>Ga0209960_1000001_pt1 | contig 3365476 bp, 3106 predicted proteins | sample ThiBiot_500_plan_2_FD_183947 | JGI IMG/M metagenome (GOLD analysis project Ga0209960, IMG submission 183947) | Wastewater bioreactor microbial communities from Cape Town, South Africa - Thiocy_expt_500_plan (SPAdes) | ecosystem: Engineered > Bioreactor > Thiocyanate-remediating >... | reverse complement strand
AGGCCCGGGACGTGGTCGAGGACGTCGATCGCGAGCCGGTACCGGTCGAGGTCGTTGAGCATGACCATGTCGAACGGGGTCGTGGTGGTGCCGCGCTCCTGGAAGCCGTGCACGTGCAGGTTCTGGTGTCCGGCGCGTTTGTAGGTGAGCCGGTGGATCAGCCACGGGTAGCCGTGGTAGGCAAAGATCACCGGCTTGTCGGGGGTGAAGATCGCATCGAACTCCCGGTCGGGCAGCCCGTGCGGGTGCTGGTCCTCGGATTGCAGTCGGGTCAGGTCGACCACGTTCACCACCCGCACCTTCAGGTCCGAGATGTGCTCGCGCAGCAGCGCGGCGGCGGCGAGGGTCTCGAGGGTGGGGACGTCGCCGGCGGCGGCGAGCACCACGTCCGGCTCGGTACCTTCGGTCTCGGTGCCGGCCCAGGGCAGGATGCCGAGCCCGCGGGTGCAGTGCTCGATCGCCTCGTCCATGCTCAGCCATTGCGGGGCCGGCTGCTTGCCCGCAACCACGACGTTGATGTATCCGGCCGAGCGCAGGCAGTGGTCGTAGGTGGACAGCAGCGTGTTCGCGTCGAACGGGAGGTAGACCCGGACGATGTCGGGGCTCTTGTTCAGAGCGAGGTCGATGAACCCCGGGTCCTGGTGGGAGAACCCATTGTGGTCCTGCCGCCACACATGGCTGGAGAGCAGGTAGTTGAAGCTCGGGATCGGCTCCCGCCACGGCACCTCCCGGGCCGCTTCCAGCCATTTCGCGTGCTGGTTGAACATGGAGTCGACGATGTGGGTGAACGCCTCGTAGCAGTTGAACAGGCCGTGCCGGCCAGTGAGGACGTACCCTTCCAGCCAGCCCTGGCACTGGTGCTCGCTGAGCACCTCCATCACCCGCCCGGTCGGGGCCAGATGCTCGTCCACCGGCAGTACCGCCGCGTTCCACTGCTTGCCCGTAGCCGAGTACACGGGCGGGGCGAGCCGGTTGGAGGCGGTCTCGTCCGGGCCGAAGATGCGGAAGTTGTCCGGGTTGTCCCGGATCACCCCCGCCAGCCACTCGCCCAGCACCCGGGTTGCCTCGCCGGTCGACGCGCCGCGAGCGGCGGGGTCGACCGGGTGGGCGTGCTCGCGGAAGTCCGGGAGGCGCAGCGGGACGGTCAGTTGTCCGCCGTTGCCGGCCGGGTTCGCGCTCATCCGCCGGTCCCCGTCCGGCGCGATCGCGACCGTGGTCGGGCGGGGGGCGCCGGTCACGTCGAACAGCGAGTCGGGGCGGTAGGACGCCAACCAGTCCTCGAGGATCCGCAGGTGCTGGGGGTTGTCGCGGACCTCGGCCAGCGGCACCTGGTGGGCCCGCCAGGTGCCCTCCACCGGCAGCCCGTCGATGATCCTCGGGCACGTCCACCCCTTCGGGCTGCGCAACACGATCGCCGGCCACGCCGGCCGCCCCTCCAGCGTCCCCGCCGCCGCGGCGGCCTTGATGTCCGCGATCCGGTCCAGCACCGCATCCAGCACCGCCGCGAACGCCGCGTGGGACTCGGCCGGGGTTTCCCCATCGAAGCCGACCGTGACGATGTGGGGGTCGTGGCCGTAGCCGCGCAGCAGCGCGACCAGCTCCTCCTCTGGGATGCGGGACAGCACGGTCGGGTTGGCGATCTTGTACCCGTTCAGATGCAGGATCGGCAGCACCACCCCGTCCGAGGCGGGGTTGAGGAACTTGTTGCCGTGCCACGCGGTCGCCAACGGCCCGGTCTCCGCCTCCCCGTCACCGATCACGCAGGCGACCAGCAGGTCCGGGTTGTCGAACGCGGCCCCATAGGCGTGCACGAGGGAGTAGCCCAGCTCACCGCCCTCGTTGATCGACCCCGGCGTCTCCGGGGACGCGTGCGAGGGGATCCCGCCCGGGAAGGAGAACTGCCGGAACAACGCCCGCAGCCCGTCTTCGCTGCGGTCGATGCCCGGGTAGCGTTCGGTGTAGGTTCCGTCGAGGTAGGCGTTGGCGACCATGCCCGGGCCGCCGTGCCCGGGCCCGGTCACATACAGGGTGTTCAGATCCCGCTCGCGGATGGCCCGGTTCAGGTGGGCGTACAGGAAGTTCAGGCCTGGGGTGGTGCCCCAATGCCCAAGCAGCCGCGGCTTGATGTCGTCCCGGCTGAGGCGGTGGCGCAGCAGCGGGTTACCCTGCAGGTAGATCTGCCCGATGCTCAGATAGTTCGCCGCCCGCCACCACGCATCCACCGCGTCCAGTGCCGCGGGGTCGACGGGTCCGGTGCGGCGCGCCCAGCTGCTCGGCGCTGTTGTAGGGGTCATGGTCGGTCTCGCTCCGATCTGCGACCGGTCCGGCCGCCGTGGATGTTGGTCATGATGCACCCGCCGGGAGGACGGCGGTGGACTCGGTGCCGCGGATCCAGACGATGCCGCGGTCGTCCAGCAGAACGATCGCGCCGTCGGCGGTCGCGCCGAGCGCCTGGACGGTGCCGGTGGCGGTGCCCAGGCGCGTCCACCCGTCGCCGATCAGGCGCCACAGGCTGCCCTCGGTGTCGACGCCGACGATTCCGCCGCCCGGATCGGCCTCCAGCAGGTACAGCAGCGGCGCATCCGGGACGGCGGTGAAGGTGGCGCCGGCGTCTCGGCTTTCCTGCACGCCCTGCTGGGTCGCCGCGTAGAGGGTGCCGTCGGCGGCGACGGCGAGGTCGGCGGCGGGCAGGTCGGCCCCGTCGATCCAGGTGGCGCCGCCGTCGGGGCTCGTGCGCACGGTGATGGAGCTGGACCCGATCCCGTAGATCGCCCCGGCGCCGCTGGTGGTCAGAACGTGGAAGTCCTCCTGCCCCGTGAACGCGACCGGCTCCCACGACTGCCCCGCGTCGGTACTGCGCAGCACGCCCAGGTTGGGCGCGCCGAGCTCCGGCGAGGTGGTGGGGCCCGGGTGGCCGGAGGCGTAGAGCATGTCGCCGGCGCTGGTCAGGCCCATCGCATCGAAGTCATGGCCGCCGACCGGCCCGGTGACGGTGCCGTCCTCGGTCAGCGTGTACAGGCCGGTGTGGGTGCCCAGCAGCACCGTGCCGTCTCCGGCGTCGACGATGCCGTGCAGATGTCCGAGGTCCTCCAGGCTCGGGGACGCGGGTGCCGGGGTCGTCGGGCTCGTGCAGCCAGCGAGCAGCACCAGCGCCGCGACGGCGGCGAGCGTCGTGATCGTGAGACGACGGCTCATGCGATCGCCTGGATGACGAGAACGGTCGCCACGGACAAGATGACCAGGGCGAGGAAGATGGCCGCGAAACAAGCGGCCAGGGTCCGGGAAGTCATGACGGGCCTTTCGACAGTCCGACGCGGCCCGCGACGGCGGGCAGGCGGTCGGGTCTCGGGCGGAGCGCGTCGGGGTAGTGACCGCTCCGCCCGAGGGTCCGGGTCAGAGGGTGGCCAGGATGTCCTGCATCGTGGTGATCTCGGCGGTCTGCCCGTCGATGATCTGCTTCGCCAGGGCGGCGACGTCCGGGTTCTGCCCGTTGTCGAGCACCATCTGCGCCATCGTGACCGCGCCCTGGTGGTGGGTGATCATGCCCTCCAGGAACAGCCGGGTCGCCTCGACACCAGTGGCGGCATCCAGGGCGGCCATGTCCTCCTCGGACATCATCCCGTCGCCGTGGTCCATGCCCTCCATGCCGCCCATGCCGGACATGGAGTCGTCGTAGGGGATGCCCCAGTCCTCCAGCCAGCCCTTCATGGTCTGGATCTCGGGGTCCTGGGCGGCCTTGATCTGCTGCGCAAGGTCGACGACCCGCTGGTCGATGCCGTCCTTGCCCAGGATCTGGTCGGCCATCTGGATGGCCTGCTCGTGATGCGGGATCATCATCGTCACGAACATCTCGTCCGCGGAATTGAACGAGGCATCGGTGGTGGCTGAGGGGGTGCTGCTGGTCATGCCGCCGGAGCCGTGATCCATGCCGGGCATGGATCCGGTCGGGGCGCAGCCGGCGAGCACGAGCGCGGCGGTGAGCGCGCCGGTGGTCAGCGCGAGAGTGCGGAAACGCATGGTGGGTGTCCTTGTCTATCAGTCGATGGGGTGAGGTGATTCCTGCGGCCGCGAGCGGGCAGGCCGAAGCATCCTGCCGGCGCGAAGATCGCGCCGGACAGGCCGGGAATCAGGTTCGACTGATCGACAGAACGAGGAGTGAAGGTGGTCGCGGATGCGGCAGCGCCGCCAGCACGGTACGCCCGTGCAAGCGCAGCAGCGCCAGCGCGGCGCCGAGCCGCGCCAGCAGCACCGGGGCGAGCAACACGATGGCGGCGGCCAGCAGCGCGAGCACGCACACCATCATCAGCATCGAATGATCCGGCACCCCGCCTGAGGCCCCGCAATCCCCCGGGCAATGCTCGGCGGCAACCTCCAAGGCCATCCCGGGGCCGGCACCGAGAGCAGCTGGACCGACGTCCGATGCCATCGCGGGTTCGGCTCCGTGGCCAGCACTCGCACTAACCGTGGCCGGGGTGCCGTTATGCCCGAAGGTGAGCGTGCCGGTCAGCGTGTGCATGGCCAGCAAGCCAGCGATCAGCAGGAAGGCGGTCGCGAGGGTCAGCAGCAGCCGGCGCATCCCGAACGGGGCACGCATGATGGCTCGCACGTGGTTCACAGACGACCTCCTTCCTACCTCCAGGGTACCCCGGCGCGCATCAGCGTCGTTGGCGTCGTCCACCCGGTGGGCACTCGAACGCTCCCACTTAGCCTGCCCACCCGCCCGATGCCGTGCCACAGGCGAACGTCCCGCATTGGGACGAGCGCGCTGGAGCGCGCTCATCGGGTGCGGCCCCCGGCGCGGTGCGCCTTCTCCATCAGGGCGAGCAACCCGAGGGTGTCGTCCTTGATCTGGGTGCGGCCGACCGTGGCCCAGTTGTGCTGCAGATACTGGCGCAGGTAGTCGAGGATGTGCTCGAGCGGGACGGTGTGCCAGTTGCCGGACCGGTTCGGGTGGGTCGTGTTGCCGAACGCGACCGTGCGGATCAGGTGCCCTTCCGGGGCGACGACCTGCCCGGTCCTCAGCAGCTCCTGCACCAGTCCGGGGGCGTCGGAGGCGGCGCAGCACCCGAAGCGGGCGAACGCGGCTTCCAGCACAGCCGGGTCCCGCATCGCCGGGTTCAGCTTCGGGGCGCCCTCCTTCACTTCCCCGACGATCATGTCCGGCACCCCCGGTCGGGCGCCCAGCACGGGGTCGGGGTCGTCGCCTAGGGCGTGGTGCAGCCGCACGGCGAGGATGTCCAGGTCGGTGACGGTGCGCGGCCCGCCCGTGCCGGTCGCGTCCAGCACCGCGTATTCGGCGACGGTGAAGTAGCCGTTGACCCGCAGGTACGCCTGCACCAGCCCGACCGCCGTATCCACTTCGCGCGCCGTCCTTCCTCTGTGACGCGGGTCAGGCGGCGTGCGTGTAGCGGGCGGGGTCAGCGTCGAACAGCGGCCCGCAGTCGGCGCAGCAGAACCAGTACCGGCTGCCCTGATAGTCGCGGAACAGGCCGCGCTGCTCGGCCCAGGCCGGGTCGACCTGATTGCCGGGCATCACCGGACAGGTCACCAGGTTCGTCGCCCCGGCCGGCGGCTCATGATGGTGATGCTCATGCGCACCGTGGTCGTGGTGATCGTGCGACCCGTGCTCGTGGTCGTGGGACATGGTGGTTCTCCTTCTCAACGGGATGGGTTAGGCCCGCACCGGCGCCGGCTCCGAGGTGGCGGTAGTCGCGCTGGTCGTCGGGGCAGGGAGGGGGCGGAAGCGGCGCAGGCGGAGGCTGTTGGTGACGACGAACACGCTGCTGAACGCCATCGCCGCTCCCGCGAGGATGGGGTTGAGCAGGGCGAGCATCGCGACCGGGAGGGCGGCGACGTTGTACGCAAACGCCCAGAACAGGTTCCCCTTGATCGTGCCCAGGGTGCGGCGCGCCAGCCGGATCGCGTCGGGGACCAGCACCAGGTCGCCGGAGACGATAGTCAGATCCGCGGCGGTGATGGCCGCGTCCGTGCCGGTGCCCATCGCGATCCCCAAATCGGCGGCGGCGAGGGCTGCGGCGTCGTTCACGCCGTCGCCGACCATCGCCACCACCCGGCCCGCGGCCTGCAGTTCCCGGATGGTGTCGAGCTTGCCCTGCGGGGTCACCCCGGCGCGCACGTCCTCGATCCCGACCTGGTCGCCGATGGTGCGGGCGGCGCCCGGGTTGTCGCCGGTGAGCAGGATCGGGGTCAGCCCGAGCTGCCGGAGCCTTGCGACCGCGTCGTGGCTGGTGGGTTTGATGGTGTCAGCGACACTGATCGCCCCGCGCACCTGCCCATCCCATGCCACCACGGTGACCGTCGCCCCCGCGGCCTCGTCCGCTTGGATCGTGGCGGCGAGCTCGGCGGGGATGGGCAGCGCCCATTGGGTGGTGATCCAGGACGCGCGGCCGGCGGCGACCATCCGGCTCTCGACGATGCCCTGCACGCCCTGCCCGGCCTCCGCCTGGAACGATTCCACTGCCGCGAGCGGCCCGGGGGCGGCAGTGGTGATGGCGCGGCCGATGGGGTGCTCGGAGCCGTGCTCGACCGCCGCCGCCACCCGCACCAGCTCGGCCGGATCAGTACCAGCGATCGGATGCGTGTCGGTGACGGTCATGGTGCCGGCGGTGATGGTGCCGGTCTTGTCCAGCACGACCGTGTCGATGCGGCGGGTCTGCTCCAGCACCTGCGGTCCGCGGATCAGGATGCCCAGCTGCGCCCCGCGGCCGGTGCCGACCAGCAGCGCCGTCGGCGTCGCGAGCCCGAGCGCGCAGGGGCAGGCGATGATCAGCGTCGTCACCGCGGCGGTGAACGCGACCTCGGGACTCGCCCCAACCAGCAGCCACACGGTAAAGGCGACGATGGCGAGGGCGATGACGATGGGGACGAAGATCGCGGAGACCCGGTCGGCGAGGCGCTGCACCTGCGCCTTCCCGGTCTGCGCCTCCTCCACCAACCTGGCCATCCGCGCCAGCTCCGTGTCCGCGCCGACCCGGGTGAGCTCCACCAGCAGCCGGCCGCCGGTGTTCACCGTCGCGCCGACCACCTTCGAACCGGGGGCGACCTCGACCGGGACGGACTCACCGGTCAGCATCGACTCGTCCACCGCCGAGACACCCTCGCTCACCACGCCGTCGGCGGGGATCTTCTCCCCCGGCCGCACCACGACCACATCACCAGGCACCAGCTGCCCGACCGGGATGCGCTGCTCGGCCCCGCCGCGGAGGACGACGGCGTCTTTCGCGCCGAGCTCCAGCAGGGCGCGCAGCGCTTCCCCGGACTGCCGCTTGGCGCGGGTCTCCAGGTAGCGGCCGAGGAGGATGAACACGGTCACCAGGGCGGCGACCTCCAGATACACCTCGTGGCCGCCCGCCTGCGGGGTACCGACGAAGGTGACGCTCATCCGCATGCCCGGCATCCCCGCGCCGCCGAAGAACAGGGCGTAGAGGGACCAGCCGAACGCGGCCAGCACGCCCAAGCTGATCAGGGTGTCCATCGTCGCCGCCCCGTGACGGGCGTTGACCGCCGCGGCACGGTGGAACGGCCACGCCCCCCACACCACCACCGGCGCCGCCAGGGTCAGGGTCAGCCACTGCCAGTAGGTGAACTGCAGCGCCGGGATCATCGACAGCACCGCCACCGGCACCGCCAGGATCGTCGAGATGATCAGACGTTGCCGCAGCGACGCCAGCTCCCCATCCCGCGGCACCGTGGCCTGTTCGTCGTCGGCTTCGGGGGCGGGTGGGGCGGGGACGGACGCGCCGTACCCGGCCTGCTCGACCGCGGCGATCAGCTCCTCCACCGGCACCGGGGACTCGGCGTGCACGCGGGCCTTCTCGGTGGCGAAGTTCACCGTCGCCGCCACCCCGGGCAGCTTGTTCAGCTTCCGTTCCACCCTGCCCGCGCACGACGCGCAAGTCATCCCGGTGATGTCGAGATCGACATCCGTCGTCGTGGTCATGACGCTGAGGCGAGGCTGTAACCGGCCTCCTCCACCGCCGCCCGCACCCGCTCCGCATCCACCGGCGCGGCGCTGGACACCGTCACCGTGGACACGCCGCCGGCGTGCAGGTCGACGGCGACGTCGGAGACGCCGTCGATCGCGGAGACCTCCTCGGTGACGCTGCGCACGCAGTGCGAGCAGGTCATCCCCTCGACCAGGAACTGTGCCGACACGGTGTCACCCGACGCCGGGACTGCGGTGGAGTCGGCGACTGCGGCGTCGTGGGAGGTGGGGCTGCAACAGGCGCAGCCACCGCCATTGCTGGTCGCCTGCAGCCTGAGGTCCTGGAATGCCTGTCCGGTCATGATGTGCTCCCTTCAAGAGCGTTGAATGAATGTGAGTGGGGGCGGGTGTTAGGAGCGCACGAGGCGGGCGATGGCGGCGTTCGCCTCACGGAGCTTCTCCTCCGCGACCGGTCCGCCCTCCGCGGTCGCCTGTGCGACGCAGTGCCCGAGGTGGTCTTCCAGCAGCGTCAACGCCACTGACTCCAGTGCTTTGGTGACCGCGGACACCTGAGTGAGGATGTCGATGCAGTACGCGTCCTCGTCGACCATCCGCGCGATCCCCCGCACCTGCCCCTCCGCGCGCCGCAGCCGCGCCAGCAGCGCCTGCTTGTCGTCGACATATCCGTGTGCCATTCCGACCACCTCCAACCCGATGCTATACCCGCTGGGGGTATAAGGTGCTTTCGCGGTCGGATATTCCCGACCGCGCAGACAGGAGGGCGAACGTGACCAACTGGTACGTGATCACGGGCGGGCCGAGCTCGGGGAAAACCACCACCGTGAATCTGTTGCGCGACCGCGGCTACACGACCACGATCGAGCACGCCCGCCACTACCTCGACCTGCAGCGCATCGCCGGCCGCACCGTCGAGGAGGTCCGCGCCAAGCAGCGCCAGTTCCAGCGCGGCGTGCTGGACATGCAGCTCGCCGAGGAAGCCGGCCTCGATCCCGACACGACGGTGTTTCTGGACCGGGCCATCCCGGACTCGCTGGCCTATTACCGCTTCCTGGACCTCGAACCCGACCCGATCCTGCTGGCCGCGCTCGAGCGGGTGAACTACCGGACGACGTTCATCCTGGACCTGCTGCCGCTGGCGCCGGACTACGCCCGCACCGAGGACACCGCTGCCCAGCAGCGAATCCATCACCTGCTCACCGAGGTCTACGCGGCGCTGCAGTTCCCGATCGTGCACGTCCCCGTGCTCGGGGCGAAGGAGCGGGTCGACTTCATCCTCGACCGGCTCTAAGCCGCGCGCCGGCCCGGGGGCGCGTTCTGCCCGGGTGTCGATGGCTGGACTCGTAATAACATACCCCCCTAGCGTATGCAAGCCGGTCGCCGACCGCTGGTGCCCGGCCTACGGTTCTTCGCAACCGACCCGGTATCGGGTCGCCGAGAAGGAGGACTGAGATGACCGTTGCGGATCAGATGCTCCGGACCTACCCGAAGGATCTGGGAGACCTCGATCAGGCGGCACTACTGGCCTGCATTGAGGCGTGCGTCGAGTGCGCCCAGGCGTGCAGCGCCTGCGCCGACGCCTGTTTGGCCGAGGACATGATCGCCGACCTCATCAAGTGTGTGAGGACCAACCTCGACTGCGCGGACCTGTGCGAGACAACCGGGCGCATCCTGTCGCGGCGCACCGGCTACGACGCGAACGTCACGCGGGCGACCCTGGAGGCCTGCCGCACCGCGTGTACGGCCTGCGCCGACGAATGCGAACAGCACGCGGGCATGCACGAGCACTGCCGGGTGTGTGCGGAAGCCTGCCGGACGTGCGAGCAGGCCTGCGAGAAGCTGCTCGGTCTACTGTGAGCGACGACACCCAGCACGAGATGGCTTCGCACGCCGGCGGTGCGAAGAGCTACCTGCGCCTGCTCATCGCCTTGGCCCTGAGCCTGGTGGTGATGTACTTCTTCACGTTCGCGCTGATCAACGTCGTCGGCGATCTCTACCTGAACATCAGCAACCTCTACATGGCCCTGATGATGGTCTTTCCGATGGGCATCATCATGATCGCGATCATGTGGCGCATGTTCCCGAACAAGCCGCTGAATATCGGGCTCATCGTCGCATTCGCCCTGCTCACGGTCGCCGCGTTCTTCATGGGAAGGTCCGCGACGTTCGTGGGAAATCAGCAGTTCCTCGACTCCATGATCCCCCACCACTCCCGAGCCATCCTGCTCTGCGAACAGTCGAACATCACCGACCCGGAGATCAAAGACCTCTGCGGGGAGATCGTCGAGTCTCAGCAGCAAGAAATCGATCAGATGAAGGACATCCTGCAGCGGCTCGGGAACTAGACCGGCCCTGCTGGATCAGCGTCGGGCCGAGTCACCGCGGCTAGAGATTGCCGGGCGATCTCGAGCTCTTCGTCTGTGGGCACGACCAGGACGGCGGTCCGGGAGCGGGAGTCGGAGATCGTCCGCGCCTCCCGCCCCGCCGTCGCGCGATTGCGTTCGTCGTCGAGGCGAATGCCGAGCCCCTCCATGCCGGCGACGGCGGCGGCGCGGGTCGCCGGCGCATTCTCGCCCACACCGCCGGTGAACACGATCGCGTCGGCGCCGCCGAGCTGGGCGAGGTAGGCGCCGAGGTAGTGCCGCAGCCGGTGGTGGTAGACCTCCAGCGCCGCGGTCGCGACGGGGTCACCGGCGACCGCAGCCGCGTGAATGTCGCGCATGTCCTCGGTGCCGGCCAGAGCGCGCAAGCCGCTCTCGCGGGTCAGCAGCTCCTCGAGCGCGTCCCATCCGAGGCCAGCTCGGCCGAGGGCGATGAGCACTCCGGGATCGACGTCGCCAGCGCGGGTGCCCATGACGAGTCCTGCCAGGGGCGTCATGCCCATCGAGGTGTCGACGGACCGCCCGCCGGCGATCGCGCAGGCGGAGGCGCCGTTGCCCAGATGGAAGACGATCAGGCGCAGCTCCGACAGCGGGCGTCCCAGCAGCTCGGCCGCGCGCGTGGAGACGTACTGGTAGGAGATGCCGTGGAACCCGTAACGGCGGATCCGATGCTGCCGGACGAGCTCCGGCGGCAGCGCGTAGACGGTGGCTGCCGGCGGCAGGGTGCGATGGAACGCGGTATCGAACACCGCAACGTTCGGGATGCCGGGGAACACGGCACGGGCGGCACGGATGCCCGCGAGATTGACCGGGTTGTGCAGCGGCGCCAAGGCGGCGAGCTCGTCGATCTGCTGCTCCACCTCGTCGGTGATCAGCGTCGCGGAGTCGAACCGGCTGCCGCCGTGCACCACACGGTGGCCGATGACCGCGACGGGTTCGTCGCGCAGCTTCGCAAGCAGATCCTGAATCGCGGCATCGTGTCCCGCCGCCTCGCGGCGATCCGTGTCGAGCCGTTCCACGAGGCCGCCCCGGATCGACGCGCCCGACTGGCCGTCGACCAGCTGCCACTTCACCGAGGAGGAGCCCGCGTTCAGCACCAGCACGACGGTCATCCGCAGCTCCCCAGGTGCCTCATCGTCATCGTCGTCGGATTCTACGGCGCGACCACCCGACGCCTTGCGACCCTCGCCCCGGTGAACCTGGGTGGCGCCTGCCGTCCCGGATCGCTCGAGCGGCTCGAGGCTGTGGCCGTCGCTGGGACCCCCTCAAGGTGAGGGCTGTACCCGGAGGGGGTACTGTTGGGCGTGGAAAGGCGGACAGGAATGCGAGGAATCCGGGCGGCGCTGCAGCCAGCGGGCCCCACACGTCGCGCTGCCTTGCTCGCCTTCGGTGTGGTCATCGCCGTCATCGCCGGCATCCTTGCCATGCATTCGTTGAGCCTGGAGGACAACCAGACCGGCTCCGTCACACCAGCCGTGTCGGTCGTGTCAGCCCAGGGGGAGCCCGTCGCGGCGACCGCACCGGTGTCGTCATCGGATTCGCAGGGATGCGACACCATCGTCTGCACGCCCGGCCATGCGCTGGACGCGATCGCTTGCGTCCTGGCCCTGCTGTTGACGCTGTCACTCCTGATCTTGGTGGATCGATCCCGTTGGGACGAGCTCCTTGCGCTGCTCCGGCGTCACCTGTCGGTGATGCCGACACCGCGGGGTCTTGCGTTACGGGCTGCTCCTTCCCTCGTCGCCCTGTCGGTCAGTCGGACCTGACCCGCGCTGCCGCATCGCGGATGATGCGCGCGAGTGCCGGGCACGCGGCGGTCACTGACCACGCCTGAGTACGCGTCCGGCTGAACGGCCGCTCGGCGCGTCCGGGCGTCACCTCTCGTAGGCAGCTGCGCGAACTGTTCGCCCGCGACCCTGCCGCTCTCACTTCGCGACCACCGCCGCGCGCACCCACCGTCATGGCGAGCGCGTGCCCGCTCGAGCGTCGGCCATGTCCTTGCCAGTGCCGCCTTTCTGCGCGGCCGCCGATCTACAACCCCGTGAAGGATCTGATGTTCCGTTCTATGCCCTTCGTCCTCACCGCATTGGTGCTGCTCGCGGTCCTCGCTGGTGCCGCGATCCTGTACTTCGCATTGGCGGTCTTCGCATGATCGCGGACACCGCCGGGCACGACATACCGCCAACCCGTCGCCGCATTCGGGAGCACGCCATCGCCGCGCAGGCGGCGCACCGGCAGCGACGCGCGAGATGGCTGCGCCGTCGCGGGGTGGCTGTCGTGGCGATGGCCGCGGTGCCCGCCCTTGCCGTCCCGTTGTCGCTGCCCTCGCCCTCCCCGGCCGAGGCTCTCACTGCCCAGCAGCCGGAGACGGTGAGCTCCCAGCCGCAGTCGCTCACAGTCGGCGACCGCGCCGCGCCGGTGGTGCTGGACCGCGACGGCTTCTCCGCCAGCGTGCCGCTGCCCGATGGCGCCGAGCCGTATGCGTTCACTGCGGCCACCTTCGTGAACGATCCCGCCTCGCCGGTGCAGTGGCCGTTCACGACAGGGGTGCCGGTCAGTAGCCCGTTCGGCTATCGCATCCCGCCCTGCTCGTCGTGCTCGAGCTACCACAACGGGGTCGATCTGACCCCGGGGATGGGCACCTCGATCCAGGCGATGGCGGATGGAATCGTGACGGTCGCGACCGACGAGGGCGGCAGTTACGGCACCTATGTGGTGATCCGGCACGAGATCGACGGGCAGCTGGTCGAGAGCCTCTACGCGCACATGATCGAGGGCTCGATCGCCCTCGAGGTGGGGGAGCGAGTTCGGGTCGGGCAGCTGGTGGGTTTGGTGGGGAACACGGGCCTGAGCACGGGGGCGCATCTGCACTTCGAGGTGCGGCCCGACGGCGAACCGGTCGATCCGTTCGTCTGGCTGCCGCCGAGGGTGCGGTCGTGATGTCGCTCGACGTGCTGCCGGCCCTGATCCCGAGCCCGGACATCAGCTACATCCAGCTCGGGCCGCTGCGGATCCACTTCTACGCCCTGTTCATCCTCACCGGCATCGTGCTGGCCGTCGTCATCGCGGCGCGGCGGCTGCAGCGCGCGGGGCATCCGCGTGGCGCGGTGCTGGATGTGGCGATGTGGGCGGTGCCGCTGGGCATCGTCGGCGCCCGCATCTATCATGTGCTCACCCATCCGGGCGACTACTTCTATCCGGGTGCGGACCTGCTGAGGGTGCTCTACTTATGGGAGGGCGGCCTGGCGATTTTCGGGGCCGTGCTCCTCGGCTTGGTCGGGATCATCATCGGCACCCGCCGGGCCGGGATCCCGCTGCTGCTGTTCCTGGATGCGCTGGCCCCGGGCATGCTCGTCGCGCAGGCCGTCGGGCGGCTGGGCAACTACTTCAACCAGGAGCTGTTCGGTCCGCCCACCACGCTGCCGTGGGGGCTGCAGATCGACCCGGGCAGCCCCGCGATCCCGCCCGGCACCCCGGAGGGCACGCTGTTCCAGCCGCTGTTCCTGTACGAGCTGCTGTGGAATCTGCTCGGCGCCGCGGTGATCCTGATCGTCGAGCGCATCCGTCGCCTCGACGGGCACCCCGCGGCCGGGACCGGGCTGAGCCTGGGCCTCTACCTGCTGTGGTACGGGTTCGGGCGGGCCTTCCTGGAGTCGATCCGTTTGGACCCGACCGAGCTGCTGGCTGGCGGCATCAAGGCGAACATCGTCACCGCAGTGATCGCGGCCGTGCTCGGCGTCGGCGTCATCGTCTACGCGCAGTGGCGCACCCGACGGGCCGCGGCCGTCCTGGCCGGAGACGAGGCGGCGCATGCCGAAGCCGAGTAGCGCACCCGAGTCGGACACCATCCTGCCGGACGACCACATCGACCGCGCGGGAGAGTCCCCGAGCGGCCCGCGCCTGGGCGTGGTCGGCTGGTTGCGGTGGGGGTGGCGGCAGCTGACCTCGATGCGCACCGCGCTGATCTTGCTGCTGATGCTGGCTTTGGCGGCGATCCCGGGGTCGTTGATCCCACAGCGGTCCTCCGATCCCAACGGGGTCATCCAGTTCGACCGGAACAATCCCGGCTGGGCCTGGGCGGTGCAGTTGCTGCAGCTGCATGACGTGTTCGGGTCGGTGTGGTTCTCCGCCGTCTACCTGCTGCTGTTCGCCTCGCTGGTTGGGTGTCTTATCCCGCGCATCCGCCACCACGCCCAGGCCCTGCTGGCGCCGCCGCCGGCGACACCCCGCAACCTCCAGCGCCTGCCGGCCCACGACCGACGCCGCGTGAACGGACCGCCGGAAGTTGTGCTGCGCACAGCGGAGGAGGAGCTGCGCCGCCAGCGCTACCGGCTCCGCAGGCTCGAAGCGGGCGGGGAGCGTTCGATCGCCGCCGAGCGCGGCTACCTGCGCGAGACCGGCAACCTGCTGTTCCACCTCGCCCTGCTCGCGGTGCTCGTCGTCCTTGCGGTCGGCACCGGCTACCGGTTCACCGGCCAGCGCATCCTCGTCGAGGGGCAGACCTTCGCCAGCACGCGGATCGCATTCGACTCCTTCACCCCCGGCCGGTTCGTCACCGACGCGCAGATCCCGCAGTTCACCCTCACCCTGGACCGGTTCCGCGTCGACTACGTCGAGGACAATCTCAACGCGCTGGGCATGCCGCGCGACTTCGACGCCCAGGTCACCGTCACCGCAGACGGCACGCAGCAGTCCTCGAGCATCCGGGTGAACGAGCCGCTGTCGGTGGCCGGCACCGACATCTACCTGCTCGGCAACGGCTACGCCCCGACCCTCACCGTCCGCAACCCGGCCGGCGACGTCGTGTTCAGCGACTCGATCCCGTTCCTCCCGCAAGACGCCAACCTCACCAGCCTCGGGGTCGTGAAGGTCCCTGACGGGCTGGCGCAGCAGGTCGGGATGATCGCCCTGTTCTACCCGACCCGTGCGACCGCGCCCGGCGGGGCCTCCTACTCCAACTACCCCGACCTGCTCGACCCGGCCGTCACCCTCGACGTGTATGTCGGCGACCTCGGACTCGACACCGGCATTCCCGTGTCGGTCTACTCGCCCGACACCTCCGCGATGACCCAGGTCGCCGGCCGCGGCACCGCGAGCCCGGCCATCGAGCTCACACCCGGCGCCTCCGCCCCGCTGCCGGACGGGCTGGGCACCATCGAGCTCACCAGCATCCCGCGGTTCGCATCGCTGGACATCGCCCACGACCCCACCCAGGCGCCCACCCTGATCGCCGCGGCCGCCGCGGTCGCCGGCCTGGCCCTCTCGCTGTTCGTGCCCCGGCGGCGCATCTGGGTGCGCGCCGCCGCCCGCGGCGACCAGACACAGCTCGAGGTCGCCGCGCTCGCCCGCGGCGACGACCCCCGACTGCAGGCCGCCGTCGACGCCCTCGCCGCCCGCCTTGAGACCGCGCCCCGACCACCCGGAGGATCCGATGACCCCCTTCCTTGACGCCCTGTCCCTGCTGCTGGTGTACTCCGCGATCGCCGTCTACGCGGCCGGCTTCATCGCCTACACCCTCGGCCTCGCCCGCCGCACCGCCCCGCGCCCAGCGCCGGCCAAGGAACGGGTCCTCGCCGGGCCGGCCACAGTGCCTCCTGCACCGCCCGGGACCACGGAGCCGACGTCCGAGTCGGCACCTGCCACGTCGAAGGCGTTCCGGGTCGGCTACGCGCTGACCGTGCTCGGCTGGGTGCTCCACGTCGCGGCCACGGTGCTGCGCGGCATCGCCGCCGAACGGGTGCCCTGGGCCAACATGTTCGAGTTCTCCCTGACCGGCACGGCGCTGATCATCGGCACCTTCCTGGCCGTGTCCATCCGGGGTCGCCTCGCGTTCCTGGGGACCGCGGTCCTCGGCCTGGTCGTGCTGCTGCTGGGCGTGGCGACGGTGAGCTTCTACGTGCCCGTGGTGCCGCTAATGCCCGCACTGCAGTCCGGGTGGCTGGTGATCCACGTCCTGGTCGCGCTGCTGGCCACCGCGTTCTTCGGCCTGGCGTTCCTGGTCAGCATCACCTATCTGCTCAAGTCCCGACGCCATCCCGAGCAGACGACTCGGCTGCAGCGTCTCCTGGAGGCCACCCCGCCAGCCGAGGACCTCGACCGCCTCGCCTACCGGCTGACCATCGTCGGCTTCATCCTGTGGACCTTCACCCTGATCGCCGGCGCGATCTGGGCCGGACGCGCCTGGGGCCGGTTCTGGGGGTGGGACGTGAAAGAGGTCTGGACGTTCATCATCTGGGTCCTCTACGCCGCCTACCTCCACGCGATGGCCACCCGCGGCTGGCACGGCCGCCGCGCCGCCTGGCTGTGCATCACCGGCTTCGCCGCCGTGCTGTTCAACTTCGGCATCGTCAACGTCTTCTTCACCGGCCTGCACTCCTACTCCGGCCTCTAACCACCCTCCCGAAAGGACCGCACCCATGACAAGAAAGACCACCCCGCGCCCGAACAACCCCGACGACTTCGAGGCCCGCTGGCGCAAGCACCGCATCCTCGTCCACCTCGGCCAGGTCCTGATCGGCGTCGGCGCGCTCGTCGCGATCATCCACTGGCTCGCCCACCTCGAAGCGTTCGGACCCGGCCAACCACCCGGCTGGCTCGACCTCGCCGCCGGCTACCCGACCGGGCTCGTCCTCGTCATCGCCGGCGCCATCCTCGCCGGGCGCAAGCGCCCCACCGCCAAGCCCTAGACCGCCAGCTCACCACCGCTGCCTGAAAGCGCACAGCCATGCCCTCGAAACCCGACTCCGCCCACCCGCGCCGGCGCTGGATCGCGGCACCAGTCGGTGGCGCCCTCGCCGCACTGCTCCTGCTGACCGGATGCGCCGCCCAGGCGCCCGACATCACCCTCCCGCAGACCCCGAACGGGTACACCTCAGCCGACGACACGGTCGTGGAGATCCCCGCCGCCGAGCGCGACGACCCGGTGACCTTCGGCGGTCCGCTGGACACCGGCGGACAAGCCGACTCCACCGACTGGCTCGGGTCGGTCATCGTCGTCAACTTCTGGTACGCCGCCTGCCCACCCTGCCGCGCCGAAGCCCCCGACCTGCAGGCGACCTATGAGCAGTACGCCGACCAGGGCGTCGTGTTCATCGGCGTCAACGTGCGCGACACCGGCGCGACCGCGACCGCGTTCGCCAGCGAGTTCGGCATCACCTACCCGTCGATCCTGGACGCCGCGACCAGCGACGTGCAGTTCGCGTTCGCCGGCAAGGCCGCCCCGAATGCCGTGCCCACCACGATCGTCCTCGACCGTGACGGACGGATGGCCTCCCGAATCCTCGGCCGCATCCCCTCCCAAGGCACCCTCGCCGCCCTCGTCGACACAGCCCTGGCCGAGAGCAGCACCCCGTGAACGACATCGTCGCCAACGGCGAACTCTGGCTCGCGATGCCGATCGCGCTGCTGGCCGGCCTCGTCTCCTTCGCCTCGCCCTGCGTGCTGCCCCTCGTACCCGGCTACCTGGGCTACGTCACCGGTGCATCCACTACCCGCTCCCGCTGGCGACCGCTGATCGGAGCCGGCCTGTTCACCCTCGGGTTCTCGCTCGTGTTCATCGCCTACGGCGTTGCCTTCGGCGCCATAGGCGGCTGGCTGATCCGCTGGCAGGACATCCTCATCCGCATCCTCGGCGCCATCGTCCTCATCATGGGGCTGGTGTTCATCGGCCTGCTGCGCGTCTTCCAGCGCACCGCGAAACCCGCCATCAAACCCCCCACCGGCCTGGTCGGGGCGCCGCTGCTCGGCATCGGCTTCGGCCTCGGCTGGACCCCCTGCCTCGGCCCCACCCTCGCCGCGATCTCCGCACTCAGCATCAGCACCGCATCCGCCGCCCGTGGCGCACTGCTGGCCGTCATCTACTGCATCGGCCTCGGCCTGCCATTCCTCGCCATCGCTGCCGGCCTCGGATGGGCCACCACCGCCACCAGGTTCCTCCGCCGACACATCCGCGCCATCAACATCGCCGGCGGCGCGGCCCTGATCCTCACCGGCATCCTCATGATCACCGGACTCTGGACAATGCTGATCTACTCACTCCAAACCCTCATCGGCGGAACGCTCCTGCCGATCTAAGGCTCGCGACTGAGGTTACCTTTGGCGTCCACCCACGAGCGGGGTCCCCGGAGGATTGGCTGACCTGTCCCCGGATCTCATGCGAAGAGGAGCTAGTTTCACCTAAGCGGCGGGATTCCGCTGAAGAGCATCGAGGGCTCGGACCGCCTGGCGAGGTAGAACGCCGTTGCCGAGCGCGGTGAGTTGTTCGCTGCTGCTCAACTCGAGGTCGGGGTCGGTGACCCAACCGTCTGGCAGGCCCATGAGCCATTCCACGAAACGCGGCGCGGGCCGGGGCTGCCCGTCGTGGTTCAGGAGGGTCGGTGCGGGGGCCGCTCGTCCGGTGGGGTGTTCCCATCGTCGGATAGCTCCGGCGTAGCGTCCCCATCGTCGAACAGCTGCTCGATCAGCGGCCACAGCCCGACCGGCTCCTTGCCCCGCCTGGGCTGGGGCCCATTCTGCGCCAGGTCGATGATCTGATGCGAGAGGGCAATCGTGCCGCGTCGGGCTCGCACGAGTTCCAGGGTCTCCGCGCCGCGAGCGACGTCCGAGGCCAGCGGGGTGCGGAACAGTGCGCCCGGCGAGAATGAAGACGCGAAATCGGGTGTGGGGTGCGCCGACGTGGGAAGCGGATAGGCCAAGCCAGCGAGCGTCGTACCGGAGGTCGGCCAGATCGCCGAGTACGGCCCCAAGTGCCCGTAGAGGTCGGGCTGGTGCGTCTCCCAGATCCCACGGGTCGGGTTCCATTGCGCGAAGGGCAGCCCGTGTCGCGAGGGTTGCGCATTCGAGGACTGCGGAGAGGGGGTTGCGTTCATCGTGGTCGTCCTCCGGGTCGGGGCGGCGTGCGGTGGCTGAGAGCAGGCCCCGGACGTTCTCGGCGACGACCCACTCGGGTTGCAGCATGTCGATCGCCGTCGCCATCTGCGCCCACAGACCCGAGCGGGTGCCCGGTGCAAGGCCGGCCCGCTTGCCGACCGTGGAGACGTCCTGGCAGGGGAACCCGCCGCAGATCACGTCGACCGGCTCGACCTGCCGCCAGTCGACCTGGGTGATGTCGCCGAGGTTGGGAATGCCGGGCCAGTGACGCGCGAACACGCGGGCCGGGGCGGGGTTGAGCCCGGAGAACCAGGCCGTGCGTCCTGCGAAGACGTGCTCGACGGCGAGGTCGAGGCCGCCGTAGCCAGAGAACAGCGAGCCGATCCGCAGCGGGGCGTCCGGCGCGGGGGCTGAGTCGGGCATCGCAGTTCCAGAGCGGTCGGCACGTCCCGGTCGAGACGCTCGCCGGGCTGGTCATCTTCCAGGTGCGCGCGACGCCCACAGGCCCCCCGCCCCCCCGTCGTCGCAGCGTCGACCGCTCAGCGCGGCGACCTCGGATTGCGTTGCTGGGCGCGCCGTTCGGCGCGGCCGGTCAGCCGGCCCTCGGTCGGCCCACGCCTCTTGCAGACGAGGTTCGGACCCGGCGCGAGCGCCGGGTCCGAAGCCGGTGATCCCGTCCGCACCTGACGGGCATGACGGTCTCGATGCGGGTGATGAGCGCGGGCGAGGGCTATAAGTACCTGCTCAAGACGGTCGCCTCGGGCGACGGGAACCGCGCCTTGTCGACCCCGCTGACGAGGTACTACCTCGAGGAAGGAACTCCTCCAGGCCGCTGGATGGGCAGCGGCGTGGCCGCTCTCGGCGGCGGAAGGATCGTGTCCGGCGATCAGGTCTCGGAGGTCCAACTCCAGCTGCTCGTCGGCATGGGGCGTGATCCGGTCACGGGCGATCCGCTCGGCCGCGCCTACCAGGACTTCTCGACCGCCGCCGCCCGCGTCGAGACGCGGATCGCCACGCTGGACCCGAGTCTGGGCGTGGTCGCGCGGGCGGAGGCGATCGCGCAGATCGAGGCCGAGGAAGCCGCGCGCGGGACCCGGCGCGCGGTCGCCGGGTTCGACTTCACGTTCTCGATCCCGAAGGCTGCATCGGTCGTGTGGGCGGTTGCGGACGCTGGCACGCAGGCGATCATCGCCGACGCTCACCATGCAGCCGTTGCAGAGGTGGTTGCGTTCATGGAGCGAGAGATTGCGGCCACGCGCGTCGGCGCAACCGGACGCGACGGCGCCGTTGCACAGGTCGGCGTCGGCGGACTCATCGCAACGGCGTTCGATCACTACGACAGCAGGGCCGGCGATCCCCACTTGCACACGCACGTCGTGATCTCGAACAAGGTGCAGACGTTGCTCGACGGCAAGTGGCGGTCGCTGGACGGCCGGCCGCTGCACGCGGCGGTCGTCGCGCTGTCAGAGCTGCACGAGGCGGTGTTCGCCGACCACCTCACGTGGACCCTCGGCGTCGAGTGGGAGGCGCGGTCTCGTGGCCGGGACCGGAACCCGGCGTGGGCGATCACGACCGTCCCGGAGTCGCTGATCGCGCTGTTCTCCAGCCGATCGCGGCACATCGACCAGGAGACTGATCGGCTCATCGAGCGATACATCGGTGAGCACGGGCGGCGTCCGTCATCGGCGACGATCGTGAAGCTGCGCGCGCAGGCGACGCTGACGACGAGACCGGACAAGCAGGTGCAGTCTCTCGCCGCGCTGACGGCGCAATGGCGTGAGCGCGCGAGTGCGAGCTTGGGCGAGGACGCGACCGAATGGGCGGGCCGGATCACAGCTGCACCGTCGGTGCCGCTGCTGCGCGCCGATGACATCCCGCTCGACGTGATCCGCGAACTCGGCCAGACGGTGATCGAGGTCGTCGGCGAGAAGCGCGCGACGTGGCGGCGCTGGAACCTCTACGCCGAGGCGGCGCGGCAGACGATGGGCTGGCGCTTCGCCAGCACGACCGATCGCGAGGCGATCGTGGGCATGATCGCCGACGCCGGCGAGGCGGGCTCGCTGCGCCTCACGCCGCCCGAGCTGGCGAGCAGTCCCGCGATCTTCCGACGCCCGGACGGCACGAGCGCGTTCCGCCCAAAGCACTCCACGGTCTACTCCTCCGAACAGCTCCTGGCCGCAGAGGATCGCCTGCTTGAACGATCCCGTCTGCTGACCGCTCCGACGCTCGACCTCGCCCAGCTCGAGCGCTTCACCCGCCGGCCCGACCGTCGCGGCCTCGTGCTCGGCGACGACCAGGCTGCGGCCTTGGCGACGGTCGCCGTCTCCGGTCGCGTCCTCGACGCGCTCGTCGGCCCGGCCGGCGCTGGGAAGACGACAGCGATGAGCGCGCTGCGGAGGGCTTGGGAGACGCAGCACGGTCAAGGCTCGGTCGTCGGGCTCGCCCCGTCCGCGGCAGCCGCGCAGGTGCTCGGCGACGACCTCGGGATCGTCACGGAGAACACCGCGAAGTGGTGGCAGGATCATCTCGTCCACGGCACGACGTTCCACGCCGGCCAGCTCGTCATCATCGACGAGGCGTCCCTCGCCGGGACGCTGACCCTGGATCGGATCACCGCGCTCGTGGCGCAGGCCGGCGCGAAGGCGCTGCTGGTAGGCGATTGGGCGCAGTTGCAGTCGGTCGACGCGGGCGGCGCGTTCTCGATGCTCGTCCACGACCGCGACGACGCGCCCGAGCTCGTCGACATCCACCGCTTCACGCACCGCTGGGAGAAGGCCGCCTCCCTCGGGCTCCGACACGGCGACGCCTCTGTTATCGACGAGTACGCCGCCCACGGTCGGGTTCACGACGGCGACACCGACGCCATGACGGACGCCGCCTACACCGGGTGGCGAAACGACATGCTCGCCGGACGCCAGTCGGTGCTGATCGCGGAGACCCACGAGTCCGTCACCTTGCTCAACCAGCGGGCACGCGCCGACCTGATCCTCGACGGCGCCGTGACTCCGCTGCGCGGCTCCGTGATACTGCACGACGGCACGGTCGCCTCACCGGGCGATGCGGTCATCTCCCGCCACAACGACCGGCGCCTGCGCGCCGCAGGGCGCGGCTGGGTCCGCAACGGCGACCGCTGGACGATGACCGCCGTGCGCAGCGACGGCTCGGTCACCGTCCGACGAGCCGGCCGACGACGCGGCGCGTCCGTGGTGCTGCCGGCCGGCTACGTCCGAGAACACCTGGATCTCGGCTACGCGGTCACCGCGCACCGCGCGCAAGGGCTCACGACCGACACCGCACATGCGCTGATCGAGGCGACGACGACCAAGGAGAACCTCTACGTCGCGATGACCCGCGGACGCGAAGCGAACCACGCCTACGTCGCGACCGACCGGCCCGACGGCGTGCATGCCGGCCCGCATCCCGGCGATAACACGGCCGCGACCGCCCGCACGGTGCTGTTCGGCGTCATCCAGCACTCTGGCGCCGAGCTGTCCGCGCACGAGGCGATCACCTCCGAGCAGGAGGCATGGTCGTCCATCCGGCAGATCGCGGCCGAATACGAGACGATCGCCACCGCCGCGCAAGAAGACCGCTGGGCCGAGCTGATCCGCACCAGCGGCCTCACCGAGCAGGAGGCCGAGGACGCGATCGCCTCCGACGCCTTCGGCGCCCTCGCCGCCGAGCTGCGCTACGCCGAGGCCAACCACCACGACGTCGCCGTGCTGCTACCGCGCCTGGTCGCCTCCCGAAGCCTCCACGACGCCGAGGACGTCGCGGCCGTGCTGCACGCGCGTCTGGCCGCCGTTACAGCCAGACCGGCAGGCGCGGGCCGCTCGCGCCGCGCGCCCCGCCTCATCGCCGGGCTCATCCCCGAAGCCGGCGGCCCGATGGACGCGCAGATGCGACGAGCCCTTCAGGAGCGCCGACAGCTCATCGAGGACCGCGCCCAAGCGCTCGCCCGCGCCGCAGTCGCCGAGCACCTGGCATGGGCCGGACATCTCGGAGCACCGCCGACCCGCGAGACGGCCCGAGCCCGATGGTGGCAGGCCGCCGCGACCATCGCCGCGTACCGAGACCGCTACGGGATCGCAGCCGACACTCCGCTCGGCGCTGCCCCTGACTCGACCGCACAACGACTGGACGCCGCCCGCGCCCGCGCTGCGCTCGAGCGTGCTCGCACCCTGACCGACACGGCCGAGCACGACGCCTGGACGCCGCGCGATCCACACGCCGAGCGCAGCGGTCCCAGCCTGTGATCGGCGATGCGCTTCCGATGTCGCGCCTGTCGGCGTATCCTGGGTGCAGGCAGTTCCTTTCGGCGCCGTCGCTTGTTGCGAAGGCATGACCGCTCCGCTTGCCGGGCTGGTCCTTCTAGTTACTCGCTGCCGAGTCACTAGGAGAGGACCGCCCTCATGATCCGGCTGCTCTGGACCCTCAGCGTTCGTACCCGCGCATTCCTGCGCCGCTACATGCCGACCAACATTCTGCTCGACAAGATCCGCACCCGCCGCGGCCTGAAGTGGGGCGCCCCCGCGATGCTCATCGCCATCCCCTACCTGCTCGCTGCCGCCGCTTTCGCCGCCGCGGTCGCCGACGGCGGCCCCGGTTGGCTGAACATCCTGGTCGTGCTGTTCCTCTGGAACGCCGCGAAGTTCGCGTTCATCGGCCCGGTCAGCCTGATCCTGCTTGCCCGGACCCGCCTGCACGAGGCCCGCGCCCGCCGGGCGCAGGCCCGCTACGCCGTCGCCTGACGCCATCGCTCTCCGCCTCGGTCAACCGGACAGCCCTCTGCTTAGTGGATAACGGTATTATCCCCTTGTGGGCGAGGCGAGACAACGAGGCGACTCCGGCAGAATGGTGGGGTGCCTGAACACGTTCGCCCCGACCTGCCTCCGGGGGTCGGTGACGCCGTGAGCGCGTTCGGCTACGGGGTCCGGGTCGCAATCATCGGCTACATCCACGAGCACGGACCCGCCACTCGCGGACAGCTCGCGACCGCCCTGGGCCTGGTGCCCAAGACCGTGCAGTTCCACCTCACCGGCTTGACCGCGCTCGGCGTCGTCGTGCCTGACCCAGCTCCCGAGCTCGCCCGCCGCGGACAGCGCACCCGATATAGCATCGACGCCGGGCGGGTGCTCGATCTGTACGCCGAGCTCGGCAAGCACCTGGGCATCGGCGACTGAACCCTCCCGCCCTGACTACGCCGGAGAGCGTCGCGGTTCGCTGCGAGTCAATCGTGCCGCCGGCCGAGGGCTGCGCTTCTGGCGGCGGCGCTGCGTTTCTACGCGGTCACGCTCCAGGGTTCGAGGCGTTCGGTCGCTGCTCTGATTGCGCGACCGTCGACTGACGCCGGACGTGAAAGTGCGGGCACGGTTGGCTCTGTCAGTCTGTTTTGGCCCCGGGGTGACGGCTAGGAGTGGCCCCACTTTCTGACTTGCCGGGGCGGTTCTGACGGTTTGATCTGGCCCCACCCGAGCGTGTGTTTCGTGTTGCTTCAGGATGAGCGGGCCCGGCAGGGGTCGAAAGTGGAATTGTTCGCGGATATCCGGCGTGCCTCGCGCGTCGACGGGCTATCGGTGCGCGCGTTGGCAGACAGGTTCGGGGTGCACCGTCGCACGGTGCGGCAGGCGCTGGCGTCGCCGGTTCCGCCGCAGCGGAAGACTCCGACGCGGATGTCGCCTCGGCTGGGGCCGTACAAGGCGGTGATCGACGCGATGCTCACGCAGGATCTGGACGCTCCTCGCAAGCAGCGGCACACGGCGACAAGGGTTCTCGCGCGGCTGGTCGACGAGCACGAAGCGACGGGACTGTCCTACTCGACGGTCCGCGACTACGTGCGCGTACGTCGTGCTCAGATCGACGCCGCCGCCGGGCGCCGCGTCGAGGTGTTCGTCCCGCAGGAGCACGCACCTGGTGAGGAAGCCGAAGTCGATTTCGGCGAGGTCTGGGTGATCCTGGCCGGGGTGAAGACGAAGTGCCACATGTTCACGTTCCGGCTCTCGCACTCGGGGAAGGCGGTGCACCGGGTGTACTCGACGCAATCGCAGGAAGCGTTCCTCGAGGGACACATCGACGCGTTCGACGAGATCGGTGGGATCCCGACCCTGCACATCCGATATGACAACCTCACGGCCGCGGTGCAGACGGTGCTGTACGGGAAGGGCCGTAGTCGGATAGAGAACGACCGGTGGGTGCTGTTCCGCTCGCATTACGGGTTCGACTCGTTCTACTGCCAGCCCGGGATCGATGGCGCCCATGAGAAGGGCGGCGTCGAAGGCGAAGTCGGTCGGTTTCGTCGCACCTGGCTTTCTCCGATGCCGGTCATCGACTCGCTCGCCGAGTTGAACGAGCAGATCCGCCGGTGGGACGCGCGCGACAACGAGCGGCGTATCAACACCCGGATCCGCACTGTCGGGCAAGACTTCACCGACGAACAAGCACGCCTTGCGTCATTGCCAGGCGAGCTGTTCGACCCTGGCCTGGTGCTCTACCCGCGGGTAGACCGTTCGAGCCTGATCACCGTGCGGATGGCGAGGTACTCCGTGCCCGCCCGTCTGATCGGGCGAAAGGTGCGCGTCTCGTTGCGGGCGTCTGAACTTGTGGTGTTCGATGGCCACGCCGAGGTCGCTCGGCACGAGCGGGTCGTGGCCCGCGGCGGCGAATCGATCAACCTCGACCACTACCTCGAGGTCCTCAGACGCAAGCCCGGCGCGTTGCCCGGATCCACCGCGCTGGCCCGTGCACGCGAAGCCGGCGTGTTCACGACAACGCATGACGCGTTCTGGCAGCAAGCGCGGAAGGTCGACGGCGACAGCGCCGGCACAAGGGCGCTGATCGACGTGCTCCTGCTCCACAGGACCATGCGAACCGTTGACGTGATCGCAGGGATCCGTGCCGCGCTCACGGTCGGGGCGGTGTCTGCCGACGTCGTCGCGGTCGAAGCCCGCCTGCACGCGGCCGGGCCCGAGTCAGACCGTCATCGCGTTGAACAACCGCGACGTGATGTGCAGCGAGTTTTCAGCCTCACCCAGCGTCGCCTCGCGGATCCGGCCGCGGTGATCGCCGGACTCCCAGCCGACCGGCGGCCGCTGCCATCCGTCGCCCACTACGACGAACTCCTCAGCCGACGTCCCGAACCGGAACCGCCGGTCACCGATAAGAGAGAAGGAATCACCGGAACATGACCACTCCCACCAACGTCACCACGACCCTGCGTCGACAGCGCGGGCTGACCGAAGAAGCCGCCGCGGCCGCCGTTGACCAAGCCTGCCGCAGGCTCCGCCTACCCACCATGCGGGCCGTGATGCACGAAGCGATCACGGCCGCGGAACGCGAGCAGCTGACCTACCAAGGCTTCCTCGCCGAACTCCTCCTCGCCGAGTGCGACGACCGGGACCGAAGGTCCGTGGTCCGCCGCGTGTCCGCAGCCGGGTTCCCGAGGAACAAATGGCTCGGCGACTTCGACTACGACGCGAATCCGAACATCAACCCGGCGACGATCCATACCCTCGCGAACGGGGACTGGATCCGCCGCGGCGACCCGCTCTGCTTGATCGGGGACTCCGGCACCGGGAAGTCGCACCTGCTCATCGGCCTGGGCACCGCCGCAGCTGAGAAAGGCTTCCGCGTCCGATACACCCTCGCCACGAAGCTCGTGAACGAGCTCGTCGAAGCCGCCGACGAGAAACAGCTCACCCGTACCATCAACCGGTACGGCCGCGTCGACCTGCTCCTGATCGACGAGCTCGGCTACATGGAACTCGACCGGCGCGGCGCGGAACTCCTGTTCCAGGTCCTCACCGAGCGCGAAGAGAAGAACTCCGTCGCGATTGCATCCAACGAGTCATTCAGCGCTTGGACGAAGACCTTCACCGACCCGCGCCTGTGCGCGGCGATCGTGGACCGGCTCACGTTCAACGGCACCATCATCGAAACCGGCACCACCTCCTATCGCCTCAACCACACCCGTCAGCGGCAGTAGCGATCCGAAAGCCATTCAGAGGTAGCGGCAGATGGACTCCGGTGTGCAGGCTTCGGACGCCGTAGCGGCCGCGTGCGCTCGAAGCTCGGCAATGCTCCCTCGCAGGGCGTGCAGCTGCTCGAGCTGCTCGTCGATCTCCACGAGTCGGCGGTCAAGGAGGTCCCGCACATGCGCGCACGGCGAACGGCCCGCGTCGCGAACATCGAGGATCTCCGCGGCCTGCGCAAGGGTGAGGCCCGCCGCGCGGGCCCGGCCGATGAACGCGAGCCGTTGCACCGTCTCGTCGCCATAGCTGCGGTACCCGGCCGGTGTGCGCTCCGGCGGCGGCAGCAGTCCGCGCTCCTCGTAGTACCGCAGCGTCGACGGCCTCGTCCTCGCCTTCTCCGCGAGCTCTCCGATCCGCATTGTGACACCTCCACCAACGGGCTTGACCTTCAAGCATGCTTGAAGGTCCATTCTGACGGATGTGACCGCGCAAGCGGCCCGGTTCACCCGAGGAGGCATCATGACGCAGCACAGCGAGTTCGATCTTGCGGTGATCGGCACGGGCGGGGCGGCGATGTCCGCCGCGATCCACGCCCGACTCGAAGGGGCCAGCGTGGTCGCCATCGAACGCGGCACCCTCGGCGGTACCTGCGTGAACGTCGGCTGTGTGCCCTCGAAGACGCTCCTCGCCGCCGCGCACACCCGCCACGCCGCCCTCGCGAACCCGTTCCCCGGCGCCCCCACGTCCGCCGGCACTGTCGACCTCGGCGCCCTCGTGCGGCAGAAGGATGACCTCGTCGGCATGCTCCGCCAGACCAAGTACGCCGACATCGCCGCCGCCTACGGGTTCGACATCCTCCCCGGCGCCGCCACATTCACCGACCCGGCAACCCTCCTCATCGACGAACGACCGGTTCGTGCCAGGTCGTATCTCGTCGCCATCGGCGCCGAACCGCACGTCCCGGCCATCCCCGGGCTTGAGCACGTCGACTACCTCACCTCGACCACGGCAATGGAACTCACCGAGTTGCCCGCCTCGCTCGTAGTGATCGGCGGCGGCTTCGTCGGCCTCGAACAAGCCCAGCTCTTCGCCCGCCTCGGCGTGGCCGTCACCATCATTGGCCGGCTCGCCCCGCACGCCGAGCCCGAACTCTCCTCCGAACTCCGCAAGGCCTTCCTCTCCGAGGGAATCACCGTCGTAGGCGACCGCGCCGCCACGATCATCCAGGACGACGGCGTGGTGCGGGTGCGCACCCGCACCGGCAAGGCGGTCACCGGAGAACGCGTCCTCATCGCCACCGGACGCACACCACGCGCCAACGGGCTCGACCTCGCCGCGGCGGGCGTCGCGACCGACGACCGCGGCTTCATCATCGTCGACGAGCAGCAGCGGACCACGAACCCGGTCGTGTTCGCCGCCGGCGACGTCACCGACGTGCCCCAGTACGTGTACGTCGCCGCGATGGCCGGGAAGATCGCAGCCCGCAACGCCCTCGGCCACCACGAACAGGTCGACTACACCGGGCTGCCCTCCGTCCTGTTCACCGCGCCGCAGCTCGGCTCCGCCGGCATCACCGAAGCCGAAGCCATCGCCGCCGGATACCGGTGCGCCTGCCGATACCTGAGGCTGTCCGATGTGCCCCGAGCCATCACGAACCACAACACCCGCGGCGGCATCAAGATCGTCGCCGACGCGGACACCGGCAAAGTCCTCGGCGTCCATGCCCTCGCCGAAACCGCCGGCGAGATGATGCTCGCCGCGACCTACGCCATTAAAGCCGGATTCACCGTCACCCAACTCGCCGACACGTGGGCCCCGTACCTCACCATGGCCGAAGGCATCCGCCTCACCGCGAACCTCTTCCGCAACGAACTCCCCACCTCCTGCTGCGCCTGACAGCAGACAGCGCCCCACATCGAACCGACGCCTCGACGGGGCCACTTCAAAACGTCACCCCGGGGCCAGATCAGGTTGACAAAGTCACACGGTCATCGACCGTGCCCGCACCTGTGTCCGCGATCAGCGCTGCTCGTCGAACAGTGCCAGGAAGTCCTCGTCCTCCTCTCGCACGTAGCCGTTGCGCTCGCGGTAGATCGCCAGGCGGCGGCCGAACCACAGCGTGAGCACGCCGGCCAGGGCGAAGATGCCGCCGGCGATCCCGAACGGGAGCATCCAGTCCCCGGCGCCGGTCAGCGCCAGCGACGGCGGCAGGTCCGGCGTCTCGGGCGTCTCCGGAACGGGGATCACGGCCGTGGTCTCGTCGGGCGCCCCGCATAGGCCGCGGTGGATCTCAGTGCCGTTCTCATCGAACAGCGTCTCGATCCAGTAGTAGGTGCCGACCTGCTCGAAGACGACTTCCTCGGAGGCGTACTCGCCGGGGCCGTCCAACGGCATCGGCTCAGTGCGGAACGCGAGTTCGTCGGCTGTGCAGCTCACGGTCTCCTCGTCCTGCCGGTACGCCTCGAAGACGAGCGTTGTGCCGTCCGGGACGCTGCCGCTGACGCGGGCGAGGTCGTGCGCGGGCTCGCCGAGCGTGACCTCGGCGACGGCCTGCGTCGTGACCGTCAGCTGCTCGGGCTGCTCGGTGACCACGGTGGTTTCGCCGGGGGCGCCGCAGGTGCCCTCCACGAGGATCGTCGCGTCGGCGTCATAGAGCGTCTCGATCCAGTAGACGTTGCCCGCCTGGTCCGCCGTGGTCTCGCCCGAGGCGTAGACGCCCGGCTGGGTGACCGGGATCGACTCGCTCTCGTAGAGCACGGTCGCACAGTTTGGCTCCGCGTCGACCGGCTCGGGGCCGTAGGCGCGGAACTGGAGGTACGCCCCCTCGGGGATCGTGCCCTGCACCAGGGCCGTGTCCGCGAACGGCTCGCCCACGAGTACGGCCGGCGTCGCCTGCGTGATGACCGTGACCGGCAGCTCGACCTCCGGCGTCGGCGGCACGAAGAACCGCTCCAGCACGTCGGCGGGTGACGAGCGGTAGGGCTGCACCCGGTCGTCACCGGCGAAGGTCGTGACGAGGACGTAGAAGCCGGGCTCGGTCGGAGTGATCCGGTCGGCATCGGTGTAGCCGAGCCGGTACACGCCGTTCCGCGCCGGGGTCGTGATCGAGGTCAGTACGGGCGCGTCGGACAGGGCGAGGTCGTCCGTGAGCACGTCGTCCGTCGCGAATGGCCCGTATACGGTGTGGATCACCTCGTCGTTGTCGGCCTGCCAGTAGCCGTCGCCCTCGAACTGCCCGTGGTTGGCCGGGAAGCCCGTGACCGTCACCGTGTCGAACGCCCTGCCGCCGGAGTGGACGTTGTACTCGCGCATCAGCGAGGTCGTCGTGATCGGCCAACGCACCGAGGTCGTCTCGACCGTGATGCCGTAGTCGTCGGTCCAGTCCGCGGCGAGATAGTCGCGCACCCATTCCGGCTGGGTCGCCTTGTGCGCCCGCCACACCCAGGTCACGAAGCCGCCCTGCGGCGCCACGACCTCCGGCGAGGTGTAGACGCCAGGGCCGTCCGCGGTCATTGTCACCGTGCCCAGCGGCACCGCCCCGGCGTCCGCCAGGCTCGCCTGCGCTGGCGGCAGCGTGCCCGGCACCTGATAGGCGGTGCCCTCGAACACAATCGGGATGTAGGCGCCGTCGCGCTTGAGCCACGCGCCGTTCGCGCTGGAAACCGTGATCGTGTCGGTCAGCGCGTCGCCGGGCACCGCGAGGTGCTGATCCGCCTCTGAGACGGCAACCGGTTGGAACGGCACGACGCTACTCTCCGGCACCTGCCCGAAACGGTCGGCGAACGAGTCGGTCAGATACCGGCCGTTGGCGCCCTGGGCCGCCTTGTCGATCGTCCAGACCCACGAGTAGAAGCCCGACTCCGCCGCGGTGACCGTGCCGGGCGAGGTGTACGAGCCCGCGCCGGTCAGCGTGACCGTCTCCTGCCCGGCCACCGGAGCGCCGGCCGGTGCCGCCTCCGCCTCGGCGGGCTGCTCATCGAACGGGCCGAACAGCGTGCCCGTCGCGGTGATCGGGACCGGCACGCCGTCGATCCTGATCCACGTCCCCTTCGTCAGCGTCACGGAGAGCTGATCGGTGAACGTGTCGCCCTCGGAGACGTAGCGGGAGGACACCTGCGTGGCGATCTGCGGCTGGAAGTCCAGGTCGATCATCGGCGTCTGCGCCTGAGCAGACAGCCCCGTCGAGGAACCGGCGACGGCCGCGATGAGGCGCTGCGCCCCCGGCGTCGTGTAGAGGTCGACCTGCGCGCCGTACCCAGCTGCGGCGACGCTCATGCTCGCCTCGATCCGATAGGACGGCACCCCGTCGGCCGGGATGCCCGTAATGCCGTACTGCCCAGCGCCGAGCGTGCGCGACGTGGAACCGTCCGCGAACACCGCGCCCGTCAGCGCCGCCCCACCCTGAAGCGACGCCGGGTGAGCGGTGACCGTCACCGTGCCGGCGTACTGATCCGACATGGCGATGCTCACCGACAGCGACGGATCGGTGACCGCGTTGATGGCGGCCTCCTGCCGCATGACAGCGAGGTTCGCCAGGATCGTGCCGCGCACGCCGACGGGCGCGCGGGCGACGTAGTAGTCGTCGCCAGACATCCCGTGGCTGTTGTAGACGCCGGCATCGGCGACCGACCACACATACAGCGCGACCGCCGCCGTGAGGTTGGGATCGCCCGACTGGCCCCACCTGTCCAGCACGTAGTTCAGCTCGGCAAGCTGCTGGCGGGATAGCGAGTCCAGGGAGGTCACCGTCTGCGGCCCCAACGTGGGATCGAACGGGGAGTTCGCGCCGAGGTCGATGCAGTACCCCTGCCTGCCGTCGACGTCCGTGTTGTACGCCCCCAGGAAACCCGAGTCACCGTAGTAGCCGGTCCCCAGGCTGCCCGCGTGCGCCGGCGCCGCACCGAGCACGACCGTGCCCGCCAGCACGAACAGCACGACGAGGACGGCAGAGAGACGACGGATCACCGCGCCGGGCGGATGCACCCCTCGGGGCTCGGGTGGGGATGCGATCGACATTGACATGGGCCGTCCTCCTGACTCTGCAAAGGACGGGGGGAAGCGACCGTCCTCAGAGCAGGTGCGCGGATCGGCCCACGCGACGTCGCGCAGCCGCTGCCGAGTTCCGGCCTCTGCGAACGAACTGACTGTTGCTCGGAGCGCCCGCAACTACCTGGGTCAGAGATTCCATGTGGTATTCGCTGCGATCCCACCTACAATTGCTCGCCTGGACTGCGGCCTGACCAGGGCTATAACGGTCGGGGCCGCGCACACCTCACTTCATGCGTTCAGCCGAGTACGGTCGGCACTACTGCTCCTCTGCGCTCCGCTCCGCGATGCGAGCCCGTTGCCGCGCGATGACATCTTCGAGCGTGGCTAACCCCTCCTGCTCGGCCCACTGACGCAGGTCCTCGCGGTATGCCTGGCGCTCGCTCCACTCTGCATCCGTCACCTGACCTTCGAGGTGCTCGTCCACTGAATCGCGGAGCTTGGCCCACATCTCGTAGCCGCCTGATTCGATCGACTGACGATCATGCTTCAGTAGCTCCGGACGCCAGTCTTCTTCGGACAAGGTGGGAAGGCTCTCCACCCACTCACGGATACCGACCGCTTCAGTATCGCCATCACTCATCGACTGGAGCCGGTCGCGCATCTCAGGCTCCAGGAACGCTCGGTACATTTCCCGCACATGAGGCTCGACAAGGCCGCCGGCCGGCGGGTTGAGGCCGAACTTCTCACTCAGGGGTGTCACCTGTAGACCAACCGGATACTTCATGAGGTGGATCACAAGCACGAACTGCACGACCTCAGTCACTCGTCGCACCCAGAGGTCGAATGCTTCAGCGTGGAAGCTCGCGATGTTCGTGAACGGGACGAGCCCGGCGCTCGAGCTGCGGTGCCCGCGGGTGTGCACATACGCCCCAAGGTCGTCGCTGAGTTGGCGGATACGGTCGAACAGGGCCGGATCGGATTCAAGATAGATCGCGACGCCGCGCACTTCTCTCAGGCGCCTCTCGACTGCCTCAAGGCTCGGAGTTCTCTCCGCGCCGGCTCTCCATCTCTGGATGTCCAGATGCGCTTCATCGTGCGCGTCCCAGTACACCGAGAGCATTCCGAGTTCGAGAACGCTTCGGAGCGAGACGAGCGCCTGCTTGTAGAGTCCTATCCGCGCAAGGGTGAACGATGTGCGAGCCTCGCGCTCTGCCTCGAACGCTGGAGCAAGATTGCCCGAGAAAGCGTTCTGCGCCGTCATCGGGATCAGGTCAATGAGCGAGTGCAGCACTCGCCACGACACCTCGATCGAGTCCGATGCAGATGAATGAGCCTCGATGTAAGCATCGGTGGCCGACGCGGCTCCCTCAAGATCCACGTCACGGTGTCGCGCCCACTCCTGACTCATGCTCCGACCATACGGCGGGCCACCCTCGTACTGGCGTCAGAGATTGCATGTGGTATTCGCTGCAATCCCCCATTACATTTCCTCGCAGGAATGCTCGCCTGATCTGGGATTCACGCGACACCGCTATGCATGAAGGTCGGATGGGCCTCGATAGCGAAGTTCGACGACGTTGGCAGGGCTGGCCCCGGTGACTGTGAGCAAGCCGCGCCGATTCGGATTGAGCGGTTCCTCAAGCAGACCGGCCCGTCGACCGTCAGCGGCCTGGAGAATGGTCTCCCCGTTCGCAATGGACACAGCCCGATACGGCGTCCCGCTACTCGGCTGATGATCGGGGAGCCACGTCACCGCGGCATCCTCGACCGTGTTGATCCAGGTTCTCTCCGGTGCAGCAGTGCTACGGCCGATGAAACCGACCCAGAGATCGTGAGATGACACAGTCGGCCAGTGCGAGTCGTCTGCGCGTCGCCGGACCTCCTCCGAGTTCATCCACTGGTGAAGCTCCGACACGGTCGTGAAGGTGCCGTCTCCGGCCGTGACCGCGGCGAGAGCACCGGCTCGGGAAGAGAATCCGGCCTGCATGAGCAGCGCGGCGGAACGGTTGAGCGTCCCTGTTTCTAGCGCCGCAACTGCGAGTCCGTGCTCGTCGGTGACGAGCGCCCAAAGATCGCCTACAGGCTCTTCGTGGGCGGTCGCTCGGACCCGGACCGCTTCCAGCGCCCATGGCAGCCTGTAGGCCAGCGAGTCCTCAATGAATTCCAGCGTGTCCGTGACCTCCTCCCCCGCTATCTGCGAGGGGTCCTCACCGCGAAGCCAACCAGCGAGGACGCCTTCCCAATGTGGAGGAAGAGCGCGGGGCGCGAAGGGGTGAATGCCGAATGCGATCCTGGCGAAGCTCGTTAGGGCATCGATTGCGGCATCGGGGTCGCCGATTCGGATGCCCTCGTCTGCGTCGCGCAGGGACTGCTCCAAGATGCTGGCGTGCTCATCGAGTTGGCGTCCGGTCTCGAGACCGACCCCCGCAAGGAAGTACCCTCGGCGCTGTGCCGCAGTTGACTGGCTCCAGAGGAAGCGTGCGCGCGCGGTCAGACCGGCTCGAAGCGCTGTCTGAACGGGCCCCTGCCGTCGAGCCAAGCTCCTGGCCCAAAGGGACGAGGCGAGCACGTCATCGAGAGCCCCCTCGACTCCTTCCTCCGCAACCGCGGAATCGTTGAGCAGACTGAGGAGGGCGTTGTCGAGGCTAGCGAGCTGCGAGCGCCACGCAGTTCGGGAACGCTCGGCTTCCTCCTCGCTCTCGGCCACAACTTCTGGGTAATCCCACGCCGCTGTGCCGGCGACGTATTCCAGCAGCGCGTCCAGGTCCCGGAGACCGTGCTTGGCCTGCATCCGGGCGAACAGGTTCACCACCAGTTGCAGTAGGCCGCTTTCCATGTCGCGCAGAGCCGTGTCCTCGACCAGCTGCCTCCAGTTCCGCCTCCCTCGGGACACGTCCTTGAAGATTGGGTGGACGACGAGGCCGACGGAGTCCACGAACGCTCGGCCAGCTCTGCCGACGATGTTGCGGAACTCAGACGCCTTGATCAGTTCCCGGTTGCGCCAGAGGCTGTGCATTACGAGCGCGCTGGCTGAGAGGTTGAGTCCCTGGGCGAGGGTCGGTGAAGAGACCGTAACCTTCAGCGCTCCTCGCTGTAGCAGCCTTTCCACCTCTCGTCGGTAGGGTGCGGGCAGCGATCCGTGATGAATCGCTACGCCGAGTCTCAGACAGGCGAGGATCGGGTGATCTCGGCCGAACCATTCCTCTCCGATCGCGATGGCCGAGGCGAGGTCGCCCGGATCTCCTTCGAAGACACTCCCGAGTGCTCCGCGCGCATCAAGGTCGACGATGACTTTGGCAAAGGCGTTCACCGATGACTTGAGTGGGCAGAAGATCAGGACGGTCTGCCCGTCGTCGACGAGCCGCCAGGCGGTAGCCAGCGTCAACTCCTGCGGATCCTTGGGGAAGGGCGTCGTCCTGCGACCGATCGGTGGAACGAAGGGTTCGAGGAACCGGGGCACGAAGGGCTCCTCGTCTCCCACGATGATGCTCAGGCGGGCTCGATCGCCTTGCCAGATCACTTCGCCATAGCGAAGTTTCGTCGGCCGCCACGAGCTCGCGATGAGACCGTCGGGTTGGTCATCGGTGAGCCAGTTGACGAAGTCCTCGACTTCGTCTCCGTCTGGCAGGATCGCCGAGAGGCAGATGATACGTCTGGCGGCCGCATCCTCACGGCGCAGCAGTCGTTGTACCTGAACTTCGTATCGGACCTCACGTTCATCCGCCCCGATCATGTGCCCCTCGTCGAGGACGACAAGCCCTACGTCGTCGAGGAGTGTTGGGTCGTTGCGCAGGGCGAAGTCGAGCTTCTCGGGAGTGGCGACGACGATGTCCCTCTCTCGCAGCAAATCCTCGTCGGCGCTGCTGGCCCCGATCGCGCCGTAGAGGGATGTGACGGTTTTCCCCAGAGGGGTGAAGGTGCGTTGCAGGGCCGTTTCGGTCTGGGCTGACAGCGCCCGCAACGGGGTTACGAACACAACCCGCCGGCCCTCGGCTAGGCACGCGAGGATGCAAAGTTCGGCAATCCGGGTCTTGCCGGCGCTCGTCGGGAGAGACAACACCAGGTTCTCGCTGGTGTTCAGCACCCGCTCTGCGGCGGCGAGCTGCGACGGCCATAGGTCGATCTCCGAGCGTCGCCTCCGGAAGAGGGATGCAATGAACGTCGCACGCAGCCGTGCCCAGTCGCCACCATCACCGTCGATGGGACCGTCCGGGAGCAGGCGATGGAAACTAGCCTCCCAGAGGCCGCGGAGTAGGTGAATCGCAAGTCGATGGCACCACCACTGCGGAACCATGTTCAATTCGCTGGCGGCTCCTAGACCGACCTGCAGTGTGCTGAGGGCCTCATCCAGCAGCGCTTGCTCGCCCCGCTCGAACGCAAGCAGCGCCATGCTGATCGCACCGACGAACGCGTCCGTCAGTGCGAGGTCGACAACGTCGATGACATCGGTGTCGCCGCTGTCAGCGTCCTGGTCCTCATCGCTCATGGACTCGAAGAGCCCGCGCAACGTCTCAACCAGGTTGGCGTCTGCTGCCACGTCCTCGTCGCGGTGGCTCAGGATGAGCGCGTCCAGGGTGTCGAGTTCTCGGCGGATGATGTGGATGAGGGATCGCTCGCCAATCGTGACTTCACCGGAATCGAGCGCTGTCTGAAGCAGCGAGTATGCCCGCGCGGAGTAACTGCCGAGGTGGTAGGCGGCTGCGGCGACGACACGGTGGAAGCCCCGTTCGCGCGAGTTAGGTCCTCTGGCGATGACTGATTCGATGGCTGTGGCTGCGCCCTCGAAGGCGCGTTGGGCGAGGCTTTGCGACCCATTCGCCTCCACGAGACGTAGCCCCAGGCCCAGGAGCGAATAGCCGTAGGAGAGAAGGTCGTAGCTGAGTAGCTGATCGAACGCGGGCGCCTCCTCGGGCAGGACGCCGTCACGCCAGATCATCGACCGGGCTTCGCCTCGCGCGAGAAGCTGTTCGCGAAAGCCGGGGGTGGTCGCCTCCTCGATCGCGGCCTCAATGTCCTCAACTGTCTCGGGCATTGGCGATCGCTTTCGAGTACACGTTCGCGATGAACGCTTGATGCTCTGAGACCTGCAGGCCGACGGCGAGGCGCTTTACGCCGCCTCGATATGCGGTCGTGTTTGTCCGAAGGAGGTTGCGTGGGTCGTTGCCCGTGAAGGTGAAAAGCAGTTGCACCACCTGCCGTTGGCTGATCCCTGTAGTCAGTTGAGCGTCGTCGACAAGGTTCGCCAATGCATGCTCGCCGAGTTCGTGGAGTCGGTCAGCGACGAAGCTGAGAGCGTGAGGCGATGGGCGTCCCCGATCGCGTCTGAGCGCAAGGTCCGCGTCTGTGACCGTCGCCGATCCGAGCGTCGCACGGCTCTTGGCTTCGCCCTTCAGCAATTCGAGCGATCCGTTGGTGGCCGCGCGCACCCCAACCAGGTCATCTCCACGCATCGACATCTCACGGTGGTCCTTCCACCGCAGGCGTTCCACGACTCGAAACCCCAGCTCAAGCGCCGCGTACTGCGCTCCGATGATCTCTCCGAGGTCGCCCGAGCGGGTGCGCTTGCTTATAGGGAGCTTCCCTTCCAAGTATTCGGCCGCAGCAGGCTTCCCCAGATCGGCCAGGATCGCGGCGACGCGGTCCGGACCCGTGTACTGGTTCGGGATCTGTGACGCAGCCCAGTCGACCCCCGACCCGATGGTCGACGGCGAGGCAACCATGTGCACCATCGCGTGCCGCCTCAGCAGCTCGCGCGTGGAAGTCGTCCACGAAGAAAGCGGTGCCATCCCTCAATCGTGGCAGAGGCTCAGCTACTGAAACTGTCTGACTCTAGGTAGGCGAGGACGCTGTGCATCGCGAGGATCGCCTGTGTGGCGAGGCCGTACAGGGTGTCGTTGGCGATCGAGATGGCGGGTTGCTCGACCCGCGTGTCGCCCTCATGGACGGCGATGTGGCGCTTCCCGTACAGCGCATCACCCGCAGCCGCAACGTCAGCAGGAGCGTTAGCGAGCCGGCGCTTCACGTCGGGCCCACGTCCGCCGCATGCCGTCTCGACAGCGAGTCGCGCGGCGAGCACGGCCTCGCGGTACCGGCCCGTGTCGAAGTGCGTCTGTGCCGTACGTGCGTGCGCCTTGGGCGCTGACTCATCCGTGAGCTCACGGAACGCGTCCCTGTATGCGGTGTCGGGCGTCGGGCCAAGCAGATAAGTGAGCTCGGCACCGTCGTTGAAGAGCAGCACGTCATAGGAGTCCGTGGCAGCACCTCCGGAAACCAGCACGTAGTCGTCGAAGCCGTCCTTCTGGTAGATGTTCGGCATGTGCGAGTCAGCACCTGTGAATTGCGGGCTGCTGAGGAATGTGAGCAAGTGATCCTGGTTCCTGCCGTACATCTCGACCTTCCGGCCGGTGACCTTCTGGCGAAGACGCAGACCAAGGCCCCCGCCATCGACCGGGTACTCCTCGATGTAAGCCCACACGGATGTCGGAGGAGATGCGACGTCCGCCGTCACGATGTGGACCTTAACCGAGAAGCCCTCGAACGCGACAGCTATCTCGTGAGCGCCTTGTTTCACAATCGGCGCGGCGATGGCGACGTACTCCGCGCGACTCCGCGGCTCAACGAGGCCGCCTCCATGCGCGTAGCAGTCCTGCAGAAGGTTCGACAGCGGCGCGAATGACCTGAACATCTGGTTGTCCGTCAGAACCCGCACGAGCCGCTTGGTTGACTTCTCGCGAAGGCGGAGGTCCGGTGCGCCGACCGCGTTCTCGAACCGCTCGACGTAGCACTTTACGATGCCGGAACTCTGGGCGCTACGAGCAGTCACGCCCGCCGCCCGAGCAGCTCGCCGGGTCTTCGAACTTGATCGGCTCATCCCTAATCCTCCGTCTCGCGGCTGCCGAATCCCATCGCCGCTGGGCGACGTCGTTACCGTTCCGGAGGGCCGTCATCTGCGCGCTACTCCTCGACCTCGACGACACCATTCCAGCCCTACTCCGGTGAGGGATCGGTGACAAGCTTCAATGTCGGCCTGGGATCGTCGACACCCAGGACTTCGCGCACACGTGCCGGGTGCCAACGCAGCTCGCGGGCGAGGTCTATCTGCGCGAAGCCGATTTGATCGGCAAGCCGGGCAGCCTCGGCCAACATCGACGGCACCTCACCCGGATATGCGTTCACCGGCTCGGGCGCGTCCAGTGAGGAGCTGCGCAGCTGGTTCAGCTTCTGGTAGCCCCGACGGATCGAAGCGTCGGAGACCGTACCGGTCTCCTTCATCCGTAGCAGCAGCGAATCCACCGACACACCCCAATGCCGCGAGAGCTCATCGAGCCGGGAAAGGTTCACGGTCCGCGGCAGCAAGTTCACAATCTGGGAACGTGGAGTCAGGAACTCAGCAGCGAATTGATCGGCTTCTCGCTCCTGCTGCTGGTCACCTGGAACGGCCTCGCCGTGCAAGAGCAGGTGCCCCAACTCGTGGGCGACCGTGAACCGGTAGACGAACACCGACTTCGCGCGCTCGGGCGTCACCACGATGACCGGGCGAGCCAAGCGAGACGTCGAGAACGCGCCGACTCGGGCTACATCGGCGTTCGCCAACGTCAGCAGGCTCACGACGATCCCGTGCGATTCCGTCAGCGCGACCAGATGCTTGACCGGCTTCACGCCCAGACCCCAATGCTCGCGAAGCGCCTGCGCCGCGGAAACGGGATCCGCTTGCTGCCGATCCACCACCGGCAAGTCGACATCGGGGAACCGGACCTTCTTCTCTAACGCGAACGTCAGCTCCCAGACCTGCTCAATGAACGCGATCGCCTTGGACCGATCCCGCGCGGTGGTCGAGCGCAGGCTCCGGAAATGCGCCTCCGAGCCGTCAACGCGGCCGATGGGTCGACCCGTGGCGAAGTAGTCCACCGGGACATCCAGCTCGCGCGCAAGCACCGGCAGCAGGTCGCGGCGCGGCGTTACCACTCGCGACTCGTACTGACCGATCGCCGCAGGCGTGACCCCGACCAGCTCAGCGAGCTTCGCCTTCGACAAGCCGGCCGCGAAACGCGCCTGCGTCAGACGAGCTGGGTCGAACGCGTCAGCGACGGCGTCGAGATCGGGACGGTCGGTTGCTCCGAGCAGCGAGAAGAGGGTGTCACGGTCGTCCATCAGCCTCTCCGTCCGCCTCGTCGCCCTTCACCCCCAGATCCGGGCGCGGGATCGGCCCGTCGGAGAACGACTCGTCCGTCAGGTCCAGATCCACCAGGGAGGCTGCGCCTACTTCGAGCAGCGATTCCATCGACGCGAAGGTGAGGTAGCCGTCGCTTCCCAACGTCGCCTCGCCCCAGTCGACGCTGTAGAGCGCGAACGGGTTGCTCGCATACGGGACGACGACCACGCGGGAGTGGGTCGACAGCGCCTCCTCGAGCGCTTTGCTCTCGGCGTCGAGCAGCTCCCGCTCTTCCTCGGTCAACTCGGGGTGCTCGAACTCGATGTCGAGACGCTGCTGCGTCGATTCGCGCTCCTCACCGAACAGGGAGATCCGAGTGTCCGAGACGGCGAACGGCCGCGAGCCAATGTCCGTGGATCGCTCCCGCGCGAACCGCCACGGAAACAAGATCACCCCGTTGAAAGCGACCAGCTTGTAGCCCCGGCGCGGAACGATCTCAGCCGAGGGCAGGCGCCGTAGCACCGTCACAAACTCGTCCAAACACTTCCGCCAGATCTGGCCATACACGCCCGTGTGCTTCATCTCGGCCTCGGCCTGCGCGTTCGCCATCTTCTCGTGGCAGTCGCGGATGATGGACGAGATCTGCTCTCGCACCAGCACGCCGTCGGCTCCCAGCGTTCGCAGCGCCCACGCGCGCCCCTCGTCGATCGCCACAGTGGGCTCCCTTCATCCGGATACCCCAAACGTAGCACATCGCTTTAGTTTTCAACGCCAAACGATCACACGGAGCTGCCGCGTATCGCAGACGCGGGGTCTATTGGGGTCAGAGATGCCATGTGGTATTGCCGCTGTGGGTGGGGCCGGTCACGAGCACGTTGTGGCCGCTGCGCACCGCGACGTGCAGGAAGCCGGCCGCCTGACTCGTGAGCGAGCCGAGCGCCACGAGGTCGACGAGTCCGCGCATCCCGCTGCGGAAGCGCCGGATGTTGATCGAGACGTGTCCGCGCGTCACGTCGGGGATGACCGCGTGCAGCCGCGAGCCGTCGGGGAGCGAGGCGTCGACGAAGGGAGAGCTGAGGTCGACGCGGCGCCCGGTGCGATGCAGCATGCGCTCCAGCAGCTCGCGCACCTCGGCGTCGGTGAGGGTGACGGGGAGCCGCTCGGAGACGCCGTCGCGGGCCACGAACACGCGCGACGGGGAGTTGATCCACAGTTCCTCGACCGTCGGATCGTCGAGGTACGGCTGCAGCGGACCGAGCCCGGTGAGCGCGTCGACGACCTGCCGCGCGACCCCCACCTCGTCGGCGAGGACCGGCAACGAGCCGCCGAGGGCGAGCTCGGCGTAGCGCTGCACCTCGTCGCGCACGAGGCGGTCGGTGAGCGCGCTGTCGCCCCGCAGGTCGACGCCCTCACGTCGCACCCGCTCGCGCACCTGCTCGGCGATGGCCCCGACCGCACCCGTCATCCGGCCAGGATGCCCGGGGGCGAGGCGCCCGCGCGGGAGTTGTCCACAGGTGCGCCGGCGGTCTCGAGACGCGTCACCCGCGGCGGCGCCCCCGGCCGCCCCGCGCCGCGAGGGCGCCGTTCTAGACTGAACGCGCTTCCGCGGGAGTGGTGGAACGGTAGACACGCAGGATTTAGGTTCCTGTGCCTCACGGCATGCGGGTTCGAGCCCCGCCTCCCGCACATCGAGGACGCCTGCCTCTCGGATGCGGGACGCCGGGCCACGGAGGCTGGTCCGATGCCCCGACGCCCCCGAACCCCCCGACCCGTTCGCGCCGCCGTACCCGCCGCGCTCCTCCTCGCCCTGCTCACCGGCTGCGCCGCCCCCTCGGGCGACCCGTTCCCCGCGCCGCCGAGCCGCGGGCTCGACGCCATCCTCGGCATCGACCGCGGCGCCGACGGCGAACTGCTCGACGCCACCCGCGAGGCCCGGATCGAGGAGCTGCTCGCGGGCGCCGCCGAGCTCACGACCGCCGCCGACGCCGAGCTCGACCGCGCCATCCGCACCGGCGAGGGCACCAAGCAGGACGCCGAGGCCGCCGGCACGACGGATGCCGCGACCGCCTCGCTCCGCACGCCCCGCGCCGCATCCGCCCCCACCGCGGGCACACCGGGCGTCGACCTGCCCGTCGAGGTCAACCGCTCGACCACCACCACCGGCACCCGCAACGGGCGCGACTACACGACCACGACGACCGACACCAACAGCGTGCGCAACCAGCGCGAGGTGACGGTGCACGACGCCACCACCACGATCGGCGACCCCGACTCGGGGAACGGATCGAGCGAGCGGATCACGACGACCCAGGAGAAGGACCCCTGCGCCGCGGAGGGCGAGCCGGCCGGCACCTGGACGATCGAGCAGACGCAGCAACTCGTGCGCCCCGACGGCTTGTTCGTGACGGTGCATCTCACGACGAGCGGCACCTCCGTGCCGAACGGAGACGGCACCCTCGCGCTCCGCAACGTGTCCGTCGTCGTCGATACCGGCGCCACGGGCACCGACGGCGCGACCGTGAACACCGGCTTCCGCGTCGACGTCGACATCGACTCGTGGGACACCCGCGGCGAGCTCACCGACACGCGGGGCCGTTGGAGCGTCACGGAGGCGAACGGGGTGAGCGAGGCCGAAGCGCTCGGCCTCGCAGGCCTGCAGCTCGACGCGTTCAACGCGATCGCCTACGACGTGGCGAGCAGGGCCGAGGAGCTGCGGCAGTCGCAGGGCGTCTGCGTGCGGCTCCTCGTCGAGACGGACGGCTCCACCACCCTCGCCGACGGCGAGCAGGCGACCCTGACGGCTCGTGTCGTCGACCCCGCTACGGGCGAGGAGCTCGGGGACGCCGTCATCAAGGCCGACAGCCCGGACGGCGCCGTCACCCCCGCGAGCGCGACCGGACACGGCACCTTCACCTTCACCGCATCCGGCGACCCCGACTACCGCGTGAACCTCAGCACCCGTACCGACCGCGGCGGGGACGACGCCACCGTGCGCTACGGAGCCCCCGGCTGGCAGTTCTCCGGCGTGAGCTACGGCTACACGATCCCCGGCCCCATCGAGGTGCAGATCACCTGGCAGGGTCGTGTGTGCGGTGAGGTCTGGGACGAGTGGCAGCTCGACTGGCAGATCACCTCCATCTACGCATCGCCGGCGGCCAGCGGCCGCCAGCGGCCCACGGAGGCCTCGGAGGTGACGCCCGGCGACCGCGCCATCCTCGTCTACCAGGAGGTGCCGAACCCGGCGGACGGCGAGCCGCCGTTCCGGCTGTGGATCGACGACCAGAACTCGGGCAAGAGCCCCGCCTCGCAGCGCATCGAAATCCATCCGGAGCTGATCGACGGACCCTGCACGGACGGCTGAACGGGGCGCGCATCCGGGGGTGAACCCCCAGGTTGCGGATGCGGCAAGCGGCTACGCTGAACGCAACCCGCCCGCCGATCGCCGAGGCGACCGACGCTCAGGAGACTCATCTCGTGCCGTTCACTACCGCCGCCCTCGCGTTCATCGCCGCAGCCCCCATGGGGCTGATCCCGTGGCTCGACCCGCACCAGATCATCGTCTCGGCGGGCCCGTGGGCGCTGCTCGTGGTGTGCATCATCGTGTTCGCCGAGACGGGGCTGCTCGTCGGCTTCATCCTCCCCGGCGACACGCTGCTCATCATCACCGGCCTGCTCAGCTTCACCGGCACGATGACCGAGTCGGGCACCGGCATCCAGATCCCCATCTGGTGGGTGTGCCTCGCGATCGCGGTGGCCGCCTTCCTCGGCGGCGAGGTCGGCTACCTCATCGGGCACAAGGCCGGGCCGAGGATCTTCGAGCAGAAGGAGAGCGGGCTGTTCTCGAAGGAGAACGTCATCCGCACCAACAAGTTCTTCGAGCGCTGGGGTCCCCTCGCGATCGTCATCGCGCGCTTCGTGCCGATCGTGCGCACCTTCGCCCCGGTCGCCGCGGGCGTCGCGCACATGAACTACAAGCGCTACTCGCTCTACAACGCGATCGGCGCGCTCATCTGGGGTGCCGGGCTCACCTTCGCGGGCTTCCTGCTCGGCTACATCCCGCCGCTCGCCGACTTCGTCACCGAGTACATCGACGTGATCCTGCTGTGCGCGATCGCGCTCGCCGTGATCCCGACGGTGTTCCACTACGTGCAGGGCGTCATCAAGGCGCGCAAGGCGCGCCGGACGGGCGAGAAGCCGCTCACCGACGCCGAGGTCGTGCTCGACCCCGAGCTGCTCGACGACTGAGCGCCGATCGCGTCGGAGTTACAGGCTCGAACGGCCGCACCCGCTGCGCAGGTGGCGGAAGCACGGGTCTCCGCCTGTAGTTCCGACGGCGGTCCGATCAGCCGCCCGTCACCAGCAGCACGAGCAGGGTGGCGTTGAGCAGGATGAGCAGCACCGCGGCAACGGTCGCGAGCGCCGTCGTCCACGCGCGGTTGCGGGCGTCCCCCATGAGCTCGCGGCGGGTCGTGAGCCAGACGAGCGGCACGAGCGCGAACGGGATCCCGAACGACAGCACCACCTGGCTCAGCACGAGCGCGAGGGTGGGATGGGCGCCGGCGACGAGCAGCAGGAGCGCCGGCACGAGCGTCACGAGGCGACGCGCGAGCAAGGGTACGCGCACGTGCAGCAGGCCCTGCATGATCTCGGCGCCCGCGTAGGCGCCGACCGACGTCGACGCGAGACCGGAGGCCAGCAGCCCGACCGCGAACAGGTTCGCGATGACCGGCCCGAGCGCCGCGCCGATCGCCGCATGCGCGCCCTCGAGCGTGTCGGTACCGGCGACGCCCGGCAGGGTCGCCGCAGCCAGCAGCAGGATCACGAGGTTGACCGTGCCGGCGATCGCGAGCGCGATCGTCACGTCGGCGCGGGTCGCACGCAGCACGAGGCGGCGACGCGGTCCCTCCTCGACCGCGCCGAACCGGTCGCGGGTGAGGGCCGAGTGCGCGTAGATCGCGTGCGGCATCACCGTCGCCCCGAGGATCGACGCGGCCAGCAGCACCGAGCCGGCATCCGTGAACCGCGGCACGAGGCCTGCGACGGCGGCCGCCGGATCGACGGGCGCCACGACGAGCCCGGCGCAGAAGCCGATCGCGATGATCGCGACGAGGCCGACGACGACGCGCTCGAAGATGCGCGGCCCACGGCGGCTGTGCAGTACGAGCAGGGCGAGCGAGACGGCGCCCGTGATGACGCCGCCGAGGGGCAGCGGCAGGCCGAACAGCAGGTTCAGGGCGACGGCGCCGCCGATGACCTCCGCGATGTCGGTGGCCATCGCGACGAGCTCGGCCTGCGCCCAGTACGCGTAGCGCGCGGGACGCGAGCGGATGCGCCGTCCGAGCAGCGCGGGAAGGCTCTGGCCCGTCGCGATGCCGAGCTTCGCGGAGAGGTACTGGATGAGCCACGCCATCGCGTTGCCGAGCACGACCACCCACACCAGCAGGTAGCCGTACTCGGCTCCGGCGCTGGCGTTGCTCGCGACGTTGCCCGGGTCGAGGTAGGCGACCCCGGCGACCATCGCGGGGCCGAGGAGCGGCCAGATCCCGCCGCGGCCGCGCGCGAGCGTCGTGTCGGATGCGGATGGGATGGGACGGCGCACGGCGACCTCTCTGCAGATTTCGGTATACCGAAATTAGCAGAGATTTCGGTTAACCGAAATCGTCGAGCCCGGGCGTGCTCACCCCATCGGGACGAGCCAGACCGCCTCCCCGGCCCCCTCCGGCAGCTCCCCCACCGCGAGCACCGTGTCGAGACCGATCCCCTGGTCGCCGAGACGCCGCAACACCTCCGGGTCGCGGTCGCTGATGCGCGCCACCCGCCCCCGCACGTCCGGCTCCAGCTCGGACGCGAGCACCGCATCCGGGCGCCTCACGACGCCCTCGGCATCCGGGATCGGGTCGCCGTGCGGGTCACGGGTGGGGTGCCCCAGCTGCGCGTCGATCGCCGCCAGCAGCCGGTCGCTGAGCGCGTGCTCCAGCACCTCCGCCTCGTCGTGCACCTCGTCCCAGGCGTAGCCGAAGCCCTCCACGAGCCAGGTCTCCACGAGCCGGTGCCGCCGCACCATCCGCAGCGCCTCCGCGAGACCGGCATCCGTCAGGGTGATCGCCCCGTAGGGCGCGTGCCGCACGAGGCCCTGGTTCGCGAGCTTCTTGATCATCTCGGTGACCGTCGACGGCACCAGACCGAGTCGGGCGGCGAGCTGCGAACCCGTGATGGGCGTCTCCTGCCACTCGGTGTGGCTGTAGATGACCTTGAGGTAGTCCTCGATCGCCGAGGATGCGGACCTAGCGATGGGCGTGCTCCTCGTGTTCTGCGTGGCCCGCGGGCTCGAGCTGGAAGGTGGAGTGGGCGACGTCGAAGTGGGACTCCAGGCACCCGCCGAGCTCGTCGAGCAGCGCGTGGGTCTCGCCGCGCGCGAAGACCCCCGGCTCGACGACGACATGCGCGGTGAAGACGGGAGCGCCCGAGGTGATGTTCCAGATGTGCACGTCGTGCACCGCCACGACGCCGCGCGTCCCGCGCAGGTGGTCGCGGATCTGCTCGACGTCGCGGTCGCGCGGCGCCGACTCGGTGAGCACCCGCACGACGTCGCGCAGCAGCAGGAAGGCGCGCGGAGCAATGAGCGCGGCGATCGCGAGCGAGGCGATCGCGTCGGCCTGCGCGAAACCCGTGAGCAGGATGACGATGGCCGCCGCGATCGCCGCCACGGAGCCCAGCAGATCGCCGAACACCTCCAGCAGAGCACCGCGCAGGTTGAGGGAGCTGCGGTCGCCGCCCCGCAGCACGAGGTAGGCGACCACGTTCGCCGCGAGCCCGACCGACGCCACCACGAGCATCGGCACCGCCTCGACGTGCGCGGTCGGCTCCGCCAGCCGCCGCACCGCCTCGAGGGCCACGACCACCGCGACGACGACCAGGATGAGGCCGTTGGCGAGCGCCGCGAGCACCTCCATCCGCTGGAAGCCGAAGGTGTGGCGATCGGTCGCCGGCCGGGCGGCCATGACGGATGCGACGAGCGCCACCGCGAGCCCGATGCCGTCGCTCGACATGTGCCCCGCGTCGCCGAGCAGGGCGAGGGAGCCGGACGCGAACGCGCCCACGAGCTGGGCGACGAGCACGGTCGCCGTGATCGCGAGCGCGATCGCGAGGCGAGTACGGTTGCCGCCCGCGGCGCGCGCGTGCTCGTGTCCGTGATCGTGTCCCACCCGTCCAGGCTAGGCCGCGCGGCCGACCGGCAGGCCCCGTTCGCGCTTCTCGGGAATGACGACCGTTCTCATCCGGTCGGCGGCGGCGTCAGCCGTAGAGCGACCGCAGCTCCACGACGAGCGAGCCGAAGGCGCGAGCACGGTGGCTGATCGCGTTCTTCTCGTCGGGCGTCAGCTCCGCGGAGCTCGTCGCGACCCCCTCCGGACGGAACACGGGGTCGTAGCCGAAGCCGTGCGCTCCCGACGGCGCCTCGAGCACCTCCCCCGGCCACACGCCGAGCACGGTGAGCTCGCGGTCGCCGTCGACGAGCGCGGCCGCGCACATGAAGTCGGCCGCCCGATCCGACTCCCCCCGCAGCCTCTCGAGCAGCAGCGTGTAGTTGTCGACGTCGTCGCGCGTGCCCGCGTAGCGGGCCGAGTGGATGCCGGGAGCGCCGCCGAGCGCCCGCACCGAGATCCCGGAGTCGTCGGCGATCGCCGGCAGCCCCGTGTGGAGGTTCGCGGCACGGGCCTTGATGAGGGCGTTCGCCTCGAAGGTGTCGCTGTCCTCGACCGGCTCGGGGCCGTCGTAGCCGACGAGCTCGTGGGGCCCGAGGCGCTCGCCCAGGATGCGGCGCAGCTCCTCCACCTTGTGCGGGTTGTGGGTGGCGAGAACGAAGGTGGTCACGCGTCGAGCGCCTCCGCCTGGATCCTCGCGAGTTCCGCGTTGCCCGCGAGCGCGAGGTCGAGCAGCGAGTCGAGCTCGCGGCGGTCGAAGGGCGCGCCCTCGGCCGTGCCCTGCACCTCCACGAACAGGCCGCGTCCCGTGACGACGACGTTCATGTCGGTCTCGGCCCGCGAGTCCTCGACGTATGCCAGATCGAGCATGGGAGCACCGTCGATGATGCCCACCGACACGGCGGACACGGTGTCGATGAGCGCACGCGAGTTCTTGCCCACGAAACCCTTCTCGCGCCCCCAGGCCACGGCATCCGCGAGCGCCACGTACGCGCCCGTGATCGCGGCGGTGCGGGTGCCGCCGTCGGCCTGCAGCACGTCGCAGTCGATCACGATCGTGTTCTCGCCGAGCGCCTTCGTGTCGATGATGGCGCGCAGGCTGCGGCCGACGAGCCGCGAGATCTCGTGGGTGCGGCCTCCCACGCGCCCCTTGACCGACTCGCGGTCCATGCGCTCGTTCGTGGAGCGCGGCAGCATCGCGTACTCGGCGGTCACCCATCCGCTGCCCTTGCCGACGAGCCAGCGCGGCACGCCGTTGGTGAAGCTCGCCGTGCACAGCACCTTCGTGTTGCCGAAGGAGATGAGCGCGCTGCCCTCGGCCTGCGCGCTCCAGCCGCGTTCGATCGTGACGGGGCGGAGCTGCTCGGGGGTGCGGCCGTCGGCGCGACGGGTGTCATCGGCGGGGGTGGGGGTCATGCGGGGTGTCTCCGATCGGACGGATGCTGTGGGCGGTCTTGGGTCTGTCGGGGTGTGCCGGTCAGGAGGTCGGCACGGCTGAGGGGAGCGTGATGACGCCCGTGGGGAAGCTCTCGACGTGTCGCACCTCGGGGCCGAGGAAGCGGGCCGCGAGGGTTCGGAATGCGCGCTCGTCGTCGCCCGTCGACTCGAAGCGGTGCACGGGGGCCGCATCCGCGGTGCGCTCGATCCCGTGTGAGACGAGGGTGCGGTAGACGTCGGCCGCGGTCTCCTCCGCGCTCGAGACGAGGCGCACATCCGGACCCATGATGAACTGGATCGCGGCCGACATTAGCGGGTAGTGGGTGCAGCCGAGCACGAGGGTGTCGATGTCCGCCTCGATGAGCGGGGTGAGGTACTGCCGTGCGAAGCGGAACAGCTCGGGGCCGCTCGTGACCCCCGCCTCCACGAACTCGACGAAACGCGGGCAGGCGCGGCTCACCAGCTCGAGGCCGTCGGCTGCGGCGAACGCGTCGTCGTAGGCGCGCGACTGGATGGTGCCGACCGTGCCGATGACGCCGACGCGGCCGTTGCGGGTGGCCCGCACGGCGGCGCGCACGGCGGGCTGGATCACCTCGACCACGGGGATGCCCGCCCCGACCTCGTAGCGCTCACGCGCATCCCGGAGCACCGCGGCGGACGCCGTGTTGCAGGCGATGACGAGCGCCTTCACGCCCTCGGCGACGAGGTCGTCCATGACGCCGAGGGCGAGCGCGCGCACCTCGGCGATGGGACGCGGCCCGTAGGGGCCGTTCGCCGTGTCGCCGACGTAGAGGATCGCCTCGTTCGGCAGCTGGTCGAGGATCGCGCGCGCGACGGTGAGCCCGCCGACCCCCGAGTCGAACACGCCGATGGGCGCGTCGGTCGGAACCCCGGCGGAGCCGCCGGTCGGGTCGGATGCGGTCACGGTGCTCCAGCGTACCCGCGGGCGCCGACGACGACCCGCGCCCGGGCGGCGCATGCGACTGTCCTGGTAGCGCCGGACGGTGCAGGCTGTGGACAAGACGCCGGCGGGGGCCTGCCCGTGCTCTAGCGTGTCGGCATGCGCAGAACGCCCCGTCTACTGGCTCCGCCGCTGCTCGCCGCGCTGCTGCTCGGCGGCTGCACGACACCCGACCCGGCTCCCACGCCCCCGCACACGACGGATGCCGCCCCCGTCTTCGCCTCGGACGAGGAGGCGCTTGCCGCGGCGGAGGAGGCGTACGGGAAGTACATCGCGACGGTGGATGCGATCCTCAACGATGGTGGAGCAGATCCTGAGCGCCTTGAGCCTCTGGTGTCGACAGAGGTATATACGCGCGAACTCGAAGGGTTTCGTTCGTATCAAGAACATGGCTGGCGCGGCGTGGGTTCAACATCATTCGCATTGTCATTGCAGGGCTACAACGAAGCGAATGTGACTGCGTACGTCTGCGAAGACCTTTCTGCAACGGATGTACTCGATAGCACAGGAGCATCGATAACACCAACCGACCGCCCAACCTTGTATGCCTTTCAGATCGCCATCCAATTCGAGGGAGAACCGTTGCTGACCTCCAAGGAGCCTTGGGATAGTGGCGGCGTATGCGGGGCCTGACTTTGGTGCTCGTCGCGCTAACGGTCTTGCAAGCCCCCGGATTGCCGTCGCCAGCCTCGTGCGATGAAGGTTCCCGCCGTGCTGGCCTTTGCTCGGGCAGCGTTTCGGGCGCCATCGACGGCGATGAAGCCGTCATCGACGCGAACGTCGACGCATCCGGCGGAGGTGGCGCTGGTGGCGCAGGCGGCGGAAGCGGCGGCTCGGGCGGCGGCTCCGCGGACGCCCCGCAAACCCCCTTCAGAGACCCACGCGACGAGTACGACGTGGTCGTCGTCACCCTCTCCGACATTGCACGCTTCCGTCCCGTGCCCGGCGTGCAGCGGATGGAGCCGGACGGGTGGGTGGTGGTCGGTCTCCCCGCCAACATCTACTCGATCGTCGACCGGCAGATCGTGCCGGGCGAACTGCTCGGCCAGTCCGCCGACGTGCGATTCACCCCGGTCTCCTGGCACTGGGACTACGGCGACGGCACCGGCGCGACCCTCGGCACGAAGGGCGGCACCTGGGCGGCCCTCGGCCTCCGCGAGTTCGACGCCAGCCCCACGAGCCACGTCTACCGTCGGGCAGGCGACTACACGATCCGCCTCAGCATCGGCTACCGCGCGGAGTACCGCATCGCGGGCGGCCCGTTCGTGCCGATCGCCGGCACGATCACCCTCCCCGCCAACGAGCTGCACATCACCGCGGGTGGCGCCAAGACCGTGCTGGTCGATCGCGACTGCACGGTCGCACCCCGCGGCCCCGGCTGCTGACGGGTCCCCGCACCTCGCGGATCGCCTGCCGGGCCCGCCCGAGCCTCGGCGACCGCGCGCCCGCGGTGCCAGGATGGGGGCATGTCCGATGCATCCGGGATCAGGAACATCGCCGACGCCTTCGCGCGCGTCGCCGAGCCGTGGCAGCCCCACCGGCTGGCATCCGTCAACGACTACGACGTGAAGGTCGTGAAGCTCGACGGCGAGTTCGTCTGGCACTCCCACCCCGAGACGGACGAGCTGTTCCTGGTGCGCTCCGGGCGCCTCACGATCGCGCTGCGTGACGCCGACGGCGAGCGGGAGGTCGAGCTCGGCCCCGACGACGTGTTCGTCGTGCCCGCTGGGGTCGAGCACCGCCCCCGCGCCGAGGAAGCCGTCGAGGCGCTCCTCATCGAGCCTGCCGGCACCGTGAACACGGGCGACGCCGGAGGCGCACGCACACAGCCGGTCCGCGAGCTGTAGACCGCGCATGACGTCGACCGCGCTGCTCACCGACCGCTACGAGCTCACGATGATCGACGCGGCCCTCCGCGCCGGCACCCACGACACCCCCTGCGTGTTCGAGCTGTTCGCGCGACGACTGCCGGGCGGCCGCCGCTACGGCGTCGTCGCGGGAACGGGCCGGCTGCTCGACGCCATCACGCAGTTCCGTTTCGGCCCCGGCGAGCTCGGCTACCTGAAGCGCGAGGGCATCGTCTCGCCCGAGGCGCTCGACTGGCTCGAGGCTTACCGATTCGCGGGCGACATCCGCGGCTACCGCGAGGGCGAGCTGTACTTCGCGGGCTCGCCCATCCTCGTCGTCGAGGCGGGCTTCGCCGAGGGCGTCGTGCTGGAGACCCTCGCGCTCTCCACCCTCAACTACGACTCGGCCGTCGCGAGCGCCGCCGCACGGATGGTGTCCGCCGCCGCCGGACGCCCCCTCGCGGAGATGGGCTCCCGCCGCACGGGAGAGCGCTCGGCGGTCGCCGCGGCCCGTGCCGCCTACCTCGCCGGCTTCACCGCCACGAGCAACCTCGAGGCGGGACGGAGCTGGGGCGTGCCCACGATGGGCACCGCCGCGCACGCCTTCACCCTGCTGTTCCCCGACGAGGAGCAGGCCTTCCGCGCCCAGCTGGCGAGCCTCGGCACCGGCACCACGCTCCTCGTCGACACCTACGACATCCGCACCGGCGTGGAGAACGCGGTGCGCGCGGCCGGCCCCGAGCTCGGCGCCGTGCGCATCGACTCCGGCGACCTCGGCGTCGTCGTGCGCGAGGTGCGCGCACAGCTCGACGCGCTCGGCGCGACCGCGACCCGCATCACGGTCACCAACGATCTCGACGAGCACGCCATCGCCGCGCTCGCCTCCGCCCCCGTCGACTCCTACGGTGTGGGCACCGCCCTCGTCACGGGCTCCGGCGCGCCCGCGGCGGGCATGGTGTACAAGCTCGTCGCCCGCCAGGACGCCGCGGGCGCGTGGATCGGCGTCGGCAAGACCTCCGAGGGCAAGGCGACGGTCGGCGGCCGCAAGCAGCCCGTGCGCGCGCTCCGCGACGGGGTCGCGATCTCGGAGGACATCCACGTCGACGACCCGCCCGTCGCCGCACTCGCCGCGGACGCCGGCCGTGTGCTGCACGTGCCGCTCGTCACGGCCGGCGAGCCCGCATCCGATGCCCTCGGCCCCGCGGGGCTCACCCGCGCTCGCGCCCACCACGCCGCAGCGATGGCCGAGCTGCCGGCGGATGCGCTGCGCCTGTCGCGCGGCGAGCCGGCGATCCCGACACGATACCTGTGACCGCGCGGGCGCGCGCCTACTTCAGGCGGTCGTAGATCTTCTGGCAGTCGGGGCACACGGGGAACTTCGACGGGTCGCGCCCGGGAATCCACTTCTTGCCGCACAGCGCCCGCACCGGCTTGCCCGTCACCGCCGACTCGACGATCTTGTCCTTCTGCACGTAGTGCGCGAAGCGATCGTGGTCGCCGTCCTCGGTGAGCTCGCCCTCGAGGAGCTTCTCGAGCTCCCGGTCGAGCACGTCGGTGCCTCCGCCGATCCGATCCGCATCCAGCTCGCTCATGCGCCCAGGGTACGACGGATCGGCGTTCTCGGCTCGAACGCGCGGGCTCAGTTGCGCTGCGTGAACGCCAGCAGCTCCGGGCCGCGAGCGTCGAAGCTGCGTCCGCCCACCCGGATGCCGAGGCCGTAGACGATGCCCCCGCAGATCGCGCCGGCCGCGAGCGCCGCCCAGCCCCACGATCCGCCCAGGATCCACCACATGACGGACAGCGCGAAGGCGGGCGCGGCGGCGAGCAGCACGAGCAGCACCGACACCCCCTGGGTGACACCGCCCTGCCCCGTCGCTGCCTGCGGGGACTGCCACGCCTGATCGCCGGGCCGAGGCGCCGCGTAGGGGTAGCGCGCCGAGTAGAGGTTGCCGACGCCGACGCCGCCGAGCAGCAGGGCGACGCAGAAGCCCGTGAGCGCGGGCGCGATCGCGATGTCGCCGTGACCCCACACGGTGAGCGGGATGCCGACCGCGAGCAGCACGAACCCGGCGATGAGCACGGGCACGGACCGTCCGCGGCGGTCGTCGGCCCCCGGCGTCTGGGCCGCCACGTGCTGCCAGACCGCCGTGTTGTCGTAGGCGACGTCGTTGTGGGTGGTCGACCACGCCAGCAGCAGCGTCATGAGCGGCAGCGGCACGAGCACGGCGTCGGCGAAGGGCACCCCGCCGACCCAGAGGGCGAGCAGCGTCACCGCGAGCACGAGCGGCAGCACGCCGTACACGGCTCGGTAGCGCGGGTCGCGGATCCAGTAGGTGACCGAGCGCGCGGCGACCGCACCCCAGGCCGTCGCCGGGAAGCGCGCGAACCATCCGGGCACGCGCTCCCGGCGCGGGCCGGGCAGGCGGCGCGTCGGCCTCAGCTGCACGCCGATCACGGTCAGCCAGGAGACCAGCAGCACCAGCACGAGAAGCGAGGAGAACCCCAGCAGACGCCATCCGGTGTCGGCGTCGCCGAGGGTCGTCGAGGCGTAGCCGGGCGCCGCCCACAGCATCCCGAGCGGCGTGTCCGCGAGCACCTCCGGCAGTGCGATGAGGAAGCGGTTGAGCGGCCGCACCGCGCGCACCAGGTCGAGCATCCCCGGGATACGCGGCGCGAGGATCGCGAGCACCGCCGCGCCCCCGAGCATCAGCACGAGCACGGACACGAAGTCGATCCATCCCGCGATCCGCGGATGGCGCCGCAGCACGACGCCGATCTGCCGCGCGAGCTGGATGGTGAGCAGCGCCTGCAGGAACAGCAGCGGCGCCGCGGCCCATGCGAGCTGCCGCGACGACTCGTCGGGCCACGCGAGCACGGAGGCGAGGGCGATCGGCACGAGCAGGATGCCCGGTCCGATGAGCGAGTAGGCGAGGATCGTCACGCCGACGCCGACCGTGGAGATCGGGTAGCCGAGGAAGGCACGCGGCGAGAGCACGACGCGACGCACGACCATGAGTGGTACGAGCAGGGCTGCGAGCATGAGCCAGGAGCCGACGGCCGTGTTGGCGCGCATCGCGAAGCCGTCGTCCTCCTGCGCGGCGACCCACTCGGCGCCGAACCAGAACAGCACGACGCCGACGACGGCGACGACGAGGCCGACGACGATCGCGACGACCTGCAGCGGAGGCCGCCGGAAGCCGTTCGCGAGGATGCGCAGCCTCAGTCGGAGAAGTTCTGCAACCACTCCATGCCCTCCACCGCCGCCTCGCCGCCGGCGAGCTCGACGAAACGCTCCTCGAGGCTGCGGCCGTCCAGCACCTCGGCGATCGGCCCGGCCGCGAGAACCGCGCCGTCGGCGATGATCGCGAGCGCGTCGCACACCTGTTCCGTGAGCTCCATGCTGTGGCTCGACAGGATGACGGTGCCCCCCGACTCCGTGAACCGCCGGAGCACGCGCAGCACGACGGCCGTCGACACCGGGTCGACCGACTCGAACGGCTCGTCGAGCACGAGGAGTCGCGGCGCGTGGATCATGGCGGCGGCGATCGCGATCTTCTTGGTCATGCCCGCCGAGTAGTCGGACACCAGGCGGTGCAGCGAGTGCTCGAGCCCGAAGGCGGCCGAGAGGTCGGCGGAGCGCTGCGCGATGGTCGCCCTGTCGAGTCCGCGGAGCGCGCCCGCGTGGTGCAGGAACTCCGCCCCGGTGAGCCGGTCGAAGAGGCGGAGGCGGTCGGGCAGCACCCCGATCGTGCGCTTGGCGAGGGTGGCGTTGTGCCACACGTCGAGACCGAACACGCGCACGACGCCGCTGTCGGGGCGCAGCAGTCCGGTGATCATCGACAGCGTCGTGGTCTTGCCGGCGCCGTTGGGGCCGACGATGCCGTAGAAGGAGCCGGGTGCGACCTCGAGGTCGATGCCGTCGACCGCCGGACGGTCGCCGAAGTACTTCGTGAGGCCCTGCACCGAGAGGGCGATCTCGAGTTCTGCGGGAGCGGATGCGGGCGACTCGGGGGCGGTGACGCGCACCGGGGTGCGCTTCGCGCGCGACTTCTTGCCGGGCGCGGGGGTCGGTGCGGATGCGGCGTCGGGCTGCTCGTCGGGCTGCTGCGCGAGCTCCTCGGCCTGCTCCCGCACGGACGCGTCGGCCTCCGCCTCCGCCTCGCTCGTGTCCGCCTCGTCCTCGACCGGCGCCTCGTCATCGATGGGCGTCTCGTCCTCGGCCGGCGTCTCGCCTTCGGGCGCCTCCGCCTCCACCTCCACGACCTCGGCGAGCGTCTCCGCCGGGGCGGCATCCTCGTCCTCGACGGCGGCAGGGGCGTCAGCCTCGACCTCGACCTCGGGCTTCGGCTTGGTCTTCGTCGCGCCGCGCGCCGCCCTCGCCTTCGCCGCCCGGACGGGCGTCTCCGCCTCGGCCGGCTCGGTGGCGTCCGCCTCGGGCTCGACGTCGACGACGGCCGGGCGGGGCGGGTCGACGCGGGCCGCGCCGCTGCGCGCGCGGGAGGCCGCGGATGCCGAACCACGACGCGCGGAAGAGCCCGACGGGCGCCGGTTCGAGGTCGTGGGGGTAGTGGGCTCGGACTCCACCGGTTCACCGTATCAACACGCGCGGGCCGGGTTTGACGGGGCGCATGAGATTCATCCTCGAGGATGACTCGACGGCCGAGTGGGCGCGGCAGACTTATCACGAAACGAGAACGAACGGTGAACTCACCGCGACTTCCCACTCGCCCCCGATAAGCTCCCAACAGCACAACGGTGTGTCCTTAGTACGACGCGCGGGTGAACCCCGGATGAACGGAACCCGCGTCCCACACCTCGAGGAGACCCCCGTGACCACCCAGATCGTGATCCTTGCCGCCGGCATGGGCAGCCGCCTGGGCCGATCGCTGCCCAAGCCGCTCACCGAGCTGAGCGACGGACGCACCATCATGCGGCAGCAGTTCGACAACGTCCACCAGGCCTTCGGACGCGACGTCAAGGTCACGATCGTCGTCGGCTACAAGCTCGAGCACATCATCGAGGCCTTCCCCCACGCGGACTTCGTCTACAACGAGGCCTACGACCAGACCAACACCTCCAAGAGCCTCCTGCGCGCGCTGCAGGCCACCAAGGACGCCCCCGTGCTCTGGATGAACGGCGACGTCGTGTTCGACCCCGAGGCGCTCGTGCGCGCAGGCGACCTCGTGGCTCGCGACCAGAGCTTCGTCTCCGTCAACACCGCGAAGGTGTCCGACGAGGAGGTCAAGTACACGACCGACGAGACCGGCCACATCCGCGAGCTGTCGAAGACGGTGCGCGGCGGGCTCGGCGAGGCCGTCGGCATCAACTTCGTGTCGAGCCGCGACAAGGCCGCCCTCGTGCGCCAGCTGCAGCGCGTCGACGCGCAGGACTACTTCGAGCGCGGCATTGAGCTCGCGATCGAGCACGACGGCGTCCGGTTCCAGCCGGTCGACATCTCCGACCTGTACGCGGTCGAGATCGACTTCGCCGAAGACCTCGAGCGCGCGAACGCCTTCGTCTGAGTTCATCGGCGCGGCGATGGTCCGCCCCGCAGCGCCGGTTCTCGGGTACGGGCACGGTCGAGCCCGCTGCGCACGACCGTCGGTCGTCCCCTTCGCCGACTAGATTGATCCGGTGACCTCCGCCGCGCTCTCCCGACGCGACTGGTCGCCGTTCACGCGGTACCGGCGCTCGCTGTGGCTGCTGACCACCCGCGACCTCAAGGTGCGCTACTCGACGTCGTTCCTCGGCTACTTCTGGTCGATCCTCGACCCGCTCGCGATGAGCGCGATCTACTGGTTCGTCTTCACCCAGGTGTTCCAGCGCACGGTCGGCACGGAGCCGTACATCGTGTTCCTGCTCACCGCCCTCCTGCCGTGGATGTGGTTCAACGGCGCGATCACCGACGCCACGCGCGCCTTCACCAAGGAGGCGAAGCTCATCCGCTCCACGACGATCCCGCGAACCATCTGGGTCGCGCGTCTGGTGCTGTCGAAGGGCATCGAGTTCGTGGCCAGCATCCCCGTGGTGATCGTGTTCGCGGTGGCGAGCCTCTGGACCGCGCACCCAGCGCACCTGCACATCGAGGCTCTCTGGTCGCTGCTCGCCGTGGTGCTGCAGGCGATCCTCACGCTCGGGATCGGGTTCATCGTCGCACCGCTCGTGGTGTTCTTCCGCGACCTCGAGCGGGCCGTGCGGCTCGTGTTGCGCTTCCTGTTCTACGCCTCGCCCATCATCTACGGCCTCAAGGACCTCAGCGCGATCGGGCTCGAGTTCTGGGGCTCGCTCAACCCGCTCGCGGGCATCTTCACGCTCTACCGGGCCGCGTTCTTCCCGGAGCAGCTGGACTGGTTCGCGGTCGCGGTGAGCGCCGTGCTGAGCGTGCTCGTGTTCATCGTGGGCCTCGCCGTCTACCACCGCACCATCCGCACCGTGCTGAAGGAGATCTGATGGCGGAGGTCACGCAGGCCCCGGTGGCGCGGGATGCGGAGGCGGCGCCCGTCATCTCCGTGCGCGGCGCCGGCATCCGCTTCAAGCGCAACCGCTCGTCGCGCCGCAGCTTCAAGGACCTCTTCGCGGGGCGGAACCGCCGCACGCGGCCGGGCGAGTTCTGGGCGCTGCGCGACGTCGACTTCGACGTCATGCCGGGCGAGGCGATCGGCGTGGTCGGCCGCAACGGGCAGGGCAAGTCGACGCTCCTGAAGCTCGTCGCGCAGGTCGTCTACCCCGACGAGGGGCGGGTGAGCGTGAGCGCGGGGGTCGCGCCGCTCATCGAGATCACCGGCGGGTTCGTGGGCGACCTCTCGGTGCGCGACAACGTGTACCTCACCGCGGGACTGCACGGCATGACGCGGCGCGAGATCGACGAGCGCTTCGACGAGATCATCGAGTTCGCGGAGATCGCCGACTTCGTGGACACCCCCTACAAGCACCTCTCGAGCGGCATGAAGGTGCGCATCGCGTTCGCCGTGATCTCCCGCCTCGAGGAGCCCATCATCCTCGTCGACGAGGTGCTCGCGGTCGGCGACAAGGCGTTCCGGGACAAGTGCTACACGCGCATCGAGGAGCTGCTCGCCGGGGGGCGCACCCTGTTCTTCGTGTCGCACAGCGAGCGCGACCTGCTGCGGTTCTGCGCCCGCGGGCTCTACCTCGACAAGGGTGCGCTCGTGCTGGACGCCCCCATCCGCGAGGTCGTCGACCGCTACAACGCCGACTACGGTTCCTAGGCCTCTCGCCGCCGCTCTCGCGTAGCGTGGGGGCATGCAGGTTCCGGACGGCGACGGCGCGCCCCCCGAGGACGCCCCACGGGACGGGGTGCCCGGTACGGCGCTGACGCCCGTCGTGCTGCCCGCGGCCGAGGCCGAGGCGGCGCTCGCCGCGGAGATCGTCCCCGACGACGCAGGGCCCGGGGCGACCACGGCATCCGGTGCGGGCGCCTCGCGCATCGACGCGATCCTCGACCGGGTGATGTCGGTGCACCGGCCGGCCGTGCTGGCGCACCTGCGCGGCATCCGCTCCAGGTATCCGGATGCGACGCCCGAGCAGGTGCTGCTGATACTGGAGCGGCGCTACCTGACCACGGTCACGACCTCGGGGGCCGGGGTCGGGGTCGCGGCGGCGGTGCCGGCGGTGGGCACGGGCGCCGCGCTCGCGATATCCGGGGCGGAGACCGTGCTGTTCCTCGAGTCGACCGCGCTGTTCGCACAGTCGGTGGCGGAGTTGCACGGCATCCCCGTGGAGGACCCCGACCGCGGGCGAGCCCTCGTGCTCGCCATGGTCGTCGGCGGGCCCTCGCAGGAGCTCATCATGCAGTTCACCGGGCAGGCGACCGGACGCGGGCCTGCGAAGCCCGAGTTCTGGGGCACCCTCATCGCGAAGAACCTGCCGCGCACGGCGGTCACCCAGTTCATGGACCGCGTGCGCAAGGTGTACCTGCCCCGGATGATGGCGACGGCCGGCGGGGGCATCGTGGGCCGGGTGCTGCCGTTCGGGGTGGGCGCTGTGGTCGGCGGTGCCGCTAACCAGATCCTGGGGCGGCGGGTCGTGAAGACCGCGCGTACGGCGTTCGGGCCGCCCCCGCTGCGGTTCCCGGCGAGCACCCAGCCGAAGGTGGTGGCCCCCGGACCCCGCGCCACCCGGAAGGCCGAGCGGGCCGTCGCCGCGGGCGAGCGCCGCGCCCTCCGCGCCGCGAAGCGCCGCACTCCCCCGCCATCACCCTGATCCCGTAGCCGGGCCTTCACCCGTCGAGTGGTCGCTTTCTGGCCTCATTCGGACGATATGAGGCCAGAAAGCGACCGCTCCGCGACGAGGGGACGAGCCCGGTCTGGTCGTGCACAGGATGCGCGGGCGCGAGTTGTTCCTCGAATGTGTGCGCGGGTCCGAGGCGGCGCATACCGTGCGGGGCATGGAGCCGTATCGTGTGCCGTTCGCGTTCGACCGCAGCCGTGCGCCGCGCTACCGGCTGCTGAATCGCGGCGTCGAGACGGTGCGCGGGGTCACCGCCACCCTCGTGGGCCCGGGCGTCATGCCGGCCCCGCTCCCCCGCTCGCTCGCACCGGGCGACGCGCTCGAGCTCGACATCCGCGGGGAGGATCTGGCGCTCGACACGACGCTCGTCGTGCGCTGGCTGCGGCCGAACGGAGACGAGTACCTGTGGCGCGTCGCGTTCTGATCCCCGACGATCGGGCGGCGCGCCAGGTGGCCTCAGTCGCCCGAGGCCGGCATCCCCTCGTCGTCGTCCTCGTCGTCGAAGGGGTCGGACTCGGAGGTGCGCCGGTCGTCGGCGTGCAGGCTCGCGAAGCGATCCCACTCCGAGATGAGGCTCTCGACGGCCGCGTGGAAGCGCGCGGTCGCCGCACCCGGCGTCGTGTCGCCGAAGTGATGGTTCGACCAGAAGGCGAGGGTCTCGCGCGCCGCCGAGTCGGTGAGCGCACGGTCGACCGCTGTCAGCACCCGGGGTGCCTCGGCCGCCGTCAGCCACTCCGCCGCGCCGAGATAGCCCTGCTCGTCGACCTCCGCGTCCGGCGAGGCGGGCCGCGTCACGAGGATCGGCCTGCCGACCGCGAGCCGGTCGTACACCATCGCCGAGATGTCGGTGATGGCGACGTCGGCGTCCGCGAGCTGCCAGCCGAGCTGGGGTCCGTCGTCGAACACGTGGTGCGCCGCGGGATCGGCGGCGTTCGCGGCGGCGATGGCGGCGATGATGCGCTCGTTCGCCTCGCGGTACTCCCGGTCGATGACGCCGGATCGCGGATGCGGCCGGTACACGAGGCGGTGCGCGGGCGAGGCGAGCACGGCCTCCGCGAGCGCCACCCCGTGCGAGGCGATCGAGCCGTAGGCGGCGGCGGGGCGGTCGCCCTCCCAGGTGGGGGCGTAGAGCACGACAGTGCGTCCGTCGCGGGGGTAAGGCACCTCGCCCGCGAAGTGGTCGGCCTGCGGCCGCCCGATCGGGATGGCCTTGGCGGCGACGTCGTAGCCCCACAGCTTCTTGGAGAGCCGGTCGATGGCCGCCTGACCGGCGACGAGGGCGTAGTCGTACGCCTTGAACTGGTTCGTGGTCATGTACATCTTGTCGGACTCGCCGTGGTTGATGAACACGTGCCACATGCGGCCGTAGCGGAACATCTGGAAGTTCTTCATGTTCTGGTTGACGTAGAACACGATGCGCACGTCGTGGCGCCCCACGAACGCCTCGAGATCGACCACCCGCCTGCAGTACACGACGGGAACGGGCGCTTCGTCCTTGAGGGTGAGCGTCGCCCCCGGGCTGCGGGTGAGGATCGCGACCGGATGCGTCTTCGCCAGCTCCGCGAGCGGCGCGTACCACTGGCGGATCTGGTAGAGGTTGACGCGCGTGTCGGCGAAGTACACGGCGATCTGCACCTCGGCGGGCTCGCCCGTGCCCTCGGCTTCGATGCGGCGGGCGAGCTCGCGGCGGGTGCTGCGCGAGCGGACGGCGTTGTACAGCACCTTCCGTGCGGCCCTCAGATCGCTCGCGATGCCCATCCGTCGTCCCTCCGGTCCGTCGACGCCGGGGCGCCCGAACCATTACACCAGCAGGGCATCACGGCGACCGCCGCGATCCCCGCATCGTTACCGATCGGTTGCCGCCCGGGGCGCATGGGCGTTCACCCGCGCGTGACAGAATCGTGCCGATGCCTGCGACCTTCACCTTCGGCGCGGGCAACGCCCGAAAGCTGCTCCGCCTGCCGCTCTACGCACTGGGCGCGCTCGCCGCGTTGCTCGTGCCCCGCAGCGCGCGGCTGTGGGTGTTCGGATGCGGCATCGGCCTCGGCGAGGGGGCCCTGCCGCTGTACCGCCTCGCCCGCGAGCGCCTCGACGAGCGCACCAGGCTGGTCTGGCTCGCGTCGACGGATGCGGAGCTCGCCGAGGCGCGATCGCGCGGCCTCGACGCGGTCGCGAAGCGCTCGTGGCGAGGTTTCTGGCTGACCCTGCGGGCTCGCGTCGTCGTCGTGACGCACGGCTTCGGCGACGTCAACCGCTACGCGACCGCCGGTGCGTTCGTCGTGCAGCTGTGGCACGGCATCCCCCTCAAGAAGCTGCACCTGGACTCGTCGGCGACGCTGCGGGTGCGCGGCGTGCCCGACCATCGCTACGTGCGGGCGCTGCTCGCGCGCGCCTACCGTTTCGCGGGCCGCGGGATCGATCTCTTCCCCGTCGCATCCGAGCTCGTCGCGCCGCGCATCGTGAGCGCGTTCGGGGTGCGTCCGGAGCGCGTCGTGGCGCTCGGCGACATCCGGGACGACGCCCTGCTGGGGCGCGCCCCCGCCGAGGTGCGCGCCGACGCGCGGATGCTGCTCGCCGACGCCGCGGGCCCGATCGGCGATGCGGCGCGCGTCGTGCTCTACGCCCCCACCTGGCGCGACGGCGCCGCCGACCCCGGGGCGCCGACGGGCGAGGAGTGGGCGATGATCGCCCGCTGGCTGGAGGCGCGCGACGCGGTGCTGCTCGTGCGCGCGCACCCGCTCGGCCTCGGCGACTACGCGGCGGGCCCCGCGGTCTCGGACCGCATCCGGATGCTCGGCAGCCGGGAGCTCGTCGACGTCACGCCCGCCCTCGCGGGGGTCGACGCGCTCGTCACGGACTACTCCTCGATCGCCTACGACTACGCGCTCACCGAGGGCCCCGTCGTGTTCTTCGCGCCCGACGTCGAGCTGTACGCCCGGGCGCGCGGCCTCTACGAGAACTACCGCGTCTTCAGCGACGACCGCTATGTGAACCGCTGGCAGCACGTGCTGGAGCACCTCGACGCCGCGGGCACCGACACGGAGCTCGGCACGCGGATGGCCCGGCACACGGTGTGGCTGCGTGAGGAGCACGTCGACCGCCTCGACGGACGCAGCGCCGAGCGCGTGCTGGCCGAGATCCTCGCCCGGACGGGCGCGCCGGAGCTCGCACATGTGCCGGATGGCCGGCTCGCCCGTGCCCGCGTCGTGGAGGCGGAGTTCGAGGAGGCCGCCGACGGTCCGGCGCTGCGCCTCACGGTCGCCGACCCGGTGCGTCCCGTCGACGGCGTGCGCCTCGAGGGCGCTCGCGCGCGCGTCGATGCGGCCGTCGAGGCCGGTGGCAGCCTGAGCGTGCGCCTGCCCCTGCTCGCGGAACGCTGGGGGTCGCCCGGTCTCGCGCTGCCGTCGGGCGAGTACCGCGTCTCCCTCGAGGGCGGCATCGCGACCAGCCGGCTCGCGGTCGACGCCGAGCTTCCGGAGCGGTTCGTGCATCCGCTGTTCCACGGGGAGCTGCTCGCGCAGGCGGGTGGCCTCGTGCTGCGGGTCTCACCGCCCCTCGCCGACGACGAGCGCGGTGCTCGCAACCAGCGGCGTCTCGAGCGCGACTACCGCCGCGGCGCACCCACCCCCGAGGATGCGGTGTTCCTCGAGAGCTTCTACGGGCAGTCCGCGTCGGACAACCCGCTCGGCATCGCGCGCACGCTGCGCCGGATGCGTCCCGACGTCGCGCGGTACTGGAGCGTCGTCGACGGCTCGGTCGCGATCCCGGAGGGCGACGTCCGGCTCGTCGAGGGCACCCGCGAGTGGTGGCGGGTGCGGGGCTCGGCCCGCGTGCTCATCGTCAACGACTGGCTGCGCAAGCGCTACCGCTCGCGGCCGCACCAGCATGTGCTGCAGACCTGGCACGGCACCATGCTCAAGCGCCTCGGCCTCGACCGGCCGAACGTGGGCATCCGCACCCGGATCGCCGTGCGGCGGGAGAGCGCCCGCTGGGACGCGCTGCTCGCCCAGAACGCCTACAGCGCCCGCATCTTCCGCTCGGCGTACGCCTTCACCCGCGGCACCTGGGACGAGGGCTACCCCCGCAACGACCGGCTCATCTCGGGGGCGGACTCCGGCGGCATCCGGCGTGCGGTCGGCATCCCCGACGAGGCCCGCGTCGTGCTCTACGCGCCCACCTGGCGCGACGACCGCACCGAGATGGTCGACTACCTCGACCTCACGAGCTTCGCGCGCGAGCTCGGCGACGACCACGTGCTGCTCGTGCGCGGCCACTCGCGCACCCTCCGCTACGGCCGCGACCTCGAGGCCGACGGTCTCATCGACGTGACGAGCTACCCCAACGTCGCCGACCTGCTGGAGGTGGCCGACGTGCTCGTGACCGACTACTCCTCGGTCATGTTCGACTTCTCGGCGACCGGCCGCCCCGTCGTGTTCTTCACCCCCGACCTCGCGCACTACAGCTCCGACCTGCGCGGCTTCTACTTCGACCTGCTCGCGGAGGCCCCGGGCCCTGTGGTGCGCACGCGCGAGGAGCTGCTCGACGCGATCGCGGATGCCGAGGTCGCCCGCGCGCGCTACCGCCAGCAGGCGACGCGCTGGCGCGAGCGCTTCACGCCGCTCGACGACGGGGATGCGGGCCGTCGTGTCGTGCAGCGGATGATCGACGCGGGCTGGCTCTAAGGGGGGTCAGGACTCGGTTCGCGAGGTGTCGACGGCGTCGCGTGCGCCCCGGGTCACGCCCACCAGGAACCCCGAGCCCCAGCTCACGTGCATGACGGCGATCGCGCGCGCGACCCGCAGCCGGTCGAGCAGGCCGCCGGGCGAGCGCAGTGCGGCGAACGCGAGCAGCGCCAGGTAGAGCAGCGGGCCGAGGTAGACGAGCGCGAGCACCCAGCCCGCCCATCCGCCGACGAGGCCGGTCGCGAGCAGCGGCGCGACGAGCACGCACAGAACGAGGTCGACCACGAACAGCGGCGGGGCGAAGTAGCGCAGCGAGTTGCGCGCACCGAGCCGGCGCACGAGTTCGCCGCGCCAGACCCCGGTCGCCCAGAACTGGCGTGACAGGGCGCCCCAGCTCGAGCGCGGCCAGTAGCGCACCTGGAGGGCCGGGTCGAACCACACGAGGTGGCCGGCGTTGCGCAGCCGGAAGTTGAGCTCCCAGTCCTCGCCGCGCCGCAGGGTGCGGTCGTAGCCGCCCACCTCGCGCAGCACGGCCGCATCCATGACCCCCAGGTAGGCCGACTCCGCGGGCCCCTCCTCGACGGCGTCGTCGTCGTGGTAGCTGGCGCCGCCGAGTCCGAAACGGCTGTTGTAGGCGCGCGCGATCGCCGCCTGCACGCCGGGTCGCCCCGCCGCGGCCATGACGCCGCCGACGCTCGCGGCGCCGGTGCGGGCGAGGGTCGCCACGCCGCGGGCCGTGTAGCCGGGCGAGAGCTCCGTGTGGGCGTCGACGCGCACGATGATGGGATGCCGCGCCGCCTCGAGCGCGAGGTTGAGGCCGATCGGGATGTCCATCCCCGGGTTCTCGACGACGCGGATGCGCGGGTCCTCGGCGACGAGCGCGTCGACGACCTCCCCCGTGCCGTCGCTCGACGGACCGAGCGCGAGGATCACCTCCACGGGGCCGGCGTACTCCTGTGCGAGCACCGAGCGTACGGCGTCGGCGATGTAGGCCACCTCGTTGAGCACCGGCATGACGTAGGAGACGCCCGGCGCCGTATGCGGCTCGGCCATGCGTCCTCCCGTGCGCCCGCGGATGCGGTCCGGTCGAGCCTAGCAACGCCGCGCCACGCGCCCGCTCCACGCGGGAGCTCCCGCTCCGCGCGCTCGTTCCCGAAGGCTCGGGTGCGGACGCGCGGAGCGGGAGCTCGGGGTCGGTTCAGCCGGCGAGCTCGCCGAGGGTGACCTCGACGGTCGACTCCTTGCCGCCGCGCTGGTAGGTGAGCTTCGCGGTCGAGCCGGCGGCGAGCGCCCGCACCTGGGCGGTCAGATCGGTGCTGCTCGTGATCGCGAGGCCGTTGAACCCCGTGACGACGTCGCCCTTCTTGAGGCCCGCCTTGTCGGCGCCGCCACCCGAGGTGATCTCCTGGATCACGGCGCCCACGACATCCGAGTCGGAGGAGGTCGCGGTGCTCACGCTCGCACCGAGCAGGCCGTGGGTTGCCGCGCCGTTCTGGATGATCTCCTCGGCGACGCGCTGGGCGAGGGATGCCGGGATGGCGAACCCGACCCCGATGGAGCCGCTCTGGCTGCCGCCCGAGGTCGAACCCGTGGAGGCGATCGCGACGTTGATGCCGACGAGCCGCCCCTGGTCGTCGAGCAGTGCGCCCCCTGAGTTGCCGGGGTTGATGGCGGCATCGGTCTGGATCACGGGCAGCGAGATGGTCGACGACGCGGAGGACTGCTGCTGCGACGTGCCGCCGCCGTTCTGGTCGAAGTTCCAGAAGTCGAAGGGGCCCTGGCCGCCGTTCTGCTGCTGGTCGGGGGTCTGATCGGTGTCGCCCGAGTCGGGCACCGCCGACGACTGGATCTGGATGCTGCGGCTCAGCGCGCTCACGATGCCGTCGGTGACGGTGTTGGAGAGGCCGAGCGGCGCCCCGATCGCGATCACCTGGTCGCCCACGTCGAGCTTCGTCGAGTCGCCCCACTCGATGGGTGTGAGCCCCGAGGCGCCCTCGAGCTTGATGACGGCGAGGTCGACGATCGGGTCCATGCCGACGAGCTTCGCGGCGTAGATGTGGCCGTCGGCGGTCGTCACCTCGATCGTGCCGTGCGCCGACTCGCCGTCGAGGGTCACGACGTGCGTGTTGGTGAGCACGTAGCCGTCGGAGCTCAGGATGACGCCGGAGCCGGTGCCGCCGGAGTTGCCCGCCGAGACGTTGATCGTCACGACCGAGTTCGCGGCCTTCGCCGCGACGGCGGTGACAACGTCGACGCTGGCCGGGTTGTTGACGTTGATCGTCTGCGGCCCGGACGACTGCCCCTGAGTCTGCTCCGACTGCTGGCTCGTGATGGCCCACGCGGCGACACCGGCACCCGCCCCGCCGCCGAGGAGGGCGGCGACGACGGCCGCCGCGATGATCGGCACGGCGACCGAGCGCTGGCGCGGCGCGGAGGCCTCGCCCGCCTGGGTGCCGCCGAGGCTCGGCGGCACCTCGCCGCCGGATGCGCCGCCGGCGGGTGGCACGGGCACGAAGGGCTGCGCGGGGGCGGCCGGAGCGGCAGGTGCCGCGACATGAGGCGCCGCAACCGGGTCCACGGGCGCCGGAACCGGGGCGGGCGCGGACTCCGCGACGACGACGACCTCGACGGGCGCGAAGGCGGCGGGCGTCGCGGTCTCCGGAGCCTCTGCGGCCTCCTGCTCGAGCGCGGTCGGCTCGACGACGGCGGCCTCCGGGCTCTCGGGGGTGGTGTTCTCTGACGACTCGGATTCGGACATCGGGGCGCTCCTTTCACGCAGTCGCCAGCGTGCGATCCCAAGCTGAACGATCCCTATGCTCGTCCTGCGAGCCTACTTCGCCCCGGATGTGCTCCCGCCGCGCGCCCGGAGGGTAGCGTGTGCGGGTGACCGACGCGCCCTGGATGCGAGCCGCCCGCGGAGCCCTGCTGCTGGGCGACGACGGCACGCCCCGTCCGACGATCTTCGCCGAGATGTCGGCGCTCGCCACGGCCACCGGTGCGCTCAACCTCGGCCAGGGCTTCCCCGACGAGGACGGCCCCACCGAGGTGCTCGACGCCGCCCGCGAGGCCATCGCATCCGGGATCAACCAGTACCCGCCGGGGCTCGGGATGCCCGTGCTGCGGGAGGCGATCTCGCGTCACCAGCAGCGCTTCTACGGGCTCGACGTCGACCCTGACCGCGAGGTGCTCGTGACGGCGGGCGCGACGGAGGCCCTCGCGGCGACCCTGCTCGCGTTCGTCGACGACGGCGACGAGGTGGTGACCCTCGAGCCTGTCTACGACTCCTACGCGGGCGTCATCGCCCTCGCGGGCGGGCGGCACGTGCCGGTGCCGCTCACCGCACCCGACTTCATGCCCGACCCCGACGCGCTGCGCGCCGCCGTCTCCGACCGCACCCGGGTCATCCTGCTCAACACACCCCACAACCCGACGGGCGCGATGCTCGCCCCCGCCTTCCTCGACCTCGCGATCGAGCTCGCGCACCGGCACGACGCGATCGTCGTGACCGACGAGGTCTACGAGCACCTCATCTTCGACGGGCGCGTGCACGTCCCCGCGGCGACCCGTCCCGGTGCCGCGGGGCGGGTGGTCACGATCTCGAGCGCCGGCAAGACGTTCAGCACGACCGGCTGGAAGATCGGCTGGCTCGCGGCGGCCCCCGAGCTGCGGGACGCGGTGCTCGCGGTGAAGCAGTTCCTCACCTACGTGAGCGGCGCGCCGTTCCAGCCGGCCATCGCGCGCGGGCTCGACCTCCCGGACTCCTTCTACACGGAGGCCGCCGGCGCACTGCAGTCCAAGCGGGACCTCCTCTCGGAGGGGCTGCGTGCGGCCGGGTTCGAGGTGAGCCGCCCGTCCGGCTCCTACTTCGTCATCGCGGATGCCGCACCGCTCGGCGTGGACGACGCGCAAGAGTTCTGCCGCAGGCTCCCCGAGCTCGCCGGGGTGGTCGGCATCCCGCTGACCGCGTTCGTGCACCCCGAGCGCCGCGCGACGTACCGCTCGCTCGTGCGCTTCGCGTTCTGCAAGCGCGTCGAGGTCCTGCGGGAGGCGGCGGAGCGCCTGCGCGGCGCCGCGCTCTGAGGCCCCGCCCCCGAAGAGGGTGTACTGACCTGTCCAGCGCGGATCTATGCTGAGCGCACCACACCCGATCGGCAGCACATGGACCCCACCACCCTCGGCGCCGAGCACATCCTCGACGCCGCCTCCGCGATCGTCGTCGGCGACGGCGTCGACGCACTCACCCACGCCGCCATCGCCCAGCGTCTCGGCACCGACGAGCGCGCCGTGCGCGAGGTCTTCCCGTTCGCCGAGGGACTCTTCGCGGCGCTGTTCACGCGCGAGACCGCCGAGCTGCTGCGCCGCGTCGTCGACGACGTCGAGCGGGACCCGCGGGGCGGGCTGCCGTCGCGCATCTTCGGCTACGCGTTGGGCGCCGTGTACGAGCACCCCTTCGCGCGGGCGCTCTACCTCGACGACCCGGCGGGCCTCAACCGGGTGATGCGCGCCATCGACGGCGTGGCGCCGGTGCCCGACCTCACCATCCATCCCGAGCTGCTGCCCTCTCTTCAGGACGCCGGGATGATGCGCGCCGACGCCGACCCGCGGGAGGTCGCGGCCGTCATCAGCGTCATCGGATCGGGGATCGCGATGGCGGCGCCCGGCCAGCTCATCGACGTGGTGGCCGACGGCCTGCGGATGCTGCTCGAGCGTGGCGTGGACGCGGATGTCGCGGACACCGCCCCGGGAAAGCGCGTGCTCGCGCACTACGCCGAGAGGGTGGTCGTGGGCAGCGCCCCTCGCTAGGCTCGGGCTCGACGGCGGGCCTCCCTCGTCCGCCGCGGATCGAAGGGGAACCACCGCATGTCGAACGACGACGTCATCGAGGTCAGCAAGTTCATCAAGTCCGTGTGGTGGCTCGTGCTGCTGCGCGGCGTCTTCGCCGTCATCCTGGGCGTTCTCGCCTTCGTCTGGCCGGTCGCGACCGCCGTGGCCTTCGTGTGGGTGTTCGCGATCTACGCGATCGTCGACGGTGTCGTCAACATCGTGCAGGCGGTCTCGACGCGCAAGACCGACCCCACCTGGGGCTGGCTGCTCACCATCGGCGTCGTGGGGCTCATCGCGGGCATCGTCGTCATGATCTTCCCGGCCGCGGCGGGTGCGCTCGCGCTGCTGGTGCTGCTCTGGATCGTCGCGATCTGGGCGATCGTCAGCGGCATCTTCGGCATCCCGGCGGCGGCCTCGATCGCCTCCGGGGGTGCCAAGGTGCTGGGGATCGTGTTCTCGGTGCTCTCGATCCTGTTCGGCATCCTGCTGGCGATCCTGCTCTTCACGACGCCGCAGTCGGCGCTCATCGGCCTCATCTACGTGCTGGGCGCCTACGCGGTGCTCGCGGGCATCGTGCTCGTCGTGATCGCATTCCAGGCGCGCTCCGCGGCGAACGCGGCGCTCAAGGCGGCCTGAGGCGCCCGGGTGGGGCCTACCGCGGCTCCACCCGGAACCGCCGCAGCTGCAGCGCCGGGTTCAGGTGGCGCACCTCGCGGAGGCGGGCGGGGCTGATCCACGCGACCGCGGTGTCCGTCGCGTCGCCGATCGTGGCGAGCTCGACCCCCATGGGGTCGACGATCATGCTGTTGCCCGCCCCGATCGGCGGCGCATGGTCGGCTGCCGCGAGGTACACGGTGTTCTCGATCGCTCGCGCCGTGACGAGGGTGCGCCAGGCCGACTCCTTGAGCGGACCGCGCACCCACTCGGCGGGCAGCACCACGAGGTCCGCCCCCGCGTCCACGAGACGGCGGGTGACCTCCGGGAAGCGCACGTCATAGCAGGTCTGGATGCCGACGGTGAAGCCGCCGGCGGCGAAGGTGCGGGGCTCCTCGATGGGGCCCGCGACGATCCAGTCGGACTCTCGCTGCCCGAAGGCGTCGTAGAGGTGCTGCTTGCGGTAGTGCGCGACGAGCTCCCCGTCGGGACCGAGTGCCACGATCGTGTTCGCCGCCCGTTCGGGCTCTCCCGGCACCAGCTCGAGCAGGCCGGCCACGAGGTGGATGCCGAGCTCCGCGGCGATCTCGGCGAGACCACGCACGAACGGCCCGTGCAGGGTCTGCGCCGCCTCGACCCAGTCCGGCCCCATCGTCGGGGTGAAGTAGGAGGAGTACTCGGGGAAGACCACGAGCATCGCCCCGCGGGAGGCCGCGTCGACGGCGAGGCGCGAGATCTCCTCGAGGTTGGCGGCGGGCTCGGCGCTCGGCGCGAACTGCGCGACCGCCACCGCGAAGGGGGCGTCTTCCGCGTTCATGTCGTCAGCCTACGCCGGGGCCCGCCGGCCGAATGCGAGTTATCATCGTGCCAACAGCAGCACACCCCCGAGCCGACGAGGTGCAGGATGTCCGCATCGCCCAGCCGCCCCCACTCCCCCGCCTCCGCGCGCGCAGCCCTGGCGCTCGCCGGGGCGGTGCTCGCCGCGATCACGTTGTCTGCGTGCACGCCCGGCTCCGGTGCCCCCGACCCGAGCGCCTCGCCGACGAACTCGGGGTCGACAGACGGCGGCACGGATCCCAGCCCCACCCCGACGTCCACCGACGCCGACCCGGACGACGACGAGCGGGCGCAGAACCTCGCCGACGCGATCTCGAGCGGCAACACGGCCGCGATCGAGGGCTACCTGACCGACCCCACCCGCGTCGTCATCGCAGCGAGCGAGGCCGACATGCAGCAGGCCCCCGTGGATGCGGTGCTCTCCGTCGACTACGTGCAGCCCGGCTCCGGAACGTGGGACTTCCACCTCGACGCCGCCGTCCTCGCCGCCTACGCCGCGAGCGCCGACTACGGCCAGTTCTTCCCCGCGAACGCGATCGTCGGCCGCTCGGACTCCGGTGCCGTGATCTCGTTCATGCCGAACGGCGCGAAGATCGGCACCATCTTCATGTCGATCGACGAGTCGCTCATCACGGGGTGAGCCGGCGAACGAAGAAGGCCGCCCTGACGGACGGCCTTCTTCTTTTCGTTGCGGGGACAGGATTTGAACCTGCGACCTCTGGAAGAAAAATGCCCGATCAGGGGCTGTTTTTGATCAGTTCCGGTTGTCTAGAGTCGCCTAGTTTGAGCGCGGAGATCGGACGATTCTGCGCTCTCTTATTCTACCAAGACCTTCGGAAATCTGGGGCTCGGAACGGACGTTTCGATTGACCAAATGATGGGCTGCTAGAGCACGCCAGGCATGCCCTTCCCGATGGGCTGTCGTAGAACTGGCCCAGACTCCGGGCCCGTAAGCGACCCGCCCTGGTGCGAAAGGACGTCGCCGGGTCCGCCGATGCGAGAATGCAGCCATGGATCGCACGTTCGAGGAGGCCTGGCTCAGCGATGATCCGTTGACCGCGCTCGACGATCCGAACCTGTTCGGGCGCGCCATCCTCGTCCAACGCATTCTCGAGGTCCTCCAGCGAGTCCGGCAGCAGAGTCCGTCCGCGACCATCGGACTCATCGGCGCGTGGGGAGCCGGCAAGACCACCGTGCTGAACGGCTTAGTCAAGGAAGTTGCTGAACCACCCGCAACGGACGAGGGCTCAGTCATCTCCAACGCGATTCTGACCGAGCAGTGGTCGGTAGCTCAGTTCAACCCCTGGCTGTACGCGGATGCAGTCGCGCTGCATAGCGGGTTCTTCGCGGAGCTTCGATCGTCGCTACCGAAAGACAGGCGGTGGAAGCAGACACGGGCGAATATCGCGTCGCTGGGCACGCGGTTGGCTCCGTTGTCCGCGCTGACTGGACTAGTGGGTATTAGTTCCGAGCACGCGATTGGATCATTGGTCGACCAGATCAAGGTCAGCGCCGCCGATCAACACAAACGGGTCGCCAAGGAGCTGGAGAAGCTCAACCACCCGGTGCTGATGATCATCGATGACCTTGATCGGCTGAGCGCGGATGAGTTGCTTCAGGTCTTCAAGCTGGTGAGACTGGTAGGGCGCCTCCCGAATGTCTACTACCTCCTGAGCTACGACGAGCAGACCGTGGTGGACCTTCTCGGCAAGACGGACCTGGTCTCCGCGAAAGACGAGCGCCGCGCCCTGGACTACCTGGAGAAAATCGTCCAGATTCGGCTAGATCTACCGAAGCTTCGAGACTTCGAGGTCGACCAGGTGATCAGCAGCTCTCTCCAGCAGATCACTGCCCGGCACGGTCTCGACGTGTCCGAGAACGAGCTCGGCGAACTAATCCGGCGGTTTGATGGCGTGATGTCCAAGCGCCTTCGAACCCCGCGAGCCATCAAACGCTATTTCGGCCAACTCGACGCATTCATTTCGGGGCTCGGACCCGAGGTCCTTTTCGGCGACTATGCAACTCTCACCTGGCTTCGCACCGTCGAGCCCGGGGTCTACAGCCTCATTCAGACGGCAAAGGATCTCCTGCTGGGGACCGGGGGCGATGCCCTCCGCAGTCTCTCCCAACCCAAGCTCACCAACAGACAGCAGCGGGACGCATGGCTCAAGCGACTCAAGGGAGCTCGTGTCAGCGCGGAGTACCAGGATGACGTGCTTTACCTCCTCAGCACGCTCTTCCCTATCCTCCACTCGGTGTATCAAGGCGACGACACGACACCATCCCGTAGTCGGAATGACGAAACTCCTCGGATCCGCAGCATCGCGCACTCGGACTATTTCGATCGCTACTTCGCCTTCGGAGTCCCCGATGACGACATCGCCGACGGGACAGTCGCGGCGGCACTCAGCGAGCTCGCCAGCGAGACCCGCGACCGTCCAAACTTGGCGAAGCTGGAGGACACTTTTGATGGGCAGCCGGAGCTCGTGATCCGCAAGTTCTGGTCAAGAGCCCAGGATCAGAGCCTCAACCGGCCATCGCTAGTCCGATGGCTTGCCGCGCGGCACGCACAAGCGCCCGAGCAGGGCGCCGTCCGACATCGCATCGAAAGCCTCGTAGCCAACGTCGTTGGGGAGATGCCGGCCGAAAGCGCCATCCCGCTGATGCGCGAGGCAGCAACGACAGTGCCGGGCTCGCACCTGTGGGGGATGGTGCGCCATCTGCTCGCCGCAGACGCCGTCGGTAACCAACGAGTCGTCGACCGACACAACCAGCTCGCAACCGCGATGACCGCTCCACTCGCCGATCTCTATCGCCAGCGCTTCGAGCAATGGACGCGATCGACGACGAGCCCGTTTGAGGTCCCGTCCGAGAGTGCGTCCCTGATCTGGCTATGGCGCGAGTTCGACTCGAACGGCCTGAGAGACCTTCTCGCCGGTGCGGTCGCCCGTGGCCAGTGGTCCATCCTCGATGAGCTGGCCTGGATGATTCCAGTTGTCATCTCGGGCACGCAGATTCGCCGCATTAGCCGATACGACGATTTCGCCCATCTCGCGGAGCTTTTCGATCTCGACGAAGTCGCGGACACCCTGGATGAGGCCGTCACGCAAGCCGGGACGCTCGAGCAGTACCGCGACACTGAAGCAACGACCGAGAATCGGCGCGCGTTCGCACTGGCACTCCTCAAGCAGCGCAGAGACGCAATGGCCGCGAGCCCTACAGCCGATAGCTAAGGTGCCGATTAGTCGGTCAAGACCTCGAGTTCGAGAAGCCGAAGAAGTGCCGTGCAGTGCATGAGGACGATCACCGCGTTGACCCGTGAGTACTGGCGGCGAGAGACACCGTGGACGCTGGCATGGCGGGTAAACCACCGCGGCACGGTGTCACCGCGATCGGCTCGGAATTCGCCGAAGGCGCCCCATATTCCGCCAAGCACGAGAGCGTCCTTGAGCGGGAGGTCGACGATGGCGAGCCTGGTGTTCTGCCCGACAACGGTGGATGGCTTGTCGAAGTGGATTCGAACCATGCTGTCGAGCAGGTTGGTTGCGAGCGCCTGAGCGGCTTCTTGGTGCCCGTCCTCGAGCGCGGCCGCCGCGCGCCGGATGAAGTCGGCGTGCTGCCTTCCCTGGCGTGAGGTGACGTGGTCGAGCTCGTAGATGCAGGCGCGAGCGATCGTGCGCCAGTTTTGTCCGATGACGCGTCGACGCTCCTGCGCCGTGTCCGCCGTGAGGAGGCGATTCAAGATCCGACTCGGTGGCACCCAGGCCAGCGCCAGTCCCTCGTCCAGCAGGAGTCGTTCGAGAAGCGGGAGATCTGGAAGGTTGGTGTCGTGCCAGTTCTCGGGGAGCGCCGCGCCGAGAGTGGGAAGCAGTCGCTCAAAGATCTCGGCCCAGCGGCCACGCTGCTGTTCGAGGATCGGGTCGATGATCATCGCCGAGATGTGCCCCAGCTGCTGGTCGATGAACGGTCTGAATATCGAGGTCACCTGGTTCGTGAGGGCACCCAAGATGTTCACGCCAGGAACCGTGAATGCGCCAGAACCGAGCCAGCTCGGCGTCGGCCCCAACGCGGGGAAGAACCCTCCGCCGTGTCCGATCGTGAAGCCCAGGTTCGAGCCGCCGAGAGTCCTGGGCGGCTCGTCGTGGCCGGCCTGAGGGTCGGAATCCTCGGCCTCAGGTTCCGAATCGTCGGGGCGTTCCATCAGTTCAGCCGCCCTGGATCGGTGTGACTTCGAGCGTGAACTCCACGGCGTGGGGATCTTGGTCCTCGTTGGAGACGATCACCTCGGTCTCGCCGACCTGCTTAGGCGTCAGGCGCGGGCTGAAGGCCGCGTCACCGGTGTCGGCGCCCCGCACGAACTCGGCGATCGTCGGATCGGAGAGCTGCGCGGTGTAGCCATCGACGTCGGACCAGTCGGTGGTGATGATCAGGCTGCTATTCAGCGGCACCTCGACCGTTGTGCCCTGCAGATCGTCCACATCGACCACGACAGGATCGACGACAGGTGCCGGCGCGGTGCAGCTCGCTATCCCAACCATCACCGCTGCCGCAGTCGCGGCACCGATGAGGCGGCGTACTCCAATGGACGTCTTCATGAGGGCGTGGGGCAGGTGCCGCGTGTGACCGGGCAGACCTCGGGGCTCCAGAGCTCGTCGGCGGGTCGAGCGTGGAGGAACTGCTCGGTAGGACCCCAGCTCGTGTTCAACCAGCGGCCGATGACTACCACGGAGACTCGCGCGGCTCCCGCCCGGCGCAGGGCGACCGCTGCGGCCTGGGTGCTCGCGCCCGTCGTCCAGGTGTCATCGATAACGAGGACGTGCTTGCCATTCACCGCGAGAGAGCCGGCGACCTCGATCGAGTCCGGGTGGACGACACGTTCGACCGCGTCGCGGGTTCGGACGAGGTGCACGCGGGTGGGCTGTGTCGGGTAGAAGGTGAGCTGTTCGAGCGGGTGACCGTCGGGACGCTTGCCCGCCTTGCCGCTGGGAACGCTGGTGACGACCTCGACGGGTCCCAGGATCGCCTCGAGGCAGGGGCCGTGGTGCACGAGGGCATACCAGATCAGGTAGGAGAGCCGGTTCAGAGCGAGGCGGCTCACCTCGGGGTGGTCGCTGTTCTTGTAGAGCCAGAGGTCCTGGCGAGCCTGCGGGTTCTTCGACCCTGCGTAGCTGAGCGGGATGACAATGTCGGCGAGCTGCCCGGTCCAGTTGTTCCGCTGGCGGAGGCAGGGGTCACATCGGGTCATGAGGCCGTCGATCGGCGCACTGCACACCTCGCAGGCGAGGCCCTGACCGATCAGCGGATTGCGGAAGTTCGCCGGGAGCAGACGCAGCGCGGTGTCACGGATCTCCTCGTAGTTCGGCACGTCGAAGTGCCGGGCATCGCTCACCGGGCCAGGGTCAGTGGCTCTTCGCTTCGGGCGAGGACGCCCTCGATCGCCGCGAGAGCCTCCGCCGGAGTCGGGGCGACGGTGACGTCGTAGCTGCCACTGGCGAACCCGCGCCCCCAGCTGGTGGCGTCGACGACCTGCTCAGTCAGCACGAGAGGGCGACCGTGATTGATGGCAGCCCGAGCCTGGATCCGCGTGCCGGATGCTTCTTTCGCCTCGACGATGACGGTGAGAGAGCTGTAGGCGCTCATCGTCATGTTCCGCTGCGGGAAGGTCTGCTTCGAGCCACGGGTCTCGGGTCGGAACTGCGACAGCAGCAGACCGACGCGACCGATCTCTTCCTGCGTCTCGCGGTGCTCGGCCGGGTAGGTGTGCGAGAGACCGTTGCCGAGTACGGAAACCGTGCGGCCGCCGGCACGGAGAGCGGCTCGATGGGCGGTGATGTCGATGCCACGGGCGAGCCCGGACACGACGGTGATCCCCCGCCCGGCGAGCAGCGTTGCCAGCTCGGCCGCGTACTGCTGTCCGCCGACCGAGAACTCGCGGCTGCCGACGATCGCGGCGGAACGGTAGTCATCGAGGACCGTTCCGCGGCCGAACAAGACAAGGGGGAAGTCGTGGACGGAGAACATCTGTGCCGGGTAGTCGTCGTCGAGAGGCGTGAGGACGTGGATGCCCTGGCTCTCCCACGTCGCAAGGTCGGCCAGTGACGCGGTCAGCGCCTCCTCGACCGACTCGGCAGGAAACAGCGCATTGGGGCCGGCGAGAATCTCCCTCGCCGAGGCCCCTTCGAGGATCGCCTCACGAATCTGCGGCCGGGAGCGCTTGCCGTCATCGTGGTGCAGGAGGGCGAGCAGGGCCACCTTCTCCGCACGCTGAAGATCCCGGCGCTCCATACCTCCATGGTACGTGCTGCTGTCTCCCACAGGCTTCAAGGACATATCGAACCTCCGCTCCCCTGCAGTCGAACATACCTTCGACCACCGACGACGTGATGCGCTCGCTCGATGTGCAAGTGCGCCAACCCGAACCGGGTGCGGGTTCGCCACTATCAGAGCGCGACTACCCGGCGAGCGCAGGTCGGCGGTCACGCAACTGAGCGCGGACCGCGCGCTCGGCGAGGACCGGGACGTAGTCGCGGACGGGTCGGCCCTGGAGGGTGGCATGTTCGCCGTGGACCAGGTCGGCGATCCCCTCACGGGGAACGTCGGGGAACCGCTCGGCAAGCCGGTCGATGGCCTTCTCGACCCCTTCGTGCTCGATGTCCGTCTGCATGCCTTCGAGCATGCGCCGACATCTAGCTCAGGTCAATGCGCCCGCGGGCGTCACTGGCGCGCGTCGGGCTGTCGCTCTTCGGCGAGGGTTGCTACCGCTTCGTGGAACTCGTCGAGGTCGACGACGGTTCCTATCTGCTCCCGGTGGCCGAGCATGGTCTCTTCTCGAATCACGATCTCGAGACGGGTTGGGTGGCGCAGTCGCAGTAGGAGTTCGCGGTGAAAGTCGGGCGATGGATGGCTGAGGACGATTTCGGTCATGGCCCCAGTTCATCCCGCAGCGGTCGGGCCGAGCCTGAGTGGTGATCGATCTGTGGAGGCATGCGCGATCGACCTCAGGGTGAGGGGAGGTCGATGCGTTCGGGATCGGCACCCATCTCGGTTCGCGTCCGCGCCTCGATGGCGATCTCCAGAGCACGGGTGAAGGTCATGCCGACCGGGCGGATCTGCTCGCGTTGTTCCCGGCCCCGGTCGCGGCGGGCTTGCACCCGGAGACGTCGGCGGGCTCGATCGGCGCGTTCGGCGTCGAGCTGAGACCGCAGGCTTCCCTGGCGGGGTTCGCCTGCGTCCGGCTGAGGCATCGGGCGCCCGGCCAGAATCCGAGCTCGAACGTGCGGGTCGGCAAGGCTGGCGAACCACCGTTCCGCGGCCGCCGCGTCGTAGTGACGCTGGGCGTCTGTTCTGATCGTGCGCCCGAAGGGCAGCCCTGCCGGACTCGGGCTCGGGCTGTGCCCGGCGGCATCGCTCACGCTCCACCTCCCCGGGTGAGGTGCGCGGTCGAGCCCGTGCCTGCGAGTGGGCGTGCGCACCTTCCGCTGAGGCGTCCTCGATCGAGGACGCCCGCGATCGACCGTGGCGGCTACGCGCCGGCGCGGCGGAAGGAGCACAGCGGATGCGTTCACTCATCCATCGGCCCGACACCGGGCTTCCTCCTGACCGGCTCCGGTCAGGACTCCCAGGACGCCTGCGTCGCCTCGGCGCGGCCATCCTCACCGGGGCGATCCTCGCCGCTGGGCTCAGCCTCGGCGCGGCAGCACCGGCCGAGGCCGGCGTCCGCGGGGTCGGCTACGACGAGGGTCTCGGGTTCCTCGGGGCATTCGTGTCGGAGTCCGATGGCAGGCAGGCGTACTGCATCGACGCGGATGCCCCGCCGGTGTGGAACTCGGCAACCTCGGGCCCGCAGACGGTCACGTCCCTGATCAGCAACACCGGGGCGCAGATGTCGGATGCGACGCTAGCGAAGCTGAACTACATCCTGTCCAAGTGGGGCCAGTCCGGGGACCGGCAGGTCACGGCGGCGGTGTCGATGGCGGTCTGGCAGTACGCGGATCCGGTGACCTACAACTCGCACGGGATGAGCGGGGACAGCTACTACATCGGGCGGGTGCCCGGTGGGGAGCGCGCAGCCGTGCTCGGAAACCTCGCGACCATGCGTGCGGAGGCGGAGGCGAACTCTGCCGCGCACCCTCAAGTAAGCCTGGGTATCAGGATGGTCGACCATTTCGACGGCACCCTCACGGTGCAGGTCGACCCAGTGTCGATGTCGGGGCAGGTGGTGCTGACGAACGCGATCTTCGCCGACGGCACGACCTCGAAGGCGGCGACCTCTGGGGAGTACCGGATCAGCGGGGTCCCGCCGCTCGGCGCACCCGAGTACCAGGTCTCAGCGTCCGCCTCCTACAGCGGCACGGGACTGGGGGCGCGGGTGAATCTCTACACGACCCCGGGTGCGCAGCGCCTGCTCGCCAACGGCACGCCGACAGCCGTGACCGACAGCGTCTCGACGCCGGTGATCCCGCTGGACTTCCAGCCCATCATCGGCACCCAGGTCGCTTCACGGTTCGTCGACGAGGGCGGGGCCTTCATCGACCAGCTGACCGTGGACACGGTCGGGCAGGGCGCGTGGATTCGCGTCGCGCCGCCGGTAGCTACTCGTGCCGTCGAGGCGCCGGGTGACCCGGTCGCCCTCACCGCGACCGGAACACTGTACGGGCCGTTCGAGGAGCAGCCGACCGAGTCGGAGACCCCTCCCGAGGACGCTCCGATCGTGGGAACCGAGTCGGTGGTGCTGGACCGGGGACCGGGCGAGTACGAGTCGGCCGGGACCCTGACCGCGACCGGCGCCGGCTTCTACACCTGGGTGTGGGAGATCGAGAAGGACGCGCAGGGCGAGAACGCTCGCTACATCCGCGACTCGTTCCGTGACTGGTTCGGCCGCGTCGCGGAGACCCATGTCGGTCCCTTCCAGCCGACCGCCGTCTCGCGATCGGATGCCCGCCTGGCGGTGCCCGGTGATGAGGTCGCCGACACCGTGACGGTCTCCTCGGTCAACGGGCCGTGGCTGCGGATCGACGGCGAGCCGATCCCGGTGATCCTCGACGGCACCGCCTACCAGGTCACCGGCACGCTGCCGCCGACCGAACAGGAGGGCGTCCCGGAGGATGCGGTGGCGATCGGGTCGGTGCAGGTGACCGCGACCGGCCCCGGCTCCTACACCTCTCCCCCGGTGGCCTTCCCGGATGCCGGGTTCGTGACCTGGGTGTGGGAGGTGCGGCTGTCGAGTCAGCCCGCCGAGCTCGTGGACTACCTCGCCGAGGACTGGGCCGACTTCTACGGCATCCCCGTGGAGTCCACCTCGGTACGTCACCCCGCGAAGATCACCAGCGAGCTGCGGGAGTACAACGTGCACCAGGGCGGCCGCGCCTTCGACGAGGTCACTCTGGCGGGGTTCCCGGACGACCACGGCACCTTCACCGGCGACGGATACTGGGGCGCCGACCTCGACGAGGTCACCCACACCGTCTACGGTCCGTTCGAGACCGACACCGTCCTCACCGAAGATCTGGATCTGGCGGAGGCGCCGGTGCTGACGAGCGTCACGACGCCGGCTCGCAATGGCACGTACCGGATCGGGTACACCGATGCCGACGAGATCCGTCCGACCGAGCCCGGCTATTACGTCGTCGTCAGTTCCTTCGCCGGAGATGACCGGGTCCAGCCTTACACCTCGAGCCCGGCCGACATCCTGGAGCGCTTCTATGTGCCGACCCCGCCGTCACCGCCGGAGGGTGTCGACGTGCAGGTGAGCACGCGGGCGACTGCTGCTGCGTTCGTCGGGGATGAGTTCTCCGACGGTGCGACGGTCACTGGTGACGTGCCGGAGGGTGCTTACCTGGTGTTCCGCGCCTACGGCCCCTACGCCGAACAGCCGACCGCGGATGAAGAGCTGGAGCCGTTCTTCACCTCCGATCAGATCTCGGTCGCCGGCGAGGGCGACTACGAGTCGGGCGCAACAAGTCTCGACGAGCCGGGGATGGTGTTCTGGATCGAGACCCTTTACGACGTCGACGGCCAGGTGTTGGCTGAGGGTTTCCTCGGAGCGGAGAACGAGACGACGATCGTGCATCCGCGCGAAACGGAGCTCACGGTCAGCACCCGTGCGGTGTCTGAGGTCGAGCTCGGCGAGCCGGCGCACGATGTGGCGATCGTTGAGGGCACCATCCCCGACGACACCTCACTCGTGTTCCAGGCGTTCCGGCAGGACGACCCGGATCTCGCGGTGTGTGACGCGGAGTCTCTGGTCTTCGACACCACCGAGGTCCCGGTCGCGGTGACCGAGGCTGGCGAGTACGCATCGGCGGAGGTCGTGTTCGAGGAGGTGGGCACCTACTTCTGGATCGAGAGCCTTTTCGACCAGAACGGCGACCTTCTTCACCGCGGAGTCTGCGGAACGGAGGGCGAGACCACGGTCGTAGTCGCCGCCCCGGCCGTTCCTGAGACCCCGGACGAGCCGGCAACGCCCGCGGCACCGGGCCTGGCGTTCACTGGTGCGAGTGGTCCGTTCGGCCCGATCGGTATCGGCGCGCTCGGGCTTTTGGCGCTCGGCGCCACGGTGCTGATTGGACGAGGCCTGCGTCGCTCGACGACGGAGCCTGAGCAGGAGCAGGCCGCCGAGCGGGCGTAGGCGTCACCAGAGAGGACGGGCACAACGATCGGGCGTTGTGCCCGCCCTTCTCTCAGTTGCCCAGTCCGCGCACGCAAACTCTCTTCTCGACCACACGGCGAACTGCTAGTGATCCGGGTCAGGCAGTGCCTTCGGCGGTCCCTGGACTGGGTAGATCAAGAAGTAGTCGGTATCCCATGCCAGCCTCAGTGAGCAGGTATCGGGGTGCGCCAGGTTCCGGTTCAAGCTTCTTGCGCAGTTGCGCGATGTACAGACGCAGATAGCCGCTATCCGTCACGTGCTCGGAGCCCCAGATCTCGGTTAGCAAGGTCTGACGCGTGACGAGCTTGCCGGCGTTGCGGACGAGGAGTTCGAGCACGTGCCACTCGGTGGGGGTGAGCCGGATGGGAACGCTCTGTTTGGCGCGGATGCGGTAGACGGTGTGCGTGGTCAGGTCGATGGTGACGTCTGCGAGGGTGACGATTGGTTCGGTAGTGGGCTGGGGGAGTCGGCGGGTGAGCGCACGAATTCGGGCTAGAAGTTCGTCGATCGAGAACGGTTTGGTGACATAGTCGTCGGCGCCGGCATCGAGCGCTTCCACCTTGTCGGCGGCACCGGTGCGGCCGGAGACGACGAGGATGGGAGCGCTCGACCAACCGCGGATCCCCTCGATGACTTGGATGCCGTCGAGTTCGGGCATGCCTAGGTCAATCATGAACACGTCGGGATGGTGTTCGATGGCGGCCGTGATGGCCTCGGCGCCGTTGGCAGCAGTGACGATCTGGTAGTCGTGGGCACCGAGAGTGATGCGCAGGGCGCGAAGGATCTGTGGATCGTCATCGGCGATCAGGATCTTCATGAAATGGGCCCCGTGTCGCCCGGTGCCGATCGGTCAGCCGCAGTGGTTCCGCTGGCGGCGGGCAGGGCGACGACCATAGTCACCCCGCCACCTGGGGTGTCTTCGAGTGTGAGCGTACCGTCCATGCCCTCGATGAATCCCTTGGATAGAGCCAGTCCGAGTCCGAGTCCGGTGGTGTTGTCGGTGTCGCCGAGTCGCTGGAAGGGGACAAAGATATCGTCGCGGCGTTCTGGTGGGATGCCCGGACCGTGGTCGATGATACGGATCTCGATCCGACGGGCGAATGTACTCGTGGTGATCCTGACGCGGGTGTCCGGCGGCGCGTGCCGAGTGCCGTTGACGAGCAGGTTCACCAGCACCCTTTGCAGCAACACCGGATCGGCTAGAGCCAGGGGCACCTTGGTATCGAGGTCAAGTTCGATCTGATCTGGGCCGAGTCCAAGTTCGTCGAGAGCGGGAGCAATCACGTCCGCAGGGTCGAGGGCGACTGGCGACACGGCGAGGACTCCGGCTTGCAGCCGGGTGACATCGAGGAGGTCGGTTATGAGAGTAGTGAGCGTACCGAGGCTCTCATCCGCCGTGGCCAGCAGTTCTTCACGATCGCGGTCGGAGAGCGAACTCTTGCGGTCAGCGCGTAGCCCGCTGACCGAGGCTGTGGCGGCCGCGAGCGGGCGGCGCAGGTCGTGGCTGAGTGCGGACAACAGTGCGCTGCGAACCCGGTCAGAGGCGGCGAGGGGGCCCACCTCCCGGGCGGTCTCGCTCAGATCGAAATGCTCGAGCGCGGCATCTAGCTGGGCGGCGAGAACGGCTAGCAAGCGCTGCTCAGAGGCTTCCAGATCAGCTCCGTGCAGCTCAAGAACAGCTCGCTGACCTACGGGAATCGTGCTGTGGCGGTTGTCGGCGAGCGGTTCACCGGAGGTGGCGAGCACGGTATCGCCCGCGAGGAGGCGGACTCCGGCCAACCCGAATGCTTCGCGGGTGCGTTCGACCAGCGCTTGCACCGCCCGCTCGCCACGCAGCACGCTGCCCGCCACGGTGGCGAGCAGCTCGGACTCGGCTGCGGAGCGGCGCGCGGCGCGGGTTTGCCGTGCCGCGCGGTCCACGACGTAGCTGACGAGGATTGCGATCAGGACGTACAGAGCGAGGGCGAGCAGATGAAGCGGCTCGTTGACGGTGATCGTATAGAACGGTTCGATGAAGAAGAAGTCGAGGGTAATCCCTGACATGACTGCCGCGAACAGGGCAGGCCAGATGCCTCCAACGAGGGCGACAATGACCACGAGCAGCTGGTAGCTGAGGACATCGCTGGTGATCGAATCCTGGCTACGTAGCGTCACGAGCAGCCAGGTGAGCAGCGGTCCGAAGACCAGCGCGAGCGCCATCCCGACGATGCGACGCTTCAGGGTGAGCGCACCGCCGACCCGTGGGAGCGTAAACCGCCCGCCAGCGGCGGCGTGGTTGACGATGTGCACGTCGATGTTGCCAGCTTCACGGATTACTGTGGCACCGATTCCTGGACCGGTTACTGCCGCAGCAATCCGGCTGCGGCGACTGACGCCGATGACTAGCTGGGTCGCGTTCACCGACTTTGCGAAGCCCACGAGAGCCTGCGGGATGTCGTCGCCCACTACCTGGTGGTAGCTGCCGCCGAGCTGATCGACCAGGGCGCGCTGCTGAGCCAGCGCACCCGGATCTGCAGTGCGTAGCCCATCCTGGCTGATGACATGGACGGCGATCAATTCCCCACCAGCGGAACGCGCGGCGATCCGCGCCCCGCGACGCAGCAACGTCTCGCCCTCAGCCCCCCCGGTCAGGCTGACAACGACTCGTTCGCGAGCCTCCCATTTGCTGTCGATCCCGTGCTCGCTGCGGTAGTCCTTTAGCGCCTGATCGACCCCGTCTGCCAGCCAGAGCAGGGCAAGTTCGCGCAGAGCGGTGAGGTTTCCGAGGCGGAAATAGTTCGACAGCGCGGCGTCAATACGTTCGGCGGGATAGACGAAGCCGCCGGATAGGCGATCGCGCAGCGCTTGCGGCGCAAGATCGATGACCTCCACCTGGTCGGCCCCGCGAAGGATCTCGTCAGGGATGGTCTCGCGTTGGGGGACCCCGGTGATCTGTTCGACCACGTCATTGAGGGATTCGATGTGTTGGATGTTCACCGTGGAGATGACGTTGATCCCGGCCGACAGGAACTCGTTGACATCTTGCCACCGTTTCTCGTTCCGAGATCCGGGGGCGTTGGTATGAGCGAGCTCGTCGACTAGTGCAACATCGGGCCGGCGGGTCAAAAGGGCTTCAACGTCCATCTCGGTGAGCTCAACCCCGCGATGCGACACGACCAGGCGCGGGAGGATCTCGAGCCCCTCGGTCATCGCGGACGTGGCGGCGCGGCCGTGGGTTTCCACGACCGCGACGACCACGTCCTTGCCTTCACCGAGAAGGCGCCGGCCTTCCTCGAGCATGGTGTAGGTTTTTCCGACGCCGGGGGCGGCACCGAGGAGCACCCGCAGCCGCCCCCGTCCCGTCATGTCTCAATCCTCCAGCTCGTCGAGGGCCAAGTTGAGTTCGACGACGTTCACTGTCGGCTCACCGAGGTAACCGAGATCCCGACTGTTCGAATGCTGGTCGACCAGTTCGCGCACCTGGTCGACGCTGAGACCACGGGCCTCCGCGACTCGGGCTACCTGGATGGCAGCGTATTCCGGACTGATGTGCGGGTCTAGCCCCGACGACGAGGCGGTGACAGCGTCGACCGGAACCTCCTCCTCGGTGACGCCGTTGAACTCGGCGACCTGGGCTTTGCGTTCCTTGATGGCGGCGATCAGATCCGCGTTCTCCGGACCATAGTTTGACCCGGAGGACGCGCCCCCGTCATAGCCGTCGCCCGCTGCGGAGGGTCGCGGCTGGAAGTACTCGGGCAGGGGGTTCCCGTCCGCGTCGGCGAAGGTCTGACCGATCAGCGAGGAGCCGACGGGGTCGCCATCTGCGTTCCGCACGATCGATCCGTTCGCCTGAGCGGGGAGCAAAAGCTGGCCGACGCCGGTGAGTACGAGTGTGTAGATCACGCCGAGCAGGACGGTGAACAGGGCCATGGTGCGCACCGCCACCCAGACGGTGCGGCCGGTGGAGCGAGTGGATGCGTTCATTGTGTTTCGGTCTCCTTTTGGGTCAGAACCCGGGGATGAGGCGCACGACGAGGTCGATCAGCCAGATCCCGATGAAGGGCGCGACGATCCCGCCAAGCCCGTAGATGAGGAGGTTGCGCCCGAGGGTCTTCGACGCGCCCTGCGCCCGATATTTCACGCCTCGTAGCGCCAGCGGCACCAGGAAGACGATGACGAGCGCGTTGAAGATGATCGCGGACAGCACTGCCGAGGCCGGCGAGTGCAGGCCCATGATGTTCAGCGCGGCCAATCCAGGGAACACGCCCATGAACATTGCTGGGATGATCGCGAAGTACTTCGCGATGTCGTTGGCGATCGAGAACGTCGTCAGTGCTCCCCGGGTGATGAGCAGCTGCTTGCCGATCCGCACGATGTCGATGAGCTTCGTCGGGTCGGAGTCGAGGTCGACCATGTTGCCGGCCTCCTTCGCGGCCGAGGTTCCCGAGTTCATCGCGACCCCGACATCCGCCTGAGCGAGAGCCGGGGCGTCGTTGGTGCCGTCCCCGGTCATCGCGACGAGGTTGCCGCCGGCCTGCTCCTTGCGGATGTAGGCGAGCTTTTCCTCGGGTGTGGCCTCAGCGAGGAAGTCATCGACGCCGGCCTCCTTGGCGATCGCCGCAGCGGTCAGCGGGTTGTCGCCCGTGATCATCACGGTGCGGATGCCCATCGCGCGGAGCTCCGCGAAGCGCTCGCGCAGGCCGTCCTTGACGATGTCCTTCAGGTGGACGACCCCGAGCACCTGGCCTTCGCCGGCACCTGTCTTGGTAGCGACGACGAGCGGGGTTCCGCCCGACTTGGCGATGTGCTCGGTGTGTTCGTCAAGCTCGGCCAGTACGCTGCTGGGCAGCCGGTTGCCGTCCGCCTCGAGCCACGCGGTCACCGCGGACCCGGCGCCCTTGCGGATCTGGGTCCCATCCGGTAGGTCCAGCCCCGACATGCGGGTCTGCGCTGTGAACGGCACGATCTCACCCGGAACCGAATCTCCGACCTCGACGCCCTCCGTCACGGCGAGCTCTACGATCGAGACGCCTTCCGGGGTCGGGTCGGCGAGCGACGAGAACGCCGCAGCGCGGATCAGATCCTTCTCTGGCACGTCCGCGAGGCGCACGAACGCCGAAGCGCGGCGGTTGCCGTAGGTGATGGTTCCCGTCTTGTCGAGCAGCAACGTCGTAACGTCCCCCGCGGCTTCGACAGCACGACCCGACATCGCCAGGACATTGCGCTGCACGAGCCGATCCATGCCTGCGATCCCGATCGCCGACAGGAGCGCACCGATCGTCGTGGGGATCAGGCAGACCAGCAGGGCGATGAGCACTGTGATGCTCACCGGCTCAGCCGCGTAGGACGCGATCGGGTTCAGGGTGAGCGCGACAACCACGAAGATGATCGATAGCGCCGCCAGCAGGATCGACAGCGCGATCTCGTTGGGCGTCTTCTGGCGTGACGCGCCTTCGACGAGCGCGATCATCCGGTCGACGAAGGTCTCCCCCGGCTTGGAGGTGATCTGCACGACGATCCGGTCGGACAGCACCCGGGTGCCGCCGGTGACCGCGGAGCGGTCGCCTCCGGATTCCCGGATGACGGGCGCCGACTCCCCGGTGATGGCGGACTCATCGACCGAGGCGATGCCCCAGACGATATCGCCATCACCGGGGATCAGCTCGCCGGCCGAGATCACCACGACGTCGCCGAGGCGCAGGTCCGACGAGGCGACGTCGGCGGCGGCGGCCCGCTCCGCCGATGCGTCACGGGCGGGGTCGTATTCGTTGACCCGGTGCGCGGTGGTGCTACTGCGGGTCTTGCGCAGCGTCTCCGCCTGCGCCTTCCCGCGGCCCTCCGCGACCGATTCGGCGAGATTCGCGAACAACACGGTCAGCCAGAGCCAGATCGCGATCCCCCAGGTGAATGACCAGGGAACTGTCGTGCCGCCCGACTCGGCGGGTCCGCCCAGGAACGGCTCGGCGAACGCCAGCACGGTGGTCAGCGCGGCACCGACCCAGACGAGAAACATGACGGGGTTGCGCCACTGCTGGCGCGGGTCGAGCTTGCGCACGGCGCCCGGGAGAGCGGCGACCAACTGGGCCAACGAGAATCCAGCCCGAGGAGTCGGACTGCCCGTTGACGGGCGTGTGGGTGAGGTGAGTGTGGACATGGTTACAGAAGCCCTTCCGCTAGGGGACCCAGCGTGAGAACGGGGAAGAAGGTCAAAGCGGTCACGAGCACAGTCACGACCGTGAGGAGCCCCACGAACAGAGGCCGGTGCGTGGGCAGGGTGCCCGCGGTTGCTGGCACCTTGTCCTGCGCGGCGAGAGAACCAGCGAGGGCGAGAACGAACACGATGGGCACGAATCGGCCGAGCAGGATCGCAAGACCCAGCGCGGTATTCAGCCACGGGGTGTTTGCGGTCAGGCCCGCGAACGCGGATCCGTTGTTGTTCGAGGCAGAGGTGAAGGCGTACAACACCTCGGACATCCCGTGAATGCCAGGATTCCAGATCGAGGTACTCTCTATCTCCTCGCGTACACCCGGGATCGCGAAGCTCAGTGCAGTGCCAGTGAGCACCAATGTCGGCATCACGAGGATGTACATGCTGGCGAGCTTGATCTCGCGCGGGCCGATCTTCTTGCCCAGGTACTCCGGGGTGCGACCGATCAATAGGCCCGAGATGAACACCGCAATGACTGCGAGCACCAGGATGGCGTAAAGACCCGAGCCAACCCCGCCGGGGCTGACTTCGCCGAGCATCATGTTGAGCATAGGCATCATGCCGCCGAGCGCGGTGTAGGAGTCGTGCATCGAGTTCACCGCCCCAGTGGAGGTGCCCGTGCTCGTCGTGGCGAACAGGGTTGAGCCGATGATGCCGAAGCGTTGTTCCTTGCCCTCCATTGCGCCACCGGCCAGTCCGGGGGCCGTGCCCATGCCAGCGGATTCGAGGGCGGTCAGGATTGAGAACGATGCCACGTACAGCGTGCCCATGACCGCGAGGATTGCGTATCCCTGGCGGTTGTCACCGACCATGCGGCCGAAGGTGCGTGGGAGCGAGAACGGGATCACGAGCATCAAGAGGATCTCGAAGATGTTGGTCCACGCTGTCGGGTTCTCAAACGGGTGCGAGGAGTTGGCGTTGAAGAACCCACCGCCGTTGGTTCCCAACAGCTTGATGACCTCTTGCGAGGCGGTCGGGCCCCCTGGGATCGTCTGAGTGCCTCCCGTCATGGTGCTGATCTCAGTGAACCCGTTGAAGTTCTGGATCACACCGCCGATCATCAGGACGATCGCGCCAAGCACAGCGATAGGCAGCAGGAGCCGGAGAACGCCGCGGATCAGGTCGACCCAGAAGTTTCCGATCGTGCCGCTGCGCCGATAGGCGAACCCACGGACGAGGGCGATGGCAACGGCGATGCCCACCGCGGCCGAGACGAAGTTTTGCACGGCCAGGCCCGCCATCTGCACCGTGTAGCCCACAGTGACCTCAGGAGAGTAGGACTGCCAGTTGGTGTTGCCGACGAATGAGGCTGCAGTGTTAAACGACAAGTGCTCACTGGGTGCGGGTAGGCCCAGCGAATACGGCAGCCACTGCTGGAGGCGCTGCAGCCCATACAGCAGAAGCAGACCGATCGCGGAGAATGCGAGCACCGAGCGCAGGTAAGCCTGCCAGGTCTGCTCCGACTTCGGGTCGACGCCGATTACCTTGTACAGGCCACGCTCAACCCTCCAGTCCTTCTGCGACGTGTATACCCACGCCATATAGTCGCCGAGCGGGCGGTAGGCGAGACCCAGGATGACGATGACAGTCAGCAGGGCTGAGATTGCAAACAGCCACTCCATCAGAATCGCTCCGGCTTCACTAGGGCGAGCACCAGGTAGACGATCGCTGCGGCGGCGAGAACGGCGGCGAGAATTTCGAAGACGATCACAGCTTCTCCACCGCCTTCCCGATCACGCCGACCAGCACGAACAGGGCAATGATGCCGAGCACGTAAACAATGTCGAGCACGAGCAAATCTCCATCCGGAGGGGGACGGTCCCATTTGGGTCCGTGCACCGCAGCGCGGGGCAACACCCGATCCAACACCTCCGTCCACCCGGGAAACCCAGTCCTAACGGAATGCATACGCCCAAGCCGCGAATGCTAACGACCGTCATACAGATCGCCCCCATCCGACTCGTTTCGGATCCCGTGCGTGACCCGTTAGTCCGAGTCCACCGCACCAAAATGAGCCGATGCGTGGGGGACCGACGCAAGGAGCTTCGCGACTCTGCCCCGCCACGTCCAGCAGCCCTGGCGCGTGTCCACCCTCCTGACGAGGCCCTTCGGGCGGATGGTGCGTCGAGGGCCCGGCGGTGTGAGCGAACCGTATCGAATTGGCCCCTTCGTGTATGAGTCTCGTTGAGTACCTCGATTCCTCAACTATTCGCGCGTAGACCGAAAGTGTGCATCCCACAACAACTACATCAATCGCATACCCAAGCCCTCGAGGGCGAGCCATTAGGGGCACCCGGTGACCCTCACTGAGGTCCTCCCAAGCCTGCGACGGTCACTGCCCGACCCACTCTCGATCGACAGCTGGCCAGAACTCACGAGCGTTACGACCACCGATGTGGTCGTGTGCGGCATCTCGATGGTGCGACTCGTTGAGCTGTGCGGCACGCCTTGCGTGCACACTGGCGCTGCGGTAGTCCCCGGCACACATGGTCGTCCGTCCCCGGACGCGGACGCGGCGATCGTCATTGTCGCTGTCACCGCCTTCTGCGGACCAGACCAAGCCGATGGCGTCTTCGTCGATGGCTGTCTGGATCGTGTGCCGGCGATATGGTCTGAGACTCGGTTGATCAACCGCGCCTCAACGGCCCACCATCGCAGCATCCCCGTTAGGTTCGGCGGCGACGATCGGCAGGCGAGGGCGAACTTGCCCGCAGATTTGCGTCCTGGCGATCTGCTCGCAGTCCCATGCAGGGGAATGGTCGTGCTCCGCGACCTGCGGGCGCTCGTCGCGCCGCGCCCAGACTCGCTCGGCGCCGGGCCGAACTGGCTCACCGAACTCAATTGACCCCAGTTGGAGGACATTCCATGACCATGCTCCAGGTTCTTGCGGCGCGGCAGGCGGGCGCGATGATGCTCTCTTCGCATGGGTTGTGGCCGAGCCACGCCCAGGTGACAAGGGGCGAGGTGAGCGTCGCTGGGCAGCCGCTCTCCAAACTCGCTCGCGCCCACGGAACACCTCTCGTCCGCATCGGCCCGCCAGCCGATGCACGAACCACACCGTCCTCGTCAGAACGTCAGGTAACGGCCCTTGTCACCGCCATCGAGCGGGTCGACCGGGACAGCCACGGCCGGCTTCACCAGATCTGGGTTGACGCGAACCTCGGGGGTTGCCATCCGCGGTTAGGCGAGACGCGCCTCATCGGGCGGCGTTCAGCCAGCCGAAGGCGTCGCGTGAGCCTGTGCCCGGAGGCACCGACCGCGATCGGGAAAAGCTTGGTCAGGCTGCCAACCGACCTGCGAGTCGGCGACCTGCTCGCGATACCCTGCGAGGGCGCGGTGGCGCTCGTCGACGTTCGACCCATGATTGGCGCACGTCCGCAAGAGGGACCAGACTCCCTCAGCTCGGTGCCGCATTGCCTCAAGTGACCCAGCCGACCCCGTTGAGATGTCATCTGTTCGGAGCGTGGCAACTGGGACTGACGGCGTTGATGGGCATAGGCAAGGGTGTGACGTGAGGATTTTGTGAGGATCGAGGCGCTCGCCCATATGTCTTTCGTTTAGGCCGACCCTACACAGGAGTCGAGGGTCGATCCTGATGTCATGGTGACTTGCGGCCTGCTCCCGACTAAGCAGCTGACGCCTTGGAGAGTCGCCGTCATAGACGATCGGCACCCCCGTGGATCGGTTCGTTCGCGGACCGATCCCGTCTGCGCCGTGCGTCGTCCGCGGAACGAGGGGGTGGTCGGCGCGATGCGCAGTTTTAGTCCGTGCGTCGATCGCGTGAACTGACCAAACAATTCGGTCTCTCGCGCTCGACGCGCGTCAAACCATTGTCCGCATGCGCGACATCGCGCTTTCTTCCGAGGAGCCCCATGGCCCTGATCGACAACGCCGTCTATCGCGACGGCCACCGCGTCCAAACCCCGCACAGCTTGGAGGAAACCTACGAGATCAACCGTGCCGAAGGCGGCATGGCCTGGATCGGCCTGTACCGGCCGGCCGACCCCGAACTACGGTCGGTGGCCGAGGAGTTTAATATTCACCGCCTGGCGGTCGAGGATGCTCGCAAGGACCACCAGCGCTCCAAGCTTGAACGCTACGGCGAAACCTTGTTCGTCGCTCTCCGCCCCGCCCGCTACATCGACGCCGACGAACGAGTCGAGTTTGGGGAGCTTCACATCTTCGTCGGTCCGGACTTCGTCGTCACCATTCGGCACGCTGAGTCCCCCGACCTGAGTCGTGTCCGCCAACGACTGGAGGGCAACCCCGAGCTGCTCAAGCTCGGGCCAGAGGCGGTGCTCTACGCGATCCTTGACCAGGTTGTCGACGAGTACGAACCCGTTGTGGCCGGCTTGGAGAATGACATCGATGAGATCGAGGATCAGCTCTTCGGCCACAGTGATGACGACGCCCTGTCGCGGCGCATTTACGCGCTATCGCGCGAAGTCATCAGCTTTCAGCGCGCCGTCCACCCCCTCGAGGACATGCTGGAGGCCCTTCTCCGCGGTGGCGAACGATACGGCGTCGAAGTCGACCTGCAGCGGTCGCTGCGCGATGTGCTCGACCACACCAAGCGGACAACGGAACGCGCCGACTCCTTCCGCACGCTCCTCGACAACGCACTCCACGTACAGACCACACTCCTCACCCGTGCCATGACCCGGGTCAGCGTGGACCAGAACGATCAGCTCAAGAAGATCACCTCCTGGGCGGCGATCCTGTTCGCACCGACTCTCATCGGGACGGTCTACGGGATGAACTTCGACAACATACCCGAACTCGCCTGGCCCCTTGGCTATCCGTTCGCGATAGGGCTGATGATTGTCCTCGGAGCAGGCCTATACATCGTGTTCAAGGCGAAAAAGTGGCTCTGAGCGTCAACCAACCAAAGCCCTGCGCACCTGGAGGCCCCTCAAAGCTCTTCATCTTGCGATTCGCCGCCTCGAAGGCGGCGGCTCAGCGACCGACCATCACCGCCGGCTCGGCCGCTCAGGTCTAGGAGTGATTAGCCATAACACATTGTTCGGCAACGACCCCTTTCCGCTCATCGCGGAATCGGTGCAATTAGTCGAGCCAATCCCGCCGATCTCGCTGGACTGCGTGACCTTCACCCTTGTGCAGACCGGTCGGTATGTGAAGGCCCTCAGCGACCGCCAGATCGAACTCGGCCGCGGACACCTCATCATCTGCGACCACACCGTGCGAGCCGCACAGATCCCCCTCGAGCCCACAACAATGCTGCGTGTCCACGTCGGCCGGAAGCTTCTCATGCGCGAACTGAGGTGGCTCGTGCGGTGTCCGCGACTCCAGGGACTGATGAGTGCTGTCGGAGGCCGCAAGCCACTGCTACCGCTCGTGGTCGATGTCGCACCTGAAATACTTCCCTCGCTCACTGCGGCGATGACAGCAATCACCGGGCTGCTCGGTACCCAACAGAGCCCGCGGGTGTTCGCACGTCTCGCGAGGTTCCTGGACCTCATGGACGGCATCGAACAATCCCTGACTGTCAGCGCGCAACTTGACGACGAGCACCCGCCGCACCCGCCGTGGCGATTCCCGCTCGTCCCTCCGGCGCGGTGGCATCCGGCCCTTGCACATGCGGCGCGGCTGCTCTACCAGGACCCCGGGGCGAGCTGGAACCTCGACCTACTCGCGGGGCAGGCGCACGTCTCGCGCCGCCAGCTCACCCGGCTGTTCCGTGAGCAGATCGGGCTGAGCGCCATGCAGTATCTCACCGAGATCCGGCTGCAGCGCCTCGCCCTGACGCTCGAGAGCAGCGCCCTTTCCTTTACGCGCGCCGCTCGCTGCATCGGCTGGCGCAACTCCCATCATGCCCGCGCGCTCTTTCTTCGCAGGTACGGGCAGGACCCGGACGTATACCGGCAGCGCCAAAGAAGACGAGAGCTGCCTGAGCAGCCCTGAAATGGGCGGAGGCTGTGCGACCGTTCTCGAGGATGACTGAGTCCAGCCCTCTTCCACGCGCCAGTGCGTAACAACCCCTGCTTTCTCCGCTCCGCGTTTGAAGTAGTCACCGTTTTTGCACCAGCGCGTCGTAGACCTCAGCCCAGCGACGCTCATACTCAACGGGCGTGATCCGATCGGCGAGCCGTGCACGGTCCATATCGCAGAGCTCATCGACACAGCGATTCAGGAGGTCACCGTCACCGTAGGTCCGTGTTGACCCGTGTATGTCCAATTGGGCCACGCTCAGGACTCGCACACTCAGGCGAAGCCGCTGGGTAAGGCGACGGACGCCGATAATGATCCCCGCCCCAACCGGGACCAGCAGCAGAAGCGCTAGTGGCGGAACGGCGGGCACGAGAACAAGCATCGCCGCAAGTACGAGGATCGCCGCAATGATGGGGATGTTCCGGTCCAGCCAGAGCAGTCGACGTTGCGCCGCATTCACACCGGGCGGGTAGACCATCAACCGAAGGCTGCGCCAGCCATACCGCACCGGCACCGTCGTCTCCAGCAGGCCCCAAGGATGTGCATTCGACATTGCCCTTGCGACATAGCCCGCCAAACTCAAAGCAAGTGAACTCACACTCTGATCCTGCGCTGGCGAAGGATTAAAAGACCCGCCCTTAACAGGATGCATATGGCGACATGCCGATTCCTAACGCAACCCCCACATCGGGTCTGCTCTCCCGCCTCTGCCACACCCGCCTCGGCCTGCGGGAGCCATCGCCGACGGCGTCGATGGATCCCTGACCCGTCCTGCTGGGAGGACCGGCGGACGCGTCACCGTCGTGTGATAGGGGCGATCCTGCCGAATCGCCCCTGCACGGTCCAGGTCTCGCGTACCCGGGCGATCGGGGCAGGACCGCGCTCGTCGGGCCGAGGAGGGGGACCGAAGGATCGATGGCACCAGGACGAAAAGGGGATAGCGAGCCAACCCAGATCCAGCTCGCGCATGAAGGTGACACACGAATAGACGGCGGTGGTGCCGTTTACGACGCTCCCAGGGATGCGCGCACACCCCAGCTAACGACGCATGCTCGCGAGCAGTTCGCGACGTTCGGTGCGGGGGACCACCAGGGGGTCGAGCCCCGCAGCGCGGTCCTCGGCGGCAAGCTGTCGGATGGTCGCGGCGAGGGTGTGGGCTTCACGGATGCGAGCCACGAGGAGCAGGATCACGCTGATGGGACCGAAGACCATGAACTTGAACAGGGACCAGACGAGGACGAAGAACAGGATCGACAGCCAGCCGAAATCCGGCTCTTGCAAGAGGGTGCCGCACCAGTAGACGGCAGTCCCGTAGACGGCTGTCCCTGCGATAGCGACGGGGATGCCCCATTTGAGATTGCGGCGCTGGCGCACCCACCGCTGGACGATATTGGACGGGCCCACGCGCTGAAGCACCGAGTTGACGGCGATGCTCGCAGTCAGCAGGAATCCGATCATGACTCGTCCCTACTCTCGTCGTGCTCCTCGCGGGGCATTGGCTTCACAATCACGGTAGGAAAATTTGCCGACTCCTTCCACGAGCAAAGACAGACTGTGGACAACTGCGGTTACAGCGCGGGCGTGGGTGACGGCCTGCTCAGGTCTGTGCCGGGGATATGGTCCGTTCTCTCGACGTCGGCGAGGTGTCGGGCGCGCTCGATCGCGGCGGTGGCTCGATGGCGGTCGAGCAGTTCGGTCCAGTCCTGAGCGTTAGCCGGCGCACGGCCGAGCGGGGTCTCGAGGGTGGTGATCCGGTATCGGTCGCGGTAGGCCGAGACGGTGTCGGCGGCGAGCAACCAGGTCCGTCGTGGTCCCGGTCCTGCCGGTGGCGAGCCCATCTGCCCGATCCATCTCGGTCTTTCAGCGAGGGCGGCCTCGGTGAGGGCGCGCGCTCGCTGGCGCATCAGGTTCTTATGTTCGGTGAGGGCGTCGGCCATGTCGGCGGGCATGAGACCTGCGGCTTCGGGGATCAGCCCCACGATCAGCCGCGGGCCGTGACGGCGGTTCGGGCCGGGCTTGATGGTGGCGGCGGTGACGCGGTGATGGAGGATGGCGGCGGGGTCATCGGCGTCGTCGAAGCCGCGGGCGGCGACCACTCTGGGCAGCAGCGTGTCGGGGTCGTGGCCGTTGGCTTCGGCTCGGCGCAGGGCTGCGACGAGCACGCCAAATGCGTCGGAGTCGAGGACGCGGGGGGCCAGATCGGCGGGCAGGCCGGTGTTCTCGATGAGGCTGGCCCAGCGTTCGTGTTGCGCGGATTGGGCGATGGTCTCGTACTCGGCGGCAAGCTGGGCGATCGAGGAGACCCGGTCCTGCTCGGCACGAATGGTCTCGGTGGCCGACAGCTCGGCGCCGACCCGGCCGAGGATACCCCTCAGGATCGCAGCGGCATCTGGCGCAATCGCGGGGTACTGGTGTTCCTCGAGGTGGGGCTGGTCGGTGATGATGTAGGCGTGGTTGGCGGCGCGGCCGCGGGTGAGGGACACGTAGAGGACCTCACGGGTCATGCCCTCGGGGGTGATGATGGCGTGCGCGGTGTCGAAGGTGGACCCCTGGGCACGGTGGGCGGTGACGGCGTAGCCGAGCTCGACGTTGGCGGCGACGTAGGCGGCGGGCAGAATCAGTCGGCCGCGAGCGCGGGTGTCGGCGCGGCGCACGGTGAGCGAGCCGTCGTCGTGGTGTGCGGTGACCTGGAAGCGGTCGCCGTTCTTCACCCATCCCCGCCCGAGCCGCAGCCTGCGGTCATTCAGCCGCGCGATGATCGCGTCGCCGATGCCTGCGAGTGTGCCGTCGTGCAGACGGACCCCGTCGACGGAGACGCGACCTTCGAGGATGAGGTCGGTGCGGGCTCGATCGTTGAGCGTCTGCACGGTGTCGACAGTCGGGGCAATCAGGATGCTCGCTCGCCCTCCAGCACGATCGTCGCGCCAGGCCCGGTAGGCCAAGTCGAGAGCGGTGTCGTGGTCGCCATCGTGAACGCGGCCGTGGAAGGCGTAGTCATCGACCACGTCTTCATCACCGACGCGGAGCCTCAGAGACGCTTCCCGCTCCCAGGGAGCGTGGAATCTGCGCACGTCGAACAGTTCCGGCACAACCCCGCGGGCGTGGACGAGCATCCCGAACGCGCCACCGGCCTCGACGGCGGTCAGCTGGCCCCAGTCCCCCACGAGCAGCAGCTTCGCGCCGACCTCGGCGGCGTGGGTGGCGAGGCGGTCGAGGGCGAGAGTGCCGGCCAGGGATGCCTCGTCGACGATCAGCAGTTGGTGAGGGTGCAGCTGCCAGGCGCCGCGGGCGTGCTCGTGGAGCCACTTCGCCGTGTTCTCGGTTGGGATCCGCAGATCTCCGGCGAGGACATCCGCGGCGGCCGCGGATGGGGCAAGGCCCACGACGGAGCCCTTCCCGTAGCGGGCTTCCCATGCTCGCCGCAGCGCGCCCAGCGTGGTCGTCTTGCCCGTACCGGCGGGACCGACCAGTACGTCGACGACCCTGCCGGAGATACCGACGGCGAGCAGTGCCTGCTCTTGGTCCGGGGCGAGCGCCACGCTGCCGCGCGGCGGGCGGTGAGCGGCGCGGGTTACGAAGCCGGGGTCGAGCACCGGGGCGGTGAGCGTGTCGGCAAGTCCGTGGAGGCGGTCTTCGGCGGCGAGCAGTTCAGTGGAGCTGTAGAGGGTGGAGGCGCGCGGCCGGAATGCGCTCGTGCTATCGGTGCGGCGGAACGCTGCCGGGGTGGCTGCCATCTCGGGCGGGGTGAGCTGGGTGGAGAGAGCCTCGGTGGCGTCGACCATGAGGCCGAGTACCGCCTCGCGGTCCTCGGTGGACGCGAACCGAAGGTGCATGGATTGCCGGGCGGCCTCGGCGTGCAGGTTCCAACGCCGCCACGTCGAGCGCCGCTCCTCCACCCCGACCAACACTCGCACGGCCAACTCGTCCACTTGCTCGGTGGTGAGATCGTCCGCGCGCAATAGCGGCTCGCGCTCGCCACTCGCGACCACCTCGGCCGCCCACGCCGGCGCATCCCGCCCGAGGACACGGGCGGCTTGGGAACGCCACCGTTCAGTCAGCTCCGCCATCGAATGGACCGTCTTCTCCGGCCTCGTCGACAGGGTCGCCTGCTGCCGCAGCCGGATCACCTGCACCCGAGACGGGGCGCGACCGTGCTCGGCCGTCCAGGCGTCGATGAGGCGCTGCACCTCCGCGTCGATCGACCGCGCCCGGGAAGAGAACGACTGCACCAGCGCCTCCGGGACCCCGACCGCTTCCCACGCCGGGTTCCGATCCCTACCCCGCTCTCGCGACTCCCACCCCAGCCCAAGGACCCGGGCGAGTCGGTCGGAGAGGACCGCGTGGTAGGTCTCCGACAGCCCGACGACGGCGCCGTGGAGGGCACGCGAGTCAAGAGTGCGCCACTTCCCGTCGTGCAGTCCCTGGACCCGGTTGGCGACCACGACGTGGGTGTGCAGGTGCGGGTCCGAGGCGCGCGAGTCGTAGTGGTCGTATCCGGTCGCGACCACCCCACGGATCTCGACCTGCGCCACCCCGTTCACCCCGATGCGAGTCATCGCGACCTCACGCTCGAGCAAACCCAGCACATCGTTCACGGCCGCGTGGTGAGCCTGAACGATCAGTGCCTGTGTCCCCGCGTCGGCGACGGCCCAGAGTGCGGACACGGACTTCGGCACCGACATTGTCAGGTCGAACCCGGCCACCGGGTTCACCCGCGGCCGCCTGCCCTCCTCCTCCCGGATCAGCGCCTCCCTCGCCTGCCGGTCCTCATCGGAGAGGGTCATCGGCAATCCGCCGAGCCGCGACGAGATGCGCCCTTCCCGGCTCTTGTAGGTCCGGTAGCGACGGCCCAGCGGCTCCCCCGTGGTGGGGTCCAGTCCTTGGCCGAGTAGGCGCCGCAGCTGCTGCTCGGTCACCTCATCGCCGGCCGCGACCCCGCCGCTGAGACCGGACAGGCCGGAGCCCAGCCACCGACCGGGGGGTGTGCCCTTCTCCGTGTAGTAGCGCACGAGCGGCTCGGTGAAATCCCGGCTACCGTCCGAGACGACCACCGACTTCAGCAGATACCGGTAACCATCCCCCGCGCTCATCACCCGCAGCGTCACCGTCACGCCCGACAGGTACGTCGCCTCTCCTACCGATCCGCTCGCATCGCCCGCACCGTCTCCTCGACCAGTTCAGCCGGGACATACACGTACCCGTGCAGCCTCGTGCCGAATCCTGCCGGGACGAGGCAGACGCGGCGATGGTAACTGCCCGGCAGAGGCACGCCCGCTCCTGGACCCGGAGGGCTTCGCCCGGCGCAACACCACAATCGTCAACACCGCCAAGGGGGCGTTGACCAGGCCCGGTGCGTCTGCCCAGAGGCTGCCGGTGAGGAGTGCATAGCCGCCCCAGCAGAGTGCGTTCGCCAGAAGTAGCCACTGCGTGCCCGCCGACACCCCAGGCAGCACGTTCAGAGCCTCAGTTACCCCGGAGAGGTGGGTATGGGACTCGCGGCGAGCTGTGCTGATGAGCCGTGCTCGCGGGCTGGGAGGATGGGCGGGTGCTGCATGTTCGCGTCCTCGCCCCGCGCCGGGCCTGTGATGACGCCATCGCGGCGATCCGCGCGGACCCGACTACCGCGAATCTCGCCGTCGTTCGCGGCGCCGCTCTCGACGGGGCGGGCGACCTGCTGCTGTTCGATGTGGCGCGGGAGAACGCCAACGCCGTCGTCGAGATGCTGCGTGGCCTCGGGCTGGCCGAATCCGGCTCCATCTCGCTGAGCGACCCGGTCACCGTGCTCTCCTCGGCGGCCGACGCCGCGGAAGCCGCCGCTCCCGGACATCCCTCGGACGGTGTCGTCTGGGATGAGGTCGAGAACACGGCCCGCGGTGACGCGCGACTCTCGTGGTCGTTCCTGGTCTTCCTGGTGCTCGCGACCCTGATCGCCGGGGTCGGGCGCTATCTCGATCAGCCCATCCTCATCATCGGCGCGATGGTCGTCGGACCCGAATTCGCTCCTCTCGCCGCGATCTGCATCGGTCTCGCCCGTCGGCGCCGAGGGCTGATCGCCCCGGCGAGCCTCACCCTTTTCGGCGGCTTCCTGGCCGCCGCCCTGATCGCCTGGGTGGCGTGGGCTCTCGCCTACGCCTTCGGCGTCATCGACTTCACCGCCGCGACCACGGGGACGGCCACGGAGTTCATTATCAAACCCGACGCCTGGTCGTTCGTGATCGCACTGCTCGCCGGTTGCGCCGGCGTGCTCTCACTCACCTCGGCGAAGTCTTCGGCTCTCGTGGGAGTGTTCATCTCCATCACGACGGTCCCCGCCGTCGGGACGATCGGGCTCACCCTCGCCGTCGGGTCCTGGGATGAAGCCGGCGCCTCCGCCATCCAGCTCGCGATCAACCTCGCGGGCCTCATCATCGCGGGGACCCTCACGCTCCTCGTGCAGGGACTCGTGAGCCCCCGCCACCGCATCAGCCGCCCAGGAAAAACCCTGCGCGGACGACCGCGGAGATCCCGGAGCCGCTGATCCGGCGACCGCCCGGGCTCGACGCTCCCGTCGATGACCACGCCGGCGACGGGCTCACGGGTCAGACTTGGGGCATGAGCATCGAGTTGTGGTGGCCGAGGTTGAACCCGTCGACACGGGAGTGGTTGATCGAGAACAACGGCGACGCGGTGCCGCCGGAGATCGTCGCCGAGATCACCGCGGCCGGCGGCTCGGTTGCATCGGACGCCTGGTGGGTCGGGCAGACCGGCCCGTCGGGGTTCTTCATCTCGGATGAGGCCGCCGACTGGATCGAGGCGATCGCGAACGACGAGGACCCCGAAACTCCGGCGTAGTCCGCGCTCCGGCGCGCGGGTCAGTGGATGTGAGGTGCGCTGCTGCTCTCTGCGGTGGTGGTGGTGCGGATGAGCATGTCGTCGAGGTTGGGCAGGGCGTGCCCGAGCTCGTGCTCGGCCTCGTGGACGATGGCTTCGGCCTCGGCCAGGGTGCTGTCGCCGGCGACCTGGATGGTGGCGGTGCCTTGGAGGCGGTGGCCGACCCAGCGCAGCTGCAGCCTCGGGACGGCGATCACGCCGGGCGTGTACTCGAGGGCGTGTTCGGCCTTGTCGACGAGTTCGGGTTCGATGCCGTCCATGAGCCGGCGGCCGATGGAACGGACCGTGCCCCAGAGCAGCACGATGATCGCCGCGGAGATGATGAGGCCCACGATCGGGTCCGCCAGCGGGAAGCCGAGCATGACGCCGACCCCGCCGAACACCACGGCCAGGGAGGTGAACCCGTCGGTGCGGGCATGGACGCCGTCCGCGACGAGGGCTGCGGAGCCGATCTTCTGCCCGACCCGGATCCGGTAGATCGCCACTGCTTCGTTGCCGATAAGGCCGATCACCCCAGCGGCCAGCACCCACCACAGATTCTGCAGCGGCTGCGGGTTGATGATCCGCTCGATCGACTGCCACGCCGCCACGATCGCCGACAGGGCGACTACGGCGACGATGAACAAGCCGGCGAGATCCTCTGCGCGGCCGTAGCCGAACGTGTAGCGGCGGGTCGCGATGCGTCGGCCGAGGATGAAGGCGATCCACAGTGGGACCGCCGTCAGAGCATCGGAGAAGTTGTGGATCGTGTCCGCCAGCAGCGCAACCGATCCGCTGATCAGGACCACGACCAGTTGCAGGATGCTGGTGCCCAGCAGGATGAACAGGCTGATCTTCAGCGCCCGGACGCCCTCCTTGCTGGCCTCCAGCGCGTCGTCGATCGAGTCGGCGGCGTCGTGGGAGTGCGGGACGAACAGGCCGTAGAAGAACCCGTGGATCCCGGTCGGGTGGGAGTGCCCGCCCGACTCGCGGTCGTGGTCGCCGTGCTCATGCCCGTGATCGTGGCTGTGCCCTGTGGCCTCGTGCTCGGGGCCGATCGCATCATGCGGGTGCGCGTGCGGGGTGCTCATGGCTTCTCGGTTCCTTGCTCGTGGTGGTGGCGGGGCGTGCCGCCCAGGGAGTGCTCCGCCTGGAAGATTGCGTCCGCGACCAGCTGGGAGGCGTGCTCGTTCTCGAGTCGGTAGAACACCCGCTGCCCCTCCTGCCGGGTCGCCACGATCCGCCCGAGGCGCAGCTTCGCCAGGTGCTGCGACACCGCGGCCGGAACTTTGTCGACGATGTCGGCCAGGTGGTTCACCGACAGCTCCCCGTCGCGCAGCGCGAGGATGATCCGCACCCGGGTCGCGTCGGCGAGCATCGCAAACACCTCGACCGCGAGCTCGACGAACTGACTGTCGGGCTCCCGACCGCAGACCCGCTTATCTGCATCCATACGCAGATATTTACGTATGCGGCGAGCTGTGTCCATTCGGCTCGGTCACGCTCAGGTCTACTCGGACCTTTCGACCTTCAATGCCAGAAGCGTGGCAGACCTTGAGGGGTGGGAATCGGTGAGCCGATGAGGTCTCTGGGACGGCGTCGGCACGGGTGTGTTGAGGCTGAATCAGCGGCGAGGTCTGGTGACCTGCTGATAGGGCCGGTCGGGTGAGGTCGGGGCGCTCTCCGGTGCGAGGGGCAGGGCGTCGGGCTTCCTGTCGAGATGAGGTTCGAGTCGTGTAGATCGCGCCGCTGCGTCGGCGTCGCAGATTGCGCGCGGCTCCTCGCCCCCAGCGTTGCGTGGCGGCGTTGCACGCTCACGCAACCGTTGCGTGCTGCGTGAGCGTGCAACGGGTCTCAGGCGGTCGGGGATTGCAGGCGTGCGAGGACGATGCGTCCGTAGTGGCGGTGTGCACGGTGGGCATCTGTGATGCGCTCGATCTGCGCGGGGGTCAGGGATAGGGTGTCGCCTTCGGTGGGCTCGAATCCGAGGAAGACCCCTTGCCCGAAGAGGACGCCCTCGAATCCGAAGGCTCGTGCGACGAGCGTCAGGGTGGCGTTGGGTTCGGAACGGTAGACGCCTTCGTCGTCGACGTAGAGGCTGATGTCCTCGGGGAGGCCGACGACGTCGAAGGTGTCGCACCCGACCTGTTTCTGGATGTCGTCAACCTGAGCACCGAGGGTGGTGTCCTGGATGCGGATGGTCTGGAGTTCGCCGTCGAGGGTGATGCGGAGTGCGGTGAGCATGGGTGCTTCCTTTCGGATCGTGTGTGCCGGTTCGGCGGGAGAAGCAAGACGAGCCAGGCGCAGGCCGGACCATGAGAACCCGGCGGGCCGCTTGCGGCACGGGTGGGGGCGTTGGTCCGGGCAAGCCGGCTCGTATGCTCGGACGCCGAACCAGCCGCTGACCCGGAAGGCCTCGTTGCGCACTTTGCCGGTGACGGTTGAGGAGGAGCGCATGGACGAGGAAGGGATCCAGTCGATCTCGGATGGAGCGTGGGTGCCGGGCGACCTGACGTCGTTGGTGCTGCTGCGGGTTGGGCTCGGGCGAGAGTGGCGGCTGCAAGACGGCAATCCCGGTCTCATGCTCGAGGAGACAGCGGTCTTCAATGACGTGGAGTTGCGCGCAGTGGAGGCCACACTGGAGGCATTCGATCCGGTGGTGCGCACTGACGAGGGTGCGGACGAACCTTTCGAGGGGCGCGCCTCTGCGGCGTATCGTGCGCTGGCTGTCGGGGAGTATCCGGTGACCGACGTCACCTCGGGTGCACCGATGCGGCTGGTGGTCGGCCAAGTCGGGTACCACTACGCCGGTGAAGCGTCGGCGGCATTCCCCGTGCCCGACGCCGACCGGCAGGTTCTCGACGAGGTGACAGCCTTGGTCGCGCGCGCGGTTCCCGGCCAGGAGGAAGAGACTCTCGCTCGAGTCGCGGAGGCCATCGAGGCGTCCGGTCGGGACTTGGCCACGATCCGCACCCAGAATCCTCACGAGTCCGCCCTCGCTCAACGGGCAGCGCGGATCGCCGTTCCCGAGCGGTCAGAACCGGATGCATCGGGTCAGACGCTGGCTCTGGGCCTGTAGCGGGGTGCGGACATGAGGGATGCCCCCGCGCTGGTAGCGCGGGGGCATCCGGTGTGCGGTCTACGCCGCGTCGGCCAGAGCGTCGGCTTCGGCCTCCGCGACGGCGTCTGCCTCGGCGTCGTCAGCCTCTCTGCGGTCGCCTTCCTCGAAGCCCTGGTTGTCGGCATCGGGCTCGGCAGCCTCGGCCTGGACCTCGTTCGCCTCGTTCGTGTCGAGTGTCAGGGCTTCCGGCTCGGCCTCGGCGGTGTCCTCGGTCTTGGCCGGGGTGATGCCGAGGACGATGTTCTCCACGTCGGACAGGGTGTAGCCCCAGTCGCGGAGGGTGGCGAAGTAGGCCTTGTTGCGCTCGTTCGGATACCGCCACGCCTCGCGGGTGATGGAGTCCTCGATCGCGGCCACGGCGATCGTGAAACTGACCGTCGCCGCCTTGGTCGGAGCCTCGGTCACGAGGGCGACCAACTTGTTCTGCCCGTAGGTCCGCTCCAAGCCGAGGAAGGTGTGGGCGAGGCGGTTGCCGTCCTGCAGCGCGGCGATCACCTGCCCGGTGTTTCCGGCGAGGGTGGTCGCGACGAAGGCTGCGCCATTCTTGGGCAGGCTCTTGCGGTTCACGAGGTTGGCCAGCCATTCCCGGCGCACCACTTCGGCACTGGCCCAGTCGCGGTTGTTGGCGATCAGTTCGCGCCGCTCGGCCCGCTTGCGCTCCCTCTCGGCCTCGACCGCCGCCAGGGTGTCCGCTTCCGAGATCGCGGCATCCCCGCCCGAGGCAGCCTCGGCATTGCTCTCGCGAGCGGCGGTGCCGATCACTTGCAGGCCGTGGCTGGCCCAGTCGATCACGACCGGGATGGCCTCGTAGTTGCCCTCGTCGTCCTCTTCGATGGTCACGGCGTAGCCGGGCTTGCCCCGATAGTTCTTGACCGTGAGTTCCTTGCCGCGCCCCGTTTCGAGGTTGTCGAGATACATGGTGCCCGAGTAGTACGAGACGGGCTCTTCGGTGACGGTGATGCCCTGCGCGGTGTACTCGTCCACGACCGCCTGATACCGCTGGCGACGCTCACGCTGGGCACGCAGCCGCTGGGCGGTGTGGTCGAACGAGGCCGGGTAGCGCTCGGCCGTCTCGGACAGGTCGGCCAGAGCGTCGGGGTCGTCCTCGAACTCGGCCAGCACGAGCGCCTGATCGAGGGTCAACTGCTGCGAGGCAACCGCCTTGATCGCGACCTCGCTGCCCGCGACCATGACGGCGGTCTTGACTCGGGCGGGCTTGAACGCGAGTTCCTGCGCGATCCGCGTGGGGGTCAGCCCGTCGAGGGTCAGGTCATAGAGCGCGACCGCCTCGTCGGCTTCGGTCATGCTCGCCCGGTGCACGTTCTCAGTCATCTGGTGGATGATCCTGATCCGCGGGTCGTCGCTGGCGTTACCCAGTTGCGCGGGAACGGTGACGCGTCCGGCCTTGATCGCGGCGAGGATGCGGCGCTGTCCGAACCGGACGACCACCTGCCCGTCCTCGTTGCGGTAGCCGACGACCGGGACGATCACGCCGTGGCGCTTGATTGAGCGCACGAACGGCTCATCGAGCGCGACCGTGGTGCGCACGTTCGTCTCGATCAGCACCTCGTTCGGGTCGACTCGCTCGACGGCGATATCGACCTCGACTTCCGGTTCCTCGTCTGCCCCGTCGGCATCCGTGCCGCCCTCGGTGAGGTCGGGTTCGACGTTCGGGTCGGACTCGATCAGACGATCCGCGTCAAGCAGTACGGCCTCCGGAACGGCGACCTCCTGCTCGATTCTGTCGCGCTGCTCGACCTCGTGCTCGGTGGTGATGATGGTGTTCATTTCTTTGGTTCTCCTTGCTTGGTTGTGTGGTTTTCTGGATGGACCGGGACGGAGCCGCTTTCTTCGGTTCCGTCCCGGTACCTCTTGGCCTGTCCTCGGGGTGAGGGTCAGGCGGTCTTGAAGCCGACCGGGATGATCGACAGGCGTCCCGCGTCGCGGAACTGGGACACGAGCGCACCCTGCGCGGACACCGGCTCGGGCACGCCCGCGTCGTCGTGGGCCTCGTTGTCGGCGTCCGCCTCGGTCGTGTCGTCGGCCTGCACGGCGGTGGGGGTGTCCCCGGTGTCCTCGTCGCGGTGGACGATCCGCTTGTAGTCGGCGGTGCCCCAGGTCAGGTCGTGGCCGAGCGCGTCAGCCTCGACCTCGATGGTCGTTCCGGTCCGCTCCCCGCTCTCCCACTCGCGGATGCGCAAGCGTCCGGTGACGAGGATGCGGTCGCCCTTGCCGACCGAGGCGGCGGCGTTGATCGCCAGCGCTCGGAAGCAGGTGATGGTGTACCAGTTGGTGTCGACCTCGACCCACTGGTTCTGGGCGCGGTCGAAGCGACGCTGCGAGGACGCGAGCCGGAACGAGGTGATCGCCAGCCCTTCGCTGGTGACGATGTGACGCGGGGCGGTGGCGACCAGCCCGGTCAGGGGGATGGTGTCGGTCATGTCGGGCTCTCCATTTCGGTTGGGTGACCGGGCCTCGGGAAGCGGATGCCCCGCTCCCTCACTCCCGGCTGCCTTTTTCGGCACGAGCCGGAAAATCCCTTCGGGGGCGGCTGTCCAGTGACCGTGGAATACCGGACCGACCGGAGCGTCAGCGGAGGGAGGGAGGATATGCCGCGAAAGCGCTGGACAGCCGCCCCCGCAGGGATAGGCTCATCAGCCGATAAAGGCGCCGCAGGCATCGGCACTGCACCGCGAAGCGGTCCCCCTGCTGCTCTTCGCCTTGGCCGCTGACTATCTGCCGTGAGCGCATGGTGCAGCTGTCACCGATCGGGTAACGTTTCGATCGCGGCGGCCCCTTGGGGCCGCCGTCCAACGTTTCCGGCCTCGCCCGGGCGCTGCTGCCCGCTCACTCCGGATGCCCGGCTCACGCACCTCTTCGTCGATACCGATGAAGGAGAAACTGCGATGACCGATGTCCCGCCGCCGCCAACCGTGATGTACCGGATCCCGGTGGAGTTCCAGGTCCCCGGCACGACTCAACGCTCGGCGGCCACGGTACTGGCGGCGGTCCTGAACGACACTGCCGGTGTCGCCGACCGCCTGGCTGCCTACGCCGGCGTCCCGACCGCCGAGCGTCAGGCGGCGCACCCATGGGCGTTCGTCGACCGCGCGCTGACCGGCATCGACACCGGTGTGCGCGGCACGCTGTCCGGTCTCCGGGAGGGGACCGTCATGCCAGAGCCAGCCGAGGAGCCCGCACCGCAGCGGGTGCACGCCGCGACGATCGTGTGGTCCGGGCATCCGGGGGCGAACCCGACGGTGGTGCTTGCCGAGACCGAGGCGATGGCCTGGCACCTGGCCGCGCTGGATGTCGTGGAGGCGCTCACCGAGGACGGCGAGGCGTTCCCTGGTGCGGGCGCCTTCCTTCAACAGCATCCGGAGACGATGGTCTACGCGGGCCGACCCCGGGAGTGGCTGGCGGCCCTGGCCGAGGCGACACCGTTCCCTGCGGTCGCGGTCGCCGCCGCCGAAGTGCGCCCCGACCCCGCCGAACGCCACACCACAGGTCCGGAGGGCCCGACGATGGGCGCACCGGTCACCGCACCGGTATCGGCGGGGTCGGTGTCGGCCAGCCCGCTGGCACGGCAGCTACGGGAGCGGATGCACGCCCTGGCGCCGACCGGTGATCTGGAACCGGTGTCTGCGCGGCGCGATCTGCCGATTCCCGGCATGGGCTGATGGCCCGCCGGGACTTCGATCCGATCGAGGCGGCGGCGCGGGCTGAGGCGAACCTGCAGCGCATGTCCGAGCAGCTCGAGACTGCGGTCGGCCAGATGACCACCGGGCAGGACTGGCTCGCGGCGGTCGCGTTCGCGGCGCAGTTCCGTTCGCGGTCGTTCCTGAACACGCTGCTGATCCATGTCCAGCACCAGCAGGCGTTCGAGGAGGGCCGGGTGCCCGAGCCGTATCCGACCTATGTGGCCGGCTTCGCCGAGTGGAAGAACCTCGGCCGTCCCGTCGCCAAGGGCCAGGCCGGGTACATGATCCGCTCCCCCGTGACCACCCGGATGGCCTCCGCCACCCCGGGTGATCCGAACTCCTGGCGACCCCTGGGACGCAGGGAGAAGCCGGGCACTGGCGAGAAGGTCCGGGAGCGCATCATTAACGTCAAACCCGGCTACGTCTGGGATGTCTCGCAGACCACCGGCGACACCCCCGTCCCAGAACGGCCCCGCCCAGTGCTCCTTGAAGGTGAGGCGCCGGCGGGACTCTGGGATGGTGTCGCTGCGCAGATCGAGGCGGCCGGGTACCGGGTCGGGTCCGAGCCGGACGCGGCAGCGCTCGGTGGCGCCAACGGCGTCACCGACTACACCGCCCGCACCGTCACGGTCCGCGCCGACATGGATCCGGCAGCGAGGGTGAAGACCCTCGCGCACGAGCTCGGCCATGTCCTCATGCACGATCCTGACGAGGGCGGGCGCAGCCCCCACCGTGGGATCTCCGAGGTCGAGGCCGAGTCGCTGGCCCTGATGGTCTGCGCCAGTTTCGGGATGGACACCACCGGCTACACCGTCGCCTACGTCGCCGGCTGGGCAGGCTCGGTCCCCGACCGCACCCCGCTCGAGGTCGTCGGCGCCACCGGCGAACGCGTGCGCCGCACCGCCCTGGCCGTCCTCGACCAACTCCCGGAGGCACCCATTGGAGACGGTCGACCCCACCTCTCCGCTGAGTCGCCTGTGCGCCAACCGTCACCGGCTCTCCCCGAGATCATCTCTTCAGAGACGGTGTCGACTTCGCCCGGTCTGGGGCTGTGATCCGCCGCCGGTGAGGTACACCGAGCTCATTCGGATGGCGAGCTCACCTGGGTCGGAGTGCGAGATGGTTCCTCGGTAGGCGTTCCAGGCGCCCATCGAACGAAAACCAGGGCAGCGACAAGCGCGACCACCAACGTCAATGAACTCACAATGACCACGGCCCATCCGCCACGTCGCGACTCGCGCCGGCGGACGAGAGCCACGATACCGACGGCCAGCGTCGCCAGGGCGAGCGGGACCGAGACGAATGGGAGAACGAGAACTAGTGCCAGGCTCGCGACGGCAAGCGCACCTGTGACGAGCAGGACCCATTGCCGTCTCGGGGCCGGAACCGCTGCCGGCCGGTCCTGTCCGGCCGAGATCCGTTCGACCGGGCCAAGTTCGTCCAGGATCGCCCGCACAGTTGCTGCGTCGACGGGCTCCGGGGCACTCGCCAAGGCTTCATCGATGTGCTCGCGCACCGACTGGAGGACTTCGTCCCGATTCTCCGTACCCGTGAGCTCACGAGCCAGACTGTCCAGGTACGCGGCGATCATAGGATCCTGGCTGCGACGTTCGTGGTTGGCGTTCATCGTTCTCCCCTCAGCGCTCGGCTGGCTTCCTCGGTGAATGGTTCCCAAGCCGCACGAAACGCGACGAGAGCCTGAGTGCCGGAGTCGGTGATGCTGTAGTAACGTCGCGGCGGCCCGGATGTCGATTCCTCCCAGCTGGTCTCTACCCATCCTTGCTTGCGCAGCCGGGCTAGAAGGGGATACAGGCTTCCCTCGCTGGCGAACAGCGTTCCGTAACGGACCAGGTCGCTCGAAAGCTTGAGCCCGTAGGAAGGCTCGTGCACCAGCTGCGCCAACACGCAGTACTCCAGCACCCCTTTGCGGAGCTGGACAAGCACACTCTCAGGTGTGGTCGACATGCGGTAAAGCATAGCATTACATACCGCGGACCAAGAGGTACTTATCTTGACTAGGTATCGCTCTCTGTTAGGTATCGCACATTCGGCTATAACGTGCTGTTCTTAACTGTCGGCGCCGACACCCATCAATCGAAATCCTCTGGGAAGGAACACCATGTTCAAACGATCCATCCTGGGTGTCGGCCTCGCGGTCATCGCCCTCGTATACACCGCTGGAGCGGCGCAGGCCGCCGAGACGCCTCCGAATCTCACGAACCAGGAGACGCAGACCGTCGAGTTCGACTACTCGCCGGAGTTGCTCACCTACCTTGATACCCTCAGCCCGTCCGAACGTGACGCGTTCATCGCGTCGACGATTCCGGCGACCGAGACGGTGACGGTCACCCAGACGCCAGTCGACGAGGCGGCTCAAGCCAGCGTGGCCGAGGCAGCTCGGTCAGGATCTGCCGTGTCGCCGCGCGCAACCGGGTGCTGGGTCGGCCGCGCCGACTGGGACATCAAGGCGATCGCAGGCAACTCGCTCTACACGTACTACCACGTCGGCGGTTGGTGCATGACTGGCAGCACCGTCAACTCGGCACATATCGCTGACAGCGGCGCGCAGACGTGGACAGTGGGCTGGCGATACAACGGCGTCACCGCCAGCAGCTCAGGAGTCGTCTCCAACCAGGGCCGCTCCTATACGCAGCACAACTTCATCCTGGGAGTCGGCGGCTGGGACATCCAGAACACGCTCGAATGCGGTCGCGTGAACGGTGGTGACGGCTACTACACCTCGAGCGCAACCTGCGGCATCTACTGATACAACTTGGGGTGGCTGCCCCTTGGGCGGCCACCCCAACCGCGCGTGGCGGTTTTTCTGTCCCGTGTACCTGGTGAGGTTCGGCAACCTGCTCCAGGGAGTGAGCGTGGTCGTGAAGGCGACGACCGTCCCGGCTTCGCGAAATACCGGCTGAGTCGCGGGCGCTGATGCGCAGGGTCCGTTCCCGACCGCGCCCCACTCGAGGTCGGCGGCGCTACCGGCGAACGCGTGCGCCACACCGCCGTGGCCGTCCTCGATCAGATCCCGCGCCGACCACCGCTCCGGCGCGGGCTACCGGATCCGCGGCATACCGGATCCAGCCCATTTCGTCGGCAGTCGAGGAGGCGAGGGAGCCTCTCCCCCAGGTGCCGTCCCCGGATCTGTGATCCGGGGGATTCCGCTCCCTAGGCTGGTCTGTTACGGTCTTCGCGTCACCCCCGCATGGGGGACAGGGGGTTTTACGCCCGCTCGGGCCGGAATCTGGATACCGAGCGGGCCAGGCGGTTCGGATCGGGCCATTCTCCGCCGGTTTTCTGACGATTGCTCCGCCCGGGTTGCTATGCCTAGGTGACTCTTTCGCACCCCTGCCACCACGGGGTGCCGAGTTCGGGGGCTTACTGCCGCGCACCTTCGTCGTACCGCCACCGTCTCGTGGCGAGAGTCGCGTTCGGGGGTCAGGATGAGCCACACCTGGGCCACCGCTGTGCCCCGAGACCTCGCGCCGCATCCCGTCGGCGGGTGGGTCGTGCGGATGGCCGACGCCGGCACGGTCGTGATCGCCGCGGGCGCGTTCTGGCTGTCCGCGACCACTCTCGCCGACCTCGCGATGCTCGCCGGCATCCCGGCGGAGCGGGCGTGGCTGTGGCCGGGGATGGTCGACGGGCTGATGGTCATCGCCACCGTCGCCGTCGTCGTCCTGCACCCCTACGGCCGCCGCGCCACCGCCTACCCCTGGCTCCTGCTCACCGCGGGAACCTCGGTGAGCGTCCTGGCCAACGGCTATCACGCCTTCGTCACGACTAGCCAGCTTCCCCCGCTGGTCGCGGCGGCGATCAGCGCCGTACCGCCGCTGGTGCTGCTGGCGGTCACCCACCTGCGCGTCCAGCTCGGCCGATACCGCACCGCACGGCCATCACCCCGGGAACAAGCCGCCGCACCGCTCGAGAGCGTCGTGGTCGCGGAACCGAGCCCGGCGACCTCGAAACCGGTCACGGCGATGCCGGTCAAATCGGTGGCCGCGTCGCGGACGGTTCAGGCATCGGCGTCAGTGGAGATCGCCCAGCGACTGCGCGAGGGCGGGGCGAGCAACCGCGCGATCGCCCGGCAACTGCACGTGCATCCCTCCACGGTCGGCCGCTGGCTCGGCCCCGGCGACGCCGCTCCCGCCGCAGCGGCGGCGGCCCGAGAGGACCAACTAGAGGAAGCCCCCGTAAGAGAAGGAGAACCCCATGGACCGCAGCCATCCCGGCCTCTATCGTCGCCCGAGCCACCAGGGCGTCCCCTACGAGAGTCCCGAGCCCAAGCGGACGCCGGTGGAGACAGGGACGCCGCTGCACCGAGTCGACCCGTCCCTGATGAGGCCCACGAGTGAGCCGGTCGCTGCCGAGCCTCTCCAGCGGAAGCGGGCGGGCATCCTCTGGGCGACCCCGACCGAGCTCGCTTCCCGCGCCAACACCCGCATCGCCAGCGGCGTGTTTGATCTGAGTCTGCGCGGCCGGAAGGCGTTCGTGCGCGGCATCCATGAGGCGCCTGGTCGGGTGCGGGCGGGGCTGGAGATGAGGCAGGCGCGTCTTAGTCCCCAACGCGAAGCGGCGACCCCGATGAGCGTCGGCAGGGCCGCGCCCGAGGCGCGCGGGTTGTGAGCGCGGTGGCGACTCGCGTGCGCACCTGTCGAGCGAGGGAAGGGACATCCATGACGGACGATTCGGGACTCGGCGGTATCCGGGGGCGGGAGCTGGAGGCGCTGCTGGCCACCTCCGAAGGACTGCGGCAGGTGCTGGCCCTGATCCACGCCGAGGGGCCGGGTGCATGGCGGCGGCTCCCGGCGGGGGCGGTGCTGCTGCAGGTGGCGCAGAGGAAGTACACCCCGATCGCGAAGTCCTGGGGCCGAGCGCCGGAGGATGCCGCCTACGCCGCGTTCATCGCGATGCAGGCTCCGTCCCTGGTGGAGAAGGACGAGCCGTGGGCGGTCGTCACTCAGGCGGTGCGGCTGTCGATCATCGCCGACACCCAGGCCGAGCGTCTGCTGATCTCCCCCGAGCGCGCCCGCCGGCCCGAGAACCGCCCCGACAAGGTGCCGCTGCAGACCGGCGACGACCGCGAGTACCTCTACGACCTGACCACACCGGTCGAGCGGTCAACAGCGGAGGAGGAGGCCGAGCCGTTCGCCCGCGAGGCGGCCGCGTTCCTGGCCTTGGCGGGATGGCCGGCAGAGTTCGCCCTGACGGTGGTCGAGTACGTCAGCCTGCGCGCGGCGGAGATGGGCTCACGGGAGTCCGCGCTGGATACCCTGCAGCGCGACGATGTCGCGCGCGGTCAGTTCGGTGTCGACCCTGCTCGCTGGGCGGCCCTGCTGGGTCTGCTGATCGGGACCCGCCGCGGGCCGGCAGGGCTGCTGGTGCGGTTCATCCTCGGCGACACCCTCGCCGACGCTCTCGCCGACCCGGACCTGGCACCGCTGACCGGACGGGTGGCGTGGTGAGTTCCCCGCTGGTCCTCGAGCGGCCAATCGACGCGCTGATCGTGGGCGCCCGGCTGCGCCAGGACCTCGGTGACCTCGACGAGCTGGTCGAGTCGATCCGCCGCCTCGGGATCCTCGAACCGCTGGTCATCACCCCTGCCGGCGTCCTGATCTGCGGCGCCCGGAGACTTGAGGCCGCCCGGCGGGCCGGGCTGACGATGGCGAAGGTCACCGTGAACCCGCGGATCTCCACCCGGCTCGAGGAGGTTCTCGCCGAGTTGCACGAGAACACCCTCCGCAAGCCCCTCACCCACCGCGAGGGCGCGGCCCTCTACGCGGAGCTGCTGGCGATCGAGACCCACGCCGCCGCGGAACGGCAGGAACTGAGCCGCTTCGGTGCCCCCGACGACAACAACGGTGGCGACGACAGCGGCAGCGACGGGGCGGGTGGTGGAACGGTTCCACCACCGGCCGTGTTCGGGAAGGCCCGGGAGCGGGCGGCGCGGGCGATCACCGGCAAGGACAGCTACCACACCTTCGACCGGGTGCTGGCGATCGAGGCTCTCGCCGAGGACGAGTCGCAAGAGGCGGCGGTGCGCGATGTCGCCCGCCGCGCACTGGAGGCTCTCGATGACAGCCAGCCGGTGGCCCGCAACTACCAGCAGGCCAAGTCCGCCGAAGCCCTCGCCCGCCTGCACCAGCTGACCGAAGACCCGACCCTGCCCGCTGCTGCACGGGCGATGGCGCAGGAGACGCTGCTGCGGCTGGAGGCGGAGCCGAGCCCGCGGACCCGGCTGCGGGACGCGACCCGTGCGCTGACCGAGATCACCCGAGCCGGCACCCCGGCCCGGTCCGGGCGCTCCGGCTGGGGCGACCTCGATGAGACCACCCAGACCCGCGGGCAACTGCTGCGCTTCACCGGCCGGCTCACCGACGCCGCCGCTTGGTGGAGCGGGTTCGACCCCGAGACCGTCGGCCGCACCCTCGACGATGAGGCCTGGGATGCACTGGAAAGTCTTGCGACATCGCTGGCCGCCTTCCATCGCGCCGCGCTCGAGGCCCGTCGTACTCGACCCGATCCCACCGCGGGCTGGGACTGACCGGCCACGGTAGTCGGGGCGCACCTGTCCGGTGACCGGAAGGACACCCCGCGATGAGCCCCACTCGCCGGCTGAAGATCATCCTCGGCGTGATCGCCGGGATCCTGGCCATCCTGATCGGAGTCGGCATCTACGGCCTCAGCCGGCCAGCCCCGTTCGTTCCAGATCCCACGGGGCCAGGTGCCTCGTCGCCCCCCGGCGACAGCCCGGATGTCCCGCCTGCGGAGACCCCGGGGCTGGACTCGGCGGACGCGACCGAGTTCGCGACCGCGACCGCGGCGCTCCTCTACAGCTGGGATACCACGGCGACGGGCCGGCAGCAACTCATCGACAAGTTGCTCTCCGTCGGCGATGGTACGGAACTGAACGGACTGGCCTCGGACCTTGACCGTCACCTCCCCCAGCCGCCGATCTGGGACCAGCTGGCCGACCTCGGCACCGTGCAAGAGCTCACCATCGACGACCTGTCGGAGCCTGCAGGCTGGGCAGACGTGGCCGATGACAACGACCTGCCCGCTGGCTACACAGCGCTCACGGTGACCGGGACCCGGCACCGTACCGGCACCTGGCTGGACGAACCTGTCGAGTCCACCCACCTCGTCTCCTTCACCATGTTCCTGGCCTGCCCTCCCGCGTATGACTCGTGCCGGCTGCTTCGGCTGTCCGAGCCCGGCGTCGCCCTGCCGTGACGATGGGGAAATTGCTCGCTGGCCTGGCAGTGGCGGGACTGGTGCTCGGCCCGCCCGTGGCGCTAACCGCGACCGCCGCGCTGATGAACCCCGCACTGACCGCGTGCCTACCCCCGATCGGTGAGGCCGGGCCGGGCGGTGTCGCAGTGGTGCCAGAGACCACCGCGATCGTGATGCCGATCCCCGCCGGGACTTACGCGATCACTGACCGGTTCGGCGGGCGCGTGGACCCGTTCACCGGGGAATCGGACTTCCATGACGGAACCGACTTCGGCGCCGCCGACGGCACCCCGATCCTCGCCACCGCCGACGGACGCGTGCGCCTCGCCGGCAACATCCCCGGCTGGGGCAACATGATCGTCATCGACCACACGGTCGGCGGCCAGCCGGTGTCGTCGGTGTACCTGCACATGTGGGACCACGGCATCTACGTCACCGCTGGCCAGACCGTCACCGCTGGACAGCAGATCGGCGAGGTCGGCTCCTCCGGCCGAAGCACGGGCCCCCACCTGCATTTCGAGATCCGCCCCGGCGGCTGGCCCAACGCGGCCGCCGATTCCCTGATCTGGCTCACCGAGCACGGCGCCATCAGCCTCGACGACGTCGGCCTGCACGGCTGCACCCCGGCCACCCCGACGCCCACACCCTCCCCGAGCATCGGAGCCGCATGACCTCCCATCTCGTCGCGTTGCCTGGTGACGTGTTCCCCGATGTGAGCGCGATCGGCGACACCGCCGCCCTGGTGGCGGTGCTCGGCGCGCTGATGACCGTCGCGCTCGTGATCGCCGTGCTGATGATCGTGATCTGCGCTGCCGTCTGGGCTGTGGCGAACAGCGGGGGCAACTGGCAGGCGGCATCCCGCGCCAAGACCGGCCTGTTCATCGCCCTCGGCGCCGCGATCCTCACCGGCGCCGTGGTGGTGTGGGCGAACTTCCTCGTCGACCTCGGCGAGTCCATCTAGGCCCGCGCGTGACGCGTTCATCGACGCCGCCGTGTCGCGAGAATGAGCAGGTGCTAGAGCTCCCCGGCGAACGCTTGTCTCCGAACACCGTTCGGCTCGCGTCACCCGTGCCCGCGGTCGTCCATCTGCGAGTGACGGACCCTCTCGTCGCGTGGCTCGCCTACCGCGGAGTGCTCGAATCGGTCACGCAAGCCGCGCCGGAGTTCCTGTCGTTGTGGTCGCTCAGCGCCGCTCGCTCCGCACTGTCCGACGACACCTGGTTCTTCACTCGAGAGGCGCGCATCGAAGGGGCCAGAGCGGCCGGCAACCCGCACGCCATCTCACGTCTGCGCGGGTTGTTCGCCTTCCCCGATGAACAGGCAGCCGTACGCGCGGTGAGAGCGTGGAGCGGCTTCGAGGCTCATTTCCTCCAGGAGATCGAGATCCGCGAAGGAAGTGTGGTGTCTTGGCACGACTCTCGCTGGATCGACGCGATGGGCACAACGTCGGCGCCCACCGGTCACGCGACCGCGTCGTACTCCGCCGGGGAACCATTCGATGACCAGCCGCTCTGGGAGCTCCTCATCGACGGTAAGGCCGACCTTATTGGGACCGCTCTTCGCGAGAAGGCTTACAGCGTGGTCCGCGCCCAGTGGCCGAACGCCCTGTCGCCGCTGGAGATCGCCCGCCTCGGAGCGCAGCTCGACTCGTCTATCGGTTACATCGCCGCATTCCCGGTGGACGAGGGAGACACGGTGTCGATCAGGTTCCTGATGGACTTCCGTGACGCGGAGAACCGTGCCTTCCTCGACGCGCTCCAGAAGCACCTCGCGACGCTACCGCCTGAGCACATCAACCGTGCCGACCTGGCGGTCGGCGGTGACTTCTTCGGGGTCCCTGACTTGCGGAGCAGATCCCTTACAGTGCCCCGAGAGCGGTGGCCGGGAGGCCTCCGTGTCGCCGAGGCCCAACAGGACTAGCTGACACTCGAACAGCCGGAAATCCGGTCCCTCGTCGAGGTCGTAGACAAAGGCCGATCGGTTCATCCTCGGCTGTGTTCTCTCGGGTCGAGAGGCCCGCGATCAAGCCGCCCAGGAAGTCGGCGCGCACCTCTGAGCCAGACCCGCTGAACCGCGGCGGGCAGTGCAGCTTGGAGTCCCGCCCCGTGAACACCCTGTCTCTGGTCCTGGCCGTCCTGCCCGCCGACATCGTGATTCCGCCGAACGACTCGGGCCTTCCGGGGATCGAGGCGCTGCGCACAATCGTCGGCGCGGTCATGACCGTCGGGCTGATCCTGTCGGTGCTGGCGCTGATCATCTCCGCGGTCATCTGGGGTTTCGGGGCGAACTCGTCCAATCCGCATTTGGCATCGAGAGGTAAGTCGGGGGTGCTGATCGCGTGTGCTGCGGCGGTGATCTGCGGCGCCTCGGTGACCGCGGTGAACTTCTTTTGGGCCGTCGGCCAGACCGTCTGAACCAGGCGACCCGAGCACATGGATGGCATCTGCGACATCCCCGTCATCGCCGACGTCTGCACCGCCGTCGGCGAAGGCACCGCCGGACTGGTTGTCGCACCCTTCACCTGGCTCGCCCAAGCACTAGGAGCCGCGGCGCAGTGGATGTTCGAGTCGGTCTGGTCGCTATTCTCCCAGACCACCCTGGTCGACATCACCGGCGACAACTACCTCGGCGTCTACAACATCGTCTTCGGCGTCGCCCTGTTCCTGGCCGTCGGGTTCTTCCTACTTCAGCTGATCGGCGGCATGATCCGCCGCGACCCCTCCACCCTGGCCACCGCCGCGATCGGCCTGGGCAAAGCGATCATCGGCTCGTTCCTGGTGGTGACGATCACCGCGACACTGCTGGAGATCGTCGACCAGCTGTGCATCGGCATCATCCAAGCCTCCGGCAACACCCTGGAGAGCATGGGCGACAAACTCGCCGTCCTCTTCCTCGGCCTGACCACCATCAGTGCCGCCTCCCCGCTCGCCGGCCCGATCCTCGCGATCTTCCTGTCCAGCCTGGCTCTCTCCGCCGGATTCGTCGTGTGGTTCTCGCTGCTGATCCGCAAGGTCCTGCTCCTGGTGGCTGTGGTCCTGGCGCCGATCGCCCTGTCCGGGCAGTCCTGGGAGGTCACCCGCGGCTGGTTCGGGAAATGGGCCACCTTCGTCGTCGCGCTGATCCTGTCCAAGCTCGTGGTCGTGGTGATCTTCCTGATCGGCATCACCCAGGTCAACTCCCCCCTGGACCTCGACCTCGCCTCGATGGCCGACCCGATCGCCGGGATCGTGATCCTCGCCATCGCAGGCTTCGCCCCCTACATGGTCTACAAGCTGATCAGTTTCGTCGGCTTCGACATGTACCACGCGATGTCCACCGAGCAGGAAGCCAAGAACGCCATGAACCGGCCCCTGCCCACACCCCAGCTGCCCTCCGCCGACACCGCGAAGAAGGTCCTCGACGGCGGCAACCCCGGCACGGGTCAGCCCAGCCCAGATCCGCCGCCCCCACCGCCGGGCGGTCCCGGCGCCAACCCAGCCCCTGCGGCCAGTGGAGGGACTGCAGCCCCGGCTGCGGCAGCTCCCGCAGCAAGCACGACCACGACCGCCGGAGGCAGCGCCACAGCAGGCGGCAGCACAGCCGCTGCGGCAGGTGGCGCCGCGGCTGTCGCGGCCCCGGTAGCCGCCGCCGTGATCGCGGCGAAGCTCGCCAAGGGTGCCGCCGACGCCGGGCCGAAGCTCGGCGGTGCGATCGGAAACGCTACAGACCAGCACGCTGACGGCGGCAACCAGGCCCCCACACCGCCACCGACCAACCAGCCGTTGGTCGCGCCCCCGAGCAGCCCACCGGCCCGACCGGTGGAACCTCCGCCCGCGCCGCCAGCCAAGACCTGACCTGCTCTCGTCCTCCCGCTCATCCACCCCCTGATTGGAGTCCCCGGCTATGGCCGATGCATCAACCGCCCGCTTCGAGCTGAGCCCGGTGTCCTTCTCCCGGCTTGCCCGTCGCGGCATCATCCTCGGCCTGTCCCTGCCGCAACTGCTCTCCGCCGGTGGCGCAGCGCTGGTGATCGTGAGCGGCCTCTACCTCGCCGGCAGCACCGTTGTCCTCTACACCGCACCCCTCTGGGGCGCGCTGGCCGCCGCGACCTGGATCCCTGTCAGCGGGCGGCCTGCGATCGAGTGGGCGCCGATCGCCGGACACTGGATGCTGCGGGTCGGACGCCACAACACCCGCTACCGGCGCCGCATCCTGAAACCGCGCCCCACCGGTACCCTCGCCCTCCCCGGAGATGCCGCACCGCTTCGGCAGTACACCGACCCGGACACCGGCACCGTGATGGTCCACGACCCGCACGCCGGCACCCTCGTCGCCATCGTCGAGGTCACCCACCCGTCCTTCGTGCTCCTGGACCCCGGCGAGCAGGAACGCCGCGTCCACGGCTGGGGACGCGTGCTCGCCACCGCCTGCCGCTCCGCCCGCCTGGCCCGGGTGCAGGTCCTCGAGCGCACCCTGCCCGACTCCGGCTCCGGGCTGCAGCAGTGGTGGGAGAGCCATGGCAAGGACGACGACTCCTGGGTGTCCACCACTTACCGCGAGCTCATCGACCGCGCCGGCCCCGCCGGCGAACGCCACGTCACCACCGTCTCACTGTCGTTGGACATGCGCGCTGCCGCCCGTGCCATCCGCGCTGCCGGCGGCGGTATCAGGGGCGCCGCGGCCGTCCTCTCCCAGGAGATGACCACTATGACCACCGCCCTGCGCGCGGCGGAGCTGCGCTGCAGCGACTGGCTCACGCCCGGCCGGCTCGCTGTCATGCTCCGCTCGGCCTATGACCCCGCGATTGCCACCGCGCTCGAGCGCTCAGGGAGCATCGGCCAGGACCTCGCCACGGCCGGTCCCGTTGCCGTCGACGAGCGCTGGGACCGGATGCGATCCGACAGCGCGTGGCACGCGGTCTACTGGATCTCCGAATGGCCGAGGTCCCAGGTCTACCCAGGGTTCCTCGCCCCCTTGCTCCTGACTACCGGCGTGCGGCGATCCTTCTCGCTCATCTACGACCCCGTCCGGGCGGACGTGGCCGCCCGAGACATCCGCAAGAAGAAAACCGAGCACCTCTCCGACCGCCACCAGCGGGCCAAGATCGGCCAGATCGAAGACGCCGCCATCAACGCCGAATACCACGACGTCCTCCAGCAAGAAGCCGACCTCACCACCGGCCACGGCATCCTCCGCTACGCCGGTCTCCTCGCCCTCTCCGCCCCCACCCCCGACGAGCTGGACGCCGCCTGCGCCGCGATCGAACAAGCCGCCATCCAGGCAGGTCTTGAGACCCGGCGCCTCGTCGGCCAGCAGGCCGCCGCTTTCACCGCAGCAGCGCTGCCGCTGTGCCGTGGACTATAGCGACGCCTGGATGGGCCGTGGTTGCGGCTTCGTTGTTGTTGAGACCGGTCGCCGGCCTATCTAGGTGAATCCCCCGTGGTTCACAATGGGACAGCGGCACACGAGTCCACGTCGCACCGCGCTCATCGACATTGAGGTCGTCCGCATCCGCTTCGACTAGATGTCGTCTAGTCATAGACCCGGATGAGTCGCCACTCGTCGCCGGCTCTGCGGATGTCGAACATGCGGCTGATGCCTGCCGTGTCGGTGCCCTGGAATCGCCAGCCTGTGAGGTTCAGCCGATGGGCCAGGTCAGGGTTCTCGTCTTCAAGCCGGGTCGGCATGTCGCTAACGCGATAGCGCTGACCCTCGTGGACGATTCGCGCGGGCACGTCATTGACGAGCCAGACAGTGATGACGGTCCCGGATCGCGCCGGGTGCAGCAGACTCATGATCAACTCCTCAGACATTCGAACATATCTTCGAGAACATGAGGCTACTCCGACCCGGACGACACGCCAAAAGATTCCTCTATTGCGTTAAAAATGCAGGATTCCCGGGAGCGGTTGAGTCCTGAATAGTACGGATGTTTTATGGTGGCCGTCTCCGCTTGACCTTGCGGGGCGAATCCTGCGTTTAAATGCAGCTCTTCCCGAGCCGCCTGCCAGGCCACCCGATCAGCGCCGCAGCCCTCGGGAACCGGCTCCGAGCGATCGGAGTCGAACCCAACGCCGCCCGCAGCACCGCGCTAATCCAGCTCCCGCTCCAACTCCCGCCCGCGGTCCTCGGCCGTCTCATCGGCGTACGCGCCCGGACCGCAACACGCTGGAACGCGGCGATCGCGGCAAGCCAGGCTTGCTATGCCACCTCGAAAGCGCAGGACTAGGCGTCGTGCAAACCGATCAGCGCACGAGCGCCGGCCGCTGCGCTGTCGACCACGCCTGCGTCGCGACTTGCACGGCGTCCCAGGGCGAGCCGAGCGGGGGCGTGTAGGAGAGGTCGAGTTCGCTGATCTGCTCGATGGTCAGCCCTGCGTAGAGGGCGGTGGCGAAGGTGTCGACGCGTTTGGCGACTTCAGTGCCGCGCCGTCCCACGAGTTGCGCGCCGAGCAGGCGTCCGTCGCTGGTGTCGGCGGTGATGCGGAACTGGATCGTGTGAGCGCCCGGGTAGTACCGCTTGTGGTCGTCGGCCGCCGCAGTCACAGTGGAGGACGCGAGGCCTGCTGCGACCGCTTCGTGGTCGCGCAAGCCGGTGCGGGCGGCGATGAGGTCGAAGACCTTGACGACCTGAGTGCCGACGGAGCCGGCGAATCTGCGGTCGCCGCCGAGGGCATTCTCCCCGGCGATCCGACCCTGCTTGTGCGCGGTCGTCCCGAGAGGTAGGTAGGTGGGGCCAAGGAGACGGTGGTGGGTGATGATGCCGTCGCCGGCGGCCCAGACGTGCGGTAGTCCGGTGCGCATCCACTCGTCGACCACGACCGCGCGCCCGGCGCCGAGGCTCGCCCCGGCCTGCTCGAGGAGCTCGGTGTTGGGGCGCACGCCGACGACGACGAGCACTAGGTCCGCGGTCTGGGTGAAGGCCTGGCCATCTCGGGTTCCGGTGACGGTGAGCCCGGCCGGGGTCTTCTGGATGCCGGTGACGGTGGTGTTGGTGATGACGTCGATGCCGTGGGCGGTGAGTTCGTCGTGGACGAGGGTGCCGAGTTCGGGGTCGAGGGTGGAGAGCACTTCGGGGCTGCGCTGCAGCTGGGTGACCTGCAGCCCACGGACGGTGAATGCCTCGGCCATTTCCAGGCCGACGTAGCCGGCGCCGACGATGATCGCCGACGACGGCTGGCGCTGCTCGAGGTCGCGGTCAAGGGCGAAGGTGTCGCCCATCGAGTGGATGACATGCACCCCATCCGTGGGGGTGAGCTGGTCCAGTCCGATGATGCCGGCGTGGGACGGGAGGGCTCCAGTGCCGACGATCAGCTCGTCGTAGCCGATATCCTCCGTGCCGCCATCCGGCGTGCGGACGGTGAGGCGCTGTCCTGCGACGTCGATGCCGGTCGCGAAGGTGTTCAGCCGAAGGCTCATCCCGGTGGCTTCCAGGTCGGCGCTAGTGCGGTGCGCGAGCGACTGCCACGGGGCGACTTCGCCGGTGAAGTAGTACGGGATGCCGCAGATGGAGAAGTTCGGATACTCATCGGCGACCACGACGGTGACGTCGATGGAGGGGTCGAGTTCGCGGGCGCGGAGTGCGGCGGAGATACCGGCGTCGGAGCCGCCGATGGCGATCAGGTGGGTCATGCGGGGACCTTTCGATTTGGGAAGAGCAGGAGAACCAGGACGGCACCGAGGGCCGCACCGACGAGCTGCGCGCCGACGAACCACAGTGCCGAGGTCGGGGTGATGCCGGCGAAGGTGTCGGTGAAGATCCGGCCGATCGTCACGGCAGGGTTGGCGAACGAGGTCGAGGACGTGAACCAGTACGCCGCCCCGATGTAGGCACCGACGGCGGGGGCGACGATCGCGGACCGGCCGGTGCGGGACAGGGCGAAGATCAGCAGCACCAGCCCAGCCGTGGCCACGACCTCCCCGAGCAGATGCCCCGCCGAGAGCCGGTCGGCCGTGGAGATGGTCGTCGGGGTGTCGAACATGAGGTTCGCGAGGATCGCACCGCCGACACCGCCGACGATCTGCGCGAGCAGATAGGCGACAATCTCGGCCGGGCGGTGGCGAGTGCCGAGGAGACGGTCGGCGAGGGTGACCACGGGGTTGAAGTGCGCACCGCTAACAGTCTGGAAGAGCAGGATGAGCACAGTCAGCCCGAGCGCGGTCGCCAGCGAGTTCTCCAAGAGCTGCAACCCCACGTCCCCTGGTGAGAGGCGTTGAGCGGCGATGCCGGAACCGACCACGACGGTCACGAGCAGCCCGGTGCCCATCAACTCGGCGGTAGCGCGCCGCCACAAGGGCGCAACGGCAGGTCTAGGAGTCTGTGTGGTGTTCATCGCAGGATCATCTTGACGTGAATCAATCGCTCAGTCAAGATTGAGGTAATGAACATTGAGCGAATTGGCCTTGTGGGGCGGGCGGCGCGGTATGCGGCGCTGGCCGATCCGGTGCGGCTGCGGATCATCGACCTGCTCACCTTGGGCGATGTCGCTCCGGTCGAGCTGCAGGCCGAGTTGGGTATCTCCTCCAGCCTGCTCGCGCACCACCTGAACCTGCTGGAGCGAGAGGGCATGCTGGTGCGCACCCGCTCGGAGGCCGACCGGCGCCGCACCTACCTGCACCTCGCCCCCGGAGCGTTCGAGGGGCTTGTCCCGTCGCCTGCGGTCGGTGTGCGGCGGGTGGTGTTTGTCTGCACCGGCAACTCGGCCCGCTCGCAGCTTGCTGCCGCGCTCTGGCACGACGCCAGCGAGATTCCGGTGGCCTCGGCGGGCACGCACCCGGCTGACGCGATCGAGCCCGGCGCGATCGCCGCCGCCGACCGCCACGGCCTCACCCTCCGTGCCTCCCAGCCCCAGGCGCTGGAGCAGGTGCTGGACGCGGACGACTATGTGATCACCGTGTGCGACACCGCCCACGAAGAACTTGGTCGTACCGGCCGGCTGCACTGGTCGGTGCCCGACCCGGTGCGCGACGGCAGCGAGGTGGCGTTCGATGCCGCGTTCGAGGACATCGCCGCCCGCATCCAGAGCCTCGCCCCGAGGCTCACCACGACCACGAAAGGATGACGAAGATGCCACAGCACGAACCGCACGCCAGCATCACCATCGACCAGGAAGCGGCCCTCGCCTCCGGTGCCGACCGGCTGACACGGGAGTTCGAGGGCACCTTCGGGCGGGAGACGATCGACCGGTTCCTGCACTCCTCCTACGCCGAGCTCGCGGTGCGAGCGACGGTGGCGAACTACCTGCCCCTGCTGACCGAGAAGTTTGCCCGTCAACGCCTGCGCGCTCTCGCGAAGGTCGACGGCCTGCAGGTCGACGGCCAGCCCACGGTGCTGTTCCTGTGCGTGCACAACGCGGGCCGCTCGCAGATGGCACTCGGCTTCTTCCAGCACCACGCCGGCGACCAGGCCGTCGGCTGGTCCGGCGGCTCCGAGCCCGGCGAGCAGGTCAGCCCGGTCGCGATCGAGGTCATGGCCGAGCGCGGCATCGACATCGCCGGCGAATACCCGAAACCGTGGACGGATGAGGTCGTGCGCGCAGCCGACGTGGTGATCACGATGGGCTGCGGGGACGCCTGCCCGGTGTTCCCCGGCAAACGCTACGAGGAATGGACCCTCCCCGACCCCGCCGGGTGGAACCCCGACGGGGTGCGCCCGGTCCGGGACGAGATCGAGGCCCGCGTCCTGACCCTGCTGGCCGAACTTGGCGTGCCCGCCCGAACCTAGACCGTGGAGCCGGCCGGGGCGCGGCCGAGCTGGATCAGCTGCGGCGCGGGCGCGCAGCACGCGCCGGCCTTGGCCCCGGTCGGGTCATCGAACAATCCCGCACCGCCGCAGACGCCCGTGTCCGGCAGCACCAACTCGACGCGGGCCGCGGCCTCATGGTCGCCGGCGAGTTCCGCGACGACACTGCGGACCTGCTCATAGCCAGTCAGGGCGAGGAAGGTCGGGGCGCGGCCGTAGGACTTCGCCCCCACGATGAACAGGCCCGGCTCCGGCTGAGCCAAGTCGGCGGCTCCCGTGGCGCGCACGGAGCCGCAGGAGTGGATGTTCGGGTCGATGTCCGCCGCGATCCGCACCGGCGCCTGCAGCCGGGCATCCAGCTCGAGGCGCACCTCGGACAGGATCGACAGGTCCGGGCGGAACCCGGTCAGGACCACGACCCGGTCGGCGGGCTCGAGCGTGCGGCCGCCCTCGGCGATCAGGACCGCGCCCTGCTCGGTGGTCTCGATCCGCTCAACCCGGAACCCAGTCACGAGGGTGACGAGTCCCTGCTCGACGGCGGTGCGGGCACGCTGGCCGAGCGCGCCGCGCTCGGGAAGCTCATCCGCGTCCCCGCCACCGAACGTCGAACCGACGGTCCCGCGGCGAAGCACCCACGTGATCCGGGTGTCGGGGTGCTGGCGGGCGATGCGGGCGAGTTCGGTGATCGCGGTTGCCGCAGAGTGGCCGTTGCCGACTACGACCGTATGGCGTCCCGCATACTGCTCGGTCTCGGCGGGCGCGGGAATCCGGTAGGTCAGGTAGTCGGCCGCGGTGGTCTCGCCGAGGGCGGGCAGGCCGTCGGCGCCTGCCGGGTTCGGGATCGCCCAGGTGCCGGAGGCGTCGATGACGGCCTGCGCTTCGATCCGCGACTGCTGGCCGTCCACGTCCTGCACGTGGACCACGAACGGCTGCTCGGCGCGCCCGGCATCGACCAGCAGGTCCCGGCCCTTCCGGCCCACGCCCGTCACCTGCGCGCCGTAGTGGACCCGGTCGCCGAGCGCCTTCGCGAGCGGTTCGAGGTAGCCGGAGATCCAGGCTGCGCCCGTGGGGTATCCGCGCTCCGGCTTTGTCCACCCGGTCGGTGCGAGCAGGCGAGCGGCGACAGCGTCCACGAGTTCGGGCCACTCGGAGAACAGCCGCACATGGCCCCACTCCGACACCGCAGCTGCAGGGCTTGCGCCCTGCTCCAGCACCAGGGGCACCATGCCGCGCTCCAGCAGATGCGCTGCCGCCGCCAGCCCCTGCGGCCCCGCACCGATCACTACGACAGGAAGACCCACGATCCACTCCTCACATCGACCAACATCAATACATCGAGAATCCTCGATACATCGACAGATGTCAATACGACTGGCAGAATGAGCACCATGACCATCGCGCTCCCGCTCCCGACCCAGGCCGACACCGCCTGCTGCGGCACCGTCGCCAGCGGCGCGCTCGAGTCCGAGCAGGCGGAGCGGATCGCCCGCGTGTTCAAAGCGCTCGGCGACCCCACCCGGGTCAGGCTCCTCTCCCTCATCGGCGGCAGCAAGACCGGCGAGATGTGCATCTGCGACCTCACTGACCCCGTGGGCCTGTCCCAGCCCACCGTCTCGCACCACATGAAACAACTCGTCGAGGCAGGGCTCGCCACCCGCGAGCAGCGCGGCAAGTGGGCCTACTTCCGCGTCGTCGACGGCGCCCTCGAAAGCGCCGCCCGGACCCTCCTGCCGGAATGACCGACGTCACCATCCGCCCGCTGACCCCGGCGGACTGGCCGACCGTCGAGCACATCTACCGCGAAGGCTTCGCCACCGGGCACGCCACCTTCGAGACCGAACCGCCCTCATGGGAGGGATTCGATACCGGCAAGCTTCGTGACCCGCGGTTGGTCGCGACGGATGCCGACGGCACTGTCCTGGGATGGGCGGCCGCCTCGCCGGTGTCCACGCGACCGGCGTACCGCGGAGTGGTCGAGCACTCGGTTTACATCGCCTCCGCCGCGCGTGGCAACAGGGTCGGCGGAGCACTGCTGCAGGCGTTCATCGCCGCAGCCGACGCAGCCGGGATCTGGACGATCCAGTCCTCGATCTTCCCCGAGAACACCGCCAGCCTCCGCCTACACGAACGTCACGGCTTCCGCATCGTCGGCACCCGCGAACGCATCGCCCTCATGACCTATGGGCCGCTCGTCGGTATCTGGCGAGACACAGTCCTCATCGAACGCCGCCACCCGAACGACTGAGCAACCACCGCCCTATCTGGGCCAGCCCTATGTTGCGGTCAGCTCTTCGATATGAAAGTATCTGCGTATGGATGCAGATACGCGGATGTGTAGTCGTGAGCCGGACAGCCAGTTCGTCGAGCTCGCGGTCGAGGTGTTCGCGATGCTCGCCGACGCAACTCGGGTGCGCCTGATCCTGGCGCTGCGTGACGGTGAGTTGTCGGTGAACCACCTGGCCGACATTGTCGATAAGACTCCGGCCGCGGTGTCCCAACACCTGGCGAAGCTGCGCCTCGGGCGCATCGTCGCAACCCGGCAGGAAGGCCAGCGGGTGTTCTACCGGCTCGAGAACGAGCACGCCTCCCAGCTCGTCGCGGACGCGATCTTCCAGGCCGAGCACTCCCTGGGCGGCACTCCCCGCCACCACCACGAGCAAGGAACCGAGCAGTCATGAGCACACCCCACGCCCACCCGCACGATGACGCGATCGCCCACGGCCACGATGATCCGCACGAGCACGAGCACGAGCACGAGCACGAGCACGAGTCCACAGGACGTGCCCACGGGCATGAGCACGGAGACCATGGGTCGGGCGGACACTCGCACCCGACTGGGATCAAAGGGTTCTTCTACGGACTGTTCGTCCCACACTCCCACGACGCCGCCGACTCAATCGACAACGCGCTGGAGGCCAGCAAGGAGGGTGTCAGGGCGCTGAAGATCAGCCTGTTCATCCTGCTCGGCACCACCGTCCTCCAGCTTGTCGTGGTCCTAATCAGCGGCTCGGTCGCGCTGCTGGCCGACACAATCCACAACTTCTCCGACGCCCTGACCGCGGTCCCGCTCTGGATCGCGTTCATCCTCGGCCGCCGGATCGCCACCCGCCGCTACACCTACGGCTACGGCCGGGCCGAGGATCTCGCCGGCCTGTTCATCATCGCCGTCGTCGCAATCTCGGCGATCGTCGCGGCGTGGCAATCGATCGAGCGAATCATCAATCCGCAACCGCTGCAGAACCTATGGTGGGTGCTCGCCGCCGGGCTGATCGGCTTCATCGGCAACGAAGCCGTGGCCATCTACCGCATCCAGGTCGGGCAGAAGATCAGCTCCGCAGCCCTCGTCGCCGACGGTGTTCACGCCCGCACCGACGGGTTCACCTCCCTGGCTGTGGTAGTTGGCGCGATTGGCGTGATGCTGGGGTTCCCGCTGGCCGATCCGATCGTCGGTCTGGTCATCTCGGCAGCGATCATCGTGCTGCTCTGGGGCACCGTGCGCTCCATCGGTCACCGCCTCATGGACGGCATCGAACCGGAGCTGGTCGACAAGGCCGAGCACGCCCTCGAGCACACACCGGGTGTGCTCTCCGTCCCACGGCTGCAGCTGCGCTGGGTCGGCCACCGCCTCCAAGGCACCGCGACCATCCAGGTTGCCGGCGACAGCACCCTGGCCGCGGCGGAAGCGATCATCCACGAGGCCGAGCACGAGCTCGGGCACGCCCTGCCCAACCTCGACGACATGCTCATCCGCACCACCGCCAACGCGGAGAGCAGCAGCGCACCCCACATCCACTGACCCCGCGCGCACGGGCTCGAGGACTAAACCGGAGGTTCGGGCTCCTCGCCGTTCGCGATCGCCTCGATCCAGTCGGCTGCCTCATCCGAGATGAAGAACCCCGACGGACCGCTCTCTCCGACCCACCACGCGCCCGACGCCACTAGGCCGCCCGCCGTCGTGATCTCAGCGACGATCTCCGGCGGCACCGCATCGCCATTGTTCTCGATCAACCACGCCCGTGTCGCCGGCTTCACCTTCGGCCACCACCGCTCGATACTCACCCAACAAAGTCTGGCACCAGGTCCGATGTCGCGACCCCCGGATAGCGTCCTATTCCGTCCAAAGCCATTCCGGACGTTGCCGATAAAACTTCAACCTGCCTGGGGCCAAACGCACCTCTGTTTCATGGATGAGACACAGGGCACCCTGCACACGACCAGCCTCGTTGCGCCGGTGCGCGAGAGCCGCCAAGCGCGCAGGCGACGTCGAGGCACGACCGCCGAGCTCGCCCGGCTCGATGCCGGCGAGAGGCGGGCAGCAACACGCGCTCAGCTCGAGGAAGAGCGACGCACAGCCCGTGCAATCCGCCACCTGCCTGCCGGAGGCGAACCGGGACCGGCCGGTCTCCGGGCCTACCGTCGGCTGCGGATTCCAACGCATCAGGACACTTCTGCATCGCTGCGCGGTGCGTACCCGTTCCTGGCTGAAGGCGGGCTCGGTGCGGACGGGGTGTTCGTGGGCCAGGACCTCTACTCGGGTGGCAGCTTCGTCTACGACCCGTGGGTGCTCTATGAGCGCGGAATCATCACCGCGCCAAACATCGTGCTCGCTGGGATCGTCGGTGCCGGGAAGTCGTCGCTGGCGAAGTCGCTCTACACGCGCTCGATCGCGTTCGGCCGTCGCGTCTACATCCCTGGAGACCCGAAGGGTGAGCACAGTGCCATCGCCGAGCTCGTCGGCGGCAAGGCGATCGTCCTCGGCCATGGACTGCGAACCCGTCTGAATCCGCTGGACGAGGGACACCGCGCGGGCGGGATGTCGGACGCGGAGTGGTCGCAACTGGTTGCGGCCCGGAGGCGGGATCTGATCGGGGCGCTGACGGAAACCGTCCTGAATCGGCCGCTGGATGCCGTCGAGCACACCGCTGTCGATGTCGCGCTGCGCTCCGCGGTGGCCTCGTCGCCGGTGCCTATTCTGCCCATGGTCGTCGAGCGGCTGCTGACCCCGGACGCCGGTGAGGACTCTCGCCTGATCGAGGACGGCAGGGTCGCCGGCCATGCCCTTCGTCGTCTGGTGTCCGGGGATCTGATGGGCCTGTTCGATGGTCCGTCGACGGTGGCGTTCGATCCGTCGCTGCCGATGGTGTCGCTGGACCTGTCGCGGATCGCGGAGAACGCGGCTCTGATGAGTGTGCTGATGACCTGCTCGAGCGCGTGGATGGAATCGGCGCTGATGGACCCGGACGGTGGGCAGCGGTGGGTGGTCTACGACGAGGCCTGGCGACTCATGCAGCATCCGGCGCTGCTACGGCGGATGGATGCCCAGTGGCGTCTGTCGCGGCACTATGGCATTGCCAATCTGCTCGTCTTTCACAAGTTGAGCGACCTCGACAATGTCGGCGATCAGGGCAGCGCCATGCGGGCTCTGGCCTCGTCGCTGCTGGCCAACGCGGAGACGCGGATCATCTACCGGCAGGAGTCCGACCAGCTCGGGCCCACCGCTCAAGCACTCGGGCTGACCGGCACCGAGCAGGCGCTGCTGCCGACGCTCGGGGTCGGGCAAGGCCTGTGGCGGATCAAGGAGAGATCCTTCCTGGCGCAGCACCAGCTAACGCCGACCGAATTTTCGATGTTCGATACTCGTGGCCGGATGGTGTCCTGATGGGCCGCCGCACCACCACCACGCGAACGCCGAAGCGAGATCGTCGCAAGCCTGTTCGGATCGGGGTGCGCTTCGCCACCGATGCGGCCGCGATGATCGCCGTCGACGATGTTGCGGAGCCGGGCGAGGTCGTCCGAGCCGGCGTCGTCGGGCACATCGCCGCACTCATTCTCGGACTGGGCAGGGCGGCATTGGTGCGGGTGCAGGAGGTGGATGGGGCGGTGTTCGCCGATGTTCTGACCCCGCCCAGCCGCGATCCCGCCGACCTGGTGGACCGTATCCGCGACCAAGTAGCCGCTGGCGGACCGACCGCGAATCCTGAGCTGCTCGAGGTCACCGGAGACGGGCTCTTACCTGGCGAGGATGTTCAGGTCGCGCCGGTGTTGCAAACCGTGACCGCCCACGAGGACGGCACCGCTCGCGCTCTGGTGGATTCGTCTGAGCTGGGGGCAACCGGTCAGGTGATGCTGTTCGGGGCGGTCTCCGGCACCACGATCCTCGCCCGCCGCCCGTGAGATCTGCTTCGCCCGGCGGGGAGAACGCACTGGCCAATCTCGGTCTGGCGCTTCTCGGTGGAGTCCTGGCAATCGCAGGGATTCTCTGGGGCGCGGGCCACATCGCCGCGTTCGTCCTCGGAACCACCCCGCCGGCTGCGGACATCACCGGCGGCTTCGGAGTGCTGGCCCGCCCCTGGGACCCAGCCACTCCCCTCGAGGCAGCCGGATTACATCCGGTCGCGTACTGGGTCACCGTCACCCTCCTCACCGCCATCTCGGGTGTGGCCGGCTGGGGAGGGTGGCGGCTCTTCCACACACCCCGCAACCAACCCACCGACCTGCACCATCTCGACGGGACCGCCACCCGCGGTGAGGTCGGCAAGACCGCCTCCGCCCGGGCCCTCACCAAGAAGGCCGCAGCCTTGCGGCCCTCGCTGCCGAACGCGACCGCGGCGCAGCTGGGCTACTTCCTCGGCCGCGCCGCAGGCAAGGAAGTGTGGGCGACGGTGGAGGACTCCATGCTGCTGATCGGACCACCCCGTTCTGGCAAGGGCGCCCACATTGTCATCAACGCGATCCTCGACTCCCCCGGCCCCGTCGTCACCACCTCCACGCGCCCCGACAACCTCGCCATCACCATGAACGCCCGCGCCGCCCAAGGACCGGTTTACGTCTTCGACCCGCAGCGACTGGCCGAAGGCATCGCGGCCGGCGCGAAGTGGTCGCCGGTGCGCGGCTGCGAGGACCCCACCACTGCGATGATCCGCGCGGCCGGGCTCGCCGCAGCGACCGGGTTCGGCGGGGTCGAGGCCGGCAACTTCTGGGAAGGCAAAACCCGCGTCGCGATCCAATGCCTGCTGCATGCGGCCGCCCTCGACCACCGCACACCGGCCGACCTCTACCAATGGACGCTGAACCCGGCAGCAGCCCGGGATGCCGCCCGCATCCTCGCCACCAACCCCGACGCCACCCCGGGCTGGGCCGATGCCCTGGACGGGATGCTGCTGTCCGACCCCCGCACCCGCGACTCGATCTGGCACGGAGTGAGCCTGGCCTTCGCGGCCCTCGCCGACCCGCGCGTGCTCGCCGCGGTCTCTCCAAGGCCGGGTGAGGAGTTCGACCCGGCCCGATTCCTCGCCGAGAACGGCACCCTCTACCTGCTGGCCACCGGCGCCGGCGCAAGTTCCTCGGCCGCTCTCGTCGCCGCCCTCATCGAGGACCTGGTCGAGGTCGCCCGCCGTAAGGCTGCCCGCTCCCCGCGGGCCCGCCTGGACCCGCCGCTGCTGATGGCTCTGGACGAGATCGGCAACCTCGCCCCGCTGCCCTCGCTGCCGACCCTGATGGCCGAGGGCGGCGGCACCGGCATCACCATGCTCCCGGTCCTGCAGTCCCTGGCGACCGCGCGGGAGAAGTGGGGCGAGCACAACGCCGCCACGATCTGGGATGCCGCGATCGTCAAAATCATCCTCGGCGGCGGGTCCAACCCCAAGGACCTCCACGACCTCTCCTCCCTCCTCGGTGACCGCGACGAGGAAACCACCTCGACCACGATCGACGGCCACGGCAACCGCTCCACCCAGACCTCCCTGCGGCGGGTGCCGGTCATGGGCACAGAGGCCATTCGCACTATGCCGCTAGGCACCGGGTTGATCCTGCTGCGCACGAGCCGGCCGATCATCGCCTCGCTGCGGTTCTGGAAGACTCGCCCCGATGCCACGCAGCTCGAGGCCCAGGAAGCGCGTTTCGCCGAGCACCTCGCTCCCTGACGACGGCCGGCCCGCGCACCTCTCCTGCGAGGCGCGGCCACCAGGCGGCGCCGGACTCGAGCGAAGGAACCTGCGATGGTCGACACCCCGGACCCGTCTGCCTTCATCGACGGGCTCGAACCGCCTGATCAGGATCTCGACGACGCCCTGGCGGAGCTCCTCGGCGATGCGCCCCGCCCGATCGACTGGTCCACCCTGTCCGCGGAGGATGCCGAGGCCGAGTGGCTCGAGCTCAATCGGTGGGTGGACTGGCTCCGCCACGAGTACGGGCTGCCCGCGACGATCGTCCCGCCACTCTGGCACCGCCACCCCGAACTGCTGTGGGAGCTCTCGGCTCTGCATCTGGCCTGGGTCGCCAGCTACGACCCGCAGCAGTCGGCCACCGCGCCGCTGACCTGGCACCGCGACTTCCACGCCGCACGCGAACGCCTGCGCGACTGGGTCGCCATCGCCGGCACCAAACTCGACCGCGACCGCCCCACCCGGCAAACCGTCTGGCCCGGCGAAGAAGCCGGCCCCGACACCGAAGAGATCCCGATCGCCAACCGCGACGAGGACTTCATCGCGTTCGTCCGCGCCGATGTGAGAGCCCGAGCCTCCGGACCGGACGGCGCTGGCGTTTGACCGCGCGCCGGTGGCGGCGATCGTGGAGGATCCGCAAGAACCGCACGACTCGAGCGAGGCGGAACGGAAGCTACGCCGCCAGCAGTCCCGTGACCGATACCGGCGGGCGGATCCCGAGAGGGCGCGGTCACAGCACCTGGAGTCTCAGCGGCGCAGTCGGGAGCGGCTGAGAGCGCAAGCCGCCCGCCGCGACCGCGATCGTGGCCGAGTGCGGGCATGGACCGAAGCGAACCCCGACCGGGCGCACGCTCGCAGGGAAGCGTGGAATGAGCAGAACCCGGATCGGCTCCGCGAGCTCAAACGCAACTACTACCACCGTCACCAACAGGACCGGCAGCACGCGCACCGCGATCAGAACCAGCGCCGACGCCGGGACCCCGAACAGCGGGCGAAGGAACAGCAGTATCGGAACGAGCATCGTGACGACCGCAATGCGAAGCAGAAGGCTCGGCGGTCTGACCCCGAGGCGCGCGAGAAGTACAACCGAGAGCAGAATGAGCGTCGACGTCGTGAGCGCCGCCACCGCAAACTCGGGCTCCCGCCACGGCCGATGCACCGCTCGACGATCAACGAGCGCGCCCAGAACACTGCGGCCGCCGCCGCGTTCTTCACCCGCCGACGGGGAACCCCGGAGCTGCGTCTCCTTCGGGACGAGCGCGCCGAGGTTCACGCAGAAGCTCTGACCGTCTCCGAGGAACGTAGACGGGCAGAACTGGCCGCGCAGATCCAGGCAGACACGCGGCGGCCCGCCCGGATCCGAGCGCTACTGGACAAGTATCTGGCGACGCCGGCCGGTGCGCGGATTCGCGAGGAGGTCCGCATGGACTCGATCGCCCGGCAGCGACGCGGTGCCGGTGCCTACCCCGATCTCGAGAAGGAGGCCCTGCGTCGAGCTGCTGCGATCCTCATCGCTCGACGTGCTGCTGGCCAGTCCGCTCGGTCGCCCGTGGAGCGGCAGGCGCTCGGGTCGCCGTCAGCAGGGAGGGCTGTCGGGTTCTGACCTTCGGCATCCGTGTGCATCCGTGACTAGTCCTTGGCGAAGGTCTCCTCGAGCACCTCCGCGGTGGTCTTGTCGACCATCTCCTTGCGCCGGATGTAGTGCTGCAGGGTGATGCGGGGGTCGGTGTGGCCGAGGAGTTCCGAGGCGAGGTCGATGCCGAGTTTGTCATTGATCGCGGTTGCGGCGGTCCGGCGGAACATGTGCGGGCTGACGCCTTCGATCCCGGCGAGAGCCAGCGCCTTGCGCAGCTGGCGCCGAATGTTGTTTGTGGTCAGCGCCGTGCCGTTGCGGGAGCAGAACAGCAGCGCCTCCGGGTCGTCGCTTCGGCCGAGCACGACGAGCCTTCCCCGGATGGCCTCGGCGGTGAAGGAGGGCAGAGCGACCGTGCGGCGGGACTTCGCCGACTTCGGGTGGTCCTGTCGGATGGAGGTCCCGTCCTTGTCGATGACGATGGTGCCGGCGATCCGCGCCCACGGCGGCGCGCCGGTCACATCGACGTCGCATCGCCGTAACGCCAGAACTTCGCCGATGCGCCCCGAGGTGCCGAGCATCACCTCCACGATCTGCCCGAGCTGGCCGTCGGGCCGGGGGCCGGAGGTGGCAAGTCCCTGCTCCCAGTAGGCGATCGCGGCGCGCACCGCGTTGACCTCAACCGGGTTCAGCGCGGTCGGCTCGGCCTGGGGCCGGCGGATCCGGGAGATGTTGTCCATCGGGTTCCTGGGCAGGATCTCGTGCCGCACCGCCAGGCCTAGTGCCAACCGCAGCACAACCCGGGCCTGCTTGGCACGGCTGGGGCTCTGGGCGGCGAGCTGCTTGATGAAGAAGTCGCAGCGGGCGACGCCGATCTCCCGCAAGACGAGGTTCTTGAAAGCGGGCATCACCAGGGTGGTCATGTTGCGCTCGTAGAGCCGGCGGGTCGAGACGGCCAGCCGGCCCTCGAGGTCGAGGTCGGCGAGCCAGTAGTCGACCAGCTCGCCGAAGCCGCTGTCGGGAGTCAGGGTGCTGTAGCCGGGCTGGAACAGCGTCCGCTCGGTGAGCTTGGCCTTCAACGCCCGCTCGGCGGCGGTGCGGTTGGAGGCGGAGGCCTGCACCTGGCGCAGTGTCCCGTCCCAGTCGCGGTATCGGGTGCGGGCCTCGACATGGGTCCCGCGTTCCAAGAAGGCGATCGCGCCGAAGGTGCCGATCGCGATGCGGGGCTTAGCCACGGCCGGTCACCCCCGCCGCGGGACGACCGGTCCTGGGGGCGGTGATGGCGGCGGGTCCCGCCGGGCCTCCAGCCACGCGGCCACATCGCTGACGGCGAACTTGATCCGCCGGCCGAACCGGTAGGCCCTCGGACCCTTGCCGTGCACTCGCCAGTCGTAGACGGTCTGCACCGGTACACCGAGGTAGTCGGCGAGTTCGGTCACGCTCAGCAGCGGCTCGAGGGCCGCGTGGCGTGTGAGGGAAGGCTCCGGGGCATCCATGCCGCACAGGTGCGAACCGGCGCACGAACCCCCGAAAATGCCCGAAATCGGCCGAAGCTGACCGGTTCGAACCGGAGGAGGAGCTGCCTGCAGAAGCCCATTGAGATGGGATTGAGATGGGGCGGTTCAAATCTCACCAACCAAAAAGTCCCGGAAACGCTAGCGTTTCCGGGACTTTCTTCGTTGCGGGGACAGGATTTGAACCTGCGACCTCTGGGTTATGAGCCCAGCGAGCTACCGAGCTGCTCCACCCCGCGGCACAAGGTAAGAGCCTAGCACGGATGCGCAGCGCGCACTGACGCGCGGACTCAGCCCGCGGCCTTGACCGCCGCCTCGACCGCGTCCCGCATCCGCTGGTCCGCCTGCGCGGCCGCGACCAGGTCGCCCGCGGCGTAGGCCTTCGTGCGGTCGTCGAGCGCCTTCTTGTAGTCGGCGAGCGCCTTCTGCAGCGCGGCGTTGTCGGTCGCGGAACCCGAGCCGGAGCCCTCGTCCGAGCCGCCCGTGCCGCCGCCGGGCTCCCCGGAGGTGCCGCCGTCGCCTTCGGCATCCGTGTCGCCCGCGGGCGCACCCGAGTCGCCGCCGAAGAGCGCGTCGAGCGCCTGGTCGAGGGTGTCCTCGAACGCCACCTGGTCGCCGAACGCCACGAGCACCTTGCGCAGCAGCGGGTAATTCGTCTCGCCCGTCGACTTGACGTACACCGGCTGCACGTAGAGCAGACCGCCCCCGACCGGCAGGGTCAGCAGGTTGCCGAAGTCGACCGTCGTATTGCCTCGCTGCAGAAGCGCGATCTGGTTCGCCACCTCGGTGTCGGTGTTGAACGAGTTCTGCACCTGGCCGGGCCCCGGCACCGTGTCCTGCTTGGGCAGCGTCAGCAGCGTCAGCTTTCCGTAGTCCTCACCCGCGTCCGCATTGGCCGCCAGGTAGCCGGTGAGCACGCTCTGCGCGTTGTCGGCGCTCGCCTGTGGAATGTAGGTCGAGTAGATCGAGAACGACGGCGCGGAGGCGCCCGGCACCTGCATCGTCAGGTAGTACGGCGGCTGCGCCTTCGCGGACGCCGCCGGCTGGGTCGGGTCCGCCGGGGTCGCCCACGCGTCGTCGCCCGAGTAGAAGGTGCCCGCGTCGTCCACGTGGTAGGTCTGCAGGATCGCACGCTGCACCTTGAAGAGGTCGGCGGGGTACCGCACGTGCGCGGTCAGCTGCTCGCTCATCTCGGAGGCCGGCTTGAGCGTCGCGGGGAAGACCTTCTGCCAGGTCGTGAGGAGCGGATCCTTGGTGTCCCACGCGTAGAGGGTCACCTTGCCGTCGTAGGCGTCGACGGTCGCCTTGACCGAGTTGCGGATGTAGTTGATGTCGTCGAGCGGGTAGTCGGGGCTCGGCGTGTAGGTGTCGGCGATGGTCGACGACAGCTGCTGGATGCTCGAGTACGGGTAGTCGGCGGTCGTCGTGTAGCCGTCGACGATCCACACGATTCGACCGTCGATGACGGCCGGGTAGGTGTCCGTGTCGAGCGTGAGGTACGGCGCGACCTTCTTGACCCGGTCGAGCGGGTTGCGGTCGTAGAGGATCTGCGACTGGTCGGTCACGGCGTCCGAGAGCAGCAGGTCGGCGGACTGGAACTTGAGGGCGTAGACGAGCTTCTTGATGACGTTGTCGAGCACGGGGCCGCCGTCGCCGTCGAAGGTCGTGGTCGCGTTGACGTCGCTGTCCTCGCCGCCGCTCGGGTAGTCGAGCTCGATCGAGGTCGACCCCTTCGGCGCCCCGACGATCGAGTAGGTGGGCGAGTTCTCGCCGAAGTAGACGCGGGGCTGGAAGTCGCCGAGCGAGCCGGTGGACGGGATACCCGACTCGAGGAACTCCGGCTGCCCGTCGACGGTGCGCTTGTTGCCGTAGGCCGCGACGACACCGAAGCCGTGCGTGTAGACGAGGGTGTTGTTGTACCAGCTCTTGTTGCTCTGCCCGGCCTGGTTGAGCTCGCGCACCGCGATGACGGTGTCCTGGCTCTGACCGTCGATCTGGTAGCGGTCGACGTCGAGGTGGTTCGCGAACTGGTAGTACTGCTTGACGCGCTCGAGCTGCTTGAAGGTGTCGCCGACGATCGCGGGGTCGAGGATGCGGATGCTCGCCGTGGTCTGCGCGTCCTCCTTGAGCTGGCCCTCGGTGGCCGTCGTGACCGCGTCGTAGGAGACGACGTTGATCCCGTCGAGCCCGTAGGCGGTGCGTGTCGCGTCGATCGAGCGCTGGATGTACTCCGCCTCCACGCGCTTCGCGTTGGGGTCGACGGTGAGCCGCTGCACGATCGCGGGATAGATAGTGCCGATGATGAGGCCCGACACGATCAGCAGGGCGGTGCCGATGAGGGGCAGCCGCCAGCGGCCGATCGCGGCGGTCACGATGAACAGCACGGCGACCAGCACGGCGATGCCGGCGAGGATCGCGCGCCCCGGGATGCCGGCGTTGACATCCGTGTAGGTGGCGCCCGTGACGGTGCCGGAGTCGTTGGTGAGGGTCGCGAACTGGTCGAGCCAGATGCTCACCGCCTGCAGGGCGAGGTACACGGCCGCGGTGACCGCGATCTGCACGCGGGCGGCGCGCGTCACCCGCACCTCGCGTCCGTTGATGCGGATGCCGCCGTAGAGGTAGTGCGTGGCGATCGCCGCGATCCCCGAGATGAGGACGATGGCCGACGCGTAGGCGACGAGGCCGCGGTAGAAGGGCAGCTCGTACACGAAGAACGACACGTCGAGCCCGAACTGCGGGTCCTTCTTGCCGAACTCCGTGCGGTTGAGGAACTGGAGCACCGTCGCCCAGCGCGCCGCGGTCGAGACGCCCACGAAGAGGCCGAGCAGCACCGGGACGCCGATCATGGCGAGGCGGCGCAGCGGCTCGATCACCTGCTGGTAGCGGTCGAGCTGCGAGCCGAGCTTCTGGTACAGCGGCCGCGAGCGGAACGCGATGAAGATGCTCACCCACATCGTGAGCGCCATCGCGGCGAAGCCGACGAGGAACATGAGCGCCATCGCCCACCACTGCGTCGTGAGCACCGAGAGGTAGCCGAGCTGGTCGAACCACAGCACGTCGGCGTAGAGGGTGGCGAAGGCGAGGAAACCCACCACGAGCACCGCGAGGATGGCGATGACGATCGCGACGGTGCTCCGTCCCGGGGAACGGACGGCGGAGGTGCTGCTGGCGGATGTCACGGGTGCGCTCCTGCGGGTCAGTCGGGGGCAAGGGGACCCCGGCGGCTCGCGCACCATCCTACGGGCGCCCCGCTGGGGACGCTCTGGGAGCCCGCGTCAGCCGCAGCGCGCGAAGGAGTCGGTCGAGGAGCCCTCGCCGATCGCGGTGACGACGTCGACCGCCTGGGCGAGCTCCGACACGGCGAACACCTCGAGGCCCGCCGGGATGTGGCCGACCACCTCACCGCAGTTCGCCTGCGGTGCCAGGAACCACTCGGCACCCGCGGATCGGGCCCCGATCATCTTCTGCCGGATGCCGCCGATCGGCCCGACCGCGCCCGTGCCGTCGATCGTGCCGGTGCCTGCCACGTGCTGCCCACCGGTGAGCGATCCGGGGGTGAGGGTGTCGTAGATCCCGAGGGCGAACATCATGCCCGCGCTCGGGCCGCCAACGTTCTGCAGGTTGATCGTGACCTCGAAGGGGAAGGCGTAGCTCACGCCCGGCACGACGCCGATGACGGGGCTCGCATCCGACTCCGAGCGCGCCACTGTCGTGAGGCTCACGGTGCTCTCCACCCCGTCGCGCCGGATGCCGAGCTCGACCGTCGCGCCGACCCCGGCATCCGCGATGGCCGCGCGCAGCTCGCCGTCGCTCGCGACCGGCGTGCCGTCCACGCTCAGCAGCTCGTCGCCGACCTCGAGGACCCCGTCCGCGGGGCCGTCGGGCGGCACCTCGTCGACGGTGACGGTCGAGGTGAAGGCGACGCCGAGCTCCGTGAGGGCGGCCGCGACCGCCGCCCGCTGCGAGGCGTCCATGTCGCGCGCGCTCTCCTCGTCGGACTGCTCTTCGGTCTGGCCTCCGGGGAAGACCGCGTCCACGGGGAGGAGGGCGCGGCTCGGATCGAGCCAGGCGGTCACCACCTCGAACCAGTCGAGCGGATGCTCGCGCGAGCCGTCGAGGTAGACGGTCAGCAGATCGAGCCGACCCTCGCTCGGGTAGCTCGGGGCACCGTCCACCTGGATCACCGGCACCGTCTCGCCGTCGACCTCGGTGTCGCCGAGGGTGTCGTAGACCGGACCGGGTCGCTCGACGACGTAGGGCGCGGGCGAGATGCCCACGAGAGCGGTGCCGAGCAGTGCCGCGATCAGCAGCCCCTGGCCCACGAGCCCCCGACGCGATGCGCTCTCGCGGGGCGCGGCCGGGTCGAGCGTCACAGGGTCCTCCGTGTTCGCTGCGGGCGCAGCCGAGACCGGGTCAGCCTAGGGCATTTCCCCGGTGCGCCGGCTGCGAGGCGCACTACCGTTGAATGCATGGCAGACGAGCCCCGCGACCCGTTCCCCGGATCGGGCGAGGACCCCGGCGAGGAGTTCCGCGACATGCTTCGCGACTTCCTCGCGGGCAACTCGGACCTCGACCCGGCGCAGCTCGCGAGCGCCGCCGGCCTGCCGAACGACCCGGAGCTCGTGCAGCGGCTCATCGGGCAGTTGCAGGCCGCCCTGCAGAACTCCGGCGACGGCATCAACTGGTCGCTCGCGAAGGAGCAGGCCACCGCCCTCGCCGCACGTTCGGCCGTCGCGTCGACGCCTGCCGAGGTGTCGGCCCTCGAGCAGGCCCTCCACGTGGCCGCGCTGTGGCTCGACGAGGCGACCGACATCGCCGCCCTGACGGCCGCACCTACCCTGCTCACCCGTGCCGGGTGGGCGGAGGCGACGATGCCGGTGTGGACGCAGCTCGCCGAGCCCGTCGCGAACTCCATCGCATCCGCCCTCACCGAGGTGCTCGAGGAGCAGGCGCCGGAGGAGCTCACGAGCATGCTGGGCGACGCCGGGCGGCTCATGCGCAACGTCGGCGGCACGCTCTTCGCGATGCAGCTCGGCCAGGTGGTGGGGCAGCTCGCCCAGGAGGTCGTGTCGGGCGGCGACGTCGGCATCCCGCTGCTCGACGGGGAGCAGCGCCAGGCGGCGCTCGTGCCGCAGAACGTCGAGGGCTTCGCGAACGGTCTCGAGATCCCCGTGGAGGAGGTGCGCCTCTACCTCGCCGTGCGCGAGCTGGCGCACGCGCGGCTGTTCCGGCACGCGAAGTGGCTGCGGCTGCACCTGCTCACGCAGATCACGGACTACGCGCGCGGCATCCGCATCGACACGGGCCCGCTCGAGGAGCTCGCGGCCGAGTTCGACCCGCAGAACCCCGAGTCGCTGCGCGAGGCGATGACGAGCGGCAAGCTCATCCCGCCGAAGACCGACGAGCAGCTCGCGGCCCTGCGCCGGCTCGAGACGATGCTCGCGCTCGTCGAGGGCTGGGTCGACGTCGTGACCGCGCAGGCGACCGCCCGGCTGCCGAAGTCGGATGCGATCGCCGAGTCGGTCAAGCGCCGTCGCGCCGCCGGGGGGCCGGCGGAGTCGGCCTTCGCGACCCTCGTGGGGTTGGAGCTGCGCCCCCGGCGCCTGCGCGAGGCCGCCGCCATGTGGCAGGCGGTGACGGATGCTGTCGGAGCCGAGGCGCGTGACGGCCTCTGGGCGCACCCCGACATCGTTCCGAGCGAGGCGGATGTCGACGATCCGACGCTGCTCATCGCGCGTCTGACGGGCGGCGAGCCCGAGCAGGACGACGTCGACCGCGCCCTGCAGGATCTGCTCGACGACTCGACGGGCGAGCGTCCACACGAGGACTGACCCCACGGGCGCTGAGCGGTCGGTTCTCGGCCCCATCTCACCCTTTCGAGGCCAGAAACCGACCGGTCAGCGGAGGCAGGCTCAGCCCGTGAAGGCCTCGGTGACGTGCTTGCGCATCCACGGCAGCGGGTCGATGAAGTTGTAGTCGCCCACCATGATCGCGAGATGCAGGTGCGTGCCGGAGGTCTGGCCCGTGTTGCCGACCTTGCCGATGACGTCGCCGCGGCTGACCGTCGCGCCGACCGGGACGGCCGAGCCCGAGACGAGGTGGCCGTAGACGCTGTAGACGGTCTGCCCGTCGACCTGGTGCTGGATGACGACGAAGGTGCCGAGCCCCGAGATCGCCCGCGAGACGACGACGCCGCCGGCGATCGCGTGCACAGGCGTGCCGTAGCCGGGTGTGTAGTCGATGCCGTGGTGGTAGCTCGAGCAGCCCGCGCACGGCGCCGCCCGGTTGCCGAAGTAGCTCGAGATGGGCGTACCCGGGTCGAGCGGCCACTGGATCGGCGTGTAGTAGCTGAGGGTGAAGTCGTCGCGTTCGGTCGCGACGGGCACCTTGGCGGCCGACTCGGCGAGGGTCGCATCCGTCAGCACGAGCTGCTGCCCCTCGACGACGGGCTCCGTCTCGTGGGCGACCGTGGTGGCGGAGGCCGGCAGGTCGTGGATCACCACGAGCGCCATGCTGAGCAGCACCGTGCCGACGGCGAGGCGCCGGCGGCTCATGCCGCGGAAGATGCCGAGCGGGAGATGGGCGTGCGGGTCGGAGGGGCGCGCGGACGCGGTGGGAAGCGGATGGGGCACGGGGTCGGGTCTCTCGGGTTCTGTCCCGCGGAGGCGGGAGAGCGCTGCAGCGCGCCGTCGGATCGGTCGGGCCTTCGTGTCGGGCGGATGGAACGGCGGGAGTGGTCACGCCGGGCGCCCGGGCCGTCGTCCACGTTGGTCCATCTACCTGGCAGAACCCTGGCATCCGCCTCCGCATCCCGTGGGAGCGGTTTCGCGCGCGAACGCTCGGGTAACACACGGTCAACTCCCCGCCTTCTCCCTTGCCGCGGGTGAGGTCGCGGACGTTCAATAGGAGATGTCCCCCGAACGAGGGCGTGGTCGAGGAAGGGGCGCGGAAACATGCATCTCACGGTCGAATCGCACGCGACCATCACCGAACTGGACGTCGAGCGGGTGCTCGACGACGTGCACCGGGTGCGCGGTCGGGACGGGGTTCTCGGCTACGTGCTCGAAACGGGTTCGGTGTTCGTGACGCTGCGCGGCGACATCTTCAACACCTCCGTCGAGATCGGGCAGTCGTACGACCTCGACACGGCGGTGCGCCTCCTCACGGAGCGCTGACCCCGGAGGCGCCCTCGCTACAGTGTGCTCGTGACGACGACGCGCACGGCCCGCGAGGGCGTCGACCTCAGCGGCCGCGACCTCACGCTCGATCTGGCACGCGTCTTCTGCGTGCTGCTCGTGGTGGTCGTGCATCTGCTGTTCGTCGGGGTCGGACCGGACGGCCACGGCGGCATCGCGGTCAGCCGGCCCCTCGAAGAGCAGCCGTGGTTCTGGATCGCCACCTGGTTCGGGCAGGTCATGCCGCTGTTCTTCGTGGTGGGCGGCTTCGCGACGGCGACCGCGCTGCGCAGCGCGCGCCGCCGCGCCCGGGAGGCGGGCGGTCCGCGCGACGTCGCCGACCGGTCGTTCGTGCACGGACGGATGCTGCGCCTCGCCCGCCCGGCGCTGCCGCTCCTGCTCGTCCTCGCGGTCGCTCTCGGCGCCGCGACGCTCCTCGGCGTCGACGCGGGGCTCCTCCACGCGGTCGCGACGGGTGTCGGCAGCCCGCTGTGGTTCCTCGGCGCCTACCTCATCTGCCAGCTCGCGGCGCCCATGCTGCTCGACCGCCACGAGCGCGCGCCGCGGGCGACCCTCGGCGTCCTGCTGGCCGCCGTCGTCGCGGTCGACGTGGCGCAGTTCACGATCCCCGGCATCCCCGTCGACCCCGCGGGCATGAGCGTGCTCGGCTACCTCAACCTGCTGTTCGTGTGGCCGCTCGTGCAGCAGCTCGGGTTCTGGTACGCCGACGGCTGGTTCGCACGGCGCGCGGGGTGGCAGCTGGCCCTCCTCGCCCTCGCCTGCTGGGCGAGCCTCGTGCCGCTCACCGTCTGGGGGCCGTACTCCGACGACATGCTCACCAACCTCAACCCCCCGACGGTGCCGCTCGTCGCGCTCGGCCTCGGCCAGGCGGCTCTGCTCCAACTGCTGAAGCGGCCGCTCACGGCGCTCATGCGAACGCGCGCGATGCGCGGGATCGTCTTCGTGATCGGGTCACGACTCATGACCGTGTACCTGTGGCACCTGCCGCTCATCCTCGCGCTCGCGGGGCTCGGGCTGCTGCTGCCGGGGATCGCGCCCGCCGCGGGGACCGGGGCGTGGTGGGCGACTCGGCCGCTCGTCTACCTGCTCGTGCTGGGGCTGATCTTCGTGCTGTCGTTCGGGCTCGGGCGCTTCGAGCGGCCGCTCGCCGTGGCCCGGCCCGCCGGGCTCGGCATCCTCGCGGTCGCGGGGGTCGCGACGATCGTGCCGACCGTCGCCATCACGATCGCGGGGCTCGACCTGCCGTTCGCGGTCGTCGCGGCCGCGGGATACGGGCTCGCGGTGGCGCTGCTCGTCGCGGGTCAGAACCCGAGGTCGAACTCGGCACCACCGAAGTCCGTGGAGCCGAGGTCGGCCCCCGCGCCGGATGCGGCGGTCGCGTCACCGGTGTCACCGGCGTCGGACGCGGCCTCCTCGTAGCCGGCATCCCACGGGAGGAAGGCGCTCACGAGCGCGGAGCCGATCACGTAGCCCGCGACGGTGCCGAGCAGCGAGCTCGCGAGCATGGAGCCGAAGCCGGGTGCGCCGGGCGTGATACCCGCCGAACTGCCCGAGAGCGAGCGTTCGAGCGAGCCGGGCCGGCGCAGCTCGGCGCGCGTCGCGGCGCGCGCGAGGGTTGCGGGCTCGCTCGACAGGGGGCGCTCACCGGTTCCCGCGCCCCGGCTCAGCTCCTCGTAGATGAGGGCGCGCTGGCCGTCGGTGAGTCGCGCGAAAGCCTCCGCGTGCACCTGCTCGATCGTCTCGGGCGGGGCGGTGCGGATGAGGTAGCGGTAGCGCTCGATCGCCCGGTCGTCGTCGGTGCGGGCGGCGGGCGCCACGGGCTGAGCCGTGCGCGCCTGCGGTTCCTCGCTGCCGAACAGCCGATCCAGGAATCCCATGAAAGCCTCCGTCGCCCACCGTACGAAGCCGGCCTGGGCGAGGGCTGGGACGCGCCTGGCAGCGCCCTAGACGGACGGCAGGAGGATGCCGTCGAGCACGAGCTCGCGCACCTCGGCGAGGATGGCGGGGCGCATCGCCGCCGCGTCGACGTCGAGCAGTTGGGCCACCGCGTCGACGATGACGCCGAGCGGCAGCTCGCCGTCGCACGCCCCGACGACCGCGGCGAGCGCCGCATCCGCCCGCAGCTCCCGGCGGAGACCGCCGCCCTGACGGAGCGTGATGACCGTGGGGTCGGCCTCCCCCGGCCAGTGGCTGCGCTCCTCCGTGACGTCGCCCGCGACGCGGAACGCCGTCGCGCGGAGCGACGCGTCGTCGAGCGGCGCGACCCGGTCCCGCGCCGCGAGCACCGCCGAGAGGTGGGCGCCGATCCCCGCGACCCCGTCGAGCGGCGCGCTCGCCCGCTCCGCCCGGCGGAACGGCGGGGTGCCATCCGGCCGGCGCAGCACGAGGTAGCCGAAGCCGACCTCCGCCACCTGGCGCCGCGCGAAGTCGTCGAGCCAGGCCGCGCAGAGCCGCTCGAACTCGGGGGTACCCGCGCGCGTGCCCCCGTCACGGATCCAGGTCTCGGCGTAGCGGGCGGGGTCGAGCAGGTCGCGCTCGACCACCCAGACGTCGAGGCCGGCGTCCGTCGCCCAGTCGGCGGCGCGCTCGAGGCCGTCGGCGTTCCAGCGGTACTCCCAGTTGCCGAGCAGCTGGGCGGTCCCGCCCGGGTTCAGGTGCTCGGCCGCGCCCGCGACGACGGACGCGACGAGCGCATCGCCCTCGAGTCCGCCGTCGCGGTACTCGTACTCGGGAACCGCCGGGTCGCGGGGCGTGATGACGAACGGCGGATTCGAGACGATGCGGTCGAAGCGCTCCCCCGCAACCGGCTCGTAGAGGCTGCCCAGCCGGAACTCGATGCCCTCCACCCCGTTGAGGGCGGCGTTGAGCCGCGCGAACCCGAGGGCCCGCGCCGAGATGTCGGTGGCGACGACACGACGCGCGAAGCGGCGTGCGTGCAGCGCCTGGATGCCGCATCCGGTGCCGAGGTCGAGCACCGTCTCGACGTCGTCCGGGAACTGCAGCGCCGCGAGCGTCGTCGACGCGCCGCCGACGCCGAGCACGTGGTCGACGCGGAGCGGTGCGCCGGTGGCGAGCTCGCCGAGGTCGGATGCGATCCACCACTCCCCCGCGCCGTGCGGGTCGACGAAGGAGTACGGGCGCAGGTCCACGAGCGGGCGGACGCGCCCGCCCTCGGCCGCGAGGAGCCCGAGCCCCACCGCGCCCGCGACGCCGAGGCGCGGCAGCGCGGCCTCGACGGCTGCGGCATCCGCGTGCTCCCCCAGCACGAAGAGCCGGGCGAGCACCGCCGCGGGGTCGCCGGATGCCGCCAGCGCCCGCGACGCCGGCACGCGGTTGCCGCGCTGCAGCGCCGCCGCAGCGGCCGCGCCCCACAGTCCGTCGAGCCGGTCGACGCGGTAGCGGGCGGCGTCGAGGTCGGCCCTGAGGGCGGGGATGCTCATGGGTTCATTGTGCCGGTGCTCTCACCGCGCGACGTCGAGCGGGTGCGCCAGCCCGTCGCGCGGCATCCGGGCGGCGAGCACCGCGATGACGGCGAGCACGGGTGGGACGACGGCCGCCACCACGAACACCGGGCCATAGCCGATCGCGGTGCCGAGGGGGCCGGCGACCGCCGTCGAGACGGGCATGAGCGCGAGCGACACGAAGAAGTCGAGGCTCGAGACGCGGCCGAGCATCGCGGGCGGCACGCGCCGCTGCAGCAGCGTCCCCCAGATGACACTCGCCCCCGAGAAGACGAGCCCGACCGCGAACGCCGCGAAGATCATGACCCACAGGCGGTCGGTGACGGCGACGAGCAGAAGGGGAAGGCAGCCGAAGCCCCAGGCGAGCGTCATGGTGGTCAGGTAGCGGCGCGGCAGCCGCCAGGAGGCGACCGCGATGGCCGCGATCGCCCCGCCCGCGCCGAAGGCGACGAGCACGAGCGCGTAGCTGCCGGCATCCCCGCCGGTCTGCTCGGTGACCGCGAAGGGCAGCAGCACCTCGAAGGGCCCCATGATGAGCAGCACGAGCAGGCACGAGAACAGCAGCGTCGCGAACAGCCACGGGGTGCGCACGAGGTAGGCGAAGCCGTCGCGCACGTCGACGAGCAGCTCCACCGCGGGGTGCCGCTCGGTCGGCACCTCGCGGCGCACGGCCGTGCGGCGCAGCACGGTGAGCAGCGCGATCGCGCCGAGCTGCGTCACGGCGATGATGGCGAAGGCCGCCGCCGGCGACCAGAGCGCGATGAGCGCCGCCGCGACGGCGGGCCCGCCGGCCTGCAGCACCGCGGGGCGCAGCATCCCCTCGAATCCGTTGGCGGCGAGCAGCTGCTCCTCCGGCAGGATCGAGGGCAGCATCGCCGAGTACGCCGGCATGAAGAAGCCGTCGGCGACGCCGAGCACGAAGCCGACGACGGCGAGATGCCACACCTAGAGCCCGCCCGAGAAGGCGAGCACCGCGACGGTGGCGACGAGCACACCCTTGACGATCTCGACGGCGACCAGCACGAGCTTCTGGGGCACGCGGTCGGCGACGGCCCCGCCGACGAGCACCGCGAGCAGGAGCCCGACCGCGTTCGCGGTCGCCACGAACGACACCTCGAGCGGGCCCCCGCCGTGGGCGCGGATCTGGAAGACGACCGCGATGAGCCAGACGCCGGCGCCGAACAGCGACAGCGTCAGCGCGATCGCGAGCAGCCGGTACTGGCCGACACGGAACGGCCGGAGTGCGCGCGGCAGGCGATCGCGTGGCGCCCGGTCGTCGAGGGGCGGATGCTGTGGTGCGGTCACTCTCCGATGATGGCGAAGATGTTGCCCGCGGGGTCGGTGAACCACGCGATGTCGGGTCCGCGGTCCGCCGCGCGCCCCCGCATGACGCCGCGCTCGTCCTGCGGCATGCCCGGGTAGCGCTCGAGGGCGACGCCCGCGGCCTCCAGCTCGTCGACCGCCGCGTCGATGTCGGGCACGACGAGGTTGAGCACCGTGAAGGTCGCGGGCACGTGATCGGCCTTGGGATAGACGAACACCCGGGTGCCGCCTGCTCGCAGCTCGATGCCGCCCATCTCGTTGCGTCGCGCGTCGAATCCGAGGGTGTCGCGGTAGAACGCGAGCGCCGAGTCGATATCGTCCACGGAGAAGCCGCTGAAACCGTCGACCGTCGTGAGCATGTCGCCACCTCCATCATGTGTACACTGTCCACAATCGCACGTCGACGGCAATTCCACCAGCCCGAGGAGGCACCGGAAGCGTCATGAGCACCGCGCGCGCCACCTATCGTCACGGCGACCTCCGACGCTCCCTCATCGAGGCGGGCGTCGCGCTCGCGCGGGAGGGCGGACCGGACGCGGTGGTGTTGCGCGAGGCGACCCGCCGCGCGGGTGTCTCCCCCAACGCCGCCTACCGCCACTTCGCCGACCGCGCCGAGCTCGTCGAGGCGGTGAGCGACGCCGCGCAGGGCGCGGCGGCCGCCGCGATCGAGGCGGAGCTCGCGGACGTGCCCGCGGCGTCCGACGTGCCGAGCGCCCAGGAGCGCCTGCGCGCCGTCGGGATCGGATACCTGCGCTTCGCGCGGGACGAGCCGGGCCTGTTCCGCGTCGCCTTCGGCGTGCCCGGCAACCTCGACCGCGCCTTCGAGGCCGAGAAGGCCGGGCCGGGAGGGTCGAGCCCCTTCGCGCTGCTCGCCGGGACGCTCGACGACCTCGTGCGGTTCGGCGCCCTCCCCGCCGAGCGTCGCCCGGCGGCCGAGCTGCTCGCCTGGTCGGCCGTGCACGGGCTCGCGATGCTCGTGCTCGAGGGGCCGCTCCACGAGCTCGGCGAGGAGATCCGCGTCATGGCCGGGCGCCGCGTCGTGGAGATGGTGGTCCGCGGGATCTGAGCGCCACATCCGTCCGCCGGGTTAGCCTGGCGGGACATGCGTGCCCTGACAGCCGAGCAGATCCGCGACTCCTTCGTGAACGCGGGCTCGATCGACCGCGAACGGATCCCGTTGCCCGGACTGCACGAGGTGCTCTGGGACGACCGCGAGTTCCTCGGCTGGCGCGACGGCTCGACCGCCCACCGCGGCTACCTCGTCTTCTGGCGCGACGAACGCCCCGTCGGCATCGTGCTGCGCGCCGCCGAAACCCGCCTCGCGGGCGGCTCGGCGATGTGCTCCCTCTGCCAGATCGCGCAGCCCGCCGGCCAGGTGCGGCTCTTCTCCGCGCTGCGCGCCGGGGATGCCGGGCACGCGGGCGACAGCGTCGGCACCTACATCTGCTCGGACCTCGGATGCTCGCTGCTCATCCGGATCGCCCCGCACGGCAGCCCGTGGGACCCGAACCCCGAGACGGTGGTCGCGGATCGCGGCGCGGGCCTGCTGCGGCGCCTGGACGCCTTCGCCTCGCGCGTGCTCGCCTGAGTCGTCAGTCGGTCGCGGGCAGCACGTGGAACGGGATCGCGAACGACGCGGAGACGCCGAGGATCCCGCCCAGGAACAGTGCCATCGCGGCGAGCGTGTTCTGCTCGCCCACCTCGAAGGCGTACCCGAACGCGAGGAACGACGCGACGAAGATCACGAGCGCGACGAGGAAGACGACCACCTTCATGCGCCCCACCCTACCGTGCGGCGGCGCGGCATTCGGCGATCCGGCGGTCGAGCAGTCGCCGCTCCGCATCGCCCGGCGCGAGGGCCCGCGCCCGCTCGAGGTGCGGGATCGCATCCGCCGCCCGCCCCGCTCGGCGCAGCAGCTCGCCGCGCGTGAAGGGCACGAGGAACGAGCCGGCCAGCGCGGGCGGCTCGCCGAGCGCGTCGAGGGCCGCGAGTCCCGCATCCGTCCCCTCCGCCATCGCGATCGCGACCGCCTCGTTGAGGGCGACGACGGGCGTCGCGGGCAGCAGCCCGTAGAGCTCGCGGATGCGTCGCCAGTCGGTGTCGGAGGCGCGCGGCGCCCGGTCGTGCTCGGCGGCGATCGCCGCCTGCACACCGTAGGGCCCCACGACGGCGCCCTCCGCGAGCAGCGCCAGCCCCTCGGCGACGGCCGCGGCGTCCCAGAGCGCGCGATCCTGCTCCTCGAGCGGCACGAGATCGCCGGCGTCGTCGACACGCGCGGCTCGACGCGCGTGCTGGAGCAGCATCAGGGCGAGCAGCCCGCGCGCCTCGGGATCGCCCGTGAGCCGGTGCACGAGCCGCGCGAGACGGATGCCCTCGAGGCAGAGCTCGTCGCGCACGGGACGCCCGTCGTCGGGCGCGTACCCCTCGGTGAAGATCAGGTAGACGACCGCGAGCACCCCCGCCGTGCGCTCCGCGACGAGGGAGGGTGGCGGCACCCGGTACGGGATGCCCGCCTCGGCGATCCTGCGCTTCGTGCGCAGCAGACGCTGGGACATCGTCGCCTCGCCCACCAGGAACAGACGCGCGATCTCGCGCGTCGTGAGCCCCGCCACGGCGCGGAGGGTGAGGGCGACCCGCCCCTCGACGGGGAGGGCCGGATGCGCGCAGGTGTAGACGAGGCGCAGCACCTCGTCCTCCCACTCCCCCTCCTGGTCGCCGAGGGCGGCATCCGCCGGGGCACCCGCGGGCTCGGCGTCGGCGATCGCGAGGCGCAGCTTCTCCGACTCGACGCCCGAGCGTCGCACGAGGTCGATCGCGCGACGCCGGGCCGCGACCGTCAGCCACGCCCCCGGCACCCGCGGGATGCCGTCGGCCCCCCAGCGCTCGAGGGCACGCGCGTACGCGTCCTGGGTGCAGTCCTCGGCGAGCGCCCAGTCGCCCGTGAACCGCACGAGCGCGCCGAAGACGCGGGCCCATTCGTCGCGGTGCGCCGCGGCGACGGCGGCGCGCACCTCCGCCGGGGTCGCAGGCCCTGCGGTCAGCTCGCGGCCTTGATGATCTTCGCGATCGACCAGCCGAGCGTGCAGATCACCGGGATGGAGACGGCGAGCAGCGCGATCGTGTTGGGGCGGAAGCGGAGGCCATCGGCGCCCCCGATGTACGCGCCGACCGGGATGGCCGAGCCGCCGCCTCCGCCGCCGCTTCCGTACTCGTCAGAGTCGCCCGCGCCGAAACCGTACGCGACGAGCGCGACGGGCACGAACTCCACACTGTCGACCGTCTGCTTGTCGCCGTAGGCGAGCCTCACGCTGCGGTCGGGCACGCCCGCGGCGAGCTTCTCGGTGAGTCTGTCCCTGCTGGTCTGCGTCGTCTCGGCCATGCCCCGACGCTACGCGCGGGGCGCGGCCGTGTCGAGGCCGGGGGCCGTCAGGCCTTGGCGACCGAGACCGAGACGGGCGTGGCGTTGGCGAAGAGGTCGAGCACAGGGCAGTGCTCGTCGACCGCGGCGCGCAGCTCCTGGTAACGCTCCTCCGTCTCCGGGCCGCTGATGCGGATGTCGAGCCGCACCGCGCCGAACCCTGGGCGCACCGACTCCTCGATGCCGAACAGCTTGCGCGCGTCGAGGTCGCCCTCCGCGGCGATCGAGATGTCGTCGACCCGGATGCCGAGGGCCTGGGCGTAGAGGCGGTAGACGACGATCTGGCACGAGATGAGGGCGCCGAGGGCGTACTCGACCGGGCTCGCCGCCACGTCGTCGCCCGCGAGCGCCGCCGGCTCGTCGACGACGAACTCGTGCCGGCCCGCGGTGATGCGGCTCGCGACCGAGCCCTCGCCGACGCCGCGCACGCGGTAGGTCAGCTGCGCGGAGGCGGTGTCGGCGGCGATCCGCTCGCCCCACGCGGAGCCCGCGGCGCTCAGGCGTTCGGCGCGCTCCTCGGCGGACGCGGCGGGGATGTCGGCGATGGTCTCGAGAAGGGTCATGGGCGCGACGCTACGGGTCTCACGGGGCGGGCCGGAAGACGTCGCGTCACGGGACGTAGCCCGGCGTAGCGGCGCGTCATGCGGCCGGCCCATGCCTCTGGGAGAATGGGGGGATGAGCGGCGCGGCGACATCATCCACGACCCTCCGGCGGATCGGACGCACCTGGGTGTGGGTGCTGCCCCTTCTCGGCATCGCGGCACTCGTGCTGAGCTGGGAGCGGGAGCTGCCGACGCTCGCCTACGTGCTCGTCGGCGCCGTGCTCGTGGGCGTCGTGCTCGCCGCGGTGCACCACGCGGAGGTGATCGCCCACCGCGTCGGGGAGCCGTACGGTTCGCTCGTGCTCGCGGTCGCGGTCACCGTGATCGAGGTCGCCCTCATCATCACGCTCATGCTCGGCAAGGCCTCCGAGGACGCCTCCACGCTCGCCCGCGACACGGCGTTCGCGGCGGTCATGATCACGCTGAACGGCATCGTCGGCCTGTCGATCCTCGTCGGCTCGCTCAAGCACAACACCCCCCGCTTCAACCCGGAGGGCGCGGGCGGCGCCCTCGCGGTCGTGGTGACGCTCACGACGCTCACCCTCGTGATCCCCTCGTTCACGGTCTCGGAGCCGGGCGCGCAGTTCTCGCCGACGCAGCTCGCGTTCGTCGCGGTCGCCTCCATCGTTCTGTGGGGGGCGTTCATCCTGCTGCAGACCGGACGCCACCGCGACTTCTTCCTCCCCGTCGGCAAGACGGGCGAGATCATCGACGAGGACGCCCACTCCGACCCGCCCAGCAACCGCGAGACGTGGATCAGCCTGGGGCTGCTGCTGGCATCCCTCATCGCGGTCGTCGGCCTCGCCAAGGCGATGTCGCCCGCGATCGAGGGCATCGTCGAGGCGGCGGGGATCCCCGAGACCTTCGTCGGCGTCGTCGTCGCACTCGTCGTGCTGCTGCCCGAGGGTCTCGCCGCCACCAAGGCGGCAGCGCGCAACCGCCTGCAGACCTCCCTCAACCTCGGGATCGGCTCGGCGATGGCATCCATCGGGCTCACGATCCCCGCCATCGCGGTCGCGTCGATCTGGCTGCCGACGCCGCTCACCCTGGGTCTCGGGCCGGTGCAGATCATCGAGTTCCTGCTCACGGTCGCCGTCGCGACCCTCACGATCGTGCCGGGACGCGCGACCCGCCTCCAGGGCGTCGTGCACCTCGTGCTGTTCGCGGCGTTCCTGTTCCTCGCGACGACCCCGTAGCGGGGGCTACTCCTCCGGGACGACGATCCAGAGCACGATGTAGACGACGATCGCCGCGCCCGCGAACAGGGCGGCGACGACTGTGAGCACGCGGACGAGGGTGACGTCCCAGCCGAAGCGGTTGGCGACGGCGGCGCACACGCCGCCGATGACGCGCCCGGTGCGCGGACGGATGAGGGATGCGGAAGCGCTCATGCCACCAGTCTGCGGCAGCGGAGGCGCGCGCGGCATCCGGCGAACCCCCGGTTCCGGGCAGGGGCGGCGGTAGGGTCGGAGCGAACCTGAGGAGGCCCGGATGCCCGAGCTCGACGACACCGATCGCGTCGCCGTCTACATCGACTTCGACAACATCGTGATCTCGCGCTACGACCAGCTGCACGGCGACATGGCGTGGCGCAAGGACAACGCGCGAGACGCGCGCGACGAGGTCGCCGCGAAGCTCGCCGCCGCATCCGTCGACGTCTCCGCGGTGCTCGAGTACGCGTCCTCCTTCGGCACGGTCGCCATCTCGCGCGCCTACGCCGACTGGTCGGTTCCCGCGAACGCCGCCTACCGGCGCGACCTCGTCGACCGCGCCGTCGACCTGACCCAGCTGTTCCCGGCATCCGGCACCAAGAACGGCGCCGACATCCGCCTATCGGTCGACGTCATCGAGGACCTCTTCCGCCTGCCCGACATCACCCACGTCGTGATCGTCGCGGGCGACTCCGACTACATCGCGCTCGCCCAGCGCTGCAAGCGGCTCGGCCGCGTCGTCGTCGGGATCGGCGTCGCCGGGGGCACGAGCAAGGCGCTCATCTCGGCGTGCGACGAGTTCGAGAGCTACGACGAGCTGCCGGGCGTGGAGGCGGCGCCGCCGCGCCCCCGGGGTCGCGTCGCGGAGCCCGCGCCCAAGCACTCCGCGGAGCCCGCAACCGAGGCCGCCGCGACGCCCGCGAAGAGGAAGGCGCCGAGCAAGAAGGCGACCGCGCCGACGACGCCGATCGTCGCTCCCTCGGCGACCGACCCGTTCCTGTCCCCCGACGGCACCGTGAGCGACCGCGAGGCGACGCGCCTGCTCGTGCGGGCGCTCGAGTTCGGGCACAGCAAGAACGAGGACGCCGAGTGGCTCAACGCCTCCGCCGTCAAGTCGCAGATCAAGCGGCTGAACCCCTCGTTCAACGAGAAGACGCTCGGCTTCGCGAGCTTCACCGACTTCGTGAAGTCGCGCGGCAACCTGGCCGAGGTGCAGATCGACGGGCAGCACCGCCGCATCCGGCTCCGCGCCGCGAAGGGCGAGTAGCGCTCCTCAGCTCAGGGTCGCGAGGCGCACGTTGTCGAGGGCGGTCGGGAGCTGCGAGCGGTCGACCGTGTAGACGGCGTGCAGGGGCCGTCGCGGCCGCCCGTTCGCGTCGCGACCCGCGGCGATGGCACGCACGCTCGCGATCGGCTCGCGGATGCGACCCGCCACCCCGCCGGCACCGTCGACGACCTCGTAGCGCCATCCCGCGCCGCCGATCACCCGTGAGGCGTGGCGCAGCACCCTGCGTTCGATGTCGACGTAGAACACCGAGAGCCGGTCCTCCCAGGCGACCATCGACGAGAGCGCGACCGGATGAGGCGTGCGCTGCCACCCGCGGCTCCCGTCGAGGATCGAGAAGGACCAGTCGTAGTCGCCGCCCCGCGGCGTGCCGACCGCGCAACGGAGGTTGCCGTAGCTGAGGTCCTCGTAGACCACCCAGAGCCTGCCGTCGAACACCGCGGCGGTCGGGTTGAGCCCGACCGATGCGCGGATGCGGCCGGTACCGGGCGACGGCGGGGGCGTCTGCTGGCCCGAGCCGTCGAGGGTCTCGAGGCGCCAGCTCGCCGTCGCCGCCTGGAAGGTGCCGTGACGGAGCCGCTGCGAGGTGCCGCCCGAACCCACCGGCACGGCGAGGGAGTAGAAGACGTGGGTGCGGCCCTCGACCCCGCGGACGAAGGTGGACGACTCGCCCGCGCGGCCCAGCATCCGCTCGCCCTCGTCGGCGTCGCCGTCGACCTCCGCCACCTCCCAGGTGTCGCCCGAGATGCGGCGGGCGATCGCCAGGTTGCCGTTGACCCGTTCGTCCCAGGTGGCGTCGCGCGCGGTGCCGACCGGGACGCTGAGCATCCCCGCGGCGAAGTCGACCTCGGGAGAGATCGAGTTGAAGGCGGCGACGATCCCCGAGGTGGTGTCGGCACCGTTCGCCGGTTGGCGGCCCGACACGGTCGTCGTGAGGAAGCCCTTCGGGGAGTCGGGGGCGCGGTCGGCGACGAACCAGGCGAAGTCGCCCCAGGTGGCCGAGAGCCGTGTCGTCGTGCTCGCCGCCGAGACCATCGACGGCATGGGGCCCGACCACAGATCGCGCACCGGCTGCCCGGCCGACGGGAACACGCGCACGTCGACATCCGCCTCCGCTCCCGGGCGATGCTGCCAGACCTCTTCCCCCGGGATCGTGAAGACGGCGAGCTGACGGGCGCCCGAACCCGACCCGGTCTCCTCGACCGCGACGCCGACACCCAGCGAGTCCGTGTGCACCGGGAGCTCGCGAAACGTCCAGCCGACGCCGAAGCCGCGGCCCGCGAGCACCTGCGCCGGACCGAACGCCAGGATCTCCCAGTCGTCACCGTCGCGCAGGAACGAGGGAGTGCCCGCGACGAACCCGTTGCCCTTCGCGAAGCTCTGCGCCGCCGAGAAGAAGTCGCGGGGCTTCGCCACCGGGTCGGGCATCCCGCGCACCGCGACGCGCAGCGAGGTGAAGGAGCGCACCGTGATGACGTCGATGTAGCGCTTGTTGCCGCTGCGCCCGAACACGAAGGTGGGGATGTGGCGCACGCTCGAGGCGAGGCTGGAGCCCAGCCGGTCGTACCAGCCCTTCACCTCCGCATCCGACACGACGATGTCGGTGCCCTGCACCGTGCCGACGTGCTTCGCCGTCGGAGCGGACGCCGTGCCGCGAGGGAACATGATGACGTCGGGGCGGGGGTCGGTGCGCGGATCCCCCGAGGTGAACGTCGGGATGATCGACATGATCTCCTCGTCGACGCCGAGCAGGGTCGGGTCGAACTCGACCAGGCCGGCGAACGCCTCGGCGACGGTCATGTGCTCTCCTCCGGTCGGGCGCGCGGACGCGCGGGTGCACCGCTCTGTCTACTCGCGCTGCCACCGTGCCGATACCCCAGATCCCGGCGCTAGGGTGCCCCCACCCCCGGCTCTGCGGACGGCTCCGCGGAAGCGCGGGCGAGCATGACGAGCGCGACGACCGCGGCGAGCAGCTGAAGCCCCACGAACACCCCGAGGAGCACCCCGGACGACGTCATCACGCCCGACACCCCGATCGTGACATCGGCGGACGCGTGGAACAGCGCCGCGAGCAGCACGCTTCCGCGCGCGCCGCGGAATACCCATCCGATGAGCACGGAGGTGGCGACCGTCGAGAGCGCGAAGACCACGAAGGGGAGCCGCGACTGGAACGAGCCGTCGATGAGGAAGAGCGGCAGATGCCACACCGCCCAGACCACGCCGAGCAGCAGATTCGCCCCGACCGCGCCGAAGCGGGGCAGCATCCGCGGGAGGGCGAACCCGCGCCACGCGGTCTCCTCGGTGAGCAGCCACATCCAGGTGTTGAAGGCGAAGGCGCCCAGCACGCCCCACCAGGACGTGGTCTCGGGCGAGACCGGAAGCCCCGCGACGACGCCGACGAGCACGGCCAGCGCAGCGAGCGCCGGCGTGAGGACCACGGCCACGAGGTACCAGCGCACCCGCACCCGGACGCGCACCATCCGCAGGAGCAGGTCCTTGACAGCCGGCCACCCGCCCGTCAGGGCCGCCGTGCCGAAGCTCGCGATCGGCAGGCCGATCCAGAACGCGAGCGCGCCGGGGATGTGCCAGGTGATCCAGCCGAGCTGCTCGGCGAGCGCCGTCCCCCAGACGAACCAGGGCAGCGCGAAGGCGAGCGCGAAGAACAGGACGAGCGGGTGGCGTCTCATGCGGGGGCGGTCTCCTCGGTGCGGGCGCGGTAGACGCGCGTGATGACGGCGGATGCGGGGACGGCCGCGATCCAGCTGAGCTCCCCCGCGGACGCGCCGGCGAGCAGCGCGACCGGAATCGAGAGCAGGAAGATCCCCGGGATGGGGAACGACTGCACGAGCACGAGGCGGAAGACCGCGAGGTCGATCGACGCCGCGACGAGGCCGCGATGCCAGGCGTACAGCCACATCCCCGTCATGAGGAAGCCGATGAGCGAGATCGTCGCTGCGTACAGCACGACGGCCAGCACGTCATCTCCGTGCAGCCCGAGGATCGCGGTCGGCAGCGGCAACGACGCGACGAACAGCAGCATGAGCAGGTTCATCCGCAGGAGCCCCTGGTCGTATCGCTCGATCGCCGCGAACTTGCGGTGGTGGGAGAGCCACACGAAGCCGACCACGACGAAGCTCAGCACGAAGGTGAGGTACCCGGGGACGAGCTCGCGCAGCGCGTCCGGCAGCGCGGCATCCGGCACCTCCGGTGCGTGCAACTCGATGATCAGCAGCGTCATGGCGATCGCGAAGACGGCGTCCGAGAAGAACGTCATCCGTTCGACGCTCTCGCCGTGCGCGAATCGCTGCACGTAGCGGGTCCAGGTGGTCACGGATCCGATGCTCGCGTCTCGCGGCGCCGTGGTCGTCGCCACAGGGGTGGAGATGCGGCGTCCACCCCGGGGTGGAGCGCTGGTCAGGGGCGGGCGAGTCCCGTGCGGTAGGCGTAGCGGACCAGCTGGGCGCGGTCGCGTGAGGCGGTCTTGGCGAGCAGGTGGTTGATGTGGGTCTTCACCGTCGCGGACGAGACGTAGAGCTCGCGGGCGACCTCGTCGTTGGAGCGGCCCGCGGCCACCAGACGCAGCACGTCCAGCTCGCGCGGGGTGAGGGCGTCATCGGGCGGCGGCTCGGTTGCCGCCGGCGTGCGATCGAGGGCCTCGAGGAGGCGGCGCTGCACGCTCGGGTCGAGCTGGGCCTCCCCCTCGACGACGGTGCGGAGCGCCGCGACGATCTCATCCGCCGAGGCATCCTTGGTGAGGAAACCGCGCGCGCCCGCCCGGAGCGCGGCGAACACCCACTCGTCGTCGGAATAGGTGGTGAGCACGACCACGCCGGCGCGCGAGCCGCGGCGGGCCAGCTCCGCGGCGACCTCGACCCCCGTGAGACCGGGCATGTGCAGGTCGAGCAGCACGACATCCGGATCGAGCGCTGCGACGAGCTCGAGCGCCTCCGCGCCGCCCGCCGCGGTGCCGACCACGTCGACACCGCCGATGAGCCCGAGAAGGGTCGACAGCCCCTCGCGCACGACCTTCTGGTCGTCGACGACGAGCACCCGGATGTCGGCCATGGTGTCACTCTGGCACGCGCTCTCGCGTGCGGCCCTCCCCCGTGGCTCCGAACTGCCAGGGCGGGCCTCCACCCCAGGGTGGAGACGGCAACCGGCGCGGCATCCGTCGTGGCACAGTTGCACCATGTCGCCCGTGCGCGCCCTCGGCCTCGCGATGGTCTGCGTCGTGATCGGCTCCGCGCTCGCGGGGCCCGTCGGCTGGCGGAACCCGGCGCACGTGGTGGCGCTCGCGGCCTTCGCGGTGTCGGCGACGCTCTTCCTCGTGCTGCCGCGCATGCCCCGCTGGGTCGCGGCCGCGATGCTGGCGCTCGCGGGCGCATCCGCGGTGCTCGTCTACGGACTCGACCCGGCTGCGGTGCCGATCGGGCTGTTCCTGCTCGGGGCCCTCGCCCCGCTCGCGAGCCCCTCCTGGGCGGGCCTCGTGACGGTCGGCGGGGCGACCCTCGCCTACATCGCGGCCGAGCTGATCGCCGAGCGCGCGAGCTGGACCCTCGCGGCGACCGTAGCCGGGGTGCTGTTCTTCGCCCTCGTCGGCCGGCTCGTGCTGCGCGAGCGCCGCCAGCGGCAGCGCATCGCCGAACTGCTCGGCGACCTCGAGCGCAGCCGTGCCGCGGAACGCGAGGCCGAGGTGGCGGCGGAGCGCGCCCGACTCGCGCGCGAGGTGCACGATGTGCTCGCGCACACCCTGTCGGGGCTCGCCATCCACCTCGAGACCGCGAGGCTGCTCGCCGCATCCGAGCGAACCGACCCGGCGCTGCGCGACACCGTCGACCGCGCCCATCGACTCTCGCGCACCGGGCTCGACGAGGCCCGGCGCGCGGTCGGCGCTCTGCGCGGCGACGAGCTGCCGGGGCCGCAGTCGATCCCGCGCCTCGTGGAGGAGCACCGGCTGTCGTCGGCATCCGCGGTGCGGTTCACCCAGCGCGGCGAACCCTTCGAGCTGCCGACCGAGGCCCGGCTCGCCGTCTACCGGACGGCGCAGGAGGCGCTCAGCAACGTGCGCAAGCACGCGGCGGGCGCTCCCGTCGAGGTGGAGCTGCGGTGGGATCCGGATGCGGTCACGCTCACGATCGATGACGGGGGCGGCCGGCCCCCGCTCGCGCTGCCCCATTCCGGCTTCGGCCTTGCGGGGATGCGGGAGCGCGCCGAGCTCGTGGGCGGCACGCTCGAAGCGCGCCCGTTCGAGCGCGGCTTCCGGGTGAGGCTGCGGATTCCTCGCCGGCCCGACTGATCCGCGCAGCGGCGGAATCAGCGGCACCGGTCGCGGGTTGAGGGTGACATGACGACATTCGGCATCATCGGCGCAGGCCACATCGGATCTCAGCTCGCCCGAGCGCTCACCTCGCACGGCTACGACGTCGTGATCGCGAACTCGCGCGGCCCGGAGACCCTCGCGGACCTCGTGGGCGAGCTCGGCCCGCACGCCCGTGCGGCGACCGCGCAGGAGGCGGCCGAGGCCGCGGATGTCGCGGTCGTCACGGTGCCGCTGCGCGCCTACACCGCGATCCCGGCGGGGCCGCTCGCCGGCAAGGTCGTGCTCGACACGAACAACTACTACTGGGAGCGGGACGGCCACATCCCGGAGCTCGACCGCGGCGAGGCGACCGTCTCGGGCCTCCTGCAGGCGCACCTCCCCGATGCGAAGGTGGCGAAGGCCTTCAACCACATCATGGCCGCCGACATCACCACGACCGGCACGCCCGCGGGCAGCCCGCACCGCCGGGCGCTCGGGACCGCATCCGACTTCCCCGAGGCGATCGACGTCGTGACGCGCCTGTACGACGAGCTCGGTTTCGACACGGTGTCGGCGGGGGCGCTCGACGAGTCGTGGCGGCTGGAGCGCGACCGCCCGGCCTACGTCGTGCGGCAGAACGCGGAGGAGCTGCGGGCGAACCTCGCGAAGGGGTTCCGCGTGCGCCCGGGCGACGCGGGCTGATCGCCCAGCTCGCGCGTGACGGCGCCTTCCCGGATGTGTACGCTGTCCACATCCGGGAAGGACAGGACCATGGCAGCTCCGCTCATCTACTTCAGCACGGTCTCACTCGACTGCTACCGCGAGGACGCCGACGGCCGCTTCGACTGGAGCGCCCCCGACGAGGAGGTGCACACCTTCATCAACGAGCTGTTCGCGCCCGTGCGACTGCACCTCTACGGCCGGCGCAACCACGACATCATGATGTTCTGGGACGAGCAGGACCCCGAGGGGCTCGAGGGCGCCTCCCGCGGATGGGGCCGGTACTGGCAGGGCGTCGACAAGGTGATCTACTCCCGCACCCTCACCGAGGTGCCCATGCGGCGCGCCGAGCTGCGCCACGAGTTCGACCCCGACGAGGTGCGCCGCTGGAAGGCGGGCTCGGACGTGCCCATCGGCATCGGCGGCGGCGAGCTCGCCTCGGAGGCCGCCCGTGCGGGCGTGCTCGACGAGCTGCACCTGATCGTCACGCCGACGCTGCTCGGCGGGGGGACCCCGTACCTCGACCACGGCATCCGCCTCGAGCTCGAGCTGCTCGACGAGCGCCGCTTCGCGGCCGGCTCGACGTACCTGCGCTACGCGGTACGCTGACGCCCCGGGGCCACCCCGTCCGGCTCCCGCGCCGCCCCACTTCATGAAAGACTCTCGGAACCGGCGTTCGTGCAGTGCGCCGCCTCGCCCACCACCACGAGAGGTACCATGCCCGACCCATTCGAGAACGGCCGGCCGACGCTGCCCGAGGGACCGGCGACGGCGGACCCCGCGTTCGCGCCCGAGCCGAAGAAGAAGCCCTCGATGGCGCTGCGGATCGGCAGCGCAATCCTTGCGGTCGTCCTCGGAGCCGGAGCGTGGATCGGCACGCGGGCCCTGCTCGATTCGCTCTCGGGCAACTCGAAGCAGCAGGCGATCGAGAAGGCCGTCGACGAGCTCCACCGCTCGGTCTCGCTGCCGTCGCAGCTCGACGAGGTCACCATCCTCACCGACATCACCGCCGAGGAGAACGCGGTCCACTACTTCTACACGCTCACCGATGTCGACCCGTCGGTCGTCACCACGGAGTTGCTCGAGAGCGTCGTGCAGCCGACCATGTGCGGCACGAAGCAGACGCGCGAGCTGCTCGACCGGGACGTCGCCATGCGCTACAGCTACGTCGTCGAGGGCACCGACGACAGCTACGACTTCGAGCTCACGAAGGACAACTGCTGAGCCGCCCGAGGCGGCTGCTCGCCGCATCCCTCGCCGCGGTGCTGCTCGCCGCGGGGCTCGCGGGGTGCGCCCTGCAGGAGCGCTACACGAACCACCCGAGCAACGGCGGCCGCACCTCGGACGCCGTCGGCGCCGCCCTCGAGGCCGTGCCGGGCATCGAGCACGCGGACGCCTACACGGCGCCCTGGTACAACCCCGGCGAGGGCGGCCTGTTCTCCTCGACGGGCGTCGACCTCGTGCTGTGGGTCACCATCGACCCCGAGATGCACGTCGCCGACAGCGCCGGATTCCTGCGGGCAACCGCTGAGGCCGCCTGGTCGATCAACGACGGCTACTCGCCGCAGGGGCGCGTCAACCTGATCGTGCGGCGCGGCCTGGACCGCGACCACGACTGGGCGGCGGATGCGGCATCCGTCTTCGGAGACGACGTGCAGGTGTCGCGGGATCCGGACATCGCCTTCATGCACTACGAGAACGAGCCGACCCTGACCGACGACGACACCCTCGTCTCGCTCTCGGTCGAGACGTACCGGCGCACCCTCGGCGACTGGCCGGCCGCACCCGCCGACTTCGACGCGGCGTTGCTCGCGGAGGGCCCGCCGGAGGACGTCGACCCACCCGCCGTCGACGACTTCCACACGGCCGGCATCACGGGCGGCGGCGAGACGTGCATCAGCGTCGGCTTCACCCGCAACCTCGACGCCGACGGCGTCCCCTACCCGGGCGACGTCACGATCACCCTCTTCGTGCGCGACCGGGAGTACGGCACCGCCGTCGCCCACGGATCCGCGAGCGACGATGCGGGCGGCGAGAGCTCCGTGTCGTTCTGCGGGGACGACGCGCCGACGAACGACGTGGGGTCCGTGCACTCCCGCGTCGTCGCTCCGGCGGCGCCGGGGTTCCGCGGCGTCGACCGGGGCGGCGTCACCAACGACTGGTGACGCGCCCGCGGCTCGGGGAAAGGCCGCCTACGCGGCGCGCGGACGCCGCGTCCCCGCGACCGAGAGAGCGAGCCCGGCGAGCAGCAGGAGCGCACCGAACGCCGCAGCCCACCAGGCCGTGTCGTCGGGGATCTCCAGGTAGGTCGTGATGCCGAGGATGCGCGCGAGGCCCCACGGCAGAAGGCCCAGCTGGTCGTTCCACACGGTGAGGGCCGCCTCGAGCCCCACCACGCCGACGATCGCCGCCGGCACGGCGAGGCCGGCGCCGACCGCGGCGAGCACGACCCCCGTCGCGCGGCGCCCGCCGAGGCGGCTCGCGAGGGCCCAGCCGGCGGCGACGAAGGTCCAGAGGAAGGCGGCGAACGCGAGCGAGATGTAGAGCGTGCGCCGCACGGGGTCGGTCCAGAAGCCGAACCAGTAGCCGCCCGGCCCCGACACCGCGAGCGCGGCGAGCAGCAGCACGGAGCGCAGCACGACGACCCCGCCGACGGCCGCCAGCACCGCCCACACCGCCCGCCCCCGCACGAACAGCAGCACGACGGCCACGAACACGGCCCACGCGCCGAGGGTCACCGCGAGCTGCACCGGCGCGAGGAACGAGGTCTGCACGGCGCGGGTGCCCACGAGCAACGCCCCGGGCACGAGGAGCACGAGCATCCGGTCGAGACGGTCCATGCCGAGGGCGGACTCGTCGGCGCGCCACGGGCGGATCGCGGCGAGCCAGGTGGCCCGTGCCGCCGCGGCACCCGGGCGGCGCACCAGGCGGGTGCGGGCCGAGAACGCACCGATGAGCACCCACGCGAGGGTCAGCAGGAGCAGCACCCGCGCGATCCACGCCATCGCCAGATCCCGGTCGGTGCGTTCGAGGCCGAGCCGGGCGGCGGTGAGGTTCCACGCCGGGTGGTCGACGTCGCCCCGGTAGGCCGCCAGGTGCGCCCTCGCCGCGGATGCGAACGCGTCACGCGCCTGTTGCCAGCGCGCGTAGGCGGCCGGGTCGAGGGTGTCGTGCCATTCGGCGGCGGAGAGGAACGCGGCCCGGTAGGCGTTCAGCAGGCCGAGCGTGTCGAGCTCGTAGTCGAGGGTGGCGAGCAGCTCGTCGCGGGCGCCGGGGCGCCATCCGTCGGCAGGTGCCGCGGCGACGGTGTCGCGCATCCGCTCGACGGCGGCCACCGCCTCGCTCCCCTGCGCGATCGTCTCGGCGACCCGCGCCCGCCCGATGATGGCGTACATCGTGTCGAGGGTGGCCGAGTCCCCGGTGAGGATGTCCCACTCGAACAGCCACATCTGCGGCGGCGGCTCCAGCCCCACGGCGGACACGCGGTTGCGGGCGAAGTCCGGGAGGTAGAGGCCCTGCATGATGGCGACCCGCGACTCGGTCATCGCGGTGGCGACGGCGGATGCGGTGGCGTCGTCGGCGGCGAGGTAGCGGCGGGCCCAGGCGAGCGTCGTCGCCGCCACATCCGCGCCGGGGTCGCGGGCGAGTGCGGCCGCCTGCATCGTGTTCAGCTCGTACAGCTGCCAGAAGCCGGACTTCAGGTAGAGCGTCATAGGCCCGGCGCGCCAGGGGCCGCCGTCCTGCGTCCAGGCCCACACACCCTCGATGCGGGGGTTCGCGGCGAGCAGCGTCTGCAACGCCCACCGGTACTCGGGGCCGAGGTCGTTGGGGAACGAGCCGAAGGCCTCGAACTCGCGCCGCGACTGGAACTCGACGATGCGCCGCTGGGAGCCCGACGCGAGCGTCTCGTTGAGCGGCAGCCAGCTGTAGAAGTCGCCCAGCGTGTACTTCGTGGAGACGATGAGGCTCGGCGAGTCGATCCCGTCGAGCACGGCCGCGTAGGAGGCCGGGTCGGTGTGCATGTCGCCCACGTCGCCGATACCGACGCTCCAGGTGCGGAAGATCACCTCGCGCCCCGACCCCTCGGCCTGCCCCGTGAACGCGGTGAGCATCGTGCGCACCGCCTCGACGCTGCGCACCGCGAGCGCCGAGTAGTAGTCCCAGCCGGGCTCGGCGTAGATCGAGCCGCCCTCGCCGATGCGGATGAGCACGCCCGACAGCGCGGGCGCATCCGCGTAGAGCTCGTCGAGCGCGTCGGTGTAGACCTTCCACAGCTCGGGGTTCTCGGTGTCGGCCGAGCCGAAGCGCTCGTCGAAGTAGCCGGCGAGCTGCGGCGTGAGCGCGAGCATGTCGGTGCGCAGGTAGATCTTGACGCCGAGCACGGCGGCGCGCTCCCAGAACGGGGTGAAGGCCGCGCGGAGGGCCGCGGCGCGGGCGAGATGCGGGTCGCCCTCGGCGTAGACGGGCCCTCCCTCGGCGGTCGCGAAGTCGGCGTACTCCACGAAGCCGGGCCACGCGACGGCGTTGTAGCCGAGGGCGACGACATGCCGCAGGTACCGCTCCCAGTCGTCGAAGTCGGCGGCGAGCGCGGCCTCGTCGATGTAGGGCGCGTCCGCGAGGTAGGCGTTCTCGAAGGCGCGCGACACGTGCGAGTAGTCGTCACCGGACTCCCACTCGGAGGGGTCGGGCTCGACCCCGACGGCACCCAGGTCGACCATCCGGAACGGCAGGGCCGAGCTGATCGTCTCGCCGAGGCGGGCGCGGATGTCGGTGCCGGATCGGATCGCGGCGGCCAGGTCGTAGACGCCGCGCACGGCGCCCGTCTCCCCCGCCGCCTCGATGCGGAGCGCATCCGGGGTGCCGGTGAGGGTGTAGGCGTCGCTCGCGTCACCGGATCCGCCCGTGATGGCGACGTCGAGCGTCGCCTCGCCGTCGAACGCCGCGACCTGGCCGATCGCGTCCGAGAGCTCGTCGAGGGCGACCGACAGCCGCTCCGTGTCGGGCGCCTCGATGCGCGTCAGCCTCGGCGGGGCGACGGATGCCGCGGTCGCGACCGTCGCGGCGTCCGGGGTCATCTGCCGGGCCGGCTCCGCCCGGATGCCGAGTGCGTCGCTCACCACGAACGCGACCCCGGCGCTCAGCGCGACGAGCACCACGACCACGACGACCGCGAGGATGCCCCGCCGCCGCGCCGCCGTCATGGGTCGAGCCTAGGGTGCGCTCGCGACCGGCTGGCGCAGGATGGTGCGCAGCCTCGCGGGGGCGGTGCGGCGGGGGTCGCTCAGGTAGATCTCGTGGTGGCGCCCCGTCATGACGAGGCCGTGAGCGGGGATGAACTCGTCGTGCATGCGGGCGAGCACGGGCGCCTCGTCGTCGAACGACCCGAGGTGGAGGGTCTGCACGCAGCGGCCCTCGTCGAGGGACTCGAAGCGCACCTCCGCGGAGCGCGCGGATGCCGTGCCCTTGCGGGCGACCGCCGCGCGCGCCTCCTCGAGGCGGCCCGCATCGATCCAGCCGGGCTGGAGGATCAGCAGCGTCCAGCTCCACCTGCTCTTGTCGCGCGCCCGGGTGAACGCGGCCATGTCGTCCGCCCACCACAGGCCCTCGAGCGGCATCACCACGAAGTCGCGCCCCTCGCCCTTGCTCGCGAACTTGAGGGCGTAGGCGAGCGGATAGAGCGCCTCGACCGCCTCGCCGAACGCCGCCGTGTTCGGGTCGCCCTCGCCGTCGATCGCGAGGTAGCCCTGCGACGGGAGGTCGAGGATGCGGAACTCGCCTCGCTTCGCGCGGTACGCGTCGGTCTTCTTGAGGTCGAGCTTGTCGGGGTCCGGGCGGCTCATGCGCTCAGCATGGCGGAGGGTGAGCCGCCCGGGAACCGCTCACTCCTCGAAGGGCCAGACCGGACGCAGCTCGATCGCGCCGATCCGCGACATGGGGTGGTGCGTCGCATAGACGACGGCCTGCTGCATCGACTCGCAGCTGAGCAGGTCGAAGCCGCTCACGAACTCGCGCGTCTCCGCGTACGGGCCGTCGGTGACGAGCAGCTTGCCCCCGCGGCGGCGGATGAGGGTCGCCTCGCCGATCGGGCGCAGCCGGGCGCCGGTCGCGACGTAGCGGTCGCGCTCCTGCTCCGCGAACCACGCCGAGAACTCCTCGTCGGCGCGCGCATCCCACGGTTCCGCGTCGGCGGTGTCGCACACGAGCTGCACGAAGGTGAACGGGCCGCGATCGCGCACCGCGAGACCGACCACCTCGCCCGCCGCGGGCCCGTCCTCGAAGGGCCAGAGCTCGCGCAACTCGATGCGGCCGCCCGTGGCCATCGGATGCCGCGACACGTACTCGACGACCTCGTCACGGTCGCCCCGCAGCAGGTCGAAGCCCGCGATCCACTCCCGCGTCTCGGTGAAGGGGCCGTCGGTGACGAGCGTCTCGCCCCCGCGTCGCTTCACGAGCTGCGCGTCCTGCGGGGGCCGCAGCCGCTCGCCGACGATGCGGATGCCGCGCCGGTCGCCCTCCTCGACCCATTCCTCGATGGGCGTCACCGAGCCGTCGGCGGGCTCGTCCGACTCGCCCTGCGGGTCGACGCGCACCAGCATCAGATATTCCATGGTCTCCTCCTGTTCGGAACCGTACGTGGGTACGACGAACGGGGGAAGCCGGATCCGACAACGGAGGCGAAACGGGACGCCATTCGCGCCTGCACGGCGGATGCTGCCGGCGATGCGCTGTCCCGACTACAGGCTGAATCGGCCTTTTCGGGCTCCGGGAACCGGTTTGGTGTCGATCCAGCCTGTAGTCGGGACGCGATCAGCGGACGAGCGGCGACGCGACGCGATTCGCACACCGACGAGCACCGCACCCGCCGCGAGCAGCGCGGCGGCGAGCGGCAGGCCGCCGTCGGCATCCGCACCGCTCGACGCGAGCGCGGCCGGGGTCACGGCGAGCGCGAACCAGCCGATGAGGGCACCGGATGCGTCGTACACGGCAACTCGATGGTCGCCCGGCGCGAGGCTCACGGGGATCGTCAGGCGGATGGTTCCCGCGGCATTCACGGTTCGGGTGCCGAGCGCGGTGGGGGTCGAGAAGACGTAGCCGTCGACCTGCTCCCCCGCGTGGCTCGCGCCGATCGTCACGGTGATGGTCGACCCGGCGCGTGCCGAACTCGGGCCGGTGACGGTGTCCTTCGTCTCCGTCGTGAGGGCGCTCGGGTCGGGCTCAGCGCCGGGCGCCGGGTCGGTGCCGCCGCCGCCGCCCTCGCCGGGACCGGTGCCGGGGTTCCCGCCGCCGGGCACCGTGCAGCGGACGCTGCCGACGCGCAGCGAGACGCCGGGGCCTCCCGCGGTGTCCGGGGTGTTCGCGTCGTCGGCGTAGTACACGGGCTTGGCCCCGGCCACGCACGCCGCCTGGGGCGCGAGCGCGAAGCCCTCGTTGGCGTAGTTCGCGGATGCCGCGGGCCGCGCGTAGCGGTGCGTCACCTCGTACCTGCCGGAGGAGCCGATCTGCAGGGTCGCCGTGCGGCCGTCGCACACCTCGTCGCACACCGCCCACAGCAGCTGCGTCTCCGGTTCGTAGTCGACCTCCATCGCACCCGGGGTGTCGATCGTGGCGATACGGGTGAAGGTGGAGCCGGTGAGGTCGAGCACGTAGGCGTAGACGTCGCCCGTCTGCTCGAGGCCGACGAAGAAGACGCCCGTTCCGTGGTTCGGGTAGAGCGCGGGGTCGTAGCGCTGCCCCGTCGCCTCGTCGAGGAATCCGCGGGCGGTGAGCACGGCATCCGGCACCCAGGTGATGCCCTCGAGGCCCGAGTTCGCGCCGATGGTGCCGACCGTCGCGGTGAGGTCGGCGCCGAGGTTCCATTCGTTCGTGGCGGTGAGGGTGCTGCTCGCGCCGCTCACGTCGAAGCGCAGGATGGAGGGGCGGCTCACCGACTTGGCGGCGCTGGAGCGCTCGGTGGCGACGTAGACGCCGCCTGCGGAGCCGCCGTCGGCGACCGTGACGCCCTCGGCATCCGGTGCGATCGAGCCGTCGGGGTAGGCGAGCTGCTTGCCCGCACCCCACCCGGCGGCACCGTTCCAGGCGCCACCCGCGCCGGGGGCGAGCTTCGAGAGCGTGCCGGTGCCGTTGGTGACGGCCCAGAGGGTGGGGTCGCCGAGCGCCGGGGCCTCGTAGTCGAGGCCCGAGAGGTCGCCGGAGAAGGGGATGTCGGTGGGCACGGCGGTCATGGTGGTGCCGCCGGGCCAGACCTCCACCCCCGGCTCCGGATCGGTTCCGGGGCCGCTGGGGTCGCTGCAGTCGTTGGCGAGGCCCTTCGTGGAGGCGCCGGAGTCGCGGAAGGTTCCCGTGCCGTCGGGGCAGCGCGCCCAGGTGGCGGATGCGTGGGCCGTCCACGAGGTCGTGTCCTTGACGTTCGCCGGGTCGACCGTGCCGCGGTAGAGGGTGACGCTGTCGGCGCCGCCGAGCCCGAAGCCGAGCTGCGACTCCTCGACGATCAGGTAGCCGCCGGACTCGATGGTGGTGCCCGCCGGGAACGGCACCGCCGTGTGGCTGGCGTCACCGTCGAGGATGCGCCATCCGCTGAGGTCGGCGGCGTTCACGGTGTCGAGGTTCTTCAGCTCCACCCAGTCGCCCGGGGTTCCGCCGTTGGACTCGACCTCGTTGATGACGACGTTCGCGTCGGCGGGCTCCGGCTCGGGGTCGGTCGGGGTGACGGGGGTGCAGGAGTTGGCGGCGCCCTTCGTGGCGGCGGTGGTCATCGCGAAGGTGCCGGAGGCATCCGGGCAGCGGCCCCAGGAGGGGTTCGCGTGGGTGCCCGCGGGCCAGGTGGTGGAGTCGAGGAGGGTCGTGCCGTCGGCGGCGAAGAGGCGCACCGAGTCGCCTTTGCCGAGGCCGAACGCGAAGTGGGTGCCCTTGTCGAGCACGAGGTAGCCGCCCGCCGCGACCCAGGTGCCGGCGGGGATCGTGTAGGGGTTCTTCTGGTCCTCGTCACGCACGACGAGCCCGCCCGCATCCACCGGGACATCTCCCGTGTTGACGAACTCGATCCAGTCGTCGGGGCTGCCGCCGTCGCTGACCGCCTCGTTGATCTTGAGGGTGTCGGCCGCGTCCGGGCAGGCGTTGGCGGCGTTCTTCGTGGATGCGGTGGTCTGCACGAACGCGCCCGTGCCGTCGGCGCAGCGGCCCCAGGTGTGCGTGGCGTGGCTCGGACCCCAGCTGGTGCTGTCGACGAGCGTGGCGCCGTCGGGCAGGAACAGCCGCGCACTGTCGGCAGCGCCGAGGCCGAACTTGTTCGGGTTCTCGTCGACGGTCACCGTGAGGTAGCCGCCCGGCGCAATGGTGGTGCCCGCCGGGATGGCCTTGGTGCGGCTGTCGTCGTCGTCCTTCAGGATCCAGCCGCCCACGTCGACCGGGTCGGTGCCGACGTTCTTCAGCTCCACCCAGTCCTTCTCGGCCGCATCCGACTCCACCTCGTTGATGACGACGGTGGGAAGCTCGGCTGCCGCGGCGCGCGCCGCGTTCCCCGCGACGAGCACACCCCCCGCGATGAGCACGGCGGTGACGGCCCCACCGAGGAGGGCGCGGATGCGGACGGCGGCGTGGGGGTGCATGGCTCGCAGCGTGGCGGAGGCGGGTGGCGCGCGGGTGAACGCGAGGTTGCCCGCAGCCGTTCGCCGAGTAGCGCGCTGCCGCGAGGTCGGTTCGGCCGCCTCCCCCGCTGGTTGAGTAGCGCGCCGCCGCGAAGCGACGGCACGCGTATCGAAACCCCCGGCACGCGGATGGCACCAGGGCGAGAACACCTACCGCAACCCGTGACTCCCGCGCGCCGCACGCGCATCATTGCCTCGTGCCCTGGATCGACATCCTCGACTCGACGAGCATCGCCGCCGTCCGCTACGACGCGCGCCGCGAGCTGCTCGACATCCGCTTCACGAGCGACCGCCGGCGCGGATTCGAGCTGGGCGATGCGTTCTGCGCGTACAACCTCCACCTGCTGCTGGCCCGGGAAGGGCGCGAGCAGGAGGCGAACAACTGGTTGAGAGCGGGAGCGGCTCGCGGTGACGAGAAGGCGATCGCGCGGCTCGAGTATCTTCGGCTCGACTAGCTCGACGACTACGACGAGTCGCGGTTGCGACCGATGCGGAAGCCCACCCATCCGGCGACGACCATGAGGCCCACCACGAGAAGCACGAGACCCGCGATCATGCCCGGCGTCGGTCCCGGCGGCACGAAGGTCGCCGAGCTGAGCGGAGCGTAGGCGGTCCAGCCGAAGGAGACGGGTTGAGTGAGGAGCAGCACGGCGCCCACCGCCGAGAGCACGACGCCGAGGACCACGAGCCCGTACTTCCGCAGCAGCGCCATCCGCGTCACCCCGCCGTCGCCCGCTCCAGCACGAGCTCGCGCACGCGCGCTGCATCCGCCTGGCCGCGCATCGCCTTCATGACGGCGCCGATGACGGCGCCGGCGGCCTGCACCTTGCCGTCGCGGATCTTCTCGAGCACGTCGGGCTGGGCGGCGAGCGCCTCGTCGATCGCGGCGATGAGGGCGCCGTCGTCCGAGACGACCTTCAGCCCGCGGGCCTCGACGACCTCCGAGGGCCGGCCCTCCCCCTCGATGACGCCCTCCAGCACCTGGCGGGCGAGGCGGTCGGTGAGCTCGCCCGACTCGACGAGCGCGATGAGCTCCGACACGTGCAGCGGCGACACCAGCTCGGCGGGCTCCGCGGAGCGGGTGTTCGCGATGCGGGCGATCTCACCCGTCCACCACTTGCGCGCCTGGGCCGGCGCCGCACCCGCGGCCACCGTCTCCTCCACCTCGACGAGCAGCCCCGCGTTCTTCACATCGCGGAACTCGAGGTCGGTGAAGCCCCACGCCTCCTGCAGGCGGCGACGGCGCACCGCCGGCGACTCGGGCAGCGCGGCGCGCAACGACTCGATGAGTTCCGGCGACGGCTCGATCGGCAGCAGGTCGGGCTCCGGGAAGTAGCGGTAGTCGTCGGCATCCGACTTCGGGCGGCCGGCGGAGGTGACCCCGCGGTCCTCGTGCCAGTGGCGGGTCTCCTGCGTGATCGAGCCGCCCGCGGCCAGGATCGCCGCCTGCCGCTGGATCTCGTAGCGCACCGCCCGCTCCACCGAGCGGAACGAATTCACGTTCTTCGTCTCGGTGCGGATGCCGAGCTTCACCTCCGGGTGCGGGTTCACGGATGCGTCGTGCCCGTCCGCCAGCTCCGCCGCCGGCGAGGTGCGGGGGCGCAGCGACACGTTCGCGTCGCAGCGGAGGTTGCCGCGCTCCATCCGCGCCTCCGAGATGCCGAGCGAGCGGGCGATCTCGCGGATCGTCGCCACGTACGCCTTGCCCACCTCGGGCGCGCGGTGCTCGGTGCCGAAGATCGGCTTCGTCACGATCTCGACGAGCGGCACGCCCGCGCGGTTGTAGTCGACGAGCGAGTACTCGGCGCCGTGGATGCGTCCGGTGGCGCCGCCCATGTGGGTGAGCTTGCCGGCGTCCTCCTCCATGTGCGCGCGCTCGATCGGCACGGTGACGGAGGTGCCGTCCTCCAGCTCGATCACGAGCGAGCCCTCGAAGGCGATCGGCTCGTCGTACTGGCTGATCTGGTAGTTCTTCGCCAGGTCGGGGTAGAAGTAGTTCTTGCGGGCGAAGCGGCTCGACGGGGCGATCTGGCATCCGAGCGCCAGCCCCAGCGAGATCGAGTACTCGATCGCCTTCTCGTTCACCACCGGGAGGCTGCCGGGCAGCCCCAGGCACAGCGGCGTGATCTGCGTGTTCGGCGGGGCGCCGAAGCCGCCGGGCGCCGCGGGGTTCGGGGCGTCGCTGAACATCTTCGTCGCGGTCGACAGCTCGACGTGCACCTCGAATCCGAGCACCGGCTCGAACAGCTCGAGCGCCTTGTCGAAGTCCATGAGGTCGGGCTTGGCCATGGGTTCGATTCTAGGCGGGCGGCCGGCGCGCTGGCGCCGATGCGGCACGCGGGCAGGCGCGCTAGTCTGCTGTCGACTAAGGGCGACATCCGCATATCCGGGCGCGCTCGTCACGGATCTCAGCGCGTAACGCCGAGGGCCAGGTACCGAAATCCCGTAGATAGGCGGGCGCGTACCCCGATCGAGGACATCACTCGTGACGGCGTGCGCCAAGGTTCTCTATCTCTCGAAGTCGGATGCGATCGCAAGCGGGCTGCTGCTTCGCGTGAAGTGGAAGGATCGCGAGAGAGTTCCGCGCGCTGTCCACTACTGCGAGGCTTGCCGCGGGTGGCACCTCACCTCGCAGCGGTCGAAAGGACGGAACCGCTACTCGAGCCCGTTGCCCGAATGACCCGTCGGCGGGACGGGCTGCGCGCACGATTCCGGGGTCGCACGCGCGCCCCGCACTCCCCTCCTCGCTCAAATCTGTGGATGCGAGTTGTCCACGTTTCTCGAATATGTGTTCGATTCCGTGGGAGAATGGGGCATGGCTTCGATCCCGCCTTTCCTCGCCGGTCTCGGCGACCCGGAGACCCCGTTCACGGTGCCCGTGGTGGCCGGGTATGCGGATGCCGAGCTGTTGGAGGGTCAGCGGCAGCTTGCGGAGTTGCGGCGACGAGTGGAGACGGTTGCGGCGGCGTTCGCGGGTGAGATCGCTCACCGTTCCCGGCGGGAGCTGGGTCGCACCGGGCTGGCCGCCACCGAGGGGGTTCGGTCGGCGGAGGAGCTGATCGCGAAGGTCACCGCGGGGTCGCGCCGTGACGCGCACACCCTGGTGAAGGCGGCGGAGCTGCTGCCGACGCCCGCGCGGGAGAACACTCCCCCGGCACCGCCGATACCGGCATGGTGTGCCGCGATCGGAGAGGCCGTGGCATCGGCGGGCATCTCGGTGGAGGCGGCGGAGATCATCCGCACCCGGCTCGGGCAGGCCACCGGTGTGCCCGAGGAGGCTCTGCACGAAGCGGCCGTCGCACTGATCGACGCCGCTCCCGAGTTGACGGTCGAAAACCTCGTGACCCGTGCCGCGCGGGTGCGAGACGAGCTCGACCTGGCGGGGATCGCCGAACGCGAGAACGCGTTGCGGGACAAGCGGTTCCTGCGGATCACGCGGCAACCGGACGGGATGACCCGGGTGTCCGGGCTGCTGGATCCGGAATCCGCCGCGATCATCGTCCCCGTGCTGGACGCGGCGACCTCGCCGAGGCGCGGTGGGCCGCGGTTCGTGAGCCCGGATGCTCAGCAGCGTGCCGAAGACCTCATGCGGGACGAGCGCACCACCGAGCAGCTCACCCTCGACGTGTTTGTCGAACTCGTGCGTGCCGGATCCCGGGTGGATGACGGGAAGCTCCTCGGCGATCGGAAGCCCGCGGTGCGGATCCTGGTCACCAAGACCGACCTGGAGAGCCCGAAGCGCCCGGAAGGGACACGGGAAGGTGCCGCATTCTTCGAAGGACAAGCGGATGCGGTCTCCATCGCCACGGCGGAGCGGTTCATCTGCAGCAGCGGTGCGGTCCCGATCCTGTTCGACACCGGCGGGCGTGTTCTGAACCTTGGTCGTGAGCAGCGACTGTTCTCCGAGAAGCAGCGCATCGTGATGGCCGCCCGAGACGGCGGGTGCCTGATGTGCGGGGCGCCACCGTCCTGGTGTGAAGCACACCACATCGACCACTGGGACGAACATCACGGACGTACCGACGTGGATGACGGGGTGCTGCTGTGCCGGTTCTGCCACCTCACCATCCACAACAACAGGTGGCGTGTCCGACGACACGGCGGCGACTACCGCCTGGAACGACCCGACACCGACCGGATCCCCCACTCGATCCCACTGCCCTCCCGTAGCCCCGCACGCGACCGACTCCACCGCGATATCGCCTGAACCCACACGCCCTCACGCCTGCAGGGTGCCGGGGATCTCGATACACCGGCCTCCGGCCGGCACTCGATCAACCGGGAAAGGTCCCCCGACCGACACTCGATCGACGGAGGAGACGCCCTCCGCCGACACTCGGACAGCGGGGGCGGTGCAGGGCTCAACGCCAGGGGCTTCGGCAACAGCTCGAGCGGCGCTCACCGCTCCGCGTCGCGCAGGCGCTCGAAGAACTCCAGCCCGTGGCGGTGCGAGCCGAGGCCGTAGGCGAGCGTCGCACGCTGGTAGCGGAACACCTCCGCGAACTGCGGCGGGACGTCGAGGGCGTCCAGCTGCGCGTCATACCGCTCCAGGGTCGCGGCGTCGGCGGCCGCGCGCTCGACGATGTCGTCGAGCACCGCGCGGCGGGCCGCCGCATCCGGCAGCAGCCCCAGGAAGAACAGCTTCGACAGCGCGGCCGTCTCGAGGTCCGAGCCGCGGATGGGGCCCGTCAGCCAGGCGAGGAAGGTCGCGCGCCCCGCGTCCGTCACCCGGTACACCTTCTTGGCGCGGCCGTTCTCGACGAGCTCGTCGAACTCCACCTCGCCGCGCTCGAGCAGGCCGGTGAGCGCGCTGCGGAGACTGCCGAGGCTCGCCCGGTAGAAGAGCGAGATCGTCTGCTCGAACTGCTTGTTGAGCGCGTAGATGGTGTGCGGCGCGAGCATCAGCAGCCCCAGGACCACGTTGGACACTCGGGCATCCTATCGCTATATTACGTTTCGTAATATTGACCGGACGACCATCGGACACCCACCCATGCCCAGGCCCCTCCACCCCGATGCCCTCCGGGCGCGACTCGACCGCAGTCTCGCCCGCACCACCCGGCGCCGCTCCCGCAGCGGGCTGCCCGCCCCGCAGGTGCTCGCCACCGCACCCGGTTTCGAGTACCGCCACGGCGCGCAGCACGAGCCGTTCCACGCCGCATCCGTCGGCAAGCTCGCCACCACGACGCTCGTGCTGCAGGAGGTCGCGGCGGGGCGCCTCCGGCTCGACGACGAGGTCGAGGCGATCCTGCCCGCCGAGCTCACCGCGGGCCTCTTCCGCGGGCGCGGCGCCACCCTCGCCCAGCTGCTCGAGCACAGCTCCGGCGTCAACGACTTCTTCGAGGGACGCATCGCATCCGGCCCCACCTTCTTCGAGCTGCTCCGCGGGCAGCCGGAGCGGGAGTGGCAGCCGCAGGAGCTACTCGCCTTCACGCGCGAGCACCAGCATCCGGTCGGGACGCCCGGCGAGCGCTTCCTCTACAGCGACACCGGATTCGTGCTGCTCGGTCTCGTGCTCGAGGCCGTCACGAGCACGCCCCACCCGTCTCTCGTGCGCACGCGGGTGCTCGAGCCCGCCGGGATGGACTCGAGCGTGGTGTGGCTGCGCGAGCCCGGCCCGGCCCGCATCGCCCCCCTCCGCCTCGGCGTCACCGATCTCGCTGCGGCACGCGCACTCACCCTCGACTGGGCGAGCGGCGGCATCGTGACCACCACCGACGACCTCGCGCGCCTCGGCCGAGCCCTGATCGACGGCACCCTGCTCGCGCCCGGCACGCTCGCGGAGCTCGCCGAGCCGCGCCACCGCTTCAAGCCGGCCACCGGCATCCACTACGGCCGCGGCGCGATGCGGATCGAGTACGGCGGCTTCTCACCGTTCCTGCGCGCGCTGCCGCCCACGATCGGCCACCTCGGCGTCACCGGGGTGCACCTCTTCGTGAACCCCGAGCGGGACACCAGCATCGTGCTCAACTTCCACGGCACGCGCGAGATGCTCGCCAGCTTCCGCACCCACATCCGGATCGCGCGAGGGCTGGCGCAGCTGGCCGAGCGCCCCGGCGAGCGGCTCTAGGCGGGGCCCGGCGCGGGCGACATCGCCCAGGCGATCGCCTGCCAGACGGTGACGCCGTTCACGACGAAGCCCACCACGATCAGCAGATTGTCGTAGGCGCCCTGGTACGGCAGACCCGTCAGGTTGAACACCACCAGGGCCGCCGCGACGAGCACCGTGATCCACACGAGGGGCGTCTGCGGCACGAGCAGGGAGATGAGGATCATCGCGATCGGCACCAGCATCACGAGCGCCGCCACGATCCACATCCACTCCGCGGTCTCACGGCCGCCGATGCGGCCGGGGGTAGCGTGCCCCGCGAAGATGCGGAGCACGTCGCCCAGCAGGTAGATCAGCATCAGCGAGATCCAGCATCCCGCGAGCACGATGCGCGTGGGGTCCATCACTCCCCCGGTCGCAGCACGATGTTGCCCACCTTGCGGCCCGAGTCGACGCGGCGGTAGGCGTCGACGATGCCGTCGAGCGGATGCGTCGACTCGACGAGCGGGTCGAGCACGCCCTCGGCGGCCAGCCGCAGCAGCTCGGCGAGGTTGGCGGGATCCTCGGATGCCGGCCCCGCCTTCACCGGACCGCGCGCCGCGATCGTGTCGCCGAGCCCCGCCACCGCGAGCAGCAGCACGCCACCGTCCGCGAGCAGGCGCCGCCCGGTCGCGGGCGTCACGTTGCCGACGGCGTCGAGCACGACGTCGAAGCGATCGGCGAGCGACTCGACGGGCGTGGCGCGGTAGTCGATCGCGCGGGTGGCGCCGAGGCGTGCGACGAGCTCGGCGTTCGCACGGCTCGTGACGGCGGTGACCTCGGCCCCCAGGTGCCGCGCGAGCTGCACGGCGGCGGAGCCGACGGCGCCCGACGCCCCGTTCACGAGCACCGTCGCGCCCGCGCGCAGCCGCGCTTTGTCGCGCAGATAGTCGAGGGCGGTGCTGCCGCCGAACAGCACGGCGGCCGCGGCGTCGTCGGTGAGCGCGACGGGGATCGGCACGGCTCGCGCCGCGGGGACGGCCACGTACTCGGCGTGGCATCCGAATCGCGCACCCGTCATCCCGGCGACCCGGTCGCCCACTGCGTGGGTGGTGACGCCCTCGCCGAGCGCGGCCACCTCGCCCGCGAACACCACGCCGAGGATGTGCCGCCGCGGCCCCCGGATGCCGATCGCGAGCCGCGCCGGCAGCGCGAATCCGGGCGGGAAGACGCCGGACCGCATCCGCGCGTCACCGCTCGTGACGACGGTCGCCGCGATCCGCACGAGCACCTCGCCGCGGCGCGGTTCGGGCGTCGACACCTCGGCGACGCGTGCGGCCTCGGGCGGCCCATAGCGGTGGACGAGCGCTGCGCGCATCGCGATTCCCCTCGTTTCGCCTTACACCCGTAAGGATGAGACGAGAGTAGCCTTACGGGTGTAAGTTCGCAAGCGGAGGTGACGGATGGCCGAGCGGATCCCGCTGACCCGCGAACGAATCGTGGACGCCGCCGCCGAGGTGGCCGACGCATCCGGCCTCGCCGGCGTCAGCATGCGCACGGTCGGCAAGCGCCTCGGCGTCGAGGCCATGTCGCTCTACCACCACATCGGCGGCAAGGAGCAGCTGCTCGACGCCCTCGCCGACTGGGTGTTCGCCCGGATGCGGATGCCGGCCCCCGACGCCGGCTGGCGCGACGGTATGACCGACCGCGCGCTCTCCGCGCGCGAGGTGCTGTCGGCGCACCCGTGGGGGCTCACGCTCGTCGAATCGCGCCGCAACCCGGGCGTCGACCTGCTCGCCCACCACAACGCGGTGCTCGGGTGCCTGAGGCGCGGCGGCTTCAGCGTGCGGCTCGCCGCGCACGCGTACTCGGTGCTCGACTCGTACATCTACGGCTTCGTGCTCACCGAGCAGCGGCTGCCGATCGAGGAGGGCGAGCGGATGGAGGACTTCGCGGCCGAGCTCGGCCTCCCCGCAGAGCGCTACCCGTACATGGTGGAGATGGTGAGCGAGATGATGGTCGGCCAGGACTACACGTACGGCGACGAGTTCGAGCACGGGCTCGAGCTGATCCTCGACGGGCTCGAGGTGTGGCGCGCGCGGGAGGCCGGGTGACCGCGCCCCACCTCAGCCGACCGCGAGCGCGAGCGCGACGACGGCCGCGAGGAAGGCGACCAGCGCAGCCGACATCCGGAACACGTCGATACGCGCCCAGCGCGCCTGCACCCGCGCCGCGTCGGCGGGCGGCGCATCCGCATCCCAGCCGTCGATCGCGATGTTGAGGGGGACCGTGCCGAGGAACGCGAGCAGCACGAAGGCGAGGTAGCCGCCGAGCGACACCCACGCCCATGGCGCTCCCGCGACACTCGCTGCGGTGGCCGCCCCCGCCCCCGCAACGGCGAGTGCGATCCCCGGAAGCATCACGATCGGCGTGAACCAGCGGAGCCGACGGATCAGCACCTGCCGGGCGCGGAGCTGCTCCGAGGGCGCGAGCCGGGAAAGAGCCGGCTGCACCCCGAGGCGCACCACGAGCTCCGACCCGGCCAGGAGGCCGGATACGACCACCGCCGAGGCCAGCAGGGCGATCATCGCACCGCCCCGATGGCCGTGGCCCTCGCCCTCCCGGACCGCGGTGAGCGCCGGATGCTGCTCAGCGGTGGCTCGGCGATCCCGACGCGCGTTGCGGTCATGAGGGCATCATGCCGCAGATGCCCGGCACTGAGCCCTACCGCGGCACGTCGCCGCGCCAGGCGCCCGTCTCGTGCCCCGCGTTCTCGATGAACTCCTTGAAGTTCTTGAGGTCCTTCCTCACGGCGTGCGACCCGGCCCCCACGAGCGAGCCGAGGGTCTCCAGCATCCCCTCCGGCTCCCAGTCGAGCTGCACCGTCACGCGGGAGCTCGTGTCGCTCAGCTTGTGGAAGGTCACGACGCCCGCGTGCTGGGCATCGCCGCCGACGCTCTTCCAGGCGACCCGCTCATCCGGATGCTGCTCGGTGATCTCGGCGTCGAACTCGCGCTCGGCGCCACCCACGTTCACGACCCAGTGCAGGTGGGTGTCGTCGCGCTGCACGATCTGCTCCACCTCGTCGAGGAACTCGGGCAGCGTCTCGAACTGCGTCCACTGGTTGTAGGCCGTCGTGACGGGCACGTCGACGTCGATGCTCTCGGTGATCTGAGCCATGGGGTTCTCCTTCGTCTCCCCACCATTCGAGGCGAGGCCGGCGGATGCGCCCAGGCGGTTGACTCGGCGAGCGCGGGAGGTTAGGGGCGGCCGCGGGTCGACCAGAGCGCCCAGGCGACGAGCACCGGCTGGAGGAACAGCCGCGCGAAGCGCTTGCCGTCGGTGTCGAGCCCAGGCACGTCGCGGCGGCTCACCCAGTGGGCGACGTTGCCGGGGAACACGGCCACGAAGAACGCGGCCGTCGCAGCGCCGACAACCCGGCGGAACCTCGCGGGGGCGACGGCGAGGGATGCGGCGAGCGCGATCTCGGCGACCCCGGACGAGACCACGACCGTGTCCACGTCGACGGGCAGGTACGGGGGCACCGCCGCCCGGAAGCCGCGACGACCCCAGGAGAGATGCCCGGTGCCGGTGAACAGCAGCAGAGCGGCGAGAGCGAACCGGGCCACGTTGCGGGCGGTCGCGTGTGCGGGAACCTGACCACGGCGCGGATTCATGCTCCCAGCGTCGCACGCAGCCGATGGCGAGGTCCTCTCGCGGCGCAATCTGTGGATGCGAGTTGTCCACGGTTCTCGAATATGTGTTCGATTCCATGGGAGGATGGGGCATGCCCTCGATCCATCACCTCATCGCCTCTCTCGGCGACACGGCCACGGTGTTCACCGTGCCGGAGGTGGCGGGGCTGGCGGATGCGGAGCTGCTGGACGGGCAGCGCGCGTTGGCCGAGTTGCGGCGTCGGGTGGAGGCGGTGGCGGCGGTGTTCGCGGGTGAGATCGCGCACCGCTCCCGGCGCGAACTGGGGCATGCGGGACTGGCGCAGGCGAACGGGCTGCGCTCGGCGGAGGATTTGATCGCGAAGGTCACCGCGGGTTCCCGTCGTGATGCGCACACGTTGGTGAAGGCGGCGGAGCTGCTGCCGGCACCGGCACGCACCGATGTCCCGCCGGCTGCGGCAGTGCCGCGTTGGCGGGTGGCGATCGGGGATGCCGTGGCTACCGCCGCGATCTCTGTCGAGGCGGCGGAGATCATCCGCACCCGGCTCGGACAAGCGGCGGATGGGGTATCGGAGGAAGCGCTGCATGACGCGGCGACCGCGTTGATCGCGGCGGCACCGGGTCTCACGATCGAGCAGCTCGCCCAGCGCGCGGCGTGCACGCGTGACGAGCTCGACCTGGTCGGCATCGCCGGACGGGAGAGCGCGTTGCGTGAGAAGCGGTTCCTGCGGGTGACCCGCCAGCTGGACGGCATGACCCGCATCAACGGTCTGCTGGATCCCGAGTCCGCCGCGATCGTGGTGCCGATCCTCGACACGGCCACCTCACCCCGGCGAGGCGGCCCTCGATTCATCGATCCGAAGGCCGCGCAGCGGGCGGAGGACATCCTGCGCGATGAGCGCACCACCGATCAGCTCACCCTCGACGTGCTCGTGGAACTGCTGAGACTCGGCGCACGCGTCGAGGACGGCACCCTGCTGGGCGACCGCAAGCCCGCCGTGCGGATCCTCGTCACCAAGGCCGATCTCGACGCACCCCGTGACGCTGAGGGGAACCGCGCCGGTGCGGCGTTCTTCGAAGGCCAGACGGATGCAGTCTCCGTCCAGACGGCGGAACGCTATATCTGCGCCACCGGCGCCATCCCCATCCTGTTCGACACCGACGGGCGGGCGCTCAACCTGGGCCGCGAGCAGCGGTTGTTCTCCGAGAAACAGCGCACCGCGATGGCCGCCCGCGACGGCGGATGCCTCATGTGCGGCGCGCCACCGTCGTGGTGCGAGGCTCACCACATCGACCACTGGGACGAACACGGCGGCCGCACGGACATCGACGACGGCGTCCTCCTGTGCCGCTTCTGCCACCTCAACGTGCACAACAACCACTGGCGCATCCGACGCCGACGCGGCACCTACCACCTCGAGCAACCCGACCCCGACAACACCCTCCGCCGCATCCCCCTCCCCACCCGCAGCCCTGCACACGCCCGCCTCCGCGCGACCGCCTGACCCGTGTCGCCGGCGAAGCGAGACGAGAACGCGCCGCGAACCGGCCCGGGCCGAAGGTCCCTTGCCGCCGAAACCTCTCCTGTCGCAGAATCTGAACATGTTCAGTTCTGAGAGCACGGGCACCAAAGGCGAGCGGACCCGCGCCCGCATCCGCGAGGTCGCGTTGCAGTCCTTCCGCGAGCGCGGCTACGACGACACCACGGTCCGACTCATCGCCGAGGAGGCGGGCGTCTCCCTCGGGAGCACCAACTACCACTTCCCCAGCAAGAACCACCTCGTGCAGGAGCTGTACCTGGAGGTGACGCGCGGCTTCCGCGAGACCGCGGCGCGGCGAATGAGCGGCACCACCGACCTCGTCACCCGCCTGCGCATCGCCTACACGACGGGACTCGAGGTGCTCGAGCCGTACCACGCCTTCGGTCCCGGATTCCTCGCCGCCGCCGTCTCGCCACGCTCGCCGCTCAATCCGCTCTCGGGCGAGTCGGAGCCGGCGCTCGCCGAGGCCGTCGCGGTCTTCCGCGAGGCGGTCGCCGGCAGCGCGCGCCACGGGATCCCGGGCGACATCGCCGAGGAGCTGCCCGAGGCGCTCACCGTCGGCTATCTGCTGCTCGCACTGTTCTGGACCTACGACCGCTCCGAGGGCCAGCGGCGCACCCGCCGGCTGCTCGACGGCGCGCTCGCTCTGCTGGGCCCCGCCCTTCCGCTGCTGCGCCTGCCCGCCATCCGCCGCCCCGTGCGCGAGCTGCTCGCCCTCGTCGCGGAGGTGCGGGCATGACCGCGCCGATGGTCGCCGAGCCGAACCCCCGCACCCCGGACGCGCCGATGGCGTTCACCTCGACGGAGCTCGTCCACGGCGTGGTCGCGACGGGCGCGACGTTCCTGGTGGCGGCCCCCGTGCTCACGATCACCGGTATGACGATCCTCAGCCCCGGCACCTTCGTCTTCGCGATCATGGTCGTGGCGTACGGCACCCTGCTCGTCCTCGCGCCGGCGACGGTCGTGATGTGCGTCGCGCTCACCCCGATCGCGCGACGGATCGGCCGCAGCCTGCGCGGCGAGTCGCGCCGCTGGCCCCACCTGGTCGCCTACGGCGCGCTCGGCGCGCTGGCATCCGGCGTCGCGAGCGTCGCCGTCGGGGCCGTCCTGGGCGCCTTCGCCGTCGACGGCGTCAGGGTGCTGGAGGGCATCGCGTTCGTCACGCCCTGGGGTGGGATGCTGGCCCCCGTCGCCGCCGGATCGGCCGCCCTCGGCTGGTACCTCGCGGCCCGCCGCGCGCTCGCCTCGGACCGTCGCGCAGCCGCGGCGGCTCAGCTCGCAGGGTAGCCGGGCGACTTCACGAGCAGCGAGCCGCCCCAATGCGCCTCGAGCAGCTGCTCGAGCGCCGCGCCCACGGTGTACAGGCGCGAATCCTCACGGGCCGGCGCCATGAACTGGATGCCGACCGGCAGCCCGTCCTCCGGCGCGAGCCCCGACGGCAGCGAGATGCCGGGCACGCCCGCCAGGTTCGCCGGGATCGTCGTGAGGTCGTTGAGGTACATGGCGAGCGGGTCGTCGACCTTCGAGCCGAGCGGGAACGCGGTCGTCGGCGCGGAGGGCGTCGCGAGCACGTCGACCCGCTCGAACGCGGCCGCGAAGTCGCGCTGGATGAGCGTGCGCACCTTCTGCGCCGAGCCGTAGTACGCGTCGTAGTAACCGGCCGACAGCGCATAGGTGCCGAGGATGATGCGGCGCTTCACCTCGTCGCCGAAGCCCGCCTCACGGGTCGCCGACATGACGTCCTCGACGGTCGGCTGCCCGGCGGGCGTGACCCGCAGGCCGAAGCGCACAGAGTCGAACTTGGCCAGGTTGCTGGAGGCCTCCGCCGGGAGGATCAGGTAGTACGCGGCGATCGCGTACTGGAAGGACGGTGCCGACACCGGCACGAGCTCCGCACCCTGCGCCTCGAGCAGGGCGAGCGCCTCCTCGAAGCGCTGCACGACGCCCGGCTGGAAGCCCTCGCCTCCCGCGAGCTCGGTGACCACGCCGATGCGGAGGCCCTTCACGGCGCCCTCGCGCTGCCCGGCGCGCGCGGCATCCGCGAACGAGGGCCAGGCATCCGGGATCGAGGTGGAGTCGTGCGGGTCGTGCCCGCCGATCACGTCGTGCAGCAGGCCCGCGTCGAGCACCGTGCGCGTGACGGGGCCGACCTGGTCGAGCGAGGAGGCGAGCGCGATCGCGCCATAGCGCGAGACGCCGCCGTAGGTGGGCTTCACGCCGACCGAGCCGGTGACCGCGGCGGGCTGGCGGATCGAGCCGCCCGTGTCGGAACCGAGGGCGAGCGGGGCCTCGAAGGCCGCCACCGCCGCGGCCGAGCCGCCACCCGAGCCACCCGGGATGCGCGTCAGGTCCCATGGGTTGTGGGTGTTGCCGTAGGCGGAGTGCTCGGTGGATGAGCCCATCGCGAACTCGTCCATGTTGGTCTTGCCGAGCGGCACGAGGCCGGCCGCGCGCATCCGGGCGACGACGGTCGCGTCGTACGGCGGCACCCAGCCCTCGAGGATGCGCGAGCCGGAGGTCGAGGGCATGTCGATCGTGCAGAGCACGTCCTTGACGGCGACGGGCACGCCGGCGAGACCGGAGGCGGCCCCCTCGGCGCGCGCGCGGTCGATCGAGGCTGCGGTGTCGAGCGCCTTCTCGGAGACGTGCAGGAAGGCGTGGACGTCGCCGTCGACCTCCGCGATGCGGTCCAGGTGCGCCCGCGTGACCTCGACGCTCGAGACCTCGCCCGCGTCGAGCAGCGCCGCGAGCTCGGCCGCGGTCTTCGTGACGAGGCTCACTGCTCCTCCCCCAGGATCGAGGTGACCTTGAAGTAGTCGCCGTCGCGCTCGGGCGCGCCCGCGAGCGCCTCCTCGGGCGTGAGTGTCGGCCCCACGACATCCGGACGGGTGACCGTGCCGAGCGCGATCGGGTGGCTCGTCGCCGGCACGTCCGGGGTGGCGACCTGGCGCACGGTGGCGACGGCGTCGACGATCTGACCGAGCTCGCCCGTGAGGCGCTCGACCTCCTCGTCGGTCAGGCCGATGCGCGAGAGGGACGCCAGGTGGCGCACGAGGTCGGGGGTGATCTCAGACACGGCTTCCATCCTAGGAGGGCCGTGACGGGGCGGCGCGCCGGGATCGTCGCGGCGCCGAACAGCGACCGCCCACGACGGGCCCGGTCGTATGCGCACCCGGATTCGCGCGCGACCGCGCTCGTGCGCGAATCCGGCGCGCGCCGCGGATCATCGCGGCGCCAGACGGACTCAGTGCACGCGGGTGAATGCGCGAGCGAAGTCGCCGCGGCTGTGGTCGGGGCCCGTGGCGAGCCGCCCCTCGCCGATGCCGATGAGCGCGAGGTTGCGCAGCGACATGCCGCCCGAGGCGAAGTAGTCGTTGTGCGTGACGGCACCGTCGAGCTGCGCCCCGGTGAGCGGATCCGCGCCCGCCGCGACCGAGAACAGGTGCGCCCCGTAGGCGCGCGACGCCGGCTGGCTGCCGAACACACCGGATGCCGGGATCGGGTCCCAGTCGGCAGCGCCCACCCACACGTTCGCGTCGGTCACGTGCAGTTCCGAGACCGAGCGTGCGGGGCTGCCGGGCGAGCCGACGACGGCGAGCGCATCGACGCTCACGTCGTCCTCGGCGAGCGAGAGCAGGGCCGCCGTGGAGCCGTAGGAGTGCGCGAGCACCGCCAGGTAGGGCTGGTCGTCACCCCGCGCCGCCCGCAGGCCCTGCAGCGAGTCGGTCAGCGCATCCCGCCCCTCGCGGGCGAGCTCCATCGACGCGACGTTCACGAGGCTCGGCGTCGTGTAGCCGATCCACGCCACCGCCGCGACGGTCGCGCCCTCACCCGGGTGGAGGGTGTCGAGCCAGCGCTGCTGGTCGTCGACGAGCGTCTGCGCGGTCGCCGTCCACGCCTCGATCTGGGCGTCGACGCCGAAGAACATGCCGGGCACGAGGTAGCTGACGTAGTCGGCGGTCGCGAGGTCGCCGACCGCGATGACGGCGCGCCCCTCGCCCGTCACGTCGAGGCTCACGAGGCGCCGACCCGCGCCGGACCTGAGTGCCTGCGCGATCTGATCCAGCATGTGGCGGCGGCCGATGAGCTCGTCGCGCTCCGCCCGACCCACCGTGCCGCCGGCGAGGCGGGCGTCGAGCTGGTCCGCCGCGGACCGGAGCACGTCGCGGTTGGCGAGGTCGCGCGCCCGGTACGGCACCCCCTCGAGGTTGCCGACGAGCTCGGGCGCGAGGGTGCGCAGGATGCCGCGGCCGACGCCGGGGGCGCCGTTCCACCAGGCCGCGACGTCCGCGGCGCTCGGTGGCGCCGCGAGCAGTGCGTTCACGGCATCCGGGTGGGTGTCGAGGAAGGCGCGCACGTCGCCGCGCGGCATGGAGTCGAGCCGGTCGAGCAGCGCGATCCCCTGCAGTCGGTCGGTGGGGATCGACGGACCCGTGATCGGGTCGGCCTGCGCGGCGGATGGCGCGGCACCCACGGCGACGACCTCCGGGGCCGCGGGCACGCCGACGGCCCCGATGAGGGTCATCGGGGTCACGAGCAGCAAGGCGATCTCGAACAGCTGATTGCCCTTCCCAGTAGCGCACAGCAGCGGATGGAGCATTCTACCGCGGGCATGCGTTTCGGGGGACAGTCGGAAATCCGCTCGCGGCGAGGGCGACGGCGGGCTCTCGCTGCGCCGCTCCTCTCGCCGCCGAACGCGCGGTGGAGCGGGCCGACGATGGCCTCAGTCCCGAGCCGCGGGACCCTCCGCGAGGAAGCGGCTGAAGTCGTCGGCCTCGATGACGGGGATGCCGAGCTCGGTCGCCTTGGTCGCCTTCGAGCCGGCCCCCGGGCCGACCACGACGTAGTCGGTCTTCTTGCTCACGCTCGAGGCGGGCTTGCCGCCCGCGCGGATGACGGCCTCTTGGGCCTCGTCGCGCGAGTGCTCCGGCATCGCGCCCGTGACGACGACCGTGAGCCCCGAGAGCGGCCCGTCGACGGACGCCGCCTGCCCCGGGCCGGGGTGCCCGGGCGTCGCCCACGGCACGCCCGCGGCGGCCCACCGCTCGACGATCTGCACGTGCCAGTCGACCTCGAACCAGTCGCGCACGGCATCCGCGATGATGCCGCCGACACCGTCGACGGCGGCGAGCTCCTCGCGGCTCGCGGCTCGGATCGCATCGAGCGAGCCGAACCAGTCGGCGAGCGCGCGCGCCGCGACGGGGCCCACGTGCCGGATGCTGAGGGCGACGAGGAAGCGCCACAGCTCCTTCGTCTTCGCCTTCTCGAGCTCGGCGAGCAGCGTCTTGGCGACCTCCGACGGCCCCTCGACGGCCGCCTGGTCCTTCCGGGCGTGCTGCACGATCTTGCGGAACGGGGTGCGCAGGTCGTAGGAGCCGTCGGGAAGCACCTTGCGCTCCCCCGTCTCGGCGTCGCGCACGACCACCTCGATGGGCATGAGCTGCTCGAGGGTGAGGTCGAAGAGGCCCGCCTCCGTCTCGAGGGGTGCCGGCCGCGGCACCTCGGGCTGGGTGAGGGCCGCCGCGCCCACCTCGCCGAGTCCCTCGATGTCGAGCGCGCCGCGCGATCCGATGTGCTCGACGCGCCCCCGCACCTGGGCGGGGCAGGCGCGCGCGTTGGGGCACCGCAGGTCGATGTCGCCCTCCTTGGCGGGCGCGAGGGGCGTTCCGCACTCGGGGCAGTTCGCCGGCATCACGAACTCGCGCTCCGATCCGTCGCGCAGCTCCACGACCGGGCCGAGCACCTCGGGGATCACGTCGCCCGCCTTGCGCAGCACGACGGTGTCGCCGATGAGCACGCCCTTCGCCTTGACGACGTCCTGGTTGTGGAGCGTCGCCTGCCGCACGGTGGAGCCCGACACCCGCACCGGCGCCATGACCGCGAAGGGGGTCGCGCGGCCGGTGCGGCCGACCGAGACGACGATGTCGAGCAGCTTCGTCTGCACCTGCTCGGGCGGGTACTTGTAGGCGATCGCCCAGCGCGGGGCGCGGCTCGTGGCACCGAGCTCGTCGTGGAGCGCCAGCTCGTCGACCTTCACGACGATGCCGTCGATCTCGTGCTCGACGTCGTGCCGGTGCTCGCCGTAGTGCTCGACGTAGGCGAGCACGCCGTCGATGTCCCGCTGCACGCGGGAGTAGGGCGTCGTGGGCAGGCCCCAGCCCTTCAGGATGTCGTAGATCTCGCTCTGCGCCGCGACGGGCGGGTCGGGCCACGCGCCGATCCCGTGCACGTACAGCCGCAGCGAGCCGATGCGGGCGAGCGCCGCCTCGCGCTCGAGCCCCTCCTTCTTGTCGAGCTGCTGCCGCAGACCCCCGGATGCCGCGTTCCGCGGGTTCGCGAACGCCGGGAACCGCCGTGCCGCCGCGGTCTCCGCCTTCTCGCGGTCGAAGGCCGAGCCGCGGGCCGCCGCGCGCTGCTCGGTCTCGACGACGACCCGCTCGCGCAGCTCGGCCTGCAGCTCGTTGAGCGCGTCGAACGCCGCGACGGGGATGAACACCTCGCCGCGCACCTCGACGATCGCCGGGTGCCCGGTGCCGGAGAGCCGCTCGGGGATGTCGGTCAGCCGAAGGGCATTCTCGGTGACGAGCTCGCCGACCCGCCCGTCGCCGCGCGTCGCCGCGCTCGTCAGCACGCCGTTCTCGTAGCGGAGGTTGATGGCGAGGCCGTCGATCTTCAGCTCGGTGAGCCAGTGCACCGGGCGCGCGGCGGCATCCTGCGTCTTGACGCACCAGTCGCGCAGCTCGTCGGCCGAGAAGACGTTGTCGAGGCTCAGCATCCGCTCCGCGTGCTGGATGGTGGCCAGCCCGCTCGCCTCCGCTCCCCCGCCCACCGTCTGGGTGGGCGAGTCCTGACTCTGCAGCTCGGGGAAGATGCGCTCGAGCTCCTCGAGGCGGCGCATCATCGCGTCGTACTCGGAGTCGTCGACGAGCGTCGTGTCGCGCTCGTAGTACGCCTCGCGCAGCTCGAGGATGCGCGTCGTCAGCGCCGCGGCCTCCTCGTGCGCGCGTTGCAGGGTCGCCCGCGTCTGCTCGGGAACCTGCTCGACCTCGTCCGTCTTCGCGCCACGTGCCACGGGTGCCAGCCTAGGACGCGCGTCCGACGCGGCGAGGGCCTTGACCGGGTGCCGGGGGCTATGCCGATGCGGGGACGGCGGAGACCGTGCGGTCGATCGTGCACTGACCGACGACGCGCGTGCCGACGTAGACGACGGCCGTCTGGCCGGGCGCCACGCCCTCGATGGGCTGCTCGGCGCGGATGACGAGCTCGCCGCCGTCGACGCGCGCGTGCGCCGGCACGGGGTCGCCGTGGGCGCGCACCTGCACCTCGCACGCGAAGCCCGCATCCGCATCCGCCGGGGCGGTGCCCGCCCAGGTAAAGCGCGAGCCGGCCAGCTCGGCGATCGCGAGCGCCTCCCGGGGCCCGACGACCACCTCGTTCGTCTTCGGGCGCACCTCGAGCACGAACCGCGGACGCCCGTCCGGGGCGGGATAGCCGATGTTGAGGCCCTTGCGCTGCCCCACAGTGAAGGCCGCCGCGCCCGGATGCGTGCCGATGCGCGCGCCGTCGCGGTCGAGGATCGCCCCCTCCTCCGCGCCACGGGCCTCCGAGGGGAGGTGCTCCGCGAGCCAGCCGCGGGTGTCGCCGTCGGGGATGAAGCAGATGTCGTGGCTGTCGGGCTTCGTGGCGACCAAGAGGCCGCGCGCCTCCGCCTCCGCCCGCACCTCCGCCTTCGACGGGGTCGCGCCGAGCGGGAACCAGGCGTGCGCCAGCTGCTCGGCGGTCAGCACGCCGAGCACGTACGACTGGTCCTTCGCCCAGGCGGCCGCGCGGTGCAGCTCCACGCCGTCCGAGCCCCGCCGCACCTCCGCGTAGTGGCCGGTGACGACGGCGTCGAAGCCGAGGGCGAGCGCCTTGTCGAGGAGGGCGGCGAACTTGATGCGCTCATTGCAGCGCATGCAGGGGTTCGGGGTGCGGCCCGCCGCGTACTCCGCGACGAAGTCGTCGACCACGTCGGCGCGGAACCGCTCGGAGAAGTCCCACACGTAGAACGGGATGCCGAGCTTCGCGGCCGCGCGGCGCGCGTCCATCGAGTCCTCGATCGTGCAGCAGCCGCGGGATCCGGTGCGGAGGGTGCCCGGCATCCGGCTGAGCGCGAGGTGCACGCCGACCACCTCGTGGCCGGCCTCGACGGCACGCGCCGCCGCGACGGCGCTGTCGACGCCGCCGCTCATCGCCGCGAGGATCTTCACCGCTCCAGGGTACGGCGGATGGCGGACAGGCAGAGCGCGACCCGAGGTCGGCCAGGAGCTGTTGGGGCTGCACGTCGAGGGAGTCCCTCGCGCCATCGACGAGGAGCTTGTTCCCGGGCACACGAAACTCGCGGCGCGAGCCCGGCGCAGACGAGATACGCGACGGGCATCAGGCCCCGCAGGGGACGAGTCCCATCACTTCGTCGCCCACCGACGCGGGTCCGCCGAGCACCAGGATCTGATGCGGTTGAAGACGGACGATCTCGGAGATCACGCTCATGGGCACGCAGTTCTTCTGCACGAGATAGATGGGAGCGCCCCATGCCCCCGCGAGCGGGCCTCCGGCGAGCGCATCCGGGAAGTTCATCCCGGTAGCGAGAAACACCACGTCCGCGACCGGGAAGGTCGCCTCGTTCAGGCCGCTCGCCGCCAGGAAACGGTCGGCACCCGACCGCCGCGCGACCTCGGACACTGCGGGGAGCGCGGCCAGGGAAGCGAGATAGGAGGCGGGAACACTCGCCGGCCCCCCGACGACGACGATGCGGCTCGTGCCCAGCTGGCCGAGCAGCTCGGCAGTCGGGACGTCGACCGTCGACGCATGACCGTCGACGAGCAGTACGGGCGCGTGCTCGAAGCTCGCCGCCGCACCCGCCGCCAGCGCATCCGGGAAGTTGTGGCCGGTCGCCACATAGACCGTCTCGGCCTCGTCGAATCCAGCAGAGATGAGGTTGCGGGAGGCGGCGAAGCGATCGGCGCCCGCGATGCGCTCGATGTGCGAGGCGTAGGTCGCGAGTTGATCGTAGACAGCGGGGCCGACCGAATTCACCCCGCCGACGACCAGGATGGTGTCGGGATCGAGTCGTTCGAGTTCCGCCGCGACGACGGCAGGCACGGACGTCGGTGTGACGAGCAGGATCGGCCCCCCGTACGCTGCCCCGAGCGGCCCGGCGCTGAGCGCGTCCGGGAAGTTGAGGCCGTTGGTCACGAAGACGACACCGACACCGCTCGCATACTCCTGCGAGATGCCGACAGCCATCGCGAAGCGGTCGGCGCCCGAGTAGCGTGCCGCGTAGACGCCCGCGGCACCGACCGAGCCATCGATGTTGGTCACCTCGACGGATTCGTCGCCGACGCTGACGAGCTCGGCGTCGGCGATCCAGTCGGCCTCGTTCCAGTACTCGGCCCCCGCAAGCTCGAACCCGCCCGGGATGAAGCGCACGAGGTAGTCGCCGGCGGGAACGCCCGCGATGCGGTACGAGCCGTTCGAGGCGACCGAGGCACGCACTGACCAGCTGGTGAGGCTGTTCGTGACGGGATCTACGAGGTGCGCTTGCGCCGCTAACGAGGAGAGATCGCCCCCGGTCGCATCGGCGACCGTCCCGCTGATCGAGCCGCCCCTACGAGTCGTGAAGTTGACGAATGTCTCGGTGTCCGCGGTGACCGTCACGATCTGCGCCTGACTGCGGTACGGGGTGTTGCCGGCATAGAGGTTCTGAATGCATCCGCCTGACGATTTGCACTCGAATCGCGCCTCGACAAGATATCGTCCGGGGCTTCGGACGAGGGAGTAGCCGCCTCGGAAGGTGTCCCACCCCACCTCACCGTCCGACAGTCGCGTCGTCCGGATCTGTGCGAGCCCCTGCTGCATCCATCCATCCGGATCGATGATGTCCCCACGGAGCGTTCCGTATGAAGACTCCGCCCGCGCGGGTGCCGCAACGCCGATCGACATGATGACGCCGGCGAGCGCGGCCGCAGCCACCAGGCGGAAACGGGACATGTGCATGGCTACCTCGGGATCTGCGGAATGAGTCGATGCCTCACTTTAGGGGGAATGGACCGGCGGCGTAATCCTCGACTACCCCCGGTTGGTGGGGTCTGACGAGCGGTTTCGAGACGCGTCCGGCTCCGCCGGACACTCCTCAAGCGCCTGCGGAGGCGGCGGCACGCGCGCCGGCGACCGCGGCGGGCAGGGCCGCGAGGAACGCGTCGACGTCGGCATCCGTCGAATCGTGGCCGAGCGTGATGCGCAGCGCGCCGCGCGCCTCCGCCTCGGACAGACCCATCGCGAGCAGCACGTGCGACAGCTCGGGCACGCCCGCCTGGCAGGCGGAGCCGGTGGAGACGGAGATCCCGGATGCGTCGAGCAGGTAGAGCAGGGCATCGCCGTCGGCGCCCGCGAAGGTGAAGTGCGCGTTGCCCGGCAGCCGCCCCGGTCCGCACGGGGCGCCCCGCAGCACGGCGCCGTCGACGGCGGCGAGCACCCCCGCGACGAGCCGATCGCGCAGCGCCTCGACCCGCGCGAGCGGCAGCTCGGCCACAGCCCGCGCGGCCGCGACCCCGAACGCCACCGCTCCCGCCGCGTCCTGGGTTCCGGAACGACCGCGCTGCTGGTCGCCGCCGTGCAGCAGGGGTTCGACCGTCGCCGTGCGGGCGAGCGCTAGCGCGCCGACCCCCACCGGGCCGCCCACCTTGTGCGCGGAGACCGACACAGCATCCGCCCCCACGGCATGCAGGTCGACGGGCACCTGACCGAAGGCGGCGACCGCGTCGAGGTGCACGGGTACGCCGTAGGCGTGGGCGAGGGCGACGAGCTCGGCGACCGGTTGGACCGTGCCGACCTCGTTGTTCGCCCACAGCGCCGTCACGAACGCCACCTCGTCGGGGTCGGTCGCGAGCGCCGCCGCGAGTGCGTCGAGCCGGATGCGCCCCTCGCCGTCGAGCTCGACCCAGTCGACGCGCGCTCCCTCGTGCCGCGCGAGCCACTCGACGGCGTCGAGGGTGGCGTGATGCTCGCCGAGCGGGGCGATCACCCGCGTGCGGCGTCGGTCGGATGCGGTGGCCACCCAGAACATCCCCTTGACCGCGAGGTTGATCGACTCCGTGCCGCCCGAGGTCAGCACCACCTCGACGGGGTCCGCGCCGAGCGCCCGAGCCACCGCCTCGCGTCCCGTCTCGAGCGCCTCGCGCGCGGCCTGCCCCGCGCCGTGGATCGAGGACGGGTTGCCGACCAGCCGCAGCGCATCCGTGTACGCGGCGAGCACCTCGTCCGGCATGGGCGAGGTGGCGGCGTGGTCGAGGTAGACCGCCACGGTGCCTCCTGTCCGCGTTTACAAGACCGTCACGCGCACCACCTAACCTAGACGTCATGTCTCACGCCGATCCGCTCCGGAACCTCGGCGTGCACCTCACCTCCCGGGGTGGCGAGCTGCGGGTGTGGAGCGCCGACGCCACCTCGATCGAGCTGTGCATCTTCGACGAGAAGGACACCGACTGGGTGGCGAAGCGCGTGCCGCTCACGAAGGGCGACGGCGAGGTGTGGAGCGCGACCACGCGGTCGCTCCAGGTGGGCACGTCCTATGCGCTCAGCGTCGACGGCCCGGACGGCCCCACCCACGACTTCGACCCCGGCCGCTTCCTGCTCGACCCGTACGCGCGCGGCCTCGCCCGCACCCGCGAGGGCGGATGGCGCAGCTACGTGCAGGACACCGCCTTCGACTGGGGCGGCGTCGGCAAGCCCGGCACCCCGCTCGACCACACGGTCGTCTACGAGGCGCACGCGAAGGGCCTCACGAAGCTCAACCCCGAGCTGCCGGAGGAGCTGCGCGGCACCTACGCGGGCCTCGCGCACCCGTCGACGATCGGGTACCTGAAGGAGCTCGGCGTCACGGCGGTCGAGCTGCTGCCCGTGCACCAGTTCGTGTCGGAGCAGCGGCTCACCAAGATGGGCCTCGTCAACTACTGGGGCTACAACACCCTCAACTTCTTCACGCCGCACGCCGCGTACGCGAGCCGGGACGCGCAGTTCGGCGGCACGGGCGCGGTGCTGCGCGAGTTCAAGGGGATGGTACGGCTGCTGCACGAGGCGGGGCTCGAGGTGATCCTCGACGTCGTCTACAACCACACGGCCGAGGAGGGTCGCGGCGGCCCCACGAGCTCCTTCCGCGGCATCGACAACGCGAGCTACTACCGGCAGGACGCCGACGGCAACTACATCGACACGACCGGATGCGGCAACACCCTCGACTACGGGCGCGAGGTGACGCAGCGTCTCGTGCTCGACTCGCTGCGCTACTGGGCCGAGGAGGTGCAGGTCGACGGGTTCCGCTTCGACCTCGCGGCCACGCTCGGCCGCGGGGCCGGCGCGGAGTTCGACCGCGACCATCCGCTGCTGCACGCGATCGTCTCCGATCCGGCGCTCGCGGGCGTCAAGATGATCGCCGAGCCGTGGGACGTGGGGCTCGGCGGCTGGCAGGTCGGCAACTTCCCCGACGGATGGTCGGAGTGGAACGACGGCTACCGCGACCGGATGCGGAATTTCTGGTTGCGCGACATCGCCCAGGCCCGGGGGTCGGGCAGCGCGAGCGAGGGCATCGGCTCGCTCGCCCGCCGGCTCGCGGGCTCCAACCACGTCTTCGCCCTCGAGCGCGGGCCCCTCGCCTCCGTCAACTTCGTCACGGCCCACGACGGCTTCACCGCCGCCGACCTCGTCGCCTACGACCGCAAGCACAACCTCGGCAACGGTGAGAACAACCGCGACGGCTCGAACGACAACAAGTCCTTCAACCACGGCGCCGAGGGGCCGACGAGCGACGAGACGATCCTCGCGACCCGGCGCAAGGCGGTGCGCAACCTGCTCGGCACGCTGCTGCTGTCGGCGGGCATCCCCATGCTGACGGCGGGCGATGAGTTCGGCCGCAGCCAGCGGGGCAACAACAACGCCTACTGCCACGACTCGGAGCTCACCTGGCTGAGCTGGGATCGCAGCGAGTGGCAGGAGGACCTCTTCGAGGTCGTCAAGACCCTCATCCGGCTGCGACGCGAGAACCCGGCGTTGCGGCCGGTGCGCTTCGGGCGGTGGGGTGAGACGACGCCGTCGGCCAGCCAGATGGACTGGTACAACAAGGACGGCGAGACGATGGGCATCGAGGACTGGGACTCGCCCGAGGAGCGCACCCTGCAATACCTCGCGGCGTCGACGCCCGAGTTCGAGGCGTTCAACCGCATCCTGCTGGTCGTCCACGGGCTCGAGACGGATGTCACGGTCACGCTGCCCGCGCACGAGGGCGTCGAACGCTACACGCTGCTGTGGGACTCCGGGCACGACGACATCAGCGAGGTGGAGGGCGTGCACCGGCCCGGTGAGGAGCTCGCGATGGCGCCCACCTCGATGCGGCTGTTCCGGGCGGACTGACGGTGGCAGGCACCCCCGCGACGGCCGCGCTGACGGCGGCCGGCATCCCGTTCACCGAGCACGCCTACGCGCACGACCCGGCGAGCCGCGACTTCGGGATGGAGGCGGCGACCGCCCTCGGCCTCGACCCGGACCGGGTGTTCAAGACGCTGCTCGCCGACGTCGACGGGCGGCTCGTGGTGGGCATCGTGCCGGTCACGGGCATGCTCGACCTCAAGGCGCTCGCGGCGGCCGTCGGCGGCAAGAAGGCGGCGATGGCGGATCCGGCGCTCGCCGAGCGGCGCACCGGCTACGTCGTGGGCGGCATCAGCCCCATCGGGCAGAAGACCCGCCACGAGACGGTGCTCGACGAGACGGCCGAGCTGTGGGATGTGGTCTACGTCTCCGGGGGGCGCCGCGGCTTCGACCTGGGCCTCGCCCCGGCCGACCTCGTCCGCGCGACGGATGCCGTGGTCGCCGACATCGCGCGCTGACGCTCCCCCGCGGGCCGGTCAGTCCTCCTTGCGGCCCGCGATCGCGAGCACGAGCGACACGACGGGCGCGAGGAAGATCGAGAAGATGAAGTAGCCGAGTCTCGATCGCCCCAGCGCTGCGGCGAGCGCCGTGTTCACGAAAACGATCGAGAACCATACGGCGCCGAGGCTCGCACCTGTCTGCACGGAGATGTCGCTCATCCGGCCAGAGTAGCGGCGGCGGCCCACCGCGTCGTCACCGGTCGTCGCGCCCGCCCCACGCGCGCTTCATGAGCGCCGACACCTCGCGGTCGAGGTGATCGGGGCGTGCGTTCACGGCGTCGAGTGGGCTGGGAAGGGAAGGAGCTAGCCCGCGAGCGCCACGAGCCCGAGCTCCCCATCGGAGGCGAGCAGCGGGTTCCGCGGCACGACGCGCACGGTGTAGCCGAAGGCGCCCGCGCGGTCGAACCGCACCGAGCCCGTGTAGACGGCGGGCTTGCCGAGGTCGTGGCTCTCGAGCTCGAGCGGCAGCACGTGCACGTCGCCGAGCTCCTCTCCCCCGCGCGGCCGGCCGTGCACGAGCTCGACGGCCACGTCGTCCGGCGTCAGCTCGCCGAGCTCCACGAAGGCGCGCACCCGCAGCTCCTCGCCGACGTGCGGCGAGGCGTCGACCCCGCCCGACTCGACGTGGGCGACGTGCACCTCGGGCCAGGTGCGCCGCACGGTCGCGGTCCAGGCGGCCAGGGCACGGGCGGGCGCGTAGTCGTCCGCCGTCACCGCCGCCTCGGATGCCGCCGCCGGCAGGTACAGCCGCTCGACGTACTCGCGCACCATCCGCTCCGCCGACAGCTCGGGCGAGAGCGTCGCGAGGGTGTGCCGGATGTCGGAGACCCACGCGCCGGGCACGCCGTCGGCGCCGCGGTCGTAGAAGCGCGGCGCGATCTGGTGCTCGATGAGGTCGTACATGGCGGCCGCCTCGAGGGCGTCGCGCTCGGCCGCGTCCCCCGCCGAGTCGGCGGAGGGGATCGCCCAGCCGTTGTGCTCGTCGTGGAACTCCGCCCACCACCCGTCGAGGATCGACAGGTTGAGCGAGCCGTTGAGCGCCGCCTTCATACCGGAGGTGCCGCACGCCTCCAGCGGGCGCAGCGGATTGTTGAGCCACACGTCGCAGCCCGGGTAGAGCTTCTGCGCCATGCCGATGTCGTAGTCGGGCAGGAACACGATGCGTCCGCGCACCTCAGGGTCCTGTGAGAACTCGACGAGCAGCTGGATGAGGCGCTTGCCTCCGTCGTCGGCGGGATGCGATTTGCCGGCCACGACGAGCTGCACGGGCCGCTCGGGGTCGGTCAGCAGGGCCCGCAGCCGCTCCGGGTCCTGCAGCATGAGGGTCAGGCGCTTGTAGGTGGGCACGCGGCGGGCGAAGCCGATCGTCAGCACCTCGGGCGAGAGCAGCTCGCGATACCACGGGGGTGCCGGCACGCCGGGGTTCTGCTCCTCCCACGCGGCCGTCATCCGCCTCCGGGCGTCGGCGACCAGCTGCGCGCGCAGGCGGCCGCGCAGTGCCCAGAGCTCGGCGTCGGTCACGGCGCCCGAGGTCCAGTCGCACGCGGTCGCGTCGTCGGTGCCGAGCTTGGATGCGGCGAGCGCACGCACCTCGGGGTCGGTCCAGGTGGCGGGGTGCACGCCGTTGGTGATGGAGGTGATGGGCACGTCGTCGGCGTCGAACCCGGGCCACAGGGCGCCGAACATGTGCCTGCTGACGTCGCCGTGCAGCTTCGAGACGCCGTTGGCGCGCTGCGCGAGCCGCAGCCCCATGACCGCCATGTTGAAGGTGTCGGGGGTGCCGTCCTCAGCCCCGCTCATCTGCGGGGGCTCGGCACCGAGCGCGAGCACGTCGGCGACGTCGACGCCCGGCAGCAGCTCGGTCGAGAAGTACCGCTCGACGAGGGGCGCCTCGAAGCGGTCGATGCCCGCGGGAACCGGCGTGTGGGTCGTGAACACCGTGCCCGCCCGCACGACCTCGAGCGCCTCGGCGAAGCTCAGCCCGTCGCCGACGAGCTCCCGGATGCGCTCCAGCCCGAGGAAGCCCGCGTGCCCCTCGTTGGTGTGGAACACCGTCGGCTCGGGGATGCCCGCGAGCCGCGCGTAGAGCCCGACCGCCCGCGCGCCGCCGATGCCGAGCAGCAGCTCCTGCAGCAGGCGGTGTTCGCCGCCTCCGCCGTAGAGCCGGTCGGTGACCGTGCGCAGCTCCTCCGAGTTCTCGGGGATGTCGGTGTCGAGCAGCAGCAGCGGCACGCGCCCGACGGCGAGCTGCCAGATGCGGGCGGTGAGCGCCTGGCCGTCGGGCAGCGCGAGCACGATCTGCGCGGCGGTGCCGTCCGGCGCGCGGAGCACGCTCATCGGCAGCCCGTCCGGGTCGAGCACCGGGTAGCTCTCGAGCTGCCAGCCCTCGCGCGAGATCGCCTGACGGAAGTAGCCGGCGCGGTAGAACAGGCCGACGCCCACGATCGGCACCCCGAGGTCGGAGGCCGACTTGAGGTGGTCGCCCGCGAGGATCCCGAGGCCGCCCGAGTACTGCGGGAGCGCATCCGCGATGCCGTATTCGGGTGAGAAGTACGCGATGGTGGCGGGCGCATCCGCCCCGAGGCCCTGGTACCAGCGCGGCCCGCTCAGGTAGGCGCGCAGCTCGTCGCGGAGGGCGACGGCGCGCGCAACGTAGGCGGCGTCGGCCGCGAGCTGCTCGAGCCGGGCGGGCGGCACCTCGCCGAGGAGGCCGTAGGGGTCCTTCCCGAGCTCGTCCCACAGCTCGGGGGCGATGTCGCGGAACAGCTCGAGCGTCGGCTGGTGCCACGACCAGCGCAGGTTCGCGGCGAGCTCCTCGAGCGGGGCGAGCGCCTCGGGCAGCACGGTGCGGACGGTGAACCGTCGGATGGCCTTCACCCGATCAACCCTAGGTCCGCGCGGTCACCGCTCGGTTACGCGGTCACGTCGTCGGCCGGCCCCGACGCATCCCGTTCGGCGGCGAGCGCGGCGCGGCGATCGCGGCGCTTCTCGAGCCGGTTCGACACGATGAGCCAGCCGCCGTAGAGGAACAGGAGGCCGGCGATGAGCGGGATGATGACGGCGCGCATGTCCCCGTTGACCAGGTTGTTGACCCAACCGATCCATGGCACCGCGTACCAGACCGCCCCCCGGATCTGCACGGGCTTCACAGGCTCCGCGTCGGGCTCGCTGTTCGCGTCCCCCTTCGTGACGAAGCTCTTCTCGCCGTCCGGCAGGTTCGGCTGGATGATCTGCGTGACGCGGTGGGTCACCACCTCGGGCTTGCCCGACTCGAGCTGGTAGGTGATGACGGTGCCGATCGCGATCTCGTCGACGTCGATCGGCTTGACGATGACGAGGGTGCCCGGCGGGTATCCAGGCTCCATGGAGCTCGTGAGGATCGTGTAGGGCGTCGACCTGGTCACCGCCGGCACGAGGATCACGAGGGCGGCGATGAGCACGACGAACGCCAGCAGGCCCCAGCTGAGTCCGAGCCCCAGGTAGTAGAGGACCCCGTGCTCCTTCTTCTGCGCGTCCTGCGCCGCACGCCGCTCGCTCACTCGGGGATCCTTTCACGTCGTCTCTCACGCAGCCACGCGTACACGCCCCCCAGAACGAAGGCGAGCAGCCACCACGCCACGAAGTACTCCTGGTAGAAGCGGTCGGTATTCCCGTAGCGCGCGTGGACGGGATCATCGCCCGAGTGCGGCAGCTCCTCCGGGGCCGGCGAGGGCGCCGGCGTCGCCGAGCCTCCGCCCTGGCGTGCTCCGGGGACCGTCGCCGTGGCCGCGTACCCGTCGTCGCTCGTCTCCGCTCCCGCGGGTGGCGGGACGGGGGGCGTGCATCCGTCGGGAGCCGCGACGTCGGTGCTCGTCAGGGTGACGAAGAGGTCGAACAGGGCGAGGGACTGCTGCGCCTCACGGCCCGTGAGCGAGCTCGCGAGCTCGAGCGTCACGTCCACCCGTGTGATCCCGGATGACGCGAGCCTGACGCCCTTCACGAGGCTCACGCACGGCTCGGCGTCGGCGAACGCGGCGCGGCCGGAAGTCGCGCCCGCCACGGCCGTCGCGGAGAGCGAGGAGACGAACAGGGTGTCGAGGCTTCCGACGTTGCGGATGGCGACGGCGAGGTTGCCGGCGCTCGTCTCGTTGTTCTTCACCCAGAAGGTGCGGGTGACGGCGCCCCCGGGGACGATCGTCGCACCGCTGAACAGGCTGCCGGGGTAGCTCGGTGCGAAGCTGGTGCCGTCGGACGAGAGCCCGATCGGGTAGAGGACCGCCGCGGCCGGCGCGGCCGGCAGCACGACACCAGCCCCCACCAGCAGTGCAACGGCGGCGGCGCCGAGTCGACCGCGGTGCATCATCAGCACACCGCGTAGTAGTAGTCCACGAAGATCCAGAAGCCCTGCGCGGCCACCGTGATGGTGTCCGTCCCGACGACGGAACCCGAGGAGTTGAGGATCTGGACGTCGTACGTTCCGGTCCCCCACCCGGTGAGGGGGGTGCCGATCGGTCCGGGGACGCTCGCCGAGGTGGCGTTCGCGGCGGGGGCGGTCGCGATGGTCTGCCATGGGCTCGATGCGTTCTGTCGAGCCTGCACGGTGTATCCGCCGCCTGCCCAGTCGGAGGTCCAGCTGAAGGTGACCGAACGGCTGCTGCCGCTGCCCGTGTTGGCGCAGCCGAGGCTCGTGAGCGGCACGACCGACCGCTGCTCGAGGGTGAACCGCTGGTCCGCGCCTCCGCTGCACGTCACCTGGGTCATGGCGCCGGCGCTCACCGCGGGTGCGCTGAGGCAGAGGCCCGAGTACTTGTTGACGAATTGGTAGGTGCCGGTCGCGCCGCTGCCGCTCACGAGCTGCGGCTGCCACTGCTGCTGGGCCGCCGAGCCGTCCGCCGTGCGCATGGCCACCGCGGAACCGGAGGTCGTCGAGGCGACCGCCGCGACGCGGATGGCCGAGGCATGACGGGCCTGGAAGTTGCCGTATCCGTCGCCGTCGGCGTCGATGTAGCGGAAGTCCTGGTTGGGGTCGGTGTTGTTCTTGCAGCCGTAGGAGATCAGCAGAGCGCCGTCGCCGGTGCCGCTGCCGCTCACGTCCCAGCACCACGTGGTCGTCGCGCGCTTGATGTACCACCAGAAGCCCGAGGAGATCTGCTGCAGGGGGTAGATCTGGCGCGTCTGGATGGTGCTGCTCGCGTTCGCCGTCCCGGCAAAATTGGCGACGGCGAGGGTGGCCGCCGCCTGGGGGGTGAAGGTGCGGGAGCCCCCCGCTGCCGCGACGCTCTGCCGGTCGGCGACGGTGGTGCGGAGGCAGTAGGAGACGGAGCTTCCCGCTGCGAGGGGCGTCGATACGGTGACGCCCGCAGCCCAGGTCCCGGAGGTGGGGCTCGTCGGGGTCGCGGCGGCCGTGCAGCTGGCGGCGGACGCGACCGACCAGACGGTCAGCGTCGTCGCGCCCGCGAGCGTCGCATCCCCGGACGCCGACGAGAAGCTCACGGTGAGCGTCTGGGCCTGCGTGTTGGATGCGGTCGTGTTGGTGAACGTGACGCTTCCGGTGCTCGCGAGCGAAACGTCTCCGACCGCGCTGACGCTCTCGTTGCCGAGGGTCGTGGCGGCGAAGCCCGTGCTGGTGACCGTGAGGCTGGCCGCCGCGAGGGTGGTGGTGGACGTCGCCTGGCTGGTCCAGTAGGCCCAGCCGGCGCCGGCGCCGGCGAGCACGGAGAACGTGACGATGCCCGCCACGAGGCCGATCTTCGTCCCCCGACGGATGGCGCGGATGCTCATGCCGCCACCTGGGTTCCGGAGAGGGTGAGGGTGTAGCCGAGCGAGGTGCCCATGGTGGCGCCGGGGGCGGACACGGGCAGCACGACCTGCACGCAGATCGCCTGCGATGCGCCTGCGGCGAGCGTCGTCAGGGATACGGGCGTGCTGGAGAGAGCGGTCGTCATGAGCGTGCCGGCGCAGGCGGCCGGCGCGATACGCGTCTCCCACGCGCCGTCGCTCGTGATCAGGGCGGTCACCGCCTGACGGGCGTCGCCCGTGTTCGCGAGGGTGAGCGTCTGGCTCACGACGTCGCCGGGCAGCATGTTCGCGTAGACGGAGGCGGGAATGGTGAGCGTCGAGGTCGCCGGATCGGCGCCGCGCTTGAGGGTGAGGCCGGAGGTGCCGGCCGTGATCGTCGAGCCGGTGGCCCCGGTCGTGACCGTCACGTTGAGGTAGGCGTAGCTGCCCCCCGCGGCGAGAACGGCGATCGAGATGCCGACCCCGATCGCCGCCGCGATCGAGAGGAGCCCGCGAATGCCGGGGGTGCGCACGCGGCGACGACGAGACGGCGAGCTGACGACCGACTGCTGCGTGGCCTCTCGGCCCGCGTGCGTCCGGGTGCGGTTCATCAGTCTCGCCGTTCGATCTCGTCGTTCTGGGGGATGGGGCGCGCCGGGCCCTACGAACGGGGCCCGGCGCACCGGGTCACGGGTTGGCGACCTGGGTGAGGGTGACGGCACCGCCGGTCAGCGTGACGACGCCGGTCTTCGCCGCGTTGTCGCCGCTCGTGTTGCTCGCGGGCGCGGTGGTCCCGAACGGCCAGCTGATCGTCCACGTCACCGTGATGGTGGTCGCGGTGGAACCGGCGCCGACCTTGTAGACACCGCTCGTGGTCGACGGCGCGATGGTGGTGCCGGATGCGGCGGCGTTGTTCGTCACGGTGAACGTCGAGGACGAGAGCGCCGAGGCGAGGGCCGCATCCGCGCCGCTGGCGCCCGTGATCGAGCCGGCCGTCGGCGTGATCGTGAAGTACAGGTCGTTGCCGGTCGCGTTGATCGTGAACTGCTGGGTGTAGACCAGGCGGTTGCCGGGCACGATCCTCACGCTGCTGAGCGCAGGCACCGAGGTCGTGGTACCGACCTGGGTTCCGGCGCCGTCGTAGAAGGACTTCGTCCAGCCACCGGTTCCGGGCGTCGCGGTGAGCGTGCCGGCGGTGATCGTCGAGCCGTTGGCGCCGACGCTCTGCGAGTCGTTCCAGTAGGCGAGCGAACCGGCGCCGCCCATGAGGAGCACGACGCCTGCGGCGATAGCGATCGACGCCTTGACGTTCTTGTTCATTTCTTTTCCTTTCGAGGTGGTGCGGTTGCGCATGACGCAGGGCGCGCCGGAGGCACGTCGAGACGTCGGGTTGTCTTCCGGTCGGCGCCCTGCGCAGGCCGTCTGGGGGCGGGGGCTCGGGTATCCCCCGCTGACTCAAATCTACGGTCCCCCATTACGCGGACAAAGGGGACGGCGATGCCCCACTGCGGGGGGCGTGAGAGCGCTCCCACAGTTATGTCGACCTCGGGGTTGATCAGGTCTTTTCTGCCATCGATGGCATCCAGAGGCCGCGCCGCGGAGCCCCGCATCGGGGTACAGTGACTCGGGAATACCCCCGGATGAGTGGCATGGTGGACAGACACCTCGTTCTACGTCAGCCGTGTACCCCGATTTCGACGGCCGCGTCCGGCCCCCCGTCGCCCGGCTCGGTCCCCGAGCCCGCGCCCTCCCCCTTGCGCCGTCGCCGGAACGGCCAGAAGACCACCAGCGCGACGAGGGCCGAGCCGCCCACGAAGACGAGAGCCCACCAGGGGAACCCCGCAGTCAGCCCGTCGCCGACGATCGCCGTGACGTCGTCGGATGCGGCATCCGGGTTCGGGATGCGGATCGCGTGCACCATGAAGCGGTGGCTGTTGATGCCGATCGGCGTGCACGTGAAGAGCGTCACCCAGTCCTGGCCGTCGATGATCCGCAGCGATTCAGTGTCGCCCGGCAGCACCGTCTCGGTCGACTCCACGCGGTAGTAGTGGTCCTCGCCGAGGACGCTGATCCAGAAGGTGTCCCCGACCCTCGCCTGCGTGAGGTTCGTGAGGAGCTTCGCCTGGGGAAGGCCCGCGTGCGCGGTGAGCACCGCCCGTGTCGACGGACCCCCGACGGGAAGCGAGGTGCCGTAGAGGTGGCCGATCCCCTTCGAGATCACCTCGTCGGTCGTGCCGTGGTAGATCGGCAGGATGACGTCGATCCCCGGGTAGCTCAACGTGCCGATCGTGTCCGTGCCGCTGATGCGGAGGAGCTGCTCGTAGGCGACGTAGACGGGGCTGCGGAGCACCGCGTCCTCGCTCTCGGACACGTACGGGTCGGTGAGAGGACCGGGATTCAGCGTCTCGTTGTAGTGATAGGCGGCGTCGAGGGTGCGCTGACGTTCGTCGCTCGGTGTCGCGGCGACGCGCTCGACGTAGCCGGAGACCTCGGCATCGTGGTCGACGCGGGCGAACCAGTCCGCCGCATCCGGGTAGACGAGGAGGCCGATGGCGACCATGGCGACCAGCAGGATCGCGATCCCGCTCAGGAGACCGCCGCGGCGCCCCCTCCGCACGGCAGGCGATCGGAGCGTCGTCATGACGCCTCAGCATCCTCGCGACGCCGACGACGCGCGGCGATCAGGAAGAGGACGCCGGCGGCGAGGAGCGCGACCGCGGCGGCGCCGACGCCGGCGACCTGGGCGCCCGTCCAGGGAAGCGAGCCGCCCGATCGGCGCAGCTCCACGACCACGAGCTGGGGCTCGGTCGTCGAGGTGACGGCGACCGAGAGCACGCTCAGGGAACCGAGATATCCGTCGGGGAGCTCGGTGAGACGCACGTAGTAGTTCCGGTACAGCGGATCGGTCGGGTCGCGCTGCAGCCCGTTCACGAAGTCGGAGAACCGCAGCCCCGAGATGTCGACGCGGCCGTGCTGGTCGGAGACCCAGGTATCGGTGCCCCCGACGACGACCGCGTTCACACCGGCGGCGGCATCCTCCGGCGTCAGGTAGAGCTTGAACCGGGCGCCCGGGATGAGGTTCTGGGGATGACCCGCCTCGCGGACGAGGATCGCGAGCGGACCCCACCGCGTGGCGGCGGTGTCGGCGACGACCGCCGGAGCACCGGGGTCGCCGTCGATCGTCGCGCGCGTCGCGGCGAGCGTCGCGGTGTTCACGTAGGCGCCATCGGCGGTCACGGTCGTCGGGAAGTCGACCACGACGGATGCACCGGGGTGGGCCTGGACGGCCGCGGCGAGCACGGCGCGGCCGGGGCCGGTGACGTCGACGACGAATCCGGTTCCCGAGGGGTCGACCGTGAGCACGTAGTCGACACCCGGCACGAGGGTCGGGCACGACGGGAGGGTGGCACCGCAGTCGAGCGCGACCTGGATGCCGCCCGCGTCGAGGGTGAGGCCGGGGGCGACGGTCTGCGTGATCCGGTAGCCGTCGATCGACGGCTGGACGGGGATGCCGGCGCGGGCGCGCCAGCTGACGGTGTCGCCGACCGCGACGGCGTCCTGGTCGCGCACGTCGAGCTCGATGCCGACGTGCGCGTTCTTGGGGTAGACGTGAACCGTGGTGAGCCAGTTGTCGCGCGTGTCGGGGTCGGTGAGCGGCAGGGTCACGAGGAAGGGCGCGGCCGGGATGAAACCGGCCGGGGTGGACGTCTCGCGAACGTAGTAGAGCCCGACGCCGAGGGGGGTGAGCGTCGCCTCGCCCGCGGCCCCCGTCGTGGCGCTCGCGTCGGCGGGAAGGCCGGCCACGAGCGGGCCCGCGTCGGCCGCCGTGAGGGCTGCAGCCGCCTGCTGTCCGGCGTTGGTCGTGACGTCGATGCCGGGTACGCGCGTGGCGGTGAACGTCGCGCCCGCCACGGGGACGAGACCCGTCGTGTCCTGGGGAAGGCCGGTGGCGGGCTGCCCGAGTGCGTCGGGCTGTTCGAGCTTGTGGATCTCGATCGTCGTGATCGTGGCGGGGTCGATGACGGGAGCGGCGGTCGCGGACACGGCGGTGCCGTGCACACCGAGGAGCGCGATGACCGCGACGAGGGCGCTCGCGAGCGCGGGGCGGATGCGGTTCATGCGCTCGCCTCCTCGCCGTCGCGGCGGCGGCGCCCCGGCGCGAAGAGGATCCATGCGGTCGCGGCGCTGCCGCCGAGGAAGATGAGAGCCCACCAGGGGAAGCCCGCGTCGCGGCCGTCGCCGGCGATCGCCGTGGTGCCGGCGTCCCCTTCCGGCCCGTCGATGCGCGTTCCGCGCACGAGGAGACGGTGGCTGTTGATCCCGATGGGCGTGCACGTCACGAGGGTGATGTGGTCTTCGCCGTCGACGATCTGAAGGGCGTCCGTCTCGTCGGGGGCGACCGTGGCGATGTGGTCGACCCGATACCAGCGCGTCTCGCCGAGCACGGCGACCGAGAACACGTCACCGGTTCGCGCGCCGGAGAGCGGGGTGAAGAGCGAGGCGTTCACGAGCCCTGAGTGCGAGGTGAGCACGCTGTGGGTCGACGGCCCCCCGATGGGGAGCGACGACCCGTAGAGATGGCCGACGCCCTGCGAGATCACCTCGTCGCTCGTGCCGTGCCTGATGGGCAGCGAGATGCCGAGCTCGGGATAGTCGAGTTCGCCGATGACGTCGCTGCCGTCGACTCCGAGGAGGGCGTCGTACGCCGCGTCGTCCGCGGTGAGCGCGTCGGCGGATGTGGCGGTGGCGAACGGATCACGGAGCGGCCCGAGCGGCATGCGGGCGTTGTAGGCCTCCGCCGCGGCCAGCGCCGTCAGCTTGGCCGAATCCGGCAGGGCGTCCGCGCGCTCGACGTAGCCGGAGACCTCGGAGTTGTGCTCGAGGGTGGCGACCCATTCGGCGGCGGTGGGGTAGAGGAGCGCGCCGATGCCGAGCATCGCCGTCGCCTGCAGCAGGAGCGGCACGCCGATCCTGCCGCGCGTGACGCGCTTCTCCGCGACGGATGCGTCCGCGCGCTCGGGCGTCGGATGCGTCATGAGCGTCATGCGGGCACCTCCTTCACGGTTGCACGACAGGTCGGATGAACGGGGCTGCGGTTCCGGCCGGTGACCGGGCGGAACGGATCTCAGGACCCGCTCCGCCCGGTCGCACAAGGGGAACCGGGGGTCGGCCGACTACTCGGCCGCGTGCTCCCGGCGACGACGCAGCACCACGAACAGCAGCACGAGCGCGAGAAGCACCAGTCCGCCGATCGTCAGCCAGAGCGTGCCCGTGCCACCCGTGAGGGGCAGCACGAAGCCGCCGCCGTTCTGCTGGTTCACGATGACCTGGCTGGTCTGGGTGGCCGAGCCGTCGCCGATCACGATCTCGACCGGCTCGGCGAGCAGCTGGTGCCCGGGGAGCGCGGTGATCTCGACGAGCCAGTAGCTCTGGTACTTCGGGTTCGCGGCGCAGTTGGCACCGCCGGTGTTGTAGTCGGCGCAGGTGCCGCCGTTGTCGACGAACTTCGTCTGGGCCACTCCGTCGGCCCAGGCCGAGTAGCGCAGGCCGCTGATCGTGACGTTGCCGCTCGGGTTGGTGTTCCAGCTGTCGTGCGCGACACCGGCGTTGTCCTTCGGCGCCAGGTAGTTGCCGTTTCCGGCGCGCGCGTCGGCCTCGGTGGCGTAGACGCGGAACACCGCACCCGACAGGTCGGTCACGCCCGCGTCGGAGCTGTCCTTGACGATCTGGTAGCTGCCGTACTTCGCCTCCGCGGCGTTGGTGGTGAGCGGCGTGCCGTCGGTGATGGACTTCTGGTTCGGGTAGACGTTGGCGACATTGTCGATGACGGTGGCCGAGTTGACGACCGTGTCCAGCTCGACGGTCACCTTGGCGGTCGGGCTGGCGTTGATCGCGGTGGCGAGCGCGGTGCGGCCGGCCGAGTTGAACACGATCGCGTAGCTCGTGTTCCCGGAGGCCGTCGTCGGGGTGACCGAGTAGTGCGTGCCCTCGGTCAGCGACGTCGAACCCGCGGTGACCCTGATCGCCGCGCTGCTCGCCCCGGCGAGCGCGAGCTCGGAGTCGGTGAGCGTGTCGACGATCTGGAACGCGTCGGGGGCCAGGAACTGGTCCGTCGATCCGGTGGTCGCGGGGTTCGCAACCTTCGGGATGTCGGCGGCGATCGTCCAGGTGACGGTGTCGCCGACCTTGAGGTCTGCGGCGTTGGCGACGGTCTTCGTGGCACCGACCTGCGCGTTCTTCGGGTAGACGTAGATCGTGGAGAGCCAGTCCGTCTTCGACGTCGGGTTGGTCAGCGGCACGGCCAGCAGGAAGTCACCGGCTGCGGTGACGCCCGGCGGGGTCGAGGTCTCGCGGACGACGTAGAGCCCGGCGGGCACGTTGTTCCAGGTGATGGTGCCGGAGCCGCTCGTCGTGCCCGTGTACGCCGCCGCGTTCGAGCCGACCAGCGCGTTCGCGGTGGCGACCGTCTGCTGCGCGGCGAACTGCTGTCCGCTGTTGGTGCGGATGTCGTTGCCGCCACCGGATGCGGTGCCGGGCACGAGGAAGGCGCTGAAGCCGACGCCGTTGATCGTCGTGTAGCCGGACAGGTCGGCGATCTGCGTGCCGTTGGCGGGGTTGCCGAGCGGGCTGACCTGGGCGAGCTTGGTGATGACCACGTTCGACGAGGTCGGCACCGGCTGCGACGCGGCGAGGGCCGCACCGCCGCCGCCGAGGGCGAGTGCGACGGTGGCGATCGCCGCCGTCGCTCCGGCGAGGATGCCCCGCCGTCTGGTGCTGGTGTTCATGGTGTTCCCCTTTGTGTTGGTTGGTGTTGCTGTGTTGATGAGTCGTGCGGGAGTGGAGGTCATGGGTCGGTTCCGCTCAGGTGCGGCGGTCGCGGCGGCGCCGCCACCACCAGGCTCCGAGGATGGCGACGAGGACGAGCACGACGCCGCTGCCGAGCAGCCAGGCCGTGCCCGGGCCCCCGACGAGCGGGAGCGAGAGGGCGGGGTCGTTGGTGATCTTGAGCGTGTAGACGCCCGAGGCGTTCACGAGCTGCACCTGCGGGTTGGGGACAGCGTCGAGCTGGATGGCGCCCCCGAGGGTCACGACGATGAGGATGTCCTGCGGGAGGAGGCTGTGACCCGTCAGCGTCGTCGTCTCGCGGATCCAGTAGCTCCCCGGGGCGATGCCGCTCGCCTTGTAGGTGCCGGTGCCGGTCGAGACGATTCCCGGGGAGACGGCGACCGTGCCCGCGCTGCCGCCGGCGTCCGGGTAGAGCGCGAACGTCGCGCCGCTCGTGAGCACCCCGTTGCCGTTGTACTTCTCGAGCAAGAACTCCGCCGGGGGGACCGCGCAGTCGCTGAGCGTGTTCGAGAGCCCGTATGTCGAGGCGGCGCCGGAGGCGAGGTTCTGGGTGGTCGAGGACGTCGAACCGGTGTTCGGACTCGAAAGGACGCGGATCTGGCTCGAATTCCCGGACTGTGCCCAATAAAGGCGCTCATCGCCCCCGGCCCGTATCGCTCCGCCGCGGTTGCCGCTGGGCGCGCTCGCAGCCGAGCCGAAGGCGCCGAGCGCGCTCGCGTTCACAGTGGCGACGAAGACAGTGCCGACGGTGGTTCCGGTTCCCATCCGGGAGGCGAAGAGATACGCGCCATTCGGGGAGAACTCGACGCTGTACCCGTGCGCACTGCTGCCCGATCGCGTGAACGTGTTCTGGCCGACGAGCGCGGGAACCCCCGTAGCGGCGTTGAAGCTCATGAGGCGCACACGGTGCGTCCCGCTGCTGTTGCCGTTGTTGGAGGCGAGCATGGCGACTCGCGTCAGATCGGCGTTGAATCTGATGTCCTCGTAGTTCGTCGTGCTTGCCGCCGCCGCGGTTCCGACGGAGCTTGTCGTCGTCACCGCACTGATGTATCCCGTGGACGAGAACCGGTATGCATCTACGGTTGCGCTGCCGCGGCGTGGACTGATCACCCAATATCCGGTTCCGTCAGCGTTCGGCACCGAGGTGACCGCCATCGAGGCGACAGCGGTGCCGAGGTTGTTCCCGCCGGTGACCTGGCCGGCGCCGCCGTTTTCGGTCATGTCGACCATCCAGTAGCGGAGCTGGCCGGCAGCCGTCGTGGTCGCCGAGCTCATCACCACGAAGTACTTGCCGGTGCCCTGGCCGGCCGGGAACACCGTGCTCGGGGACGCGCCGGAGAGCGTGCTGGCCGTCGGGCTCCCCGTCATGGCCGTCCCGCTGCTGCGGCGGATGACTCCGCTGCTGTCTACGACGAACTGCAGCACGCCCTTCGAATCGGTGACGGTGAAGGAGCCCTCGGCGCTCGACACTCCCGCCATGGTCCCTACTCCCACAGTGGTTCCCGTGGTCCCGAAGTCGAACATCGATGCCGTGCCGAACGCCCAGTACCGCTCGCTCGCCCGTACCTGGGCGGGGGTGCAGACGCTCCAGGGCACCACGCTCACGGTCACGTTGAGGGTGGCCTGGGCCGAACCGCCGTACGCGTTCGTCACGCGGTACTGCAGCGGGGTGATCGTGTAGTTGGTGGAGCCGTTGTGGGTGAAGGTGACGCGGTTGTCGGGGTAGATCCGCCACGTCCCGTAGGTGCCGGCGAAGCTCGTGACGCCGCTCGTCGGCACCGCCACCCAGCTCGAGGTGTTCGGGTTGAAGACCTCGAGCCGCAGCCGGGACGGGTCGTCGGGCGTGACGATGCCGAGCGTCGAGCCCGACTTGATGACCTGGAAGGTCGCGACGCCCGCGGGCTGGATCACGCGCGTCTCGTCGGGGGCGAAGGGATTCACCGGAACCTCGACGCTCGCCTTGTCGGTGAGGTTGCGGGGCGCGTTCGGGTCCGAGGAGATGGACCCCGCGACGGTGGCGGTGTTGCGTATTCGCCCCGCGTCGCGATTCGCCGCCGTCACCGTCAGCGAGCCCGTGCACTCCATGCTCGCGAGCCGCGCGAGCTGAGTCGACGGGCAGCTGATCGAGGGGATGAGGGGGTCGGTGACGAGGATGTTGTAGATCGTCGAGATGCCGGAGGCCGCCTGCGTCGCGTTGTGCACGACGAACTTGTAGTGGACGACGTCGCCGACATCGAACGTCGTCTTCGTCGGGGAGGCGTTCGCCGCGTAGTCGACGACCTTCGTGAGGTTCAGCTCCTTCATCTGGAGCACGGTTCCCACGCGCACGGCGTCGAGGAGGTGCGCCTGCTTGGAGCCTCCCGTGGCCGCCATGAACCCGAACTTGATGAGGGACGGCGACGGGGAGTCCATCGTCGCGTCGATGACGGTGCGGTAGTAGTTCTCGCCCGGGAACTGGATCTCCACGGTGACCCGCGGGTTCGTCGCACCGTTCTCGAGCGGCCACACCGTGACGCGCACGTTGCGCTTGGCCGCGGCGAGCGCGTCCCGCACCTTGTCGCTGTAGTCGGTCGCGCCGCTGGCGGGGATGCCCGCCGAGGGCTTGTCGAGCGTCTTGCTGATCGTGGAGCTCACGCGATTCTGCGCGACGAGGCAGTATCCGGTGCGCCCGTTGCCCGGACCGCGGAGCCCGACCGACTGCGTGATCGGGCTGGTTCCCGAGCCGCCGCATTCGGGGGCGGTGTGAGAAGGGTTCACGAAGTTGCCGTAGACGTCGAGGCCGACACCGAGGTAGCCGTGGGCGGCCCCCTGCTCGGTCGGCCACGAGGTGGAGGTGCGGTAGGCGTACCCCAGCGCGCCGCCCATGCCGCCGGTGGCGGTGAGCTCGTAGGCGCCGTCGGTGAGGAAGAACCCGATCCCATCCGCTCCGGCGGCGTCGTTGCCGTACTGGTACGTGGTGAACTCCACCACGAGGCCCTCCGCGGAGGGCAGAGCACGGTTGTAGAGCACCGCGCCGACGCGATCTCCGCGGTCGTCGGTGAGCTGCAGGAAGCCCTTCGGCGTACCGGTCGGCATCTGGAAGGTCGTGGTCGGGCTGTTCGTGCGCTCGGAGCAGTAGCCGAGCCCGTTGGTCGGCGTGGACCCGCTGGGCGCCGCCGTGAGGCACGCGTTGCCGAGTCCCTTCCACCCCTGGTCGGTGAGACCCGAGCCGGAGAACGTCTCGTTGAGCATCCAGGTCGTGCACCCGATCGGCAGGGGCGTGAGGCTCGACGCGCGCCGCTCGGAGGTCTCCGTGCCGATCGCCGAGCGGAAGGCGTAGGTGCGGGCGCCGACCTCGCCGGTATCCGAGCACGCGTTGAGGGTCGTCGCGAGCGTCACGACGACCGTGTACTGCTGCCCGACGGGGAAGCTGACACCCGTGACGTCGAAGACGACCTCCGACGGCTCCCCCGGATTGCTGTGGACGATGCTCGAGGACCCCGTCAGCCCCGACGGGCAGGGCTGGGAGCCCCCCGTCACGGTGCAGGACCAGCTCGCCTGCGTCACGTGCCCGGTGTAGGGGACGCTGTAGACGTAGCGGAGGCCGACGCCCGTGTAGGCCGTCGTCGTGCTCGCGTTCCTCCAGGTGACGGTGAAGGTGCGCGCATCACCCGAGAGCACCCTCGCCTGCCCCGAGGCGGCCGGGATCGAGGGGTCGTACGGCGAGGTGACGCTGTTGGTCATCGTGATGTCGCCGGGTGTGCACACGCTCGCACCCGACAGCACGCCGACGCTCGACGCCGCGGCGTCGATGTCCGCGTCGGTGAACCCGGTCGCGCTGTACCTGGCCCATCCGCCGGCCGTCGCGTTGCCGTCCTCCGTGCAGACACCCGCCGAGAAGGTGCTCGTCACGGTCACCGTGAAGGTCAGCTTCTGAAGGGGCTGGAAGGTGAAAACCCCGGCGAAGCTGAGGTGGTAGTCGCCGCCGACGCCGCCCGTGATGGTCTCGGTCCCGGCCGGCACCCAACCGGGGCAGGAGCCGGCCGGGCTGCCGGCGATCGTGGATGCGCAGGACACGGTGAAGCTCGTGTCGTGGTCGGCGCCCACCATGAGCTGGTGCCAGAGGCGCGCGTTGGTGATCGGCGACGACTCCGTGTTCTCGTAGCCGATGGTGAAGGTGCGCGCGGTTCCGCTCCCGATGGTCCCGGCCGGCGTCATCGAGCTCGTCACGACCGGCTTCGCTCCGGTGCCGATCGGCACGCCGCTGTCGTCGGGGGGCGTGACGAGCGACATGACCGAGGGGCCGCCCAGAAGCGACGCGGAGGACCCCGCGTCCTGGTCTTCCTCCGAGGGTGCGGAATCGAGCTGGGGATCCTCAGGAGTCGACGAGGTGCCCGGCTCGGAGCTGGGGGGATCGTCGAGCGTCGCAGCGAACACGACGGCGGAGTCGGCCACCAGGGGTGCGAAGAGACCCAGCGCAGCACTCATCGCGACCGCGAGGTACACGGACGCGCGTCGACGACGCAGCATGGGCCACCTCTCCTCTCGGGGCGGTGTGTTCGCGCGTGACGCAGGGCGCACCGAAGGCGTGTCGATGAGTCGACTGCCGTCGGCGCGGTGCGCAAGCGGTCTCGAGGCGGGGGTCGGGTTATCCCCCGCGCCACCAGCTTAGAGTCCCCCATAGGGCGGACAAAGGGGACGGGGCCGCCCCACTGCGGGGGGTACGGGAGCGCTCCCGGAATTTTCGCGTAAACGCTTGTGACCGGGAGTTATGCCGCAGATCCGCGATCTACGAGCGGGGGGCAGGATGGGCAAAGTGGGGTACACACCGGAATAGTCCACCCCCGAACGAGCCACGCGGAGGACAGACCTCTCGGTCTACGGGGTCGGTTGTACCCCGATGGAAGGCTCGCCCGCCGATGCGGACGCGGTACGGTCGGAACGTGCCCACCGACTCCACCCCTGAGGCCGCACCGGCGCGGATCAGCCGGATAGGCCGCCTGCCGATCCGGCACCTCAGCCCCCAGCAGCCGGAGAACCGCTGGCCCGCGAAGAGCTTCCTCGGCGAGGTCGTGCCGTTCGAGGCGACCGTCTTCCGCGAGGGTCACGGCGTCATCGGCGCCGAGCTGCTGCTGAGCGACCCGGACGGCGCTCTCACGACGCACCCCATGCATCTCGTCGGCGCGGGCACCGACCGCTGGCGGGCCGACGTGCGGCTCCCCCGCACCGGCGTCTACCGCTGGCGGGTGCGGGCGTTCGGCGACGACTGGGCGAGCTGGCTGCACGCCGCGACCATCAAGATCGGCGCGGGCGACGATCCCGAGCTGGTCTTCGCGATGGGCGCCGAACTGCTCGCGCGCGTGCCCGGCAAGACCGCGGCGGATGCGCGGGCCGCGTTCCTCGACGCGGACGCCTCCCCCGCCGACCGACTCAAGGTCGCGACCGACCGTCGGCTCGTCGCGCAGCTGCACCGCCACCCCGTCCGCTCGCTCGTCACCGAGTCGGAGGAGCTCGCCCTCGTCGTCGAGACGGCGCGCGCCGCGGTCGGCGCCTGGTACGAGTTCTTCCCCCGCTCTGAGGGCGCCAAGCGCCAGAAGGACGGCACCTGGAAGTCGGGCACCTTCCGCACCGCGGCCAAGCGCCTCCCCGGCGTCGCCGCGATGGGCTTCGACGTCGTGTACCTGCCGCCCATCCATCCCATCGGGCGCAGCCACCGCAAGGGGCCCAACAACTCGACGGTCGCCGGCCCGAACGACCCGGGCAGCCCGTGGGCGATCGGCGCCGCCGAGGGCGGCCACGACGCCATCCACCCCGACCTCGGCACGCTCGCCGACTTCCGCTACTTCGTGAAGCAGGCGCAGGCGAACGGACTCGAGGTCGCCCTCGACCTCGCCCTGCAGGCCTCCCCCGACCACCCCTGGGTCGCCGAGCACCCCGAGTGGTTCACCCAGCGCCCGGACGGCTCGATCGCCTACGCGGAGAATCCGCCGAAGAAGTACCAGGACATCTTCCCCGTCAACTTCGACCGCGACCCGGAGGGGATCCGCGCGGAGGTGCTCCGCATCGTCGAGCTGTGGATCGCGCGCGGCATCCGCATCTTCCGCGTCGACAACCCCCACACCAAGCCGCTCGACTTCTGGGAGTGGCTGCTCGGGGAGGTCGCCGACCGGCACCCGGATGTCGTGTTCCTCGCCGAGGCGTTCACGCGTCCCGCGATGCTGCACTCGCTCGCCGGCGCCGGCTTCCACCAGTCGTACACCTACTTCACCTGGCGGAACACGAAGGAGGAGCTCGAGGAGTTCCTCACCCAGATCGCGGGCGAGTCGGCCGACTACCTGCGCCCCAACCTGTTCGTCAACACGCCCGACATCCTCACCGAGTACCTGCAGTTCGGGGGGCCGGCCGCCTACAAGGTGCGCGCCGCGATCGCGGCCACCGCCTCCCCCAGCTGGGGCGTCTACGCGGGGTACGAGCTCTTCGAGGACGTGGCACGGCCCGGGTCCGAGGAGAACATCGACAACGAGAAGTACGAGTACAAGGACCGCGACTGGGCCCGCGCCGAGGCGGAGGGCCGCTCGCTCGCGCCCTACCTGACGATGCTCAACCGGGTGCGCCGCGAGCATCCGGCGCTCGGCCAGCTGCGCAACCTGCGCATCCACTGGTCCGACGACGACGCGATCCTCGTCTACTCGAAGCACCTCGACGGCGAGTTCACGCCGAACGGACGGCCGGACACGCTGATCGTCGTGGCGAACGTCGACCCGCACTCGGTGCGGGAGACGACCGTCTACCTCGATCTCGGGGCCATCGGCGTGCAGAAGGGCGACACCTTCGCCGTGCGCGACCTCGTGACCGGCGCGCGCTGGACCTGGGGCGAGGCCGACTACGTGCGGCTCGACGCCTTCACCGAGCCCGTGCACATCCTCGCGGTCGAACCGCAGAAGGGACGCTGAGATGGCCGCCCGCTCCTCCCTGCCGCCGCTGGACGCGGGCACCGTCGCGAGCCTCGTCGAGGCGCGGCATCCCCGCCCCCACGAGTGGCTCGGGCAGCACGAGCTGGGCGACGGATGGGTCGTCCGCGCCGTGCGACCGCTCGCCGAGTCGGTCACCGCGGTGCGCGCCGACGGCACCGAGGTTCCGCTCGAGCACGTCGACGCGGGGCTCTGGCAGGGCTACACCACGGGGCCCGGGCAGGCGTACCGCCTGCTCACGCGCTACCCCGACGGCCCGGACTGGGTCGCCGACGACCCCTACCGCTTCGTGCCCTCCGTGGGCGAGGTCGACCTGTTCCTGTGGGGCGAGGGCCGCCACGAGCAGCTCTGGCACGTCTTCGGGGCGCACGTGAAGCAGCACGAGGGGGTCGACGGCACGGGTTTCGTGGTGTGGGCACCGCACGCCCAGGCGGTGCGCGTGGTGGGCGACTTCAACTCGTGGAGCGGACTCGGTCACGCCATGCGCCGCCTCGACGACAACGGCGTGTGGGAGCTGTTCGTCCCGGGCGTCGGCCCCGGGGGGATCTACAAGTTCGAGCTGCTCACGGCATCCGGCGAGTGGGTGACCCGCGCCGACCCGATGGCCCGCTACACGGAGGTGCCGCCCTCGACCGGCTCGGTCGTCGGCCACTCGCAGTATCTGTGGGGCGACGAGGGATGGATGCGGGCGCGCGCCGAGCGCGACCCCCACCAGGGCCCGATGAGCGTCTACGAGCTGCACCTCGGCTCCTGGCGCCCCGGGCTCTCCTACCGCGAGGCCGCCGACGAGCTCATCGACTACGTCACCGACCTCGGCTTCACGCACGTCGAGTTCCTGCCGCTCGCCGAGCACCCCTTCGGCGGGTCGTGGGGCTACCAGGTCACGGGGTACTACGCGCCGACGAGCCGCTTCGGGCATCCGGACGACTTCCGCTACCTCGTCGACCGCCTGCACCAGTCGGGCATCGGCGTCATCATGGACTGGGTTCCCGCCCACTTCCCCAAGGACGAGTGGGCGCTCGCCCGCTTCGACGGCGAGCCGCTCTACGAGCACTCCGACCCGCGCATCGGCGAGCACCCCGACTGGGGCACCCTCGTCTTCGACTTCGGGCGGTCGCAGGTGCGCAACTTCCTCGTCGCGAACGCGCTGTACTGGCTCGAGGAGTTCCACATCGACGGCCTCCGGGTGGACGCGGTCGCGAGCATGCTCTACCGCGACTACTCCCGCAAGGCAGGCGAGTGGGTGCCCAACGTCCACGGCGGGCGCGAGAACCTGGAGGCGATCTCGTTCCTGCAGGAGGTCAACGCGACCGCGTACAAGCGCAACCCGGGCATCGTCATGATCGCCGAGGAGTCCACCTCCTGGCCGGGCGTCACGCATCCGACAGGCGACGGCGGCCTCGGCTTCGGTCTCAAGTGGAACATGGGATGGATGCACGACTCGCTGCAGTACATCCACGAGGACCCGATGTGGCGGAAGGACCACCACGACGACATCACGTTCTCGTTCCTGTACGCCTTCAGCGAGGCGTTCCTGCTGCCCATCAGCCACGACGAGGTCGTGCACGGCAAGGGTTCGCTGCTCGCGAAGATGCCGGGCGACCAGTGGCAGAAGCTCGCCAACGTGCGCGCCTACCTGTCGTTCATGTGGGCGCACCCCGGCAAGCAGCTGCTCTTCATGGGCTCCGAGTTCGGGCAGCCCTCCGAGTGGTCGGAGCAGCGGGGCCTCGACTGGTGGATCCTCGACCAGCCCGTGCACCAGGGGCTCGCGCGGCTCGTCACCCAGCTCAACCGCGTCTACCGGGAGCATCCGGCCCTGTGGGAGCAGGATGCCGACCCTGCCGGGTTCCAGTGGATCACGAGCGACCCGGGCAACAACGTGGTCGCGTTCCTGCGGCGTGCGCGCGACGGGCGCGAGCTCGCCTGCATCGTGAACTTCGGCGGCAACCCCGTCGGGCCCTACCGCGTGGGGCTGCCTGCGGAGGGCGAGTGGGTGGAGCTGCTGAACTCGGATGCCGTCGAGTTCGGGGGTTCGGGCGTCGGCAACTACGGCAGGGTGACGGCGACGGCGGAGCCCTGGCACGGCCTGCCGGCCTCCGTGGAGCTCACCCTGCCCCCGCTCGCGGCCCTCTGGCTCGTGCGCGGCTGACGGTGGCCGGGAGGCGCGCCGCTCAGTACAGCAGGCTCGCCAGCCGCACCCGCGCGGCGGTGACACGGGGGTCGTCCGTGCCGGCGATCTCGAAGTAGTCGAGCAGGCGCGTGCGGATGCGGTCGCGGTCGTCGGCCGACGCCGCCGCGAAGAGGTCGAGGAGACGGCCGAAGGCGTCCTCGAGGTGGCCCCCGCTCACGTCGAGGTCGGCGACCGCGAGCTGCGCGTCGACGTCGTCCCGTCGCGCCGCCGCGGCGTCGCGCAGCTCGGATGCGGTCGTGCCGGACAGCCGGTCGAGCAGCGACACCTGGGCGAGCCCGGCGACGGCGAGCTGGTCGCGGGGGTTCTCGACGAGCGCCTTGCGGTACTCGGCGATCGCCGTCGGGTAGTCGCCCGCGGAGATGGCGTCGAAGGCCTCCTGGTGGTGCGGGGGCAGCGGTTCGGGTGCGGGCTCCTCCGCCTCCTCCCCCTCGGGCGCCTCCTCGGGCGTCACGCTGCCGCTCACCCCGTTCTCGGCGGCGAGTTGCAGCAGCTCGTCGAAGACCTGCCGCACCTCCTGATCGGAGGGGATGCCGAGGAACAGGTTGACGGGCCGCCCGGCGACGACGGCCGCGACGGCGGGCACCTCGCGCACCTGGAACGCCTGCGCGAGCTGCGGGTTGACGCTGCCGTCGACGACCGCGAGCACCAGGCGGCCGCCGTAGCTCTCGACGATCGGTCCGAGCGCGGAGTCGAGGCCCGGCGCGATGAACTCCACCACGACGGGAACCCGCGCCGACAGCTCGAGCACGCTCTCGAAGGCGGCATCCGAGGTCTCGAAGACGAGGGAGGACGCGGGCGCCGCGCCGTCGGGACGGGCGCCTCGGGCGGGCTCCGAGGCCCGTCGCACGAGTCCGGACAGGTCGACGGCGCCGCGAAGGCTCGCGGGAGGCAGATCGGTCACGGCTCTACGGTACTTCGCTCGCCGCGACGAGGCCGTCGGCGAACCCGAGCACGCGCACCTTCTGGTCGGTCGCGGTGACCGGCGGCACGTAGAACAGGATCTGCACCGCATACGTGGCGGTGATTCCCTTCGACGTCGTCTGCTTCTGCGAGAGCGCCTTCACCGCCCCCTTCGGGTTGATGGCGGCCCCCGTCTCGGCGGGTCGGACGGTCTCCGCCTCGCGCACCTCGACCACCACGATCGCGCCGGTGTCGTTCGCCGCGAGCGCGACGGGCGAGGCCTCGCTCGCGACGTCGGCGTACTCGAAGATCGCGTTGGTCTGGTTGGCGCGGCGGGTGTCCTTGTAGGTCGCGCCGAGCTTCTCGTTGAGGAAGTCGTCGCTCAGGTCGAAGTGCGCGGCGAACGCCGAGGTCTCACCCTTGATGAGCACGTCGCCGTACTCCGTCGACAGCTGCGATGGCGGGAAGGCCAGCAGCTTGGTGTCGGTGGGATACCGCGAGGCGCCGAGCTCGATGGGGGCGACCTCGGGCACCGACTGGGTGAGGCGCACGAGGTACTGCACCTGGTACTGCGCCCGCGGTGACTCCTGCACGAACATGAGGCCGTACTCGGCGCCGTCGGACGAGTCGATCGCGGCGAAGACGGCGCGCGGCCAGTCCCGCTGCTGCTGGGGCAGCACGAGGCGCACCTCGCCGTCGGGGAACGCGGGCAGCGCGGCGATCGCGCTGTCGGCCGCGCGCGCCGTGTAGTTCGCCGCGCGCAGCTCCAGGGCGGGGCCGCCGAGGCGGGTCGCGGCGAGGGTCGCGTCGCCCGCGGCGTCGGCGTCGGCGACGACATCGGCGACGCGCGAGACGATGCGCGTGAACTGCTGCTTGGTGACGACCGGCGGGTCGACCTCCGCGACCGGCGCCTCCGTGCCGGTCGGCGACGGGGTCGTGGCGATCTGGCCGTCGGCGGTGCAGGCGGAGAGCGCGAGCGCACCGACGAGCACGAGCGGGAGCGCGACGAACGCACGCCGGCGACCGCGTGACTCCGCGCCGTCGGTGATGGCCGCGCGTCGCGGGGCGGGCTTGAGCTGGGCGGGGCGGGGCGCCTTGGGCATCTTGGGCGTCTTGCGGCGCGGCCCGTGGCGACGGCGCGCGTGCACGAGCGCCCAGATGAGCGCGATGAGCCCGAGGAGCAGTGCGCCGATGCCGGCCACGATGAGCGGGCCGGACCACGGCGTCGAGTTGTCGAGCGGCCAGGTCACCGAGAGCTTGGCGGGGGCCGCGGCGGTGCCGTCGGAGGCGATGAGCACCGAGACGTCGCCGGGCACGTTGACCTTGCGCACGAGGGTGCCCTCGCCCGCGAACTCCTGGATCCACAGGTCGCTGCCCGCGGGGGACGACTCCGGGTCCGCCTCCGTGCCGGTGGTCGCGTCCGTGCCGGCCGCCGGATCCGCGTCCGTGGTGGCGGCGTCGGCCGCGGTCGTCTCGGTCGGCGCGGGGGTGGCCGGGCTGCTCGGCTCGTCACCGGGATCCTCGGCGTCGCCGCCGTCCTGCGCGGCCAGCTCGCCCGCGACGAGCTCGCCGCTCTCGGCGTCGTAGCCGACCTCCGCCGCGCGGGAGCCGTTGAGCCACGCGCGGATGTCGTCGGTGCGACCGTAGGCCATGAACACGGGTGCGGAGCCCGATCCGCCGATCTCGACGAGCTGCGCGCCCGGGTGCGCGTTGAGGGCCGCTCCGTCGATGACCGTGAACGGGGCGCCGCCGGAGACGTCGACCGACGCCGTCAGGTGGTCGGGCCCCTGCAGGACGGTGCGCTGCGCGACGCCGAGCCCGATGGACACGAAGGCGACGACGAACAGCACGATCGCGATCACGAATCGCACGGATGAACTCCTCTCGAGCCGCCACGCGGAGGGATCCACGCGGTCCGCCGGAACGCGATCGTCGGGCGGACCCCGCCGTCGGGGGTTCGACGGGGCAGCAGGCAAAAGACACCCCAGACTAGCGGACACGCCGCGCGATACCCCGGACGACGCCCGGGAGCGGCCTGGGAGTCCCCTGATCCGATCACCTCGCCCGCGGAGACGGGGCGGCGTCGCGCCGATTACACTACGGAGGGTTCCCTGCCCCGGAGGCATGCCGGAACCCCAGGACTTTCTTCCCGAGCGAGGAGCGCACGTGGCGGCAGACGACGCGGGATTCACGACCGAGCTACGCGGCTACAAGAAGGACGAGGTCGACCAGGCCGTCGCAACGCTGCGTCGCGACCTCATCAAGGCCAACGGCGACCGCACCGACGCCCTCAAGGAGGTCAAGCGCCTGCAGGCGCTCGCCGAAGACCTCCAGGCCGAGCTCGACGAGGTGGGCAGCCCCACCTACGCGGGCCTCGGCACGAAGCTCGAGAACACCCTGCGTGTCGCCGAGGAGCAGTCCACGCGCCTCATCGCGCAGGCCGACATCGACGCCGAGAAGCTGCGCGCCTCGGTGCAGCAGGAGGTCGACGCGCTGCGCGCCGACGCCGCCGAGACCGCCACGCGGCTCGTCGGCGACGCGCAGGCGCAGGCCGACCGCATCCTGACCGGCGCCCGCGACGAGGCGGAGGCCATCGTCGCGCGGGCCTCTTCGGACTCCGAGGCGACCACGCAGGAGGCGCTGCGCGAGGCGGCAGCCATCCGCGGCGCCGTCGCGACAGAGGTCGCGGAGACGCGGGCGGCCGCGCGCCGCGAGGTCGCGGCACAGCGTGCCGAGGCGGAGCGCGAGGTGGCCGAGCTGCGGGTCGTCGCCCAGCGCGAGGTGGCCGAGGCCCGTGAGGCGGCCGCGTCCCTCGCACGCGACACCGAGAAGGGCCGCGCCGACTTCACCGCCGAGGACGCCCGCCTGCGCGCGCAGCTCGCACACGACCTCGAGCAGGGGCGCACCGACCTCGAGCGCGAGATCACCGAGGCGCGAGAGAAGCTGCGGATCGACACGGAGGCGGCGACCGCGGCCCTCGAGGCCGACACCCGCCGTGCCCGAGCCGAGCTCGAGGAGCGCACCGCCGCCGAGCGCACCGCCCTCGCGACGGAGACCGCCACCGCGCGCGCCGCGCTCGAGACCGACATCGTCACCCAGCGCGCCGCGCTCGAGACCGAGATCGCCGACCGTCGCGCCGCGCTCGAGACGGAGCTGACCCGTCTGCGCGCGGAGCTCGACGACGAACTCACCCGCACCCGGGGCGAGCTGGCATCCGAGGTCGAGGCGACGCGCGCCGGGCTCGCGGGCGACCGCGAGCGCACGGCCGCCGAGCTGGAGCACGAGACCTCGACCGCCCGCACGGCCCTCACCGAGGAGCTGGCGACCGCCCGCGCGGCGCTCGAGAGCGAGGTGTCGACGACACGCGCGGAGCTCGAGCAGGAGCTCACGACCGCTCGCGCCGCCCTCGCGGCGGAGCTCGCGAAGGCCCGCACCGCCCAGGAGGCACAGCTGACCGCGGCACGCGAGCATCAGCAGGCCGAGCTGGCCGCGGCACGCGAGCATCAGGAGGCCGAGCTCGCCGCCGCGGCCCAAACCCAACGCGCCGAGCTGGAGAGCGCACGCGCCACGCAGGAGACCGAGCTCGCCGCCGCGCGCGAGACGCACGACGCGGAGCTGGCGGGCGCCCGCAAGGTGCTCGAGACGGAGCTGCGCAGCGCACGGAAGGCGCTGAAGACCGAGCTCGAGCAGCGTCGCACCGCTCAGGAGACGGAGCTCGCGACGGCACGGAGCGCGTGGGAGACCGAGGAGTCCGCCGGCCGCGAGGGCTGGGCCGCCGAGTCGGCTGCCGCCCGCGAGGCGCTCGAGGCCGAGCTCGCGGCACGCCGCGCCGAGGCGGAGCACGAGGCCGCTACCCTCCGCGAGGCCGCCGCGACCGAGACCGGCAAGCTCCGCGCCGACACGGAGCGCGAGGTCGCCCGCATCCGCGCCGAGCTCGCCGCCGAGCAGGAGACCCACCGGGCCCGCATCGCGCACGAGGCCGACGCGCAGGCGACGCGTCTCGCCGCGGAGGCCGAGCAGGCGCGCGCCGACCTGAACGTCGAACTCGCCGCCCGACGTGACGAGGCGGAGAAGGAGTACCTCGTCACGCAGCAGGACGCCACCGCGTCGACGCAGAAGTACCTCGACGAGGCGACCGCCCAGCTGCAGGAGGCGTCCGCCCGGGCGGCCGAGAAGCGGGCCGAGGTGGAGCGGCTGCAGACGGAGGGCGTGGCCGAGGCGAAGTCGATCGCCGAGGACGCTCGCAAGGCCGCGACCGCGACCACCCGCGAGGCGGAGAAGACCGCCAAGAAGCTCGTGGCCGACGCCGAGAAGCAGGCGAAGGCGCTCATCGCGGATGCCGAGGAGCGCCTCGCGAGGATCCGCGTCGAGCGCGAGGCGGTGGCCGGGTACTTCGAGGGCCTGCGCGGGCTGCTCGCCGGGGCGGACACGCTCAGCGTGCCGCACGCCGACTTCCCGGTGCCCGCCGACGAGGAGACGCCCGCCCTTCCCGAGGCGCCGGCCGCGGTGGCCGACGAGCCCGCGGACGCCGTCGAGGAACTCGAGGAACCGAACACGCGTGAGACGGCGCACGCCCGCTCCGACGGCTGACGGATAGCCTGTTCCCTATCCGCGACGCGCGGGTGGGGAGGGATGGCGATGAAGATCCAGAACGCGTTCCGGCTGGGGCTCTTCGGGGGGCTCGGTGTGCTCGTCGCCGTGCTCATCGGCACGGGCCTCGGCAACCTGGCGACGATCCTCACCTACGTCGGCGCGGCGCTGTTCCTCGCCCTCGGCGTCGACCCGGCCGTGTCGTTCCTCGAGAAGCACAAGGTGCCGCGTCCACTCGCGATCGTCATCGTGCTCGTGGCGATCCTGGCGGTGTTCGCGGGCTTCATCTTCGCCATCATCCCGGTGATCGCCGACCAGGTCGGCAACCTGATCACCCAGGTTCCGAAGCTCATCACGAGCATCACCGAGCAGGACCTGCTGAAGGAGTGGTGGGAGACCTACATCAACTGGATCGCGTACGACGACGCGGTCAGCAACGTGCAGAAGTGGTTCACCGACAACCTGCAGAACATCACCTCGGGCGTGCTCAACACCGTTTTCACGGTCGCGAGCGGCGTGTTCGGCGGCCTCATCGTGCTCATCCTGATGCTGTACTTCGTGGCCTCCCTCGGCAGCATCAAGCGGGCCATGTACCAGCTGGTGCCCGCGTCGAAGCGCGAGAAGTTCATCGACATCTCGGAGCAGATCTCGACCTCGGTCGGCCGCTACGTGGTGGGGCAGGTGGCGCTCGGCGCGTGCAACGGCATCCTGAGCTTCCTGTTCCTGACCGTGCTCGGCTGGATCCTCGGCGACCCGATCGACTACGCGGCCCTGCTCGCGTTCATCGCCTTCCTGTTCTCGCTGATCCCGCTCGTCGGAACCATCACCGGTTCGGTGATCATCACGGCGATGGTGTGGCTGTTCGACGGCTGGCCCGCGGTGCTCATCGTCGGCATCTGGTACCTCGTCTACATGCAGGTCGAGGCCTACGTGCTGAGCCCCAACATCATGAACCGCGCCGTCAAGGTGCCGGGCGTCGTGGTCGTCATCGCGGCCCTCGCCGGCGGCACCCTGCTCGGCATCCTGGGTGCGCTCGTCGCGATCCCCGTCGCGGCGTCGATCCTCATCATCGTCAAGCAGGTCATCATCCCGCGGCAGAACGAGCTCTGAGCTAGGCGGGCCACTCCGTCGGCAGCGGCAGCGCGGCGGGGTTCACGACGCGCACGATCTCGCTGAGCACGCGCGCCGTCTGCTTCTCCCCCACCCACAGGTGCTTGCCGCCCTCGACGGCCACCAGCTCGGCCTCCGGCACCGCGGCGAAGCGCTCCGCGGCCTCGGGCGGCCGCAGGTAGTCGTCGAGCTCGGGAACGACCGCCACGAGGCGTTTGCCGCTGCCCGCCCAGGCTGCGAGCTCCGCATCCGTGGTGCGGCGCAGCGGCGGAGACAGCAGGATGGCGCCCTCGACGGGGTGCTCGAGGCCCCACTTGAGCGCGACCTCGGTGCCGAACGACCAGCCCACGAGCCACGGATGCGGGAGCCCGCGCTGCGTCACGAGCGCCATCGCCGCGGCGAGGTCGTGACGCTCATCGACGCCGTCGCCGAAGGCGCCCTCGCTCGTGCCGCGCGGCGAGGTGACGCCGCGGAAGTTGAAGCGCAGCACTGCGAGGTCGGCGAGCGCCGGCAGGCGCGCGGCCGCCTTGCGGATGATGTGCGAGTCCATGAAGCCGCCGTGCGTCGGCAGCGGGTGCAGGCACACGAGCGTCGCGACGGGATCGGCGGTCTCCGGCAGCGACAGCTCGCCCACGAGCGTCAGGCCGTCGGCGGTGCGCAGCTCGACATCCTCCCGGAAGGCGGGCAGCTCGACGCCCCCCGTGATGGCGATGGTCACGTGCGGATCCTCCAGCAGTGGGTGTGCCAGTGGCGGCGGGCGGCGAGATCGTCCTCCTCGCCGAAGAGGCCGTCGGCGCGCCAGGTCACGACGTGGGCCGTGCCGACCGCGATGACGAGGCCGCATCCGGGGCAGACGTACTCCTTGACCGCCGAGGCCGCGCTCTGCGGCTGCACGTTCCAGGCGCCGTCGCGGCGCGCCTCGGTGTGCTTCGCGCCGCCCAGGATGCGTTCCACGTCGAGCGGCTCGGGTTCCGCGTCGCGGCGGCGGGGACGACGCGACGGGGACATGCGTCGAGTCTACGAGCCCCATTGTTCCCGTTCCGCGCGATGGTTCCCGAAGGAACGGGTGCGAACACGCGGAACGGGAACTACTCCTCGGCGCGTCCGCCGGTGTCGATCTGCTGGAGGCGCGCCTCCTCGAGGTCGAGCAGCGACTGGGCGCGCTGCAGGATGCGCGAGGGGTACGCTCCGCGCGAGCGGGCGTCGAGCAGCACCGCACGCTCGGCGATGAGCACCTCCCGGCGCAGGGAGCGGTACTGCTGGTGCGGCGAGTTCGCGAGGCCGTCCTCCTGGTCGGCGTGCTCGGCCCGCTCCCACGCCGACTGCGCGGCGAGCAGGGTGTCGTCGCGCACACGCTGCACGACATCCGCGTCGACCTCCACCCCCTCGACCTCGACCTCGTCACGGTCGAGAACGGCGACGCCCGCGATCGACATCTCCTCGAGCAGCGCCGCGAGCTCACGGCGGTCGGCGACCCGGTCGCTGCCGCGGATGCCGGTCCAGCGGATGATCCACGGGAGCGTGCCGCCCTGCAGGAGGAGGGTGGCGATGGCGACCGTGAACGCGATGAGCACCAGCTGCTCGTAGTACGGGGTGTTCCGCGGCAGAGACTGAGCGGCCGCGAGCGTGACCACGCCGCGCATCCCCGCCCAGCCGAGGACGACGCCACCGCGCCATCCGAGGCCCTCGGCCTGCAACTGTGCCAGGTCGTTGCGCCGCCGGTCGATGCGTCTCTCGACACCGGCCCGGCGCCGCTCGAACCGGTCGCCGCGCCCCGCCATCCCCTGTACGCGGTCGAGCGTCCGGGCGAGCATGCTGTCCTGCTCCTCGGCCCGTTGCGCCTGCCGCCGCATGACGAACACGAGCGGCCACACGAACACGTACCGGATGACGATGAGGATCACCGTCATCAGCAGCCCCAGCTGCACGGCCTGGTGCACCGGGAGCTTGTCCTCGTTGACGTCCACGATGATCGTCGAGATCTGGGCACCCATCAGCAGGAAGACGCCGTTCTCGAGCACGAACTGCAGGGTGCGCCAGTTGAAGCGTTCGGAGATGCGGGACTGCGCGGAGAACGCCTTGGCGCTCTGGTGACCGCTGTAGAGGCCGGCGGCCACGACCGAGATGACGCCCGAACCGTGCAGCTCCTCCGCGGGGATGAACGCGATGAACGGCACGGCGAAGGAGATCGCGGTGTCGAGCATGGGGTTGTCGAGCCGCTTGCGCACCCACACCGCGGCGACCCCCACCACGACGCCGATGGCGATCGCCACGAGCACCGCGTAGAAGAACTGGCCGATCGCGTTCCACGCGATGACGTCGGCGCCGGATGCGGTGGCCGCGGTCGCGGCGATCGCCGTGCGCAGCAGCACGAGGGCCGTGGCGTCGTTGACGAGCCCCTCGCCCTCGAGGATCGACACGAGCCGGGCGGGCAGCCCCATCCGCTTGGCGATCGAGGTGGCGGCCACGACATCCGTGGGCGAGATGACCGCGCCGAGCGCGATCGCGGCCGCGAGGTTGAGGTCGGGCAGCAGCATGAACAGCACGAAGCCGGTCACGAGCGCGCTCGCGACGACGAGGATCACCGACAGCACGGAGATGGTGGACAGGTTGCGCCGGAAGTCGACGAGCGGGACCGTGATGGCCGCCGCGTAGAGCAGCGGCGGGAGCACGCCCAGCAGGATGATGTCGGGCTCGACGTCGATCGGCGGCACGCCGGGGATCAGGCTGTAGCCGACCCCCAGGACGACGAGGATGAGCGGGGCGGCGACCCCGAGTCGCGGCCCCCACGCGGCGGCGGCGACGATCGCGACGACGCCCGCGATCGCCACCAGCGCGTAGTCCATACTCGATCGTATCGGGGGTCTCGCGCCCCCAACGCCGGAAGTCTCTCCGGGCAGCGCAGGGCCCGACGGATTTTCGCGGCACCCACATCCAGGCCCGACAGTGTGCGCACCCGGATTCGAGCGCGACCGCGCTCGTGCCCGAATCCGGCGCGTGCCGCGGACTATCGCGGCGCAATAGAACTCAGTACCAACCGCGCGACTGCGACGAACCCCAGGCGCCGCACGGCGTGCCGTAGCGGCCGGAGATGTATCCGAGACCCCAGACGATCTGGGTCGCAGGGTTGGTCGCCCAGTCGGCGCCCGCGCTCGCCATCTTCTCGCCCGGCAGCGCCTGCGGGATGCCGTACGCACCCGACCGCGTGTTGTGGGCGTACACGTTCCAGTGCGATTCCTTGTTCCACAGCGCCACGAGGCAGTCGAACTCGCCCTGCCCCCAGCCGCGCGCCATCACCATCTCGTAGGCGATCGCCTGCGCGGTGCCCGGGTCGGGAACACCAGCAGCGGGCGCTGCGTGGCCCGCGAAGGCCGCCTTCGGCTTCGGCTTCACGACGTCGAAGCCGTCGCGTGAATCGGTCTCGCTCGCGACCTCGGCGGCCACCTTGTCGATGATCACGCTCTGGCTCTGGATCTGCGCGGCCGTCATCGGTTCGGACGCGGCGGCGAGGGTGGCGGCGGAGGTGAGTCCCGAGGGCTCGACGAGGAGCGCCGCGATGAGGCCCATCGACGCGAGATAGGCGAAGGTGCCGAGCGCCCAGCGCGGGCGGACGGCCCCGCTCGCGGAGGCGCGCACGACCGCACCCGCCTGCTGGGGCGGGTCGGGAAGCGTCCCCCGGCGCCGATATCCGCTCACAGTCGCACCAGTGTACTCACGCATTCCGGGAAGCCCATGGGAACGGGCGCCCCGAACAGGGGGTCATCACGTCGCGGCTCAGCGGACCGCGAGCATCACCCGCGTGACCGTGTCGAGCACGTAGTCGACCTGCGCCTCCCGGTATCCGCCCCGCTGGGAGCGGAACGCCACGGTGCGCACCTCGTCGGTGGTGAGGGCGCCGCCGCTCTGGAAGTAGGCCGCGATGCGGTCGGCGAACGCGTCGACGTCCTTCACGGAGTAGCCGATCGTCAGGAAGCTGACGCGCTGGAACCGCTTGCCCCCGGGCCGCACCACGCGGTCCAGGATCTCCTGCGCCGTCTGGCGCGCCTGGGCGTACCAGGCCTCGTCGCCGGTGCGGGCGATCTCGCGCTCGCGCTCGCGGGCGGCGAAGGCGTCCTCGAGACGCTCGAGGGCGGCATCCACGTGGGTCGTCGAGTAGCCGCCCTTCCGCATCGAGAACGCGGTGGTGCGGATGCTGTCGGCCGTGACGACCGTCACGTCGGGGTTCTCGGCGGTGTAGGCACGCCGGGCGTCCTCGAGGAACTCCTCCACCTCGTCGATGTCGTAGCCGGGACGGCCCTTGCGCGCGCGGGGGAAGGTCATGCTCACCCGGCCATGCTACCGACCGGACCCTGATCGCCGCGTCAGTGGAAGATCAGGTAGCAGGCGTAGGCGACCGCGGCCGACGGGAGGATCGAGTCGAGGCGGTCGAGGAAGCCGCCGTGGCCGGGAAGCCACCCCGAGATGTCCTTGATGCCGAGCTCGCGCTTGATGAGCGACTCGATGAGGTCGCCCATCGTGCCGACCAGCATGAGCACGAGGCCCATGATCGTGCCCTCCCACCACGGCTGACCCAGCATGAGCCAGGCGAGCAGCGTGCCGGCCGCCATCGCGACGACGGCGGCGCCGGCGAACCCCTCCCAGGTCTTGCCGGGGCTGATCCGCGGCGCCATCTTGTGCCGGCCGAAGCTCAGGCCGGCCGCGTAGGCGCCGACATCCGTCGAGACGACGATGATGAGGGCGGCGAGCACCCACCACTGGCCGCCGTCCTCCCCCGCGAGCACGACGTAGAAGCCGGCCAGGAAGGTCACGTAGAGCTGCACGAACAGGCCCGCGCCGATGTCGGCGAAGACGGTGCGGGCGGGGATGCGGTGGCTGGGGCGCAGCAGCAGCTCCCCCACCCGCCACAGGCTGACGAGCGCGATGCCCGCGATGACGGCGAGCCACAGACCGGGCACGTGGAGGAAGTAGGCCGCGGGCAGCACCGCGATGCCGACCACGATCGACACCACCCGCGGCACGTCGCGCCCCGCACCCCGCAGGGCGGTCGACAGCTCCCACACCGTGAACCCGACGAGGAACGCGGCGAACGGGATGAACAGCCAGCTGTAGAACAGCAGGCTCACGAGCAGGACGCCGCCGAGCGCCACCCCGATGCCGATCGCGGCCAGGAGGTTGCGGCCCGTGCGCGCCTTGATCTTCTCCTGGGTCTGATCGAACTGGTCGCGGGCGTGCTTGACCTGCGCCTCGAACTCCTCGCGCGCGTGCTGCGCGTGCGCCTCGATGTCGGCGCGGGTCTGCTGCGCGCGCGCCTCGAACTCCTCGAGCGGGGTGCGCTTCTCGGCGGACGCGGGGGTCTCGGGCGAGGGATCGCCCTGCGGGTCTCGGTCCATCAGACCTCGAGCAGCTCGGCTTCCTTGTGCTTGAGCGCCGTGTCGATCTGGTCGACGTGGGACTTCGTGAGGGCGTCGAGCTCCTTCTCGGCGCGCGCCACGTCGTCCTCCCCCACCTCCTTGAGCAGGGCGTCGAGGTCGTCCTTCGCCTTGCGGCGCACGTTGCGGATGGCGACCTTCGCGTCCTCGCCCTTGGCGCGCGCGAGCTTGACGTACTCCTTGCGGCGCTCCTCGGTGAGCTCGGGCATGGTGACCCGCACGATGTTGCCGTCGTTGCTGGGCGTCGCACCGAGGTTCGGGAAGTTGACGATCGCCTTCTCGATCTCCTTGAGCGCCGACTTGTCGTACGGGGTGATGACGAGCGTGCGCGCCTCGGGGTTCTGGAGGCCGGCGAGCTGGCCGAGCGGGGTCGGCGTGCCGTAGTAGTCCACGAGGATCTTCTGGAACAGGGCCGGGTTGGCGCGACCGGTGCGCACGGTGGCGAAGTCGTCCTTCGCGACCTCGACCGCCCGGGTCATCTTCTCCTTCGCCTCGGCGAGAACGTCACTGATCACGGGGGCTCCTTCGAAGTTCCGGGCGGTACCCGTCAAGCTTAGAGGTCGGATCCCGTGACGAAGTCGATGAGCTGCTCGACGCGCGCCAGCAGGCTCGGCTCGAGGTCGGTGTAGCTGCGCACCGCACCGAGGATGCGCTGCCAGGCCGCCGCGATGTCCGCCTGGTCCTCGTGCGGCCAGCCGAGCGCCTCGCACACGCCGTGCTTCCACTCGACGCCGCGCGGCACCTCGGGCCAGGCGCGGATGCCGAGGCGCTCGGGGCGCACCGCCTGCCACACGTCGATGTAGGGGTGGCCCACGACGAGCACGTGCTCCCCCGCGACCTGCGCCGCGATGCGCGACTCCTTCGACCCCGGCACGAGGTGGTCGACGAGCACGCCGAGCCGCGCATCCGGACCCGGGCGCAGCTCCGCCAGCACGGCAGGCAGGTGGTCGACGCCCTCGAGGTACTCGACGACGACCCCCTCGGCGCGCAGGTCGGCGCCCCACACCCGCTCGACGAGTTCCGCGTCGTGGCGGCCCTCGACGTAGATGCGGCTCGCGCGCGCCACGCGCGCCCGCTGCGGTGCGGCCGCACGCGAACCGGAGGCCGTGTACGCCCGGCCGGACGCGGCCGCCTTCGGCGCGACCAGCACGACGGGCTCGCCGTCGAGGAGGAAGCCGCCGCCGAGCGGGAACCAGCGCACCCGGCCGCCGCGGGCCTCGAGCCCCACGTTCCCCTTCTCGACACGGACCACGGCACCGACGAAGCCGTCCGGGAGCTCGACCACGAGACCCGCCGCGGCCTCCGCCTCGGGGATCCGCCTCCTGCCGCGGGCGCGCCAGTCGCCCGCGAGGACGTCCTCGCCGTAGGGGTCGGACATGCTACGAGGTGACCAAGGTGCCGATGTGCTCGCCGCGGATGGCACGGGTGATGTTGCCCGCGGGCTCCATCCCGAACACATGCATCGGCATCCCGTTGTCCATGCAGAGGCTGAATGCCGTCGAGTCGACCACCTTGAGGCCCTGCACGAGCGCCTGCTGGTAGCTGATGCTCTCGAGCTTCCTCGCGCCGGGGTTCTTGCGGGGATCGTCGTCGTAGACGCCGTCGACACCGTTCTTGGCGACGAGCACCGCATCCGCCCCGATCTCGAGCGCGCGCTGCGCCGACACCGTGTCGGTGGAGAAGTAGGGCAGGCCTGCGCCCGCGCCGAAGATCACGACGCGGCCCTTCTCGAGGTGCCGCTCCGCGCGCAGCGGGATGTAGGGCTCGGCGACCTGCGTCATGGCGATCGCCGACTGCACGCGCACCTGCGCGCCCGCCTGCTCCAGGAAGTCCTGCAGGGCGAGGGCGTTCATGACGGTGCCGAGCATGCCCATGTAGTCGGCGCGGCCGCGGTCCATGCCGCGCTGGCTGAGCTCCGCGCCGCGGAAGAAGTTGCCGCCGCCGACGACGACCGCGACCTCGACGCCCTCGGGATCGTCGGGAGTGCGGGGGGTCGCCGCCGCGATCTCCTTCGCGATGCCCGAGATCACATCGGGGTTCACGCCGAGCGAGCCCGCCCCGAAGGCCTCACCCGAGAGCTTGAGCAGGACGCGGCGGCGCTTCGACATGGGGGTCCTTCCGAGGGGGTGATGCGGGCCGGTGGGCCGTGATGAATCGTACCCGGTCGGGCACCGATCCTCGGGGCCGTGCGATCAGCGCTCGAGCTCGGCGCGGAGACGAGCCTTCGCCCGCGCATGCCTGCTGCGCACGGTAGCAGGCGGCATTCCGAGGATCCGCGCAATCTCCACGAGGGAGAAGCCCTCCCAATAGGAGAGGCCGATGATCTCCTTGTCGGTGTCGGGGAGCGCCAGGATGAGCTCGCGTACGCGGCTCGCGACGGCATCCGACGGCTCAGACGACGGGCGCCCAGCGAGTTCCTCTCGCAGGCGGTCGGCGAGCGCCGCTCGCCGCACCGACCCGCGCCGGTGACGCTGGAGGGTCTTGCGCGCCACCCCGTACATCCACATGCGGGCTGCCGTGGGATCGGCCGGGATCGCGGATCGACGACGCCAGACCACGACGAGAAGCTCACCGAGGAGGTCGGCGGCGTCCTCGCGGTTCGGCACGCGACGGGCGAAGTAGGCGAGCAGAGCGGGCGCCTCCCGCTCCACGAGCAGGGGTACCTCACTGGACGCGCCCGATGCCCCGCGGGCTGCGAGCCGTTCTGCTGTCACGGCGCTCAATGCAGTTCGCCGGTGCAGTCGGACGAGAGCCAGCTGTCGCCGGAGCCGTCGATGCCGAGATCCAGGTAGGCGTCGCCGAGAAGGAACGAGGTCAGCGACATGCTGAACGACCCGTCCTCCGCGTAGGCATTGCCCTGGTCGTCGGCCACGACGAGCGAGGAACGCGGCAGAAGCTCCGGCTCCGCGACGCGCTCGCCCGTGAGCACCAGGGCGTAGTCGTAGATGCGCTGGCCGATGCCCGTGAAGTCGTGGCTCCGGTAGTACTGGACGACCTCCGCCTCCCGCGGTGCGAAGAGCGAGCCGCCCTCGATGGTGGCGGTGCAGGACACCGCCCGGCCGGTGTCGGTCGTGTACTCGATCGCGATCGGAAGGTCCTCGTGCAGCAGGTTGTCGGTCACGACGAGCGCGCCGGCGGTGAGCGCCGTCGCACCGAGGAGGGCTGCGGGCACGATCCAGGCCGCGCGCCGCACTCTCCGCCGGGCGGACGCGGCGCTCGCGACGCGCGTATCGGCGGCGAGTTCCGTCGCCATGAGCGCGAGCGCGTCGTCATGCGCCCAGGGGTCGGCCTGACGCAGGGCGTCATCGATGTCGGATGCGGTCATCTCGTCCTCCTCGGTTGGTACCGGTGTTCGGTTGCACCCAGTACCTGCCCGGCATCCTGGAAAACGTTGCACCGCGGCCGCACCACATCGCGACCGGGACGCAGAAGGGCCCCGCATCGCCTGGATGCGGGGCCCTTCGTGCGGTGCGAGTGACTCAGGCGCCGACCTTGAAACGGGCGAAGCCGTTGACGGTCAGGCCCGCGTCGGCGACGACCTTGCCGACGCTCAGCTTGTTGTCGCGCGCGTAGTCCTGCTCGAGCAGGGCGACCTGCTTGAAGAACGCACCGAGGCGACCCTCGACGATCTTCGGGAGGGCGGCCTCCGGCTTGCCCTCCTCGCGGCTGATCTGCTCGACGATGCGGCGCTCGTTCTCGACCTCCGCCTCGGGCACCTCGTCCCGCGACAGGTAGGTCGGGTCGGCGAAGGAGATGTGCTGCGCGATGGAGCGCGCCGTCTCCGCGTCGTCACCCGTGTAGGAGACGACGACGCCGATCTGCGGCGGCAGGTCCTTCGAGGTGCGGTGCAGGTACACGGCGAACTTGTCGCCGGCGATGCGCGCCACCCGACGCAGCTCGATCTTCTCGCCGATCGTCGCGGCCTGGTCCTCGATGAGGGAGGCCACGGTGCCGCCGTCCACCGGGACCGCGAGCGCTGCATCCACGGTCTCGGCGCCGGAGTCGGCGAGCGCGCCGACGATCTTCTCGGCGAGCGCGACGAACTTGTCGTTCTTCGCGACGAAGTCGGTCTCGCAGGCGAGCTCGATGAGCGTCACGGCGGTGGCCGACTCGACCACGGCGACGAGGCCCTCGCTCGTGGAGCGGTCGGCACGCTTCGCGTTGCCCTTCGCACCCTTGAGCCGCAGGATCTCGACCGCCTTCTCGATGTCGCCGTCCGCCTCGACGAGGGCGTTCTTGGTGTCGACCATGCCGGTGCCGAGGCGCTCGCGCAGGGCCTTCACGTCTTCCAGGCTGAAGTTGGCCATGGATGTGTTCCTTAGCTGTTCGTTCGTGACTTGGGGATGATTACTCGGCGGCCGGCTCGGCCGCGGCCTTCTTGGCGGCCGGCTTCTTGGCCGGGGCCTTCTTCGCCGGGGCGGGCTTCTCGTCCGCGACCTCGGCCTTGGCCTCCGTCAGCTCGTCCGACTCGGGCGCGTGCTCGGGGACGAGCGTCGCATCCGCCTCGGCCTCGTGCTCGGCGACCACGGCGTCCGCGTCGTTCTCCTCGGTCGGGGTCTCGGCCTCGACGACCTCGGCCACGGCCGCGGCACCCGCCTCGACGTCGCCCTCGACACGGTTGTCGACGGCCTCGATCTGCTCGGCGACCGACTCGGGGTTGCTCGAGGCCTCGAGGAGCTCGCGCTCCCACTCGGCGAGCGGCTCGACGGCGGACACGTTGCCCTCGGCCTCCGGCTTCTGGTGACGCTGGATGAGGCCCTCGGCCGCGGCGTCGGCGATGATGCGGGTGAGCAGGCCCACCGAGCGGATCGCGTCGTCGTTGCCCGGGATCGGGTACTGCAGCTCGTCGGGGTCGGCGTTGGTGTCGAGGATGCCGATCACCGGGATGCCGAGCTTCGTGGCCTCGTCGACCGCGAGGTGCTCGCGCTTCGAGTCGACGACCCAGATCGCGCTCGGGGTCTTCGTGAGGTTGCGGATGCCGCCGAGGGTCTTGTGCAGCTTGTCGAGCTCGCGCTTCTTGATGAGGAGCTCCTTCTTGGTGAAGCCCTTCGTCGTGTCGTCGAAGTCGATCTCCTCGAGCTCCTTCATGCGCGCGAGACGCTTGGAGACCGTCTGGAAGTTGGTGAGCAGACCGCCGAGCCAGCGCTGGTTCACGTACGGCTGGCCGACGCGGGTCGCCTGCTCGGCGATGGCCTCCTGGGCCTGCTTCTTGGTGCCGACGAACAGGATGGTGCCGCCGTGGGCGACCGTCTCCTTGACGTAGTCGTAGGCCTTGTCGATGTAGGCGAGCGACTGCTGCAGGTCGATGATGTGGATGCCGCTGCGCTCCGTGAGGATGAAGCGCTTGACCTTCGGGTTCCAGCGACGGGTCTGGTGTCCGAAGTGCACGCCGCTGTCGAGCAGCTGGCGGATGGTGACGACGGCCATGGCCGCATTCCTTTCCTCGCAGGCACGGCGACGCCGGCTCTGCGGTTTCTCAGTTGTCTGCCGCGGCCGGTCGGCCGCGATCCCTGGTGCCCTGGCGCGCATCCGCCGCCCCGTGCGGGGCGGACCGAAGGAATTGAGCCGTGTGCGATGGGCACGCGAAGTCACCCGCCGAAACGGGTGCTGACTCCAGTGTAGCAGCGGCCTGTACAGCGCGCGTGCGCGGGTCTATGCTGATCCGGCCCCGGATGGACCGCGGCGTTCCCGAGGGAAGGAGGACCCGATGCGCACCGTCTCTGTCGTGCCCGGTATCCCCACGACCCTCATCCCCGAGGCCGCCGCCCGCTGATCGCACGGTGGCCTCCCATCCGGAGTCCATCACGTGAACACCAACATCTTCGGCGACGACTTCGTCGTCCCCACCTTCACCTTCGCCGACGTCGAGCCGGGCGTCGGGCAGCGCTGGTCCACCTGGCAGGCCGTCACACCGTCCGAGCGCGGCCCCCGGCCGTGGCCCGACTGGGTCGTCACCTCCGCCGCCGCGGTCGACACCGAGCTCGGCATCCTCAAGACCGGCAAGGAGGCGGATGTCTTCCTCGTCGAGCGCGCCGTGCCCGACGGCTCCTCCGCCGTGGTCATGGCCGCGAAACGCTACCGCTCCGCCGAGCACAGCGACTTCCACCGCTCGACCGTGTACCGCGAGGGGCGCGTCGAGCGGCGCTCGCGCGACCAGCGGGCCGTCGAGCGCGGCACCGCATACGGGCGGTCGGTGGCCGCCGTGGCGTGGTCGTATGCGGAGTTCGCGGCGCTGTCGCGCGCGTACGAGCTCGGCATCCCCGTGCCGTATCCGGTGCAGGTGAACGGCACCGAGCTGCTGCTCGAGTTCATCGGCGAGGGCACGGTCGCCGCTCCCCGGCTCGCGCAGTCGGATGCGGGCGGTTCCGAGCTCGCGGAGCTGTTCGCGCAGGTCGTCGACATCGTGCTGCGGTTCGCCCGCGCGGGGTGCGCGCACGGCGACCTCTCGCCCTACAACCTGCTGGTGTACGAGGGCCGGGTCGTGGTGATCGACCTGCCGCAGCTGGTCGACGTCATCGCGAACCCGAACGGGATGTCGCTGCTCGAGCGGGACTGTCACAACGTGTGCGCGTGGTTCGCGCGGCGCGGGCTCGACTGCGATGCGGACGAGCTGTTCGCGCGGGCCGTCGCGGAGCTGTACTGAGGCGGGCGGCGGTCTCGGGGGCGACCTCCGCTCCTCCCCCGGCGCAGCTGATGCTCGCCCTCCCCCGAACCGCTCCGCCGCGCGCCACGCGGGCTCGCCGGCGCGCAGCATGAGCGGATGCGCATCCCCGTCCGCCGTCTCGCCGCCATCGCCGCGGCCGCCGCACTGTGGGCGTGGCCGGTCGCCGCGCCGCATCCGATCGCCCGCCCCTACCTCGCGCCCGCGGGGCCGTACGGGCCCGGACACCGCGGCATCGACATCCGGGCGCCTGCGGGGGCGGAGGTGCGCGCGCCCGCGGACGGGGTGGTGCACTTCGCGGGGGTCGTCGTCGACCGGCCGGTGCTCTCGATCGACCACGGCGGCGGGGTGCTCTCCAGCTACGAGCCCGTGGTCACGACCCTCGCCGAGGGCGACGTCGTGCGGCGCGGGCAGGTGATCGGCACCCTCGCGGCGGGCCACTGCACGGCGGGCACCTGCCTGCACTTCGGCGTGCGCGTCGACGGGCGGTACGTGTCGCCGCTGCTGTTCCTCGGCGGGCAGCCGCGGGCCGTGCTGCTGCCACCCTGAGCGGACTTCCCATCGAGCCGCCGCCCCGTCAGGATGAGCACATGGACATCAACCCCGCCCTCCCGGACGACGGCTTCTCGACGGTGTTCGGCATCATCACCGCAGTCGTCGTGATCGGGGTGATCGTGGCCGTCGTGTCCGCTGTCCTGAACGCGCGGAAGGCCGTCGAGCTGGGCCACAACCCGCTCACCATGCAGACGGAGCTGCAGGCGAAGGTGCTCGACTCGCAGGCGCTCGCCCCCGAGCGGAGCGTCGAGGAGCGGCTCGCCGAGCTCGAGAGGCTGCGCGCGAGCGGCACCGTGGATGAGGCGGAGTACCAGCGCGCCCGGGCGCGTATCCTGGGGTCGCTCTGACGGCGGGCCCTCAGGCGCGGGGGTGAGCGAGGCGGTAGCTCTCGCGGAGCCGCTCGGTCGAGACGTGCGTGTAGAGCTGCGTGGTGACGAGGCTCGCGTGGCCGAGCAGCTCCTGCACGATGCGGAGGTCGGCGCCGCCGTCGAGCAGGTGAGTGGCTGCCGTGTGCCGGAGGGCGTGCGGCCCCGCGGGCCCTGAGCCGGGGAGCTCGCGCAGCTCCCGAGCGACCAGCTCGTACACGGCCCGCGTGCTGAGACGCCCACCGCGAGCCCCGAGCAGGAGCGCGGCACCCGACCGCTCGGTGACGAGAGCCGGGCGCGCCGTCGTCAGGTACTCGTCGACGGCCCGCGCGGCGGGGGATCCGAACGGCACGACCCGCTCCTTGGCGCCCTTGCCGAGCACCCGCAGCGTACGGGCGCCCCGATCGACGTCGTCGAGGTCGAGGCCCACGAGCTCGCTCACGCGGAGGGCGGATGCGTAGAGCAGCTCGATGATGGCGACGTCGCGCACGGCCACGGGGTCGCCGTCGGACGCCAGCGCGTGCAGTCCGTCGAGGAGCGCGTCCATCTGGGCGCGGCTGAGCACCCGCGGCAGCCGCCTGCCCGCGCGGGGGGTGCGCAGCCGGAGGCCGGCATCCTGAGGGGCGACGCCGCGCCGGACGAGCCAACCCGTGAACGAGCGCGCCGAGGAGACCCGGCGCCCGAGCGTCGACGCCGCGAGGCCGGCCTGCGAGCCACGCCACAGCCAGTCGCGCAGGGTCTCCAGGTCGAGGGCCGCTGCGTCCGTCTCGCCGAGCACCTCGGCGAACCCCACGAGGTCGGCGAGGTCGTTGCGGTAGGCGCGGATGGTGTGCGGCGAGTAGCCGCGCTCGAGCGTCAGCTCGGCGAGGTACGCGTCGACGGCAGCCCGCAACTCCATGCCGCCATCGTCGCACCGGCGGCGCTCAGCGTGTCGCGGCGCGCGCGAGGCCCTCGAGCATGGTGAGCCAGTTGGCGGCGGAGTGCTCGGCGGCATCGGCATCCGCGTTGCCGCCCTGCGAGAGGACGACGTGCGTGGCGTCGGCGCCGAGGGGCTCGAGCCGGAACTCGAGGCGGTGGTGGTTCTCGGGCACGTCCTCCTCGCCGCTCAGCGGGCTGAAGTGGGTGACCACCATGCGATGAGGGGGTTCGAGTTCGAGCACCTCGCCGCGGTCCTCGAACGCCTCGCCCTCCCATTCGCCTCGCCAGCTGATGCGCGAGCCGACCGTCCAGTCGCTGACGACCTCGGAGCCGAACATCACGTCCGGATCCGGTCCGCGCCGCGTGAGGAGGGTCCAGATCCGCTCGGGCGGGGCAGCGATGTCGAGCTCGGCGGTGGCGATGTGGTCGCTCATGCCGCGACGGTACGCGTCGGCCCCCGCGCGCGCCTCCCCCTTGACTGGCGGGCGATGCCGTGGTTCCGGCGGTGGAGGATCCCGATAGACGCCGCTTCGCGGCTACTCGGCCGGCTGGGGTGGGGCAGCGGCGGCCGAGCGGAGGTGCTCCTCGAGGTTGAAAGTGGAGCGCTTGTTGGAGAACGCCTCCCGCCGCTCGGCGGGCGTCATCGCGGCGAGGGCGTCGAGGAAGGCTCCCGAGAAGCCGGCGACGCGGGGAGCGTCGCCGATGGGGACGATGGAGTGGACGACCTGGTCGTCGTAGACGTGCACCAGGTTGAAGGTCTGCCCGCCGTCGACGCCGGCGAGGGTGCCGGGCTCGGCGCTCGAGTCGATCGTGTAGCAGGTGGCGGAGGCGACGGATACGGGCACGCCCGCGAAGGTGCCGGTGGTGGAGTAGTGCAGGTGCCCGGCGAGGACGGCGCGCACGTCGCTGCCCCGGATCACCTCGGCGAGCTCGGCCTGGTGGTCGAGCTCGAGGATCGCCATGAGCTCGACGGGGGTGGGGATCGGCGGGTGGTGCAGGGCGAGCAGGGTGCCGTGCGGTGCGGGGGTGGCGAGTTCGGCTCGCAGCCACTCGAGCTGGGCGGGTTCGAGGTCGCCGTGGTGGTAGCCGGGCACGGTCGAGTCGAGCGCGATGACGCGCAAGCCGCCGAGGTCGTAGACGCGGTCCTGGGTCGCGTTCGTGGGCTGCTCCCCCATGAGGATCTCGGCGAAGGGCTCGCGTTCGTCGTGGTTGCCCATGACCCAGATGATGCGCGACCCCATCCGCTCGGCCGCCGGCTCGACGAGGCCCTTGAGCCGGCGGTAGGCGTCGGGCTCTCCCAGGTCGGCGAGGTCGCCCGTGATGACGATCGCCTCGGGCCGCATGCCGCTGCGCTCGAGCTGGGCGAAGGCGCGGGCGACCGTCGCATCCGTGTCGACGGCACCGTAGAGGGGCCGCCCGCCGCCGAGCAGGTGGGTGTCGCTCACGTGGGCGATGACGTGGATCGGCGGTGCGTGCTGCCCGAGCTGGACCATGCTGCGAGCGTAGCCCGCACCCCCGTCGCGCTAGCCTGCGCGCACCCAGCCACCCGCGCGTTCGCGGACCGCGCCTTCGAGTGCGAGTAGGCCGAGCTCCGCACGCACCCGGTCGACGGCGAGCCCCGAGAGCGCGGCGATCTTCTCGGGCGTGCGGGCGCTGCGGGGCGCGAGGGCGTCGAGGAGGCGGATGCGGGTGCCGGTGGGGTCCGCGGCCGGGCGGGCCGCACCGGCCTCCGCCTCCTCCACGGTCTGTTCGATCGCCGGCGCGCCCGCGGTGTCGGACAGCGGCGCGAGCTCGGCGATCTCGGCGGCGGTCGTGACGCATACGGCGTCGTACTCGCGTAGCAGCCGGTGGCATCCGGCCGACGCGGCGCTCGTGACCGGCCCGGGCACGGCACCGAGCGGGCGACCGAGGGCGGCCGCGTGCCCGGCGGTGTTGAGGGAGCCGGATCGGGAACCCGCCTCCACGACGACCGTGGCGAGGCTGGACGCCGCGATCAGCCGGTTGCGCTGGAGGAAGCGCCACTTGGTCGGTGCGACGCCGCACGGCACCTCGGAGAGGGCGGCGCCATGCTCGACGATGCGGGCGAGAAGGGCCTCGTGCCCGGAGGGGTAGAAGCGGTCGAGCCCGCCCGCGAGGAACGCGACCGTGTCGGCACGACTCGCGAGGGCGGCACGGTGGGCGGCCCCGTCGACGCCGTACGCGGCGCCCGAGACGATCGCGTAGCCGCGGTCGGCGAGCCCGGCGGCCAGCTCCACGGTGACGTGCTCGCCGTACCCGGTGGCCGCGCGGGCGCCGACGATCGCGATGCCGCGCTCGAGTGCGGTGAGCTTCTCGCGTCGTCCCCGCACCCACAGGGCAAGCGGGGCGTACTCGGCGAGGTCCGCGAGGCGTGCGGGCCAGTCGGGGTCGTCGGGGACGACGAGGGTCGCGCCGAAGCGGGCGCTCTGACGCAGCGCGAGCAGCGCATCCGCCTTCGAGATGCGCGGGGTCCAGCGCGCGACCGCCTGGGTCAGCTCCTCGTCGTCGAGCTCGACGTCGTGTTCGGCGAGGAGGTGCCGCAGCAGGCCGCCCTCACGGTCGTCGATGAGCGCCGCGAGCGCGGCCTCCGCACCGAGCGCCGCCACCACGAGCCCCGCGACGCGGTCACCCGGCTCGGCGATTCCGGTCCACGTGGCGCGCGCGAAGCGCTCCGCCACGGCGTCGCGGTCGTGCGCGGGGTCGGTGATCGGGCGGACGAGCGACGCGACGGTGGCGTCGGCGATGCCGAGGATGCTCATGCGGCTGCCTTTCGGAGGTGGAGGGCGCGACCGATCTGGTCGAGGCCGGGACGGTCGACGCCGTCGAGGTCGGCGAGGGTCCACGCGAGGCGCAGCACGCGGTCGTATCCGCGCATCGTCAGGGCTCCGCGCTCGAGCGCACGGTCGAGAGCGGAGGTCGCCCCGAGGGCGGGTGCGCCGTCCGCGCGCAGCCAGCTGCCGGGGGCGCGGGCGTTCAGCCGCCAGGGCGCATCGGCCAAGCGGCGAGCGGCGCGAGCGCGCGCCTCGAGCACACGGCCGCGGGCCGCCGTGCTCGTCGTGACCGGCGCACCCGCCCCGACTCGCAGCTGGGCTGCGGTGACGCGCGGCACGTCGAGCCGGATGTCGACCCGGTCGAGCAGCGGCCCCGACAGCCGCCCGAGGTAGCGGCGCCGGGCGAACGGCGTGCACGTGCACTCGGCATCCCGCACCCCCGAGTTGCCGCACGGGCAGGGATTCGCGGCGAGCACGAGCTGGAAGCGTGCCGGGAAGCTCGCGGTGGCGGCCGCCCGCGAGATCGTGATGACGCCCGACTCGAGCGGCTGCCGCAGGCAGTCGAGCGCCGAGGGCGCGAACTCGGGCGCCTCGTCGAGGAACAGGATGCCGTGAGCGGCACGCGCGGCGGCGCCCGGACGGATCACCCCGCTGCCGCCGCCCACGATCGCGGCCGGCGACGCGGAGTGGTGCGGAGCCTCGAGCGGCGGGCGCACAGCGAGCGAGCGGCCGACCGGCAGGCCCGCGAGCGAGCGGATCGAGCTCACCTCGATCGCCGCCCGCTCGTCGAGGTCGGGCAGGATGCCGGGCAGCCGCGAGGCGATCATCGTCTTGCCAGCGCCGGGCGGTCCGAGCAGGAACATGTGGTGGCCTCCCGCCGCGGCGACCTGAACGGCCTCGACGGCATCCCGGTTGCCGACGACCTCGGCGAGGTCGCCCGCGTCATCCGGCACCTCGGGCGCCGCAACCGGGAGCAGGGGCTCGACCTCGACGGGGTCGAGCTCCGCACCGTGCCAGATGGCCGCGTCGCGGAGGCTCACGACCGGCACCACGCGCACACCGGGCACGAACGAGGCCTCGTCGGCGTTGCCGGCCGGCACGAGCACGGTGTCGAAGCCCGCGCGCTCAGCGGCGAGCACCATGGGGAGGATGCCGCGGCACGGCCGCAGGCGCCCGTCGAGGCCCAGCTCACCGAGATGCACGACGCCCGTGACGGACTCGGGCGCCACCCACCCCTCGGCCGCGAGGAGCGCGAGGGCGATGCCCAGATCGAAGGCGGATCCGGTCTTCGGCAGCGACGCCGGCGAGAGGTTCACCGTGACCCGACCGCTCGGGAAGTCGAAACCGCTGTTGCCGACCGCCGAGCGCACCCGGGCCTTCGCCTCGCCGAGGGCGGCATCCGGAAGCCCGACGAGCACGAATGCGGGCAGCCCGCTCGCGGTGTCGGCCTCGATTTCGACGGGCGCGCCGTCGAGCCCCAGCAGCGCGACGGCGTGCGCGCGACCGACACCCATCAGAACACCCCCACGAGGTGCTCGATGCGCGGCTCGGCGCCTCGCGGCGCGAGCACGGCGACCGCGTCGATGCGGATGCGGCCGCGCTCGCGAGGGTGAGCCTCGCACCACACCCCCGCGAGCCGCCTCAGCCGCGCGAGCTTCACGGGCGTGATCGCCTCGAAGGGATGCCCGAAGGCGACCCCGCTGCGCGTCTTCACCTCGACGAAGACGAGCGCGTCGCCGTCGCGCACGACGAGGTCGATCTCGCCGTGCCGGCATCGCCAGTTGCGCTCCACGAGGCGGTACCCGCGCGCGAGCAGGTGCCTCTCCGCGAGCCGTTCGCCGCGCCTGCCGAGCTCATCCTTCGCCGCCATGCGGGAGAGCCTGGCGGGTCGAGGCGAAGGACGGGGCCCTCGCATCCCCAAACGGGATCAGCGGTGCCGAATCACCCCTGTGGAGGAGCGGAGAGAGCCCACGGCTCCCCCGCGGAACCGGCGTTCTCGCGGGTCCAGCGCGCAGGCTCGCCGGTGAGTCGCACGCGGCCGTGCAGCCACCGGGTGATCCCCGGCCCCCACCCGGCGACCACCGATGCCCGCTCCGAGTCCACCGGAAGCGCACGCCCCGCGAGCACGAGGTACTGCGCGATCGAGAGGTGCACGGCATCCCACTCCGCAGCGACCGCGTGCCAATCGGGAAGCACCCACGCACCCGTCCGCCCGGTCGTGCGTCCCCAGTCGCCCTGACGCGACGCGGAGACGTCGAGCGGATGCCGACGGCAGAGCTCGATCCACGCCGCCTCGTCGAGCTCGAGCACCCGGCCGACGCCTCGCGCACTCGTCACGAGCGCGCGCGTCCATCCCAGCTCGTCCTCCACGAGCGCGAGCCCGCACGGCGTGCCCGCAACGGCATCGCCGGTCTCGGGGAGGTTCGTGGGACACGACCACCACGTTCCCGACCATCGCGCATCGGGATTCCGTCGGATCTCGTCACGCATGCGACTCTCCTCGGCGAGCACCCCGTCCGTCCAGGCCGCGAGGACCGCGTCGGGGTCCCCCGGCCATCGCGCGTCGCTCGCCTCCACCTCGAACTCGACGCGCCATCCCGCACCGTCCGCGGGCGCCGACCACTCGGCGAGCAGGCCGCTCGCCGCCAGGCGACCGGCCACCCGCCGGAGAGACCTTCTCAGCTCGGGGAGGGCGATGAGCACATCCCTGGCGGCGGGCGGCTGCCAGTACATCGCGCTGTCGACCGTCGCGCCGAAGCATGCCAGCACGGCCGCGTCGTCAGCGAGCAGCCCGTCGAGGGCGGACACCGCGATCCCGTCGATCGCCTGGCTCACGGCAGCCGGCTCCGCGGCAGCGGGCATGGGCCCCGCGTCGCCCGCCCCGCTCCAGAGGCGGACGACACTGCCATCGTCCGCGTGGAAGGCGCGCTCGGCGTCGAGGACGAGCGACCACAGCTCGGTCGATGCAGCGATCGCGATCTCCAGGCAGAGCCGCCGTCCGCGGGGCGCGGCCAGCAGATCGTCCGCCGAGGGCGGCGCGCCGCTCATCCCCCAGATCCCGGTTCGCGGAGCGGCTGGGGCTGCCGGGCTGCGGTCATGCCGAAAGGCTAGCCGGGTCTAGCGTGGGAGCCATGACCGAGCTCATCCGCCCCGCCCGTGCCGACGACGCCGAGCGCATCGTGGACATCTGGGCCTCCGGATGGCGCGACGGCCATCTCGCCGACGCCCCGCCCGAGCTGCTCGCCCACCGCACCCGCGACGCGTTCGTGCCCCGCGTCGCGGCGGCCATCGATCGCACGCGCGTCGCCGAGGTCGACGGGGAGATCGCCGGGTTCACGATGGTGCACGGCGACGAGGTCGACCAGGTCTACGTCGATGCGGCGCACCGCGGCACGGGCATCGCCGCGCGGATGCTGCGCGACGCGGCCGAGCAGGTGCGCGCCGCCGGGCACCCGGTGCCGTGGCTGGCGGTCGCCCGCGGAAACGCGCGCGCCCGGCGCTTCTACGAGCGCGAGGGCTGGACGGACACGGGCGAGTTCGCCTATCCCGCCGAGATCGGCGACGGCGAGTCGCTGCCGGTGCCCTGCCACCGCATGGAGCTGCGCGACGCGCCTACCCTCGAAGGGTGACCCTCGCCGTCGGCATCCTGCTGCTGCTCAACGCCCTGTTCAACGTCGCCACCTGGCCGACCTTCCTGAAGCGCGTCGCGCGCGACCCGCGGGCGCGGGATGCGGCCGGCCGCGCCACGCGGTTCCTGCGCGTGCACCAGATCCTCGTGGGGATCGCGCTCGCGCTCGCCGTCGTCTCCGCTGCCGCAGGGGTGTGGATGCTCGTCGCGGCGTAGGGCTCAGCCCTCGTGGAGCGTGAGACGGTAGCCCGCCGGGTCGCGCGCGACGATCGCCCGCCCGAACGGCGTCTCGAACGGCGGCGACACCTCGACGCCCGCCCCCGTGAGCCGCGCGTGCAGCTCGTCGACGCCCTCGACGCGCAGCCACAGCGCGATGCCGAGCCCGGGCGTGCCCTGCGCGAGATCTACGCCCTCGTCGGGAAGTCGGACGGCGAAGGGGATCGTGGCGGTCGGGAATACCACCGCACCGGGCGGGGACTGCGGTGCGCGCCGCATCCCGAGCTGCTCCTCGTAGAAGCGGGCGGATGCCTCGGGGTCGCGTGTCTGGAGCGCGAGGAAGCTGGGGGCCGTCGGGGGCATCGGAGCTCACTTTCGTCAAGTTCTTGACAAGAAGAGTATGTCAAGATGTTGACATGAGTCAACCCGCCGATCAGGACAGCGTCGGCTACGCGATCAAGCGGCTGCAGGCCGCGCTCCACGCCGCCATGGACGACGTGCTGCGCGAGCTCGGGATCGGCGTCTCGCAATACGCCTGCCTCACCGCCCTCGCTGCACGCCCCGAGCTCTCCAACGCCGAGCTGGCCCGGGCGGTCTTCGTCTCGCGCCAGGCGACGCACCAGCTGCTCAGCGGACTCCGCGACGCCGGCCTCGTCGAGAGCACCGGAACCGGCCGCGGCATCCGCCTCTCGCTCAGCGCCCGCGGGCGCGAGCTGCTCGCGGAGAGCGCCGAGCGGGTCGACGAGGTACAGGAGACGATGCTCGCCCCCCTCCCCGCCGAGCGTCGCGAGGGGCTGCGCGACGAGCTCATCCGCTGCGCCGAGGCGCTCGAGGCGGTCGCGGAGTAGGGGCCGGGGAGGGTATCGCTCCGCGGCTACCCGACCAGCGGGAGGTGCTCGCCGTCGAGGTAGACCCAGCGGCCGTCCGCGCGCACGAAGCGCGAGCGCTCGTGCAGCAGGCCCGCGCCATCCGGGCCGCGGTACGAGGCGCGGAACTCCACGACACCCTCCGCGTCGTCCGGTCCGCCCGCGAGCGTATCGACGAGCTGCAGCCGGCGCCACGCGAGCCCCGGCTCCAGCTCGAGCGTGGCGGGTCGGGTCGACGGATGCCACGACGCGAGCAGGTAGGACGCGTCACCCCGCGCGAAGGCGCTGAACCGCGAGCGCATGAGCGCCTCGGCCGTGACCGCCGGCTCGCCGCCGTGGACGGGGCCACAGCACGCCGCATAGGGACGACCGGAGCCGCAGGGGCACGCCCCCTCGCTCATTCGTCGAGCGCGAGCTCCTTCGGGAGCTCCAGGTCCTTGTCGCCGCGCACCTCGACGTTGACGTCCTTGAAGGTGAGCACCCGCACGCTCTTCACGAAGCGGTCGGCGCGGTACACATCCCACACCCACACGTCGTTCATGGTGAGCTCGAAGTAGAAGTCGTGCTCGGTGTCGTGCCGCTCGAGGGTCACGTCGTTCGCGAGGTAGAAGCGGCGCTCCGTCTCGATCACGTATTTGAACTGGCCCACCACATCGCGGTACTCGCGATACAGCGAGAGCTCCATCTCGCGGTCGTAGTCGTCGAACTCGTCCTCGTCCATCGGAGCGAGTCTAGTTGGCGCGGTCGGCGGTCTGGAGCCGCGGCTCAGAACAGCGCGGGCTGGCGCAGCCAGCTCCAGCGGTGCAGCGCGGATGCGCCGAGCCGGTCGATCGCGGCGTAGTGCGTCGCCGAGGCGTAGCCCTTGTTGCTCGGCCAGTCGTACCCCGGGTGCACGGCATCCGCCTCCACCATCAGGCGATCGCGGTGCACCTTCGCGAGCACGGATGCGGCGGCGACGCTCGCGCAGTCCCGGTCGGCCTTCACCCGGGTCGTCACCCGCGGACGGGAGGTGTCGGGCCAATCGGCGAGCGCCGGCGTGAGCCAGTCGTGCGAGCCGTCGAGCACGACCACCGCCGCCTCCACCGGCACGCCCTGAACCACGAGCGACTCGAGCGCCCGGACGGCGGCGAGGCCGAGCCCCGCGATGATGCCGAGCGCGTCGACCTCCGTGTTGTCGGCGAGCCCCACGGCGGAGTGGGGCGCCCAGGCGAGAACCTCCGGGTGCAGCTGGTCGCGGCGCTGCTCCGACAGCAGCTTCGAGTCGCGCAGCCCCTTCGGCATCCGGCGCACGTCGGGCAGGAACACGCCGAGCCCCACTGCGACCGGGCCCGCGATCGCGCCGCGGCCGACCTCGTCGCAGCCGATCACGAGCGCGGCCCCCTCGCGGAAGAGCGCCCGCTCCATCCGCAGTGTGGGATCGGCGACCGTCATCCGCCCGAGGTCTCCGTTGCCGTCGGCTCGGAGCTCGGGGCGCCGCCGTTCTCGACCCCGTCGAACACGAGCGGGTAGTTGTCGAGCCAGGTCCACCGGTTCATCGGCCAGGAGATCAGGATGGCGCGGCCCACGACGTCGTCGATGGGCACGAAGCCGTTGCCCGGCTTGTCGCGGTTGTAGCGGGAGTCGCGCGAGTTCCAGCGGTTGTCGCCCATGACCCAGAGGGACCCCTCGGGCACCCTCACGTCGAAGTCGTCCTTCGACACCGTCGTCACCCCCTCGGGCAGCTTCACGTAGTCGGACTCGTCGAGCGGGACGCCGTTGACCGACATCCGCCCGAAGTCGTCGCAGCACACCACGTGGTCGCCGGGCAGGCCGATGACGCGCTTGATGAGGTGGTCATTCGAGTCGGGGGCGGTGAGGCCGACGATCGAGCCGAGCCACTCGAAGAAACCCGAGATCGGGTCCTTCGGGGGTTCGAAGGACGGGTCGAGCCAGCCGCCCGGGTCCTTGAACACGACCACGTCGCCGTGCTCGATCGGCGTGACCTCGGGCACGAGCTGGTTGACGATGATGCGGTCGTTGACGAGCAGGGTGTCCTGCATCGACTCGGAGGGGATGTAGAACGACCGGATGAGGAAGGTCTTGATGAGGAAGGAGATGACGATCGCCGCGAGGATGATGAGGGCCACGTCGCGCAGGAACAGCGCGAACCCCTTCTTGCGTTTGCCGGTCGTCCCGGTCTCGGCCTCGGCCGCCTCGTCCACGTCTTCCGCGGGTGTCTCCTCCGCGCGCGCCTGGGTGTCCTCGCTCATCACTCCCCTGAGATCCCTGCAAGCATATGCGCGCCCGGAGCGGTCGCACGGCATCCGACGCGCGCCGTACCCGGAACGCGACGGAGCCCGGCCCCGCGGGTGCGGGAACCGGGCTCCGGACGGATGCGGCGGGCGCTCTACGCGTCGCGCTTCTCCTTGATCTTGGCCTTCTTGCCGCGCAGCTCGCGCAGGTAGTAGAGCTTGGCGCGACGGACGTCACCGCGGGTGACGACCTCGATGTGGTCGATGACGGGCGAGTGCACCGGGAAGGTGCGCTCGACGCCGACCTGGAAGCTGACCTTGCGGACCGTGAAGGTCTCGCGGACACCCTCGTTCGAGCGGCCGATGACGACGCCCTGGAAGACCTGGATACGGCTGCGCGAGCCTTCGATGATGTTCACGTGCACCTTGACGGTGTCGCCGGGGCGGAACTCGGGGATGTCGGAACGCAGCGATGCGGCGTCGACGTCGTCGAGGATGTGCATGGGATTCTTCGCTCTCTGCGCCCGCCACAGGTCGACCGCGGGTATACGTGAATTCTGGGATGTCGTGCGCTCAGTCGCGGATGCGGCCCCCCTGTGGCAGGGCCGTGCGGACGCACAAAGAGCAATTCTGCCACATCCGGAGGCCCGCGGGCGACCCGACCCCGGCCGCTCGGCTCAGCCCGGCGCGCCCGGCTCGTCCCAGCGGGTCTCGGGGGTGCGGCAGCTTCCCCGGAACACGAACTGGGAGGGCAGCTTTCGCTCGTGGCTCGTCCAGTCGATGGGCGGGCGCTTCGCGTCGTCGGGCACGTAGCCGAGCCGGTACACGGCCATGAGCTCGAGCTCGTCAGGCACCTCGAGCAGCCGCACGATCTCATCCCACGCCCCCGGCACCTCCATGGGGAAGGAGATGAACTGGATGCCCATGCCGAGCATCGTCGTCGTGAGCCACACGTTCTCCATCGCGGCGCCCATCGAGAACACCGAGTAGAACGACGAGAGCTCCCCCGGTCGGTACTCGGCGCGGTCGAGCATGACGCCGAGCAGCAACGGCGCCCCGGCGACGAGCTTGCGGTTCTCCTCGCCGAGCAGCTGCGGCACCCGCATGGTGTTCATGAGCTTCTGCCCGCGCTTCGTGAACACCTGCCCCGTGAACGGCCGCAGCGGTGCCGGAAGCTTGTCGAACAGCATCCCGCTGCGGGTGCGCTCCATCTCCTCCCGGCTGAACCGGAAGTAGGGCTTGTAGCGCTCGAAGAAGGTGCCGTTCGACATCGCCGTCGTCATCGACGCGCCACTGATGCGGGCGATCTCCTCGATCGTCGCGCGCTCCTCGATGAGCACGAAGCGCCACGGCTGGCTGTTGAGCTGGGAGGGCGCGCGGCTCGCGACCTCCATGAGCAGCCGCTGGTGCTCCTCGGACACCGGGTGCGGGCTGAGCGGGCCGTTCGTCGTCTTGCGACGGCGCACCACCTCGAGGAAATCCATCACCGTGCTCCCTTCCTGGAACGTCTGCGCCCGTCCGAGCGCCAGGCCACCGCGAGCGCCGCGGCCATGAACGGCGCGATGGAGGCGGCGATCGCCGGATGCCGCGGCCCGCGGGTGCCCGCGTACGGGATGACGGCGAGCGGCACGAGCGCGGGGGCGAGCACGGCTCCGCGAGCGCCCCGCCCGGCGACGAGCGACGCGGTCGCCGCGACCGTCGCGGCGGCCGTGTTCACGTAGAGCGCGTGGTGCAGCCAGTGCGCGCGACCGGTGCGGATGCGTCCCGTCGCGACCCCGATGCCGAGCGCGCAGTTGGCGAGGTAGGCGGCCGCGGCGTAGCTCGTGAGCGCACGGGCGATCATGCGGTGCCCTCCGCACCGAGCCCCCGGCTGAGCAGCACCCGGAACGGGCGCACCGACTCGGCGTGCCATCCGGGCGGTGCCGCGTGCCGCAGCTCGTCGAGTGTGTAGCTGCGGCGGATCGACGCCCGCCCGTCGCCATGCAGGAACGACCGACCCGCCACGGGCAGCGTCGCGACCGTGTAGAGGCCGAACGCGAGGCGGGAGCGGCGGATGTCACCGTGCAGCTGCCGCGGCGCGAGCGGCGCACACTCGTCCAGGAATCCGCCGAGGTCCTCCAGGTGGTGCAGCACGTGGTTCGACACGACGAGGTCGAACCGCTCCCCCGCCCCCGCGAGCTCCGAAGCCGAGGCCCGCAGGTAGGCGACGCCCGGATGCGGCTCTCGCGTCGCGAAGGCGTGGGCACGCGGGTCCGGGTCGGCGGCGAGCACCTGCAGCCGCAGCCCGTCGCGGCGCGCCCACCCCGCGATCGCGCGGGCGATGTCGCCGCCGCCCGAGCCGATGTCGAGCAGGCGGGTGTCGTGCGCGGACGAGAGGAGGGGGCGGATGCGCGAGCGGTAGACGCCGCGCCACCCCGAGACGACACGGTTCACGACGCGGAACTGCCGGTAGGTGGCGTCGAGCTTCACCGGATCGCACGCGGGGTCGTCCATCGCCTCCCGCAGCGCGGTGGCGCGCACCGCCCATCCGCTCACGCGCGGCTCCCCGCGGGCTCCACGCGCATCCGGGCGGCCTCGAGCGTCAGGCCGGGACCGAACGCGGCGGCGCACACCGTCCCGCGGGCGCCGCCGGTCAGCAGCTCGCGCAGCACGAAGAGCACCGTCGGGCTCGACATGTTGCCGTAGTCGGACAGCACCGCGCGCGAGGGCGCCATCGCCGTCTCGGGAAGCCCCAGCGCATCCTCCACGTGGTCGAGGATGCTGCGGCCGCCGGGGTGCACCGCCCACGCGTCGACCGCCTGCGGGCCCTCGGGCAGCAGCGGCGCGAGCGCGGTGCGGATGCCGCGTCCGATGTGCCCGGGCACCCGGCTCGAGAGGTGCATGACGAAGCCCGCGTCGCCCACCATCCAGCGCATCTCGTCGACGCTGTCGGGCAGCACGTCGGTGAGGAAGCCGTCGAGCGCGAGCGCGTCGCCCGCGGCGGGGCGGGCGGACACGACCGCGGCGGCCGCGCCGTCGGCGAACAGCGACATCGCGACGATCTGCTCGGGCTCATCGGTGGCCTGCAGGTGCAGCGTGCACAGCTCGACGCACACGACGAGCACGACCGCCTCGGGGTCGGCCCCGCAGTAGGCGTCGGCGGCCCGCAGCGCGGGGAACGCGCCCGCGCATCCCATGAAGCCGACGTGCAGCCGCGCCGTCGACGGGGCGAGCCCGAGCGCCTGCACGAGCGCGAGGTCGGTGCCGGGCGAGACGAAGCCCGTGCACGACACGGTCACGAGGTGGCTGACCTCGTCCGCCGCGACGCTCGCCGACGCGAGGGCGCGACGGGCCGCGTCGATCGCGAGCGCCGGCGCGTACCGCGCGTAGAGGGCGGTCCGCTCGCTCGTCGGCGCGGGACGGATGCCGCCGTCGGCATCCACGAGCGGGGAGTCCCGCGGGGCGACCAGCTCGTCGATCACGGTGTGGCGCTGCTCGATGCCCGAGGCGTCGAAGGCGGTCGCGATGAGACGCGTGCCGAGACGCGACAGGCCCGCCTGCCTCGCGAACAGATCACGCGCATCCACCTGCCGGAGCACCGCGTCGGGGACGGCGGTCTCGAGGGAGTGGATGCGGCTGGTCACGAAGCGGGGCCGCGATCCGGCGGGGTGACGTCCTGCGACGTCACCACGATGACCTCGCCGATGTCGACCGGCGCCTGCTGCTGGGGAACGGATGCGCGGGCGCCCCCCAGCGTCGCCTCGACGTCGTCCATGGCCGCGCGGAAGCGGCGACGCCCCTCGGTGAGCAGCTCCCACAGCGCGAACCAGAAGGCACCCAGCACGAGCACGACGGCCGCCGCGACGATCGCCGGATGCGCGACGAAGCCCGCCGCGACGAGCACGAGCCAGAGCACGATCAGCACCGCGGCATCCCACGCGGACACCGCGCGCTCCTGCCGCACCCCCGGCCGCCACACCACGAGCCCGCCGATGAGCAGCAGCAGCACGAACAGGATCGGGCACACGATGAGGTAGCCGAGGAAGCTCCAGCCGATGCCGTCGAGCAGGATCCCGCGGCCCACGAGAACCCACACGGGCAGCAGCACCGCGAGCGGGAACAGCAGGCGGTAGACGACGCGGCGGACGACCATCCGCCAAGGCTACGCTCGAAAGGTGATTGAACTCCGGACTCCCGCTGAGATCGAGCAGATGAGACCCGCCGGCCGTTTCGTGGCGAGCGTGCTCGAGGCGACCCGCGACGCCGCCGACGTGGGGGTCAACCTGCTCGAGCTCGACGCCCTCGCCCACGAGATGATCCGCGCGGCCGGGGCGGAGTCCTGCTACATCGACTACCACCCCTCCTTCGGCGCGTCCCCGTTCGGCAAGGTCATCTGCACCTCCGTCAACGACGCCGTGCTGCACGGGCTGCCCCACGACTACCGCCTACGCGACGGCGACCTGCTCTCGCTGGACTTCGCGGCATCCGTCGACGGCTGGGTGGCGGACTCGGCACTCTCGATCGTCGTCGGCGAGGCCGACCCGGCCGACCTCGAGCTCATCCGGACCACCGAGCGGGCGCTCGACGCGGCCATCGCGACGGCGACCGTCGGGCATCGCATCGGCGACATCTCGGCCGCGATCGGCGACGTCGCCGACGAGGCGGGGCTCACCGTCAACCTCGACTTCGGCGGCCACGGGGTCGGCCGCACGATGCACGGCGACCCGCACGTGCCCAACGACGGCCGGCGCAAGCGCGGCCTGCCGCTGCGCGAGGGGCTCGTGCTCGCGATCGAGCCGTGGTTCATGCGCGGCACCGACGAGATCTACACCGACCCCGACGGCTGGACGCTCCGCTCGCGCGACGGCTCCCGGGGCGCGCACTCCGAGCACACGGTCGCCATCACGGCCGACGGCCCGATCGTGCTCACCGCCCGCAGCTCCTGACTACGCCTCGCCGAGCAGCTCCGGTCGGACGCGGCGGGTGCGCTCGAGCTGCTGCTCGCGGCGCCAGGCGGCGATCGCGGCGTGGTTGCCCGAGAGCAGCACGGGCGGGGTCTCGAGGCCGCGCCAGACAGCGGGCTTCGTGTAGCTCGGGTACTCCAGCAGGCCGTCCTCGTGGCTCTCCTCGAGGAGCGAGTCGGGGTTGCCGACCATGCCCGGCACGAGGCGTCCGGCCGCCTCGATCATCGCCATGACGGCGACCTCTCCTCCGTTCAGCACGTAGTCGCCGAGGCTCAGCTCGCGCACGGCGGCCACCTCGGGGCGCGTGGCGGTGTGCTCGATCACCCGCTGGTCGATTCCCTCGTAGCGGCCGCAGCAGAACACGAGCTGCGGCGCCTCGGCGAGCTCGCGCGCCACCGGCTGGCGGAACAGGTCACCTGCGGGCGTCGGGAACACGACCACCGCGTCCCGCGCATCCGCGAGCACGGCGTCGAGGGCCTCGCCCCACGGCTCGGGCTTCATGACCATGCCGGCTCCGCCACCCGCGGGGGTGTCGTCGACGGTGCGGTGACGGTCGTGGGTGAAGTCGCGCAGCTCGTGCACGCGGATGTCGATGAGCCCGCTCGTGCGCGCCTTGCCGAGGAGCGACACATCCAGCACGGAGAAGAACTCCGGGAAGATCGTGATGATGTCGATGCGCACCCGTCGAGCGTAGCCGGGCGCGAAATCCGACGGGGGCGGCGCCTCGGCTGCAGGCAGCAGACATGCCGCGCTCTCCGTCGGATTTCGCGCTGTCCACAGTTCGCGGCCGCGGGCCCCGAGGAGGGTCGCGAGCTGTCAGAGTCTCCGGCATGTCCGGCTTCTTCACGACGGCGCAGCTCAACGAGCACGGGATCGGTCACCGCGGCATCGCAGCCGCGGTGCGGGCTGGCACCCTGCTCCGGCTCCGGCGAGGGCGCTACTGCACCCCGGATGCGCCGCACGAGCTCGCCGCGGCAGTCCGGGTCGGCGGCGCGCTCAGCTGCGTCTCAGCACTGCGTCACCACGGCGTGTGGGTGCTCGAGCGCGATGAGCTCCACGTCCGTGTCGCGCGAGGGGTCGCCGCCGGGGCGGGCGCGACCGTGCACTGGTGCGATCAACAGCGCCTCACCCACGCTCCGCTCGACGATCCCGAGACGGCGCTCGGGGTGGCGATCGGGTGCCTCCCGTTCCGCTCCGCGGTCGTGGTCGCCGATTCACTCGCCAACCGCCGCATCCTCCCCGTTCAGACGGTGGAGGCGGTCTGCATGCGCACACCGCGCGGGCGCCGGGTGCTGGGTGTGCTGGAGCCGCGCTCGGAGTCCGGCTTGGAGACGCTCGCACGGCTCGCCCTCCGCAGTCGGCGGGTTCGCATCCGCCCGCAGGTCGAGATCCCGGGGATCGGACGGGTCGACCTCCTCATCGGCGACCGCCTGGTGCTCGAGCTCGACGGCGAGACATTCCACCAGGACTTCGATCGGGACCGTGCGCGCGACCGCGCGCTCATCCTGGCGGGATACCTGCCCGTCCGGGTCAGCTACCGGCAGCTCATGCGCGACTGGGGTGAGGTCGAGCGGCAGCTGCTCGAGCTCGTGCGTCGCGGGGAGCATCTCCGGCGGCCGCTCGCCATGGTGTGAACTCCGACGCGGGCGGCCCTTCGGCGGCTGCGTGCGGCCATGAGGGCCTATCCGTCGGAGTTCGCGGCGTCCGGCGCCTCGGGGAGGTCCTCGAAGAGGCCCGCGGGCGGCGTCACGGTCACGGTGCCCCCGGCGAGGTCGACGGTGGGCACGATGGCCGACACGAGCGGCACGAGCACCTCTCGATCGGCCGTCTTCACGACGAGGAGGTCCTGGGCGGGAAGGTGCTCGACCCGCACGACCTCACCCACCTCGGCACCGTCGCGCAGCACGCGCAGGCCGACGAGCTGGTGGTCGTACCAGGCGTCGGGCTCCTGCTCCTCGGCGATGTCGGCGTCGATCCACAGGATCGCCTTCACGAGCGACTCGGCGGCCGTGCGGTCGTCGACGCCCTCGAAGAAGGCGACCGGATGCCCGTTGTACCAGCGCAGCTCGGCGAGCTCGAGGGTCTTGCCGTGCCACGGGGACTCGGCGGGCACCTGCAGCGAGAAGACCGCGCCGGGCACGAAGCGCTTTTCGGGGTCGTCGGTGTAGAGCTCGACCTTGAGGGCGCCCTTGAGACCGTGCGCCTTCAGCAGCCGCCCGACGCGCAGCTGGGTGGTGCCGGGGCGCTTCGCCCCGTTCACGCCGCGTCGGTGTCGACGACGTCGACGCGCACGCGACGCCCGTCGGCGAGCGCCGTCACGAGGGTGCGGAGCGCCTTCGCGGTGCGACCCGAGCGGCCGATGACGCGGCCGAGGTCCTCGGGGTGAACGCGCACCTCGAGGACCTCGCCGCGCGAGGTGCTCGACGAATCCACCTGCACGTCGTCCGGGTGATCGACGATCCCCTTGACGAGGTGCTCGAGGGCGGATGCGAGCACGGGTTACTCCTTGTCGGCGTCGGCGTCGGCCTGGGCCGCGTCCTCGGCCACGACGGCCTCGACCGCGAGCTCCTCGGCGTCGGCGTCCGCGGTGTCCGCGTCCTCGACGACCTCGGGGGCCGAGGCGACCTCGTCGTCGCCGGTCGCGGCGGCGGCGTCCTCGTCGGCGGCCGCGGCCTTGGCGGGCTTCTCCGCCTTGGGCTTCAGCACCGGCTTCTTCTTCTCGTCGACCGTGAAGGCGACCGGCGCCTCCTTGGTCTTGACGGTGCTCTTGGCACCCTTCTCGCCCTTGAAGGTTCCCCAGTCGCCCGTGAGCTTGAGGATCGCGAGCACCTGCTCGGTCGGCTGCGCGCCGACGGAGAGCCAGTACTGGGCGCGCTCCGAGTTCACCTCGATGAACGAGGGGTCTTCGGTGGGGTGGTACTTGCCGATCTCCTCGATGACACGACCATCGCGCTTGGTGCGCGAGTCGGCGACGACGATGCGGTAGTACGGGGCACGGATCTTGCCGAGCCGCTTGAGGCGGATCTTGACAGCCACAATTCTCCTGAAACGTGTGTGTTGGGGTCGAACTGCTCCCGTGCGCGTGGGGGCACACTCCGGCAGAAAGCTCTTGATGAGGGGATCCGTCGCGCCTGATAGAGGGTCGGGCTGCGCGGATCCAACGTCCTATTCTGGCACGTCGGAGACAGCGGTGCCACTCGGCACCGGAACGCGGTCGCGCCGGCGCGACAGGCCGACGCCCGTGAGGCACAGCACACCGCCGACCACGGCGAGCACGCCGGGGGCCTCGCCGAACACCAGCCAGCCCGCGAGGATCGCGAGCGGCGGCACGACGTAGGTCGAGATGCCGAGCTGGCCGGCGGGGACGCGGGCGAGCGCATACCCCCACGTCGTGAACGCGAGCGCGGTCGGCACGACCCCCAGATAGACGACGCCCGCGAGAGCTGCGGGAGAGGCATCCGCCGCCTCCGCGAGCAGCTGACCCGCGAACGGCAGGCACGCGAGCGTGCCGATGACGCAGCCGAGGAAGGTGACCTGCACCGCCGGCAGCCGCCGCACGAGGGGCTTCTGCGCGAGTACCCCGGTCGCGTAGGTCACGGCGGACGCGAGCGCCCACAGCACGCCCGCGACATCGACGTGGCCGCCCGAGCCGAACACGCTCGTCGCGAGGCCGATGAGCACGACGCCCGAGAACGCGACGCCTGCGCCGATCGCGAGCCACCGCGGGATGCCCTCGCCGAGGAGCAGCCCCGCACCGAGCGCGATGAGGATGGGCCCGATGTTGACGATCATCGCCGTCGTGCCCGCGTCGAGCGTGTGCTCGGCGAGGTTGAGGGTGACGTTGTAGGCGCCGAACCAGGCGACGCCGTAGAGCGCGAGGAGCGCCCACTCGCGCCGGATCGGCCGCACCCAGCGGCGCGCCACGAGCATGAGCACCCCCAGGGCGAGCGACCCGACGACGAGCCGCCCGAGCGCGAGCGCTCCGCCCCCGATCTCAGGCGCTACGCCGCGGATCACGATGAACGCGCTCGCCCACGCGAGCAGCGTGAACCCGATCGCGACGAGCACGATCGGGGACAGGCGGGTCGCGGTTGCGGTGGATGCGGTCACCTCGTCACGCTATGCCCCGCCCCCGACAGCCGATACCGCGCATCCCGCCAGATGACAAGCCGTTCCCGCCAACGGCGTCCGGATGCCAGACTCCCCCCATGCAGCTGGACTTCGCACCCTCCGCGCGCGGCACCGTCGGGGTCGAGTGGGAGCTCATGCTCGCCGACCCCGCCACGGGCGAGCTCGTCGGGCGCGGGCCGGAGATCATCGAGCGGGTGACCGCGGCGGCCCGGCCCGACGCGAGGCACACGGCGACCGCCGAGCTGCTCACCAACACCGTCGAGGTGACGAGCGGCGTCGGGCGCGACGTGCCCGAGGCGATCGGCGACATCGCCGCCGCCATCGCGGCGGTGCGCGAGGTGAGCGACCCGCTGGGCGTCGAGCTCATGTGCGCAGGCAGCCACCCCTTCGCGCAGTGGTACGACCAGGCCGTCACCGACAAGACGCGCTACCACACGCTCATCGAGCGCACGCAGTGGTGGGGGCGCAACATGATGATCTGGGGCGTGCACGTGCACGTCGGCGTCGAGGACGTGCGGAAGGTCATGCCGCTCATCAACGCGCTCTCGGCCTACCTGCCGCACCTGCAGGCACTCAGCGCCTCGAGCCCGTTCTGGGCTGGTGAGCGCACCGGCTACGCGTCCAACCGCGCGCTCGTGTTCCAGCAGCTGCCGACCGCGGGTCTCCCCTGGCCGCTTCCCGACTGGGCCGCCTACGAGGGCTACCTCGACGACATGGTGCGCACCGGGATCATGGAGGACGCGACCGAGGTGCGCTGGGACATCCGCCCCGCCCCGCGCTGGGGCACGATCGAGGTGCGCGCGTGCGACGGGATGTCGACCCTCGCGGAGCTCGCGACCGTGGCGGCGCTCGTGCAGACGCTCGTCGAGCGCTTCTCGCGCGAGCTCGACGCGGGGCGCGAGCTGCCGACGCTCCAACCCTGGTACCACCGCGAGAACAAGTGGCGCGCCGCGCGCTACGGGCTCGACGCGGAGCTCATCGTCGACCGCGCCGGGGTCGAGCGCCCCGTCGTCGCCCACCTCGAGGAGACCCTCGACGAGCTGCTTCCGATCGCCGCGGAGCTCGGATGCCGTGCCGAGCTCGAGGGCGTGCGCACCACCCTCGCGACGGGCGCGAGCTACCAGCGGCAGCTGCGGGTGGCGGACGACGCGGGCGGCGATCTGCGCGCGGTGACGGCGCATCTCATCCGGGAGTTCCGCACGGGGATCTGAGCCGGCGGGTATCAGCGCGGCGCGCATCCGCTCCTCTCCTCATGACGGCCCCGCTCGGGGCCGGATGAGGAGAAGAGACCATGTGGACACCCGATGACTTCCCCGGCGCCGACCACGTGCCGTGGCAGCTGCTGATCCGCGCCCGCTTCGCGTTCGAGCTCGACGCCCTCGTCGCGTCGCGCGTCACGCACGCGCTCGCGGCGGTGCTGCCCGCCAAGGCGGTGGCGCAGTTCGGCCGGCTCGCGACGCACACGGTCGCGGGATCGCCGCGCGAGGAGCTCGGTGCGGAGACCGTCGTCCGCGTGCTCGCCGCGTACGCCGACTTCGACGACTGGTGCGGCACGAAGTGGCCGCGCTGGCCGTTCCCGTTCCCCGGCCCGCGTCACCTCGACGACGTCATCGACCCCCTGGCCGTGGCCACGCTCGCCCGCGCCCGCGCCTTCGTCACGGCCGCCGGATCCCCGGAGCTCCAGAAGGGGCTCGGTGCCGCGCTCGACGAGGTCGCCGGCTCCTTCCGGGGCTGACCCCGCCCGGGATCGAGGCCGGTCGCGCGACTCCCGCGCGGCCGGCCTCGCTGTCAGGCGCCGAACGATGCGCGCCAGGCGAGCAGCTGCTCGAGTGGCGCGAGGTCGTAGTCGGGGCCGGACGCGGAGGCCTCGAAGAGCCGCACGCCGAGCGCGTACTGCCGCTCGAGCACCTCGGTGTCGAGCGAACCCATCCCACGCACCGAGACGCCGGTCGAGATCTCGATCTCGGAGCGATCCCGCCCCACCGCCGCGCAGTGCTCGTCGAGCACCGCGAGCTTGTGCACGAGGGTCTCCGGATCGGAGAAGGAGTGCCAGATGTCGGCGTGCTCGGCCACGAGCCGCAGCGTCTTCTTCTCCCCGGCGCCGCCGATGAGGATCGGGATGCGCCGCGTCGGCGCCGGGTTGAGCTTCTCCCAGCGGGCGCGGATGCGCGGCAGGTCGGCGGCGAGGGCGTCGAGGCGCGAACCCCGCGTGCCGAAGTCGTAGCCGTACTCCACGTAGTCGCGCTCGAACCATCCGGAACCCGTGCCGAAGATGAAGCGGCCCACGCCGCCCTTCGCGGAGATGTGGTCGACGGTGCGGGCCATGTCCGCCTGCAGGTCGGGGTTGCGGTACGAGTTGCAGTTGACGAGCGGGCCGAACTCGATGCGCTCCGTCTGCTCGGCGATCGCGGCGAGCATCGTCCAGGCCTCGTAGTGCAGGCCGTCGGGGTCTCCCGAGAGCGGGAAGAAGTGGTCCCAGTTGAAGACGATGTCGGCCCCGAGGTCCTCGACACGACGGACGGCGTCGCGGATGACGTCGTAGCGGGCGTGCTGGGGTCCGAGCTGGATGGCGATGCGGATGGCTTTGTCGGTCACCGCTCCACGCTAGCGAGAACGGCCGAGCATGCGCTGGAGCGCGGCCAGCTCCTCCTCGCTCGGGGCGCCCTTGGCACCACCGCCGCCGAGGCCGAAGCCCGAGCCGGAGGGCGCGGAGGCGCCGCCCGGCTTGATGCCCTGCGCGAGCGCCGCGTTCTCCGCGGCGCGCTTCGCGGGGTTGCCCGAGCGGGAGCCCTTCTTCTTCGCCTGCTGCTTCTTGCCGCCGTGCGCCCCCGGGATCGGACCCATCCCGGGCACCTGCGGCATCCCGCCCTTCGCGACGGTCTTCATCATCTTCGCGGCCTGCTCGAAGCGCTGCACGAGCTGGTTGACGTCGGTGACGGTCATGCCGGAGCCCCTCGCGATGCGCAGGCGCCGCGAGCCGTTCAGCAGCTTCGTGTTCTGCCGCTCCGCCGGAGTCATCGACTGGATGATCGCCTCGGTGCGCACGAGCTCGCGCTCGTCGAAGTTCTCCAGCTGCTCCTTCATGCCGCGGGCGCCGGGCAGCATCCCGAGCATGCCCTTGAGGGAACCCATCTTCTTGAGCTGCTGCATCTGGGCGAGGAAGTCGTCGAGCGTGAAGCTGTCGGTGCGGAACTTCTCCGCGACCTTCGCCGCCTCCTCCTCGTCGAACGCGGCCTGCGCCTGCTCGATGAGGGTCATGATGTCGCCGAGGTCGAGGATGCGGCTCGCCATGCGGTCGGGGTGGAACGGCTCGAAGTCGTCGAGGCCCTCACCGATCGACGCGAAGATGATGGGGCGACCGGTGACGGAGGCGACCGAGAGCGCCGCGCCGCCGCGCGAGTCGCCGTCGAGCTTGGTGAGCACGACGCCCGTGAAGTCGACGCCCTCCTGGAAGGCGCGCGCCGTGTTGACCGCGTCCTGACCGGTGAGCGAGTCGATGACGAAGAGCACCTCGTCGGGGTCGACTGCCTTGCGGATGTTCGCGGCCTGCTTCATGAGCTCGGCGTCGATGCCGAGGCGGCCGGCGGTGTCGACGATGACGACGTCGTACTGCTTGCGCTCGGCCTCCACGACGCCGTTCTTCGCGACCTTGACGGGGTCGCCGACGCCGTTGCCGGGCTCCGGCGCGAAGACGGGGACGCCCGCCTGCTCGCCGACGACCTGCAGTTGCGTGACGGCGTTGGGGCGCTGGAGGTCCGATGCCACGAGCAGCGGCGTGTGACCCTCCTTCTTGAGCCACTTCGCGAGCTTGCCCGCGAGGGTCGTCTTGCCCGCACCCTGGAGGCCCGCGAGCATGATGACGGTCGGCGGCTTCTTCGCGAACTCGAGGCGGCGCTGCTGGCCGCCGAGGATCGCGACGAGCTCCTCGTTGACGATCTGCACGACCTGCTGGGCCGGGTTGAGCGCCTTGTTGACCTCGTCGGAGAGGGCGCGCTCGCGCACCTTCCCGGTGAAGTCCTTCACGACCTCGAGCGCGACATCGGCGTCGAGGAGGGCGCGACGGATCTCGCGCACCGTGCCGTCGACATCCGCGGGGCTGAGCTTGCCCTTGGTGCGGAGGTTGCGGAAGGTCTCGGTGAGCCGGTCGGAGAGCGTGCCGAAGGTTGCCATGACCGCTACATCCTACGTGGCGGGGGCGCGGTAGCGTGGCGGGATGAGCGTCATCCTGCCCTTCGGCGGTCGCGAACCGCAGCTCGACGGCACCGCGTGGGTCGCGCCGAACGCGACGATCGTCGGCGACGTGCGACTGCATCCGGGCTCCTCCGTGTTCTACGGCGCCGTGCTGCGAGCGGACAGCGACACCATCACGCTCGGCGAGGGCTCCAACCTGCAGGACAACGTCGTCGTGCACGTCGACGAGGGCGTGCCGACCACGATCGGGGCGGGCGTCTCGGTGGGCCATGGCGCCGTCGTGCACGGCTGCACGGTCGAGGACGACTGCCTCATCGGCATGAACGCGACGGTGCTGAACCGCGCGGTGATCGGGCGCGAGTCGCTCGTCGCCGCGGGGGCGCTCGTGCTCGAGGGAACCGTCGTTCCGCCGCGCTCGCTCGTCGCGGGGGTGCCGGCGAAGGTGCGCCGCGAGCTGAGCGACGAGGAGGTGGCCGGCATCCGCCGCAACGCCGAGGTCTACCGGGAGCTCTCCGCGCGCCACCGGGAGCTCGGGTGACGGATGCGACCGCGCCGGACCGGCACGAGTTCCGGCCCTCGTGGCCCGCGTTCCACCGTCGGATGCTCGTGCGTCTCGTGTGGCTCGCACCGCTGCTGCTGCTGACGCTGCTCATCGCCGCCTGGCCGAGCCTCGGCACGGCGTTCGTCGCGCTCGGCGCGGCCCTCGTGATCGCGGGGATCGGGTTCCTGCTCTACTTCGGCCGCGCGCGCGTGACGATCGAGGCGGGCGAGCTGCGCATCCGGGGCGCCCTGCGCTCGCGCCGCTGGCCGCTGCACGCCATCGGCACCGTCGTGCTGCTGCCGCTGCCGGGGACGCGCGAGTCGACCCTCTACGGGGTGTCGCCCGTGCTCGAGCGGATGTTCTCGCTGTCGGCGCAGACCTGGGAGCAGGAGACGCTCGAACAGCTCGCGGAGGCCGTCGGGGCGCCCGTCGTGCACGCACCCGCAGGGCTCGCGGTGATCGACATCAAGGAGCGCTACCCCGGCACGATCGGCTGGACGACCACGCATCCCTGGGCGCTCATGCTGCTCGTGGTGGGAGGCGCGATGGCGGTGACGGTCGTCGTGTCGCTCGTCGTGGCGGCCGTGCTGCTCGCCACGGGGCAGGTGCCGCTGCCGACGCCGAACGGCTGAGGCCTACGCGCGGGGCGTGGACCGCAGGGCGGCCAGGAGCGCCGCCTGCACCTCCGGACGGATGGGGTAGCTCGCGCTGAACGAGAGACGCGTCACGAGGCCCGTGAAGCGCTCCCGCAGCTGCGCCGCCACCTCGGCGGGCGAGCCGACGGCGGCGAACGCGGCGAGCATCTCGTCGTCGACGAGCGCCCCCATCTGCGCCCACTCCCCGCGCCGCGACGCGGCGTACAGCTTCTCGTGCACGCCCTCCCAGCCGTGCAGCGCGAGCACCGGCAGGTAGTCGGGGGTCGAGCCGTAGAAGGCGATCTGCGCCCGCGTGGCCTGGATGGCGCGGGCGAGCTCCTCATCCGTCTCCCCCACGGCGACGAAGGCGGGCACGCTGACGCCGAGGGTGGCGGCGTCGCGGCCGGCGGATGCGGCCCCCCGCTCGAGCGCGGGGCGCGTCACCTCGCGCAGGTAGCGCTCGGTCGTGAAGGTGTGGGCGAGCACGCCGTCGGCGACCGCCCCCGCGGTCTCCGTCATCCGCTCCCCCACGGCGGCGATCCACACGGGCGGCGGGCCGAAGGGGTTGGGCCCCGGCGAGAAGAACGGCGTCATGAGGGTGTGGCGGTAGTGCTCGCCCTCGAAGGCCAGCTTCTCGCCCGTCTCCCACGCCGACCAGATCGCGCGCACGGCGGCGACGAACTCCCGCATCCGGGCGGCGGGCGCCGACCAGGGCATCGAGAAGCGGCGCTCGATGTGCGGCCTGATCTGGGATCCGAGGCCCAGGACGAAGCGGCCGCCCGACACGAGCTGCAGATCGTTGGCGGTCTCCGCGACCGTCATGGGGTTGCGCGCGAAGGCGACGGCGATGCCCGTCATGAGGCTCACCCGCTCGGTGCGCATCGCGGCGGCGGTGAGGCTCACGAAGGGGTCGTGCTTGGTCTCGGCGGCGAAGATGCCGTCGTAGCCGGCGGCCTCCAGCTCGGAGGCGCCCGACGCGAACGCCCGCGGGTCGGTTCCCGCGTCGCCTCCCGCGTCGATGAGGAACGGGGCCGGGCTCGGGATCGTCGCGTCGTCGCTCACCGGACCATCCTGCCGCGCCGCGCCCGAGCGCGCCTCCCCGTTGTGCGCACCCTCCACCGACGGCCGTCGTGCGGGAGCCTGCGGTTGTGCGGGAGATCCGACGGCGAGCTCCCGCACACCGCCGTTCGCGGGCTCGGTAGCTTGGGCGCATGACGGGGTCGCTCGAGGCGAGGCTGCGGACGCGGTTCGGCGGGCGCACGGTCGTCGTCACGGGCGGCTCGCGCGGCATCGGGGCGGCGGCGGCCCGGATGCTCGGGGCGGCCGGGGCGGACCTCGTGCTGCTCGCGCGCGACGGCGCGGCCCTCGAGTCCGTCGCCCGCGAGGTGCGCGCGGCGGGCGGCACCGCATCCGTGCTCCCCGTCGAGCTGCGCGACGCCGTCGCGGCGGCAGAGACGGGGCGGCGGATCGCCGCGGAGTGCTCACCGCCCGCGCTCGTGCTCGCGAACGCGGGGCACTCGATCCACCGGAGCGCGGGCGCCTCCGTCGGAAGGGCGCACGACGCGGAGCGCACGCTGGCCACGAGCTACACGGGTCATGTCGCGCTGCTGCTCGAGCTGCTGCCCGCGATGCGCGCCGCCGGGCGCGGACGCGTGGTCGCCTCGTCGACTGCCGCCCTCGCCGTGCCCGCACCCGGCTGGGCGGCCTACCTCGCCGCGAAGGCGGCCCTCGAGCGCTGGCTGCGCGACGTGGACGCGGAGACACGACCCGACGGCGTCACCCTGGGCTCCGTGCGCCTGCCGCTCGTGCGCACGGCGATGAGCGCCCCGACCGCCGCCTACGCCGAGGCCCGCGCGCTCACCCCCGAGGCGGCCGCCCGGATGCTGCTGCGCGCTTCGCTCGGGCGACGTCGCCTCGTGCAGCCCTGGTGGGGCGCGGCGGCCTCGCTCACCGCGCACCTCGCGCCGGGACTCGCCGACGGCGTGGCGCGCGGCTGGGAGCGGCGGCTCGCGGCCGCCGGGAAGCGCGGATGACGTCCCTCCGCGCGCCGCTCGGCACCCGCGCCCGCGCCGCGGCCCACCTCCTCGGCCTCGCGCGGGTCGCCGGGGTCGGCACGACGCGGCGCGCGGTCGCGCGCTGGGGCGCGGCGGCGCCCGTGCTGCTCGCCGCGCGATCCCACCCGGACGCCGTCGCACTCGAGCGGGAGGGCGAGGTGATCACGGCGGCGCGGCTCGCCGAGCGTGTGGCGCGCCGCGCTGCGACCCTCGCCGAGACCCACCCGCCGGGAACCCGGCTGGGAGTCGACGTCGACGGGAGCATCGCCGGGCTCGTGGAGGCGTTCGCCGCCGTCGCGGCCGGGCTCGACGTCGTGCCGCTCGGACCGCGCCTCGCACCAATCGAGGCGGATGCGTTCCGCGAGGCCGTGGCGCCCGCGCGGCCACGCGTCGGCCCGGGGCGTCTGCTGCCGCTCACGACCGGCGCGACCGGGGCGCCCCATCCGGCCGGCGGGTCGCTGCGTTTCGGGACCGTGCTGCAGCTCGCGGAGCTCGACCGCCGCATCGCGCTGCCCCCCGGGCCCGTGCTGGTGCTCGCCCCACCGGATCACGGGCACGGCCTGAGCATGGTGCTCGCGTCGCTCGTACATGCTCGCACCGTGATCCTCGGAGCGAACCTGCCGCCCGACACGCGTTCCGGCCTGTACCTCCGACGCCCCGCGACCGTCACCGGCGTCCCCGCCCAGCTCGCGCGGATCGGGGCCGACGAGCTCACGGGGGTCGAGCTCGTCGTGAGCGGCTCCTCGCCCCTCGCACCGGGCGTCGTGGCGCGGCTCGCCGCCTCCGGAGCGCGCGTGCTCGACTGCTACGGCACGAGCGAGACCGGCACGGTCGCGGTCGACGGGGTGCCGGTCGCCGGGTGCCGCATCCGGATCGCCGCGGACGGCACGCTCACGCTCGACTCCCCCGCCCGCCGCGGTTTCGCGCCCGGCGACCGCGGCACGGTGATCGGCGGGCGGCTCGCCGCGGTCGGGCGGGCCGACGGGAGGGCGGACTCCGGCGGTGAGACCGTCGATCCCGCGCGCACGGAGACCGCCTTGCGCGCGATCCCCGGCATCCGCGACGTCTCGGTCGTCGTCGAGCCGCACGAGCTGCTCGGCGCCGTGCTCGTGGCGGAGGTGCTGCTCGCTCCGACCTCGGGTCTCGAGATCGACGAGATCCGAGCGCGCCTCGCCGACGAACTCGACGTCGCGCACCGGCCGCGTCGGCTCACGGTGCGCTGAACTCCGAGCGCGTCGCCTTAGCCGACGAGCTGCTGCGCGAAGACGTGCGGGGTGAAGCCGGTGAGGTCGCCGATGCCCTCCCCCTGGCCGACGAGCTTCACCGGGATGCCGGTCTTCTCCTGCACCGCGAGCACGAAGCCGCCCTTGGCCGTGCCGTCGAGCTTGGTGAGCACGAGGCCGGTGACGCCCGCGTGCTCGAGGAACGCATCCGCCTGCGCGAGCCCGTTCTGGCCGGTCGTCGCGTCGAGCACCAGCAGCACCTCGGCGATCGGCTCGAGCTTCTCGACCACGCGCCGCACCTTGCCGAGCTCGTCCATGAGCCCCGACTTGGTCTGCAGCCGACCTGCCGTGTCGACGAGCACGATCTCGACGCCCTCGCGCTGCGCGAGCTCGACCGTCTGGAAGGCGACGGATGCGGGGTCCTGCCCCGCCTGCTGCGGCCGCACGATGCGCGCGCCCGCCCGCTCCGCCCAGGTGGCCAGCTGTTCGACGGCGGCGGCGCGGAAGGTGTCGGCGGCTCCCACCACGACCGAGCGGCCGTGGGTGGTGAGGAACTTGGCGAACTTGCCGATCGTCGTGGTCTTGCCGACGCCGTTGACGCCCACGACGAGCACGACCGCGGGGCGGTTGCTGAGCGTGAGGGTGGGGTCGTAGGCGGCGAGACGCTCCTCGATCGTCTCCCGCAGCATCCGCTGCAGGTCCTTCGGGTCGGTCGTGCGGTAGCGGTCGACCTTGGCGCGCAGCTCGTCGACGATCGTCTCGGTGAGGTCGGGGCCGAAGTCGGCGCCGAGCAGCGCCGTCTCGAGGTCGTCCCAGGTGCTCTCGTCGATCGTCGCCTTCTGGAACATGCCGCGGAGGGCGCCGCCGAGAGACCAGGATGCCGCCATGCGCCCAGGCTACCTGCCGCGTTCGGGCAGGATTGACCCGTGACACTCGCATTCATCCGGCATGCGCGCTGGAGCTCAGAGCGAAGGTCATTTCTGACCTTCGCCGCGACGCCAGCGCCGACGGCCGTCCCGGCCGGCGGCAACCCCGGGCAGGATTGAACCGTGACACTCGCATTCATCCGGCATGGCCAGACCGACTGGAACCGGGAGGGCCGCCTGCAGGGCTCGAGCGACATCCCCCTCAACGACACGGGCCGCGAGCAGGCGCGCGCGGCCGAGCGGATGCTCGAGGAGTGGAGCTGGGACGCCGTCGTGAGCTCCCCGCTGTCGCGGGCCCGCGAGACGGCGCGCATCGTCGCCGACGGCCTCGGCCTGCCGCTCGGCCCGGCCTACGACGAGCTCGTCGAGCGCGACTACGGGCCGCTCGAGGGGCTACCCGACACCGAGGTGATGGCGCGCTGGCCCAAGCGCGACTATCCGGGCGCCGAGCCGCTCGACGCGGTCGTCGCGCGCTGCCTGCGCGGCCTCGCGCGCATCGACGCCGACTACCCGGGCAGCAACGTCGTCGTCGTGTGCCACGGCACGATCATGAAGTACACGCTCATCCGCCTGACGGGCTACCCGGTCGACGTCATCCAGAACGGCGCCGTCTCCGCGATCGAGCGCGACGGCGACGGCTGGCGGGTGCTGACCATCAACGGCGAACCCGTCAGCTGACCTGCCCGGATGCGGCGCCCGCCCGCCGCGCTCGCCGCCGCTCGAGCGCCGCGTCGGCACCCCACGCGGCCACGGCGAGCGCAGCGAACCCCGCGAACACCAGCAGCCAGTGCAGGTAGTCGCCGGTCACCTCCCCCCACGCCTCGGGCACCGTGAGCATGACGAGCACGAACGCCGCGACGCCCACGAGGTAGGCGATCGCCCACACCCAGCGTCGCCAGCGGAAGATCACCGCCCCGTCGAGCGCCAGGAGCGGCAGGAGCGCGAGCGGCAGGGTCGAGACGCCCTCCACGACGACCGCGCTCAACGTCTCGACGAGCGCCCGCAGCGCCACGTCGCCCGCGGCGTCGGCGAGCGGCAGGAGCAGGCTGTAGCCCGCCCACGCGAGCAGCGCGAGCGCGAGCGCGGCACCGGCGCCGAGGAGCACGACGAGCGCATCGCGCGCGGCGGTGAGGGCGACCGCGAAGGTCAGCCCCGCCACGATCCCGAACACGGCGCCCGGCTCGAACGCGAGGAGGCGTCCGATGAGCACCGCGAGCGCCACGAGCCCGAGCGAGCCCCAGCGGAACACCATCCGGGGTCGGGACGCGGGGTCGAGACGGCGCATCACGGCGGCGGCGACCGCCCAGCCGACGACGTTGACGAGGGCGAGGGACGCGAAGACGGTGACGTAGAGGCGCAGCGAGAGCGCGTTGAGGCCGAAGGAGGGCTCCACGAAGCACGCGATGAGCGAGGCGGCGGCGAACCCCGGCCAGACGAGCCACGACGGGCCGGGACCACGATCGAGCCGCGGGAGCGCCGCGGGCCGCCGGGAGCGCCACCACGCCTTCAGCCGCGACCATCGACGGTCGATCACCGAGTCGAGCAGGTACCCCGGGAACGCGACGAGCAGCGTCAGGAAGACCGCCGTCCCGCCGAGCACCGCCGCCTGCGTGCTCGACGGCATGATCTCGGCGAGGGTGCGCAGCCCGCTCAGCACGCTCGGGTCGCCCGCGCCCGTCGCGTCGTAGCCGCCGCTCGTGATGACGTCGATCATGAGCACCGGGCGACCCGGGATGCCGGGGTCGGGCTCGGCCAGCACCCCGTCGCCGTAGAGGTAGTGGATGATGTCGTGCCCGGTGCTCTCGTCGCCGAAGCGCACGTTGACGGCGCCGGGGAGCGGATCCCACTGCCGCAGCTCCTCGACGCCCATCGGCTGGTTCTCGCTGCGACCCGCCGAGTTGCGGGCGATCGTGCTCTCGTCGCCCGTCGTCCAGCCCGCGGCCTCGAAGCGGGCGAGGACGTCGAGCGCGGCGTCCGCGTCGAGGCCGACCCAGTAGAGGATGTACGCGTTCGAGGACCCGTCGACGAAGCCGCGGTCGGCGATCTGGGTGGCGCAGTCCCATCCGGTGCCCCGCAGTGGCGGCGGCACGAAGCGCTCGGGGACGTCGACCAGCCGGTAGCCGCCGCTCGCGCGGTAGGCACCCGCGCAGTCGGTCTCGTCCGCTACCGCGGGCGCGGCGACGACGAGCACCGCAGCCAGGGCGAGCAGGGGCGCGAGGGCGAGGACGAGCAGTCGGGGGCGGGTCACGGCGCACGATGCTACGGGCGCCCGCGTCCCGGATGTCAGGGGCCGGTGTCCCGATCCGCTCCGGCGCGGCGCCGCTCAGCTCGCGCGGTCGGCCTCGGTCTGGACGCGCTGGCCGACGACGGCGCTCACGCCGTCCTGGCGCATGGAGACGCCGTAGAGCGCGTCCGCGATCTCCATCGTGCGCTTCTGGTGGGTGATGACGATGAGCTGCGAGTTCTCGCGCAGCCGCTCGATGACGGTGAGCAGGCGCCCGAGGTTGGCGTCGTCGAGCGCCGCCTCCACCTCGTCGAGGATGTAGAACGGGCTCGGCCGCGCGGTGAAGATCGCGAACAGCAGGGCCACCGCGGCGAGCGAGCGCTCGCCGCCGGAGAGCAGCGAGAGCCGCTCGATCTTCTTGCCAGCCGGCTTCACCGTGACCTCGATGCCGGTCGTCAGCATGTCGTCGGGGTTCGTCAGGTGCAGCGAGCCGGTGCCGCCCGGGAAGAGCAGCGGGAACACCTCGTCGAACGCGGCCTTCGTGTCGGCGAAGGCCGCCGCGAAGATGTCCTGCATCTTCTCGTCGATCTCCTCGATGATCGTGAGGAGGTCCTTGCGGGTGGCCGTGAGGTCGGCGAGCTGCTCGGTGAGGAACTTGTGCCGCTGCTCGAGCGCCGCGAACTCCTCGAGGGCGAGCGGGTTCACGCGGCCGAGCTGGGCGTACTTGCGCTCGGCCTTCTCGAGGCGGGCCTTCTGCTTGGCGCGGTCGAACGGCTCGGTGCGCGCCTCGTCCTGCCGGGTCGAAAATGCAGGAGATTCGGCGGGGGCGGCATCCGTCTCCCCCGAACCGCCGGGGTCGCCCGCGGAACCCTCCTGCATTTCCGAGGGAACGGATGCGGGCGGGGCGGATGCGACGACCGGCGCGGATGCGACGGGCTCGTCGACCGGCACGGGCACCTCGGGGCCGTACTCGGCCACGAGCACATCCTCGACCAGGCCGAGCTCGTCGGCCGCGCGCTCGAGCAGGCTCGACAGGTGCAGCTTCTTCTCGTAGGCCTGCATCTCGAGGCCGTGCACGTTCTCGTTGAGGGCCGCGAGCCGCTCGCGCAGCGTCGTCTCGGTGCGCCGCAGCTCGGCGAGCTCATCGTTCTGCTTGGCGCGCTCCGCCTCGGCCGTCGCGAGCGCGACCCGCGCCTCGGCGACCGAGCGGTCGGCCGTGTCGAGCACGGCGGGCAGCGCCTCGATGACGCCCTGCGCGGCCTCGATCTGGTGGCGGCGGATGACGGCGAGCCGTGCGGCCTCCTCGGCGGCGGCGCGTTCCGCATCCAGCCGGCGCTGCAGCTGGTCGGCCTGCTCGCGGGCGGCGCGCACCCGCTCGCGGGCCGTCTCGAGCTCGACGCGCGCGGCGACCTCGACTGCGCGCGCGTTCTCGAGCTCGGCGAGCATGCCGTCCCGGGCCGAGACGTCGAGCATGGGGCGCGGCGTCGCGGCGTGCGCATCCCGCTCGGCGACCGCCTTCTCGACCCCGGCCTCCGCCCCCGCGACCTGCTCGCCGAGGCCCGCCATGGCCTCCGCGAGCCGCTCGCTCTCGGCGGCTGCGGCCTCGAGCTGCACGCGCGAGCGTCCGAGTGCCTCGCTGCGCTCGGCGAGGCGCGTCTCGAACTCCTTGAGTGCGGTCTGCGCCTGCACGAGGTCGATGCGGGCCAGGTCGAGCTTCTCGCGATGCTCGGCGAGCTCGTGCGCGAGGCGCTCGATCGTCGTCGTGACGCCCACGAGCCGCTGCTCGGCCGCATCGCGCTCGGCGATCAGCTCGATGCGGCTGCGGCCGCCGCCTGCGCCGCCCCGCAGCACGTGCTCGGCGAGCACGTCGCCGTCGCGCGTGATGACGGTGATGCCTCCGAGCTTCGCGAGCGCGGGCCAGGCCGCGCGCGCCGCGTCCAGGTCGTCGGCGACGACGACGCCGGCGAGCACGCCCCGGATGCCGTTGGGCCCCGTCACGAGCGAGGCGGCCGAGCGCACTCCGGCGGGCAGGCCCGCGGGGTCGGCGGGCGCCGCGGCATCCGCCACGACGATCTCCACGCGACCCGCGGATGCCTCGCGCGCGTGCCCGAGGGCGGCGACGCCCGCGTCCCAGCTGTCGGCGAGCACGGCGTCCGCGAGCGAGCCGAGGGCCGCCGCGATCGCGGCCTCGTAGCCGGCCTCGACCTTGATGTGCTCGGCGACGAGGCCGCGGATGCCGCCCAGCCCGATGATCTGCTGCGAGCCGTCCTGCTGGTCGGTCGCCATGGTGAGGGCGCTCGTGCGGGCCGCGAGGGCGTCGCGCTCGCGCTCGGAGGTGTGCAGCTCCTCGCGCAGCGCGTCGACGCGCTCCTGCAGGGTGCGCACCGCCTCCTCGGCGGTCTCGACGGCGCCCGCGAGCTCGGTGTCCTCCGCGGCACCGCCCTCGTCGCCCTCGAGCGCGACGAGCTCGGCGCGCGCCGCCTCCCGGCGCTCCTCGGCCGCGGCCGAGGCGGTGCGCTGCCGCTCGAGCTGCGCCCGCAGGGCGCCCAGGCGCTCCTCCGCGGCGCGCACGGCGCCCGAGAGACGGCCCTGCTCGAGGTCGTGCTGACTCACGAGCGCCGACTGGGCGCTGATCTCCTCGTCGAGGGAGTCGAGGCTCGCGCGCGCCGTCGCGGTCGCCGCGGTCGCCCGCCCGAGCACGGCCTCCGCCTCCGCGATGCCGCCCTGCAGCCGCTCGGCCTCCTCGCGGGCGTCGGCGACCGTCGACTCCGAGAGGGTCGCGCCCATGCCGGGCAGCTCCGCCTGCTGCGACAGCAGAGAGAGGCGCTGGTTGGCGAGGGTGAAGAGCGAGCGGAGGTGGTCCTGCACCTGCTCGAGGCCGAACGCGACGCGGCGGGCGTCGTCGACCGCATCCGAGGTCTCCGACTGCTCGATGCGCGCCTGGCGCAGCTTCGACTGGTCGAGCTGCTCCTGCAGCACCACGCGCTCGGTCTTGCGCTCCGACTCGCTGCGGGTGACATCCGTGATGGCACGCCGCAGCTCGACGACCTCGTCGGCCAGGAGGCGGGCGCGGGCGTCGCGCACGATCGCCGCGATGGTCTGCGCCTCACGCGCGATCTGCGCCTGCTGCCCGAGGGGCTTCAACTGCCGCCGGATCTCGCCCGCGAGGTCGGAGAGGCGCGTCAGGTTCGCCTGCATCGCCTCCAGCTTGCGGAGCGTCTTCTCCTTGCGACGGCGGTGCTTGAGGATGCCTGCCGCCTCCTCGATGAAGCCGCGGCGGTCCTCGGGGGTGGCGTGCAGCACCTGGTCGAGCTGGCCCTGCCCCACGATGACGTGCATCTCGCGGCCCAGGCCGGAGTCGGAGAGCAGCTCCTGCACGTCGAGCAGCCGGCACTGCTCGCCGTTGATCGCGTACTCGCTGCCGCCGTTGCGGAACAGGGTGCGCGAGATGGTGACCTCGCTGTACTCGATCGGGAGGGCGCCGTCCGCGTTGTCGATCGTCAGCAGCACCTCGGCACGGCCGAGCGGCCCGCGGGTCGCGGTGCCGGCGAAGATGACGTCCTCCATCTTGCCGCCGCGGAGCGTCTTCGCACCCTGCTCGCCCATGACCCAGGCGAGGCCGTCGACGACGTTCGACTTGCCGGAGCCGTTCGGGCCGACGACGCACGTCACGCCCTTCTCGAACGCGAAGGTGGTCGGCTGGGCGAACGACTTGAACCCCTTGAGGGTCAAGCTCTTCAGATGCACCCGGCCACCTCCGTCCCTCGCTCCCGGCCCGCGCGGTATCCGCTCTACGCTAGCGCCCGCGCGGCCCCGGGGATGCCAATCGGCGGGAACGCCGTCATGCTGGAGGGGTGAGCGGATTCGACGTCGAGGAGCTTCCCGTGCCCGAGGAGCGGGCGGGGGCTGCGTGGGCCGACTTCGTCGCGACGGTCGAGGTGCGCAACGTCTGCGAGGAGCTCGGATACGGCACCCCGGATGTGAGGGTGACGCCCGAGAGGCTGCTGGGCTGGTTCCAGGACCCGCACTCCCCGCACCGGCTGTTCGGCGTGCGGGTCGACGGCCTCATCGTCGCGCGCGGACTCTACGAGCACCTCGCGGACGACGACACGGGCGCCTGCTGGGTCGACGCACGCGTGCTGCCCGCCTACCGCGGCCGCGGGATCGGCTCGGCCGTCATGCGGCACGTCGAGTCGCTCGCCCGCGCCGAGGATCGCACCCACGCGATCGTCTACATCGTCTCCGCCGACGGTCCGGGGCCGCGCCTCGAGCCGCCGACCGGCTCCGGCTCCCTCCCCGCCGACAACCCCGAGGTGCGCTTCCTGCTGGGGCGCGGCTACCGCTTGGAGCAGGTCGTGCGCGGCAGCCGCCTCGCCCTGCCGCTCGACCCGGGTGAGCTCGACCGGCGTCTCGCGGAGGCGCGCGTGCGCACGGGCGAGGCGTACCGCATCCGCACGTGGGCGGGCGCCACGCCGGAGCCCTTCCGCGACGACATGGCCGTGCTCATGACACGCATGAGCACGGACGCGCCACAGGGTGCTCTCGAGGAGCCGGAGGACGTCTGGACGGCGGACCGCGTCGCCGAGCACGAGGAGCGCAGCACCGCCGACGGCACCGTGCTCCTCACGGCCGTCGCCGAGAGCCTCGCCGACGGCCGCCTCGCGGGCTTCACCCAGCTCGCCGTGCCGCCCACCGCATCCGCGCCCGTCGACCAGCGCGACACACTCGTGCTGCGCGAGCACCGCGGGCACGCGCTCGGCATGCTGCTGAAGCTCGAGAACCTCGCGCGGCTCGCGCGCACGCATCCGGGATACCCCTCGATCACCACCTGGAACGCCGACGAGAACCGGCACATGCTCGCGGTCAACGAGGAGCTCGGCTTCACGCCGATGGGCTACGAGGGGGCATGGCGGCTCGACCTGTGAGCCGCCGCCCGCTCATCGCCGGGCGATGGCGATGAGGCGCAGGATCTCGAGGTAGAGCCAGATGATCGTGACCATGATGCCGAAGGCACCTGTCCACTGGTACTTCTTCGGGATGCGGTTCTGCACACCCTTCTGCACGAAGTCGAAGTCCATGACGAGCGAGTAGGCGCCGAGCAGCACCGCGAGCACCCCGAGGATGATGCCGAGCGGGATGCCGAATGGCTTGACGGTCGTCAGCAGGCCCCAGGGGTCGCTGTTGACGCCGAAGACCATGAGGCCGACGTTGACGAGCGAGAACAGCAGGTAGCCGCCCATCGCGATCAGGAACACCTTCGTCGCCTTCGCCGAGGCGCGCACCTTGCCCATCGCGAACAGCACGAGGGTCACGGCGACGACGCAGAACGTCGCGAGCACCGCCTGCGTGACGATGCCGGGGAACATGGCCTCGTAGAAGCTGGAGATGCCACCGAGGAACACGCCCTGCGCGGCCGCGTAGGCGAGGATGAGCGCCGGCGACGGCTCCTTCTTGAAGATGTTGACGAGCGCGAGCACGAAGCCCACGATCGCGGCGCCGATCCACAGGAACGGCACGAGCGGCATCGTGACCCAGCCGACCGCCGCGCCGACGAGCAGCACGCCGAAGGTCGCCATCGACACGCGCACGGTGCCGTCGACCGTCATCGGCGCCGCGGCAGCAGGGTCCGGTGCGGACGGGAGCTCGAACTGCGTCTGCAGCTGCTCGGCCGTCGGCGTCGGGACCGCGGGCACCCCCTTGCCGTTGAAGGCGGGGTTCGTCGAGAAGGCGGGGTTGGCCATGGCGTGTCCTTACGTCAGAGGTCCTCGCCCCAGGCTACAGGGGCGTCGCCTCCGTCGGCTGGACGTCCGCCGTGGGCGATCACTCGGAGACGGCGAGCTGCACGCAGATGCGGGCGATGGTGTGGGTGCCGGCGTCGTCGGTCGCGTCGACCTGGATGATGCCCGCGTACGGTCCGCCGTCGATCATGGTGGGCGCGAAGGGACCCTCGAGCGTGAAGCTGTTGGTATCCTCAGCGCCGACCATGATCTCCGCCTTGTTCGGGAACACGGTGCCCGCATCGTCGATGTAGCCGAGCTGGTAGCTGTAGGTGGTGTAGCCGTCGGGCGCCGTGTCGGTGATCGTGAGCGACTCACCGGCCTTCGTGAGCGGTACGACGTCGCCGGCGGGATCGACGGTGACCCGAGGGTCGACCATGAGCTCCCATCCGGCCGTCGTGACGCCGTCGCAGTCGAGATCGGACGCCGAGCCGCCCCCCGACGAGCCGCCCCCCGCCGAGCCGCCACCCGACGAGCCGCCGCCCGCCGAGTCGCCCCCGGATGCCGTGGTGGTGCAGCCGGTGAGCGCGAGACCGAGGGCGGCGGCGGCCGCGGCCGTGCGGAGGGCAGGACGGTGCAGTACGGGCATGGCCTCATCCTCTGGGTGCGGCGTCCGCAGGGTAAGTGGGGTCGCGGCTTATTCGCGGGGCGGGGCGATCAGCCGCAGCACCCCCACGCGCGTCGTGACGCCGAGGCGGCGCATGATCTCGTGCAGGTGCTTCTCGACCGTCTTGACGCTGATGCCGAGCTGCGCGGCGATCTGCGCGTTGCTCGCTCCGGTCGCGAGCACCGCGACGACCGCCCGCTGGCGCTCGGTGAGCCCGTCGAGCGCCGCGTCCGCGTCGTCAGGCTGCCGGGCGTCGGCCGCGAGACGCGCAGCGAACGCGACCCGCGACGCCACGCCGAACGCCGCCAGCACGCGCGAGACATGCGCGCGGACCGTGTGCGAGGAGAGATAGAGACGGCTGGCGATCTCCCCGTTGGTGAGCCCCTCCAGCATGAGCTCCGCAACCTCGCGCTCGCGCTCCGAGAGACCCGTCCAGCCGGTGCCCGCGAAGGGTCGCAGCCGGCGTCCGGCGAGGCGGAGCTGCACGGTGGCGTGGCGGACGGCCGCCTCGAAACCCGTGCGGGCGGCGTCCTGGGCGAGGGCCTGCAGACGCCTGCTCGCCGCGCCGCTCTCGCCCGCCGCGAGCTCCGCACGCGAGGCCAGCATGTCGGCCTCGATCGCCTCGATCATGCGGCCCTCGGCGCGCCCGAGCTCGGCAGCCCGGACCGCCGCATCCCGCGCCGCCGCGAACTCGCCGCGCCCGAACAGGATGCGACTGCGCGTGCGCAGCACCGTCGCGTTCGCGATCGGGCTCCCCGCGAGCGGCTCCGCGCGGGCGCCCCAGGCCTCCGCGGCGCCGAGGTCGCCGTCGGTGATGGCCGCGTTCGCGAGCAGTTCGAACCCGATCGCCCGATCGGTCACGAGCAGGTGCTCGAGGTCGGCATCCCCGCCCGCCGCGAGCAGCAGCGCCGCCGCGCCGGGGATGTCGTAGAAGCCGAGCAGACCGTAGGACGCGAGCAGGTAGCAGCCGGCGGAGATGCGGTCGCGGGGCTCCGGGCTCGTCCGCACGACACGGTCGGCGAGCTCGCGTGTCGCCGCGAGGTCGGACGCGTTGCCCGCGACGAGGGCGCGCGTCGCGTCGAGCAGCAGCTCGTAGAGCGGCAGCGCGCTCTCGGCGCCGTCGAGGGCGGCGTGGGCGTCGGCGATCCGGCCGTGGAACGCGGCGACGCGCGCCGCGAGCACCGTGAAGACGATCGCGAAGGGATGCGGCACCCCGTCCCGCAGCAGGAGACGCCCGGCCTCCGGGAGCGGCAGCGTCGCCGCGAGCTCCAGCCGACCGCAGCTGAGCGCCGCCTCGACGAGCAGGTAGCGGGCGAACTGGGCCTCGTCGCGGTCGTCGAGCGCATCGAGGTGCGGAAGCGCGTCGACGAGCGGGTCGCCGCTCGGGGTCAGGCCGGGCGCGGCGTCCGTCCACTCCCCCGCCATCAGGTCGGCGGCGGCCGCCATGCCGCTCGCCCCCGCCGACGCGACCCGGGCTACGGCATCCGCGTCGGGGGCGAGGGCGCGAAGTGCGCGGTCGGCGAGCTCGCGCCCGCGCGCGAAGTCGAGCCGCTCCCCGGCGACGAACGACGCCACCGCGAGCTGCCAGGCGTCGGAGGTGTCGGGCTCGGGGCAGCCGCCCCCGGCTGCGACCGCGTCGAGCGCCGCCTCGAGGTAGGCGCGACGTGTGCTCACGACGCGATTCTGGTGCGCTGGCAGCGGGGACAGAAGTGCGACCCGCGGTTCATGAAGCTCTCGCGCACGATCGGCGTGCCGCAGCGCGGACACGGGAGACCCTGCTGCCCGTAGGCGTTGAGCGAGTGCGAGAAGTATCCGGACGCGCCGTTGACGTTGACGTACTGGGCGTCGAAGCTCGTGCCGCCCTCGCCGAGCGCCCGCGCGAGCACGGCGCTCACCTCGGCGAGCAGGGTGCGGGCGCGGGGGCGGCTGAGCGCCCGCGTCGGCTGGTCGTAGTGCACCCGCGCGGCCCACAGCGCCTCGTCGGCGTAGATGTTGCCGACCCCCGAGACGAGGCTCTGGTCGAGCAGGGCGCGCTTGACGGTCGTGTCGCGGCGCGCGAGCCGGCCGAGGAACGCGCGGTCGTCGAAGTGCGGATCGAGCGGGTCGCGGGCGATGTGTGCGACGGATGCGGGAACGCGCTCCTCCGGGCGGTCGCCCGCGGGCACGAGACGGTCGAGCGCCATCGAGCCGAAGATGCGCTGATCGACGAAGTCGACGCGCACCGGACCGTGCCCGGGCGCCTCGAGGTCGAGCACGATGCGGGTCAGCTTCGCGTGCTCCGCGTCCGGGTCGCGCAGCAGCACCTGCCCGCTCATCCCCAGGTGCACGACGAGCGCCTCCTCGGTTCCGGCCAGCGGCATCCAGAGGTACTTGCCACGACGGGACGGGTACGCGATGGTCGCGCCGGTGAGCCGGTCGACGAAGTCCTCGGCGGGACCCGGATGCCGACGCAGCGAACGCTCGTCGAGCACGCGGGCGCGCGTGACCGCCGCACCCGTCACGGCGGGGATGAGACCCGCACGGACGACCTCGACCTCAGGCAGTTCGGGCATGAACTCGCGCGTCCGCTCAGCGCTGGGGGCGCTGCAGGATGGCCCACGCGGCGAGTGCCGCAGCCATCTCCGCCTGCTTCTTGCTCGTGCCGTCGCCCGTCGCGATCGGATCCCCGGCGAGCGCGACGGTCGCGGAGAAGCGCTTCGAGTGGTCGGGTCCGGAGTCGGTGACCGTGTACTGCGGCAGCCCCTTGCCGAGCCGGGTCGAGAGCTCCTGGAGGCTCGTCTTCGGGTCCATCGCGGCGCCGAAGCGGTTCGGGTCGGCCAGCAGCGGCGCGATGAGCCGCAGCACGAGAGCCGTCGCCCCGTCGGGACCCACCGAGAGGTATGCGGCGCCGATGATCGCCTCGACGGCGTCCGCGAGGATCGACTGCTTCTCGCGCCCGCCCGTGAGCTCCTCGCCGCGGCCGAGCAGCAGGTAGCGGCCGAGACCGATGTGGCCGGCGATCTCGGCGAGCGCCGCCGAGCTCACGAGACTGGCCCGGCGCTTGGCGAGCTCGCCCTCGTCGACGTCGGGGTTCTCGAGGTAGAGCATGACCGTCACGGCCTGCCCGAGGATGGCGTCGCCGAGGAACTCGAGGCGCTCGTTGTGACCGATCCCGCCGTTCTCGTACGCATACGAGCGGTGGGTGAGCGCGAGAGTGAGCAGCTCGGACTCGATCTCGAGCTGCAGCACCGAGTTCAGCTCGGCGCGATCGGCGTCACCGTCCGGGAGGGATGCGGACGGCACCGCCTCAGACGTCGGCGACCTTCCGGCCCTTGTACTCGAGGTACAGGGGGGTGCCGGCGGAGTCCTCGACGACCTTGGCGCGGTGCGGGAGGCTGTAGGTGACCTTGCCGTTCTCGACGGTCTTCACGAGGGTCGGCACGGACGCCTTCCACTGCGAACGGCGGGCGTGCGTGTTGGCACGCGACTGGCGGCGCTTGGGAACGGCCATGGCTGTCTCTTCTTTCGTGTTCGGCGCGCGCGGCGCCGGAGGTCTATTCGGTCTCGGTGGGCTGGAAGCCTTCGAGCGCGGCCCACCGGGGGTCGGCCGCCTCGCGGTTCTGCGCCACGGCACCGTCCTGCAGCTTCTCCCCCGTGATGGGGTCGAGACCGGGGCAGTCCGGTCGGCAGACCGGCTGGAACGGCAGTGCCAGCACCACCGCATCCCGCACGACGGATTCGAGATTCACGTGATCGTCTCGAATCGCGAAGTCGAAAGCTTCGTCCTCAGAATACGCGAAAAGCTCCTGGAATTCGACCTCGACCGGGAGCTCGACCGCGTCGAGGCAGCGCACGCACTCGCCGTCGGCCGTCGTGTCGACCTCGCCCGTGACGAGCACGCCGTCATGCAGGCCCTCGAGGCGCAGGTCGATGCGGATGGGCGTGCCCGGCTTGACGACGGCGACGGCCTCGCCGAGCTGCTCGGGCGCGGGGAACTCGAGCACGCGCTCGCGCAGCTCGCCGGGGCGGTGCATGAGGTCGTGCACGGGCACGAGGTACGGGCTCTTGGCAGCAGACACGATCGCCGATTCTACGCTGGAGCTCCCGTTGGTTGCACGGACGCCCGGCAGTAGCGGGGCGGGTGCGACCAACGGGAGCTCGACAGCTCACTGCTCGAGGGCGGTGAAGGCCTCGTCGAGGATCGTGAGGGCCCGCAGGCACTCCTCGTGGGTGACCGTGCAGGGCGGCACCACGTGGAGGCGGTTGTCGGCCGTGAACGGCAGCAGACCGCGGGCCATGAGCTCCTTCTTGAGCGCCCCGATGGTCGCGGCCGGCACGGGCTCCCGGGTCTCCCGCGAGGTCACCAGGTCGAGCGCCCAGAAGACGCCGATCCCGCGCACCTCGCCGATCATCGGATGCGACTCCGCGAGGGCGTGTAGCCCCGGCCCGAGCACCTCGCGCCCGATCGACGCCGCGTTCTCGATGATGCCCTCCTCCTCCATCGCGTCGATGGAGGCGACGATGGAGGCCGCCGCGAGAGGATGACCCGAGTAGGTGAGGCCGCCCGGGAAGACCTGGTCGTCGAACTCGTGGGCGATCGACTCCGAGATGACGACGCCGCCGACGGGCACGTAACCCGAGTTGACGCCCTTGGCGAAGGTCACGAGGTCGGGCACGACGCCCTCGGGGTTGATCTCGGGGTTCTGCCACGCGAACCAGTCGCCCGTGCGTCCGAAGCCCGACATGACCTCGTCGATGATGAGCAGGATGCCGTACTTGTCGCACAGGGCACGCACGCCCGCGTACCAGCCGGGGGGCGGCATGATGACGCCCGCGGTGCCGGGCACCCCCTCGAGCAGCAGGGCCGCGATCGAGTTCGCGCCCTCCGAGACGATGACGCGCTCGAGGTGCTGGAGCGCGCGCTCCCCCTCCTGCTCCGGCGAGTCCGACCAGAACTCCGAGCGGTACGGGAACGGGCCGAAGAAGTGCGCGTGCCCCCGCGCGTACTCGTTGGGCACGCGGCGCCAGTCGCCGGTCGCGACGATCGCCGCGCCCGTGTTGCCGTGGTAGCTGCGGTAGGTGGAGAGCACCTTGTCGCGCCCCGTCGTGAGGCGCGCCATCCGGATGGCGTTCTCGTTGGCATCCGCGCCGCCGTTGGTGAAGAAGACCTTGCCGAACGCCGGCCCCGCCTTCGCGAGGATGCGGGCGGCCGCCTCGCCGCGGACGAGGTTCGCGTGCGCGGGCGCGACGGTCGGCAGGATCGCCGCCTGCTCCTGGATCGCCGCGACCACCTTCGGGTGGGCATGGCCGATGTTGACGTTGACGAGCTGACTCGAGAAGTCGAGGTAGCGGGTGCCGTCGTAGTCCCACACCTCGGTGCCGGACCCGCCGGCGATCACGAGTGGCGCGAGCGCCCCCTGCGCCGACCAGGAGTGGAAGACGTGGGCGCGGTCGAGGTCGAGGGTGTGCTGGTTGGTGCTCATCTATCTGTTCCCTGGCTGGGCCGCCGGATGGCGGGGTGCGGGGGCGGACGGCGACGTGCCGCCCGCCCCCGCGGTGGGTCCTACTGGCCGCCCTCGGTGAGGGTGACGTCGATCGGCGTGTAGGAGCCGGACAGGTCGACCCCGTCCTTCTTCAGCTCCTCGATCGCCTTCTTGATGTACTCGTTCGAGTATGCCGAGGCCGGCGGCTCGCTCGTGATGAGCTCGAGGCCGTCCTGGTTCTTCGCCGAGAGGGCGCCCGCGACCGTCTTCTTCCAGGCCGCGTCGTCGACGACGCCGAAGTCGGCTCCCGTCCAGATGAGCTTGTTGACCTCGTTCATCATCCAGAGCTGGTGCACGGGCCCGACCGGGAAGGCGGCCTCGGCGTTGGAGGCGATGTCGTAGACGACCTTGGCGGCGTCCTCGGGGTTGTCTCGCGCGTAGAGCCAGCCCTTCGCGACCGCCTTGAGGAAGCGCACGGCGGCGTCGGCGTAGGCCGGGTCGTCGGCGAGGCGCTTCGTATCGGCCCACAGCGCGTCCTGCAGCATGGCGCCCTCGGTGTCCTCGTAGTAGATGACGTCGAGGTCGTCCATCGTGTAGAGCTTGCCGGTGGCGGGGTTGACCGTCTCGAGCACCTGCGCGAGCTCGTTGTAGGTCATCGCCTGGGCGGCGTCCACGTCCTTGTCGAGCAGGGCGTTCATCGAGAAGTCCTGCGTCGTGATCGACACGGTCGTCGAGTCGAGGCCGTCGGCCGCCATCGCGGCGAAGATCTCCCACTCGTTGCCGAAGCCCCACGAGCCGATCTTCTTGCCCTCGAAGTCCTTCACGGAGGTGATGCCGCTGCCCTTCCACGACACCTGGGTCGTGCCGGACTTCTGGAACACCTGGGCGATGTCGGTCAGCTCGACGCCGGAGGCCTCGATGCTGCCGAGCACCTTGGGCACCCACGCGACGGCGAAGTCGACGTCGCCCGCGACGAGCGCGTCCTGCGGGACGATGTCGCCGCCCGAGGGGACGATCTCGACATCGTCGAAGCCCTCCTCCTTGAAGTAGCCCTTCTCCTGGGCGAGGTAGTAGCCCGCGAACTGGGCCTGCGGCAGCCACTGCAGCTGCAGCTTGATCGACTTGAGCGGCGTGAAGTCGCCGTCCGTGTCGCCCCCGTCGGAGTCCGACGGACCGGCGCACGCGGCGAGCGCGAGCGCCGTGACGGCGGCCGCGGACGCGAGTCCGAGACCGCGCCTCTTGCTGAGTCTCATGCTGTTCCCTTTCGTTTTCGTGGTGATCCAGGTGGTGCAGGGGTGAAGCGGATGCCGGTCAGCCCGGCGCGTGCCTCGTCACGAGGCGTTCCAGGAACGCCGTGACGAGGAAGAAGACGAGACCGATGAGGATGCCCCCGCCGACGTAGGCCCAGGCGAGCGCCGCCCTGCCGGACTTGGCGTAGGTGGCGATCGAGGTGCCGATGCCGTCGGCCGGCCCGCCGAAGTACTCGGCCACGAGCGCCGCGATGACCGCGAGCGAGCTCGCGACCCGCAGACCGGTCATGAGGTAGGGAACGGCGGTCGGGAGGGTCAGCATGCGGAAGGTCTGCGCGCCGCTCGCGGCGGATGCCCGCAGCACGTCGCGGTGCACGGGCCGGGTCTGCCTGAGCCCGCGCAGCACGTTGATGAAGACGGGGATGAACGCGGCGATCGTCGCGACCGCCTGACGGCCGAACTGGCTCGACGCCCCGAACATCGTGTTGAGGATGGGCGTGATGGCGACGATCGGGATGACGGCGAGTGCGGCGACGAGGGGGGCGAGCATCCCGTCGATCGGCTTGGCGCTCGCGGCGAGCCCCGCGAGCACGACGGCGAGGATGGCGCCCACCGTGAGGCCGATGAGCGCGTTGCTCGCCGTGACGACCATGTCGTCCCAGATGATGCCCCAGCGCAGCACGAACTCCTGGCCGATCGCGATCGGGCTCGGCAGCATGCGCGGGGCGTCGCCGAACTCGACGTAGAGCGTCCAGGCGGCGAGGATCAGCAGCCCGACGACGATCGGCGCGACGACGCGGAGCCACGACGGCATCCGGGATCCGGGCACGACGGCGGTGCTCATCGCTCGTTCGCCCTCTCCACCTTCGCGCCGTGGAGCGCCTCGCGCACCGCGGTGACCTTCTCGAAGTACGCGGGGTTCTCGCGCAGCGACTCGTCCCGCACGGAGCCGAGGCCCGTCTCGACGACGTCCGTGATGCGGCCGGGCCGCGGGCTCATCACGACGACGCGATCCGAGAGGAACACGGCCTCCGGGATGGAGTGGGTCACGAACACGACCGCGGCTCCCGTCTCGGCGGCGATGCGGGTGAGCTCGCCCTGCAGGTACTCGCGCGTCATCTCGTCGAGTGCGCCGAAGGGCTCGTCCATGAGCAGCAGCTTGGGGCTCGCCGCGAGCGCGCGGGCGATCGCGACGCGCTGCTGCATGCCGCCGGAGAGCTGGTCGGGGTAGCGATCGATGAACTCGGTGAGCCCCACGAGCTCGGCGAGCTCGGCGACCCGCGCCTCCCGCTGGGCCTTCGGCACCTTGTGCAGCTCGAGCGGCAGGCCGATGTTGGCGGCGACGGTGCGCCACGGCAGCAGGCCCGCCTGCTGGAAGGCGATGCCGTAGTCCTGGTCGATGCGCGCGCGGCGGGCGGGCTTGCCGAAGATGGTGAGCTCGCCCGTGGTCGCCTCGTCGAGGTCGGCGATGAGCCGCAGGAGGGTCGACTTGCCGCACCCGGACGGGCCGATGAGGGAGACGAACTCGCCCGCGCGCACCTCGAGCTCGACGCCCGTGAGGGCGGTGACGTCGCCGGCCTTCGTCGGGAAGACCTTGCCGACGCCCGTCGCCTGCACGGCGAGGGTGGATGCGGGGGTGGTGGTGGCGGTCGTCATGCCGTCGCCTCTCCTCTGCGGTAGTTCTTCAGTCCGAATCCGATGAGAGCGACGGAGCCCGCCGCGATGAGGCCGAGCACGATCGAGCCGAACATCGGCCCCCACGGCGCGGCCGGGTCGCTCGAGGCCTGCCCGGCGAGCTGGATGAGCATGCGACCGATGCCGCCGCGCATCCCGATCGACACCTCGGCGACGACCGCGCCCAGCACGGCGTTGGCGGCGGCGAGGCGCAGGGCCGGCAGCAGGTGGGGCACGGATGCGGGCAGCCGCAGCCGGAACAGGGTCGCCCAGTAGCCGGCCGCGTAGCTCCGCATGAGGTCGACGTGGATGCGGTCGGGCGCCTCGAGCCCGCGCAGCACCCCGATGGCGACCGGGAAGAAGGCGAGGTAGGACGCGATCACGGCGACGGAGAGCCACTGCGGCCACGGCGTCCCGGACCGGTCGATCTGGTTGCCGATCGCGTTGACGACGGGGGCGAAGGCGATGAGCGGCACGATCTGGCTGACGACGATCCAGGGCAGCAGTCCCCACTCGAGCAGCTTCCAGCGCTGCATGACGAGCCCGAGCAGCATCCCGACGGCGACGCCGATGAGCCAGCCGACGGCCGCCATCCCGAGCGTCACGACCGCCGCCTGGGCGACCGTCACGACGAGCGGCGGCGTCGCACCGCCGCTCGTCGGCTCGAACAGCCGCGCGACCATCGTCCAGATGTGCGGCATGGCGCGGTCGTGCGTGCGGGGCAGGATCATGACGCCCGAGCCCGTCTCGCCCGGGGTCGCCCCGATGGTGACGCCATCCGCGGGGCCCAGGAACTTGTAGAGCTCCCAGATCACCGCGACCGCGAGGATGCCGAGCGCGCCCCAGGCCGCGGCCGTCCAGCCGCGCCCCGTCGTGCGTCGCCGCGCGGCGACGGGGGACGCGGCCCGGGCGAAATCGCTCACGACCTGGCCGTCACCGTCTCGCGGAGCGCCGGGATGACGGTCTCGCCGTACACCCGCAGCGTCTCCTCCTTGTTGTCGTGCTGGAGGTAGCCCGCGAACTGGTGCACGCCGATCGCCTTCAGCTCCTCGAGCTTCGCGATGTGGTCGGATGCCGTGCCGAGCAGGCAGAACCGGTCGACGATCTCGTCCGGCACGAAGTCGACGTGGTCGTTGTCCGCCTTGCCGTGCGTGTTGTAGTCGTAGCCGGTGCGCTTCTCGATGTAGTCGGTGAGCGCCTTCGGCACCGCGCCGCCCGTTCCGTACTTGGCGACGATGTCGGCGACGTGGTTGCCGACCATCCCCCCGAACCAGCGGCACTGCTCGCGCATGTGCTCCCAGTCGTCGCCGATGTAGAACGGCGCCGCCACGCAGAAGGTGATCTCGTCGGGGTCACGCCCGGCGGCCTCGGCGGCATCCCGCACCGTCTTGATCATCCACTTGGCGATGTCGACGTCGGCGAGCTGCAGGATGAAGCCGTCGCCGACCTCGCCGGTGAGCTTGAGCGCGAGCGGACCGTAGGCGGCCACCCACACCTCGAGCTCGGAGCCCTCGGACCACGGGAACTGCAGCGTCGAGCCGTGGTAGTCGACGGCGCGGCTGTTGCCGAGCTCGCGGATGACGTGGATCGACTCGCGCAGCTCGGCGAGCGTCGTCGGCTTGCCGTTCGTGACCCGCACGGCCGAGTCTCCGCGGCCGATGCCGACGATCGTGCGGTTGCCGTACATCTCGTTGAGCGTCGCGAACACGGATGCCGTGACGGTCCAGTCGCGCGTGGCGGGGTTGGTGACGAACGGCCCGACCTTCACCTTGCGGGTCTCCGCGAGGATCTGGCTGTAGATGACGTACGGCTCCTGCCAGAGGATGTGCGAGTCGAAGGTCCAGACATGGCTGAACCCGTACTGCTCGGCGAGCTTGGCGAGGTGCACCGTGCGGCTCGCGGGCGGGTTGGTCTGGAGGACGGCTCCGAAGTCCATGCGGTTCTCCCTTCTCAGACCAGGTACTGGGTCAGGCCGCGCTTGATGTAGCGCCCGTGGCCCTTGTCGCCGAGGTACTGGTCGTCGTCGACGACGATGCGTCCGCGGGAGATGACGGTGTCGACATGCCCGTCGATCTCGAATCCCTCCCACGCCGAGTAGTCCATGTTCATGTGGTGGGCCTTGCCGAGGCCGATCGAGGTGTGGCCGTTCGGGTCGTAGACGACGATGTCGGCATCCGCGCCGGGCTGGATGACGCCCTTCCTGCCGTACATGCCGAACATGCGGGCGGGCGTCGTCGAGGTGATCTCGACCCAGCGCTCGAGCGTGATCTCGCCGTTCACGACCCCCTGGTACATGAGGTCCATGCGGTTCTCGACCGAGCCGATGCCGTTGGGGATCTTCGAGAAGTTCCCGAGCCCCATGTCCTTCTGGCCCTTCATGCAGAACGGGCAGTGGTCGGTCGACACCATCTGGATGTCGTTGGTGCGCAGCGACTGCCACATGTGGTGCTGATGCCCCTCGGCGCGGGAGCGGAGCGGCGTCGAGCACACCCACTTGGCGCCCTCGAAGTCCCCCCACTCCTCGCTCACCGCACCGAGCTGCTCCTCCAGCGAGAGGTAGAGGTACTGGGGGCAGGTCTCTCCGAACACGTTGAGGCCGCGGTCGCGGGCGGCGGCGAGCTGCTCGACCGCCTGCTTGGCACTCACGTGCACGACGTAGAGCGGGGCGCCCGTGAGGTCGGCGATCATGATCGCGCGGTGGGTGGCCTCCTCCTCCGCCTGCCACGGGCGCGTGGTCCCGTGGTAGTACGGCGTGGTGTGGCCGGCCTCGAGGGCCTGATTGACGAGCACGTCGATGATGGCGCCGTTCTCGGCGTGCATCATCATCATCGCGCCGTTCTCGGCACCCTTCTGGAACGCGCGCAGGATCTGCCCGTCGTCGGAGAGGAAGACGCCCTTGTAGGCCATGAAGAGCTTGAAGCTCGTGACGCCCTCGGCGACGAGCTCGTCCATCGCGGTGAGGCTCGAGTCCTGCACATCCGACAGGATCTGGTGGAAGCCGTAGTCGATCGCGCAATTGCCCGCGGCCTTCTCGTGCCACGCCTGGTACTGCTCGAGGATGTTCTGGTCGGGGTACTGCACGACGAAGTCGACGATGCTCGTGGTGCCGCCCCAGGCCGCGGCGCGCGTGCCCGTCTCGAAGGTGTCGGAGGCGAAGGTGCCGCCGAAGGGCATCTCCATATGGGTGTGCGCGTCGATACCGCCCGGGATGACGTACTTGCCCGTCGCGTCGACGACCGTGTCGACGCTGCGGGTCAGGTCCGTTCCGAGCAGCTGCGAGCCGGGTGCGAGGACGGCGACGATCTGCTCGCCGTCGACCAGCACATCCGCCTCCCCGCGTCCGGTGGCTGAGACGACGGTGCCGCCCGTGATGAGTGTGGTTGCCATGCGTGACTCCTTCGTCTACGGCTTCGCGATCATCGTGTAGGTCTCGGGGCGACGGTCGCGGTAGAACTGCCAGTCGTCGCGCATCTCCTGCACCATGTCCATCTGCAGGTCGCGCACGAGCAGCTCCTCGTGCTCGCCGGATCCGCGCTCGCCGACGAAGGTGCCGCGCGGGTCGATGACGTTGGAGGTGCCGTAGAAGTTGACGGCCTCGTCCCCGTACTCGTTGTCCTCGAGGCCGACCCGGTTGGGCTGCAGCACGAAGTAGCCGTTGGCGACGGCGGCCGCGGGGCCCTCGACCTCCCACAGTCGGTTCGAGAGGCCGGGCTTGGTGGCGTTGGGGTTGAAGACGATGTGGGCGCCGCGCAGCCCGTACTCGCGCCATCCCTCGGGGAAGTGGCGGTCGTAGCAGATGTAGGTGCCGATGCGGCCGACGGCGGTGTCGAAGACGGGGTAGCCGAGGTTGCCAGGCCGGAAGTAGAACTTCTCCCAGAACTTCTCGACGTGCGGGATGTGGATCTTGCGGTACTTGCCGAGGATCGAGCCGTCGGCGTCGACGACGACCGTCGTGTTGTAGTACACGCCGGTCTGCTCCTCCTCGTAGATGGGCAGGATCGTGACGACGCCGAGCTCCTTCGCGATGGCGGCGAAGCGCTGCACGATGGGGCCGTCGGCGGGCTCGGCGTAGCGGTAGTACTTCTTGTCCTGCGTGATGCCGAAGTAGGGGCCGTAGAAGAGCTCCTGGAAGCACATGACCTGCGCGCCGTCGGCGGCGGCATCCCGGAGGAAGCCCTCGTGCTTGTCGAGCATGGATTCCTTGTCGCCGGTCCAGGTGGTCTGGCTGATGGCGGCACGTACGACGGTCATGCGGTGGCTCCCTCGGTGTTGCTTTTTGTTATCTTTCGACGTAAACATTTCCCTGACGTTACGCACTGTGACGTAGGCGTAAAACTACGGCGGTTTGAGTGAAGTCGGTAGCCCTTTCCATAGAAGAGCGTTCCCCGCACGGGATCGCCACCGGGATCGCGCGTCTCATCACGACGGGCGACCTCGCCCCCGGCGACCGCCTGCCCACCGTGCGGGAGCTCGCGGCCGAGCTCGGGGTCTCCCCGGCGACCGTCTCCCACGCCTGGCAGACGCTCTCCTCGGCGGGACTCATCACGAGCCGCGGACGCAGCGGCAGCTTCGTGCGCGCCGAGCCGCGCGAGTGGCTCCCCCGCCGCTACCGGGGGCTCGACGGCACGCTCGACGCGCGCCTCGACCTCTCCCGCGGAACGCCCGACCCCGAGCTGCTGCCCGCCCTCGGCCCGGCCCTCGCCCGCGTGGGCGCGCGCGCCGACACCGCGAGCTACCAGGCCAAGCCCGACATCCCCGAGCTGCACGACCTGCTGCGCTCCACGTGGCCGGCGCCCGTGGAGTCGATCACGGTGCTCAACGGCGCACTCGACGCGATCGACCGCGCGCTCGCCGCCCTCGTGCGCTTCGGCGACCGGGTCGTGGTCGAGAACCCCACCTTCCCCCCGTTCATCGATCTGCTCGACCACTACGGGCTGCAGGCGGTCGGCGTGGAGCTCGACGCGGAGGGGATGCGGCCCGAGGCCTTCGCCGCCGCGCTCGGCGCCTCCCCCGCGATCGTGCTGCTGCAGCCCCGCGCCCACAACCCGACCGGGATCTCGATGACGGCGGCGCGGGCCGAGCAGCTCGCCGGCATCCTCGCCCGCAGCCGCACCGCGCAGGACGCGATCGTCATCGAGGACGACCACTCCGGGGCCATCAGCTCCTCGCCGGACGTGACGCTCGCGAGCTGGCTGCCGGAGCGGGTGCTGCACGTGCGCTCGTTCTCGAAGTCGCACGGACCCGACCTGCGGATCGGCGCGATCGGCGGACCGCGCCCGCTCGTCGACCGCGTCGTCGCGCGGCGCCTGCTCGGGCCGGGCTGGACCTCGCGGATGATGCAGGCGATCCTGCACGAGCTGCTGACGCATCCGGAGTCGACGGCGCAGATCGACGCGGCGCGCGAGGCATACGCCTCGCGTCAGGCCGCCCTCGCCTCCGCCGTGCGGGAGGCGGGCGGCTGGCTGGCGGGGGGCGACGGCATCAACGTCTGGCTGCGGGTGGCGGACGAGCGCGCGGCGATCGTGCAGCTCGCGGCCGTCGGCATCCTGGTGGCGGCGGGCGAGCCGTTCCAGCTCGGCGAGGGGCAGGACCCGCACGTGCGGGTCACCGTGGGAGGCCTCCGCGACGAGGTGGCAACGGTGGGCGCGGCGCTCGCGGTGGCGCAGAACGCGTCCTGAGGGCAGCCGTCAGCTCGCCCAGTCGCCCTCGGTGGTGCGGCTGAGCTCGGCGAGGAAGCGGATGACGACGTCCCGCTCGGCGGGAGCGAGCTCGGCGGCGACCCGGAAGCGGCGGGCGTGCTCGCGTCCGACGGTGGCCTGCGCGGCATCCCTCGTCTCGGCGGCGATGACGATCGACGAGGAGCGCCGGTCGCGCGGGTGCGGGAGGCGGCGGATGTGCCCGCCGCGTTCGAGCCGGTCCAGGAGCTTCGTGGTGGCCGCGGTGGAGATGCCGAGGTGCTCGGCGATGCCTCCGGCGGTGGCGACCTCGCCCCGATCGGTCACGACGATGACGTAGCGGAGCGCGCGCATGTCGTTGTCGCCGAGCTTCATGAAGCGGCGGGACGCCTGGCTCAGCCGCTCTTCGGCGGCGCGCCAGTCGCGCAGCGCGTCGAGCACGGCGACGACGTGCGAGATGTCGTCGTCGCTCATCTGCGAGACGTCGATCAGGCGACCCCGGATGTCGCTGACTCGGGGGTCGTGCATCCGCTCGGCGTCCTCCGCCCGCATCTGATGCTCGCTCGCCACACACGAATGCTACGGGTGCGGGAAGAATCTCACCAGGTTGATTGCTTATTAGGTTAGATATTTCGTAGGGTGAGCCCATGGAGCTCGCGACCGGAGACACCGCGACGAGGACCACCGACACCCGTGTCGGCCGCCAGCGGGAGCAGTTCGACGCACGCCTCGACGCGTTCTTCGCGGAGCAGTCGGTGCGCGCCACCCTGCACGACGATCGCTTCCGCGAGCTGTGGACGCGGCTGCGCGAGCTCGCACGTGGCGGGAAGCGCGTGCGTCCCCTGCTGCTGCTCGCCGCCCACGACGGGCTGGGCGGCGGACGTCGCGAGGACGCCATGCGGGCCGCGGTCGGTGTGGAGCTCCTGCACACCGCGCTCGTCATCCACGACGACATCATCGACGGCGACCTCGAACGGCGCGGGGCGCCCAACATCACCGCGGCGTTCACCTCCGACGCCCGCGACCACGGCCTCCCCGCCGCTCGCGCGCGAGCGTGGGGCGAGACGATGGCGCTGCTCGCCGGCGATCTCCTGCTGAGCGCCGCGGTTCGAGAGGTCGCCCGCATCGACGCCCCCGCCGGGCTGCGGGAGCGCGTGCTCGCGGTGCTCGACGAGGGCGTCTACCTCGCGGCATCCGGAGAGCAGGCCGACGTCGCCTACGGCATCGGCCTCGAGCACCCCGACGCCGAGGCGATCCGCGCCATGATGCACCGCAAGACCGCCTGCTACAGCTTCGAGACCCCCCTGCGGATGGGCGCCGCGCTCGCCGAGGCACCCGAGCCGCTCATCCACCGCCTGGGGGAGATCGGCCGCGGCCTCGGCATCCTGTTCCAGCTGCGCGACGACCTGCTGGGAGCCTTCGGCAGCCCCGAGGTCACCGGCAAGAGCGCCTCGAGCGACCTGCGGGAGGGGAAGGTCACGATGCTCGTGGCATACGCACGCGACGAGCCGGCCTGGGAGGCGGTCGCCCCGCTCTGGGGCCACCCCGAGCTGAGCGACGACGAGGTCGGGCTGCTGCGCGAGGCGCTCGTGGCGAGCGGCGCCCGGCGTCGCCTCGAGAAGGAGATCGAACGCGAGGGAGCCCACGTGCTCTCGCTCATCGGGGCCGCCCGGATGCCGAGCGCCCTCGCGGCCGAGCTGCGCCACGCCGTGCGCACGGGCATGGAGCGCGAGGCGTGACGGGACGCCGAGACGAGGTGCCGACCGGGCTCGCGCTCTACCGGTCCACCGCGCGCGAGGCGAGCGCGCCCGTCATCCGCCGCTACTCGAGCTCGTTCGGGATGGCGAGCCGCCTCTTCCCGCGACGCTGCGAGGCGCGGATCGCGGCGATCTACGCGCTCGTGCGGGTGGCCGACGAGATCGTCGACGGCACGGCCGCCGAGGCGGGGCTCGACGCGGCCGACCAGCGCCGGCTGCTCGACGAGCTCGAGGCCGACACCGAGCGCGCCCTCGCATCCGGTTTCAGCGGCAACCTCGTCGTGCAGGCCTTCGCCGATGTCGCACGGGAGGCCGACTTCGGCGAGGAGCTGACGCGGCCGTTCTTCGCGTCGATGAGGCGCGACCTCGAACCGGTCGCGTTCGACGAGGCCTCGCTCGCGGAGTACGTCTACGGCTCGGCGGAGGTCGTCGGTCTCATGTGCCTGCGGGTGTTCACAGCGGGCGGACCCGTCGACCCCGCGCTCGACGCGGCCGCCCGCGCGCTCGGTGCGGCCTTCCAGAAGGTGAACTTCCTGCGCGACCTCGCCGACGACCGCGACCGGCTCGCGCGCGACTACCTCCCGGCGTTCCGCGAGCTCCCCCTGGCAGCGGCGAGAGCGCGCGTCGTGGGCGAGATCCGCGAGGAGCTGCGCCGGGCGCGGGCCGGCATCCCACTGCTGCCCGCCGACTGCCGCCTCGCCGTGGCGGCGGCCACCGCGGTGTTCGGCGAGCTGCTCGAGCGGATCGAGGCCATGCCGCCCGAGGCCCTCCTCACGACACGCGTCTCGGTGCCGACGCGCCGCAAGCTCGCCCTCGTGGCGCGCGAGCGCCTGCGACTGCGGGGCGGTCGATGACGGCGGCACGCGAGGTCGCGATCGTCGGGGGCGGCGTCGGCGGGCTCGCGACCGCCGCCCTGCTCGCGGCCGACGGCCACCGCGTGACCCTCTTCGAGGCGGGCACCGACTTCGGCGGCCGCGCCGGCAACTGGGAGCACGACGGCTTCCGCTTCGACACCGGCCCCTCCTGGTATCTCATGCCCGAGGTGTTCGACCACTTCTACCGCCTGCTCGGCACGAGCGCCGCCGAGCAGCTCGAGCTCACGCGGCTCGATCCCGGCTACCGCGTCTACGTCGAGGGAGACCCCGCGCCCTTCGACCTCCCGGCCGGGCGCGAGGCGGCGCGGGCGGCGCTCGCCTCCCTCGACCCCGACGCCGCCGACCGCCTCGCCGCCTACCTCGACTCGGCGGCATCCGCGTACCGGATGTCGGTGGAGCGGTTCCTCTACGGCTCGTTCGACAGCGTGCGCCCCTTCCTCGACCGCGAGCTCGTGCGCGAGCTGCCGCGGCTGCGGCGCCTGCTGACGCGCAGCCTCGACGGGGAGATCCGCCGCACGACGCGCGACCCGCGCCTGCGGCGGCTGCTCGGCTACCCCGCCGTGTTCCTCGGCGGGACGCCCATGGGCGTGCCGTCGCTCTTCCACCTCATGAGCCACCTCGACGTCGACCAGGGCGTGCTCTACCCGCGGGGTGGTTTCGCGCGGGTCGTCGAGACGCTCGTCGACCTCGCGCGCGCGGCCGGCGCGGAGCTCGTCGCGGATGCACGGGTCACCCGCATCCTCGTCGAGCGGGGGCGGGCCGCGGGCGTCGAGGTGCGCACGGCCGCGGGCACCGAACGGCACCCGGCCGAGGTCGTCGTGGGTGCCGCTGACCTGCACCTCATCGAGACCGAGCTGCTGCCGCCCGAGGCGCGCGACCACAGCGCGCGCTGGTGGGAGCGACGCGACCTCGGCTTCGGCGCCGTCACGGCGATGCTCGGCGTGCGGGGCGCGCTGCCCGAGCTCGCCCACCACACCCTGCTCTTCGCGGACGACTGGGATGCGGGCTTCGCGCGGCTCGCCGGCGACGCCCTCCCCTCGGAGTCCTCGCTCTACCTCGGCAGGCCGAGCGCGAGCGATCCCACCGTCGCGCCGCCCGGGCACGAGAACCTGTTCCTGCTGGTGCCCTCCCCCGCCCGCGCGGCGATGGGGCGCGGCGGCGTCGACGGGGCGGGCGACCCGGCGATCGAGCGCCACGTGGACGCCGCGATCGAGCAGATCGCGCGGTGGACGGGCGCATCCGACCTCCCCGAGCGCGTCGTCGTGCGCCGCACCCGCACCTCCGGCGACCTCGAGGCGGAGCTCGGCGCCTGGCGCGGCAGCATGCTCGGCCCCGCCCACACCCTCGGGCAGAGCGCCATGTTCCGCGCCGGCAACCGCTCGCGCCGGGTCGACGGCCTCTACTTCGCGGGCTCCGGCACCCTCCCCGGCATCGGCGTGCCGATGTGCCTCATCAGCGCCGAGCTCGTGCTCAAGCGGCTGCGCGGCGATCGCAGCGCGGCACCGCTGGAGGTCGCGTGAACCTCGTCTACCTGGGCGCGCTGCTCGCCGCGATCGCAGGGATGCTCGTGCTCGACGCGCGGCACCGCCTGTTCCTGTGGCGCTCGCCCGGCCGCGCGCTCGCCACGCTCGCGATCGGCACGGGCGCGCTGCTCGTGGTCGACCTCGTCGCGATCGCGCTCGGCATCTTCCGGGTCGGCGACTCGCCGCTCATGACGGGCATCATGCTCGCACCGCACCTGCCGCTCGAGGAGCCGGTCTTCCTGCTGTTCCTGTGCCTGCTGACGATGGTCGTGCACGAGCTGGCACGGCGGATGCGGCGCACCGACCGCGGGGAGGTGTGAGGTGCCCGCGTATCCGCTGCTCGCCCTCGCCCTCGTGACGGCTGCCGTGCTCGTGCGCGTCTCGCTCGGTGCGGTCGCGCGCCGGCGGGGGCGCCCGCTGCCCGCGCTCCCCTCGCTCGTGACAGGCGCCGTGCTCGTGGTGCTCACCCTCGTCTTCGACAACCTGATGATCGCGGCCGGGCTGTACGGCTACCCGCCTGAGCAGCTCTCCGGCATCCGGATCGGGCTCGCGCCGCTCGAGGACCTCTCGTACCCCGTCGCCGCGGCGCTCGCGCTGCCCGCGATCTGGCACCGGCTCGGCGGTGACCGATGAGCGAGCCGTCGACGGCGCGCCGGGTGCTGCTCGCATCCCGGCCGCTCAGCTGGGTCAACACGGCGTACCCCTTCGCGGCGGCGATGCTGCTGGGGGGCGCCGGGATCGACGCGCGGCTGGTGCTCGGCACGGTGTTCTTCCTCGTGCCCTACAACCTGCTCATGTACGGCGTCAACGACGTCTTCGACTATGCCTCGGATGCCGCCAACCCCCGCAAGGGCGGCGCCGAGGGGGCGCTGCTCCCGCCGCACACCCACCGCCTCGTGCTCGGCCTCGCGGTGGGCACGACACTGCCGTTCGTCGTCGCGCTCGTGCTGCTCGGGAACCCCTGGTCGTGGCTCGTGCTCGCGGTGGTGCTGTTCGACGTGGTCGCCTACTCGGCCCCGCCGCTGCGGTGGAAGGAGGTGCCCGTGCTCGACTCGCTCAGCTCGAGCGTGCACTTCACGGGGCCCGCCGTGTACGGCCTCGTGCTCGCCGGCGCTGAGTGGACGGTGCCGACCGTTCTCGTGCTCCTCGCCTTCCTGCTGTGGGGCATGGCGAGCCACGCCTTCGGCGCGGTGCAGGACATCGTCCCCGACCGCGAGGCGGGCATCGCGTCGATCGCCACCGCGTTCGGCGCCCGCACCACGGTGCGCCTCGCGCTGGGTGCGTGGGGGCTCGCGGGGGTGCTCATGCTGTTCGTGCCCTTCCCCGGCCCGCTGACCGCGGTCCTCGCCCTGCCGTACCTTGCGCTCGCCTGGCCCTTCCGCTCGCTGCCGGATGCGGCATCCGGGCGGGCCAACCGCGGGTGGCGGCACTTCCTCTGGGTCAACTACATCGTCGGCTTCGGCGTCACCCTCCTGCTCATCCTCGCCGCCCTGCTCTAGCCCGGGGCGGTAGGCTCGGAGCATCCGGGCTCGATCTGGCCCGGCGACACCGTTCCCGCCATGAGGTCCGGTATCCGCTCGCATTGCATGCCCCTGCCCGCATACACCGGAGAAAACTCATGGCACCGCGCTTCGCGCCCCTCGTCCTCGTCCCCGTCCTGCTGCTCGCCGGATGCGCCGCATCCCCCGCCGCGCCCACGACCCCCGACCCCACAGCCACCGCCGACTTCCCGCTCACGATCGACAACTGCGGCACCGAGGTCACCTTCGAGAAGGCGCCCGAGCGCGTCGTCACGATCAAGTCCACCTCGACCGAGATGATGCTCGCCCTCGGCGTCGGTGACCGCATCGTGGGCGCGGCGTTCCAGGATGGCCCCGTCCCCGAGGAGTGGGCGGATGCGGCGCGCCGCATCCCGAGCCTCGCCCCCAAGATGCCGAACGAGGAGAGCGTGCTCGGCGTGACCCCCGACCTCGTCTACGCGGGCTGGGAGTCGGCGTTCACCCCGGATGCGGCCGGAGCCCGCGACGAGCTCGCGAGCCTCGGCGTCGCGAGCTACGTGCAGCCCGCCGCGTGTCAGCGCGCCGAGCAGCCCGCCAAGCTCGACTTCGACGAGGTGTTCCGCGAGATCCGCGAGTCGGGCGACATCTTCGGGGTGCCGCAGACCGCGTCCGAGCTCGTTGCCGCGCAGGAGAAGCAGCTCGCCGGCATCGAGAAGGCCGCCGGCGCCCCCACCGCCCTCTGGTGGTCGTCCGGCACCGACACGCCCTACGTGGGCGCCGGGATCGGCGCGCCCCAGCTGCTGCTGGAGACGGCCGGGCTGACGAACATCGCGGCCGACGTCGCCTCCACGTGGGCACCGCTCGGCTGGGAGGCGATCATCGCCGCCGACCCCGACGTCATCGTGCTCGTCGACTCCGACTGGAACACGGCGGAGCACAAGAAGGAGTACCTCGCCGGGAACCCGGCGACCGCGGCGATGACCGCCGTCAAGGAGCAGCGCTACATCGTGGTCCCCTTCGCCGCGAGCGAGGCCGGCGTGCGCAGCGTCTGGGCCGCCGCCTCGATCGCGCAGCAGTACGCGGAGCTCGGCGCGAGGTGACCCGCATCGTCGTCGCCGCGATCGCGCTCGGGGCCGCCCTCGTCGCCTCGATCACGATCGCGGTGACGATCGGCTCCGCCGACATCTCGGTCGCCGACGTGTGGGGCTCGGTGATCTCGCACCTGTTCTGGCTGCCGTCACCGCTCGACCCACTGCACGACGGCATCGTGTGGCAGCTGCGGCTGCCGCGCATCCTGACCGCCGCCGCGGTGGGCGCGGGGCTCGCGCTCGTCGGCTGCGTCATGCAGGCCGTCACGCGCAATCAGCTCGCCGACCCCTACCTGCTGGGCCTGTCGTCGGGCGCCTCGCTCGGGGCCGTCGCCGTGCTGCTGCTCGGCGTCGGCATCCTGCTTCCGGTCGCGGCCTTCGGCGGCGCGATGCTGGCGCTGCTCGCGACGCTCGGCCTCGCATCCGCCTTCGGCCCCCTCACCCCCACCCGCACGGTGCTCGCGGGCGTCGCGGTGTCGAGCTTCGCCGCGGCGCTCACGAGCTTCGTCATCTTCTGGACCGTCACGGGCGACTCCTACCGCGAGATCCTCGGCTGGCTGCTCGGCTCCCTCGCGGGTGCCCGGTGGCCGGAGGCGACCATCGCGGGCGCCGCCATCCTCGTGATCGGCGTGCCGCTCATGTTCACCGGCCGCGTGCTCGACGCCTTCGCGTTCGGCGACCGCTCGGCGGCATCCCTCGGCGTCCCGGTCACGGGAGCCCGCTGGGCGCTGCTCGGGGCCGGCGCGCTGCTCACGGGCGCACTCGTCGCGGTGTCCGGCTCGATCGGCTTCGTGGGGCTCGTGCTGCCGCATGCCGTGCGCCTCGTCATCGGCCCCGGCAACCGCGCGCTGCTGCCGCTCTCCGCGCTCGCCGGCGGGGTGTTCCTCGTGTGGGCGGACACCCTCGCGCGCGCCGCCTTCGACCCGCGCGAGCTTCCCGTCGGCATCATCACGGCCCTCATCGGAGCGCCCGTCTTCGCGCTCCTGCTGCTGCGCCGCAGGAGCCTCGCGTGAGCGCGAACGTGGAGGTGCGCGAGCTGACCGTCCGGATCGGCGGTCGCGCGCTCGTCGACGCCGTCGCCTTCGACGCGCCCGTCGGCGCCTTCACGGCCATCGTCGGGCCGAACGGGGCGGGCAAGTCGACGCTGCTGCGCGCGGTCTCCGGCATCGAGCACACGGCATCCGGCCTCGTGCTGCTGGACGGCGACGACCTGCTCGCGCTCCCCCGCCGCCGCAGGGCGCGGATCGTCGCCCTCGTCGAGCAGGACGCGGCCACCGAGCTGCCGCTCACGGGCCGCGACGTCGTGCGCCTCGGCCGCACCCCGCACGAGACGCTCATCGGCGGGGGCGACGCGGATGCCGCATCCGTCGTCGCCGACGCGCTCGCCCGCGCCGGTGCGGAGGCCTTCGCCGACCGCGACGTGACGACGCTCTCCGGGGGCGAACGCCAGCGGGTGCTGCTCGCGCGCGCCCTCGCCCAGCAGCCGCGGGTGCTGCTGCTCGACGAGCCCACCAACCACCTCGACCTCGCCGCGCAGCTCGACATGGTCGGCCTCGTGCGTCAGCTGACCGCCGAGGGGGTCACGGTGGTCGCCGCCGTGCACGACCTGAGCCTCGCAGCGGCTCACGCGGATGCCGTGGTGGTGCTCGCGGGCGGGCACGTCGTCGCGCACGGCGCCACCGAGGCGACCCTCACCCCGGCTCTCATCCACGAGGTGTTCGGGGTGCGCGCCGAGTGGACGCGCAACCCGCTCACCGGGCGCCCGCTGCTCGCGATCGGCTGAGGCGGCGGCCGGCTCGAGCCGGGTCCGGACGCGGGCGATCACCGGCCGCCCGCGTCCGCGGGTCAGGCCAGGCGACGGCCCCGGCGACGACGCAGCAGCAGGAGGAACGCGCCGGCCAGGAGAGCGGCCGTCGCGGCCCCGGTCCAGAGGAGCGGATCCGCACCCGTGAACGGCAGGGCCGGCACGACGGTGACGCGAACCGTGCCCGTGACCACGGTGCCGAAGGCGTCCATGAGCGAGTAGGTGAAGAGGTCCGTCCCCGAGTAGCCGGGGGCGGGCGTGTAGTGGAAGGTGCCGTCCGCGTCCACGACGACCGTGCCGTGCGCCGGCTGGGTCACCCCGTGCACGGTGAGGCCCGTCCCGCGCGCGTTCGCGAGGAGGCGGCCGCTCACCGAGTCGACGCGCTCGTCGACCTTCGTGCGGATCTCGTCGTCCGGTGCACTCGGCCGCACGAGCACCGTGACGCTCGCGGTCGCGGTGCCCCCGGCTCCGGTAATCGTGTAGGTGAAGATGTCCTGGCCCGAGAACCCGGACTCCGGGGTGTAGGTCACGGTCCCGTCGGGAGCGACCACCACCGTGCCGTGCGCACCGTCGGTCGCTCCGGTCACCGCGAGGCCCGTGCCGAGGTCGTCACCGAGGAGATCGCCCGGGACGAGCGTGATCGGCTCGTCGACGTCGCCCTCCGCCGTGTCGTCGACGGCGACCGGCGTCACGGTGATCGTCACCGTCTGCGTGTAGCCGCTCGCGCCGTCCGTGGCGTCATAGGTGAAGGTGGTCACGCCCGAGAAGCCCGCCGGCGGCGTGTAGCTGTACGAGCCGTCCGTGGCCACCGCGACCGCGCCCGAGGCGGGCTGCGTGTGAGAGGTGACCGAGAGCCCGGTGCCCGCGTCGTTGTCGAGCACGCCCGGGGCCGGAACGACGAGCGTCGTGCCCGCCGGGGTGGTGGCGACGTCGTCGCCGCCCGCGGGGGCGACCGTGATCACGAGCGTCGCGGTGGTCGTCTGCCCGGATGTGTCGCGCACCGTGTAGACGACCGAGTCGGTTCCCGAGAAGCCCGCGTCGGGGGTGTAGGTGTACGCCCCGTCGGCCGAGATCGCCAGGCTGCCGTGCGCGGCGGCGGTGTGGCCGGTGACCGTGAGGCCGCTGCCCAGGTCGTCGGCGAGCACGCCGCCCGCTGCGTCACGCGCGACGGCCGTGCCGAGGGTCGTGGTGTCGGTGTCGTCGACCGCCACGGGTGACACGGTGATGGTGAGCGTGGCCGTGGTCGTCTGGCCCGAGGAGTCACGCACCGTGTAGACCGAGCTGACCGTGCCCGAGAACCCCACCGCGGGTGTGTAGTCGTAGGCGCCGTCGGCCGCGATGTACACCGTGCCGGATGCGGGCGCCGTGTAGCCGGTCACCTGCAGACCGCTGCCGCTGTCGTCGACGAGCACGCCCGCCGCCGAGCCGCGCGAGATCGAGGTGCCGGCCGTCGTCGCGTCCACGTCGTCGACCGCCACGGGGGTGACCGTGATGGTGAGCGTGGCCGTGGTGGTCTGGCCCGAGGAGTCGCGCACCGTGTAGACCGAGCTGACCGTGCCGGAGAACCCGACCGCGGGCGTGTAGTCGTACGAGCCGTCGGACGCGATGCTCAGCGTGCCGGAGGCGGGCGCCGTGAAGCCGGTGACCGTGAGGCCCGACCCCAGGTCGTCGGGGAGCACGCCGGATGCCGCGCCGCGCGCGAGGGGCGTCCCCGCGGTCGTGGTGTCGGCGTCGTCGACCGCGACCGGGGTCACGGTGATGGTGAGGGTCGCTGTCGTCGTCTGCCCGGCCGAGTCCCGCACGGTGTAGGTGGAGGTCACGGTGCCCGAGAAGCCGGCAGCCGGGGTGTAGTCGTAGGAGCCGTCGCCGGCGATGCTCAGCGTGCCCGAGGCGGGCGCCGTGAAGCCGGTCACCGTGAGGGCCGACCCGAGGTCGTCCGGCAGCACGCCCGCGGCGGCGTCGCGTGAGATCGCGGTGCCCGCGGTCGTCGCGTCCGTGTCGTTCGTCGCGACCGGGGTCACCGAGATCGTCAGCGTCGCGGTGTCGGTGAGGCCGTTCGCGTCGGTGATCGTGTAGACCGAGCTGACGACGCCGGAGAATCCGGCGACCGGCGCGTAGGTGTACGAGCCGTCCGACTGGATGCTCAGCGACCCCGAGGAGGGGGACGTAAAGCCCGTCACCTGGAGGCCCGTGCCGAGGTCGTTCCCGAGCACGCCGTCACCGCTGACGCGGGTGATCGACGTGCCGTGGCTCGTCGCATCCGTGTCGTCGACCGCGAGCGGCGCCACCGTGATGGTGAGCGTCGACGTCGTGGTCTGGCCCTCCCCGTCGGCGACGGTGTACGTGGAGACGACGGTTCCCGAGAACCCGGCGGCGGGCGTGTACGTGTACGAGCCGTTCGACTGGATGCTCAGCGACCCCGACGAGGGCGTCGTGAAGCTCGTCACGGTGAGACCGGTGCCGCGGTCGTCCGCGAGGACGCCCGCGGCGACGTCGCGCGTGATGGCCGCGCCCGCGGTGGTGGTGTCGGTGTCGGCCACCGCGACGGGCGTCACGTGGAGGGTGAGCACGGCGGTGTCGGTCTGGCCGTCGTCGTCGGTGACCGTGTACATCGAGCTGACCGTGCCGGAGAACCCGGCCGCCGGCGTGTAGCTGTAGGAGCCGTCCGCCGCGATGCTCAGCGTGCCGGACGACGGCGACGTGAACGCGGTCACCTCGAGCCCGGTTCCTCCGTCATCGGTGAGCACCCCGTTCGCCGCGTCGCGGACGAGGGGCGTGCCGGCCGGGGTCGTGTCCTCGTCGTCGACGGCGGCGAGGCCGACCGCGATCGTGAGGGTCGCGGTGGCGGTGCGGCCGGCGGTGTCGCGGATGGTGTACACCGTGCTGACGACGCCCGAGAACCCCGCGGCGGGGACGAAGACGTAGGAGCCGCCCGCGTCGATCGTCAGGGTCCCGCGGGCGCTCGACACCGGTGTGTTGCCGGTGACGGTGATGCCCGTGCCGAGGTCGTCGCCGAGCACGCCTGCGCTGCCGGTGCGGGTGAGGGTCTGACCGTAGGGGGTCGCGTCCGTGTCGTCCACCGCGAGGGGCGTCACCGTGATGGTGAGCGTCGCCGTGGTCGAACGCCCTGCGGCATCCGTGACCGTGTAGTCCGAGGTGACGTCACCCGAGAACCCGGCCGCGGGGGTGTAGCTGTACGACCCGTCGGCTGCGATGTTCAGGCTCCCGGATGCCGGCGCCGTGAACGCGGTCACCTGGAGTCCCGTGCCCAGGTCGTCGGTGAGCACCCCGGCCGCGGCGTCGCGCGTCAGGGTGGCGCCCGCGGCGGTCGTGTCGCTGTCGTCCACCGCGACCGGCCTCACCGTGATGGTGAGGGTCGCGGTCGTCGTGCTGCCGGCGGCGTCGGTGATCGTGTAGGTGGACACGGCGTCGCCGGAGAACCCGGCTGCGGGGGTGAACGTGTAGGCGCCGTCCGCCGCGATGGTGAGCGTCCCCTGGCCCGCCGGGATCGGCGTGAAGGCCGTCACCTCGAGGTCGGTGCCGCTGTCGTCGGGCAGCACTCCGGCCGCGGCGTTCCGCGAGATCGGCGTGCCGGCGTCCGTGGCGTCCGTGTCGTTCACCGCGATCGGCGTGACGGTGATCGTGAGCGTCGCGGTCGTGGTCTGGTTGCTGCTGTCGCGCACCGTGTAGCTCGTCGTCGCCGTGCCCGAGAAGCCCACCGGGGGCGTGTAGCTGTAGGAGCCGTCGGCGGCGAGGGTGAGGGTGCCGGTCCCGGGGGCGAGCGGCGTGCTGGCCGTGACGGTGAGGCCCGTGCCGACGTCGTTCGCGAGCACCCCGCTGCCGGCCGTGCGCGACACCGGGGTGTTCGCCGGGGTGCTCGCGGTGTCGTCGACGGCGCGCGGCGTGACCGTGATGGTGAGCACCGCGGTGTCGGTCTGCCCGGCGTCGTCGGTGATCGTGTACGTCGAGGTGACGGTGCCGGTGAAGGTCGCGGTGGGCACGTAGCTGTAGGAGCCGTCGGCGGCGATCGTGAGGGTTCCCGACGACGGGGGCGTGAACGCCGTCACGGTGATGTTCGTGCCGCTGTCGTTGCCGAGCACCCCCTGGGCGACGCCGCGGGTGAGGGTGGTGCCGACGGACGTCGTCGCGGAGTCGTTCACGGCATCCGGCGTCGTCGGGAGCGGCAGGACGTCGGCCTGGGTCGTCCGCACGGCGCTCGGGAAGAAGGTCCAGATGTCGAGGCCCTTCGCGTCGCCGAGCGTGCCCTTCGTCGTGGGGCAGAAGGCGTTCGCGTTGGTGCTCTCCTGGGTGCCGAAGGCGCGGGCGCTGCCGGAGGAGTCGAAGCCCGTCACCGGGTCGCTGAACAGCGGGTTCGGCACGACGCCGGCGAAGTTGGGGCAGATCGCGCCGCCCGGCGTGCCGACGTTCACGCCGCTGCTGGTCGTGTAGCCGCGGTCGTCGAAGAACGCGCGCGTGCAATTGCTGCCGTTGCTCGTGGCGCCCGTGAACGGGCAGATGCCGCTCGGCGGGTTCTCGAGGGTGATCGTGGGCCCGCCGTAGTAGGAGCTCTCGATGTCGAGCATGGGTGCGTGGTATTCGCCGCCGCGCAGCGTCGCGTGCACGACGTAGTCGTCGCCGATCGGGAAGGGGTTGCCCCTGTTGTCCTTGCCATCCCAGTTGACCGCGTAGACGCCCGCGGCGTCGACCACCCCGCGGATGGTCACGTTCCCGGGCAGGCCGGGGTCGAAGTCCACCCCGTCGCGCGAGAGCACGATCTCGTAGGTTCCGCTCGTGCCGGTGTCGACGGTGAAGGTTCCGCCCTGGTCGACGTAGCTGCCGGATGCGGTCTTCTTCCCCGCGTAGCTCACCGAGTTGAGCACCGGGTTGGTCGGCGTCGTCGGGATGCTGAGCGCACCCAGCGTGGCGCTCGAGAGCGGCTCGAGCGAGAGCGGGTACTCGGGTGCGGCGAGGTGGGTTCCGCCGAGCAGCGTCTCGAGGATCTGGGTGTTGGAGCCCGTCGCGACGACGTCGTGGTTGAGGGGCGTGCCGTCCGCGTCGAGGAAGCCCGAGCGGTTGCCGTAGTACGCGTAGCCGTTGCCGTCGAGTCCGCGCATGTCGACGCGGTAGCGGAATCCGTCCGTCGTGTTGAGGTAGAGCGTCGACATGACGGGGCGGGGGTTGGCTCCGGTGAAGAACGCGAAGGAGTACGTGTAGACGCGGCCGGCGATGTTGGTCGTCGAGGTGGTGGTCGCGCCGCGCACGGTGAGGTCCCAGGCGTTGACGGCCGAGGAGCCGGCGGGGTTGGGGAAGCTGGGGTCGCTCGGCACGACGAGCGGGCTCGGGCTGCCGTCGCCGGATGCGAGGTTGCCCGCCGTTCCGTAGAAGGCGACCCGGTAGATGCCGGTCGTGGGGGCGGTGTAGTAGCAGGCCTTGTACCCCGCGGCGTTGTTGTTGCCGGTGATCGAGTTGGGACCGGCGAGCTCCTGCGTGCGCGTCGCCAGCACGCCGCGGTCCGCGTTGTCGCCGCCCGTGGCGCGCTGAGCCAGACAGCTGAAGCTCGGCGTGGGGAGCGCCGAGTTCGCGACCGTGTTGACGCCCGTCTCGGAGATGAGGCCCGGGTTCCACATCACGATGTCGGCCTGGCTGCCCGAGAGCGTCTGCATCGACGACGAGCCGACCAGGATCTGCTCGCCCGCGACCGCGTACACCGAGAACATGGTGCGCCGCTTGACCTGCGTCTCGCCGGGACCGTTCGGGCCGTACGAGTTGGTGCGCCATTCGAGGGCGGCCCGGCACGGGTTCGCATCCGTGGGACCGCAGGTGCTGCCTCCGGTCGGGAAGAGCGTGCCGGATCCTGACACGGCGGCGGAGGCGGTCGCGACGGGGGCGATCGTGGCAGGGGCGACGACCGCGGCGAGGGCGAGCGCGAACGCGGTCACCGCCGCGAGGGCAGCGCGAGGCATGTGGAACCGTTCGGGTCGGGTCGATCGGGGTGACGTCGAGACGCGTCTCGGCGTTCTTCACGCTAGCCGGTAGACCGCCCCGTCTGTCCTCGCGGCATGTCCCCAGTTCGGGAGCGATCACCCCGGTCTGTACCCCATCGCCCCCAGGCTGTACCCCCTACCGCTCGTCGGGACGCCAGCGGTACAGCAGCGAGGGCGGCAGCAGGAACGCCCGCACCCGCGTGCTCGTCCCCGCCGACCTCAGGATCACGCGGCGCACCGCGGCGAGCTCGGCGGGCGACGGTGCCGCCGCATCCGGGCGCCCGTAGGCGGAGTCCTCCACCCGCCCCCGGAAGGCGCCCAACGCGTCGCTCTCGATCGTGATCTGCCGCGCCAGCCGGTCCGCGAACGCGCGGGCGGTCTCGGAGTCGGGAGCCGACCAGCCGATGTCGCGCGCCGTGTCGCGCACCTCGTCCCACGCGGCCGTCGCGGCATCCCGCCCCTGACGCATCCGGCGGACACGGCCCCATCGCACCGCGGTGCGGAACGCGGCCGGCACGAGCCCGATGAGCACGAGCGCCGCGAGCACGCCGAGCGCCGCGAGCACCGAACCGCTCTGCTGCGCGGCCAGCTGCTCGGGCGTCTGCGGCGTCTCGTCGCGGTCGGGACGGGCGTCCGGCGTCGCGCTCGGGGCCGAGGTCGGCGTCTGCGTGCTCTCGTCCTGCGGCGTGTTCGGGTCGTCGACGAGCGAGGTGCCGTACTGCGGGAGCGAGCCGCGGCCGGGCGTCGGCTCGAAGCGCAGCCAGCCGATGCCCTCGAAGTACAGCTCCGGCCAGGCGTGCAGGTCGTTCGTGGAGACCTGGAAGACGGGCGAGCGCTGCTCCTCCCGGCCACCCGGCTGGAAGCCCACCGCGACGCGCGACGGGATCCCGAGCACGCGCGCCATGACCGCCATCGCCGAGGCATAGTGCACGCAATAGCCGGACTTCACGTCGAGGAACACCGCGAGCGCGTCCATCCCGCTGCCGTCGAAGCCCTCCTCGACCGGGGTGTCCTCGGAGTACTCGAACGGAGAACCCCGCAGGTACGACTGCAGCGCGAGCGCCTGGGCGTAGGCGGAACCGGCGCCGTCTCCGACCTCGTGGGCGGTGGCGCTGATGATCTCGGGCAGGCCATCCGGCAGGCTGAGCGAGCCCAGCGGTGCCGAGGCCGGGTTGACCGTGGTCTCCGCGAGCTGCTCCGCGGTCGGGTTCACCTCCAGGAAGCTCGCCTCGTACTCCTGGCCGCGCGCCCCGGATGCGACGCTGCGCACGGTGAGGGTCTCCGGCTCCCAGAACCAGTCGCCCTCGGTTCCCGCGACGCTCGTGGTGGGATACGGCAGCGGAAGCCAGTGCGTGATGAGGTCGGCGACGGTCACGTCGACGCTCGCCTCCTCGGAGCGCACCTCGGGGCCGAACCCAACGGGTACCGGGAACTGCTCCAGCCCGCCCGCCCGCTCGGGGCCGACGGTGGGCCCCCAGGTCTCCCCCGTGAAGTTGTCGAGGGTCGTGAGCCGCAGGTACACGGGGCCCGTGGCATCCGTCGTGTAGCTGAGCGCGAGCGTCGGGTCGCCGCGGCGCAGGTCGTCGCCGAGCGTGATGAGCGGGTTCACACCGGTGCGCAGCCCCGAGCTGCGCACCGAGGCGTCGTCGCGCACGCCGGGGATCGCATAGGGCAGCAGCAGGGAGCCCACCGCGACCAACGCGCCCGCGACGAGCACCACGCGACGGCTGTCGCGCCGCGCCCCGATCCGCAGGACGGCGAGGTAGAGCACCGCCGTCGCGAGATACCAGAAGGCATCCGTGAGCTCCGGACGGATCGCCATCGGCACCACGAGCAGCGCCGCGAGCGGACCGGCCACGAGCGCCGGACGACGCAGGGCGATGAGCACATCCGTCACCCACGCGCACGCGATCATCAGCACGGCGATGAGCAGCACGATGCCGAGCTCCGGCGTCGCCGGCACCCGCTGCTCAACGATCGACGCGATGCCCGACTCGACGAGGAGCCCCATCCGGCCGACGGTGTCGAGGGTGGGGATGACGCCGAGGATCGCCGTGTCGGCGGCGTAGCCGAGCGTCAGTAGGCCCACCCCGGCCGCGAGCGACACGAGCGGAGGCCAGAGCGGCGAGCGCAGGAGGCTGCGGGCCGCGGCCGCCGCGACGAGCACCGCCGCCGCGTAGCCCGCGCCGACGAACCACCAGCTGAGGCCCGCGAGCGTGACGTGCAGGCCCGCGAGCGCCGCCGCGAGGGCGCCCCAGGCGAGCAGGGTGCGCGGCCAGCGCTGCTCGGTGCGCGGCCTCCGCGGCGGTCCGGTGCGCGAGGCGGGAGCGGCCGGCGCCCGGCGGGTGTCAGTGAGCGCCACGGATGTACCCCGCCTCCGTCGCCGACGCCCGCCAGCTGTCCGCGATGTCGTCGAACGGCTCGACGTCCACGCACAGCCACCCCGTGTCGGCGAAACGCGCGCGCGTCTCGGCGCGCATCCCGATCGCGAACAGCGCCCCCGACTGACCGGGGCGACGCTGCCGCAGCACCCAGTCGACCACCTCGTCGTCCGGGTCGGCGAGGATCGCGAACGTCGGGCCCGCCGCATCCGCCGACGCCGCCGGCAGCGCGTGATGGCGCTCGAGCATGCGCAGCGCGGCGAGGCTCGTCAGGAACCCCTCGACGCGCTGGCCGCCCTCCCAGCGCTCGCCGATCGGCTCGATCTGGGCCGTGCCCGACTCCACGACCTCGACGCGGAAGCCGCTCTCGTCGAGGTGCACGGCGACCGCCGCCAGCATCCGCACCGCCCACTCGAAGGACTCGCTGTGCGGCGCGGGCGGCCAGTTCTCGCGGTCGGGTGCGGCGTCGGGGTAGCCGGCGACGCGCGTGTCGACGATGACGCGGGCGTCGGGGTGGCTGCGGTGCTCCTCCTGGCGCACCATGAGCTCGCCGTGGCGTGCGGATGCGCGCCAGTGCACGCGGCGCAGGGCGTCGCCCGAACGGTACTCGCGCGTCGTGAGGTCGTCGTCGTTGCCGACCGCGCGACGCTGCACGAGCTGCGCTGCACCGTCGCCGTCGATCAGCATCGGGCCGCCCTCCGGCAGCTGCGCGACCGCCGGTACGACCGTCAGGCGATCGACGTCGCCGAGCGCCGCGGAGGAGCGCGCCATCCCGAACGGGTCGGTGAACTCCGCCACGAGCGGCCCGATCGGGTAGAGACCCCGCCGGTGCGGGTGCAGCTCGTAGTGCAGCACCGCCGTGCGGGCGGACGCGGGCCGGATGCGGATCGGGTCGAGCTCGCCCGGCCGCTGCGGCTCCCGCCACGGGATGGCGTCGTTCCACAGCAGGGCGGGGGTCGTCACCGTGCCGCCGTTGCGCACCCGCAGCGTCACGAGCGCGGTCGACCCCGCGGATACGACGGGCGGCGAGAACAGGCGGATGACGTCGAGCTTGGGGCGCCGCAGCCGCGCCAGCAGCAGGCCGCCGAGCGACAGCAGGAGCGCGAAGGACGCCGCGACGAGCAGCTCGTGCCGGCCGATCACGAACGCCAGCACGAGGCAGGCCGCCCCCACGCCGAGCGTCGTCCACCCGCGCACGGTGAGACGCGTGCGATGCAAGCGCCTCAGCGACGAGTCGGGGTCGGACACGGGATGCGCGGTGCGCTCAGGCCGGCCCGGACGCGCCGAGCGGCACCGGGGTGGACTTCACGATGCGGGCCGCGATCTCGGCGAGCCCCTCGCGGCCGTACCCGCCGCCCGTCGACTTCGCGGGCATGAGGCGGTGGGCGAGCACCGGCACGGCGAGCGCGTCGATGTCGTCGGGCAGCACGAAGTCGCGGCCGTCGAGGGCCGCACGGGCCTTCGCGGCGCGCACCAGCTGCAGGGTCGCGCGCGGGCTCGCCCCGAGCCGCAGCTCGCGGTCGACGCGCGTCGCGGCGGCGATCGCCACGACGTAGTGCTCGACGGCGGGACTCACGAACACCTCGCGCACCGTGAGGATCATCTGGCGCAGCCGCTCGATCGTGACGACCGGCCGCAGCTCGTCGAGCGGGCTGCCCTGCTCCCGCTGGCGCAGCATCGCGGCCTCGTTCGCCGCATCCGGGTACCCCATCGAGATGCGGGCCATGAAGCGGTCGCGCTGCGCCTCGGGCAGCGCGTAGGTGCCCTCCATCTCGACCGGGTTCTGCGTCGCGATGACGGTGAACGGGGCCGGCAGCGGGTAGCTGCCTCCGTCGACCGAGACCTGGTGCTCCTCCATCGACTCGAGCAGCGCCGACTGGGTCTTGGGGCTCGCGCGGTTGATCTCGTCGCCGATGACGATGTTGGCGAACACGGGGCCGGGCTTGAACTCGAAGTCGCGGGTGGCCTGGTTGTAGACCGAGACACCCGTTATGTCCGACGGCAGCAGGTCGGGCGTGAACTGGATGCGGTTCACCGTGCAGTCGACGCTGCGGGCGAGCGCGCGGGCGAGCATCGTCTTCCCGACGCCCGGCACGTCCTCGACGAGCAGGTGGCCCTCGGCGAGCAGCACCGTGGTGGCGAGCTCGATGACGTCGCGCTTGCCGTCGATGACCGTCTCGACGGCGGCCATCACCGCCCGGGCGTCCAGGAGGAACTCGGGAGCGGACAGGGGTCCCGTGGAGGTCTCGGCATCGACGCCGACGGCCTCCCCGGTCTCGGGGACGCGTTCCATCATCCGAGTGTCGCACGACCTCGTGGATTCGTCACCGTCGCGGGTGTCCTGAATCCTCGGGCCGCGTGTCCCGAGGTCGAGGCGTCGCTTCGTGTCGTCTCACCCCGCGCACGCCCGACGCAAATCACGCCTCACCCTTTCCCGCTGAGACGCATCACGCCGCGATGGCCCGAGGCGTCACTTCGTGTCGCCGCGGGTGCGGGTCATGCGACCCAAAGCGACGCCTCAGTGACCCGGGTCGGCTGCGTCGCGTGCGGCGAGGCCCGCCGCGTAGCCGTCGGCGTAGGCCTCGCGGCTGCCCCGGCGGAACATGTCGCGCTCGGAGGGACGGATGAGGGCGCGCGCGCCCGGCGCGTCGAGCCCGGTCACGAGGTGCCCGAGGCCGCGGATCACGGCGACGGGGCGGCCCGCCGCCTTGCCCTTCACGAGCTCCGCGGCGGCGGCCAGCTCGTCGCCGATCGCGGGCGCCGTCACCGCCAGGGTCTTGCCGTTCGCGTCCGCCGTGCCGGCGAGCTCGTGCAGCACGACGACGCCCGCGGCGCCGATCGCGGCATCCGTCTGCCCCTCGCGCCAGGGGCGGCCGAGTGTGTCGGTGAGGATGACGCCGATGCGGATGCCGAGCCGGTCGCGCAGCGTCTCGGCGAGGTGGCGGGCGGAGCGGTCGGGGTCCTCGGGGAGCAGCAGCACGTGGCCGTCGGGCGCGTTGGACGCGTCGACGCCCGCGGCCGCCATCACGAGGCCCTGCCGGTTCTCGACGATGCGCGTCGTGCCCGAGCCGTCGGCGTGCGGGCGCTCGGCGACGACGCGCACGGTCTCGGCGGTGATCGCCTCCTCGCGATCGGCGGCCGCGACGATGCGCCCCTCCGCCTTGCTCACGATCTTGCTCGTCACCGCGACGATGTCGCCGTCCTCCGCGACCCCCGCGAGCGCATCCCCGAGGATGCCCGCGAGGTCGTCCCCCGCCCGGAACTCGGGCAGCCCCTCGAGCGCGAACACGCTGAATCCGTCCATCCCCGCCATCCTCCCCTCCCGCGAGCATCCCTCCACCGCGAGTAGTCGTATATCGGGCGAAAACCCTCGTTCTGGGCTCGGAATACGACTACTCGGCGTGGGTGTCGAGCTCGTGCGCGACCGCGCGCACACCCAGCCAGGCGAGCACGGCGACGGCGCCGAAGAGCGCGACGACGAGGGCGGCGAGATCCGCGGCGGCGACACCCGCGGCGACCTCGGCGTCGCCCGGCCTGCTGGTCTCCACCATCGCGGCGATGAGCCAGATGAGCGCAGCGCTCGCGAGCGCCACCACCGAGATCGCGCCGATCGCACGACGGTAGGGGTTGGGTCTCATGGCGCGAGCGTAGCGGTGCGCGCCTCAGCCGCGAAGCCCCGGCAGCACCTCGCGACCGAAGAGCTCGAGGAACGCGGTCTGGTCGCGCGAGACGTTGTGCAGGTACACCCGGTCGAAGCCGAGGTCGAGGTAGCGCTGGATGTGGGCGCGGTGCACGTCCGGGTCCTCGGAGATGAGCACGCGGCCCTCGAAGTCCTCTGCGCGCACGGTGCGGGCGATCTGCTCGAGCTCGAACGGCGAGCGGATATCGGACTTCGGGAACCGCATCCCCGCGTTCGGCCACTCCCGCAGCGCGTTCGCCACCGCCTCCTCGCGGGTGGGCGCCCAGCTGAGGTGCAGGCGGATGATGCGCGTCTGCGTGCGGGGATCGCGCCCCACCTCGCGCCCGCCCTCGGCGAACCGCGCGAGCAGCGGCGCCACCTTCTCCACCGGGGCACCGTCGACCACGATCCCGTCGACAGTGCGGCCGGCGCGCTTCGCCGTCACGGGGCCGGCGGTGCCGATCAGGATGGGCGGTGCGGCATCCGGCATCGTCCAGAGCCGCGTGGACTCGAGCTTGTAGTAGCGGCCCTCGTGCCGGGCGTCGCGGCCGGCGAGGGATGCCGCGAACAGCTTCTTGATGATGTCGACCGCCTCGAACATGCGGTCGATGCGCTCGGGCGCCTCGGGCCAGTAGCGTCCGACGACGTGCTCGTTGATGGCCTCGCCCGAGCCGAGCCCGAGCCAGTGGCGGCCCGGGTATATGGCGGCGAGCGTGGCGGAGGCCTGCGCGACCATCGCCGGATGCCACCGGAAGGTGGGCGCCGTCACTCCGGTTCCGAGGTCGCCCGCCGTCACCTGGCCGAGCGCCGACAGCACATTCCACACGAAGCTCGCCTGCCCCTGCTGCGGCACCCACGGCTGGAAGTGGTCGGCCGCCATCACCCCCGTGAACCCGGATGCCTCCGCCTGCTGCGCGAGCGCGATCACCTCGCCCGGCGCGAAGCGCTCGAGCATGGCGGCGTAGCCGATGTGCGGGGTCACGGCTCCATCTTGACGCGTTCCCGCATCGCATCGCTCTCCGTTGGGGAGGACGACACGCCGCGCGAGTCCCTCCGCAGACGGGTGCGGCGGCGCGTCGTCCTCCGCAAGCTCAACCGAGCGCCGCGATCGCGTCCGCCGCGAGCTGCACCACCGTGTCCGAGGCGGAGGCCTCGGGCGTGAAGCCGAGGCGCGCCACCACGAGCCCCTCCGAGGGGATGACGAGCAGCAGCTGACCGTCGTGGCCGTTCGCCGAGTACGCATCCGATGGCAGCGACGGCCACCGCAGCGAGCCGTCGGGCAGCACGTTCGTGCGCCAGCCCATGCCGTATCCGGGGTCGTCCGAGACGCCCGTGTCGGTCACCGTGAGGCTCCGCGCCATCCAGTCCGACGGCAGCAGCTGCTCGCCGTTCCACTCCCCGTTCTGCAGCGCGAACTGCCCGATCGCGGCCCAGTCGCGCGGGGTCGCCCACAGGTACGAGGAGCAGACGGGGGTGCCCGCGGCATCCGGCTCCATCACGGCCGAGGAGAGGCCGAGAGCCCGGAAGATGGTCTGCCGCGGCAGGTCGGCGCCCGCGCCGGTGCGCGAGGCGAGCACCGAGCACAGCAGCGTCGTCGAGCCGCTCGAGTACTGCTGCACCTCGCCCGGCGCGTGCGCGAGCGGGAGGCTCGCCACGTAGCCGCCCATGTCGGGCTCGAGGTACAGCATCCGGGTGATGGGGGTGCCGAGGTCGTAGGTCTCGTCCCACGCGAGGCCGGCGTCCATGCGCAGCAGGTTCTCGACGGTGATGTCGGCGCGCTCGTCCGTCCACTCGGGTCGCAGGTGGTCGTCGTCGAGCGCGACCACGCCCTGCTTCACGAGCATGCCGGTCATGAGCGAGGTCACGCTCTTCGACATCGACCAGCCGAGCTGCGGAGTGGATGCGTCGAAGCCGTCCGCGTAGCGCTCCGCCACCAGCGCGCCGTCCTTCACGACCACGATGCCGCGCGTGCCGAGCTTCGCGACCACGGCGTCCGGCTCCCCCGCCGCGAAGGCGCGGTCGAGCGCCGACTCGAGCTCGGGGCTCGGGGCGGCGACCACCGCCTCCGTGAAGGGGTTGCCCGCTGAGGTCACCACGGTCGGCTCGCCGAGTGCGAGGGGCGCCGAGGCCAGGGTGCAGCCGAAGCCCTCGACGTAGCGCGCCTGCTGCGGGGTGCCGACGCCCAGCACGGATGCCGTGTCGACATCGCCCTCACCGCTCACCTTCAGATACGGCACGAGCGGGTTCGGCGGCAGATCGGAAGCCGGGTCGTCGCGCCCCGCCACATGCTCGAGCGCGCAGGCGTTGTGGGCCGCATAGCCCGTGCCCGTCAGCAGCAGCGGCCCCTGCCAGAGGAAAACGCCCGTGAGCGCGACGACGAGCAGCAGGACAACGGACGCGGCCACGATGCCGCCCCGACGGAGGAGACGCACGAGCGGATGCTAACCCGCGAGGCGCGGGCGGGCGAAACGGGGCCCGCGCTACGGACGCAGCAGCACCTTGATGGCGCGCCGCTCGTCCATCGCGGCGTACGCCTCCGCGACCTCCGCCATCGGCAGCTCGAGGTCGAACACGGCACCCGGCTGGAGGCGGCCGTCCCACACCTCGGGCAGCAGCTCCTCGACGTAGTTGCGCACCGGGGCGACTCCCCCGCGCACGCCGACGTTGGTCTCGAACATGCGCCGGATGGGCAGCTCGGCGCCGCCGTTCGGCACTCCGACGTAGCCCACCTGCCCGCCGGGCCGCGCGGAGCGGAGGGCCTGGTCCATCGACTCCTTCGTGCCGACGCACTCGAGCACGACATCCGCGCCGACGCCGTCGAACATGGCCCGGATGCGCTCCACGCCCTCCGTGCCGCGCTCCGCCACGACGTCGGTGGCGCCGAAGCGACGCGCGAGCTCCTGCCGGTCGGCGTGCCGCGACATCGCGACGATGCGCTCGGCTCCGAGGCGGGCGGAGGCGAGCACGGCGCACAGCCCCACCGCGCCGTCGCCCACCACGACGACCGTCTTCCCGGGTCCCACCCCGCCCGAGACGGCGGCATGGTGCCCCGTGCCCATCACGTCCGCGAGGGTCAGCAGGTGCGGCACGAGCGCCTCATCGGGCATCGCGGGTGTCGCCACGAGCGAGCCGTCGGCGTGCGGCACGCGCACGCGCTCGCCCTGCCCGCCGTCGGCGAAGCCGCCCATGCGGTCGTCGCTGCCCCACCATCCGCCGTTCAGGCACGACGTCGAGAAGCCGTTCCGGCAGTTCACGCACTCCATGTCGCAGTCGTAGAACGGGGCGATCACGAAGTCGCCGACCCGGATGCGGCGCACCTCGGGCCCCACCTCCTCGACCACACCCACGAACTCGTGACCGATGCGGTGCGGCGCGTGCGTCGGGGTGACTCCGCGGTACGGCCACAGGTCGGAGCCGCACACGCACGCCGCCACGACGCGCACGATCGCGTCGCCGCCGGTCGAGAGCACCGGATCCGGCACCTCCTCGAAGCGGATGTCGCCGGGCGCGTGGATGAGGGTCGCGTGCACGGTTCGAGGCTACGCGGATGCGGGCGGGCGCGCCCACGTCGCAGCTACAGGCTCAACCGGCGTCTTCGGTGCCGAACCTCCCGCGTGCGGCCGTTTCAGCCTGCTTCTGCCACGCCGAGCCGTCGCGTCAGCAGGAGCGCCGCGGTGAGCGGCACCGCGGCGATCACCGCGAACGACAGGTCGATGAGTTGCCACCCCCACGGGATGCCGCGCACCGCGCCCGCCACGAGGGCCAGCGGAACGACGACGGCGCACATGACGAGCCCCCACCGGATCACCCAGACGTTGCGCACCGGGTCGCGAAGCGGGCCGAGGAAGGCGACCGCGATCATCAGGTGGGCGAACGCGAGCCAGTCGGTGCCGTAGGCGAGGAACGGGTAGCTCGCGTAGCTCGCCACGAGCGCGTCGTGCACGCGGTCGACCCACGGCGTCGCCCAGCCCCACAGCTCGGGGAACGGCAGCCACCCGCCGTGCAGCGCTGCCGATGCCGCCCCGAGCTCCGCCTCGAGGGGGAACGCGGTGACGCCGCTCACCACGAGGCCGAGGATGACGACCACCAGCCAGACGCGGATCCACGCGAGCGTGCTCATGCCGCGACGGTATCCGCCGGGGTGCGGCAGCGGCAGCGACCTTGGTCCCGCGGTCGCTCGGCTGTCGGTGGCCGGGCGTAGCGTCGAGACACGAGCGAAGGAGCACACCATGGTCGACTACCGCATCGAACTCGTCTTCGTCCCCGTCTCGGACGTCGACCGCGCGAGGGCCTTCTACGGCGACACGCTCGGCTGGCCCGTCGACCACGACCAGACCGTCAGCGACGAGCTCCGGTTCGTGCAGGTGACGCCGCCCGGATCCGCCTGCTCGATCGCCTTCGGCGTCGGCATCAGCGACATGGCGCCGGGCTCGCTGCGGGCGCTGCAGGTCGTCGTGTCGTCGGCGGATGAGGCGCTCGCCGACCTCCGCGGCCGCGGGGTCGAGTGCTCCGACATCGCCGACCTCGCCTGGGGTCGGTTCATCTACTTCGCCGACCCGGATGGCAACAGCTGGGCGGTGCAGGAGCTGCCCGACTACGCGGCGAACGCCGGCTGACCGCGGCGGCTGGTGCGCATCACGTCACCCCGTCACCCCGCCAGTCTCACCCTGTCGCCAATCTCACCCTGTCGCCTCAGAAATGCAGGAGATTCTCGGTGGCGCCCGAAGCAGGGCCCGACGACAGTGGGTTCCGGGTTCGCCGCTCCTGCATTTCTGAGGAGGTGACGGTCGCAGCGCGCGGCGGTCGCGGGACCCGACGCCTACAGCGCGCGCAGCCGCGGTGCCAGGTCGCGCTCGAAGAGCTCCATGAAGCGGCGCTGGTCGTGCCCGGGCGCGTGGAACACGAGGTGGTTCAGCCCCCAGTCGACGTACTGGGCGATCTCGGCGACCACCGCATCCGGATCGGAGCCGACGATCCACCGCGAGGCGATCTGCTCGATCGGGAGCGCGTCCGCCGCCCGCTCCATCTCGACCGGGTCGGTGATGTCGTGCTTCTGCTCCTTGGGGAGCGCGAGCGGCGCCCAGAACCGGGTGTTCTCGAGCGCGACGTCGGGGTCGGTGTCGTAGGAGAGCTTGATCTCGATCATCCGGTCGACGTCGTCGAGCGTCTTGCCCGCCTTCGCGGCGCCCTCCTCGACGGCGGGCATGAGCTCGTCGCGGTAGAGCGCGGCGCCCTTGCCCGAGGTGCAGATGAACCCGTCGCCCGCGCGTCCCGCGTATCGCGCCACCATCGGACCGCCCGCCGCGATGTAGATCGGGATGGGCGTCTCGGGCCGGTCGTAGATCGACGCGTCGACGGTGGAGTAATACTCGCCGTCGAAGCTCACGCGGTCCTCGGTCCACAGCGCCCGCATGAGGTCGACAGACTCCCGCAGCCGCGCGAACCGCTCCTTGAACTCGGGCCACTCGCCCCGCCATCCGGTGGCGATCTCGTTGAGCGCCTCGCCCGTGCCCACCCCGAGGAAGATGCGCCCGGGGTACAGCAGCCCCATGGTTGCGAACGCCTGCGCGATCACCGCGGGGTTGTAGCGGAAGGTGGGCGTCATGACGCTCGTGCCGATCAGCACGTCGGAGGTGCGCTCCCCCACCGCCGTCATCCACGCGAGCGAGAACGGCGCGTGCCCGCCCTCGTGGCGCCACGGCTGGAAGTGGTCGGAGGTGGTCACCGACTCGAAGCCGTGCCCCTCCGCCGCCACCGCGAACTCCACGAGGTCACGCGGTGAGAACTGCTCGGCCGAGGCCTTGTATCCGAGTCGAAGCGCACGAGTCATGTCCCTATTCTGCTCGTGGACATTTCACGATGGTTTCCCGGATGCCGGATGCCGGCGCGCTAGCGTGGCGACGATGCTGCTCTTCTACATCGACGAGTCCGGCCACCACCGGATGGCGCCCGACCCGCACGACGCGACCCGGCTCGCCGCCGACACGACCGACTGGTTCGTGCTGTCGGCCGTCGGCATCCGCGACGTGGAGCGCCGCGCGCTCGCGGAGGAGCTGGACCGCATCAAGCGCGAGCACCTCGGCGCGCGGCCCGACCGCCCCTGGAACGAGACGGAGCTCAAGGGGCGCCGCCTCGCGATCACGCGCCGGCGCCTCGAGGGAGCGCGGGCGGACGCGGAGGCCGACTACGCGGCGATCCGGGATGCCGAAGCGATCGATGCGGTCGAGGCCGAGATCGTGGGGGTGTTCGCCCGATTCCAGCCGACCGTGTTCACCGTGGCGGTCGACAAGCGGCGTCTCTTCGCCGAGCGGCCCGGCGAGCCCGCGCTCGGCTGGGCGTACGCCTTCCTCTACCGGCGCATCGCCCTCGAGCTCGAGCGGGATCACCCGGGCGAGGGCGGCATCCTGGTCGCGGATCAGCAGACCGAGCACGAGAAGGCGTTCCGCGATCACGAGCTCACCCGCATCCGCGATGAGCTGGCACGCAACGGCAGGCTGAGGGCGGACTACCGGCTGCTGCTCGACCGCCCGCTGTGGATCGACTCGAGCCTGTCCACCTGGGACCGGGAGATCATCCAGCTGGCCGATCTCGTGGCCTTCACGACGCACGAGGGCGTCGACCGCGGGTTCGCCTCGGACGGTGCGCGGGGGCTGTGGCCCTCGATCCGCGCGTGTCTCGACCGCGACGAGCACGGCTCGCCCGACGGCGAGGGGCTCGTGATCTTCCCGAAACCGGCCGAATGGCCGGCTACGGCGTGATCGCGTCGAGGTAGGCGTAGGCCTCCTCGAGCAGCGCCACCCACTCGGCGTCGGAGGCCGTGTCGGGCATCACCACCCACTCGCGCATCTCGCGCTCGCGCATCACCATGCGCCGGGCGGAGCCGTCGGCGACGAGCGCATCTGCACGGGCCTCCGGCACCTTCACCATGAGCGCCCCCGCGTGGGGCACGACGGCGAAGATCTTGCCGCGGATGCCGAGGCCCTCCGTCGAGAACATCCGGCCCCAGCTGACCCCGGGCCGTTCGAGGAGGGGTGCGCCGAGCCGCTCGAGGCGCGCCCGCGCGGCATCGGCCGCCTCGCGCTCCGCATCCGTCACCATGCGGGAAGTGTGGCACGGCCCTCCGACGTGCCGGAAGCGCGGCGAAGCGGTCGTTTCAGCCCCCGTCCGCCGCCGTCCGGTCGATCGGCCGCCTTCGCGGCGCACGAGTCGGCGCGGAAGGCCGCGTGCGCCCTCTCCGAGGGGCACCCAGTTCGGGGGCTAGAGCGGATGGCTCACTTTCGATGAGGTAGTAGCTATGGAGTCGAGTACTGCGCCTGCCGCCGGGTGGTTTCCCGACCCCGGCGACCCCTCGACCGAGCGCTGGTGGTCGGGCCACGAGTGGACCGAGCACACCCGCCGGCCGCTCGGCGCAGAGGTGCCAGAGGCGTTCACGCCGCACGTCGCGACGCTCGTCGCCGAGCGACCAGCGGCCGAGCCCGAGCCGTTCGTGTTCGCCATGACCCCGACCGCCGAGACGGCATCCGCCGCGGAGACGACCGCCGCCGCGCCCGTCGCGGCGATCCAGCCAGAGGCCTCCCCGGCGGTGGAGCTCGGCCTCGCGCAGCCGGCCGAGCGCTCGTGGTTCACGACCGACGAGCCGCTCGCCCCCGAGGTGTCGACCCTCCTCACCGGCGCGCCGCTGACCCCGCCGTGGCTCACCCCTGCACCCGAGCTCGCGGACCCCGCGCCGCTCGCCGCCGCGCCTGAGCCGGCCGCACCAGAGCCCATCGCGCCCGGCTTCATCGCGTCGGCCCCCGCCGAGACGGCGACCGCTACACCGCAGCCGGTGTTCGCCATGACCCCGAGCTTCGCCGGCACCGCGCCGAGCACGCCCGAGCCGATGCTGACGGACGCGGCGACGCTCGCGCCCGTACCCGCCCTGACGACGCCCGCACCCGTCGCTGCGCCGACCGCACCGGAGTTCGTCGCGCCCGCCGCATCCGCTCTCGCACCGGCCCCGGATGCGGCAGAGGGCTTCGTGCTGCCGGGGGCCCCCGTGGGACCCGTCACGGCCGCCGACCTCGAGCCGCGCGTCGGGCGTCACGCGGACGCCATGCCCGAGCCGGCACCGGTGCCCGCCCCCGCGCTGCCCGCGGTGCGCCCCGTCGGCTTCACGGCATCCGCCGACCCGGAGGTCGCCAACCGCTACCGCTCCGTGATCCACGCCGCCGACCAGGAGGCCCTGGCCGCACCCGCAGCCGCACCGGCCCCCGGGAACATGCCGTCCTCCACCATGATGTCCGCACGTTCGACGGTGTCGGCGCCGAGCTACGCGAGCTACGACTCCGCGTCGAACCGCGCCGCTCGGGCCGCGCTCACGAGCGGGATCATCGGCCTCGTCGCATCCGGCCTGGTCGTCGGCTCGCGTCTCGTCGATATCGGCATCCCGGGCGCGGCGATCGGCCTCGCCACGCTCGTGCTCGTTCCGCTCGCCTTCATCACGGGGCTCGTCGCGATCATCACCGGCATCGTCGGGCTCGTCGTGGCGCGCCGCGCCCGCACCGGTCGCGGCGCCGCACTCGGCGGCCTGCTGCTCGGCATCCTGCTCGTCGTCGTGCTGCCGGCGGCGTTCGTCGGCCTGATGCTGCTGTTCGCGCAGGCCTTCGGCGTCTTCGCCTGACCGGGGCGAGCGCTCAGCGAGGCTGCTCGAGGAAGTCGGCGACGACGCGAGGCACGTACGGCGACACATCCCCGCCGAGGGATGCGACCTGCCGCACGAGGGAGCTCGAGACGTGCGCGTGGGCGGGGTCGGGCAGCATGAAGATCGTCTCGACCTTCGCGAGGTTGCGGTTCACGATCGCCATCGGCGTCTCGTAGGCCACGTCGACCTGGGAGCGGATGCCCTTCACGAGCACGCTCGCCCCGACGTCCGTGCAGTAGTCGACGAGCAGGCCGACACTCCAGCTCGTGACGAGGATCTCGCCCGGGATGCGCGCCTCGGCGATCGACTCCTGGATGAGCGCCACGCGTTGCGCGATGGGCAGCAGCGCCGACTTGTCGGGGTTGTGCACCACGAGCACGTGCAGCTCGTCGAAGAGCCGGGCGGCGCGCTCGATCACGTCGAGGTGCCCGAGCGTGACGGGGTCGAAGGATCCGGGAACGACGGCGATCCTGGTCATGGTCGCGATCCTATCGGGCGGATGTGACCGTTTCGTTACATGGCGGTGCCCGGTGGCCTCGAGTCGCCACCGGGCACCACGGCCTGTCGCAGGTCAGCCGACCTTGACCCGGATGTCGTCGGTGAACAGGCTCCACTGCGGCACGTACACGACGTACTCGAGCGCCTTGTCGGCGGGGATGTCGATGTAGACGACCGCGTCGGTGCTGAGGCCCGGGTTGAGGTCGGTGGTGAAGTACTCGCCCCCGAACTGGCTGACGCTTCCGTTGGTCTCGTACGACACGCCGCCGATCTCACCGGTGACGTCGCTCGCCCAGAGGCTGATCTTCTCCTTGCTGCCGTTCAGCACCGTGTAGCGCACCTCGCAGAACTGGCCCTTCGCCTTCTCCTCCAGGAACTGGGGACCGGCCGTCGCGATGCCGCACTGCACGGAGGTGAACGTCACCGCGACGCCCTTGTTGTTGGTGATCGTCTCGCCGATGGCCGGCTCCGCGGCCGCCGGCTCCTCGGAGGGCTGCTCCTCCGCGGGGCTCTCCTCCGCACTCTGCGACACGCCGGGCGCGGGACCGTCGAGCCCCGGGCTGCGGTCGATCGCACTGCCGATACCGCTCGCCAGCGAGACCACGAACACGATGATCGAGATGAGCCACGCGATCGGCGCGACGATGATCGCGACGATCGCGAGCATCCTCGGCTGCGCCTTCTTCACGAGCGCGACGATCGCCAGCACGATCGCGGTGACGGCGAACGCCCAGGCGAGGCCCGAGGTGGCGGGGATGACAGCGAACAGGAACGCGACTCCCGCGAAGATGAGCGAGAGCAGCGGCAGGATACTCTTCTTCGGCGCCGGAGAGCCGGTCGCGGCGGACGCGGGGCCGACGGGTCCGGGCGCGGACGCGGGGTCCGGCTGGGCGGGCGGGGGCGGCGGCGTGATGCTCATACGGATGCTCTCCTCGGGTGATTGCGGATCTCCGCTCGATTATGGCTGATATATCAGGCCTGTTGTGACCCGAGTTCGGGGCACGGTTGCCACGTGCAGCACGCGACCGACGACGAATGGGCGCCCTTCGCCCGCGAGTTCGGCATCCGCCTGCATCGCGCCCGCATCGAGGCGGCGCTCACCCAGGAGGAGCTCGCCTACGCGGCCGGGCTCACGCGCTCGCACTACCAGCAGCTCGAGAAGGGGCTGTCGCGCCCCGGCGTTCCTGCGAACCCCTCGCTGCGCACGCTCGTCGGGCTCGCCCGGGTGCTGGGGCTGCCACTGGAGGCGCTCATCCCGCCGCTCGACGCGAGCGGCGGGGCCGAGAGGCGCCGAGCGATCTAGGGCGGTCCGGCGCGCCGGCTCACGCCTTGCCGAGGAAGGCGCGCTCCGACTCGTCGAACCGCCGCGCGACGGCCGCGCTGAGGGCCGCGTGGGAGGCGAGGCCCGGATCCGCGTCGAGCAGCCCCTGCGCCAGCTCGCGCGCGTCCGCGATGAGCTCGGCGTCCTCGACGACGCGCAGCAGCTTGAGCGAGGAGCGCCGCCCCGACTGGGTGCCGCCCAGCACGTCGCCCTCGCGTCGCAGCTCGAGGTCTGCCTGCGCGAGCTCGAAGCCGTCGAGCGTCGCCGCGACCGCCTCCACGCGGTCGCGGGCGAGCGTCGCCTGCTCGGCGCGCGTCACGAAGAGCGCGATGCCGGGCACGCCGCCCCGGCCCACGCGACCGCGCAGCTGATGCAGCTGCGCCACGCCGAAGCGGTCGGCGTCGAGCACGATCATGGTCGAGGCGTTCGGCACGTCGACACCGACCTCGATGACGGTCGTCGCCACGAGCACGTCGATGTCGCCCGACGCGAACGCCCGCATCGTGCGGTCCTTCTCCTCCCCCGGCATCCGCCCGTGGAGAGGCTCGATGCGGCGGCCCGCGAGCGAGGGATGCGTGCGCAGCCGGGCGAGCACCTCGTCGACCGCCGCGGGCGGCACCGTCTGCTCGGCGCCGTCCGGCTCCTCGGCATCCGACTCCTCGACCTGCCCCGCCTCGATCGCCGGGCACACCACGAAGCCCTGCCGCCCCTCGGCGAGCTCCTCCGCGAGGCGCTGCCACACGCGCGCCTCCCAGCCGGGGTGCTCGGCGAGCGGCACGACGTGCGACTCGATCGGCGCGCGACCCGCGGGCAGGGTGCGCAGCGTCGACACGTCGAGGTCGCCGAACACCGTCATCGCGACGGTGCGCGGGATGGGCGTGGCGCTCAGCACGAGCACGTGCGGCGCCCGCCCCTTGAGCCGGATCGCCTCGCGCTGCTCGACCCCGAAGCGGTGCTGCTCGTCGACCACGACGAGGCCGAGGTCGGCGAAGGTGACGGTGTCGCCGAGCAGCGCGTGGGTTCCGACGACGATCGCCGCTCCCCCGGATGCCGCCGCCAGCAGCGCCTTGCGCCTCTCCGCCGCCGGCAGCTGGCCGGTCAGCAGCGTGACCCGCAGCCGGGCCGCGAGGTCGGGGCCCAGCATCGCGACGATCGAGCGGAGGTGCTGCCCGGCGAGCACCTCGGTGGGCGCGAGGAACGCCGACTGGCCGCCCGACTCGGCCACGGCGAGCATCGCCCGGAGCGCGACGAGGGTCTTGCCGGAGCCCACCTCGCCCTGCACGAGCCGGTTCATCGGCGTGCCGTCGCGCAGCTCGGCCTCGATCTCCTCGCCCACCGCGCGCTGGTCGTCGGTGAGCGGCCACGGAAGCGCGGCCTCGAACGCCCCCGAGATGGCCCCCGGGATGCGCGGCGGCCCCGTGACCGCGCGCCGTTCGGCGCGTTGCCCGAGCAGCGCGAGCTGCAGCACGAGGGCCTCCTGGAACCGCAGCGACTCGCGCGCCCGGCGCCAGTCGGCATCCGTCTCCGGCCGGTGCACCGCGACGAGCGCGTCGCGGAAGGCCATCAGGCCGCGCGCGGCCCGCACCTCCTCCGGGACCGGGTCGGGCAGCGGCGGCAGCACGTCGAGCACCGTCTCGACGCACTTCTGCAGCTTCCAGCTCGGGAAGCTCGCCGTCGCCGGGTAGAGCGGCACAGGGGTCTCGGCCCAGCGGCGGGCCTCGGCGGCGTCCATCGTGGCCGCCTCGTCGGGGTCGAAGAGCTCGTAGTCGGGATGCGTGAGCTGGCGCGTGCCGCGGTAGGCGCCGATCTTGCCCGAGAAGATGCCACGCACCCCCGGCCGCAACTCGGCCTTGCGGAACGACTGGTTGAAGAAGGTGAGCGTGAGGATGCCGTGCCCGTCGCTGATGGTCGCCTCGAGGATCGATCCGCGGCGGTTCTGCATGCGCCGCTCGGACACCGAGCGCACCTCCGCGACGATCGTGACCGGCTCGTCGAGGCGCAGCTCGCTGAGCGCGGTGAGCTCGCCCCGCCGGGCGTAGCGGCGCGGGTAGTGGGCGAGGAGGTCGCCGACCGTGCGCATTCCGAACGCCTTCTCGAGCACCTGCGCCGTGCGGCCGCCGAGGGCGGACGCGAGCTTCTGGTCGAGGGGCGAGTCCACGATCCGAGGGTACCGAGCGCCGCCGATGTCCTCCGTTCGGGAGGACGACGCGCCGCATCCGGCCCATCCACCCTCCGGGCGGCGGCGTGTCGTCCTCCCGAACGGAGTCAGGTGAAGCGGCGGGCGACGGCCACCATGTCGGCGTCCGCGAACCCGGATGCCGCCGTCGCCTCGTAGAGCGACGCGACGAGATCGATGATGGGCGTCGTCGCCCCCGCCGCCCGCGCCTGGGCGAGCACGAGCTCGCAGTTCTTCACGACGTCGGCGATCGCCGCCTGCGGGGACTCGTCGCCCGCCACGAGCTTCGCCGCCTTCACCCGCGCGATGGGGCTGTCCATGGGGCTCGCCTCGAGCACCCGCGTGACGGCCGCGAGGTCGACGCCCGTCGTGCGCGCCGCCGTCAGCGCCTCGGCGAGGGCCGCGACCATCGCCATCATGTAATGGTTGACCGCGATCTTGGTGCGCAGGGCGTCGGGGGCCGCACCGCAGCGCACGATCGCGCGCGCGAGCGGCGCGAGCAGAACCTCCACGTCGTCGAGCGCGGCCGGGTTCTCGCCCGCGAGCATCACGACGAGCTCGCCGCGCTCGGCCGGCACCCGCGAGCCCGACACCGGGGCCTCGAGGTAGTCCCCACCCGCACGGCGCACCTCGCCCGCGAGCCGTGCCGAATAGCCGGGCGAGTTCGTGCCCATGACCACGAGCCGCCGACCGGCCACGCGCCGGGCGAACGCCTCGGTGCCCCGGGCGAGCACGGCATCCGTCGCCCCCTCGTCGCGCAGCATGAGGATGACGGTGTCGGATGCGGAGAAGAGCGCGCCGGGGTCGGGCGCGAGGGCGGCGCCGCGCTCCGCGAGGGGCGCGCAGACCTCGGCGCGGCGGCTCCACACGGTGAGGGGCGTTCCCGCGTCGAGCAGCCGGGTCGCCATCGGTGCACCCATGATGCCGAGCCCCGCGAATCCGATCATGCGGGCATCGTCGCAGCGGGCGTATTCCGTGCGCGCGATCCAGTCGCGCATCGGCGGCCTGGGCGCCCGGCGTTTTCGCTAGCCTGAGCGCGTGACGCGCATCATCGCCGGGTTCGCCGGCTCGCTCGCCCTGACGGTGCCGAAGTCCGGCACGCGTCCGACGAGCGACCGGGTGCGCGAGGCGATCTTCTCGGCGCTCGACGCGCGCGGGCTCGTGCAGGGCGCGCGGGTGCTCGACCTCTACGCCGGGTCGGGTGCGCTCGGGCTCGAGGCGGCGTCCCGGGGTGCGGCGGAGGTGACACTCGTCGACCATTCGCGGGATGCGGCGGTCGTGTCGCGGCGCAACGCCGACCGGGTGGGCCGCGCCGCGCCGGCGAGTGCACCCGTCATCCGCACCGTCGTGCAGCCCGTGCAGGCGTTCCTCGCGGGCTCCGCGGGGGGTTGGGACCTCGTGTTCCTCGACCCGCCGTACGAGCTCGCCGGGGCCGAGCTCGTCGACGACCTGCTGCTGCTCGCGCCGCGCGTCGCCCCGGATGCCGTGGTCGTGGTCGAGCGCTCGGCCCGCGATCCCGAGCCCGCCTGGCCCGCCGGCCTCACCCTCGACCGCCGCACGACCTACGGCGAGACCGCCGTCTTCTGGCTCTCGCCCGCCTGATCCGCGACCCTGGGGGCTCGCGACCGCGGGCCCGCGACCTCAGAAATGCAGGAGATCCTCCCCCACCTCCTGCCAGCACTTGGGCCGGTACACGCGCGAGGCCAGAATCTCCTGCATTTCTGCACCCGAGCGAGGCGGAGACCCCAGCAGAGACGACGGGCGACGGATGTGGACGACGGACGGCGGACGACGGACGACGGACGACGGACGGTAGAGGACCTCCGTGCCGCCCACCGCGCACGTGGACCCAGAAATGCAGGAGATCTCGTCCGGGAACGGCCCGCTCCCCCTGCGCGACCGCACCAGCCGGACGAGATCTCCTGCGTTTCTGGGAAGAGGATGTCGATCTCCTGGGCGAACGCCGCCGCGCCCGTGGGGCGAGGGAGCCGGGTCCCGAGGAGGTGAAGGGACGGGGTCAGCCGACCCCGCCGTCCCAGTCGGCGTATGGGTCCCAGCCGCCGCGCGGGTCGAAGGGGCGGCCGTCGACGTGGAGGGACGGGGTGCCGACGAGCACGCGCCCGATCGGGCTGAAGCCGGACGGCAGCGCCGCGTCCGCCGGGAAGGTCGCGAGCAGCGCGTGGTCCTCGCCCCCGGTGAGCGCGAGCGGGGAGCCGACCGCCTCGGACGAGAGGTCGAGCACGACGCCCGACGCCTCCGCCAGGCGGCGGCCGTCGAGGGCGAGGCCGTCGCTCACGTCCATCATCGCGGTGGCCCCGCCGAGCGCGGCGCGCACGCCCGCGCCGATCGGCGGCGAGGGGGCCAGCTGCGCGTCGAGCTCGCGGTCGAATGCGGGGCGCAGGGATGCCGCGGCGACCGCATCCGGAGCTCCCGCCGCGTCGACGCCGCGCGCGAACAGCAGCTCGAGCCCCCGCGCCGCGAGACCCAGCTCGCCGCACACCGCGACGACGTCGCCCGCGCGCGCCCCCGAGCGGAGCACCGGCGGCCGCCCCTCCAGGTCGCCGAACGCGGTCACCGCGATCGTCAGCTGCTCGGAGACCGAGAGGTCGCCGCCGACGACCCCGCACCCCGGGGCGAGCGCCGCGCACCCCTCGCGCAGGCCGTCGGCCAGACCCTCGAGCCAGTGCACCCCCGTCGCGGTGGGGGCCACGAGCGCCACCACGAGCGCGGTGGGCCGCGCACCCATCGCGGCGACGTCGGCGAGGTTCGAGGCGGCCGCCTTCCAGCCGAGCTGATAGGGGCTCGACCACGCCATCCGGAAGTCCGGCCCGTGCACGAGCGTGTCGGTCGTCACCACGAAGCGGCCGTCGGGTGCGGCGACGACGGCGGCGTCGTCGCCCGGCCCGAGCAGAGCGGATGCGGCGTCCGGCAGCCGCGGGAAGATGCGCCGCAGCACCGCCGACTCCCCGAGCGACGCCAGGGTCTCGTCCGGGTGCGTCACCCCGCCAGGTTAGCCTGGAGCGTGCGCATCGCCCGAGCCGTCCCCGCCGCCGCGGCCGCGCTGCTCGCCGTCGCCCTGAGCGGATGCGTCTCGATCGTGCCGATGGAGCCCGCGGACGACGCGAACGACCCCGGCTGCGCCGACGTCGTCGTGCGCCTGCCCGACACCGTCGCGGGCCAGGACCGCCGCGAGACCAACGCGCAGGCGACCGGCGCGTGGGGCTCGCCCGCATCCGTGCTGCTGTACTGCGGCGTCGAGGTGCCGAGCGCGTCGACCCAGCGCTGCATCCAGGTCGACGGCATCTTCTGGCTCGTCGACGACACGAAGGCGCCGAGCTACGTGCTGCGCAGCTACGGACGCGAGCCGGCCATCGACGTCGTGGTCGACTCGGAGGTCGCGGGCCCCACCCCCGCGCTCATGGACCTCTCGCGCGCCGTCTCCTACACGGTGCCCAACGGCCACGAGTGCACCGACCTCGACGACGCGGACATCATCGACTCCACGACGCCGTCGGCCCCCTAGCGTCGCGCCGCGATCCCCAGCTCGACGAGCTCGGTGATGAGCTCGGGGTAGGACACCCCCGAGGCCTGCCAGCAGCTCGGGAACATCGAGATGGGCGTGAAGCCCGGCATCGTGTTGATCTCGTTCACCACGAAGCCCTCCCCCGTGAGGAAGAAGTCGACGCGCGCGAGGCCGGCCCCGCCGATCGCCTCGAAGGCCCGGGATGCGGTGCGCCGCATCTCGCGCAGCTCGCCGTCGTGCAGCTCGGCCGGGCAGATCAGCTGCGCCGCATCCGGGTCGAGGTACTTCGCCTCGAAGTCGTAGAAGTCGCGCCCCGTCACGACGATCTCGCCCGCGAGGCTCACGCGCGGCTCGCCGCCGTCGCGTCCCTCGAGCACCGCGCATTCCACCTCGCGACCCGACATCGCCGCCTCGACGAGCACCGTGGCGTCCTCGGCGAGCGCCACCTCGACGGCGGCGTCCAGCTCCGCCCAGTCGGCCACGCGCGTCACCCCCACCGACGAGCCCGCCCGCGACGGCTTCACGAACACGGGCAGCCCGAGTCCCCGGATGCGGCGCTCCAGGAGCTCGCGCTGCGCCTCCCAGCGCGGCCGGGTGAACGCCACCCACGGCGCGACCTCGATGCCGGCCGCCACGAGCACCGACTTCGTCATGTGCTTGTCCATGGCGAGGGCGGATGCCAGCACCCCGTTGCCGACGTAGGGCACGTCGAGCAGCTCCAGCTGCCCCTGCACCGTGCCGTCCTCGCCGAAGCGCCCGTGCAGGATCGGGAACACCACGTCGACGTCGCCGAGCGACGACGCCGTTCCATCGGCGGAGACGAGCGTGAACTCGCGCGAGCCCGCGGCATCCGGCAGCCGCACGCGGGTGCCGTTGTCGGTCACCTCCGGCAGCTCCGCCCGGAGCGCGAACAGCTCCGCGTCATCCGGCTGCAGGGTCCACGCGCCCGCCCGCGTCACGCCGATCGGCAGCACCTCGAAGCGCTCGCGGTCGATCGCGGAGAGCACCCCCGCGGCGGTCGCGCACGAGATGCCGTGCTCGCTGGAGCGGCCGCCGAACAGCAGGGCGACGCGGATCATGCGGCCTCCGGGGTGGGGACGGCCCGGGTCATTCGCCCTGCGGCACGTCGGTGTCGGTGGTGAGGTGCGGGGCGATGTCCCGCGGGTCCAGCGTACCGGCCAGCACCTCGGCGACCTGGCTCACGATGGGCATCTCCACGCCGAGCTCGGCGGCGAGCTCGAGCACGGGGGCGACCGAGCTGATGCCCTCCGCCGTCTGGTTCATCTGCGCGATGACCTCGTGGTAGTCGTACCCCTGGCCGAGGAGGCGGCCCGCCGTGTTGTTGCGCGAGAGCGGCGACTCGCAGGTGGCGATGAGGTCGCCGAGGCCCGCGAGGCCGCTCATCGTCTCGGGGAGGCCGCCCGCGGCCACCGCGAAGTCGGTCATCTCGACGAGGCCGCGGGTGATGATCGACGCCTTCGTGTTCTCGCCGTAGCCGACACCGTCGACGATGCCGATCGCGACGGCGATGAGGTTCTTGAGCACGCCGCCGAACTCGGTGCCGATGACATCGGTGTTGACGAAGGAGCGGAAGTAGGGGTTGCGCGAGACGAGGGCGACGGCGGATGCCACCTCGAGGCTCGCGGACGACACGACGGCGGCGGTCGGCTGCTCCTTCGCGATCTCGAGCGCGAGGTTGGGGCCCGAGACGACCGCGATCCGCTCGGCGCCGACCTCCAGCTCCTGGGCGATCACCTCGCTCATGCGGTAGCGGGTGCCCTTCTCGACGCCTTTCATGAGCGAGACGACGGGCACGCCGTCGGGGATGAGCTCCCGCACGATGCGCAGGTTCTCGCGCAGCGACTGGCTCGGAACCGAGAGGTACACCTGCTGCGCACCGTCGAGCACGTCGGGGAGGCGGCTGGAGGAGGAGATGCCGAGCGGCAGGTTGATGCCCGGCAGGTAGTCGGAGTTGCGGTGCGACTGCATGATCTCGCGCGCCACCTCCGGGCGCCTCGCCCAGATCGCCACGCGCGACCCGCCGTCGGCGAGGATCTTCGCGAAGGTGGTGCCCCAGGATCCGGCACCGAGCACTGCCACGCGCCGCGGCTCGGCGCCCTCGTCGGAACTCACCGGGCCATTCTGTCACCCCGCCCACCGATACCCTCGACCCATGGGGGCCCGGACGGATGCGGCGCGCCGCTGGCTGGGCGAGGTCGCGCGCGGCGTCGCCTGGATCCGCCACGGCTTCGCGTTCTGGCGGGTGCGGCCCGGCCTCATGGCGCTCGGGTTCATCCCGGCGCTCGTCGTCGCGGCGCTGTTCGCCGCGCTCCTCATCGTGCTCGCCGTCAACCTCGAGGGCATCACCGAGGCGGCCACCCCCTTCGCGGCGAGCTGGTGGGAGTGGGCGCGCTGGACGGTCCGCATCACCCTCGGCGTCGCGATCCTGGCGGGCGCTCTCGTGCTCACGGGGTTCGCCTTCACGGCGCTCACCCTGCTGCTCGGTGAGCCCATCTACGAGCGCATCTGGCACGCCGTCGAGGAGCACGCGGGCGGCATGCCCGCGCGGCGCGAGCCGGGCTTCTGGCGCACGGTCGGCGACTCCGGGCGCCTCGTGCTGCAGGGGGTCGTGTTCGGCCTGCTCGTGTGGCTGCTCGGGCTCGTCCCGGTCGTGGGGCTCGCGGCGCCCGTCGTGGGGTTCCTCGTCGCGAGCCGCCTGGTGGCGCTCGAGCTCACCGCCCGGCCGCTCGAGGCCCGCGGGCTCGATCGCTCCGAGCGGCTCCGGATGCTGCGGGCGCGCAACCCGCGCCTGCTCGGCTTCGGCGTCGCGGTGCACCTGTTCTACCTGGTCCCCGGCGGACAGGTCGTCGTCATGCCGGCCGCGGTCGCCGCGGCCACCCTGCTGGCGCGCGAGGCCCACGACTCGGCCGGGTGAGCTCAGCCCTCGAAGCGGCCGATCTCGGACTGGCCGTGCGCGCTGGGGTTCCAGCGCTCGAGCGGTGCGGGCTCGCCGCGCAGCTCGGCGAGCAGCCGCGTGATCTCCGCCATCACGACATCCGTCGCCTCCGCGAGCAGCTCATGCGTGATGGGCTTCCCCCGGAAGCGCGCCAGGTCGACCGGCTCGCCGATGATCGCCTCGACGTCCTTCCGTGGGAACACGCTCAGCCGCTTCGAATAGCGGGGAAGGATGCGCTGCACGCCCCAGTGCGCCATCGGGATGAGCGGCACGTCGTGCTCGAGTGCCATCCGCACCGCCCCCGACTTGCCCCGCATGGGCCAGAGGTCCGGCTCGCGCGTGAGGGTGCCCTCGGGGTAGATGATGACGGCGAGGCCGTCGTCGACGAGGTGCGCGGCGGCGGCGAGCGGCTGACGGCTGTGGCCGGAGCCCTGCCGCTCGACCGGGATCTGCCCCGTCCTCCGCAGCACCCATCCCACGACCGGCACCCGGAACAGGCTCGCCTTCGCGAGGAAGCGCGGCACGCGTCCGAGCTTCCAGACGAGGTAGCCGGTCGTCACGGGATCGAGGTTCGAGTAGTGGTTGGGCGCCAGCACGAACGCGCCCTCGCGCGGCAGGCGCTCCCCGTGGCGGATGCGGTAGCGCGCGAGCAGCAGCAGCCACGGCACGACGACCGCGGCGAGCACGTGCCAGCCGAAGGTCTTCTCCCGCCTCCGGCGCGGGCGCGACGCCGCCTCGCCCATCAGACGAGCGTGAAGTCCGCGCCGAGCTGCTCGAGCTTGAGCACGAAGCGCTCGTAGCCGCGCGCGATGATGCCCACGTTCGAGACCGTCGAACGACCCTCCGCGGTGAGCGCCGCGATGAGGTAGCTGAACCCCCCGCGCAGGTCGGGCACGAGCACGTCGGCGCCGTGCAGCGGGGTCGGGCCGTTGATGACGGCGACCTGCTCGAGCGGGCGCTTCGGGACCCGCCAGTCGGGCGAGTCGAGACCCTTCTCGTGCACGACGATGTCGGCGCCCATCTCGATGAGCGCGCTCGTGAAGCCGAGCCGGTTCTCGTACACGGTCTCGCGCACCATCGAGGTGCCCGCGGCCTGGGTGAGCGCGACGATGAGCGGCTGCTGCCAGTCGGTCATGAAGCCGGGGTGCACATCCGTCTCCACCACGACGGGCTTCAGCTCGCCCGCGCGGAAGAAGCGGATGCCGTCCTCCTGGATGTCGAACCCGCCGCCCGCCTTGCGGAAGATGTTGAGGAAGGTCATCATCTCCTGCTGCTGCGCGCCCGCGACGAAGACGTCGCCGTCGGTGGCGAGCGCCGCCGACGCCCAGCTCGCGACCTCGTTGCGGTCGAAGATGGCGCGGTGCGTGTAGCCCTCGAGCCGGTCCACGCCCTCGATGAAGATGGTGCGGTTCGGCTCGACCGAGATGATCGCGCCCATCTTCTGCAGGATCGCGATGAGGTCCATGATCTCGGGCTCGATCGCCGCGTTCTTGAGCTCGGTGACCCCGGAGGCGCGCACGCCCGTCAGCAGCACCTGCTCGGTCGCGCCCACGCTCGGGTACGGCAGCTCGATGTGCGCGCCGGTGAGCCCGTTCGGGGCGGTGATCCGGATGCCCTCGTACGACTTGTCGACGATCGCGCCGAACGCGCGCAGCGCGTCCATGTGGAAGTCGATCGGCCGGTCGCCGATGCGGCAGCCGCCGAGGTCGGGGATGAGGGCCTCGCCCAGGCGATGCAGCAGGGGCCCGCAGAACAGGATCGGGATGCGCGAGGAGCCGGCGAGCGCGTCGATCTGCGCGAAGTGCGCCTTCTCGACGTTCGCCGGGTCGAGCAGCAGCTCGCCCTCGGCCGGCCGGGTGACGCCGACGCCGTAGGCGCCGAGCATGCGGGTGACCACGTCGACGTCGCTGATCTCGGGGACGCTCTGCAGCAGGCTCGGGGTGTCGCCGAGGAGGGCCGCGACCATCGCCTTGGTGGCGAGGTTCTTGGCCCCGCGTACCTCGATGCGGCCGGTGAGCGGCTTGCCGCCGTGGATGACGATGCTGTCGGAGGTGAGTCCGACCCGCGCTCCTGCCTTCTGGGCGTCACGCGCGAGGTTCATCGCGACTGAGTCCACGTTCACTACCTAGTCATATGGGGCCGGGAGGCCTAGCGGATGGGGAGAGTGCGGGGCCGCCAGCTCTCGCGGGTGGTCTCGAACTCGGTGATCCGCGCTTCGTCGCGCAGCGTGAGGCCGATGTCGTCGAGCCCCTCCAACAGTCGCCACCGAGTGTAATCGTCGATGTCGAAGGGCACCTGGAGGTCGCCGACCGTCACGGTCTTGGCAACCAGGTCGACGGTCGCGTTCATTCCCGGGTCCGCCTCGAGCACCGCCCAGAGCCGCTCGATCGTCTCCTCGGGGACGGTGCCGGTGAGCAGTCCCTGCTTGCCCGAGTTGCCGCGGAAGATGTCGGCGAAACGGGGCGAGATGACGGCGCGGAAGCCGAAGTCCCGCAGCGCCCAGACGGCGTGCTCGCGGCTGGATCCGGTGCCGAAGTCGGGCCCCGTGATGAGCACCGCGGCCCCCTGGTAGGCGGGCTGGTTGAGGATGAATTCGGGGTCCTGGCGCCACGAGTAGAACAGGGCGTCGTCGAAGCCGGTCTTGGTGACGCGCTTGAGGAACTGGGCGGGGATGATCTGGTCGGTGTCGACGTTCGAGCGGCGGAACGGCACGGCGACGCCCTGGATCGTGGTGATCTTGTCCATTACGCCGACACCTCTTCGCTCGTCTGGACGGTATCCGATTCCTGTTCGAGATCCCACGGGCTTGACAGGGTGCCCCGGATGGCGGTTGCGGCGGCGACGAGCGGCGAGACGAGGTGGGTGCGCCCGCCCTTGCCCTGGCGCCCCTCGAAGTTGCGGTTGGAGGTGGATGCGCAGCGCTCCCCCGGTGCCAGCTGGTCGGGGTTCATGCCGAGGCACATCGAGCATCCGGCGAAGCGCCACTCGGCGCCGAACTCCTCGACGATCTTGTCGATCCCCTCGGCCTCCGCCTCGATGCGCACGCGCGCCGATCCCGGCACGACCATGACGCGCACGTGGTCGGCCTTCTTGCGCCCCCTGATGACGGAGGCGAAGGCGCGCAGGTCCTCGATGCGGGAGTTGGTGCACGAGCCCATGAACACCGCGTCGACGCGGATGTCCTTCATGGGCGTGCCCGCCTCGAGGTCCATGTACTCGAGGGCGCGGCGTGCGGCCGTCTGGTCGTTGGGGTCGGCGTACTGCTCCGGGCTCGGCACGACGTCGGACAGCGAGACGCCCTGGCCGGGGTTGGTGCCCCAGGTGACGAAGGGCTCGAGCTCGTCCGCGTCGAGGAACACCTCGGCGTCGAAGACCGCGCCCTCGTCGGTCGCGAGGGTGTCCCAGTACTCGACGGCGGCATCCCAGTCCGCGCCCTCGGGCGCGTGCGGGCGGCCCTTGACGTACGCGTAGGTCGTCTCGTCGGGCGCGACCATGCCGGCGCGAGCGCCCGCCTCGATCGACATGTTGCAGATCGTCATGCGACCCTCCATCGAGAGGGAGCGGATGGCGCTGCCGCGGTACTCGAGCACGTAGCCCTGCCCGCCGCCGGTGCCGATCTTGGCGATGACCGCGAGGATGATGTCCTTCGCCGTGACGCCGGGACGCAGCTCACCCTCGACCGTGATGGCCATCGTCTTGAACGGCTTGAGCGGCAGCGTCTGGGTCGCCATCACGTGCTCGACCTCGGAGGTGCCGATGCCGAACGCCATGGCGCCGAAGGCGCCGTGCGTCGAGGTGTGGCTGTCGCCGCAGACGACGGTGATGCCGGGCATCGTGAGGCCGAGCTGCGGCCCCACGACGTGCACGATGCCCTGCTCGACGTCGCCGAGCGAGTGCAGGCGGATGCCGAACTCCTCCGCGTTGCGGCGCAGCGTCTCGATCTGGGTGCGGCTCGTCAGGTCGGCGATGGGCCGGTCGATCGCGAGCGTGGGGGTGTTGTGGTCCTCGGTGGCGATCGTCAGGTCGGGACGGCGCACGGGGCGACCGGCCTGGCGGAGGCCGTCGAACGCCTGCGGGCTCGTGACCTCGTGAACGAGGTGCAGGTCGATGTAGATGAGGTCGGGCTCGCCGTTCTCGCCCTTGGCGACGACGTGGGCGTCCCACACCTTCTCGGCGAGGGTGCGCGGGCGCTCGGGGATGTGGGCGTCGGCCGCAGGGGTGGTCTCGGGATCGGAGACGATGCTCATGGATGGGTTCCTTCAACGAAGTGGGTCGGCCCACGGCGAGACTCCGCGACGAGGGAGGCCGGGGCTAGGCCTCGTCGCGGCGACGAAGGAGGAGGCGCCGGGCGAGCATCCCCCGAGGATATCACCGCGCGGTGGGGGCCGTCGGCGCGCCGTCCGCATCCGCCGCGGAGGCCGCCGGCCGCGTCAGCCGGCGCAGCTCCGCGAGTGCGATGCGGCGGTGCGGGATGAGGGTCGGCGAGCGCACGAGGGCGAGGAAGGCCAGGCCGGCACCCGCGAGCACGAGGGCGGCGCCGAGCACGTACCCCCAGCCGGGCTCCGCGCCGTCGATCGCGGCGCCCACGGGCGCCCCGACGGCGCCGCCGACGATCGGCAGGGCCGGCGCGAGCCACCACACCCCGTAGGCACCGGTTGCCTGACCCCAGGCGATGAGGTACATGACGGCGGCGAGCGCCCACGACACGACGGAGCCGGGGGTCGACGAGAGCAGCTGCAACGCGGCGCTGAGCACCCCGATGCCACCGAGGAGCGCGAGGCCGATGGCTCCCGGTCGCGCCCACCCCTCCTCGGGGCCCATGGCGCAGGCCACGATGCTGCTGATCATGGCGACCGCGCCGAAGAGGAGCGCGAACACGACGCCCGCGGAGAGGAGCTCGGCCGACGAGGCGGACCCCCACACGCCGGCGAGGGTCGCGAGCATCGCCGCCGCGAAGGCGGCGGCCGCCGTCGAGACGGTGACGAGCGAGGGGTCCGCCCCGGGCACCGGGGCGTCGGAGGCGTGGGCCTCCTGCACGGCGACGGCGTCCAGCGCGAGATCCGGCCCGTGGGCGGATGCCGGGTCCTCGACGGGCGCGGCGGGGTCGAACGACGTCGCACCCGCAAGCGGCTCGTAGTCGCCGCCGGTGCGGGTGAGCGCGGCCGAGATCGTCGCGAGCGCCGAGCGGTGCTGCGCGGGCGTCAGCCCGACGAACCAGCCGCCGTCCTGCGGGGCGCCGCGCGGGCGCCCGATCACCGCTGCGACCGTGCGATAGGGCGACAGCGGCACCCGGCGCTGGAACACCAGCATCCGCCCCTTCGGGCCGTGCACGTCGGCGACGGTGAGATAGACCTTCTCGGGCAGCCGCGCCTGGTACACCCGCGGCCGCCCGTCGCTCGAGAGCGCGCGGAGGTGGGCCATCACGCCCACGGCGAGCTCGCTGCGCTGGCCGCGCAGCAGCCGTGCCACGTCTCAGCCTTCCCGGACGGTGAGCACGTAGTCGCCGAGCTCGACGAACGAGCCGGTCGGCACCGCCACGCGTCGGCCCGGAGCGGCCTCGGTGACGTCGTCGCCGTGCACGACCCACACGCCGTTGGTGGATCCGAGGTCGTGCACCCAGAGGCCCGAGTCGTCGACCTCGAAGGCCGCGTGCGTCTTCGAGACGGAGTGCGTGGGGTCGTCGACGGGCAGCAGCTCCGCCCCCGGCCACGCGTCGAACGGGGCCGGGTTGCGCCCCACGAGCAGGGCCCGGCCGACGACGGCCTCGCCGCCGTCGGCGAGCACGAGCGTCCACCGCGGGGAGGCGGGCGCGGGAGGAGGCGACGCCACGACCGGGGTCTCGGCGGTCACGGGCGCGGGCTCGGGCACCACCGGAGCCGCGTACGGCGAGTCGGCGGGGTCCGGGATCGCGCGCTGCGTCTCGTAGGACGCGGGCTCGGCGACGTGGACCGGCTCGCCCACGGCGGTGCCGGCGGTCGACGGCGGGGCGTCGGTCTGCGGTTCCGGCTCCGGCTCCGAGGACGTCGGCTCCGGGACGGGCAGCGGCATCCCCGGCGCGGTCGGCACGAAGACGATCTCCTCGCGCTCCACGCGCGGGCGCTCCGGCTTCGGCGGCAGCTTGAAGGTGCCCGAGTCGAAGATGCCCGGGGGCATCCCGATGAAGCCGTCGTCGTCCGCCACCGTCACCTCCGCGTTGCGCTCCCGGATTCGAGGGTAGCGGAGGCGGGAGCGGCGTCAGGCGTGGGCGGTCGCCGAGCGCTGGATGGTGCGCAGCGTGTCGAGCACTCCGGCCTTCGCCTGAGTGCCGGTGACGGAGCCGGTGATCTGCACGAGATCCGCGACCTGGCCGTTGACGACGACCGCGAGGTGCGCGGCCTGCACGAGCGTGCCCGCACGCGGGTCGAGGAAGGTGCTCTCGATGTGGGCCCACTCCAGACCGCCCACCGTGACGCGGTCACGACCGATCTCGTGCGCCTGCTCGAGGCCCGCGAACTTCTCGATGACCGCGTTCGCGGCGACGTCGAGGCTGTAGTCGGCGCCGAATCGCGTCACCGAGACGACGACGTTCGGACGGAACTCGCCGGGGGTCTCCGGGGCGGCCGCGGCCATGATCGTGCCGGGGACGGTGATCGCCGCCCAGTCGTCGGGCACGTCGATCGCGATCGTCGGAAGCGCGGGGAACGCGTCGCTCGGGAAGGTCAGTGCGGTCATGTCTCTCGTCTACTCTCTCGGATCTCGGGACGCCGGGTCACCAGAACAGGCTGGTCAGGTCTTCCCAGCATTCCTTGGGGCTGAAGCTGATGTCGAACGATACGCCCGCTCCGACGCCGAGCGCGGCGCCGAGGTCGAGCGACAGGCTGACTTTGTCGGCGGTCACCGACAGCTCGGCCTCCGCCTTGATGCCGATTCCGGCATACACCTCGCCCGTCACGCCTCCCGAGACGCCCATGGCCTCGATGTTCGCCGTGGCGCTCGCCGAGACGCCCGCGAAGGCGCTCGCACCGACCGCGGCGCTCACGCCGTCCGGACCGATCGTGGCGGTCGCCGAGGCCTGGGCGGATGCCGTGGCCGACGCCTGAGCCGAGCCGTTGAGGGATGCGACGCCCGCCGAGATGCTGCCCGCGGCGGCGACCGTCGCCGTCGCGCCGACCGCGGCGGTCGCCGTCGCCACCATGGTGCCGTCGTCCTTGAACTCGGCGCTCGCCTCCGCCGACGCGGACAGCGTCGCCTCGGCCGAGAGCGAGCCCTCGCCGGAGATCACGCCGTTGTCGAACTCGCCCGAGGTGGACGCGCTCGCCTGCAGCTCGGCCTTCGCCTCGGCGCCGTAGGTGACGGAGTCCTCGCCGTACTTCACCGAGGTGCCGGCGCTCGCCCCCATCGTCGCCGATGCCTCGCTCTCGCTCGACGAGCTGAAGTCGCCGTCCTCGTAGGAGGTGGAGTGGGTGACGGTGACGCCCGTCTCGACGCTCTGCTCGTTCGAGAACTTGACCGACTCGTCGGTGATCTCGACCTTGCTGCCGTTGGTGTAGGTCGTGCCGATGAACGTCTCGTCGCTCGTGGACTCCGTCGAGCCGTCGGCGTACTCCGTCTGGGTCTCGACCTTGTCGCTGACGCCGACCTGGATGCTCGCCTCATCGGAGAAGGTGAGCTTGTCCTGCGGCGGCTTGGTGCTGACGAGGGCGTCGTAGTCGGTGGGCGCCTTGAAGTCGGAGCTCTGGTACTTGATCTCGCCGTCGACGCTCGGCTTGACGACGAAGCCCGTCGTGGAGGTGGTCGTCACCTCGGGGCCCGCGGGCGGCGACTGCGGCGGCTTGGGGGGCTTCGGGACGGTGGTCGACCCGGAGCCGCCTCCGCTCTCACCGCTCGCGCGCTCCTGCTGGGTGATCTCGCCCTCCAGCCGGGCGAGCAGGTTGCGGGCCGCGGCGACCGCGCCCGTGATGTCGTTGTAGGCGCTGAGGGCGCTCCCGAGGTAGGCGGGGTCGATCGCGCGGTCGTCGGGGTCGAGGCCCCACGAGGCGGGGTTTCGCGCCGCGTTGCGGGTGTTGGACAGCTGGGTCGCGATGCTCTCGAGGTGGGAGAGCTGGCCGCGCACGACGCTCGCCTGATTGCGGAGCGTCTGCGGGTTGAGTCCGAGGTCGCGGGACATGGCTCAGCCACCCACCTTCGTGAAGACGAGGTTGTCGATGCGGGTCGCCGCGCGCAGCAGGCGGTCGGTGACCTCGCTCTGCCAGTCGGAGACGAGACGGCCCGCGTCGGCACCGGTCCACACGCCGGCGGCGTGCAGCTCGGACACGAGCGAGTTCATCGTGTTCGCCGCGCTGCGGAGCTGCGACGCCGCGATGTCGGCGTCGCGCGCGGTGCGGAAGATGCTCATCCTGTCTCCTCGGTCGGGCGACCCGCCGACCGGGACCCCGCGGGGTCCCGGTCGGCATGGTGGTCGGGTGTCAGGCGGACGCCGACTCCTGCTCGGACGCGTTGTTGCGGGCCGTGGTGCCGGCGTCGCGCAGCGTCTGGGCGATCTGGTTGAGGTTGTTCTGGATCGTCGACCAGGTGTCGTTCTGGAACCGGTTGCGGTCGCTACCGACCCAGGTGGTCGCGTTGAGCTTGTTGTTGATCGCGGAGACGACGCCCTCGAGGTCGCTCGCCTTGGTGTCGAAGAGGGTCGCGAGCTCGCGGACCTCGTCGGGGTTCTGACCCAGGTATTCAGCCATTTCTGTTGCCTTTCTTCGATGGTCCCGCTGCGGGGTTTCCCCTCACGGGGGGCTTGAGGATGACTCTACGGACGGTGCGCGCAGACCGCGATGGGGACTAATCCCCACCCTGCGCCGCACGGGCGAGCTGCACCCGGCGGACCTTGCCCGCCTGCACGAGGTAGCCGCGCCCGGGAGGGAACTCCGAGCGCTTCGCCCGCGGGAAGGAGGTGCGGAACACGAGGTCGCCCTCCTGCTGGTCGGGCTGGATGGCGAAGCCGCGACGCGAGCTCTTCATCTCCGCGAGGAGCGGCCACGACGACGACCAGGTGCTCGTCTCCGACTCGGCGATCACGAGGTGGTCGCCGCGCTTGAGTGCCTTGATGAGCTCGACGAGCGGGCCGTCGGCCGGCGTCGACAGGAAGTCGGAGATCCCCTCGATCACGACCGCGATCCGGCCGCCCTCGCCCGCGGGGGTCTTCGCGAGCTCCGCCACGTCGCGCGCGAGCTCGGCGACCGCCTCCGGCGTCGTCGCCACGGCATCCCAGCCGCCGAGCGCCCGGAGGGGCGACTTGGCCGAGCCCACGTAGTAGCTGCGCGCCGCGGCGCCGCTCGCGAGCAGCCCCGTCGTGAGGGCCGACAGGGCGGTCGAGCGTCCTGACGACGGCGGCCCCATGAGGAGGAACGCCCCCGTCGGCTCGATCGCTACCGGCTCGAGGTCGTCGTCGGCGACGCCGAGCCACAGGGCGTCCGCGGTCGACGCGGGGAGCGCCGCGAGCGGGATGTCGTCCTCGAGTCGGGCGACGCCGGGGGCCGCCAGCACACCGCGCTCGCGCAGGGTCTTGGCGAGCTGCTCGATGGCGCGCGACTGGTCGGCGAGGTTCGGCGAGCCGCCGAACACCGCGATCTGGCTCTCGCGTCCGTCGACGAGCGCGCGACCGGGGGGCGACTGCGACGACAGTACGTCACCCGGCACGTCGAGGCTCCCGTAGTCGTTCTCCTCCGTCATGCGCAGCACGACCTTGCGCTGCATGCCGGAGGTGATCGAGGAGTTGAGCGCGCCCGGCCGGTCCGCCGAGAGCACGACGTGGACGCCCACGGCCCGCCCGTCCGCGATGATCTGCTGCAGGTCCGTGTAGACGCGGCCCGCGCCGTACTCGTACTGCGCGCGGAACGCGGGGCCGCCGTCGAGGAGCAGCAGGATGCGGGGCTCCTGGGGGGCGGTCGCGAGCTCGCGGTACTCGGCGATGCTCCCGGCGCGCACGGCCGCGTAGCGCTCGGCGCGCTCCTCGATCGTCTCGCGCAGCATCCCCAGCAGGCGGGTCACCCGCTCCGTGTCGTCGCCGTCGACGACCGCGCCGACGTGCGGGAGCGTCTCGAGCATCCGCAGGCCCGCCGCGCCCATGTCGATGCCGTACACGTGCACGGGACCGCCGAGCGGGGTGACGGACGCGGCGACCGCGAGGGTGCGCAGCAGCACGCTCTTGCCCGAGCCGCCCGCGCCGTACACGGCGAGGTTGCCGTCGACGTCCGGACGGAAGTACACGGGGTACTGGCTCTGGTGGGCGGCGTCGTCGACGACGCCCAGCACGAGCTCGGCGTCGGTGCGCTGCCGGATCCGCGCGCTGTCGTACACGGCCGCGAGCTCGTCGAGCCAGGGCTTACGCGGCGCGGGCACGCCCGCCGTACGCGCGGCGCCCACCATCGTGGCGACGAGGCGGCTCGTGTCGTTGGGGCCGCTGTCGCGCTGCTCGGGCGCTGCGGCCGCCACCGGCTCCTGCCACACCGTCGGCAGGCCGAAGGTCAGCTCGGCGATCTCGATCTGGGGCACGGGCGGCTCGCCGCTCGTGTGCCCTCCCGCGTACCCGGTCTGGAAGGCGACGAGTCGCGTCGGTCCGCTCCGGGCGACCCCGCGACCGGGGATCGCGGGGTCGAACTCGGCCGCCACGCTGCTGCCCACGACGTCGACGCTGTCGGCGGCGTCCGCCACCCGCAGCGCGATGCGGAGGTTGGTGTTGGCGCGGAGGTTGTCCTTGATGACGCCCGCCGGCCGCTGGGTCGCCATGATGAGGTGGATGCCGAGGGAGCGGCCGCGCTGCGCGATGTCGACGATCCCGTCGACGAACTCCGGCACCTCGCCGACGAGCGCGGCGAACTCGTCGATGACGATCACGAGAGCGGGCGGGCACTCCGGGTCGCCCCGCCGCTCGAGCTCGATGAGGTCCTTCGCCTTCTTGCGGTTGAAGAGCCGCTCGCGGAAGTGCAGCTCGGCGCGCAGGCTCGTGAGCGCCCGGCGCACGAGGTGCGGCGTCAGGTCGGTGACGAGGCCCACGCAGTGGGGCAGCTGCACGCACTCCGCGAAGGCCGAGCCGCCCTTGTAGTCCACGAACAGGAAGGTCACCCGGTCGGGGCTGTACTCGGCCGCCATCCCGAGCACCCAGGCCTGCAGGAACTCGGACTTCCCGGATCCCGTGGTGCCGCCGACGAGCGCGTGCGGCCCCTGGGTGCGCAGGTCGAGGTGGAAGGCATCGACCGTGCCCTGGCCGACGATCGCGCGCAGCTTGCCCGCACGGCGCGGGCCCGAGCCCGCCGCACCGCTGCGATCGTGCAGCGAGTCGTTCTGCCGCCAGCGGTCGACGATCGCCTCGCTGCTGTCGGCGAGCTCGTGCCCGAGCAGCGACAGCAGCGCGATCGACTTCGGCAGGTCGGAGTCGTCCACGCCGAGCGCCGTCGCGTCGCTCACCGCGGAGAGGGACCGCGCGTAGCGGAGGGCGGTGGCCGCGTCGACGCTCGACACCTCGACGTCCGGGTAGGTCTCGCCCGTGCGGACGTAGCCGACCCGGGCGCGCCCGGGCGCGACGTCGTCCTCCATCGCGAGGAAGGTGCGAGCGGCGGCGGGCAGCGAGTCGACGCGGTCCGACACCCAGATGGGCAGGATGCCGGCGAACACGGCGCGCTCGACGACCGCGTTGGCGCGGGCGCGCTCGAGCGGGGCGTCGTCGGAGATGAGCACCACGAGCACGGGCGCCTTCGGGCGGAACTCCTGATCCGCCTGACCCGTGAAGTCGGGCGCGGAGCCCATGAGCGACTTCTCCGGCACGGTGGGGCCGAGCACCTGGGCCGCGAGCGCCGTCTCGGACCGCTTCGCGCGGGTGCTCTCGATGAGCTCCTCGAGGGCTGCGAGCACGGTGGAACCGCTCGGCGCGCTGTCGGCGAGGTGGACCGTCTGGATGATCGACTGGGGCGAGCCGGCGTGGGGAAGCCACTTGAGCCAGTCGAAGTCGCGGGCCCGCTGCGGTGACACGATCGCGGCGATCGACACCTCGGCCGGGGAGTAGAGGCTCGCGAGCTGGACGAACAGCCCGTTCACGACCCCGAGGGCGCGCGAGGGGTCGCCCGCGACGCCGAGGCAGCCCGCCGAGGCGAGCGACTCGACGACGGCGGTGCGGTCGATCGTGCGATACCGCGCGACGAGCTCCTCGACGCGCTCCTCGAAGGCCGGGACGCCCGCGTACTTGACGCTCGACTTCACCACGTTGCGCGAGGTGACCGTGCCGGTTCCGAGCCGCAGGTTGAGGAACGACCAGTGCTCGGGGCGGCGCGACCAGAGCATCGGCCCACGGGCCTCCGCCGCCGAGAGGAGGGCCTCCGCGGTCGGCGCCTCCGCATCCCGCACCTCGCGCTCGCGCTCGCGCTCCGCGTCGAGGGTCTCGGTGAGCCGCGCCAGCTGCTGCTCGAACTTGGCCGTCGCGCGCTTGAGCTTCGACTTCTGCTGGATCAGCTGCGTGGCCCACGTTCCGACCATGACGATGGGCGTCAGCGCGAGCAGCACGAGCATCGTCTTGTTCTCGATGAGGAAGAACATGATGCCCACGACGAGCAGCGGCGCGAAGAAGGCGGCCCACGGGAACGGGACGGGGTCGATCTCCTTGGGGATCTCCGGCGCCTCGTACTCATCGCCGGGGTATCGCGGCTCGACGGAGGGCGAGCGGTTGAAGGAGACCGGGCCGGTGCGCTCGGTCGCGACGCCGCGCGCCGACTCGAGCACGTCGACCGTGATGACGGTGTCGCCGAGGGTCAGCGTCTGCCCCGTCTCCGCCCGAACACGGGTCACGATGCCGCCGTCGACGACGATGCCGTTCGCGGAGTTGAGGTCGATCACGTCGACCGTGTCGCTGACCTCGACGCGCGCGTGGCGCTTCGAGACGAGCGGGTCGGAGAGCCGCAGCTCGACGTCGGCGTCGCGGCCGACGACGAACGAGCCGCGCCGCAGCTGGAACTCGGTGCCGGTATCCGGGCCGCCCGTGACGCGCAGGATGGCGCTCACCGGCGCGGCCTCTCGCGCGCGCGCCGCGTCGACCGGCACCGCCTGCACGAACTCGCCGGATGCGATCTTCGCGTCGCTCACGTAGCTCGCCGCGTCGAGCACCGTCGACGAGCCGGACGGCGTATGCACCGCGAGCGTGCGCGCTCCCCCCGCGCGCTCCGCGTCGGTCGCGGCCGGGTCGCGCCGCGCGATGGCGTCGGCGATCGACCCGACGGTCGCGACCGCGTCCGCGGTCACGACGATGTCGCTCAGCGTGTCGTCGGGGCGGCGTGAGGTCAGCTTGAGTTTCAGCGGTCGCTCCTTCGCGGTGCGGTGGTGGTGAGGCGCGCGGCGAGGTCGCGGGCGGAGCGGATGCGGTAGCGGCTGAGCAGACGCACCCGGGGGGTCGCGCTCGCGCGGGCGACGTCGACGGCGCCGAGCGCATCCGTCCACACGGCGTCGGCCTCGGCCGCCTCGCCGTCGCGCCCCGAGAACACGAGCTCGTCGGTGTCGGCGGCGAGGACGCCGAGGCGCGGTGCGGCCTGCTGCTCCGTGGCCGGGAACTGGCTCTCGAGCCTCGTCGCGAGCATCGAGCGGGTGAGCTTCGGCGGCACGGTGTAGCCGAGCTCGGAGTAGCGGTCGGCGAGCTCCTCCCACGCCCCGGCGGCCTGGTCGGCGACGGCACCGGTGCGGCGCTTGCGCATGCGGCGGCCCTTGACGCCCGCGACGATGAGCAGCGGCAGGAACACGAGCGCCGCGAGCGACAGGAGCGAGATGCCGATCGCCCACGCCCAGCCGGGGAGCACGAAGGGTGGGTCGTCCTCCTCCTCGTCCTGGTCCTCGAGCTCGACGGGGGTCAGCAGGTCCTCCGCGTCCTTCTCGGCGCGCGGGGGCTGCCTCACCTGCGGCTGCGGCTCGCTCTGCGGCTGCGGCACCTGATCCTGCGGGATGTCGGTCTCGTCGGGCGTGGGGTCGAAGGCGACCCAGCCGACGCCCTCGAAGGGCACCTCGACCCAGGCCGTGACGTCGTCGCCCGTGATGGTGACGGTTCCGGCGCCCTCGGGTACCTCGGGCGCGAAGCCCATGACCACGCGGGCCGGGTAGCCGAGGCTCCGCGCCATGAGCGCGAACGCGGAGGCGTACTGCTCCTGGTCGCCGATCATCTGCGTCCCCTCGAGCAGCTCGGAGATGCGGTCCGCACCGTGGCCGGCGCGCGAGGGAACCGAGTCGGAGGCGCGGCCGTGGCTGAGGAACCCGTCGCGGGTCAGCACGAGCCTGATCGCCTCGAGCTGGTCGATCGGCGACGACGAGGTGCCTGCCCACTCCTGCGCCTTCGAGGCGACGACGTCGGGCACCTTCTCGACGGGCGGCAGCTCGACGGAGGCGACCGAGACGTCCTCGAGCTCCTGCACGCCGGCCGCCTCCTGCGTGACCGCGTCGAGGCGGTAGCTGTCGCCCTCGCGCAGCCCGGTCGTGAGCACCATCACGCCCGTCGCGGCGTTGTAGCGCAGGTCGTCGGAGTGCGTGGCCGCCTCGCCCCCGGTCAGCCGGAAGTCGGTCGGGTACCCGACGCCGGGAACCCAGACGTCCTGGTAGCCCTCGATGGTCACCTCGACCTCGGGATGCGACACCGGGGTCACGAACGGCGCCGCCGGGATCGAGCGGCCGACGAGCTCGAACGAGCCCGATCCGCCCGTGCTCGCATCCGCGCCGGTCACGTTCCAGAGCTTGCCCGTGAACGAGTCCAGGGTCGCCAGCCGGATGCGGTCGCCGGGCTGCAGTCCGGACACCGCGAAGAGCTTCTCGTCGGTGGCCTGCTTCGTGTAGTGGCGGAAGCCGGCCAGCGGGCTCGGGTAGTCGAGGGGGTCGAAGGGCGGCTCGATCTCGTCCCTCAGGACGAAGCGCTGATCCTTCGCGGGCGAGAGCCAGAAGGCCGCTCCCCCGCCCGCGACGACGGCGACCGCGACGACGACCACCGTGCCGACGAGCTTGCGGGTCCGCAGCGCCGTGTCGTTGCCGGCGGCGACGCCGCCGACGGGCTGCCGCCAGCCGAGCCAGACGAGCGCGAGCACCGCGAAGACCACGCCCCGGATGCCCGCCTGGTACGCCTCCTGCGTGCCGAGCAGGATCCCCGCGAGGTAGAGGGCGACGGCGGGGATGAGAGCCACCCCGAACCGCCAGGCCGCCCGGGGCCGACGCGCGAGCCAGCGCGTCGCGAGCAGGGTCGAGACGAGCGCGACGAGCCAGGAGGCGGCGTACGGCACGACCGCGATGTAGGCGGGCGCGCCGACCGGGGTGGACAGGGTGAGCAGGTCGGACCAGCCGTAGACCGTGCCGATGGCGAGGCTCGCGAGCGACTGCAGCGTCGGGACGACGCCGAACACGGTCTGGCTCGGAACCGCGACCGCCGAACCCACGACGAAGTAGCCGACGACCGCGACGGCGAAGGTGAGCAGTGCGCCGAAGCGCAGCATCCCCGTGAGGATGCCGGTCGCGGCCCCGAGGACGAGGCCCCCGAGACCCGCGAGCAGGAAGCTGTAGCCCCCGTAGGAGGGCGTGAAGCCGAGCACGCCGAGCACGGCGAGCACGAGCAGCACCGAGACGTCGAACCAGGTGCGCCCGGAGAGCAGCGCCCACCCGCGGACGGCGGGCGTGGCCGGCACGGCTGACGTCGTCTGGGCGGTCACGAGGCGAGTCCCCGGAACAGGGGCGGCAGGTCCTCGAGGCGGCCGACCGTCAGCATGAGCATGCCGCCGACGGAGCCGAGGCGCGGCTGGGCGCCTGCCTCGACGACGACACCCAGATGGTTGGTGTCCGGGCCGAACACGGTGTGCACCGTGCGGATGTCGGCGGGGCCGAGGTTCGCGCCGCCGAGCGTCACGACGACGCTCGGCGCGGCGAGGCGCTTGGTCCGCTCGCGCACCAGCTCGCGCAGGCCGGCGAAACCGCCGTTGTGCCCGTACTCGAGCCGGCACGAGGAGTCGAGCATCGACACGACCGTGCGCGTGCGCCACAGCCCCGACTCGCTCACGACGTCGAGCTGGGTGCCGTCGCGGATGACCTGGCCGGCGATCGACGCGGCGCACGAGACGGCGAGCTCGAATTCGTCCTCGCTCGCATAGAACTGCGCGCTCGTCGGCAGCACGATGATGATCTGCGACCGGCGGGTCTCCTGGAACTGCCGCACCATGAGCTGGCCGATGCGCGCCGAGGTGCGCCAGTGCACGTAGCGGCGGTCGTCGCCCGGCACATATGGCCGCAGCGCGTGGAACGCGAGGTCGTTGTTGGTGATCTTCTGCGAGACCTGGCCCTCGAGGTCGCGCACCAGGCCTGCGGCGGAGGAGGCGAGCCGCACGGTCTTCGGATGCACGAACAGCTCGACCGGGTCGGCCCACTTCACGGCGCGGCGCAGCAGGCCGAGCTGGTCGCCGCGGATCGACTCCGCCGGTCCCGCGACGATGACGGCGCGCCGGTTGGTCGGCACCTGGAAGAGCTCCTCCTGCTCCTGCTTGGGCTCCATCGCGGGCAGCTGGAACTCGGCGAGACCTCTGCCGACCGGCAGCTCCATGCGGGTGGGGGCGAGCCGGCGCGGGCCGGTGTTGGTGACCACCATGCGCCCCATGGCCCGGTCCCCCACGACCACGCGGCGCGGGTTCAGCTCGATGAGCACGCCATAGCTGGAACGGCCGACGAGGAAGAACGCTGCCGCGACGACGGCCGCGAGCAGCACCCAGCCGAGGAAGGTGAACTCCTGCCATCCGAACACCGCGCTCAGCACGAGCGCGAGCACCGCGAGGCCCAGGACGAGCCAGCCCGCCACCGTCACGACGCGGACGACGGGCCCGATGACGCCCCACACGGCGCGCGCCGCCGGGGTCACGACGTTGCGCACGCCGGTGGCGAGACGGCGCGCGCGATCGCCCGCCGGGCGGAGGATCGCGGCGGCCTCGTCGAGTCGGGCTGCGGTCATGTCAGGCGGCGCGGTAGGCCGGAGGCTCGATGTCGACGAGGATGCGCTGCACGATGTCCTCCGCCTTGACCCCGGCGAAGTCCGACTCCGGGTCGATGACGAGACGGTGTGCGAGCACGGGCACCGCGAGGGCGCGGATGTCGTCGGGGGTCACGTAGCTGCGCCCGTTGGCGATCGCCCAGGTCTTCACGGCCCGCGCGAGCGCCATGGCACCGCGCATGCTCACGCCGAGCAGCACGTCGCGGTGCTTGCGCGTCGCATCCACGATGTCCGAGAGGTACTGCATGACGGCCTCGTCGACGTGCACCTCGGAGGCGAGCGCGGCCATCGCCACGATCGACTCGGGCTTGATGATCGGCGAGACGAGGGAGGCCCGGGCACGGGTCGAGGAGTCCATGAGCAGTGAGACGGCGGTCTTCGCGTCCGGATAGCCGAGGCTCGTCTTGATGAGGAAGCGGTCGAGCTGCGCCTCGGGCAGCTTGTAGGTGCCCGCCTGCTCGACGGGGTTCTGCGTCGCGATCACGAGGAACGGAGCGCCCACCGAGTGGCCCTCTCCGTCGATCGTGACGACGCCCTCCTCCATGACCTCGAGGAGCGCCGACTGCGTCTTCGGGGATGCGCGGTTGATCTCGTCGGCGAGCACGATGGAGGCGAAGATCGGGCCGGGGTGGAACTGGAAGCGCCCCTTGCCCTGGTCGTAGATCTGCACGCCCGTGACATCCGACGGCAGCAGGTCGGGCGTGAACTGGATGCGGCTCGTCGTGCCGTCGAGCGTGTTGGCGAGCGACTTCGCGAGCACCGTCTTGCCGGTGCCGGGGAAGTCCTCGAGCAGCACGTGCCCGTCCGAGATGAGCGCCGTGAGCACGAGCTTGATGACGTGGTCCTTGCCGACGATCGCCTTGTCGACGTTCGCGACGAGCTTCTGGAAGGCGTCGGCGAACCAGCTCGCCTGCTCCTGGGTGACGGGCATGTCGGGTCCTCTCATCGGGTGGGGAAGTCGGGTCGGGGTGGAGCGATCACATGCCGTTCCACTCCCCCGCCGTGTACCAGCGGGTGGAGATGGTGCCGCTCGGGCCGGTGACGATGACGCGGATGCGGTCGGAGCCCGTCATGGTGCCCACCTTGCCTCCGGCCCGTCCCTGGCCGGTACCGCTGCTCACGCCGAGCGTCGTGGGCCAGCTCGACGTCCAGCCGCTCTCGAGCTGGGTCGTGAGCGTGTACGTGCCGTCCACGGCGTCGGTGATCCGCACGATGGGGTACTGGCACCCGAAGCCGCCCGTGTCGCAGCCCTCCTTAGCCGTCTTGCCGACGATCGCAGAGCTCGGGTTGGGCGGGGGGTTCGAGATGGTGCCGGCGCCGCCGCTGCCCGCCGCACCCGCGCCCGCCTTGTTGACGGCGCGCACCTGGATGCTGTGGGAGCCGGCTCCCAGCCCGCTCGCGGTGTGGTTGGTGGCGGTGCCCTTGTCGATCCATCCGCCGCCGTCGACGCTCACCTGGTAGGTGATGTTGGCCATGCCGCCGGTGCTCGCGGCACCGCCGGACCAGGTCCAGCGGATGGCGCCGGGCGCGGTGCCGTCCTGCACGTCGGCGCCGGAGACGCTCGGCGCGGTGGGGGCGGTCTGGGTCGCGAGGTTCGGCGATGCGGCCGAGCCGATGCCGCTCTGCTTGCCGCCCGAGTTCGTCGCCCTCACCTCGAAGGTGTGGACGCCGCCCTGCACCGTCTGGTTGCCGGTCGAGCGGGCGGTCGAGGGGGAGCTCCAGCTCCCGCCGTCGAGGCGCCACTCGTAGGTCACCGATCCGCCGTTCGCGCTGACCTCGTTCCAGCTGGCGCTGACGACGGCGTTCGGGGCGAACTGGTCCACCACGGCGACCGCCGGAGCGGGCTGCTGCGGCGTTCCGTACGGGATGACCGCATCCGACCAGGTCGACCACGCGCCGGGTCCGTGCACGTTGATCGCGCGCACCGAGAACTGGTAGCTCGTGCCGTTGGTGAGGCCGGTGATGGTGCACGACGGCGGGGCGCAGTTGGTGGGAGTCGTCACCGAGGGCGTCGAGCGCACCTCGTAGGAGGTGATCTCCTTGCCGTTCGCGGCCGGTGCCTGGAAGCCGATCGCGACCGTGCCCTCGTCGCCCTGCGACGGGACCGTCGGCTTCTGCGTCTGGTCGGGCACGTCGCTCACGACGAGCGTGATGAGCCCAGTGACGCGGCGGTCCGGGTCCTCGGTGGCGTCCTGGACCGTGTAGGCCACGTCGATGGTTCCCGACTTGAGGCTCGGGTTCGGCGTGATCCGCACCTGGTCGGCGGTGAAGTTCACGTCCGCCGGATCTCCCGTGTTCCGAACCTTCGCGTCGACGATCGTCAGGCGCTCGCCCGTCTCAGCGTAGGGGTTGAAGTCGTTGACGAGCGGACTGGTGACGACCGTACCGTCGCCGCGCTGGGTCTCGTAGGAGTCGTTCACCGCGAGCGGAGGCGGGTAGGTCGAACCCACCACCGTCACGTGGATGGTCCCCGGCACCGTGAACTTGTCCCAGCGCAGGGTGACCCCGATGTCGAAGGTGGTGCCCTTCGGCGTGTTGCGCGGGGTCTTGAGGGTCAGCACCGAGCCGTCCAGTCGGCCGTCGATCTTCGAGCCGAGGCCCGTGACGTCCGAGTAGGTCACCTGCTGGAGGATCTCCGGGTTCGGGTGCCCGGTGGCAGCCCGCAGATCGACGGTCGTGGGCTCGCCGCCCTCGAGTTGCACGCTCGGCGCGGTGAACGTCGGCGGGGTGTCACGGAACTCCGGGTCGCCCACGATGATGGGCATCGTGAGCGGCTTCGTGTTGCCCTTCGGATCGTCCTTGGAGGCCCCGTCCGTCACGGTGAAGGTGATCGAGGCGGGGCCCCGGTAGTCCTTCGCCCCCTGATAGCGGATGGTGGTCTCGTCGACGTAGTTCGAGCTGCCGTCGCTCATGAGCGACGAGACCGTCGACGCATCCGGGATCCACGCCTTGCGGCCCGAGGGCACCTTGATGAGATCGGAGAGCTTCCACTCGCGCGACTCGTTCATCGGCACGTACTGCGTCGGAAGGTTCGGGTCGAGGTAGGGCGGGTCGTCGAAGGAGTCGTCGACGGCCGCCGGCACCAGGATGAACGCGGTCGCCGCGAGCTTCGTCTCGGGATCGGTCACCCGGTACGCGATGGCCTGCCGGGACTCGCCCGGGGTCACCGTGATCTTGCCGTGACGCTCGGGCACGAGCTCCGCGGAGCCCGCATTCGGCCCTTCGAGGCTGACCTTCAGATCCGCGTTCTTGCCGGAGGGGTTGTACGAGGAGCCGTCGAAGATGTCGACGGTGACCGACTTCTTGCCCGCGATCTCCTTGAGCGAGAGGCTCAGGTCGTTCGCGATCGGGGGCATGAGCGGTGCGTCGGGGGTGACATGCACCATCGCGTAGCTCTGGCTCGAGCCGCCGAGGCCGTTGACCAGGCGGTAGCGGATGGCGAAGGTGCCCTCCTCCTCCGGCGCGCGCAACACGAGGTAGTGCCTGTTGACAACCTCCGCCTCGACCCCCTTCGGCACCTCGATGAGCTGCTTGTCGACGTGGATGGGCGAGCTCTGCGGGTCGGAGTCGTTCGCCGTCAGGTCGACCTGGGCGATCTTGCCGGGTCGGACGGAGACGCTGTCCGGCACCGCGCTGGGGTTCTGGGTGGAGTCCGGCGGGGCGATGACGGCGACCCGGATGTCGGCGGTGCCCGTCTTCCCGAACGCGTCGTACACCTGGTAGGAGAAGGTGTCGGTGCCGCTCATCCCGGGGAACGAGGTGTACCTCAGGTAGTCGGGGCCGATCTCGTCGATCGTGCCCATCGTGGGGTTCACGGGCGTGCCGAGCAGCAGCACCGAGTCGCCGTCCGGGTCGATGCGCTGAAGGGGGAGATCGATGCGGACGCTGCCACCCGACAGCACCCGCGCGACCGCGGGCTCGGGACGCGGCTCGCGGTTCGTCTCCTCATCGAGCGGCGTCACCGTGAAGGTCACGGTCGCCGCCGAGCTCTCGCCGTAGGCGTCGAGCACACGGTAGGCGGCCTGATATTGACCGGGCTCGTCGGGCGCCTGGAAGCGCACGTGGTTCGAGTTGACGAACGCGATGCCGGCGGTCGGCTCCGTCACCAGCTCGTCGGCCAGGAACATCCGCGAGTCGTCGGGATGCTCGTCGTTCTCGAGCACGTCGACGGTCACGATGTCGCCCGCGCGCACGGTGACCTGGTCGTCGCGCGCGATGGGCGGCTGGTGCTTGGTGAGCGCAGGCACCGGAACGATCGTGACGCCGGCGGTGGCCGTGCGGCTGCCATCCGAGACCGTGTAGGTGAAACCGATCTGCGAGGTCAGGGTCTGCGGGGAGGTGACGCGGACGAGCGTCGACTCGAGCAGCTCCACCACGACGCCCTTGGCCTGCACGTCGGCCGGCACCGAGATCGACTGAACCGCGAGGATCCGGCCCGCCGGGCTCACGTCGTTGCTCAGCACCGACACCGTGGTCGGCTCGTCGCTGCGGAGGTAGGCCGTGTCCTTGACGGCGACCGGCGGCAGGTCGTCATCCGGTACGTCCTTCACGTCGACCCGGATGATGCCCTTGCTCGGTGCGCTCCCCGCGGCGAGCGAGTACTCGAAGTAGTAGACGCCCGGCTTGCCCGCCGAGAACTGCACCTGCGCCTTCTCAGCATCGAACGACATCGAGGCGCCGTCGCCCGGCTCGTCGACGCTCGTGATCGTGAGCGGCGCACCCGAGGGCGAGAGGTCGTTGTCGAGCGGCTTGATCGTGATCTGCTCGCCGGTGAACGCCGTCGCGAAGTCGGGCGTGCCGACGGGCTTCACCTCCCCCGCGGGCTTGACGTCGACGATCAGGGTTCCGGTGACCATGTCATCGGAGCCGTCGGTCACCTGGAACTGCACTTCCTTCTCACCCAGTTCCGAGGTCTGGTGCGTGAAGGTGATGAGGCCGTCGGGGGTGAAGCGCACGAGGTCGCCCGAGGTGGGGGCGGCCGCCCGCAGGAATAGGTCGTCGCCGTCGGGGTCGCGCCAGTTGGAGAGCACGTTGTAGGAGATCGTCTGGTTCGCCTCGACGCTCGTCGCCGAGGTGCGCAGCTCGATCGGGGCCGCGTTGACGGCGTCCGGCACCACCCGGATCGACACGTTCGCCGTGGCCTTGCCGCCGCGACCGTCGTCGACCGTGTAGCCGAAGCTCACCCCGCCCGTGTAGTCGGGGTTCGGGGTGAACTGCAGGGCTCGGCCGCCGTCGATGTAGTCGAGCCGGCCGGTCGACTCGTTGATCGCGCCGTGGTCGGCGATGACGAGCACGTCGCCGTCGGGGTCGGAGTCGTTGTCGAGCACCGCGAGGATCGTCGTGCGGCCGGGGCGGATGCCGTACTCGTCGTCGATAGCGGTGGGGTCGCGGTTCTGGTCGGTGCGCTCCGCGAGCGTGTCCTCGAAGGACTGCAGCGCCGACTTGTCGTCGCCCTCCTCCTCGGTCTCCTCCTGCTCGGGCGGGATGACGTCGTCCCAGTTGTCGACGAGGCGCATGTTCTCGGCCGGCAGCCAGACGTTGCCGTTCGACAGGTTGTTGAGGGCGATGACGGTGCGGTTCACCCGGAACTCGAGGCGATCCCCGGCGGTCGGCTGCTCGATGTCGTACACCGCGGGGTCGGAGCCGGCGCAGGCGTAGACGTAGCGCTGCGCCTGCGCCCACGCGCCGTGCGCGCAGCCGTCCTGGTTGACGGGGGCGGCGACGTCGTCGGGATCGGTGGTCGCGTTCGCGACCTCCGCATCGATGTGCTCGACCTGGCCCGAGCCGAGGTTCACGCGCAGCAGTCCGCTGCCCGTCGCGAGCACCACGACATCCGACTCCGGGCCGCTCTGCTGCAGCTTGAGAGCCTTCTCGTCGCCGAGGTCGCGCGTGGTGCCGTCCTGGGTCACGAGCTGGTTGGTCGAGGTGTCGAGGGCCACCGCCTGCTCGCCGATCGCCGCGAGTTGGAAGGCGCCGACCGCGGGGAAGGACGACTCGGCGGGCACGTCGGCGAGCGTCGGAACCCGGTAGAGCGTCTTGTGCTTCGGGGAGACGGCGACGATCTGACCCCCGCGCGTGACGACGGCGTGGCCGCCCGCGCCGAGGTCGAGCAGGGGCGGCTGAGACACCACGTCGAGCTGCAGGTCACCGACCGCGGGAAGCGCCCACAGCTTGCCCTTCGACACGACCGCGATGACGCCGCCGCCGTAGGAGACCTCCGCGTCCGGCGGCAGGTCGACCGAGCTCGTGACGGTCGTCGAGGCGGGGTCGACCGACTCGAGCCGGTGATGGTCGGGGTCGACCATGAAGAGCGAGTCGCCGTCCTGCAGCACATCGAAATCGGGGGACGAGGCGGTGACGGCTGCGTTCAGCTCGTCGATCTGCTTGTTGAGGCGGCCGCCGCGCAGCAGCTCGCCGTTCGTGACCCACACGTCACGGGACGTCATCTCGACGTCGGTGACCGGGAACCCGGGGTGCAGGGCCGCGACGGTGAGGGTGCCGCCCGCGACGAGGGCGATCGTCGTGACGGTCGCGACGGTCTTCCGCCGTGCGCGCCACCAGGCCCCGAAAGACACGCTCGACTACCCCCCGCTGATCCGCCGTTCCACCCCGCTCCGGGGGACAAGCCGGTTCAGGCTAACACGTGAGGTGAGGTCACCCTCACCCCCGGGGAGGGGACTACTCCCCATCGTCCGCGGGCGAGGGTTCCCCTGTCGAGGCGGCGTTCCGCTCGAGTAGCACGATGTCCTCCCGGCTGACCAGCCGGCTCGCCACCGCGTACTCCACGAGGCGCGCACGACGGTTCGTCGCGAGCTTGCCGCGACCTCCGCGCAGCCCCTGCACCCCGACCTTGTCGAGCTTCTCGCACACGTTGTCGAGCTTGCGGTTGAAGGTCGTGAGGGGCCAGCCGAGTCGCTCCGCCGCCTGCGCGGAGCTCGGGATCTCCCCTCGGCCCGGCGAGTCCTGGCGCAGCACGTGCTCGGAGAGCGCCACGACCAGCAGGCGCTGCGAACTCGTGAGCGGCACGACGCCGATGGTGGTCGTACCGGAGGCGCCGGCGTGGATGTTGGTGGTCGAGAAGAAGGTGCCGTCGTTCTCGATCGTGAAGTCGTAGGTCGTCGACCCGGCACTGAAGAGCACCTGCACGCGCGGGAAGACGAGCGGGAGCCGGCCACCGGGCGGCAGCCACGCCTGGACACCGCCGGAGCCGTCGGTCACGGTCGCCGAGAGCAGGCTGCCCACGTTGGCGATCCACCAGAGACCGCGATCCTCCGTCAGCAGCAGGAACCGCCGGTGGAGGTAGGGGTTGTCGTCGATCTCGAGGTCGCCCTCGCGTCCGATGACGAAGTCGCGACCGGGGACGGCCGTGTACTCCTCCCCGCAGAAGTCGACGCGCAGCGTGTTCGTCATCATGCGGCCGGCGGGTAGCAGGCGACGAGTACGTCGGAGGTCTTGCCCTTGCGGAACACCATGACGTCGATGCACAAGGGGGCGCCCCCCGCATAGCCGTCCACCGCGAGGATGCCGTCGTCGCTCGTGTGGCGCTGGGGCAGGTCGGGGCGGTTGTTGAGCTGCCACATGAACGCGTCGTCGTCCTGCGGATCGGGATTCTCGACGGTGAAGGTGACCGTGGAGCCGTCGAGCGTCGGGGCGCCGACGAGCACCGGCACGGGGATCGTCTCGGGCACCGCCGCCTCGCCGCCCCCCGTCGGGGCCGCACTCGGCGTCTCACCCGCCGGCGTCCCGCCGAAGAGGACGATGCCGACGACGATCGCGGCGACGACGACCGCCGCGAGGACGCCGACCACGATGCCCACCACGAGACCGCGCCGCGAGCGCGGCGGCGGGGCGGCCTCCGCGGGCTCTTCCGGTTCGGCGGGCGCCGTGACCGGGCCGCGCGGACGCACCACCGTCTCCGTCGGCAGCGCGTCGGGCGCGGCGTGACCGACCGAGCCGCCCCCCGGGGCGGAGGTCGACGCCCCGATGACCGGTGCGGCCGAGGGCTGCGCCTCGATCGTCGTCGTGCTGCGCACGCGCGTCTCGTCCGCGCTCGGCGCGGGTGCCACCGGCTGCGCCTCGATGGTCGCCACCTGCCGCACGCGGGTCTCGTCGGCGCCGCCGGTGTCCGCCGGGCGCTCGGGCGCCTCCAGGTGCAGGTTCGGCACCTCGAGCTCGGTGCGCGCGTAGCCGAGCTCCATCTCGACACGCTGCAGCGCCCGCCCGAAGTCGAGTGCGCTCGCGAAGCGGTCCTCGCGCTCGGTCGCCATGCCCTTCTGCAGCACCGCGATGAGCGAGCGCGGGATGTCGGTGCGGTCCATCGGCGTGATGGCGCCCCGCTCGATGCGGCCGATCAGGTCGAGCGTGCCGTTGCCGCGTCCCTTCACCTCGAAGGGCGTCTGCCCCGCGAGCACCGTCCAGATCGTCGCGGCGAGCGAGAACACGTCGCTGCGCACATCCGGAGCCGGGTCGTCCTCGAACATCTCGGGCGGCGACCACGGCACCGAGAGGCCCACCTGGCCGCTCGTGCCGCCCGTGCCCGTGTCGGCGAGCGCCTCGGCGACCGTCGTCGTGTGGGTGGGCAGGGCGTCGTCGACCGCGGATGAGATGCCGAAGTCGGTGAGGGCCGGCCAGCCGTAGTCGTTCGCGAGCACGTTCGCGGGCTTGATGTCGCGGTGCAGGATGCCGGCCAGGTGCGCCGTGTGCACGGCGCTCGACAGCCGCACGCCGGTGCGCAGGGCGTCCACCACCGTGAGCGGAGCCTGCTTGTAGCGCTCGGCGAGGCTCGGGCCCGAGCAGTACTCCATGACGAAGAACGGGCGGTCATCGGATGCGACGTCGGCGTGGTAGATCGTGACGATGTACGGATGCGCCGAGAGCTGCGCCATGAGGTTCGCCTCGGCGGTGAACGCCGCGCGGTTGGCCGGGGTCAGCTCGTCGAGCAGCAGCACCTTCACCGCGACCCGGCGCTTCGGCAGCTGCTGGTCGTAGAGGAATACGTCGGAGAATCCGCCCGACCCGAGCAGGCGAACGAAGCTGTAGCCCGGCAGCTCGGGCGGTGTCGAGGTCGCGCGCCGCATCAGACCTCCTCGACCGACAGCTCGACCCCGCCGCCGAGGTCGATGCGGGTGCCCACGATCACGGGGGTCGGCTCGCCCCCGCGCAGCTTCTGGCTCTCGCCGCTCGGCATCACGACCGTCGTGCCGTTGCGCGAATGCAGGTCGGTGACCACGACCGTGCCGCCCTCGAGCGCGACCCGGAGGTGCGAGCGCGAGATGTCCTGATCGCCGCCGGTGATCGTGACGAGCCGCGGCAGCTGACCCGCCGAGACCCCCGACACGCTCGGCGAGCGCCCGAGCAGGAGCGGTTCGTCGAGCGGCTCGCGCGTGCCGCTCGGCAGCACGACGACGACGGATGGGGCGGCGGGCGCGGCGGCCTCGCCCCGAGGCCGCCGCTGGCGGCCCGTGCGGGTGATCGAGGAGGCCAGCACGGTGCTGCCGTCGTGGTCGCCCTCGGCCTCGGCCTCTGACGGCGGCGCCTGCTCGGCACCCTCCTCCGCCTCGACGGGGCGGACGGCGGCGTCCTCGACCGAGCGGTACATGGTGTCGCCGAAGAGGTAGTCGTAGCCGTCGGCGGCCTCAGCGGCCGCGGACGCGTCGGCCGCGGGGTCGTCGCGTGGGCCGCCCGCCGCCTCCTCGGGCAGGGAGGCGACCGTGACCTCCGAGACCTCCTCGACGCGCGGGACGGCGGATGCGGGCGCAAGGGGCGGGGTGAAGTCGTCGCGTGCCGCGGACGTGGACGCGGGCGCCGCCTGCGCGACCGCGCCGACGGGAGAGCCCGCGCCGCTCGCGAAGGCGGAGGCGCGCACGACGCCCGCCTCGATCGGCAGCTCGACACCGCCGCGGCCGCCGAGCGTGACCCCGACGGAGCCCCCCGGCATCCGACGCTCGATCCATGTGGTGGCGCCCGCCCCCGACACCTGCTCGGCACCGGCGCGCACCGAGGCGTCGCCGCGCACGATCACGCTCACGCCGCCGTCCCCGGCCTCCACGAACGCGAAGGGCGGCGTCGCGAACAGGCCGTTCGCGGTGAGAGTCTCCAGCAGCCCCGCGGGCCCGCGCTCGTCGCGCAGCCGACTCCACAGCCGGTCGACGACCGCGGACTCCAGCTCGGCGCCCACGAACAGCTGCCGGGCGGGGGTGATGAAGGCGAGCCAGCCGTCGCCTGCGGCGGTGTATCGATGCGTCACGTCAGGCCCTCGGCATGGTGTCCTCGAGGAGGCGGCGGTCGCGGTCGACCGTCTCCTCCGGGTCGGGTGTCTCCTCCTCGACCGTCGACTCCACGACCACGACGGTCACGTTGTCCCGGCCGCCCGCGGCGACGGCGGCGCCCACCAGCCGCTCGGCGAGGGTGGGACCGTCGGGCTCGCGCGTCGACTGCTGATCGTGGAAGACGATGATGCGGGCGATCTCCTCGTCGCTGAGCTCCTTCGTGAGCCCGTCGCTGCAGAGCAGGAAGGTCTGCCGCCCGCGCAAGGGCAGCAGCCAGATGTCGGGGTCGACATCCGCCTCGGCACCGAGCGCACGCGTGACGACGTTCCGCTGCGGATGCGCGGCCGCCTCCTCGGGTGCGATGAGGCCCGCGGCGACGAGCTCCTGCACCGCGGAGTGGTCGATGCTCTGCTGCTCGAGACGGCGGCCGTCCCAGCTGTAGGTGCGGGAGTCGCCCACGTTGAACGCCATCCAGTGCGGCCCCGCCCCGTCGACATCGACGATCGCCACGCCCGTGAGCGTCGTGCCCGAGATGGTCTCCTCGCGCAGGCCGACGACGGCGGTGTTGGCGGCCTGGACGGCGGCGATCACCGCGCGGGCGCTCACCGGCCCCTCGCCGCGGACACGATCGAACACCTCGACCGCCGAACGGCTCGCGAGGTCGCCGTGGGCGTGCCCGCCCATCCCGTCGGCGACGATCCAGAACGGCGGCGCGGCGAGGAAGCTGTCCTCGTTGGCGGCGCGCACCGAGCCCACGTCGCTCGCGCCCACGTACCGCAGCTGCACGACGACGTCGCCGATCGCGAACTCCTCGCGAGTCTCCACCGGCGCTCCCCCCGTCGTGTCGCAGTCTCGGCAACGCTAGCAAGAGCGCGGCGACCGCATGTATCGCCGCCACGGGGAGCGCTCCCCATGCGGCGGATCGTCGTGCCGTCGGACGCTGTGGCTACTCGCCGTCGGGCACGTGGTCGACGCCGAGGAGGTACGAGCCCAGCTCGACGACGGCGCCGTCGGGCACGGGCGAGAACTCCGTCGAGGCGACCGGCGTACGGCGACGGTTGGCGACGACCGCGACGCCGTTCGTCGAGTTCAGGTCGAGCACGAACAGGCCGCCGTCATAGGGCAGCAGGATGGCGTGGTTCTTCGACACGGTCTTCTCGCGGTCGACGACCGTCACGAGGCGCGCGCCGGGGAAGCCTTCCACGTCGAACGGCTTGCGGCCGATGACGATCGGGCCGTCGACGGTGACGCGGTCGCCGTCGGCGAGCAGCAGCACCCATCCGCTGACGTGGCGGGGCGGACCGCCCGGGAAGAACACCGGCTCCGAGGGGTCGCGCGGGGGCACACCGCGACCGACGAGCCGGGTGCGCGTGTCGACGAGCCCCTGCTCGAGGTCGCCCTGCAGCCACGGCGGACGCAGCACGGGCTCTTCGGGTTGGTATCCCGGGGGGCGGTCGTTCACCCCTTGATCATTTCCGCGCCCGGATGCCACGTCAAGGGCGTTCGCCGTCGGAGCCCGACTTCACGGGCGCGCGCCGCATCCGGATGAGGCTCGCGACGACGGCGACCGTCATCGAGACGACGATGACGCCGAGCGAGGTCCAGGTGTCGATGTCGGGGGCCCACTCGATGGGGTGGCCCCCGTTGATGAACGCCAGCTCGTTCTCGTGCATCGCGTGGAAGACGAGCTTCACGCCGATGAACAGCAGGATGAAGGCGATGCCGTACTTGAGGTACTCGAGCTTCTCGACGAGGTCGCCGAGCAGGAAGTAGAGCTGCCGCAGACCCATCAGGGCGAAGACGTTCGCGGTGAAGACGATGAACGGGCTCTGCGTGATGCCGAAGATCGCCGGGATGGAGTCGAGCGCGAACACGAGATCGGTCGTGCCGAGGGCGATGAGCACCATGAGAACGGGGGTGAACATGCGCCGGCCGTCGACCTCGGTGCGCAGCTTCGCCCCGTTGAAGGTGTCGGTGATGGCGACGCGCTTGCGCACCCAGCCGAGCATCCGGCTCTCGCGCTCCACCTCGTCGTGCGGACCGGTGCGCACCTGCTGGATGGCCGTGTAGATGAGGAAGGCGCCGAACAGGTAGAAGATCCAGCTGAAGTTCTCGATGAGGGCCGCGCCGAGCACGATGAAGATGCCGCGGAACAGCAGCGCGAGGATGATGCCGATCATGAGCAGCTCCTGCTGGTACTGCCGCGGCACCTTGAAGCGGGCCATGATCAGCAGGAACACGAACAGGTTGTCGATCGACAGGCTGTACTCGGTGAGCCATCCCGCGACGAACTGGCCCGCGTGCTCGGCGTCGCCGAGCCACAGCATGAGCCCCGCGAACGCGAGCGCGAGCGCGACGTAGAACCCGATCCAGAGCGCCGACTCGCGCGTGGAGGGCACGTGGGGCCGCTTGAAGGCGAGAATCAGGTCGAACGCGAGGATGAGCCCGAGCACGACGTAGGTGCCGATCTCGAACCAGAGGGGGAGCGCGAGTTGCACAGGGAGCCTTTCGGGGTCGTGAGACGTGGAAGCCTCGAACGTCTCTCCCGCGCGGCACCGGATGTGGCCGGATGCCGCGGTCGCGACCGGGGCTGCGGCATCGGAGCCCGTGATGACGGCCGCGACGAGGTGGGATACTCCCCTTCGCCCGGCCAGTCTAGCGGTCGCCGCGTATCCTGATTCCCTGCCGACACGACCCGACCAGGAGCCACGCCCCGATGACCGAGCCGACCCCGTCCGACACCCCCCGCGCCTACAAGCCGCAGACCCCCTGGGTCAGCGCCGTCGGCTACTTCATCTTCTTCAGCCGCTGGCTGCAGGCTCCCCTCTACCTCGGCCTCATCGTGGCGCAGCTCATCTACGTCGTCGTTTTCATGGTGGAGCTGTGGCACCTCGGGGAGAAGGTGCTCGAGTCGTTCACGCATCCGGGCGACAAGGAGTACGCGCTGGAGGAGTCCACCGTCATGCTCGGCGTGCTCGGCCTGATCGACGTCGTCATGATCGCGAACCTGCTCATCATGGTGATCATCGGCGGCTATGAGACCTTCGTCTCGCGTATCAAGGTCGACGGTCACCCCGACCAGCCCGAGTGGCTGAGCCACGTGAACGCGAACGTGCTCAAGGTGAAGCTCGCGATGGCGATCATCGGCATCTCCTCCATCCACCTGCTCAAGACCTTCATCGAGGTCGGCGACCTGAACGCGAAGGGGGGCGAGGTCGAGAGCAAGACCGGCGAGCACTACACGAGCGAGGGCGTCTTCTGGCAGGTGATGATCCACCTGACGTTCATCGTCTCGGCCGTCGCGCTCGCCTGGATCGACCGGATGTCGGTGAAAGTGCAGGCGATCGCGCACGCGAAGCAGTCGGAGCGTCCGCTCGAGCCGCAGTTGCCCGCGGCGCAGCACTGAGGCTCAGCGGGCGAGGGGCTCGATGAGCGTCGGATCCGCCGGGTCCACCGCCCGCGTGTTGTTGACGCGGCGGTCGACCTCGTAGCCCGTGACGGTCGCGGCGACCTCCGCGGACACCGCCTCGAGCAGCTGCAGCATCCGTTGCCGTTCGGCGTCGGAGCCGAGCTTGGCGGGCGAGAGCCACTCGTCGTACGCCTCCCGGGGGAGGAAGGCCGGCATGCGCGGATGCACCTCGCCCGACGCGTCGCGCGCCTCGCGCGTGACGACGACGCACGACACGACCCACTCGTCGCCGACCTTGCGGGCCGTCGCGAGGCCCGCCGCCGCGAGGATGGGGCGCTCGCCGTGCAGGAAGTGCGGCTGCTTGTCGCCCGCCTCGCCCGTCCACTCGTAATACCCGCTCATGGGCACGATGCAGCGGTTGCCGGCGAAGGCCGACTTCCAGAGGCCGTTGGTGGCGATCGTCTCGATGCGGGCGTTGAACTGCGGGCGGCTCTTCGCCGTGAGGAACGGCGGATGGAAGTCCCACTCGGCGGGCTCGAGGCTGCGCACCACCTCGCCGGATGCGGCGGCCCGCTCGCGCACGATCGGCACGACGTCGGTCGGCGCGATCGAGAAGCGGGGCCGCCAGTCGCGCAGGGCGTTGCCCGCCACGACGAACTCCTCGATCAGCTCATCGGTCTCGACGCCGCCCGCGAATCGTCCGCACATGCCCACATCATGGCGTGCGCCACCGACGGGGTCTCGATACGCCGCTGCGCGGCTACTCGACCAGCGGGGTGCCACGCTCGTGCCGGGGAGCGCAGCGCCGCGGATTATCGCGGCGCCTCGACGAACTCAGTGCGCGGCGTCGTAGGCGTCGACGATCTCCGCCTTGATGCGGCCGCGATCGCCGACCGTGTAGCCGTTGCCCTGCGCCCAGGAGCGGATGGCGGCCAGCCGATCAGCGTCGCCGCCCGTTGCGCGGGTGCGGGTGCGCGGTCCTGCCGAGCGACCCGCTCCCCCGACCCTGCGGGCGGCGGCGATGTAGGGCGAGAGCGTCTCGGCGAGGGCGCGTGCGTTCTCCGCGGAGAGGTCGATCTCGTACTCGACGCCGTCGAGCGCGAAGCGGGTGCTGCGGGATCCGGCGGGCAGCTCCGCGCCGTCGAGGTCGTCGGTGAGGATCGTGATCGTCTTCTTCGCCATGCCGCGAGTGTACGGCCCCGTTGCCGCGGGACGGGGCGTGCGGGAGGGCGCCCGCCAGGATTCGGCATCCTCACGGCCGGCGCCGACGCGACCGCGAACACCGCCTCGATCTCGCTGGTCGCTACGGTGACGCCTTCTCGCGGTCCCTCGCGGTCCGGTCCGCGACGGCGACCTCACCGAGGAGGATCGACTCGGCGTGCTCGACTCCGTCGTGATACCAGACGAACTCGGCCTCGGCGATGGTCTCCGTCGGTTGAGGTCGCACCATCCGGGAGGCATCGTCGTGCACGACCTCCCATCGGTCGTTCGGGAGAACGCCGCAGTAGACCAGCGACAGATGAAACACCCATTCGTCCAGGGACAGCTCGCCGATCCGTACGAAGTCGGTCATCTCGAGCGCAGAGGTCAAGCTCGCGTAGGCGGCGACCAACGACGAGGTCCGCTCCAGGCGTCCGATGAGGACTTTGAACGGCGGTGGAAAACCGTCGACCGCATCGACACTCAGCTCGATCGCGTTCTGCTCACGTGCCCACGCGCGAAGCGCGTCCCTCAGTTCGTCGACTCGCGCCGGTTCGTGAAAGCCGCGCATGGTCACATGGCCGGCGTGGGGATGCGCGACCGGCTCGGGCAGTTGCTCGAGCAACGCAGCTTGCTCGGACTCCCAGAACCTGGCCACCGCCTCGGTCGGACGCAGCACGAGATACTGCTGCCCCTCGAGGGAGTCCAGGAGCCGGGCGTCGGACATGAACGCTCGCCTGGCTCCCCCCGAATTCGCCGGCGCGTGCCCGCTCACACCAGCGGCCACGCGAAGACCTCCCGGCCGAACAGGTGCGGCGCGACGACCTGCAGCGGGTTGTCGGTGGCCCGTCGGCGGACGCGAGGCCGAACCGCTGGTTGCCCAGGTCGACCCAGCCGTTTCGATCTCATCCCGTATGTCTATCTCCTTCGAGAGGCACCGACACGTTTCGTTACGCGCGGCAGCCGTCGCGACACCCGACGTCCACGCGCTCCACGAGAGGTAGACGCATGCCGAAGCGTTTCGGTAGATTCCTTTCACCACCAGCGAACCGGTCGACGAGGAGCCGAGGATGACAGGTGTCCTGCGTTCGTCCCTTCAGGGCCGCGTCGCCCAGGAGAGTCACGTGCGGGTGTCGGAGACCTCGAGCGCGGCGATCCGCCACCTGCTCGAGTGGAGTGCGCCGTGATCGTGTTCGTCCACGGCGCCGGACGGCACGGCCGCGACGCGTGGCCCTCGATGGAGATCGCGGATGCCGTGTTCGCAGATTTCTCGTCGGAGAGGAGCGTGGGGCGCCAGGCCGACTCGCTGATCGAGCTCGTCACGGGACCGACGATCGTGGTCGCTCACTCTCACGGCGCGATCCCCGTGCTGCTCGCGCTCCCTCTGATCCGTCGCCAGGTCAAGGCGCTGGTGCTGTTGGAGCCCGCCCTGTACGACGTGGCCCGCGGTGATCCGTCGGTCGAAGCGCACATCTCGGCGATGGAGCACGCGCGGGAGGTGCTGGCAGCCGAAGGTCTGGAGAGCTTCTGGCGAGTCGTGCGACCGCGCATGTTCGCTGGCCCGCTCCGTTCAGAAGAGTGGGAGCACGAACGCGCACGCGCGGCGCGGTTCGCAGAAATCGTGCCGCCGTGGGGTCACGGGATCGAGGCGTCGACGATCGAGGGGACGGAGACGCACGTCATCAGCGGTGGTTGGAACGACGAGTACGAGGCGATCGCCGCCGCGCTCTCACGGCACGGCGCGCTCCACCAGATGTTCGCCGGCAGCCATCACCGACCGCAGGACGACCCCCGCTTCGCCACCGCGTTGAGAACCGTGCGCGCGAGTCACGCAGGAGGGTGAGGCTGTGGGCGGCCGGTCGACACATCACTGCAGGCCGTGCATGGTCGCGTAGCGCCCGCCCGACGCCACGAGCTCCTCATGGCTGCCGATCTCGACGATGCGCCCCGCGTCGAGCACCACGATCCGATCCGCTGAGCGGATGGTCGAGAGCCGGTGCGCGACCACGAGGGTCGTGCGGTCGCGCATGAGGTTCGTGAGCGCATCCTTCACCTTCAGCTCCGACTCCGCGTCGAGCGCACTCGTCGCCTCGTCGAGGAGCAGGATGCGCGGGTCACGCACGAGGGCTCGGGCGATCGCCAGCCGCTGACGCTGCCCGCCCGACAACCGGGCGCCCCGTTCCCCCACCACCGTGTCCCATCCGTCGGGGAGGGCGTCGACGATGTCGAGCGCGTGCGCCCGCGCAAGTGCGTCCCGGATGCGCTCGTCGGAGACCTCACCCAGCCCGTACGCCACGTTCTCGCGGATGGATCCCTCGAAGAGCACCGACTCCTGCGGCACGACGGAGATGAAGCGCCGTGCCGTGCGCAGGTCGAGCTGCTCCATGTCGGCCCCGTCGAGGAGGACGCGACCGGAGGTGGGTCGCAGGAATCCCAGCACGAGGTTGAGGAGGGTGGACTTGCCCGAGCCGGAGTGCCCCACGAAGGCGACCGTCTCGCCGCGCGCGATGTCGAGGTCGATCGCGTCGAGCGCCGCGGTCGCCGCGCCCGCATAGCGGAAGCCGACCCCCTCGAGGGTGACCCTCCCGTCCACCACCTCCACCGGGCGCTTGCCCTCGTTGCGCTCGATGTCGGGCTCTTGGAGCACCTCGGCGATCGAGCGGATCGACTCGTTGCCGCGGGTCACGATCGGCAGGAGCGCGACGAGCTGCGTGATGGCACCCGTGATGAGCGCGAAGTAGCCCGAGAGCAGCACGACCTGCCCCGCCGTGATCGGCAGCCACTCGTGGATGGACACGAGCGCGGCGAGCGCGAGGCAGCCCACGCCGAGCACCTGGAAGGCGACCCAGGTGGCGGCGCCGAAGCGACCGTTGAGCAGGTCGAGGGTCACGCCGGCGTTGCGCACCCCCTCCGCGCTGTCCGCCACCCGCCCGGCCGCGACGTGCTCGAGACCGTGCGCGCGCGTCACCGCGATGAGGCTCGCCATCTCGCCGACGCGCGCCGAGAGCCGCTCGACCTCGCGCCGCAGCTCCTCGTTGCGCCGGGCGGAACGGCGCCGCATGACCGTGGTCAGCGTCACGGCCACGGGCACGGTCAGCACGTAGACGACGAGGAAGAGCGGCGCGTTGATGGCGGTCATCGTGACGGCGCCCGTCACCACGAGCGCCGCCGAGAGAGCGCTGGGGCCCGCCTGCTGCATCATGAGCTCGATGTTCTCGACGTCGCGCACCACCTTCGACAGGATCACCGCTGAGCTCGATCGCGAGTGGAAGCCGATCGAGAGGCTCTGCAGGCGCTCGGCGAGCCGGTTGCGCAGCTGCGATCCGAGCTCGCGGACGGTGCCCTGGTAGAGACGCACGAACACGACGCTCGAGGGCACGTTGATGACGAGCAGCCCGACCGCGGCGAGGCTCAGCAGCGCGAGCCGCGCATCCGGCCCCTTCTCCACGACGAGGTCGATGATGGCGCTCGTGATGACGGGCATGAGCCACAGCGGGCTGTCCTTGACGGCGAACGCGATGACGCCCCCGGTGAGCCGCCTCCGGAAGGGGCGCAGCAGCCCGATCAGGCTCCGGAACGGATGCCGTCCGTCGACCTCCGAGAGCGGACGGGCGGTGCGCGCGCTCACCGCCCCCTCACGCGAGCGAGGGCGCGACCGTCGACCACCACGCCTGGGCGATGAGCTCGTGGCCGCCGGCGCTGGGGTGCACGCCGTCGTCGATGACGCTCGCCGGTCCCTCGATCGCGGCGCGCTCGGTCAGGATGTCGTGGAGCGGGATGTGGACGGCGTCGAAGCGGGCGGCGAGTTCGCGCACGACGTCGATCTTGGCGGCGAGATCCTCCGCGTACCAGCCCGCCTGCTCCTCGGTGACCGGAACCAGGAACGGGTCCATGAGCACGAGCCGGGTGAGCTGGAGGGCGGATCGGGCGCGCTCGAGCAGGGCCGCGTAGTTCGCCCCGAACTCCTCCGCCGACATCGGGAGGTCGGCGTCGTAGCGGCGCCACATGTCGTTCGCGCCGATGAGCACGGTGAGCACGTCGGGGCGGCGCTCCACGACGTCCGCCTCCCAGCGCGCGGCGAGGTCGGTGGTGCGGTCGCCGCTCACGCCCGTGTTGATGACGTTCAGTCGCGGCGCGCCCGCCGACGACAGCTCGGCGATGCGGCGCACGTATCCGGCGCCGAGGAACCCGCTCGGGTCGGTCCGGCGGCACATGTCGGTGATGCTGTCGCCCGTGAAGAGCGCGGTCGGGGTGGAGATCGTCATGGTCGTGTCCTTCTAGATCGAGAGGGTGTGGTCGCGGGTCGCCGTCGGGAGCGCGGCCGCGAGGAGGTCGGCGGTGTCGGTCCAGGAGCGCACGGCGACGACGCGCGCACCGAGGCCGAGGACCGGGTGATCGTTGCCACCCGGCTGGAGCTGGTCGCCCACGAACGCCATCTCTGCGAGCGGGATGCCGGTGTGCTCGGCGAGACGCCGGAGGCCGTACGCCTTGTCGATACCCGCGCGGGTGACGTCGACGGAGGTCGACCCGCCGACGCGCACCTCGAATCCGGGCAGCCGGGGTGCGACGAGCTCGCGGAGCCGGGCGCGGCGGGAGCCGTCGGGATCCCAGCGCGCCTTGACGTCGACCGGTGCCTCCTGCCCGAGGGCCGAGAAGGTGACCTGCGACGCGCGGTCCTCGACGACGGGTCCCCACGTCTCGGTCTCCCACAGGCCGAGCTCGACCGCGCCGTCGCGCAACGTCGCCGCGATCCGCGAGCGCTCCTCTGCCGCGAGCAGCTCCGCGTACACGGGGCGCCACTCGTCCTCCGTCCAGCGGTAGTACTGGGTTCCGCATGCCGGCAGCAGGTGCAGCCGATCGAGGCGCGTGACGGGATCGGCGGCGAGCTCGTCGACGAGCTGACGACGGAACTGCGAGAAGTCGCCCCCGGAGATCACGGCCACCGGCAGCACCGACGTGAGGCGCGCGAGCAGTTCCCTCATCCTCGCCGGAAGAGGCGATTTCGAGGGCGCGAGCGTGTCGTCGAGGTCGAAGGCGACCAGCCGCACGTCGTCCAGGTTCATCGGATGGCGTCGAGGCGCGCCACCCCGATCTTGGAGTCCGCCATCCCGTAGAAGACGTAGTCCGCGCCGTCGATCCGCTCGATCGCCGTGGGGAAGACGACGTTGGAGACGATGCCGCTGGTCTCCTCGGCAGTGGAGGGCTCGAGGAGGGGCTGCTCGGTGCGCGCGATCACGACGCCGGGGTCGTCCGCTGAGAGGATGATCGCGCCCGCCGAGTACCTCACCGACTTCTGCACCTCGAAGGCACCGCCCGACATCGATCCGGCCACCCCGTGGTGCAGCAGCAGCCACCCCTCGTCGACCCGGACCGGCGCGGGGCCCGCGCCGATCTTGAGTCCCTCCCAGTCGTACACGGACCCGGCCACGAAACGGTGGCCCCCGAAGCGCACGATGCTGCGGATGTCGGCCTCGACCTCCGCCGCGGGGATGTAGGAGATCCAGATGCCCGGCCGGTCGTCGTCGATGCCGGCAGGCAGCGCCGCCGGCTCGTCCGGCTTGTTGAAGCTGAAATCCCACATCGGCCTGTGGAGGGCCGCGTAGCTGGGCACCCCGTCGGGACCCGTCACGACCTCGGGGAAGAACACGACGTCCTTGTTGGGGTAGAGGTTCAGGTCGATATCGAGGTCGTCATCGTAGTCGAAGAGGATCGGCCCGAGGCGACGCCACTCGACGAGGTCGGACGAGACCGCGATCGACGGCCGCGGGCCGGTGGGCCCGAAGGCGACGTAGGTCATCACGTGCAGCCCGAGCGACGGGATCGTGGTGATCCGCGGATCCTCGGTGCCGCCGTGCTCGCGGCCGTGCTCCCAGGCGCGGTCGGGTTCGAGCACGACCCCCTCGCGCTCGACCGAGACCGGCACGCCGCCATCGGTCACGATCCGCGCCTTGCCCACCCGGGAGCGGTTGCCCTCGGCCACGAGACGCGGGAAGAGGTAGAGCTGTCCGTCGTCGCTCCGGGCCGTGGCGGGATTCAGCACGCCCTCGACCTCGAGCGGGTTGCCCTCCTCGGGGGTCATCAACACCCCGACGCGGGTGAGCGTGTACGGGATGCGGGTGCTGGAGCTGGTGATGGACACTATGTCGTTCTCTTTCTCTTTCTCGTTGGTTCTCGGGTGCGGTCTCAGCCCTTGACGCTGCCGACGATGCCGCCGATGAGGTAGCGCTGCAGGAAGGCGAAGGCGGCGATGAGGGGCGCGGCAACGATGAGGGTCGCCGCCGCGAGCAGCCCCCACTCGTTGTTGTAGGTGCCTTGGAAGGCGTACAGGCCGAGCGAGATCGGCGCCTTGGCCCGGTCCGGCAACAGCACGGTCGCCAGGATGATGTCGTTCCAGATGCCGATCGACTGCAGGATGAAGACCGTCGCGAGCGCGGGCCTCGCCAGCGGGATCACGAACGAGAACAGGTACCGCCAGTATCCGACCCCGTCGACGGCGGCCGCCTCATCCAGTTCGACGGGGATCGACTTGGCGTAGGCGGACACGATGATCGGTCCGACGCCGACCGCGGCGGCCATGATCAGGATGTAGCCGAGCTGCGTGTTGTAGAGCCCCATCCGCAGCAGAAGCTGGAATTGCGTGATGATCGCGTTCGGCAGGAACAGCAGGATCACGAACAACGCGTTCCAGAGCTTCGGATGCTTGAGGTAGCCACGCGAGACCGGGAAGCCGATCACGAGCGAGACGAAGGTGCCGAGACCCGCCCCGCAGATCGTGTACAGGATGCTGTTGCCGAGGTACGCGCCGAAGTTGCCGCGCGACCATGCGACGAGGAAGTTGCCGAACTGGGGGCTGGTGACGATGCCCACCGGATCGGTGAAGAAGTCCTGCTGGCTCTTGAGCGCCGTGTTCACGAGGAAGAACAGCGGGAAGAGGTAGGCGATCATGACGAGCGCCACGAGGGTGTAGTTGACGATGGTCTGCGGCCGCACCCGGCGGCGATGCGGCTCCGGCTCGCGCTCGGGCTGCCGGGTCCCCAGGAGGGCGGTTGGCGTGGTCACAGTCGGGCCTCCCGGCGACGCAGGTAGATCAGGACGAGGAACGAGAAGAGGGCGACGATGAAGAACTGGATCACGGAGATCGTCGCCGCGTAGCCCTGCGATTGGCCGAGCCCGCTCGTGGCGTTGCCGCCGAAGGCCTGCGAGAAGATCGCGAGCGAGAGCAGCTGGGTCGCCGAGTTGTTGGGCCCGGTGAGCACGTAGGCCAGCTGGTAGTTCTGCAGCGTGCCGACGATCGAGAGAAGGATGTTCGCCGTGATCGAGGGGGCCAGGAGCGGGATGGTGATGGTGCGGAAGCGCTGCCAGGCGCTCGCCCCGTCGATGTTCGCGGCCTCGTAGAGGTCCTCCGGGATCGCCTGGAGGCCCGCGAGGTAGATCACCACGTTGATGCCGAGCCCCATCCAGATCTGCACGAAGATCACGAGCCCGAGCGCCATGTTCGGGTCGCCGAAGAACGCCGAGTCGGCACCGAACCACGACCACACCGTTGCCGCCGGACCGGCGTTCGGGTTGAAGATGAGCGACCAGATGAGGCCGATCACGACGACGCCGAGGATCGTCGGCAGGAAGACGACGGCGCGGAAGTAGGTGGTGCCCCGCATCTTCTGGTTGAAGAGGATGGCGATCGAGACCGCGAGGATGTTCGTCACGATCACGACGACGAACGAGAAGACGAGCGTGTTGCGCAGCGCGTTGAGGTTGTAGCCGATCTTGGCGGGCGAGAACCAGCGCACGTAGTTGTCGAATCCGACCCAGTTCACGGGGAGGCCCGGAAGACCGCGGATGTCGGTGAACGAGATGCCGAAGACGGCGACCGCGGGCACCAGTGCGAAGAGCGCGATGACCGCGATCCCGAACCAGAAGGTGATGCGCAACGGGAGGCGTCTGCCGAAGGGGAAGTAGTTCATGTCGGGTCCTTGTGACGGGAAGCGGACGAGAGGCGGGGTGCCGACCGAGTGCGGTCGGCACCCCGCTCATCCGATTGTCAGCCCGCTGCCGCCCAGTCGGCCTGGGCGGCCTCGGCGGCCTCCTGCGGCGTCAGGGTGCCCATCGGGGCGATGGCCGGGTAGTTGAACGGGTTGATCGCCGCCTGACCGGCGTCGACGTTGACCGTCCAGAGGGTGTCCCATGCGGGCGTGAACGTGGCGGTGTACTGCTCGAGGCCCTGGAGGAAGTCGCTCGCCGGGATGTTCGGCTGGGCCGGGGCGAAGCCGCAGATCTCGATGAAGGTCTTGTAGTTCTCCGGGTCGGAGAAGAACTCCAGGTAGGCGAGGGCGGCGTCCTTGTTGGGCGCGTTGCTCGCCGCGACGAGCCGCAGCTCGACCTTGCCTCCGAGGGTGGCGTTGTCCTCGGCCTTCTCGCTCACGGGGAGCGGGAAGTAGCCGTAGTCGAACGCTCCGTTGACAGCGGCGTCGATCGTCGTCTGGTTCCAGGTGCCGTCGATGGTCATCGCGACGTCACCGGAGGCGAAGAGTCCCGGCACCGCGTTGTATGCGACGCCCGCGAAATTCGGGTCGGCGGCGTCATACAGAGCCTTGACGCGCTCGAGAACCTCGACCTCGGTGTCTCCCGTGAGCTTCGCGGTTCCCTTCCACAGGTCCTCGGCGAGCTTCTCCTTGTCCGCGGTGCTCGGATAGAGCCCCTGGACGGCGGCGATCATGCCGAGTCCGGCCGGCCAGCTGTCCTTGCCGCCGATGCCGAGAGGCGTGATGCCCGCGCCCTTGAGCGTGCTGACGACGTTCTCCCACTCGCTCCACGTGGTCGGGACGGAGAGACCGTTCGCCTCGAACACCTGCTTGTTGTAGTAAACGCCCGTGTAGTAGCTGAGGCCCGTGGGCAGGGTGTAGGTCTTGCCCTTGTACTTGAGAGCGTCGATCACCGTGGGCGTGTAGTTCTTGACGAAGTCGTAGTCCGACAGGTCCACGAAGAGCCCGGCGTCTGCGGCGAGGTTGTCGTCGCTCTGCGACGCGTCGCCCACGTACTTCGGCGTCTCGCGCGGCGCGGCGAGGGTGACGTCGAGGTTGCCCGCCGTCAGCCGCGAGGAGCGGGACGACATGAACGCCTCGTTGGGCACGGACTGGTAGTCGACCTTGATGTCCGGGTACTTCTTCTCGAAGGCCTCGTTGATCGCCGCAAACGCCGCGTCGGATCCGGGGGCGCTGCCGGTGAGGATCGTGAGGGTGCCGGAGAGGTCTCCGGACGGCTTGTCGCTCGTGCCGCTGCAGGCTGCGAGAGACGTGACGACGGCGACGCTTCCCGCGACGCCGAGAGCGATTCCGCGAAGACGACGTCCCCGGGTTCCGCGAATTGCCATGGTGCACTCCTTTGTGATGGGCAAGAAGCCGAAACGTTTCGGGCTTTTGCCAGAGACTAACACACGGACGCGGAAGCGCAACCCGCGGACTGCGACTGCGACTGTGACGGATCGGTGACACGCCCGCCGGATCAGTCGCACGCGCACCTGCCAGTACAGTGTGGGCATGAGCCCTCAGGAGCGGACGCACGCGACGATCGTCGACGTCGCGAACCGTGCCGGGGTAGCCATCAGCTCCGCGTCGGCCGCCCTGAACGACCGTCCTGGCGTCTCGCCCAGCACCCGCGACCGCATCCGGAAGGTCGCCGCCGAGCTGGGCTACGTGCCCTCGATCCGCGGTCGCTCGCTCTCGACCAAGCGAGCCTTCTCGGTCGGGTTCGTCGTCGAACGCGACTTCGCGGTGCTCGAGGCCGACCCCTTCTTCGGAGCCTTCATCGGCGGCATCGAGGAGACCCTCGAGCCCAACGGGTACGCGCTCTCGCTGCAGATCGCGGGCAGCGCGGAGTCGAGCCTCGACCGGCAGGTGAAGCTCGCCGACGCGCGGCGCGTCGACGGCGTCTTCCTCAGCGAGATCCGGATCGACGACCCGAGGATCGAGGCGCTCCGCACGCGCGGCCTCCCCGCCGTCGGCATCAACCCCGATGCCGGCTTCCCGTTCCCCGCCGTACGGCAGGACAGCGCAGTCGCCATCCACGAGCTCGTGCAGGAGATGGTCGACCTCGGCCACCGCCGGATCGCCCACGTGATGGGTCGCGAGTCGTATGTGCACACCGAGCAGCGTCTGGCAGCCTGGCGCGACGCCATGTCGAGTGCGAAGCTGCCCGCGAAGACCGTCGTCGAGGGCGGCTTCACCTACGAAGGCGGCGTACGCGCCGCCGACCGGCTTCTGAGCCGCAAGCAGCGGCCGACCGCCGTGTTCTGCGCGAACGACCTCATGGCGCTGGGGTTCATGAATCGCGCGGCCGAACTCGGCCTCAGCATCCCCGACGACATCTCGGTCGCCGGTTTCGACGGGATCTCGGTCGGGGAGTACATCCGTCCCCGGCTGACATCCATCCGTACGGATCCGCGCGCGCTCGGACGCGAGAGCGCACGGGTGCTGCTCGAGCTCATCGACGGCGAGGCGCCCGCCGACGTCGAGATCCCGCCCGCGACCGTCCTGTCGCGTGACTCGCTCGGCCCCGCACCCCGCTGAGCCGGCGCCAGGCGCCCTCAGGTCTCGATAGGCTGCGGCCCGAAAGCAGGCAACGGCAGGTCCGCCTCGTCGACAGCGAGGCACACCGGGTCGAACCCCTGGCCGTAGGAGAGCCGGACACCGGCGAGCTCCGCGGGGTCGAGGGGCGACGTCACGACGAGGATCGACGAGCGGTCCCCCGGATCCGGTTGCGCGTCGACGACGCGCAACCGCCCGATGGCCACCCCGTCGGCGTCGCAGAGGGTGAAGCCGGGGAGATGGCTCCCCTCACGCCAGCCCCCGCGGACGCCCGTGCAGCGCACGCGGAGCACGAGGTGACCGTTGGCTCCCGGACCGAGGGACTCCACCCGTTCCACGTCCGGGCCCGTCGCGTGCTCGAGCGCGAGCAGCGCCATCCGCCGCCCGAGCCGCGCGAGTCCCGGGGCGCCCACGTGGATCGGGTCCGAGAGGCCGAGATCGACGGCCGAGACCACCGCGGTCGCGCGCATCCGCCGCGGCAGCCTCCGCTGGGCCTCGCGGATGCGGTCCCACGAGCGCTCCGTGAGCTCGCCGGGGTCGACGGCGCCGGCGAACCGTCCGAGCTGGACGACGATCACCGGCAGCTCCGGCTCGCCGAGATCCGCGCGGAGACGAGCCACCCACGCATCGAACCGCTCCGCATAGTCCGCGGAACGCACGGGAGTCGCATCCGACTCCCCCTGATACCAGAGCACGCCGCGGATCGCGACGCCGGCACGCGAGCGGGCGCGGCCGACCCGGTCGAGCATCGACCCGTAGAGCGTCTCGAGCGAATCGACAGGCGCCCCGCCGAAGCCGGGCGCCCACTGCTCGAGCGCCGTGCCCCCGTGCGCGCACGGGATCAGGCCCACGCGCTCCCCCGTCGCGTCGGCGAGGCGCGAGGCGAACGCAGGCCCCAGCCCCGCGCCCACCCGTCGACCCTCCGCCTGCCGTCGCGCGAGCTCCCCGTCGCTCAGCCGCGCGTCCTCCCCGGTGAGACCCGCGCGCTCGAGCTCCCGATGCACCGGCGTGTAGCTCTCCCACAGCCGGTGCAGCGGCTCGGCGGCATCCGTCCATCGACCCGAGCTCGCGAGCACCTCCACCCGCGGGTCCACGGCGACCGCTCGCCGGGGGTCGCCGAGGGGCGCGAAGCCCTGCATGTTGGACTGCCCCGCGAGGATCCAGGTACTCAGGTACATGCTCGCCCTCTTCAACGAATCCGGGTGCGTCGCAGAAGCGATCCGGTGTGCCGGACAGTAGCAGCCTCCGAAGCGTTTCGCTAGCGAGCGCGACGAAGCGCCCGCCGGCGGATTCGCCGGTCCGGAACGCGGCCCTCCGTCCCAGCCCTGTTGAGGACGACCGCAGGGTCCGTGCTGTGCTGGCGCACCTCCAGGCAGAGCGCGGCTGACTGCTCTCCGGCGGCCCGCTACCGCTGAGAGCGCCAAGGACGATTGGGGGCGCACAGCGACTCATCGGCGGAGATGCGAAAACCCCCGCCTGAGCGAGGGTTTTCGTCGTGGTGACCCCAGCGGGATTCGAACCCGCGTTACCGCCGTGAGAGGGGGTTCGGCTCCCCCGGAACTGCGTGCCGGACCCCGTTCTGCCCTGTGTTTACAGGGGTTCCGCGTGCGTGGAGTGCGTCAGGGAACGTCTCGTCGTCAGCGTTCGTTGCCAGAATGTTGCCACGTTTCCGCCCCTGCGGAGGCGGGTAATCCTGGTGCCTCGGGTCGCTTGTCGAGTGTGACGAGAAGCCCGCGCCTGACCCGCTCTCCCAGCTTGCGGGGTCGCGCCGGATGCCGCAACACCGCTCGCTCTGCTCGGATGTTGCACCCTCCGTCCCGACCCCGCCAACAGCAGGGAGCGGGTCCGGGGCGGGAGCAGACCGGCAAGGTAGAATGAGGAACGACGAAGCAGAGGTGATCCCATGAGCGTGACGATTCCGAGCGCGATCCCGGCCGAGTCTCTGCGCGCCTGGTACGACGACGAGCCCCGCGTGAGCGACGTGGCCCTCTACGACATGACCGCCCAGGGCGCGACCACCCTGGCCTCCGTGCTGATCGAGCGGCAGCTCGCCACGGCCGACGAGCGCGAGCGCGAGTATTGGGCCGCACGGGTGCGCCTGGTGAATCAGCAGCGCACGGCGCTGGATCCGGACGACCGGCTCGGGCTGATCGCCCAGCAGCAGGCGTGGCTCGATGAGATCGACGCCCTGACCGGCCAGGCGAGCCGCCGGATCGCGTGAGCGAACCCGGCGCGCCCGACGAGGCGCGGCTGCGGCAGGTGTTCGAAGCCGCGGTGCGGCAGGCGATCTTCCCACCGGTTCCGGCTGGCGACCGGCTCCTGGTGCTGCTCGGCGGCCAGCCCGCCGCGGGCAAGACGAGAGCGCAGGCGGCGATCCTCGCGGAGCACCCCGAGCTGGTGTCGATAACCGGGGACGATCTGCGCGCCTACCACCCCGGCTACCGCGAGCTGGCGGTGGACGACCCGCTGGGGATGCCGGCCGCGACCGCGCCGACTTCGAGCGGGCTAATCCGGCTCGCCCTGGATCATGCGATCGAGCACGGCTACCCGGTGCTGCTGGAGGGCACCTTCCGCGACCCGGCGATGGTCACCGGCACCGCGGCCCGGTTCGCGGAGGCCGGCTACCGTGTTGAGGTCGTCGCCGTCGCAACCCCCGCCGCGGTGTCGCGGCTGGCGGCCGAGGAGCGGTTCCTGCGCGCCCGGCGCGGCGAGGTCGGTCGCTGGACCCCGCCCGAGGTGCACGAGACGGCGCTGGCCGGCTCCCCCGAGGTCGTGGCCGCGCTGGAGGCGCTGCCCGCCGCCGCCCGTATCCAGGTCTACGCCCGCGACCGTCGCCTCTACGACAACCACCGCACCCAGGCCGGCGCGTGGGAGCAGGAGCCCAGCGCGGCCGACGTGCTGCGCGGAGAGCAGACCCGACAGCTCACCCCGGCCGAGGCGGTCGGCTGGCTCGCGGACTACGGCGCGGTGTTCGGCGCCGCCCTTGCCCGGCGCGGCTACCTCAGCCCGAGGACCGCGCCGGCCTACCGGCGGCTGCAAGACGACGCCGCCCGGATGATCGAGCTGGCGAGGGACGAGCCGAGCGCCGACGTGCGGGCGCTGGAGGAACAGCAGACGCACCGCCGACTCGCCCTGAAGGTCAGTGTGCCCGAGCCGCCGGGAATCGTCGGACGGATCGGGCAGACCCTCCGGCGCTCACTCCCGCCCTACCGCCCCGCCCCGTCGCGTGACGTGCCCGGTCACGAGCCGCCGAGCATCGGACGCTGAGCAGAGGCGCAAGGGAAACCTCACCGCGGCAGAAGGCTACGCGCCGCGCCTTCGAGCGCGCCGTCGATGACGCGGAAGTAGGCCCACTTGCCGCGCTGCTCGCGGGTGGCGAGCCCGGCGTCTACGAGCTGCTTCATGTGGTGCGAGACGGTCGGCTGCGCGAGGCCGACCGGGTCGGTGAGGTCGCAGATGCACAGCTCCCCGGTGTCGCTGGCAGCGATGAGGGACAGCAGCCGGACGCGAGTGGGGTCGCCGAGGGCCTTGAAGACGCGGGCGATCTGCTCGGCCTGATCCGTCTCCAGGGCGCCGCCGGTCACGGTCGCGCAGCACGTCATGTCCTCGGTGGCGACGGCGGGGAGGGTGTCGATCACGGTGCAGCTCCATCGGGTCGTATTGACATTGCTCGATGTATCGAGGATTCTCGATGTATTGATGCTAGTCGATACGAGGAGTGATAGTGGGACTTCCCGTTGTGGTGATCGGTGCAGGACCGCAAGGGCTCGCGGCGGCGGCGCATCTTCTGGAGCGTGACCTGGAGCCGCTGGTGCTGGAACAGGGCACCAGGCCGGCGGCAGCCGTGGCCGAGTGGGGGCACGTCCGCCTGTTCTCGGAGTGGCCCGAGCTGATCGACCAGGCCGCCGCTCGCCTCCTGGCGCCGAGCGGATGGCGCGCGAACGAGCACGGATACCCGACAGGTGAGGCGTGGATCTCCGACTACCTCGCTCCACTCGCTCACGCCCTCGGTGAACGAGTGCGCTTCGGGACGCGCGTGACCGGAATCGGTCGGAAGGGCCGCGACCTTCTCGTGGATGCCGGTCGCGCCGAGCAGCCCTTCGTCGTCCACGTCGAGGAACCCGGCGGCGCCCAGTCGCGGATCGAGGCGCGTGCGGTGATCGACGCATCCGGTTCATGGTCGGCCCCGAACCTGGCCGGTGCTGACGGATTGCCGACGATCGGCGAGGCCGAGGCCACGGGCTTCCTGACGTACCGGATTCCCGCGTTCGAGAACCCTGCCGAATACGCGGGGCGGCACACGGTCGTCCTCGGCAGCGGGCACTCGGCCATCACCGCTGTCACCGAGCTGGCCCGGATCGCCCGCCAGTACCCGGAGACTCGCATCACCTGGGCGTTGCGCCGCGATGGTGTCGGCTCGACCTTCGGCGGCGGGGACGCGGACCAGCTTCCGGCCCGCGGTGCGCTCGGTGAGCGCGCGAAGGATGCCGTCGACCACGGCATCGTGTCCCTGGTCACCGGCTTCCGCACCGAGCGGATCGACACCACCGATCAGGGCGCGGTCCTCACCGCCGAGGACGGCCGCGCGCTCGATCCCGCCGCTCGCGTCGTCGTGCTGACCGGCTTCCGGCCGGATCTGTCGTTCCTGTCGGAGATTCGGCTGGAACTGGATGCCCGGTTGCAGGCGCCGGTGCGGATCGCGGCGGACATCGACCCGAACATCCACTCCTGCGGGTCGGTGCGCACCACCGGCGCGGCCGACCTCGCCCAGCCGGAGCCCGACTTCTTCATCGTGGGAGCGAAGTCCTACGGCCGCGCGCCGACGTTCCTGGCGCTGACCGGGTACGAGCAGGTCCGCAGCGTTGTCGCGCAGCTCTCCGGCGACCACGAGGCCGCTGCGCGGGTCGAGCTGGTACTGCCCGAGACAGGCGTATGCGGGGGCGCGGGGCTGTTCGACGACCCGGACGCGGCGAAGGGCGAGGCGTGCTGCGCTCCGGCACCGAAGGTGCTCCAGATCGGGCGCGCGCCCGTCTCTGCCACCCGGTGACGGCGATCGCTCAGGAGCGCGTCGGCACGCTCAACTCGGCCAGCAGGCTCAGCACCCGTCGTTCGATCTCGTCGCGCACCGGGCGGACTCCCTCGGGCGTCCAGCCGGCGGGGTCGGGCAGGGTCCATTCCTCGTAGCGTTTGCCGGGGAAGATCGGGCAGGCGTCGCCGCAGCCCATCGTGATCACCACGTCGGCGGCGCGCACGACCTCATCCGTCCACGGCTTCGGGTACTCGCCGGCGATGTCGATGCCTCGCTCTGCCATGACCTCGACGGCGACCGGATTGATCCGCTCGCCCGGTTCGGAGCCGCCGGACCAGCCGACTGCGTGCTCGCCGGCATGGTGCTGGAAGAAGCCGAGTGCCATCTGCGAGCGGCCGGCGTTGTGGACGCACAGGAACAGCACGGTCGGCTTGCCATCGACCTGGAGGCCATCGACCTTGGCGAGTGCGCGCAGGCGTTGCCGGGCGAACTTCTCGGTCAGCAGGGGCAGGTAGTTCGGAACCGTGGCGCGTGCGGCGAGGTCGGCGTAGGAGGCGTGCAGGGAGCGGTCGATCGTCTCCCGCCCGAAGGTGCCGGCGAACTCTCGCGTCAGGCGCTCGGCGCTGGTGGCAAGGGCCGCCTCCTGGTCGATGGTGATGGACGCATGACGTTCGTGCTCGTGGGGCATCGTCGTCATCCCTTCGTCGTGGTTAGCCGGGGTGCGAGGCTTTGGATTCGGGAGGCGATGTCCTCGAACGCGGCATCGAACGCGGCATCGGTCCCTGCGCGCACCGGGTCCGGGACCGACCAATGCAGCCGGCCCCCGCCGGCCAGTTCTTCGTGGGCGGTGTCGCAGACCGTCACCAGGAAGTCGTCGGCCTCGGCCACGTCCGGAAGCGCCCGCGGTCGGGAGGCGCGGAGGGTGAGCCCGTGCCGCTCGGCGGCGGCGAGCGCGCCCGGCTCGATCGCGTCCGAGGGGTGCGTGCCCGCCGAGGCGACCGGGACATCGCTCGCGTCGTGCCAGAGCGCGGCGGCGAGCTGCGAGCGCGCCGAGTTGCCGGTGCAGACGAACACCACCCGCCTCACCCCGAGGGTCGGCGTCGGGATGAGCCCGTCGAACGCGGCGGGGGCGAGGCGCAGGTAGGTACGGCGTCGGTCGGCCTCCGACCGGGTGCGGATCAGCATCGCCTCCCGCTCCAGGAGGTTCAGGTGGTGCGCGAGCAGGCTGGACGAGATGCCGAGTTCGGTCTGCAACTCGACCGGGGCTGCGTCGCCCAGGGTGAGCAGGTCCATGATCCGCAGGCGCACCGGGTCGGCCAGCGCCGCGTACCGCGCCACCCGCCCAGCCAGGCTAGTTTCCTCAACGTTCATTACCTCAATAGTGACTGAGCAATGTATCGTCGTCAAGGTGATCCCGCGATGACCCCCTCACCGCCCCCTGCCGTCGCCCCGCTCTGGCGCCGTGCCCTGGCCGAGTTCCTCGGCGCGGGGCTGCTCGTGACGGTCGTGATCGGCTCGGGCATCGCCGCCGAGCGTCTGTCGCCGGGGGATGTGGGGCTGCAACTGCTGGAGAACTCGCTGGCGACCGCGCTGGGCCTGGCGGTGCTCATCCTCGTGTTCCAGACCGTCAGCGGGGCGCACCTCAACCCGGTCGTGACCCTCGCCGACCGCGCCCTCGGCGCCCGGCGCGGGCCGGTCGAGATCAGCGTCTACGTCGTCGCGCAGATCGCGGGCGGCATCGGCGGGGCGGTGCTGGCGAACACGATGTTCGGCGTCGCCACCACGATCTCCAGCAAGGACCGCCTGGGCGCCGGGCATCTGCTGGCCGAAGTCGTGGCGACAGCGGGACTGGTGCTGGTGATCTTCGCGCTGGTGCGTACCGGCCGGGCCGCGCTGGTCGGTCCCGCGGTCGGCGCGTACATCGGCGCGGCGTACTGGTTCACCTCGTCCACGGCCTTCGCCAACCCCGCCGTGACCCTCGGCCGCATCTTCTCCGACACCTTCGCCGGGATCGCCCCCGGCTCGGCGCTGTGGTTCGTCGGCGCGCAGCTCGTCGGCGGCGCGATCGGCCTCGCCATCGTCCTCGTCCTGTTCCCGAGAAAGGCAACCCCATGACCCATCTGATCGCCATCGGCGGCTCCGACGCCGGCATCTCCGCCGCGCTGCGCGCCCGCGAGCTCGACCCCGCGACCGAGGTGACCGTCGTGGTCGCCGACGAGTACCCGAACTTCTCGATCTGCGGCATCCCCTACTACTTCACCGGGGAAGTCCAGCCCTGGCAGTCGCTCGCGCACCGCACAGCGGCGGACCTGGAGGCGACCGGGATGCGGCTGCGGCTGAACACCTACGCCACCGGCATCGACGTGGCCGGGCAGCGTCTCGAAGTCCGTAACCCGGACGGCCAGATCGAGGAACTGGCCTACGACGAGTTGATGGTCGGCACCGGGGCGCTCCCCTCCCACGCGGGGATCACCGGCCTCGACGGACTCGGCCCTGAGGACGGGGTGCATGTCATCCACTCGATGGGCGACACCTTCGCCCTGGACCGCGACCTGACCGACCGGCAACCGCAGTCGACCATCATCGTCGGCGCGGGCTACGTCGGCCTGGAGATGGCCGAGGCGTTCACCGTCCGCGGGCTGCGCGTGACGCAGCTCCAGCGCGGCTCCGAAGTGCTCTCCACCCTCGACCCGGAACTCGGCGCGCTGGTGCGGGATGAGATCGAGGCGCACGGCGTCGAGGTCGTCACGGACACTACCGTCACCGGGATCGAGAAGACCCCGGCCGGGCTGACCGTCACCGGCACCCACCGGGGCGAGCCGATCCAGCGCACCGCCGACCTCGTGCTCGTCGTCGTCGGCGTGCGCCCGAACACCGAACTGCTGGAGCAGGCCGGGGCGACCCTGGGCGCGGGCCGCGCGGTCGTGGTGGACGAATGGATGCGCACCGGCCTGCCCCATGTGTGGGCGGCCGGCGACGGCATCATCACCCACCACCGCCTTCTCGGGGTGACCTACCTGCCGCTGGGGACGACCTCGCACAAGCAGGGCCGCGTCGCGGGCGAGAACGCGATCGGCGGCGACGCGCGCTTCGCCGGGTCCGTCGGCACCCAGGTCGTCAAGGTGTTCGACCTCGTTGCCGCTCGCACCGGGCTCCGGGATCACGAGGCCGAGGGAGCCGGCTACGCGGCCATGACCACCGCGGCGGCGGCCGACGACCACAAGCGGTACTACCCCGGAGCCCACCCCATCCAGTTCCGCATCACCGGCGACACCCGCGACGGCCGGCTCCTGGGCGCGCAGCTCGTCGGGCGACGAGGCACCGAAGTCTCCAAGCGCGTGGACACCTACGCCACCGCCCTCTACGCCGGGCTCACCATCGAGCAGATCAGCGACCTCGACCTCTCCTACACCCCGCCCCTCGGCTCACCCTGGGACGCCGTGCAGGTCGCGGCGCAGGCGTGGTCGGCCACCAGGGCGAGCCTGCTGGTTTAGGCAGAATCACATGGCTCAGCCAGGCTGTTCCTGATGACTCCTTCGCCCCCGACCCGCAAGCGCCGCCATCCCGGCACGGTCGGAGAGGTGTTCCTGGTGTTCCTGCGCCTGGGGCTGACCTCGTTCGGTGGTCCGGTCGCGCACCTGGGCTACTTCCGCGAGGCGTTCGTGGAGCGCCGCAAGTGGCTGGGCGACCGCGCCTACGCGGACCTGGTGGCCCTGTGCCAGTTCCTGCCCGGCCCGGCGTCCAGCCAGGTCGGCATGGCGATCGGGCTGCAACGCGCAGGGTTCGGCGGACTGCTGGCCGCGTGGGCGGGCTTCACCCTGCCGTCGGCAATCCTGCTGGTCGCGTTCGCCTACGGGGTCACGGCGCTCGGCGACCTGTCGAACGCCGGATGGATTCACGGGGTCAAGGCCGCGGCGGTCGCCGTCGTCGCCCACGCCGTGCTCGGGATGGCGAGAACGCTGACTCCGGATGCGAAGCGGGCGACGATCGCCGTGGCGGGCATGATCGTCGTGCTGCTGGTCCCGAGCGCCTTCGCCCAGGTTGCGGTAATCGCCGCCGCCGGAATCGTCGGGCTGGTGTGGCTGCGCCCGCAGGCCGCCACGGCATCGGAGTCGGAGCCATTCGCCGTGCGGGTGCCTCGCTGGGTGGCGATCGCGAGCCTGGCTGTCTTCACGGTCCTGCTGGCCGGCCTCCCGGCGCTCTCGGCGGCGACCGGCGACGGAGCCGCCCGCCTGTTCGACGTGTTCTACCGCGCCGGGGCGCTGGTGTTCGGCGGGGGCCACGTCGTGCTGCCGCTGCTGGAAGCCGGGACCGTGCAGACCGGCCTCATCGACCATGACGTATTCCTCGCCGGCTACGGTGCCGCGCAGGCAGTCCCCGGCCCCTTGTTCACTTTCGCCGCCTACCTCGGCACCATGACCACCAGCCCGCCGTCCGGGCTGCTTGGCGCCGGGATCGCGCTGGTTGCGATCTTCCTTCCAGCGACTCTGCTGGTAGTCGGCGTGCTGCCGTTCTGGGATCGGCTACGCCGCGCCCCGCTCGCGCAGCGGGCGCTCATGGGCGTGAACGCCGGCGTGGTCGGCATCCTTGCCGCCGCGCTCTACACGCCGGTGTTCACCGAAGGGGCCACCTCGGCGGCGAGCCTCGCGATCGCCGCCGCCGCTTTTGTCGCCCTGACATCGTGGAAGGCTCCGGCATGGGCGGTCGTCATCGCCGCCAGCCTCATCGGCTGGGCCGTGCTGTGAGCGAGGGGTGAGCCCGCGCCGGGTCAGCCGACGACTGTGCCGAACAGGGAGCCGACGAGGAAGGTCGCTCCCAGGGCAAGCGCACCGCCGATCACCAGACGCGCCACGGCCCGCCACCGATGAGAGCCGCCGATCCAGGCCGCGACGTATCCGGTGACCGCCAGCGCGAGGAGCACGGCGACGAAGGTCCACACGATGCGCGCCGGGTGCGGCAGCAGCAGGATCGTCAGCAGCGGCAGCACGGCACCGATCGTGAAGGCGATCAGCGAGGCGAGGGCGGCGTGCCAGGGGCTGACGACGTCCTCCTGGTCAATGTTCAGCTCGACGGCCAGGTGGGCCTTGAGCGCGTCGTGCTCGGTCAGCTCCGTCGCCACCAAGCGGGCGGTGCCGGAGGTGAGGCCCTGCTCCTCGTAGAGCCCGACCAGCTCCTCGAGCTCGACCTCGGGATCCTCCTCCAGCTCGCGCCGCTCCTTCTCGATGAGGGCCCGCTCGGTGTCCCGCTGGCTGGACACCGAGACGTATTCGCCGAGCGCCATCGAGATCGCCCCGCCGACCAAGGCCGCGGCCCCGGCCAGGAATACCGGCGTGACCTCGGCCGTCGCCCCGGCGACGCCGACGACGACCGCCGCCGTGGACACGATCCCGTCGTTCGCTCCCAGCACGCCCGCGCGAAGCCAGTTCAGCCGCTGGGAGAGCCCCGACGCGTGAGGCTCGCCGGAATGCCGATATGGAGGGGATTGCGTCGTCACGGCTACTCACGATAGTTCGGTAGCTCTCCTGCTGCCAGCGAGGAGAGGCAACCCTGCACCTCGGCTCTCGCCGCAGATTCCGGTCGTGGTGCTCGGGTTTCAGAGCGTCACACGCGGTGCGATTCGGACTCCGTGTCGGATCGTCGTGATGGCGGTGATCCGGCAGCGGGGAATCCGCTCGGCGGGCCGCCCAACGCGCGAAGGGCGTAGAGGATCGTCGCGAGGTCCACGAACTCCTGCGTGAGAGCGCCGGCAACGGCGGGGATGGCGCCGGTCATGGCGATAAGCATGAGGCCAACGCTGAGGCCGATGCCGAGCCAGATCGCGGTCAGCGCGACGCGAAGCGTGTGCCGCCCAATCGACACGGCGTCAACCACCTTGCCCAGCGAGTCGACAAGGATCACGATGTCAGCGGCATCACCGGCCGCGGTCGCGCCTTTCGCGCCCATCGCAACGCCGATGTCGGAGGCAGCCAGTACCGGGGCGTCGTTCACTCCATCGCCGACCATCATCACGGGTCGTGGATGCAAGTCGGCCGCGAGATGAACTTTCTCGGGTGGAAGGAGCTCGGCATGCACCTCGTCAATCCCTGTCTGCCGTGCGATCGATTCGGCTGTCGCACGAGTGTCTCCCGTGAGCATCACGATCCGTTCGACGCCGTTCGACCGCAGCCACGACACCACCGCGGGGGACTCCGGGCGGGGATCGTCGGCGAGCACGAGGATGCCGGCGAAGCGGCCGTCGATGGCGACGTAGGCCGCGGCCTCGCCCGTCGTCAGGTCTGCGCGCACCGTGTCGGCCGCCACCGCCGCGACGTAGGCGGGCTTTCCGACGACGACCGTTCGTCCTCCGATCACCGCGGTCACACCATTCGTGGCGACCTCACTGGCCTCCTCGGCCGCGAGGAGGTCGATGCCGCGCTCGACCGCGGCCCGTCGGATGCTGTCTGCGAGCACATGCGATGAGTACTGTTCAGCGGACGCGGCGAGCTGCAGCAGGTCGCCCGCCTCGAAGCCGTCGACAGGGCGAACGTCAACGAGGGTCGGCTGGCCCTGCGTGAGCGTTCCGGTCTTGTCGAAGGCGGCGGACCGCACTCGGGCGAGTTGTTCGACAACGCCCCCGCCCTTCACGATCACGCCGGCCTTCGCGGCTCGCGAGAGCCCGCCGAGGAACGCGACCGGTGCAGCGATCAGCAGGGGGCACGGCGTTGCGAGCACCAGCACCTCAGCGAAGCGCGTAGGGTCGCCCGATATCGCCCACGCTATGCCGGCGAGGGCGAGCGAGACCGCCGTGAAGGGGATGGCGAACCGATCCGCGAGCCGCACGACGGGCGCACGCGAGTCCTCCGCGGCACGCACGAGCGCGACGATCTGCTGGTACTGACTGTCCGCGCTGCGGCGCACCGCCCGGATCTGCACCGCCCGGTTTCCGTTGATAGCGCCGGAGAGCACTTCGCTGCCCGCCTCATGAGTCACCGGCAGGCTCTCCCCGGTGAGCGACGATTCGTCGAACGTGCCGCTGTCGGTGAGCAGGATGCCGTCGACCGGCACGATCTCGCCCGGCCGCACCAGCAGCACATCGTCGATCCCTACGTGCTCGACCGCGACATCCTGCACCTCGTCCGAGTCCGATGCATGCTCGTGGGTGAGAACATGCGCGGTGCGCGGTGATCGGTCCAGCAGCGCGGTGAGGTCGCGCCTGGCCCGCCGGGCAGCGAAGTCCTCCAACGCTTCACCGCCGGAGAGCATCAGGACGATGATGAGCGACGCGATGTACTCGCCCACGGCAAGGGTTGCGACCATCGCCACCACCGCGAGGATGTCAAGCCCGACATGCCCGCGGAGCACATCCCGCACCATCCGAACCAGCGTCCACGCGACGAACGCTCCGACGTAGGCCGTCGCCATCCATCGCCCTACGGCATCCGCTCCGAGGGCGTGGAGAACCACGACCGCGGCGAGCATCACGACGGTGACCGAGATGATCGGGTATCGCCACAGTGGCCGCAACAAGAGCATGTGTCTCAGCCTTGTCGACTGCTGCACTCGCCGCTAGCAAGCCAAGCCATGCCTGCCGGGCGGATCAGCCAGCTTCCCTTTGGCGCGGGCGTGCTCATATTCACGCCTTCGGAGCCGCGACGCCGACTTGGCGGTGCCTTCCGGATTGCACGCGACCCAACTAGCCGGACTTGCGGCCGTTGTCGTAGTCGCCCGTGTAGATCAGGCACCCGCTCGCATCCCAGCGCTCCCATCGGCCGTGTTTGACGTCGTGCTCGAAACTCCCTCGCTGCATGAGCGCGCCGTTCGCCCGATACCACGTCCAGGTGCCATGCAGCGCCCCGTCGTCATACTCGCCCTCCGATCGCGGCCTTCCATCGTCGGCGACGTGCCGCCACAAGCCCTGCCGCCGCCCTGCGACGTAGACGCCCGTCATGATGCCGCCATGCGGGTCGGGCTCGGTCCAGTGCCCCGTCTTGCACCCCTCCGCATCGTAGGCGTTCGGCGAGTCCTCGGACACGCTCATGCCGGGCTGGCGAGCTGGATCAGGTTGCCGCATGTGTCGTCGAGGATGGCGGTGACGACCGGCCCCATCACGGTCGGCTCCTGCGTGAAGCGGACGCCCTTCGCGGTGAGCTCGGCGTGCGCTGCCGCCGCATCATCGACGGCGAAGGACGCCGCCGGGATGCCGTCGGCGACGAGCGCGGCCTTGTACGCCCTCGCGGCCGGGTGCTGGTCGGGCTCGAGCAGCAGCTCTGTGCCGTCAGGCTCATCGGGGCCGACGGCCGTGAGCCAGCGGAACTCCCCGACCGGCACATCGGTCTTCGGCAGGAAGCCCAGCCTCTCCGTGTAGAAGGCGAGTGCCTTGGCCTGCTCGTCGACGAACACGCTCGTCACGTTGATACGGATGCCCATGAGTCATTCCTTCGGTTCGGCGGGCCAGCGCTCGGCGATCTCGCGCAGCGGCTCCGTGTGCAGGTGGTGGAGTTTCGTCCGCCCGAAGCGGCGCGAGCTGACGAGGCCGGCGTCCTCCAGGACGGCCAGGTGCTGGGAGATCGCCTGCCTGCTCGATGTGACGCCGTGCCGCATGACCAGTCGGCTGCACAACTCGAAAAGACTCTGCCCATCCCGTTCCGTCAGCTCGTCGAGGATGAGCCGCCGGGTCGGATCGGCGAGCGCCTGGTAGACGTCTCCCACTCCGATTACAATAGGCAAGTAGCCACTTGCATGTCAAGATCGCGTCGCTCACCCGACGACAACCTCACGAGACCTGCTGGCTGCGGTTACGCTCCGACGGTTGTTTCATCGCTTTGGCCGTGTCGGCGCGAGCGGTGGCGCTCGCTGCTCTGGTGAGTGCGGGCGCCGAGCAGGAGGACGAGGTGATCGGCCCAATCACGAGGAGCTGAACGCGTTCCACAGAACCAAACGCGTTCCAGAGAACCAGGAGCACGCGTGAGCCCGCGACGAGGTTGGTGCAGATGTTCGCGGCGAGCAGACAAGGGTGCGGCCGGGGCGCCACCGCCCCGCGCTAGCGTTTCGTGACGCGACGGACGAAGAGGGAGTCGTCGTGTACCTCGGTCGCGGCCCAGCAGTTGTCTCCGCACGCACGCACAGCTCTCTGACATCCTCACCACTGTCCACTCTCCGCAACTCATGACCCTCTGACCTTCGCTGTTCCGCCAAACCGGACCCCGGACTGGCTCATTTCTGACTTCTTCACGAGAATGGACGTATCCTACCTGATACGGTAGCTGTCATTTGAGGAAGGAGGCGAGCGATGAAGGGCGGCGTGATCCCGTTCCGGGGCTCTGGCTCGGATGCCCTGCGCTATCTGGAGTCCGACCGTGCACGGGCGGACGAGTACTACCTGGAGGCGGGGACCGCCCTGGCGGAGTTCACGGCGGTCGATGCCGAGGGCAGGGTGGTCGGCGAGCTCGGGCTGACCGCTGAGGAGTACCGGCAATGGGTGGACTGGATCAACCCGCTCACCGGAGAGTCGATGGGCCGGCCCCGGCTGCGAGGCGAGGGCGGCCGGGGATCGCCCCGGTTCATGGAGATGGTCGTGAACGTCCCCAAGTCCCTGTCGGTCGCGGCCGCGCTGCACCCGGAGGTGTCCGAGGCCCTGGACGTGGCGCAGCGGGACGCGGTGGTGGAGATCCGGTCCTGGCTCGGCCAGCACTCGGTCACCCGCGTCGGGCCGCGCGGGAAGCAGGAGGTCGTGCCGATCGAACAGTTGGAGACAGTGGCCGTCTCGCACAAGACCTCTCGCGCTGGTGACCCGCACCGGCACATCCACTTCCAGATCGGGACGCGCGTGTGGGCGGCCGGCGCCTGGCGCGGGCTCTACACCGGGGCGCTGTTCCGGCAGCAGGGCGCGATCCGCGCCCTCGGCACGGCCGTCATCGCGGCGCACCCGCAGCTCGCCGCGGTGCTCGAGGCGCACGGCCTGACCCTCGATCCGGTGACCGGCGAGGTGGCCGAGCTGGAGCCGTGGAACGCGCTGATGTCCAAGCGCGGCGCGCAGGTGGCGCGCAACCTCGCCAAGTTCGAAGCCGAGTGGGAGGCGGCGCATCCCGGCCAGGAGCCGGGGCCGGTGGTGCGCGCCCGGTTGCACGCGAAGGCGTGGGACCACGAGCGGCCGAGCAAGAAGCCGTCGCAGCTCGGCTCGGAGGCTGGCTGGCTGCGCGAGTTGCAGGAGGCCGGCTACACGCCCGGTCTGCCGCGCGCCACCGTGCAACCCGCGCACACGCTGGACGAGCTCGCCGTGCAACAGGTCGCCTCGCGCGCGCTCGACCGCTGCGCGGCCGCTGCATCGGCGTGGACGGTGCATGACGTGCAGGAGCAGGTGGCGCGCATCGTCACCGAGGCCGGCGTGCGCGCCACGCCCGAGGAGCTGCGCGAGTTCATCACCATCACGACTCGGCTGGCCGCCGACGACTGCCTCTCGATCCTGCCGCCGGACGCGCCGCCCCTGGAGCATGTGGCGCACCTGACGACGTTGCACGTCGTCGCGGTCGAGACGGAGCTGCGCGACCGGCTCGCCGCACGCGCCACCCGGCCGGCGCACGGCGCAACCCCGCGCGTGCAGGAGCCGGGGCTGGACGCGGACCAGGCGCGCGCGGCGGCCGCAGGCGCCTCGACTCGGCCGCTGGTCGTGGTCGAGGGTGCGGCCGGCGCGGGCAAGACCACGATGCTCGGCGCCGCGATCCGCGCCGCCGCGCAGGAGGGCCGGGCGGTGCGGGTGGTGACGCCGACGAAGAAGGCCGCGGACGTGGCCGCCGTCGAGCTGGGCGTGCCGACCGACTCGGTAGCGGCGCTCGTCTACGACCACGGGTTCCGGTGGAACGCCGATGGGGTCTGGACCCGGCTGGCCGTCGGCGACACGGACCCGGTGACGGGCGCGACCTACCGCGGCCCGGCAACGAAGAACCGGCTGGTCGCCGGGGAGCGGGTCGTGGTGGACGAGGCGGGCATGCTCGATCAGGACACCGCCCTCGCCCTGCTGACCGTCACGGACGAGGCCGGCGCGACGCTCGCGCTCGTCGGCGACCGGGCGCAGCTCCCGGCCGTGGGGCGTGGCGGGGTGCTCGACATCGCGGCCGCGCTCGTCCCGCGGGTCTACTCGCTGACGAGCCTGCACCGCTTCGCGGACCCCGACTACGCGCGGCTCACTCTCGACCTGCGCGACGGCCGCGACCCGGCCGGACTGTTCGACCGGCTCCACGGGCTCGGACTCGTGCAGCTCCACGAGGACGCCGAGGCGCTGCGCGCCGCGGTCGCCGCCGAGCGCATCGACGGAGCCGCGATCACCGCGGCGACCAACGACGAGGCGCGCGAGCTGAACGCCCTGATCCGCGAGGACCGGGTACGCGCCGGGCTGGTCGACGACGCCCGCACCATCGACGGCGCGGACGGCATGAGCATCGGCGCCGGCGACCTGATCCAGACCCGCCGCAACGACTCGGAGGTGGGCGTGGCGAACCGGCAGACCTGGATCGTCCAGCACGTCAGCGGCGACGGCAGCCTGTGGGTGCGCGACGCCGCGAGCCAGCGGAAGCAGCAGTGCACCGCCCATCTGCCCGCCAAGTACGTCGCGGAGCACGCGCACTTGGCCTACGTCTCCACCGCCTACGGCGTCCAGGGCATGACCGCCCCTGCCTCGCACACCGTCCTGTCCGATGCGCTCGACGCGGCCGGCGTCTACGTCGGCCTCACCCGCGGGCAGGAGGAGAACCGGCTGCACATCGTCGCCGCGAACCTCGGCGACGCGCGGGAGCAGTTCGTGGCCGCGCTCGAGCGGGACCGCGCCGACCGCGGACTCCGCGAGGCCACCGAGCGCGCGCAGCTCGCCGTCGCCGGGATCGTCGCGGACGGGCCGGTGCGGGCCGTGAACGCGGAGCGCGCCCGGCTGACGGAGCGGATCGAGCACGCCGAGCGCGAGGCGGCGAAGTGGGAGCGGGCGGGCGCCGCGCTCGACCGGCAGCGCGCCGAGCACCGGGCGGAGTCCGACGAGCAGCGCGAGCTCGTCGCGGCCGCGGACGCCCGTGCCGCCGACGTGCGGGCCGAGGTCGCGGTCCCGCTGATCGAGCAGGCCACCGCGGACGGAACCGCCTACCTCGATGCACGGGCGCGCATGCGGGACACGGCGGCCGCGCACCGCGCGGCGCGCGGGCTCCGCAAGCGCGGCGCCGGCCGCGCGCTGACGACCGCCAGCGACGAGTACCGCGGCATCGAGACGGGTGCGCGGCGGCGCTGGGGCCGCCTGCCGGAGACGCCCGAGAGCGTCGAGCCGTGGGCGGCGTCGGTGGCGCAGCACGAGGCCGACCGCGATCCGCGCGCGGCCGAGACACGGGAGCGCGCCGACAACGCCCGGCAGGAGCAGCAGCGCCTCGCCGCACGCCAGGCGCAGGAGCGCACGAGCCTCCGCCGGCGGCTGCTCGGCGACCGCGTACCGAGCCGGCCCGGAGCCGAGGCCGCCCGGTGGCGGGCGCGCGCAGAGGCCGCCCGAGGCGACCTGACCGCGATCGAGGCCCTGCCGCCCGTCGAGGCGGCCGCCCTGATCCGGGCCCGCGCCGAGCGGGAGCAGGCCCAGCGTGAGGCCGCCGAGCGCGCCCTGGCCGCACGCGAGGCCCGCGCCACCCAGCTCCACGACTTCACCCGCGACCGCCACCGGCACAGCCCGGCCAGCGGACCCGACTTCGGGCCGAGCCTGTAGCGACGCGCTCAGGGGCGAGGTGCCGCGCCACTCCCCCGACGACTACCCACGGCGACCGGGCGGGAGCAGTCCGCGGGAGCGGGTGCGGACGAGCCAGCCCTGCGCGGTGGCATGGGCGACGCCGTTGATCTTCGCCATCGTGACCGCCGGCGCCGGGTCGCCCTGCGCGGAGAGCTTGCCGTACTGGAGGGCGACGAGTTCGTAGAAGTCGGGGGTGCGCTTCGGGTTCCCGAGCGGCTTGAGCAGATCGCGCTCGCTGATCTTCCGGCCGGAGGGCAGCACGATCTTGCCGCCGGTGATGGTCACCGTGCGCTTCATGGCGAACAGGCGCTCGTTGATCGCCGCCTCGATGCGCGCGGTCGGCAGGGCGCGGAGGTCTTGGCTGGAGACGGGATCGCCCGGCCGCCACGGGAGGTAGACGACCCCGGTGATGCGCACCTCCTCGGGCACGGCGAACTGCTGGCGCTGGAGACGGATGAACACGCGGGTCGCGGTGGCCGTGTGCTCGATGTAGCGCCAGCGCCCGTCGATCGTCTCGTTCTGCTCCGAGTCGAGCTGCGCCTGCCGGTCGGTCTCGGTCGTCACCTGGTCGTTGTAGCCCAGGAGCGCGTCGATCTGCGCGCTGGCGTCGTCGTCCCGCTCGCCGGGGAACCGGGTCGGCAAATGCCAGCCGTCCGGCAGATCGGCCGAGACGATGAGCCCGTCATAGGACTGATCGCCGGGGCGTCGCGGGGCTGCGGTCACATCCCGAGTGTACCGAGCGACACGAACAACTAAAACTCTTGCTGTGATTGGCGTGTTGGTCTAATCTAAGATGACAGCAACGATTCCGGCTGTCATTGTAGATGCGAAGGAGGCCGTGATGGGTCAGAGCGCATCCCCCCTCGACGCTCGGGAGCCCGAGCGCCTGTTCTACTCCGAGGAGGAGACGGCGGCGCTGCTCGGCATCCACCGCACGACGCTGCGCACCCTCGCCCTGGCGGGCCAGGCCCCGGTGGAGCCGATTCGGCTCACCCGGCACAAGCGCGTCTACCGCCGCATCGACGTGCAGCGCCTCGCGGGGCTGGAGCAGTAGGCGGCCGGCATGGGAAGCATCGAGGCATACGACACGTCCAAGGGCCGCCGCTACCGCGCGCTCTACCGGCGCCCCGACAAGAAGCAGACGCAGAAGCGCGGCTTCACGACGAAGAAGGCGGCCGAGCTGTTCCTGGCGACCACGGAGGTCGACATCGCCCAGGGCCGCTACCTCGACCCCTCGCGGGCACGGGTGACCGTGGCCGAATGGCTCACCACCTGGCTCGCCGCCCGCGGCGACCTCCGGGCGACGACCCGCAGCCGGGTCGAGAACATCATCGACAAGCACATCGTCCCCGAGCTGGGGAAGATCCCGATCGGTGACCTCACGCGACTGCGCGTGCAGGAATGGGCCTCGGCGCTCCCCGGCGCCCCCGCCACGGTGCGGAAGATCGTCAACGTCCTCTCCGGCTCCCTCCGGTTCGCGGTCGAGGACGAGCGCCTGCCGTCCAACCCCGCCCACCGGCTCAAGCTCCCGAAGCCGACCAAGACCCGCAAGCGGTACCTGTCCCACGATCAGGTCGCCGCGCTCGCCAAGGCCATTGACGAGACGAAGGACGGCCGCGACTACGGCTACGGCCTCGTCGTGCTGGTGCTCGCCTACTGCGGTCTGCGCTGGGGCGAGCTGTCCGGGCTCCGCATCCGTGACCTCGACCTGGACGCGAAGCACCCGCGGCTCACCGTCGAGCAAACCGTCGTGGCCGACAAGGGCTATCAGCGCATCGAGCCGCCGAAGGACTACGAGCACCGGAGCATCCCGATCCCGGCGTTCCTCGTCGGGCTGCTGGGCGCGCAGATCGCCGGGCGTTCCGGCGACGCCCCGGTGTTCTACGGCATCCGTACCGGCACCTGGCTTCGCAACCACGTCTACCGGGTCGGCTGGTTCGATGACGCCGCAGCCGCCGTCGGGATCAAGGGCGTCACCCCGCACGAGATGCGGCACACCGCCGCCTCCCTCGCGGTCAGCGCCGGCGCGAACGTCAAGGCCGTCCAGAGGATGCTCGGGCACGCCTCCGCCGCCGTCACGCTCGACGTGTACGCCGACCTGTTCGATGACGACCTCGACGGTGTTGCCACGGCGCTCAATCTCGCGGCGATGCAATCAGATGTTGCCAATCTGTTGCCAAAAGCCGCATAGAGCCCTTCCACCGCCCGTCAGCAGAAACGCGAAAACCCCCGGATGACCGGGGGTTTTCCTGTTGGTGACCCCAGCGGGATTCGAACCCGCGTTACCGCCGTGAGAGGGCGGCGTACTAGGCCGCTATACGATGGGGCCGTTTCGCGACAACTTGACGATTATGCCATAGCCCGCGGGCCCCGACCAAAACGGTCGGCGAGCACTCAGGCGAGCACGCGAAGTGCTCGCGGCTCCACCTCGAGCTCGACGGGCAGCGGCGCGATCCGCTCGCCGTCCGCGTAGACGACGAGGGCCGCATCCGCCTCGATCCGGATGCGTCGCGCGCGCCGCATCGTCACGACCGGCGCCGTCGTGTGGGTGCCCTGGAAGACGCGCGGGAAGATCCGCAGGAAGGCGATTCTCGACAGCGGCTTCACGAGCATGACGTCGAGCAGGCCGTCGTCGAGCACCGCATCCGGGGTGATCTTCATGCCCCCGCCGAGCGAGACGTTGTTGCCCACCGACACCATGAGGGCGTCGAGCTCGAGCGTCTCGCCGTCGAGGGTCACGCGGTAGCGGAACGGCTTCAGCCGGGCGAGCTCGGCGAGCAGGGCGAGGATGTAGCGGCTCGCGCCCTTCGGGTGCCGCATGAGGTTGGCGCGCTCGTTGACGATCGCGTCGAAGCCGGCCGACAGCGCGCACGCGAAGCGGCGCTCCCCCACGGTGCCGTCGTCCTCGGTCCAGCGGATGCGCACCGCGTCGATCTCGCGCGCCGGCCTCTCGAGCGCCTCGCCGAGGAAGCGGATGGCGGCCTCCGTGTCGTCGTGCGGGATGCCGAGGCCGCGCGCCATGTCGTTGCCCGTGCCCGAGGGGACGATCCCGAGCGGCACCCGGGTGCCCGCGACGAGGTTGACGCCCAGGTTCACCATGCCGTCGCCGCCCACGACCACGAGCGCATCCGGCCTCGTTCGCACGGCCGCGCGGGCCGAGTCGAGCAGCGAGTCGAAGTCGGGCTCGGTGAGCGAGGTCACCTCGTGTCCCATCGCGCGCAGAGTCTGCACGACGGCGGGGCCGACATCTCGGCTCGCCCCGAACGACGCCGAGGGGTTGATGGCGACGACCACCCGCCTCGGCTTCGTCGTCGTCATCCGCCCATCATGGCATCCGCCCGACGCCGCGAGCGCTACCCGATCCGGCGAGCGCGGCCGCTACGGGGGCAGCGCTCGCCGGCTTCGGTAGCGCTCGGCGGGGCGGGGTCAGCGGCGGAAGCGGAGGCGCCGCAGCAGCTGGGCGTTGAGTGCCACGATCACGGTCGAGACGCTCATCAGCACCGCCGCGAGCCACGGCGGCATGAGGAACCCGACGCCCGCGAGCACGCCGGCGGCGAGCGGGATGCCGAGCGCGTTGTAGCCGGCCGCCCACCACAGGTTCTGCAGCATCTTGCGGTAGCTCGCACGGCTCAGCGTGATGGTGTCGACGACGCCGCGGGGGTCGGACGACGCCAGCACGACGCCAGCCGACTCGATCGCGACATCCGTGCCCGCGCCGATCGCGATGCCGAGGTCGGCCGTCGCGAGGGCGGGCGCGTCGTTGATGCCGTCGCCGACCATCGCCACGCGCGCGGCGCCGCCCTGCTGCAGGGCCGCCACCTCCCCCGCCTTCTGCTCCGGCAGCACCTCGGCGCGCACCTCGTCGATGCCGAGGTCGGCCGCGACGTGCTGCGCGACGACATGCGAGTCTCCCGTGAGCATCGCCACCCGCACACCCCGGCGGTGCAGCGCCGCGACGGCCTCCGCCGACTCGGGCCGCACCCGGTCGGCGACCGCGAGCACCGCGAGCACCCGCTCCTCGCCCTCGGCGCCCTCCACGAGCGACACCGCGGTCGCCCCGTCGGCGCCCGCCGCGCGCACGGCGTGCACGAGCGCCGTGTCGAGGCGGATGCCGCGCTCGGTCACGTAGCGTCCGCTCGCGACCGCGAGCTCCCGACCGCCGACCGTCGCGACCGCCCCACGTCCGGCGAGCGCCCGGAACCCGGTCGCCGCGGGCACGGCGAGCCCGCGCTCGCGCGCCGCGTCGACGATGGCCCGGCCGATGGGGTGCTCGCTGCGCCCCTCGACGGCCGCGGCGAGCGCGAGCGCCTCGTCCTCCTCGACGCCCTCGGCGACCGTCACGGCGGCGAGCGCCTGACGCCCCTCGGTGAGGGTTCCCGTCTTGTCGAACAGCACGACGTCGACGTCCTTGGCCTCCTCGAGCGCGGCCCGGCTGCGGATGAGGATGCCGCGGCGCGCCCCGAGCGCGGTCGAGATCTGGGCGACGAGCGGGATCGCGAGCCCGAGCGCGTGAGGGCACGCGATCACGAGCACCGCGACGACGCGCTCCAGCACGAACGCCGGGTCGTCGGGGCGCAGCAGCCACCACACCGCGAGTGTGACGAGCGCCGCGCCCACCGCGACGTAGAACAGCAGCGCCGCCGCGCGATCGGCCAGCAGCTGCGCGGGCGAGCGGCTCGCCTGGGCGTCGTCGACGAGCTTCATGATGCCCGCGAGCGCCGTGTCGCCCCCCGTGCGCGTCACCTCGACGGTGAGCGAGCCGGATGCGAGGGAGCCCGCGACGACCGCGTCGCCCTCGGCCTTGTCCACCGGGGTCGACTCGCCCGTCAACAGGGACTCGTCGACCTCCGACGCACCCTCGACCACCGTGCCGTCGGCGGGGATCGCCGAGCCCGGGCGCACGAGCACCCGGTCGCCGACGGCGAGCTCGGAGCGGGCCACCGTCACCGGGTCGCCGTCGCGCAGCACCTCCGCCTCATCCGGCAGCAGCTTCGCGAGCTCGCCAGCGCGTTCTGGGCGCCGTGCACCGCCGACATCTCGATCCAGTGCCCGAGCAGCATGATCGTGACGAGCGTCGCGAGCTCCCACCAGAAGTCCATCCCGGGAAGCCCGAACATGACCGCGATCGAGTACGCGGACGACACGACGATCGCGAGCGAGATGAGCGTCATCATGCCGGGGCTCTTCGCGCGCAGCTCGTGCCCGGCACCCTGCAGGAAGATGCGCCCGCCGATGACGACGATCGCGGCGCCGAAGACCGCGGGGATCCACTCGCTGCCCGGGAACCGCGGGCCGGTGAGGCCCAGGATGTCCTGGAGGCCGGTCGAGAAGACGACCGTCGGCACCGTCAGGGCGAGGCAGATCCAGAAGAGCTTGCGGAACCGCAGCGGGTCGTGGCCGGCGTGCGCCGAGTGGTCGTGGCCGGCGTGGTCGTGCGTCGCGTGGTCGTGCGTCGCGTGATCATGCGTGGCGTGATCGTGGTCGGCGTGGTCATTCCCCGCGTGGTCATGACCCCCCGCGTGATCGTGGCCGGCGTGGTCGTGCGCGGCATGGTCGTGCGCGGCATGGTCGTGCGCGGCATGGTCGTGCGCGGCATGGTCGTGCGCGGCATGGTCGTGCGCGGCATGGTCGTGCGCGGCATGGTCGTGCGCGGCGTGGTCGTGAGCACCGTGGTCGTGCTCATGCGTCGCGGTGTCATGGGCGGCGGTGTCGCAGCTGCCGCAGCAGTCGGCCTCCCCCGCCGGCGGAGGAGGCGCCGCAGTCGCGTCGACACCGTCCTCGTGGTGCGCGTGGTGCTCGTGCGCGTCGCGGCCCATCACGCCCCCCTGTTCTGCTGCAGCTCGAACACCGCGAGCAGCTCGTCGACGGCCTTCTCGCGCATCTCGCCGCCCTCGTCGAACATGTGCGACACGTGCGTGCGCAGGTGGTTCTCGACGAGCAGCTTGTTGAGGCTGCCGAGCGACTTCTGGATGGCGAGGGTCTGCGTGATGATGTCGACGCAGTAGGCCTCGTCCTCGATCATCTTCTCCACCCCGCGCAGCTGTCCCTCGAGGATGCGGGCGCGATGGAGCGCGCGCTTCTTGATGTCGTCGATCATGACGACAGGGTATACCCCCCAGGGGTATCTGTGCAGGGTGTCGGCGGAATCAGTCCCCGAACACCTCGTGCAGGATCCGCACCTGCTCGCCCTCGGTCTGCGCTCCCCCGCCCTCGTGGCCGTTGAACGGGAACACCTCGATCCGCTTCGGCCCCGCGTACGCGTTGAACGCGCCGAACACCGTCGACGGTTTGCAGGTCTCGTCCATGAGCGCGACCGTGAACCACGCGGGCGCCGTCGCCCGCCGCGCGAAGTTGACGCCGTCGAAGTAGGCGAGCGTCTCGAGCACCGCGGACGCCTTGGTGCGATGCTGCGCGAGGTAGCGCACGAGCTCGTGGTACGGATCGCTGTCGTGGATCGTCACCGCGCGCGGGAAGTCGCAGAGGAACGGCACCTGCGGCAGCACCGCCGCGAGCCCCTCCACGAGCCCCGCGACCGCGAGCGTGATGCCGCCGCCCTGGCTTCCCCCGGCGACCGCGACGCGGGATGCGTCCACGACGTCGAGCGTGCGGGCAGCGTCGACGGCGCGCACGGCATCCGTGAACAGCCGCCGGTAGTAGTACGTCTCGCGGCTGTCGATCCCGCGCGTCATGACGCCCGGGATCTGCGGCCCGGTGACGCCCTCGTCGGGGGTCGCGCCGAGCGACCACCCCGAGCCCTGCCCGCGCGTGTCGACATGCAGGTGCGCGAAGCCCGCGGACGCGTACAGCAGGTTCTCGGTCGGGAGGCCGCGGCCGCCGCCGTACCCCTGATACTGCACGACCGTCGGGAGCGGGCCCGAGGCACCGCGCGGCATCCGCAGCCACGCCCGGATCGGCTGCCCCGCGAAGCCCGGGAAGGTCACGTCGAACACGTCGAGCGTGCGGAGGCCCGCATCCACCCGCTCCAGCGTCGCCCCCGCGGGCGCCGCCGCGCGGCTCGCGTCGAGCGTCTCCGCCCAGAACGCGTCGAAGTCGGCGGGGTCCACCTGGGCGCTGCGGTACTCCCGCAACTCGGCCTCGGGAAGGTCGACGAACATGCAGCTCCTCCTTGGATCGTCACCACGATAGAGGCATAGGGTCGGCACATGAACGTCACGAAGTACGAGCACTCCTGCATGGTCGTCAGCAAGGGATCCGACCGCCTCGTCATCGACCCCGGCTCGTTCCTCGCCACGCTGCCCGACACCTCGGGCGTCGTCGCGATCGTGCTCACCCACGAGCACGCCGACCACTTCTCGGCCGACCGCGTCTCGCAACTCGTCGAGGCGAACCCCGACGCGCGCGTGCTCGGGCCGCAGGGGGTCGCGGATGCCGCGGCGGCAACCGGCATCGAGGTGGAGGTCGTGCACGCGGGCGAGGTGGTCGAGGTCGAGCCCTTCACGCTGCGCTTCTTCGGCGAGAAGCACAACGTCATCCACTCCTCGGTGCCGGTGATCGACAACGTGGGGGTGCTCGTCGACGACGAGTTCTTCTACCCGGGCGACTCCTACACGGTGCCGGATGCCGAGGTCGAGCTGCTCGCCGCACCCGTCGGCGGCCCCTGGCTCAAGATCGGCGAGGCGATGGACTACGTGCTCGCCGTGAAGCCGCGCCGCGCGTTCCCGGTGCACGACATGACGCTCTCGGTGGCCGGCAAGAAGATGCAGGGCGACCGGCTGCAGTGGGCGACCGAGCAGGGCGGCGGAGAGTTCACCGTGCTCGAGCCCGGGGAGTCGATCGACCTCTGACCACGGCGCACGCCGACGCGGTCACAGGCGCGAGATGCCGTCGCCGATGAGCACCACCGCGACCGTCACGACGACGACCGAGGTGACGACGTAGCTGTTGCGCGCGACCCAGGCGTGCGCGCGTTCGAGGGCGGGGCGGGCACGCTCACCCGACCGCCAGACGACCACCACCGGCGCCGCGACCGTCGAGAGGCCGATCGCGAGGTAGACGGCGGTGTCGATCGCCCAGCCGAGCGGCGTGAGCTCCCCCGCGTTGAGCGCGAGCGCCGCGGCCGTCGCGAGCACGAGCGCCTTCGCCCGCACGTTGAGCACAAGCCCCACGAGGAACGCCGAGACGGGACGCAGCCTGCCCACGCGCTCGAGCCATCCGGGCACCTCCGGCCGTCCCGGGTCCTGACGCCCGCGCCGCCCCCGGCGGAACGCCCAGATCGCGAACCAGACGCCCACCCCGCCGATGAGGATCTCGCCGAGGCCGACCACGAGATCCGGAAGAGGCTCGCCGTCGCGCGGGATCGCGCGCAGCCCCGCCGTGAACCCCACCGTCACGACCGCGAGACCGAGGGCGTAGCCGAGCAGGTAGGCGATGCCGACCGACCTCCCGCGCGGGGAGAGCAGGAGCGCGAGCATGACCATGATCGGAACACTCGAGAAGGCGACGCCCAGCGCGAGCGGGAGGAGCACCCCCAGCACGTCCATCCGAACGCTCCTCTCGCCGGTTGGCTCGACCCTACTCGCGCAGACGCCGCCGGCCCCCACCCTCCGGAGGGGATGGGGGCCGACGGCTGGTCCGGGTCAGCGCAGGGCGACGAAGGCGTCCTTGCCCCAGATCGAGGTGATCTGCAGCAGGGAGCCGGAGGTCGAGTCGCTCGGCACCTCGAAGACGAGGTTCACCTCGGCCGACTGACCGGTGGCGAGCTCGTCGGCGTCGTAGATCGAGCCGGGATAGTCGGCGTAGCTCAGCTCGTACAGCTGACCGTCGGCACCCAGGTACTCGGCGAGCAGCATGTAGGGCAGGTCGCTGCCGGATCCCAGGAAGGTGACCGTCATCGGCACGACGATGTAGCTGTTGCCGGCCTCGGGCGCGGTGTTGTACTCGTAGGCCGCGAGCACGTCCGCCGTCGCGTCGAGGTTCGGCGTGCCCACGACGACGGCCCACTGGTCGGTTCCGTCGTAGTCGGTGAAGGTCACCGTGTCGCCGACCGCCGCCGGGTTGTTCTGCGATCCGAGCGCGTTCGGGTCGTCGCTGTCGCCGCCCGTCGTGCCGCCGTCCGGGTCGGTGATCACCGGGTCGTCGCCGAAGTCGTCGACCGTGTTGGAGAAGCTCAGCACGAACATGAGCATCATGATGCTGATGATCGCGGTGAGCAGCAGCGCGATGCCCGAGACGATGGTTCCCGCGATCGCGAGCCCCTTGCCCTTGTTCTTGGCGATGAGCCCGACGATGCCGAGCGCGACGCCGACGAGCGCCAGGAGCACGAAGAAGAACCCGACGTAGGGGATCCATCCGATCGTCACGCCGAACAGGAACGCGACGCCGCCCAGGATGAGCGACACGAGCCCCATGACGTTGAAGCGGGACGGACCGGTCGGGCCGGCCGCGTACGCGGGGGTCGCCGCGTACGCCGGGCTCGCGCCGGGCGCCGCGGGCGCGGCATACGGGTTCACGGGGGCGACATACGGGTTCGCGGGTGCGGGTGCCGCGGGTGCGACGGGGGTCGCGGAGGGCGCAGAGGGGTTCATCGGCTCGGGCGCCGCCGGCGCGACGGGCGGCGCGGGATCCGCGGGGGCCGAGCTCGGGACGGTGGTCGCCGGCGGCGCGTACGGGTTCACCGGCTCGGGCGCCGCGTAGGGCTCGGCGGCGGCCGCCTCGGGCACGGGTGAGGCGTCCGCGCTCGCGGGCGTCTCCGCATCCGGTGTGGCGGGAGCCGGCGGAACCGGCGGCACCTCGGCGGACGGCGCGTGCGGGATGGGAGGGATCTGGTCGTCGCCGGCGGCGCCGGGCTGCTGCGAATCGGACATGAGAGGAAGTCTGCCCGGTATACCCCCCGCGACACGAACCGGACCTGCGGGGCGGCGACCAGGGTCGTCCGTACACGCACCAGGTTCGCAAGCGCATCCCTGACCGAGCCGCCCCAGGATCAGGCGCGGCACAGCAACTCGAGCTGCGCGATGCGCATCTCGGTGACGGCGATCAACCGCCACAGGCGGGATGCCCGCTTCGGGATGGTGAACGGTCGCAGCTGGCGTTCCCAGACGAAGTCCTCCGACCATGCTCCGAGCTGCTCCCAGCCGCCGTCCCGCTCGCACTCGAGCCGCCACGCGACCGTGCCGGGATCCTGCATCGTGACGGTGAGCATCTCCGGGCCGGCCGTGCGGTCCAGCCGCAGCCGCACCTCCTCTCCCGCACGCAACAGCAGGGCTCCGCTGCCGGAGTCGTCGTCGAACGCGAGCCTCCCGTCGGCACCGGAGGGGACGCCGATGACGGCGTGCTTGCTGAGGTCCTCGAAGACGCTCGGCATCCGCCCGGACGCGGTGAGCGACGGCGGCTCGGCCCCCGGCTCCGATCCCCACCTCTGAGGCTCCGTCGCGAGCTCGATCGTGATCGTCGCGCCGGCCGCGAGCCGGGCGTGCGGGACGTAGGTGCTGTGCCATGCCTCGTCGTCGATATGCACCGAGCGGATGAAGCGGTGGGCGCGGTCCGCCGCCGGGGCGTCCACGACGAGTTCGGCTCCGTCGCCGAGACGGAGGCGGGCAAGGCGGAACAGCGGCGCTGTGAGGACGTAGCCCGCCGTTCCAGCGATGAGCGGGTAGAGGCCGACCGCCGAGAAGATCCACCACGCGCTCATCTCGCCGTTGTCCTCGTCCCCGGGCCATCCCTGGCCGATCTCGCCCCCCGAGAAGAGCCGCTCGACAGCGGTTCTGGTGAGGTCCTGGGTGAGGTCTGGGCGGCCGGCGAAGAGCGCCATGTAGGGGATGTGATGTGCCGGCTGGTTCGACAGCGCGAGCATGCCGAGGCGCTGATTCCGCGCCTCCACCATCTCGTGGATCACCTGCTCGTAGCCGCCGCGGACCGAGTCGTCGCCACGCTCGGGCGTCGTCACGAACTCGAGAAGGCGTCGCTCGAGCTCACTTCGGCCCCCGAGCAGCGACACGAGACCGGCACCGTCGTGCGGGGCGCTGAAGGCGGTCCCCCAACCGTTCGTCTCGGTGTAGTCGCCGCCCCAGCGCGCGGCGTCGTACCCGTCGGGATCCGCGAAACGCCCCTCGGCGTCCCGACCCCGGTAGAAACCAAGTCGCGGGTCGAAGCTGTGGCGATGGGCGCCTGCGCGCACTCGGAAGTACTCGGCGGAGGCCTCGAGCGCGGGGCGGCGGGGGTCCTCGAGGTGGAGGCGGGCGAGGAGAGCCGTTGCGAGGCGGGCGACGGCGAGGTCGTTGATCGAGCCGTCCAGGGTCCAACCCACGCTCTCGTGCGTGGTCGTGTCGACCCAGCCGCGGAAGGCGGAGGTGCTGATGCCCTTGCGCCCCGTGAGCGGCGTCGGCGGCGGGACGGTCGCGTTGCGCAGGGCCGACTCGTACGCGGCCCACACGTCGAGGGTCGGGTGGACGGGCTCGGCGGCCCCGCCGAGCCTGGTCGGCACCCCTGCGTCGACGGCGTGGGCGAATACGACGTCGTTCGACGTTCCGGTCATCGAGTCGATCGGACCGGGTGCGCTCCATCGGCTCGTCCAACCTCCGGAGCGGTAGTGCTCCGCGAAGCCGTCGAGGAGCCGAGCGGCCGTCGAAGGATCGAGCAGGCAGTACAGCGGCCAGGCGGTGCGGTACACATCCCAGAAACCGTGGTTGACGGTGAGCTCGCCGTGGTTGATCGCGGCGCCGGTCTCGGCCGCGGTCCCACGCGGACGCGTGGGCGCGAAGACGCTCGCGTAGCGGCTGGTTGCCTCGCTGTCGGAGCCGTCGGCAGCGACACTCTCGTGTGCACGATTCGGGAAGAGCCCGACACGGTACAGGCAGGTCGCGAGCTGCGCGCGCGCCTCGTCGTCGGCGCCCTCCACCTCGATCCGTCCGATCCAGTCGTCCCATGCCTCAGCGGCGCGCTCCTGCACCCGCTCGAAGGGGTCGCCGGCGCCGTCGAGCCGCAGATTCCGGGCCGCCTGGGCGGTTCCGATGAAGCTCGTGGCCATCCGCACGGTCACCGTGGCCTCGTCGTCGAGGGCGACCCGCACCCATCCACGGGCCGCGCTGCGATCTGTGCCGCGCACGCGCGGCTCGCCCTCGTCGGGCAGCATCCCGCGGTCGAGAATCGGGCGGTCGATGCTCGCGTGCAGGTAGGCGCGCGGTGGCGCCTCCCGGTCCGCGCGGGTGCCTGCGGCGTCGTCCGTCCAGGCGTGCAGGACGGCCGGCGCCCCAGGCTCAGGGAGGAGCAGCTCGCCCGTCCCCTCGACCTGGTCGAAGATCAGCACCGCGGTGCGGCTCCCGCGCGGATAGCGGAACCGGGTGAGCACTGTGTGGTCGGCCGCCGTGAGCTCCGCCTCGATCCCCCCGTCGAGCAGCACGTGATAGCGGTGGGGCTGGCCGATCTCCCCCGCGTGATCGAAGCCGAGCGCCCGGTCCCGTGGGGCCCCCGCCGGGATGCCGTCGGCGAGGCTGGGCATCACGTGGAAGGCGCCCCGTTCCCCGATCCACGGACTGGGGGCGTGCGATATGCCGAAAGCCTCGATCGCGGGACGGTTGTCGCCGCGGTTGTCGCGGTGCCAGCTGTAAAGCCAGTTGTGGTCGTGGGCGCGTGTGACCGGGATCCCGGTGACGAAGCCGTTGGGCACGGCGACGGCGGGAAGCGTGTTGCCGCGGGAGAGCCCCGGACCCGACATCGTCCCCTGCCGCGTCCGCGCCCACTCCGCCGGGCGTTCAGGCTTCGGGGGCACCTCGGAGACCGCGAGCCCGTCGAGCCAGCCGACGAAGGGCCGATCGTCGTCGTCTGGCACCGTACGCGCGAACCGCAGCTCGACCGATGCGACCGTCCGACCCACGGCGGCATCGAGGGCGACGCGGCGCAGATTCCACTGGTCGGGGTGGTGATAGCGCGCCGCGTGCTGGGTGCTGGGATCCAACGCGATCCCGTACTGATCTACGGCGTCGAGTTCGCTCAGGCGCGAGCCGTCGGAGAACACCAGGTCGAGAGCGACCGCGTCGGCCCCGAAGCCGTGCAGCACCTCCGCGCGCCCACCGTCCCACTCCGGCAGCACCGCGTAGTGCAGTTCGCATCCAGGGGCGACGATGATGCCGCGGATGCCGTCCGCGAGCGCACCGACGTCGACCGCGCCGCTCTCGCGCGCGAGATACTGGGCCGCGGCACGGGAGACGTAGCCTGCTTCCGCACGCGCGGCCGGTGCGTGCTCGGCGGACGGCCCGGCCGCGACGCCCGGTTCGCGACGCGGCATGCCATCGAGGACGAGCCGTTCGCGGTACTCGCTGCGGTGCACCATAGGACCAACTTCCTTCGCGGGGTCGGATCGAGTGTAGTGTTCATCACCGAAACGCTTCGGTACGTCACCGAACGCACCGTACGACGCCCAAGGACGCACATATGCCCCCCGCGGATTCCTCCCCCACGCCCCGCGCCGTGCTGCCGGACCTCGGCCTGCGGCTGACACGCCTCGGCACGCTCATGAGCCCCGATCCGAACGATCCCCACGAAGCGGAGGGCGTGCTCAACCCGGCTACCGCGCGCGACGACGACGACGTCCTGCACCTCTACGCACGTCTCGTCGGCACCGGAAACCGCTCGCGGGTGGGGATGGCGCGCGTCCTTGTCGAGGAAGGTCGCCCCGTCGGAGTCGAGCGTGAGCGGGTGGTCTTGGCGCCCGACCAGTCGTGGGAGCACGGGCTGAACCACGGCGGCACCGAGGACCCCCGGATCACGACCATCGCCGCGCTCGGGGTCCACGTCATGAGCTACGTCGCCGTGGGTCCGATGGGTCCTCGCTCGGCCCTCGCGATCTCGCACGACGCGCACAGCTGGCGACGGCTCGGACCGATCCAGTTCGCCTTCGAGGAGAGACTGCACGCCGACCTCAACCTCTATCCGAACAAGGACATCGTGTGGTTCCCCGAGGCGGTGCCCGGACCGGACGGGCGTCCCGCCTTCGCGATGCTGCACCGGCCGATGTGGGACTTCAGCTTCGTCACCCGCACCGAACCCGCCCCGTTGCCGACCGGCACCGACGACCGTCGCGCGGGGATCTGGATCTCCTACGTCCCCGTCGATGAGGCCCTCGCCGACCCGGCAGCCCTCACCCGTCCCCGCCTGCACCGCACCGTGGCGCTCGCGCGAACCGGCTGGGAGAGCCTCAAGATCGGGGCGGGCCCCGCCCCGATCCGCACCGAGGAGGGCTGGCTACTGCTCTACCACGGGGTATCCGGGGTGCGATCCGGCGGCGAGTGGGGAGGCAGCAGCGAGATCGAGCACAGCATCCGCTACAGCGTCGGCGCGATGCTGCTGTCGCTGGAGGATCCGGGCCGGGTGATCGCCCGTACCACCGAGCCTCTCATGCAGCCCGACACCGCCGACGAGCGCGACGGCACGGTGCCCGACGTCGTCTTCCCGACGGCGATCGAGACGATCGGCGATGTTCGCTACGTCTTCTACGGGATGGCGGACACCCGCATCGGGATCGCACGACTCGACGGCATCTAGGGCGTGTCCGCGGCGGTCGATCTACTGCTCGCAAAGAGCTGGGGTACCTGGACTCGAACCAAGAACAACTGAACCAGAATCAGCCGTGTTGCCAATTACACCATACCCCAACGGCTCCGACCGGAGTCGGTCCGCGGAGCCCGGGCGAACCCGGGCCGACTAGACACTTTACCCTACGGGCGCGAGGCTTCGAACCGGCGGTGGCCGAGCTCACCCCAGGGTGTCGCGGATGACGGTGCCGGCGACGCGGGCGCCGTCGCCCGCCGCGATGAGCAGCTGCTGCGGGCCGAGCGCCGCATCGCCCGCGGCGTAGATCCCGGGGACGCTCGCGCGGCCCGCGGCGTCCGTCGCCACCCAGCCTTCGGGGGTCGTCGCGAGGCCGAGCGGCTCGGCGAAGGCGAGCGCGGGGGTCCAGCCGGGCCGGACGAAACCTGCCGAACGCGGCACCACCTCGCCGTCCTCCAGCACGACGCCCGTCATGCCCTCCGGTCCGGTGCCCGCGATGTCGGCGATCGCCCGCTGCTCCACGCGGATGCCGCGGGCGGCCAGCTCGCGCTCCTCGGCATCCGAGACCACGCCCAGCCCATTGGTGAAGACGATGAGGTCGTCACTCCAGTTGGCGAGGAACCGCGCGCGCTCCGCGAGGTCGTCGCTCTCGCCGATGAGGGCGAGCGGGGCGTCGCGCTTCTCCCACCCGTCGCACTCGACGCAGCTGTGCAGCGAGGTGCCGTAGAACGCCCGCAGCGTCGGCAGCGCGGGCAGCTCCTCGATCAGCCCTGTCGCGATCACCACGGCATCCGCCACCCATTCGGTCGCGAGACCGGAGCCGGGCGCCTCCGCCTGCACCTCGAAACGGGTCGCGCCGGCCGCCCGCTCGAGCGGGGAGATCGAGGTGACCCGCGTGCGCTCGACGGCGACCCCGTAGCGGGCCAGCTCCTCGACGCCCAGCTTGCGCAGCTCGAGGGGCGAGACGCCGTCGCGGCTCAGGAAGCCGTGCGCCGACAGGGTCGCGGCGTTCCGAGGGCGCGCCGCGTCGAGCACCACGACCGACCGCCGGCCACGGGCGATCGCGAGAGCGGCGGCAAGACCCGCGGGACCGGCGCCGACGACCACGACGTCGACGCGGTCGGCCCCGGCTCCTGCGCTCACGTTCACAGCGCCCGGCGGAGCCTCTCGAGCCGCGCGAGCGTCGAGGCCTTGCCGAGGATCTCCATCGACTCGAAGAGCGGCGGGCTGATGCGACGCCCGGAGACGGCGGTGCGCAGCGGTCCGAACGCGGTGCGGGGCTTCAGACCGGGTCCGCCCTCCTCGACGGGCGTGAGCAGCGCCGTGCGCAACGCCTCCTCGATCTCCACCCGGCCGAACTCGTCGAGCGGCTCGAGGGCCGCCTCCGCGGCGTCGAGCACGAGGCGCGCCTCGTCGACGTCCTTGGGCAGCGCATCCGCCTCGAACTCGAGCCGATCGTCATCGGTGAAGAGGAACGCGAGCATGCCGCGCGCCTCCCCCAGCACCGTGACGCGCTCCTGGATGAGGGGGGCCGCCTCGCGCAGGATCGCCCGCTGCGCCTCGGTCGGCGGGTCGGCCAGGTACCCCTCGAGGTACGGCACGATGCGCTGCTCGAAGTCGGCGGGCTCCAGCATGCGGATGTGGTCGCCGTTGATCGCGTCGGCCTTTTTCTGGTCGAAGCGGGCAGGGTTCGGGTTCACGTCGCGGATGTCGAAGGCCGCGACGAACTCCGCCTGCGTGAACACGTCGCGGTCGGGCGCGATCGACCAGCCGAGCAGCGCGAGGTAGTTGAGCAGTCCCTCGGGGATGAAGCCCCGGTCGCGGTGGTGGAACAGGTTCGACTCGGGGTCGCGCTTGCTGAGCTTCTTCGCGCCCTCGCCGTAGACGAGCGGCATGTGCGCGTACTGGGGGATGGCGTCGGTCACCCCGAGCTCGATGAGCGCGAGGTAGAGCGCGATCTGGCGCGGGGTCGACGACAGGATGTCCTCGCCGCGGAACACGTGGGTCACCCCCATGAGCGCGTCGTCGACGGGGTTCACGAAGGTGTAGAGCGGTGCGCCGTTCGGCCGCACCACGACGAAGTCGGTGAAGCTGCCCGCGGGGAAGGTGATCTCCCCGCGGATGAGGTCGTGGAAGGTGAGGTCGGTGTCGGGCACCCGCAGGCGAAGGCTCGGCTGCCGGCCCTCGGCGCGGAACGCCGCGCGCTGATCATCGGTGAGCTCGCGCTCGAAGTTGTCGTAGCCCTGCCGGGGGTCGCGGCCCGCCGCGAGGTTGCGCACCTCCATCTCCTCCGGCGTGACGAAGCTCTCGTAGAGGTGGCCCGAGGCCTTGAGCCGCTCGATGAGCTCGAGGTAGATCTCGGTGCGCTGCGACTGGCGGTAGGGGCCGTGCGGTCCCCCCTTCTCGACGCCCTCGTCCCAGTCGATGCCGAGCCAGGTGAGCGCGTCCACGAGCTGGAGGTAGCTCTCCTCGGAGTCGCGCGCCGCATCCGTGTCCTCGACGCGGAACACGAGCTTGCCGCCGGTGTGCCGGGCGTACGCCCAGTTGAAGAGCGCGGTGCGCACCATCCCGACGTGGGGGGTGCCGGTGGGCGAGGGGCAGAACCGCACGCGCACATCGGCGCCGGTCGCGGTGGAGAAGGGGAGCGACATCGTGACGATCCTATCGGCGCTCACCCGAGGGCGAGGGCGGCGGAGGCGAGGAGCGCGAGCGCGACGCCCGCCACCTGCACGGGCGTGAGCCGCTCGCGCAGCACGGTCAGCGCGAGCAGCACGGTGCCAAGCGGGTAGAGGGATGCCAGCACGCCCATGATCGCGAGCTCGCCCTGGTGCAGACCCCAGACGAGCAGGGCGTTCGCGACCGACATGAGGAGCCCGGCGGCGGCGGCGAACAGGAGGCCCGGACGTCGCGCGGCGACGGGAGGCGCCTGCGCCCCTCCCCACCAGGAGTCCCGGCGCACGAGCCGCAGGAGGGCGAGCACGACCGCGAACAGGAGAGCCCCCGCGACGAGGTCGACGAGCAGCGGCGCGTACTCCGACTCGGGCGGGGTGAGCTCCATGACGACGTTGTAGCCGCCGAAGCCGACGCCGGAGGCCACCGCGAGCACGACCACGCGCACCCCGACCCGGCCGCCCTGCTGCTCGCGCGTGACGCCGAGCAGTACCGCGGCGACGACGAGCGCGGCGAGCGCCGTATAGCCGAGCGGGGTGAACCGCTCGCCCCGGCCGATGCCGACGACGGCGGGGATGAGCGCGGCGACCGCGGCGGTCGTCGGCGAGATGACGCTCATGGGCCCGATTGCGAGGGCCGCGTAGAACGCCCAGATCGCGATCGCGCCCGCCACGCCCGCGAGCACACCGAGCCAGACGGCCCGGGGCGACCAGACCGATCCGGCGAGCGGCGTCAGCACGGCGATCGGCACGGCCGCCGCGGCGAAGCTCACGAGACTCACGAGCAGGGGGGAGACGCGCCGCGAACCGAGGCCGCCGAAGAAGTCGGAGACGCCGTAGACGATCGCGCTCGCGAGGCCGACGAGCACGATCATGCGCCCATTCAAGCGGATGGCGCCGACGACGTCCGGGTCCAATGACCCTGTCGCGGCGGTGGCCACGGGGCGCAGCATGGGAGGGGCGACGGAGGAGGATGTCATGGTCGACGAGGCGGGACCCGTGGAGGTGCTCGACGAGCGCGAATGCTGGGAGCTGTTGGAGCTCGCGCCGATGGGCCGCATCGCCCTCGCGGCGGGCGGCGAGCTGGACATCTTCCCCATCAACTTCGTGGTGCATGACGGGGCGCTCTGGTTCCGCACTGCGCCCGGAACCAAGCTCGTCGAGCTGACCGTCAACCCCGATGTCGCGCTCGAGATCGACGGCTGGGATGACGGCGAGGCCTTCAGCGTCGTCGTGAAGGGCGTCGCCGAGCGCCTGGAGCACGGCAGCGAGCTCGACGAGGCCGAGCGGCTGCCGCTCACGCCCTGGGTGCCGACCCTCAAGTACCGCTGGGTGCGCATCCGCCCGAGCACCGTCACGGGACGCCGGTTCCGTCGGGGGCCGGAGCCGGAGCGGTTCTGAGCCGCCGCGCGCGGGGTCACGCGAGGTCCTCGGGCCCGACCCAGCGCACGCCGTCGTCGTGCACGAGCAGCGGCCCGCGCAGCGGGATCGCCGCCTTCGCGCAGGCGTCTCGGATGAGGATGAGCCACGCGATGTCCGCGGCGGTCAGCTCGGCGCTCCCCCGCCGCTCGTAGGCGACGGCCATGCTGTCGGCGTCCGCGTCCTCGACGAGCACGCCGAGCACCCGCGCGTAGTTCTCCCGGTGGCCGGGCCCCGGCCGGCGTGGCACGTAGCTCGGCATGAGGAGGGGCAGCTGCCGCTGCCGCTCGTCGAGGAACATGAGCCACACCTGGCGCCGGACCGCGTGGCCGAGCAGCAGCGCGGCTCGCTCGAGCAGCAGCTCGTCGCTCGCGAGTGGGGTGTCGCGGACGTCGTCGTAGCGGGGGATCGTCATCGCGCCATCGTGCGCTTCCGCGCCGCCGCGCAACGGCGCGACGGCCCAGATGGGGGATGACTCGCCCGCGCGCTCCCGGTGCAGGAGCGGAGGCGAGATCAGTCGGCGGCGAACGCGGGCGGGTAGACGGCGATGCGCGGGACGGGGACGCCCGCATCCGCGAAGAGCTCACGCACCCGGTCGCGCACGCGCTCGTTCGCGACCGTGATGGCGGCCACCGCGGCGAGCGGCACGGGACCCACCGCGAGCAGCTCGGCGTCGCGGAAGTCGGGATCGGTCGCGTGCAGTCGCCGCAGCGCCTGCGTGCCCGACTCCACCCCGACCGCGAACCGCGTCGCCACGCCCGCGGCATCCGCGTCGGCGAACACGACGTCCGCGCCGAGCGCATCCACGGGGACCGCGAGGATCACGAGGTCGGCGGGTCGCGCCGCACGGGCCGCGTCCGACCAGTGGCTGCCCGCCGCGCCCTCGCGCAGCTCCTGCCACCGGGTCGAGTCCGGCGACACCGCGAACGCGACGAGGGATGCGACGCTGCGCCCGTCGGGAACGGTCGCCGTGGCGCGCAGCTCGCGCGTCGTCGCCGAGCTCAGGTCGACATCCGGCTCGGCGTCGGCGCGCAGCTCGCCGTCGAGCGCGATCGACTCGAGCGTGCGCAGGTGCGTCACGTGATGCACGCGGCGACCCGGCAGACGCAGGGTCGCGGGGGCGGCGGGCCCGGCCGGGGTGCGGGCACCCGCGCGGCCGGCGGCCCGGGCCGCGGGGGTGCGGCTCGTCACGGGACGCGGCGCGGGCGCGGGTGTGCGCGGGTAGCAGACATCGCAGAGACCCTCGTCGAACCCATGGATGCACTCCGCCACCCCTCCACGCTACGTCACGTGGCGGGGTGCCGGGGCGCGACCGCCGGTCGGGCGGCACGGGGGTGACGGTCGCCCGACCGGCGGTGGATCAGCGGCGACCGGAGCAGTCCCCGAACGAGCCGTGGAAGCCGCGGCCGTCCCATCCGTGGTGCTGCTTCCAGGAGTTCCACTTGCCCCGGTCGTGGTGACCCCACCCGGAGCTCGTCACCGCGCCGAAGGTGTGGACGGCGTGCGCGACCGCATCCGCCATCTCCTCGAGCACGACGGGGTCGATGTTCTCGGTCGTGTCGCAGGCCTGGTGGTAGCACGGGTCGTAGGGCTCTCCGGCGGTGCCGCCGAAGACCGCGGCCTCCGCGTCCGTCTTGATGCCCTCGGCCCCCGTGAAGAGGCCGCCCGCCGGGATGCCCGCGTCGATGAACGCGAAGTAGTCGCTGCGTCCGTCGAACGCCGTCGGCGCCGTCGCGAGACCCTGGGACGCGAAGTAGTCCAGGAAGGTCTTCTCGATCTGGGCCGAGCCCTCCGGGCCCGCCTCGCCGAACGCGTCGCCGTCGCCGTCGTAGACGAACCGCACGGGGTTCGGGGATGCCACCATGTCGAAGTTGAGGTTGAGCGCCGTGTTGGCGGCCTGCTCGTCCGTCAGCTGGGAGACGTAGTAGTTCGACCCCTGCAGGCCGTCCTCCTCGCCCGACCACCACGCGAACACCAGCTGGTTCGCGGGCTTCGACTTCGTCACGGCGAGCTTGAGAGCGACCTCGAGGAGTGTCGCGGAGCCCGATCCGTTGTCGTTGATGCCCGGACCCTCGGCGACCGAGTCGAGGTGCGCCCCGACGACGACCTGCTTCGTCGGGTCGCCCTTCCTGCTCGTCGCGATGAGGTTGAAGGTGTCGACGGTCACCTGGCTCGTCTCGAGCAGGATGCGCGCGGTCGGCGCCTCCGCGAGCGCGAAGGCCTCGCCCACCTCGAAGCTCGTGCCGAGCACGGGGATCGTGGTGCCGAGTTCGCCCAGGGTGCCGAACAGCACCCCGAAGCGGTCGTCGCCCTCGACCTCGTTGCCCTGGTTGAAGATGACGACGCCGGATGCGCCCGCCGCCTCCGCGTTCGCCGCCTTGACGGCGAAGTCGCAGCTGCCGCGCTGGATGAGCGCGATGTCGCCCGCGCGGAAGTCGGCGAAGTCCTCCGCCTCGCAGCCGGAGGTCGAGGCGCGATCGCCCTCGAGGTTGACGTCGACGGGCGTCACGGGCGCGCTCTCCACGGTCCCCTCGCCCGAGTAGTCCATCGGGTAGAACTCGTCCTCGAGCGCGTAGTCGGTGGGCGTCGGGGCGAGCTGCGAGAACTCCGCGCGGTCGATGTTCACCTTCTCGTAGCTGAACGGCTGGCGCTCGGTGCGGTAGCCGGCGAGCTTCATGAGCTTCTCGATGTAGGCGGCCGACTGCTCGTGCCCGGGCGTGCCCGCGGCGCGGTTGCCGCCGTTGGCATCCGCGACCTTCTGCAGGGCGCGCAGCTGGAACTGGATCGACTTCGCGGTGACCGCCTTCCGCAGCGTCGCGGAGCTGTTCGTCTCGCCGCCTCCGCCGTGACCGCCCCCGTGGCCGGGCCATCCGCCCGCGGCGGCGGGTGCCGCCATGCCGAGGGCGAGTGCAGCGCTCGCGGCGACGGCGGTGGCCGTCAGCAGCGTCTTGCGTGTTGTCTTCACGTGGGTCCCCTTCTCGCACGTGTGCCATCCGCTGTTCGGACGACACGGACGGGCCCGACGTTACCCCCCGTTCGGGGGTAGACCGATGAGAATTTCCTCACGCAGCGGGCGGCCGGCGACCGCGGGGACCGCGGTCTCAGGGGTTGGTGCGGCGACGCTCCGCGAGCAGCCACGCGGGCGGGTCGGCGACGAGGGCCTGGATCTCGGCCGTCGTCATGGCGTCCGAGACGCCCGCCCGCGCGAGGCCCGAGTTGGTGATGCCGAGCCGGCGCGACACCTCGGAGCGCGGATGCGGTCCCTCCGCGCGCAGCACGCGCAGCCACTCGGGCGGGTCGGCCTGCAGCGCCGCGAGCTCGTCGCGCGAGTGCTGGGCGTCGCGGAACTCGGCGGGCGCCGCCGGCAGGTAGATGCCGAGCTTCCTGGCCGCGGTCTGCGCCGAGAGGAACTGCGCCTTCGGGGGCTTGGGCTGCTGGCGGCGGTCTTCGCGCGGCTCGTCGGTCATGCTCCGAGGGTAGCCTCGGGAGACGTGGAACCCTTCGTCGTCGCGTTCGTGCCGGGCGTGACCCCCGGCAAGTGGGAGCGGATCTGGCGCGAGCGGATGCCGCGCAGCCCGCTCGAGGCGCGCCCGCTCCCCCAGGACGCCGCGCTTGCGGCACTGCGCGACGGCACGGCGAACATGGCGCTGCTGCGCGACGTGGCAGCCGACGACGAACTCCATGTCATCCCGCTCTACCGCGAGCGCCCCGTCGTGGTGGCGCCGAAGGATCACCCGGTGGCCGCGTTCGAGGAGCTCGCGCTCGCCGAGCTCGAGGGCGAGACGATCCTCGAGGGCGACGGCGCCGACACGGTCGAGCTGGTGGCGGCGAACGTGGGCCTCGCACTCATGCCGATGTCGGTCGCGCGCGCCCACTCGCGTCGCGACGTCGTCGCGCGTCCGCTCGTCGACGCACCCGACTCGGGCATCGGCCTCGCCTGGCCGCGCAAGGCCGACGACCCCCGCATCGACGCCTTCATCGGCATCGTGCGCGGCCGCACCCTCAACTCCTCCCGCTGAGGCTCCCGGCGACGACGAGCCCCACCAGCGCGTCGGCGTCGTCGCGCCAGCCCGGTGCGCCGTAGGTCGAGCCGATGCCGTGGAGCGCCATCATCACGGCGCCGACGGTGAGCCCCGTCGCGCCCTCGGCGCGGGCGGCATCCACGAGCTCGACTACGGCCTCCGCGAGCGCCCGCCCGCCCGCCACCTGCACCTCGGGCCTGCCGCGGATGAACCCCGTGAGCGCCAGCGCGAGACCCTCCCGCTCGGCGAGCCAGGCGACGAAGCCGTGGAGGAACGCCGCGAGCGCCTCACGCGGGGGCTGCTCGGCGAGCAACCGGCGAGCGAGTTCGCCGAGCGCGACGACCTCGTCGTGGTAGACGGCCTCGGCGAGCGCCTCACGGGTCGGGAAATGGCGGTAGAGGGTGCCGACGCCGACGCCGGCGAGCGCCGCGAAGTCGTCGAACCTCAGCTCGGCGTCGCCGCGGTCGAACGCCTCACGGGCCGCCGCGATGATCGCGTCGCGATTGCGGCGGGCGTCGGCGCGCAGCGGTCTGGGGTCGGTCATCCGCGCCTCCTTTGACACCTGGAGACTATCTCCGTATCGTTATGTGGAGGTCATCTCCATTTATACGAGAGGCGGCTCCGCATGAAGGTGCTGTTCCTGGGACGCGGCGTGATCGCGAGCGTCTACGGCTGGGCGCTCGAGAGGGCGGGCCACGAGGTCGAGTTCCTCGTGCGGCCGGGACGCGCCGCCGACTACGGCGACGGCATCCGCCTCTCCCTGCTCGACGCCCGGCGCGGTCTCCGGGGAACGCGTCGCGAGGAGACCTGGCCCGTGACGCTTCGCGAGTCGCTCGAACCCGGCCACGGCGCCGACCTCATCGTCGTGAGCGTCGGCCACCACCGCCTCCGCGCGGCGGCGGAGTCCCTCGCACCGCACCTCGGGTCGGCGACCGTGCTGATCTTCGGCAACGTGTGGGAGGAGCCGGACGACGTGGTCGCCGCGCTTCCCGCGGACCGGGTCGCGTGGGGCTTCCCCCAGGCGGGTGGCGGCTTCGACGCGGATGGCGTGCTGCAGGCCGCCCTGCTGCGGAAGGTGCTGTTCGGCACCCTGGGCGGCGCGCCGCCGACCGCGCGCGAGCGCGAGGTGCGGGTGCTGTTCGCGACGGCCGGGTTCACGATCGCCGAGCGGGCGGACATCCGAGGCTGGATGTGGGCGCACGCGATCGCCGACGCGGGCATGTTCACGGCGGCGTTCCGGCTCGGCTCGATGTCGGCGATGATCGGCCGCCGCGATGCGTTCCGGGAGGCCGTGCTGACGACCCGCGAACTGCTCCCCCTGCTCGCGGCCCGCGGTGTCGACCTGCGCCGGCATCGCGCGTTCACGGCCGGCTACCGCGCGCCCGCCGCGCTCGTCGCGGCCACCATCGCGGCCACGACCGCCCGCGTGCCCCTCGCACAGATCAGCCTCGCCGCGCACACCGACGCCTTCGCGGAGGAGCCCGTGCGCCTCGTGCGCGACGTGATCGCGGAGGCGAGACGGCTCGGGGTGCCGACGCCGCGGCTCGACCGGGCCGACGCCCTCATCGACGCGCACTCCTCGGCCGCCTGAGCCGGCGGCCCGCGCCCTAGAGCCCCTGCGCGAGGCGGTAGTAGGCGGCGTTCGCGCGCAGCTGGTCCTCGAAGGAGCGGATGGTCGTGGCGTCGTCGATGACGAGCAGCTCGACGCCCGCGATGCGCGCGAAGTCCTCCCACGCCTCGACACCCACCTGGTTCGTCATGACGGTGTGGTGCGCGGCGCCCGCGATGAGCCACGCGGTCGCGCTCGTGCGGAAGTCGGGCGCGGGCTTCCAGACGGCGCGACCGACGGGCAGCTTCGGCAGGGATGCGGGCGGCTCGACGTTCTCGACGGCGTTGGCGACGAGGCGGAAGCGCTCGCGCTGGTCGCTGAGCGCGACGACGACCGCCGGTCCCGCATCCGCGGTGAACACGAGCCGCACCGGATCGTCCTTGCCGCCGATGCCGAGGGGGTGGATCTCGAGGCTCGCCTTCTTCGACGACAGGGCGGGCGACACCTCGAGCATGTGGGCGCCGAGGATGAGCTCCTCACCCGGCGTCAGGTCGTAGGTGTAGTCCTCCATGAGGCTCGCCCCGCCGGGCAGGCCCGCGCCCATGACGGCGGCAATGCGCACGAGCACGGCGGTCTTCCAGTCGCCCTCGGCGCCGAAGCCGTAGCCGTCGGCCATGAGGCGCTGCACGGCGAGGCCGGGCAGCTGCTTCAACTCGCCGAGGTCCTCGAAGGAGTCGGTGAACGCGGTCGCGCCGACCTCCTCGAGGAGGGAGCGCAGGCCCAGCTCGGTCGCGGCGCCGTAGCGCAGCGACTCGTGGCGCTCGCCGCCCGGCAGCAGCTCGGGCGCGACGTCGTACTCGGCGAGGTACACCTCGACGAGCGCGTCGATGTCGGCATCCGCCTGCGCCTCGACGCGCGCGACGAGCTCGTTCACGCCCCAGGTGTTGACGCTCACGCCGAGGCGGATCTCGGCCTCCGTCTTGTCGCCCTCGGTCACGGCGACGCCCCGCATGTTGTCGCCGAAGCGGGCGACGCGCATCCCCTGCGAGGCCTTCCACCCGGATGCCGCGCGCGCCCAGGTGCCGATCGCGGCGGTCACGGCGGGGTCGGAGGCGTGCCCGACGACCGTCTTCCGCGCAACCGACATGCGGCTCAGGATGTAGCCGTGCTCGCGGTCGCCGTGAGCGGCCTGGTTGAGGTTCATGAAGTCGAAGTCGATCTCCGACCAGGGCAGCGCCACGTTCGCCTGGGTGTGGAAGTGCAGGAGGGGCTTCCGCAGCGCGTCGAGCCCCAAGATCCACATCTTGGAGGGGCTGAAGGTGTGCATCCAGGTGATGACGCCCACGACCTCGTCATCCGAGTCGGCGTCGATCATGGCGCGGCGGATGGCATCCGAGCTCGTCAGCACGGGCTTCCACTCGATCGTCACGGGGATCTCGGATGCGCCGCGCAGCAGCTCCACGACCCCCTGCGACTGCTCGGCCACCTGACGCAGGGTCTCCTCGCCATAGAGGTCCTGGCTGCCGGTGAGGAACCAGACGACGTTCCTCTTCAGCTCGGGGATGATGCTGCGGCTCACTGGAGTTCTCCCTGCGGCTTCTGTCCGTAGACGTTCTGGTAGCGGTCGAAGAGCGCGTCGATGCTCTCCTGGGGGATCGGCAGCGGGTCGCCCAGCTGCCGCGAGATGTGGATGGTGCGGGCGACGTCCTCGCACATGACGGCGGCCTTGACCGCGTCCTTCGCGTCGCGCCCGATCGTGAAGACGCCGTGGTTCTGCATGAGCACGGCACGCGATCGGTGCCCGTCGAGGGTCTGGACGATGCCGCGGCCGATCGAGTCGTCGCCGATGATCGCGAACGGGCCGACGGGGATCTCGCCGCCGAACTCGTCGGCCATGCCGGTGATGACGCACGGGATCGCCTCGCCGCGCGCGGCCCAGGCGGTGGCGTAGGTGGAGTGGGTGTGCACGACGCCGCCGACGTGCGGCATGTTCCGGTACACGTAGGCGTGCGCCGCGGTGTCGCTCGAGGGGCTGCGCTCGGCGCCCGGGGTGCCGGGCACGACGTTCCCGTCGAGGTCGCAGAGGATCATGTCGTCGGCCGCGAGCTCGTCGTACGACACCCCGCTCGGCTTGATCACGAACAGCTCCGCCCCGGGCACCCTCCCCGAGATGTTGCCGCCCGTCCAGATGACGAGGCCGTAGCGGGTCAGCTCGGCGTGCAGCGCCGCGACCTGCTCGCGCGTCGACCGGATGGCGGCGTCGAGCCCGGCGTCGCCGTGCGGGCCTCGAGAGGTCATGACCGCTCCTTCGCGTCGGAGAGCGCCGCGATGGCGGCGTGCTCGATCGCGAGCCCCGCCTGCCACCCGGCGAGGTGGGCCGCGTAGCCGGCGACCTCGGATGCGGTGGCGCGCACGGTGGTGACCGCGGCAGCCGCGAACACGGCCGTGTCGAGCCAGTCGGCGAGGCCCAGGGTCTCGCCGTCGATCACGGCGCGACGGTAGGCCGCGAGCAGCGCCGCCCCCCACGCACCGCCCTCGCCCGCGGTCTCGCCGACCGCGACGGGCGCATCGAGCGCGGCGGCGAGCGCGCGCTGGGCGACGCCGCCGGTGCGGAACAGCCCGCCGTGGGCGACCGCGGCATCCAGGACGACGCCCTGGGCGGCGAGCTCGCGCATCCCGGTGCTGAGCGCGGCGAAGACCGAGAACAGCTGGGCGCGGCCGAAGGCGGCGAGGCCGAGCCGCGAGCCGGGGGTGCGCACGACGAGCGGGCGGCCCTCCGCGGTGCCGACGACGGGCTCACCCGAGAGCAGGTTATAGGCGTAGAGCCCGTCGGCGTCGGCGTCGAGCGCGCCGCCGAGCACGGCCGCGAAGGCCTCGTCGGCGGTGACGGGCGCGCCGATCGCGGCGGCGAACTCCTGGAACACCGCGACCCAGGCGCCGAGTTCGCTCGATCCGTTGTTGCAGTGCACCATCGCAACGGGGCTGCCGTCGGGGGTCGTCACGACGTCGATGTCGGCGCTCGCGGCGGGAAGGGCATGCTCGAGCACGACCATCGCGAAGATGCTCGTTCCGGCGGAGACGTTGGCGGTTCGTGGGCGCACCGCGTTCGTCGCGACCATCCCGGTGCCGGCGTCGCCCTCGGGCGGTGCGAGCGGGGTGCCGGGCCGCAGCGTGCCGCTCGCGTCGAGCAGGGCGGCGCCCGCGGCGGTCAGCTCGCCCGCATCCGCTCCCGCCGCGAGCACCTCGGGCAGCAGTGCGGCGAGGTCGAGGTCGCCGCCCGCCGCCGTGAGCCGCTCCTGCGCGATGCCGAGCAGGCGCGCGTCGTAGCCGCCGGTCGCGGGGTCGATGGGGAACATGCCGGATGCGTCGCCGACGCCGAGCACCTCGCGCCCGGTCAGCAGTTGGTGCACGTACCCGGCGAGGGTCGTGACGCGCGCGATCGCGGGAACGTGCGGTTCGGCATCGAGCGCCGCCTGGTGCAGGTGGGCGATCGACCAGCGCAGCGGGATGTTGACCCCGAGCGCCGCCGACAGCTCGGCCGCCGCCGCACCGGTGTTGGTGTTGCGCCAGGTGCGGAAGGGCACGAGCAGCTCGCCCGCTGCATCGAACGCGAGGTAGCCGTGCATCATGGCGGAGACGCCGATGGCGTCGAGCGTCGTGGGGGTCTCGCCGAGGGTGTCGACGAGGTCGGCGTAGGCGGCGCGCACGCCCTCGCGCACCTCGTCGAGGCCGTAGGTCCAGAGGCCCGCCTCGAGCCGGTTCTCCCAGGCGTGCGATCCGGTCGCGAGGGTTTCGCCGTCCGGCCCGATGAGGCACGCCTTGATGCGTGTCGAGCCGAGCTCGATGCCCAGGTACCTCTGCGCGCTCATGGCGTCGCGGCCTCCTCGCCGGTGGGTTGAACTCAGATGTTCACGTTAACGAACAGGGCAATGCTAACTCAACCCCTCGGCCGCCAGGCCCTCCCCGTATCGAAAATGCAGGAGAGCGCCCGCGCGGCCTCCGATATCTCGGGCCCCGCATCCGGCCCGCCCCCGAAACTCCTGCATTTCTGGGAATGACGCGGTCTTCGGCGGGGCGATCCGGGGGGCGATCCGGGGGTGGGTCGATCCGGGGGTGCCCCCGCGGTCAGCGCGTGCGGGGCGGCGCGCTCGTCGAGGCGCGCACGACGAGGTGAGGCGCGATGACGTTCGTCGCGACCGGGACGCCGGGCGCGGCCGCCGGCCCCGCGGCAGGCGCCAGCTGCGCGAGCAGCGCCTCGACCGCCCGGCGGCCGACGAGCTCGAAGTCCTGGTGCACGGTGGTGAGCGCCGGGCGGACGTAGGGCGCCTCCGGGATGTCGTCGAAACCGACCACCGAGATGTCTCCCGGCACCCGGCGCCCCGAATCCGCGAGCCCCGCGATGAGGCCGATCGCCATCTGGTCGTTCCCGGCGACGACCGCGGTCACCCCGGGTTCCAGCAGGGAGGCCGCGGCATAGCCGGAGGCCGCCCCCCAGTCGCCGAACAGCACCTCGGGCGTCTCGTGCTCCCCCATCGCCTCGGCGTAGCCGAGCAGTCGCGCGGCCGCCTCGAGCGAGCCCGCGGGCCCGGCGAGGTGCTGGATGCGGGTGTGACCGAGCCCGAGCAGATGCTCCGTGGCGAGGCGCACCCCCGCCGCCTGGTCGACACCGACCCCGCCCGGCCGGTCGGGGGCCTGCAGCGTCACGAGGGGGACGCGGATGTCGAGGTCGCGGATCGCGGCGAGCACCGTCTCGTGGGGTGCGATCACGACGAGCGCCTCGACGGCCTGGTCGAGCAGGAAGCCGAGCGCGGCGACGGTCGCGTCGTGCTCGACCGCGGCGGCCGTGACGAGCGGATGGTAGCCGTGCTCGCGCGCGGCCGACTCGACCGCGAGCACGCTCGAGGCCGGACCGTGCTGCGCGACCTCCGGCGAGAGCACCCCGATGGCGCGGGTGCGGCTCGTGACGAGCGCCCGCGCGGCGAGGTTGCGCCGGTAGCCGAGCTCGGCGATGGCGGCGAGCACGCGCTCGCGGGTCTCGGGCCGGATCGACGAGTAGTCGTTGAGTACGCGCGAGACGGTGATGTGGCTGACGCCGGCCAGGGCGGCGACGTCGTGCATGCTCGGGTTGCGTCTCGCCTGCGCCATGCAGGTCAGGCTAGCCGGGACGGGCGTCCCGCGATGGCGGCGCGAATGTGAAGGCTCACGGGAGCGCTCACACCATTCCCACTTCACAGGCCCCGAGTTTTCAAGGAAATCAAGGGCCGTTACCGAACCGTTATCCGAGAATGCTTGCGCCGGAGAGAATTGTGAAGGCTAACATTTGGCCGATGGCCCGCCCCGAAGCGGGCATCGCGCCAAGAGGCACCACCACCGGGCACCCGGCACAGAGGCCGGTCCCCAGAACGAGGAGGTTCTGTACATGAAGAAGATCCTGGCGGGCGTGGCCCTCGTGGGAGCCGTCGCTCTCACGATGACGGGCTGCGCGACGAACGGCGGCAACGGCGGAGGCGGCGGGGGTGGCGACGACGTCATCACCGTCGGATTCGCCCAGACCGGCTCGGAGTCGGGCTGGCGCTCGGCCAACACCGAGTCGCTCAAGAACGCCCTGTCGGAGGAGAACGGCTTCAAGCTGATCTTCAACGCGGCCGACAACAAGCAGGAGGCCCAGATCGCAGCCGTCCGCAGCTTCATCAACCAGGGCGTCGACGCGATCGTCATCGCACCCATCACGGTCGACGGCTGGGACGACGTGCTCAAGGAGGCCAAGGACGCCGGCATCCCGGTCATCCTCGAGGACCGCACGGTCTCGGCGAGCGAGGACCTCTACGCCAGCTGGGTCGGCCTCGACTTCCAGAAGGAGGGCGAGCTCGCCGGCGAGTGGGCGGTGAAGAACGCCGACGGCGCCAACCTCGTCGTGCTCGAGGGCACGACCGGCTCCTCGGCCGCGCTCGACCGCGCGACCGGCTGGTCGAAGGCGCTCGAGGGCTCCACCATCAAGACCCTCGACTCCCAGACGGGCGACTTCACGCGCGACGGCGGCAAGAAGGTCATGGAGGGCTTCCTGCAGAAGTACGGCAGCGAGATCAACCTGCTGTTCGCCCACAACGACGACATGGGCCTCGGCGCCCTCGACGCGATCGAGGCCGCCGGCCTCGTGCCCGGGCAGGACATCAAGATCGTCACGATCGACGCCGTCCACGACGGCATGCAGGCGCTCGCCGACGGCAAGTTCAGCTTCATCGTCGAGTGCAACCCGCTGCTCGGCGAGAAGGTCGCCGAGCTCGTGAAGAAGGTCGTCGCGGGCGAGTCGGTCGACAAGAAGACGATCGTGCCCGACCAGACCTTCGACCAGGAGCAGGCGAAGGAAGCCCTGCCGACGCGTCCGTACTGATCGGACCCGTCCACGCAGTGAACCACCCCTCCGCCGGGGACCGGGGCGCACCGGTCCCCGGCGGAAACCACGAAACGAGCAAGGAAGCCATGTCCACGGACACCGAAGCCCGCCCGATCGTCGAGATGCGCGGCATCACGATCGAGTTCCCGGGTGTGAAGGCTCTCGACGGCGTCGACGTCACCCTCCGCGGCGGTGAGGTGCACACCCTCATGGGCGAGAACGGCGCCGGCAAGTCGACCCTCATCAAGGCGCTGACCGGCGTGTACGCGATCGACGGCGGCACGATCGTCGTCGACGGCGCACCCCGCGACTTCCGGGGCACCGCGGATGCGCAGCTCGCCGGGATCTCGACGGTGTACCAGGAGGTCAACCTCTGCACCAACCTCTCGGTCGGCGAGAACGTCATGCTGGGCCACGAGGTGCGCGGACCGCTCGGCATCGACTGGCGGGCCACCCACCGGGAGGCCGCCCGGCACCTCGCGAACCTGGGGCTGCGTCTCGACACGCGCTCCCTCCTCGCCGCCCACTCCATCGCCGTGCAGCAGCTCGTCGCGATCAGCCGCGCGATGGTCACCGACTCCCGCGTGCTCGTGCTCGACGAGCCCACCTCGAGCCTCGACCGCGGCGAGGTCGAGCAGCTGTTCGGCGTCATCCGGGACCTCCGCGACCGCGGTGTCGCGATCCTGTTCGTCACCCACTTCCTCGACCAGGTGTACGAGATCTCCGACCGCCTCACGGTGCTGCGCAACGGCAAGCTCGTCGGCGAGTACCCCGTGGCCGAGCTGCCGCGCGGCGAGCTCATCTCGAAGATGATCGGACGCGAGCTCGACGAGTTGGACGCGATCTCGCGCAGCGCCGACCGCGACATCGACCGCGCGGGCGAGCCGGTCATCCGCGCCGAGGGCATCGCACGCCGCGGCGTCATCGAGCCCGCCGACGTGGACGTCTACGACGGCGAGGTGGTCGGCATCGCGGGGCTGCTGGGCTCCGGCCGCACCGAGCTCGTGCGCCTGCTCTACGGCGCCGACCGCGCGGATGCCGGACGCGTCCAGGTGCGCGGCCGCGCCGCCCGCATCGCCACCCCCCGCCACGCGATCGACCGGCGCATCGCCTTCTCCTCCGAGGACCGGCGCGCCGAGGGCATCATCGGCGACCTCACCGTTGCCGAGAACATCGTGCTCGGCATCCAGGCCAAGCGCGGCGCCCTGCGCAAGCTCCGGAGGGCTGAGCAGGACGCGATCGTCGACGAGTACATCCGGGCGCTCGGCGTGCGGCCCGCCAACCCCCACGCGCTCGTGCGCAACCTCTCTGGCGGCAACCAGCAGAAGGTGCTGCTCGCGCGGTGGCTCGCGACCGCCCCGCAGCTCATCATCCTCGACGAGCCGACGCGCGGCATCGACGTCGGCGCCAAGGCCGACATCCAGCGCAAGGTCGCCGAGCTCTCCGAGCAGGGCCTCGCCGTGGTGTTCATCTCCTCCGAGCTCGAGGAGGTCATCCGCATCGCCCAGCGCATCGTCGTGATGCGCGACCGTCGTAAGATCGGCGAACTGACCTCGCACGACATCGGCGTCGACGACCTGGTCGCCTTCATCGCCGACGAGCAGTCCCCGCCCGACAGCCAGCCCGAGAGCCCGGAGAGTGCGGCATGAAGAGAATCCTGACCCACCGGCTCGTGCTGCCGATCGCGGCGCTCGTGGCGCTCGTCGTGATCAACACCATCGCGCGGCCGAGCTTCATCAGCGTGACCGTCAAGGGCGAGCAGCTCTACGGGCCGCTCATCGACATCCTGCGCAACAGCGCACCGCTCATGCTCGTGTCGCTCGGCATGATGATCGTCATCGCGACGCGCGGCATCGACCTCTCGGTCGGCGCCATCATGGCCGTCTCGGGCGCCGTCGCTCTCACCATCATCGACGGATCGGAGACGCCGAACGAGCTCGGCACGGTGCTCGGCGCGATCGCGGTCGCCGTGCTCATCGGGCTGCTGCTCGGCGCCTGGAACGGCTTCCTGGTCTCCGTCGTCGGGGTGCAGCCGATCATCGCGACCCTCGTGCTCATGCTCGCGGGCCGCGGCGTCGCCCTGCTCATCACGGGCGGCTTCATCACCACGATCAACTCCGCGCCCTACAAGTTCATGGCGCAGGGCTACGTGTTCGGCCTGCCGTTCGCCTTCTTCGTCTCCGTCGCGGCGGTCGCGCTCGTGGCGCTCATCGAGCGGCGCACGGCGCTCGGCGTGCTCACGGAGGCCGTGGGCATCAACCCGGAGGCGAGCCGGCTCGCGGGGGTGCGCTCGCGCGGCATCATCTGGGGCGCCTACGCGGCGAGCGGGCTGCTCGCCGGGTTCGCCGGCATCCTCTACAGCTCCAACACCATGGCCGCGGACTCGAACGCCGCCGGCCTCTACATCGAGCTGTACGCGATCCTCGCGGTCGTGCTCGGGGGCACCTCGCTCATGGGCGGCAAGTTCACGGTCGCCGGCACGGTGATCGGCGTCTTCACGATCGAGACCCTGCGCTCCACGATCCTGTTCCTCGGCGTGCCGTCGGCCGTCGCGCCGCTGTTCCTGGCGGCTGCGGTCGTCGTGGTCGTGCTCATCCAGTCGCCGCGTGTGCGCGGCATCGTCACCCGCACCGCGCAGGGCATGCGCTCCCCCACCACCACGGAGGTCACCCGATGACCAGCATCCACGCACCCCTCGAGAAGGCGGATGCGCTCGCCCCCGTGAAGCGGTTCCTCAGCCGCCGCGCGTCCTGGATCCCGGTGTTCGCCGCGCTCGCGCTGCTCGTCGTGATCTTCGTCGCGGCGCAGGCCTACTTCGGCAACTTCCTCACGCCGCGCGTCATCTCGGCGCTGCTGCTCGACAACGCATACCTCTTCATCCTCGCCGTGGGCATGACCTTCGTGATCCTCACGGGCGGTATCGACCTCTCGGTCGGGGCCGTCATGGCCTTCACCGGGATGTTCGGGGCGAGCCTGCTGCGCGAGGGGATGCCGTCGGGGATCGTCGTGCCGCTCATGCTGCTGCTCGGCGCGACGTTCGGCCTGCTGATCGGAGTGCTCGTGCAGTACTTCGACGTGCAGCCCTTCATCGCCTCGCTCGCCGCGATGTTCGCCGCCCGCGGCCTCGCCTTCATGGTGAGCCTCGACTCGATCAAGGTGACCACGCCCGAGATCCTCTGGCTGCAGTCGACCCGCATCCAGGGCGCCCCCGGCAGCTTCTACATCACCCCGACGGGAATCATCGCGCTGCTCGCCGTGCTCGTCGCCGCCCTCGTGCTCGCCTACACGCGGTTCGGCCGCACCATCTACGCGATCGGCGGCAACGAGCAGTCGGCGCGACTCATGGGCCTCCCCGTCGTGCGGACGAAGCTGCTCGCCTACGTCGTGAGCGGCGTGTGCGCGGGACTCGCCGGGGTCGTGTTCACCGCATACACGGGTGCCTCGTATCCGCTCAACGGAATGGGCACCGAGCTCGACACGATCGCCGCGGTCGTCATCGGGGGCACCCTGCTCACGGGCGGGTCCGGATTCGTGGTCGGCTCGATGATCGGCGTGCTCGTCTACGGCACCATCAAGACGGCGATCTCCTTCATGGGCGCCGACCAGTCCTGGACGCGCATCTCGGTCGGGCTGCTGCTGCTGCTCTTCGTCGTGGTGCAGCGCGTCATCGTGGCGCGCTCCGACCGCCGCTGACACGCATGCCCGGATGCGCGTGCCACCACCGCATCCGGGCATGATGATGCCTATGGTCGATGAGGAGCCCGGCGCCCCGCCCCTCGTCGAGGTCGTGGGCGCCACCGTGCGCTTCCCGGCCGAGCTCGCGCTCGACCGCGTCGACTTCCGGATGTTCCCCGGCGAGGTGCACTCGCTCATGGGCGAGAACGGCGCAGGCAAGTCGACACTCATCAAGGCGCTGACCGGCGCGCTCCCCCTCGACGCGGGCGTCATCCGGCTGGGCGGCGAGCAGGTGCGGTTCGGCACACCGCACGACGCGCTCGAGGCCGGCATCTCGACCGTCTACCAGGAGATCGACCTGCTGCCGAACCTCACCGTCGCGGAGAACATCTGGCTCGGCCGCGAGCCGCGGCGCCTCGGCGTCATCGACTGGCGACGGATGCGGGCCGACGCCCGCGAGGTGCTCGTCGACCTCGGTCTCCACATCGACCCCGCGTCGCAGCTCGGCAGCCACTCGCTCGCCGTGCAGCAGCTCGTGGCGATCGCGCGCGCCATCCGCGCCGAGGTCAAGGTGCTCGTGCTCGACGAGCCGACCTCGAGCCTCGACCTCGACGAGGTCGCCGAGCTGTTCCGGGTGATCCGCGAGCTCAAGCAGCGCGGTGTCGCGATCCTGTTCGTCTCGCACTTCCTCGACCAGGTGTACGAGATCTGCGACCGCGTGACGGTGCTGCGCGGCGGCCGGCTCGTGGGCGAGTACCTCACGCGCGAGCTGCTGCGCATCGACCTCGTGCAGAAGATGCTCGGCCGCAGCTCGGGCGAGCTCGTCACCCGGCAGCGCAGCGACCCGCCCACGGGCGAGCTGACGGCGTCGTACCTGAGCGCCCGCGGCATCGACGCCCACGGAGTCTCGGGGGTCGACATCGACCTCGTCGAGGGCGAGGTGCTCGGCGTCGCCGGCCTGCTCGGCTCGGGACGCACCGAGCTCGCGCGTGCGATCACCGGCGTCGACGGCATCACCTCCGGCATCATCCGCATCAGCGGCACCGCCGCGCACCCGCGCGGGCCCCGCCAGGCCATCTCGCTCGGCGTGGTGTACTCCTCCGAGAACCGCCGTACCGACGGCATCATCAGCGAGCTCTCGGTGCGCGAGAACATCACCCTCGCCCTGCAGGCGCAGCGCGGCATCCTGCATCGCATCCCCGCGGCGCGCGAGCGCGAGCTCGCGGCCAGCTGGATCGACGCCCTCGACATCCGTCCGGCCGACCCCGAGCGCGCCGCCGGCACGCTCTCCGGCGGCAACCAGCAGAAGGTGCTGCTCGCGCGGCTGCTCGCGCTCGCCCCGCGCGTGCTCGTGCTCGACGAGCCCACGCGCGGCATCGACGTCGGCGCGAAGGTCGAGATCCAGAACCTCGTGACCGAGCTCGCCGACAACGGCCTGTCGGTCATGTTCATATCCGCCGAGCTGGAGGAGGTACTGCGCGTCGCCAACCGGGTGCTCGTGATGCGCGGCGGTGAGCTCGTGTCGAGCCACGCCGCCGAGACCCTCACCGTCGACTCGCTGCTCGCGATGGTCGCCCGACCGGACGACGAGGGGTGAGCGGCCGGTGAGCCAGGACGACAAGGGCGCACGCACCGCCAACATCTTCGACGTCGCGCGCCTCGCGGGGGTCTCGCACCAGACCGTGTCGCGGGTGCTCAACGACCTTCCGAACGTGCGGCCCGCGACCCGCGCGCGCGTCGAGCAGGCCATCGCCCAGCTGCGCTACAGCCCCTCGCCCGCGGCACGCGCCCTCGTCACGCGGCGCACGCGCACCATCGGCCTCGTCTCGCCCGGCGTCTCCGACTACGGGCCGAGCTCGATCGCGATGCACTTCAACTTCGCCGCGCGCGCCGCCCGGTACAACGTCGAGACGGTGAGCTCGCTCGACGACGACCCGGCGGCGGTGCGTCAGGTCGTGGAGTCGCTGCTGCGCCAGCGGGTGGACGCCATCGTGCTCATCGTCGTCGACGTGGCGGTGCTCGAGGTGGTGCGCGGGCTCGAGCTCGCGATCCCCGTCGTCGCGGTCGCCGCCTCCCCCCGACCGAGCCCCCTCATCGTGTCGATCGATCAGTACCGGGGAGCACGGGCCGCCGTGCGTCACCTCGCGGAGCTCGGCCACACCCGCATCCTGCACCTCGCGGGACCGGCGGGGAACCCGGATGCCATCGAGCGCGAGCGGGGCTGGCGCGAGGAGCTCATCGGGCGGCGCCTCGACATCGTCGAGCCCCCGCACGGCGACTGGTCGGCCGAGAGCGGCCACCGCCTGGGCCCCGCGCTCGACGCCCAGGCGGGCGACGCCGTGTTCGTCGGCAACGACCACATGGCGATCGGCCTGCTCTCCTCCCTGCGCGAGCGCGGCCTCCGCGTGCCGGAGGATGTGAGCGTCGTCGGGTTCGACGACGTGCCGGAGGCCGGTTACCTCTACCCGCCGCTCACGACCGTGCGTCAGGACTTCGCGGCCCTCGGCGGCCTCATCATGCAGAAGGTGCTGCTCGCGGTGGAGGACCCCGACACGGTGACCGAGGACACGCCGCTGCCCACGAGACTCATCGTGCGCGCGTCGACCCGCGAGGCGTGAGTCAGGACGCGGCGAGCTTCTCCACCGCCGCCGCCACCCGGCGGGCGCGGGTCTCGGCGGCCTTCGCGCCCTCGATCGCGGTCACGTGGGCCTTGCGGTGGCTCGGGGCGAGCCGCTCCCACGCGGCCGCCGCCGCAGGGTTCGCGGCGAGCGCCTCGGCGAGGTCGGGGGTCGGCTCGACGATGCGCGGCGCCGCGTCGAGCTCCAGGTCGACGGTGATCGCATCGCCGCCGGCGATGCCCGTCGCGGCCCGCTTGTCCGAGCTGAAGGGGATGAGGTGCCTGCCGCCCATCGTCCCGACCGTCGAGGGGTAGCTGAAGCCGTTGACGGTCACGTTCACGGCGGGGCGCTTGCCCCCGCCGAGCCGCTCGAGCAGCTCGGCGGGCACCTCGATGCCCGTGTTGTTGCCGAACTGCGACATCGTCGTCTCGAACCTCATGAAGCGATGATGGCGCGCGCACCGCGATCGCGCCACCGCACCCGGGCTCAGCTGAGCGTCGCCCGCTCCGCCACGAGCAGCACCGCGAGGAGCGCGACGAAGGCGATGGCGAGCATGTCGACCGCGAGCAGGGCGAGCCGGAGCCGGCTCGGCGGGGTCGCGAAGCGCACGATGATCATGCAGAGGTACAGCACCGCCACGACGACCGCGGCCGTTCCCGCGACACCGCCCGGCGGCATCCGGAGCACCGCCATCGGCACGAGCACGCCGAGCGCGACGAGGGTGAGCAGCCCGCCGAGGATGAGCCACGAGCGACCGTGCGAGGTGGTGAGCGCCGGCTGATCCCGCATGCGTGTGGGATCGACGGGGGGCTGCGCCATGCCTCCAGCCTGCCGCGTCGCGGCTGAGGAGTTCCCGGAAATCCAGCGACTTCCCAGGGCCGCTCAGAGCGCGACGACCGCCGCGACGCCGAGACCGAGCGCGAGGATGACGAGCCAGGCGAGCACGCCCGCCACGAGTGCCCGCCCGCCGGAGCGCACGAGCTTCTCGAGCCGCAGGCCGGCGCCGATGCCGACGAGCGCCGCCGCCAGGAGCACGTTGCGCACGAGGTCGACGGCGTCGACCACGGCATCCGGCACCGGCAGCAGCGAGCGCACGAGCACGAGCACGACGAAGCCCACGATGAAGAGCGGCACGACGGGCGGCAGCGTGCCCCCCGTCTCCCCCGCCGCGCGCGCCGCCCGCCGGGTACGCAGCGACGCGATCGCGACCATCGGCGCGAGCATGAGCACGCGCGTGAGCTTCACGACGACGGCGGCACCGAGCGCGGCCGCCCCCGCGGTCTGCGCCGTCGCCACGACCTGGCCGACGTCGTGCACGCTCGCGCCCACCCACGCGCCGAAGAAGGCATCGCTCATCGGCCAGCCCGCCGCATCCGCCAGTGCGAGAAATGCAGGAAGAACGACGATCGCGAGGGTGCCGAACAGGGTGACGAGGGCGGTGGGGGTCGCAGTCTCCTGCATTTCTGAGGATGAGGATGAGGATGATGCGGATGCGGATGCGGATGCGGAGGTCGCGGGCCGACGGCGCGCGGCCGCCATCGCCCCCACTGCGGAGACGCCGCAGATCGAGAACCCGGCCGCCAGCAGCACGGGCTCGTCCCCCGGCAGACGGAGGGCGCGCGCGATGCCGTAGGTGGCGGCGAAGGCGAGCCCGACGAGGGCGGCGATCGCGAGCACACCCCACCACCCGAGCGAGGCGATGTCGGCGAGCGCCAGGTCGAGCCCGAGCAGCACGATGCCGAGCCGGAGCAGGCTCCGCGCGGAGAAGGCGAGCCCCGGGCGGAGCACCCCGTCGAGTGCCGGACGCATCGGCGGGAGGCACGCGAGGACGACCCCGATCACGAACGCGGCCGTCAGCCACGGGATGACGGGAACCGCGAGATGCACGAGCCACGCCGCGCCCGCGCCCGCGAGGGCGAGCGCGAGGCCGGGCGCGAGGCCGCGCATCCGCGTCACGCGACCGCGCGCTTCCGCACGGCACGCGCCACGAGGGTGACGAGCACGACCGCGACGAGGCCGGTCGCCGTGAGCGCGAGACCGCCATAGCCGAGCTGGGCGAGCACGAGCCCGGCCGCCGCCCCGCCGAGTGCGCCCGCCGACGACATGAGCAGGTCGGCGCGGCCCTGGATGCGGGCGCGCCCCAGCACGTCGACCGACTCGCTGATGAGCGTCGAGCCCGCGACGCTCGCGGCGCTCCACCCCACCCCGATCGTGAACAGCCCGATCGCTACCCACAGCTCCGACTCCGAGCCCGCCGCGAGCAGCAGCAGCGCCGCGAGCAGCAGCACCTGGCCGATCGCGATGGTCGCCTCGCGACCCACGCGATCCGCGAGCACGCCCCACAGCGGCGACAGCGCGTACATGCCGAGCACGTGCAGGCTGATCGTGATGCCCACGAGCTCGAGGCTCGCGCCGTGGTTCACGAGGTGCACGGGCGTCATCGCCATCACCGAGACCATGGTCGCGTGGCTGAGGGAGGTAGCGATCATGCCGGTCGCGATGCCGCCCGCGTCGGCGGTGCGGGATGCCGCCTCCGGCGAGGCGGGACGCTCGAGCCCGATGCGGGTCGCCAGGCGGAGCGGGTCGGGACGCAACCCGACGACGTAGACCACCGCCGCCACCAGCTGCGCCGTGATCGTGAAGAGGTACGCGCCCGCGAGCGGGGGCAGCCCGATCGCCTGACCGACCGCATCCCCCGGGCCGATGAGGTTCGGGCCGAGCACGGCGCCGACGGTCGTCGACCACACCACGACCGACAGGTCGCGGCCGCGCCGCCCCGGCTCCGAGAGGTCGGTGGCCGCGAACCGCGCCTGCAGGTTCACGGCGGTGCCGACACCGAGCATGATGATGCCCGCGAGCAGCAGCAGCGTCCAGCCGAGCACCGCCGCGACGAGGCCCACGACCGCGCCGACGGCGGCGAGCACCGCACCGGTCGCGAGCGCGGGCGCCCGCCCCCGACGGGTGGCGAGCGCCGCGAGGGGGACGGCCGCCACGGCGGCGCCGATCGTCGACATCGTGGCGGCCATCCCGGAGAGCGTCTCCGACCCCGACACCTGCGTGATGAGCAGCGCACCCGCCGAGAGCGTCGAGCCCATCCCGATGCCGGCGAGCACCTGCCCGGCGATGATCGCGGCGCGACTGCGGCGGCGGACGCGCGCGATCTCGGTCTCGTCGAGGGGCTCCGGCGCGGGCCCCTCCGGAACCGCCGAGCTCACGCGGTCGGCTCGTCGCGGTCGAGCGCCGGATTGCTGAGCGTGCCGATGCCCTCGATCTCGATGTCGACGGTCTGCCCGTGCACGAAGCCGCCGAGGCCCGACGGGGTGCCGGTCATGATGATGTCGCCCGGCAGCAGCGTCCACACGTCGGAGATGTACTCGATGAGCTCGGGCAGCTTGTGGGTCATGTCGCGCGTGTTGCCGTGACGCCGCGGCTCGCCGTCGACCCAGGTGCGGATCTCGAGTCCGTCGGGGTCGAGCTCGGTCTCGATCCACGGCCCGATGGGCGCGAAGGTGTCGTAGCCCTTGGCGCGCGCCCACTGGCCGTCCGCGAACATCTGGTCGCGCGCCGAGACGTCGTTGCCCACCGTGAAGCCGAAGACGTAGTCGGCCCAGTCCTGCGCCTTCACCTGCTTCGCGATCCGTCCGATCACGGCCACCAGCTCGCCCTCGTGGGTGATGCGGCCCTCGACGGGAGGGATGCGGATGGGGTCGCCCGGGCCGACGACGGCGGTGTTGGGCTTCAGGAAGATGAGCGGGTTCTCGGGGGCGTCGACGTTCGCCATGTCCTTGCGATGCTCGGCGTAGTTGAGGCCGACGCACACGACCTTGGAGCGCGGGATGACGGGAGCCAGCAGCCGCGCCTCCGCGAGGGGTACCCGCTCGCCCGTGGGCTGATAGCCGGCGAACATGGGGTCGCCGGCGAGCATGACCAGCTCGTCGTCGTCGACGATGCCGAACCGCGGGTCGCCACCGGTGCTGAAGCGTGCGACTCTCACCCTCACGAGCCTAGTCCTCGGCCCCGCGAGGTCTTGTGCGAGCGCGACGTCCGGCTGCCATCATGGGGCATGTCCCGTCGTGACCCCCTCCTGCGCGCCATCGACGCCGCCGCGGGCACGCTCGCGTTGCTCGCCGGTCTCGGCTTCGGAATCCCCGCGGTCGTCGGCGCGGTGCACATGGCCCGGTACCACGGCATCTGGACGCTGTGGGGGTTCCCGAGCTACGGTCGCGGCGCGTTCGAGCAGGTGCTCGGCATCCGCTCCTCGGTGCCTCTCATCATCGGCTTCGCGGTCGTCTGCCTCGCCCTCTGCGTGACAGGGGTGCTCGTGGTGATCGGGCGGCGGCAGGCTCGGCGGGCGCTCGCCGTCGTGCTCGTGCCGGCACTGGTCTACTGCCTCGGGTTCACGCTCCCGTCTGGCATCGTCGCGGTCGCTCTGATCGGGCTGCTGCTGGTCGTCGCCTCCCTGATACTGAGGAGGTGACTTCGCTGCTCTGGACCGGTCCCCACGACTCGGACCACGTGCTCGTGCTGGCGCACGGGGCGGGCGCCCCCATGGACTCGCCGTGGATGGAGGAGGTCGCCGCGCTCCTCGGCGGCCACGGCGTCCGCGTGGCCCGCTTCGAGTTCGCGTACATGGCCTCCCGCCGTGAAGGCGGACGCCGCCCAGCCCCGCGCGCGGAGGCGGTGCTCGACGAATACCGGGCCGTCGTGGAGCGGCTGCGGGCGGAGACCGATGCCGCCCCCGCGATCGGCGGCAAGTCGTTCGGCGGGCGGGTCGCCTCGATGATCGCGGACGAGGAGTTCGCGGCGGGCCGGATCCGCGGGCTCGTGTGCCTCGGCTATCCGTTCCACCCCGCGGGGGCGCCCGAGCGGACCCGTGTCGCCCATCTCGCCGAGCTCACGACGCCGACGCTCGTCTGCCAGGGCGAGCGCGATCCGCTCGGCACGCGCGCGGAGGTCGAGGGCTACGCGCTCTCACCCGAGATCGCCCTGCACTGGGCGCCCGACGGCGACCACAGCCTGAAGCCGCGGAAGGCATCCGGTCTGACGCTCGCGGACAACCTCGGAGCGGCCGCCGCCGCGATCGCCGGGTTCCTCACCGCGTCGCGCTGAGCGTCCGCTCCTCCCCCGACGCCGCGTCGGGCCGTTCTCCCGTTCGGGCAGTCGCCGCCGTCCCGAGCACCTCGCCTTCGCTACCGTCGGCTCGGTCGCCGCGCGTATCGGAGGCGTCATGACGAAGAGTGGTACCGTGAGGCCATGGGTGGCACAGATGTCGTCATGGTGGGAAACAAGGGGCGCGTGGTGATCCCCGCGAGCATCCGCGCCCGGCACGCCTGGAACGAGGGGACCACGCTGCTGACGATCGACACAGACGAGGGCGTCATCCTCATGGAACGCGGGCACGCGCTCCGGCTCATCCGTCAGCAGCTCGCGGGGGGCGACCCCGTCGCCGAGCTCCTGCGTGAACGCCGCGAGGCCGCGGCCCGCGAAGATGGCTGAGCGCTACGTCTTCGACGCGTCGGCGCTCCTCGCGCTGCTACACGGCGAGTCCGGCGCCCAGGAGGTCGAACGCCTGCTGGAAGGGGGCGGAGCGTGCGGGGCGGCCAACTGGAGCGAGGTCGCTCAGAAGATCACCGCCGCGGGCGCCGACTGGGGTGTCGCGCGCGCCGTGCTGCTGAGCTTCTCGCTGACCGTCGAGGCCGTCAGCATCGCGGACGCCGAGCGCGCCGCCGAGACCTGGACCCGCGGCTCGGGGCTCTCCCTCGCCGACCGGCTCTGCCTCGCCGTCGCGCACCGTCTCGGCGCGATCGCCGTCACCGCCGACACCGCGTGGGGCCCCCGCGAGGGCGTCCTCCACATCCGCTGAGGCGCTACGCGTCGAGGCGGTGCAGCCAGCCGTGGCGGTCGGGCACACGGCCGTACTGGATGCCGGTGAGCTCCTCGCGGAGCGACAGCGAGACGCGGTCCTCGACCTCGGGCATCCAGATGCCGAAGTCGTTCGACTTGATCTCCGAGATCGGCGTGATGACCGCGGCGGTCCCGCACGCGAACGCCTCCACGATCTCGCCCGAGTCGACGCCCTCGCGCCACTCGGTGATCGACACGGGGCGCTGCTCGATCGTGTAGCCGCGGTCGCGACCGAGCTGCAGGATCGAGTCGAGCGTGATGCCCTCGAGGATCGAGTCCGAGTCGGGCGTGACGAGGCGGTTGTCGCGCGTCACGAGCACGACGTTCATGCCGCCGAGCTCCTCGAGGTACTCGCCCTTCTGGGCGTCGAGGAACAGCACCTGCTGGCATCCGTTCTCGTAGGCCTCCTGCTGGGCGACGAGCGATGCGGCGTAGTTGCCGCCCGTCTTCGCCTGGCCCATGCCGCCGTGCCCCGCGCGCGTGTAGCTCGTCGAGAGCCAGATGGCGAGCGGCGTGATGCCGCCCGTGAAGTAGGCGCCCGCGGGCGAGGCGATGAGGTAGTAGTTGACCTTCTTCGCGGGGCGCACGCCGAGGAACGCCTCCTTCGCGAAGGCGAACGGCCGCAGGTACAGGCTCGTCTCGGGCTGCGCGGGCACCCAGTCGGCGTCGACCGCGATGAGCTGCTTGAGCGAGTCGAGGAAGTACTCGGTCGGCAGCTCGGGCATCGCGAGGCGCTTCGCGGACCGCTGCATGCGGGCGGCGTTCCGATCGGGACGGAAGGTCCAGATCGAGCCGTCGGCGTGGCGGTACGCCTTGAGTCCCTCGAAGATCTCCTGCGCGTAGTGGAGCACCGCCGCAGCCGGGTCGAGCTGGATGGGACCGTAGGGCTGCACGCGGGGCCGGTGCCAGCCACCGCGCTCCGACCAGCAGATGTCGACCATGTGATCCGTGAAGTACTGCCCGAACCCGGGGTTCTCGAGGATCGCGGCGCGCTCCTCGGGGGTCTTCGCGTTCTCGTTGCGCGTCACCTGGAACTGGAGGTCCTGGTGGGCCATCGGCAGGAGGTTGAGGGTCATGGTCGGCTCGGCTCTCGTAGGTCTGGGTTCTATTGTGCGCCGCGCGACGCGGATCAGGCGAGACGTGCCGCGATCGCGGTGCCCGCCTCCGCCGTGGTGCGCGGGACGGTTCCTCTCTCGGCGAGATCGGCGGCCACCGCCGCCTCGACCCGGCGGGCCGCATCCGGGAGCCCGAGGTGGTCGAGCAGGAGCGCGGTCGACAGGATCGCGGCCGTGGGGTCGGCCTTCTGCTGCCCTGCGATGTCGGGTGCGGATCCGTGAACCGGCTCGAACATCGAGGGGAAGGTGCCGTCGGGGTTGATGTTGCCCGAGGCCGCCAGTCCGATGCCGCCGCTGATGGCGCCGGCCAGATCGGTGAGGATGTCGCCGAAGAGATTGTCGGTGACGATGACGTCGAACCTAGCAGGGTCGGCGACCAGGTGGATGGTCGCGGCGTCGACGTGCTGGTAGTTCCACGCCACGTCCGGATGATTGGCCGCCTCCGCCTCGACGAGGCGCGCCCACAGGCGCCCGGCGTGGGTCAGCACGTTCGTCTTGTGCACGAGCGTGACCTGCTTGCGGCGCCTCTCCGCGAGCTCGAAGGCGTAGCGCACGACCCGCTCGATGCCGTACGCGGTGTTGACGCTCACCTCGTTGGCGATCTCGTGCGGGGTGCCGGTGCGGATGCTGCCGCCGTTGCCGACGTACGGCCCCTCGGTGCCCTCCCGCACGACGACGAAGTCCACCTCGCCCGGCTCCCGGAGCGGGCTCTGCACCGTCGGGTGGAGCACCGTCGGGCGCAGGTTCACGTAGTGGTCGAAGGCGAAGCGGAGCTTCAGCAGCAACCCCCGCTCGATGATGCCGCCCGCGAGCCGCGCGTCCCGCGGGTCGCCGCCGACGGCGCCCAGCAGGATCGCGTCGTGCCTCGCGAGGGACGCCAGGTCCTCGTCCTCGAGGATGCGGCCCGTCTCGAGGTAGTGGCTCGCACCGAACGGATACGAGGTCACCGCGAGCTGCGCCTCGCCGGCGAGCGCCGCGTCGAGCACCTTCACCGCCTCTGCGATCACTTCGGGTCCGATGCCGTCTCCCGCGATCACTGCGAGGTCGATGGTGCGCGTCATCTGCCCAGATTATCGGGCCGCGGATGCCGCCCCGATCGCCTATAGCGCTCCCGGCACCGCCCCGTCAACGGGCTGTCCGCATCCGCGTCGCGTCCCTAGGTTCGTAGCGGCCCCCACGAGGGGCCCTGACCCAAGGAGGCCACCATGAGCATCGGACTCGGCATCTTCCTCTTCGTCGTCGGCGCGATCCTGACCTTCGCGCTCAACGTGCAGCTCGACTGGATCGACCTGGACCTGGTCGGCTACCTGCTGATGGGTGCCGGCTTCGTCGTCACGCTCATCGGCGTCGTGCTGCTGGTGCGCAAGCGCCAGTCGGTGACGACGGTGCGCACGAGCGTCGACCCGGAGACCGGCTCGCGCGTCGACCAGCGCGCCACCGAGACCGACCCGCTGCCGTAACGCAGCTGCGGTCCCAGCGGCACGTGCCTTTCGGGTGGGCACGTGCCGCTCTCTCGTGTCCGCGTCAGCCGAGGCTCAGGATGCCGCCGACCGCGAAGCCGACGAAGACGGACACGCACACCGCGGTGCCGATCCCGATCCCCATCCCCGCGCGCAACCGCGATCCGGGGCGCTGCGCCGCCACGAGACCCAACACGAGGGCCGCGAGGCCCGTGAGCAGCACGAGCACCGAGAACACACCCGACACGAGCGCGTACAGCTGGTAGCCGCCGGAGCGCAGGAGCGTCATCGTCGTGAGCTGCGAGACGACCCCGAGCGCGACGGCCGCGATCCCGGCGGCCAACGAGGCGAGCGCGAGCGGATTGCGCGGCTCCTGCGGGGACGGCGCTCCGGCCGCGTACGGATTCGGCGCCTGGTCCGAGGACGGCTGCGACTGCTGCGGCATGCTCATACGGCCAGGCTATCGGCACCCGAACGGGGGGTGGGCTCGGGGGCGGGGCCGCGATCCGGCCGGTCCCGGTGCGGGGGAGGTCCGGCCGGATCGCGGAGCTCACGCCCGCGGACGCTCGGCGGGCTCCCGGCGTCGACGCGCCGCGACGACACCGACGATGCCGAGCAGCAGCAGGGCGACCCCCAGTCCCATCTGGAGCATCAGCTCCGCCTCGCTCGCGCCGGTCGCGGCGAGGAGGGCCGCGATGGAGACGCCCGCGACGTGGGCGACGACGTTGCCCGAGGCGTCGAGGAAGGCGATCGTATGGGTTCCGCCGGGGAGCGCCGCGGGCACCGTGACGGTCGCCGTGCCCCCGGGGCCGAGCCACACCCATCCGATCGGCACGGGATCGGAGTACACGACCACGAAGAACCAATGGTTCTCGTAGGCCGGGCCGAGCGTCAGCGTGACCGTGCGATCGTCGCCGGAGGTGCCGGTCTCCGCCGCGGAGGCGGGCAGGGCGGCTCCGGAGGCCGCGACGGCGTCGGCGCCGGACGACGGGGGCGTCGGCGTGGTGGTGGGCGGCTGGGACGCCGACGGGGCGTCGACGACGATGGCGAGCATCAGGCTCCCGTACGGCGCCCACCCCGCGTCGGCACGGAAGACCCCGGTCGCGCCGGGTGTCTCGTAGTTGCCCGCCACCGAGGAGTCGAGGTAGACGACGTCGGCGTCCGCATCGGCGCCGACGGTCGCGGAGCCCTCGACCGCGACGTTGAGCGCATCGTAGGGTCCCGCGGTCGCCGCCGGGTGGGCGCCGCCGTTGCGGGTGTCGAAGGCGATCCCGACGATCACCTCGGCGGGCAGCGCGGCCCCCGCGGCGGAGAGGTCGAAGGAGTGGGTGAACAGCAGCCCGCTGACGCAGGCCGAGCCGTCCCACCACTTCTTGCCGTCGCAGTCGACCGCGTCGGCGCTCGGCCGGTACGGTGCGACGACCGGCTCGGTGACGGATGCGAGCGGAGCGCCGACGGCACCCCCGGCCGCCACCGCGTAGACGGTGACCGTCACCGGATGGGTGAATGTCGTCCCCGGGGTCGTGACGCAGTCGCCCGTGCTCCACGCACCCGACTCGCACGCCCAGCTCGAGAAGCCGACCTCGACCCGGGCGAGCGTGCCCGAGGGCCCGGCGAGCTCCACGCGGTCGCCGAACTCGCTCGTGCGGGTGGCCGAGAAGCCGAGGCTCGCGACGTTGGACGGGAGCGCGGCCGGGATGGCGTCGTAGGCGACGGAGTCGGCCGCGCGCGCGGCGGGCGCCGCCAGCGCCTGGCCGGCGGCGAGCGCCGCCGCGGTCAGCGACGCGACGAGCGCGAGAGCGATGACGCGGCCGATGCGCGTCGCGGTGATGGTGGTGGACATCGGATTCCCCTCGCCGGTGAGCGTCGCCACGCTATCGGGGTACAGCAGCGACGCGCCCGGGGTACAGGAGAAATCACCCCCCGACGGGGGCGAACCGCCTCCGTCACCCCCGCACGGGGTATGTCAGGCCTCGACGATGTCGATCTCGCGCACCTCGTCGGCCTCGATGGCGGTGCGCACGCGCTCGAGCACGTCGTCGGGAACCGGCGAGTCGACCGTGATGATCGAGAGCGCCTGGCCACCTGCACTGCGCCGCGCGATCTGCATGCCGGCGATGTTGATGCCCGCCTCGCCGAACTCCTTGCCGTAGACGGCGACGATGCCCGGACGGTCGGTGTAGAACATCACGATGTGGTGCTCGGCGATCGGCACCTCGATGTCGTAGCCGTTCAGGCCGATGATCTTCTCGGTCATCTTCGTGCCGGCGAGGGTGCCCGACACCTCGACCGCGGTGCCGTCGGACAGCACACCGCGCAGCGTCGTCGTGTTGCGGTAGTCCTTCGACTCCTCCGAGACGTTGAGGCTCGAGGCGATGCCGCGCTGCTCGGCGAGGAGCGGGGCGTTGACGTACGACACGTTCTCGGTGACGAGGTTCGTGAAGTAGCCCTTGAGCGCGGCCAGCCGGTAGACGCTCACGTCGTAGGCGGCGAGCTCGCCGCGCACGTCGACCTCGAGGTCGGTGAGCGCACCGTGACCGGCGACGGCGGCGAGCACCTGGCCGAGCTTCTCGACGAGCGCGATGCCGGGGCGCACGAACGGGTCGATGATGCCGCCCGCGACGTTCACCGCATCCGGCACGAGCTCGCCCTCGAGGGCGAGCCGCACCGACTTCGCGACGGAGACGCCCGCCTTCTCCTGGGCCTCGTCGGTGGAGGCGCCGAGGTGCGGGGTGACGACGACGTTCGGCAGCGGCAGGAGCTTCTTGTCGACCGGGGGCTCGGCGTTGAACACGTCGAGGCCGGCGCCCGCGATGACACCCGTCGTGAGCGCCTCGTAGAGCGCGTCCTCGTCGATGAGGCCGCCGCGCGCGACGTTGACGATGTAGGCCGTGCTCTTCATCTTCGCGAGCTGCGGACCCGAGATCATGCCCGTCGTCTCGGGCGTCTTCGGCATGTGGATCGAGATGAAGTCGGACTGCTCGAGCAGCTCGTCGAGGCTCACGAGCCGCACCCCGAGCTGCTGCGCGCGCGCCGGGGTGACATACGGGTCGTAGGCGACGACCTCGACGCCGAAGGCCTGCAGGCGGGCGGTGATGAGCGCGCCGATGCGGCCGAGGCCGATGATGCCGACGGTCTTCTCGTAGAGCTCGGTGCCGGTGTACTTGGAGCGCTTCCACTCCCCCGCGGCGAGGCTCGCGTGGGCGGCCGGGATATGACGGGCGAGGCTCAGGATGTGGCCGATCGTGAGCTCGGCGGCGCTGATGATGTTGGAGGTCGGGGCGTTGACCACCATGACGCCCGCCTCGGTCGCCGCCTTGATGTCGACGTTGTCGAGCCCCACGCCGGCGCGGGCCACGACCTTGAGCGCGGGGGCGGCCGCGAGCGCCTCCGCGTCGATCTGGGTCGCCGAGCGGATGAGGACCGCGTTCGCGTCGGCGAGCGCAGCCAGCAGGGCGGCGCGGTCGGTGCCGTCGACGGAGCGGATGTCGAAGTCGGGGCCGAGGGCCTCGACGGTGGCGGGCGAGAGTTGTTCGGCGATCAGGACGACCGGCTTTGCCACGGGTGTTCCTTCGTGCGGGGACGGCGGCGCTCGGCCGCGAGGAGGGGGATGCCACGGCGCTCGCGGGCGCGGCACAGGCAGCCTACCGGACCGCGCATGCGCGTTTCGGCGCGCGCCTCCTCCGCGATTGTTCCCGTTCCGCGCGATCGTTCCCGAAGGAACGGGTGCGAACACGCGGAACGGGAACAATCAGCCGAGCACGTAGAGGCTGAGGGAGGTGGCGGCGGTCGCGGCGAGCGATGCGGCCAGGAGAACCACCCGCGCGCTCAGCACGCGCCGGCGGCCGAGCAGCAGTGCTCCCGCGAAGAGCACCGGCGGAAGCACGACGCCCAGGATGAGGGTCGTCCACGGGGTGTACTCGGCGTAACCCTGCGCGGCGTACAGCGGCGGCAGGGCGATGAGGTTGCTCGCGGCCGCGAACAGGAACCAGCCGTGCAGGGCTGCGAAGATCACCGCGACGGCGAGCCGCCATCCGAGCGGGACGGATGCGGCGGCCGCCGGGCGCTCGTCGATCCCGCTCACTGCGCGCTCCCGATCCAGTAGCCGAGGGCGGGCCACGGCACGAGCACGAGGGCGCCCACGAGGAGGGCGAGCATCCGCTTCGCCCCGCGGCGGCTCGCACCCTCGGGCGTGAGGGTGAGCACCGCGGCGAACCAGAGCGCCGCCGCCACCATGGCGAGGAACTCGCCGAACTGCCACATGATCTCGCCGGGCAGGTCGAGACCGGGGTAGACGAGCAGCTGCACAGAGAAGATCCAGCCGATCGAGATCGCGAGGTAGACGAGGCCGAACGCGATCGTGCCGAGCTGGATGCCGCGCTCGCGCGGGCCGGGGGCGGTCGACTCGAGCGGCACCTCGTCGGCGAGCTCGGACGGCAGCTCCGCATCCGTCTCGCCGCCCAGGCGCGGACCCGCCTGGCCGCGCGCGTCGTCGCCGGCCCAGCGCAGCGCCGCGAGGTCGTCGTCGTCCTCGTCGGGAGGGCCGGGCGCGTGCGTGCTCACCCGTCGATCCAACCCCATCCGCACGCCCCACGCACATCGGATGAGGCGTCACTTCGTGTCGCCTCAGACTGCGCATGGGCGACACGAAGCGACGCCTCAGGACTCCAGACGCAGGCGGAACACCTCGACGAGCGGCGCGTACAGCGGATGCGCGGGCTCGATCCCGCACAGCTCCGTCGCGAGCGCACCGGGGTCGGCGCCCGGGACGAGCTTCGCCTGCAGCTCCACGGCCTCCGGGTCGTCGTCGGGGTCGAAGCGCAGCGCGGCGCCGACCGCGGTGAGGAGGTTCCACGACGGCTGCCCGCGCTCGGCGAGCTGCGCGGCCGGGTCGATGAAGCGGTCGTGCCGACCCAGCTTGCGCAGCGGCGCGCGCCCGACCCGCACGCAGCTGTCGGGCAGCTCGGGGTTGGTGATGCGCGTGAGCGTCGTCTCGACGTAGGCCTGCTGCTCCTCGGGGGCGAACCCGTGCTTCTCGACGAGCAGGCCGCTCGTCTCCGCGAGGACCGCGCGCACCTCGGCCATCACCTCCGGAACCGCGAGGGCCTCGGCGATCGTCGCGATGTCGCGCTGGTAGCCGAGGTAGGCGGTGGAGGCGTGGCCCGTGTTCACGGTGAAGAGCTTGCGCTCGATGTAGGGCTCGAGGTCGTCGACCCAGTGCACGCCCGCGAGCTCGGGCTCGTCGCCGTGGAACGGCGTGCGGTCCACCGCCCACTCCCAGAACGCCTCGAGCGTCACGTCGAGACCGCCGCGCTGCTCCGGCACGATCCGGTCGATCGCGCAGTTCGCCCAGATCGCGCGCTCCATCGCCCCGCCCAGCTCCCGCACGGCGGCCGCGAGGATGTCGGTGCCGCCGATCGCGTTCTCGCACGCGATCACGATGAGCGGCCGCGCATCCGCGGAGCGCTGCGCGAGCCCCGCGACGATGAGCGGCGCGACGAACGGCAGGATGCGCGCACCCACCGCGGTCGTCACGATGTCGGCGTTCGCGATCTCGGCGGCCACCTCGTCGGGGTGCTCGCGCGAGTTGAGGGCACGGTAGCCGTCGATGACGAGCTCGCGTCCGCCCTCGCCGACCTCGTGCACGCGGTAGCTGGGCTGCTGCTGCAGCGCGCCGATGAGCTCCTCGCTCACGTCTGCGAACACGACCTCGTATCCGCTCTCCCTGAGGAACGGCGCCACGAAGCCGCGTCCGATGTTGCCCGCCCCGAAGTGCACCGCCGTCGCCGTCACGAGCCCCATTCAACTCCGCGAGGCGCGCGCGCGACAGCCCCCGCGCTTCCGCGGGGCCGGAAGCGCGCTCAGAGCTCGGCCGCGTCCGCCTGCGACGCGACCCCGAGGATCGACGTGAGCTCGGTGCGGGAGCGGATGCCGAGCTTGCGGTAGACGTTGCCGAGGTGGAACTCGACGGTCTTCACCGTGACGAACTGGGAGCGCGCGATCTCCCGGTTGCGCTCGCCGCGCGCCGCGGCCTCCGCGATGCGGAACTCGCTCGGGCTCAGGAGCGCCAGGCGCTCGTCGGGCGGAAGGATCTCGCCGGGCGACGTCACGCGCGCCGCGACCGACCGCGCCTGCACCGCGAGCGGGCGGGCGCCCTCCCGCACCGCGTACTGGAACGCCTCACGGGCGTGACGCCGGGCCGCCTCGCGCTGGCCGCGCGCGAGCTGCACCTGGGCCAGTCCCAGCTGGGCCTCGGCCCACTGGTAGTGGCGCGCGTCGACCAGGTCGAGCGCGAGGCGGTAGAGCTGCTCGGCAGAGTCGGCGTCGTCGTCGAGGCGAGCGGATGCGACGTACAGGGCCGCGCGACCGTGCGCGGGCAGCGAGGCGGGCGCCATCGAGATCGCCTCGCCCAGCACCTCGCGCGCCCGTGCGACGTCGCCGACGCCCGCGTAGGCCTCCGCCAGCGGGGGCCGCCAGTCCTCGCCGAACATCGGGATCACGCTCTCGTGGCGCACGATGTGCTCCTCCGCGAAGTCGATCGCCGCGCGATGCTCCCCCGCCGCGACGAGGTGCAGCAGGCGGGCGGCGAGACCGATCCCCACGAACATGGTCGGCTGCGGGCCGGCGTCGAGCGCTGCGACCTCCCCCGCCAGCGGGACCTCGCCGGTGCGCACGTAGCCCTTGACGAGGTAGTACTGCATCGCGGGGAAGTAGGTGCGCCAGCCGAGCTCCGAGGTGCTGCGGGCGGACTCCAGGTCGGCGAGGCCGCCGCGCAGGCGCCCGTATGCGATCCGCAGCGCCCCGCGGGCGTAGCTCGCGGTGCCGAAACCCTGCACGCTGCCGGAGTCCCGGGCGTCCGCCACGGCGGCCGAGAGCCACTCCTCGGCCTCGTCGACGAAGCCGTAGCAGTTGAGCGCGCCCGACACGACGTAGGTGATCGGATCGTCGGCGCCGCCCTCCGGGAAGCTGCCGCGCGACCGCCGTGCGAGGTGCTCGCCGCCGCCCGCGCCGCTGAAGGAGAGCGCGAGCGCGACGACCGCGAGCACCGCCCGCTCGGCGTCGGTGTCGTCGGACGGCGGCCGACCCTCGATCTGCGCGACCTCCGCCAGGAGCGCGCCCATCGGTTCGCTCGAGAACGCGAGCTCGTTGGCGGCGACCTTGGCGAGCACGAGACGGCGTTCGGCGTCCGAGACGTCGGAGGTCGCCGAGATCGCCCCGCGCGCGGCCGTATATGCCTCGCCCGCCGTCGCGAAGTCGTTCGTCATGTAGGCGGCATCGCCGAGCTCCAGGAAGCGCTCGGCGCGCACCCGCGGGTTGTCGACCTCGCGGGCGGCCGCGCGGATGAGGGCGAGCCCCGCCTCCGACTCCCCCGCCATGACGCGCGCACGCCCCTCGTCGAACACCCACTGGGATGCGGCGAGCTCCGTGAGGGCGCCCTCGGCGCGGGCGCGCGCGAACAGCCGCGCCGCCATCCCCGGGGTGCCTGCGTCGAGCGCGAGACGCGCGGCATCCGCGAGGGAGGCGGCGCGACGCGGATCGCCGGCGGGTATGGTCTCGAGGTCGTGGGCGGCGATCGAGGGCAGGGGCGCGCCCGCCTCCCGCAGGGCGTCGGCGACCTGCGCGTGCAACTGGGCGAGCCGATCCGGCGCGAGGCTCGCGACGACCCCCTCGACGACGATCGGGTGCACGGGGGCGACGACGTCGTCGCGACGCTCGACGAGACCGGCGGCGTCGAGCTGCGTCAGCAGCTCGGCGAGGCGTGCATCGGCGATGCCGACGGCGTCCGCGAGGAGCGTCGGCGCGAGACCCTCGGGCACGACCACGGCCGTCTCGACGACCGCGCGCGCGTCCGCCGGCAACGCCGCGAGACGTCCGCGCAGCCCCTCCCGGATGCGCGCGGGGCCCGACTCGGGACCGTGGTCGATGAGCTCGCGCACGTAGAACGGGACACCGCCGCTCGCGGCGAACACCCGCTCGGCATCCGCCCCCGAGCGTGCCGCAAGGGCGCCGACCGCGTCGAGGCTGAGCGGAGACGGCTCGAGAAGCGAGGTGTGCGCCCCCGCCAGCATCGCGGCGACGGCGGGGTCGGCGTCGAGCGCAGGATCGGGGCGGGTCGCGATCAGGATCACGATCCGGTCGGTCGTGAGCCGGGCCACGAGCGTCGTGAGCAGGCGCCGGCTCGCCTCATCGGCCCACTGCAGGTCGTCGACGAGGAGCAGCACGGGGCGCGCCTCGTCGAGGCCCGACACCGCCCACTGCGCGGCGTAGGCGAGCGCCACCGACTCCGCCACCCGCTCCCCGCGGAGCAGCCCCCGCAGGAGCTCGGCCGGGCCGTCGAAGACGGACGCGGACTCGTCGTCGAGCGCCTCGGCCCCGAACCACTCCCAGAGCAGGCCGTGGGGTGTCTGCGCGCTCAGCACGGTGAAGACGGCGCGACGCACCTCGAAGCCGCGGGCCGACGCCGCCGACGCCGCCTCGGCGAGCAGCGACGACTTGCCGATGCCGGGCTCGCCCCGCACGACCACCGTGCGGGTGGATCCCGTCTCCGCCCCGTCGAGCGCAGCGTCGAGCGCCGCGAGCTCGGCGGCTCGTTCCAGGAGAGGACGATCGGGCACGGTGGAGGTGGTGGTTGCGAGGACCGCCGCTCGACTGAACGGCGCTGCACTATTGGACCCCCGCGGGGCCGCTCAGCACAAGTCCGGGGCGGAAGCAGATGCCCCCGCCCCGGACTCGTGGCTACGACGAGGTCAGCGGGCCGCCGAGCCCTCGGTGTAGTCGGAGTCCTGCTGCTTCCAGGCGAAGAGGGAGCGCAGCTCCTTGCCGGTCGTCTCGATCGGGTGCTGCGCCTCCTTCTCGCGGAGGGCGAGGAACTCGGGGGCACCGGCATCCTGGTCGGCGATGAAGCGCTCCGCGAAGGCACCCGACTGGATGTCGGCGAGCACGCCCTGCATGTTCTCCTTCACGCGCGGGTCGATGACGCGGGGGCCGGAGACGTAGTCGCCGTACTCGGCCGTGTCGGAGATCGACCAGCGCTGCTTGGCGATGCCGCCCTCCCACATGAGGTCGACGATGAGCTTGAGCTCGTGGAGCACCTCGAAGTAGGCGATCTCGGGCTGGTAGCCGGCCTCGGTGAGGGTCTCGAAGCCGTACTGCACGAGGTGGCTCATGCCACCGCACAGCACCGCCTGCTCGCCGAACAGGTCGGTCTCGGTCTCCTCGGTGAAGGTCGTCTTGATGACGCCCGCGCGGGTGCCGCCGATGGCCTTCGCGTACGACTTCGCGGTCTCCCACGCGGTGCCGGAGGCGTCCCGCTCGACGGCGATGATGTCCGGGATGCCGCGGCCCGCGACGTACTCGCGACGCACCGTGTGGCCGGGGGCCTTCGGCGCGACGAGGATGACGTCGACACCCTCGGGGGCGTCGATGTAGCCGAAGCGGATGTTGAAGCCGTGCGCGAAGGCGAGCGTCTTGCCGGGGGTGAGCTTGTCCTTGATGCTCTCGGCGTAGATCCCGCGCTGGTGCTGGTCGGGCGCGAGGATCATGATGAGGTCGGCCCACTCGGTCGCGTCGGCGACGTTCTTGACCTCGAAGCCGTCCTCCTGTGCCTTCGCGGTGGACTTCGAGCCGTCCTTGAGCGCGATGACGACCTCGACGCCGGAGTCGCGCAGGTTCTGGGCGTGCGCGTGGCCCTGCGAGCCGTAGCCCACGATCGCCACCTTCTTGCCCTGGATGATCGACAGGTCGGCGTCCTGGTCGTAGAAGATCTCAGCCAATTTCGGTTCCTTCGTTTCTGTTGGGGTGGTTTCGATACGCCGCTTCGCGGCTACCGGGCCAGCGGTGGGGGCGCTCGCGGCTAGGGCGGGCGGTTACGACTTGTAGACGCGCTCGGTGATGCTCTTGCCGCCGCGCCCGATCGCGAGAAGGCCCGACTGGGCGATCTCGCGGATGCCGTATGGCTCGAGCACGCGCAGCAGCGCCTGCACCTTGCCGGAGTCTCCCGTCACCTCGATGACGAGCGCATCCGGCGACACGTCGACGACGCGCGCCCGGAACAGGTTCACCGCCTCGAGGATCTGGCTGCGCGTCGTGTTGTCGACGCGCACCTTGATGAGCAGGTGCTCGCGGTGCACCGACTGGCTCGGGTCGAGCTCGACGATCTTGATGACGTTCACGAGCTTGTTGAGCTGCTTCGTGACCTGCTCGAGCGGCAGCTCCTCCACATCCACCACGACGGTGATGCGGCTGAGGCCCTCGATCTCGGTGGGGCCCACCGCGAGCGAGTTGATGTTGAAGCCGCGGCGGGCGAACAGCCCTGCGACGCGGGTCAGGAGCCCGGGCTTGTCCTCCACGAGGAGGGAGAGCACGTGGTGCGACATGACTTACTCCTCCTCCCACGCCGGAGCGTGGTCCCTGGCGTACTGGACCTGCGAGTTGCCGACGCCCTGCGGCACCATCGGCCACACCATCGCGTCACGGCTCACGACGAAGTCGATCACGACCGGACGGTCGTTCGTCTCGATCGCGAGCTTGATGGCGGCGTCGATCTCCTCCTTCTTCGTGACGCGGATGCCGAGGGCGCCGTACGCCTCGGCGAGCTTCACGAAGTCGGGCACCATCCGGGTGGTGTTCTTCCCGTCGAGGTGCCCCGTGTTGAGGTCGGTGAACGAGTGGCGGCCGTCGTAGAACAGCGTCTGCCACTGCCGCACCATCCCGAGCGAGGAGTTGTTGATGATCGCGACCTTGATGGGGATGTCGTTGATCGTGCAGGTGGCGAGCTCCTGGTTGGTCATCTGGAAGCAGCCGTCGCCGTCGATCGCCCAGACGAGGCGCTCCGGCTCGGCCACCTTCGCCCCCATCGCGGCGGGCACCGCGTAGCCCATGGTGCCGGCGCCGCCAGAGTTGAGGAAGGCGTGGGGGCGCTCGTAGTCGATGAACTGCGCGGCCCACATCTGGTGCTGGCCGACCCCGGCGGCGTACACCGCCTCGGGGCCGGAGAGCTCGCCGATGCGCTGGATGACGTACTGCGGCGACAGCAGGCCGTCCTCCGGCTCGGTGTAGCCGAGCGGGTAGTTGACCCGCAGCTGCTCGAGCCGCGTCCACCACTCCGCGACATCCGGGGTGAGGCCCAGCTGGCGGTAGGCGTCGGTGAGGTCGAGGATCACCTCTCGGGCGTCGCCCACGATGGGCACGTCGGCGTGGCGGATCTTGCCGATCTCGGCCGGGTCGATGTCGACGTGCACGATCTTGGCGTGGGGGGCGAAGTCGGCGACCTTGCCCGTGACGCGATCGTCGAAGCGGGCGCCGAGCGACACGATGAGGTCGGACTCCTGCAGCGCGAGCACCGCGGGGACGGACCCGTGCATGCCGGGCATCCCGAGGTGCTGACGGTGCGAGTCGGGGAAGGCGCCGCGCGCCATGAGCGTCGTGACGACGGGGGCGCCGGTGAGCTCGGCGAGCTCCAGCAGCTCGGCGGACGCGCCCGAGCGCACGACCCCGCCGCCCACGTAGAGCACGGGACGCTGAGCCGTCGCGATGAGCTCCGCCGCCGACAGGATCTGCTTCCCGTGCGCCTTCGTCACGGGGCGGTATCCGGGCAGCTCGACCTTCGGCGGCCACACGAACGGCGCCGACTTCTGCTGCGCATCCTTCGTGATGTCGACGAGCACGGGGCCGGGCCGGCCGGTCGTGGCGATGTGCACGGCCGCGGCGAGCGTCGCGGGGACCTGCGCGGGGTCGGTCACGAGGAAGCTGTGCTTCGTGATCGGCATCGTGATGCCCGTGATATCGACCTCCTGGAACGCATCCGTTCCCATCGAGGTGGAGAACACCTGGCCCGTGATCGCGAGCAGCGGCACCGAGTCCATGTAGGCGTCGGCGATCGCGGTGACGAGGTTGGTGGCACCGGGACCGGAGGTGGCGATGCAGACGCCGAGGCGCCCGGATGCGGCGGCGTAACCCTCCGCCGCGTGGCCGCCGCCCTGCTCGTGGCGGACCAGGATGTGGCGGATCGCGGTGGAGGCCATGAGCTCGTCGTAGAACGGCATGATGGCTCCGCCGGGGATGCCGAAGACGTCGGTGACGCCGAGCTTCTCGAGCGTGGCGAGCACCTGGCCGGAGCCGGTGAGCAGGGGGGCCGTCTCGCGCCTGCCGGGGGCGGGCGCGGGCGACGGCGCGTCGGATGCGGGAACTGCGGGCGCGGTCATGAAAGGTTCCTCGAAGGTGGGAGTCGGTGGGAATCGAGGGAGATGCGCGCGAATGACGTCATCGCCCTGATCAGAATGCCGTCGCCCGCGAGTAGTGCGGCCGACGCCCACGCCAGGACTGGTTGTGCCACCCGGGTGTCTATCGTCACCCAACTCTAGCCGATGTTTCGGGCGGCCTCTGGCGCGCATCCGGGTGTGGTACCCGCCGCGGTATCAAATCGGCGATCTCAACCCCATTGCAGGCGATGATGAACGATCCGCCAGCGGCGACAGCATCCACATATCCATCAAGTCGAGCGCACAACTCGCCGAACTCGATTGTCTCGCGCATGTCGTCACTCGTTCCGCATCGTTCAACCCAGCAGCAGAACGCCGCTTCCGCGAGCCCGCATCACGGTTGCCGCCTTCTGGTCGAAGGTCGCGAAGGTGTCGCCGTGCTGCCAGGCGCCGTCGTAGGCGATGATGCCGTCGGCGAAATCCGCGCCAGCCTCGAGTGCGGCGAGGCCCTCCTCGACGGTCCAGCGGGAGCAACGGGAGCGTGGCAGCTCCACCAGACCCCGGAGCGCCGCCGCGACAGAGGCGCGCGGCCATTTCAGTTGCTTGCGCAGCACCCAGTCGAGCTCCGCGAGTGCGACGAAGGTCAGCACGACCTCGTCCGCCTCCTCCAGCAGCGAACGGGCACGCGGCGAACCCTCTGGATCGTCATTCACGATGGCACAGACGAGGACGTTGGCATCCGGGGTGATTCTCACGCCCCGCCCCGTCCCCGAGCAGCGCGACGCTCGCGGGCCTCGCGTGTGATCCGTTGGTCGTCCTCGCCGACGTAGGTGGCGATCGCCTCCTCCATCTGCTCGAGGGTGACGGTCGGCCCGTCATGCGGCGGGAGCGACGCCCAGTAGTCCGCCCAGGAGGTGGAGCCCTGAACGCGCACGGGCGCGAGCCCGACCTTGCCACCGGGCAGCAGATCGACCTCGACCCGACTCCCCGGCTCGAGGCCGAGGTGGCTGAGCACTTCCCGCTTGAGCGTGATCTGCCCCTTCGCCGTGATCGTCAGCGTCGTCATGCAACAACCAGACCGAAGGTAAGGCGAATGCACCTTACCCCGGCATCCCGCGTCGGGGAGGCCGCGCCGCCGCGGGCGTCAGCCGGTGACGGCGCCCTCCGCGGCGGAGTGCACGAGGCGCGAGTACTTCGCGAGCACGCCGCGCGTGTAGCGCGGCGGCAGCGGCTCCCAGCCCTCGCGTCGGGAGGCGAGCTCCGCCTCGTCGACGAGCAGTTCGATCGAGCGCGCCGCGATGTCCACCCGGATGCGGTCGCCGTCGCGCACGAAGGCGATCGGTCCGGCATCCACCGCCTCGGGCGCGATGTGCCCGATGCAGAGGCCCGTCGTGCCGCCCGAGAAGCGACCGTCGGTGAGCAGGAGCACGTCCTTGCCGAGCCCCGCGCCCTTGATGGCGGCGGTGATCGCGAGCATCTCGCGCATCCCGGGGCCGCCCTTCGGGCCCTCGTAGCGGATGACGACGACGTCGCCGTGCTCGATCTCACCGTTCGTGAGGGCGTCGAGGGCGGCGCGCTCGCGCTCGAACACCCGAGCCGGGCCCTCGAAGGTGGCGGCGTCGAACCCGGCCGTCTTCACGACCGCGCCCTCCGGGGCGAGCGAGCCGTGCAGGATCGTGAGGCCGCCGGTCTCGTGGATCGGGTTGTCGAGCGTGCGCAGCACCTCGCCGTCGAGCGGCGGGATGGGGCCGATGTCGGCGAGGTTCTCGGCGAGGGTCTTGCCCGTCACGGTGAGCGCGTCGCCGTGCATGAGCCCCGCATCCAGCAGCGCCTTCATGAGCACGGGGAGGCCGCCGCGGCGGTCGACGTCGTTCATGACGTAGCGACCGAAGGGCTTGAGGTCGCCGATGTGCGGCACCTTCGAGCCGATGCGGTTGAAATCGTCGAGGGTGAGCTCGACGCCCGCCTCGTGCGCGATCGCGAGCAGGTGCAGCACGATGTTGGTCGAGCCGCCGAGCGCCATGCCGACCGCGATGGCGTTCTCGAAGGCCTTCTTGGTGAGGATCTGGCGGGCGGTGATGCCGCGGCGCAGCAGCTCGACGACGGCCTCGCCCGAGCGGTGGGCGTAGTAGTCGCGGCGGCGGTCGTAGCTGGGCGGGCTCGCGGAGCCGGGGATCGAGAGGCCGAGCGCCTCCGCGACGGAGGCCATCGTGTTGGCCGTGTACATGCCGCCGCAGGCGCCCTCGCCGGGCGCGAACGCGCACTCGATCGCGTGGGCGTCCGCCTCGGACATGATGCCGGCCTTCACGCCGCCGACGGCCTCGAAGGAGTCGATGATCGTGATGTCCTTCTCGGTGCCGTCCGAGAGGCGCACCCAGCCGGGTGCGATCGAGCCGGCGTAGAGGAAGACGGATGCGAGGTCGAGACGCGCGGCCGCCATGAGCATGCCGGGGATCGACTTGTCGCATCCGGCCAGCAGCACGGAGCCGTCGAGGCGCTCGGCCTGCATGACGACCTCGACCGAGTCGGCGATGACCTCGCGCGAGACGAGGGAGAAGTGCATGCCCTCGTGGCCCATCGAGATGCCGTCCGAGACCGACACGGTGCCGAACTGCAGCGGGTAGCCGCCGCCCGCGTGCACGCCCTCCTTGGCGGCCTGCGCGAGGCGCGCGAGGCTCAGGTTGCAGGGCGTGATCTCGTTCCACGAGCTCGCGATGCCGATCTGCGACTTGTCCCAGTCGGCGTCGCCCATGCCGACCGCGCGGAGCATGCCGCGGGAGGTCGTGGCCTCGATGCCGTCGGTGACGGTGCGGGAGCGGGGCTTGTGGTCGATGGTGCTCTCGGGCATGGATCGAGGTTACTCCGCGCGACATGCCGCGGCTGACCCGCGCCTACTGCTCGTGGACGTCACCTTCGCGGAAGGTCGCGAGCGCCGCGAGCACGCGCGCCACGTCGTCCGGGCCGGGCACGCGGAACGACGCGAGCGTGGGTCCCGCCCCGGACTTCAGGCCGAGGTCGTGCGGTTGCAGGGCGTCGAAGGCGTCCTCATCCGTCACGTCGTCGCCCGCGTAGAACACCGCATCCGCCGCCGTGTAACGGCGCAGGTGCTCGATCGCCTCGCCCTTCGTCGTCGAGCGCACCGCGAACTCGAGCACGTTCTTGCCCTCGCGGATGGTGAGGTCGTCGAGCTCCGCCTGCGCCTCGCGCAGGGCCACGAGGTGCGCCAGGCGGGAGTCCTCCTCGCTCGCGAGCCGCGTGTGCAGCGCGAAGCCCGCCGGCTTCGTCTCGAGCCAGACGTCGTCGATCGAGTCGGCGACCTGGCTGAGCACCTCCTGCAGCACGTCGACCCGCTCGAGCTCGGCGGTGTCGAGGCTGACGCGGGCACCGGGGTCGTCGAGGCGCAGCTCGATGCCGTGCGACCCGACGAGCAGCACGTCGTCGGGGAGGTCGGCGACCTCGATGAGCGAGCGCAGCGCCCGGCCCGAGACGAGCGCCACCCGCGTGTTGGGCAGTGCCCGCAGCCGCAGCACCGCCTCCCGCGCCTCGGGCAGCGCGCGCGCCTTCTCGGGCGAGTCGACCTCCGGCGCGAGGGTGCCGTCGAAGTCGAGTGCGACGAGCAGCCGGCGCACCCGCGCCAGTTCGCGGAGCGCCCCGACGAGCGGCTCCGGCAGCGGCGCACTCACGATCGCGGGGCCCGCTCGATCGTCCACTCGAGCGAGCCGAGCGGCTCCGCCCCGCCCCATCCGATGCGCGCACGCGTGCCGCGCAGCGTCTCCAGGAAGGAGTCGGACCAGTGGGTCACGTCGTTCTCGGCCACCTTCTTGCGCAGGGAGCGCATCCGCTTGCGACGCTCGTGGCGCGGCATCTCGATCGCGCGCAGGATCGCATCCTTGACGCCGTCGATGTCGTGCGGGTTCACGAGGAGCGCCGCGCGCAGCTCGTCGGAGGCGCCGGTGAACTCGGAGAGGATGAGCACCCCGTCCTCGTCGGACCGCGCCGCCACGTACTCCTTCGCGACGAGGTTCATGCCGTCGCGCAGGGCCGTCACGAGCATGACGTCGGCCGCGACGTAGAGCGCCGCCATCTCCTCGCGCGGGAAGCCGTGGTGCAGGTAGCTGATCGCCTGGTGGCTGATCGTGCCGTAGTCGCCGTTGATGCGGCCGACGGTGAGCTCGATCTCGTCGCGCAGCTGGCGGTAGCTCTCGACGCGCTCGCGCGAGGGGGTCGCCACCTGCACGAGCGTGACGTCCTCGACCGAGAGGCGTCCGTCGCGCAGCAGCTCGCCGAAGGCCTTCAGCCGGTGGCCGATGCCCTTCGTGTAGTCGAGCCGGTCCACGCCGAGCAGGATCGTCCTCGGGTTGCCGAGGTCGTGGCGGATCTGCCGGGCGCGCTCCTGCACGCGGTGGCTCGCCGCGAGCTCCTCGAAGCCCTTCGCGTCGATCGAGATCGGGAACGCCTTCGCGATGACGCGGCGTCCCGCGTGACCCTCCGCGCCCGGCACGTCGATGTAGGGGGTCTTAGTCGAGTAGCCCTTGAGCCGCCGGACGGCGCGGGAGAAGTTGCCCGCGTCCGCGACCCGCTGGAACCCGACGACGTCGGCGCCGAGCAGCCCCTCGACGATCTGGCTGCGCCACGGCAGCTGCGAGAAGATGCCGTACGCCGGGAACGGGATGTGGTTGAAGAACCCGATGAGCAGGTCGGGGCGCCGCTCGCGCAGCATCGCCGGCACGAGCTGCAGCTGGTAGTCCTGCACCCACACGGTCGCCGCGTCGGCCGCGATGCGCGCCACCGCATCCGCGAACCGGCGGTTGACCTGCACGTAGCGGTCCCACCACTCGCGGTGGTAGCTGGGCTGCGCGATGACGTCGTGGTAGAGCGGCCACAGCGTGTCGTTGCTGAAGCCCTCGTAGTAGAGCTCGAGGTCGGACTCCGAGAGGGCGACCGGCACGATGCGGATGCCCGCGTTGTCGAAGGGCTCGAGGTCGACGTCGGCCTGACCGGCCCAGCCGACCCACGCGCCGTCGGCAGCGCGCATGACGGGTTCGAGCGCCGTGACGAGGCCCCCCGGCGACTGCTTCCAGCTGGCGTTGCCGGCGTCGTCGACCACGCGGTCGACCGGGAGACGGTTGGACACGACGACGAAGCTGTAGCTCTCGTCGGCCATGCCTCCACGGTACACGGGGCGCGCCTGCGGGTTCCGCGCGCCCCGCTTTGGGGGTTCCTGTGACTTCACACGCCCGACACCTGCGGCGACTACCGTGGACGCATGATCTCCGTCGGCATGAGCACGACGTGCGTCTACCCGTTCGCGGTCGAGCACGCCTTCCGCATCGCCCGCATGGCCGGTTTCGACTCGATGGAGATCATGGTCACCAACGACCCGGTCACGCAGGATGCGAAGAAGCTGCTCGAGATCAGCGAGCGCTACTCGCTGCCGATCTCCGCCATCCACGCGCCCGTCCTGCTGCTGACGACCTTCGTGTGGGGCCGCGACCCGCAGGTCAAGCTCGAGAAGTCGGGCGAGCTCGCGGCGGCGGTCGGGGCCGACTCGGTCGTCGTGCATCCGCCGTTCCGCTGGCAGTCGGGCTACGCGCAGAACTTCGAGCGCATCGTGCGGCAGACGGCGAAGAACTCGGGGGTCGAGGTGGCCGTCGAGAACATGTTCCCGTGGACGGTGCGCGGCCGCAGCATGAAGGCGTACGCCCCCTCCCCCGATCCGCTCGACCTCGACGTCGACCACATGACGCTCGACTTCTCGCACGCGTCCCTCTCGGGCCGCGACAGCCTCGAGATGGCGATGGCGATGGGCCCGAAGCTGCGGCACATCCACCTGTGCGACGGGCGCACCTCGGCGGCCGATGGCGCGATCCTCGACGAGCACCTGCTGCCGGGCGAGGGCACCCAGCCGGTCGCCGAGACGCTGCAGTACCTCGCGAGCATCGGCTGGGATGGCAACGTCGTCGCGGAGGTCAACGTGCGTCAGGAGAAGGACGAGCAGTACCGCCTCGAGAAGCTCGTGCAGACCGTCGCCTTCGCACGCGAGCACCTGAGCCAGGAGCACGCGACCCGCGATCCGATCGCGGCGGGGCGCGACGACCTGCCGCTCAAGATCCGGCAGGCGCGCCGCCACGAGAAGAAGGCCGCGAAGCCGGCCCGCTGATCGGCCGCGAAGTCGACCCACCGACTCGGCCGCGCATCCGCATCGCTGAGTCGGCCGCGTCGCCGCATCGCGCCCTCACGCACCAGATGCCCCTCCCCACACCAGAAATGCAGGAGATGCCCCTCTGAGAGCGGGTGATCGGCCGAACCCGTCGGCCGTTTTCGCCGACCCTCCTGCATTTCTCGAGATGATCGGCTCGGTCGGCGACCCATCATCGGATGCGATGCGTCCGGCGTCGGCCGGTCCGCCGTCACCAGAAATGCAGGAGATTCGCGAGTGGAGAACGTGGTGACGGCTTAGTAGCAGGGGAGGCCGCGAGAAACTCCTGCATTTCTGCGAGAAGTGGGGGCAGCGCTGCCGCGGGCGGCGCGGCAGAAGAGGCCCGGCGGAGAGCGTCGGGCGCAGTCGGCTCAGGTGGCGGGGAGCAGCATCCGCAGGACGCTCGCGCGGCGGGCGCGGCGGATGACGACGCGGCTCGCGAGCATGCTGAGGGCGCCGAAGGCGGCGAGCCCGAGGGCGGAGGCGACCGCGAGCCCCGCGTCGCCGCCCGCGACGATCTGCTGAAGCCCGGTCGTCGCCCAGCCGAGCGGCATGAGCTGCCCGAGCCACGCGAACGGACCGGCGAGCGCCTGCGAGGGCAGGATGCCGCCCACGGAGGCCACCTGCACCGAGAGCAGCAGGAGCGAGATCACGAGGCCCGCGCGACCGAGGCCGACGGTCAGGAGCTGATGGAAGGCCGTGAAGGCGAGCGCAGCGACCAGGGCGAGGCCGAGCGTGGCCGGCAGCAGGGCCCAGGAGACGCCCGCGACGAGGTGCATGAGCAGCACGAGCAGGACGGCCTGGACGGCGGCGACCGCGCCGGCGCGCACCCCCTCCGAGCCGAGCACGCGGCTCGACCCCGCGGTGGAGGCGAGCACCCGGCGGCTGAGCCGCGGCAGCACGAGGAAGATCGCGAGCGCCCCCACCCAGAGTCCGAGCGGCACGAAGTAGGTGCCGATGACCTGGCCGAGCTGCGTGACCGCGTTCTCGGTCGAGACCTCGAGGCCGACCGGATCGGCGGCGACGGCCGCCGCATCCGAGCCGTCGGTGCCGGATGCGCCGCTCAGCCGGCCGGCGCCCTCCCGCAGGCCGGTCGCGAGCTCGGACGCACCCGTGGAGAGCTGCCCGGTCCCGTCCGCGAGGCCCTGCGCGCCCGAGGCGATGGCGCCGCCGTTCGCGGCGAGCTGCGACGCGCCTGATGCGCTCTGCGCGATGCCGGACTGGATTCCGTCGATCCCGCTCGCGACGCCGGCGGCGAGCTGCGAGCCACCTGCCGCGGTCTCGCTGAGCCTCTGCGAGAGCACCTGCAGGGTGCCGAGCGCGACCGGATCCGTGGGGTCGGCCGCCAGCGCGGCGGTCTGCGCGGCGATCCCCGCGGACAGCTGCGAGATGCCTCCCGTGTACTGCGCGACGTTGGCGGAGATCGCGTCGAGCTGCGCGGCGCCCGCGTTGAGCTTCCCGAGCCCGGACGCGAGCTTCGAGACCCCGCCCGTGTACTGGACCACGCCGTCCGCGTACTGCTGCGCACCGGATGCCGCCTGCGACGCGCCGTCGGAGAGCCGCTGGGCGCCGTCGGCCGCCTGCGTGAACGCCTCGCCGACCGCGCCGAACTGCGTGTAGAGCCCTGAGATGTACTGCTTCGTGAGCTCGGAGCCGAAGGCGCGCACCATGCCGTCGCCGAGCGACTGCGCGACGCTGCCGGCGAGGTAGGAGTGGGCGTCGTCGGTCTTCAGCGACAGCTGCGCCTGCACGGGGTCGGGGCTGGAGAGCGACACGACCGACTCGGAGAAGTCGGAGGGGATGGTGAGCACCGCGTAGACCTCGCCGGACGCGAGCTTGTCGGCCGCCTCGGCGGCGTTGGAGAGCTGCCAGTCCATGCCGGGCGAGTCGGAGCCGGTGAGTTCCGTCACCAGCAGGCGCCCGGCGAGCACCGGTGTCTGGGTGCCGTCGTCGGCGGTCCGGGTGACCATCTGGTCCTCGTTGACGATCGCCGCGGGGATGCGGTCGATCCCGTCGCCCGTGTCGCTCAGCGCTGCCATCGTCAGGCCGGCGAAGGCGAGAGGCACGGCCGCGGCGCCGACGATCGCGAGCACGCGCGCAAGGCGCCGGCGCGGACGCGGGGCCGCCAGGAGGTCGTCGGTTCTCATCGGATGGCTCCTTCGGTGAGGTCGGCGGGTCGGAAGTGGCCGACCGGGCGGGAGAGGAGGGGCGGGGCGACGCGGTCCGCGTCGCGGGCGCCCACGACGACGGTGACGGCCGCGGGCGTCAGGGCGTCGACGGCCGCGAGGAACGCCGACCCCCCGTCGTCGCCGGGCAGCGGGTCGACCGAGTCGAGCACGACGACCGGGGTGCGCTCGGAGAGCGCGATTCCGAGCGTCGCGATCGCGCGCTCCACGGGCGGCAGCGCGGCGAGGGTCGTGTTCCAGCCGATCGGCACGGCCGAGCCGGATGCGCCGACGACGTCGTGGATGCGGGCCACCCACGCGCGGGCGCGGCGGCGGGCCGTGAAGGTGCGGTACCAGCGGCCGGTGAGGCGCAGGCGCTCCGCGAGCAGCTCGCCGAGCGGCAGATCCCCCTCGCGGGCGGCGCCGCCGACATCCGCGAAGGAGACGCGGCGGGCGACCTGGGCGGCCTCGCTCGGCAGCGGGCGCCCGGCCACCTGAGCGCGCCCCGCGGCCGCCGGGAGGCGTCCCGCGACGGTCGCGGCCAGCATCCGCCGCCGCGCCGCGTCGCCGCCGACGAGGGCGACGGACCCCGCGGGCACGCGGCCGTCGTACGGCCCGATGCGGCTTTCGCCGACCCCGCCGGCGAGGGCCTCGAGCGTGATGGCGTCGCCGCCCGCGACGCGCGCCCGTGCCCAGGCGAGGTCGTCGAGGTGGGCGCGCAGCCCCTCGCCCTCGACGTCGACGTTCGGCAGGATGCGGTCGAGCCACCTCGGCAGGTACCAGGCGTGCCGCCCGAAGAGCGCCATCACGGCGGGCACGAGGGTCATCCGGATGAGGAACGCGTCGATCGCGACACCCGCCGCGAGCCCGAGCGCGATGACCTTGATCGTGGCCGCACCCTCGGGCACGAAGGCCGCGAAGACGAAGAACATGATGAGGGCGGCGGCCGTCACGACCCGCGCCGCGCCGGCGAAGCCCCGGCGGATGGCCTGCTTCGGCGTCGCACCGTGCACGTGGGCCTCGCGCATGCCCGAGACGAGGAACACCTCGTAGTCCATGGCCAGGCCGAACAGGATCGCCATGAGCAGGATCGGCATGAAGCTGAGGATGGGACCCGGCACGACGTGGAGCGCCTCCGCGCCCCAGCCCCACTGGAACACCGCGACGACGACGCCGAAGGAGGCGAGCACGCTCAGCAGGTAGCCGAGCGCCGCCTTGATCGGCACCACGATCGACCGGAACACCATCATGAGCAGCACGATCGACAGGCCGACGACGACGAGGCCGAAGGGCAGCAGCGCCTGGTCGAGTCGCGCGGAGACGTCGATCGCGACGGCCGTCGACCCGGTCACGGCGATCGGGGTGTCGTACTCCTTCTCGATCGTGGGCGCGAGCTCGCGGATGTGCTCGACGAGCGCCGTGGTCTCGGGGTCGGACGGACCCGTCGTGGGGATCACCTGGATGATGGCGGTGTCGACCGTCGGGTTGGGGATCGGGGTGCCGACGGATGCGACGCCCGGCACCTTCGCGAGCTCGGCGGCGATCGCGTCGAGGTCGTCGAGCACGTCGGTGGTCTGGGTGATGTCGACCGTCACGACGAGCGGGCCGTTGCGTCCGGGCCCGAAGGCGTCCGCGACGAGGTCGTAGGCGCGCCGGGAGGTCTCCTCCTCGGAGTACGAGCCGCCGTCGGGCAGTGCGAGGGCGAGCTGGGTCGCCGGGACCGCCGCGACGCCGAGCAGCGCGACGACGCCGAGGATGAAGGCGACGGGCGCCTTGAGCACGAGGTCGACCCAGCGCTCGCCGAGCGTCCTGCGGCGCGCGGGTGCGGCATCCGTGCCCTCGCCCTCGGGGGCGTCGTCGTGGGCGCGGGCGCGCAGGGCGGTGCGCGATCCGGGCTTCGGGGCGAGGCGCCCCTTCAGGAGGCCCATGATCGCGGGCAGCAGGGTGATGGCGGCGAGCATGGCCATGAGCACGGCGAACGCGGCCGTGACACCCATCCAGCCGAGGAAGGGGATGCCGACGATGAGCAGCCCGACGAGGGCGATCATGACCGTGACGCCCGCGAACACAACGGAGCCCCCCGCGGTCGCGACGGAGGTGGCGGCGGACTCCTCGGGGTCCGTGCCGTGGGCGAGCTGGTTCCTGTGCCGCGACAGGATGAAGAGGGCGTAGTCGATGCCGACCGCGAGCCCGATCATGAGGGCGAGCATGGGCGTCGTGGTCGAGAGCGTCGTGAAGGCGGCGAGCCCCAGGATGCCGCCCATCGAGACCCCGAGCGCGAGGAGCGCCGAGAGCAGCGGCAGGCCCGCGGCGAGCAGCGAGCCGAAGGTGATGACGAGCACGAGGGCCGCGAACAGCACGCCGATGACCTCGATGATCGAGAGGCCGAAGTGGAAGGCCTGGAACACCTGGCCGCCGTACTCGACCTGGACCGTGTCCGAGGCGAGCGTGTCGCCGAGCTTCTGCACGGCGGCGAGGGTGTCGTCGGTGACCTCCTCGCTCGACCCGGCGAACTGCACCTGGACGACCGCGGTCATGCCGTCGTCGCTGATCGCGTCGGTCGCGTACTCGCTGAACGGCGACACGGCGTTCTCGACGCCGTCGACGTCGCCGAGCTCGGCGGCGACGCGCTCGATGCCGTCCTTCATCGACGCGATGGAGGCATCCGTGGAGTGCACGACGAGCTGCGCGCTCGCCCCAGAGGTCTGCGGGAAGACTGCGGCCAGGCGATCGATCGCCTGCTGCGACTCTGTGCCAGGAATCTTGAACGAGTCCTGCATCGTGCCGCCGAGCGCGAGACCGCCGGCCACGGCGCCCGCCGCGACGAGGAGCCAGGCGACGATGACGGGGATCGCCCGCCGGTAGGCGAAGCGCCCGATGCGGGAGAGCAGGATGGCCATGCCGGGCTCCTAGGCGGGGGTGACGGAGGCGAGCAGCTCGCCGAGGATGCGGATGAGGGAGTCGCGCAGCTGCGTGTCGTCCGGTGCGGCCTGGACGCCGTAGCTGCCGGCCTGCGCGAGGAGGTAGGCGGCGCCGCCGAGGGCGACGGCGAACCGCACCTGGTCGTCGACCGTCTGCTGCGGTCGCGCCTCGGCGATCTCGCGGATGAGCACCTGAGCTCGGGCGACGACGGGCACGTCGATGAGGGCGCCCGACTGCGTGATGAAGATCTGGGCGGCAAGGCGGTGCTCGAGCAGCAGGTCGACGAACCGGACGAGGAAGTCACGACGCTCCTCGTCGGTGCCCGAGAGCTGCACGGTGCGCGGGAGGATCGCCCCGATCTGCTCGATCGCCGGACTCAGGGCTGCGTCGAGCAGCGCTTCCTTCGAGGTGTAGTGGTAGAGCACGCTCGCCTTGGAGACCCCCGCGCGGTCGGCGATCGCCTGGATCGAGGTGCCGAGGTAGCCCGCGGAGGCGAACTCCCGGAGGGCGGCGTCACGGAGCTCGGATGCTGTGGTCACCTCCCGACGCTAACTGACCGATCGGTCAAATCCTGACCGATCGGTCAAACTTGCAGGCGATGTTCAGCCAATACGCACCCGGCCGCCGGAACGCAACCCCCGGCATCCGGTGGACATCCCCCGCGGCACCCGGGGTAGCGTGGTCGGAGGCCGAAGGAGGGTCCCGTGCGCAAGTTCATCTTCAACACGAGCGTTCTCAGCTCGCTCTTCGGCGCCGTCGGCGTGGTCCAGGCCACCCGCAGGGGACCGCGCGACTGGCGCCTCATCCTCATGTGGGTCGGCTGGGCGTGCTCGGTCGCGATCGCCGTCGGCACGGTGGTCGAGGAGTCGAAGAACAAGGAACTGGAGTGGTGATGTACGGATTCGGACACGGTTTCGGGGGCTTCTTCGGCTTCCTGGGCGCGATCGCGCAGGTCATCGGCGGACTCGTCATCGCGGGCGTGCTCGTCGGCGTGACGGTGCTGCTCGTGCGCTTCCTGCTCGTCGCGACCAAGGCCGCGCAGCTCTACGTCGACCGCCATGGGCCCGAGAAGCCGACGCCGAGCACGCGCTCCTACAGGCCCGAGCCCCCGGCCCCCGCGCCCGCCGCGGCGACCCCCGCCCCGGCCCCGGCGGCTCCGACCCCGGCCCCCGCGCCTGCGAACCCCGAGGCGGCCGAGGCGAAGGCCGCCGAGACCCCGGCGCCGAAGCCCGCGGTGTCGCACGCCTCCGCGGCCTCCACCACGGTGCTGCCGGATGCGAAACCGCCCGTGTCGAAGGTCTCCGCCGCGAAGACGCCCGCAGCAGCCCCGAAGGCGCCGGCCGCACCCAAGGCCGCAGCCCCGAAGGCGGCAGCCGCACCCAAGGCCGCGCCCAAGCCGCGCACCCCCCGGACGCCGCCGGCCAGCTGACCCCGGCATCCGCCGACCGGTCGGTTCTCGGCACCATTCGGCTGTCGTGAGACCGGAAACCGCCCGGTCGACGAACGGAGGCTCAGGCGAGGAAGCCGCGCAGCAGCGCGGCGGAGCCCTCCAGGTGCTCGCGCATGGCCTCCTCCGCGCTCGCGCCGTCGCCCGCGAGGATCGCGAGCACGATCGCCTCGTGCTGGCGATTCGAGTGCTCGATGTTGCGGGCGAGCAGCGGGAAGCTGTCGAGCAGCTCGTTGACACGCGTGCGGTTGTCGGCGATGAGCGCCACGAGCGAGGGGATGCCGGCGAGCTCCGCGACGCCCAGGTGCAGTCGCGAGTCGAGGCGGCGGTAGTCCTCGGGGGATGCCGCCTGCACCTCCGCGAGACGCGTCCAGAGACTCGCACGCTGGGCGGCGCCCAGCTCCCGCTCGGCGGCGAGCCGCGCAGCGCTGCGCTCGAGCACCTCGCGCAGCCCGACCAGGTCGTCCAGCTCGCCCGGCTCCGGCGGCGTCGTGATGCCCGCCACGGGCAGCGGGTTCGCCACGAAGGTGCCGCCGTACCGGCCGCGCTTCGCGGTCAGGTAGCCGGCATCCGAGAGCTCCTTGATCGCCTCGCGCACGGTGTCGCGGCTGACCGAGAAGCGCAGCGCGAGCTCCCGCTCGGAGGGCAGCGCACCGCCCGGTGCGACGACGCCCAGGCGGATCGTCTGCATGAGCCTCGACACCGTGTCCTCGAGCGAGTTGCCGGAGCGCACGGGCCGGAACACGAGCTCGTGGACGAGCGACTCCTCATCCATGTCGACCATTCGCGACGCCCTTCGGTATGCGCACTCGGGTTCCGGCGCGACCGCGCTCGTGCCGGAACCCGGCGCAGCGCGGCGGATCTCCGCCGTGCCAAAACTACAGCGGCGTCACGTACGCCGCCGAGATACGCCCGTCGACGAGGAAGGCGGACGCCGTGATGAAGCTCGCATCGTCGCTCGCGAGGACGGCGACGGCGGCGGCTCCTCCGGCTCCGCGAGGCGTCCCAGCGGCACGTGCACGAGCCGACGGGCGGCGCGAGACGACGGCACCGAAGACGACCCCCGGCGCGAAGCCGGCATCCGCCGTCTGACGCGGGTGACGGTCGCCCGGCGGGTGACCGCGAATCCCGCTTGCCACTAGGCTCGGTATCAGCAGCACGACCCGAGCATTCCGCGCTGCGACGCACTCGTATCCATCGGTTCACCCTTGACGACGCCCCGAAGGACGCCCATGCGACGCCGCAGCATCATCCTCACCACCACCGCGCTCACGATCGGTGCTCTCGCCGTTGCCGCGCCCGCCCACGCGGACGTGGTGACGCACGTCGAGGTGACGGACGCGACGGTGGTGCACGTCACCACCGAGAACTTCATCCACGGCGACTACACCCCGTGGGCGCCCGAGGGCCCGGCGACGTTCCCCAGCTCCGTCGACTGGGATGCCGTCGACCAGTACGCCCTCCAGGGCTACGCGCCCGTGCTTCCCGCACTCGCCGCGGGGTGCACCCGCACCGTCGACACCCTCACCCTGAGCTTCGCGACCGCCGGCGGCCAGGCGCAGACCGGCTTCTATGTCGGCGTGCCCGCCGCGGGTGTCGACGGCGCGACCGCCGAGTTCACGGGCGAGGGTACGCTCATAACGCGCGAGATTCCCAACGACTCAAGCCGCAGATGGTTCGCCGTGGCGCCCGTCGACGGGGCGGCGGTCGGGACCATCACATTGTCGATTCCCGAGACGAGCGACGCTGAGACCTTCCTCGGTTTCATCGGGTTCGAGAGAGGGGACGGCTCGACCATCCAGAGCATCTCCTTCGGAACCACGGTCACCTGCCCCGACCCGGCCGTCGCGCCCGCGGCACCGGAGCTCGCCGCGACCGGCGTCGATCAGGCCACCGCCGTGCTCGCGGTGTCCGTCGGGGGCGGCGCGGTCATGCTCGGCATCGTGCTGATGGTCGCGACACGCGCCCGTCGCCGCGACTCGGCGAACTGACGCGACGGCGGTCTCGAGGATCGCGCGGCCACGCGTCTCGAGGCTCCTACGCCAGGAAGCCGCGCAACAGCGCCGCCGAACCCTCGAGGTGCTCGCGCATCGACTCCTCTGCGCCCGCCTCGTTGCCCGCGAGGATCGCCAGAACGATCGCCTCGTGCTGACGGTTCGAGTGCCCGATGTTGCGCGCGAGCAACGGGAAGCTGTCGAGTAGCTCGTTGATGCGGGTGCGGTTGTCGGCGATGAGGCCGACGAGCGACGGGACGCCCGCGAGCTCCGCGATCGAGAGGTGCAGACGCGAGTCGAGGCGACGGTAGTCGGCGGGCGATGCGGCCTGCACCTCGGTTAGGCGCGTCCAGAGCTCAGCGCGGGCGCCCGATCCCAGCTCACGTCCCGCGGCGAGTCGCGACGCGCTGCCCTCCAGCACCTCCCGCAGGCCGATCAGATCGTCGAGCTCGCCGGGCCCCGGCGGCACCACCTCGCCTCCGGCGGGCAGCGGATCCGCCACGAAGGTACCCCCGTAGCGTCCGCGTCGTGCGGTCAGGTACCCCGCATCCGAGAGCTCCTTGATGGCCTCGCGCACGGTGTCACGACTCACCGAGAAGCGCACGGCGAGCGCGCGCTCGGGCGGCAGCGCCCCGCCGGGCGCCACGACGCCGAGCCGGATGGTCTGGATGAGCCGCGACACCGTGTCCTCGAGCGAGTTGCCCGACCTCACCGGGCGGAACACCAGCTCGCGGACGAGGGATCCTTCATCCATCACCCGCCCCCTCCCGGCCCCGTCGTGCTTCGCAGCTCAGGAGATCTCGCCCCGAAGACGTGGTGGAGCCCGGCAGTCGGCCGTTGCTCCTGAGTTGCGAAGCTGCTGCGGGCGCACTCACCGCCGAGAACCGCAGCCCATCCATCACATCCGGCGCAGCGCAGCGGATTATCGCCGCGCCAAGAATCACAGCGGCGTCACGTACGCCGACGAGATGCCCCCGTCGACGAGGAAGGTGGACGCCGTGATGAAGCTCGCGTCGTCGCTCGCGAGGAAGGCGACAGCTGCCGCGAGCTCCTCCGGCTCCGCGAAGCGTCCGAGCGGCACGTGCACGAGCCGGCGGGCGGCGCGCTCGGGATCCTTCGCGAACAGCTCCTTCAGCAGCGGCGTGTTGACGGGTCCCGGGCAGAGGGCGTTCACCCGGATGCCCTGGCGCGCGAACTGCACGCCCAGCTCCCGGGTCATCGCGAGCACGCCGCCCTTCGACGCCGTGTAGGAGATCTGCGAGGTGGCGGAGCCCAGCACGGCCACGAACGACGCCGTGTTGATGATCGAGCCCCTGCCCGCCGGCACCATGTGGCGGAGGGCGGCACGCGAGCACAGGTACACGCTCGTGAGGTTGACGAGCTGCACGCGGTCCCAGGCGTCGAGCTCGGTCGTCTCGATCGAGTCGTCGTCGGCGGGCGAGATGCCCGCGTTGTTGAAGGCGATGTCGACGGAGCCGAGCTCGGCCGCAGCCGTGTCGAAGAGCTCGTCGACCTGCTCCCGATCGGCGACGTTCACCTGCACGAACATGCCGCCCATGGCATCCGCCGCCGCCTGCCCGGTGGCGGGATCGAGGTCGCCGATGACGACGCGCGCCCCCTCGGCGGCGAAACGCTTCGCGGTGGCGAGACCGATGCCGCTCGCGCCGCCCGTGATGACGGCGACGCGGCCGGCGAGACGCTGGGTGAGGTCGATGGTCATGAGCTGCTCCCTGTGCTGAAGAAGACGTTCTTGGTCTCGGTGAAGGCGAGGGGGGCGTCCGGTCCGAGCTCGCGCCCGAGACCGGATGCCTTCATGCCGCCGAAGGGGGTCGTGTAGCGCACCGAGGAGTGCGAGTTCACGCTGATGGTGCCCGACTCGACCCCGCGGGCGACGCGGATGCCGCGGGCCAGGTCCCGCGTCCAGATCGAGCCCGAGAGGCCGTAGATCGAGGAGTTGGCCAGCGCGATCGCGTCGGCCTCGTCGTCGAACGGCAGCACCGTGACGACGGGGCCGAACACCTCCTCCGTCGCGATGCGGTCGGTGCGGCCGGCGAGCACGACGGTCGGCGCGAACCACCAGCCGGGGCCGTCGGGGGCGCTGCCGCGGAACGCGACGTCGACCGAGTCGTCGAGGAACGACGCGACCGAGTCGCGGTGGGCCGCGGAGACGAGCGGCCCCATCTCGGTCGCCTCGTCACCCGGCGCCCCGACACGGAACGCCTTCACCGCGGGCTCCAGGAGCTCGAGGAAGCGGTCGAGCACACTGCGCTCGACGAGCAGGCGGCTGCGGGCGCAGCAGTCCTGGCCCGCGTTGTCGAAGACGGAGCCCGGCGCGGCGGCGGCCGCGCTCTCGAGGTCGGCATCCGCGAACACGATGTTGGCGCTCTTGCCGCCGAGCTCGAGGGTGGACGGCTTCAGCCGCTCCGCGCAGCCCGCGGCGACGCGCGCGCCCACCTCCGTCGACCCGGTGAACACGACCTTGCCGACGTGCGGGTGGGTCACGAAGCGCTCCCCCACGACCGAGCCGCGGCCCGGCAGCACCTGGAAGAGCCCCTCCGGCAGCCCCGACTCGAGCCCCAGCTCGCCGAGCCGGATCGCCGTGAGCGGCGTCCAGTCGGCGGGCTTCAGCAGCACGGCGTTGCCCGCCGCGAGCGCCGGCGCGAAACCCCACGACGCGATCGTCATGGGGAAGTTCCACGGCACGATCACGCCGACCACGCCGATCGGCTCGTGGAAGGTCACGTCGATGCCGCCCGCGACCGGGATCTGCTGACCGATGAGCCGCTCCGGCGCGCCCGCGTAGTAGTTGAGCACGTCGCGCACATGGCCCGCCTCCCAGCGGGCGGAGGAGATCGGATGCCCCGAGTTGCGCACCTCGAGCTGCGCGAGCTCCTCGACATGCGCGTTCACGACCTCCGCGAACCGCCGGAGGGCGAGCGCCCGGTCGGCCGGGGCGAGCGCGGCCCACGCGCGCTGGGCGAGGCGTGCCCGCTCGGCGGCCGCGTCGACCTGCTCGAGGCTCGTGTGCTCGACCTCGCCGATGACCTGCTCGGTCGCCGGGTCGATCAGGGTGGTCGCGCTCATTCCGATCCCTTCGCTGCACGGTGGGCACGCGCCGCATCGACGAGGCCCGCGAAGAGCCGCGCGTCCTCGGCGGCGTCCTCCTCGGGGTGCCACTGCACGGCGACGCCGAAGGGATGGTCCGGCAGCTCGACCGCCTGGATCGTCCCGTCGTCGCTGCGCGCCGTCACGAGGAGGCCGTCGCCCACCTCGTCGATCGCCTGATGGTGGTAGCTCTTGACGCCGACCGCGGCATCCGGCACGAGCTCGGCCAGCTTCGTGCCCCCGTCTATCGCCACCTCGTTGACGGTGAACACGCCGCCCCTGGCGTTGTAGCGGGTCGAGCCCACCACATCCGGAAGGTGCTGGATGAGGGTGCCGCCCCGGCTGACGTTGAGCACCTGCAGCCCGCGGCAGATGCCGAGGAACGGCAGCTCGCGCTCGATCGCGGCGGTGAGCAGCGCGTCCTCCCAGGCGTCGCGTTCGGGGCGCGGCGCGTCGGTCGTCGGATGCGGCCGCTGGCCGTAGCGGGCGGGGTCGACGTCCTTGCCGCCCGTGATGATGAGGCCGTCGAGGGCGTCGAGCACGGTCGCAGCCACTCCGGCGTCGACCGGCTGCGGCGGCAGCAGCACGGGGATGCCGCCCGCGCGGTAGACGGCCTCGAAGTACACCTTCGGGAGGAAGGCGGCCTGCACGTCCCACACGCCGGTCTGCGCCTGCTCGAGGTAGGTGGTGAGGCCGATGATCGGCGCGGTCTCAGAAACGCTCAAAGTTACGCACCCGCTCCCAGTCGGCGCGCTGGAGCTCAGAGCGAAGGCCATTTCTGGCCTTCGCCGCGACGCCAGCGCCGGTGGCCGTCTCGGCCACCGGTCGGTCGAGTTCAGAAACGCTCAAAGTTACGCACCCGCTCCCAGTCGGTGACCGCGGACTCGAACGCCGCGAGCTCGACGCGCGCGTTGTTGAGGTAGTGGTCGACGACGTCGTCGCCGAAGGCCTCGCGGGCGACCGCGGATGCCGAGAACAGCTCCGCCGCCTCGCGCAGCGTCGACGGTACGCGCGGCGCATCCGAGGTGTACGCGTTGCCCTGCAGCAGCGGCTCGAGCTCGAGCTCATTCTCGATCCCGTGGAGGCCGCCCGCGATGATCGCGGCGACCGCGAGGTAGGGGTTCACGTCGCCGCCGGGCACCCGGTTCTCGACCCGGAGGCCCGCGCCGTGGCCGACGACCCGCAGTGCGCAGGTGCGGTTGTCGAGCCCCCAAGCGACGGCGGTCGGGGCGAAGCTGCCCTCCGCGTAGCGCTTGTAGGAGTTGATGTTGGGGGCAGAGAAGAGGGTCAGCTCGCGCATCGTCGCGAGGATGCCGGCGATCCAATGCCGCATGAGGGGCGAGAAGCCGTGCTCCCCGTCGCCCGCCATGACGGGGGTGCCGTCGGCGTCGCGCACCGAGAGGTGGATGTGGCAGGAGTTGCCCTCGCGCTCGTTGAACTTCGCCATGAAGGTGAGCGACTTGCCGTGCGCGTCGGCGATCTCCTTCGCGCCGTTCTTGTAGATCGTGTGGTTGTCGCAGGTGGCGAGCGCCTCGGTGTAGCGGAAGGCGATCTCCTGCTGCCCGAGGTTGCACTCGCCCTTGACGCCCTCGCAGTACATGCCGGCCCCCTCCATGCCGAGGCGGATGTCGCGCAGCAGGGGCTCCATGCGCGTGGAGGCCAGGAGGGCGTAGTCGATGTTGTAGTCAGACGCCGGGGTGAGGTCACGGTATCCCCTCGCCCACGCCTCCCGGTAGGTGTCGTCGAAGACGATGAACTCGAGCTCGGTGCCGACGAAGGCGGTGAGGCCGCGCGCGGCGAGCCGGTCGAGCTGGGCCTGCAGCACGGCGCGCGGGCTCTGCACGATGGGGGTGCCGTCGAGGTTCTCGAGCGCGGCCATGACGAGGGCGGTGCCGGGCAGCCACGGGATGCGGCGCAGCGTGTCGAAGTCGGGCTTCAGCACCATGTCGCCGTAGCCGGTCTGCCAGCTGGAGAGGCGGTACCCGTCGACCGTGTTCATCTCGACGTCGACCGCGACGAGGTAGTTGCAGGCCTCGGCGCCGTGGGCCGCGACGTCGTCGACGAAGAGCCGCCCGGAGACGCGCTTGCCGACGAGCCGGCCCTGCATGTCGGGGAAGGCGACGATGACGGTGTCGACCTCCCCCGCCGCGATGAGGCCCTCGAGCTCGCCGAGCTCGAGGTTCCCGGAGCGAACCGCCATGACTCTCCCCTCGTCGAATCGGCCCTCGACCCGACCATTACACCCTAGACATCGCCGTGCGCCTGTCGCACCGCGTCACGAGATGTTTACATCCAAAGGTAGACATCAGGTACCAATTGACGCCATCCTCTTCCCCAAGCGTGGACGCCGGAGTCCCGATGCGTCCATACCCCCACTGCGGAAGGACCCTCATGGCAGAGCTGAAGAAGGTGGGCGGCGTCACCTACACGTCGGCCGGATCCGAGTACTTCGACAAGCGCAGGCTCAAGCGGGCGGCCGGGGTGTGGGGCCTCTGGGGTCTCGCGGTCGCCGCGGTCATCTCGGGCGACTTCTCCGGCTGGAACGCCGGCATCGGCTTCGCGGGCTTCGGCGGCTACCTGATCGCCTTCGTGCTGCTCGTGATCATGTACTACGGCCTCGTCTTCTCCATCGGCGAGATGGCCGCCGCCATGCCGCACACGGGCGGCGCCTACTCCTTCGCCCGCTCGGCGATGGGCCCATGGGGAGGCCTCGCGACCGGGCTCGCCGAGACCGTCGAGTACGTCGCGACGACCGCGGTGGTCGTCTACTTCACCGCCCAGTACACGAACGGCATCACGACCCAATTGCTCCACTTCGACCTGTCGGCGAACATGTGGATCTGGTGGGCGGTGCTCTACCTCATCTTCATCGCGCTCAACGCGGCCGGTGCCGCCGTCTCGTTCCGCTTCGCGATCGTCGTGTCGATCCTCTCCATCGGCATCATCGTCGCCTTCGGCGTCATGGCCCTCGTGTCGGGCAGCGTCGACTGGGGAAGCCTCTGGAACATCCCGATCGACGAGGACGCCTTCGGCTCCAACGCGATCCTCCCGAACGGTCTGCTGCCGCTGCTGTTCGCGCTGCCCTTCGGCATGTGGCTCTTCCTCGGCATCGAGCAGCTGCCGCTCGCCGCGGAGGAGTCGCACAACCCCTCCCGCGACATCCCCCGCGCCGGCGTGTGGGCGCGCGGAACGCTCATCGTCACGGGCCTCATCGTGGTGTTCCTCAACACGGGCGTGCTGGGCGCGGAGGCGACGGGCGGCTCGCTCGAGCCTCTGCTGGACGGCTTCCGGGTGATCGTCGGAGACCAGCTCGCCGCCCTGCTCTCCCTGTTCGCGGTGATCGGCCTGTTCGCCTCGCTGATGGGCATCATGTTCGCCTACGGACGCAACATGTACTCCCTCTCGCGCGCCGGGTACTACCCGAAGTTCCTCTCCTACACGGGCACGAGGCAGACCCCGTGGGTGGCGCTCGTCGTCGGCGCCGCGATCGGGTTCGTCGCCCTCGTGGTCGTGCAGGCGGCCGGAGGCGACGCGAGCCCCGCGGGTGTGATCGTGCTCAACATCGCGTGCTGGGGCGCCATCGTCTCGTACTGCCTGCAGAGCATCGCGTTCCTCGTGCTGCGGAAGAAGTTCCCGAACGCGCCGCGCCCCTACAAGAGCCCCTGGGGGCTGTTCGGGGCGTGGTCGGCGCTCATCATCGGCATCGCGACGTTCATCGGCTTCCTCGTGAACCCGACCTTCTTCCTCGCGATCATCGCGATCATCATCATCTACGCGCTCATCTTCATCGGGTTCGCGGTGTACGGGCGCCACCGTCTCGTGCTCTCGCCCGAGGAGGAGTACGCGCTCTCGGGCGGCCTGCACGGCGACCCGCAGAAGGAGGGCTACGACGCCATGGAGGGCGAGGTGTTCGAGGGCGAGCCGAAGGCCTGAGACCGGCCGGGGCATCCCCGCGGAGCCCGTCCCCCGTGCGACGGAGGGCGGGCTCCGTCGTGCGCGGGAGGCGGGGGCGGCGGTGGGGGCGGTGGAATGGCGGCATGACCACCGCATCCCCCGCCCCCGCCCCCGCCCCGGCTCCCGACCCCGCCGCAGCGGCCCGCCCCCGCGACCGCGCCGCCGAGCAGCGCGCCCGCAACGGCCGCCGCCCCGACCGCGGTCCCGTGCTGCCCGACCGCGTGTCCTGGCGCGCCGTCGCCGTCTTCCTCGTGCTGGCGTTCGGGCTCGCGTGGCTCGTGGAGCTGCCGGTGTGGCTCTCGGGCGAGGGGATGGAGTCGGAGCTCTTCTTCCCGCTCACGGCGGTCATGATGTTCACTCCGACCGTGGCGGCGCTCGTCACGGTGCTGCTCGTGAAGCGGCCCCCGAGCATCCCGCGGCTGCTCGGCATCTGGCCGCTGCGGCCCGTGGGCCGCACGATCGGCGTGACGCTGCTCGCGGGGCTCGTGTTCACGCTGCTGCCGATCGCCGCCCTGCTGCTCGGCGGGGCGATGGGGCTCGTGCAGCTCGACCTCGTGCACTTCGGCGCCTTCGCCGAGCAACTCGCCGAGCTCGGCATCGAGCTGAAGGGCATGCCGATCGCCGCCGCCGCGCTGCTGCAGTTCGCCGCGCTTCCGCTCGTGACGCTGCAGACCGCGTTCGCGACGGTCGGCGAGGAGCTCGGATGGCGCGGCTGGCTCGTGCCGAACCTGCGGCCGCTCGGCGTCTGGCCCGCCCTCGTCGTCTCGGGCGTCGTGTGGGGTCTGTGGCACGCGCCGGTGATCCTGCTGGGGTACAACTACCAGCGCCCGGATGCCGTGGGGCTCGCCTGCATGGTGCTCTGGACGACGCTGCCCGGAATCCTGCTCGGGTGGCTGCGGCTGCGCACCGCGTCGGTGTGGCCGGCGGTCTTCGCCCACGCCGCGATCAACGCGACGACCGGCACCACCTTCGTGCTCCTCGCCGCCGGGCAGGACGCCGCGGACTTCGTGTGGGGCACCTTCCTGGGCTGGCCCGGTCTCATCCTCATGACGGTGCTCGTGCTCGTCGTGCTCGTGTCGGGCGCGTGGCGTCGTGAGCCGCGACCGGGGCTCACGCTCGCCGAGTCGCGGGGCGGGGCGGCCGCCTGAGCCGACCGCTCAGACGATGTTGTGGTTGCGGGCGAGCAGGTTCTCGGGGTCGAACGCCCGCTTGACCGCCCGCAGCCGCTCGAGGGTGGCCGGCGGGTAGATCCGCGCGAGGTGCGCGGGATCGGACGCCTCGACGAAGTTGCCGTAGCTGCCCGTGGTGCGGGCACGCACCGGCCGCCACGACTCCTCGGCGGCCTCGGCGAGCTCCGGCGGGGTTCCGGGCGGCAGGAACGCCACCCGGAACAGCAGCACCTCGGCCTCGCGGATCGCGAACGCGGTGGCCTCCGGGTCGATGCGGGAGAACGCCCCGCCGAGGTAGCGCGCGGATGCGACGGCCGGGCCCGCGTAGTCGGCGACGGCCGAGGCGAAGGCGTCGACCACCTCGTCGTCGAAGTCGGCGAACCCCTCACCGCCGACGACGGGCACGGGCGGCGGGGCGGCCGCGGAGGCGACGAGCTCGCCGTAGGGGCGGCGGGCGATCTGCGAGCCGGTCACCCCCGGGAGCTCGAGCAGCGGCGCGATCGCGGCGCGGCCGGCCTCCTCGTCGTCACCCGCGTAGCAGACGAGCAGCTGGGCGGTGCGGGGGGCGCCGGACGGCAGCGCCGGCAGCGCGAGGAAGGTGACGGAGAGCTCGTCCGGCGCGAGCCGCATGGCGTCGCGCCATGCCCGGAGCGTCGCGGCGAGGTCGTCGAAGCCCACCTCGATGCGACCGCCGACGACCGCGGGCAGGGACGCGGGCCGGAAGGTGAAGTGGGTCGCGACGCCGAAGTTGCCGCCGCCGCCGCGGAGGGCCCAGAACAGCTCGGGCTCGGACGCCGCGGACGCCGTGATGCAGCGGCCGTCGACCGTGACGAGCTCGACCGCCTCGAGCACGTCGACCGTGAGCCCCACCGAGCGCACGAGCCAGCCGACCCCGCCTCCGAGGGCGATGCCCCCGACGCCCACCTCGCGCGTGTCGCCCGAGGTGATGACGAGCCCGTGCGGGGCGAGCGCGTCCGCGACCTCGCCCCACGTCGCGGCGGTGCCGACACGCACCGTGCCGTCGCCGCGCACCTCGACGGTGTCGAAGGCGGCCATGTCGATCACGAGACCGCCCGGGTTCGGGAAGGAGTTCGCTCCGTGCCCGCCCGAACGCACCGAGACGGGCAGGCCGTGCTCGCGCGCGAGGCCGAGCGCCTCGGCCACCTGCTCGGGGGTTGACGGCCGCACGATCACCGCCGGGTCTCCCGCGCCCGCGTACACCGAGCGCACCTCCTCGTATCCCGCGTCCCCGGGAAGCAGGATCTCGGCGTCGGTGGCACGGCGCAGCGCCGTCAGCTCGGTCATGCGGTGTCCTCTCGTGGCTCCCGCCACGCTACCGGGGGCGTGCGACATCCGGGCCCGAGGGCTGGGCCCTCGTGAACGTGGTCCGCATCTTGACCGTGGCCTGACGCGAGTGGACAATCACGGAAAGAGAGTCCGACTCACAAAGGGGGATAGGACTATGAAGCTGACCACGAGGCTCGCAATCGTCGCGGTCGCTTCATTCATTTTTGCGGGCGGGTTCGGTCTCAGTTCAGTTGCGTACGCCGATGAATCCAGCAGTCCTGTCCTGATCGGCACAGGCGACCTTTCTTGCGCACGGGCCATCGCCACAACACACAACAGCGGCACCCAGCGAGGCCAGCTGAACGTCACCGGCTACGGCCTGTCGGTCCCAGGTTGTACCACCACAGTCCAGGCACAGCCCACTGGATACCTCGGAAGCAGCGCATATCTGCGTACAGCCGGCGGCGTCTGCTCCTCAGTTCCTCAGTCGCTGTGACGTATAGCACGACGACAACGGCGTACAAGAGCAGCATGGCCTACCTCTACTCGCCTTGTGTGCGGCCCTCGCAGATGTCCGGTGGCGGGGTCGGCTACTTCTACACCGGCAGCGGGTACGCAACGAAGCCCGTGCAAGCGCCGTACCTACCGTTCAGTTGAGCGAGAGGACGAGAAGCGATGAACGAGAAGAAGATGAAGCGACCCGTGAAGACCATCCTCGGATGGGCCCTGGTGGTCACGGTGGCGGCAGGCAGTGCCGCGGTCGGCGTGATCGTGGGTCGCACGATGGCTCCCGCCGATGCCGCACCCGGTGCAGCCGTACCGGTCAATGAAGGAGCTCCCCTCGCGTTCGAGATCAACCGGTTCGGCCAGACCTTCGGCGACTACGGCGTCGGGCTGCGCGACGACCCCGGTGCGAACCCCGAGCTCATCCGCGTGATCGGTATCGACGGCGTCGAAGGCTACGCCTATACGACCGAGGTCTTCGGGGTACCGGCGGCCACCCTCGAGGAGGCCGCGCGCATGACCGAGGACACGCTCGAGGAGAAGCAGGTTCCGGTGTACGAGCAAGACGGGCGAACCGTCATCGGCACCTACATCGCAAACGCCGGCTACGGCGATCGCTCCTCGACCGGCTGAGCGCGCCCGCCGTAGGTGATCGAGACGCGTGCCGACGGCGGCGTCGCGCGTCTCGAGAGCACCACCGCGGTCACCCCACCGCCACCCCGGGTCACACCGCCGCCGACGGCTCATCCGGTGTCGGGCAGGGTCTCGTATCGTCGCCCGAGGGGGCTGGTCCAGTGGAGCACGCCGGGTCGTGGCTGGCTGACGCGCCATCCGCCATGGTGTTTCAGGGTGTGGTGACCGCGGCTGAGGTGGGCGAGGTTGCCGTGGTCGGTGCGACCGTCGTGCTGCCAGTCACAGGTGTGGTCGATGTCGCTGCGGTGGGTGCGGATGTTGCAGCCGGGGAAGCGGCAGGAGCCGTCGCGGACGCGCAGCCACCGTCGAAGCCCGTCGGGGATCTGATAGCTCGTGCGGCCCAGCGAGAGCGCCACGCCGGTCTCAGGGTGGGTCAGCAGCCGGTACAGCGACGGCGTCTCGGCGGTGAGGCGACGTGCGGTCACCGGATCGATCGGGCCGACACCCTCGAGGGTGCCGGGCTCGTCACCGCCTAGGAGCGTCTGCACGGGGACCGTCACGATGACCGTCGGCACGACCCCCTGGAACGGGCCGAGCGAGGCCTCCTGCGCGACGAGCAGTTCCCCCGCCGTGCCCCCGAGCGCTTCCTGCATGGTGGGTCCCAGATCGAGCGCGGTCTGCCGGTCCAGGAGGGCGTCGGCGAGCACGTCTGCGCGCAGCTGGGTGACGGTGCGCGGGTCTCCGTCGGCCCGGTGCCGGTGCGCGGCGCCGGTCAGCCGGTCGTGGATCGCCGCCGCATCCACCGCCCCCAGGTAGGCGGTGAGATAGGCCATGCCGTCCGCCGCGGACTCGATCGTGACCGCACGGTCCAGGAATGCCGTCGCGCACCGCTTCGCCATCGCCTCCGGCACCCGCCTCTCCCGGAGGGTGCGCACCGTGCGCGTGAAACGAGCTGCCGTCTGCGTGCGCGCCCGCCCCAGCGCCAGCCGCTCGACCGCGGCACGCTCGGCCGGCTCCAGGCCCGCGAGCTCGTTCACCATCACCTGCGCGTGCCGGTACGAGAACGACCCCTCCGCGAGGGATGCGAACGTCGCCGGCAGGGACTCGATCAGCACGCGCGCCTCGCCGATCAGCCGCTCGGCCGTCCGCTCCGGAACCCGCAGCGCGCATGCCAGTTCAGCCCGTCGCGACCGCTCGCGCAGCGGAGTGTCGATGCTCGTGAACTCGGCGTCGAACGCTTCCGCGAACTCACGGATCGCCTCGGTGCGTCGAGCCGTGAGCGCGTCGATCTCAGCCTGCAGAACGACCACCCGATCGAGGGCGGCATCCGCTCTCGAGAACGGTTCGGGCGTCTTCGGGTTCATGACTCAAGCGCATCGTGAGCCACCGACACCCCCGACCCGAATCGCCGCGTTCTCCCCCGCCGTGGGCTCCCTCCAGCGCCTTCGTTACCGGATCGTGACATCACAAGGACGGTGCTCTCGAGGCGCATCCGCCACCGCTGAGCGCGACACGCTCCGCAACCACCACCGCGCCTCAGAACACCGTCGCCACGAACCCCACGACGCGCGGATCCGGGACGCGCGCCCCCTCCACCTCGGGGATCAGCCGCCAGCGGTCGAAGGCCGTGCACGGATGCGAGACGCCCAGCAGCACGACCTCGCCCACCGCGAGCACCGCATCCGGGGCGAGCTCGACGCGGGCGTGCTGGTCGTTGAGGGCGGTGACGCGGGCGCCCGGGAGCGCGCGCCCGTCCGCGGTCTGCAGCACGACCGGCAGGTCGAGGTCGCTCGGCACGTCGCGCTTGCCCGCGTCGAGCAGCACGAGGCCGGGCTCGGGACGCGACACGACGCGGGCGAAAACCGTGAGCGCGGGCGCGAAGGGGAGCGCCGCGGTGCGCGTGTAGAAGACGTCGTCGTGTGCCTGGAACGCGCCCGAGCGCAGGATCACGCGGGCGCGGTCGGTGAGCGGCGCGAGCTGCTCCGCCACCAGATCGAACCAGGTCGACCCACCCGCGGTGACGATCGGATCCGGGATCCCGTGGGCGGCGAGCAGCGCGCCGGCGAGCTCCGCGAGCCCGGCGAGGTAGGACCGCACCCGGGCGACCGTCTCCGGCTCGCGGTCGGCGCCGTAGCTGCCCTCGTATCCGGTCGCCCCGCGCAGGCGCAGGCGGGGCTCCGCCGCGACCGCGTCCGCCACGGCGAGCGCCGCCGCCACCCCGCGTGCCCCCGTGCGCCCGCCCGCGTCGCCGAGTTCGACGAGCACGTCGATCGGCCGCTCCCCCGCCGTCGCGGCGAGGGCGGCGACCGACTCGGGCGAGTCGACCCAGCAGGCGAGCTCGAGCCCCGGATGCGCGTCGAGCTCCGCCGCGATCCAGGCCGCGGCGACCGGGTCGACGACCTCGTTCGCGAGCAGGATGCGGTTCACGCCCGCGGCGCGCGCCACCTGCGCCTGCCACGCGGTCGCGACCGTGAGGCCCCAGCATCCGGCGTCGAGCAGGCGCCGCCAGAGCACGGGCGCCATCGTGGTCTTGCCGTGCGGCGCGAGCACGAGGCCCCGCTCCGCGGCCCAGCCGGTGAGCGTCGCGACGTTCGCGTCGGCTGCCGCCCGTTCGAGCACGAGCAGCGGCGTCGCGAACGCGGACACCGGATGCGCCTCCGCGGCGACCTCGGACACGCGCCTCCCCCACAGCGCGGGCGGCACCGACTTGTGCCGCACGCTCAGCACGGGATCGAGGTCGAGGCTCGGGCTCTCGGGGACGCTCATGCGCCTATCGTGGCAGGGTGAGCACCGCCCGCCGAGCCCCACGCGCCCGCCGGCGCGGACGCGTGCGCGCGGGTGTCACGATCACGGCCGCCGTGATCGCGTGCGCGGCGGCCGGCTCCCTCGCCTACGCGGCGAGCCCCATGATGGCGGAGGACGCCCCGCTCGCCCACGCGCGCGCGACGGTCACGGTGACCGAGACGGCGGACGCCGTCGTGCTGACGCCGGACGCGCCGGGCGATCGGGGGCTCGTGTTCCTCGCGGGCGCGCGCGTCGACCCCGCGGCGTACGCCGACAAGCTGAGCGGGGTCGCGGCATCCGGTATCACGGTCGTGATCGCGCGGCCGACCCTCAACTTCGCGATCCTCGAGACGCGACCTTTCGCCGCGTGGGAGGGGCTCGCCCCGGGCGTCGAGCACTGGGCGGTCGGCGGGCACTCGCTCGGCGGGGTGCGCGCGTGCATGTACGCAGCGGATCCGGCGAACGACATCACCGGTCTCGCGCTGTTCGGCTCGTACTGCTCCGTCGACCTGTCCGGCTCGGGCCTCCCCGTGCTGAGCCTCGCGGGCGGCGAGGACCGCCTGTCGACCCCGGAGAAGATCGCGGCGGCCGCGCCGCTGCTGCCCGCCGACGCGGTCTTCACGACGATCCCCGGCGCGAGCCACGCGCAGTTCGGCGACTACGGCATCCAGCCGGGCGACGGCCCGCAGGACGCCGACGACGCCGAGGTGCGCGCGGCGATCACGGATGCCATGGTCGCGTTCCTGGGCTGAGCCGCGGAGTGTGGCGGCACGCACTCGCCACCCTCCGCGTCGCTCACGCCTCGAGCGCCACCCGACGTCGGCGCAGGCCCAGCAGCACCGCACCGCTCATGAGCGCGGCCACCGCGAGCGCGACGAGCCCGCCGACGGCCGCACCGGTCGCCGAGAGCGAGAAGGCGGTGACGGTGAGCGCGGCGCTGCCGCTCGCGCTGCCGCTCGACACGACGACCGTGTGGGCACCCACCGGCGTCGAGGCGGGGATGCGCACGTCGAGCGAGATCCGTCCGCTCGCATCCGCGACGGCCGTCGCGAGCAGCTGGGGCGTCGAATGCAGCGTCACGTCGACGGGCGCGCCCACCGGAAGCCCCGACGCCTCCACGTGCACGACGCCCCCCTGGCGCACCGTGGATGCGGAGAGCACGACGCTCACGGGCGCGGCCGCCGGAGCCGTCTCGGGGTCGGTCGCGGGGTCCGCGGGCGCGGCCGGCGGGTCGATCCCGGCGTCCGGGTCGCCCGGAACGGGGTACTCGGCGAGGTACTTCGGCGCCGTCTCCTCCTGGCGCTCGCCCACGCCGTTGATGATCGCCGCGTAGATGCCCTCTCCGCCGAGCGACACCGTCAGCAGGTGGTGCATCCGGATGCCGGGCTCGCCCTTCGGCACCTCGAAGCCGCCGTCGACGACGATCTCGTCCTCCTCCGTGTCCGAGGTGAAGTTCGAGTACGACCCGAGCCCCCACGCCTCATGCGTCGTCACCCCGGCGTCGACCTTGTAGGCAGCCCACCCGCGCACTCCGTCGTGGTTCCAGGCGGCCTGGTCGGGCACGTCGTAGGGCAGCTCGTTCTGGTAGAAGATCGTGCGGCCTCCCTGGCCCTTCCAGAGCACGTTGTACTTCTGGTAGTGCTCCACGAAGAGCCCGTACGCCGACACGTCGTCGCCGTTGACCACGAGACCGTAGTCGGAGGTGTTGGCGTTCCAGCCGATGCCCTCTCCGTGGTCGCCGCGCCACGACCACAGGTGATCGATGACGGTGTCGTCGGCGTTGACGATCATGGCCGCCTTGACCTTGCCCGCCACGGGTCCCCCGACGCGCATGTACACGTCGTTGAGCACGATCGGGTTCGCCGAGTGGTCGGCGTGCCCACCCTTGTCGCCGACCACGAGCAGCGCGGGCGACTCGGTGACGGCGGCGTCGAACAGAAGGCCCGCGAGCCGCACCCCGTCGACGTCCGCGACGTGCATCCCGAAGGAGTCACCCGTCGGAATGATCGTGGCGAGACCGAGCCCCAGGATCACGGTGTTCGGGCGCGTCACCTGCAGCGTCTGGTCCATGCGGTAGACGCCCGGCGTGAACAGGATGTTCTTGCCCGCGGCGAGCGCGGCGTTCACCTGCGCGGCGGTCGCCCCCTCCTTCACGATGAAGAAGCCGGTGAGCGGCAGGGAGGCCCCGTCGGATGCGTCGGTGCCGTCGGCCCACGTCACGCCCGTGGTGCCGCTGCGCACGCCCGGCACGAAGACCGACCAGTCGCTCGCGGCGTTCACGTTGCTGCCCGAGAGGTAGACGAAGGGCTTCTCGGCGACCGTGCCGGTGGTCGCGACGTCGGTGATCGGCGGCGTGGGCCAGGTGCCCGCGGGCAGGGTTCCCTGCACGCCGGAGAACACCATGTTCCAGTTGCTGCCGTCCCACGCACCGAGGGTGCTGTCGCGCGTGTACCACTGCTGCTGCGCGCCGCTGAACACAGTGCCGCTGACGCGCGAGTCGGAGACGAACCCGCCCGAGGCCCAGCCGAACTGCCGCGAGTTCAGCTGCAGGTCGCCCGCGACGTCGACGCGGCGCAGCGGCGCAGCCTGCGACACGGCCCATCGGCCCGTGCCGTTCGTGGGCACGTAGCGCACGTTCTCCACGGAGCGCCAGAAGTTCTGGGTGGCGTTCATGTTGAACCAGTCGGCGTCGACCCAGTCGCCGCCGTGGATCTCCACCTCGCCGGGGTTGAGGCCCGCACCCGAGAGCGCCGTGTAGAAGCCGATCCTCGCGTCGACCGTGTACTCGCCCGGGGTGAAGAGGAACTGCCAGCGCCCCTCGCCGAACTGGTCGGCCTCCTGGTCGATGAACACCGCGTCGATCGCCGCCTGGATGTCGGCCGCGCTCATGCTCGGCTCGAAGACGAGCGTGCGGTCGCCGAACAGCGAGGTGGTCGGGAACACGGTCGCCTGCGGCGCGAGCACGTTGACCTCCCAGATCGAGACGCCGTACTGGGTCGCCCGGGTGACCGCGAGGATGCGCAGGTAGCGCGCCGTGGTCTCGGGGAAGCGCGTCAGCTGGTAGCCGGCGCTCGCGACGTCGCGCACCTGCGCGACGGTCGTCCAGCTGCTGCCGTCGTTCGAGGCGAGCACGTCGAAGTCCTTCGCGTATGCGGCCTCCCAGACGGTCTTCACACCGCAGACCGGGGTGGGCGCGCCGAGGTCGAGCTGGATCCACTCGCCGTCGCGGCCGACCCAGTTGCCCGAGCCGGGGGGCTGCTCCTCGACGCCCGAGTCCCAGCGCGAGCCGCCCCAGTCGGGCCAGGTGTAGGTGTTGTCGAGGGCGAGGGCGGCGTTGCCGTGCGACGCCGAGCCGGTGATCGTGCTCTGCGGGATGGTGCGGCTGCAGCTCGTCTGGGTGCCGACAGGCTGCCCGGTCGCCGAGAACACCTGGAACTCGTAGAAGGAGTAGCCGAAGGTGCTGCCGCGGTGGATGCCCTGCATCCGCACGTAGCGCGCATCCGTCGCCGCGAACGGCACCGAGTGGGTGCCGGCGGTCTGATCGCGCTGCTCGGCGACCGTGGTCCAGTGGACGCCGTCGACGGAGGTCTCGATGTCGTAGTCGCGGCCGTAGGCGGCGCCCTCCCACAGCAGCTTCACCTTGTCGACGGAATACACGGCGCCGAGGTCGACCTGGAACCACTCGTCGTCGGAGCCGTTCCAGCTGCCGTCGAGGGCGCTGCCCCACTTGGTGCCGGTGTTGCCGTCGACGGCGTTCGCGGCGGGGTCCTGGGCGGAGGAGGCGGATGCCGCCTTGCCGAGCGCGACGTTGATCCCGGAGGGGTCGGTCACGGTCACCGAGACGGGCGCGTAGGCGATGTTGCCGTGGTCGTCGGTCGCGGTCACGTAGAACTTCCAGACTCCGGCGTCGGCCGGCGCGGTCACCGTCCAGCTGCCGGCGCCGGCGGGGATCGAGGCGGCGGCGGTGAGCGATCCGTCGCCCGTGGCGTAGTTGCCCGACTTCTGCACGACGACGGTCGTCGGGTCGGACTCCGGGTCGCTCACGGTCGCGTTCAGGGTGAAGGTGCTGCCGCCCGGCACCGAGATGGCGGACGCGGTGACGCCGGAGATCGCCGGGGGCCTGTTGCCGGATGCGGCGGGCCCGCCGTACGCGGCGGCGACGGCGTACCAGGCGGCGCGCTTCTTCTCGCCGGGGAACAGGTTGAACCACACCCCGCCGAAGTCGGTCTCGGTGCCGAAGTGGAACATGGTGGCGCCGAGCGCGACGCCCGCGTTCGCCGTGATGACGTTCCACGCGTCGGTGTAGGCCTGTGCCTTCGCGGCGTCGGAGGGCTCGGACGGCTTGCCCGTGGCATCCGCCGCCGTCTCCCACTCGCCCTGCGGGCCCGTCTCGGTCACCACGTAGGGGACGGTGTAGCCGCCCGCTGACCACGCGGCCTGCACCCCGGAGAGGGCGCCGTAGGCGTTGATCGCGTAGAGGTCGAGCGAGGGGGCGTTGGCCTTGAGGTACGGCCAGGCGCCGACCCAGGCGTCGGTCGAGGTGACCGGGTGGTTCGCGTCGATGGCCTTCACGTCCTGCGCGAGCTCCTCGACGAAGGCCGCGTAGGCGTTGCGCTGCGCTTCGAGCTGGCTGCCGGTGTAGCAGTTGCCGAGCCCGAGCAGCGACTCGTTGCCGAGGCTCCACATGAGCACGGCGGGGTCGTCCTTGTACTGCGCGACGTAGCTGGCGACATCGCTGCGGACGGCGTCCAGGTAGCTGCCGGTGCCCGCGACGAAGTCGGGGCAGCCGCCCGAGCCGGGACCGCCGCCGGGCTGGATCCAGAACCCGGCGATGACGCGGATGCCGTGGTCGGCCGCCGCGTCGAACAGCACGTGCGAGTCGGCGTCGGTGCCCCAGGTGCGGATGGTGTTGACGCCGAGCGAGACGAGGTCGTCGAGGTACTCGTCGAGCTTCGCCGCCGAGATGGCGCCGGCGCCGGTGGTCTTCGGTCCCCAGGTGAGGCCCTTCACGATGTAGGGGGCGCCGTCGACGTAGAGCTTCCAGTCGCCGTAGCCGCCGACCACCTCGACGGTCTTGCCGGTCGGGGTGGCGGGCGAGGAGACGGCGACGGAGCCGTAGACGCGCAGCTCCCAGATGGAGTAGCCGTAGGTGAGGTTGCGGGCCGTGCCCTCGATCTTGACGTAGCGTCCGGTGACGCCGGTCAGCGGCACGACGTCGTTGCGGGCGCCCCCCGCCATTCCGGTCTTGGTCGCGGCGACCGTCCAGGCGGCGCCGTCGTCGGAGACCTGGATGGTGTAGTCCTTCGCGTTGGCGGCCTCCCAGTCGATCTGCACCTCGGAGATGTCGGAGCGGGCTCCGAGGTCGACCTGGATCCACTGCGGATCGACGCCGTGCGCCGACTCCCAGCGCGTGGCGGGGTTGCCGTCGACGGCGCGCGAGGCGACGGCGCCGGTGGCGGGGCTGGAGGCGGTGGCCGGCTTGCCCTGCGAGAGCAGGATCGGCCCCGCGGCCGCGGCAGGCGAGGCGGTTTCGAGGATCGAGACGCCGACGCCTCCGAGGGCGAGGGCGACGGCCGCGAGCGCGGCTGTCAGTCGCATCCCGCGCGGGGATCGGGGGGTGGTGGGCTGGGTGCGCACAGAGGCGGCTCGCGTCATTGCGGGGCTCCGAGATCGATGGGAGTTTACTTACTGCCTAGTAAGTAAGTGCTATCAATCGGCAATTGTGGACCCCCGAGGCGGGCGCGCGCAAGTGCCCCCGGCGACGGCCCCCCGTGGGAGCGCGGCCATGCGCGTGGGCGACGGCCGCGGATCACCGAGCCAGGAGGGCAGAGGGCAACGAGAAAGCCCCGCCTCTCAGGATGAGGCCACCAGCCACTAGCGAGCTGCGGCGTTCCTCGCGCGCTTCCTTTCGGCCTCGATCGCCTGCCTCGCCATGATCAGGTAGTCCTCTCGGGTGTCCGTCAGCACGAGCGAGTCTTCGCCGTAGGCCGCGAAGGCGATGTCGACCAGTCGCTCCGGATCTGCGATCCCTGCGTGACGTGCGAGGATTCCGAGATCGAAGAGATCTTGATCTCGAGACGCAGCCAGCTTCATGGCGATCAGCTCTTCGATCGTCGCGATGGTTGCCGTCACTCCGGTCGGATCGAGAGGAACTCGCGATGCGGGAGGGATGAACGAGGCGCCGTTCGCGTTGGCGTCACCGCAGCGTCGATGTCCGTTGTGAACCGCGTTTCGCGATCGCCCGGAAACAGCATCGCCATGGCCGAGCCGCCGATGACGTGCACCCGAGCATCGATTCCCTCATCCGTCAGCCGCTGCTTCAGCACGTCGAGCAGTCGGCGGACCTCATTGGGATCCATTCGATGTTCGTTGGTCGCCATCAGACGCGCGACAGGCTGCGCTCATCGATGAAGATGTTGAGCCGCCTCAGATGTTCGGGAGTCGACTTCTTCGCACGCTCCCGAAGAGCCGGGAAGTCCGAAACGAACCAAGGCTCCGCGAGCTTGCTCGTCTTGGTCCAGGCTGGACGCTTCGACCGCGGCAGGGCGTGCGCGAACGACGCACGCATCAGTGTGTCCCATCGCTTGTCCGGCAACGGGGTGGGCGCAAGTGCGATTTCCGAAGGATCCACAAGCTCCGCGTTGTCGTGCAGTTCTTTCACCGCGTGCGTGAGCAGCCGCAGCGGAAACGTCGAATCCTTGCTCGAGATGAGCGAATCCGCGAGCGACTCCGCAACACGGTACGGCGCGTAACGCGACATGCGACTCTCCGCTCCGGCTGTCAGCCGAAGGCTCGCCCCCATCGCAGCGAGAGCCTCACGCAGGGAGTTGAGCTTGATCGTGCCTTCGGACTCGGAGCGCTCGAGCTGGGAAACGGCGCTGGGAGTGACCCCCAGTCGCCTGGCGAGCTCGTTGACGCTGATGCCCGCCGCGAGCCGAGTCGACTTGATCGTCGATGTCATCGTCGCTCCCCCTCAATCCTCTGATTTTAGCTATAGCTACATTTCAGCGGTTCAGGATAGCAAACTTCTCGGGCCGAGAACGCTGCGCCACACGGCCGCGCGAATGGCAATCGCCGTCGGAGCGGAGTCGAGGTCACGCGACGAATGCAAACATGCACAAAGCCCCGTTCCTGGCGAGAGGAGACGGGGCTTCGAGTACACCCCCCGGGACTTGAACCCGGAACCCACTGTTTCCCAGCCGGTGATCGCGCTCCGTGGGCCGAGGGTATCCGCGACTAGGCTCGCCGCGTGACCCCCGAATGGGGGCCGCGCGCACAAGATTCCCTAGCGCGAGACTCGGGTATGAGAACCGAGATCCTCGCGCCTGCGACGTGGCAGCCCGAGCTCGATCGATTTCGCGGCTACCAGGTCGCCACCGGTCGGCCCGTCTCGTCCATCAAGTTGCGCGACTACCACCTGCGGCGTTTTGCGCGTGCGACTGCCCTACCGCCCTACGACGTCACCCGGGATGACATGCTCGCCCACCTCGAGCACAACTCCCACTGGCGACAGAACACCCGCCGCGCCGCCCGATCCTCTATCGCTGCGTTCTACCGATGGGCTGCCGAAGCAGGCCTCACCGAGCGGAACCTCGCCGAGCACTTCCCCGGCGTATCGTTTTCCCCCGGCAAGCCGCGACCTGCTTCCGATGCGGCGCTCGAGGAAGCCCTCGCGCGCGCAGACGAGCGGGTCCGGCTCATGGTCCAGCTCGCCGCATACGTGGGGCTCCGCTGCTGCGAGGTGTGCCAGGTCTCTACACACGACGTCGTCTCGACCGCCGGCGGGTGGTTGCTGCGCGTGCTCGGCAAGGGTGGAAGGAGCCGCTATGTCCCCATCACTGACGAGCTGGCCAATGAGGTGCTGCGGGCCGGGCCCGGATTCATCTTCAGTGGGCAGATCGACGGCCACCTCTCGGCGGGATACGTGTCCAAACTCATCTCCGCGGTTCTCCCGGTTGGCGAGACCGCACACAAGCTTCGCCACCGATTCGCAACGCGCGCCTACCGCGGGTCGCACGATCTCCGGGCCGTGCAAGAGCTACTCGGACACGCGAGCGTCGCTACGACGCAGATCTACACCGCGATCGACGACGACGACCTGCGACGAGCTGCCGCCGCGGCGGCCTAGCCCTCGAGGCGCTCAATGCAAGCGAGGAGGGCGTCGAGGTCTCGCCCGAACGGATCAGCTAGACCTTCCTTGCAGATCGCCACACGCCGTTCGTGCTCTGCTTGGCGGCGATCACGATCCATCCGGACAAGCACAATCACCAGCAGAACGATGGCGACCACGACTAGAGCTCCCAGGGCGGAGCCAAGGCCGATGAATCCTCGACGGCTCATGGTCATAATGCTAGGGGCTCCCGGAGTACCCTGGCCGCCATGGACATCGTCTCGATCATGCTTCTGCTCCTCGGCTGGGCTGTGAGCCTGGTCGTGCTCTACTTCGTCATCCGGTTCGCCGTCCTGCACGCGATCAGAGATTCCCGGCGGCCCGCACCCACGACCGTCGCACAGCCGCCGGCGGGCCGAGCCTGGTTCGACCAGGACTAGGGCTTGGGTTTGTTGGTGGTGGCGTAGACGCCTCCGTAGACGCCGCCGAGGGCGGTGAGGGTGGCGATGGCGACGTAGATGCCTTCTTGGGCGCTCACGGCGGCGTCGTCGAGGGCGATCGCGAGGCTGCTCAGTCCGGCGATGGCTGCGCCGATGGTGGCGCCGACGATCGCCTTGGCAGCGGTGGTCTTGCCGGTGGTGGGAGCCGTGTGGGTCATGGTCTCTTCCTTCTAGGTGGGGCGGGCATGGTCTGTTCGATGGCGAGGTGTTCCTCGATGCGTCGCACACCGCGCTCGACGCCGCCGAGGCGTCGCTCGAGCTTCCCGATGCGGCCGGCGTTCTCGCTGTGCTTCTCGTCGAGGTCGTCGCGGAGGTTGGATTCGTGGGAGTTGGTGGTCTGCTCGGCGGCGGTACGCGCGTGCTCGGCTGCCGTACCCGCGCGCTTGCGGGTGGAGAGCAGCACGGGAAGCACGGCGGCGAGCACGAGGCTCGCGCCGCCGATCGACGCGCCGAGGAGTTCGATCACGATGGCTGGGTGTGGGCGGTCTTGATGAGGTCGAAGGCGCGATCGTTGGTGCCGCAGTCCTTGACCGGGTAGGGGCCGATGCCCGAGGCGGCGAGATCTATGATCTGCCGATCCTCCTCGGGGGTGAGGTGGTGGGCGTTTGTGGCGTTGATGAGCCACTTGCCGCGGCCTGTGGACATGAGAATGAAGGGCATTTCTTCCTCTTCCTCTGGGGTGGTGATCGGGGTCGTGCCGGTGCTTGCCCATGCGGGCGGGCGGATGAGGACGTGCCAGGGCTCGCCGCGGATGGTGTCGAACACGAACCCGTACTCGGGGTGCTTGCGCATCCAGGTGAGCCCCCGGTCGACGTCGACGACGGTGCCGTAGCCGTGGGTGGATGCGCCGCGGGATGCAATCGGGGCGGGACCGGTCGGGTGCGCGATGAGCCAGTCCTGCATGTCGAGATCGCGGTAACCGGCGATCCCTGGGCAGATGGTCGACGGGGTTGCTCGTAGCTCGACCTCGTCGCGGGCGGCGGCGGCTTTCGCGGCCGCCCATGCACGTGCGGGTGCGACGGCGAGACGGGTGTGCTCGTCGATGTAGGCGAGCTCGTCGTCTCGGAGTTGACCGTTGGCGCTCATGCGGGGCTCCGCATGAATCGTCCCGCGGCGACATCTCCGTTGGCCCATGTCCACGGGGCGGTCGCGGTGATGGTGGCGGTCGCGGTCGGTGCTCCGGAGGATGCGCCTGTGGTGTGGGTGAGGATCTGGACGGAGTTGTTGAGGGTGCCGTTGGCGCGGATGATCGACCGAGCGGTTGCTGTGCCCGAGTCGAGCAGCCAGCCCTGCCCGTATTCCTCGTTCGGCTCTGGCAGTTCGAGGAGTGGGACGGTGAACACGAACGCGGTGAAGGTCGGGCTCGAACCGAACTTGAACTTGAACTTGATCTCCATGTCGCCGTTGACGTACCGGTACTTCACGCTGCTGCTGCCTCCGGTGCCGACCGTGAAGGAGAGCACGGAGGAGAAGGTGAACCACCCGGACTCCCATTCCTTCCACGCGGTGCCGTCGTAACGCATGAGGATGCCGGTGTCCTGCCGGAGCGCCTTGTCGCCGAGTTGCATCCCCGTGTGCGCATTCTGGGCGGTCGAGTTGGCGAACTGCATCGGTCGGCCGAAGAGCCGCGACACGGCGGTGAGGGCGAGGTTCAGGTAGTCGCTGAACTTGGTGCCGATGGGCGTGGATTCGGCGTATCGGCCAAGGCCGTTGCCGTCCGGGCTGCTGAGGCTCATAGCTCCTCCAGATTGTCGGCGGTGATGGTCATCTCGGCGTCATCGATCTGCCATGTGATGGCGGCGATCGTCCCTGTTTGATCGGGCACGTCCGGCATCCCCTCGAGTACGAGGGTCATGCCGGGCCGGGCGGCGAAGTTGTTCACGGCCGAGACGGGGACGACGCGGCCTCGCCGCAGCAACCGCTCGAGCACGGGGACGGCGATCTGCGGGCCGAGGGTGTCGAGGTTGGAGGCGATGAACGGTGACGGGGCGTCGATCTTCCAGCGCAGGATCTTCGTGGCCGGATCGGACGTCGACTGGTAGTAGAACAGGCGCGGGCGGGCGGCAGAGATCGGCGATTCGTCGAACTCGATCGCGACAGCATCGGCCCACAGGTCATCGTCGATGTTGACTTCGGGAGCGCCGTCCATGATCTTCGGCGCGTCGAGCACGATCGTGTCGAGGGTCGGTTCATCGACAGGGGTGAGTTGCAGCCGCCCCCATTCGTCGCCCCAGAGTCGCAGGTTGCCGATGAGCAGATAGGGCTGGAGAAGCGTGTAGAGGGTGGCCTTATCGGCGACCGGAGCGAAGGTGGCATCGGGGGTGTCGGTGAGCTGACCGGGCGGGATAGCAACATCACCGGGGCCAGCCGACAGCGGGAGGACCGGGGTGCCGAGGAAGAGGAGCTGCCAGTGCGCCAGCGCCACCTTATAGAGGCCGCGGGCCGTGGCTGCGGTGAACCCGAGCACATTGAAGTCCCCGAGGTTCGGAAGCGGGTAATCCCGCAGCATTGACTCGATGCCCTCGACGGTGAGGGTGTGCGTCCCGTCGAAGTTGTCTCTCCACCGCCGCACGAGAACGGTCACCTGCATCGCTGTGGCGGGGATCTCATCCCCGTACCAGCCCCGCTCGTAGGCGGAAATGGCGGAGGTGAGCTGACCCGCCCACAGCGCGGTCAGGTCTGAGGTGAGCTGACCCGCCCACAGCGCGGTCAGGTCTGAGGTGAGCTGCACACCCGACCCGAACCGCTGGGTGAGGACGACATCGAGCATCGGCCGGGTGCGGGGATCCAGCACGGTGGGATCTACCGGCGCCTCCACGGTGAACCGTCCCTGGATGTACGGTGTCCACCGGCGATCCATCGTGAGGAAGTCGCCCTCGCCTAGCACGTGCGTTAGCGGCTCACCATCGACGGACAGCTGGATGTCCTGCTGGTCGACCACCGCCATCACGACACCTCCACGAACGGGATCGACACGACCCACGCCGCACGAGTCGCATCGAGTGCTATCGACACGTCGCCGCCGGACATCACGAAGGCCATATCCACGCTGGCCGGGAGTGAGGTCGCGAGATTGAGCACGGACGCGGAACGCGCCATGGCGTGTAGCGACAGCGCATCATCCTCGGCGGCCATCACGCACGACAGCACGCCTGACCGCGGCCCAGCCGGACGGAGCGTCACCGACTCTTCGCCACTGAGTGAGGTCCGCACCAGCGTGCGTGCGGGCGCGGACCCTTCGAACCCGTCGAGGATCGGAACGGTGATTGTGGTGACGCCGTCAGTGATCGTGCTCACGGGACCTTGCTCCCGTTCCGGGTCTCGAAGATCGTCTCGATGCCCACCTTCCGCGGGATGCGCAGGAAGTCGCCGATCTTCTTCTCCGCGGCGGAGGTGTCGACGTCCACGACGATCTGGGTCGGTGTGCCGGCGAGGGCGCGGCCGAGGGCCTCCCACCGCTTTTGGTCAGCTGAGGCAGCTTTGTCGGTGGCCTCGCGGTAGAGGTTGACCTTGTCGACGGACTTCTGAATCTCGCTGTTCACATCGGTGTAGGTGCCGAGAGCCCGATCCCACTGAAGGTTGACCTCATCGGCTTTCGTCTTCATGACGTCGTAGGCCTGACCCGATGAGTAGGCGGCGGCGACCTCTTCCTCACGGAGCTTGCGACCTTGTTCGATGACGATGTTGATGGCCGCTTGGTCGCCAGCCTGCGCGCGAAGGATGGTCTGCATGTCGAGGCCGAACTTTTTGGAGTCCTCGCGCGCCTTTGCGAGCTTGCCGTCGTCGTCGATGATGTCGGCGAGAGCCTTCGTGACGAAGTCCTCCGAGAGGAACGCCTGCCCCGACTCGATCATGTCCTGATACATGTCGGAGACGCGCTGCTTTGCCTCCTCCGTGGTTTCGGCCCATGACTGCAACCATGCGCCGGCGATCGCGCCGATGATCGCGATGGGGATGCCGACACCCGGGGTGAGGGAGGAAGCGAGCCCACCCGTGAGGCCCTGCACGCCGTCCGCCATCGACTGCATATCGCCGTCGAAGCTGGATGCGACTTCGGAAAAGTTCTGGATTGCTTCGTCCTTGAAGCCCTGCACATTCTCGGTCGCGGTGCCGTGGAAGTCGTCGGCGGAGCGCTCGGCGGAGCGGTAGCTGTCGCGGAAGTCGCGTTCGATGTCGTCAGCGGTGCGGTCGACCTCGCGGCCGAGTTGCTTGGTGGCCTTCTGCGCTTCGACGAGCTCGCGCTCGAGCTGGTCGGGTCCCTTGCTCTTGCCGAGGTCGTCGAGCTTGTCGGATGCGTCCTCGAGGGGCTTGATGATGCCGCCCTCGACGCCCTGTTTGAATGCCTTGGTCTCGGAAGAGATGCCGATCTCGATGGGGGGCTTGGCCATCAGGCGACCCTTTCCACGGTCTCGTGGATGGTGCGGATGGCGGTCTGCACCCAGAGGGACGCGAACCGGGGGATGCTGTCCCCGGCGGCAGGGTAGGCGACGTACCCGCCGCGTCGGGGCAGGCGGTAGCGGGTGCCGAGGCGACGCTTGTAGGTGGTGCCCTTGCGGGTGGTGACGGTCACGATGCGGTTCGGGTTGGCGCCGAATTCGATCGGTTTCGCGACGACGCTGATCGGGGTGCCGGAGGACAGTTTCCCGACAGCTCCGGCGCGCAGGAACACGTTCTGCGTGGTGACACCGACCTGCGCGGAGTCCGCGAGACGGACCTGCATCCGGTTGGTCGCGTGGCCGCGCATCGACTCGAGCCAGATCGGAGACGCGGCTTGCTTGGTCGCTGCGCCGATCTGCCGCTTCACCTCCGTGTCCAGCTCGCGCATGGCGAATGCGAGGTCACGGAGCGGGGAGTCGACGAGCAGCGAGATACGCCCACTGCCCGCCATGGTCTACGCCTCCGCGGCCCAGGTGGGGCCGGTCTTGACCGGCAGGGTGACCGAGCCGGTGGCGACCTGGTTGCCGGTGCCGCCGATGTCGCCGGAGGAGCAGGTCACCGTCGCGGTGAACGTGCCGCCGGGAACCTCGAGCGTCACGGTCGCCTCGTCGCCGTTGTGCTGGAGGAGGAAGTGGGCGAGCGAGTTGGCGGTCTCCCAATCCTGCGCGTAGTTGAGGACGAGGTCGTACCCGGACTGGCCGGCGAACTTGGTGATCTTGCCGGTGATGTCGACGAACTCGCTGGACGCGCCTGCGGTGGCCTGGAAGCGGGCCTCGGCGGTCGCGGGGGTGAACTCGTCGGAGCCGACCGAGAAGCCGACGAGCGCGTTGAACGGGACGAGAGGCACGGTGGCCATGGGTTACTCCTCGGGGTCGTCCGGAGCGGGGTCCGGGTCGGTGGGCGGGGTGGGGGTGGTGTTCGCGAGGACGGACACGGTGAGGGTCCACGCGAGGTAGGTGTCCTTGATGACCCTCTTCTCGGCGCGGGACCATGCGAGCTGAGGGTGCGCGTCGATCGCGAGCACGAGATCCACGACGGCGGGGTCCACCCACTCCTCCCCCTTGGCCGGGTCGGTGAGCTCGGTGGTGAGGGTCAGCTCGAACGAGCAGCGGACGTGCCCGAGCGGGGCCTCGGGGAGAGGCTCGATTGCGCTGTACTCGAGGAACAGGGTGGGCTTGGCGAGGGTCGTGGGCGTGTAGAGGCCGGGCTTGATGTCCCAGCCGGACGGGAGCAGCGGGAGCAGCCAGCCGCGCACCGCGGCGCGGACGGAGTCCAGGTGCGGCTCAGACGACACTGGGCACCCCCTTGGGGCGGATGATGAGTTGCAGCGGCTTCGCGAGCGTCGCGGGCGGCGAGGAGAACGCGAAGCCATCCGGGCCGTAGTCGCCGCCGTCGCCGTTGCTGCTCATCGAGTCCCAGATGACCATCGCCTGCCGGAGCTGCACGTACACGAGCCGCGGGGGAACGTCGGTGACCTCCTCGCCGTCCTCGTCGAGCAGTTTGTAGTCGGCGAGGACAGCGTCATCGGGGAGACCCTGGGCGTAGGCGATGACCTGGGTGCGCGCCGTGTCGAGGAGGAACCCGAGCGTCTCGGGCCGCTCCTCGGGCGCGTCCGGCCACTCGACGAGGAGCCTCGCGAGCGCCTCCTCGTCGGTGGTCGTGAACCAGGTGGTCATCGCCTACGCCCTCGGGGTCACGCGAGGCGGAGCAGGGTCGCGGTGCCGTCCCCGACGGTCTCGCCGGCGGCGGGCTCGGTCGGGGCGGACCCGGCGGTGGTGCCGGCGACGACGACGCGGTAGGTGTTGCTGCCGCGCTTGAGGAGGTCGCCGCGGTCGTAGGCGGTGGAGTTGGCACGGTTCGGGGCGGTGCCGATGATGACCACGGCCTCGTCGCGGACGGGGAACGTCTGGAGGTAGCCGTGCACGGCGCGGTCGATGCCGCCCTTGGCGAGCTCGAGGGCGTTGACGATGAGCGGACCGCCGGCGAGCTCGTCGAACTCGACGGCGCGCTTGGCGCCGACGATGACCGAGGGGCTGCCGGTGATGCCGGTGTCGCCCTGCACGACCTGGATGTCGCCGTCGACCGTGCCGGAGGAGTTGGTCGAGATCGCGATCTTCACGAACGCGGGCAGGTGCTGCTCGCCGCCGGCAGCGTAGACGAGCTGCGCGTAGGCCTCGTCGTTGGCGATCGCGAAGGTGGGGACGTCGCGGCGGCCGTCGGCCTTGCGGGCCTTGACGGCGAGGATGCCCTGGATGAGCTGCCCGAGGGCGGCGGGGTAGTCGGTCGGGTAGGTGCCCGCGGCGATGGGGATGCCGGCGGCGGACTGCAGGTCGAACAGGGCCCACATGTCCGACCAGTACAGGTGGTCCTCGAGCACGAGCTTGAGGAACGCCTCGACGACCTCGGCGCCGCCGGGGAGGTCGTAGAACTCGCGGGCGATGTCGTGGCCGACCGCGAAGCGCCGCAGGGCCGAGACCGCGGTCTGCGTGAACCCGTTGTACGAGTTGATCTCGGTCTTGTTGCCGGCCCAGTCGCCGCCGTTGGGGATGCCGGCGGGCGAGGGGATCGGGGAGCCGGTGGTGCCGCGCTTGACCTTGAAGCCCTTCTTGCCGGCGGCGGAGATGTCGGTGCCGAGGTTGCCGAGGTTGATGTACTCGCGCTCGTAGGGGATGCCGTCGTACATCTGGCCGACCCAGTTGGGGCGCAGGACGTCGGTGGTCGGGAGGGCGTTCGCGCCGCTGATCTTGATGTCGGTGAGCGCGGCGAGGACCTGGGTGTTCTCCTGGTCGCCGGGGTCGGCCTTCACGGCGGCGATCGACGCGAACACCTGCCGCAGGTCGACGGGGCGGGGGGTCGTGGTCGCGGGCGTCTGGGGGGCGGAGGCGAGCACGGTCTGGGGGATGGCCGGCGTCTGAACCCCGGCGGCGGATGCGGTCACTTCGGTCTCACTTTCGTTGGGGGTCTCCTCGTCCGGGGCGGACTCGGGGGTCTCGGTCACCTTCTCGATGGTGGTCGTGGAGGTGTTCTCCTCGATGCGGCGCCACTTGACGCCGTCGGTGTCGGTGAACTCGGTCACGTACTGCGAGGAGCTGGATGCCTCGGGTGAGGTGTAGGGGTCGGAGGCGGGCACCTCCTCGTCGGGGGTGTCGGCGGCGAGGACCTGCGCGGACGGGAACGCGCCGGCTTCGACGAGGGCGGCGCCCCAGAGCTTGGCGTGCCCGGCGACGAGCTTGCCCGCCTTGATGAACGCGGGCCCGAACTCGGCGGACAGCTTGCGGCGGGTGCCGTTGAGGGCGGCGGCGAGGGCCTGGTCACCCTCGGGGGTCTTGGCGATCTGGAAGGTGGCGAAGATGCCGCCCTTGCGCTGCTCGAGCTTCACCGCGCGGCCGACGGGGTGCGAGCGCTCGTGGCCGATGTTCAGGCCCACGACGGCGGGGTCGGCAGGGATCGCGACGGCGGACGCCTGCACCTGGAAGCGGCCGACGTTGGTGCGGCCCTCCTCGTTGAACGGGAGCAGGAGCCCGGAGATGGTGCGCGCTTCGAGGTTGGCGAGCACGTCGCCCGCCTCGAACTGGATGAGGTTGTCGGTCATGGGTCAGTCCTCCACGGTGGTGAGGGTCGGGGTGGGTACTTGCATGAGGTCGGCGAGCTCGGGTCGGATCGACTGACCGGGAGGGCAGACGTCGTCCTCGGAGAGCCGGGCGGCGATGGCGTTGACGAACAGGGCGGTACCGAAGTCGTAGAGCTCGTTGCGTTTGGTGGTCTCGTTGCTGTAGCTGATCTCGCCCGCGGAGCCGTTCTTGGCGCCCTCGATGAGGGATGCGGGGACGAGGGCGATGTTGGCGATGTCGAGGCGGACGGCGTTGCGGCCGGATTCGAACAGGTCGGCGGCGGCGATGCCGTGCTGCTTGACCTCGATGTTGTGGGGGGTGACGGAGGTGGCGTAGGCGCGGCGGCCTTCCTCGTAGTCGCGCGCCATCTTGAGCTTGTCCTTGCGGGAGAGCTGGATCTCCTCGGTGAGGTGCAGCTCGGTCTGCGCGACGGGGTTCTCGGCCCGCTTCTGCCAGGCCTGCTCGAGCCAGCGAGCGGAGCGGATGGTGTCGATCCCGTCGGTGAGGACGCCGTTGATGCCGAGATCGATGGGGATGAACCGGTCACGGTAGCGGGGCTCGACGACCTTCTCGTCGACCTGGATGTCGCCGTTCTCGTCGACGGACCAGAATCCCTGCGGGACGTGGATCGCGTCGGCTGGGTACCCGTCCGGGCCGAGCTCAGCGGCCAGCAGCGCCCACCGCCACCAGAACATGTCGGAGGTGATGCCCATCCACCGCAGATACGGCGACCGGCCCGACTGCGACGTCGACAGCCACGACGGTTGCTCGGCCAGACGGGTCGCCTTGTCGTACTGCGCGAACGGGATCGACGCGACCAGACCGCAGTGCGCCGCGTGCGCACGCCTCAGCCCCGGCACCCGGGATGCGATGTCCTCCGTCACGATCTGCGGATCGAGATCCCCGAACAGCTCCTTCACGGTGAGCTGCACCAGATCCGACCCGCTCGCATACGGGGACGCCGGAGCAGTCGGAGCAGGACGCCCCAGCAACCAATTCCAGAATCCCACGGTTGTAGTTTGGCAGATCATCACACATTGTGCGATCACGACACACTATGCGGCGAAGGTGATGGCGGGTTTGCCGGTGGTGCGGGGTTGGCCTTGGTCGTAGGCGAGGAGGGCGAGGGCTGCGGCTTCGAGGGGGGTGATGTCCATGTCGAAGTCGCGGCCGCGGCCGAAGGCCCACCCGTTGACGCCGATGGAGCGCTTGAGGACCCGGCGGGCGGCGAGGTCGAGCTCGGGTTGGCGGTAGTGGGTGAGGTTGCCGCGGTGAATCTCATCGACGAGGAGCGCGGCTCCCTGCTTCACGTCGGTGACGTCGCGGGGGTCCATGCGGGGCCGGGGCCGGGCGCGGGTGAGGTCCTCGACGATGTTGAGGGCGACCTGCGATTTCCCGTCGTAGGTGAGGCGGCGCTGGTACTTGCGGGCGAGGCGGGCGGTTTCGGCGGCCATCCACTTCACGTTGGTCTTGTGCTCGAGCATGAGCACGTGCGCGCGGCCCTTCTTGTCGCGCCAGGCGGCGACGATCGACCCGCACAGCTGGTCGGGGTGCGGGGCGAAGGCGAGGGCGAAGTTCGGCGGCGGGGTCGGGAGGTCGCCGCCGGTGCCGCCATCTGCCCATTTGGTGGGGTCGATGAGGCCGACGCTCTCGCCGATGTTGCCGAAGATTGACAGGTACTCGCGCGCGAACTTCTCCACGTCGGTCGAGAGATCGTAGTTGCCGTGGATGGTCTCGATGGTGGTGAGGGTGTCGACGCCTGGATGGGTGAGCTCGACGAGCTCGCGCACCCGGGCGTAGGGGTGCTCCTCGGTGGGTTCCCACGCCTCGAGCTGCTCGTCGGTGATTCCGTCAGGCGCGGCGTACTCCACGATGCCGCCGGACCCGTTGCGGCCTTGCTCGAGCGCGTCCCAGAGCATGTTGCCGGCCTTGAACCGGCCCGCGGTGCCGATGATGACGAGCTGCCCATCGGGGCGGGTGTCGAAGGTCGGCAGCGCGGCGGCCATGATCTCGGACACGAACCCCGGGTCGCGGGGCTCGCCGGCCTCGTCGAGGACCAGCATGTCGAACGCCTCGCCGCGGATGTCGTCGATCGTGGAGAGCCAGTTGACGACCCCGCCGCCGGTGCGCGCGAACGACATGCCCTCCATGCCCGCGATCCGCACCACGGTGAAGGGACGGCTGCGCTTGTCCGGGTAGAGGCGCTCGAGGTGCGGCGCCACGTCCTTGAGGAACCGTGACCGGCCGGCCTTCCCGGAGCGGGTGTCGAAGATCCCGACCCGGTAGTCCTCACGATGCACCGCGCGCCCGATACCTGTCATGTAGACCGAGGTGGACTTGGTGCCGCGGCGCGGGATGATGACCGCGTTGTGCTTGTGGCCGGCGGCGAGCATATCCGCGATGACGAGCTGCTGAGGTTGCAGGCGCCGGTCCCCTTGGCGCGTTGCACCGTCGAGGCGGAGCAGCCTTGCGCCCTCGAGGAACTCGCGCCGATCCCGATCGCTCGTGACGAGCTCCGAGACGTGCTTGGGAGTGAGCGCACGAGAGCGCAGATCGAGCCAAGCGGCCTCCTCGAGCAGAGGGTTGCCGGTCAGGTCCGGCGGGAAGTCTGCCGCGATTTTCCGGCCCGAGTTATTTTTTATTTCGGGGGGAGAAGCCGCTTTGAGAGCCGTAGGCGGGGGTGGCGGCGTCGCTGAAAAAAAGCCCGCCTCCGCCTCGACCTCCTCGTCGAGCAGGGACAGCGGCTGGTGCTGCTGCGTGGTGTAGCTCAGCTTCGGTCGACCCATCGCCGTCACCAACTCGGCAGACGGCGAGCCCTGCGGCTACCGCGGTTCGTGATGGCCGCACCCTCACGGCCACCATCGCTACGGTTGCAGCGACGGTGTGCCGCGCCGAGGTTCGAGAGGTCGTGGGTGCCGCCGTGCCTCGGTGCCACGATGTGCCCCACGTCCCAGCGCTGCCCCTCGTGCACGGGGCGTCCGCAGTTGACGCACCGCACGTACTCGCCGTGCTCGATCTGCGGGGTGAGGATGCGACGCACCTGTCGTGAGTTCTTCACGTAGACCGGATCGCGGTGCCACTCGCTCATCGCGGCACCGCCTCGAGGATCGTGAGCCCGGTCCTGGGGTCCTCGACTCGACCGTCGGCATAGACGCCGCACCCGTGGATGCAGATCCCGCCCACGAACTCGTGCGCCTTGAACGGCGGGGCGCACCTTGACCGGAGGGCCTCGTGCTCGCGCGCGGCTGGGTCTAGAGATTCTTCTTGAGTGTTAAGTAGATGGTTCTTTAGTTCCTCTGTGGAACTGTCCGTGTCTCCCCTCGTGTCTCCCCTCACGGGGTTGTGGATAACCGTGTCTCCCCTGGTCTCAACTTCCTCCATGCCGTCATCGAGGGGCTGCATTCCGTGGTCACCGGGGCGGCGCATGACAATGTCGTAGACGGTCGGCCGGTACCCGGCGCGGATGTGCGTGACGAACTTCTGATCCCCCTTACGGATCAGGTGTGCCTGCTCGAGCTCCCGCAATGCCCGCTGGATGGAACGCTGATCGACACCGAGCTCGTTCGCCAGCTCGAACTTCGACCGCCACGCACGCCGCCCCTCCGGGTCCGCGACGTTCGCCAGCTTCAACAGCACCCGGAACGCGAGAGGCTTGACCAGGTCGTAGGGCAGCTGGTCAACGACCTCCGTCGCCTGCCAGCTCACGACGCCCACCTCTTGTGCACGGCCTGCTTGCTCACGCCCAGCCCACGGCCGATCTGAGCCAGCGACGACCCCGAGGCACGCTGACCACGCACACCAGCCTCGATCGCGCTCTCCAACACGTCACGCAACGCAACGAGCTGCGCGAGCTCATCCTCGTCCGCCTCCGCAACGCGTCGTCCCGCGGCAGCCAGCATCCGGGCAAGCATCCGCAGGTACTCACTCGTCTCAACTTTCATGGTCAACCCCCGGTTGACGGTGAATCGGCGGGGACGCACCAAGGCATCCACACCACTTCGGGTAGCCGTGTGACCCCACACGCGGGCGGGCGTGCAGGGTCACACGGAGTCTGGATTTCATGCGGTCTCGGACGCCTCCACGAGCCGCTTGAGCAGGCCGCACGGGTCGAACGCCGCCCACGCCTCCGCCCACGCCTCCGCCCGCGCCGCCCGCGCCGCCCGCGCCGCCCGCGCCGCCGCCTCCGCCGCCGCCGCCCACGCCGCCGCCCACGCCTCCGCCCGCGCCTCCGCCCGCGCCTCCGCCGCCGCCCACGCCGCCGCCCACGCCTCCGCCCACGCCTCCGCCCGCGCCGCCGCCTCCGCCGCCGCCGCCGCCGCCGCCGCCGCCGCCGCCGCCTCCGCCGCCTCCGCCGCCTCCTCCTCCGCCTCCGCCGCCTCCGCCGCCGCCCACGCCCACGCCGCCGCCGCCTCCGCCTCCGCCGCCGCCGCCCGCGCCGCCGCCTCCGCCGCCCGCACCGCCGCCGCCGCCGCCTTGGCGGCTTCCTGGGTGCGCTCGGTGGTCATCATGCGCCACTCGAGTCCGAACCCGTGCTTGTCGGCGAGATCCTGGAGCGACGGGAGCACGGTTCCCCACATCCAGTCGAGGATGATCGCGCGCCGCTGCTGCTCGTGGTCACGGCCGGTGCCTGCGGCGAGCGGGAGCAGGGCCCGCCACTCGGCACTGTTGCGGATCTCGGCGGGCATCGGGTCCTGGACGCCGATGATCCACCGGCCGATCGTGGGCGACATGCAGTCCGGGATGCTGTCGGTAAGTTCCCCGCGCAGGGCGAGGTTGATCGCGGCGATGCTGCACGCCGATTCGCGGTTGCCGACGGCGGCGGCGAGCACCGGATGCTCGTCCAGCCACGACGCGATCTTCCGCTCGTCATCGAGGGTGATGGTGCTCATGGTGTGTTCCTTTCGTTCACCGGCTCAGGGCCGGAATCCTGTGATTCGTGGTGGTCGCTCATCACGATGAGGTGGCCGAGGAAGCCACCGATAAGGCCCATGCCGAGGCCGACAAGGATGGCGGCCGAGATGGTCACGTGCTGCTCCCGGAATCGGACGGTTCCGAGCGCACCGACGGCCCCGGCTGACAGTCGCCATCATGACCAGCGCCGAGGTAGCAAGGCCCTCGGTCACACTCCGGCAGATACCCGTACACCTCCAGCTCTTCCTCCCAGGTCGAACGAACAACCAGCTTGTAGTCGGGCCACTCCGTCTTGAGTCCCGTCAGCAGCTCAACCAACGTCTCGGCGTCGATCGGCTGCGTGTAGGTCGCGATCCACATGCTCATGACCTCCCGGAATCGGACGATTCAGGGATTTCGCCCTTCGCTTCGCGCATCGCGTGCCACGGGCAAGCGGGGTTCTCGACGGTGGTCACCCACCCACACGCCGGACACCTGTCGACCTCTCCGTGGTTCAGGATGTCGACGAGCATCATGCAGCCGTTCGCGACGTCGGCCGCGTACTCCCTCATCCGCTCGTCGTCGTTCCCCTTGATCGCGACTGCGAGCTTCGCGGTGTGCCACGAGATCTCCTGCCACGCCTGGCGAAGCGTCATCAGCCGCCAGCCCGCCTGGTCGCCCTTGTGTGCGTTTGCCTCGAGCTCGGCGTACATCGACGCGACGAACGGAGCCACCTCGGGGTATCGATCCTCGGCGGCGCTCATGACTCGGAACCTCCGGATTCATGGCAGCGGCACGTGCATCCCGGGTCGTCGCAGTCCTCGTGCGCCCAGAACGGGCCGCACTCCGCGGTCACGAGCTCCGGGCCGGGGCGGTTCCCGTCGGCGCCCCCCTGCAAGGGTTCCTTTCTGGTTTGCGCGCCTGCCGCCCCGGCCAGGTTCTGTGTGCAGGCCGCGCAACTGTGCGGCCCCGGATGCCCCTCGTCACCTCCGCAGTGGTGGGTGAGCGGCAGCACGTGATCGGTCCACATGGCCGAGCAGGGGGCGGTCACAGGTCACCCCGGATGCCGAAGGTGACAACGGCCGCCCACAAGGTCACGGCGATCACGCCGAGCGAAATCCACACGACCACGTCGAGGATCGGATCAGAGACGTTCACGAAGCTTCGCCCCCCCCTGCCGCTGCCTCGAGCTCGGCCACATACACGCGGCCGGCATCCCGCCACGCCTCCGCGACGTCGAGGTCGCCACCAGCGGCGACCATCTCGGCCTGCAAGTTCAGCTGCTGCGCAGGACGCCGCTGCCCCAGATCGAGCAGGCGGCGGGCGAGGTCGGACAGGATGCTCGCCATCGTCGACCGCACCACGGCCGCACCCGGAGTCATCGGGCACCCCCAGCGGTCGCGATCACCAGAGCGAGAACCCCCGCCGCGAGCAGCGTGAATACGAAGAACCCGCCCGCGAACAGCTGCGCCCACGGCAGCACCTTCAACCGGAACCGCCACCCACCAACATGCGTCGACCGCGTCTTCACGACGCACGCTCCTGCTTGATGCGATCGACGTCGGCGCGAGAGAACAGGAAGGGTCCGCGGACGCCGCGGTGCTTCTTGATGGGGTCCAGCGCTCCGCGCTTGACCATCTTCGAGACGGCCGATGGTGACTTGAAGCCGAGCTCGCGCTGCACCTGCGCAGTGTCGAGCAGTTCTTCATCGTTCATAGTGTTGGATCATCGCACATTGTGCGATCTGGCACAAGGTTGCGATCTGGCCGTATTGCAAGCGGGCACAACGTTATGCGAGAATCGCCCCATGACCATCACTCAGACCATGCCCGATCGCTTCGCGTTCACGCTCGGCGACAGGATGAAGCGCGCCATGAAGGTGGCCGGCGTCAGCCGGGGCGAAATGGCCGACTACCTCGACGTCGAGCCCACGACCGTCAGCACTTGGATGAATGATCGAGTCCAGCCGGGCGTGCAGACGCTTCGGCTGTGGGCACTGAAGACGGGCGCACCCTACGAGTGGCTCGTGACTGGAAAGTACACCCCCCGGGACTTGAACCCGGAACCCACTGTTTCCCAGCCGGTGATCGCGCTCCGTGGGCCGAGGGTATCCGCGACTAGGCTCGCCGCGTGACCCCCGAATGGGGGCCGCGCGCACAAGATTCCCTAGCGCGAGACTCGGGTATGAGAACCGAGATCCTCGCGCCTGCGACGTGGCAGCCCGAGCTCGATCGATTTCGCGGCTACCAGGTCGCCACCGGTCGGCCCGTCTCGTCCATCAAGTTGCGCGACTACCACCTGCGGCGTTTTGCGCGTGCGACTGCCCTACCGCCCTACGACGTCACCCGGGATGACATGCTCGCCCACCTCGAGCACAACTCCCACTGGCGACAGAACACCCGCCGCGCCGCCCGATCCTCTATCGCTGCGTTCTACCGATGGGCTGCCGAAGCAGGCCTCACCGAGCGGAACCTCGCCGAGCACTTCCCCGGCGTATCGTTTTCCCCCGGCAAGCCGCGACCTGCTTCCGATGCGGCGCTCGAGGAAGCCCTCGCGCGCGCAGACGAGCGGGTCCGGCTCATGGTCCAGCTCGCCGCATACGTGGGGCTCCGCTGCTGCGAGGTGTGCCAGGTCTCTACACACGACGTCGTCTCGACCGCCGGCGGGTGGTTGCTGCGCGTGCTCGGCAAGGGTGGAAGGAGCCGCTATGTCCCCATCACTGACGAGCTGGCCAATGAGGTGCTGCGGGCCGGGCCCGGATTCATCTTCAGTGGGCAGATCGACGGCCACCTCTCGGCGGGATACGTGTCCAAACTCATCTCCGCGGTTCTCCCGGTTGGCGAGACCGCACACAAGCTTCGCCACCGATTCGCAACGCGCGCCTACCGCGGGTCGCACGATCTCCGGGCCGTGCAAGAGCTACTCGGACACGCGAGCGTCGCTACGACGCAGATCTACACCGCGATCGACGACGACGACCTGCGACGAGCTGCCGCCGCGGCGGCCTAGCCCTCGAGGCGCTCAATGCAAGCGAGGAGGGCGTCGAGGTCTCGCCCGAACGGATCAGCTAGACCTTCCTTGCAGATCGCCACACGCCGTTCGTGCTCTGCTTGGCGGCGATCACGATCCATCCGGACAAGCACAATCACCAGCAGAACGATGGCGACCACGACTAGAGCTCCCAGGGCGGAGCCAAGGCCGATGAATCCTCGACGGCTCATGGTCATAATGCTAGGGGCTCCCGGAGTACCCTGGCCGCCATGGACATCGTCTCGATCATGCTTCTGCTCCTCGGCTGGGCTGTGAGCCTGGTCGTGCTCTACTTCGTCATCCGGTTCGCCGTCCTGCACGCGATCAGAGATTCCCGGCGGCCCGCACCCACGACCGTCGCACAGCCGCCGGCGGGCCGAGCCTGGTTCGACCAGGACTAGGGCTTGGGTTTGTTGGTGGTGGCGTAGACGCCTCCGTAGACGCCGCCGAGGGCGGTGAGGGTGGCGATGGCGACGTAGATGCCTTCTTGGGCGCTCACGGCGGCGTCGTCGAGGGCGATCGCGAGGCTGCTCAGTCCGGCGATGGCTGCGCCGATGGTGGCGCCGACGATCGCCTTGGCAGCGGTGGTCTTGCCGGTGGTGGGAGCCGTGTGGGTCATGGTCTCTTCCTTCTAGGTGGGGCGGGCATGGTCTGTTCGATGGCGAGGTGTTCCTCGATGCGTCGCACACCGCGCTCGACGCCGCCGAGGCGTCGCTCGAGCTTCCCGATGCGGCCGGCGTTCTCGCTGTGCTTCTCGTCGAGGTCGTCGCGGAGGTTGGATTCGTGGGAGTTGGTGGTCTGCTCGGCGGCGGTACGCGCGTGCTCGGCTGCCGTACCCGCGCGCTTGCGGGTGGAGAGCAGCACGGGAAGCACGGCGGCGAGCACGAGGCTCGCGCCGCCGATCGACGCGCCGAGGAGTTCGATCACGATGGCTGGGTGTGGGCGGTCTTGATGAGGTCGAAGGCGCGATCGTTGGTGCCGCAGTCCTTGACCGGGTAGGGGCCGATGCCCGAGGCGGCGAGATCTATGATCTGCCGATCCTCCTCGGGGGTGAGGTGGTGGGCGTTTGTGGCGTTGATGAGCCACTTGCCGCGGCCTGTGGACATGAGAATGAAGGGCATTTCTTCCTCTTCCTCTGGGGTGGTGATCGGGGTCGTGCCGGTGCTTGCCCATGCGGGCGGGCGGATGAGGACGTGCCAGGGCTCGCCGCGGATGGTGTCGAACACGAACCCGTACTCGGGGTGCTTGCGCATCCAGGTGAGCCCCCGGTCGACGTCGACGACGGTGCCGTAGCCGTGGGTGGATGCGCCGCGGGATGCAATCGGGGCGGGACCGGTCGGGTGCGCGATGAGCCAGTCCTGCATGTCGAGATCGCGGTAACCGGCGATCCCTGGGCAGATGGTCGACGGGGTTGCTCGTAGCTCGACCTCGTCGCGGGCGGCGGCGGCTTTCGCGGCCGCCCATGCACGTGCGGGTGCGACGGCGAGACGGGTGTGCTCGTCGATGTAGGCGAGCTCGTCGTCTCGGAGTTGACCGTTGGCGCTCATGCGGGGCTCCGCATGAATCGTCCCGCGGCGACATCTCCGTTGGCCCATGTCCACGGGGCGGTCGCGGTGATGGTGGCGGTCGCGGTCGGTGCTCCGGAGGATGCGCCTGTGGTGTGGGTGAGGATCTGGACGGAGTTGTTGAGGGTGCCGTTGGCGCGGATGATCGACCGAGCGGTTGCTGTGCCCGAGTCGAGCAGCCAGCCCTGCCCGTATTCCTCGTTCGGCTCTGGCAGTTCGAGGAGTGGGACGGTGAACACGAACGCGGTGAAGGTCGGGCTCGAACCGAACTTGAACTTGAACTTGATCTCCATGTCGCCGTTGACGTACCGGTACTTCACGCTGCTGCTGCCTCCGGTGCCGACCGTGAAGGAGAGCACGGAGGAGAAGGTGAACCACCCGGACTCCCATTCCTTCCACGCGGTGCCGTCGTAACGCATGAGGATGCCGGTGTCCTGCCGGAGCGCCTTGTCGCCGAGTTGCATCCCCGTGTGCGCATTCTGGGCGGTCGAGTTGGCGAACTGCATCGGTCGGCCGAAGAGCCGCGACACGGCGGTGAGGGCGAGGTTCAGGTAGTCGCTGAACTTGGTGCCGATGGGCGTGGATTCGGCGTATCGGCCAAGGCCGTTGCCGTCCGGGCTGCTGAGGCTCATAGCTCCTCCAGATTGTCGGCGGTGATGGTCATCTCGGCGTCATCGATCTGCCATGTGATGGCGGCGATCGTCCCTGTTTGATCGGGCACGTCCGGCATCCCCTCGAGTACGAGGGTCATGCCGGGCCGGGCGGCGAAGTTGTTCACGGCCGAGACGGGGACGACGCGGCCTCGCCGCAGCAACCGCTCGAGCACGGGGACGGCGATCTGCGGGCCGAGGGTGTCGAGGTTGGAGGCGATGAACGGTGACGGGGCGTCGATCTTCCAGCGCAGGATCTTCGTGGCCGGATCGGACGTCGACTGGTAGTAGAACAGGCGCGGGCGGGCGGCAGAGATCGGCGATTCGTCGAACTCGATCGCGACAGCATCGGCCCACAGGTCATCGTCGATGTTGACTTCGGGAGCGCCGTCCATGATCTTCGGCGCGTCGAGCACGATCGTGTCGAGGGTCGGTTCATCGACAGGGGTGAGTTGCAGCCGCCCCCATTCGTCGCCCCAGAGTCGCAGGTTGCCGATGAGCAGATAGGGCTGGAGAAGCGTGTAGAGGGTGGCCTTATCGGCGACCGGAGCGAAGGTGGCATCGGGGGTGTCGGTGAGCTGACCGGGCGGGATAGCAACATCACCGGGGCCAGCCGACAGCGGGAGGACCGGGGTGCCGAGGAAGAGGAGCTGCCAGTGCGCCAGCGCCACCTTATAGAGGCCGCGGGCCGTGGCTGCGGTGAACCCGAGCACATTGAAGTCCCCGAGGTTCGGAAGCGGGTAATCCCGCAGCATTGACTCGATGCCCTCGACGGTGAGGGTGTGCGTCCCGTCGAAGTTGTCTCTCCACCGCCGCACGAGAACGGTCACCTGCATCGCTGTGGCGGGGATCTCATCCCCGTACCAGCCCCGCTCGTAGGCGGAAATGGCGGAGGTGAGCTGACCCGCCCACAGCGCGGTCAGGTCTGAGGTGAGCTGACCCGCCCACAGCGCGGTCAGGTCTGAGGTGAGCTGCACACCCGACCCGAACCGCTGGGTGAGGACGACATCGAGCATCGGCCGGGTGCGGGGATCCAGCACGGTGGGATCTACCGGCGCCTCCACGGTGAACCGTCCCTGGATGTACGGTGTCCACCGGCGATCCATCGTGAGGAAGTCGCCCTCGCCTAGCACGTGCGTTAGCGGCTCACCATCGACGGACAGCTGGATGTCCTGCTGGTCGACCACCGCCATCACGACACCTCCACGAACGGGATCGACACGACCCACGCCGCACGAGTCGCATCGAGTGCTATCGACACGTCGCCGCCGGACATCACGAAGGCCATATCCACGCTGGCCGGGAGTGAGGTCGCGAGATTGAGCACGGACGCGGAACGCGCCATGGCGTGTAGCGACAGCGCATCATCCTCGGCGGCCATCACGCACGACAGCACGCCTGACCGCGGCCCAGCCGGACGGAGCGTCACCGACTCTTCGCCACTGAGTGAGGTCCGCACCAGCGTGCGTGCGGGCGCGGACCCTTCGAACCCGTCGAGGATCGGAACGGTGATTGTGGTGACGCCGTCAGTGATCGTGCTCACGGGACCTTGCTCCCGTTCCGGGTCTCGAAGATCGTCTCGATGCCCACCTTCCGCGGGATGCGCAGGAAGTCGCCGATCTTCTTCTCCGCGGCGGAGGTGTCGACGTCCACGACGATCTGGGTCGGTGTGCCGGCGAGGGCGCGGCCGAGGGCCTCCCACCGCTTTTGGTCAGCTGAGGCAGCTTTGTCGGTGGCCTCGCGGTAGAGGTTGACCTTGTCGACGGACTTCTGAATCTCGCTGTTCACATCGGTGTAGGTGCCGAGAGCCCGATCCCACTGAAGGTTGACCTCATCGGCTTTCGTCTTCATGACGTCGTAGGCCTGACCCGATGAGTAGGCGGCGGCGACCTCTTCCTCACGGAGCTTGCGACCTTGTTCGATGACGATGTTGATGGCCGCTTGGTCGCCAGCCTGCGCGCGAAGGATGGTCTGCATGTCGAGGCCGAACTTTTTGGAGTCCTCGCGCGCCTTTGCGAGCTTGCCGTCGTCGTCGATGATGTCGGCGAGAGCCTTCGTGACGAAGTCCTCCGAGAGGAACGCCTGCCCCGACTCGATCATGTCCTGATACATGTCGGAGACGCGCTGCTTTGCCTCCTCCGTGGTTTCGGCCCATGACTGCAACCATGCGCCGGCGATCGCGCCGATGATCGCGATGGGGATGCCGACACCCGGGGTGAGGGAGGAAGCGAGCCCACCCGTGAGGCCCTGCACGCCGTCCGCCATCGACTGCATATCGCCGTCGAAGCTGGATGCGACTTCGGAAAAGTTCTGGATTGCTTCGTCCTTGAAGCCCTGCACATTCTCGGTCGCGGTGCCGTGGAAGTCGTCGGCGGAGCGCTCGGCGGAGCGGTAGCTGTCGCGGAAGTCGCGTTCGATGTCGTCAGCGGTGCGGTCGACCTCGCGGCCGAGTTGCTTGGTGGCCTTCTGCGCTTCGACGAGCTCGCGCTCGAGCTGGTCGGGTCCCTTGCTCTTGCCGAGGTCGTCGAGCTTGTCGGATGCGTCCTCGAGGGGCTTGATGATGCCGCCCTCGACGCCCTGTTTGAATGCCTTGGTCTCGGAAGAGATGCCGATCTCGATGGGGGGCTTGGCCATCAGGCGACCCTTTCCACGGTCTCGTGGATGGTGCGGATGGCGGTCTGCACCCAGAGGGACGCGAACCGGGGGATGCTGTCCCCGGCGGCAGGGTAGGCGACGTACCCGCCGCGTCGGGGCAGGCGGTAGCGGGTGCCGAGGCGACGCTTGTAGGTGGTGCCCTTGCGGGTGGTGACGGTCACGATGCGGTTCGGGTTGGCGCCGAATTCGATCGGTTTCGCGACGACGCTGATCGGGGTGCCGGAGGACAGTTTCCCGACAGCTCCGGCGCGCAGGAACACGTTCTGCGTGGTGACACCGACCTGCGCGGAGTCCGCGAGACGGACCTGCATCCGGTTGGTCGCGTGGCCGCGCATCGACTCGAGCCAGATCGGAGACGCGGCTTGCTTGGTCGCTGCGCCGATCTGCCGCTTCACCTCCGTGTCCAGCTCGCGCATGGCGAATGCGAGGTCACGGAGCGGGGAGTCGACGAGCAGCGAGATACGCCCACTGCCCGCCATGGTCTACGCCTCCGCGGCCCAGGTGGGGCCGGTCTTGACCGGCAGGGTGACCGAGCCGGTGGCGACCTGGTTGCCGGTGCCGCCGATGTCGCCGGAGGAGCAGGTCACCGTCGCGGTGAACGTGCCGCCGGGAACCTCGAGCGTCACGGTCGCCTCGTCGCCGTTGTGCTGGAGGAGGAAGTGGGCGAGCGAGTTGGCGGTCTCCCAATCCTGCGCGTAGTTGAGGACGAGGTCGTACCCGGACTGGCCGGCGAACTTGGTGATCTTGCCGGTGATGTCGACGAACTCGCTGGACGCGCCTGCGGTGGCCTGGAAGCGGGCCTCGGCGGTCGCGGGGGTGAACTCGTCGGAGCCGACCGAGAAGCCGACGAGCGCGTTGAACGGGACGAGAGGCACGGTGGCCATGGGTTACTCCTCGGGGTCGTCCGGAGCGGGGTCCGGGTCGGTGGGCGGGGTGGGGGTGGTGTTCGCGAGGACGGACACGGTGAGGGTCCACGCGAGGTAGGTGTCCTTGATGACCCTCTTCTCGGCGCGGGACCATGCGAGCTGAGGGTGCGCGTCGATCGCGAGCACGAGATCCACGACGGCGGGGTCCACCCACTCCTCCCCCTTGGCCGGGTCGGTGAGCTCGGTGGTGAGGGTCAGCTCGAACGAGCAGCGGACGTGCCCGAGCGGGGCCTCGGGGAGAGGCTCGATTGCGCTGTACTCGAGGAACAGGGTGGGCTTGGCGAGGGTCGTGGGCGTGTAGAGGCCGGGCTTGATGTCCCAGCCGGACGGGAGCAGCGGGAGCAGCCAGCCGCGCACCGCGGCGCGGACGGAGTCCAGGTGCGGCTCAGACGACACTGGGCACCCCCTTGGGGCGGATGATGAGTTGCAGCGGCTTCGCGAGCGTCGCGGGCGGCGAGGAGAACGCGAAGCCATCCGGGCCGTAGTCGCCGCCGTCGCCGTTGCTGCTCATCGAGTCCCAGATGACCATCGCCTGCCGGAGCTGCACGTACACGAGCCGCGGGGGAACGTCGGTGACCTCCTCGCCGTCCTCGTCGAGCAGTTTGTAGTCGGCGAGGACAGCGTCATCGGGGAGACCCTGGGCGTAGGCGATGACCTGGGTGCGCGCCGTGTCGAGGAGGAACCCGAGCGTCTCGGGCCGCTCCTCGGGCGCGTCCGGCCACTCGACGAGGAGCCTCGCGAGCGCCTCCTCGTCGGTGGTCGTGAACCAGGTGGTCATCGCCTACGCCCTCGGGGTCACGCGAGGCGGAGCAGGGTCGCGGTGCCGTCCCCGACGGTCTCGCCGGCGGCGGGCTCGGTCGGGGCGGACCCGGCGGTGGTGCCGGCGACGACGACGCGGTAGGTGTTGCTGCCGCGCTTGAGGAGGTCGCCGCGGTCGTAGGCGGTGGAGTTGGCACGGTTCGGGGCGGTGCCGATGATGACCACGGCCTCGTCGCGGACGGGGAACGTCTGGAGGTAGCCGTGCACGGCGCGGTCGATGCCGCCCTTGGCGAGCTCGAGGGCGTTGACGATGAGCGGACCGCCGGCGAGCTCGTCGAACTCGACGGCGCGCTTGGCGCCGACGATGACCGAGGGGCTGCCGGTGATGCCGGTGTCGCCCTGCACGACCTGGATGTCGCCGTCGACCGTGCCGGAGGAGTTGGTCGAGATCGCGATCTTCACGAACGCGGGCAGGTGCTGCTCGCCGCCGGCAGCGTAGACGAGCTGCGCGTAGGCCTCGTCGTTGGCGATCGCGAAGGTGGGGACGTCGCGGCGGCCGTCGGCCTTGCGGGCCTTGACGGCGAGGATGCCCTGGATGAGCTGCCCGAGGGCGGCGGGGTAGTCGGTCGGGTAGGTGCCCGCGGCGATGGGGATGCCGGCGGCGGACTGCAGGTCGAACAGGGCCCACATGTCCGACCAGTACAGGTGGTCCTCGAGCACGAGCTTGAGGAACGCCTCGACGACCTCGGCGCCGCCGGGGAGGTCGTAGAACTCGCGGGCGATGTCGTGGCCGACCGCGAAGCGCCGCAGGGCCGAGACCGCGGTCTGCGTGAACCCGTTGTACGAGTTGATCTCGGTCTTGTTGCCGGCCCAGTCGCCGCCGTTGGGGATGCCGGCGGGCGAGGGGATCGGGGAGCCGGTGGTGCCGCGCTTGACCTTGAAGCCCTTCTTGCCGGCGGCGGAGATGTCGGTGCCGAGGTTGCCGAGGTTGATGTACTCGCGCTCGTAGGGGATGCCGTCGTACATCTGGCCGACCCAGTTGGGGCGCAGGACGTCGGTGGTCGGGAGGGCGTTCGCGCCGCTGATCTTGATGTCGGTGAGCGCGGCGAGGACCTGGGTGTTCTCCTGGTCGCCGGGGTCGGCCTTCACGGCGGCGATCGACGCGAACACCTGCCGCAGGTCGACGGGGCGGGGGGTCGTGGTCGCGGGCGTCTGGGGGGCGGAGGCGAGCACGGTCTGGGGGATGGCCGGCGTCTGAACCCCGGCGGCGGATGCGGTCACTTCGGTCTCACTTTCGTTGGGGGTCTCCTCGTCCGGGGCGGACTCGGGGGTCTCGGTCACCTTCTCGATGGTGGTCGTGGAGGTGTTCTCCTCGATGCGGCGCCACTTGACGCCGTCGGTGTCGGTGAACTCGGTCACGTACTGCGAGGAGCTGGATGCCTCGGGTGAGGTGTAGGGGTCGGAGGCGGGCACCTCCTCGTCGGGGGTGTCGGCGGCGAGGACCTGCGCGGACGGGAACGCGCCGGCTTCGACGAGGGCGGCGCCCCAGAGCTTGGCGTGCCCGGCGACGAGCTTGCCCGCCTTGATGAACGCGGGCCCGAACTCGGCGGACAGCTTGCGGCGGGTGCCGTTGAGGGCGGCGGCGAGGGCCTGGTCACCCTCGGGGGTCTTGGCGATCTGGAAGGTGGCGAAGATGCCGCCCTTGCGCTGCTCGAGCTTCACCGCGCGGCCGACGGGGTGCGAGCGCTCGTGGCCGATGTTCAGGCCCACGACGGCGGGGTCGGCAGGGATCGCGACGGCGGACGCCTGCACCTGGAAGCGGCCGACGTTGGTGCGGCCCTCCTCGTTGAACGGGAGCAGGAGCCCGGAGATGGTGCGCGCTTCGAGGTTGGCGAGCACGTCGCCCGCCTCGAACTGGATGAGGTTGTCGGTCATGGGTCAGTCCTCCACGGTGGTGAGGGTCGGGGTGGGTACTTGCATGAGGTCGGCGAGCTCGGGTCGGATCGACTGACCGGGAGGGCAGACGTCGTCCTCGGAGAGCCGGGCGGCGATGGCGTTGACGAACAGGGCGGTACCGAAGTCGTAGAGCTCGTTGCGTTTGGTGGTCTCGTTGCTGTAGCTGATCTCGCCCGCGGAGCCGTTCTTGGCGCCCTCGATGAGGGATGCGGGGACGAGGGCGATGTTGGCGATGTCGAGGCGGACGGCGTTGCGGCCGGATTCGAACAGGTCGGCGGCGGCGATGCCGTGCTGCTTGACCTCGATGTTGTGGGGGGTGACGGAGGTGGCGTAGGCGCGGCGGCCTTCCTCGTAGTCGCGCGCCATCTTGAGCTTGTCCTTGCGGGAGAGCTGGATCTCCTCGGTGAGGTGCAGCTCGGTCTGCGCGACGGGGTTCTCGGCCCGCTTCTGCCAGGCCTGCTCGAGCCAGCGAGCGGAGCGGATGGTGTCGATCCCGTCGGTGAGGACGCCGTTGATGCCGAGATCGATGGGGATGAACCGGTCACGGTAGCGGGGCTCGACGACCTTCTCGTCGACCTGGATGTCGCCGTTCTCGTCGACGGACCAGAATCCCTGCGGGACGTGGATCGCGTCGGCTGGGTACCCGTCCGGGCCGAGCTCAGCGGCCAGCAGCGCCCACCGCCACCAGAACATGTCGGAGGTGATGCCCATCCACCGCAGATACGGCGACCGGCCCGACTGCGACGTCGACAGCCACGACGGTTGCTCGGCCAGACGGGTCGCCTTGTCGTACTGCGCGAACGGGATCGACGCGACCAGACCGCAGTGCGCCGCGTGCGCACGCCTCAGCCCCGGCACCCGGGATGCGATGTCCTCCGTCACGATCTGCGGATCGAGATCCCCGAACAGCTCCTTCACGGTGAGCTGCACCAGATCCGACCCGCTCGCATACGGGGACGCCGGAGCAGTCGGAGCAGGACGCCCCAGCAACCAATTCCAGAATCCCACGGTTGTAGTTTGGCAGATCATCACACATTGTGCGATCACGACACACTATGCGGCGAAGGTGATGGCGGGTTTGCCGGTGGTGCGGGGTTGGCCTTGGTCGTAGGCGAGGAGGGCGAGGGCTGCGGCTTCGAGGGGGGTGATGTCCATGTCGAAGTCGCGGCCGCGGCCGAAGGCCCACCCGTTGACGCCGATGGAGCGCTTGAGGACCCGGCGGGCGGCGAGGTCGAGCTCGGGTTGGCGGTAGTGGGTGAGGTTGCCGCGGTGAATCTCATCGACGAGGAGCGCGGCTCCCTGCTTCACGTCGGTGACGTCGCGGGGGTCCATGCGGGGCCGGGGCCGGGCGCGGGTGAGGTCCTCGACGATGTTGAGGGCGACCTGCGATTTCCCGTCGTAGGTGAGGCGGCGCTGGTACTTGCGGGCGAGGCGGGCGGTTTCGGCGGCCATCCACTTCACGTTGGTCTTGTGCTCGAGCATGAGCACGTGCGCGCGGCCCTTCTTGTCGCGCCAGGCGGCGACGATCGACCCGCACAGCTGGTCGGGGTGCGGGGCGAAGGCGAGGGCGAAGTTCGGCGGCGGGGTCGGGAGGTCGCCGCCGGTGCCGCCATCTGCCCATTTGGTGGGGTCGATGAGGCCGACGCTCTCGCCGATGTTGCCGAAGATTGACAGGTACTCGCGCGCGAACTTCTCCACGTCGGTCGAGAGATCGTAGTTGCCGTGGATGGTCTCGATGGTGGTGAGGGTGTCGACGCCTGGATGGGTGAGCTCGACGAGCTCGCGCACCCGGGCGTAGGGGTGCTCCTCGGTGGGTTCCCACGCCTCGAGCTGCTCGTCGGTGATTCCGTCAGGCGCGGCGTACTCCACGATGCCGCCGGACCCGTTGCGGCCTTGCTCGAGCGCGTCCCAGAGCATGTTGCCGGCCTTGAACCGGCCCGCGGTGCCGATGATGACGAGCTGCCCATCGGGGCGGGTGTCGAAGGTCGGCAGCGCGGCGGCCATGATCTCGGACACGAACCCCGGGTCGCGGGGCTCGCCGGCCTCGTCGAGGACCAGCATGTCGAACGCCTCGCCGCGGATGTCGTCGATCGTGGAGAGCCAGTTGACGACCCCGCCGCCGGTGCGCGCGAACGACATGCCCTCCATGCCCGCGATCCGCACCACGGTGAAGGGACGGCTGCGCTTGTCCGGGTAGAGGCGCTCGAGGTGCGGCGCCACGTCCTTGAGGAACCGTGACCGGCCGGCCTTCCCGGAGCGGGTGTCGAAGATCCCGACCCGGTAGTCCTCACGATGCACCGCGCGCCCGATACCTGTCATGTAGACCGAGGTGGACTTGGTGCCGCGGCGCGGGATGATGACCGCGTTGTGCTTGTGGCCGGCGGCGAGCATATCCGCGATGACGAGCTGCTGAGGTTGCAGGCGCCGGTCCCCTTGGCGCGTTGCACCGTCGAGGCGGAGCAGCCTTGCGCCCTCGAGGAACTCGCGCCGATCCCGATCGCTCGTGACGAGCTCCGAGACGTGCTTGGGAGTGAGCGCACGAGAGCGCAGATCGAGCCAAGCGGCCTCCTCGAGCAGAGGGTTGCCGGTCAGGTCCGGCGGGAAGTCTGCCGCGATTTTCCGGCCCGAGTTATTTTTTATTTCGGGGGGAGAAGCCGCTTTGAGAGCCGTAGGCGGGGGTGGCGGCGTCGCTGAAAAAAAGCCCGCCTCCGCCTCGACCTCCTCGTCGAGCAGGGACAGCGGCTGGTGCTGCTGCGTGGTGTAGCTCAGCTTCGGTCGACCCATCGCCGTCACCAACTCGGCAGACGGCGAGCCCTGCGGCTACCGCGGTTCGTGATGGCCGCACCCTCACGGCCACCATCGCTACGGTTGCAGCGACGGTGTGCCGCGCCGAGGTTCGAGAGGTCGTGGGTGCCGCCGTGCCTCGGTGCCACGATGTGCCCCACGTCCCAGCGCTGCCCCTCGTGCACGGGGCGTCCGCAGTTGACGCACCGCACGTACTCGCCGTGCTCGATCTGCGGGGTGAGGATGCGACGCACCTGTCGTGAGTTCTTCACGTAGACCGGATCGCGGTGCCACTCGCTCATCGCGGCACCGCCTCGAGGATCGTGAGCCCGGTCCTGGGGTCCTCGACTCGACCGTCGGCATAGACGCCGCACCCGTGGATGCAGATCCCGCCCACGAACTCGTGCGCCTTGAACGGCGGGGCGCACCTTGACCGGAGGGCCTCGTGCTCGCGCGCGGCTGGGTCTAGAGATTCTTCTTGAGTGTTAAGTAGATGGTTCTTTAGTTCCTCTGTGGAACTGTCCGTGTCTCCCCTCGTGTCTCCCCTCACGGGGTTGTGGATAACCGTGTCTCCCCTGGTCTCAACTTCCTCCATGCCGTCATCGAGGGGCTGCATTCCGTGGTCACCGGGGCGGCGCATGACAATGTCGTAGACGGTCGGCCGGTACCCGGCGCGGATGTGCGTGACGAACTTCTGATCCCCCTTACGGATCAGGTGTGCCTGCTCGAGCTCCCGCAATGCCCGCTGGATGGAACGCTGATCGACACCGAGCTCGTTCGCCAGCTCGAACTTCGACCGCCACGCACGCCGCCCCTCCGGGTCCGCGACGTTCGCCAGCTTCAACAGCACCCGGAACGCGAGAGGCTTGACCAGGTCGTAGGGCAGCTGGTCAACGACCTCCGTCGCCTGCCAGCTCACGACGCCCACCTCTTGTGCACGGCCTGCTTGCTCACGCCCAGCCCACGGCCGATCTGAGCCAGCGACGACCCCGAGGCACGCTGACCACGCACACCAGCCTCGATCGCGCTCTCCAACACGTCACGCAACGCAACGAGCTGCGCGAGCTCATCCTCGTCCGCCTCCGCAACGCGTCGTCCCGCGGCAGCCAGCATCCGGGCAAGCATCCGCAGGTACTCACTCGTCTCAACTTTCATGGTCAACCCCCGGTTGACGGTGAATCGGCGGGGACGCACCAAGGCATCCACACCACTTCGGGTAGCCGTGTGACCCCACACGCGGGCGGGCGTGCAGGGTCACACGGAGTCTGGATTTCATGCGGTCTCGGACGCCTCCACGAGCCGCTTGAGCAGGCCGCACGGGTCGAACGCCGCCCACGCCTCCGCCCACGCCTCCGCCCGCGCCGCCCGCGCCGCCCGCGCCGCCCGCGCCGCCGCCTCCGCCGCCGCCGCCCACGCCGCCGCCCACGCCTCCGCCCGCGCCTCCGCCCGCGCCTCCGCCGCCGCCCACGCCGCCGCCCACGCCTCCGCCCACGCCTCCGCCCGCGCCGCCGCCTCCGCCGCCGCCGCCGCCGCCGCCGCCGCCGCCGCCGCCTCCGCCGCCTCCGCCGCCTCCTCCTCCGCCTCCGCCGCCTCCGCCGCCGCCCACGCCCACGCCGCCGCCGCCTCCGCCTCCGCCGCCGCCGCCCGCGCCGCCGCCTCCGCCGCCCGCACCGCCGCCGCCGCCGCCTTGGCGGCTTCCTGGGTGCGCTCGGTGGTCATCATGCGCCACTCGAGTCCGAACCCGTGCTTGTCGGCGAGATCCTGGAGCGACGGGAGCACGGTTCCCCACATCCAGTCGAGGATGATCGCGCGCCGCTGCTGCTCGTGGTCACGGCCGGTGCCTGCGGCGAGCGGGAGCAGGGCCCGCCACTCGGCACTGTTGCGGATCTCGGCGGGCATCGGGTCCTGGACGCCGATGATCCACCGGCCGATCGTGGGCGACATGCAGTCCGGGATGCTGTCGGTAAGTTCCCCGCGCAGGGCGAGGTTGATCGCGGCGATGCTGCACGCCGATTCGCGGTTGCCGACGGCGGCGGCGAGCACCGGATGCTCGTCCAGCCACGACGCGATCTTCCGCTCGTCATCGAGGGTGATGGTGCTCATGGTGTGTTCCTTTCGTTCACCGGCTCAGGGCCGGAATCCTGTGATTCGTGGTGGTCGCTCATCACGATGAGGTGGCCGAGGAAGCCACCGATAAGGCCCATGCCGAGGCCGACAAGGATGGCGGCCGAGATGGTCACGTGCTGCTCCCGGAATCGGACGGTTCCGAGCGCACCGACGGCCCCGGCTGACAGTCGCCATCATGACCAGCGCCGAGGTAGCAAGGCCCTCGGTCACACTCCGGCAGATACCCGTACACCTCCAGCTCTTCCTCCCAGGTCGAACGAACAACCAGCTTGTAGTCGGGCCACTCCGTCTTGAGTCCCGTCAGCAGCTCAACCAACGTCTCGGCGTCGATCGGCTGCGTGTAGGTCGCGATCCACATGCTCATGACCTCCCGGAATCGGACGATTCAGGGATTTCGCCCTTCGCTTCGCGCATCGCGTGCCACGGGCAAGCGGGGTTCTCGACGGTGGTCACCCACCCACACGCCGGACACCTGTCGACCTCTCCGTGGTTCAGGATGTCGACGAGCATCATGCAGCCGTTCGCGACGTCGGCCGCGTACTCCCTCATCCGCTCGTCGTCGTTCCCCTTGATCGCGACTGCGAGCTTCGCGGTGTGCCACGAGATCTCCTGCCACGCCTGGCGAAGCGTCATCAGCCGCCAGCCCGCCTGGTCGCCCTTGTGTGCGTTTGCCTCGAGCTCGGCGTACATCGACGCGACGAACGGAGCCACCTCGGGGTATCGATCCTCGGCGGCGCTCATGACTCGGAACCTCCGGATTCATGGCAGCGGCACGTGCATCCCGGGTCGTCGCAGTCCTCGTGCGCCCAGAACGGGCCGCACTCCGCGGTCACGAGCTCCGGGCCGGGGCGGTTCCCGTCGGCGCCCCCCTGCAAGGGTTCCTTTCTGGTTTGCGCGCCTGCCGCCCCGGCCAGGTTCTGTGTGCAGGCCGCGCAACTGTGCGGCCCCGGATGCCCCTCGTCACCTCCGCAGTGGTGGGTGAGCGGCAGCACGTGATCGGTCCACATGGCCGAGCAGGGGGCGGTCACAGGTCACCCCGGATGCCGAAGGTGACAACGGCCGCCCACAAGGTCACGGCGATCACGCCGAGCGAAATCCACACGACCACGTCGAGGATCGGATCAGAGACGTTCACGAAGCTTCGCCCCCCCCTGCCGCTGCCTCGAGCTCGGCCACATACACGCGGCCGGCATCCCGCCACGCCTCCGCGACGTCGAGGTCGCCACCAGCGGCGACCATCTCGGCCTGCAAGTTCAGCTGCTGCGCAGGACGCCGCTGCCCCAGATCGAGCAGGCGGCGGGCGAGGTCGGACAGGATGCTCGCCATCGTCGACCGCACCACGGCCGCACCCGGAGTCATCGGGCACCCCCAGCGGTCGCGATCACCAGAGCGAGAACCCCCGCCGCGAGCAGCGTGAATACGAAGAACCCGCCCGCGAACAGCTGCGCCCACGGCAGCACCTTCAACCGGAACCGCCACCCACCAACATGCGTCGACCGCGTCTTCACGACGCACGCTCCTGCTTGATGCGATCGACGTCGGCGCGAGAGAACAGGAAGGGTCCGCGGACGCCGCGGTGCTTCTTGATGGGGTCCAGCGCTCCGCGCTTGACCATCTTCGAGACGGCCGATGGTGACTTGAAGCCGAGCTCGCGCTGCACCTGCGCAGTGTCGAGCAGTTCTTCATCGTTCATAGTGTTGGATCATCGCACATTGTGCGATCTGGCACAAGGTTGCGATCTGGCCGTATTGCAAGCGGGCACAACGTTATGCGAGAATCGCCCCATGACCATCACTCAGACCATGCCCGATCGCTTCGCGTTCACGCTCGGCGACAGGATGAAGCGCGCCATGAAGGTGGCCGGCGTCAGCCGGGGCGAAATGGCCGACTACCTCGACGTCGAGCCCACGACCGTCAGCACTTGGATGAATGATCGAGTCCAGCCGGGCGTGCAGACGCTTCGGCTGTGGGCACTGAAGACGGGCGCACCCTACGAGTGGCTCGTGACTGGAAAGTACACCCCCCGGGACTTGAACCCGGAACCCACTGATTAAGAGTCAGTTGCTCTGCCAATTGAGCTAGAGGTGCATGGCCCGAACGACCGGGCCGAAGAACAAAGATAGCATGACCGCGACATGACTTCATCCGCCCCCTCCCCCGCCCCGGTCCGCCTCGAGGAGGGCGAGCTCGCCCCCGACTTCACCCTCGCCGACCAGCACGGCGAGCCCCTCACGCTCTCGCAGCTGCGCGGCGGCAAGGTCATCCTCTACTTCTACGGCGAGGCCGGCACCCCGGCCTGCACCGGCCAGGCATGCGACTTCCGCGACCGGCTCGACGCCTTCACGGCCGAGGGCTACCGCGTGGTCGGGGTGTCGCGGGATGAGGTGCGCGCCATCGCGAAGATGGCGCGCGAGGAGCACCTCGCCTTCCCCCTCCTCGCCGACCCCGACCGGCACGTGCACGAGCTGTACGGCACCTTCGGCGAGAAGCAGCTGTACGGGCGCACGGTGCACGGCGTCATCCGGGCGACCTTCGTGATCGACGAGGCGGGCGTCATCGAGCGCGCCTTCTACAACATCAAGGCCACCGGCCACGTCGCGATGCTGCGGAAGCGGCTGGGCCTGCCGGCCTGAGGGTCGGTCAGCGCGGCCGAGGGGCGGTCAGCGCAGCGGGAGGGCGTCGACGAGGGCGCTCGGGGTGCCGAAGCGGTGCGCCGTGATCGAGACCGCCTGCTCGCGCAGGAAGGGCAGCAGCTCCACGCGACCGGACTCGGTGACCGGGCCGTCGTAGACGGCGAGGTCGGGGCGGCCGCCCACCGCCGCGAGCAGGTCCTCCGCGCGCCCGCCGAGCAACCGGATGCGGGCGTCGCGGAGGCCGGCCGCCTCGCGGTGGAACGTGTCGGCATCCTCGGTGCGGATGCCGACACCGGCCGCGCGGAGGGTCGCCTCCTCGGACGGCGAGAGGGCCGCGCTCGACGACAGGGTGAGGGTCGAGCCGCTCAGGAGGCCCGCGAGGATCACCCGCGCCACCTCCACGGGATCCGCGCCGGACTCGGCGCGCACGGTGACGGGCACGGTCCGGTAGCGGAAGGCGTTGCGCTCGGCCGTGAGGCCGGTGACGTCGCGCACGGTGCCGAACTCCGCGTCCCAGGCGCGGCGGTCGCTCGCGGCGGCGCGCAACAGCATCCCGCGCGCCTCCGGGTCGCGGGCGCCGAACACCGAGACGATGCGATCGGCGGGCGGGGCGAGGGCCGGCACGGCCTCCGCCGCGGGGACGGGGCGCACGGTGCCGAGCCCGAGCAGGTAGTTGGGGCCGCCGGCCTTCGCGCCGGGTCCGACGACGGAGCGCTTCCAGCCGCCGAACGGCTGGCGCTGCACGATCGCGCCCGTCGTGCCGCGGTTGACGTAGAGGTTGCCGGCCTCGACCCGGTCGACCCAGCGCGCGATCTCGCCCGCGTCGAGCGAGTGGAGCCCCGCGGTGAGCCCGTAGTCGACGGCGTTCTGCAGCTCGAGCGCCTCGTCGAGGGTGGCCGCCTGCATGATGCCGAGCACGGGCCCGAAGTACTCGGTGAGGTGGAACTCGGATCCGGGGCGCACGCCGGTCTTGATGCCGGGGCTCCACATCCGCCCCTCCTCGTCGAGCCGGCGCGGCTCGAGCAGCCAGCTCTCGCCCGGCGCGAGCCGGGTGAGCGCGTCGAGCAGCTTGCCCTCGGCGGGGGCGATGATCGGGCCCATGCGGCTGGCGGGGTCGGCCGCTTCGCCGACCGGCATCGAGCGCACGGCGTCGAGCAGCTGCTCGCGGAACCGCCGCGAACCGGCGACCGAGCCGACGAGGATGACGAGCGACGCGGCCGAGCACTTCTGCCCCGCGTGGCCGAAGGCCGAGGAGGCGACGTCGCGCACCGCGAGGTCGAGGTCGGCCGAGGGCGTCACGACGATGGCGTTCTTGCCGCTCGTCTCGGCGAGCAGCTTGACGCCCGGGCGGAAGGTGCGGAACAGCTCCGCCGTCTCGTAACCGCCCGTGAGGATCACCTGGTCGACGCGCTCGTCGGCGATGAGCGTCTCGCCGAGCCACGACTCGCCGAGCACCACGAACTGCAGCACCTCGCGCGGCACCCCCGCATCCCACAGCGCCTCCGCGAGCACGGCGGCGGTGCGCGCGGTGCGACGGGCCGGCTTGAACACCACGGCCGACCCGGATGCGAGGGCCGAGAGCGTCGAGCCGCCCGGGATGGCGAGGGGGAAGTTCCACGGCGGCACGACGAGCGTCACGCGGGCGGGCACGAACTCCGCGCCGTCGAGCTGCTCGAGGTCGAGCGCCCGCTCGGCGTAGTAGTGCGCGAAGTCGACGACCTCGGACACCTCGGGGTCCGACTGGTCGACCGTCTTGCCGCCCTCCGCGGCCATGATCTCCACGAAGGAGCCGCGGCGCTCCTCGAGCAGCTCGCCCGCGCGGTGCAGGATGGCGGCGCGCTCGGCCGCGCCCCGCTCGGCCCACGGCACCGCGGCGCCGACGGCGGTGGCAAGCACGCGGTCGACCCCCGCGGCGTCCGGGATCGTGGACGCCGCGACGGTCGCGGCCCCGAGCCGGGTGGTGCGCGAGCGCTCGAGCGCCGCGCGGGCCCAGCCGCGGTTGGCGGCGACGGCGGGATCGGTGTCGGGCGCGTTGCGGAATCCCGACTCGGCGGGCGCGGGCGGCTGCGTGCGGTCCTGCACGCGATGCGGCGGAGGCACGGCATCGTCGACGTCGGCGAGCGAGGCGAGGAAGCGGTCGCGCTCGCGGGCGAACAGCTGCTCGGAGCTCGCCAGCTCGAACACGGCGGACATGAAGTTCTCCGAGCTCGCGCCCTCCTCCAGCCGTCGGATGAGGTACGCGATCGCCGAGTCGAAATCGGATGCCGCGACGACGGGCGTGTAGAGCAGCAGGGCGCCGACGTCGCGGCGCACGGCCTCCGCCTGGGCGGGCGCCATGCCGAGCAGCATCTCGATCTCGACGGCGTCCGCGACGCCCCGCTCGGTCGCGAGGTGGCGGGCGTAGGCGAGGTCGAAAAGGTTGTGGCCGGCGACCCCGAGGCGCACGTCGGCGACGTGCTCGGGGCGCAGGGCGGCGTCCAGCACGCGCTTGTAGTTGGCGTCGGTGGCCTGCTTGCTGTGCCAGGTCGCGAGCGGCCAGTCGTGCAGCGAGGCGTCGACGCGCTCCATCGGCAGGTTGGCGCCCTTCACGAGGCGCACCTTGATGCCCGCGCCGCCGGCCTCGCGGCGGGCGTGCGCCCACTCGCGCAGCCGCAGGTAGGCGCCGAGCGCGTCGGGCAGGTAGGCCTGCAGCACGATGCCCGCCTCGAGGCTCCGCAGCTCGGGCCGGTCGAGGATGCGCTGGAAGACCGCGATCGTCAGGTCGAGGTCCTTGTACTCCTCCATGTCGAGGTTGACGAACTTGGCGGGAGTGGCCTCCGCCGCCTGCTGGAAGAGCGGGGTGAGCGCCCCGACGATGTCGTCGACGGCCTCGTCGAACGCCCACGGCGAGTGCGGGGCGACCGTCGCGGAGACCTTGATGGAGACGTAGTCGACGTCGTCGCGCGCGAGCAGCCGGCGGGTGCCCTCGAGCCGGCGGTTCGCCTCGTGGGCGCCGAGCACGGCCTCGCCGAGCAGGTTGACGTTCGGGCGGGCGCCGCGAGCGCGGATGCGGCGGAGCGCGCGCCCGAGCCCGGGGTCGTTCGCGTCGATCACGAGGTGGGCGACCATCCCGCGCAGCACGCGGCGGGCGATCGGCACGACGACGCCCGGCAGGATCGGCGCGACGAGCCCGCCCAGGCGGAGCGCGGTGCGCAGCGGCCAGGCGAGGAAGCGCGGCGGTCGCTTCGCGAGGCGCGCGAGGGTGCGGGCGGCGACGCGCGAGTCCTCGGGGCGGATGACGCCGTCGACGAAGCCGACCGCGAAGTCGAGGCCGTCGGGGTCCTGCAGCAGCCCCGCGAGGTTCTTCGCGGAGGAGTCGACGGGCAGCTCGGCGGCCGCGGCGAGCCAGCGGCGCACCTGGGCGACGACCGCGTCGGCGGTCGCCTCGTGGTCGACGGATGCGGCGGGAGCGGATGCGGCGGATGCGGGCTTCGGCGGGGTCACGGCAGCAGTATGCGGGCGCGCATCCCGTAAGGTATAGCAACGAATTCTTTGCAATATCCATCAGAATCGCTAAAGGATCGATCGCATGCTCGACGTCCGCCGCCTCGCCCTCCTGCGCGAGCTCGCTCTCCGCGGCACGATCGCGGCTGTCGCCGCCGCCCTGCACCAGACCCCCTCGGCGGTGTCGCAGCAGCTCGCGCAGCTCGAGCGCGAGGCCGGGGTGCCGCTGCTGCGCAAGGCCGGCCGGCGCCTGCAGCTCACCCCGCAGGCCGAGATCCTCGTGGGACGCACAGAGGAGATCCTCGCGGCGCTCGAACGCGCCGACACGGAGCTCGCGGCCTCCCTCGAGCAGGCGACCGGCGTCATCCGGGTGGCGATCTTCCAGTCGGTCGCGCTCGCCCTGCTGCCCGCCGCGCTCGACGTGCTCGAGCGCGAGCACCCCGCGCTCACGGCCGTCGTCACCCAGCGCGAGCCCGAGACCGCCCTGCACGAGACCTTCGCGCGCGACTTCGACCTCGTCATCGCCGAGGAGTACCCGGGGCACGCGGCGCCCCAGCTCGCCGGGCTCGACCGGCGTCCCCTCACGACCGACGCCATCCGTCTCGCGGTGCCCCCGGGCGGCTCGGGCAGGTTCGCCATCCGCGACATCCGGGATGCGCGGGACGCCCCCTGGGTCATGGAGCCGCACGGCGCGGCCTCGCGTCACTGGGCCGAGCAGGCCTGCCGACGGGCGGGCTTCGAGCCGCAGGTGCGCTTCGAGACGGCCGACCTGCAGGCGCATGTGCGACTCATCCAGACGGGGCACGCCGTCGCGCTGCTGCCCGACCTCATCTGGCAGGGCGCCGACCCCACCGTCGACCTCGTCGACCTCGAAGGCGGGCCACGGCGCACCGTGTTCACCTCGACGCGAGTCGCCTCCGCGGGCCACCCCGCGGTCGTCGCGGTCCGCGACGCGCTCGACCGGGCCGCGACCCCGTAGCGCCGCCTCAGCGACCGCGCGTCGGTGCGAGGAGGCGCATGCGGCAGGCGAGCTCGACCGCGAAGCGCTCGTCGGGGTCCTCGAGGTCGAGGCCGAGCGAGGTCTCGAGGCGACGGACCCGGTAGTTGACGGCGTTCGGGTGCAGGTTCAGCTCGGCCGCCGCACGCACGAGCGAGTTGCGGTGGCCGAGGTAGGCCGCGAGGGTGCGCACCGCGATGTCCGACTTCTCGGGCCCGAGCGCGTCGAGGGGCGCGAGCAGGTCGTCAAGCAGCCGGCGGCTGAGCGGCGAGGCGTAGAACTCGAGCAGCACGCGGCGCAGGCCCGTGACATCCGTCGCCCGCGCCTCGCCGAGCCGCCCGCCCGCGATGGCCGCCTCGACGGCGATGCGCGCCTCCGCGGCCGACTGGCGCAGCCCCGAGGCCCCGACCTGCGGGGTCCCCAGCCCGAGCGTGTACACCCAGTCGCCGCCCGCCGTCGCGGTCGCGTAGTCGCGGATGCGCTCCCCCGCCTCGCGCAGCCGCCGCTGGTGGTCGCCCGCCCCGTGCTGCTCGCTCGAGACGAGGATGACGTCGTCGTGGATGAGCGCGACGTGCCAGGCCTCCTCCCGCTCGTGCAGCGACTGCAGAGCGAAGAGCTCGACGGCGGGCCCCACCGAGCGCGGGGCCCGCAGCTCGGGGTCGCGGCGATGGGTCGGGCGCAGCCAGCCGACCACGTGGGAGAGCGGCAGCGGGAATCCCAGCCGAGCAGCCTCGGCCCCGAAGCCGTCGAGCCGGCTCGACTCGGCGTAGATGAGCTCGATGAGGAGGTCGGCGCGCGACTGGGTCGGGGCGAAGCGCTCGCCGAGCTCGTGCTGGAGGGCGCGCGACAGGGTCGCCGCGATCACCGGCACGGCGACGAACACCGCCGCGTCTGCGGTCGCGGCGACGAGCCGGCCCACCGGCAGCTCGCCGATGCACACGGCGTCGCGGTCCGTCCAGGCGACCGTCGCATCCTCGACGAGCGAGAGCTCCGTGCCGAGCGCGCCGGAGGCCGCGGCGAGGACGCCCTCCGACCCCGCCCCCTCCGTCGCCGCTGCGGAGGCGAGCTCGATCGCGCGCTCGGCGCGGGCGAGCGCGTCGGCCGCGCCGCCCCGCACGATGCGGTCGATGACGACCGCGAGCTCGGACGCGGTCGCCTCGTCCGCCATCAGCACGGGCACCGCGCCGCGCGCGGCGAGCTGGCGCGCGGTCTCGGCGAGCGGGAAGGCACCCGCGAAGACGAGTCCCGCGAAGCGGCGCGCGATCGCCTGCCGCACGGCGATGTCGACCTGGTAGGCGGAGGGCAGCCGCCCCTCGGATGCGCCCACGATCACGAGACTGCCGACGGGCGCATCCTCGAGCTCGCCGACGGTCGCGATCTCGATGCGCGTGATGCGGGCACCGGTCTGCGGACCGGCCATGTGCCGGATGCCGATCCGGTCCGCCTGCGCGAGCAGCAGCTCCACTCCATCTTGTTCCACGAGCACAGTATGCGCACATACCTGGTGCCGATCGCACATTGAGGCACCCCTGGGCGCTCCCTACTGTCGGACCATGCCGCACTCCCCCGAGCGACCGGGCCCCGAACTCCGCCTCATCGCGCGCGACGACGTCGCCGCCCTCGCGGCGGGCGCCGCCATCTTCGGAACGGGCGGCGGCGGCGCCGTGCACACCGTGCAGCTCGCGGTCGAGATCGCGATCGAGGAGCACGGATCGGTGCCGCTCATCGGCATCGACGAGCTCGGACCGGGCGACGCCGCGATCGTGCTGTCGGCGATCGGCGCACCCTCCGTCGGCATCGAGATGCTCGGCGCGGGCGGCCAGGCCGAGACGATCGTGCGCGAGGTCGAGCGGATGACGGGCACGCGCGTGACGGCCGTGATGGCGGCCGAGATCGGCGGCAGCAACGGTGTCGCCCCGGTCGGCTGGGCCGCCCGGCTCGGCATCGCGGTGCTCGACGCCGACGGCATGGGCCGCGCCTTCCCCGAGGCGACCATGATCTCGATGAACGTCGCCGGCATGCCGAGCGAGTGGGCGGTGATGGCCGACGCGGTCGGCAACCTGTCGACGCTCCGCGTCATCAGCATGGCGTGGCTCGAGCGCCACGCACGCGCCATCACGGTCGCGAGCGGCGGCATCTCGCTCGGCGCCCACTACCTGCTCACCCGCGAGACCGCGCCCGGCGCCGTCATCGAGGGCACCGTGAGCCGCGCGATCGAGGTCGGCCGCGCGCTGCTCGCCTCCCCCGAGCCCGTCGAGGCGCTCGCGGAGACGCTCGACGCGGATGTCGTGGTGCGCGGCAAGCTCGTCGACGTCGAGCGGCGCACCGAGTCGGGCTTCACGCGCGGCTCGGTCACCATCGAGGGCACGGGTGCCGACCGCGGTCGCCTCGTGCGCGTCGAGGTGCAGAACGAGAACCTCGTCGTGCTCGAGGACGGCCGGGTGACGGCGAGCGTGCCCGACCTCATCACGATCGTCGACGCCGAGACGGGCGAGGCCATCTCGACCGAGCTGCTGCGCTTCGGGCAGCGGGTCGCCGTGCTCGCCTGGGCGTGCGATCCGCTGTGGCGCAGCCCGCGCGGGCTCGAGCTCGCCGGGCCCCCCGCGTTCGGCTACGACATCCCCTACGTGCCCTTCGCACGCGCGACCGCGGAGGCGGCCCGATGACCGCCCGCGACCTCTCGGTCGGCATCGACGTCGGCGGCACCAACACCGACGCCGTCGCGCTCGACGGCGCCGGCCGGGTGCTCGCCTGGACCAAGCAGCCCACCACGCCCGATGTCACGAGCGGCATCCGCGCGGCGCTCGTCGCCGTGCTGCGGCAGCTCGGCGACCGTCGTGCCCTCGTCTCGCGCGTCATGCTCGGCACGACCCACGCGACGAACGCCATCGTGCGCCGCCGCGACCTCGACCGCGTCGCCGTCATCCGGCTCGGCGCGCCCGCCTCGACCGAGTTCCCGCCGCTGTCGGGCTGGCCGGCCGAGCTCCGCGACGCGGTGCTCGCGGGCACCTCGATCGCGGGCGGCGGCCACCTCGTCGACGGCTTCCCGATCTCGCCGCTCGACCCCGACGCCATCCGCCGCTTCCTCGACTCCCTCGACGGCGGCTTCGACGCGGTCGCCGTGTGCGGCATCTTCTCGCCCTCGTTCCCCGAGCAGGAGCTCGAGGTGGGCGACCTCGTGCGCGGACACGTCGGCGAGGTGCCCCTCTCGCTCAGCCACGAGGTCGGCGCGCTCGGCCTGCTCGAACGCGAGAACGCGACCGTGCTCAACGCCGCGCTCGGCCGCGTCGCGGGCGAGGTGACCCGCGCCCTCCTGACGGTCGTCGCCGAGGAGGGCCTCGACGCCGACACCTTCTTCGCGCAGAACGACGGCACCCTGATGGCCGTCGACTACGCGGCGCGCTACCCCGTGCTCACGATCGGCTCCGGCCCCGCCAACTCGATCCGGGGCGCCGCGTTCCTCTCCGGCGCGAGCGACGCCATAATCATCGACGTCGGCGGCACCACCAGCGACCTCGGCGTGCTCGCGAGCGGCTTCCCGCGCGAGTCGACCCTGCCGCGCGAGATCGGCGGCGTGCGCACCAACTTCCGGATGCCCGACATCCTGAGCCTCGGGCTCGGCGGCGGCACGATCGTCGACACCGCGGCGGGCGCGTTCGGCGCCGACTCGGTCGGCTACCGCATCGCCGAGGAGTCGCTGCTGTTCGGCGGCTCGACCGCGACGCTCACCGACGCGCGCGCCGCCGTGACGGGGTCGCCCGTCGCGGGTCGCGAGCTGCCTACCCTGAGCGCCACGCAGCGCGCGGGCCTCGCCGGCGCCCTCGCGATGGCGCACGACCGCATCGAGTCGGCCGTCGAGCGGATGTCGCTCGGGCGCGCGAGCCTGCCGCTCGTCGTCGTGGGCGGCGGCGGCTTCCTCGTGCCGGACCGCGTGCTCGGCGCGACCGAGGTGCTGCGGCCCGAGCAGGGCAACGTCGCGAACGCCGTCGGGGCCGCGATCGCGCTCGCCGGCGGCCGCGCCGACCAGCTGTGCGAGCTGCCCGAGCGGGCCGCCGCGATCGAGGCCGCCTCGCGCGCGGCCGTCGAGAAGGCCGTTCAGGCGGGGGCGGACCCGCTCCGGGTCGAGGTGGTCGACATCCTCGAGACCCCCATCTCCTATACGACGCGACCGACGCTGCGGGTGTCGGTCAAGGCCGCCGGGCCCCTCGCCCGGATCGGCGACGAGACGCAGCACCCCCACACCACGAGTCAGAAGGAAGCATCATGACCAGAAAGCACCTCGCGGCGGCCTCGGCCGTCGCGGTCGCGGCGCTCGCGCTCTCCGCGTGCACCGCCACGCCGAACGGCGGAGACGGCGGCGACTACGTCTCGGGCGGCACCTTCGTCAAGGCGCTCACGGGCGACCCCGGCAGCATCATCCCGTTCAACGCCGTCTCATTCGACACCTGGGAGGTCGTGAGCACCGCCTACGAGGCGCTCGTCTACACGACCCCGGACGGCGAGCAGAAGCCGTGGCTCGCGAAGAGCTGGGAGGAGAGCCCCAACCAGGTGGTCTTCACCCTGCACGACGGCATCACCTGCGCCGACGGAACCGCGTTCACCGCCGAGACCGCCGCCAACAACATCGCCTACAACGCCGACCCGGCGAACGCCACCTTCTACTACGGCGCGACGATCACGGAGGCGGTCACCGCGACCGCCGACGGCGACACCCTCACCGTGAAGACCTCGGCGAACGACCCGTTCCTGCTCACCAACGTCGGCAGCATCCTCATGGTGTGCCAGGCCGGCATCGACGACCCGGACAGCCTCGCCGACAGCGCGAACGGCACGAGCCTCTTCAAGCTGACCGACATCAAGGCGCAGTCGTCGTACACCTTCGAGAAGCGCGACGGCTACACCTGGGGCCCGGACGGCGTCACGAGCGAGACGAAGGGCCTGCCGGACGCGATCGAGCTGCGCATCGTCGACGACGTGTCCACGCGCGCGAACCTGCTGCTCGCGGGCGACATCAACGCCGCCCCCGTCGTCGGCGCCGACTCGGCGCGCCTCGACTCGGCCGGCCTCAAGACGGTGGGTGTGCGCAACTCGGTCGGCGAGATGCTCTTCAACGAGCACGAGGGCCGCGTGTTCTCCGACCCGCTCGTCCGCGAGGCGCTCACCACCGCCCTCAACCGCGGCGACGTCGGCGCGGTCCTCGCCGACGGCAAGGCGCTCGACGCCGTCTCGCTCGTCACCAAGACGCCCCTGCTGTGCGTCGTCGACCCGCCCGAGTGGTCGCTGCCCGACACCGACCTCGAGAAGGCGGGCGAGCTGCTCGACCAGGCCGGCTGGAAGCTCGGCTCCGACGGACTCCGCACCAAGGACGGCGAGCCGCTCACGGTCAAGTTCATCTACGACGCCCCCACCGCGGCGCACGCGCCCGCGGCGGAGCTCGTGAAGGAGACCTGGGACAAGCTCGGCGTCACCACCCAGCTGTCCGCGAACGACGCGGCCGCGTGGTCCGACCAGCTGTTCACGACCTTCGACTGGGACACCGGCTGGGTGCAGCTCGCGCCCAACAGCCCCGTCCAGCTGTCGACCTTCTTCGGGGCGACCCCCGTCGACGGCGGCCTGAACTTCATGTTCGTCGACAACCCCGACTACAACGCGAACGCCGACAAGGCGCGCGCGGCGTCGAGCTCCGATGAGGCGTGCGGCTACTGGCGCGACGCCGAGACGGCGCTCATCGAGCGGACGGATGTGTTCCCGCTCGCGGACAACATCATCCCGACCTACATGAACGGCGCGGTGTTCGAGGCCCCGGCCTACGTGATGCCGACCACCATCCGGATGCTGGGCTGAGACCGTGACGGCTCCCTCGTCAAGCACGGCCGCGGTCGCCCCGGTCGGGCGCCCTCCCGTGCGGCGAGGGAGCCGTCCGCTCCAGCTGTCGCCCCGCGTCTCCTTCCTGCTGCGACGGCTCGGACGGATGGCGATCTCGCTCGGGATCGTCGTGGTCGCGACCTTCGCGATCATCCACCTCGTGCCGGGCGACCCGGTGCGGGCGGTGCTCGGCCCGAGCGCCCCGGCGGAGCTCGTCGCCCGCACGCGCGCCGAACTGGGTCTCGACCAGCCGCTGCCCGTGCAGTTCTGGAACTACGTCGCGGGGCTGTTCCAGGGCGACCTCGGCACCTCGCTGCAGACCCATCGCCCGGTCGCCGACACGCTCGCCCAGCGGGCGCCCGCGACACTCGTGCTCGCGGGGGTCTCCTTCCTGGTCGCGGCGATCGGCGCCCTGCCGATCGGCCTCGCGACGGCGATCTCGGTGCGCAGCGGACGCCGTCGCGTGCTCGATCTCATCGCATCCGCGATCGTGGGCCTGCTGATCGTGGTGCCGAACTTCCTGCTCGCGGTCGGCCTCGTCTGGCTGTTCGCCGTCGAGTGGCGCCTGCTGCCGGTCGCCGGGTGGGGGCAGCCCGCGCAGCTCGTGCTCCCCGTGCTGGCGCTCGCGATCGGGCCGATGGCCTACCTCGCCCGCATCGTGCACGTCGAGCTGCTCGTGGTGCTCGACGCCACCTACCTCACGACCGCACGCAGCAAGCGGCTGCCCGGGCGGCTCATCTACCTGCGGCACGCGCTGCCCAACATGCTCACCTCGGCGCTCACCATCGGCGGGCTCATGCTCACCGGCATGGTCGCCGGCACCGTGCTGATCGAGACGATCTTCGCCATCCCCGGGCTCGGCACGACGATCGTGTCGTCGATCACCGCCAAGGACTATCCGATGATCCAGGGCGTCGTGCTCGTCTACGCGGGCATGGTGCTCGTGCTCAACCTCGTGGTCGACCTCGTGCTCATGACGATCGACCCCCGATCCTCGCTCGCGGAGGGCTGATGGCGACCCGCACCCGGAGATCCCGGATCCTCACCCCGGCGGGCATCACGACCGCCGTCGGCCTCGCGATCGTCGTCGGTCTCGCGATCGTCGGGCCGATCATCTGGGGCGCGCAGGCGGAGGCGACCTCGGTCGCCGACCGGCTCCAGGGGCCGAGCGCGCTGCACCCCTTCGGCACCGACGAGCTCGGCCGCGACGTGCTCGCCCGCGTGCTCGCGGGCACCCGCACCTCGGTGCTGCTCGCACTCGGCGCGACCGCGATCGCCGTCGCCCTCGGCGTCGTCCTCGGGCTGCTGCCCACGGTGCTGCCCCGCGTGCTGCGGCGCGCGCTCACGGGCCTCATCGACATCCTGCTCGCCTTCCCGTGGCTGCTGCTCGCGCTGTTCTTCTCCGCGATCTGGGGGGCGAGCGCGACGGGCGCGATGCTCGCCGTCGGCTTCGCCGGCATCCCCGCCTTCGCCCGGCTCAACTACACCCTCGCCTCCTCGATCATGGGACGCGACTACGTGCGCGCCGCCCGCATCGTGGGCGTCGGGCCGATCGGCGTGCTCGCGCGGCACGTCGTGCCGAACGCCGCGGGCCCGCTGCTCGTCAACGCGACCGTGCACGCGAGCGGGGCGCTGCTCTCCTTCGCGGGGCTGTCGTTCCTCGGCCTCGGCGTGCAGAGCCCCGAATACGACTGGGGCCGGCTGCTGCGCGAGGGCATCGCCCGCATCTACGTCAACCCGATGGCCGCGATCGGCCCCGGGATCGCGATCGTCGCCACGGGGCTGTTCCTCACCCTCGCGAGCGATGTGTTCGCCACCACGCCCCGGCGCGGCGCGCTCATCCGGACCGGACTGCGGGGGCTGCGACCCGCCCTCCGGACCGGAGCCGGGCGCGCCGCGTCGGCACCCCACCTCGTCACGACCGACGAGGCGGATGCCGTCTCCGTCGCCCGCGGACTGCGGATCGCCTTCCCCGGAGCGGAGGGCGGCTCCGTCGAACGCGTGCACGGCGTCGAGCTCGAGATCGCCCCCGGCGAGGTCGTCGGCATCGTCGGCGAATCGGGCTCGGGCAAGTCGATCACCGCCATGGCGCTCGCGGGCCTCATCGAGCCGCCCGGCGCCGTCGCCGCCGCCGAGCTGCGCTTCCGCGGGGTCGACCTGCTCGGCCCGCTCTCGGCGGCGTCCAAGCGCCGCCTGGGCCTCGAGCTCGCGATGGTGTTCCAGGATCCGCTCACCTCGCTCAACCCCGCGCTCACCATCGGCCGCCAGCTGACGGAGGCCGTCGAGGTGCACGAGGGCGTGTCGCGGGCCGAGGCGCGCGAGCGGGCGGTGCGGGCGCTCGCCTCCGTCGGCATCCCGGATCCCGAGCGGCGGCTGGGACAGTACCCGCACGAGTTCTCGGGCGGGATGCGGCAGCGCGCCATGATCGCGATGGGGCTCATGGGCAGCCCCCGCCTCATCGTCGCGGACGAGCCCACCACGGCGCTCGACGTGACCGTACAGCGCCAGGTGCTGCAGAACCTCCGCCGCGCCCAGACGCTCACCCACACCGCGATCCTGTTCATCTCGCACGACATCGCCCTCGTCGCCGGCTTCTCGGACCGCATCCTCGTCATGAAGGACGGCCTCGTCGTGGAGCAGCTCGCCGCCGACCGCCTGCTCGTCGACGCGCAGCATCCCTACACGAAGGCGCTCATCGCCTGCGTGCCCGACATGGCGTCCGACCGCACGCAGCCGCTCCCCGTCATCGGCGACCTCGACACCGCGCGGAGGGCCTCGTGACCGACTTCCAGATCGAGCACCTCACGGTGCGGTACGGCACCGGATCGCGCGCGCACCTCGCCGTCGACGACGTGAGCCTGCGGGTCCCCCCGGGCCGCACGCTGGGGCTCGTCGGTGAGTCGGGGTCGGGCAAGTCCTCGGTGGCGGCGGCCGCCGTGGGACTCGTGCGGCCGGCGGGCGGGGCGATCCGGCTCGACGGGGTGGACGTCAGCGCGCGCGGCGCGGCGGCCCGGGCGGCACGGCGCCGCATCCAGCTCGTCTTCCAGGACCCCTTCTCGGCCCTCGACCCGCGCATGCCCGTCGGGACCTCGATCGCCGAGGCGACCCGCGCGACGGGCCGCCGCTTCACGCGCGCCGAGAAGGCGGAACGCGTGGCGGAGCTGCTGCGCCGCGTGCACATCGACCCCTCGCGGGCGGGCGAGCTTCCCGGCGCGTTCTCGGGCGGACAGCGACAGCGCATCACGATCGCGCGGGCGCTCGCGGGCGAGCCCGCCGTGCTCATCGCCGACGAGATCACCTCCGCGCTCGACGTATCGGTGCAGGGCGTCATCCTCAACCTGCTGCGCGAGCTGCAGGCGGACCTCGGCCTCACCGTGCTGTTCATCTCCCACAACCTCGCCGTGGTGCGCTACGTCAGCCACGAGCTGTGCGTCATGCGGAACGGCCGCGTCGTCGAGGCGGGCGAGACCGAGGCCGTGCTCGAGCGACCCGCCGACCCCTACACGCGCGAGCTGCTCGCCGCGGTCCCCGTGCTCGGCGAGCGCCTCGACCTCGGCGCCCCCGCCTGAGCCCACGCGGGCGTCCCGAGGGCGGGGTGACCGCACATACCCGGCAGGGAAGGGTGGAGTGACCGCCCATGGAGGGGTGGCCGTCACTGCTCGGAGACTGGCCGGAGTGGTCGACGACGATCGCGCCCCCAGACAGGAGACACACAGCATGCAACGACGCATCACCGCCCTGGCCGCCGTCTCGGCCGCCGCACTCGCCCTCACCCTCATCGGCTGCTCGAGCGACACCGGAGGCGGCGGCGAGGCATCCGGCCCCAACGGCTTCGGCGACTGCGAGCTGCCGGGTGAGGCGGGCAGCATCCAGCTCGACCCCATCGTCGACGGCCAGCTCTCCGTCGTCACCGTGCTGCCCAACCCCGGCTGGTGGAACGGCACGACGCCCGAGAACCTCACCGACGGCTTCGAGATGTGCATGCTCGCCGACATCGCGCACCGCGCGGGCCTCGAGAAGATGAGCATCAAGGTGCTCTCGTGGGATCAGTACATCTCCGGCTCGTTCACCGACTACGACCTCGGCGCCGTCGTCACGAGCATCACCGAGGAGCGGAAGGCGATCTTCACCTTCTCCGACCCGTACTACACCTCCAACCGCTCCGTGACGGTGCAGAAGGGCTCGAAGTTCGACGAGACCAACATCCGCGAGGCGAAGATCGGCACCATCCAGAGCACCACCAACTCGAAGTGGCTGACGGACGTGCTGAAGCCCACCCAGGACCTCGCGCTCTTCAGCGACGGGCCCGAGATGTTCGCGGCCCTCGCCGCCGGCCAGGTCGACGCGATCGTCACCGACACCGAGACGGCGCTCACCCAGTCGAAGCCCTACGCCGACCAGCTCGAGATCCTGGGGCAGTGGAAGGCGGATGACGACTGGGGCATGGTCATGCCGCTCGACACCCCGAACGTCGGCGCCGTCAACGAGGCGCTCGCCGCCATGAAGTCCGACGGGACGCTCGCGGCCCTCTCGAAGAAGTACCTCGAGCCGCTCTTCGGGATCGACCCGGCCAGCATCCGGTTCCTCGACGCGCCGTGACATCCGTCCGCACGGGGGAGGCGCCGGCCGTCGCCGGCGCCTCCCGCCTGAGCCCCCCGCCCCGCTCGCTCGCCCTCTCGGTCGCGGCGCTCGCGGTGCCCCTGCTGCTGCTCGTCTGGGCGGGACTGCTCGGCACGGTCGCCGCTCGGCCCACCCCGGACGAGCTGTCGGTGACGGGCCTCGTATTCGGGCTCGCCGCATCCCTCGCCGCGCTCGGCATCGCCTGGTATGCGGCCCGCGGCCTCCAGCTCGCCCTCGCGGCGGGGCGCCAGGATGCCGCGGGCGAGCGCCTCGAGGCCCGCGCCCTCTCATCGCGATCGCGCCGGCACAGCTTCGGCGCGCTCAGCAGCTCGCTCGCGCTCGCCCTCGTGCTCATGACCGTCATGGTGCTGACGGCCAACCAGGCGAAGATCATCACCACCTTCTTCAACGTCGACTACATGGTGCGCAGCGCCGAGAACATCGTGCGCGCGTTCGGGCTCAACATCTTCATCGCCGTCATCTCGATGGCGTTCGTGCTGGTCTTCGGCCTCGTGCTGGCGGTCGTGCGGATGGTGCCGGGCGAGGGGGCGCGGCCGCTGCGGGCCCTCGCAATCGCCTACATCGACGGGTTCCGCGCGATCCCCTCGATCATCGTGCTCTACCTCATCGGCTTCGGCCTGCCCCTCGCCGGGCTCCCGTTCTTCGCGGGCCTGCCGCAGGCGTGGTACGCGATCATCGCCCTCACCCTCACCTACAGCGCTTACGTCGCCGAGATCTACCGGGCGGGGATCGAGGCGGTGCACCCCTCGCAGGTCGGCGCGTCCCGCTCCCTCGGGATGTCGTACGGGCTCACGCTGCGCCACGTCGTGCTGCCGCAGGCGGTGCGGGCCGTCATCCCGCCGCTCCTGTCGGCGTTCATCGCCCTGCAGAAGGACACCGCGCTCGTGAGCATCATCGGCGCGGTCGACGCGTTCAGCCAGGCGAAGTTCTTCGCCTCGTCCAACTTCAACCTCTCATCGGTCGCCGTCGTCGCCGCGCTGTTCGTGCTCATCACGATCCCGCAGGCGCGCCTCGTCGACTGGCTGCTGGCCCGGGGCGCGGCGCGCCGCGCGAGGAGGACCCGATGACGTTCCTGGAATTCGATGCCGTGCGCAAGCACTACGGCGACCACGAGGTGCTCGCGGGCGTCGACCTCTCGATCGAGAAGCACCAGGTGGTGACGCTCATCGGCGCCTCCGGCTCGGGCAAGTCGACGCTGCTGCGCTGCGTCAACGCGCTCGAGTCGATTACGAGCGGCCAGATTCGGCTCGACGGGGACGTCGTCTCCGGTCCCGGCGTCGACCTCAACGCGTTGCGCCGGCGGGCCGGCATGGTGTTCCAGTCCTTCAACCTGTTCCCGCACATGACGGTGCGGGAGAACATCACCCTCGCCCCGCGCAAGGTGCTGGGGCTGTCGAGGGCCGAGGCGGAGGCGCGCGCCGACGAGCTGCTCGAACGGGTCGGCCTCGCCGAACGGGCCCACTATCATCCGGATCAGCTGTCGGGGGGCCAGCAGCAGCGGGCGGCGATCGTGCGTTCGCTCGCGATGGACCCGGAGGTCGTGCTGCTCGACGAGATCACCTCGGCGCTCGACCCGGAGCTGGTCGCCGAGGTGCTGAGCATCGTGCGCGAGCTCGCCCGCGACGGCATGACGATGATGCTCGCGACGCACGAGATGGGCTTCGCGCGCGAGGTGTCGGACCTCGTCGTGTTCCTCGAGAAGGGCGTCATCCTCGAGCAGGGTCCGCCCGAGCAGGTGCTCGTCGATCCCGTGGAGCCCCGCACCCGCGAGTTCCTCCGCGCGGTAGCCGCCTGAGACCCCCCGCGAGTAGTCGTATTTCACCCTCATCGGCGGGTTCTTGGGCCGGATATACGACTACTCGCCGAAGAGGAGGAGGGCGGAGGCGGCGGAGGCCAGGGACAGGGTCGCGTGCTCGAGCTCGCGGGCGCGGGGGCGGAGGGCGTCGACGGGACCGACCAGGCAGGCGGCGGCGACGACCGAGCCCGCCGCGTCGCGGACCGGGGCCGAGATCGAGAACAGGCCCGCATCCTCGATCGACGCGAACGAGATGACGCCGTCGCGCCGCACCCTGCGGACACGCTCGGCGAAGGCGGCCACCTCGTGGGCGGAGTGACGGGCGGGCAGCAGCTCGGCGAGTCGCTCGGGATCGAGGTCGTGGGCGAGGGCCGGTCCCCCGTCCGAGCCGATGATCGGATGCGGCCGCCCGATCCAGGACGCCATCCGCAGCCCCTCCCCGGCCGGCCCGAGCTCCTCGACGAGGGTGAAGCTGCGCATGCCGCGCAGCACGGTGAGGAACGCGCACTCGCCCGTCGCCTCGGCGGTCGCGCGCACGAGGGGCGTGCCGCGCTCGATCAGCAGCGGCTCGGCCACGGCGCGATGCCACGCGTGCAGGCCCCACGGGATGCGGTGCCGACCCGCGGGGTCGACTGCGGCGAGTCCCGCGCGGCGCGCGGCGCGCAGGATGCGGTGCACCCGGTCCGGGCCGAGCCCCGTCGCGCGCGCGAGCGCCGGGAGCGTGGCGTCCCCGCCCACGAGCGCGTCGAGCACCCGCAGTGCGGCGGGGATGCCGGTCGCAACCCCCTGCGACGCGGCGGGCGGCGGGGCGTCCTCCCGATCCCCCGCATCCGCGACGCTGCGCTCGAGCTCGTGTCTGGCCGCCGCGAGGGCCCGCCGTGCGCGCGGCACCCCGCCCCGCGCACGGTCGACGAGCAGCCGCACGGCGAGCACGGCGACGCACTCGCCGTCCGGGGTGAGCACGGGCGCCGCGACCTCGACGGCGCGGCCACGCGCCGACTCGCGGATGCCGCCCGCCGGATCCGCCGCCGCGCGGGCGATCGCCCCCTCGGCCTCGTCGGCTGATCCGCCGACGTCCGCGGGCGAGTGGAGCGTCCACGCCGAGGCGACGCTCGCGACGATGCGCCAGGTCCCGCCGGCGGGCCCGGCGAGGCACACCGTCTCGCCGGTCTGCTGGGCCGCGAGCGCGAGCGCGAACCGCACCGCGCCCGCGTAGGGGGCGGCGGCCCGACCCGAGAGGCGGATCGCGGCGGGCCCGATCCGGTAGCCGCCGTACCCGCCCGCGCGCTCGAGCATCCCGACGCGCTCGAGCTCCGCGGCGAGGCGCGAGGTGGTGCTGAGGGTGAGCCCGAGCGTGCGCGACAGCTCGCCGACCCCGAGGGGGGCGAGCGGGTCGGGCCGCTCCGCGACGAGGCGCGCGAGGGTGAGCGCATGCGCGATCCGATCGCCCACGGGCACCTCCTGCAATTCGACGACGCTCGGTTTGCAGTATGCGCGGCGCGCGACCGCCGCGGAACGGGCGGTTCCTACAGTGACCTCACCGCGAACCCGAACAGGAGCACACCGCATGGAGACCTTCGACGTCGCCGTCGTCGGGATGGGCGCGCTCGGCAGCGCCGCCGCCTACCACCTCGCCCGCCGCGGCGCGCGCGTCGTCGCCTTCGAGCAGTTCGAGCTCGGGCACGTGCGGGGCGCCTCGCACGACACCTCGCGCATCATCCGCACCTCCTACGGCGCCGAGCGCTACGTGCGGCTCGCGCAGTCGGCGTACCGCGACTGGGCGGAGCTCGAGGCGGCGACGGGAGAGCGGCTCACGACCATCACGGGCGGTGTCGTGTTCATCCGCACGGGCGGGCCGTACGCGGCGGCCGACTTCGCCGAGGCCCTCACCGCCTCGGGCGTTCCGCACGAGCTGCTGACCCCCGCCGAGGTGCACGCGCGCTGGCCGCAGTTCGCCATCCCCGAGGGGGTCGAGACCGTCTACACGCCCGACTCGGGCATAGCGCACGCCTCGCGCACGGTCGCGACGCTGCAGCTGCACGCGCGTGTGAGCGGCGCCGACATCCGCGACCGCACGCGCGTCGAGGCGGTGGAGCCGGATGCGGGGGGCGTCATCGTGCGCACCTCCCGTGGCGAGGTCCGGGCGCGCAAGGTCGTCATCGCGGCCGACGCGTGGACGAACGAGCTGCTCGCACCGCTCGGCGCGGAGATCCCGCTCATCGTCATGCAGGAGCAGGTCAGCTACTTCAAGCCCGCCGACCCCGCCCCGTACGACCCGGAGCGCTTCCCGGTGTGGATCTGGGAGGACGACCACTGCTTCTACGGCTTCCCGAGCTACGGCGAGCCCACCATCAAGGCGGCGCGCGACGTCTCCGACAACCTGATGACCCCGGGCGAGCGCACCTTCGAGCCGTCGGCGGAGCTGCTCGACGAGCTGCGCGGCTTCATGGGCGCGGTCATCCCCGGCTCGGGCGAGGTGCTGCGCACCGTGACGTGCCAGTACGCGCTCACCCCCGACCGCGAGTTCGTGCTCGGCCCGCTGCCCGAGCACCCGGATGTGCTGGTCGCGCTCGGCGCGGGGCACGCCTTCAAGTTCACGCCCGCGATCGGACGCGTGCTCGCCGAGCTCGCCCTCGACGGCGAGACGGGCGACGACATCTCGGGCTTCGCCGTGCCGGCACGGAACGCCGAGTAGCGTCGCCGGGCGGTGTCAGCCCGCGCGACGGGCGGTGCGCACGATGCCCGCGACGAGCTCGGGCCACAGCTCCCAGGGGATGAGGTGGCCCATGCCGGGGTGCACCTGCAGCTCCGCGTCGGGCATCGTGTCGGCGATGTCGAACGCGGCGTACCAGTGCAGGGTGCGGTCGTCGCGCCCATGGAACACGAGGGCCGGCACCTCGACCGCCCGCAGCGCCTCGAGTCGCCCGGTCGCCCGGTAGAGCGCCGACCACTGCCGCATGAAGCCCTCGGGCGCGTAGCCGCGGTCGTAGGCCTCCCCCGCCCGGGCGCGGTGCCAGTCCACCTGCGGGTCGTAGATCGTGCCCTCGGCCCAGGCGAGCGCCATGGGCGCAGCGCCCTCCACGACCTGCTCGCGCGTGTACCGCTGCGGCACCTCGATGACGGGGCGCTCGTGCAGCACGTAGCGGTCGCTCTTGTCGGGAATGGTCGACAGCAGCCCGAGGCTCAGCACGCGGTCCGGGTGGTCGATCGCGTAGCGCTGCGCCATCATGCCGCCCATGGAATGCCCCACGATGTGGGCCGCGTCGACGCCGAGCTCGTCGAGCACGCGTCCGATGTCGTCGGCCATGTCCTCGAGCCCGTAGCCGCCGTCGACGTCGTCGGGCCCACCGAAGCGGTGCGACATCCCGGTGTCGCGGTTGTCGAACCGCACCACCCGGAAGCCTTCGGCGGTGAGCAGCGCGATGAACCGCTCGTCCCAGCTGAGCAGCTGCGCGCCGCCGCCCGAGACGAGCACGACGAGCGGATGCGCGGGGTCGCCGAACGCCTCGAAGTAGATGCGGATGTCGTCGGTCGCTGTGTGCGGCATGCTCACGCCTCCGGGGTGCGGGGTCGGCCGGCCGGCGCGTTGACGGCGGCGCGGGTGTTGACGGTATACGGCGTCTGCCCGGTCGGCTCTCCGAACAGCAGGATGAGCTCGGCGGGCGCGTCCGTCTCGTTCGCGACGCCGTGCGGCACACCCTCGGGCACGTAGACGGCGTCGCCCGCCGTGAGCACGGTGCGCTCGCCGCCGACCGTCATGACGACCTCGCCGGAGATCACGAGGTACAGCTCGTGCTGGGTCTCGACGGAGCAGCTCTCGGGGTCGTCCTCGAGGTGGAAGTGCTCGCCCTCCGAGGTGCCGGGCTCCAGGTGGTAGAGCATGACGGAGGTGGGGAGTGCGGAGGCCTCCCGGAAGTACCAGTCGATGCCGACGCGGCCGTCGCCCCGGTAGAGCGCCCAGTCGTGGTGCTCGTCCCCGCGTCGCTGGATCAGCATCCCGGGCCCCTATCCGAGCCCCACCGGGCTCATGGTGAAGCCGAAGAGGTCTTTCGGGTCCTCGGGCTCGGCGACGAGGTCGATGTCGACGACGAGGTCGGTGCCCGTGACGTCGGCACGCAGGTGGTGCAGGGCGGAGAAGTCCTCGATGGCGAAGCCGACGGAGTCGAACAGGGTGATGTCGTCGGCGGAGCTGCGCCCGGGGAGTCGGCCCGCGAACACCTCCCACAGCTCGGTCACCGCGAAGTCGGCGGGCTTCGACTGCAGCTCGCCCTCGATGCGGGTCTGCGGCGTGTACTCCACGAAGACGCGTGCGCGGTCGAGGATGCGGGGGTCGAGCTCGGTCTTGCCGGGGCAGTCGCCGCCGATCGCGTTGAGGTGCACGCCGGGGGCCACGTCCTCGTCGCGCAGGACGATCGCGTTGGCCTTGTCGGCGGTGCAGGTCGTGATGACGTCGGCGCCCCGGGCCGCATCGGGTGCCGACCGCGCGCGCTCGACGGCGAAGCCGAGCGGTTCGAGATTGCGTGCGCACTTCTCGACGGCGACGGGGTCGGTGTCCCAGACGCTCAACGTGTCGATGCCGAGCACCTCGCGGAAGGCGATCGCCTGGAACTCCGACTGGCTGCCGGCGCCGATGAGCGCCATCCGTCGCGAGTCCGGGCGGGCGAGCAGGCGCGCGACGGCGGCGGAGGTCGCGGCCGTGCGGAGCGCCGTGAGGATCGTCATCTCGGCGACGAACACGGGGTACCCGTTGTGCACGTCGGCGAGCACCCCGAACGCGGTGACCGTCTGGTATCCGCGGGCCGGGTTGAAGGGATGCCCGTTGACGTACTTGAAGGCGTAGGAGTCGGGGTCGCTGATCGGCATGAGCTCGATCACGCCGAAGGGCGTGTGGCTCGCGATGCGCTCGCGCTTGTCGAACGACTGCCACCGCACGAAGTCCGCGGCGATGCGGTCGGCGAGGCCGGCGATGATGGGGCCGGTGCCGCGCTCGGCGATCCAGCGGGTCAGGTTCTGGACGCCCACGAACTCGGTCACCGCTCGAGCCTCGCACGCCGCCGGGCCCGCGGCACATGGGGCAGACCGCCATGCGTTCAGGCGAGGGGTGTGCGCATCACCCGGCCCGCTCAGGGCCGGGCGGCGGCCCGCACCGAGCGGCGCAGCAGCTCGAGCCGCACGGCCGCCTGCACGCGGAAGCGGCGCTCCGGCTCCGCGAGCGCGCCGTCGAGCAGGTGCTGGATGCGATCGAGCCGCTGCTGCACGGTGTTCGGGTGGATGCGGAGCGCGTCCGCCGCCGCCCCTCGGCTCTCACCGGCGTCGAAGTACGCGCCGAGCGTCTCGACGAGTGCCGTGCCGCGGCGCTCGTCCCACGCGAGCACGGGCCCGAGCAGCTCGGCGATGAAGCCGTCGAGCGCCGCGGGGTCCATCGGGGCGAGCACCTGATACGGCGCGAACGCGTCCGACGAGACGGTCGCACCGGAGACGCCCAGCGCCGGCAGCAGATCGAGATCCCGCGCCGTCCGGTCCAGGCCCGCGCGCAGCTCGGCCATCGGCAGCTCGCGCCGCAGCGCGACGGCGGCAAGCGACGGATCGCGCAGCGTGTCGGCGACGACGCGACGCACCCGCTCCGTCTCGGCCACGACGTCCGCTGCCGTCCACGCGATGGCGACCCGGCCGTTCCAGGCGGCCACGTAGCCCCCGTCCCCGACGGCCCGCTCGGTGTAGCGCACGGCGTCGACAAGGGTGCGCGGGGGGACCGCGAGCACCGCGCATCCCGTGAACTCCGCGGGGGTGGCGAGGGCGTCGTCCCCGGCGGGAGCGCGGCCGTCGATGACGTCGAGCAGCCAGCCGGCCCGCTTCTCGGCGAGCATCGCGAGCGCGGACGCCGACAGGTGCCGCTCGAGCTCGCGATAGGCGTCCTCCGCACGGGCGGTCGCGGACGAGGCCGCCGCGAGCAGCCGGGCGCTGTGCAGCACCGCCGCCGCGTGGTCGGCGAAGGCGGACAGCAGCAGCACCTGCTCGGGACTGAACTCGTGAGGCGAGCGGTTGCAGGCGAAGAGCGCGCCGAGCACCTCCTCCCCCACCGCGAGCGGCACGCCGAGGAACGAGACCAGGCCCTCGGCCTGCACGACCTCGTCGATGTGGGAGTCGTGCGGGGCCTCGCTCATAGCCGTGTAGCGGGGGACGCGCACGGGTGCGCGGGTGCGGACGACGAGGCTCGCGAGCCCCACCCCCGCGGGCACCCGCAGGTCGCGGAACTCGGGGGTCACGGTGCCCGCCGTGTACCGCACCCTCAGCTCCTCCCCGTCGCCCTCCGCCTCCGAGAGGTAGGTGACGTCGGTGCCCATGAGCGAGTGGGCGCGATCGACGAGCCGGCGCAGCACCTCGTCGACGTCGCGGAGGCGCACGAGCTCGCGCGCCGTGGAGAACAGCGCCTCCAGCTCGGCCGCGCGGCGCCGCAGGCGCGCGTTCTCCGCGAGCGCGGCGGTGAGCGCGTCGTCGGTCATGAGGGCAGCCTAGGAGGGCGGGATGGTACCCGCGGCGTGCGAGGGGAAGCGCGGGGGGCGCCGCTCGGCGAAGGCGGCGAGACCCTCACGTGCGTCGGCGCTCATGAAGGCCTCCTGCCCGAGCTCGGCCTCGCGGCGGAACGCGTCGTCGAGTGGCAGGGCCGAGAGCTCGCGCACCGAGCGGATGACGGTCGCGACGGCGGTGCGGCTGCGCGTGAGCACCTCGCGCGCGAGGGCGAACGCCGCGTCCTGCAGCTCCGCATCCGGCACGACCCGGTTGACGATCCCGTAGCGCAGCGCCGTCGCGGCGTCGATGCGGGTGCCGAGCAGCATGAGCTCCATCGCCCACGGGTACGGGATCTGCCGCACGAGCCGCACGAGGGTGCCGCCCGCGGGGACCACGCCGACGCCGGTCTCCGGCAGGGCGAACTGCGCCGAGGCGGACGCGATGCGCAGCTCGGTCGACAGCGCGATCTCGAAACCGCCGCCGAGGCACAGCCCGTTGACGGCGGCGATCACGGGCTTCTCGAGGCGCGTGTGCTTCTGGTGCGCGGCATCCCACTCGCTGATGTCGAAGCGCCCGGACGCGAGCGCCGGGATCGACTCGCCGAGGTCGGCCCCGACGCAGAACGCGCGATCCCCCGCCCCCGTGAGGATCGCGACCCCGAGTGCGGGGTCGTCGCGCACCTCGGCGAACGCCGCCCCGAGCTCCTCGTACATCGCGAGCGTGAGGGCGTTGAGCTTGCCCGGCCGGTCGATCGTGATGACGCCGACCCCCTCGACGCGCTCGAGCGTCACCCGCCCGTCGGACGACGGCATCAGACGGTCCCGTCGGCGCGCAGGGCGGCGATCTCCGACGGCGGCATCCCGAGCAGCTCGCCGAGCACGGCATCCGTGTGCGCCCCGATCCCGGGTGCCGCACCGCGGGTGCGCGGCGGCGTCGCACCGAGCTTGACGGGCGAGCCGAAGGTGCGCAGCGAGCCGACGCCCGGGTACTCCGTCTCGACGACCATGTCGCGGGCCGCGATCTGCGGGTCGGCGACGACCTCCGCGATGTCCTTGATCGCGCTGAGCGGCACGGAGTCGCCCGCGAGCTCCTCGAGCTCGGCCTTGGTCCTCCCCGCGAACCAGCCGTCGACGAGGGGCTTGACCTTGTCACGGTAGACGTCCGCGTCGAAGCGGTCGGCCATCGCGTGCAGCTCGGGGTGCGCCTCGTACTCGCCCGGGCCGCCGAAGATGTCGCAGGAGATGCGCCAGAACTTGTCGGTGTAGCCGCCGAAGAAGACGTAGCCGTCCGCGCAGGCGAAGAGCTCGTAGGGGCGCACGAAGGGATGCGCGTTGCCGAGCGGGCGCGCGACCGCGCCCTCCGCCGTGTAGGAGACGACCGCGTTCTCGGTGAGGGTCAGGACGGAGTCCTGCTGCGAGATGTCGACGAGCTGTCCCTCCCCCGTGCGCTCCGCGTGACGGAGGGCGGCGAGCACGCCTATCGCGCCGTAGAGGCTCGCGGCGAGGTCGCCGATGATCGTGCCGACGCGCGTGGGCTCGCCGTCCGCGGGCCCGTTCATCGACCACAGGCCGCCCGTCGCCTGCGCGCTGTTGTCGTAGGCGGGCTTGCCGCGCGAGGGGCCGGTCTGCCCGAAACCGCTGAGGGCGGCGTAGACGAGGCGCGGGTTGACCTCGCGGAGCCGCTCGTAGCCGAGGCCGAGGCGGTCCATGGTGCCCGGGCGGAAGTTCTCGACGAGCACGTCGGCCGCGGCCACGAGCCGCTCGAGGAGCGCCTTGCCGCCCGGGTGCCGCAGGTTGACGGTCGCGCCGAGCTTGTTGCGGTTGAACTGGGCGAAGAATCCGCTGACCGAGCCGCCCGCACCTTCGAGCTGCGGAGGGAAGGTGCGGGCGTAGTCCGGGTCGTCGGGGTGCTCGATCTTGATGACGGTCGCCCCGAGGTCGGCGAGGACGGTCGAGCAGTAGGGGCCGGCGACGACGCGTGTGATGTCGATCACGACGACCCCCGCGAGGGCTCCGGGGTTCGCGTCGTGGCGTCCCAGCTCGGCCAGTCGGATGCGGAGGGTCTCGTCGATCATGCGGCGATCGTGTCACCGGCTCCGTGGACAGCCCTATAGCTTTGCAGCCATATCGAGCTATCTCCTTATGGCGATCAAGCCACACGAATAGCTCAGGCGCGCACCTCGCGCATCCGTGCCGCGAGCTCGGGGTTCGAATACGGCCCCTCGGCCTCCAGCTCCGCGAGGATGCGGTCCACGACCTCGGGGCGCTTGTCCTGGCTCATCTTGTCCTTCCCGATGAAGCGGGTCACCGTCATCCGGAACCCGACGGTGCCGTGCACGATGCGCTCGGCGTATGCGGCGTTCTCGAGGGTGCCGCGCATCCGGAACGGATGCGGCAGCGGGTCCTCGAAGTGGTTCACGAGGCGCTCCAGCACGGCGAGGTTCTCCTCGGTGGAGAGGATCTCGGGCACCCCGTAGGCGTGCACGGTCGCGAAGTTCCAGGTCGGCACCGCCTGGGGCAACCCGTACCAGGAGGGCGAGATGTAGCCCGAGGGGCCGTAGAAGACCACGGCGAGCTCCGACTCGCCCAGTCGGTGCAGCCTCTCGTCGGGCCTCCCGACGTGGCTCAGCAGCACGATCCCGTCGGCGCCCTCGTCGAGCAGGAAGGGGTAGTGCGACACCACGACGCCGTCGGGTGTCGCGCTCGCCATCGTCGCCCAGGGGTTGCGCCGGATGAGCTCCTTCGCCCGCTCGGGGTCGGTCAGCTCGTAGTCCGGGTTCTCGCGCATGCTCCCAGCATCGGGGCCGAGGCCCCCGCGGGCGACGGGTGCATCGCACACCCCGACGCCGCCGGTGCGGTGCGAGGGCACACCCGCCGGACCGTCAGCGACGGATGCGACGGGCCGCGCAGCCGGCGTCGCTCAGTCGCGATCCCAGGGCAGGTTCTGCCAGAGCGCGGGCTCGCGGGTGAGGCGGATGAGGCGGCGCTCGAGCTGTCGCAGCTCATCCTCGCCCCCGAGGTCGCCGCCCCAGAACGGGGCCATGTTGGCGCCGTCCGCGGCGGCCACCACGAGGCGCAGCACCTCCGGCGGCAGTCCGTCGGCGCGCAGATCCGCGTCGAGACGGAGCGCGTCGGCGCGCGCGATCTCCGCGACGGCCGGGATCGTCATGAGCTGGGCGATGAGCGCGATGCTCTCGCGGGCGGCGGCCTGATCCTGCTCCGGCGCGAGCAGCGCGCGGATGTAGGCGCGCGTATAGCGACCGGGCGCCTCGTCGTCGGGGTCCAGCTCGGCGTCGATCCAGCCGCGGAACTCGTCCAGGCGGCTCTGCGCGAGCGCCCGCAGCAGCTCGTCCTTGCTCGCGAAGTGGTAGACGAGTCCGCCCTTCGACACCCCCGCGTGCGCCGCGATGTCGTCGAGGGTGGCACCCGCACCGCGGGCACGGATCACCTCGGCGGCCGCGGCGATCAGCAGTCGCCGTGTGTCCTCGGGGGTACGTCCTGCGGTGCGTCCCATGCGTCCATCCTCCCTCGATGCGCCGCTCGGTCAGTGCGCCCGCGCACTCGCGTCGGCGTCCGCCGACTCCCGGGACGAGGGGATGAGCCGCCAGGCGATCACGGCCGCGATCGCGGACAGCACGGCCGCCGCCAGCGACCCGGCGCTGATGGCCGCCGTGAAGGCGTGCCGCGCCTCCTCCAGCAACGGGGACGACGGGTCGAGGGTCGCCGCTGCCGAGGCGAGCGAGTCGCGCACCCGGCCGGCCTGCTCGGCCGGCAGATCGCCGAGATCCGGGAGTCCCAGCCGGTAGGCGAAGTTCACGAACGAGCCGAGCACCGCGATGCCGAGCACGACGCCGAGCTCGTAGGAGGTCTCGGTGACCGAGGACACCGATCCGGCCTTCTCCGGCGGCGCCGCGGAGACGATCGCGTCGGAGGTCAGTGTCGACGCCAGCCCGATGCCGAGGCCGATCGGGATGAGTGCGAGCGCGAGCCACAGGTAGTTCTCGGCCCCCACCGCGAGGGAGACCGCGCCGAGGCCGGCCGCCGCGAGCAGGAAGCCGGTCGCGATCGCCCGGCCGCGGCCGAGCCGCGCGAGGAGGACCCCCACGAGGAGGATCACGGCCATCGAGGCGATCGTCGTCGGCAACTCGGCGAGACCCGCGATGAGCGGCCGGAAGCCGCGCACCAACTGGAGGTACTGCGAGAAGAAGAACAGCAGCCCGGTCAGGGCGAAGATCGCCACGACGTTCGACACCACAGCACCGGTGAACGCAGGGATGCGGAACAGCGCGACGTCGATCATGGGGGTCTCGAGGCGGCGCTGTCGCCGCACGAACCACCAGCCCGCAGCCGCGCCGAGGACGACGCAGACGGTGATCGTGCCGTCGAACCCGGCCGAGACGGCGTGCTTGACGGCATAGACCAGGGGCACCAGCGTCAGCATCGACAGCACGGCGGAGAGGATGTCGAATCGGCCCGGCTGCGGGTCGCGCGACTCCGGCAGCAGCCACAGGCCGAGCACCAGCACGAGCGCCATCACCGGCACGTTGATCAGGAACACCGAGCCCCACCAGAAGTGCTCGAGCAGGAAACCGCCCACGAGGGGCCCGATCGCCGCCCCGACGCCGAAACCCGCCGACCAGATGGCGATCGCCCGGGTCCGCTCCCGGGCGTCGAGGAAGATGTTGCGGATGAGCGCGAGCGTCGAGGGCATGATGAGCGCCCCCGACAGGCCGAGCAGCGCCCTCGCCGCGATGAGCCATCCGGCGGTCGGCGCGAACGCCGCGAGCACCGAGGCGAGGCCGAAGGCGACGACGCCGATCAACAGCATCCGCTTGCGCCCGACGCGGTCGGCGAGCGTCCCGGCGACGACGAGCGCGCCGACGAGGGCGAGGGAGTAGGCGTCCCCGACCCAGAGGATCTGCTCGGCGGTCGGCGACAGTGCGCGCGTCAGGGCGGGGACCGCGAGGTACAGCACGGTGCCGTCGATGGACAGCAGCAGCATCGCCGTGACGAGCACGCCGAGCGCCACCCAGCGGCGCGGCGAGCGGGCCGTGCGGAGGCTTCGGGGGGCGGTGTCCGGCGATCTTCTCACCCGCAAACTATACCGTACAGTCGGTATAGTTTGCGGGCCGGGGATGCGCCATCCCCGAGCCCCGGGCACATCCCACACCCTCGACTCCTCCGGCCGGTGCGAGCGCACATGTCCGGCCACCGACCGCCTCGCTAGCGTGGCCGCGAGAGGAGCCCCATGCCCTACGCACGCGACGACGAGCTCGAGATCTTCTACGACGCGACCGGCCCCGAGGACGGCCAGCCGCTCGTGCTCATCGCGGGCACCGGGGCGCAGCTCGTGTTCTGGCACCCCGAGTTCGTCGCGCTGCTCGTCGCGGAGGGCTTCCGCGTCATCCGCATCGACAACCGCGACGTCGGCCTCTCGACCAAGTTCGGCGGGCCGCGCGACCTCGACGGCGGGTACCAGATCTCCGACTTCGGCGACGACATCGTGCGCGTCCTGGACGCCGAGGGGATCGCACGCGCCCACCTCGTCGGCCACTCGATGGGCGGGATGGTCGCCCAGGTCGTCGCCATCGACCACCCCGAGCGCGTGGCGAGCCTCGGGCTGCTCGCCTCGATCCCCGGGCAGGACCCGCGCTACATCCTGCACGGCCCGCTCCCCGAGAAGCCCCCGGGGCGTCTGCCCCGCTGGGCGGCGGTGCGGCTGGCGGAGCGCGTCGCCCGACCCCGCGAACCGCAGCGCTACGACTGGGAGCGCGCCTGGGTGCGCGAGGCGGCGGGCATCGCCTACGACCGGTGCTGGGCGCCGGCCGGCCTGTGGCGGCAGTTCGCAGCCCTCAAGCGCGCGCCCGACAGGCTCGAGGCGCTGCGGGGCGTCCGCGTCCCGACCCTCGTGCTGCACGGTGACGACGACCGCAACCTGCACTGGTGCGCGGCCGTCGACATCGCCGACGCGATCCCGGATGCGGAACTCGTCATCGTCCCGGGACTCACCCACGCGCTCCCCCGCGAGCTGTGGCCGACCTTCGTCTCCGCGATCACCCGCACGGCCCGCCGGGCGACGCGCCCCGACACCGCCGTACGAGACCGGTAGTTCTCACACCCGGGCGTCGGCTCTGTGGGTGGACTTCACATACGCACCCGCTCGGGGCCGTGACTAGCCTCAGAGCACCCGAAACACCTCCGCACCACCTGATCGCAGCCAGAGCCGAGGAGGCCCCGCAATGATGCACCCCCGTACCCGCAGCGGCAGCCGCCGCCGCCGACTCCTCGGAGTCGCGGCCGCGTTGACCGCCACCGCACTCGCCATCACCGGCTGTTCCGCCGGCGGGAAGGGCGACGGAGGCGACAGGACGCTCTACGTCCTCACCGCCGACACCACGCTCACCTTCGACCCCGCGACGAACGTCAACTTCCCGACGACCTGGCTCGGCCTGGTCGGCCGCCGCCTGACGACCTGGTCGACCGACTCCGGAACCCTCGAGGTGGTGCCGGATCTCGCCACCGACACGGGAACCCCCAGCGAGGACGGAACCGTCTGGACCTACACCCTGAAGGACGACATCTTCTTCGAGGACGGCACCCCGATCACCTCCGCCGACATCAAGTGGGGTGTCGAGCGCACCTTCGCGCCCGAGCTCGTGGGCGGCCTGACCTACCACCACGGCCTCCTCGTGGGAGGGTCCGACTACACGGGTCCCTTCGACGGCAAGAGCCTCGACTCCATCGAGACGCCCGACGACAAGACGATCATCTTCCACCTGACGACCGCCTACGGCGACTGGCCGTGGATCGCCGCGATGAACGCCTTCATCCCGGTTCCCGAGGGTCAGGGAACCGACACCGCGACCTACGAGCGCAAGCCCGTCGCCTCCGGTCCCTACAAGATCGAGACCAACGAACCCGGCACCCAGACGGTGCTCGTGCGCAACGAGCACTGGGTGAAGTCCACCGACGAGGCCCGCACCGCCGACCCCGACCGGATCGTATTCAAGCAGAGCCAGAACCCGTCGACCACGGGGCAGTCGCTCATCTCCGACACCGGCAGCGCCCAGACCTCGCTCAACGCGTACTCGCTGAGCGGCGCCGAGCTCGCCCTCGTGCACGCCGACCCGGACGCCGAGAAGCGCCTCATCACCTCCGACGGGGGCATGCTCTTCTACGTCGCGCTGAACAACGACAGCTCGGTGCTGAGCGACCCGCTCGTGCGTCAGGCGGTGCAGTACGCGACCGACCGCAAGGCGATCGTGCTCGCGCTCGGCGGCGACGAGGCGGCCGTCGCGGCCACCACCGTCATCCCCCCCGGCATCCCGGGCCACGAGGACTTCGACCTCTACCCGCACGACGTCGCGAAGGCGAAGGAGTTGCTCGCCCAGGCGGGTCACCCCGACGGCGTCACCGTCACCCTCTGGGTGGCGAACGGGGACACGGCCGCGGCCGAGGCGTTCCAGCAGGGACTCGCGCAGGCGGGGATCACCGTCAACATCACGCCGCTCGACGCGGGAGTGATGTACGGCGACGCCATGGGCGGGAATCCGAACTACGACATGTTCCTGTCGGCGTGGATCCCCGACTACCCGAGCGCGAACAGCAGCATCAGCCTGCTGTTCCAGTCGATCTACATCGACGGCGGCTACAACCTCTCGCGCACGAACAGCCCCGAGCTGGACGCGGCGATCGCGGAGGCCGTCGCCACGACCGACATGGACGCGGCCACCGCGAAGTGGACGGCGATCGACCGGCAGATCATGGGGCTCGCCTCCGAGGTGCCGCTGTTCCTCACCCGGAACTCGTTCCTCCCCGGCAGCAAGATCGAGCCGTTCACGGTCCCGGCGTACCCCTCGTACCCGAACTATCTGACCCTTACTCTGAGCAAATGAGGGACGAGGGCCGCGCCGAGACCGTTCTGACGGTGAGTCGACTCAGGATCGCCTTCGCCACCCAGAACGCCTCGGCCGGCCCTCCGGCCCCCGCCGTGGACGACGTCTCGTTCGCACTCGGCCGGGGCCGGGTGCTCGCCCTCGTCGGGGAGTCCGGGTCCGGCAAGAGCGCCACCGCGATGTCGATCCTCGGGCTGCTCCCGCCGAGCGCCGAGGTGTCCGGCAGCGTGCGGCTCGAGGAGGAGGAGCTCCTCACCGCGAGCGCGGCGCGCTGGCGCCGGGTGCGCGGCGGGCGCATCGGCACGATCTTCCAGGAGCCGATGAGCGCGTTCACCCCCGCCTACCGGATCGGCTGGCAGATCGCCGAAGCCATCCGCGCCCACCATCCCCGGATGTCGCGTGCCGATGTCCGCGCCCGGACCCGCGAACTGCTCGGCTCGGTCGGGTTGAGGGACCCTGACCGAGTCGGGCGCTCCTTCCCCCACGAGCTGTCCGGCGGTCAGCTGCAGCGTGCCATGATCGCCATGGCGATCTCCTGCGAGCCGGTTGCGCTCATCGCCGACGAGCCGACCACCGCCCTCGACGTCACCGTGCAGGCGGGAATCCTGGAGCTGCTGCGCTCCCTGCGAGCCACCCGCGGCACCGCGATCCTGCTCATCACCCACGACATGGGGGTGGTCGCCGACCTCGCCGACGACGTCGTCGTCATGCGGCAGGGTGCGGTGGTGGAGACAGGCCCCGTCGATCGGATCTTCGCCGCGCCGGAGGCCGACTACACGCGCGAGTTGCTCGCCTCGGTGCCCCGGCTCTCGACCCTCCGCACCGCACCGGTGGTCCCGCGCGCGGAGGCCGTGGTGGATGCGGACGGGCTCGCCGCGGAGGTGCGCGACGCCGTGATCGCCTACGGCGGCCGCGGGCTGCGCGGGGGTGTCACGGCGGTCTCGGGGGTCTCGTTCCGCATCCCGCGTGGCCGCACCTTCGGGCTCGTCGGCGAGTCCGGTTCCGGCAAGTCGACCCTCGGACGGGCGTTCGCGGGCCTGCTCCCCCTTCGCGCAGGGACGATCGAGGTCGACGGCATCGACCTCGCCACCGCCTCCGGCTCGAGCATGCGCGCGATGCGCCGCTCGCTCGGCTACGTCTTCCAGGACCCCGCGTCCTCGATCAACCCGCGCTCGCTCGTCGGCGACGCGATCACCGAGCCGCTGCGACTGCACACCCGCCAGAGCGCCGGCGAGCGCCGCGCGCGGGCGGCGGAGCTGCTCGACGCCGTGCGCCTGCCCGCGGCCACGATCGACCGCTTCCCCCACGAGCTCTCCGGTGGCCAACGCCAGCGGGTGGCGATCGCACGCGCGATCGCGCTGCGCCCCACGCTCCTCATCGCCGACGAACCGACGAGCGCCCTCGACGTCTCCGTCCAGGCGCGCGTGCTCGAGCTGCTCGCCGAGCTGCAGCGCGAGCTCGGCTTCGCCTGCCTCTTCATCAGCCACGACCTCGCCGTCGTCAAGGAGCTCGCCGACGAGGTCGCCGTGATGCGCCTCGGCGAGATCGTCGAGCAGGGCGCATCCGAGACGGTGCTGAGCGCCCCCGAGCACGACTACACGCGCAGGCTGCTGGCTGCCGCACCCGTGGCCGACCCGGCGGCGCAGCACGAGCGGCGCAGGCAATGGCTTGCGCTCGGCGCCGAGGCACCGGAGACCGCGGCATGACCGCGACGACCGCCCGGGAGGACGTCGCCGTCCCCGCCCGCAAGACCGGATTCCGCACCCTCGTCGGCAACCTCGCCCGCGACCCCTGGGCGGTAGCCGCCGCCACCACGATCGTCGTCTTCGTGCTGGCCGCGATCCTCGCCGATGCGATCACGGCGATCACCGGCGTCGACCCGTACACCTACAACCAGCACCTGCTCGACGGCCGCGGCCAACCGATCGGCTGGGGTGGCGGCATCAGCGCCACCCACTGGTTCGGCGTCGAGCCGCTCACCGGACGCGACCTCTTCGCGATCGTCGTCTACGGCGCCCGCACCTCGCTCTTCATCGGCATCTCCGCGACGCTCCTGGCGGTGCTCATCGGAACCGTCGTCGGCATCACCTCCGGCTACTTCGGCGGCTGGTACGACCGGATCACGAGCCGCGCCGTCGACGTCATGTTCGGCTTCCCGACGCTCGTGTTCCTCATCGCCCTCATGGCGATCATCCCCGCCGATCTACCCCGCCCCCCGTTCATCGCCCTCGTGATCGGGGTGTTCGGGTGGCCCGGCATCTCGCGCATCGTGCGCGGACAGACGCTCGCACTGCGGGAGCGCAACTTCGTCGTCGCCTCGAAGGCGATGGGCGCGCGCTCGTGGCGCATCGTGCTCGGCCAGGTGCTGCCGAACGTGGGGGCGACGATCGTCGTGGTGGCCTCCGTCATCATCCCCGGGATGATCGCCGCCGAGGCGGCCCTGTCGTTCCTCGGGGTCGGTGTCACGCCGCCCACCCCCTCGTGGGGCCGCACGATCGGGGAGGCGATCCTCTGGGTGCGCACGAGCCCCATGTACCTGATCTTCCCCGGCGCCGCGCTGTTCCTCATCACCCTCGCGTTCAACGTGTTCGGTGACAGCCTGCGCGACGCGCTCGACCCGAGGACCGCCCGCCGATGAGACTCCTGCGCTACCTGTCGTTCCGCCTGCTCGGCATCCTCGTGGTGCTGCTGGTGATCGCCGTGATCACCTTCGCGATCTTCTACCTGCTGCCGTCCGACCCCGCGCGGCTCGCCTGCGGGCGCCCCTGCACCGAAGCGAACCTCGAACGGGTGCGGCAGTACATGGGGGTCGACCAGCCGTGGTTCGTGCAGCTGGGCGCCTTCCTGGCCGGCATCGTCGCCGGCCGCGAGTTCGGCACCACCGTCTCGGTCCACTGCGACGCGCCGTGCTTCGGGTACTCCTTCCTGCGCAACCAGAGCGTCACCGAGCTCATCGGCGAGCGCTTCCCGGCGACCGCATCCATCGCGATCGGCGCGGCGATCCTGTTCCTCCTCCTCGGGGTGATCGGCGGCCTCATCGCGGCGCTCCGGCGCAACACGATCGTCGACCGCGGCATCATGACGTTCTCGATCGCGGGGGTATCGACGCCCGTGTACCTCGCCGGCATCCTGGCGATCCTGCTGTTCGGCTTCACGCTGCGCTGGCTGCCGACATCCGGGTACGTGGCGTTGGATGACGACCCGCTCCAGTGGCTGAGCCACCTGATCCTGCCGTGGGTGTCGGTCGCGTTCGTGTCGGCCGCCGTCTACGCGCGGCTCACCCGAAGCGAGATGCTCGAGGTGATGGGGCTCGACTACATCCGCACCGCCCGCGCCAAGGGGCTCGCCGAGCGTCGCGTGATCGGCAAGCACGGCCTGCGCACGGCGCTGCTGCCCGTCGTCACGGTGTTCGGGCTCGACCTGGGCGTCCTGCTCGGGGGCGCCGTCATCACCGAGAAGGTGTTCGCGATCCCCGGGATGGGGGCGCTGCTGATCGAGGCGGTCAGCGCCGTCGACGTGCAGCTCATCGTGGGGCTCACCCTCTTCGCGGCGTTCCTGGTGGTCACGCTCAACCTCGTGATCGACCTGGTCTACGGGTTCCTCGACCCGAGGGTGCGGGTGAGCTGATGCTGTTCACGAACGCGAGAGTCCTGACGGGGACGGATGCCGACGCCCGCGCGTCCGCCTTCCGAGTGGAGGACGGCGTCATCACCTGGGTGGGCGCGACGGCGGATGCCGGGGATGAACCCACGGTCGACCTCGGCGGGCGCACGGTGCTGCCCGGCCTGCTCGACCTGCACACGCATCCGGCCCTCATGGCCGAGGCCGCCGACGACGCCGACTGCCTGCCGCCCGCCGTCACCTCGCTCGCGCAGCTCGTCGAGGTGCTGCGGGCGCACGCCGCGGCGCGCCCCGACGCCCCCTGGATCGTGGGGCGCGGCTACGACGACGCGCGCTTCCCGGAGGGTCGCGCCCCGACGGCCGCCGACCTCGACCGGGTCTCGACGGAGCGTCCCGTCATCGTCTGGCGCTGCGACGGCCACTCCGCGGCGTGCAACAGCCGCGCGCTCGAGCTCGCCGGCATCGACGCCACGACGCCCGACCCGCCGGGCGCGCGCTTCGAGCGGGACGCGGCAGGCGAGCCGACCGGGGTGCTGACTGAGCTCGCCGCGGTCGCGGCGGTCGCCGAGCACCGCCCCGTGCCCGACCACGCGGAGCTCGTGCGCCGGGTCGTCTCCCTCGACGAGCACTTCCTCTCGCACGGGATCGTGGGCGTATGCGACCTGTTCTCGGGCGTCATCCCCGACCCGCTGCGCGTGTTCCGCGACGCCTCCGCCGCGGGGTTCCGCCCGCGGGTCGCCCTCTACCCCGGCTGGGTGCACGGGGTCCCCGAGAGCCTCAGCGACGAAGAACGCGCAGGCCGCGTGCGGATCGCCGGGGTCAAGATCCTGATGGACGGCGCCTTCTCGAACCGCACCGCCTGGGTGCGGGATCCCTACCCCGACTCGGACGCGTGCGGCATCCAGATGACCTCCGACGAGGACGCCCTCGCCGCCGGCGCCTGGGCACGCCGCAACAGCGTGCAGCTCGCCATCCACGCGATGGGCGATCGCGCGCTCGAGCGCGTGCTCGCGCTGTTCGGCGACCAGGAGCCGTGGCTCGACGACGTGCCCTCGGTGCGCCTCGAGCACGTGACGCTCGTGCCGGACGAGCTGCTGGCGCGCCTCGAGGGCGGCAGGATGCGGTTCGGCATCGCGACGCACACCGTATTCCTGTTCGCGGAGTACGAGGCCTACAAGCAGAACCTGCGCGACGTCTCCGACGGCACGGCCTACCCGCTGCGCACCCTGTACGCGAGCACGCTGCCGCTCGCGCTCTCCTCCGACCGGCCCGCGACCGCCTGGAGCGACGCCGACGACGTCTTCCTCTCGGTGCAGGCGGCCGTCGACCGCCGGGCCGCGGACGGGACGGATGTGGGGGCGTCCTCCGCCATCACGGCCGCCGAGGCGCTGCAGCTGTACACGACGCGTGCCGCGCGCCTCGCCCCGCTCGGCACGCCGGCCGCGCTGGTGCCCGGGGCGCCCGCCGACTTCGTCGTGCTCGACGCCGACGTGCTCGAGGTGCCGGCTGACCGCATCTCCCGCACCCGGGTCGCCGAGACCTGGCTCGCGGGCGAGCGCGTCTGGGCGCGCTGAGCCGCATCCGCACGGCGCGCTGCTCGACACTCGCATCCGTCCCCGCCCTCCTGCTCTCCTTCTCCCCTCCTGCTCTCCTTCTCCCCTCCTGCTCTCCTTCTCCCCTCCTTCTCTTCCCCTCCCCTCCTTCTCTTCCCCTCCCCTCCTGCCGCCCCGTCTCTCTCCTTCCCTTCTTGTCTTCTCAGAAATGCAGGAGAAACTCGCCGATCGGCCGGGAGCGGCCCGAACATCCGCCACCCGATGGCGCACGCTCCTGCATTTCTCGGGGTGGAGGATACGGAGGTCGGCATCGTGCTTCGTCCCCGAGATGGGCTGCGCCGGGGGTGAGCACCGACCCGAGGCGACTCCCGACCCCGTGGCGACTCGTGACCCAGAAGTCGACCCCGACCTCGAAATGCAGGAGGTCGGGAGCGGCACCCCCCGGGAAATCGGGCGAGGACGCCGCGGCGGACGGGCTTCTCCTGCATTTCTGAGGATCTGAGGAGGGTCGGAGGAGCGACGATGCCCGGGCGAGGCTCAGCGTGCCGGGCGAGACCCGGCGCGGGAGGCGGAGACTCCGCTCAGAGGTCGCGCCAGGTGAAGCGGCCACCCACGAGGGTCGCCGCGACGGGCAGCTCGCGCAGGGCGTCGCGCTCGAGCGCCGCCGGGTCGCTCTCCACGACGGCGAGGTCGGCGACGTCGCCGTCCGCGACGGTCGTGCGTCCGCGCGTCGAGGCGGCGAACGCCACCTCGAAGGGGATCCGCTGCTCCGGATGCCACGGCTCCCGGCCGTCGCGGCTGCGTGCGGTGGCCGCCGCGATCGAGATCCACGGGTCGAGCGGCGCCACGGGCGCGTCGGAGCCCAGGCGCAGCTCCGCACCGGCCGCGTGGAGGGAGCCGAAGGCGAAGGCGCGATCCGTGCGCCCCGCCCAGTGGTGGTCGGCGACGTCGCGATCGTCCATGGCGTGCTCGGGCTGCACGCTCGCGACGAGCCCGAGCCGCGCGAAGCGCGCGAAGTCGCGCCGGGCGACGAGCTGTGCGTGCTCGATCCGTCCCGTCATCCCGAGCTCCTCGTAGGCGTCGAGCACCTCGGAGTTGGCGTGGTCGCCGATCGCGTGCACGGCCGCCGCGAGACCGGCGTCACGGGCACGCGCCATGAGGGCACGCAGCTGCTCGGGCGGCGTCGTGATGACCCCCGAGGAGTGCGGATCGCGTGGGTCGAGGCCGGGGTAAGGGTCCCAGCACCACGCCGTGCGCGTGTTGAGCGAGCCGTCCACGACGATCTTGAGCGGGCCCATCCGCACGAGCCCCGTCGCGTCGAGGGCGTCGCCCGTGCGGTGGCCCGCCGCGATCACATCCTCGAGGCGGTCGGGCCAGACGCCGACGTCGACGCGGAGCAGGTCGACACCCCCCTCGACGCGCGCGCGCCACTCGGCGACGTTGTCGGCGTGCTCGAGCTCCAGCACCCCCACGACCCCGCGCCGTGCCGCCGCCTCGGCCGCCTCGCGATAGGCCGACATCGGCACCGCACGGGCGGCGTCGAGCCGGGCGGACGCCGCGATCCACGGCCCCTCGCGCACGACGCCCGACGCATCCGGCTCGAGCCCCAGCATCCGCGCGGCGGGGGTGTTGAGCCACGCGCAGTGCAGGTCGCCGCTCACGAGTGCGACGGGAACGCGCGGCGAGACCTCGTCGATCGCGGCGAGGCTCGGGTGCTCGGTCCACAGGCCGTCGCGGAAGCCGTAGCCCATGAGCAGCTCGCCGTCGGCGAGGTCTCGGCGCGCGAGCTCGGCCCGCAGCCGGGCGAGCACCTCGCCGGGGCTCGCGGTGTCGGCCAGATCGAGGCGACGGCGACGGATGACGTGCTGCGTGAAGTGCACGTGCTCGTCCCACAGCCCGGGCAGGAGGAGGCGCCCGCCGAGCTCGACCGGCTCGGCCCCGGAGGCCTCGAGCGTGCCGAGCCGCCCCACACCGGCGATCGTGCCGCCGCGCACCAGAACCTCTCGCTCGCCGTCCAGACCGGGGATGCGCGCTCCGCGCAGCAGGAGCTCGGGGGCGGGGCACTGCGGGACGGCGGTGGTCACCCTGCCACCCTACGAGCGGACTCGCGTCCTCCGTATGTGACATTTCGCCACCCCGCGGTCATACTCATGTGAAATCCGCCCTCCCCCCGCGGGCACACGCCCGCGAGACTGGAAGGGCCGGTGGACGACGGAGGACCCGATGAGCGACGACGACGCCGCCCGGCTCGCCGACGAGGTGGAACGCCTGCGCCGCGAGAACACCCGGCTGCGGCGCCGCGAGCACGAGCTGAGCGCGCTGTTCGCGAGCGCGCGCGAACTCGCGGAGCTGCGCGACTCGGATGCCGTGCTCGCGCGCCTCGTTCAGCGCGCCCACGAGATGGTGGGCGGCGACGTCACCTACCTCTCCGAGTTCGATCCGGCGTCCCGCGAGTTGCGCGTGCGCGAGACGAGCGGCTCGGTGAGCGCCGCGTTCCAGCGGCTGCGGGTTCCCGCGGGCGCCGGCCTCGCGAGCGTCATCGTCGAGACCCGAGCCGCCCAGTGGGTCACCCGCTACGCCGACTACGCGAGCGATCGACACGAGCGCGGCATCGACGACGCCGTCTCGGCCGAGGGTCTCGTGTCGATCCTCGGCGTGCCGATGCTCACCGACGACGAGGTGCTCGGCGTGCTGTTCGTCGCCGACCGCGAGGAGCACGAGTTCACCCCCGAGGAGATCGCGCTGCTGTCGGCCCTCGCCGACCACGCCTCTATCGTGCTGCAGACGGCGCGCACGCTGCGCGAGCTGCGCAGCTCCGAGGACGAGGCCCGGCAGACGCTCGAGCGGCTCACGGGCCACCTCACCGAGCGCGACCGCGCCAACACCGTGCACCAGGAGCTCGTCCACGCCGTGCTCGCGGGGGGCGGCTTCTCCCCCGTCGCCGAGACCCTCGCCACCGCGCTCGCGCGGACGGTCGCCATCGTCGACGCGGGCGGCCGGCTCATCGCCGCCGCGGGGCTCCCGCTGCCCGAGAGCATGATCGAGGTGCCGGATGCGGCGGGCTCCGCGATCGAGGAGAGCCGCGCATCCGGTCACTGCGTCACCGTCGAGGGCGTGCCGGGGCTGCACGCCGTGGTCGCTCTCACCGCGGGGCCGCAGTTCTTCGGCACGATGCTGCTCGGCGACGGCGACTTCGAGCTCGGTGCCGTCGACCGCCGCACGGTCGAGCGGGCGGCGCAGGTCGGCGCCCTGCTCTCGCTGCAGCAGGAGGCGGTCGCGGGGGCGGAGCACCGCACCCAGAGCGAGCTCGTGGCGGACCTGCTCGACGCGGTGCCGGAGCGGCGCGCCGACGTCGAGCGGCGGGTGCGACGCCTCGGGATCGACCTCGAGCGGCTCGACTCCCTGGTGCTCTTCGTGGTCCCGGGGGAGCACCGGGCGGCGGCGGCGCGGGTTCTCGCACCCTCCCTCGACCAGCGGGCGCTCGTGGGCGAGTACCGGGGCTTCGTGGTCGCCTGCTACGACGGTGAGACGCTCGCGCCGGATGTCGACCACCTCCGCGCCCGGATCTCGCGCGCCGTGCAACGTCCCGTGCTCGCGGTCGTGCCGCCGCGCTCGTCGGGCGCCCTCCCCGCCGCCGCAGGCCACGCCATGCGCACGGCGCGGCTGCTGTCGGCGCTCGGAACCGACGACCGCACGGCGCTCACCGACGACTACCTGCCCTACTCGGCGGTGCTCGACGCCGACGAGCGCACGCTCGCGGCCTTCCTCGACCAGACGATCGGCGCCGTCCGGCGCTACGACGAGGCCCGCGGCACCGACCTGCTCGGCACGCTGCGGGCGTTCGTGCGCAACAACGCGAGCCCGACCCGCACGGCGCGGGCCCTCAACTTCCACACCAACACGATCCTGCAGCGACTCGAGCGGCTCGACGCCGTGCTGGGCGCGGGGTGGCGCGACGACGAGCGGCTGTTCCGCATCGGCCTGGCGACCCGCCTCGACGAGCTGAGCGAGCAGCTGCACGGCGGTTGATCCGCACACGAGACCCGCTCAGGCATGGGCGGACCCCCCATACGCCGTCGCCCGGCGCGTTTCTAGGGTGAAGTCGATGCGGTCGGCCGCCCCCGGGCGGCTCGATCGACGAGCGATCCGCGAAGGAGCATCAGTGTCGATCAACAGCCGACTGTCGGGGTTGCGCGACCTCGACCCCACCACACGTCGGGCGACCGTCGGCCGCGCGGCGGGGCTCGACGAGAGCACGCTCACCGCCTTCGACCCCGCGAACGGGTTGAGCCTCGAGGCCGCAGACCACCTCATCGAGAACGTCGTCGGCGTCATCGGCATCCCCGTCGGGGTCGCCACCAACTTCACGATCGACGGCGTCGACCGGCTCGTGCCGATGGCCACCGAGGAGCCGAGCGTCGTCGCCGCCGCCTCCAACGCCGCGCGGATGACGCGCGAGCACGGCGGCTTCCGCACCTCCACGACCGGCAGCGTCATGATCGCCCAGATCCAGGTCGTCGACGTGACCGATCCCGAGGCGGGACGCCTCCGCCTGCTCGAGGCGCGCGACGAGCTGCTCGCCCTCGCCGACGCCCAGGACCCGATGCTCACGAGCCTCGGCGGAGGCGCGCGCGACCTCGTCGTGCGCGCGCTCCCCACCCGAACGGGCGTGCACCTCGTCGCCCACCTGCACGTCGACGTGCGGGATGCGATGGGCGCCAACGCGGTCAACACCATGGCCGAGGCGCTCGCCCCCCGCGTGGCCGAGCTCGCGGGCGGCCGCTCGCTGCTGCGCATCCTCTCCAACAAGGCGGACCAGCGACTCGTCCGGGCCCGGGCGGTATTCGACGCCGAGCTGCTCGGCGGCGCCGGTGTCGTCGACGACATCGTGCACGCGAGCGCCTTCGCCGAGGCCGACCCGTACCGTGCCGCGACCCACAACAAGGGCATCATGAACGGCATCACCGCCGTCGTGCTCGCGACCGGCAACGACACCCGCGCCGTCGAGTCGGGCGCCCACTCGCACGCCGCACGCGGCGGAGGCTACACGGCGCTCTCGCACTTCGAGCGCGGCGACGACGGCCACCTCGTCGGCACGCTCGAGCTGCCGATCGCGGTGGGTCTCGTGGGCGGGGCCACCCGCGCCCATCCCGTCGCGCAGGCGTCGGTGAAGCTGCTCGGCATCCGGACCGCGGGCGAGCTCGCCGCGGTCGTCGCGGCCGTCGGCCTCGCCCAGAACCTCGCGGCGCTGCGCGCCCTCGCCGCAGAGGGGATCCAGCGCGGTCACATGACCCTCCACGCCCGCACGATCGCCGCATCCGCGGGGGCTGCGGGCGAGGAGATCACGCGCGTCGCCGAGCGCATCGTCGCCGACGGGAGGATCCGCCTCGAGCACGCCCAGGACGTGCTCGCCGAGCTGCGGACCGCCCGATGACCGAGGCGGCGGTGCAGGCCACCTGGCATCCGCGCCCCCAGCCGGTCGTCGACCCGAGTCTCCCGACGCGCGTGCGCGTCTACGAGGTGGGGCCGCGCGACGGCCTGCAGGCCGAGCCCGAGATCCTGCCCGCCGCCGTCAAGTCCGAGTTCGGCCGTCGCCTGCTCGCCTCCGGCCTCCCCGCCGTCGAGCTCACGAGCTTCGTCCCGGCGCGCTGGATCCCTCAGCTCGCCGACGCCGAGGAGGTCGTGGCCGAGCTGGACGTGCCCGACGGGGTGCGCGGCGTCGCGCTCGTGCCGAACCGGCGCGGCCTCGACCGGGCGCTGGCGGCGGGCATCCGCGAGGTCGCCGTCGTCATCAGCGCGACCGAGAGCTTCGCGCACGCCAACCTCAACACGAGCGTCGAGGGCGCACTCGGCACGGCATCCGAGGTGATCGCGGCCGCGACGGATGCCGGGGTTCCGGTGCGCGGCTACGTCTCGATGTCGTTCGGCGACCCGTGGGAGGGACCGGTGCCGGCGGACCGCGTCGCGGAGCTCGCCTCCCGGCTCCACGGCGCGGGCGCCCACACGATCGCCCTCGGCGACACCATCGGCACCGGGACCCCCGGACACGTCATCGACCTCGTCGAGCGGACGACGGCCGCCGGGGTGCCGCGCGACGCGCTCGCGCTGCACCTGCACGACACCTACGGTCAGGCGCTCGGCAACGTGCAGGCCGGTCTGCGCGCCGGCATCACCGAGTTCGACAGCTCCACCGGCGGGCTCGGCCGCTGCCCCTTCGCGAAGGGCGCCACGGGTAACCTCGCAACCGAGGAGCTCGTCTGGCTGCTGCACGGCCTCGGCATCGAGACCGGCGTCGACCTCGAGAGCCTCGTGCGCACCTCGCAGTGGATGTCCCGGGTGCTCGGCCGCCCGCTCGCCTCGCGGGTCGCCACGGCCCTCACGGCAGCCGGGGTCGCCTGAACCGTCGGAACGGAGCCGCACCATGACCCAGCCGAACCCCACCCATCCGCTGCTCGCCGCATCCGCGGGCTCGCTCGCGGGCGTCGTCGTGCTCGACCTGTCGCGCGTGCTGGCGGGCCCCTACGCCGCCTCCCTGCTCGCCGACCTCGGTGCGACCGTGGTGAAGATCGAGAACCCCGCCGACCCGGATGTCGCCCGCGGCTTCCCGCCCTACCTGCGGCACGGCGAGGAGGAGTTCAGCGGCTACTACGGCCAGTACAACCGCGGCAAGCTCGGCCTCGCGCTCGACCTCGCGAGCGAGGAGGGGAAGGCCGTCCTGAAGGACCTCGTCGCAGCTGCCGACGTGCTCGTCGAGAACTTCCGCCCCGGAACGATGGCGAAGCTCGGCCTCTCCTACGAGACCCTCGCCCGGATCAACCCGCGGCTCGTCTACCTCGCGATCTCGGGCTACGGCCAGACCGGCTCGCGCAGTCGCCGCCCCGCCTTCGACAACACGGCGCAGGCCGCGGGCGGCATGTGGTCGATGAACGGCTACCCCGACCAGCCGCCCGTGCGGGTCGGCGTCACGATCGGCGACCTCTCGGCATCCCTGTTCGGCGTCATCGGCGCGCTCGCCGCGCTGCGCCACGCCGAGGCGACGGGTGAGGGCCAGCTCGTCGACGTCGCGCAGGTCGACAGCATCATCGCCATGACCGAGACGGCCGTCGTCGACTACACCGTCGAGGGCAAGGTCGCGAGGCCGCAGGGCAATGCGCACGCCTGGGTGCGACCGTACGAGCTGTTCCCCTGCGCCGACGGGCAGGTGTTCTTCGGCGCGTACACCGACAAGCTGTGGCGCGCCAGCTGCGAGCTGTTCGGCACCCCGGAGGCCGCGACCGACCCCGAGCTCGACGCGATGCGCAAGCGATTCGATCCCGAGGTGTACGAGCGGCGCGTGAAGCCGCTCGTGGTGTCGTGGTTCGCGGATCGCACCCGCGCCGAGCTCGAGGAGCTCGCGGGCGACGTCATCCCGCTGACCGCCGTGCGTGACATCGGCGAGGTCGTCGAGGAGCCCGGAACCGCCGAGCGCGAGATGATCGTCGAGGCCGACTACGGCGAGCTCGGACGGCTGCGGATGTTCGGGCAGCCGATCAAGCTCGGTGCGACCCCCGCGACCCCCGCGCGCGCCGCCAACCGGATGGGCGAGCACGCGGACGTCGTGCTGGCGGGCCTCGCGGGCTACGACGAGGAGCGGATCGCGGCGCTGCGCGAGGCCGGGGTGATCTGATGCCCGCCCGCGTCGAGAACCTCGGCACGGCACCGGCCGCCGCCTACCGCGGCACCTTCGCACCCGCGGTGCCCATCCCCGTGGCGGGCGGCGCGCTTCCTCCGGGCTGGGAGGGGCTGTACTTCCCCTTCGACACGCCGCTCGCGGAACTCCGGCCCGACGGATCCCCGGCGCGCGACGGCATCCTGCCCGAGATCGAGCTGCCGCGGCGCATGTACGCGGGCGAGGACACCGTGTTCCACGCCCCGCTGCGCTACGGCGACCGCGTCGAGCAGCTCGCATCCGCCGGCGCCGTCGTCGAGAAGACCGGACGCTCGGGTCGGCTCGTCTTCGCGGACATCTCGCGCGAGTACCGCGTCGACGGTCGCCTCGCGATCGAGAGCACCTGGCACGACGTGTTCCTCGAGGCGGCGCCCGAGGGGGCCGAGGCACGACCGCCCGCATCCGCGCCCGACGGGCCGGCCGACTGGTCCGAGACGGTCGCGCTCGACGCGCGGCAGCTGTTCCGGTTCTCGGCGATCACCTTCAACACCCACCGCATCCACTACGACCTGGACTGGGCGCGCGACGTCGAGGGACTCGCCGAGCTGCTCGTGCACGGACCGCTGCTGCGCATCCTGCTGCTCGACGCGGTCGGCAGGAACGACCCGCACCTCGGCGTGCGCGCCTTCTCCTACCGCTCGCACGCCCCCGTGCTGCTCGGCGTCCCCATCGAGCTGCGCGGACGCCGTACCGCCGACGGCGCGGAGGTGCTCGCGGTGGGTACCGCGGGCGAGCTGTTGGCCCGCGGCACCGTCACCACCTGATCCCGGACGACGGAGTCGGCATCCCGGATGAGGGGGGCGGCTACTCCCGCGTGCCGCGCTGCTGGGTCGCCCGCACGACGGGCGGCAGGAACAGCAACCCGAAGGTCAGCACCGCCACCGCGATGAGCGGCCAGCCCCACGCCGGCTGCGCGAACGCCCCCTGCAGCGCCCCGAGCCCGATCGCGAACTGCAGCACCTGCCACACGATCGCCGAGGCCCTCACCCACGCCTGACCGCGCAGCAGTCCGAGGAGCGTCGCCGCCATCCAGGCCACCGCGACGAGCACGAGCACGGTCAGCGCGAGGGCCGTCGCGAGGGACGCGGGCTCGGCCGCCACGAGGTCGAACAGCAGCACGATCGCGACCGCCGCGACGCCCGCCAACTCGACCCCGAGGAGGGCCGCAAGCCCCCAGAAAACGGGCGGACGGGCAGGGTTTTTCACAGCGAGATCCCAAGCGGAGACTATTGATAAGGCGTAACAAGTATGAAACAGTGTTGACGGTTGATGTGACGCTCACGACGTGGTGAGTGCGTTCGAATCGACAAATCCCCCGCCACATTCGGACCCTCTTCAGCCGCGCGCGGATTCCTCAACCGATCCGCGGGACAGCGTCAACAGCAACACGAATGGAGCACCTCAAGATGGACTGGCGCGACAAGGCCGCCTGCCTCACCGTCGACCCGGAGCTGTTCTTCCCGGTCGGCAACACGGGACCCGCCGTCGATCAGATCGAGAAGGCGAAGACCGTGTGCGGTCGGTGCACCGTCTCCGAGCAGTGCCTCCAGTACGCCCTCGAGACCAACCAGGACTCGGGCGTGTGGGGCGGCCTCAGCGAGGACGAGCGTCGCGCCTTGAAGCGCCGCGCGGCTCGCGCCCGCCGCGCCAGCTAGTCCCCGGCGAGCCAGCCTCAGCCATCCCGCCGATCACGCGCCGACGGTGCCTCAGTACGGGTAGTCGTCCATGCGCGTCGTGAACTCGTCCACGTCGCGCTCGCTCAGCACCTCGGGCACGAGGAACGAGAACCGCAGCCCCTCGACGGGCTCGGCGGTCCCCGCCACCTGCGCCTCGCGGGCGGCCCGGCGGCCGCCGTCGTCATGCGTCAGGTCGGTCACGTTCGCGTAGAACCGCATCGGCCCCGGGTAGTCGTCGGAGTACCACTCCCACTCGCTCTGGGTGCGCGGGTCGGCGCTCCCGTAGAAGCGCTCGAGATAGGCGGGGTCGAAGCCCGTCGAGGGATCGTTGAGCGCCACCAGTCCGTAGAAGTCGTAGTCGGCGAGCACCTCGTCGATGGTCGCCATCGCCGCGAGCTTGAGCGCGTGGTCGCGCACGGGCTCCGTCGTGGACCACACCTCCGAGGTGTACTGCACGAGCATCGACTCGCCTCCGTAGCCGTTGCGCTCGGAGCGGGTGCCCCCGTCGCGCCCCCGCACCCACTGGAAGCCGTACTCCTCGGTCAGCCGGTCGCGGATCGCGGCCATCACCTCGTCGGCTGTCGCCTCGACCTGCTCGAGCGACGGCCGCGCCAGGATCTCGTCCTCGCTCTGCCCCTTGATGCCCGGGTAGGCGGCCCAGTGGTCCTCCTTCGGATCGCTCGGGCCGAGCTTCGAGACGCCCGGCGCGAGGGCGCTCGCGGCACCGATCGTCCCCACGTTGACGACGAGCGCGACGGCGAGCGCGACGGCGCCGAGCGTGCGGGCGCGGGTGTTCACGAGCGCCGCGACGACGGCCACCACCAGCGCGAGCTGGAGGGCGAGCACCGCGAGGCTGTAGATCGCGGAGGTCGCGCCCGCCCCCCACATGACGAGCAGCACGAGCGCGAAGAGGATCGCCGCGCCGAGCACCGTCCAGCCGAGCGGGCTCGGCCGCCGGGGAGCGGCGACCGCGACCGGCGCCGCAGGGACGGCGGGGACCCGCATCCGCTGTGCCCCGCGGTAGCCGCCCGGAGGCGGGGGCGGCGGCGCACCGTCGGCTCCCCCGAGGTACTGTCCGCGGTCGTGCTGCGAGCTCACCATGGCCGATCCGTTCCGGAGCCCCCGCCGTCGCCGTTCTGCTGCTGGTCGCGGTCGTCGCGGTCCTGGGCGCCCTGCTCGAGCTGGTCCTTGATGTCGTCGAGCTGGCCGCCGTCCGGGGTGTCCTGCTGCTCGCCCTGGTCCGGCTGATCGGGCGTCGCGCTGTCCTCGAGCTTCTCCTTGAGCCCCTGCTGCTGCTCGTCGAGCGTCTGCCCCATGCGGCGGTCGGGGTCCGGCGACTGCCGGTCGGCCTCGGGCGAGTGGCACTCCGCGGGCGCGTCCTGCGACACCGCGAGAGCCTCCTGCCAGGCCTTCGAGGCCGCCGCCCCGTCGCCGTCCCGCAGGGCGCGATCGCCGATCCGCTCGATCACGATCGCGAGGTTCACGCGGACGGCGCACTGCTCGAGGCCGCGCGCGAGCGCGAGCGCCTCCTCGAACTTGGCGCGCGCGGCGTCGAGCTCGCCCCGATCGGCGAGCCCCACGCCGACGTTGTAGGGGGCCTTGTACGGCTCGAAGATGTTGACGGGCTCCTGCCCCCGCGCCGCCTGCACCGTGCCGGAGTAGTCGCCCGCGCCGTACGCCGAGATCGCCTGGTGTGCGAAGGCGTACATGCTGAGCACCTTGCCGCAGAACAGCAGCGCCGCGAGCAGAAGGGGCGCGGACGCGAGCAGCAGGATGCGGCGCAGCCGCAGCCGGCGCCGGTTCGCCTCGAGCAGGGCGACGGGGTCCGTCACGGCGCCCCACCCCCTCGGCTCGGTCGGCGCACCGCGGCGGCGCTCGTCAGCAGCAGGGAGGCGCGGGCGAGCTCGGCCGCGAGGAGCACCGCGACCACGAGCGCCACGATCCAGCTGAGGTCGGCGATCGACTCGGTGCTGCCCTGGGCGGTCGTCGCGGTCGCGGGGGCCGGCGGCAGCTCGAGGGCCGCACCGGCGGACCGCTCCTGGTAGGCGACGCCCAGCTGCTCGGCGATCCGCTCGAGGTTCTCGGGGTCGATCACCGACAGCGCCCGCTCGCCCTCGTACTGGATGTAATCCCCCGGGCCGTCGACTCCCGCCGTCGTGCCGCGCATCGGCCCGCCCTCCGCGGTGCCGTAGCCGAGCACGGCGCCGCCCGACACCTCGCTCGCGCTGCCCGCGAACGACTCCGGCTTCCCCGAGCCGGTCTGCTCGCCGTCGCCGAAGTAGAACACCATCCGTGCCCGATCCGGGGAGACGGATGCCGCCTTGTCGAGGGTCTCCTCGAGCAGCGGCGCGGCAACCCCGATCGAGCTGCCGCGCGAGTTCGCGGTGACCTCGGGCCGCAGCACCGAGAGCGAGGTGACGAGCGCCGTCGTGTCGGTCGTGAGGGGCACCCGCACCACGGCGTCCGCCGCGAAGGTGATGAGCGCGAACCGTGCGCCCGGGTAGGCGTCGACGATCTGCTGCACGTCCTCCCGCACACCGTCGAGGCGCGGTCGGTCGCCGTCCCAGTCCTCCGCGACGATGCTCGCCGTCGTGTCGACCACGAGCAGGACGTCGACGTCGGTCGCGAGGGTCTCGGACGTCCCGCCGGGGATACCCGGGCGCAGCAGCAGCAGGCCGCAGGCGAGCGCGAGGGCGACACGACCGCCCCAGGCGAGACGCGCATCCGGCCGGCGGACGAGCTGCCACACCGCGAGCCCCGCGAACGCGAGGGTCACGAGCACGACGAGCACGGCGGGGAGGATCGGCTGGAAGGTCATGTGCGCACCCTCCAGACCGCGACGAGCAGCGCGAAGGCGGCGACCACGACCACGACCGCCCAGGGGCCGGGCACGTCCACCTTGACGATGCGGGGCTGCCCCTTCAGCACGGCCGCGTCCTGCGCCTGCACCTCGTCGACGATCCCGTCGACCGTCGTCGCGTCGTGCAGACCGAAGTAGCGGCCGCCCGTCGCCGTGGCCATCTTCTCGAGCGCGGCACCCGTCGAGGATCCGGCGGCGACCGGGTCGATCGCGTATACGCGCACGTCGAGGGAGGCCGCGTAGGCGCCCGCCTGGTCGAGGGTGACCGTCTCGGCGCCGTTCACCTCGTTGTCGGTCGCGAGGATGATGGAGCGCGAGCGCTTCTGGTCGGGGTTGTCGAAGCCGAGCGCGCACGCCGCGAGACCGTCGCCGACGAGCGAGGCGCCGTCGCTGTTGAGCGTGCCGACCCAGAACTCCGGGACGTCGTCGACGTACTCGAAGCTCTCCCGCACGCTGTCGAGGTGCTCGCGCACGAAGGCGTAGTCGTCGGTGAGCGGGAACACCTGCACGGGCGAGCTGTTGAAGATCGTCAGCCCGACCCGCTCGCCCCGGAAGTCGTCGGCGAGGCGGGAGAAGACCTCGATCACCTCGGCGTCGACGTCGGTCATCGAGCCCGACACGTCGAGGCACAGCATGACGTCGCGGCTGCGCGTCTCCGGCTGGATGACGCGCTCCTCCACGGGACGGGCGGCGACCACGGCGGCGCCCGCGAGGCCGACGAGGGCCAGGGCGAGCACCCCGGCGAGCGCGACCACCCGCATCCGCACCGCGCGGGCGACGCTCGGCAGCGCGCGCACCCGCTCCGCGCGCGCGACCCGGGCGCCGGCCGCGAGCCGGCCACGCCGGCGGCCGAGCAGCACGCCCGTCACGATCGCCGCCACCGCGAGCGCGGCGACGACGATCAGCATCGCGGGGAGCTCTAGTGCCACGACTGCACCACCTGCCGGGCCGCCTGCACGCCGAGCACCGGGTCGACCGGCGCCCCCCGGCGGAACAGGCTCGGATACGTGAATCGGCCGAGCGCGTCGACGAGCGCGGGATGCGCCCCCTGGGCCACGAGGTCCTGGAGCGTCAGCACGGGCGCCTCGAGGCCGCTGTACTCGTTGACGAAGGCGCGCATGAGCCGGCTGAGCTCGGCGTGCGCGCGGCGTGCGCCGAGCTCACCCGAACGCACGCGGCGCTCGACGTCGTCGATGGCCGCGCCGTACTCGACCCGCAGCTGCGTGAGCACGGCGGAGCCGTCGACCGCAGGCTGCGTGACGAGCCGCCGGGGACGCGTCAGCACCGCCACGAGCACGGCGACGCCGACGATCGCGAGCAGCACCGCGAGCACGAGCAGCAACCAGAACGGGCTGTACTGCGCGGGCGGGTAGAGCACGTCATCGCCGGGCATGCGACCTCCCGTGCAGCATCCCGAGCAGCGCGGCGATCGCCGCGTCCTGCCCGTCGAGCTCGACGTGGCTGATCTCGAGACGGTCGAGCACCGCGCGGCGGCGGGCGTCCTCCGCCACGCGCTCGGCGTGCAGCTCCTCGACGATCTCGGCGCTCCCGTGCAGGAAGTCGGGCACCGCCCATCCGCTCGCGGCGTCCCGCCGCCCGCCGGGGGGACGCGCGAACAGCACCGGGTCGGCGTCGCGCAGCGTGATCCACAGCACGTCGTGCTGCGCGCGCAGCCGCCGCAGCTGCCGCTCGACCGCCTCGCCGACGGGCGCCTCGTCCGTCACGACGACGACGATCATGCGGCGTGCGACGGTCTGCGCGACGGCGCGCAGCAGCGCCTCCCGCGGCGCCGGCGCGGTCGCCTCGTCGACGGCGCGGTCGAGGCTGCGCAGCATGAGCTCGACACCCCCCTCCGAGCGACGCGGCTCCAGCCGGCGGGCCCGCTCGCCCTCCGCGTACATGAGCACGACGTCGTCGCCGTGCCGCACCGCGAGCAGGCCGAGAGCGCCGACGGTGAGCACCGCGAGCTCCTTCTTGCTGCGCTCGTCACGCGCGAGCGCCTGCATCCCGGTGCCCGTGTCGACCACGAACAGGATGCTGTGCCGCCGCTCCGCGTAGGAGCGCTTGACCATCGGCTCCCCCACCCGCGCCGTCGCCCGCCAGTCGATGTCGCGCACCTCGTCGCCGTGCTCGTACGGCCGCAGGTCCTCGAAGTCGAGGCTGCGCCCGCGCACGAGCGAGGCATATCCGCCGTCGAGCGGATGCACCGACTTGAGCGTCGAGGCGATGAAGAGCTTGCTCTTCACCCGGGCGAGCAGACCGGTCATGGCGTCGGGATCAGGGGGTCGGCACGGCGCCGAAAACCGCGTCGACGATGTCCTCGCTGCGCACGCCCTCGGCCTCCGCCTCGTAGGTGAGCAGCACGCGGTGCCGCAGCACGACGTGGCGCAGGCTCGAGACGTCGTCGGGGACGACGTGATCGCGTCCGCTGAGCAGCGCGAGGGCGCGCGACGCCCGCAGGAACGCGATCGACGCGCGCGGGCTCGCCCCGTACTTGATGAGGCGGGCGCGGTCCTCGCCGATGTACTCGGCGGGGTTCCGGGTGACATAGGCGAGGCCCACGATGTAGTTGCGCACCTCGGGCGAGACGTAGATCGCGTCGGCCGTGTCCTGCAGCATCCGCACCTCGTCGAGCGAGGCCACCTGGGAGGCGTGACGGCCGGGCGCGAGCACACCGGAGTCGAGACGCTCCAGCACCTCGAGCTCCTCCTGCGGGCTCGGGTACTGCACGATCTCCTTCAGCAGGAAGCGGTCCATCTGCGCCTCGGGCAGCTCGTAGGTGCCCTCCTGCTCGATGGGGTTCTGCGTCGCGATGACCATGAACGGGTCGGGCAGCTCGTGCCGCTCGCCGCCGATCGTGGTCTGCCGCTCCTGCATCGCCTCGAGCATCGCCGACTGGGCCTTCGCGCTCGAGCGGTTGATCTCGTCGAGCAGCACCACGTTCGCGTGCACGGGCCCGAGCACGGTGCGGAAGGTTCCGGTCTGCGCGTCGTAGATCTGCGTGCCGGTGATGTCGCTCGGCAGCAGGTCGGGGGTGCACTGGATGCGCTTGAAGCTGCCGTCGATCGTGTCGGCGAGGGTGGACGCCGCGGTCGTCTTGGCGAGGCCCGGAACGCTCTCCAGCAGCACGTGGCCGCCCGCGATGAGCGCGATCAGCAGGCTCGTGCGCAGGCGGTCCTGGCCGACGATGCGCTCGGAGTAGGCGTCGGTGATGCGCGCGATGACCTCGCGGGCCTCCTGCATGCGCTCGGGCGTCGGCGCGGCCTGGTTCATGGACGTGGCTCCTCCGGGTCGGGACGGCAGGCGCGCGAGCGCCCGGGCATCCACCCTAACCGGCCTCCGGCCCTGGTCCCCTGGGCGCCGCCGGCCCGGCCCGCTGGCCCGGCCCGCGGGCCCGTCCGCCTCGCCCGCTGCGTCCGCCCCATCCGCGCCGTCCGCGCCCTCCGCGCCGTCCGCTGCGTCCGCGCCCTCTGCGCCCTCCGCCCCGTCCGCGCCCTCCAGAAATGCAGGAGTTTCCGAGCGCGGGTGCCCCGGATGCCACTCGCCGCATCCGGGGCACCCGCAATCTCCTGCATTTCTGAGGTGACCGAGGGAGGGCAGGGGCAGCACCCGACCGGACGGAGGTCTCAGCAGCCGCCGTCGAGAAAGGCGCAGGGATCCGCCTCCTCACGCCTGTTCACTGATCTCGTCGGTGACGTCCGCCGTGGGCAGGACCCCGAGCTCCAGAGTGCCGGCGGCATCACATGCGACCACCACGGGAAACCCGTGGCCGTCTCCGTATCGCTGTCGAGAGTCGCGTCGGAGCCCATGAGCTGCGGCGGCAGGCCACGGGCGTGCCGGCGTCGGGATGACGCAGCGCCACGGCCCCGGCAGCGAGGGGCACCCCGCGCGCCCGATCCGTCCGGATCCCCGCAGAAAATGCAGGAGATCCGCCCGACGACGCCTGTGTTTCCGGGCGAGCCAACATCCCGACGGCGGAATCTCCTGCATTTCTGGGGTGACCGACACAGGGAGGGGCCGGTGGGAGGGGATGCTCAGCCGCGCTGGGTCAGGTAGAGCAGCGGCACCTCGATGGTCACCTCGGTGCCCTCGCCCTCCAGGGTGTGCCAGTCGATCGTGCCGCCCAGCTCGCCCTGGATGAGGGTGCGCACGATCTGCGTGCCGAGTCCGGACCCGACCTTGCCCTCCGGGAGCCCCGCGCCGTTGTCGCGCACCCGCACCGAGAGGGTGTCGCTCTTGCGCTTGGCCGAGATGACGACCTCCCCGTCGCGATCCGCGAGGCCGTGCTCGACGGCGTTCGTGACGAGCTCGGTGAGCGCGAGGGCGAGTGGCGTCGCGTACTCGGAGGGGAGGGTGCCGAAGGAGCCGGTCTTGTGCGGTCGCACCGTCGTCGAGTGGCTGGAGGCGACCTCCGCGACGAGCAGCAGCACGCGGTCGAACACGGTGTCGAAGTCGACGTTCTGGCTGAGGCCCTCGGAGAGGGTGTCGTGCACGACCGCGATCGCCGCGACCCGGCGCATCGCCTGGGTCAGCGCATCCCGGGCGACGTCGTTGTGGGTGCGGCGGCTCTGGATGCGCAGCAGCGAGGCCACGGTCTGCAGGTTGTTCTTCACCCGGTGGTGGATCTCGCGGATCGTCGCGTCCTTGGTGATGAGCTCCTGCTCCTGGTGCCGCGACTCGGTTACGTCGCGGATGAGCACGATCGCCCCGACCCGCTCGCCCCTGTGCCGCAGCGGGATGGCGCGCAGCGTCACCGTCACCCCGCGCGCCTCGATGTCGGTGCGCCACGGCGCGCGCCCCGTCACGACGAGCGGCAGCGACTCGTCGACCGTGAGCTTGCCCGACAGCAGCCCGGTGGCGACCTCGGCGAGCGACTCCCCCTCGAGCTCGCCCGCGAAGCCGATGCGGTTGAACGCCGAGAGCGCGTTGGGGCTCGCGAAGGTCACGTTGCCGTCGACGTCGAGCCGGATGAGGCCGTCGCTCGCACGCGGGGCGCCGCGGCGCGGAAGGGTCGGCGCGCCGAGGTCGGGGAAGTCGCCCGTCGCGATCATGCCGAACAGGTCGTCGGCGCACTGGTTGAAGGTGAGCTCCTGGCGGCTCGGGGTGCGCGCCTCGGAGAGGTTGGAGTGCCGCGTCAGCACCGCGATCGGGGTCGTCGTGGTGGCCGCGCCGCTCGGGCTGAGCCTCCGCAGCACGGGGACGGCCCGCACGCGCGTGGGCGTCTCCTCGTACCAGTCGGGGGCGGAGGTGTCGACGATGCGCACCTCCTCGAACGCCTGCCGCACCTGGTCGCGCCACTCCGGCTTGATCTCCTGCCCCACGAAGTCGCGGTAGAAGAGCGTCGCCGCGGACGACGGACGCGAGTGCGCGACGGCGACGAAGCTGCCGGATGCCGTCGGCACCCACAGCACGATGTCGGCGAAGGCGAGGTCGGCCAGCAGCTGCCCGTCGGCGGCGAGCAGGTGGAGCCACTCGGCGTCGGCCTCCGTCGAGAGGCCCTGCGCGAGCATGAGCTCGGAGAGGGTGGACACGCCCCTAGGCTACGGGAGCCTCACGCCGACCGTCGTCCGAGCCGGCGCCGACCGCCGGGAGCCGCGGCGACGGGCAGGAGGGATGCCGCCAGCGCGCGGATCGCGACGCGGGCGGCCGACCGGGGGGCCGCATCCGCGAGGGGCCGCCCGCCGAGCGTCGCCGCGTCGAAGGCCGCCGGGTCCCACGGCACCAGCACGGGGTCCTCGATACCCCCGAAGCGGGCGAGCGTCTGCCGCACCTGGCCGCCGGGGTCCACCCCGACGGCGGCCGCGCGCAGCTTGTTGACGACCACGTCGACGCGCTCCGGCTCGACCAGCTCGAGCAGCTCGGCGTGGCCGCGCAGGAGACGCGGGATGCCGACGGGGTCGGCCGCGCCCACCGCGACCACCCGGTCGGCGACGCGCAGCACCTCGAGGCCGGCGGCGTTGCGGCGCGGCGCCGCCACGTCGCTCGCGAGCTCATCGTCCCGCTCGAGGCTTGCGGCGATGTCGACCACGAGCACCTCGCACAGACCCCGCAGTGCCTCGAGCGCCCCGGTGACGCGCGCGGTCCCGAGCTCGGGCCAGCGCTCGGGGCGCCCGATGCCGGTCAGCACGCGGAACGGATGCCGCGCGCCGCGCGGTACGACGGCGAGCCGATCCAGCTGCGCCTCGTCGAGGCCGCCGATGCCCGCGAGCCGGCACGCGGCCGCGAAGCCCGGGGCCTCGTCGAGCAGGCCGAGCGCCGGGGCGACGGATGCCGCGTGGGTGTCGGCGTCGGCGAGCACCGTGCGCCAGCCCGCCGCCGCGAGCTCGGCGGCGAGTGCGATCGCGAGGCTCGTGCGCCCCGGCGCGCCGTGCGGACCCCACACCGCGATGAGGGTCGCGGGTCGCCGCACCGGGGCGGACACCGCGAGGGACGGGGGCTCGGTGATCGGCGCGTCCACCGCATCCGGGCGACCGCCCTCGAGCAGCACCCAGTCGGCGGGTCCCTCGACCGTCTCGAGGATGCCCAGCCGCGTCGCGTGCCGCGCCTGGTCGGGCCCCTCGACGACCACGAGCATCCGCACACCCGCGAGGTCGGCGGTCTCGACGAGCGTCGGCGTCAGGTGCTGCGGCGTCGCCGCGACGACGACGAGCTCGACCGGCAGCTGGGGAAGACGCGGGGCGAGCTCGTCGCCACCGGAGCAGCGCACGATCACCTCGTGCCCGTGATGCGCGGCGGAGGCCGCGAGCCGCTGCTCGGCGTCGAGCGGCACGGCGAGGGCGACCCGCATCCTCAGCCGCCCAGCGGGAGTCCGGCGGGCACGACGGCGAGCGCATCGCCGTTCGCCTGGGCCTGCAGCACGCGCGCGACCCGGCCCCGCGGGACGAGCACCTCGACCGCGCCGCCGCCTCGGGCCGCGACGAGACCGTCGTCCTCGACCACCCGCACCACGACGGCGTCGGCGACGAGCACGACGGGCGCGCCGAAGCCGCGCCCGTCCGCGTGCGCCGGGGAGGCCCAGACGTCGACCGTCGCCCCGGACCGCACCGAGGAGCTGGCCGGCGCGGCGAGCTCGAGCACGAGCGCCGTCGACCGCACGCCCGCCGCGTCGCCGACGGCGGCGCGCGGGAGCAGCTCGCCGTCGCGCACCGCACGCACCACGACAAGGCCGTCGGCGGGCAGCTCGCCCTCGCGCAGGTACAGCGCGTCGGCGCCGTCGAGGGCGACGGATCGCTCCACGAGGTCGCCGCGATCGATGCGATCGCCGGGGCTGAGCGCGGACGCCGCCGCATACACGGTCGTGCGCCGGTCGAGGGCACCCACGAGCGCCACGACGCCGGCCACCGATGCGGCGACGAGCACGAGCCCCACCACGAGCCGCATGTCGATCGCGCCCCTGCGACGCCTGGATGCCGTGACCGCCACGGTGCCTCCCCTCCCGCCGCGCTCGGCGGCGCGCCCATCGTGCACCGCGGCGAGCACGGGGCGAGCGAGTTATCCACAGCCCGGACGGCATCCGTCCCGGGCCGTCCGCGACGCCGCGCATAATCGGGGCATGACAGCGGATGCGGCTCCCGGGCTCGGTCGGTTCCTGACCATCGCCGACACGGCCGAGATCCTCAACATCTCCGCCGGGCAGGCCTACGCGATCGTGCGCAGCGGCGAGCTGCCGGCCATCAAGCTCGGCGCCCACGGCCAGTGGCGCGTGGAGCGCGAGGTGCTCGAGGGCTACATCGCCGCCCGCTACGAGGAGGCCCGCCGCACGGGCCTCTGGCACCAGGCCGAGTTCACCGACCTGCCGGAGCTGTTCGGCTGAGCTGTATCTCCGGCGCGCGCTCAGGCCCGGACGCACAGGATCGCGTCGAACGGAACGAGGCGGATGCGGCGCACGACCCGGTCACGACGGGCCGCGCCGGCGTCGTGCTCGGCGACGTCGAGGTGGTCGCGCGCCACCCGGTCGATCGTGCCGTGAACGATCCCGCCGCGCGTGCGCAGCTCGACGCCGGTGCGCCGACGACACAGGTCGCGCATCACGAAGCCGAGGCCGAGACGCGCCGCGAGGGCGGGCACCGCCTCGGCGGGCAGGGGACGCAGACCCAGCTCGAGCTGCTCGTGCCCCGGCAGCACGCCCGCGATCGAGGCGAGCGGCACGACGACCGCGCGACCCGCGGATCCCGCGGGGATCTCGCCCGCGACCCAGTCGCGTCCCGCCGACTCGACCCGCACGGCGACCGTCTCGCCGTCGGCGAGCACGAGCGACACCCGCTCGCCGCCCCGTGCCATCGCGAGCACCCTGTCCCGCAGCACGAGGCGCCCGAGGCGCAGGCGCTCCTCCTCCGCGGCGAGCCCCTGCTGCTCGAGATCGAGCTCATGCTCGAGCTGCCCCTCGATGTCGGCGAAAAGCTCGTCCCAGCGCACGGCTGCGACGGTAACCGGCCACGGGCGTCCGACGTCATAGTTCTCCACAGGACGGGGCGACGGGTCGACACGAGAAAGCGTCATATGCCAAGGTGATGCGCGTCCCCCCTTCGGGGGCAGACGAGTTGGGACACCGGAGCGAGAGGACGGCGATGCGCGGAGGCGAGACGGCGGCCGACGGCAGCGCCGCACGGGCGATCACGCCACGGCTCGACGACGAGGAGCTCTTCGGCCGCCAGCCGGCCCCCACACGCGAGCTGCCCGATCCCCGGCCGCTGCTCGAGAACCTCACGCGCTGCGTCATCGAGATCATCGCGGGCGCCCGCGACCTCGAGCAGATCGCGCGCTGGGTCGACGACGCCGTCTACGCGACGCTCCTCAAACGCGTCGTCATCTCGGCTCAGGCGCGCCAAGCCGCACGGCGCCCGGCTGCCCGCCCGGTCTTCACCCTCGGCACGGTGAGCCTCTGCGAGCCGCGCGACGGTGTCGTGGAGGCGGTCGTCGTGGTCCGCGGGCGGGCGCGGACGCGCGCCGTCGCCATCCGCCTCGAGGGCCTCGACCGCCGCTGGCGGGCCACCGCCATCCACGTGCTGTAGGCGGGCCGAGCCTTCCCGCCCCACCTCATCCGTGGTGCCGGGGGTTTCGATACGCGTCGCTTCGCGGCGCTGCTCAACCAGCGGAAGGGGCCGAGAACGCAACTCGACCGATCCGCACCCCCGCGACCCGCGGAGGCCCTACGCCGAGGGACGGTCGCCCGTGGACGCCTTCGCGTTCGCCTCGTAGGAGGTGTTCGTCGACTCGAAGAAGTTGACGAGCTCGAGCGTGTCGTTCGCCGTCGCCATCCACTTGGCCGGGTTCACCACGTTGTAGTGCGTGCCGAACCCGAGCTCCTCGAGGCGGCGGTCGGCCAGGTACTTGACGTACTGGTTGATGTAGTTGGCGTTGAGCCCGAGGATGCCGTTGGGGAGCAGGTCGTTGTTGTACTGCTCCTCCATCTCGACCGCGTCGAGGATCATCTGCTTGATCTCGGCCGCGAACTCCGGCGTCTGCAGGTCGGGGTTCTCGTCGAGCACGGTGAGGATGAGGTTGATGCCGAACTTGAGGTGCAGCGACTCGTCGCGCACGATCCAGTCGACGAGGGAGCCGAAGTTGCGCAGCAGGTTCCGCTGGCGGAACGAGAGCGCCACCATGAAGCCCGAGTAGAACCAGATGCCCTCGAGGATGATGTTGTAGGCGATCAGGTTGCGGATGAAGTCCTGCTTGCCCGCGGTCGTCGTGATGTCGAGGGTCTCCTCGGTCATCCGGCGGATGTAGCTGACCTCGAACTCCTCCTTGCGCTGCATGGAGGGGATGTCGACGTGCGAGTTGTAGGCCTCGTTGCGGTCGATCGGGAACGTCTCGAGCACGTACTCGAACGACATGCAGTGGTTGGCCTCCTCCCACATCTGCTTCGCGAGGTAGAGGTGCGCCTCGGGGGCGTTGACGTAGGGGTACACGCCGAAGGCGAGGGCCTTGTTGACGAGCAGCTCGTTGGGGTTGAAGTAGGAGATGAGGAAGGTGACGGCGTGCCGTTCCTCGTCGGTCATCTTCTTGAAGTCGGCGAGGTCCTCGCCGAGCTGGATCTCGTTGGGGAACCAGGTGTTGGCGACCGCCTGGTCGTAGAGGTCCATCGCCCACTGGTAGGTGATGGGCTTGAGGAGGAGCCCTTCCTGGACCCCGGTGCCGAGGATGGCCATGTCTCTAATTCCTTTCGTGACCGACGGCCGGGACGGCCGTCGGCGCTGGCGTCGCGGCGGACGTCAGAAATGACATCCGCTCCTAGCTCCAGCGCGCTACTGGCAGCTCTCGCACTGCAGTTCGTCCATGGGGTCGACGGGCACCGAGTACTCGTCGACGGCGTTGTAGCCGCTCATCCGAGGCCCCCGAATCCGCGACGCGGGGCGGCGGCGGGTGCGGCGGCCGGCGCCTCGGTTGCCGGGGCGGCGTCCGACGTGGCGCCGAAGCCGCGCTTGGCGCCCTGCGAGATCTCCTCGGCCTTGTTGACCTTGACGGTCGACTGCTCGGCCTGGTGGCGGGGCTTCACGTGCAGGTAGTAGGTCGTCTTGACGCCCTTCTCCCAGGCTGCGTAGTAGATGTCCATCATGTCGCCGAGGTCGCGCGTCTCGAGGTACATGTTGCGGCTGATGGCCTGGTCGATCCACTTCTGGGCGCGCGCCGCGACCTCGATGAAGGCGTGGGGCGAGAGCTGGAAGCTCGTCTTGTAGACCTTCTTGAGCTCGTCGGGGATCTCGGCGATCACCTGGATGTCGCCCTGGCTGCGCAGCACCTGCTCGCGGGTCTGCTCCCAGATGCCGAGCCGCTGCAGGTCGGCGACGAGGTTGCGGTTGACCTCGAGGAACTTGCCGTTGGAGGTGGAGCGGCTGAAGATCTGCGCGAACTGCGGGTCGAGGCCGGGCGTGGTGCCGGCGACGAGGCCGATGGATGCGGTGGGCGCGATCGCCATGAGGGTGGCGTTGCGCATGCCGCCCTTGACCTTCTCGCGCAGGCGGTCCCAGTCGAGGCGCATGGTGCGGTCGACCGTGATCGGCACGCCGCGGTCCTTCTCGGTGAGCTCGATGGAGTCGAAGGGCACGAGGCCCTGCGACCAGCGGGAGCCGGCGAAGTTGTCGTAGGAGCCGCGCTCACGGGCGAGGTCGGCCGACTCGTCGATGGCCGCGTAGGAGACGTGCTCCATGATCTCGTCCATGAGGTCGTACGCCTCCTCGGACTCGTAGGAGTAGCCGAGCTTCTCGACGACGTCCGTGAAGCCCATGACGCCGAGCCCGATGGCTCGGTTGGTCTGGTTGGCGTGGTCGGCCTCGGCGACCGACGACTCGGTGATGTCGATGAGGTTGTCGAGCTGACGCACGGCGCTGCGGGCCGAGTCCTCGATGAGCGCCCAGTCGAATCCGAGGCCGCCGTTCTCGTCCACCTTGAGGTGGGTGGAGAGGTTGATGGAGGCGAGGTTGCAGACGGAGATGTTCTCGAGGTCCTGCGGGAGGCAGATCTCGGTGCAGAGGTTGGAGAGGTGGATGGTGCCCGTGTTGTTGTTGAGGGCGCGGTTGTTGATGGTGTCCTTCCAGGTGAGCCACGGGTGGCTCGTGGTCTGGAGCGACATGAGGATGTCCTTGAACTGCGACCGCGCGGAGATCTTCTTGAACATCCGCAGCTCGCCGGCCTGGGCCTTGGCGACGTACTCGGCGTAGCGCTCGGAGAACGCCTGCCCGTAGAGCTCGTTGAGGTCGGCGACCTCGAGCGGGTCGAAGAGGTACCAGTCGTCGTCGTTCTGCACGCGCTTCATGAACTCGTCGGAGATCCAGACGGCCGTGTTGGCGGTGCGGGTGCGGCGGTAGGGGTCGCCGGAGTTCTGGCGGAGGTCGAGGAACTCGGGGAAGTCGAGGTGCCAGTTCTCCATGTAGAAGCAGAGGGCGCCGAACTTCTTGCCGCCGCGGCTGACCGCGCGCAGCACAGAGTCGATCGTGTGCATGAACGGGATGGGGCCCGTCGAGGTGGTGTTGTTGGAGCGGATGGGCGAGCCCTGCGCGCGCAGCTTGGTGACGGAGAGGCCGATGCCGCCGGTGCCCTTGGTGAGCCACATGACGTCGCGCACGCTCTTCGCGATGTGCTCGATGTCGTCCTGCATCTCCATGACGAAGCAGTTGGAGAGCTGCGGGTAGGAGGTGCCCGCGTTGACGAGGGTGGAGCCGGCCGCGAGGTACTCGAGCTTCGACATCTTGTCGTAGAACTCGATCGCGTGGCCGGTGGGGTCGGCCTCGTTGAGCGAGAGGCCCATGGCGATGCGCATCCAGAAGAACTGCGGCACCTCGAGCGGTTCGCCGTTGCGGGCCTTGATGCCGTAGCGGTTGTTGAGGGTGACGACGCCGATGTACTTGAGGAGGCCGTCGCGGCTCGGCTCGAGCGCGTCGGCGAGGCGGTCGAGGTCGAAGAGCTCGGGGAAGCGGGAGTCGAGGAGCAGCTCGGACACGCCGCGCTCGATGGCGCCGCGGAAGTGGCTGCGGTGGAGGGACTTGAGCTCCTCGGCGGTCTCGTAGTCGCCGAGGACGCGCTTGTAGATGGTCTTGAGGAGGAGGCGGGCGGCGACCGTGTCGAACTGGGGGTCGTCCTTGACGTTCTGCAGCGCGACCTGGATGACGGCCTCGTCGAGCTGCTGCGTCGTGATGCCGTCGAAGAGGGTGAGCTCGAGCTCGGATGCGATCTGGGTGACCCAGGTGATGTTCTCGTCGAGCCCTTGGCTCGCGTGCTCGATCGCCAGGTTGATCTTGTTGGCGTCGTACGGCTCGCGCTCTCCGTTGCGCTTCACGACGGTGATGGTCACGTGATCCCTTTCCTCCCCGCGCAGTGCTGCGCGCCCCGCATTCCGATGTAAAAACCCTGGTGAGAATCGACCTCGACGGACCGATCGCCAGCTTCTTCGCTCTCCCCCGGCCCGGAGGTTCCACCACTATATATCGGGCCTCCGACAGCAGGCCAACCCTAGATGTTGTGGGCGTGTCATCCACAGATGTGCATAACTTCAGCGGTGTTATTCACACTTTCCACACCCTAGGAGCCGCATCCGACACCGCCCGCGAGACCCGGAATTGGCTAGGCTCGGAAGGCTGTGAACGCGTACCTCGACCTGCTGCGCACCCGGGGGGTGGCCCGGATCATCAGCGCGCAGCTGCTCGCGCGCTTCCCCGGCGGGATGCTGTCCCTCGGGTTCCTCATCCACATCGAGCACATCTTCCACAGCTACGGCGCCGCCGGTCTCGTGCTCGGCGCGACCTCCGTCGGTCAGGCGATCTCCGGACCGGTCACGAGCCGCTGGATGGGGCGCTGGGGGATGCGGCCCGTGCTCATCCTCACGACCGCCGTCTGCGCCGTCGCGCTCTCGACGATCGCCCTCGCATCCCTCCCCCTGTGGGGCTTCATGATCGCGGGCCTCGTCGCGGGCCTCAGCTATCCGCCCGTGCAGCCCGCCGTGCGCACCATCTACCCCAAGATGGTCAACTCGCGACAGCTCACCCCGCTGTTCTCGCTCGACGCATCCGCCCAGGAGATCATCTGGATCGCCGGCCCCGTCGTGGTCACCTTCGTGGCGACCCAGGTGTCCACCGTCGCCGGCATCTTCCTCTCGGTGTTCTTCCTCGTCGTGGGCGGCGCGTGGTTCATCTCCTCCCCCGAGCTGGGGCGCGTGCGCATCCCGCGGTCGAAGCGGAGGTTCGGCGTCGTGCTCAAGCGCCCCGCGGTGCTGCTGTCGACGGTCGTCGGCTTCCTGCTGGTCGGGTCGTGCGCGGCGATCGAGGCCGGCGTCGTCGCGACCTTCGGAGAGGGCGGCGCGGAGGCCGGGTTCGTGCTGGGCATCTGGGCGGTCGCCTCGCTCATCGGCGGTCTCTCCTTCGGGCACATCCCGATCGGGCCGTGGGCGCTCGCGCGCCGCATGCTCATCGTGTTCGTGGGCGCGCTGCTCGCCGTGTTCGCGTTCGAGTTCTGGTCGATCTCGGCCACCCTCGTGATCGCCGGCCTCGGCATCGCCCCCGCGCTCGCCGTCATGTTCTCGATCGTCTCGGCCACCGTGAAGTTCTCCGACACCGCGGAGGCGTACGGCTGGGTCGGCACCGGCCAGCTCATCGGCGCCGCCCTCGGCTCGGCGGTCGCGGGGTTCCTCATCGACGGCTACGGGCCGGACGGCGGCTTCGTCGCGGCCGCGATCTTCGCGCTCGTGGGCTTCCTCGTGCCGGTCGTCTTCCGGCGCGCGCACCCCGACCTCCGCGGTCGCGACGCGAGTCCGCTGCCCGACACGGAGCCCGTGCCGATCGCGCCGAGCTGAGGCCCGCTCGCACGTGCCCCTTGCGGGAACCCTCCGGAACGCGGTAGACCGTACTGTCGCCCCCTGACACCCCCCGAAGCTGTACCCCACCCTCGGAGATGACCCCCGATGACATCTTCACCGGCCCGATCGCGCTCGCCGCGGAGTTGACCCGAGCGGCACGGCCATGCTGCGCTGCCACGAACTCCCCTGCGACTCGATCGACGCGCTCGCCAGAAGCCCCCACGACGGTGCGCTCCTGCTGATCGGCGCGCCCGGGAGCGGCAAGAGCACCGTGCTCGCGACCTCGCTCGAGCAGCGGGCCGAGGGCGGTTCCCTGGTGCGGGTCAACCCGGGCGAGGCCGCCTGGCCGCTGTCGGGCGTCTCCGCGCTGCTGGCGAGCCTCGGCGACCCGCGGATCGCCGACTTCGCGGGCCGGTTCGCCCTGCGGTCGGACGACGACGCCGCGCTCGCGGAGGCCGCCGCCGAGCTCCTCGTGGTGCTGCGCGGCCTCGGGCTGCCGCGCACGCTCCTGCTGGTCGATGACATCGACCGGATGGATGCCGCGAGCCGCCGGATCGTGGGCTACATGGCGGGGCACCTGGCGGGTTCCGGCATCCGGATCGTCGCGGCGGCGGCCGAGGTGGCACCGGACGAGCCCCTCGCGGGGCTCCCCTCGGTGCGCATCGGCGAGCTCGACGACACCGAGGCGCGGGGCATCGCCCCGCCGGGCATCGACCCGGGCACCCTGCGCATCCTCGTCTCCGTCGCGGCGGGGAACCTCGGCACGCTCGTCGCGTTGCTCTCCTCGCTCTCCTCCGAGCAGCTCTCGGGCAGGGACGGCCTCCGTCTGCCGCCGCGACCCGGCCCGGCAGCCTGGGCCGCGGTCGAACGGGTCGCGCGACGACTCGGTGCGGCCCACCTCGCCGAGCTCGACAGGCTCGCGACCGCGCCGCTGCATCCGCGCGCCGCCGCCGGACGATGGGCCGAGGACGCGGAGGACGCGCTCCAGGAGCTGCTCGACCTGGGTGTCGTGCAGGAGGCCGGCGCCTTCGTGGCGCTCGCCGACCCGCTCGTGCGCGCGGCGCTCTCCGACGCGCTCCCCTCCCGCGTGCGCCGGGAGCTGCACGTGAGCATGCGCGAGACGGCGGGGCCGCTGCTCGAGGCATGGCACGCGAGCTGGGCCGACCCGGGCACCGACCTGCGCGATCCCCTGCTCGACGCCGCCGCGGAGGCCGCGCGGCTCGGCTACCCGCACGCGGCGGTCGAGTTCGCGGACCGGGCGCTGCGGTCCGGACGCGACGGCCTCGCGGGACGGCTCGCCCGCGTCGCGGACGAGCTGCTCACGATCGGCGAGCCGGAGCTCGCGTACCGCTACCTGAACATGGCGTCCGCCGACCGCCACCTCGACCCCGACGCACGGGTGCGTCTGTCGATCTCCCGGCTGCGCGCCGACTACCTGGCGGGACGCGCCATGGATCCGAACGTCGAGCTCGCGGGCGCCGATCCGGAGCTCGTCGCCCGCTGGGCGGCGATGCGTGCCGCCGTCTCCGCCGCGCGCGGCGAGTTCCACGCGGCGCGCGGACCGCTCGTGCGCGTCGAGGCGGACCTCGCCTCCGAGTCGCCGGAGACGCGCTCGCTCGCGCGCACCGCCCGCGCCCTGCTGGACGGCCCCGGGGGCGGCGTCCGCGAGGGCGACGAGGCGCACGACCCACTGCTGATGGCCTTGCACGCGCGCGCCGAGACGCTCGCGGGCGACTACCCGCGCGCACGCGTGCTCATCGGGCGCCTGGCGTCCTCGCTGGTGCGTCCCAGCCGGATGTGGGCGGGCTGGCTCACGGCGCTCGCGATCGACTGCGCGTCGCGGGCAGGACGCATCGGCGAGGCCTTCGAGCTCGCGCGCGACTGGCGGCTGCAGCACGCCGAGGCCGAGGGGCCTCCCGGGATGGTGCCCCTCAGCGCCTGGACGAGCCTCGCCGACGCCGACCTCGAGGCAGCGGAGGCTGTCCTCGCCGAGTGGACGGACAACGGCGTCGCCCGGGTGGGACCCCTCCCGACCGCGCGCGGCCTGCTGCTGCGCGCCGAGCTGGCGCGGCTCCGCGGCGACGTCGGCGCGGCATGCGAGCTCCTGCTGCTCGCCGACACCGTGGCCGCCGCGATCGACGACCCGGCCCTGTCCCGGCACCTGCCGGAGCTCGCCGAGACCCTCGTCGAGGTGGGCCGGACGGGCGCCGCCCACGACGCCGCGCGACGCCTCGCCGCGGCGGCGGTCGCGCACCCCGGCCGGTGGTCGAGCCTCGCGGTGGCTCGGGTCGCGGTGTCGACGGCCGCCGAGACGGAGCTGCGGGACCGCCACGAGGCGGCGCTCGCGCTGCACCGCCGTGACGACGACGGCTTCGAGCTCGGCAAGCTGCACCTCGCTTACGGCCGCCGCCTCGCCGCCGCGGGCGCGGCGCACGAGGCGGCGCGCGCCGTCGCGGATGCGCGCATCGCCTTCGCGGGGGCGGGCGCACGTCCGTGGGCGGCCGCCGCATCCGGCGACGCGCAGGCGCCCGTGCCGCGGACGGCCGCGCAGCTGGAGCTGCTGAGCGCCGACGAGCGGGCGGTCGCCGACCTCGTCGTGCGGGGCCTGCACAACAAGGAGATCGCGGCAGCGCTCTACCTCTCGGTGCGCACCGTCGAGCTGCGCCTCACGCACATCTACCGCAAGGTGGGGGCGCGTTCCCGCGCCCACCTCGTCTCGCTGATGTCGTGAGGCACGGCACCGCGCGCCTCGACCGGCGGCCCTCGTGGAGCGCGGGTCGCTCACCCGGCCGGGCCCGCGGTCACCCGCGCGCCACCGCGCGACGCTCGGGTGAGACCCATCGGCCGTCGTGGTGCCGGCGCAGGAAGGCGTCGGCCATCGCGCGCAGGCACAGCCACGCGTCGAGCATGCGCAGGACGGGGAACACCGGCCCGAGCACGAGGTAGGCGGGCCGCCGCGACAGCACCGCCGCCATGACCGAGAGCAGGTAGTCCGGCACGAGAACCCCCGCGACGACCGCGAGCGGCGGGACGACGGCCGCGACTCCCGCCGCGACCCCGCTCGGGTCGAGCCCCGCCACGGCGATGATCGCGCATCCGAGGCTCAACAGCACGACCGGCAGGGCGAGCAGCACGAACACGCTGCTCGTCACGAGCTCGCCGATCGAGATCGCGAGCAGCGCCCAGAACCGGCCCGCATGGACGCCGTGCCGGCGGACCGTCTGCCAGAACCCGAGGCTCCAGCGGCCCATCTGCTTCCGGTAGTCGCGCAGGTTGTCGGGGTCCTGGGTGAGCGCGATCGCCGCATCCGGGCGGAACGCGATGCGGCCGAGGCGCTTCGCGTGCACCTCGAACGTCATGTTGTAGTCCTCGATCGCGAGGCCGGGCGCGTCGATGTCGATGTCGGCGAGCACCCGCGTGCGGTACATGCTCGCGAAGCCGGGCACGATCGACACCGCGTTGAGCAGGCGCGCGGCCTGACCGAACTTCTGCAGGTACTGCACGCTCAGGTAGAGCCGCTCGCGGTACGCCACGAGGACGCGGCCCATGAGGGTCGGCGGCGGCGGGTCGAGGATCGTGGTCGCGCGCCCCGCGACCGCGACGACCTCGGGGTCCGCGAACTCGGGCAGCCCCGATCGCAGGTAGTCGTCGTGCAGCTGGCTGTCGGCGTCGAGCAGCAGCATGACCTCGAATCGCGAGGCGAGCTCGAGCTCGTCCACGATCGTGCGGATGGCGCCCGCCTTGCCTCGGTTCGGGCGGATGTCGAGCGCCGTCGCCCCGCACGCGCGCGCGAGCTCCACCGTGCCGTCGGTGCATCCGTCGCACGCCACGAACACGTTCTCCACCGGCACCTGGCGTGCCGCGGAGCGGATCGTCGCCTCGATCACGAGCTCCTCGTCGTGCGCCGCGATGACGATCGCGACCTCGGACGGCTGCGGCACGTGCCCGTCACCGACGGGTGCGCCGTCACGCAGGCGCGCGGCGACGAGCCGCACCAGCCCAGCGCTCACCCAGAGCAGCGTGTTGATGCCGACCACGACCACGGCGGTCACGATGAACGCCACCATGGGGCCTCCTGGATCGGGTCGGTGCTCCGACGCTACGACCCCCCGCGCGCCCGCGTCGCCGCATCCGCGCGCGGTTTCCCGCACCCTCGTGCGGGAAACCGCAACCCGGCCGCGGGGCTCCCGCACACCTCCCGCACCGCCGTTGACCGTGGCGTCGACGGGGGTCGACAGTGAGCGCACCGGCTCCCGAACGGGCGCCGCACCCTGTCCCCCTACCCCACTGCGCCGTCCCCCCGGCGCCGCCATGGAGGCACCACCATGACGTCTCTCGACACGCGACCCCTCATCGCACACCGCGCCCGGCCCGACATCGGATCCGCGGCCCTCCCCTCCGTCCCCCCGCTGCACGCCGACGAGTTCGACATCGCGATCGTGGGGCTCGGCTACGTCGGCCTGCCCACGGCCCTCGCCTACCATCACGCCGGCGCCCGAGTGCTGGGGCTCGAGATCTCCCCGCAGCGCATCGCGAGCATCCGGGCGGGGAGCGCCGACCTGCTCCCCTCCGACCACGCGCGCCTCGAGGAGGCGCTGCACGACCCGCGCTTCGCCATCAGCGACGACGCCGCGCTGCTGCGGCGCGCGACGGCGGTCATCGTGTGCGTGCCGACGCCCGTCGACCACCACCTCGTGCCCGACCTGACGATCCTGCGCGCCGCCTGCGCCGACGTCGTCGCGAACGCCGTGCCCGGCCAGATCCTCATGCTCACCTCGACGAGCTACGTCGGGTGCACGCAGGACCTCCTGGTCGCGCCGCTGGCCGCGCGCGGCCTCGTGCCGGGCGAGTCGATCTCGGTCGCCTTCAGCCCCGAGCGCATCGACCCCGGCAACGACTCCTACGAGCACGAGCTCGTGCCGCGCGTCGTGGGAGGCGCGACGCCCAGCTGCGAGCTGCGCGCCTCCGCCGTGCTCTCCCGCTACACGGCGCGCGTGCACCGGGTCGACTCGCTCGCCGCGGCCGAGATGACGAAACTGCTCGAGAACACCTTCCGGGCGGTCAACATCGCGCTCGCCAACGAGGTCGCCGACATCTGCCGCGAGCTCGACGTGCCCGTCACCCAGGTGATCGACGCGGCCGCGACGAAACCGTACGGCTTCATGCCGTTCCTGCCCGGTCCGGGCGTCGGCGGGCACTGCATCCCGTGCGACCCGCACTACCTGCTGTGGCAGCTGCGGGAGCGGCACGTCGCGGCACCCATGATCACCCAGGCGATGTCGGAGATCGCCGCGCGGCCCGCGCGCGTCGTGGAGCGGGCCGCGCAGGTGCTCTCCGACGAGGGCCGCGGGCTCGGCGGGGCGCGCATCCTCGTCGTGGGCATCTCGTACAAGCCGGATGTCGCCGACCTGCGCGAGTCACCCGCCCTCGAGATCATCCACGGCCTCGAACGCCGCGGCGCCGTCGTCGAGTTCCTCGACCCCCTGTGCCCGCAGGCGCGGATGCTCGACGGCCGCATCGCGGAGACGGTGCGCGACCCGCTCGCCTTCGACCCGCACCTCGTCGTGCTCCACACGCGGCACCGCGACCTGGACCTCTCGTGGGTCGAGGAGCGCCACCTCGTGCTCGACGCCAGCTACCGCGAGCTCGCCGTGCCGCGGCGCGTCACCCTGTGAGGCCCGCCATGCGCAGCACGGTCACCGGTGGAGCCGGATTCCTGGGCAGCCACCTCGTCGAGCTCCTGCTCGATGCGGGCGACGAGGTCGTCGTGCTCGACGACGAGTCGACGGGGCGACCCGACAACCTCCGGGACGTCATCGACGATCCCCGGCTCGAATATCGCGTCGGATCGATCCTCGATCCCGACGCGGTCCGCGCGGCGGTCAGGGGAAGCGATCGGGTGTTCCACCTGGCCGCCGCGGTGGGGGTGCGTCGCATCGTCGAGCACCCGCTCGAGGGCCTGCGCGTCAACGTGCACGGCACCGAGAACGTGCTCGACGCCTGCGTCGCGCACGACGCCCGCCTGCTGCTCGTCTCGACGAGCGAGATCTACGGCAAGAACACGGCGGATGCGCTCTCCGAGACCGCCGACCGCATCCTCGGCTCGCCGCTCGTGGCGCGCTGGACCTACGCCGCCGCGAAGGGGCTCGACGAGTCGTTCGCGCACGCCTACATGCAGGAGTACGGCCTCGAGGTCGCGATCGCCCGGCCGTTCAACACGGTCGGCCCGCGGCAGACCGGACGCTACGGCATGGTCGTGCCGAACCTCGTCGGGCAGGCCCTGCGCGAGGAGCCGCTCACGGTGTTCGGCGACGGGCAGCAGTCCCGCTGCTTCTCCTCCGTGTACGACGTCGTGCCGGCGTTCGTGAGGCTCATCGAGGAGCCGCACGCGCTCGGGCAGGCCGTCAACCTGGGCGGCGGCACCGAGATCTCCATCCTCGAGCTCGCGGAGCGCATCCTGAGCATCACCGGCAGCCGCAGCCGGATCCGCCTCGTGCCCTACGAGGAGGCGTACGGCGACGGCTTCGAGGACATGCGCCGGCGTGTGCCGGACAACTCGCTCGCGCACGAGCTCATCGGCTTCGTGCCGCGGACCGGCGTCGACGAGATCGTGTGGAGCGTCGCCTCCACGCTGGAAGACCCGGGCGTCGCGCGGTCGGCGGAGTGGGGTGCCTTCCGCGCGTACGCCCGAGCACGCAGAACCCACATCCCCGCAATCAGCACATCGAGGTGACCATCATGAACAGACGACGCCTGTACGGTTTCGGAGGTCTCGCCGCAGCCGTGGCGCTCCTGATCTCCTTCGTCGCCGGCAACCACGTGATCCGGCATCCGTCGACGCCGCCCGCGGCGCAGCCGACGGCGAGCGCCCCCGCGGATCCGGATCCCTCTCCCCCCGCGGATCCGGATCCCGGCACGGGCGGGTCGACGGACCCCGCGCCGACCGATCCGGGCGATCCGCCGGCGAACCCGCCGACCACGCCGACCACGCCGGTCGTCGACACGACCCCGACGACCCCGAGCACCCCGACGACCCCGAGCACGCCGACGACCCCGACGACGCCGAGCACCCCGACGACGCCCACGACGCCGACCGAGCCGACGGCCCCGACCACGCCCACCGAGCCGACGACGCCCACCGGGCCCACCGAGCCGACGACCCCGACCACGCCCACCGAGCCGACGACCCCCACCGAGCCGACCGGGCCCACGCCGCCCGTCGTCAAGACCGGCCCGCTGACCTACGTGAGCCTGACCTTCGACGACGGCAACGCCGGCCAGGCGCTCGCGGGCAGCATCCTCGGCGCCCACGGCCTGCCCGCGACGTTCTACGTCAACTCGGGCACGATCGGCACCCCCGGCAAGCTCACCCTCGACCAGCTGCACGCGCTCGCCGCGGCCGGCAACGAGATCGGCGGGCACACCGTGACCCACGTCGACCTCACGACCGTCCCGCAGGACGAGGTGCTGCGGCAGGTCTGCGACGACCGCGTCCAGCTGAGCAACTGGGGCTTCTCGGTGCGCAGCTTCGCCTACCCCTTCGCCGAGGTCTCCGATCCGGTCGCGCAGGCGGTGACCGACTGCGGCTACAACAGCGGCCGGCTGCTGGGCGACATCCGCTCGCGCTTCGGGTGCGCCGACTGCGACTGGGCCGAGAACGTGCCACCCGCACGGCCCGCGATCACCCAGGCGCTCGACCAGTTCGACACGGACTGGACCCTCGCCGACCTCGAGGGCATCGTCACGGCCGCCGAGCAGCACGGGGGTGGGTGGCTGCAGTTCACCTTCCACGACGTGTGCACGAGCAGCTGCGAATCGCTCGCCATCGGCTCCGACATGCTCGAGGCCTTCGCGAACTGGCTCGATGAACGCGGCGACACCCGCAACACCGTCGTCCGAACGGTCGGAGACGTCGTCGGAGGCGCCGTCGAGCCGCTCGTGAACGGCCCGGCCGTCCCGCCGCCGACCGACGAGAACACGGTCGTCAACCCCGACCTCGAGACCATGCAGAACGGCTTCCCGGCCTGCTGGTACCGGGCTCCCTGGGGCGACAACGACGCGACGTTCTCGCTCGTCAGCCCCGGCCACTCGGGCTCCGTCGCGAGCCAGGTGACGATCACGAGCTACACCTCCGGCGAGGGGAAGATCATCCCGACCCTCGACCTCGGGTCGTGCGCGCCGAGCGTCGCCACCGGTCACAGCTACGTGCTCTCCGGCTGGTACACCTCCACCTCCGTCACCCAGTTCGCGGTCTACCTGCGCACGACGACGGGGTCCTGGATCTACTGGACGTCGAGCCCGTGGTTCGCGGCCGCCTCCGAGTGGACCCAGGCGGTCTGGCAGACGGATGCGATCCCGCCCGGGTACACCGGCATCAGCTTCGGGCTCAACATCTTCGCCCCGGGCACGCTCGTGACCGACGACTACTCGATGGTCGACGCGGCGCCGCCCGTGGCGGAGAGCGTGGCGGAGCCGCTCGCGGCGCCCGCCGCCGAGACGCCCGTGACCGAGCTCGTTCCGGCCGACCCGCCGGCGGAGAGCGTCGAGGAGGCGCCGGCAGCCGAGGCGCCGGCCGAGGCGGCTCCTCCGGCCGGGTCGACCACCCCGCCCGCGGCCGACCCGGCGCCGCCCGCGGAGGAGGCCGCACCTCCGGCAGAATCCTGAGCATGCGCGCGGCGAGGATCGCGGCCGTCGGCGTTCTGGGCGCCGCGGCGGCGGTCCTCGTCGCGTGCTCGCCGCCGGTATCCGCTCCGACGGCGAGCCCGCATCCGACGGGTGGCGTGCGCGTGACGCCCGGAAGCCCCGCCCCGACGCCGACCCCGAGCGACACGGCTACCACCCCGCCGCCGGCCGGTGGCGGGGGGACGGCCTCCGGCTACCCGTGGCACCGCGACATCGTCTCGACGACCTTCTGGGTCGGCGAGATCTTCGATCCGGGGGCCGACGACGGCAGCCAGGAGCTCTCCACCTACGACTCCGACTGGCTCGGCAGCTACGGCGGATGCGACGGCGTCGTCGCGGGCGGGGGCTGCCGCACGGAGGCCCGTACGGCCGCGAACGACTACTTCCCGACGAGCATGACCCCGCGCGAGAACCCCTTCTACCTCGACCTCCCGTACGACGACGTCAACGACCCGACGGGGTTCGCGCAGCGCGACGCCGTCGTCCCCTGGGCCGGCCAGGAGCCCTACCGCTCGCACCGCGGCGACCACAACTTCAGCTACCTCAAGAACCGCTGGGTGCAGCTCGTCCGGGGCGACCGCGTCTGCTACGGCCAGATCGAGGACGCGGGCCCCGGCGAGTACCACGACGCGCGCTACGTGTTCGGCGCGGACGACGCGCGGCCCGTCAACACGCGCTACGGCGGGGCGGGGATGGACGTCTCCCCCGCCCTCACCGGATGCCTCGGCTTCCCCGAGCTCGACGGCATCGCGCCCGGCGTCTCCTGGCGCTTCGTGGAGGCCTCGGAGGTTCCGGCGGGCCCGTGGACGCGTCTCGTCACGACGAGCGGCGTGCGCTGACTCAGGTGGCGGCCACCGGTCCCGGTGCGTGCTCCGTCGCCTCGGCGTCCTCGAGGGCGCCGCGCGTCGCACCGCCCGCCTGGCGGAAGTGGCCGAGCACCGCGAGCAGGAGACCGCCGACGGCCCAGCCCGCGAGCACGAGCCATGGGAAGCGCGCGTCCGCCGCGGGGAAGTAGGCGAGGTCGCGCACGAGCGTCGCCGCGGCCCCCGGCGGGAACCACTGACCGATCGCGCCCCAGGGCTCGGGCAGGAACTCGACGGGCTGCGTCGCCGAGGAGATCGGGTTGGCGAACAGCAGGAAGACGACGGGCCCGATCGCGACGCCGGCGCGGCCGACGAGCGAGGCGAAGCCCACGATGGGGGCGCCGATGGCGGCGAATGCGAGGCTGTAGGCGAGCGCGTTCAGGAGGTAGTCGCCCGGCAGCACGCCGAACCAGCCCTGCAGCACAGCGGCGGCCGCGAAGCCGGCCGCGAGCGCGTAGACGAGCAGCGCCCCGACGCGGCGCCAGACCCCGATGAGCGCGAAGGTGAGCGCGATGCCGCCGATCATGCCGCCGAGCACGAGCGGGAAGGATGCGGCGGCGAGCCCCGCACCCCGCGGGTCGGCGTCGACGAGGGGCACGACGTCGGTGACCGCCACCGTGACCGTCGGCGCGGGCACCCCCATCGCGGCGGCCTGCGCGTCGGCTGCCGCCTGCAGCTGCGCCTGGAGAGAGGTGGCGAGGGTGCCGAGCAGCTGAGAGGCGACGGGGCCGCCCGCGGATGCCGTGAGCACCTCGGGGCTCTCCCCCACGACGATCGCGCCGTACACCGCGCGCGTCTCGATGAGCTCGACCGCCTCCTCGCGGTCGTCGGCCGCGACGAGGTCGAACGCGCCCGGCGCCTTCTCGTCGAGCGCGCTCTCGAGCTGCTCGGCGACGGCATCCGGGGCGACGAGCGCCACGGGCAGGTCGCGGACCTCGGAGGTGACGGCGGGCCAGGAGAATGCCGCGACGAGCACGCCGACGAGCAGGGCGAGGCCGAGGGAGACCGCGACGACGCGCGGCCAGGGGGTGTGGGGTGCTGTGGTGGACATGACGACTCCTGGATAAGAAAAACGAATGCTCGTTCTTTATAGCACGCAACGGTAGAGTCGCACCATGCCCAAGGTCTCCGAGGCGCACCGCCAATCGCGCCGCACACAGATCGTGGACGCCGCCCTGCGCTGCTTCGCCGAGAAAGGCTTCCAGCGCACCTCCATGGCGGACATCATCCAGGCATCCGGGCTCTCCGCAGGCGCCATCTACCTGCAGTTCGAGTCCAAGCAGGACATCGCCGTCGCCGCAGCCCGCATCGTCGTCGAACACCGGCAAGACGACCTCGTGCAACGCCTCCAGCGGGAGCCCCTCCCCGACCCCGACGAGCTCATCGGCGTCGTCATGGCCGGGCTGCGCACCGAACTGCCCGACCAGCGCCTGCTCGTGCAGCTGTGGGGTGAAGGCGTCGTCGACCACGCCATCGGCGAGATCGTGCTCGAGATCATGGACCGGCTGCGCGCCGTCTTCCTGCCGTACCTCGCCGAATGGGCCGCCGAGCGTCGCGGCGCCACCCCCGCCGAGGCCGAGGCATGGGCCGAGACGACCCTCCCCGCCCTGCTCGGCCTCGCCCAGGGCTACATCGTGCAGTCCGCCATCCTCCCCGCCTTCCGGCCCGAGGCCTACCTCGCCGCGGTGCGCGCCCTCTTCAGCTGAGCGGGTGAGGAGTCACTTCGTGTCGCCGCCGCGCCGGCGCAGGCGACACGACCTGACGCCTCAGTTCACCAGCGGGGGTGGATGGCCGCGCGCAGGCGGCGATCGTAGAGCTCGCGGACAGACGCCGAGAACGCCTCCCCCAGCTCGGGCACCGAGCCCGCCGCCGCATTCGCCTCCGCCTGGGCCACGTTGCGCGCCCCCGGGATGACCGTCGAGACGCCCGGCCGCTGCGCGACCCAGGCGAGCGCAGCCGTCGCAGGCGCCAGCCCCGCATCCGCCGCGAGCGCGGAGAACTCCCGCGCCGCCTCGACGCCCTCGTCGAAATCGACGCCCGAGAAGGTCTCGCCCTGGTCGAACGCCTCACCGTGCCGGTTGAAGCTGCGGTGGTCGTCGGCCGCGAACGCCGTCTCGTGCGTGTAGCGACCCGACAGCAGACCGCTCGCGAGCGGCACGCGCGCGATGATGCCGACCCCCGCATCCTGCGCCGCCGGCAGCACGGCATCGAGCGGCTTCAGACGGAAGGCGTTGAGGATGATCTGCACCGTCGCGACGTGCGGGCGCGCGATCGCGGTGAGCGCCTCGTCGACCGTCTCGACGCTCACGCCGTAGTTCGCCATGACCCCCTCCTCGACGAGGGTGTCGAGCGCGTCGAACACCGCGTCGCTCGAGTAGACGGCCGACGGCGGGCAGTGCAGCTGCACGAGGTCGAGCGTGTCGACGCCCAGATTGCGACGGCTGCGGTCGGTCCACGCGCGGAAGTCGGCCATCACATAGTTCTCGGGAAGCTGCTCCACGCGGCGACCCATCTTCGTGGCCACCGTGATGTCGGCATCCGGATGCTCGCGACGCCAGCCGCCGATGATCGACTCGCTGCGACCGTCGCCGTACACGTCGGCCGTATCGAAGAAGGTGACACCCGCCGCGAGGCTCGCATCGAGCACGGCGCGCGCATCAGCCTCGCTCACCTGCCCCCAGTCGGCACCGAGCTGCCAGGTGCCGAGACCGATGACGGAGACGGTGCGGCCGGTGCGGCCCAGGGTGCGATGCTGCATGTCCCGAGCCTACGGGCAGCACCGACGCTGGGGCTGAGTTCCGCCTCAGTTCGGTGCCGCAGCGGGGGGATCCACGGCGGCGGCGACCGCCCTCGCCAGGCGCTTGCCGATGAGGTGGTCGGCGCTGCGCACGCGCGTCACCTCGACGCCGCGGATCCGCTCCGCGATCCGGATGCCGCCCGGCGAGGCGAACTCGTCGAGCGTGCCGTAGACGATCTCCACGGGGATGCGCAGCGCCGCGAGGTCGCTGATCGTCGTCTGCGACTCGATCGTGTGCTCGAGCGACTTCACGAACGGCACCCAGGTGCGCTCGTTGATGTCCATGACCTTCGGGATCTCGAGCATCCGCCCCACGATGCCGCCGTTGCGCAGCGTGAAGTCGCGATTCTCGCGGATGTAGCGGTACGCCTTCAGGTAGAAGTCCTGCACGAGGCGGTCGCGGTCGTCGGAGAGCGCGGAGGGGTTCACGTAGATGGGCGGGCTCACGAGCACGAGCCGCCTCACCCGCCTCGGATGCCGGGCCGCGTAGCGCGGCGCGATGAGCGCCCCCATCGAGTGCCCGGCGAGCACGAACGGCTCCCGCAACCGGAGCGAGTCGATCGTGCGGGCAACCGCGTCCACGTGCTCCTCGAGGGTGTATTCGGCCTTCTCGGGGATCGGCGAACCTCCGAAGCCGAGCAGGTCGATGCAGATGCAGCGGTACCGCTCCTGCAGCAGCGGCACGACGAAGGTCCAGGTGAGCGACGACGAGGCGATGCCGTGCAGGAACACCACAACGGGCCCCTCGCCGACGTCCTGTGCGACGTGCAGCAGCGGCGCGCGCCGGAACGGATTCCACCCCATGCCCCGAGGCTATCCGGGCATGGGGTGGATAGGGGAGCGGCGGGTCAGTCCTCCCGCAGCTTCTCCTTGTACTCGTTCTTCGCGTGGACGCGGTCGCGGTCGGCCTCGGCGCGCTTCACGTCGGCGTCGGCCTTCAACTCGTCGACCTTGTCGCCGATGCGCTCCTTGGTGTCGTCGGCCCACTCGCCGACCTTCTTGCCGGTGGCCTCGGCCGCATCCTTCGCGTCGTCCAGGAAACCCATGTCGTCCTCCTCGTGGCAGGAATCTCGCGAGAGTCGGTTCGCCCCCGCACGCCTCCATGCAACCCCGGATGCGGTCGCGACGCCACGGGGTTGACAGCGGCGGCCGGGCGTCCTAACCCGCCGCGGGCGTGACGGAATCGTGACCGGTCGACGACCGAATCGTGATGAAAGTTGGGTGGTGCTCGCATCCCTGCGCTCCTAGCGTGACGAGCATGAGGCACATCCCCCGAACCACAGCAGCCCTCGCCGCGGTGCTCGCGGCAGGGATCGCCCTCGCCGGATGCTCCGCCGGGTCCTCCGGCGCATCCGATCGGAGCGTGGAGATCCAGCAGGCTCCGCAGGCCGTCGACGGCAGCGGCGTCTCGATGGAGGACGGGGCCGTCGCGACCCCCGAGGACCAGGCGCTCGTCATCACCGGAACCGTCACGATCACGGCGGAGGACCCCATCGCGGCGGCCGAGAAGGCCACGGCGATCGCCCTCGCCGCGGGCGGCCGCGTGGACGCGCGCACCGAGTACGCGCCGCGTGACGGCGACGCGGGGAGCGCGACGCTCACCCTCCGTATCCCCGCCGCCGCCGTCGAGGACGTGCGCGGACGCTTCACAGAGCTCGGCTCCGTCGACGAGACCGACTTCGAGACGGTCTCGGTGGGCGAGCGGCAGCGCGACCTGGACAGCCGCATCACGACCCTGCGCACCTCGATCGCCCGCTACACGACGTGGCTCGCCGACGCGGACACCACGGCCGACCTCATCGCGCTCGAGTCGGCCATCTCGGACCGCCAGAGCGAGCTCGAGTCGCTCGAGGCACAGCAGCGCGCCCTCGCCGACCAGGTGGCGATGTCGACGATCACCGTGACCCTGCGCTCGGAGGCGCTCGCCCCGCCGCCCGAGGGACCGACATCCTTCTGGGAGGGTCTCGTCGCGGGGTGGAACGCGTTCGCCGGCTTCTGGGCGGCCGTCGCGGTCGGCCTGGGGGTCGCGCTGCCCTGGCTCGTGCTGCTCGTGATCGTGACGGCGGTCGTCGTCGTGCTCGCGCGGCGGGCCGGCCGCGCGACGCCGGTGCCCGCCCCGGCGGTGCGTCCCGCATCCGGAGACGACGCGCCGGCATGATGCACCCGCGCCCCCGACATGTGGACACCGTTCACATGTCGGGGGTTTCCGGCTAGCCTGAGCCGGTGCGCACCTTCCTGCAGGTCCTCCTCAACACCGGGATAGCGAACGTCACCACGAGCTACCTGTGGTTCGCGCTCACCTTCTGGGTGTACCTCGAGACGCGCTCCGTGCTCGCGACGGGCATCATCGGCGGCGCCTACATGCTGCTCGTCGCCCTGTTCTCCATGGCGTTCGGCACCATCGTCGACCGCCACCGCAAGCACCGGGTCATGGTGTTCGCGAGCATCGTCACGCTCATCGCCTTCGGCATCGCGGGCGGCCTCTACCTGCTCTACCCGGAGGCGCAGCTCGTCGACATCGGCGGGCCGGCGTTCTGGTTCTTCACCACCATCATCCTCATCGGCGCGGTCGTCGAGAACATGCGCAACATCGCGCTCTCGACGACCGTCACCCTGCTCGTCCCCGAGGAGCGCCACGCCAACGCCAACGGCATGGTCGGCACCGTGCAGGGCCTCGCCTTCACGGTCACGAGCGTCTTCAGCGGCCTCTCCATCGGGCTGCTGGGGATGGGGTGGACGCTCGCGATCGCGCTCGTGCTGACCGCGGGGTCGCTGCTGCACCTGCTGTTCCTGCGCATCCCCGAGGAGGAGCCCGCCCGCGACGCCGCCCGCACGGGGCTCGTCGACCTCCGCGGCAGCATCGCCGCCGTGCGCGCCGCCACGGGGCTCTTCGCCCTCATCATCTTCTCGACCTTCAACAACCTCATCGGCGGCGTCTACATGGCCCTCATGGACCCGTACGGCCTCGAGCTGTTCCCCGTCGAGTGGTGGGGCGTCGTGCTCGGCATCACCTCGACGGGGTTCATCATCGGCGGCATCGTCATCGCGCGGTTCGGGCTCGGGCGCAACCCCATCCGCACGATGCTGTTGCTCGTGATGGCGATGGGCGTGCTCGGCGCGGTCTTCACGCTCCGCGACTGGTGGTGGCTCTATGCGGGCGGCATCTGGCTCTACATGATGCTCATCCCGGCGGTCGAGGCCTCCGAGCAGACCGTCATCCAGCGGGTCGTGCCGTTCGCGACCCAGGGACGCGTGTTCGGCTTCGCCGCCGCGTTCGAGTCCGCCGCGGCCCCCGTCACGGCGTTCCTCATCGCCCCGATCGCGGAGTTCCTCATCATCCCGTACATGGACTCCGAGGCGGGGCGGCAGCAGTGGGGGTGGCTGCTCGGCGACGGCGAGGCGCGCGGGATCGCGCTCGTGTTCCTCGTGGCGGGGCTCGTCATGGTGGTCGCCGCGGGCGCGGCGTTCCTCACCCGCTCCTACCGGCGGATCTCTGCCCTCTACCTCGACCAGCGCGAGTCGGTGGCCGCCGAGGAGTCGGAGCTGCCCCCGTCGAGCCGCGCCGCCGTCAGCGGGAGCGACGGATCGCCGAGTTGAGCCAGAGCGCGGCGGCGCCCGTGGCGAGGGCGAGCACGAGCGGCACGACGATGAAGAGCGCGTCGCCGCGGATGACGCCCACGATCGTGTCGAGCACGTCGACGACGGCGAGCGCGGCCGCCGCGAGCACGGCGCCCGCCGGCCAGCGGGCGATCGAGACGGCGATCGCGATGAAGAGGAACACGAGGCTGCGGCCCGTCGCGTACAGGAAGCTCTCGCTCCACCCGGACGCCACCAGGTCGTAGATCGCGAGCCCGAGCCCCGCGAACGCGGTCACGAGCGTGATGCCGACCGTGACGCGGAACGGCACGGCGACCGAGGGCACGAGCGCGGGGATGTCCATGGCGCCCATTGTGCACCGCCGGTGCGGCCCGGCGGCAGGGGCGCGCCCCGATCGGGTCGCCTCAGGCGGCCGCTCGCACGAGGGCGAGCAGCGCCTCGCCGTAGGCCTCCGTCGCGTCCTCCGCCTCGAACACCGTGACCAGACCCGCGCGCTCGGTGGTCACCCGGTAGCGCGCACCGGCGCCCTCCGGGATCCGCTCCAGCGACCGGAAGGCGCCGCGCAGCAGCTCCCGCAGCTGCTCCTCGCGCGGCAGCCACAGGGCGTCGTCGAGGGCGACGGAGTCGAGCGCCCACTCGGTCGTGCCGTTGAAGCCGAGCACCGTGCCGGTCGGATAGTGGTGGGCCTCGATCGTCATGTCGCTCACCGTGAACACGTCGCCCTCGAACTCGCCACCCTCCAGTTGGAAGGCGTCGCCGGAGGCGGGGGTCCAGATCACCCCCGCCTCGCGCAGCTCACGGGCGAGACGCGTCGAGATCACGTCTCCAGTCTGCCGCTCAACCGCGGGGAGCGGGTCCACCCTGGCCGCTGCCCGGCTGCGGTCCCCCGGCCGGGCCGCCGCCCATGCCGCCTGAGGCCTCCCCCGCGCTGCCCGTTCCGGCGGAGACGCCGTCGACGAGGGCCGTGTAGCTCTGCCCGTCGACCACGTCGGCCGTGCTCACGACGACGCTCGCGAAGCGCTTCGCGGCGGTGACCTCTGCGACGACGTCGCCGTCTGCATCCGTCACCTGCACGACCGCCCCGGCCTCGCCCGACGCGGCGATCGCGACGAAGCCCTGGGCCGAGTCGGCGTCCGGCGTCTCGGCCATGCCCGCGCTGCCGATCGCGATGAGCGTGCCGCCCGAGATCGTGAACGCGCCGTTGGTGTCGAGCGCGCCGTTGCCGTCGTCGGTCGGACCCTGCACGGTGACCGTGCCGCCGGTCATCTCGAGCGAGCCGTTCGAGTCGAGGCCGTCGCCCTGCGCGTTCACGGTGAGGGTGCCGCCGGAGATCGAGAGCAGCTGACCGCCGTCGGCCATGTCGCCGCCCATGCCGCCCGCGGCCGAGGTGGCGCCGGATGCGTTGAGGCCGTCGTCCGACGAGGTCACGTCGATCTCTCCGCCGGCGATCGAGATCGTGAAGCTCTCGATCCCCTCGTCCGAGTTCGCGACCACGACGCGGCCGCCCTCGATGACGAGCACGACCTCCGAATGCAGGCCGTCGCCCGTCGCGTCGACCGTGAGCTCGCCGTCGGTCACGACGATGTCGGTCTGCGCGTCGAGGCCGTCGTCGCCCGCAGTGAGGTCGAGGGTGCCGCCGGCGATCTCGATCCAGCCCTGCGTCTCGTCGCCGTCCTGGTCGGACTTCAGGGCATCGCCGCCCGCCTCGACGGTGAGCTCCCCGCCCTTCACGACGAGCGCGTCGTGGCCGCGGAGCCCGTCGTCGCCCGCCGTGACCTCGATCGTGCCGGACAGGACGACGAGGTCGTCGCTCGTCGAGATGCCGTCGTCGGATGCCGTCACGGTGAGCGCGCCCGACCCCGAGATCGTGAGGTCCGCGTCGGATGCGATCGCGGCGTGGAACTCGGCGTCGGCGGCGTAGCTCGCCCCCGCGTCCGAGACCGTGTTCGAGCTGCCGTCCTCGAGGTGGATGCCGACGTCGTCGGCGCTCGTCACCTGGATGGCGGGACCGTCGGAGCCCCCGATGTCGGCGCCGTCGAGGATGAGAACGACGAGCGCGTCGTCGCCGGCGTCGATCACGACACCGCCCGCGTAGTCGCCGGAGAGCCGGTAGACGCCCGCCTCGGTGATGGTGACGGTGTCGTCGGATGCGGCGAGCGGGGTCGCGGCCGAGGCGTCCCACTCGTCGTCGTTCACCGTCGTGGCATCCGAGTCGGCGGCGAGGATCGCGTCCGCCGACAGCTCGGCGGGACGTTCGATCGTGGATGCGCTGGTCGCGGTGCCGTCCTGGCTCGTCGCGGCGACGGCGCAGCCGGTGAGGCCGAGGGCGGCGGCGAGCGCCGCGGCGGACAGCAGGGCTGTGGTTCGACGGGTGGGCATCGGGGTCTCCTTCCGGGAGGGGGTCGGGGGTCGTTCAGGCGGCGCGGTCGAAGTGCCGCCGCAGCACGCGGTTCCACTTGTGGGAGGGCAGCTCGGGCCGCAGCGCCGCGAGCCCCGTGCCGAACTTCGACACGGTCGCCGGCCGGTGGCCGCTCCGCCAGAGCAGGCGGTCGAGCTCGGATGCGGCGCCCGCCGACTTGGTCTCGACGATCGCGAGACCGGGGAGCGCGAGCTCGTCGCCCGCCGCGTCCTCCCACGACAGCTCGGTGTCGACGGTGGCGCGGCTGCCGGAGCCCGGCAGGTAGAGCGTCTCCCGCACGTAGCGGGTGACGAGCGTGGGCTGCAGCCGGTCGGGCTCGTGCAGCCCGAGCTCGTCGAGCGGCGGGCCGGCGTAGGCGAGCCCCGCCTCGGTGAGTTCGGCGCGGTGCTCGATCTCGTACGCGAGCCGCTCCTTGACGGTCGCGCTGCGGGCACCCTTGGTCTTGAGCTCGAGGTAGGCGTCGCCCGTGTCGAGGTAGGCGCGCGTGCGCAGCTTGAAGCGGCGGCGGCGGCCGAGGGCGGCCATCCGGTAGCTCAGCAGGTCGTCGGTGTCGAAGTACACCGACTCGTAGAGAGAGCCGCGGGCGCCGTCGATCTCGAGCACCCGCGCGTCGGGGACGGAGGCGAGCACCCGCGCCGCGTCGCCGCACGGCAGCACGTACTTGCGGTCGATGCGGGTCTGCAGGGCGGCGAGCTCGAGCAGCTCGGCGAGGGCGATCGGGTCGAGGGAGGCGGGGGCGAGCGGCGACATCAGCGGACCTCGCTCCCTGCGGTGTGGTGATCTCGAGCCGCGTCGGCCTCCGACCGGCGCCCCTCGACCACCTCGTACCGCACCTCGACGAGCGTCGAGTCGTCGACCAGGTCGAGCTCGCGCACGCTCACGCGGTGCACGCGGGCGCCGAGCGTGCGCTCGAGCGCGGCGCGCAGGGCGAGCTCGTCGGGGTAGGCCTGGTCGAGCCGCACGAGCTGCTGCCGGTAGCGACGCAGCACGAGGCGGCTGTCGCCGGCCGCCAGCACGAGCACGACGACGGCCATGAGCCCGAGCGAGACCCACGGGGCACCCGAGCCGAGGCCGCCGACGAGACCCAGCGCGAGGGCGGCGAAGTAGTAGGCGACCTCGTGCTGCTCGATCTCGGAGGAGCGCAGGCGGATGATCGACAGCACCCCGAAGAGGCCGAGCCCGATCCCGAGCCCCACCGCCGAGGTGCCGAGCACGATCGACACGGCGAGCACGCCCACGTTGACCGTGAGGAAGGCCACGACGAGGTCGCGCCGGCGGTGCCGAGGAACGTACAGCGCGAACACGAGCACGGCGATGCCGACGAGGTCGGCGGCGATGAGGAGCAGGGCGTCCATGGGGTCTCCCGGATGACGGTGGGTGTGCGACTCCCCCAGTACGCCAGCCCCGCCTCGTCCGTCCCCTGGTCGCGGCTATGCCGTTCCTGGGAATCCGCACGATCGGATGCGGCGCAATACGAAGTCATGAACCGCAACGTCGGGACGCAAACGGGGCCCGCATCCGTCGGCGATGACAGGATCGGCAGGTCGCCGTGAGGTCCGCGGCGGGAGGAGGTGCGCATGAGCGAGACGATCCGCGTGGTCGGGGTGAGCGGAAGCCCGACCGACCCCTCGCGCACGAGCGCGCTCGTGCGGCGCGTGACGGAGGCGTTCGCCGAGAGGCTCGACGGACGCGCGGAGGTCATCGAGCTCGCGAACGTGCTGCCCGCCCTCGCCGCGGGTGGCTACCGCCCGAACCTCGGCCCCGCGGCCCAGGAGGCGCTCGACGCCGTGGAGACCGCCGACGTGCTCGTCGTCGGCTCGCCCGCCTACCGCGCCACCTACTCGGGGCTGTTCAAGCTGTTCTTCGACTACGTGGGGCAGTACGCGCTCGTCGACACCCCGATCGTGCTCACCGCCACCGGCGGCTCCGACCGCCACGCGCTCCTCGTGGAGCACCAGATGCGTCCGCTGTTCGGCTTCTTCCAGGCACTCACGCTGCCGCTCGGCATCTTCGCGAACGAGCGCGACTTCACCGACTACCAGGTGACCTCCGACGACCTGGAGGAGCGCATCGCGACCTCGCTGACGCGCGCCCTGCCGCTCGTGCGCAGCCAGCTCGCGGCGAACCGCGCGACGCGCGAGCCGGCGCTGCTCGGCTGAGAGCTCGTCTCCTCCCGAGAGCTCTACCTATCGAGTTCTCCACGGATCCGTGCGAGGCCCGGCATCCGGGCGCAGAACGCTTCGTAATGTGGGCGTGGCGCGAGAGGATGGAGGCGATGTACGTGTCGATCGAGGTGCTGACGACGATCGGCAGCTTCACGGGGCTGCTGGTCGCCATCGTCGCGGGCTTCGGGTGGACGATCCGCCGCTCGGACGCACAGCTCCAGCAGCTCGGCGACCGGCTGGACGGCCGGATCGACCGGCTCGAGGAACGCCTGGACGCTCGGATCGATCGCCTGGAGGAACGGTTCGACGTCCTGACGCACGAGGTCATCGAGATCAAGATCGCCGTCGCCCGGCTCGAGGGTCCGCTACCGCGACTCGTTCCCGCGCGCTGACGCCGCGCGGGTCACATGTAGGCCTTGCCCTCCCGCCAGTAGCCCACGAAGGCGATGCGGTCCTTGGGCACGTGGTGCTCGGCGACGAGCCAGCGGCGCAGGGTCGTCGGCAGCGACTGCTCGCCGACGAGGTAGGCCGTGAAGGGCTCCCCGGGAAGCGCGGCGCCCTGCACCGCCGCGAGCACCGTCGCGCCGGGCTTCGCCCCGTCCTCCCGCACGACCCAGCGCACCTCGACACCGTCGGGCGCCTCGTGCGGCTGGGCGTCGGCGGCATCCGGCACCTCGACCCAGGCGGCGCCGCGGTGGTGCCGGGGCAGCGAGCGGAGGATGCCGAGCACGGCCGGCAGGCCCGTGTCGTCGGCGACGAGCAGATGGCTCTCGATGCCGTCGCGCAGGTCGTAGCCGGGACCCTGGTCGATGATCGCGAGGCGCTCGCCCGGCTGGGCCGAGCGCGCCCACGGGGCGGCGACGCCGGCATCCCCGTGCACGACGAAGTCGATGTCGAGCTCCTTCTGCTCGCGGCGCAGCTCGCGCACCGTGTAACAGCGCATGACGGGGCGGGTGTCCTGGGCCATGCCCATGAACTTGAGGGTGCCGAGCACGTCGACCTTCTTCGGCAGGCGACCGAGCGCGTCGTCGTGGGCCGGGCGCGGGAGGAAGAGCCGGAACCACTGGTCGAAGCCGTGGTCGGGGTAGGCGGCGAGGTCCTCCCCCGCGACGGTGACGCGCACCATGTGGGGGCTCACCTGCTCGGTGCGCACGACCTCCAGCAGGGCGTGGGCGTCGTACTTGCGGGCATCGCGGAAACTCATGGCAGCTCCAGGGTCGGGACGGTGAGGAGGATCGCAGCGGTCGCCGCGAGGAACAGGACGAGGTACACGACGTCGCGCGCACGGAACGGCACGAGGTGCCGCTCGGTGCGGGTGGGATGGGCGCCGAAGGCACGGGAATCCATGGCGAGCGCGACCCGCTCGGCGTGCCGGATGCCGCCCGCCAGCAGCGGCACGGCATAGCCGAGGACGCGACGCGGTCCGGCGAGCGGTCCGCGGCCGCCTGCCATGCCGCGGACGCGGTGCGCCTGGCGGATCACGTCGAGCTCGTGCGCGAATCGCGGCACGAAGCGGAAGGCGGCGAGCGCCGTGTAGCCGATCCGGTACGGCACGCGCAGCTGCTGGACGAGCGCGCGGGCGACGTCCGGTCCCGTCGTGGTGAGCCCCGCGGTGAGGGACAGCACGACGATCGCCGCGAGCCGCAGCGCCGTGGCCGCGCCCACCTGCCACATCCCGAGGGTGAAGCGGTAGTCGCCCACCGCGAGCAGCACGACGGAGCCGTCGACGCGCGAGCCGTCGACCCACAGGCCGAAGCCGAGCGACAGCAGGAACGCCGCCGCGGGCACCACGAGGAACACGAGCGCCGCGGCACGGGCGGTGAGCGGGGCGCCGACGAGCAGCAGGACCCAGCCGAGCAGCAGGAACGCGAGGGGGACGGCGAGGTCTCGCGCGAACAGCAGTAGCGCGATCGCCGGCAGGGGCGCGGTGAGCTTGGCGATCGGGTTGAGCGCCGGCAGGAAGCGGACGCCGCCCCCCGGACGGGCTGCCGCGTAGGGGTCGACGGCCGCGCTCATCCCGGTCCCCCGGCCGGCAGTTCGGCGAGACGCGTGATGCCGCGCCAGCGGGGATGGTGCCGCAGCGCGCGCGTCGCGCGAGCGAGCGGCGGATGCCGCAGCCCGGCCCGTTCGAGAGCGTCGCCCGCGAGCACCTCGCGGGTCGTGCCGTGGGCCACGAGCCGTCCCGCGCGCAGCACCGCGACGTGACTCGCGTAGTCGGCGACGAGTTGCATGTCGTGGGTGACGACGAGCACGGTCGTCCCCTCGCGGCGGAGTCCCTCGAGCAGCTCGAGCAGCTCCACGGCGCGCTCGCGATCCTGCCCGAAGGTCGGCTCGTCGAGGGCGATCACGGGCGCGCCCGCGACGAGCGCGGTGCCGACCGAGAGCCGGCGCTTCTGACCTCCCGAGAGCAGGAACGGATGCTGCTCCCGCAGCTCGGCGAGCCCGAAGCGCCCAAGCAGCTCCTCGACGCGCGCGGCGACCTCCGCCTCCGGCAGCCGCTGGAGCTCGAGCCCGTGGGCGAGCTCGGCAGCGACGGTGTGGCGGATGAACTGGTGCTCGGGGTTCTGGAACACGAAGCCGACCGTGCGGGCGAGGGTGCGGGCGTCGACGCGGGCGGGGTCCAGCCCGGCGATCCGGATGCGTCCCCGCGGGGGCGCCTGGACCCCGGCGATCGCCTGCAGCAGGGTGGTCTTGCCCGCTCCGTTCTCGCCGACAATCGCGAGCAGCTCTCCCCGACGCACCTCGAGGTCGACGCGATCGAGGAGAGTCGCGCCGCGGCGCTGCACGGTGAGCCCCGAGACCCGCACCACGACCTCGCTCCCGGGGGCGGCATCCGCGGGCGCGGGGGGATCGGGCAGCGCCGCGATCGCGTCCAGCCCGTCGGCGAGCTCCCCCAGGGTCAGCGGCAGCGGCTCGAGCCGGATGCCGGCGGCGCGCAGCCGGAGTCCGGCGAGGGCCGCGACCGGCAGCCACACCCCGAGCGCATGAAGCTCGTCGGCGCGGTCGCGCAGCACCGCGTCGACCGTGCCGGACGCGGCGGGCCGCCCGTCCCGGTCGAGCACGACGACCCGGTCGACGAGCCCCGCGAGCTGGTCGAGGTTGTGCTCGACGAGCACGATCGCGACGTCGTGGGCGGCGACCACCTCGGCGAGCGCCGCGTAGACCTCCTCGATGCCGACCGGGTCGAGGTTCGCGGTCGGCTCGTCGAGCACGATGACCCGGGGACGGAGGGCGAGGGCGCAGGCGATCGCGAGGCGCTGCCGTCCTCCACCGGAGAGGCGGTCGGGGTTCTCCTCCCGGCGCTCCCAGAGACCCACGCGCCGCAGCGCCTCCTCCGCGCGCACGAGCACCTCGTCCACGGGCACGAGCAGGTTCTCGGGGCCGAAGCACACCTCGTCGAGCACGGTCCCCGTGACGAGCTGGCTGTCGGGGTCCTGGAATACCATCCCGACCTGGGCGCTCAGCCTACCCGGGGTGCTCTCGCGGGTGTCGACGCCCGACACCCGCACGACCCCCTCGAACTCGGCGGGCAGCGCGTGCGGGATGAGGCCGTCGAGCGCGAGCGCGAGCGTCGACTTGCCCGAGCCCGACGGCCCGAGCAGCAGCACGACCTCGCCCGCCGCGACCTCGAGGTCCGCGCCGTCGGGAGTGTGTCGCGCCGCGCCGTCGTGACGGATGCGCACCCCGTGCGCCGCGAGCGGGGGGACGGCGGCGGTCACCCCTCGACCGCGGGCGGGGCGGGCGCCGGGGGCGGCACTGACGGGGTGCGCCGCGGACGTGCGACGCCCGCGGCCTGCAGGCGGCCCGCGAGGAACTGCGCGAGCCAGGTGAAGAACGCGGCGCTCGCGAGCGTCAGCACGGCGAAGACGCCGAGCACCCACCACGCAAAGGCCGCGAGGTCGAAGCCCACGACGTAGAAGGGGATGACGAGCAGCTGGGAGAGCGGATGCGCGATCCAGAACATCCGCCGCGACCCGAAGCGGTACAGCGTGACGGCGAACGGCAGCTCGAGGATGACCCCGAAGATGACGGTGCTCCAGATCTGCGCGACCCCGTATGGCGTGAAGGGCGCGTTGACGAGCGCCGCGACGAGGAGCGTGAAGAGGCCGATCCCGGGGGCCTTGAAGAGCACCTGGGACAGCATCCCGGGCAGCACCCACACGCCGAACACGGCGACGATGAGCAGGGTCGCGAGGGGCGTCGTGTTGATCGCGATGAAGACCCAGTTCAGGGCGATGGCGAGCACGCCGCCCGCCGCGCCGATCGCGGCGGCGCTCAGGAAGACGCGGGTCGAGTACGGGTTGCGCATGCGGGTCGATTCTCGAGGAGGTTAGGCAAGCCTAACCGACTCGTACGCGCCGTGGGACGGCTCAGCCGGATGCGGGCTCCGGGCAGTAGAGGAGCGTGCGCCCGTCGCTGGTCCCCTTGGCGTGCTCGGCCATGGGCGCACCGCACAGCGGGCAGGCGCGCTCGCGGGCGGGCGCCTGGGCGGGCTCGTCGTAGGGGCCGAGGGGCGGCGGCCCGAGCCACGGGAAGAGGCGGCGGTTGAGCCGGTTGAAGAAACCCTGGCCCCCCGCGAAGTCGTTGCCGCGGCTGAAGCCGCCGCTCGCGCCCGCATTCCTTCGTGTCATAATCATTAGTGTACTAACTGATTGCATACGATGAGACCCATGGCCGACTCCCCCGATCTGCTCGCCCTCGAGAACCAGGTGTGCTTCGCGCTCGCCGTCGCCTCGCGCGGCGTCAACGCCGTGTACCGCCCGCTGCTCGAGCCGCTCGGCCTCACGCATCCGCAGTACCTCGTGATGCTGGCGCTCTGGGAGCACAGCCCGCGCTCGGTCCGAGAGCTCGGCGAGGAGCTGCAGCTCGACCCCGCGACGCTCTCGCCGCTGCTCAAGCGACTCGAGGCGCTCGGCTACGTGAGCCGCCGGCGCCGCCCCGCCGACGAGCGCGTGCTCGAGATCGCCACGACGGATGCCGGCGCCGCCCTCCGCGCGCAGGCCGAGACCATCCCGCCCCGCATCGTCGACCGGCTCGGCATGAGTCACGAGGAGCTGGACGCGCTGCGCCGGGCGCTCCACCGCGTGATCGCCGCCGCGCGCTGAGCTGTATCCGTTGCATTAGTGTGCGTCGCACACTATGGTGTGACACATGTACGACGACGAGGTGCTCGCCACCCACCTGCAGGAGCTGCGGCGGGGCACCATCGTGCTCGCCTGCCTCCTGCTGCTGAAGCGGCCCGACTACGGCTACGCGCTCATCGAGGCGCTCGACGCGCGCGGCTTCGCCACCGACGCCAACACGCTCTACCCGCTGCTGCGCCGGCTCGAGAAGCAGGGCCTGCTCGTCTCGGAGTGGGACACCGCCGAGGCACGGCCCCGCAAGTTCTACCGCACGAGCGACGACGGGGCGGCCCTCGCCGAGCTCCTCACCGCCGAGTGGCGCTCGCTCGACACCGCGTTCGACACGCTGAAGGAGCTGTCATGACCTCGTCCACCCTCACCGACCGCTACGTCTCCGCCGTCATCCGCGGGGTCCCCGCGAAGCAGCGCGCCGACCTCGAGCAGGAGCTGCGCGCATCCCTCGCCGACGCGATCGACGACCGGCGCGAGGCCGGCGCCGACGCGAAGACCGCCGAGCACGACGCGATCGTCGAGCTCGGCGACCCGATCGTGCTCACAGCCCGCTACACCGGACGGCCCCTCACGCTCGTCGGCCCGGCGCTCTACGCGGACTGGAAGCGCCTGCTCACCGTGCTCGAGCTCATCGTGGTGCCCATCGTGTTCGCGACCCTCGTGATCGTCGGGATCGTGAAGGGCGACACGCTCGGCGGCGTGATCGGCGGCGCCGTGTGGACCGCGTTCTCGGTGGCCGTGCAGCTCGCCTTCTGGGTCACGGCGACCTTCGCGCTCATCGAGCGGATGCCGTCGACAGCCGAGCGGAAGCTCGTGCGGTGGACACCCGACATGCTGCCCGAGACCTCCGCGAAGCTCACGAGCCGCACCGAGTTCATCGTCGAGACGACGCTCGCCGCCCTGCTCGTCACCGCGTTCCTGCTCTCGCCGTTCGTGAGCCCCTTCGCCGACGCGGCGGGCGCGCCCGTCCCCTTCTTCGACCCGTGGATCTGGCAGACCGGGCTCGCGGTCGTGCTCGTCGTCGTGCCGCTGCTGCAGGTCGGCGCCAACGCCCTCAAGCTGCGCGGGCGGTGGACGATGCCCCTCGCCGTCGGCGCGACCCTCGTCGACGTGGTCGGCGCGGTCGTGCTCATCGTGCTCGGCGCGACCGACCACCTCCTGAACCGGGCGTTCTTCACGGCGGCGGGATGGCCGCTCGAAGCGGTCGGCGTCGTGAACGTCATCGTGATCGTCGTCGGCGCGCTCGCGATCGCCACCTCGGCCTGGGAGAACATCCGCTCCGTGCGGAAGGTCTGAGGGCCCCGCGGTCCCGAGCGCACCGACGCGCGTCAGCGAGCGCGCGGCGTGAGCCGTTCGAGTTGGGTCACGTGGGCGGGTTCGAGTTCGGCGAGGGTCGAGGTGCCGAGGAGTTTCATGGTGCGGATGAGCTCTCCGGTGAGGATCTCGATCGTGCGGTCGACGCCGGCGCGTCCGCCGGCCATGAGCCCGTAGAGGTAGGCGCGGCCGATCATCGTGAACCTCGCCCCGAGGGCGATGCAGGCGACGATGTCGGCGCCGTTCATGATGCCGGTGTCGACGCCGATCTCGACATCCGCCCCCACCTCGCGCACCACATCCGGAAGCAGGTGGAACGGGATGGGCGCCCGATCGAGCTGGCGGCCGCCGTGGTTGGAGAGCACGATGCCGTCGACGCCGCGGTCGGCGAGCGCCCGCGCGTCATCGACGTTCTGCACCCCCTTGATGACGATCTTGCCGGGCCACATCCCGCGGATGACGTCGAGGTCGTCGAAGGAGATCGTCGGATCCATGGCGGCGTCGAGCAGTTCCCCGACCGTGCCGCCCGTCGTCGACAGCGACGCGAACTCGAGCTTCGGGGTCGTGAGGAAGTCGAACCACCACCACGGCCGCGGGATCGCGTTGACGATCGTGCCGAGGGTGAGCTGCGGGGGGATCGAGAAGCCGTTGCGCTTGTCGCGCAGCCGCGCACCGGCGACGGGGGTGTCGACCGTGAAGTGCAGGGTGTCGAAGCCCGCCGCGGCGGCCCGCTCGACGAGCCCGTAGGAGATCGACCGGTCGCGCATGACGTAGAGCTGGAACCAGTTGCGGCCATCCGGGTTCGCCGCCTTGACGTCCTCGATCGAGGTCGTGCCGAGCGTCGACAGCGTGAACGGGATGCCCGCCGCGCCCGCGGCGCCCGCTCCAGCGACCTCGCCCTCGGTCTGCATGAGGCGCGTGAAACCGGTCGGCGCGATCGCGAGTGGGAAGGCGGACGGTCCGCCGAGGATCGTCGAGCTCGTGTCGACGTCGGCCGCCGGGCGCAGGATGCGGGGGCTGAACTCGACGTCCTCGAACGCCTGACGCGCGCGCGCGAGCGACAGCTCGCCCTCGGCGGCTCCGTCCGTGTAGTCGAAGGCCGCCTTCGGGGTGCGGCGCTTGGCGATGTCGCGGAGGTCGGAGATGGTGAGCGCCTTCGAGAGCCGGCGCTTGCGCGCGTCGAACTCGGGCCTCTTGAACTTCATGAGCTCGAAGAGCTCGACGGGGCGGGGGAACTGACGCTTGACCACCGTGGGTCACCTTCCGTGGGTGTCGAGATGCGCGAGCAGGCGGTCGCGCGACGCGAGGATGTGGGCGCGGGTGAGGTGCTCGGCGAGCGCCGGGTCGCCCTCGGCGACGGCGGCGAGGATGCGGCCGTGCTCGGCGGCCACCTCGCGCGTCGAACGCAGCCGGTGCGCGTCGACCTGGGCGAGCGCGAACTCGATCTCGCCCATGAGCTGGTCGTGCAGGCGCGGCAGCCGCGTCGTGGGGGCGCCCTGCACGAGGGCTCGATGGAAGGCCAGGTCGATCGCCCAGTAGGAGGCATCGGCGTCGAGCGCGAGCAGCCGATCGTGCGCGGCGGATGCGGCGTCCGGCACGACGGCGGTGGCCGCGAGGAGGGCGACGGCGGCGGATTCCACGGCCGCCCGCGCCGCGAACAGGTCGGCGATGTCGTCACGGCCGAGTCGGCGCACGCGGGCCGCGTGATGCGGCTCCCGCTCGAGGATGCCGTCCGCGACGAGCCTGTCGATCGCGATGCGCGCCGTGGGGCGAGCGACGCCGAAGCTGTCGGAGACGAGGGCCTCGGTGACGGCCGCGCCGGGGGCGATGGTGCCCGCGAGGATCGCGGTGCGGAGTGCCGCGAACACGGCGTCGGGGCGCACCGTGCCCGCGGCATCCGTCGTCATGATTGTTAGACAATATCAGATTGTCTAACAATCCAGCTACTCCCAGCGGGAGGCGCGGTAGTCGGCCGTGATGCGGCGCACGGTGCCCGAGCGGCCGCGCACCACGATCGACTCGGTGCGGATCACCGGCCCGAGCTTGCGCACCCCGTCGAGCAGAGCCCCGTCCGTGACGCCGGTAGCGACGAAGAAGGTGTTCTCGCCGCGCACGAGCTCGTCGGCCTCGTAGACGTGGTCGAACAGCAGACCCGCCGCCTCCCCGCGCTCGCGCTCCGCGTCGTCGCCCGGCGCGAGCCGCCCCTGGATGAGCCCGCCGAGCGCCTTCACGGCGCACGCCGTCGCGACGCCCTCGGGGCTGCCGCCGATGCCGACGCACATGTCGAGTCCGCCGTCGAGCGAGGCCGCCGCGATGCCGCCCGCGACATCCCCGTCGAGCAGCAGCCGCACCCCGGCGCCCGCCGCACGGATGTCCGCCACCAGACCCTCGTGCCGGGGCCGGTCGAGCACGCCCACCGCGAGGTCGCCGACCCTCTTGCCGGACGCCTTCGCGAGGGCCCGCAGGTTGTCGCCGATGGGGCGCCGGATGTCGACCACGCCGACCCCCGCCTCCCCCGTCACGATCTTGTCCATGTAGAAGACGCTCGACGCGTCGAGCATCGTGCCGCGGTCGGACGCGGCGATCATCGAGATCGCGTTCGGCCGGCCCCCCGCGGTGAGCGAGGTGCCGTCGATGGGGTCGACGGCGATGTCGCACTCGGGCCCGTCGCCCGTGCCGACCACCTCGCCGTTGAACAGCATGGGCGCCTTGTCCTTCTCGCCCTCGCCGATGACGACCGTGCCGCGGAAGGCCACCGTGCCGAGGAAGGCGCGCATGGCATCCACCGCGGCCCCGTCTGCAGCGTTCTTGTCGCCGAGCCCGACGAAGGCCGAGGCGCGGATCGCCGCCGCCTCCGTCGCGCGCACGAGCTCGAGGGCGAGGTTGCGGTCGGGCACCGCGGTGCCGAGGACGAAGCTCACGCGACGGCCTTCTTCCCGCTGCGCGGCTGACCGCCGAGCCGCTCGCGCAGCCCCGCGAGCTGACGGCGCAGCGCCTCCGGCAGCCGCTCGCCGAAGCCGTCGAGGAAGTGCTCCGTGTCGTCCGCCTCCGCGAGCAGCGCGGACTCGTCGATGCGGAACAGCTCCCGCCACTGCTCGTCCGTGACCCCCGCCGCACGGAAGTCGACGGCGCCGACGGCCGGCACCTTGCCGAGCGGGGTGTCGGATGCGGCGGCCTCCCCCGCGATCCGCTCCACGATCCAGGCGAGCACCCGGCCGTTCTCGCCGAAGCCGGGCCACAGCCACGAGCCGTCGGCGTCCTTGCGGAACCAGTTCACCTGGTAGACCGCGGGCACCCCGCCCGTGCGGCGCAGGCGCGTGCCGACCTCGAGCCAGTGCTGGAAGTAGTCGGCCATGTTGTAGCCGCAGAACGGCAGCATCGCGAACGGGTCGCGGCGCAGCTCGCCGAGCTCGCCCTCCGCGGCCGCCGTGCGCTCGGACGCGATCGTCGCGCCGAGGAAGACCCCGTGCTCCCAGTCACGCGCCTCCACGACGAGCGGCACGTTCGTGGCGCGCCGCCCGCCGAAGATGATCGCGTCGATCGGCACGCCGTTCGGGTCGTCCCAGTCGGGCGCGATCGAGGGGCACTGGGATGCCGCCACGGTGAACCGCGAGTTGGGGTGCGCGGCCGGGTGCCCGGCATCCGGGGTCCACGGCTCGCCCCGCCAGTCGACGAGGCCGTCGGGCGGTGTCGGGGTGAGACCCTCCCACCAGACGTCGCCGTCGGGGCGCAGCGCCACGTTCGTGAAGATCGTGTTGCCCCACAGGGTGTCGATCGCGGTCGGGTTGGTGTCGGGGCCGGTGCCGGGTGCGACGCCGAAGAAGCCGGCCTCGGGGTTGATGGCGCGCAGGCGCCCGTCGGAGCCGGGGGCGAGCCAGGCGATGTCGTCGCCGAGCGTCTCGACCTGCCAGCCGGGCAGCGCCGAGCGCAGCATCGCGAAGTTCGTCTTGCCGCACGCCGACGGGAACGCCGCCGCGATGTGGAAACGCCGCCCGCGCGGGTCGGTGACGCGCAGCAGCAGCATGTGCTCGGCGAGCCAGCCCTCGTCGCGCGCCATGACGGAGGCGATGCGCAGCGCGAACGACTTCTTCGCGAGGATGGCGTTGCCCCCGTACGCCGAGCCGTACGAGACGATCTCGCGCGTCTCGGGGAAGTGGCAGATGTACTTGACCGGGTTGGACGGCCAGGCGACGTCCTCCTGGCCCGGCTCGAGCGGAGCGCCGACCGAGTGCAGGGCCGGCACCCAGCGAGCCCCCGCGCGAATGCGCTCGAGCACAGCGTCGCCGACGCGCGTCATGATCGACATCGACGCCACGACGTAGGCCGAGTCGGTCAGTTGCACGCCGTACCGCGACAGGGCGCCGCGCACCGGCCCCATCGAGAACGGCAGCACGTACATCGTGCGCCCCCGCATCGCGCCGGCGAACAGCTCGCGCAGCTCGGCGCGCATGGCCTCCGGCTCGCGCCAGTTGTTGGTGGGGCCGGCGTCGTCCTCGCGCTCGGAGCAGATGAAGGTGCGCGCCTCGACCCGCGCCACGTCGTCGGGGTCGCTGCGGGCGAGGAAGCTGTACGGCCGGTGGTCGGGGTTGAGGCGGATGATGCGCCCCTCCTCGACCATCTCGTGCAGCAGCGCGTCGAGCTGGGCGCGCGAGCCGTCGATCCAGACGACGCGGTCGGGCTGCAGCAGCCGGACGTTCTCGGCCACCCACTCGTCGAGCGAGCGGACGGGGGCGACGGGGGCGGGCGACGCGACCATGGCATCCTCCTGAAGAATCGGCGTGATTCCACTCTGGGCCGCATCCGGGGCCGCGATTCCCCTCATTCGCTGGAAATTTTCGAGAGAATTGCCATATCGTGCATTCATGTCCGATCTCTCGACCCTGGGTCAGCGGATGCGCCACTTCCGCGCCGCCGCCGGCCTCACCCTCGGCGAGCTCGGCGACGCCGTCGGCGTCTCGGCGAGCCAGCTCTCCCTCATGGAGAACGGCCGACGCGAGCCGCGGCTCTCGCTGCTCTCCGCGGTCGCGGAGCGCCTCGGCATCCCCGTCGGCGAGCTGCTCGACGATGCGCCGCCCTCCGCGCGCGCCGCCCTCGAGATCGAGCTCGAGCGCGCCCAGGCGGGCGCCCTCTACGGCGAGCTCGGCCTCCCCGCGCTCCGCCCCGGCCGCACGATGCCCGACGAGGTGCTCGAGACGCTCGTCGGGCTGCACCGCGAGCTCGACCGCCGCTCGCGCGAGAAGATCGCCACCCCCGAGGAGGCGCGGCGCGCCAACACCGAGCTGCGCGCGCGGATGCGCGAGGCCGACAACCACATACCCGAGATCGAGGAGCTCGCCGAGGGCGTCATGCGCGACGTCGGGTACGACGGCGGTGCCGTCACCCACCGCCAGGTCGCGGTCATCGCCCAGCGGCTCGGCTTCGAGCTCGTGCACGTGGGCGACCTGCCGCACTCCGCGCGCTCGGTGACCGACCTGGAGAACGGTCGGATCTACCTGCCGCCGGCGTCCATCCCGGGCGGCCACGGCCTCCGATCGATGGCGCTGCAGGCGATCGCGCACCGGCTGCTCGAGCACCGGCCGCCGCGCGACTACGCCGAGTTCCTGCGGCAGCGGCTCGAGATCAACTACTTCGCGGCCGCGTGCCTCATGCCGCGCGGCCACGCCGTGCGCCACCTCACCCAGGCGAAGACGGATCGCGACATCGCGATCGAGGACTTCCGCGACGCCTTCGGGGTCACCCACGAGGCGGCCGCACTGCGCTTCACCAACCTCGCGGCGGCGCACCTCGACATGCGGGTGCACTTCCTGCGGGTGGGCGACGACGGTGCGGTTGCGAAGGCCTACGAGAACGACGGGCTGCGGCTGCCGAAGGACGTCACGGGCGGCGTCGAGGGCCAGATCGTGTGCCGCTACTGGGCGGCACGCACCGCCTTCGCGCGCACCAACCGCACGACCGAGTTCTACCAGTACACCGACACCCCCGAGGGCACCTTCTTCGAGTCGGCGCAGACCGGCACGGGCACGGGGACCGAGTTCTCGATCGCGGTGGGTGTTCCGTTCGCGGAGTCGAAGTGGTTCCGCGGGCGCGAGGCGACCCGGCGCGAGCAGTCGCGCTGCCCGGATGCGAGCTGCTGCCGGCGGCCGCCCGCCGAGCTCGCCTCACGCTGGGCGGGCAAGGCGTGGACGAGCGCGAAGGTGCACGCGCACATCTTCAGCCCGCTGCCATCCGGCACCTACCCGGGCGTCGACGACCGCGAGCTCTACGAGTTCCTCGAGACCCATCGCGCGAGCGACTGAGCCTTCACCCGCTGAGTGGTCAGCGATCGCTGTCCCGAGGGGGCGCGGATGCGGGGGCCGGGGTGCGGAAGAGGCGCCCCATCCAGAGCCACACGACGATGCCCGTCGCGACGGTCACGATGGCCGCCCCGATCGTCGTGAGGGCGATGCCGAGGGCCGCGTTGCCGAGCACCTGGGCGACGGTGCGCGCCGTGCCGAAGATGAGACCCGTGAGAGCGCCGACCGTGGCCGTCAGGATGGCCGAGATGACGAGGCCGACGGTCACGCCGAAGCCCGTCACGTAGCCGGGGCGGTCGACCCGGTGCGCGCGCAGCACGAAGTAGCTCACGAGGCATCCGGCCACCACGAACACGGCCCCCACGATCGCGAAGCCGAGGGTCACGCCGCCGAGCGCGGCGGGGTCGATCTGCCCGAGCGTCGCGTTGGCGTCCTTCGCGGCGCCGCTGCCGCTCACGATGTTCGCCACCACCACGACGAGGGTGCGGATGACGGTGCTCAGATACCAGACCGCGAGCGGCACGGCGAGCAGGATGACGCCGAGCGTGACGAGCGGCAGCGCGAGGGCGCCCGCGATGACCGTGCCGCGGCGCGCCTTCTTCTGGGCGGCGGCGGGCTCGACCTCGGGCGTCTTCTTCGCGGGCTCGGCCGTCGCCGTATCCGGCTTCTTCGCGGATGCCGGCGGTGCGGCGGGCGCGGTGGTCTCGACGGGCGGGGGCGTGGTGGGGTCGCTCACGCCCTCACCCTACTCACGCCGCCCCGCGGGTACTCTCGCGCTATGGCTGTGCGTGTCGACCTCAACATCTCGCTCGACGGATTCGCGACGACGACGGACCAGACGCCCGAGAACCCCTTCGGCGACGACTGGGGCCGGCTGACGGCGGCGTACGTCGGCACCCGCACCTTCCGCGAGCGCGTGCTGCACGACACGAGCGGGGCGGGCACGACGGGCGTCGACGACCGCTACGCCGCCGCCTACTTCGCGGGGGTCACCGCCGAGATCATGGGTGCCGGGATGTTCGGGCTGCACGACCACGCGGGCGACCCCGACTGGCGCGGCTGGTGGGGCGACGAGCCGCCGTTCCACTGCCCCGTGTTCGTGCTGACGCACACCCCGCGCGCGTCCATCGAGTTCGCGAACGGCACCGTGTTCCACTTCCTCCAGGCGACTCCGGACGACGCGCTCGCGCGGGCCACGGCGGCCGCCGCGGGCGGCGACGTGCGCATCGGCGGCGGGCCCACCACCATCCGCCCGTTCCTTCGGGCCGGGCTCGTCGACCGCCTGCACGTGGGGATCGCGCCCCTCCTGCTCGGGGACGGCATCCGCCTCTGGGACGAGCTGCGCGGGCTCGAGGACGGGTACCGCGTCACGAGCGAGACCGCCGAGAGCGGCACGATCCACCTGACCTTCGCCCGCTGACGGGTGCGGGACTGTCCAGCCCTCGCCCGCGAGTAGTCGTATTCCTGGCCGAGAACCGCGGTCTACGGCCCGAAATACGACTACTCGACGGGGGAGGCTAGGGCTGCACCCAGGGCGAGGGCGCCGGGGGCGCCACCACGGAGGGCCGGTCGTCGCACGTGATCGTGTTGGGCAGCTCCCAGCTCGCCATCCACGGCCCCGTCGTGCCGCCGCCGTCGTTGCCCCCGAGATCCGTCACCGAGAACTCGCTGCCCGTGGCGGGGAAGTTGAAGCTGCCGCAGTTGTTGATGCCGACGGCCCCGACGTTCCGGGCGTCCACGTTCTCGAAGCTCGCCGAGCCCGTCGCGCGTGCGCTGAGCACCGAGGTGCCCGTGCCGTCGACGCGGATGTCGCTGAAACGGACGCCGATGATCGTGTAGAGGTCCTTCACCGGCCAGTCCGACACGAGCATGATCGCGTTGTAGGTGCTGTCGAGGAGGTGGTCGCCGCGCACCCGGATGTCGGCGTCGATCGAGCGGTCGCGCGCCGCAAGATCCGTCATCCGCCCGGCGAGAACACACACCCTCGCGGACGGCATCCCCCGGATGGGCGCTCCCGCGCGTCGGGGGCGCTTGCTAGCGTGACCGCATGCCGGCGTACCCCCGCAGCGACGCGCATCTGATCTGCGATGCGCTCGTTCCGCTGCCCGCCGGCAGCGGGGCCGCCGCCGTCACCTCTAGTCTCCTCGACCTCTTCACGAGCGGCTCGGTCGCGCCCGGCACGCGCCTCCCGCCGGAGCGCCGACTCGCCGAGGTGCTCGCCGTCAGCCGGTCCGCCGTGCGCGAGGCGCTCGCCACCCTCGACACGCTCGGCGTCGTCGAGGCGCGACCCGGCGCCGGCACCTACCTGCGGGCCCAGCGCAGCGCGGTGCTGCCCGAGAGCATCCGCTGGAGCATGCTCGTCGGCGAACGCGACCTCGACGAGCTCGTCGAGCTGCGCAGCGCCCTCGAGATCCACGCCGCCTGGCTGGCGGCCGAGAGCGCGGCCGGTCCCACGGCCGCGCGCCTCGCACCGCAGCTGGCCCGCGCGGCGGCCAGCCTCGACGACCTCGGCGCCTTCCTGGAGGCCGACCGCGAGTTCCACCGCGAGCTCGCGCGGGCGTGCGGCAACACGACCCTGCAGGACCTGCTCGACATCACGCACGGGCTCGTCGGCTCGCTCGTGGGTGCCAGCGCCGACGCGCGCCACCACGCCGCGATCGCCCTCGCGGAGCACCGCGAGGTGCACGCCGCCATCGCCGCGGGCGACCCGGAGGCCGCATCCGCCGCCATGCGCTCGCACATGCGCACCTCGGCGGCGCTGCTGCGCGGCGGGGCGGCCGCGTGAGCCGCATCCTCGTCGTCGGTCCCGTCTCGTGGAACCGGATGGTGGTGCTCGACGAGCTCCCCGCCCCCGTGCCGCACATGGAGTTCGCCCGCGACTGGTTCGACGCGCTCGGGGGCACCTCGGCCGGCAAGTCCCTCCACCTGCACGCGCTCGGGCGCGATGTCGTGCTCGACGCCCTCGCCGGGCCGGACGAGGCGGGCGACCGCATCCGCGCGACACTCGAGCGGGCGGGTGTCCCCGCCCGGCTGCATCGCGCCGCCCGCAGCGAGCAGCACCTCAACCTCATGACGCCGGCCGGCGCCCGACTCTCGCTGTACCTCGCGACGCCCGACGAGCCCGAGGCCGCCGCGACCGCGGCATCCGTGCTCGACGGCGCCGCGCTCGCGGTGCTCGACCTGGCGCCGCGCTGCGTCGGGCTCCTCTCCGCGGCGCGGGCGGCCGGCATCCCGGTGTGGACCGACCTGCACGACTACGACGGCGTGAGCGAGTTCCACCGCCCCTTCCTCGAGGCGGCGGAGGTCGTGTTCATGAACGCGGACCGCACCGACGACCCGTGGGCGCTGCTGACGCGTTGCGTCGCCGCAGGCCCCCGCGTCGCCGTCTGCACGCTCGGCGCCGAGGGTGCGATCGCGCTCGACGCCGAGGGAGGGCGGTGGTCGGTGCCCGCGGAGCCCGCCCGGGTGGTCGACACGAACGGCGCCGGCGACGCGTTCTTCGCCGGCTTCCTCGACGCGCACCTCGCCGGCGCGGGTGTCGGCGAGAGCCTCACGCGGGGCGCACGCCAGGCGGTCGACGCGCTCGCGAGCCGCGGGCTGCATCCGGCGCTCGACGCCTGAGCCCGGCGGCCACCCGTGGTTCTCCCAGGCGGCTCCCACCCGCTTTGGTACCCTGGGGTGCGCGCCGACCCCCGTTCGGGCGACGCCGGAACGCCTATGACGCAGCTCCCCCCGCTCTATCGCACGCTCCGCGAGAGGTTCGACGCCTCCCGTGCCGATCGGCGCACCCGGGGGACGCTCGTCGCCGGCTCGCTCGTCGCGACCTTCGGCCTGATGGCCTCCTTCGCGCTCGCGCCACCGGCCCCGCCGAGCGAGGCCGCCGCCCTCGCCGCCTACGCCTCCGACCACGCCCAGGAGGTCGACGTGTCGAGCTACGCGGCGGTGCAGCACCTCGAGGCCACCGGCGCCGTCACCCGCGACGAGTACGACGCGACGAGCGGCGAGGAGACCTTCATCGCGGGCGGCACCAACTACGACTGGGCGAAGCTCGTGCTGCTCTACGCGGGCTTCCCGGTGAGCGACACCAACGTGACCGTGATCACCCGGTGGATGCGCCAGGAGAACTACATCGACAGCTGGTGGCTGCGCAACAACCCGCTCAACAACGGATGGGGCGCGAGCTACGGTCCCGGCGGCACCGGATCGAACTCCGACCTCGTGGCCGCGGCCCACAACGCGGCGGGCGCGCTGCTCAGCCGTGGCGGCTACGCGGGCATCGTGGCGGCGTTCCAGGACGGCACCTCGAGCGAAGCGGTCGAGTCGGCGATCTGGGCCTCGAACTGGGCCTCCGGCCACTACGCGAACGGCTCGCACTGGCACTACACGCCCGTACCGGTCGTGAAGGCGCCCGCCTCCGCCTGGGGGCGGTAGGCCTCAGCCGAGCGCCTTCTCCACCGCGGCGAGGTTGGCGGCCATCCAGCTCAGGTAGTCGTCGCCGTCGGGCAGCAGCTCGGTGAACGAGACGACGGGCGTACCGGCGTCCTTCGCGGCGGCGAGCACCTCCTCGGTCTGCGGGCCGACGGTCTGCGCGTTGTAGGCGAGGAAGGCGACCGAGCCGTTGCTCACGAGAGTCACGACGTCCCGCAGCACGAGGGCGGGCGCATCCGTCCCCTCCTCCACGGCCTCGCTGAACTCGGCGGGCGTCGCGTTCTCGAGTCCGGCCGCCTCGAGCAGGTAGAGCGGCACGGGCTCGGTGATCGCGAAGCGCTCGCCCCCGTGCGCCGCGGCGATCCCGGATGCCGTGGTGGTCAGGCCGTCGAGCCCCTCCGCGAAGGCCTTCGCGTTCGCGGTGAAGGTGGCCGCGGCCCCCGGGTCGAGAGTGCCGAGCCGCTCGGCGATCGCGTCCGCGAGCTTCGCCATGGCGTCGAAGCTGTACCAGACGTGCTCGTTGAACTCGCCGTGGTCGTGGTCGTGGTCGTGCTCGCCCTCGTCGGCGTGATCGTCGCCGTCCTCGGACTCCGCCTCGTCGTGGTCCTCGGGCTCGAGGCCCGAGAGCTCGACCGCGTCGAGCACGACCGCGTCGCCGCCGTGGGCGTCGAGGAGCTTCTGCATGAAGTCGTCGTAGCCGCCGCCGTTGACGATCACGAGGTCGGCGTCGGCGAGGGCGAGCGCGTCGCGCGAGGTCGCCTCGTACTCGTGGGGGTCCTGGGTGCTGTCGTGGATGATCGAGGTCACCTCGGCCGCGTCGCCGGCGATGGTGTGGGCGATGTCGCCGTAGACGTTCGTCGAGGCGACGATGCGGATCGCGGTGTCGCCGGCCCCCCCGTCCGACGGCGTCCCGGTTGCGCAGCCGGCGAGGGCGACGGCGGACGCCGCGAGCAGGGTGACGGGCAGGGCGATGCGGGCGCGGAAGGTCATGGAGCGACCGTAACTCTTATTGATAATGATTGTCAAAACGGATAACACCCCCGAGTCTCAGGTGAGCCCTCGGCCGCGCTCGCATACCCTGACCCGGTGGAGACCCGAGCCGCCGCGCGCACGAGCCCCGTGCGGTGGGGCGCCGCCGCACTCGGCGTGCTCGCCGCCCTCCTCGGCCTCCGCGTCGCGACCGGCTCGCTCCCCGTCGACGCGCTGCCGAACGCCGTGCGTGACCTCATCACGCTCTCCGTGAGCGTGCTCGTCGAGTCGCTGCCCTTCGTCTTCCTCGGCGTGCTGCTGTCGGTGCTCGTGCAGGTATGGGTGCCGAGCTCGGTCTTCGACCGGCTGCTGCCGCGCATCCCCGTGCTGCGCCGGGCCGTCATGTCGCTGCTCGGCGTGCTGCTGCCGGTGTGCGAGTGCGGCAACGTGCCCCTCGCGCGGGGCCTCCTCATCCGCGGCCTCACCGTGCCCGAGACGATGACCTTCCTGCTCGCCGCACCCATCCTCAACCCGGTCACCATCACCACGACGTACCAGGCCTTCGGCTGGGACCACGGCATCCTCGTGGGCCGCATCGCGGGCGGATTCGTCATCGCGAACCTCGTCGGGTGGCTGTTCAGCCGCCACCCCCGCCCCACCGAGCTGCTCACGCCCAGCTTCGAGGCGAGCTGCCGCGCCCACCGCGACCACCCGGTCGCCGGACACCGGATGCGGCGCAGCGCTCTCGGGTTCGCCGAGGAGTCGACGGCGATGCTGCCGGCCCTCGTGGTCGGCTCGTTCATCGCCGGCGCCATCCAGGTGGGGGTTCCGCGCGAGGTGCTCGTGGCGCTCGGCTCCAACCCGGTCTGGTCGGTGCTCGCGCTCATGGTGCTCGCGTTCGTGATCGCGATCTGCTCCAACGTCGACGCCTTCTTCATCCTCTCGTTCGGCTCGACGTTCATGCCCGGCGCGATCGTCGCCTTCCTCGTGTTCGGCGCGATGATCGACGTCAAGATGCTGGCGCTCATGCGCACGACCTTCACGACGGCGACGCTCGCGCGGATGACGGCGGTCGTGGCGCTCGCGGCCCTCGTGCTCGGATTCGGGGTGAACGTCCTTGCGTGAGCGCTTCCTCTCCCACGGCCGCGGGCTGCTGCTCGTCCTCGTCGGCGTCGCCGCGATCCTGTGGCTCGCCGTCGCGGGCAAGCTCGCGCTCTACATCCACCCGCGGTACATCGAGTTCACCGTCGTCATGGCCGTGATCGCGGGCGTCGTGGCGATCGTCGCCGCCGCACTGCTGCCGCGCGCCGACGAGCACGAGGGCGACCACGAGCACGCGCCGCGATCCCGGCGCCGTGCGACGCTGCTGACCGCCGCGTCGGTCGCCCTCATCGTGGCGACGACGGCCGTGCTGCTCGTCATGCCGCCGTCGACGCTCACGAGCGGAACGGCCGCGCAGCGCGACATCAACGCGAGCGCGGGCGGCGGTGCGGGCGACGCCCCCGTGCTGGTCGCGGGCGACGGCAGCGGCTTCACGGTGAAGGACTGGGCCGGCCTGCTGCGGCAGGGCGCCGACGAGCAGTACCTGGCCGACGCGCGTCCCGACGTCACGGGCTTCGTGATGGCCGACCCCGACGACCCCGACGACGTCTTCTACGTCGCCCGGTTCGTCATCACCTGCTGCGCCGTCGACGCGCAGCCCGTGGGCGTGCCCGTCTACTCCCCCGGCTGGCGCGACGCCCACCCCGTCGACAGCTGGGTGCAGGTGACGGGACGCTTCGTCGCGAACCCCTCGACGTCGAGCATGCAGGCCGTCGCCCTCGAGCCGGCCGACGTGACCTCCATCGACGAGCCGGCGGATCCCTATGTCTACTGAGCCGGGACGGGAGGAGCGGATGCCGGGGAGCCCGGCCGAGGTGCGCGCCGCCCTGCGCGACACGGCGGCACGGCGCCGGTTCCGGCGCAGCTGGGTCGCGGTCGTCGCCGTGCTCGCGGTCGCCGCCGCGGGCCTCGGCGCGGCGAGCGTCGCCCAGGGGCCGAAGCTCAGCTCCGCGACCGTGAACGCCTCGGCCGCCATCGAGCGCCCCGGCCAGCGCCTCGTGCTGCAGGCGGACCAGCCGCTCGCGGCAGTGCCGGCCTCCGCGGTGTCGGTCGAGCCCGCCGCGCCGCTCGAGCTGACCGCCGACGGGGCGCAGCTCACGGTGCGCTTCACCGGCATCCTGCGCTACGCGACCGAGTACCGCGTCGAGATCCCGGTCGCGAGCGCCGCGACGGGTGCGGGCGCGGTGCTGCGCTACAACTTCACGACGCCCGACGTGAGCACCGCATCCCTCGAACGCGACCCGGGCGGCGCGGACCGCGTCGTGCGCCACTCGCTGGCCGGCACGGCGCCGGATGCGGTGCTCGCCGAGGCGCCGCGGATCCAGCAGTACGCGCTCCTCGGCGGTGACGCCGTTGCGCTCATCACGCTCGACGAGGCGGGGGTCCCGTCGCTCGCGATCGCCGCCGACGGCACGAGCGCGGTCGTGCCGACCCCCGCGGCGCGCGCCATCCGCACGCTGCACGCTGCGTCCGGCGGCGACCTGCTCGGCTACGTGCTCGACGCGGACGGCACGACCGGCACGGGCACCCTGTACCTGCTCGACCTCACCGACTCCTCGTGGACGCCGATCGAGGTACGCGGTCCCGGCGGCACCCCGCTCGCCGCCCTCGACTGGACCTTCGTGCCGGGCACGACCTCCGTGATCGTGCAGTCGGACGACCTGCAGCTCTACCTCGTCGACCCCGTCGCGGGCACCGAGGCGGCCCCGCTCGGGCAGCACGCCGAGCTGCGCGGCTTCCTGCCGGGCACGCTGCAGCTCGTCGTCGCCGACCCCTCCAGCGGCGGCCTCGTGAACCTCGCCGACGGCACGACGACCGCGCTCGAGCTGCCGCAGGCCGACGCCCCCGTCGAGCTGTACCCGGCCGCGTTCGTGCTCACAAGCCCCACGAGCTACGTGCAGCTCTACCTCGACCCGATGGGCTACGCGGATGCCGGAGCCCGCGCGATCCTGTACGCGGTCGACGCATCCGGGACCCGGGAGCTTTACCGTCCGGCGACCGCCACGAGCCGCATCGGGGCGGTCTGCCTCTCCCCCAACGGGCAGTACCTCGCGCTCGAGGAGATCCCCGGGAGCGCCGAGCCCGACGACTACCCGAGCGAGCCGGGCTGGTCGGGTACCACGATCTACTACCTCGACACGGTCACGGGCGAGACCACGCGCGGCGTCACCGGGATGGCGCCCGACTGGTGCTCGTAGCGGGGCTTCCTCTGCCCTCGGGTTCGCCGAGCCTCCGATCGCTGAGTGGTCGGTTCCTGGCCTCATCTCCCGGTTTTCGGGCTGGGAACCGACCACTCAGCGGATGAAGGGGGGAGCTGGGCGCGGTCAGTAGCCGAACTGGCTCATGATCCAGGTGAGCAGCTCGTGCTGCTCCCGCGCGCAGGTATCCGTGTCGGGGATCGGCATCCCCAGGAAGTCGAAGCTCACGGGCGCCGTCGTCGGGCTGGAGTGCTCCTTGCCCGGCGTGCTGTCGACCTCGATGGAGACGTCGAACGACGGCACGACCACATGCGTGCCCTGCGGATCGCTCGGCAGCGAGTAGGTGCCGATTCCGGTGAAAAGGATGTACGGGTCGCCGCGCATCGCGTCGACGTCCACGTCGACGTCGCTCTGGAAGTTGACGGTCACGTAGGTGCCGTCGGTGCCGTACGCCCAGCCGTCGGTGTTGCCGTCGAACCCGCACAGGAAGCCCATGACGTCGTGCCCGTCGGCCGTGCCGGTGATGAAGTAGTCGTCGTTGTCGAGGTCGTCGGCGAGCCACGGCAGGTTCTTGTAGCGCGCCTTCCAGCCGTCGAGGCTCGTCGGGTAGTCGTAGGGGAACGGGTCGCCCCCACCCCCGTCACCGCCGTCATCGCCCGTTCCCCCGCCCCCGTCGCCGCCGTTCAGGGTCGTGGTCGTGGGCGACGGCGCGGGCGCGATGACGCATCCGCTCAACGCGAGCGCGGCCGCGAGGGCGGTCGCGACGATCGTCAGGGCTCGTCTCATGGGTTCGCCTCTCATCCGCACACCGAGGCGTCGTCGCTCGGTGCGATGTCGAAGTGGATCGTCTGCATCACGATCGGCGAGATCTTCGGGTACATCGTCCCGGCGCCGGTCGCCTCCATGCCGCTCACGTTCGCGTCGATGCCGGTGGGGGCGCCGTCCTCATCCGTCGCGAGCGTCCAGCTGCCCTGGAGACCCAGGATGTGGCCGTCGCCGCCGTCGTAGGAGAGGCCGATCGTCGCGCCGCTGAAGGCGTAGCCACCGCCCCCGCCCGCCAGCTGGAGGCCCCAGGCCGGCGTCGAGAAGATGTCGGCGCCGCAGATCGTCTCGTCGACCGGATACCCGCCCCAGCCCCCGGTCACCCGGTACACCGCCTGGGTGGTGAAGGTGTGGGTCTTCTTCGCGCCGCCCTGCCGGGAGGTCGCGACGATCGCGAGCTCGCCCTTCGTGCCCTGCTTGCCTGCGGTGTAGTGGAACCCGCCGGTCGACACGCTCTCGGTCGGGTTCACCTCCTTCTCGCCCGCGAGCGTCAGGTGCAGCGGCCCCCGCACCTCCTCGTGCGTCACCTTGCGCAGCACCCGGATGGTGAAGTCGGTCGTGCTCTTCGGCTTCACCTGCACCGGCGCATCCGTCTCGATGGTGACGCAGCCGCCGTCGGCCCACTTGCGGTACAGGTTGGTGACCAGGCCGAGCGCGATCGCGTCGCCCTGCGACTGACCGTCGGTGACGAGCTGCTTCACGTCCTCCGACGAGCCCATCGAGTCCTCGGTCTTGCGGGGCGGGTTGCCGCCCGGTTCGAGGCCGCGGCTGCCGCCCCCGTCGAGCCAGTCGGCGCCCTGCGCGGTGGCGACCGCGGTCGTCGTGCCCGCGGCGTCCGTGCGGGTGGTGCGCTGGCTCACGACGACGTCCATCGACTCGGGCATCGCGTCCTCGCCGAGCACCCCCTGGGCCTCGACGCGGATGTCCTGCTGGTAGCTGGCGTTCCCGGCCCCGCCCGAGCCGGTGACGTTGCGCGAGGTCTGCACGATGGCGTCGAATTTGCCGTCGGGTCCGGGGCAATAGGTGCCGTCGTAGCGAACGCTCTCCTTCGCGGTCGCCGAGGCTCCCCCGCCTCCCGCGTTCGCCTCGCGCTCGAGCGTGACGCTCACGTCGCCGTTCTCGTCGCGGGTGACGGTCTGGCCGTTGCTCGTCTTCGAGTCCTCGTCGCCGAGCGCGCCGTTGTCGACCTCGTCCATCGCGGAGCCCACGGCATCCGGCGCGAAGCCGCCGATCAGGACGTTGCCGAGCACCTGGTTGTCGGTGAGCGCGCGCAGCGGCCGGCTCTGCTTGCCCCCGCCGGCCGTCAGCACGAGCGCGGAGGCGTCGAGTCCGAACCGCTCGGTGACGCTCTGCCCGAACGCGGTGTCGTCGGCCGCGAGCTGCTCCCGCAACGGGGCGAGCTCGGGGAGCAGCTCGGCGACCTCGTCGAAGGCGAACATCACGCCGGAGCTCCAGGTGGCGTCGCCGAGGGAGGCCAGCAGGCCCGGATCGGGCAGGGTGAAGTCGACGTCGACCGGCTCGCCGTCGATGCGCGGACCGTTCGTGGCCGTGCAGGCGGAGAGCAGGAGCGCTGTCGCGACCGCGATCGCGCCGGCACCGAGGCGGGTGGGCATACGCTCACGGTAGGACCGGGGCGACCCCGCGACCCCGGGATCCCCACCCCGGAAAACAGAACTAGGGCACGTCGGCCGAGGTCGGCTCGCGCCTCGGAGAGGACGGATGCGTGGCCGAGGTCTCGCAGATCGAGTTCCCGATCGCGGCGCCCCCGCGGGCGGTGATCGAGCACCTGAGCGACCCGCGCAGCTACGTGGGGCTGTCGCCGCTCGTCGTGGAGGTGCGCGACATCCGCCGCGAGGACGCCGGCACGGTGCACTACGTCGCGGTCGAGCGGTTCCGCTTCCTGGGCGTGCTGCGCTACGACAACGCGATCCGCGTGACGATCCGCACCGAGGCGCGCGCCGACGGCGGCTGGGTCGGCGGCGACGTCGACAGTCCGGGCGGGGTGACGCTGCGCTACGGCTACACGGTGGTTCCGGATGGCGCGGGCCGCTCCGCCGTGACCGACCGCATCGAGGTGTCGGCCCCGTTCGGGCTGCGTCGATTCAGCATCCGTCGCGCCTCGGAGGTGCAGGCCGCACGCGCCCGCATCCTCGCCGAGCGCCTCGAGGCTCCCATCGCCCGCTGACACCGGCGACGTTTCGGCAGCGCTCGTCCGGCGATCGTGGTATCACGACGCGGTCGAGTGGAGTCGGGCGCGCACGGGGCTGCGGGAGGGCAGGGGGATGCGACGGAGGGTGTCGTCGGGGTCGGGTCGCTCGAGGAAGTAGTCGCCCCCTCGCCGCCGGATGCGCGACCGGTTGTTGTGCACGTTGAGGTGGCAGAACCTGCACAGCAGTACCCCGTCGTCGGCATCGGTTCTGCCGTGGTGCTGGTCCCAGTGGTCGATGTGGTGTGCTTCGCACCAGGATGGTGGTGCCCCGCACATCAGGCACCCGCCGTCGCGGGCGGCCAACGCGATCCGCTGCTTCTCCGAGAACAGCCGCTGCTCACGCCCCAGATTCAGCACACGCCCGTCTCCGTCGAACAGGATCGGGACTGCACCACCCGCACACACGAACCGTTCCGCCGTGTCGATCGAGACCGCGTCCGGGTGTCCTTCGAAGAACGCCGCACCTTCACGTCGGTCGAGGTCGGCTTGGGTGACCAGGATGCGGACGGCGGGCTTGCGGTCCCCGAGGAGCTTCCCGTCATCCACCCGGGCGCCCGCCCTCAGCAGTTCGACGAGGACGTCGAGAGTGAGCTGCTCGGTGGTGCGCTCATCCCGCACCAGATCCTCAGCACGCTGGGCGGCGTCCGGGTTCACGAACCGGGGACCACCTCGCCGAGGTGAGGTCGCCGCATCCAACACCGGCACCACGATCGCCGCAGACTCCGGATCCAACAAACCGTTGATCCGGGTCATGCCGTCCAGTTGCTGCGTCACGCGGAGGTAGCGCTTGTCCCGCAACGCGCTCTCCCGCCCCGCGATGCCCGCGAGGTCGAGCTCGTCACGGGCACGCGATGCGCGGGTCGCCAGGTCTTCGATGCTCAGCATCGGCGCCACCTCGATGAGCGCGGTCGCCGAATCCAGCAGCGCCTCCTCGGGGGCACCCTCGGATGCCTGGGCGAGCCGGGTGCGGATGATCTCCGCCGCCTCGACCGAGATCGCGGCGGACGCCACGGCATCCCCGATCACCACCCACCACCGCGGCGCCGGCGGGATATCGGTGCGCGCCGGTGCCGGCAGCAGTTCTGCGGCCTTCACCAGGGTGTGCGCATCCCGCCGGGAGCTCGCGGTGACCCTCGCGATGAGGTCCTCCGCCGAGCGCACCCCATTCGCCTGCGCCAACCCGGTATGTCCGAGCTCCCGCCGCGAGCGGTGCGCGATCTCACCCGCGAACACCGCAGCCACCGCCTCCACCCGACGCCGCAACTCCGCCACCGCACGTTGCCCCTCCAGCAGCTCCGCATCCGCCAACCCGGCGACCTCGGGCACGGCGAAGACCGTGGCCGGGTCGCCCAGGGTGGCGAGATAGGAGGGGATCGAGGTCATGCCCCATTCTCCCCCCGAATCGAACGTGTATTCGAGAACCGTGGAGAAGTCGCATCCACAGATTCGTCGTGGAGAGGAATCCGGCATCGCGAAGGCGCATCGGCTCATCACGCCGGACCGCGCCGCCCCCGGTCGCCACGCCTCGTCCGCCGACCCCGCCCGGCCCGCGGATCACCGCCCGCCGGGCGGCCCGATCAGCAGCAGCAGGACGAAGAGCGCGGCGACCGCCAGGAGGATGAGCAACGCGAGCACCCACGGTCGCCGCAGGAACCAGCGCAGCGGTGTGTCGTACCAGCGCGCGTCGTCCACGCGCGGCGCGGCGTCTACGCGCCACTCCCCCGCCAGGCGGCGCGTGCGCGCGAGCCAGAGCTCCGCGGGGATGGTGGCGTACGGCACGACGGCGCTCGCGAGGGCGACGATGGTGGGCCGGGCGCGCCAGCGGTTGTTGAGCGCGACGAGCACGACGGTGGCGCCGTAGGACAGGAAGACGAAGCCGTGGATGGCTCCGCCGACCGTGACGGCGAGATCGAGACCGGCCGTGGCGCGCAGCACGAGGCCGGTGATGAGGAGCGTCCAGGTGATCGCCTCGGCGATCGCGAGCACGCGGAAGAGGGATGCGGGGGTTCGGAACACACCTTCAGCCTAGTTGAAACTCTTCAGTTCGACTGAAGGTTGCGCTCAGCCGTCCGCGAGCGACGCCAGCAGCTCGGCGGTCGGCACGAAGAAGGTCGTGCCCGTCTGCGGGGTCGAGAAGTCGAGCAGCCGGTCGTGCAGGCCCGGCGGATCGCCCACGAACATGCGCTCCAGCATCCGCTCGATCACCCACAGGTGGCGGGAGTAGCCGATGAAGTAGGTGCCGAACTCGCCCTGGCCGGGGCGCCCGAACGGCATGTTGTCGCGCACGATGTCGTGCTCGCCCGCGTCGTCCTCGATGGTCGCGAGGGTCTTGTGGGCCTTCTGCCCGTCGACCACGTCGTCGAGCTCGACGCCGTCCAGCTTCCGGCGGCCCATGACCGCCTCCTGCTGCTCGGTCGTCAGCGCGTTCCAGGCGTCGAGGGCGTGCAGATACCGCTGCACGACGACGTAGCTGCCGCCCGCGAACTCCGGGTCCTCGTCGCCGACGATCGCCGACGCGGGGATGTCGGGCCCCACCGGGTTCGCCGTGCCGTCGACGAAGCCGAGCAGGTCGCGCGAGTCGAAGTAGCGGAAGCCCGACACCTCGTCCACGACCGCGACCGCCGAGCCGAGCGCCTCGAGCAGCAGCCTCTCCAGCTCGAAGCACAGGTCCGGCCGGTCGGCGCGGATGTGGAACAGCAGGTCGCCGGGCGTCGCGATCGCCGTGTGCACGGCGCCGACGACCGGGCGGAACGGATGCAGCTCCGCCGGCATCCCGCGGCCCGTCACCTCGTGCCAGACGCGGCTGCCGATACCGACCGTGCAGGAGAGCCCCGCCGGCGCGTCGCGGAAGCCGACCGTCTTGACGAGGTCCTCGATGCCACCGAGGGCGTCGCGCACGGCAGCCGCACCGCCGTCGGCGACAGTCACGACGAGGAAGATCGCGGCGCGGCTGAGGGGCGCCTCCACCCGCTGGGTGCCGCTCGGCACATCCCCTGCCGTCGCTCGCATCACGCCTCCTGTCCCGCGGCGTGCTCCCGCTCGCCGAACGGCTCCTCGTGCAGCCCCTCGAGCGCGGCGCTCAGCCGCGGCGCGCCGGCGCCGAACTCCCTGTCGAGCCCCGCGAGCATCCGGTCGGCGTCGCCGAGCACCCGCACGCCCTCGTCGGTCACCCGCAGCACGGATGCCGCGCCCGCGTGCGCCGTCGCATCCGCCACGAACCCGCCGTCGACGAGTGCGCGCACCGCGGTGTGGGCCGACTGGACGGTGATCTGCGAGCGGCGCGCCAGCTCGGAGAACGAGATGCCGGGCGTGCCGCGGATGTGCGCGAGCAGCCCGTACTTGCGCGTCGTGAGGCCGAGCTCGCGCAGCTCCGCGTCGAGCCGCGCCTCCCACACCGCCGAGACGGTGAGCAGCGACACCACCGGGCTGAACGGCGGACGCGCGAGGCCCGGCTCGCTCATCGACGCCGCAGCTCCACGACGGGGATCGTGCGGCTCGTGCGCTGCTCGTACTGCGAGAACGCGGGACTCTTCGCGAGGAAGAGCTGCCACGCCGCTTCGCGCGCCGCGCCCTCGAGCTGCACCGCGTGCACCTCGACCTCGTCGCCGTCCGGGGTCTCCACCCGGGCATCCGGATGCGCGACGAGGTTGTGGAACCACGCGGGGTTCTCGGGCGCGCCGCCCTTCGACGCGGCCACGAGCCATCCGTGCTCGCTCGGGATGGCCATGACGGGCGAGACGCGCTCCACGCCCGACTTCGCGCCCACGTGGTGCAGCAGCACCAGGCTCCGGCCGAAGCCGGCGGTCTCGACCGTGCCGCCGTTCGCACGGAACTCGTCGATGATCCGCTCGTTGAAGTCGGTCACGCTGGCTCCCTCCGCCGGTGCCAGCCTATCCGGGCGTGGTCGCCGCGGACGGGCCCGGACAGCAGAGAACCCCGGCGAACCGGGGCTCTGTCACGGTGGACCCAGGGGGATTCGAACCCCCGACCTTCTCATTGCGAACGAGACGCGCTACCAACTGCGCCATGGGCCCGGACTGCCTGAACACGATATCACCTCGCGAGGAGGCCGCCTGACGGGGTGACGCTCAGCCGGAGCGGCGGCGGCGCAGCACCTCGTCGAGGTCGGGCAGGGCGGAGCCCGCCTCCTCGACGATGCCCATCGAGGCGAAGCGACTGGGCGCGGATGCCGGGGCCGGCGGGGCGGATGCCGCGGGCGCGGCGGTCTCCCGGCGGCGGAACGGCACCACCTCGGGCTCCGCGTGGGCGGCGACGAGCGCACGCTCGGCCTCCTCCCGCGCAGCGCGCAGCAGCTCCTCCGAGCTCGCGGGCGGCGCGACAGGCACGCGCGGCGCCTCGCCGCGCTCGAGGTAGAGGGGCTTCGGCACCGGAACGGGCGTCCACTCGCGCGGGGCGGCCGCGGGGGGCGTCGCGACATCGACGAGCGCGGACGATCGGCGGGCGGGCGCGGCCGGAGCCTCACCCGCGAGCGCGCGGGCCCGCGCGGCGATACGGCCCTGCAACCGCACGGAGGTCACGGTCGCGACGACGCATCCGCCGATCACGAGCCAGGAGCCGAGCGCGACGCCGGTCGTCGCCATGAGCCAGAGCTGCACCGCGCCGACGACGACGGCCGCGAGCAGCAGCAGGCCGGCCACGCGGCGGGCACGGCGGAGGCGAGCGAACGCGGCCGGGGCCGACGGAGGCGCGACGGGTGCACCGCGGGTCGCGGCCCGGCTCACGCGCGCGAGCTCGGCCGCCTGAGCCTCGGCCGCGCGGGCGCGCAGCTCGGCGGCGTGGAGCTCGGCGCGGGCGGTGGCGTCGGCACGACGGCGCTCCTGCTCGAGCAGGCGCTCGGTGCGGACGACGTCCCGGGCGGTGGCCTCGACGCGCAGCTCCTCGGGCGCCTCTGCCGACTCCGCCATCACCCGGATGGCGCGCTGCAGTCGCGTCGCGTTGCGCTCGGTGGCGAGGAACTCGCGGCGCCGCATCCAGTTCGGCAGCAGGTACAGGAACCACAGCACGGCGGCGAGCGCGAGCATGATCGCCGTGCCCGCACCCGAGAAGTCCATGCCGTTCAGGGTAGGAGCGGATGCGCGCGAAGCACGGGAGGCGGGGCCGGTGCGACTCAGAACCGCAGCGGACGCGTCGCCGCCTGCAGGTCCGCGTCGGGGATGCGGGCGGCCGACTCGAGCGCGCGCCCGTCCTTCCAGCGCCGCAGCACGCCGGTGGGCACCTCCTCGACGACGAGCGCGAAGCAGAAGTGGTCGCGCCAGTCCCCGTTGATGTGGATGTAGCGCCGCCGCAGCCCCTCGTAGCGGAAGCCGAGCTTCTGCACGACCCGCAGGCTCGGCGCGTTCTCGGGCCGGATGCAGATCTCCATGCGGTGCAGCCCCAGCCCGAAGAAGCAGTGGTCGGTGGCGAGCGCGACCGCGGTCGGCGTCACCCCGCGGCCCGCGAACCGCTCCGCCACCCAGTAGCCGATCGTGGCGGACGACAGCGAGCCGTAGGCGATGCCCGACACGTTGAGCTGCCCCGCGAACTCGCCGTCGTGCTCGACGATGAACGGCAGGCCGGCACCCGACCGGGCGTGGGCCTGCAGCGAGCGGATCGACGCCTTCACGTCGAAACCGGCCGGCCCGTGCGGGTTGGTGGCCTCCCACTGACGCAGCCATGCCCGGTTGCCCATGAGCTCGTTCTCGAGCGGGCGCGCGTCGCGGATGCGGATGGGGCGGATCGTGACGCGTCCGTCGGTCAATGTCGGTGTGGCCATCTCGGCGTCAGACTACTGCGCCGGACGGCCCCCGCAGCGGAGGGCGCGTCAGCCGTCCTCGCCGCCCTGCCACTCCTGCTCGTCGCCGGGCATCGTCTGCACGAACTCCCGCAGCCAGGGACGGAAGTCCGGTCCCAGATCCTCGCGGTCGGTCGCGAGCCGCACGATCGCCTTCAGGTAGTCGAGCCGGTCGCCCGTGTCGTAGCGGCGCCCGCGGAACACGACCCCGTAGACGCCGCCCGCCCAGGTCGGGCCGGTGGCGAGCTCCTGGAGAGCGTCGGTCAGCTGGATCTCGCCGCCCTTGCCGGGCGCGGTGCGCTCGAGCACCTCGAAGATCTCGGGACGCAGCACGTAGCGGCCGATGATCGCGTAGTTCGACGGCGCCTCGCCGGGCGGGGGCTTCTCGACGAGCCCGGTGATGCGCACGATGTCGTCCTCGTCCGTGCCCTCGACGGTGGCGATGCCGTAGAGGTGGGTCTGCGAGGGGTCGACCTCGAGCAGCGCCACGACGGTCGTGTTCTCGCGCTGCTGCACCTCGAGCATCCGCGACAGCAGCGGGTCGCGCACGTCGATGATGTCGTCGCCCAGCAGCACCGCGAACGGCTCGTGGCCGACGTGCATCTTGGCGCGCAGCACCGCGTGACCGAGGCCCTTGGGGTCGCCCTGACGCACGTAGTGCACGTCGGCGAGGTGGGTGGAGTAGTCCACCTTCTGCAGCTTCTCGTCGTCGCCCTTGCTCGTGAGCACGGCCTCGAGCTCGCCCACGCGGTCGAAGTGGTTCTCGAGCGCGTTCTTGTTGCGGCCGGTGATCATGAGCACGTCGTCGAGGCCCGCGGCGACCGCCTCCTCGACGACGTACTGGATGGCCGGCTTGTCGACGACGGGCAGCATCTCCTTCGGCATCGCCTTGGTCGCGGGCAGGAACCTGGTGCCCAATCCGGCGACGGGGATGACGGCCTTGGTGACGGTGACGGGGGAAGCCATACGTTTCAGGCTAACCACTGCGACCCACATCCGGGTTACGCGTCTTTTACAATCGGTCGCGTGCCTGATGAACCGGAGAACCGGAAACGCGCCCTGCGCGCCGAGCTCCGCGAGCGTCGGCGCATCCGCACCACGACCGAACGCGAGCGGGCGTCGGCGGCGATCACGCAGCACCTCGTGCAGCTCGCGAGCGACCTCGACGCGGGGTTCATCGCCGCCTACCTCTCGACGCCCGACGAGCCGGAGACCCGCGGGTTCCTGCGCTGGGCGGACGAGCGAGGCATCCGGATCCTGCTGCCGGTGTCGCGCGAGGACGGCCTGCTCGACTGGGCGCCCTACGACGGGGCGGACGAGGAGCAGGACATCCTCGGGATGCCGACCCCCACGAGCGAGCTGCTGGGGCCGATCGCGATCAACGGCGTCGACCTGATCCTCGTGCCGGCCGCGTGCGTGGCCCGCGACGGGATGCGGCTCGGGTGGGGGCGCGGCTACTTCGACAAGACGCTCGGCTCGATGGAGGGGTGCCCGCCCGTCTACGCGGTGATCTTCGACGACGAGCTCGTCGACGAGGTGCCGACCGAGCGCCACGACATGCCGGTGGACGGCGTCGTCACGCCGAGCGGTCTGGTCTCGTTCGCGACGCGCTGATCTCGTAGCCTGGGGGCACGGCTCCGGCCACCACCATCCCCCGAGAGATCAGGAGCACCCCGTGAAGGGCTTCAGGGACTTCATCCTGCGCGGCAACGTCATCGACCTCGCGGTCGCCGTCGTGATCGGCGCCGCGTTCACCACGATCGTGAACCAGATCGTGAACGCCGTCATCAACCCGGCGATCGGGGCGCTCTTCAAGGCGGACTCGCTCGACAAGGCACTCGGCGTTCCGCTGCCGACCACCGATGGCGGCACGACCTACATCTACTTCGGCGCGGTCATCGGCGCGGTCATCAACTTCCTCATCATCGCCGCCGTCGTGTACTTCGTGCTCGTGCTGCCCGTCAACAAGCTCCGCGAGCGGCAGGCCGCGAAGAAGGGCATCGCGGAGGAGGAGGCCGGGCCCACCGAGACCCAGCTGCTCGCCGAGATCCGAGACCTGATCGCCGAGCAGAAGAGGCCCTAGCCGCCGACGCCCCCCTGAGGAGCTCCGCGACCGCCTTCCGGACGGCGCCGCACCGGAGATCGGGCGCGACCACGCTCGTGCCCGATCTCTGCGCAGCGCGGCGGACCCCGCCCCTTCCGGGCGGCGCGCACCGGAGATCGGGTACGACCACGCTCGTGCCCGATCTCTGCGCAGCGCGGCGGATTACCGCCGCGCCGAGACTAATAGTGCGGGGGCTTCTCGCGCCGCATCCGCTCGTCGTTCTCCGTGCGCGAGTGGCGCGGCGGCTCGGGTGCGGGATGCGGATCGCTGCCGGGCGGCGGCTCCGTCGTCACCCGGCGCCCGCGGCGCGGACGCGGGGCGGGCTGCTCGTCAGGGCGCGGTGTGTCCGGCAACGACGGGGATCTCCTCGGTGATGGGCCCGCCCGCGAGTCCCACCATCCGTGCGATGCGGTCGGCGACGCCGTCCGGGTCGGTGAACAGCTCGAAGGCGTGCACACGCGCGTAGTGCCACCCGAGCCTGCGCAGCACCTCGGGCCGCAGCCGCAGCGCCTCGCGCAGGCCGCGACCGGTGAACACCGAGTCGGTGTCGACCACGACGCACATGCCGCCGTTGGCCGCGACGAGGCCGAGCTTGCCGCGGTGCCCGAGGGCGACGCGCATGCCGCGGGCCTCGAGGCGCCGCGAGAGGTCGACGAGCATCGGGTCGGAGTCGTCGGGCAGCGGCGGCTCCGCGCGCCGCGAGGCGATCTCGCCGAGCAGCTCGGCGAGGGCGACGGCGCCGTGCTTCATCCGCGTCTCGTCGAGGTCGGACGGCTGCACGCACGTGACGATCACGAGCGAGCGGCGGGCGCGCGTCATGGCGACCGCGAGCAGCCGCTCGCCGCCGGGACGACCGAGCGCCCCGAAGTCGCTCAGCACGCGGCCGTGCGGGGTGCGCCCGTAGCCGAGCGAGAAGACGACGCGGTCGCGGCTCTGGGCGACGGCCCGTTCGACGGGCAGCACCGCGAACGGCTCGGCCCGCTCGCCGAGCACGAACTCGCTGAGCGCCGGATGCGTGCCCATCGTGGTCAGCACCGCGTTCATGACGCGCACGGCGTGCTTCTCCGACGCGGTCACGACCATGAGCGATTCGCGCGGGCGCGTCTCGGCGTGGTCGACGACGAGCTCGAGCACCCGCGCCACCTCGGCGTCGACCGACTCGACCGCCCCGGTGCTGGGGTCGGGCAGGCCCGTACCGTTCTCGATGTAGTCGAGGGAGAGGCTGCCGTGCCCGAGGAAGGAGCCCGCCCACGGGAGGGCGTCGATGCGGCCGCCGTAGAAGCGGCGGTTGACGAGCTCGGCGAGGTCCTCGCCGCCGGCGCGGTAGCTGCGTGTGAGGCTCAGGGTGGGCAGCACGGATGCGAGCTGCGCGAACGCGGAGCGGCCGTGCAGGTCCGCCTCGGCGGGCGCGGGCGCGGGCTCCGCATCCGCCTCGTCGTCACCGGCGGCGTCCGAGGGCGCGGCGGGCATGTCGAGCTCGGCGGCATCCGCGGCGCTCTCGACGTCCGCATCCGCGTCGTCGTCGGCCTCGGCGACCACCCGCACCGGCATCGTGATCGACGAGGGGTACGCCACCGCGACGGGCGACTCCTCCCCCTCCTCGAGCCCGATGCGGAACGGGGCCGGGGTCTGCGTGACCGGGTCGCCGAAGGCGATCACCTGGCGGGCCCGCCGGATGGCGCCCACGTTCTCGGCGATCGTCGTCGCACCCGCGTCGACGAGGATGACGACGTCGACGGGCATCGTGTCGCTCACCTGGTCGACCTCGTAGGGCGAGACGAGCCAGACCGGCGCAACCGTGCGCGACAGGTGCGGGGCGAGCCGCTGCAGCGACTCCGAGGTGAGGGCACCCGCGGTGATGAGCTGCTTGAGCGCGGCGGCCTCGTCCGGCCAGTCGATGATGCCGATGCGCCAGCTCTCGGCGAGCTGCCAGGCGAGCAGGCCCGCGTTGCCCTGCTGGTGGGCCTCGTCGACGAGACGGAAGTCGGCCTCGAGACGCTGCAGCACATCCGTCTTCGCGCCGAGCAGGGCGCGGTCGTCGACGAGCAGGCCGTCGAGCGCCGAACGCCACCATGCGAGCTCGAGCTCCGCCGGCACCTCATCCTCGGGCACGTGGCGGGCGGCGAGGTCGGCGAGGAACTCGTCGAGGTCGAGGTCGCGCAGCTGCTGCATGAGGGCGCTGCGCTCCTGCAGGTTGTTGAGCACGTCGGACTCGGCGGAGAGCTGCTCGAGCAGCTCGGAGAGCTGGTGCAGCGGCAGCTCGGCCAGGTGGGAGCCCGGGGCGGTGCGGCCGAGCGGGGCGTCGAGCTCGCCGAGGTCGGCCGCCACCTGCTGCCACGCGACCTGCACGTCGGAGATGCCGGTCGGCACCTCGGGCGTGACGCCCGCGGCGACGTAGCGCTGCCACAGGATGCGCTGCTGCTGGATGGCGGTGAGCGCCTCGTGCAGGTCGCCCACGTGCATGCCGGGGCGCACGTACTCGCGCGCGAGCTTCTTGAGCCGGCGGCGGTTGGCGCCCGACATCTCGGGGGCGTCGCGACGGGGGGCGGTCGCGACGATGAGCTCGGCGAGCGAGCGGTCGAACACGGCGGGCTCGAACTTGTCGAGGGTGTCGCGCAGGTCGGAGAGCAGTCGCAGGTAGATGCCGAGCTCGGCGACGGTCGTGAAGGGCCGCATCCGGGTCTTCCCGACGACCTCGTTCGCCTTCACGAGCAGGCGGGGGAACGTCTCGGCCTGCAGCTTCTTCGCGATCGCGTGGGCGCGCGCGGCGTCCTCGCCGGAGGTGAACTGCGCGCCGTACCAGGGCGAGTCACCCGGGCCGTAGCGGAACTCGCCGAGGCGCGCCGCCTCCACCATGGTTCCCGCGACGCTCGCGCGGTCGCCGGCGAGGGCCCGCACGGCGCGCGCGGACAGCCGCGCGGTCGTGGTGGGCGGATGCGGCAGCAGCGCGAGGCGGGAGAGCTCGGCCACGCAGTCGAACACCGACACCCAGAGGGTCTCGTCGGTGCGGGAGAGCGCCTCCCGGTAGTCGACGAGCACGCTGCGCAGGCGCACGAGAGCCTCGTCCACCTCGGACAGCTGCGGCTGGGTCGCCTTCTCGTTGCGGGCGATGCCGCGCACGACGTCGCGACGCAGCGTCGCCGGGGTGACCGCGAGGCCCGCCAGGCCGACGTCCCCGAGCCGCTGGGCGATCCCGCGCAGGCTCGCGCGACGCGGGCTCACGACGAGCACGCGCTTGTTCTGGCCGACGAGCATGCCGAGCGCGTTGACGATGGTCTGGGTGGCGCCCGTGCCGGGCATCGTGCGCACCACGAGCGAGTTGCCCGCGGCGAGCTGCGCCACGATGTGCTCCTGCTCGGCGTCGGCGTCGAGCAGGAGGGCGTCGACGGAGGGGTCGCGGCGGTCGGAGTCGACCTGCTCGACGGCCTGGTAGCCCTCCTCGAGCGCCCACTTGGCGGTCGCATCCCCCGCGACGGCGTCGAGCACCGGATGCTCGAGGCTCCGCGCGTCGGCGACAAGCGCCTGCGCGACCTCCTCGAAGGAGGAGACGACGAGGCGCGGCTGCACGGCGATCTCGCCGAGGTGGCCGGTGAGGCGGCGCAGCTGGTCGATGACGGCGTTCGGCTTGAAGGTGCCGTCGTCGTCGGAGAGCGCGACGAAGGTCGCGACGTCGAGCGAGATGCCGTACTGCTTCTCGAGCGCGCGGGCGAGGGCCGGGTTGAGCACGGCCGGCCCGCGGAGCCTCAGCTCGTAGTCGCGGCCGTGGCGGCGGATGGCGAGCGGACGCAGCAGCAGCGGCGCACAGTGGTCGACGCGCTCGTGGCGCCAGCGCACGATGCCGATGCCGAGGTGCACGCTGTCGAGACCGCGGGTGGTGGAGAGCTCGAGCCCCTTGGCGGTGATGCGCTCCGCGGCGACGCGGGCCGCACGCAGGGCGAGGTCGTCGCGGATGAGCTGCGAGAGCAGCGTCGGCTTGCCCGTGATGAAGCGGGCGAGGCCGCCGGGGTGCGTGGTGGAGAGCTCGATGCGCGTCGTCGGCGAGTCGACGAAGTGCAGGAGGGGCGAGCTGCCCCCGAGCTGCGCGAGCTCCTCGCGCCAGGCGTCGCGGACGGGGTCGGCGACCGCGCGGGCGGCGGGGGCGGGTGCGAGCGGCGGCGTCGTCGCCGGCTGCACGGATGCGTTTGAGATCACGGGAATCTCCCCGGAGTCGTCATCCCGACGGTTGGCAGGCCACACACGGCCACGATAGGTCGAGCGCACCCCGGAACCCGGGAGCGAAACGCATCCGTTCCGCTACCCGCGGCGAGCGCCTACCCCAGCTCGATCGTGAGGTACACGGAGTTCGGGTCGAGCGTGTAGTCGGCGAACGGCACGGTCTCCGTGAAGCCGGCGCTCAGGTAGAGGGCGCGGGCCGGGGCGAAGAAGTCCTCCGTGCCGGTCTCGAGGCTCAGCCGCCGGTAGCCGCGCGCCCGCGCCTCGGCGAGCACGTGCCCGAGCAGCAGGCGACCGAGCCCGCGGCCGCGGGCGGCGGCATCCGTGCGCATCGACTTGAGCTCGCCGTGCTCCGGGTCGAGCTGCTTGAGGGCGACGCAGCCGAACAGCTGCTCACCGTCGCCCACGACCCAGAAGGTGACGGCGGGATCCTGCAGCCCGGTCACGTCGAGCGCGTGCACGCTCTCGGGCGGCGAGGTTGCGTGCATGTCGGCGAGGTGGTCCTCGAGCAGGCGCAGCACGCGCGGGTCGGTCAGCTCGCCGGGGGCGATCAGGGGTGCGTTCATCCCCACCATTGTGGCGAGGCGAGTGTGACAGGCGTATGACGCCGTACGCTCATCCGGTGCGCCTCGCGATCGTGGGAGCCGGCCTGCTGTTGGTCGGCGGTGTCGCCGTCGCCACGGGCGTGCTCCCGGCGGCGGATGCGGTGGCTGTCGGCGCGCGCGTCTGGCCGGTGCTGCTGTTCGCGGTCGCTGTCACCGTCGTGGCGGAGCTGGCGGACCGGGCGGGGCTGTTCGCGGCGGTCGCCGAGCGGATGGCGCGCCTCGGCCGCGGGCACGGCTGGGTGCTGTGGATGCTCGTGGTGCTGCTCGCGGTCGCGTCGACGGTCTTCCTCTCGCTCGACACGACAGCGGTGCTGCTGACCCCCGTCGTGGTTCTGCTCGCCCGCCACCACGGCTACCCGCCGCTGCCGTTCGCTCTCACCACGGTGTGGCTCGCGAACACGGCGTCGCTGCTGCTGCCGGTCTCGAACCTGACCAATCTGCTCGCCGAGCACGCCCTCGGCTTCTCCGACCCCGGGCGCTTCGCGGCGCTCATGGCGGCGCCCGCGGTGGTCGCCGTGGTCGTGCCGTGCGCGATCATCGCGATCGTGTTCCGGCGGCAGCTCGGCACCCGCTACGAGCCGGTCGCGGCGGAGGTGCCGCACGACCCGGTGCTGTTCTGGGTCTCGGCCGCGGTCGTGGCGGTGCTCATCCCGCTGCTCGTGAGCGGGCTGCCGGTGTGGATCCCGGCCACCGCGGCGGCGCTCGTGCTGGTCGCCGCCTTCGCGGTCCGCGACCGCGTCGCGGTGCGCCCCGGGCTCGTGCCGTGGGGTCTGCTGCTGTTCGCCGGTGGCCTGTTCCTCGTCGTCGAGGCGGCGCACTCGCTCGGCCTCGCATCCGCGCTCGCCGCGCTGACCGGGTCGGGTGACGACCCGGCGGCGCTGCTGCGGCTCTCGGCGTCCGGGTTCCTCGGCGCGAACGCGGTCAACAACCTGCCGGCCTACCTCACGCTGGAGCCCCTCGCGGACTCGCCGCTGCGCATCGCCGCCCTCCTCGTGGGCGTCAACGCGGGGCCGCTCGTCACGCCGTGGGCGTCGCTCGCTGTGCTGCTGTGGCACGACCGGCTGCGTGCCCTCGGCGTCGAGCTGTCGTGGCGCCGGTACATGCTGCTCGGGCTCGTCGCGGCGCCGCTCACGGTGCTGCTCGCGACGCTCGCGCTGGCATCCGCGACCGCCTGAGCGGGTTCAGCGGGCGGCGGTGGCGAGCAGGGCGTCGACGAGCACCTCGATCTCGTGCTCCGCGGTCGTGGGCCAGGGCTCGTCGCCCTTGTGCACGCGGAGGGAGGTGATGCCGTGCAGCGCCGTCCACAGGCGGATCGCGAGCACCTCGGCTGCGGAGATCCCGTGTGATGCGAGCCCGCGGGCGAGCAGTTCGATCATGTCCCAGCCGGGTGCCCCCGGCCCCGCGGGGTGGTTGAGGCGGTCGGCGCTCTCGAACAGCAGCCGGTAGGCGCCCGGGTTCGCGACCCCCCAGCGGAGGTACCTCCCCCCGAGCGTGATGAGGGCGGCACGGTCGAGCGCGCCCTCGCCCAGCTGGAGGGCCTCGCGCAGCTCGGCGTTGCCGTCGACGAGCACCGCCCCGATGAGCGCGTCGACCGAGTCGAAGTGCCGGTAGACGGCGGAGGGGGCGACGCCGACGGCTTTCGCGACGGCGCGCAGGGAGAAGGGGGCCGCATCCGGGGCCGTGGTGAGCAGCTCGCGGGCGGCGTTCACGAGGTCGTCGCGCAGGCGCTCTCCCTCGCCCCGCGGGTTGGGGGCGCGGGGCGTCCTCGCGGCTGCTGCTTGCGTCATCGTGCGATTCAGTGTACACATGTTCACGTACTTAGGTGAACATGCGTTCACAGATGGAGGCCCCATGTACCAGCCCACGCGTAGCGTCGTCACCGGCGCGAGCTCCGGACTCGGCGCCGCCTACGCGCGCGCCCTCGCCGCCCGCGGCTCCGACCTCGTGCTCGTCGCGCGGAGAGCTGACCGCCTCGAGGCGCTCGCCGCCGAACTGGAGGCCGCACACGGCATCCGCGCGGAGGTGGTGCCGGCCGACCTCTCGCTGCCCGGCGCCGGACGCGCCCTCCGCGAGGCGGTCGAGGGCGGGGTCGACACCCTCGTCAACAATGCGGGCTTCGGAACCCACGACCTCCTCGTCGACTCCGACCCGCGGCTGCTCGAACAGGAGATCGCCGTCGATGTCGCCGCCCTCGTCGACCTCACGCGCGCGTTCCTGCCCGGGATGCTCGCCGCCGGACGCGGGGCGATCGTCAACATCGCGAGCACCGCGGCGTTCCAGCCCATCCCCCGCATGGCCGTCTACGGCGCGGCGAAGGCGTTCGTGCTGAACTTCACGCGGGCGGTGTGGGCCGAGGCGCGACCGCACGGCGTGAAGGTGCTCGCCGTCGCCCCAGGAGCCACCCGCACCGAGTTCTTCGACGTCGTCGGCACGGAGGCCGCCGCGGTCGGACGCTTCCAGAGACCGGAGGACGTCATCCGCACGACCTTGCGCGCCCTCGATCGCACCCGCACCCCGTCGACCGCGGTCTCCGGCCGGGCGAACGCGTTCGCCGCCTGGATGACCCGGCTGGTTCCGGCCGACACCCTCACCCGGATGACCGGGCGGCTCGTCGAGCGCGACTGAGAGCGCCGCTCAGAGGCGCTCGAGCAGCTGCGACACCTTGGCGAGCCGCTCACGCGGCATCGCGGCCGCGGCCTCGCTCGGCGCGCTCTTCACGGCGCTCGCGAGGATGTCGTAGATGACGAGCTGCGCCCACCGCGGCGCGTCCTCGTCCGACTGGGCGCGGATCTGGTGCTCCATCGTGGAGGTGACCTGCCCCGTCGCGGGGTCGTACTGCACGAGGAGGCCGCGCCAGCTGTCGCCGTCGGGGAAGCACACGGCCTTGATGCCCGGCAGCACCTCGAACTCGGCGGCGTGCTCGAGACCGTCCGGGTTCGGCGGCAGCGCGCCGACGCGCGGCGACATCTCGGGCAGGTCCCAGGCGAGGGTGTCGACGAGGTCTCTCGCACGCTTCTTGTCCGCCCGGGTCGCCATGCGATAAAGGTAGCCGATCGACCCCCCTCCGGGATGCCGCTCAGAACTCCTCGTAGTGGGCGGGATCCTGGCCCGCGAGGCGACCGTCGGGGCGCCCGAGCGCGGTGATCTCATCCACCTCGTCCGCCTCGAGCACCAGCTCGGCCGCGGCGAGGTTCTCGCGCTGCCGCTCGACCGACGCGGCCTTCGGCAGCGGGATTGCTCCCCGTGCGATCGACCAGGCCAGGAGCACCTGCCCCGGGGTGGCGTCGTGCCGCTCCGCCACCCGCGTGACGATCGGGTTGGCCAGCAGGTCGTTGCCGCGTCCGAGCGGGCTCCACGCCTCGGTGAGGATGCCGTGCCGGCGATGGAACTCCAGCATGTCCGCCTGGGGGAAGTACGGATGCAGCTCGATCTGGTTCACCTCGGGCATGACACCGGTCTCGGCCGCGAGCCGCTCCAGGTGCTCGGGAAGGAAGTTGCACACCCCGATCGCCGTCACCCACCCCTCGGCCTTGGCCGCGATGAGCGCCCTCCAGGCCTCGACGTAGCGGTCGACGCCGGGATTCGGCCAGTGGATCAGATACAGGTCGATCTGGTCGAGCCCCGTGCGATAGACGCTCTCCTGGATGGTGTCCATCGCCTCGTCGAAGGCATGATGCCGCCCGGGCAGCTTCGAGGTGACGATCGTGTCGGCGCGGCGCCCGCTGTCGCGGATCGCGCGTCCGACCACCCCCTCGTTCTCGTAGTTGAAGGCCGAGTCGACGAGCGTGTAGCCCACGTCGACGGCACCCTGGATGGGCGCGATGCCGTCGGCCCCTGTGAGCCGGTACGTCCCGAACCCGATGACCGGGAGGGTGAGTCCGCCGTGGGCGGTCCTGGTGGGAAGCATGGAGTGCTCCTTCCGTTGTCGAGGATGGGTGATCGGGGGTTTCAGCGTCGTCCTGTCACGTCGCCCGACCCTCCACGCCGCCGTCGACCGCGACGGCCGCCGTCGGCCGGATGATGAGCGCTCGCTCGCGCCGGCTCCGCACCTCGCGGGCGACGATGAACGCCGCGGTCGAGACGACGAGCCACACCGCCAGCACGACGAGGGCCTCGGGGTGCACCTCGTCGGGGAAGTAGGTGATGTCGCGGAGCACCCGGACGGTGGCGCCGCTCGGCAGCCAGCGCCCGACGAACTCGTAGAACGGGGGGAGCAGTTGCGGGGCGACGGCACCACCCGAGGAGGGGTTGGCGATGACGACGAAGGTGATCCAGGTCGGCAGCAGCGCCCACCTGCCTCCGATCGCGACTCGCCAGAAGCTGTACACCATCGCCGAGACGAACATCGTCGTCCCGAGCAGCAGCCACGCGGGCGCGACCGGGAACGACTCCAGCCCGAGCACGGGACCGATGACGACCGTCATCGACCCGGCGACGACGAGGGAACGCACGACATCCCAGCCGAGGATCGCGCGGAGGCTCATGTCGGTCGAGTTGATGCGGGTCTGGATGGCGCCGATGAAGCCGAGGATCGTCGCCCCGAGTGCGAGGTAGAAGAGCACGAGCCCCTGGGGATCGCGCTCCGCGAGCGGGTGCCGGTCCACCAGCTCGAGCTTCGCCCCGAGGAGCGACTCGATCCGGTCCTGCCGGAGCTCGACCGATCGCGCGATCGAGGCACCCGATGCGGTCGAGATCGTGAGGCGGGCCGGCGAGGCGTCCGCGTCGAGGACGGCGTAGACCTGCTGCTGATCGAGCGCGTGGAGCGCGGTCGACGCGCTCGCGAACTCCTCGACCCGGTACTCGTCGCCGGAGGCGTCGAGACCGTTCGCGAGCGCCTCGTCCGCCGCCCGGCCGACCGCGGCGACGGGCACGGCCCGCGGAACAGGGTCGCCCATCGCGAGACTGTAGGAGGCCACGAACAGCGGGCCGACGAGGGCGATCACGATCGTGACCACCAGCGCGGGCAGATGGGCGCGCGGCACGCGGGGAGATCCGGCTGGCCCCCGCGCGTTCGCGCCCTCCGCCATCGACGTCACCTCCGGGCGAATGCGGTCGCGACCGCGGCGATGTCCTCGTCGCCGCGCCCCGCGTCGACGGTGCTTCCGTAGAGCCGCTCGAGGGCGTCGAGGAGCACGGGAGCGACCGCGCTCTCCTCGCGGGCGAGCCGGATGTCCTTGAGCAGCCCGGTGACCTCGAACTGGGTGCGATAGTCCCCCTCGAGTGCGGCCGTCCCCTTGAGCTGCGCGTAGGGGCTGTCCGCGGCGGTTCCCGTCAACGCGGCCAGCACGAGGTGCGGGTCGATGTCGAGCTCGCGGGCGATCGCGAGCGACTGCCCGATGCCGGCGGTGATCGTCGCGATCCAGCTGTTGACCGCGAGCTTGAGAGCGGATGCCGCGGGTGCGGCCCGACCCGCAACGACGATCCGGGAGGCCACCGCGCCGAGCACACCCCGGGCGGCATCGATCGTCGACGGGTCACCGGCGACGAGCGCCGACAGGGTGCCTTCGATCGCCGGCCCCCGCGTGCCGAGCATCGGCGAGTCGAGGAACCGGAGGCCGGCCTTCTCGGCGTCCGCTGCGAACTCTCGCGCGGCGACGACCCCGACCGTCGACGCCTGCAGCCAGACGGCACCGGGTCGCATCGCGGGAAGCACCTCCCGCATGACGGAGCGGACCGCATCCGCGTCGAACAGCATCGTGAGCACCACGTCGGCACCGGCTACCGCGCTCTGCGCGGTCTCGGCGATACGCGCGGACGAGCCGGCCCGGTACGCCTCACGCCGTGCGGGCGATCTGTTCCAGACGGCGAGATCGAAGCCGTGGGATTCGATCCGCCGGGCCATCGCCGCACCCATGGTGCCGAGCCCGAGTATCGCCACCGACGGGTCTCGCGTGCCGCTCTCGATCGTCGTCATGTACTAAACGGTACACGCTGTTCAGTTATTTGCAATGAATATGATGAACGCCATGTCCACGAAAGACGTCGGCGCCGCGACGAAGCGGCCGCGCGGCAGGCCGCGCGACACGGCGCTGCGGAACCGGATCCTGGCCACCGCCGCGGAGCTGGCGGCCGGCGAGGGGGTCGAGATCGGCTTCGATCGGATCGCGCAGGCCGCGGGCGCCAGCCGCACGACCCTCTACCGCTGGTGGCGCAGCCCCCACGAGCTGTTCCTCGACGCGCTGCTCGAGTCGGCTCGCACCCCGCCCGACCCCGCGGACTCGCCCGTGCTCGAGCGCATCCGCGCACAGCTCGAGGCGGCGGCCGTCGTCCTCGTCGACCGCCCGACGGCCGCCCCCCTGCGAGTGCTCGCGGCCGGTGCGCTGACCTCGGCGCCCGACGCCGACTCCTTCCGCACGCACTGGCTCGCACCCCGCCGGGGGCTGGCCCGGGAGCTCATCCGCCTGGGGATCGACGAGGGCGTGATCGTCGACGAGGATCCCGAGCTCCTCATCGACCTCCTCTTCGCGCCGCTCTACCATCGCGCCTTCTTCACGGGGGCGCCGATCGACGACGACCTCATCGACGCGCTCCTCGCCCGGGTCCGGCGCTGACCCAGGATTGACGATTTTCGATACGCGCCGTACCGTTAATCCATGAACGTCGCCGAACACTTCGTCCGTGAGCTCGAGCGCGCCGGGGTGCGCCGCGTCTGGGGGCTCCCCGGCGACTCCCTCAACGCCTTCACCGATGCGCTGCGTCACAGCACGCAGATCGACTGGATGCACGTCCGCCACGAGGAGGCGGCCGCCTTCGCGGCGGCGGCGGAGGCCGCGGTCACCGGCGAGCTCGCCGTCGTCGCCGGCAGTTGCGGGCCGGGCAACCTGCACTTCATCAACGGACTGTTCGACGCGCAGCGCAGCCGCGTGCCGGTGCTCGCGATCGCGTCCCACATCCCGTCCGAGCAGATCGGCAGCGGGTACTTCCAGGAGACCCACCCGCAGGAACTGTTCCGCGAATGCAGCGTCTACTCCGAGCTCATCGGCGACCCGGCGCAGCTGCCCTGGGTCCTCGAGATCGCGATGCGCACCGCCATCGAGAAGCGCGGCGTCGCGGTCGTGGTCGTGCCGGGCGACGTCTTCTTCGCCACGGCTCCCGAACGCCGTCAGGGCTCACCGATCGCGGCGGCCTCGCCGCGCGTCATCCCCGCGGCGGGAGAGCTGGAGGCGGCGGCCGGGATCCTCGACGGAGCGGATCGCGTGACGATCCTCGCCGGCTCGGGGGTCGCCGGGCACCACGACGCCGTCCTCGCCCTCGCCGAGCGGCTTCAGGCGCCGATCGTCCACGCACTCCGCGGCAAGGAGCACATCGAGTACGACAACCCGTACGACGTCGGGATGACCGGGCTGCTCGGGTTCTCGTCAGGCTACCGCGCCATGGAGCGGTGCGACGCGCTGCTCATGCTCGGCACCGACTTCCCGTACCGGCAGTTCTATCCCTCGCGCGCCCGCGTGATCCAGGTCGACATCCGTGGCGAGCAGCTGGGCCGGCGCACCCCGCTCGACCTCGGCCTGGTGGGCGACGTCGGGGAGACGGCCAGCGCGCTGCTGCCGCTGCTCCGGGAGGGCAGGTCCTCCCGCCACCTCGACGAGAGCCGCGCCCACTACGTCTCGGCCCGCAAGGGACTCGACGACCTCGCCCGCGACGACGGTCGCGGCCCCGTGCACCCGCAGTACCTCACGCGGCTGATCGACGAGCTCGCCGACGACGACGCCGTCTTCACGGCGGATGTCGGCACCCCGGTGGTGTGGGCGGCGCGCTACCTGCACATGAACGGCACGCGGCGGCTCCTCGGATCCTTCACGCACGGATCGATGGCGAACGCGCTCCCCCAGGCGCTCGGCGCGCAGGCCGTCGACCGCTCCCGGCAGGTGATCGCGCTCGCCGGCGACGGCGGGCTGTCGATGCTGATGGGCGACCTCATCTCGATCGGACAGAACAAGCTGCCGGTGAAGATCGTCGTCTACGACAACTCGGCCCTCGGTTTCGTGGAGCTGGAGATGAAGGCCGCCGGCATCGTGAACTTCGGAACCGAACTCGAGAATCCGGACTTCGCCCGCGTCGCGGAGGCCCTCGGCATCCGCGGCATCCGCGTCGAGGAGGGAGCGGGGCTCGAGGACGCCCTGCGCGACGCGTTCGCGACCGACGGGCCCGCGCTCGTCGACGTGCGGTGCGCGCGGCAGGAGCTGTCGGTGCCCCCGGCCATCACCGTCGCGCAGGCGAAGGGCTTCACCCTCTGGGCGCTCCGGACGGTGCTCTCGGGACGCGGCAGCGAACTGCTCGACCTCGCCGACACGAACGTGCTGCGGCGATTGCTGGGCTGAGCGGTGCGGGGCTCCCCACCTCAGGGGATGCCCGGTGTCGCTCGGAACGCGTTCACCGTCGGGTCGATGCGCACCTGCGCCTCGGTCCCGGAGTCGAGGACCGTGTTGCCGGTCGACGCGGTGTCGACCAGCACCGCGGTGACCGGGATCCTCCGCGCCTCCTCGGTCGACAGGAGCGCCTCCACCTGCGCCTCGAACGCGGAGCCGCCCGTCGCGCTCCGCACCTCCCGCGCCACGACGTGGTTGGACGCGATGTAGTTGCCCTCGCCCTCCGCCACCCGGATGATGACGGGCGTCGCACCCGCCGGGCGGATGCTCGCCGGGTCGAGCACCTCGGAGAAGTGGTTGCCGATGACCGAGTTGTCGTTCCCGCTCACCCGGAGCAGGCCGAAGGTGTCGTCGAGCCCGTTGTCGGTGCCGACGAAGGGCTCCCACGGCTCGTGGTCGCGCAGGAAGTGGTTCGACCCGACGAGGACCTCGGAGCTCGCCGCGAGCACGACCATCCCGGGGTAGAAGGAGTGCAGCCGGTTGTTGGTGAGGCTCGAGCGGGTGACGCCCTCGAAGCGCACGCTGCTCGCGCCGCGCGGGAAGACGTTGTTGGCGGTGACCAGCAGGCCGCCGTGGTTCTCGGCGTAGATCGAGTGCCCCCGGAATCCGGCCCCGATGAGGTTGTCGGTGACCTTGGACGCCTGCCCCCACCCGCGCAGCTCGATGCAGTTGCCGCACTCGGCGATGAAGTTGTCGTGGATCGAGAGCGCGTCGGCGTTGTGGATGGTGAGCGCGTGCTCGAGGTAGACGAAGCCCATGCCGGTGATGCGGAAGGAGTCGTTGGCGCTCGCGACGTGGATTCCGGTGCGGCCGTTGAGGTAGCTGTTCTCCGGATGCCGTCCCGACCCGTCCGCCGCGAAGTGCAGCCCGTCGATGCAGAAGCCCGAGAACTCGACCGAGCTGATCCGCGGACTCCCTTCGCGCTCGACGAGGAACGCCGCGCCCGCGCGCTCGTCGGCCCCCGCGGGCAGGTCGACGAGGACGCGGCTGCCGCCGGGCCACAGCTCGTGCAGCTGGGCCCACTCGTCCTCGGGCACGTTGAACCGGATGCTCGACGAGGTGAAGCCGTGGCCCGACCCCTCGATCCGGAGGAAGCTGAGGTCGATGCGCACCTGCGTGCGGAGGCGGTAGTCCCCGGGCGGCAGGGAGATGACGGCGCCCGGCTTCCCGCCGTCGTTCTCGTCGGTCGCGGTCTGGCGGGCCCGGATGTCGGCGATGATGCTGTTGATCACCTCGCCGATGTCGTCGAAGGGGTCGCCGACGGGCCACTCGGTGACGTCGTAGCGGTTCGTGCGTGACATGGATCTCGTCTCTCGGTGTCGTCTTCGGGTTGAGCGCGCTCAGACCGCCTGGCGTTGCGCGCCGAGCTCGTGCAGCTCCGGCAGATCGGCGCCCGCGCGCGAGACGGTGACCGCGGCGGCCCGCGCCGCCCATCCGCCGATCTCCTGGAGGCGCCGCGAGGAGACCGGCCGCCCGTCCCCCCCGTCGGGCCCGAAGACGAGTCCTCGGATGAGCGCCGCCATGAAGGAGTCTCCGGCGCCGACGGTGTCCGCGACGGTCGTCGTCACGGACGGCACGCTGACGCGCTCGGCCGCGCTCGCGAGGTACGCCCCACGGCTCCCCCGCGTGATCCCGGCCACAGCGGCTCCTCCTGCGATGAGGAGGTCGAGCACCTCGTCGAGGGGCCGCCCGGGGAACAGGAACTCGGCATCTTCGTCGCTGAGCTTGATGAGCTGGGCGACGAGCGCGAGCTCCGTGAACCGCGCCCGCGCCTCGCGGGGGTCGCCGATGAGACCCGCGCGGATGTTCGGGTCGAAGGTGATGAACGCGCCGGCCGCGCGAGCCCGGCGGAGGATATCGCTCGTCACCTCGCGCCCGGGCTCGAGGAACGCGCCGAGCGAGCCGGTGTGCACGACCGTCGGCGATCCGAGGTCGGCGAGCTCGCGCGGGTTCCAGCTCACCGCGAAGTCGTAGCGCGCCGACCCGTCGTCCGCGAGGGTCGCGACGGCGGTGGACGTCGGCGCGTCGGTCACGGATTCCGGGGTGAGGGCGACCCCGGAGCGGTCGAGGTGCGCCCGGATCAGCTCCCCGTCGTCGTCGGCACCGATCGCCGTGTGCAGGCGGGTCGCGATGCCCAGCCGCGCGAGCCCCAGCGCCACGTTCGCGGGCGATCCGCCGGGGTGGCGGACGACACGGTCCGGTTCGACGACGGCGTCGATGAGCGCCTCGCCGACGACGAGCGCGTCGATGGTCACCGATTCGCCCCGTCGCTCGACGCGAGCGAGGGGCTCGGCAGCTCGACCTCCAGCCGGCCGTCGACCCAGCGGACCGGATGCGGGTCGGTGATCTCGCCGACCCATCCGCCGTCGTCGCCGTCGTTGCGGAAGGCGAGGAGCTGCCACCCACCGGAACGGTCCTGAACGAGCCGGCCGACGTAGAGCCGCTCGTCGGTGAGCCGGTAGGCATCCTCGAGCCGGAACGGCCCGGACAGCGCCTCCACCGGGAACGCCCAGACGCCCCCGACCGGGTCCTCGGCGCGACGCGACCGCGCGAGCTCGGAGCCGAGGCAGGAGAACAGCCCGACGGGGCGCCCGTCGACGACCGCGAGCTGCACGACCTCGACGTGCCCGAATCCGGCGCCCGGCTCGGAGACCGGCGGTTGCACGGTCCAGCCGACGAGATCCGGCGAGGTCGCGTGGCCGATGACGCCGCGGTCGTCGGGGTCGCCGTGGTTCGCGCGCGCCGTGACGAGCATGTGCCAGAGCCCGCCGTCACGGAACACCCACGGATCGCGCCACGCCTGGTCGGGCCACTGCCGCGTCTCGGCCGTCTCGTACCAGCGGGCATCGGGTTCGAGCACCTGACGCCCCGGCTCGCGGCGCCAGGTGAACAGGTCGTCGGACACCACGGAGCTGATGCGCTGCACGATGCCGCCCTCGGCGCGGCTCACCGCCGTGTAGAACATCCGCCAGAGGCCGCTCTCGTCGCGCACGACCGAACCGGTCCAGGTGGCGAGGTCGTCGAAAGCCGGCGAGTCGTCGGGGAGCACGGCGTCGGCGTGCTCGGTCCAGCTGACGAGGTCCGTCGAGGTCGCGTGGCCGACGGTGGCGCGCCAGTGGCGCCGGTCGGGGTCGAGGAGGGCGCGCGAGGCCTTGAGGAAGAAGAGGTGGTACCGCTCGCCGTCGTCGGCGATCCAGAAGTCCCACACCCAGGAGGCGGCGAGTCGAAGCATGGTGAACCTTTCAGCGGTCCCGCGGCGCGGCGACGGAGCCGCGGACGACGAGCGGGCAGTCGAGACGGGTGGGCTTGTCGGCGAGGAGCTTGTACTCCGCCTCGCCGCGGAGCAGGTGCACGAGCGTCTCGACCGCCCACGCCCCCATCTCGTAGTGCGGCAGGGCCACGGTCGTGAGGCCGGGGAAGAGGTTCGCCGCGATGAGCTCCTGGTTGTCGAACCCGACGATCGAGAGGTCGTTGGGGATGTCGAGGCCGAGCTCGGCGGCGGCGCGGTAGGCGCCCATCGCCATCCGGTCGTTGTAGCAGAAGAGGGCCGTCGGCCGGTCGTGCCGGGCGAGCACCTCCCGCGCGAGCGCGTAGCCGGGGAGCGTCTCCGACGGCGACTGCACGATGAGGCTCTCGTCGATGGGGATGCCGTGCTCGCCGAGCACCTGCCGGAAGCCGACCAGGCGCTCGTGCGTGGCGGGCACGTCGTCGTCGTTGTTGAGGAACGCGATGCGCCGGTGACCCGCCTCGACGAGGTGCGTGACGGCGGCGACCGCGCCGCCCACCTCGTCCGGCACGACCGCCGGGACGATGCCGGCGCGGTCGGTGGAGTCGATGAGCACCGCAGGGACCCCCTGCAGGTTCGGCGGAAGGGAGACGCGGCGGTGGTACATCGTGGCGTAGAGCACCGCCTCCACCTGCCGGTCGATGAGCGTCTGCACCTCCTCGCGGTGGGCGGCGTCGTGCGGCCCGCGCTCCGCGTTGATGATGACGAGCGTGAGATCGTGCTCGCGCGCCGCGTCCTGGGCCCCGAGGATGATGCGGCCGGCGTGCGGCGTGGTCGCGATCTCCTCGCTCAGCAGCCCGATGAGCCCCGAGCGGTTGGTGCGCAGTGCCCGCGCAGCGCGGTTGGGGCCGTAGCCGAGGGTCTCGGCGGCCTCCCGCACCCGCGCGCGCGTCTCCGGCGCCACCCGCATCTGCGGGGTGTCGTTCAGCACGTGCGAGACGGTGGTGACCGAGACGCCGGCGAGCTTCGCCACATCCCGGATGCCGACGTTCTTCACGCCCATCGTCGTCCTCCCTGCGTCGGGGCCCGGCCGTTCATCCTTTCACCGCGCCGAGCGTGAGACCGGCCACGATGTGCCGCTGCAGCAGAAGGGTGAGCAGGATGACGGGGATCGAGTAGAGCGCCGCGAGCGCCGTCATGGCGCCCCAGTCGAGACCGAACTGGGTCTGGAAGTTGGCGATCACGATGGGCGTCGTCTGCGCGCGCACCGAGGTGAGCAGCAGCGCGAACAGGAACTCGTTCCAGGATGCGAGGAAGGCGAAGATCGCGGTCACCGCGACACCACCCGACACGACGGGCAGCACGACGCGCCACAGCGCCCCGAGCCGGGAGGCCCCGTCGACCTTGGCCGCCTCCTCGAGCTCGTCGGGCACCGCCTCGAAGAAGCTCGCCATGAGCCAGATCGACAGCGGCAGCGAGATCGTCGTGTGCGCGATCGCGAGGGCGAAGGAGGTGTCGTTGATGCCGAGCGTGCGCATCGTCTCGACGAGCGGCGCGCCGATCGCGATCGTCGGCACCATGCGCGTGACGAGCGCCGCGACGACGAACACCCGGCCGCTCGGGGTGCGGTACCGCGTCACCGCATACGCGGCGGGGACGGCGAGCACGAGCGAGATGAGCGTGCTGAGCACGGCGGTCACGACGCTGTTGATGAGCGCGGGCACGACGCCGTCCTTCGCGAGCGCCGTCACGTAGTTCTCGAGCGTCCACACGTTCGGCAGCACCGAGGGCGGCACCGCGATCGCGTCGCTCGGCGTCTTGAACGACGTCAGCAGCAGGTACACGAACGGGAAGCCGTACAGCACGAGGATGGCGGCCAGCAGGATCCACAGGATCACCTTCGTCGACAGGCGACGCGTCTCGATGCCGTTCATCGCGCATCCCCCGGCCGCCAGATCGCGAAGATCGCCACCGTCGCGACGACGAGCATCCCCACGAGGTAGATGGTGCCCATGGCGCTCGCGAGCCCGATGTCGCCGTAGCGGGTCATCGTGCGGTAGATGAGCAGGCTGAGCGTCGTGGTGCTCTCCTGCGGACCGCCGTTGGTCTGGATGAGGATGATGTCGAAGGCCCGTGCCGCGTCGATGCCGCGCACGATGAGCGCGACCGCGATGACGGGACGCAGGAGCGGGATGATCACCCGGAACAGCAGTGTCGGGAACCGCGCGCCGTCGATGCGGGCCGCCTCGATGACGTCGCCCGGGATGTTCTGCAGGCCCGCGAAGAGCACGAGCGTGATGAACGAGGTCGTGAGCCAGACGTCGGGCAGCGCGACCGAGAACAGCGCGATGTTCGGGTCGCTCAGCCAGCCGATCTGGCTGGGGCTCTGCAGGATGCCGGCCCGGAACAGCAGCTCGTTGAGGATGCCGAAGTTGTCGATGAGCAGGAAGCGCCACAGGAGCCCGGCGACGACGGGCGCGATCATGAGCGGGTACATGAAGATCGTGCGGAACACCGCCGAGCGCTGTCCGAGGCTCGCGAAGATGAGGGCGACGACGAGGCCGAGGCTGAACTCGAGCGCCACCACGACGACCGTGTAGACGATCGTGCGCAGCGATGCCCCCTGGAACGAGGCCGACGCGAACGCGTTGACGAAGTTCTCGAGCCCGACCGGGGTGCGGGGTCCGCCCGCGATCGGGGAGATGTCGTAGAACGCGTTCGAGACGAAGCGGATGAGCGGCCAGAGCACGAATGCCGCGAGGAAGAGCGCTGCCGGCGCCATGAGGAACAGGGCGAACCGGCGATCGGTGACACGCACGGGGTGGTCCTTCTGATCGGATGGGGTGGCCGACGGCTGCGACGCCGTCGGCCACCGGGAGGTGACGGTCGGCGACTACTTGATGATCGCCTCGATCTGCGCCTTCGCATCCTTCAGGAGGGCGGCGTTGTCGGCGCCCGGCTCGACCGCCTTCTGCAGCATGGGCGTGAGCACGGTGTTGACGATCTCCTGCCACTTCGGCGTCGCGGGGCGGGCGTGGGTGGCCGGCGAGTTGAGCGTCTCGAGGATGGCAGGGTAGTTCTCCTTGCCCGCGACCCCGTCCTGGGACTCGAACGCCGAGATGCGGGCGACGAGTCCGAGCGAGGTGTCGATCGAGAGGTCGTTGTGCTCGTAGGCGAAGGCGATGAACTTCTTCGCCGCCTCCTGCTTGGCACCCGCCGTGGGGACCGACAGGTACCACGCGCCGGGCACGCCCGCGATGCCGCCCGGGCCGCCGATCATGGGCGCCGCGCCGATCTTGCCCTTCACGGGGGCGTCGTCCGGGGTCTGCGTGTAGGCGTGGCCCCAGAACCGCATCATGGCGAGCTGACCCTGGTAGAAGAGGTTCTGCGCGCCGGCCCAGTCGAGCTGCGCCGCGCCCGCCGGGGCGTAGGGCAGCAGGCTCGTGTAGAAGTCGAGCGCCGCGAGGTGGTCGGCGTCATCGATGGTGACCTCGCCCGTCTCGGGGTCGAGCACCATGTGCTCCTCGCCGGCCTGCGAGACGGTGGCGAGCCACTCGGTCTCGACGGCACCCTTGACGTCGGTGCCGTACAGGTCGACCGTGCCGTCGCCATCCGTGTCGCGGGTGAAGAACTCGGCGACGTCGCGGTACTGATCCCACGTGGTCGGCGGGGCGAGCGGGTAGCCGTACTTCGCCTCGAAGTCGGCCTTGTTCTGAGCGTCCTCGAAGAGGTCGGTGCGGTAGTAGAGGATCTCGGAGTTGGTGAAGATCGGCATGCCGACGTACTTGCCGCCCACCTGGGCCTCGGAGACGAGGCCGGGGAACAGGTCGGACTTGACGTCGTCGGTGAAGAGGTCGTCGAGCGGGGCGACGCCGTCGGCGAAGGCGCTCAGCCAGATCGCGTCGAGCGCCGCGATGTCGAACGAGACGCTCCCCGAGCCGAGCTCGGTCTGGATGCGGTCGTAGAGGCCGTCGTAGGGCAGCTCGACGAGCTTGACGGTGGTGCCCGTCTCCTTCTTGTAGAGGTCGGCGATCGGCTGCAGCTCTGCGTGGCCGCCGCCTTCCACGAGGACGGTGAGCTCGTCGGAGGACGCGTCGCCGCCCCCTCCGCCCGCGCCGCAGCCGGAGAGCACGAGCGCTCCCGCCGCCAGCACGGCGGTTCCGAACAATGCGGTCCGGGTGCGACCGCGGGTCTTGCGAAGCTCCATCACTTCGACTCCATTTCTCCGTAGCACTGCTGCTACGCACTGTGTGGGTACCACCGTAACGGTGATCAAACGTTTTGGCAAAACGTCTTGGCACGAGTGTGCGACCGGTCGACGGAGGCTGTCAACGCCAAACAACGGCCAAAATCCGGCCAAAATCGTTTGGCGCATTGACCCGTCCGGAGCCCGGTCCTACCGTCGATCGACTCGCACGGGCCAAAACCATTTGGCCCACGCCCCCTCGACGAAGACGGAGCACCATGAGCGCCGCACCCTCCCCCGACGCCCCGTCCGGCCCGACGCGCCGGGCCGTGATCCTCACCGGAGGCGCGCTCGGCGTCCTCGCCGGCCTCGGCGTCCTCCGTCCCACCCGCGCGGAGGCGGCGCCGGCCGCTCCGGCATCCGCCGCCGCGACCGAGAGACCGCACCGCACGCTGCTCGGCGTGCTCTAGACCACCACCTCGCCCGCCGCACACCTCGACAACCGACACGACACGGGAGACGACCATGCCCTCGACCATCTACGACGTGACCACCTGGACCATCCCCGGCAGCCCCAGCGTCACCGCCTTCACCGACATCGGCGCGATCGTGAACAGCATCATCGCCGACATCAAGGCGAACCAGCCCAGCCAGGCGTCGAAGCCGGGCGCCGTCATCTACGTCCCGCCGGGCGACTACTCGCTGAAGACGCGCATCGTCATCGACATCAGCTACCTCCAGATCAAGGGCTCCGGCCACGGCTTCACCTCGTCGAGCATCCGCTACAACGCGGGGAGCACCGCCGGATGGTGGGAGATCTGGCCCGGCGGCAGCCGCATCAAGGTCGAGAACACCGACGGGAACGCGGAGGCGATCCTCATCAACCGCGGCGGCTCACCGAGACTCAGCTCGATCGAGCTCGTCGACTTCTGCCTCGACGGGCTGTCGTTCACCCCGAACCAGAACAGCTACCTCAACGGCAAGATCGGCATCCGCTCGACGAGCGACACCGACTCGCTCCGCATCGTGGGCATGGGCCTCGTCTACCTGGAGCGCGGCGTCGTGATCACGGGCGCCGACGCGCTGCAGCTGAACGGCAACTTCATCGCCGAGTGCGGCAACTGCATCGAGCTGGTGAGCTCCGGCCAGGCGTCGATGGTGAACGACAACCTGGTGGGCGCCGGGCCGGCGGGGTTCTCGATCTTCGCCGAGGGCCACTTCGGCCTCATCGTGTCGGGCAACAACGTGTTCCCGCGCGGCAAGAGCTCCGTGCACCTGAAGAACTGCACCAACAACACCGTGTCGGCGAACCGCTTCCACGCCTTCTCCTCGGGGATGGTGACGCTCGAGGGCGCCTGCCACAACAACCTCATCGGCACCAACCACTTCCTGCGGAACAAGGAGACGTTCGGCCCCTTCGTGAGCGTGCCCCTCACGACCGACGACCTGTTCGGGCTCGTGCACCTGAACGGAAGCGGCAACACCGTCGTCGGCAACCACTTCTCCTACGACGTGCCCTCCGGCGACATCAAGCCCGCGGGTGCGACGCCCACCCTCGTGCTCGTGAAGTCGGGCGGCAACAACTACGTGGCCACCAACCACCACGCGGCGAACGTCGCTGTGCGCGCTGCCGTCCTCGACGGGAGCACGACCGACACGAAGGTGCTCGACTGCGGGACCGCCGCCGAGTTCCAGGCGCTCGGCTCGGCCACCTACGGCTTCCGCGCGACGCCGTGACGGCGCACCGGGGCCGCGACCCCCTGGGGAGCCGCGGCCCCGGCGCCGGCGCCGAGACGTGCCCGAGGGCGCTACTCGACCGGGAGCGATACCGACGCCATCAGCACTCCTTGTACACGTACCCCGACGAGCCCGACGGCCGCACGTCGACGTTGCGCTGGATCACCGAGTTCGTCGCACCGACGGCGGTGCAGCCCTTGTTCCAGCCCGACGTCGTGTACTCGACCACGTACACGCGGCCTGGGTACATCGCAGTGAACGTGCCGCACTCCGAGTAGCGACCGCACTCCTCCGCGATGGCGAAGTCGAACCCGGTGCCCCCGTTGAAGGTCGGGCCGTCGGTCTGCCACTCCGGGTTGTCGTTGTCGTCGGTGACCGCGTTCTTCTGGCCGATCGCGAGACCGATCGAATGCGCGTGGGTGACGAGCAGCTTCACGTACTCGCGCACCTGGGCGTGGGTCTCGAGACCGGACGACCGCACCTCGAGGTCGATGTTGTCGGGCTCGATCGCCTGATATCCGTCAGCCTTGCACTGGTCGAACCAGGAGGTGATGACGCCCGCCAGCTCGGTGCGCTGCGCGACGGTGCGCACATCGAACACCACCTCGTTCCAGTTGGGATCGACGATCGGCTGGCCGTTCGAGCCCTTCAGGATCACGTTCGGATGGTTCGCGAGCCACCATGCGGTGGTGCCGTACGCGTTCGGGTTCGGGGTCCCCTCATCCGGCTGCGTCTGCCCGACGTTCACGTAGCAGATGTTGTACTTACCCGCCGCGGGTGCCACCGTGCGGTCACGGCTGATCACCAGCACACCCGACGCCGGGGTGTACGGTCCGCCGATCTGGTAGTCCCACTTGCCGTTCGGCGGGGGAAGCACCACGGTGCCCCCGGAGGCCGCGAGGGTCGTCACGTTCAGCGCGCTGGACGCCGCCGAACGGTTGCCGGCGGCATCCCGAGCCTTGACCGTGAACGCGTAGCTCGTGTTCGCGGTCAACCCCGACACGGTGGCGGAGGTGGTGGTGGACGTCGCCGCGGCCGTTCCGCTTCCGTTGACGAAGACCTCGTACCCGGTGACACCCACGTCGTCGGTTGAGGCGTTCCAGGCCAGCGTCACGGACGTCGCCGTCTTGCCGGGGGCGTTCACTCCCGTGGGAGCGCTCGGCGCGGTCGTGTCGGCGGGCGGGGTGCTGCCGCTCACCACGGTGATCGCCTCGTAGTCGAGTAGCGCGTTATCGACGCCGTTCGTCGCCGAGAGCTGCACGCGCACGAGGCCGGCGCTGCTGACGTAGCTCGCGGCGCTCGCCGGGCCGGCGAAGGTGAACTCCTTCCACTTCCAGCTGGTGGCGCCCGAGTTGGTGCCGATCGTCGTCCACGCGCTGGTGCTCCAGTTGTAGAGCGACCAGGTCCAGGCCTGCTCGGCGTTCGCGGGGCCGCGGTAGTTCGCGTCGACCGTGATGCTGGTCACGCTGCTCGGGGCGATGGAGGTCGGCACCTGGTACTGGCGGTATCCGGCGTAACCGGCGCTGACGGTGTCGAACTCGACGTACTTGCTGAAGTTGTCCTGGGTGCCGGACTGGTCCTTCACCGCCAGTTTGGCGGCCGTGCCGCCGCTCGCGATCGAGCCCTTCGTGCTCGTGAGGCTCGCCGGGGCGATGGTGGTGGTCGCGGCGCTCGCCGGGACCGCGGTGAGGAGGACGGTCGCCGCGGCGAGGCCGACCACGACCAGGCCGGCGAGGCTGCGCCGGGCTTTCGGATGCGTCATTCGGTGGTACTCCTTCTTGCGTCGATGCCGAAGTAAACAGACAGAATGAGCGATTCGATCAGGCGTCGGGCCCGAACTGAGCGAGTCAATCAGCGGCACGGTACGAGCGGCGCGCGGGTGCGGTCAACAAAACACTCACCCGCGATGGCGGAACGCTCATCCGAAACGAGCGTGGGAGCGGTACCCGCCGCGCGCTGCGTGAAGAGCGGCGTCGATCGGTCGGTGCCCCTGGAGGGACTCGAACCCCCAACCCTTTCCTTAGGACGGAACTGCTCTTCCATTGAGCTACAGAGGCTGACCGCCCGAGTCTATCGAGCGGATGCGGGGGCGGGCGTCGCGGACGCCGCGGGCCGGATCAGCGCGGGGGCGGGGAGAGGTAGACGGCCGAGCCGGCGTCGATGATGCGCTGGTTGTAGACGTCGGCGCCACCCCAGTTGTACTCCTCGATGAGCACGGAGCCGTTGGCGAGGACGCTGTTGACGTACGCGACGTGGTTGGCGCCCGGGAACCAAGCGACCCAGCCCGGCGACGGGGTGCTGCTGGTGGCCCAGCCGTGGTTCTCCCACTGGCGCTTCCAGGAGGACGCGTTGCCGCCTCCCGGCGTGAGCGACGACCAGTCGTACTTGAAGGGGGTGCCGTAGCTGCCGGCGTCGCGGTTGAGGCGCCAGGCGACGAAGTCGACGCACTGCCGCACGAAGTACCGCAGCGGCGAGAGGCCTCCGCCCTGGCTCATGCCGAGGTCGGTCGCCCACGGGTAGTCGTCGCCGAGGGCCTGCGCGCCGGAGGCGAGGTACTCGGCCATGCGCTTCTGCTTGAGGGCGTCGCGGTAGAGGCGCTTGAGGTCGGAGGCGCTCACCGTGTCGTAGGCGTCGCGCGAGTCGGCGGCCACGGCGGCGGTCGCGTCGACGTCCGCCTTGAGGGCGAGGCTCTGGCCGTCGGACGCGGCGGCGGCCTCGGCCAGCTCGCCGGTGTAGTCGGCGGATGCGTACGCGGGCAGCGTGAGCGAGACGAAGAGCCCGCCGACGAGCACCATGGTGCCAGCCACGCTGAGCCGCTTGCGGGTTCCGCCCGCGCGACGCTCGACGCCGGAGGTCACGGCGCGGCTGGGCGGCGCGGTCGAGGCGCTGGGGGCCCGGCGGCCGCGCGCGCGCTGGTCGGACGCGGGGGTCTCGGCCGCGAGTTCGAAGGTGCCGAACGGCGCGGCCACCTGCGGTGCCGTCACCGGCGAGGCCGCGGTAGGGGCCGCAAGCTGCGGCGCGAGCCCGAGGGATGCGGGGGTCGGGATGCCGGCAGCATCCCGCGCCTCCCGCGCAGCACGACGCGAGCCCGGTTGCGCCGGGGTCGGAGTGGGGGCCGCGACGACATCCGCTGCGTCGGCCGGAGCGGCGACGGTGCTCCGGAGCGAGCGACGCGAGGGGAACTCGGCATTTTCACGAGTAGCCGAGACCGCGTCGGGGCCTGCCTGCTGCGCGAGCTGGCCTGCCGCCGAGTTCGTCGCGGGATGCTGGGGGAAGCCCAGCGCCGCGAGGGTCTCGTTGTCAGTCACGTAGTTGAAGCTCTTCCGGGTTGAAGCGACCCGATCGACGTTACGCGACATCCCCCGAATTGTCACGTCTCGATAACGGCCCGCATTTCAGGGGCAGACCGCCCCGACCACCAGGGATTTCTCAGCTTGAGTACCCCTCACGCAACGGATCCCGTCGCGTTTCGGCCGGAACGCTACGCCGCCGGAGCCAGGAACTCGCGCCACTCCGGCTGCGCCCGCTCCGTGCCCCGCACGAGCCAGGCCGTGCCGTGCGGCGGCCGCGGGGCGAACCGCAGCGACCACCCCATCTCCTGTGGGGTGCGGTCGCCCTTGATGTTGTTGCAGCGCAGGCAGCACGCGACGAGGTTCTCCCAGCTGTCCGCTCCCCCGCGCGACCGCGGGATGACGTGGTCGATCGTCGAGGCGTGCACGCCGCAGTAGGCGCACCGCATGTCGTCACGACGCAGCACGCCCCGCCGCGACACCGGCACCGCCCTCCCGCTCGGCACCCGCACGTAGCGGCGCAGCAGGATGACCGACGGCCGGTCCCACTCCCCGCCGATCCCGTGCACGGGGTTGTCGTCGTCGCTCGCCACGACGACCGCCTTCCCCGACAGCACGAGCACGAGTGCTCTCTTGAACGACACGACGGCGAGCGGCTCGTAGCCGGCATTGAGTACCAGGGTGCGCAACGGGTCTCCTCTCGAGGGAGCCTGCATGGCGTGCAGGCTGTCGAACCTCCCGGAGGAGACCGCGAACGGGGATCGAGAACAGAAAAGGCGCCGTCGCGAACGACAGCGCCTCACACGACCGCGACGTGACAGTGCACGTCGGGCCGGCTGCTGAGCTGTATGCGGAACAGCGCGCGCGCATCCATGGTGCGGATGCTGTGCGCCGTTCGCATGTGCCCTCCCCGGTCCGAAGAATCTCCGAGGACCCCAGGGTAACCCGCGCGGGTGAACACGCGCGGAACGACACAGGACGTGCGGCTACGCCCCGTAGCGCACGAACCAGTGGTTCGGGTTGTAGATGGTGCGCACCTGCACCGTCTTGCCCGGGTAGGGCGCGTCGATCATCGTGTTGCCGCCGAGGTAGATGCCGACGTGGCCGCCGTTGTCCATCGCGACGATGTCGCCGGGCAGCGCATCCGCCGGCGAGATGGGGATGCCACCCGAGCCCTGCGCGCGCGAGGAGTGCGGCAGCGCGACGCCGAACTGGGCGTAGACGTAGGCGGTGAGGCCCGAGCAGTCGAACCCGGCGGGCGTCGAGCCGCCGTAGACGTACGGCACCCCCTGGTACTGGAGCGCCACCTGCACGAGCTGGTTCAGGTCGAAGGAGGGGTACGGCGGGTTCGCGAGGAAGGCCCGGATGCTGGGGCCGCTCGCGACGGACGTCCGCTGCGCCGCGCGCCGCAGCTCCGCGGCCGAGGTGACGTCGTAGCCGTCGCGCTGCTCGGGTACGGCCTCCGCGGCGGCCACGGGCACGCTCTGGGCGTCGCGTTCGCGCTGCAGCTCGACGGCCGCGAACGACGAGTCGACGGGGTCGACGGTCTGGTCCGCGTAGGCGGGGAGGGCGACCGTGGCGACGATGGCGGGGACGACGAGGGTGATGACCGCGAGAGAGCGGATCGGACTACCTGACACGAGCAAGCTCCGCGTCCCGGTCGCCAGGTGACGGCCCCATCCCTTCCGTATGTCACGTCGCCGGGCAGAGGACGGGTGAACGGGACGCCCTGCCGGCGGCCCCGCACCGGATTCGGGTGGCGCGGGGACTCGGAGAGTTTAGGCGGGGATGCGCCGCTTGTCACATCGGAGCGGGCGCTCCCGGCCCCCTCGGGCGGCTCAGGCCTCCACGTAGATGTGGGAGGCGACCTCGTTCGGCAGCTCGAGGCCGTCGCCGAAGCCGTCCACCTGCACGATGACGTACGACCCCGCGGCGGACAGCGTCACCGTCGCGCCGGGGACGACCCCGGCATCCCGCAGCTGTGCGAGCAGCTCCGGCTCGAACTGCACCGGCTCGCCGAGGCGGCGCACCACCCCGGTGCTCTCGCCCGTGGCGGATTCGGTGCGCGCGACGATGCTCTCGACGCCGTCGAGGAAGCGGCCGGCGGGCCGATCGCCGAGCTCGTCGAGGCCCGGGATCGGGTTGCCGTAGGGCGACTCGGTGGGGTGGTCGAGCAGCTCGAGCAGGCGACGCTCCACCTGCTCGCTCATGACGTGCTCCCAGCGGCAGGCCTCGTCGTGCACGTACGCCCAGTCCAGCCCGATGACGTCCGACAGCAGGCGCTCGGCGAGGCGATGCTTGCGCATGACGTGCATGGCGCGGCTGCGGCCCTCGGTGGTGAGGGCGAGGTGGCGGTCGCCCTCGACGACCACGAGACCGTCGCGCTCCATGCGCCCGATCGTCTGCGAGACGGTCGGCCCCGAGTGCCCGAGGCGCTCGGAGATGCGCGCGCGCAGCGGCGTGATCCCCTCCTCCTCGAGGTCGAGGATGGTCCGAAGGTACATCTCCGTCGTGTCGACGAGATCGGTCATCGTGGCCTCCCTGCACGTCGCCATCAGCCTACCTGCAGGCTCAATAGACTCGTGGCGTGCCGGACATCGTGATCCCCCAGAACCTGCTGCCCGCCGACGGCCGATTCGGCTGCGGGCCGTCCAAGGTGCGCCCCGAGCAGCTCGCGCACCTGCAGGCGAACGCCGAGCTTCTCGGCACCTCGCACCGGCAGAAGCCCGTCAAGCAGCTCGTGGGCCGCGTGCGCCAGGGGCTCGCCGAGCTCTTCCGGCTGCCGGACGGCTACGAGGTGGTGCTCGGCAACGGCGGCTCGACGGCGTTCTGGGATGCGGCGGCCTTCTCGCTCATCGAGCGCCGCAGCGAGAACCTCACCTTCGGCGAGTTCGGCGCCAAGTTCGCGCAGGCCGCCGCCGCCCCCTTCCTGGAGGCGCCCCACGTGATCTCGGCGCCCGCCGGCTCTCGGGCCGAGGCGGAGGTCGTGGCGGGCGTCGACGTCTACGCGTGGCCCCACAACGAGACCTCGACGGGTGTCATGGCGCCCGTCACCCGGGTGCACGGCGACGCCGGCGCCCTCACCGTGGTCGACGCGACGAGCGCGGCCGGGGGCGTCGATGTCGATCTGTCCGAGACGGACGTCTACTACTTCGCCCCGCAGAAGAACTTCGCCGCCGACGGCGGCCTGTGGTTCGCGACCATGAGCCCCGCCGCGGTCGCGCGGATCGAGGCGATCGCCGCATCCGGCCGCTGGATCCCGGAGTTCCTGAGCCTCAAGAACGCGGTCGACAACTCGCGCCTCGACCAGACCCTCAACACCCCGGCGATCGCCACCCTCCTGCTCATGGAGGCGCAGCTCGACTGGCTGAACGGCAACGGCGGCCTGGCGTTCGCCGACGCGCGCACGAAGGAGTCGTCGAGGCACCTCTACGCCTGGGCCCAGGAGCGCGCCTACGCGACACCGTTCGTGGCGGATGCGGCCCACCGCTCGCAGGTCGTCGTCACCATCGACTTCGACGAGTCGGTCGACGCCGCGACCGTGGCGTCCGTGCTGCGTGCCAACGGCGTGGTCGACACCGAGCCGTATCGCAAGCTCGGCCGCAACCAGCTGCGCGTGGCGACGTTCGCCGCGATCGACCCCGACGACGTCCGGGCGCTCACGGCCTCGATCGACCACGTCGTCGAGGCACTGTAATCCGCCGGGCTAGGCTCACGGCATGCGGTTCTGGCTGAAGGACAGCGAGCGGCGCCCGGATCCCGAGCCCGTTCCGACGGACGACCGCGCCGCGATCCTCGCGGGGCTCGTGCTGTGGGTGCTCGTCTTCGCGGCGCTACTGGTCTTCGTCGGGCCACTCGTCGAGGCCGGACGCGTCTGGTGGCTGTGGACCTGCCTCGTCGGCATCGGCATCGGGCTCGTCGCCCTCGTCTACGTGCACCGCTTCCGCCGCAAGGCCGACTGAGGCCTCCGACTCGAAGTCGATCCCGTCGTCGGGGTCGTCGCCGAAGTCCTCGTCCTCGTGGTCGTCGAACTCGTCCTCGTCGGCGTCATCGGCGTCCTCGCCGTCCGGCGCGTCCTCGTCCACCGCGTCCTCGTCGTCGGCCCCCGCCTCGGCGGCGGCCGCGGCCTGCGCCGCGCGGTACTCCTGCAGGCGCTCCGACCAGGGAACCCAGTCGGGCGCGAGCAGCGCGCCGTCGCCCGGCAGCAGCTCCGCCTCGAGCACCGTGGGCGCCTCGTCCGGCAGCTGCACGACGGAGACCGTCCAGTGCCACCCCGGATAGCCCGGCATGGTGGCGGCGAACGACAGCGTCACGACGCCGTCCTCATCCGTCGACTGCTCGAGGAGCTCGCCGACCGTGGACTCCGGGGTGATCTCCGCGAGCGCCTCGCGTGCCAGCCGGGCCCGTTCCTCGTCGGTCACGGCGCCTACGCGTCCAGGTCGTCGGCGACCTTGCGCAGCACCGCGGCGATCTTGGCGCCGTGCGCGCGGTCGGGGTAGCGGCCGCGACGGAGGCCCGCCCCGATGCCGTCGAGGAGCTTCACGAGGTCCTCGACGACGATCGCCATGTCGTCCGCCGAGCGGCGGTTGAGCTTGCTGAGGCTGGGCGGCGCGTCGAGCACGCGCACCGAGAGCGCCTGCGCGCCCTTGCGGCCGTCGGCGATGCCGAACTCGAGCCGGGTGCCGGCGCGCACGACCGCTCCGGCGGGCAGCGCGGAGGCGTGTAGGAAGACCTCCTGGCCGTCGTCGGAGGTGACGAAGCCGAAGCCCTTCTCCTCGTCGTAGAACTTCACCTTGCCGGTGGGCATGCCGAGCCTCTCTCGCTGATCCTGGTGCAGGCGCGGGGCATAGTGTTGTCTCGTGCCCGAGAACGCCCCCGTCCCGCTCAATCGTATCGAACGCGTGCTCGCCGCCATGATCGCCGCGGTCATGGGGGTCTCGATCATCGCGATCGTGGCGACGATGATCGCGGCGGCATCCGGAGCCTCCATGTCGGGCGGCATCTGGCCGGCGCTCGTGCTGATCGGCTACATCGGTCTGCCGCTCGCCTTCCTCATGATCGTCACGTTCCTCGTCGCCAGCTCGGTGCGCCGTCGCAGGCTCGCACGGGACGGTGAGCGGTAGCAGCTCGGCTCTCGCGCTCGCGGCTCGGCTGCGGGCGCTGACCGACGACGCCCTCATCGCGCTGCTGCACGCGCGGCCGGTGCGGGAGGGCGGCATCCGCGACGTCTTCGACCTCGCCGAGGCGCTGCTCGATCCCGCATCCGTGCAGGCGGCGCTCACCCGGCTCGACCGCACCTCGCTCGCGGTGCTCGCCGCGGTCGTGCTGCTCGGGCAACCGGATGCGGGGCCGATCGCGGGCCGCGTCGCTCGCCCGGTCGCCGAGGTGCGGCCCGTGCTCGACCGCCTCGCGGAGCTCGCGCTCGTCGCGCCCCTCGACGGGGGTGTCTCCGTCCCCGAGGAGCTCGCGCAGGTGCTGCGCGGCTGGCCGGCGCTCGGCCTCCCCTCCCCCGAGGAGCTCATCGACGCCCCGCCGCCCGCCGCGCTCGAGGCGGTGGCGGGCGACGACCGCATCGCGGCCGATCGCGCGGCGGGGGAACGCGCCTTCGCCGCCGTGACCTCCGTGGGCGAGCTCGTGAGCGCGCTCGAACGCGAGCCGGCCCGCATGCTGCAGCGGGGCGGCGTGGCCCTGCCCGACTGGCGGCGGATGCTGACGGCGACGGGCGCGAAGGACGACGCCCAGCTCGAGGCCGTGCTCGAGCTCGCGCAGGGCGCGGGCCTCGTGAGCCCCGCCGACGGTGCCTGGCGCGTGACCCCGGAGGTCGACGCCTGGGCGGGCGCGACCCGGGTCGGACGGTGGACCGCGCTCGCATCCGGCTGGCTCGACCGCGTGCCCGCCGAGCTGCAGGAGCAGCTGCGGGCGCGCGCGGGCGCCCGCTGGGGCGACGGGCTGCTCGAGTACCTCGACTGGCTCTACCCGGCGGGGGGCGACTGGCTGCCCGAGCGCACCCGCTCGGTCGTGCGCTCCGCCGAGTTGCTCGGCATCGTCGGCGCCTCGGTGCCCTCGACCGCGGGCACCGCCCTGCTCGCGGAGGGGGCGGATGCGGCGGCCGCCGCCGTCGCGCCCCTCTTCCCGCCCGACGTGCGGCAGGTCTACATCCAGCACGACCTGTCGATCATCGCACCCGGGCCCCTCGCGGCCGACGTGGACCGACGCCTGCGGGAGACGGCGGAGGTCGAGTCGGTGGGGCTCGCGTCGAGCTACCGCGTCACCGCGGCATCCGTCACGCGGGCGCTCACGACGGGCGCGACGATCGACGAGCTGCGGGCGCTGCTCGCGGAGGTCTCGCTCACCGGCATCCCGCAGCCGCTCGACTACCTGCTGACGGAGACGGCGGCACGGTTCGGCAGCCTCCGCGTCGGCGCGCTCGACCCGGAGCCCGGGGGCCCGGAGGCGAACGCGCACTCCTACGTGCGCGCCGACGACGCAGCGCTCGTCGGGCAGCTCGTGATCGACCAGACCCTCGGACCGCTCGCCCTGCGCCGCGCGGGCGAGCACCGCGCGGTGAGCCGGTTCGACGCGGAGACCCTGTACTGGGCGCTCGTCGACGCCCGCTACCCCGCCGTGTTCGAGGATGACGCGGGCGCCATCCGCCCGGTGCGCCGCGCGACGGCGCGCTCGCTGCCCGTCGAGGCGGCGGCCGACCCCGCGGAGCGCATCGTCGCCCGCATCCGGGACGCCGCCGCCGACCAGCCGGAGGAGAGCGGCGCCGCGTGGAACGCGCGCCAGCTGGAGCTCGCGATCCGCGGCAAGCTGCAGGTGACCGTCGTCGTGCGGATGCCGGACGGCAGCGAGGTGCCCTACCTGCTGGAGCCGGCCGCGCTCGCCGGCGGGCGCCTCCGCGCCCGCGACCGCCGCGCCGACATCGAGCGCACCCTCCCCCTCTCGCACATCGTGGCCGTGGAACCGACGGCCACCCCGAGCGCCGGTTGAGCAGCCGGCCCGGCAAGCTGCTCGACCAGCGAGCATTCCTGACCCCCGACTAAGCTCGGGAGGTTATGAACGGACCGCTGATCGTGCAGAGCGACCGCACCGTGCTGCTCGAGGTGGCGCACCCGGAGGCGGAGGAGGCGCGGCACGAGCTGGCGATCTTCGCCGAGCTGGAGCGCGCCCCCGAGCACGTGCACACCTACCGCATCACCCGGCTCGGCCTCTGGAACGCGCGCGCCGCGGGCCACACCGCCCAGCAGATGCTCGACACCCTCGAGCGGTACGCGAAGTTCCCGGTGCCGCAGTCGGTCACCGTCGACATCGAGGAGACGGTCGGCCGCTACGGTCGCCTCGTCATCGCGCGCGACGACGCGGGCGAGCTCGTCATCCGGGGCGCGGATGCCGCGGTGCTCGCCGAGATCACCCGCAACTCGAAGGTCGGCCCGTTCCTCGGCATCCGCCGCAGCTCCACCGAGTGGACGCTGCAGCCGTGGGCGCGCGGTCAGGTCAAGCAGGAGCTGCTGAAGATCGGCTGGCCCGCCGAGGACGAGGCCGGCTACACCCCCGGCACCCCGCACGAGATCGAGCTCGTCGAGGACGGCTGGGCGCTGCGCCCCTACCAGCAGCAGGCGGTCGACAACTTCTTCGCGGGCGGCTCGGGCGTCGTCGTGCTGCCCTGCGGCGCGGGCAAAACGCTCGTGGGGGCGGGCGCGATGGCCGCCGCCGACACCAACACCCTCATCCTCGTGACCAACACCGTCTCGGCGCGGCAGTGGCGGGCCGAGCTGCTCAAGCGCACGACGCTCACCGAGGACGAGATCGGCGAGTACTCCGGCCAGACGAAGGAGATCAAGCCGGTCACGATCGCGACCTACCAGATCCTCACGGCGAAGCGGAAGGGCGAGTACGCGCACCTGGCGCTCCTCGACGCGCTCGACTGGGGTCTCATCGTCTACGACGAGGTGCACCTGCTGCCCGCCCCCGTGTTCAAGCTGACGGCCGAGCTGCAGGCCCGCCGCCGCCTCGGCCTCACCGCGACGCTCGTGCGCGAGGACGGCCGCGAGTCCGACGTGTTCAGCCTCATCGGCCCGAAGCGCTTCGACGCCCCGTGGAAGGAGATCGAGGCGCAGGGCTTCATCTCCCCCGCGTCCTGCTTCGAGGTGCGGATCGACCTGCCGCAGTCCGAGCGCCTCGAGTACGCGGCGAGCGCCGACGACGAGCGCTACCGGCTCGCCGCGACCGCCCCCGCGAAGCTGCAGGTCGTCAAGGACCTGGTCGCGAAGCACGCGGGCGAGCGCATCCTCGTGATCGGCCAGTACCTCGACCAGATCGAGGAGCTGTCGGATGCGCTCGGCGCGCCCCAGCTCACGGGCGCCACCCCGGTGCCCGAGCGGGAGCGGCTGTTCCAGGAGTTCCGCGAGGGCACGACACCCGTGCTGGTCGTGTCGAAGGTCGCCAACTTCTCGGTCGACCTGCCGGAGGCCACCGTCGCCATCCAGGTGTCGGGGTCCTTCGGCTCGCGCCAGGAGGAGGCGCAGCGCCTCGGCCGCCTGCTGCGCCCGAAGGAGTCGGGCCTGCCCGCCAACTTCTACACGCTCGTCGCGCGCGACACCGTCGACCAGGACTTCGCGCAGAACCGGCAGCGCTTCCTCGCCGAGCAGGGGTACAGCTACACGATCCTGGATGCGCACGACCTCGCGGCGTGACCACGGGCTGATTTCGACACGCGCCTTCGGCGCTGCTCAATCAGCGGCGCTGCCCGCTGGTCGAGTAGCCGCCGCAGGCGGCGTGTCGAGGCCGGCCCCATCGATCCGTTCGGGCTCGCGACCCGGCACGGTGGCGAGGAACTCCTCGAGGTAGTCGACGGTGAGCCGCCTGGCCTCCGCGATGAAGAACGGGTCGCCCTGCGGATCGGTCAGGAACGCACGCGAGACGAGGGCGTCGGCGATCTCGAGCATGACCTCCACGTGCTCGTACAGCTCGGGGCGGTCCCAGACGTCGAACCGCGGCCGGAAGTAGCCGAGCGACTCGATCGCGAGCAGGTGCTTGTTCGTGGCCGTGGAGCTGAACAGGTGACTGTCGACGCCGTCGCCGAGCCGCACCCAGCGGAACCCCGGCTCGCTGCGGAGCTTCTCGGCGTAGGCGTCGACGATCCGGCGCATCGCGTCCTGCCAGAGGATGTCGGGGTCGGCGATGATCTCGCGCACGACGGCGAGGTATCGCTCGAGGTTGCGTGCGGCGAGCGCGCGCAGGATCGCCGGGGTGTCGGCGAAGTAGCGGTAGATGGCGGCGTGCGACATGCCCGCGCTGCGGGCGATGAGCGTGGGCGTGAGCTGCACGGAGCCCGCCTCGTCGATGAGCGTGGCGGCGGTGTCGAGGATGAGGTCGAGGCGCTGGGCGCTGCGCTGCTGGAGCGGAAGGCGCCGCAGGTCTCCGGGATCGTCCATGATCTCGCCATTATGCTACAGTCCGTAACGTTACACATTGTAGCGTTCAAGGAGACACTGTGGCACCCGTCGGCACCCCTATCCCCGCCCGCATCCGCCACCTCCGCGCGCCCGCGCTCGCCACCGCGGCCCTGCTCACGCCGCTGCTCACCGCATCCCCCGCGAGCGCCGCTACGACCGGCGTGACGAGCTACGCCCAGCTCACGACGGCGTTCTCGGATGCGAACGCCGACACCGTGCGGCTCGACGCCGACATCGCCTACAGCTGGGAAACCACTCATGCGTCCGGCATCGTCACCAACAGCCACACGCTCACCCTCGACCTGCACGGCCACACACTCAGCGTGTTTAACGTGAACATCACGCCGGGCACGACGCTCCGGATCGTCGACACCGGATCCGCCGGTACGCTGCGGGTCACCCCTGACATCTATGGGGGTTATGCGGGTATCGATACCACCGGGGCAACGCTCGAGATCTACTCGGGCACCATCATCGCGAACGGGTCGGCGAGCGGCGGCGCCGGCATCGGCAGTGCCGCAGGCCACGACGCCGGGACCTTCCGGATGCTGGGCGGCACCGTCACCGCGACCAGCGGCGATTGGTCGGCCGCGATCGGCGGCGGCGAGAACGGCGGCGCCGGCTCGATCACGATCAACGGCGGCACCGTCACCGCGAACGGCCGTGGCGACGGCCCGGGGATCGGCAACGGCCCCCACTACGCCGGTGACGCCACGGCGTCGGTGAACATCATGGGCGGCACCGTCACCGCCACCAGCAGCACGAACCGGCAGAGGACCTTCGCCGTCGGCGGTGGGAACGGTGCCTCCGGAGTCGCACTCACCGTCGGCGCCGCGGCGACGCTCACCATCTCCCACGACGAGAAGACCTGGGGCCTCGGCGGTGATGTGCAGAACTCCCGGCAGTGGGGCAGCTATGCGATCGCGGGAACGCTCATCCTCGACGCCAGCGTCCCGATCCCCGCAAACGAGAGCATCAGCATCCTGCCCGGCGGCGTCGTGCGCGGGCCCGGCGCGTTCCAGAAGAACCCGGCGCTCGGCACCGGCGATGCCACCATCTACAACGACGGCACGCTGCTGGCCCACGCCGACAGCTCGATCGTGGTCGCCGGCAACAACTTCACGGTGAACTTCGACGCCAACCGCAGCGGCGCCACCGCGGTCTGGCCGGCCTCGCTCCACATCTACGCGCCGACCCTGGCGGATGCGGGGTTCATCCTCCCGTCGCCCCCGATCGCAGGCAGCACTCTCGCCCGGGGCTGGAACACCGATCCGAACGGCCGGGGCACGGCCTTCACCGCCGCGACCGTGGTCACCGAGGACCTCACGGTCTACGCCGACTGGCCCCTCCGCGGCTCCCTCCCTCCGGTCGGCGGCAACGATGACACGTCCACACCGACGACCACGCCGACGCGCGTGCTCGCAGCGACTGGCGACACGCTCTCGCCGACGATCGCCCTCGCCGCGCTGCTCGCGCTGCTGGCCGGCGTCGCCCTCGTGCTGCGCCGCCGCACGCGCGCCTGACCGACGGTCCGCCACGAGAGCTCACCCGCGGCGGACCTCATCCCTCGGGATGATTCGGGGGTTCACCCGATGACTCGGCCGCGCCGATGTCCGTAGGGTCGAACGCATGAGGTCCACTCGATGATCGAAGCCACCCACCTGACCAAGCGCTACGGCGCCAAGACCGCCGTCGACGACGCATCCTTCACCGTGCGCCCCGGCATCGTCACGGGCTTCCTCGGCCCCAACGGCGCCGGCAAGTCCACCACGATGCGCATGATCGTCGGGCTCGACCGGCCCAGCTCGGGTGCCGTCACCCTCAACGGAACCCGCTACGCCGAGCTCAAGGCCCCGCTCCGCGAGGTCGGCGTGCTGCTGGATGCGAAGGCCGTGCACCCGGGACGCAGCGCCCGCGGGCACCTGCTCGCCCTCGCGGCGACCCACGGCATCCCGCGGAGCCGGGTCGACGAGGTGATCCACCTCACCGGCCTGGACGCCGTCGCCGGCAAGCGCGTGAAGGGCTTCTCGCTCGGCATGGGCCAGCGGCTCGGCATCGCGGCGGCGCTGCTCGGCGACCCGGCGACGCTCATCCTCGACGAGCCCGTCAACGGGCTCGACCCCGAGGGCGTCATCTGGGTGCGCAAGCTCGCCCGCCACCTCGCGTCCGAGGGGCGCACCGTGTTCCTCTCCAGCCACCTCATGAGCGAGATGGCGCAGACCGCCGACCACATCATCGTGCTCGGTCGCGGGCGGGTGATCGCGGACGCCCCGGTCGCCGAGATCGTCGCCTCCGCCACCGGCCAGTCGGCCGTCCGCGTGCGCAGCCCGCACGCCGACCGGCTCGCCGCCGCGATCGCCGGCGAGAACGGCACGGCGACCGCCGACGCATCCGGCCTCACGGTCACCGGCATCCCGGCCGAGCGGATCGGCGAGCTCGCCGCCCGCGACGGCCTCGTGCTCCACGAGCTCACGCCCGTCGCCGGCTCGCTCGAAGACGCCTACCTCGCCCTCACCCAGGACGAGGTCGAATACCACGCGGGAGGGGAGGCGGCATGACCGCGACCACCGAGACCACACGTCCCACGGCCTCCGCGCTCGCGGATGCGCACCTCACGGCGGGCGGCATCCTGCGCTCCGAGTGGGTGAAGCTGCTCACCCTGCGCTCCACCTGGTGGTGCCTCGGCGTCATCGTGGCGCTCACCGCCGGAATCCCGCTGCTCATCTCGCTCGCGATCGGCGACGCCCAGGCGCTCCCGGGCGACGCGGGAGCCGACTTCGGCTACTACAACTGGATGAACGCCACCGTCCTGCCCGTCGGCTTCAGCGTGCTGGCCGCGGCCGTGCTCGGCTGCCTCGTCATCACGGGCGAGTACGGCACGGGCATGATCCGCTCGACCATGACGGCGGCCCCGGGCCGGCTCGGGGCGCTGCTCGCGAAGGCGCTCGTCATCGGCGCCGTCATCTTCGTCGCGAGCTTCGTCGCGCTCGTCATCGGCGCGGCGCTGAGCGGCGCGGTGCTCGGCGCCAAGGGGTACACGATCGACCCCGGTGACGGCCGCGTCTGGGTGACGCTGCTGTCGGCGGCGGGATACCCCGCGCTCGTCGCGGTGTTCTCCGTGGGGGTCGGGGCGATCATCCGCAACTCGGCCGGGGCGATCGCGTCGGTGCTCGGCCTGCTGCTCGTCGTTCCGACGATCCTGCAGCTGGTGGGCGCGCTCCTGAAGGCCGACTGGGCGTTCGACGTGGGCGCCTTCCTGCCGTCGAGCCTCGGAACGACGATGTACACGCCCGTGATCGACCTGGGCGGGATGTCGTTCAGCCAGGGCAGCGTGGAGCTCGCGCCGTGGTCGGCGGCACTCGCCATGCTCGCGTGGGCGGTCGCGGCGCTCGCCGGCGGGGCCGCGCTCGTGAAGCGCCGCGACGTGTAGCGCGTTCGGTGGGCGCGTGTGGTCGCTTCCCCCCGCGGGTGGCCACCACACGCGCCCACTGAGATGTCAGCGGCGACGGTAGCGCAGGAGAAGGGTCGAGCCGGAGCGCAGAACGTGCGCGAGCTCGAGCGCACGCGGATGCGGCAGCTCGCCCGCCGCGATGCGGCGCGCATCCCCGGCCTCGAGCGTCGGCTCGACCGTCACGCACAGCTCATCGACGACGCCGGCCGCGAGCAGCGACCCGAACAGGTGCGGCCCGCCCTCGCACAGGATGCGCGCGAGCCCGCGGTCGCGCAGGGCCGTCACGGCCGCCTCCGCGTCGATGAGCTCGCCGGCACCCGCCTCGACGACGTCGGCGACCTCCGCGAAGGCCCGCACGTCGTGGCCCGCCGTCGTCACGACGACGGGACGGATGGGCGCCTCCGCGAAGATGCGCGAGCCCGGGTCGAGGTCGAGGGCCCCCGACACGATCGCGAACACCGGATGGGGCGTGAGCCCGTTCGCCGTGCGCCACGCGGCCGACGCATCCGACACCCGCAGCGGTCCGTAGCCCTCCGCCCGCACCGTGCCGGCGCCGACGAGCACGACGTCGGCGACGCGACGCAGCAGCTCGAAGTAGCGCCGGTCGGCGGGGTCGCCGAGGCCGCCGGAGAGCCCGTCGCGGGTCGCCGCACCGTCGACCGAGGACACGAAGTTGACCCGCAGCACGGGGTCCGCCCCGCGAAGCGCCTCCACGAGGGCGTCGTCCGAGAGTCCGGGGGCCGGGTCGGGCCAGACCCGGTCGATGGTCACATGTTGTGCTTCAGCCACGCCGGCTCCCGCCATCCGAGGATCGCCTCCGTCATCCGCACCGCCGCGACGCTCGCTCGCACGTCGTGCACCCGCACGATGCGGGCGCCGTTCACGATCGACACCACAGCCGAGGCGAGCGATCCCTCGAGGCGCTCGTACTGCGGCCGGTCGAGGGTCTCGCCGATGAAGTCCTTGTTGGAGAGCGCGACGAGCACGGGCGGCCCGAGCTCGGCCACCTCGCCGAGCCGCCGCGTGAGCTCGAGCGAGTGCAGGGTGTTCTTGTTGAGGTCGTGCCCCGGGTCGACGATGAGGTGCTCGAACGGCACCCCCGCGGCGAGTGCCGCCTCGATGCGGGAGCGCAGGTGGGCGACGACCGTCTGCACGACGTCGTCGTAGCGCGGCGACGGATGCGCGGTGCGCGGTGGCGTGAGGGAGTGCGTGAGCACGAGGTGGCCGCCGCCCGCCGCCACGACCCCCGCCATGTCGGGGTCCCACAGCCCTGAGGTGTCGTTGACCACGTCGGCCCCCGCGGCGAGCGCCGCCTCGGCGACAGCGCCCGAGAAGGTGTCGACCGAGATGACCACGTCGGATGCCGCGCGCACCGCGGCGACGAGCGGCACGATCCGCTCGAGCTCCTCCGCGAGCTCGACGACGGGTCCGCGTCCGAACGGGACGCCGCCCACGTCCACCCAGTCGGCCCCGTCCGCGACCGCAGCGAGCGCCGCGTCCACCGCCCGGTCGAGGGCGAAGGTGGCCCCCTTGTCGTGGAACGAGTCGGGTGTGCGGTTGACGATCGCCATGACGGCGACGCGCCGCGAGAAGTCGAACTCGCGCGCGCCGATGCGGCGCACGAGCGGGGGCGCGGAGGTCATCCTCCGATGCTAGGGCGGCCCGTGCGAACTCCGATGGAAACCGCGACATGTCTGCACGGTGCAGCTATGCCACCGCCTGCGTCGGAGTTCGCGCGCTAGACCTCGCCGAGCGGCACCGCGGGGTCCGCGAGCCGGGAGGGATCGACGCGCTGCCCCGCGAAGCCTGCGCGCACGAGGCGCTCGATGTCGTCGGCGATATCCCACACGTTGACGTTCATCCCCGCCACGACCGCGCCCTGCCGCACCCAGAAGGCGACGAACTCGCGCCCCGCGCGGTCGCCGCGGACGACGAGCTCGGCGTCGGCGGCGAGCCGCGGGAACCCCGTGTACTCCATGCCGAGGTCGAACTGGTCGGTGTAGAAGTACGGGATCGCGTCGTAGGGCGTCTCGTCGCCGAGCATCGAGCGCGCGGCCGCCGGGCCGGTCTTCTCGGCGTTCGCCCAGTGCTCGCTGCGGATGCGGGCGGGCAGTCCCGCCGCCGCGAGCAGCGGGTGCACGGCGGCCGCGATGTCGCCCGCCGCCCAGATGCGCTCGTCCGAGGTGCGCAGGTGCTCGTCCACGTGCACGCCGTCGCCCGTGACGAGCCCCGCGGATGCCGCGAGCGCGGTCGCGGGCGCCGCCCCCACCGCGGCGACCACGACATCCGCCGGCACGACCTCGCCCCCGTCGAGCAGCACGCCCGTGACCGCGCCGCCCTCGCCGATCACCTCGCGCACCACGACGCCGGGACGCAGCACGACGCCGTGCTCCTCGTGCAGGCGGGCGAAGTCGCCGCCGAGCTCCGCGCCGAGCTGCGAGGCGAGCGGAACCTCGCCGCGCAGCAGCACCGTGACCTCGTCGCCGAGGGTGCGCGCGGTCGCCGCCACCTCCATCCCGATCCAGCCCGAGCCGATGAGCACCACGCGCCGCCCTCCTCCCGCGAGGGCGGCGCGCAGCGTGTCGGCCTGGTCGACGGTGCGCAGTAGGTGGACACCCGCCAGCTCGCCTCCGGGGACGGGCAGCGGGTTCGGTGTCGACCCGGTGGCCAGCAGCAGCCGGTCGTAGCCGACGGCGTCGCCGCCCGCGAGCCCGACGAGTCGCGCCTCGCGGTCGAGTGAGACCGCGGTCGAGCCCGGCACGAAGCGGATGCCGTGCTCCGCGTACCAGCCGAGCGGATGCACCTCGAACGAGTCGCGCGCCTCGTCACCCGCGAGGTAGCCCTTGGAGAGCGGCGGGCGGATGTAGGGCGGATGCGCCTCCGCGCCCAGGAGGGCGATGTCGCCGTCGAAGCCGCGCTCGCGCAGCTCCGCCGCGGCCCCGGCGCCCGCGAGCCCGGCGCCGACGATCACGATGCGCTCAGAGGTCATGCTCCGATGCTAGGCCGCGCCCCCTCTCCGGGGGCAGACCACACGGTCATGATGTTTCAGGTGACATTCAGGGAACATGCAGGATACAATGGCGCCATGAGCGACGGACCCAAGATCCTCATCGTCGACGACGAGCCCAACATCCGCGACCTCCTCACCACCAGCCTCCGCTTCGCCGGCTTCGCCGTGCGCGCGGTCGGCAACGGCGCGCAGGCCATCTCCGCGGTCCTCGACGAGGAGCCCGACCTCATCATCCTCGACGTCATGCTGCCCGACATGAACGGCTTCGGCGTCACCAAGCGGCTGCGCGCGTCCGGCTACACGGCGCCCATCCTCTTCCTCACCGCCAAGGACGACACCGAGGACAAGATCACCGGCCTCACCGTCGGCGGCGACGACTACGTCACCAAGCCCTTCTCCCTCGACGAGATCGTCGCCCGCATCAAGGCCATCCTGCGCCGCACCATGCAGGACGAGGAGGACGCGATCATCCGCGCCGGCGAGCTCACCATGGACCAGGACACCCACGAGGTCACCGTCGGCGACATCCCGGTCGAGCTCTCCCCCACCGAGTTCAAGCTGCTGCGCTACCTCATGCTCAACCCCAACCGGGTGCTGTCGAAGGCGCAGATCCTCGACCACGTGTGGGAGTACGACTTCAACGGCGACGCGGGCATCGTCGAGAGCTACATCTCCTACCTGCGCCGCAAGATCGACCAGCACTCGACCGAGCCGATGATCCAGACCAAGCGCGGCTTCGGCTACATGCTCAAGACCGCGAAGGCGTGACCCGCCTGGCGGGCGCCGGACGGCGGATGCGGGGCGCCTGATGGCGAAGCTGCACGCCTCGTTCGAGCGGTGGTGGAACGGCATCTCGCTGCGCACCAAGATCACCGGCGTCACCGTGCTGCTGCTGACGTTCGGGCTCGCCGTCGCCGGCATGGGCACCATGACGGTGCTGCGCACCTACCTCTTCGACCAGCGCGACGCATCCGTCAGCTCCTGGTTCCAGCAGGTGCTCGGCACGGCCGACACGGCGCCGAGCAACCTCGCCAACTGCAACTTCCGCTACGAACCGGGTTACCTCGTCGCGATCGTCGACGCACAAGGCCACATCGTGTGCGACAACGTGCCGGAGGGCGTCGTCGAGCCCGACTTCTCGTACATCACGCTCGGGTGGAGCGTGCCCCGCGACGGCGACTTCGCGACGCTCACCGACGCCTCGGGAATCGGGCAGTGGCGGGTCAAGGTGACCGTGCTGACGGGCTCGGACGGCTCCCTCGCGACCCTCGTGGTGGGCAGAGATCTCACCGACATCGACACAACGATCACGCGCTACAGCCTCATCTTCTTCCTCTTCGCGATCGCGGTCGTGCTGCTCGGCGCGGCCGTCACCCAACTGCTCGTCACGAGCACCTTCGCGCCGCTGCGCGACGTCGAGCGCACGGCCGCGCGGTTCGCCGCCGGCGACTACAGCCAGCGGCTCGGCGGCGCGACCCCGAACACCGAGGTGGGTCGCCTCAACCGCTCGCTCAACGCGATGCTCGCCCGCATCGACCTCGCCCTCGCCGACCGGCAGCGGGCCGTCGAGCAGATGCGCCGCTTCGTCGGAGACGCGAGCCATGAGCTGCGCACCCCCCTCGTGTCGCTGCGCGGCTACGCCGAGCTCTACCGCATGGGCGCCCTGCAGAACCCCGACGACGTCGCGCAGGCGATGGACCGCATCGAGCGCGAGGCGATCCGGATGGGCGGCCTCGTGGAGGACCTGCTCGAGCTGGCGCGCCTCGACGAGCCCCGCACCGTCGTGCACGAGCCCGTCGACCTGCTGCCGATCGCGCAGGACGCGGCGCTCGACGCATCCGCCTCCGCCCCGCTGCGGCGCATCACGGTCGTGGTGCCCGAGCCGATCGAGCCCGAGGCGGAGCGCGTGGACACCGTCCCGTCCGCCGTCGACGAGGCGCCGGCCGCCTCCCCCGCGACGACCACCACGCCGCCCGCGACCACGATGACGGGGCCCATCGCGTTCGCCGGCTCGGCGCTCGCGCGGCTGCGGCGCCGCCGCCCCGCGGTCGCGGAGACCACCGCCGCGACGACCACGACGGGCGCGGTCCCGCTTCCCGAGGTCGGCCCGATCGTGCGCGGCGACGAGGACAAGCTGCGCCAGGTCGTCACCAACCTCATCGGCAACGCGATGCGGTTCACGCCCGACGACAGCCCCATCGAGCTGGAGGTGGGCGTCGACCGCGCCGGCGGCTACGGCGTCATCTCGATCGTCGACCACGGGGACGGGATCCCGCCGCAGCTGCGGGAGAAGATCTTCCAGCGCTTCTGGCGCGCCGACACCTCCCGCACGCGCGAGACGGGCGGCTCGGGACTCGGCCTCGCGATCGTCGCGGGCATCGTCGCCAAGCACGAGGGGCACGTCGAGGTGCTCGAGACGCCCGGCGGCGGCGCGACCTTCCGCGTCAGCATCCCGCTCCTCAACAGCCCCGACGAAGACGCGGAGTCCACGGATGCGGCGGGCGGCGACGCGGGGCCCGCGGCACGTCCCTAGCGTGGCGCCATGAGCACCTTCCAGGTAGACAGCGAAGCCGTCCTCGCGCACGCGACGGCCGCCCGGCAGACCGTCGGGCGCATCCAGGGCGAGGTCACCGCCCTCCACACCCAGCTCGAGCAGCTGCAGTCCTCGTGGACGGGCGGCGCCGCCGCCGCGTTCCACTCGGTGGTCGCCGAATGGCGTGTCACCCAGCAGCGCGTCGAGGACTCCCTCACCGCGATCGGCACGGCCCTCGCCCAGGCGGGTCAGCAGTACGCCGACATCGAGCAGCACAACACGAGGCTGTTCCTGCGGTAGACGGGTGGGAGAAACACGAAGCGGGCGGCTCCTTGTGGGAGCCGCCCGCTGATCGTTGTGGGACCTAGAAGTCCATTCCGCCGCCCATGTCGCCGCCGGCGGGGGCCGCGACCTTCTCGGGCTTGTCGGCCACGACGGCCTCGGTGGTGAGGAAGAGGCCCGCGATCGAGGCCGCGTTGAGCAGCGCCGAACGGGTCACCTTCACCGGGTCGCTGATGCCGGAGGCCAGCATGTCGACGTACTCGCCGGTCGCGGCGTTGAGGCCCTGGCCGACCGGGAGGTTGCGCACCTTGTCGACCACGACGCCCGGCTCGAGGCCCGCGTTGAGGGCGATCTGCTTGAGCGGCGCGTCGATCGCGACCTTGACGATGTTGGCACCGGTGGCCTCGTCGCCCGTCAGCTCGAGCTTCTCGAACGCCGTCTTGCCCGCCTGGATGAGGGCGACGCCACCGCCGGAGACGATGCCCTCCTCGCCGGCCGCCTTCGCGTTGCGGATGGCGTCCTCGATGCGGTGCTTGCGCTCCTTGAGCTCGACCTCGGTGGCCGCGCCCGCCTTGATGACGGCGACGCCGCCCGCGAGCTTGGCGAGGCGCTCCTGGAGCTTCTCGCGGTCGTAGTCGGAGTCGGTGTTGTCGATCTCCTGACGCAGCTGCTTGACGCGGCCGGCGATGGCGTCGGCCGAGCCGGCACCCTCGACGATCGTGGTCTCGTCCTTGGTGACGATGACCTTGCGGGCCTGGCCGAGCAGGTCGAGGGTGGCGTTCTCGAGCTTGAGGCCGACCTCCTCCGAGATGACCTGGCCGCCCGTGAGGATCGCGATGTCCTGCAGCTGGGCCTTGCGACGGTCGCCGAAGCCGGGGGCCTTGACGGCGACCGACTTGAAGATGCCGCGGATCTTGTTCACGACGAGCGTCGCGAGCGCCTCGCCGTCGACGTCCTCGGCGATGATGAGCAGCTGCTTGCCCGCCTGGATGACCTTGTCGACGATGGGCAGCAGATCCTTGATGTTCGAGATCTTGCCGTTGACGATGAGGATGTACGGGTCTTCGAAGACCGCCTCCTGGCGCTCCGGGTCGGTCACGAAGTACGCCGACAGGTAGCCCTTGTCGAAGCGCATGCCCTCGGTGAGCTCGAGGGTCGTGCCGAAGGTGTTCGACTCCTCGACGGTGACGACGCCCTCCTTGCCGACCTTGTCGATGGCCTCGGCGATGAGCGCGCCGATCTCGGGGTCGGCCGCGGAGATGGATGCGGTGGCCGCGTACTCCTCCTTGGTCTCGACCTCCTTGGCGTTGGCGCGCAGCTCGGTCTCGACGGCCTGGACGGCCTTCTCGATGCCGCGCTTGAGGCTGATGGGGTCGGCGCCGGCCGCGACGTTGCGCAGGCCCTCGCGCACGAGCGCCTGGGCGAGCACGACCGAGGTCGTGGTGCCGTCGCCCGCGACGTCGTCGGTCTTCTTGGCGACCTCCTTGACGAGCTCCGCGCCGATCTTCTCGTACGGGTCGTCGAGCTCGATCTCCTTGGCGATGGAAACGCCGTCGTTGGTGATCGTGGGGGCGCCCCACTTCTTCTCCAGCACGACGTTGCGGCCGCGGGGCCCGAGGGTGACCTTGACGGCGTCGGCCAGGGTGTTGAGGCCGCGCTCGAGGCCGCGACGGGCCTCCTCGTCGAAAGCGATGATCTTAGCCATGGGTTAGTGTCGTCCCTCCCGGACGTGATCCACAGTGAATTGGCACTCAGTGATCGCGAGTGCCAAGGATCAGTCTGGCACTCGCCGGGGGGGAGTGCAAGCCGAGCGGGACGCGTTCGCGCGAGGCGAGCACGGCATCCACGATCAGGCCGCGGGCACCTGCGTGACCGACCCCGAGTTGGGGACGAGCTCGAACCAGCTGTTGCCGGGCGCGAGGCGGATGACGGCGCCCGTGTCGTCGACGAGGCGGATGGGGGTCGTGCGGTCCGGCTTCGACCACGACGCGTGCACCATCCCCCCACCCGAGAGCACCCACGCCTCGCCTCCGCCGACGAGCTCGGTCTTCGGCACCCCGCCGTCGTTGGACACCGGCACCCGCACGATCACGACGTTGACGGCGGACAGCTGGGCCCCCGCCGAGTCGAGGTCGACCTCCCCCATCTGCGTGCGCAACCAGCGGGCGGACGCCGCATCCCAGCGCCAGGACGGGTGCGACGAGCCGCCGAACACGAGGTCCACGCCGGCGACGACCGCCCCCTCCCGGGCCGCGGTCGCACCACCCGGCTCGTCGGCGTAGGCGTACTGCTGAGGTGGCGGGGCGATGTCCGTGTGCATCGCGATAAGCTCGGGCGCCTTCACGATCACGTTGTGCGGCGCGTCCTTGTCCTTGGTGCGGTACATGACGTCCGCGGTGTCGGACTGGCCGTGGATCGCGTTGTACACGTTCGTCGAGCGCATGAGCTGCACGAAGCGCTGCTGCCCGCCCGAGTACGCGACGATGCCGCCGAACGGCGAGATGATGTCCGGATCCATGGGCCGGATCGAGCGGATGGGCCCGATCTCGGCCGGAATGTTCGAGTGCCACACCGCCACGTAGCGGGTGAGCCCGCCCTCGACGAGCTCCTCGAACACGAGGTCGGTGTACTGCAGCCCCACCTGCGGCCGCGCATCCCAGTGGTTGTCGATCTTCGCGGCGAGCGAGGGATGCGCGAGGCTCGCGGGGTCGTCCACCGCCACCCCGGTGAGCGGCGCCAGCACGACGGGCGCCGGGGTCTCGTAGTCGGAGGTGTAGCTCGGCGTGGGACTCGGCATCGGGGCGGGCGTCGCCGTCGTGCACCCCGCGAGCAGCCCGGCCGCTCCCACGAGCGCCGCGACCGCGTGAAACCGTCGCCGCCCCCGCACCATGAGCGACATGCTAGGACGCACCCCGGGGCGGCCCGCCGTCATCCGCGGCGCGTCCCCGAGGCGTGTCCGGCGGCTCAGACGGGACGGACGGCCTCGGCCTGCGGGCCCTTGGCGCCCGTGCCGAGCTCGAAGGTGACCGCCTGGCCCTCCTCGAGCACCTTGTACCCCGGCATGTCGATGGCGGAGTAGTGGACGAACACGTCCTGCCCGCCCTCTGCGGTGATGAACCCGAAGCCCTTCTCCGCGTTGAACCACTTCACGGTCCCGTTGGCCATCGTCGTGCTCCCTGCTTGCTCGTGACACCGCGCCACGGCCCTCCGGGGCCGGCGCATGGGGCGATGCTAGCGAGCGGAATCGAGCGGGATTCACACGAGGGGGCCGATTCCGGGCCCCGTGCGGAAGATTCAACGCAGATTAAACACCGGCGTAACACCGGGCCGCCGAAGCGGCGTCGCGCGACGCCTCAGCCCGCCGCCGGGGGAACGTAGTCGGCACCCAGCACGACCGTGATCGCGGCCACCGGGAACGCGTCGGAGAGCTGCACGTCGCTCGCACCGACCAGCTGGCCGATGCCGCGCGCGGCTCCCTCGTCGTCCGGGTTGGAGTAGTAGACGATCGTGGTCGGCTCCTCCGTGTTGGACGCGGCGGCGCGGCTCGGGTTCGGCCACCCCGCAGCGGCGATCTGGTCGCCCGCCGTGTTGGAGAGCCCCTGCGTCGGGGTGCCGTTGAGCACGGCGAGCGTGAGCTGCTGGAGGTAGGCCGGGTCGAGGGTCGTCGGGTCGGTCACGGGCTCCGCCGTCTCGACGACGGTCGGCGTATCGGACGGCGTCGGCGTCTGCTGGCCGAACGGCAGCTCGAATCGCGAGTCGAGCGTCGAGAGCGCGAACAGGCCCGCGACGACGAGCACGGCGGTCGCGAGCACGGCCCACGCGAACGCGATCCAGCCGCGCCCGCGCTTGCGAGGTGTGCGGTGCGCGCCGACGCGGTCGACGTCGGTGGGGATGTCGTCGAAGCGGTCGCGGGGGAAGCTGGCCATCTAGTCGATCGGGTCCTGAGTCTCGATGCGGAGGGTGCGGGAGGCGCGGGCGGCCACCCGGGCATCCCGCACACGCTGCAGTCGGCGCACCAGGAGTGGATCGTGGCGCAGCGCTGCCGGCGAATCGAGTATCGCCGACAGAAGCTGATAGTAACGTGCGGGTGCCACATCGAACTCCGCACGGATGGCGGAGGCCTTGGCCCCCGTGCGGCCCGTCCACGCGCTCTCGAACGCGAGCACGCGCGCGGAGAGCGGGTCCAGCTCGCCGGCCGGCGTGAGGCGCGCCGCTCCCGAGTTCGCGGACATGCGGCACCTCCTCAGGCTTGCGAGCCCGCTTCCCGGGCCGCCTCGGCCAGCCTAGGAGCCGCACGCCGCGGCATCCGCGCGACCCGCGGGGCTCGCCGGTCTCCAGACGCACTCGCGCCCTCAGCGCTGACGGGTCGCAGGGGTGCGTGCTCCCACGGAGGTCAGCCGACCGCCGTGCGGGGAGCCGGATGCGAGGGGCTCGCCGTCGATGGCGAGCACGAACGCGGCGTCGGGGTCGGCGCGACCCTCCGCCACGAGCGCGTCCCAGCGTCCCGCGACCTCCGGCAGCGCCGCACGCGCCTCGAACGTCACCGCGCGGGCGCCGACGTCGCGGATCGCGCCGAGCAACCGCGCCCGGTCGGGCGGCGGCAGGTAGACGGCGGTGCCGAGCGAGGCGACGACGAGCGTCGACCCCCGGGGGGCGGCGGCGGCGAGCGCGCCGAGGGAGGCGAGCGCGTCGCCCGCCACCACCTCGGGCGGCTCGAGCCGGGCCGCCGCGAGCGCCTCCCGCAGCCGGGCGCGGCGCTCGGGCCGGTCGGGCGGCAGCGACGCCTCGAGCCAGCGCGCGTCCTCGGGGTCGGCGGCATCGAGCGGGGCGAGGTCGACGCCGCGCCGCCAGCGGATGTCCGGGAGCGCCTGCGGGACGAGCGTCGCATCCGTCTCCGCCTCGAGCACGGGCGGCCCCTCCCCGAGGACCGCGAGCCCCCCGGGTGTGCGGAGGCGGTAGCCGTAGCGGTCGGGGATGAGGCAGAGCCCCGCCGACGCACCCAGCTCGACGAGCGCGATCGGCCCCGGGATGCGGGCGAGCGCGACCGTGAGGGGGACGCAGCGCCCCGGCTCGTTGGTCTGCACCCGCCGGCGCGGGAGCTGCTCGGCGACCGCGTCCGCCCGGGCGAGCACCGCATCCGCCCACACCGGGTAGTCGGCGTCGGGGGCGCCCAGCTGGGCCGCGACCGCGAACAGCAGGGAGGGTTGCCGCGCGGGGGGCGGGAGCGCGTCGAGGAGGGCGAGCAGGCGGGGGTCGTCGGCGACGCCCAGGCACCACTCCACCTGCCGCGCGGAGGTCGCCGCGAGCTCGCGCGCCGCCCGCAGGTACCAGTCGCGCGTCGACTCGGTCATCCCCACATCATCCGGGAACTCCGCGTCGCCCCGCGACGTTGCACTCAGCGGGTCCTCCCCCGGGGACCCTACGATGTGCGAGGAAAGGGAACGCGATGGGCTACAAGGTCACCAAGACGGACGACGAGTGGCGCGAGGAGCTCGGCGACGACCGCTTCCGCGTGCTGCGGCAGGCGGGCACCGAGCGGGCCTGGACGGGCGAGCTGCTCGACGAGCACCGCGCGGGCCTCTACACCTGTGCCGCGTGCGGCGCCGAGCTGTTCAAGAGCGGCACGAAGTTCGACTCCGGCTGCGGCTGGCCGAGCTTCTACGACTCGGTGAACCCGGATGCCGTCGAGCTCATCGAGGACCGCTCGCTCGGCATGGTGCGCACCGAGGTGCGCTGCGCCAACTGCGGCGGCCATCTGGGGCACGTCTTCGACGACGGCTTCGGCACCCCCACGGGTCTGCGCTACTGCATGAACTCGCTCTCGCTCGGCTTCCAGGCCCAGGGCGAGGGTGCGGACGCGGCCGCGGGCGCCGAGAGCTGACGATGGGCGCGAAGGGCTCCGCCGCGGAGGCGATGCTGCGGCGGCGGTCCCACTCATCGGTGGGCGACGAGGCACCGAGCGAGAAGGAGCTGCTGCGGCTGCTCGAGGTCGCCGGCACCGTCGCCGACCACGCGGCTCTGCGACCCTGGCGCGTGATCGCGCTGCGGGGCGAGGCGCGCGAGCGCGTGGGGCGGGCGATCGCGGAGGCGACCGGCGCCACCGGGTCCGACGCCGAGAAGCTCGCCCGGAAGCCCTTGCGCGCCCCGCTGCTGCTCGCCGTCGTCGTCTCGCCGAAGCCGAGCGGCAAGGTCGCCGACTGGGAGCAGGAGGCGGTCGCCTCCGGGGTCGCCCACGCGCTGAGCCTGCTGCTCGACGAGGCCGGCTGGGGCGTCATGTGGCGCACCGGCCACTACACGCGCTCGGGCGCCGTCCACCGCGCACACGAGCTGGGGCCGGACGAGCGGCTCATGGGCTGGCTCTACGTCGGGTCGAGGCCCGAGAAGAAGAGCGGGCGCCGCAAGCCCATCACGGCGAGGAAGCACCTGACGAGTCTGTGACGCGCTCGGGCGCGAGGTGCCCGGGCCGCCGGATCGACGCGACGCCGACCGCCGCGATCGCGAGCGCCGCCCCGCCGACCGTCGCGAGGTCGAGGCCCGCATCCGCGACGGGCAGCAGCGCATCGAGCAGCACGGCGGCCGTGAGCTGGCCGGCGATCGTCGCGAGCCCGAAGAGCAGCACCCCCGTGAGCGGGACGATCGCAGCCCCGCCGGCGATGAACGCGATGCCGATGACCCCGCCCAGGTAGAGCACCGGATCGCTCGGCAGCGCCGGGGGCGCGCCCATCACCGCGACGTCGATGCCTGCGGCGACGGCGAGCACGATCGTGCCGGCGAGGAAGCTCACGAAGGTCGCGGCGAGCACCGAGCCCGCCCGCTGGCGCAGCTGGCCGTTGACGGCCTGCTGCCACGACATCCCGGTGCCCGCGACGAGCGGCAGGAGCAGCAGCCACCACGGGGCGTCGCCGCGCACCCGGTCGGAGACGGCCCAGATCACGGCCGCCACCGCGAGCACCGCGCCGAGGACGCGCGGCAGGGTCAGCGGCTTGGGCACCATCGCGCCGATCCCCCGACGGTCGATGAGCAGCGAGCCGACCGCCTGGCCGCCGACGATCGCCACCGTGAACAGGGCGACGCCGAGCACCGGGGCCACGAGCCCCTGCGAGGTCACCATGAGCGCACCCGCGACCCCGCCGAACAGGAACCAGGGCGACATGCTGCGGTCGCGCACGGCCGAGCGGATGCGGCCGAGACCGGCGCGCGCGTCGCGCCGACCGAGCAGCGCGAGGGCGCAGAGGACCGTGCCGATGCCGAAGGAGATGAACGCCGCGATCACTCCGCCGCCCACCTCGACGGCGAGCTCGCCGTTGATGCGGGCCTGCACGGCGATGAGCGCACCCGCGACCACGGCGCAGACGAGGGCGGCGGTCGTCACGAAGGGGCGAACCGCGTGCTCGTGCGACATGACCCTCCGTCCCTGGAGCCTCCTGTCGGATTCGAACCGACGACCCTCGCTTTACAAGAGCGACGCTCTGGCCAACTGAGCTAAGGAGGCGCGCGCGCCCTCACCCCTCGGGCTGCGGTCGACGCGGTTGACAGCCTACGGCGCTACGGCGCGGTGGTGGCCGTGGGAGCCGGTGTGGGGCTCGGCGTCGGCGTCGCCGTGTACGCGTCGCCCGCCGCATCCGTCACGAACTGGGCGAGCTCCTTGGCGTCGAAGTCCTTCGTGTACTGGAACCTCTTGCCGTCGACGATGATCGTCGGTGCCGTCGTGATGGCGGGGATGTCGGCGTTCGGGATGGGCCCATTGAGCGCGCGCACCGTGGCGGCCTGCACCCAGGACGCGAAGCGCTTCTTCTCGATGCAGGTCTTGATCCGCGCGCGATCGGTGACGCCGGCGTCGACCGCGCGGGAGAGCAGCTCCTCGTCGGTCAGCCCCTCCGACCCCTCCTCGGGCTGATCGGCGAACAGCGCCTCGTGGAAGTCGAAGAACGCGTCGGGCGAGTACTCGGCCACGCACGCCGCGGCGTTGGCGGCCCGCAGCGAGTACTGGGTGCCGGCCGACTTCGTGGTGAGCAACGCGATGGGGTGGATCTCGATGGTGGCGGCGCCGGACGAGACCCACTTGCGCAGCTGGGCCGCGTTGTTCTGCTCGAAGGTGCCGCAGTTGCCGCAGAGGTAGTCGACGTACACGCGGATGTCGATGACGCCCGTCTCGCCGGGCTCCGACGCGACGGGGGTCGCGCTCGGCGCGAGGCCCGGGGTGCGCACGGCCTTGAGGTCGGCGCCGATGCGGATGCCGTCGCTCGCCATGTTGAGGGGCCCGCGGGCGGGACCCTGGTTCACCGTGATGAGCGTGACGGCGACGACGGCGATCACCACGAGCGCCCCGCCGACCACGCTCGACAGGATGATGAGACGGCGACGGCGCTCCTGCTTGCGGTGCAGGGCGCGCAGTTCGCGGGCGCGCTCCTTCGCGGCAGCCCGGGCATCGTTGCCGCCGGGCTCCGGGCGATCGGACTCGCCGTAGGTCATCGATCCTCGTTCTCGGGTGTGGGGAGCGCGTTCGAGAGAATACGACGCGCGGGTGCAGGGGCGCCACTCGGCTCCGCGGTGCGATGCTAGGCAGCCAATCTGGGAACCTTCCGGACGCCCCCTGAAGGCGGGGGGGGCCGCGGCGCTGTGTCATACTGAGCGGGATCGTCGGCACCGACGCCGGCGGTCTTTCCATTCACTACGGATCGTCCGGCACGTACCTGCCGGTGAAGGAGAACGAATCACCATGGCATCCGTCACTTTCGACAAGGCCACCCGCATCTATCCCGGATCGACCCGCCCCGCGGTCGACGCGATCGACCTCCAGGTCGATGACGGCGAGTTCCTCGTGCTCGTCGGGCCCTCCGGCTGCGGAAAGTCCACGACCTTGCGCATGCTCGCCGGCCTCGAAGAGGTCAACGACGGCCGCATCCTGATCGGCGACCGCGACGTCACCGACGTGCCGCCGAAGGACCGCGACATCGCGATGGTCTTCCAGAACTACGCCCTCTACCCGCACATGACCGTCGCCGAGAACATGGGCTTCGCGCTCAAGATCGCGGGCGTCGGCAAGGAGGAGCGCGCCGCGCGCGTCCTCGAGGCCGCCAAGCTGCTCGACCTGGAGCCCTACCTCGGCCGCAAGCCGAAGGCCCTCTCCGGTGGTCAGCGTCAGCGCGTCGCCATGGGCCGCGCCATCGTGCGTCAGCCCCAGGTGTTCCTCATGGACGAGCCGCTCTCGAACCTCGACGCGAAGCTCCGCGTCCAGACCCGCACCCAGATCGCCTCGCTGCAGCGCCGCCTCGGCGTCACCACGGTCTACGTCACCCACGACCAGACCGAGGCCCTCACCATGGGCGACCGCATCGCGGTGCTCAAGGACGGCATCCTGCAGCAGGTCGGCTCGCCGCGCGACCTGTACGAGACGCCGAACAACGTGTTCGTCGCGGGCTTCATCGGCTCGCCGGCCATGAACCTGTTCCAGGCGGACGTGGTCGACGGCGGCGTGCGCTTCGGCACCTCGGTCACCCCGGTCGAGCGCGACGTGCTCGCCTCGGCCAAGGGCGGCAAGGTCATCGTGGGCGTGCGCCCCGAGGATGTCGCGATCGCCAAGTCGGGCGAGGGCCTGACCGTCGAGGTCGACGTCGTCGAGGAGCTCGGCGCCGACGGCTACCTGTACGGCCACACCGAGCTGGACGGCCACCGCGTCGACATCATCGCGCGCGTCGACGGCCGCAACCACCCGGACGCCGGCGAGAAGGTCGTCGTCACCCCGGTCCCGAAGCACGTGCACGCATTCGACGTCGAGTCGGGCGACCGCCTCAACGCCGCGCCGATCGCCGCGTCGACGATCGCGTAACGCATCCGCTTCACCGGAGGCCGCATCCCCGTCCGGGGGTGCGGCCTCCGTCGTTCCTGCGAATAGGCTCGGGGCGTGAGCTCGCTCTCGATCACCTCGGCCGTTCCCGACCCCGCGCTTCTCGACCTGCCCTGGGATCTGCCGCTCGAGTCGTGGCCCGACGAGACGATCGCCGCCCTGCCGAAGGGCATCTCTCGCCACCTCGTGCGCTTCGTGCACCTCGAGGGCTTCGTGGTCGCGATCAAGGAGACCACGGCCGAGCTCGCCCGCCGCGAGTACGACATGCTGCGCACCCTGCAGCGTCTCGACGTGCCGTGCGTCGAGCCGGTCGCCGTGGTCACGGGGCGGGTCGCCGCCGACGGCGAGGAGCTCTCCCCCGCCCTCGTCACGCGCCACCTCAAGTTCTCGCTGCCGTACCGCGCCCTGTACTCGCAGGCGCTGCGCCCCGACACGGCGACGCGCCTCGTCGACGCGCTCGCGCTCCTGCTCGCGCGGCTGCACCTCATCGGCTTCTACTGGGGCGACGTGTCGCTGTCCAACACCCTGTTCCGACGCGACGCGGGCGCGTTCGCCGCCTACCTCGTCGACGCGGAGACCGGCAAGCTCTACGAGGGCGGGCTCTCGAACGGGCAACGCGAGAACGACCTCGAGGTGGCGCGCATCAACATCGCCGGCGAGCTGCTCGACCTGCAGTCCGGCGGCCGGCTCGACGAGGCGGTCGACCCCGTCGATATCGCCGACGGCATCGTCGCGGCGTACCGCTCCCTGTGGCGCGAGCTCACGGCATCCGAGACCTTCCCCGAGGCGGAGCGCTGGCGCATCCGGGAGCGCGTCGAGCGGCTCAACGACCTGGGCTTCGACATCGAGGAGCTGTCGATCCGCCGGGGCGACGACGGCACGAGCGTGCGGATCCAGCCGAAGGTCGTCGACGCCGGGCACCACTCGCGGCGCCTGCTGCGGCTCACCGGCCTCGACGCGGGCGAGAACCAGGCCAGGCGCCTGCTCAACGACCTCGACGCCTACCGCGCGATGCGCGGCAAGTCGGACGAGGACGAGGAGATGGTCGCCCACGAGTGGCTCGTGTCGGTGTTCGAGCCGGTCGTGCGGTCGATCCCGCGGGAGCTGCGCGGCAAGCTCGAGCCGGCCGAGGTGTTCCACCAGCTGCTCGACCACCGCTGGTACCTGTCGCAGGAGCAGAACCGCAACGTGCCGCTCGCCGAGGCCGTCACCTCCTACGTCGACACCGTGCTGCGCCACCGCCGCGACGAGGTGACCGTGGTGGGGCCGCCGACGTCGGCGATCACCCTGCCGATCGCGGTCGTCGACGACGGCGAAGAGGATTGGATGGCGAAGGTCTGATGGACGAGCTCCCCGAGTACACCGCCGCCGACCTCGAGCGCGAGGACGCGTTCGACGTGCCGTCGTTCACGAACGACGACGCCGTCGATCTCGGCCTCGCCGCCGTCGAGGTGATCGACGAGCGCGGGCTGAGCCTCGCGGTGCGCGTCGTGCTGCGCGGCGACGTGGTCTTCCAGGCGAAGCTCGGCGCCTCCGGTCCGGGCAACGACCCGTGGCTCGCGGGCAAGGCCGCGGTCGCCGAGCGCTTCGGCGAGCCGTCGCTGCTCGTGCGCCGCCGTCACGAGGAGGCGGGCACCCCCTTCGAGGAGCGCACGGATGTCGACCACGACCTCCTGCGCGCCCACGGCGGCTCGATCCCCCTCCGCGTCGACGGCGAGCTCGTGGGCACGATCACGATGTCGGGCGAGCCCGACGTCGTCGACCACGCGGCCGCTGCGGAGGCGATCCGCCGCTACCTCGCGGCGCGATAGTCGCCGTTCCGCGCCATCGTTCCCGAAGGAACGGGTGCGATCACGCGGAACGGGAACTATGAGGCGGCGGATGCGGCGCGCAGCTTCGCGACCTCGTAGAGGGCGACGGACACGGCGATGCCCGCGTTGAGCGACTCGGTGTCGGAGGAGATCGGGATCGACACGATCGCGTCGCAGTTCTCGGTGACGAGCCGCGAGAGACCCTTGCCCTCGGAGCCCACCACGATCACGATGGGCCGGTCGGCGAAGGAGATGCCGGGCAGCGACACCTCGCCGCCGCCGTCGAGGCCGAGCACGAAGAGCCCCTCCTTCTTGAGGGCCTGCAGCGTCTGCGTGAGATTCGCCGCCATCGCGACGGGCACGCGCACGGCGGCGCCCGCCGAGGTCTTCCACGCGGAGGCCGTCATGCCCACCGAGCGACGCTGCGGCACGATCACGCCGTGCGCGCCGAACGCCCCCGCGGAGCGGATGATGGCGCCGAGATTGCGCGGGTCGGTCACCCCGTCGAGGGCGACGATGAGCGGCGGGCGCCCCGTGTCGTGGGCGCGCTCGACGAGGTCGAGCGGGTGGGCGTACGCGTACGGCGGCACCTTGAGTGCCAGCCCCTGGTGCACGGCGTCGTGGCCGCTCATCCGGTCGAGCTCGGGGCGCATGACCTCGAGCACCGGGATGCCGCGCTTGGTCGCGATCGACAGCGCCTCCTTGACGCGGTCGTCCATCTCGACGCGGGCCGCGACGTAGAGCGTCGTCGCTGGGATGCGGGCGCGCAGCGCCTCGACGACCGAGTTGCGGCCCGTGACGAGCTCGCCCTCGTCGGCCTTCTTGGGCCGCGGCGCGCGCTTGGCGGGCGCATCCGGCTTGCCGTGCCGCGCGCGGGCCGCCTCCAGGCGGTCGTTCGCGGCCTTCCGCTTGCCGGCGACGTGCCAGCTGCGGTCCTCCGCCTTCGGGGTCGGGCCCTTGCCCTCGAGCGCCTTGCGCCCGTGCCCCCCCGTTCCCGCGGTGGCGCCCTTCTTCGTCTTGCGCGCCCCCGGGCGTCCCGGCTTGGCCATCAGCAGCTCCCCTGCGTCGTGTGGATCGTGTTCGTGGTCACGCGAGGCTCCAGCGGGCGCCGTCGGGTGTGTCGTCGATCGCGATGCCCGCGGTCGCGAGTTCGTCGCGGATGCGGTCGGCGGCCGCGAAGTCCCGCGCGGCCCGGGCGGATGCCCGGTCGGCGAGCAGTCGCTCCACGAGCGCGGCGAGCGCGACGTCGGCGGCGCCGGATGCGGCATCCGCCCACTCGGGTGCCGTCGGGTCGACGCCCAGCACGCCCGTCATGGCCTTCACGCGCTCGCGCAGCACCGCGACCTCGGCGAGGTCGCCCGCGTCGAGCGCCGTGTTGCCGGCGCGTACCGCCTCGTGCAGCACGCCGAGCGCCTGCGGCACGCCGAGGTCGTCGTCCATCGCCGCGGCGAAGGCCTCGGGCACGTGCCCGTCGCCCGGCCCCGCGACGGCGCCGGACTCGAGGGCGCGCTCGGCGCGCTCGAGGAACCCCGCGATGCGGTCGAGCGCCGCCTCGGCCTCCTCGAGGGCGCCGGGGTGGTAGTCGATCGCCGAGCGGTAGTGCGCACTCGCGAGGTAGTAGCGCACCACGACGGGCCGCGCGAGGGCGAGGAACTCGGCCGCGTAGATCGAGTTGCCGAGCGACTTCGACATCTTCTGGCCCTCGACCATGACGATGCCGTTGTGCACCCAGTAGCGGGCGAAGCCGTCGCCGGCCGCGGTCGACTGGGCGAGCTCGTTCTCGTGGTGCGGGAAGCGCAGGTCGAGGCCGCCGCCGTGGATGTCGAACTCGGCCCCGAGGTAGCGCTTCGACATCGCCGAGCACTCGATGTGCCATCCGGGGCGCCCGGCGCCCCACGGCGAGCTCCACGACGCGGACGCCGGCTCCTCCGGCTTGGAGCCCTTCCAGAGGGCGAAGTCGCGCGGGTCGCGCTTGCCGCGGGTGGCCGCATCCGGGGAGTCGGCCATGTCGTCGAGCTTCTGGCGGGTGAGCTCGCCGTAGGCGGGCCAGCTGCGCACGTCGAAGTAGACGTCGCCCGTGCCGTCGTCGGCGACGTAGGCGTGGCCGCGCTCGATGAGGGCGTCGATGAGCTCCTGCATCTGGGGGATGCTTGCGGTCGCGCGCGGCTCGTAGCTGGGGGGCAGGATGCCGATGGCCCGGTAGCCGGCCGTGAACTCGAGCTCGACCCGGTAGGCGAGCGCCCACCACTGCTCGTGCTCGGACGCGTTCGCGAGCACCTTGTCGTCGATGTCGGTGACGTTGCGCACGAAGGTGACGTCGTATCCGCGATACGCGAACCAGCGCCGCCAGAGGTCGTAGGCGAGCGCGGAGCGCAGGTGGCCGACGTGGGGCGAGGACTGCACGGTGGGTCCGCATACGTACATGCCGACCTGTCCCGGCTGCAGCGGCTCGAAGTCGCGCAGCGCCTGGGCGCGGCTGTCGTAGAGGCGGATCGTCACCCGGCGAGTTTACCGGCGCGCCCGGCGCGGGCGTCCGCGTTCGACAACGGAGCGCGAGGCGGGTAAGGTAAGCCTTACCTGAGTCTTCGCGATGGTGCGCGTCGCGTGACCCGATCACATCCAACCCACGGAGATCTACTCTTGTCGTACGCGCCTGCCCGCGCGCGCTCCCGCGCGCCCTGGATCGCCCTCCTTCTCGTCCCGCTGCTCGCCCTCGCGAGCGTGCTCGTCCCCACCGCACCCGCATCCGCCGCCCCCGGCGATGTCGCGGGCGCCACCCTCGACTGGGGCATCCGCACGAGCTTCGTCAACTACGTAAAGGGCCCGATCGCCCACGGAGTGGTCACCCCCGACGGTGTCGGAGGCACGGGCCCGTTCAGCTGGGCCGGAGGGACCGGCACATCCCAGTCGGTCGAATACCCCGGTTCGGTCCGTTTCGAGGGACACAAGGGCACCGGGGTGCCTGCCGATGAGTATGCACTCGACCTGACGTTCAGCCACCTTCGCGTGCGTCTCACCTCGACCTCCACCGCGGAGCTCGTGCTGGATGTTCGCACCCGCCCGCTGGGCGCAAGCGAGTATACGAACCACTCCGACGTCGTCTTCGCGACGCTCGCCCTCGCCTCCGGCAACGTCACGTCCACCGCGACGGCGGTCGCCTACACCGGCGTGCCCGCCGTGTTGACCGCCGACGGCGCGGCGGCGTTCGCCGGCTTCTACAGCGCGGGCGAGAACCTCGACCCGGTCTCCTTCAGCTGGCCCGTCGAGCAGGCGCCCATCGTGCCGACGCTCGCGGTCTCCCAGACCGAGGGCCTCGAGCCCGGCGGCGCGTCGATCACCATCACGGGCACCGACTACAACACCGACTACGCCAACCGCCACGGGGCCGGCAAGGCGGGCGTCTACGTGCAGATCGGCTGGCTCGACAGCGCCTGGCGCCCCTCCGCCGGAGCACCCTCCTCCGCCCGCAACAACGCCTACCAGCGCTGGGTGAAGGAGGACCCCACCGCCGGCCTCTACCTCCAGTGGACCGAGACCAGCAGCACCCGCGCCGACTTCAGCTGGACCGTCACGATCGACAAGGCCACCCTCGACGCCAAGACCCGCGCCGGCGCAACCCTCGCCGTGTTCACCGTCGGAGCCGGCGGCGCCGTCCAGGCCGACAACGAGCTCGCCGTCCCGATCTCGTTCGCCACCCCGACGCTCGCCGTGTCCCAGACGGAGGGGCTGGATCCGTCCGGGGCCGAGATCACGATCACCGGCACCGACTACAACACCGCTTACGCCAACGCACACGGCAGGGGCAAGGCCGGCGTCTACGTCCAGATCGGCTGGCTCGACAGCACCTGGCGCCCCTCCGCCGGAGCACCCTCCTCCGCCCGCAACAACGCCTACCAGCGCTGGGTGAAGGAGGACCCCACCGCCGGCCTCTACCTCCAGTGGACCGAGACCAGCAGCACCCGCGCCGACTTCAGCTGGACCGTCACGATCGACAAGGCCACCCTCGACGCCAAGACCCGCGCCGGCGCAACCCTCGCCGTGTTCACCGTCGGAGCCGGCGGCGCCGTCCAGGCCGACAACGAGCTCGCCGTCCCGATCGCCTTCCACGACACGACAACGAAGCTCGCGGTGTCGCAGACCACCGGGCTCGACCCGGCGGGCGCGACCATCACCGTGACCGGCACGAACTACGACCCGAGCGCCGTCGGCCTGCACGGCCCCAGCGCGGGCCAGGCCGCGGGCGTCTACGCGCAGATCGGCTGGCTCGACACGAACTGGCGACCCTCGCAGGGCGCCGACTCGGGCACGCGCTCGAACGCCTACACCGCATGGGTGCAGGGCACGAACGAGACCGCGCCCTACCTCCGCTGGACGATCAACCCCTACGGCCTCGCCGACTTCAGCTGGACGGTGACGATCGACAAGGCCACCCTCGACGCGAAGGCACGCACCGGCGCCACGCTCGCGGTGTTCACGGTGGGCGCCGGCGGCGTCATCCAGGCCGGCAACGAGCTCTCGGTGCCGATCGCCTTCACGGTGCCGAGCACGGGAGGCGGGGGCGACGTCGAGCCGACGCCCGCCCTCACGGCCGGCAGCCTCAGCTGGGGCGTGAAGGCGAGCTTCCGCTCCTACGTCACCGGGCCCATCGCGCACGGCGCGATCACCACGACCGGCGCCTCGTCCGTGCTCGGCGCGTACGTGTTCCCGCAGGCCGCGGCGGCGCAGCTCGCCAACGGCCTCGGCACCGTCGCCTACTCGGGCTCGGTGCGCTTCACGGGCCACGACGGCATCCTCGACCTGCGTCTCTCCGACCCGCAGGTGCGCATCGACTCGGCGACGAGCGGCACGCTCCTGCTGCGCGTGAACGGCGGGGCGCCGGTCGCCTTCGCGTCCCTCGCGCTCGGCTCGGGGACGAAGACCACGGATGCCACGGGCGCCGTGCGCTACGCGAACGTGCCGGCGAGCCTCACCTCGGCGGGCTCCGGCGCCTTCAGCTTCGAGGGGAGCACCTTCTACCCCGCGGGCACCGCGCTCGACCCGGTGACCTTCCTCGTGGGGTCGGCGAACAGCGCCCCCTCGGGCACCGTGGTGGTGGCATCCGCCACGAAGAAGACGAGCAACGGCCCGGCCGCCACCCCGCCCGCCACCACCGGCATCACGCTGTCCGACGGCGAGCCCGTCGAGGGCGGCGACGTCACGGCGGAGGCCGACGGCTTCCAGCCGAACGAGTCGGGCATCCTCGTGGTCATCTACTCGACCCCGACCGTGCTGGCCGAGAACGTCACGGCGGATGCCTCGGGCCGCGTGAGCTGGTCGGGCACGCTGCCCCGCGGCCTCACCGGTCAGCACACGCTCACCTTCCAGGGCTCCGTCGACCGCGGCATCGTGCTCGACATCGCCGCGGCGAGCGAGCTGCAGTGCACGGTCTCGGACGCGAAGCTCGTGTGGGGCTTCAAGGAGAGCTTCCGCGCCTACATCGACGGCTCCATCGCGAACGGCGAGTGGACCACCGAGGGCGGCGTGAGCTATGCGACGCCGAGCTTCACCTGGACCGGCGGGACCGGCGGGGCGGATGCCGACGGCGCGCTCGACGTGCAGTACGCCGGCTCCGTGCGGTTCACCGGTCACGGCGGCGTGCTCGACACGACGATCGCGAACCCGCGCGTCGTCATCGACGGCGACCGCGCCGTGCTGCTGCTCGACGTGACCGGCACGACGCAGGCGGGCGAGGCGGTCTCGCAGACCGCCGTCGAGTTCGCCGAGCTCGACCTCGCGGGCGTCGAGGGCACGACCGATGGCGACACGGTCACGTGGTCCGACGTGCCCGCCACACTCACGGCCGCCGGTGCCGCCGCGTTCGGCACCTACCCCGAGGGCGAGGCACTCGACCCCGTGACGATCACGGCGACCGTGGAGAGCGGATGCGCGTCCGAGTCCCCGGCGCCGACCGCCACCGCGACCGACGACGAGCTCGCCCCCGAGCCGACGGCGGCCGAGGGCTGGCCGGTCTGGGCGACCGTGCTCATCGTCGCCCTGCTGGTCGCGGCGATCATCGCGGCGCTCGTCATCATCCTGGTGCGTCGCCGGCGCGCCTGACGCACCGCACCACTCCGCCCGTCCGGTCCCGGCGCACCCGGGGCCGGGCGGGCGGTTCCCGTCGGAGGCGGCGACGCCGGCGGGATCAGCGGACGAGCAGTGCCGTCGCGATGGCGGCGAGACCCTCCCCGCGACCCGTGAATCCGAGGCCGTCGGAGGTCGTCGCGGCGACGCTCACCGGCGCACCCACGAGCTCGCCGAGATGCGCCTCCAGCTCCGCCCGGCGGGCGGCGAGGCGCGGCCGGTTCGCGATCACCTGCACGACCACGTTGCCGACCCGTAGGCCCGTGCCGGCCACGAGCGCGAGGGTCTCGCGCAGGAACACCTCGCTCGCCGCACCCGCGAACTCGGGCGCCGCGGCGCCGAACCGCGAGCCGAGGTCGCCGAGGCCCGCGGCCGAGAGCAGGGCATCGCACATCGCGTGGATGACGGCGTCGCCGTCGGAGTGCCCCTCGAGCCCGGGCTCGTCCGGGAAGTAGACGCCCCCGAGCCAGAGCGGAACCGACTCGTCGTAGCGATGCACGTCGACACCGACGCCCGTGCGGATGCGGCTGCCCGCCTCGAGCAGCTGCTCGGCGCGACCCAGGTCCCACGGGGTCGTGATCTTGAACGCGCGCGGTTCGCCCGGCACCGTCACCACGGGGTGGCCGGCCGCGGCGTACAGTGCCGCGTCGTCCGTGTGGTCGGACGTGGCCGCGGCGTAGGCGGCCACGAGTTCGGCACGCGGGAAGCCCTGAGGGGTCTGCACGTGAACGAGGTCGCTGCGGTCGACCGCCTCGACGACGCGCTCGCCCTCGACGCGCTTGACCGTGTCGACCACGGGCGACGCGGGGATGACGCCGACCCCATCGCGGACCGCGCCCGCGACGCGGTCGATGAGCGAGCTCGGGGTGAGCGCGCGCGCGGCGTCGTGCACGAGCACGACCTCGACGCCGTCGGCGAGCACCGCGAGGCCGGCCGCGACCGACAGCTGACGGGTCTCACCGCCCGGCACCACCGTGAGGTGGGCGGATGCGGCACCCGCCACGTGCTCCCCGATCGCGCGGGCGCGCGCGACGAGGGCGGCGGGGGCGACGACGACCACCTGCGCCGGCTCGACGGCCCCGAAGACGCCCCTCAGGGCGTGCTCGAGGATCGTGACCCCGCTCAGCTCCACGAAGGCCTTGGGCTCCTCGCGACCGAGACGGGTGCCGCCGCCCGCGGCGACGACGACGACCGCGAGGCGCACATCCGGAGTCATGGGAATGAGCCTACGGGGGGCGCTGGTATCGACCGCCGCATCGAGCCCGTGGAATTCGCGCGTCCGCGGCGCTCCTCAGCGCGCGAGGGCGGACCTCAGGAGGCGAGCACCTCGTCGAGCACCGTGGAGGCCTTCTCCTCGTCGGTCTTCTCGGCGAGCGCGAGCTCCGAGATGAGGATCTGACGTGCCTTCGCGAGCATGCGCTTCTCGCCCGCGGAGAGCCCGCGGTCCTGATCGCGACGCCACAGGTCGCGCACGACCTCGGAGACCTTGATGACGTCGCCGGAGGCGAGCTTCTCGAGGTTCGCCTTGTAGCGGCGGCTCCAGTTGGTGGGCTCCTCCGTGAAGGGGGCGCGCAGCACCTCGAAGACCTTGTCGAGGCCCTCCTTGCCGATCACGTCACGGACGCCGACGAGGTCGACGTTCTCGGCCGGGACCTCGATGACGAGGTCGCCCTGGGTGACGTTGAGCTTCAGGTACTTCTTCGTCTCGCCCCGGATCACCCGATCCTTGACCTCGATGATGGTTGCCGCACCGTGATGGGGGTAAACGACCGTCTCGCCGACCTCGAAGAGCATGGAGTTGTTCCTTCCGCAGACCTCTCATTTTATCACAGTGGGCGTCCCCCGGCCGGGGGCGACGGCATCCGCGACCCCGCACTGCCGCTAGTCTGGGAGGGCTCGTCGTCTACGCCTGGAGGATCCCCGTGAGAGCACGTGCCGTGGCCGCCATCGCCCTGAGCGGAGCGCTCGTCGTCGGGCTCAGCGGATGCGCGCTCTGGCAGCAGCCCGAGACGGGGCGCGAGTACGACGCGAGCGACGGGGTGAGCCTGAACCTCGGCGACCTGGAGCTGCGCAACGTGCTCGTGCTCACCGAGGACGGCGACCTCGGCAACCTCGTCGGCACGGCCGTCAACACCACGGGCGCCGACATCGACTTCACGGTGCAGTGGAACATCGACGGCACATACCACGAGGTGGAGCTGACGGCGAGGGCGCACGGCCGCACGAGCTTCGGCACCGACGGCGACCAGGTGACCCTGCAGCCGCTCGGCGAGAAGGCCGGCAGCATGCTCGACACCGTCGTGCACATCAGCTCCGACCAGAAGGAGCTGCGCATCCCGGTGCTCGACGCGACGCTGCCCGAGTACGACGGCGCGCTCCCCACGCCGACCCCGACGCCCACTCCGCGCAGCACCCCGAGCCCGAGCGCGACACCCGAGGGCTGACCACCGGCGCCATGGCGCCGAAGCTGCCCTGCGGCTCAGTTCTCGAAGCGGTAGCCGAGCCCGCGCACCGTCACGAGCAGCTGCGGGTTCGAGGGGTCCGGCTCGATCTTCGCCCGGATGCGCTTGATGTGCACGTCGAGCGTCTTGGTGTCGCCGAAGTAGTCAGAGCCCCAGATGCGGTCGATGAGCTGGCCGCGCGTCAGCACGCGGCCCGCATTCCGTAGAAGGAATTCGAGCAGTTCGAACTCCTTCAGAGGCATGGCCACCTCCGCGCCGTCCACGGAGACGGCGTGACGCTCCACATCCATCCGTACCGGCCCCGCCTCCAGCACCGCCTCGATGGGACCGTCGACGACCTCCACATGGCGGCGCAGCACCGCGCGGATGCGGGCCAGCAGCTCGCGGCTCGAGTACGGCTTCGTGACGTAGTCGTCGGCGCCGAGCTCGAGGCCCACGACGATGTCGACCTCGGAGTCCTTCGCGGTGAGCATGATGATGGGCACGCTCGACCGGGCGCGCAGCTCGCGGCACACCTCGGTGCCGGACAGGCCCGGCAGCATGAGGTCGAGCAGCACGAGGTCTGCGCCTGTGCGATCGAACTCGGCGAGCGCGGCCCGGCCGTCTCCCGCGATGGCGGTCTCGTAGCCCTCGCGACCCAGGAGGAACGCGAGGGGCTCGGCGAGCGACGGCTCGTCTTCGACGATGAGGATGCGGGTCACAGACGGGCTCCACGGGAAGGTGCGGCGGCCGAGCTGGCCTCCGGAAGGCGGATGGTGAAGGTCGAGCCGCGGCCCTGCTGCGACCACACCCGCACGTCGCCGCCGTGGTTCTGCACCACGTGCTTGACGATCGAGAGGCCGAGGCCGGTGCCGCCGGTCTGTCGGCTGCGGGCGGAGTCGACGCGGAAGAAGCGCTCGAAGACGCGGTCGCGCTCGGACTCGGGGATGCCGACGCCCTGGTCCGTGACGGCGATCTCGATGGCACCGTCGCGCCGGGTGACCCCGACGCCGACGCGCGTGCCGTCGGGGGAATACTGGATCGCGTTCGCGATGAGATTGTGCACCGCTGTCACGAGCATCGACTCATCGCCCCAGACGACGGCCGTGGGGTCGGCCTGGGCGACGATCGTGATGCGGTGCGACTCGGCGGCGACCCGATTGGCGTCGGCCGCCTTCGCCACGACCGAGTCCACCTGCACGCGGTCGGCGTGCTCGAGCGCATCGGCGGCCTGCAGGCGGCTCAGCTCGATGATCTCGTGCGTGAGGCTGCGCAGCCGCTCGGCCTCGATCGTGAGGCGGCCCGCGAACCGGCGCACCTCATCCGGTTCGTCGGCCGCGGACTCGAGCGCCTCGGCGAGCAGGCCGATGGCGCCGATCGGCGTCTTCAGCTCGTGCGAGATGTTGGCGACGAAGTCGCGGCGCACGTCCTCGAGGCGGTGCGCCTCTGTGCGGTCGTCGGCGAGCACGAGCACGAAGCGGCTGCCGAGCGGCGCGGCCCGCACGAGGAGGTGCACGGTCGCCTCGCCGAAGGGGCCGCGCGGCAGCTGCATCTCCTCGTTCGCGGCCGATCCCTCGGTGCGCACGCGGTCCACGAGCGACACGAGCTCCTGGTGGACGAGCGCGTGGTTCCAGACGAGCCCCAGGGCGACCGCCGCGGTCGAGCAGCTCACGACGTTGTTGGAGGAGTCGAGCACGATGCCGGCGGTCTCGAGCGCGTCGATGACCTCCTCGACCCCGTCGGGCACGGTGGGGGTGACAACCGCGGCAGCGCGCTGGCCGCGCGCGTGGGCGACGACCACGGCGGCGCTCCCGCCGACGCCGACCACGAGCCCGAAGCCCAGGGCGGCGGGCACGAGCCAGGCGGCATCCATGGGACTAGATTAGGGCGGGCCGAATCGGGTGACCTGCGGATATCTGCAGGTCTCGACATCCCTTCCGGGGACGTTCACGGCCCGGACACCGCTCGTTAACCTTCCCGCGGGACGGTTGCAGCGCGGTCGCCCGGGAGGCCCGAGCGGCCGCATGCCGACGACGCCGCGCAGAGAGCCGGCGGGGAAAGGACCAGAATCCCATGCGCGAGGTGTTCCAGCAGGAGCTGCGCGAGGTGCAGGAGCGCCTCGTCGAGATCTCCACGCTCGTCGCCGACTCGATCGAGAAGGCGACGCGCGCCTTCAACGAGTCGGATGTCTCGCTCGCCGAGGAGGTCATCGAGGACGACCGCCGGATCGACGTGCTCGCCGCCGAGCTCGACGAACTCGCCATCACGATCCTGGCCCGCCAGCAGCCGGTCGCCCGCGACCTGCGTATCGTCGTCTCGGCGCTGCGCGTCTCCGCCTCGCTCGAGCGCATGGGCGACATGGCCGAGCACATCGCGCAGCTCTCGCGCTACCGCTTCCCCGAGAAGGTCGTGCCGAAGGGCCTGCGCGGCACCTTCCGCGAGATGGGCGCCCTCGACGTCGAGATCGCCCGCAAGCTCACCGAGCTGCTCGAGACTCAGGACACCGCGATCGCCGAGCACATCCGCAACGAGGACGACAAGGTCGACGCCCTGCACCTCGCGGTTTTCGACAAGGTGCTCGGCGAGACATGGAAGGGCGAGACGGCCGACACGGTCGACGCGACCCTCGCATCCCGCTACCACGAGCGCTTCGCCGACCACGCGGTGTCGATCGCGAAGAAGGTGCAGTACCTCGCCACCGGCGACTGGGCCTGAGGCCGGCCGCCCCGCTGCACCCGGTCAGCCGGGCACGCGCACCGGGATGCCGAGTTCCTCCGCCACCCGCGCCATGCGGTGGTCGTAGGTCCACAGCTCGTCGACCCCCGCGGCGATAGCCGTCGCCACGTGGATGGCGTCGAGGGATCGCAGCGCGGGAGGTCCGATCACCCGAGCCGACTCGAGAACCGGTCGCGTGAGCTGCGCGACGGCGACGCCCAGGAACGCCTCGCTCGCGGCGACGGCGATGTGACGCGGCGGAAGAGCATCGCTCCGCATCCGTGCCACACGGGCCACCTCGACCCGTGCGAGGGCGGAGGTCACGAATCGGGTGTGCGCGACGGCCCCGTCGCGGATCGCGGCGCGAAGCGTCTCAGACCCGTCCTCGTGGAAGAGACGCTTGACCAGCGCGCTCGAGTCGAGATAGGCGAGCATTCAGGAGAGCCGCTCGTCACGCGTCGCGTCGAGGAGGTCGAGCGAGGTCACCCCCGCCGGAAGGGTGAGCAGCACGGCCGGCTCACGGTACGGCTCCGACGGCGCCTCGATCCACTCCGGCCAACCCGGATCGCGCCCGCGAGAACCCAGACCGAGATAGTCGTCGACCGCGCGCCGCAGGATCTCCTGCTGGCTGAGGCCCGTCTGCTCCGCCTCGGCACGCAGAGCGGATGCCGCCTCCGCACGGAGCCGCAGATTCATCGCCATGCGGGCGATGGTACCACCAGCCATCGAGACTGGTACCAGTCAGGCGCCCGGGCCCTCGTCGATCGCGCGCTCGAGCCGCTCGACCTTGCCGTCGAGCTCACCCGAGTAGCCCGGACGGATGTCGGCCTTGAGCACGAGGGAGACGCGCGAGCCGTAGGCGGCCACGGCATCCGTCGCGCGCCTCACGACGTCGAACACCTCGTCCCACTCCCCCTCGATCTCGGTGAACATCGAGGTCGTGCGGTTGGGCAGACCCGACTCCCGGACGATCTGCACGGCCGCCGCGACGGCGTCGTGCACGGAGCCGTCGGCGTTGCCGGTGCCGGACGGAGCGACGGAGAAGGCGACGAGCATGGGAGACCTCTCTAGTTGTCGGATGCCGAGTCGGCGGCCCGATCCACGAGACGCCTCCGGTGCATTGTCGTGACCGCCGCCAGCCCGCGCCCGAGACCCCAGGAGAGCCCGACGTATCCGAGCACGATCAATCCGACGGCGACCAGCAGCTGGATGAGAACCCAGAAGGACAGCAGGAGTGCCGAGACGGTGTTGTCCGGCGCGGGAACCATGCTGCCACCCTAGCCACGCGACGTCGGCGCGGGTCAGCGCCCCGCCCGGAACGGGAAGCCGCGGTGTCGAGGAGTCGAACCCTCGATGACGGCTCCGGTCGACGCGTCGAGCAGGTACCGCTCCCGCGTGCTGCTCCCGACTGTCGCGGTCGAGTGGGCGCGACATTCGATCCTGCGGCCGTCGACCCCGACGATCTCGAGGTCGTCGAGGGCCAGCCCCTCCGTGCGCCACACCACGACGAGCCCCGCATCCGGGCCGAGGCCGTATCCCACCAGGTCCCCGAAAGTCGCCACCACGATGATGCCCGCAGCCGGCACCTCCTCGAGCTGGGTCACCGGGAAGGCATCGACCGCCCGCCATGTGCGGGCGACGACGTCGATGAGGTACGCCCCACCTCCGGAGACGATGCACACGGTGCGGGGATGGGGCGTGGCACGGAGGCCGAAGTGGGCGATCCCGTAGCCCTCGCCGCGTATCCGGGCCGTCCAGGATTCGCCCCCGTGCGGAATGAGCCGCACGTCATGCGCGACAGCACCAGCCGAGCCGACCTCGATCTGCGGAGACTCCGAACCATCGCCCGGAAGCTCGGGATCGAGCTCCCAGGTGTAGTCGGCGCGGAAGGTGGACGTGGCCCTACTTCTTGCCCTGGGCGGCGACCGCGGCGGCGCCGGCGGCGGCGGCCTCCGGGTCGAGGTAGCGGCCGGGGGCCGTGGGCCGGAACGCGTCGTCGAGCTCGTAGACGAGCGGGATGCCCGTCGGGATGTTGAGCTCGGCGATCTCCTCGTCGCTGATGCCGTCGAGGTGCTTCACGAGGGCGCGCAGCGAGTTGCCGTGCGCGGTGACGAGCACGGTCTTGCCGAGGGCGAGGTCCTTCGTGATGTCGGACTCCCAGTAGGGCAGCATCCGGTCGATGACGAGCTTGAGGCTCTCGGTGCGCGGCAGCTCCGCGTCGGGGAGGTCGGCGTAGCGCTCGTCGCCCACCTGGCTGTACTCGGAGTCGTCGGGGAGCGGCGGCGGCGGGGTGTCGAAGCTGCGGCGCCAGATCTGGAACTGCTCGGGGCCGTACTTCTCGAGCGTCTCGGCCTTGTCCAGGCCCTGCAGCGCGCCGTAGTGGCGCTCGTTGAGCCGCCAGCTGCGCTTGACCGGGATCCACAGCCGGTCTGCGACCTCGAGCGCGAGGTTCGCGGTCTGGATGGCGCGGGTCAGCACGCTCGTGTAGAGGATCTCGGGCGCGAGGCCCGACTCGGCGAGCAGCTCGCCGGCGCGCTTCGCCTCCGCGACGCCCTGCTCCGAGAGCCGCACGTCGACCCACCCGGTGAAGAGGTTCTTCTGGTTCCATTCGGAGTTGCCGTGCCGCAGCAGGATGAGCGTGGAGGTCATGGCTCCAGCCTACCGAGCACGGCTGTAGCGTGAGGCCGATGGCGAGGACGGGTAGGCCCGAGGGGCGGATCACGCGCGGCACGACAGGCGTCAACCGGCTGCGCCGTGTCGACCGCTGGATCGCAGCGCTGCCCGTGCTGCGCGCCGTCGACGACCCGCTCGTCGTCGACCTCGGCTACGGGGCCTCCGCCACCACGAGCAACGAGCTGCACGCACGGCTCGCACGGGTGCGGCCGGACGTCGAGGTGCTCGGCATCGAGATCGACCCCGAGCGGGTGCGGGTCGCCTCCGCCGCGGCACGGCCCGGTGTGAGCTTCCGGCTCGGCGGGTTCGAGGTGCCGACGGATGCCGGCCGGCGGCCCTGCGTCATCCGCGCCATGAACGTACTGCGGCAGTACGAGGAGGCCGAGGTCGCGGATGCCTGGGGCCGCATGCGCGCGCGTCTCGCCCCCGGCGGCGCGCTCGTGGAGGGCACCTGCGACGAGCTCGGACGCGTCGCGAGCTGGGTGACGCTCGACGCCGCAGGCCCGCAGCTGTTCACGATCTCGCTGCGGCTCCCGGAGCTCGAAGAGCCCTCCGTCGTCGCGGAGCGGCTGCCGAAGGCGCTCATCCACCGCAACGTCCCCGGCGAGCGGGTGCACGAGCTGCTGCTCGAGCTCGACCGGGCGTGGGCGGTGCACGCGCCGCTCTCGGTCTACGGGCCGGTGCAGCGCTGGCAGGCGAGCGTGGCATCCGTCCGCGACGCGGGCTGGCCGGTGCTCGACACCCCGCCCCTCGGCGGGCGCGGCCGCTGGCGGCTCGGTGAGGTCGCCCTCCCCTGGTCCGCCGTCGCGCCCGCCTGACCAGGGTGGGTCAGGCGACGGGTGGGAGCAGGGCGCGCGCGGCGTCCGGGTCCAGGCCGGATGCGTCGAGCAGATCGACCACGAGCGGACGCAGCAGCAGGAGGATCGCGACATCCGTGACCGGCGCCCCCGGGACGACGGCACGCGGGTCGAGGCGAACCGCGAGGTGCGACAGCTCGGCGCGGGCGGCGCCCGCCAGTTCGGGATCGCCCTGCTCGGCGCCGAGCAGGCGGATGCCCGCCGCGAGCTGCGACACCAGGCCCGCGAGCTCGGGACGCGGGCGCCCATCCCGCACCAGGAACTCGCTGCGCCGCGCGATCGTGCGCAGGTGCCGCACCGCGAGGTCGGCCCCGCCCAGCACGCGCGCGCCGCGGCGCAGCTCCGGGAGGTGGCGGTGCACCCACGGCGAGATGCGGGCGACCGAGAGCGCCGAGTCGAGCGAGGTGCCCCACGCGTCGACGAGGGGCTGGGCGCGCCGCAGCCGGGTCAGCGCGAGCTCCGCGGCCGCGGGGTCGGCGTCCGCCAGGCCGTCCACGATCGAGCCGGTCGACTCCTCCAGCACCGAGAAGAGCGCCCGGCCGTCGCGCGCGGCGGCTCGTCGCGGGTCGCGTGGGATGAGGGCGGTCGCGACGAGCGCCACCACCCCGCCGACGAACGCGTCGAGCGTGTAGCTGAACGGGCCACCCGCCGGGGGCGGCAGCATGACGACGATCGCCGACGGCACGGCCGCCGCGACCGCGAACGCAGGGTTCGCCGACACCGCCCGCCCGACCACCAACACGACCGCGAGCACGACCACGAGCTGCCACACCCCGTGCCCCACCAGCAGCGCCAGCGCGTCACCGAGCGCGACCCCCAGCAGGATGCCGAGCACCGTCTCCGCCACCCGCACCGGCCGCGCATCGCGCGTGAAGCCGAGCGAGTTGATCGTCACCGTGATCGCGAGCAGCGGCACCGCGTGCCCGAGACCCCAGTGCGCGATCGAGTAGGCGGCCGCCACCGCGGCGAGGATCTGCACGATCGCGGGCAGCGACTCCCAGACCCGGCGCCCCGCCATCCGGAGGTCCACCTGTCGCCGGACGCGACGCTCCAGGCGGCGCAGCTCCGCGTTCACGCCGTCGGCGCGGCCACCGCTCACCTCAGCGCCGCACGGCGCCGAGGCGCGGGATGCGCGGCACATCGGCGGTCGCGCCCGCGCCGGGAGGCACCACGACCTCCTGCGCCGCCGGCACGAGCACACCCTCGGCCTCGACGGTGAGCTCGGATGCCGGGTCCGTCGAGCGCTTCACGACGGCGAGCGCGACGGGCCCGAGCTCGTGGTGCCACGCGGACGCCGTCACGCGCCCGACGACGGCGCCGCCCGCATCCGGGCGCCCCAGACGCACCTCGGAGCCCGGCCCGGGCAGCACGGCGTCGGTGCCGTCGAGGTGCAGCAGCACGAGCCGGCGGGGCGGGTGGCCGAGGTTGTGCACCTTGGCGACCGTCTCCTGCCCGCGGTAGCAGCCCTTCGTGAGGTGCACCGCGGAGCGCAGCCAGTCGAACTCGTGCGGGATCGCGGTCGCGTCGAGCTCGGTCGCGGCGCGCGGCCGCCAGGCGGCGATGCGGAGCGCCTCGAGCGCGAGGGTGCCCGCCGCCGGGGCATCGGCGAGCTCGCCGAGCCGGTCGCGTTCGACGAGCGCCTCGCGGTAGCTCCACCCCTCGGACGGATGCGACCCCGTCGCGTACTGGAACCCGCCGGCCTGCACCTCCGCCCAGGGGTCGACCCAGACGAGCGGCACGCCGTTCGGGGCCGCGGTCGCCGGTGGCGCATCGCCGAAGGTGCCGATCGTCGCGAACGCGTCGGTGGCGTCCGCGACCCGCACCTGCAGCATGAACCGCATCCGGTCGAGGAAGGCGGCGAAGCCGGCGCCCGTGCCCGCGTCCATGAGGAGCCAGGTGGTCTCGCCGTCGTCGAGAACGCGCGCGACGTACTCGATGCGCCCGCTCGGGTCGAGCAGCAGCGTCTCGGCGGAGACACCGGGCGCGAGGCCGACGAGCGATTGCGAGGTGAGCGAGTCGAGCAGCTTGAGACGGTCGGGACCGTCGAGCGTCACGACGTCGCGGTCGGAGAGGTCGACGATCGCGCGACCGGCCGCGAGGGGCCGCTGCTCGCCGATGGGGTCGCCGTAGTGCTCGGGCGGGTCGCCGACGGCGCCGGCGCGCGCGCTGGAGCTTGAAGCGGAGGTCATTTCTGACCTCCGCCGCGACGCCGGCGCCGACGCCCGTCTCGGGCGGCGGTTGGGGGGAACAGCCGCGTCATTCGACGCGCCCCAGTCGCCCCGATGCGTGCGTGCGCAGGTCCTGCCCGAGAGCCGAGATGTCCCACGCCCACAGCAGGTGGTCCTCCACGAGACCGTAGAGGCGCGTCGCCGCCGAGTACTCCTTCGCCGTGGCGGAGCGGAGCACGGCATCCGTCGCGAGGTCGATGCGGGGGCCGTTGATCTCGCCGAGGTAGAGCTCGCTCACACCCCCCGGCTGCACGAGCAGCACCTCGATGTCGAAGCCGCCGTGGCCGTTGCGCAGGGTCTCGACCGCCTCCGCGGTGCGGAAGACGGGGGCGCCGGTGCCCGGCAGCATGGCGGGGCCGTCATCCGCGTCGCCGAGCGGGCGCGCGAGGCGCCAGTAGCCGATCTCCGAGAACAGCTGACGCGGATGCGGCGCCTCGTCGTCGTCGGACGCGTCGGCATCCGTCTCGGGCAGCAGCCACGCGGTGCACGAGTACTGCAGGTGCGGGGTGCCGTCGTGGCTGAACGCGACGCGCTGCCCGAACTCGTGCTCGCGCACCTCGTCGCCCACCTTGTAGGCGACGACGCCGCTGCCCTCCCAGACCCCGATCAGCCAGGAGAGCGGGACGAGTTCGGCCGGGAGGTCGACGTCGAGCTCGAACACGGCCTCAGCGCTGGCCGCGGAAGAGGTTGTAGAGCACCACGACGGAGACGGCGCCGATCGACAGCGTCGCGAGGCCGAGCAGACCGATGAAGAAGAGCTCGAGCGCCAGCATCATGGCGCCCAGTCTAGTGCGCTCGCGGCTCAGGCGCCGACGGTGACGAGCGGCGCGACGACCCAGCTGAGGGCGGTCGCGAGCACGAGGATGCCGAGGGCGCCCGCGAGGCTCGCCACGATCCGCTCGACGAGCCCCTCCTTGCGCGCGAGGCTCAGCTGGATCGTGAACGTCAGCAGCAGCGCGGCGGCCATGACGACCGGGATCCAGGTCAGCGGAGCGGCGGGGGCGAACACGAGCACGGCGACCGCGCCGAGCGCCGCCGCGACCCAGACGGGGACGACGCTGCGCAACGAGAGGGCCACGTGCCCAGCCTACGGCCGCGTACCCCTCGCCGCGCACGGCTGCGTACACTGTCGCCTAGCGACGAGACCCGAGACCGCCCCCGAAAGGACCTGCGTGGCGCAGCTGTTGATCCTGAGCTCCGCCGCCGACACGGATGTGCTGCCGGCGCTGGGACTGCTCAGCCACCGCGTGCGCGTCATCCCCGCCGAGCCTGCGGCGCTCGTCAACGCCCCGACCTCCGACCTCGTGTTCGTCGACGCCCGCCAGGACCTCGCGAGCGCGAAGTCGCTGTGCAAGATCCTCCGCACGACCGGCCTCGGCGTGCCCCTCGTGCTCGTGCTGACCGAGGGCGGTCTGACGGCCGTGTCGGGCGACTGGGGTGTCGACGAGGTCATCCTCTCCACGGCGGGTCCCGCGGAGGCGGATGCCCGCATCCGCCTCGTCGTCGACCGTCTCGCCAAGGAGAACTCGGTCTCCAAGATCCAGGCCTCGGGCGTCGTCATCGACGAGGCGAGCTACTCGGCGAAGGTGCACGGGCGGCCGCTCGACCTCACCTTCAAGGAGTTCGAGCTGCTGCGCTTCCTCGCGACGCATCCGAGCCGCGTGTTCACGCGCGAGCAGCTGCTCAGCGAGGTGTGGGGCTACGACTACTTCGGCGGCACCCGCACGGTGGACGTGCACGTGCGGCGACTGCGCGCGAAGCTCGGCGAGCTGGACTCGCTCATCGGCACGGTGCGCAACGTGGGATACCGCTTCAACGTCTACGAGGACGAGCCGGCCCCCGTCGGCAGCGACGTCTAGACACCCTCCGTTCACCGCGTTCCTGGCAGGATGGGGCGATGGAGACGAACAGCCCGCTCGGAGACGCCACGCTGGCCGCGGATCTGCTCGACGACTACGAGGCCGACCCCGCCCCCGAGGACGACGGCAGCCTGCCCCCCGACCGCTTCCTCGACCGCGAGATCAGCTGGCTCGCCTTCAACCAGCGCGTGCTCGAGCTCGCCGAGGACCCGGAGCTGCCGCTGCTGGAGCGCTCCAACTTCCTCGCGATCTTCGCCTCCAACCTCGACGAGTTCTTCATGGTGCGCGTCGCGGGCCTCAAGCGCCGCATCGACACCGGGCTCGCGGTGCCGACCAACGTCGGCCGCGCCCCCCTCGAGGTGCTCGCGGACATCTCGGATCGCGCGCACGAGCTGCAGGAGCGGCACGCCCTCGCCTTCCGCGACCTCGTGAAGCCCGCCCTCGACGACGCCGGCATCCACATCGAGCACTGGAGCGACCTCGACGAGGCCGACCGCGAGCGCGTGCACGAGATCTTCCAGAACCAGATCTTCCCCGTGCTCATGCCGCTCGCGGTCGACCCCGCGCACCCCTTCCCCTACATCTCCGGGCTGTCGCTCAACCTCGCCATCCGGGTGCGCAATCCCAAGACCGAGAAGGTCGAGTTCGCGCGCCTCAAGGTTCCGACGAACCTGCCGCGCTTCGTGCAGCTGCCCGACGTGCGCGGCGTGCTGCGCTACATCCCCCTCGAGGACCTCATCGCCAACCACCTCGGCGAGCTGTTCCCCGGCATGGAGGTGCTCGAGCACCACGAGTTCCGGGTGACCCGCAACGAGGACGTCGTCATCGAGGAGGACGAGACCGAGAACCTGCTGCAGGCGCTCGAGAAGGAGCTGCTGCGGCGGCGCTTCGGCTCCCCCATCCGGCTCGAGATCTCCGACGACATGGACGAGGTGACGCTCGACCTGCTCATGCAGGAGCTGCGCATCACCGACCGCGAGGTGTACCGCCTCCCCTCGCCGCTCGACCTCGGCGGCCTGTTCGAGCTCTCGCGCATCGACCGCCCCGACCTCAAGTACCCGCGGCGCGTGCCGACGACCTCCGTCGCCCTGCAGCCCGCCGAGCCGACCGACAAGCCCGACATCTTCGCCTCCATCACCAGGGGCGACATCCTGCTGCACCACCCCTACGAGTCCTTCGCGACGAGCGTGCAGGCCTTCCTCGAGCAGGCGGCGGCCGACCCGAATGTGCTCGCCATCAAGCAGACCCTCTACCGCACGAGCGGCGACAGCCCCATCGTCGAGGCGCTCATCGACGCCGCCGAGGCGGGCAAGGCCGTGCTCGCGCTCGTCGAGATCAAGGCCCGCTTCGACGAGCAGGCCAACATCTCCTGGGCGCGCAAGCTCGAACGCGCGGGCGTGCACGTGGTCTACGGACTCGTCGGCCTCAAGACGCACTGCAAGCTCGCGCTCGTGGTGCGGCAGGAGGGCGGCACCCTCAAGAACTACAGCCACATCGGAACCGGCAACTACAACCCCAAGACGAGCCGCATCTACGAGGATCTCGGGCTGCTCACGGACGACGACCAGGTGGGCAAGGACCTCACGCGCCTGTTCAACGAGCTCTCCGGCTACGCGATCGAGAAGAAGTTCAAGCGGCTGCTCGTCGCGCCGCGCTACCTGCGCCGCGGGCTGCTCAAGCAGATCGAGCAGGAGGCCGAGAACGCCCTCGCCGGCAAGCCGAGCGGCATCCGCATCAAGGTCAACTCGATGGTCGACGAGGTCATCATCGACGGCCTCTACCGGGCGAGCCAGGCGGGCGTCCCCGTCGACATCTGGGTGCGCGGCATCTGCTCGCTGCGGCCCGGCGTGCCGGGGCTCTCCGACAACATCCGGGTGCGCTCGATCCTCGGCCGGTACCTCGAGCACTCGCGCATCTTCTCGTTCCTCAACGACGGCGACCCGCAGGTCTACATCGGCAGTGCCGACATGATGCACCGCAACCTCGACCGCCGCGTCGAGGCGCTCGTGCGGCTCGACGACCCGGCTCACATCGCCGAGGCGGGCGAGCTCATCGACCTCGCCATGGACGACGGCACCTCCTCGTGGCACCTCCAGCCCGACGGCGACTGGGTGCGCCACGAGCGGGATGCCGCGGGGCGGCCGCTCGTCGACCTGCAGGACGAGACGTGGCGGCAGGTGTCGAGCCGCCGCCGAACGGGGGGCACCCGATGAGCCAGGCACCCGTGCTCGCTGCCGGGGCGGTCTGCTGGAAGGTGTCGAAGAAGGGCAAGCCGAAGATCCTGCTCGTGCACCGCACGCAGCACAAGGACGTCTCCCTGCCCAAGGGCAAGGTCGACCCGGGCGAGACGCTGCCCGAGACGGCCGTGCGCGAGATCGCGGAGGAGACCGGCCTCATCATCGGCCTCGGCGCACCCCTCGGCGTCGTCGAGTACCAGCTGCCCGGCGGACGCGACAAGCAGGTCTACTACTGGGCGGGCGAGGTGAGCCGCGACGCGATCGCCAACTCGACCTTCGTCTCCAACGAGGAGATCGAGCAGTTGCGGTGGGTGGGGCTCCGGAAGGCCGCGAAGGTGCTGAGCTACCCCCACGACATGGACATCGTCGACCGCTTCGCGGAGCTCTACCGGCAGGGACGCGCCCGCACCTTCGCGATCGTCGCGCTGCGCCACGGCAAGGCCGTGCCCGCCGAGGACTGGGACGGACCGGACGCGACGCGTCCCCTCATGCAGCGCGGGATCGACCAGTCGATGAGCGTGTCGCACGGCATCGCCGCGTTCCGCCCCCGTGAGCTCGTGAGCTCCACCGCCGAGCGCTGCCTCCGCACGATCGCGCCGACCGCACGCGTCACCGGCCTCCCCGTCGAGGAGGAGCACGTCATCAGCCAGGACGCGTACCGCTCCGGCGGCAAGGCGGTGCGCGAGCTCGTCGCATCCCGCATCCTGCGAGGCGAGTCAGTGGTGCTGTGCAGCCACGGGCCGGTGCTCCCCCAGATCATCTCGGCCATCGTCGAGGAGACGCACACCCCCGGCAGTGCCAAATTGCAGCGCGCCGCCGCCCTCGCGACCGCCGAGTACGCCGTGCTGCACGTGCCCGTCGACGACCCGGAGTCCGGCATCGTCGCCGTCGAGGTGCACGGGCCGACCGCTTAGTTCCCGTCTCGTTCACCTCCCGTTCACCGTTCCCGTCGAACCTGGTCACCGTCGCTTCCTAGCGTCGGCAGCGAGGCCGCCAAGAGCCTCGACACCTGACCGACATTCCCGAAGGGAACACAGTGAAGATCACGCGTACCGGCGGTATCGCCGCCCTCGCGCTCGTGGGCGCCCTCGCCCTCACCTCCTGCGCCGCGAACGAGACGCCCTCCGGCGACGGCTCGTCGGCACCCGAGAGCACCCTCTCCGGCACCTTCAACGGCGCGGGCGCGTCGTCGCAGGGCGCCGCCCAGGACGCCTGGGTCGCCGCCTTCCAGACCGCGAACCCCAAGGTCACCATCAACTACGAGCAGACCGGCTCCGGCGCAGGTCGCGAGACCTTCATCGCCGGCGGCTCCGACTGGGCCGGCTCCGACTCGGCCCTCTCGGACGACGAGCTCGCGAAGACCTTCGGGAGCTGCGCGGCCGACAGCAAGGCGATCGACATCCCCACCTACATCTCGCCCATCGCGGTGATCTTCAACGTCGAGGGGGTCAAGGAGCTCAACCTCGACGCGGCCACCCTCGCGAAGATCTTCAAGGGTGAGATCACGACGTGGAACGACCCGGCGATCGCCGCGCTCAACAAGGGCACGACCTTCCCCGACACCGCCATCACCGCCGTGCACCGCTCGGACGACTCCGGCACCACCAAGAACTTCGCGGACTACCTGAACCAGGTCGCCCCCGAGGTGTGGGACCAGAAGCCGGCCGACGCCTTCCCGTACCAGACGGGTGAGGGCGCGCAGGGCACCTCGGGCGTCGTCAACGCCGTCACGAACGGCTCCGGCACGATCGGCTACGCCGACGCGTCGAAGGCCGGCAGCCTCGGCACCGCCAAGATCAAGGTCGGCGACGAGTTCGTGGCCTACAGCCCGGAGGCCGCCGCCGCGGTCGTCGCCGAGTCGCCCCTCGTCGAGGGGCGTGCGGCCAACGACCTCGCGTTCAAGCTCGACCGCAAGACGACCGACCCGAGCCACTACCCGCTCGTGCTCGTCTCGTACAGCATCGTCTGCACCGAGTACGCGGACGCCGCCAAGGGCGAGTTCGTGAAGGCCTACATCGGCTACATCACGAGCGCCGAGGGCCAGAAGGTCGCCGCCGAGTCGGCCGGCGCCGCCCCGCTGTCGGCGGACCTCGCCAAGAAGGTCGCCGACGCGATCGCCTCGATCAAGTAAGGCATCAGCACGACCCGTCGGGCTGCGGCCCCCGCGCATTGCACGGGGCGCCGCAGCCCGACACACTGAACGAAACCCCGAGCGACGAGGACCTGATGACCGCCGTAACGGCCCGGATCACCGCCAAGAAGCGCCTCGGCGACCGCCTCTTCTCCGGCGGCGCCCTCGCAGCCGGTGCGCTCATCCTCGTGGTGCTCGCGGGCGTCGCGATCTTCCTCGTCGCCCAGTCGATCCCCGCCTTCCTGATCGACCCGTCCGAGATCAAGGGCTCGCCCAGCAGCTTCTGGGCGTACGTCGGCCCGCTCGTCTTCGGCACCATCTGGGCGGCCGCGCTCGCGCTGCTGATCGCCGTGCCGATCGCGCTCGGCATCTCGCTCTTCATCTCGCACTATGCGCCCCGCCGTCTCGCGCAGGGCCTCGGCTACACGATCGACCTGCTCGCCGCGGTGCCGTCGGTCGTCTTCGGCCTGTGGGGCGCCGGCGTGCTCGCCCCGTCGATCCAGCCCTTCTACGCCTGGCTCGTCGACAACCTCGGATGGTTCCCGCTCTTCGCGCCGCCCGTCTCGGGCACCGGGCGCACCATCCTCACGGTCGCGATCGTGCTCGCGGTCATGATCCTTCCGATCATCACGGCGCTCTGCCGCGAGGTGTTCCTGCAGACGCCGAAGCTCCACGAGGAAGCCGCGCTCGCACTCGGCGCCACCCGGTGGGAGATGATCAAGATGGCCGTGCTGCCGTTCGGCCGCCCAGGCATCATCTCGGCCGTCATGCTGGGCCTCGGGCGGGCGCTCGGCGAGACGATGGCGGTGGCGATGGTGCTCTCGCCCGCCGCCGTCATCAGCTTCGTGCTCACCGGACCGCAGAACCCGACGACGATCCCCGCCAACATCGCCCTCAACTACCCCGAGGCGCACGGCAGCTACGTCAACGTGCTCATCGCGACCGGCCTCATCCTGTTCGTGATCACCTTCGCGGTCAACTCGCTCGCGCGCTGGGCCGTCGCCCGCCGCAAGGAATTCTCGGGAGCCAACTGATGACGACCGACACCGCCACCGCACCGCGCGTGCTGCCCAACGCGTTCACGACCGGCAAGCTGCCGAAGTGGATGCCATGGCCGATCCTCGCCGTGTCCCTCGCGGTCGCGCTCGGCGGGTTCGGCCTCCTCGCGGGGGCGACGGGAGACGGCTTCAACTGGATCGCCGGGATCATCCTCGGGGTCGTGCTGTTCGTCGTCGCGAACTGGGTCATCGCGCGGCTCGTCGAGGGCGCTCGCCAGGCCGCGGACCGGCTCATCACCTCGCTCGTGACCGGGGCGTTCGTGCTCGCCCTCATCCCGCTCGTGTGGCTCACCATCACCGTCGTGGCGAACGGCCTGCCGACGTTCCTGAACGGCACCTTCCTCAACAGCTCGATGCGCAACGTCGTCGGCGAGGGCGGCGGCGCGCTGCACGCCATCGTCGGAACGCTCATCATCACCGGCTTCGCGGCACTCATCTCCATCCCGGTCGGCCTCATGACCGCCATCTACCTCGTCGAGTACGGCACCGGCCGGCTCGCGCGGGGCATCACCTTCTTCGTCGACGTCATGACCGGCATCCCGTCGATCGTCGCGGGCCTCGCCACCTACGCCCTCTTCGCGCTGCTGTTCGGCGACGGGGTGCGGATGGGCTTCGCCGGCTCGGTCGCCCTGTCGATCCTCATGATCCCGGTGGTGGTGCGCTCGAGCGAGGAGATCCTCAAGCTCGTACCGAACGAGCTGCGGGAGGCCTCCTACGCCCTCGGGGTGCCGAAGTGGCGCACCATCCTGAAGGTCGTGCTGCCGACCTCGATCGCGGGCATCACGACCGGCGTCATGCTGTCGATCTCGCGCGTCATCGGCGAGACCGCGCCGCTGCTCATCGTCGCCGGGTTCACGGCGTCCATGAACTACAACCCGTTCACCGAGCGGATGATGTCGCTCCCCGTGTTCGTGTACACGCAGTACGTGAGCCCCGGCACGGATGCCGAGTTCTACATCCAGCGGGCGTGGGCGGGTGCGCTGACCCTCATCCTCATCGTCGCGCTGCTGAACGCGATCGCCCGCCTCGTCTCCCACTTCTTCTCGCCCAAGCTCGGGCGCTGAGCCTCGACCCGAAGGAACCCATGTCCAAGCGCATCGAAGTCCGCGACCTCGACGTCTACTACGGCAGCTTCCGCGCCGTCGAGGGGGTCTCGCTCACGATCGAGCCCCGCACGGTGACCGCCTTCATCGGCCCCTCCGGATGCGGCAAGTCGACCTTCATCCGCACCCTCAACCGCATGCACGAGGTGATCCCGGGCGCGCGCGTCGACGGCGAGGTGCTCATCGACGGCAACAACCTGTACGGCCCGGGCGTCGACCCGGTGCTCGTGCGGCGCCAGGTGGGCATGGTGTTCCAGCGGCCGAACCCGTTCCCGACCATGTCGATCCGCGAGAACGTGCTCGCGGGCGTGCGCCTCAACAACACGAAGATGTCGAAGTCGGATGCCGACTCGCTCGTCGAGAAGTCGCTCCAGGGCGCGAACCTGTGGAACGAGGTCAAAGACCGTCTCGACAAGCCCGGCTCGGGCCTCTCCGGCGGCCAGCAGCAGCGTCTGTGCATCGCGCGCACGATCGCGGTGTCGCCCGAGGTGATCCTCATGGACGAGCCGTGCTCGGCGCTCGACCCGATCTCGACGCTCGCCATCGAGGACCTCATCGAGGAGCTCAAGACGGAGTACACGATCGTCATCGTGACCCACAACATGCAGCAGGCCTCGCGGGTCTCGGACAAGACCGCGTTCTTCAACATCGAGGGCACCGGCAAGCCCGGCAAGCTCATCGAGTACGACGACACCACGAAGATCTTCTCGATGCCGTCGGTGAAGGCGACCGAGGACTACGTCTCCGGCAAGTTCGGGTGATCCGCTCCCGCCCTTGACCTGCACCGGTTAGTTGCACGCGCGCCCCGTTCGCCTGGCGCGGATGCAGCAGACGGGAGCATCGACCCGTGGGCAGAGAAGTGCCGGGCCGCAGAACGCCTCTCGGCGCGAGGCCGCTCGAAGCGGCGAAAAGTGGAGCCCGGGGTTACTGCGGCCCGGCCCCGACAGTTTACGCGAGGGCCGCATCCGCTGCAGGTGCCCCGGTGCCTCAGTGCCCCGGTGCCTCAGAAATGCAGGAGATTCTTCCGGCCGGCCGGATGGGCGCAGGCGACTGCTGGCTCCCGCGGCCGCGATTCCTGCATTTCTGGGATGCCGGGGTTCGGAGGTGCCTCGGGCTCTGAGGGGCGGGGGGGGTTGTGAGGTGCCGGGGTCAGTCGAGCGAGTCGTCGCGGGCCATGCGCGCGCAGACGGCGAGCTCCTCGGCGATCGTCGCGAGGCGCGCAGCGCGGGTCGTGAGCTCGCTCGAGCGCTCCGGCGACGCGGCGTCCTGATCGTCGGCGACGGATGCGGCACCCGCCGCCTCGACACGGCAGAACGCCGCGGCGCGCTCCAGCGCATCCGCGAGGTCGCCGTCGAAGACGCCGCGCAGGATGCGGTCCGAGAGGTCGAGCACCTCGTCGGGCCCGGCCGGGCTCGGCGCGCCGGCGACGAGCGGGTCGATGGTGCGCAGCACCTCGGTTCCGCGCTGGAACAGCAGCGCGACGCCCGCCAGGTCCTGCCGGATCATCGTGCGCAGCAGGTAGACCCGCCACAGGGCGCCGGGGAGGCTGCGCGGGCTCGACCGCGCCCACAGCTCCGCGACGGCGTCGAGTCCGTGCTCGTCGGTGAAGCCGACCACCCGGTCGAGCACCTCCGGGTCGCCGCTCTCCCGCACCCGCGCGACGAGCCCGCGCGCCGTGTCATGGGCGATGCGGCGGGTGACGGCCGGGTCAGGGGCCGCCCCCTCGAACGCCTCGAACTCGCGTCCGCCGAAGAGGGTGGGCTTGTGGAAGTCGTCGGCCATCGCCCCATTCTCCCCCGGCGACGAGGCCGGCGCCCGGCCACTACCCTGGGAGGGTCGGGCCTGTAGCTCAGTCGGTAGAGCATCGGACTTTTAATCCGCGGGTCGTGGGTTCGAGCCCCACCGGGCCCACCACGACATCCTTATCGATTCCTAAAACACCCTTTGACCGGGGTGTTTTCTGTCCTCTCGACCGTCCGCTCGGGGCAGACCGTGTAGGTGGCATTCCAATAACTACCCCCGTTGGCGCATAGGCCGATAGGCGCACCGGTACACGATTTCGGCTGATTGGCGACCCCTGTGGGATGTACCGGAAACGTTGTGTTCGTCGCTACAGCAGACACTCATGCTCTTTACAGAAAACACAAAGGTGTCATACTACGAACAGATGAAGTGGTCTGCGATGGACATCGGTTCTGATCTGTTGAGCAACCGTAGTTGGGGGCTGGTTTCGTGAGGCTCGACGGCAAAGTCACCATTGATCGTCTTCGTGATGTCATTCAGGACGCGCACCTCAATCTCCTCGTGGGCGCAGGTACCCCGAGCGCGTACTTCGGACTGCTGAAGGACGTCGAGACAGTCCTGACCGAGATCGAGGCGTCAACCGTGATCACGGAGGAAAAGCAACTAGCGCGTGCGTCGGTGGTGGCGTACTTCTTTCGAACCGTTGTCGGACCGAATCTTGAACTTCTAGAGGGAAGCGACGGCGAGAGCGTCGTCTCTTCGTACGAGGATCTCCTCGGCATGCTCTACCGGATCCTGCTGCGCCGCCGAAGCTCTCTCCTGAACAAGCAGCTGAACATCTTCACGACGAACGTCGATGTCACGTTCGAACTCGCCCTGGAGCGCTCCCGCCTCGAGCACAACGATGGGTTCACCGGCAAACTCGAGCCGGTCTTCGACCTGGCAAACTTTGGCTCCCTCCGCTTCAAGCAGAGCCCGTACTACGAGAACATCTCTGAGATCCCGACGATGAACCTTCACAAGCTTCATGGATCGGTCAACTGGAGTGCATCGGACGAGACGAGCGAGATTGGCTTTGACCGCAATCTCGAGGCAGTCATCACTGCGGCAGCAAAGCTGGAAACAGCGACCGCTGATCTCATCGAGGTGAAGGGCGATGACCTTGAAACGAAGAGGGTTCTCGATGCCGTGGCAGGCAAGGTACCAAGCGCGGCAGTTGCCGATTTTCTTGCCGCCTACGACAAGCTTGCCATCGTCAATCCAACCAAGCAGAAATTCGAAACGACAGTACTCAACGAGACCTACTACGAGCAGATTCGCGTCTTCTCCAACTCGCTCGAGAAGCAGAATTCGGTTCTGCTCGTCCACGGCTTCTCGTTCAGGGATGAACACCTCAAGAAGATCGTGCTCCGTGCCGCACGGTCAAATCCCACACTCGAAGTGATCGTCTTCTGCTACGACCAGGCGAGCGAGACGGCAATTCGCATCGAGTTGCCCGAGCATGATGTGAAGAACGGCAACATCACGTTCGTCACGCCTCCGGTCGGCGAAGACAAGAAGCCCGTGTACCTGCTCGACGTCGACGAATTGGTCAAGCGCTGGCTCGCGCCGCTGGTTCCCGCTCCCGAACCGCGCCCCGACCGCGTTGTCGATGTGAACATCAAGGTTGACGGTGCCGAACATGTCAAGGACTGATGCAGATTTCGACGCCGACGCAGTCTTCAAAGTCGGTCGAGTTGTAGCAGTCGAAGGACGACGTGTCCGCATCTCCGTCGACAAGCTCAAGAACGGGTCACACCTCCTTTTCCGAGGCGATCTCCTGAGAAGCGTCTCAGTCGGTGGCTACATCAAGATCGCCAAGGGCTTCAGCGAACTAATCGCGAAAGTTGATGGCGAACAGATCGAGGAAGACCGCTCCTCAGCAAAGGGCTACTCGCGAAACTCCGACCGTCTCGTACGCATCCTCGATGTAAGCCTTATCGGGTTCCTCTCAGAGGACGGCTTCGAACGAGGAGTGCGAGAACTTCCACTCCTCGACAATGAGGCGTACCTCCTCAGCGAAGATGAGTTCGGTCGAGTCCATCGGTTCGTATCAAGCAAGGACGTTGCGCTCGACTTCGGAACGCTCGCCATGGAGCCTAGCCAACGAGTGGACATTGGTGTCGACGCCATCTTCGCCAGCCACATCGGGATCTTCGGCAACACCGGAAGTGGCAAGTCGTACACCCTCGCCAAGCTCTATGCATCCCTGTTTGAGCAGTTCGCCAGCGAACCTTCGTTTCGCAAGAACGCTCGGTTCGTCCTCATCGACTTCAATGGCGAATACGTCGACCGCAAGGCAACCAAGAAGGATAAACGCTCCACTGCAGTCATCACAGACTCGGGCAATAAAGACGAGTACCGGCTTTCGACGCGCAGCAAGAAGGGGCACAAGATCCCTATCTCCAGCGCAGCTGCGAAAGACCCAACGCTCTGGACCGTGCTTCTCGATGCGTCGGAGAAGACTCAGGCGCCGTTTCTGTCGCGAGTGCTCAGTAGCACCTACTGGGAATCGAAGCTTCAAGACCCAACTGACCTCAAGAGCATCATCGGAGATCTTGTACTCCGCGCAACGAAGAGCGGCGATCAATCGATGGATAGGCACGTCGTACTAAACCTGCTGCGTGAGATCCAGAGTTGCCTGGGGTCCGACTCCCCTGAGGAGTTCGAGGAACTCATCCGTGACTTCCAGTCGAACCTCAACTACAACAGCAAGTACACGAAGTACTACTGGGGCACGTGGAGCAGTAGCCCCACAACCATCGAATCGCCCAACTGGGAACAGCTCACCAAGGGAGCCATCGAAGCGCTCCCCCTGGACTTCAGCGGGCTCAAGGACATTGACCTGATCCGATTCAAAATCGTCCTCCAGTACTACAGCGACATCATCAGCGGGTTCTCGAACCGAGAGCATCTATCCCCGCTCATCAAGCGACTCGACACACGGGTCCCTGATATTAAGAAGGTAATCACCGTCGATGACACGAAGGAGCTGACGGACAAGCCGCTTGCCGTGGTTAGTCTGCGCGACGTCAACCTCGACATGCGGAAGGTGGTGCCGATGCTGCTCTGCAAACAGCTCTACGACATCAAGAAGAACAGCGACCCCGACAACAAGAAGTACTTGAACCTAATCGTAGATGAGGCACACAACATCCTGTCGGCGCAGTCGTCACGGGAGTCAGAAGCGTGGCGCGACTACCGACTCGAAACCTTCGAGGAGATCATCAAGGAAGGTCGCAAGTTCGGTGTGTTCTTGACCATCGCAAGCCAGCGACCGCATGACATCTCGGAGACGATCATCTCCCAGCTACACAATTACTTCTTGCACCGGCTCATCAACAACCTCGACATCCACGCTGTGGAGCGAGCGGTCTCTTATCTCGACAAGGTGTCGTTCGAACAGCTCTCGATCCTGCCAACTGGAACCTGCATCTCAGCGGGTGTCTCATCTCAAGTGCCGGTAGTCGTGAAGGTCAATCCCCTCAGCGAAGAGCGCGAGCCAAACAGTCGAACCATGCGAGTAGCGGGAACCTGGCGGGAATAGCACCATGGCGCGCCTCACCGACGCCAGCTATCTAGAACAACGACGGGCGCTTGTTGAAGATTGGCAGTCAGGGGGACACGGCTTCACGCTTAATTCGGCGCTGGAGCAGCTGACACTGCACGAGCACTACCGTCCAGCAGAGAACCTGTCAGACCATGAAGCGCTGGCGCATCGGCGCAAGGTTGGCAAGGAGACACCGTCTCTTCCCCAACGCGCCGGGAAGGCGTACATGAACCGGCTCAAGGCTTTGGCAGTCGACATCGTCAAGACGGAGCTTCGGTTGCAGCGGGAGAAGGTGGCGCCCCCTCGGAAGAAGTACCAGCGAGGTACTCGAGGAGCTATCCGAGTAGGCGTCACGATGCGACCGGCGCCGGACTACGAGAAGTTGGCGAAGGCGTTCCTCGAGCACGTACGCAACGAAGAGCAAAAGAAGACTGCTATTACCGGCCAGGACGTGCACGCAGCCTGACACCCTCTTCAAGAAGGACGCGGCGCACCGCACCAATGCTTGAACCGAGCCGTTTGGCAGTTGGGGCCAAGGCGAGGCCGCCTTCGTAGAGGTTCACGGCCTCTGAGCGCTGTGTTTCGGTGAGCGGCTGACGCCGCATCTGCACACCCCGGGAATGCAGCAGCTCGAGCATGCTCGGCTTCGAAATGCCGTACTCAAGGCAGAGCGCCGGAGTGCCGACGCCACTCTCGTACTTGGCCACAATCTCAGCGATGACGGGGTCATTCAGCCGACGGGCCACTCGCCAGGACCGTGGCTCGGCAGTATCCACAACGTCCGATGGTGCTGTGGCCGCGAGAGCGGCCAGCTTCTGCAGCTGCTCGAGGCTTGGCGCACCCCTGTCGGAATTGTTGGAGTGTCCACCTACTCGGCCCACCAGACTTGAGAATTATTCCACTATGCACCTCCGTTACGGGGGTGCATTTTGGCTTCCGGGCGTCCGATCGAGCCTCCCGCTTGCCCTCCCTCTTCACGGCGATGACCCCTGTTGACAATTGTTCGAACTCCTACATGGGGTCTGCTCCGGTACACGTTTTGGCGGTGGCGTCACCCCTGAAGAGGTGTACCGGTTTCGTTGTGCGGGTCGCAACAACCAGCTGCCATCACCTGCACTTGCCTCTTGACGTGTCGTACGCCGCTGTCATAATCAGGGCCATGAAGACGGGAGCTCACATATATGGGAGTCGCTGACTTCGCAGGTTTCGGCGTGCGGGGTTACCGCAGCTTTGGTGATGACGAGCACTTAGCCTTAATCGGCCCCATGGGCAAGATTCACCTCGTAGTCGGTCAGAACAATGTAGGTAAATCGAACACGCTCCACGTCATGGCGGATGTCTTGCCTCTGCTCCGTCGTTCGAGTGGATCACAGGTGGCAACAAATGAGCTTTTCTCGGGTAGCTTCGATACCCCCGAAGCTTGGCCAACGGATCGACCACGCACCTTGTCTCTTGGACTCAGACTGACCGAGGAAGTTCGTACTGCGCTTCGGCTCTCCAACGATGTTGTGCAGCTGTGGCTCTCCACGCAGGCGTATCGCCGTGGTTCAGAGAACGTCGTCTGGCTGGATCTAGTCCTCTCGGCTTCGTCAAACAACAACGGCTCTCTACAAGTACGTCTCAGCCTTGATCAAGTTCATGAAGCTGAGGCCGAAGGCCGGGGCTTTAGCAGCGGGCAGCTCTCGTCTGTCAGTATGAACCTCACCTCAGGTTCAGGTGGGTTAGAACATAACCTCGACAGCATTCTCCGGGTATGGAGTCCCTGGCAATTCCTCCCTGACGTCGTGTGGATGGATGCCGTACGTCAGATCACTCCGGGTGGAGATGAGAACCTGCAGACCGGACAAGGAATAGTCCCCCGACTGGCGGAGCTTGAACGACCCGGTCGGGCTACGTACCAACAAGATCGAGCCCGCTTTGATGCCCTCCAGGCATTCGTCCGCGACGTCCTTGAAGACGACGAAGCGCGCATCGAGATCCCGAATGACAAGTCGACGATTCTCATTCACGGTCGTTTCGGGATGCGAGAACTTGGGCACGTGGGCACCGGCCTTAACGAGCTGATCTTGATTGCAACCATTGCGTCGATTAATCAGAACGCTCTGATTTGTGTTGAAGAGCCAGAGCTTCACCTTCACCCCACACTCCAGCGCAAGCTCATCGACTACCTTCACCGCGAGACGAGCAACCACTACCTCATTTCAACCCACTCGGCAGCAATGCTCAATGCCGAGTTGGCGACTATCACCCACATTGAGATGCCTGACAAGTGGAGCATCGCAAGTCCGGTCATCACCCCGGCCGATCTCGCGAAGGTTGCCTCCGATCTAGGCAATCGTGCCTCGGACATCGTCCAGTCAAACTTTGTGATCTGGGTTGAAGGGCCTTCGGATCGGCTTTACATCCGGAGGTGGCTCGAGCTGCACGATCCTGCGCTCGTTGAAGGTGCCCACTTCTCAATCATGTTCTACGGCGGCGCGCTGCTGAGCCATCTCACTGCTGATGATGCCGAGGTTAATGACTTCATCAATCTCCTAAGAATCAACCGCAACCTTGCCCTTGTCATCGACTCCGACCGTGCAAGCGAGGGAGATGCTCTCAACGCGACGAAGCAGCGGGTCATCGCGGAGCTTGAAGCGCTTGATGCACCCGCGTGGGTGACGGAGGGTTACACGATTGAGAACTACATTCCGCGTCAGGTGCTCAAAGATGCCATCGATGCGACCTACCCAAATCACACCTACGTAATGCCGAGCGGGTCGTTCAAGTCGCCGCTTGGAAAGACATTTCAAGGGTCAACTTCGAAACCGAGTAAGACTACGATCGCCCGTTACGTTGTCGCCCAAGAGGCGAGTTGGGATGAGTTTTCCGAGCACTTGACATCAAGCGTGTCTGCGATCGCCGAGCGTATTCGTTCCGCCAATGGCCTCCCTCCTCGACCAGGAGATGCTTCGTAATGACAGACGCTCCCAAAGAGATAGGGCTAGCGCCAGCACGTCCTTGGTACTTCGATGTTGCAATCCTCCTAGCCGCAGCACCATTCATCTTCTCGGCCGTGCGGGTCTGGCTCTACGCCGGCGGCGACACTGCAGTGTTCCTAACCCTGGTTCGCACGCTTGATCTCCCGACCGTCTTGGTCGGCACTTTGGCAGTCCTCGCTCAAGGAGCCCTTCTGCTCTTCTTCACCATGGTGTTTCTCGATTGGCGAGTTCGAGATATTTTTCGGACTTGGCTTCAACGCCCTTGGAGTAGTTCGCTCACTGCCGTTGTACTCATCGTTTTTGTCATTACCGGCAATGTGATGTTCTGGGCTGGACTCGCATCTCTAGCCGCGCTCATCGGGCTCTACTTCCTCGTCAAACACATCCCCGGCGGCAAGCGCCTGACCAAATGGGTAGTACCGCCCCGCGGTGAGCGGTCGGATACGTCAGTAGTTGTCGTGAGTGTAGCGATTACCTTGCTCATGCTCCCGACCAACATGTGGCTCCCCCTTGAGCAGGTAACGCTCGCTAACAAGTCAACAGAGCAGTCATATGTACTTCAGGTCAGTTCCGAGTGGACTACCACCCTCACCAAGGACAGAAAGATCCGGACCTACCCCACTACGGACGTCGTGGACCGTGAAACGTGTCGCTCCGCCGTGAACGGCACCCTAGGCGCAGTGTTATTCCAAGTTCCAATCGACGCCGACGCACCTAAGTGCAGCTAATCGCTCATGCTTGACGCCCCCTCCCCCGAGGTTCATAGTCAGGCGCACTATGGCACGCCTCACCGACGCCAGCTATCTAGAACAACGACGGGCGCTTGTTGAAGATTGGCAATCGGGAGGAAGTGGTTTTGCCCTCAGCTCGGCGATGGAGCAGCTGACGCTTCACGAGTACTACCGGCCGGCAGAGAACCTGACCGATCACGAGGCACTGGCACATCGGCGCAAGGTTAGGAAAGAGACGCCATCGCTTCCCCAGCGGGCAGGCAAGGCGTACATGAACCGGCTCAAGGCAATGGCGGTCGACATCGTGAAGACGGAGCTTCGGTTGCAGCGGGAGAAGGTGGCGCCCCCTCGAAAGAAGTACCAGCGAGGTACTCGAGGAGCTATCCGAGTAGGCGTCACGATGCGACCAGTGCCGGACTACGAGAAGTTGGCGAAGGCGTTCCTCGAGCACGTACGCAACGAAGAGCAAAAGAAGACTGCTACTACCGACCAGGACGTGCACGCAGCCTGACGCCCTCTTCAAGAAGGACGCGGCGCACCGCACCAATGCTTGAACCGAGCCGTTTGGCAGTTGGGGCCAAGGCGAGGCCACCTTCGTAGAGGTTCACGGCCTCTGAGCGCTGTGTTTCGGTGAGCGGCTGACGCCGCATCCGCACACCCCGGGAATGCAGCAGCTCGAGCATGCTCGGCTTCGAAATGCCGTACTCAAGGCAGAGCGCCGGAGTACCGACGCCACTTTCGTACTTAGCCACAATCTCGGCAACGACGTCAGCGGTGAGACGACGAGCGATACGCCATGGTTGCGGAGCAGCAGTATCCGCCACGTCCGGTAGTGCTGCAGCAGCAAGATTCGCTAGCTTCTGTAGCTGCGCAAGGCTCGGTGCACCCCTGTCGGAATTGTTGGAGTATCCGCCTACTCGGCCCACCGTCTTCTCGCCGTGCGGACCACTGGGCGTCTCGTGGCGCGCGGCATAGGCTCCCGGATCATGGAGATTCGCGATGCGAGCGCGCACCGCTTCGTGCGGCTGGAGCCTGTGGGCTATCAATTCCCGCACCTGCGTGGTGTCGAGTTCGATTCCGACTGGCTGATCGTCAGCGGCCGGGCGCGGTCGGACGACGAGGAATGGAGCTTCCAGGATCCCGTACTGCTCGTCGACGAGGCCCGCGACGTCGGCTCCTGGCTGCGAGCCGCCGCCGGCCGAACCGCACCTCTCCTGGTCCCGGGCGACGACGGGCGCACCTGGCCGGCCACCCAGCACATCGAGCCCAACCTCGGCCTGGGCGTCGCGAGCTACGGACGCGACGCGATCGTCGTCCGGGTCTTCCTGCGGCTGGAGTCCGCGCCGCCGAGCACCTGGAGCGGGGGCGGGAAAACCGATATGGACTTCTTCATGGACCTCACGACCGTCCCCGAGGCTCTGGAGCGTGCTGCCGACGATTGGGACGCATCCCTCGCGAAGATCCCTCGGCGAAGCTGACCTCGCCGACCGCGCGGGTCCTACCGCCGGTCGCCGGAACCGCGGGGCGGGTCGACGGAGACGTCGAGTCGCTCGTGCTTGCCTCCGAGCGACGACCACTCCGAGGCGGTTCCCTCCGCCGCGTGCTGCGAGGCGCGGACCGCCCGCTCGTCGGCCCAGCTGTTGAGCCGGTGGCCGGCGTGGCCGCGCACGTGCTCGAGCACCACATCCGGAAGGCCCGCCGCGCGGCGGGCGTCGCGCGCGGCGATGAGCTGCTCGAGGATCTCGCGGTTGGCGACCGGCTTCTTGGCCGCGGTGAGCCACCCACGGCGCTTGTGGCCGTCCATCCACGAGGAGTAGGTGTCGATCGCGTACTTCGAGTCGGCCTGCACGACGAGCTCGCGCACGCCGGCGTGATCCCGGATGGCGTGCAGCAGTCCCAGCAGCTCGCCGATGTTGTTGGTGCCCTGCGGCAGCGAACCCGCCGCCCACTCGCCGTCCTCCCCGACCCACGCCCACCCGGCGGGTCCGGGGTTGCCCTTGCAGGCGCCGTCGGTGGCGAGCACGTAGCGGTCGGATGCGGTCACCCGTCGAGTCTGCCAGCAGCCGCCGCTACGCTCGTGCCATGTCGACCGCAGCCGCCCTGCCGCCCAAGAGCGTCGGAACCGCCTACCTGTTCATGCTGTTCTCGCTCGTCGGCGTGTGCGGCATCCAGCACTTCTACCTCGGCAAGATCGGCCGCGGCATCCTGTGGCTGCTGACGGTGGGGCTGTTCGGCATCGGCACCATCGTCGACATCTTCACGCTGCCCTCGCAGACGAAGACCATCAACGCCCGCCGCGCCGTCGGCATCGGCTGACCGATCCCGCTAGGCCCGGTGGGCTCAACCCGGCGAGGCTCAGTCGGTCGGACCGGTGGCGTCCCCTGCGCTGTCGCGTACGTTGTCGGCCGCGCGCTGCGCGTTCGACTTCGACGCGAACGACTCGCCGGGCACCGCCACGACGTTGCCGCCGCGGTGTGCACGCCAGCGCCAGTGGCCGCCCTTGTCCTCGTAGACCTCGAACTTCGCGTCCGCAGCACCCTTCTTGAACGACTCGGCGGCGCGGTTCGCGTTCGACTTCGAGGCGAACGACTCGCCCGCCCACGCGACCGTCTGACCGTTGCTCGAGATGAGCCACCAGGAGTAGTTGCCGCCCTTGTCGGCCTTGACTTCGAAACGCACGCTGTGCTCCCTCTCCTCCGGCCGGGATGCCGGGTGCTGCCAGTATCCTCGCCCCCGGCGGCGCCCGCCACTCGATCCGGATGAACATCCGCGCGGCCGTGCATCCCCGCCTCAGAAATGCAGGAGATCCTCCACTCGCCTCCGCCGCAACGCCGGGTGGAGGGGGCGGTGTGCCGAATCTCCTGCATTTCTGAGGTCGGGGCGGATGCGCGGGACGGATGCGGGGACGATGCGGGAGAACGGACTCGGCTAGCGTTGCGCCGTGCCCGCCCATCCCGATCCGCTCGTCGCGCGCCTGCGCGCCGTCGGCTGCGTGTTCGCGGAGGACGAGGCGGCGCTGCTGCGGGAGGCCGCGGCGGGTGCGGAGCTCGAGGCCCTCGTCGCCCGGCGCGTCGCGGGCGAGCCGCTCGAGCCGCTGCTCGGCTGGGCCGAGTTCGCCGGCCTGCGCGTGGACGTCGCCCCGGGCGTCTTCGTGCCGCGGGTGCGCAGCGAGCTGCTCGTCGACGCCGCGCTCGACGACCTGCCGGACGACGCGCTCGTCGTCGAGCTCTGCTGCGGCGTGGGGGCGATCGCGGCGGCGGTCCGGGCGCGACGCCCCGACGCCGAGGTGTGGGCATCCGACATCGACCCGGATGCCGTGGCCGTCGCGCGGCGGAACCTGCCGCCCGAGCGCGTGGTCGAGGGCGACCTCTACGGGGCCCTGCCCGTGGCGCTCCGCGGGCGGATCGACCTGATCGTCGCCAACGCGCCCTACGTGCCGAGCGGCGAGATCGCCTTCATGCCCGCCGAGGCACGCGAGCACGAGCACCGGGTGGCGCTCGACGGCGGGGCCGACGGACACGAGGTGCAGGCGCGCATCGCATCCGGGATCCGCGAGTGGCTGGCGCCCGGTGGGCGGGTGATCATCGAGACGAGCGAGCGGCAGGCGCGACGCACCGCCTCACTGCTCGAGGAGCAGGGGCTCGCGACGCGCGTCGTGCGCGACGAGGAGCGGGACGGGACGTGCGTCGTGGGGGTGCTGCGTGACGGCGGTGGTCTCGGGGCGCGTCGCCTGCGGCGGCGCCCCTCGACCAGCTGAGCCGCGCGGCACGTGGGTCCAGCGCCCGTCGGGCAGCATCACGGCGCACATGTCAGTGCTGGGTGAGCCGGATCTGGTTGCCCGCCGGGTCGCGGAACGCCGCGTCGCGCACGCCCCACGGCTGGTCCATGGGCTCCTGCACGATGTCGGCGCCGGAGGTCGCGATGCGCTCGAAGTCGGCCTCGAGGTCGTCGGTCGCGAGCACGAGCCCGCCGAGCACGCCCTTCGCGAGGAGGTCGGCCATCGTCTCGCGGTCGGCATCCGACTCGCCCGCCCCGACCGGGGTCAGCACGACGGCGACGTCCGAGCCGACGGGGGCGACGGTGAGCCAGCGCATGCCGCCGCCCATGTCGACGTCGTTCCGCACCTCGAAGCCGAGCACGTCACGGTAGAAGACGAGCGCGGCCTCCGCGTCGTCGAAGGCGATGTAGCTGTGCTGCAGTGAGATCGTCATGCGGTCACGCTACGGCGGCTCAGGCTCCCGACGCTTCTCGAATCCTGACCGGTCGGGTGACCGTCTTCGCGACGCACGGGATGCCGTCCAGGGCCGACTCGGCGGCATCCGGATGCGCGGACGCGCGGTAGGCGGAGGGCGAGACCCCGACGAGCTTCGCGAAGCTCGCGCTGAACGAGCCGAGCGAGGTGCAGCCGACCGCCACGCAGACATCGGTCACCGTCAGGTCGCCGCGGCGCAGGAGCGCCTTCGCGCGCTCGATGCGCCGGGTCATGAGGTAGCCGTAGGGCGTCTCGCCGTAGGCGGCGCGGAAGCTGCGGGCGAAGTGCCCCGACGACATGAGCGCCGTGCGGGCGAGCGACTCCACGTCGAGCGGCTCCGCGTACTCGCGGTCGATGCGATCGCGTGCCTTGCGCAGGCGGACGAGATCGGCGCGGTCCATGCCTCCAGTGTGCACTCCCTCAGCCGAGAGTCGCGCCGAAGAGGAGCCCCAGCACGTAGGTGGCGGCCGCAGCGCCGTAGCCGATGGCGAGCTGGCGCAGGGCACGTGACAGCGGCGAGGTGCCCGACAGGATGCCGACGATCGCGCCCGTGCCGAGCAGCGCGACCCCGACGAGGGCGGACGCGAGCGCCACGGCGCCGAGGCCCGCCATCCCGAACAGGTACGGCAGCACGGGGATGAGGGCACCCGAGGCGAAGAACAGGAAGCTCGAGGTGGCCGCGCGCCACGGCGAGCCGACCGCCTCGTCCGGGTCGAGCTCCTCGGGCGGGGCGTCGGCCTCCAGATGCAGGGTCGCGAGCACCCCGCGGGCGTGCGCCTCCGCCTCGTCCTGAGCCATGCCGCGGGCCCGGTAGACGAGGGCGAGCTCGTTCGCGTCGACGTCGAGGTGCGGCAGCGCGCTCTGCGACTCGGGGTCGGGCCGGGATGCGGCGAGCAGCTCGCGCTGCGACTTCACGGACACGTACTCGCCGGCCCCCATCGAGAGGGCGCCGGCGAGGAGCCCCGCGATGCCCGTGAACAGCACGACCTTCGGGTCGGCGCCCGTGGCGCCGATGCCCAGCACGAGGGCGAGATTCGAGACGAGGCCGTCGTTGGCGCCGAAGACGGCCGCCCGGAAGCTGCCGGACAGCTGGGTGCGTCCGCGCGCCGCGAGGCCTCGCAGCACCTCCCCGTGGATGCGCTCGTCGGCCGCCATCTGCTCGGTGGCGTCGGCGTCGTCGTCGTAGGGGGAGCGGCCCTCGGCGCGCTGCGCGAGCGCGAGCACGAAGAGGAACCCGAGGTGCTTCGCGAGGAAGCCCAGGATGCGAGTGCGCACGTCCGGCCGGGGCGCGGGGAGGTGGCGGTCGCCGAGCAGCTCGAGCCAGTGCTGCTCGTGGCGGCGCTCCGCGTCGGCGAGCCCCAGCAGGATGTCGCGCTCGCGCCCCTCCCGGCGCTCGGCGAGGTCCTGGTAGATCTCGCGCTCGGCGCGCTCCGCCGCGAGGTAGCGGCGCCAGCGGCGGATCTGGGACTTGCTGGGGGACGTCACCGATTCATTCTGCCCGCGGCATGCGTTTTGCGGGCGGCCGAATCCGGCCTCCTGGAAGATCTCAGGCGGGCACGTGGCGGAAGCCCCAGCGCCCCTCGTAGGACGCGCCCGGCTCGAGCCAGACGAGGTCGTCGCCCGAGTTGAGCGCGTCGGGCGGGGCCGTCATGGGCTCGATCGCGACGGCCGTCCCCGGCCCCTCGGCCTTCGGGAAGATCGGCGTCGTGAACACCTGCAGGTAGCGCCAGTCGGCGTCCTGCCAGATCTCGAGGCGGGAGCCGTCGGGGGCGGTGAGCGTCGCCGTGACGCCATCGGCCGGCGTGATGGCCCGGAACGCCGTGTCGAGCCGGAGCTCGCCGACCGGCACGCCCGCGCGCAGGTCGGTTCCGCCGGACACCGGCCGCCATGCGATCGGGTCGAGGCGCTCGTCGACCTCGAGGTACTCGTCCGCGGGCACCGTGAGCACGAGCTCCGCGACGTCGTACCCGCCGATCCGGGGGTACGGATGCGTGCCCGTCGCGTACGGAGCGCGCACCTCCGAGAGGTTGCGGGCCCCGTGGGTCACGGCGAGCCCGTCGGGCGCGAGCTCGAACCGCACCCAGGTGTCGAGCAGGAACGGCCAGCCGTGCTGGGGGTGGATGATCGCGCCCAGGGTGATCGAGGCATCCGTGCGCTCGCGCACCTCGTACTCGGCGAACTCGAGCAGGCCGTGCAGCGCGCCGCCGCGCGCGGGCTCGGTGATGTCGAGCTGCTGCACCGCGCCGTCGAACGTCCAGCGCCCGGCGCGCACGCGGTTGGGCCAGGGCGCGAGGGCGATGCCCGAGCAGAACGGCGGCGGAGCGACCTCCCGGGGCAGGGGCTCCGTGAGATCGACGTCGCCGATCCGCAGGGCGCACAGCACCGCGGCGACCGTGCCGACCTCCGCGTACGCATCACCCGCGCGCAGCTCGAACCGCTCGCCGACTCCCGTGTGCATGCTCATGCCCTCTCCTCGCGACGGACGCCCCACGACGCCTCCCAGCTCTCCCCCGGCGCGAGCCACGCGAGCCCGTCGCCCGAGTTGAGCGCGTCCGGTGCGGCCGACATCGGCTCGAGTGCCACCGCGAGCGCCGGCGTCTCGGCGCCCTCGGCGTCGACGTGGGGGAAGTCGCGGGGCGTGTAGACCTGCAGCCAGCCGAACGCCTCGTCCTGCCAGAGCACGGTGCGCGCGCCGTCGGGGGCCGTCAGCACGGCAGCACCCTCGGGCCCCGTCGTCACGCCCTGGTAGGCGACGTTGAGGTCGAGCTCGCCGAGCGCACGCGGCGCGCTCAGGTCGAGCTCGCCGCCCGGCTCGACGGGGTGAACCGCGACCGGCACGAGCCGGTCGTCGAGCTCGAGGTAGTGCGCGCCGCGCACCTCGAGGGTGAGCTGCTCCACGGGCACCGACCCGACGCGGAGGTACGGATGCGTGCCCACCGCCCACGGCGCGGGCGCCGTTCCGAGATTGCGGGTCGTGTGCGTGACGGTCAGGCCGTCGGTTCCGAGCGCGTAGCGCACGCGCGTCTCGACGAGGAAGGGCCAGCCGTGCTGGGGGTGGATGACGGCGCCCAGGGTGACCGCGGCATCCGCCTTCTCGATCACCCGGTAGGCGGTGTTGCGCAGGAGTCCGTGGATGGCGTTGCCGCGGCTCGGGTCGGTGATGTCGAGCTGCTGCACGACGCCGTCGTGAACCCACCGGGCGTCCCGCACGCGGTTGGGCCAGGGGGCGAGCACGATGCCGTGCCCGTGCGAGGGCAGGCGCGTAGGCGGGGTGCGCTCGGCGAGCTCGACGCCGTCGACGACCAGGTGCAGGAGGGCTGCGGCGAGGGTGGCGATCTGGGCGGTCGAACGCGCGGTGCGCAGCTCGATCACCTCGCCGACGGGGGATGGCACGGGGACGAGCCTAGCGATGGTCGCCGGCCTCGAGACCACCGTCGGCGCGGATGACGCGCGCGCCGAGCGCGGCGAGGGATGCGGCGGTCTCGGCGGCGGCATCCGGCCACGGGCCCGCGGTCACGAGGGTCGTCGCGGCGTCGGCGACGCCGATCGTGCCGAGGTGCCGCGCACCCAGCTTGGCCGACTCCGCCACCACGAGGCGGGCGGCGGATGCGGCGAGCATCGCGCGTTTGACCTCCGCCTCGGCGAGGTTGAGGTTGGTGATGCGCCCCTCGCGGTCGACGCCGTTGCAGCCGAGGATCGCGAGGTCGACGTGCAGCCCGGCGATCGACTCGGAGGCGCCGGGGTCGACGAGCGAGTGCTGGAGCGGTCGCAGGGTGCCGCCGCTCAGCACGACGGTGATGCGCGGCACCGCCTGCTCGAGGGCGAGCGCGATCGAGAGGCCGTTGGTGACGACGACGAGCTCGTCGAGGTCGCCCCGGTCGACGCGGTCCGCGAGGGCGTGTGCGACGGCGAGGGTCGTGGAGCCGACGTCGAGCAGCACGCTCGTGCCGCTGTCGACGAGCGCGGCGGCGCGGCGGCCGATGGCGCGCTTGGCCGCGGCGTCCCGCGCCGAGACCCGCTCGACGGGCTCCTCTCGCGGGCCGCCCGGCACGGGGAGCGCCGAGCCGTGCACGCGCCGCACGAGCCCCGCCGCCTCGAGCTGTCCGAGGTCGGAGCGGATGGTGACCTCGCTCACGCCGAACTCCGCGGCGGCGTCGGCGACCCGCAGGATGCCGTCTTCGCGCACGCGCTCCGCGATGCGGGCGCGCCGCAGCTCGGCGGGGAGGGCGGCGTCCGGCACTTCCGAGACCTTTCGTTTTGGCAAGCGATGGTTACGTTATCGTAAGCCCATGACCGGTGTCACCCGCCGCACCGCCCGCATGGCCGACGGTCGCGAACTCATCTACTTCGACGACCCCGACACGACGCTCCCCCCCGAGCGGCGCGTCGACGAGCGGCAGCTCGACCCGCGCCCCGCGACCGCCACCATGCGTCAGGACGTGCTCACGGGCGACTGGATCTCGGTCGCATCCGCACGCAACAACCGGGTCTTCCTGCCGCCCGCGCACCTCGACCCGCTCGCCCCGCAGACCCCCGACAACCCCTCCGAGATCCCCGACCGCTACGACGTCGTCGTCTTCGAGAACAAGTCGCCGTCGTTCGGCCCCGACGCGGACGGCCCCCACACCCCCGCCGGACGCGGCTACGACCGCAGCGCCCCCGCCGTCGGCCGCTGCGAGGTGGTCTGCTTCAGCCCCGAGTCCACCGGCTCGCTCGGCACCCAGTCGGTCACCCGCATCCGCACCGTCATCGAGGCGTGGGCGGACCGCACCCGCGAGCTGTCGGCGCTGCCCGGCGTCGCGCAGGTGTTCCCCTTCGAGAACCGCGGCGAGGCGATCGGCGTGACCCTCGGGCATCCGCACGGCCAGATCTACGCCTACCCCTTCGTCACCCCGCGCACCCGCTCGACGCTCGACGCCGTCCGCGAGCTCGGGCCCGACCTCTTCGCCCGCATCCTCGAGCGCGAGCAGGCCGGCCCCCGCGTGGTGCTCGCGGGCGAGCACTGGACCGCGTTCGTGCCCTTCGCCGCGCGCTGGCCCCTCGAGCTGCACCTGCTGCCGCACCGCCAGCTGCCCGACATCGACGCCCTCGACGAGCTCGAGCGCGCCGAGCTCGCCGTCGTCTTCAAGCGGCTGCTGCTCGGCCTCGACGCGCTCTACGACAGCCCCACCCCCTACATTGCCGCGTGGCACCAGGCGCCCGTGCGCGAGGGGCGCGACGAGGTGCGGCTCATGCTGCAGATCACCTCGCCGCGCCGTGCCGCCGACCGCCTCAAGTTCCTCGCGGGGTCGGAGGCCGCGATGGGCGCGTGGGTTGCGGATATCGTTCCGGAGGATGCGGCCGCACGGCTGCGGGAGGCGGTGGCGACGGTATGAGCGAGGATCTGCGCGACATCGTGCGCCGCGAGTTCGCCGAGGCGTACGGCGCAGAGCCGGCAGGCCTCTGGTCGTCGCCCGGCCGCGCCAACCTCATCGGCGAGCACACCGACTACAACGAGGGCTTCGTGCTGCCGTTCGCGATCGACCGGCGCACCTTCGCCGCCGCGGGCCTGCGCGACGACCGCGTCATCCGGGTCGGATCGACGTTCTCCGACGAGGTCGCCGAGATCGCGATCGACGAGCTGGCACCGGATGCCGTGAGCGGCTGGGCCGCGTACCCGCTCGGCATCGCGTGGGCGCTCGGGCAGCGCAGCCACGTCGACCTCGCGGCGGTGCCGGGCGTCGACATCATGCTCGAGTCGGATGTTCCGGTCGGCGCGGGCCTGTCGTCGTCCGCCGCGATCGAGGGGGCCGTCGGCTTCGCGCTCGCCGAGCTGTGGGGCATCGAGATCGACCGCGTGGAGCTCGCGCGAGTCGGCCGCTACGCGGAGAACGAGTTCGTGGGGGCGCCCACCGGCATCATGGACCAGATGGCGTCGCTGCTCGGGCAGGACGACTCCGTCGTGTTCATCGACTGCCGCAGCGAGGAGGCGGAGGCCGTCCCGCTGCGGCTCGCCGAGAACGACCTCACGATCCTCGTCATCGACACCCAGGTGGAGCACCAGCACGCGAACGGCGGCTACCGCGAGCGCCGCGCCTCGTGCGAGGCCGGCGCCGCCGCGCTCGGCGTCTCCTCGCTGCGGGACGTCACGGTCGACGAGCTGCCGCGCGCGCGGGAGCTGCTCGACGACGTCACCTTCCGCCGGGTCCGCCACGTCGTGACCGAGAACCAGCGCGTGCTCGACACGGTCGCGGCGCTCGCATCCGGCGGTCCGCTCGCGATCGGCGAGCTGCTCGACGCGTCCCACCGCTCGATGCGCGACGACTTCGAGATCTCGGTGCCCGAGCTCGACCTCGCCGTCGAGACCGCTCAGGAGAACGGCGCCATCGGCGCCCGGATGACGGGGGGCGGCTTCGGCGGGTCCGCGATCGCCCTCGTGCCGCGCGGGCTCGTGTCGCGACTGCAGGTCGCCATCGACGGCGCCTTCGCCGAGCACGGCTACGGGCAGCCGGTCACCTTCACGGTGACGCCGTCGGAGGGCGCGCGCCGGGAGGCGTGACCGAAACCCTGGCAATCCCCTCCGCATCCGACGGCCCGCCGCGGGAGGGGTTGCGGCATCCGCGGATTCTCGGAATCGTGGCCGACTCCGAAACCGAGGAAAGGGGAACCGCAATGCTCACCCTCACCGAGAACGCCGGAACCGTCGTCTCCGACCTGGTGTCCCGCGCGAGCGAGACCGACACGGCCGGGCTTCGCATCCAGCAGGGCGACAACCGTTTCGACATCGCCATCGCGGATGCGCCCGCGCCGACCGAGGTCGTCGTCGAGCGCGAGGGGGCGCGCGTGTTCATGGACGCGCCCGTGGCCCAGGTGCTCGACGAGATGACGCTCGACGCGGTCGTCACCCCGGAGGGCGACATCCGCTTCGCGCTCGCGCCGCAGCTCTAGGCGCGCGCCGCAGGCTCCCCGGCGCGACGCGGCGTCCGCACCCAGCGACGGATGACGCGTCCGTCGGGGAGCTCGCCGACGTCGGATGCGGGTACGAAACCGCACCCCGCGTAGAGCGCCTGCGCCGCCGAGTTCGCTTCGGCGGTCCACAGGCTCAGCGAGGCCCAGTCCCCCTCGCGGACGAGTCGCGCCATCAGCTCGCGCCCCACGCCGCGGCGCTGCCACCCGGGGTGCACGAAAGCCATCGACACGTGCCCCCACTCGGGCACCGGTGCCCCCGTGCCGCCGTCGGCGCGGAACGGTTCGGCGAGCAGCATGCCCACGACCTCGCCGTCGCGCGCGACGGTGAACAGGGTGCTCACGGGATCGCTCAGCTTCGCGGCGACGCGCGATCGGCGGGTGGCCGACGGCTCCGGGCCGACCTGCGAGCGCGCTGCCAGCCACACCGCGTAGGCGCCCTCCGCCTCGCCCGTCATGCGCTCATGGTGTCAGAAACAGGCGCGATCGCGCGTTGGATGCCCCCGAGAGGTCGATGACGACGATTGGCCCTGTTCCTGGCACACGTCGCAGCTAGAGCAGCGCGCGCTCGGCCGCCTCGACGACGTTCGAGATGAGCATCGCGCGCGTCATGGGTCCCACGCCGCCGGGGTTCGGCGAGAGCCATCCCGCCACCTCGGCGACGTCGGGGTGCACGTCGCCCGCGAGCTTCGCGCGCCCGGAGTCCGTGGTGCCGACGCGTGTGACGCCCACGTCGAGCACGGCCGCACCCGGCTTCACCCACTCGGGCTTCACGAAGTGCGGCACACCGACGGCGGCCACCACGATGTCCGCCCGCGCCACCTCGGCGGCGATGTCGGGCGTGCGGGAGTGGGTCAGCGTGACGGTCGCATCCACGCCCTTGCGGGTGAAGACCAGACCGAGCGGCCGGCCCACGGTCAGGCCGCGGCCGATGATCGTGACGTGCTTCCCCGCGATCGGCACCTCGTGGCGACGCAGCAGCTCCACGACGCCCGCGGGCGTGCACGGGAGCGGCGAGTGCAGCTCGCCGTCGACGCCGAGCACGAGACGCCCCAGGTTGGTGGGGTGCAGGCCGTCGGCGTCCTTCGCGGGGTCGATCAGCTCGAGCATCGCGTTCTCGTCGATGCCGGCCGGCAGCGGCAGCTGCACGATGTAGCCCGTCACCTCGGGGTCCCCGTTGAGTCGGGCGATCGCGGCGCGCACCTCGGCCTCGCTCGCATCCGCGGGAAGCTCCTCGCGGATGGAGCGGATGCCGACCTCCGCCGAGTCGCGATGCTTGCCGGTGACGTAGGACACCGATCCGGGGTCGGCGCCCACGAGGAGCGTGCCGAGCCCCGGCACGACGCCGCGCGCCGCGAGCGCCGCCACCCGCTCCCGCAGCTCCGCCTTGATCGCGCTCGCTGTCGCGATGCCGTCGAGTGACCGCGCGGTCATGCCTCAGGCCCAGCGCGAGGGGCTCGTGAGGCCCTCGTAGAGCGGGAAGGCCTCGGCGAGCGTCGCCACGCGGGCGCGGAGCGCCGGGATGTCGGCGTCGGGCTGCAGCGCGAGCGCGATCACGTCGGCCACCTCGCGGAACTCCTCGTCGCCGAAGCCGCGGGTCGCGAGCGCGGGGGTGCCGATGCGCACGCCCGAGGTCACCATGGGCGGGCGCGGGTCGTTCGGTACGGCGTTCTTGTTGACCGTGATGCCGACCTCGTGCAGGCGGTCCTCCGCGTCCTTGCCGGTGAACTCGGAGTCGCGCAGGTCGACGAGCACGAGGTGCACGTCGGTGCCGCCCGTCAGCACGTCCACGCCCGCGGCCTTCGCATCCGGGGCCGTCAGCCGCTCGGCGAGCAGCTGGGCGCCGCGGATGGTGCGCTCCTGCCGGTCGCGGAACTCCGGCGTGCCGGCGAGCTTGAACGCGGTCGCCTTCGCGGCGATGACGTGCATGAGCGGCCCGCCCTGCTGGCCGGGGAACACGTTCGAGTTGATCTTCTTGGCGAGGTCCTCGTCGTTGGTGAGGATGAAGCCCGAGCGTGGCCCGCCGATCGTCTTGTGCACGGTCGAGCTCGTCACGTGCGCGTGCGGCACGGGCGAGGGGTGCAGGCCCGCGGCCACGAGGCCCGCGAAGTGGGCCATGTCGACCCACAGCTTCGCGCCCACCTCGTCGGCGATCGCGCGGAACGCGGCGAAGTCGAGCTGGCGCGGGTAGGCCGACCAGCCGGCGATGATCACCTGCGGCTGCACCTCGAGGGCGGCGCGGCGCACCTCGTCCAGGTCGACGCGGAAGGTCTCCGGGTCGACCTTGTAGGAGTGGGCCTCGTAGAGCTTGCCGGAGAAGTTGAGCTTCATGCCGTGGGTGAGGTGGCCGCCGTGCGCGAGCTCGAGGCCCAGGATGCGGTCGCCCGGCTGCGCGATCGCGGCGAGCACCGCGGCGTTCGCGGATGCGCCCGAGTGCGGCTGCACGTTCGCGTACGCGGCGCCGAACAGCTCCTTGGCGCGCTCGATGGCGAGCGACTCGACGACGTCGACGAACTCGCAGCCGCCGTAGTAGCGGCGGCCCGGGTAGCCCTCGGCGTACTTGTTGGTGAGGACCGAGCCCTGCGCCTCGAGCACGGCACGCGGCACGAAGTTCTCGGAGGCGATCATCTCGAGGGTCGACCGCTGGCGGCCGAGCTCCTCCTCGAGCGCGGCGGCGACCTCGGGGTCGACCTCGGAGAGGGGCTGGAGGAAGGTGGATTCGGCGGACACTGGCGCTCCTTACGTCACGAGAAAACTACCCGGTCATGTGGGGGGCGGCCCAGGCGTACGGCAGCCGTTCACTCGTTCGTCGCTCCCCGATGGTGACCCATCCGAACGCCAGTCGCGACCGTGCCAGACTAGCCGATGTGCGCCTCGGAACCACCATCGGCCTGGCCGGGGTCGCCCTGATCGCGGCGGCCGGTCTGGTGGTGGTCACGTTGAGCTCGACGTCGGGAGCCCCGGCGGGCGCGGGCTCGTCCCGTGCCGATCGCCCCTCGGTCGTGCCGGCACCGCTCGAACTCGACGTGCTCGGCGGGGCGCCGTTCACGCTGAGCGGCGGCACCCCCGTCCTCGCCGAGGATCCGGTGCTCGCGGACGTCGCCGCCGCCTACGCCGAGGCGGTGCGGGAGCGCACCGGGCTCGCCCTGCCCGCCGACGACGGCCACGCCCGCATCCGCTTCGCCCTCGACGCGGCGCTCGCTCCCGAGGAGTACCGCATCGAGGTGCGACCCACCGGCATCCGCGTCGACGCGGGGGATGCGGCGGGCGCCTTCTGGGCGGTCCAGACCCTGCTGCAGCTGCCCGCCCCGGGCGACGACGAGAACGTGCCCGCCGTGACGGTGCACGACGCCCCGCGCTTCGCCTACCGTGCGGCGATGCTCGACGTGGCCCGGCACTTCTTCACCGTCGAGGACGTCGAGCGCTACCTCGACCGCGTCGCCTCGCTCAAGCTCAACGTGCTGCACCTGCACCTCACCGACGACCAGGGGTGGCGCATCGCGATCTCCGCGCATCCGCAGCTCGCCGAGATCGGCGGCCGCTACGCGGTCGACAGCGACCCCGGCGGCTTCTACACCCAGGACGACTACCGTCGCATCGTCGCCTACGCCGCCGAGCGGTTCATCACGATCGTGCCCGAGGTGGACATGCCCGGCCACACCAACGCGGCGCTCGCCTCGCTGCCCCAGCTCAACCCCGGCGGCAAGGTCGCGAAGCCCTACACCGGCATCGAGGTGGGCTTCTCGACGCTCGACACCGCATCCGAGACCACCTACGCGGTGATCGGGGACGTGCTGACCGAGCTCGCCGCGCTGACGCCCGGACCGTACCTGCACATCGGCGGCGACGAGTCGCACGCGACCGACCCCGCCGACTACCGCGCCTTCGTCGAGCGCACCGCCCGCATCGCGGCCGACACCGGCAAGACCGTGATCGGATGGCACCAGCTCGGGCAGTCGGACGCGCTGCCGCCCGGCACGGTGGGCCAGTACTGGGGCTACGTGCAGCCGGAGCCCGCGGATGCCGAGGAGGCCCGCTCGATCCTCGCGCAGGGGGGACGGCTCATCATGTCCCCCGCCGACGTCGCCTACCTCGACATGAAGTACGACTTCCTCACGCCCCGTGGACTCACCTGGGCGAACGGCTACACCTCGATCGAGGACGCCTACTCCTGGGACCCCGCGGCGGTCGTCTCCGGCGTCGCCGAGGACGCGATCCTCGGTGTCGAGGCGCCGATCTGGACCGAGACCCTCCGCACGATGGACGAGGTGGAGGAGATGGCCATGCCGCGGCTCGCGACGATGGCCGAGGTCGCCTGGACGCCGCAGGCGGAGCGCGACTACGCCGGCTTCGTGCCGCGCCTCGTGAGGCTCGCCGCCCGCTGGGACGCGGAGGGCGTGCGCCACCTGCGCCCGGCCGGCATCCCCTGGGCCTGACCCGCGGTCAGCGGTGCGCCGCGAGGCGCGCGCGGTCGCTGGCGAGCACGAATACGAGCGACACGGCGATCACGACGGCCGCGACCCAGGGAAGCACCTGGATGCCGAACCGGTCGAGCAGCACACCGCCGAGCAGCGCCCCGCCGCCGATCGCGACGTTGAACGCCGTCGTCAGCCACGCCGCCGCGAGGTCGCGGATGCGCTCGGATGCCGAGTGCAGCACCCGCGAGTGCATGAGCGCCGGAACACCGCCGAAGAAGATGCTCCAGAGCACCATTCCGATCACGATGGGGACCGCGGAGGTGCCGAAGGCGGCGAGCCCCAACATGCTGAGGGCGACGCCCGCGAGCGCCACGTTGACGGCGCCGCGCGGGTAGCGGTCGCCGAAGGCGCCCCCGAGCGCGAGGCCGATCGCACCGGCCGCGCCGTACACGAAGAGCAGGCCGCTCACGGCGCCCTCGTCGATGCCGCCCACCTGGATGACCCACGGTGCGATGTAGGTGGAGAAGATGTTCTGCCCCGTGATGACGAGCACCACGGTGAGGCAGACGATGACGACGGCCGGGAGGGAGCGGTCCTTGCGGGTCGGGATGGCGATCTCGCCCGTCGCGAGCGTCACGAGGTGCGACACGGGTGGCAGGTAGAGGATCACGAACACCATGAACACCACGACGACCGCCGCCATCGCGCCGAAGGCGAGTCGCCATCCGAGCGCGTGCCCCAGGAAGGTGCCGATCGGCACCCCCAGGATGAACGCCATCGTGCCGCCGGCGTTGGTGATCGAGATGGCGCGCGCGAGCTGGTGGCGCGGCACGAGGAGCGCCGCGTACGGCCCCGTGACCGCCCAGAACAGTCCGTGGGCGAGCCCGCCGAGCACGCGCGCCCCCACCAGGAACCAGTAGGTGGGGGCGATCGCGCACAGCACGTTGGTGAGCGCGAAGATGCCGAGCAGCAGCACCATGAGCCACTTGCGCGAGTAGCGGCGCGTCAGCACGGTGAGCGGCGCGGTCGACAGCACGACGGTGCCGGCGAAGACCGTCACGAGCAGGCCGATCTGCGACTCCGACACCTTCAGCTCCGCCGCCATCTCCGGCAGCAGGCCCGTGGGCAGGAACTCGCTCGAGACGGATGCGAAGATCGCGCCGGTGAGGACGAGCAGGCGGAAGAAGGGGAAACCGGTGGTGCTCGTGCTCACCCGACGAGCCTAGACCGACCCGGCGACGCCCTACGCTGGTGTCTCGTGAGCGCCACGACCACGCACTGGATCCTGACCCTCGTCTGCGAGGACCGCCCCGGGATCGTGCACGCCATCAGCGGCGCGATCGTCGAGGCCGAGGGCAACATCACCGAGTCGCAGCAGTTCTCGAGCGACGACACGGGCACCTTCTTCATGCGGCTCCAGGTCGAGTCGGCCGCGAGCCGCGAGGCCTTCGAGGCGGCACTCGCCCCCGTCACGGAGCGCTACGGGATGACGTGGCAGCTCGACGTCGTCGGCCGGCCGCTGCGCACCCTCGTGCTCGTGTCGAAGGCGGGCCACTGCCTCAACGACCTGCTGTTCCGCCAGCGGGCCGGGCAGCTGGGGGTCGACATCCCGCTCGTGCTGTCGAACCATCCGGAGCTCGGCGAGCTCGCCGCGTTCTACGGGGTGCCGTTCGAGTCGCACCCCGTCGCGACGCCCGGCCAGAAGCTCGCCTTCGAGGACCGCGTGCTCGAGGTCGTCGAGGAGCACGACATCGAGCTGGTGGTGCTCGCGCGGTACATGCAGATCCTCTCGCCCGAGCTGTGCGGGGCGCTCGCGGGGCGGGTCATCAACATCCACCACTCCTTCCTGCCCGGCTTCAAGGGCGCGAACCCCTACAAGCAGGCGCACGCGCGCGGCGTGAAGCTCATCGGGGCGACCGCCCACTTCGTGACGAGCGACCTCGACGAGGGGCCGATCATCGAGCAGAACGTCGTGCGGGTCGACCACACCCGCACCCCGGCCGAGCTCGTCGCGATCGGGCAGGACGAGGAGAGCCGCACCCTCACGCAGGCGGTCAAGTGGTTCTCGGAGGACCGCGTGCTGCTCGACGGCGCGCGCACGATCATCTTCAAGTAGCGGCCACGGCCGCATGCGGCATCGAAGTCCCGTCTCCTAGCCGGGCGGAGAGCCGGGCGGAGAAACTGTCGTGCGGCGGGAGCAGTTGCTCCCGCCGCATCACCGCAACTCCGCCCGCGCTCGCGATTGCTCCCGCCGACCACGCGGTTGCTCCCGCCGAGCGGGGGGCGGGGCTCGCGCCCGCGCTGCGCGGCAGCGAGCGCGCAACGCCCACCCCGCTGGTCGGGTGCCGCGCGCAGCGCGGTGTATCGAGACCGCACCCCCTCTAGGCTCGTTCTCGTGACGCTGCTCCTGCACTCCGCACTGCTCACCGACGAACGCGGCGAGACCCCGGACGGCTGGGTGCTGTTCGAGGGCGACGCGATCGCGGCGGTCGGCGCGGGCGACGGGCCGGATGCCGACGAGCGCGTCGATCTCGGGGGCGCCCGTCTGGTGCCCGGCTTCGTCGACATCCACGGACACGGCGGCGGGGGCCACGCCTACGACGACGGGGGCGAGGAGCTGGCGGCGGCGCTCGCCACCCATCGCGCGCACGGCACCACCCGATCCGTCATCTCGCTCGTGGCGAATCCGCTCGCCGCCCTGCGCTCGAGCCTCGCCGAGGTGGCTGAGCTCGCGGCATCGGACCCTCTCGTGCTCGGCACGCACCTCGAGGGCCCGTACCTCGCCCCGGAGCGCCGCGGAGCCCACCACGTCGACTACCTGCGCGAGCCCGACCTCATCGAGGTCGAGGAGCTCATCGCGGCCTCGCACGGCACCCTGCGGCAGATCACGATCGCCCCCGAGCTGCCCGGCGCGGACGCAGCGATCGACGCGCTCGTCGCCGCCGGCGTGCGGGTGGCGGTCGGCCACACCGAGGCCGACTACGAGACCGCCGCGCGCGCCTTCGACCGCGGAGCCAGCATCCTGACGCATGCCTTCAACGCCATGAACGGCATCCACCACCGTGCGCCGGGGCCCGTCGTCGCGGCCCTCTCGGACCCGCGGGTGACGCTCGAGATCGTGCTCGACGGTCACCACGTGCACGAGCAGGTCGTGGCCCTCACGCTCGACGAGGCGCCCGGGCGGGTCGCGTTCATCACGGATTCGATGGCAGCGGCGGGCAGCGCGGACGGCGACTATCGTCTCGGCGCGCTCAACGTGACGGTGCGCGACGGTCTCGCGCTGCTGTCGGGTACCGAGACGATCGCGGGCTCGACCCTCACCCTCGACGCCGCCGTGCGCCGCGCCGTCGACGTCGTGGGCCTGGGCTGGCCGGATGCCGTCGCGGCCGTCACCGCCGTGCCCGCCCGCGCGCTCGGCTACGGCGACCGTCTGGGCCTGCTCGAGCCGGGTTACGCGGCGGACGCGGTAGCGCTCGACGCGGACGGCCGCGTGACGTCCGTCTGGGGCGCGGGCACCCGCATCCGCTGAGCACCGGTTCGGGTCGTCGCGGGGGCGGGCCGTGTCCTGCCCCATTCGGCAGTGAAGTGGAATCCTCTGCGGATCACGAGCGCCTGGATCAAGGTGGCGTACATCGATGCGTGGGGGTCGGCGGCGCGTTTCCGGTCAACACCGCGCTCGGCTGGGCACCCCGGTGAAGTTCGACTGCGCCGCAGCCCCAGCGCAGTACCGGATGCACGGGTCGAGTTCGCGGCCCCTCGGCCCGAGCCGCAGAGGCTCGGCCTGCGCTGACCGGGCGGAGACACGCGCAGGCGGCGAGAGTAATTGCTCCCGCCAGGTGCACGCATCACCGCCCGATGGCGCGGTTGCTCCCGCCGACGGTGCGCCTGCTCTCGCCGCTCAGCCGTGAGGCACGGCAGGCAGGCGACAGGCGGCCTACCGCGCCCAGTCGGGCCGGTTGTCCCAGGCGTAGCGATAGTAGTCGGCGAATCGCAGGTGCGCGGCGGCGGCCTCGTCCACGAGCACCGTGACCTCCGGGTGCAGCTGGATCGCCGAGCCCGGCAGCGACGCCGACACCGGTCCCTCGACGGCGCCCGCCACGGCATCCGCCTTCGCCTCGCCGAACGCCAGCAGCACGAGCGCCCGCGCGTCGCGGATCGTGCCGAGCCCCTGCGTGAGGCAGTGCCGCGGCACCTCGTCGACGGATGCGAAGAAGCGCGCGTTGTCGCGCCTGGTCGCCTCGGTGAGCGTCTTCACGCGCGTGCGCGAGGCGAACGAGGAGCCCGGCTCGTTGAAGCCGATGTGTCCCGTGCGCCCGATGCCGAGCACCTGGATATCGACACCCCCGGCCGCAGCGATCGCGGCCTCGTAGCGGATGCCCGCGGTCTCGATCGGACCGCCGTCGTCCCCAGGCACGTGGACGAGCGACGGCGTGAGGCCGAGGGTGTCGACGACTTCGCGCGTGATGACCGCGCGGTAGCTCTCCGGGTGCCCGGCGGGCAGCCCGACGTACTCGTCGAGCGCGAAGCCGCGCACGCGAGACCAGTCGAGGCCGCGGCGGGCCAGCGCGCTCCACACCGGGAGCGGCGTCGAGCCGGTCGCGAGGCCGAGCACGGCGTCCGGCTTGGCGCGCACGACGCGCTCGATGAGGTCCGCGGCGAGCTCGCCCGCGGCGGCCTTCGCCTCATCCGGGCTGCCCGGCAGGATCACGACCTCGGCCATCACACCACCTCCAGGGTGTTCGCCTCGGGGTCGCCGACGAACGCGGCGCCCACCGCGGCGGCGGGGAAGTCGGGTGGCAGCAGCCGCAGCCGCTCACCGAGGCCGAGCGAGGCGACGAACGGCGACGCCGCCTCCCACCCGGCGATCACGGCGCGCACGCCCGCGATGAGCTCGTCGCCGATGCGGCTGATCCCGCCGCCGATCACGACGTCGTCGACGTCGACGGCGAGCACGAGCAGCCGTGCGGCCTCGGCGACGCCCTGCAGCAGCCGGTCGCGCACCGCGGTCGCCGCGGGGTCGCCGGATGCTGCGGCGGCGAAGAGGGCGCGCACGGGGAGCGGGTCGTCGCTCGGCCACTGCCGGGCGACCGCGGAGCCGGACGCGTACAGCTCGAGGCAGCCGCGCTGACCGCACGGGCACAGCGGGCCCGCGGGGTCGACGGGGATGTGCCCGATCTCGCCCGCGACACCGCTCACGCCGCGCCACAGCTCGCCGCCGAGCACGAGGCCGGCGGCGAGGCCGGTGCCCACGTTGAGGTAGGCCATCGACTGGCCGGAGCCGAGCCCCTGCAGGTGGAACGCGCCGAGCGCCGCCGCGTTGACGTCGTTCTCGACCCGGACCGGCCGGCCGAGGCGGGCGCGCAGCTCGGCGCCGAGCTCGAGGTCGGCGAGGCCGAGGTTGACGGCGTGGCTCACGCGGCCGGTGCCGGGGTCGACGGCGCCGGGGATGCCGATCCCGATCGAGGTGAAGTCCTCGATCGGCGTGCCGGTCGCGTGCGACAGCTGGTGCACGGCGGCGACGGCCGTGTGCAGCACGACCTCGGCGCCGAATCCTGTGGGGAGCCGCAGGGTCGAGGCGACGTGGCCGTCCTCGCGGATGGCGACGGCATCCGTCTTGGTGCCGCCGATGTCGAGCCCGACCCTCACCTCGCTCCCCCGTCCAGCAGCTCGCGGAGCGCGACGGAGACGCTGCGGGAGGCCCCGAATGTGGCGATGTCGGCGTAGGCGCGGTCGGGCGACGGCCATCCCATGTCGATCACGACGGTGCCGGGCTGCGCGGCGCGCGCGGCGTCGATGAGCTCGCGCGTCCACGCCCGGCGGTGGTTGTCCTTGCCGACGATCAGGTAGGGCGCGTCGGATGCCGGGAGCGCCTGCCCCTCGTACACGCGCTCGGGCGCACGGCCGACGCTCGCGAGCCCCCAGGGCACGTCGGGGCCGACCGCCATGTTGGCGTTCGTCTCGATGCTCACGAGCCGCGCGCCCTCCGGGAGCACCGTGCCGGGGGCGACGTCGAAGCCGGATGCGATGCGCACCGGGTCGGTGGAGAACGCGTCCGGCTGGGCGCCGGGCTGTCCCGCGAGCGACTCGGCGAGCGCGATGACGCGGGCCACCGCGTCCGCGAGCCGGGCGTCGTCGAGCTCGCCCGCGGCGAGCGCCGCGCCGATCGCGTCCTCGATCGCGCCGAGCTGCGCATCCGTGTTGCGGGTGCCGATGCACAGCAGGTCGCAGCCGCCCGCGAGCGCGCGCACGGCCGCCGCGGGGATGCCGATCTCGCCCGAGGCGCCCGCCATGTCGAGGGCGTCGGAGACGACGACGCCCTCGAAGCCGAGCTCCTCGCGCAGCAGCCTCTGCAGGATGCGGGAGGAGAACGTCGCGGGTCCGCTCGGGTCGAGCTGCGGCAGCAGGATGTGGCTCGACATGATCGTGCGCGCACCCGCGGCGATCGCCGCCTCGAACGGCACGAGCTCCCGCTCGCGCAGCGTCTCGAGCGGGAGGTCGACGACCGGCAGCGCGTGGTGGGAGTCCGCTGCCGTGTCGCCGTGGCCCGGGAAGTGCTTCGCGCTCACCGCGACCCCGCCCGCCTCGTGCGCTGCGACCCACGCCGCCGTGTGCCGTGCGACGAGCGCGGGCTCGGTGCCGAAGCTGCGCACCCCGATGACGGGGTTGTCCGGGTTCGAGTTGATGTCGGCGTCGGGGGCGAAGTTGAGGTTGACCCCCGCCGCGAGCAGCTCGGCCGCGACCGCGGCCCCGACGGATGCCGTCAACTCGGTGTCGTCGATCCTCCCCAGAACGGCGTTGCCGGGGAAGGGCGAGCCGGTCGCCGCGTGCAGCCGCGACACGTCGCCCCCCTCCTCGTCGATGGCGATGAGCGCGAGCGGGTTCGCCTCGCGGATCGCCGCGGTGAGGGCGCGCAGCTGCTCGGGGCTCGTGATGTTCTCGGCGAACAGGCACACTCCGCCGAGACCGGCGCGCAGGCGCGCGGCGAGCCAGTCCGGCAGCTCGGTCCCGACGAAGCCGGGCAGGAGCACGGGCGCTGCGCTGGGGGGCGAGGAGATCATCCCTTGACCGCACCCCCCACGATGCCGCTCGTCATCCGCCCCTGCACGATGAGGAAGAAGATGATCACCGGGATGGCGACGATGGTGGAGGCCGCCATCACCTGACCCCAGTCGGTCTCACGGGTCGCCGAGGCCTGCACGAAGCCGCGCAGCCAGAGCGGGAGGGTCTGGGCCGACTCGGCCGGCAGCAGCACCACCGCGACCGTGAACTCGTTCCAGGCCTGCAGGAAGGCGTAGACGCCGGATGCCACGAGGCCGGGCGCGAGCAGCGGGAAGGTGATGCGCATGAAGGCCTGGAAGCGGCTCAGGCCGTCGACCATGGCGGCCTCCTCGAGCTCGGCGGGCACGCCCGCCACGAAGCCGCGCAGCATCCAGATCGTGAACGGGATGACCGCCGCGATGTAGATGACGCTCACGCCGACGACGGTGTTCAGCAGGCCCACCGACGACACCATCTTGTACTGGGCGATGAAGAGTCCCTCGGCCGGCAGCATCTGGATGAGCAGCAGCGCGAGCACGAAGCTCTTGCGCCCGCGGAACTTGAAGCGGCTGATCGCGACGGCGCCGAGGAAGGCGAACACGAGGCAGACCGCGACGACGAGCAGCGTGATGGTGACGCTCATGCCGAGCGCGCCGAAGAAGGAGCCGTCCGAGATCGCGCCGGTGAAGTTCGACCAGGTGAAGTACTGCCCGGGGAAGAAGTGCGGCGTGAACTGCTGCAGCACGGCGGTCGAGATGAACGCCGAGTTGACCATCCAGTAGACGGGGAAGATCCAGACGATCGCGAGCACGATCGCGAGGACGCTGAGGGCGATGCGTCCGAGCTTGACGGCGGTCACTGTGCCTCATCCTCCTTGATCAGCTCGCGCACGTACACCCAGCTGAGGGCGAGGGTGATGATGAGCACGATGATGGAGACGGCGCTCGCCATGCCGTAGTCGTTGGCGGCGGTGCCGAGCTTGTAGATGTAGGTGCCGAGCAGGTCGAAGTCGCCCGACTTGGATCCGGCGTCCTTGAGGAGCGTGATCTGCGCGAACACCCGCAGGTCCCAGATGAGCTGCAGCAGCAGCACGATCGACAGCACGGGGCGGATCATCGGCACGATGATGCGGCGGAAGCGCTGCCAGGCGCCCGCTCCGTCGATCTGCGCGGCCTCCATGACCTCGTCCGAGATCTGGGTGAGGCCCGCGTAGACGGCGAACGAGACGAAGGGCACCGACATCCAGATGATGAGCACGCTCGCCACGATGAAGAAGGTGATGGGATGCCCGAGCCAGTCGAAGCGATTCATGTCGACGCCGGGGATGGCGTCGAGCAGGAAGTTGACGACGCCGCGGCGGCGGTCGAAGAGCCAGATGAAGACGGTGGTCGCGGCCGCGACGGGCATCGCCCACGCGAACAGCATCGAGACCTGCAGGATGAGCCGCACGGTGCGCCCGACCGCGTTCATGAGCTGGGCCATGAGCACGCCGACGACGACCGTGACGGCCGCGGTGACGACGCAGAACAGGAGCGAGCGGACGAGCACGGCCCAGAACTCGCCGTTCCACAGCAGGTCGGCGAAGTTGTCGAAGCCGACCCACTCCGGCGGCTTGCCGAACTGCTGGGCGAGGCCGTACTTCTGGAACGCGGTGATGAACTGCCAGATGAGCGGGTAGCCGAGACCGAGCAGCAGCGCGATGACGGCGGGCACGATGAGCACATACGGGATGCCGGTGGTGCGCCGGGGCTGGATACGGGGCCCGGGGGCGTGTGCAGACATGCGGGATCCTCCTTTCGAAGGCTTCGGGTTGTGTGGAGTGATGAGCCCGGGCCGGATGCGGCGGGGCGAAGTCTGGGGGGTCGCTGCGGGGGTCCGGCGACGTCGCCGGGGATGATGCCGGTCGGGCAGCGGCAGCGTGCGCTGCCCGACCGGCGTGGGATCGATCAGCCGTTGAGCAGCGCGTCGATCTTCTTGTCGTACTCCGCGGCGAGCGACTCGACGTCGCCGCCGGCGTTCACCTTGCCGAAGAACTCCTCGAGGAGACCCGAGCCCTCGACGGCGGCCCAGCCGGGCGCCGCGGGGGTGAGCTTCGAGCCGAGGGCCGACTCGATGAGGGCCTTCGCGAACTGGTCGTCACCGAGCGAGGACACGTAGTCCGAGTTCGCCGGGCCGAGGCCGTTCTCGCCGAGCATCTTCTGGTACTCGGGGCTGAAGATGATCTTGAGGAGCTTGCGAGCGCCGGCCTGGTTCTTCGAGGCCGCCGAGATCGCGATGTTGGAGCCGCCCGCGAACACCGGCGCGACACCGCCGTCGACGCCCGGGAGGACGTAGACGCCGAAGACGTCGTCGTTCCAGGTGGCGACCGTCTTGGTGTCGTCCTTGGGGTCCGGAGCGAGGTCGCCGATCGACCAGTGCGCCCATCCGGGTGCGATGATCGTGGCCGACTCGGGCGCGGCGGCGTTCGGCTGGGTGTTGATGTTCACCCAGGGGGTGCTGTCGGCCTCGGTCACCGGGGCGTTGGACGCCGAGGTGTAGAGCTCCTGTAGCGCCTTCAGGCCCTCGACGGACTTGGCGTCCGAGAGGGTCGACTTCCAGGTGTCGCCGTCCTTCTTCGCGAGGTCCCCGCCGTGGGCGAAGATCCAGGAGATGCCGTTGCGCCAGTCCTCGCCACCGATGTAGAAGCCGGAGAGGGAGTCGGTGTGGAGCTTCTGCGCGACCTCCGTCAGCTGCGGGAGGGTGGTCGGCACCTCGACGCCGGCGGCCGAGTACAGGTCCTTGCGGTAGAAGACGTAGCGCGAGCCGAAGTAGTACGGCAGGGCGTAGTTCTTGCCGTCGACCGCGCCGACGTCGACGAACGACTTGAGCAGCTTGTCGCCGCCCAGCTCGCCGTAGAGGTCGGAGACGTCGGAGAAGGCGCCGACGGTCGTGAACGTCGGCGACCAGGTGTTCCCGATCTCGGTGACATCCGGAGTATTGTCGGCGTCGGGCAGGGCGGTCTGAAGCTTCGCGAGAGCGTCACCCCAACCCTGCTCTTCGATGGTCAGGGTGCCCCCGGTCGCCTTCTTGTACTCGGTCTTCAGGTAGTCGCGGAGTGCGTCCGGGGTGTCACCCCCCATGAGCCAGAACGTGATGTCCTGCCCCTTGGCGTCGTCCGGGTTCGGCTTGTCGCCCGAGGGCGCGCAGCCGGCGAGGACGACCAGCGCAGCCGTCGCCGCGGCGAGGGCTCCGATCTTTCGCTTCATTCGTGCTTCCTTCTTCTTTGAATTGCGGCTCTGCCGGATGGCGGCACCGCTGGTGCAGGGTGTTGCGTTGGATTCGGGTTCAGGAGACCCCGAGCCTCCCCGACAGGACCATGGCGGCGGCGCCGCGCATGACGATGTCCTGGCCGAGGTCGGACATCCGCACCGTCAGATCGCCGTGGAACTCGGCCATCGTGCGGGCGCGGAAGGTCTCGATGGCCGCCTGGGTGAGCGGACCGTCGAGGAGTTCGACGGGGCCGCTGATGACGACCTCGTCGAGATTGAGGGCGCCGACGACCGGCGCGAGGGCGATGCCGAGACGCTCGCCTGCCCGGCGCAGCACCTCGTCGCGGGCGGCGGCATCGGGGGCGGCGGCGAGGCCGGCGCGGAGGCGGGGCACGGAGAGCCAGGTCTCGAGGCAGCCGTGCTTGCCGCAGACGCAGAGGTCGCCTCCGTCGGTGCCGACGACGACGTGGCCGAGCTCGCCCGCGGCGAAGCGACTGCCGAAGACGGGGGTGCCGCCGAGGATGAGGCCGGCGCCGACGCCGCGGCCGACGCGGATGAGCATGAAGTCGCCGACCGCGCCGCCGAAGCTGTGCTCGGCGAGGGCTGCGGCGTTGGCGTCGTTGGCGACGATCACGGGCAGGCCGGTCGCCGTTTCGACCATGCTCTGCAGCGCGAGGTCGGACCATCCGAGGTTGGGGGCCGACAGCACGCGACCGCCGAGGTCGACGATGCCGGGCGAGCCGATCCCGATGCCGAGGATGGGGAGATCGGCGGCGGCGACGAGGTCGCGCACGAGCTGCACGGCGAGGTGCGCGACCTCGTCGCCTTCGGCGCCGTCCGTCTCGGCCTCCATCCGGGTGACGATGCCGCCGTCGATGTCGAGCACGGCGCCGCGGAAGACGCCGGTGTCGGAGAGGTCGATGCCGATGATGCGGTAGCCGCCGCGGTTGATGTCGAGCAGGATGGCGGGCTTGCCCGGGCGGCCCTCCTCGCGCTGGCCGGTCTCGACGACGAGCCCGTCGGCGATGAGCTCGGAGACGAGGTCGGAGATGGTGACGCGGGTGAGCCCGGTCTCGCGGGCGAGATCGGCGCGGCTCTGGAGTCCGCCGCTGTAGAGGTTCTGCAGCACGAGGGAGCGGTTGTGCCCGCGCGCGTGCTCCGGCAGCACCTTCGCCGAGGGGCGGAGGGCGCGGAGAGGAGCGCTGCGCTGCGCTTCCGGTGCGGACATGTTTGTTAGTAAAGCGTACGAACAAACATCGTGCAAGCCGCACTCGGACGCTTTACCAAGTCGTGACGAAACCGGACGCGGCGAGATTCCATGCAAATTCATAGGAAACGCCAGCGCCGTTCAAGGAACCGCTGCCAGGGTGGTGCCATGACGACGCGCTCCCCCCACCGCATCCTCGGACTCGCCGGCATCGCCGGGATCGGACTGGTCACCCTCGCCGGCTGCGCCACCGCCGCCGAGGCGGAGGGCGACGGGAGCGGCGGCGGCACCGACACCTCGGCGAGCTACACCGACGGCACCTACACCGCCGAGGGCAGCTACATCTCGCCCGCCGGCGAGGAGTCGGTCAAGGTCGAGCTCACGCTCGACGGCGACATCGTGACCGCCGTGACCGTCACGCCCGAGGCCGACGACCCGCAGGCGAAGAGCTTCCAGGAGAAGTTCGCGAGCGGCATCGCCGACGTCGTCGTCGGCAAGGACATCGACACGCTGAACGTCTCCCGGGTCGCCGGATCGTCGCTCACGAGCGGCGGCTTCGCCGAGGCCCTCAAGGCCATCAAGGCCGACGCGCTCGCCTCGTAGGCCGCGTGATCGCCGACCCGCTGCCGCACGCCTGGCGCTTCGACGCCCTCGGCACGCCGTGGCGCATCGACACCGACGAGCCGCTGGCCCCCGAGCTCCGCGCACTCGTCTCCGCGCGCATCGAGCGCTTCGACCGCGACTGGTCGCGCTACCGCGACGACTCGCTCGTCGCGCACATCGCCCGGCGACCCGGCCGCCACCGCCTGCCCGCCGACGCCGGCCCGCTGCTCGCCCTCTACGCCGAGCTGCACGAGGCGACGCGCGGCCGCGTCTCGCCGCTCGTCGGCGGGGCGCTCGCCGCATCCGGGTTCGGCCCGCGGCTCGCCGGGGTCCCGGATGCCGTGCCCAGCTTCGAGGACGCCCTCGCCTGGGACGGCGAGCACCTCGAGACCGCCGCCCCCGTGCTGATCGACGTGGGCGCCGCGGGCAAGGGCCACCTCGTCGACCTCGTGAGCGGGATCCTCGCGGAGGCGGGCATCGCGCGCTCCGTCGTCGACGGCTCGGGCGACCTCCGCATCCGCGAGGTGCCGATGCGGATCGCCCTCGAGCATCCGGCCGACCCGCGGAAGGCGGTCGGCGTGGCGGAGCTCGCGGACGGCGCGCTCTCCGCGAGCGCCGGCAACCGCCGGCGGCACGCCGACGGGCGCCACCACGTGCTCGACGCGGTGACCGGCCTGCCCGCGCGCGACGTCGTCGCGACGTGGGCGGTGGCATCCGACGACCTCACCGCCGACGGCGCCGCGACCGCGCTGTTCTTCGACATCGACCCCGGATGGCTCGAGCGCCGGGGAGTGCGATGGGTCAGGATGCTGTTCGACGGCACGCTCGAGACGAGCCGCGGCTTCCCCGGAGAGGTGTTCGCATGAGGGCCGCCATGACACGGATCGACAGCCTGCTCGGGCGCATCACGATGTACCTGCTGATCGTCGGCGTGCTCGGCGTGCTGACCCTGCTGGCGCTCGTGCTCGCACTCGCCGACGCGATCGCGATCGACCCGCTCGCGATCCTCGTGTCGGCGGTCGTGCTCACCGCCGCGTCGTGGATCGCGAACCAGGTGCTGGGGCTGATCTTCCGCACCCGGCCGCTCACCGAGTCCGGCATCATCACGGCTCAGCTGCTGCTGTTCGTGCTCGAGCCCACACTCGACCCGGCGGGACTGCTCGGCCTCGTGATCGCCGCCGCCGTCGCCGCGGCCTCCAAGTACCTCATCGCGTGGCGCGGGCGTCACCTCGTCAACCCCGCCGCGTTCGCCGCCGTCGTGGTCGGCGTGAGCGGGCTCGCGTTCTCGTCCTGGTGGGTGGCGACCCCGCCGCTCCTGCCCGCCGTGGCGCTCGGCGCCCTGCTCATCCTGTGGCGCACCCGTCGGCTCGGCATGGGGCTCGTCTACCTCGCGGTCGCCGGCGGGGTGCTGTTCGCCCGCCTCGTCGCCTTCGGCAGCGAGCCGCCGACGGCGCTGTCGCTCACCCTCCTCTCCTCCCCCGTCGTCTTCGCGGCCGGGTTCATGCTCAGCGAGCCGCTCACGATGCCGCCGCGGCGCTGGCAGCGCATCGGCTACGCGGTCGTCGTCGGGCTGCTCACGAGCGTTCCGTTCACGATCGGGCCGTTCCGCAACACGACCGAGCTCGCCCTCGTGATCGGCGGCGCGCTGGCGTTCCTGCTCGGGCAGCGCCGCGCGGTGCGGCTCGAGCTCGCGTCGAAGCGGCAGCTCACGCCGACCGCGTGGGAGTTCCGCTTCCGGCCGGTCGCGCCCGTGCGGTTCGCGCCGGGGCAGTACCTCGAGCTCACGGTGCCGCACCGGCGTCCGGACGCGGGCGGCATCCGGCGGGTGTTCTCGATCGCGTCCGCGCCCGCCGATCCGGAGATCGCGGTGGGGGTGCGCATCCGCGAGAACGGCTCCTCGTTCAAGAGGGCCCTCCTCGCCCTCGAGCCGGGCGCCCGCATCCGGGCGACGGGCGTGTGGGGCGACTTCACCCTGCCGCGCGATCCGGAGGCGAGGCTCGCGTTCGTGGCGGCGGGGATCGGGATCACCCCCTTCGTCGCGCAGCTCGGCGCGCTCGCCGCGGCGGGCCGGGCGGCCGACGCCGAGCTGCTCTACGCGGTGCGGGCGGCATCCGACCTCGCCTTCCGCGACGAGCTCGCCGCCACCGGATGCCGGGTCGGGGTGCTATCGCCCGACGACCCGGGCGAGCTGCCCGCGAACTGGACCTGGCTCGGCTCGGAGACGCTCAGCGCCGATACGGTGCACGCCGCGATCCCCGACGCGCGCGAACGGCACGTCTACCTGTCGGGCGCGCCCGCCGACGTGGCGCGCCTCCGGCGGGCCCTCCGCGCCTCGGGCGCCCGCCGCATCCGCACGGACGTGTTCCTGGGGTACTGAGTCGGTTGCGCGCCGCGATATTCCGCGGCGCCGACCGGTTCGGGCACGACGCGGTCGCGCCCGAAACCGAGTGCCGGAACAGGCGAGCCACCGGTCCGTTCGCCGTGCGCGATCGGGCTGGCACTCGCATGGTGAGAGTGCTAAAACGGATACCAGAAAGTTGAGTCAAGGCGACTCACATCTATCCAGGAGGTATCCGATGACCATGTTCTTCGACCCGTTCCGCGAGCTCGACCGTGTCGCCGGCCAGCTCCTCGACAGCCGCCAGGGCCCGCGGCTCATGCCGATGGACCTGTACCGCGACGGCGACCACTACGTGCTCAACGCCGACCTGCCGGGCGTCGACCCGGGCAGCGTCGACATCGACGTGGACGGGCAGCTGCTCACCATCCGGGCCGAGCGCACCCCGCGCAGCGTCGAGGGCGTGAAGTGGATCGCGCGCGAGCGCTCCGGCGGCTCGTTCCTGCGCCAGCTGAACCTCGGCCAGGGCGTCGACAGCACCGGCATCTCGGCGAGCTACGAGAACGGCGTGCTGAGCGTCGTGATCCCGGTCAGCGAGAAGGCGAAGCCCCGCAAGATCGAGGTGCAGACCTCGGCCGGCAGCGCGCAGGTCGAGCCGCACGCCGAGCCCGTCGAGTCCTGACCGTCGCCCATATCGCGGGCCCCGGACGCGTGTCGTCCGGGGCCCGTATCGTGTCGCCATGTCGTCGTTCGCGGAGAAGCCGATCCTGCCCTTCACCGACTGGCGCGAGTGGGAGGCCTTCCTCGAGGGCGACCCGCCCGCCGACGGCGTGCGGGTGAAGATCGTCAAGGCGAAGGCACAGGTGGCCGGCATCACGCGGCAGGAGGCGCTCGACGTGGCGCTGTGCTTCGGCTGGATCGACGGTCAGGCGGGCGCCTTCGACGACGACTACAGCCTGCAGGCCTATACCCCGCGTCGTGCGCGCAGCCCCTGGTCGCAGATCAACCGCGAGCACGTCGAGCGGCTCATCGGCGCGGGGCGCATGCGTCCCGCGGGGCAGTCCGAGATCGACCGCGCGAAGGCCGACGGCCGCTGGAATGCCGCCTACCGCCAGAAGGACGCACCCGTGCCGCCTGAGCTGCAGGCGCTCCTCGAGGCGAGCCCCGCCGCATCCGCGTTCTTCGCGACGCTCAGCGCCCAGAACCGCTGGGCGTTCGTCTTCCGGGTGACCCAGGGCAAGAGGGCCGAGACGCGCGAGCGCAACGCACAGCGCTTCGTCGAGATGATGGAGCGCGGCGAGACCTTCTACTGATTGTTCCCGTTCCGCGCGTTCGCACCCGTTCCTTCGGCAACGAAGACGCGGAACGGCAACTATCGCGGCAGCAGGCCCAGCGACCGCACCGCGTCGCGCTCGGCCGCGAGCTCGGCGGCGGATGCGGCGAGCGCCGCGCGCACGGCGTCCGAGAGTTCGAGGCCCTCGACCTGCTGCCAGTCGCCGCCCACCGAGGTCGCGGGCACCGAGCTCACGAGGCCCTCGGGCACGCCATACTCGCCACGGCTCGGCAGCGCGATCGAGACCCAGTCGCCCTCCGGTGTGCCGAGCACCCAGTCGCGCATGTGGTCGATCGCGGCGGATGCCGCACTCGCCGCCGACGAGGCACCGCGCGCCGCGATGATGGCCGCCCCCCGGTTCGCGACCGTGGGGACGAACTCGTCGGCGACCCACGACGGGTCGAAGCCGACCGGCTCGCCGTCGAGCAGCACGTGCGAGGGGTCGGGCACCTGCGTGGAGGAGTGGTTGCCCCAGATCGTCATCCGCGACAGGCGGCCGACGCCGACCCCCAGCTTCGCGGCGAGCTGCGCGAGGGCGCGGTTGTGGTCGAGGCGGGTCATCGCCGTGAAGCGCTCCGCCGGCACCTCGGGGGCGTGGGCGGCCGCGATGAGGGCGTTCGTGTTGGCGGGGTTGCCGACCGTCAGCACCCGGATGTCGTCCGCGGCGCGGGCGCCGATCGCACGCCCCTGCGGCCCGAAGATGCCGGCGTTCGCCGCGAGCAGCTCGCCGCGCTCCATGCCGGCGGTGCGGGGCCGGGCTCCCACGAGCAGGGCGACGTTCGCGCCGTCGAAGGCGGCGTCCGGCTCGTCGAAGACGTCGACCGACTCGAGCAGCGGGAGGGCGGCATCCGCGAGCTCCATCGCCGTGCCCTCCGCGGCGGCGACCGCCTGCGGGATCTCGAGCAGCCGCAGCCGCACCGGCGCGTCGCCCAGCATGTCGCCCGCGGCGACGCGGAACAGGAGGGCGTAGCCGATCTGGCCGGCGGCGCCCGTGACGGTCACGGTGACGGGGGTGCTCACCCCTCCACGCTACGCGCCGGGCATGCAGAAGGGCCGGGTCGAAAGACCCGGCCCTTCCGGTGATCAGGGGGCGCTCAGCCCAGGCGCGCCGACAGGTTCTCGTCGAGGGCGGCGAGGAAGTCCTCGGTGGTCAGCCACTCCTGCTCGGGACCGACCAGGATCGCGAGGTCCTTCGTCATCTTGCCCGACTCGACCGTCTTGATGACGACGTCCTCGAGGGTCTCGGCGAAGTCGATGAGCGCCTGGTTGCCGTCGAGCTTTCCGCGGTGCATGAGGCCGCGGGTCCACGCGAAGATCGAGGCGATCGGGTTCGTCGAGGTGGGCTTGCCGGCCTGGTGCTGGCGGTAGTGACGCGTCACGGTGCCGTGGGCGGCCTCCGCCTCGACGACCTTGCCGTCGGGCGTGGTCAGCACGGAGGTCATGAGGCCGAGCGAGCCGTAGCCCTGCGCGACCGTGTCGGACTGCACGTCGCCGTCGTAGTTCTTGCACGCCCAGACGTAGCCGCCCTCCCACTTGAGCGCGGAGGCCACCATGTCGTCGATGAGGCGGTGCTCATAGGTGATGCCCGCCGCCTCGAACTTGTCCTTGTACTCCGCGTCGAACACCTCCTGGAAGAGGTCCTTGAAGCGGCCGTCGTAGGCCTTGAGGATCGTGTTCTTGGTGGAGAGGTACACCGGGTAGCCCCGCGAGAGGCCGTAGTTGAAGCTCGCGCGCGCGAAGTCGCGGATCGACGGGTCCTGGTTGTACATCGCCATCGCGACGCCGCCATCCGGAGCCTGGAACACCTCGAAGCTCTGCGCCTCGCCGCCGTCGGCGGGCTGGAAGGAGAGCGTCAGGGTGCCGGGGCCGTCGAAGACGAAGTCGGTCGCGCGATACTGGTCGCCGAAGGCGTGGCGGCCGATGATGATGGGCTTGTTCCAGCCGGGCACGAGGCGCGGGATGTTGGAGATGACGATCGGCTCGCGGAAGATGACGCCGCCGAGGATGTTGCGGATGGTGCCGTTGGGGCTCTTCCACATCTTCTTGAGGCCGAACTCGGCGACGCGCGCCTCGTCGGGGGTGATGGTGGCGCACTTGACGCCCACCCCGTGCCTCTGGATGGCGTGCGCCGCGTCGATCGTGACCTGGTCGTCGGTCGCGTCGCGGTTCTCGATGCCGAGGTCGTAGTACTCGAGGTTCACGTCGAGGTAGGGGTGGATGAGGCGGTCCTTGATGAACTGCCAGATGATGCGGGTCATCTCGTCGCCGTCGAGCTCGACGACCGTCCCCTCGACCTTGATCTTCTCGACCACGTGCTGTCCTTTCGCGTCGTACGCCGCCGAACAGCCTACCTCGCATCCGAGATATCTCGATATCGAGATATCTGCCCGCGTGACGGCCGAGCGGGTTAGCCTGTCAGGATGGCGGACCTGAGACTCGAAGAGCTGACGGCGCAGACCATCGTCGCGGCCCGCAACCTCGCCCTGAAGCCCGGTCAGGCGGCGTTCATCGCGCCCGAGACCTACGAGCATTCCGAGCAGGACCTCGATCCCGCCGGATCCTGGCCCCGCGTCGTCATGGACGGCGACCACCTCGTCGGCTACGTCATGGGGGCGTTCGACCCCGACGCCCCCGAGGACTTCCTCAAGGCCGCGCTCTGGCGCATCCACGTCGAGGCCGACGCGCAGGGCATGGGCGTCGGGCGCTTCGCGGTCGCGGCGCTCGCGGACGAGGCGCGCCGCCGCGGCTTCCACCAGCTGACGGTCGTGTGGGCGCCCGGCGAGGCCGGCCCCGAGCAGTTCTTCAAGGCCGTCGGCTTCGAGGTCGTGGGCGAGACGCCCTACGGCGAGAAGCTCGGCGCCCTCGCCCTCTGAGCGGCGCATCCGGATGCCGCAGCCGGCCGAGGACTTCGTGGGCGCGGTGCTCGACGTGGTCGCGCAGATCCCCGAGGGCCGCACCATGAGCTACGGCGACGTCGCGGCCGCGATCGGCTCCCGCGCCGCGCGCGGGGTGGGCCAGGTGATGGCCTACTACGGCGACGAGGTGCCGTGGTGGCGGGTCGTGCGGGCGAGCGGCCACCCGCCGCAGTGCCACGAGGGCCGCGCGCTCGAGCACTACCGCGCGGAGGGCACGCCGCTGCTCTGGTCGCGCGACCGCACCGTCTTCCGCGTCGACCTGGCCGCCGCCCGCTGGTGGCCGGACGGCGAACCCGGCTGAGCGCATCCGCGCCTCCCCCGAACGGGCGCGTTCGCGGGGGTGCCCCGTGCCGGTAGCCTCACATGCCATGACCCGTACCGATGACCTCATGGCGATGATGCAGAGGCATATGCGCGGCACGGCCTTCGTCTTCTCGCGCACCGCCAAGGGATTCACCATCGATCTCGACCTGGCGAACCCGCAGTGGTGGCCGCTCATCGCGCAGACCAACCTCTCCGAGACCTCGAGCTTCCAGATCGTCACCGACGAGATCGACTCGAAGTTCACCATCGTGGAGATCCCGCGCCACGTCGAGTGGGGCGGCGACGACGCGCCGCACTTCGTGCAGGGCGCACCCTCCGGGCCCCGGCAGAGCATGAAGGACGAGGTCGACCTGCGCGTGAGCGCCGAGCCGATCCGCCGGCTCGTGCGTCGCGAGGCGGGCGGGCTCGGCTTCCGCGAGACCCTCGACCGCAAGAAGCTCTACGCGATGCTCGGCGTCGCGGCGGGCGGCGTCGCGGCCGTCGTGATCGTGCTCGTCATCATCGTCAACGCGCTCGGCTGAGCTTCCGGGCGGCGGTCACCAGACGCGACGCCCGACGGCGACGCTCGGCGGCCATCCGCCGGGACGAGTGCGAGCCCGCGCACCCCTGCGAGGGTGCACGGGCCCGCAGGCTCGATGCGGTGTCGCCCGCTACCGCCCGCGGCGGACCACGGACACCGAGCCGATCGCGACTCCGCCCACCACGAGAAGGCCGAGCGCGAGGAGTGCCCACGGCAGCACGGGGCCGGCGCCGGTGGAGGCGAGGTGCGGCGCACCGTTGCCCGTGGCGCCGCCGTTGCCGCCGCCCGGTGCCGGGTCGGATGCCCGGACGACGCGGTAGGCGAGCTCGACCGTCGTGGACTGGCCGGCCGCATCCGTGGCGACGATCGTCACGAGCTGCTCGCCCAGCACGTCGGTGGGAAGCGTGGCGCCCACCGAGCTCTCGCAGCTCGCGACGCCCGAGACGTCGTCGGCGCAGGTGAAGGCGAACGGCACGACCGCGCCCTGCTCGAAATCGCCGAACTCGGCGGGCGAGGTGACGACCACCCGGGGCGCGTCGCCGTCGATGCGCACGAGGTACTCCGCGTCGCTCGCGTTGCCGAGCGCGTCGACCGCGTGGATGCGCAGCGTCGAGACGCCCTGGGGGAAGTCGAAGCCGGCGACGGTCAGCTCGGTCACCCCGCTGCGGTCGCCGTTCGTGTAGACGCGGCCGTCAGCGGCGATGATCCGCCATTCGATGATCCCCATCGCGGATGCGTCGCTCGCGGTCACCGTGACGTCCGGGCCGAAGAAGTACCAGCCGGACGCCTCGGGCGCACGCGCCGAGAACTCGATCACGGGACCGTCGACGTCGGCCGCGGCGACCGTGTAGCTGCGCACGAGGCGCGTCTCGTTGCCGGCCCGGTCCACGGCGCGCACGACCACCTCGAAGGTGCCGAGCTCGCTCGTGTCGAGCGCCTCGCCGTTCGCGACGGGCGCCTCGCACACCTCGATGCCACTGCGCGCGTCGGTGCAGTCGAAGTCGAGCACGAGCTCGTCGCCGGGCTCGACCGTGACGCCCGCCTCGGGCAGCGACGCCGTGACGACCGGAGCCGTCGCATCCGTCGGGAACGACACCGTCTGGGCGACGCCCACGTTGTCGAACCAGTCGACCGCGCGCACCTGGTAGCGGTTGTCGCCCTCGCCCGCGGTCGGGAAGGTCGCGGTCGCGCCGGCCACGCTGACCCACGGCCCGGGGACGCCGCCCTCGAGCGTGCGGTACTCGACGCGCTGGACGCCCGACCCGTCGCCGTCGTCACCGGTGAGGGTCACCGTGACCGGGCCCGTCCACCATCCGTCGTGCCCGCCCGGGGCCTGCACGTCCACGGTCGGGGCGACGGTCTCGTCGGCGATGACCCGGAAGCTGTGCGGATCGGCCCAGAACAGACCCGCCTCGTTCGCGCCGTGCGCGCGAGCCTCGAACGTGCCCAGCTGGTCCAGCACCTGCACGTAGCCGTTGTTGCGGGTCGTGTTGTTGATGATCGTCGCACCGCAGTTGTTCATGCCCGACTCGGGGTCGTCGCACGCGTACTCCAGGGTGACCGAGTCGCCGAGGCGGTAGACCGGCTTGGCCGGCGAGAGCAGTGCGATGTTCGGCTTCGTCTTGTCGAGCTTGATGCGACGCGTCACCGGTCCGACCGTGTTGCCCTCGTCATCGGTCGCCGTCACGGTGAGCACCGTCTGGCCGCCCGTCGTGATCGGGATGCTGGCCGAGCCGATCGACTCGCCGGAGCCGGTCTGCGCGCCGCTCGTCGACCACTCGACGATCGCGGTGGAGCTGATCGCCGAGGTCACGCGCACGCTCACGACGAGGTCCTCCGTGTACCAGCCGTGGGCGTTGACCTCCGGCAGGGTGAACTTCAGCTCGAGCGGGTTCTGCGGGTCGGGGTCGTTCGTGGATGCCGCGGTCGGCACGAGCTCGGCCTGCGGGGCTGCGGGGGATGGTTCGGCGGCGGGCTCGGGCTCGGCGGCGGGCTCGGACGCGAGCTCCGCGGCGGGCGCTTCGACGCGCGCGGCCTCGGTCGGGGCGAGCGCGTCGCCGGGTGCCTCGACGGATGCGGTGGCGGCATCCGCGTCGGAGGCGGCGGCGACTGCGGAGACGGTGCAGCCTCCGAGAACAAGGGGGACGACGGCCGTGGTGGCGAGCAGGGCGGCAAGCCAGCGCGACCTCGACGAGGTGATCGTGGTAGTCATCCCGCTATCGTCGGCGGGCGACTCCCCCCGATCGGGGCGCGCGCGGGGCGCACAACGTCAGTGCAACGTTCAGCCGGCGCGTCCGCCGCGAACCCCGGGCCGGGCCAGCTCCGCGCACGCGGCGACCGCGTCCGCGAGGCTCATCGCTGCCCCCGCGTCCGCCGCCTCCGCCCACTGCCCGTCGGTGAGCGCGGCGCGCAACCGCATCCGGTGCTCGCGGTTGCCGTCGGGGTCGTTCGCATCGGGGTCCCACGAGTAGCGGCGGGCGTGGGTGTCGGTCGCGGCGAGCAGCCGCGCGCCCGCCTCGTTCTCGTCGAGGGTCGCGGCCGCCGCGGCGACGAGGAATATGCCGGCGATGGTATGCGTGGGTCGGCCGTCCGCCCAGGTGTGGCTGATGACCGGCACGAGCAGGTCGATCGCGTCCTGACCGCGGTGGGACGCGATGAGCACCTTCGCGACGAGGTGCGTCGCGAGGGTCTCCACCCACTGCTCGCCGGCCTGCCGGGCGAGGGCGATCGCCCGCTCGAGTCCCGCGAGCGCGCTCGCGGGGGCGCCGCCCGCGCGTTGCAGGTCGGCGGCGATCATCTGCACGGTGGCCGCGGCGGCGAGGCTCGGCCCGGGCACGGCGAGCGCGGCCCGGAGGGATGCCGTCGCCGCCTCGAGGGCGCCCGTCGCCCCCTCGAGGTAGCCGCGGTACGCGAGCCCGACCGCGAGGATCGAGTCGTCGCCCGCCTCCCCCGCAGCCACGATCGCCGCCGCGATCGCGCGGCCCGAGGCCTGCGGCTCGCGCATGAAGAACCGCATGAGCCCGAGACCGAGCTGGGCCCGCGCCTCGGCGATCGCCGGCGCCGGGCCGGGGATCGCGAGCGCCTGCTCGATGCGGACGACCCCGTCGACGAGTGCCGACCGCCGGTACCAGACGCGCGCCATCCCGCCCACGATGAGCAGCGCCGACTCGCGGTCGCCCGCCGCGACGCTGTCGGCGAGCGCGGCGGCCAGGTCGTTCGCGGACCGCTCGAGCACGGCCGTCGCGGCCGCCTCGCCGTGCCCGTAGAGCTCGGACCGCAACCCGTCGACGAGTCCCGCGTGCCAGCGGCGATGCCGCTCGCGCCAGGCCGTGCGGTCGCCCGCGTACTGGCGGCGCGCGACCTCCCGCACCGCGATGAGCAGGCGGTAGGCGGTGGTGCCGTCGACCGTGCGCGACGTGGAGACCAGGGAGCGCTCGACGAGCTCGAGCAGCAGCTCGTCGACCTCCGCACCCGGCACCTCGCAGATGGCGGTCGCGGCGTCGTGCGAGAACGCGCCCGCGAAGCCGCCGAGCTGCCCGAACAGCTCCCGCTGCACGGGAGTCAGCAGGTCGGTGCTCCACTCGACCATCGCGACGACGCTCGCGTGGCGGTCCTCGGCGGAGGTCCCGCCGACGATCCCCCGCGCGCGGATCTCGGCCACGAGCTCCGGCAGCGACCGCGCGGGCAGCCGCGCCGCCGCGAGCTCGAGGGCGAGCGGGATGCCGTCGAGTGCGAGCACGAGCGACCGCACGAGCGGTTCGCTCGCCGCGTCCAGCCGGAAGCCCGGCTCGATGTCGGCCGCCCGCGCCGCGAAGAGCCGCACGGCGTCGGCGAGGGCCTCCCCCAGCATCGGCTCCACGCGCACGCGGCGCTCGCCCGGCATCCGCAGGGCGTCGCGGCTCGTGACGAGCACGACGAGACCGTCGCAGCGGGCCAGCAGCTCCGTGGCGAGCTCGGCGACGTCGTCGCGCAGGTGCTCGGCGTTGTCGAGCACGAGGATGGTCGGCACATCGCGCAGGATGCCCGCGATCGCATCGAGATCGGGGCGGATGGCGCCCACGAGCTCCGCGAGCGCGGAGAGCGTCGCGGGGAGGTCGCGGAACGGCACGAGGTCGAGGAACACCTGACGCCGGTCGTGCGCGCCGCCGCGCCGCAGCACCTCGATCGCGATGCGCGTCTTGCCCACGCCACCCGGCCCCGTGACCGTCACGAGGCGCGACCGGGTGCGCGCGTCGTCGACCGCATCCAGCTCGGCCCCGCGCCCCACGAGCTCCGTCAGCGGAAGGGGCACCCCGAGCCGCTCGGGCGCGGTCCCGTCCGCGCGCGCCACGGGATCGCGCCGCAGGATCGCGGTGCGCAGCCCGAGCAGCGCCGCCGGCAGGTCGAGCCCACGTGTCTCGCCGAGCCGGTCGCCGAACTCGTCGATGACACGCAGCGCCTCGCCGTCGCGCCCGGAACGGGCGAGTGCGGTCGCGAGCAGCGCGACCGGGCGGTCCGCGAGGGGGCGCTCGCGCACGAGACCGCCGACCGACGTGACGACGGCCTCGAACTCGCCCGCCTCGATGCGGATGCCGGCGAGCGTCTCGAGAGCCGCCGCGTGTTCGAGCGCGAGCGCCTCCGCCTCGCGTGCCGCGAACGGCACGTCGTCGAGGCCCGCCAGGGGGCGGCCGGTCCACGCGCGCTCCCAGCGCTCGAGAGCGGCACGGTACCCCGGGCCGCCCGGGTCGCGAAGCGCCTCTCGCAGCGCCAGCACATCGACGTCGGCCGGGTCCACGTCGAGCAGGTAGCCGCCCCGCCCGCCGCTCAGGTACGGTGCGAGCGGCCCGCCACGGAGCCGCGAGACGCCCGAGCGCACGGTCACCTCGGCGCTCGGCGGCGCATCCGTCCACAGCTCCTCGACGAGCTGCGCGAGCGGCACCCGCCTGCCCGCGTCGAGCGCGAGACGCGCCACGATCGCCCGAGGACGGCGCGCGCCCAGGTCGAGCGGTGCGCCGTCGAGGCGCGCGACGACGCCGTCGAGCAGCTCGACGCGCAGTCGCGGGCCGGGCGCCGACGATGTGGTGGTGGTGTGGGCGGTCACGGGTGAGGGAATACTACTCAGCTTGCCCGCACGTCGTCTCGGACGAGGAGCGGCCTGACCCGCTCACACGAGCGAGTCACGCCACGCCTTGTGCAGCGTCGCGAAGCGACCGTCGCCGCCGATGAGCTCGGCGGGCGTGCCGTCCTCGACGATCGATCCGTGCTCCATCACGAGCACGCGGTCGGCGATCGCGACCGTCGAGAGGCGGTGCGCGATGACGATCGCGGTGCGGTCGGCGAGCAGCGTCGTGAGGCCCTCCTGCACGAGCCGCTCGCTCGGGATGTCGAGCGAGGCGGTCGCCTCGTCGAGGATGAGCACCGCCGGGTCGGCGAGGAACGCGCGGGCGAACGACAGCAGCTGGCGCTGCCCCGCCGACACCCGGCCCCCGCGCTTGTTCACGTCGGTGTCGTAGCCGTCCGGCAGCTCCTCGATGAACGCATCCGCGCCGACCGCGTGCGCCGCCGCCCGGATCTCGTCGAGCGAGGCGCCCGGCTTGCCGAGCGCGATGTTGTCGGCGACCGAGCCGGAGAACAGGTACGCCTCCTGCGTCACCATGACGATGGCACGGCGCAGGTCCTTCGGGTGCAGCTCCCGCAGGTCGACGCCGTCGAGCCGCACCGATCCGGTGGTCGGGTCGTAGAACCGGGCCACGAGCTTCGCGAGGGTCGACTTGCCCGCGCCCGTCGAGCCGACGAGCGCGACCGTCTGCCCAGCGGGGATGTGCAGCTCGAAGTCGGGCAGGATGACGCGGTCCTCCCGGTAGGCGAAGCGCACGTCGTCGAAGTCGATGGCGCCCTTCGCCTTCCAGAGGTCGACCGGGCGCGCCGGGTCGGGCACGCTCGGGTTCTCGTCGAGCACGCCCGAGATCTTCTCGAGCGCCGCCGAAGCCGACTGGTAGGAGTTGTAGAACTGCGCCATCTCCTCCATCGGGTCGAAGAAGCGCCGCGTGTACATGAGCGCCGCGAGCAGCACGCCGACCGCGAGCGAGCCGTCCGCCACCCGCAGCCCGCCCACGAGCAGAACCGCCGCCACGACGACGTTGCCGATCACGACGAGGCTCGGGTCGAAGACGCCGAACACGCCGATCGCCTTCGCGTTCGCGGCCCGGTAGTTCTCCACGTGCTCGCCGAACTCGTCCTCGTTGCGCTTCTCGGCGCGGAACGCCTTGACCGCGCGGATGCCCGTCATGGTCTCCACGAACTTCACGATGAGGCGCGCCGAGTGCACGCGCGTCGAACGGAACGCCCGCTGCGAGGTCACCTGGAACCAGCGGGTCAGCAGCACGAGGATCGGCAGCGAGCACGCGATGATGAGCGCCGACACGGGGTCGAGGAACACGAGCGTGATGGCGATGAACACCATGTAGAGCACGCCGCGGATGAGCCCCTGGATGCCCGAATCGAGCAGCTCGCGGATCGCGTCGAGGTCGTTCGTCTGCCGCGCGATGATGCGGCCCGAGGTGTAGCTCTCGTGGAACTCGAGGCTCAGCAGCTGCGCGTGCCGGTAGATGCGCCCGCGCAGGTCGTAGAGGAACGCCTGGCTGATGCGCGCCGACAGCATCGTGTAGTGCCACATGAGCACGGCCCCGACGATCGCCGCACCCAGGTACAGCAGCACGACGACCGCGAGCGGCATCGCATCCTGGTGCTCGATGATCGCGGGCAGGCCCGCGTCGATCCCGAACGCGATGAGGGCGGGCCCCGCGGTCTGCAGGGCGGTGCTCGTCGCGACGATGATCATGGCGACCACGACGCGCCCGCGCAGCGGACGCAGCAGCGAGCCGAGCAGCCGCGAGGAGCGCGCGCGGATGGCGCGGCTCTCCTCGCGCGTGTAGTCCTGGCGGTCCTCGCCCTCGACACCCTCCAAGATGCTCATGCCGTCACCTCCTCAACCGTCCGATCATCGTCGAGCGACGAGATCACGTGACGGTAGTGCGGGTTGCGCTCGAGCAGCTCCGAGTGGCGCCCGACGTCCGTGACGCGGCCGCCCTCCAGCAGCGCGACCCGGTCGGCGAGCATGACCGTCGACGGACGGTGCGCGACGACGAGCGCGGTCGTGTCGGCGAGCACCCGGCGCAACCCGGCCTCCACCCGCGCCTCCGTGTCGACGTCGAGCGCCGACAGCGGGTCGTCGAGCACGAGCACCGAGGGGCGGGCGGCGACGGCGCGGGCGAGCGCGATGCGCTGCCGCTGGCCGCCCGAGAGGCTCAGCCCCTCCTCGCCGATCGTCGTGTCGGCACCCATCGGCAGGCGCTCCACGAAGTCCGCCTGCGCGATGTCGAGGGCTTCCGCGAGCACCGCCTCCGCCTCCGCCGAGTCGGGGTCGAGCTCGGGCCGGCCGAGCAGCACGTTCTCGCGCACCGACGCCGAGAACAGCGTCGCCTCCTCGAACGCCATCGCGATCCGCGCCCGCAGCTCCTCCCGGGTGAGGTCGCGGATGTCGACGCCGTCGAGCAGCACGCGGCCGCCCGTCACGTCGTACAGCCGCGTGGTGAGGGCCGTGAGGGTCGTCTTGCCCGACCCCGTGAGCCCCACGAGCGCCATCGTCTCGCCCGGCTCGAGCTCGAGCCGGATGTCGTCGAGCAGGTCGGGCACGGATGCCGGGGAGTCCTGGTAGCGGAAGTGCACGTTCTCGAACACGAGGCGCCCGCGCGGCTCCGTCACGTGAACCGGGTGCTCCGGGTCGCGGATCGGGTTCGGCTCGTCGAGCACCTCGAAGATGCGCTCGACGGCGGTGCGGGTCTCGAAGGTCATCGAGAGCAGCCACCCGATCGACTCGATCGGCCAGCGCAGCACGGCCGCCGCTGCGAAGAAGGCGATGAGCCCGCCCACCGTCAGCTGGCCGCCCGCCGCGAGCACGACGCCGCCGAGCAGCGACAGCGCGAACGCGACATCCGGGATGAGCAGCAGCCAGAGCCACAGACCCGCGATCGCGCGTGCCTTCTCGAGCTCGGTGCCGCGCAGCTCCTCCGCCTGCCGCAGGAAGTTCTCGAGGCTGTGGCGGCCGCGGCCGAACGCCTTGAGCACGCGGATGCCGTGCACCGACTCCTCGACGGTCGTCGCCAGGTCGCCCTGCTGGTCCTGGGCGCGCCGCGAGACGAGCGAGTAGCGGTGCTCGAACCGGAAGCCGACGACCCACATCGGGATCGAGGCGATGATGAACACGAGCGCGAGCTGCCACGACCAGGTGAACAGGATGCCGAACCCGACGACGATCACGACGACGTTGCCGACCAGCAGGATGACGCCGAACGCCAGCCAGCGGCGGATCGTGCCGAGGTCGCCCATCGACCGCGACAGCAGCTGGCCGGACTGCCAGCGGTCGTGGAAGGAGACCGGCAGGTCCTGCAGCTTCGCGTAGAGCGCGTTGCGCATGTTCGCCTCGATGTGGGTCGACGGCGTCAGCACGAGCCAGCGGCGCACCATGATCAGCAGGCCTTCGGCGATGCCGAGCCCGAGCACGATGCCGGCGGCCGGCCACACCTGCGCCGTGTCGCCCGAGGCGAGCGGGCCGTCGATGATCCACTGCAGCACGACGGGCACGCTGAGGGACACCATCGTGAGGGCGACGTAGACGAACAGGCTCGTGACGGTCCGCCCGAGGAAGGGACGCACGAAGGGATAGATGCGCGCGAGGGTGCGCACGGTGCCGCGCGCGGGCGCGGCTGCGTTGAGGTGCTCAGACATGATTCATCCGGACAGGCGCGTGCGGACATCGCACACGAGAGGTGGAACGTGGAGAGGAGGCGACGGATTCCGGATCCGTCGTGAAGGGCGGGCGGGCGGTGCCGCTAACGGCGTCGCGCGGCGGAGGCGGCGACGCCCGGGATCGCGGCCTGGACAGGGCGCGGGGTACCGGTGTTCGTCATGATGCCTCCTCGTTGTGCGAGCTTCGTCCGCCCGGCGGATGCCTGAGCAGCCCTACAGACTATGCCCGCGGCATCCGACACCGCAACAAGCGCGCACGACGGATGCGCGGGCGCGCGGCGTGGCTAGACTCGGCGGCGGAGCAGCGTAGCTCGGCACCCCGATCCACCACGGAGCATCTGTGAACACCACCACGCCCACCCGTCAGACCAGCGCCCTCGACCGGTTCTTCCAGATCAGCGAGCGCGGCTCCACGATCGGCACCGAGATCCGCGGCGGGCTCGTCACCTTCGTGACGATGGCCTACATCGTGATCCTCAACCCGATCATCCTGTCGGGGTCCGCGGACGTCGCAGGCAACTCGCTCGACTTCGGTCAGGTGGGCGCCGTCACCGCCCTCACCGCCGGCGTCATGACGATCCTGTTCGGCATCGTCACGCGCCTGCCGTTCGCCTTCGCGGCCGGTCTCGGCATCAACGCGTTCCTCGCCTTCACGGTCGTCGGCCAGGTGACCTGGCCGGAGGCGATGGCCCTCGTCGTCATCAACGGTCTCGTGATCGTACTGCTCGCCGCCACCGGCCTGCGGAAGCTGATCTTCGACGCGGTCCCCCTGCAGCTCAAGCTCGCCATCACCGTCGGAATCGGGCTCTTCATCGCCTTCATCGGCTTCGTCAACTCCGGCCTCGTCACCGCGACGGGAGCCGACTCGCCGCCCGTCGGCCTCGGTGTGGGCGGCTCGGTCGCGACGGTGCCGACGCTGCTGTTCGTGGTCACCCTGCTGCTCACCGGCATCCTGGTCGCCCGCAAGGTCAAGGGCGGCATCCTCATCGGCCTCGTCTCGGGAACCGTCATCGCGGTCATCGTCGAGGCGATCTGGCACATCGGGCCGAAGTTCGCCGGCGACGAGGTCAACCCCGGCGGCTGGGGGCTCACCGTCCCCGCGCTCAGCGGATCGGCGTTCCAGCTGCCCGACCTGAGCCTCGTCGGCAAGCTCGACTTCGGCTTCGACCTCGGCAAGGTCAGCATCGTCGCCATCGTGATGCTCGTCTTCACGCTCGTCTTCACCAACTTCTTCGACGCGATGGGCACCATGACCGGCCTCGCCAAGGAGGCGGGCCTCGCGGATGCGAAGGGCGACTTCCCGCGCATCCGCTCGGCGCTCGTCGTGGAGGGTGTCGGCGCCGTCGCGGGTGGTCTCACCTCCTCGTCGTCGAACACGGTGTTCATCGAGTCGGGCTCGGGCATCGGCGAGGGGGCCCGCACGGGCTTCGCGAACGTGATCACGGGCGCGATGTTCCTGCTCGCGATGTTCTTCACGCCGCTCACCGAGATCGTGCCGACCGAGATCGCGGCCGCCGCGCTCGTGATCGTGGGCGCCATGATGATGTCGCAGATCCGCCACATCGACCTCACCGACTTCGCGGTGCTGCTGCCGGTTTTCCTCACCGTGACCGTCATGCCGCTCACCTACTCGATCGCGAACGGTATCGGCGCCGGCTTCGTCAGCTGGGTGGTCGTGAAGGCGGTCAGCGGCAAGGTGCGCGAGATCCACCCGCTGCTGTGGGTGGTCGCCGCAGGCTTCGTGATCTACTTCGCCCGTGGTCCGATCGAGGCGCTCTTCGCGGTCTGATCGGGCCGCCGGGCTCCTGCTCTCCGCATCCGCTGAGGGGCCCGATCCGAGGGGTCCCCTACCCCCTACTCTCTCCCCTCAGAAATGCAGGAGATCGTGCGAGCGACCGCCCCGGGATGCTGTCGGCCCGCGCCCCGCATCCTGTTCCTCCTGCATTTCTAGGGTTGCCGATCGGGACGGATGCCGCGCCCCCGCCCGGGGCGGCGCCCCCACCCCATCCGAGAAATGCAGGAGACACGGCGCAGCCACCCCACCGCCACGAGCTGAGCAAGCCCCGACGGGACGAATCTCCTGCATTTCTGGGAGACGGGAGGAGACGAAACCGGGCCATACGAGGCCGATCGAGACGGCCGACCGCTCAGTGGAAGAAGTGGCGCTCGCCCGTGAGGTAGAGGGTGACGCCGTACTCGCGGCAGGCCTCGATGACGTCCTCGTCGCGGATCGAGCCGCCCGGCTGCACGATCGCCTTCACACCCGCCTCGAGCAGGATGCGGGGGCCGTCGTCGAAGGGGAAGAACGCGTCGGATGCGGCGACCGAGCCGGCCGCCCGCTCCCCCGCGCGCTCGACCGCGAGGCGGCACGAGTCGACCCGGTTGACCTGGCCCATGCCGACGCCCACGGATGCGCCGCCCGAGGCGAGCAGGATCGCGTTCGACTTGACGGCGCGCACCGCCCGCCACGCGAACTCGAGGTCGGCGAGGGTCGCCGCATCGGCGGGGTCGCCGGCTGCCAGCTTCCACTGCAGCGCCGGCACGAAGTGGTCGTCGGCCTGCTGGAGGAGCTGGCCGCCCGAGAGCTGGCGCAACTCGATCTCGCCCCGGCTGTAGCCCTCCGGCAGGCGCAGCAGCCGCAGGTTCTTCTTGCCGGCGAGCACCTCGAGCGCCCCGGGCTCGAAGTCGGGCGCCACGATCACCTCGGTGAAGATCGGCGCGATCGACTCCGCCGCCTCACGGGTGAGGGGACGGTTCGCGGCGATCACGCCTCCGTAGGCCGACACCGGATCGCAGGCGTGCGCGAGCGCGTGCGCCTCGGCGATCGTGCCGGCTGTCGCGATGCCGCAGGGGTTCGCGTGCTTGATGACGGCGACCGCGGGACCGTGGTGGTCGTACGCGGCCCGTAGGGCGGCATCCGCGTCGACGTAGTTGTTGTACGACATCTCCTTGCCCTGCAGCTGCACGGCCTGGGCGATGCCGCGCCCGTGCGGACTGCGGTAGAGGGCCGCGCGCTGGTGCGAGTTCTCGCCGTAGCGCAGCACCTCGGCGCGGTTCCAGCTGCCGGCCGCCCAGCCCGGGAAGCCCGAGCCCTCGTCGTCGGGCGCGAGGACCGAGCCCATCCAGCTCGCGACGGCGATGTCGTAGTCGGCGGTGTGACGGAAGGCCTCGAGGGCGAGCTCGCGGCGCTGCAGCAGGCTCGTGCCGCCCACGGCGAGCGCGTCGACGATGTCGCCGTAGCGCGCCGGCGACACGACGACCGCGACGTTGGCGTGGTTCTTCGCCGAGGCGCGCACCATCGCGGGGCCGCCGATGTCGATCTGCTCGATCACGGCATCCGGCGCCGCCCCCTGCGCGACGGTCTCGGCGAAGGGGTAGAGGTTGACGACGACGAGCTCGAACGGCTCGATGCCGAAGCTCGCGAGCTCCGCCTCGTGGCTCTCGAGGCGGAGGTCGGCGAGCAGACCCGAGTGCACCTTCGGGTGCAGGGTGCGCACGCGCCCGTCGAGGTGCTCCGGGAAGCCCGTCAGCTCGCCGATCTGGGTGACGGGGATGCCGGCGTCCGCGATCGCCTTCGAGGTGCCGCCGGTCGAGACGATCTCGACGTCGGCGGCGGCGAGGGCGCGGGCGAGCTCGACGAGCCCGGTCTTGTCGGAGACGGCGACGAGCGCGCGGCGGATCGGCACCCGGTCGCGCTCGCGGTACAGGGAGGGGTCGATGGAGGGGGCGCTCATGCGGGATCCTTGAGGTCGATGGTGCCGTCGGCGATGCCCCGCACCGTCTCGATGAGGAGCTCGCGCTCGACGGGCTTGATGCGGTCGTGGAGGGTGGACTCGGTGTCCCCGGGGTCGATCGGAACCCGGCGCTGGGCGAGGATTGGCCCCGTGTCGATCCCGTCGTCGACGACGATGACGCTCGCGCCGGTGACGGTGGCGCCGGCCGCGAGCGCGTCGCGCACCCCGTGCGCGCCGGGGAACTCGGGCAGGTAGGCGGGGTGGGTGTTGATGATCGCGGGACCGTACTCGGCCACCACCTGCCGCGGCAGCAGCTTCATGAGGCCGGACAGCACGACGAGGTCGGGCTCCCACTCGCGCAGCTGGGCGAGCAGCTCGTCGCCCCACGCCTCCCGCGAGGCGAAGGAGGTGAACGGCACGACGAAGCTCGGGATGCCGAACGCCTCCGCGTGGCCGAGGCCGTCGGCCTGCCGGTCGGCGCCCACCGCGACGACGCGCGCCGGGTACTCCGGATGCTGCGCCGCCTCGAGAAGCGCGCGGAGGTTGGACCCGCCCCCGGAGATGAGGACGACGACCCGCAGCACCCGCCCAGCCTAGCGGTGGGCACCCCTCCCGCTGGTCGAGTGCCTGCGCGCTACTCGAGCGGCGGGCGGCGGCGGCCGGGCAGCGGGAGCGTGACCGAGCCGGCTGCCAGGCCGATCGCGAGCCCGATCGCGAACTCGAGAGCGGCCACGAGACCCACCGCGAGGGGGTCCGGCCCGAGGCGGCTGAAGCGGCCGGGGCCGAGCCCGCCCGCGGATGCCGCCGCGAGCAGGGCGAGGAGCAGGCCGCCCGCTGCTCCCCCGGCGACCGCGACGAGCGCCGACCAGGCGAGGCGCGAGCCGTCGCCGATCGCGCGGGTGAGCGCCGGACGCACTGCGACGCCAGCCAGGAACGCCGCGACGACCGGAACCGCGAGCCCCACGAACCCGAAGGCGAGCTCACCCGACGGCAGCGCCCCGAGGATCGGAATGGCGGGCAGCGGCCCGACGGTGGTGCCGAGCGGCGACACCTGCGAGCCCACGCCGAGCGCGAACCCGGGGCCCGCGAACCACGACGCCACCCAGATCACCACGTTCGGGATGAAGGCGAACTGCCCCGCCGTCATCACGACCCCGCCGAGCACCTCCGTGTGCAGCGCCTCGTACATGCGGATCACCTGCGCGTAGCCGGCGACGAGCACGACCGTGGCGGTCACCGCGCTCGCGACGAGCACGATCATCACGGATGCCGCCCCCGCCTTCAGCGAGGCGGCGACCGCGCCGCGAACGCGGGGGCTCCAGGACGCCGTCCACCTCGCCAGGCGGCCGCGCGCGCCCCTGCCGTGGTCGGCATCCGCGCGCAGAACCCCGAGCACGAGCCCCACGCCGAAGACCAGCGCGGGCAGCAGAGCGCCCTGCCAGATCGAGGGACGCGCGGCCGGATGGACGGCCGAGAGCGTCAGCAGCAGGGAGATGCCGCCGAACACGGCGAAGGCGACGAGCTCGCCGAGCAGCCGGTGGCCCGTCTCGGCCACGCGGCCCCCCGCGCGCACGCCGAGGGCGAGGGTGAGCAGTGCGAAACCGAGGGCCGCGATGGAGACGAGAACGATCGTGCCCGCCGGGGCGCCGATCGTCGCCGCGGTCGCCTCGTCGAGCACGAAGGTCACGTCGACGCCGTGCCCGATGAGCCACACGTCGACGGACGCGCGCCAGAAACCCGTCCAGTCGGGGCCGAACCCGAACTGGAAGGCCCACAGCAGCGTCGCGAGCAGCAGCGGAATGGCGACACCGATGGCCGCGACGAGCAGTGCCTCGGCGCCCGCGAAGAGGACGGTGAGGCGGCGGGTCACGTGGCGACCCTACGACACCCGCGCGACGCCGCCCGAGGCGCCGCGCAGGGTCAGGCCGAAGTCGCGACGGCGAGCACGGATGCCGCCGCCTCGCGCGCCCGAGCCGCGGTGGGGGCGGAGGCTGCGGCCTCGGCGGCGGCGCGGCATTCGGCGAGCGTGAGCTGCGCGAGCCGCTCGCCGACGGCGGCGAGCGAGCGCGGCGACATCGACAGGGAGGTGGCGCCGAGCCCCACGAGCACGGGGGCGAGCTCCGGATCGCCCGCCGCCTCGCCGCACACGCCGACGGGTTTCCCCGCGGCGCGTCCGGCGTCCCCCGCGGCCGCGATGAGTCGCAGCACGGCCGGCTGCCACGGGTCGTTGAGGTCGGCGACCCCCGCGAGCAGGCGATCGGCGGCCATCGTGTACTGAGTCAAGTCGTTGGTGCCGATGCTCACGAAGTCGACGACCGCGAAGATCTCGGCCGCGAGGAGCGCCGCCGCCGGCGTCTCGATCATGACGCCGACCGTCGACAGGCCCGCTGACCGGCAGCGCTCGGCGAAGTCGCGCGCCTCGTCGACGGTCGCGACCATGGGCGCCATCACCTGCGCCTCCGCCCCGACGTCTCCCCCGGCGCGGGCGAGCGCCGCGAGCTGATCGGCGAGCAGCTCGGGGTGGCGCGACGCGACGCGCAGGCCGCGTACGCCGAGCGCCGGGTTCTCCTCGCTGTCGTCGTTCGCGAAGGGCAGCGGCTTGTCGGCGCCCGCGTCGAGCGTCCGCACCACGACCTTGCGGCCCGCGAACGGTGCGAGCACGGCGCGGTAGGCGTCGACCTGCTCGTCGACGTCGGGGGCCGTGCGCCGGTCGAGGAAGCAGAACTCGGTGCGGAACAGCCCCACCCCCTCCGCGTGCGCGGCGGCGCCGGCCACGGCATCCGCCGCCGAGCCGACGTTGGCCAGGAGCGGGACCCCGACGCCGTCGGCCGTCACGCCGTGCCCGTCGAACTCGCCCGCCGCGGTGTGCGTGTTCGCGCGGGTGACCGCATCCGCCGACGGGGACGGGTCGATCGTGCCGGCACCGCCGTCGACGATGACGAGGTCGCCCTCGGCGAGCGTCTCGAGGCCACGCACCCCCACGACGGCGGGAAGGCCCAGCGCCCGAGCGATGATCGCGGTGTGCGAGGTGGGGCCGCCGAGCTCGGTCACGAGTGCGACGCAGCTGCTCTCGGCGAGGGTCGCCGTGTCGGCCGGCGCCAGGTCGTGCGCCACGAGTACGTATGGGTCGTCGCGCATCGGGAGCCCCGGCGACTCGACTCCCTCGAGCCGGGCCACGATGCGGTCGCGGACGTCGCGGACGTCGGATGCGCGCTCCGCCATGCGCCCGCCGAGCGCGGCGAGCGCCCGCTCGACGGCGGCGGCCGCCTCCCAGACGGCGCGCGGCGCGCGGCGGCCCTGGTCCCGCACCGCGGCCTCGGCCGCGGCGATGAGCTCGGGATCGGCCGCCATGGCAGCGGAGGCCTCGAGGATCGCGACCGCCTCGCCCGTGGTGCGCGCCGCGCGGTCGCGCAACTCGGCCGCCACCTCGGCCGCGGCCGGGGCGACACGCGCCGCTTCGGGTGCGCGCAGCTCCTCGGACAGCGGTTCACCCTCGGCGGGTTCCGCGACCGCAGCCGCGAGCCGAGCGACCGGCGCGGCGGCCGTGCCCCCGCTGACGCCTCGTCCGTGCAGCAGCCCATCGTCGCTCACGGCGGGGGGGGTGAACGCCGCCGGTACAGGAACGTCGGAGGGGGGCGTGTCGTCCCCCTCGCCGAAGCCCGTCTCGACGAGCGCCGCGATCCGGGCGAGCGCGGCCTCCGGCGCCTCGCCGGACGCCAGGAACTCGAGCTCGTCGCCGCCGACCGCCCCCAGCGAGAGCAGGCCCGTCATGCTCGCGGCCGACACCGGGGCGCCCGCGGGCGGACGCCGCACGAGCACCTGAGCGCCGGTCGCCGCCACCGCGGCCGCGAGCTCCGCCGCGGGGCGCGCGTGGAGGCCGAGCCGGTTGCGCAGCACGAGACGCCGGCTGAGCGCGTCGGGGGCCGGCGGTTCGACCGGTTCGGCGGGCGCGGTCGGCTCCTCGCCGAGTTGCGCCGCCTTCGGGGCCAGCGCGGAGGCCGCCTCCCGCGCGACGGCGTCGAGGCCGGCGCCACCCGCCGCGGACACGGTCGCCGCGAGCAGCCCCTCGACGAAGGGGGCGGCCACGAGCCGCGCGGGCACCGTGCTGGTGCGCAGTTCGAGGGCGAGCTCCGCGCTCAGCACCGCGGAACCGAGATCCATGAGCACGAGCACCCCGTCGCTGTGCTCCGCGAGGGCGTCGACGGCCTCGGCGACGCGGGTCGCATCCGTTCCGAGGATCGGTGCGCCCTCCGCGTCCACTCCGGCGCCCGCGGCGATCCGGGTGGGGGGAGCGCCGGCGGGCACCATCTGGTGGGCGAGCTGCTCCGCCGCCTCGGCCAGCGCGACGCTATGCGAGACGATGACGATGCCGATCATGTCAGGTCCGCGACACCGTCTCGGCGAGCGTCTCGAAGAGGATCGCGGCGGACGCGGCACCCGGATCGAGGTGCCCGGCGCTTCGCTCCCCGAGGTAGCTGGCGCGCCCCTTCCGCGCGACGAGCGGGAGGGTTGCGTCGCGTCCGGCCGCGGCGGCGTCGGCCGCCGCGCGCGTCGCGTCGGCGAGCGAGACGCCGGCTGCGATCGAGGCGTCCATGGCGTCGATCGCCGGTGCGATGGCATCGAACATGGTCTTGTCGCCCGCCTCCGCCTTGCCGCGCGCGACGATGCCGTCGAGCCCGGCGCGCAGGGCCGCCGCGAGCGCGGACCCGTCGAGTGACGGGACCGCGCCCGCGGCCATGCCCATCCGCAGGAAGAGGGTTCCGTAGAGCGGTCCGCTCGCGCCCCCGACGGAGCTGACGAGGGTCATCCCGACGGCCTTGAACAGCTCGTCGACCGTCGCCGGTCGACCCTGCTCGAGCTTGGCCGTCACGGCCGCCATCCCGCGCGCCATGTTGGCGCCGTGGTCGGCGTCGCCGATCGCCGAGTCGAGCTCGGTCAGCCAGGCGCGTTGCTCGGTCACGGCCGCCTCGAACGCTTCGAGCCAGTCCGCGAGGCGGTCGATGGTCAGGATGTCGTCGCTCATGATGGTCATTCTCTTCCCATGGAGTCGTCGTTCACAGGCCCCAGCGCAGTCCCGGCGTACTGACGGGCGCATCCCAGAGCCGCAGGAGCTCGTCGTCGGCCTTCAGCACGGTGACGGAGCATCCGGCCATGTCGAGCGAGGTGATGTAGTTGCCGACGAGGCTGCGCGCCACGGTCACCCCCGCCTTCTCGAGGAGCGCGGCGACCTCGCCGTACATGAGGTACAGCTCGATGAGCGGCGAGCCGCCCATGCCGTTGAGCATCACGATCGTCGGCCCCGTCGTGAAGTCGAGGTCGGCGAGGATCGGCTCGACGAGCTGCTCGGCGATCTCGCGCGCGGGCGCGAGCGGAACGCGGTGACGTCCCGGCTCGCCATGGATGCCGATGCCGATCTCCATCTGGTCGTCGGGCAGGTCGAAGGTCGGCTTGCCCGCAGCGGGCACCGTGCAGCTCGTGAGCGCCATGCCCATCGACCGGCCGCCCGCGTTGACCTTCTCGGCGATCGCGAGCACGCTCGCGAGGTCGCGCCCCTCCTCGGCCGCGGCGCCGACGATCTTCTCGAGGAGCACCGTCACCCCGACCCCTCGGCGTCCGGCTGTCCAGGTCGAGTCCTGCACGGCGACGTCGTCGTCGGTCACGATCGTCGCGACCTGCACGCCGTCCGCCGCGGCGAGCTCGGCGGCCATCTCGAAGTTCATGACGTCGCCCGTGTAGTTCTTGACGATGTGCAGCACGCCGCCGCCGCGGTTCACCGCGAGGGTGGCCGCCTGCATCTGGTCGGGGGTCGGCGAGGTGAAGACCTCTCCGGCGCAGGCGGCGTCCAGCATCCCGAGCCCCACGAAACCGCCGTGGAGCGGCTCGTGTCCGGAGCCGCCGCCCGAGATGAGGGCGACCTTGCCGTCGGCCTTGGGGGTGCCGCGGTAGATGACGCGGTTCTCGAAGTCGACGGAGAGCTCCGGATGCGCTGCCGCGACTCCGCGCAGCGACTCGATGAGCACGTCCTCGGGGGCGTTGATGAGCTTCTTCATGCGGAGACCTCCTCCTTCTTCGCGGCCCGGTCGGCCGCGGTGTGTGCGATGAGCCCGAACGCGAGCGCGGCGAGCACGCCGGCGAGCAGCTCGGAGACGATGTACACCCAGTACTGCTCCCAGTGCACGGTGCCGCCGAGCAGCGACTGCACGATCATGGGGCCGGTGGTACGCGCCGGGTTGATGGATGCTCCCGTGGTGGGGGCGACCGGGATGATCGCGGCGAACACGACGAACCCGATCGCGAGACCGGCCCAGCCGGGTGCGGCCTTGCGGTAGATCACGCCGAACACCGCGAACACCAGCAGGAAGGTGCCGATGAACTCGGCGAAGAACGCCTGCGGGATGGGGGTGTCCTCGGCGTAGGCGGCGACCCCGAGTCCCGCGTCGACGGCCTTCTGGCCGAGCACGCCGGCGATCGCGAAGGAGCCGGCGATCGCGCCGATCACCTGCGCGACGAGGTAGGCGGGGACGAGTTTCCACGGGAACTTGCCGGTGGCCGCGAGCCCGACGGTGACCGCGGGGTTGATGTGGTTGCCGGAGATGTAGCCGAACACGTAGACCGTGACGACGACGATCGTCCCGAACGCGAGCGAGATGACGCCGAGCTCGGCGCCGGTGAAGGGCTGGTCGCCCCGTGCGATCGCGAGCGCCGGCACGGAGCCGACCCCGACGAACACGAGAAAGGCCGTGCCCAGGAACTCTGCGGCGAGCTTCTGCCACAGGCGGTTCTCATCCATATGTACTCCTTCGGACATGTGGGGTAGATGATCGAACGGAATTCGACAATGTCGAATATCGTCCTCAATCGAACGCATGTCAAGGGGAATCGCAGAACGGCATCCGGCCCCATAATGGAACGACCTCCGGAGGGACGACGACGTGATCCAGGCCATCGATCGGGCTGCGCGGGTGCTGCAGTCGCTGCAGGGCGCCCGCCATCTCGGCATCACCGAGCTCGCCGCCGCCCTCGAGCTCCCCCCGTCGACCGTGCACGGCATCGTCAAGTCGCTGCAGGAGCACGGCCTCGTCGCCAAGGAGCGCGGTGGCAACCGCTACATGCTCGGTCCCGCCCTCGTGAAGCTCAGCAATGTCTACCTCGACACCCTCGACGTGCGCGCCCGCGCGATGCGCTGGACGCGCGAGCTCGCGAGGCGTACCGGCCTCGCGGTACGCCTCGGCGTCGAGCTGTTCGACGAGGTGCTCGTGATCCACCACAACCGCCGCCCGGACGGCAGCCAGCAGATGCTCGAGACCGGCATGACGATCCCCGCCCACGCCTCCGCGATGGGGAAGGTGCTGCTCGCCTACGACGAGGAGTACCAGACGGTCGTGCTGGGACGGCCGCTGCCGAGCCTCACCGGCGACACCATCACCGACCCCGCGCAGCTCACGCTCGCGCTCGCCGGGATCGCCGACCGCGGCTTCGCGACGGAAGAGGACGAGGCGGTGCTCGGCGAGTCGTCGGTCGCCTCACCGGTATCCGACGCATCCGGCGAGGTCGTCGCCGCGGTGGCCGTCGTGCTGCCCTCGAGCGAGTGGCCCCCGGCGGATGGGGTGCTCAACGACCTCCGGGAGACCTCGCGCAACATCTCCCGCGAGCTCGGCGCCACCACGTGGCCGCCGCGGGTCGCGCCCCGAGCCGACTGAGCGGCTCCTCAGCTTCTCAGCACTTGGGGTCCGCGCTCGGCACCTTGCCCGAGATCAGGTAGGCGTCGACCGTGTCGTCGATGCAGGCGACCCCCTGCGCGTAGATGGTGTGCCCCTCGCCGTTGTAGGTGACGAGGAACCCGCTCGAGAGCTGCTTCGCGAGCGACTGCGCGTTCGCGTACGGGGTCGCCGGGTCGTTCGTGGTGCCGATGACCATGATGGGCGCCGCACCGGCCGCGGTGAAGCTGTCCGGCAGCTTCGCGGTGGGCACGGGCCAGTTCGTGCACACGGCCTTCAGCACCGCGTAGTCGTCGTAGGCGGCGTAGCGGCCGAGGATGGGGGCGGCCGCGTCGATCCTCTCGAGCCCCGCGAAGACGTCGACCCCGTCGTCGGCGAGCGTGCCCTCGTCGCACGTGACCGCCGTGTAGATGTCCATCGAGTTGTCGGCGTAGCCGCCCGGATCGCGGCCGTTGTAGGCGTCGGCGTAGACGAACACCGTGTCGGCGTCGCCCTTGCGCAGCTGGGTGAACAGCGTCGAGAGCTCCGGCCAGTAGCTCTCCGAGTAGAGCGTGAAGATGATGCCGGTCGCGACCGTGGCGGAGTCGAGCACACGCCCGTCGGATGCCGTGAAGCGCCGCGCGTCGACGGTGTCGAGCATCTGCCGCACCGACTGCAGCGACGCATCCACGCTGCCGCCGAACGGGCAGCCGGACTGCTGCAGGCACCACTCCATGTAGGCGCGCAGCCCCGAGTCGAAGCCGGCCATCTGGGTCGCGAGGGCGTCGAGGTCGCCCACCGTGGGATCGACGGCGCCGTCGAGCACCATCCGCCCCACCTTCTTCGGGAAGAGCTCGGCGTACATCGTGCCGAGGTAGGTGCCGTAGGAGTAGCCGAGGTAGTGCAGCTCGGTGTCGCCGAGCACCGCGCGGATGACGTCCATGTCGCGCGCGACGGATGCGGCGTCGAGGTGGCCGAGGAGGGCGCCGGTGTTCTGCTCGCACGCGGCCGCCCAGTCCTTCGCGCGGCCGGTGAGCTCGTCGTACCAGCCCTGCGTGCCGTACGCCGAGGAGTAGGTGCCGTAGAGCCACTCGTCCTGGTCGGCTGAGTCGGTATAGCACGCGACGGGGCTCGAGTGGTTCACGCCGCGGGGGTCGAAGCCGATGATGTCGTACTTCGCGAGCACCTGGGAGCTCACGATGTAGTTCACCGAGTCGTGCACGAAGTCGTATCCCGAGCCGCCGGGGCCGCCGGGGTTGATGAGCAGCGAGCCGAGCGGGGTGCCCTTCGCCTTGTGGCGGGCGACGGCGATCTGGATGGTGTCGCCGGCGGGGTCGTCCCAGTCGAGCGGAACGGTGAACTCCGCGCAGTCGATGCCGCTCGCACCGCAGCCCGACCAGGCGACGTCCTGCGTGTAGTACTGCTCGAGCTCGGCGGCGACGTCCTCGCCGGTGGGCCCCGGACGGTCACCGCCCCCTCCGCCGCCACCGGGGAAGAACGGCAGGATGCCGCATCCGCTGAGCGCGAGGGCGGCGGCGAGCACGACAGCGAGGGCGCCGAGGCGGCGGGTGGTCATGCGCTCAGCCTACGTGCTGGTTGACGCAGGTCCGGTTGCCGCTCGGCTAGCATGCCGAGCGTGGACGGGGATCGACGCGTCACGCTGCTCGAGGTCGCGCAGCGGGCGGAGGTGAGCCTCAAGACGGCGCATCGGGCGCTCACCGGCGAGGGCCCAGTGAAGGATTCGACGCGCGAGCGGGTGCGGCAGGCGGCGCGCGAGCTCGGCTACCGCTTCAACGCCTCGGCGAGCATGCTCAAGCGCGGGGTGAGCATGCGGGTGATCGCGCTCGTGGTCTCCGACCTGCAGAACCCTTTCTACAGCCGGATCGCGAGCGGTATGGAAGAGGTGCTGCGCGAGCACGGGATCGGCCTCGTGCTCGCCAACTCCGACGAGGACCCGGTGCTGGAGCGGCAGCTCATCGACGGCTTCACGGCGCAGCGCGTGGACGCGATCGTGGTCGTCTCGACGGCGATCGAGCACGGCGGGCTCGCGATGGTGCAGACCACGACCCCGCTCGTGTTCGTCGACCGCGCGCCCGTGGGCCTCGACGCCGATGCGGTGCTGCTCGACGACGCCGCGGGGATCGCGACCGCCGTCGAGCACCTCTATGCCCACGGGCACCGGCGCATCGGATTCGTGGGCGACTATCCGCGGCTGCAGACGGCGCGGGATCGCGTGGAGGCGTTCATCGCGACGGCGGAGCGCCTCGGTGCGGAGACGCCGCGCGACTACATCCGCACCGGCGGTCACGATGCGGCGACGGCGCGGCAGCTGACCCGCACGCTGCTCGAGGCGGCGACACCGCCGACGGCGCTCGTCGCCGCCAACAACCGGGTCGCGGTGGGCACGCTCGAGGCGGCGTTCACGACCTCCGCACGCATCGCGCTCGTGGGCTTCGACGACTTCGAGCTCGCCGAGGCGCTCGGTGTGACGGTCGTTCGGCACGACGCCGCCCAGCTGGGTCGGGAGGCCGCCCGGCTCGCGCTCGAGGAGCACGTGCCGACGCGTGAGCCGAAACGGATCCTGGTGCCCACGACGCTCGTGCCGCGCGGTTCCGGCGAGGTCCGGCCGGGGGAGCTGCGCCGCATCCGCGTCGAGTGGTGACGACGGGGCGCGGGTCCCGTCGCCCGGCTCTTCGCGCCCCAAGATGACAACCTTGACATGACAAGGTTGTCATGCTTGACTCGCCCCGGCCGTTCATCGACGTGCGGCTCACAGCATCCAACGGAGGATCCATGCGCAAGAAGCTCATCGCGGCCGCTGCACTCGCGGCCGCGCTCACGCTCACCGCCTGCTCGGGCGACGGCGGAAACGGAAACGGCGGCGGAGACGGCGGCGACAACCAGGTCGAGGTCTTCACCTGGTGGGCGTCCGGCTCCGAGAAGGTCGGCCTCGACGCCCTCGTCAAGGTGTTCGGCGAGCAGCACCCCGACGTCGAATTCATCAACGCGGCCGTCGCAGGCGGCGCCGGCTCCAACGCCAAGGCCGCCCTCGCATCCCGCCTCGAAGCCAAGAACCCGCCGGACTCGTTCCAGGCGCACGCGGGCGCCGAGCTCAGCGACTACATCGCCGCCGGACAGCTGCAGGACGTCTCGAGCCTCTACACGGAGTTCGGCCTCACCGACGCCTTCCCGAAGAGCCTCCTCGACCGGTTGACCGTCGACGGCAAGATCTACTCCGTGCCGAGCAACATCCACCGCGCCAACGTCGTGTGGGTGAACCCCGCCGTGCTCGAGAAGGCCGGCATCGACGCGAGCAAGGCGCCCGCCACGATGGAGGCATGGATCGCCGACCTGCAGAAGCTCAAGGACGCGGGCGTCGAGACCCCGCTCGCCCTCGGCACCGAGTGGACCCAGATGCAGCTGTTCGAGACCGTCCTGCTCTCCGAGCTCGGCGCCGACGGCTACTCGGGTCTGTGGAACGGTGACACGCAGTGGACCGACCCGGGCGTCAAGAAGGCGGCTGAGGACTACAAGAAGCTGCTCGGCTACGCCAACAGCGACTACGCGGGCCTCGACTGGGATGCCGCGACCCAGATCGTGATCGACGGCAACGCCGGCTACAACGTCATGGGCGACTGGGCCGAGGCCGCCTTCCAGCAGGCCGGACTGAAGTACGACAGCGACTACACGACCTGGCCGGTGCCCGGCACCGACGGCGTCTTCGACTTCCTCGCCGACTCGTTCACCCTCCCGGTGGGCGCGCCGCACGAGAAGGCGGCGAAGGCCTGGCTCCAGACCGTGAGCTCGGCCGAGGGCCAGAAGGCGTTCAACCTCGCCAAGGGCTCGATCCCGGCACGCACCGACGTCGACGCGTCCGAGTACCCGGCCTACCAGCAGACCGCGATCGCATCGTGGAGCTCCGACACCGTCGTCTCCTCGCTCGCCCACGGCGCGGCAGCACCCGTGGCCTGGTCGTCGGACATCTCCTCGGCGATCGGCAAGTTCGGCTCGGACGGCAACGTCGACTCCTTCCTCACGGCGCTCACCGACGCCGCCAAGAAGGCGCTCGGCTGACCCGCACCCACCCCTGACGGGGGGCGGCGCGCTGCCGCCCCCCGTCATCCACGCCGAAGGAACGCCGACCATGCCCGCTCGCACCCGGAAACCGCTCTCGCGCATCCGCAGCTGGGGCCCACCGCTGCTGCTGGTCGCCCCCACGATCGTCATCATCGCCGTCTTCGTGTACGGCCTCATCGCGGTCAACACCCAGGTCTCCATGACGGACCGCCACTCGCTTCAGCCCGCGACCCGATTCGTCGGGCTCGAGAACTACTTCGCGCTCCTCACGGAGGATCGTTTCCTGCACTCGCTGTGGAACCTCCTGATCTTCACGATCGTGTTCATCGCGGGCACGATGCTGTTCGGCTTCCTCTGGGCATGGCTGCTCGAGAAGGGCGTGACCGCCGAGGGCGTGTTCCGCTCCATCTACCTCTTCCCGATGGCCGTCTCCTTCGTCGCCTCGGGCGTCGTCTGGCGCTGGCTGCTCAACAGCGCCGAAGGCGACCGCGCATCCGGGCTCAACCGGCTGTTCGAGAGCATGGGGCTCGGCTTCCTGCAGAACCCCTGGTGGTCGGATCCCACCTGGGGCATGGCCGCGATCGCCCTGCCCGCCGTCTGGCAGCTCGCGGGCTACGTCATGGCCCTCTTCCTGGCCGGCTTCCGCGGCGTCCCGATCGAGCTGCGCGAGGCGGCCCGGATGGACGGCGCGAGCGAGTGGAAGCTCTACCGCCACGTGATCTTCCCGCAGCTCGGACCGGTCGCCCTCTCGGCGCTGGTGATCGTGAGCCACATGTCGCTCAAGGTGTTCGACCTCATCATGTCGATCACGAAGGCCATCTACCAGACCGAGGTCCCGGCGACCTACATGTGGGTCGTGCTGACCGGCAACGACTACGCGAAGGCGGCGACGATCGCGACGATCATGCTGCTGCTCGCAGCCGTGTTCATCGTGCCCTACCTCAACTACACCAACCGGAAGGAGCGTGAGGGCCGATGACCGCCGCCGCCCCGACCTCCGCAGCACTGTCGCTGGCCCCCGCCGCACGCACCCGCAGGCGGATCCTCTCCCGCACCGCGAAGTACGTGCTGCTCGTCATCTTCGTCGTCGTCGTGCTCACCCCCGTCTACGTGCTCGTCGTCACGAGCCTGAAGCCGCCCGCCGACGTCAACCCCGCCACCAGCTGGGGGCTGCCCATCCGCTGGCCGTGGGAGGCCGCCACCGAGGGCGGGCCGACCGGCTTCGACAACTGGACGCTCGCCTGGAACGCGCTCGCGCCGTCCCTCGGCCGCACCTTCGCGATGACGATCCCCGCGGCGCTCATCTCGAGCATGCTGGGGTCGATGAACGGCTTCGTGTTCTCGTTGTGGCGCTTCCCGCACGCGAACCTGGTGTTCACCCTCGTGCTGTTCGGGATGTTCATCCCCTACCAGGCGATCATGACGCCGCTCGTGCAGATGAAGACGACCCTCGGGATGCCGAGCAACGTCGTGACGCTGCTCATCGTGCACATCATCTACGGCCTGCCGATCTGCACGCTCATCTTCCGCAACTACTACGAGTCGGTGCCCTTCGAGATCCTCGAGGCATCCCGGGTCGACGGGGCGGGGATGCTGCGCACCTTCGGGTCGATCATCCTGCCGATCTCCGTCCCCGCCTTCGTGGTGACCATCATCTGGCAGTTCACGAGCGCGTGGAACGACTTCCTGTTCGCGATGTTCCTCTCCGACACCTCCGGCGGCCCGGTGTCGCTCGCGCTCAACAACCTGGCCCAGGGCGCGCAGCTGTCGAACTACGGGGCGTCGATGGCGGGCGCGCTCATCGCATCCGCGCCGACGCTGCTCGTCTACATCATCCTCGGCAAGTACTTCGTGGGCGGCCTCATGAGCGGGTCGGTGAAGTGACCGTCCTGGCGGTCGATCTCGGGGGCACCAAGCTCGAGGCGGCCCTCGTCGATGCCGACGGGAGCATCCTGCCGGGCAGCCGCTCGCGGGTTCCGACCGGCAGACGGATCGAGCCGCACGAGCTGCGACGCCTGCTCGCCGATGCCGTCGGCCGCACCCTGGGCACGGCGACGGAAGCCGTCACCGGCGTCGGGGTCGGCAGCGCGGGCCCGGTCGACCGCCTCGCGGGCCGCGTGAGCCCGGTCAACATGCCCCGGCTCACCGCGTTCGCGATGCGGGAGGCGGTCGAGGAGCTCGTCCCCGGCGTCGCCGTGGAGCTCGCGCTCGACGGTCAGTGCATCGCCCTCGCCGAGACCCGCTTCGGCGCCGCGCGGGACTCGCGCTCGACGCTCGGCATGGTCGTGTCGACCGGGGTCGGCGGTGGGCTCGTGCTCGACGGACGGCTGATCCAGGGCGAGACGGGCAACGCCGGACACATCGGCCAGATGCACACCGCCGAGTTCGCCGCCGACGGCAGGCCGCTCACCGTCGAGGCGGTGGCCTCCGGCCCGGCGAGCGTCGCCTGGGCGCGCGCCCACGGATGGACAGGCACGACCGGCGAGGAGCTCGCCGAGGGCTGGGCGCGCGGGGAGGCTGTGCCCCGGCAGGCGGTAGAGCGCTCCGCGCGCGCGATCGGCGGCCTCGTCGCCGACGTCTGGACGCTCGCCGACCTCGACGTCGTCGTGATCGGCGGCGGCTTCTCTCACGTGGCCCCCGAGTACCCCGAGCTCGTCGCGGCAGCCGCCGCCGAGCGCGCGGAACTCGACTACGCGCGGTCCCCGCGCGTCGTGCGCGCCGCGCTCCGCAACGCGGCACCGCTCGTGGGCGCCGCGGCGCTCGCCCTGGGCTGAGGAGCGGTATTACGGCGCCTCGGCGACGGCCGTCGCGGGCACCGGGCGCTCGAGGAGGCGCGCGACCACCACGACGAGGAGCGCGACGACGAGCGTCCAGATGACGATCGGCGGCGTCAGCGGCCGCACGAACAGGATGATCGCTGCCGCCACGATCCCCACCGCGACGCGGATGCCGATGCGCGCGCGGAAGACCAGCGCGCCGAAGCGGCCCGTCGTGACCCCGTACCGCTCACCGGCCGTGCGCAGCGAGTCGGCCCCCGCGTCCGCGAGCCGGCGCAGGGCGCGGCTCGAACGGTAGGGCCCCGCGAGGTAGGCGACGAGCGCGACGCAGAGACCGACGACGATCGCCGCCGCGACGGAGCTCACGATGGATGCGACGAGGGCGCCGTAGATCGCGTCGATCGCGTCCGCGGGCAGACTGCCCGCCGTCGCGCCGAGGGTGAAGACGCGGCCTGCGGCGACGCCCGCACCGAGCACCCCGGCTGCGATCGCGAGGGCGATGCCCACCCCCATGATGCCCGTCGCCCACCGCCGCGCGACGAGCACCCCCGCCGCGAGCAGCGCGACGACGACCCACTGCAGCCACGGCCCGACGGCGACGGCGAGCTGGTACAGCCACACCAGCTGCGCGAGCTGGGCCGACTTCGCGATGACGATCACCGCGTCCGTCTGCGGGATGAGCGAGCCGAACGGGATGCCCGCATCGGCGAGCGCCATCCGCACGCGGTCGAGGATCGGGTCGAGGGCGATGCCGACCTCGCCGCGCCCGCTGATCTGCAGCACCTCGCCGTTGCCGCTCAGGGCGGCGACGAGCTGCTGGTGGGTGATACGGAGCGACTGGGCGATGACGTCGGTGAAGGCGTCCGAGGTGACGACACGGGTGACGACCCGCTCCACGAGGGCGCCCACGCCGTCCGTCGCCGGACCCTGCAGCAGCCGCAGCGCCGCGATCGCCCGGGGCGGCAGGTCGAGCTGGTCGAGCCCCGCGAACAGCTCGGCGACCAACTGGTCGACGCCCGCCTGCTCGCGGATGGCATCCGTGGCCCGCTCGATGATGAGATCCTGCACGGCCTCGTCGTCGACGATCGGCTCCAGGGTCTGCACGAAGAAGTCGGTGTCGGTGAGCAGCTTCTGCGTCGTGTTCGCGACGAGCGCGACCGGCGCGAGGATCGCGGCGACCACGATGAGCGCGACGGATGCGATGGCGCGCGCCCGCCGACGGCCGCGCGGCGCAGGGGTGCCGGCAACCGCGGAGGCCGCGGCATCCGCCTCCGCAGCGCGGACCTCGAGCGCATCGCGTGCGGCGTCGAGCTCCTCGCGCAGGCGCGCGTTCTCCTCCTCCATGCGGGCGATTCTCTGCGCCTGGGTCTCACGGGGCATGATGGATCCTCTCGTCGCTGGCACCATCATGGCCTCTCGCGCGCCGGATGCGATATCCGGCGCGATCCGGCCGCGCGCTACGGGTGGCGCTGCTCGCGGATCCCGGCCGCATGCAGCGGCTCCGTGAGCCACTGCACCGTGGCCGAGCCGTCGGCGGCGCACGTGACGCCCAGGGTGTGCGGCGTCTCGAGGAACAGCACCTCGGCGCGGAAGGCGTCCCCCTCCCAGCCGCCGACCGCGGCGATCGGCACGCCGTCGGGGGCCGACTCCGCCCATCCGCCGACACCGACCGGGAAGGCGAACTCGCCGTGCTCGTCGACGAGGCCCAGCGCCCACCCCTCCCCCTCGGCACGCAGCCGCACCTCCCGGATGCCGGCGGCGCCGTTCGGCACGGCGAACACGGAGCCGGCGGGAACCCGTTCGGGTCCGCTCACGGGCACTGGGAGAGCTGCGACGCCTGCTCGCCGATGCCGTGGGCCGCACCCTGGGCACGGCGACGGAAGCCGTCAGCGGCGTCGGGGTCGGCAGCGCGGATCGAGGCGGTGGCCTCCGGCCCGGCGAGCGTCGCCTGGGCGCGCGCCCACGGATGGACAGGCACGACCGGCGAGGAGCTCGCCGAGGGCTGGGCGCGCGGGGAGGCTGTGCCCCGGCAGGCGGTGGAGCGCTCCGCGCGCGCGATCGGCGGCCTCGTCGCCGACGTCTGGACGCTCGCCGATCTCGACGTCGTCGTGATCGGCGGCGGCTTCTCTCACGTGGCCCCCGAGTACCCCGAGCTCGTCGCGGCAGCCGTCGCCGAGCGCGCGGAACTCGACTACGCGCGGTCCCCGCGCGTCGTGCGCGTCGCGCTCGGCAACGCGGCACCGCTCGCGCTCGCCCTGGGCTGAGGAGCGCTCCTCAGAACTCCCGGGTTGTCATGAGAGTAGTCGCACCACTTCGGGGCCGATTGAGTTCCGCGGATCCACGGGAGCGAAAGCGCCGTTCGCGTCCCGGATGTAGCTCGCTTGAGAGGCGTTGAGGAGGCTGGCGGGAACGTTGTCGAAGCTCATCAGGAACAGCGCATAGGTACTGTCGATAGACAGAGCCGTTGCACCTTCCTCAAGATATTCTTCCCCCTCGAAGGTGCCACCCAACTGCTTGACCTCGATCACCTCGCCCGGGGCTCGACTGCCCTTGTAGGTCTCCTCAACCCTCAACTGCAGCACCGTGTACACGTAGCTTGCGTCGTGAGCTTCTTCTCCAGCCCCGTATGTGGGGTTCTCCACCGGGTCGGTGGAATCACTCGGCGCCGAGATATCGATCCTCCGGACTTCCGCCGACTCCACCGTTCCCACAACGATGTCGGTCGCTGCTGCGGCAAGATCTTCCGCATCCATGTACTCGGGGTACAACGGATGGTACTCGTGTGCCCCCTGGGGAGCAGCGCATCCGCCAAGGAGTGCCACCAAGCCGACCAGAACTCCGAACCGTGAGACTCCGCGTTTCATTGGTGATTTCCCCTCAATACTTGTTCTTCACGTTCGTCTTGTCGAAGGTGGTCGGCACCGTCAGCACCCCGGCCGAGGTGGAAGGATACTTCATGATCGAGGCGCTAGTTGTTGACGGATTGTCGGCCAGTGACAGGGCATGTCCCAACTCGTGTGCAGCAGTCATTTTCGAACGGTTGTCCATCGTCGAGAGAGTTGACGCCGAGAGCGAGGTGGCGTTCGCACGGATCGCGAAAGTGCGATCCCACGGCCAACCGCCCGGTTGATATTCTCCCCACCATGTCTCGCTGTAGTTGCCAGCGGTCATCGTCCGTGGAGACGAGGAGTTGAATGAGATCGTGACACACATCGTGGAAGAGCACGTGCCGTTCCAAGAGGTGACGCCATGCGTGAGGTAGGCATCCCATGTGGGATTCACGCCAGTGATCCTCAGGTTGAAGGTCGCACTCTGCATGCCTGTTGTCGTGTAGACGGCGTGGGCTGGAGCAGCCGCGAGGAACACGCAAGCCAGCACTGCGAGAGCGGCGACCGGCGATTGCCAGCTCAGTCGCCGAGCCGATCGTCTCCGAGAGCGTTCCACTGCGGCTTTCACTTCGAGACCCCCTTGGCTAGCTGAGGGATTCTCCAGACGCTAACAGTCGTCGACCGAGAACACAACAAGTCTCACTTTTGCTGCTGGCTCCTTCGCGACCATCTGCATGACAGCGACCGAGCCGCGCTCGGCAACGCGGCACCGCTCGTGGGCGCCGCGGCGCTCACCTTGAGCTGAGCCGCGGCGCCGACGGCGCCCCGATGGCGATCGCGGGGGTCAGCGGCCGCACGAACAGGGTGACGCGCTACGGGTGGCGCTGCTCGCGGATCCCGGCCGCATGCAGCGGCTCCGTGAACCACCGCACCGTGGCCGAGCCGTCGGCGGCGCACGTGACGCCCAGGGTGTGCGGCGTCTCGAGGAACAGCACCTCGGCGCGGAAGGCGTCCCCCTCCCAGCCGCCGACCGCGGCGATCGGCACGCCGTCGGGGGCCGACTCCGCCCATCCGCCGACACCGACCGGGAAGGCGAACTCGCCGCGCTCGTCGACGAGGCCCAGCGCCCACCCCTCCCCCTCGGCACGCAGCCGCACCTCCCGGACACCGGCGGCGCCGTTCGGCGCGGCGAACGCGTACGAGGTGGGCACCCACTCGGAGCCACCCTCGGGCACCGGCAGCGCCGCCCCCGCGAGACGCGCCGCGAGCGCCTCGTCGGCCGCGCGATCGGTCCCCCCGTCGACGGCCGGCAGCAGCAGCCGCCAGACGTGGTCGAGCACCCGCTGCATCTCCTCCGTCTCGGAGGTGAGCGCGAGCACCATGTCGTGCTCGGGCAGCACGATGCAGAACTGCCCGTAGGCGCCGTCGCCGCGGTAGCCGTGCCGCGACATCCAGAACTGCAGGCCGTAGCCCTGCCCCCAGTCGGCGCCCCACTCGTCCGAGTTCCGCACCTGCACACGGCTCGCCTCGGCGACCCAGTCGGCATCGAGCAGCTGCGTCTCACCCCATCGCCCGCGCTGCAGGTACAGCTGGCCGAGGCGTGCCACCGCATCCGTCGTCGCGTGCAGCCCGCTGAAGCCGAGGTCCATGCCCGGCGGCTCCTCCACCCAGAACGCGTCGCGGATGCCGAGGGGGTCGAACAGCCGCGGGCGGAGGTAGTCGACGAGGCTCTGCCCGGCGGCGCGCTGCACGATCGCGGCGAGCGTGTAGGTGCACGGCTGGTTGTAGGCGAAGATCGTGCCCGGCTCCGCGTCGAGCGGGGTGCGGAGGAAGCCGAGGATGAGATTCCCCTCGCCCGCGACGAGGGCGCGGTCGAGGGTCTCGCTCGCGTGGCCGCTCGCCATCGAGGCGATGTTGCGCACCGTCATCCGCCGCGTGCGGGGGTCGGTGACCTCGGCGTCGTACTCGGGGAAGTAGTCGATCACGGGCCGGTCGAGCTCGAGGAGTCTCTCCGCGCGGGCGAAGCCGGCCGCCGTCGAGGTGAAGCTCTTGCTGAGCGAGTAGAGCAGCTGGACCCGGTCCGCCGAGTACGGCGCCCACCAGCCCTCCGCGATGACGGCGCCGTGCCGCAGCAGGATCATCCCGTGCGGGCGGATGGCGGGGTCGCCCTCGAGGGCGTCGAGGAACGCCGCGATGCCGCGGGAGTCGACCCCCTCATCCGACGGGGTGGAGTGACGGAGGTCGGCGGTGCCCATCCTCCGACCCTACGGTCTCCGAAATCCTGCCACAGTGTTCAATTCTAGAAGTTGTTCAACTAATCTGAACATCGACAGAGATGGGACAGGTATGGACAGGTTCGTCCTCCTCGACGCCGCGGCCGACTCGCTACGCGAATACGGCTTCCGCGTGGAGACCAGAGAAGCAGACGAAGAGCACGATGGCACCCTCACTCTCGAGAAGGACGGGCGGCAGCGCACGCTTCTTGTCGAAATCAAGATGCCCCTGACCGTGGCCGCCACCCTCGGTCGACGCCCCGAACAAGAACTCATCTATGTCACCGATCGTGTGTCAACTCGAACGGCGGACGGCCTTCGTCGACTAGGTGCGCAGTTCGTCGATGCGGACGGCAACGCTCACATTCGGATCGACGACTGGTACGTGGACGTGCGGGGAAAGCGGCGCAAGAACGCGGGTACCCCGAACACTCGCCCCGCCGTCACGACGAACCTGTACACCGCAAAGCGCGCCCAGGTGGTCTTCGTCCTTCTCTGCTGGCCGCACCTGATCGATGCCCCTGTCCGGACCATCGCCGATGCTGCGGGCGTCTCGATCGGAATCGCGCAATCGACGACACACGAACTCCGCCGCCGAGCCCTCTGGCCGAACGATCCAGGCGCACGCGGCGCGCTGATCGACGGGTGGGCCGCAGCCTTCCCGGGAACCCTCGCGCGGTCCCTGACCATCCGGGTCCTCCACGCCGAGAACCTGGACCGGTTCTTCGGCGATGTCATGGTCAGCGGTGAAACCGCGCACTCCGCCCACATGCGTCCCGTCTCCGGTGTCGTCTACGTCGACGAGATGACGACAGAACTGCTGATGCAGAACCGCTGGAGAAGCGACGGAGCCCCCAACCTCGTAGTGCGCCGACGGTTCTGGAACGTCCCCGGTGAGCCCGTGCGTGGGGAAGCGCCGCGGCTTCTCGTGTACGGAGACCTACTGGCGTCGGACGACCCTCGAACGAGGTCGGTGGCCGCCCGGTATCGGCTCGACCTGTGACCGAGAATCTCCGGATCCCGCTGACCTCGAGGACCGGGCTCGTCACCGACGCCCTCCAGGATCGGATCGATCCTCGGAATCCGCCGATGCTGATCGGCGCCGAAGCACGCGACATCCTTCATGCGGAACTCGGCCACACCTTCGCGAATCGTGCCACGCAGGACGTCGATCTGGCGTTCGCAGTCCCCGACTGGACGGCATACTCCCAGCTGGTCGAGGGGCTCGACGCGATCCCGGACACGGGGATCGCTTTCCGCGTCGCGGGAGTGCACGTGGACTTCCTCGCGTTCGGTCCCATCGAGTCCCCCGCGGGCACGCTCGTTCCTCCCTTCCGACGTTCCGACCCACTCGATGTCTTCGGCATGGCCGAGGTCTACGAATCCGCTCGGGACGCCCTCGTCGGCGATGCACTCAGAATCCGCGTTCCCACCGTCGCCGGCTACGTCGCGCTGAAGATCAAGGCCTGGATCGATCGATCGGTGAACCACGAGCTGAAAGATGCCCCCGACCTCGGCCTCGCACTGTACTGGGCCGCCGAGTCCGTACCGTTCACCGAGCGCTTCTGGGTCGACCATGAGCTGGTTGGACTGTGCGAGGCAGATGTGGGACTCGGTGGAGCGCGGCTTCTCGGCCGTGATGTGCGGAAAGCACTCGGACACAACGCGAATACGTTGGCGGAGCTCTTCACCGAGGCAAGTCGTGGGCGCCTTGCGCGAACGTTGGAAGGCGCATCCCCATCCCTCGTACTTGGGGACACGGATCGCCGCCGCTCTCGTCTCGACGCGTTGGCACTGGGCTTGAGGGGCTGAGCATCCCGGGCCGCACGAGAACGTGCCCCGCCCGGCGGACCGGACGGGGCACATTCGAGACGGATGCGGTCAGGCGCCCGCGAGCACCTCGCGCAGCAGCGCGGCGGTCTCCGACGGCGTCTTGCCGACCTTGACGCCCGCGGCCTCGAGGGCCTCCTTCTTGGCCTGCGCGGTGCCGGCCGAGCCGGACACGATGGCGCCGGCGTGACCCATCGTCTTGCCCTCGGGGGCCGTGAATCCGGCGACGTAGCCGACGACCGGCTTCGTGACGTTCTCGGCGATGAAGGCGGCCGCGCGCTCCTCGGCGTCGCCGCCGATCTCGCCGATCATGACGATCGCCTTCGTCTCCGGGTCGGCCTCGAACGCGGCGAGCGCGTCGATGTGGGTGGTGCCGATGATCGGGTCGCCGCCGATGCCGATGGCGGTCGAGAAGCCCAGATCGCGCAGCTCGTACATCATCTGGTAGGTCAGCGTGCCCGACTTCGACACGAGGCCGACCGGGCCCTTGCCCGTGATGTTCGCGGGGGTGATGCCCACGAGCGACTCGCCCGGCGTGATGATGCCGGGGCAGTTCGGCCCGATGATGCGGGTCTTGTTGCCCTTCGCCTTCGCGTAGGCCCACGCCTCGGCGGTGTCCTGCACGGGCACACCCTCGGTGATGACGACGAGCAGCGGGATCTCGGCGTCGATGGCCTCGATCATCGCGTCCTTCGTGAAGGCCGGCGGGACGAAGGCGATCGACACATCCGCCCCCGTCTTCTCGATGGCCTCGGCGACCGTGCCGAACACGGGCAGCGTCACGCCGCCGTCGTGCTCGACCGTCGTGCCGGCCTTGCGGGCGTTGACGCCGCCCACGACCTGGGTGCCCGCCTTGAGCATGAGCGCGGTGTGCTTGGTGCCCTCGCCGCCGGTGATGCCCTGGACGATGACCTTGGAGTCCTTGGTGAGGAAGATCGACATGTTCTGCAGTCCTTACTTCGCGGCCAGCTCGGCGGCCTTGTCGGCGCCCTCGTCCATGCCGGTGGCGATCGTCACGAGCGGGTGGTTCGCGGCGGCGAGGATCGCGCGGCCCTCCTCCACCTGGTTGCCGTCGAGGCGCACGACGAGCGGCTTGGTCGCCGCGTCGCCGAGGATCTCGAGGGCCTTCACGATGCCGTTCGCGACGGCCACGCAGGAGGTGATGCCGCCGAAGACGTTCACGAACACCGACTTCACCTGCGGGTCGCCGAGGATGACGTCGAGGCCCGCGGCCATGACCTCCGCGGATGCGCCGCCGCCGATGTCGAGGAAGTTGGCGGGCTTCACGCCGGAGTGGTTCTCGCCCGCGTAGGCCACGACGTCCAGGGTGCTCATGACGAGCCCCGCGCCGTTGCCGATGATGCCGACCTCGCCGTCGAGCTTCACGTAGTTGAGGCCCGCGGCCTTCGCCTTCGCCTCGAGCGGGTCGGCGGCGCCCTTGTCCTCGAGGGCCTCGTGGTCGGGGTGGCGCACCTCGCTCGCGTTGTCGTCGAGCGAGATCTTGCCGTCGAGGGCGACGACGTCGCCGGCTCCCGTCAGCACGAGGGGGTTCACCTCGACGAGCGTGGCGTCCTCCGAGGTGTAGACCTCGTAGAGCTTCACGAAGACGGGGGCGACCTTGTCGACGATCTCGGCGGGGAACTTCGCGGCGACCGCGATCTCCCGGGCCTTCTCGAGGGTGATGCCGTCGAGCGGGTCGACCTCGACGCGCGCGAGCGCCTCGGGGCGCTCCTCGGCGAGCTGCTCGATCTCCATGCCGCCCTCGTAGGAGGACAGGCTCAGGTAGGAGCGGTTGGACCGGTCGAGCAGCACCGAGAAGTAGTACTCCTGCGCGATGTCCGCGCCCGCGGCCACCATGAGGCGCTTGACGACGTGGCCCTTGATGTCGAGACCGAGGATCGCCTCGGCGGCGGCCTCGGCGTCGGCGGGGGTCTTCGCGACCTTGACGCCGCCGGCCTTGCCACGGCCTCCGGTCTTCACCTGTGCCTTGACGACGGTCACGCCGCCCAGCTTCTCGGCCGCGGCGCGAGCCTCGGCGGGGGTGTCGGCGACGATGCCGGCGAGCACGGGGACCCCGTGCTTCTCGAACATGTCGCGGGCCTGGTACTCGTAGAGATCCACGCTTGTCGCTTCTTCCAATGCGTCGGGGATGGAGAGCGGCCGAACTGTCTCGACGCCGAGATAGTTCGATGTCGAGATAAATGACCGTCTGCAATGCTACCCGGAGAAAATGGAGCGATGACCACGGCCGACGACTACCTCGCGGAGGGCTCGCTCGTGCTCGGCGGCGGGGCGGCGCTGCTGCTGCAGCTCGCGCATCCGGCCGTCGGCCACGCCGTCGCCGGATACTCGCGGTTCGCGCGCGACCCGATGCGACGGCTGCGGCACACCCTCGGGTACGTGTACGCGATCGGGCTCGGCACGCCGGAGGTGGCACGGCGCGCGGCGGAGGCCGTCGACCGGGCGCACGCCGGCATCCCCGGTGCGACCGACCCCGAGCTGCAGCTGTGGGTCGCGGCGACGCTCCACGGCGTGGGGATGCAGGTGCACGCGGCACTGTTCGGCCCGCTGCCGGATGCCGTCGCCGACGAGGTGTACGCCGTCTCGGGCCGCTTCGGCACGAGCCTGCAGGTGCCCGAGGGGATGTGGCCGGCGACGCGCGCCGGCTTCGCGGCGTACTGGGAGCGGATGCTGCCGACCCTCGCCGTGGGGGCGGACGCCCGCGAGATGGCGGCCGCGATCCTGCGCCCCGCGCGCGGCACGGTGCCGTGGTGGGTGCGGGCGGCGCTCCCGCTCGGGCGGCTCATGACGGCGGCGCTGCTGCCCGACGCGATCCGCGACGCCTACGGCTTCCCGCGCCGGCCGCGCCGCGAGCGCGCGGCGCTCGTCCTCGTGCGCGGGCTCGCCCGCACGACGCCCCGCCGCATCCGCCGCCTGCCGTCGCGCCTGCTCCTGCCGTCGTCCGCTGAGGGGTCGGCTTCTGGCCTCAAACCCCCGGAATGAGGTCGGAAACCGACCACTCAGCGGGGGCTACGCGAGCGGACGGGGCTGCGCCGCGATGACGTCGCGGAACCAGGACCAGGAGGACTTGCGGGTGCGCGCCTGGGTGGCGTAGTCGACGTGGACGAGGCCGAACCGCTCCGCGTAGCCCGCCGCCCACTCGAAGTTGTCGAAGGCGCTCCACACGTAGTAGCCGCGCACGTCGACGCCGGCCGCCACCGCATCCGCCACCGCCCGCAGGTGCGCGTCGAGGAAGGCGATGCGCCGCGGATCGCGGACGGCGCCGTCGGCGTCCGGCACGTCGTGGAACGACGCCCCGTTCTCGGTGATCACGACGGGCGGCAGCGCCGGGTACCGCTCGCGCAGCTCGCGCAGGATGGCCGTGAGCCCCGCCGGCACGATCGCCCAGCCGAAGTCGGTGCGCTCCTCGCTCGGATACTCGAGCGGCGCGAACGGCATGCCCTGCGGGATGTCGACCTCGAGCGTGCCGTGGTAGTCGACCCCGTCGCGCGGCGCCTCGATGCGCACCGGCTCGTAGTAGTTCACGCCGTAGAAGTCGAGCGGCGCCGAGATGAGCGCGAGGTCCGCCGCGAGCTGCACGTCGTCGACCGGCATCGCCTGACGCAGCTCCTCCGTCGGATAGCGGCCCGCGAGGATCGGGTCGGCGAACAGCCAGTTGGTGAGCGTCTGGAAGGTTCCCGCCGCGACGAGGTCGGGCACCATGTCGGACGCCGCCTCGACGGGGAAGTGCTGCGCCGCGATCCCGACCCGCTCGGCGCCGGCCTCCCGCAGCGCCCGCACCGCGAGACCGTGGGCGAGCAGCTGGTGGTGGGCCGCCGGGAGCGCCCCGAAGCCCAGCCCGCGGCCCGGCGCGTGGTCGGCGAGGGCGTAGCCGTAGAGCACCTGCACGCTCATCTCGTTGAGCGTGATCCAGTCGCGCACCCGGTCGCCGAGGCGGGCCGCGACGACGGCCACGTACGCCCCGAAGGCCTCCGCGGTCTCGCGCGCCATCCATCCGCCCCGCTCCTCGAGCGCCTGCGGCAGATCCCAGTGGTACAGCGTGGGGACGGGACGGATGCCGCGGGCCAGCAGGCCGTCGACAAGCCGCTCATAGAACGCGAGCCCCGCCTCGTTCACCTCGCCCGTGCCCCGCGGCATGACCCGCGACCACGAGATCGAGAAGCGGTAGTCGTGGATGCCGGCCCCGGCCAGGTGGTCGAGGTCCGACTCCCAGCGGTGGTAGTGGTCGATCGCCACGTCGCCCGTCTCCCCGCCTCGGATGCGGCCCGGCTCGTGGGTGAAGACGTCCCAGATGGAGGGGCCGCGGCCGTCCTCGGAGACCGCGCCCTCGATCTGGTAGGCGGCCGTCGACATCCCGAACCGGAACCCGGGAGGCAGCATCGGAAGGTCGGTCATGGGGCTCCTTCGTGGGTTCACGCCACGCCGCGCAGGCGGGGCAGGCAGGCGAGGGCGAGCAGGGCGATGGCGGCGGTGACCAGGTACAGCACCGGATAACCGCCGAGGCCGGTCACGATCGGGGCGGCGAGCAGCGGGGCGAGGGCCTGCGGCAGCGCGCTCGCGATGTTGGCGACGCCGAGCATGCTGCCGGTCGAGCGGTCGGACGGCAGCACCTGGGTGATGATCGCGACGTCGACGCTCACGTAGAGGCCCCAGCCGACGCCGATCAGCACCGTCGCGGCGATGACGGCCGGCAGCACGGGGAGCAGGCCGAAGAGCACGGCCCCGACGGCCAGCACGAGCGCCGCCGCGATCACGAACGACCGGCGGCGCGCGATCCGATCCGACCAGGCGCCGCCGACGCCCGCGCCGATGCCCGTGACGACGACGTTCACGAGGGTGAGTACGAGCACCCAGGTGCCAGGGTCGTCGACGCCCACACCGTCGGAGAGGTAGTAGTACAGGTAGACGAGCACGAGCGCGTTGACGAGGTTGAGCAGCAGCCGGATGGTCCACGCCCAGCCGAACGCCGCCGTGGGGCGCAGCGCGGCGAGCACCTCGCGGATGCCGCGGTGCCGCACGGGGGCGAGCGCGGCATCCGAGGGGGCGAGCGCGATCCGCTCCTCCGGCAGCGCGAGGACCGCGAGGCACAGCAGCGGCACCGCCACCGCGAGCGCCGCGTAGCCGAGGGGACCCTCTCCGAGCGCGACGGCCGCGGCCGTGCCGAGCACGACGCCCGCGATCTGGGCAACGCCGAACATCGAGCCGACGAAGCCACGGCGCTCCGCGGGCACCCGATCGGCGATCATCGCGAGGAGGGCCGCGAAGGGCCCGTTGAGCCCCACCTGCACGATCACCCAGCCGGCGATCATCCACCCCGCGTCGGGGGCGAGCGCGAGCACGACGAGGCCGACCGCGCCGACGAGCACGCCCGCCACGACGACCGGGCGGCGACGCGGGCGCTCGAGCGACAGCCGGTCGGAGAGGAGACCCCACAGCGGGTTCGCGACGAGGGACGCCACCGCGCCGACGCCCGTGACGAGCGCGAGCAGCGCCTCCTTGCCGTCGCCCGTGAGCTCGGCCGCCTGGGCGGGCAGCAGGATCTGGATGGGGCCGAACCAGCCCGCGAAGACGCCGCCGGTGGCGAGCAGGAGCGCGGCGAGCCAGCCGCGCCGCACCGCGGGGCGCGTCGCCGCCGAGCCCACTGCGACGCTCACGCGTCGACCCGCTCGGCGGAGGCGGCCACCCACGCGGCGACCGCGCGCAGCACGCCGCGCGCGGCATCCGTGTCGCGGTCGGCGAGCCAGGTGCCCGTGATGCCCTCGGTGACGACGATGAGCCGCCGCGCCAGCTCGGGCAGCGGCTCGGTCCAGCGGATGCCGCACCGCTCGGCGACCTGCCGCAGCACGGCCTCCATCTCGAGGAAGTAGAGCTGGTGCTGCCGCCGCGCGAGCGCGGGGTCGTGCCGCAGCCCGTAGAGGCTCAGCTCGGTGAGGGCGAGCTCGCGGTCGGGGTCGGCGATGAGCAGGTCGAGGTAGGAGGCGAGCGCCGCGGCGACGGTCGCCTCGAGGCCCGCCCCCTCGAGCAGGGCGAGCTCGGCCGCCATCCGCTCGCCGTCGGTGATGGTGTGCACGACCTCGGAGAGCAGCTCGTCGCGGGAGGTGAAGACGTAGTGGAATGCGCCGAGCGGCATCTTCGCCTCGGCGACGACCGCGCGGGTCGTGGCGGCCGCGACCCCGCCGCGGGCGATCACCCGGATGGCGGCCTGCACGAGCGCCTCGCGGCGGGCCTCGGGGCTCATGCGGCGGTTCATCGCACCTCGTCGTCGCGTCGTGGCATCATCGCCTTTTGGACAGTTGTCCAAAACTGGCTCCAGGATGGCGGATGCGGGGCCGAGCGCGCAAGGGCTCCCCCGCCGGCGGCGGCAGCCCCGCGCGAGCGCGTAGGGTCGTCCGGTGAGATTCGCCGCGCTCCGCGCCCCCTGGTACAAGGGCTACCTCGCGGGCGGCTCGCTCATGATGGGGGCCGACCACGTCGAGCACGCCATCACCTACTTCGTGATGTGGCAGCTGTTCCACTCGCCCGTGCTCGCCGGTTTCGCCGTGATCAGCCACTGGCTGCCCCAGCTGCTGTTCGCGATCCCGTTCGGCGCGCTCGCCGACCGCTTCGACTGCCGGCGCCTCATCCAGCTCGGCGCCGCCTGCTTCATGCTCGCCTCCGCCGGATGGGCGGTGCTCATCGCCACCGGCACCCTGCAGCCCTGGCACTGCGTCGTGCTGCTCATCCTGCACGGGCTCGCCGGCACCTTCTGGGGACCCGCCGACCAGCTCATGCTCTACGACATCGTCGGGCCGAAGGACCTCCCGAGCGCCGTCCGTCTCATGGCCACCGGCCTCAACCTCGGCATGCTCGTCGGGCCCGCGATCGGCGCCGCCCTGCTGTTCACGGTCGGGCCCGCCTGGGGCATGGCGATCAACGTGCTGCTGTACCTGCCGTTCGTGGTCTACCTGCTGCTCGTGCCCTACGACGGCCACGGCCGGGCGAGCGACCGGCCCGCGGCGGCCCGCCTGCGCGACGTGCTCGGCGTGCTCCGCGAGGTGCCCGCGCATCCGCCGATCCTCGCCGTCATGGTGCTGCAGGCCTGCGTCGGGCTGTTCATCGGCTCCGCCGTCGTCACCCTGCTGCCCGAGTTCGGGGAGCTGCTCGAGCTCGACCAGTCGGGGCTCGCCTACGGCCTGCTGCTCGTCGCGATGGCGACCGGCGCCGTCGCCGCGGGCGTCGGGCTCGAGGCGATCGGCCGCATACGGGTGAGCGTGCGCCTCGCGATCACCGCGACGATCGTGTTCGCCACCGCCCTCGTCGCGTTCGCGATCTCCCGCAGCTTCGTGCTCAGCCTCGTCGTGCTGGTGATCGCCGGGATGGCGAACCTGACGTCGTCGTCGACCTCGCAGGCCATCGTGCAGCTCGAGGCGCCTGCGGACCGGCGCGGCCGGTACCTGGGCGCCTACGCGATGGCGGGCAACGGCTCCCGGGTCGGCTCCGGCATCCTCATCGGCGCGATCGGCGCCTGGCTCGGCGTCACGTGGGCGGTCGGCATCGACGCCGCGCTGCTGCTGGCGGCCGCCGTCGCGCTGCTGCTCGTCGTGACCGCCCGGCGCCGGCGGATGGAGACCGCCGCGCGCACCGCCGTCGAACCCAGCGAGAGCGACGCGGTCAGCGAGAGCTGAGGGTGTCCCACCAGCGCAGCACCCGCAGCGATCGCAGCGTCACCCAGCGGCTCGGCGTGCCCTCCCACTCCCCCTCCGGGCGGAACCACACGGGTCCCTCGTGGTCGTTCTCGAGCCGCCACCGGCCCTCGTCGTCGGCCTTCACCCGCAGCCGGGCGATCGCGTCCGCGAGGCGCGGGTCGCCCTCGGGCCGGGCGCGCCGGAAGTGCTCGAGCGCCCGCCCCACGTCGTAGTACCAGCGGGCCGGATACGACAGCATCCCGAAGCGCGGGTCGATGAGCTCCCCCGTCGAGCGCCGCCACAGCAGCCGCCGCTCCAGCAGGTACTCCTCGCCGCGGTGCCGAGCCGTGCGCACCTCGGGGATCCGGGGGTCGCCGGTCGCGGCCGCGAGCTCCCACGCCAGCAGCCCCTCGAGCACGCAGATCGTCGAATGGAACGACGAGACCTCGGTGTCGGTCTCGCAGTTCCACCCCCCGTCGCCCAACTGCGTCGCGAGCAGCCCGCTCAGCACGTGCGTGGTGTCGGCGCCGAAGTACACGCCGTTCGACAGCACCACGCCGTCGACGCACGCCTCGCCCTCGCCGTCGAAGTACGGCAAGCCGCTCGACCTGTCCCAGATCACCCCCTCGCGCACGCGGCCGATCGCCTCCGCCACGCGCGGGTCCGCGGGGTCGACGCCGTACTCCCGCAGGGTCTGCACCGTGAAGTGCGTCGCGGTCCAGGCGTCGAAGCCGGGCTCCTCGCGGCTCTCGATCCAGCCGCCCCGGTAGGTGCCGCCGTCCCAGCGGCCGTCCGGATCCTGCAGCCCGAGCAGCCGCGCGCCCCAGCCCTCGACGGCGACGCGGGAGCGCTCGCCGGCGAGCTCCACCTCGGATGCGTCGGCGAGATCCCGCAGCACCTGCCAGCGGATCGCCGGGTCGGCGTCGAGCAGCCAGTCGAGGGTTGCGTCCATGCGATGACGCTACGCCTCGGCACCGACGACGGTCTCGCGACCGCAGCGCCGCGTCACAGCTTCTCGATGGGCGCGATCTTGATGAGCAGGCGCTTGCGCCCGGCGGTGTCGAACTGCACCTCGGCGACGGCCTTCGGCGCCTGGCCCGTGACGTCGACGACGCGCCCCTCGCCGAAGTCGGTGTGCCGGATGCGGTCCCCCGGCGCGAGGCTCAGGTCGCCGTTGTCGCGCACCGTGTTCGTGACCGCGCTCGTCCACTGCCGCTTCTCGCGGTTCGGTGCGGGCGGCAGCGAGGTGCTGTAGCTGAAGCGCTGCCGCGTCTGCGGCGAGTTGAGGGCGCGGGAGCGCGTGCCGCCGCGGGAGTTCGCGGAGCCCGGCGACTGGCGCCACTCGATGAGGTGGCCGGGCACGTCCTGCAGGAACCGGCTGGGCATGGCGACGGCCGTGTCGCCGAACTGGGCCCGCGTCATGGCGAGCGACAGGAACAGCCGCTTCTTGGCACGCGTGATGCCCACGTAGAAGAGCCGCCGCTCCTCGGCGATCCCGCCCGGCTCGCCCGCCGACATGCGGTGCGGCAGCAGGTCCTCCTCGATGCCGGTGAGGAACACCGTGTCGTACTCGAGCCCCTTCGCGGTGTGCAGCGTCATGAGGGTGACCGTGCCCGATGCGTCGTCGATCTCGTCGGCCGCCGCGACGAGCGCCACCTCGGTGAGGAAGTCGATGAGGCGCCCCTCGGGGTTGCGCTTCGCGAACTCCTTCGTGAAGGAGAGCAGCTCCTCGACGTTCTCGGCGCGCACCTCGTCCTGCGGGTCGCGCGTCGCCCGCAGGGACTCGACGTAGCCGGTGCGCACGAGCAGCTCGGTGAGCACGTCGGCCGGCGGCGAGGTCGGCACCATCGCCTCCACCTCGTCGAGGATCGTGCCGAGGTCGATGATCGCCTTCGTGACCTTCGGGCCGAGCCCCAGCTGGCCGGCGTCGCGCAGCGTCTCGCGCAGCGGCACCCCGAGCCGGTCGGCGTGCGCCTGCAGCGCCGCCTCGGTGGCGGGGCCGATGCCGCGCTTGGGGGTGTTCATGATGCGGCGCAGCGCCAGGTCGTCGGCGGGGTTCGCGACCTGAACGAGGTACGCCATGGCGTCCTTGATCTCGGCCCGCTCGTAGAACTTGGTGCCGCCCGCGATGCGGTACGGGATCGCGGAGCGGATGAGGATGTCCTCCAGCGCGCGCGTCTGCGAGTTGACGCGGAAGAACACCGCCATGTCCTTGTAGGCGGCGCCCGCCTCGTGCAGCTTCTGGATCTCGTCGGCCACGAACTGGGCCTCGTCGTAGGCGGTGTAGCCCGTGAACCCGGTGATCGTGTCGCCCGCGCCCACCGTCGTGAAGAGGTTCTTCTCCTGGCGGTCGAAGTTGGAGGCGATGACCGCGTTCGCCGCGTCGAGGATGTTCTGCGTCGAGCGGTAGTTCTGCTCGAGCAGGATCACCTTCGCGTCGGGGAAGTCGCGCTCGAACTCGACGATGTTGCGGATGTCGGCGCCGCGGAAGGCGTAGATCGACTGGTCGGAGTCGCCCACGACGGTGAGCGAGGCGCCCGGGATGCCGCCCGAGGCATCCAGCCGCATCCGGGTGTCGGCGGGCACGTGCTGCGGCTCGACCGGCCGGGTGAGCTCGCGGATGAGCGCGTACTGGGCGTGGTTGGTGTCCTGGTACTCGTCGACGAGGATGTGGCGGAAGCGCCGCTGGTAGAGCGCCGCGACCTCGGGGAAGGCCCGGAACAGGTGCACGGTCTCGGCGATGAGGTCGTCGAAGTCGAGGGCGTTGGCGCGGCGCAGGCCCTCGGTGTAGCGGCGGAACACCTCGAGGAAGGCGGCGTCGGCCGGGTCGTCGGCGTTCACCTGCCGGGCGTAGCTGTCGACGTCGCCGAGCTCGTTCTTGAGCTTGGAGATCTTGCCCGCGACGCTCGGCACCGTGAGCCCGAGGGTGTCGACCTCGAGCTCCTTGATGATGCGCTTGAGGAGGGCGCGCGAGTCGGCGGAGTCGTAGATCGTGAAGGCCGTCTTCAGGCCCATCGCCTCGGCCTGGCGGCGCAGGATGCGCACGCAGGCGGAGTGGAAGGTGGAGATCCACATGCCCTCCGCTGCGCCGCCGACGAGCTGCTGCACGCGCTCGCGCATCTCGCCCGCGGCCTTGTTGGTGAAGGTGATCGCGAGGATCTGGCTCGGCCACGCCTCGCGCGTCTGGATGAGGCTCGCGATGCGGCGGGTGAGCACGCTCGTCTTGCCGGAACCCGCCCCCGCCACGATCAGCAGGGCCTTCGCGCGGGAGAGCACGGCCTCGCGCTGCTGCGGGTTGAGGCCCGCGAGCAGCGCCTCGTCGACGGCGGGCGCGGCGGAGGGCAGCCCGGAGTCACCGGGATCCGAGTCGAACCCGTCGAGGAGGAAGGTCATGGCGCATCGAGTCTAGGCGCCGCCGCCCACACCGGCCCGGCTCAGGCGGACCCGGAGGACGCCTCCCGGCGATGGCCGTTCACCCAGACGCGGAGCGGGACGTGACGCGAGGCGTGCACGAAGTCCTGATCGGTGGTGAGGAGCGTCAGCCCGCGCGCGATCGCCAGCTGGGCGATCAACGCATCGACCGACGCGAGCTGCACACCGGCGCGTCGGCACGTGTTGCTCAGTTCCGCGGCCGCCGCGTAGTCGGACCACGACGGCTCGACTGCGTCGAGAGTGCCGAGGTCGGTCCGGATCGTCTGCTGGGCGGCCGGGGGGACGAAGCCGCGCAGCAGCTCGAGCAGGATGATGCCTGTCGTCACCACCGCGGCACCGCCGGAGAGCGCGTCGCGAAGCGCTCGCACCTCGGGCAGATCGGGCGGCGTGTCGCGCCGATACGCGAGCGACCACACGCTCGTGTCGACCAGCAGGATCACGCGGGTCCGTGTGTGCTCTCGCGCGCGCGGCGGTCCGCCTTGTAGTCATACGCGTCATCCCACTCCAGCACGCCGAAGTGCCCGACGATCCGAGCCTGCTCCCGGCGCGCGATGTACTCCTCGAGGGCGGTGGTCACCGTCGCCTTCTTCGTCCGCTCTCCGCCGACGCGCTTCGCCCGCTCGAGAAGCTCGGGGTCGATCGCCAGATTCGTCGCCATGTGTAGACCTCCACACACAGTTTCACACACATACAACGGTTCGGCGCACTACTGATCCGTCGACGCACGCAGGATGTCGGCATCGGTGGCGAGAGGAGCGTGGCGGAGATGTCGGGCGAGTCGCATCGCGCCAGGGTGACGCATCCCCGTGCGCGCCGATCGCCGCCCCTCCGAAGCCGTGGACAGCTGTCGCTTCTGCGGCCCGGGGTGGACGAGCTCGATACCGAGGTGTACGCGGGGCGGGCCGGCCAGGAGGGGTCCCGCCCGCCCCGCGAGGGGGCGCTCCCACGCGCCCCGGCTCAGGCGTCGCCCTCCTGGAAGGCGACGACGACGGTGTTCGTCGACCCGTCGGTCTGGATCGCGAACTCGAGGTCGCCCGCGTGCGCGTTCAGGATGGGCCAGCCCGCGATCCCGGCGCTGCGCTCCGTCGCGTAGCCGCCGAGCAGCGGCTCCCACGCGTCGAGCACGGCCTCCGGCTCGAGCTCGGTCGTGTACTGGAGCACGGCCGTGTAGTCGCTCGACTGGAACACGACGCACAGCTCGACGCCGTCGGGTTGCGGCCAGCCGGCGGGCACCGTGCGCGCCGTGCTCGCATCCGAGCTGTAGCCGAACGCCGAGTCGGGGAACGCGGCGAGGCAGTCCGCGCTCGCCGCCGGTCCGCCCGCGGGACCCGAGACGGCGGGGCCGTTCGGATCGTCGACGAGCGGGTTGGCCGGCGCACAGGCGCTCAGCGCGAGGGCGACGGTGCCGCCGAGCAGCGCGAGCTGCAGGGCGCGGGTCATGCGGATGCGAGTGGGGGTCATGGACGGTTCTCCTGTCTGTCAGTCGTCGTAGTCGTATTGACCGTCGAGCGCCCAGTTGATGAGGTAGCTGCTCGTGCCGGTCGACTGGATGTAGTACGAGGCATCGCCGAGCACGCCCGTGAGGATGTCGCCGTCGGCGGTCGGCGCCCGCCCGTGCTGTCCGGCCGGGAACGCGCGCTCGTAGTGGCGCATCACCCAGGTGAACGGCGTGTAGTAGGTGGTCGCGTAGTAGGCGATGGCCTCGACCTCCGACACGACCTCGAACCAGCACAGCGCCGCGAACTCGGGCGGCGCCGGCCAGCTGAGCGGGCGCACGGCGATGTAGCCCTCGTACGCGAGCACCGCGTCGTCGGGGTAGACCTCGAGGCAGCGCGGGTCGATCTGCTCGGGTCCCTCGGTCTGCGCGCTGTCGGGTGTCGGCGAGGGCGTGCCCGCCGGCACCGGCATCCGCTGTTCGTCGTCGCAGCCGCTCAGGGCGAGCGCGACGGCGAGCACGGCGGACGCCGCGAGCGCTCGGCGCGGGCTCATCAGCTCTGCGGTGCCGAGGCGACCGGGGTCTCGAGCGTCGGCGCCGCGTGACGCGGCGCGACGGTGAGCGGCCGCAGGGTCACCCGGCTGCGCCCGACGGCGAGCCAGACGCCGGTGAGTACGAGCACGAGCCCGGATGCGGGCCCCGCGAGCCCGGGGACGCCGGTGATCGCGTACGCGCCCGCGATGAGCAGCACGTAGAGGCCGAGGACCGTGCCGAGGATGCGCGACACGAGCCGCTCCGCCCAGGCGAGCCACGCCATCCCCGCGAGCGAGACGAGCACCCCGAGCCACGGGATGTACGGGCCGAAGTCGGTCAGCACGAAGTAGACGTAGAGCCCGGGGTCGTCGAACATGCCGAACTCGTTGCCGCCGTAGCCGTAGTTGGCGAGCGAGCCCTTCCAGCCGTAGGCGAGCGCGAGGCCGGCCGCCGTGACGAGGAGCCCGCCGCTCACGACGCCCGCGGCGATCGAGCGGGTGTGCTGCAGCTCGACGCGCGAACGCCAGGCGGCGGCGAACACGATGAGGCACGCGACGGCGGCGAAGCCGATGAGGAAGCCGAGGTAGTTGGTGGAGCCGTCGAGCTCGTTCATGAGGCTCGCGTCGAGGGTGATCTCCTTGCCCTCGTCGGCGGCGGCGAGCTCGCTCGCCGGGCGGGTGTCCGTGAGGACGGTCGCGGTGAAGCCGAGTGCGCCGGCGGCGGCACCCCAGAGCGGCCAGAGCCGGTCGCGGGCGGAGGTGATGGTGGGCATGGTGGTGCTCCTTGGAGGTGGTGGAGGTGGTGGGTGATGCGGGTGTTGCGCGGGGTGGGCGGACGCCGTCGAAAGGGGGTGCCGGCGCCCGCCCGGTGTGTCAGAAGCCCGCGATGAAGCTGCTGACAATGCGATCCATCGCCGCGACGTCGTCATCGTCGAGGGCCTGGATCAGCACGTAGATGAGGTAGCCGCCGCTGTCGGCGACCGCCGCGATGGCGACGTAGTCGGCCTTCGTGGAGCCGCATCCGGTGAAGTACTCGTACTTGCCGGTGTGGTAGCCGTCGGCGTAGCTCTGCACGCCCTGCGACACGCAGCCGTCGGGCGTGACGCTCTGCCGGGTGGAGTTCAGCAGCGCGTCGACGTTGGCGGGGTCGGCGCCCGTCGGGGTGGCCGCGACGCTCACGCCGGGCACGCTCCAGCCGCTGTTGAGCTTCTTGAGGTCGGTGCTCGCGGTGACGCGCGCCCACTGGTTGCCGGCGTTGTCGGTGAAGCCCGAGCCGTCGATGTCGTCCCACTCGACGGGAACCGAGACGCCCACCTTGCCGGAGTCGTCGGAGATGTCGGCGAAGTCGCCGGAGGGCTGACCCCCGCCGCCGCCGACGTTCGCGACGGCCGCGACCACGCGATCCGAGTTGACCTGGCCCCGGTAGTAGGAGCTCTCCGAGGGACGGAACAGCTCGATGTCGAGCGTCGCCTCCGGGCCGTGGGTGCGCAGCACGTCGCAGTACTCGCGCATGCTGCCGTCGGTGCCGACGCTGACGCCGCCGAGGCGGGTGATGAGGTCGCCCGGCTCGACGCCGGCCTTGTCGGCGGCGGATCCGGCCGCGACGGAGGCGACCCAGACGCCGAGGCCGCCGTCCTCGCCGTAGATCCCCTGCCCGTTGATGCCGAGGCTCAGCACCGACTCGCCGGCGGCGAGCTGCTCGATGACGTCCTGCACCTCGTCGCGGTGGATGGCGAAGTTGTAGTCGTACTTGTCCTCGCCGGCGTAGTTGACGCCGACGACGCGGCCCTCGGAGTCGACGAGCGGGCCGCCCGAGTTGCCGGGACGGATGCGGGCGTCGTGCTCGATGATCGAGTCGATGGAGGCCCAGGCGGTGTCGCCCTCGATGTCGGCCTTCGAGACGATGCCGCGCGTCATGGTGAACGTGGGGTCGCCGAGGGGGAAGCCCGCCGCGTAGACGTCGATGCCCGTCTTGATGTCGCCCTTGCGCCAGGCGAGGTAGGGGTAGTCGTCCTTCTCGAGCTGGATCACCGCGATGTCGAGGCACTCGGATGCGCCGAGCACGCGCGCGTCGAGGGTGTCGCTCTGGTCGCCTCCGCGCCAGACGTCGATCGTGCCCGCGCCGACGACGACGTGGTTGTTGGTGATGGCGAGGCCGTCCTCGCTGATGATGAAGCCGGAGCCGCGGCCCGCGCCCTCGTATCCGCCGTACTCGGGGTCGACGAAGGTGCCGCGCGCCTCGAGCTGGATCACGGCCTGCTGCACCTGCTCGAAGCCGACGGCCTTGCCGGGCTCGGCGGGCTTGTCGCCCAGACCGGGGATGAGACTGCAGCCGGCGAGCGCGATCGCGAGGCCGCCCGCGGTGAGTGCGCCCGCGAGGGCGCGTGTGGTGGTTCGGGACATCGTCCTTCTCTTCTTTCTCTGTCGGATTGGTGTTTCCGGGGGTGAGGGGTGGGTGGTGCTGTGGTGCTGTGGTGCTGTGGTGCTGGCCGCGGGTGCGTCCGGGCGGAGAACCCCCCGGAATCCCGCCCGGACGCGCGGCGGCCGCAACCCGACTAGCGGCCGCCGAGCCTCCGCGTGGCGAGGAGCATGGCTCCCGCCGCGAGGAGAACTGCGACGAGCACGATCCCGGGGATCGTGGCCTCGGCGCCGGTCTGTGCCAGTCGGGGGTCTCGGGACGCGGCCGGGGCGGAGGCCGGGGCCGCGTCGACGGTGTAGCTCACGACGCGCTCGGTGCGGTTGCCCGCCACGTCGGTCGCGACGATCCGCAGCTCGTGGGCGCCGGGGGTGCCGGTGGGCAGCAGCTCGCCCGCGGGCGTCGTCGCGTCGCAGGCGGCGACCCCGGAGCCGAGGTCGCTGCACGTGAAGTCGACGACGACGCGCTCGTTCTGGGCGTAGTGGCCGTTCGGCAGGATCCCGGCGACCGTGGGCGTCGTCACCTGCACCGTCGGCACGTCCACGTCGACCTGCACGGTGACGAGCCGCGCGTCGCTGCGGTTGCCCGCGGCGTCCTCGGCCCACACGCGGACCTCGTACACGCCCGTCTCGGTGAGCTCGAGGGTTCCCGGCTCGCCCGCGGTCGACCCGTCGCCGCTTCCGGCGTCGGAGGTGTAGGTCCAGCGGATGCCGGCGACGCCGCTCTCCTCGTCGCTCGCCGTGAAGTCGAGCGTGACGGGACCCGTGAACCAGCCGCTCGCGGGCGCCTGGGGCATCACGACGTCGAGGTCGGGAGGGGTCTGGTCGGTGCCGAGCACGCGGTAGCTGCGGGTCTCGCGTGTCACGTTGCCCGCGCGGTCGGTCGCCACGACCGTGAACTCGTGCATCCCGGCGACCGAGGTGTCGAGCAGCTGTCCCGTACCGATCGGCGCATCGCAGCGCTGGATGCCCGAGAGAGCGTCGTCGCAGCTGTAGTCGACGGTCACCTCGGCGTCCTGTTCGAACTCCTGGCCCGCGGTGAGCCCGTCGATAGTGGCGCTGGGCTCGGTGCGGTCGATGCGGATGGTGCGCTCGCGGGTGTCGGCGGTGTTGTTCTGGTTGTCGCGGGCGTGGAACTCGAGGAGGTGCACACCGTCGGCGGCGAGCTCGACGGTCACGGCATCCGTCATGGCCTCCGTGAACGCGCCGCTGCCCCCGAGCCGCCAGCTGACGCTGAGGACTCCGGCGCCCGGGTCGCTCGCCGCGATCCGAGCCGTCACGGGCTGCCGGAACCACCCGTTCGCGTTGGGCGCGGCCGGTTCCGTCGTGTACTCGAGGTTCGGCGGGGTGGTCTCCGCGGCGGCGATCCGCCCGATCGCGAGGATCGTGTGATCGACGTCGTCGATGCGCATCCGCGCCTCGATCAGGTAGGTGCCGGGGGGTAGCCCCGTGAAGGTCGCCGAGTAGTTCGACGGCGAGCTGGGGAACGCGTCCAGGCCGAGGGTCGTGGCGGTGCCGTCCCCGCCGATCGCGGTCACGTCGCCCGTGGCCCCCTCGCGGGCGGCGCCGCCGACGACGGGAGCGACGACGACGTACATGCTCGGTCGCCCCAGCTGGGTGCCGAGGCCCAGGCGAACGGGTCCACCGGCGGAGGAGAACGCGACGGGGATGATGCGCGCCTCCGTGCCGGAGTTGCGCACGACGAGCCTCACGGTGCCGCTCTGCGGAGCATCGCCGAGGAGGTTCGCGTACACGTGGTCACCCGCGCCCGAGGAGAAGTCGAGACCCGTCCGACCCGGGAGCGTGACCGTGAGATCGACGTCGGCACCGAGGGCAGCCGCGCGGAACTCGACGGCGTCCGTCACCGGCACCTCGATCGTGCGGGCCTCGCCCGGCTCGAGCATCGGGGTCTCGACGAGGGATTCGCTCGTGGCAGGCGCCGTGGCGAGCGCGGGCGCCTCGCCGGTGGGTTCGGCGGCGGGGTCGGAGGCGGCCTCGTCGGCGACGTCATCCGTCGGCTCCTGCGCGGCGGGCGCCGTCTCCACCCGTGCGGGATCGACCTCGGACGCGGGACCGACCTCGGACGCTGGGCCGACCTCGTGAGCATCGTCTGCGGGGGTCCCGCCGGCGGGCGCCGCGTCGAGGACCGTGGTGGTCGGATCCTCGAGCGGCGCCGCGTCGGCGAGTGCTGTCGCGGCCGGCAGAAGGAGCCCGGCCGCGAGCAGTGCGGTGGTCGCGCCGGCGGCGAGCCGGCGGATGGGGGTGGTGGTCATGGTGGAGGTGGTCCTTTCGGGCGACGGCGCTGTGCCGCCCTCCGACGTTCGCGGGCCGGGCGTCCCGGGCCCCAGGGTCGGGCGCCCTCGATCCGACCCGGGTCGCACCCGGCGCATCCGGGACATCCGTCCCGGGACACCGGCTGTCGGGTGGAGGGTGCGGGGCGGCCGTGCCCACCCGAAGGGTCGGCCGCCCCGCGCGCACGCGGAGTCCTCCTACCGCGTGCGCACGCGTCGCCGGATCACGAGCGCCGCCCCTGCCCCCAGCAGGAGCATGGCGAGCGCGATGGCCGGGACGACGTCCTGGGCGCCGGTCGAGGCGAGTCCGCCCTGGGCGCCGGGGCGCACGACGCCGCCGTTCGAGCCACCGCCCTGCGTGGGCGCCGCGTCGACGGTGTAGGTGACGATCCGCTCGGTGCGGTGGCCGGCGACATCCGTCACGACGATGCGGAGCTCGTGGGTGCCGGGGGTGCCGGTCGGCAGCAGTTCGCCGTCGGGCGTCGAGCCCTCGCAGCTGGCGACACCCGACGCGTCGTCGTCGCAGCTGAAGTCGATCACGACGCGCTCGTTCTGCGCGTAGTGGCCGTTCGGCAGGATCGACGGCTCGTCGGCCGGGCTGATCATGTTGACCCACGGCGCGGTCGCATCGACATAGAGGTGCAGGTCCTGCGACTCGCTGCGGTTGCCGGCGTTGTCCTCCGCCCAGTAGCTGAGCGTGTAGTACTGGCTGCGGTCGAACGTCACCTCAGCGGTGCCGGCCTCGATGTCGCGGCGCACGGTGCCCTGGTTGGTGTCGTACTCGTAGTGGATGCGGCGGATGCCGCTCTCGTCGCTCGCCGTGAAGCGCACAGTGACGGTGTCGAGGTACCAGCCGCTCGCGGGCTCCGCCGGCACGTCGACCACGATCTCCGGGTCGGTGGTGTCGGGCGCGAGCACGGTGTAGCTGCGCTCGACGATCCGCTCGATGCCCGCCTTGTCGGTCGCGGTCACCCGGAAGGTGTGCGTGCCGGGGGTCGAGGTGTCGAGGAAGTCGCCGGAGCCGATGTCGCCGACGCAGCTCTGGATGCCGGAGACCGCGTCCTCGCAGAGGTACTCGATCGCGACGAGCTCATCCTGGGCGAACTCCTGGCCCTCGGCGAAGCCGTTGAGCGTCACGTTCGGCATCGAGTGGTCGATGTTGTACTGGCGGGTGGCGATGGCGCTCTTGTTGCCCTGCCAGTCCTCCGCCTGGTAGCGGAGCTGATGGGTGCCCTCGCCGGTGATGCGGACCGACTTCGAGTCGGCGGTCGTGTAGTCGAGCGTGCTCGTGTCGACGCCCCAGGACAGGAAGTGCACGCCGGCGCCCGCGTCGCTCGCGGTGAGGGTCACGTCGACCGCGCCCGCGTACCAGCCGCCCGCACCCGGCTGCTGCGCGGCGGTGACGGTGACGGTGGGCGGGGTCGTCTCGGCGGCGGCGACGGTCACCGTGCGCACCGCGTAGCGGTGCACACCCAGCACGAGGGTGTCGACCTCGAGGAGGTAGCGGCCAGGCGCGAGTCCCGCGATGCTCGCGGTGTAGAAGCCCGCCGAGCCGGTGAGGCTCTTGACCTGCTCGGTGCCGTCGGCGTGGATGATGCGGGCGACGGCGCTCGCGGTGAGCTGCGTGGTGCCGCGCGTGGGGTAGACGCTGACGCTGAGCACGGGGGAACCCGTGGAGGCGGTCGCGACCGCACGGATGTCGCGGGTGTCCCAGCCGAAGGCGTAGGGGATCTCCTGCGGGGTGGACGCGGTGTTGTGGATCGCGACGGTGATGTCGCCGTCCGCGACGCCCCCGTACACGCCGACGTCGACATACCCGTTGGCCGCGGTCGCACCCGAGGTATTCCCCGCCTCGTCCGTCATGGTCACCTCGAAGCGGGAGCCGAGGGCGACGAGGCGCACGTAGTTCGCGTCGTCGACGGCGAAGGTGCCCACCCAGGTGTCGCCCGCGGCGATGTAGGCCTCGTCGGCGAGCGTGGCGCGCGGAGCCGAGGGGGCGGACGCCGTGGTCGCCGCCACCGAGCGGGGCACGGCGGCGTCGGCGGGTGCGGGTGCGGGCTCGGCCACAGGAGCGTCGCCGGCGGGCTCGGCCGCGAGAGCGGCGGTCTCCGCGCCCGGCTGCCCCGCGGGCGCCTCGTGGGCCGGCTCGCCCGGCTGGTCGGGGGACGACGCGACCGTCGTGTCGCCGGATGCGGCGGCGAGGATGGGGGCGTCGCCGGGGAGGTCGTCGGCGGCGGCGGCGAGCGCGGCCGGGACGAGGAGCGCGGTCGCGAGGAGCGCGCTGGCGGTCGCGCCGGCGGCGAGCCGGCGCACGGGGGTGAACTGCATGTCGGGTGGTCCTCTCGTGTCGGCGCGGAGGTGCGCCGACGTCTGAGACTTCCCGGCCCGATGTCCCGGGCCCCAGGGACAGATGTCCTCAATTCGATGCCCCAATCAGGTATCCAACCCCTGGTCGGTGTGTCGGTTGCTCTCCCCCCGCCTCCGCCGTGCCCCTCTCGGGAGTTCCGGCCGCCCCTTCTACTCCTTCACATCCGGCGGGGTACGTGACTTGTGCACCAATCCGTCCGACCCTCTTTCGTAGCTATGTTCGATAGGAAAGCATGGGGGCATGCCCGTTTTCACCGACGCCCTCGCCCACATCGGCGATCTGTCGGTGCCGCACGCTCCGGCAGCCGTGGCAGGCATCCCGGATGCGGAGCTGCTCTCGGCTCAGCGCGCGATCGCCGAGGTGCGCCGCCGCCTCGACGCGACTGCGGCAGTGGTCGCGGGTGAGATCGCACATCGTTCGCGTCGAGAGCTCGGGCATACGGGCCTCGCCGCGACGCATGGGCAGCGTTCCGCGGAGGGCTTGATCTCGCAGCTCGCCGGAACCACGACGCGAGAGGCCCGCACCCTCCTGAAGGCGGCCGAGCTGCTGCCACCCGCGACGTCCGCGTCCCCGGCGAGACCCGCTGCGCCCCGGCCGGCGTGGGTGCAGCTGCTGGGCGACGCGGTCGCCTCGGCACGGGTGTCGGTGGAGCAGGCGGAACTCATCCGCACCCGCGTCGGCGCGGTCACCGGCGCCTTCGACCTCGCCACCCCTCGCGAAGGGTTCGACGCCGCCGAGATCGCTCGCCTCGAACAACTGGACCGGGCGCTCGCAGCCGTGGCGGAGCAGCTGCTCGATGACGCGCAGCGGCTGAGCATCGAGCAGCTCGCCTCCCGTGCCGCAGCGGCCAGGGATGACCTCGACCTGGCCGGTGTTGCGGCGCGCGAGCGGAAACTGCACGACAAGCGCTACCTCGCGGTGGTGAGACAGCTCGACGGGATGACCCGCATCCACGGACTCCTGGACCCGGAGTCGGCGGCGATCGTGGTGCCGATCCTGGATGCCGCGACCTCGCCGCGCCGCGGTGGGCCGCGCTTCGTGAGCCCTGACGAAGCCGCACGGGCGGACGGACTGGTGCGCGACGCCCGCACCACGGATCAGCTCACCCTCGACACGGTCGTCGAACTGATCCGCATCGGGTCGAAGGCGGACGACGGGAGGCTGCTGGGCGAGAAGAAGCCGGCGGTGCGGATCCTCGTCACGAGGTCCGACCTCGAGGCGCCGGACGCACCGGACGGCACCCGCGTCGGGGCGGCGTTCTTCGAGGGACAGGCCGACGCGGTCTCGATCGACACCGCGGAGCGCTACATCTGCGCGAGCGGTGCGATCCCGATCCAGTTCGACGGGGACGGGCGGGTGCTGAACCTCGGCCGCGAGCAGCGCCTCTTCAGCGAGAAGCAACGCCTCGCCCTCGCCGCCCGTGACGGCGGGTGCCTCATGTGCGACAGGCCACCGTCGTGGTGCGAAGCGCATCACATCGACCACTGGGACGAACACCACGGCCGTACCGACATCGATGACGGAGTGCTGCTGTGCCGGCACTGCCATCTGCTCCTCCACAACCGCGCCTGGCGCATCCGCCGCACCCGAACCGGATACCACCTCGAGAGACCCGACGGCGACGGGGTGCTGCGCAGCACCCCCCTGCCCACTCGGAGCCGCGCACTCCAGCGCCTGCGAGCCAGCGCGTGACCGCGGCGGCGACCTCGACACCACGCACCGCGATGCAGTGGCGCCCGCTCTCAGGCGGGGGCGTCGACGCCGACGCCCGCCTCGCGGGCCATCACGATGAGCGCCGAGCGGTCGGAGGCTCCGAGCTTCGACGCGATGCCGTACACGTAGTTGCGCACCGTCTTGTTGGTGAGCACGAGGGTGCGCGCGATCGTCGGATTGTCCTGGCCCCGCGCGACGAGGTCGAGCACCTCGCGCTCGCGCTCGGTCAGCTCGGGGAACGGGCTGCCACCCGAGCGCTTCGCATCCGTCAGGTACGAGACGGCCCGGCGCGCCACATCCGCGCCCAGCAGCATGTCGCCGGCCGCGACCGCCTGGATCGCCCGCTGCACCTCCCCCGGCGCCGCGGTCTTCAGCAGGTACCCCCGGGCACCGGAGCGCACGGCCGCGAAGAGCGACTCGTCGTCGCCGAGCATCGTCAGCACGAGCACGCCGATGTCGGGGCGCTCGCGGTTGATCCGCCTCGTCGCGTCGATGCCCGACGAGCCGGCCGCGAGGTCGAGGTCCATGAGCACGACGGCGGGCGAGCTCGCCAGCACCACCTCCACCGCCTCGTCGGCGGTCTCCGCCGAGCCCACCACCTCCACGCCCTCGAGCGTCTCGAGCAGCGAGATGATCCCGATGCGGAACAGCGGATGGTCGTCGACGACGACGACGCGGATGGGGTCGGATGGGGTGGTCATGCCGTGTGCTCCAGGGATGCGGTGGTGGATGCGGGTGCGCCCGCGCGGGTGTCCACGCGGAAGCGGATGGTCGTGCCGGCCGGTCCGGCGTCGAGCGTGAGGTCGGCGCCCGCCTCCGCGGCGTGCTCGCGCATGGTCGTGAGACCCACGCCGCCCGCGACGGCCGACGCGTCGAAGCCGTGCCCGTCGTCGGCGACCGTCAGCACCACGGCGTCGTCGTCCTCGACGAGCCGGATCGCGACGACCGCGGCGCCCGAGTGGCGCACGGCGTTGTGCACGCCCTCCGCGGCGACGAGGTACAGGGGACGGATGGCGCGGGCGGGTACGCGCCACGCGGCGGGAGCGTCGACCGTCACCTCGACCCCCGAGCCGGCGAAGTCGGCCGCGAGCTCGGAGAGCTCGACGGAGAGCTCGAAGACGGTGCGGTCGGCGCGCACGCTGCGGGCGACACGGCGCACCTCCCCGAGCTGCTCGCGCAGGTCCTGGGCGAGGCGGGTGGCGAGCTCCCCCGCCGCGGCCGGGTCGCCGACGCGGAGGTTGTCGACCGCGGCGAGGCCGAAGCCGACCCCGGCGAGCGCGGGGCCGATGCCGTCGTGCAGCTCGCGGCGCAGCATCCGCCGCTCCGCCTGGCGCGCGGCGACGAGCGCGTCGCGGGCGTCGCCGAGGCGGGCGCTCGCGAGCGCCAGGCGCAGGGCGGTCGCGACGACCCCCGCGAGCCCCTCGAGCTGCCGGAGGGTGGGGCGCGAGAGCCGCTCGCCGGGGCGGGACGACACCCGGATCTCGCCGATGCGCGCGCCCGCCGCACGCAGCTCGAGCGTCGTCGCCTCGCCTCCGGGTTCGCCCACGACGACCGTCGGTGACACCGCGTCGTCGGGCGCGATCTCGACGGCGGCGGCACCCAGCGCAGCGCGCAGCGCCGAGGCGAGCCCGGCGAGCCCCTCGGCACCGGAGTCGAACTCCCCCACCCGCTCGCCGAGCCGGCCGAGCAGCTGGGCGGGGTCGCCGTCCGGACCGTAGATGAGGCGGTCGATCCCGTCGGCGATGCCGCGCCGAGCCCACTGCAGCGCGAGCGCCACGAGCGCCGCCGCGAGGATGCCGGTCGCGACCGCGTCGAGCGGCGTCGTCGCCTTGAGCACCTCGCCCACCGCGAGGTACGCCGTGATGGCGACGACCACCAGGATCGTCCAGAGCAGCACGCGCGACACCGCGAGGTCGATGCCCCGGATGCGGGTGCCCAGCACCAGCACGAGCACCGCGGAGGAGTAGAGCACCTGGCCGGCGACCGGCGCGACCATCCCGAGATCCCACACGATGCGGGGCACCGCCTCGCCCGCGGGGATCACCAGCAGGGCGTAGGAGAGCGTCAGGAAGGCGTGCCCGACGGCCAGCCAGGTGAGGCGCCCGCGCCGGGTGCCCGTCGAGCGCCGCCACTCCACGACGACCCACACCGCGACGGCCGCCGAGAGGAGCACCGCGAGCGAGACGGCCACGCCGTAGATGTAGGGCAGCGCCGACTGCACCGCGGGGTCGGCGATCGCGATCGGGTTGACCGGGCCGCCGGTCGCGGGGTCGACGGGCGCCTGGTTGACGAGTGCGGGGAGGGTCGCGATCGCCGCCAGGCCGAGGCCCGCGGCCACGACGAGACGCGCGCCCCGGCCGAGCGGCCGGCGCAGCACGAGCACGGGGAGGATGGCGGTCGCGGCCGTGCCGGGGATGTAGCCCCAGCCTGCGGCGTGCGCGAGCAGACCCCACAGCGGCAGCTCGGGGATCCGCTGGCCGAGCAGCCCCCACTGCACGCCGAACGCCGCGACGCCGGAGCCGACGGCGTGCACGGCGAGGATGACGGCGACGGAGGTGGGGCGCCGCGCGATGAGCACCGCGCTGAGGGCGCCGTAGATGAGCGCCACGACGACGCCGATCTCGTCGAACCGCGACTGCACGATCGGCGGAGAGGCGGAGAGGAACACGCCGGGCACAGGCAGATCGGGCAGCTCGAACACCCAGGCGATCACGATCGAGGAGAGCGCGAGCCCCCACGAGGCGACGAGCACCGCGAGGGCGGCGGCGCGGCGGCGGGTCATCGCGGCACCTCCACGACGATCCGCCTGAGCGACGCCGCCTCGCCGTCGTCGAGGCTGCCGCCGAGCTCGGCCGCCCGGTCGCGCACCGATCCGAGGATGGGGGCCTCGTCGGACGGGCGACCACGGCCGTCGACGGTGAGCGCGATGCGCACCGTGCGCGGCTCGACCTCGATCGCGATGCGGGCGAGGCGCGCATCCGGTGCGCGGCGGGCGAGCAGCACGAGCTCCGCGACGAGGTGGTGCACCGCGGCCTCGCGCCCCTCCGGGATCGCATCCCCCAGCATCCCGTCCACGGCGATGTCGAGCCGGGCGCTCGAGAACCGCGCCGCGAGCTCCCGCAGCGCCTGGTCGACGTCGCCCGAGTCGAGCGCGCCGGGCAGCAGGGTGCGCGCGAGGTCGCGCACCTCGGTGGTGCGCTCGGACAGCTCCTCGCGGATGCCCGCGAGCTCCGCCCCGGCGGTCGGGTCGCCCCCCGCGACGAGCGCGGGGACACGGTCGAGCCGATCGACGCTGCGGGCGAGACCGGGCCCGAGTCCCTCGTCGAGCTCGCGGGCGACCATCCGGCGCTCCTCCGCCCCCACCTCGCGGGCGCGCTCGCCCGCGTCGAGGATGTCGCGGTTGATGTCGGCGAGCCGCACCGCGACCGCGAGCACACCCGACACCTGGTCGAGCACGCGCACGACGCGCCGGTCCACCCGCTGGCGGCCGGGGGCGGCCGCCTCGATCCAGCCGACCTCCCCCGAGGAGCCGCGCAGCGGGATGCGGGCGGGCGGACCGCCCGGGCCGCCGCTCGCCGCACTCACGCCGCCGAGCTCCGCGGAGTGCAGCTCGAGGCGGGCGAGCCGCAGGGCGGAGCGCAGCTCCTCGGCGAGCGCGCGCAGGTCGTCGCCGTCGACGTCGTCGGGCACCCGGTCGCCGAGGGTGCGCACGAGCTGGGCGGGGTCGGCGGCGTCGCCGTAGACGAGCTCGTCGACGCGCCCCTGGATCCAGATGCGGAGCGGCTCGATCCCGAGCGCGAGCGCGGCGACGCCGATGACGCCGGCGATGAGCGGGGCGACGGGGAGGGCGATCGCGATCGTCGTCGCGATCGCGGAGTAGGCGAGCACGAGCACGGCCACGAGCAGCACGTTGACGACCGCCCGATTGACCGCGACGTCGATGCCGCCGACGCGGCGTCCGAGCGCGAAGACGATGACGGCCGCGGGCATGAACAGGAGGGCCACGATGGGGGCGAGCGGTGAGACACGGCTGAGGGTCTGCGCGAGCTCGGGCCAGATGGGCAGGAAGATCGGCGAGCCGAGCAGCACGAGCATCGTCTGGCCGACGACGATCCATCCCTGGCCCGCCCGGTCGGTGACGGGGCCGAACCAGCGACGCCACACGGCCACGACGACGCTCACGGCGCCGAGCGCCACCGCGGCCGTGAAGGCGACGACGATCGTGGTGCGCAGCACCTCCTGCACGACGGGGTCGGCAATCGCGAGGGGGTTCGGGATCGCCCCCTGGCGCTGACGGAACACGGCGAGCACGACCGGCACGAGCGAGAGGACGAGCCCGGCGCCGACGAGCCCCCGCACCGCGCGGCCGAGCGGGCGCGTGGTCAGCAGCAGGGGCAGGATCGAGAAGCTCGCGAGCGCGCCCGGGATCCAGGCCCGGTCGGCGAGGTGAGCGAGGAGCCCATCGATGGCGGGGTCACCCGTGCCGGCGCGCGACAGCACGGTCAGCAGGAGCGACAGCCCCGCGCCGACCCCCTGCACGGAGAGCAGGACGCCGACGAAGCGCGACCCGCGCGAGACGATGATGCCCGCGACCCCTCCCCAGACGATCGCGTAGCCGAGGTAGACCGGGGTGAGGTCGCCTTCGTGCACGTAGGGCGGCCCGATGACGGCCGCCGCGACGACGCCGGCCACGGCGAGCGCCCACGACACCGCCGTGACCGCGACGCCCGCGACGAGCGCAGCAGTGCGCGGGCGCACGGGTGCGCTGCGCGGGTCGAACCGCGCGGCGTCCGTCGGGGCGCTCATGCCTGCATCCTTCCGCGTCGCGCGGTCTCCGCAGCCAGGATGCCCTGTCCCCCGTCCCGGAATCCAGGGGCCGATGTCCCCCGACTGCTCGCAGCGCGGCGCGAGCCGCACCACGACGCCTCAGGCGCCGTCGCGCGCGGCGATCGCGAGGTCGGGCTGATCGGCGAACACGCCGTCGACACCCGTCGCGAACACGCTCTCGTACTCGCCGCGCCACGCGCCCCACTGCGCGGCGTCGCCGGCGCGGAAGGGCTTCGTGAGGAACTTGTTCTCGGGGCGCAGAGTCCAGGTGAACACCTCGAGCCCCGCGTCGTGGGCGCGGTCGACGAGCTCCACGCCCGCGCGCGCATCCGGCTTCAGCAGGCGCCCCTTGTCGACGCTGATGCCGTGGACCCGCCCGGCGAGCTCGTCGAGCCGCTCGAGCTGGGCGCTGTAGTCGGGGGCGGATGCGCCGAGCCGCATCATCAGGTCGGGTGCCGTGCCGCTCGCCTCGAGCAGGTACACGAGCTTCGCGTCGAGTCCGCGCTGCCGCACCTCGCCGAGCACCGTCTCCTCGAAGCTCTCGACGACGAGCGGACCGGGGAAGCGCGCGAGCGCGTCGGCGACGAGCTCGCCGAGCGGCAGCCCGATGGCGTCGAAGTACGCCGCGTGCTTGATCTCGGCGACGAGCCCGAGCCGACGGCCGTGGCGCTCGGAGGCGTCGGCGATGAGGCGCAACAGCTCGTCGAGCCGCAGGATCGGATAGCGGCCGTCGAAGGTCGCCGAGGAGGGGCGGATGCCGGGCAGCCGCTCGACGGCGCGCAGCGTCGAGAGCTCCTCCCAGGTGAAGTCCTCCGTGAACCAGCCCGTCATGGTGACCGGGCCGAAGCTCTTCGTCGTGCGGCGGTCGGCGAACTCGGGACGGCGCGCGACATCCGTCGTGCCGGAGATCTCGTTCTCGTGCCGCAGCACGAGCACGCCGTCGCGGGTGGCGACGATATCGGGCTCGACGGCGTCGGCCCCGAGCGCGAAGGCCAGCTCGTAGGCGGCCCGCGTGTGCTCGGGCCGGTACCCGCTCGCGCCGCGGTGCCCGATGACCCAGGGGCGCCGCTCTCCGCTCACCTCGCAACCCTAGCCGGACACCCCGGGTGCCGTCCGAGCGGCACCCGGGAGCCGGGTGGGGCGGTGCACGTCAGTAGGACATCGTCGAGTAGTTGTAGCCCGGGCCGGGTGCCGCCGGCATCCCGGGGATCTTCGAGAGCACGCGGATCATGCACGCGTTGTAGGCGCCCCCGTCGGTCCAGGCCGCCCGAGCGGAGGAGTCCCACCCGAGGTTGCCGGCCGCCGCCTGCTGGTAGACGGCGAGGCCGACCGCCGCGACGCGGCCGAAGGTCTTCGACGCGTTCTGCGCCGACTGCACGTTGGCCGCGGCATCCGCCCCGTAGAAGCGCTCCACGAGATTCGCGACGGCCCCCTGGGTTCCCGCGTTGGCCCGGTCCTTGAGGGCGCCGAGGGCGGCGCCGGCTGCCGCGTTCTGCAGCTGGACCATGGAGCTCGACGGCGTGCTGCCGGCCGATCCTCCCCACTCCACGCCGCACTGGAACGGTGCCTGCATGATCTCCATCGCCGTGCCGACGGCGGACGTGCCGGACAGGATCGCGTCGAGCACCTTCCCCTGCACCCCGAGCTTGTCGGTGATGAAGGAGAGCGCGGAGCCGAACGCGGCGACGCCCGACATGACCACGAACACGGGGTTCGACCCCGCGACGAGGGCGGAGGCGACGGCGGCAGCCGCGCCGACCGCCTTCTTCGCCGCGACGGCGAGCGCGTTGCCGAGGTCGGTGAACGCGGAGCTGATGGCCTCGCCCGCCGACTTCGACGAGAAGTACGCGTAGACGGACTTGTCGGAGCTCATGACGACGGCGGCGAAGCGGTCGTCGGTCGCATCCGCCGCCCCCTTCCACTCGCGGAACAGGTTGCTGCCCTCGCTCGTGGCCGTGAGGGTCACCGTCGTGCCGCCGATGTAGCGGTTCTCGGATGCGGGGGTGTCGGGGCAGTTGGGCGCCGGGTCGACCTGCACGCTCGCCCAGTTCGAGGTGAGCTGGTGGCAGACGACCTGGTAGGTGGCGGTGATGGTGGCGTTCTGCGCGGCACCGTCCATGGCGATGGGCGTGAGCGGCTGGGTCTCGGCGCTCGTGACGGCACCCGACCAGCCGAGGAAGCGGTATCCGGACGGGTCGGCGCCCGCGTTGAGGTACACCTGCGAGCCGACCGTGTACGCGGCACGGCCCGGAACGGGGCAGTTCGGGGTGGGCGACACCTGGATGAGGTCGGAGTCGGATCCCACCTCGCTGCTGTGCGGGGTGCCGTTGGGGCTCAGCAGCACGGCTTGGGCGTAGATGCGCTCGCACACGTACACCGTGACGTCGGTCGCGCTGTAGGCCGCGAAGGTGCGGCTCGAGCCGGGCTGCACGCCGCCGTCGACGGCGGTGATCGATCCCGTCGAGTTGCGGAAGCGCTTCGTCGTGTAGCCGATCGCGATATACGGGTTCGCGCCGGAGGTCGCATTGGGGGTCGCCGTGACCGTGATAGGCACCCCGCCGTCGCCGAGGTACATCTCGACCATCTTGACGTCGTAGGTGCCGACGGGGCAGCCGTTGCGTCCGAGGGAGTTCTGCACCTCGTAGCCCACGTCGATCGCCCCGGCGGGCACGACGGTGATACGGAACGGCACGCACGTCGAGGGGTCGACGAAGCTCGCCGTCGCGACGCCGCCCGCCGGGCCCACGTTGACGGTCGTGACCGTGCTCGTCGGGCGGGCCACCGCGGCGCCCGACCATGACACGAACTGGTAGAGCGTCATCCCGCGGGGCTTCGTGTCCGCGGCCTCGATCCAGATCTCGCTGTTCGGCAGGTACCAGCCGGCCTCGGCCGTGGGGCAGGTGCTCGCCTGGCGGACCTTCGCGGTGCCCATGGGGTCGCCCGTCACGGGGTTGATGCCGGCGACGGCGACCGAGAACGGCACGCACGACGCGACGGTCGCCGAGAGGGTCAGCGGCGCCGTCATCCGGAACTGGGTGGTTCGCGTGGTGCCCGGGTCGCCGCGGAGCGCGTCGACCTCTCCCCCGCTCGTGCGGGTCAGGACGGTGCGGTCGACGTAGGCGTGCGGGGCGGTCGTCGTGGTCGCGACGGTCGTGTACGAGCCTGCGAGGTAGCCGGCCTCCCCGGTGCGCGCGTTCGTGCAGGCGGAGCCGGCCGTCACGCGGTAGCTCAGCTCGGCCGAGCCGAGGAGGGTGAGCGGGTAGCAGATGTTCGCGAAGCTCGCGCCGATGACGTTGGCCGCGCCGCTCGGGCGACGGCCGACCGTGAAGGCGATCTCGGCGTCTCCGCGCACGGCCTCCGGCACGTCGCCGCCCCAGCGGATGAACTCCTGCGGCACGCCGCGGACGGTGTATCCGGGGGTCGCGGATGCGTGGAGCACCGTGCCGGTGAAGACCGATCCGGTGAGCGCGGCGCCGTCGTCGACCCACCGCCCCACGTGTCCGCCGCAGTTGGGCGTCTCGGCCACGGTCACACCGAGGGAGATGCGCACGGGCACGCACAGCGGCTCGATGCGCACGCCGAAGGCGATCGGCGAGAAGCCCGGGGTGACGGTCACCGCGATCTGGCCGACGTCCTGCCAGTCGGAGGTCGTCACGAAGCTGCTCGCCGGGGTCACGCCGCTCAGCTGGTCGTCGAGGGTGTGCTGCACCTGCCAGCGTGCGACGGTGCCCGCCGTATAGCCGGCGCCGTTCGCGCAGTTGGGGCTCGTGATGGGGGTCAGGGTGCCCGTGCCGCTCGCGAAGCCGATCGTGCCGAGCGGCACGCAGCTCACGAAGATGCCCGTGCGCTGTGCGCTGCGCGGCTCCCAGTTCGCGTCTCCCGCGTAGTCGAGGCGGAAGGTGTTGGCGACCGCGGTGAGGCTCGTGCCGGCCTCGAAGGTGTAGTCGCAGTAGCCGTCGCGCGCCGTCGAGGTGCAGATGGTCTGGGTGCCGCGCACGAGCGCGATGGCCGGGCCGTCGACGGTGGGACCCTGCACCTGCCACGAGAAGCGCACGGTGTCGAGCCCGATCCAGGAGCTGCCGCTCGAGGAGCCGAACACGATCTGCGGCACCCCGGGGGCGGCGGTCACGTTGCTCGTCGCGGTGCCGTCGCCCCAGGACCCGCTGCCCGGGTAGCTCGCCGTGAGCGTGTCGGCGCCGGCCGTGGCCGGGGCGTTCAGCACGCAGCTGCCGGTCGAGGCGAGCGCGCCGCCTCCGAGGGGGGTGAGCGTCGCGATGCAGCTGCCGCCCGCTCCGGTGACGACGACGGCCCCCTGCGGTGCGGTGGCGGGCCGCGGGCCGCCCCACGCCGCGTCGAGCGAGACGGTGGCGGTGACGCTGCTGCTGCCGCCCACCCGGAAGGCGGGGGTGCCGAGCTGCACGGTCACGGGCGCGTGCGTCCAGGAGTGGGCGAGGGTGCCGCTCGAGGAGGCCACGGTCGGGTCGTAGGAGCCGAAGGAGGCGGTGATCGTGCCCGACCAGTCGAGGCTCGGCGCGACGAGGAGGGAGGCGGTCCCGGTGGCGTCGACGGGCACCGAGCCGAGTTGCACGCCGCCTCTCGAGAAGGTGACGATGCCCGAGGTCGCGGGCGTGCCCTCCGAGACGACCCGCGCCGTGTACCGCAGCTGCACCCCGACCACGCCGGGCTGCAGCACGTTCCAGCCGTCGACCGTCGAGCTCGTCACGGTCGTGACGGTGCGGGCGGGGACGACCGTCACGGTCGCGGGCGCGGATGCCGTCGAGTTGTACGCGGAGGCGTAGCCGTCGTAGGCGACGACGAGGTCCTCGCTGCCGATCGCCAGGCCGGCGAGCGGCAGAGTCGCCGTGGAGGTGTGGGGACCCGCGGCGGTGAGCGTGACAGGGTCGCCGAAGGCGACGTTCGTCGCCGCGCGGCGCAGCTGCACCTGGCCGGTGGGCGCGGAGCCGGCGCCCGTCACGGTGACGGTGAGCGGCGCCGCCGCCCCGGCGGACATGGCGATGCTCGGCCATCCCGTGACCTCGACGGTCGGCGTCTCGCGCGTGATCGTGGTGCTCGCGACGCCGTACTGGCTGTTGTCGGGCACGCCCGCGGTGAACCGCGGGTCCCAGACGCTCGGCACGTACCAGGCGCGCACGAGGATCGTCCCGGGCCCCGTCACGGGGATCCCTCCCGGGAGGGTCGCGCGGCCGTCGCCGTCGAGCGGCGCGCCCTGCGACCAGTCGCCGCCGTTGACCGCGAAGTACACCTGCCCCGTCGGGACGAGGCCGGGGCCGCCCTGCGCGACCGTCACCTGAGCGGTCGCCGTGGCTGTGCCGCCGTAGCCGGCGGGGGTGAGCGTCACCGCGACGGCGGTCGTCGCCGGGTCGACCGTCACCTGGGGCGCGGGCATCGGCGAGACGGATGCGGCGAAGCCCGCCGCCGGGACGAACTCGGCCCGCAGCTCGCGGAGCCCGACCCACTCGGCGGGGATCGTCAGCGTCCCGGTCGCCTTGCCGAGTCCGGCGGGCAGCAGGGAGGCGGCCGGGATCCGAGCGATCTCCTGACCGCTCGCGACGATCGCGATGTCGCCGACGGGCGCGAGGCCCGTCGACCCGGAGCCGATGTTGGCGACCGTCGCGGTCACGACGAGGTACTGGCCGTAGCGCAGGCTCGCGCGGTCGACGGCGATGGTGCTCGTGGTGGTCGCCGCGAGCACGACGACCTCGGCGACACCCGTCGATGCGGCGAAGCGGCTGTCGCCGGCGAAGCGCGCCTCGATCCGGTGGGTGCCCACGGCGAGCGGGGGCGCGTCGTCGCCCGCGACGTGCAGCTGGAGCCGGCCCTCGCCCGCGGCGAGCGTCACGGTGCCGAGCTCGCGGACGGCGCCGTCGTCGAGCAGCTCGACGAGCTGCACCTCGCTGCCGTCGTCGGGCTGAACGGCACCCGCCGTCACCGCGATGTCGATCGCGAGGGCGTGCCCGTGGGCGACGGTGCCGGGTGCCGTGACGGTCGTCGTGGTCGTCGCCGAGCCCACTGAGATCCCGAGGGCGTCGCTCGCGTCCGAGGCGGCGAAGCGGGTCGTTCCGGAGTAGTCGGCCGTCAGCTGGTGGCCGCCGAGCCCGAGGGAGGCCGCGGAGGCGGAGAGCGTGGCGACGCCGCCCGCGCCCACGGTCGCGGTGCCGAGGATCGCGCCGCCCTCGGTGCGGAACGTCACCGTGCCGCCCGCGGGGACCGCATCCGAGTCGGGTGCCTCGACGGTCGCCGTGAGCTCGACCGTGTCGCCCCAGCTCGGGCTCGTCGTCGAGGCGGTGAGCGTCGCCCGGGTGGTGGCGAGGGCGACGGTCTTCATGACGGGTGCCGCGAGGGCGGAGCCCGCGAAGTAGCCGCCCCCGTCGGCGAGGAACGCGACGGCGAAGGCGTGGGCGCCCGGCTCGAGGCCCGCGGGGATGGTCACCACGATGCTCGCCCTGCCGTCGCGCGCGCCGTCGGGGCTCAGCGCGACCGTGACGGCGTCGCCCGCGTCGGGCGTCACGCGCACCGAGCCCTGCGGGTCGGCGGTGGAGCCGGCCTGCGACTCGACCGTCACCGTGAAGCTCAGCTCGGAGCCGTACTGGGGCGCGTTCGGGGTGACGACGACGACGCTGACGATGGTGCCCGCATCCGTGATGGTGAGCGGCTCGCCCGCGGACGCGCCCGTGCCGTTGACCGGGTCGCCCGAGTAGCGGGCGACGACGCTGTGGGTGCCGCCCGCGATGAGGTCGCGCTCGAGCGTCGCGACGCCGCCGCTCACGGCGACGGGGCCGTACTGCCCGGCCGGGCCGAGGTCGAAGACGACGCTGCCGCCGTCGGGGACCGGGGCGCCGGCCTCCGTCTCGACGGTCGCCGTGAACACGACGGTGCCGCCGTAGGGTGCGGTGGCGGTGTCGAGGGTGAGCGAGACATGCGACGGCGGGCGCACCGTGACGGTCGTCTGGGGGGAGCTCGCAGGGTCGTGCTCGGCGTCGCCGAGGTAGTCGGCGACGAGGTGGCGGGCGCCGCGCGGGAGGTCGTCGACCGTCGTCGACACGCGGCCGTCGACGAGGGTGAGGTCCGAGGCGATCGTCGTGCCGGGCTCGCCGTCGGTGACGTCGCGGATGACGACGTCACCGCTGCCCGCGGTGACGGCGACCTGGAGGGTCACCTCGTCGCCGTCGGTCACGAGGGAGGGGGTCGCGGTGAGCACGACGGGGTTGATGACCTCGAGCGGCACGGCGTCCGAGCTGCTGGCGTCGAAGGCGGTGCCCAGCGTCGGCGTGAAGACCGCCGTGATGGCGTGCGTACCGGCGGTGAGGCTGTTCACGGCGGCCGTGGCGATCGCCCGCAGGGTCGCGGACGAGCCGTCGTACGTCGCCGGGACGGTCGCGAGCGAGACGCCGTCGGCGAGGAACTCGACGGTGCCCTGCGGCAGCACCCCGGCCTCCGAGTACGGCCTGACAGTGGCGGTGAGGGTGACGAGTGAGCCCTGCAGCACGGGACCGGCGCTCGTCGACACGGCCGTGACGCTGCGGTGGTCGAACTCGGCCGCACCGGGGTCGCAGGCCGCCGCGCGGGCGCGTCCGGCGGCATCCGTGGCGGGGCAGGAGCTGCCGATGCCGAGCAGGCTCGCGGCGATGAGGGGGTGCACGAGCGCGGTGCCGATGCGGGTCAGCGGTCCCACGATCTTGCCGACCGGGTCGCCCGAGACCGCAGGGTTCGCGGCGATGCCGGGGCACGTCGTGTCGGAGTTGGGCACGACGTTGCCGTAGCCGGTGCTGAGCCCGCTGAAGCCGGCGCACGCGGGCACGCCGCCGCCGCCCGCGTCGCGCGCGAGGATCGAGTCGCGGAGCGTGAGCGGAACGCTCGAGGCGGGTGGCGCCCCGAGGTGGCTGCCGGTGTCGGAGTCGATGAAGGTCGAGCTCTGCACCGTCAGCGGCTGGAACGCGTAGATGTCGGCGCCGCTGCCGCCCCATCCGACGGCGTTGCGGGAGAACGTCGAGTTGACGACGGTGAGCGGCGCGTAGCTGTAGACGGCGCCGTTGTAGCTCGACCAGCTGTCGACCACGGTCACGGAGTCGAGCGACGCCGAGGGGGCGTTGAGGGTCATGGCACCGCCCGACGCCGCGGAGCCGCCGCGGAAGACGATGCCCGAGACGGCGAGCGCGCGGTAGCTCGAGAGGCTCAGGATGCCGGATCCGTGGCCGACGAGCTCGACGGAGTGACCGCTCGCGTCGAGCCTGAACGCGGCGCCCGTCGCGGTGTTCGCGAGCGAGTTGAACGCCAGCACCGTGTCGCCGCCGGCGACCGAGTAGTCGGGCGCGGCGAGGTCGACGGTCATGCCGGACGTGAAACGCACCACGAGGTCGCCGGCGAAGCCCGCGAGCGCGAGATCCTGGGCGACGCCGAGCGCCGCGCGCACGGTGCAGTCGGGGCCGTCCGCCTCGCAGGAGGCGCGCTGCGCGGCGAGCGCGTCCGCGTCGAAGGGCGTGTCGGCGGGCGAGGTCACGCGGATGACGCCGTCCCCCGACGGCACGGCGATCGCGGGCGCGACGGCGACCGGCGCGATGACGCTCGCGACGAGCGCGACGATCGTCGCGGTCGCGACGCGCGCCATCGCGGGAAGGGGACGGCTGCGGCGCCGGGGGTCAGCAGGGGGCGCCGCAGCCGGGTCGAGGATCCGACCGTCGGGCCCGGCGGCCCGGCGGTAGAAGACGGTGAGCGCCGCGAGGGTGAGCGGCAGCAGCACGAGCTGCACGAGCTGGGCCGCCTGGGCGGCCTGCTCGCCCCACGCCTGCAGCACGAGCCACGACACGAGGAGGGTCGTGCCGACCGTGAGGACGACGGCGGACAGGGCGAGGGCGAGCACCCGCAGGCGACGTCCCCGCACGAGCCGCCCCGCGATCCGGAACGCCTGCAACGGCCCGACGCGCTCGAGCACGGCGGCCGGGAAGAGCAGCAGGGCACGCGCGGTCTCGCGCAGCGCGAGCGCGAGCGGGATCGCCGCGATCACGAGCGCGCGCACCGACGGCCAGTGGCGGAGCGCCTCCGGGCGGCGACGACGCAGCAGGCGCACGAGCGGGGTGGCGGCGAGGGCGAGCAGCGCCCCGATCGTGATGACGGGGAACAAGGCGGTGAGGGCGAGCGGCACGGCGACGGCGAGCAGCAGGGCGAGGCCGAGGGGGCCGGTGCGGCGGATGCCGCGCACGAGGGCGCGGAACAGCCGCACGCGGCGGCCGGCGATCGTCTCGTCGGTGTTGACGACGATCGCCGCGTAGCCGGCGACGCCGAGCGGCACGAGCAGCAGCAGGGTGAGGCCGCTCGCCACGGCCATCCAGCCGATGAGCTGCGCGAGCGTCATCGACCCCGCGACGACGGGGGCGATCGACGTCATGACGAAGGCGACGAGTGTCAGCAGCGCGGCGCTCGCGATGCCGACCACGAACTGGCCGGCCGCGAGCCGCCAGCCCTGTCGGCCGACGACGCGCAGCAGGTCGCGGACGGATGCACGCAGCATGGCACTACCCCCACCCGCGGCTCGGGTTCCCCGTGAGCGCGCCGCGGGTCGCACGCTCGGCACGATTGTCGTGCGGGTCGCGCGTCACCTCTCTAGGTGGAAACCACCTAGACCGCCATACTGGGGCGGTGCAGTGGACGGCCGAACCCGAGGCGGAGCTCGTCGACGCCCTCGTCGCCCGGCTCACCGCCCGCCGCGGCCGGGCCGTGCTGCTCGTCGGCCCCGCCGGCATCGGCAAGACGACCCTCGGCGCCGCCGTCGCTCGGCGCCTGCACGAGGGCGGGCACCGGGTGGTCCCGGTGCTGGCGGAGCGGGCGCTCGCCGGGGTGCCGCTCGGCGCCATGGCGTCGGCGCTCGGCGGTCTCCCCGCCGACCCCGGTGCGACGCCCGCCGAGCGCCTCCAGCTGCTCGCCGCCGCACTCGCGCCCGCCGCCGCGCGCGCCCTGCTCGTCGTCGACGACGCACCCCGGCTCGACGAGGCGTCCGCCGCCGCCGTCCGGCAGTTCGTGCGCGCATCCGGCGTACCCTGCGTGCTCTCGGCGCGCACCGGCGAGGACCTTCCCGACGCGCTCGCGCACCTCGACGCCGAGGGGCTCGTGGAGCGCATCGAGGTGGCCCCCCTCGCGGACGACGTCGCCGCCGCCGCGGTGGAGCGCGCCCTCGGCGGACCCGCGGAGCCCGAGAGTCTGCGCACGCTGCTGCGCCGCGCCGCCGGCAACCCGTCCTCCCTGCGCCGCCTCCTCGAGGAGGCCGAGCGGGTCGGCGTGCGCCCCTCGCCGTCCGGCGCGATCATCCCCGAGACCGAGCTTCCGGAGGCGCTCGCCCGCGAGATCGCCGAGCGTCTCGCCCCGCTCGGCGACCGCGAGCGAGCGCTCGCCGAGTTCCTGGCCGTCGTGGAGTCCATCGACGCGGACCTCGTGCCGGATGCGCGCGCGCTCCGGCACCTCGAGCGGCACGGCCTGGCGATGCGCGACGGGGACGGCGCCCGCCTCGCCCACCCCCTGCTCGGCGAGCACCTCGCCGAGGCGCTCGTGGGCCCGGCAGGCGACCACCGGCGCCTCGAGGCCGCCCGCGTGCTCGAGGGCACCGGGCGCGACGCGCTGAGGTTCCGCGCGCTCGGGCTGCGGATGCAGACCTCCGAGCCGCCGACCACGGCCGAGCTCAGCTGGGCGGCCGTGCACGCCAACGCCTTCGACGATCGCACCGTCGCCATCCGCTACGCCCGCCACGCGGTCGAGTCGGCGCAGCGGCGGCGTGAGGCGGCCCCCGCTGCGGCGCTCACGGTGCTCGCCGCCGCCCTCTCCATGAGCGGCAGCCTCGACGACGCCGACCGCGCCTTCGACGAGGCGCTCACCGCCGCATCCGACGACGCGGAGAGCGCGGAGGCGGCGACCCTCGCCGGCTTCCACTACGCGGTGCGGCGCCGCGATCCGGCGCGGGCCGCCGCGCTCGGCCAGGAGGTGCTCGACCGACTGGGCGACCCGTCCGCACGCAGCTACCTCGCCGCGAACGTCGCCAAGTGGCGGCTCATGGCGGGCCAGGTGTCCGAGGACCCGGGCGTGCCGCTCGAGCCGACGGAGGACGCCGCGTTCGCCCTCAGCCCGCTCATCCTGCGCCTCACCGTCGCGATCTTCGGCGGCGACGTGCCGGAGGCCCGCGCCGCCATCGGCGAGGGGCGCCCGCTGATCGCCGTCGCGCGCGGCGTCACCCGCCACGGGCGCGAGCTGCTCGACTTCGGCGAGTACCTCGTGATGCTGCTCGAGGGGAGGGGCGAGGAGGCGGCCGCCTTCGCCGAACGGGTGAGGCCCGACCGCTTCGACGAGGCGGCCGGCATGTGGAGCTACGGCCAATCCATGGCCGAGTACCATGCCGGACGCCTCGAGGAGGCCTACCGCCTGTCGCGCGACGCCGTCGAGCAGCTGGAGTGGCGCGACTTCCTCGGCGCGCTGGGCGCGGCCCGCGGTGTCCAGGTCGCGACCATGGCCGCACTCGGCGACCGGGACCGGGCGCGCGAACAGCTCGCGACCCTGGAACCCGACGCCGAACGCTTCCCCTCCGCGGCGCTCCAGCTCGCGGAGGCACGCGCCTGGCTGCTGCACGCGGAGGGCGCCGACGAGCGCGCCGCGGCCGTGCTCGCGGAGGCCGCTGCCGCCGCCATCGAGGTCGGCTACCCCAGCTTCGCCGCCCTGTCGGCCCACCTCGCCGTGCGGTTCGGGCAGCCGGATGCGGTGCTCGCCCCGCTCCGGGACGCCGCGGCCCGCGCCCCCGAGGCCCGGCTCGTGGGCCTCATCCGCGACCACGCCGAGGCGCTCGACCGCGGCGACCCGCCCGAGCTGCTCGCCGTCGCGGAGCAGCTCGCCGCCGCACGCTGGAACGCCGCCGCCCACGATGCCGCGCTGCAGGCGGCGGATGCCGCACGCCGGGCAGGCGCGGCATCCGTCGCCCGGCGCGCGCGGGCGCTCGCCTCGCGCCTCGCGGCGGAGCTGCAGCCGTCGCCGCTCGCGGGCGCGGCGGCCGACGCCCTCTCACCGCGGGAGCTCGCGGTCGCGCGCCTCGCCGCCGACCGCGAGCGCAACCGGGAGATCGCCGACCGGCTGGGCATCTCGCTGCGCACGGTCGAGAACCACCTCGCGAGCATCTACCGCAAGCTCGACGTCACCGGCCGCGACGAGCTGCGCGCCGTCCTCGGCTGAGCGGCGCTCCCGAGGGGCTCAGAGCGCGACGGCGCCCACGAGGTTCACCCGGATCCCCATCCGGTCGAGCATCGCGGCCTTCGCCGCGAGGGCCCGATCGGCGGTCTCGGCGTCCGGTGCGTAGACGAGCTGCGCGTGGTTCGCCTTGTGTCGCGCCATGAACTGGTCGCGCGTCACGTCGTGCAGCACGACGTGCGCGATGGGCCACTCCGGGTTGGTCGCCCGCTTGCGGCGTTCCGTCTCCTCGGCCGGCAGCTCCACGACGGTGCCGCGGAAGATGTCGGCCTGCAGCACGCCGTCCGCGATGAAGACGCGCGACAGCACGACCTCGCCGGGCTTGGAGACGCCGTTGAGGGTCGCGCCGCCCGCGGGGAAGAAGACGTGGCCCTGCCGCCAACCCTCGGCGTGGTCCCATCCGCCGAGATGCGAGGCGGGCACCGAGCCCGAGATCTCGTACACCCACACGAAGCGGCCGTCGTGCTCCTCGCCCCAGCGCACATCGTGCAGCGTGTTGTCGGGCACGAGCCCCATCGCGCGCCACACGCGGTCGGTGACGAGCGCGTCGACGGCCACCCCCTCGTCCGCCTCGTTGAAGTGCGGGAACGCCCGGCCGGCGTGCAGCTCGCGGGCACCGTCGCGCGAGAGCACGGGGGGCCGCTCCGTGGTGTTGAGGATGCCCTCGGCGAGGTCGGAGGCCGGCACCAGGTCCTTGAGGCCCTGCTGGTACTGGATGCCGACGGCGTCGAGCCCGAAGTCGTCGGCGATTCGCAGCGCGGCGATGTACATCTTGAGCTGCCACTGCACCTGCTCGCGCGTGAGCTCCGTCGCCGGGTCCTCGCCGTAGCGGAACGTCATCCCCCGCTCGACGAGCCAGTCGTAGGCGGCGTCCGCCTCGTCCTCGCGGACGTTCAGCATCTCGGCGTAGAGCGCCGACTGCGAGAGGCGCTCCTTGTAGATCCCCGTGGGGTTCAGCAGCTCGTCGTCGAAGATCGCGTTGTACATGCCCATGCAGCCTTCGTCGAAGACCCCGATGATGGCCTTCTCGGCGAGCAGTTGGTCGCCGAGCGCCCGACCGAGTTCGACCTCCGGGCTGTCGGGCAGCGGGGGCAGCGGCCGCACGTGGGACGCGTCGTGGGTGATGCGCCCCGTCTCGGTCCACTCGCGCAGCCCGTCGCGGAACCACGGGTCGGTGAAGTCGACGGACCAGGTGGTCGCGTACTCCTTGCCCATCTTGGTGAGCCCGGCGTTGAGACCGAGGAGGCCGACGAGGCCCGGCCAATCCCCGGCGAAGTTCGCGACCGTGAGGATGGGGCCGCGATGCGTGCGCAGGCCCGCGAGCACGTGATGGGAGTACTGCCACACCGATTCCGCGACGATGAGGGGCGCATCGACGGGGATGTGCCGGAACACCTCGAGGCCCATCCGCTGGCTCGAGATGAAGCCGTGCCCTGTCGCCGGGTCGACCTCGTTCGCGCGGATCACGCGCCAGCCGAGCTCCTCGAGCACGCGGGTGACGGCCGTCTCGAGCTCCACCTGGGTGGGCCAGCCGGCCACGTTGGCCGACTCCCGCAGGTCGCCGGATGCGATGAGGTAGGCGGTCTTCGGAGCGAGCTCCGGCCGCGGGGTGATCGCGGGAAGCGCGTAGGTCATGCGAGTGCTCCTTCGGTTTGCCGGACGGCGAGCGCGTGCGCGACGTCGGTCGTGCCGCGGTAGAGATCGAGATAGAGGCGGTACAGCGCGTCGTAGGCGGCGGCCGCGGCGGGGTCGGGGCGGATCACGACCTCGACGGGGTTCCAGTCGGCGATGCGGGGCGGGATCTCGGCGGTCGCGCAGGCGGCGAGGAACGCGGCGCCGTAGCTCGCGCCGATCGTCGTCGCGGGCACCTCCTGCTCGAGGCCGGTCGCGTCGGAGACGATCTGCAGCCACAGCGCGCCCTGGGTGCCCCCGCCGACGGCGACGACCCGGCGGATGTCGGCCCCCGCGGCGCGCATCGTCTCGATGTTGTGCCGCACCCCGAAGGCGGTGGCCTCGAGAGCCGCCCGGTAGAGGTCGCCCCGCCCGTGACTGAGGGTGAGCCCCGCGATGACCCCCCGCGCGTCCGGGTCGAGGATGGGGGTGCGCTCGCCCGCGAAGTAGGGGAGCATGACGATCCCGTGCGCCCCGACCCCGGATGCCGCCGCTTCGGCGAGCAGCTCCGGATAGTCGGCGCCGGTGAGGGAGGAGAGCCATGCCGTGAGGGCGCCCGCCGCCGCGAGTCCTCCCGCGAGGTTGCGGCTGCCGGAGAACGCGCCCGCCGTGGTCCACATCGACGGGGTGCGAAGCGTCTCCTCGCCCGTGGCGACGAGGAACATCGTGGTGCCGTACATGAGCATGAGGTCGCCGTCGCCGTGCGCTCCCGCGCTCACGGCCTCGGCCCAGGCGTCGATCGTGCCGACGATCACGGGCGTGCCGGCGGGGATCCCCGTCTCGGTGGCGGCGGCCTCCGTCACCTGGCCGGCGAGGTCGCCCGCCCAGGCGAGGGCCGGCGGCTCGAGCCCCGGGGCGTAGCGGGCCCAGAGCTCCTCGTCCCATCGCCCGGCCTCGATGTCGTAGAGCGGCGTGGTCTGGCTCGCCGACTGATGATCGAGCACGTACACCCCCGTGAGCCGGCGGACGAGCCAGGATGCGGGCATGAAGAGACGGCGCGCACGCGCGTAGCCGTCGGGCTCCTCGTCGGCGATCCACACGATCTTGGGGCCCGCCGCCTGCGAGCTGAGGAGGGAGCCCGCGGTGCGCGCGATGCGCTCGACGCCGAGCTGGACGGACATCCGCTCGACCTGCTCGGAGGCACGCGTGTCGATGCCGTAGAGGATCGCGGGGCGCACCGGCTCGTCGTGCGCGTCGGCCAGCAGGACGCACGGTCCCATGCCGCTGACCCCGACCGCGGCGATATCGATTTCTTGGCCGTCGTGCGCGAGTTGGGCGTGCAGGCGTCGCGCGATCTCGACGAATTCGGCCCACCAGATCCGGCCGTCCATCTCGACCCAGCCCGGCCGCGGACGCGACACCTCGTGCGAGATCGCTGCGCTGGCAAGGATGCGGCCCTCGGAATCGACGACGACGCCCTTGCTGCTCGACGTGCCGATGTCGACGCCGAGAGTGCAACGACGACGCATGCCGGCTCCTCCTTGACCCGTCCGGCAAGCCGGACGCGCCCACTCTAGAAGAAATCGATTTCAAGCTCAAGTCACGCCCACGGGGCCGGCATCGCGCCGCACCGGCGGACGCCTCAGATACGCGCCGGTTGCACCTCGTTGCGCAGCACGACGGTTCGCGCGGGCTGCGTGTCCCCGCCGATCCGGCCGAGCAGCATCTTGGCGGCCGTCACCCCCATATGACGGGCGGGCAGCCGCACGACCGTGACCGCCGACGGGGTCAGCGTCGTGAACGGAAGCGAGCCGATGACCGCGACCCCCATCTTCGGCGGGGTCATCCCGTGCTCGGTGAGCACCTGGATGGCGCCGACCCCGAGCAGGTTGTTGGCGGCGACGATCGCATCGGGCGGCTCTGCCGACCCGAGAAGCTCCTCCATGACCTCGCGCCCCCCGTCGACCCGGAAGGTCGAGTAGCGCAGCAGCGGATCGAGGTCGAGCTCGGGGAAGTGCCGCGCCATCACACCCCGCCAGCCCTGCGCGCGCTCGTAGGCCGTCTCGACGTGCTCCGGCCCGGTGAGGCAGGCGATCCGCGTGTAGCCCGCCTGCACGAGGTTCTCGGTGGCGGCCTGCCCCGCCTGACGATTGGCCATCACGACGCCGTCGATGTCGTATCCCGTGCCCCGGTCGACCGCGACGACCGGGCGGCCACGCGCGAGCAGCTCGTCGAGGTCGCTGTGGTCCGATGCCGCGGCGAGGATCACGCCCGCCATGTGCTCGGAGATCGCGATCTGCAGGTAGGTCGCCTCCTTGTCGACACGGGAGTCGGTGTTGCACAGCACGACCGAGTAGCCGGCCTCGGATGCGACGTCCTCGACGCCGCGCGCCATCTCGGTGAAGTACGGGTTCTCGATGTCCGGGATCACGAGGGCGATGACCTCGGAGGCCTGCCTGCGCAGCGTGCGCGCCGTGCGATTGGGCGTGAAGCCGAGCTGCCGGGCGGCGTCGCGCACGGCGGCCGTCTTGTCCTCCGAGACGCCCATGCCGTTGAACACGCGCGAGACGGTCGCCGGCGAGACGCCCGCCAGCTTCGCCACCTCGTAGATCGTCGCCATCGCTCCCACCAGCCGTGCCGGCGCACGTTGACATGCCGGTCTAGCAACACTACAGTGCTGAAATCGATTGCAACATTGACGCGGCCGCCGACCCCGCGACCGGCATCCCCCTCGCGCGCGACAGCGGTCCCCTGACGCTCCGCGTCGCCCACGTCGACCAGGCGAACACCGTCATGACCGCGAGCGACGGCGACCTCTGGCCCTCCGCGTGGGCGAGCGACGGGTCGCTCTACGCCGCCGCCGGCGACGGCACCGGCTTCGCCCGCCGCGGATGGAGCGACATCCTCGTCAACCGCATCGACGGCACGCCTGAGACGGGACTCACCGGGGAGCGCCTCTCCGACGGCGACGCAGTCGCCCCGATCTGGGACCCGGAGCGCTTCAACCGCAAGCCGACCGGAATGGCGTGCGTGCGGCTCGACGGCCGCGACGTGCTGCTGCTCGCCGTGCAGGACCTCCGCTGCACGGAGGGTCCCGACATGTTCAACGAGGCGCCGACGGCCACGATCGTGCGCAGCGACGACCTCGGACGCACCTGGACGTGGCCCGAGCAGCCGATGTTCACCGATCACGTCTTCACGACCGTGATGCTCCTCGACCTCGGCCAGGCGAACGGCGGATGCGGGTGGGTCTATGCCTACGGGATCGACGGCAACTGGCGCACCTCCTTCTCGAAGATCGTCGACGATCCGACCGCGCTCTACCTCGCCCGCGTGCCGGCCGCGCGCGCGCAGGATCGCGAGGCCTGGGAGTTCATCTCCGGCTACGGCGACGACGGCTCGCCCCTGTGGACGCACGACATCGGGCGGAAGCACCCCGTGCTCGTCGACGAGCGCCGCCACTATCCCGAACCCGTTCCCGGCATGGACGCCCGCGGCTTCACGGGCATCGCGCAGGGCGGGGTGGTGTGGAACCCGGGGCTCGGCCGCTATCTCTACTCCAGCTGGAGCGAGTACACCTTCGAGTTCTTCGAGGCGCCCGCCCCGTGGGGCCCCTGGCGCCTGCTTCACCGTCATGACTTCGGTCACTTCCCCTGGCACGGGCCGCGATCGCCGATCGCCAAGCACGGCGGCTACGCCCCGACCATGCCCTCCAAGTTCATCTCGCCCGATGGCCGGGACCTGTGGTTGCAGAGCAACTGGTTCGTCCCCGCCTCGTCGCGGGGCGGCCGCGCCTACTCCTTCGGCCTGCGGCGCGTGCGTTTCGACCCCGGCACGGATGCGGTCGCCCCCGCATCCGGGAACCTCGCCCTCGACGGGGCGTGGCCGCTCGTGTCCCGCGCCCGAGAAGGCCAGGAGGCGGTGCTCAACGACGGCACGCGCGACTACGCGGAGGACTCCGCGTTCGGCCCGGGGTCGGGTGAGGACGTGTGGGGCTACACCTGGGCGGCCCCCCGGCGGATGGCGCGGCTCGTGTACGCCCCCGGGCCGCAGGACTCGCTCGGCGGCTGGTTCGCGTCGCCTCCGCGCGTCGAGGTGCGGATCGACGGAACCTGGCGCGCGGTCGAGCACCTCGAGGTCGCGCCGCCGTACCCGTGCGACTTCACCGCTCTCGAGGAGGACGCGTACGTCTTCTCCTTCGCACCCGTCGTCGCCGACGGCATCCGGCTGACGGGCGAGCCCGGGGGCCCGCTCCGCTACACCTCGATCTCCGAGCTCGAGGTCTGGGCGTAGCGGAGCCGCCGCGGCTACTTGATGCCGGAGATCTTGATGCCCTCGACGATGTAGCGCTGAAGCACGAGGCACAGGATGATGACGGGCGCCGCCGCGAGAGCGGACCCCGCCATGAGGAGGCCCAGCTCGCTGTTGCCGCGCTCGAAGCGGAACGACGCGAGGTACTGCTGGATCTGGAAGAGGTCGGGGCTCGAGATCGTCATGACGGGCCACACGTAGGAGTTCCAGAACGCGAGGAACGAGGTCATCGCGACGACCACGAAGACGGGCTTCGACATCGGCACGAAGATCGACACGAAGATCCGGAATCGCCCCGCGCCGTCGATGAACGCCGACTCCTCGAGCGCCCGGGGCACCGACAGATAGAACTGCCTCAGGAAGAAGATCTGCGCCGCCGACGCCGCCCCCGGCAGTATCAGCACCGCGAGCGTATCGAGCATGTGCAGGCGCGTCACCACGATGAACGAGGTGAGCAGGATCGCCATGCCCGGCAGGAACATCGTGCCGATCACGACGACCCAGACGAGCCTCTTGAACGCGAAGTCCAGTCGTGCGAAGACGTACGCCGCCATCGAGTTGATGGCGACGCTGAGCGCCGCGAAGATGAGCGCGCCGGCGAGCGTCACCAGGACGGTCCGCAGGAACGCCGGGTCGGAGAGGATCTGCGCGTAGTTCTCCCACTTCCACACCTCGGGGAAGAACTGGAACGGGGTGCGGGTCACCTCGTTGCGGGCCTTGAAGCCGGAGATCACGAGCCAGGCGAGCGGGAACAGCGCGCCGAACAGGAACGCGACGACGAGGATCCCGCGAAGCAGCCCGGCCGCGATCCGCGGTCCCCGCGCACCCCGTGGGTGGCGCGCGGGTCGGGACTCGGTCTGCGGGGCGTCGCTGATGAGTGTCGTAGCTGTCACGGTTCAGTCCTCTGACTGGGTCGAGTTCAGGAAACGGAAGATGAGCGCCGAGATCGTCCCCAGCACGATGAAGAGCAGGAACGCGGCGGCGATCGAATAGCCGACCGTGGGATCGTCGCGGAAGTGCGAGAAGATCAGCAGGTTCGGGAGCATCGTCGCGTCCTGCGGCCCTCCCTTCGTGAGCACGAGCGGCAACTCGAACTGCTGCACGTTCGCGACGAACCCGGCGATCGTGAGGTAGACGAAGGTGTTCTTCATGAGGGGCAGGGTGATCGCGAAGGTGCGCTGCCACCAGCCGGCGCCGTCGAGGACGGCGGCCTCGTAGTAGCTCGCCGGGATGTCGAGCAGGCCCGCGAGCATGATGAGCGCGGCGACGCCGAGCCCCAGCCAGATGGCGGGTACGGCCATCGCGGGGAGGGCGAGCCCCACATCCGCGAGCCAGGCCTGGGCCTCGATCCCGAGGAAGCCGATCGCCCAGTTCGCGATCCCCCCGCGGTACTGGTAGATCAGGATGAAGATGATCGACGCGATGACCGTCGAGATCGCCGTGGGGATGAACACGCTCACCTTGAGCACCGAGGCGAGACGTCTGCTGACCCCCGCCACGAGGCTCGCGAAGGCGAAGGCGAGCACGAGCTGCGTCGGCACCACCATGAGCGCGAAGAGCAGTCCGCGGCCGACCGATGCGACGAAGGCGTCATCCGTCAGCACGCGCCGGAAGTTGTCGAACCCGACGAACACCGACTCGCGGTAGAAGCTCCAGTCGAAGAAGCTCAGGTAGGCCGACTGGACCATCGGCCAGATCACGAAGATGGCCAGCAGCACGAGAGCGGGAGCGAGCATCACGAAGGCGATGAGCGTGTCGCGGGGGGCGCGGCGCGTGCGCCGAGCCCCCCGCACGGCCTCGCGGCCGGTAGTGGAACGGGTCAAGATCGCTACTTCTTCTGGTCCGCCAGCTTCAGGTCGGCGATCACCTTGGTGATGGCCGCATCCGCTTCGGCTTGCGCCTCATGGATGTCTCCACCCAGCATGGCCTTCTCGAGCGCCGTCCCCATCGCGAAACTCACCTGCCAGTCGTAGGTGGGCTCCAGGATCGCCGACTTCGTCGACTCGACGAGCACGTCGTAGAAGGGGTTCACCGACTTCGCCGGGTCCTCCGCGAGCTCGGCGGCGACGCTCATGCGCGGCGAGAGCTTGGTGAACTTGGTGTCGATGAAGTACTGCTTCGGCACCGAGGTGTCCTCCGCGAGCAGCCAGCTGATGGCGGATGCCGCGAGCTCCTGCTTCTTCGAGTTGGCGTCCACGCCGATCGTCCACCCGCCGAGCGTCGCGCTCGACCGTGACGGGTCCCCGTCGATGGTGGGCATCGCGGCGACGCCGAGCTTGTCGATGACGTCGGGGTAGGAGTTCAGCAGCAGGCTGATCCCCCACGAACCGTTGGCCATCATCGCGAGGGTGCCTCGCCGAGCGGGGCGGCGTCGCCGTACGGGCTGAGCGGCTGCTTGGCGATGACGCCCTTCGCGTAGAGGTCCTGATAGAACTGGAAGAGCGGCTCGTAGGCCGGGTCCGACGCCTCCGACGTCGACCAGTCGTCCGAGATCGGCAGGTGCCCCGCGGTGCCGTTCTGCGACGCCCAGGTGGTCCAGGACAGCTCGACCGCGTTCTGCGCGATCTGGAAGGGCACGACGTCCGCGTTCGCGGCCTTCAGCTTGAGGCCCGCGTCGATGAGGCCGTCCCAGTCGGTCGGCGGCTTCGCCGGGTCGAGCCCGGCCGCCTCGAAGTAGTCGGTGCGGTAGAGCAGCAGCGCGCTGGGCTCGTACAGCAGCGGATACGCGTACTGCTTGCCGTCGATGGTGACCGCGTCGAGGAACCGCGTCTCGAGGTCGTCCCAGGCCGACTGCTCGATGTAGGAGGTGATCGGGGCGATCTCCCCGTTGCGCGCCTTCATCGGAACGGCCGAGTAGTTCATCGTGTACATGTCGGGCGCGGTGCCGGCAGCCTGGGCCGCCTTCATCTTCTGCTCCCAGGCGTCGCCGGGGACGACCGTCAGCTTGATCTGCACGTCGTCGTGCGCCGCGTTGAACGCGTCGACCTGCGCCTTGTACCAGGCGTTGTCCTCATCCGAGAACTTGTTCTGCCAGAACTCGACGGTCTTGTCGTCGACGGGGGCTCCGCCGCCGGGGGTGCCGCTGCCGCACCCGGTGAGGGCGAGGGCTCCGACGACGACCGTCGAGACGGCGAGGCCGAGGGATCGGTACTTCATTGTTTCCTCCTCTGTGACTGCGTGATGCAGGGGCTTCAGTACGTGGTCAGCGAGTAGTCGTCGACCTGGACCCACATGTCGCCGTGGTCGGTCCAGATGCCGGTGAAGAGCTCGACGCTCGTTCGGCTTCCGCTGTTGAAGGTCACCGTGTAGCGGGTCCACGACCCGACGGCGTGGAAGTTCGCCTCCGAGATCGGAGCTCCTCCGACGTTGCGGACCCCGAAGAATCCGTTGTCGTTGTTGCCGGACGTGCGGATGAACCCGGTCATGCGGTAGTTGGTGTTCGGCGTCACCGTGACGACCTGATGGATGTCGTGCCAGCCGGAGTTGTAGCGCACGAACCCGTTGCGGTCGCCCGAGAACCCCCAGATGCCGTTGTCGATCCCGCAGTTGCCCGTGCACGCCCACGGGCTGCTCGCGCTGCCGGTGGTCTGCCGCTCGAAGCTCGGGTCGCGCACCAGGTTGGGGTTGGCCACGGTGCCGGTAGCCGTCAGGTTCACCTTCAGCAGGTAGACGTTGTACGGGTCCCATTCCGACAGCGCGAAGTAGAGCTCGCTGCCCGACGACCACGGGTGCATGAAGCCGCCGTAGGGTCCGGGGTAGTCCGCGGAGCTCGCGATCACCTCGGGCGTGCTCCAGGATGCGGTCGGCCCGGTGGCGTTCCGCAGCACGATGTCGCTGCCCTGCATGTAGCTCATGAGCCACTTGCCGCTGTAGGCGTTCTTCTGCACCGAGAGCTCGGCGACCGGGGCGGAGACGATCGCGACGGCGGCCGACTCGGACGACGACCAACTCGACCCGTTCCAGTAGGTGAAGGCCGACTTGGTGAGCATCGAGGCCTCGGCCACGCGCGCGAGGTAGGCCGACCCGGTGCGGCCGTTCGGGGTGCCGAACATGTAGACGTAGCCACCGTCGCGCACGAAGGCGACCATCTGGAACTTGTTGGTGCCGCCGGGGTTGTCCCAGCGGGGACCGCCCGCGGTCACCCATGTCTGACCGTTGTCGTCGGAGTAGGCGATCGCCGCGTAGTTGGTGTCCCACGAACCGGGGACGCCCCAGTGGCGCACGGACATGTAGGCGAGGTACTGACGCGTGCCGACCGCGACGCCGGCGGTCGGGATGACGGTCATCTCGTCGTTGTCGATCTTCTTGCTCGGGATGAGCTCCTTCGCATGCCCGGGCACGTCGGTGGCCGCGCTCGCGAAGCTCATGCCGTCGGAGAGGTTGGTGTCGGTGCTGCGCAGCAGGACCTGGCTGCGCCAGTCGTTGCCGTTGCCGCCCGGTGGGGTCCAGGTGTTCCCGAAGGTGTCGCCGAACGCGGCGAGGATCTGGCCGGAGCCGTTGTCCCACATGATGCCGAGGTCGGTGGAGTACACGCCCCAGTTGGCGGGGGTGTTGCTGACGGAGCCCGGACCGGTCATCTTGCTGACGACGACCGCGGGCGACAGCGCGGTGGTGGCCTCCGCCCGCTCCGCGTCGGGTGAGGAATAGAGAAGTGCTGCCGCGGCCAGTCCCGTCACGGCGAGGCCCGCTGTCCAGCGGGCGATAGTGCGACCCATTTCACGCCTCCTTTGGCGATCCGTCGGCGCGGACGTCGGCGTCCGGCATCGTCAGGGTAGACGAAATCGATTTCAAGTGCAAGGCGCCGCGAGGGGCGATTTCGGGGCCTGGATTGCATTGACAGCACCCAGTGGCCATCCATAGAATGGCTGAAATCGATTACAGTCGAGAAGAAAGCCGCTGCCTTCAATGACGAGCGTCCCGCGCCCCGATCTCTCCACCCTCTCTCGCCTCCGCGAGGTGCGCACCCGTTCCATCTCGCCCGAGAACTTCGACGGCGCCGCGGGGGGCGGCGGCCGTGCCACCGACGGCACCGGCGCATCCGCCGCCCGCGACCTCGGGCCCGGCTGGAAGATCTCACCCAGCGTCGACATCCCGGCGGGAGAGACCTTCGACCTCGCGAGCATCGAGGGCGCCGGCCGCATCACCCACATCTGGATCACCACCCACTCCGACAACTGGCGTACCCTGCTGCTGCGGGCGTACTGGGACGGCGCCGACGAGCCGGCCGTCGAGGTGCCCTACGGCGACTTCTTCTGCAACGGATGGGGCGTCTTCGCCCAGGTGAACTCGCAACCGATCGCCGCCAACCCGAACGGCGGCTTCAACTCCTACTGGCCGATGCCGTTCCGTTCGGGCGCCCGCCTCACCCTCGAGAACACCTCGGTCGTCGATGTGCGCGTGTACTACCAGATCACCTACGAGCAGGGCGAGGACCACGCGTCCGACGGCTACTTCCACGCCCAATGGCGCCGCTCCAACCCGCTCGCCGAGCTCGTGCCGCACACGATCCTGGAGGGGATCGAGGGCCGCGGCCAGTACGTCGGCACCTACCTCGCGTGGGGCGTCAACTCGAGCGGATGGTGGGGCGAGGGCGAGATCAAGTTCTATCTCGACGACGACACCGACCACCCGACGATCTGCGGAACGGGCACCGAGGACTACTTCGGCGGCGCCTGGAACTTCGACGTGCCGGGGCAGGGCTACACCGAGTTCTCCACGCCCTACCTGGGCCTCCCGCAAGTGATCCGCCCCGACGGCCTCTACGCCTCCCAGCAGCGCTTCGGCATGTACCGCTGGCACGTGCTCGACCCGATCCACTTCGCGACGGGGCTGCCGAAGGTCGACATCCAGGCCCTCGGATGGCGCAGCGGATGGCGCTACCTGCCGCTGCGCGACGACATCGCCTCGACGGCCCTGTTCTACCTCGACCGTCCCACGGCTCGGCGTCCGCGGACACCGAGCGCCGACGACCTGGAGGTCCACCTGGGAACGGCGCCCGTGCCCGACATCGGCGCCACGCCGCCGCGGGCGCCGCAGGACTGAGCGGCGCGTCACTCCGGGCGGATGACCTCGAGCTCGAGCGCGCCCTCGGCGACCTCGATCGCGACCTCGTCCTCGCTCACCACGACCGTGCCGTAGCCGGCCGCCGCGATCCACGGCCACCGTCCGGGAGCGTCGACGTGCAGCACTCCGGCCGCCTCGTCGACGCGCACCCCGGACCGTGCCTGCAGCACCGTCCAGCCGGACATCGCGCGCGCGTAGTGGTCGCCGCACTCGATCTCGTTGTACGGATTGCGCCGCGCTCCGTCATGCCGGCCCCACAGCCCGTCGAGCACGGCCTGGCCCTCCTCGACGAGCCCCTCGAACAGGCAGTGCGCGGCGACCTGCCACTCGATCCCCGTCCATACCTCGTCGGCGTAGCGGGTCGGCACCCGGGGGCGGCCGCCGTCCGGCCACGAGCACATCACGAGACCCACGTCGTCCGCCGAGTCCGCGTAGACGCGGTAGGGGTGGGCGAAGTCCGCGAAGCCGTGCCGGAGGTTCGTCGCGACGACGTGGCGCAGCGCGCTGCGCACATGCTCGACCGGCAGGATCGGCCCCAGTCCCAGCTGATGAGCCCACCACTGCCCGATCACCTGGTCGCTGAGCGTTCCCGTGAGCCACTGGAAGTCGACGGGGTCCCCCTCGTCCAGCACCTGCACGTAGTGGGTCCCGTCGAACAGCGCCTCGTCGTAGAGCCGCGAGCCGGATGCGAAGCGCGCCCGCGCATCCGCCGCCTCGGCCCCGTCGCCCGCGAGCAGTGCGAGCTCCTCGTAGGCGCGGAGCGCCGCCAGCCACAGCGTGCCCATGAACGGGTTGACGCCCGCGAGGTCGATGTCATGGGTGCTCGGCTGGATGCCGTGCAGGATGCCGTCGCCGTCGGCGTCCCACTTCCCCGCGATGTGCCGGTAGAGCCGCACGAGCGCGGGCCAGCGCCGCTCCAGCCAGTCGCGCCCCGCACCCCGCTGCACGTCGCGGAGCGACTTGAGGATCGTCGCGAGCATGCCGTCGAGAGCGGGCTCCTCCGGGCCGCCGATCAGCTCATCCGTCATCTGCGCCAGGTAGACGGGCACGCGCAGGCGATGGGGGATCGCCCCGCTCGCGGCCTGCATGATGTCGAACTCGGTGTCGCGCATGTTCCGTTCGAGACTCGGCCACAGCCCCGCGAGTGCCGCCTCGTACTGCCACACGTGAGTGCAGTTGAGCGGGCAGGAGCCGCCGAAGACGCCGGACCACATCCACGTCGAGGCGCCGAGCGAGCCCTCGTAGCCGTAGAAGCGTCCGTCCGCGCCGAGGAAGCAGCTCGGGCTGCGCACATAGGCCGCCTGGGCGGCGAGGCGGTCGACCTCGCGCGCCTCGAGACTGGAGCCCACGAGGGTGGCCGTCCACGCCGTGGTGCGCGCGACCAGCTCCTCCCAGCGGCGCTCGACCTCGTCCTGCACCGCGAGCGCGTCCGCGAAGCGAAGCGCGTAGGCGTTGCCGAGGAAGAAGCGCGTGGAACCCCACTCCGCGCGCGGCTGCCCGAACTGCTCGACGTCGACCATCCGGTTCGGGAAGTGCCACGACATCGAGAAGCGGACGGTGCGCGAGGCACCGGGCTCCAGCCAGAACGGCACGCCGACGACACCGAGCCAGGAGCGCCCGTCCGGGCTCGGGCCGACGCCGCCGCGCGGGGCGTTGAGCTGCGGGTCGCCGATCGTGGGGGCGGTCGAGAGCCGGGCCCGACCGTCGTTCAGCGCCCGCGAGGCCAGGAAGGCGCGCAGCTGCTCGACCCCCGCGCAGCGCGCCAGCACGGCGGCCGCCTCGTCGTCGGCGGCGAGCACGAGCTGGCCCGCGAGCTGGTCACTCTCGTCGAGGGAGGGGTTGTCCATGACGACACGCGCCCAGCCCCCGCCGCGGCGCAGGCGGTTGACGTTGCCGCCGAGCCCCGGCGTGTGCTCGCCGATCGGGGTGATGCCGTCCCAGCCTGCCGCGTTCAGCAGCGAGCCCGCGAGCGTGCCGTGCAGCGGGTGGCTTCCCGTGTTGCTGAGCGTGAACTCGAACATCCCCGTCGGGATGGAGCTCAGCTCCACGTCCCGCGGCGCCATCGGGTTGAGCGCCCGCATCCGCACGACGAGCGGATGCGCCGTGTCGCGGAGCTCGACCTCGGCGACCGGATAGGTGCCGCTGAAGCGTGCCGATTCGAAGGTCGAGAAGGCGGCGGCCGCGTCCGACATCCAGGCGGGCACGGCGGCGTCGGTGGTCAGCGGGGCCTCGGGGTCGGGCACCGGGGTGCCCTGCAGCATCGAGATCACCTCGAGCGGCGGCTCGATCTGCGTCACCCGCAGCCAGAATCCGGTGCCCGGGAGCGCGCCCAGGTGATTCGGCATCCCGTTCAGCTGCCACTGACGCAGCGAGCCGTCCGCGTTGACGGCGAAGCCGCCGGTGCCGATTCCGCCGACCGGCATCGCGAGCGCCGGCGCCGCGGTGTGGGCGAGCGACTGCTGCAGGATGTCGGCCATCTCATCCGGCCTTCACGAGGTCGGCGGAGAACCAGAAGACGTTGTACGGCCCCCACAGGGAGAGCGTGAAGTAGATCGTGCGGCCGCCGTTCGCGACGTAGCGCGGGTTGAGGTACGGGGAGTAGAGCCCGGGGTACTCCGAGCCCGGAACGAGCTCGAGGGCGTCGCCCCAGGCGCCCCAAGGCGTGAGACCCTCGCGGATGTAGGCGTTGCCGGCGTCGGAGTAGGTCATGATCCAGCGGTCCAGGTAGTCCGACCACATGACCGAGAGCTCGCCGATGGTGCCCTCGACCACGAGGGTCGCGCGGGCGGGATCGGAGCTCCAGTTCGGCCGGCCCGCCGCATCGAGGCCCGTGAAGTACTCGTAGGCCTGGATGTCCTCGACGGCCTCACGCGTCATGGCGACGCGCATGAGGGCGACGCCGCCGAAACGCCCGGCGGGGATGCCCCAGATGTAGAGCCTGTCGACGCCGTCCTCCCGGGCGGGCGCGACCGCGATCTGCACGAAGTTGGAGTCGCCCGGCCACTGGACGTCGATCGGCGTCCAGCTCGCACCGCGGTCGGTGGAGCGTGCGAGGCGCGCGTAGTTGGCGTCCCACTTTCCGGCGTCGCCCCAGTGGGTGACCGACATGTAGCTCAGGTAGAGGGTGTCCTCCACCGCGAAGCCGTAGGTGGGGATCTTCGTCACCTCGCCCGTGCCGTCGTTGGCGTCGTGGTCGCCCTCGACGAGTGCCTCCGCGAGGCCGAGGCCGTCGGCGGGCGCCCAGCCGGCGAACGAGATGCCGTCGGCGGGGTCGGCGTCGGTGGTCCACGCGGACACGTTGGAGCGCCAGAAGCCGCCCTGCCCGCCGTAGGAGTCGGGGTCGCGTTCGCCGAAGGTGTCGCCGAAGAGGAAGTAGGTGCGATCGCCCAGGTTGATCATCGATCCCAGGTCGGTGCCGGCGACCCCGGCGCGCTCGGTGTCGTTGACCGCGCCCGGACCCGTCAGCTGCGCCACCTGGGTGAGCTCACGCACTCCCGTCAGCACGAAGGGGTCGTCCTGGGTGCCGCGCACCTCCGGCGGGCCGCCGACGCAGCCCGCGAGGGAGGCGGCGGCGATGGCGGCGAGAGATGCGGAACCCAGCCGGGCGGCAGCGCGCGAATCCATGGATCCTCCTCGATCGTCTCGCCCAGGCTACGGGGGATCACCTCGAAAAAGAAATCGATTTCAAGGCGGTCGCGACCGACCGTCGCGCCCCGCGCGGGAACCGGCTGGGCCGCACGCCGATCCGCCCGCGCTACGCTCCGACCATGCCCGCCCGTCCAGCGACCGAGCGCCCGCGAGGCGAGCCGACCGCACGGCTCCCGCTGCGCTGGGGCGATCACGGCACGCGGCTGTGGGCGGCATCCTGGCTCGTCGTGGGCGGCGGGGTGTCGATCGCGGGCTCCAACACCGAGGCGCTCTGGGTGCTCGCGATGGGCACGGCCGCGCACGTGGCGGGGTGGTGCATCCTGCCGTCGGCGGGCTGGCGCCGCGTGGTCGCCGTCGCGCCGTCGACCCTCGCGATGTGGCTGCTGCTCGCCGGTCCGCGCTTCGTGATCGTGCTCGTCGCCCCCTACCTGCTGTGGCTGCTCGTGCGGCACCGTCCGCCGCTGGCGGCGATCACGGCCGTTCCGGTGGTCGCCGCGGCGCTCATCGTGGGCAACGCCTTCGGCCAGGACTACGCCCGGATGCTGCCCGCTCTCGCGATCGTCGGCGCCACGATGGCGGCCTGCGCGTGGGCGGCGCGCCTCATCGGCCGCAACCGCTGAGCAGGCTCAGGCGGGCACGGCGTCGGCGCGGCGCGCGCGCAGCGCGTCCACGAGCCCCTCGAGGTGCGCGCCCGTCGGAACGGAGAGTCCCCCGAGCCCCGAGCCGAGCACGGCGAACGGCAGCTCGACGAGCCCCGCGTCCTCGCCGTCGAGCACGCTGACGGTGATGCCGCCCGTCGAGCGCCCCCAGCGGGTCACGCGGGTCACGCGGATGTCGGCCACGGCATCCCAGGGCGCGCGCCCGAGGCGCACGGGATGCTCGGCGGACCCGGACCAGACCTCGATCCCGGAGTCGTCGGCGAGCAGGGTGAGGCCGATCGGCACGAACGGCACCTCGGTGCGCAGCGCGCGGACCGCACGGGACAGGCCCCGGGCACGCGTGCCGCGCAGCACGAGCGCCCCCGGCCGGGCTGCGGCGAGCGCGGCCGCGCGCTGACGCGCCCGCGTCGACCAGATCATGAGCCCCGCGAAGAGCACGAGCACCGTGCCCGTGACGATCGCCGCGAGCAGGAGGAAGTCGGCGGTCGAGCGGGAGTCGACCCCGCCCCGGAAGGCGGCGAGAGCCGAGAGCACGAGCGCCGCCAGGTAGGCGAGGAACAGCGGCGTCGGCGCGGCCGCGCCGCTGTCGTCGCCGAGTCGCGGGCGCGCGGACTCGTCCCTCCACCGCTGCATGCCTCGAAGCGTATGAGTCCGCGCCGCCCGGCGGCAGTCCCCTGAAGGGGGAACCCCAGAACGGGGCGCGGGGCGCGCGGGACCGCGGCCGAGACCCCCGCGGAGTGAGCCCGAGGGCTCACTCCCACTCGATGGTGCCCGGCGGCTTCGAGGTGACGTCGAGCACGACGCGGTTGACGCCGGCGACCTCGTTCGTGATGCGGTTCGAGACGCGCGCGAGCCACTCGTAGGGCAGGCGCGTCCAGTCGGCCGTCATCGCGTCCTCGGAGGAGACGGGACGCAGCACGATCGGGTGACCGTAGGTGCGACCGTCGCCCTGCACGCCGACCGAGCGCACATCCGCGAGCAGCACGACGGGGCACTGCCAGATCTCGGCGTCGAGGCCTGCGGCGGTCAGCTCGGTGCGCACGATGAGGTCGGCGGCGCGCAGCGTCTCGAGACGCTCCTCGGTGACCTCGCCCACGATCCGGATGCCGAGGCCGGGCCCGGGGAACGGGTGCCGCGCGACGATCGCCTCGGGCAGCCCCAGCTCACGGCCGATCGCGCGCACCTCGTCCTTGAAGAGGGTGCGCAGCGGCTCGACGAGCTCGAACTGCAGGTCCTCCGGCAGCCCGCCGACGTTGTGGTGCGACTTGATGTTCGCGGTGCCCGTGCCGCCGCCCGACTCGACGACGTCGGGGTAGAGGGTGCCCTGCACGAGGAAGCGGATCGGGTCGCCCTCGGCCGCGAACTCGGCGACGAGCTCGGCCTGCGCCGCCTCGAAGGTGCGGATGAACTCGCGACCGATGATCTTGCGCTTCTGCTCCGGATCGGAGACCCCGGCGAGCGCCGTCAGGAACCGCTCGCGCGCGTCGACCGTCACGAGCCGTACGCCCGTCGAGGCGACGTAGTCCTGCTCCACCTGCTCGCGCTCGCCCGCCCGCAGCAGACCGTGGTCGACGAAGACGCACACCAGCTGGTCGCCGACGGCCTCGTGCACGAGCGCCGCCGCGACCGCGGAGTCGACCCCGCCCGAGAGCGCGCACAGCACCCGCCCGCCGCCGACCTGGGCACGGATGCGCTCCACCTGCTCGGCGATCACGTTGCCCGAGTTCCAATCGGCAGGGATCCCGGCCGCACGATGCAGGAAGTTCTCCAGCACGCGCTGGCCGAACTCGGAGTGCTTCACCTCGGGGTGCCACTGCACCCCGTAGAGCCGGCGCTCGTCGTTCGCGAACGCCGCGACGGGGGTCGACTCGGATGCCGCGAGCACCTCGAAGCCCTCCGGCGCCTTCACGACGGAGTCGCCGTGGCTCATCCACGCCGTCTGCTCGATCGGCTGCTCCGCGAGCAGGGTCCCGCCGTCGGTGCCCGCGACCATGCGCACCGAGGTGCTGCCGTACTCGCGCGCGCCCGTCCTCGCGACCTCGCCGCCGAGCTGCTGCGCCATCACCTGGAAGCCGTAGCAGATGCCGAGCGTCGGCACCCCGAGCTCGAGGATGCCGGTGTCGAGGCTCGGCGAGCCCTCCTCGTACACGCTCGAGGGGCCGCCCGAGAGCACGATGCCGACGGGGTTCCTCTCGGCGAGCTCCGCGGCGCTGATCGTGTGCGGCACGATCTCGCTGTAGACGCCGGCCTCGCGCACGCGCCGCGCGATGAGCTGGGCGTACTGCGCGCCGAAGTCGATGACGAGCACGGGGCGCTGAGCGGTCTCGCTCACGCGCTCACCTCCTCCGCGGCGGGAGCCGCATCCGTTGTCGCCCGGATGCGCGCCTCGATGTAGGGCGGCACCTGGAACTCGAAGTAGTAGCTGAGGAACGGCACGACGCCGCCGAGCGCGATGAACAGGAAGCGCCCGAAGCTGTAGCGGGCCAGCCGCCACATGATGAAGTCGCATGCCAGGTAGAGCACGTACAGCCAGCCGTGCACGGTCAGGATCACGATCGACAGGTTGATCGCGGTGATGCTGTCCTTCGGGGTGAGCGCGAGGAAGCCGAACGGCCCGCCCAGCTCGATGTCGACCCCGAAGCCGTAGCGCATCACCATCATCACGACGAGCAGCAGCAGGAAGGTGCCCGTGATCGCCGCGGAGACCCGGTAGACCTTGAGCGCCGACCGCAGCCGGGGCACGTCGGAGGGGCGAGGACCAGCGGGCATGGAGCCAGTCTACGGAAGCTAGGCTGACCGGATGTCCCGACCCAGCACCGCCGCCGCCCCTGCAACCCTCCGTGCCGCTCGGCGGGCGGGCATGCTCGCGATCGCCGCCGCGGCCGCGGTCGGTCTCGCGATCGCGCCTGGCCCGGCGGCGTTCGCCGACACCTCGGTCACCTCGATCGGCGAGCTGGCGAACGCCTTCGCGACGCAGCCCTCCGGTTCGACGATCACGCTCGACGCCGACCTCACGGGGGATGACACGAGCGACACCGTCAAGGTGCCAGCGGGCCGCACGCTGACCCTCGACCTGAACGGCCACCGGCTCACCCTGGTCGGCGACGATGCCACCGGAACCGCCGGCCTCGGAGTCCCGGCGGGAACCACCCTCACGATCGTCGACTCCGCGCCCGGCGGAGCAGTCGGCGCCCTCAACGCGACCGGCAGCTATGGCGGCGGCGGCGCCGCAATCGGTGGAGCGGCCGGCGAAGCGGCGGGCACGATCGTCATCGATGGCGGTGCCATCACGGCCCGGGGCGAATTCGACGGAGCCGGGATCGGCGGCGGGGGCGGCGGCGCAGGCGGCGCCACCACGATCAACGGCGGCACCGTCACCGCGACGGGCGGCGACTTCGCCGCCGGGATCGGTGGTGGTCGCAACAGCGCCGGCGGCACGATCGTCATCAACGGCGGCACCGTGACAGCGTCGAACAACAACGAGATGGCCGCGGCGATCGGCGGCGGCTACCTCGGATCCGGCGCATCCGTCTCGATCGGGGCGGGCGCGGTGGTCACGGTCGGCCCGGGATTCGACGGCTTCGGCGCGATCGGCCCTGGCGTCCCCGTGCCCGACAGCAGCAACTTCGGGTCGCTCTCCAACGCCGGCACCCTGATCCTGCCGACCTTCAACAGCATCGACATCCCGGCGGGCGTCGTGGTGACCAACTCCGGCACGATCCGCAACGCGGGCACGCTCACCGTCGCCGGCACGCTCGCGAACACCGGCGTCATCCTGAACGCCCGCACCATACTGAACCCCGCCAACGTGACGGGACACAACGCCACCGTGCTGCTGGACGGCAACGGCGGCACCGCGCCGGCGAGTCCGGCCGTCGTCTACGCGGGCACCTTCCAGGACGGCGAGATCGCCTTCCCGGCGGATGCCACGCGCACGGGCTTCACCTTCGACGGCTGGTTCACCCAGGCCGTCGGCGGCACGCAGGTGACCGCCGCCACCGACCTCGGCCTCGGCGGTCCGAAGTCGGTCACCCTGTACGCGCGATGGAGCGACCCGGCCTCCAGCGGCTCCGGCTCGGAGCTCGCCGACACGGGCGCGGACGCCCTCCCGATCGGGCTGGCCGGCGCTGCGCTGCTGCTCGTCGGCCTCGCCCTGCGCCTGCGCAGCAGGGCCCGCGCCGCCGGCTGAGCCGCCGCTACGGCGCCGCCTCCCGCTCGCGCTCCCACACGTCGCGCACCAGGCGGTACCAGAGGAACACCGCGAAGCCCGCGAAGATCACCCACTCGATCGCATAGAACACGTTGAGCCAGTTGAGGCTCGTGTCGCGGGTCGGCGGCGGCTGATGGATGGCGTCGAGCCCCGGCGTCGGCTCGGCGAGCACGACATAGCCGGCGTAGACGGCGCCGGGCGCCTGCCACAGGTTGAGCAGCTCGCCGATCGACAGCACGCGCCGCTCCCCGGTCTCCACGTCGTTGAGCTCGGGCGACTCGGTGGGCAGGTAGCGGCCGGCCACCGCGAGGGTCGCGGGCACCTCCGCCTCGGCGCGCACCGCGGCGTCGGCATCCGGAGCCCAGCCGAGGCCGACCGCGAGCGACACGCCCTCCTCGGTCACGATGTGGGCGACGAGCCAGAAGCCCTCCACGCCGTCGTTCTCGCGCGGGCCGATCACCGAGAAGTCGCCCGGCACGACGGCGCCGGATGCCGTGATCCGCTGGCCGATGGACGCGTCGGTCATGGGGGCCTGCGGGCGCGCCACCGTCTCGAGCGGCACGGGGGTCTCGGTGTCGTAGTCGGGCGCGGCGACGTTCTGCACGCTGCGGTCCAGCTGCCACTGCCCGAGCGCCGCGAAGGCGGCCGCGATCGCGAGCGACAGCACGAGCGCCCCGATCCAGCGCGGCCGCCGCGCGACGCTCAGGAACTGCGCGAGCGTCGGACGCGGGGGGCGCGCGTCCGGGTCGGCGGGGGCGGCGGTCACCCCCTCACTCTGCCAGGTCGCGCCTGGACGGCCACTCAGTACTCGGGGTCGACCTCGCGCGCCCGGCGCACGTCGTCGGCGGTGAGGCCGTCGGACTGGGTGCGCGCCTGCTCGGCGAGTCGCGCCTCGCGCTCGAGCGCCGACTCCACGTCGGGAGCGGTGTCCTCGAGCACCGTGACGGGCACGGTCTCCGGAACCGCCTCCGGCACCTCGGCGGCCGCGACCTCCTCCGGCAGCGGCTCACCCGCCATCGCGGCCTCGGCGAGGGCGAGCGCGCGATCCCGCTCGAGGTCGAGCTCGTGCCGCTCCTCGACCCGCGGCCGGCGGCGGAACAGGGCCCCGATCCGCTCCGAGTTCACCGCCAGGATCGGGCCGACGAGCGCCATCACGAGCACGTACAGACCGGCGAACGGCGTGAGCCGGGCATCCAGGCCCCCCGCGGCCGCGAGCGTCGCGAGGATGAGCGCGAACTCGCCGCGGTTGACGAGGATGACGGCGGTGTTGAGGCCCGCCTGCGGCCCGAAGCCGTTGATCCACGCGACGAACTGCCCCGCCCCGATGTTGAGCACGATCGTCATCACGATCGCGCCCGCGACCGGCAGCAGCACCTCGCCGAAGGTCGACGGGTCGAGTGCGAGCCCGAAGTTGAGGAAGAAGAAGGCGCCGAACACGTCGCGCAGCGGCGTCGCGAACGCCTCGATGCGGGCACGGAACCGGGTGGCGCCCAGCGCGAGCCCGATGAGGAACGCGCCGATCGCATCCGTCACCCCCAGCAGCTCGCCGATGCCGCCGAACGCGACCGCGAGGGCGAAGATCAGGATCGTGAAGAGCTCGTCGTCCTTCGTCTGAACGAGGCGCGACACGATCCGGCCGCCCCAGCGCGCCACCGAGAACATCACCACGAGGAACAGGAACGCGATCCCGAGCTTCACGACGACCGCCCAGAAGTCGGTCTCGCCCGAGATGACGACCGACACGATCGCGAGGTAGATGGCGATGAAGATGTCCTCGACGACCGTCACCCCGAGGATCATCGGCGTCTCGGGGTTGGCGAGGCGCCGCAGCTCGATGAGCAGCTTCGTGACGATCGCGCTCGACGAGGTCGCCGTCATCCCCGCGATGACGAGCGCCTCGCGGGTGCCCCAGCCGACCATGAAGCCGAACGCGAACCCGATGCCCATGTTGATGAGCACGTAGCTGCCACCCGACAGCAGCAGCTTGCCCGCGTTGCCGAAGAACTCGTCCTGGTCGAACTCGAGGCCCAGGTTGAACAGCAGGAACAGCAGCCCGAAGATCGCGATGAGCTCCACGTAGCTCGACTCGATGTGCAGCGGGAAGAGGTGGAAGTGCGGACTCGCGAGCAGTCCGACGAGCATGTAGATCGGGATCGACGGCAGGCCGATGAGCTTCCCGAGCCGCCCCAGCACATACGCGATGAGGAACAGGACGCCGAGGACGATGAGCTCTTCGCCGAGGTGCCCGTTCATGACTCAGCCTCCCGGCGGGGCGTCGGTCTGCCGGGGCTTGAACTCGCCGGTCCGGTAGAACTGGAACGCCTTCGCGACCTTCTCCGGCGCACCGGCGACCACGAGGGTGTCGCCGGGGAACACACGGAAGTCGGCATCCGGGCCGGGGTTGGCGGAGTCGCCGCGCACGACGGCGACGACCGTCACCCCGGGAAGCCCGCGCTCGGTCATGTTGCCGAGTGGCTGACCCGCGATGTGGTGGTCGTAGTCCACGTGGAACCAGTCGATCGAGAGGCCCGGGATCTGGTCGAGGCCCGAGAGCGACTCGGTGATGCGCGTGCCGCCGAGCAGCTCGGCGAGGGTGTGCGCCTCGTCCTCGTCCAGGCGCAGCGAGACCTTGCGGCCGTCGCCGTCCTCGGCATCCGCGAACGAGATCAGATCGGATGCGCCGGAGCGGTGCGTGATGACGCCCACCTTGCCGCCGTCATCGGTGACGAAGGTGTGCAGCACCCCCACTCCGGGAAGTTTGACCCGCCGGACGTCGACCATCGCCGCTCCTCACGCTCATTCGGGCACTCTCCCCCACCCTACCGGCGCGCATCCGCCGCGGCTGAGGACGTCATGGTCCGCCCCCGCGAACGCGCCGCGGGAGCGGGTCACGGCCGGGTCAGGCCCGACGCCGGCGCAGCACGACGAGGAACACGCCCGAGAGCAGCAGCGCGAGCCCGGCGGCCGCCCCCGTGAACGTGACCGCCTGGTCGACACCCGTCGCCGCCAGCTGCGGCACGAAGCTGTACCGCACGCCGTTGAAACTCACGTCGGCGACCACCGCCGGCGCCGACGACTGGGCGAGCACGCCGAAGGCCAGGATCTGCACGTTGCCGCCCTGCGCGACCAGCGCCTCGAGCAGCTCGCCGAGCGCCACGGGGCTGTTGGCGGCGATCGCCGGGGTCACCGAGGTCGCGGGGATAGCGCGGCTCGAGACCCACTGGTCGGAGAGGGCCACGCCCGTGGCACCGGCCGTGGCGCCCGCTGCGGGGCGGAGGGTCGCGAAGGTGGCGCCCGGTCCGAAGAAGACCGGAACCTGCAGGAACGCCTCGCCGGAGACGACGGTCACCGCCAGCGAGGTGAACAGCGGGAAGGGATCGGTCGTGGCGATCGGGGTCGCGAGACCGTCGATGATCTGCGAGTTCGCGCCGTTGCCGAAGCTCAGGCCCGTCGTCGTCACCTCGTAGGCGGGGGTCGCGTTGGCGTAGCCTTCGTGCCATCCGGTGTAGCTGGACTCGTCGGGGCGGATCTGCGACGCCGCCACGTTCACCGTCGAGCCGACCGGGATGCTCGACACCGTGCGCCCGAAGGTCGCCGTGTCGCCGGCGAAGGCGATGCTCGACACGACCGCCGGCGGGAACTGCCCGACCGTGTAGAAGCCGTAGCCGGAGTAGCGGACGTCCTCGCCGTAGCTGTCGAACGCGGCCAGGAAGTCGCTCAACGGGGCCGCGGTGTTCGCGGCGATGGCGGTGCCCGCCAGGCCGACCGCCCGCGAGGAGACGAAGGAGGTGCCGAGCGTCGGGGCCGCACCGGATGCGACGGGGGCGGCCGTGCGCAGGGTGCCCCAGGCGAGGATCGTGCCGGGCGCCGCGGAGTCGGTGATCGAGTAGGGGACCTCGAGGAGGATGTCGCCCGTTCCGACGATCGTGGCGCCCGTGATGAGGGCGCCGAGGGCGGCGCCGTCGGCTACCGCCAGCCCCGGGGCCCCGGTCGCGACGAGACCCTTGAGCGCGTAGACGTCGCCCGCGGGGTCGGTGCGGAGCCCGTTCCAGACGTCCGCGAGCTGGGCGGCGTCGCCGGTCTCCAGGTGCCACCCCAGGTACGAGGTGTCGTCGGGCGCGATGCCGGCGGCGAGCACGTGCTCGGTCGCCGCGACCGCGGGGGTCGTGGTGATGAGGGCGGCACCCGAGGCGATCAGCGCGGCGGCGAGACCCCCGGCGAGCACACGACGAGGACGGGTGGTGGATGGCGACACGGGTGCTCCTGCTCGAGTTCGGGGAACCCGGGGGTCCCTCAACCACGCTAGCCGCGGCGTCCGCCGCCCGTAACCCCGCTTGTACCCCGAATGGGCGGATTGCCGTACCCCTTTACGGGGGACACAGCGCGGAACCCCGCGTCAGACCTCGCGCGCCTCGAGACGCACCCGCTCGGCGGATGCGTCGTCCGGCTCGAGCTGGCTCGCGCGCTCCGCCGCCACCCGCTCCAGGTAGCGCTCGACCTCCAGTTCGGTGCGTGCGGCGTCCCAGCCGAGCACCTCGCCGACGAGCCGGGCGGCCACGGGCGCAGCCGAAACGCCGCGATCCCACGCCTCGATCGACATCCGGGTGCGACGGGCGAGCACGTCGTCGAGGTGCAGCGCGCCCTCGTGGCTCGCGGCGTAGACCGCCTCGGCGGCGAGGTAGTCCTCGGTGCCGGGCAGCAGCTCGCCGAGCTCCGGCCTGGCCGCGATGAGCGCGAGCACCTCGCGGGCGTGCGTGCCGTAGCGGTTGAGGAGGTGCCCGACCGCGCCCGGCGTCAGGCCGTGCCGGCGCGCGATGCGGCCGCGGCGGTTCCACGCCGCCGGGTACCCCTCGGCGCCGGTGAGGCCGATGTCCTCGGTGACCGACTCGGGGACGGGGCGGCCGAGCTCCCGCACCGCGGCATCCACGGTGTCCTTCGCCATCACCCGGTAGGTGGTGAGCTTGCCGCCCGCCACCACGACGAACCCGGGAACGGGCGTCGCCACGATGTGCTCGCGGCTGAGCTTGCTGGTCTCCTCGCTCTCGCCGGCCAGCAGCGGCCGCAGCCCCGCGTAGACGCCCTCGACGTCGTCGCGTGTGAGCGGCGTCGCGAGCACCGTGTTGATGTGCTCGAGGATGTAGTCGATGTCGGCCGCGGTCGCCGCGGGGTGCGCGAGGTCGAGGTGCCAGTCGGTGTCGGTCGTGCCGATGAGCCAGTGCTGGCCCCACGGGATGAGGAACAGCACGCTCTTCTCGGTGCGCAGCAGCAGGCCGATGGTGCCCCGGATGCGGTCGCGCGGCACGACCAGATGCACGCCCTTCGACGCGCGCACCCGGAACGGGCGCACGCCCGCCATCTCCTGCAGCTCGTCGGTCCAGACGCCCGTGGCCGATACGACGGTGCGCGCCCGGATGTCGAAGCGCTCGCCCGTCTCGCGGTCGATCGCGCGCGCCCCGACGACGCGGGCCCCCTCGCGCAGCAGCTCCTCGACCTTGACACGGCTCGCGGCGTGGGCCCCGTACTCGGCTGCGGTGCGCACGACGCTCGCCACGAGGCGTGCGTCGTCGACCTGCGCGTCGAAGTAGACGAGGCCACCGCGGAACGCGTCGGGGGCGAGATCGGGTGCCGCCTTCGCGAGCTGGCGCTTCGTGAGGTGGCGGTGGTGGGGCACGCCCGGCTCGCGCCCACCCGTCCAGGAGAACAGGTCGTAGAGCGTCATGCCGGCGCCGATGTAGGCGCGCTCGACGACGGGCGTGGTGACGGGGTAGAGGAACTTGACCGGCTTCACGAGGTGCGGCGCGATCCGCTGCAGCAGCAGGCCCCGCTCGATGAGCGCCTCGCGCACGAGCCGGAAGTCGAGCTGCTCGAGGTACCGGATGCCGCCGTGCACGAGCTTGGAGCTGCGGGAGCTCGTGCCCGAGGCCCAGTCGCGCGCCTCGACGATGCCGGTGGTGAGCCCGCGGGTCACCGCGTCGAGCGCGGTGCCGGCCCCCACGATCCCGCCGCCGACGACGAGCACGTCGAGCTCACGCGATCCGAGCGCCGCGATCGCTTCCACTCGCCCCTCGGGGCCCAGCTCACCCACTCCTCAACCCTACGTCGCGCCACCGCCCTCGTGGCGAGCCGGGTTCAGCTCTGCAGGTATGGCGCGACGACCACCTCGACGCGCTGGAACTCCTTGAGGTCGGAGTAGCCCGTGGTGGCCATCGAGCGGCGCAGCGCCCCGATCAGGTTGACCTGGCCGTCCGGATGCGACGAGGGCCCGAAGAGCACCCGCTCGAGCGGCGCGATCGTGCCCACCTCGACGCGGGCACCGCGGGGCAGTTCGGGGTGGTGCGCCTCGGCGCCCCAGTGCCAGCCGCCGCCGGGCGCCTCCTCGGCCCGCGCGAGCGTGGAGCCCAGCATCACGGCATCCGCGCCCATCGAGATCGCCTTCACGATGTCGCCGCTCGTGCCGAGCCCGCCGTCGGCGATGACGTGCACGTAGCGGCCGCCCGACTCGTCGAGGTAGTCGCGGCGCGCACCCGCGACATCCGCGACGGCCGTCGCCATGGGGGCGTGGATGCCGAGGCTCGCGCGCGTGGTGCTGGCCGCGCCACCGCCGAAGCCGACGAGCACGCCCGCCGCACCCGTGCGCATGAGGTGGAGCGCCGCCGTGTAGGTCGCGGCGCCGCCGACGATCACGGGCACGTCGAGCTCGTAGATGAACTTCTTGAGGTTGAGCGGCTCGACCGTCTTGCTGACGTGCTCGGCGCTCACCGTGGTGCCGCGGATGACGAACAGATCGACGCCCGCGTCGACGACCGTCTTGTAGTGCTCCTGCGTGCGCTGGGGGCTGAGCGCACCGGCGACGGGGACGCCGGCCGCGCGGATCTCCGCGAGACGCGCCTTGATGAGCTCGGGCTTGATCGGCTCGGCGTACAGCTCCTGCATGCGCGCGGTGGCGCCCTCGGCGGGGAGCCCGCGGATCTCGGCGAGCACGGAGAGCGGGTCCTCGTAGCGGGTCCACACGCCCTCGAGATCGAGCACGCCGAGGCCGCCGAGCCGCCCGATCGCGATCGCGGTCTCGGGGCTCACGACCGAGTCCATGGGGGCGGCGAGCACCGGGATGTCGAAGGTGAACGCGTCGATCGTCCAGCTGACGCTGACATCCTGCGGGTCGCGCGTGCGGCGGCTCGGCACGATCGCGATGTCGTCGAAGGCGTACGCGCGGCGCGCGCGCTTGGCCCGCCCGATCTCGATGTCGCTCACCGCTCCACCCTACCGGCGGACCGTCACGCCTCGGCCTCCGAGCGGCGGGAGAAACCACCCCATCGGCGGGAGCAGTCGCGGCACCGGGCGGGCATCCTGTCACCCGGCGGGAGCAGCGACTCCCGCCGCCTGTCACTATCTCCGCCCGCGCGGGATGCCGGCAGCGTCTAGTTTCGCGATGAGCGCCGCCGGATTCATGAGGTCGGACCAGTACAGCCGGATCACCGCGTAGCCCTGACCGCGCAGGTGGTCCTCGCGAAGCTTCTCGGCGAGCACCGTGCGCGCGGGGTCACCTTTGTTCAGCGCAGGGTCGAGGTACTTGCCGAAGCCGTCGAACTCGGCGATGACGCGCCGGGCGCGCCAGCAGAAGTCGACCGCGTAGACGCCCGTCGAATGCGGGAACTCGACTTGCAACTCCGGGAGCTCGTAGCCCAACTCGAACATGAGCGCCCGCGTGTACGACTCCGCGTACGAGTCGGACAGCGGCGACGCGAACACGATCGCGCGCTCCACGAAGCGGCGCCGCATCGTGCCCGGCAGCTTCCGCAGCTCCTCCGCAAGCCGTTCGCGCGACACGCGATGCGGGTTCCTCCGCCAGAGCGCCCAATCGAGGGTGCCGACCGCCCGCGCGAAGTCGGCGGCGCGTGCGACGTCGATCGCCGTGCGCGCGACGTCGGTCACCAGCCTCCCCTCGATGCGACGGAGGCCGGCACCGGCCGCCGCCGCGGTGATCCGACGAACGCCGGGCTCCGAGCGCCCTCCTCCTTTCCAGCGATCGAGGAACGTCACCTCCTCGGGGTGACTGTGCAACCACATTCCCCAGATGGTCGCCGCCGTGGCCCCGGCGAACGGCAGCTCCTGTCGCGCGTCGTGGCTCGCGGCCTCGGCGCGCCACAGATGCCGCGTTCGTTCGTCGGCCGCCTCCCACAGGGCGGCGGGGATGTACGCGCCTCGACGCAGCTTCACGAGCTCGCCCCGCTCGACGGCCCGCGTCAGCTCACGAATGTCGGAGCCGACGCGCGCGTGGTCGGTGCTGTAGATCACACCGCCTCGGGCGATATCCGCGGACAGGTTCATGCACGAAGGATGTCCGCCCGCTCGACCGCGGCATCCGCTCAACGGTCCGCCCTGGGGATGGCGCGTCAATCCCCGGGCTGTTGAGAACACCCGCATCGCTGCCGCCGCATCCGCTTTCCGTCGCGAGACCGGGCGGAGATGTGATGACGCGGCGGGAGCAACTACTCCCGCCATGCGCCAGGTTCGCCGCCCGCTGCCACGGTTTCCCCCGCCGCAGGCGAAGTTTCTCCCGCCGACAGAGGTGGCGAGGTCAGCGGGAGTAGTTGGGGGCTTCCACGACCATCTGGATGTCGTGCGGGTGCGACTCCTTGAGGCCGGCCGGGGTGATGCGCACGAACTTGCCGCGCTGCTTGAGGTCGGCGATCGTGCGGGCGCCCACGTAGAACATCGACTGACGGAGGCCGCCCACGAGCTGGTAGACGACCGCGCCGAGCGAGCCGCGATAGGCCACGCGCCCCTCGATGCCCTCGGGGATGAGCTGCGCATCCGACGGCACATCCGCCTGGAAGTAGCGGTCGCGCGAGTAGGAGGTCTTCTTGCCGCGGTCGGACATCGCGCCGAGCGACCCCATGCCGCGGTAGTTCTTGAACTGCTTGCCGCCGACGTACACGAGGTCGCCGGGGGACTCGTCGGTTCCCGCGAGCAGCGAGCCCAACATGACCGTGTCGGCGCCCGCGACGAGCGCCTTCGCGATGTCGCCCGAGTACTGCAGCCCGCCGTCGGCGATCACCGGGATGCCGTGCTCGCGCGCCGCGAGCGACGCCTCGTACACGGCGGTCACCTGCGGCACGCCGACGCCCGCGACGACGCGCGTCGTGCAGATCGAGCCCGGTCCGACGCCGACCTTCACGGCATCCGCGCCCGCGTCGACGAGCGCCTGCGCCCCCGCCCGGGTGGCCACGTTGCCGCCGATGACGTCGATGTGGGCGAACGCCGGGTCGGACTTGAGCCGCCGGATGATGTCGATCACGCCCGCCGAGTCGCCGTTCGCCGTGTCGACGACGATGACGTCGATTCCCGCATCGCGCAGCGCGCCCGCGCGGTCCCACGCGTCGCCGAAGAAGCCGATCGCGGCGCCCACCCGGAGGCGGCCCTCCTCGTCCTTCGTGGCGTTCGGGTACTTCTCGGTCTTCTCGAAGTCCTTGACCGTGATGAGGCCGCGGAGGCGCCCCTGCGCGTCGACGAGCGGCAGCTTCTCGATCTTGTGCTGCGCGAAGATCGCCACCGCGTCGTCCGGGTCGATGCCCTCGGGAGCCGTGATGAGCGGCGCCTTCGTCATGACGTCGCGCACGAGCGTCGTCGCCGCCTCGAACGGCGACACGAACCGCATGTCGCGGTTCGTGATGATGCCGACGAGCGTGCCGTCGCCCTCCACCACCGGCAGCCCCGAGACGCGGAACTGCCCGCACAGCGCGTCGACCTCGGCGACCGTCGCATCCGGCGTCGTCGTGACGGGGTTCGTGATCATGCCCGACTCGGAGCGCTTCACCTTGTCGGCGTGGGTCGCCTGGTCCTCGATCGACAGGTTGCGGTGCAGGATGCCGATGCCGCCCTGCCGCGCCATCGCGATCGCCATGCGCGACTCGGTCACGGTGTCCATCGCACTCGACACGAGCGGCGCCGCGACCCGGATGCGCCGTGTGAGCTGCGAGGAGGTGTCCGCCTCGCTCGGGATGACGTCGGTGTGCGCCGGAAGCAGCATGACGTCGTCGTAGGTGAGTCCGACGAAACCGAACGGATCGGGCTGGTCCATGGTGTCCCCTGGGGTCGCGATGAGGTGAGCCCGGCTGCAACGTCGAAGACCGGTAGTACATCTTAACGGCTCGAGGTCGACAACATTCCGGCCACCCGGATACCGCCCGGTTGGACGGATGCCCATGACACGCTCATACTGTTCCCACGCGATCTGCCGTCGAAACACGAAGGCAACATTGCGGAAGTAGCGTCAAGGTCGACGGAGCCCGAGCGGCCTCGTCGTTCCCGAGATCTTGGAGGTTCCGTGGCTCACGCTCGAACAGCGCCCGTCCCACGGCTGCATCGCCGGGTAGTCGCCGCGCTCGCGTTCCTGGCCGCGGCGGCAGCCGGCGTCGGGATCCTCGCGGGGCCCGCCGGCAGCAGCTGGGCGGCCACCTCGGCCGACTACCCGTACACGCTCAAGGGCAACGTCCGCGCCGCCGGCGAGTCCGTCCCGGATGCGACGGTGCGTGTCACGGGTCAGGACGAGGAGGGCGCCGCCTTCGAGGAGGAGGCGACCACCGACAAGAACGGCGCGTGGTCGGTCGGAGTGCCCACCAAGGACGGTACCTGGACGATCGAGCTCGTCGAGTCGAGCCTCCCGAGCGGTGTCGCCGTCCCCGACGGCTTCTCCTTCACCCAGGAGGCGACCTTCGGCGCGACGAGCACCGTCACCCGCAACTTCACCCTCGGCGCCGCCGAACGGCAGACGGTCGGCTTCTGGGACCAGTTCCTCTCCCGCGCCGTCAACGGCCTCAACTTCGGCCTCATGCTCGCGCTCGCCGCGATCGGCCTCTCGCTCGTGTTCGGCACGACGGGCCTCTCGAACTTCGCCCACGGCGAGATGGTCACCTTCGGCGCGCTCATGGCGCTGCTGTTCACGACCGGCTTCGGGCTCTCGATCTGGGTCGCGATCCCGATCGCCGTCATCGCATCCGCGGGTCTCGGGCTCGCGATGGATGCCGGACTCTGGCGGCCGCTCCGGCGCAAGGGCCTCGGCACGGTCCAGCTGATGATCGTCTCGATCGGTCTCTCGCTGGCCCTGCGCTACGTGTACCAGATGTTCGTCGGGGGTCGCACCGAGCAGCTGCCGGGCGCGGTCGCCGAGGTCATCCCGGGGCTCGGGCCGATCCGCCTCACGGTCACCGACCTCATCAGCATGGGCGTCTCGATCGTCGTCATCGTCGCCTTCGCCTGGTGGCTCATGCGCACCCGCATCGGCCGCGCCACGCGCGCCGTCTCCGACAACCCCTCGCTCGCCGCCGCGAGCGGCATCGACGTGGACGGCGTGGTGCGGGTCGTTTGGGTCGTCGCCGCCGCGCTCGCGGGCCTCTCGGGCGTGCTGTGGGCCTACTTCCGGCCCGGCATCAAGTGGGACATGGGCACGAGCATCCTGCTGCTGATCTTCGCGGCGGTCACGCTCGGCGGTCTCGGCACCGCCTTCGGCGCCCTCGTCGGCTCCATCATCGTGGGCCTCCTCGTCGAGCTGTCGACGCTGTGGATCCCGTCCGACCTCAAGTACGTGGGTGCGCTCGTCGTGCTCATCGTCATCCTGCTGTTCCGTCCCCAGGGCATCCTCGGGCGCCGAGAGAGAATCGGGTAGTCGCGATGAACTTCCTGCAGATCATCTCCAACACGCTCGCGCAGATCCTCGCGCCCGCGACCCTCGGGTACGTGCTCGCGGCCATCGGCCTGTCCGTGCACTTCGGCTTCGCCGGACTGCTCAACATGGGCGTCGCCGGCTTCATGGCGATCGGCGCCTACGGCTTCGCGATCTCGATCCTCACCTTCGGGCTGCCGTGGCCGCTCGCGGCGCTCATCGGCCTCGCCGCGGCCGTCGTGTTCGCGCTCATCATGGGCATCCCGACGCTGCGCCTGCGCGGCGACTACCTCGCGATCGTGACGATCGCGGCGGCCGAGGTGCTGCGCCTGCTGTTCCTCACCTCCACCTTCCGCCCCGTGACCGGCTCGGCAGACGGCCTCTCCGGGTTCCAGGCGGGGTTCCGCGCCAGCAACCCGCTGCCGCCCGGCAAGTGGGGCTGGGGTCCGTGGACCTACCAGTCCGACCAGTGGTGGGTCATCATCGTGGGCGTCATCACGATCGCGATCGCCGTGCTGCTCGTCTGGGCGCTCATGCGCAGTCCGTGGGGCCGCGTCATCCGCGGCATCCGCGAGGACGAGGATGCGGTCGGCTCGCTCGGCAAGAACGTCTTCGCCTTCAAGATGCAGGCGCTCGTCGTGGGCGGCATCATCATCGCTGCGGGCGGCATCATCACGGCGATGGGCACCAACGTGAACCCCAACGTCTACGTCACCTCGCAGACGTTCTACGTGTGGACGGCGCTGCTGCTCGGCGGCGCCGCCACGATCTTCGGCCCGGTACTCGGCGCCGTGCTGTTCTGGATGGTGCGGGCGTTCCTCTCGAACCTGCTGCCCGCCCTCGTCTCGATCGGCTGGCTGCCGTTCCTCACCCCGGAGCAGAGCCAGATGCTCGTGTTCGTGCTCGTGGGCGCCGCGCTCATGCTGCTCGTCATCTTCCGGCCTCAGGGCATCCTCGGGAGCAAGAAGGAGCTGACCTTTGTCCGCTGACGTCGCGCCCCCCGCACCGCGCCCCAAGTCGACCGGCCTGCACACGGGCGAGATCCGCCCGGGTGTCGCCAAGGTCGACCCGATCATCGTCGTCGACGGCGTCCGCCGGGTCTTCGGCGGCCTCACCGCCGTGGACGTCGACCACCTCGAGATCCCGCGCAACGCCATCACGGCGCTCATCGGGCCGAACGGGGCGGGCAAGACCACCCTGTTCAACCTGCTCACCGGATTCGACAAGCCGAACGCCGGCACCTGGTCGTTCGACGGGCGCTCGCTCGCCGGCATCCCCGCCTACAAGACGGCCCGCATGGGGCAGGTGCGCACCTTCCAGCTCACCAAGTCCCTCGGCCTGCTGACGGTGCTCGAGAACATGAAGCTCGGGGCGCCGAAGCAGGCGGGCGAGCGCATCGGGGCGAGCATCCTGCCGTTCCTGTGGCGCAAGCAGGAGGCCGAGATCGAGGTGAAGGCGCGCGAGCTGCTCGCCCGCTTCAAGCTCGACACCAAGGAGAAGGACTTCGCCGCGTCGCTCTCCGGCGGTCAGCGCAAGCTGCTCGAGATGGCGCGCGCCCTCATGAGCGACCCGACGCTCGTCATGCTCGATGAGCCGATGGCGGGCGTCAATCCTGCCCTCACGCAGTCGCTGCTCGACCACATCCTCGACCTCAAGGACCTCGGCATGACGGTCGTGTTCGTGGAGCACGACATGCACATGGTGCGCCACATCGCCGACTGGGTCGTCGTCATGGCGGAGGGGCGCATCGTCGCCGAGGGGCCGCCCGACACGGTCATGCGCGAGCAGGCCGTCATCGACGCCTACCTCGGCGCCCACCAGGACGTCGACCTCGGCGTCGTCACTGGCCGCGTCGCGGGCGAGCTCACCCCGGAGGGCGAGGCCCTCGCCGAGGAGGCCCGCGAGATCGACGCGGCGATCGAGGCGGATGCCGCCGCGACCGAGACGGAGGACGGCAAGTGAGCGATCCGAGCACCGGCGGCGCGACCGTCGCGACCGCGGCATCCGTGCCGAACGTCGTCGAGCTGACCGACGTGGTCGCCGGCTACCTGCCGGGCGTCAACATCCTCAACGGCGCGAGCCTCACGGCCGCCAAGGGCGAGCTCATCGGCATCATCGGGCCGAACGGAGCCGGCAAGTCGACGATGCTCAAGGCCATCTTCGGCCAGGTGAAGATCCGCTCGGGCTCGGTCGTGCTCAACGGCGAGGACATCACGGGCCTCCGCGCCAACAAGCTCGTCGCCAAGGGCGTGGGCTTCGTGCCGCAGACCAACAACGTGTTCCCGAGCCTGACCATCGCCGAGAACCTGCAGATGGGCGCCTACCAGCGGCCGAAGGCGGTCGCCGAGCGCGTCGACTTCGTGACCTCCGTCTTCCCCGACCTCGGACGGCGCCTGCAGCAGCGCGCGGGCTCCCTCTCGGGCGGTGAGCGGCAGATGGTGGCGATGGGCCGCGCGCTCATGATGGATCCGCACGTGCTGCTGCTCGACGAGCCCTCGGCGGGTCTGTCGCCCTCGCGTCAGGACGAGGCGTTCCTGCGGGTCTCGGAGATCAACAAGGCCGGTGTGACCACGATCATGGTCGAGCAGAACGCGCGCCGCTGCCTGCAGATCTGCGACCGCGGCTACGTGCTCGACCAGGGGCGCGACGCCTACACGGGCACCGGCCGCGAGCTGCTCAACGACCCGAAGGTGATCGGCCTCTACCTCGGCACCCTCGGCGCCTGAGCGCCGCGCACTGTCGCGTCGAGTGGGCGCGAACGGCTGCCTCCACCGCGCGAAGGCGGCCGTCTGCGCCCACTGACGCACCCGTCGCATCCGCTCCTGCACAGGATCATGGACGCCCGGGGATGCCAGGATGCCGGGGCGGCAGGTCGGCGGGATGCGGTCGGGTGGTGGGGTGGGTGGATGCCCATGTCGCCCCAGCCCCTCCCGCCCGGGTTGGGCGAGTCGTTCAGCGTGGGCGAGGCGCATGTCAAGGGGGTCACTCGGTCGCGGACGCGCGCCCGCGACCTGGAGGCTCCCTTCCACGGCGTGCGCCGCCGGGCGGGCGCGGAGATCGCCCTCTCGGAGGCGCCCCTCGCGCGCGACCGCGCGACGCGCGAACGGGTGCTGCGCGACGCCCGTGCGCTCGCGCAGGTGATGCCGTCGCACGCCTTCTTCACCGGACGCACAGCCGCCGTTCTTCTCGGGCTGCCGCTGGATGCGGGAGATGCCCTCGACGTAGGGACCTTCCTCCCGCAGCGCGGCGTGCGCCGCCCCGGGGTCCACGGTCGGCGCCTCACGCCGGGGTATGCGAGCGTCCGCTTCGAGGACGGGATCCGGATGTCGAGTCCCGCTTCCACGTGGGCGATGCTCGGCGGAGAGCTCGACGAGCGCGAGCTCGTGCGGCTCGGCGATGCGATCGTGCGCATCCCCCGCGATCGATCCGGCGCGCATCGCCCGGAACTGCAGCTCGCAACACCCGGGGAGTTGCGGGCGGCGCTCGACGCGGGGCGGCGTGCGGGTGCCGAGCGGCTTCGCGGGGCGCTCACGCGCATCCGGGTGGGCAGCATGTCCCCGCTCGAGACGGATGCGCGCCTCGAGGTGGCCGACGCGGGGCTCCCGGAACCTGAACTCGACGTGGAGATCCGTGCCGCCCGATCCGGCCGCCTGCTGGGCATCGCGGATGCCCGATTCCCCGAGTATCGCGTGCTGCTCGAGGTCGAAGGCGACCACCACCGCACCGACCGCCGCCAGTGGGCGCGCGACATCGAGAAGCACGCCGCCTACGCTGCCGAGGGCTACGAGACGGTGCGGGTCACGGGCGTGCAGGTGCGCGAGTGCCCTGCGCAGGCCATCGCCCTCATCCGCGCCGCCCTGCTACGTGGCGGGTGGTGTTGAGTGGGCGCATATGGTCGCTTCGCCAGCGCCGTGACAGCCCTCCGCGCCCACTGGAGCGCGCATGACGCAGCGAAGCGGCCCCGGTCCGAAGACCGGGGCCGCTCGCGTGAAGGGATGCGTCAGCCGACGTTCAGGAACGAGTAGTTGTTGTCCTTGCCGTACTGGAAGACACCGATCGACGCCTCGGTCGGGTCGCCGACCTCGTTGAACGTGATCGGGCCGGACACGCCGTCGTAGTCGGCGACGCCGCCTCCGATGATGATGTCCGCGCACTCCGCGTAGCTGGTGCACTTCGTGCCGTTGCCCTTGCCGCCCGACACCTGCTGGAGGTGCGCAGCGACATCCGGTCCGGCCGTCGAGCCCGCCTCGAGGGCGGCGAGGGCCAGCAGGATGACCGCGTCATACGACTCGGGGGCGTAGGTGAAGTCCTTCAGCTCCGCCTGGCCCTTGCCGGTGACGTAGGCCTGGAGGTCGTTGCGGAAGCCCTCGATGGTGGCCGGGTCGACCGCCGGGTAGGTTCCCTTGGCGCCCTCGAGCGTGCCCGCGTCGAACTCGTCACCGAAGTTGGCCAGGTTGCCGTCGACGAAGTACATCTTGTCGGCCGGGAACTTGGCGCCCACGAGCTCGGGGATGATCGTCTTGACCTCCTCGAAGGTGATCAGCGCGATCGCGTCGGGGTCGGCCGCCAGCACGTCCTCCACCTGCGACGAGAAGTTCGTGTCGCCGGTGTTGTAGAGCGCCGCCGAGACGACCTCTCCACCCGCGGACTCGAACGCCTGCTTCGCGAAGCACGCGAGGCCGGTGCCGTAGGAGTCGTTGAGGATGATCATGCCGAGGGTCTCGTTGCCGTCGCCCGCGATCAGGTTGCCGAGCACCTCGCCCTGGAGGACATCCGAGGGGGCGGTGCGCCAGTAGAGCCCGTTGTCCTTGTAGCCGGTGAAGGCCGCGGAGGTGTTGGCGGGCGAGAACTGGATGGCGTCGGCCGCGATCACCTGGTCGATGAACTGCAGCGAGGTGCCGGAGGACGCGGCGCCGATGATGGCGGTCGCACCCTCGCCGAGGACGCGCGGGATCTCGGTCTCGTAGGCCTTGTTGTCGGTGTCACCGGAGTCGCCCTGGATGAGGTCGATGGTGATGCCCTTGTTGGCGTCGTTGACGACCTGCGCCGCGTACTCGGTGCCGGCGATCTCGGGCGGTCCGAGGAACGCCAGGTTGCCGGTGACGGGCAGCGCCGTACCGATCTTGTACGTCAGGCCCTGCGCCGGGCCGGTCGACGACGACGAGTACTCGGGCGTGTACGAGGCGGGCGCAGCCGCGTCGCAGTCGACCGGGAACTCGAACGCGCTCCCACCCGACTCGCCGTCGCTCGGGGTGCCGGTCGAACAACCGACGAGGACGAGGGCGCTCGCGCCGGCCATGGCGATGCCGCCGATGACCTTCGCACGCCGTGAACGTGTGAAGACGCTCATTGTGCTCCTTGCTTGGGGTAAGTCCATGGGACGACACCGCCGCCCCCGGTTGCTCCAACCTAACCGCCTGTGTGTATCCCGAGTGTTGCGATGTGTTAACACTCTGTAACGCCACCGAATCGTTACAATTCGCGGCCGTCGACGACGGAATCCGTCACCCGGAGAAGGCTCCGCTCGTGGCGTACTTGTTCTCGGCGGTGTAGGCGAACAGCGTGTAGGTCGCGAGGGTCGGGTCGCCCGCCTCATCGAGCCGCAGCGGCCCCACGATGCCCTCGTAGGCGATGTCGGGCTCGGTGCTCAGCACGTCGGCGCACTCGCCGAAGCTCGTGCAGCGGATGCCCTCGCGCGTCGCGCCCACGAGCTGCCGCGCGAGGGAGCGCCCCCCGTCGTCACCCGCGAGGATCGCGGCGAGCGCGGCGATGACGGTGGCGTCGTAGGCCTCCGCCGCGTAGCGCACCTCGCCGAGCCCCGGGTCCTCGGCCTTGAGCTTGGCGATGAACGCCGCGTCCGGCTGGATGCCCTCGAGGATGCCGTTGGCGCCGGTGAGCGTGCCGGCCGGAAGCGCCTGCGAGTAGTCGGCGAGGTTCTGGCTCGTGAGCCACAGCTTGGCGCCGCCGTAGCCGGCCTGCGCGAGCGCCGTGATGAGCGCCTTCGTGACGTCGCCGTTGTCGGGGGTGGCGAGCACGACGGCATCCGGCTTGGCCTTCGTGACCTTCGTCACGGCCGCGGCGACCCCGGACGCGTTCTTCACGGTCGCGGTGGCCGTGAGCTCGGCGTCGTGGTCGGCGAGCGACGCCTCGAGCGGCTCCGTGATCGAGGCGGACACCTCGTCGGCGCCCACGACGAGCGCGACCTCGTGCGCGCCCTTCTCGGGCAGCAGCTCGCCGAGCACGACGCCCTGGTGCGGGTAGGCGGGGATGGTGCGGGCGAAGAACCCGTCCGCACCCTCCCCCACGCCGGGGTAGGTGGCGGCGGGCGAGATGAGGGGGATGCCCGCCTCGATCGCCTTCGGCAGAAGGCGCTCGGCGAGCACCGAGGAGCTGGGGCCGATGATGACGTCCACCCCCTTCTCGACGAGCGCGGCGAGGGAGGCCTCCGCGGTCTCGGTGGTGGCGTCGCCGGAGTCGCGGTTGACGACCTCGACGGGCTGCCCGAGCACGCCGCCGGCGGCGTTGATGTCGCGGATGGCCGCGTTGACCCCCGCGACCTGGGCGGCCCCGAGGAAGGCGGTGGCGCCGGTGGTGGGGAAGAGGGTGCCGATGCGCAGCACCCCGTCGCCGCTCGGCGCGAGGGTCTCGGTCGGGGTCGGGGTGGGGGTCGGCATGGGTGCGGCGGTGCAGCCGCCCAGGGCGAGCACGAGCGCGGATGCCGCGACGAGCACGACGGGGCGACGGCGGGGCGGCAGGGCGCGCGGCATCCTGGATCTCCTCCTCGGGCCGGGGCCGGCCACGCGGCGACCCTACCGCGCGCTCACGCCACGGGGAGGGAGGCGCGACGGCCGGCGCGAGCCGCCCGCACCATGTCGACGGTGAGGAGGACGAGCGCAAGCCACACGAGGCAGAATCCGATCCACCGCCCGACCGGCATGGGCTCGTGCAGCAGGAACACCCCGGTGAGGAACTGCAGCACCGGCGCGAGGTACTGCGTGAGGCCGAGCGCGACGAGCGGCAGCCGCCGGGCCGCCGCCGCGAACAGCAGCAGCGGCGTCGCCGTGATGACGCCCGTCGCGATCATGAGAGCCACATGCACGGGGCCTGCGCTGCCGAAGCCGAGCCCGACCGTCGCGCCCACCACGACGAGCTGCACGACGGCGACCGGTGTCAGCCACGCGGTCTCGAGCGTGAGGCCCGAGACCGCGTCGACCTGGGCGCCGACGCGCTTCTTGATGAAGCCGTAGAACCCGAACGAGAGCGCGAGAGCGAGGGCGATCCAGGGGAAGGCGCCGTAGCCGACCGCGATGACGACGATCGCGACGAGGGAGACGCCGACGGCGGCCCACTGCAGGGGACGCAACCGCTCGCGCAGCACGATCACCCCGAGGGCGACCGTGATGATCGGGTTGATGAAGTAGCCGAGCGATCCCTCCACGACGTGCCCGCCGAGCGTGGCGAGCACGAACACCTGCCAGTTGACGTAGATGAGCACGCCGGCGAGCGCCATCATCCCGAGCACCCGCCACTGGCGCGAGAGGCCGAGGAAGCCGCGCCATCCGCGGGTCACCGTGAGCAGCACGGCACAGAAGCCGAGCGACATGAGGATGCGGAAGGCGACGATCTCCCACGGGCTCGCGGGGGCGAGCAGCAGGAAGTAGCCGGGGAGGAAGCCCCAGAGGCCGTAGGCGGTGATCGCGTAGGCGAGCCCGGTGCCCTGACCGCCGACGCGCGGGACGGGGTCGGGCGTGCTCACCACACGAGGCTAGTCGGCGCAGCCGGGGCCCGGAGACGGGAAAGGCCCCGTTGGCAGAGCCACGGGGCCTTCCGGCAGGATGTCGTCGAACGGCATCCGGGGTTCGTCAGCGGACGACGACCGCCAGCACATCGCGGGCGGACAGCACGAGGAACTCCTCGCCGCCGAACTTGACCTCGGTGCCGCCGTACTTCGAGTACAGCACCTTGTCGCCCACGGCGACGTCGAGGGGCACGCGGTTGCCGTTGTCGTCGATGCGGCCGGGGCCCACGGCGACGACCTCGCCCTCCTGCGGCTTCTCCTTGGCGGTGTCCGGGATGACCAGACCCGACGCGGTGACCTGCTCGGCTTCGACCTGCTTGATGACGATGCGATCCTCGAGCGGCTTGATGGAGACCGACACGTGTGACCTCTTTCTGAAGACTCAGGGGTTTGGCACACTCCCTTCGAGAGTGCCAGGACAACTATAGGCCCGGATTAGCACTCATTCAATCCGACTGCCAATCCGGGGGCGGATAGCGTGAGGGCATGACGCCCGAGGAGCTGCGCGCCCTGCTGACGCCCGAGGGGCTGCGGCTGCTCGACGAGGTCGGGCCCGTGGCCGCGGATGCGGACGTCGTGCGGACGGTGTCGCGCCTGCGCGCCGCAGGCCACGCGCCCGAGCTCGTCGCCGCGGTGCTCACCCAGGCGCGGCTGCGCACGCGCGCACGCACGCGCTTCGGCGAGTTCGCCGAGCGGATGCTCTTCACACCCGACGGGCTCGAGCAGGCCACCCGCCTGGCGGTCGCGGCGCAGCACGCGGGCCGGTTCTCGCGGGCGGGGGTCGCATCCGTCGCCGACCTCGGCTGCGGCATCGGTGCCGACGCCCTCGCCTTCGCGAGCCTCGGGATGCGCGTCGTCGCGGTCGAGCGCGACGAGGTGACGGCCGCGATCGCCGCCTACAACCTCGCGCCGTTCCCGGAGGCGCGGGTCGTGCACGGCGACGCCCTCGCCGACGAGCCCGCGGATGCCGAGGCGCTCTGGTTCGACCCCGCGCGCCGCGGCGGCGGTCGCCGCCACGCCGATCCGGCCGACTGGTCGCCGCCGCTCGACGCGGTGTTCGCGCGCGCGGCCGCCAAGCCGACCGGTGTGAAGCTCGGCCCGGCGCTCGACCACGCGCTGCTGCCCGAGGGGGTCGAGGCGCAGTGGGTCTCGGTGAACCGCGAGGTCGTCGAGCTCGTCGTCTGGTCGGGAGCGCTCGCCAGGGAGGGTGCCGGCCGTGCGGCGCTCCTTCTCGGCTCCGCGGGCGTCCATGAGCTCGTCGCGCCCGGTCCGGCCGCGGATGCCGAGGTCGGTGCCCTCGGGGAGTTCCTCGTGGAGCCCGACGGCGCCGTGATCCGGGCGCAGCTCATCGGCGAGCTCGCGCGCCGCATCCGGGGACGCATGCTCGATGAGACGATCGCGTGGATCACGACGGATGCCGCGCCGGACACCCCGTTCGGCCAGGCGTTCCGGGTGCGGGAGGAGCTGCCGTTCGACGAGCGGAAGCTGAAGCGGATGCTGCGGGAGCGCGGGATCGGCACCCTGGAGATCAAGAAACGCGGGGTCGATGTCGACCCCGCGTCCCTGCGCACCCGGCTCGGGCTGCGCGGCTCGGAGGCCGCGACCCTCGTGCTGACGAGGATCGCCGGCAGACGCACGGCGATCCTCGTCGACAGGGTGTGATGACGCCGCGGGAGCCCGACCGCTGGTCGGGCCGCCCGGGCGCGGCGCTCAGTTGTAGTAGTAGCCGCCGGAGTTCAGCAGTGCGAAGTAGGCGACGATGGCGATGATCCCGAGGAGGCCGAAGATCAGGCTGAGCCCGATCGCGACGAAGCCCGTGATGCGGCCCGTGAGCGACATCCACTTGGGGGCCCCGGGCTCCTTCTTCTTCGCCTGGAAGCCGAGGATCACCGCGACGATACCCGGGATGAGGCCGAAGCCGTAGACGAAGGCGAAGATTACCCCGACGATGCCGAGGATGAAGGACACGATGCTCAGGGTCTGCTTGACCGGCGCGCCGGCCGGGGCGTAGCCGGCGGCGGGCGCGGCAGCGGGAGCCGCGTAGGGGTTGGCGGCCGGGGCGGCGGGCGCGGCGGGGGGCACGACCGGCTCGGCGACGGGGGCCGCGGGGGCCTCCGGAACGACGGGCGCCGCCTCCGGGACGACGGGCGCCGCCTCGGGCACGACGGATGCCGCGTCGGTGGCGGGCGTCGGCTCCTCGGGAGCGGCGGGGGTGGTGGGATCGGTCATGTCCGAACTCCTTCGACTGGGGGACTGCGCCCCATGCTCCCAGCGGGCTGGGAACGTGTCAACGCGCCGCGGCGTCAGTAGGAGGAGTACGAGGAGCCCCAGATGCCGAGGCCCGCGAACACGAAGACCATGAACAGGATGTACAGCACCATGAACCCGACCATGACGTAGCCGACGATGACGCCGGCGATCGCCATCCCGCGTCCCCCCTCGCCCGTGCGCTTGATCTGACTGAGCGCGATGTGCCCCGTGATGACGCCGCCGATCGCCGTGATCCAGGTGAGGAGGCCGACGAGCGAGAGCACGAGCGACACGATCGCGAGCGGGTTCGTGCGCGGCGCGTAGGCGTAGGCGGCGCCCGCCGTCGTGTACGGGGTGTAGGCGGCGGGAGGCGGCGCGGTCGGCACCGGCTGGTAGGGGCTCGCCGCGGATGCGGTGGCCGGGTCGACGGCGCCGTACGGTGCCGCGGGCGCGGCGGATGCGGGGGCCAGATACGGGTTCGCGGGCGCGAGGTACGGGTTCTGCGGCGCGGCGTAGGGGTTCGCGGGTGCCGCCCCCGTGGGCGGCTCGGGCGCGGCGTACGGGTTCACCGGCTCGGGCGGGGACGGGTTGGTGGTGTCGGACATGAAGCTCCCTCGGACGTCTCCGTCATGGTGTCAGCAGCCGCCCGCGACGGCAAGCCGAACCCCCTCAGGCCTGGATGCGGGTGACGGGCAGCGTCGAATCGGCTCCGACGTCGAGGCTCGAGGGCGCGTGCCCCGCGGCGATGAGCTGCGCGGCGATCGAGGCGATCATGGCGCCGTTGTCGGTGCACAGCGAGAGCGGCGGCACCCGCAGCGCGACGCCCGCCTCCGCGCACCGCAGCGCCGCGACCTCCCGCAGGCGCCGGTTGGCGACCACCCCGCCGCCGAGCAGCAGCCGGGGCACGCCCAGGTCGCGGCAGGCGGCGAGCGCCTTGGTGAGCAGCACGTCGACGACCGCCTCGCGGAAACCGGCCGCGACATCCGCCACCGGCACGGGCCCACCTGCGGCACGGGCGGCCTCCACGTGGCGTGCGACGGCGGTCTTGAGTCCCGAGAACGAGAAGTCGTAGCGGTGCCGTTCGAGATCCTTCGGCGCCGTGAGCCCGCGCGGGAAGCGGATGGCGTCGGGGTCGCCGGTGGCCGCGGCCCGGTCGATCTCGGGCCCTCCCGGGTACGGGAGCCCGAGCAGGCGGGCGACCTTGTCGAACGCCTCCCCCGCGGCGTCGTCGATCGTCTCGCCGAGCAGCTCGACGTCCGAGACGAGGTCGCGCACGAGCAGCAGCGAGGTGTGACCGCCGGAGACGAGGAGGGCGATCGTGGGCAGCTCGAGCCCGCCGCCGCCGAGGAGCGGCTCGTGCTGCAGGAGATCGGCGCCCACGTGGCCCACGAGGTGGTTCACGGCGTAGAAGGGCTTGCCCGTGGCGACGGCGAGCGCCTTCGCCGCACCGACCCCGACCATGAGGGCGCCCGCGAGTCCGGGGCCGCTCGTGACGGCGATCGCGTCGAGCTCGTCGAGGCCGACGCCTGCGGTGCGCAGCGCCTCCTCGATCGCCGGGGTGAGGGCCTCGAGGTGCGCCCGCGCGGCGATCTCGGGCACGACGCCGCCGTAGCGGGCGTGCTCGTCCATCGAGCTCGCGATGACGTTGGCGAGCAGTTCCGTGCCGCGCACGATGCCGACGCCGGTCTCGTCGCAGCTCGTCTCGATGCCGAGGACGAGTGCGCGGGCGGGCGCACCCCCCGGAGAATCGTGCGAGATGGTCGTCACGAGGCTCCTTGGTGACCATTCGGCACGATTCTCCGCATCACGACCGCGTCGATCCCGTCGGGCTGGTAGTAGGCGGGGCGCACGGCGATGCGCGCGAAGCCGCGGCTCGCGTAGAGCGCCTCGGCGCCGGGGTTGTCGGCCCGCACCTCGAGGAACACCTCGTCGGCGCCGCGCGCGGCCGCCTCGGTCAGCAGCGCGTCGAGGAGGGCCGCCCCGATCCCCCGCCGACGAGCGGATGCGGCGACCGCGATGGTCTGCACGTCGCCCTGCCCCCCGCCGCGCGGGGCGAGCAGGCCGGCGTAGCCGATCACGGCATCCGCGTCGTCGACGGCCACGAGGTAGTGGGTGTGCTCGCCGGCGAGCTCGGCGGCCAGCAGCTCGCGCGACCACGCGTCGCTCGGGAAGGTCGCCTGCTCGAGCGCATCGATCGCGTCGAGGTCGGATGCCGCCACGCGCCGCAGCGTCCACGTCCCGCTCACGGGGGACCGACGGCCGAGACGGCCGTCGGCGCTGGCGTCGCGGCGAAGGCCAGAAATGGCCTTCGCTCCCAGCTCCAGCGCGCGCTTGGGCGCCGACAGCGTCACGTCGGGGGCGCGCAGGTAGACGGGCTCGGCCGGGCCGGTCTCGAGGCCCGCGTCGCGACGGGCGAGCGCGAGCAGGCCGAGCCGCCCGGCGTCGATCGTCGCAGCATCCACGCGCACGTAACCGGCGACGGAGGTGACGGTGTCGAACTCCGCGACGGGCGTGAGCGCGGGACCCTCGATGCGCACCGGAAGCCCGTCGGATGCGGGGGCCGCGTACCGCGACCAGGCGAGCTCGCGGCGGCGCGCATCCGTCACGACGAGCACCGGTTCGCTGCGCCCGTAGGCCGCCGCGTCGTGCGACACGACCGGCAGAACGGGCCGGCCGATGCCGAGGGCGAAGGCACGCGCCGCGGCGATCCCGACGCGGAGGCCCGTGAAGGGGCCGGGCCCCATCCCGACCGCGACGCCCTCGAGCTCGGCGGGGACGATGCCCGCCTCGTCGAGCACCTCCTGGATGAAGCGCCCGATCAGCTCGGCGTGGCCGCGCGTGTCGGCGCTCGTGCGCTCGGCACGCGTACCCGTGCGGCCGACGACGGCGACGCTCGTCCCGGTCGAGGTGTCGATCGCGAGCAGCACCGCACCAGCCTAGATCGCGACGCCCTCCCACCGGGGCCCGTGGGGGGCGAGACGCACGTGACGGGGGGCGTCGTCGGCGGCGGGGTCGCCGCCGAGCGGCCGCACGATGTCGAGCTCGAGCCACGAGTCGACGACCCCGTCGAGCTTGCCGGCCCCCCATTCGACGACCGTGATCGACCCCGCCAGGTCCAGGTCGAGGTCGTCGACCTCGGCCGCGGTCGCGAGCCGGTACGCGTCGACGTGCACGAGCGGGACCCCGGATGCGGTGGGGTGCGTGCGCGCGAGCACGAATGTCGGGCTCGTCACCCGCTCGCGCGCCCCGAGCGCGGTGCCCAGACCGCGCGTGAGGGTGGTCTTGCCCGCGCCCAGCTCGCCGTTCAGCAGCACGAGGTCGCCCGCACGCAGCACGGAGGCGAGCCGGGCGCCGAGCGCCTCCATGGCCTCCGCATCCGGCACGACGAGGTCGAGGGGGTCGCTCACACCGCCACCCGGGCGACGCGCGGCCCGACGCGCGTGACGATCTCGTAGCCGATCGTGTCCGCGGCGTGCGCCCAGTCGTCGGCGCCGGGCGCCCCGGTGGACGGGTCGCCCCACACGACGACCTCGTCTCCCACCCGCACCTCGGCGTCGCCGACGTCGACGACGAACTGGTCCATCGCGATCCGCCCCACCTGCGGATGCCGCAGGCCGCCGATCGCGACCTCGGCGCGCCCCGAGGCGTGGCGCGGGATGCCGTCGGCGTAGCCGAGCGGGACGAGCGCGAGCGTGGTCTCGCCGGCCGTGCGATGCCGGTAGCCGTAGGAGACGCCAGTGCCCTCGGGGACGCGCCGCACGGCGGCGACCTCGGTCACGAGCTCCATGACGGGGCGCAGCCCGAGCCCGGCCGGGTCGACCGCGGGATCCGGCGCGAGGCCGTAGCTCGCGATGCCGACCCGCACGAGGTCGAAGCGCGCGTCGGGCATCGTGAGGGCCGCCAGGCTCGCGGCGAGGTGCCGCAGCTCGGGGTCGAGGCCGGCAGCGCGCGCCGCGGCCACGGCATTCGCGAACGCCGCACGCTGCGTCTCGTCGTCGTCAGGCGAGGCGCCCGAGAGGTGGCTCATGAGCCCGCACACCCGCAGCCGGCCCGCGCGCTCGAGCTCGGCGGCGCGAGCGAACAGCTCCGGCTGCTCGCCCGGCGCGATGCCGTTGCGACTGAGACCGGTGTCGAGCTTGAGGTGCACGGATGCACCTGCCGCGGCCGCCGCCTCGAGCTGGGCGCGCGTGGAGACCCCCACGTCGACCCCGGCGTCGACGGCGCCGCGGAAGTCGGGGTCCGCGGTGTGCAGCCAGGCGAGCAGCGGGGCGCGGATGCCGGCCTCGCGCAGGGCGAGCGCCTCGCCGAGGTCGGCGACGCCGAGCCAGTCCGCACCCGCGTCGACGGCCGCGCGGGCCACCGGGACCGCGCCGTGTCCGTAGGCGTCTGCCTTGACGACGGTCATGAGCTGGGCGGGCGCCACGGTGCGCCGCAGCGTCTCGACGTTCGCGGCGAGCGCGTCGAGACGGATGCGGGCCTCGCGCCGCGGCGCGGTCACGGCAGGCGCTCCGCGACGACCGTCGCGACCGCGACGCCGGCGTCGTGGCTCATCGACACGTGGAGCGCCCCGATCCCCCGTCGCGCGAGCAGGGCCCCGAGCGGCCCCTCGACGACGAACGAGGGGTTGCCGGTCGCATCGGAGGCGATCTCCATGTCGACCCAGCGCACGTCCTCCGCGTCGCCGAGCGCCTTGACGAGGGCCTCCTTCGCGGCGAAACGGGCCGCGAGGGAGCGCAGCGGCAGCGACCGTTCGCTCTCGGCGAACAGGCGCTCACGCAGGCGCGGCGTACGCGACACCGCGCGCTCGAACCGGGCCAGATCGACCACGTCGACGCCCAATCCGACGATCACGCTCACTCCACCGTGACGGACTTCGCCAGGTTGCGCGGCTGATCGACGTCGAGGCCCTTCGCGGTGGCGAGTTCCATGCCGAAGACGTGCAGCGGCACGACCGCCAGCAGCGGCTCGAAGAGCGGCGCGGCGAGCGGGATGCGGATGACCTCGTCGGCGTACGGCACCACGGCGACGTCGCCGAGCTCCGCGATCGCGATGACGCGCGCACCGCGTGCGCGGATCTCCTGGATGTTCGAGACGACCTTCTTGTGCAGCGACGACGGATCGCGCGGGCTCGGCACCACGACGAACACGATCTGCCCGGGCTCGATGAGCGCGATGGGCCCGTGCTTCAGCTCGCCCGCGGCGAAGCCCTCGGCGTGGATGTAGGCGAGCTCCTTGAGCTTGAGCGCGCCCTCGAGCGCCACCGGGTAGCCGACGTGACGGCCGAGGAAGAGCACCGACTGGGTGTCGCTCATCCAGTGGGCGAGCTCGGCGATGCGCCCAGACGCCGACTCGACGACCGTCTGGATCTTGCCCGGCACCGCCTCGAGCTCCGCGATCTGGGCGGCGACGCCGTCCGCGTCGAGCGTGCCGCGCAGCGAGGCGAGGTGCAGCCCCAGCAGGTACAGCGCCGTCACCTGGGCCACGAACGCCTTCGTCGACGCGACCGCGACCTCCGGGCCCGCATGCGTGTAGAGCACGGCATCCGACTCGCGCGGGATCGTCGCGCCCTGGGTGTTGCAGATCGAGAGGGTGCGCGCGCCCTGCTCGCGGGCGTAGCGCACCGCCATGAGGGTGTCCATCGTCTCGCCCGACTGGCTCACCGACACGACGAGCGTGTGCTCGTCGAGCACCGGGTCGCGGTAGCGGAACTCGTGGGAGAGCTCGACGTCGACCGGGATGCGCGCCCACGCCTCGATCGCGTACTTGCCGACGAGACCCGCGTAAGCGGCCGTCCCGCAGCCGAGCACGAGCACCCGGTTGACGCCCGCGAGCGCATCGGCGACGCCGTCGAGCTCCGAGAGGGTGATCGCGCCCTCGTGCACGCGCCCGCGCAGGGTGTTGGCGACGGCCTCCGGCTCCTCGGCGATCTCCTTCTTCATGAAGCTCGGCCAGCCGCCCTTCTCCGCGGCGGAGGCGTCCCAGGCGACCTCGAACTCGGTCGCCTCGACGGGTGTGCCGGCGAAGTCGATCACCTCGACCGAGTCGGGGCGGATCGTGACGATCTGGTCCTGGCCGATCTCCATCGCGCGACGGGTGTGCTCGACGAACGCCGCGACATCCGACCCCAGGAAGTTCTCGCCCTCCCCGAGGCCGATCACGAGCGGCGAGCTGCGCCGCGCGCCCACCACGACCCCCGGCGCGTCGGAGTGCACGGCCAGCAGGGTGAAGGCGCCGTCGAGACGCCCCACGGTGCGGCGCATCGCCTCGGTGAGATCGCCCGCCTCGTGGAACGCGCGACCCACGAGCAGCGCGGCGACCTCGGTGTCGGTCTCCGACTCGAAGGTCTCGCCCTGCGCGGTGAGCTCGGCCTTCAGCTCGGCGAAGTTCTCGATGATGCCGTTGTGGATGAGGGCCAGGCGACCGCCGTCGCCGAAGTGCGGATGCGCGTTGACGTCGGTGGGGCCGCCGTGCGTCGCCCAGCGGGTGTGGCCGATGCCCGTGCGGCCGTCGAGGAGCGGACGCTCGGCGAGGTCGTCGACCAGCACACCGAGCTTGCCGGCGCGCTTGCGCGCCCCCAGCTCGCCCGAGGGCGCGAGCACCGCGACGCCCGCGGAATCGTAGCCGCGGTACTCCAGCCGCTTGAGCCCGCCGAGGAGCACCTCGAGGCTGCTGCCCGGGCCCACGTATCCCACGATTCCGCACATGGAGTCGATCCTAGGCGACCCGGACCGTGCGGTTCCCGACCGCACCCGGACGAGGGTATTCCCCGGTCAGAAGGCGACTGCTAGCGTTCCTGCAACCCGAAACCGAATACCGACGCCCGCCGCGGACCCGAAACCGCGACGAGCTGCTTACCCGAAAGGTCGCCGCACGATGCGAACGACTCGTGCCGCGCTGCCCGCTGTCGTCTCGGCGGCGCTGCTCGGCATCCTCCTGACACCCGCGCCCGCATTCGCCGCGGGCGGCACGGTGTACGTCGACGACGACTGGGCGGGGGCGACAGCCGGCTCCGACCCCGATGGCGCCGGCCCCGCCACCTCCTTCGGCACCGACGCCTTCGCGACGGTCACGGACGCCGTCGCGGCCGCCCCCGACCGCATCGAGCTCGCGAGCGGCGACTACGTCGGCCAGCTCGTGATCCCCACCGACGTCGCGATCGTCGGCGCGGGCCAGGGCTCCACCTTCCTCACCGCGCCGCCGACGCCCGCCGGCTACACGACCTTCTGGGGGCAGAACGGCATCGTCGTGGTCGACGGGGCGGACGTCGTGCTCTCCGGCGTGACCATCCGCGGACCGCAGAACGGGGTGCCGTTCATGGTGGGGGCGCTCGTGGGCGGGGGCGGCTCGCTCGAGCTCAGCGCTTCGACGGTGCGCGGCATCCGGGACGACCCGTTCAGCGGCGCGCAGCGCGGCGTGGGCGTCGTCGCCGGCATCAGCGGGGGGTCGACCACGGGTTCCGTCACGCTGCGCGATGTGCTCATCACCGACTTCCAGAAGCTCGGGGTGGTGATCCGGCAGAACTCCTCCGCGCTCATCGAGGACACCGTCATCGAGGGCCGGGGAGCGCAGTGCATCAACGCCGCGAACGGCATCCAGCTGCAGGGCACCGCCACCGTGCGGCGCACGCGCGTGAGCGACAACCGCTACGCGGACGCGCCGAGCACGCCCGGATGCTCCGGCGGTCTCGCCGAGGCGGTCGGCATCCGCGTCTCCTGGCCGACGGGGCCGGTGCTCCTGGAGGACAACGTCATCACGGGGACGGAGGTGGCGTTCTCGCTGTCGTCCGACCCCGGCCCCGGGCCCGTGCTCACCATCCGCCGGAACCAGGTGGTCGGCCTCGAGGATGACCCGATCGGCAACCCGCTCGGCGACGCCTCCTGGGGCATCGTCTCCGACTGGGCCCGCGACGGGGGCGAGTTCCTCGACAACACCATCAGCCGCACGCGCTACGGCCTGCTGCTGAACGGCGCAGCGGAGATCGTGAGCGGCAACTCGCTGCGCGGCAACGCGACCGGCGCGCAGCTGTACGCCACCCCCGCCCGCTTCGCGGCGAACACCATCGTCGGCAACACCGTCGGCGTCGAGGGGGCCGCGGTCACGAGCGGCGGACCCAACTGGTGGGGATGCGACGACGGACCCGGCGCACCCGGCTGCGACACCGCGACCCCCGACTACACGGAGGCCGACTGGCTCGTGCTCCGCCTCGAGCTGCCCGCCTGCACCGTCACGGCCGGGCAGACGATCCCCGCGCAGGCGACTTTGACGACGACCGCGAGCGGAGTCGAGTACACCGACGACACCGTGCCGTCGACCACCGTCAGCTTCACCGGCGATGCCCGCGTATCCCCCACCCCCGCCGGCGGCGTGACGACCGACGGCAGGCTGGCGGTGCTGCTCCGCGGCCTGCAGGCGGGGTCCGCGCAGGCCGAGGCGCACGCCGACAACGGGATCGCCACCGTTCCCGGGCCGGCCTGCGCCGCGTTCACGGTGCTCGCCGCGGCGCCCCTCCTGCCCGACACGGGGGCGGACACCGCGGGCGCCCCGTGGGCGCTCGGCACCGTCGTCGCCGGCATCGCCCTCGTGATCGCGGCGGGACTCATCCGCGCGCGCGACCGCCGCCTGCGGCGGGACTACGCTCGGGGGGATGGCTGAGAACGGCGAGCGTCACGCTCCGGCGACCCCGTTCCTCGAGCTCGACCGCGCCGCCTGGGCCGCCCTCGCCCCCACGACCGCGCATCCGCTGACCGAGGAGGAGCTCCTCCGGCTGCGCGGGCTCGGCGACGCGCTCGACCTGCGCGAGGTCGCCGAGGTCTACGTGCCGCTCAGCCGCCTGCTCAACCTCTACGCCGCCGGGGCGAAGGCCCTGCATCGCTCGACACGTGAGTTCCTCGGTCAGGACGAGCCCCCGACCCCCTTCGTCATCGGCGTCGCCGGGTCGGTCGCGGTCGGCAAGTCGACCACCGCCCGCCTGCTGCGCGAGCTGCTCGCCCGCTGGGACGACACCCCGCGCGTCGAGCTCGTCACGACCGACGGCTTCCTGCTGCCGAACGCCGAGCTGGAGCGGCGCGGGCTCATGGACCGCAAGGGGTTCCCCGAGAGCTACGACCGGCGCGCGCTGCTGCGCTTCGTGAGCCGCGTCAAGAGCGGCGTCGAGGAGGTGCGCGCCCCCGTGTACTCGCACCTCGTCTACGACATCGTGCCCGACGCGGAGATCGTCGTGCGCCGCCCCGACATCCTCATCGTCGAGGGACTCAACGTGCTCCAGCCACCCGCGCCGGGCGCGCGCCTCGCCGTCAGCGACCTCTTCGACTTCACGGTCTACGTGGACGCCCGCACGGCCGACATCGAACGCTGGTACGTCGAGCGCTTCCTGCGGCTCCAGCGCGGCGCGTTCTCCGACCCGCGCTCCTACTTCCACCGCTACGCGAGCCTCAGCGAGGAGGACGCCGTCGCGCGGGCCCGCTCCATCTGGGCCGGGATCAACGGCCCCAACCTCGAGCAGAACATCGCGCCCACCCGCGCGCGCGCCTCGCTCGTGCTGCGGAAGGCATCCGACCACACCGTGTCGAACGTGCTGATCAGGAAGGTGTGATCGGCTCCAGCACGAACACCGGGATGAGGCGGTCGGTCTTGGTCTGGTAGCCCGCGTAGTCGGGCCACACCGCGTTGGCGCGCTCCCACCACACGGCTCGCTCGTCGCCCGACACCTCGCGGGCGAGGTAGTCGCGTTTGACGTCGCCGTCCTGCAGCTCGACGTGCGGGTTCGCGACCAGGTTGTGGTACCAGCTCGGATGCTGCGGGGCGCCGCCCTTCGACGCGACGACCGCGTAGACGCCGTCATGCTCGACGCGCATGAGCGCGTTCTTGCGCAGCTTGCCGCTCTTCGCCCCCACCGAGGTGAGCACGATGATCGGCTTCCCGCGCATCTCGTTGGCCTCGGAGCCGCCGGACGCCTCGAAGGCCTCCGCCTGCTTCCGCGCCCACTCCGAGGTGCTCGGCTCGTATTCCCCTGTCAGCGGCATCCGCCCATCCCTTCCCTTTGTGCTCAGAAATGCAGGACGCCCACCCGGGCGAGCCCCGGAATCCGGGACACCCCCCGCGGTGCGGCGAGGATCTCCTGCATTTCTGGGGTTCGGAGTCAGGACAACGCCAGGCGCTCGCGCACGATTCCCGCGAGCTCCTCCGCGATGCGCTCCGCCTCCGCCTGCTCGCGCGCCTCGACCATCACCCGCACGAGCGGCTCGGTACCGGAGGGGCGCAGCAGCACGCGGCCGTCGTCGCCGAGGGCCTCCTCGTGGTGGCGCACGGCATCCGCGACGACCTCGTCGTCGTGCAGCGCGTGGTGGTCGACCCCGCGCACGTTGACGAGCACCTGCGGGTACACGGTCATGACGGAGGCGAGCTCGGCGATCGACTTGCCGGTGCGGGCCATCTCGGCCGCGAGCTGGAGCCCCGTGAGGATGCCGTCGCCGGTCGTCGCGTACTCGCTGAAGATGATGTGGCCCGACTGCTCCCCGCCGAGCGAGAGCCCGTGCTCGCCCATCGCCTCGAGCACGTAGCGGTCGCCGACCGCCGTCTGCACGAGACGGATGCCGTGCTCGGCCATCGCGACGCGCAGCCCCAGGTTGCTCATGGTCGTGACCGCGAGCGTGTCATGAGCGAGGTGACCGCGACGCTTGAGGGAGATCGCGAGGATCGCCATGATCTGGTCGCCGTCGATGACGTTGCCCTCGGCGTCGACCGCGAGGCAGCGGTCCGCGTCGCCGTCGTGTGCGATGCCGAGGTCGGCACCCGTCAGCCGCACGGTCGCCTGCAGCTTCTCGAGATGGGTCGACCCGACGCCGTCGTTGATGTTGAGCCCATCCGGGTCGGCGCCGACGACGGTGACGTGGGCGCCGGCATCCGCGAAGACCTGCGGCGAGACGCCGGCAGCGGCGCCGTTGGCGGCGTCGATGACGACCTTCAGTCCGTCGAGGCGCACGTCCATGGCGCCGAGCAGGTGCAGCAGGTAGCGGTCCTCGGCGTCCGCGAAGCGGCGGATGCGGCCGACGCCGGCCCCGGTCGGCGCGAGCTTCGGCTGGGCGAGCGCGGCCTCGATGCGGTCCTCGACCTCGTCGGGGAGCTTCACCCCGCCGATCGCGAAGAACTTGATGCCGTTGTCGGGCGCCGGGTTGTGGGACGCGGACACCATGACGCCGAAGTCCGCATCCACATCGCCGACGAGGAACGCGGCGGCCGGCGTGGGGATGACCCCCGCGTCGAGCACGTCGATGCCCGAGCTGGCGAGACCCGCGGCGACCGCGGCGGCGATGAACTCGCCGGAGACCCGCGGATCGCGGGCGACGACGGCGCGCGGACGGCGACCCTCGCCGCGCACCAGCTCGGCGTGACGGCCGCGGGTGAGCACGGTTGCGGCAGCCTGAGCGAGGCCGAGGGCCAGGTCGGCGGTGATCACCTCACCGTTCGCCAGCCCCCGGACCCCGTCGGTACCGAAGAGACGCGGCATGCGCGAATCCTGCGATGCGCCTTAGCGCTTCGAGAACTGCGACGCCTTGCGGGCCTTCTTGAGACCGGCCTTCTTGCGCTCGATGACTCGGGCGTCGCGCGAGAGGAAGCCAGCCTTCTTGAGGGCCGGGCGGTTGTTCTCGCGGTCGATCTCGTTGAGGGCACGGGCGATCGCGAGGCGCAGGGCGCCCGCCTGGCCGGAGGGGCCGCCGCCGGTGATCTTGGCCTTCACGTCGTAGGAGCCGAGCAGGTCGAGCACCTTGAAGGGGTCGTTGATGAGCTGCTGGTGCAGCTTGTTCGGGAAGTAGTCCTCGAGCGCGCGGCCGTTCACGAGGAACTCGCCCCCGCCGGGGACGAGGCGCACGCGGGCGATGGCCTCCTTGCGGCGGCCCACGGCCGCGCCCGAGACGTTGAGCACGGCGCGCGGCGCGCGGGGGGCCTCGTCAGCGGGGGTCTCGGTCGAGAAGGAGGTGAGCACCTCGTCCGACACGGTGTCTTCGATCTTCGCCATCAGTGATGTCCTTGGAAGTCTCTCGGCGCTTACTGCGCGACCTGGGTGAGGGTGTAGGGCTTGGGCTGCTGCGCGGCGTGCGGGTGCTCCGCGCCGGCGTACACCTTCAGCTTCTTGATCTGGGCGCGACCCAGCGAGTTCTTCGGCAGCATGCCGCGGATGGCCTTCTCGACCGCGCGGGTCGGGTGCTTCTCGAGCAACTCCGAGTAGGTGGTGGCCGAGAGGCCGCCCGGGTAGCCGGAGTGACGGTAGGCCTTCTTCTGCTCGAGCTTCGCACCGGTGAGCGCGACCTTGTCGGCGTTCACGATGATGACGAAGTCGCCCATGTCCATGTGGGGGGCGAAGGTGGCCTTGTGCTTGCCGCGGAGGATCGCGGCGGCGTGGCTGGCGAGACGGCCGAGCACGACGTCGGTGGCGTCGATGACGACCCACTCGCGCTTGATGTCCGCCGGCGTGGGGCTGAACGTACGCGTCATGGAGAGACTCGTTTCTGGTCGGTGATGTTCGTGAATCCCGCTCCGGTGTGCGTTCCGGAGGCGATGCGTCCGGAACCCGACGATGGAGGGCCCAACTGGTCGCCCGCGCGGCGCGCAGACAACCTCAACAGACTAGTCGATGAGGCCCTCGTCCGGCAAACCGCGCTTGGCGCGCGTCTGCTCCGCGCGGGCGGCGAGCTCGGCATCCGGCGGGTAGCCGACCTCGACGAGGGTGAGACCGCGCGCGGGCAACACGACGAACTCGCTCGTGCGCCGCCCCTCGTCGCGGATGCCGGCCGCCCGCTCCGGGACGAAGCGCGCCTCCCCCGCGGCGACGCACGCACCCACGAGGGCCCGCACCATCGAGTGACAGAAGGCGTCGGCGCGCACGTGGGCGATGAGGACGCCGTCCGCGTCGCGGCGCCAGCCGAACTCCTGCAGCGTGCGGATGGTGGTGGCACCCTCGCGGGGGCGGCAGTAGGCGGCGAAGTCGTGGAGGCCGAGCAGCGAGCGTGCGGCGGCGTCCATCGCCTCGCCGTCGAGCGCGGCCGGATGCCAGAGGGTGTAGGCACGCGCGCGGGGGTCGCGCAGGGCGGCGGCATCCGCGATGCGGTACTCGTAGCGACGCCAGATCGCCGAGAAGCGCGCGTCGAAACCCGCGGGTGCCGCGCTCGCGCGGAGCACCTGCACGTCGGCCGCCTGCCCGACGATGCCGTTGATGCGACGGGCGAGCGACTCCGCGCCGCTTGCGCCGGCACCCCGTCCGCGGGGCCGGCGCTCGAGCTGGGCGAGCTGCCCGGGGGCGAGGTCGAGGTGGGCGACCTGCCCGATCGCGTGCACCCCGACATCCGTGCGTCCCGCGACGGTGAGACGGGGCGGCTCCGTCTCGGCGCGGCCGAAGAGGGTCGCGAGGGCGTCCTCGAGCACGCCCTGCACGGTGCGAAGGCCCGGCTGACGCGCCCAGCCGGTGAAGTCGGTGCCGTCGTAGGCCAGGTCGAGCCGGATGCGTGTCGCTGCGTCCGGGGTGCTCACGCCCCGAGTGTAGATGGCCGACGCTCTCCGTCCGCTGGCGAAGACTCAGCGCGGACGGACCCGCGACCTCTTACCCTGGGAGGGCTGCCATGAACACCCGTGCCCCGAAACCCGACGACGCGCCCCCCACGCCGGCGCGCGGCTCGGGCGCGCGCGGAGCGGCGAAGGACGCGGCCGACGCGAAGAAGCCCGCAACCCGCGCGGGGAAGGCGGCGGGCGCCAAGAAGCCCGCCGCCGCGAGCGAGCCGGCTGCGAGCAAGCCCGCCGCCGCGAAGAAGCCGAGCGCGACGCCCGCGGCGAAGAAGCCCTCGCCCGCGACAAGACCCGCGGCGGGCAAGCCTGACCCCACGGCGAAGCCGGCGGACAAGAAGCCGGCCGCAGCGAGCAAGCCGGCGGTAAGCAATCCAGGACCCACGAACAAATCGGCCGCGCGCAAGCCGGCGACCGCGACGAAGCCGGACGCCGCGACGAAGCCCGCGGCGAGGCCCGCGCCGGCGCCGGAGAAGGAGGCCGCGCCTCCTCCCGCCGCCATCGCACCGTCCGTGTCCGCCGACCCGATGCCGTCGGCGCCGGCCGCGCCTCCCGCGCGCACCCACCTCGCGGGACTCGACGGGCTCCGCGCGATCGCCGTCATCGTGGTCGTGCTGTTCCACCTCACGCCCGGAGCCGTCGTCGGCGGCTACCTCGGCGTCGACGTCTTCTTCGTCGTGAGCGGCTTCATCATCACGCGCCTGCTGCTCCTCGAGCACGTCGCCACGGGTCGCATCCGGCTGGGGGCGTTCTGGCTGCGGCGCGCTCGGCGTCTGCTCCCCGCGCTCCTCGTGCTGCTGCTCGCCTGCAGCACCGCGGCGCTGCTCATCGGCGGCGACGTGCTCGTCGGTCTCGGCGGGCAGCTGCTGACGGCGCTGACCTTCTCGAGCAACTGGTACTTCATCGCGAGCGGCTCCGACTACTTCGCGAGCACGGCGCCCGAGCTGTTCCGCAACCTCTGGTCGCTCGCCGTCGAGGAGCAGTTCTACCTGCTGTGGCCGCTCCTGCTGCTGCTCGTGGTGCTGCGCCTGCCGCGGCCCGCGCGGATCGTCGCGCTCGCCCTCGCCACCACCGCATCCGCGCTCGCCATGGGGATGCTGCTCGTGCCCGGCAACCCCACCTCGGTGTACTACGGCACGGGGACGCACGCCTTCGGCCTCACGCTCGGCGCCCTGCTCGCCGTCGCGAGCCGCTGGTGGTCGCCGCGCGCACTCGAGTGGCCGCGCGCCGCGCGCCGCGGCCTCGGCCTCGCGGGCGCGCTCGCCCTCTCGGGGCTGCTCGCCCTCTCGTTCCTCATGCCGGGCGAGGCCGACTGGGCGTACCGGGGCGGCCTGCTCGCGGTCGCGGTGCTCACGGCCGTGCTCATCGCGGCGTTCCTCGTGCCGGGGTCGGCGCTCGCCCGCGGCGTCGACGCGGCGCCGCTGCGCTGGATCGGGCGACGCAGCTACGGCATCTACCTGTGGCACTGGCCGGTGTTCGTGCTGCTGACTGCGGCACTGCCTGCGTGGACCATGGATCCCGCGCTCGCCTGGGCGCTCGGCGGGGTCGCCGCGGCGATCACCGTCGTGGCCGCCGCGCTGAGCTACCGGTTCGTCGAGACGCCGATCCGCCGCGACGGGTTCCGCGCCGCGCTGCGGGCGTGGGCGGCGGGGTGGCGAGCACCACGGCTCGTGACGCTCGGCAGTGCGGCGGCGATCATCCTGCTGCTCGCGGGGATCGCCGGAACCGCCGCCGCCCTCGTGGTGCAGCCGCGGCAGAGCGACGTCGCCGACCGCATCCAGGCGGGCGAGGACGCCATCCGGGAGACCCCGGCGCCGCCGGCCCCCTCCGCCTCACCGACCCCGGACCCCACCGGTCCCCCACCGCAGCTGCAGGGCGACCAGATCACCGCGGTGGGCGACTCCGTGATGCTCGCCGCGGTACCCGAGCTGCAGGAGGCGTTCCCCGGCATCCAGATCGACGCCGTCGTCTCGCGGCAGATGTCCTCCGCGCCCGACATCCTGCGCGCCCTGCGGGACGCGGGCGCCCTCCGCCCCTTCGTCGTCGTCGCGCTCGGCACCAACGGCTCGGTCGGGCAGCAGACGCTCGAGGACATCCGCGATGTCATCGGCCCGGAGCGGGAGCTGGTGCTCGTGACGGCGCAGGCGCCGCGCGGATGGATCCCCGGCGTCAACGAGAAGCTCGGCGCCTTCGCGTGGCAGTACCGCGACGTCGAGCTCGCGGACTGGTACACCGCCATCCAGCCGCACCTCGACGTGCTCGCGCGCGACAAGGTCCACTTCGGCGGCGCGGGCGCCCGCATCTTCACCGCCACCATCCAGGAGGCCCTGACGCGCCTCGCGGCCCTGCCGCCCGTGCGTGACGAGCTGGCCGACGAGTCGCTCCCCCGCCCCGTCTGACCTGCGCCCATCCGGCCTCGGGTCAATCGGCGGGAGCAACCGCGTCATCGGCGGGGGCTGTGGCGGGCGCGGGCGGCATAACGTGTGTGTGGCGGGGGTAGCTTCTCCCGCCGCGTGCACGCTTTTCCGCCCGGTACGCGCGGGCCTCTCCGGCGGCCCAGCCGACGCAGCGGGAACGCGAGAGGCCCCGCTCGGCGTGAGCGGGGCCTCTCGGCGAATGCGGATGCGAGGAGTTACTTCTCCTCGGACTCCTCCGAAGGCGCGTCCTCCGCCGACTCCTCGGCGGGAGCCTCGGCCTCGGTCGAGGCCTCCTCGGCGGCCGTCTCCTCGACGACCTCCTCGGCGGGGGACTCGGTCTCCGTGACCTCGGTCTCCTCCGCGGCCGGCTTCGCCTTCGGGGTCTCGGCGCGGGCAGCCGACTTCTTCGACGACGCCGGCTTCTTCACGACCGGCTCGAGCACGAGCTCGATGACCGCCATGGGGGCGTTGTCGCCCTTGCGGTTGCCGATCTTCGTGATGCGGGTGTAGCCGCCCTCGCGCTCGGCGACGAGCGGCGCGATCTCGGTGAAGAGCTCGTGCACGACGGTCTTGTCGCCGATGACGGACAGCACACGACGACGCGAGTGCAGGTCGCCGCGCTTGGCGAAGGTGATGAGGCGCTCGGCCACGGGACGCAGGCGCTTGGCCTTCGTCTCGGTGGTCGTGATGCTCTTGTGGGTGAACAGGGCCGCGGCGAGGTTCGCGAGCAGCAGGCGCTCGTGCGCCGGACCGCCGCCGAGACGGGGACCCTTGGTGGGCTGGGGCATGATCAGTCGTTCTCCAGGAAATGAATCAGGTCAGGAAGGGCGTTCTCAGACGGTCTCGTCGTCGTATCCGCCGTAGAAGTGCGCGCCGTCGAAGCCGGGCACGCTGTCCTTGAGCGAGAGGCCGAGCTCGACGAGCTTGTCCTTCACCTCGTCCACGGACTTCTGACCGAAGTTGCGGATGTTCATGAGCTGCGTCTCCGAGAGGGCGACGAGCTCGCTGACGGTGTTGATGCCCTCGCGCTTGAGGCAGTTGTACGAGCGCACCGAGAGGTCGAGGTCCTCGATGGGCATCGACAGCTCGCTCGAGAGCACGGCGTCGACCGGGGCCGGCCCGATCTCGATGCCCTCGGCCGCGGTGTTGAGCTCGCGGGCGAGACCGAAGAGCTCGACGAGGGTGCGACCGGCGGATGCGATGGCGTCGCGCGGCGTGATCGCCGGCTTCGTCTCGACGTCGACCACGAGGCGGTCGAAGTCGGTGCGCTCGCCGGCACGGGTGGCCTCGACGCGGTAGGTGACCTTGAGCACGGGCGAGTAGATCGAGTCGACCGGGATCTGGCCGGCCTCGCTGAACTCGCTGCGGTTCTGGGTGGCCGAGACGTAGCCGCGGCCGCGCTCGATGGTGAGCTCGAGGTCGAACTTCGCCTTGTCGTTGAGCGTCGCGATGACGAGGTCCGGGTTGTGGATCTCGACCCCCGCCGGCGCCGAGATGTCGGCGGCGGTCACCTGGCCCGCGCCGGTCTTGCGCAGGTAGGCGGTGATGGGCTCGTCGTGCTCGCTCGAGACGACCAGGTTCTTGATGTTGAGGACGATCTCGACGACGTCCTCCTTGACACCGGGGATGGTGTCGAACTCGTGCTGGATGCCGTCGAGGCGGATGCTCGTGACCGCCGCGCCCGGGATGGACGACAGCAGGGTGCGGCGCAGCGAGTTGCCGAGCGTGTAGCCGAAGCCGGGCTCGAGGGGCTCGATGACGAACGCGGAGCGGAACTCCGAGATGACCTCTTCGGAGAGGGTGGGACGCTGTGCGATGAGCACGTGGTTTCCTTTCGGCGAGGGCGTCCGCCATATGACGCCCACGACAGATGCGGCGGGTGGCTGGGCCGCCGGTGTGTTGAGTTATGAGAGCTTTCCGCTGGTCGAGTAGCCCGCGCAGCGGGCGTATCGAGACCACCTCGCGATGGGTCTCGACACGCCGCTGGAGGCGGCTACTCGACCGGCGGGTGGTTCGAGATCAGACGCGGCGGCGCTTCGGCGGGCGGCATCCGTTGTGCGCCTGCGGCGTCACATCGTTGATGGTGCCGACCTCGAGGCCCGCGGCCTGGAGCGAGCGGATCGCGGTCTCGCGTCCCGAGCCGGGACCCTTGACGAAGACGTCGACCTTCTTCATGCCGTGCTCCTGCGCCTGGCGCGCGGCCGACTCGGCGGCGAGCTGTGCGGCGTAGGGGGTCGACTTGCGCGAGCCCTTGAAGCCGACGGCGCCGGACGAGGCCCAGCTGATGACGGCACCCGAGGGGTCGGTGATGGAGACGATGGTGTTGTTGAACGTCGACTTGATGTGGGCCTGGCCCACGGCGATGTTCTTCTTCTCCTTGCGGCGGGCCTTGCGCGCGCCGGTCTTCGGAGCAGCCATTACTTCTTACCTGCCTTCTTCTTGCCGGCCACGGTGCGCTTCGGGCCCTTGCGAGTGCGTGCGTTGGTCTTGGTGCGCTGACCACGCACGGGCAGGCCGCGGCGGTGGCGCAGACCCTCGTAGGAGCCGATCTCGACCTTGCGGCGGATGTCGGCCTGCACCTCGCGGCGCAGATCTCCCTCGACCTTGTAGTTGCCCTCGATGTGGTCGCGGAGGGCGACAAGCTGGTCGTCGCTCAGATCCTTCACGCGGATGTCACCGGAGATCCCGGTGTCCTTGAGGGTTGCGAGGGCGCGGGTGCGGCCCACGCCGTAGATGTACGTCAGGGCGACCTCGACGCGCTTGTCGCGCGGGATGTCGACGCCGGCGATACGTGCCATGGCGGCTTCTCCTTGTGGAGTCGTTCGGAGGTGTGGAGCGCCGCCGGTGCCCGGGCCTCCGACCCGAGGTGTCCCCTCCGTATGCGGGAGGATCTGGCGGTGCTTCTTGTCTATTGAGTTATCGGAGTGACGCTGCTTCGCGCGGATCGCGTGCGCTCCGCGGAATAAACACAGCCGCGATCAGCGGCGTGAGCAGCGACAGGGCTTTAGCCTTGACGCTGCTTATGCCGCGGGTTGCTCTTGCAGATGACCATCACGCGGCCGTTGCGGCGGATGACCTTGCAGTGGTCGCAGATGGGCTTGACGCTCGGGTTGACCTTCATGTTTCCTTCTCGCTGTCCTCGTACCTGTGCCCCGCGGGGCGCAGGCCGTTACTTTCCGAGCGTCACTTGTAGCGGTAGACGATCCGGCCGCGGGTCAGGTCGTAGGGGCTCAGCTCCACGATCACGCGGTCCTCGGGGAGGATCCGGATGTAGTGCTGACGCATCTTGCCCGAAATGTGGGCGAGAACCTTGTGCCCGTTGCTCAGCTCGACGCGGAACATCGCGTTCGGCAGAGCCTCGAGGACAGATCCCTCGATCTCGATGACGCCGTCTTTCTTGGCCATACCCTCTAAATCGCTATCGGTGACGCTCGGTCATGCGGGTGATTGATTCGGTGCAGACGGCCCGAAGGCACAAGGCACCAAAGATCGATCCTAACCGATTAACCGCGGGCGCGCCAGCCGGCGCGAGGGGGCGTTACTCCTCGTTGACGGCGGAGATGATCGCGAAGAGGGCCGCCGCATCCGGCGCCGCGAGCAGCGCCTGCACGTCGTCGTCGTCCGAGAACAGCACCGCGATGCGTCCCAGGATCTCGAGGTGCTCGTTCTCGCGGCCGGCGATGCCGACCACGAAGCGCACCTCGTCGCCGTCCCAGTCGATCGCGGAGGGGTAGCGGATGACGGCGAGCGCCGTCCGGTGGATGAACTCGCGCCCCTCGTTCGTGCCGTGGGGGATCGCGAGGTAGTTCCCCATCGAGGTCGACACGGTCGCCTCGCGGGCGAGCATCGAGTCGACGTAGCCGGGCCGCACGGCGCCGGCCTCCACGAGGAGGCGTCCGACGTCGCGGATCGCCTCCTCGCGGGTCGGGGTCCGGTCGGCGAGCACCACACGCTCCGGGGTCAGGATGTCGTCGCTCATGGTGTGCTCCTCTCTCGCCGCCGGACCCGTGGGCCTACTGCGCGGCCCCTTCCTTCTGCTCCGCGACCAGCTGCACGACCTCGTCGTACTTCGGGCTGTTCATGAAGTTGTCGACAGAGACGTGGATCGCGTTCGGCGCCTTCTGCCTGGCGCGCTCGGTCAGCTCATTCTGCGTGATGACGAGGTCCTCGTCACCTGTCAGGTTCGCGATCGCCGCGTTCGACACATCCGCGTCGACCCCGGCCTTCTTGAACTTGTTGCGCAGCACGGATGCGCCCATCGCGCTCGACCCCATGCCCGCGTCGCACGCGAACACGACCTTGTGGATGGGACGACCCGCCACCTCGCCGACGGCCAGGCTCGAGGCGAGACCCGAGAGCACCGAGCTCTCCTTGCCCTTGTTCTTCTCGGTCTGCGCGATCGAGGCCGCGAGACGGGCGTCCGCCTCGGCCTCGGAGGCGAGGTCGCGCTTGCGGCTCGCCAGCAGGATGGGCATCGCGATGAGGAACGTCACCGCCGCCGCGAGCACCACCGACAGGACCACGCCGACGTAACTGTCGGGGGCTGTCTGGAAGAGCACCGCGAAGATCGACCCCGGCGCCGCGGGGGCCCGCAGACCCGAGTTGAAGATCACGTTCGTCAGCACGCCGGTTGCACCGCCGCCGATCATCGCGAGGATGAGCAGCGGCTTCGCGAGCACGTACGGGAAGTACACCTCGTGGATGCCGCCGAGGAACTGGATGATGAACGCACCCGGCGCCGTCGCCCGCGCCGCGCCCACCCCGAAGAGGGTGATCGCGATGAGCAGACCCGCGCCCGGGCCGGGGTTCGCCTCGACGAGGAAGAGCAGGCTCTTACCCTGCTCCTCGACCTGCGCCGTGCCGAGCGGCGTGAAGACGCCGTGGTTGATGGCGTTGTTGAGGAACAGCACCTTCGCCGGCTCGACGAGGATCGAGGCGAGCGGGATCAGGTGCGTGGAGATCAGCCAGTTGACCGCGGTGCCGAGCGCGTCGCTGAAGATCTTGATGAGCGGTGCGAGCCCGAAGAACGCGGCGAGCGCCAGCAGGAAGCCCAGGATGCCGGAGGAGAAGTTGTCGACCAGCATCTCGAATCCGGGCTTGATCTTGCCAGCCCAGATCTTGTCGACCTGCTTGAGGATCCAGGCCGACAGCGGACCGCAGATCATCGCGCCGAGGAACATGATGGTGCCCGCCGCGCCGATCACGACGCCCATCGTGACGACCGTGCCGATGACGGCACCGCGGACGCCGTACACCATCCGGCCGCCGGTGTAGCCGATGAGCAGCGGCAGCAGGTAGGTGATCATCGGGCCGACGAGGCCCACCCACACGGTGCCGTCGGGCGTCGTCCCGCCGCCGAGGATGGCGGAGTCCGCCCAACGCCAGGCCTCGACCGGGCTGTTGTTGCCGACCCACCCGTTGTCGATGAACATCGCGGTCACGATGCCCCACGCGATGAAGGCGGCGATGTTGGGCATGATCATGCCCGAGAGGAAGGTTCCGAATCTCTGGACGGCGACGCGGGCTCCCCCGCCCCGCGGTGCCGCCGCCGTTGCTGACGTCGTCGTCATGATGTTGTGCCTCCTGGCTCCGATGCCGGGCTAGCGCCCGGCGGTGATGGTGTCGGCGGCCGCCCGGGCCGCCTCTCGGGCATCGGCGGCCTCATCGGCCGCCAGGGCTGCCTCGGCGATCGCACGCGCATCGTCGAGGGTGTGCCGCGCGAGGGATACGCGGACGTCTGCGAGGGCCGTCGGCGACATCGACAGGCTCGTGACCCCGAGCCCTGTCAGCACGACGGCGAGGAGCGGGTCGGCTGCGGCCTCGCCGCACACGCCCACCGGCTTGCCGAGGGCGGCGCCCGCGGCGCCGACCTCCTTCACGAGCCGCAGCACCGCGGGGTGCCACGGGTCCTGGAGGGCCGCGACCGATCCGAGCTGGCGGTCGGCGGCCATCGTGTACTGCGTCAGATCGTTGGTGCCGATCGACGCGAAGTCGGTGCGCGAGAGCACCCGGTCGGCGATGAGCGCCACCGAGGGGATCTCCACCATCACCCCGGCGGTGCGGATGCCGGCGTCGTGGATGGCGCGCGTGATGAACGCGGTCTCCTCCACGGTCGCGACCATGGGCGCCATGACCCACAGCTCGGCCTCCGTCTGGGCCTGGGCTCCGGCGAGCGCCGTCAGCTGGTCGGCGAGCACGGATGCCGACGCCCGCAGGGCACGCAGCCCCCGCTGGCCGAGGGCCGGGTTCTCCTCCTCACCCGGCGAGAGGAACGCGAGCGGCTTGTCGGCACCCGCGTCGAGCAGGCGCACGACGACACGCTTCCCCGGGAACGCGGCGAGCACCTCGCGGTAGCTCTCCTGCTGGTCGGCGACGCTCGGCGCCGTCGTGAGCCGATCGAGGAAGAGGAACTCCGTGCGGAAGAGCCCGACGCCCTCGGCGCCGAGCCGCACCGCCTCGGCCGCCTCGCCCGGCTTGCCGACGTTGGCGAGCAGCTTCACGGGCGTGCCGTCGGCGAGCGCACCGGGACCGGCGGGTGCGTCGGCGGCCGCCTGGCGGGCGGCGATGCGCGCCTCCGCGTCGGCGAGCTCCGCGGCATCCGGGTCCACCCAGACCCGCCCGCGCTCGGCGTCGACGATGACCTGGGTGCCGTCCGGCAGCCCCTCGACACCCACCGCGCCGACGATCGCGACGATGCCGCGCTGGCGGGCCAGGATCGCGGTGTGCGAGGTCGGACCCCCCTCGCTCGTCACGAACGCGAGCACGCGGTCGAGGTCGAGGACGGCGGTGTCGGCCGGGGCGAGGTCCCGTGCGACCAGCACATAGGGGTGGCCGGGGTCGACGACGAGCTCCGTCGAGCGCCCCTGCAGCGCCGCGACGGCGCGATCCGAGAGGTCGTGCAGGTCGGCGGCGCGCTCCGCGAAGTACTCGCCCGCGTCGGCGAGCAGCGCCGCGAACTCCCCGAACGCATCCGCGACGGCCTTCTCGGCGGTGACGCCCGACCCGAGGTGCCGCTCGACGCTCGCGATCAGCTCCGGATCGTCGGTCATGAGGGCCTGCGCCTCGAGCACATCGCGGGTCGCCTCGTCGGCGCCCGCCGCGCGCTCGCGCAGCTGGGCCGACACGCTCGCGAGCGCCTCCCGCGCGCGCGCCAGCTCGGCATCCGCACCGAGCGCGCTGCGCGCGTCCGTCGGCGCCGCGGCCGTCTGCCGCGACACGTGCAGCACCGGACCGACGACGACACCCGTGCCGACGCCGACCCCGCGCAGCTCGCGGACCTCGATCATCCGGCGGCCTCGTCGTGGTCCGTGGTGAGGAACTCCGACAGCTCGTCGAGCACGCGCTCCGCGTCGTCGCCCTCGACGTTCAGGACGACCTCGTCGCCGTTCTCGAAGCCCGCCGCGATGATCCCCAGGATGCTGGCCGCGTTCACGGCCTTCCCCTCCGGACGCGCGATCGTGACCTGGTGACCGGAGGCCGCCACGGCCTGGGTGAAGAGCTTGGCCGGCCGGGCGTGCAGCCCGTGCCCCGAGGCGATCGTCACAGTGCGTTCCATCAGGAGGTCCTTCCGAGTCCGGTGGCGGCGAGCGCCGCCAGGGTCGTGTCGAGCAGTTCGTCGCCATCCTCCCGCGCCGCGTCCGCCAGCACCACGAACGGCACATCGGCGGCGGCCGCCGCGGCGCCGAGCAGCGCGACCTCCCCGCCCAGATGGGCGCCCGCGATCACGAGGTCGGAGGCACGGATGAGGTCCGGGGCGGCAGCGGCCGACGACGGCACGGGGGTCAGCTCGACGCCCCGGGCCGCGGCTGCGCGGCGCAGACGCTGGGCGACGAAGGTGCTCGACGCTCCCGCGCCGCACACGATGAGCACCCGCATGGCGTTCCGTCTCCGCGTCTCGGCCGCCCGCGGAATCCGCGTCGGCGGCGCTGCCGTCCCGAACCGAGTTCGGGGCCCGCCGGTTCCCTCTCCCGGCGGGCGAGGCCAGTGTGCTCCCGACGGATGCGGCCACGCCAGCCCCACCGCTTCCGCACCCCCGGAAATCTCCGCGGAAGCGCCCCGCGCCCCGGCACCGTTTGCTTGACTGGACGCGCGCGCACGGTCGCGGAGCGGGAGTGTGATGGTCGACAGACACCAGCAGCTCACGGACGCCCTCGCCCAGCACGGAGGCTGGGTGACGGCAGCCGACCTCGCCGCGCGCCTCGGCGTCACCGACCGCAGCATCCGGGGCTACGTCGCGACCCTCAACGCCGCGGGCGAGACACCGCTCATCGAATCGGGGCCGTCCGGCTACCGGCTCGACCGGGCGGAGTGGGCGCGCCGCATCCGCGACGACCAGGGCGACGGCGCATCCACGCCCGCCGCGCGCGTGTCGGCCGTGCTCCGCGCGCTCCTGGACGCGGCCCCCGACTCGGAGGGCGTCGACGTCTACGAGCTCGCCGAGCGCCTGCACGTGAGCGACTCGACCCTCGAATCCGACCTCGCACGCGCCCGCTCCCGGGCCGGCGCGCTGGGCCTCACGATCGTCCGCACCCGCGAGCACGCTCAGCTCGAGGGCCCCGAGACGGCGCGGCGCCGCCTCATCGGGGCGCTCTTCCGCGACGAGGCGACCCGCGGGATGCGCGAGGTCGACCGCATCGAGAGCTGGTTCGCGGCGGGCGACCTCAGCGCCTTCAAGACCGACCTCATCGCGCGCCTCGTCTCCGACGGCTACGAGATCAACGACTACGGCCTCGGCACCGTGCTGCTGCACCTCGCGATCGCCGTCGACCGCACCCAGGGCCGCCACAGCCTCCCCGACCGCACGGGGGGCGACGAGGGCGTCTTCGCCGCCATTCTCGACGAGCTCGTCGCCGACCACTTCGGGGTGCGGCTCCCGCCCGGCGACCTCGACTACCTCGGATTCCTGCTCGGCACCCGCGTGGCCGTCGACCCCGTCGACGCCGGACCCCCGCCCCTCGACGACGAGGACCTCGCCCGGGTGCGCGCCATCGTCGAGAAGGCGGCGCGCGAGTACCTCGTCGACCTCGAGGGCGACGACGACTTCCTCCTCCGGCTCGCCATGCACATCCGCCAGCTGCAGCGGCGTGCGCAGGAGGGATCCTTCTCGCGCAACCCGCTCACGAGGTCCATCAAGTCCGGGTACCCGATGATCTACGAGCTCGCCGTGTACCTCGCGCGCGAGCTGCAGCTCGACTCCGGCATCGCGGTGCCGGAGGACGAGATCGCCTACCTCGCGATGCACCTCGGCGCACGCCTCGAGGAGCAGCGGCAGGCGGAGCAGGCCGTCACCGCGACCATCGTCGCCCCCGCCTACCACCGCCTCCACCTCGAGCTGCTGCGCCGTGTCGAGGCGTCCGTCGGCGCCGAGCTGCGCATCGAGCAGCTCGACACCCGCTCCGACGTCGACTGGGATGCGCTCCCCGGCGACCTCGTCATCTCCGTCATCGACCCGCCCGCCCCGAGCGACCGCATCCTCGTCGTGCACCCGTTCCTCGGCGAGACGGACGCGCAGGCCATCCACACGGCCATCGCCCGCGTGCGCCGGCAACGACGCCGCACCCGCCTCGCCGAGCGGCTCGCCTCCTACTTCGATGAGCGGCTGTTCTTCCGGGAGCTGTACGCACCGGACGCGGAGGGCATGATCCGCACCCTCGGCGCACGCATGGTGGAGGCGGGCGTCGTCGACGAGGCCTACGTGGACGGCGCGATCGAACGCGAGCGCCTCTCCTCGACCGCCTTCACCGACGGGCTCGCCATGCCGCACGCCATGGCGATGACGGCCGAGCGCACCGCGATCGCACTGGTGCTCAACTCGACCTCGATGCCGTGGGGGGATGCGCGGGTCGAGGTGGTGGCGTTCATCGCCTTCAGCGAGTCGGGCCGCGCCTCCTTCCAGGAGGTGTTCGACCAGCTGGTCGAGGTCTTCTCGGACCGCGACAACGTCCGCACCCTCGCCGCCCGTGCCACCGACGTCCCCACCCTGGTCGCCGAGCTCACCCGTCTCATCGACGCCTGACCTCCGCCCTCTCCCCCTCAAGCCGCTTCCCCCGCTCAAGCCGCTTCGCGGGGGTGCCGGGGGTCTTCCGAGCCGCATGCCCCCGCGCGCCTGGACGGCGCGCTCCCGCCAGTCCCGATGCCAGCGTCTCGGAAGACCCCCGGCATCCCCGCTTCGCTCGTGCGAAGGATGCCGCGGCGGACGCCGCTCTCACGCTGCGCCCGTCGCAGAGGCCAGCTCCTGGGATGCGTGATTCCCGCTGAAGAGCGAAGCGGGTGGGCGGGATCGCGTGCGAGACGCTGGCATCGGGACTGGCGGGAGCGCATCGCCGTCAGGCGATACGCGGGGGCATGCGGCTCGCACGCGATCCCGGCCGACCGCGAAGCGGCGTGAGCGGCCCGACCGCGAAGCGGGGCGAGCGGGGTGAGTTAGGCCGAGGTCTCGACGGAGCCGATGCCGGCGTCCGCGAAGGCCGCCCAGATGCGATCGGTGACGTCGTCGACGGCGCCGAGCCCGTCGACCTCGAGGAGGAGCCCCTGCTCGCGGAACATCTCCAGCACCGGCGCGGTCTCGCGCTGGTACACCTCCTGGCGGTGCCGGATGGCCTCCTCGGAGTCGTCGGCGCGGCCCTGCTCGATGGCGCGCTTGCGCAGGCGGCGCACGATCTCGTCCTGGTCGGCGACGAGGCGGAGCACCGCGTCGAGCTTGTGGCCGTGGGAGGCGAGCAGCTCGTCGAGGTAGCGCACCTGGTCGGGCGTGCGGGGGTAACCGTCGAGCAGGAAGCCGGTGGTCGCGTCGGCCTCGGAAAGCCGGTCGGTGACGAGCTCGTTGGTGAGCGAGTCGGGCACGTAGTCGCCGGCGTCGACGATGGCCTTGACGCGCTTGCCGAGCTCGGTCTCGTTCTTGATGTTGGCGCGGAAGATGTCGCCGGTGGAGATGGTGGGGATGCCGAAGTGCTCGGCGATCCGTGCCGCCTGGGTTCCCTTGCCGGCTCCCGGGGGGCCGACGATGAGCAGCCGGACCGTCACCGGAGCAGGCCCTCGTAGTGGCGCTGCTGCAGCTGCGAGTCGATCTGCTTCACGGTCTCGAGTCCGACGCCGACCATGATGAGGATCGAGGTGCCGCCGAACGGGAAGTTCTGGTTGGCGCCGACGAGCACGAGCGCGATGAGCGGCACGAGCGCGATGACGCCGAGGTAGAGCGACCCGGGCAGCGTCACGCGGGTGAGCACGTAGTCGAGGTACTCGGCGGTGGGTCGTCCCGCGCGGATGCCGGGGATGAATCCGCCGTACTTCTTCATGTTGTCAGCGACCTCGTCCGGGTTGAACGTGATGGCGACGTAGAAGTAGGTGAACCCGACGATGAGCAGGAAGTACAGCAGCATGTAGAGCGGGTGGTCGCCGCGCGTGAGGTAGGTGGAGATCCACTGCACCCACGGCTGGGCGACCTCGCCCTGCTTCGGCTGGTTGAACTGCGCGATGAGCGCCGGCAGGTACAGCAGCGAGGAGGCGAAGATGACCGGCACGACGCCCGCCATGTTGACCTTGATCGGGATGTAGGTGTTGTTGCCGCCGTAGGTGCGGCGCCCCACCATGCGCTTCGCGTACTGCACGGGGATGCGCCGCTGGGACTGCTCGACGAAGATGACGGCGAACATGATGACGATGCCGATCGCGATGACGAGCAGCAGGGTCTCGATGTTGTGCTGGGCGGCGATGGCGCCGAGCGAGTTCGGGAAGGCCGCGACGATCGAGGTGAAGATGAGCAGCGACATGCCGTTGCCGACGCCGCGCTCGGTGATGAGCTCGCCCATCCACATGATGACGCCGGTGCCGGCGGTCATGGTGATGACCATGAGCAGGATGCCGTACCAGGTGTCGCCGCCGGGGACGATGAGCTGGGAGCACTCGGCGGTGCCGGTGTTGCCGAAGAGGGCGCCGGAGCGGGCGACGGTGATGAGGGTCGTCGACTGCAGCACGCCGAGGGCGATGGTCAGGTAGCGCGTGTACTGCGTGAGCTTGGCCTGACCCGCCTGGCCCTCCTTGTAGAGGGTGTCGAAGTGCGGGATGACGACGCGCAGCAGCTGCACGATGATCGACGCGGTGATGTACGGCATGATGCCGAGCGCGAAGATCGACAGCTGCAGCAGCGCGCCGCCGGAGAACAGGTTGACGAGGTCGTAGAGACCCGAGGCGCCCGCGTTGCCCGCGAGACATGCCTGGACGTTGCCGAAGTCGACGAAGGGCGCGGGGACGAACGACCCGAGCCGGAACAGGGCGATGATGCCCAGCGTGAACGCGATCTTGCGGCGGAGGTCCGGCGTGCGGAAGATCCGCGCGACGGCACTGAACACGACGCCTCCCGGGTGAGATTCTGAAGCGTGCCGCACCAGGGAGGTGCGGCGAGGAGGTGGCCCCGGGTGGGGCCACCTTCCCGATGGCTACTTGACGGAGCCGCCGGCGGCGACGATCTTCTGCTCCGCAGAGCTCGAGACCTTGTCGACCGCAACGTTCAGCTTAACCGCAATCTCGCCGGTGCCGAGCACCTTGACCTTCTCGTTCTTGCGGACGGCGCCCTTGGCGACGAGGTCGTTGATGGTGACGTCGCCGCCCTTGGGGTAGAGCTCGGCCAGGCGGTCCAGGTTCACGACCTGGTACTCGACCCGGAACGGGTTCTTGAATCCGCGGAGCTTCGGGGCGCGCATGACCTGGTTCAGGTTGCCGCCCTCGAGGCCGACGCGCACCTGGTAGCGGGCCTTGGTGCCCTTGGTGCCGCGTCCCGCGGTCTTTCCCTTGGAGCCCTCACCGCGTCCAACGCGGGTCTTGGCCTTCTTCGCTCCCTCGGCGGGACGGAGGTGGTGGGCCTTGAGCACCTGCGGGCGCGACGCGGGTGCGTCGGCCTTCTTGGCTGCCGGCTTCTTGGCGGCGGGCTTGGCCTCGGCCTTGGGGGCGTCGGCGTCGCTCTTCGCGGCGGCGGCCTTGGGGGCAGCGGCCTTCGCCGGCGCCTTCTTCTCGGCTGCCGGCTTCTCGGCAGCCGCCTTGGGGGCAGCAGCCTTCGAGGCGGCGGCCTTGGGGGCAGCCTTCTCGGCGGCGGGCTTCTTCTCCGCGGCGGCGGCCTTGGGGGCTGCAGCCTTGGCGGGCGCCTTCTTCTCGGTCGTCGCCTTGTCGGCGGCGGCCTTGGGTGCGGTGGCCTTCTTCTCGGCCGGCTTCTTCTCGTCAGCCATTAGTCAATCTCCTCGACCTTCACGAGGTGGGCGACCGTGCGGACGTACCCGCGGTTCGCCGGGGTGTCCTCGCGCACGACGACGTCGCCGATGCGCTTGAGGCCCAGGCTGCGCAGGGTGTCGCGCTGGTTCTGCTTCTCGCTGATAACGGACTTGATCTGGGTCACCTTGAGTCGGGCGGCCATCAGGCACCAACCTTCGCGGTAGCGGCGGCGCGTGCGTCGGCCTCGGCGCGGATGAGGCGCTCCGGCGCGACGTCCTCGAACTCGAGGCCGCGGCGCGCGGCGACCGCGCGGGGCTCCTCGAGCTGCTTGAGAGCGGTCACGGTCGCGTGGACGATGTTGATCGTGTTCGACGAGCCGAGCGACTTCGACAGCACGTCGTGGATGCCGGCGCACTCGAGCACGGCGCGCACGGGACCACCCGCGATGACACCGGTACCGGCGGCGGCGGGACGCAGCAGCACGACACCGGCGGCCGCCTCACCCTGGACGGGGTGGGGGATGGTCGCACCGGCGCGGGGGACGCGGAAGAAGTTCTTCTTCGCCTCCTCGACGCCCTTCGAGATCGCGAGCGGCACCTCGCGCGCCTTGCCGTAGCCGACGCCGACCATGCCGTTGCCGTCGCCCACGACGACGAGCGCCGTGAAGCTGAAGCGACGGCCGCCCTTGACGACCTTCGACACGCGGTTGATGGTCACCACGCGCTCGAGGAACTGGCTGTCCTCACGGCCGCCGCGTGCGCCGCGGTCGTTGCGCGGGTTGCGCTCGCGGCTGCCGCGGCGCTGCTCGCGGGGCTCACCCTGCGACTGCGTGCCCGCGGCGGTCTCCACGACCTGACCCTCGGCGATCTCCTCGGACTGCACGTCCTGGTTCTCCTTGTTCTCGGCGCCCGTGGGCGCCTCGGTGGCGTCGCTCACAGCTCCAGCCCTCCCTCGCGCGCGCCGTCGGCGATCGCCGCGACGCGTCCGGCGTACTTGTTGCCTCCGCGGTCGAACACGACCGCGTCGATGCCGGCCTTCTTGGCGCGCTCGGCGACGAGCTCGCCGACCTTCTTCGCCTTGGCCGTCTTGTCACCGTCGAAGGTGCGCAGCTCGGCCTCGAGCGTCGAGGCCGAGGCCACGGTGTGACCCTTGCTGTCGTCGACGAGCTGCACGAAGACGTGACGGGCCGAACGGGTGACGACGAGACGCGGACGGTCCGCGGTCCCGGCGATGCGCTTGCGCAGACGCGCGTGGCGACGGTTGCGCTGCGCGGACTTGCTGATGCCAGCCATGATCACTTACCACTCTTTCCGGCCTTGCGGCGGACGACCTCACCGGAGTAGCGAACACCCTTGCCCTTGTAGGGCTCGGGCTTGCGCAGCTTCCGGATGTTGGCGGCCACCTCGCCCACGGCCTGCTTGTCGATGCCGCGAACGTGGAGCTTGTTGTTGCCCTCGACCTCGAAGGTGATGCCGGCGGGCGGGTCGACGGTGATGGAGTGCGAGTAGCCGAGCGCGAACTCGACCGAGCTGCCCTTCGACTGAACGCGGTATCCGGTGCCGACGACCTCGAGGCTCTTGGAGTAGCCCTCGGTCACGCCGATGATCTGGTTCGCGATGAGGGTGCGGGTGAGGCCGTGCAGCGAACGCGACTCGCGCTCGTCGTCGGGGCGGGTGACGAGCACCTGCCCGTCCTCCAGCTTGACCTCGATGGGGCTCTTGACGGTGAGCGCGAGCTCGCCCTTGGGGCCCTTGACGGTGACGTCCTGGCCGTCGATCGTCACGGTGACGTTCGCGGGCACGTCGATGGGGAGGCGTCCGATTCGTGACATCTCAGCTCACCACACGTAGGCGAGGACTTCCCCGCCGACGCCCTTCTTGCTCGCCTCGCGGTCCGTGAGGAGCCCCGAGGAGGTGGACAGGATGGCCACGCCGAGGCCGCCCAGCACGTGGGGGATCTCGGTCGACTTCGCGTAGACACGGAGGCCGGGCTTCGAGACGCGCTTGATGCCGGCGATCGACCGCTCGCGATTCGGGCCGTACTTGAGGTCGATCGTGAGCGTCTGGCCGACGCGCGCGTCCTCGACCTTCCAGCCCGCGATGTAGCCCTCGCGCTGCAGGATCTCGGCGATGTGGGTCTTGAGCTTGCTGCTCGGAAGCGAGACCGTGTCGTGGTAGGCGCGGTTCGCGTTGCGCAGACGGGTCAGCATGTCTGCGACCGGATCTGTCATCGTCATTTCGTTGTTTTCCTTATCTCAATCGGTTTCGACACCCGCTAGCTCCTCAAGAGCACGGTCCGGATGCCGACCTGGTTGAAAACCCGCTGGCGGGTTCTTACTCCGCCTTGAACGGGAAGCCGAGCGCGCGGAGCAGAGCCCGGCCCTCGTCATCCGTCTTGGCGGTGGTCACGACCGTGATGTCGAAGCCGCGGACGCGGTCGATCTGGTCCTGGTTGATCTCGTGGAAGATCGACTGCTCCTGCACACCGAAGGTGTAGTTGCCGTTGCCGTCGAACTGCTTCGGGCTGAGGCCGCGGAAGTCGCGGATGCGGGGCAGCGCGAGCGTCAGCAGGCGGTCGAGGAACTCCCACGCGCGGTCGCCGCGGAGCGTCACGTGGGCGCCGATCGGCATGCCCTCGCGCAGCTTGAACTGGGCGATCGACTTGCGGGCCTTGGTGACCTGCGGCTTCTGGCCGGTGATGAGCGTGAGGTCCTTGACGGCGCCGTCGATCACCTTGGAGTCGCGAGCGGCCTCGCCGACACCCGTGTTGACGACGATCTTCACGAGACCGGGGACCTGCATGGGGTTGGCGTAGCCGAACTCCTCGGTCAGGGTCTTCGTGATCTCGTCACGGTACTTCTGCTTGAGGCGGGGCTGGTTCTTGCCAGCCACCGCGGCAGTCGCGTTCGCCATCAGATCTTCTCTCCGGACTTCTTCGCGTAGCGCACGCGAACGGTCTTCTTCACGCCGTCCTTCTCGACGGTCTCCTCACGGAAACCCACGCGGGTCGGCTTCTTGGTCTTCGGGTCGACGAGGGCGACGTTCGACACGTGGATCGGCGCCTCGTGCGTCTCGATGCCACCGGTCTTGGTGCCGCGCTGGGTCTGGCCCACGCGCACGTGCTTCGTGACGTAGTTGACGCCCTCGACGACGACGCGGTCCTGGCCCGTGAGCACCTCGATGACGCGACCCTGCTTGCCGCGGTCTCCGCCGCGCGCCTGCGAGGGGCCGCTGATCACCTGGACCAGGTCGCCCTTCTTGATGTTCGCCATGACTAAATGACCTCCGGGGCCAGCGAGATGATCTTCATGAACTTCTTGTCGCGAAGCTCACGGCCGACCGGTCCGAAGATGCGGGTGCCACGGGGGTCCCCGTCGTTCTTCAGGATGACGGCGGCGTTCTCGTCGAACTTGATGTACGAGCCGTCTGCACGACGCGTCTGCTTCTTGGTGCGGACGACGACCGCCTTGACGACGTCGCCCTTCTTCACGTTGCCGCCGGGGATCGCGTCCTTGACCGTGGCGACGATGACGTCACCGAGGCCCGCGTAGCGACGGCCGGAGCCGCCGAGCACGCGGATGGTGAGGAGCTCCTTGGCGCCGGTGTTGTCGGCGACCTTGAGGCGGGATTCCTGCTGGATCATGGGTTACTTCGCCTTCTCCACGATCTCGACGAGACGCCAGCGCTTCGTCGCCGAGAGCGGACGGGTCTCCGAGATGACGACGAGGTCGCCGATGCCGGCCGTGTTCTGCTCGTCGTGGGCCTTGATCTTCGAGCTGCGGCGGATGACCTTGCCGTACAGCGGGTGCTTCACGCGGTCCTCGACCTCGACGACGATGGTCTTGTCCATCTTGTCGCTCGTCACGTAGCCGCGACGCACCTTGCGGTAGCCGCGGGCGTCCGCGTCCTTGACGTCGTGGGCGGCGGACTCGTGTCCGGCCTTCGTCGCCGGCTTCGCGGCGGCCTTCTTGGTCTCAGCCATTACTTGTTCGCCTCCTCAGCGGTCTCCTCGGCGGCCTCGACGGCCTCCGACTTCTTGGTGGACTTCTTCGCGGCCTTCGCCGGCACCTCGACCGGGGCCGGCGTGGCACGGATGCCGAGCTCGCGCTCACGGATGACGGTGTAGATGCGGGCGATGTCGCGCTTCACGGCGCGCAGGCGACCGTGGCTCTCGAGCTGACCGGTGGCGGCCTGGAAGCGCAGGTTGAACAGCTCCTCCTTGGCCTTCTTCAGCTCGTCGACGAGACGCTCGTCCTCGAAGGTGTCGAGCTCGACGGGCGCGAGCTCCTTGGATCCGACGGCCATTACGCGTCTCCCTCCTCGCGCTTGATGATGCGGGCCTTGAGCGGCAGCTTGTGGATGGCGCGGGTGAGCGCGCCACGGGCGAGCTCCTCCGAGACGCCCGCGACCTCGAAGAGGACGCGGCCCGGCTTGACGTTGGCGACCCACCACTCGGGCGAGCCCTTACCGGAGCCCATGCGGGTCTCGGCGGGCTTCTTGGTGAGCGGGCGGTCCGGGTAGATGTTGATCCACACCTTTCCGCCGCGCTTGATGTGACGGGTCATCGCGATACGCGCGGACTCGATCTGGCGGTTGGTCACGTAGGCGGGAGTGAGGGCCTGGATGCCGTACTCGCCGAAGGTGACCTTCGTGCCACCGGTGGCCTGCCCGGAACGACCCGGGTGGTGCTGCTTGCGGTGCTTGACCTTACGGGGGATGAGCATGATTACGCCTCGACTCCTGCGGCGGCCTCGGCCCGGGGGCCACGACGCGCGCCGTCACGACGCTCGGGGCGCGACGACTTCTGGGCCGCCTGCTCGCGAGCGAGTTCCTTGTTGGTGATGTCGCCCTTGTAGATCCAGACCTTCACGCCGATTCGGCCGAAGGTGGTCTTGGCCTCGTAGAAGCCGTAGTCGATGTTCGCGCGGAGCGTGTGCAGGGGCACGCGGCCCTCGCGGTAGAACTCCGAGCGGCTCATCTCCGCGCCGCCGAGGCGGCCCGAGACCTGGATCCGGACGCCCTTGGCGCCGGCGCGCTGGGCACCCTGGAGGCCCTTGCGCATGGCGCGACGGAACGCGACACGGGCGCTGAGCTGCTCCGCGATGCCCTGGGCGACGAGCTGGGCCTCGGCCTCGGGGTTCTTCACCTCGAGGATGTTGAGCTGGATCTGCTTGCCGGTGAGCTTCTCGAGGTCCGAGCGGATGCGCTCCGCCTCGGCGCCGCGGCGGCCGATGACGATGCCGGGACGGGCCGTGTGAATGTCCACGCGGACGCGGTCGCGGGTGCGCTCGATCTCGATCTTGGCGACGCCGGCGCGGTCGAGCTTCGACTTCAGCATCTCGCGGATCTTGACGTCCTCGGCCACGAAGTCGGCGTAGCGCTGACCGGGCTTGGTCGAGTCGGAGAACCAGCGCGACGTGTGGTCGGTGGTGATGCCCAGACGGAAGCCGTAGGGGTTGACCTTCTGGCCCATTACTTACCTGCCTTCTTCGCAGCGGCCGTGCCGGCGAGCACCGGCTCGTCCGGCGTGGCGAGCACGACGGTGATGTGGCTCGTGCGCTTGTTGATGCGGAACGCGCGACCCTGGGCACGCGGCTGGAACCGCTTGAGCGTGGTGCCCTCGTCGACGAACGCGCGGGCCACGACGAGGTCGGACTCGTCGAGGAACGTGTTCGTCGCATCCGCCTTCACGCGGGCGTTCGCGATCGCGGACGCCACGAGCTTGTACACGGGCTCGCTCGCACCCTGGGGCGCGAACTTCAGGATCGCGAGGGCCTCCTCGGCCTGCTTGCCGCGGATGAGGTCCACGACGCGACGGGCCTTCTGAGGCGTCACGCGGATGTGTCGCACGCGGGCGATCGACTCCACCATTTCTCTTCCTCCTCAGTCACCGCGTCAGCGGCGACGACCCTTCTTGTCGTCCTTCTCGTGTCCACGGAAGGTGCGCGTCGGCGCGAACTCGCCGAGCTTGTGACCCACCATGGTCTCGGTCACGAAGACCGGGATGTGCTTGCGTCCGTCGTGGACGGCGATCGTGTGGCCCAGCATGGCCGGGATGATCATCGAGCGACGCGACCACGTCTTGATCACGTTCTTCGAACCGGCCTCGTTCTGAGTCTGGACCTTGCGGAACAGGTGCTCGTCGACGAAGGGGCCCTTCTTGAGACTGCGCGGCATCTTCTACTACCTCTACTTGCGCTTCTTGCCGACGGTGCGACGACGGACGATGAGCTTGTCGCTTTCCTTGTTGGGGCGACGGGTGCGGCCCTCGGGCTGACCCCAGGGGCTGACCGGGTGGCGACCACCGGAGGTCTTGCCCTCACCACCACCGTGCGGGTGGTCGATCGGGTTCATCGCGACACCGCGGACGGTCGGGCGGACGCCCTTCCAGCGCTTGCGGCCGGCCTTGCCCCAGTTGATGTTCGACTGCTCGGCGTTGCCGACCTCGCCGATCGTCGCGCGGCAGCGCAGGTCGACGTTGCGGATCTCGCCCGAGGGGAGACGCAGCTGGGCGTAGGGGCCGTCCTTGGCGACGAGGCGCACCGAGGCGCCGGCCGAGCGGGCGAGCTTGGCGCCCCCACCGGGCTTGAGCTCGATCGCGTGGATGACGGTACCGACCGGGATGTTCTTGAGCGGCAGGTTGTTGCCGGGCTTGATGTCGGCGCCGGGACCCGACTCGACGATGTCGCCTTGGTTCAGCTTGTTCGGCGCGAGGATGTAGCGCTTGGTGCCGTCCACGAAGTGCAGCAGCGCGATGCGCGCCGTGCGGTTCGGGTCGTACTCGATGTGCGCGACCTTGGCGTTGACGCCGTCCTTGTCGTTGCGACGGAAGTCGATGACGCGGTACTGGCGCTTGTGACCGCCGCCGATGTGACGGGTCGTGATGCGACCGGTGTTGTTGCGTCCACCCGTCTTCGGGAGCGGACGGAGCAGCGACTTCTCGGGCGTCGAGCGCGTGATCTCCGCGAAGTCGGCGACCGACGAGCCGCGACGACCCGGGGTCGTCGGCTTGTACTTGCGAATGGCCATGATTTCTTTCCCTGGTCCTTAGCCGACAGCCGTGAAGATGTCGATCGAGCCGGACTTGAGCGTGACGATGGCGCGCTTGGTGTCCTTGCGCTTGCCCATGCCGAACCGGGTGCGGCGGGTCTTGCCGACGCGGTTGATGGTGTTCACCGAGGCGACCTTGACGCCGAAGATCTTCTCGATCGCCAGCTTGATCTCGGTCTTGTTCGAGCGCGGGTCGACGATGAAGGTGTACTTGCCCTCGTCGATGAGCCCGTAGCTCTTCTCGCTCACGACCGGCGCGATGATGATGTCGCGCGGGTCCTTGTTGTAGCCGCTCACTTCGCAGCCTCCTCGGTCTGGGCGCCCTTCGAGGCGATGAACGCATCGAAGGCGGCACGGGTGAAGACGACGTCATCCGACACGACCACGTCGTAGGCGTTCAGCTGGTCGGCGTAGAGCACGTGCACGTAGGAGAGGTTGCGGACGCTCAGGGCGCCGTTCTCGTCTCCGCGGTCGAGCACGACGAGCACGTTCTTGGTGGCGCCGAGCCCGGCGAGCACCTCGGTCGCGGCCTTCGTCGACGGGGCGTCCACCCCGAAGCTCGAGACGACGTGGATGCGCTCACCGCGCGCACGGTCCGAGAGGACGCCGAGCAGAGCCGCGGCGATCATCTTCTTGGGGGTGCGCTGCGAGTAGTCGCGCGGCACCGGGCCGTGCACGACGCCACCACCGGTGTGCTCGGGGGCGCGGATCGAGCCCTGACGGCTGCGACCGGTTCCCTTCTGCTTGAACGGCTTGCGGCCGGCGCCGGAGACCTCACCGCGACCCTTGGTCTTGTGGGTGCCCTGGCGCGCGGCGGCGAGCTGGGCGGTCACGACCTGGTGGATGAGGGGGACGTTGGTCTGCACGTCGAAGATCGCCCCGGGCAGCTCGACCGAGCCGGCCTTCTTGCCCTTCGGGTCGACGACGTCGAGAGTGTTCGCAGCCATGACTACGCTCCCTTCACAGCGTTGCGGACGAAGACGATGCGGCCGCGGGCACCGGGGACGGCGCCCTTGACCAGCAGGAGGCCCTTCTCGAGGTCGACCGAGTGGACCTTGAGGCCCTGGACGGTGACGCGCTCGCCACCCATCCGACCGGCCATGCGCATGCCCTTGAACACGCGGCTGGGGGTGGAGGAGGCGCCGATGGAGCCGGGCTTGCGGTGGTTGCGGTGCGCACCGTGCGAGGCGGAGACGCCCTTGAAGTTGTGGCGCTTCATGACACCCGCGAAGCCCTTGCCCTTGCTCGTGCCGACGACGTCGACGAGCTGGCCGGCCTCGAAGATGTCGACCGCGAGCTCCTGGCCGAGCGTGTACTCGGCGGCGTCGGCGGTGCGGACCTCGGTGAGGTGGCGGCGCGGAGTGACCCCGGCGGCCTCGAAGTGGCCGGCGGCGGGCTTGTTGACCTTGCGGGGGTCGATCTGGCCGTACGCGATCTGGACGGCCTCGTAGCCGTCCTTCTCGACGGTGCGGACCTGGGTCACGACGTTGGGGGTGATCTGGACCACGGTCACGGGCACGAGCTTGTTGTTCTCGTCCCAGACCTGGGTCATACCGAGCTTGGTGCCCAGCAGACCCTTGGTCGTCTTCACAGCAGACATGGGTTTCCTTCTGGCTTCCGGGTTCAGCTCGGGCTAGAGCTTGATCTCGATGTTGACGTCGGCGGGCAGGTCGAGGCGCATGAGCGAGTCGACGGCCTTGGGCGTCGGGTCGATGATGTCGATGAGGCGCTTGTGGGTGCGCTTCTCGAAGTGCTCGCGGCTGTCCTTGTACTTGTGCGGCGAACGGATCACGACGACCACGTTCTTCTCCGTCGGGAGCGGCACAGGGCCGACGACGGTCGCGCCCGCACGGGTCACGGTGTCGACGATCTTGCGCGCCGATGCGTCGAGGCCGGCGTGGTCGTACGACTTCAGCCGGATGCGGATCTTCTGTCCCGCCATGGTCAGCTCTCTTCCTTGTTCCCGTACGGCACCGTCTCGGCCCGCACATCCGCGCACCTCTCGATGCGCACCGCTGTTCTTCTGTCAATCACCGTCTCCCTGAGGGCCGCGGCGCGCGAGCGCACACGTCTCCCCTTCGGGAATCGGGATTCGATTGAAGCTTCGTCCTGCTCCTCGCGGCCCAGCCGCTTCCGATCCTGTTCAGGTCGGGGGCTGTGCACTGCCAGAGGAGTGAGCCGCACACGTGTGCGCGGCGTGTTGAACCATGAAAGTCTGCCACACCGTCGCATTTGCTGCAACCCGGGCGTGTCGCGCGCGCCGGCGCCGTGCCTCCGCTCGGCGATAGTTCCCGTTCCGCGTGTTCGCACCCGTTCCTTCGGCAACAAAAACGCGGAACGGGAGCTATCGCGGAGGTTGTTGGGGGCGATAGGAGGGGAGCGGGCGCAAGCCCAGCGAGAGGAGCCGCAGGCGCAGCTTCTCGCGATCGCGGAGTTCCGCGACACCCCAGCGGGTGAACGCACGGAGCTGAAGACGAACCTCCGCCTCGCGCTCCTTCTCGATGCGAAAGGCCTCGAGGCCGGTACGCCCCTGCGCCTCGGCGATCGCACCGTACTTCCAGAGCCCGTCGGCCTCGGCGCCCGCGCCCGCCTCGGGCCACGCGAAGTCCAACCGACGCACTCCACTGGGCGTGCTCACCGGGAACTGAAGTACGGGCCGCGGGAAGCCGAGCTCGTGGATCGTGGATCTGCTCCACGACTCAAGGGAGGTCTCCGCCTCGCCGTCCGCGAACGCGACGACGCGAGCGGCACGTGCTCGCCCCGGACCCGGCCGGCGCTCGAGTTCAGCCCACAGGTCCTCGCGGCTGACGCCCGCGCGGAGCGCCGCATCCGCCGCACACACAGCGTCGGCGAAGGTGCCTTCGGCTGCGAGATCGATGACGGTACGCGTCGGGCTCGTGACGAGCATCCCGTCGATCTCGACGACCGAGTCATGGAGCGCGCTGCGATGCACGACGACGCCGTTCTTGCTCCGACGCCGCGATTCCCGGCCCTCGGTGATGTGCACGGACCGCGGCCAGTCGTCGGCAACCGGCAGCGCATGCAGCAGCGCCGCCGAGTGATGCGACAGCGTGACGGCGCTTCGCCGCGTGCCCACCACCGCGACCACCCGCCGCAAGTAGGCGGCATCCCGGTCGAGACGTGCGGCATCGGAGCGATGCGCGTACGCACCCCGTCGGATGCGGACGAACTCAGCCCGTCCTGCTGCGCTGCGCAGTTGCTGGTCGGGAACGCCCATCGCACGCATCCGCTTGACGAGTGCGACTCCGTGCTCCTCGGGCAGCTCATCCATCGCGCCAGTCTGCTCGGACGAGTGCACGCGCCCGCACGAGCTGACCCGCTACCGGGAGGACCCCCACCCGTGCGCGCCTGTGTAGGAGATGCCGCGCTCCCGCGATAGTTCCCGTTCCGCGTGTTCGCATCCGTTCCTTCGGCAACAAACGCGCGGAACGGGAACTAGTCAGTCGGGGAGCGGGATCGGACGCTGCCGGAGCCGGCCCCCGGTGGCCGCGAGCCAGCACCCGAGGATGACGAGCGGGAAGCCGATGAGCAGTCCGGCGGTCAGCTGCTCGCCGAGCAGGAGCGCGCCCAGCGCGATCGCGACGACCGGGTTGACGTAGGTGAAAAGCGGCGCCCGGGCGGGCCCCACCTCGTCGATGAGCGCGAAGAAGGCGATGAACGCGACGGCCGTGCAGAGCACCGCGAGCCCCACGAGGGAGACGGCGCTGCGGACGGTCGGCACCTCGTGCTGGGTGAGCAGCGCGAAGGGCAGGTAGAAGAGGCCGACCGCGCCGAGGGCGAGGGTGATCGAGCCGAGGGAAGGCACATCGGAGAGCTTCGTGGCGATGATGAACGGGGCGATGGCGTAGAGCACCGCCACGAGCAGCACCTCGCCCACCGCCACGACCCCGTCGACGCCGTTCACGAGGCCGGGACCGCCCACGATGACGGCGACGCCCGCGAAGCCGACGACGAGCCCCAGGATGCGGAGGGGGCGCAGCACGCTGCGGTCGCCGCGCAGCACCGCGATGATCGCCGCCACGAGCGGCACCGTCGCCACGAGCAGCCCCGTCGTGCCCGAGGGCAGGGTCTGCTCGGCGTGGCCGAGCAGCAGGAACGGCCCGGCCATCTCGATGCCGCCGAACACGAGCACCCAGGGCCATCTCGCGAGCGCCGGCCGCAGCGCCCGGCGGTGCAGGGCGAAGGGCAGCAGGAGCAGCGCACCGCCGAGGGTGCGGCCGGCGACGACCGCGAACGGCGTGAAGGTGTCGACCGCCTCCTTGATGAAGAGGTACGGGATGCCCCACAGCAGCGACATCGCCGCGAACAGCAGCCAGCCCCGTGCGCTCACCCGATCATCCTGGCCCACGGCGCCGACATCCGGGCACCGGGGGGCCGGTCACTCGAACAGCAGCGCCCGCAGCTCCGACTCGACTGAGGCGGTGCGCTCGGGGTCGATCGTGATCCCGTCGCGGTAGAGGTCGAGGATGCGCGGGTCGACGTAGCTGGAGCGCGCCACCGCCGGGGTGTTGCCGAGCAGCTGCGCTGTCGCCCGGATCGCGCCCGCGATCGCGCGGTCCTGCGCCGAGGCCGAGCGCTTGGGCCCGGTGCGCGCGAGGGCGATCGCCGCCGCCGAGGTGCCGTGCAGGGTGCGGAAGTCCTTCGCCGTGAAGTCGCCGCCCGTGCGCGCCCGGATGTCGGCGTTGATGTCCTCCGCGGACAGCGGATGCGGGCCGCCGCCGTCGCGCCAGGCCAGCAGCCGCGCGCGCGGCCCGCGCCGCTTCAGCTGGGCGACGACCGCCGCGAGGTCGGCATCCGGTACCTCGGAGGACCACTCCTGACCGCTCTTGCCGGGGAAGTCGAGGTGCACGATGCGGCGGTCCACCACGGAGGCGTGGGCGCCGAGCAGGGTCGACAGCCCGACCGAGCCGTGCTCGAGCGCGTACCGCTCCGAGCCGACCCGCAGGTGGGCCGCGTCGAGCATCCGGAACGCCGCCGCGAGCACCCGCTCCCGCGGGAGACCGTCGCGGCGGAGGTCGATCGTGACGCCACGACGGGCGGCCGGCAGCGACTCGGCGAGCGCGAGCGCCCGGTCGAACTTGAGGCGGTCGCGCTGCTCGCGCCAGGTGGGGTGGTAGAGGTACTGGCGGCGTCCCGCCGCGTCGATGCCGGTGGCCTGGATGTGGCCGTTGGGGTGCGTGCTGATCCAGACCTCGGTCCACGCCGGCGGGATCGCCAGCTGCGCGATGCGCGCCCGCAGCTCGGCGTCGTCGATCGCCCGGCCGTCGGCATCCTCGTACGAGAAGCCGCGCCCGCGACGCACCCTGCGGATGCCGGGCTCCCCCGAGCGGGTCCGCCGCAGTCGCACCATGCCTCGACTCTGGCCGCCCGCGCGTCGCGTGGCGACCCCCTTGACAGCGCCGGCGGATCGAATGGTGCGGGGGAACGCGAAAGGGCCCGGATCCGACTGGATCCGGGCCCTTCGCTCGAGTAAGCGGACTTACTTGATGATCTTGGTGACCTTGCCGGCGCCCACGGTGCGGCCACCCTCACGGATGGCGAAGCCGAGGCCCTCCTCCATGGCGATCGGCTGGATGAGCTCGACCGTCATGTCGGTGGTGTCGCCGGGCATGACCATCTCGGTGCCCTCGGGCAGCGTGATGACGCCGGTGACGTCGGTGGTGCGGAAGTAGAACTGCGGACGGTAGTTCGCGTAGAACGGGTTGTGACGCCCACCCTCGTCCTTGGAGAGGATGTACGCGGTGCCCTCGAAGTTGGTGTGAGGGGTGACCGAACCCGGCTTCACGACGACCTGGCCGCGCTCGACGTCCTCGCGCTTGGTGCCACGGAGGAGCAGACCACAGTTCTCGCCGGCCCAGGCCTCGTCGAGCTGCTTGTGGAACATCTCGATACCCGTGACCGTGGTCTTCTGCGTCGGGCGGATGCCGACGATCTCGACCTCGGAGTTGATGGCGAGGGTGCCACGCTCGGCGCGGCCGGTGACGACCGTTCCACGACCGGTGATGGTGAAGACGTCCTCGATGGGCATGAGGAACGGCTTGTCCTTGTCGCGCACCGGGTCGGGGATGTTCTCGTCGACGGCCTCCATGAGGTCGAGCACCGACTGCACCCACTTCTCGTCGCCCTCGAGAGCCTTGAGGCCCGAGACGCGCACGACGGGGGCGTTGTCGCCGTCGAAGTCCTGCGAGGAGAGCAGCTCGCGCACCTCGAGCTCGACGAGCTCCAGGATCTCCTCGTCGTCGACCATGTCCGACTTGTTGAGTGCCACGAGCAGGTAGGGCACGCCGACCTGCTTGGCGAGCAGCACGTGCTCGCGCGTCTGGGCCATCGGGCCGTCGGTCGCCGCGACCACGAGGATCGCGCCGTCCATCTGGGCCGCGCCGGTGATCATGTTCTTGATGTAGTCGGCGTGACCGGGGGCGTCGACGTGCGCGTAGTGGCGCTTCGGCGTCTCGTACTCGACGTGCGAGATGTTGATCGTGATGCCGCGCTGACGCTCCTCGGGAGCCGAGTCGATCGAGGCGAAGTCACGCGGGACGTTGACCGACGACGGGTACTTGTCGGCGAGCACCTTCGAGATCGCCGCGGTGAGCGTGGTCTTGCCGTGGTCGACGTGACCGATCGTTCCGATGTTGACGTGCGGCTTGGTCCGCTCGAACTTGGCCTTGGCCACTTGGGGTCCTCCTCAGGACTCTGTTGCAGGCATCCGGATGGTTTTCCGGATGCGGATGCGGGGTTTCGATTTACTTTAGTGGTTGGTCTCGATACGCGCCTGCGGCGCTACTCGACCGACCGGGGGACGATTACTCGCCCTTGCTCTTCTGGACGATCTCGTCCGCCACGGCCTTGGGGACCTCGGCGTAGGAGTCGAACTGCATGGAGTAGACGGCACGCCCGGACGTCTTCGACCGAAGGTCGCCGACGTAGCCGAACATCTCCGAGAGCGGCACGAGGGCGCGCACGACCTTGACGCCGGTCGCATCCTCCATGGCCTGGATCTGGCCGCGCCGCGAGTTCAGGTCGCCGATGACGTCGCCCATGTACTCCTCGGGCGTGCGCACCTCGACCGCCATGAGCGGCTCGAGCAGAACGGGGCTCGCCTTGCGCGCGGCCTCCTTGTAGGCCATCGAGCCGGCGATCTTGAACGCCATCTCCGAGGAGTCGACGTCGTGCGAGGCGCCGTCGACGAGCGTCGCCTTGACGCCCACCGTCGGGAAGCCGGCGAGCACGCCGACCTGCATCGCGTCCTGGATGCCGTGGTCCACCGAGGGGATGTACTCGCGCGGAACGCGACCACCGGTGACGGCGTTCACGAACTCGTAGGAGGTCTCCGGGGTCACCTCGAGCGGCTCGAGGGTGATCTGGACCTTGGCGAACTGGCCGGAGCCACCCGTCTGCTTCTTGTGCGTGTAGTCGTACTTCTCGACCGTCTTGCGGATGGTCTCGCGGTACGCCACCTGCGGCTTGCCGACGTTCGCCTCCACGTTGAACTCGCGCTTCATGCGGTCCACGAGGATGTCGAGGTGCAGCTCGCCCATGCCCTTGATGACGGTCTGGCCGGTCTCGACGTTCTGCTCGGTGCGGAACGTCGGGTCCTCCTCGGCGAGCTTCTGGATCGCCGTGCCGAGCTTCTCCTGGTCGGCCTTCGTCTTGGGCTCGATCGCGACCTCGATGACGGGCTCCGGGAAGGTCATCGACTCGAGGATGATCGGGTGCGCCGAGTCGCTCAGGGTGTCACCGGTGGTGGTGTCCTTGAGGCCGATGACGGCGTAGATGTGGCCCGCGGTGACCGAGGGCACCGGGATCTCCTTGTTGGCGTGCATCTGGAAGATCTTCCCGATGCGCTCCTTCTTGCCCTTGGTCGAGTTGATGACCGCGGCGCCCGACTCGAGCGCGCCCGAGTAGACGCGGATGTAGGTGAGACGGCCGAAGAACGGGTGCACCGCGATCTTGGAGACGAGCGCCGAGAACGGCTCCTTGGCATCCGCCTTGCGCTCGAGCACGACCTCGGCGTCCTTGACGTCGTGACCCTGCACCGGCGGCACGTCGAGCGGGCTCGGCAGGAAGTCGATGACGGCGTCGAGCATGGGCTGCACGCCGCGGTTCTTGAACGCGGAGCCGCAGAGCACGGGGTAGATCTCGGAGGCGATGGTGAGCTTGCGGATGGCGCCCTTGATCTCGGCGACCGTGAGCTCCTCGCCGCCGAAGTACTTCTCGAGCAGCGCGTCGTCGGTCTCGGCGACGGTCTCGAGCAGGAGGGCGCGGTACTCCTCGGCCTTCGCCTGGAGGTCGGCGGGGATCTCCTGCACCTCGTACTTCGCGCCCATGGTCACGTCGCCCTTGGCGTCGCCGGGCCACACGAGGGCGCGCATCTCGATCAGGTCGACGACGCCGACGAAGTCGGACTCCGCACCGATCGGGAGCTGCAGCACGAGCGGCTTCGCGCCGAGGCGGCTGATGATCGTGTCGACCGTGAAGTAGAAGTCGGCGCCGAGCTTGTCCATCTTGTTGACGAAGCAGATGCGCGGGACGTTGTACTTGTCGGCCTGACGCCACACGGTCTCGGACTGGGGCTCCACGCCCTCCTTGCCGTCGAACACGGCGACCGCGCCATCGAGGATGCGGAGCGAGCGCTCCACCTCGACCGTGAAGTCCACGTGACCGGGGGTGTCGATGATGTTGATCTGGTTCTTGTTCCAGAAGCAGGTGACCGCGGCGGAGGTGATGGTGATGCCGCGCTCCTTCTCCTGCTCCATCCAGTCGGTCGTCGAGGCGCCGTCGTGCGTCTCGCCGATCTTGTGGTTCACGCCCGTGTAGAAGAGGATGCGCTCGGTCGTCGTCGTCTTGCCGGCATCGATGTGCGCCATGATGCCGATGTTGCGGACCTTCGTGAGGTCGGTGAGCACGTCTTGTGCCACGGGGTGTTCCTTCTTTCGGGAAGTGAGCGGTTCGGTGGGCCCGGATGCTGCGGCCGGGAGGCTACAGCATCCGGGCGACCGGCGGGTTTACCAGCGGTAGTGGGCGAAGGCCTTGTTCGACTCGGCCATCTTGTGGGTGTCCTCGCGGCGCTTGACCGCGGCACCCAGGCCGTTCGAGGCGTCGAGGATCTCGTTCTGCAGACGCTCGGTCATCGTCTTCTCACGACGCGACTTCGAGTAGCTGACGAGCCAGCGCAGCGCGAGGGTGTTCGCGCGGTGCGGCTTGACCTCGACGGGCACCTGGTAGGTCGAGCCGCCGACGCGGCGGGACTTGACCTCGAGGGTGGGGCGCACGTTGTCGAGCGCCTTCTTGAGCACGACGACCGCATCCTGGCCCGACTTGGTGGCGACGCCGTCGAGCGCGCCGTAGACGATGCGCTGGGCGAGGTCCTTCTTGCCGTCGAGGAGGATCTTGTTGACGAGCTGGCTGACGATCTGGGCGCCGTAGATCGGGTCGTTGACGACCGGGCGCTTCGGGGCGGGTCCCTTGCGAGGCATCTTCCTTAACCCTTCTTCGCGCCGTAGCGGCTACGGGCCTGCTTGCGGTTCTTGACGGCCTGCGTGTCGAGGGCGCCGCGGACGATCTTGTAGCGCACGCCGGGGAGGTCCTTCACACGACCGCCGCGGACGAGCACCATCGAGTGCTCCTGCAGGTTGTGGCCCTCGCCGGGGATGTAGGCGGTGACCTCGGTGCCGTTGGAGAGCTTCACGCGGGCGACCTTGCGGAGGGCCGAGTTCGGCTTCTTCGGGGTGGTCGTGTACACACGGGTGCACACGCCGCGCTGCTGCGGGTTGGCCTTGAGGGCCGGTGCCTTGGTCTTGGTGACCTTCGGCGTGCGGCCCTTGCGGACCAGCTGCTGAATGGTGGGCAAAAGTGCTCCTTGCTCACGCTGCACGGTGACAGCTTGATGGTGGATCCATCGGGACCCGTCACCTCTCGGAGAACTCCGCGAGGACCGCAGACGGGCATGCCGTGGGGGTCAGCCGCGACGGGTGCCGGGGCCTGGCCCTGTGCCGCATCCGACCCGCTCCCGCGCCACGACGCACTCCACCGGAGCGACTCTCAAGGCATGGGGAACGTGCGCGAATGCACACACGCGATCAAGTGTACCCGCGCGCGTAATCTGCCGCAATGTGAGGTCAGGGGACCGCGGGCAGGAGGAAGCCGGCGGCCGCGACGGGAGGGACGCGGCCGCCGGCGGTCTGTGCGCCCGCTAGCCGCGGGCGGAGGGCGTCTCGCCGTCGGACGGCTCGGTTGGGGCCGTTCCCCCCTGATCGACCTGCTCGTTCTTCACGAGGGCGCCCGGCTTGACGAACACGTACATGAATCCGGAGATCTTGGTCGAGTAGGCGGTGTCGGTCGTGGACTGGTCGATACCCGTCAGCAGCACGAGCCGATCGCCGAACTGGAGCAGGTGCACGAAGTTCAGTGACTCCGCCCACCCGCCATCGACCGTCAACGAGAACGGCACGATCACGAAGTTCTTGTCCGTGATGCGGTCGTTGGTGTACGGCGGCGGCGCCTTCTCGTCGAACTGGTCATCGGCGACGGGCGCACTGTATGGGATGAACTCGTCGATCTTGAGCTCGCTGATGGTGACGCCGTTCGCGGCCGCGAGCGCGTCGAGACCACGGATGAAGCGCTGACTGTCGACCTTGCCCGGGATCAACTCCTCGTAATCGCTCGCGAGCGACTGATATTCATCCACATCGCTCTTCGCGAGCTGCAGTTGAGCGATCTCAGCCTCAAGTCCGTCGTTGACCGCTCGGGCGGCCCTGCGGTCGGCGTCCGCGCTCGCCTGCTGCTGGAGCAGCGGTGCCACGCCGAGGAAGTACCCGCCAGCCACGAGGGCGATCACCACGACGACGGTGATCAGGGCCCAGATCTGGGTTCCGACCTTCACTTGTCCGTCTCCTCATCGTCGGAGCTCGACGCGGACTTGCCGATCTGATCGGCCCGCGCCGCCTCTTTCTTCATTCGGTTCGAATAGGCATCGGCGTTGATGTGCATCGTGATGTCGACGGTGTAGGTCCCGTCGTCGAGGCGCACAACGCTGCCGGGCACCGCGTCGACGTAGCCGGGGAGATCCGTCAGCCGGTCCAGCCAGGCCGGCACCTCGGGCAGGCCCGGGCTGACGGCCGTGAAGGTGAGCGTCCCGATGCGCGGCCCCTCGAGGGGCACGTTCGATTGCGGGTAGGCGGTGAGGATCGACGACGACTCGATCTTGAACACGTCGAGACGGACACCTTCGGGCAGCGACGCCTGTACCTTACCGAGATAGTCGAGCAGGTCGATCTCGGTGGACCCGCCGACCTGAATCGCGGCTGCGCCGATCGCCACGTCGCTCATGGCGTCCTGCACCTCCTGGTATTCGGCCTTCTGGGCCTGAAGCGCCGCCGTGCGCGAGGTCTCCGCGGCCGCCGCGAGGGAGGCGCTGATCGAGTAGTACCAGGTGGCGCCGATGCCGACGATCACGAGCATGGCGACGGCGAACATGGTCAGTCGCAACCCGCGCTGCACGCCGAGCTGCCTGTTGCGTTCTCCGAGCTCTGGCGGCATGAGCGACACCCGCGGCGCGAGTGCCACGGGAGCGGAACCCTTCCGGGTACCGCTGTCGCGTCCCTTCCCGGCGCTCATGCTTTGCTCCCGAGGGTCAGTCCGGCGGCGACGGCGATTCCGGCGCCTCCGCCCGAGATCTGATCCTGCGCGACCGTACGCGCGATCGCGAGCCGCTCGAGCGGCTGCGGTGCACGCACGGGAATGCGGGTCGCGTCGGCGAGCGCCGTCGGGAAGCCGTTGAGTTCCGCACCCCCGCCTGAGAGCAGGATTCGTTCGACGGCCGCTCCGGGTCGGCTCGAAAGGTAGAAGCTGAGCGTGTTGCGGATCGCGACGACGAGGTCCCCCGTCGACTCGTAGATCACCTCGAACGCGGGGCGCAGTTCGGGCCCGGCACCTTGCGTGGCGAGGCCGAAGCGGCGCTTCACCTGCTCAGCCTGATACTCGTCCATGCCCAGCCGCGAGACGAGCGCGCGATTGATGTCGTCGCTGCCGTTCTGGATGATTCGCACGAACTGCGGGATGCCGTCGATCGCGATCGTGACCATCGTGGTCGCGGCGCCGACGTGCACGAGCGCGACGGACCCGGTCGCCGAGGGTCCGACGAGCAGGGCGCGGCTGAGCGCGAACGGGATGAGGTCCACGTCGACCGGTTCGAGCTTCGCAGCCTCGACCGCCTCGACCATCGTCAGGACGCTTTCCTTGATCGCCGCGACCAGCAGCCCCTGGATGACGGGCTGCCCATCCTCCTCGGCCTGCGCGATCGGGTAGAAATCGAGCAGCGCCTCGTTCACCGGCACGGGCAGGATGTCCTGCACCTGGAACGGAAGCGACTCGCGGATGCGGCCGATGGGCGCCGGAGGCACCGACATCTCACGGACCAGAACGCGGGCGTTTCCGACGCCCACGATCACCTTGCGGGTCTTGAACCCCGCCTGTGACCACAGCTGCCTGAGCGCGGCGACGACGGTGTCCTTCTCGAGCACCTCGCCGCGGTCGACCGCCGATGTCGGCACCGCGATCTGGTGATATCTCACCAGAGTCGGACGCGCACCTGCTGCGCCGAGCACCTCGGCAGCACGGATCACCCCCCGACCGAAGTCGAGCCCCACAATGGTCGATGCCATTGGTTCCCCCCTGTTTCCTCCCGTTGATCCCGCGTCAGCCGAGGCCGACTGCCGCGAGGTAGCCGGCGGCGATAGCCTCGCCGCCGGCGATTCCGATCCAGGCTCCCGCGAACATCCAGGGCCCGAACGGCACGCGACGGTCCGCAACGGACCGCCGGATGATGAGCACGATCGCCCCCGCGATCGCCCCGACCGCGAACGCCGCCATGACCCCCACCGCGAGCTGCGCCCATCCGAGCGCACCGAGGTAGAGCCCGAGGACACCCGCGAGCTTGACGTCGCCCATCCCCATCCCGCGCGGGCTGATGAGCGCCAACGCGAGATAGAAGGCGAACGAACCGAGCGCTCCGACGAGCGCCGAGATGAGAAGCTCCGCATGCCCGCCGAGCAGCAGCGCGGGCACCAGCAGCACGACACCCGCGATGACCACGAAGGCCAAGATGCGGTTCGGGAGCCGGCGCAGTTCGAAGTCGATGGCCGACAGGCTGACCGTCGCCCCGGCGAGCACGAGAAAGGCGAACAACTCAAGTGTGGCGCCGACCACGGCGGCCGCACCCCGCGCTTCGGCGATCGCGGGCGCGAAGAACAGCGCGACGAGCACGAAGGCGACCCCTGTAAACACCTCCACGAGCGGGTAGCGAGCGGAGATCGGCATCCGGCACTCGCGACAGCGGCGGCCAAGGGCAAGCCACGACAGCACCGGCACGTTGTCACGCGCCCCGATGTGCATCTCGCATCCGGGGCACGCCGAGGGCGGATGTACGACGGAGAGGGCACGTGGCACGCGGTAGATAACGACGTTGAGGAACGATCCAATCGAAAGCCCCGTGACCCCCGCGAAGGTGGCGATGAGGGGCGTCATGTGCGCGGCGCCCCGGAGGCGTCGAAGGCCGACGGCACGCCCGCGATCTGGCTGGTGCTGTAGGTGGTCGAGGTCGGAGTGAGGTACTTGGGCGGCGCGGAGTACGTCAACCGCGCGTCGTAGTTGTAGTCCTTCGCGTACCCCGTCGAGATGCTCGTCGACGTGCCGGTTCCCACGGGACCGCGGAACTTCTGGGCCATGCTGCCCACGATCTTGAGCGTGCCGCGCGGGGACCCGACATTGTAGTTCTGGACCTGAATGGTGTGCGCGACCGACAAGAGCGACGCGTTGATAGTCCGGTTGTTCCCGAGCAACGCGCTGTTGCTCGAGTTCATGGGGTTCCAGACCCAGATGGCGTTCTGTCCGACGACGCCGATCATGTCTTCGACGGGATTGGCGTATCCGATGTCACCCGTGACGTAGACGTAGTTCTCAGCGGCGACGGTCATGCGGCCCGAGAGCGTGCCCTTGATATAGAGGTCACCGTTCTTGCATCCGTAGGCCGGCGTCGTCGAGGTCGAACTGGACGGGATCACCTCGTTCGCCATCGGGAACCGCTGCGTGGCGGAGGTGACGTTCGTCGTCGAGCCGATGTACCATGCCGAACTCGCGCTCGTGCCCGTGCAGCTGAAGTTGTTGTAGCGGAACGTGCTCGTACCGAGTGCCGTAGTGGGATAGTTCGGGTCGGTGGTCGACGACGGGATGTTCTGCACGAAAAGCAGATTGAGGTCGAGCACCGGGATGGTCGCGCCGCCGGTGCTGCCGAGCTGTCCCGCCGCGGTGCCCGGCGCCCCGCACTTCGCGGGAGTCGTCGCTCCCGCGGCGGTCGCCGCGACCTGGGTCTTGCGCGTGAACGGGGACCACACGGTCATGGTTCCGTTGGCGTTGAGCTGAATCACGGTCGGACCGGTGTAAAGGCAGCCGGGGTCGGGTACCTCGGACGGCAGATCGTTGCGCGCCTCCTTCCTCATCTCCGAGTTGGTCGCGGGCATCAAGATCGCCCCAACCTTGACGGGCACGCCCGCCCCGAAGGTGGGCGCGCTGCAGCCGCTCGCGGTCCCATAAAGCGGGCTCGTCGTGCTCGCCGTCGTGACGGCGCCCTTGAACGTCGCCGAGCACAGGTACAGCCGGTCGTTCGTGTGGACCTTGCCCTTGATGACGTCGCTTCCCGCGAACTGGATGTCGGCACAATTGGGTGAGCCGGACCCGTAGCCCGGGACCCCCGAGGTCTTCTGCGGAGGACGGTTCCACCAGTAATTGGCGCAGTAGTCGTCGTTGCCGCTGGTGACGAGCGGATCGGAGGTCTCGAAGTCGGTGAAGTAGACGAAGTCGCTGAACCCGTCCTGGCGCAGGTCGGCAATCACCGAGCGGGTCTGCTCGCCCACGAGGCCTGTCGCCCGGAGCCGGATCACGCCGGTCGACGGGTAGCGGGAGGTCTCGACCTCATAGCGGAACTTCGCTTTGCCTCCCGAACCGGGCACGGTAGCCCAGTCCGACCCCGCGGTGATGTTGAAAGCGGGGTTCGCGTTACTGCCGCTCGGCAGGCTCAGCCCAGTGCTCGCCGCGCTGAAGGGGGATGCCGGATTGCCGAACTTGACATAGCTGGGGTCGTTCGCCACGCGGCTCGAGTAGTCCTCGACGCCCGCGTATGCCGCCGCGAGAGCCGCGTTCCAGTCGGTCTCGGTGTCGGCCTTCCGCTCGCCCGACACGGTCGACGCGAGCGTGGTCGCGGCGATGAGCACCAGCACGAGGCCAATTCCCAGCACGAGCGGGAGAACGTAGCCGTCTTCGCGGCGCAGCAGTCGTCGCAGCATTGTCAACCCTCCGTAAGCCCGAGATCCATGTTGGGCATGCCGATCGTGTTGTCGAGCACAACGACCTCGTGCGACTTGTCGGCGCGCACCTTCACGTAGAAGCGCACCGAAGTGACAGCGGCCCGCTCGGTGGCCGTCAGGCTGCCGCCCGCGCCGAGCTGAGCACCCGCCGCGTTGTAGTACCGGAAAAGCGGCTCGGCCGAGGAGTTGACCACGACGTTGCCGAGCACGCGCTTGACGGCGGGCGCCGTCGACATAGCCGGGAACACCGCATAGCCGTTGACGTTCGTCGAATGCCAGGTCTCCTCGATCATGCGGCCCGAGGCGTCGATCGAGTAGCGCAGGCGCTGAGGCAATTCAAAGCTCGGCCCGGCGTCGGTGTAGGTGATAACCGTCACCGAGGTCTTCGTGCCGTCGACGATCGCGGCCTCGGGGTTCGGTGACGTCGCCACCGCGTTGCGCACGGCGGCGCGGATGGACGTCGAGACGACATTCATGATGTTGCTCGCGTCGGCGGTGGACTTGCGGGTGTCCATGGCGTGCATGGTCTGCATGCTCACGGTCGTGAAGAAGGTGACGGCGATCGTCATGAGCAGCGAACTCAGCATCATGACGACGAGCACCTCGACGAGAGTGATGCCGTCTTCCTCGCGAGCAGGGCGGAGGCGGTTGAATCGCGGCATCATCCGGCCGTCCTCGGGTCGAGGGTGACGACGCCGGCGCTCACGTACGACGCGGGCGGGGCGACATTGGTCTGCGGGGCGATGTTGGCGGCGGCGATCGCGGTCGTGGTCGACCCGGAGGAATTGCCGTAGTAGAGCCTCCAGGTGCCGAAAGGCAGCACGAGGTTACGGTTCGAGTTGCCGGAGCCGGAGGTGGCCTCGCGGGCGAAGGTGTAGGTCATCCCCACGGTACAGCTGGGCTGGCCGCTCACCACGGGCGAGGAGACGCTCACGGCGGTGACGTAAGAGGTCAGCGGCACGCTCTTCACCTGCACGATCCCCATGCGCACGGTGCCGGATGCGGTACCGCTGGGATTGGCGGGCAGCGGATCGGCGGCGACGCCGGCGGCGAGGCCCGTGCCACCCACGGTGGCCGCGGTCCACTCGGACGGGTCGACGGCGCGGCAGCCGCCCGTGCCGTCCGCATCCGGCGCGATGTAGTGGCCCGCGATCGCCGTGTAGCCACCGAAGGGATAGAGCTTGACGGTTGAGGCGGTACCCGTCTGGTAGAAAGTGCCGTAGGTGTTGACGAAGGTGGTCTCGTTGTTGGTGGCGTAGCGGTTGCTGCCCGAGCTGCTGCCGTAGATGAGTCCGAGAGTGGCGGCGTTGTCGAAGTCGAAGGGTGCGCTCACGGTGCTGCCGGCGGTGACGGTGACCGACTGACTCGGCGAGGTGCTCTGCGTGGAGCCGATATAGCCCGACTTCGAGAGGGTCACGGAGTAGGTGCCGGGCACCACCTTCAGGGCGTAGGTGCAGCCCTGGGCGTTGGTGCCGGCCGGCTGGGCATCGAGCGACGCGCCGCCGGAGGTCGGGGTGATGGTAACCGCGACGCCCACCGAACCGGTGCCGGCTGCACCTTTGACGGACACCATGATGGTGCCGCGGGTGGGGTCGTTGATGCGGCCGTCGGGTGCGAGCACGGTGTCGGACGACACGAGCTTGGTGTTCGGCAGGCGCGTGTCCCACGTGACGCGCACATTGATGCGCTTGTACTGCATGTTGCCGGTGCCACCCGCGCCGCAGGGTATGTCGAGGCCGGTACTGCTGACCCACTCGGTGATGCGTTCGACCGTGTAGCGCGATCCGTCGATCGTCACGTTGCGCGACTCTGAATCGATAGCGAACACGTCGGTGTACGCGCGCACCTTGTCGATCTCGGTCGCGGCGAGACTCAGCGCGGTGACGCGCGCACGCTGGTCGGACGAGAGGCGGATTGCGGTCACTGTGGCCTGGGCAACGCCCACTGACAAGACGAGGAAGATGAGGGTGGCGGCGAGCACCTCGATGATCGAGACGCCGTCGTCACGCTGCTGTTGCCCGGAAGTTCCGCGAACACGATGCGCGAACTCTCGCCTGCTCATTCTCCGGTCCCTCCCAAACCTTGCAATGAAAGTTGCAGACCGGCGGGGCATCCTGATGCGGATGCCCCGCCGGTGACGGTCGGTCGCTGCCGACCTGTCGTGCTCCGCCTTACGGGGTGGGGCAGGCGCCCGAGGCGACGCCGGCGCCGTCGGTGATGTGGAACACGTTGGTGGTCGGGCTGGTGGCCTGGATGCAGAAGCCCGTCGCACCACCGGTCAACGCGGGAGCGGAACCCCCGGTGTAGTCGATGCTGCCGCCGTCGGGGTAGCCGTCAGACGCGAGGCCGGTGAGGCCGGTCGGGAAGGTGCCCGTGCGGGTGAAGTTCGCGACCACCGCGGTCTTCGCGTTGCTGAGGTCCGTCTGGACTGCGGAGTCCTTGGCCGAGTTCTGAACCCCGATGTACACGGGGATCGCGATCGCGGCAAGGATGCCGATGATGATGACGACGACGAGGAGCTCGATGAGGGTGAAGCCCTCTTCCTTCTTGGCGAGCTTCTCGCGCTGAGCCGCGAGAGCGGCGGTAAGACGAGTCATTTGTTCTTCCGTTTCCACTTGGTTGTTATGGTCGCGAGCCGCCCCCCCAACGGTGATGACTCGACGTTCTGATGGTGGCGTGCGTACTCCCGCCGCGGTATCCCGCGATAGGGGGTCAGCCGCCTACCACATTGATCATGCTGAAGATCGGCATGTACAGCGCGATCACCATGCCTCCGACGACCACGCCGAGGAAGGCGATGAGCAGCGGCTCGATGATCGAGGTGAGCGACTCAGTGGTCGCCTTGACCTCGTCGTCGTAGAAGTCGGCGACCTTCGACAACATGGTGTCGAGCGCGCCCGCATCCTCCCCGACCGCGATCATCTGCACCGCCATCGGCGGGAACACCTTCTGCTCCGCGAGCGGGGCGGAGAGCGACTTCCCGACACGAACGGAGTTGGCGATCGCGAGCGCAGCCTGCTCGACAACCCAGTTTCCGGAGGCCTCGCCGACGATGTTGAGCGCCTGCAGGATCGGCACACCTGCCTTGACCATATCGGCGAGATTGCGGCAGAAGCGCGTGATTGCGATCTTCGCGTTGAGCTTGCCGAAGATCGGCAGCTTGAGCTTGAGCGGATCGACGGTCTTCCGCACCCGCTCAGTGTGCTTGTTGGCGTTCCACCAGATCGCGAAGGCGATGCCACCGACGATGCCGATCGGCACGACGAACACCATCGCCTGACTGAGCCAGACGAGCATCATGGTCGGCAACGGAAGGTCGGCGCCGAAATCCGAGAACATGTCCTGGAAGATCGGCACGATGAAGACGAGCATGACGATCACGGCCACGATCGACATGCACAGCACCATGACCGGGTAGGTCATGGCCGACTTGATCTGCTCGCGGAGCTTCGCCTCCTTCTCGTAGTTGATCGCGATCGTGTCGAGCGCGCCGTCGAGGAAGCCGCCGGTCTCGCCCGCCCGGACCATGTTGACCATGAGCGGCGGGAAGATGCGCGGATGCTTGCCGAGCGCATCCGAGAAGGAGAATCCGACCTCCACGTCACGCGCGACGGAGATGAGCGCGTCGCGGAGCTTCTTGTTCTCGGTCTGTTCCGCCAGGATCGCCAGCGTCTTGAGCAGCGAGAGGCCCGCAGCGACCATCGTGGCCGCCTGGCGGCTCAGCACGGCCAGGTCCTTGAGGCCGACCCGGCCGCCGATGCCGAGATCGATCTCTCGGTTGAGGCCCGTTCCGGTCTGCGCCTCGCTGATCTTCACCGGGCTCAGGCCCATGGTGCGGATTCGGTCGACCGCCGCGCTCTCGGTGGGAGCCTCGAGGCGACCCTTCGACACCTTGCCCGATGCGTCGCGAGCCCGGTACTCCCAGTTGCGCGGACCGCCCGCCGCGGGCGCCGTCACCGTCGCTGCGCCGGCCATCAGATGCTCCTCCCCGCCTGCGCGTTGTTGGTCAGATCTCGCCGCGTCACGAGCCGGTTGAAGGTCTCCGGATCCTGCACCTTCTCCATCGCGTGCTCGTAGGCGACCTCGCCGCCGTTGACGAGCTCCGCGAGGTGCTGGTCCATGGTGTGCATTCCCATGGCGGCACCCGACTGCAGGGCCGAGGTGACCTGGTAGGTCTTCCCCTCGCGCACGAGGTTCGCGATGGCCGGCGTGATGAACATGACCTCGGTCGCGACCGCGCGGCCGCGGCCCGAGGCGCGCTTCACGAGGGTCTGACAGACGACGCCCTGCAGGGTCGCCGCGAGCTGCACGCGGATCTGGTCCTGCTGGTGCGGCGGGAACACGTCGATGACACGGTCGATCGTGGAGCCCGCGCTCTGCGTGTGCAGGGTCGCGAACACGAGGTGGCCGGTCTCGGCGGCGGTGAGGGCCACCGAGATCGTCTCGAGGTCGCGGAGCTCGCCGATGAGGATGACATCCGGGTCCTGACGCAGCACGTGCTTCAGGGCGTTGCCGAAGGAGTGCGTGTCGGCGCCCACCTCGCGCTGGTTGATAAGCGACTTCTTGTTCTGGTGCAGGAACTCGATGGGGTCCTCGACGGTCACGATGTGGTCGCGCCGGGTGTCGTTGACCTGGTCGATGAGCGCCGCGAGGGTCGTCGACTTGCCGGAACCGGTCGGGCCGGTGACCAGCACGAGGCCACGCGGCAGCTTCGCGAACTCGCCGACCTGGTTCGGCACGCCGAGCTGCCCGAGGTTCTTGATCTCCGTCGGGATGATACGGAACGCCCCGCCGATCGCGCCGCGCTGCTGGTAGAAGTTCACGCGGAAGCGGGCGTTCGCCGAGAGGGTGAAGGCGAAGTCGAGCTCGAGCACCTCGTCGAACTTCGCGCGCTGCGTGGGCGACAGGATGCTGTAGAGCGCCGTCGCCGTCTTCTCGCGGTCCCAGATCGGCTGCTCGTGCACGGGCGTGAGCGTGCCGTCGATGCGCAGCAGCGGGGCGCTGCCCGTCGAGATGTGGAGGTCGGATGCGCCCGCCAGCAGCACCTCCTGCAGGCAGTGCAGCAGGTCGGCGTCCGCGTTGGCGCGCGCTGCGCGCGCGAAGTCGTCGTCGAGGAGCGACTCGGCGGCGAGCGGGGCGCCCACGGGGGGCATCGCCGGCGCGGCGTCGAAGCTCGGCACGTGCAGGTCGACCGCGGGCGGCGGGGTCATCCCCGCCGGAGCGGTGAGCGGCTGCTCGAAGACCGGGGGCGCGGAGGCCGCGAACGCCTCGGGCGCGGGGGCGGGGGCGGGGGCGGCGGGCGCGGGAGCCGCACTCGACGGCGGCGCATCCATCCCGGGCGGCGGAAGCTGCGAGAAGTCGACGCTCGGCACGGCGTCCGGCGGCAGCACGCCGTGCTGCGGCGGCAGGGCGCCGCTCGCGCCCGGCGCGCCGAACGGCGGTGCCGCGGGATCCGTCAACGGGATCTCGTAGATGTTGTTGTTCACGCGCTGGTCCTCCCCCTCCATGCGGAACCTCCGGAACGCGTCGTCAGGCGACGACGCGCAGGATCTCCTCGATGCTCGTCATCCCGAGCAGCGCCTTGCCCCACCCGTCCTGCCGCAGGGTGTACATGCCCTGCTGCACGGCGAGCCGGCCGATCTCCGCGCTCGAGGCGCGCGAGACGGCGAGCCGCTCGATGTCCTCGCTCACGCTCATCACCTCGTGCAGCGCCATGCGGCCGCGGTACCCGGTGTTCGAGCAGTGCTGGCAGCCGATCGGGCGGAACAGGGTCGGCACGCCCATCCGAGGGTCGAAGCCGAAGCCCATCGCCTGCAGCTCCTCGGGGTTCGCGTGGTACGGCTGCTTGCACTTCTCGCACAGCCGGCGCGCGAGACGCTGGGCGACGACGCAGTCGAGCGCAGAGCCGACCAGGAACGGCTCGATGTCCATCTCGATGAGGCGCGTGACGGCGCTCGGGGCGTCGTTGGTGTGCAGCGTCGAGAGCACGAGGTGGCCGGTGAGCGACGCCTCGATCGCGATCTGCGCCGTCTCCTGGTCGCGGATCTCACCGATCAGCACGACATCCGGGTCGGAACGCAGGATGCTGCGCAGCGCACTCGCGAAGGTGAGGCCGGCCTTGACGTTGACCTGCACCTGGTTGATGCCCGGGATGCGGTACTCGACCGGATCCTCGACCGTGATGACATTGATCTCGGGCTTGGCGACCTCGTTGAGGGTCGTGTAGAGCGTCGTCGACTTGCCGGAACCGGTCGGACCCGTGACGAGGATCATGCCGTACGGCTTCGAGTACGACTTCTTGAAGCGCGCGAGGTTGTGGTCGAGCATCGCCATCTGCTGGATGCCGAGCTGCGTCGACGAGTTGTCGAGGATACGCATGACGACCTTCTCGCCGTACACCGTCGGCAGGGTCGCGACACGGAGGTCGATCTTCCTGCCGCCGTGCATGACCGAGAGGCGGCCGTCCTGCGGCTTGCGACGCTCGGCGATGTCGATGTCGCTCATGATCTTGAGACGGCTGATGACGCCGTTCTGGATCGACTTCGGCGCCCGCTGCATCTCGTGCAGCACGCCGTCGATGCGGTACCGCACGTGCATGTCGTGCTCGGCCGGCTCGATGTGGATGTCGGACGCGTGGTCTTGGATCGCCTGGCTGATGAGCAGGTTCACGAAGCGCACGATGGGCGCGTCGTCCTCGACCTCGGCCCGCTCCAGCTCGCTGCCGGTGGGCTCGGAGTCGCTCTCGATCTCGCTCGAGAGGTCGTTGAGCTCGCTGTCGGCGCGCACGAAGCGCGTGATCGCGTTGAGCAGGTCCTGGCGCTCGGCCACCACGGCGCGCACCGAGAAGCGCACGGCGGCGCGGATGTCGTCGAGCGCGACGACGTTGTTGGGGTCGGCCATCGCGACGAGCAGCCGATCGCCGTCCCGCCCGATCGGCAGCACCTCGTGGCGGCGGAGCAGGCCGATCGGCACGAGCGCGACGGCGGAGTGGTCGACCGGGTACTCGGTCAGGTCGACGAACGGCAGGTTCATCTGCGCCGCCCGCGCCGACGCGACCTGGCTCTCGCTCAGCAGGCCCTGCGAGACGAGCTCGCGGATCTGGGTCTCGTCGTCGCTCGCCGCCGCATCGATCGAGGTGATCGGAAGCTGACCCCGGATGATCAGGATCTCAGACAGGGAGGCCATGCCACCCCCCTAGGTGTCTGCACGGTGTTCCCGAGCCGCCGTCCCCCCGAACAGCGACCCGACCAGGGACCCCACATCCCTGAGATGGTCAGGCTATGCGCTGGTATGCCCCGCGGGCGATACCCGCGTGTGGGGGGTACCGGCTCAGCGGGTGCGGAAGTATGCCCAGCAGGCGATGGGGGGCGCGAGCGCGAGCAGCGCGGCGGCCAGCACGAACGGGCTGCCCGCCTGCGCGAGGGCCAGCGAGGTGTCGACGATCGCCGCCGCGGCGAGGATCACCAGGTAGACGCCCGCAGCCGTCGCGAGCGCGCCGAGCCACGGCCTCCGCGCGGGAACCGTGAACACGATGCCGAGGTAGATGACGCCGAGGGACAGCAGGATCGCGGCGAGCCCGAAGTACGGACCGACCGGCTGCTCGACGGGGTCGCGGTCGAGCAGCACCGCGAGCACGCCGAAGACGGCGAACGCGAGCGCCGCCCACACGACGGCGACGAAGAGCCCCGCGATCCGCTCCGGATGCGGCCGCCGGCCCGGCTCAGGCGGAGGGGTGGGCGCGCTCATACTCCGCACGGCGATCGGCGACGCTCTGCTCGAACGCGGCCCGATCGTTCGCGTTGCGCTCCTTCACCCGCCGGCCGCGGGCCGCGATCGCGAGGCCGAACCAGAGAGACGTCTCGCGGGCGATCACGAGTGCCGCGATGAGCAGTGGCGACCCGAAGACCTCGGCGGCCTTCTGCACGCCCTCGTCGGGCGTCATCCCGATCGCGCCCAGCGCAAGCAGGATGATGCCCCCCGAGATGCCGTAGGTCAACGCCGCCACGAACAGGCTTCCCAGCACATGGGCCCACCAGGCCGCGCGGTTGACGATGAGCGCGAAGACGCACGCCATCACGGCGTAGACGGCCACCGGAACCCAGAACGACATGCTCATGACGAACTGCGCGAGCGAGGCGTCGACGGAGGCGCCGACGACCGCCACGAGGATCGCGACGACCCCGATGTACAGGAGGGCGAACGCAACGGCGCCGAGCAGCGAGATGAGCACGCCGAAGCCGCGGTTGTGCCGGAGCTTCGGCGGGGTCGGCGCCTGCACGTAGACGACCTCGCGCGGGGGCTCCGGGGCCACAGGCGCGACGGGCTCGGCCGTCACCGGCTCGACGACGGCGACCGGCTCCACGACGACGGGAACGGCCACGTCGTCCACGACCTCCGCCTCGTCGACCTCCGGCACGTCCGGCTCCACGCCGAGGTGCTCGGACGCGGAGACGGGCTCCACGACGACGGGCTCGGCCGTCGCATCCGGCTCGACCGGGGACTGCGGTTCGGTGGGCTCGGCCATGGGGGGCTCCTTCGCGTCGTCGGGATCAGCCTAGCGAGCGGACGCGGACCGGAGAACGGAGAAGGCCCCCGCCTGCACGGGGGCCTTCTGCGTGGTTTGCGAGTGCCGGGGGCGTGGAGCCCCCGGCCCGCGACTCAGTTGTAGGTGCCGGGCTGGAAGTCGTCCGAGCTGAAGCTGTCGAAGTCGACGAAGCTCAGGTCGGCCTCCGAGAACGCCGAGTCGTCGGCGAAGATGCGGTTCGGGTAACGCTCCGCCTTCGCCTCCTCGGTCGCCTCGACCGCCACGTTCCGGTACTTCGAGAGCCCGGTGCCCGCGGGGATGAGCTGACCGATGATGACGTTCTCCTTGAGACCGACCAGCGGGTCGGAGCGACCCTCCATCGCGGCCTGCGTGAGCACGCGGGTGGTCTCCTGGAACGATGCGGCGGACAGCCACGACTCGGTCGCGAGCGAGGCCTTGGTGATGCCCATGACCTCCTGACGCGCCGACGCGGGCTTCTTGCCCTCGACGATCGCCGCACGGTTGATCTCCGTGTACCGCGAACGGTCCACGAGCTCACCCGGCAGCAGCTCGGTGTCGCCGTGCTCCACGACGGTCACCTTGCGCATCATCTGGCGCACGATGACCTCGATGTGCTTGTCGTGGATCGGCACACCCTGGCTGCGGTAGACGCCCTGCACGCCGTCGACCAGGTGCTGCTGCACGGCGCGGACGCCCTGCACGCGCAGCACCTCCTTCGGGTCCAGGTTGCCGACCACGAACTGCTGACCGAGCTCCACGTGCTGGCCGTCCTCCACGAGGAGGGTGGCGCGCTTGAGCACGGGGTAGATCTGCGGCTCGTCGCCGTTGTCCGGCGTCAGGATGATGCGGCGCTGCTTCTCGGTGTCCTCGATCTCAATGCGACCGGCGGCCTCCGCGATCGGGCTCGCGCCCTTCGGGGTGCGGGCCTCGAAGAGCTCGGTGACACGCGGCAGACCCTGCGTGATGTCGTCGGCACCGGCGGTACCACCCTGGTGGAAGGTACGCATCGTGAGCTGCGTTCCGGGCTCACCGATCGACTGGGCCGCGATGATGCCGACCGCCTCGCCGATGTCCACGAGCTTGCCGGTCGCGAGCGAACGGCCGTAGCAGGCGGCGCAGACGCCGACCGCCGACTCGCAGGTGAGCACCGAACGCACCTTGATGGTCTCGACGCCCGCCGCGATGAGCTCGTTGATGAGCACGTCGCCCACGTCGGAGCCGGCCACGGCGACGACCGTGCCCTTCGCGTCCACCGCGTCCTCGGCGAGCGAGCGGGCGAACACCGAGTTCTCCACGTTCTCGTCGCGGATGAGCTCGTCGCCCACCTTCGCCGCGATGCGGATCTCGAGGCCCTTCGTCGTGCCGCAGTCGTCCTCGCGGATGATGACGTCCTGCGAGACGTCGACGAGACGACGCGTCAGGTAGCCCGAGTCCGCGGTGCGGAGGGCGGTGTCGGCGAGACCCTTGCGGGCACCGTGCGTGGCGATGAAGTACTCCGCCACCGACAGGCCCTCGCGGTAGGACGAGATGATCGGACGGGCGATGGTCTCACCCTTCGGGTTCGCGACCAGGCCGCGGATACCCGAGATGTTGCGGACCTGCAGCCAGTTACCACGGGCGCCCGACGACACCATCCGGAAGATGTTGTTGTCCTTCGGGTAGCTCTCCTGCATCGACGCGGCGATCTCGTTGGTCGCCTCCGTCCAGATGTCGATGAGCTCCTTGCGGCGCGTGGCGTCGTCGATGAGACCCTTGTCGAACTCGCCCTGGATCTTCGCGGCCTGCTTCTCGTGCTTGGACACGATGGCGGGCTTGTCCTTCGGGGTGATGATGTCGCTGAGCGCGACGGTCACGCCCGAACGCGTGGCCCAGTAGAAGCCGGCGTCCTTGATGCGGTCCAGCGCGGCCGCGACCTCCACCTTCGGGTAGCGCTCCGCGAGGTCGTTGACGATCGCGGAGATCTTGCCCTTGTCGGCGACGGCCTCGACGTACCAGTAGTCGGTCGGGAGCGCCTGGTTGAAGAGCGCACGGCCGAGGGTCGTCTCGAGCACCTTGGTCGAGCCCTGCACGAAGTCCTCGTCCGCGTTCTCGAGGTACACGCCCTCGAGACGGATGCGGACCTTCGCGTTGAGGTCGAGGGTGCCCTCGTCCTTCGCGAGGATCGCCTCGGCGATCGACGCGAACGCGCGGCCCTCACCCACGGCGCCCTCGCGGACGGTCGTGAGGTGGTGCAGGCCGATGATCATGTCCTGCGAGGGCAGCGTCACCGGGCGGCCGTCCGACGGCTTCAGGATGTTGTTCGAGGCGAGCATCAGGATGCGGGCCTCGGCCTGCGCCTCCACCGAGAGGGGAAGGTGCACGGCCATCTGGTCGCCGTCGAAGTCCGCGTTGAACGCGGCGCAGACGAGCGGGTGCAGCTGGATCGCCTTGCCCTCCACGAGCTGCGGCTCGAACGCCTGGATGCCGAGGCGGTGCAGCGTGGGCGCGCGGTTCAGCAGCACGGGGCGCTCGCGGATGATCTCCTCGAGCACGTCCCACACCTGCGGGCGCGACCGCTCCACCATGCGCTTCGCGGCCTTGATGTTCTGCGCGTGCGACAGGTCGATGAGGCGCTTGATGACGAACGGCTTGAACAGCTCGAGCGCCATCTGCTTCGGCAGGCCGCACTGGTGCAGCTTGAGCTGCGGGCCCACGATGATGACCGAACGGCCCGAGTAGTCGACGCGCTTGCCGAGCAGGTTCTGACGGAACCGGCCCTGCTTGCCCTTGAGCATGTCGGACAGCGACTTGAGCGCGCGGTTGCCGGTACCGGTGACCGGGCGGCCGCGGCGGCCGTTGTCGAACAGGGCGTCGACGGCCTCCTGCAGCATCCGCTTCTCGTTGTTCACGATGATCTCGGGGGCACCGAGGTCGAGCAGACGACGCAGACGGTTGTTGCGGTTGATCACGCGACGGTAGAGGTCGTTCAGGTCGGAGGTCGCGAAGCGGCCGCCGTCGAGCTGGACCATGGGGCGCAGCTCCGGCGGGATGACCGGCACGACGTCGAGCACCATGGCGGCCGGCGAGTTGCCGGTCTGCAGGAACGAGTTGACGACGCGCAGGCGCTTGATGGCGCGGATCTTCTTCTGACCCTTGCCGTTCGCGATCTGCTCGTGCAGCAGCTCGGCCTCCGCCTCGAGGTCGAACGCCTCGAGGCGACGCTGGATCGCCTCCGCGCCCATGTACGCCTCGAAGTACAGGCCGTAGCGGTCCTGCAGCTCGTGGAATACGGAGTCCTCGGGCTTCAGGTCGCCGACCTTGAGGTTGCGGAAGTCCTCCCAGACCCGCTCGAGCTGGCCGATCTGCTCGTCGAACGACTTGCGGATCTGCGCCATCTCCTTCTCGCCGGCGTCCTTCACCTTGCGCTTCTGGTCGGACTTGGCGCCCTCCTCCTCGAGCGCGGCGAGGTCGGCCTCGAGCTGCACGAGACGCGCGTTGATGCGGTCGTCGCGCTGCTGCTCGAGGTTCTTGACCTCGAGGCGCAGCTCGTTCTCGAGCCCGGGGAGGTCGGCGTGGCGACCCTCCTCGTCGACGTTGATGACCATGTACGCGGCGAAGTAGATGACCTTCTCGAGGTCCTTCGGCGCCATGTCGAGCAGGTAGCCGAGGCGGCTCGGCACACCCTTGAAGTACCAGATGTGCGTCACCGGGGCGGCGAGCTCGATGTGGCCCATGCGCTCACGACGGACGGAGCTCTTGGTGACCTCCACGCCGCAGCGCTCGCAGACGATGCCCTTGAAGCGCACGCGCTTGTACTTGCCGCACGAGCACTCCCAGTCGCGGCTCGGTCCGAAGATCTGCTCGCCGAACAGGCCGTCCTTCTCGGGCTTGAGGGTGCGGTAGTTGATGGTCTCGGGCTTCTTGACCTCGCCGTACGACCACTCGCGGATGTCCTTGCTCGTGGCAAGGCCGATGCGCAGCTGATCGAAAGTGGTTGCGTCGATCACGTGTGTTCTCTCTCGCTTCTTCTTCTACGAATCCTGTGGGCCCGGCTCAGATGTCGTCGATCGACGACGACTCGAAGCGGGTGGAGATGTTGATGCCGAGCTCCTCCGCGGCACGGAAGACCTCGTCATCCGTGTCCTTGAGGCTGAGCACCGAGCCGTCGGCGCCGAGCACCTCGACGTTCAGGCACAGCGACTGCATCTCCTTGATGAGCACCTTGAAGCTCTCGGGGATGCCGGGCTCCTGGATGTTCTCGCCCTTGACGATCGCCTCGTACACCTTGACGCGGCCGAGGATGTCGTCGGACTTGATGGTCAGCAGCTCCTGCAGGGCGTAGGCGGCGCCGTACGCCTCGAGCGCCCACACTTCCATCTCGCCGAAGCGCTGGCCGCCGAACTGCGCCTTACCACCGAGCGGCTGCTGAGTGATCATCGAGTAGGGGCCGGTGCTGCGGGCGTGGATCTTGTCGTCCACGAGGTGGTGCAGCTTCAGGATGTACATGTAGCCGACCGACACGGGGTGCGGGAACGGCTCGCCCGAGCGGCCGTCGAACAGCTGCGTCTTGCCGGACGAGTCGATCATCCGGACGCCGTCGCGGTTCGGCAGCGTCGAGTCGAGCAGACCCTCGATCTCCTCCTCGGCCGCACCGTCGAAGACGGGGGTCGCGACCTTGGTGCCGGGGGCCGCCTCGTGCGCGTCCTTCGGCAGGTGCGCGGCCCACTTCGGCGAGCCCTCGACCTTCCAGCCCTGCTTGGCGATCCACCCGAGGTGGGTCTCCAGCACCTGGCCGAAGTTCATGCGGCCGGGGATGCCGAGCGGGTTGAGGATGACGTCGACCGGGGTGCCGTCGGCGAGGAACGGCATGTCCTCGACCGGCAGGATCTTCGAGATGACGCCCTTGTTGCCGTGACGGCCCGCGAGCTTGTCGCCCTCGGTGATCTTGCGCTTCTGCGCGATGAACACCACGACGCGCTGGTTGACGCCCGAGCCGAGCTCGTCGTCGCCGTCCTGGGCGTCGAACACCTTCACGCCGATGACGGTGCCCTCCTCGCCGTGAGGAACCTTGAGCGAGGTGTCGCGCACCTCGCGGCTCTTCTCGTTGAAGATCGCGCGGAGCAGGCGCTCCTCGGCCGACAGCTCGGTCTCGCCCTTCGGCGTGACCTTGCCGACGAGGATGTCGCCGGGGCGCACCTCGGCGCCGATGCGGATGATGCCGCGCTCGTCGAGGTCGGCCAGCAGCTCGGGGCTCACGTTCGGGAGGTCACGGGTGATCTCCTCCTTGCCGAGCTTGGTGTCGCGCGCGTCGACCTCGTACTCCTCGATGTGGATCGAGCTGAGCACGTCGTCGGCGACGAGACGCTGGCTGAGGATGATCGCGTCCTCGAAGTTGTGACCCTCCCACGGCATGAACGCGACGAGGAGGTTCTTGCCGAGCGCGAGCTCGCCGGCCTCCGTCGCGGGGCCGTCGGCGATGACCTCGCCGGCCTCCACGCGCTCACCGGCCGAGACGACCACGCGGTGGTTGTAGCTCGTGCCCTGGTTGGAGCGGTCGAACTTGCGCAGGAAGTACTCCTGGGTGCCGCCCTCGTCGAGCTGCACGGTCACGACGTCGGCCGAGACCTCGGCGACGACGCCCGCCTTGTCGGCGACCACGACATCCCCCGCGTCGACCGCGGCGAAGCCCTCCATGCCGGTGCCGACGAACGGCGACTCGGAGCGGAGCAGCGGCACGGCCTGGCGCTGCATGTTCGCACCCATGAGGGCGCGGTTCGCGTCGTCGTGCTCGAGGAACGGGATGAGCGAGGTCGCGACCGACACCATCTGGCGCGGCGAGACGTCCATGTAGTCGACCTGGTCGGCATCCACGAGCTCGACCTCGCCGCCCTTCTTGCGGACGAGCACCTTGGGCTCGGCGAACTTGCCGTCGGCCTGCAGGGGCGCGTTCGCCTGGGCGACGACGAAGTCGTCCTCCTCCGACGCGGTGAGGTAGTCGATCGTGCTCGACACCTTGCCGGCGTTCACCTTGCGGTACGGCGTCTCGATGAAGCCGAACGCGTTGATGCGGCCGAAGGTCGCGAGCGAGCCGATGAGGCCGATGTTCGGGCCTTCCGGGGTCTCGATCGGGCACATGCGGCCGTAGTGGCTCGGGTGCACGTCGCGCACCTCGACGCCCGCGCGCTCACGCGACAGACCGCCGGGGCCGAGCGCCGACAGGCGGCGCTTGTGGGTGAGGCCCGCGAGGGGGTTGTTCTGGTCCATGAACTGGGAGAGCTGGCTGGTGCCGAAGAACTCCTTGATCGCGGCGACGACCGGACGCACGTTGATGAGCGTCTGCGGCGTGATCGCCTCGATGTCCTGGGTGGTCATGCGCTCGCGCACGACGCGCTCCATGCGGCTGAGGCCGGTGCGCACCTGGTTCTGGATGAGCTCGCCGACCGCGCGGATGCGGCGGTTGCCGAAGTGGTCGATGTCGTCCGTGTCGAGGCGGATGTCGACCTTCTTGCCGTCGCGCACGCCCGGGAGCGTGGTCTCGCCGGCGTGCAGCGCCACGAGGTACTTGATCGTCGCGAGGATGTCGTCGAGCGTCAGCACCGAGTCGCTGAGCGGGGCGTCGAGGCCGAGCTTGCGGTTGATCTTGTAGCGACCCACCTTCGCCAGGTCGTAGCGCTTCGGGTTGAAGTAGAAGTTGTCGAGCAGCGCGCGGGCGGCCTCGGCGGCGACCTGCTCGCCCGGACGGAGCTTGCGGTAGATGTCCTTGAGCGCCTCCTCCTTGGTGAGGATGGCGTCCTTCTCGAGGGTCGAGGCGATCGACTCGTAGCCGGGGAAGGCCTCGAGGATCTCCTCGCTCGTCATGCCGAGGGCCTTGAGGAACACGGTGACCGACTGCTTGCGCTTGCGGTCGATGCGCACGCCCACCTGGTCGCGCTTGTCGATCTCGAACTCGAGCCACGCACCGCGGCTCGGGATGACGCGGGCCGAGAAGACGTCCTTGTCGGAGGTCTTCTCGGGGGTGCGCTCGAAGTAGACGCCCGGGCTGCGGACGAGCTGCGACACGACGACACGCTCGGTGCCGTTGATGATGAAGGTGCCCTTCTCGGTCATGAGCGGGAAGTCGCCCATGAAGACCGTCTGGGTCTTGATCTCGCCCGTCATGTGGTTCATGAACTCGGCGTTCACGTAGAGCGGCGCGGCGAAGGTCTTGCCGCGCTCCTTGCACTCCTCGATGGAGTACTTGGGCTCCTCGAGCTCGGGGTTCGAGAACGACAGCTGCATCGTCTCGCCGAGGTCCTCGATGGGGGAGATCTCCTCGAAGATCTCGTCGAGCCCGGTGGTCGTGGGTGCGGCCTTGTCGCCGGCGATCCGGGCCTTCCACGCCTCGTTGCCGACGAGCCAGTCGAAGCTCTCGGTCTGGAGTGCGAGGAGATCCGGGACGGTCAGCGTGTCCGTGATCTTGGCGAACGAGAGCCGCGATGCGCCGCGACCGTTCTTAGGGGAGTTCTTACTGGATGCGGAGCGCGCAGCAGCCAAAGGAAAACAACCTCCGTGAGACCCGTCGGTCTCAATTGGTGTCGGTCAGTGAGGAGGCGCTCCGCGATCGTGGACGAGCCCGCCGCAATATTCGGGATCCGTCTTCGGGCACACACCGGCCGACCGCAATATGAGGGCAGGGTGAAAGGGGGAGCGCAAAGAACAACTATAGGCCGGAACGACGCGCCGTGTCCACTTATTCCTTGACTTTCTTTTCGCGCGGGTCTATAACCGACCATCCGGCTCCCGGATGAGCGGATGCGGCGGATGTCAGTCCTCCACGATCTCGCCCACGCCCGACACGTCGCGCGTGATGCGGGGCGAGCCCGAGACGTGGATGTCGCCGAGGCCCGAGATCTCGGCGTCCAGGGTGTCGGTCGCGTGCACGTGGATGTCGCCCGCCCCCGAGACCTCGGCCTCGGCACGGCGCAGCACGAGATCGGCGGCCTTGATGCTGCCCGCCCCGTTCACCGTCAGCTCGGCCGAGTCCGCCCTGCCCTCGATATGCACGTCGCCCGCGCCGTTGATCTCGACGTCCACCTCGGTGGCGTCGACCCCGGTCGCCCGCACGTCGCCGGCGCCATCGACCGTGATCTCGATCTCGTCGGCGACGGAGAAGTCGGCGGTCACGTCGCCGGCGCCCTCGAGGTCGAGCTCGTCGAAGGAGCGCACGGTCAGCACGTAGTCGACCCTCCCGGAGGTCCAGCCCGCACCCCGGATGCCGAGCACGAGCGTGCCGCCCTCCTCCCGCACGGTGAGCCGCTCGCTGACGGACTTCGGCGCGCGCACGACGAGGCCGGGCTCGTCGCCGAGCTCCACCGTCACATCGCCCGCGGTCTCGAGGCGGAGGCCGTGGACCGCATCCGAGACCTCGTGGTTCGTCTCGACGCGGGGTCCGGTTGCGGGGCCCGACAGCCGCACGCAGCCGGCGAGGGCGAGCCCTGCGACGGCGACGGCCGCGAGGGCGGCGACGGTGCGGGCGGATGTGCGCCGTGCGGGGGTGCGGGGGGTGGTGGTGATCATGGGGGTCTCCTCTCGTTCCTCCTCGAGCCTCCTCTCGGGGCGCGGCTGGCGCCAGACGGCAGACCCCCCGCGAGGGTGGGGTTGACCCCCGCATCCGTCTCGGGTTGCTCCGTTCGGGAGGGCGACACGCCGCAGTGACCGGGGCGGGGCCGCCGTGGCGGCGTGTCGTCCCCCCGAACGGAGTGGGGCGAGAATGGCGGGGTGGAGGAGTTGCCCGCCGTGCGCCTGTCGAACGGGATGCGCGCCGAGGTGCGCCCCGAACGGCTCACCGACGGCTACGAGCTCGTCGTCGACGGCACGCCGCAGTCGCACGTCGACCTCAACGACCCCACGCACCTCTTCTTCGAGTACATCGCGCGCATGGGACACGTGATCGACGAGCTGCGCGACCCCGGCGAGCCGATCACCGCACTGCACCTCGGGGCGGGCGCCCTCACCATCCCGCGCTACATCGCGGTCACGCGGCCCGGCTCACGGCAGCAGGTGATCGAGCTGGAGCCCGCGCTCGTGGAGCTCGTGCGCGAGCGGCTGCCGCTGCCTCGCGACGCATCCATCCGGGTGCGCTACGGCGACGCGCGCGAGGTGCTCGGACGGATGCCGAAGGGGTTGCTCGGGCAGGTGGACCTGCTCGTGGTGGACGTGTTCTCGGGCGCGCGCACTCCCGCGCACGTGACGAGCGTGGAGTTCTACGAGGAGTGCGCCGCGTTCCTCGCGCCCGACGGAGTGCTGCTCGCCAACATCGCGGACGGGCAGGGGGCGGCGTTCGCGCGCGGGCAGGCGGCGACGCTCGGGATGGTGTTCGCGGACGTCGCGGTGCTCGGCGAGGCGCAGGTGATCAAGGGGCGGCGCTTCGGCAACTTCGTGCTCGCGGCCTCGCCGACCGAGCTGCCGCTCGACTGGATGCCGCGGCTGCTGGCCGGGGGACCGCATCCGGCGCAGCTCGTGCACGGGGCGGCGCTGCGGGACTGGATCGCGGGTGCCGCCGTGGTGACGGATGCGACGGCGGTGGCCTCTCCTCCACCGGGACGCGGGGTGTTCCAGATTCCCCCGAAGCGCTGATCGACGCGGGCGCGCGTCGGCGCGCGGTGCTGAAATGGAGGCATGGTCTCCCGTCTCGCGCTCCCCGCGGCTGCGCTCGCCGCGACGCTGCTCACGGGGACCCTGCTCGCCGGGTGCGTGGCCTCGGAACCCGTGGGGGATCCGCCGACGGGCGGTGCCCCCACGAGCGCGTCGCCGCAGCGGGGGCCCGTGCAGCCCGCGGGCGACCCCGTGGTCGTGGCATCGGGGCTCGTGAGCCCCTGGTCGGTCGTGCTCCTGCCGGGCGCGCCCGGCGAGGCGCTCGTGAGCGAGCGCGACACGGGCGTCGTGCAGCACCTCTCGGCCGGCGGCGCGCTCGCGCCCGTCGGCACCGTGCCGGGCGTCGTGCACGAGGGCGAGGGGGGCCTGCTGGGGCTCGCGCTGCTCGGCGAGGCGGGCGACGGCTGGCTCTACGCGTACCTCACCACGGCATCCGACAACCGCATCGTGCGCATGCCGCTCGGCGACGATCTCGCCCTCGGCGCACCCGTCGAGGTGCTCACGGGCCTCCCGAAGGCGCGCAACCACGACGGCGGGCGCATCGCCTTCGGGCCGGACGGGATGCTGTACGCGACGGTCGGCGACGCGGGCTCGCCGGCGCGGGCGCAGGACCGGGCCAGCCTGGGCGGCAAGATCCTGCGGATGACGCCCGAGGGAGCGGTGCCCGGCGACAACCCCTTCGCCGGGTCGCTCGTGTACTCGCTCGGGCACCGAAATCCGCAGGGCCTCGCCTGGGATGCGAGCGGGCAGCTGTACGCGGCGGAGTTCGGCCAGGACACCTGGGACGAGGTGAACCGCATCGTGCCGGGCGGCAACTACGGATGGCCCGAGGTCGAGGGCACCGGTGGCGCGGCCGACGGGTTCGTCGACCCGCTCGTACAGTGGCCGACCGACGAGGCGAGCCCGAGCGCGCTCGCCTACGTCGACGGCACCTTCTTCCTCGCGGGGCTCGGGGGGCGGCGGCTGTGGGCCCTCTACCCCACGGCCGACGGCGGGCTCGACCCGGTGGCCTGGTTCGACGGCGAGTACGGCCGCATCCGCGACGTGCTGCCCGCGGCCGACGGCACCCTCTGGTTCGTGACCAACAACACCGACGGCCGCGGCTCGCCGGGCCCCGACGACGACCGCATCCTGTCGGTGCGCCTCGTGCCGCTGCAGGAGGGCTGAGCGGATGGCGGAGCTCGCGCGCGTGCGCGCCTGGGCCGATGCGCTCATCCGGCTGCACCTCGACCCCGAGTGGACGTTCGCGTTCGACCACGCGAAGACACGGGCGGGCCTGTGCAACTACACGGCCAAGCGCATCTCGGTGTCACGGCACATCGCGACGCTGTCGGAGGACGACGACATCCACCAGGTGCTGCTGCACGAGGTGGCGCACGCCATCGCGGGGCAGCGGGCCGGGCACGGCCCGCGATGGAGGAAGGTCGCGGCGGAGCTCGGCTACGCGGGCGGCCGCACGCACGACGGGCCGGTGCCGACCGAGCTCGCGCCGTGGGTGGGCACCTGCCCCAACGGGCACGTGAGCTACCGCTACCGCCGGCCGACGCGGCCGACCTCGTGCGGGGTGTGCTCACGACGGTTCGATCCGGCGCTGCGGATCGCCTGGGTGCAACGCGGCCGCTGATCGCGCAGCCCGCGCAGCCGAGGTGTCCAAACCAGCGGCGCGAGCGTGCTGATTCGGCCGCCGTAACCTTCTAAACTAGTTACATGAGCACCGGTCAATGGATGACGCCCTCCGAGGGAGCAGCCTGGTTCTTCGACGCGGGCGCCGAGAGCCTCGACTTCGCCTACACGGGCGCGCTCGCCGACGAGCGCCTCCACTCCCCCGAAGACCTCGCCGGCTGGCTCGCAGAGCACCTCGCCCACCCGGCGCCCGAGGTGGGCGAACGCGACCTCGCCGACGCCCTCATCCTGCGTGAGGCGCTCGCCCGGCTCCACCTCGCGGCCGCCGACCACACGCCGTTCGCGCCCGACGACATCGACACGCTCAACCTCTTCGCCGCGACCCCCGACATCCCGCCCGCGCTCGCCGGCGGGCGGCGGCAGGCCGGCGCGGGCCGCATCCGCGTCGCCCAGGCGCTGTCGACCCTCGCCCGCGAGGCGGTCGCGAGCCTCGCCGTGCGCGACGAGGGCCGCATCCGCCGCTGCGCCGCCGACGACTGCCGGCTGGTGTTCCGCGACGAGTCGCGCACCAACAGCCGCCGCTGGTGCTCGATGCAACGCTGCGGCAACCGCGCCAAGGTGCGCGCGCATCGCGAGCGCGAGCGCGCGGCACGCAGCTGACGGGGGCGACCGCGGCGGGCTCAATCCGCCGCTCGAGTCGCGCCCCGGCTCTCCTCGGCGCCTGAGCTGTCAGGCCTCGGTGACCTGCACGTCCTTCCAGAAGGCGACGTAGCCGCTGAAGTCGCGGCCCACCTTCTCGATCGCCGTGGGATACGGCTCCGGGTACGCCCACGCGCGGTCGGTGAGCCACTGCTCACCGGAGCGCACGCTGAAGTACTGGCACTCGCCCTTCCACGGGCAGGTGTACGGCGTGGGGCTGTCGCGCAGCACCCCCTCCGCGACCGACGACGGCGGGAAGTAGACGTTCCCCTCGATGTGCACGACATCGGCCTCGTCGGCCTGCGCGATGACCTGATCTCCGAGCTTCGCCTGGTACATGATGCGAGGCTACGCCCGGGCACCGCCGGGATGCTGGATCAGAACCCGACGTCGGCAAGGTGCGGAGCGCCGTGTCGCAGCACCTTCACGACCACTCCGCGCGACCGCAGTGCCCCGAGGGTACGGGCCTCCTCATCGGTCGCCCGCCCGAGCGCACGCCGGTTCGCCACCACGAGCACGTCACCCCGCTGGAGGTGGCCGAAAGAACGCTCGAGCCGCTGCTCCCACGTCTCGTGGCTCTCGGGAGCCGGATGCCGGAAGTCGTGGATCGCCACCCCGAACCGCGTCAGGTCGGCACGCTGCTCCACGATCGGCGGAAGGTCGTCGCGGGCCACCACGAGCCCGACGAGTCGCGCGCCCTCGGGACGGGCACGCCACCATTCGCCGTCCCGTTGCAGCTCCACGAAACACTCCGGACAGCTGGCCAACTGGTGCCCATGGGCGCCGAGCGCCGCCGTCGGCTCGTTGTCACCCGTCACCGGCATCCCGACCACCGTCCCTCGCTCCCGTGCCCAGTCTCGCAGGTCGAGGCGCGTCAGCGGATTCGCTCGACCTCGGCCACGGGGTCGAGGTTGAGCTGCACCCCGCCCAGCTCGCGCGCCGAGACGGAGGCCGTGACGAGGTGGCGTGTCGCGTTGCGCAGGCCCGCATAGGCGGAGGCGGCGGCCGCCGCCTCCGGGGAGGTGTGGTCGATGCCGAGGTCGGAGATCGCCGAGATGACGGCGCCGGCGGCGAGCAGGTCCTCGACCGCGAACCGCAGGGTGCCGTCCTCCTGGCGCGCGCCCGCCGCGACGACAGCGATCACGAAGCGGCCGCCCAGCTCGGCCTGGCGCACGAGCGACCACCGGGCGACGGCATCCGCGCTGCGCAGAGCGCCCGCGACCACCTCGACCCCGAGCTCCGGCACCTCCTCGGAGCCCAGCTCGTCGACCCACACCACCGCGTGCACGCCGTCGGCGACCGCGCGGGCGCCCTCGGCACCCCACTCGAAGCGGACCTGGTAGTAGCTCTGGGCGCGGTGCGAACTCATGCCTCCGAGGGTATCGACGCCTGGGGATCCGCCCCGAAGTCGGATGTCACGGGCCGACATCCTGTACGGTTGCGGTGGCGCACCTCAGCGCCCGCGTCGTGAACGCATCCCTCGTCGCCCGATCGGCTCCGCGCCCGGCGACTGACATCTCTTCCCGGCGAACCGACGTGCCGTCCGGCACGCTCGCCCACCGTGCGCCAGCGCGCACACCACCCGAAAGCACCCCATGACCACCGACTTCCGCACGCTCGGCGTGCCCGCCCCGCTCGTCGCCGCCCTCGCGGCCGACGGCAAGACCGAGGCGTTCCCCATCCAGGCCGACACCCTGCCCGACACCCTCGCCGGACGCGACGTGCTCGGCCGCGGCCGCACCGGATCCGGCAAGACCATCGCCTTCGCCCTCCCGCTCGTCGCGCGCCTCGGCACGAAGCTGTCCGGCGGACGGCGCCGCGGCGGCCTGCCGCTCGGCCTCGTGCTCGCGCCGACCCGCGAGCTGGCCACCCAGATCGCCGCGACGCTCACCCCGCTCGCCGACGCCTACGGCCTCACCGTCACCACCATCTACGGCGGCGTCTCGCAGAACCGCCAGGTGGCGGCGCTGCGCGACGGCGTCGACATCATCGTCGCCTGCCCCGGCCGCCTCGAGGACCTCATGGGGCAGCGACTCGTGCGCCTCGACGCGATCGAGATCACCGTCATCGACGAGGCCGACCACATGGCCGACCTCGGCTTCCTGCCCGGCGTCACGCGCATCCTCGCGGCGACCCCCGCGGGCGGACAGCGCCTGCTGTTCTCGGCGACGCTCGACAACGGCGTCGACAAGCTCGTCAAGCGTTTCCTCGAGAACCCCGTCATGCACTCGGTCGACGAGATCGACCAGCCGCCGGTGAAGATGACCCACCACGTGTTCGGCACGGCCGACGCGGAGGCGAAGAAGGAGCTCGTGCGCACCCTCGCCTCGGGGCGCGGACGCCGCATCCTGTTCATGCGCACCAAGCACCACGCGAAGAAGCTCGCCCAGCAGCTCACGGCGTCCGGCATCCCGGCGGTCGACCTGCACGGCAACCTGTCGCAGCCGCAGCGCGACCGCAACCTCGCGGCGTTCTCCTCGGGCGAGGTGCGCGTGCTCGTCGCGACGGATGTGGCGGCGCGCGGCGTGCACGTCGACGACGTCGAGCTCGTCGTGCACGTCGACCCGCCCATGGAGCACAAGGCCTACCTGCACCGCTCGGGCCGCACCGCCCGCGCGGGCTCGGAGGGCGACGTGGTCACCCTCGTGCTGCCCGCGCAGGAGAGGGACGTGGCGCAGCTCATGCGCAAGGCCGGCATCACCGCGACCGTGCAGAAGGTGGCGGCGGATGCGGCCCCCGTCAGCGCGCTCGTCGGCGAGGTCGCCGCGTACGTGACCCCCGAGCCGCGCGCCCCGCGGCAGCAGCAGGGCGGCGGCGGACGCAGCCAGGGCGCCAACGCGCAGCGCAAGCGCGCAGCGCGCGAGGCACGGGATGCCGGGCAGCAGGCGCGGACGGACCGGCCGCGCCGCGACCGCTCGGGGCGGCCCGCGAAGCAGGGGCAGGGCGCGGGGTCATCCTCCGGCGCGCGCACCGCATCCGGGTCCGGCCGCGGCGGACGCGCGGGCGCCTCGGGCGGAACCCGCTCGGGCAGCACGCCCGTCTACAGCTCCTCGTCGGCGGCTCCGCAGGGCAACCCGCGCCGCGGCGGACGGCGCGCGGCGCGCCCGGCCGGCTGACGTGGTGGCGCGCCCGCCTGTGCGTGAGGCGTCATAGCCGCGGCGGCGCATCCGGGCCACCGGCGCACCCGCACACCCGCACACTCGCAGGGGCAAGCACCAGCGGCTCACCGCATCCGTAGCGCGAGAAGCGGACGGCGAAACTGCCACGCGGCGGGAGTAGTTGCTCCCGCCGCGCACAAGTTGCTCCGCCCGCGACGGCGGTTCCTCCCGCCGACGGGGTCGTTGCTCCCGCCGACGAGCCGGCTCCGCAGGGGCGGGCACCGGCGCGGCGGGCACCGGCCACCCGATCGGGGCAGGACGGCCGGGGAGCTACCCCAGCACGCCGACGGAGGCGAGCGCCGCGCGCAGCAGCGTGCCGCGCCCGCCCTCGAGCTCGGCGTGGAACGCGGGGCTCGAGGCCTCGGCGGGCGTCACCCAGGTGAGCTCGAGCGCATCCTGGCGAGGCTCGAAGGTGCCCGTGACGGGCACCACGAAGGCGAGCGACACGGCGTGCTGACGGTCGTCGACATACGCCGACAGCCCCGGGATCGGGAAGTACTCGGCGACCTGGAACGGCACGGGGCTCGCGGGCAGCTGCGGGAACGCCATCGGCCCGAGGTCCTTCTCGAGGTGGCGGAACAGCGCGTCGCGGATCGTCTCGCCGTACATCACCCGGCCCGAGACGAGCGTGCGGGTGATCTCGCCCTGGGCGTTCGCGCGCAGCAGCACCCCCACCTGCGTGACGACGCCGAGCCCGTCGACCCGCACGGGCACCGCCTCGACGTAGAGCAGCGGGATGCGGCCGCGCACCCACTCGAGCTCGGCATCCGACAGCCACGCCGAGTTCGGCTCGTCGCGCGGAGGTTCGGGGATGCCGGCGCCCACGGTGCTCATGGCTTCATTGTGTCGCACTCCCCCGCCGCGCCCCGCCGCCGGGTCGAAAATGCAGGAGAAACCGGGCCGCATCCGTCGCCCACCCCGGAAACACGGGAGGCGGTTTCGGAAACTCCTGCATTTTCGACCCGGAGCGGGGCGGATGCGGGCACGATGGAGGGGTGACGGAGTTGTCGATCGATCCCGAACTCGTCGTCTGGAGCGCGGAGCCGGAGGCCCGCCATCAGCATCCGCTCGTGGTCGTGATGCACGGTCGCGGCGCCGACGAGCACGACCTCGCCGGCCTCTTCCCGCTGCTGCCCGCCGGTTTCGTGTACGCCTCGCTGCGGGCACCGCACCCCGCGGGCCCCGGCTTCGCGTGGTTCGACGACACCGTCGAGGCGCCCGGAGACCCGCGGCTCGCATCCGCCGACGCGATGGCGGATGCGGTGCTCGCCTGGCTGCGGCGACTGCCGTGGCAGCCGACGACGGTCGGCGCGCTCGGGTTCTCGCAGGGCGGCGCGATGGCCGCCCATCTGCTCCGGCAGGGGCAGGGCATCGTGTCGTTCGCGGTGAACATGTCCGGCTTCGCGGTGTCCGGTTCCCATCCCGCGGATGCCGCCCTCGCCGCCGCCCCGCCACCCGCCTACTGGGGTCGCGGCTCCGCCGACCCGCTCTTCTTCCCCGAGCTCGTGCACCGCAGCGAGACCTGGCTCTCCCGCCACACGACCCTCACGAGCGCGGTGTATCCGGGCCTCGGCCACTCCGTCTCCGACGAGATGCTGCGCGACGTCGTCGACTTCCTCGAGGCGCGCCTCTAGCGGCCGCGATCAGACGCCCGCGACGCCGGTCTGATAGGCGAGCACGACCGCCTGCACGCGGTCGCGGAGGCCGAGCTTGCCGAGCACGCGCGCGACGTGCGTCTTGACGGTCGCCTCGGAGAGCACGAAGCGCTCGGCGATCTCCGCATTGCTGAGGCCCTCCCCGAGCGCCGCGAAGATCTCGCGCTCGCGCGCGGTGAGCGCTGCCAGGGGCGCGTCCGCGGTGGCCGCGGTGGCCGCATCCGGCAGCCGCTCGGCGAACAGCTCGAGCATGCGGCGCGTGACGCGCGGGGCGACCGCCGCGTCGCCGGCGGCGACCGCGCGGATGGCGGCGGCGAGCTCGTCGGGGCGCGCGTCCTTTAGCAGGAAGCCGCTCGCGCCCGCTCGCAGGGCCGCGAAGGCGTACTCGTCGAGGTCGAAGGTGGTGAGGACGATGACGCGCGAGCCGGGTGCCGTGTCGACCATGCGGCGCGTCGCCTCGATGCCGTCGACGCCGGGCATCCGCACGTCCATGAGCACCACATCCGGCGCGAGCGCCTTGGCCATCGCGAGCGCCGCGGCGCCGTCGCCCGCCTCGCCGACGACCTCGATGTCGCCCTCCGCGGCGAGCACGAGGCGCAGGCCCATGCGCAGCATCGACTGATCGTCGACGATGAGCACCCGGATGCCGGTCATCCCGCCCCCTCCACCGTCTCGAGCGGCAACACCGCCCGCACCTGCCAGCCCCTCTCATGCGGCCCCGCCTCGACGGCGCCGCCGAGTGCCGCGGCACGCTCGCGCATGCCGATGATCCCACGACCGGTGCCCGCGGTCGGCTGTCGCACCGCGCCGCGCGATGCGCCCCGGTTCGTGACGCGCACCTCGACGCGGTCGCCGTGCGCGTCGCGCGTGCGGCTCACCTCGACGAGCACGAGCGTCGACGTCGGCGCGTGCCGCAGCACGTTGGTGAGCGACTCCTGCACGATGCGCCAGACCGCGCGGCGCACCGCGAGCGGAAGCTCCTCCTGCGGTGTGGTGCGCACGAGCCGCACAGGCAGGCCCGCCGCGCGGAAGCGCTCCACGAGCTCGTCGAGGCTCACGTCGGGCTCCGGTTCGAGCGGCGCGTCGTCGCCCGGCTCGCGCAGCACCCCGAGCACGCGGCGCATGTCGGCGAGCGCCGAGCGGCCCGTCTCGGTGAGGGCGTCGAGCGCGCGCTCGGCGCCCGCCGGGTCGGACCCGGATGCCGCCCGCGCCCCGTCCGCGAGCGCCACCATGACCGTGAGGGAGTGCGCGACGACGTCGTGCAGCTCGCGCGCGATGCGGGCGCGTTCCTCGGCCACCGCGAGCGCCGCCTGCTGCTCCCGATCCCGCGAGAGCGCATTCGCGCGCTGGATGAGGGCGTCGATGTGCTGCCTGCGGCCGCGCACGCTCACCCCGGCGGCGATCGCGATGAGCGAGGCGACGACGAGGAACACCACGGTCGCGACGATGAGGCCCGACGGCTCGACCTGGGGGTCGGTCGCCGCGCGCCGCAGGAACAGCAGCGACGCGCCCGCCATCACGGCCACCATGCCGAGCTCGACGAGCCAGGTGACCCCCGGCGTGCGCGCCGCGGCGACCGCGTACATGGCGAGCGCGAGCGCGAACTCGATACCGCCCGATTCCTGAGTGAGTGCGAGGCAGGCGACGCCGAGCACGACGAGCGCCGCGACGGTGAGCACCGGCTCGTGCCGCCGACGCATGAGGACGAGCCCGCCGACGAGCGCCACGGCGAGGAGGATCGAGCCCGCGACCGGGCGCGCGCCGCCCGCCCCGACGACGAGCGAGGTGATCGCCGCCGGCAGCGCGAACCACAGCGCCACCACGAGATCCATCACGCGCGGATGCCGCACGAAGTAGCGCCGCAGCGGGCCGAGCCGGCGGGCATCCAGCTCGGTGAACGGTCCGTCGGCTGTCGCCTCGGGGCTGGGTCGCAGCCAGCGCTTCAGCCGTGTCAGCGCGCGCGACGGCGACGCCGAACCCGGTTCCGGATGCGGCGTCGCCTGGTGCGTCGTCTCGTCGATCAGTCGTCCCGTCGCACGAAGGCGATCGTGCCGGCCGCGAGCGCGGCGACCGTGTAGCCGCAGAAGACCGCGAAGCCGACCCACGGCTCCAGGCTCGACAGCCCGACCGTGTCGCTGGCCGCCACCGCCGAGCCGGCGGGCGCGGGGAGGTAGGAGTAGAGGTCCCGCAGCCACTCGGCCCCCGTCGTGGCCGCGATCAGCTGCACGATGATCGGCAGGATGAAGAGGATGCCGACGACGGTCGTGATGGCCGCCGCTGTGTTCTTCACGAGCAGGCCGATGCCGTAGGCGAACCAGGCCGACACCGTGAGGTACAGCACGACGCCGATAAGGGCGCGGATGTCGTCCGCCTCGAAGCGCACGTCGATCCCGCCCGCGCGCAGCACGGGGATCCCGACCGCCGCGGAGAGCGCGAGCGCCGCTGCCGACACAGCGAAGGCGGAGAGCAGCAGCACGAGCGCCTTGCTCGCGACGACACGCAGGCGCCGCGGCTCGGCGGCGAGCGTCGAACGGAACGAGCCGGTGGCGTACTCGCCCGTGATCACGAGCACCCCCAGCACCGAGATCGCGAGCTGTGCGATGGGATAGCCGACCACGAGAACGCCGGCGCTGGTCGGCGCCGAGTCCGGGAACGCGGTGATCGCCCACGCGAAGAGCCCCGCGAACGCGGCCATGATGCCTACCGTGAGCACGGCCACCCAGACGGTCGAGCGGAGGCTGCGCAGCTTGATCCACTCCGAGCGCACCGCGCGCGCGAAGGTGGGACGGATGTCGACGCCGGAGCGCGTCGCGGTCGCGGCGGTCATCGGGTCGCCTCGGCCGGCACGGCGCTCGTGCGGTACTCGACCGCGTCGTCGGTGAGGGCCATGTACGCGTCCTCCAGTGAGGTGGTGAGCGGGGTGAGCTCGGAGAGGACGATACCGGCAGCGACCGCGGACGCGGCGATGTCGCCCGCCTCGAGGCCCGCGATCTCGAGCACGCCCGCCTCGTCGGAGACGATCGTGGCGCCGCTGCGGGCGAGCAGCTCGGCGAGCTCGGCCGCCCGGTCGGTGCGCACCCGCACCGCCTGACGTCCGGCGCCGGCCACGAGCTCGGCGACGGGGGCGTCGGCGAGGATGCGGCCCTTGCCGATCACGATCACGTGGTCGGCCGTGAGCGCCACCTCGCTCATGAGATGGCTCGAGAGGAACACCGTGCGCCCCTCGGACGCGAGGAAGCGCGCGAAGGTGCGCACCCAGCGCACCCCCTCCGGGTCGAGCCCGTTGACGGGCTCGTCGAGGATGAGGATCTGCGGGTCGCCCAGCAGCGCCGCGGCGATGCCGAGCCGCTGTCCCATGCCGAGCGAGAAGCCCTTGACCCGCTTGCCGGCGACGGCATCCAGTCCGGTCTGCTCGATCACCTCGAGCACGCGACGCTTGGGGATGCCGTGGCTCGCCGCCAGCCCCAGCAGGTGCTGGTAGGCGGTGCGGCCGGTGTGCACCGCCTTCGCGTCGAGCAGCGCGCCCACGGTGGTGAGGGGCGAGCGCAGCTCGGCGTAGCGGTGGCCCGCGACCGTCACGCTGCCCTCGGTGGGGCGCGCGAGGCCGACGATCATGCGCATCGTCGTGGACTTGCCGGCGCCGTTCGGGCCGAGGAAGCCGGTGACGGCGCCCGGGCGGACGGTGAAGCTGATGTCGTCGACGGCTGTCCGGTCGCCGTATCTCTTGGTGAGGCCGCGTGCCTCGATCATGGTGCCCTCCTTCGTGGGTGTGCTTCGACGCTAGGAAGGGGCACGGGTGCGGCTCGGCCCCCGCGGGAGGTATCTGAGCGGGGGCGTGTACCTCGGAAGGATGACGGCCGCGCGTCACATGGCGAGATGCGCGATGCCGAGCGAGATGCCGAGCAGCACCCCGAGCACCGAGATGACGAGCAACCCGAGGTGGATGAGGAGCGGCGCGCGGTCGGCGCCCTCGACGCGGGCGCGACGCGCGAGGTACGTGATCGGGGTCGCGAGCGCCCACAGCGGGCTCGGCACGGATGCGGAGCTGCGCGCCCGGAGGGTGCGCGCGTCGTAGGTGGCGACGACCGCGAGCACGAGCAGCATGAGCGCGAGGAAGCCGAGCTTCACGAGGGGGCGCTCGGCGAGCGGCATCCGCACCAGCCACGGAACGGTCAGCATCGAGACGAACCAATACAGGAATCCCACCCACACGGGCGAGCCGACGAGGACCGCGAGCGGGCGCGTGGCGTCGTCGGGGCGGTGGACGAGGGGCGCGCGCTCGACCACCCGGCGCGTCTCGGGGGTCACGGTGTGCCGGCGGAAGTCCGTCCAGGCGAGGCCGTCCCACCAGCGCTCGACTCCCCCGCGCTCGGGGTCGGGGTACCAGCCCTCCTCCACGGCGCCATGCTAGCGACGGGTCGACGCGGCGACACCTCTCGAAACCGGAGCCACCGGATCGGGAGCGCGCGTCGGGGGCGGGCGCGAAGATGGGGGGATGGATCCTGCGCTCGAGCGCTTCTCCCCGGCGACGCGGGAGTGGTTCGACGGCGCGTTCCCGCAGCCGACCGCCGCGCAGGCGGGCGCGTGGGAGGCGATCTCCTCGGGGCGGCACGCGCTCGTGGTGGCGCCCACGGGGTCCGGCAAGACCCTCTCGGCATTCCTGTGGTCGCTCGACCGGCTGCTGACGGCGCCGCCCGCCGACCCCGCTCGCAGAACGCGGGTGCTCTACATCTCGCCGCTCAAGGCGCTCGGCGTCGACGTCGAGCGCAACCTCCGCTCGCCGCTCGTCGGCATCACGCAGACGGCGAAGCGGCTCGGGATGACACCCCCCGCGATCACGGTCGGCGTGCGCTCGGGCGACACCACCTCCGCCGACCGCCGGCTGCTCGTGCGGGAGCCGCCCGACATCCTCATCACGACGCCCGAGTCGCTCTACCTCATGCTCACGAGCGCCGCCCGGTCGACGCTCGTGGGGGTCGAGACGGTCATCGTCGACGAGATCCACGCGGTCGCGGCGACCAAGCGCGGGGCGCACCTCGCGGTAACCCTCGAGCGCCTCGACGCGCTGCTGCCGAAGCCCGCGCAGCGCATCGGGCTCTCGGCGACGGTGCGGCCGCTCGAGGAGGTCGCGCGGTTCCTCGGCGGGCGCGAGCGGGTCGAGATCGTGTCGCCGCCCATCCAGAAGACCTTCGAGCTGCGGGTCGTGGTGCCCGTCGAGGACATGACCGAGCTGGGGGCGCGCGCCACGGATGCGGAGCTCGAGGGCGACGAGAAGGCCCTCGCGTCCGGCGGGTCGATCTGGCCGCACGTCGACCGGGCGATCGTCGAGGAGGTGCTGCGGCACCGCTCGACCATCGTGTTCGCGAACTCGCGGCGGCTCGCGGAGCGGCTGACGGCGTCGATGAACGAGCTGTGGGAGGAGATGGAGACCGGCGAAGCGCCGCCGAGGTTCCCCGCGCAGCTCGTCGGCGGATCGGGGATCACCCGGGCGAGTGCCCTGAACGGTGCCACCGACCCGGAGGCAGGGACGGGCGGCGGCGCACGGGCGCGAGAGCCGGAAACGGTTCCCGTGCTCGCCCGCGCGCACCACGGCTCCGTCAGCAAGGAGCAGCGCGCCCAGATCGAGGACGACCTCAAGTCGGGCCGGCTGCGCTGCGTCGTCGCGACGAGCTCGCTCGAGCTCGGCATCGACATGGGCGCCGTCGACCTCGTCATCCAGGTCGAGTCGCCGCCGTCGGTGGCATCCGGCCTGCAGCGGGTGGGCCGCGCCGGGCACCAGGTGGGCGAGATCTCGAAGGGCGTGCTGTTCCCCAAGCACCGCGCCGACCTGCTGCACACCGCGATCGCCACCGAGCGGATGCGCGAGGGGCTCATCGAGGCGATCGCCGTTCCGCAGAACCCGCTCGACATCCTGGCCCAGCAGACAGTGGCGGCGGTGGCGCTCGACAGCCTCGACGTCGAGGAGTGGTTCGAGACGGTGAGGCGGTCGGCACCGTTCACGACGCTGCCGCGGAGCGCCTACGAGGCGACGCTCGACCTGCTGGCTGGGCGGTATCCGTCCGACGAGTTCGCCGAGCTACGGCCCCGCATCGTGTGGGACCGCGTGGCCGGCACCATCTCGGGCCGCCCCGGCGCGCAGCGGCTCGCGGTGACGAGCGGCGGCACGATCCCCGACCGCGGCATGTTCGGGGTCTTCATCGTCGGCTCGGACGAGGGGGCCCGCCGCGTGGGCGAGCTCGACGAGGAGATGGTCTACGAGTCGCGCGTCGGCGACGTGTTCGCGCTCGGCGCGACGAGCTGGCGCATCGAGGAGATCACCTCCGACCGCGTGCTCGTCTCCCCCGCGTTCGGGCAGCCGGGCCGTGTGCCGTTCTGGAAGGGTGACGGGCTCGGGAGGCCGGCCGAGCTGGGGCGGGCGATCGGCGCGTTCGCGGGCGAGCTGGCATCCGGGTCGGTCGATCAGGCCAGGCTCGAGGCGGATGGGCTCGACGAGCGCGCGGCGCGCAACCTCACGGCCTTCGTCGCCGAGCAGAAGGCCGCGACCGGCGTCGTGCCCACCGACCGCACCCTGCTCGTCGAGCGCTTCCGCGACGAGCTCGGCGACTGGCGGCTCGTGCTGCACTCCCCCTACGGCACCCCCGTGCACGCGCCGTGGGCGCTCGCGGTGGCGGCGCGCATCCGGGAGCGGCTCGGGGTCGACGGTTCGGCCATGGCGGGCGACGACGGCATCGTCGTGCGGCTGCCCGAGACGGATGCCGACCCGCCCGGCGCGGAGCTGTTCGCCTTCGAGCCGGGTGAGCTCGAGGCCCTCGTGACGGAGGAGGTGGGCGGATCGGCGCTGTTCGCCTCGCGCTTCCGGGAGTCGGCGGCGCGGGCCCTGCTGCTGCCGCGGCGCAACCCCGGCCGCCGCTCGCCGCTCTGGCAGCAGCGGCAGCGCTCGGCGCAGCTGCTCGAGGTGGCGCGCAAGTATCCGAGCTTCCCGATCATCCTCGAGACGGTGCGGGAGGTGCTGCAGGACGTCTACGACCTGCCGTCGCTGCGGGAGCTCGCGACCGACATCTCGAACCGCCGTATCCGGCTCGTCGAGGTGGAGACGGATGCGCCCTCGCCTTTCGCGCGCACCCTGCTGTTCGGCTACGTGGCCGCGTTCCTCTACGAGGGCGACTCCCCGCTCGCCGAGCGGCGGGCGGCGGCCCTCTCGCTCGACCCCGCGCTGCTCGCCGAGCTGCTCGGCCGCGCGGAGCTGCGCGAGCTGCTCGACCCGGAGGTCATCGCGCAGACCGAGCGCGAGCTGCAGCGGCTCGACCCGGAGCGGCGCGCGCGCGACGCCGAGGGCATCGTCGACCTGCTGCGGGTGCTGGGGCCGCTGTCGGTGGAGGAGGTGGCTGCCCGTTCCGAGGCGTCACTTCGTGTCGCCCCGACACCCATGCACGCGACGCAAAGTGACGCCTCGGGGGTGGGTGCCGCACCCCCGGGCGACGCGACGGCCGCGACGGACGCAGCAGCGATGGGTGAGGCGTCAGTTTCGGTCGCGAATGACCGCGCGGAGGCGACGCAAACTGACGCCTCGGGGCTCGGGCACGTACTCGTCGAGCTCGCCCGCGCGAACCGCGTGCTGCGCGTGAGCATCGCGGGCGTCGAGCGCTGGGCCGTCGTCGAGGACGCCGCACGCCTGCGCGACGCGCTCGGCGTGCCGCTGCCGATCGGCGTGCCGACCGCGTTCCTGGAGCCCGTCGCCGACCCCGTCGGCGACCTCGTGAGCCGCTACCTGCGCACCCACACCCCCTTCGCGGCGGCCGAAGCCGCATCCCGCCTCGGCCTCGGCGTCGCCGTGGTGACGGATGCGCTGCGCCGCCTCGCCGCCGACCGGCGCGCCGTGGAGGGGGAGTTCCGCCCCGGCGCCTCGGGCACCGAGTGGGTCGACCCGGAGGTGCTGCGGCGGCTGCGGGCCCGGTCGCTCGCCGCACTGCGCGCCGAGGTGGAGCCCGTGCCGCAGGCGGCGCTCGGGCGGTTCCTGCCCGACTGGCAGCACGTGGGCGCGGAGCCGAGGCGAGGCGCGCTGCGCGGCGTCGACGGGCTCGTGTCGGCCATCGATCAGCTCGCGGGCCTGCCGCTGCCCGCGACGAGCTGGGAGAGCCTCGTGCTGCCCGGCCGCGTGCGCGACTACAGCCCCGCGATGCTCGACGAGCTCATGGCGTCCGGCGAGGTCGTCTGGGCCGGACGCGGCGAGCTGCCCGGGGGCGACGGCTGGGTGAGCCTGCACCTCGCCGACGCGGCGCCGCTCACGCTGCCCGAGCCGCTCGCCCTCGAACCGGACCCGCTGCGCGATCGGCTGCTCGCGGCGCTCGACGGCGGCGGCGGGTACTTCTTCCGGCAGCTCGCCGGCGCGGTGGCGGAGCCCGGCGCGGAGCCCCTCACCGACACGGATGTTGCCCGAGCCCTCTGGGAGCTCGTGTGGGCCGGACGCGTGACGGGCGACACCTTCACGGCCCTGCGCGCCCGGCTCGGCGCGACGACGACGCGAGCCCGGGCGACCCCGCGCGGCCGGGCCCACCGGGCACGCGCGCGGGTGGCCGCCTCGCTCGCGGCATCCGCCCCGCCGACGGTCGCGGGGCGCTGGAGCCTGCTGCCGCGGCCGGATGCCGCGCCGACCGCGCGTGCGACGGCGCTCGCCGAGCAGCTGCTGGAGCGATACGGGGTCGTGACGCGCGGGGCGGTTCAGGCGGAGGGCGTCGAGGGCGGGTTCGCGCTCGCCTACCGGGTGCTGTCGAGCCTCGAGGAGACGGGACGCGTGCGCCGCGGCTACTTCGTGGAGGGGCTCGGCGCGGCGCAGTTCGCCACGCCCGCGACCGTCGACCGGCTGCGCTCCTTCCACAGCGACCGGCACGAGGACGTGCCGCCGGTCGCGGTGACGCTCGGGGCGACCGACCCGGCGAACCCGTATGGCGCGGCGCTCGGGTGGCCGTCGCGCGACGACGACATCCGCCACCGCCCCGGACGCAAGGCGGGTGCGCTCGTCGTGCTCGTCGACGGCGCCCTCGGGCTCTACGTCGAGAAGGGCGGCAAGACCGTGCTGAGCTTCCTCGACCCGGATGCCGAGGTGGCTCGCGAGGCTGCCGCCGCCTCCCTCGCCTCCACGGTGCGCGCCGCCGGCGGGCGGCTGCGCGTCGAGCGCATCGACGGCGAATTCGCCGTCGGCACCCCGCTCGGCGAGGCCCTGCAGCGGGCGGGCTTCGCTCCCACCCCGCAGGGTCTGCGCCTGCGGTGACAGCAACCATCCGGCCCGCCTCGGCGAATCTCCTGCATTTCTCGCGTGGGCACCCGTGGCGGCTACCCACAGCGGCACCCCCCTTCCTCTTGCGAGAAATGCAGGAGATTCGCCTTGCGTCCCCCTTCCGGTGCCGCGACTCCGGGGTCCTCTCGACCAAGCTCCTGCATTTCTCGCGTGGGGCGGGGCATGGGGATGACGGATGTGGCGGACGGGTGGGCGGGCGGCGGACGGCGGACGAGCGACGGACGGACGGACGGCGGACAGACGGGGGACGGACGGCGGACAGACGGGGGACGGGCGACGGATGCGGTCGCGTCTGCTGTGAGCGGACGCGGGCGACAGCGGCGGCCCGCCGCGCCTAGGGTGAGCCCATGGCGCTCCCCGACCCCGAGCCGCTGTGGCGGCACCTCCTCGGCGACCAGCTGCGCGGCATCCGGCAGGACCGCGGGCAGACGCTCACCGAGACCGCGAAGCGCGCGGGGGTCTCCCCGCAGTACCTCTCCGAGATGGAACGCGGGCTCAAGGAGCCCTCGAGCGAGATGATCGCGGCGGTCGCGGGTGCCCTCGACACGAGCCTCGTCGAACTCACCCTCGGGGTCTCCGAGCGGCTGCGGGAGCTCGCCCCCGCCCAACCGGCCCAGGCGGCTGTGCGCGCGACGCTCGCGCTCGCCGCCTGAGCCCGCTTCCACAACTCAGGATCGTTCGCCGAGGCGGCACCGATCGCCGCATCCGGGCGCGTTCTTCCTGAGTTGCGAGGCCTCTGGCGTTCGCAACTCAGGAGGAGGGCGGTCTGCGGGCGCCTACCTCGGTTCCGCGTCCCGAAGCTCCTGAGTTGCGAAACCGGCCGAGTCGCGAGCCGCCATCACGGCGTCGACGAGCCCGTAGTCGCGCGCGGCGGATGCCGTGAAGACCCGGTCGTGGTCGGTGTCGGCCCGCAGCCGCTCGACGCTCTGCCCCGTGTGCCGCGCGAGGATGCCCTCGATGTCGGAGCGCACGCGCACCACCTCGTCCGCCTGCAGGATCAGGTCGGGGATCGCACCGCGCCCCTGCGACACGGGCTGATGCAGCACGACGCGGGCGTGCGGCAGGGCCGCGCGCTTGCCGGCGGCGCCCGCCGCGAGCAGCACCGCCCCCACCGCGACGGCCTGGCCGACGACCGTCGTCGCCACCTGGGGCCGGATGTAACGCATCGTGTCGTACACGGCGAGCATCGCGCTCGGGTCGCCGCCCTCGCAGTTGATGTAGAGCTGGATGTCGCGGTCGGGGCCCTCGGCCTCGAGATGCAGCAGCTGCGCCACGAGCACGTTCGCGACGCCCGCGTCGATCGGGGTGCCGAGGTAGACGACGCGTTCGGTGAGCAGCTGCGAGTAGACGTCCATGATCCGCTCGCCGCGCGGGTGCTGGGCGATGACGTTCGGGATGGTGTAGCTCGTCATGCCGCGCTCCCCACCGTGAAGCCGGTGCCGCGCGTGCGGCGCGGGGGCGCGATCCGCGCGAAGTCGTCGACGATCTCGTCGATGAAGCCGTAGGCGAGCGCCTCCTCGGCCGAGTACCAGCGGTCGTGGAGGGAGTCCTCGAAGACGCGCTCCACGCTCTGGCCGGTGTCGGCGGCGACGAGGCCGAGCACGACGTCGCGCGTGTAGCGGAGGTCGGCGGCCTGCAGTTCGACGTCGACCGCGGTGCCCCCGATGCCGGCCGAGCCCTGGTGCATGAGGATGCGCGCGTGCGACAGCGCGCGCCGCTTGCCGGGCGCCCCCGACGAGAGCAGGAACTGGCCCGCGCTGCAGGCGAGGCCGATCGCGAGGGTCGACACGTCGCACGGCACGAGCCGCATGAGGTCGCGGATGGCGAGCATCGACGGCACCGAGCCGCCCGGGGAGTGGATCCACAGCGCGATGTCGGATGCCGCATCCGCCGCCGCGAGCGCGACCAGCTGGGTGGCGAGCAGGGTGCCGTTGTCGTCGTCGAGCACGCCGTCGAGCACGATCACGCGCTGCTCGTACAGCTCGCGGCGCGCGGTGTCGGTGAAGCGGATGGGGCGGGGTTCGTCGCTCATGGCCCCAGCCTGCGCGCGGGCCGCGCGCCGCGGGCCGGTATCCGCCTCCGGCGGATCCGCCCTCAGCGGCGGGGGACGTCCGTGGGGTACGTTTCGAGGGTGCCCGAGGGTGACACCGTCTACCGGACGGCGCGGCAGCAGCACGACGCGCTCGCGGGACGCGTGCTCACCGCGTCGGACTTCCGGGTGCCCGCCTTCGCGACCGTCGATCTCACGGGCGAGACGGTGCGCGAGGTCGTCTCGCGCGGCAAGCACCTGCTGCACCGGATCGGCGAGCTGACCGTGCACTCGCACCTCAAGATGGAGGGCGCCTGGCGGCTGTTCCACCGCGGCGAGCGCTGGACGCGTCCCACGCATCAGGTGCGCGCGGTGCTGACGGCGGGCGACACGCAGTCGGTGGGCTTCGAGCTGGGCGTGCTCGAGGTGCTGCCGACCGCCGAGGAGGAGCGTGTCGTCGGCCACCTCGGCCCCGACCTGCTGGGCGAGGACTGGGATGCGGCCGAGGCCGCGCGACGGCTCGAGGCCGATCCGTCCGTGCCCGTGTTCGCGGCGCTGCTCGATCAGCGCAACCTCGCCGGTGTCGGCAACGTGTACGCCAACGAGCTGTGCTTCGTGCGCGGGATGCTGCCGACGCGGCCCGTCGGGGACGTCGACGACGTGCCCGCCCTCGTCGGGCTGGCGCGCCGGATGCTGATGGCCAATCGCGGCCGGTGGACGCGCACGACCACGGGCGACCTGCGCGCGGGTCGGCGCAGCTGGGTCTACGGGCGCAGCGGCCAGCCGTGCCTGCGCTGCGGCACGACCCTGGAGGGCGGCGAGCTGGGCCGCGTCGAGGGCCAGGAACGGGTCGTCAGCTGGTGCCCGAACTGCCAGCGCTGACCCCAGCAATGGGGGACACCGCCCCATTCACCTCGACTTACCCTCACCTCTAGTCTCGACGGGTGAGCCACGAATCCACCACACCGAACCTCATCCCGCCGACCGAGCCGCGAGAGGACGTGCTGCGCGGGGCGCTCGTCGCCCTCGTCGTCGTCCCGCTCGGGGTCGCCGCCTGGCTGCTCGTCTGGAGCCTGGGCTTCATCGCCTCGATCGTCGCCTTCGGGGTGGCGATCGCCGCGCTCTGGCTCTACCGCCTCGGTGCTCGGGGCCCCATCAGCCGGGCGGGCGCCTTCGTGGTCACCGGCATCACCGCCCTGACCCTCGTGCTCGCCTTCTTCGCCGGTATCGTGCTCGACGCCGTGCGGGTGGTGGCCGACGAGACCGGCCTCGGCTGGGGGGAGATCCTCACCCGCTCCGAGTTCTGGAGCTGGTTCGGCGAGGTGCTCCCGCCCGCACTGGGCGACTACACGGGCGACATCCTCCTGGCCCTGCTCTTCGGTGCCCTCGGATGCTTCACCGTGCTGCGCTCGGCGTTCCGCCAGGCCAAGCCGGTGCCGCCCGCCGACGCGCCGGCGTTCGTCTCGCCGTCGACCGAGTCCGGCGTCCCGGCGGTGCCTGCCGCGGATGCGACGGCGGGGGCCGCCCCGGAGGCCGCGGCGCCCTCCACGCAGCCGCCGGCAGCATCCGGTGGCGACGAGCCGCGGGCCGGGGAGACGCCCGGAACGGCCTGAGCCTCCCGCTCAGGATTCGAGGTCGTCGCTGAGCTCGACGACGGCCGACCACCCCGTGTCGGGATCGTTCACCGTGATGCGCGCGCCCGCCAGGTACTGCTCGTAGCTGATCCAGCCGTACATCCGCACGCGCTCCGTCGGACGGGAACGGTCGACATCGCAGGTGCTCGCCGGGTAGACGGGCGTCGTGAGGCCGGGCGGCGCCTCGGCGGGGCGGATGCGGGCATCGACGATCACGCTGATCGCCTCCCCGAGCCGCAGCCCGGTGATGCCCGACGAGATGCCGTGGATGTCGCCGACCCAGCAGCGTTGGCTCGCCGCCGGCAGGTTCACCCGCGCATCCCCGTATCCGACCCGGACCTCGAGGCTCTGCAGGTTGACGGCGGAGGCGGGGTCGGGGTTGACGAGGCTGAGCCGGTCGATCACGACGGTGCTCAGCAGCGCACCCGTGTCGAGTCGCCCGGACGGCCAGAAGCGGGTGCCGAAACGGTCGAGCGAGTAGACCGAGGTGCCGCCCTCGGCATCCGTCAACGTCACCGTGAGGTAGTAGACGGCACCGAGGCAGAGGTTTTCGAGCCGCACGGAGTGGCTGGCGGCCGGGGTCGCGCTCGTCCACATGAGGGTTCCGCCGGGGCGCGGGCAGATGCCCTCGATGCGGGTCTCCGCCGGCTCGGCCTCGACGGTCGCGGTGACGGGCCGATCGACGCGCAGCGCGAAGACGGCATCCTGCGAACGACTGTCGGCATCGATCGCGTCGAGGTGCACCGTGCCGGTCGTGTCCATGCGCGGCAGCGGGTCGCGCTCGACGCGCGTCGCGCCCTCGTACCAGTCGCCGAACGCCCAGCCTTCGCCGCTCGCCGCGACCTCCGGCCAGGTGGCGCGGATGCGCACCATGCCGACCGTCTCGCCGCGGTTGACGGTGCAGTCGTCGCTGCAGATGCGGCTCGGGCGGATCTGGGTCGACAGCGGCACGTCGAACACCCGCGTCGCCCGCGCGCACCCCTCGGTGCAGTCGCGCAGCGAGATGTCGAGCAGGGCGTGGTTCACCGCCGCGCCCTCCGCAACGTCGACCTCGGTGGTGAGCAGGAACGCGCCGCTCACGGCGTCCCGGCCGAGGAGCGCACCGAGGTCGCACAGCTCACCGCCGAGCGCACCGGACCGCAGCCGCAGGCTGCCGCAGCGGACGCCGTCCTCCGTCGCCCCGCGCAGGCGCAGCGCGCCATCGGCGAGGTGCTCGGTGAGCTCGAGCTCGTCGACCGTCACGACGGGTGCCGAGAGCGACGGCGTCAGGATCGGCAGCTCGCTCACCCGGATGGGGCGGTCGGTGTCCCAGCTCTCCCCGCCGCGCGCCGGGAACCAGCCGACGCACGCGATGACGCTCGCGCCGCTCGGCACCGCGAAGGTCGCGGTCGTGCGCCGCGTGTACTCGGGCTCCCAGCCGTTCGCCGCGAGCTCCTCCGCCGACACCTCGAGCGTGCGCGGCTCGCGGGTGGCGGGCAGCATCCGCCCGTCGGCGGCGGGGCCGTAGCGGCATCCCTCGCCCGCCGTGTCGTCGAGCACGAGCAGCTGCACGCGCTCCCCGGGGGTGTGCGGGGCGGCGACGAACACCGTCGTGTTCCCGACGGAGTGGATGCGCGTGGGCGGCTCGGCGAGGCCGTCGTCCTGCGTGACGTGCACGACCCGGCGCGCGATGTCGGAGCTTCCGATGCGCGTCGCCATGATGTGCACGTTGAGGGCGTACTCGGCGTCGAAGCCGTCGAGCGCAATACAGCTCTCGATCCACGCCTCGCCCGCGGTGACGAACTCAGCAAGCCAGGCCTCCTCCTGCTCGGGCGTGACCCGGAAGTTGGTGACGTCGCGGTGGGTGCCGTCGCTCGCGTAGGCGCTGTAGATGACGGGCGCGTTGGCGCGCACCCAGAAGCGGATGGCACCCGGCTCGTCCGCCCTGTCGTCACCGGCGGCGGGGCACTGCTCGCCGCGCTCGCCGGTCGCGTGCAGCTGCAGCGGGGGGATCTCGCCGCCGATCGGCAGCACCGTCCCGCCGATGCCGGGCGGGCATCCCTCGCCCCCGTCCGCGCAGGGGTCGCCCGCCGCGCCAGCCGCCGGGGGCGGCACCTCGGCCGGATCGGCGGCCGCCTCGAGCGCGTCGAGATAGCTTTCGCGTCCACGGGAGACGGCGTCCTCGGAGATGCTTCCGGGCTCGGGCACGGTGCGTGTGCCGACCGTCGGGCTGACGAGCAGCTCGCCGCCCGCCTCCGCCATCGCCTCCGCGAGGGTGCCCGCCGACTCGTCGACGGGCGCGAGCACGGACACCTCGACGGTGGGCGCCTCGGCGAGCTCGACGCGCGGCTCCGCGAAGCGGGCGCCGGCGATCGCGCCCGTGACACCGACCGCGAGCGCGGCGGTGGCGGCGAGGGGGATCAGGATTCGGGATCTCATGGTGTGCTCAACCCAGGACGCTGAGGGTGACGGTCTGCGTGCGGGGCGCGCCGAGGTTGCCGGCGGCATCCCGCGCGCGCATCGTGAACGTGACGCTGCCGGAGGTCGCGGGGGTGTTGGTGAGGCTGAAGCGCCACTCCGAACCCACCTTGGTCATCTCGCCGGAGCCGGATTTCGCGCCCGTCCAGCTGATCGCGACACCGGTCACGCCGACGTTGTCGCTCGCGAGCGCGAAGACGGTCGCCGTCTGGTCGTCGTAGATGAGCGTCGGGGTGGCCCACCACTGGTCGATCGCGGGCGGGGTCGTGTCGCCCGGCTGCGGGCTGGGGTTCGGGCCGGGGCCGGGGCCGGGGTTCGGGCCGGGTTCCGGCTCGTCCGTCGGCGCCGGGTCCGGCTCCACGGGGTCGACGGGCTCGACGTAGACGTCGGGGCAGGCGCCGCCGAGCGGCAGCGCGTCCCACGCGCCCCCGGCATCCCCGGCGACGACGGATGCCGGCAGCCACAGGGTGCCGAGCAGCGTCGCGGGGTCGCGCACGCCGAGCCAGCCGGCGTCGTCGCTGCGGGCGATCGCGAGCACGCGCGTGCCCGCCGGGATGCTGCCGACCACCTCGCCGCCCGCGCAGGCGTGCGCGTCCGCCGAGGCGACGAGCGCGGCATCCGTGCCGACGGCCTGCTCGAGCACGGGCCGGCCGAACGCGCCCGAGGCGCCGAGCGCAGCGCCCAGCACCCCGACCGCGGCGACGACACCGATCGCGCCGATCCACCCCGCGGTGCCGACACCGCCCCATCCGGGCGCCACACGACCCATGGCCGGGGCGCCGGTGTCGCCGGATGCCACCCGCGCACGGATGGCGTCGGCGACCCCGGCGGAGTCGCGCGCCGGCGCATCCGTCTCGGCGATGCGCGCGAACGAATCGCGCAGCAGCTCGTCCAGCTCAGCCATCGTGCTCCTCCTCTCCCCGCTCAGGTGCCAGGCGTGCCGCGAGCGCCTTGCGCGCCCGATGCAGCTGGGTCTTGACGGTGCCCGTGCTCACGCCGAGGCCCTCCGCGACCTGCTCGACCGAGTGGTCGAGCAGGTAGTGCAGCACGCACACCTGCCGCTGCTGCTCGGGCAGCCCCCGCAGCGCGGCCGCCACATCGACGTCGAGTCCCGCGAGCTCGGCGTCGACCGTCTCGTCGCGCACGCCCACCTTCTCGAGTGCGCGCGCCTCCGCGGCGCGCGAGCGGTAGAGGTCGCGGGCCCGGTTGGATGCGACGACCGTGATCCAGGCGGCCAGGTTCGAGATCGGGCGGCCGGGGGGTTTCGCGAGGTACCCGACCAGGGCGTCCTGCACGGCGTCCGCCGCATCCTGCCGGTTGCCGGTGATGAGGCCTACCGCCGCGACCACCTTCGGGTACTCGGTCGCGACGAAGACATCCAGGTCCACCTGGGTGCTCTGCGCCACGGCCATGCTCACGTCTTTCCGACGGCCGGCGCCCCTGATCGGGTTGACAGCGGGAGGAACGGGTTACGGAACTGACTCAGATGATGGCGGATCGGCTCACCCGACGGAATAGGGGATTGCGCCTATGGCGTGCTCGCCGCGGGCGCCCCGCTCACTCGTGATCGTCGGGGGCGGGGCGCCGCGACCAGTAGACGCCGCAGAACAGCAGCACCGCGGTGAGCGTCAGAACGCCGATGCCGATGAAGATCGGGCCGCCCCACATCGACCACTGCAGGAACACGTAGTCGCCCTGCGAGGTGAAGCCCTGCTCCTCCCCCGCGAGCCGGAAGACCTCCTGCGTCAGCCACACGCCGAAGGCGAGGGCGCCGACGCCGACGAGCACGACGGCGATCGCGAAGGGGTTGGTCCACGGCGGCCGCATCGCGGGCGCCTCGACCCGCACGACGGCGTGGTCGGCCGAGGCCGCCGCGGGCACCACGGATGCGGGAACCTCCACCTCCGGCGGCAGGCCGATGCGCTCGGGCACCTCGGCGCGAGCGGTCGCGGGGCGCGCGCCCGCGAGGGGGCGGCTCAGGGCGCTCGTCACGTGCGGCGCGGCACCCGCGTGGGCCGACGCGGTGCGGCCGGCCGCATCCGTCCTGCCGCCCGCAACGACGGCTCCGTCGTAGCCGCGCTGGAAGGCGGGGTCGTAGCGGGGGTCGATCGACGGCTGCTCTGGCATGCGTCGAGCATACGCAGGGGCTCGCGCGAGAAGCGGGAGCGGGTCAGCCCAGGTCGACCCGCAGCGCGTGCAGCGCGGCGTCGACCGTCTGGGCGACGACGGAGGCCGGATCGCCCGAGAAGGCGAACTCGGTGATGCGGGCGGAGTCGGCGGTGACGATCGCGAGGAACACGGTGCCGGGAGGCCGCCCCTCCTCCTCGCCGGGCCCGCCGACGCCCGTCACGGCGAGCGCGACATCCGCATCCGTCAACTCGCGGACGCCCTCCGCCATGCGCCGGGCCGTGGGCGCGTCGACGACGGGCCCCTCGGGGACCCCGAGCACCCGGGCCTTCGTGTCGACGCGGTAGGCGACGACGCCCCCCGCGAACCACGTGCTCGCGTCCGGGGCGGCCGCGAGGGCCTGGCTGAGGGCGCCGCCGGTGAGCGACTCGGCCACGGCGATGCTGAGGCCGCGGGCGGATGCGGTGCGGGCGATGTCGTCGGCGTCGGACATGCGTCCATCCTGCCGGGTCGCGGGGCGCACCGGCTCGTGCCGCGCGCCCGCGTGAGCGGCGACCGTGCCGACGCCCCAGAATGGGGACGTGGGTTCCGGGACGGATGCGACGCGTCGCCGCACCGTCGTCGGCGCCGCGACGCAGGTGGGCACCGAGGTGTCGATCAACCTCGGCTCCGCGCTCGCCGGCGTCGCCATCCCCTCGGTCGGCTCCCCCATCGTCGTCGCGGCGCGGCAGCTCGTCATGCTCGTCGTGCTGCTGCCGTTCTACCGTCCGCGTCGCGCGCTGCTGACCTGGCGGCGGCTGTGGCCCGCCGTCGCGCTCGGCGTGACGCTCGCGGTCATGAACCTCGCGTTCTACGAGTCGGTGCACCTGCTCGGCCTCGGCATCGCCGCGACGATCGAGTTCCTGGGACCGCTACTGCTCGCGCTCGCCACCTCGCGCCGCCTGCTCGACGTCGCGTGCGTCGTCGTGGCGGGCGCCGGCGTCGTGCTGCTGACCGGGCTCGAGGGGCAGGTGGATGCGTGGGGCGTCGCGCTCGCGCTCGTCGCGGCGGCCGCGTGGGCGGCGTACATCCTGCTCACCCGGCGCGTGGCGCTCGGACTGCCCGGCCTCGAGGGGCTCACGGTGGCGAGCATCGTGAGCCTCGCGCTGATCCTGCCGATCGCGGCGATCACCCTCCCGGGCGCGGAGTTCTCGTGGCCCGTCGCCGGGCTGCTCCTCGGCATCGGCATCCTGTCGTCGGCGCTGCCCTACGCGCTCGACACCTTCATCCTGCGGCGCATCACGCCGCGCCTCTACGCGATCATCACCTCCTTCGGGCCCGTCGTGGCCGCCGTCTTCGGCTGGATCGTGCTGGGGGAGCGGCTCGGCTGGGTGCAGCTGCTCGCCATCCTGCTCGTGTGCGCGGCCGCCGGCACCGCGATCGCCACCCAGCGGCCGGCACCGGCGTCCGAGCTCGAACAGACGGCGGAGGGGCTCACGTAGCCGCGGGCCCGGTGGCGCCCGACGCTCTTCGGCAAGGTCGCGATCGCCGCGATCGCCGGCAACGAGGGCGGCGCCCACTCCGCGCTCAGCGCAGGAGCGCGGCGACCTCCGCGCAGTTCGCGAGGAAGCCCGACAGCTCGGTCTCGTCGTCGAGGGGCTGGAGCAGCAGCGACGAGGCGCCCGCATCGACCCAGGCCCGCAGCTGCTCGGCGACCTCGGCGACCGAGCCGGTGGCGCCGGCGGCCCGCTCGCCCTGGTAGCCCCACACCTCGAGCTCCGCCGCGAGGCGCGCATCCGCCCCCGCACCGAACGCCGTCATCACGAAGGCGGCAAGCGGCTGGATGCCGCCGCGACCCGCGGCCTCCCGCCCCTGCGCGACGAGCGCGGCGGCGGCGGACACCGCCTCGGGCGGGGTGCCCGAGGTGAGGATCGTGCCGTCGGCCACCTCGCCCGTGAGCACGAGCGTCTTGGGGCCCTCGCCCGCCGCCCACACCGGCACCGCCGTCGCCGGCGGCCAGTCGAGCCGCACGCCGTCGAGGGTGACGTAGCGGCCGGCGACGTCGAGCCGCTCGCCCGCGAGCAGGGCACGCAACGCGGGCACGTACTCGCGCATGAGGGTGAGGGGCGACGCCGGACGCGCGCCGACCTGCCCCATCCAGTCCTGCACGCCGTGCCCCACGCCGAGACGCAGCCGGCCGGGGAACAGCCGCTCGATGGTCGCCGCCTCCATCGCGAGCAGCGCGACGTTGCGGAACGGCATGGGCAGCACGCCGATGCCGACGCGGATGCGCTCGGTCGCGGCGAGCGCCGCCACGGCCGCGGCGATGCCCGACTCGCGGAAGCAGTCCTCGAAGAGCAGCACCTCGTCCAGCCCGAGCCGCTCGGCCTCGACCACGAAGTCGCGCAGCGCCTCCGGGGGACGAGAGGGGGTGAAGATGACGCCGACGCTCGTGCTCATGCCCCCCATCGTGGCAGCCATAGTTCCCGTTCCGCGTGTTCGCACCCGTTCCTTCGGGAACAAACACGCGGAACGGGAACTATGGGCTCAGTCGAGCGCGCGGATCTGGTCGCGCAGCCGCGCCATCTTCGCGTCGAGGGCGCGCGCCGCATCCGCCGCCTCGGTGAGCTCGGCGACGAGCGCACCCGGCACCTCGCGGTCGTACTTGTAGTAGATCTTGTGCTCGAGGCTCGCCCAGAAGTCCATCGCGATCGTACGCAGCTGGATCTCGACGGGAACGAGCTCGGTGCGGTCGCTGAGGAACACCGGCACCGTCACGATGAGGTGCAGGCTCTGGTAGCCGTTGGGCTTCGGGTGGGAGATGTAGTCCCTGATCTCGAGCACCTCGAGGTCGGACTGCGCCATGAGCATGTCGGCCACCCAGTACGCGTCGGCGACGAAGGCGCACGTGATGCGCACCCCCGCGATGTCCCGGATGCGGGCGCGCACGCTGTCGACGTCGGGCGCGGTGCCGGTGCGCTGCACCTTCTCGATGATCGAGTCCATCGACTTCAGCCGCGTACGCACGTGCTCGATGGGGCTGTAGTCGTGCGTGTGCTCGAACTCCTCCTGCAGGATCTCGATCTTCGTCGTGAGCTCGTCGATCGCGAACTTGTAGGAGAGGTGGAACGCGGCGACCCGCTTCTGCAGGTTCTTGATGACCTGAAGCGGCACCTGGCCGTCCTCGGCGGCGGCGCTCGCGTCGTAGCCGGTCATCGACTGGAAGAGGCCGCGGTACACCTCGAGGTCGGCGGACGACGGGGTCGTCGCGGATGCGGCGGTCGCGGTGGCGGTCGGGACGGCGGCGGTGTCGGTCACCCGCCCGACGCTACGCGTCGCACCTGTCGCGCGCTGTGCGTGGGCTGTGCGGCGGCTCGGAGTCAGGGCGCCGCCGGCAGCATCCGGTCGGCGTTGCGGGCGATCCACTCGACGAGGGGCAGCATCCGGTCGACGAGCTCGCGGCCGGATGCGGTGAGCGAGTACTCGACGTGCGGCGGGATCGTGGGGTGGGCGTCGCGCAGCACGAGGGAGTCGCCCTCGAGGGTGCGCAGCGTCTGGGCGAGCATCTTCTCGCTGATGCCGTCGACGGCGCGGCGCAGCTCGCCCCAGCGGTGGGTGCCGTCGCTCAGGGCGAGCAGCACGAGTACGCCCCACTTGCTCGTGACGTGGTCGAGCACGACACGCGTGGGGCAGCCCTCGGTGAGCAGGGTGTCGTCGAAGCCGGGCAGCGCCCGCAGCTCCCGGAGACTTACCGTCATGCAAGTACCTTACCGAAAAGTGGGTACTCTCTATTGGGAAGTAGCCTGACGGCGGCGTGGTTGCATCCCGCGAACCGTCAGAAAGGACGACCCATGACCATCCTCGTCACCGGAGCCTCCGGGCACCTCGGCCGCCTCGCCGTCGAGGCGCTGCTCGCACGCGGCGTCGACGCATCCGCCATCCGCGCGGGAGCGCGCGACACCGCCAAGATCGCCGACCTCGCCGCGAGGGGCGTGCAGGCCGTGCAGCTCGACTACACGGATGCCGCATCCGTCGCGGGTGCCGTGGCCGGCGCCGACAAGGTGCTGCTCGTCTCCGGGTCGGAGGTGGGGCAGCGCGTCGCCCAGCACCGCGCCGTGATCGACGCGGCGGCCGCCGCGGGCGTCGCCCAGCTCGTCTACACGAGCGCGCCGCGCGCCGACACCTCCGCGCTCATCCTCGCGCCGGAGCACAAGGCCACCGAGGAGGCGATCGCGGCATCCGGGGTGCCCGCGACGATCCTGCGCAACAACTGGTACTCGGAGAACTACCTCGGCACGCTCGCGCAGGCCGCCGCGACCGGTGTCGTCGCGTCGAGCACGGGCGAGGGGCGCGTCGCGAGCGCCTCACGGGCCGACTTCGCGGAGGCCGCGGCCTTCGTGCTGACGGGCGACGGGCACCTGGGGAGGGTGTACGAGCTGGGCGGCGACGTCGCGTGGGACTTCGCCGAGCTCGCGAGCGCCATCGGCGAGGTGCTCGGGCGGGAGATCGCCTACGTGGCGCAGACCCCCGAGGAGCAGGCCGCGGCGCTCTCCGCGGCCGGGCTCGACGAGGGAACCGTGGGGTTCGTCGTGGGGCTCGACGCGAACATCGCGGCCGGCGACCTCGCCGAGGTGACGCACGAGCTGTCCGGCCTCATCGGCCGCCCGACCACGCCCCTCGTCGACACGCTGCGCGCGGGGGCCTGAGTCGGTGCGCTGGCCGTCGACTCGGGTCGTCGGCCAGCGCCCGCCCGGGGAACGGCTTAGGCTCGCATCCGTGCAGTCCGTCTCGCAGCCCGCAGGGCGTCAGGGGGTCGTCGGCGTCTCGTTCGCCGACCCGAGGTAGTCGCGCGCCCGCGCACGACACCCACCCACCTACCCCTCGCATCCGCGAGACGATCCCGAGGAGGGATCCTTCATGCACGCCTTCGACGAGTCCGCCATCCGCGGCTCCTTCATCAACGCCTCGCTCCGGGAGCGGCAGAACCTGCAGCTGCCCGCACCCGCCGACCAGCTCCCCTGGGAGCGGCTCGACTACCTGGGATGGCGCGACCGCAGGTCGCCCGGCATCGGCTACGTGGTCGCCGAGCTCGACGGGCGTCCCGTCGGCCTGCTCATGCGGCAGGCCGAGGCGCGACCCCGCGCGCGGGCCCAGTGCTCGTGGTGCGAGGACGTGCAGCTGCCGAACGACGTGGTGCTGTTCAGCACGAAGCGCGCCGGGGCCGCCGGTCGCAAGGGCGACACCGTCGGCACGCTCGTGTGCGCCGAGTTCGAGTGCTCCGCGAACGTGCGGAAGCGCCCGACGCTCGCGTACGTGGGCTTCGACCTCGAGGCGGAGCGGGAGCGGCGGATCGCGGCGCTCGCCGAGCACGTCGAGAACTTCGTGCGGAACGTGATCGCGGGCTGACGCCGCAAGCGTGCCAGAAGCAGGGCGAATCGGCGCCTTCGGCCGTCGAACGCGCCGCCGGCTGCGGTTCGCCCTGCTTCTGGCACACGGCTAGCGTCGAGGGGTGACCGGACTCGACGCGCTGCTCGACGCGCTCTCGCGCGAACCGGACGTCGGCGGCGGCGAGCTGCGGGCGTGGGACGCCGCCGACCGGTACCTGCTCGACTACGCGGCCGCCGAGTTCCCGGATGCCGTGGCCGGCGAGGTCGCGGTGATCGACGACACGCACGGGGCGCTCGCGCTCGGCGCGGAGCTGCTCGGGGCGCGGGCCGTGCGCGTGCACCAGGACTCGATCGTGGGGCGGCGGGCGCTCGCGGAGAACGCCGAGCGGACCGGGCTCGCGGGGCCGGCGCAGCATCCGCTCGCCACCGTCGCGACACCCGCGACCTCGCTCGTGCTCGTGCGGATGCCGCGCTCGCTCGACCGGCTCGACGCGGTCGCCCGCGAGGTGGCGCGCGCCGCCGGCCCGGATGTCGTGGTGCTGGCGGGCGGGCGCGTCAAGCACATGACGCCCACGCAGAACGAGGTGCTCGCCGCATCCTTCGCCCGTGTCGACGTGGCCCACGCCCGCGCGAAGTCGCGCATCGTCGTCGCGCGCTCCCCCCGCCCCGATCTGGCCGCCGCCCCGCCGACCGTGGCGCGGCTGGATCCGGTGTCCGCCGGCGGGGGATACGACTCCCGCCGCGCGGCCGCTTCCCCCTCCGCCGAGGAGCTCGCGGTCGTCGCGATGCCGGGCGTCTTCGCGGGCGCGAGCCTCGACATCGGCACCCGGGCGCTGCTCGGCACCTTCGACACCCTGCCGCCGTACGCCCGCGCGGTCGACCTCGCGTGCGGCACCGGCATCGTCGCCGTCGAGCTCGCCCGGCGGAGCCCGGATGCGCGCATCCTCGCGACCGACGTCTCCGCGATCGCGGTCGAATCCGCGCGGCTCACCGCGGAGGCGAACGGCGTGCGGGTCGAGACGCGACACGACGACGGCCTCTCAGCCGAGCCCGACGCATCCGCCGACCTCGTCGTGCTCAACCCGCCGTTCCATGCTGGGGCCGCCGTGACGACCGAGATCGCCCGTCGGCTTTTCGCGGATGCCGCCCGCGTGCTGCGCCCCGGCGGCGAGCTGCGGGTCGTGTGGAACTCGCATCTCGGCTACCGGCCGGTGCTCGAGCGGCTCGTCGGCCCGACCCGCCAGCTCGCCCGCACCCCGAAGTTCACGGTGACCGCGTCCCGCCGAGCCTGAGGTCGCACCCTGCGACCGCGTCGGCGGTCTCGACCACCGCGCCGCGTCCGTTAGACTCGTCGGCGGTACCGTGTCCGAGCGGCCGAAGGAGCATGTCTCGAAAACATGTGATGGTTCACGCCATCCGTGGGTTCAAATCCCACCGGTACCGCCAGCAAGAAGCCCCGCCCCGTGCGGGGCTTCTTCGTTCACCCCGCGGCGGTGCGGATGCGCACTTCGCGCTCCATGCGCTTCTCGTGCCGCGCCCGGCCCTTCACGGCCTCGGCCTCCCGACTCTTGGGGGGCGCGCTCGTGACGAGCTGGTCGAGCATGCGCCGGGTCGCCTCGGCGATCTCGTCGATCGCCTGCTCGAAGGCGGGCGTGTTCGCGCGCGAGGGGCGCGTCGACCCGCTCACCTTGCGCACGAACTGGAGGGCGGCCTCCCGCACCTCGTCGTCGGTCGTCGGCGGGTCGAAGTTGTGGAGGCAGCGGATGTTGCGGCACATGCCGGCGACGATACGCCGCGGCGCGGAGCTGGTCACCCCGCGTCAGCGATCGGTGCAGGCGACGCACACCGTGCGGGCGGGCCGCAGCTCGAGCTGACCGGCAGGGATCGGCTGCCCGCAGACCGTGCAGATGCCGTAGCCGCCGGATGCGACGCGCGCCTCGGCTGCATCCAGCTCGGCGAGCTCGGCGCGGTGCTCGGCGCGGAGGCCCTCCGCCTGCTGCCACTCGAAGGTGAGGGCGAAGCCCTCGGGGTCGTGCTCCTCGTCGATCCAGTCGCCGCGGGCCGAGCGCACGGCGGCGAGCCGCCGCTCGACACCCGCGAGGCGCTCCTCCACGACGGCGCGGCGCGCGGCGATCCAGCTGCGGGCGGTCGTGGCATCCGGAGTCGTCATGCCTCCATCATCGTCCATCCCTTGACACCGCCACTTGTTTTTTGCAAGTGTGGACACTGTCCACATTGACCGCACACCCAAGAGCTCACCGAAGGAGCCCACCATGACCTCGATGTTCGTCAACCTGCCGGTGACCGACCTGGACCGCGCGAAGGCGTTCTACACGGCGCTCGGATTCAGCATCAACCCCATGTTCACCGACCACAACGCCGCCTGCGTCGTCGTCGAGGACGGCCACAGCTACTTCATGATCCTGGTGCGCGACTTCTTCCAGACCTTCACCGACCGCCCCATCGGCAACCCCGCCGAGGCCGTCTCCGTGTCGACCGCGATCTTCGTCGACAGCCGCGAGGCGGTCGACAAGGCGATCGTCGACGGGATCGCCGCGGGCGGCGTCGAGGAGCGCCCCGCCGCCGACTACGGCTTCATGTACCAGCGCCAGCTGACCGACCCCGACGGCAACATGCTCGAGTTCGGCTGGATGAACCCGGCCGCGGCCGAGCAGGGGCCCGAGGCGTTCATGGCCGAGCAGCAGGCCTGAGCTTGGCCGCGCGCGAGTACGGGCAGTACTGCGGCGTCACGCGAGCCCTCGAGCTCGTCGGCGAGCGTTGGGCGATGCTCATCGTGCGCGACCTGCTCGTCGGACCGCGTCGCTACGGCGAGCTCGCGGCGGGGCTCCCCCGCATCCCGAGCAACATCCTCGCGGCGCGGCTCAAGGAGCTGCAGGAGGCCGGCATCATCCGCCGGGCGCCGCGCTCCCGCATCATCGTCTACGAGCTCACCCCGTACGGACGCGAGCTGGAGCCGGTCGTGCTCGCGCTCGGCGCCTGGGGGTTCAAGGCGATGGGCGACCCCCGCGACGACCAGGTCATCACCCCGGACTCGATGACGATGGCGCTGCGCACGGCATTCCGGGCGGATGTCGCGGCGGCCCTCCCCGCGACCGCCTACGCCGCGCACCTCGGCCCCGCCGAGCTGCTCATCCGCGTCGACGGCACCCGGCTCCAGGTGAGCCGCGGGGCCGGCCCGGCCGACCTGGACTTCGCGGCCGGCCCCGGCATCCGGCGGCTCATCTCGGGCGAGCTCGCGCCCGAGCGCGCCATCGCGTCCGGGGTGGTCGAGGTGCTCCGCGGGCCGGGCGAGCTGCTCGACCGCTTCGCGACCACCTTCCACCTGGCGGCGTAGGCCGCGGCGGCTCAGCTCTGCGGGATGCCGCGCGACGCCTCGCCGAGGTCGTCGCCCTCCTCGAGGCCGTTCATCGAGTCGTCGAGCTGGCCCTTCATCCCCTGGGGGTCGTCGTCGCGCTCCTCGTCGGGCGCCTCGGTGGCGAGGTCGGGGTCGACCGATCCGTCGGCCACACCGTCGTCGTTCCTGTCTCGTGTCATGCCCCCAGACTCACCCCGCAGCACCGGCCGGGCCAGGGGGTTGACACCGCGGAGGCGGCTAGCGCCCCAGCTCGAACGGATGCGTCAGCCGCCACCACTCGTCGGGCGGCCGGATCGTCTGGTCGAGCACGACGGCGACCGTGCGCGAGCGGGAGCCGGCGGTCCAGGTGACCTCGCCGACCTTCTCGCCCTTCTCGCCCGTGGTGAGCCGCAGCTCCGTCATCGTCGCGGCGATCGGGGTGTCCGACCAGGTGAGCAGCGCCACACTGTCGGCCAGCACCATCCGGGCGCTCGCGCCCCACGGGGTCGTGTAGGTGCCGATCGTCGCGCCGCGCTCGTTCACGGTCACCTCGTGGAACCCCGCACGGATGCTGTCGAGCCACGCCCGCACCTCGCCGTCAATGCTGTCCCGCGAGTAGGCCCCGAGCACGACCCCGGTGAGCTGGAGCGGCTCGCCGACGCCGACATCCAGCTGCGAGGAGAACAGCAGGTTCGCCGTCTCGAGGGTGCCCGTCTTGACCCCGCGGATGCCGTCGACGCCGAGAAGGGTGTTGGTGTTGCCCTGCCCCTCGAATCCGGGCACGTCGAGCGCCGACATGGCCACGATCGAGGCGATCACCGGGTTCGCCATCGCCAGCTTCCCGAGGGCGATGAGCTCGCTCGGCGTGCTGACGCTGCGGGGGTCCAGGCCGGTCGGCTCGACGACGGTCGTGCGGGCGAAACCGTTCGCGGCGAGCCAGTCCTTCGCCGCGCGGAGGAACGCCGAACGCGAGCCGAACGCCCACGTCGACACGGCGTCCGCGTAGTTGGTGGCCGAGATGACGAGCATCATCTCGAGGGCGTCGTGCAGCGACATCGTGCTGCCGGTGGGCATCGCGGCGATCGTCGCGCCGCGCACGTAGTAGGCGTCGTAGAGGTCGTGATCGGCCTTGCTGAAGGTGATCGTGGGGCCCGGGTCGTCGGGGCCGGCGAGCGGCTTCGCGTCGAGGATGACGAGGGCCGTGATGACCTTGGTGATGCTCGCCATCGGCTGCGGGTCGTCGGCGCTCACGGTGGAGAGGGCGCCGCCGTCGGGGCCGAGGAACTCCTCCCCGCCCGCGACGCTCAGGGCGTAGGCGCCGTCGACCGGCAGCACGATCTTCGCGGCGGGCCCGGGCTGGGCGGTCGGAGGCGTCGCATCCCCTGTCGCGGCGGGCAGCGGCGCCGTGAGCGCGTAGCCGACGTAGCCGCCGACGAGGCCGAGCAGCACGGCGGCGACGATCCCGGTCACGATCCAGCCGCGACGGCGACGACGGCGACGCGTGACGGGATCCACCGGGTCGGGGGAGTGGGGCTCCTCCGCCTCGACGCCTCGCATCAGCTCACTCAGCCGTCCCACCCCGTCGGACGGATCGCCGCGATACGACACCCGAACCCCCGATCGTGAGCGAGACTCCATCCTGCCATCCGCGGCCGCCGAGGCGCGCGTCCTGTGGCATGGGCACAGTATCCGCCTGCGCTCTGTCACATCATCACCTATCCGGTCCGAGCGAGCCGCCCTACCGTGGACGCATGCCGCACGCCGCCCCACCTCGCCTCGCCGAGGTCACCGCCGACGACATCGAGGCGCTCGCCGCCGGAACCGCGATCTTCGGCACGGGCGGAGGCGGATCCGTCTACACCTCGCGCATCGTCGTCGAGCAGGCGCTGCGCGAGCGCGGGCCCGTGCGGCTCGTGACGGTCGACGAGCTCACCGACGACGACGCCGTCATCCTCATGTCCGGCATCGGCGCACCCACGGTCGGCATCGAGATGCTGACCGCCGCCGAGCAGGTCGACACCCTCCTGCGGAAGTCGGAGGAGGCCGCCGGACGCCGCATCACGACCCTCATGGCGGCCGAGATCGGCGGCAGCAACGGCGTCGGCCCGATCGGCTGGGCCTCCCAGCTCGGCCTGCAGGTGCTCGACGCCGACGGCATGGGCCGCGCCTACCCCGACGCCGCCATGATCTCGATGAACGTCGCCGGCCTCCCCTGCGACTGGGCCGTGCTCACGGACGTCGTGGGCAACGTGTCGGTGCTGGAAACGGTCGACCTGCACTGGCTCGAGCGTCTCGCCCGCGCCCTCACCATCGCGAGCGGCTCGATCTGCCTCGGCACCCACTACCTCATGACGCGCGAGACCGCCCGCGGCGCCGTCATCGAGGGCACCGTGAGCGCCGCGATCCGCGTGGGCCGGGCGCTGCTCGCCTCGACGGAGCCCGTGCGGGCGATCGCGGATGCGATGGGCGGCGAGATTCTGCTGACCGGCAAGATCACCGACCTCGACCGGCGCACCGAGACCGGCTTCACGCGCGGCTCGGTCACCATCTCGGGCCTCGGCGCCGACCGCGGGCGACTGCAGCGGCTCGAGCTGCAGAACGAGAACCTCGTGGTGCTCGAGGACGGCGAGGTGATCGTGAGCGTGCCCGACAACGTCACCATCATCGACGCGCAGACCGGTCACGCCATCACGACCGAGATGCTGCGCTTCGGGCAGCGGGTCGCCGTGCTCGCCTGGCCCGCCGATCCGCTGTGGCGCAGCCCACGGGGGCTCGAGCTCGCGGGCCCGCGCGCGTTCGGGCTCGACCTCGACTACACGCCGTTCGAGGTGAGCGCCCGATGAGCGCGGCACGCGACCTCTCCGTCGGCGTCGACGTCGGCGGCACCAACACGGATGCCGTGGTGATCGACGCGGCCGGCACCGTGCTGGCGCGCACCAAGCAGGCGACCACCGACGACGTGACCGGCGGCATCCGGGCGGGCATCTCGCACGTGCTCGCCAAGCTCGGCGACGACCGGACGCGGGTCTCGCGCGTCATGCTCGGCACGACCCACGCGACGAACGCCATCGTGCAGCGCCGCGGGCTCGACCGCGTCGCCGCCATCCGTCTCGGCGCGCCCGCGACCACCGCCTACCCGCCGCTGCTCGGCTGGCCGGACGACCTCGCACGGCTCGTGCTCGCGGGCTCGGCGATGATCCGCGGCGGCCACATGGTCGACGGCACGCCCATCGCCCCGCTCGACCGGGACGGCATCCGCCGCTTCCTGGACGCGGCCGGCGCCGTCGACGCGATCGCGGTCACGGGGGTCTTCAGCCCGTCGACGCCCGACCAGGAGCTGGAGGTGGGCGAGCTCGTCCGCGACCACCTCGGCCCCCACGCGCGCGTCTTCCTCAGCCACGACATCGGGCCGACGGGGCTGCTCGAACGCGAGAACGCGACCGTGCTCAACGCCGCGCTCTACTCGGTGGCGCGCTCGGTCACCGACGCGCTCGTGACCGTCGTCGCGGAGGAGGGCCTCGACGCGCAGACCTTCTTCGCGCAGAACGACGGCACGCTCATGGCGCTCGACTACGCCTCCCAGTTCCCGGTGCTCACGATCGGATCGGGGCCCGCGAACTCGATCCGCGGGGCCGCCTACCTCTCCGGGGTCGAGAACGGCATCGTGATCGACGTCGGCGGCACCACCTCCGACCTGGGCGTCGTCGTCGACGGCTTCCCGCGGGAGTCGACCACGCCGCGCGACATCGGCGGCGTGCGCACCAACTTCCGGATGCCCGACATCCTGAGCCTCGGCATCGGCGGCGGCACCGTCGTCGACCCCGCGACGGGTTCCGTGGGACCCGGCTCGGTGGGGCACCGCATCGCGAGCGAGGGCCTGCTGTTCGGGGGCTCGACACCGACGCTGACGGATGCCGCCGCCCTCGCGGGCGCCGCGATCGCCGGCCGACGGCTTGGCCAGCAGCCGGATGCGGTGGCCCAGGCGCTGCGGGCGGGTCTCGCCGTCGCGCACGACCGGCTCGAGGAGGCCGTCGAGGCGCTCTCCTTCGGGCGCGCCGACCTGCCCCTCATCGTCGTCGGCGGGGGCGGGTTCCTCGTGCCGGACGCGCTCGCCGGGGTCGCGGACGTCATCCGTCCGGACGACGGCGAGGTCGCCAACGCCGTGGGCGCCGCGATCTCGCTCGCGGGCGGCCGCGCCGACCACCTGAGCGTGCTCGACGACCGCGCCACCGCGATCGAGACGGCATCGAAGGCGGCCATCGCGAAGGCCATCCAGGCGGGGGCCGATCCGCTCGCCGTCGAGGTGGTCGAGGTCGTCGAGACCCACGTCGCCTACGCCGACCGACCCACCGTACGGGTGTCGGTCAAGGCGGCAGGCCCCCTGGCGACGCTGGGAGCGGAGCGATGAGCGGGGTGTTCGAAGCGGATACCGCGCTCGGCGAGGAGCTCGTGGCGCTGCGGCGCCGACTGCACGCGCACCCCGAGGTGGGTCTCCAGACCCCGCGCACGCAGGCCGTGATCCTGGAGGCGCTCGACGGCCTCGGGCTCGAGATCACCACGGGTCGCTCGATCAGCTCGGTGACCGCGGTGCTGCGCGGCGGTCGCCCCGGGCCCGTCGTGCTGCTGCGGGCCGACATGGACGGCCTGCCGGTGACCGAGGCGACCGGGCTCGACTTCGCATCCGCCGACGGCACGATGCACGCCTGCGGCCACGACCTGCACATGGCCGGGCTCGTGGGCGCCGCCCGCATGCTGGCCGCGAGGCGCGAGGAGCTGCCCGGCACCGTCGTGCTCATGTTCGAGCCCGGCGAGGAGGGCTACGCGGGCGCGCGCACCATGCTCGAGGAGGGCGTGCTGGATGCGGCGGGCGAGCGGCCCGTCGCGGCGTACGCGATCCACGTCGACTGCGTCACCCCCTTCGGCAGCGCCGTGACCCGCTCGGGCACGATCATGGCGAGCGCGAGCGCGATGCGGATCCGGGTGGGCGGCACGGGCGGGCACGCCGCCTACCCGCACCACGCGGTCGACCCGGTGCCCGTCGCCGCGGAGATCGTGCTCGCGGTGCAGGCGTTCGCGGCCCGCCGCATTCCCTCGGTCGACCCGGCGGTGATCTCGATCACCCGGCTCAGCTCCGACTCGCTGGCGGGCAACGTGCTCGCGGCATCCGTCGACCTGGAGGCCAACATCCGCACGCTGTCGCGGGAGGCGCTGGCGACGATCCGCACCGAGCTGCCGAAGCTCGTGACGGCGATCGGGGAGGCGCACGGCTGCACGATGACCGTCGAGTTCATCGACTCGTACCCGGTGACGGTCAACGATCCGGCGGAGACGGCGCGCGTGCTCGAGGTGCTCGGGGAGCGCTACGGCGATCGGCTCGTGCTGCTGGCCGAGCCGGGGATGGCGTCCGAGGACTTCGCCTTCGTGCTCGAGGAGGTGCCTGGCAGCCTCGTGTTCCTCGGCGTGCAGCCCGAGGGTGCCACCGCCCCGATGCACTCCGAGCGGGCGATCTTCGACGACTCCGACCTCGCCGAGCACGCGGCGACCTTCGCCGAGCTCGCCTGGCGGCGCCTCGCCTCACCCGCCGAGTAGTCGTATCTCGGCCTCGAATCGTCCGTTTTGCGGCCGAAATACGACTACTCGCGGAGGGTGGCCAGGCGGGTGGCGGCGGCGGTGATGCGGTCGTCGGGGGCCGTGAGGGAGAAGCGGATGTGGCGGAGGAAGTGCGTGCCGTAGAAGTGGCCCGGCACCGCGAGGATGCCGGCCCGCGCGAGGCGGTCGACGCTCTCCCAGGCGTCGCGGTCCTCGGTGGCCCAGAGGAAGAGGCCCGCCTCGCTCCCCTCGATGCGGAAGCCCGCCGCCCGCACCGCCTCGGCGAGCCGGACACGCCGCGCCCGGTACAGCTCCTTCTGCGCCGCGACGTGCGCGTCGTCCCCGAGCGCCGCGATCATGGCCGCCTGCACGGGCGACGGGGGCCAGAGCCCGATGTGCAGCCGCGGCTCGCGGATGCGCGCGACGATCGCCGCGTCCCCCGCCAGGAACGCCGCGCGGTACCCCGCCAGGTTCGACTGCTTGCTGAGCGAGTAGACCGAGAGCAGCCCCGTCACGTCGCCGTCGCACACGGCCGGGTCGAGCACGCTCGGGATGCGCCCGGTCGCCCACTCGCCCTCCCAACCCAGCTCGGCGTAGCACTCGTCGAGCGCGAGGACGGCGCCGAGCGACCTCGCCCGCGCGACCGCCGTCCGCAGGGCGGCCACCCCGAGCACGCGGCCATCCGGGTTGCCGGGCGAGTTCATCCACGCGAGCCGCGTGCGCTCCGGCCATTCGGCCGGATCGTCGCTCGCGAGCGGCGTCGCGCCTGCGAGCCGGGCTCCCACCGCATACGTCGGGTAGGCCGCCCTCGGGTACACGACGACGTCGCCCGGACCGACGCCGATCAGCAGCGGCAGCAGCGCGATGAGCTCCTTCGAGCCGATCGTCGGCAGCACGTTCGCGGAGCTCAGCCCCGGCACCCCTCGCCGGCGCGCGTACCAGGCGACGATCGCGTCCCGCAGCGCCGGCGTCCCGTCGAGCTGCGGGTAGGAGTGCGCGTCGGCCCCGGCCGCGATCGCCTCTCGCACGACCGCGGGCACGGGGTCGACCGGGTTACCGATCGACAGGTCGACGATGCCCTCCGGGTGCTCACGTGCGAGTTCGGCGTACGGCACGAGGGTGTCCCAGGAGTACTCGTCGAGGTCGACGGCTGCCACCCTCGAAGCCAAGCGGATGCGGCACCCGCGCGCAGTGGCGGATGCACACACCGCTGCGGCGGCGCATGCGGTGAACCCTCCAGCGGCACCCGGAGCACAATGGGCGCATGGCCGTCGTGATCGCCTTCATCGCCAACATCGCCGTCGCGATCGCCAAGACGGCGGCGGCGCTCGTCACGGGCTCCGCCTCGCTCGTCGCGGAGGCGCTGCACAGCTGGGCGGATGCGGGCAACGAGGTGTTCCTGCTGTTCGCGGAGCGCTCCGGGCGGCGGCGGCGCGACCGCGCGCATCCGCTCGGCTACGGGCGCGACGTGTACGTGTGGTCGCTGTTCGCGGCGTTCGGGCTGTTCACGATCGGGGCGGTGCTGTCGATCGCGACGGGGGTGCAGGAGCTGCTCGAGCCGGAGGCGGTGACCGACTACGGCGTCGGCTACGCCGTGCTGGCCGTCGCCGCCGTGCTCGAGGGCGTGTCGCTCGCGCAGTCGATCCGGCAGGTGCGGCGGGAGACCTCGCGGCTCGACCGTGAGCCGCTCGACTACGTGCTCAACGGCTCGAACGCGACGCTGCGCGCCGTCGTCTTCGAGGACGTGGCCGCGCTCGTCGGCCTCGCCCTCGCCGCGGGCGCGCTCGCGCTGCACCAGGTGACGGGTGCGGCCGAGTGGGACAGCATCGGCTCGATCCTCATCGGCGTGCTGCTCGGGGTCGTCGCCGTGCTGCTCATCCAGCGCAACCGCCGCTTCCTGGTGGGCGCGCCGCCGCTCGAGTCGGTGCGGCGCGAGGTGCTGCGGCGGGTGCTGCTGCACGCCGCGATCTCGCGTGTCACCTTCCTGCACCTCGAGTTCGTGGGACCCGGGCAGCTGCTGCTCGTCGCGGCCGTCGACCTCGTCGACGACGACGCGGAGTCGGTCGTCGCGGTTCGGCTGCGTCAGGTCTCGGACGACCTGGAGCGGCACGACAACATCGCGATCGCGGCGCTCACCCTGGCCCTCCCGGACGAGCCATCCCTCGACCCGGACGAGCCGTTCGACCAGCTCGACGCGAAGGCCGAGCGGGGCTGACCCCGGGGTCGTGGTGCGGGGCGGGCATCACGCCCCGCACCACACCTAGCCGGCCATCGTGCTGACCGGGGCCTCGTAGTCGATGAATGCCGACAGGTCGACGAGACGCCCGTCGACGCGGAAGCGGTAGCGGCCCTCCTGGACGACGCGCTCGGACCGCCGCAGCCAGGCCCGCAGCTCGTCGACCTCACCCGGGAGCAGCCACGCCACGGGGTCGGAGGTCGACTTGAAGCCGAGCACGGTCGCGACGTCCTCGATCAGCTGGCGCTGCGGCTCGTCGAGCAGGCTCCTGCGGCGCCGGAAGTAGACGACGTCCGGGTCGGTCTCGATCGCCGACCTCAGCCAGGCCCGGTGGATCGAGGCGAGGAAGGCGTTGCGCGCCCCCACCCCGGTGGGGTCACCCGGCCGCTCGGCGTTGTCCCAGAAGGCGGCGACATCCGGCCCCACCCGGATGCCGTCGAAGACGCCGAGCGACGGCACGATCGGCACGCCGCAGCCGAGGAGGTAGACGTCGTCGCCCACCGTCTCCCGGATGAGCGCGACGGCATCGCGGTACGCCCGCTCCCGATGCACGGGGACGCTGCGCACCCCCTCCAGCGCGCCCGCGTACATGAAGTCGAGCTTGAGGTAGCTGAAGCCCCAGCCGACGACACGGGCGAACAGCTCGCGCAGGTGCGCGATCACCTCCGGATGCGTCGTGTCGAGCGCGTAGTACGGCCCGCCCCAGTTGTAGCCCGCCACGAGCGGAGCGCCGTCGTCGCCGTGGACGAGGAGCTCGGTGCGCTCCCGCGCGAATACGGAGTCGGGGAGCGCGATGAGCGGGGCGAGCCAGAGGCCGGCGCGGAATCCGGCATCCGTGATGGTGCGCGCGGTCGCCTCCATCCCCGACGGGAAGCGGTCGTTCGCCGTCCAGTCGCCGACCACCGGCTCCCATCCGTCGTCGAGCTGCACGACGTCGAACGGCATGCCCGCGAGGTCGGCCACCGTGGCGCGCACGCGGCCCTCGCTGAGCTCCTCGTAGAAGGAGTACCAGCTGCACCAGACCCGGCCCGCGCGGGCGCCGCGGGAGCCGAGCCGTTCGGCGAGCAGCTGGGCGTAGCGCGCGAACACCTCGACCTCGGGGCCGCGGGCGAGGAACCACTCGGCGCCGTCCTCCTCGAGGGTGCCCCACAGGGTCGATGCGGTGGCACCCACCCTCGGGGCGCCCAGACCGAGCGCCCCGAGGAGGAGGATCTCGCCGTCCGGCAACGCGAGGGCACCGACCGCGGCCCCCGAGTGGGCGTGCGGGGTGTCGTTCTTCGCGTCGTCGGCCGTCAGCAGCCGTTCCGGGCTGTCGTAGACGCGCAGCGGGGCGTCGTCCTGGCGCCTCCATCCGGACGGGCTCCACGAGTTCCAGCCGTGGCGGTAGAACTCCGCATCCGCGAAGGGATGCAGCAGGGTCACCGCCCCGGTCGGGATGAGGAGCTCCCGCTCGTCGATGGCGTGCGGCTCGCCGCTCGCGATGACGGGCAGGCTGACGTCCCCGAGGTGGACGACGCCGGAGAAGGTGGCGAGATCGGTGTGCATTCGTGCTTTCCGTTATTCGAAGAGGCCGTTGACCTTGGCGTTGGCGTCCGTGAGGGCGCTCTGGGCGTCATTCGTCCCGAGGGCGACGCTCTGGATGGCGTCCTGCACGATCTGCGACATCTCGGCACCGTGGTAGGTGATCGGGATGAGGAACGTGCCGTCCGGCTCCGCGGAGTAGGACAGGAACACGGATGCGTCGAGCCCGAGCTTCGCGCGGGCGGCGACCGACGCCTCCGAGGCCTCCTTGTTGGCCGGGAAGATGACGCCGGTGTCACCGACGACCTTCTGGCAGTCGGCGGAGGCGAGGTACTTGATCCACTCCCACGCCTGGTCCTTGTGCTTGCCGCCCGCGTACATCGCGTCGCTCAGGCCGTTGATGGCCGACTTGCGGCCCTCGGGTCCGGCGGGGAGCGGCGCGAAGACGAAGTCGCTCGCCTTGTCCTTGAACATGAGCTGGTTGAAGGAGCCCATGCTCGTCATCGCTCCCGCCCCCGACTGCAGCACGTCGAGGCGGGAGAGGGTCGACTGGGTGTCGAAGCGGGGCGCGTAGCCCTTCTCGGCGAGCGAGGCGATCCAGTCGATCGTCTCCACGAGCTTCGGCGAGTCGTAGTTGAACTTCGTGCCGAACGGGTTCACGTCGGAGTAGGTGAAGCCGTTGGACTGGGCGAGGTTGCCCCACAGGTTCTGACCCTGCGAGCCGTCCGCCCACTCCGGCAGGAAGCCGTAGACCGCGACGTTGTTCTTGTCGAAGCCGGCCTCGTCGCCGTGCTTGCCGGCCTTGTCGACCGTCAGCTTCGCGATCACCTGCTCGAAGGTGCCCCCGTCGTCCGGGTTCCAGGTGAGGTCCTGCAGGGTGGCCTCGTCGATGCCGGCGTCCGCCGCATCCTGCTTGTTGATGACGAGGCCGATCGTGTCCCAGTCCTTCGGGAGGCCGTAGCGCGCGTCGCCGACCTGGTAGATCTCGGCGATGCCCGGCACGTAGGAGTCGAAGTCGACGGCCTTCGGGTCCTTGTCGATGTAGGGCTGCAGGTCCTCGATCTGCTTGTCCTCGACGAACTGCGGGTAGTACGAGCCCTGGTTGACCCACACGTCGGGCGCGCTGCTCGCGGCGATCTGGGTCGCGAGGTTGGTCCAGTACTCACCCCAGCCGTACTGGCTGATCTTGATGCTGATGTCGGGGTTCGCCTTCGTGAAGTCGTCGGCGCACTGCTGGTAGGCGGGCAGCTGGGCGTCGTCCCAGAGCCAGTAGTTCAGTGTGACGGCGCCGTCGTCCCCGCCTGTCGCGGAGCATCCGGCCGTCGTCGCGAGGACGATCCCTGCGGCCGCGATCCCCGCGATCCGCATGGCTGTGTTCTTTCTCATGGGTGCACGCACTCCTTTGTCGTGGTTGTGATGCCTTCACTTGATGCCCGTGAAGTTGAGCGACTCGACGATGCGTCGGCCGAGGAAAATGAGCAGCAGCGCCACCGGGATGACCGACAGGGTGGAGGCGGCCATGAGGCCGGTCCAGTCGGGCTGGGTGTTGGGCGACTGCTGCAGGTAGACGCCGAGGGCGACGGTCACGGTGCGCACGGACTCGTCTCGGCCGATGAGCAGGGGCCAGAGGTAGTCCTTCCACGCCCACACGACGGTGATGAGCGCGATGGTGATGAGCGGCCCCTGCGCCATCGGCAGCACGACCCGCCAGAAGATGCGGATCTTGCCGGCGCCGTCGATCATCGCCGCCTCCTCGACGTCCTTCGGGATGTTGAGGAAGAACTGCCGCAGGAAGAACAGCGCGAAGGGCGTCATCAGCAGACTCGGCGCGACCATGCCCCACACGGTGTTGAGCAGCCCGAGGTCGCGCACGAGCACGAAGTTGGGCAGCAGGGTGAAGATGCCCGGCACCATGAGGGCGGCGATGAGCACGCCGAACAGCCCCTCCCGGCCCCAGAACCGCAGCCGGGCGAAGGCGTAGCCGCCCATCGCGCAGAACAGCGTCTGGAAGAAGCCGATGAGGCTGCAGTAGACGATCGAGTTCCACACGTAGAGGGCGAAGTTGATGGATGCGCCGCTGCCGCCGGCGGCGCGCGTCTCCTCCGGCGAGAGCAGGCCGAGGACGCGCGCGAAGTTGATGACGGTCGGGTTGCTGGGCCACAGCCTGCCGGCGTCGCCGACGATGTCGGCGGCGGGCGTGAGCGCGGACTTCACCATCCAGTAGAAGGGGAAGATCGTGCCGACGAGCGCGATCACGAGGATCGTCCAGCCGATGACTCGGCCGGGGGTGATGCGCCGGCCGGCGCGTCGGCGGGCTCGTGCGGTGCGGGGCTCCCCGACGGTGACGGGGGGAACGGCGGTGGTCGTCATGGTCGTCATGTCGTCTCCTAGGCGAGCTGCGACTCGGATGCCCGCAGCAGGCGGAGCTGGATGAAGGTGAGCACGCCCAGGATGAGGACGAGCAGGATGGCCATGGTGGCCGCGTAGCCCATGTGGAAGTACGTGAACGCCTGTTGGTAGATGTAGTAATAGATGACCCGCGAGGCGTTGACGGGCCCGCCCTTGGTCGTGACGGCGACGGTGTCGAAGATCTGGAACGAGCCGATGAGCGACACGACGAGCACGAGGGCGAGGATCGGCTTCAGCAGCGGGAGCGTGATCCGGAAGAAGGTGCGGAGCTCGCCGGCGCCGTCGATCGCGGCCGCCTCGTAGGTGTCCTGCGGGATCTGGAGCATCCCCGCGTAGAACAGCAGAGCCGTGTACCCGACGAAGGCCCAGGTGTTGATGCCCGAGATGGTCGGGATGGCGAAGGCCGGGTTCGTGAAGAAGCCCACCTTGTCGAGCCCCATGGCGTCGAGCGTGCGGTTGACGAAGCCGAGGTTGGTGTCGAGCAGCCACAGCCACACGAGGCCGACGGTGACGTTGGGCACGAGCCAGGGCAGCAGGAGTGTGGTGCGCAGCACCACGGAGCGGGTGAGGCGGTGCATGAGCGTGGCGAGCACGAGCGCGAGCACGGTCTGCGAGCCGACGTTGAGCACGACGTAGCAGAGCGTGACCCACATCGAGTTCCAGAACTCGGAGTCGGTGAGCACGGCGACGTAGTTCTCGAGCCCCACGAACTCGGGCTCCGCGAGCAGGCTGTAGTCGGTGAACGACCACCAGAGTCCGCGGATGGTGGGGTAGAGGTAGAAGACGGCGAAGCCGAGCAGCACGGGCGCGATGAAGAGGAGCGCGACCCGCCCGTCTCCCCGCGGGCGCGGCATCCGGGGGGCTGCGAGGCGGGACGGCGCCGTCCGCTGCAGTCCGAGCTGTGTCATCGGGTGGCCTCTCCGCGCCTGACGGAGGGGACCGCGTCGGCGCGATGTTTCGGTTTCGGGGTCCACCGCCGACATGCCGTGGCGCGTCGTCGGTGAACCGCTAGAGTGGGTGAAGCGGGTTAATAATCCAACATGGCGATATAAAACGCAAGAGGGGAGCGCGGATGCCACGGGAAGCCATGGTCGACGCCGCGGGAGCCGCATCCATGGGCAGTCGATCGCTGCTGCGCCGGATGAACTCCCTCGGCGTCTTGCGCGCCATCATCAGCCGTCCGCAGACGCTCCGCGAGCTGACCACCTCATCCGGCCTCTCCCGCACCGCGATCGACGCCGTCGTCACCGACCTCACCGGCATGGGGTGGCTCGCCGCGTCCGAGAACGCCGCCGCGCGCGGTGTGGGGCGGCCCGCGATGACCTACCGGATCCCGCGCGGGCTCGGCTGCCTGCTGTCTGTCGACATCGGCGCGGGGCACGCCTTCGCGATCGTCACCGACCTCACGGGCGAGGTGCTCGCCCAGCGCACGGGGCCCCTCGCGGAGGAGGACGACGCCGAGGCGCGCGTCGCCGCATCCCTTGAGGTATGCGACGCGGCCCTCGCCGACGCCGGCCTCGATCGCCGAGCACCGTGGGTCGTCACGGTCGGCTCCCCCGGCGCGATCAGCGACGGCCGCGTGCTGTTCTTCGGAGGCACGGGCATGCCCGGCTGGGTCGGCCTCGACCTGCGCACCCGCTTCGGCGCCGAGTTCGACGGGGCCGTTCTCGTGGAGGGCGATGTGCCGCTCGGCGCGCACGCCGAGCTCGCCTACGGTGCCGCCCGCGGCCACACGGACGTCGTGTACGTGCTGTGCGGTCGCCGCACCAGCGGCGCGGCGATCGTCGGCGGCCGGGTGCACCGCGGCATCAACGGGGCGGCCGGCATCGTGGGAGAGATGCCCGAGCTCAAGTGGGCCGAGCTCAACGAGTTGTACGGCCAGGACGTGCTCGCGACCCCGCGACCGAGCCGCGAGCAGATCTTCGAGCTCGCCCGCGTCGGCGATCCCGCCGCACGCGCCGCCGTCGACGAGTTCGCCGACGACCTCGCGGTGGGCTCCGCGGCGATGGTGCTCACCCTCGATCCGCAGCTGCTCGTGATCGGGGGCGGCAGCTCACCGAGCGCGGACGTGTTCCTGCCTCGCTTCGAGCACACCCTCGCGCAGATCTGCCCCCTTCCGCCCGCCGTCGCGGCATCCCCTCTCGGCTCGGAGGCCGTGGCGATGGGCGGCATCAGCCTCGCCGCCCAGCACCTCGACGCCGTGCTCGAGGACGCCGTGCGCGACCACCCCTCCTTCCCCGACCCCGCCGCCGCCCGCACCCTCCTGCGCACCGCCGCCTGAGCCTTCACCCGCGAGTAGTCGTATCTCGGCCCCAAACGAGCCGGATAGGACGGGAAATACGACTACTCGCGGGGGGTGGGGTGAGGGTGCTCAGCCCGTCACCCGGACGAGACGGGCGAAGCGGACGACCAGGTCATCGGCGCCCGAGGCGAGGGAGATGCGGAGGCGGGCGGAAGCGCCGGCGGATGCGGCGAGGGCGCCGTCGGGGAGCGCGATCGTCGCCGTGCGCCAGGCGCCCGATCCCGTGCGCTCGACCGCGGCCGAGGAGCCCGCACCTGTGTCGATCGCGAACGCACCCGAGCCTGCGTCGAGGAACGTCACCTTGAGCACGACCCGCCCGGATGCGGCGGCCGCGAACCGCGGGTCCACGTCGAGCGCGAACCCCGTGTCGCCCGCCGCGACATCCGTCGAGAGTCCCTCGTGGGCGACGCCGTTGTCCTCCTCGAACACGTGCTCGTGGACGTCGGCATCCGTGCGGTGGGCGACCGAGCCGGGCTCGTCCACCTGCACGAGCCAACGCTCGAGGTTGCGCACCCACGGTCGGTCGGGCCACGAGGCGGGGTCGTCGAACGGACCGGACTCGGGGTCGGCCCAGTAGCTGTCCTCCGCGTCGCGGAACGCGGCCCAGGCGTCCGCCGAGGTGTCGGCCCTCTGCCCGAGCGAGAGCCGCAGCCAGTCCCACTGCTCCGGATACTCCGCCATGTAGGACGGCCCGGGCACGACGTACATCCAGTTGACGCGCAGCTGCAGCGCCTTGAGGTTCGCCTGCCGCACCGCGTAGTACACGTCGTCGGTCTGATATCCGCAGTCGGTGAAGCACTCGTTCTCGGTCGCCACGACGTAGCGCCCCGAGTGGATCGGCAGCGACTCGTCGACCGTCATGTGCCCGTCGGGCTGCACGTGCGAGCCGTAGGCGGGCGCCTCGCTCAGGTGGAAGTTCGACAGCTCGGTGATGCCCGTGCGGATGCCCATGCCGGCGTCGACCGCCTGGCGCGCGAGCAGGTCGTCGGCGGCGCCGAACGGCCCCCACGGATAGTCCTCGCCGGTGAAGACGAGCTTGTCGGCGTGCTCGCCGAAGATCGCCACGAGGTCGCTCCACGCGTGCCCGTACCAGGCGAGGTAGCTCTTCTCGTCGAGCTCGCCCGCGTCGGCCGCCGCGGTCACCATCTCGTAGTCGTACTCGGCCCAGGTGAAGGCGCCGGGCACGTACACGAACCTCAGCCGCGGGTCGGAGGCCAGCCCCAGGTCGACGAACAGCATCCGGTAGGTGTCCATGAGGTGGCCCCACACGCACTCGTTCCAGATCGGCAGGTGCCGCTGGCCGTCGTAGTCGGGTCCGTAGCTCGAGACGCCGCACTCCTCGGCCACCCAGGCTGGCGCCCAGTCCTCGCCGCTCGCGAAGATGCGCATCCAGAAGTCGCCCGGCTGCCGCAGCTGCGCGTCGAGGGCGTCGAAGCTCATGCCCTGCGCGTCGCCCGCGGAGGTGCGGTCGATGCGCTTCTCGGCGGTGGGCCGCAGCTGCCGCCAGCTGAGGTCGACCGAGCGCACGGCGACGAGCTCGGATGCGTCGGCCTCCTCGGAGAAGTACCCCGAGTTCGGCGCGGGCCGCACCCAGCCAGGCAGCGACCAGTCGTCGCCGTCGGCGACGGTCACGCCGGACGGGCCGGCGTCGACGAAGGACGTGCGGGGCCCGACGTCGAGGTCGATCCCGTCGCCTCCCGCGGTGGGCAGCGGCTCGGGGGCGCTCACCGTGCACCCCGCGAGCGCGAGCACGGCCGCCGCCGCGGCCACGATCCGGAGTCGGCGGACACGCTCATGCATCCGGGGCCTCCGCGCCCGCCAGGTAGCGCACTTCGATGCGGGGGGCGAGCAGCTCGGCGTCCGCGGGGTCGAAGACGGCGGCGCCGGGCCGCAGGGTGTTGGCGGCGGCGACGGCGGATGCCGAGCGCAGCGCCTCCGGCAGCGCGACGCCGCCGTCGAGGGCGAGCAGCAGCCCCGCGAGGAACGAGTCGCCCGCGCCAACCGTGTAGCGGCCGACGGGCGGCGAGGTGACGCGCCAGGCACCCTCGGCGTCCATCCCGAGCGAGCCGGACGCGCCGTCGGTCACGATCGCGACGCTCGCGCCGCGCTCGCGCAGCCGACGGGCGAGCACGTCGAGCTCCCCCGGGCCGACGGCCTCCTCCGCCTCCGCCCGGTTGACCTTCACGAGCCCGGGCCGCGTGCGCGCGAGCACCGCGTCGAGCGCGTCGCCGCGCAGGTCGACGGCGAGGCGCACCCCGCGGTCGGCGGCCTCGGCGAGGGCTCCGGCGAGCTCGTCGGCGCGCTCGGCGGGAACGGAACCGGAGACAGCGAGCCAGCCGGTGTGCACGCGCGCGAGGGCGCCGGTCACCGCGGCCCACGCCGCCTCGTCGAGGTCGGGTACGCGCTCGTAGAACTCCGTGATCCGCCCGTCGGCGGCGTCCACGACGCTCACGCACATCCGGGTCGGCTCGCTCGCGGGCACCGGCTCGACGAGCACGCCGTCGGCGTCGAGGGCCGCGCGGATGCCGTCGCCGACGGCACCGCCGAGCGGCGCGATGGCCCGCACCCGACCGCCGAGCGCGTGCAGGGCGCGGGCGACGTTGAGCGACTTCCCGCCCGGCAGCGCGAGCTTCCAGTCGGGCCGGTGGATGCCGCCCACCTCGAGGGCGGCGACGCCGTAGGTCACGTCGAGCGCGGGCGAGAGCCCGAGACAGGTGATCACGCCGTCAGCTCCGCCTCGACCTCGGCGCGCGTCGCCTGCCCGCCCGTGCCGCCGGCACCCCGCGTCGAGAGCGAGCCCGCGACGGCGGCCCAGCGCACCGCCTCCGCGAGGGGACGGCCGTCGAGCCAGGCCGCGAGGAATCCGGCGTCGAAGCTGTCTCCGGCGCCCGTCGTGTCGACGACGTCGAGGGTGAGGCCCGGGGCGCGCACGATGCCCCCGTCGGGGGTCACCGCGAAGCCGCCTGCGGCGCCGTCCTTGACCGCGACGACCGGTCCGCGCGCGGCGAGCAGAGCGGCCGCCTCGACGGCATCGGCGGGTTCGTCGCCGAGTGCGCGAGCGAGCGCGACGGCTTCCTGGGCGTTCGGCAGCAGCAGGTCGAGGTGCGGCAGGCACTCCGCAACCCCCGCCCAGCTCTCGGCCGGATCCCAGTTGGTGTCGAGGCTCGTCGTCAGGCCTCGCTCGCGCACTCGGGTCAGCACGCCGGGCAGCTCGCGCGCGAGGCCCGGCACGAGGAACAGGGATGCGAGGTGGAGGTGGGTCGCGTGCGCCGCGGCCGCGAGCACCTCGTCCGCCGTCAACCCCGCGAGCGCCCCCGTGAGGGTGAGGATCGCGCGGTCGTCGGGCGCGGAGAGGATCACGGAGACGCCCGTCGGTTCCTCGACCACCGCGAGCGCCGAGGTGTCGACCCCCTCCGCATCCAGCAGCTCGCGGGTGCGCGTCCCGAAGACGTCTCCGCCGACGCGGGCGACGATCGCGGTCTCGACGCCCAGGCGCGCGAGCCCCGCCGCGCAGATCCCCGCGCTCGAGCCGAGCACGAGGTCGGCACCGTCGAGCAGCTGCTCCGCCTGGCCGAAGCGCGGCACGACGTCGCCGCGCAGCACGAGGTCGAGGTTGGCGTCCCCTGCCACCAGCACGCGTGCCGTCATCCCTTGAGCCCCGACATCGTCATCGTCTGCACGAACTGCTTCTGCGCGAACAGGAAGAACAGCACGAGCGGTGCCGTCGCGATGACGTTACCCGCCATGAGCAGGTCCCACTGGGTGCGGCGGGTGCCCTGGAAGTTCGCGATGCCGAGCTGCACCGTGAACGCGTTCTCGTCGTTGATCGCGATGAGCGGCCAGACGAGGTCGTTCCAGGAGCTCAGCAGAGTGAAGATCGCGAGCGTCGTCATGGCAGGGCGCGCGAGCGGCAGCACGACCCGCAGGAAGATCTCCAGCCGGTTCGCTCCGTCGATCGCCGCGGCCTCCTCGATCTCGATCGGGATCGAGAGGAAGAACTGGCGCATGAGGAAGATGCCGAACGCGGAGGCGAGCCACGGCACGAACGCGGCCGCGAGCGTGTTCACGATCCCGAGCTTCGAGAACATGATGTAGGTGGGGATCATGAGCAGCTGGGTCGGGATCATGATCGTCGCGAGGATCAGGAAGAAGCCCGCCGTGCGGCCGCGGAACTGCAGCCGTGCGAAGCCATAGCCGGCGAGCGAGCACAGCACCACGTGGGAGACGATCGAGATGACCGCCACGATCGTCGAGTTGGCGAGCCAGCGCAGGATGTCGGTATCGGTGAGCAGGCCCACGAAGCCGTCGAGGGTGATCCGCGAGGGGAAGAACGGCGGCGGGAACTTCACGAGATCCGACCGCGGCGAGAGCGACGCCAGCAGCATCTGCGCGAACGGGATGAAGAACAGCAGCGCGATCGGCGCGAGCACGAGATGCCACAGGCTGAACCTGCGCTTCGGGTGCCGGGCGGGCGCGTCCGTGCGCGGCGCGCGGGTGAGCGAGGTGAGCGCCATCAGAACGCCTCCATGTTCCGGCGACGGGCGTAGAGCACCATGCCGACCGTGATGAGCAGGGTCACCGCGAACAGGATGTACGCGGCCGCGGAGCCGGTGCCGAAGTCGAGGGCCTTGAAGGCCTTCTCCCACAGGTAGTAGACGATCGTCTTGGTGGCATCCAGCGGGCCGCCCCGCGTCGTCGTGTAGACGAGGTCGAACAGCTGCAGCGCGCCGATCACCTGCCAGATGGTGACGAAGACGGTGACCGGCCCGAGCTCGGGCCACACCACCCGCCAGAAGGTCTGCCAGCGGTTCGCACCATCGATGCGCGCGGCCTCCAGCAGCTCGTTCGGGATGTCCTGCAACGCGGCGAGGTAGATGACCGTCGTGAAGGCGGCCTGCCCCCAGAGCGACATGATCGCGATCACGAGCATCGCCTGGCTGGGGTCCTCGAGCCACCCCTGGGCCGGCAGCCCGATCGAGCGGAGCACGTTGTTCGCGAGGCCGTACTGCGGGCTGAACAGGTACGTCGAGAGGATGCCGGTGGCGGCAGCGGACGCCACGAACGGCACGAAGATGGCCGTGCGGTAGAGGCCGATGAGCGGGATGTCGCGGTTGAGGGCGACCGCGAGGAACAGGCCGAGCAGAACCGACGCCGGCACGAACAGCACGACGTAGAGGCCCGTGTGGCTGACGGCCGCCCAGAACTCCTCGTCGCTCATGAGGCGCGTGTAGTTGGCGCCGCCCACGAACTTCGGCGGCGCGAAGCCGTTCCACTTCTGGAGCGAGAGCAGGAACGCCCACGCCGCCGGGAAGATCGAGAGACCCAGGATGATGACCATCGCGGGGGCGACGAACGCCCACCCGGTCAGGGTGCTGAGCCCGCGACGGCGGCGGGCACCGGCCCGGGTCTCGGGCGCGGAGGGGCGGGAGGCGCGCGGCGCGCCCGCGTGCGTGGGTTTCTTCTCGGTCACAGTCGTCATCGTCGGCTCCTCGACCACTCTCGATTCAGGGAAGCACGATGGAGCGGGTCAGATGGCGGGGGTTGTCAGGGTCGAGCCCGCGCCCGACGGCGGTGCGCACCGCGAGCAGCTGGGCGAGCGCGAGCTGCACGAGCGGGTCGGCCTCCGACTGCACGACGACCGCACCCGTCGCCTCGACATCGCGCGCCAGGTCGTCGTCGACCGCACCGAGGAACCACACGAGTGAGCCCGGATGCGCGACGGCGAGCGGGCCGTGACGGTAGTCGAGCAGCGGATACGACTCCGCCCACGCCTGCGCCGCCTCGCGGATCTTGAGCGCCGCCTCCTGTGCGAGACCGTAGGTCCAGCCGCGCCCCAGGTAGACGACGTGGTCGAAGCCCTCGGGCGCCTCGGGCGCGCCCGCCGCGAGGGCCGCCTCCGCCTCGGCCGGCAGCGCCGAGACGTCCTCGCCGAGCGCCGCCCGGGCGAGGAAGAGGAACGTCGTCGGGAAGCGGGTCTGCACCACCGAGCGCTCGTCGGCGAAGTCGAGCAGCAGCACCTCGTCGGCGAGCTCCGCGCACGGCGAGTCGGCCACCCCGGTGACGACGACCTTGCGCACGCCCTCCGGCACGCCGCGCAGGGCTTCGATGACCTCGGTCGTCGTGCCGGAGCGGGTGATCCCGATGATGGCGTCGTACGGACGCCACGGCCGCGGCTCCGAGGCGTAGGCGGCATCCGTCTCCCCGAAGCCCGCCTGCTCGCGCAGCAGGGCGAACGACTCGGCGACGAACGCGGAGGTGCCGCATCCGATCACGAGCACGCGCTCGCCCGGACGGGTCAGCATCCGCACGGCGTCGGGGAGGAGGTCGAGCGAGCGGCGCCAGATGTCCGGCTGGCTCTCGATCTCGAGGGAGGTGATGTTCATGGGATGCTGCGCTCCTGCTGCAGGGTGGGGGATGGGACGGCCGGCGGCCGTCCCATCCGGGTGGATCTAGTTGCCGGCGAGGGCGTCGTCGGCCTTCTTGGCGGCGTCCTCGAGGGCCTCCCGGGGGTCGCCCTGGCCCTGGAGCACCTTCGAGATCGCCGAGCCGATCGCCTCCGAGAGGCCGACATAGCCGCTGACCGTGGGGCGCGAGTTGATCGCGTTGGCGCTGTTCGCCGCCATGATGTCGAGCCCGGGGAGGGCCTTGACCTGAGCCTGGAACTCGGGGGTGTCGATCTCGCTCTCCCGCAGGGGCAGGTTGCCGAACTCGACGTTCCAGCGCAGGTCCTGTTCGGGAGCCGTGAGCCATTTCATGAGCTCGAACGACCAGTAGTTCTCGTTGACGTCTCCGGTGTCGAACATCGCCCAGATGTCGGGGCCCGACACGGTCTGGTGGTCGCCGTCCGTTCCCGGCAGGACCGTCACGCCGTACTGCGTCTTCGCGGTGTTGAGGTCGTAGAGCTGCCAGGGGCCCGAGGTCATCATGCCGATGCGGTCGGCGGCGAACAGCTGCGCGAACTTCGTGTCCGTCTGGTCGAGGTAGATGCTCTTGTCCTCGACGGCCATCTGCCGCAGGAACTCGAGCGCGTCGACGCCGGCGTCGCTCGCGAAGGCCGCACTCTTCTTGTCGTCCGTGAGGATCTCGCCGCCGTTCTGCCACAGGTGCGGCCAGAACTGCCAGGTGGTCTCCTCGGAGCCCGAGACGGAGTACGCGTAGCCGTAGGTCTCGGTAGAGGGGTCGGTGAGCTTCTTCGCCGCGGCCCGGAAGTCGTCCCACGTCCAGTCCTCGGTGGGGTAGGCGACACCGGCCGCATCGAACACGGTCTTGTTGTAGATGAGGGACAGGTTGTCGACGAGGGCCGGGAAGCCGATGATCTTGTCTCCCGTGGGCTGCACGGTCGCGCGCGCCGCGGCGGGGAACTCGTCCCAGCGGAGGTCGGGGTCGTCGACCTTGTCGCGCAGGTCGACGGTGCGGCCCGAGGTCTCGAGCTCGCTCGCCCAGGAGCCGAACGAGTAGGAGATGTTGGGGTAGGTGTCGCTCGCGAAGCCGGCGGAGAGCTTCTGGAGCAGCTCCTCGGTGGAGGAGGCACCCGAGGAGATGTCGATGGTGACGTTCGGGTGGTCCTTCTCGAACTCGTCGGCGAGCCCTTCGAGGATCTTCTCGGCCTCGTCGGACTGCCCGGTCCACCAGGTGAGGGTGACGTCGGCCTTCGGGTCGAGCTCGGTGGCCTTGTCCGCGCCCGTGCAGCCGGCGAGGGCGAGGGCGGTCGTGGTGGCCACGGCGAGGCCGAGCCAGGTGATGCGGCGTTGCATGTGCTGTCCTCTCGGTCGGGTGGTTCCCATGGTGACCTGAGAATGAGCGTTTTCCAACACAGAATGACGATTCGATCATTTTGAGTGCACAGTTGGTTCAACCCGGATGTGGTTCGGCCCTACCCTGGCGCCGTCACCCTCGAACGAGGGTCGACAGATCCGTCGCCGAACCGCTCGGCGCCCCTCGAAAGGAACCACCATGACCAGATCGAGAATCGCGGGGGCGGTGATCGCGACGACGGCTGTCGCGCTCGTGTCGGCCGCGCTCACGGCGACGCCGGCCGTCGCCACCACGCCGGACCTCGGGCAGAAGGTCGCCGTCCCCGCCTACATCCCGCCGTCCGACACCACCTCGTGGGCGAGCCTGACCTCCGCCCACGCGCAGCTCGACTTCATCGTCGTCAACGTCGCCAACGGCCCCGACTCGGCCGTCAACGCCACCTGGAAGACGATCATCGACACCGCGCACGCGGCCGGCACGAAGGTGCTCGGCTACATCGACAGCGGCTACTTCGGTGCATCCGTGCCCGCCCGCACGACGGTCCTCGGCGACACCGACGCGACCTCGTGGCTCGTGCAGGCCCAGCAGGACGCGGACCGCTGGTATCAGTTCTACGGCAGCTCGATCGACGGCATCTTCGTCGACGACGGCCTCAACACCTGCGGTCCGACGACGGGCAGCAACGCCTACGTCGACCTCTACGAGCAGCTCGACGACTACATCCACGGCAACCACCCGGGCTCGCTGACCGTCGTCAACCCGGGGATCACCGTGCCCGAGTGCTACGAGGACACGGCGGACATCATCGTGAGCTTCGAGGGCAGCTACGCCGACTACGTCAACCCCTCGCCCGAGCGGGCGACCGCGCAGTGGCAGCTCGACGGCGATCCGAACAAGTTCTGGCACATCGTCTACGACGTGCCGGAGGCGCAGATCGCCGCCGTCACGGCCGCCAGCAAGTCCAACAACGCCGGGTACCTGTACCTGACCCCGGACGTGCTCGCCAACCCGTACGACACGGCGCCCACCGGGAGCTACTGGACGAGCGAGCTCGCCGCGACCGCCGCGACGAGCACCACCGTGCCGTCGACCCCCGCGCGACCGAGCGCGACCGACGTGTACAGCACGGGCCTCGACCTGTCGTGGACCTCGTCCTCGTCATCGAACATCGTCGGCTACGAGGTCTACCGCGACGGCCTGCACATCGGGTCGGTCGGCAACTACTACCCCGCCTCCAGCGAGTTCACCGACGTCGGCCTCACCCCGGCGACGAGCTACAGCTACACGATCGCCGCGCGGCACCTGAACGGCAAGCTCTCGGCGCAGAGCACCGCGCGGAGCGTCACAACGGATGTCGTGTGGGGCAACGCCCCCGGGGCGCCCGGCTCGCTCGCCGGAAGCGACCTCACCGCCAACGGCATCCGGCTCGGCTGGACCGCGTCGTCGGTCACGAACGACCCGGTCGCGTACTACGACGTCTACGCGAACGGCGTTCGCCGTGCGACGGTCGGCGCGAGCGTCACGAGCGTGCACCTCGGATTCCTCGACCCGGGCACGGCGTACAGCTTCACCGTGCGCGCCCGCAGCACCTCGAACGCGCAGTCCGCGGCCGCGACCACCGTGTCCGTGACGACACCGAACCCGGCGCCGATCGAGAACGCGAGCGTCGTGTTCGGAGCCACGACGACGACCTTCCAGGCGCAGTACAACCTCACGTTCAACTTCCAGAACGTGTTCATCGACGCCGACGGCAACGCGGCGACGGGCTACCCGGTCGGCGGCATCGGGGCCGACTTCCTCATCCAGAACGGCGGCTTCTTCCAGCACGCGACGGGTGCGGCCACGTGGGACTGGAGCCCCGTGACGCTGGGGTCGGGGCCGCTCGTGTCGAACGTCGGCGGGCTCGTGACGTGGGAGGTGCCGTCGAGCACCTTCGGTGCCGCCACGAGCCTGAGCGTCGTGTTCAACGGCTCGGGCAGCTCGCCGGACGAGACGCTCGCGCCGATCGTCGCGACGCGCTGACGCGCTGAACGAACGGGGCCCGGGAGGCATGCGCCTTCCGGGCCCTTCGTCGTCCGTGCGGTGAGGCGGGAGCTCAGTCAGGGCTCGGCTCGCCCCACGCACGCCGCATGAGCACCGTCACGTCACGATCGAGGTGCTCGAGCTTGGCCGCGATCGTCTCGAAGCGAGCGTCGACCTTGGAGTCCATCGCCTCGAAGCGGGCATCCATCGCCTGGAACCGATACTCCACGGCCTCGAAGCGCGCCTCGAACTTCGCATCCATCGCCTCGAAGCGTGCGGCAGACGCGATGTCGGTCTTCTCGAAGCGAACGATCATCTCGCCCCGAAGACCCTCGATCGCGACCGTGGTCGAACGCATGATGACCGTCGTCATGAGCGACATGGCGCCGAGCATGACGGCCGCGAACACGCCGATGAGCGTCCACACCTGCAGCTCGGTCATCGGCTCCATCCCCACATTGTCGGCGGTCGGGGCGAGCTTGTCACGCGCGCACAACGGGTCCGGCGGCATCGTCCCCGGATCCGTGGAGAACCGCGGTATCCGGGCTTGTGGAGGAGAGGAAGCGCTACTTCATGCCCGAGAACGCCAGCCCGTCGATCACCCGCCGCTGCAGCACGATGAACAGCAGCAGGATGGGTGCGAGGGCCATGACGCTCGCCGCCATGATCACCGGATAGCTCGTGTTGTTCTTGTCGCCCACGAGCGTCGCGAGCCCCGCCGAGAGCGGCATGTTCTCCTGGTACGTCGTCACGACGAGCGGCCACAGCAGCTCATTCCACGACCACAGCGCCGTGAGGATCGCGAGCACGTTGATGCTCGGCCGCACGAGCGGAAGCATCACGTTCCAGAAGACCCGCAGCGGCGAGGCGCCGTCGAGGCGCGCCGCCTCCTCGAGCTCGTCCGGCAGGTTCTGGAAGGCGGTGTACATGAGGAAGGTGCCGAAGGCGCTGAACAGGCCGGGCGCCACGATCCCGATGAGGGTGTTGAGCCATCCGAGGCCCTGCACGATCTGGTACTGCGAGATGAGGTACACCTGCGACGGCACCATGAGGATCGACAGCACGACCGCGAGGATGTACCCACGGCCGAAGAACCGCATCCGCGCGAAGGCGTAGCCCGCGAGCGTGCACAGCAGGATCTGCGCGAGCGTGCGGATCACCGTGATGAGCACCGAGGTGCGCAGCTGCGAGAGGAACGGCAGGCGCTCGAACACGACCGCATAGTTCTCCCAGTGCAGCTCGCTCGGCCAGAAGTGCGGTGTGACCGACTGCACCTCGGAGTTCGTCGAGAGCGACATCAGGATCTGCCACACGAACGGGAAGGCCATGAGCAGGCCGCCGATCGCGAGCACGACGTGGGCGAGGGCATGCGAGCCGCGGCGCGCGCTGCGGCGGCGGCGGACGGCGAGATCAGTCACTGACGACCCACCTCCTCTGCAGACGGAACTGGATGAAGGTCGCGATGCCGATGATCGCGAGGATGACCATCGCGATCGCGGCCGCGTAGCCCTTGTCGTTCAGCACGAACCCCTCGCGGTAGAAGAAGTAGACGAGCGACATGCTCTTGGGCACGATCGGGTTCGAGCTGCCGAGGATCGCGTAGAGCAGGTCGAACAGCTGGAAGCTGGCGATCGTCGTGACCACGGTCACGAAGAAGATGCTCGGCGTCAGCAGGGGCACCGTGATCGAGGTGAAGCGTCGCCACGCGGACGCCCCGTCGAGCTCGGCGGCCTCGTAGTACTCCGGCGGGATCGACTTGAGGCCCGCGCCCAGCACGATGATCGCGAAGCCGAGCGACGACCACAGCCCGACGATCGCGACCGCGACGAGCGCGTAGCCGGGCGTGCTCGTCCAGTACGGGCCGTCGATCCCGACGAGACCGAGCGCCCAGTTCAGGATGCCGAAGTCGCCGTTGAAGATGATGCGCCAGACCATCGCGACCGCCGTCGGCATCGCGATGTAGGGCAGGAAGAACAGCACCCGGTATACGGCGGCGAAGCGCAGGCCGGGGAGGTTCAGCAGGGTCGCGATGACGATCGCGATCGGGATGCCGAGCAGCACGATCACCGTGTAGAGGAGCGTGTTGCCGATCGACTGGTACAGCTTCGGGTCCATCACCAGGCGGACGTAGTTGTCGAAGCCGGTCCAGGTGGAGCCGCCGAAGACCCCCCACTCGGTGAACGAGAAGTAGAAGGTCTGCAGGATCGGCCACAGGTAGAAGGTGACGATGCCGATGAGCAGCGGGAGCACGAACAACCACGGCCAGGCGCCGTCCCGCCGACGGGCCTGGGCCTCCGCCCCGCCGCGCCGGGTGGCGCGAGCGGGGCGGAGGCGTGCGAGGGGGGAGCTCATCACTCCTTGGCCAGTGCGTCGTTCATCTGCTTCGCGAGCTCGGCCGTCACGTCCGCGACGGGCCGGGCGCCCGAGAAGGCGTCGGGCAGCAGCTCGGCCTCGAAGGCGTTCCACGCCGCGGAGTTCTTCGAGACGGGCAGCGGGACCGCGTAGTCGACGGCGTCGAGGAAGACCTGCAGGTTCACGCCCGGCAGCGAGTCGACGAACGAGGACTGTGTGCCCGTGAAGGCCGGGATGATCGAGCCGACCTCGCCTTGCTGCTGCTGGGCCTCCTTGCTCGCGAGGAACACCTGGAGGGCGCGCGCCGCCTGCTTGTTCTTGCTGTTCGCGGCGACGACGTTCGAGACACCGTGGATGACGGTGGCCTGCTTCTCGCCCTTGGGGAGCGGGGCGACCTGCACGTCGGCCGCGACATCCGAGCCGCCGATCGCACCGCGGAACCAGCTGCCGCCGTAGTACATGGCGAGCTTGCCCGAGGTGAACCACTGGTCGGCCGGGGTGTCGGTGAGCTGCTGCATCGACGGCGACGCACCGCTCGCGATGAGGTCGGTCCAGAGCTGGATGCCGGCCTGGGTCGCCGGCTCGTCGTAGCCGGAGGTGCCGTCGGCCGTGATGACCTCGCCGCCGGCCTGGAAGATCGTGTTGTAGTACGTGGTCTGGCCGTCCATGCCACCCGCGACGCCGTAGATCCCCTGGTCCTTGAGCTTCGTGGAGATCTCGTCGCCGGCCTTCTTCAGGTCGTCCCAGGTCCAGTCGGCGCTCGGCTCGGCGACGCCGGCCTCCGCGAAGATGGCCTTGTTGTACCAGAGGCCGATCGTGTCGAAGTCCTTCGGCACCCCGTACTGCACGCCGTCGAGCTTGTAGAGGTCGACGAGCGCGCTCGGGTAGTTCGCGGGGTCGATGTAGCCGCCGTCGACGAGCGGGGTGAGGGGCGCGACCTTGCCGTTCGACGCGTAGAGCTGGAAGTTCGGGCCGTTGAGCCAGAACAGGTCGGGGAGGGTGTCGCTCGACGCCTGGGTCTGGATCTTGGTCCAGTAGTCGCCCCAGGGGGTCACGTCGAGGTTGACCTTGATGTTCGGGTACTCCTTGTTGAAGTCCTTGAGGTTCGCCTCGATCGCGGGCTGCTGGCTCGCGTCCCAGAAGGCGTAGGTGAGCTCGGCCTTGAGGTCGGAGGCAGGGGGCGTGTAGTCGGCGTCGCCGCCCGTGTCGCCGGAGGGGCCGGAGCAGGCCGCCAGGAGGGCGGCGGCGCTCACCGTCGCGGTGAGGGCGAGCGCTGCGCGACCGCGGGTTGTCATGCGTTGCATCAGGTGGTCCTTTCGAAGCCGGACCGGACGCGAGGACCGGATCCAGGGAATGGGGGGTGGTGCCTTGCACGCGATGTGAACTTCTGCCTCGTCGCGTGAAGTTGCTCGATATTCCCGTGAGCCGCGCGTTTGGGCAACATTCACTCATGAATCTGCGCGAAATGATCACTACAGATGCACATTAGTGTTCGCTGTCTCTCATCCGGTCATAACCTGGGCCCACCCCGCCGGATCAGCACAGGAGCCGCCCCGTGACCGACAACGCCGCCACCCCCCTCTCCTGGGAGGAGCTGCGCCGCCTCCCCGTTCCCGAATGGCATCCCGTATCGCAGTTGCGGCTGCCGGCCACCGAGGTCGAGCGGGCCGCATTCCCGGCCATCGACGTGCACAACCATCTCGGCCGCTGGCTGAGCGACGGCGAGTGGATGATCGAGGATCCCGACGCGCTCGTGCACGTCATGGACGAGTGCGACGTGGAGACGGTCGTCAACCTCGACGGTATGTGGGCCGAGGAGGTGACCGCGAACGTCGAGCGCTACGACCGCGCGTACCCGGGTCGCTTCCTGACCTTCTGCCAGCTGGACTGGAGCGAGCTCGCGGCGCCCGACGGCGCCGCGAGGCTCCGCGCCTCCCTCGAGGACAGCGCCCGCCGCGGGGCTCGCGGCGTCAAGATCTGGAAGAACCTCGGCCTCACGATCCGCGACGCCGACGGCGCCCTCATCCTGCCCGACGACGCGCGTGTGATCGCCGTCGTCGAGCGCGCCGGCGAGCTCGGGCTGCCCGTGCTCATCCACACCGCCGACCCCAAGGCGTTCTTCGAGCCGCTCGACGCGCACAACGAGCGCATCGACGAGCTCATGCAGATGAAGGAGTGGTGGTTCGGCGACCGCGCCGTGCACCCCACCTTCGATCGCCTGCTGCTCGCCCACCGCCGCCTCGTCGAGGCGTGCCCCGGCACGCGCTTCATCGGCGCGCACGCGGGGTGCGCGGCCGAGGACCTCGACCTCGTCGAGAGCCTGCTCGACGACTGCCCCAACTACACGATCGACATCGGCGGACGGATGGCCGAGCTCGGCCGCCAGCCGCGACGCTTCCGGCAGCTGCTCGAGCGCCATCCCGACCGGGTGCTCTTCGGCACCGACATCTACCCGGCCACGGAGGAGCAGTACCGTCTGCACTTCCGCTTCCTGGAGACGCGGGACGAGGCGTTCGAGTACGCGCCGGGGTCCGAGGTGCCGCCGCAGGGCCGTTGGACGGTCTCCGCGCTCGGGCTGGACGCCGCGACCCTGGAGCGGCTCTACCGCACGAACGCGCGGCGGGTGCTGGGGCTGTAGCCGTCGCATCCGCTCGGTCCGGCATCCTCCGGTTCTCTCGGCCGGGTCGAAAATGCAGGACTCCCGTCCGCGCCCGCCGACGCCCTAGGTCGAAAATGCAGGAGAGTCGACTCTCGTGCGCGCGGCGAGACCTGAGCCCAGGGCGTTCCGCCGCATCCGCTCCTGCATTTTCGACGTGGGGACGCGGCGAGGCTCCTGCATTTTCAACCCGGCAGGACGGATGCGGCGGTGCGGTCAGCCGGCGAGCAGAGTGCGGTCAGTCGGCGAGCAGTAGGTGGGCGAAGTGCTCGACGGTGTCGGCCATCGCAGCGCGGGACGCACGCAGATACGGGCGCGGGTCGACGGCATCCGGGGCCGCCGCGAGCTCCGCGCGCGCGGCGGCGGTTCCGGCGATGCTGAGCGCCGTGCCCACGTTGACCTTGCGGATGCCGGCCGCGACCGCGGCGCGGATCGTCTCATCCGCGACCCCCGAGGAGCCGTGCAGCACGAGCGGCACCGGCACGCGCGCCGCGATGCGCGCCACGAGCTCGGTGTCGACGCCGGCCGTGCGCTCGCGCATCGCATGCGAGCTGCCGACCGCGACGGCGAGACCGTCGACGCCGGTCGCGGCGACGAAGGCGGCCGCCTCGTCCGGATCGGTGCGCACGCCCGGCGCGTGGGCGCCGTCCTTGCCACCGATCTCGCCGAGCTCCGCCTCCACCCAGAGGCCCGCGTCGTGGGCGCGCCGCGCCGCGTCCGCGGTCGCCGCGACATTGGCGGCGTCGTCGAGCCGCGACGCGTCGACCATGATCGAGCCGAGACCCCAGGCGTCGGCGTTCGCGATCGCGAGGTCGACGAGCGCCGGGTCCTCGACGTGGTCGAGGTGGATCGCGAGCGGCACCGCCGCCGCCTCCGCGACCGCCCGGCACGCGGCGAGGATCGCCCGCGGGTCGCCGCCATGGAAGCGGATGGCGTTCTCGCTCAGCTGCAGGATCGCGCCCGTCCCGGCGCGCCCGGCGCCCTCCGCGATCGCCTCCGCGTGCTCGAGGGTGATGACGTTGAAGCCCGCGACCGCCCGCCCGCCCGCCACGGCATCCGCGACGAGCTGCCGGGTGGGGGCGAGCGTCACCGCGGCCCCTCGAGCGTGCCGCCGAGCTCGACGGGCAGCAGCGGGGCGTGGGCGGCGGTCAGCTCGTCGCACAGCTCCCAGATCTCCGCGGGCGTGAGCGTCGAGCTCGCGTTCGGGTCCGCGAGCACGGCGCGGCGCACGAGCTCGGGGTCGCCCTCGGCCGCGGCGCGGATGGTGAGCTCGGCCACCGAGAGGTAGCTGCGGTTGAGCGCGGCGCCGGCCGGCCACACCTCGCCCCATGCGATCGGATGCACGCCCGAGGCGTCGACCGTCGCGGGCACCTCGACGGCGGCCCCCTGAAGGAGGTTGTCGATGAGTCCCGCGTTCGGGACGTTGACGTGGATCTCGCGCTCGGTGCCGGTGAGGATCGAGTGGATGATCTGCGGCGCGTACTCGGCGGCGTCCCCCTCCTCGTGCAGCGGCACGTGGCCGCCGGCCGCGAGGGTCGCGCGGGCCTCCTCGAACTCGTGGACGTTGCCCTCGGAGATGCCGATGTACTGCAGCGGCTCGAGCCGGAAGCGCTCGATCTGGGCGTCGTCGCGCAGGAACCAGTCGAGGTACTCGGAGGAGTGCTCGCTCGTCTCGGTCGGGTAGTAGCCGATGCGACGGAAGATCTCGACGCGCACCCGGCGCTGCAGCTCGGGGTCGGCGGCGATCCTCTCGCGCAGGCGCGGGTAGAGGTCCTCCCCGTCGCGGCTCCACTCGGTGAGCCAGGCCTGGTGGTTGACGCCCGCGGCGCGGTAGTGCGTGCCCTCGAGCGGCACGCCCACGAGCTCGCAGAGGTCGTTGACCGTCCAGTACACGCTGTGGCAGAGGCCGACGGCCTTGATGTCGGGGGCGACGTGCGACATCCACCAGATGTTCATCGCCATGGGGTTCGTGTAGTTGAGGAACCACGCGTCGGGGCAGAGCTCGCGCACGTCGCGGGCGATGCCGGTGAGCACGGGGAAGGTGCGCAGCGCCCGGAACACCCCGCCCACGCCCGTCGTGTCGCCGATCGTCTGACGGAGGCCGCGGCGCGCGGGCAGCTCGAGGTCGATGCGGGTGGCGGCGATCCCGCCGACCTGGATCATGTTGATGACGAAGTCCGCGCCGGCGAGGGCCTCGCGGCGGTCGGCGGATGCGGTGACGCGCACCTCCCGCCCGAGCTGCCCGGCCACGTCGAGGGCGGTGAGCCGCGCGACCTCGAGTCGCTCGGGGTCGATGTCGTGGAGCGCGATGTCGAGCACGGGCAGGTCGGGGAAGCGCAGCAGGTCGGTGAGCAGCTGTCGCGTGAACACGACGCTGCCGGCACCGAGGAACGCGATCGTCGGCATGTCTCGATTGTCGAGAGAGTGCGCGAGTCGCGCAAGGAAATGAGCGGATTGACGCACAATCGCTCATCTGCCATGCTCGCTTTCCATGGCCACCGCCTACAGCACCAGCACCGTCGCCGAGCTCGGCGGCTCACCCAAGCGCTCCCGCCGCATGGCCGACATCCTCGACGCCATCGCCGAGCGGGGCGAGGTCTCGCTCGCCGAGCTCGCCGAGCACTTCGGCACCTCCGCCGCGACGCTGCGCCGCGACCTGACCGTGCTCGCCGACCAAGGGCTCATCGTGCGCACGCACGGGGGCGCCAAGGCGGCCGGCTCGCTCGCCGAGCTGCCCGTCGCCCTGCGCGACACCCGCTTCCAGGACGCCAAGCGCCGCATCGCGCGCGCCGCCGCCATCCGCATCCCGCGCGAGCGTCACGCCGTCGCGCTCTCCGGCGGCACGACGACGGCAGGGGTCGCCCGGGAGCTCGTCAACCACACCGACCTCACGATCGTCACCAACTCGCTGTCGATCGCCTCCCTCGTCGCCTCCTACCCGCGCCTCAAGGTCGTCATGACGGGCGGCATCCTGCGCGCCCAGTCGCTCGAACTCGTGGGCGTGCTCGCCGAGGGCACCTTCAGCGCGATCAACGTGGGCACGGCGATCCTCGGCGCCGACGGGGTGTCGGCGGACGCCGGCGTCACGACCCACGACGAGACGGAGGCCCGCACCAACCACGCGATGGTCTCGAAGGCCCAGCGCACGATCGTGGTCGCCGACGGCTCGAAGATCGGTCGCACCGCCCTCGCCCGCATGGCCGAGATCTCCGACGTCGACGTGCTCATCACCGACGACTCCGCCGACCCCGACGCGCTGCAGCGGCTGCGCGACGCGGGCGTCGAGGTCGTGCTCGCCTGAGGGCGTCGGGAGCACGCGCTTGCGTCCGGCCGCGCTCGTCGGTAGACCGGATGGCGTGAGGAGGCGGCCATGGCGGAGTTCGCGATCGGCGACCATGTGAGCTGGAACTCGGAGGCCGGGCGCGTCTCCGGCGTGATCACGCGCGTGCACACCCACGACTTCGCGTTCAAGGGCTACACCCGGCACTGCACCCCCGAGGACCCGCAGTACGAGATCCGGAGCGACACGACCGACCACGTCGCGATGCACCGGGGCGCCGCGCTCACGAAGCTCGGATGACCTCCGCCGCCCGCCCCCGCATCTTCACGATCGGGCACTCCACGCGCGAGTTCGCGGAGGTCGTCGGGATGCTGCGGCAGCACGACGTCACCTGCCTCGTGGACGTGCGCTCGTTCCCCTCGTCGCGCGCCCACCCGCAGTGGAACCGGGAGGCGATCGAGGCGGGCCTCCCCGCCGGGATCCGCTACCGCTGGATCCGTGAGCTCGGCGGGCGACGCCACACGCCCGCGGGGGCCGGGAGCCGCAACGGGTGGTGGCGCATCCGCGCGTTCCGCGACTACGCCGACTACATGGCGGGCGACGAGTTCGCGGGCGGGCTCGACGAGCTGCTCGCGGAGGCGGCGCGGGGTGTGCCGGCGATCATGTGCAGCGAGGCGGTGCCGTGGCGGTGCCACCGGCGACTCATCACCGATGCGGCGATCGTCTCCGGCGCGGACGTCTTCCACATCATGTCGGCCGCCCGCACCGAGCACGCCACGCTCAACCCGGCCGCGGAGCTCGACGACGGCGTGCTCATCTACCCGCCCGTCGACGGGGCGGAGGACGGCGAGTGAGCGACCCCTTCGCCGCGGTCCGCGCCGAGCTGATCGCGCATCCGGACAACGCGGGCATGCGCGAGCTGGGCTGGGAGCCCGTGTACACCGCCGGACCGGGCGCGCGGGTCGCCGTCGTCGGGCAGGCGCCGGGGCGCCTCGCGCAGGCCAGCGGCGTGCCGTGGGACGACGCGAGCGGTGCGCGCCTGCGGGAGTGGCTCGGCGTGACCGAGCAGCAGTTCCGCGACCCCGCGCTCTTCGCCCTCGTGCCCATGGACTTCTACTACCCGGGCCGCGGCACCGGCGGCGACCTGCCGCCCCGGCGCGGGTTCGCCGAGCGCTGGCATCCGCCGCTGTTCGCGCTCATGCCCGACATCCGCCTCACGCTGCTCATCGGCTCGTACGCGCAGGCCCACTATCTGGGGCGCAGGCGCCGCGCCTCGCTCACCGAGACGGTGCGGGCGCACGCCGACTACCTGCCCGAGTTCCTGCCGATCGTGCACCCCTCGCCGCTCAACTTCCGCTGGCAGGCGCGCAACCCCTGGTTCGAGACGGATGTCGTGCCGACGCTGCGCACCCGCGTCGCGGAGGCCCTCGTCTGACGCCCTGCGCGCCTACGGCGCCGGGCCACCCTCCGCGAGTGGTCGTATTTCGGCCCCAGAACCTGGCTTTTGGGGCCGAGATACGACCGGTCGGCGGGGGTCAGTTGAGCGGGGGCGTGTCCTCGGGGATGACGCCCCCGGCGTAGAGCGAGGAGCCGAGGTCGCGGAGGGCGCGCAACGCCACGCGCTGGGTCAGGGGGCCGTAGGAGATGCGGGCCACGCCCATCCGCTCATAGTCGGCGGCGGGGAGCGCGCCCGGCAGCCCGATGATCGAGAGACGGCCGCCGAAGGCCTCCGCGAGGCGCTCGACGACGTCCCGTTGGGTCGGACCCGGCACGAATACGAGCGCGGCGCCCTCGGCGAGGAACGCGCGCCCGCGGGCGATCGCCTCGCCGAGCTTGTGCTCCACGTCGCCCTCGCCACGCAGGAACGCATCCGTGCGGGCGTTGAGCTGGAACGCGACGCCCTCCGCCTCGGCGGCCGCCGTGATCGCGCGCACGCGGGCGACGGCCTCCTCGAAGGGGCGCATCCGGTCCTCGACGTTCGCGCCGACGATGCCGAACCCGATGGCGCGGCGGATGGTCTCGGCCGGGTCGTCGTAGCCGTCGTCGAGGTCGGCGCTCACCGGCAGCTCGACGGCGTCGGCCACCGTCTTGGCGCCCGCGAGCGCGAGCTCGAGCGGCATCCCGCCGTCGGGGTAGCCGTGGCTCGCGGCGATCGAGTGGCCCGCGGTCGCGAGGGCGCGCGTGCCGGGGAGGTCGGCGACCACCTTCGCGCTCACCGCGTCCCAGACGTTGACCACCTGCAGGATCTCGGGCGCCTCGTGGAGCGCCTTGAGCGCGAGTGCCTTGTCGTTCGTCGTCGTCATGCCCCGACGCTACGCCGAGCGGAGCACCTTCTGCATGGCCTTGCCGCGGGCGAGCTCGTCGACGAGCTTGTCGAGGTAGCGAATGCGTTGCATGAGCGGGTCCTCGATCTCCTCCACCCGCACGCCGCAGATGACGCCCGTGATGAGCGCGGCATCCGGGTTGAGGCGCGCATCCGCGAAGAAGTCCCGGAGGGTCGTGCCGGCCTCCAGGTGCCGCCGGAGCGCCGCCCCGTCGAAGCCGGTGAGCCACTCGATCACCTCGTCGAGCTCGCCGGTCGTGCGACCCTTGCGCTCGAGCTTCTCGACGTAGAGCGGGTACAGGCGCGCGAAGCTCAGCCCGTAGATGCGGTGCTCCATGCGATCAGGCTAGCCGGGTGCTCGTCGGCGGTACGAGCGACTAGGCTAAAGTCCTCAGACAAGTTACCCCGGAGTCGCCGTGACCACCCGCACCCCGCTCGCCGACCAGGCGTCCGAGCAGCTGCTCGAGCGCATCCGCTCCGCCGAGTGGGCGCTCGGGGCACGGCTGCCCGGCGAGACCACGCTCGCGCCCCAGCTCGGCGTCGGCAGGTCGACCGTGCGCGAGGCCATTCGCCGACTCGCCGGACGCGGCGTCCTCGAGAGCCGGCACGGCTCGGGCGTGTACGTCATCGCCCTCGACGTCCCCGAGGAGTGGGACGCCGTGGTGCGCCGCGCCGACATCGTCACGGTGCTTGAGGCACGGCTCGCGATCGAAGTCCAGGCGGCCGCCCTCGCGGCCGCACGACGCACCCCCGCCGAACTGCGCGGGCTACGCCGGGCGCTCGAGCTGCGGGCCGGCGCCGACGACGACGTCGAGGCTCTCGTCGACGCCGACATCGCGCTCCACCGCGCCGTCGTCGCGGCCGCACACAACCTCGTCCTGCTCGGGCTGTTCGACGGGCTCACCCCGCGCGTGCGACGAGCCATGATCGAGATGCTGCGGATGCGGCCGCTCCCCCGCGACGACGACCAGCACGCCCACGAGGCGCTCGTCGACGCCGTCGGCGACCGCGACCCCGGGCGGGCCACGGCGGCCAGTCGAACCCACCTCGAAGCGCTCGCGGAGCGGCTCGCATGAACGAGGTGCTGCGGCTCGACGCCGTGACCTTCAGACGGAGCGGCTCGCTCATCCTCGACCAGATCGACCTCGTGGTGCACCCGGGCCAGCACTGGGCGCTGCTCGGCCCGAACGGCGCGGGCAAGAGCACCCTGCTCGGATTCTGCGGCGCACGCACGCACCCGAGCTCCGGCGTCGTCGAGGTGCTCGGACGACGACTCGGCCGCGTCGACCTGCAGGAGCTGCGCCGGGAGATCGGCCACGTCGACCCGCGCCATCCGGTGCGGTCACCGTTGACCGTCGTCGAGGTCGTGCTCACGGGGCTGACGGGGTCGATCGAACCGCCCCTGCGCTGGGAGCCGAGCGCCGAGGAGCTCGCACGCGCGCACGCCCTCATCCGCCGGGTGGGGCTCGCGGCTCGCTCCGACGCGGTCTGGCCCGTGCTCTCGCAGGGTGAGCGCGGGCGGGCACTCATCGCGCGCGCCCTCATCGCCGAGCCGAAGCTGCTGCTCCTCGACGAGCCGACCACGGGTCTCGACGTGGCGGCGCGAGAGCAGCTGCTCGAGACGATCGCGGAGCTCGCCGCCGCCGATGGCGCGCTCGCCTCGGTGCTCGTCACCCATCACCTCGAGGAGCTGCCCGAGACGACCACCCACGTGCTGCTGCTCGCCGCCGGGCGCGCGGTGGCATCCGGTCCGATCGAGGAGGCCCTCACCACCGAAGCGGTGACCCGCACCTTCGCGCACCCCATCGAGGTGGCCCGCTCGGGCCTGCGCTGGAGCGCCCGCACCCCGCGCGCCGCCTCCCGGCGCTGAGCGGTCGGCTTCCAGCCCCATTCGGCGGGTTCGAGACCAGAAACCGACCACTCAGCGGGGAGTACCGGGTCAGCGGCGGGTGACCTCGCCGAAGGCGGCGGCGATGCGGTCGACGATCGAGGGGCGGATGAGGGCCCAGCCGGCCGCGATCCCGAGCAGGGCGAGCACGAAGATCCCGAAACCCACCCAGTCGCCCGCATCGCGCGCCGCGAAGATGTGGTTGAGGTTGCGCAGCGCGCCCGTCGCGAGCACGAGCGCGACATGGACGACGGTGAACGCGACGAAGAACACCATGACCGGCAGGTGCACGGCCTTTGCGAGCTCGAAGCGGTACACGCGGTTCAGGCGCGGGGCGTCGCGGGGCCAGAGGGCCGACATCCGCGCGCCCGTCGCGATCGCGAGCGGGGCGGCCACGAACACGACGGCGACGTAGCTGAGCTGCTGGAGGCTGTTGTAGTTCACCCAGCCGTTGTCGAGCGGCCAGTCGAGCGACGCGTACTGCAGGGCCGCCGACACCGCGTTCGGGATCACCGCCCAGTCGGTCGGCACGATGCGCATCCACTGGCCGGTCGAGAACAGCAGCACGACGTAGACGACACCGTTCACGATCCACAGCGCATCGAGCGCGAGGTGCAGCCAGACGGTGAGGCTCATGCGGCGGCGGCGGTTGCGCCGCGAGGTCCACAGCGCGGCCGGGCGCCTCTCCGCGCGCACCTCGAGGCCGGTGCGCACCACGAGCACGAGCAGGAACGCGTTGAAGAAGTGCTGCCAGCCGAGCCAGGCGGGCAGCCCGACGGGTGCACCCTCCGGCAGCGGGTAGCTGCCGGGGAACGCCACCAGGAACTCCTGCACGGGCTCGAGCCCCCGCATCCAGCGCGCCAGCAGCACGACGACCGCCGCGAGCACGACGAGGGCGAGGCCCCACGCGGCCCACCGGCCCCACCGGATGCGACGCGCGGGAGTCGCATCCGGATCGTGGCTCACAGCCTCGGAGACTATCCGATCGCGAGGAAACCGGGCGCCGCGCTCGCCGGTCCCACCCGGCGCCTGAGTCGGGGCGGCCGCACCCCGCCGCACCCCATCCGCACCGCTCGCCCCACCCGCCTCACCCGGCTCACCCCCAGAAATGCAGGAGCACCGCGCAAGGCGCCCCCGGCATCCGGCGCCGTCGACCCGCCGCCGTCGGGATCTCCTGCATTTCTGAGGATGGGATGACGGGCGGCGTATCGTGACCGGGTGCGGTGCGACTACTTCGACGCGGGGGTGTGCCGCTCGTGCACGCTCATGGGCGTCCCGTACGACGCCCAGCTCGCGGGCAAGGTGACGCACGCCGAGCAGCTGCTGGCGCCATGGGCGGACGCCGAGTGGCTGCCGCCGATGGCGTCGCGACCCGAGGCCTTCCGCAACAAGGCGAAGATGGTGGTCGGCGGCACGCTCGAGGCGCCGACGCTCGGCATCCTCGACACCGAGCGCCGCGGGGTCGACCTCAGCGGATGCGGTGTGCTCGCGGAGGGACTGCGCGCCGCGTTCCCGGCGATCGCGGCCTTCATCACCCGCGCCCGGCTCATGCCATACGACGTGCCGGCGCGGCGCGGGGAGCTCAAGAACGTGCTGCTCACCGAGTCGCCCGACGGGCGGCTGATGCTGCGCCTCGTGCTGCGGTCGACCGAGTCGCTCTCGCGCATCCGGAAGCACCTGCCGGGGCTGCTCGCCGAGCTGCCACGGCTCGCCGTCGTGTCGGCCAACCTGCTGCCGGAGCACAAGGCGGTGCTCGAGGGAGAGATGGAGGTGCCGCTCACGGCCGACGAGGCGCTCGCCATGCGGCTCGACGACGTCGTGCTGCACCTGCGCCCGGGCAGCTTCTTCCAGACCAACACGGAGGTCGCGGCGGGCCTGTACCGGCAGGCACGCGAGTGGATCGACGAGCTCGCGCCCGCCTCCGTCTGGGACCTGTACTGCGGCGTCGGCGGCTTCGCGCTGCACGTCGCGGCGCCCGGACGCCGGGTGCTCGGGATCGAGACGAGCGCGGCCGCCGTCGAGAGCGCGCGGCTGTCGGCGGCCGAGGCGGCACTCGCGGATGTCGCCTTCGAGGTGGGCGATGCGACCGCGGTTGGCGGCGCCGACGCCCCGGATGCCGTCATCGTCAACCCGCCGCGGCGCGGGCTGGGCGCGGAGCTGTGCGCGACGCTCGAGGCGTCCACCGTCGGCACCGTCGTGTACTCGAGCTGCAACGCCGAGAGCCTTGCGCGCGATCTCGCGGCGATGCCCTCGCTGCGGGCCCGTCGCATCCGGGTCTTCGACATGTTCCCGCAGACCGGGCACTACGAGGTCATGGTGCTGCTGCGGCGGGTGCGTCAACCTCAGGGGCCCGCGCGCACGTCGTGAGGACGACATCCGATCGGAGACCTCATGCGTGCCACCACCGCGTCCCTCCCTCTCGTCGCGCTGCTCGCCCTCGCCCTCGCGGCGTGCGGCCCGACCGCGACGAAGCCCCCGGCGAGCCCTGATCCGAGCGGGAGCGCCACTCCCGCGCCATCCGAGACCGAGCCCGCCGACCCGCTCGAAACCGTGACGCGCATCATGATCCAGAGCGAGATCGTCTACTTCGGCGACGAGGTCGCCTGGGCGCTCGACGGCTTCTCGTACCTCGACGACGCGGATGCCGTCGTCGCGAAGCTCACCACCGTCTTCGGCGCGGAACCCACGGTGACCGAGCAGGCGGGCGGTCTGGAGACCGCGACCGCCCTCCACTACGACTGGGGTGGCTTCGTGCTGGGCGCGCCGATGACGAGCGGGCCGCGCAACATCTACACCAGTCTCTTCGTCCGCGCGACGAGCGCGGCCGTGCAGGGCATCACGATCGAGACGATCGAGGGGGTGACGATCGGATCGCCGGCCGCCGACGCCGCCGCGCACGCCGTCACGACCATGACCTGGGGAGCGCAGGTGGAGGCGCAGCTCGACCCGACCCCGGTGACCGCCGAGGAGCTGGGCGAGGATCCGGCGAGCTGGGGAGGCGACCTGCATCTTCACGTCTCCGCGTGGTCGCCGGCCGGCGGCGGGACGGTGACGGAGCTCGTCGCGCCGGCTCGCAACTTCGGCAGCTGAGCGCCGGCTAGCACCCCCGGCTGTTCACCCGCAAGCCCCCCGCCGTTCTTTGGCGGCGTCGGCGGTCGTCAGCAGGATGGGAGCACAGCCCGTTCACCACGAGAGGACCGGCGGATGACCACCACGCTCACCCCCGCGACACCCCCCGCATCCGCCCCCTCCGCATCCGGCACACACTGGGTGCCCGTCGCCGAGGGCCTCTGGGCCGGCACGCACGACGGCGAGTTCCTCGGCACCGTCGAGTTCGTCGACGGCGGCTTCGAGACGGCCGACCGCGTCGGCACCCGGATCGGCCGCTCGCACTCGCTCGCCTCGGCGCAACGGCTGCTCGACACCCCGGCCTCAGGGTCCTCCCCGATGCTCGCGTGGCGCGACGACCGCCCGCTGCTGACCGCGGGGTGGCTCGGGTTCGCCACCCTCGCGGTCGCAGCGGTCGCGATCGCGCTTCAGCTGTTCAGCTGACCCGCACGCTCACCCGGCCCGGTGACGGGACGGGCGTCGCCGGGTGACGAGCAGCAGGGCTGCACCGGCGCCGAGCGCCGCGACGCCGAGCGCGCCCAACAGACCCAGCAGCGTGGCGTCGGCACCCGTCGCGCCGAGCCCGCGGGTGTCGGGCAGCAGCGGGGGCGCGTAGCGGTTGTCGATCGACACCGCCTGGGCCGCGGGAACGGCATCCGCGCTCGTTCCCGGCACCAGGATGTCGACGCCCTGCGCCCCCGAGGGGGTGCGCGCGGCCTCGCCGAACGCGCCCAGCGCGCCACTCTCGGCGATCACGCAGTGAGCGCCGAGCGGGATGCCGTCGAGCCGCGCGGTGCCGCCCGTGGGCACGGGGAGCGTCGCGAGCGCGCCGAGGTCCACCGGAGCGTCACCGCCGTCGCCATCCGGCACCGTGCAGACCACGTCGACGGTCACCTGGGCCGGTGCGCGGGAGGCCAGGCCGCTCACGGTCTTCGCGACCGCCGCGGACCCGGCGAGCAGCTGCACGCCGACCCGCTCGGGCGCGCGCCGCAGCGTTCCCCCGCCGTCGAGCACGGCGTTCACGCCGACCTGGTTCCAGGCGCGCGGCGTGCCGCTCTGCAGCGCGGGCCGGACGGCCTGCGCCGTGGGCACATCGCCCGTGGTCCACGGGGTGTTCACCGTGCGGTACTGGAAGTGCACGCTGGCGCCGGGCGCGAGCACGCCCGCAGCGGTCGTCGTGAAGTCGAGCGAGACGCGGATGCCGGTGATGGCGGCGGCCTCCCCCGTGTAGGAGGCGAGCGTCTGCCAGGGGTCGGCCGCGCAGTCGACATCGCTCGGCCAGTTCGAGGGGCCCCCGGTTCCGACGCACGGCGCCGGGGCGGTCGTCACCTCGATCGTCACGGTCGTGCCGGCGGGGACACCGTCTGCGGGGAGGCCCGCGACGGTCGTCTCCTGCACGCCGTAGCCGACGTCGAGCACGGGGCGCCACGCGGAGCCGCGCGCGCTGCCGGTCGCCAGCAGGCGGTCGCCCGTGGTCGGCAGCGGGTCGACGAAGGTCAGGGCCGTGTAGGGGATGGTGCCCGTGTTGGCCGCCCCGATGCGCCACTCGTCGGTCGCGCCGATGACGGTCGCGGCGACGCAGACGGAGCGGTAGAAGCCTCCGGCGGCCGGGGTGCACGGCAGCGCGGGGTCGGTGATGTTGGTCGCCCCGTCCACGAGCGCGCCGTCGATCTCGCCGCGCACCTCCTTCTCGGCGAAGAGCAGCGGCCCAGCCTGCGGGCTCACGAAGTTCGTGGTGCCGCACTGGTTGGCGGCAAGACCGCCGAGGATGCCCTGCCCGTTGCCGGAGACGTTCGTGCAGTCGCCCGGCGCGAAGGTCTGGTCGGTGTCGACCCAGAACGCGTTGACGGCCTGCTGGCTCGGCGTGAGGCCCGGCTGCAGCACGAGGTTCACGGTCACGATGAAGCGGTCGCCCGGCGCGAGCACGGCGCCACTCGGGAACGTGAAGGTGAGGTTGCTCGCGCTGCTCTGCGTCACCGTGATGCCGGTGGCCGGCATGGTCGCGGCGTTCGTGTTGTCGTAGCCGGGCGCGCTGCCGTCGTAGCGGAGCGACGGTCCCAGGTCGTCGACGATCTCGTTCACCGTGATGAAGGAGGTGCCCGTGTTGGTCACCTGGAGGGTCCAGGGGTAGGACTCGCCGGGCTGCACCTGCTTCGTGCCGCCGGCGTCGACCTCCTTGCGCACGTCGATGCGCGGGGTGCCCGTCGACATGGTGATCGTGGCGGCGTCGGCGTCGTTCGCCGCGGGCAGGCCGTCGTGCTCGGCGCGCGCGTCGACCGTGTTGACGACGGTGCTCGGGAAGGTGGCTCCGGCACGGAGTGTCACCGTGAAGACGGCGTTCGCGGACCAGTCGGCCGACGGCACGGTCGCCGAGAACGGCCGCGACGGGTCGTTGTCGAAGACGTACCGGATGCCGGTGACGCGTCCGAGGTCCCCGGGCGTCACCGAGGCGGGCAGCACCGGCTGCGCGGGGGACACCACCGGGTCGCCGGCGACCCATGCCGTGCCGCCGTCGAGCTGCACGTCGATGCGGGCCCGGTCGGCGCCCACGGGGCGGGTGACGGCGCCGATCGAGGTGAGCTCGAAGGCCTCCCAGAACGCGGCGGTGGTGTCGCTGATGGTCACGACCTCCGCGGAGGCCGTGGAGGTCCCGTCGGTCGCCCCGAGCGTCACCGTGACGGGCACCTGCGGGTCCGTCTCGAGGATCGTCGACGGGCTGACGTTCTTCGACGCCGTCACGTCGAGCCCGGCGCCGGACAGCAGCACCTGCGCCTCGCCGAGCGCGTTCGGACGCGCGCTCGCGCTCAGCACGGGGTCGTACGACTGCGCGAGCGTCTCGTTGTCGACGCGCACCCCGCCCGTGACGTAGGCGAGGGGGTTGCTGCGGGGGTGCTCGCGCAGCTGGGCGTCGATCGTCATCCGCACCGTGTTCGAGGTCGAGGTGCCGCGCGGGATGAGCCCGCCCGTCGTCTCGGGGTCGCTGCTCTGGTAGACGACCGAGATGCCGACGACGTCGGCGAGCGCCGAGGGGCCGGCGGATGCGAGAGCCGCCATCGTGGTGGTCGTCACCGAGGTGGTGCCGGCGATCGCGTCGTAGTGCCACAGCGCGACCTGCGTCGCGGCCTGGTCGATCGGCACGCCTCCGGCGACCGTGAAGTCGACGTTGGTGATGGTGAACCCCTCGAAGGGGTTGGAGGCGCTGTCGTAGGCGTTGCCGGTGAACACGTCGGGGTCGCGGTCGTTCGCGGCGGTGACGCAGCCGGTGCTGGGCGTGCAGGGCACGGGGTCGGTGACGCGCAGGTAGGAGGCACGCGCCGCGGCGGTGTTCCAGGCGTCCACGGTGTAGCGCACCGTGGGGTAGTTCGCGGTGGGCACGTCACCCGGGTAGGGCACGACGACGGTCGTCGGGCTGACGGTCTTGACCGTGTCGACTCCCGGAGGTGTGTCGAGGAGGGTCACGTCGTCGGATGCGTCGCGCGTGACGCCGTCGGCATCCACCCGGAAGGTGTTGCGGACGACGCCCGCGCTGCCCGCGTTGAACTGGGTCGTGCCGGTCACCCAGGTGTCGGCGCCCGGCACCCGCAGCGCGTTCCGCAGCTGCCACTGGAGCCACAGGGGTCGTGCGGTGGCGCTCGAGGCGACGCCGGTGCCCGGCGCGGGGCGGCCCGGTTCCGTACTGGCGGCGCGGGCCGCGTCGTTCGGCTCGACCGTGATGCGCACGCCTGTCGCGCCGCGCAGCGTCACGAGGTCGGCGCCGCTCGGGTTGTAGCCCACGAAGCCGCTCGCGTTCATCCAGCCTCCGGCGGGGGCGGTGATCGTCGTCCAGCCGGTGCCGGGCACGTAGATCTCGATCGCCGAGACGGTGTCCCAGCGCAGGAGGGGGTCCTGCGCGAAGGTCACGGCACGGATGCCGGTGAGGTCGAAGGCCTGGAAGACGGTGTTCTGCGGGCTCGTCTCCTGCCCGGGCAGCGGGTCGCTGATCACGACCTTGGTGTAGCCGGGCACGGTCACCCCCCAGCTGTGCAGGGTGCGCGCAGTGGAGCCGGTCTGCGAGTTGAGGGTCGTGAGGTCGGTCGACCAGTTGTCGGTCACCCAGCGCTTGCCGGCGAGCAGTGTGCCGGGGCCGGTGCCGTAGTCGACGATCTCGGCTGTGCCGGTGTCCTTCACCTCGTCCGCCAGAACGGGCACGCCGCCCGAGACGCCCTCACCGTCGGCCGTCGCGGTGTTGTCGTAGGCGACGGGCGTGCCGGGGGTCGTCGTGGTGGGGCCGCCCGTGCGCAGGGTGCCGGAGGCCTCGAATACGAGGTTGGGTCGCACGATCGTGCCCTGGGCGAAGCCGTCGCTCTTGTCGTAGGTGAAGCGGAGGCCGGTCACGGCATCCGCGCCCGCCGCGCCGAGCAGCGCGACGAGGTCGGCGCTGTAGGGCGCGCTCGTGCTCGGGATGGCGGCCTGGAGCGTCGCCCAGGTGCCGGGAGCGGTGCCCGTGCGGTACTCGACCGTCATGGTCGCGCCGGACGGGATGTCGACGAACGAGATCTCGCGCGCGCGGAACGCGTCCCAGAACTCGGTATCGGAGGTGCCGTCCCAGGCATCCTCGACGACGATCCGGGTCGGGTTGACCCGCGACGACTCGGAGGAGGTGGTGGCCTCCAGCTGGGTGAGCACCGTTCCGCCGGGCGTCACGAGTTCGGGCCGCACCGTCTTCTCGATCTCGAGGCCGATCTCGGGGTAGAAGACCCGCACGTCGTCCTGGGCGGTCTTGGTGTCGGTGCCCGCCGGGTTGGTGCCGGAGACGCCGACGACGTTGACGAAGTCCTGGTGGCGGGGGGCGACATCCGGGATCATCGTCGGGTCCGTCTGCACCGTGAAGGAGGCGCCCGCCGTGGTGCCCTGCGCGATCTCGCCGGTGTAGCTGAGGGTGAAGCCGGTGATCCAGTCGCCGGGTGCCGGGGTCGGCGGGGTGGGAGCCGTGGCCGAGACGATGGGGCCGGTGATGTCGGCGGCGGTCGCGAAGTGCCAGACGACGGTGCCGGCGGTGGCGCCTGCGGGCCAGGTCCAGCCGGTGAAGCCCGCGAAGGTCAGGTCGTCGCTGAGGAACGAACCGGATCCGGGCTCCTCGATGACGAGCGAGGTGAGCGGCCCGTTGGAGCTGTTGCGCGCGGAGAGGTTCACGCCGAAGGTGCCGCCGGCGGGCACCTCACCCGGGGTGATCGTCTTGCCGGGCTGCACGACCACGTTGAGCGGCCCGATCTGCAGCGCCGCCGAGGCGTTCTTGCTCACGGGCGGCTGGCCGGGGACGGTGACGGTAGCGCCGACCGTGTTGTTCACGGTGGCCCCCGTCGCCACGAGCGGGGTGCCGGTGCTGCGGTTGGTGGTGCGCTGCGCGACCTCGACGCACTGGGCGGATGCGGCGCCGTTCGCGTCGATGTGCGCGCCGGTGGCCGTGCTCGAATAGCTGAGGCGGATGCCGCCGACCTCCTCCGTCGTGTAGCTCGGCAGCGTCGCGGTCGCGGCGGGCGGACCGGTGATCCAGTGCCAGGGCCCCGTCGGGGTGGAGCGCACGTAGAGGTCGACCTGCACCTGGTCCGCTCCGGCGGGCAGCGTGGTGGGCGCGCAGAGTCCCACGAAGTCGACGTAGGTGAACGGGTTCGCGCCGTCGAGGTTGCCGGTCGTGCCCTCGGGCGCGACCACCGGGTCCTGCAGCACGAGAGTCGTCGCGGGCATGTTGGACAGGTTCCGCGCACCGATCTCGAACGTCGCGTGCTGTCCGGGGTTGTACAGCTGCGAGCTCGGCGACCACGACTTCGTCGGGGCGACGTCGACCGCGATCGGCACCTGGACGGTGACGGTCGCCGTGTCGGTGACGTTGTGGACGGCGCTCGTCGTCGCATCCGCGGTCGCCGTGTTGTCGACGGGGACGCCGTTGGAGGGCCAGGCCGGGGTGAGGCTGGTGGGCACCGTGAGCGTGATCCTGATGCTCTGCGTCGCGCCGGCCGGGATGCCGAACTGCGGGGCGCCGCCCAGCGCGCCGAGCGGGGTGCGGAAGGAGGCGTCGAGCGTGCAGGGCGGGGTCAGGGTTCCGCCCACGGCACAGCCGGTGAGACCTGCGTCGATCGCCGCCGACGGCGGGTTGGTCTGCATGCTGACGATCGTGAAGCCCGCGAACTGCGCCGGCAGCGGGTCGGTGAGCGCGGCGTCGATGCAGGGGTTGTCATCGCACCCGACGACGAGGTTGTAGGTGAAGGTCCCGCCGGGCTGCGTGGTGATCGCGCTCGCGCCGTCGACGTTCTTGTCGAGGGTGATCTGTCCGATGTCGCCGAGGTCGGCCCAGGCGGGCGCGCTGCCCGCGGCGACCATCCCGGCGGCGAGCAGCAGCGCGGTGAGGCCGGCGAGCAGTCCGCGCGTGCGGCGCACGAGACGGGGACGACGGACGGGAGAGCGGCGGGCGGGCGCGGACATGCTTCGGGTTCCTCCAGGGGCCGCATCGCTGTCGATGCGTCGGGTGGCGGGCGCGCCGGTCAGGCGTCCCCCATGAGAAGAGATCGCGGTCCGGCCGATTCGTGACGCGAGTCGGCCGAATCCGACCGGTCGTCGCCCGGTCAGCCGTCCAGCAGCACCACGATGCGCCGGATGGCGACGTACTGGTCGGCGACGAGGATGAGGGTGCCGTCGACGACGATCGCCGTGGGCGCGGGACCCGCGAGGGTCACGATGCGCGCGGTGCCGGAGCCGAGCCGCTCGAGTGGGAGGGAGATGCTCTCACCCGCGTCGAGCTCGAACGTGCCGTCGATGAGGAGGCCCGCGACCTGCACCCCCGCGAAGGTCACCGTCAGCTGCCAGTCGACGACGGGGAAGTCGTCCGCGAGGGTCCACGTGCCGGCGCCGACCGCCTGCACCATCGCCGTCGCGTCCGCGGTCGAGACGTAGCGGATGCTGCCGTCGGGCATGTCGATCGTCTCGACGCTGTCGGGCGCGAGCGCGAACTGGCCGCCGGGCGTGTCGAGCACGACGATATCCCGGGTCAGCTCCTGGTCGGACACCCAGGTGATCTCGGCGGACGCCACGGTGGCGGGGAGGTCGAGCTGCGAGTTGCCGGCGTCGATGATCGTCACCCCGCCGAGGATCGGACTCTGCGTGAGGTCGTCGGGGAAGCTCTCGATGGGCGTCGGGATGACGATGACCGGGTCGGTGCCGGGCGGGTCCTCGGGCAGCTGGGAGCGGGGTGGCGCATCCGTCCGTGCGGGGGGATCGGTCTCGGACGGCGCGGGCTCGTCGGCGGGCTCCGGCGAGGGGTCGAGCGTGGGGGCGGGCTCGGACTCCTCCGGCTCGGTCGGCTGGGCGCTCGGCAGTGCGCTCGGCTGCGTGCCGCCCGACCGCTCTCCGCCACGCGGATCCGGATGCCCGCCCGGCGCCGCCAGCATGCCGCCGACCGCGAGGGCGAGGGCGACCGAGGCGGCTGCGCCGCCGGCGACGAACAGCAGCGCGCGCGGGGCGGGTGCGGCACTCGCGACGGCGACCCCCGTGGGCGCCGGGGCCGCCGACGCCTGGTGGATGAGCCAGCCCGCGAGCCCGCCGCCGAGCACGAGGGGCGCGACGACGACCCGCAGGCCCCGTGCGACCTCCGCGACCTCGGCGACCATCGCACGACAGTCGGCGCAGTCCTCGAGGTGGGCATCGAGCCTGCGGCGATCCCGGCGGGAGAGGGAGCCGCGCACGTGGGGGCCCATCCGCTGGGCGCTCCACCGGCACTCGGGACGGTCGGCGGCCTCCACGTGCGCGGAGAGGTAGGCGTCGCGGAGGCCCTCCCGGGCGCGCACCAGCAGGGCGGAGGTGGCGTTGGCGCCGAGGCCGAGCAGCGGTGCGATGGCTCCCGGCTTCATGCCCTCGACCTCGTGGTACCAGAGCACCGCCTGCCACCGCTCGGGGAGCGAGGAGAAGGCGCGGCCGACCACGCCCGACTCGTAGGCGGTGACGACGGGGTCGGGTGCCTCGGACGGGGTCTCCAGGTCCTCCGGCGCGTCGACGGCGATGACGTGCGACTCCCGCTCGCGCGCCGCCATGATCCCGTTGCGCACGACGGTGTAGAGGTAGGCACGGAACGAGTCGCCCGGCCCGTTCCCGGCGCGGATCGCCGCGAGCACGTTGAGGAATGCCTGGGAGACGGCGTCCTCGGCCGAGAGCGGTGTGCCGATCGTCATACGCGTCGCGAGTCGCAGCGCAGCGCCGGCGTGCCGCGCGTACAGCACGCCGTAGGCGTCGTCGTCGCCGCCGCGCACGGCCGCGAGGAGCTCCGCGTCGGACGGCAAGGTCGACACTGCGTCGTCGTGCAGGGTCACGTGACGCCATCTCCCTTCGAGCGCGGCAGAGAACGCATCACCTGATGGGAGTCCGATCGAGCCGGAACATGACGCAAAAGACGTGCTGTTCTCGGACGAGCCGAACGACCGCGAGCGGGTCTCGCAAGTTTCGAGAGTACCACCGGGTGTCGTCGGGCCGCCCTAGGCTGACCGCATGGCCAGACCCCCCGCTCCCGGTTTCGCGTGCGCCGAGTGCGGCTGGACAGGCGCCAAGTGGTTCGGGCGCTGCCCCGAGTGCCAGGCCTGGGGCTCGATCGTCGAGCGCGGCGCTCCGACCGGCAAGGTGGCCGCGGCATCCGTGCCCGAGGCACGCGCGGCGAAGCCCATCACCGCGCACGTCGTCGAGGATGCGAGCCACCGCCCGACGGGCATCGGCGAGTTCGACCGGGTGCTCGGCGGCGGCCTCGTCCCCGGCGCGGCCGTCCTCGTGTCGGGCGAGCCCGGCGTCGGCAAGTCCACGCTGCTGCTCGAGGTCGCGGCGCGGGCGGCGCGGCGCGGCGCACGCGTGCTGTACGTCTCGGGCGAGGAGTCGGCCGGGCAGGTTCGGCTGCGCGCCGAGCGCACCGGCGCCCTCGACGACGAGCTCTACCTGGCATCCGAGACCGACCTCGCGACCGTGCTGGGTCACGTCGACGCGGTGCGCCCCGGGCTGCTCGTGGTCGACTCGGTGCAGACCATCGCCTCCGCACTGTCGGACGGCGCCCCCGGCCAGCCCGCGCAGGTGCGGGAGGTCGCGGGCACGCTCATCCGCGTCGCGAAGGAGCGGGCGATCCCGCTGCTGCTCGTCGGCCACGTCACGAAAGACGGCACGATCGCGGGGCCGCGGGTGCTGGAGCACCTCGTCGACGTCGTGCTGAGCTTCGACGGCGACCGCCAGACCGCGCTGCGCTTCGTGCGCGCCCTCAAGAACCGCTTCGGTCCCACGGATGAGGCGGGCTGCTTCGAGATGACGGGCGACGGCATCGCGGAGGTGCCCGACCCCTCCGGCCTCTTCCTCTCCCGCACGCAGACGCCGGTGCCCGGCACCTGCGTCACAGTCGCCCTCGAGGGCCGCCGCGCCCTGCCGGTCGAGGTGCAGGCGCTCGTCGTCGACACGACCGCCCCGAACCCGCGCCGCATCGTGAGCGGCGTCGACGGCGCGCGCGTCGCGATGCTGCTCGCGGTGCTCGAGAAGCGCTGCCGCATCAAGCTCTCCGACAAGGAGGTCTACGTGTCGACGGTGGGCGGCATCCGGCTTGCCGAGCCGGGCTCCGACCTCGCGATCGCCCTCGCCATCGCGTCCGCCGCGCGCGACAAGCCGCTGCCCCGCACCCTCGCCGCCATCGGCGAGATCAGCCTCGCGGGCGAGGTGCGCGCCGTCGCCGGCGGCCGCCAGCGCGCGGCGGAGGCCACGCGTCTCGGCTACCGCACGATCATCGACGACGAGGTCGGCTCGATCCAGACCGCGGAGTCGCTCGCGTTCTCGGCCTCGGGTCTCGAGCGGGTGGACGCACCCGCGTTCTGAGAAGTGGCGCGCGCCGGACGTTGGCGCCCCGTACGGGAGTGCGCGTCCGGGACCGTGCCCGATGGCACCCGGGACCGCTGTCTCTGCCGCCCGGGCCCCCGGGACAGGAAGGCTGAGCGCGGCCGCTCGCTGCGGCCGCGACCGCGCGAGCGGCGCCACCACCTCCAAGGAGATTCACCATGACCACCACCACCGAGACGGCTCCATCCGTCTCAACCCGGCAACACCCCGCGTCCCGTGCCTGGGCCGCCACCGGAATCGTCGCCGCGATCGCATCGCTCGCGAGCGTCTACCTCTCGATGACCCTGTCCCCGGAGTATGTGCCGGGCAGCGTCATCACCTCCGAGCAGATCGATGCCGGCCTCATGGCGCAGCAGCCCGTGATCGTCGCGTTCCACATCGTCACCCTCCTGTCGGGGCTGCTGCTCGTCGTCGTCGCCGCGGGACTGTGGCGACGCCTTCGTGCCGCCCTGGGGCCGGAATCGCTCCTGCCGATGGTCGCCTTCGCGGGCCTCCTCCTCGTCGCCGTCGCGCAGGTGCTGGGCACCGGACTCGACACCGAGTTCCTCTTCGGCGTGGGGGATTCGGCGATCAACCTCCCGAGCGACATCGGCTTCTACTCTCACTGGATCGCGACGATCCCGTGGCTCTGGGCCGGCGGAGGCCTCGCCGCGATCGCGGTCGGCGTCGCGCAGCGATCGCGGGCCGTCCCCTCGTGGATCGGTTTCGTGAGCTTCCTGCTCGGAGTTCCGACGCTGCTGCTCGCGGCGTCGCCGCTGCAGTACATGGCCGCCGGCCCGGGGGCGCTCTGGCTGCTCGTCGTGTCGATCGGGTTCGTGGCGGGCGACCGCGCGTACCGGAGCGGCGCCCTCTGACACAGCCCCCGAGAGAACGGCCGCGGTCACCGACCGCGGCCGTTCCTTCGCGAGGGCTACATCTCCGCCGTGGCCTCCTCCGGCACGTCGTCGAGCTCACGCCCGCGGACCGCCGCCCAGAGCGCGAGCAGCAGCCCGGATGCCACCAACGGGTCGCCGAAGGCCTGCCCGCCGAACTCGGCGAGGTCGCCGAGCGACACCGCGGCATCCGGATCGCGGGCGAGCGCGAGGAAGGCGAGCACCGTGATCGCGAACACCGCGTTCGCGAGCACGAGCTGCACGCGCGACGACCGGGGATAGGCGGCCGAGTCCTCGTTCGCGGCCTTGTAGCCGGTGAGGAACGACCACACGAAGCCGAACAGCACCACCGCGCCGCCCGCGAAGCCCAGCAGGTAGGCGATCGGGTCGGTCACGAAGTCGCGGTAGGCGAAGAGCGCCGACATCAGCAGGGCGATGAGCACCGAGGTGGCGCGCGCCGGGCTCAGACGCCGACGCACGAGCGAGACGAGCAGCACGCCGAGCGCGAGCACCGCGCCGAGGATCGCGAGCGCATCCCCGCCCCACAGCAGCGGGAAGCCGAACAGCACGGCCGCCGAGATGAGGCCCATCGCTACGCCGACGGCCGCCATGAGCTCGGGCAGGGTGCGGCGCCCCCGCCGGGCCTGCACGACCGCGAGCGCCAGAAGGGCGAGCGCACCGAGGCCGCGCACCGCGAACACGACGGGCGACTCGGTCATCCACCCCGCGACGGTGACGAGCATCGTCGCCGCCTCCGGCGATGAGCCGTAGCCGAGCGCCACCTGGGCCAGCACGATGAGCGGGGTCGCGACGAGGGTCGTCGTCGTGAACGCCGCCACGATGAGGGCGAGCGCGTCGATCCGATCGGTCATGCCCTGCGCGGTCGGAGCGCCCCGACCCGCGCGCACCCTGGCGAGCCCCGCCCAGCAGCCGGCGACGAGGGCCAGCAGCAGCGCCGCGCCCGCGAACGGACGCAGGCTCTCGCCATCCGCACCGAGCTCCCTCGCGCCGAGCACCACGTCGACCGTGCGCCACACGGCCACAAGGCCCAGCACGATGTACACGGCCACCGGGCCGATCACGCTGCGCACGATCTTCGCCGCCCACAGCGCCGACGACACCGTGACGCTCGCCACCGCCGCACCCGCGGCGAGGCCTGCGGGCACCGCGAGCTGGCCGAGCGTCGAGAGCGTGAGGCTCAGCAGCAGCGGCACGAAGTCGAACCCGGCGGCGCGGTTCACCGAGGTGAGCACCGCCGCCGTCACGATGAGGGGCCCCCACACGAGCGCTGCGATCACGACGAAGTCCCACCAGCGGTACCCGCGCCCGCCGCGCAGAGCCACGAACACGATGAGCCCCACGCACGCCGCGACCGTCAGGATGCGCGCCACCGGCACATCCTGCTGGTCGGGCACCGAGGTGAACAGCATCACCGAGACGACGAAGCCCGTCATCACCCAGCGCAGCCACGCGCGGGTGTGGAGCGCCCCGGATGCCGCGAGGCTCGTCGACAGCGCGGTGAGCGCGAGCACGATCCAGACGAGCGCGCGCGGCAGGGTCAGCGTGATCGCCCCCGACTGCGCGGCGAGCGGCACCCACTCACGCAGCGGCCCGGAGAACAGCACGAGCAGCGCTGCGACCACGTAGCCGACGAGGCCGACGGCGACGAGCGGTCGCAGTCCGAGCGGCCAGTCGACGTCACGCAGCCGCCCCTCGTGTACGGGCGCGAGGATCACCCGGTGCAGGAATTCGTACCCCGCACGCCCGGCCACCCGCAGCACCGAACGGCGCGGCGGCGCCGGTGCGGGCGCGACGGCAGGCGCCTGGGTCATCCGCCCACCTCCATGCCGGTCGTGTTCGACTGGAGCACCCGGATGCCGTGGGGCGTCGGCAGCACGACGCGCGAGACGCCGATGAACGCCTCGCCGAGCTCGGCCTCCCCGACCACCCCGCCGTCGGGTGTGCGCACCTCGAGCCCGGACCGCCCGACGAGCGTGAAGCGGGCGCCGTCGACGAGCATCGCCTCCGTCGCCGTGCTCGACCAGCGCTCGGTGCCCCCGCCGGCTGTCCACGCGGTGGTCATCTCGTCGGTCTGCGACACCACGAGCCCGGCCATGACGACGACGCCACGACCCACCCCGCGATGGCGCGCGTCCCAGCGCACCGAGCCGTCCGCCGGGTCGAGCGCCCAGACGTCGGAGGTGATGCCCTGCACCGCGACCACGCCGTCGCCCGCCGCGGCGCGCGCGGCCCCGTACAGCTCGGTGGCCCAGCGTGCCGAGCCATCGGCGAGGGAGCGCGCCATGATCGCGCCGCCGCGGTCGACGACCACCGCGATGCCCTCGCCGACCGCGACCGCCGACTCGACGTCGGTGCGGAGCGCTGCGGACCAGAGCTCGGCCCCGGTCGCGAGGTCGAGCCGGCGAAGGGTGCCGTCGAGGCTCACGGCGACGATGTCACCGTCGGGCGCGGGGGTGGGCGCCGCGAGCACCACATCCGGGAACTCGACCGCCCACAACCGCGCACCGCGCTCGTCGTAGGCGAGCAGCCGGCGTTCGGCGGTGGACACCAGGGTCACGTCGCCGACCGCCGAGAGGGTGAGCAGGTCGCCGCCCGGCGAGGCGACCCAGGTGCGGGTCGCCGCCGCCCCGTCCACGGCGTAGGCCGCGAGGCGGCTGCCCATCGCCGCGACGAGCGTGCCGTCGCCCGTCGACGCGGCGATGCCGTCGAAGGGCGTGCCCTGCGGCGACTCGCCGAACGCGGGGTCGGAGAGCGTGAACCCGAGGTCCCGCGCCCGCCAGTCCGCGGCATCCGACCAGTCGGCGCCCGCCGGCTCGACACGCAGCCCGGCACGGCCGGTGCCGCCCACCGCGGGCAGCTCCTCGCTCGTGAAGCGCACCTCGGATCCGTTCACCACCCCGGCATCGTCGACGATGCCGCGCCCCGGGCACCAGGTTGCCGTCTCGTCGAGCGCGAGCAGCTCCTCGCCCGAGCTCGGGTCGGTGTACCGCGTGCGGGTCGTCGCGAGGAGGCAGCCCGCGTCGGCCGCGGCGAGCTCGCCCTCCATGGAGTATTCGAGCAGCCCCGCGGGCATCGCGGCGCCCTCACCCGTCCAGCGGACACCGGGGGCGGCATCCGCGGGCAGCATCACGAGCGCCGGCGTCGTCGAGGTGCTCGGACGACGACTCGGCCGCGTCGACCTGCAGGAGCTGCGCCGGGAGATCGGCCACGTCGACCCGCGCCATCCGGTGCGGTCACCGTTGACCGTCGTCGAGGTCGTGCTCACGGGGCTGACGGGGTCGATCGAACCGCCCCTGCGCTGGGAGCCGAGCGCCGAGGAGCTCGCACGCGCGCACGCCCTCATCCGCCGGGTGGGGCTCGCGGCTCGCTCCGACGCGGTCTGGCCCGTGCTCTCGCAGGGTGAGCGCGGGCGGGCACTCATCGCGCGCGCCCTCATCGCCGAGCCGAAGCTGCTGCTCCTCGACGAGCCGACCACGGGTCTCGACGTGGCGGCGCGAGAGCAGCTGCTCGAGACGATCGCGGAGCTCGCCGCCGCCGATGGCGCGCTCGCCTCGGTGCTCGTCACCCATCACCTCGAGGAGCTGCCCGAGACGACCACCCACGTGCTGCTGCTCGCCGCCGGGCGCGCGGTGGCATCCGGTCCGATCGAGGAGGCCCTCACCACCGAAGCGGTGACCCGCACCTTCGCGCACCCCATCGAGGTGGCCCGCTCGGGCCTGCGCTGGAGCGCCCGCACCCCGCGCGCCGCCTCCCGGCGCTGAGCGGTCGGCTTCCAGCCCCATTCGGCGGGTTCGAGACCAGAAACCGACCACTCAGCGGGGAGTACCGGGTCAGCGGCGGGTGACCTCGCCGAAGGCGGCGGCGATGCGGTCGACGATCGAGGGGCGGATGAGGGCCCAGCCGGCCGCGATCCCGAGCAGGGCGAGCACGAAGATCCCGAAACCCACCCAGTCGCCCGCATCGCGCGCCGCGAAGATGTGGTTGAGGTTGCGCAGCGCGCCCGTCGCGAGCACGAGCGCGACATGGACGACGGTGAACGCGACGAAGAACACCATGACCGGCAGGTGCACGGCCTTTGCGAGCTCGAAGCGGTACACGCGGTTCAGGCGCGGGGCGTCGCGGGGCCAGAGGGCCGACATCCGCGCGCCCGTCGCGATCGCGAGCGGGGCGGCCACGAACACGACGGCGACGTAGCTGAGCTGCTGGAGGCTGTTGTAGTTCACCCAGCCGTTGTCGAGCGGCCAGTCGAGCGACGCGTACTGCAGGGCCGCCGACACCGCGTTCGGGATCACCGCCCAGTCGGTCGGCACGATGCGCATCCACTGGCCGGTCGAGAACAGCAGCACGACGTAGACGACACCGTTCACGATCCACAGCGCATCGAGCGCGAGGTGCAGCCAGACGGTGAGGCTCATGCGGCGGCGGCGGTTGCGCCGCGAGGTCCACAGCGCGGCCGGGCGCCTCTCCGCGCGCACCTCGAGGCCGGTGCGCACCACGAGCACGAGCAGGAACGCGTTGAAGAAGTGCTGCCAGCCGAGCCAGGCGGGCAGCCCGACGGGTGCACCCTCCGGCAGCGGGTAGCTGCCGGGGAACGCCACCAGGAACTCCTGCACGGGCTCGAGCCCCCGCATCCAGCGCGCCAGCAGCACGACGACCGCCGCGAGCACGACGAGGGCGAGGCCCCACGCGGCCCACCGGCCCCACCGGATGCGACGCGCGGGAGTCGCATCCGGATCGTGGCTCACAGCCTCGGAGACTATCCGATCGCGAGGAAACCGGGCGCCGCGCTCGCCGGTCCCACCCGGCGCCTGAGTCGGGGCGGCCGCACCCCGCCGCACCCCATCCGCACCGCTCGCCCCACCCGCCTCACCCGGCTCACCCCCAGAAATGCAGGAGCACCGCGCAAGGCGCCCCCGGCATCCGGCGCCGTCGACCCGCCGCCGTCGGGATCTCCTGCATTTCTGAGGATGGGATGACGGGCGGCGTATCGTGACCGGGTGCGGTGCGACTACTTCGACGCGGGGGTGTGCCGCTCGTGCACGCTCATGGGCGTCCCGTACGACGCCCAGCTCGCGGGCAAGGTGACGCACGCCGAGCAGCTGCTGGCGCCATGGGCGGACGCCGAGTGGCTGCCGCCGATGGCGTCGCGACCCGAGGCCTTCCGCAACAAGGCGAAGATGGTGGTCGGCGGCACGCTCGAGGCGCCGACGCTCGGCATCCTCGACACCGAGCGCCGCGGGGTCGACCTCAGCGGATGCGGTGTGCTCGCGGAGGGACTGCGCGCCGCGTTCCCGGCGATCGCGGCCTTCATCACCCGCGCCCGGCTCATGCCATACGACGTGCCGGCGCGGCGCGGGGAGCTCAAGAACGTGCTGCTCACCGAGTCGCCCGACGGGCGGCTGATGCTGCGCCTCGTGCTGCGGTCGACCGAGTCGCTCTCGCGCATCCGGAAGCACCTGCCGGGGCTGCTCGCCGAGCTGCCACGGCTCGCCGTCGTGTCGGCCAACCTGCTGCCGGAGCACAAGGCGGTGCTCGAGGGAGAGATGGAGGTGCCGCTCACGGCCGACGAGGCGCTCGCCATGCGGCTCGACGACGTCGTGCTGCACCTGCGCCCGGGCAGCTTCTTCCAGACCAACACGGAGGTCGCGGCGGGCCTGTACCGGCAGGCACGCGAGTGGATCGACGAGCTCGCGCCCGCCTCCGTCTGGGACCTGTACTGCGGCGTCGGCGGCTTCGCGCTGCACGTCGCGGCGCCCGGACGCCGGGTGCTCGGGATCGAGACGAGCGCGGCCGCCGTCGAGAGCGCGCGGCTGTCGGCGGCCGAGGCGGCACTCGCGGATGTCGCCTTCGAGGTGGGCGATGCGACCGCGGTTGGCGGCGCCGACGCCCCGGATGCCGTCATCGTCAACCCGCCGCGGCGCGGGCTGGGCGCGGAGCTGTGCGCGACGCTCGAGGCGTCCACCGTCGGCACCGTCGTGTACTCGAGCTGCAACGCCGAGAGCCTTGCGCGCGATCTCGCGGCGATGCCCTCGCTGCGGGCCCGTCGCATCCGGGTCTTCGACATGTTCCCGCAGACCGGGCACTACGAGGTCATGGTGCTGCTGCGGCGGGTGCGTCAACCTCAGGGGCCCGCGCGCACGTCGTGAGGACGACATCCGATCGGAGACCTCATGCGTGCCACCACCGCGTCCCTCCCTCTCGTCGCGCTGCTCGCCCTCGCCCTCGCGGCGTGCGGCCCGACCGCGACGAAGCCCCCGGCGAGCCCTGATCCGAGCGGGAGCGCCACTCCCGCGCCATCCGAGACCGAGCCCGCCGACCCGCTCGAAACCGTGACGCGCATCATGATCCAGAGCGAGATCGTCTACTTCGGCGACGAGGTCGCCTGGGCGCTCGACGGCTTCTCGTACCTCGACGACGCGGATGCCGTCGTCGCGAAGCTCACCACCGTCTTCGGCGCGGAACCCACGGTGACCGAGCAGGCGGGCGGTCTGGAGACCGCGACCGCCCTCCACTACGACTGGGGTGGCTTCGTGCTGGGCGCGCCGATGACGAGCGGGCCGCGCAACATCTACACCAGTCTCTTCGTCCGCGCGACGAGCGCGGCCGTGCAGGGCATCACGATCGAGACGATCGAGGGGGTGACGATCGGATCGCCGGCCGCCGACGCCGCCGCGCACGCCGTCACGACCATGACCTGGGGAGCGCAGGTGGAGGCGCAGCTCGACCCGACCCCGGTGACCGCCGAGGAGCTGGGCGAGGATCCGGCGAGCTGGGGAGGCGACCTGCATCTTCACGTCTCCGCGTGGTCGCCGGCCGGCGGCGGGACGGTGACGGAGCTCGTCGCGCCGGCTCGCAACTTCGGCAGCTGAGCGCCGGCTAGCACCCCCGGCTGTTCACCCGCAAGCCCCCCGCCGTTCTTTGGCGGCGTCGGCGGTCGTCAGCAGGATGGGAGCACAGCCCGTTCACCACGAGAGGACCGGCGGATGACCACCACGCTCACCCCCGCGACACCCCCCGCATCCGCCCCCTCCGCATCCGGCACACACTGGGTGCCCGTCGCCGAGGGCCTCTGGGCCGGCACGCACGACGGCGAGTTCCTCGGCACCGTCGAGTTCGTCGACGGCGGCTTCGAGACGGCCGACCGCGTCGGCACCCGGATCGGCCGCTCGCACTCGCTCGCCTCGGCGCAACGGCTGCTCGACACCCCGGCCTCAGGGTCCTCCCCGATGCTCGCGTGGCGCGACGACCGCCCGCTGCTGACCGCGGGGTGGCTCGGGTTCGCCACCCTCGCGGTCGCAGCGGTCGCGATCGCGCTTCAGCTGTTCAGCTGACCCGCACGCTCACCCGGCCCGGTGACGGGACGGGCGTCGCCGGGTGACGAGCAGCAGGGCTGCACCGGCGCCGAGCGCCGCGACGCCGAGCGCGCCCAACAGACCCAGCAGCGTGGCGTCGGCACCCGTCGCGCCGAGCCCGCGGGTGTCGGGCAGCAGCGGGGGCGCGTAGCGGTTGTCGATCGACACCGCCTGGGCCGCGGGAACGGCATCCGCGCTCGTTCCCGGCACCAGGATGTCGACGCCCTGCGCCCCCGAGGGGGTGCGCGCGGCCTCGCCGAACGCGCCCAGCGCGCCACTCTCGGCGATCACGCAGTGAGCGCCGAGCGGGATGCCGTCGAGCCGCGCGGTGCCGCCCGTGGGCACGGGGAGCGTCGCGAGCGCGCCGAGGTCCACCGGAGCGTCACCGCCGTCGCCATCCGGCACCGTGCAGACCACGTCGACGGTCACCTGGGCCGGTGCGCGGGAGGCCAGGCCGCTCACGGTCTTCGCGACCGCCGCGGACCCGGCGAGCAGCTGCACGCCGACCCGCTCGGGCGCGCGCCGCAGCGTTCCCCCGCCGTCGAGCACGGCGTTCACGCCGACCTGGTTCCAGGCGCGCGGCGTGCCGCTCTGCAGCGCGGGCCGGACGGCCTGCGCCGTGGGCACATCGCCCGTGGTCCACGGGGTGTTCACCGTGCGGTACTGGAAGTGCACGCTGGCGCCGGGCGCGAGCACGCCCGCAGCGGTCGTCGTGAAGTCGAGCGAGACGCGGATGCCGGTGATGGCGGCGGCCTCCCCCGTGTAGGAGGCGAGCGTCTGCCAGGGGTCGGCCGCGCAGTCGACATCGCTCGGCCAGTTCGAGGGGCCCCCGGTTCCGACGCACGGCGCCGGGGCGGTCGTCACCTCGATCGTCACGGTCGTGCCGGCGGGGACACCGTCTGCGGGGAGGCCCGCGACGGTCGTCTCCTGCACGCCGTAGCCGACGTCGAGCACGGGGCGCCACGCGGAGCCGCGCGCGCTGCCGGTCGCCAGCAGGCGGTCGCCCGTGGTCGGCAGCGGGTCGACGAAGGTCAGGGCCGTGTAGGGGATGGTGCCCGTGTTGGCCGCCCCGATGCGCCACTCGTCGGTCGCGCCGATGACGGTCGCGGCGACGCAGACGGAGCGGTAGAAGCCTCCGGCGGCCGGGGTGCACGGCAGCGCGGGGTCGGTGATGTTGGTCGCCCCGTCCACGAGCGCGCCGTCGATCTCGCCGCGCACCTCCTTCTCGGCGAAGAGCAGCGGCCCAGCCTGCGGGCTCACGAAGTTCGTGGTGCCGCACTGGTTGGCGGCAAGACCGCCGAGGATGCCCTGCCCGTTGCCGGAGACGTTCGTGCAGTCGCCCGGCGCGAAGGTCTGGTCGGTGTCGACCCAGAACGCGTTGACGGCCTGCTGGCTCGGCGTGAGGCCCGGCTGCAGCACGAGGTTCACGGTCACGATGAAGCGGTCGCCCGGCGCGAGCACGGCGCCACTCGGGAACGTGAAGGTGAGGTTGCTCGCGCTGCTCTGCGTCACCGTGATGCCGGTGGCCGGCATGGTCGCGGCGTTCGTGTTGTCGTAGCCGGGCGCGCTGCCGTCGTAGCGGAGCGACGGTCCCAGGTCGTCGACGATCTCGTTCACCGTGATGAAGGAGGTGCCCGTGTTGGTCACCTGGAGGGTCCAGGGGTAGGACTCGCCGGGCTGCACCTGCTTCGTGCCGCCGGCGTCGACCTCCTTGCGCACGTCGATGCGCGGGGTGCCCGTCGACATGGTGATCGTGGCGGCGTCGGCGTCGTTCGCCGCGGGCAGGCCGTCGTGCTCGGCGCGCGCGTCGACCGTGTTGACGACGGTGCTCGGGAAGGTGGCTCCGGCACGGAGTGTCACCGTGAAGACGGCGTTCGCGGACCAGTCGGCCGACGGCACGGTCGCCGAGAACGGCCGCGACGGGTCGTTGTCGAAGACGTACCGGATGCCGGTGACGCGTCCGAGGTCCCCGGGCGTCACCGAGGCGGGCAGCACCGGCTGCGCGGGGGACACCACCGGGTCGCCGGCGACCCATGCCGTGCCGCCGTCGAGCTGCACGTCGATGCGGGCCCGGTCGGCGCCCACGGGGCGGGTGACGGCGCCGATCGAGGTGAGCTCGAAGGCCTCCCAGAACGCGGCGGTGGTGTCGCTGATGGTCACGACCTCCGCGGAGGCCGTGGAGGTCCCGTCGGTCGCCCCGAGCGTCACCGTGACGGGCACCTGCGGGTCCGTCTCGAGGATCGTCGACGGGCTGACGTTCTTCGACGCCGTCACGTCGAGCCCGGCGCCGGACAGCAGCACCTGCGCCTCGCCGAGCGCGTTCGGACGCGCGCTCGCGCTCAGCACGGGGTCGTACGACTGCGCGAGCGTCTCGTTGTCGACGCGCACCCCGCCCGTGACGTAGGCGAGGGGGTTGCTGCGGGGGTGCTCGCGCAGCTGGGCGTCGATCGTCATCCGCACCGTGTTCGAGGTCGAGGTGCCGCGCGGGATGAGCCCGCCCGTCGTCTCGGGGTCGCTGCTCTGGTAGACGACCGAGATGCCGACGACGTCGGCGAGCGCCGAGGGGCCGGCGGATGCGAGAGCCGCCATCGTGGTGGTCGTCACCGAGGTGGTGCCGGCGATCGCGTCGTAGTGCCACAGCGCGACCTGCGTCGCGGCCTGGTCGATCGGCACGCCTCCGGCGACCGTGAAGTCGACGTTGGTGATGGTGAACCCCTCGAAGGGGTTGGAGGCGCTGTCGTAGGCGTTGCCGGTGAACACGTCGGGGTCGCGGTCGTTCGCGGCGGTGACGCAGCCGGTGCTGGGCGTGCAGGGCACGGGGTCGGTGACGCGCAGGTAGGAGGCACGCGCCGCGGCGGTGTTCCAGGCGTCCACGGTGTAGCGCACCGTGGGGTAGTTCGCGGTGGGCACGTCACCCGGGTAGGGCACGACGACGGTCGTCGGGCTGACGGTCTTGACCGTGTCGACTCCCGGAGGTGTGTCGAGGAGGGTCACGTCGTCGGATGCGTCGCGCGTGACGCCGTCGGCATCCACCCGGAAGGTGTTGCGGACGACGCCCGCGCTGCCCGCGTTGAACTGGGTCGTGCCGGTCACCCAGGTGTCGGCGCCCGGCACCCGCAGCGCGTTCCGCAGCTGCCACTGGAGCCACAGGGGTCGTGCGGTGGCGCTCGAGGCGACGCCGGTGCCCGGCGCGGGGCGGCCCGGTTCCGTACTGGCGGCGCGGGCCGCGTCGTTCGGCTCGACCGTGATGCGCACGCCTGTCGCGCCGCGCAGCGTCACGAGGTCGGCGCCGCTCGGGTTGTAGCCCACGAAGCCGCTCGCGTTCATCCAGCCTCCGGCGGGGGCGGTGATCGTCGTCCAGCCGGTGCCGGGCACGTAGATCTCGATCGCCGAGACGGTGTCCCAGCGCAGGAGGGGGTCCTGCGCGAAGGTCACGGCACGGATGCCGGTGAGGTCGAAGGCCTGGAAGACGGTGTTCTGCGGGCTCGTCTCCTGCCCGGGCAGCGGGTCGCTGATCACGACCTTGGTGTAGCCGGGCACGGTCACCCCCCAGCTGTGCAGGGTGCGCGCAGTGGAGCCGGTCTGCGAGTTGAGGGTCGTGAGGTCGGTCGACCAGTTGTCGGTCACCCAGCGCTTGCCGGCGAGCAGTGTGCCGGGGCCGGTGCCGTAGTCGACGATCTCGGCTGTGCCGGTGTCCTTCACCTCGTCCGCCAGAACGGGCACGCCGCCCGAGACGCCCTCACCGTCGGCCGTCGCGGTGTTGTCGTAGGCGACGGGCGTGCCGGGGGTCGTCGTGGTGGGGCCGCCCGTGCGCAGGGTGCCGGAGGCCTCGAATACGAGGTTGGGTCGCACGATCGTGCCCTGGGCGAAGCCGTCGCTCTTGTCGTAGGTGAAGCGGAGGCCGGTCACGGCATCCGCGCCCGCCGCGCCGAGCAGCGCGACGAGGTCGGCGCTGTAGGGCGCGCTCGTGCTCGGGATGGCGGCCTGGAGCGTCGCCCAGGTGCCGGGAGCGGTGCCCGTGCGGTACTCGACCGTCATGGTCGCGCCGGACGGGATGTCGACGAACGAGATCTCGCGCGCGCGGAACGCGTCCCAGAACTCGGTATCGGAGGTGCCGTCCCAGGCATCCTCGACGACGATCCGGGTCGGGTTGACCCGCGACGACTCGGAGGAGGTGGTGGCCTCCAGCTGGGTGAGCACCGTTCCGCCGGGCGTCACGAGTTCGGGCCGCACCGTCTTCTCGATCTCGAGGCCGATCTCGGGGTAGAAGACCCGCACGTCGTCCTGGGCGGTCTTGGTGTCGGTGCCCGCCGGGTTGGTGCCGGAGACGCCGACGACGTTGACGAAGTCCTGGTGGCGGGGGGCGACATCCGGGATCATCGTCGGGTCCGTCTGCACCGTGAAGGAGGCGCCCGCCGTGGTGCCCTGCGCGATCTCGCCGGTGTAGCTGAGGGTGAAGCCGGTGATCCAGTCGCCGGGTGCCGGGGTCGGCGGGGTGGGAGCCGTGGCCGAGACGATGGGGCCGGTGATGTCGGCGGCGGTCGCGAAGTGCCAGACGACGGTGCCGGCGGTGGCGCCTGCGGGCCAGGTCCAGCCGGTGAAGCCCGCGAAGGTCAGGTCGTCGCTGAGGAACGAACCGGATCCGGGCTCCTCGATGACGAGCGAGGTGAGCGGCCCGTTGGAGCTGTTGCGCGCGGAGAGGTTCACGCCGAAGGTGCCGCCGGCGGGCACCTCACCCGGGGTGATCGTCTTGCCGGGCTGCACGACCACGTTGAGCGGCCCGATCTGCAGCGCCGCCGAGGCGTTCTTGCTCACGGGCGGCTGGCCGGGGACGGTGACGGTAGCGCCGACCGTGTTGTTCACGGTGGCCCCCGTCGCCACGAGCGGGGTGCCGGTGCTGCGGTTGGTGGTGCGCTGCGCGACCTCGACGCACTGGGCGGATGCGGCGCCGTTCGCGTCGATGTGCGCGCCGGTGGCCGTGCTCGAATAGCTGAGGCGGATGCCGCCGACCTCCTCCGTCGTGTAGCTCGGCAGCGTCGCGGTCGCGGCGGGCGGACCGGTGATCCAGTGCCAGGGCCCCGTCGGGGTGGAGCGCACGTAGAGGTCGACCTGCACCTGGTCCGCTCCGGCGGGCAGCGTGGTGGGCGCGCAGAGTCCCACGAAGTCGACGTAGGTGAACGGGTTCGCGCCGTCGAGGTTGCCGGTCGTGCCCTCGGGCGCGACCACCGGGTCCTGCAGCACGAGAGTCGTCGCGGGCATGTTGGACAGGTTCCGCGCACCGATCTCGAACGTCGCGTGCTGTCCGGGGTTGTACAGCTGCGAGCTCGGCGACCACGACTTCGTCGGGGCGACGTCGACCGCGATCGGCACCTGGACGGTGACGGTCGCCGTGTCGGTGACGTTGTGGACGGCGCTCGTCGTCGCATCCGCGGTCGCCGTGTTGTCGACGGGGACGCCGTTGGAGGGCCAGGCCGGGGTGAGGCTGGTGGGCACCGTGAGCGTGATCCTGATGCTCTGCGTCGCGCCGGCCGGGATGCCGAACTGCGGGGCGCCGCCCAGCGCGCCGAGCGGGGTGCGGAAGGAGGCGTCGAGCGTGCAGGGCGGGGTCAGGGTTCCGCCCACGGCACAGCCGGTGAGACCTGCGTCGATCGCCGCCGACGGCGGGTTGGTCTGCATGCTGACGATCGTGAAGCCCGCGAACTGCGCCGGCAGCGGGTCGGTGAGCGCGGCGTCGATGCAGGGGTTGTCATCGCACCCGACGACGAGGTTGTAGGTGAAGGTCCCGCCGGGCTGCGTGGTGATCGCGCTCGCGCCGTCGACGTTCTTGTCGAGGGTGATCTGTCCGATGTCGCCGAGGTCGGCCCAGGCGGGCGCGCTGCCCGCGGCGACCATCCCGGCGGCGAGCAGCAGCGCGGTGAGGCCGGCGAGCAGTCCGCGCGTGCGGCGCACGAGACGGGGACGACGGACGGGAGAGCGGCGGGCGGGCGCGGACATGCTTCGGGTTCCTCCAGGGGCCGCATCGCTGTCGATGCGTCGGGTGGCGGGCGCGCCGGTCAGGCGTCCCCCATGAGAAGAGATCGCGGTCCGGCCGATTCGTGACGCGAGTCGGCCGAATCCGACCGGTCGTCGCCCGGTCAGCCGTCCAGCAGCACCACGATGCGCCGGATGGCGACGTACTGGTCGGCGACGAGGATGAGGGTGCCGTCGACGACGATCGCCGTGGGCGCGGGACCCGCGAGGGTCACGATGCGCGCGGTGCCGGAGCCGAGCCGCTCGAGTGGGAGGGAGATGCTCTCACCCGCGTCGAGCTCGAACGTGCCGTCGATGAGGAGGCCCGCGACCTGCACCCCCGCGAAGGTCACCGTCAGCTGCCAGTCGACGACGGGGAAGTCGTCCGCGAGGGTCCACGTGCCGGCGCCGACCGCCTGCACCATCGCCGTCGCGTCCGCGGTCGAGACGTAGCGGATGCTGCCGTCGGGCATGTCGATCGTCTCGACGCTGTCGGGCGCGAGCGCGAACTGGCCGCCGGGCGTGTCGAGCACGACGATATCCCGGGTCAGCTCCTGGTCGGACACCCAGGTGATCTCGGCGGACGCCACGGTGGCGGGGAGGTCGAGCTGCGAGTTGCCGGCGTCGATGATCGTCACCCCGCCGAGGATCGGACTCTGCGTGAGGTCGTCGGGGAAGCTCTCGATGGGCGTCGGGATGACGATGACCGGGTCGGTGCCGGGCGGGTCCTCGGGCAGCTGGGAGCGGGGTGGCGCATCCGTCCGTGCGGGGGGATCGGTCTCGGACGGCGCGGGCTCGTCGGCGGGCTCCGGCGAGGGGTCGAGCGTGGGGGCGGGCTCGGACTCCTCCGGCTCGGTCGGCTGGGCGCTCGGCAGTGCGCTCGGCTGCGTGCCGCCCGACCGCTCTCCGCCACGCGGATCCGGATGCCCGCCCGGCGCCGCCAGCATGCCGCCGACCGCGAGGGCGAGGGCGACCGAGGCGGCTGCGCCGCCGGCGACGAACAGCAGCGCGCGCGGGGCGGGTGCGGCACTCGCGACGGCGACCCCCGTGGGCGCCGGGGCCGCCGACGCCTGGTGGATGAGCCAGCCCGCGAGCCCGCCGCCGAGCACGAGGGGCGCGACGACGACCCGCAGGCCCCGTGCGACCTCCGCGACCTCGGCGACCATCGCACGACAGTCGGCGCAGTCCTCGAGGTGGGCATCGAGCCTGCGGCGATCCCGGCGGGAGAGGGAGCCGCGCACGTGGGGGCCCATCCGCTGGGCGCTCCACCGGCACTCGGGACGGTCGGCGGCCTCCACGTGCGCGGAGAGGTAGGCGTCGCGGAGGCCCTCCCGGGCGCGCACCAGCAGGGCGGAGGTGGCGTTGGCGCCGAGGCCGAGCAGCGGTGCGATGGCTCCCGGCTTCATGCCCTCGACCTCGTGGTACCAGAGCACCGCCTGCCACCGCTCGGGGAGCGAGGAGAAGGCGCGGCCGACCACGCCCGACTCGTAGGCGGTGACGACGGGGTCGGGTGCCTCGGACGGGGTCTCCAGGTCCTCCGGCGCGTCGACGGCGATGACGTGCGACTCCCGCTCGCGCGCCGCCATGATCCCGTTGCGCACGACGGTGTAGAGGTAGGCACGGAACGAGTCGCCCGGCCCGTTCCCGGCGCGGATCGCCGCGAGCACGTTGAGGAATGCCTGGGAGACGGCGTCCTCGGCCGAGAGCGGTGTGCCGATCGTCATACGCGTCGCGAGTCGCAGCGCAGCGCCGGCGTGCCGCGCGTACAGCACGCCGTAGGCGTCGTCGTCGCCGCCGCGCACGGCCGCGAGGAGCTCCGCGTCGGACGGCAAGGTCGACACTGCGTCGTCGTGCAGGGTCACGTGACGCCATCTCCCTTCGAGCGCGGCAGAGAACGCATCACCTGATGGGAGTCCGATCGAGCCGGAACATGACGCAAAAGACGTGCTGTTCTCGGACGAGCCGAACGACCGCGAGCGGGTCTCGCAAGTTTCGAGAGTACCACCGGGTGTCGTCGGGCCGCCCTAGGCTGACCGCATGGCCAGACCCCCCGCTCCCGGTTTCGCGTGCGCCGAGTGCGGCTGGACAGGCGCCAAGTGGTTCGGGCGCTGCCCCGAGTGCCAGGCCTGGGGCTCGATCGTCGAGCGCGGCGCTCCGACCGGCAAGGTGGCCGCGGCATCCGTGCCCGAGGCACGCGCGGCGAAGCCCATCACCGCGCACGTCGTCGAGGATGCGAGCCACCGCCCGACGGGCATCGGCGAGTTCGACCGGGTGCTCGGCGGCGGCCTCGTCCCCGGCGCGGCCGTCCTCGTGTCGGGCGAGCCCGGCGTCGGCAAGTCCACGCTGCTGCTCGAGGTCGCGGCGCGGGCGGCGCGGCGCGGCGCACGCGTGCTGTACGTCTCGGGCGAGGAGTCGGCCGGGCAGGTTCGGCTGCGCGCCGAGCGCACCGGCGCCCTCGACGACGAGCTCTACCTGGCATCCGAGACCGACCTCGCGACCGTGCTGGGTCACGTCGACGCGGTGCGCCCCGGGCTGCTCGTGGTCGACTCGGTGCAGACCATCGCCTCCGCACTGTCGGACGGCGCCCCCGGCCAGCCCGCGCAGGTGCGGGAGGTCGCGGGCACGCTCATCCGCGTCGCGAAGGAGCGGGCGATCCCGCTGCTGCTCGTCGGCCACGTCACGAAAGACGGCACGATCGCGGGGCCGCGGGTGCTGGAGCACCTCGTCGACGTCGTGCTGAGCTTCGACGGCGACCGCCAGACCGCGCTGCGCTTCGTGCGCGCCCTCAAGAACCGCTTCGGTCCCACGGATGAGGCGGGCTGCTTCGAGATGACGGGCGACGGCATCGCGGAGGTGCCCGACCCCTCCGGCCTCTTCCTCTCCCGCACGCAGACGCCGGTGCCCGGCACCTGCGTCACAGTCGCCCTCGAGGGCCGCCGCGCCCTGCCGGTCGAGGTGCAGGCGCTCGTCGTCGACACGACCGCCCCGAACCCGCGCCGCATCGTGAGCGGCGTCGACGGCGCGCGCGTCGCGATGCTGCTCGCGGTGCTCGAGAAGCGCTGCCGCATCAAGCTCTCCGACAAGGAGGTCTACGTGTCGACGGTGGGCGGCATCCGGCTTGCCGAGCCGGGCTCCGACCTCGCGATCGCCCTCGCCATCGCGTCCGCCGCGCGCGACAAGCCGCTGCCCCGCACCCTCGCCGCCATCGGCGAGATCAGCCTCGCGGGCGAGGTGCGCGCCGTCGCCGGCGGCCGCCAGCGCGCGGCGGAGGCCACGCGTCTCGGCTACCGCACGATCATCGACGACGAGGTCGGCTCGATCCAGACCGCGGAGTCGCTCGCGTTCTCGGCCTCGGGTCTCGAGCGGGTGGACGCACCCGCGTTCTGAGAAGTGGCGCGCGCCGGACGTTGGCGCCCCGTACGGGAGTGCGCGTCCGGGACCGTGCCCGATGGCACCCGGGACCGCTGTCTCTGCCGCCCGGGCCCCCGGGACAGGAAGGCTGAGCGCGGCCGCTCGCTGCGGCCGCGACCGCGCGAGCGGCGCCACCACCTCCAAGGAGATTCACCATGACCACCACCACCGAGACGGCTCCATCCGTCTCAACCCGGCAACACCCCGCGTCCCGTGCCTGGGCCGCCACCGGAATCGTCGCCGCGATCGCATCGCTCGCGAGCGTCTACCTCTCGATGACCCTGTCCCCGGAGTATGTGCCGGGCAGCGTCATCACCTCCGAGCAGATCGATGCCGGCCTCATGGCGCAGCAGCCCGTGATCGTCGCGTTCCACATCGTCACCCTCCTGTCGGGGCTGCTGCTCGTCGTCGTCGCCGCGGGACTGTGGCGACGCCTTCGTGCCGCCCTGGGGCCGGAATCGCTCCTGCCGATGGTCGCCTTCGCGGGCCTCCTCCTCGTCGCCGTCGCGCAGGTGCTGGGCACCGGACTCGACACCGAGTTCCTCTTCGGCGTGGGGGATTCGGCGATCAACCTCCCGAGCGACATCGGCTTCTACTCTCACTGGATCGCGACGATCCCGTGGCTCTGGGCCGGCGGAGGCCTCGCCGCGATCGCGGTCGGCGTCGCGCAGCGATCGCGGGCCGTCCCCTCGTGGATCGGTTTCGTGAGCTTCCTGCTCGGAGTTCCGACGCTGCTGCTCGCGGCGTCGCCGCTGCAGTACATGGCCGCCGGCCCGGGGGCGCTCTGGCTGCTCGTCGTGTCGATCGGGTTCGTGGCGGGCGACCGCGCGTACCGGAGCGGCGCCCTCTGACACAGCCCCCGAGAGAACGGCCGCGGTCACCGACCGCGGCCGTTCCTTCGCGAGGGCTACATCTCCGCCGTGGCCTCCTCCGGCACGTCGTCGAGCTCACGCCCGCGGACCGCCGCCCAGAGCGCGAGCAGCAGCCCGGATGCCACCAACGGGTCGCCGAAGGCCTGCCCGCCGAACTCGGCGAGGTCGCCGAGCGACACCGCGGCATCCGGATCGCGGGCGAGCGCGAGGAAGGCGAGCACCGTGATCGCGAACACCGCGTTCGCGAGCACGAGCTGCACGCGCGACGACCGGGGATAGGCGGCCGAGTCCTCGTTCGCGGCCTTGTAGCCGGTGAGGAACGACCACACGAAGCCGAACAGCACCACCGCGCCGCCCGCGAAGCCCAGCAGGTAGGCGATCGGGTCGGTCACGAAGTCGCGGTAGGCGAAGAGCGCCGACATCAGCAGGGCGATGAGCACCGAGGTGGCGCGCGCCGGGCTCAGACGCCGACGCACGAGCGAGACGAGCAGCACGCCGAGCGCGAGCACCGCGCCGAGGATCGCGAGCGCATCCCCGCCCCACAGCAGCGGGAAGCCGAACAGCACGGCCGCCGAGATGAGGCCCATCGCTACGCCGACGGCCGCCATGAGCTCGGGCAGGGTGCGGCGCCCCCGCCGGGCCTGCACGACCGCGAGCGCCAGAAGGGCGAGCGCACCGAGGCCGCGCACCGCGAACACGACGGGCGACTCGGTCATCCACCCCGCGACGGTGACGAGCATCGTCGCCGCCTCCGGCGATGAGCCGTAGCCGAGCGCCACCTGGGCCAGCACGATGAGCGGGGTCGCGACGAGGGTCGTCGTCGTGAACGCCGCCACGATGAGGGCGAGCGCGTCGATCCGATCGGTCATGCCCTGCGCGGTCGGAGCGCCCCGACCCGCGCGCACCCTGGCGAGCCCCGCCCAGCAGCCGGCGACGAGGGCCAGCAGCAGCGCCGCGCCCGCGAACGGACGCAGGCTCTCGCCATCCGCACCGAGCTCCCTCGCGCCGAGCACCACGTCGACCGTGCGCCACACGGCCACAAGGCCCAGCACGATGTACACGGCCACCGGGCCGATCACGCTGCGCACGATCTTCGCCGCCCACAGCGCCGACGACACCGTGACGCTCGCCACCGCCGCACCCGCGGCGAGGCCTGCGGGCACCGCGAGCTGGCCGAGCGTCGAGAGCGTGAGGCTCAGCAGCAGCGGCACGAAGTCGAACCCGGCGGCGCGGTTCACCGAGGTGAGCACCGCCGCCGTCACGATGAGGGGCCCCCACACGAGCGCTGCGATCACGACGAAGTCCCACCAGCGGTACCCGCGCCCGCCGCGCAGAGCCACGAACACGATGAGCCCCACGCACGCCGCGACCGTCAGGATGCGCGCCACCGGCACATCCTGCTGGTCGGGCACCGAGGTGAACAGCATCACCGAGACGACGAAGCCCGTCATCACCCAGCGCAGCCACGCGCGGGTGTGGAGCGCCCCGGATGCCGCGAGGCTCGTCGACAGCGCGGTGAGCGCGAGCACGATCCAGACGAGCGCGCGCGGCAGGGTCAGCGTGATCGCCCCCGACTGCGCGGCGAGCGGCACCCACTCACGCAGCGGCCCGGAGAACAGCACGAGCAGCGCTGCGACCACGTAGCCGACGAGGCCGACGGCGACGAGCGGTCGCAGTCCGAGCGGCCAGTCGACGTCACGCAGCCGCCCCTCGTGTACGGGCGCGAGGATCACCCGGTGCAGGAATTCGTACCCCGCACGCCCGGCCACCCGCAGCACCGAACGGCGCGGCGGCGCCGGTGCGGGCGCGACGGCAGGCGCCTGGGTCATCCGCCCACCTCCATGCCGGTCGTGTTCGACTGGAGCACCCGGATGCCGTGGGGCGTCGGCAGCACGACGCGCGAGACGCCGATGAACGCCTCGCCGAGCTCGGCCTCCCCGACCACCCCGCCGTCGGGTGTGCGCACCTCGAGCCCGGACCGCCCGACGAGCGTGAAGCGGGCGCCGTCGACGAGCATCGCCTCCGTCGCCGTGCTCGACCAGCGCTCGGTGCCCCCGCCGGCTGTCCACGCGGTGGTCATCTCGTCGGTCTGCGACACCACGAGCCCGGCCATGACGACGACGCCACGACCCACCCCGCGATGGCGCGCGTCCCAGCGCACCGAGCCGTCCGCCGGGTCGAGCGCCCAGACGTCGGAGGTGATGCCCTGCACCGCGACCACGCCGTCGCCCGCCGCGGCGCGCGCGGCCCCGTACAGCTCGGTGGCCCAGCGTGCCGAGCCATCGGCGAGGGAGCGCGCCATGATCGCGCCGCCGCGGTCGACGACCACCGCGATGCCCTCGCCGACCGCGACCGCCGACTCGACGTCGGTGCGGAGCGCTGCGGACCAGAGCTCGGCCCCGGTCGCGAGGTCGAGCCGGCGAAGGGTGCCGTCGAGGCTCACGGCGACGATGTCACCGTCGGGCGCGGGGGTGGGCGCCGCGAGCACCACATCCGGGAACTCGACCGCCCACAACCGCGCACCGCGCTCGTCGTAGGCGAGCAGCCGGCGTTCGGCGGTGGACACCAGGGTCACGTCGCCGACCGCCGAGAGGGTGAGCAGGTCGCCGCCCGGCGAGGCGACCCAGGTGCGGGTCGCCGCCGCCCCGTCCACGGCGTAGGCCGCGAGGCGGCTGCCCATCGCCGCGACGAGCGTGCCGTCGCCCGTCGACGCGGCGATGCCGTCGAAGGGCGTGCCCTGCGGCGACTCGCCGAACGCGGGGTCGGAGAGCGTGAACCCGAGGTCCCGCGCCCGCCAGTCCGCGGCATCCGACCAGTCGGCGCCCGCCGGCTCGACACGCAGCCCGGCACGGCCGGTGCCGCCCACCGCGGGCAGCTCCTCGCTCGTGAAGCGCACCTCGGATCCGTTCACCACCCCGGCATCGTCGACGATGCCGCGCCCCGGGCACCAGGTTGCCGTCTCGTCGAGCGCGAGCAGCTCCTCGCCCGAGCTCGGGTCGGTGTACCGCGTGCGGGTCGTCGCGAGGAGGCAGCCCGCGTCGGCCGCGGCGAGCTCGCCCTCCATGGAGTATTCGAGCAGCCCCGCGGGCATCGCGGCGCCCTCACCCGTCCAGCGGACACCGGGGGCGGCATCCGCGGGCAGCATCACGAGCGCCGGCGAGTAGGCGAAGCCGACCGGACCTCCCGTGACGGACAGCATCGAGACGCCCGCATCGTCGAGCAGGTAGAGCGTCGAGATCTGGGGGTCCGGCTGGTCGAGGTAGCTGACCGTCTCCCGCCACAGCTGTATGCCGCGCAGCGTGGACTCGTCGTATTCGGTGAAGAATCCGGATGCCGCGTGGGCGGGCAGCTCGAGCAGCAGCCCGGGTCCCGTGTCGCGCGCGGTCTCGTGGATCGAGCGGGTGCCGTCGGCCGCCGTCGACAGCGACGCGCTGCCGTCCGCCGGCACGAAACGGGCGGCGCGGCCGCCGCCGGTCGACGGCGGCACGAGGTCGGAGGCGGCGAGCCCGAGCGTGCCCGCCGCGACGACGCCGACGATCGTCACCCACACGAGGGCACGACGCAGCGGCGAGACGGGTCGCGCGAGCGCGCCCGGCTCGCTCGGTTCCGCGACGGTGGTGGTGTCGGACATCGGGCTCCTGGGCTGGCTCGACGCTATCGCATCCGCGGTCGGTGGCGATCGCGGCCCACTCCCTCCCGGACGACCTACCCGCCGAGCGACGCGCCCCGGACATCGGACGCACTACCGCGGTTCGGTGCGACCGCGCTCGTACCGAACCGCGGAGCGACGCACCGCGGATTATCGCGGCGCAAAGGATCAGTACAGGAGGAACGCCACGTCGCTCGCCGACTTCGCCTCGCCGAGCGACACCGAGAGGCGGTACGTCGCGCCGCCGGCCGTGACCTGCGGACGGTCGGCCTGGCAGCTGTCCTTCGACGAGCGCGTCCGGTCCCAGGCGAACGGGGTCGTCGTGAGCTCCTTGCCGGGCTCGAGCACCTGGTCGAGGGGTGCCGGCTCGCTCTGGCAGTCGCGCGAGTTCCAGATCGGGTCGGATCCGCTCACGATCTCGTAGAGCTGGGCATCCGTCCCCACGTCGAAGGTGCAGGCGACGGCGCCCGAGTTCTTGATCTTCATGGAGATCATGGGGGTCTCGCCGGCCGCGTAGCTGTCCTTGTCGGTCACGGGGGTGACGGTGACGACGGCCGGGTCGCAGGCGGCGCTCGGGTCGGTGCCGGTCGTCTCGCTCGAGCTCGGCGTCGAGCTGTCGGACGGGTGCCCGCCGGGCTTCTTGTCGCCGTCGGATGCGGACCCCGGCCGCACCACGAGCAGCACGATCACCACGATGACGGCGAGCACCCCGAGGCCCACCATGATCCGGCGCCGGCGGTATACCGACGCGGGCAGGCGGCCCGGCTGCTGGCTCGACATGCCGCCAGGGTAGGCCCGCCCCCGGGTGAACCGCGGCTGCGGGCGCGGCATGGCGCCGACTCCCGGCGGATTCTTAGGGTGCGCCGGGGAATCCCTCACACCGGACGGCGACCCTCGAGGTCATGACAGAGCCCACGACCACCCCCGAGGACACCGCCGGCACGGCGCCCACCGCAGAGCCCGCGGCCGCACCCAGCACGGTGCCGGCACCGCCCGCGGCGATTCCGCGCGCCCGGCGCTGGAGCACCCTGACGGTGGCGGTCGCCGGCGGCGTCGCACTCGTGCTGGGCCTCGGCATCGGCGGTGCGAGCGGATGGGCGTTCGCCCACGCGCAGCATCCCGGCTTCGCGGGCGCCGAGTTCCGTGGCGACGACCGGTTCCACGGCCGTGACGAACTGCCCGGTCACGGCGACGACCGGGGGCACGAAGGCGGACAGCGCGGCGACCGCGACGGCGGCACGCCGCAGCGGGGCGACGACGACGACCCGGGCGACGACGCCGGATCCTGAGACCCGCTCCCGGTGAAGCGGGGGTGCGGATGAGAGGGGCCGCGGCCGGCGTACACAACGGCCGCGGCCCCTACAGCTCCTTCAGCATCCGGGTGTTGCCGAGGGTGTTCTGCTTGACACGGGCAAGGTCGAGGAACTCCGCGACGCCGTCGTCGGGCGAGCGCACGAGCTCGGCGTAGACCTCCGGGTCGACGACCCGCTCGCCGATCGGGGCGAAGCCGTGCCCGCCGAAGAACTCGGTCTCGAAGGTGAGGCAGAACAGGCGCGTGAGGCCGAGCTCGCGCGCATCCTGTTCCAGGTGCTCGAGCAGGGCGTGCCCGACGCCGTGACGCAGCCACGCGTCGGCGACCGCGATCGTGCGGATCTCGCCGAGGTCCTCCCAGATCACGTGCAGCGCACCGCACCCGATGAGCACGCCGTCCGGCGTCTCCGCGACCCGGAACTCCTGGATGTCCTCGAACAGCGTCACCCGCTCCTTGCCCAGCAGGATGCGCCGCTCGACGTACGGCTCGATGAGCCCGAGCATCCCGCGGACGTCGGCGGTGCGCGCACGGCGCACGAGGTAGGGGGCCGCGGGCTCGCTCACCCCCTCACCCTATCCGCGGCGGGTCACCCGGCCCGGCGCACCCGGCGACGATACGCGACGAGCAGTGCGCCCGAGCCCACGAGGGCGAACGCCGTGATCGCGAGCGGCCACCTGGCCTCCGCGCCCGAGTGGGCGAGCTCGGGCGAGGCGGGCGGGTCGACGGGCGGCACCACGACGGGCGCGGCTCGCAGCCAGTGCAGCAGCACGCCCGAGGCGCCGCCCGTGGAGATGTACTCGAGCGAGTAGACCTGACCGTTCGAGGTGAACTCGTCGCCGTCGGCGAGCGGGGTGCCGGTCGGCGAGGAGAACTGGCCCGTGTAGGAGACGTCGGAGCCGAGGATGCGCACGAACTGTCCCGCGGTGGGGGTGCCGGCGAGGCGGACGTCGAGGCGCGTGCCGCTCACCGAGATCGCCTGCCCGGTGCCGTAGACGTAGTCGGAGTCGTTCGAGGCCGCATCCCAGTCGACCCGGTAGGTGCCGCCCGTCCAGGCGGAGGTGCCCCACAGGCTGACCCTCCCGATGCCGGCGCCGGAGGCCGGACCGGGGCTGACGACGCCCGTGCCGGCGAGGTTGAGCTCGTGCACGACGGCCGCACCGGATGCCGTGCCGCCCGTGAAGGTGCCGCCGGTGACCGCGAAGTCCTTGCCGCCGAGGTTCGGGGTTCCCACGACCGCGACCTCGCCCGCCGCGACGAGCAGGCCCTTGGGCTGGCCCGCGCAGGTGCCGACGCCCCCGCCACCTCCGAGCAGCTGGAGCACACCCGTGCCCTGCTTCTCGACGCATCCGGTGCCGCCCGCGTCGAGGTTGCCCCCCGCGCCGACCGTCATCGTGCCGTCGACCGTGAGGCGGAGGAAGGTGGCCGGGTCGGAGTACACCGCGGAGGGCAGGTCCAGGGTCGAGCCGGACTCCACGAACCAGGCCTGCGATCCGCTCGAGGCGAGCTGCGGCTCGATGCGCGCCGTCGACCCGCCCGTCACCTCGATCCCGCCCGTCAGGGTGATGGCGCCGCCGCCGTTCGCGATCTCGTGCGTGGTGGGGAACATGAGCCACCCGAGGCCGAGGTTCCCGAGGTCGTAGGTGGAGCGCGGGCCGCCGCTGAAGGTGACGTCGTCGCCCGCGACCGGCACGCCGCCCGTCCAGGTGGCGGTCGACCAGTTGGAGTCACCGACCTGGGTCCAAGTGCGGGTCGCCGCGAAGGCGGGCTGCGCCACGACGAGCGTGAGGGCGGCGGCACCGGCGACGGTGAGCATGACGGAGGAACGACGACGCATCGCGGGATCCGATCGGGAGTCGATGTCGCGCAGGCGCGCGAGAACACGGGTTGTGCGCCCGAGTGTACGGCGAGGGATCCCCGCCCCGGAATGGGGGATTCGGACTACCGGCCCCGACCGCCTACGCGGTCACGGGGTCGGCGTCGTCCGCGTCGACGGAGGCGGATCCCGCGCCCACCGCGGCCGGCAGCTCACGGCCCGGCTGACGGCCGGTCGTGAACACGAACTCGCCGTCCACGAGGTCGACGTGCACGTGGTCGCCCGCGTCGAGGCGGCCGTGCAGGATCTCCTCCGACAGCTTGTCCTCGATCTCGTGCTGCACCGCGCGCCGGAGCGGACGGGCGCCGAGGGTCGGCTCCCAGCCGAGCTCGATCAGGCGCGCCTTGGCGGCATCCGTGATCTCGATCGTCATGTCGCGGTCGAGCAGCCGCTCGCTCAGGCGCTTGATGAACAGCTCGACGATCTGGCCGAGCTCCTCCTGCGAGAGCTGCGGGAACACGATCGTCTCGTCGACGCGGTTCAGGAACTCCGGCTTGAAGTGCTTCTTGAGCTCCTCCACCACCTTCGCCCGCATCGCACGGTAGGAGTTCTCGGTGTTGCCCTCGAGCGTGAAGCCGACCGGGCCGCCCGTGATGTCCTTCGTGCCGAGGTTGGTCGTCATGATGATGACGGTGTTCTTGAAGTCGACGACGCGACCCTGACCGTCGGTGAGACGCCCCTCCTCGAGGATCTGCAGCAGCGAGTTGAAGATGTCGGGGTGCGCCTTCTCGATCTCGTCGAAGAGCACGACGCTGAACGGCTTACGGCGCACCTTCTCGGTGAGCTGTCCGCCCTCCTCGAAGCCGACGAAGCCGGGAGGGGCTCCGAACAGCCGCGAGACGGTGTGCTTCTCGCCGTACTCGGACATGTCGAGCGAGATCAGCGCGTCCTCGTCGTCGAACAGGAACTCGGCGAGCGCCTTCGCGAGCTCGGTCTTCCCGACGCCGGTGGGGCCGGCGAAGATGAACGATCCGGAGGGGCGCTTCGGGTCCTTGAGGCCGGCGCGCGTGCGGCGGATGGTCTTGGCGAGCACCGAGATGGCCTCCTCCTGACCGATGACCCGCTGGTGCAGCGCCTGCTCCATGAAGATGAGCCGCGCCGACTCCTCCTCGGTGAGCTTGAACACCGGGATGCCGGTCGCGTTCGCGAGCACCTCGGCGATGACGCCCTCGTCGACGGTGCCGGATGCGGCCACGTCGCCCGAGCGCCACTGCTTCTCGAGGCGCAGGCGCTCGCCGAGCAGCTTCTTCTCCTCGTCGCGCTTGGTTGCGGCGAGCTCGAAGTCCTGGTTCTCGATCGCGGACTCCTTCTCGGCGCGCACCGCCGCGATCCGCTCGTCGAACTCGCGGAGCTCGGGCGGGGCGGAGAGGATCGACAGGCGCAGGCGGGCGCCGGCCTCGTCGATCAGGTCGATCGCCTTGTCGGGCAGGAAGCGGTCCTGCACGTAGCGGTCGGCGAGGTTCGCGGCGGCGACGATCGCGCCGTCCGTGATCGACACCTTGTGGAAGGCCTCGTACTTGTCGCGCAGACCCTTGAGGATGTTGATCGTCATGGGGAGGCTGGGCTCGGCCACCTGAACCGGCTGGAAGCGGCGCTCGAGGGCGGCGTCCTTCTCGAAGTGCTTGCGGTACTCGTCGAGCGTCGTGGCGCCGATCGTCTGCAGCTCGCCGCGGGCGAGCAGCGGCTTCAGGATGTTGGCCGCGTCGATCGCGCCCTCGGCGGCACCCGCGCCGACGAGCGTGTGGATCTCGTCGATGAAGGTGATGATGTCGCCGCGCGTGCGGATCTCCTTGGTGACCTTCTTGAGGCGCTCCTCGAAGTCTCCGCGGTAGCGGGACCCGGCGATGAGGCTGCCGAGGTCGAGCGTGTAGAGCTGCTTGTCGCGGAGGGTCTCGGGCACGTCGCCGCGCACGATCGCCTGGGCGAGGCCCTCGACGACGGCGGTCTTGCCGACGCCGGGCTCGCCGATCAGCACGGGGTTGTTCTTGGAGCGGCGGGAGAGGATCTGCATGACCCGCTCCATCTCCTTCTCGCGCCCGATCACCGGGTCGAGCTTTCCCTCGCGGGCGGCCTGCGTGAGGTTGCGGCCGAACTGGTCGAGGATCTGGCTGCCCTTGTCGTTGGCGGCCTGCTCGTTGCCGCCGACGGCGACCTGCTCCTTGCCCTGGTATCCGCTGAGCAGCTGGATGACCTGCTGACGCACGCGGTTGAGGTCGGCGCCGAGCTTGACGAGCACCTGGGCGGCGACGCCCTCGCCCTCGCGGATGAGGCCGAGCAGGATGTGCTCCGTGCCGATGTAGCTGTGGCCGAGCTGCAGCGCCTCGCGCAGGGAGAGCTCGAGCACCTTCTTGGCGCGGGGGGTGAAGGGGATGTGGCCGGTCGGCTGCTGCTGACCCTGGCCGATGATGTCCTGCACCTGCTCGCGCACGGCGTCGAGCGAGATGCCGAGGCTCTCGAGCGCCTTCGCCGCGACGCCCTCGCCCTCGTGGATGAGGCCGAGCAGGATGTGCTCCGTGCCGATGTAGTTGTGGTTGAGCATCTTCGCCTCTTCCTGGGCGAGGACGACCACCCGGCGGGCCCGGTCGGTAAAGCGCTCGAACATTCTCAACTCCTCACGCGGCGGCTCGGTCGCCTCCGCGATACATCGAGGGTAACGAGGGGCCGCCGTGCCGCATGCCCCTGTTCGCCGTGGGCGCATCCGCTCGCCCCACCCCGAGGCGTCACTTCGTGTCGCTTCAGAGGGCGCGCATCCGACACGAATCGACGCCTCGAATCGAGGACTTGTGCGGGTTATCGATAGTCGTTATGTTAACGACATTCGATAAGAAGGGAGGCGCGCATGACCGCCACCACCGTTGCGCCGAGCCTGGGGCTCGGAGACCGGATCGCCTTCGGCGTCATCGCGGGGATGGCCGCGTTGCTCGGGCTGCTGGCCGTCGCCGACGGGATCTGGCGCACCATCGCGCTCGCCGCCGGCAACGGCCCCGTCGGCCTCATCGCCTTCGCGCCGCTGCCCGGGAACGTGGGCAACATCACGGGCGCCACCGTGACCTCCGACGCGCTCGGGGAGGGCAGTCGCGCGCTCCTCGTCGTGGCGTCCGCCATCTCGCTGCTCGTCGTGGCCGCGATCAGCGGCGCTGTCGTCGTTTTCCTCACGATGACCGCTCGCGGCACACCCTTCCATCGCATCCTCTACCCGGTGGTGCTCACGGCCGGGCTCCTCATGTCACTCGGTGGGATCCTCGCTTCCGGGCTCGACGGACTCGGCCGGATGATGGCCGGGGGCGACCTGGGTGAGCCGTATCAGATGGCCTTCGAGCTGCAGCTCGGCCCCTGGGCGTTCGGCTTCGTCGTGCTCGTCGCCGCCTACGTCATCCGCGCGGGCGAACGCCTGCAGCGCGACGCGGAGGGACTCGTCTGATGGTGACCGCCACCGCGGCCCGGGCCATCGGCACGAGCACCTTCCTGCCCGACCCCGCCCTGCTCGGCCTCGCGGTGGTGCTCGGCGTGCTGGCGTACATCATCCGGGCAGGCGAACGCCTGCAGCGCGACGCCGAGGGACTCGTCTGATGGCGCCGGCCGAACCCGACGACGAGGGCCGCATCCACTGCCGGCTCGACGAGTTGCTCGAGGAACGCGATATGACGTTGACGCGGCTCTCCGAGCTCGTCGGAGTCAGTCTCGTCAACCTCTCGGTGCTCAAGAACGACCGGGCCCGCGCCATCCGCTTCTCGACCCTCACCGCGATCTGCGACGCCCTCGACTGCCAGCCGGGCGAGCTGCTCATGCTCCGCTGAGCGCCCGAACCCCCGCGAGTGGTCGTATTTCAGGCTCCCACAGGGCGCTTGGGCGCGAAAATACGACCGGTCGCCGTCAGCTGAGGGTGAAGCCGAGCGAGACGGGGTCGATGCCGGATGCGGTCAGCGCCTCGCGCAGCTCGACGAGCGACGGACGCTCGGGGTCGATGTTGGAGGCTCCCCAGTCGACGCAGTCGGTCACGAAAGACGGCCAGTTGCCCTGGACCCCCGGCCAGGAGTAGGTGATCTGCAACGGCACGCAGACGCCCGCGCCGTTGAGCTCGGGAACCGGCGAGGCCAGAAGCGACACGAGCTCGTCCCAAGCGGCTCCGCTCCCGGGGCCGGAGTCGCCGATCAACTCGACGCCGAGCATGGCGTCGCCGGGGGCGCCGCTGATCGTTACCGACACCCACGCGGTCGGATACGACGCATCCGCGTCCGAGAAGTCGGGCCGAGGCAGGTCGACGGCGAGAACCCCCCGCGCCCAGGCGGCGGCATCCGCGGAGAGCGCCCCCGAGAGCGAGAGGCCCGGAACTCCCAGGTTCAGGTAGACCTCGTTCGGATCGAGGCCGTCGAGGAAGCCGCGGAGCTCGGAGTCCGACCGCATCCGGTCGAGCAGCTCCTCCGCCGGGGCCGAGAGGCCGACCGAGACGAACGCCGACGACCCCGAGATCCCCGAGAGGTCGATCCTCGCGTCGGGGAAGAATTCGAGGACGCGTCGGGCGGTGGACAGCGGCTCGTCTCCCAGCCAGCCGACCCCGTACTGCGTGTCGAAGGAGCTCGTGACCGCGCCCGAGGTGAGGCGTGCGCCGATCGGATAGCCGTCGAGCGCGTCCTCCGCGCCGGCCTGTTCGATCAGCTCGGCGACCTCGAGCCAGTCGCCGCCGTCGAGCGTCGTGAGCTCGACCTCGACCCCGGGCCTCGTGGTCACGTCGATCGCGTCGAAGTGGTAGCTCGCCGTCTCGACCTGCTCGAGCGCGTTGAGCTCGTCGACCAGCACCCGCAGCGCATCGGCGACGCCGAGGCGCTCGTTCGTGATCCGCTGCCCCTCGGCGACGTCGCCGATGAACGAGCACCCCGTGAGCCCCGCCGCGAGCGCGACGACGAGCGCGGCGCACGCGACTCGGGTCCTCGACATGCCCACCACCCTAGGAACCCCCATCCCGCCCGACGACCCCCACAACTGGGCCATCCCTCGCCACCCACCCCGTCGAGTGGTCGTATTTTGGGCCCAAGACCGCCCGCTTGGGCCCGAAATACGACCACTCGCGGAGGGAGCGTAGGGTCGCGGCATGAGCAACCTCGAGAAGGATCCCCAGGAGCTCGTGTGCGTCGCGGAGCCGGATGCGGCGGGGGTCGAGGTGCTCGAGCCACGCGAGGTGCCGCTCGGCGGTCCGCGGGCGATCATGGTGCGCCGCACCCTCCCCCAGCGCAGGCGGTCGCTCATCGGCGCCTGGTGCTTCGTCGACTCCTACGGGCCCACCCCGGCGCCGCGCGCGGGCGTCATGGACACGCCGCCGCATCCGCACACCGGGCTGCAGACCGTCAGCTGGCTCTACGAGGGCCAGATCGAGCACCGCGACTCGACGGGCGCCCACCAGCTCGTCGACCCCGGCCAGGTGAACCTCATGACGGCGGGGCGGGGCATCCAGCACTCGGAGGTGTCGACGACCGCCGCACGCACCCTCCACGGGGTGCAGCTGTGGACCGCGCTCCCGGACTCCGCGCGCGGCGTCGCGCCGTTCTTCGAGCACCACGTCGCGGAGGCGGCGACCGTGGGCGACGCCACCCTGCGCGTCTTCGTGGGCTCGTGGCTCGGCGTCACCTCCCCCGTCACGGCCTACACCCCCCTCGTCGCGGCCGAGCTAGCCCTGCCGGCCGGCGCATCCGTCGAGCTGCCCGCCGACCCCGGCTTCGAGTACGGTCTCGTCGTCGACGGGGAGCCCGCGCGCCTGCAGGGCGTCGAGGTTCCTCCCCACCACCTCGGCGTCGTCGGGACGGGCGCGGATGCGCTGCGCATCGACGCGACGGACGGCCCGCTGCGCGTGCTTCTCATCGGCGGTACCCCACTCGAGGAGCCGATCGTGATGTGGTGGAACTTCGTGGGCCGCAGCCACGACGAGATCGTCGCCCTCCGCAGCGAGTGGCAGCACGAGGTGGTCGCGGATGCCGACCGCGCCGGCCGCTTCGGGCACGTCGAGGGCTACGACGGCGGGCCGCTGCCGGCGCCCGAGCTGCCCAACGTACGGCTGCGGCCGCGCGAGCACCGCTGACCGCATCCCGGATGAGGGAGTTCGCGTGACGGATGCGGCCGCTGAGCCGCAGGAGTCACATCCGCAACACGGAGTCCTTCATTCGGGACTCCGAGTCCTTCACTCGGGATCGCGGGCGGCGGCGCGGCGGGCGCGCTCCTCCGCCTCCATGCGGGCGTACTCGGCGCGCTCGATGCGGTCGCCGCGGATGATCGTGCGCATGATGAACCAGAACACGAGCCCCAGGGCGATCGTGGGAACGAGCGAGAAGATCGCGTTTCCCCAGAAGTCGGTGGGCATGCGGCCAGCCTACGGGCTCCGGCTCAGCGCGGACTGAGCACGACGACGACCACGACGATCGCGACGATGAGCGCGAGCCCGCCGTACATGACGAGCCGCGAGGTGCGCCGATCCATCAGCCGCCCTTGGCGATGATGCCCGCGATGCCGGTGCCGATCAGCCACAGCCCCACGCCCGCCACCACGATCCAGAGGATGATCCGGTTCGTCGAGATCTTCGGGGGCTCTTCGCCGGGCAGACGGTCGGGCATGCAGCGAGACTACCTTGCCTCGCCGGACGCGCTCCCGGTCGCCGAGAACCCGCGGTCGGGGCGCCCCGTCAGCGACCCCGCACCACGAGGAAGCGGATGAACGCCCCCGCTCCGGCGAGCACCACGAGCGCCCCGAGAGCGGCGAAGATCCAGCCGAACGGGAAGCCGCCATCACCGGAGCCGTCACCGCTCTCAGCGGATGCGGTGCCGGAGTCGTCGGAATCGTCGGAGCCGCCGACCGGTGCGCCGGAGCCCGCGGACTCGTCGTCCGCCGGAGACTCGGCCGTCTCGGCGTCGGTCCCGTCGGGCGCAGCCGAGGTGTCGCTCGTCACGACGGTGGTGCCGCGCGAGGGGTGCGAGTGCGAACCGCTCGTGCCGCCATCCCCGCCGCCACCCGGGCCGGTCGGCGCGGGGGCCTCGCCCACGATGAAGTGACCGACGGACGACCACCCGCCGGAGCGCTCGAAGCCGCCCATGAGGTCGTCGATGCCGAACCCGCGCACCTGCCAGTAGTAGTCGCCGTCGGCCAGCGTCTCGGGGATCGTGAACGAGCCGTCGGCGCACATGAACGGCAACGGCCCACCGCCTGCGAAGTCCTCGAGGGCGGTGCAGTCGAGCACGGCGTCGACCTCGTCGAGGTCGACGCCCGGCGGGATGTGCCCCGAGCTTCCGCCGACGACGAGGAGCAGCACCATGGGGTCGAGGAGCGGAGCGGATGCATCGGTGTCGAGGCCGCCGTCGTCGCCGAGCGCCGACGTGGGGGCGATGCGCAGCTCCCACGCGAACGTCGCCGAGTCGTCGGACCAGACGAGATGCACCCCGTCGCCCTCGACGTAGGACCCCTCGGCCGGGCTGAGGAGGGTCGGCGTCGCGGGGGATGCGATGTGCAGGAGGCGCACCCGCTCGCTCCAGGGGCCGAGGCGCGTGCCCTCGACCTTGTGGTCGAGCTCGGCGCGCACCCGCACCACGATGGTTCCCGAGGGCAGGTTCGCGGGCAGGGTGAGCGTCGTGTTCGTCGCGTCACCCAGCAGGTAGCGCTCCACGATGTTGTCGCTCGGGTCGCCGGGCACCCCGCGCCAGGTCACCGACACGCGGTAGCCGACTGCACCGGGAACCTCGCTCCACGAGAGGTCGAGCGTGGAGCCGACGATGCCGCACAGCAGCGAGCAACCGCCGTCGATCGTGGGCGCACCGAGCACCGTGACGGCCTGGGGCGTGGTCCATGCGCCCTCGTTGCCGAACTCGTCGACGCCCTGCACCTGCCAGAACCACGTCTCGGGCAGCCCGGCGCCTACGGCGGCGGAGGTGGCCGTGGTGGAGAGGACGGTCGCGCCGTCGAGGTCGGCCTGGGTCGACGCGACGCGGTAGTTGTAGCTCACGGCATCCGCCACGGCACCCCACGAGATCGCGGTGGGGGCGACCCAGAGCTCGCCGACCGGGGCGAGGCCGACCGGGGCGACGGGACCGGTGATGTCGACGACGGCGTGCGGCTGGTCGGCCGCGACCCGCGTGTGTCCGACGGCGTCGGTCGCGGTGGCCCGGAGACAGTACGCGCCCGACACGGCCGCGCCCGGAAGGGCGAGCGACCAGCTGCCGCCCGCGAGGGTCGCGGTGCCGGAGAACTGCACCGCGCCGCAGCTGTCGTCGGGGCGCAGCCTGCGGAAGTCGACGACGACCTGGCTGACGCCCGACCCCGCGTCGGATGCGGTGCCCGTGACGACGCCCGAGCGGGAGAGGGTGCCGCCCGGCGCCGCGATCGTCACGTCGGGCTTCCTCGTGTCGGCCCGCACCGTGACCGTCGCGAGGCCGCCCACGTTGCCCACGGCATCCGTCGACTGCGCCGTGATCGTGTGGGAGGAGTTGTTGGTCCAGGAGGTCGGAGCCGGCATGCCGTAGGCGAACAAGGTGGAGCCGATGCCGCCGACGATCATGGACCCGTCGACACGGATGTCCCAGCTCTGCGTGCCGGGGTCGTCGGAGGTGGCCTCGATGTCGAGCGGCTGCGCGGGGTCGACCCAGGATCCGGCGGCCGGCCTCGTGATCGCGACGGTCGGCCCCGTGTGGTCGACCGTGAAGGTGCGGGTGGCGGTCGTGGAGTTGCCGTACTGGTCGACGGATCGGATGCTGACGCTGTGGGCGCCCTCCGTGAACCCCGCCACGTTGAACGAGAACGGGGGTGCACCGACGATCGGCGACTCCGCGGCGCCGTCCCACGCGATCCAGCTCGAGACGCCGTCGCCGATCGTGTAGTCGACCCACAGGGTGTCGCCCACGACCGCACCGGCCGCGGGTGAGGTGATCACGACGTCCGGGCCGACGTTGTCGAGGAGATAGCTGACGGACGCGCTGCTGCCGCCGCCCGCGATGGTCAGGACGTGCGGACCGTTCGAACCGATCAGCCAGAATATGAAGGCGCCGGAGGTGTCTACGGAGACGGGCCCCGTGCCGCCGCCGTCGACCTGCCACGTGTAGCTCTCTGCGGGATTGCTCACGTGCCCCTCGACCTCGACCCACGCGTTCGGCGGCAGTACCGCGCCGTTCGTGGGCGAGGTGATGACGATGTCGGGCCCGGGCGCGGCCGTGGCGGGCGCTGCGACGAGCACGGAGGCCGCCGCGACGGCGAGCACCCCCAGAGCGGAGACGGTACGGCGGAGCAGGGCGGCGGTGCGCATGGGGCCTCTTCGGGTGAGGTGGCGGCCGTGGGTGCGGCCTTCGGGTGGGGCGCCGGGCAGGCTGAGCGCTCCGTCTCACACGCTAACGACCGCGACGCCCCCACGGCGTCCCCCCAACAGGGTGCCGCCGGCCTACTTGACGAGCGGGAACAGGATCGTCTCGCGGATGCCGAGGCCGGTGATCGCCATGAGCAGCCGGTCGATGCCCATGCCCATGCCGCCCATGGGGGGCATCCCGTGCTCCATCGCACGCAGGAACTCCTCGTCGAGGCGCATCGCCTCGTCGTCGCCGCGGTCGGCGAGCTTCGCCTGCTCGATGAAGCGCTCGCGCTGGATGACGGGGTCGACGAGCTCCGAGTAGCCGGTCGCGAGCTCGAAGCCGCGCACGTAGAGGTCCCACTTCTCGACGACGCCGGGCACACCGGGCTTGTCGCGCACGAGGGGCGAGGTGTCGACGGGGAAGTCCATCACGAAAGTGGGCCGCTCGAGGCCGCCCTTCACGAAGTGCTCCCACAGCTCCTCGACGTACTTGCCGTGGGTGGGCAGCTTCACCTCGACGCCCTCGCGCTCCGCGAGCGCGGCGAGCTCCGCGAGCGGCGTCTCGGGCGTGATCGGGGTGCCCGCGGCATCCGACAGCGAGCCGTACATCGAGATGCGCGCCCACTCGCCGCCGAGGTCGAACTCCGTGCCGTCGGCCCACGTGACGACGTGCGACCCGGACACGGCGACGGCCGCGTTCTGGATGAGCTCCTGCGTGAGGTCGGCGATCGTCGTGTAGTCGCCGTAGGCCTGGTACGCCTCGAGCATCGCGAACTCGGGGCTGTGGGTCGAGTCGGCGCCCTCGTTGCGGAAGTTGCGGTTGATCTCGAAGACGTGGTCGATGCCGCCGACCGCGGCGCGCTTGAGGAACAGCTCCGGCGCGATCCGCAGGAACAGCTCGGTGTCGAAGGCGTTCGAGTGCGTCGCGAAGGGGCGGGCCGCCGCTCCCCCGTGCATCGTCTGCAGCATCGGGGTCTCGACCTCGAGGAAGCCGTGGGATGCGAAGGTCGCCCGCAGGGATGCGACCGCCTGGGCGCGCGCGACGACGGTGGCCCGCGCCTGCTCGCGCACGATGAGGTCGAGGTAGCGCTGGCGCACCCGGGTCTCCTCGGAGAGCTCGGAGTGCAGGTTCGGCAGCGGCAGGATCGCCTTCGCCGCGATGCGCCACTCTGCCGCGAGGATCGAGAGCTCCCCGCGGCGGGACGAGATGACCTCGCCGCGCACGAAGACGTGGTCGCCCAGGTCGACGAGCTCCTTCCAGCGCTGCAGCGACTCCTCGCCCACCTCGGCGAGCGACACCATCGCCTGGATGCGCGAGCCGTCGCCCGACTGCAGCGCCGCGAAGCACAGCTTGCCGGTGTTGCGCAGGTGCACGACGCGGCCGGCGACGCCCACCTCGACACCGGTGGCGGCATCCGCCTCCAGCTCGCCGAAGCGCGCACGCACCTCGGGGATGGTCGCCGTGATGGGCAGCCGCACCGGGTAGGCCTCGCCGCCCTCGGCGATGAGGCGCTCGCGCTTCGCGAGCCGCACGGCCTTCTGCTCGGCGATCTCCTCGATCGTCGGCTCGGCGGGGGTCTCGTTCTGCTCGGTCACGCGGTGCTCAGTTCAGGTAGATGGCGTCGTTGTCGATGAGTCGCGCGGGCCCCACCTGCGCGGCGATGAGCACGCGCGCGGGCCCGCGGTAGTCGTCCGGCACCGGCTGGAAGGTGCGCGGGTCGACCACCTTAAGGTAGTCGACGCCCACGAGCTCCTCCCCCATGAGCACCGACTGGGCGGCGGCGATGACGGCGTCGATGCCCCGGTCGCCCGCGGATGCCGCCGCCTCGAGAGCGCGATGCAGGGCGGGCGCGGCCGCGCGCTCCGCGGGCGAGAGGTAGCGGTTGCGGCTCGAGAGGGCGAGGCCGTCGGGCTCGCGCACGGTCTCGACAGGCTCGATGCGGGTGGCGATGTCGAGGTCGCGCACCATCCGCTGAACGAGGAACAGCTGCTGGGCGTCCTTCTGCCCGAACAGGGCGAACTCGGGGCGCACGATGCCGAGCAGCTTCGCGACGACGGTCAGCATCCCGTCGAAGTGGCCGGGGCGGCTGCGGCCCTCGAACAGCTCGGCGACGGCGCCGCCGCGCACCGTGATCTGGGGCCTGCCGTCCGGGTACATCTCGGATGCGTCGGGCGCGAACACGTAGGCGACCCCGCGGCCGTCGAGCGCGGCGAGGTCGCCGGCGAGGTCGCGCGGATAGCGCTCGAGGTCCTCGGCCGGCCCGAACTGCAGGGGGTTCACGAAGATCGACACGACGACCGTGTCGGCGAGCTCGGATGCCCGGTCGACGAGCGAGAGGTGGCCCGCGTGGAGGGCGCCCATCGTGGGCACGAGCGCGACCCGGCGGCCCTCGAGGCGAGCACGGAGCTCGCCGATTCCGGTCACGACCTCGGGCTGGCTCACGGTTCACAAGGGTATCGGGTGAGCCGTGGGCCGATCTCGACATGCGGCCCCGCCACTCGATCAGCGGGAGCCCGCGCGGCGAGCGCGGCGAGCGGGTCGAAACCGCGTCACCCGGGGTCGGCGGCGAGCGCGTTCTCCACGGCGGAGCGGATGAGGGGGCCGAGCAGGCGGGTCGGCTGCTCGACGCCCGCCTCCCGCAGCGCGCCCACGAAGCCGGCCACGGCATCCGTCGCGAAGCTGCGCGCGGCGGCCACGACCTCCCCGTAGCGGGCACGGTCGGCCTCCGCGACGACCACCGGCTCGGCGCCGAGCTCCACCACGAGCGCCTGCGCGATCGGCAGCACGGGGGCGGGCGCGGTCACCGCGCACCAGGTCTCGTGCAGGCGCGCGAGGTCGATGCTCGTGCCCGTGAACGCCATCGCGGGGTGGATCGCGAGCGGGATCGCCCCCGCCGCGAGCGCCGGCTGCAGCACCCCCGTGCCGTAGCCGGGCGCCGTGTGCGCGACGAGCTGCCCCGGCTGCCAGGCGCCGACCGCCGCGAGCCCCGCGATGAGCTCGGGCAGCTCGGCGTCCGGCACCGCGACGAGCACGAGCTCGCTGCGTTCGACCAGCTGCGGCACCTCGAGCACGGGCACGCCGGGCAGCAGCGCGTCGACGCGCTCGCGTCCGGCATCCGACACCGTGGCGACGCCGACGATCGCGTGCCCGGCCCCGCCGAGCGCGGCCGCGAGCACCGGGCCGACGTGACCACCGCCGATCACCCCGATGCCGAGACGTCCGTCGCGGCGGCTCACGCGGAGCCCCAGCGATGCGTACGATCGGCGCGGATGGCAGCCACCCCCGCCGCGGCCGCGTCGCGGAACAGCGCGGACGCGTCGGCGACGTCGAGAGCGCCGATGGACGCCGTGACGGGTCCCTGCACGGTGTGCAGCCGCACCTTGGCGAGCCGCAGCATCCGCTCAAGGGGGCCCTGGTGCGCCGCGACGCTCTGCGTGCGCGCCGTCGGCACGACCGTGAGCGAGCGCCACACCGCCCCGCGCCGCAGCACCACCGCATCCGGGTGCAGCAGGAACCCGTTGCGCCGCCACGAGAACCAGCGCAGCAGCGCGCCGCGGCGAGGCGACGTCGTGAAGCCGTCCTCGGGCCGTGCCGGCGCGAGGCCCCCCTCGATGAGCTCGCGCGTCTCGTCGGTGACGAGCCCCGGCAGCACGAGCTCGAGCACCTTGAGCACCTCGGCGCGCGAGCCGACCGGCAGGATCGTCGTCGACTGCTGCCCCGCGGCACCCTTCGCGGTCGACCGGGACGCGAGGTTCACGCGCACCGTCCACCAGTCGAAGGGACGCCAGAGCAGCTCCTGGCTGATCTCGACCGCATGGATGCGGCCGGGCGGGATCGTCTCGTTGCTCGTCGAGAGCAGCCCGAAGCCGACCCGCACGCCGTCGGGCGTCGACGCGATCGAGTAGCGCAGCGACTTGACGATCCGGTTCGCGAGGAACGAGCCGAGACCGAACACCATCGGGATGAGCCCGAAGAAGACGAAACCCCCCGCGCCCGTGAGGGTGAGGGCGACGACGACCCCCGCGATCGCCACCACGAACCACAGCATCCCGACGCTCAGCAGGGTCGAGCCGACGAGGCGGCCGACGTGCATCTGCACGACCGACTGCGGCGGCGCGAGGCTCGGGTCGAGCTCGGGGGCCGAGAACTCCGCGAGCCGCTGCCGCGCCACCTCGGCCAGGTTCGCTCGCGCCGGGTCGCCCGGCGCCGCACCCGCCGCCGCATCCGCCTTCTCGACGGCCTCGCGGGCGCGGATGCCGGACGCGCGCCGCAGCAGCTCGGCGCGCAGCCCGTCGGCGTTCGCGTTCGAGAGGTACGCGAGCTGCATGTTGGCGTCCGACCCGGCCGCGCTGATCTCGAGCTTCGCGGCGCCGAAGATGCGCGCGAACAGCGAACGCGAGATGTTGATGCCCTGGATGCGGTCGAGCCGCGCCTTGCGGTGCGAGCGGAACAGCACCCCCTGGCGCACCTCCACCACCTCGTCCGTGACCCGGAAGGTGTTCATGCGCCAGGAGAGCCAGAACAGCGCGATGATCACGAGCAGCACGACCGCGATGCCCAACAGCACGAGCAGGAGGTAGTCGTTGAGCGCGACCGTGACGGGGTCCTCCTCGCACACCCCCGGCGGGCAGTCGATGCCCGGGATGAGCCACTCGACGAGACGCTCGCGCAGGTTCGCGATGATGATGCCGAGGATCGCGATGAACGCGATGCCGCCCTTCAGCAGCGGCGTCGCCGGATGCAGGCGGTGCCACTCGCCGTCGGCGAGCTCGGTCACAGCCCCGCCCGGCGGGTCTCGGCGAGCGCCACGAGCCGGTCGCGCAGCTCCTCCGCGTCCGCGAGCGGCAGCCCCGGGATGACGACCCCGGTCGCCGCGGCGGCCGTCACGAGCTTCAGCTCGGCGAGGCCGAGGGAGCGGGCCAGCGGACCGCGCGTGATGTCGACGAGCTGCATCCGCCCGAACGGCACCGCGACGAAGCGCTGGAACATGATCCCGCGGCGGAACAGCAGGTCGTCCTCCCGCAGCAGGTAGCCGATCGACCGCACGCGGCGCGGCGTGAGCGCGATGAGCACGAGCGACACGATGCCGACCACGGCGGGCAGCAGCCACCACCAGTCGCCCCAGTGGAACAGCCAGGCCGGGAGGGATGCGGCGGCCGTCACGATCACGCCCGTCACGAGGTTGCCGACGAGGTCGACCACGATGTACTTGGGCGAGACGCGCCGCCACTCGCCCGCCACGGGATCGAGTCGAGCGGATGCGGTGGGGGCGTCGTCGGTCACGTGTTCACGCTACCGGGTGGGGGTCGGGCGACGGTGGACTCCTGCGAGCCGTTCGAACGTCACCCTCTCTGCGGGCGAAGAGCCCGGCATCGATTCGGTCGCCTGACTAACGGTTCTGCATGACGCCGATAGCGCGCGACCACTCACCCAAGGTCTCGACGGGAGCCTCGATCTCCTTGAGCCTCTCGAGCATCCTCTGTGCGAGAACGAGCGGAGCGTCCTCAAACGGCAAACTCGACCACTCGAGAGCCGAGCGGGCCAACCCGACTGAGGACTCGAACACGTTGATCTGCATGTTCGCCGACTCCGCGTCCTGAAGTCCGAGCATGAACTCCACGAGGCTCACATGTGAGGGGTGGTCCACGAGTAGTATCACCCGCCCGATGCCAGACTCGATACAGCGGTCGATGAAAGCTCTGAACTCGGTCGACGGGATAGAGCGTCCCTTGACCTCCATCGAGAGAATCAACTGCTTGTCGGCATAGACCTGCACGTCGCCTGGAACATCGCGAGAGGGGTCGTTCAGTCGACGTGAACGCACATCGCGATAGAGCAGATCAAGACATGCGGCGGCGAACGCCTGGAGCCGCTTCGGTCGCTCGGGGGCATCGAGCCGCATGAAATCAGTAACAGCTGCGTAGAGGTCGGTCGCGGTGATCTTGGACGCGCGGATCGCGATGGATCGAATCTTCAGTGCTTCGTCCGATGCCACCTTGAGGAACGCGGATAGAGCACGGGATGCCTCGGCTTCATCGAGCGTGTTCGCCCTCTCTACGATCGCGAGGAATTCGGCATGCTGTGTCGGGTTGCGGACACGCTCCATCTGATCGAGGCGGTCGTGCTTGTGGAACTCGCCGTTGTTGAAAGGGTTAGGCCCTGTGGTCTTGAGAGAGAAGCCGAGCCGGCCCGACGCGGGAACGATCACTCGCTCTCCAAGAGTACGAAGGCTGTAGGAATGATCGCCCGCCTCCTTGATCGACATCACATCGACCCGGCGATCCGTGGCCTTTGCCAAGAGGAGCGTCGCGAACACGGGCACGTAAGTTTTCGCCGTCAACCCGAACACCGACCGCGAGAAGCTCACCCACTCAATCGGCAGGACGGCCTCGAGTCGAGCATCGAACGCGGCGACAAGTACGCGCGAAGCCTTCGTGAAGTCGAGCTTGATCGGCACTCAGGCAGACCTTCCTCATCGTCCCGAGCACTCGGGTCAAGCGACCAAAACTCGCTGACGAGCCTCGTGCGTGAGCACTTCCTCGGCATCGGTCTGAGGTTCAAGGTAGCCGAGCTGCAGTGAGAGCGCCCGCACAACCGCCTTGCCGAGTTCCATCGGGACCGCGTTGCCGAGCTGTCTCTGCACGTCGGCTCGCCCACCAAAGAGGTGGAAGTCATCGGGGAACGTCATCAAGCGGAGCAGCTCCGGAATGCGAAGCCGACGCGCGCGGAGTGCGCCCTGTTCGTTCGGCAAGTTCTCCCAATGGAACGGTCCCACGTAGGGGCCCGGCTGCGCCTGCAGGGTCGAACTCGGTTTGTCGGGCGACAGCCGAAGCAGGAACGTCCAATACCGCGTGCGCCACTCGAACTCGTTGCGCCCGCCGTAGCGAGGCGTGTGCCACAGGTAGTTATAGCCCGCTGGGATCTCCGCAGCGAGTTCTCCGAACTTGCCCTCGACGAGTTCGCCGTCTTCAGAAGACGCATTGAGGCCCTTGAACGCCTCAGCAGCGGTCACATGGGGGAGCTTCGTCCGATCCCATTTCGTCGTCGTCTCGCTCGGACCCGAGTGCGTCGGCTCCGGGAACTTGAACGCCTTTCCGTCACGTCGCCCAACGATGAAGACGCGGCGGCGAAGTTGCGGAACTCCGTAATCGGCGGCGAGCAGAACCTTCCATCGCGGGTTATAGCCAAGCTCGGTAAGGGCCGCGAGCAGACGATCGAGGTGGGCACGGTGTGTCTTGTAGGTGAGCGCCTGGACGTTCTCAAGGACGAATGCCTCAGGGCGGGCCTGGGCGACCACGCGCACATATTCCTCTAGAAGCGACGCGTTCGGGTCACGGGACTCCCGCTTCTCCGCGAGCCAAAAGCCCGACTTCGAGAACGGCGTGCAAGGCGGGCCACCAATCACGAGAGCGGCATCACCCTCCGAGAGCGACCCCACTGAGAGCAGCTCGGCGGTCGGCGTTGAGCGGATATCGCCTGTCAGCGTCTTCGTGCCATGCAGGTTCAGGGCGAGCGTGTCGAGAGCCTGCTGCGCATAGTCGGTCGCGACCGCGACACGAAGCGGGCTCGCATTCGGAGTCTTCGGGGCCGTAAGGGGAGCATCAGCCACCCGCTCCACCGCCATATCAAGACCACCCGCACCCGAGAACAGACTGATGACGGGGAGACGGCTATCGGCAGTCACGGGGCGCCTTTCGACTGGGATGGATGTCGAAAGCATAAGCGTGGCCTCCGACAACAGAGAGCTGCCCCTCCGCTCCCCGCGGTTTCGACCGATACGCGAATGCGCAGGCTACTCGACCAGCGGGGCCACCGACGGTTGAACAGTCCCCAATACGGAGTGTCGAAACCGGCACCCGCATCAACGGCGCGGCGGCGCCACCGACTCCCGCACCACGAGCCGCGTCGGCAGCAGCACCGACTGCGGGGGCGCGCCCGCGAGCGACTCGCTCGCCACCCGCAGCACCTCGCGCCCGAGCAGGTCCCAGTCCTGGGCGATGGTGGTGAGCGGCGGGCTGAAGTCGACCGCCTCCTCGATGTCGTCGAAGCCGACGATCGAGACGTCCTCCGGGATCCGGATGCCGGCCTCCCCGAACGCGCGGTAGGCGCCGAGCGCCATCTGGTCGTTGGCGGAGAAGATCGCGGTCGGCAGCTCCGCGCGGGGCGTGGACTCCAGCATCCGCCGCACGGCGAGGTAGCCGGAGTGCGCCGTCCAGTCGCCGCGCAGCGGCTCGGGAACGGGACGGCCCGCGGCTGTCAGCACGTCCGACCAGGTCTCGGCGCGGCGGGCGGCGAAGAACGAGCCCGCTGCTCCCGTGATGTGGTGCACGGTGCGGTGCCCGGCCTCCAGCAGGTGGCCGACGGCCGCCTCCGTGCCGCCGATCTGGTCGGAGTCCATCGCCGAGACATCGGGGTTCGACTGCGGCCCGATGAGGATCGCGTGCATGCCGGGCGGCACCCGCATCGGGGTGTCGAACTCGAGCTGCGAGGTGAGGATCGAGACGATGACGTCGACCGCCATCTCCTCGAGCCGGGTGAACGCGCCGCTCGTGGCGAGGCCGGTGGCGGCCGCGATCGGCATGAGCGTCGTGGCGTAGCCGTTCAGCGCCGCGTGCTCCGACACCGCCTCGACGGTGCGCCGGGTGCCGACCGCGTGCAGGCCCTGGTAGACGATGCCGATGGTCTTGTAGCTGCCGCGCCGCATGGCCCGCGCCGCGAGGTTCGGACGGTAGCCGAGCTCGCGCATGACGGCGAGCACGCGGTCGCGGGTGGCGTCGTTGACGTTGGGCTCGCCGTTGGCGACCCGCGACACCGTCTGCAGCGAGAGTCCGGACACCTGGGCGACGTCCCGCATGGAAGGACGCCGCGTTTCCATCTCAGGCCCCCGTGAATCCGAATCGGAAGCGGAGCGTGCCCCTCGTGGGCAGCCGGTACTCGGGAAGTGTACGCGCACCCCAGGAGTCGTCGCCGCCGACGCCCCGCCGCATGAGCGCAGGGCGAAGCACTGTGCGGTGGCTCGGCGGCAGGAGGTTCGGATGCGTGGCCGCCTCGATCTCGCCGGGCGTCCACGGCAGCGCGGAGAACTCCATGCCGCCCTCGGCATCGAAGCGGAGGCCGGCCCCGCGGTCGTCGGTCACCTCCGCCCAGCGCACGCCGGTGCGGTTGCCGGCCTCCTGCGGGCGCAGGTAGGGGGTGAGCGCCGTGCGCACATCCGTCTCGTGGACGCCGAGCCGGGCGCCGCGACGCCGGTCGACGTACGACTCCTCGGGGCCCTCGCCGTACCAGCGCCAGGTGTCGAGCCGGTCGGCGGTCGTGAGCAGGGTGCCGAACTCGGGCAGCTCGGGGAGGCCCTCGACGAGCTCCATCGTCTGCGTCACCTCGACGCGTCCCGAGCCGTCGACCCGGTAGGCGACCTCGCACACGGTCGCGGGCCGCACGGGCAGCGCGTAGCGGTACACCGCGGTGACGCTTCCGTCCGCGCCGACCGTGACCTCCGGGTCCGTGGACTCCGGGGGCGTCTTCAGGTACCGGCTCGCGACGAGCCACGGGGCGTCCTCGACGGGCGCGCCCCAGCCGCGCTCGTTGGCGGTCGGCGCGTGCCAGAAGCTCGGCCGCACGACGCCGCGCAGCAGCTCGCGGCCACCCTCCGCGCCGTCGCCGAAGCGATACGAGGCGAGTCCGCCGTGGAGGCGCGAGAAGAGCACGTGGAAGTGCGTGCCGTGCACGCCCGTGTTGTGGATGCCGCGCACGAGCCGCGGGTGCTCGACGCCGACGATCGCGGGCGGCGCCCAGGCGCCGAACACGCCCTGCCCCCACGCGACCTCGTGCCCCGCGTCCGCCCAGTCGGTGGCCGCGCGCAGCCGGAACGACACCTCGACCGTGTACTCGCCGGCCGCGTCCGGAACCGCCACGGGCAGCGGATACGTCGCCGCCTCGCCGGGGGCGACATCCGTCTCGACCGTCGCGGTCTCCAGCACCTCCCCCTCGCGCGCGAGCGTCACCCGGCACTCGTAGGCCGAGGTTGCCGTCGCGAGCAGCCGGCTCTCGACGGTGAAGACATCCCGCTCGACCGTGATCACGAGCCCCTGGTAGAGCTTCGCGACCTCCTGCACCTTCGGCGACGGCGTGTGGTCGGCGAAGAAGATGCCGTTGCCGCAGAAGTCGTCGTCGTTGGGCACCTCGCCGAAGTCGCCGCCGTAGCCGAAGTAGGGTCGCCCATCCGGATCGGTGAGCGCGATCGCCTGGTCGGAGAAGTCCCAGATGAACCCGCCCTGGAACCGCGGCTCGCGGTAGGCGAGGTCGAGGTACTCGCCGACGCCGCCGAAGGAGTTGCCCATCGCGTGCGCGTACTCGCACAGGATGAGCGGCTTGCCCGGGTGCTCCGCGAGGTACGGCTCGATCTCGCGGACCGGGGTGTACATCCGGCTCAGCACGTCGGAGGTGTCGGGATGCCGCGGGTCCCAGTCGACGCCCTCGTAGTGGACCGGGCGGTCGTCGCGGGAGCGGAACCAGTCGGCCACCGCGAGCAGGTCGCCGCCGCCGTACGACTCGTTGCCGCACGACCAGATGACGACGCTCGCGTGGTTCTTGTCGCGCTCGAGCATGCTCGCGGCGCGGTCGAGCAGCGCCGGCAGCCACTCGGGACGGTCGCCCGGGAACGCCTCCTCGTCGCCCACGCCGAGGTAGCGGAGGCGGTCCCACATGCCGTGGGTCTCGAGGTTCATCTCGTCGATCACGAGGAAGCCGTAGCGGTCGGCGAGCTCGTAGAAGAAGGAGTTGTTGGGGTAGTGGCTCGTGCGGATCGCGTTGACGTTGATGCGCTTGAGGGCGCGGAGGTCCTCCTCGGTCTCCTCGCGCGTCATGACCCGGCCGTTCAGCCCGAACTCGTGGCGGTTGACGCCGTGGAACACGACGCGGCGCCCGTTGAGCCGCAGCAGGCCGTCCTCGATCGCGAAGCGGCGGATGCCGACCGGCTGTGGCACGAGCTCCGTCACCGCGCCCGCGGCATCCCGCACCTCGAGCACGAGCTCGTACAGCTCGGGCGACTCCGGGCTCCACAGGCGCGGCGCGTCGACGCGGATGGCGAGGGTGCCGTCGCCCGCGTCCGCGAGCACCCCGACGCCCTCGAGCCGCGCGCTCACCGTGCCCTCGCCGACGAGCGCGGCCTCCACGCGCACCTCGGCGCTCGCGAGGTCGTCCGCGAGCGCCACGCGCACCCGCAGGTCCTCGAGGTGCGCGGCCGGCCGGCGCTTCAGCACGACGTCGCGGAACAGGCCCGAGAAGCGGAACATGTCCTGGTCCTCGAGCCACGAGCCGCTCGACCACTTGATGACCTGCGCGGCGAGCCGGTTCACGCCCGGCACGAGCGCATCCGTCAGGTCGAACTCCGAGGGGGTGAAGCTGTCGGTCGCGTAGCCGAGGTAGACGCCGTTGCACCACACCGCGATCGCGCTCTCCGCGCCCTCGAAGATCACCGACACGCGCTCGCCCGGCTCGAGCGGGCGCTCCAGCGCGAAGTCGCGCAGGTACGAGGCGACCGGGTTGAACAGGGTCGGCACCTCGCCCGGCTCCACCTGCTCCCAGCCGTCCCAGGGGTACTGCACGTTCGTGTACTGCGGCCGGTCGTAGCCCTGCAGCTGGATGTGCGCGGGCACCGGGATCTCGTCCCACCCGGACGCGTCGAAGCCGGCCGCCTCGAAGCCCGGCACCGTCTCGGCGGGAGTCGGCGCGTAGTGGAACCGCCAGGTGCCGGAGAGCAGCTGCTCGTATCCGCTGCGCCCGGATGCCGCCTCGGCGGCGTCGCGGAACCAGCGGTGGTCGGAATGTGCGGGCAGGCGTCCGTCATGGACGAAGCGCGGGTCGGCGACGCGCGCGAGGTCGAAACTCACTTGATGGCTCCCGTGATGCCGTTGGCGAACTGGCGCTGCAGGACGAAGAAGACGATCATCGTCGGCAGCGAGGCGAATAGCACCGCGAGCATGAGCACGCCGTAGTCGGTCACGTAGCCCGCGCTGAGGTTCGAGATGAGCATCGGCATCGTCTGCACATCGTTCTTGATGAGGATGACGCGCGGCCAGAGGAAGTTGTTCCACGCGGTCAGGAAGGTGATGACGCCCGCCGCCGCGAAGGTGGCCCGCATCGTCGGCACGTAGATGCGTGCGAAGATCGCGAGCTCACCGAGCCCGTCCATGCGCGCCGCCTCCACGAGTTCGCTCGGGAAGGAGCGCGTCGACTGCCGGAACAGCAGGATCAGCAGGGGCGTCGAGATCGCGGGGATGATGACCGCGAACAGCGAGTTCACCATCCCGATCTTCGCGAACATCTGGAACAGCGGGATCATGGTCGCCGCGAAGGGGATCATCATCGCCAGCAGCAGCACGCCCATGAGCACGTCCTTGCCACGCGAGTGGTACACCTCGAAGGCGTACCCCGCAATGGAGGTCACGATGAGCGCGAGGATCGTGGTGCCCACCGCGATCGCGAAGGAGCTCAGCATCGCGGCGCCCACGTTCTGGGCCGCGAACAGCTTCGCGGCGTTGTTGAACAGCTCGAGGCCGGGCAGCAGGCGCGAACTCAGCACGGCCTGGCTCGTATTCGTCGCGGAGACCGCCATGAAGTACAGGGGGAACAGGGAGAACAGCGTCCAGATGGTGAGGAACGCATAGCCACCGGCGCCGCGCAGCTTCCTAATCACGCTTGTCACCGACCTTCAGCTGGATGAACGCGAGGATCGCGACGAGGATCAGGATCACGTAGGACAGCGCCGCGCCGTAGCCGAAGTTCGGGTTGCGCTGGAACGAGATCTCGTAGAGGTAGTGCGACATCGTCATCGAGGCGTACGCCGGGCCTCCCTTGGTGAGGTTCCACGACTCGTCGAAGAGCTGCAGGGTGCCGTTGGTCGACATGATCGCGGTGAGCACGATGATGGGGCGCAGCTGCGGCACCGTCACCCGCCAGAAGGTCTGCCAGGCGTTGGCTCCGTCGATACGCGCCGCCTCGATCGTCGAGCTGTCGATGTTCTGCAGGCCCGCGAGGAAGAAGATCATGTTGTAGCCCGTCCACCGCCACAGCAGGCCCAGGATGAGCACGAAGCGGGCCGTGTTCGGCTCGCCGAGCCAGTTGACCGGCTCGACGCCGAAGATGCCGATCGCGTCGTTGACGAATCCGTCGTTCGCGAACATCGTGCGGAACACGAGCGAGTACGAGACGAGGGAGACGGCGGCGGGGAGGAAGATCGCGGTGCGCCAGAAGCCCTTCCACTTGAGGCGCGGGTTGTTGAGCAGGCTCGCGAGGATCATCGCGAGCACGAGCATGATCGGCACCTGGATGATCAGGTAGATGAAGGTGTTGAGCAGGGTCTGCTTGAAGATCTCGTCGCCGAGCAGCCGCTGGTAGTTGTACCAGAGCGGGTCCGCGAAGGTGAGCCGGGTGCCGCGTCCCGTCTGCAGCGACAGGATGAAGGCCTGGATCATCGGTACGAAGCTGACGATGACGATGAGCAGGGCCGCGGGCAGCAGGAAGCCCCAGCCGGTCAGGTTGAGACGGCGATCCATCCTTCGGCTCTGGCGGGATGGACGGCGGCTCGGCGTGGTCGCCTGCTCGCGCGTCGATGCGCGGGGCGTCGCTGGCAGCGCACTCACGATGATCCTCGGTTCTTGTTCTGTGGAGGGGCGGAGGCAGGGAGCCGGTGGACGAGGTCACCCCCGCCCACCGGCTCCCGAGGGCTCAGCCCATCGCGAATTCGACCGTGGACTGCGCCTCGGCGAGCGCATCCTTCGGGTCGGCACCGCCGATGATCTTGGTGATCGCGGCGCTCACGGCGTCACGGGCCTCGTAGTAGTAGACACCCGTGTTGTTGCTGGGAACGCTGGCACCGAACTTCACGACGTCGGCGAAGATCGCCTGGCCGCCGAAGAAGTCGCTCGGCTGCGCGTAGACCGAGCTGCCACCGGCCGGAATCCAGTTGGCGACCGCGCCGGCCTTCGGCAGGATCGTGTCGTAGAGCTCGGTCGAGCCGGCGAAGGTCGACTTCAGGAAGTCCTCGGCGAGCTCGACGTTCGCGTTGGAGCTCACGGCCCAGGACGATCCGCCGTTGGCCGAGTAGTTCGTCGCACCCGGCACGCCGTCGAGCTTCGGCAGGTTGGTGACGGCCCAGTTGCCCGACTGGTCCGCCGCGCTCTGGATGGAGCCGACGATCCACACGCCGTTGATGGTGCCGGCGACGGAACCGTTCACGAAGGTGCCGATGTACTCATCCCACGAGTTGACCTCTACGAAGACGCCCGACTTGACGAGCTCGGTGTAGGTCGAGATGGCCTGCTCGAGTGCGGCGTTGTCCGCGATGGTCGGGTTGCCGTCGTTGTCGAACAGGCTGGCGCCGGCCGACTGCAGCATCATCATGATCATGTCGGAGGAGCCCGCCTGGCCGGAGAGCAGCGGCTTGCCGGTCTTGGCGAGCACGTCCTTCGCCTTGGTCAGGAAGTCGTCCCAGGTGATGTCGGTGAAGTCCGCGACCGTGTAGCCGGCCTCGGCGAGCACGTCGGTGCGGTAGGCGCCGATCGCGGTGCCCGAGTCGAACGGCACGCCGTAGTTGACGCCGTCGACGGTCGAGTAGTCGGCGACGGCCTTCGGGAACTCCGAGAAGTCGATGCCCGAGTCGCCGAGACCGCTGAACAGGTCGGGGTAGTTGATGACGTTCTTCTGGAACGCGTTGTTCTGCGTCAGGAAGATGTCGGGCAGCTCGCCGAACGACTGCGACTGCGCGAGCGTCGTGAGCTTGGTCTGCAGGTCATCCCACGGGGTCTCGACGATGTCGAGCTTGAAGTCGGGGTGATCCTTCTGGTAGATCTTCTCGGCCTCCTTCATCGCGTAGATGTTGAAGTTCGGGTCCCAGGCCCAGACCGTGAGGGTGTTGTCGTCGCCGTTGTCGCCGCCGCCGCCGTTTCCGCCGTCGCTGCTGCAACCGCTCAGCACGAGCGCGACGGGCATGGCCAGCGCGACTGCCGAGACGGCGATCTTCGTGATTCGCTTCAAGACAGGATCCTTCCTTGGTTCCATTCCGCCGGTTCGGCGGCTCTTGAGGTAATGCCTGCGGACGCTGCGATGCGTCCTCGCTGTGTGCTCGTCCTTGAGCATCGCCTCGGGATGTGTGTGCGATGGTGACGTTAACATGTGAACGTCACCATTCGCAACCAGATCCACGAAAACCCCGGTCAGCCGCCGCCTCCCCTCCCCGCTGAGTGGTCGGTTTCTGGCCTCGAAACGGTCGGATGAGGCTAGAAACCGACCACTCGCCGAATGACGGCCCGGGCTACGCGGGGCCGGATGCCTGCGGATGCTCGTCATCGTCCGGCGGGAGGGCGCACCAGCTCTCCGCCAGCAGACCCGCCACCATGAGCAGGATGCCGCCGACGAGCATCGCGGCCGCCGCCCACACCGAGGACGCCATGTTCACCGGCCGGATGAGGAGCTCCACCACGAAGCCGAGCGCCGCACCGCCCAGCAGCGCCCCCGCGACCGCCGACGCCTTCGAGATGAGCACGACGCGCGTCGCATAGAACGGGTCGACGCGACGCGGCGCCCCCTCGCGAGCCGGACCCCGGGTCGCGCGACGCACCGGCAGGGCGAGCACGATCACCACGACGGCGATCAGCACGAGCGTCGCCGACAGGGTCACCTGCGGCACCAGCTTCGACAGGCCCACCGCCGCGAGCCCCAGCTGCAGCGCCACCGCCGCGATCGCACTGCCCAGCGCGAGCAGCAGCAGCAGGGCCGGTCGCGTGCGGGTCACCGCGCGCCGCCGTCGAGCGCCGCCAGCAGACCATCGACGCGGCCGTGCCCCGGCAGCTCGGCCAGCGGATCCGCGACGAGCCAGGGCCGCAGCACGAAGTCGCGCTCGTGCGCGCGCGGATGCGGGAGCGTGAGCTCGGGGTCGTCCTGCACGACCTCGCCGAAGACGATCAGGTCGAGGTCGAGGGTGCGATCGCCCCACCGCTCGGTGCGCACGCGCCCGAACTCGTCCTCCAGGCGGCGCAGCACGGCGTGCAGCTCGGCGGGCTCGAGCGTCGTGCGCAGCACCGCCACCGTGTTCAGGTAGGCGGGCGCATCGCGGTCGACCCCGTACGGACGCAGGGCAGGCGTCTCGATGAGCGGCGCGATCGCCACGAGCTCCACGCCGGCGGTCGCGGCGAGGGCGTCCGCGGCGGCCTCGATCGTGGCGACACGATCGCCGAGGTTCGCCCCGAACGCGACCACCGCGGGCGTGCCGGCGCTCATCCGCGACTCCGGCGCACGGTGACCGCGACATCCGCGAAGGGGACCGCGATGGGCGCGTCCGGCTTGTGAACGGTGACCTCGACGACCTCGACGGGCGGGTACTCGAGCACGAGCCGAGCCACGCGCTCGGCCACCGTCTCGATGAGGTCGACCGGGTCGGACTCGACGGCGCGCACCACCCGGTCGGCGAGCTCGCCGTAGTCGACCGTCGCGGCGAGGTCGTCGCCGGCCGCGGCCGGGGCGAGCGAGAGGTGCAGCACGACGTCGACGACGAAGAGCTGCCCGTCGACCCGCTCGTGCGGCAGCACCCCGTGGTACCCCATCGCGCGCAGCCCCGTCAGGGCGATCTGATCAGTCGCGGTCACCGCTGCCTCCCGTCGTCCAGTGCTCCCACACGTCGAGCGCGAGCCGGGTCGCGGCGACGTCGTGCACACGCACCCCCCACGCGCCGGCCGCCGCCGCGAGCGCACTGATCGTCGCCGTCGGGGCGTCGCGCCGGCCGAGCGGCGCGTTCGGCGGCAGCAGGCGGCCGATGAAGCGCTTGCGGGATGCGCCGATCAGCACGGGCGCGAGCGCCGTCAGCTGGTCGAGGCCGCGCAGCAGCTCCCAGTTGTGCTGCGCGGTCTTCGCGAAGCCGAGCCCCGGGTCGATGATGAGCTGCTCCGGGCGCACGCCGATCACCACGAGCTCCGCGAGACGGGCCCGCAGCTCGGAGCGCACCTCCGAGACGACGTCGATGTACTCGGGGGCGACGTCCACGCCGCCGCGCCAATGCATCACCACGAACCTCATGCCGGTCTCCGCAGCCACGACGGCCATGTGCGGGTCGTAGAGCCCGCCCGAGACGTCGTTGATCATCGTGGCCCCCGCCTCGACCGCCGCGTGCGCGGTGTCCGCGTTGCGGGTGTCGATCGACACGGGGATGCCGGATGCGACGAGCGCCCGCACGACGGGCAGCACGCGGTCCTGCTCCTCGCGGGGGTCGATCGCGACCGAGCCCGGGCGCGTCGACTCGCCGCCGACGTCGATCCAGTCGGCCCCGGCGTCGCGCATCCGCGCCGCGTGGGCGACGGCGTCATCGAGCTTCTCCCACCGGCCGCCGTCGCTGAACGAGTCGGGGGTGACGTTGAGCACGCCGAGGATCGCGGTCACGGGGCCTCCGCCCCGGATGCCGGGGTGCCGGCCCCCGCGCCGACGAGCGCGAGCACCCCCGCCTGCGCGGCCGGCTCGGCGAGCGTGCCGCGGCTCGCGACGGTGACCGTGGTCGAGTGCGCCTGCCGCGGCCCGCGCGCCGTGACGCACTCCTGCCGCGAGTCGAGCACGACGAGGACGCCGCGGGGCGCGAGCCCCCGCTCGAGCGCGTCGGCGATCTGGTCGCCGAGGCGCTCCTGCAGCTGCGGGCGCGAGCTCAGCGTCTCGACCACGCGCGCGAGCTTCCCCAGCCCCACGAGACGCTCGCCCGGCGCGTAGGCGACGTGCGCGACGCCCGAGAACGGCAGCAGGTGGTGCTCGCACGTCGAGCGGAACGCGATGTCGCGCACCAGCACGAGCTCCCCCGCCGAGTCCTCGCCCGCGAACGCCGCCGACTCCGCCAGGTGCACGAGCGGGTCCTCGTCGAGGCCCGCGAACAGCTCTGCGTACGACGCCGCGATACGCGCCGGGGTCTGCGCGAGGCCCGGCCGGTGCGGGTCCTCGCCGATCGCGCGCAGCAGTTCGACGACGGCCGCCTCGATGCGCTCCGAGTCGATGGGCACGGTGACCTACGCGGGCGCGATGCCGGGCGTCTGCCGCGGACGCGGCGTGCGCTTGGGCTTGGCGGGCGGCTCCGAGTCGACCCCGGCATCCACGGCGCCCGGGTCGACCGGGGCCGACGCGGCGATCTGGATCGGCGGCACGTCGCTGATCGGCCGGTTCTCGCTCGAGAGCCACTGCGGCCGCTCGGGGAGCCTGCGCACGTTCTGGAAGATCTCGGCCAGCTGGTTGTGGTCGAGCGTCTCCTTCTCGATCAGCTGGCGCGCCAGCTCGTCGAGGATGTCGCGGTTGTCGGACAGCACCCGGTACGCCTCGTCGTGCGCCTGCTCGATGAGCTCGCGCACCTGCTCGTCGACCTTCTCGGCGAGCTCCTCGGAGTAGTCGCGCTGGTGGCCCATGTCGCGGCCGAGGAACACCTCGCCCTGCGACTGGCCGAGCTTGACCGCACCGATCGTGGCGCTCATCCCGTACTCCGTGACCATCTTGCGGGCCGTCGCGGTTGCCTTCTCGATGTCGTTCGAGGCACCCGTGGTCGGGTCGTGGAAGACGATCTCCTCGGCGACGCGGCCGCCCATCGCGTAGGTGAGCTGGTCGAGCAGCTCGTTGCGGGTGACCGAGTACTTGTCCTCGAGCGGCAGCACCATCGTGTAGCCGAGGGCCCGCCCGCGGGGCAGGATGGTGACCTTCGTCACGGGGTCGGTGTGGTTCATCGCCGCCGCCGCGAGCGCGTGACCGCCCTCGTGGTACGCCGTGATGAGCTTCTCCTTGTCCTTCATGACACGCGTGCGCCGCTGCGGCCCCGCCATCACGCGGTCGACGGCCTCGTCGAGCGCGCGGTTGTCGATGAGCTGCGCGTTGCTGCGCGCCGTGAGCAGCGCCGCCTCGTTGAGCACGTTCGCGAGGTCGGCGCCCGTGAAGCCCGGGGTCTTCCGCGCGAGCACGGCGAGGTCGACGTTCTTCGACATCGGCTTGCCCTTGGCGTGGGTCTCGAGGATCTTCTCCCGGCCCTTCAGGTCGGGGGCGTCGACGCCGATCTGACGGTCGAAGCGGCCCGGGCGCAGCAGGGCGGGGTCGAGGATGTCGGGACGGTTGGTCGCCGCGATGAGGATGACGTTCGTCTTCGGGTCGAAGCCGTCCATCTCCACGAGCAGCTGGTTGAGCGTCTGCTCGCGCTCGTCGTGACCGCCGCCGAGACCCGCGCCGCGGTGACGGCCCACGGCGTCGATCTCGTCGACGAAGATGATCGCCGGCGCGTTCTGCTTCGCCTGGTCGAACAGGTCGCGCACGCGGCTCGCGCCGACGCCCACGAACATCTCCACGAAGTCCGAGCCGGAGATCGAGTAGAACGGCACGCCCGCCTCGCCGGCGACCGCCCGCGCGAGCAGGGTCTTGCCGGTTCCCGGGGGGCCGTACAGCAGTACGCCCTTCGGGATGCGCGCCCCCACCGCCTGGAACTTCGACGGGTCCTTCAGGAAGTCCTTGATCTCCTGCAGCTCCTCGACCGCCTCGTCGACGCCCGCGACATCCGCGAACGTCACCTTCGGGCTCTCCTTCGAGACGAGCTTCGCGCGCGACTTGCCGAACTGCATGACGCGGTTGCCGCCGCCCTGCATCGAGCTGAACAGGAACCAGAAGATCACGCCGATGAGCAGGAACGGGATGAGGATGCCGAGCAGGCTCGTGAACCAGTTCGTCTGCGGCACCTCGTCGTCGAACTTCGCCTTCGAGTCGGTGATCGCCGTGACGACCTCCTCGCCGCGCTGGGCGACGTAGTAGAACTGCACCTGCGTGCCGTAGTCGACGTCGTCGACGCTGTACGCCTTGTCGAGGGTGAGGTCGACGCGCTGCTCGCCGTCGACGATCTTCACCTTCTCGACCGTCGACCCCTTCAGCAGCTCGAGGCCCTGCTGGGTGGTGATCGAACGGAACCCGGAGGCCGTCAGCAGGTTGAAGCCGACGATCAGGATGATGGCGCCCAGCACGATGTAGACGAGCGGGCCGCGGAAGATGCGCTTGAAGTCCATATGAGAGCGGGGCGGGACCCGCATCCTTTCCTCTGAGACGTGCCCCTCAGGGTACCGCCCGGCCCCTCGGCACCGTCTGGGCGTTCGCCCAAGGCGCACCGTGGCGAGGTCCGCACGCGATCCGGCCACAGGGTTCGGCGCGACCGCGCTCGTGCTGAACCCGGAGCGACGCGCCGCCGATTACGGCGGCGCCATCAGGAATAGACGTGGGGGGCGAGGATGCCGACGGCGCGGAGGTTGCGGTAGCGCTCGGCGTAGTCGAGGCCGTAGCCCACGACGAAGTGGTTGGGGATCTCGAATCCCACGTAGCGCACGTCGACGTCGACCTTCGCCGCCTCCGGCTTGCGCAGCAGGGCGCAGATCTCGACGGACGCCGCCCCGCGGCTCTCGAGGTTCTCCCGCAGCCAGGAGAGGGTGAGGCCGGAGTCGATGATGTCCTCGACGATGAGCACGTGCCGGCCCGTCAGGTCGGAGTCGAGGTCCTTGAGGATGCGCACGACACCCGACGACTGGGTGCCGGCCCCGTAGGAGCTCACCGCCATCCAGTCCATCTCGATGTGACGGCGCAGCTCGCGGGCGACATCCGCCATCACCATGACGGCGCCCTTGAGCACGCCCACGAGCAGCAGCTCGCGGCCCTCGTAGTCGTTCTCGATCTGGCGGCACAGCTCGGCGATCCGCGCATGGATCTCGGCCTCGCTGAGCAGCACCTCGGACAGGTCACCCTGGATCTCGGCCGGCTCCATGCCTCAACCCTAACTATCCGCGGCGAAGACGAGGAGGCCGGCCTCGCGGCGGGCCGTGAGGCCCGGCAGGTCGATCGGGCCCTGGCCGTGCCAGTCGGTCACCAGCCGCGCCACCTCGAGCGTCTGCGTGCGCGTGAGCGACGCGCCGAACTCCGCCGCCACGACGAAGCGGATGACCCGCTGCCGCAGCGCCGCAGGGTTCGCCGCGAGCGCCGCGACCGACACCGCGATGCCCGCCTCGGCCGGCTCGCAGATGTCCTCGATGAACTCCTCGATCTGCTGCTCGAACGCCTCCGCGTCCTCGCGCGCCTGCTCGGCCGTGCGGGCGAGGGCCTCCGCGATGCCCGGCCCCAACTCGGCCTCGAGCACCGGCAGCACGCGCTCCCGCACCCGCACCCGCGCGTAGGCGGGGTCGAGGTTGTGCGGGTCGTCCCACGGCTCGAGGCCCTCGTCGAGGCACGCCTGCCGGGTCTGGGCGCGGCGGATGCCGAGCAGCGGGCGGCGCAGCGGCCCCGCATCCGGCTCCATCCCCATGAGGCTGCCGCCGCCGCTCCCGCGGGCGAGACCCAGCAGCACGGTCTCGGCCTGATCGTCGAGGGTGTGGGCGAGCAGGGCGCAGCGCGCGCCCGTCTCGACGACCGCGGCGACGACCGCGGCGTAGCGCGCCTCGCGGGCCGCCGCCTCCGGACCCCCCGCCGTGCCGACCTCGACGCGGCGCATCAGCACGGGGTCGAGCCCGAGCGCGCGGGCCTGCTCCGCGGCACGCGCGGCCACCGCGTCCGACCCCGCCTGCAGCCCGTGGTCGACGACGATCGCGCCCGCCCGGACGCCGGCTCGCGGCGCCTCGAACGCGGTCGCCGCCGCGAGCGCGAGCGAGTCCGCACCGCCCGACAGGGCCACGAGCACGAGCGGGGCCGTCGCAGAAGCAGGCTGGATCGCGGCGGCGGCGTCACCCGCGCCGGAAGCGGCGATCGAGCCTGCTTCTGCGACCGCGAGGTCGGCGAGCGACGCCCGCACGGCGCGGCGGATGTCGGCCCGGGCGGGCGTGAGACGGGGGCGCGGGGCGTCGGCAGGCATCGACTAACGTTATTCGCGCGCGCTGCGCGCCACGACACCAGGAGACGCCATGGCCGAGTACCCCGCCCTCATCGAGATCCCCAAGGGGAGCCGCAACAAGTACGAGGTCGACCACGAGACCGGCCGGGTGTTCCTCGACCGGGTGCTCTTCACCGGCTTCGTCTACCCCGCCGACTACGGCTACATCGAGAACACCCTCGGCCTCGACGGCGACCCCGTCGACGTGCTCGTGCTGCTCGAGTACCCCCTCTTCCCGGGCGTCGGCGTCAAGGTGCGCCCCGTCGGCGTCTTCAAGATGACCGACGACGGCGGCAGCGACGCGAAGGTCATCGCCGTGCCCGCCAAGGACCCGCGCTGGGCGCACATCCAGGACGTGAACGACATCCCGGAGTACACCCGCAAGGAGATCGAGCACTTCTTCGAGCACTACAAGGACCTCGAGCCCGGCAAGTGGGTCAAGACCGAGGGCTGGGGCGACGCGGCGGAGGCCGAGGAGATCGTGCAGGCCGGCATCGCGGCCTACGTGCCCGGCGGGCACTGAGCTCAGCCGCCGTGACCGGCGACATCCGGGTCACGAAGGGCACGGTGCAGGTCACGGGCGAGCTGACGCCCGACACCGTCCGCGCCCTCACGACACGTCATCGCGCGCGCACCGAGATCGAGATCTGGCGTGCCCGGATCGCGACGCTCGATGTCCTCGCCGGCATGGAGAGGATCGAGCGCCTCGCGCTCGTGAACAGCCGCCTCGCCGACCCCGCCTCGTTGTCCCGGATGCCCCGGCTGCGGCGGCTGTTCCTGAACCAGCTGACCCCCGCGGGTGGGTGGGGTTTCGTGGCCGGCCTCACCCAGCTCGACGAGCTCGAGCTGCTCAACATCCGCGGCCCGATCGAGCTGCCGTCGCTCGCCGAGCACCGCACTCTGTCTCGCATCCTCGTCTGGGGCTGCCGTGGGTTCGACGGCGCCGCGGAGCTCGCGAGCGCCCCCGCGCTCACCGAGCTCACGTGCGTCGACACCGGGCTCGAGCTCGACCACCTGGCCCCGCTCCTCGCGCACCCCACACTGCGCTACCTCAACGTCCAGCTGCGCACGGTGCGGGCGAACGCGCAGCTCGACGAGCTGCTCGCTGCGAACGGCAAGCGACGCCGCCGAGCCGACTGAACCGTGCCGCAGCTCAGCGGTTCAGCCGGTGGGGCGGCCCACGTAGGGCACGAGGTCGCCGTAGCGCACGGCCACGATGCGCACCGTGAGGCCCGGATACGGCGCCTCGATCATCTGCCCGCCCCCGATGTACATCGTCACGTGGTACTTCGTGCCGCTCGTCGACCCGCCGGTCGAGTAGAACAGCAGGTCGCCCGCCTGCATCTGGTTCACCGGCACGAGCCGGCTCTGCCCGGCCAGGTAGTTGTACTGGCTCGTCGAGCCCCACGGGCCCGCGTAGACGCCGACGGATGCGTACGCCGACTTCACGAGGCCCGCGCAGTCGAACACGTCGGGCCCCATCGAGTTGCCGTAGGGCTTGCCGAGCTGCGCCCGCGCGTAGGCGATCGCGCCGTCGACGAGCGAGCTCGCGGGCGGTGCCGGGTTCGGGTCGACGCCGGGCGGCGGGTTCGCGGGCGGGGGCGGCGGCTGGGTCGCCTCCTGCTGGGCCTTCTCCCACGAGAGGCCCGCCTGGTACTGCTGCTCGAGCTCCGCCGTCGTCCCCTTGAGGCTCGCCAGCTGCGCGTACAGCACCGCCTGGGTGGAGCTCTGCTGCGCGAGCTGCGCCTCCACGGCATCCGCGGACTGCTGCGCCTCGTCGGCGGACTGCTGCGCGGCATCCGCGAGCTTCTTGCGCTCCTGCTCGGCGACATCCGCCTCGCTCTGGAGGGAGCCCAGCGACTTCTTGTCGAAGACCGCGCGCTCCACGAGGGCGGCGGATGAGGCGCTGAGCTTCGACATCGTGCCGAGGCGGGAGAGCAGGGCGTCGGCGTCCGCCTCGGAGGAGAACGCGAGCGCCATCGACGCGTCGCCGCCGCCGGTGCGGGAGAGCCGCGCCACGAGGCCTGCGGCGAGGGCGGCCGAGTCGTCGGCGCGCTTCTGCGCGTCGGCGACCTGGCTCGCGAGCCGGGTCGACTTGGCCTCCGCGTCGGCGAGCGCCGAGCGGGCGATGGACGCGTCCTCCGCCTTCTCGAGGGCGATCTTGCCGAGCCGGTCGGCCTCCGCCTGCAGCTCGCCGACGAGCTTCTCGATCTTGGCGACCTCGGCGCGGGTGGCGGCCTCGCTCTGCTTGGCGGCCTGCACCTCCGACCAGGTCGGGTAGTCGCCGCGCAGCATGGGCGACGCGGCGGCGCCCGGCGCCGCGCCGGTGGCGGTCAGCGCGAACGCGGCGGCGAGCGACACGGCCGCGGTGGTCGCGGTGCCGGGTCTCGGCGGGGTCATCGCCCCGCCCGCATCCGCTCAGCCAAGGGTGATCCCCCGGTCGCGCATGAACGGCACCGGGTCGGTGAGGTCGCCGTTGATGCGGATCATGAAGTGCAGGTGGCATCCGGTCGAGCCGCCGGTGGTGCCGACCTTGGCGATCAGCTGGCCGGGGCCGACCTGCTGGCCGATGTGCACCCCGATGCCGCCGGGCATGATGTGGCCGTAGCCCGACGAGGTGCCGTCGCCGTGGTCGATGGTGATGTAGTTGCCGAGGTCGCTGTACCAGCCGGCGTAGGTGACCGTTCCGGCGTGCGCCGCGTAGATCGGGGCGCCGCAGCCCTGGCCGGCGAGGTCGACCCCGGAGTGGCCCTTCCACACGTGGTAGATGGGGTGGTACCGCCAGCCGAAGGGGCTCGAGATGTAGCCGGATGCGGGGCGCGCCCATCCGCTGGAACTCACCTCGCCGGCGGCGCCGGAGCCCCACTGCTGGCGGATGCCCTCGAGGTAGTCGGCCTCGGTGACCTCGCGCTTGTCGGTCAGGTAGGCGACGAGCGCCTGAGCCTTCGCCTGGGCCTCCTGCTGCGCGGCGAGCTGCGCGGCGGCCGCGGCGGCGGCATCCTGGGCGGCCTTGGCCTTGGCCTCGGCGTCCGCCTTGAGCTCGGCGAGCTTGTTCTGCTCCACCTCCTCCTGGGCGGCGAGGGACTGCGCGGTGTTCTGCAGCTGCAGCGCCTGCGCGTAGACGGCGCTGTTGCGCTCGGTGACCTTCTGCATGGTGCCGATGCGGTACAGGTAGCCGTCGGCGTCGCCGGTGTCGCTGAACAGGCCGGCGGTGAGGTCGGAGCCGCCCTGCTTGGCGAGGCTGTTGATGAGCTGCGTCGACTGCAGCTTGGCCGCGTCGGCCTCCGCCTGGGCGGCGGCCTGCTGCTCCTGGATCTTCTGCACGACGAGCGCCTGCGTGTCGTAGGCCTCCTGCGCGGCGGCGAACTCCTCGCCGCGCTTCTGGGCCTCGGCCTGGGTGCGGTCGACCGCGGCCTGGGCGGACGCGATGGCCTTGTTGAGCCGGTCGAGTTCGGCCTTCGCGGAGGCCTCGTCGCGCTTGGCGGCCTGCACGTCGGCCCAGCTCGGGTAGTCCGTGGCGGGCGCGGCGGCCGCGGGCTGCACGCCGAGCGTGACGGTGAGCAGCAGGGATGCGACGGCGGCGATCGTCGCCGTCGTGCGCGATCGTGTTTCTCCGGCGCGCGTGCGCGCCGTCCCCCGTCGATACTGCATGTCTCCCCGTCCTCTGCGACCACCGCGGCGTTATGTCACATGAGCAACATCAACCACACTAACAACACCTCGGCGCACACTCCAGGGTGCCCCGTCGGCGGGTCAAGCCTCAACCATCAGTTGAACTTCGACGGCAGGCCACGCCCGCATCCGCGAAAGTGCGCACATCTGCGGGCTCACGACCCCCCCGGGGGACGCAGAAGCGCGTACTCCCACCGAGGGCCGGGAGCGCCGGGGCCGATTCGCGTTAAGGGCGCGGGACACGTATGCTTGACCCTCGGTTGCTATGCGGTTCGCCGTCATGGCCCCATCGTTTAGTGGCCTAGGACACCGCCCTTTCACGGCGGCAGCACGGGTTCGAATCCCGTTGGGGTCACCAAACCGATCAAACTCAATAGCAAGGCCCTGTAGCGCAGTTGGTTAGCGTGCCGCCCTGTCACGGCGGAGGTCGCGGGTTCAAGTCCCGTCAGGGTCGCTGGTCGAGAGCCTTTCCGAAAGGGGAGGCTCTCGCACAATCAGCGGCTAGCCGCTGAGGCTCTGTAGCTCAGTTGGTAGAGCGCACGACTGAAAATCGTGAGGTCACGGGATCGACGCCCGTCGGAGCCACCACGAGAAGCCCCCGCCCAGCCGGGGGCTTTCGTCATGTCACCTTTCGGAGCCCTCATGTCCACCTCCCTCACCACGGGCAGCCCCTGGCGTGTCATCCTGCTGTTCTCGGCGCCCCTGCTCGTGGGCAACGTCGTGCAGCAGCTGTACCAGGTGGTCGATGCGATCGTCGTGGGCCGCTACCTCGGCATCGAGTCGCTCGCCGCGGTCGGCGCGACCGGCAGCCTGCTGTTCCTGCTGCTCGGCTTCGCCTGGGGTCTCACCTCGGGATTCGCGATCCCCACCGCCCAGGCCTTCGGCGCGGGCGACGCCGCCGGCGTGCGGCGCTCGGTGGCGTCCGGCACGATTCTCACCGCCGCCGCGACCGCGGTGCTGACGGTCGGGGCACCGCTCATCACCGAGCCGGCGCTGCGTCTCATGAACACCCCGCCCGAGTTGCTGCACGGGGCGACCGTGTTCGCGCAGATCAACTTCCTCGGCGCCGGCGCGATCATGTTCTTCAACTACCTGGCGGCGATCATCCGCGCCATCGGCGACTCCCGCACCCCGCTCGTGTTCCTCGCGATCGCGTGCGGGCTCAACGTCGGCCTCGTGATCCTCATGGTGGGACCCCTCGGCTGGGGCGTCGCCGGCGCGGCGATCGCGACCGTCGTGTCGCAGGCGGTGTCGGTGCTGCTGTGCCTCGAGTACCTGCGCCGACGCGTGCCGGCACTCCACGTGCATCGCGCCGACTGGCGGGTGAGCCGCGCCGACCTCGCCGAGCACCTGCGGCTCGGCCTGCCCATGGGATTCCAGGCCTCGATCATCGCGATCGGCACGCTCGCCGTTCAGATCCGCCTCAACGAGCTCGGCGCCGACGCGGTCGCCGCCTACACGACGGCCTCGCGGGTGGACGGACTCGCCGTCGCGCTCCTGCAGTCGCTCGGGCTCGCCGTCTCGATGTTCGTCGCCCAGAACTACGGCGGCGCGCGACCCGACCGCATCCGCCGCGGCGTGCTGCAGGGCACCTGGATGTCGCTCGGCGCGGCCGTGCTGCTGGGCGCCGTCTTCATCACCCTCGGCACCTCGCTCGTGCGCCTGTTCGTCGGCGACGGATCGGAGGCGGTGACCGCGATGGCCGCCCAGATGCTCGTGATCAACGGCGCCACCTACGGGGTGCTGGGCGTGCTGTTCGTGCTGCGCGGAGCCCTGCAGGGCCTCGGTCACACGATGATCCCGACCGTCACCGGGGTGACCGAACTCGTCATGCGGGTGGCCGCCGCGGTGGCGCTCGGCGCCGTGTTCGGCTTCGTGGGGGTCGTCTGGAGCAACCCGCTCGCCTGGATCGGTGCGGTCGCCATCCTCGTGCCCGCCTACGTGCGCGCGCATCGCGAGCTCGCCCGGCTGCCGATCGCCCCCGCCGTCATCACCCCGACCACGCCGATCCCGGTGGTCGGGCCCACCGATGGCTCGATGGTGGTCGACGCGATCGTGACGCAGCCGATCACGCTGCCCGCGACCGCGGAGCGCCGCAATCTGATCCGGGTGCTCGCGCGCCGCGCACCGTCGCGACGCCGCTGACCTGGGCGCTTCAGCCGTGGGCCATGGCCGGCCGCACGGCGCCCGCGCAGCGCAGGTCGCGGAGGCCGAAACCGCCCCGCGGCAGCGCCGCGCGGATGAGCTCCTCGTCGAAACGGCGATGCGGACGGACGCCGGCCGGCAGCTCGGGCGCGAACGGCTCCGGCGCGCTGACGCCCTCGGCGAGCATCCGCGCCTGCGCCTTCGCGACGAGGGGCACCTTCATCGTCCACTCCGTGAACTGCGCGAGCAGCCGGATGCTCCACACCGGCACGGCGACGAACAGGGGTCGGCGGCCGGCGACGCGCGCGATGCGGCGCACCGCCGCGCCGAGCTCGAGCTCCTCGGCTCCCATCACCGCGACCGTCGGCTCGTGGATGCGACCCTCCGCCGCCGCGAGCAGCACCTCGACCATGTCGTCGACGGGCACGGGGCGCACCGTGAGCGCGCGGTACCCGACGGTCGCGAACACGGGGAAGGTGCGCACGGCCCTGGTGACGTGGTCGACCATGTGGTCACCGGGGCCGTAGATCATGCCCGACTTGAGGATGATGTGCTCGATGCCCGAGTCGCGGATGATCTCCTCGGCCGCCCACTTCGTCTCGTGGTACGCCGACCCGCAGTCGGGGCGGGCGCGCAGGAAGCTGAGCATCACGATCCGCCGGACCCCCGCGCGGCTGGCCGCCTCGACGACGGCGCGGGTCCCCGCCACGTGCACCCGCGCGAAGGTCTGGCCGCCGAGCTCGCGGTTGATGCCGGCGCAGTGGACGACGACCTCGCAGCCGGCGAACGCGTCGGCGAGCGCGTCGACGTCGTCGATCTCGACGCCGGTCCGGCGGGAGACGATCGCGGTCTCGGCGGGGTCGAGGCGCTCGGCGAGGTGCCGCCCGACGAAGCCGGTGCCTCCGGTGATGGCGATGCGCATGACGGCCTCCGTATTTCGCTGATTGGCTACAGAGCTAAGTTATATCTAGCAATGGTGCTAAATTGCAACCATGACGGATTCGGCGAGCGACATCTTCGCCGCACTCGCGCACCCGACCCGCAGGCAGATCCTCCAGGACCTCAAAGACGGCGAGCTGGCGGCGGGAGAGATCGCGGCGCGCTTCAACAGCTCCGGCCCGACGATCTCGCGGCACCTCGGCGTGCTGCGCCAGGCGGGGCTCGTGACCGAGCGACGCGACGCCAACCGCATCCTGTACTCCCTGGTGAGCGACCGCCTCGCCCTCTCGGTCGGCGACTTCCTCTCCACGGTCTGCCCCGAGCAGATCGTGTTGCGTGAGGTGCGCAAGCGCAGCACGCCGAGTGGTCGTATTCCGGCCTCTGACACCCCGGTTTAGGGCGGGAACACGACCGCTCGGGGACGTTGGGCCCTCGCCTGCGCGCACGCTCGGCGCTAGCGTGGGCGCGATGCCCCGACAGCCGCGCCGCCGCGAGATGGTCGCCGACGCGACCCTCGTCTCGCTCGCCGCCGTCCGACAGGCGGTCAAGAACCTCATGCTCGTGCGGGCGCTGCGCGACGCCGCCGACTTCGACGAGGAGTGGTACGCGGATGCCGTGCGCCGCGAATTCGAGGTGCTCGCCTCGCAGGCGGATGCCGAGGCCGCCCGGCTCACGAAGGCGCGCGCGAAGGCGACCGGCCGCCGCGGCCGCGCCGTCACCGCCGACGACTACCACGCCGTCGACACCCGCCGGCTGCGGCGGCGCATCCGGGTGCTCGGCGAGCTCGCCGAGCAGCTGCGCGGCCTCGCGGGAGACGACGCGACGGTGGCATCCGTGATCGACGAGGCGCGCATCCAGGCCCTCGACGAGATCGCGCAGGCGGCGGCAGCGGCCCACGGGCGCGGCCGCACCAAGCCCGCGAGGGGCGTCGCCCGGTCGAAGGCGCTCCAGGCGCTGCGCGAGGAGCTCGAGGACTACGCCGACTGACCCCGGCACACCGGCCGACGCGGCTTCCCGCGGAGGCGGGGCGGCAACTGGTGCCGCCCCGCCTCCGGCCTGATCAGCCCTCCCGACGGCGCAGGCGCGAAGCGACTGCGGCAGCACCCAGCAGCAGCGCGAGCAGCGCAGCGACCGCGACCCACGGGGTGGCGGGTCCGGCGCCGGTCCCGGCGAGGCCGGTGGCCGTGACCGTCAGCGCCGCGGATGCCGTTGCGCCGGTCTGCAGGTCGGTGACGGCGAGCGTGTGCGCACCCGCCGCAGTGCCCGCCGGGATCGTGACCGTGACCTCGATCGTTCCCGCCTGGGAGGCGGTGACGGTGGCGAGGGTCACCGGGGTGGAGTGCAGCACCAGCTCCACCTCGCCGCCCGGGGTCAGCCCGCTCGCCGTGACGACCAGGCGGCCACCGGCCGCCACCGTCTGCAAGCTCAGGGCGAGGTCGATCGGCACGAGAGCGACCGCTCCCGCGGTGAGGGTGCGCGACCAAGCCGCATACCCTGTCGCGGACGCCGTCACCTGCACGGTGAGCAGCTTCCCGACATCGCCCGTCGCGGGCGTGAAGGCGGGGCCGGTCGCGCCGGGCACCGCGGTCCCCGCGAGGAACCACTGGTAGCCGACGGTCGCCGCCGGGGTGAAGGTGCCCACCGTGACCGCGAGCGCACCGCCCACGAGCGGCTGCCCGGTGAGCGCCGGCTCCGCCGAGACGGCCAGCAGCCCCTGCTGCACGAGCCCCAAGTCGAGCGTCGCCACGGCATCCGAACGGTTCGGGGCGGAGGCCGTCACGACGACCGTGAGCGGCAGCCCCACATCCGCGAGACCCGGCGTGAACGTCAGGCCCGTCGCCGCGGGCACCGCGATCCCGTCGAGGTACCACTGGTAGCCCACGGTCGCCCCGGACGGCGCGTAGCTGCCGGGCACCACGGATGCCGTGCCGCCGAGGCGCGCCTCACCTGCCCGCTGCGGCGCGGTGACCGTCTCCACGGGCACCTGGATCACCGTGCCGGCGTCGAGGGTGCGCGTCCACGTCGTGTAGCCGGGGCGCGTCGCCGTGACGACGACCGTGAGCTGCCCGCCGAGGTCGCCCACGACGGGCGTGTAGGCGGATGCCGTGGCGCCCGCGATCGCACTGCCGTCGAGCGACCACTGGTAGCCGAGCGTCGCCGCCGGGGTGAAGGTGCCTACCGTCATGTCGACCGTCTCGCCCACGACCGGCGAACCCGAGAGCGTCGGCTCGGCCGATGCCGCGAGCACCCCCGGGGCGACGTTGCCGAAGTCCAGCGGCGTCGCCGCATCCACCCAATCGCCCAGCGTGTCGCTGTACGACGCGGTCACGACCGCCGTGAGCGACAGGCCCGCATCGGATGCGGTCGGCACGTAGCTCGCGCCCGTGCCGACGGACACGCCGTCCACGAACCACTCGTACGACTCGCTCGCCGCGGCCGGAGTGTAGGCACCGGGGATCACCGTGAGGGTGTCGTCCACGCGCGCGGTGCCGGGGCCCTGCGGCGCGGTCACCGTCTCCACGAAGGGATCCGGCACCGTCACCGGGAGCTGCTCGATCGCCGCGAGGTTGCCCGCGACATCCGTGGCCCGCGCCTGGATGACGTAGTTGCCCGCGCCGACGAGCGTGATCGGGCCCGTGTACGGCGTCCAGGACGCGTCGCCGAGCAGCTTCCACTCGACCGAGGCGACGCCGGAGCCCGCATCCGTCGCGGTCACGGTGACCTCGGCGTGCGCGCCGTTGGCGGCGACATCCGCGGTGAGGCCCACGGTCGGGGCGACCGAGTCGACCTTGATCGCGGCGACCGCGATCGCCCCGTTCACGCCGTCGCGCGCCGCGCGCGCCTCGACCGTGTGCTCGCCGTTCGCCAGGGCGGGCAACGTGACCGCGCCCGTCGCGCTCTCGGTGAGGTCCGTCCAGGCGCCACCGTCGACGCGGTACTGGATGACGCCGGGCGTCTGCAGCAGCACCGCGGCCTGGGCCGTCACGGTCGGGCTCGCCGGGTACCAGCCGGATGCCGGTACAGCGGGCGAGGCCGAGATCATCACCGCCGGCGCCTCGGGCACCGCGAGCGCCGCGATGTCGGACGCCGAGATGCGGCTCGAGTAGACCCGCAGCTCGTCGATGCCGCCCGTGAACCAGCCGGTGCCGTAGGTCGGCGCGCTGCCGACCGAGTCGACCTCGCTCGGGGTGCCCGCGACGAGGGTGTTGGAGCTGAACGCGACGCTGACCGCGGGCTTCGCGACTCCGTCAAGGTAGAGCGTGATGGTCTTGCCCGTGTAGTCGTAGACCGCCGCGATGTGGTGCCAGCGCCCGTCGTTCGGGTAGGCGAACAGTGCGCTGCGGTAGCTGTCGCTCGCCTGCGAACGGCCGGCGATCTGCAGCTGGTTGCCCTTGAAGTTCACGTCGATCCCCGCGCCGGCGGCGTTGATCCGCAGCCCGAGCACCCAGTTGCTCTCGGCGGTTCCCGAGGTCGGCAGGTTGGTCGGACGGATCCAGGCCGCGACGGTCGTCGCGGTCGCCCCGTTGAGCGACTTCACGAGCTGGTTGACCGCTCCCGTCGGGTTCGGCTGGATGACGCCGCGCCCGTTGCCGGGGAACAGCATCGCGTTGCCGCGCGGTCCGGGAGCCGTCGCCAGCGTCGAGCCGAGCACGCGCCCGTTGCCCGAGAGGTCGGGGTAGCTGTTCGCCGCGCTCGTCGCGTCGAACGACCAGGCGCCCACGAGGCTCGTGACCGTGAGTGGCACCGAGGTCGCGGTCGCGGAGACCGCGCCCGGAGCGGATGCCGTGGCGACGACGCGCAGCACGGTTCCGGCATCCGCCGCGACGATCGCGCGCGCGGCCGAGGTCGCGCCCGCGATGTTCGTGCCGTTGCGCTGCCACTGGTAGCTCACGGTCGCGCCGGCACTGGCCGTGGCGCTCGCGGTGAGCGTCTGGCCGACCGTCGGGGTGCCCGCCACGCTCACGAAGCCGATCGTGACGGAGGGCTGCACCGGCACGGAGACGACCGCGGAGACGACCGAGGTGCTCGTGCGGCCGATCGCGGACCCGGTGACCTGCACCGACACCTCCGCGCCGCCGTCCGAGGCCGTGAGCGTATACGTGGCACTCGTCGCGCCCGCGATCGGGACGCCGCCGCGCAGCCACTGGTAGCCGAGCGAGGCACCCGCGGGGTCGGTCGTGCCGACCGTCGCGGCGAGCGTCTGGCCGATCGTGGGCGTGCCCGAGATCGCCGGGGTCGGCACGCCGACCGCCGGGGCCGCCGAGGTCGAGAGCACGGCGCCCGTGAACACGCCCTGATCGAGGGTCGCGGACGACAGGTTCGAGTTGGCAAACATGCCGACGTCGAGCGGGCCGGAGTCGGCGCCGACGAGCGTGAGGGTGCCGATCGTGGTCCACGCCGCCGTCACCGAGGCGCGGGCGTAGCCGACGACCGTGGCGGCGTCGGTGCGCACGAGCCGCAACTGCACGGGAGCGGTGAGGGCCGTCTTGCTGCCCTCCCAGTCGATCCAGCCGTCGCCGTTGGAGTCACGCTGCAGGAAAACGCCGTTCTGGCTCGACACGACGAGCGCGCCGTAGCCGGTCGAGGGCCCGCTCGCGCGGGACAGGTCGTTGCGCACCAGGATGCCGGCCCGGGTGTCGAGCTTGGCGAGCTGGGTCATCGAGCTGAGCGTGACCTCGAGGGCACCGCCGACGGGGAGCGCATCCGCCTGGTAGACGGTGCTCACGGCGTCGGATGCGGTCCAGAGCCCGACGTTGCCGTCGCCGATCCGGAACGAGCCGGTGCCGAGCTGGCAGAACGAGGACGCGGCGGCCGGGCCCCACGCCGCGGTGTGCCACGGTGCGGCGACCGCGCACTGGGCGGGGGCCGGGGTGAGGTACACCGTGTAGACGGCCGAGTGGGCTCCGTCAGCCGAGCTCAGCTTGACCTTCACCTGCGACGCGGAGCTCGAGACCTCCACGACGGCGCTCGCGTCGGTGGGCGTCGCCACGACCACGGGGGCCATTCCGCTGCCGGTGATCGAGTAGGTGGTCGTCCCGGACGAGAAGCCGGGCACGCCGACCCCGTCGAGGGTGAGCGCCTGCAGGGTCAGGTCGGCGGGCGGAGCGTCCGCGATCGTGACGGGGAGGCTCCGGAACATCAGCAGGCCGACGTGCTTGGTCGTCGCGACGGTCGGACCCGTGCCGTTGTGGCCGTAGTACGTGAGCTTCGCCGTGGTCGAGCCGAGCGGTGCCGACAGAGTGAGGCGCAGCACCCCGTTGCCGGGGGAGGCGACCGACACGATCTGCGCGGACGTGCCCTCGAGGCCGAAGTCACCGGCCGGGTTGCCCGTCACGACGAGCGGGTCGCTCGTGTTCTGCAGTTGCACCTCGATGACGTTGGAGCTCGTCATCCCGGTGACGGATGCCGGGTTGGGCGCCGAGAGCCCCGCCCCGCTGCCGCCGAAGAAGTCGCGCTGCAGCACGCCGGTCGCCTGCTCCGCGATCTGCGAGTAACCGTTGGCGTAGGGGTAGTGGCAGCCGTCGTGCTCGGCGATGCCTGAGGTCGACAGCGTCGTCAGATGGTAGCCGGGGAAGGTGGCGGAGAGGGTGCGCTGCGCCTCACGGAGGTCGATGCCCGTGGTCTGCACGGCGCAGGAGTTGCGCACCTGGAAGGCGTAGTACTGGATATTCGCCGCAGCGCCGCCGCGTGCGAAGTCGCTCGTCCAGTCCTGCAGGAGCGCTCCGAATCCGGCGGTGTGCTCCGCGGCGCGGTTCTGGTCGCTCTCGCCCTGGTAGTAGAACAGCGCGCGCACCGAGCCGAGCAGTCCGGCGTCCTTCATCCGCAGGTACAGCCGACCGTAGTTGTTCGCCGAGTTTCCGGGGTTGGCGTCGTCGCGGGCGAAGTACTCGATGGCCTGGCCGCCGCGGGCACCGTTGATGAGTGCCACGGGGATGCCGGTCGAGTTCACGAGCTGCGCGGCCGCCTGCAGTGCCCAGATGCCCACGTGCCCCGCGTTCCAGCGGGTGCCGTTGTTGGAGGTCCCGACGAAGCCTTGCGCATAGTTCCAGGAGTGCTCGCCGACGGAGATCACCGGGCTCTGGTCGGGCGTGCCGTAGGAGCGCACCCATTCGGAGAGGTAGGCGTTCGCCGCGACATCCGCCTGCTGGCGCGCGATGGCCTCGGCGTTGGACTGACCCTGCACGACGATGACGTCTCCCGCGAGCAGCCCCGTCCACTGGCCGGCGCTCATCGTGCCGGCCGCCGTGGTGACGAGCAGCTGCGCGTCGTACCGACGGGTCTCGGCGGTGATCGGCACGCTCACGGTGAACGCGCCGCCCGCGGCGGGAGCGACGGTGGCGGTCAGCGGCGTGACATCGCCCTGGCGCGTCAGACGCAGCTCCACCCCGGTGACCGAGGGGTCGGCTGTTCCCCGGACGATGACATCGGCCTTATTGGTGGTCGTGTCGCGCGGGTAGAGGCGCAGGTCTTCGGGGTGCTCGGTGAGCGAGACGAGGCTCTGGTGCACGAACACCGTCAAGGTGCGCGCCGTGTACGCGGCCCCGTTCTTGGCGAAGGTCCAGTCCGGGTTGGCGCCCGCCGACTGTCCGATGCCGATGTCGAGCGGCCCCTGGTTCCAGCCGTTGACCGCGAGCACGGTCTTCGGCGCCGCGGCACCCGCGACGCCCTCGGCGACCGAGTGCACCTGGAAGGAGCCGTAGCTGCCGGTGGCCATCGGGGTGTCATCCGCGTCGTAGAGAGTTGCGGACGCCCCGGCGACCTGCCCGCTCGCTGTCGGTGTGTAGTCGAGGTTCCACATCTCGAGGTAGCCGGACGCCTGCGGTCCGGTCGTCACGCCCGGCACATTGGACTGGACGTCGAGCCCCGAGACCCGCTCGCGGCGGATGTCGGTCGACGCGACGGGGATGCCGAGCTTCGAGGCGTCCGAGTTGTAGGCCTGCATCGAGGCGAGCACCCAGTCGGTGCCGCTCGGCTTGGCGAGCTCGAGGCAGTAGCCCACCCGGTCGACGGCGCCGACCGTCGCCGTCGCGTCGTAGTCGTATACGCCACTCCAGGCGCCGACGGGAAGCTTCGCCTGTTCCACGGCCACCATGCCCGCCGCGCTCGCGGCCGCATCGCAGGAGGTCGGCGTGAGCGTGCCACCGCTGCCGCCGCCGTCGCGCATGGCGTAGAGCGCCTGGACGTCGGATGCGCTGAGCGCCTTTCCGAGCACGCGCATGTCGTCGAGTCGACCGGTGAAGGAGAGGCCGCTGGAGGGCGAGCCGCCGATCGTCGAGGGGTTCGTCGGCGTGCCCGGCGTGTAGGAGGTAGCGCTCCAGCTCGGGGTGACCCCGTTGCCGAAGTTCGGCGTCTGCTCGACCCCGTCGAGGTAGAGGCGGATCTGCTTGTTCTGGTAGTCGAGGATGGCGGCGATGTGGTGCCAAGCACCGTCGTTCGGGTACGCGAAGCGCTTCTGCTGGTAGCTGTCGCCCGCGGCCGAGCGGCCGGCGACGCGCAGGTTCTGCCCGTCGAAGAGCACGTCGACGCCGGCGCTCTGCGCGTTGATACGGGTGCCGAAGATCACGTTGTTCTCGCCGGATGCGGCGATCGCGGTGGGGCGGATCCAGCCGGCGACGCTGATCGCCTTCGCACCGGAGAGCTGCTCGTCGAGCTGGTCGCCGAGCACGACGCGCGTGGAGCCGCCGAGAGCGATCGAGCCGCCGACGGCGCCCGCCGAGGGCGTGCCCGTCCCGGTCGCGGTGTTGCCGTACACCGAGCTGTCGCCCCAGGTGCAGCAGGCGGTCTCGTCGAACTTCCAGTGGCCGACGAGGTCGCTGGAGACGACGTCGAACACGACGGAGATATCGCGCGTGGTGCCGTCCTGGGCGGTGATCCGCGCGACGCCGGTCGGTGTCGCGTTCGTCATGACCGGCTGGCTCACGACGGTCGCGGTCGCTTTCGGCGAGCGCGGCACGAGCTGGCTGATGGTGACGGCGGCGGGCGTCTTGCCCGGGAGTGCACCCGCCGTGACGTGGTAGGTGTTCACGCCGTCGGTGGGGTAGAGGAGGACGCCGTTGGACAGCACGAGCACCGTCGCGGAGGTGCTGTGGTCGGGGGCTGCCGGACGTTTCGCGATGAATGTCTGCACGCGGTTCGTCGCGCCCTGGGTGATCGTGACGTCGATGCGCTGGGTCTGCCCCGGCTGCAACGTGACCGACTGCGAGGCGGGGCTCGCCGTGACGCCGCCTGCCGTCGCGAACGCGAGCAGGGAGTTCTCCGAGGTGACGGTGACCGTCTGCACAGCCGCGCTCGGCGTGTACGCGCGTGCGGTGCCGTTGACGGTCACCCCGCTCAGGGAGGGTTGGGTCGGCGCGTACAGCTCCGCGATCTGCGGGCCCGTCAGCGCGGTGCGCCACACGCGGAGCTCGTCGAGGTCGGCGGGAAGCAGTGCGCCCGAGGTGGCCGAGCCGACCCGGTCGTGGGCGGTCGGGTTCGCGACCTCGTAGCTGGGCGAGCCGAAGCTGACCGTGCTGCCGGCGGCATCCACCTCCGCACCGTCGATGTAGAGGTGCAGGGCGCCACCGACCAGGTCGGCGGACATCGCGACCTGGTGCCAGGCGCCATCCGTGGGGTAGGGGATGGTGCGCACGACGGCGGCACTGCCCGCGGATGGGCGCACCTCGGCGCGCAGCGTGTTGTCGCTTCGCAGCGAGAGCTCGACGCCGGTGGTGGTGCCGTTGACGGCCGTCTGCACGATGACCCCGTTGGAGGGGATGGTCGTGCCCGCGCGCACCCACGACGACACCGTGAGGCCGGACGCGTTCCACAGGGTCGGGTGCAGCTGGAAGCCGAGGTCGATGCCGGGGTTGGCGCCGCTGCTCGGGCGGAAGGCACCACCGGAGCTGCCGTCGACGACGGCGCTGCCCGCGACGTTCTCGGCGACGATGCTGTGGGAGGGCGTCACATCCGCGGCGAGGGTCGTGAGGTTCGTCGGGTCGTCGAAGCCGAGGTGCAGCACCTCGTCACCCCGGCCGAGCCAGGTGCGGAAGTTCGCGTAGCGATGGAACGTCATCTGGTTCGTGTCGTGATTGCTGGAGGCACCGTTGGATGCGGTGCGCGAGACCAGCAGCAGCTCGTCGCCGTCGATCTGCATCGTCGGCTGGGAGAAGGCGCTGCGCCGCACCGAGTCCTCCCAGCTGAATCGCTGGTCGTCGGTCGCGAGGTTGGTGACGAACTTCCAGCCGGTGAGGTCGTACGACTCGTAGAGGGAGAGCACGTTGCGCTGGTGGGAAAGCCCCGAGTAGGTGTACGTCGTCTCCTGATTGCCGACCATGAGGTAGCGGTCGGAGATCGCGTCGTACAGGACGTAGAACTTGTTGATCGGCACACCCTCGGGCCAGGCGACGCCGCCCACCTCGGTGAGCGTCGTGCCGTCGTCGCTGATGCGGGCCATGAAGGCCTGCTCGGGGTGGCCGTGCCAGCGCAGGAGGTTTACGACGTGGCCGGTGCGGTCGACCACAGGGTTCCCCTCGAGCACGAGCGAGGTCGTGCCCTCGGTGGACTTCGTCCAGCTCGCCGGGTTCAGCAGGTCGGCGCCGAGGTCGGCCGAGATCGCCAGCGCGCGGAAGTTGCCCCACGATCCTCCGAGGTAGTGCTCGTAGGTCTTGTAGATGCGCCCGTTGGCGATCGCGATGGGCGTATCGCCCGTGTGGTAGGTACCCGAGAACAGCACTGTCGGCTGGGTCCAGCTGAGGCCGCCGTCGGTGCTCCGGGAGATGACGATGTTGTCGTACTCGTCGGCGGCGCCGATGCCCATGAGGTAGACGGCATCACCGAGTTCGAAGATCGTGGCCCAGAACATCGGCTCGACCACCGCGGTGCGGGTCCAGGTGTCTCCCTTGTCGGTGCTGCGCAACACCTCCGTGTAGCGCTTGCCCCCGGGGCCGAAGCTGCTGCTACCGCTACCGAAGCGGTTGGATGCGGCGAGGTAGCTGCCATCGGCGAGCACCTCGAGGGTGGGCGAGCCGACGAAGGCGCCCGAGGACGCCGGCGAGTAGCTGAGCACCGACTCCTCGCTCACGCCGAAGGGCGTCGCCTCCGCGGAGCTCCCCGCGACGAACACGAGGGCGGAGACGCCGAGCGCGAGGGCGACAGTCGCGGCGGTGGCGCGCGCGAGGCGCGACCGGATGCCGACGGGTGCGGTGACCGACGTGGCTGACTTCATTGTCGTTCCTTTGGTGGTGCGGCTGTGTGGCGGGAATGTAAAGGGTGTTGACGTCAACATCTAGGGTGAATCGAGGGCCCGTGCCGGGTGGCCCACAGGCTCACCCGGCACGGGCGGGGGTCATCGGCTCGCGGGTCCGCGACGACGGCGGATCGCGAGCAGGGCGCCCGCGGCCAGCAGCAGCGTCGCGAGCAGCGCGGTGTCCCGCACGGTATCCGGCACGCCGGTGCCCGCGAGGTCGCCCGCCGCCGCGAGCACGGTGATCGGCGCCTCGGCCGTCGCGCTCGTCGTGAGATCGCGCACCACGATGTGGTGGGCGCCCGGCGCGGTTCCGCTCGGGATCCGCGCCGTCGCGCTCAGGGTGCCCGAGCTCGTCGCGGTGAAGGTGCCGAGCGCGACCGGGATGGAGTGCAGCTCGAGCGCAACCGCGCCGTTCGGCGTGAGCCCGCTCACCTCCACCACGAGGGTGTCGCCGCGCGTCACCGTCGTCGCGGACAGCTCGAGGTCGAGCGTGCCCACCGGGGTGGAGGTCACGAACTCGCCCGCCGAGGAGGCGGTCGTGCCGGTGAACCCGGTGGCGGATGCCGTCACGACGACCGCGAGCCGCTTGCCCGCGTCCGAGGCGACGGGCGTGTAGCTGGCACCGTCGGCATCCGGGACGTCGACGCCGTCGAGCGTCCACTGGTAGCCGAGCACGGCTCCGGCCGGGTCGGCGACGACGGATGCCGTGAGCGGCACCCCGACAACGGGCGCCGCGGAGAGCGCCGCCGAGAGCGCGATCTTGCGGTCGAAGCTCAGCTGGTACGTCGTCGTGGTCACGCCGTCCCACGCGGTCACCACGACGGTCGCGACGGGCGTGCCGCCGCTCGCCTGGGTGAGCTGCACGGTGGCGTGGGCGCCCGCGGCGGTCGCCCCGACGACGGGGAACGCCGATCCGGTCACCGGCACGGTGTAGCTCGTGACCGAGGGCGAGAAGCCGTCGACCGGCTGCCCGCCGACCGTGAGGCTCGCGAGGCTCGCGTCGTGGAAGCCCGTGGGAGCCGCGATCGTCGCCGGGGTGCTCGTCGCGGTGGTGCCCGTGAAGCCGGTCTTGCTCGCCGTCACGACGACGCGGAGCACGCCGCCGGCCTGCGCCGGCGTCGGCACGTAGCTCACGGAGGTGGCCCCCGGGATGTCGACGCCGTCGAGCGTCCACTGGTAGCCGACCGTCGCATCCGAGGGGTCGAGCTCGGCGACCGCCGACACCGTGGAGCCGACCTCGACGGTGCCGGAGATCGAGGCCGCCGCCGCGACCGTGCGCGCGATCGTGAGGATGTAGCTCGCGGTCGTGCCATCCTCGGCGACCGTCGTGATCGTCGCCACCCCGCCGTTGCCCTCACTCGGCTGCACGACGCTCACGCGCGCCTTGGTGTCGAGGGGGAAAGCCTGCACGACGGGCAGGTGGGCGCCGATCGCGTCGAAGGTGCATGCGCTCAGCGCGAGGTTGCAGCCGGCGTCCACACCGTCCACCCGCAGCTCCGCGAGCCTCGTCAGCGACGACGTCGCGGCGACGGGCGTGAAGATCTGCACCTCGGAGACGATCATGTGGGTGTTCGAGGTCTGCCGGGTGAGCACGACGCGGAAGCCGTCGGCCGTCACGGGCGGGAAGGTGAGGGCGACGATCGGCCCGACCGTCCCCATCCCCGAGCTGTACGGCGTGCTGAGCGCCGGGTTCGCGGTGACTGTGCCGGTCACCGTGGTCCAGGCGCCACCCGGCACGCGGTACTGGAACTGGATCGCCGAGGGCCAGCTGTTGGTGCCGTCCGCGTAGAGGTACACCGTGCTGCCCTGGACGAGCTGCGCGGGGAAGGTGTACGTCAGCGTGTCCGAGGCGTTCTGAGTGCCGCTGCGCCAGTTCGACCAGCCCTTGTCGGTGAGGTTGTTGTTCCGCGTCCGGTCGACGCCGTAGGAGGCCGACTCGGTGTACGTCGCGGAGGCGACCGTGGTCGAGTCGGGGGCGATGTTGCGCCCCGTCGAGTCGGCCACGATGACCGAGAGCGTCGCCGGGGTGGGCACCCCGTCGAGGGACGCCGTGCCGGGCACCGTCACGATGCCGACCGAGGCGAAGGACGCGTCGCTCAGCCCGCTCCAGTTCCAGGTGACGGGGGCGGCGAAGGACAGCTCGGATGCGCCCTGCCGCGCGCGCACGGTCGTCGGCGCGCTCGCCTGCACAGCCGCGAGGCTCAGGCCCTTGACGACGGTCGCGGATGCGGGATCGACCGAGCCGAGCGTGCCGACGTCCACGAGCAGCGTCGTCGCGAACGCCCGCCCGAGCGGATCGGTCGCGGTGCCGGCGACCTCGACGCGGCCGGGGGCGTCCCACGCGGATGCGGGGATCGCATCCCACGTCACGGGGACGGCGGCGCCGGTGCCCCACAGGTAGGTGGCGGCGACGGTCGCGGGCGGCGTCACGGGCACGCCGACGCTCGTGTGAGCGGTGACCGTGACCTGCTTCGGCGCGAGGTCGCGCACCTTCCAGCGCTGGTTGCCGCCGCCGGAGTTGCCCCACCAGCCGACGCTCGCGTTCTCGGCCGTCGAGCTGCTGCCGACATCGAGCACGCTCTCCATCGCAACATTGAGCAGGGCGATGTCCGTGCCGTTGGTCGAGGTCACGATCCACTGGGTCTGCGGGTTCGCCGCGGCATCCGCGAGCGAGACGCCCGTTCTCAGATCGGTGTTCGAGGAGGTCGCGCCGAGTACCCGGCCGTCGCCTGCGACGACGACGAAGCGGCGGTCGCTCGCGTCGCCCACCTGGTGGAAGGTCCAGGCCTGGCCCGCCGAGGAGGAGTTGAGGGTCGTGATCCGGGTCGGCGGGTTCGTCATCGCGGTCGCGGTAAGCGCCTTGCCGCTCTGCACTCCGACGAGCTGGTAGGTGCCGCCGTCGACGATCTTCATGGCGGCGTCCGAGACGCCCGAGACGCCCGAGACGACGAAGGTCGTCACCGACTTGGCGGGCACCGTGAGCTTCGCGGATGCCGTGGTCGCGTTCACCGGGACCGCCGCGCCCTGCACGAGCGCGTTCCCGGTCGGGTTCGCCGCCGAGGATGCCTGGGTCGTCACGTAAGGGGTGACGCTCGCACCCGGCGCGATGGCGCCGAACTTCGAGAGGTCGAGCGTGACATCCGCCGCCGTGGTGCCGGAGTTCGTGTACACGAGGGTCGTCGTCCGGCCGTCGGCCGACACGGCCGCCGTCGTGGAGGTGTTGTCGACCGCGATGAGCGAGTCGCCCGGGCGGATGAAGTGGGTGTAGTTGCGGATGGTGTTGTACTTCGAGTTGACCTCGACCCCGCACGCGGGCGCGCCCGTCGACACGCCGCCCGCGGCATCCACGCGGCGCTTGGACTTCCACACCTCGACGCCGCCCTCGTCGTAGGGCTTGCAGTCGAGGTCGATGAACACCGAGCCCCAGTTGAGGTTCTCGCCCGAGGGCTGCATGTTGTAGAGGTCCTCGACCGGCTGCCAGAGCACCCAGGCCTTGGGCTGGAGCTCCCGCAGGTCGTCGTTGATCCGGCCCGCGATGCCGATGCCGTTCTCGATCGAGGTCGGGTTCCAGCCGTTGACCCAGCTGCCCTCGATCTCGCTCATCCACAGCGGCTTGTCGGCCGCGCGCGCGAAGTCGCCCACCTGGAGGCGGCCCGAGGTGCCGTAGGTGTGCACGTTGAGCTGGGAGATCGCATCCCGCACGGCCTGCGTGTAGGCGGCGTTGGTCCAGTTGGTCTTGAAGATGTCGGGGTTGGTCTCGTCCATCGCTGAGACGACGGCGTCGGTGTCCGCGCCGGCCAGGGCGGCGGCGAGCGCCTGCACGAGCGCGGCCTGGCGGGCCGGGCCTACGTGCATGCCCTCCTGGCGTCCGCCGGACGGCTGGCCGTTCGCGACGTTGGGGCCGCTCGTGCTCCAGTAGTTGGTGTTGGGCTCGTTGAGCGGGTCGATCGTGGAGAACGAGATGCCGTAGGTCGCCTCGAGGTACTCGGCGACGCGCACGAGGTACTGGGCGAACTTGTCGATCGCCGCGGGCTTGAGCTGCTCGGCCGTCGCGTTCGTGCCGCCCGAGACGTAGCCCGACTCCGTCATGAAGTAGGGCGCGGAGTTGGCGAACGCCTCCCAGTGGGTGATCGGCTGACGCGGGTCCTCCGCGAGGCGCTGCACCCACCAGCGCTGGGTCGCATCCGCGTCGAAGTTGTACATCGAGTCGTCGGAGGAGTTCCACGCGGCGAGCAGATCGTTGCGGCTCCACCAGTTGGTGCCCACGCCGCCGTAGACGCCGTCGTCACCGTTGGGGTCCGCCTTCCACCAGCCCTGCACGGCGCCGCCCGGGCGCAGGTAGTCCCAGACCCCGGAGGCGTTGCCTCCGCCGATGTTGTAGCGGGCGATGTTGAGGTTGAGGCCGTCCTCACCGAATACGGCCTGGTACAGCTGCTCCTTGAGCGCGTCGGGGTAGCCGCCGGTCGCGTTGGCGAACCAGACGAGCGACGTGCCCCAGCCCTCGAAGTCGGGGTTCGCGTACCAGGGGTTGGGCGAGAGCGAGACCTGGGTCGGGGATGCGGCGGCAGCGGGCGCGGGAGCCTCGACCAGGCCGGTGGCCGTCACGGCCAGCACAGCGGCTGCGGCGACGGCGGTCACCCGTCGGATCAGGACCCGGGGCTTGGCGGATACGCGTGTCACCTGTGACTACTCCTCGAACGGCGTCGTTGCTGCGGGGATGTTGACGTCAACATCGCGGAGGCGATTCAAGCACGCCGCATCACCCTTCGTCAACGCGGTGTTTCACTCGGGCGCCGGATGGTGGCCGAATCGTTGCAATCGGTAACCGAATCGTTGCGAATCCAGGCGGGACCCGTACGATTTCGCCCATGACTCATGAGGCGGAGGCTCCCCCGCGCGCCGAGCGGCGCCGATCCGGTCCGTCGATGAACGACGTCGCCCGACTGGCCGGCGTCTCCGGCCAGACCGTCTCCCGCGTCACCAACGGATCGCAGTCCGTGCTGCCGGAGACCCGGCGCCGTGTTATCGATGCCATGGACGCGCTCGGCTACTCCCCGAACTCGGCGGCGCGTGCGCTGCGGAGCGGGACCTTCGACACCATCGGCGTCATCGCGCACAAACTCGCACGAACGGGCGAATCGCGCACCGTCGAGGCGGTGGTCGAGGCCGCGCGCGATCGCGGCCATACAGTGACCCTGATCGACGTCGACTCGCCCTCGACCGCGCGCCTGACCGAGGCGGCGACGCGCCTGTCGCGGCAGGCCATCGACGGGCTCGTCATCATCCGCGCAGAGGTGCGAGAGGCCGCGCGCCTCACCTTGCCTCGCGACCTGCCTGTGGTGGTGTCCGACTCCGTCTTCATGGGCCGGCTCCCCGCGGTGAGCACCGACCAGGAGGGCGGCACGCGAGCGGTCGTGGAACACCTTCTCGAGCTCGGCCACCCCACCGTCCACCACATCGCCGGACCGAGCGACTCCCTCCCCGCCCGGGTGCGGCGACTCGCCTGGGAGCAGAACCTGCGGGCGAGGGGGCGCACGGTGCCCGAAGTGATCCAGGGCGACTGGACGTCCGAGTCCGGCTATGCCGCAGGTGCCCGGATCGCCGCGGATCCCTCGGTGACGGCGGTCTTCTGCGCCAATGACGAGATGGCGGCGGGCCTACTCGTCGCATTGCATGAGCGGAGCGTCGATGTACCCGGCGACGTGTCCGTGGCGGGCTTCGATGACGTGCCACTAGCCCGGTTCCTCTGGCCGCCGCTGACCACGGTGCGCCAGAGCTTCGACGTCATCGGGCGGCGCCTCGTCGACACCCTGATGGACCAGATCCGCGACGGCGGCACGGTCTCCAGCTACCGCCAGCTCGTTCCGGCCGATCTGATCGTCCGCGCCAGCACGGGAGCGCATCGGCCCCGGCGGTAGCTACAGCCACCGCCTCCACTTGAAGATCGCGTACAGGCCGACGCCCAGCCCGAGCATGAGCGCGAGCGCGAAGGGGTAGCCGAGCGGCCAGTCGAGCTCCGGCATGTTGCGGAAGTTCATGCCGTAGACCGCGCCGACGAGGCTCGGGGCGAAGAGGATCGCCGCCCACGAGGTGATCTTCTTCATCTGCTCGTTCTGCTCGACGCTCGTGCGGGTCATCGCGCGCGTGACGAGCGTCGACTGCACCTGCAGGGCGTTGTCGAGCAGCGCCCGGTACGAGTCGGCCCGGTCGACGATGCGCCGCACGTGGTCGAGCACGTCGCGCAGCGAGCGCTGCAGCTCGACGTCGACCCCGTAGCGGTCGCCGCCCTTCAGCAGTGCCTCCAGCATCTCGGCGAGCGGATGCACGGCCCGCTGGAAATCGATCACCTCGCGCGAGAGGTCGTAGATGCGGCGGGCGAGGCGCTCGTCGTCGTCCTCGCCGAAGAGCTGGTCCTCGATCTCGTCGATGTCGTTCTCGAGCCCTGCGACGACCGGCAGGTACTCGTCGACGACCTCGTCGAGCACGGCGTAGAGCACCGCCTCCGGGCCGAGCGCGAGGAGCTCGGGGTTGCCCTCGAGCCGCGCCCGCACGTTCGCGAGGTCGGGCGCCTCCGAGTGGCGGATGGTGATGACGAAGTCGTCGCCGACGAACACGTGCAGCTCGCCGAACTCCACCTCCTCCTCCGCGTCGAGGTAGCGGGCGGGGCGCAGCGCCACGAACAGGGTGTGGCCGTAGCGCTCGAGCTTCGCGCGCTGGTGACCCTTGCGGGCGTCCTCGACGGCGAGGTGGTGCAGCTCGAACTCGTCCGCGACGGATGCGAGCTCCGCATCCGTCGGGCGGTACAGGCCGATCCACGCCATCGCGCCCTCGGCGGCTGTCAGCTCGTACGTCTCGTCGAGGGTGTGCGGCGTCTGCACGCGCACGCCCTCGCGGTAGATCGCGTTGTCGATGATCGGCACGGTGCCTCCGGTCAGGGTTGGTCGAGCTGCAGGCGGTAGCCCATGCCCGCCTCGGTGAGCAGGTAGCGCGGATGCGCGGGGTCGGCTTCGAGCTTCTTGCGCAGCTGAGAGAGATACAGGCGAAGGTAGCCGGTGTCGGCGACGTGCGAGGAACCCCAGATGGCGGTGAGCAGGGTCTGGCGGGTCACGAGCCGGCCCGGATTCCGGATGAGCTGCTCGAGCACCTGCCACTCGGTGGGGGTGAGCCGGACGTGCTCGGTGCCCGCCGAGCCGGCCCGCGTCACGCTGTGCGCGGCGAGGTCGACGGTCACGTCGCCGAGCCGCACGATGGGGTCGGCGTCGTCGTGCTGCAGCCGGCGGGTGAGGGCGCGGATGCGGGCCAGCAGCTCGTCGATCGAGAACGGCTTCGTGACGTAGTCGTCGGCGCCCGCGTCGAGTGCCTCCACCTTGTCGGCGGCGCCCGTGCGCCCCGACACCACGAGGATGGGCGCGCTCGACCAGCCGCGGATCGCCTCGATCACCTGCACGCCGTCGAGCCTCGGCATCCCGAGGTCGATCATGACGATGTCGGGGCGATGGTCGACGGCCGACGAGATCGCCTCCGCGCCGTCGCCGGCGGTGACCACCTCGTAGCCCTTGGCTGTGAGGGTGATGCGGAGGGCGCGCAGGATCTGGGGGTCGTCGTCGGCGATCAGGATCCTCATCCGGCGGTTCCTCCTCCCCGTCCCGTCCCATCCTGCGCCGCCGCGGGCAACGAGACGACCATCGTGAGTCCGCCACCCGGCGTGTCCTCGGGGACGAGGGTGCCGCCCATGCCCTCGGCGAAACCCCGGGAGAGGGCGAGGCCGAGGCCGAGGCCCGCCGTGTTGTCGGTGTCGCCGTGGCGCTGGAACGGCACGAACACGTCGTCACGCCGGTCGGGCGGGATTCCCGGTCCGTGGTCGATGACGCGCAGCTCGACCCGGTCGCCGAACGTGCTCGTCGCGACCCTCACCCGGCCGCCGGCGGGCGAGTGGCGCACGGCGTTGGCGAGCAGGTTCACGACGACGCGCTGCAGGAGCACGGGATCGGCGAGCGCGGGCGGCACCTCGGCGAGGTCGAGCTCGACACCGCCGGGGCCGAGGCCGAGCTCATCGAGCGCGGGGAGCACCACATCCGCGGGGTCGACGGGGCTGAGCGCCACCCCGAGCACCCCGGCCTGCAGCCGGCTCACGTCGAGCAGATCGGTGATGAGCGTCGCCAGCGTGCCGAGACTCTCGTCGGCGGTCGCCAGCAGCTCCTCCCGATCCGCCGTGCTGAGCGCACCGCGCGCGGCGCGCAGCCCGCTCACCGCGGCGATCGCGGCGGCCAGCGGTCGGCGGAGGTCGTGGCTGAGTGCCGAGAGCAAGGCACCCCGCACCTTGTCGGACGCCGCGAGCGGCTCGATCCCCTCCGCCACCTGCGCGAGGTCGCTGTGTGCGAGGCTCGCCTCCAGCTGCGCGACGAGCACCGCGAGCAGGCGGCGTTCGGACGCCGCAAGGTGGCGTCCGTGCAGCTCGAGCGTTCCGCGCGTGCCGACCGGCACGCTCGTGAACCGTCCGTCGGGCACCGGCTCGCCGGAGCCCGCCCGCGTCTCCTCGCCGATGAGGAGGCGCACGCCGGTGAGGCCGAACGCCTCCCGCGTGCGCTCGACGAGCGCCTGCACGGCGCCCTGTCCGCGCAGCACGCTGCCGGCGACCGTCTGGATGAGCTCCGATTCGGCTGCGGCGCGGCGCGCGGCCCGCGCGGTGCGGGCGGCACGGTCGACGACGTAGCTCACGAGCGCGGCGATGACGACGTAGAGCGCGAGCGCGAGCAGGTGGATCGGCTCGGAGACGGTCACCGTGTAGAACGGCTGCACGAAGAAGAAGTCGAGCGTGACGCCCGACATGACCGCGGCGAAGAGCGCGGGCCAGAGCCCACCGACGAGGGCGACGATCACCACGAGGAGCTGGTAGCTGAGCACGTCGCTCGTGAGCGTTTCGTCCGCGCGGAAGGCGACGAGCAACCAGGTCAGCAGCGGGCCGCCGAGCAGGGCGAGCGCGAATCCGGCGGCCCGGCGGCGCCAGGTGAGCGCCCCGCCGAGCCGCGGGAGCGTGATCCGCCCGCCCGCTGCGGCGTGGTTGACGATGTGCACGTCGATGTTGCCTGCGAGCCGGATGACCGTCGCCCCGATGCCCGGACCGGTGAGCGCGGCCTGCAGGCGGGAGCGTCGGCTCAGGCCGATCACGAGCTGGGTGGCGTTGACGGCCTTCGCGAAGTCGACGAGCGCAACCGGCACGTCCTCGCCGACGACCTGGTGGTAGCTGCCGCCGAGCTGCTCGACGAGGGTGCGCTGCTGCGCGAGCGCTCCGGGACTCGCTTCGCGCAGTCCATCCTGGGCGGTCACGTGCACGGCGAGCAGCTCCCCGCCCGCGGAACGGGCCGCGATGCGGGCGCCGCGGCGCAGCAGCGTCTCACCCTCGGGGCCTCCCGTGAGGCTCACGACGACCCGCTCGCGGGCCTCCCATTTCGAGTCGATGCCGTGCTCGGCGCGGTAGTCCTTGAGCGCCTGGTCGACCTCGTCGGCGAGCCACAGCAGCGCGAGCTCGCGCAGGGCCGTGAGGTTGCCGAGCCGGAAATAGTTGGAGAGCGCGGCGTCGATCCGCTCGGCGGGGTAGACGAGGCCGCCCGCGAGCCGGTCGCGGAGGGCCTGGGGCGCGAGGTCGACCACCTCGACCTGGTCGGCCGCGCGCAGCACCTCGTCCGGGATCGTCTCGCGCTGCGGCACGCCGGTGATCTGCTCGACGACGTCGTTGAGCGACGCGATGTGCTGGATGTTGACGGTCGAGATCACGTCGATCCCGGCCGCCAGCAGCTCGTGGACGTCCTGCCAGCGCTTCTCGTGACGCGAGCCGGGGGCATTGGTGTGGGCGAGCTCGTCGACGAGCGCGACGTCCGGATGCCGGGCCAGCACGGCGTCCAGGTCGAGCTCCGTGAGCTCGACGCCCCGGTGCGCCACGACGCGACGCGGGATCTCCTCGAGACCCGCCGTCATCGCCGCGGTCGCCGCGCGACCGTGCGTCTCGACGATCGCCACGACGACATCCGTGCCGGACGCCGCGAGCCGGCGCCCCTCCTCGAGCATCGCGTAGGTCTTGCCGACGCCGGGGGCGGCACCGAGCAGAACGCGGAGCCGCCCCCGACCGGTCATGCTCAGCCCTTCCGCTCGTCCAGAGCCTGGTTGAGTTGTAGCACGTTCACGACGGGCTCACCGAGGTACCCGAGGTCGCGTCCCGTCGTGTGCTCCGCCACGAGGCGGGCCACCTCCTCCGCGCTCATCCCCCGCGCCCGGGCGACGCGCGTCACCTGGATGGCCGCGTAGTCGGGGCTGATGTGGGGGTCGAGGCCGGACCCGGACGCGGTGAGCGCGTCGGCCGGCACCTCGTCCTCCGGCACGCCGTTGAACTCGGCCAGCTGCGCGCGGCGCTCCTCGATCGCCGCGATCAGTTCGGGGTTCTCGGGACCCCGGTTCGATCCGGATGACGCGCCCGCGTCGTACCCGTCGCCCGCCGCCGAGGGGCGCGGCTGGAAGTACCCGGCAAGCGGGTCGCCTTCCGCGTCGAGGTAGCTCTGCCCGATGAGGGAGGAGCCGACGACGCGGCCGTCGGCGTCGCGCACGAGCGAGCCGTTCGCCTGCGCCGGCAGGAGCAGCTGCCCGACGCCCGTGATCAGGAGCGTGTAGGCGACGCCCAGCACGAGCGTGGACAGGATCATGGCGCGCACCGCGACCCAGACGGTGCGGCCGGTGCTGCGGGTGGAGGTGTTCATGGTCGGTTCTCCGAGGTCCGGATCAGAATCCGGGGATGAGGCGCACGACGAGGTCGATGAGCCAGATTCCGATGAAGGGGGTCAGGATGCCGCCGAGGCCGTAGACCAGGAGGTTGCGGCGCAGGATCGTCGAGGCGCCGGCCGCGCGGTACCGCACGCCGCGCAGCGCGAGCGGGATGAGCGCGACGATGACGATCGCGTTGAAGACGATGGCCGAGAGCACCGCGGAGGCGGGCGAATGCAGCCCCATGACGTTGAGCGCCGAGAGGCCCGGGTAGACCCCCATGAACATCGCCGGGATGATCGCGAAGTACTTCGCGATGTCGTTCGCGATGGAGAAGGTCGTGAGGGCGCCGCGGGTGATGAGCAGCTGCTTGCCGATGCGCACGATGTCGATGAGCTTCGTCGGGTCGGAGTCGAGGTCGACCATGTTGCCGGCCTCCTTCGCCGCCGAGGTGCCGGTGTTCATGGCCACGCCGACATCCGCCTGCGCGAGGGCGGGTGCGTCGTTGGTGCCGTCTCCCGTCATCGCGACGAGGTTGCCGCCCTCCTGCTCCGCGCGGATGTAGGCCAGCTTGTCCTCCGGCGTGGCCTCGGCGAGGAAGTCGTCGACGCCCGCCTCCCTCGCGATCGCGGCGGCGGTGAGGGGGTTGTCGCCCGTGATCATGACCGTGCGGATGCCCATGGCGCGCAGCTCGGCGAAGCGCTCGACGAGACCCTCCTTGACGATGTCCTTGAGGTGCACGACGCCGAGCACGGTGCCCGCGCCGGTCGCCGGCATCCGCGCGACGACGAGCGGGGTGCCGCCCGACTGCGAGATGTGCTCGGTGTGCTCCTCGAGCTCCGCGAGCACGCCGCTCGGGATGCGCGCGCCCTCCGACTGGAGCCATGCCGTGACCGCCGAGCCCGCGCCCTTCCGGATGCGCGTCCCGTCGGGAAGGTCGAGGCCCGACATGCGGGTCTGCGCCGTGAACGGCACGACCTCGCCCTCGGCGTGCCCGGCGACATCGGTCGCCTCGGCCCGGGCGAGCTCGACGATCGAGCTGCCCTCCGGTGTCGGGTCGGCGAGCGAGGAGAGCGCCGCGGCGCGGATGAGCTCCTCCTCCGGCACGTCGCCGATGCGCACGAAGGCGCTCGCCCGGCGGTTGCCGTAGGTGATCGTCCCCGTCTTGTCGAGCAGCAGGGTCGTCACGTCGCCGGCGGCCTCGACCGCCCGGCCCGACATCGCGAGCACGTTGCGCTGCACGAGGCGGTCCATTCCCGCGATGCCGATGGCCGAGAGCAGCGCCCCGATCGTGGTCGGGATGAGGCAGACGAGCAGTGCGACCAGCACCGTGATGCTGGCCGGCCGGGCGGCGAACGAGGCGATCGGGTTGAGGGCCAGCACGACCACGACGAAGACGATCGAGAGGCTCGCCAGCAGGATGCCGAGGGCGATCTCGTTGGGCGTCTTCTGCCGGGAGGCGCCCTCGACGAGCGCGATCATCCGGTCGACGAAGGTCTCGCCGGGCTTGGAGGTGATGCGCACGACGATGCGGTCCGACAGCACGCGGGTGCCGCCCGTGACCGCGGACCGGTCGCCGCCCGACTCGCGGACGACGGGTGCCGACTCGCCCGTGATGGCCGACTCGTCGACCGAGGCGATGCCCCACACGATGTCGCCGTCGCCGGGGATCAGCTCCCCCGCGGCGACCACCACGACGTCGCCGAGCGCGAGCTCGGCGGAGGAGACCTCGGCGGTCGCCGTGCGCTCGGCGCCGGCGTCCCCCGCCGCGTCGTAGTCGGCGACGCGGCGCGCCACGGTCGAGGTGCGGGTCGCGCGCAGGGTGTCGGCCTGGGCCTTGCCCCGGCCCTCGGCCACCGACTCCGCGAGGTTCGCGAAGAGCACGGTGAGCCAGAGCCACCCGGCGATGACGCCCGTGAACGACCACGGCACCGCCGTCCCGCCGGATTCCGCGGGGCCCCCGAGGAACGGCTCGGCGATCGCGAGGGCCGTCGTGAGCGCGGCGCCGACCCAGACGAGGAACATCACCGGGTTGCGCCACTGCGCACGCGGGTCGAGCTTGCGGAACGCGCCCGGAAGCGCGGCCACGAGCTGGCTCCACGAGAACGCGCCCCTCGGCGCGCGGCTGCCGCCCTTCGCGGGAGCCGGGGTGGATGCGAGTGCGGTCATGGTGATCAGAGCCCTTCCGCCAGGGGACCCAGCGCGAGAACGGGGAAGTAGGTGAGTGCTGTGACGATGACGACGACGCCCACGAGCAGCCCCACGAACAGCGGCCGATGGGTCGGCAGCGTCCCTGAGGTCGCGGGCACCGTGTCCTGCGCCGCCAGCGAGCCGGCGAGCGCGAGCACGAAGACGATCGGCACGAAGCGGCCGAGCAGCATGGCGACGCCGAGCGCGGTGTTCAGCCAGGGGGTGTTCGCGGTGAGACCGGCGAAGGCGGAGCCGTTGTTGTTCGCCGCCGAGGTGAAGGCGTAGAGCACCTCGCTCATGCCGTGCGCACCGGGGTTCCACACCGAGGTGCTCGCGACGTCCTCCCGCACCCCGGGCAGCGCGAAGCTGAGGGCGGTGCCGGCGAGCACGAGGAACGGCGTCACGAGGATGTAGAGGCTCGCGAGCTTGATCTCGCGCGGCCCGATCTTCTTGCCGAGGTACTCGGGGGTGCGGCCCACGAGCAGCCCCGCGATGAACACCGCGATGACGGCGATCACGAGCATGCCGTAGAGACCGGACCCCACCCCGCCGGGGGCGAGCTCGCCGAGCATCATGTTGAGCATCGGCATCATGCCGCCGAGCGCTGTGAACGAGTCGTGCATCGCGTTGACGGCGCCCGTCGAGGTGAGCGTCGACACCGAGCCGAAGAGCGTCGTCCCGGCGATGCCGAAGCGCGTCTCCTTGCCCTCCAGCGCACCGCCCGCGAGCTGCGGAGCGGTGCCGGCGCCGGCGAGCTCGAACGCGGTGAGCGCCGCGGTCGACGCGAGGAACAGCACGCCCATGGCGGCGAGGATCGCGTAGCCCTGACGAGCGTCGCCCACGATGCGTCCGAAGGCGCGCGGCAGGGAGAACGGGATCACGAGCATGAGCAGGACCTCGAAGAGGCTCGTCCAGCCGCTCGGGTTCTCGAACGGGTGCGCGGAGTTCGCGTTGAAGAACCCGCCGCCGTTGGTGCCGAGCAGCTTGACGGCCTCCTGCGAGGCGACCGGGCCGCCCGGCAGCGACTGCGCGCCGCCGGCGAGCGTGGTCACGTCCTGGAAGCCGGCGAAGTTCTGGATGACGCCGCCGGCGAGCAGGACGAGCGCCGCCGCGACCGAGAACGGCAGCAGGACGCGGCCCAGCACGCGCACCAGGTCGACCCAGAAGTTGCCGATCGTGCCGGTGCGGCGGGTCGCGAAGCCGCGCACGAGCGCGACGGCGACGGCGATGCCGACCGCGGCCGAGACGAAGTTCTGCACAGCGAGACCTGCGAGCTGCACCGTGTAGCCGAGCGTCAGCTCGGGCGAGTACGACTGCCAGTTGGTATTGGTGACGAACGAGACCGCGGTGTTGAACGAGAGAGGCTCGCTCGGCGCGGGGAGGCCAAGCGAGTACGGCAGCCACTGCTGCCCGCGCTGCAGGAGATAGAGCAGCAGCACCCCGACGAGCGAGAAGGCGAGCACACCGCGCAGGTAGGCCTGCCAGGTCTGCTCGGTACGCGGGTCGACGCCGATGACGCGGTAGACGCCGCGCTCGGCGCGCCCGTGCCCGGGGGAGGTGAAGACCCATGCCAGGTAGTCGCCGAGCGGGCGGTGGAGCACCGCGAGCACGAGGGCGACGGTCGCCAGCGCGGCGCCGGCGAGAAGCCAATCCATCAGAACCTCTCCGGCTTCACGAGGGCGACCACGAGATAGACGATGGCGGCGACGCCGAGCACCGCGGCGAGCAGCTCGAAGACGATCACAGCCGCTCCACCGCCCGCCCGATGAGTGCCACGAGGGCGAACAGGGCGATCACGCCCAGCACGTAGATGAGATCCAGCACGCTGCGATGCAACACCCGCGCGCGGCACCGCGGATGCCGTCCTCACGGAATCCATACGGCGACGGGCCAGATGCTCACGCGACCCTCACGCCGGGACACCGGGGCGCGCGGGCGCGATCGTGCGCGGGAACGCGGCCGAGTCCACGTGGGGCTGCCCCACGGCTCGCGCTTCGAGGCCACCGGCCGCCTCATCGAGGGGCCGGCGAGCCGCGACCTCGCGAGCCGCGAGCGCGCCTGACCGGCGTCAGCCCTTCGCGGCCTTCTGCAGGGTCTTCTCGTCCACGGGCGCCTCGCCCGAGGCGCGGAGCTCCGCGTAGTAGGCGCGCGCCTCGTCCTGGCGCTGCTGCTCGCCGCCCGAGGCGAGCGGAGCGCGCACGAGCTCGGGGGTGAGGCCGAACGCGGCGACGAGCTCGAGCGCGTGCTCGCGGATGCGGGGCAGCAGCCGGTCGTCGATGTACGCCGTGATCGCCTCCGCACGCTGCGCCGAGAGGCGCCCGTGCGTGAGGTACCAGGCGGCGTCCTTCTCGATGAGCCCCAGCCCGAACAGGTCGCGCAGCCAGGTGAGCACCTGCTTCGTGTCGCCCTCCGGCACCTTCGCGAGCGCCCGCGTGAAGGCCTCCCACTGCAGCAGCTCGCCGTGTGCGCGCGCCGTCCTGATGAGGTCGTTCTGGTGGCGGTTGAAGAGCGCCGCCGCGTCGACCGGCGAGAGCTTGGATGCGGGGCGCAGCTTCGCGGCGAGCTCCGCCACCGCGGTGTGCACGCGGTCGGTCAGCAGCTGACGCTGGGACGCCTCGTCGCGCACGAAGCCGACCGAGCGGGCGGTGGAGCCGAAGTCGGCGATCGCCTGCCCAAGCTGACGCAGGCCCGTGCGGTTGACCGCGGCATCCCCCACCTGACCCGCCACGTACTGCGCGAGCGCGCCGGCATCCGCCTTCGCGAACTTGCGGGCGTAGTCGGTGAGCAGCCGCTTCGCGACGAGCTGGAGCAGCACGTTGTTGTCGCCCTCGAAGGTGGCGTAGATGTCGAGGTCGGCGCGCAGCTGGGTGAGGCGGTTCTCGGCCATGAATCCGGCGCCGCCGCACGCCTCGCGTGCCTCCTGCAGGATCTCGAGCCCCGCCCAGGTGGACAGCGGCTTGAGGGCGGCGGCGATCGTCTCGAGGTCCTCGCGGGTGGCGGGGGTGTCCTCGACGCCCGAGAAGACCCGGTCGAAGATGTCGAGGAACTCCTCGTGCGCGAACGACATCGCGTACGTCTGCGCGAGTCGCGGCAGCAGGCGACGCTGGTGGCGCTGGTAGTCGAGCAGCACCTCCTCGTCGCTCGTGCCGGCCGTGAACTGGCGACGCTGGCTGCCGTAGGTGATGGCGATGTGCAGCGCCAGCTTCGAGGCGAGCGTCGAGGAGCCGTCGAGCGAGACGCGGCCCTGCACGAGCGTGCCGAGCATCGTGAAGAAGCGGCGACCGGGGCTCGCGATCGGCGAGGTGTAGCTGCCGTCCGCGTCGACGGAGCCGTAGCGGTTCAGCAGGTTGGTGCGCGGCACGCGCACGTGGTCGAAGGCGAGCTTGCCGTTGTCGATGCCGTTGAGGCCGCCCTTGAGGCCGTCGTCCTCGCTCGAGACGCCCGGAAGCAGCTGCCCGTCGGCATCCCGGATGGGCACGTAGACGGCGTGCACGCCGTAGTTGACGCCCTTCACGATGAGCTGCGCGAACACCACCGCCGCGCGCCCGTGGAGCGCCGCGTTGCCGAGGAACTCCTTCCACGCCGCACGGAACGGGGTGTTGATCACCCACTCGTCCGTCTCCTCGTCGAAGGTCGCCGTCGTCGCGACCGAGGCGACGTCCGAGCCGTGACCGATCTCCGTCATCGCGAAGGCGCCGGGGATCTTCAGGCTCATCGCATCCGGCAGGAAGCGCTCGTGGTGCTCCTCGGTGCCGAGGTGCAGGATGGCGGCCGCGAACAGCCCCCACTGCACGCCCGACTTGATCTGCAGCGAGGGGTCGGCGAGCACGAGCTCCTCGAAGGCGGCGATGTTGCCGCCGTGATCGTCGCGCCCTCCGAAGCGGGCCGGGAAGGCGCGGTGCACGGCGTCCTCCTCCACGAGCCGGTGCAGCTGACCCAGCACGCGCTCGCGGTGCTCGGGGTAGCTGAGCCCGCCCTGGAACCAGAACTCCGGCCGCGCGACGACCGCGCGGGAGGCCTTGCGGTCCTCGGCCCAGCGGCCGAGCAGGTACTCGGCGAGCCAGTCGACGTCGACGGTGAGCTCGGCGGATGCGGTGGCCGCGTCGCGGGGCGTGGACACGTCGTCGGGAAGCTCGGCCGCGGGGGCCTGCGCCTCGCGGGTCTTCTCGCTGGTCGGAACGGCGTCGGTGCGCGTCATGGCGTCCTCCATGAGGGAGATCGAGGGGATGACCTCACGGTAGGTCGGCTCGGGCCCGGCGTCGACAAGCTCGTGCGGGCGCACCAACCGCCTCGGGCCACCCTCGCCGAGCCTTGTCGGAACCTGCCAAACGGACCCGGTGACCGTTCAGGAACCGGCTGCAGCGGTGAAGACCGCCCGCGGCCCGTCAGCCCCGGCGTGCGGCGCGACCATGACGGTGAACTCTCCGGGCTCGGTCTGCCAGCCGGACGCCGTCCAGTGCGAGAACGCGCGAGCGGGAATCGGCACCGACACCACCACGGATTCGCCCGGTTCCGCCGCCACCCGCACGAACCCGACGAGCCACCGCGCGGGGTAGTCGACGGACGAGGAGCTGCGCTCGGCGTAGAGCTGGACGACGTGCCCGCCCCTGCGTGTTCCCGTGTTGCGGATCGTCACCCGCGCCTCCAGCCCGTCCGACTCCGCGGCCGGCGGGAGAAGCTCGAATCCGTCCACGGCGAACGAGGTGTACCCCGACCCTTCCCCGAACCACCAGCGCGGCGCAGTGTCGGCGCGCCACCAGGCGCGGTACCCGATATGGATCCCCTCCTCATAGCTGAGCACGCCGTCCCGAGGGCTGACGTCGAGCACCGGCACATCGGGCAGCGCCACGGGCCAGGTCGTCGGAAGGCGCCCGCCCGGCTCGGAGACACCGGTCAGGACGTCGCCGAGCGCCGCCCCGTACTCCTGCCCGCCGAACCACGTCAGCAGGATCGCGGCCGCGTCGTCCGCCCACGGCAACTCCACCGGCGACCCCGCGTTCACCACCACGACCGTCCGCGGATTCGCCGCCAGGACGCGCCGGGCGAGCTCGTCCTGGCGTCCCGGAAGCGCGAGAGAGCTGCGGTCGAATCCCTCCGACTCGACGCGCGCATTGGTTCCGACGACGAGGATCACGGCATCGGCGCGGGCGGCGACCCGCGCGGCCTCCTCCAGGAGCCGCTCCGGCTCGGAGTCATCGGCCTCGACCCCGAACGAGAACGCCATCGCGCCGTCCAGAACCGAGTCACCGGTGGGACGCGTATAGCGCACCCGCAGCTCGAGCGCGACCCCCGCAGTGACCGCGAGACGTTCAGAACGCGTCGCGGGCGACAGCAACGCCGCGCCCAGGTCCTCTCCCTCGGACACGGTCTCGAGATCGAGGTGCGGGATGCCGTCGACCTCGATCCGCACCCGTCCGACGGCCGAGAAGCCGAGGAGAACCTCGCCGGTCTCGGTCGGCGTCCAGATGGTGGTGGCCTCGAGCACCGCGGTCCGCCCGACGGGTGCGTCTCCGCCGAACCACACGAAGCCGGTGGCGAGGCGTTCCTCCACATGGATCTCCACCCCGTCCGCATCCCGGAAGGAGAGATGGGTTCCCGGCTCTCCCGTGACCGGATTGAGGGTCTGGGCGAGCGGCAGCTCGGACAGCCCGAGCTGCACGACTGCTCCGCGGGCATAGGTCACCTCGGCCTCCGGGAACGCGGCACGCACTCCGTCGAGCGGCGAGATCACGCGCTCCGGCAGCACCGTGGCAGACCCTCCTCCCTGCGAGCGGGCCGCCTCGGCGTTGTGGCCTATGACAGCGATCCGCGCCGGACTGTCGCCGAACGGGAGGATGCCGTCATTCTGGACCATCACGATGCCGGCGGCCTCGGCGTGACGCGCGAACCGGCGGCCGTCGACCGCCGCGGGCGGCGCGGGGAATGCGAACCCCTCCAGCGCGCCCACGCGGGCTGCGAGGAGCAGGATCCGCCGCACTTTCCGGTCGATCGCCGTGACGTCGACGTCGCCCTTTTCGACGGCAGCGACGAGGGCGTCGCCCCAGGGCCCGACGGGCCCGGGCATCACGAGGTCCTGCGAGTAGCGCGCACTGTCGAGGCTGCGCACCGCGGTCCAGTCCGAGACGACGACGCCGTCGAAGCCCCACTCGCTGTTCAGCGGCACCTCGAGCAACTCGTTCTCGGTCGCGGTGGCGCCGTTGATCGAGTTGTAGGAGCTCATGACGAGCCACGCACGCGCCTCGACGACCGCCGACTCGAATGCCCGCAGGTAGAGTTCGCGCAACGCACGGTCCGTGACCCGCACATCGACGGTGAAGCGATCCGTCTCGAAGTCGTTGGCGATGTAATGCTTCGGCGTCGCGGCGACGCCGTTCTCCTGCAGCCCCTCGACGTATGCCGCCGCGAGCTCCGCGGTGAGAAGCGGGTCCTCGCTGAATGCCTCGAAGTGGCGCCCGCCGAGGGGCGAGCGGTGGAGGTTGATCGTCGGCCCGAGCACGACATCGACACCCTTGCGGCGAGCTTCGGCGGCAGCAACCGCGCCGTAGGCTCGAGCGATCGCCGTATCCCACGACGCGGACAGGGCGGATGCCGACGGCAGATTGAGCGACGGGGATCGCTCGTCCCACACCGGCCCGCGAACCCCCGAGGGCCCGTCGGACAACACCATGCTCCTCAACCCGATCTCGGGCAACGGTACGGTCGACCAGAAGTCGCGTCCGGTCAACAACTCCACCTTGCGAGCGAGCGTGAGACGGGCGAGCAGGTCATCGAGGCGGGGATCGTCGAGGTCCATGGCTGCTTTCGAGTCGAGAGAAGAGGTGCGTGCAGGGTCGGTCATGGCCGGTCTACACCCGACCAGTGCTCCACGACGTCCTCGTAGACGCCGCGGGGGTCATCGCCTTCGCCAGCCAGCCGCGCGTGTGCGGCGCCCGCGGCGACGGGCTCCCAGTCGAGGCCCGTCCCGTCCGCGAGATCGAGGATGGCGGACGAGGTGAGGCGGCGGCGTTCGGACGCGGCGGGCCCCTCGTCGGGGAGCCCGTTGCCCATGATGCTCGGCATGTCGGAACCGTGCGTGGCGGGTTCATCGTCCACTCGGCCGAACAGGAGGAGATGTGCCTCTCCCCCCGCCGCGGCCTGGGCGAGGGCCATGCGTGCCGCAGGGAGCCGGTAGATCCAGTCGGTGAGCAGCTGCTCGCGGGCGACCGCCGCCGAACCCGCCCGGGCGAGTTGCCGATCTACGAGGGCGACCGCCTGCGCGTCGCCGACTCCCCATGCGACCACCTCATCGACGAGCGAGACGCGATCGGCGTTCTCGAATAGCTCCGGCTGAGCCACCCGGAACGCGCCGATCTCGTCCGTCGTGCTCGAGAGCAGCATCCGGATGCCGCGCGTCGTCCCGCTCTCGACGACGCGCATCGGGTGCCCGCTCAATACGCCGCCCGGTACGCCTGCGTCATCGACGACCGCGAGCGCGCGGGGACGGATGCCGTTGCGCTGTGAGATCTCCTGGGTGATGACGTCCTGCATCGCGGCGTCGACCATCCCGGGAGGGGCGCTGAGCAGCGCCGCGGGGTCGGCGACACCGGTTCGCGTCACGAACTCGTCGGCGATGAGTCGCGCGCGGGGCGCGGGCATGACCCGCGACGCGCAGCCGGAGAACATCGCCGCAGCGCCGAACAGCCCCTCGGCCGCGGGGGCTGCCAGGAGCCCGGCGATCGAGAATCCACCCGCGCTCTCACCGAGCAGGGTGACTCGACCCGGGTCACCCCCGAACGCGGCGATCTCCTCGCGCACCCAGCTCAGCGCTGCGATCTGATCCCGCAACCCCAGGTTCGAGCTCGACTCGAATGGCTCCCCGAGGTGCGCCAGCTGAGCCCACCCGAAGGGGCCGAGCCGATAGTTCAGCGAGACGACCACGACCCGGCCCGTTGCTGCGTACGGGCGCCCGCTGGTCCCGACGACCGAGCTCGCACCGTGCTCGAAGCCGCCCCCGTAGATCCAGACGAGCACGGGGAGCGGAGCGTCGATGTGGCTCGGGCGCCAGATGTCCAGCTGGAGGCAGTCCTCGCCGACGTCTGCTCCGAGCTCGGCATAGAGCGGGGGGCTCTGATAGGGCGCCGGTCCCGCCGTGTCGGCATCGCGCAGCCCCTCCCAGGGCGGGGCCGGCTGGGGTGCGCCGAAGCGATCCGCCCGCGCGAACGGCACGCCGAGGAAGGCGTCTACGCCATGCGCGGCGACGCCGCGCACCGTCCCGCGCGATGTCGTCACCGTGGGTCGGGTCACGACTCCTCCAGACCGCGAACCACCTCACGGGCGACCCGGCTCAGCTCGATCGCCTTCGGGTCCGCTCCACCGGGCGCCTGCATCGGGTACGGCGTGTAGCCGAAGGCGAGCTCGTACAGCGGATCGGCGTAACCGAGGGCGCCGCCCGCCCCGTCGTGTCCGAACGCGGCGTGGCTGGCGAACGGCAGCCGGCGGGTGGGTTTCATGAAGACCATCGCGAACGCCATCTCCGCACCGAGGACCAGATCGGTGCCGTGGCTGTGCTGCTCGGACACCCGTGCGATCGTCTCGTCGCTCAGCAGCGGCGGCACCCCGTCGACCTCGCCCACGGCGGTCGCGTAGGCCCGTGCGATCCCGCGCGCCGTACCGGTCGCCGCGTGGCCGGACCCGCCGAAGGCCCGTATCCCGGGCACGTTCGGGCTGACGTCGCCGAGTGCGCGGCCCCCGGTGCGGGCGGGGTTGTTCATCGCGACGGCTGTGAGGGTGTCGCGATTTCCCCAGTAGGCGAGCAGATCTGCGAGGTCCTCCTGAAGCGCGGGATCCGGATGCGCCGGGCGCACCGGGACGTAGCGGTGGTCCTGATCGGCTGGGAGACCGAGGAAGACGTCGGCGCCGCGACCGATGCGGATCTCGCGGGCGTGGAACGCCTGAAGCTGCTCGCCACGGATCGCGAGGAATAGGCCCTCCATGATCATTCCGATCGTGATGGCGTGGTACCCGAAGTCGCTTCCCGGGTGCCAATACGGCCGCGCGGCGGCGAGCTTCTCACGCGCCGAGAACCCGGTCGCCAGGTCCTCGTGCGTGAACCCTCCCGGCACCCCGATCATGCCGGCCCGATGGCTGAGCACCGTGCGCACGGAGATGTCCGCCTTGCCCGCGGCCGCGAACTCGGGCCAGTAGTAGGCGACCGGCCGATCCAGTTCGAGCTCACCCGATTCGACGAGTGCCGCGATGCAGAGCGCCGCGATGCCCTTGCCCGCCGAGAACATCCCCGTGACCGAGTCCTCACTCGCCTCCACCCCGCCCCAGCGATCGACGACGGGGACTCCTCGCCAGTAGAGACAGAGCTGCGCGCCGTAGTCCTCGAGGCTCTCGAGATAGTGATCGAACAGCTCGACGACGGGCTGGAATGCCGGATCGTGCCGACCGGACGATGGAGACATCGGACCTCCTGGGGTCACAGGGATTGCTCCTCGATGACGACATCGAGGTCTCGGGACGAGACGGGGACGGATGCCGGAGCGTCGAACTCCTCCGCCGTCGCGCGGGCGAGTTCCTCGCGTCGTGCGCGCTGCAGGACGGGGTCCGGAACCGGCGCGGCGGCGACGAGGCTGCGGGTGTACGGGTGCTGCGGCGCGTCGCACACGGCACGCGCGGGGCCCTCCTCGACGAGCTCCCCGTGACGCAGGACGATGACCCGGTCGGCGAACTCGCGCACGACGGCGAGGTCGTGGGTGATGAACAGGTATCCCACCTTCGTGCGCTGCTGGAGCTCGGCGAGCAGGCGGAGGACCTTCGCCTGGGTGGAGACGTCGAGGGCGGACGTCGGTTCGTCGCACACGATCAGCCGAGGCGCCACGGACACCGCTCGGGCTATCGCGATGCGCTGACGTTGTCCGCCCGAGAACTGGGCGGGATAGCGGTATGAGGCGGAAGCCGGCATCCCCACGCGCTCCAGAAGCTCGTCGACGATCCGCTGCGACTCGGCCCGCCCGCGGCGCTGCTGGATCCGAAGGGGCTCCGTCAGGATCTCGCCGATCGTGAGCGACGGGTTCAGGGAGCCGTACGGGTCCTGGAAGATGACCTGCAGATCGGCGGCGATCCGACGCCGCTCTGCGGCACGGAGACCGAGCAAGTTGCGACCGTCGAGCTCGACGCGGCCGCCCGATGCGGGTGTCAGCCCGAGGATCGCGCGGCCGATCGTGGTCTTGCCCGACCCGGACTCGCCGACGAGAGCGACGGTCTCCCCCTCGGCGACCTCGAAGGAGACATCCGAGATGACGGTCCGGTGCCGCCGACCGCGACCGTACCCGACCTGCAGCCGGTCCACGGTGAGCAGCGCGCTCATGCGGCACGCTCAGCGATGCTGGGAGTCGCCCTCAGGAGTTCTCGCGTGTACTCGTGGGCGGGATGCGCATACAACTCCTCAACGTCCGCGCGCTCGACCACCGCGCCTCCGCGCATCACAACCGCACGATCGCAGATGTCGGCGACGACCCCGAGGTCGTGGGTGACGAGGATGATCGCCATCCCCCGCTCCTGACGGATCGTACGGAGCAGCTCGAGGATCCGGGCCTGCACCGTGACGTCGAGCGAGGTCGTCGGCTCGTCGGCGATCAGCAGCGACGGGTTCCCCGCGAGAGCGATCGCGATCGCGACGCGCTGGGCCATGCCCCCCGAGAGCTCGTGCGGGTAGCGGCGAAGGAGACTCGACGGCTCGGTGATGCGTACCTGCTCGAGCAGCTCGATCGCGATCCGCTTCGCTTCCGTACGTCCCACCCGACGATTGGCGCGGATCGCCTCCCGAAGCACGGTGCCCACGGTGAAGCTGGGATCCAGGGCGACCATCGGCTCCTGGGAGACATAGGCGACGCCGGCGCCACGGATCTCCTCGAGCTCACGGTAGCGCGCGGTCACCACGTCGTGTCCGCCGAACCAGATGTGGCCGCTCGCGTGGGCCGTGCTGGCGAAGAGCCCGAGGCACGCCAACGCGGTCACGGTCTTGCCGCTGCCGGATTCGCCCACGAGCCCCACGATCTCACCCTTGTCGATCGTGAGATCGAGGCGATCGACGGCGGGTCGCTCGGGATCCCCGAAGTGCACCGTGAGCTGTTCGACGGTGAGCAGGCCCGCGCCCGGCGGCGGCACGTCGGCGGAGTCCGGGCGCCGTTTCGGCACCCGGCCCGAGGAACGGCGCACCCGTGTCGCGAAGGAGTCGCGCGTGGCGTCGCCGAGCAGAGCGAACGCGATGGTGCAGAGGGCGATGATGCCGCCGGACGGGACGAGCAGCCAGGGGAAAACCTGCACGAGGAGAGAGGCCTCGCCGACCATGCCACCCCAGCTGGGGTTGGGTGGCGGAGTGCCGAGCCCGAGGAAGCCGAGTCCGGTCTGGACTCCCAGCGCGACGCCCGCGAAGAGGGCCACCTGGATGACGATCGGTCCGCTCAGGCGCGGCAGGATGTGGCGGAACAGGATGCGCAGCCCGCCGAGTCCCGACACCCGGGCGGCATCGACGTAGAGGTCTTTCGACACCTTGAGCGTCGCGGCTCGGACGACTCGGATGAGGCCGCCGGAGCCGAGCACGCCGAGCGTGATCATGGTCGCGTTGAGCGATCGGCTGAACAACGAGACGACGGCGAGCACGATGATGATCGACGGCACCGACATGAGGATCTCGACGACGAAGCTGATCACGCGATCGACGGCGCCCCCGAGGTAGCCGGCAAGGAGGCCGAGGACGACGCCGAGCACGAGGAAGACGGCGATGCACAGCCCGACCCCGGCGATCGACGGCACGCCACCGTACATGAGTCGGCTGAGCACGTCGCGACCGAGGTTGTCCGTGCCGAGCCAATGCGCCGCACTCGGCAGTTGCCGCGCGTCCGCCAGGCTCTGCGCGAGGGGGTCGTACGGGGCGAGCCACGGCGACAGCAGGCAGGCGGAGACCACGATCGCCAGGACCGCGAGGGAGACGACGGCGAGCGGCTCATGGAGAAGGGCGTGCAGGAATCCCCGACGGGTGACGCCGGTTTCGGAGGGGCTGGAGATCGCGGTCATCGCGTGCGCGCTTTCGGGTTGAGTGCCAGATAAGAGAGGTCGACGCAGATGTTCACGACGATGACGATGAGGGTCATCGTGAGCGCGACGCCCTGGATGACGGGGAGATCGTTCTGATTCGTCGCGCTGTAGGCGAGCGCTCCGAGCCCCGGAAGTACGAACACCTGCTCGAGGAAGACGCTGCCGGCGAGTGAACCGACGAAGATCAGGCCGACCACGGTCGCGACCTGCATTCCGGTGTTCTTGAGGATGTGCCGGAGGTAGATGGTTCGGCGCGGGATGCCCGCTGCACGCAGGGTGCGCACGTAGTCCTGGTCCATTGCCTCGAGCACGCCGTCCCTCGTGATCTTCGCGACGCCGGCGGCACCCTGGATCGCGAGTGCGGCGACCGGCAGCACGAGCGCGGTGGCCCAGCCGCCAGGGCTCGTCGCGAACGGCACATACCCGGTCGCGGGGAACCATCGGAGCGAGACGGCGAACACCGAGACCATGACGAGCGCGAGCCAGAACCCGGGCACGGCCCCGCCGACGAGCACGAGCACGTCGAGCACCCGGCGGAGACCGCCGCGGCTCAATGCGCTCAGGTAGCCGAACGTCATCCCCGCGACGGCGCAGACGATGATGCCGGGGATCAGAAGCGACAAGGTCACGGGAAGGCGGTTCGCGATGCTTCGGATGACCGGCTCGCCCGTGAAGATCGAGGTGCCGAAGTCTCCGCTGAAGACCCGAGCGAGATAGTTCCCGTATTGGACGATGAGCGGTTGATTGAGGCCGAGCTGCTCGCGGAGCGCCTCGTACTGCTCCTGCGTGGCGGTGGTGCCGAGGATGACGCGGGCGGCATCCGTCGGCAGGAGTGACATCAGCAGGAAGGTCAGCGCCGACACCACGAAGAGCAGCACGATCGAGGTCGCGAGCCGGGTCACGAGGATCCGCATGAGGTGCCTTTCTCGGTGGCGGAGAGGGCACCCGGTGCGGGACCGGGTGCCCTCGGGGTGGTCAGGATGCGGGGGTCCACGTCCTGATGTTGGTCAGGGCGCCTGTCGGCGTCAGCGCAACGTGGTCGAGCCGGGGCGACACGAAGAAGTTCGCGTTCGCAACGGCGACGGGCAGCGAGAGAGCCTGATCGACGATGTACTTCTCGACCGCCTTCGCCTTCGCCGCCTGCTCCTCCGTCGGCGCGGCGACGTACTCGTCGAACAGCGCCTGCAGCTTCGGGTCGACCGCGTTGAACGGGTTGAGGCTGCCGTTGTGCAGGAAGCCCTGCGTGGCGTTCGCGAACTGGGGCTGACCACCGAAGGGCAGCGAGGTGAGCGGATACTTCAGTGAGTACAGGTCCGTCGCATAGTCGTTGCCGCTGTTCCGGAGCTCGATCGTGATGCCGACCTCGCCGAGTTGAGCCGCCATCGCCTGGACGAGCGACTCCTGTTCCGCGGTGAAGCCACCGTAGTTGACCGTCATCGTGAGCCCGTCCGCGTAGCCGGCCGCGGCGAGCAGCTCGCGCGCCTTGTCCGGATCGTAGGGATAGGTGTCGTCGAGGCTCTCGTCGTACGCGTCCCATCCGGGCGTCTCCGGCTGGTGGGTCACGGACGCCTGTCCGCGGTAGATGGTGTCGACGATCAGCTGTCGATCGATCGCGTAGTTCATCGCCTGGCGCACCCGCACGTCGGCGAGCGCCGGAGCGATGGTCCCGTCACGGTCGAGCAGGAAGAAGCCGTTCCAGTACAGCGGGGCGCTGAGCACCTCGGCACCGCCAGCCTTCGCAGCATCGACGGTGTTGACGTCGCCGAACACGAAGTCGACCTGCCCGGTGCTGAGCGCCTGGACCGCCGAGGTGGTCGACGTGATCACCTGGAGGGTCACCTTCTCCCACGCGATGGCGTCCTGATCCCAGTAGTTCTCGTTGGGCACATAGGTGTAGTGGTCGCCGGCGACGGTCTGCTCAGGGTCGAGCTTGTACGGTCCGGCGCCCAGGGTGGCGTTCTGCAGGGAGTCGGGGTCTGCGACACCCGCAGGCGCGATGACGTCGCCCCCCAGATAGTTCGGCGTCAGCAGCAGCGGCATGATCGGGTTGGGGGTGGCCGAGGTGAGCAGCACTGTGCTGTCGTCGACCGGCTCCGCAGTGATCCCGACCCACGCGCCCACCGATGCCGAGTTGCCGGTGGTGAAGTAGTTGATCGAGCCTGCGACGGATGCCGCATCCATCGGCGTCCCGTCGGAGTACTTCACGCCGTCTCGCAGGGTGACCTGGAGCTGCGTATTGGTGTCACCGACGTACTCCCACGCGGTCGCGAGCCCGGGAATGAGCTCGCCGTCCTCATCGACGTCGATGAGGGAGGCGTAGGAGAGATCGGTGACGAAGGTGATGCCGTTCGACGCCTCGGCGGGGTTGAGGCTCTTCGGCTGGCCGGCGATCACGACGGTGAGGGTCGTCTTGGGGGCGCCGCCACCCGCATCGTCGGTGCCGGTGCATGCCGACATGGTGAGCGCGAGGGCGACACTGCCCGCGAGCGTCGCCGCCGCGCGGGTGATGCTGCGTTGACGGGATGTCATTTCTCTTCCTTATCTCTCTGGGGTGCGGTAGGGGTGATCGGGAATTCGAGCAGGTGGGCGGACAGCGTCTTGCCGTGCGGGTCGACACCCGCGGACCGGGTGACGCCGCCATCGAGTCGGTCGCGCACCACCACGGTGACGGCGCCGAGCGCAGGCAGGGGGTGCACGTCGATGCGTGCGGGCGAGGTGGCGAAGTGCTCGGCGAGCGAGCCCACCTGAAGCGCGGCGGTCAGGACGGGCAGATCGGCCGGGTCGTAGGCGATGACCGCGAGGATCGCGGTATCGCCCTTGTCGCCCGCCCGAACGTGCGCGAGGTCTGCGAGCCGCATCACAGCACCTCGACCCGATGCCGTACGGCGTCGCGGGGGATGAGGGCGGACACCATCCCGACCGTCTCGCGGATGCTCGCGGTCGCGCCGCCGCCCCCCGAGGGGCCGTTGGTGTAGAGCGCCTCGACCTCCTCGCACAGATCGGTGGCCTCCGCGGGGTCGAAGCTGCGCACCGACATCCGCAGCCGAACCTCGCTCGGCTCCGGCACCTCGTCCCGCCACCAGGGGCGGGTCGCATCCACGCCGATCAGGGATGAGCGCAGTTCGCTCGAACGACCGAGCACCTCGACCCAGCGTTCGCGGATGATGCGTTCTGCGAGCTGGGCACGGCCCACGCATCCCGCACCGGCGTAGCTGATCTCGGCGATGGCGACATGGCCATCCCTGACGCCCACGCTCACCTTCAGATCACCGGGCACGTCGACTGCCGATGCCCCGACGACCGCGACCGCGTCGGGGCCGACCTCGTCGACGCGGACCGCCGAGAGGTCGACGGCCACATCCGGTGTGAGGTAGCGGCGCGGGTTGTCGATCTCGTAGAGGAGCTGCTCGAGCACGGTGCGACGGTCGAGCCGCCCGCCCGTTCCCTCGACCTTGCGGTAGACGGCGGCTCCGCCGGGGGCGACGTCGGCGTAGGGGAAGCCGAGCCGGGCGAGATCGGGGACGGTCTTCCGTACGCCATCGGCGAAGTAGCCGCCGGTCAGCTGCCCGGCGCACTCCAGGAGGTGGCCCACGAGAGTCGCGTCGGCGATCCGATCGAGAGCGTCCGGGGCCCAACCATGATGGTGCCGCAGGGGCCCGACGAAGAGCGAGGCGTCCCCCACTCGCCCGGACACCACGACGTCGGCGCCAGCGTCGAGCGCATCGACGATTCCCTGGCTCCCGAGGTAGGCGTTGGCGCTCACGATGCGGTCGCCGAAGTCGCCGATCACGCCATCGGCACCGAGAACGGGGGTCGAGGGGTCGAGGATGTCGAGGACGTCGTCCCCGGTGACGGCGGCGACGACGCGCGGTCGTCCGAGCTCGGCGGCGGCCTCACGGATCGCGAGGGCACCCCCCCGGGGATCGGCAGCGCCCGCATTTGTCACGATGATCGTGCGCGGGTCGAGCAGGGGTAGGACGGCGCTGATGCGTCGCACGATCCGGGGGTCGAACCCTCGGCCCCCACCCGCCGCGTCCCGCGCTGCGACGGCGAGCGCGATGGTGCGCTCGGCAAGGCATTCGAACACGAGGGCGTCGAGCGATGCGGATCGCGCGAGAACCTCTGCGGGCTCGTAGCGGTCTCCCGCGAACCCCGTTCCCGCTCCGATGCGGTAGTCCATGGCGCCCTCGCCTCTCATGTGAATGCACTGTATACACCGCATCCAATGTCGTCAATGGTCTATATTCGGAGGCGGTCGTGAGAGGGGCAGCGATGCAGGAGAAGTCACCGGAGAAGATCGCCGCCCTGCTGGGCCAGGCGATCCGCGAGAAGGTCTTCGCGCCCGGAGCGCCTCTCATCCAGGAGGACCTGGCGCAGCGCTTCCAGGTGAGCAGGAGCCCCGTCCGCGAGGCGCTTCGCATCCTCGCCGCGGAGGGCGTCGTCACGATGCCCCCTGGCGGCGCAGGCGCCACGGTGCGACGCCTGTCGTTGGCCGACCTGACCGAGCTCTACGACCTGCGCCTCATCCTCGAACCGGCGATCGCGCCGCTGCTCGTCGAGGGGGTCGCGGCGAATCAGGTTCGCGAGCTCCGCCAACGCGCCGAGACGATGGTCTCGATCGACGAGGTCGAACCATGGATGCGCGCCAACTTCGAGTTCCACCTCGCGCTGTACGCGCTCTCCGGGCGCCCCCACACCGAAGGCGTGCTGCGTTCCCTGCTCTCAGCCGTCCAGCCGTACTCACTCGAGAACATCGAGCGGCTGGGGGGCCGGACGCAAGCGGACAACGAGCACCTGGAGATGGTCGACGCGATCGAGAACGGGGACGCGCCGGCGCTCGCCGAGCTGATCCGAACGCACCTCGCCTCCGCCCGGCAACGGCTCATCGACAAATTCGCGCGCGACTCCGAGCAGCGAGAGGTCGATCCGCTGGCGATGCTGAGGACGCCCGGCGGATCGCGCTGAGGAGATCCGGCTACAGCTTCGAGCCCGCCACGGAGAAGGTGTCGCACGCCTGCCAGGTGCCCGTGCGGCCCGCCTGGAACCACCGCTGCCGCTGCTCGCTCGAGCCGTGGGTCCATGTCTCGGGGGTGACCTGGCCCTGGGTCTGCTCCTGGATGTGGTCGTCGCCGACGGCGGATGCGGCGCTCAGCGCGTCCGCCCACGCCTGGTCGGAGAGCGGCTGGAGGAACGGCACGCCCTTGTCGTCGGTCGTCGTCTCCGCGGCGCCGAGCGCGGCGCCGGCGTAGCAGTCGGCCTGCAGCTCGAGACGCACCCCGTCGGAGTCGGGACCGGTCTGCGAGTTGTCGAGCCCGTCCATCCGGCCGGTGATGTTCTGGATGTGGTGGCCCCACTCGTGCGCGACGACGTACAGCTGGGCGGCTGGCCCCCCGCTCGAGCCGAAGCGCTCGCGGAGCTCGTCGAAGAACGCGGTGTCGAGGTAGATCGTCTCGTCGGGCGGGCAGTAGAAGGGGCCGACGGCGCTCGTGGCGCCGCCGCATCCGGTGCTCGTCGATCCCGTGAAGAGCTCGATCTGGGAGGAGCGGTAGCCGCTCTCGAACTGCCCGGCCCAGTAGTCGTCGAGGAAGGCGGCCGCGCCCTTCATGCGGCAGTCGAGGTCGTTGTTGGCGTCCTCGCCGGACTGGCAGTGCTCGAGCGACGACTCGTCGCCCCCGCCCGACCCGCCCTGCTCGAGGCCGTCGACGAGCGGCGAGAGGTCGACACCCGCGAAAACGTTCACGAGCAGCACGACGAGGCCCAGCACCCCGACCCCGCCGCCGATCGCGATGCCGCCCTTGGCGCGGCGGCTGATCCGACCCTTGCTGATGTCCGAGTCGTCGTTGAACGTCATGCGACGACGTTAGTGCGCGCCGGGGTGCGCCGCCCACCCGCGTGCGGCGGACGCCGTCGTCGTGGCAGCGCTCAGCGCCGCTCCGGATGCAGGATGCGGCTCACGCGTTCGCGCACGTTCGCGGGCGGCGGCTCGTTGTAGACGCCCGCCTCCTCCTGACCGGAGAGGCGCTGGATGGCGGTCATCACGGCATCCGTCGCCTCGCGCCTCGCGCGGCCGGAGGTGGCGGGGCCGAAGCCGGAGAGGTCGATCGGCTCGCCGAAGCGCACCGTGACGCGTGCGAAGCGGATGCGTCCCTTGCCGCCCGGCTGCATCTCGTCGGTGCCGACGAGGCCGACCGGCACCACCGGCACGCCCGCCGTGAGGGCGAGCCAGGCGACGCCGGTGCGGCCACGGTAGAGGCGTCCGTCGCGCGACCGGGTGCCCCCGGGGTAGATCGAGAACGCCTCGCCCGTCTGCAGCACCCGCAGGCCGGCGTCGAGAGCGTCTTGGGCGGCGGACCCCGCGCCGCGCTCCACGGGGACCGCGCCCACGCCGCCGAAGAAGGCGCGCTGGATGCCGCCCCTCACCCCGCGCCCGGTGAAGTATGCGGACTTCGCCATGAACGAGACGGAGCGTCGCGCGACGAGGGTCAGCACGATGCTGTCGATGAACGCGAGGTGGTTGGAGGCGATGAGAACACCGCCGCGCCTCGGCACGTTGCGCCGCCCGATCACCCGGGGGCGGAACAGCAGCCGGGCGATCGGCGCGAGCAGCAGCCGGCTGAGGAAACGCACCCGCCCACCCTCGCATCCGCCCATGCCGCCCCCCGCATGCGCCCCTGCGAGCCCCGGGCCACACGGTCCGGCCCAAGCGCAGCGGGGGTGGCGGATCGCTTCCGGGACGCTGGCATCGGGACGGGCGGGAGCGCGCCGCCGACAGGCGGCACGCGGGGGCATGCGGCCCGTAAGCGATCCGTCGCCTCCGCGAAGCGCCGCGCGAGGGGAGATGTGCCCTGACACAGCCGTGAGGCGGCCCATAGACTCGGGGCATGCTCCCCTTCCTCATCGTCGGCGGAATCGGACTGCTGCTGGTTCTGGTGTCGCTCGTGTTCGACGAGATCGTCGACTTCCTCGACGGCGCGCTGTCGGGCACCGCGGTGGGGAGCGCGCTCGTGGTGTTCGGCGCCTCGGGCGCGATCGCGGTGGCGAACGGCCTGCCCGACTGGTCGGCGTACCTCATCTCGGCCGTGGTCGGCATCCTGGTGTTCGTCGGGGTGCAGCTGGTGATCCGCAGCCTCAAGCGCAGCGAGGACGGCACCCCCAGCTCCCCTGTGGGGCTGTTCGGCGTGACCCGCTCGACCGTCACCACCACCTCGGGCGAGGTGAGCCTCGACGGTCCGCACGAGATCGAGACGCGGCTCGCGTTCGCCGACGAGGTGATCCCGCGCGACACCCGCATCCGGGTGATCGAGCTGCAGGGGTCGCGCGTGCGCGTCGAGCGCGCCGTGCCCGCCCCCGACGCGTCGCCCGTATCCGAGACCTGATCCACCCCCACACCACCCCGAAAGGCACGCTCCCGTGAACTTCTTCAGCGAGAACGTCACCGTCTTCGCCGTGATCGCCCTCATCGTCGTCGCGCTCGCGATCTTCGCGTTCATCGCGGGCCGCATCAAGCGCGTCCCGCCGAACTCCGCCATGGTGGTGGTCGGCCGCGGCGCCGGCGGCAAGGTCGCGGAGCCGGATGCCGGTCAGCGTGTCGTCATCGGCGGGCGCGTCTTCATCTGGCCGATCCTGCAGCAGGGCTTCCTCGTGTCGCTCGAGCAGCGCCAGATCGGCATCGTCGTGGAGGGCGTCGACAAGAACTTCATCAAGCTCGCCATCCAGGCGTCGGTGAACTTCAAGGTCTCGGGCACGGCCGAGGGCGTGCGGCGCGCGGCCCAGCGCTTCCTGTCGCAGCAGGACTCGCTGACCCAGATCATCCAGCAGTCGCTGGAGGGCTCGCTGCGCTCCATCATCGGCAACATGCCGATCCAGGAGATCATCTCCAACCGCAACGCGCTGTCGGAGGCCGTGGTCGAGGCGACGAAGGCCGACCTCGCCGAGCAGGGTCTGCAGGTGGACCTGCTGAACATCTCCGACATCTCGACTCCGGGCACGAGCTACCTCGCCGACCTGGGTCGCGCAGAGGCCGCCCTCGCCCGGCAGAACGCCGAGGTGAAGGAGGCGGAGACGCAGCGTGCGTCCGAGTTCGCCCGCATCGACGCGGCGGAGCAGATCGCGGAGCGGCAGAAGGCGCTGAGCCTGAAGCAGGCCGCCATCAAGGCGGAGACCGACAAGGCGAACGCGGAGGCGAACGCGGCCGGTCAGCTCGCGACGGCCGAGCAGGACAAGATCGTCGCGGTGCAGCAGCGCGACGCCCTCGCCGAGCAGGCCCGCGTGGAGCAGGAGCGCCTCGACATCAGCGTCCGTAAGCCCGCGGAGGCGTCGGCGTACGCGACGGTCCAGGCGGCGACCGCCGAGCGCGACGCGGCGAACGCCGCGACCGAGGCGGACGCGTTCAAGCGCACCAAGATCGCCGAGGCGAACAAGGTGGCGGCGGTGCAGGATGCGGAGGCCGCCGCCGAGGCGGTGCGCCTGGCCGGTAACGCCGAGCGCGACAAGCAGGTGGCGCTGGCGGCCGGTATCAAGGCGGAGGGTGAGGCGCGCGCCGCGGCGGTGGCCGCGGAGGGTCTCGCCGAGGCGCAGGCGATCGACGCGAAGGCGGAGGCGCTGAAGAAGTATGGCGAGGCGGCCCTCGCGCAGGAGATCATCGGCCGCCTCCCGGAGATCACCCGCGCCGTCGCGGAGCCGCTCTCGGCGATCAAGAACCTGACGGTCATCTCGAACGACGGCGCCTCGGCGATCACGAAGACGGTCGGCGAGGTCGCGAGCGAGGTGCCCGCGGTGGTGAAGAACCTGACCGGCCTGGACCTGTCGGCGCTGCTCGGCGGCGCGGCGGGTGCTGCGCTCGGGGGCTCGGATGCGGCTGCCGCGGTGAGGAAGGCTGCGGCCCCGAAGGCGAAGCCCGCCGCGGAGTAGCCGGCGCCGGGCAGCGATCCGCGGAGGCGTCGCGTCTCCGCGCTCAGGCCATGCGGCGGGAGCAACTGCAGCATCGGCGGGAGTAACCGCACGCGCAGGCGGAGATGGAGCCACGCGGCGGGAGCAGTTACTCCCGCCGGGTGAGGATTACGCCGCCCGCGCATGCGGTTTACTCCCGCCGATGCTGCAGTTGCCCCCGCCGACGGGCCGTGCCGCGATCGAGCGGCGCAAGGCGGTCTCGCGACGCGGCGGCGGCGCTCCTCGGCCAGCTCGGATGCGGCGGTCCAGGTCTGTGCGGCGGCGCAGGTCTGTGCGGCGGCCCAGGTCGAAGGGCGACGGCCCCGTCGGAATGCGGCGGATCAGTCGAAGGGCGGGGGTGCGTCGCCATCGGTGAGGGGCGGGATGTCGTCGCGGGGCGCGGGTGATGCGGCGCGCGGAGGCGCAGGAGCGGATGCGCGAACGGCGCGAGCCGGCGGGGCGGACGCGGGCGAGGAGGCGACCGCGGGAGCGGACGCGGATGCGGGAGTCGGTGCTGCGGTCGGTGCCGCCACCTCCGGCTCCTCGCCCCGCACGAGGGCGAGCACGGCCTCCCCGTAGGCCTCGAGCTTCTTCTCACCGACGCCCGAAACCGTGGCGAGCTGCTCGAGGGTCGTCGGCTCGGTGACGGCGATGCCGCGGAGGGTGGCGTCGCCGAAGACGATGTAGGCGGGCACCCCCTGCTCGCGCGCCACCTCGGACCGCCAGGCGCGGAGGCGCTCGAAGAGCGGCTGCGCCGCCTCGGGCAGCTCGGCGCCCGCCGTGCGCTTGGCCTTCTTGGCGGCACGCTCGGGCTCGCGCCGCAGCATCACCTGACGTGAGCCGTCGAGCACGGCGGCGGATGCCTCGGTGATCACGAGGGTGCCGTAGCCGTCGGTGTTCACCGCGAGCAGCCCCTGCGCGAGCAGCTGCCGCACGACGCCCCGCCACTCCTGCTCGGTGAGCTCGCCGCCGATGCCGTAGGTGCGCAGCTCGTCGTGCCGCTGCTGCCGCACCCTCTCCGTCTCGCGACCGAGCAGGATGTCGATGAGGTGCCCGGCGCCGAACCGCTGGTTGCGCTCGCGGTGCAGCCGCACGATCGTCGAGAGCAGCTTCTGGGCGGGGACGGTGCCATCCCACGCCTCCGGCGGCGCGAGGCAGGTGTCGCAGTTGCCGCACGGCTCGGAGGCCTGACCGAAGTAGTTCAGCAGCTGCACGCGGCGACACTCGACCGTCTCGCAGAGGGCGAGCATCGCATCCAGGTGCTGGGATGCGCGGCGCTTGAACGCGGCGTCGCCCTCCGACTCCTGGATCATGCGGCGCTGCTGCACGACGTCCTGCAGGCCGTAGGCGAGCCAGGCCGTCGACGGCAGCCCGTCGCGGCCGGCGCGGCCGGTCTCCTGGTAGTAGCCCTCGACGGACTTCGGCAGGTCGAGGTGTGCGACGAACCGCACATCCGGCTTGTCGATGCCCATGCCGAAGGCGATCGTCGCGACCATGACGATGCCGTCCTCGCGCAGGAAGCGCGCCTGGTTGCGGGCCCGCACCCCCGCATCCAGACCCGCGTGGTACGGCAGGGCGGGAACCCCCTCGGCGACGAGCGCCTCGGCCGTCTTCTCGACGGATGCGCGCGAGAGGCAGTAGACGATGCCCGCGTCGCCCGGGTGCTCGGTGCGGATGAGCTGCAGCAACTGCGCGAGCGGCTGGTTCTTGGGCTCGATGCGGTACTGGATGTTGGGGCGGTCGAAGCTCGACACGAACTCGCGGGCGGTGCCGAGGTCGAGACGCTCGACGATCTCGCGGCGGGTGGCGTCGGTGGCCGTCGCGGTGAGCGCGATACGCGGCACGGAGGGCCAGCGCTCATGCAGCACCGAGAGGCCGAGGTAGTCGGGGCGGAAGTCGTGACCCCACTGCGAGACGCAGTGGGCCTCGTCGATCGCGAACAGCGCGACGGGTGCCCGGTCGAGCAGGGCGAGCGAGCTCTCGAGCTTGAGTCGCTCCGGTGCGAGGTACAGCAGGTCGAGCTCGCCGGCGAGCAGCTGCTGCTCGACGAGCCGGCGCGCATCCGGATCCTGCGTGGAGTTGAGGAACGCGGCGCGCACCCCGAGGGCCTCGAGCGCGTCGACCTGGTCCTGCATGAGGGCGATGAGCGGGGAGACGACGACGCCCGTGCCCGGGCGCACGAGCGCGGGGATCTGGTAGCAGAGCGACTTGCCGCCACCCGTCGGCATGAGCACGACCGCGTCGCCGCCGCCCACGACCTGATCGATGATCGCGGCCTGCTCGCCGCGGAAGTCGTCGTAACCGAACACACGGTGGAGCACGTCGAGGGGGGCGGGCATGCGCCTACGGTACCCGGAGGTGGGGACGTCGGCCGGGGCCGGACGCACGGCTGTGGATCACCGCGCGCCGCCGAGGGTGTGAACGTGAACACCCCCGCACGGGTGCCCCCCCTTCGGGGTCGTCGCGCTCCGCTTACCGAATCGTTACCTTCGTCACAAGGTAACCGGATGTCTGGGGGGAATCCGGAGCGGGGGATCGCCGTCGGGGGGCGGCGACCCCCGCACCTTTATTTATGCCCCAGAACCCCACGCGGTGCACGGCCGCGCAGCGGCCCGCAGGCACCAGTGGGATGGACCTGCGGGCCGCTTTCGTGCGACGGGGTGCGGCTACAGCACGATCACCGGTGACGGCCAGCTGAGCGAGGGATCGAATCCGTCGCCGCTGAACTGCGCCGTCAGCAGGTGGATGCCGCGCTTGAGCTTGCCGAGCTTCACCGTGACCTTGCCGTTGTCGGCCGCCGTCAGCTGCACGGTCGCCACCGTCTTCAGCCCGTCGCGGATGACGAGCGTGCCCACGGCGGGCGACCCGTCGTCGGTGCGCACCGTGACCTTGTAGTTCACGGGGCTGCCCCAGACCAGCAGCGGCGCCGAGCCGCTCGTGCGGGTGCCGACGGGCTCCTGCGGCTCGGACGACTCCGCGACCTCGATCGGGAGGGTCACCTCGGTGCCGCCCGGACCCGCGATCGTGAGGGTCTGCGCCCCCTCGACCCCGGCGGGGATCGTGAAGGTCACCGTCGCCGTGCCCTGCTCGTCGGTCGTGTCGACGATCTGCAGGGTGGTGGCGCCCGTGCCGAGCACCTGTCCGCCGAGGCTGATCGTCGCGTCGCCCGACGCGGGCCCGCCCGTGCTGAACAGCAGCGACGACAGCTGCGCCGTCACCTGCTCGCCCGCGCGGTACGCCGTGCCGTCGGCGGGAGCCGAGAGCCTGGCGCCGACCGCCCGCTGGGCGGTGTCCGGGGCGACCGGCGAGTTCTCGCCGATGTAGGCGACGAACGCGTCGAGGTCGATGCGCCCGGAGTCGGCGACGCCCGTGCCCTGCGTGAAGGCGCCGAAGTTGTCGCCGCCGGAGGCGAGGAACGAGTTGGTCACGACCTTGATCACCTGGTCGTCGGTCACCGGCTCGCCGTTCAGCGTGATCGCGGTGATGTGCGATCCCGCCGCCGCGGCCGGGTCGTAGACGTACTCGAGCCCGTGGGACAGCCCGAGCTTCAGGAACGGACGCGCCGCGCCCGCGGGCTGCCACTGCTGCTCGAGCACGGCCTTCAGCTGCGCCCCCGTCAGGTTCATCGTCACGAGCGTGTTGGCGAACGGCTGGATGAGCGCCGCCTCCGCGTAGGTGACGTTGCCGTCCGGGTCGCCCGCACCGGAGCTCGCGTAGACCAGGTCGGCACGGATGCCGCCCGGGTTCATGATGGCCACCTGCGTCGACAGGTCCTCGGTCGCCGCGAGCTGCGCGTCGGAGATCAGGTTGCCGATCGTCGACTCGCCGCCGCGGTTCTCGGAGCCGTTCGTCTGCACCGCACGCCGGATGTCCTGCGTGATCGAGCCGAGCGAGACGGAGCCGAGCTCCTTCGCGACCTCCACCGCATCCGCGACGATCGCGGCGACCGCGGGGTCGGGCGGGAACGCGCCGATGAGGTTGAGGTTCTCGGTGTCGATCGTGAGGGCCTCGGTCGCCGGGTCGTAGACGATGCGCGAGTGGCCGTACATCGCCCCGTACTGTCCGGACGAGATCACCGGCCGCGTGCGGTCGGTGCCCGGGATCGGCACGTCGAAGTCGTACGCGAGGTGCGTGTGCCCCGAGATGATCATGTCGATGTCGGGGTCGGCCCCGTTCACGATGCGCCCGAAGTTGGAGTCGTCGGTCGCGCTCGAGATGTCGGTCGTGGCCGCGCCCTCGTGGACGAGCAGCACGAGGATGTCGGCCTCGCCGTTCGACGGGTCGCCGTCGGAGAGCTGCGCAGCGACCCGATTGACCTCGGGCACGACCTCCTTGACCTCGAGGCTCGCGATGCCCGCGGGGCTCACGAGCTCGGTGAGGTCCTCCGTGACGGCGCCGATGAAGCCGATGGTCACGCCCTCGAACTCGCGCAGCTCGTACTCCTGGTAGGCCGGCTTGCCGGTCGCACGGTCGTAGAGGTTGGCGGCGAGGTACGGCCAGTCGGCGTGCTCCAGGATGCGGTCGTCCACATCCGCGCGGCCCTTGTCGAACTCGTGGTTGCCGAACGAGCTCGCGTCGAGCCCGATCTCGTTGAGCGCGGCGATCGTCGGCTCGTCGTCCTGGATGAAGGAGGTGAAGGTCGACGCGCCGATGAGGTCGCCCGCGCCCACGAACAGCGTGTTGGCGTTCTGGGCCTCGTAGGAGCGCACCATGCCGCCGAGCACCGCGGCGCCCGCGGTCGTCGACGACGCCTCGAGCCGACCGTGGAAGTCGTTGATGCTCAGCAGGTCGATCGTCACGGGCGGCTTCGCGGCGGTGACGCCGACGACGACCGGGTCGTGGTCGCTCGAGCGGTAGGGGCTCGTGCCGTCGGTGGCGGCGTACGCGTAGCCGCGGTCGCTCCACTCGGCGGAGTTGATGCCCCACACGCCGACCCCGGTGACGGATGCCGCGAGCGACGGGGTCACGAGAGCGTGGTCGAGCGATCCGAGCTCGCCGTTGAAGGTGTAGGTGTACTGGCCCGGCGCCTTCGTCGGCACGAGGTCGACGAAGCCCGCCGCGGTGAGCGCCTGCACCGGGTCCTCCTGGCCGTAGGCGTTGAAGTCGCCCAGCAGGATGACGTCGGGGCCCTTCTGCGGGTCGGAGGTGATGCCGTCCACGAACGTCGCGAGGCGCTGGGCCTGGGCGACGCGCTCCGCGTTGAAGAAGCCCTGCCCGTCGGCCGGCTCGGGCGCGGTGTTGCCGCTCGGCGGGCTCTTCGACTTGAGGTGGTTCGCCACCACGGTCACGAGGCGGTCCGCGCCGACGTCGAAGGTCTGGGCGATCGGCTTGCGCGCGATGCTCCACGCGGCGTCGGCGTCGGCGAAGCTGTCGCCCACGGGCGTCACGACGGACGGCTTGTAGATGATGGCCGTCGTGATGACGTCGTTGCCGGCGCCGTTCACGGCGTCGGGAGTCGGCACGAAGTCCCAGGTTCCCGCGCCGGCCGCGGCGTTGAGGCCCGCGACGAGGTCGCCGAGCGCCTCGTCGGGCGTCTCGCCGAGCACCGCCGAGTTCTCGATCTCCTCGAGCGCCACGACGTCGGCGCCGAGGCCGTTGATCGCCGCGACCACCTTGGCCTTCTGCTTCGCGAACTGCTCCGCGTTCGCAGCGCCGCGGGCGGCGCCGCCGAAGGTCGTGAAGTAGTTGAAGACGTTGAAGCTGCCGAACTGCACGTCGCCGCCGACCTCGGGGGCCGCCGCGGGACGCGGGTTGAGCGTCTCGAAGGTGGGCTTGTACTCGGCCGGGCTGGCGTCCGTGAGCGGCACCTGCGGCTGCAGGCGCCAGTTGTCGAAGCCGTAGCCGAGCACCATCGCCTTCGCCGGCGGCACGAAGCGGTCGCCGTTGCGCACGACCGTGCCCGCGGTGAAGTACGGCTGGTCGCCGACGTGCGCGCTGTTGTCGACGCGGATCGAGTAGCCGTCGTCGACGATGAGGCGCCGGGCGAGGTTCGCCGCGGCGATCGCGTTCGCGGCGTCGCCGGCATCCGTCGTCTCGGTCGACTTGACGAGCTCGCCACCGGCCGAGAGCCACAGCGAGCCGAAGTTGTACAGCTCGTGGCTCGAGGCGAGACGGTAGTCGCCCGTGGGCTGCACGAGCATGCCCTCGAGCGCCTCGCGGTCGCCGCCCAGCAGGGTGTCGGGCAGCGGGGTGGCGGCGGGGAGGCCCGCGCCCGCCTGCAGCAGTTCGAACGCGGATGCGGTGGTCGCGGTGATCTGGGTCTGCCCGCTGTTCTCGCCCGCGGTGCCGGTGACCCGGATCAGGTCGCCGACGGCGACCTTCGGGTAGGCCTGGTTGAAGTAGACGAAGAGCCCGTCGCTCGCCCCGGGCGTCGCGTCGGTCTCACCCCCCGATCCGGCGGTCTGCAGGTACAGCCCGCGGTAGTTGGAGGGGGCCGCGTAGTAGCCGGTGACGACGCCCTCGACGGTGACGGTCTGGCCGTTCAGCGGGGTGGTCGCGCCGGTGCCCTGCACCTCGGCGATCGTATGGGTGGTGTCGGCCGCGAGCGCGGGGGTCGCGCTCAGCGAGGCCAGCCCGAGGGCTGCGATGGCCGTCGCGGCGACGACGGCGAGGCGACGGCGCGCGCTGGGGCGCGACCGGTCGAGGGGTGTGGGAGTTGTCATGACGCGCGGTGCTCCGTTGTTCGAAGGGGACAGCGTTGGTCGGGTTACCCCCCGTTTGGGGGCCGACTCATCCCTATCGCGGGCGGCGGACACCGCGCAACCCCTCGCGCATCCGCGTCATCGGATGTTCATGCCCTGCTCACATGAGCACGCCCGCCGCCTCGTCGCTTTTGTGCCGGAGATCGGCCGCGCCGGCCAAGCGCCGCCCCGCCGAATTGCTGGCCTCGACGCGGGCCCCCGCACATCAACCGCAGGCTTCCTGCACGACAGCGCGAGGGGTGCCCGCGATTACATACCCGGTATGTATATACTCGGCAGGTATCGACGGACGGAGCGACATGAGCGTGCGACAGGGCCTGCTGGCGGTGCTCGAGCTGGGGCCGAACTACGGCTACCAGCTGCGGGCCGAGTTCGAGAGCCGCACCGGCGGAACCTGGCCGCTCAACATCGGCCAGGTCTACACGACCCTCGACCGCCTCGAGCGCGACGGCCTCGCCCGCCGCGGCGACGAGACCCCGGAGGGCCAGGTGCTCTACGAGATCACGAACGCCGGGCGCGCGGAAGCGGACGCCTGGCTCTCCCGGCCCGTCGTCCGCGAGCGCGCGGGGCGCGATGAGCTCGCGATCAAGCTCGCCCTCGCGGTCACGCTTCCGGGCGTCGACGTGCCCGCCCTCATCCAGGCGCAGCGCACCGCGACGCTCGGCGCGCTACAGGATCTCACCCGGCTCAAGATGGCCGACGAGCGCGACCTCGCCTGGGAGCTCGTGCTCGAGTCGATGATCTTCCAGCTCGAGGCCGAGGCCCGCTGGCTCGACCACACGGAGGCGCGACTCGCGCGGATCCGGGACGGACGGGATCCGCGGCCCGCGGCACCCCCCGCCGCTGCATCCGTCCCGGCCGAGCGGGAGGCGACCCGATGAGCGACGCACCGCTGCTCAAGCTCGACGGCGTCTCGGTGCAGTACGGATCGGGTCCGACCGCCGTCACGGCCCTCTCGGGCGTCGACCTCGAGGTGCGGCGCGGCGAGCTCGTCGCCGTCATGGGCTCCTCGGGCTCCGGCAAGTCGACGCTGCTGACCGTCGCGGGCGGCCTCGTACGGCCCACCTCGGGCGAGGTCGTCGTCGACGGGCAGTGGCTCAGCACGCTCCGCCCCGGGCAGCTGGCCACCCTGCGCCGTCGCCACCTCGGCTTCGTGTTCCAGGACTACAACCTCGTGCCCGCGCTCACCGCGATCGAGAACGTCGCGCTGCCGCTCGAGCTCGACGGCTGGAAGGCGTCGCGGGCCCGCCGGGCCGCACGCGACGCCCTCTCCACGGTCGAGCTCGCCGAACAGGCCCACCGCTTCCCGGACGACCTCTCCGGCGGCCAGCAGCAGCGCGTCGCGATCGCGCGGGCCGTCGTCGGCGGGCGCAGCCTCATCCTCGCCGACGAGCCCACGGGCGCGCTCGACTCGACCACCGGCGAGGTCGTGCTGCGGATGCTGCGCGGCCGCGTCGACCACGGGGCGGCCGGCATCCTGGTCACCCACGACGCGCGGCACGCCGCCTGGGCCGACCGGATCGTGTTCCTCCGCGACGGGCGCATCGTCGACGAGTCGGCGTACCGCGGCGTGGAGACGATGGCCGGAAGTCGCGCGTGACACGCACCGCGGACGCGATCCCGTCGCGCTCGAAGCGCGCGGGGCGGGTGGCGGCGCGGATCGCCTGGCGCACGGCGCTGCGGCGTCCGGGGCGCAGCGCGCTCATCGTGACACTCGTCGCGCTGCCGACGATCGGGCTCGCCGCGGGCACGGTGCTCATCGCGAGCACCGTGCCGACGACCGAGGAGAAGCTGAGCTACACCCTCGGGAGGACCGAGGCGATGGTGCAGGTGTTCTCGCCGCCCGACCCGACGCTCGACCAGTCGCCGACCGAGCCCGGATGGGCGCAGGCCGCCGTCGACGAGAACTTCGAGCCCACCGGCTACGGCCCGGACGACGTGCCGCTGACGCCCGAGGAGGTCTTCCCCGCGGGCACCCGCATCCTGTCGATCACGCAGTCGACCGCGACCGTGCGCACGGCCGCCGGCATCGACGCGCTGGATGTGGTCGAGGGCGACGCGGGCGACCCCGCGCTCGAGGGCCGCTACCACCTCGTCGAGGGACGCCAGCCGCGCGGCGACGGCGAGGTCGCGCTCTCGCCCGCGGCGCTCACCCGGCTCGGCGTCGGGCTCGGCGGCACCGTCCGGATCACCGAGCCGCGCGCCCTGACGGTGACCGTCGTCGGGGCGATCGCGGACCAGGCCCGGTCGAACACGGATGCGGCGATCTTCGCCCGCGATGGGGCCATCACCGGGGTCCGCGCGGACGACGAGCCGACGCGGGCGTTCTACTACCTCCCCGACACCGCGCTCGACTGGGACGCGGTGCGGGCGCTCAACCACCAGGGGCTCATCGCCTACTCGCGGGAGGTGGTCGAGCATCCGCCCGCGCCCGGTGACTACAGCGTCGGCGGCACCGGATCGTGGACCGACTCGATCAACTCCGGCTACATCTCGCTCCTCCTCCTGCTCGGCGGCTTCGTCGTGTTCGAGGTGTGCCTGCTCGCGGGCGCCGCGTTCGTCGTCGGCATGCGCGCCGACCAACGCGCGCTCGCGACCGTCGCGAGCGTCGGCGGGGAGCCGCGGCTCATCGCGCGCATCGTCTCGATGGGCGGCGTCGTGCTCGGCGGCACCGGCGGCCTCGCGGGGATCGGGCTCGGGGTGATCGCCGCCTGGGGGTACTACGCCATCGTGGACGACGGCAATGCGGTCACACTGCCCGGCTTCCACCCCTGGCCGCTCGTGCTGCTGCCGGTGCTCGCCGTCGCCGTGCTGGCCGGCTGGATCGCGGCGCTCGCGGCCGCCCGCGGGGCGCGCAGGATCGATGTAGTCGCCGCACTGCGCGGCTCGCGGCGGCCGCAGCCCGCCCGTGCCCGGCGGGTGGTGGCGGGCGTCGTCGTGGTCGTCGTGGGTGCCGGGCTGCTCGCGGTCGGCGGCGCGGTCGCCGTGTTCGGCTACTGGCCCGAGTACGACGCGAACCTCGTCGTGCTCGCGATGGCGGCCCTCGTGGTCGGCGCGGTCGTGCTGCAGCTCGGTCTCGTGCTCACGACGCCGGCGCTGCTCGCGCTCGCCTCCCGCATCCTGGGCCGCCTCGGCGAAGCGGCGCGGCTCGCGAGCCGGGACGCGAGCCGCAACCACGCGCGCTCGGTGCCGGCCGCCGCTGCGGTCATGAGCACGGTGTTCGTGGCGGTGTTCCTCATGACCTACATGTCGTCGTACCAGAAGACGCTCGACGACGGGTGGCACTACGAGGGGCCGATCGGAACGGTGAGCGGTTCGCTCGTGCCGTCGGCGCCCGACGGGTCGCGGGCGTTCCCGAGCGACGCTCAGGCGCGAGACATGCGGGAGCTGTTCGAGGGCGTGCTCGACGGCTCCGAGGTGCGCGTCCTGCGCGCGGTGCTCGATCCGCACTCCTCCACCCCGGCGATCGAGGGCGCGGAGTGGGTGATCCCGCGCGTCCACGGCGAGCCCCCGTGCGAGACGGACGGCTACGGCAACCCGATCGGGCAATGCACCCAGCCGTTCCCGTTCGGGCAGAACGCGAACGAATCATTGTACGTGGGCGACGCCGACGACCTGGCGATGATCCTCGGGCACGCCCCGGGAGCGGATGCCGTCCGGATGCTCGACGGCGGCGGCGCGATCGCGTTCTGGCCGGAGTACGTCGACGACGGGAGGCTCACGCTCGACACCTGGACGGACGCGCAGCTGCACGACGGGGCCCTCGCCACCGGCACCTCGCCGGAGCGCAGCACGACCATCCCCGCGCTCTACCTGGATCCGGGGTTCGCGCTGTTCTACGGCGTGATGGTCTCGCCCGCCGCCGCGGACGCCCTCGGCCTCGATTACGGCCCGGTGCGCATCATCGCCGACACCGGGGCCATGCCCACCGACCAGCAGTACCAGGCCCTCTGGGCCGGCATGCCGGCGATCATCGAGAACACCTCCGCCCGATACGAGGCGGGCCCGCCGCAGCTCGGCGAGGGCTTCGCGTGGGCGCTCCTCGGACTCACGACGCTCATCACCTTCGCCGCGGCATCCGTCGCGATCGGCCTCGCCCGGGCCGACGGGCGCCGCGACGAGGAGGTGCTGGATGCCATCGGTGCACCTCCGCGGCTGCGACGCGGGGTGGCGTTCTGGCAGGCGGTCGTGGTCGCCGGGATCGGCACCCTGCTGGGCGCGGTCGTCGGGCTGCTGCCCGCGCTCGCCCTCTACCTCGCGACGACGCTCTCCGCGACGCAGGAGCCCCGGATGGGCGGCGGCCCGCTCGAGGACTTCGCACCGCCGTGGCTGCAGCTCGGCCTCGTCGTGCTCGCCGTGCCGCTGCTCATCGCGGTGGGCTCGTGGATCACCGCGGCCCGCCGGAGGGTGGCCGTGCGGCGGGTCGCGTAGGGGGGTCGCCCCTCGCCATTCCGCTGTTGTGCAGGAGTTCCGCTATTGTGCAGGAGCCTTCCGAACGGCGCCCGCACACTCGTCCGGATTTCCGGGCCTCGCGGCAGGAGCTCCTGCTCAACCGCACAGAGGCTCCTGCGCAACAGCAACAGCACGCGCTTTTGACGACGTCGGAGGCACGTGCAACGCTGATCCACGCGCGGCTTCGCGACCGCTCCGCCGCATCCGTCTCCGACCTCCTCCTCCGTCCGCAACAGAGAAGACCGCCATGCTCGGAAAGCTCCTCCTCCGCTACCTCAAGCCGTACCGCTGGCTGCTCCTCGGCGTGCTCGTGTTCCAGTTCGCGTCCGCGCTCGCCTCGCTCTACCTGCCGAGCCTCAACGCAGACATCATCAACAAGGGCGTCGCCACGGGCGACACCGCCTACATCTGGACCACCGGCGGGTTCATGCTCGCGGTGTCGCTGGGGCAGATCGTCACCTCGATCGTCGCGACCTACTTCGCGGCGAAGGCGGCGATGCGGGCCGGCCGCGACATCCGCGACGACGTCTTCGAGAAGGTGAGCGCCTTCTCCGAGCGCGAGGTGTCGCACTTCGGGCCGGGATCGCTCATCACCCGCAACACCAACGACGTGCAGCAGGTGCAGATGCTCGCGATGATGGGCGCGACGATGCTGGTCTCGGCGCCGCTGCTCGCGATCGGCGGCATCATCATGGCCCTGCGCCAGGACCTGGGGCTGAGCTGGCTGATCGGCGTCGCCGTGCCCGCGATCCTCCTCATGGCCGGCCTGATCATCGGCCGGATGGTGCCGCTGTTCCGCAGCTACCAGCACCGGCTCGACAACGTGAACCGCATCATGCGCGAGCAGCTCACGGGCGTGCGCGTCGTGCGCGCGTTCGTGCGCGAGAGCATCGAGGAGGCGCGGTTCCGCGTTGCGAACGCCGACATCATGGACGTCGGCCGCCGCGTGGGGTCGCTCTTCGTGCTGCTGTTCCCGCTCGCGATGCTCATCCTCAACGTCACGATCGTGGGCGTCATCTGGTTCGGCGGCATCCAGGTCGACGCGGGCCACGTCGAGATCGGCACCCTGTTCGCCTTCATGCAGTACGTCGGCCAGATCCTCATGGGCGTGCTCATGGCGAGCTTCATGACGATGATGATCCCCCGCGCCGCCGTCTCGGCCGAGCGCATCTCGGAGGTGCTCGACCAGCCCTCGACCCTCGCCCGACCCGCCGATCCGGTGCGCGAGTTCCCCACACCCGGCACGGTCGAGTTCGTCGACGCGTCCTTCACCTACCCCGGCGCCGAGCACGCGGTGCTCGACGGCATCAGCTTCACCGCCGCGCGCGGCCAGACGGTCGCGATCGTGGGATCCACGGGTGCCGGCAAGACGACGCTCGTCTCCCTCATCCCACGCCTCTTCGACGTGACGGGCGGCGCCGTCCTGGTCGGCGGCGTGGATGTGCGCGAGGCCGACCTCGACGCGCTGTGGGCGAGCATCGGGCTCGTGCCGCAGCGTCCGTTCCTGTTCTCCGGCACGGTCGCCAGCAACCTCCGCTTCGGCCGCGAGGAGGCCACCGACGAGGACCTCTGGCACGCGCTCGAGATCGCCCAGGGCCGCGACTTCGTCGCCGCGATGGACGGCGGCCTCGACGCGCGCATCGCGCAGGGCGGCACCAACGTCTCGGGTGGGCAGCGGCAGCGTCTCGCCATCGCGCGGGCCATCGCGCACCGCCCCGAGATCCTCGTCTTCGACGACTCGTTCTCGGCGCTCGACCTCACGACGGACGCGCGGCTGCGGCAAGCGCTCTGGCGGGAGCTGCCGGAGGTGACGAAGATCGTCGTCGCCCAGCGCATCTCCACCATCACCGACGCCGACCGCATCATCGTCATCGAGGACGGGGCGATGGTCGGCAGCGGCACGCACGAGGAGCTGCTGGCCGGCAACGACACCTACCGCGAGATCGCGGAATCCCAGCTCGGAGTGGAGGCCGGCGCATGAGCGGCACGCACGACCTGACCGACGACGAGAAGCTCGAGATCGAGCTCGGCGAGAAGGCGCGCATCGCGTCCGACTCGTGGGACAGCGTCGCCCCCGGTAAGGCGACCGACTTCGGCGCGAGCTTCCGGCGCATGATCGGCCTGCTGAGGCCGCACCGCGTCGCCTTCGTCTTCGTGTCGATCCTCGGCGCCGCGGGCGTCGTGCTCGCCGTGATCGCGCCGAAGGTGCTGGGCGAAGCCACCAACCTGATCTTCGAGGGCGTCATCGGCACGCAGCTCGGCCAGTACCTGCCCGAGGGCATGACCAACGAGCAGGCCGTCGAGGCGCTGCGGCAGGCGGGCCAGAACGACATCGCCAACATCGTCGAGACCGCAGGCGTGGTGCCCGGCCAGGGGGTCGACTTCGAGCGGCTCGGCTACATCCTGCTCGTCGTGCTCGCCATGTACTTCGTGTCGGCGATCCTCACCTGGATGCAGGGCTACGTCGTGAACGTCATCATGGTGCGCACCATGTACCGCCTCCGCGAGGACGTCGAGGCGAAGATCAACCGCCTGCCGCTGCGCTACTTCGACCGCGTGCAGCGGGGCGAGCTCATCTCGCGCGTGACGAACGACATCGACAACATCACGCAGACGATGCAGCAGTCGCTGTCGCAGGCGATCAGCTCGGTGCTCACCGTCGTCGGCGTGCTCGTCATGATGTTCTCGATCTCCTGGGTGCTCGCGCTCGTGGCGCTCATCGCCCTGCCGCTCATGGGCGTCATCTTCGGCGTCATCGGACCGAAGTCGCAGAAGGCGTTCGGCATCCAGTGGCGCAAGGTCGGCCGCCTCAACGCACGCGTCGAGGAGTCGTTCTCCGGCCACGCGCTCGTGAAGGTGTTCGGCCGCGAGAAGGCCTCGCGCGAGAAGTTCCGCGCCGAAAACGAGGAGCTCTACCAGGCGGCCTTCAAGGCGCAGTTCCTCTCCGGCATGATCATGCCCGGCATGATGTTCGTCGGGAACCTCAGCTACGTCGTCATCGCCGTGCTCGGCGGGCTCATGGTCGCGAGCGGCGGGCTGCGCCTCGGCGACGTGCAGGCGTTCATCCAGTACTCGCAGCAGTTCACCCAGCCGCTCTCCGAGCTCGGCGGAATGGCCGCGGTCGTGCAGTCGGGCACCGCGTCGGCCGAGCGCGTGTTCGAGCTGCTCGACGAGGAGGAGCAGCAGCCGGATGCCGCCGACGCGCCCGCGCCGGCCGACGGTGACGGAACGATCGAGTTCCAGAACGTCTCGTTCTCCTACACCACGGAGGCGCCGCTCATCCGCGACCTGTCGTTCCGGGTGGAGCCCGGTCAGACGGTCGCGATCGTCGGGCCGACGGGCGCCGGCAAGACCACGCTCGTGAACCTCATCATGCGGTTCTACGAGCTCGACGGCGGCCGCATCCTGCTGAACGGGCAGGACATCGCGGAGCTCACCCGGCACGACGTGCGCGCCCGCACCGGCATGGTGCTGCAGGATCCGTGGCTGTTCGCGGGCAGCATCCGCGACAACATCCGCTACGGCCGCGAGGACGCCACCGACGACGAGATCCGGGATGCGGCGAAGGCGAGCTACGTCGACCGTTTCGTGCACTCGCTGCCCGAGGGCTACGACACGCGCCTCGACGAGGACGCGTCGAACGTGTCGGCGGGCGAGAAGCAGCTCATCACGATCGCGCGGGCGTTCCTCGCGCGGCCGAGCGTGCTCATCCTCGACGAGGCCACCTCCTCGGTCGACACCCGCACGGAGCTGCTGCTGCAGCACGCGATGGCGGCCCTCCGCGAGGGGCGCACCTCCTTCGTCATCGCGCACCGCCTCTCGACCATCCGCGACGCCGACCTCATCCTCGTGATGGAGCACGGCGACATCGTCGAGCAGGGAAGCCACGACGAGCTCATCGCGGCGAAGGGCGCCTATTTCCGCCTCTACAACTCGCAGTTCGAGCAGGCCGCCACCGACCTCGATGCCGAGTTGGAGCAGCTCGCGGGCGACGACGCAGTGGTCGGGCAGGCGACGGCGCCTGCGGAGGCCGGCGAGGAGTCGGCGCAGGCCTGAACCGCGCCCCGGACGGGGCTCATGTCGGACGACGGGACTACCGTGTCGGCATGCAGACACCGCTTCCGGACGGCTGGGGCGAGTTCGGCGTCGGAGCCGCTGGAGCGACGGCGGCTCTCGCCGGCCTGCTCATCGTCGCGATCTCGGTGAACGTCGAGAAGATCCTCGCCTCGCGGGTCGCGACGCGTGGTGCGAGCTCGACGATCGCCTCGCTCGTGCTCGCCCTCGTCGCTTCGCTTCTCGTGCTCATCCCCGGCCAGACCCTGCAGGGTGTCGGCATCCAGCTCGCCGTCGTGCTCGTGCCGGCGACAGCGCTCCAGGTGGGTTCCCTGGTCGCCGGCGCGATCGAACGCCGGAAGGGCGCCGCCGGCATCACCCCTGCCGTCCTGACGGCGATCGCGGTGCTCGCCGCCCTGCAGTTCGCGCCCTTCCTCACCGCCGTCGTGATGCTGCTCGCGGGGCTGAGCGGCGGTCTCGCCGCGCTCGCGGCGGGCGTGGTGATCGTCATCATCGCCTCGATGGTGACCGCGTGGGCGCTGCTCGTCGAGGTGCTGCGCTGACGAGGAGGCATCTCGTCATGCCGGCCTCGGGGACGAGGGCGGCATCCGGCGGTACCGCCGCAGAAATGCAGGAGACTCCGGCGGAGACCGTCGTGCTGCCGGGCAGCCGCGGCCGCGAGACGCCGGATCTCCTGCATTTCTGATGCTCGGCGACGTCATGTCGCCGGCGTACTAGCGCTCGGCGAGCTCCGCGATGATGTCGTCGCCGGGAACGACCGGCGTCCACTCGGCCACGATGTCGGCACGCTGCAGCAGCTCCTCGGTGCGGCGGCGGCGGTTGCGCGGCACGAGCGTCACGACGGTGCCCTCCTTGCCGGCGCGACCGGTGCGGCCGGCGCGGTGCAGGTACGCCTTGTACTCGTCGGGCGCATCCGCCTGGATCACGAGCGAGACGTCGTCGACGTGGATGCCGCGCGCGGCCACATCCGTCGCTACGAGCGCCTGCACGCGACCGTTCGCGAACTTCTCGAGCGCGCGCTGGCGGCGCGACTGCGTGAGGTCGCCGTGGATCGACTCGGCGCGGATGCCCGCGTCGTCGAGCAGGTCGGCGAGCTGCTCCGCGAAGGCGCGGGTGCGCGCGAACACGAGCTTCTTGCCGGGACCGGAGGCGAGCTCGACGAGCACCTCCTGCTTGTCGCGCTGGTCGAGCAGCAGCACGCGGTGCTCGATCGTGGAGCTCGCCTGGTCTTCACCGGCGACCTCGTGCACGGCCGGGTCCTTGAGGTAGCGCTCGACGATGTCGGCCACGCCCTTGTCGAGGGTGGCGGAGAACAGCAGGCGCTGCCCGCCCTCCGCGGTGCGGTCGAGGATCTCGGTGACGGGCTCCGCGAATCCGAGCTCGCACATGTGGTCGGCCTCGTCGAGCACCGTGATGACGACCTTCGAGAGGTCGAGGCGACCGGATGCGGAGAGGTCCTGGATGCGGCCCGGGGTGCCGATGACGATGTCGACGCCGCGCTCGAGGGCGCCGAGCTGCCGGGCGTAGGGCACGCCGCCGTAGATCTGGGTCGTGAAGAGGCCGACGCTGCGGGCGATCGGCTGCACGGTGCGGTCGATCTGCAAGGCCAGCTCGCGGGTCGGCGCGAGGATGAGCGCGCGCGGGGCGCGACCGAACTCGCGACGCTTCTGGTCACCGGCCTGCATCTTCAGGAGGCGCTCCACGAGCGGCGCGCCGAACGCGATCGTCTTGCCCGATCCGGTGCGACCGCGACCGAGCACATCGCCGCCCGACAGCACGTCGGGGATCGTCGCCGCCTGGATGGCGAACGGCGCGGTGGCGCCGAGCTCGGCGAGCTCGCGCACGATGTTCTGGCCGAGGCCGAGGTCGGCGAACGTCACGCCCTCGACGTCGGATGCCTCGATGGCCTGCGCCTCGAGGCGCTCGAGCACGACGTCCTCGACGACCGGGCGGGGGGCGCGGTCCTCGTGGTCGCGACGCGGACGGTCGTCGCGGGAGCCGCGGCGGTCGTCACGGTACCCGCGGTCGTCGCGGTCACGGCGGGGACGCTCGTCCCGCTCGAAGCGGGGACGCTCGCCGTAGCCGCGGTCGTCGCGGTGCGGGCGCTCCTCGCGCACGACGCGGTCGCCGTGGTCGCGGCGCGGGCGGTCGTCATAGCGGGGACGGTCGCTCTCGTAGCGCGGACGCTCCGACTCGTACCGCGGGCGCTCGTCGCCGTGGCGACGCTGGGGCCGGTCGCCCGCGAGGCGGTGCGGCCGGTCGCCCGCGTGGTTGCTGCGGGAGGACGACACGCCGTCCCGGCCCCGGTATCCGTCGCGGCGCGGCGCGTCGTCCTGCCGAACGGAACGGTCGGCGCGCGGGCGGTCACCGTATGCGCGGTCGTCGCGGCGCGGCTGGTCGTCGCGACGCGGACGGTCGCCGTAGCCGCGGTCGTCGCGGTCCCGGCCGTAGCCGGTGTCGCGCTTGCGGGCGGCGGGGGCGCGCTCGACGGAAGCGCGCGCGTCCTTGCCGCGCGGCTCCCAGTTGGGGCGGCCGTCCTCGGCGCGCTCGACGCGCTGCCCGCGGGGGCGCTCGGCTCCGCGGCCCTGGGCGACGCGCTGCTCGCTCGACCAGCGCGGCTTCTTGCCGCCGCGGGCGGCATCCGTCTCGGGCTGGTAGCCGCGGTGCTTGGCGGTGGGGCCGCCGACCTTCTTCGCGGTCGGCTTCTTGGTGTGAGGCGCCTTGCCCTTCGCGGGCGCGCCCCTCTTGGACGTGTTGTACGACATGGTTGTGTCTCCGGTGCTCATGAGAGTGCGCCCCGAACCGATGCGGTTCGCGACGAGAACCCGGACGCTGTCGACCGGGGCCGTTTTCCTCGTGGAATTCCTCGGCGACGGATGCGTCGCCGATCCGGCCCGCTCGACCTACACAGTGCATTGACGCGGCCAGATGCCGCGATTCGTCGAGAGCCGACCGCACGAGCATAGCGGGTCGCCGCCGCCCGCACCCGTGCATCCGCCGTGAACCGGCCGCCCGTGGCGGGCATGGCCGCCGCGTTCGGCAGCGGATGCGCGGGGTTACGGTAGTGCGATCATGCGCGCCGCGAACCCGACACGTGCCGCCCTCGGGGCCGCGCTGCTCGCCGCGCTCACGCTCGCCGGATGCGCGCCCACGGGCGACCAGCCGACGACGGAGGTGGAGGGCGTCGTCGTCTCGAGCAACCCGCACCTCGCGACCGACCCCACCGTTCCGACGACCGTCGACCTCGCATACGCGACGATCGACGGCCGGCCGCTGTACCTCGACGCCTGCATGCCCCCGGACTTCGAGCCGCTCACCGACCCGGCGCGCGCGGCGATCGTGGTGGTGCACGGCGGCAGCTGGACCCGCGGTTCGAAGAACGACATCGCCTGGCGTGCGGTGTGCCAGTGGCTCGCGAAGGCGGGCTACCCGGCCTTCGCGGTCGACTACCGGCTCGCGCCCGCGAACCCGTACCCGGCAGCCGTCGAGGACGTCGCATCCGCGGTGGAGTGGTTGCGCGAGCCGCAGCAGGTGACGCGGTTCGGCATCGACCCGGATCGCGTCGGCGCGTTCGGCGGGTCGGCCGGCGCCAACATCGTGTCGCTGCTCGGCACCCGCGGGAGGGGACCGCTCGACACGGGCTCGCGAGTCGCCGCGGTCGTGGAGCTGTCGGGCCCCATCGACCTGACGGGGGCCGCGGCGACCGACGACTTCCGTCCCGTGCAGCTCGCCTACCTCGGCTGCGCGGCGGCCGCCGAGTGCCCGGCCGCCCTCGCAGCGTCCCCCAGCACCTGGGTCGACCCGAGCGACCCGCCCTTCTTCGTCGCCCACTCGACCCAGGAGATGATCCCCCTCGAGCAGGCCCGGCTGTTCGTGCGGGCGCTCCGGGATGCGGGGGTCGACACGACGTTCGTCACCGTCGAGGGACGCCTGCACTCGATCGCGATGATCGACGACGGCCTGAAGGGTCGCATCCTCGACTTCTTCGCACGTACGCTCGCCCCGACGCGCCTGCCGGTCGCGCCCGCGACGGAGGCCGCCGCACCCGAGCCGTCGGAAGCCCCGGCCGGCTGACGGCGCCGCAACGACCGAGCCCCCGAGCCAGCGCGCGCCACCCGCGGGATGCGAGACTGCCGACGAACGAGGAGGTTCGATGGCCGATCAGATGACCGTGCGACTGGAGCTGTTCGCCGACGACGTCGCCGCATCCGTCGCGTTCTACCGCGATGTGCTGGGCTTCGAGGCCGGCACCGGGTGGGGCGAGTACGTACCCGTGCGCTGCGGCGCCGTCACGCTGGGGATCGGGCCGGCATCCGGGCTGTCGGACGAGCACTACTTCCGGCCGGAGGTCGCCTCAGACCGCCGCGGGCTCGGGGTCGAGATCGTGCTGGAGGTCGCCGACGTCGGGGCCGTCTACGAGCGGGTCCGCGCGAGCGGCCATCCGCTCGTCACGCCGCTCAAGGACCGGCCGTGGGGGCTCACCGACTTCCGGGTGGCGGACCCCGACGGCTACTTCCTGCGGATCACCTCGCGGGCGTGACCTCGGCGGCGGCCCGCCTGGCGGCCCGGCGCTCCCGTGCGCCCTCGACGAGCGTGTAGAGCGACGGCAGCACGACGAGCGTCAGCACGGTCGAGGAGATGAGGCCGCCGATGACGACGATCGCGAGCGGCTGCGAGATGAAGCCGCTGTGCCCGGTGAGCCCCACCGCCATCGGCACGAGGGCGAAGATCGTCGCGAGCGCCGTCATGAGGATGGGCCGCAGACGCCGGGAGGCGCCGTGCACGACCGCGTCGACCACGCCCATCCCGCGTTCGCGGTACTGGTTGACGAGGTCGACGAGCACGATCGCGTTCGTCACGACGATGCCGATGAGCATGAGCAGGCCGATGATCGAGGCGACGCCGAGCGGGATGCCGGAGGCCAGCTGCAGCAGGATCGCGCCGGTCGCCGCGAACGGCACCGACACGAGCAGCAGCAGCGGCTGGCGGAGGCTGCGGAACGTCGCAACCATGACGGTGTAGACGATGAGGATGGCCGCGAGCAGCGCGAGGCCGAGCTGGCTGAAGGCGTCCTGCTGGTCGGCGGTCACGCCGCCGATGGTCGCGGTGACGCCGTCGGGCAGCTCGAGGGCGTCGAGCTCGGACTGGACCGACGCGGACGCCGTGCCGATGTCGGCGGTGTCGGGCGTGATCGAGACGGTCGCCGTGCGCACCCCGCGCTGGGTGGAGATCGATGCGGGGCCGTCGACCTCCTCGACGGTGGCGAGCTCGCTGAGCGGCTGGGGACCGGCGAGGGTCGGGATCGTGAACGCGCGCAGCTCGTCGACCGTGGTCGGGGCCGCCGGGTTGTCGATGTAGACGGAGAGCGTGCTGCCGTCGAGCTCGACGGAGCCGATCGAGGCGGGCAGCATCGCCTCCGCCACGATCCCGCCGACGGCCACCTCCGAGAGCCCGACCGCCGCGGCCTTCGCCCGGTCGACCTGGATGGCGATGTAGGGCTGCGTCTCGGAGAGGTTCGACTCCACCTGCTGTGAGACGTCGAGCTTCTTCATCGCCGCGACGATCTGGTCGTTCGCCTTCTGCAGTGCACCCGCGTCGGGCGCGGTCACCTTGATCGCGATGTCGTTCGAGAACCCTCCGCCGCCGGAGCCGGACGACACGGAGACCTGCCCCACCTCATCCGCGTCGAGGCCGTCGATGACGTGCTGCACCTTGCTGCGCAGCGCGTCCTGATCGACGGACTCGTCGGTCGTGATGGAGAAGGTGGTGGAGCCGCCGCCGCCGAAGATCGCGGCGAGCGCCGAGCCGGAGCCGCCCGATCCGACCGAGACCTGCACGGTGTCGAGCCCGTCGACGTCGTCGAGAGCGCCCTCGAGCTTCTTCGCGGCGGCGTCCTTCGCGTCGAGGCTCGTGCCGGCGGGCATGGTCTGCTGGATGGTCAGGGTGTTCTGCCCCGAGCCGCCGACGAAGTTGGTGGGCACGAGGGGGGTGAGGGCGAGGGTGCCCACCAGCACGAGCAGTGCCGCGACGATGGTGACGGCGGGGTGCGCGACGGTCCACTTGATGACCGGCAGGTAGCCCCTCTGCAGGGCGGACGGATGCTCGAGCTCGTCGACCGGATGCGCCGCGTCGGCCTCGGTGGCGTCGTGCGCGTGGTGCGGCTTGACCTTGAGGAACCAGTAGGCCAGCACCGGCACGATCGTGAGCGCGACGAAGAGCGAGGCGAGCAGCGCGATCGTCACGGTGAGGGCGAAGGGGCGGAACAGCTCGCCCGTGATGTCGCCGACGAGAGCGATCGGCAGGAACACCGCAACCGTGGTGACCGTGGAGGCGGTGATCGCGGTGGCGACCTCCTTCACCCCCGCGAGGATGGCGGCCTTCTTCTCCTCGCCGAGGCCCAGGTGTCTCTTGATGTTCTCGATGACGACGATGGAGTCGTCGACGACGCGGCCGATGGCGATCGTGAGCGCACCGAGGGTGAGCACGTTGAGCGAGTAGCCCGTGGCGAGCATCGCGACGAAGGTGATGAGCACCGACACGGGGATGGAGATCGCGGCGACGAGGGTGGAGCGGATCGACAGCAGGAAGACGAAGATCACGACCACGGCGAAGCCGAGGCCGAGCAGTCCCTCGGTGGCGAGCGAGTTGATGGAGCGCTCGATGAAGGGCGCCTGGTCGAAGACGACGGTGAACTTCGTGTCGCCGCCGAGCTGGGTCGCGAGGGCGTCGAGCTCGTCGTTCACGGCGCGGGACACCTCGACCGTGTTCCCGGCCGGGGTCTTGGTGATCGCGATGGTGAGCGAGGGCTCGCCGTTGACCCGCGAGATGCCGGTGATGGGGTTGTCGACGATCTGCACCTCGGCGACGTCGCCGATCGTGGCGGGGGCGCCGCCCTGCAGGGGCAGCCCCTGGAGCGTCTCGACGGAGTCGATCTTGACGCCCGCCTGCACGGTGAGGGTCTTGTCACCCTCGTCGACGGTGCCGGCGGCGATGAGGATGCCGTTGGCCTTGAGCGCGTCGCGGATCGCCTGGGTGCTGAGGCCGTCGGCGGCGAGCGCCGCCGCATCCGGGGTGATCGTGATGCGCTGGCCGGTGGCGCCGTAGACGGTCGCCGCGCTCACCCCGTCGAGCTGCTCGATGGCGGGCTTCGTGAGGGTCTCGAGGCGGGAGGCCAGCTCGGCCGGCTCGAGGTTGCTCGTGACGGCGAGCTGCACGACCGGGAAGTCGCCGATCGAGAAGGTGACCACCTGCGGGTCGACCGCGGACGGCAGCTGCGACTGGATGCGTCCGATCGCGAGCTCCACCTTCTGCTCGGCACGCGTCAGGTCGGTGCCGTAGGCGAAGCTCGCCTGCACCGTGGAGATGCCGGCCGAGCTGGTGGCGGAGGTGGAGTCGAGCCCCTCGACGCCCTGGATGGCGGTCTCGATCGGCGTCGAGACGTCGTTCTCGACCACCGCGGGGCTCGCGCCCGGGTAGGTGGTGACGATGGTGACGTTCGGCAGGGTGAGCGAGGGGAACAGCTCGAGCTTGAGCGCGGTGAGCGCGTAGCCGCCGAACAGGGCAACCACGATCGTGAGCAGGGCGATGAGCGCGCGGTTGCGCAGGCTGAACACGGAGAGCAGTGACACGGTTCCCCCGGGATGTGGGTGCTGGATGCCGCTTCCGCGGCGGGGCGGCGCACGGCCCCGTGCACTGCCTCAGTATCCCAGCACCGCCGACCGCCTACCTTCCAATCCCCTGAAGGCCGGGCCATCCCCCGCGAGTAGTCGTATTCCGGGCTCTATCCGGGCGATTGAGGGCCGAAATACGACTACTCGCGGGGGGTGGGGATGGGTCAGACCACGTGGGCGAGGTTCGCGTCGTCGAGGCGGAGGCCGCGACGGGTCACCGAGTGCCAGGCGGCGGCGAGCGCGTCGACGCCGCGGTCGAGCTGATCGGCGGGCATGCCGAAGGGGATGCGCAGGAAGCGCTCGAACACCCCGTCGAGCCCGAAGCGCGGGCCGGCGCCGATCACGAGCCCCTCGGTGCGGGCGGCGAGCGCGAGCTGCGAGCTGAGCGGCGCGCCGATGTTCACCCACGCGACGATCCCGCCCTCGACGTGCGGCATCCGCCAGTCGGGAAGCTGCTGCCGGATGCGCTTCGCGAGGTGGTCGCGCCCCTGGCGCAGGTACGCCCGGCGCCCGGCGAGGATCTGCTCGTAGTCGGGCACGAGCTCGGCGACGACGAGCTGGTCGAGGATCGGCGTGCCGAGGTCGCTCGCGAAGCGCACCCGCGCCATCCGCTGGATGAGCTCGCGTTCGGCGCGCACCCACCCGATGCGCAGGCCGCCCCAGATCGACTTGCCGACGGACCCGATGACGACGACCCCGGGCGTCACCGGGAATGGGGCGGGGCGGGGCTGCCCGTCGAGGCCCAGGCCGGTCATGGTCTCGTCGATGACGAGGGTGGTGCCCTCGCGGGCGGCGAGCTCGACGACGCTCGCGCGGGTCGCGTCGTCCATGGTGCGCCCCGTGGGGTTGTGGAACTCGGGCATGAGGTAGGCGAGGGTCGGGCTCGTGCGCTGGAACGCCTGCTCGAGGCCCGCCGGGTCCCAGCCCTCGCCGGTCGTCACGGCGACGGGCACGAGCCGCGCCCCCGCGGCCTTGAGCGCCTCGAAGGCGTGCGGGTAGCCGGGCGACTCGACGATCGCGCGGTCGCCCCGACCGAGCAGCGTGCGGGCGACGAGGTGGATGGCGGACTGCGCCCCGACGGTGATCATGAGCTGTTCGGGGTCGGTCGGCAGCCCCCGCTCCGTGTATCGGTCGGCGATCGCGCGACGCAGCACGAGCAGCCCGAACGGGTCGAAACCGCTGTCGGCGAGGAAGCTCGGCAGCCGGTCGGCGGCGACGACGGCGGCGTCCGCGACGGCGGGCATCGCGGGGAGCGACGCCTTGGAGAAGTCGAGGGGCGCATCCGTCAGGAGATCGAGGTCGATGGAGCCGTCCTGCGGGAGGCGCGCGGTGCTGCCGGAGCCCCGCACGCTCTCGAGGTAGCCGGTGTCGCGCAGCTCGGCGTAGGCGGCGGAGACGGTGGTGCGGCTGAGCCCGAGATGGGATGCGAGCTCGCGCTCGGCGGGGAGGCGGGTGCCGAGCGGGATGCGCCCGTCGAGCACGAGCAGCCGGATGCGGTCGGCGAGCGCGAGGTAGGCGGGGCCGCTTCCGCGCCAATCCACCATGAGCAATGCCAATGCGCGCGCCGAGAGGGTGTTCATGCGGCCAGTGTAGCCGGATTGGACTCTTGTTCAAGGGCCAATTCTTCGATGGACTGCTCATCGTGACCCCGCCCATCCTCTGGACCCGCCGCATCGCGCAGCTGCTCGTCGGCCTGTTCCTCTACGGAATCGCCATCGCCGCGATGGTGCGCGCCGGCATCGGCGTGGGGCCGTGGGACGTGCTCACGCAGGGGATCGTCGCCCAGACCGGTATCTCCTTCGGCGTCGTCGTCATCGCGGTCGGCGCGATCGTGCTGCTGCTGTGGATCCCCATCCGCCAGAAGCCCGGGGTCGGGACGGTGCTCAACATCCTGCTCATCGGGCCGGCCGCCGACCTCGGCCTGGCCGTCATCCCGCAGCAGCACGAGTGGTGGCTGCAGGGCCTGCTCTTCGCCGGCGGGCTCGTGCTGCTCGCCGTCGCGACCGGCCTCTACGTCGGCGCCCGGCTCGGGCCCGGCCCCCGCGACGGGCTCATGACCGGCATCAACGCCCGGTGGGGCTGGCCGATCTGGGCGGTGCGCACCGGGATCGAGGTGACCGTGCTCGCGGTCGGCTGGCTGCTCGGCGGCCAGGTCGGCATCGGAACCGTCGCGTTCGCGCTGCTCATCGGCCCCATGGTCGGCGTGACCCTCCCCTTCTTCCGCGTTCCCGAGGCGCCAGCGCCGGAGTCGCGCACCGGCACGACGTCCGCGGAGGAGGTGACCGCATGACGCTCCTCATGTTCGCGCTCGCCGCGCTCGCCCTCTGGGGTGCCGTGGCGACCGTCGTCGCCGTCGTCCGCAACGGACGCGGCGCGCGGCAGCCGCAGTAGTGCGACGCCCCAGCATCCGGGTGAAGACGGATGCGGGGGCGTCGCGGGCACGTCGCCCGCCTCGGGCGTCGGTCCCTGAACCGCTAGAGGTGCGCCTCCGCATATACGCGCAGCGCGTCGCGCACGAAGGCCGCGCCCTCGGGCCCGCCGTAGTTGGCCGCGAAGCGCGGGTCGGCGACGTACATCTCGCCGAGGCCCGTGACGTACTCCTTCACGACGCCAGGGGTGCCCGGGATGCCGGCGAGCCACTCCACGTGCCGCCGCGCGAGCTCCTGCGCCTCGCCCGCATCCGGTGCGATGCCGGATGCGGCGGTGGCCTGCCAGTCGGCGCCGAGCTGCGCCGTGCGCGCCTGCCACTCGGCCCGCTCGGTGTCGCTCATGCCGCGCCACCACGCGTCGGACCTCGCGTACGCGTCCTTGCCCCAGCGGGTCTCGACCTCCTCGCGGTACCGCGTGTGGTCGAAGCCGTCGAACATGTCCTCTGCCATCGGTTCCTCACCTCCCTCCAGTGCCTCGATGGTCGACTCGACGCTGGCGATCTGCCGCTCGAGCCTGGTCTGCTCCTGCCGCAGCCACTCGCGGTGGGCGAGCAGCGCGTGCACGTCGTCGGTCTGGCCGTCGAGCACGGCGGCGATCGCGGGGAGGCCGAGCCCCAGCTCGCGCAGCAGCAGCACGCGCTGCAGTCGCACGAGGGCGTCGGCGTCGTAGTGACGGATGCCGCCGGCTCCGACGCGGCTCGGCCGCACGAGTCCGATGTCGTCGTAGTGCCGCAGGGTGCGGCTCGTGACGCCGGTGAGCCGGGCGACCTCCTGGATCGTGCGCTCCATCCGCTGCTCCTTCCTCGTGCGTGTCGTGCCGCATCCGACGCTAGACATTGACGCAGCGTCAACCGCAAGCCCGCGTCGCCGCATCCGATGCCTCCGGCCTCCACATCCGCCCCCACCCCACCCCAGAAATGCAGGAGACCGCGCGCCCGGCGCCCAGGATGTGGCGCCCGCCGCCCGTCCCGCGAGGGTTTCTCCTGCATTTCTGGGGTGGAGTGGGGCGGGGCGGGGCGGATTTCCGGGGTGGGGCGGGGCGGATGAGGCGGCGCGGGTTGCGGGACGCGGAGACGCGATATATCGTGAGTTCGACAAGACGCGATATATCGCGTATGAGGATGAGGAGGAGCCGGGATGGCTCAGGAGAAGTGGCTGCTCGACGGCCCCAAGACCATCGACCTCGAGAACGTGCGCCGGCTCAAGGTCGGCCTCGTCGGCGGGCACATCGACATCGTCGGGCACGACGAGCCCGGGGTGCGCGTCGAGGTGCACTCCGTCGAGGGGCGCGACCTGCTCGTGCAGCTCGACGGCGACCGCCTCGAGATCGACCACCCCCAGCTGCGCTGGGACAACTGGATCGAGGCGTTCAAGAACTTCGGCTCGAGGATCCGCGCCGAGGTGAGCGTGCTCGTGCCGCGCGACGTGGCCGTCACGCTCGGCGTCGTCTCGGCGGATGCGCTCGTGTCCGGCCTCGAGGCCGACGCGCAGCTCAACACCGTCTCGGGCGACCTCGTCGCCGACGGCCTCACCGGAAGGCTCACCGCGAACTCGGTGAGCGGCGAGATCACGGTGCGCGACCACACCGGCCCCGTCGGCATCAACACGGTCTCGGGCGACGTCATCGCATCCGGGGCGATCGTCAAGTTCGACGTCGACGGCGTCTCGAGCGAGGTCATGCTCGACGCGACGGGCATCCCGGACGCCGTGCACGTCAACACGGTGTCGGGTGCCGTCACCGCCCGGTTCGAGCCCGAGACGCCCGCGAGCTACACGGTGCAGACGGTCGGCGGCAAGCTGCAGCTCGACGCGCAGAGCATCACGGTCGTGAAGGGCCGCTACACCGCGCGCCACGGCGAGCTCGACACGCGCTGGACGGATGTGCGCATCAACACGGTCGGGGGCGACGTCAGCATCCTGCACGCGGTGCGGGCATGACACCCCCCGTCTTCGCCCACGGCCACCTGCGGCTGTACCTGCTGAGCCTGCTCGACGAGCAGCCGCAGCACGGCTACGAGCTCATCCAGTCGCTCGGCGACCGCTTCGGCGGCACCTACGTGCCGAGCGCCGGCACCATCTACCCGCGGCTCGCGAAGCTGCAGGAGGAGGGGCTCGTCACCAAGGAGTCCGACGGCCGCCGCTCCGTCTACGCGATCACGGATGCGGGCCGCGCCGAGCTCGCATCCCGCCGCGAGGAGATCGACGCGATCGAGACCGACGTCACCGACTCGGTGCGGCGGCTCGCCGACGAGGTGCGCAGCTCGGTGGGCGACGCGATGCGCTCGCTCAAGGCCGACCTCGCATCCGCCGCCCGGGACGCCCGCACGGCCCCGCAGGCCGCCGGAGTGCGGGTCGAGCCGGATGCCGACCTCCGGGGGGCGTCGCGTCAGCGCCTCCACGAGGCGGATGCGGCGCTCACCGCCTTCCGCGCGGAGCTGCGCAGCGAGCTGCGCTCGCAGTACGCGGCGGGCCGGCTCGCGGAGGACGCCGTGACGCTGCTAACGACACGCCTCGACGAGGTGCGGCGTGAGGTGACGAGGGCGCTGCGCGGGTGATCGGCGGGCTGGTGTCGACGCGCGCCCGCGGCGCGACTCACCCGGCGAGCGGCGCAGCGGCCTGTTGAGCGACGCGCTCCGCTCCGCGCGCCGAAGCCCTCTCAGCCGGCGAACGCCACCGGGATGTAGAGGTCCTGCACGCGGTCGCCGAGCGCCGTGTGATCGTTGCGGGTGTAGATCGCGCAGCGCTGCGTCGTGCAGTCGTAGCCCTCGCCGACCGGGTCGACGACCTCGAGGTACGCCGTGAAGGTGCCCGTGGCGACGTCGTCGTAGGCGCGCGCGCCGAACAGCTTCCAGGCCCAGTCGTCGTTGATCCAGTTGCTGGGCGCCCACTGGATCTCGCCCGAGCCGCCCGGCTCGGCCGAGGCATCCGTCTCGGGAACGCCGCCGAGGCACGGGCCCGGCTTGACCGAGGGGTCGTCGGGGATGACGCAGATCGCCACGTAGATGCCCTGGCCCGCGTCGTAACCCGCGCCGCTCACGACGATGCGCTCGCCCACCTCGAGGGCGGAGGTGTCGACGGTGCCGCCCGGCTCGGGCGAGACGACCGCGAGCTCGCGGGTGCGACCGTCGTCGCCGGTGGCGGTCACGGTGGTCGGCCAGTCCTCGGCGGGCTGCTCCTGGTTGGCGGAGCCGCCGTCCTGATGCAGCAGGATCGGGATGCCGAGCACCGCCGCCGGGATCAGCAGCACGAGCACGAGCGCGCCCACGATCCACGGCCACCGCCGTCTGCGCCGCGCACTCGTCACCGCACGATCATAGGAGCAACGCCACGGAACGGCGGAGTTGACGCGGGCCCGCGGAAGCGTATGCTTTCCCGCCGTGACTGATGAGGGCGAGACCGCCTCAGACGACGCGCCGAGATCCGCCAAGAACTGGCTCATCGGCGACCCACTGCCCACCGAGAAGCTCGAGGGGCAGCTGCTTCCGAAGCACCTGGCGCTGCCGATCTTCGCGAGCGACCCGCTCTCCTCCGTGGCGTACGCACCGCAGGAACTTCTCATGATCCTGCTGCTCGGCGGCACGAGCCTGCTGCTGCTGGGACCCTGGATCGCGGCGTGCGTGGTCGTGCTGCTCGTCGTGGTCGTGGCCTCGTACCGTCAACTCATCAAGGCCTACCCCTCGGGCGGCGGCGACTACGAGGTGGCGTCGAAGAACCTCGGCGAGAAGGCGGGGGTGGTGGTCGCGGCGGCGCTGCTCGTCGACTACATCCTCACCGTCGCGGTGTCGGTGGCCTCCGGCGTCGACAACATCATCTCGGCGATCCCGCAGCTGAACCCCTTCCGGGTGGAGCTCGCGGTCGGATTCGTCGTGGTGCTCGCCGCCATCAACCTGCGCGGCGTGCGCGAGGCCTCGAAAGCGTTCGCGATCCCCACCTACCTCTTCATCGGCTCGATCGGCGTCATGGTGGTGACCGCGTTCATCCGGATGCTGGCGGGCGACGCGCCCGTCGCAGAGAGCGCCGACTACGCCGTGAAGGCGCACGAGCTGACGCAGGCGGCGTTCGTGCTGCTGCTCCTGCGCTCCTTCGCGAGCGGATGCGCCGCCCTCACGGGCGTCGAGGCGATCTCCAACGGCGTGCCCGCCTTCCGCCGGCCCAAGATCAAGAACGCCCAGAAGACGCTCGTGGCGATGGGCACCATCGCGATCGTGCTGTTCTCCGGGCTCACCGCCGTCGCGCTCTTGACCGGGGTGAAGTACTCCGAGAACCCCTGCGACCTGGAGGGCTGGGCGCAATGCGCCACCGACCCCCAACGCAGCCTCATCGCCCAGATAGCCTCCGCCACCTTCGGCAACAACACCCTCCTGTTCTTCGTCGTGCAGGCGGCCACCGCGGCGGTGCTGCTGCTCGCCGCCAACACGGCGTTCAACGGCTTCCCGCTGCTCGGCTCGGTGCTCGCGCAGGACGGCTACGCGCCCAAGGCGCTCGCGACCCGCGGCGACCGGCTCATCTACTCGAACGGGGTGCTCGCCCTCTCCGCGGTCGCGATCGTGCTGCTGATCGGTGCGCAGGCCAACGTCACCGTGCTCATCCAGCTGTACATCATCGGCGTTTTCATCTCCTTCACGCTGGGCCAGATCGGCATGGTCAAGCACTGGGTGGGGGTGCTGCGACGGCGGTCCGAGCCGGCGGGCGCCGTCTGGCGGGGCCTCAGCATCAACGCGCTCGGCGCGCTCATGACGGCGTCGGTGCTCGTCATCGTGACGATCACCAAGTTCACCCACGGCGCCTGGATCGTGTTCGTCGTGATGGCGGTTCTGATCGTGCTGATGCTCGGCGTCAACCGCTACTACCGTGACGTCGACCGCGAGATCGCCCCGGATGCGACGACCGTCTTCGGCTCGACGGGCGACCACGCGATCGTGCTCGTCGGTCGGCTGTCGAAGCCCGTGCTGAAGGCCGTCGACTACGCGATCGCGGCCCGGCACGAGTCGATCGAGGCCGTGCACGTGTCGATCGACGACGAGGCGAGCCGGGCGCTCGAGGCGCAGTGGGCGGAGTACGACATCCGCGTTCCGCTGCGGATCGTCTCCTCGCCGTACCGCGACATCTCGCTGCCGCTCATCAAGTACATCAAGGGACGCCGGGAGGAGCACGGCTCCGAGGTGGTGACGGTGTACCTGCCGGAGTACATCGTCGGCCACTGGTGGGAGAACCTGCTGCACAACCACAAGGCCCGCCGCATCCGGCACAAGCTCATGCTCGTGCACGGGGTCGTCGTGGCGCTCGTGCCGTGGCTGCTCGACTCCTCCGACCTCATCTACGGGCGGCGGTCGCGCCCGCTGCCCGGGCAGGACCGCCGCGGCGAGCCCGTGCGCCCGCCCGCGCGGGCACCGCAGGCCCCGCCTCGCGCCTCGCGGAGGCGGTGACCGGGCTCAGCCCTTTTCGCCGCCCTCGGCGGTCGACATGATGCGGCGCTGGAAGACGAAGAAGATGACCGCCACAGGGATCGACATGAGCACGGCCGCCGCGAGCTGCAACGGGTACTGGTTGCCGGACCCCAGCTGACCCGATGTGAGGGAGGCGACCCCCGTCGTGAGCGTGTTGAGGTCGGGGTCGTTGCGCGACACCACGAAGTGCGCGAACTCGTTCCACGAGCCCTGGAAGCTCAGGATGAACAGCGTCACGAGCGCGGGCGCCGCCATCGGCAGCACGATCGTCCAGAAGGTGCGGAACACGCCCGCCCCGTCGATGCGCGCCGCCTCCTCGACCGAGACCGGGATCGACTCGAAGAACTGCTTCATGATGAAGATGCCCGCCGCGTCGATCATGATCGGGATGATCATGCCCCCGTAGGAGTTGTAGAGGCCCAGCTCCTTGAGGATGAGGAAGCGGGGGATGAGCAGCACCACGTTCGGAACCGCCATGACGGCGACGAGCGCTGCGAAGATCACCGCGCGCCCGCGGAAGTGCAGGCGCGAGAGCGCGTACCCCGCGAGCGAGTCGAAGAACACGCGCGCCGTCGTCACGATGACCGTGATGAAGAGCGAGTTGCCCGCCCACTGCAGCAGCGGCACCGTCGTGAACAGCCGCTCGTAGGCGGCGAAGCTCCACGTCTCCGGGATGAGGCCGAGCGGCTGCTGCGTCGCCTCGGCATCCGTCTTGAAGCTGCCCGCGACCGAGATCAGGAACGGGTAGATGTAGATGAGGGCCAGCAGCACGAGCAGCACGTAGCTCGCGATGAGCCCGACCCGGGCGGCCGTGCGGCGGCCGGCGTGCACGCGCGTGCTCATCGCTCGCCCCCCTCGGGCCCGGGCGTCGCGGATGCCGGGGTCGCGTGCGCCTGCACCGCCGCCGCGCTGCGCTTCAGCCGCTCCACCGCGCGCGCCTCCCGCCGCTGCCCCGAGCGGCCCAGGTCGCGGTCTCGCAGCACCCAGCGCTGGAAGAGCGTGAGTACGACGATGATGCCGAACAGGATGAACGAGATCGCCGCGCCCTGACCCCACTTGAGGTCGGAGAACGAGGTGTCGTAGGCGAGGAAGGCGGGCGTCAGCAGCGTCTTGGCCGGGGCGCCGCGTCCGGTCAGGTAGATCTGGTCGAACACCTGCCAGGTGCCGATGAGCCCGAGCGTCAGCACGGTGAAGAGGGTCGGCTTGAGCATCGGCAGCGTCACCGAGAAGAAGCTGCGGAACGGGCCCGCGCCGTCCACCATCGCCGCCTCCTCGATCTCGGCGCCCACGTTCTGCAGCGCCGCCAGGAACAGCAGCATGAAGGTGCCGGAGGTCGTGAAGATCGCGAGCACGATGAGCACGCACATCGCGACGGAGGGGCCGGAGAGCCAGTCCCACCACGAGAGGCCGAGCGGTCCGGCTGCCGCCGCGGCGCCCGATCCGTCCACCCCGAGCGCGCCGAGCACGAGGTGCAGCACGCCGCGCGGGTCGGCGAACCAGTTGGGCCCGTTGACGCCGATCCAGCCGAGCACCGCGTTGACGGCCCCGGAGGCCGTGAACAGGAAGATGAAGATCGTCGTGATGGCGACCGAGCTCGTCACCGACGGGAAGTAGAACGCCGTGCGGAAGAAGCCCTTGCCGCGCAGCAGCCGGCGGTTGACCTGCACCGCGAGGAACAGCGCGAGCGCCGTCTGCAGCGGTACGACGAGCAGCACGTAGTAGAGGTTGTTGCGGATGGCGGTGCCGAAGTCGCGCTGCGCGAGCCCGGAGTCGACGAGCACCTTGGCGTAGTTGACGCCGCCCACGAACTCGGAGTTGCCGAGCGGCGAGCCGAGCCCGTTCCAGTCGCTGAAGCTCACCCAGAGCGCCAGCAGGATCGGGAGCACGAGGAAGACGCCGATGATGAGGATCGCGGGTGCGGTGAACGCCCAGCCGTAGCGGGCCTCGTTCCCGCGGATCCCTCTGCTCATCGTGTCCTCCCCGTGCTCCCTGCCGTCACCGGATGCCGGGGATCAGCCGTTCGCCTCGTCGAGCGCCGCCTGCAGCTGCGTCTGGAACGAGGCGAGGATCGACTTCAGGTCGACGTTCCCGGAGGCCATGCCCTCGAGCTGCGCGTTGAAGTCGCCCACGACGGATGCCGAGCCGGCGAAGTTCACCGGGCTCACCGCGTAGTCGTTGCCTGCCACGAAGCTCGCGTAGTCGGGGTACTTCTGCGCGTAGCTCGCGGCCCCCGACTCGGTCGACGGGATGACGCCGAAGGCGTCCGCGAACTTCAGCTGCTGCTCGTCGGAGGTGAGGTACTCCACGAGCGACACGGCCGCATCCCGGGTGTCCGAGTTCGCGGGGATGCCCCAGCAGTTGCTGAAGGTGAAGGTGGAGTCGCCCCCGGGGCCGGCGGGCAGCTCGTAGGCGGCCCACTTGGTGTCGGGGTAGTCGCCCGCGATGCCCTTGATCCAGGGCCCCTCGATGACCATGGCGGCCTTGCCTGCGCCGAGCGCCTCGCCGCCCCATCCGGCGTCGATCTCGCTCGGGAACTTCAGCACGCCCTCGTCGTGCAGCTTCTGCACGTACTCGAGGCCCGCGAGGTTCTCGGCGGAGTCGGCCGTCGCCGTCTTCCCGTCGTCGCTCACGAGGCTGCCTCCGGCCTGGTTCATGAAGACGCCGAGACGGGCGTACTCGAGCCCGAAGGAGAGGCCCACGGTGCTGTCGTTCGTGAGCTTCTTCGCGACGGCCTCGAGGCCGTCCCAGTCGGTCGGGACGTCGGCGTCGGTGAGGCCCGCGGCCGCCCAGAGGTCGGTGTTGACGATGAGGCCGAGCGTCGAGAAGTCCTTCGGTGCGCAGACGAACTCGCCGTCGTAGGTGAAGGTGTCGACGAGGGAGGGATAGAACTGGCCGGCGTTCGACAGGTCCTTCGCGTAGCTGTCGAGGTAGCCGTTGCTCGCGTAGTTCGCGAACTGATCCCAGCCCATGTAGAACAGGTCGGGCGCGTCGTCGCCGGCGAAGCCCTGGCTCAGCTGCTGGTTGAGGTCGTCGGCCGCGATGACCTTGACGGTCGCGTCGTTGTCCTTCGCCCACGCGTCGGCGGCCGCCTGGACGGCCTTGGTCTCGGCGTCGCCGCTCGATCCGATGAGGATCGTGAGCTCGCTGCCGCCTGAGTCACCGGTGCCGCCGCCCCCGGCACAGCCGGTGAGCACGACAGCCGAGGCCGCCGCGAGAGCGACGGCGCCGCCCCACGTTCTCTTGCTCATTGCTCTTCCTTCTCTTCTGTGTGATCGCCGGGCCTGGTGCCATCGGCTTCCTCGACGGGCGCCAGGTGACTCGACCGGCGCACGACAAGCTGGGGGGTCACGAGGCGGTGGCCGAGCGGGTCGGCTCCGCTCCCGTGCGGGAGGACGCGACGGCCGGTCGCGCCCATGAGGAGATCGAGGATGCCGGTCGCCACCTCGTCGAGGCGCTGGTCGACGCTCGAGAGGCCGACCGCCTGCGCGACGGGGGTGTTGTCGAAGCCCATGACCGGGAAGTGGGGGCGGCCCGCCTCGCGGACCGCCATCATCGCGCCGAGCGCGACCGAGTCGGAGACGCAGACCAGCCCGTCGAGCTCGGGACCGGATGCCAGCAGCCTCTCGACGGCGACGCGGGCGGCGGCGACCGCCTCGACGGTCTCGGTGGAGAGCTCGGCGAGCTCGGCATCCGCGATCCCGGGAAGGGCCTCGCGCATCGTCTCGCGCCAGCCCGCCCGGCGGTCGTCGCCCGTGCCGGAGCCGTCGGGCCAGCCGAGGAAGCCGATGCGACGCAGCCCGCGGCCGATGAGGTGGCGGGTGGCGAGGGCGGTTCCGGCCCGGCCGTCGACGTCGACCCAGAGGCGGTCGGGGTCGTCGAGGTCGCCCGCACCCCATGGGCGCCCGAAGGAGACGAAGGGGATGCGCTCGCGTGCGAGCCAGTCGATGCGGGGGTCGCCGTAGGCGGTCGAGGTGAGCACGAAGGCGTCGACGTCGGCGCCGTCGCGGAGGCTGCGGTACTGCTCGATCTCGTCCTGCACGTCGCGGGCGGTGAACAGGGTCACACGGAAGTCGCGCGCGGCGGCCTCCTCGGTGAGCGCGTGCAGGAAGCGGTCCTGGATGGCGCCCGAGATGCCGCGGGGCAGCGGGTCGAGGCGGATGCCGATGGTGGAGCTCGTGCGGGTGCGGAGGCGCCGGGCGGATGCGTGGGGCCGGTAGCCGAGCTCGCGCACGGCGGCCTCGACGCGCTCCCGGGTCTCGGCGCGCACGATCCCGGGGGTGTTGATGACGTTCGAGACCGTCTGCCGCGAGACGCCGGCCAGGCGCGCGACGTCCTCCACCGTGGGGAGCTGTGCCACACCGACCTCCTTTGGCCCGCGTCTTGATCGATCCAACCGGGATTCGGCATCCGGGGTTTGAACGATCAAACTGTCGGTGTTATGTTACCTGGCGAGCCGGGACTGTCAACCGGGCCCGGCTCGATCCCCGCAGGAACGAGCAGCGAAGGTCGTCCGGATGCTCCCACTCGAGGCCACCGGCCGCCAGCCCCTCCTGCACGACGCCGCCGTCGTGCTGCGGGCACCCGCCCAGGCCTGGTCGCGCGTCGGCGGGGAGATGACCGCACCCATCGACGGCGTCTACGTCTCGGATGTGCGGGTCGCCTCCGGCTTCGCCGTGCGCGTCGACGGTGCCGACCCCGAGCCCATCGCGACCCTCGAGGACGCGGCCGACCGCATCCGCTTCGTGTCGCTGCTGCGCGGACTCGACGCCCACGGCGCCGACCCGGACGTGCGACTCGTGGTCGAGCGCGCGGTGCGCGGCGACGGGGTCGACCACGCGCTGCGCATCGAGTCGCGCCTCGGCCACGCGCTGCGGGCGGAGGTCGAGGTCGAGCTGGTCGCCGAGCTGACGCCCGTCGACGTCGTGAAGACGGGGCGGCCGGCGGTCGCGGGCTCGCCGCGCGAGACGGAGGGCTCCCTCGCGTGGGGGGACGGGGCGATCTCGGCCGAGCTGCGCGCGCCCGAGGCCGCGATCTCTCACGACGGCCCCCGCATCCGCATCCGCTGGCGGCTCGAGGTGCCCGCCCGCGGCGCGGTCGAGCGCACGCTGACGCTTGCGGTGCACGACGCGCTCGCCGTCGTCGCGACGCCCGTCGCCGCCGCCCCCTGGAGCGCCCCCTCCCTCGACGGCGTCGACGACCGCCTGCACCGCTGGGTCACCCGCGCCCTCGACGACCTCGACGCGCTGCGCCTCACCCGTGTCGGGTCGGCCGAGGAGTTCCTCGGCGCCGGCGCGCCCTGGTTCTTCACCCTGTTCGGGCGCGACTCGCTCTGGGCCGCGCGCTTCCTGCTGCCGATCGACGCGGGCATCGTGCACGGCACGCTGCACACGCTCGCGGGACTGCAGGGCCGCGAGCGTGTGCCCGCGACGGCCGAGCAGCCCGGGAAGATCATCCACGAGGTGCGGCGCACGACGCTCGAGCTGCCCGACGAGAAGATCGAGCTGCCGCCCTACTACTACGGCACCGTCGACGCGACCCCGCTGTGGATCTGCCTCCTCGCCGACGCGCGCGAGCGCGGACTCGGCGACGCGGAGACCCGCGAGCTGCTGCCCGCGCTGCGCGCGGCGCTCGCCTGGATGCGCGACTACGGCGACAGTGACGGCGACGGACTGCTCGAGTACGTCGACGAGTCGGGCCGCGGGCTCTCCAACCAGGGCTGGAAGGACTCCGGCGACTCCGTCCAGTGGCGCGACGGCACCCTCGCGGAGGGGCCGATCGCGCTCGCCGAGGTGCAGGGCTACGCGCACGAGGCGGCGCTGCGGGGAGCGGCGCTGCTCGAGGAGTTCGGGGAGGACGGCGCCGAGTGGCGCGCGTGGGCGGCGCGGCTCGCCACGCGGTTCCGCGAGACGTTCTGGGTGTCGGATGCCGAGGGTCGCTACCCGGCGATCGCGCTCGATGCGCGAAAGCGCGCCGTCGACTCGCTCACGAGCAACATCGGCCACCTGCTCGGCACGGGACTGCTCGACGCGGAGGAGTCGCGGCTCGTCGCGGAGCGTCTCGTGTCGCCCCGCCTGGACGCCGGCTACGGCATCCGCACGCTGGCAACCGGTTCGGGGGGTTACTGGCCGCTCTCGTACCACGGAGGCTCGATCTGGGCGCACGACACGGCCGTCGCCATCCGCGGCCTGCACCGCGACGGCTTCACCGCCGAGGCGCGCACCCTGTCCGAGGGCCTGCTGCGGGCAGCAGCCGCCTTCGACTACCGGATGCCGGAGCTGCACGGCGGGGACCCCGCATCCGAGGTGCCGCGCCCCGTGCCCTACCCGGCCGCCTGCCGCCCCCAGGCCTGGTCGGCCGCCGCCGCCATCGTCGTGCTCGACGCGCTCAGTACCCCAGCGCGCTGAGCGCCGAGACCACCTGACGGGCGATCGTGCGCCCCGCCCGGTTGGCGCCGATCGTCGACGCCGTCGGCCCGTAGCCCGCGAAGAAGACGTTCGCGTTGCGGTACGCCGCGCCCCCCGCGACCGTCACGCCGCCCGCCTGCTCGCGCAACTTGAGGGACGCGAGGTGCCGCAGCTCGGGGCGGAAGCCGGTGGCCCAGATGATCGCGTCGGCGTGCTGGAAGGAGCCGTCCGCCCAGCGCACGCCGTCGGCCTCCACGCGCTCGAACATGGGCTTCGGCGTCAGCAGGCCCCGCTCGATCGCCGACTGGATGCGGCGCGTGCGCGGCACCCCGGTCGTCGACACGATCGACGGGAGGGCGCGGCCCTCGCGGGCCGCCGCGTCCTGGAGTGTCACCGCGCGCGTTCCGCCCTCGATGTTGAGCTCCTGCTCCTCGAGGAACTCGATCGGGCGCCGCGTCACCCAGCTGAGGCTGCCGGCCACTCCCTCGAGCTCCATGAGGAAGCCGATCGCGCTCGTGCCGCCGCCCACCACGACGACGTCCTGGCCGCGGAGCGCCTCGGCATCCGCGTAGTCCACGGTGTGCAGGTGCTTGCCGCGGAAGTCGTTCATGCCCGGATACCACGGCACGAACGGCGCGCCCCAGGTGCCGGTCGCGTTGACGACGACCTGGGTGGAGAAGGTCTGGTCGCCGTACTCGTCGTCGAAGGTGACCTCGAAGCCGTCGAGGGTGGCCCGGACGCGCGTGACGTCGGCGGGGCGCACGACCTTGAGGTCGTAGTGCTGCTCGTAGCGCCGGTAGTAGTCGGCGATGACCTCGCGGGCGGGCAGGGTGCGGTCGGCGGTGTCGAAGCTGAGGCCCAGCTCGTCCATGCCGGGCAGGTCGTTCACCCGGTGCGTGGAGCCGAGCCGCAGCGCCTCCCAGCGGAACTGCCAGGCGCCGCCGGGGCCCGGCCCGCGATCCAGCAGCACGAAGTCGTTGCCGGGGTCGAGTCCGAGCTTGCGCAGGTAGTAGGCCACCGACAGGCCCGCCTGACCGGCGCCGATGATGACGACGGAGGTGTCGGTGGGCCGGTCGGTCACCCGCCCCACGTTACCCGCCGCCGCCTGCCGCGGGGGCAGGCGATCTTCAGCCTCGCAGCCTAGCCTCGGGCCATGCGCGTCACCCCCGACTCCGATGACCTCGCCGCCGCCCCCGCATCCGCCGCCTCCGCCGCGGGACGGATGGTGGGCGCGGCCGCCGCGAGCGGCCGGGCCGCCGCGGGGCGCACACGGGAGGTCATCCGCCGCAACCCGACGACCGATCGCGCCTACCGCGCGGCGGTCGGCGTGACCGGCGGTGCGACGGTGGCGCTCGGTGTCGTGCTGATCCCGTTGCCGGGCCCCGGGGCGCTCGTCGCCCTCGGCGGGCTCGCCATGCTCGGCACCGAGTTCGAGGGCGCGAAGAGGGTCAACGAGAAGGCCACCGCCGCGGCGAAGAGGGCCGCCGCGAAGGTCGCGGAGCGGCGTGCGGGGCGGGCGGCGAGGGGCGCCCCGGCACAGGGTGCGAACCCGCCCGCGTGATAGACTCCCCGGAGTTTTTTCCGTCACACTCATCGCTCTGAAACGAGGGGGTCACGCATGGGGCGCGGCCGTCAGAAGGCAAAGCACACCAAGGTGGCCCGGGAGCTGAAGTACTTCAGCCCGGACACCAACTACAACGCGCTCGAGCGCGAGCTCGGTGGCAACCCTCGCCTCGAGGAGGACCTCGAGAAGTGGCCGGAGTACGCCGACACCTACGGTGACGACGAGGACGACGACCTCGACGAGGACGCCAAGACCGCCTGAGCCTTCTGCGAGTTCAGTCGGCGTAGGCGGAGACCAGGCGCACGGCCCCGCCGTCGACGCCCTTCGCACCCTGCTCGAAGCCCGCGAGGTCGTGGGATGCGGTGGAGACTCGTCCGGCCACCCACGCGGGCAGGCCCGCCGCCTCGAGTGCACGCGTGACCGAGCTGGCGGCATCCGCGGCGACCACCGCGAAGAAGCCGACGCCGAGGTTCCAGGTGGATTCCGTGTCGCCGAGCGAGAGCCCGCCCCAGGACGCGAGCGTGCGGAACACGGGCTGCGGGCTCCACGTCGAGCGGTCGAGCTCGACCCAGGCGCCCTTCGGCAGCACGCGCGCGAGGTTCGCGGCGATGCCGCCGCCGGTGACATGGCTGAGCGCGTGGATCGCGCCGGGCAGCTCGTCGATGACGCTCAGCAGCGGTGCCGTGTAGAGCCGGGTCGGCTCGAGCAGCACCTCGCCGACGACACCGCCCAGCTCCTCCGAGCGGTCGGTGTAGGACAGCCCCCGCTGGTCGAGGATGTGCCGCACGAGCGAGAAGCCGTTGCTGTGCAGGCCGCTCGATGCGATCGCCACCACGACGTCGCCGTGCTGCACGCGCTCCGGCCCGAGCACCGCATCCGCCTCGACCACGCCGACGGCGGCGCCCGCGATGTCGTAGCCGTCGGGTGCCATGAGCCCCGGGTGCTCGGCCGTCTCGCCGCCCACGAGGGCCGTGCCCGTGGCCTCGCAGGCCCGCGCGACGCCTGCGACGAGGGTCGCGATGCGCTCGGGGTGCACCTTGCCGGTCGCGATGTAGTCGGTCATGAAGAGCGGCTTCGCGCCCACCACGACGATGTCGTCGACCACCATCGCCACGAGGTCCTGGCCGATCGTGTCGTGCTTGTCGACGGCGAGCGCGAGCGCGATCTTGGTGCCGACGCCGTCTGTGCTCGTCGCGAGCAGGGGGCGCCGGTAGCCGGTGAGGGCGGATGCGTCGAACAGCCCCGCGAAGCCGCCCACACCGCCCAGCACCTCGGGTCCGTGGGTGCGCGCCACCGATGCCTTCATGAGCTCGACCGCGCGGTCGCCCGCCGCGGTGTCGACGCCGGCGGCCGCATAGCTCGCGTCGCCATGGCCGGAGGTCGCGGATGCGGGGGTCGTCACCCGCCCAGCGTAGCGGCGCGATCCCGGCCCCGAGAATCCGAGGCGATGGGGCGCGAAGCCCCGGAACGGAAGAAGTACGACGTTATACTGCGGAGGTGACGAGCGACGTCGCCGCGTACTTCGCGGAGCAGCTGCTGACCCCGCCCGGCCAGCCCCTGCGGGTCGCCGTCTACACGCGCATCTCGCGCGGCATCCGCGGCGGCACCCTCCGCCCCGGAACGCTGCTGCCCCGCGAGACGGAGCTCGGCGCGGCCCTCGGGGTGAGCCGCACCGTCGTGCGCGAGGCGCTCATGCTGCTGGAGGAGGACGGGCTCATCGTCACCCGGCGGGGCATCGGCCGCTTCGTCGCCGACACCATCCCGCACGAGGAGGAGGACGGCTTCCCGCCCCTCGAGGAGCTCTTCGCGGGCGAGGGCGCACGCATCGAGGTGCGCCGGATCGAGCTCAGCAGACAGGGCGCCACCGACTTCGTGACCGACCTCATCGGCATCGCGCCCGACGCCGCGATGTGGTTCCGCGAGTGCGTCGTCACGCGCGACGGGCAGCCGGTGGCACTCGTGCAGGAGTACCTCCCGGGCGACGAGAGGCTGCGCGCGATCGATGCCCGGCTGGCCGACGAGTTCGCTGCCGCGGCCGACGACGACGCGACCCTGCTCGGTTCGCTCACCGCGCGTGCGGACATCGTCTTCGAGGCGGGCCCCTGTCAGGTCGCGGCGACCCTCGCCGGCCAGACCCGGGCGCGCCTGCTCCAGGTCGCGGTCGCCGACCCCCTCCTCGTGCTCACCCAGACCGCGCGGGTCGGAGGCGAGCCCGCCTACATCTCGAAGTGCGCGATCCCGGCGTCCTCGGGGCACCTCGTGACGGATCGCTGGAGCCTCACGCGGGTGCGCTGACCCGCCCGAACGCCAGCCTGTCGACCACGCCGAGCACGAGCACGCCGCAGGCGATCGCCGCCGTCACCGCGAAGCCGGCACCCGATCCGGCCGCCTGGGCGATCGCGCCGCCGCTCGCGCTCGCGAGCGCCTGACCCACCACGAGACTGCTCTGCAACGTCGTCAGCACGGTCGTGGACCGGCCGGCCGGGGCCGCGAGCGCGCCCAGGTTGAACAGGCCCACGAGCGTGGCGCCCACGCCGACGCCCGAGAGGGCGAGCACGAGGGCGACGAGCGGCACCGCATCCACGACCACGAGCAGCGCACAGGCGGCGGCGCCGAGGGCCGCGAACACGATCCACCGCGGACGCAGGCCGAAGCGCGGCGGCAGCGCGGCGGTCAGCAGCGCCACGACGATCGCGCCGAGGCTCATCGCACCGTAGAGGATGCCGGCCTGCTCCCCCTGGCCCCGCTCCACCATGAACGCGGTGACCGCCGTGAGCATCGAGCCGAAGATCCCGCCCACAAGGAGCATCGCCCCGATCAGCAGCCGCACCTCGGCCGGGAAGACGACGCGGAGCGGTGCGCGCGGCGTCGCCGCCACGGCGGCGGCGGATGCGGCGCCCGCCGTGCGGTGCACCGCGAACGCGGCCACGACGGTAACCGTGAGCGCGATCGAGAGCGCGAGCGGCGCCCACGGCGCGAACACGACCGTGAGGGCGCCCACGAGCACCGGCCCGAGCACGAAGGACGCCTCGTCGACGGCCGACTCGTAGCTCATGACGACCGAGAGCGCCCGGCTGCGGCGCTCCGGCGTGCGCGCCCGGGCGCTCACGCCGACCAGGCGCGAGCGGGAGAAGGGGGCGACCTGCGGCGTCGTGCCGCCGACCGCGAACGCCACGAGGGCCACCACCGCGATCGGCGTCTCCCCGTAGACGACGGCCAGCAGGCCGGCCGCTGCGACGACGCTCAGCGCGCCGCTCGCGAGCAGCACGGCCCGCTGGCCGACGCGGTCCGCGAGCGACCCCGCGAGGGGTCCGCAGACCGCGGTGCCGATGCCCGCCGCGGCTGCCACCAGGCCGGCCTCCGCGACGGACCCCCGCACGCTGACGACGAGCGTCAGCACGCCCACGACCATCATCGCGAACGGCAGACGCCCGATGAAGGCGATCGGGAAGTACCCGACGCCGGTGTGACGGGCGAGGCTCCGCGCATCCGCACGGAGCCCGCCCGTCACGGCCTCCCGACCGGAGGACATCGGCCGGGAGGCCCGGGTCATCTCAGAGCTTCGGCGACGACGGGGAGTCGACGGTGAAGGCACCCGAGATGATGTCCGCCTGGAGCTGGTCGACCTCGGCGAGCAGCTCCTTCGGCAGCTTCGCCTCCCAGTCGTGGGTCGGCGCGATGCCGACGCCGCCGTTCTCGAGCGTGCCGATGTACGGGGTGTTGTCGAACTGCCCCTTCGCCGCGGCGAGCGTCACCTCGTGGGTGGCGGTCGTCAGGTTCTTCATCACCGAGGTGAGGAAGTAGGCGCCGTCGGCGGGGCTGCGCTCGAACACGTCCGAGTTGACGCCGACGATCGCGGCCGGGACGCCGCGGCCCTTGATCGCCTCGAGGGAGGCACCGTAGAGCGTGCCGGCCACGGGCATCACGATGTCCGCGCCCTGGTCGAGGAAGCCCTCGGTGATGGTCTTGGCGGCGAGCTGATCGTCGAAGGAGCCGACGAAGGAGCCGTTCTGGCTCCCCTTGTCCCAGCCGAGGAGCTTCACGGAGGTGCCGTGCTTCTCGTTGTAGTAGTCGATGCCGTCGGCGAAGCCGTCCATGAAGATCGTCACCGAGGGGAACGGCATGCCGCCGTAGGTGGCGACGGTGCCGGTCGTCGTCGCACCCGCGGAGAGGTAGCCGGCGAGCACGGCGGCCTGCGCCGTGTCGAACAGCACCGGCTTAACGTTGTCCATGACGAGGGTCGAGAAGTCGTCGTTCGTGACGACCGAGTCGATGAGCGCGTAGTTCACGTCGGGGTTGGCCTTCGCCGAGTCCCGCGTCGCGCTGGCGAGCGCGAAGCCGACCGTGACGATGAACTGGCAGCCCTCGTCGACGAGGCTGCCGATGCTCGACACGTACTGGTCCTCGCCGGAGGACTCGGCGGTCTTCACCTGGGCGCCGACCTCGTCCGCGGCCTCCGTGACGCCGTCGAGGCTCAGCTCGTTGAAGTCGCCGTCGTGGAAGCCGGTGACGTCGGAGGCGGCGCACGCCAGGAAGTCGCTGCCCCCCGTCGAGTCGGTCGGCGCGTCGTCGGGCGCCGCGGCGCAGCCGGTCGCGACGAGGGCGACGAGCGCCGTCGAGGCGAGGGCACCGATCAGGGTCGTGCGTCGTTGCATGAGATCCTCCGTTGCAAGGGTTCTGTGATGTGCAGTTGCGGCACCGGATCGGTCGACCCGGCTGGGTTGGGATCAGGGCGATCCGGTCCCGCCCGCGAGGCGGGCGAGGAGTTCGTGGCGTTCGCCGTCGGTGAGGAAGGCGGCGTCGATGCTGTCGCGGTCGAGGGCGGCGAGCGCGTCGGGGGTCCAGCCCAGCACCTCGGTCAGCACCCGCCGCTCGTGGGCGAGGTCGGCACCGGTCTGCACGGGGTTGTCGTCACCGAGCACGAGGCGCACGCCCGCGTCGCACATGACGGGCGCCGGATGCTCGGACACCGCCGCGATCGCGCCCGTGTAGTGGTTGGAGGTGGGGCACACCTCGACCACGACGCCGCTGTCGGCCGCCCAGGCGAGCGTCTCGGGGTCGTCCGCGATGTGGGCGCCGTGTCCGATGCGGGTCGCGCCGAGCAGCTCGACGGCCTCGCGCGCTGCACTCGCCCCGGCCGCCTCGGCGGCGTGGCAGGTGAGGCCGAGGCCCGCGGCGGAGGCGAGCCGGAACGCCTCGCGGTAGGGCTCGACGCGCGGGAACAGCAGCTCGTCGCCCGCGAGATCGAAGCCGACGACGCCGTCGCCCGCGAGCGCGGCGGCCGCCCGCGCGACCGCGAGGTTGAGCTCCTCGTCGTGGTGGCGGAGCGCCGCGACCACGAGTCCGCTCGGCATGCCGGTCGCCCGGCTCGCGGTCCGCATCCCGGCGGCGGCCGCGCGGATCACCTCGGCGAGCGTGCGCTCGGCGTCGGCGTGCGTGGCCGGGCCGAAGCGCAGCTCGAGGTAGTCGAATCCGGCGGCCGCGGCATCCTCGACGGCCTCGCGCGCGATCCGCTCGATCGCGTCGAGGCGCTGGAACAGCGGGTAGCTCGCGGCCACCTTGACGAGGTAGCCGGTGAGGTCGGTGGGTGCGTCGAGGCGCAGCGCCGCCGCCCATCCGCCGACCGGCACGGCCACCCCCGCGGCGCGCGCGAGGTCCTCGGCCGTCTCCGGCCGGACGCGCCCCTCGAGGTGGCTGTGCAGGTCGACGAGCACCGGGTCAGAGCTCCAGGCGCACCGCGGTCTCGAGGGCGACCTCGATGCTGCGCATCCAGCCCTCCTTGAGGGCCGTCTTGATGTCGCCGTAGAGGCTCGTGCCGTCGAAGAGGTTGCTCGAGGTGGAGCAGATCATGCCGGCGCGGACGCCGCGCAGGCGCGCGACGACGTAGAGCGCGGCGCTCTCCATCTCGACGTTGAGCACGCCGATGCGGTTGAGCTCGGCGATCCACTCGGGGGTCTCGGCGTAGAAGGCGTCGTCGCTCGCGTTGATGCCGGTGTGCACCTGCGTGTCGGTGCCCGCGGTGAGCTCGCGCGCGACCGCGGCGAGCGACTGGGCGATCTGGAAGTCGGGCACGGCGGGGTAGCCGGGATGCACGTAGGCGGCGGTCGTGCCGTCGTTGCGCAGCGATCCCTCCGACACGAGCAGGTCGCCGGGCTTGACGCCGGGCTGCAGGCCCGCGGAGGAGCCGATGCGGATGAGGGAGGTGACGCCGACGCGGATGAGCTCCTCGGCGGCGATCGCGGCGGAGGGGCAGCCCATGCCGGTCGAGGTGGCGGTGATGAGCCGCCCCTTGTACATACCGGTCATCGTCAGGTGCTCGCGCTGGTGGGCCACGGTCTTGACGTCGGTGAGGAACTCGGCGACGAAGGGGACGCGGAACGGGTCGCCCGGCAGCAGGGCGACGGTCGAGACCTCTCCCGGCGCGACGCCGATGTGGTACTGCCGCTCGCCGATGCCGGCGCTGCTCTTGTCGACTGCCATCCCAACTCCCTTGTTGTACGTGTGAGTAGGATGTTATACCTCTGGGTCATACCTCGCCACCTCGTGCGCAGATGCGCAGCAGAGGGGTGCGGGAGGACGGATGCGCGGGCGCTCGTCAGCTTCCCCGCATCGCCGGATGGCAGTCCGCCCCCTCGCCCGGCGGCGACCGCCGGGCGAGGGAGACGGGGAGCTCAGGCGCGTGCGCGCCGCGCGCGTACCGCGCTGCGGGCCAGGAGCGCGCCGCCGAGCATCAGGGCCAGGAGGGCGCCGACCGTGAGATCGGCGGTCCCCTGCGAGCCCGTCGCCGCGAGCGCCGCCTCGCTGTATGCGACGGGGCCCGTCAGCGACACCGCGCCGATCTTGCCGCTGCGCAGCACCGTGAACCAGGCCGTGCGACTCACGGCCGTGCCGTCCTCGGCCGTGCCCTCGAACACGAGGCGGTGGGCGCCGGCGTCGAGCGCGGGAAGGGCACCGTGCCAGGAGACCGTGCCCGTCGTGCCGACGAGGCCCGTGACCAGCACGATCGGGCTCGAGTGAGCCGTCACCGTGAACGTGCTGCCGGGCAGCAGGTGATCGCCCGTCACGTCGAAGGGTGCGCCGGTGGCCTGGTCGCCCGCGCCGAAGCCGAGCGTGAACGCGAGGCTCGGCGCAACGGCGGCCGCGCGCGTCACCGTGATCGTGTAGTCGCGGAACTCCCCGTGCACGGCGGTCACACGCACCGTGATGTTCTGGGTGCCGACCGCGACGGGGATGGTGCGGGAGGCGGAGACGACCCCGTCGATGGTGACCGTCCACGCCGACTCCACGGCGGCCGCCGAGACGTCGAGCGACGAGGTCGTGTAGGGGAGGCTCACGGCGTAGGACGTGGTCGCGGCGTCGAAGGCGGGCGCCAGCGTGCCGCCCACGACGGCGAGCGAGGCGAGGTCGAGATCCGGCGCCTCGCGTGTGACGGTGATGGTGCGCGTGGTCACGGTCACGCCGTCCTCGGCAGTCGCCGCCACGACGATCGCGTTGGCGCCCACCACCAGCGGGATCGCCGACGAGGCCGACCCCGACGCGGTATCGACGTTGTTGATCCGCAGGATCGCGGTCTGGTCGGCGAGCACGCCGGTGACCGTCACCGACGTCGTCAGGTAGGGGACCTGCGCCGTGTAGGCCGTCTCGGCGTTGTCGAAGGCGGGGCTGAGCGTTCCCTCCGACAGCGAGAGGGACGTCAGGTCGGCGTCGGTCGAGGGCGCCTCCCGGGTGATGTGCACCGTGTAGATCTTCTCCACCTGGTTGGGTGCGGCGACGCGGATCGCGTACCCGCTTCCGCCGTTGTAGTTCACCGTGACGGTGCTCGGGACACCGTCGGCCATCGGCTCGTTGTTGATGACCATGGCGTTCGCGGCGTCCGAGGGGGACGCGGTGATCTGCATGGAACGCACCGCGTAGGGCACGCTCACCGTGTAGCTCGTGACGGCCGGGTCGAACGCGGGGACGAGCGTCCCCGCGGAGACCTGGAGAGCATCCAGGTCGACGTCCGCGGTGGGCGGGTCGGCGCGGACGATGAACACGTCGTACGTGAGGGCCGTGGTGCCGTCGACGGCCGTCACCGTCACCTGCACGAGGTTGCCCCCCACCTGGAGCGACGTAGTACCCGCGGTCATCGGGCGGCTGGGGTTCGTGAACGTCACGGTGTCCGTCGAGGTGGCGGTGAGGGTGACGCTCGTCGTCGTGTAGGGGACGGCCACCGAGTAGCTCGTCGTCGCGGCGTCGAAGGCGGGGCTGAGCGCGCCCTCCGACACGCCGAGCGAGCTGAGGCGCGGGTCGTAGGCGGGGGCGGGCGGCGCGGAGCGCGTGATGATGAGCGTGTACTGGAGCGACGTGCTCGTCGCCGGGTCGGTGACCGTCGCGATGAGGATGTTGGTGCCGAGTCGCAGGGTCGCCGGGATCGGGACGCCGCTCGTCGCGGGCACCGTGCTGTTGCCGTCCCACGCGGTGATCGTGTAGCTCGGGTCGGATGCCGTCGCGGTGAACGAGAGCGACGTGACGGTGTAGGGCACCGTGGCGGTGGAGGAACCGCCTGCGGGGTCGAACGGAGCGTCGAAGGAACCCGTCGAGATCGTCAACTGGCTCAGGGTCGGACCCGAGGCCGCCTGCGCGGCGGAGACGGCGACGGACGAGAGCGACGTCGCGAGCAGGGCTGTCAGCAGGAGGGCGAGGGGGCGGCGGATTCGGGCGATCACTCTCGCCACGCTATGGGGAGACCGGGGGTGGGGGCAGCCCCCGAACGGGGCGAGATCGCCTCGTCTTCCCCGCCGGGCGGCATCCGGAATCCGTGTGGGAGGATGGGGCGTACCTCATCCGGTGCGCGCCCCACGACCCCTCAGGAGCAGCCCGCAGCATGTGCGGCATCGTCGGCATCGTCTCATCGAGCCCCGTCAACCAGCAGGTCTACGACAGCCTGTCCCTCCTCCAGCACCGCGGCCAGGACTCGACGGGCATCGCCACCGCCGACGGCCCCATCATCCACATGTTCAAGGCCAAGGGGCAGGTGCGCGAGGCGTACCGCACGCGCGACATGCGCACCCTGCTCGGCACCATGGGGCTCGGCCACGTGCGCTACGCGACCCGCGGCGACGCCTCCAAGGAGCAGGAGGCGCAGCCCTTCTACGTCAACGCGCCCTACGGCATCGTGCTCGTGCACAACGGCAACCTCACCAACACGCGCGAGCTCACCGAGGAGCTCTTCCACACCGACCGCCGCCACCTCAACACCAGCTCCGACACCGAGCTGCTCGTCAACGTGCTCGCCAACGAGCTGCAGTCGCAGATCCGGGGCGCCGACCTCGACCCCGACCAGGTGTTCGACGCCATCGAGACGCTGCACGAGCGCGTGGAGGGCTCCTACGCGGCCATCGCGCTCATCGCCGGGCACGGACTGCTCGCCTTCCGCGACCCCTTCGGCATCCGCCCGCTCATCCTCGGACGCCGCAGCGCCGGGCTCGTCGGCGAGGAGTGGATCGTCGCCTCCGAGTCGCTCGTGCTCGAGCACGGCGGCTACGAGGTGGTGCGGGATGTCGCCCCCGGCGAGGCGGTCTTCATCACCCGCAGCGGCGAGCTGTACGCGCGGCAGTGCGCCAAGAACCCGCGCCTCATCCCGTGCTCCTTCGAGTACGTGTACCTCGCGCGACCCGACTCCATCATGAACGGCATCTCCGTCTACGACGCGCGGCTGCGCCTCGGCGAGCGCCTCGCCGACACGATCGCGCAGTACACGCCGTCGGGCGCCATCGATGTCGTCATGCCGATCCCCGACTCCTCGCGCCCCGCCGCGATGCAGGTGGCCCGCAAGCTCGGCATCGAGTACCGCGAGGGCTTCTACAAGAACCGCTACGTCGGCCGCACCTTCATCATGCCCGGTCAGGAGCAGCGCACGAAGTCCGTCAAGCAGAAGCTCAACGCGATGAGCTCCGAGTTCCGCGGCAAGAACGTGCTCATCGTCGACGACTCGATCGTGCGCGGCACGACCTCGAAGGAGATCGTCGACATGGCGCGCCAGGCGGGTGCCAACTCCGTCACCTTCACCTCCGCCGCCCCGCCCGTGCGCTACCCCCACGTCTACGGCATCAACATGCCCACCCGGGCCGAGCTCATCGCATCCGGGCGCAGGATCCCCGAGATCGCGACGGCGCTCGGCGCCGACTACCTCATCTACCAGGAGGTCGAGGACATGAAGTCGGCCATCCTCGAGGGCTCGTCCATCACCGAGCTCGAGATGAGCTGCTTCACCGGCGAGTACGTCACCGGCACGGTGACCCCCGAGTACCTCGACTGGGTCGAGCAGAACCAGCTCAGCTGATCAGGCGCGCCCCGGCCGCGACGAAATCGCGCGACCGCCTCCCCGGTCCACGTCGCGAGACCAGCGGCTCAGCTGACCCGCTGGTGCTCGACGTCGACCTCGCGCGCGCGACGGCGGCTGCGGCGGTCGAACGCGAGGCCGATGAGGCCGCCGACCAGGAGGCCGACGGGGATGCCGTAGACGAGGAAGTAGGCGTAGGTGGCGGCGAAGCCCACGTTCTCGTCGGCGGGGAACAGGCTCGTGAGGACGAGGGTCACGAGCGCGCCGAGGGCGGCGCCCACCACGAGGAAGACGCCGAGCTTCGGCGCCCGGCGCACGGTCGCCCGCTGCACCTCGGGCGGCGCGGGGGCGGCCGGCGACGCCGCGGCGGCATCCGCCTGGGGCGTCGCGTCGTTCCCCGCGTCGGCAGAGGTCTCGGGCTCGCTCACCCCTCCATTGTCGCGCACCCGGACGGGACCTCAGGCCCAGCGGATCGGGAGCACCTCGCCGAGGTCGGCACGGGTCCCGGATGCGGACACCCGCCCCGCGGCGACGGCCGCGTCCCAGCCGAGCGCCCCCGTGGCGAGCTCGAGCCAGGTGGCGGCATCCGTCTCCACCACGTTGGGCGGCGTGCCGCGCGTGTGACGCGGACCCGGGATCGCCTGGGTCGCCCCGAACGGCGGCACCCGCACCTCGACGGAGTTGCCCTCGTGGTCGCTCGCGAGCTGCTCGAGCAGGAACCGCACCGCCGTCGCGAGGGTCGGGCGATCGGTCTCGCCCTGCTGCCAGACGCGCACGGCGGCGCGGCCCGCGTCCGTCTCGATCCGCCGCCTCACCGCCACGACTCGACGCTACCGCGCGCCCGGTAGCCTGTCCGGGTGAAGATCCTCGTCCTCGGATCCGGTGCCCGCGAGCACGCCATCGTCGAAGCCCTCCTCTCCGAGGACGCCGGGCACGAGATCACCGCCGCACCCGGCAACGCCGGCATCGCGGCGCGTGTCGAGACGGTTGCGCTCGACCCCAACAACGCGAAGATCGTGACCCAGTTCGCGCTCGACTACGGCGTCGAGCTCGTGGTGATCGGCCCCGAGGCGCCGCTCGTCGCGGGCGTCGCGGATGCGCTGCGCGCGAAGGGCGTGGCGACGTTCGGCCCCGGCAAGGCGGCGGCGGCGCTCGAGGGCTCGAAGGCGTTCGCGAAGCGGATCATGGAGCAGGCGGGCGTGCCCACGGGGCGCGCCATCCGCACGACGACCCTCGACGAGCTGACCGCGGCCCTCGACGAGCTCGGTGCCCCGCACGTCGTGAAGGCCGACGGCCTCGCCGCCGGCAAGGGGGTGCTCGTGACGGGCGACCGTGACGCGGCGATCGCCCACGCCGAGTACTACCTGCAGCACGGCCCGGTGCTCGTCGAGGAGTTCCTCGGCGGGCAGGAGGTGTCGCTGTTCTTCCTCGCCGACGGCCACGACGTCGTTCCGCTCAGCCCCGCCCAGGACTACAAGCGCGCCTTCGACGGCGACGAGGGACCGAACACGGGCGGCATGGGCGCCTACTCCCCCCTCCCGTGGATCGCCGAGCGCTGGGGCGCGGAGGCGGCGTTCGTCGACGAGGTGCTCGACACGATCGCGCTCCCCACCGTGCGCGCCCTCGAGGCGGAGGGCACGCCGTTCGTGGGGCTCCTCTACTGCGGCCTCATCCTCACCGACTCCGGCGTGCGGGTGATCGAGTTCAACGCGCGCTTCGGCGACCCCGAGACGCAGGTCGTGCTGCCGCGCCTCACCACCCCGCTCTCGCAGCTGCTGCTCGCGGCCGCCACCGGATCGCTCGGGCGGATGCCGTATCCGACGTTCTCCGAGGAGGCCGCCGTGGTGGTCGTGCTGGCGAGCGAGGGATACCCCGAGAACCCGATCACGGGCCGCGAGATCACGGGCCTCGCGGAGGCCGCGGAGGTTCCGGGGGTCACGATCCTGCATGCGGGTACGGCTCTCGCCGACGGTCGCTACGTCGCGACGGGCGGCCGCGTGCTCGGCGTGGTGGGGCGCGGCGACGGCTTCCCGGCGGCACGCGACGCGGCCTACGCGGCCCTCGGCCGCATCCACCTCGAGGGCGGGCACTACCGTCGCGACATCGCCGAGCGGGTCGCGCGATGACCACCGGCACTGCGGCGTCGGGCGACCCGCGCCTCGAGGCGCTGCGCTGGCGCCACGAGTACTCGGGCAAGGTGCGCGACCTCTACCTCTCGGATGCGGAACCCGGTCGCGCCCTCGTCGTCGCCTCCGACCGGGTGAGCGCGTTCGACCACGTGCTCGAGCCGGGCATCCCCGGCAAGGGGGCGCTGCTCACGACGCTGAGCCTGTGGTGGTTCGGGCAGCTCGAGGTGCCGAACCACCTCGTCGAGCCGACCCGCGGCGGGCTCGCGGCGCTGTCGACCCCGGTGCCGCCGGATGTCGCAGAGCGCGCGATGCTCGTGAAGCGGCTCGACATGTTCCCCATCGAGGCGGTCGTGCGCGGCTACCTCGTCGGCTCGGGCTGGGCCGAGTACCAGGCGACGCGGTCGGTGTGCGGCATCCCGCTGCCGGACGGGCTGTCGAACGGCGACCGGCTGCCCGAGCCCATCTACACCCCCGCCTACAAGGCGCCGATGGGCGAGCACGACGAGAACATCACCTTCGAGCGCACCGTGGAGCTCGTGTGCGAGGCCGATGCGGCCGCCATCCGCGACCTCAGCCTGCGGGTGTTCGCCGAGGCCTCGGCTATCGCGGAGTCGCGCGGGGTGATCCTCGCCGACACCAAGTTCGAGTTCGGACGCGACACCTCCACGGGCGGGATCACGCTCGCGGACGAGGTGCTCACCTCCGACTCCTCGCGCTACTGGGACGCGGAGCTGTACGCCGCGGGCGGCGAGCACCGCCTCGACAGCTTCGACAAGCAGATCGTGCGCGACTGGCTCGCCGCCCACTGGGACAAGCAGGGCACCCCGCCCGCGCTGCCCCCCGAGATCGTCGAGCGCACCGCGGCCCGCTACCGCGAGCTCATCGATCGCCTGACGGCGTAGGCGTGATTTCGCAACTCAGGAGAAGCCCTTCCGAAGCGACCCGTCCGGCATCGGTTCAGGCTGTCGTCCTGCGTTGCGAGAACGCCCCGTTCCGCAATTCAGGAGGAGCGGGCGGATGAGGCGCATCCGCAGCCTGGCGGCCGGATTCTCCTGAGTTGCGAAACCGGGGCGCGGAATAGTTGTAGCGTCAAGTATGTTGTAGGCGATATGACCGACACCACGCGCTTCGCCGCCGACACCGCCATGGGCGCGGTGACCCTCAACGTCGCCGACCTCGACGGGATGACGCGCTACTACCGCGACGCCGTCGGCCTCGACGTGCTCGACGCATCCGGCCCGCGGGTCGTGCTCGGGCGGGCGGATGCGGCGCGCCCCGTCATGATCCTCGAGCACAGCCCCGAGCTGCGGCACGCGGGCCCGCGCGAGGCGGGCCTCTTCCACACGGCGATCGTGTTCGACACGAAGGCGGCGCTCGCCGCGGCCGTGTACTCGGTCGCGCAGCGGCATCCGGGCACCTTCACCGGCTCGTCCGACCACCTCGTGTCGAACGCGTTCTACTTCGACGACCCCGAGGGCAACGGGGTCGAGCTCTACTGGGACCGCGACCGCACCGAGTGGAGCTGGGCGCACGGCACGATCGAGATGGGCACGATCTACCTCGACCCGAACCGCTTCCTCGCCGAGAACCTCACCGAGGAGGGCATGTCGGCGCCGCTGCCGGGCGACGCCCGCGTCGGCCACGTGCACCTCTCGGTGGGCGACACCGAGACGGCCCGCGCCTTCTACGTCGACCGGCTCGGCTTCGACGAGACCATCGCCATCCCCGGCCAGGCGGTGTTCGTGAGCGCCGGCGGCTACCACCACCACATGGCGATGAACGTGTGGAACTCGCGCGGCGCCGGCCGCCGGCAGCGCACCCTCGGGCTCGGGCGGGTCGACATCGAGGTGCCGGATGCGGATGCGCTCGGCGAGCTCGGCGAGCGGCTCGCCCGCTTCGGGGTCGAGGCCCGCGACGACGGACGCACGGTCGAGCTCGAGGACCCGTGGGCGAACCGCATCCTCGTGACCTCGCCCGGCCGCGGCTGAGCGAGGGCCTCAGGACCCGCAGGAATCGACGGTCGCCGGCTCGCCCGCGAACCGCGCAGCCGTCCAGGCGACCGCGTCATCCGGAAGCGTCGACGGGGCCGACAGCACCGACATGTGCGTGAACCCGGGGTACTCGCGGTACTCGTAGGCGAGGCCTGTCGCGCAGAGCTCGGTCGTGTACTCGTGCTGGAGCGACGCGGAGATGACCTCGTCGTCGGAGCCCCACCCGATGAAGAGGGGCGAGGGGAACGGCCCGAGCGTCTCGTTCTCGGCGAGCCGGTCGCCGAACGCCCCCGACGTGAAGTGATCGGCGTACAGCGGCTGGTCGCGGTCGAGGGCGACAGCGGCGAGCGCCGAGCCGAGCAGGTCCTTGCCGGTGGCGCAGCGGCTCGCGAACTCGTACACGAGCCCCCGGCCGGGCAGCGCGACGTAGTCGGCGACCCGCACGTCGGGGTAGCTCCTCGCATACGGCACGATCACCCAGGAGGCGACGACCGCGTAAGCCCCGCTGATGCCGGACGCCTCGAGTTGCTTCGCGAGCCCGAGCGGCGAGGCGGCGGGCGACATGGCCACGGTGCCGACGATGTGCAGCTCGGGTGCGTAGCGCTCGGCGATCGCCGCGGTCCACAGCGCCGCATGCCCACCCTGCGAGTGGCCCCAGACGGCGACCTGGTCCGACAGCTCGAGTCCGTCGAGCTGTCCCGCCGCGCGCACGGCGTCGAGCGCCGACCGCGCCTCGCCCTCGCCGATCAGGTAGGGGAAGTCGCCCTCGGCGCCCTGCCCCGAGTAGTCGGTCGCCACGACGACCCAGCCGTGCGCGATGGCCTCGTCGATCGCCGGGATGCCCTGGATCTCGAACATGTTCGACATGAGGCTCGGCGCGCAGCTGCGCGCGACCCCCGTGGTGCCGTGGTCCCAGATGAGCACGGGCGCGGGCACGGCGGGCAGCGCATCCGGGATCACGACGATCGCGCTCGCGAACGCGCCGTCGCCGTTCAGATCGGTCGTCGTGTACAGGATGCGCTCGACGGACGCCCCGGCCGGCGGCGTGCCCGGCCAGTCGTCGGAGCGCACGAGGGCGCCGATCGCGTCCGTCGATCCGCTCGGCGTGCTGTAGAACGCGTCGACGACGGGCAGTCCCTCGCGCAGCTGGGCGCTGCCCCACACGGACGCGCCCGCGAGCACGAGCAGCAGCACCGCGGCGACCCAGCGCAGCGGCGACGCCGCGCGCCGGGTCCAGCGGGTGAGCGCGCCCTCGCGCCGCGCGAGGGCGAAGCCGCCCCGTGCGGCGAGCGCGACGCCGAAGACCACCGTGCGCACGCCGAACAGCGCCGCCACGACGACGAGGCTCAGCTCGGGCCACAGCAGCGCGAGTGCACCGAAGGCGAGCTGCACGAGCCCCCACACGCCCGCGAGCACGCGCTCGGAGGGCCGGCCCCGCAGCGTCCCGAGGAGCGAGGCGACCCCGCCGATCGCGAGCACGGCCGCCAGGATGAACGGCAGCAGCGCGATGCTCCACGCCAGGAAGGCGAGCACCGCTACCCCCGCGACGATCCACAGACCGCCCGCGACGCGCGCGACGACGCGGCGCCGGTCGACGGCCGGATGCGCGCCGTCCGCGGGCGAGGACGCCGCGGCGTCGGGGGCCAGCACCCCCGCGACCCCCGTCACGATGCAGCTCACGCCCGTGAAAACCGCGAGCACCACGACCGAGCTGAGCGGGCGCGTGACGAGCAGCACGCCGAGCGCCGCGAGCGCCACCCCGAGCACGAGACGCAGCCACGCGGGGGAGGCGCCGAGCAGGCGGGGAAGGGTCGTCCAGATGCCGCGGGAGCCGGAGCGTTCAGCCATGCCGCCCACGCTACGAGCGGGACACAGCATCCGTCGAGCCCGGCTCACCTACACTCGCACCGTGAACGACCCGGTCTACCCGAAGAGGCTGCGCGCGAGCCGCGCCTACCTCGTGCTGCACGGGCCGCGCATCCTCGGCCAGAAGAAGAGGCTGGAGGCCGCCGTCGAGCGGCTGCCGGATGCGGAGCTCCCGTGGGAGGGCAAGCTCGACGGCCCCGACCCGCTGCGGCTGCTCGTGATCGGCGACTCGACGGCTGCGGGCACCGGAGCCGCCACCCAGGAGGAGGCGCTCCCCGGCTCGCTCGCCCGCGAGCTGCACGCGCGCACGGGACGCGGGGTCATCTGGCGAGCCGTCGGGGAGAACGGGGCCGACACGGGCCAGTTCCTCGAGCGGCACCTCACCGACGCGCTCGCCCGTCCTGCCGACCTCGTGTTCGTGAGCCTCGGCGCGAACGACGCCCTGCACGCGCGCTCGGCCGGCGCCTTCGCCCGCGACCTGCGCGTGCTGCTCGAGACGCTCAGCGACCGGCTGCCGGAGGCGCGCATCCTGATGGCGAACCTGCCGATCTTCGTGCGCTTCGAGCTGCTGCCGGAACCGCTGCGCAGCACCCTCTACCGCCACTCCCGCAACCTCGAGCGCGCGGCCGGGCGGGTCGTCGCGCGCGACCCCCGCTGGATGATCACCGACCAGGTGCCCCCGCCGTACGGGCCGGACTTCTTCGCGAGCGACCGCTTCCACCCGTCCGCCTCCGGCTACGCCGACTGGGCGCGGTGGGCGATCGACGACGCCTGGGATCGCGGGCTCTCCGAGCTCGTCGACGCCGGGCGGGCGTGAGGGCGGCGCCGTGAGCCCCGACGAGCTCGTCGCCCGGCTGCGCGACCGGGCGGGCGCGGGTCGCCTCATCGTCGGCATCGCGGGCGAGCCGGGGGCCGGCAAGTCGACGCTCGCGGCGCGCATCGCCGGGCAGCTGGGGCCGGATGCCGTGGTGCTCCCCATGGACGGCTTCCACCTGCCGCAGGCGCTGCTCGTGGAGCTCGGCCGCCGCGAGCGGATGGGCGCGCCCGACACCTTCGACGTCGACGGCTTCGTGCGCGTGCTGGAGGCGGTGCGCGGCGACGTGGGCGAGGTCGCGGCGCCCGGCTTCGATCGCGACGTGGAGGAGCCCGTGCCGGGCGCGATCCGCATCCGTCCCGAGCACCGCGTGGTGATCGTGGAGGGCAACTACCTGCTGCACGACGCGGGCGGCTGGGAGCGGGCGCTGCCCCTGCTCGACGTGAGCGTCTACCTCTCGGCCGACCCCGGCATCCGCCTCGAACGCCTCATCGCCCGCCACATCGCACACGGCAAGACCCCGGATGCGGCACGCGCCTGGGCGACGGGGCCCGACGAGGCGAACGCGGCCCTCATCCGCGGCACCGCGTGCCGGGCCGACGAGGTCGTCGTCGTAGACTGAGGGCGTTCCCCGCCCCTCGAAATCCCCGGGAGTCGTCCGTGCCCACCATCGTCGTCGAGGTCATGCCGAAGCCCGAGCTGCTCGACCCGGCTGGCAAGGCCACCTCGGGGGCCATCGCGAAGCAGGGCTCGACGACGTTCAGCGAGGTGCGCATCGGCAAGCGCTTCGAGCTGACGGTCGACGGCGAGGTCACGGATGCCGTGCTCGCCGAGGCGCAGCGGCTCGCGGAGGAGTTCCTCTCGAACCAGGTCATCGAGGACGTCGTCGCCGTGAAGGTCGCCTGATGTCGGTGCGGATCGGCGTCGTCACCTTCCCCGGCTCGCTCGACGACCGCGACGCGCAGCGTGCGGTGCGGCTCGCGGGCGCCGAGCCGGTCGCCCTCTGGCACGCCGACCACGACCTCCAGGGCGTCGACGCGATCGTGCTTCCGGGCGGCTTCAGCTACGGCGACTACCTGCGCTGCGGGGCGATCGCCGCGCACTCGCCCATCATGTCCGAGGTGATCGACGCCGCGAACGCCGGGATGCCGGTGCTCGGCATCTGCAACGGCTTCCAGATCCTCGTGGAGGCGCAGCTGCTGCCGGGCGGCCTCATCCGCAACGACCACGGCGACTTCGTCTGCCGCGACCAGCGCCTCCGCGTCGAGAACGCGTCGACCGCCTGGACCTCCGCGTTCGAGGCGGGCGACGAGATCACGATCCCGCTCAAGAACGGTGAGGGCGGCTACATCGCCACCGAGGAGACCCTCGACCGCCTCGAGGGCGAGGGTCTGGTGGCGTTCCGCTACCTCGACGTGAACCCGAACGGGTCGCTGCGCGACATCGCCGGCCTCACCAACGAGCGCGGCAACGTGGTCGGTCTCATGCCGCACCCGGAGCACGCGACCGAGCCGGGATTCGGGCCCGACACCGTGGATGCGATGCGCTCGGGAGTCGACGGTCTGCGCTTCTTCCAGTCGGCGATCGAGTCGGTGCTCGCCCGCGTCTGAGCGTCAGCTCGTCCAGCGCTCCCCCGCACGGCGGGTGAGGCCCTCGAACACCTCGTGGTCGACCGCGTCGAGGCGGCGCGGTCAGACGGCAGCGGGTGCCGGCTCCGCCGCCAGGTGCGCGTTGGCGAGAGACAGGCCCTGGTTGCGTCGACGGAACAGCAGCCCCGACAGCACCGCGCCGACCGCGAAGAAGCCGGCGCCCCACCAGTAGGCGGTCGCGTAGCTGCTGAGCGCCGCCTGCACCGCGACGTCCGGGGTGACCGGGGCGTTCGCCACGAGGTAGTCGGCCGCCGCGGTGGCGGCGAGCGTGTTGAGGAGCGCCGTGCCGATCGATCCGCCGACCTGCTGGCTGGTGTTGACGAGAGCCGAGGCGACGCCCGCGAACCGACGGTCGACGCCGAGCGTCGCGGTCTGCATCGACGCGGGCATGATCGTGCCCATGGCCGTACCGAGCACCATGAGCGGCACCAGGATGTGCGGCGCGTAGCTGCTGTTCTCGTCGAGCGAGGTCAGCAGGATCATGCCGATCACCCCGAGCGTCATCCCCGCCGGCACCATGACCTTGGGGCCGAGGCGCGGCACGAGCAGGTTGGTGCCGAGCTGCGCCGCGAGCACGAGCATCCCGATCATCGGGAGGAACGCGAGGCCGGTCCGGATCGGCGTGTAGCCGAGGGTGACCTGCAGGTAGTAGGTGACGAACAGGAAGATGCCGAACATGCCGGCGCCCGCGATGAGCACCGAGCTGTAGGCTGCGGCGCGGTTGCGGTCGAGCACGATCGAGAGGGGGAGCAGCGGATGCGTCGCCCGGCGCTGCCAGAGCACGAATGCGATCAGCAGCACGGCGGCACCGGAGAGCATGCCCCAGGTGAGCGGCGAATCCCATCCCGCGGTCTCCGCGTTCGAGAAGCCGTAGACGATGCCGAAGAGCGCACCCGAGACGAGCACGGTGCCGGGCAGGTCGAGCTTCGGCCGCGGGCCGGTGCGCTGCACCGAGGGCACGAAGACGAGGGCGCCGACGAAGGCGACGACCGCGATGAAGACGTTGATGTAGAGGTTCCAGCGCCAGTCGAGGTACTCGGTCAGGAACCCGCCGAGCAGCAGACCGACCGCGCCACCCGCACCGGCGATGGCGCCGAAGACGCCGAACGCGCGGGCGCGCTCCTTGGGGACGACGAAGGTCGTGGTGAGCACGGCGAGAGCGGTCGGCGCTAGCAGCGCACCGAAGGCGCCCTGCAGGGCACGGGCGGCGACGAGCAGTTCGAACGAGCCGGCCGCACCGCCGAGCGCGGAGGCGAGGGCGAAGCCGACGAGTCCGATGAGGAAGGTGCGCTTGCGGCCCATGAGGTCGGAGAGCCGACCGCCGAGCAGCAGCAGGCTGCCGAATGCGAGCGAGTAGGCGGTGATGATCCACTGGCGGCCGCCGTCGGAGAAACCGAGGTCGGCCTGGGCCGAGGGCAGGGCGATGTTCACGACAGTGGCGTCGAGCACGACCATCAGTTGGGCGAGCCCGACGACGACGAGGGTGATCCACCTGCGGCGGTCGGGTGCGACGGCGGTGGGCGGGGTGGGGGATTCAGGCATGCGGGACAGCATATACGGTACTATCGAGTTCCGGATATCATTCGTTTCGAAATCAATCGGCGGGTAGTCTCGTGTCCAGCGAAAGGAGGCGGCTGCAATGACGCAGATCGACCTCGTCGAGGACCGACCCAAGCTCGGCCGCAAACGCGACCCCAGCCGCGACCAGGACATCCTGGACGCCGCCCTCGACGTGCTCGTCGAATCCGGATACGACGGCATGACGGTCGACATGGTCGCCGCCCGCGCCAAGGCAGGCAAGGCCACCCTCTACCGCCGGTGGCCCTCGAAGTCGGCCCTCGTGCTCGACGCCGTCGCATGCCTCAAGGCCGGCGAGCTCGACCCCGACACGCTGCCCGACACGGGCACCCTGCGCGGCGACCTGGTGGCGATGATCCGGCCCCCCGCCATCCGCGACGGCGAGCGCAAGCTGCGCATCATGTCGGGAATGGTGTCGCTGCTCGCCGACAATCCCGAGCTCGCGGATGCGGCGCACGCCGCCCTCGTCGAGCCGCGCGCCGCCGTCAACCGGATCTTCTTCGAGCGCGCCATCGCCCGCGGCGAGGTCGCGCCCGACATCGACGTCGAGAAGCTGATCCTCATCGGGCCGGCGCTCGTGTCGTACAACGTGCTCATGCTGCAGCGCCCCGTCACGCGCGAGTTCCTGATCTCGAACATCGACAAGGTGATCCTGCCGGCGGCCGGGGTGCGTCCGCCCCCGACCGCCTGAGCCGAGCGTCCGCGCGTCAGCCGGCCATCAGCCCGAGGGTGTCGACCACGCGGTTCGAGAACCCCCACTCGTTGTCGTACCAGGACGCCACCTTCACGTGCCGACCGAGCACCTTCGTGAGCTCGGCGTCGAAGATCGATGAGGCCGGGTCGCCGACGATGTCGGTCGAGACGAGCGGATCGTCGGTGTAGCTCAGCACGCCCGCGAGCGGGCCGGCCGCCGCATCCCGGTACGCGGCACGCACCTCGTCGACCGTCACCTCGCGCTCGACCGACACGTTGAGCTCGACGAGCGAGCCCACCGCGACCGGCACCCGGATGGCGTAGCCGTCGAGGCGTCCCGCGAGCTGCGGCAGCACGAGCCCGATCGCGGTCGCGGCGTTCGTGGTGGTCGGGGCGATGTTCACCGCTGCGGCCCGGGCACGGCGCGGGTCGCGGTGCGGCCCGTCCTGCAGGTTCTGCTCCTGCGTGTAGGCATGCACGGTCGTCATGAAGCCCGCCTCGATGCCGGCCAGCCCGTCGAGCACGGAGGCGAGCGGGGCGAGCGCGTTGGTCGTGCACGAGGCGTTCGACACGATGCGGTGCCGCTCCGGGTCGTAGCTGCCGTGGTTGACGCCGTAGGCGATCGTCACGTCGGCACCGGCGGATGCGGCGCTCACGAGCACCCGACCGGCGCCCGCCTCGAGGTGCGCTGCGGCGTCGGATGCGGCCGTGAAGCGCCCGGTCGACTCGAGCACGAGGTCGACGCCCAGTTCGGCCCAGGGGAGCTTCGCGGGTTCGCGCTCGGCGACCACCGCGATCCGGTGCCCGTCGACCACGAGGTGGTCGTCGCCCGCCGTCACCGGGCGCCCGAGGCGCCCAAGTGTCGAGTCGTAGCGCAGCAGCTGGGCGAGTGCCGCGGGGGAGGTGAGGTCGTTGACGGCGACGACCTCGAGGCCGGTGTCGCGCTCGAGGAGCGCGCGCAGCACGTTGCGTCCGATGCGGCCGAAGCCGTTGATGGCGACGCGCGTGGTCATGGGTGGGTCCTTTCGTGTGCGGATGGTGCACCACCACACTGCGTCGTCGCAGCCCCGCGCATGAGGGCGATGACGGACGGATTCCGCGAGGATCGTGCCAGCTACGCGAAGGCGCGGCGGTACTCGCTCGGGCTCGTGCCGAGGATGCGGTGGAAATGCAACCGCAGGTTCGCGCCCGTGCCGAGCCCCACCTCCGCCGCCACCTGCTCGACTCCGTGGTCGGTGCGCTCCAGCAGCTCGCGGGCCAGGTCGACGCGCGCCCGCAGGATCCACTGCAGCGGGGTGTAGCCGGTGTCCTCGACGAAGCGGCGCGAGAAGGTCCGCGGCGAGACGGCGGCGTTGCGCGCCAGGTCGGTGACGGTGAGCGGCTCGTCGAGGTGTTCCATCGCCCACGCCCGGGTGGCGGCGAAGCGGTCCCCGAGCTCCTCCGGCACCGAACGCGGAACGTACTGCGACTGGCCGCCGCTGCGGTACGGCGCGGCGACGAGCCGCCGGGCGGCCACGTTCGACATCCGCACGCCGTGGTCGGCGCGGATGAGGTGCAGGCACAGGTCGATCCCGGATGCGACCCCGGCCGAGGTGAGCACCTCGCCCTCGTCGACGAACAGCACGGTGCCGTCGACCTCGATCTCCGGATGCAGCCGGGCGAGGTCGGGCGCGTGGCGCCAGTGCGTGGTCGCGCGGCGACCGTCGAGGAGTCCGGCGGCCGCGACGGCGAAGACGCCCGTGCAGATCGCGGCGATGCGGGCGCCGCGGGCGTGCGCGGCACGCAGGGCCTCGAGCGCCCGCGGATCGACGGGGCGCACGGGGTCGCGGTAGCCGGGCACGATCACGGTGTCGGCGCGTGCGAGCGCCTCGACGCCGTGCTCGACGAGGTACGACATCCCCTCGCCCGAGCGCACGGCCCCCGGCTCGACACCGCACATGAGCACGTCGTAGGGCAGCTCGTCGCGGGCCTGGAAGGTCTGCGCGGGTATGCCGACGTCGAGCGGCTGCGCCCCGTCGAGCACGAGCACGACGACCCGGTGCCGTCGCATGCCGCCTCCGTCCCGGCCGCGGGCGCGGCCTGGTTCAGCGTGCCGGACGCGTCGGTCGCGTGACAGTGGCCGGAACGCCAGTCAGCGCAAGATTACCGCCACCTCACGCGCGGACGGCGAGCCAGTCCCGCAACGCGGGGAGCGTCGTGACGCCGTCGGACTCGCAGAAGTGGCCGGCGCCCGGCACCACGAGCTCCTCGGCGGAGAGGCCGGCGACGACCGGGGCCGAGAGCTCGATGGGCACCTCGGGATCGGCGTCGGAGCGGATGACGAGACGGCGGTCGATGTGCGCCGCGAGCGCGGGCAGGACCGGCAGCCCGGCCGTGAACGGGTCGAGCTCGGGGTAGATCGGCACCGGGTCGACGAACGGCGCGACGAGGGCGAGAGCGCCGAGGCGCGCCTCCGGCTGCTCGGCGAGGGCCCGCCCGAGCGCCCGGACGGCGGTGATCGTGCCGAGGCTGTGCCCCACCACCGCGGTGCCCGGGTCGAGAGCGCCGATCGCGGCGACCGCGGCATCCGTCCAGGCACCCGCCTCGGGATGCTCGGTGTCGGGCAGCGCGGGGACCTCGGTCACGACCCCGGACGGCGCGAGCTCGTCGCGCAGCCAGCTGAACCAGTGCTTGCCCGGATGGGCGGTGTAGCCGTGCAGGATGACGACGCGGGTGAGGGGCATGGGCTCCATGCTCGCCGACCTCGCCCACGACCACGCGCGATCTCCGGCCAGTCGCCGTCCGGATTCCGCCATCCGGACAGCGAGCGGGCGGACAAGCCGACATGTGGCGGGGGAAGGTGCTCCCGCCGCGTCACAAGTGCTCCGCCCGCACGTGCGGTTGCTCCCGCCGATGGTGCGGTTGCTCCCGCCGATGGCATCCGGGCGCGGATGCGGGCGCCGGTAGGATGGGCGGGCTGCCGCATCCGCCCCGCCCTCAAGGAGCAGTCCCCCGTGAGCACCCCCTCGACGCACGTCGTCGACACCGTCGAGAACGCCGCCGCGACGCCCGAGAGGGAGCAGCCCTACGCGGCCCTCGGGCTCAAGACCGACGAGTACCAGCGCATCCGCGAGATCCTCGGGCGCCGGCCCACGAGCGGTGAGCTCGCCATGTACTCGGTCATGTGGAGCGAGCACTGCTCCTACAAGTCGAGCAAGGTGTGGCTGCGGCAGTTCGGGCAGAAGGTCAGCCCCGAGATGACCGAGAACCTCATGGTCGGCATGGGCGAGAACGCGGGCGTCGTCGACATCGGAGAGGGCTGGGCGGTCACCTTCAAGATCGAGAGCCACAACCACCCGAGCTACGTCGAGCCGTTCCAGGGTGCCGCGACGGGCGTCGGGGGCATCGTGCGCGACATCATCTCGATGGGCGCCCGTCCGGTCGCGGTCATGGATGCGCTGCGCTTCGGCGCGCTCGACCACCCCGACACGGCGCGCGTCGTGCCCGGCGTCGTCTCGGGCATCAGCTTCTACGGCAACTGCCTCGGCCTCCCCAACATCGGCGGGGAGACCTGGTTCGACCCGATCTACCAGGCCAACCCGCTCGTGAACGCGCTGGCGGTGGGCGTGCTGCGCCACGAGGACCTGCACCTCGCCAACGCCCGCGGCGTCGGCAACAAGGTCGTGCTGTTCGGGGCCCGCACCGGCGGCGACGGCATCGGCGGCGCATCCATCCTCGCCTCGGAGTCGTTCGACGAGGGCTCGGGCCGCAAGCGCCCCGCCGTGCAGGTCGGCGACCCCTTCATGGAGAAGGTGCTCATCGAGTGCTGCCTCGAGCTCTACCGCGAGGGGCTCGTGGAGGGCATCCAGGACCTCGGCGCCGCGGGCATCTCGTGCGCGACCTCCGAGCTCGCCTCCAACGGCGACGGCGGCATGCACATCGTGCTCGACGAGGTGCTGCTGCGCGACCCCACGCTCACGGCGGAGGAGATCCTCATGTCGGAGAGCCAGGAGCGCATGATGGCGGTCGTGAGCCCCGAGAAGCTCGACGCGTTCCTCGCCGTGATCCGCAAGTGGGATGTCGAGGCGAGCGTTCTGGGCGAGGTCACCGGCACGGGGCGGCTCGTGATCGAGTGGAAGGGCGAGCGCATCGTCGACGTCGACCCGCGCACCGTCGCGGTCGACGGGCCCGTGTACGAGCGGCCGGTCGCCTACCCGACGTGGATCGACCACGTGAACGCCGACACGGCATCCGGTCTCGCGCGCCCCGCCGACGGCGGCGAGCTCAAGGAGCAGGTGCTGCGGCTGCTCGGCTCGGCGAACCTCGCCGACAAGAGCTGGATCACCTCGCAGTACGACAAGTACGTGCTCGGCAACACGGCCCTCAGCTACCCCGACGACGGCGGCATGGTGCGCGTCGACGAGGCCTCCGGCCTCGGCTTCGCACTCGCGACGGATGCCAACGGCCGCTACTGCTACCTCGACCCGTACCAGGGGGCGCAGCTCGCGCTCGCCGAGGCGTACCGCAACGTCGCCGCGACGGGCGCCGTGCCCGCCGCGGTCTCCGACTGCCTCAACTTCGGCAGCCCCGAGAACCCCGAGGTGATGTGGCAGTTCTCGCGCGCCGTCGAGGGGCTCGCCGACGGCTGCCTGCAGCTCGGCATCCCCGTCACGGGCGGCAACGTGTCCTTCTACAACCAGACGGGCGACGTGCCGATCCACCCGACGCCCGTCGTGGCGGTCCTGGGCACGATCGACGACGTCGGGCGGCGCGTTCCATCGGGATGGCAGGACGCCGGCGACAATCTGTACCTCCTCGGCACGACCTCCCTCGAGCTCGACGGCTCGACGTGGGCCGGCGTCGTGCACGGCCACCTCGGCGGGCGCCCGCCTGCCGTCGACCTCGACGCGGAGAGGGAGCTCGCCTCGCTGCTCTCGGCGGCCGCCTACGAGGGGCTGCTCAACGCCGCCCACGACCTCGCCGACGGCGGGCTCGCGATCGCCCTCGCGGAGGCGGTGCTGCGCTTCGGCGTCGGGGCGCGGGTGTTCCTCGACGAGCTGCTCGAGCGCGACGGCCTGGATGCGGCGACCGCCCTGTTCTCGGAGTCGGCCGGCCGCGTGCTCGTCGCGGTGCCGCGCGAGGAGGACGTCAAGTTCACGCGCCTGTGCGAGGGCCGCGGCTACCCGGTGCTGCGCATCGGCGTGACCGACTCGGAGCCGGCCCTCGAAGTGCAGGGGCTGTTCACGGCATCGGTCGAGGAGCTCGCGACGACCTTCCGCGAGCCGCTGCGGGCGCGCTTCGCCTGAGACGGCCCTCCCACCTCCCGATGCTCGGCCGGTGGGAGGGACGGAGGCTCACACGGGGAAGCGGATGCCGGTCCTCTGCTCCGCGTCGGCCCACAGGGCCGCGCCGAAGGCGGGGTCGGCGGACGACGCGACGGGCGTCGTGAGCACGGGCGCGCCCGCGAGGCGACGGCTCGGGCCGAAGTACATTCCGTTCTCGGCATCCGGGTCGGCGACCGCGCGCACGGCGGGCCAGGCGCCGCGGTCCTTGCCCTGGCCGACCCATCCGGTCGCCGCCTCGAAGACGCGGCCGCCGACGGGGTCGCGGTCGGTGATGCCCGGACGCCGCGATGCGTAGCTGTTGGTTGCCCAGCCCGGATGCGCGAGCAGCGACATCCGCGGATCGCCCACGGCGGCGATCCGGCGCGCCAGCTCCAGGTGGAAGCCCTGCACGGCGTGCTTGGAGAACGCGTACGCGCGGAACGGCCGGTAGCGGCGCTCCGACCAGAGGTCGTCGGCATCCAGACGCACCATGAGCGTGGAGTCGCTGCCCATGCCGACCACGCGGCCGCCCTCGGCGAGCGCCGGGAACAGCAGCGTGGTGAGCGCGAAGTGCCCGAGGAAGTTGCCGCCGACGGTGAGCTCGGAGCCGTCCGCGGTGAGCTGCCGCCGGCGCGACGCGACCACGAGCCCCGCGTTGTTGACGAGTGCATGCAGCGGACGGAATGCGGCGATCTCCTCCGCCGCCTCCCGCACCGAGGCGAGCGAGGTCAGGTCGAGACGCACGTGCGCGAGCGAGGCATCCGGCACCCGCTCGCGGATCGACGAGATCGCGATGCCCGCCTTCTCGGCCGACCGCGCCGCGATCACGACCCGCGCCCCCGCGCCCGCGAGCTGCTCCGAGATGAAATAGCCGATGCCCGCGTTCCCGCCGGTGACGACGACGGTGCGTCCCGCGAGCGGGGGAAGCGCGCGAGGGTCCCAGCCGTCTCTCACGCCTCGGCGCCGCCCCCGGCGCCGGCGAGCCGCTCGTGGTGGTGGATGACCTCCGCCACGACGAAGGTGAACCACTTCTCCGCGAACTCGGGGTCGAGGTGCGACTCCTCGGCGATCGCGCGGAGGCGGGCCACCTGCTCGCGCTCGCGCCCCGGGTCGGATGCCGGCATCCCGCTCGCGGCCTTCAGCCGGCCGACCGCCTGGGTGGCCTTGAACCGCTCGGCGAGCAGGTGGATGAGGGCCGCATCGATGTTGTCGATGCTCTGCCGGTAACTCAGCAGCTCGGCGCGCGGGTCCTCGGGGGCGTCGGCGGTCATAGGCCGAGATTACCGGGCGTAGGCTCGGGATCCGTGCCCGTGGCCCCCGCGAACCCCGCCCCCGACAAGCGCCGCTGGCTCGGCCTGGTCGTCATCTCGATCGCCGTCGCCCTCATCATCGTCGACTCGACGATCGTCAACGTCGCGATCCCGTCGGTCGTCGACGAGCTCGACATCACCTCCACGCAGGTGCAGTGGGTGCAGGAGTCGTACACGCTCGTGTTCGCGAGCCTGCTGCTCGTATTCGGCACGCTCGCCGACCGCTTCGGCCGGCGGCGGATGCTGCTGATCGGCGTGAGCCTGTTCGCCCTGTCGAGCGTCGCGGCGGCGCTCGCCGCCAACGGCGAGCTGCTCATCGCGTCCCGCGTCGTGCAGGGGCTCGGCGGCGCCATGATCCTGCCGGCGACCCTCTCGCTGCTGAACGCGAGCTTCACCGGCCGCGAGCGCGGCATCGCCTTCGCGGTGTGGGGGTCCACGATCGGCGGCATGGCGGCGGTCGGGCCGCTGCTCGGCGGCTGGCTCACGACCGACTTCTCGTGGCGGTGGGCGTTCGGCATCAACCTGCCGCTCGGCATCCTGATCGTCGTCGGTGCGCTGCTCGTGGTCCGCGAGTCGCGCGCGGACGAGCTGCGGCGCATCGACCTCGTCGGCGCGGCCCTCTCGGTGGTGCTGTTCACGAGCCTCGTGTTCGGTCTCATCGAGGGGCGCAGCTACGGGTGGTGGGCCACCGACCGCGGCGCGCCGGACTTCTGGACGCTCGACGTCTCGCCCATCCCCTTCGCGTTCGCCCTCGCCGCGGTCGCGCTCGTGGCCTTCATCGCGTGGGGCGTGCACCGCGAGCGCCGCGGACTGCCGACGATGATCGCGTTCCCCCTGTTCCGCCTCGCCTCGTTCCGCAACGGCAACATCGCGGCGCTCATCGTCTCGCTCGGCGAGTTCGGCATCATCCTGTCGCTGCCGCTGTGGCTTCAGAACGTGCTCGGCTACGACGCCCTGCAGACCGGCTTCCTGCTGCTGGCCCTCGCGGGGGGCTCGTTCGTGGCGTCGGGGTTCGCGGGGGCGAGCTCAGGCCGCGTCTCGCCCGTGTGGGTCGTGCGGGCGGGCATCCTCGCGGAGATCGTGGGCCTCGTGATCGTCGCACTCGTGATCGCGGTCGACACCCCGTGGTGGCAGACCGCGATCGGCCTGCTCGTCTACGGCTTCGGCGTCGGCCTCGCCACCGCCCAGCTCACCGGGGTCGTGCTCGCGGATGTGCCGGTCGCGCGGAGCGGGCAGGCATCGGGCACGCAGTCCACCTCGCGGCAGGTGGGCTCCGCGCTCGGCATCGCGATCCTCGGCACGGTGCTGTTCACCTCCCTCGCGACGCAGCTCGACGACAGGCTGCCAGAGCAGCTCACGGGCGACGTCCGCCAGCAGGTGATCGACGTCGTGGTCGACTCCGCGGGCTCCGCGATCCCGGGGCTCGAGGAGCGCTCGCCTGAGGCGGCGGATGCGGCGCGTGCGGCGTTCAGCGAGGCGACCCGCGCATCCGCGTTCACGGCGGCCGGGTTCCTGGCCCTCGGCCTGCTGGCGACGCTCAGCCTCGGAGGGAGCCCAGCAGCTGGTCGACGGCGGCCGACTCCGGAAGGTACGCCCGCGTCCAGCGCGCCATGACGTCGTAGGCGGAGGTCCGCACGGACCGCCGCGAGAGCAGCACGTCGTGCAGTGCGCCCTCGAGCCGCACGACGGAGACGTGCGTTCCGAGACGCGTGGCGCGCTCGGCCACCCCGTCGACGTCGAGCGCGACATCCGAGTCGTAGATGCGGGCCGACCACGACTGCTGCAGCCAGCTGCGCGCCGACAGCATCACGAGCACGGGGACGCCGATGTCGAGCCCCGCCGCGACGCGCGCATGCCCGTCGAGGATCGCGTCGAGCCAGCCGCTGTGCACCGCGAAGCCGCGCTCGGGGCGCCAGCTCAGCTCGTAGTCCCACTCGCCGTCGAAGAGGCGGGAGCTGGCGTGCGTGTTGAACCCGCGGTCGATGCCGGGGAGCGCCGCCCGCGGACCGAGGCGCGCCCCGAGGGCGACGAGCGGGGCGATCGCGCGGCGAGCGAGCTCGTCCGCCTGGAACTCGAGCCAGGGGCTGTTGAGGATGAGGGCGTCGACGGACTCCGGATGCCGTGCCGCCCACAGCGCGAGGGTGAGGCCGCCCGTCGAGTGGCCGATGAGCACGAGGGGCCGGTGCGTGGACTCGTCGCGGCCCATCGCGGCGAGTGCGGCGGCGATGTCGGCGTCGTAGACGGCGAGGTCCTCGATGTAGCCGGGGGTCTGGTGGGGGAGGAGGCTGCGGCCGTACTTGCGCAGGTCGAGGGCGTGGAAGCGGGCGCCGGCGCGGGTCCAGAACTGGGCGTGCTCGGTCTGGAAGAAGTAGTCGGACCAGCCGTGCACGTAGAGCACGTCGACGCCGTGGGCGAAGCCGTGCGGCTCTCGCCCCCACGCGATCGCCCGCTCGGCTGCGGGCCGCACGAGCGTCGCGACGACGGGCCCCTCGTCGTCGCGTGGGAGCGTGAGGGGCAGCTGCTCGAAGCCGCCGAGCACGTCGGGTCGCCAGTCCATGCCGCAACGCTCGCAGGCCGCGCGTCCCGGGCGGCAGGGGCGGCTGTCCCGTCCTCGGACGGGCGGCCGGATGCGGGGCTCAGTCCCGCGGAACCGAGCGGTACAGCACGGGCCTCTCGCCCCAGTCGGCGAGGCGCGCCTCGAGCCCCGCGCGCACCTCGGGCCACTCCTCGCCGAGCACGGAGAAGATGGCGGCGTCGCGCCAGCTGCCGTCGGCGCGGCGCTGGTCGCGGCGTGTGATGCCCTCGAACGAGGCGCCGATCTTGGCGATCGCGGCGCGCGAGCGCTCGTTCCGCGCATCCGCCTGCAGCTTCACGCGGCCGAAGCCGTGGGCGAACAGGTGGCCGAGCATGAGCAGCTTCGCCTCGACGTTCACCTGGGTGCCCCAGACGCGCGGGTCGTATGCCGTCCAGCCGATGTGGGCCGACTCCTTCGCCTCGTCGAAGTCGGCCATGCTCGAGGCGCCGACCACCTCGCCCGTGTGGGGCCCGGATGCGATGCGCACCACGTAGGTGATGCCGCGCTCGTGCGGGAAGTAGCGGGGCGCCCACTCGGCGAACTCCGCCTCGTCGGCGGGGAGCCCGGCGGGGCCGCCGCCGTATCCGCCCGCGAAGACCTCCGGATGCCCGAGCGCCCGCCAGAGCGCCGGCAGCTCGTCGGGCGTGTAGGGGTCGAGCCGCACGTAGCGGCCGACGAGGGGCACCTTCTCGGGTCGCGTCGCGCTCACACCCCCATCCTCCCGCACGAACGCGCCGCGGCCGGGGGCGGGATTTCGGGGTGGCTGCGCCAGGCACGCACAGCCACCCCGGGTCTCAGTGCTGGGTGGCGCCCTCCGCGCCGATGCCCGTCAGCGACCGCACCTCCATCTCGGACTGCTTGCCCGGGTCCTCCGGCGCGCGCTGCGTGAGCGTCGCGAGCCATCCGACGAGGAACGCGAGCGGGATCGACACGATGCCGGGGTTCGACAGGGGCCACAGGTCGAAGTCCGCCGTGGGGATCATCGCCGTCGGCCCGCCCGACACGACGGGCGAGAACACGATGAGCACGATCGATGAGATGAGGCCCGTGTACATGCTCCACAGCGCGCCGCGCGTGTTGAACCGCTTCCAGAACAGCGAGTAGACGATCGTCGGCAGGTTCGCCGCCGCGGCGACCGCGAAGGCGAGCGCCACGAGGAACGCCACGTTCTGGCCGTTCGCGAGGATGCCGCCCGCGATCGCCACGATGCCGATCACGACGACCGTGCGCCGCGCCACCCTCACCTCCGAGCCCGGCTCCGCCTTGCCCTTCTTCATGACGCTCGCGTAGATGTCGTGGGCGAAGGATGCCGCGGCGGTGATCGTGAGCCCCGCGACGACCGCGAGGATCGTCGCGAAGGCGATCGCCGAGATGAGCCCCAGCAGCACCGGCCCGCCGAGCGCGAAGGCGAGCAGCGGGGCCGCCGAGTTCGCGCCGCCCGGGGCCGCCGCGATCGTCTCCGGCCCGATGAGGGCCGCCGCACCGTAGCCCAGCACGAGCGTGAACACGTAGAAGATGCCGATGAGCCAGATCGCCCACACGACGCTGCGCCGGGCCTCCTTCGCCGTCGGCACCGTGTAGAAGCGCATGAGCACGTGCGGCAGGGCCGCCGTGCCGAGCACGAGCGCGAGCCCGAGCGACAGGAAGTCGAGGCGGGCGACATCCGAGACCCCGTACTTCATGCCGGGGTTGAGGATGTCGCTCGTGCCCGCGGTCTGCACCGCGTGCTCGAGCAGGGTCGATAGGTTGAACCCGTTGAGCGCGAGCACCCAGACCGTCATGATGCCGGCGCCCGCGATGAGGAGGGCGGCCTTGATGATCTGCACCCAGGTGGTGCCCTTCATGCCGCCCACGAGCACGTAGATGATCATGAGCGCGCCGACGATCGCGATGACGACCCCCTGCCCGACCTTGTCGGGGATGCCGAGCAGCAGCGACACGAGGCCGCCGGCGCCCGCCATCTGGGCGAGCAGGTAGAAGAAGCACACGACGAGCGTCGTCGTGGCCGCGGCGATGCGCACCGGGCGCTGCTTGAGCCGGAACGACAGCACGTCGGCCATCGTGAAGCGGCCCGTGTTGCGCAGCAGCTCGGCGACGAGCAGCAGGGCGACCAGCCACGCGACCAGGAAGCCGATCGAGTACAGGAACCCGTCGTATCCGGTGAGCGCGATCGCGCCGCAGATGCCGAGGAAGGATGCGGCCGACAGGTAGTCGCCCGCGATCGCCGTGCCGTTCTGCGGCCCGGAGAACGAGCGGCCCGCCGCGTAGTAGTCGGCGGCCGTCTTGTTGTTCCGGCTCGCGCGGAACACGATGATCATCGTCACGAGCACGAAGGCCCCGAAGATGGCGATGTTGAGGATCGGCTCGCCGGGCGAGGCCGCCGTGTCGAGCAGTGCCGTGGGGGCCATCAGCGCGCACCCCCCGCCGTGGCGCCGTCGCGGATCTCCTCGGCGATCGGGTCGAGCCTGCGGTTCGCGTACCAGACGTACCACATCGTCACGATGAAGGTCGTGGCGACCTGCCCGAGCCCGATCAGGAGGCCAACGTTGACGAGCCCGAACACCGGGGTCGCCATGAACTCGGGGGCGTAGCCGGCCAGCAGCACGTAGGCGAAGTACCAGAGCAGCGCCAGGGCCAGTACGGGGAACACGAACGATCGGTGCCGCTTCCTGAGCTCCTGGAAGCGCTCGGAGCGCTGGATGCCGGGGAAGTCGACATCCGTCTCCGCGACCGAGGTGGGGGCTTCGTCGCCCATCATCTCTCCTCATCCCGGGCACGCACCCTTGCGCGCCCGTCTCGACGTTGCGGAACACTCTGGGACGTCGCCCCACGCACCGCGCCCCCGCACCGCTCGTCGTCGCCGGGCGGCGGTGAGCGTGCGACGAGCGGCACTGTGCCGACGACGAGCGAGCGGTTAACCTGGCCTGCATGGCCGAGTCGCTGCTGAGCGGCCTCGCGATCGCCGCAGCCGTCGCGCTGCTCGCCGTCGCGGGGTACCTGATCGCGCGCCGGCTGGCCCGCGGACCGCGCGAGCTCGGCACCGACGCGGAGCGGGCCCGGTTCACCACCCTGCACCTCGCCACCCGGGCCGCCGAGCACCTGCGGGAGGGCCTCGAGAAGGGCGACACCGTCCGCGCGGCACGCGACCTGCGGGCGATGCTCGACTGCGAGGGCCTCGCGATCGCGGGGGCGGACGGCGTGCTCGCCGTCGACGGACCGGATGCCTTCCGCGAGGCCGCCGCCCGCGCGATCGCCACCCGATCCGGCCCGAAGCCGCAGCTGCACCGCGCGATCGCCGGCCAGGGGCGGGATGCGGTCGACGCGGTCTCGGCGCCCATCCTGACGAGCGGGGTGCGGGCCGGCACCCTCGTCGCCTTCGCCCGCGCGGCGCGGCCGGGCCTCGTCCGGGCGACCGGCGAGGCCGCCCGCTGGGTGTCGACGCAGCTCGAGCTCGCCGAGCTCGACGCATCCCGCGCGGCCCTCGCGGAGGCCGAGGTGAAGGCCCTCCGCGCGCAGATCAGCCCGCACTTCATCTACAACGCCCTCACCGCGATCGCCTCGTTCATCCACACCGACCCCGCGAAGGCGCGCGAGCTCGTCGTCGAGTTCGCCGACTTCACGCGCTACTCCTTCCGCCGCCACGGCGACTTCACGACCGTCGCGGAGGAGCTGCGCAGCGTCGACGGCTACCTCCGCCTCGAGCGTGCGCGCTTCGGCGACCGCCTCGACGTCACGCTGCAGATCGCACCCGAGCTGCTCGCCACCGTCATCCCGTTCCTCTCGGTGCAGCCGCTCGTCGAGAACGCGGTGCGGCACGGTCTGGAGTCGGCCGAGCGCGGCGGGCGCGTCACCATCACGGCGACGGATGCGGGGGCCTGCGCGCTCATCACGGTCGAGGACGACGGGGTCGGCATCGACCCCGAGCTCGCGCGGGAGGTGCTCGCGGGGCGCGCCGGCGGCGAGCACGTCGGCCTGCGCAACGTCGACACCCGGCTGCGGCAGGTGTACGGCGACGACTTCGGGCTCGTCGTGGAGACCAACGTCGGCGCGGGCACGCTCGTCACGATGCGGGTGCCGAAGTCGCAGCCCCTGCGCGCCGGGGGCGCCCACGAGGGGAGGCTGGCGGGATGACGGAGCAGCGCGGGATCAGCGTGCTCATCGCCGACGACGAGCCGCCCGCCCTCGACGAGCTCGCCTACCTGCTCGGGCAGGATCCGAGGGTCGCCGGCATCCACCGCGCCTCGTCGGGGGCGGATGCGGTGCGCCTGCTGTCCGAGCAGGCGGTCGACGCGGCGTTCCTCGACATCCACATGCCCGGCCTCTCGGGCTTCGACCTCGCCCGCGCGCTCGGCCGCTTCGAGCACCGGCCCGCTCTCGTGTTCGTCACCGCCGACGAGGACCAGGCGCTCGAGGCCTTCGAGTTCGCCGCCGTCGACTACCTGCTGAAGCCCGTGCGGCTCGAGAGGCTCGAGCGCACCCTCGACCGCGTCATCGACGGGATGCGCGCCGCACCCGCCACGGGCCCGGTGCCGCGTCCGGAGCTCGTCGCGGTGACCCTCGGCGCGACGACCCGCATGATCCGGCGCGACGACGTGCGCTACGTGCAGGCGCAGGGCGACTACGCGCGGCTTCACACCGAGGAGTCGAGCTACCTCGTGCGCATCCCCCTCAGCGACCTCGAGCGGCAGTGGGCGGAGGCCGGGTTCCTGCGCGTGCACCGCTCCTACCTCGTGCAGCTCGACCACGTCACCCGGCTGCGCGGCGGCCCCGGGCACGCGACCGTGACCATCGGGCAGGTCGAGCTGCCCGTGTCGCGGCGGTTGCAGCCGGCCCTCCGCGAGGCGCTCGACGCGCGTCGGCTGCGGGCGGGCGGATGACGGGGCCGGGCCCCGGCGCACCCCCGCCGCGGGTGCGCGTCACGGCTCCGCGGCGCGACGGGGTCGCCACCCGGCCCACCCCGACGGCGACGGGCGCCGACCCGGCCGCGCTCTACATCCGCTCGCTCATCCGCTCGCAGCTGCGGCTCGCGGTCGTCTGCGCGCTCGCCTTCGCGGGGGTGCTCGTCGCGGTGCCGCTCGTGTTCGCGCTCGTGCCGGGGCTGGACGCGGCATCCGTCGGCGTCGTGCCGGTGTCGTGGATCGTTCTCGGGGCGGGGCTCTTCCCGGTGCTCATCGCCATCGCCGCGCTGTACGTGCGCACCTCCAGCCGCAACGAGTCGCGCTACCGCTCGCTCGCGGACGACGCATGACGCCGGCCATCGGCTACGCGTCGATCGCGGCCGTCACGGTCGTCACCGTGCTCATCGGCTTCTTCGGCGTGCGCATCTCGCGCACCACGAGCGACTTCTACGTCGCCAGCCGCACCGTGCGGCCCTGGCTCAACGCCTCCGCGATCGGGGGCGAGTACCTCTCCGCCGCGAGCGTGCTCGGGATCGCGGGCCTCATCCTGCTGCAGGGCGAGCGGGCGCTGTGGTTCCCCATCGGGTACACGGCGGGCTACCTGATGCTGCTGCTGTTCGTGGCGGCGCCGCTCCGGCGCTCGGGCGCCTACACGGTGCCCGACTTCACGGAGGCGCGCCTCGAGTCGCGCGGGGCGCGGCGGGTGACGTCGCTGCTCGTCATCCTCATCGGGTGGCTCTACATCGTGCCGCAGCTGCAGGGCGCCGCCCTCACGGTGGGCATCACGACGGGGCTGCCGCGATGGGTGGGCGCGGTGGGGGTCGCCGTCATCGTGGGCGTCGTGGTGGCGGCGGGCGGCATGCGCTCGATCACCTTCGTGCAGGCGTTCCAGTACTGGCTGAAGCTCACCGCGGTCGCCGCGCCCGTCGTGTTCGTGCTGCTGCTGCGCCCGGGCACGGCGCCGGATGCCGGGGCCGCGCTCGAGGGGGCGTTCCCGCCGTTCACGGTCGCCGACCCCGACGCCGTCTACCGGGCGGTGTCGCTGCTCGTCGCGCTGCTGCTCGGCACCCTCGGCCTCCCGCACGTGCTCGTGCGGTTCTACACGAACCCCGACGGGCCGGCCGCCCGGCGCACGACGCTCATCGTGCTGTGCCTGCTCTCGGCGTTCTACGTCTTCCCGATCGCGATCGGGATGCTGGGGCGCGTCTTCGTGCCGGAGCTGGCGGCGGGGGACGCCGACGCGCTCGTGCTGCTCCTGCCGGGGCGGATGCTGCCGTCGCCCTGGGCGGAGGCGGTGACGGCGCTCGTCATCGCGGGCGCGTTCGGCGCGTTCCTCTCCACCTCCTCGGGGCTCGTGGTGTCGCTCGCGGGCGTCGTGTCGCAGGAGCTGTTCGCGGGGTCGGTTCGCGGCTTCCGGATCGCGGCGGCGCTGTCCGTCGTCGTGCCGCTGACGATCGCCGCGGTGACGGAGTCCGCGGGCCTCGCGGGGTCGGTGGGGCTCGTGTTCGCCTTCACGGCGTCCACGCTGTGCCCGGTGCTGCTGCTCGGCATCTGGTGGCGGGGGCTCACGGCGCGCGGCGCGGTCGCGGGCATGGTGGCGGGCGCCGTCGCGTGCGGCAGCGCCATCCTGCTCGGCTGGCTCGTACCGGATGCGGGACTCGCGGGGGCGCTCATCGACCAGCCTGCCGCGTGGACGGTGCCGCTCGCGGCCCTCACGATGGTGCTCGTGTCGCGCCTCGACCGCCGCGGAGCGCCCCGCGGCACCGACCGCTTCCTGGCGCGCCTGCACCTGCCGGAGCACGCGCTGGAGCTGGGAGCGGAGGCCCTTTCCGGCCTCCGCCGCGACGCCGGCGCCGACGGTCGTCTCGACCGTCGGAACCGTTGACGGTCCGCCCCACCGCTCCGGCGCAGGCCGCGGATCATCCAGCGTGCCGGGCGGTGTCGGCACGCGTGCGGCCGGGCGTTCGCGCACGGCCGGCCGCACGGCCGGCGCCGCGGATTATCGCGGCGCAAGACGAACTCAGTCGAGCAGGTCGTGCCTCACGACGATCGCGTCGCGGCCGGGACCGACGCCGATGGCCGACATCCGGGCTCCCGACATCGCCTCGAGCGCCTCGACATAGGCCTGCGCGTTGGGCGGCAGCTCGGCGAAGGACCGCGCGCCGGTGATGTCCTCCGACCAGCCGGGGAGCTCCTCGTAGACCGGCTTCGCGTGGTGGAAGTCGGACTGGTTGACCGGCACCTCGTCGAAGCGCACGCCGTCGACCTCGTAGGCGACGCACACGGGGATGCGCTCGAGCCCCGTGAGCACGTCGAGCTTGGTGAGCACGAAGTCGGTGACGCCGTTGATGCGCGCCGCGTAGCGGGCGATGGGGGCGTCGTACCAGCCGGTGCGGCGCGGGCGCCCCGTGGTGGTGCCGAACTCGAAGCCGGCGGACCGGAGGAACTCGCCCGATTCGTCGAACAGCTCCGTGGGGAACGGGCCCGCCCCGACGCGGGTCGTGTACGCCTTGACGACCGCGATGACCCGGTCGAAGCGGTTGGGGGCGACGCCGGATCCGGTGGCGGCCCCGCCGGAGGTCGCGTTCGACGAGGTGACGAAGGGGTAGGTGCCGTGGTCGACGTCGAGCATCGTCGCCTGGCCGCCCTCGAAGAGCACCGTCTTGCCCTCGTCGAGCGCCCGGTTGAGCACGAGGCTCGTGTCGGCGACCATGGGGCGCAGCCGCTCGACGTAGCCGAGCAGGTCGTCGACGACCTCGTCGACCGCGATGGCGCGCCGGTTGTAGACCTTCAGCAGCAGGTGGTTCTTCTGGTCGAGGGCACCCTCGACCTTCTGCCGCAGGATGTTCTCGTCGAAGAGGTCCTGGATCCGGATGCCGACCCGGTTGATCTTGTCGGCGTACGCGGGCCCGATGCCGCGTCCGGTGGTGCCGATCTGGCGCTTGCCGAGGAAGCGCTCGGTGACCTTGTCGATCGTGCGGTGGTACTGGGTGATGACGTGGGCGTTGGCCGAGACGAGCAGCTTCGACACGTCGACGCCGCGGGCGCTGAGCGCCTCGAGCTCGCTGAACAGCACCTCGATGTCGACGACGACGCCGTTGGCGATGACGGGCACGACGCCGGGGCTCAGGATGCCGGAGGGCAGCAGGTGCAGGGCGTACTTCTGGTCGCCGACGACGACGGTGTGGCCGGCGTTGTTGCCGCCGTTGAACTTGACGACGTAGTCGACACGGTCGCCGAGCAGGTCGGTCGCCTTGCCCTTGCCTTCATCGCCCCACTGGGCGCCGATGAGCACGATCGCGGGCATAGCTCTTCTCCCTGGGGCTCGGACGGGATTACACCCCACCCTATCGACCCATCCCGTCGTTCGAGGCGTCGCTTTGTGTCGCCCCCACCCCCGGCGGCCCGACACGAGGTGACGCCTCGGGAGGGCGGAGGCTGGGAAGTGGGTGTAAGTTGCACACGAGTGTGCATGTTAGTCGTAGCATCGCGGGGTGACCCAGACCCTCGACGCCGCCCCGCGCAGCCGCCGCCGCGACGCGGAGCAGAACCGGCTCGCGCTGCTCGCCGCCGCATCCGCCGTGCTCAACCGCGACCCCGACGCCTCGCTCGACTCGATCGCCGCCGCCGCCGGACTCAGCCGCCGCGCGCTCTACGGGCACTTCGCGACCCGCGACGACCTCATCCGCTCGCTCCTCGCCCACGGCGTGAGCCGCGTGCTCGCCGCCACCGACCGCGTCGAGCACCCCGACCCCGCCGCGCTGCTCGCCCTCATCGGCGTCACCCTGTGGCGCGAGGTCGAGTCGGTGCGGGTCGCCGCGCAGTTCACGGTGCGCGGCCCCTTCCAGCACGAGCTCGCCCTCGCGCTCGCGCCGCTGCGCGACCGGGTGCGCCACGCCGTGACAGTCGGGGCGGGCACCGGCCGCATCCGCGACGACATCGAGCCGGGGATGCTCGCCCGCCTCGTCGAGGGCTCCGTGCTGTCGGTGCTCGACGAGGCCACCCGCTCCGCCATCGACGCGCCGACCGGCGAGCGCCTCGTCGCGCTCTCGGTGCTCGGCATGCTGGGCTTCGGCGCCGCGGATGCGCGGGCCCTCGTCGACGCGACCCCGGAGCTGCACCGGTGAGAGTCGAGCTCTCCGGGGTCGCCAAGGGCCGCGCCGCGCTCCCCGCCACGACGCTCGAGTTCGCGAGCGGAGAGCTGACCCTCGCCGAGGCCGAGACCGCCGAGCGCCCCACCGTGCTCGGCCTCATCGCGAGCGGGCGGATGCGCCCCGACCGCGGCGAGGTGCGCGTCGACGGCGAGACGGATGCCGCCCGCCTCCGCCGCGAGCTCGCGCTCGTAGACGCCCCCGCCGTCAGCGAGCCGCCGCCCGGGGTGACGCTCGCAGCCGTCGCCGCCGAGGAGCTCATGTTCGCCGGCCGGTGGCCGTCGCGCCGCGCGGTGCGGGCCGTGCTCGCGGAGCTGGGGGCCGCATCCGACGCGGACACCCGCATGGCCGACCTCGCCCCCGCGACCCGGGTGCGGGTACTCGCCGAGCTGGCCCTGCTGCGCCCCGGGGTGCGCGGGCTCGTCGTGGTCGCCCCCGACCGGCACGGCGGCGAGCCCGCCGCCTGGCGCGCCCACCTCACCGCCATCGCCGAACGCGGCGTCGCGGTGCTCGCCGTCATCGGCCGCCCCGCGCTGGCGGCCCTCGAGCCCTGGAGCGCCGAATGAAGATCCGCGCCATGATCCAGGCGGAGCTGCGCCGCCTCACCGCCACCCCGATGGCGGTGATCGCGCTGCTCGCGCTGTGCATCGTCCCCGTGCTGTACGGCGGGCTCTACCTGTGGGCGAACCAGGACCCGTACGGCAGCTTCGACCGCATCCCGGTCGCGCTCGTCATGGAGGACGAGGGCGGCGAGCAGGGTGACGAGCACGTCGTGGTCGGGGAGCAGGTCGCCGAGCAGCTGCTCGCCTCGGGCACCTTCGACTGGCACGAGGTGTCGGCCGACGAGGCGGCCGAGGGGCTCGCCGCCTCCCGCTACGACTTCGCCGTCACCATCCCGACCGACTTCACGGATGCGCTGCTCTCCGTCGCGACCGACGCCCCGCGGAAGGCGCAGCTCGAGCTCGCCACCAACGACGCGGGCAGCTACCTCGCGTCGACGATCGGCAAGCAGGCGGCGGCGACGCTGCTCGAGACCATCACCCGCCAGGTCGTGGAGCAGGCCGCGCAGCAGCTGCTCGACGGCCTGGCCGAGGTGCGGTCGGGGATGGCGGATGCCGCCGCCGGTGCGGCGCAGCTCGCGGACGGCACCGACACGGCATCCGCGGGCGCGCACGAGCTCGCCGACGGCACGGCCCGGCTCGCGACGGGCGCCGCCCAGGTGGCCGACGGGAACACGCAGCTCGCGGCGAAAGCCGACCAGCTGGCCGCCGCCGCGCAGCGCGTCGACGACAGCCTTCCCGCGGCGCGCGCCGCGATCGCGCAGACGCTCGCCGATCAGGGGCTCACGCCCGAGAAGATCGACGAGGTGCTCGCGAAGCTCGACCCCGTCGCGTCGGCTGTCGACACCGCGAACGCGCGGGTGCAGTCGACCGTGGGCCAGATCGACCGGCTGGCCGACGGCGCGCGGCAGCTGTCCGCGGGTGCGGCGAGCGCCGCATCCGGGGCCTCCTCCCTCGCCGACGGGCTCACCCGCCTCGACACCGGGGCGGGCGAGCTGCGCGACGGACTCGCCCGTGGCCTCGCCGCGATCCCCGACACGGATGCCGCCACGCGTGCCGCGCAGGCGGCCACGATCGCCGACCCGGTGGAGCTCGAGACCTCGAACGTCGCATCCGCCGACAGCTACGGCGCGGGCCTCGCCCCGTTCTTCGCGGCGCTCGCGGCGTGGATCGGCATGTACGCGCTCTTCCTCATCGTGAAGCCCGTGTCGCGGCGCGCGATCACGGCGCTGCACTCGCCGATCAAGATCACGATCGCGGGCTGGCTCACGCCGGGGCTGCTCGGGATGCTGCAGATGGTGGCGCTGTTCCTGGTGCTCGGGGTGGCGCTCGGGTTCTCGATGGCGATGCCGTGGGGTGTCGTCGGCACGCTCGCACTCGCCTCGCTGTGCTTCGCCGCGATCATCCTCGCGCTCAACGTGTGGCTCGGGTCGGTGGGGCAGTTCCTGGGGCTCGTGCTCATGGTGCTGCAGCTCGTGACGGCGGGCGGCACCTTCCCGTGGCAGACCCTGCCGGCGCCGCTCGCGGCCCTGCACCAGGTGCTGCCGATGGGCTACGCAGTCGACGCGATCCGGCAGTTCATGTACGGCGGCGACGTGGGGCGGGCCCTCACGGATGCGGCGGTGCTGGGAGTCTGGATGCTCGGCGGCCTCCTCATCGCGGCCGTCGGCGTCACCCGCATGACCCACTTCCGCACGCTCCGCGACCTGGAGCCCTCGCTCATCGGCTGAGGCTCATCCGAGGCGTCGCTTTGCGTCGCGCGCCCCGCACCCCGGGCGACGCGAAGTGACGCCTCAGACCGCGTGGCGGCGCACCCACTCGTGCATGACGATGGCGGCGGCCGCGGCCGCGTTGATCGACCGGGTCGAGCCGAACTGGCGGATCTCGACGTGGGCGTCCGCGGCGGCGAGCGCCGCATCCGTCAGGCCCGGCCCCTCCTGCCCGAAGAGCAGCACACAGCGCTCGGGCAGCGCGAACGCGTCGACCGGCACAGCGCCGTCGGTGTTGTCGACCGCGACGATCGGCAGCGAACGCTCCCGCGCCCACGCGACGAGGTCGTCGATGTCCGGATGCTGCACGAGGTGCTGGTAGCGGTCGGTCACCATGGCGCCGCGGCGGTTCCAGCGGCGGTGGCCGACGATGTGCACGGCCTCCGCCGTGAAGGCGTTCGCGGTGCGCACGATCGAGCCGATGTTGAGGTCGTGCTGCCAGTTCTCGATGGCGACGTGGAACGGATGCCGCCGGGTGTCGAGGTCGGCGACGATCGCCTCCAGCCGCCAGTAGCGGTAGCGGTCGACGACGTTGCGGGCATCCCCGTTCTCGAGCAGCTCGGCGTCGTAGCGCGGATCGTCGGGCCACGCGACCCTCCCGCCCGGCCACGGCCCCACCCCGACCGGGTCGCGATCCGTCTCGTCCACGCCCCGAGGCTACTGCGGCGCCCTGCCATCCGACCCCAGGGGATTCGCGGCACGCGCCCGCGCGGCGATCCGCGACGTCCGGCCTGTTAATCTCGGCCCATGCCCGCCGACACCTGGCATCCGGACTCGTGGGATGCCGCGAGCCCCGACACGGTCGTGCTCGGCGACAACCTCGAGGTGGCCCGCGCGCTCCCCGACGCGAGCTTCCGGCTCATCTACCTCGACCCGCCGTTCAACACGGGCCGCACCCAGAGGCACCGGGCGGTGCAGACCGTGCGCGACCCCGACGGCGACCGCGCGGGTTTCGGCGGCGAGCGCTACCGCACCGTCATCCGCACCCTCTACGGCTACGACGACCGCTTCGAGGACTACTGGGGCTTCCTCGAGCCGCGCCTCGCCGAGGCGTGGCGCCTGCTCGACGACCGCGGCACCCTCTACCTGCACCTCGACTACCGTGAGGCGCACTACGCGAAGGTCGCCCTCGACGCGCTGTTCGGCCGCGACAGCTTCCTCAACGAGCTCATCTGGGCGTACGACTACGGCGGCAAGTCGAACCGGCGCTGGCCGGCGAAGCACGACACGATCCTCGTCTACGTGAAGAACCCGGACGCCTACCACTTCGACAACGAGGCGGTCGACCGCGAGCCGTACATGGCGCCCGGCCTCGTCACCCCCGAGAAGGTGGAGCGCGGCAAGCTGCCGACCGACGTGTGGTGGCACACGATCGTCGCGACGGGCGGCGCCGAGCGCACCGGCTACCCGACCCAGAAGCCCGAGGGGATCCTCCGGCGCATCGTCCAGGCGTCCACCGCACCGGGCGACGCGGTGCTCGACCTGTTCGCGGGGTCCGGCACGACGGGGGCCGTCGCATCCGCCCTCGGCCGGCGCTTCCTGCTCGTCGACGCGAACCCGGATGCCGTGGCCGTCATGCGCGCCCGCCTGCCGCACGCGCGGTTCCTGGCCTCCGGTGATCCGGCATCCGTCCCCCCAGAAATGCAGGAGTGACGCCGCCGCCGGTCCGGAGATCCGGGGAGACCGGCAGCCGCCCGGAGGTTTTTCCTGCATTTCTGAGACGACTGGCGTCGCTACCCTGGAGCCATGAACCCGCGGCACGACGCTCGCCCGCACATCGAGAGCTGGCTCACCGACATGGACGGCGTGCTCGTGCACGAGAACCAGCCGCTGCCCGGCGCCCCCGAGCTCATCCACGGCTGGGTCGAGTCGGGCACCCCGTTCCTCGTGCTCACCAACAACTCGATCTTCACGCCGCGCGACCTCGCGGCGCGGCTGCGCGCATCCGGGCTCGAGGTGCCCGAGGAGCGCATCTGGACCTCCGCGCTCGCCACCGCCGAGTTCTGCAAGAGCCAGATCCCCGGAGGCGCGGCGTTCGTGATCGGCGAGGCCGGCCTCACGACGGCCCTGCACGAGGCGGGCTTCGTGATGACGGAGACGTCGCCCGACTTCGTCGTCGTGGGCGAGACCCGCAACTACTCCTTCGAGGCCATCACGAAGGCCATCCGGCTCATCAACAGCGGCGCCCGCTTCATCGCCACGAACCCGGATGCCACCGGCCCCTCGGCGGACGGCGTGCTGCCCGCGACGGGCGCGATCGCGGCGCTCATCACGAAGGCGACCGGCAAGGATCCGTACATCGTCGGCAAGCCGAACCCCATGATGTTCCGCTCGGCGATGAACAAGATCGGGGCCCACTCGGAGACCACCGCCATGATCGGCGACCGCATGGACACCGACATCGTCGCGGGCATCGAGGCGGGCCTGCACACGGTGCTCGTGCTCACCGGCATCAGCGACCAGAGCGAGATCGAGCGCTACCCGTTCCGCCCCGACGAGACGCTCGCGGGCGTGCACGAACTGCTGCCGTAGCTCCCGACGGTCAGCCCGCCGGGGCGGAGGCGACCGCGACCGAGCCGGTCAGCGGCTCGCCGGAGGAGCGGCTGACGAAGCAGAAGTAGCTGCGGTCGCCCGCATCCCACTGCTCCGCCGTCGCGGGGAAGGACGCCTGCACCTGCAGGTCGGTGACCTGCCCGGCGACGGCGTAGTCGAGGATGCCCGCGGCACCGCACAGCGCCTGCACCTGCGTCTGGAGCGCGTCGACCCCCGGGAAGGGCTCGGCGGTGGCGCCCTCGACGGCGAGCGGGATCGTGCCGCGGCGGACGAGCTGCGCGGGATGCTGCTCGGCGCAGTCGACGACCGTGAACTCCTCGGCCCACGCGTCCTCGAAGGGGTCGAGGCACTCGCCTCCGAGCAGCGCATCCCACGCCCAGACGCCCGGCTCGACCGGACCGGCCGGGAGGGCCGTGGCGCTCGGGCTGGGGCTGGGGCTCGGCGTGCCGCTCGCGGTCGGCGCCGGCGACGCGGGAACGATCGCCCCGAGTCGGGTGCCGAGCAGGAAGAGCGCGAGCAGGGCGAGGAGCGCGACGAGCCCGCCCGCGACCCCCAGCAGGATCTTCTGGGTGCGCGAGATCTCACCGCGGCGCGCGGATGCCGGGGCGGGGTCGACCGTCTCGGTGCGCGCCCGGGCGAACGGTGCCTGCGAGGGGTCGGGGTCGGCCACGTAGTCACGGAAGTTCTCGTCCGCGAACAGCGCCTCGAGGGCGGAGGTCGTGGATGCGTCGTGCGCGATCGCCGCCGAGCCGAGCAGCTCGGTGGCGGCGAGGTCGGCGGCCGCCTGCGGCGGCATGGAGGGCTCGGCGACGGGCGCCGCCTCGGGCACCGAGTCCATCATCTGGGTGGGCACGTCCCACGACGGGGCGTCGCCGGCATCCGGGGCCACCTCGGGCAGGCGGGCCGTCTCGAACGGCATGGGCGCGGCGGGCGGTGCGCCGTCGGGGGCGGCCCCGTCGAGGCCCGGCTCGAAGGGAGGAGGCGTCCACGCGACGGTCGGCGTCGGCTCGGCGGGCTCGACGAGCGGCGGAGGCACGGGGGGCTCGGATGCCGCGGGCGGCGGCGAAGGGGGCTGCACGTCCGGCTGCGGCGCGGCCGCGGCGAGGGGCGGAACCGGCGCGGCAACGGGCGGCGGCGGAACCGGCGCGGATGCGGCGACCGGCGGCACCTCCGGCACGACCGGCGCCTGCGAGTCGGCGGCCGGCGGGGGCGTCTCGCCCGGGCGAAGGCCCCACGAGAAGCCCCCGGATGCCGGGGGCGCGGCGGGCTGCGCCGGATCGGGGGTCGCCGCGGCGGGCGAGAGGGGTTCCGACGCGAACGGCGGCACGGACGGCGGCGGCACCGGCGGCTGCGGCTGCGGCTGCGCCGGCGGCACGGCCCCGAGCGGGTTCACGACTCCAGGCGGCGGATCCGGAGCGCGGGCGGGCGTCACCTCGGCTGGCGCCGCATCCACCCGCTCCTCGCCGCCGAACTGCGCCGCGAGCCAGTCGCGCGCCGACTGCTCGTCGTCGTCCCGGGGTCCGTCGTTCATGGCCGGATGCGGTTACTGCGGCTCGAGCCCGAGGTCGGCGAGGCGGATGGCGGCGAGGTACGGGTAGCCGGCGGCCTCGATGCGCTCCTGCGCCTCGGTGGCCCGGTCGACGACGACCGCGACGGCCGCGATCTCCGCGCCGACCTTGAGCAGCGCCTCGATGGCCTTGAGGGGCGACCCGCCCGTGGTGGAGGTGTCCTCGAGCACGATCACGCGCTTGCCCGCGAGATCCGGTCCCTCCACCTGACGGCCGCGTCCGTGGTCCTTCGGCTCCTTGCGCACGACGAAGGCGTCGTAGGAGAGGCCGCGCGCGGCGCCCTGGTGCAGCACGGCGGCCGCGACCGGGTCGGCGCCCATCGTGAGGCCGCCCACGGCGTCCACGTCGGGCACCTCGGCGATCAGGTCGACCATGACCTGCCCGATGAGGGGCGCGACCCGGTGGTCGAGGCTCACCCGGCGCAGGTCGATGTAGTAGCTGGCCTTCTTGCCGCTCGTGAGCGTGAAGTCGCCGTGGAACACGGCCTCGTTCGTGATGTGCTCGATGAGCTGGGTGCGGGCGTCGGTCACGGCGTCCAGCCTAGGGCGCGGGCGGGATCGTGGGTGGCCGCTAGCGTTGCTGCATGCGCATCGCGACCTGGAACATCAACTCGATCCGCACCCGCCACGCCCGCGCCGTCGACTGGATGGTGCGCGAGGACGTCGACGTGGTCGCCTTCCAGGAGATCAAGTGCACCGAGGCGCAGTTCCCGTTCGCCGCCTTCGAGGAGGCGGGCTACGAGGTGGTGCTGCACGGCCTCAACCAGTGGAACGGCGTCGCGATCGCCGCCCGGCATGCGATCGAGGACGTCGAGGTCGGCTTCCCCGGGCAGCCCGGCTTCCTCAAGGGGCACGAGGGAACGGATGTGCCGATCGAGGCGCGCGCGATCGGCGCCACCGTCGAGGGGCTGCGCCTGTGGAGCCTCTACGTGCCGAACGGCCGCGCCCTCGACGACCCGCATTACGCCTACAAGCTCGACTGGCTCGCCACCCTCGCCGCCGACACGCACGACTGGCTCGCCGCCGACCCGGAGCTTCCGCTCGCGCTCATGGGCGACTTCAACATCGCGCCCCTCGACTCCGACGTGGGCGACCCGACGTTCGTGCCGGGCGTCTCGACCCACATCTCGCCGCCCGAGCGCACCGCGTTCTCCGCACTCGAGAAGGCGGGGCTCACGGATGTCGTGCGCCCCATCCGCCCCGAGGGCTACACCTACTGGGACTACAAGCAGCTGCGCTTCCCCCGCAACGAGGGCATGCGCATCGACTTCATCCTCGGCTCGCGCACCTTCGCCGACCGGGTGGTCGACGCATCCATCCACCGCGAGGAGCGCAAGGGCGACGGCCCGAGCGACCACGTGCCCGTGGTGGTGGATCTCGATCTCGGGACGGATGACGACGACGACCGCCCGATGATCTTCTAGGGGTGTGATCTCGCGACGCGCTCTCCGGTCGAGGTGCGCGGCGCTCGCCGTCGCCGCGGCGCTGCCGCTCGGCGGGTGCGCCGCACCACCCGCCGACGACGCCTGGCTGCTCCAGCCGATCCGCTACGACAACCGGATGGACGGCGCGGGCCTCGCCCAACCCACCGAGTTGCCCTACCCGATGCGTCTCGCGGCGGACACCGCCGGGGGACTCTGGGGCGAGTCTGCGGGCTCCTGGCTGCACCTCGATGCGGAAGGCCGCACGCTGCGCCGCTTCAACCTCGAGCCGGGCGTCGCCCACGTCACCGGTTTCGCGGCCGTCTCCCCCACGAGGCTCGTCGTGACGACCGCCGACGGCGCAGGGGGTCCCGGCGCGGTCAGGCTCTTCGACACCGAGGCGATGAGCTGGACCCTGCTGCAGCCGGAGGCGGGGCCACTCGGTGACATCGCGGCGCACGGCGGGGCGATCTCCTACGTCGCATACGCCCCGGACGCGACGAGTTTCACGATCAAGCGCCTCGTCCGAGACTCGGGCGCGGATGCGACGGTCGTCTCCCCGGAGCTGGCCGGCGCGTCCGCGGACGCGTCCGGTGCCGCCCTCGCCGCCGGACCCGACGGCACCCTCTACGTCGCGACATCCGCCGAGCGCATCGTCATGTCTCCTGCGGGGGAGGTCGTCGAGCGGGTCGCGCTCCGCGCGGCGAATCCCCGGGTCGCGGTGAGCGCCTCGGGTGCGGTGCTGTGGTCGGCCCCGCCCCGACCGGGGTCCCGCCCGCGGATCGCCGTGCTCGACGCCTCCCCGGAGGCCGGCTCGATCATCGAGTCGCTCGTCGACTGCGACGAGGATGCCCTCACGCTCGGCGCGGAGGTCCTGCCGCTGTGCGCGGTGCAGGGGGTCGCGTGGTTCGACGATGGCACCCTCGTCGTCTCCGCGGGCGATGAGGGCGGTGCCCCGCTCATCCGGGTGACCCCGCCCCGACTCGGCGACGCGTCCCGGACTTGAGCGCGAGGGCGCGGCGCTCCACGAGGTGCCACGACGCCACCGCGAGCACGAGCGTCAGCGGCACGACGATGAGGAGGTCGAACCACAGCGCGAGCGAGCCGAGCCACACGACGACCAGCTGCTGCACTGGGAACGCCCACAGGTAGAGCCCGTAGGAGAAGTCGCCGAACCTCCCCGCATCCCTCAGCACCGGGGTCGACCGGATGCCGAGCGCGATGACGAGATAGGGGACCACCAACCAGGCGAGGACCTTGCCCGCCTCGATCGAGACCGCGCCCACGACGAGCCACACCGCCAGGGCGGCGAGCGCGGGACCCGGCAGCACCCATCGCGCGACCGTCGGCGAGGCGATCACGGCGCCGGCAGCGAAGAACGCCATCGCGGTGGTGACGGCCCCCATCCCGGGTGGCAGCGCGCCAGGGATGAGCGAAACCGTCACGAGGAGGACGAACAGCGCGGCGAAAACCGCGGGCGCGATGCGGCGCGCGGCGACGCCGACGAGCAGCACCCCGAGGTAGCAGGCGAACTCGGCCCCGAGTGTCCACAGCGATCCGTTGACCGCGGTCACGGGATTGGCCTCGAACACGCCCGGCAGTTCGTACTGCGCAACGAGGATGATGTTGCCGAGGTAGCCCCAAGTCTCCGCGCGGGCGAAGTAGTCGGGGGAGGTGGTCACGGCCGGTCCGATCGCGAACACCGTCACGAGCACCACCAGAGCGAGCGCCGGGAAGATCCTGAGCGCCCGGTTGCGCAGGAACCCCAGCGGCCGCGGCGACCGCGCCCAGCTCGAGGCGATCAGAAAGCCGCTGATCGCGAAGAACACGTAGACGGCGTCGTGGTAGATCAGGTGCCCGCCGAGACGCGGCGCCGCCGGCACGCCGGTGAGCGGCCACGCGTGCCCGATCACCACGGCGAGCGCCGCCGCGATCCGGAGGGCGTCGAAGTTGTTGCGGCGGTCGGCGAGGGTCATCGGCTCCGATCCTGCCCGATCGGTGCGCTCGAGGACTCACACAGCGGGGATCGCGGCGACGGCCTCGATCTCGACGAGGATGCCCGGCCGCGACATGGGCACCGTCACGACCGTGACGGCGGTGCGCGTCGTCCACTCTGCGGCGCTCGCGGCGTAGGCCTCGTTCGGGTCGACGCCCGCCGTGAGGAAGATGGTGAGCTTCGCCACGTGCTCGGGGCCCGTCCCCGCTTCGGCGAGCACGGCCTTCACGTTGCGCAGCGCCTGCGCGGTCTGCGGGCCGAGGCCCGTCAGGATGTTGCCCTCGCCGTCGATGCCGTTCTGGCCGCCCACGAAGAGCAGCGAGCCCGCCGGCACGATCATGCCCTGCGCGAAGGCGGGGCTCGTGACGAGCTGAGGGGGATCGACGGGGGTGATCTGAACTGTCATGCACCGAATCTGCCCCGAGCCTCCGACGCCGAGTGGTCGTATTTCGGGCCGATTCCCCAGGATTCGAGCCCGGAATACGACCACTCGGCGTGAGGGGACCCTCGCGGGGAGGCGGCGACGGGCCTAGTCTGGCGGCGTGCCCCCCACCGTTCCCGTGCCGGGCGCGACGCTCGGATACGACGTCGCCGGGCCCGAGAGCGCGCCCGCGATCCTCCTCGTGCATGCGGGCGTCGCGACCCGGGCGATGTGGGATCCGCAGTTCGCGGAGCTCGCGGACGACCACCGCGTCATCCGCTACGACACCCGCGGCTACGGCGACTCGCCGGGCGAGGCCGTCGAGTACTCGGAGACCGACGACCTGCTGCGCGTGCTCGACGCGGCCGGCGTCGAGCGGGCCGTGCTCGTCGGGGCGTCGCGTGGCGGCCGGTTCGCGCTCGACGCGACCCTCGCGCATCCGGATCGGGTCGCCGGGCTCGTCATGATCGGGGCGAACCCGAGCGGCATGACCGACGAGGGCGTCGCCTACACCGCGAACGAGCGGGCACTGGAGACCGCGATGGACGAAGCGGAGGCCGCCGAGGACCTCGACGCCCTCGTCCGCGTCGAGGTGCAGCTGTGGGACCTCGGCCCCGACCGCGACACCGACGAGGTCGACCCGGCATTCGTGGAGCGCGCGATCGAGCTCAACGTGGGCGCCGCGCACTGGGACTTCGCGGGTACGGCGGTGCCGCCCGCGCATCCGGCCGTCGACCGGCTCGGCGAGGTGTCGGTGCCCACCCTCGTCGTGATCGGCGACCACGACGTGACGGATGCGAAGGTCGCCGCCGGCCTGCTGCTGGCCGGGATCCCGGGCGCCGAGGAGCTGCGCTTCCCCGACTCCGCCCACCTGCCGAGCGTCGAGCATCCCGAGCGCTTCACCGCCGCCTTGCGCGACTTCCTCGCCCGCCACGCGCTGTAGCACGGGCCGGCCCTCGCCGAGTGGTCGCTTTCTCGCGTCAACCCGGCCGAATGAGGCCAGAAACCGACCATTCAGCGGTTGGAGGCGCGGCTACGCTTCGAGCCATGACCGACGCACCCTTCGACCTGGAGGCCGCCGACGCGCTCTGGCGCGAATACGCAGCCGCGCATCCCGAGCAGGCGACCGACACCGAGCCGCCCACGGTCGACCGGTTCGGCGACGGCGCGGCCCTCACCGACGAGCTGCTCGACCTGGTGGTGAACGGCCCGAAGCGGGCGACCGCGGGCCTCGTGCGGGAGTTCCAGCTCGACGGCATCCCGCTCCCCCGCATCGGCAGCCACTGGATCGCGTGCGATTCCGCGGGACGCCCGGCCGCAGTGCTGCGCAGCACCGAACTGCGCATCGGGCCCTTCACGAGCGTGGACGCCGCGTTCGCCTACGACGAGGGCGAGGGCGACCGCACGCTCGAGTCGTGGCGTGACGGCCACCGCCACTACTTCACCCGCTCCGGCCAGCGTCACGGTTTCACGTGGACCGAGCAGGACGACATCGTCTTCGAGCGCTTCGAGGTGGTCTGGCGCGCAGCCGACCGGTAGGCCGCGCGGGCATCACGGCGTTCCGCTGCGCAGAATCGTGCGCTGACGCAACGATCGAGCGTCGCTTGCAGCCCTCCGCACAACGATCCTGCCTAGGCTCGAAGACGGAAAGGAGGCGCCATGACCACGACCGCCCACACCCCGTCCATCATCGGAGAACCGGAGGTCGTCGAGGACGCCTCCACCGCGGAGCGGAGCGCGGCCTGGGCCCTCCTCAAGGAGGCAGCCACGGCCATCCAGGCGCTGCAGGAGAAGGACGGCTCGATCCCCGACCCCGCCCACCACTCCGAGGCGAGCCGCCACGTCGCGGCCATCGTGGCCGGCATCCGCGCACTGGCGCCCGCCTTCCCGCACGATGCCGCCTACCTCGACGCGCTGCCCGGCGACTTCGCGAAGTGGGAGGCCGACGGCTTCGGCGCGCCCGACTTCCTCGACTCGCTCGTCGCCTTCGACCCCGCGAGCCACCGTGTCGATGGGCTGCGCCACCTCGTCGTGTTCCCGATGTACACGCAGAACGGCTCCCCCGACCGCCACGTCGAGGCGCTCATCGTCGAGGTGATCTGGCCCGAGTTCATCGCGCGGCTCGAGGAGCGGTACACGAACAAGCTGTTCGTCTCCCTGCGGCTCGTCGACTTCACGGCCGGCTACGACACCAACTCCGCCGTGCTGTTCCCGGAGACGGTCGCGATGCGCGAGATCCCGGCGTTCACCTGGGGCGCGATCTTCCAGGACCGCGAGGCCGCCCGCTTCCGGCGGGTGGTGCGCGCCGCCGCCTCGATCACGAAGCTCGAGCTGCTTCCGTCCCAGGAGCTGCTGCTCGAGGACCAGCCGCTCGCGGAGGAGGTCTTCGTGATGTGGGACCTCATCCACGACCGCTCGCACATGCGCGGCGACCTGCCGTTCGACCCGTTCATGATCAAGCAGCGGATGCCGTACTTCCTCTACTCGCTGGAGGAGCTGCGCTGCGACCTCACCGCCTTCCGCGAGTGCGTGCGGCTCGCCCGCGACGAGGACGCCGACGAGCACACCCGCGACCGCGCCGTGCACGTGCAGCACGCGATCCTGTTCGACCGGCTGTTCCGCTTCCCGCTCACCGGCTCGCGCATCCGCAACTACGACGGGCTCGGCGGGCAGCTGCTGTTCGCGTGGCTGCACCAGCGCGACGTGCTGCACTGGACCGACACGCAGCTCGCCTTCGACTGGGACCTCGTGCCGGATGCCGTGATCGCCCTCTCGGACGCGATCGACGAGCTGTACTGGCGCTCGATCGACCGGCCGAAGACGGCGCACTGGCTCGCCGCGTACGAGCTCGTGCGCGGCACGCTCGCGCCGAACCCGGCATCCGCGTGGGCGCGCGGGCTGCCCGACGAGGTGCTCGCGGGCGCCCCGAAGGGCTACACGGACGCCGTGCTCGACGACGAGTTCCCGCTGTCGATGTTCTACGAGGCGCTCGGCAAGAAGATGACCGACGTCATCGAGTCGACGCGGGGCATCACCGGGCGCAGCACCCCCACGAGCGCTACCGGATCCGGCGAGCGCGACCACCACGGCGACAGCGCTCGCCAGAGCGGGTAGCGCTCGCGTGAGGGTCGTCGTGACGGGAGCGACCGGCGGGGCCGGGCGCGCGGTGTGCGCGCGGCTCGGGGAGCGCGGCGACCACGTGATCGCGGTCGGCACGGATGCTGCACGCCTCGCCGAGGTCGACGCCGACGAGCGACTCCTGGCCGACCTCACCGCCCCGGATGCCGTGCGCACCCTGGCGGAGGAGGTGCGCCGCGTCGACGCCGTGCTCCACCTCGTCGGCGGGTGGAGGCCCGGCAACACGCCCGAGGCCGACGCGTGGCTGCGACCCCGCCTCGTCGACGCGCTCGCGAACGTGATCGCGGCGTTCGAGCCGCTGCTCGCGGCATCCGAGGGGCGCCTCGCGATCGTCAGCACGACCGCGGTGACCCCGGACGCCGAGCCCACGAGCTCGTACACGCGCGCGAAGGCCGACGCCGAGGAGCTCGTGGCGGAGCTGGGCGACCGCCTCGGGGGCGAGGGCGGCGCGGCGACCGTGTTCGTCATCCGTGCGCTCGGCGAGGAGGGCACCCCTGCGGCCGTCCTCGCCGAGCGCCTCGCCACCTGGCTGCACGCGGACGCGGAGGCCGTGAACGGCGCCCGCATCCTCCTCTAGCCACCTTCGCTGAGTGGTCGGCCCTGCGGTTTTGAGGCCGAGAACCGACCACTCAGCGGACGTCGGCCCGGCATACTGACCCCATGACCGAGACACGCGACGTCGTCATCGTCGGCGGCGGCCACAACGCGCTCGTCGCGGCCGCCTACCTCGCCGGCGCGGGCCGCACGGTCACGCTGCTGGAGCGGCAGCGCCACCTCGGCGGCGCGGCGATCTCGGCCGAGGTGTTCCCGGGTGTGGAGGCGCGGCTCTCGCGCTACTCCTACCTCGTGAGCCTGCTACCGGAGCGCATCCGCCGCGACCTCCGGCTCGACGTCGAGCTCGCCCGCCGCCGCTACTCCTCGTACACGCCGCTCCCGGGCACCGATCGCGGCCTGCTCGTCGACACCGCCGACGCGACCGCCACCGCGGCGAGCTTCGCGGGGGTCGGGGCGGCATCCGACGTCGCCGCGTGGGGTGCGTTCGGCGACGACACGGCACGCCTCGCGGCGGCGATCTGGCCGACGGTCACCGACCCGTTGCTCACGCGAGCCGAGGTGCGCCGCGCGGTGGGCGACGACCGGGTGTGGGCCGAGCTCGTCGAGGCGCCCATCGGCCAGACGGTCGAGCGGCGCTTCGCGGACGACCTCGTGCGGGGCGTCGTGCTGACCGACGCGCTCATCGGCACCTTCGCCCCGGCCGTCGACCCGAGCCTCGCCGCCAACCGCTGCTTCCTGTACCACGTGATCGGCGGCGGCACGGGCCACTGGGACGTGCCGGTGGGCGGCATGGGCGCGGTGACCGGCGCGCTCACGCGTGCCGCGCGCGAGGCGGGCGCCGAGCTGCTGACGGATGCGGAGGTCACCTCCGTGAGCCCCGACGGCGAGGTCGTCTACCGCACGGGCGACGCCGAGCACCGGATCGCCGGCCGCGTCGTGCTGTCGGGCGTCGCCCCGTACGTGCTCGCCCGGCTGCTCGGCGAGGACGCGGAACGGCCCGAGGGCGCGCAGGTGAAGGTCAACCTGCTGCTGAGGCGGCTGCCCCGGCTGCGCGACGCATCCGCCGACCCGTCGGCCGCGTTCGCCGGCACCTTCCACGTGCACGAGGGCTTCTCCGCCCTCGACACCGCCCACGCCGAGGCGACGGCGGGCCGCATCCCGTCGCCCGTGCCGCTCGAGAGCTACTGCCACTCGCTCACCGACCCCGGCATCCTGTCGCCCGAGCTGCGGGCGGCGGGCGCGCAGACGCTCACGGTGTTCGCGTTGCAGACCCCCGACCGCCTGCTGGAGGGTCGCGACCCGGATGCGATGCGCACCGAGCTGCAGGATGCCGTGCTGCGCTCGCTCGACTCGGTGCTGGCCGAGCCGATCGAGGACGTGCTGCTGAGCGACGCCGAGGGGCGACCCTGCATCGAGACCGCGACGACGCGCGACCTCGAGCGGGGCCTCGCCATGCCGGGGGGCAACATCTTCCACGGCCCGCTCGCCTGGCCGTGGGCCGAGGGCGAGGAGGCGCTCGCCACCCCCGCCGAGCGCTGGGGCGTCGCGACGGTGCACGAGCGGATCCTGCTGTGCGGCTCCGGCTCGCGCCGGGGCGGTGCCGTCTCGGGCCTCGGCGGCTTCCACGCGGCGATGGCCGTCCTCGGCGCCTAGCCGGGCCTTCCCCAGCTGAGGGGTCGGTTCTCGGCCTCAAACCCGCCGAATGGGGCCAGAAACCGACCACTCAGCGGGGGATGGGGATGCTCAGTCGAGCAGCTGCTCGAGCTCGGCGGCGAGACCGGCCCGACGCCCCTCGGGCACGCGCGCGATGAGGGGGGCGAGCTCGGCGCTCAGCTGGCCGTAGATGCGGACGGCGAGCGCGCGGCCCTCGGGCGTGATGTCGACGCGCACCGAGCGGCGGTCGTCGGGGTCCGGATGCCGCGCGAGCAGGCCGCGCTGCTCGGCGCGGTCGACGAGCCCCGACATGGTCGACCGGTCGACGCCGACGCGCTCGGCGAGCTCCGCCATCCGTCGCCGGTGGTCGCGCAGGATGCCGAGCACCCGCACGAGGGTGAGCGAGACGTCGTGCTCGGCGGCGATGCGCGTGAGCGCACCCGTCACGACGAACGCGGTGTGCGCGAGGGTGTCGACGAGGTCCGGCTCGGATGCGGGCTCCGGTTCGCGGGTCATGACGACATCCTACTTGACATAGTTCGCATTCCCATCTAAAACTAGATGGTAATCCCATCTATTAGGAGGTCGCCATGCACGCCGCTGTCGTCACCGAGTTCGACACCCCGCCCCACTACCTCGAACACCCCGACCCCGAGGCGACCCGCCCCGGAGAGCTCGTCGTCGAGGTGGTCGCCGCCGCCCTGCACCCGCGCGTGCGCTCGCAGGCCGACGGCTCGCACTACACGAGCACGGGCGCGCTGCCGCTCGTGCCGGGCATCGACGCGGTCGTGCGCGACGCATCCGGGCGCCTGCGCTACGCGCTGCTCGACGACACCGACCTCGGCACGATGGCCGAGCGCACCGTCATCGAGGAGGACCGCAGCGTGCCGCTGCCCGCCCACGTCGACCCGGTCGCGGTCGCTGCCGGCATGAACCCCGTGATGTCGTCGTGGGTCGCCCTCCGTCGCCGCATCGAGCTGCCGCGCCACGCACGCGTCGCCGTGCTCGGCGCCACCGGCAACGCCGGACGGATGGCGATCCAGGTCGCCAAGCGCTTCGGCGCCTCCGAGGTCATCGCCGTGGGTCGCACCCCCGAGCGCCTCGCGCCGCTCACGGCACTCGGTGCCGACCGGGTCTGCAGCTTCGCAGAGGTGTCGGCCGCGGCGGACGTCGACGTGGTGCTCGACTACGTGTGGGGCAAGGCCACCGCGGATGCGATGCTCGCGATGATCCCCGCCCGTGCCGACCGGAGCGCCCCGCTCACCTGGGTGCAGATCGGCTCGGTCGGCGGACTCGAGGCGCCCCTGCCGTCCGCCGCGTTCCGCGCCGCCCGGCTCCAGCTGGTCGGCAGCGGGATCGGCTCGGTGCCCGGCCACGACTTCGCGAAGGAGCTTCCGGCGATCGCGAAGGCCGTCTCGGCGGGCGACTTCGACATCCGCGCCCGCGCCGTGCCCCTCGCCGACGTCGAGAACGCCTGGGAGAGCTCCCGCGATTCGGACGAGCGGATCGTCTTCGTGCCCTGATCGGCTCAGGGCGCGGAGTCGCGCTCCCCGCCCCGCTCCCGGTCGCGCGCGAGCTGACCCGCGACCACCTGCGCACCGCTCGTCAGCAGCGCGCGCCGCCACGGCAGCACCCCCTCGATCTCGATCTGGATCGACATCGAGAGCACCGTGCGGATGAGCACGATGACTCCGAGGATCACGGCGTCCTCGAGCGACGGCTTCGAGGTGATGGTGCGGATGAGATCCGCCGCGACCAGCACCTCGAGCCCGAGCAGGATGGCCCCGCCGAGCGTCGTGCGCAGCACCTGGAAGGCGGCCGCGCCGCCCGCACCACGCCCGAGCGCACGGAGGCCGAGCACCACCGCGATCACGAAGCCCGCGATCATCGCGGCGGCGCCGACGACCTCGAAACCGACGGCGACGACGGTGAAGACGCCCTCGAAGCTCATGCGGTCATGCTAGGCCCGCGCGCCGCCCCTGAGTGGTCGGTTCCTGGCCCCGAACCGCACGAATGGGGCCGAGAACCGACCACTCGGCGATCGGAGCTCAGTCCCAGGTGCTGGGCGCCGGGGTGCGCGTGCCCGGGAGGCGGATGCGGGAAGCCCAGTCGTGCATCCACTCCGGCAGGGGGTGGGTCGTGGGGTCCATGCCGCTGACGCGCGCCAGCTCGTCCATCGGCACCGTGCCGCCCCGGTCGTAGAGGAAACGCCCCTGCACGTAGGCGCGCGCGTACACCTCCCCGTCGACGACGAACCTCTGTTCGAGGTAGGCGGCGCGGTCGTCGAGGCCGAGGAAGCGCGACTCGATCACGTACCGCTGCCCGAGCTCGAGCGACCTGCGGTACGCGATCATCTGCGCACCGACCACCGGGTACATGCCGGCGTCGCGCATCCGCCTCCACAGGCCGGTGCGCACGACGAGCTCCTGTCGCGCGTGGTCGAGGTTCGAGAGGTAGGCGCCGTTGTTCATGTGGCGCAGCTCGTCGAGGTCGCCGATCCAGACACGCCGTGGCGACCGGCAGACGTCGTAGATGTCGAGGGGCGGCAGCTTCGGCGCACGCGTCGAGAGCCAGGCGAGACGGGAGAAGCGGCGGATGAATCCCACCGGGGCACGCTAGAGCATTCGTGAGCGGATGCGGGAATGGGCTGTGGGAGGTGCACAAGGGGGGCGGGGGGTTTCGATACGCCGTCCTGCGGACGGCTACTCAACCAGCGGGGGGTGACGTCCCGCGGACGGCTACCCGACCCGCGGGGTCGCGCGTGCCGCGGACCGCGATCAGCGGCTGCGGTGTGCGGGGATCGCCAGCCGCGGCCCGTGGCGCTCGTAGCCGATGCCGGCGGCCTCGATGAGCCGCACCACCCGCTGCCGGTGGCCGCGCCACGGCTCGAGCAGCTCCAGCATCCCGTCGTCGTCGACACGCCGCCCCGCGAGCGCCGTGCCGACGCGCTTGCACAGGTGCAGGTCGCCGACGCTCACCGCGTCGGGGTCGCCGTGGCTGCGCTGCACCGTCTCGGCGACCGTCCACGGGCCGATCCCGGCGACCGTGCGCATCCGGCGTCCCGCCTCCGCGGACGGCAGCGCGGCGCAGCGCTCGAGCGCATCGGCAACCGCGAACACCCGCATGAGCGTGTCCGAGCGCTGCGGCCCCACGCCCGCCCGATGCCACTCCCACGAGGGGACGCGACGCCACGCCGCGACGGTCGGCACGACCCGCATGCCGAGGGGCGCGGGGCCCGGCGCCGGCTCGCCGTGCCGGGTGACGAGCTGCCGCCAGGCGGCCTTCGCCTCGACGCCCGTGACCTTCTGGCCGAGCACGGTGGGCACGAGCGCGGGAAGGATGCGTCCCGTGCGCGCGAGCCGCAGCCCCGGTGTCTCGTGGTGCAGCCGCGCGACCACCGGATGCCGCCCCGGCTCGAACCCCGCGTCGTCGTCGCCAGCCCCCAGCAGCGCGGGCACCCCCGCCACCGCGTCCTCGGCGCCGGGGCCCCAGGCGCGGGCCTCCACCGCATCCGCACCCTCGCGCAGCAGCAGTGTCGCCGGCCCGGAGGCGAGGCGCAGTGTGAGCCACCAGCCGTCGGCGTCGCGCCGGATCGTGGGGTCGGTGCGCCCCTGTGCGAGCGACCCGAGCACGAGCCGCAGCACGAGGCGGCGCGGCGGCGCGTAGCGGGTGGTGACCGGGTCCATCACGGTCAGGCTAACGCCGGTGGCCGACGCTTCGGCCCCGGAGACGACTTCGGGCCCGCCGGCATGCGCCGGACGGGCCCGAGGTCGAGAGGGCCGTCAGTTGTTGACGGCCGAAAGCCCCGCGAGAGCGAAGATGAAGATGAAGAGCAGCACGTACAGGGCGATCACGACGATGCCGAGGATCACGCCGATCTTCGCCGGAGTGTTCTGGAACCCCGCCTGCTTCGACTGGTTGAGGGCGATCGCGCTCACGATCAAGCCGATGACTCCCCCGGCCACGATCGCGAGGATGAGGCCCACGATGCCGAGGGTCTTGCCGGGGTAGTCGGTGCCGGCAGGTGCGGGCTGCAGGTTGGTCATGTTGCTCCTTGGGAGGTGGTCGGCCGGGATTCGGCCACGCGGGCAGCCTAGCGAGCGGCGCGGGTGCCGAGAAAGGGGTGCGGTCCCCATCCGTCACATGACGACCGACATGGATGAGGGGCCGGGCGGATCGCTCCGCACCGGCCCCCTGTGGTCGCGCAGCTCAGCTGCAGGTGACGGTGACCCCGTTGTAGTCGTGCACGCCCGGGCCGAGCTCGCCGCACAGGCTCGCGGCGGTCGCGATGCCGATGATGAACACGATCCAGAAGATGATCCAGCCGATCGTGCCGAGCGAGCCGATGATGATGCCGACGACGGCGGGGATGTTGCCGAACCCGGCCTTCTTCGACTTGCGCAGCGCGACGATGCTGATGATCAGACCGACGATCGCGGCGAGGAAGCTCAGGATGAGGCCCACGATGCCGAGGGTGCCGCCGGGGTTGACGGCCGCGGGCGCTGCGCCGTAGGCGGGCTGGGCGGCGGGCGCGGCGGGCGCCGGCGCGGGGGCGGCCGGCTGGGCGGCGGGGTCGGGGACGTTGGGGTCGGTCATGACGCTCCTTGAGATGGTGGTGGATGCTCGGGCACGCCGAACACGGGCACTCTACCTACCGTCGCCCGGGGCCCGCGACAGGCGTGCCCGGAAACAGGGCATGATGGCTAAGTGAAGATCGGAATCCTCACCAGCGGCGGCGACTGTCCCGGACTCAACGCGGTCATCCGCGGCGCGGTGCTCAAGGGGCTCACCCAGCACGACGATGTCGAGTTCGTCGGCATCATGAACGGCTGGAGGGGCCTCGTCGACGCGGACCTGCATCCGCTCGGCCGCCCCCAGGTCATGGGCATCTCGAAGCAGGGCGGCACGATCCTCGGCACCTCCCGCACGAACCCCTTCGAGTACGGCGGTGTGGAGCGCGTCAAGGAGGTCATGGCCGACGCCGGCATGGACGCCGTCATCGCGATCGGCGGCGAGGGCACCCTCGCCGCGGCGAAGCGCCTCACCGACGAGGGCGTGCAGATCGTGGGCGTGCCGAAGACCGTCGACAACGACCTCTCGGCCACCGACTACACCTTCGGCTTCGACACGGCGGTGCAGATCGCGACCGAGGCGATGGACCGGCTCCGCACCACGGGCGACTCCCATGGGCGCTGCATGGTCGCGGAGGTCATGGGCCGCCACGTCGGCTGGATCGCGCTGCACTCGGGCATGGCGTCGGGCGCGCACGCGATCCTCATCCCGGAGCGCAAGACGAGCATGGACGAGATCTGCGGATGGGTCGACTCGGCTCGCGCGCGCGGTCGTGCCCCCCTCATCGTCGTCGCCGAGGGCTTCCAGCTCGACACCATGGACGACGCCCACTCGGAGCGCGGCCTCGACGCCTTCGGCCGCCCGCGGCTCGGCGGCATCGGCGACCAGCTGGCCCCCGAGATCGAGGCGCGCACCGGCATCGAGACCCGCGCGACCACCCTCGGCCACATCCAGCGCGGCGGCACGCCGACCGCCTACGACCGCGTGCTCGCGACCCGCTACGGCATGGCGGTCGTCGACATCGTCCTCGAGGAGCAGTGGGGCAAGATGGTCGCCCTCCGCGGAACCCAGATCGTCACCGTCCCCTTCGAGGACGCGCTCGGCCGCCTCAAGACGGTGCCGCAGTCGCGCTACGACGAGGCCGCGATCCTGTTCGGCTAGGCCGTGACCTCCCCCGCCCGACTCGTCGCGGCGCTCGCGGCGCTCGACCCGCGGGTCGGTGCGGTCGCGCCCGCGCAGGTGCGCGGCGTGTTCGCCGGCGGCGCCCTGGAGCACCTGGATGCCGGGGGCGAGCTTCCCGCGGAGCCCGCGCGCACGGCGTTCCGCATCGCGTCGTGCACCAAGAGCTTCACGGCGGCCGCGGCGCTGCTGCTCGAGGCCGAGGGGCGGCTCGACCTCGACGAGCCGCTCGCGTCCGCGCTCGACGTGCCGCTGCGCATCCGCGGGCCGGAGGGCCGGCCGCCGACCGTGCTCGACGCCCTCGCGATGCGCGCCGGGTTCCCCACCGACGACCCGTGGGCCGACCGGCAGGAGCCGATCGCCGACGAGGCGTTCGCCCGGATGCTCGCCGACGGCGTGCGCGCGATCTGGCCGGCGGGGGCGCGCTACGAGTACTCGAACCTCGGCTACGCGATCGTCGGGCGCATCGTGGGCGTGCGCGCCGGGATGCCGTTCCGCCGCGTCGTGGAGTCACGGCTGCTCCAGCCGCTCGGGCTCACCGGCACGGGCTTCGACTCGGGTGTCGGCAACGCGATCACCGGATGCCGGCCCGGCCCCGGCGGCTGGGAGCCGCTGCCGTTCAGTGCGCCGGGCGCGTTCTCGCCCATCGGCGGCCTCTTCAGCACCGCCACCGACCTCGCACGCTGGTGCGGCGTGCTGAGCGGGGCGATCGACGCGGGCGAGGCGCTGCCGCGCGCGCTCGCCGAGCGGATGCGGCATCCGCACACAGCCGTCGCGGGAGACCCCGTGGCCGGCGGGGCGTGGCAGGCGTACGGGCTGGGGCTCGTGGTGCGGGACGACGGTGCGGGGCACCGCTTCGTCGGACACAGCGGCGGGTACCCGGGCTTCACGACGCGCATGGAGTGGGAGCAGGGCTCGGGCATCGGCGCGGTCGTCTTCGAGAACGCGACGTACACGGCGCTCACCCCCGCCGTGCAGGCGGTGTTCGACGGGGCGTTCGAGGTGACGGATGCCACTCCCGCCCCGGCGGACCCGCCCGCCTTCGCGCCGTGGCCGGAGACGGTCGCCGCTGCCGACGCGCTGCGTCGCTCGCTCGCCCTCGGCTCGCTCGGCGATCCGGTGCTCTTCGACGCGTGCGTCGACCTCGACGTGCCGCTCGCCCGGCGGGAGGCGGCGCTCGGCGAGCTGCTCGCCTCGATCGGCGGGGTGATGGAGTCGGGTCCCGTCGCGCACGACACCCCGGCTCGCGCGAGTTGGGAGCTGCGGGGCCCGCGCGGCGTCCTCGGCTGCCGCATCCTCCTGACGCCGCTCGCGGATCCGCGCGTGCAGAAGCTGGAGATCGTCGCGGCCTGAGCGCCGCGGCGACGATCGCGCCCCCGCTGGTCGACTGCCGCCACGCAGGCGGCGGTGTATCGAGACCCCCCGCACGCGCCACGCCCGAGGGCATGCACGCCCGTCCGCCATCCGCGTGCCGTCGCTCCCCGCGGCGCGCCGCTCCCCCGGCGAGGACGGCGACGTAGGCTCGGCACATGGTGCGCGCGCTGCAGATGACCCGGGACGGCGAGGGCGCGAGCGCCCGGTTCGTGGAGCTCGACGAGTCCGAGCTGGGCGAGGGCGAGGTGCTGCTCGACGTCGCCTACTCGAGCCTCAACTTCAAGGACGGCCTCGCCCTGCGCGGCGACCGCGGCGTCGCCCGTGTCTCGCCGCTCGTGCCGGGGATCGACGTGGTCGGCACGGTCGCGACGTCGAGCGACGAGCGGTGGGCACCGGGCGACGAGGTCGTGCTCACCGGCGCCGGACTCGGCGAAACCCGCAACGGGGGTTACAGCATCCGGGCGCGCGTGCCCTCCGACGACCTGGTGCGCGTCCCCGAGAAGCTCGGGATGCGCCGGGTCGCCGCGATCGGCACCGCCGGCTTCACCGCGGCGCAGGCCGTGCTCGCGCTCGAGCACGCCGACATCCCCGACGGCGACGTCGTCGTCACCGGCGCGACCGGGGGGCTCGGATCGATCGCGGTCATGCTGCTCGCCGCGTCCGGCCGCCGCGTCGTGGCGGCGACCGGCCACCCCGACGACCGGGGCTACCTCGAACGCCTCGGCGCATCCGAGCTGCTGGGCCGCGCCGAGCTGCAGCAGGCGGGCAAGCCGCTGCAGGGGAGCCGCTGGGCGGGCGCCGTCGACGTGGCCGGCGGCACGACGCTCGCGACTCTGCTCGCGCAGACCCGATACGGTGGCGCGGTCGCCTCGTGCGGCCTCGTCGAGGGCCCCGAGCTCGCGACGACCGTGATGCCGTTCATCCTGCGCGGGGTGAGCCTCCTCGGCATCAACTCGGTCGAGGCGCCGCTCGTCACCCGCGACCGGGTGTGGGAGCGGCTCGAGCGCGACCTCGACCTGGCGCTGCTCGACAGCCTCACGACCGAGATCGCCCTCGACGAGGTGCCCGGATACGCGGGCCGCATCCTCGCGGGCGACACCCGGGGCCGGATCGCCGTGCGCGTGGGAGACTGACCGCATGGACGCCATCGGAGCCATCCTGGTCGCGGGCTCGGTCTTCGCCGGGATCGCCGCCGCCATCCACGTGTACATCTGGGTGCTCGAGAGCGTGCTCTGGACGCGCGAGTCGACCCGCCGCACCTTCGGGGTGAAGACCGCCGAGGAGGCGGACATCCTCCGCGGCATGGCCTACAACCAGGGCTTCTACAACCTCTTCCTGGCCCTCGGCGTGGTCGTGGGGCTCGTGCTGCTGTGGTCGGGGCTCGCGGTCGCGGGCCTCGTGCTCACCCTGTTCGCGTGCCTCAGCATGGTGCTCGCGGCGCTCGTGCTGCTGAGCGCCAACCGCCGGATGCTGCGCGCCGCCCTCGTGCAGGGAGCGGCGCCGCTCATCGCGGTCGTGCTGCTGGCGATCGGGCTGACGCAGACCGTCGGCTGAGTAGCGCGCGGCGCTCCAGCACCGCCACCCCGCTCTCGTTGGGCGCGTATGGCGGCCTCCCCGGTCACGAGACAGCCATAACCGACCAATGAAGGGGCAGCGGCTCGTCAGGCGGAGCGTGCGGCGGCCGCGGCACGCGCCGCGGCGGGGAGCGCCACGCGGATGCGGTCGAGCGCCGCGTCGTCGTGCGCGGCCGTGAGGAACCACGCCTCGAAGACGCTCGGCGGCGGCGCGATGCCCGCCTCGAGGAGAGCGTGGAAGAACGGCGGATACCGCCACGCCTCCTGCTCCTTCGCATCCGCGTAGTCGCGCACCGGCTGCTCGCGGAAGGCGATCGAGAACAGGCTGCCCGCACGCGGGACGACGTGGGCGACCCCCTCCGCCGCGAGCGCCTCCGAGACCCACCCGGCCACCGCATCCGCCGCCGCGTCGACGTGCGCGTACACGCCGGCGTCCGCGAGCCGCAGCGTGGTGAGGCCCGCGGTGACGGCGAGCGGGTTCCCCGAGAGCGTGCCCGCCTGGTAGACGGGGCCGAGGGGCGCGAGCAGGTCCATGAGCTCCGCGCGGCCGCCGAGCGCGGCGAGCGGCATCCCGCCGCCGACCACCTTGCCGAAGGTGAAGAGGTCGGGCGCCCACCCCTCGGCCGCCCCCTCGAGCCCCCACCAGCCGGCCGGCCCGACGCGGAACCCGGTGAGCACCTCGTCGAGGATGAGCAGCGCGCCCTCCGCGCGCACGAGCTCGCGCAGCCCCCGGTTGAAGCCCGGCTCGGGCGCGAGCACCCCGGCGTTCGCGCCGGCCGCCTCCGTGATGACGGCCGCGATGCGCCCCGGATGGGCGGCGAACGCCGCGCGCACCGCGTCGAGGTCGTTGTACGGCAGCACGAGGGTGAGACCCGCGACCGCCTCCGGCACGCCCGCCGAGCCGGGCAGGCCCTGGGTGGCGACACCCGAGCCCGCCTCCGCGAGCAGGCCGTCGGAGTGGCCGTGGTAGTGCCCCGCGAACTTGATCACGAGGTCGCGCCCGGTCGCGCCGCGCGCGAGCCGGATCGCCGTCATGGTCGCCTCGGTGCCCGTCGACACGAGGCGCAGCCGCTCGACCCCGCTCGCCGGGCCGAGGCGGTCGCGCACGAGCTCGGCGAGCTCCGTCTCGACGGGCGTCGACGCGCCGAACGAGAGCCCGCGGGCGGCGGCGGCCTGCACGGCGGCCACGACCTCCGGATGCGCGTGGCCGAGCAGCGCGGGCCCCCACGACGCGACGAGGTCGACGTACTCGCGGCCCTCGACATCCGTCACGTAGGGGCCGTGCGCCGACACGAGGAACCGCGGCGTGCCGCCCACCGAGCCGTAGGCGCGCACGGGCGAGTTGACTCCGCCCGGCAACGCCGCCCGCGCCCGCGCGAACGCCGACTCGTTACCCTCCGTCACGCCCGCGCCCAGCGTTCGGCCGCCTCGACCGCGAAGTACGTCAGCACGGCGTCGGCCCCGGCACGCACGATCGAGACGAGCGACTCGTCGACGGCGCGGTCGCGGTCGATCCAGCCGTTCTGCGCCGCGGCCGCGACCATCGCGTACTCCCCCGACACCTGGTACGCCCACACCGGCACCGGCGAGGCGGCCGCCGCATCCGCGAGCACGTCGAGGTAGCTCATCGCGGGCTTCACCATGACGACGTCGGCGCCCTCGGCCACATCGAGCTCCACCTCGTGGGCGCCCTCGCGACGGTTCGCGGGATCCAGCTGGTAGCTGCGGCGGTCGCCGACGAGCGACGACTGCACCGCCTCCCGGAACGGCCCGTAGAACGCGGATGCGTACTTCGCCGCGTAGGCGAGGATCGGCACGTCGCGCGCCCCCGCCGCATCCAGCGCCGCCCGCACGGCGGCGACCTGGCCGTCCATCATGCCCGAGAGGCCCACGAGCTGCGACCCGGCCTCGGCCTGCGCGATCGCCATCTCGCGGTAGCGCACGAGCGTGGCGTCGTTGTCGACCCGCCCCGCCTCGTCGAGCACGCCGCAGTGCCCGTGGTCGGTGAACTCGTCGAGGCACAGGTCGGTCTGCACGACGAGCGCGTCGCCCACCTCCGCGGCCGCGATCCGGGTGGCGACGTTGAGGATGCCGTCGCGGTCGGTCGCGCCGGAGCCCTGCGCGTCCTTCTCCACCGGCACCCCGAACAGCATGACCCCGCCGATGCCGGCCGCGGCGGCCCGCTGCAGCTCGGCGCGGAACGAGTCGAGCGAGTGCTGCACGACGCCCGGCATCGAGGCGATCGGGCGCGGCGCATCCGCCCCCTCCGCCACGAACAGGGGCAGCACGAGCTGCGCGGGGGCAACGCGCGTCTGCTGCGCGAGCCGACGCCAGGCCGGGCTCTGCCGCAGCCGACGCGGGCGGATGACGGGGGCGCCGTTCATTCCGCCTCCGCGTACTCGACGAGAGCCTCGATGAGCGAGTCGGCGCTGCGCTCCTCCGCGATGACGTGCACGGCGAGGCCGGCGGCGCGCGCGTCGAACGCGGTGCGCGGGCCGATGCACGCCACGACCGTCTGCTCGGGGAGGGGGGCGAGCTGCTCCGCCACCTGACGCGCGACCGACCCCGAGGTCACGAGGATCGCCCGGATGCGGCCCGACGCGACGTCGCGCGCCACCTCCGGCGTCGCCGGGACGCCGACCGTGCGGTACGCCGTCACGAACTCGACGGCGAAGCCGAGCTTCTGCAGGCCGGCCACGAGCGTCGGCTCGGCGATGTCCGACTGCGGGATGAGCACGCGACCGCGGATGCCGGAGTCGGGCCACTCCTTCACGAGCCCGCGCGCCGAGTTATCGGAGCTCGGCACGAAGTCCACCCGGTACCCCGCTAGCTGCAGGGCTGCGGCGGTAGTCTCCCCGACCGCCGCGATGCGCGTGCCGTCGGGCACCTCGACACGCTCGCCCTTCAGCACGTCGACGGTGGTGGCGCTCGTCACGACGATCCACGCGTACTGCCCGTCCTGCAGCTCGTGGAGCGCGTTGGCGAGGGTGGTCGGGTCGTCGGTCGAGGCGAAGTTGATGAGCGGCGCGATGACGGGGATGCCGCCGAAGCTGCGCACGGTCGCCGCGACCGAGTCGCCCCAGGTGCCGCCGCGCGGCACGAGCACGCGCCAGCCGCCGAGCGGCTTCGCGGGCTTCGCAGCGTCGGCGCTCACGGTCGGGCTCCCCCCAGCGGGGCGAGCTCGGCCGCACCGGCCTCGAGCAGCTCGTCGGCGACCCGCGCGGCGAGCTCGGCCGCCGGGTCGCGGGCGTCCTCGGGGTAGAGGGCGTGGGATGCCGTGAGCTGCTCGGAGCCGTCCACCGAGTACACCCGCGCCGAGAGCAGCAGCAGGCCGTCCTCGAACAGGGCCGACGCGCCGAGCGGAGCCGCGCATCCGGCCTCGAGGCGGGCGAGCACGCCGCGCTCCGCCTCGGCCGTGAGGCGGCTCGGCTTGTGCTCGAGCTTCGCGACCGCCCTCTCGCCACCCGCGCGGGTCTCGACCGCGAGGGCCCCCTGCGCGGGTGCGGTCGGCCACGAAGTCAGGCTCAGCCACTCGGTGATCGCGTCGTCGCGCCCGAGACGGTCGAGGCCCGCGGCGGCGAGCACGACCGCGTCCAGCTGCCGCTCGGGGTCGTCGGTCTCCAGCCGCCCGAGCCGGGTGTCGACGTTGCCGCGGATGTCGACCACCTCGAGGTCGGGGCGCCGCCGCAGCAGTTGGGCGCGGCGCCGCGGGGATCCGGTGCCCACCCGCGCACCGGCGGGGAGCGAGTCGAGGTCGCGACCCCCGGATGCGCACACCGCGTCGCGCGCGTCGGCCCGCTTCGGCACGGCGGCCACCGTCACGCCGGGCAGCGCGGCCGTCGGCAGGTCCTTGTAGGAGTGCACGACCGCGTCGACCTCACCCGCAAGGAGTGCCTCGCGCAGCGCCGCCGCGAACACCCCCGCACCGCCGAGGTCGGCGAGCGGCGCGCTCGAGCGGTCGCCCTCGCTCTCGATGACGACGAGCTCGGCGCCGAGCCGGCCGGCGACCGTGCCGGCCTGGGCGAGCGCGAGCGCGCTCCCCCGGGTGCCCAGCCGCAGGGTCACGGCGCGACCCCCGCGATGGCGGGCTTGAAGCCGGCGCGCACGTTCTCGCAGCATCCGGGCCGGCACACGTCGAACCACGGACCGTAGGGGGTGAGGGCGGGACGCTCGGCAGTGGGTGTGCCGTTCACACGCTCCAGCACGAGGTCGACGAGCCCCGCGACGTACGCCGGATGCGTGCCGGGGGTGGGGGTCCGGATGGCGACCAGACCGTGCTCCTCGGCGGTCTCGGTGGCCTCCGTGTCGAGGTCCCAGAGCACCTCCATGTGGTCGGAGACGAAGCCGAGCGGCACGATCACGACCGCCCTCACGCCCTGCGCGGGCAGCCCCTCGATCACGTCGTTGACGTCCGGCTCGAGCCACGGCTGGGTGGGCGGGCCGGAGCGGCTCTGGTAGACGAGCTCCCAGGCGACGTGCGAACCCACCTCGCGCATGACGACCTCGCCGACCGCCAGGTGCTGCGCGGCATAGGCGCCGCCCGGGCCGTAGTCGACGGTGCGGTCGCCGGAGCGCAGGGCGTCGTCGCTCGGGATGGAGTGGGTCGCGAACAGCACCCGGATCTCGTCGTCGGCGAAGCCGCGCTCCACGAGCTCGGCGAGAGCGCCCCGCACGCCCTCCACGAAGGGGGTGACGAATCCGGGGTGGTCAAAGAACTGCCGCACCTTGTCGATGCGCAGCTCGGCGCCGAGGCCCGTCTGCTCGAGCGCGATCGCGAAGTCCTCGCGGTACTGGCGGCAGCTGGAGAAGCTCGAGTAGGCGCTCGTGGCGAGCCCGATGAGGGTGCGGAAGCCGCGATCGTGCGCCTCCTGCAGCGCCTCGGCGAGGTAGGGGCTCCAGTTGCGGTTGCCCCAGATCACCGGCAGCCCGATGCCCCGCGAGGCGAGCTCCGCCTCGAGCGCCGCCTTGAGCTCGCGGTTCTGCTGGTTGATGGGGCTCACCCCGCCGAAGTGGCGGTAGTGGTGCGCCACCTCCTCGAGACGCTCGTCGGGGATGCCGCGCCCGCGGGTGACGTTGCGCAGGAACGGGATGACGTCGTCCTGCCCCTCGGGGCCGCCGAACCCGGCGAGCACGATGGCGTCGTAGCCGACCGGCGTCTCGACGTGCTCGGGGCCGCTCTCGGCGGCCGGACTCGCCGCCGGGACGAGGCCGGGGGCCACCCCGTTGGTGATGGTCACGCCAGCACCTCCGCCACCTCGTCGACGCCGATGCGCCGCCCGGTGAAGAAGGGCACCTCCTCGCGGATGTGCAGCCGCGCCTCCGTCTTGCGGAGATGCCGCATGAGGTCCACGAGCTCGGTCACCTCGTCGGCCTCGAGCGCGAGGATCCACTCGTAGTCGCCGAGCGCGAAGTTCGCGACCGTGTTCGCCTGCACCGACGGATACTCGGAGCCCTTGCGGCCGTGGTCGGCGAGCATGCCGCGGCGGTCCTCCTCCGGCAGCAGGTACCAGTCGTAGCTGCGCACGAAGGGGTAGACGGTGACCCAGCCCTTCGGCGGGAGGCCGCGCAGGAAGCTCGGGGCGTGGGCGCGGCTGAACTCCGCCTCGCGGTGCACGCCGAGCGCGTTCCAGGTGGGCAGCAGCGCCGCGATCGCGGGCACCCGGCGCAGCACCCGCAGCGCGGACTGCAGCGCCTCCGCGGTCTCGCCGGTCAGCCACACCATGAGGTCGGCGTCCGCGCGCAGGCCCGACACGTCGTAGAGGCCGCGCACCACCACACCCCCGGCCTCGACGGACGCCACGGCGTCCGCGAGACCCGTGGTGTCGACGGGGCCGCGGGCGGCGAGGTCACGACGCCAGACGGCCCACAGGGTGAATCCGGACGGGTTCTCGGGGGTCACCCGACCATCCTCCCCCTATCGCGCGGCAGCCGCGAATCGGCGCCGTTCAGTCGTCGTCGCCGCCGAAGATCGCCCAGGCGACGAGGCCCACGACGATCACGCCGACGGCGGCCGCGCCGACGATCCACGGCACCGGGTTCTTCTCGTAGGCGACCTTCGCCTTGTCGACGAGCTCGCCCGTGCGCTTGGGCACGTTGAACTTGTCCTCGATCTCGTCGAGGGTGTCGCCGAGCTGACGGCGGGCCTTGGTGGCCGCGGCCTTCGCCTGGGCGGTGGCGTCATTCATCGGTACCTCGTCTCCCCTCGCCCTTGATGGCGAGGACGTCCTTCTGGATGGATGCGATGGATTCGGTGGGGATCGGCGGGATGCCGCGCTTGAGGATGCGATAGCCGACGAGGCCGAGGATCACGGCCACGATCAGCAGCACGCCGGCGACGACGAGCGCCGCCGCCCACGCGGGCATCAGGGCGCTCAGCCCGATGATGGCGAGCGTCAGCAGCACCCCGATGAAGAACAGCAGCGTCACGACGGCGCCGAGCAGCAACCCCGCGCCCGTGCCGAGGGCCTTCAGCTTCTCGACGAGCTCCGTCTTGACGAGCTCGATCTCGCGGTGCACGAGCTCCTGCACCTGCTCGGGCAGGCTCGTGAGCAGTTCGACGAGCGATCGCCTGCGCGGCTGCCGCTCGGCGGCGGGGTCGGTCATCGCCTCCCCCTCAGGAGCCGGAGCCGGTCGCCGGCTTCTTCGTGCTGCTCGGCTTCCGCGTGCCGGTGCTCTTCGCGGCGCTCGAGCGCGCGGCGGGCTTCTTCGCGGTCGTACCGCGACCCGAGACCTGGGCGACGACCTTCTTGGCGCCGTCGGCCACGAACTCGGCGACGTCCGGCGCCTTGTCCTTCACGAACTCCTGCACGTCGTCGACGCGCTTCTGCACGACCGGCGCGTTCCAGAGGTTCGAGGCGGCCGCCTTGATCTGCTCGTAGCGCTCGCGACCGGCGCGCGTTCCGAGCACGTACCCCACGCCGAGTCCGGCGAGGAAGAGGATCTTGCCTTTCATGGGAGCTCCGTTCTCCGCGACCCGCATGCGCGGTGGGTGGTTGGGCTGCGTCCAGCCTAGTCCGGCTGCTCCTCGCCGCCCGAGGGGATTGCGCTCGCGACACCGAGCGCGTATGGGATGACGGACGCGAGCCCGGTTCCCGACTCAGCCTCGCCCACCCTGCGCATTCCGTCAATGGCATGTTCGGCATCCGCGCGCCGGCCGACGCGCTCCCAGCGCACCACCGCGCCGTCGACCGGGGCAGGCAGGCTCCGGCCGAGGAGGGTCTGCGCGTCCCGATGGGCGAGGTCCGGCGTGACATCGACGTCCGCGTCGTAGGAGAGGCGGATGAGGTGGAGCGGGGTCGAGGCGGCGAGCCACTCCCATTTCGCCGTGAGGTGGGTGAGTGCCCGCGCGGTCACCTCCGGCGCGCCGGGCGCGACGAGCACCCCCGTGCCCCGCGGCGCATCCGCGAGCTCGGGGGTGTCGACGGCGATCGTGGCGACGGTCGTGCGGGTGCGCGGCGCGTCCACCTCGAGGGGGGCCGCGAGCACGACCTCGCCGGGGATGCGCTCCCCGCCGGAGATCGTGACCCCCCGCTCGTCGGCGGAGATCACCTCCGCGCCCGTGCGCACCTCGACGCCGAAGCGCTCGAGATCCGCGGCGAGTGCCGCGACCATGCGGTGGAGGCCGCCCCGCAGTGAGGCGACGAGGGCGCCCGCCGGGGCCGCCTCGCGGCGCGAGCGCACCGCGGCGGCGAGACTGCCCTGCCGCAGGAGCGCCGTGCGCAGGCCGGGCGCGACGCGGTCCACCTCGAGCTCGTCGGGCGTGACCGAGTGCACGCCACGCACGACGGGGGCGACGAGGCCGTCCCGCACCGCGGCCCCCATCCGGCGTCGCACGAGCTCGCCGACGGTCTCCGCCTTCGACGCCACGAGCCCCGGGAGGAGATTGTCGAGCTGGGCGCGCAACGCGGCGCGCAGGCCGATCGCGTCGATGACGTCGCGTGCGAGCGGCACCCCCGGGATGCCGAGCAGGCTCGTCGCCGGCAACGGCACGGCGCTTCCGTCGGCCCGATGCAGCCACGCCGGGGCTGCGACGGGGCGCACGATGTCGTCGGCGAGCTTCAGTGCGCGCAGCAGCCGGGGGAGCTCCTCGCCGCGCACGGCATACGCCTCCGCGCCCGCGTCCAGCTCGATGCCCGCGACGGAATGCGAGGCGAGCTGACCGCCGAGGCGCGCGCTCCGCTCCACGAGCACGACATCACGGCCGGCGAGCACGAGAGCCCGCGCCGCGACGAGGCCGGCGACCCCGCCGCCCACGACGACGACGCGATCAGAGTCGCGCATGCACGAGCTCCACGATGCGGGTGAGCACCTCGGGGTCCGTCTCGGGCGGCACGCCGTGACCGAGATTCGCGACATGAGCCGGGGCCGCGAGACCCCGGTCGAGCACGTCCTCGACGTGCGCCTGCAGCACAGGCCACGGCGCCGCCAGCAGGGCGGGGTCGATGTTGCCCTGCAGCGGGACGCCGCCGCCGAGCCGCGCACTCGCCTCGTCGAGGGGGAGCCGCCAGTCGATGCCCACCGCATCCGCCCCGATGCCGGGCAGCAGGTCGAGCACCTCGCCGCTGCCGACGCCGAAGTGCAGCCTCGGCACCTCGAGCCCGCGCAGCGCGTCGAACGCCCGCTTCGAATGCGGAGCGACCCGGCGCTGGTAGTCGCGTCGGGAGAGCGAGCCGATCCACGAGTCGAAGAGCTGCGCGGCGCTCGCGCCCGCCTCGACCTGGGCGCGCAGGAAGGCGCCGGTGACGTCGGCGCACCAGTTGAGCAGCGCGGCCCACGCGTGCGGGTCGGCGTACATGAGCGAGCGCGCCCGCAGCTGGTCCTTCGACGGACCGCCCTCGACGAGGTAGGAGGCGAGCGTGAAGGGTGCCCCGCCGAAGGCGATGAGCGGGGTGCCGCCGAGCTCGGCGACGGTCAGCCGCACGGCCTCCGCGATCGGCGCCAGCGCATCCGGGTCGATCGGACGAAGCGCGAGCACGTCGGCGGCCGTGCGGATCGGGGAGTCGAGCACCGGCCCGCGGCCGGGCACGATCCGCACGTCGACGCCCGCGAGCAGCACCGGCACGACGATGTCGCTGAACAGGATCGCCGCGTCCACCCCGTGCCTGCGCACCGGCTGGAGGGTGATCTCGGCCGCGAGCTCGGGCGTGAGGCAGGCGTCGAGCATGTCGACGCCCGCGCGCGAGGCCCGGTACTCGGGCAGCGAGCGCCCGGCCTGCCGCATGAACCACACGGGCGTGCGCTCCGGACGCTCGCCGCGCACCGCGCGGATGAAGCCGGATGCCGCGGTGCGGCCGTCGGTCAGGGGGTGTGACGGGGGAAGCACCTCCCCATCCTCCCATCGGGCCGCGTCGCGGCATGCCCGGATACCATGGGCGCGTGCTGTTCTGTCTGACGGCGAACCACGGCAACGCCGGCTTCGACCTCCTCGACCGGGTGTCCCGCATCCCGGCCGCCGAGGCGTCGCGCCGGCTCGCCGGGCACGAGTTCGTGCGCGGGGTCGTGGTGCTGTCGACCTGCAACCGCTTCGAGGCCTACCTCGACCTGGACGACCCGCTCGCCGCGCCGGATGCCGTGGCCGCCGAGGCTGTCGCCGCCGCGCTCGCCGTCGACGCCCCCGCCGACGCCGAGCAGCTGCGGGCCAACGCCGACACCCACCTGGGCGAGAGCGCCGTCAGGCACCTGTTCGCGGTCGCGGCGGGGCTCGAGTCGATGGTCGTCGGCGAGGAGGAGATCGCGGGCCAGGTGCAGCGCGCCGCGCAGGACGCCCGGCGCGAGGGCACGATGACCGGCGAGCTCGACCGCCTCTTCCAGCAGGCGGCGCGCACCTCGCGCGCGGTCCGCGGCGTCGCGGACCAGAGCCGCGCGGATCGCGGCGTCGCCCGGCTCGCGCTCGACCTGGCCTCGTCGCGCGTCGCCGACTGGTCCCGCGTGCGGGTGCTGCTCGTCGGCACCGGGCGCTACGCCGCCACGACGATCGCCTCGCTCCGGGGCCGTGGCGCGGAGCAGCTGAGCGTCTACTCGGCCACCGGACGCGCGGCGGTGTTCGCCGCGAAGTACGGCGTGCGCGCCGAAGCGGACCTCGCAGCGGCCCTCGCCGAGGCGGACGTCGTGGTGACGTGCACGACGCGCTACACCGTGACCGTCGAGCACATCCCCGCGGGGAGGCGCCTGCTGGTCGTCGACCTGGGCCTGCCGCGCAACGTGGACCCCGCGGTCGGCGCACTCCCCGGGGTCGAGCTCATCGACCTGGAGCTGCTGGCGTTGCACGCCCCGCTGCCCGAGCTCGCCGGCTCGGCGCACGCCGTGGTGGGCGACGCGGCCGCCGTGTTCGCGGCGGATGCGGCGGCGGCGCCCGCGATCGTGGCCCTGCGCCGCCACGTCGACGCCCTCCTCGAGGCGGAGATCGCCCGCGCGCGGGGACGCGGCGACGACGGGACCGTGGAGGCGGCGCTGCGGCACTTCGCCGGGGTGCTCATGCACGGGCCGTCGGAGCGTGCCCGCTCGCTGGCGGCGGCGGGCCGGCTCGACGACTTCGTCGCGGGCCTGGAGGCCGTGCACGGCGCGACGCCTGCCCCGGAGGCGGAATCGGCCGGCGAGGCGTCCACCGCCTGAGGCGTTCGCCGCGGGGTCGTGACCGGATCCCGTCCGCCCCTGCAGCGGACGGGATCCGGGTTCTCACTCCGCTCGGCGCTGCCGGGTGCGGCCGGTCGCGAGGATCGCCGCGCCGGCGGCCAGGAGCATGGCGGCGAAGGCCACGAGGTACCCGCCGTCGAAGCCGGTGAGGGCGAGCGTCTCGAGGTCGCCGCAGACCGCGGCGCCCGTGACGACGACCCGCCAGGCGGTGGGACCGTCGAGCCCGTCGGAGGCGTTCTTCGTGGTGACGGTCACGTCGTAGCTGCCGGCGGAGAGCCGGACCGTGGAGCTCGTCGCGGGGACGCCGTCGATGAAGTAGTTCACGTCGTCGAAGAACGAGACGCCGTCCACGAGGCCGAGCGTCAGCACTCCGCGACCGTCGCTCGTGCACTGCTGCGCGAGCTGGGCGTTGGTCGGGAAGAGCCCGAGCGTCGGCGGCTCGCACGTGCGGTCGGCGACCACGAAGGTCCACCGGGTGGGACCGTCGAGGCCATCCGTCTCGTGCTTCTTGCTCGCCGTCACGGTGTGGGTGCCGGGCGCGAGCGTCATCGTGGCGGAGGCGGCGGGGGTACCGTCGACCGCGTAGTTCACGTCCTCGAAGAACGACACCCCGTCGACGAGGCCCAGCGTCAGCTGCCCGGTGTTGCCGGTCGCGGAGCAGGTCTCGACGAGGGTCGCCGCCGTCGGGAAGAACCCGAGGGTGGGCGGCTCGCACGTGCTGCGATCGACCGCGGTGAAGGCGAGGGTCCAGCTGGTCTGCGCACCCGGCGCGAACGCGAGCTGCCCCTGCGGATCGGCGAGCTCGGCCGTCACCTCGACCGTGGCGGGGGTGCTCACGGTGTAGGTACCCGCGGGCACCACGTCACCCGCGACGCGCGCCGTGGACCCCGCGGATACGCGCCACACGACGCCCTCGATGCTGGGGAGCGTGTAGCTCGCGGTGCCGGGGGTGGAGCAGGTCTCCTGCACCGGCGTCACCGTGGGGGTCACGAGCGTGCAGGACGGCGTCCCGTAGCTGTAGCTCCAGCTGCGGCTCCACAGATGGCTCTGCGGGTCCTGCGTGCCGCCGGCGAGGGTCCAGGTCTCGTCGGCGACCGCCGTGATCTCGACCGTGCTTCCCGCCTCGGCCGGGTAGGTGCCGGGCTCGGTGCGGACGCCCCCGACGTACCAGGTGACGTGCGGGGTGGTGCTCAGCGTGTACGAGCCCTCGGCGGAGCAGCTGGGGTCGCTCGTGTGCGGCTCGACCGTCAGCTGATTGCAGCCGAGCTTCGAGGTCGTGTAGGTGGGCTTGGGACCCGTGAAGCCCATCTCGTGCAGGAAGTGCTCGTCGAACGGGTCGTCCGGCCCGAGCAGGTACGCGGTCGGGTCGAGCGTCGCGTCGTTGCCGTCGAAGGATGCGTAGATGTCTCCCTGCCCGCAGGTCACGGCTGCCTGGTACGCGTACTCGCCGGGCGTGGAGATCCGACCGAGCTTCTGCACCACGTCGAGCTTCTGGATCCAGGTGCTCGTGCCGAGGTACTTCCAGCTCGTCGCCGTCACCCAGAACGGCGCGCACAGCTCACCGGAGCTGCCGCGCGGGTTCGGCACCGTGATGACGCCCGAGTTGGTCGCGGGGTCGTAGGTGTAGCTGACCGCCGAGGTTGCGATGCAGTCGGCCGGAGGAGCACAGCGCGGGTCGGATGCGGGGAGGACCCCGTCGAGCGTCCCCGCGAAGTTCGCGACGGTGCCGCCTCCCGCGAAGGTGTAGCCGGGGTCGGCGGTCGCGGTGACCGCGTAGTTGCCGGGGCCGGAGGCGCGGGTGAGGGTGCCCCAGCTCGCGTGTGCGATCGCGCCGAGGGCGACCGTGGCCGGAGCCGAGCAGCTCGCGGCCGTGAAGGTGAGCGCGGCGGTCGCCGGGGGGCACGCCGGGACGGTGAGGTACTTCTCGAGGTTCTCGTGCTTGGCGTCGTAGAGGGGCGGCCAGCCGATGTTGTCGACCGGCGGGCTGATGGTGCCGGGGAACGCCGTGAAGGTCGCGCTCATCGTCGCCTTGTCCTGCTGGACGGCCCAGCCGGGCCCGCAGACGTCGGCCGGGAGCAGACCCGGGTCGAGCGAGGTGAACCAGACGTTGGCGTCCTTGCTGGTGTTGTCGACGTCCTGCACCACGAGGCGCTGCGGACCGGAGTTCTGCCAGGAGGCGCCCTTGTTCGGGTCGAGCTTCTTGTAGACGTACAGGGCGACGCCGTAGCGCGTCGGGGAGGTCTGGGTGGTCCCCGTCGCAGAGCTCGTCGACCTCGACGAGGTGGCCGGCGGGGTGGTGCTGGCGCTCGGAGCCGGAGCGGGAGCGGAGTTCGGCGCGGGGGCGGGCGCGGAGCTCGGGGACGGAGCGGTCGACTGCTGGCTCGACGCGGGCGGGGTCGAGGGCGGTGCCGAGGGCTGGTTCGAGGATGCGCCGCCGTGCCTGCTCCCCCACCCCCCTCCGGGCCTGCCGTCCGAGGCGGCGGATGCGGGCGAGGTCGCGACGAGCGCGAGACCGAGGGCGAGCAGGACGGCGACAAGGGTCGCCAAAGACTTTCTGAGCACGGTTGAGCGTCCTTAGCAGGGGGGACCCGCGCGCGAGCGCGGGCACTTCGGACGCAGTCGGCGCTCCGGTGAGGGACCCGGGTGGGATGCGCCGATTGCGGTAATCGAGTTGGGGGCACAGCTGAGATATCGGGGGGATATCGGGTTTCGCGCTGACTCGATCTGCTGCAGGGGGGTGCAACCTCAAAGTCACGCGTTGCTCAACCTAAGCCCCCCCGGATGGGGGACGCAAGACCCCGCCTCCGATCTGTGGAGAAACGGGGGTAGAACCGGCGGTGGAGGGGCCGTGTCCGGTCAGTGCACGTACTCGAGCAGGTCGAACCCGACGGCCCGCAGTGCGTCGAGCACGCGCAGCCGGGAGGCGATCGAGCGGTCGCTGAACTGCACCGACACCGAGTAAGCGATACCGCGCCGCGGGCCCCGCAGGATGCCCACCTCCGAGCGCACGCCCGCATCCGTCCCCGTCTTGTTGACGAGCTGCAGGCCGTGATCCACGCCGCGATGCGAGAGCGGGTCGACGCCGAACGCGCTCGCCACCATGGAGAGGTCGGTGTTGAGCGAGAGCCAGCCGAGCACACGCGAGGAGGTCAGCGCGTCCACCACCTGCCCCCGCGCGAGGGCGGCGAACAGCCAGGCGAGCTCGGCCGTCGACCCCACCGAGAGCTGGGGCGCGTCATCCGGCCCCCGCGAGTCGCGCACGAGGTCGAGCAGCGCCGTGCGCAGCAGGCCCAGCTGCTCGGTGCGGGCCCGCACCGACTCGAGCCCCACCTCGCGCAGCAGCACGTTGGTGGCGAGGTTGTCGCTCGTCGCCCCCACGAGGGTCGCGACGTCCGCGAGGGGGAGCGACTTCGCGTGCAGGTGGCGCCACAGCCCCGAGTCGCCCACGAGATCCTTCGACGTCTTGTCGAGCACCTCGAGCGCCGGCGCCGCCTGGTCCGAGAGCCGGGCGGACACCTCGATGAGCAGCAGGATCTTGCCGACGGATGCCGTGGGCAGCACGATCCGGTCGTCGATCGACAGCACGCGCTCGTCGGAGTCGAGGTCGATGACCGACGCCGACACCTGCGCCCCGCCGTAGGCGAGCTCGCCGAGCGCGTGGAACGCGCCCGCGAAGCTCGGCTCGGTGCGCTCCGAACGATGGCGCGGGGCGCGTGCCTGCTGCACGCGCGCGCGCCGTCCGGTGCTGAGCGCGGGGGTGTCTACCAAATGGTGACCCTGTCGTCGGGATCGAGCCAGAGAGCGTCGGAGGGTGTCAACGCGAAGGCGGTGGAGAACACCTCCAGGTTACGGACGATCTGGTTGCAGCGGAACTCGTTCGGCGAATGCGGGTCGATCGAGAGCAGCCGCAGCGCCTCCTCGTCGCGCACCTTGATCTGCCACGCCTGAGCCCAGCTGAGGAAGAAGCGCTCGGCGCCCGTGAGACCGTCGACGACGGGCGGCTCCTCGCCGCCCTGCGCGATGAGGTACGCCTTCCACGCGATGCCGAGGCCCCCCAGGTCGCCGATGTTCTCGCCGATCGTGAGCGCCCCGTTGACGTGATGGCCGGGCAGCTGCTCGGGTTCCAGCGCGTCGTACTGGGCGATGAGCTTCGAGGTGCGCTCCTCGAACGCGGCGCGGTCCTCGGCGGTCCACCAGTCGGTGAGACGGCCGTCGCCGTCGAACCGCGAGCCCTGGTCGTCGAAGCCGTGCCCGATCTCGTGGCCGATGACCGCGCCGATCGCGCCGTAGTTGGCCGCCGCGTCCCGCGCCTCGTCGAAGAACGGGTACTGCAGGATCGCCGCGGGGAACACGATCTCATTGAACCCGGGGTTGTAGTACGCGTTGATCGTCTGCGGCGTCATGAACCACTCGTCGCGGTCGATGGGCGAGCCGATCTTGCCCAGCTCGCGCGCGAACTCGAACGCCGCGGTCGCCCGCACGTTGCCCACGAGGTCGGATGCGTCGACCGCGAGCGCCGAGTAGTCGCGCCACTTCGCGGGGTAGCCGATCTTCGGGGTGAACTTCTCGAGCTTCTCGAGCGCGCGGGCGCGGGTCTCGTCGGTCATCCAGTCGAGGGTCGCGATGGACTGCCGGTACGCCTCGATGAGGTGGGCGACGAGCTCGTCCATGGCGACCTTCGCGGCGGGGCTGAAGTGCCGCTCCACGTAGACCTTGCCTACGGCCTCCCCCATGGCGCCCTCGACGAGCGAGACGCCGCGCTTCCAGCGGGCGCGCAGCTCGGGGGCGCCCGTGAGCGTCGTTCCGTAGAAGTCGAAGTTGGTCTGCACGACCTCGGCGTGCAGGTACGGGGCGACCGAGCGGATGAGCTGGAAGCGCAGCCAGTCGCGCCAGGCGGGGAGGCGCTCGTCGGTGAGCAGCGCCGCGAGACCCTCGACGAAGCTCGGCTCGCGCACGACGACCGTGTCGAGCGCGCCGACGGGCGCGCCGAGGCCCTCGAGCCACGCGTCGAGCGGCACGTCCGCGGCGAGCGCGGCCGCATCCGCCCAGCCCATCGGGTTGTAGGTGGCCTGGCTGTCGCGCGTGCGCACGTTGTCCCAGTGGTGGGAGGCGATGGCCGTCTCCAGCTCGAGCACGCGGGCGGCGCGCTTCGCGGCCTTGTCGAGTCCCGCGAGGGTCAGCATCCGCTCGAGGTAGGCGAGGTAGGCGGTGCGGATCTCGGCGAAGGCCTCCTCGCGGTAGTAGGACTCGTCGGGGAGGCCGAGGCCCGCCTGCTCGAGGAACACGAGGTAGCGCTCGGGGTCGCCGGGGTCGTTGTCGACGAAGGCGGCGAAGAAGCCGCCGACGCCCTGCCGCTCGAACGCGCCGAGCGCGTGCAGGAACGCCGGGATGCTCTCGAGCGTCGCGACCTCGGCGAGCTCGGCGCGGATCGGCTCCCAGCCGAGCGCCTCGATGCGCTCGGTGTCCATGAAGCTCGCGTAGAGGTCGCCGATCTTGCGCTCCTCGGTGCCCGGATCGGCACCCTGGGCCTCCTCGATGATCTCGCGCACGGCGAGCTCGGCGGCCTCGGCGAGCAGGTAGAAGGAGCCGTACCGCGCCTTGTCGGAGGGGATCTCGGTGCGCGCGATCCAGCGTCCGTTGACGTGGCGGAACAGGTCGTCCTGCGGGCGGATGGCGGAGTCGAGCTCGTCGAGGGCGATCCCGGAGGCGTTGTGCGGGTTCGCTTCGACGGCGGCGGGAGCAGCCTCGTCGGTCATGACGTCAGCCTATGCGCGACCACGGGGACCCGGCAGGGCGGCGACGCGGCTGCATAGACTCGCGCCATGACAGCGCAGCGGGTGCTCATCGTGGGCGGCAACGGGATCATCAGCGCCTCGGTCTCGCGGCTCGCGGTCGAGCGCGGGTACGAGGTCACGCTGCTCAACCGCGGTCGGTCGACGACCCGGCCGGCGATCGACGGGGCCGAGGTGATCGTGGGCGACGCGGACGACGCGGCGTCGATCGCGGCGGCCGTCGGGGGTCGCGAGTTCGACGTGGTCGCCAACTTCCGGGCGTTCGTGCCCGCGCAGGTCGAGGCGGATGTCGAGCTCTTCCGCGGCCGGACCGGTCAGTACCTCTTCATCTCCTCGGCATCCGCGTATCAGAAGCCGATCGCGCAGCTGCCGATCGTCGAGTCCACCCCGCTGCGCAACCCGTTCTGGCAGTACTCCCGCGACAAGATCGCGTGCGAGGACGTGCTCGTGCGCGCCTATCGCGACGCGGGCTTCCCGATGACGATCGTGCGCCCCTCGCACACCTACGACGCGACCCTCATCCCGCTCGAGGGCGCCTGGACGACGCTGCAGCGCATGCTCGACGGCAAGCCCGTGATCGTGCACGGCGACGGCACGAGCTGGTGGACGCTCACCCACGCGCGCGACTTCGCCCGCGCCTTCACGGGGCTGTTCGGCAACCCGCACGCGATCGGCAGCCCCGTGCACATCACGGGCGACGAGTCGCTCAGCTGGGACGAGATCACGCGGCTGCTGGGTCGCGCGCTCGGGGTGGAGCCCGAGATCGTGCACATCGCCTCGGATGCGATCGCGCGGGAGATCCCGGAGATGGGCCCGGGGCTCGTGGGCGACAAGGCGCACTCGGTGCTGTTCGACAACACGCGCATCAAGACCCTCGTGCCCGGTTGGGTCGCGACGACCCCGTTCGCCGACGGCGCCCGCGAGATCGTCGAGTGGCACCTCGCGGACGCGTCGCGCCGCCCGGTCGACGCGGAGCTCGACGCGGCCTTCGACCGGCTGGCCGCATCCGCCTGAGCCGCTACTCCGTCGAGTAGTCGTATATCGGCCCCAAAAATGCTGGTTCGGGGCGGATATACGACTACTCGATGGGGGAGCGCGCGACGGTGGCGCCCCGGCGGAGCTCGGAGGTGAGGGCGACGGGGGCGGGGAGGTCGCCCGCGAGGGCCTCCCGCACGGCGCGGCCCGCGGCGCGCCCCTTCTCGACCGCCGGCTGCACGAGGGTCGTGAGGTCGTGCGCCGTCAGCCCCTGCAGCCGGATGCCGTCGAAGCCGAGCACGCTGAGCTCCTCGGGCACGTCGATCCCGAGCTCCTCGGCGGCGCGGATGACGCCGATCGCGAGCAGGTCGCTCTGCGCGATCACGGCGGTCGGGCGTTCCGTCGCGGGCACGTCGAGCAGGGCGCGGCCCGCCGCGTACCCCTCCGACACGGTGCTGCCGCCCGCGGAGACGCCCCCGGCATCCGGGAACACCGCGCGCGCGCCGCGGATGCGCTCGGATGCCGTGAATGCCGTCGAGGCCGCCTCGCGCTGGGGGGTGAGCGGGGCGCGCGTGCGCGCGACGTCGAGCGGCAGGGTCACGAGCGCGATCTGCTCGTGCCCGAGCGCGCGCAGCAGCTCGGCTCCGCGTCGGGTGGCGTCGGCGTTGTCGAGCTCGATCGGCACGACGTCGCCGAGCGGCGGCGCCTCGATCGCCACGAGCGGGATGCGGCGGCGGCGCAGCCGCTCGACCGAGCTCGCGAGGTCGGCGCTGCAGCCGAGCAGGATGGCGGCGTCCATGGGCACCGCCGCGAGCTCGACGGCGGAGTCGGGTGCCCAGGGCAGCACGAGCAGGCCGAACCCCTCGTCGGCGAGCTCCTCCCCCAGCCCGTCGAGCAGCGCGAGGTTGATGGGGTCGCGGAAGGCGTCGCCCAGCCGGTCCTCGGTCACGACGCCGACGACGCCGGTGCGGCCACGGCGCAGCGAGCGGGCCGTGGGGTCGGGGCCCGCGTAGCCGAGGGCGGCCGCGGCCTCGAGCACCCGCGCGCGGGTCGCATCCGCGACGGGGCCGGCGCCGCTGAACACGAGGGATGCGGTCGACGCCGAGACGCCCGCGCGCGCCGCGACCCCGGCGAGGGTGGGGCGGGAGTTTGCGGCGTCCGACATCGCGCGCTAGCCTACTCGAAACGATTCGATCGAATCGATTCGATCCGGCCGGCCGGATCCTGGACCACCCGCACGACCCACGACATCCGGACCGCACCATGACGACGACGCCCGCCCGCCCCGCCCACGCCACCGCCTGGCGGAACGCCGTATTCGCGGTGTTCGCGCTCAACGGCCTCGGGGCCGCCACCTGGGCCATCCGCATCCCGGCGATCCGCGACCACCTCGAGCTGTCGACCTCGTTCGTCGGCTACCTCATCCTGGGCGTCTCGGCCGGCTCCATCATCGGCCTGCTGCTCGCGAGCCACGTCATCCAGTGGCTCGGCGGCCGCCGCTCGATCGCCATCATGCTCACCGTCTGCGCCGTCGCCCTCGTGGGCATCGGCCTCGGCACGACCGTAGCCGGATCCTTCGCGGTGGTCGTCGCCGCCATGGCCGTCTACGGCTTCGGCAGCGCCATCTGCGACGTCGCGATGAACGTCGAGGGCGCGGCCGTCGAGAAGGCCATCGGGAAGACGATCATGCCGCTCTTCCACGCCAGCTGGAGCGCCGGCATGGTGATCGGCACGAGCATCGGCACCGCCCTCGTCTTCGCCCACGTCGACGTCGCCGTGCACACCGCCGTCATCGCGGGCCTCCTGCTGCTCGGCGCGATCCTCGCTCCGCGCGCCATCCCGCGGGTGGCCACCCACGCCGAGACGGGCAAGGCCGTCGACCACGTCTCCTTCCGCGACCGGATGGGCATCTGGCTCGAGCCGCGCACCCTCGCGATCGGCCTCATCGCCCTCGGCATGGCCTTCACGGAGGGGTCCGCGAACGACTGGCTCGCCCTCGGCATGGTCGACGACCGCGGGCTCGAGAACGGCCAGGCCGCCGCCCTGTTCACCCTCTTCACCGCCTCGATGATGGTCGGGCGCATCGCCGGCGGCCCGCTCATCGACCGCTTCGGTCGCGTGCGCGTGCTGTGGATCACGGGCGCCGCGGCGGCCGTCGGGCTCGCCCTCGTCATCTTCGTGCCCGTCATCCCGATCGCCGTCGTGGGCATCGTGCTGTGGGGCATCGGCGCCTCGCTCGGCTTCCCGGTCGCGATGTCGGCCGCGGCCGACGACCCCGCCCGCGCCGCCGCCCGGGTGTCCGCGGTCGCGACGCTCGGGTACTGCGCCTTCCTCGTCGGACCGCCGCTCATCGGCGTCGTCGGCGAGCACGTCGGCATCCTCAACGCGCTGCTCATCGTGTTCGTGCTCATCGTGCTCGCCACCCTCGCGGCGCCTGCCGCCCGGCCTCCGCGGTCGCCCCGCGAGGGGGATGCGGCATCCGCCCCCTCCGCCTCTGAGTCGATGAGCTGAGCGCCCGCGCCCGCGGATACCGTGGAGTCGTGAGAGCGATCGACCGGCGCATCCTGGGGCTGGCCGTCCCCGCGCTCGGCGCGCTCGTCGCCGAGCCGCTGTTCCTCGCGACCGACACCGCGCTCGTCGGCCACCTCGGCGTCGACCCGCTCGCGGGGCTCGGCATCGCGAGCACGGTTCTGCAGACCGCGATCGGGCTGCTCGTCTTCCTCGCCTACGCGACGACACCCGCCGTCGCCCGGATGCTGGGTGCCGGCGACCGCGCCGGCGCGGTGCGCGCCGGCGTCGACGGCATCTGGCTGGCGCTCGCGCTCGGCCTCCTGCTCGCCGTCGCGGGTGCGCTCACCGCGCATCCGCTGGCCGCGGCGTTCGGGGCGAGCGACCGCGTGACCGAGCTCGCCGCGCTCTACCTCGGCATCTCGTGCGCCGGCATCCCCGCGATGCTCGCCGTCATCGCGGCGACCGGCCTGTTCCGCGGCCTGCAGGATACCCGCACCCCGCTCGTCGTCGCGGTCGCCGGCTTCGCGGCGAACGGCGCGCTCAACGCGTTCCTCATCTACGGGGCGGGGTGGGGCATCGCCGGCTCGGCGGTCGGCACCGTGCTCGCGCAGTGGGGCATGGCGGCGGCATGCATCGTGATCGCCGTGCGGCACGCGCGGTGGGAAGGGGCGAGCATCCGGCCGGGCCTCCCGGGGGTCGCGGCGGCGGCCCGCTCGGGCGGATGGATGCTGCTGCGCACCGTGACCCTGCGCGTCGCGCTCGTCGCGACCACGGTCGCCGCGACCGGGCTCGGCACCGTCACGCTCGCGTCGACCCAGGTGCTGTTCCAGCTGACCTTCCTGTTCGCACTCGCCCTCGACGCGTTCGCGATCGCGGCGCAGGCGATGATCGGCTTCGACCTCGGCGCGGGCACGGCCGATCGGGTGCGCGCGACCGTCCGCCGGCTGATCGGCTGGGGGGTCGCATCCGGGGTCGTGCTCGGCGCGGTGCTCGCGGGTGTCGCCCCGTGGCTCGGGCGGGTGTTCTCCTCGGATGCGGGGGTGATCGAGGCGGTGCCGGTCGGCGCGTGGGTGGTCGCCGCGACGATGCCCCTCGGCGCGCTCGTGTTCGTGCTCGACGGGGTGCTCATCGGCGCCGCGGACGGGCGCTACCTCGCGCTCGCGGGTGTCGTGAACCTCGTCGTCTACCTGCCGCTGCTGTGGCTCGCCGCCCGGACCCCGGAGGCCGCGGGCGCCCCGGCCGCCGTGCTCGCCATCCAGCTCGCCTACTGCGTCGGCTTCTACGGCATCCGCGCGCTCACCCTCGGCATCCGCGCGCTCGGCACCCGCTGGATGCACCCCACCTCGAGCGCTACCGAAACCGGCGAGCGCGCCCGGTAGAGCAGCAGCGCTCGCCGGTTTCGGTAGCGCTCAGGGAGGGTCTGCGAGAATCGTCGGGTGAGCGAGATCAAGCAGGTCCGGCCCCGCACCGAGGGCTGGACCCAGAAGGTGGAGGCCGACGGCCGCCCCGTGCTGCAGTTCGCCTCGCCCCGGCGCACCCAACCCCCGACCCACCTCGCCGACCTCACACCCGAGGAGCGCGCCGCCAAGGTGGTCGAGCTCGGGCATCCAGCGTTCCGCGCCAAGCAGCTCGCCACCCACTACTTCACCCACTACACGGCCGACCCGGCCGCCATGACCGACCTCCCGGTCACCGGGCGCGACGAGCTCGTGGCGGCGATGCTGCCCCCGCTGCTCACCGAGGTGCGGCGGCTGCGCACCGACAAGGGCGAGACCATCAAGTTCCTGTGGCGGCTGTTCGACGGCGCGCTCGTCGAGTCGGTGCTCATGCGCTACCCCGGCCGCGTCACGCTGTGCGTGTCGAGCCAGGCCGGATGCGGCATGAACTGCCCGTTCTGCGCGACCGGCCAGGCGGGGCTCACCCGCAACATGTCGGCCGCGGAGATCGTCGCCCAGGTGGTGGAGGCGAACCGGGCCATCGCCGCCGGGGAGCTCGGCGGCCTCCGGCGCGATGGCGGCCACGACGCGCCGCGCGTCACCAACATCGTCTTCATGGGCATGGGCGAGCCGCTCGCCAACTACAACCGCCTCATGAAGGCCGTGCGGGTCATGGTCGCGCCCGCCCCGAACGGGCTCGGGATGTCGGCCCGCCACATCACGGTGTCGTCGGTGGGGCTCGCCCCCGCGATCCGCAAGCTCGCCGACGAGGACCTGCCGCTCACCTTCGCGCTCAGCCTGCACGCGCCCGACGACACGCTGCGCGACGAGCTCATCCCCGTGAACTCGCGCTGGAAGGTCGACGAGGCGCTCGACGCCGCGCGCCACTACTTCGAGGTCACGGGCCGCCGCGTGTCGATCGAGTACGCGCTCATCAAGGACATGAACGACCACGCCTGGCGCGCCGAGTTGCTCGCGCAGAAGCTCAACGAGCGCGGCCGCGGCTGGGTGCACGTGAACCCCATCCCGCTCAACCCGACGCCGGGCTCGGTGTGGACGGCCTCGGAGCCGGACGTGACGGCCGAGTTCATCGAGCGGCTCGAGGCCGCCGGCATCCCGACGACCCTGCGCGACACCCGCGGCAAGGAGATCGACGGCGCCTGCGGCCAGCTCGCCGCGGCGGACGCCTGAGGCGGACAGGCCGTGACCCCCGCGTTTGCGGGGCTGCCGCCCACGGCTCGGCGGGCATAGCGTGAGGAAAGCTACGCGGACCCCCGACCGCGGAAGGACCTCATGGCCAGCTCGAACGCCCTACCCGACCACATCGAGGAGCATCTCGCCCTCGCCGCGGAGGGCGTCGTGCGCCCCGGCGTCGACGAGCGCTGGGCGCCCATCCTGCTCGACGTCGCCCGTCGCGGCGTCGTGACCGCGGCCGACCGTCGCGCCGCGCGCCGGCTGCTCGAGGAGCTCGACCTGGACTAGGCCGGCAGGCCCAGGCCGATGTCGACGAGCTCGATGCGCCCGACGAGCGAGGGGTGGGCGCGCAGCAGCCCGCTCTTGCACGCACCGAAGGTGACGGTGATGTCGGCAGGGAGCACCGCATCCGGCTCCGGCGCCTCGCCGGTGTCCGGATGGATGCCGCTCGGCACGTCGACCGCGAAGGTCACGGGAAGCGCCCCCGGGCGTGCGATCACCCGCTCGCGCGCCACGATGACGGCGGTACGCGACGGCTCGCGGAGCCCGGGAGCCGCGCCGATGCCCACGATCCCGTCGAGGATCGCGTCGGCGGCCGCGAGCGCCTCCCGGTACTCGGGCCCGTCGGGTGGGTCGTCGATCCGGGTCGCCCCCGCCGCGAGCGCCGCGGTCTCGCCCGCGCCGTGGATGCGGGCGCCGAGCGGCGCGTAGTCGACGTCAGCCCCGCGCCCCGCGAGGAGCGCGCCCGCGTGCAGGGTGTCGCCGCCGTTGTCGCCCGAGCCGACGAGCAGCAGGATGCGGGCATCGTGCAGCGGGACGCCCAGCCGGCTCAGCTCGGCCGAGACGGCATCCGCGAGCCCGGCCGCGGCGCGCGCCATGAGGGGCGCCCCGGCCGCGAGGAGGGGTGCCTCCGCCGCCCGGACCTCGTCCGCGGTGTACGTGCGCACGCCTCCATTGTGCGCGGCGCGGGCACCGCATCCGCTGAATAGACTCGACGGGTGCGTCTCGTGGTGGCCCGATGCTCGGTGGACTATGCCGGGCGGCTGTCCGCGCACCTGCCGCTCGCGACCCGGCTGCTCGTGGTGAAGGCCGACGGCTCGGTGCTCGTGCACTCCGACTCGCTCAGCTACAAGCCGCTCAACTGGATGAGCCCGCCCACGACCTTCACCCTCGAGGAGGTCGACGCGGACCGCGCCGAGGCGGGCGTCGTGGAGCTGTGGCGTGTCGCCAACGCGAAGACGGCCGACCTGCTCGTCATCTCGATCCACGAGATCATCCACGACTCGAGCCACGAGCTCGGCGTCGACCCGGGTCTGCAGAAGGACGGCGTCGAGGCCGACCTCCAGCGCCTGCTGGCGGAGCAGATCGAGCTGCTGGGCGAGGGCCACACCCTCGTGCGTCGCGAGTACATGACGGCGATCGGCCCCGTCGACATCCTCGCGACGGGGCCCGACGGAGCGAGCGTCGCGGTCGAGATCAAGCGCCGCGGCGACATCGACGGCGTCGAGCAGCTCACCCGCTACCTGGAGCTCATGAACCGCGACCCGCTGCTCGCGCCCGTGACGGGCGTGTTCGCCGCGCAGGAGATCAAGCCGCAGGCGCGCACCCTCGCCGAGGACCGCGGCATCCGCTGCCTCCTGCTCGACTACGACGCGATGCGCGGCCTCGAGACCGGCCACGCCCGGCTGTTCTGAGCCGACCTTCGAACCCGACCGCCCCGACCGAACCCGAGACCCCATGACCCCGCGCTTCACCCCCGTGCTGTTCGACCTCGACGGCACGATCGTCGATTCGGCGCCCGGCATCCTCGCGAGCCTCGCCTGGACCTACGAGCAGCTCCGGATGCCGATCCCCGCGCCCGCCGAGCTGCTCAAGTGGGTGGGGCCGCCCATCCTCGACTCCTTCCGCGACCTCGCGAAGCTCGACGAGGACGAGTCCCGCTACGCGCTCGCCCTCTACCGCGAGCACTACGCGGAGGTGGGCGTGCTCGACGCGACGCCGTACCCGGGGGTGCTCGACGTGCTGCGCGACATCCGCGAAGCCGGCGTGCCGCTCTCACTCGCGACGTCGAAGCCCGAGTCGCTCGCGCGCACGATCCTCGACCACATCGGCATCGCCGACGCCTTCACCGAGATCACCGGCGCATCCGAGGACGAGGTGCGCTCGTCGAAGCCGGATGTCGTGGCGGAGGCCCTGCGACGGCTCGCCGCCGACGGCGACGCGGCACCGGCGCCCGTCATGGTGGGCGACCGCATCCACGATGTCGAGGGCGCGGCCGAGCACGAGGTGCCGACGATCTTCGTCACGTGGGGCTACGGCTCGCCGGCGGAGGCAGCGGGCGCGATCGCCGTGGCGCGCACGAGCCGCGAGCTGCTCGCCGAACTCGCCCTCTAGCGCGAATCGCGTTCCATCGACAGGCTGAATCGCCGCTTTCGCCCCGCACGCACACCCGTACGCACGGTTGAGCCTGTAGATGGCACGCTCAGCAGCCGCAGTCCTCCGGCGACACCGGCCCGACGAGCGCGTCGACGCCGCGGATGACGGGCCCCACCTCCGAGACGACGTCGTACCCCTCGCGCGCCCAGTACTCGAAGCCGCCGATCATGAGCCGAACCTCGTAGCCGAGCTTCGCGAACTCGAGCGCCGCCTTGTCGGCGCCGTTGCAGCCCGGGCTCCAGCAGTAGACGACCACGGACGTGTCGAGCGGGATCTCCTGCGGCGCCCGCGACACGACCTCCCGGCGGGGGATGTGCACGGCGCCCGCCGCGTGCCCCTGGTTCCAGGAGGCCAGGTTGCGGGTGTCGACGAGCGCGAGGCTCTCCCCGGCGGCGAGCGCGTCCACGACGTCCGAGGCGTCGGTCTCGTAGCGCAGCTTGGCCGCGAAGTGCTCGATCGCGGCCTCGCGCTCGCTCTCGGTGAGCGGGGAGACGGATGCGGTCTGCGTGTCGGTCATGCCCCGAACCTAGCGACGCCCCGAGGGAGCGCGCGCCCCGCGGCTCGGTCAGCTTCCCGCGACTTCCCGCCACAGCCTCCGGCTCCGGCGGCCCTGTCTACCTGGCGTCCGGCCCGCCCGGTCGGCGAGGATGAGGCATGGGATCAGCGTTGACCTCCATCGGTTTGCCCGTCGCCCTCGGCATCATCATGTTCGGGCTGGGCCTCTCGCTCCGGCCGGCCGACTTCGCCCGCGTGGCGAAGCATCCGCGGGCCGTCGTGATCGCGCTCGTGTGCCAGCTGCTCGTGCTGCCGGCCCTCTGCCTCGGTCTCGTGGTGCTGTTCCGACTGCCGCCGGTGCTCGCGGTCGGCATGATGCTGCTCGCCGCGTCACCGGGCGGCACCACGGCCAACCTCTACAGCCACCTGTTCCGCGGCGACGTCGCGCTCAACATCTCCCTCACGGCCGTCAACTCGGTCATCGCGGTGTTCACGCTTCCGCTCATCACCAATCTCGCGATCCTCTGGTTCCTGCCCGGGCAGGACGAGCTCGGCGTGCAGTTCGCGAAGGCGGTCGAGGTGTTCGCGATCGTGCTGCTGCCGGTGCTGCTCGGGATGCTCGTGCGCTGGTGGAGGGCGGGCTTCGCCGAGCGCATGGACAAGCCGGTGCGCATCGCCTCGATGGTGATCCTCGCGGTCGTCATCGTGGGTGCGATCGTGTCGAACTGGGCGCTGCTCGTCGAGAACGTCGGCCGTCTCGCGCTCATCACCGTGGTGTTCTGCCTGTGCTCCCTCGCGCTCGGCTTCGTCATCCCGCGCCTGTTCCGGGTGGAGCCGCGGCAGGCCGTCGCGAGCTCGTTCGAGATCGGAATCCACAACGCGACGCTCGCCATCGTGATCGCCCAGACCGTCGTGGGCAGCGTGGAGATGTCGCTGCCCGGCGCGGTCTACGGCGTGCTCATGTTCTTCATCGCCCTCGGCTGGGGCTTCCTGATCCGCCGTCTCGTCGCGGAAGCGCCGGAGGCCGCCGCCGGTCCCGTGTAGTCGTCAGACGGTGACGCCGGCGCGCTGCGAGGTGGTCGCGACCGCGGTCGAGAGGTCGCCGCCGATGCGGTAGCGGGCGCCCTTGTGGTCCTCGGGGAGGCGGTCGCCCGCGCCGTGCAGCTTGTTGCGGAGCGTCCCCTCCGCGTACGACACGGGGTACGCACCCCGACGCTGCAGCTCGGGCACGATGAACTCGACGACGTCCTCGAAGGTGCCGGGCGTGATCGCGTAGGCGAGGTTGAATCCGTCGACGTCGGTGTACTCCACCCAGTCCTGCAGCCGGTCCGCGATCGTCGTCGCCCCGCCGACGAAGGTCGGGCCGAGTCCGCCGATCGCGCCGCCCACGGCGATGTCGCGCACCGTGAACTCCTCGCCGTTGGCGGCCGACTCCTCGTAGTTCTGGATGACCGAGCGGATGGCGTTGGACTCGACGTTCCCGACCGGCTCGTCGAGGTCGTACTGCGACAGGTCGATGCCCATCCAGCCCGACATGAACACGAGCGCGCCCTCGGGCGAGGCGTACCTCAGGTAGTCCTGGTACTTGGCCTCCGCCTTCTCGTCGCTCTCGTCGGTGACGATCGTGATGAGGGTGTAGATGCGGGCCGAGTAGCGGTCGCGTCCCGCCGCCTCAAGGGCGTCGCGGATGCGGGAGACGGTCGAGCGCAGCACCTCCTTGGTGGGCGCGGCGACGAAGATCGCCTCGGCGTTGCCGGCCGCGAACGCGATGCCGCGCGGCGAGGCGCCCGCCTGATAGATCACGGGGGAGCGCTGGGGCGAGGGCTCGGTGATGTGGATGCCGGGCACCGTGAAGTGCTTGCCGTAGTGGCGGATCTCGTGCACCTTCTCCGGGCGGGTGAAGACGCCGGTCTCGCGGTCGCGCACGACGGCGTCGTCCTCCCACGAGCCCTCCCAGAGCTTGTAGAGCACCTCGAGGTACTCGTCGGCCTGGTCGTAGCGGTCGTCGTGCTCGAGCTGGTCCTCGTGGCCCATGTTGCGCGCGGCGCTCGGCAGGTAGCCGGTGACGACGTTCCAGCCGACGCGGCCCTTCGTCAGGTGGTCGAGCGTCGACATGCGTCGCGCGAAGGGGTACGGATGCTCGTAGGCCGTTCCCGCGGTCACGCCGAACCCGAGGTTCTCGGTCACGGCGGCCATCGCCGAGATGAGCAGCACGGGGTCGTTCACGGGCACCTGGGCGCCGTGGCGGATGGCGGCCTCGTTGGTGCCGCCGTACACGTCGTAGGTGCCCAGCACGTCGGCGATGAAGACGCCGTCGAAGGTGCCGCGCTCGAGCAGTCGGGCCAGGTTCGTCCAGTACTCGATGTTCTTGTAGGTCTCGGAGCGGTCGTCGGGGTGCCGCCACATCCCGGAGGACTGGTGCGCGACGCAGTTCATGTCGAACGCGTTGAAACGGATCTGGCGGGGCGCGGGCTGCTCGGTCATCCGAGCATGCTCCCGCGCCCCGCCGTGTGCGTCGACCGTGGTGGTCATGGGCTGTCACCGAGGGTCACACGGTGTCATAGAGCGCCGCGCGACCCTCGACGGACGAGCCCTCACCGGCGTCGCACGGCCATCCGGCCCACCATCACGATGCCCGCCGCGAGCAGCAGCCCCGCGAGGGCGAGCGCCGTGAGGCCGCCCTCCGCTCCGGTGGTCGCGAGCGCCTTGACCCCGCCCGCGACGATGGTGCGAGGGGTTCCCGCGCCCGGATCGGTGCCGGGGTCAGTCCCGGGGTCGGTACCCGGATCCGTGCCCGGGTCGGTACCGCCCGTGCTCGAGCCGCCCGTCGAGGCGTTGCCCAGCACGGAGACGGCATTGCCGCCCAGCGTCACCGGCACCCCGAGCCCGGCGAGCAGCTGCGTGCCACCCAGCAGCCCGTCCGTGCCGCCGGTGGTGGCCTCACCGCCGCCAGTGCCACCCGATCCGGCGGTCGTGCCCGAACCCGAGCTCGACGCGTCGCCGAGCACCGAGATCGCATTGTCGCCCAGCGTCACCGGCACCCCGAGTCCGGCCAGCAGCTGCGTGCCGCCCAGCACCCCGTCCGTGCCGCTCGTCGACCCCTCCTGGTCGCCTGCCGAGCTGCCCGAACCGGATGCGGTGCGCGCGCCGTCGCTCGACGCGTCCCCCAGCACCGAGATGGCGTTGCCGCCGAGCGTCACCGGGGCGCCGACGTCGCCGAGCACCTGCGTGCCCGACAGCGTGCCGTCGGTGCCGTCGGTGCCACCCGAGGTGCCGGCCGAGCCCCCCGACCCGGCCGACGCGGTCCCGGCATCCGTGCTCGACGCGTCGCCGAGCACCGAGATGGCGTTGCCGCCGAGCGTGATCGGAACGCCCAGGTCGGTCAGCACCTGCGTGCCGCCCGCCAGGGAGTCCGTGCCGCTCGTGCTGCCGCCGGACGACCCGCCCGTCGCGGGTGCGCTCGTCGAGGCGCCCGAGCTGTGGGCGTCGCCCAGGATGGAGATGGCGTTGCCGCCGAGCTGCACGGGCAGCTCGATGCCGAGGATGCCCTGCGTGCCCGAGGCCACGCCGCCTTCGCCGGATGTTCCGCTGTCGGCGTGCGCGACGCCGACTCCGAGAGCCATGAAGCCCCCGGTGACGAGGACAGTCCACAGTCCTCGTGAGACGTACTTGTTCATGATTTCGGCTCCTTGCCTGATCGATCGACGTCGCGTCCGGATGGGCGCGGCGGAACGGATGCCCGCCCCGCACGCGTGCGGAGGGCGGACTCGTCCCGTGTCAGTCGGGCGAGGTGTCGGTGCCGTAGACGGGGGAAGGAGGCGTGAGGAAGCCCACGGGACGCAGTCGTCCCCGGGCCAGGAGGAGAAGGAGGCCGGCGCCGAGCACGGCGGCGGCCAGGCCGATCGGCGAGCCGCTCCCGGTGACTGCGGAGGTGGGCGTGAGGCCGCCCGGAACGCTCACGGGCCCGTGGTCGGGGCCCCCGGCGCCGGTCGCGACGACGATGCCGAGTTCGCCGACGCTGGAGAGGAGGGGGATGGTTCGCACGGTCGCCAGGAAGGGAGCCATCAGCGCCGCCGAGGCGACGGGCCCCGCATCGCCAGGGTCGCCGGCCCCGGGAGCGACGGGGCCGATCGTGTCGCCGGGGTCGCCCGGGGCAGGGCCCGCAACCTCCTCGAGGATCCCGTCGACCGCGCCCCCGACGGGGGTGGTCACGTTCCCGACGGGGGTGCTGCCGAGCACCCCTCCGACGATCGGGAGGGATCCGACGGTACCGCCGAGCGTGCCGTCGACGAGGTTCGCCAGCGGGGTGGTCACGGAACTGACGGGGGCACTCTGCGCGACCTCGGACACGAGACCGCCCACGACAGGCAGGTCACCGAGGTCGGGGAGCGGCGCGACGATCGGCTGGGCGACCTCGGTGACCGTCGAGGTCACGTCGCGGACGACGCCGCCGAGAAGCCCGGGAGAGCCGTCGTCGGCGTGAGCCGACTGGGGCGCGAAGAGCACCAGGAGACCGGCAGCGATCGCGAGGCCGACGCCGAAGAGTGCGCCACGCCAGTGCGTTCGTCCTGTGTCGACGACGTCGCTCGCGACGCCGTCCGCCGGCTTCATCCGTGCTCCTCACCCTCGAGGGGGGCGCACCGGTCGGTGTACCCCGGATGGGGCACACGATACGCCGATGGATTCTCGATTTCCAGAGGTACTTGCGAAATGATAGTTAACGATATATCGTTGCTACATCGCGAACGATCCGTGAGCGACCTCATACTCGAATGGAGACCCCATGAACCCCCACGCATTCCGACGCCACGAGCGTCACGCCATGTTCCACCACGACCCCCGGAACCCCGCCGCCCACGGCCCGCAGGCCGAGTGGGGCGTCCACGCGCCCCTGCGCGGGATGCCGCCCTTCGGCCCCGGCTTCGGCGCCGGCCCCTGGGGCGGACGCGGGCGGGGCCGCGCCGGCCGCGGCGACATCCGCGCCGTCATCCTCTCCGTGCTCGCCGAGGGCCCGTCCAACGGCTACGGCGTCATCAAGACCATCGCCGAGCGCACCGGCGGCGGGTGGCGCCCGAGCCCCGGCTCGGTGTACCCCACCCTGCAGCAGCTCGTCGACGAGGACCTCATCGAGGCCACCGGCGAGGGCCGGCGCACCGAGTACACCCTCACCGAGGCCGGCCAGGCCTACGTGAAGGAGAACGCGGACGAGCTCTCCCGCGCCTGGGAGTCCGGCGCGCCGAAGCGCAGCGAGCAGGAGCTCGCCTTCCAGCAGAGCGTCGGCAAGCTCATGGGCGTGGTGGGCCAGTTCCACCACGCTGCGAGCGACGCCCAGCGCCAGGCCGCGATCGAGAAGCTCGACGAGGCCCGCCGTGCGCTCTACCTCATCCTGGCCGACTGACCCCGGCCGCTCGACCCCGGTCGACGCGACGCCCGTCGGAGCACACGCTTCGACGGGCGTCGCTATGTGCGCTCGCCACATACTGCGCCGCGGGCGCTGCCCGTATCGTGGCGGGATGCCGCAGCTCCGCATCGGGTCCGAGACGATCTACCACGAGGTGCACGGAAGCGGGGAGCCGCTCATGCTGTTGCACGGCGGATACTGCTCGCTCGAGAACATGCGCGAGCTCGGCGAGCTGCTGTCCGAGCGGTTCGAGGTGCATGCCCCCGAGCGCGCGGGTCACGGCCGCACCGCCGACCGCCCGGGCCCCTTCGGCTACGGACGGATGCTGGACGAGACGATCGCGTACCTCGACGCCGTCGGCCTCGAGTCCGCCCACATCGTCGGCTTCAGCGACGGCGGCATCCTGACCCTCATGCTGGGCCTCGAGCACCCGGGCCGGGTGCGCACGCTCGTGCCGATCAGCGCCAACATCGACGTGCACAGCTTCGTGCCCGACGACTACGCCCACGAGACCGTGCCCCAGGCCGCCCACGAACAGCTCGACCGCGACTACGCGAAGCTCTCGCCCGACGGGCCCGAGCACGGCGCCGTCGTGCTCGAGAAGCTGCTCGCGATGTGGAAGGCGGAGCCCGACATCCCTGCGTCCGCTCTCCGGGCGATCACCGCCCCCACCCTCGTGATGGCGGGGGAGCACGACGTGGTCGCCCGCACCCACACCGAGACGATCGCGTCGTCGATCCCGGGCGCGCGGCTCGTCGTCGTCCCCGGGACGACCCACATGCTCGTGAGCGAGCGGCCGGACGTCGTGGCCGCCGAGGTGCGCGGGTTCCTCGCGGGCGTCGCATCCGGTCAGGATTGAAGAAGCCGCCGCCACGGGTGCGGTCGTAGCCTGGCCGCATGGCTGACAAGAAGACCAAGAAGGACGGCGGGCCGCTCACCGAGGACGAGCGCGCCGCCATGAAGGAGCACATCGCCGAGGTGCGCCGCTCGAAGAAGAGCACGCCCGAGGAGGACGCCCAGGCGGTGCTCGACAAGATCGCCGCGATGGACCCGGCCGACCGCGCCCTCGCCGAGCGTGTGCACGCCGTGGTCACCGAGACGGCGCCCGAGCTCGCCCCCAAGCTCTGGTACGGGATGCCGGCCTACTACAAGGCGGGCAAGAACATCGTGTTCTTCCAGGACGCGAAGAAGTTCAAGGCCCGCTACTCGACCCTCGGCTTCAGCGACCCGGCGATGCTCGACGACGGCACCATGTGGCCCACCTCGTACGCCCTCACGAACGAGCTCACGACGGCCGACGAGAAGCGCATCGCGGAGCTCGTGAAGAAGGCGGTCGGCTGAGGTCGGCGGGCCGCACGCCCGGCGCCGCCGTAGGCTGAGCCCGTGCTGCCGTCGCTCGCCGTGCTGGTCTCGTTCGGACTCGTCGTCGCGCTGCTGACGATCACACCGGGCCTCGACACGGCCCTGGTGCTGCGCACCGCGGCCGTCGCCGGCCGTCGGCGCGCGTGGGGCGCGGTGGCCGGCATCCAGGCGGGCACCCTTGTGTGGGGCGCCGCCGCCGCGGTCGGGGTGAGTGCCCTGCTGCTCGCCTCGCAGCTCGCCTACGACGTGCTGCGCGTCGCGGGCGCCGTGTACCTCGTGTGGATCGGGCTCCGGATGCTGTGGTCGGCGATCCGCGGCGGAACGCACGGCGATCCGGTGCTCGACACGCGCGCCGACTCGTTCCGAGCCGGCCTCCGCCAGGGCGCGCTCACCAACCTGCTGAACCCCAAGGTCGGGGCGTTCTACGTCGCGGTGCTGCCGCAGTTCATCCCGGCGTCGGCGCCGCATCTGAGCTGGGGCCTCGCGCTCGCGGGCGTGCACGTGCTGCTCGGCACGATCTGGCTGGGAACCCTGCTGCTGCTGGCGCGGTCGTTCCGCGGCTGGCTGCAGCGTCGCACGGTCGCACGGTGGATCGACGGCGTCGCGGGCACGGTCATCACCGCCTTCGGCGTGCGGCTCGCGCTCGAGCCGTAAAAGGTATTCGGACTGACAACTGCCGAAAAAGGTAGTCAGGGAGTAAACTGCCGAAAAAGGTAGTCAGGAGTCCCCCATGCGCACCGCCCGGATCGCCAACCCCCAGATGCTGGGCGACATCCTCCGCAGCGCCCGTCTCCACAGCGGCCAGACGCAGGCCGAACTCGCCGAGGTCCTCGGCATGTCCCAGCGATATGTGATGGAGATCGAGGCGGGCAAGCCGACGAAAGCCGTCGAGCGCCTCTTCGAGTACGCGCGCGAGACCGGCGTCTCGCTCTACGCAGACCTGCCCGATGCCTGAGCTGGCCGTCGACCTCTACGGCGTGCGCGTCGGCACACTGCGCGAGAACTCGGACGGCTTCGACTTCGTCGCCGACACCGAGGGGATGCGCGCCTTCGGTGCGCAGAGCACGGTGCTCTCCGTCGCCGTCCCGCTGACCGACGCGCCGCGCCCGCGCGACCGGGCGATCCGACGCAACTTCTTCGACGAGCTGCTGCCCGAGGGCCGCGCCCGCGCCCGCCTGGCGGGCAACGCCCGCATCCGCGCCGACTACACGATCGGGATGCTCGCCCGCTACGGACGGGACGTCGCCGGCGCGGTGCGCGTCTGGGATCCGCTGGCGCCGGGCGAGCCACGCACGCCGGCCGTGCGACCCGCGAGCGCGGCGCGCATCCGGGAACTCATCGCGGAGGTGCGCAACGCGCCGATCGGCAACGACTCCGTGCGTCGGCTCTCCTCCCTCGCGGGAGTACAAGACAAGTTCGTGCTCGCGTGGACCCCGGACGGCTGGACGGAACCCCTCGACGGCTTCCCCTCCACCCACATCGTGAAGCCCGTGGTGCCGGAGCGCCCCAGTCTCATCTTCGACGAGGAGTATGGTTCGCGGATCGCCCGCCACCTCGGCCTCGCCGACTTCGACACCGACCTGCAGACCTTCGACGGGCACACCGCCCTCGTGATCGAGCGCTACGACCGCGGCCCGGAGCTGCCGGACGGACGCCTCCATCAGGAGGACTTCAACCAGGCGCTCGGCTTCAGCGGCGACGGCAAGTACGAGTCGTGGGGCCACCCTGGTCTCGGCGCGATCGCCGCGCTCCTGCGTTCCCACGCCACCCGGGCGGCCCTCGCCGACCTTCTGCGCTACACCACATTGTCGATCGCCGTCGGCAACCTCGACATGCACGCGAAGAACCTGTCGATCGTGCATCGTCCCGACGGGTCGACGGCCCTCGCCCCCATCTACGACGTCGTGCCGCAACTGCATCTCGTCGACGACCACGATTTCGCGTTCCGGGTGAACGGGCGCTTCGGCCACGCCGAGATCACCGCCGACGATCTCGTGGCGGAGGGCAGCTCGTGGGGGCTGCGCGATGCCGCCGCGATCGTCGATGACATCCTCACCGCCGTCGGGCGCGCGGTCGAGCTCGAGCAACCGAGCCCCGGGGCGCACCCCGCACTGCAGCACGACATCCGCGGATACGTCGACAATCTGCTCAGCGGTCGCGGGGCGAGTGCGCGACCCGGGCCGGGGTCGGCGACGGAGCCCCGCGCACTGCCGGAGAGCCCCGGAGGATGGGGTGGCCCGGTCGCTCCCTGACCGAGCCGCGCCGCGCCTACGCGTCGCCCCGGTTGCGGCGGCGCATGGGGCGCGGGGCACGGTCGCCGAGGAACGAGCGCGCCGAGTCGACCACGAAGCCGCGGCTGAGCGCCTCGCGGCCGATCAGCATCCGGAACCCCATCGAGTCGCGGTTGCTCAGGGTGACCTCGGCGTCGACGCGGTGCCCGACGAGCACGAGCGGGAGCGACACGACGAAGCGCTCGTCGACGTGCCCGGACGAGCTGCGCACGCGGCGCACGTCGACCACCGGGCGCTCCACGCCGACCTCGTCGGCATCCGAACGCTGCCACGGGCGGATGCCGAACCGCACCCATGCGGTGCCGCCCAGATCGAAGGCCTCCACGTCGTAGGCGTGGATGGAGGAGGTCTGCGCGCCGGTGTCGAGCTTCGCCTTGATCCACGGCACGCCGACATCCGGCAGCTGCACCCACTCCCGCCAGCCCGCAAGGGTGTTTGAATGGGTTCGCTCGCTCACCGCACCATCTTGGCAGGGGCCCACTCATGAAACTCGCGATCCTCTCGCGCGCGCCCCGCGCCTACTCGACGCAGCGCCTCCGCACCGCCGCGCAGCAGCGCGGGCACGAGGTGCGGGTGCTCAACACGCTCCGCTTCGGCATCGACCTCTCGGGCGACGAACCCGACCTGCAGTACCGCGGCAAGCCGCTCAGCGACTACGACGCGATCCTGCCGCGCATCGGCGCATCCATCACCTACTTCGGCACCGCCGTCGTGCGGCAGTTCGAGCAGATGGACGTCTACACGCCCAACACGGCCAACGGCATCTCGAACGCACGCGACAAGCTGCGGGCGACGCAGATCCTGTCGCGCCACAACATCGGGATGCCGGCGACCGCCTTCGTGCGCAACCGGGCGGATGTGCGACCCGCGATCGAGCGGGTCGGCGGCGCACCGGTCGTGATCAAGCTGCTCGAGGGCACGCAGGGCATCGGCGTGATCCTCGCCCCCGAGGTGAAGATCGCGGAGGCGATCATCGAGACGCTGCAGTCGACGAACCAGAACGTGCTCATCCAGCACTTCGTGTCGGAGAGCCGCGGCCGCGACATCCGGGCGCTCGTCGTGGGCGACCGCGTGGTCGCGGCGATGCGGCGCACGGCGAAGGGCGACGAGTTCCGCTCGAACGTGCACCGCGGCGGAAGCGTCGAGCGCGTCGAGCTCGCCCCCGAGTACGCCCAGGTGGCGGTGCGCTCGGCTCAGATCATGGGCCTGCGCGTTGCGGGCGTCGACATGCTGGAGGGCGCCGACGGGCCGCTCGTCATGGAGGTCAACTCCTCGCCGGGGCTGCAGGGCATCGAGGAGGCGACCCAGCTGGACGTCGCGGGCGCGATCATCGACTACGTCGCGGGGCAGGTCGCCTTCCCCGAGATCGACGTGCGCCAGCGCCTCTCGGTGTCGACGGGATACGGGGTGGCCGAGCTGCTCGTGCACACGAACGCCGAGCTCGTCGGCAAGACCCTCGGCGAGTCGGGGCTGTGGGAGCGCGACATCACCGTGCTCACGCTGCACCGCGGCGCGACCGTCATCCCGAACCCGCGCAAGGGTCAGCTGCTCGAGGCGGGCGACCGCCTGCTGTGCTTCGGCAAGCTGGAGGAGATGCGCTCGATGATCCCCGAGCGTCGCCGCCGCCGCGCCCGCGTGCGCAGGCTGCCCGCTGAGCCGATCCCGACGGAGGAGTAGGGCTCCGGGACGCAGCACGCCGCACCGGCCCCCGAACGGGGGGTGCCTCTCGCTGTCAGCTTTCCGGCGCTGCCGGGCATGAACCTCCGGGAGGTTCCATGCAGACGACGATCCGGATCACCGCCGTTCAGCTCCTGGGCGGCATCGATCACCACCACGTCATCGCCCTGCGGTGGTCGTCGGAGGACACCGACGAGACCGAGGACAGCACCGTGGAGGAGGTGATGGAGTGGCTCGGACGCGGCCCCCACGTCGCGTGGGTCGGGGAGCGCAACCAGGTGGCCGCGCTTCAGGTCGTGCACGGCCCCCACTCGAGCTGGCTGCAGGCGAACCGGGTGGGCGAGCTCAGTCGGGACCTGCTCGACCTGCCGCGCCGGCGTCTCAGTCCCCGCGTGGACGCGCTCCTGCAACGTCGATGACGCATCTCGCCTCATCCGCCCCGCACGACCGCGGCGACCGCTCCCGTGCTACCGTCGCGAGCGAGCGCGCGGGTCGGACGGGGGGCGGCGATGGCCGACGATCACGACGCCGCGTTCGTCGCCCTGTACCGCGAGCATCACGCGCGGATCGTGAACGCCGCGACCTGGCGGCTGGCCGATGCGAGCCGCGCCGAGGACGTCGCCTCCGAGGTGTTCCGCATCGCCTGGCAGCATCACCGGCGGGGCCGCGAGGTCACCCTGCCGTGGCTCTACGGGATCATGAAGAACGTCGTGCGCCGTGAGCGCCGGCTCCTGGACCGTGCGAAACGGCTCGTCGCGAAGACCGCCCGGCTCGACCCTCCCCGGCAGCTGACCGCACCGAGCGCGGACGGCGAGGCGGCACTGCACGAGGCGCTCGCCCAGCTGCGGCGGCCGGACCGGGAACTCCTCTACATGGCCTACTGGGAGGACCTGCCGGGGCATGAGCTCGCCGCGCTGCTCGGCATCACACCCGACGCGCTCCATGCACGCCTCAGTCGTGCCCGGCGGCGGTTGCGCGGGCTCCTCGACGAGGGAAGCTCCGAGGGGGTGATCCCTCATGGATGAGCTCGAGCGACGCCTCCGCGAGGCGAACCCCTGGCCGATGCGCGACGCCGGCGAGCTCTCCGACCGCGCGGCACGCGAGCTGGCCGCGCTCCTCGACGAGGGACGCACCGCCGCCGCGCCGCGCCGCGCCGCCCGTCCGTCGCGCCGCGCCTGGCGGTGGCCGGCGATCGCCACCGGGGCCGCCGCGCTGCTCTCGGTGCTGGCGGTCGTCAACATCACGAACGCGCCGGTGGCCACGGGATCCCCCTCGCTGCTCGAGTTCACCCCCATCACCGCCTCGGACGAGGAGGTGCTCGCGGAGCTGAGCGCCCGCGCACGCGAGGACGCGACGACGACCGGCACCACCATCCGCTACGAGTCGTGGTCGGCCACGATCATCCCCGGCACGGACACGACCGAGCTCTTCGTGCAGCCCGAGGACGTGACGAGGATCCATGAGCCCGACGGCTCGGGGAGCATCACCACGCGCGCCGGTGAGCTGCGGTGGGGACCGCCTCCTCCCGGGCAGACCCCCAAGGAGCCCGGTGAGGTGACGCGCTCGAGCGTCTACGGGCCGGGCGAGTACCCCCTGCTCTTCCCCGACGCACCCCCGGCCGACCCGGATGCCGACGAGCTGAGGGCCTACCTGCACGCCCATCTCGAGTTCCGGTCGGACGCGACGGCGAGCGACTACTTCGGTGCCGTCGAGGATCTCCTCAACGAGTGGCGACTGAGCGGCCCGCAGAACGCCGCGGTGGTCGAGCTGCTCGGCTCGCTTCCCGGCGTGGAGGTGGCGGGCACGGTGCGCGACCGGCTCGGACGGGAGGGCGTCGCGCTCGTGACGACCACCCGCGCGGACGGGGCCTTCCGCAACGTGCTCGTGTTCGACCCCGCCACGGGTGCCGTGCTGACCTCGGAGATCGACTACCTCGGAGGCGTGGACGAGATCACCCTTCCGTACCCGATCGTGCTGGGATATATCGCATGGAAGACCGACGAACCCGAGCAGCGGGGGCGCTGATCGCGCTCGTCGCCGCCATCCCGCTCCTCATCGCGACTGCACCCGCCCAGGCGGCACCCGCATCGTCCGCTCAGGCGGAGATCGATCGCCTGCTCGACCTCACCCCCGGCGGCACGCAGCTCGACGACCGCACGGTCAGCTGGAACGGCGGCGCGGTCATCGTGCGCGTGGCCCTCCCGTCGGATCCGCCCGCGCGCGCCATCGCGAGCTGCCCGACGGGCTACTACTGCGCCTGGGCGAAGTCCGGATACGGGGGCAACACGATCTGGTTCACCTCGTGCTCCGTCGGGGGCAGCTCGAACAGCCTCGCCCCGCTCGGCGCCGCCGCCCGATCCTTCGCGAACGCCCGTACCTCGGGCACCGTCCAGGTCAAGGACGGCGCGACGGTCGTCGACACGCTCGGTCCCTCGACGGGACGCAGCACGGTGAGCTACGGATCGACCGCGATGGTCTGCTTCACCTGACGGCCGTGGGGCCCGCTCCTTCCGCCTCGGACGAGGGGGACGCCTCAGCCCCGTGCGAAGGTGCTCTCTCGCGCACTCGCGTTGGCGGCGCAGATGACTGCGGCCAGGCTCGCGGCGAGCACGGAGGCCGCCCGACCTGCGGCCCAGGCGGCTCCCCCCGGATGGCGGTACTCGATGACCGTGAGCGCGTCGCTGTCGTTTCCCCGACCGATGCTGGTCTGGTGCAGTTCGAGCACCTCGATCCCGATGTGCTGTGCTGCCAGGGCCACGGTCAGCGCCTCGACGGGTCCGATCCCCTCGTGGGTGCTGGCATGATCCTCACCTCGCACTCGGAGCTCGATGCGCGTGCTGCTTCGACCAGCGGAATCGGAGGTCTCGTAGCCGGTGAGCTCGACCACCTCGCTCGTGTTCCCCGAGACGTAGCTGCGGTGGAAGATGTCCCAGATCTCCTCGGCGGTGACCTCGGCCCCGGAGTCGTCGGCGTGCTGCTGCACCCGCCTGGCGAGGTCGATCTGCAGTCTCCGCGGCAGTTCGATGCCGTACTCGGTTTCGAGCAGGTAGGCGATCCCACCCTTGCCGGACTGCGAGTTCACGCGGATCACGGCGTCGTAGTCGCGCCCGATGTCGGCAGGATCGATGGGCAGGTAGGGCACGCGCCAGGCGATGTCCGCTTCCGGCTGCCCCTCCGCGCGCGCACGCGCACGATGCTCGGCGAGGCCCTTCTTGATCGCGTCTTGATGTGTTCCGCTGAACGCGGTGTGCACGAGGTCTCCGACATAGGGGTGCCGGGGGTGCACCTCGATCCGGTTGCAGTATTCGACCGTGCGGCGGATCTCGTCGATGTCGGAGAAATCGATCATCGGGTCGACGCCCTGCGCGTGCAGGTTCAGCGCGAGGGTCGCGATGTCCACGTTGCCGGTGCGCTCGCCGTTGCCGAAGATGCACCCCTCGACCCGTTGCGCCCCCGCGAGCACCGCCAGTTCCGCACACGCGATTCCGGTGCCGCGATCGTTGTGCGGGTGCACCGAGAGGATGACGTCGTCGCGGCGGGCGAGGTTCTTGTGCATGTACTCGATCTGATCGGCGTAGACGTTCGGTGTGGCGACCTCGACGGTTGCGGGCAGGTTGAGGATCACCGGGCGCTCTGGTCGCGCATCCCACAGTTCGGTCATGGAGTCGCAGATGTCGAGCACGTAGTCCGGTTCGGTGAGGTTGAACACCTCGGGTGAGAACTCGAACCGCACGTTCGGCATGTCGCCGGCGAACTCCAGCACATCGCGCCCCCCGCTGAGGACGAGGTGCTTCAGCTCGGCCGACGCGTGACCGAGCACCAGGTCGCGCCAGGTCGGCGCCGTCGCGGTGTACATGTGGATCACGATCTCGTTGCGGATGCCCTGGATCGAGGCGACGGTCCGCTCGATGAGGTCTCGCCGGGCCGGGGTGAACACGACGATCGTCACGTCCTCGGGCGCGATGTCGGTCTCCGCGATGAGGCGCACGAAGTCGTAGTCGGTCTGCGACGCCGACGGGTATCCGACTTCGATCTCCTTGTACCCCATCGCCACCATCAGCTCGAAGAAGCGGCGCTTGCGGGTGGGGTCCATCGGCTCGGCGAGCGCCTGATTGCCGTCGCGCAGGTCGACGGGAACCCACAGCGGCGCATGGGTGAGACGTCGGGTCGGCCAGTCGCGTTCGGTCAGCGGGACCTCGACGCGCGAGTACACGTCGACGTAGCGGTGCGAGGGCATCTGCGACCGGCGTTGCCGGTTCCAGAACGCGAGCGGCTCCGGTACGGGGCCGGCGGGCGTGGAGATGTGGGGAAAGGCTGTCGCGGTCATCGTCGGGGTTCCTTCTTGCTCGTCTCAGGCGACCGGCACAGGCTTCGGCTCCACGTCGGGGAGCCGGTCTTGGCTAGGCCCCGCCGTGGCGACGAAGGTGAAGGAACTCGTTCGCGAGCATGAGGGCATGCTACCACCACTCCTCAGACAAGTAGAGAAGCTACGATGAGTCCATGGCACAGGTGAGGCGAACCCCGCTCGCGGATCAGGCCGCCGACCTGCTGCTCGACCGCATCCGATCCGGCGAGTGGGCACTCGGCGCGAAGCTGCCGGGCGAAACGACTCTCGCCCCGCAACTCGGCGTCGGCCGCTCCACCGTCCGCGAAGCGATCCGTCAGCTCGCCGGACGCGGTGTGCTCACCACGCGGCAAGGGCTGGGCGTGTTCGTGACCGCGCTCGACGTGCCGGAGGAATGGGACGCCGTTCTCCGCCGCGCCGACATCGTGGCGGTGATCGAGGCCCGCATCGCGATCGAAACCGAGGCCGCGGCTCTCGCCGCCGAACGACGCACTCCCGGCGACCTCCGTGCACTCCGCCAGGCGCTCGCCGTCCGCGATCGACAGCGTGGCGAGGCCGCGGCGCTGATCGACGCGGACACCGCGTTCCATCGCTCCATCGTGATCGCAGCGCACAACCCGATCCTCGCCGAGCTGTTCGACGGCTTCACGCCACGGTTGCGGCAGGCCATGATCGACGTGCTCCGGATGCGGCGCGACCACACGACCGACGCCGACCAGGAGGCGCATGCCCGCCTCGTGCAGGCCATAGCCGACCGTGACACGGAGGGCGCCGCGCAGCAAAGCCGCAGTCACCTGCAGACGATGAAGAATGCGCTCGCCTGAACGATGCGATCGCGGCTCGAGAACGGCGACGACCGAGCTGCATTCGTGCGCGAGGGGGGACTTGAACCCCCACGCCCTTGCGGGCACTGGCACCTGAAGCCAGCGCGTCTGCCAATTCCGCCACTCGCGCATGCGACCCGCGAGAGCGGATCAGCCTAGCGAGACTACCACGCAGCGCGGGCCGGCCCGAACGGGGATGCACCGACCGGTGCGCCCAGTCGAATCCGTCTCGCGTACGACACGACCGAGCCCCGCGACTGACCCCGCGAGGTGGTGAGCCGACTACCATCGGAGAGTCCGAGACAAGCGGAAGGGCACATCGCGCCCGCCGAGAGGAGACCCTTGGGGATTCTCGACGAATTCGAGAAGGGCTTGGAGCGCGTCGTGGGAGGCGCGTTCGCCAAGACCTTCAAGAGCGGTCTCCAGCCCCTCGAGGTCACCGCGGCGCTGCGGCGCGAGCTCGACACGAAGGCCGCCGTCGTCTCGCGCGACCGCATCCTCGTCCCCAACCGCTTCACCGTGCGCCTCGCCCCGTCCGACTACGAGCGGATGACGGGGCTCGGCCCGGCGCTCGTCGACGAGTTCACCCGGCTCGTGCAGCAGCACGCCACCGCCCAGCGGTACTCCTTCGCGGGCGGCATCGACATCCGCCTCGAGTCCGACCCGAAGCTGTCGCCCGGCATCGTGCGCATCGAGTCCGAGAACGTCAGGGGCGAGGTCGCCTGGACGCCCGTGCTCGACATCGGCGGAAAGCGCTACCCGCTGAAGAAGGGCCGCACCGTCATCGGTCGGGGTTCGGATGCCGACATCACGATCCCGGACACCGGCACCTCCCGCAAGCACGTCGAGATCGCCTGGGACGGCACCCGCGGGCAGGTCACCGACCTCGGGTCGACGAACGGCTCCAAGCTCAACGGCCAGCCCGTGACGCAGGCCGTGCTGCAGCCCGACTCGGTCATCGAGATCGGGCGCACCCGTATCGTGTTCCGCGTGCTCGCGCAGGCCGCCGAGCTCGCCCGGCCGGAGGGGGGTGCTCGATGAGCGAGCTGACCCTGCTCGTGCTGCGGCTCGGGTTCCTCATCCTCATGTGGGCGTTCGTCTTCATGGTGGTCTACGCGCTGCGCTCCGACCTGTTCGGCACGCGCGTGCGCAAGCTCCCGCAGCAGGGCACGACCGAGACCTTCCCGTCCACACCGCTGCCGGCACCGGCGGCCGCGGCGCCGCCCCTCGCGTCCGTCACCGAGCCGGTGCGCGCCCAGCCGCACGCGAGCGGCACGACCCCGCGGCGGCTCGTCATCACCTCCGGCCCCAAGGAGGGCATGGAGATCGAGCTGCCGGCCGAGCAGCTCACGATCGGCCGATCGAGCGAGTCGGGCCTCGTCATCCGCGACGACTACACGTCCACCCACCACGCGCGCCTCATGCTGTGGAACGACGAGTGGGTCATCCAGGACCTCGACTCCACGAACGGCACCTTCCTCGACGGCACCCGCGTGACCCTCCCCACCCCCGTGCCGGTCGGCTCCACCGTCACCATCGGCACCACGAGCTTCGAGCTGAGGCGCTAAGCAGTGGCGACGATCCCCACCAGCGCCGCCGTCTCCCACGTCGGCAAGGTCCGCGCGAGCAACCAGGACTCCGGCTACCTCGGCCGGCATCTGTTCATCGTCGCCGACGGGATGGGCGGGCACGCGGGCGGCGACGTCGCGAGCCACATCGCCGCGCAGCGGATCGCCGAGGCCGACCACCCCTACGCGACCCCGGACGACGCGGTCGCCGCCCTGCACGAGGCGCTCATCTCGGCCAACGGCCTGCTCGCCGAGACGGTGTTCGACCACAACGAGCTCACCGGCATGGGCACCACGGTCTCCGCGATCGCCCGCGTGGGCGACAGCTTCGCCCTCGCCCACATCGGCGACTCCCGCGTCTACCGCTTCCGCGCCGGCGAGCTCACCCAGATGACGACCGACCACACCTTCGTGCAACGGCTCGTCGAGTCGGGTCGCATCACGCCCGAGGAGGCGGCGGTGCACCCGCGGCGTGCCGTGCTCATGCGGGTGCTCGGGGATGTGGACGCCTCGCCCGAGATCGACACCGCCGTGCTCGACGTGAAGCCCGGCGACCGCTGGCTGCTGTGCTCGGACGGCCTCTCCGGCTACGTCACCGAGGACAAGATCACGCAGGTGCTCGGCACCATCCGCACGGCGCAGGGGGCCGCCGACCGTCTCGTCAAGGAGAGCCTCGACCACGGCGCCCCCGACAACGTGACCGTCCTGCTGATCGACATCGACGACTCGGAGGGCGCCTCGGGGAGCGCGCCGATCTTCGTGGGCTCCGCGGCGCATCCGCTCACCTTCGGCCAGGAGGAGGAGGTGCGCCGACCCATCCGGCTGCCCACCCTGCTCCTGCACCCCCTCAAGGCGGCGCCCCCCGAGGACGCTCACTTCGAGCCGGAGAGCGAGAGCTACCTCGACGAGCTCATCGAGGAGGACCGCCGCCGCGCGATCCGCCGACGGGTGCTGTGGGGCGTCGGCGTGGGCCTCGCCGCGGCCGCGATCGTGCTCGCGGGATGGCTCGGCTACCGCTGGACACAGATGCACTACTTCGTGGGTGTCAGCGACGGCAACGTCGCCATCTTCCAGGGTGTGCAGCAGTCGATCGGCCCGATCTCGCTGTCGAGCGTCTACCAGACCACGGCGATCGCCGTCGACGACCTCCCCGCCTACCAGCGCGACGCCGTCGAGGCGACGATCAGCGCCGACAGCCTGAAGCAGGCGCTCAACATCGTCGACCGCCTCTCCGCGGCGGCGGGGAACTGACGTGACCGCCCCGCACACGACCGCGATCGGCCGCCCGGATGCGGGCGGCGGCGCGCCGATCACGACGACCATCCGCATCCGGTTGCGCACGCCCGCACGGCTGCGCAACCTCGAGCTGCTGCTGCTCCTCGTCGCGCTCGGGGTGGGCGCGTCGGCGATCGCGCTCGTCGACCTGGGGGCGCTCGGCGAGCTCGACGGGGCGATGCTCACCCTCGCCGCGCTGCCCGCGGGGCTCGTGCTCGTTCTGCACGTCGTGGAACGCGTGGTCGCGCCCGAGGGCGACCCCTTCGTGGTGCCGATCGCCACCGCGCTCACCGGCCTCGGCATCGCGATGATCCACCGCCTCGACATCGCCGAAGGATACGAGGGCTGGTCCGCCTACGCCGTGCGTCAGGCGGTGTGGGCGACGATCGCGATCGTCCTCGCGATCACCGGCCTCGTCCTGGTGCGCAACCATCGGGTTCTGCAGCGGTACCGCTACATCGCGATGTTCCTCGGCATCCTCCTGCTGCTGCTGCCCGTCGTCCCCGTCATCGGCGAGACGGGCGCGAACGCCGACGTCTGGGTGCGGATCGGATTCTTCTCGTTCCAGCCGGGCGAGTTCGCCAAGATCCTGCTGGCCGTGTTCTTCGCCGGATACCTCGTCACGGCGCGCGACTCGCTCTCGATGGTCGGGCGGTCCTTCCTGGGGCTGCGGCTGCCGCGCGCCCGCGACCTCGGCCCGATCCTGGTCGTCTGGGTTCTGTCGATGGGCGTCATCGTGATCCAGAAGGACCTCGGCACCGCCCTCCTCTACTTCGGCCTGTTCCTCGTCATGCTGTACGTCGCCACGGGGCGCGGCAGCTGGATCCTCATCGGGCTCGCCCTGTTCGCCGCGGGCGGCTGGCTCGCCACGCGGATGCTGCCCTACGTGCAGGGGCGGTTCGCGAACTGGCTCGACGCGTTCAACCCCGAGATCTACGACCGCGAGGGCGGCAGCTACCAGCTCGTGCAGGGCATCTTCGGACTCGCCGACGGCGGCCTCATCGGCACCGGGCTCGGGCAGGGCCGACCCGACATCGTGCCGCTCGCCGAGAGCGACTACATCATCGCGAGCCTCGGCGAGGAGCTCGGACTGATCGGCCTGTTCGCCATCCTCAGCCTCTACCTGATCTTCGTCGCGCGCGGCTTCCGCATCGGGGTCGCCGGGCAGGACGACTTCGGCCGCCTGCTCGCCGTCGGCCTGTCGTTCGTCGTGGGCCTGCAGGTCTTCATCGTGATCGGCGGCGTCACGCGCATCATCCCGCTCACCGGCCTCACGACCCCGTTCCTCGCGGCGGGCGGCTCGTCGCTCGTCGCGAACTGGATCATCGTCGCCCTCCTCCTGCGGCTCTCGGATGCGGTGCGCCAGCAGCCGCACGCGGTCGTCGAGTCGGGGGGTGCGGCATGAACAAGGAACTGCGCCGCGTCAGCGTGCTGCTGCTCGCGATGTTCCTCGCCCTGTGCGCCTCCACGACCGTCATCCAGGTCGTGCAGCAGGAACAGCTGCAGGCCGACTCGCGCAACACCCGCACCCTGTACGCGAGCTTCTCCGTCGAGCGCGGTCCGATCCTGGCGGGCGACACCGTCATCGCGCAGTCGGTGCCGAGCGGCGACGAGTACAAGTACCAGCGCGTCTACCCGCAGGGCGAGCTCTACGCGCCCGTCACGGGCTACTTCACCATCCACGGCGAGAACACGGGCCTCGAGGGCAGCCTCAACGACTACCTGAGCGGCCGCGCCAACCAGCAGTTCCTCGACCGGCTGAACGCCATCCTGACGGGGCAGAACCCGCGCGGCGCGACCGTGCAGACGACGATCGACCCCGTCGTGCAGCAGGCGGCATGGGATGCGCTGGGCGGCCTCCAGGGCGCGGTGATCGCGATCGAGCCGAGCACGGGCCGCATCCTCGCCATGGTGTCAACGCCGTCGTTCGACCCGAACCTGCTGGCGGGGCACAACCAGCCGACCGTCATCGAGAACTACGACAAGCTGCTCGCCGCCGACGGCGACCCGCTCATCAACCGCACCATCGGGGGCGCGCTCAACCCGCCCGGGTCGACCTTCAAGCTCGTCGTCGCATCCGCCGCGCTCCAGTCCGGCGACTACACGCCCGAGAGCCAGCTGCCCAACCCGCAGAGCCTCACCCTCCCCGGCACGAGCACCACGATCACCAACTCGGAGGGCGGGGCCTGCGGCGGCGGCGAGACCGTCAGCGTCGCCGACGCCCTGCGCTACTCGTGCAACATCCCCTACGCGGAGCTCGGCGGGGCGCTCGGCTACGACGCGGTCGACGAGCAGGCGCGCGCCTACGGGTTCGAGGACGCCTTCGCCGTGCCGATGAAGGTCACGCCGAGCGTCTTCCCCGAGCCGGAGAGCGACGCGCAGCTCATGCTGCAGTCCTTCGGCCAGGGCAACGACCGGGTGACGCCGTTCCAGATGGCCATGGTCTCGGCCTCGATCGCGAACGGCGGCCAGCTGATGCGCCCGAACCTCGTCGAGCGGATCAGCGCCCCCGACCTCTCCGTGCTCGAGCAGTTCGAGCCCGAGATGTACAACCGCGCGATCAGCTCCGGCGTCGCGGCGAGCATGACTCAGATGATGGTCGCGAATGTCGCCAGCGGCGCGGCCAGTAATGCGAGAATCAGTGGTGTCGATGTCGCGGGCAAGACGGGCACAGCACAGAACGGCACGAACCAGCCGCACACGCTCTGGTTCACCGGATTCGCCCCCGCCACCGACCCGAAGGTCGCCGTGGCGGTGGTGGTCGAGAACGGCGGAGGCCAGGGCCAGTCCGGTTTCGGGAACACGATCGCGGCTCCGATCGCGAAGAAGGTCATAGAGGCGGTGCTGAACAGATGAGACCCACGAGCGGGCTCACCTTCGGGGGGCGATACCAGCTGTCGAGCCGGATCGCGATCGGCGGCATGGGTGAGGTGTGGCAGGCGACCGACCTCGTGATCGGGCGCACCGTCGCCATCAAGATCCTCAAGGACGAGTACCTGGGCGATCCCGGCTTCCTCGAGCGCTTCCGCGCCGAGGCCCGGCACGCCGCCCTCGTCAACCACGAGGGCATCGCGAACGTCTTCGACTACGGCGAGGAGGACGGCTCCGCCTACCTCGTGATGGAGCTCGTGCCCGGCGAGGCGCTCTCCACGGTGCTCGAGCGCGAGAAGGTGCTCTCGACGGACCGCGTGCTCGACATCGTCGCGCAGACGGCGTCCGCGCTCCAGGCCGCGCACTCGGCGGGGCTCGTGCACCGCGACATCAAGCCCGGCAACCTGCTCATCACGCCCGACGGGCGCGTCAAGATCACCGACTTCGGCATCGCACGGATCGCCGACCAGGTGCCGCTCACCGCCACCGGCCAGGTGATGGGCACCGTGCAGTACCTCTCGCCCGAGCAGGCGAGCGGGCATCCGGCGTCGCCGTCGACCGACATCTACTCGCTCGGCATCGTCGCCTACGAGGCGCTCGCCGGCCGCCGGCCGTTCACGGGCGAGTCGCAGGTGGCGATCGCGATGGCGCAGATCAACGAGGCGCCGCCGGACCTGCCGGTGACGATCTCCGAGCCGGTGCGCAACCTGGTCTACTCGTCCATCGCGAAGCGCCCCGAGGACCGGCCCGCGACCGCCGCGCACCTGGCGCGCGCAGCCCAGGCGCTGCGGCGCGGGGACGTCGCCGGCGCTGCCGCCGCCGTGCCCGGGGTCGCCTCGGGCGCGATCGCAGTCGATTCCGCGGCGACCGCCGCGACCCGCGTCATGCCGTCCGCGGGAGCCCCGGCCCCCACCACCCCCGTCGAGGAGACGCGCCGCCGCAGCCCCTGGATGTGGCCGCTCATCGCGATCGTCTCCCTCCTCGCGGTGGCGCTCATCGCGATCATCATCGTGTTCGCGGTGCAGCCGCGCGGGGGCGACGAGCCGAGCACCCCGCCGTCGACGCCCCCCAGCAAGACGCCGAGCGACACCCCCAGCGCCTCGCCGACCGAGGACAGTGTCTTCATCGCGCGTGCCGACTTCGAGGGCAAGCCGGTCGGCGAGGCGACGGATGCTTTGCTCGCCCTCGACCCGACCTTCCAAGTGAAGATCACCGACAGCTCTCCCGCCGCATCTTCGCCCTCCCAGGCGGGAACCGTCAAGACGATCTCGCCCTCGGGCAACGTGCCGAAGGGTTCGACGATCATGTTGACGGTATACGGCCCCTTCCCGGCGCCGTCCGCACCCGCGACGCTGACCGCAGGCTCGGCGACCGGCGACCCGGGCGACCCGATCACCCTCACCGTGCCGGAGAAGTACCCTGGCTGCCCCACGGGCTACGCGCTCGAGTCGTACGTCGTGACCCTTACCAACGCGACGTTCGTGAGCGGTGGCGGGACCGAGGCGACGCTGCCGGCCACCGACCCGATGTCGTTCGACATCCAGTTGGGGACGAGCGGGCAGGCGAAGGCCGTCTACGCGGCCCGCTGCGCCAGCGGGATCACCTCTCAGACCTCCAGCCCCGTCACGATCACCGTGAACTGAGCATCCGTCTGCAGGCGGATCCGGCGTGCAGACGCCACGGCTAGACTGACCGCGTGAGTGACGCAGTGATCGAGAGCGTGCGCACGCTCGCCGGTCGCTACGAGCTCGGCAAGCTGCTGGGGCGCGGGGGCATGGCCGAGGTGCGCGAGGGCCTCGACACCCGCCTCAACCGACGCGTCGCCATCAAGCTGCTGCGCCCCACCCTCGCGACCGACCCCGCGTTCCGCACCCGGTTCCGTCAGGAGGCGCAGGCCGCGGCCCGCATGGCGCACCCCACGATCGTGCGCGTCTTCGACGCGGGCGAGGAGACCGTCCGCGGCCCGGACGGCCACGACGTGCAGCTGCCCTTCATCGTCATGGAGCGCGTCGAGGGCAAGCTGCTCTCCGACCTCATCGCCACGGGCCCCCTCGACTCCGCGGAGGCCGCGCGCATCGCCACCGGCATCCTCACGGCGCTCGAGTACTCCCACCGCGCGGGCGTCGTGCACCGCGACATCAAGCCCGGCAACGTGATGATCACGCCCAACGGGCAGGTCAAGGTCATGGACTTCGGCATCGCCCGGGCCATCTCCGAGTCGTCGGCGAACGTCGCGCAGACGAGCGCGGTGCTCGGCACGGCCAGCTACTTCTCGCCCGAGCAGGCGCGCGGCGAGGCCGTCGACGCCCGCACCGACCTCTACTCCACCGGCGTGGTCCTCTACGAGATGCTCACCGGCCGTGCGCCGTTCCGCGGCGACTCCCCCGTGGCCGTGGCCTACCAGCACGTGAGCGAGTTGCCGACGCCGCCGAACGCGGTGAACCCCAGCGTCTCGCCTGCCATGAGCGCCGTCGTGATGCACGCTCTCGCCAAGGATCGCTTCGAGCGCTTCCAGAGCGCCGCCGAGTTCAAGGCCGACCTCGAGGTGGCCGCGGGCGGCAAGGTGCCAGACCGCGCCCCCGGGTCCGACGACTTCAACGCGACCCTGTTCGGCGTGAACCCGAACTCGACCGCGGCGTCCGAGGCGACGCTGCGGCGTCTCGCCAACGACGAGAACCGCCCGACCCGCACCCAGAGCCGCCCGCCGGTGGCCTGGATCTGGGGCGGCATCGCCGTCATGGTCGTCATCATCGTCGCCGCGATGGTGTGGGTCTTCAGCCTCTCGCCCACCAACATCGCGCCCGACCTCGCGGTGAAGGTGCCGGACGTCGTGGGCGAACAGGCGGAGAGCGGCATCCAGACCCTCACCGACGCCGGGCTCACGCCGCACCGCATCGACCAGGCGAGCACCAAGGTCGACGCCGGCCTCATCATCTCGACGAGCATCGACGCGGGCACCAAGGTCAGCAAGGGCGAGGACATCGACGTGGTCGTCTCGACGGGTCCGCCGTCGGTCAACCTGCCCACCCTCACCTACCTGGCCGAGGCGGATGCGATCACCAAGATCCAGGAACTCGGTCTCGTCTACGGCACGAGCAGCTCGCAGAACCACCCGAGCATCCCGGCGGGGCAGGTGATCGGGTTCACGCTCGGCGACGACACCTCGATGATGACCGGCAGCCAGACCGTCCCCGCGGGCAGCACGGTGAACCTCGTGCTCTCGACCGGGCTCGTGACGGTCGCCGACTTCGTCGGGCAGCCGGTCACCGACGCCCAGGCCGCGCTCCAGCAGCTGCAGCTGAGCGTCGCGCTGAAGCCCGACGGCAGCTGCGGCGGCGGCAACGTGACGGCTCAGTCGGCCAAGGGCGACGTTCCGCAGCGCTCGACCATCACCCTGACCTACTGCCAGGGCTCCTGAGCCGACGGGTCAGCCGAGCCGGACGAGCGGGTTGAGGCCGGCGGCGCGCTCGACGGCCTCGGGCATCCCCGTCGCCGCGAGCCAGTTGCCCAGCATCCGGTAGCCGCCCTCGGTGAGCACCGACTCGGGGTGGAACTGCACGCCGAACACCGGCGCCTCCCGATGCCGCAGGCCCATGATGACACCGCCGTCGGTGCGCGCCGTCACCTCGAGCACCTCGGGCACGGTCGAGTCGACGACGGCGAGCGAGTGGTAGCGGGTCGCGCGGAACGGCTGCGGCACCCCGTCGAAGAACGCGGAGTCGTCGTGGCGGATGAGCGAGGTCTTGCCGTGCATGAGCTCGTCCGCGTGCGTCACGGTCGCACCGAGCGCCTCCGCGATCGCCTGATGGCCGAGACACACGCCGAGCAGGGGAGAGCCCGCCTCGATGGCCGCACGCACCACGGGGATCGAGACGCCGGCTTCCGCGGGCGTGCCCGGGCCGGGGGAGAGCAGCACCGCGTCGTAGGCCGCGATGCGCTCGGCGGCGTCGGCGGCGGTGAAGTCGTCGTTGCGCACCACCTCGATCTCCGCACCCAGCTGCACGAGGTAGCCGGCGAGCGTGTAGACGAAGCTGTCGTAGTTGTCGACGACGAGCACGCGCGTCACTGGTCCACCGTCACTTCCTGCAGGCTGATGAACTGGTCCACCCAGGGGAACACCCAGAATACGAGTGCGGCGAGCGCCGCCGCGAGCAGCACGAGCAGGATGAGCAACCGCACCCACCAGGGACCGGGCAGCACCCGCCAGAGGGCTCCGTACATCAGGCGGCCCCCGTCCCGGTCACCGTCGCCGCGATCTCCTGCGGTGCACCGAACCCGGGCTTCGACGCATCCCGCGGGAAGAAGCCCTCGTAGACGCCGTACGCGATGATGCGCTCGACGGAGGTGAGGATGGGGTTGCAGCTCGTGAGGGTGATGTACCGCTCCGACGGCGCCGTGGACGGGTCCTGCGGCACCGGGTCGAGCACGCCCACCCCGCTCGCCCGCACGTACTCGAGGTTGCGGAAGCTGTAGAGGTACCAGCCGGCCGCGGTCTCCACGTAGATGTGGTCGCCGAGCTGCAGCTCGTGGATGTTGTGCAGCGATCCGCCCTTGGTGGTGCGGTGCGCGGCGATCGCGAAGTTGCCGACCTCGCCCGGCATCTGGGTGCTCGGGTAGTGGCCGAGCTCGCCCTTGTTGAGCACGTCGTAGACGCCGACGCCCTGGGCGATCGGCCGGTAGTAGTCGGCTCCCCAGCGCGGCACGACGAGCATGCCGAACTGCTGCGCGTTGGCGGGGGCCGCCTGCACGGGCGGCGCATCCGTCGAGGGCTCGTCCGGGTCGGGCGTCTCGCTCGGGTCGGGGCTCGGGGTGGCGGCGGCCTGCTCGTTCCACCGCTGGCTCTGGGCGTTGGCCTGCTGCTGGAGCTCGTTGCCGACGATGCCGTCGTAGAACCAGAGCTGCCATCCGATGAACAGCAGCACGACGAGCCCGGAGGTGATGAGCAGCTCGCCGATGATGCCGACCACCGACACTCGGCGGCGCGCGCGCAGGGATCGACGGCCGGGCATGAGCCGATTGTAGGGGGCGGATGCTGGGCCCCGGCTTCGGGCTCCCTGGGGGGCCAGGCTATGATCTCCGCATGGCCCGTCCCAAAACCCGTACCAAGCCGGCCGCGCAGGATGCCGTGAAGGGCGAAGACGCCCCCAACCCCGTGTGGTTCAAGCCGGTGATGTTCGGCTTCATGCTCATCGGCCTCGCCTGGATCATCGTCTACTACGTCAGCCAGAACTCCTGGCCGCTTCCCGCGCTCGGCCCGGGCAACATCCTCATCGGCTTCGGCATCATGTTCGTCGGCTTCCTCATGACGACGCGGTGGCGCTGAGCCCCTTCCCGCTACCCGAAATACACGCGTGTAATTCTGTCCACACTGTGGACGGGGCTGTGGAGAGCGCCCGGCGCGACGGCCCCTAGAACAGGCCGACGTTGACGACGACGGCGATGGCCGCGAGCGCCACCACGGCACCGCCGATGATGAGGTAGGGCGTCGACGCCTTCGAGCGGGGACGCTCCTCGTAGAACTGCAGCAGGTAGGTCGAGCCCGCGCCGGCGAGCAGGCCGCCGAAGATGAGCGGGATCGAGCCCCCTCCCAGAGCGAGGTTGAGCGCCAGGTTGATCGCCAGCACGACCAGGATCTGCGTGCGCGCCGGCGGGTACGACCACATGAGCACCGCGTAGGAGCCGAGCAGGCCGAAGAGCCCCGCCGCGAGCCCGTACGCGACGCCCCCGAAGATCAGCTGGGCCGCCGCGCCGAAGATCGACGCGGCGAAGAACACGGTGAGGAACCGGGTGCGTCCGAAGTTGCGCTCGACCGACGGCGCGAACAGCAGCCAGAAGAAGAGGGCGAGGGCGAACAGCAGGAGGCCCTGGATGCTCGCAGCGGCCGGGTAGGCGAAGGGGAAGGTCGCGAACCTCCAGAGCTGCCACGCGGTGTTGGGGAATGCCGCGAGCCAGATCACGGGCAGGTTCGCGGTGAAGAGTCCCACGAGCCACAGCGCGATCGCGCTCGCCGCGAAGATCCAGCTGAACGGCGGGGACTCGCCTCCCGGCCGGAGCAGACCGCTCACCCAGCCGCCGAATCCACCCTGGGTCGCGGATGCGGCAGGCGCGCGCCGCGCGGCCGCGCGTTTCTTGACGGGCTTGGTGTGCGTCGCTGTCCACTGCACGGAACCGCCCGACTCCCGGACGCAGTCCGGGCACTGCACCCCCACGGGCGCGAGGATCTGGCACTCGGGGCAGATGGTGCGACCGCACCGCTGGCACAGCACCCAGCTCTGCCGGTCGGGATGGCGATAGCAGACGGAGGGGTCCTCCTCGATGTGCTCGCCGAAGCGGGGAGAGCTCACCGCGCCTCGACGTCGATACCGGTGATCACCACGTCCTCGAGCGGCTTGTCGCGCCCGTCGGTCGGCACCGCCTCGATCGCGTCGACGACGCGCCGGGACTCGTCGTCGGCGACCTCGCCGAAGATCGTGTGCTTGCGGTTCAGCCAGGGGGTGGGAACCGTGGTGATGAAGAACTGGGAGCCGTTCGTGCCGCGGCCGCCCTGGAGGCCGGCGTTCGCCATCGCGAGCAGGTACGGCTGGTCGAAGACGAGCTCGGGGTGGATCTCGTCGTCGAACTGGTAGCCGGGACCGCCGATGCCCTGCCCGAGCGGGTCGCCGCCCTGGAGCATGAAGTCCTTGATGATGCGGTGGAAGATCACGCCGTCGTAGAGGGGCGTGGTGGAGACCTCGCCGGTGCCCGGGTGCTGCCACTGCTTGGTGCCCGTGGCGAGGCCGACGAAGTTGTCGACGGTGACGGGCGCGTGGTTGCCGAACAGGTTGACCTTGATGTCGCCGAGGGTGGTGTGGATGGTCGCGACAGCGGTGGGAAGTGGCATTCGGCCATTGTTTCACACGGGCCGCATGGCAGGATGGGAGCACGCTCAGCCGCAAACGGAGGTCGTCATGGCACTGTCCCGCAAGCGTCAGAAGGAGCTCAAGAAGCTCAAGCGCTCGGCCGACGAGCTCTGGGATCAGCAGCGCGACGCGCTCGACCAGGCCTCGCACGTGCTGCGCGAGGCCACCCGGCAGGCCAACGCCCTCGCCCGTGAGGAGGTCGCTCCGCGGGTGGCGGGCGTCTACACGGATCACGTGCAGCCGGTCGTCGCGACCGGCATCGCCGGCGCCCGCACCGCGGGCTCCGCGGTCAAGGAGAAGGTCGTCGGGGATGTGCTCCCCGCGCTGACCGGCGCGGTCGGCTCGGCGATCGCGGTCATCGAGGCGGTGCGCGACCCGCGGGTGCGCGAGGTGGTGCGCTCGGCGGCCCGTTCGGGCGGCAAGGTCGTGAAGCTGGCCCCGCCGCCCAAGAAGGGTCCCGGTCCCGGCACCTACATCGCGATCGGCGTCGGCGTGCTCGCCGTGGCTGGGATCGCCTACGCGGCGTGGCAGACGCTGCGCGCGGACGAGGACCTCTGGATCGAGGACCTCGCGGACGTCGGCGCGATCGACGTGGGCGACGACGACGAGGACGAGTTCTAGGAACCCGGTGAGCCCTGCCGCGACCCGCGCGGTGCGAGCGCTGCTGCTGCTCGTCACCGCGCTCGGTCTCGCCCTGGGCGTCGCCACGACGACGGTCTACGACCGCCCCGCGGGCGCGACCGTCATCGAGGTGGAGTGCGTCAACGCGCTCGTCGTCACCGCCGAGGTCGTCGCCACGGCGACGGACGCGGTGGGCGTGAGCCCCGCATCCGGCGCCCTCGCGCTCGGGATGATCGCGGCAGCCGTGGGCATCTGCTTCGCGGTGGTGCTGGGCCGGATGCGGCTGGCCGGGCTGCTGCGGAGGCTGCGCCCACGACCGGCGGAGCCGACCGGCGGCGCGGTCCGCGGCTCCGGCACCTCGCGCCCCGGCGCGGAGCCGCTCTTCGACTCCCTCGCGGTCATCCGGATCTGATCGGCCGGGCCAATGCGCCCGCCGCCGACCCCATCAGATTCGACCGAAACCGGAGTTCACCATGTCCAGCACCACCGCCGCGCGCTCGAACGCGCGCTTCGCCATCCTCGTCACCCTCGCCGTGCTCACCGTCGGCGCCATCATCGTGGCCGGCTTGCTCGCCACCCGACCCGGCCCCACCGCGCCAGAGGCGGGGGTGTCGCTCGTCACCCCCGACACGCAGCTCCTCGCCGAGGGCTCCTCGGGCGTGGAGCTCGTCGAGTTCGGCGACTTCGAGTGCCCCGCCTGCGCGACGTTCGAGCCGTACCTCGACGAGCTGCGGGAACGCTACGCCGGCGAGCTGACGATCGCCTTCCGCCACTTCCCGCTCCCGCAGCACACCCACGCGATCGACGCGGCGCTCGCCGCCGAGGCCGCCGGCCTCCAGGGACGGTTCGCCGAGATGCACGACCTGCTGTACGCGACGCAGGGGGAGTGGAGCGGGGCGGACGACGCGGCCGCGTTGTTCCGCGGGTACGCGGAGCGGCTCGGGCTCGATCTCGCCGCCTACGACACGGCGGTCGCGGATGCCGGCACGCGCGCCGCCGTCGATGCCGACGCCGAGGCGGGCGCCGCCCTCGGCGTGAACAGCACCCCCACCTTCTACCTCGACGGGAAGCGGCTCGAGCTGACGCGCTACACCGACCTCGCGGATGCGGTGGAGGCCGCGCTCGCGGACGCGCGGTGACGCCGGGGCGGGCTACCCGCATCCGGGGGCACCGGGTAGCCTGCCCTTCGTGACGCCCGACGAGAATCCGCCGACGCCGGACGAGCCCGCGGGGGAGCCGACGCAGCCGGGCGGTTCGCCGACGCCCGAGCCGGCCGCATCCGAGCCGACGCCCGAGAAGCCGGTGGTCGACGACGGGCACGGCCCCGCTCTCGCGCCGCAGCGCTGCGTGAACTGCGGCTCGACTCAGCTGCACCAGGACACCAACGGCGTCTGGCACTGCGACTTCTGCCGCTCCACCTTCCGTGCCGACGACCCCGCGATGATCGTCGTCGACTCCCCCGAGGTGCAGCAGGCGAACGAGAACGTGGTCGACACGGCCGACATGCTCACCTTCGACCAGCAGCAGGCGGTCGGCGCCCACCTCCGGGGTCTCGGCAAGCAGCACGACGTCGTCGTCGTGGTCGAGACGGTCAACACGATCACCGAGAACGTCGAGTACTACGCCCGGAAGCGCGCCCAGGAGCTGGGTGTCGGCGACGCGGCGAAGGACAACGGGATCTACATCCTGCTCGTGCGCGAGCCCCGCCGCATCCAGGTGCAGGCGGGCAACGGAGTCTCCACCTACCTGGGCGGCGGCGACATCGACGCCGTGGTGAAGGAGAAGGTGGTCCCGAAGTTCAAGGCGGGCGACCTGGTCTCCGGCCTCATCGAGGGTGCCGACGCGCTCGTCGACACCTACCTCGACAACCGGGCGACCAACAACGTGCGCACGGGATCGCGTGCCTCCGGGCCGACGACGATCGGCAGCGCCCAGCCGTTCCGATACGCATCCTCCTCGTCCCGGTCCGGGGATGGCGGGGACGGCAAGTCGCCTCTGCGCTACCTCCCTTTCGTCATCGTGGTCATCATCCTCATCTGGATCTTCGCGACCGGAGGGTTCCGGGGCGGCGGATCGGGCGGCGGGGGCGGCGGCTACGACGACTCCGGATACGACTCGGGCTACGACTCCGGCGGCGGCTCCGACTGGGGCGGCGGGGGCGGCTACGACTCCGGGGGCGGGAGCGACTACGGCGGGGGCGGATTCGACTCCGGCTCCGGCGGCGGCTCCGACTGGTAGCGGCGGCCCGGCCGATCCGCCGCAGCCGGGGACGGGACGCAGGGATGCGCGGTTCGGCGTGACACCTCGCCGGTGTGAGGATGGTCGTACGAGCGGAAGGCGGACGGCATGGAGGGTTTCGACGTCGTGGAGGCGGGCATCCCGGAGCTGCTCGCAGCGCTGGACGGCGGCCGGGTGACGAGCGTCGACCTCGTCTGCGCCTACCTGAACCGCATCGCCTACTACGACCGCACGGGCCTGTGCCTGCACGCGATCGCCGTGCTCAACCCCGACTGCCTCGCGGACGCCGCGGCGTCGGATGCGCGGCGTCGCGCCGGCACAGCGGGCCCGCTCGAGGGCGTCCCCTTCACCGTCAAGGACAGCTACAAGGTCGCCGGACTCACGGTGGCATCCGGCTCGCCCGCGCTCGCGGAGCTCGTCGCGAACGAGGACGCGGCATCCGTCGCCCAGCTGCGGGCCGCGGGCGCGGTGCTGATCGGCAAGACGAACATGCCGCCGATGGCGGCGGGCGGTGTGCAGCCGGGGGTCTACGACTACGCGCGCAGCCCCTACAACCCCGAGTACCTGACGGCGGCGTACGGCTCGGGGTCGTCCAACGGCTCGGGCACGGCGACCGCCGCGAGCATGGCGGCCTTCGGGATGGCGGAGGAGACGGTGTCGTCGGGCCGCTCGCCCGCCTCGAACAACGCGCTCGTCGCGTACACGCCCTCGCGCGGCGTGCTCTCGATCCGCGGCAACTGGCCCCTGCGCCCCACCTGCGATGTCGTCGTTCCGCACACACGGACGGTCTCCGACCTGCTCGTGCTGCTCGCCGTGCTCGCCGTGACCGACCCGGTGCGCCGCGGCGACTTCTGGCGGCAGCAGACCGCGGTCGAGCTTCCCGCCCCGGAGGAGGTGCTGCCGCATCCGGTCGCCCGCCCGCGCCCGGAACGGCTCGACGGCCTGCGCATCGGCGTGCCGCGCATGTTCATCGGCGAGGACGCGGAGCTGACGGACCCGCCCGTCGTGCGCCCCTCGGTGAGACGCCTGTGGGATCGCGCGGCGGACGACCTCCGCGGGCTCGGCGCCGAGGTGGTCGAGGTCGACTTCCCGGTGGTGTCGAACTACGAGGAGAGCAAGCCGGATGCGGTGGGGCTGCCCGCGCGCGGCCTCGTGCCGGCGACGTGGCGGTTGCTCGAGGGCAGCACGGTGACCGCGATGGCGCTCGACCAGTTCCTTCGCGAGAACGCCGACCCGGCGCTGTCCAGCTGGGCGGACGTCGACGGCGACACCGTGTTCCCGACCGAGACCGCGCCCGTGCCGGTGTGGATCACCCGGGCGCGCGGCGGCTTCGACTGGCAGCGGCTCGCCGAGCTCGTGAAGGAGGGACTGCCCGCGGAGTACGACGACATCCCGGAGCTCGCGCAGCTGCTGCGCGGGCTCGAGGAGGCGCGACGGCTGGACCTCGAGGAGTGGATGACGCGCGAGCGGCTCGACCTGATCGTGTTCCCCGCCGCCGGCGACGTCGGTCGCGACGACCTGTTCACGCGGCCGGAGAGCCTCGAGCACGCGTCCCGCAACGGCGTCGTCTACTCGAGCACCAACCGCGTGCTGCGGCACCTCGGCATCCCGAGCGTGACGGTGCCGATGGGGTTCATGTCCGACCTGCAGATGCCGGTCGGGCTCACCTTCGCCGGCCCCGCCTACAGCGACGACCGCCTGCTCGACTACGCGGCCGCGTACGAGGGCGCCACGCGGCGGCGGGAGGGCGGCGCGTTCCTCACCCCGACGCTCCCGAGCAACCGGATCGCCGCGGCGCGGCCGTATACGGCGGATCCCGCCCCGGCGCCGGAGTTCCTCGTCACGATCGGGCGGAGCGGACGGTCGTGGGAGGTCGAGGTGCGGGTGCCGGCCGAGGCGAGCGCGGAAGTGTGGGCGGACGGCCACATCCTGCGGCCGGTCGAGGGCGATCCGGGCGCGTTCCGCGGCCGCGTCTCGCTCGCTCGGCGACGGCTCACCGACGAGGTGCTCGTGCTCGTAAAGGCGGCGGGCGCGGCAGGCATGCGGTTCGTGCCGCTGCCCGCCGACTGAGGGCTATATCGAAGCGGAGCCGCCTCCCCCTCGACCCGCGCCGACGAGCTCGAGGGGGAGGACGGCGGACTCACCGACGAAGCCGCGCGGGTGCGGGCGCTCGCGACGGATCGAAGCCGGGCAGCTGCTCCACAAGGGCCTCGGCCCAGCGGAATCCAGCGTCCACCGTGCGGCCCGCGATGTGAGGCGTGTGCACGACGTTGCTGCGCCCCAGCAGGGGGTCGTCGGCCGGGAGGGGTTCGACGTCGAAGACGTCCGCCGCGAGCGCCAGCTCGTCGGCGAGGACCCGCCGCCGCAGCTCGACCGTGTCGCAGATCGCGGCGCGTGTCACCATCACCACGAGCGCGCCGTCAGGGATGGCACGGATCAGCTCTGCCGTGACGAGGCCCACCGTCGCGGGCGTGTGCGGCACCATCGGCACGAAGATGTCGGCGTCCCGGGGCAGCTCATCGAGCTGCCACTCGCGGCGCGCCCCCGCCCTGTGGAAAGACGGCTCGGATGCGAAGGGGTCCCACGCGGCGACATCCGCGCCGAGCATCGACACGAAGCTCGCGTAGCGGCTCGCGATATTGCCGGCACCCACGATGCGCACCCGCTTGCCGGCGACGGTGCCGCTCGTGAACCGGAGGTCGTCGCTGAGCTGCTCGGCCTCGTACTCCCAGCCGGTGCCGGGCCCGCGCAGTGTCAGCTCCGAGCGCCGCGGGATGCCCCGCAGCGCCGCGATGGTGAGCCCCAGCGCGAACTCCGATACGGACTGCCCCCAGTACCCTTCGGACGGATGGGCGATGCGGCGGATCCCGCGCTCCTCCAGCAGGGCGTCGACCGCCGGATCGGAGGAGTATCCGCGCGTCGTGAACGCCTCGACCAGTGCGGGGTATTCGTCGAGCTGCTCGGCGCCGAGCTCGCCCGCGAGCCAGAACAGCCGGTCGACCTGGGGGGACCCGGCCGGCGGCCGATCGCCCTCGGCGCGGATGATTTCGACCTCGTCGATGGTTCCGAGCAGCCTGGCCAGATGCTCGGCGCTCACGGGCCAGATCTCGTCGAAACGGGGGAAGGTGACGATCCGGGTGGTCATGCGTGCTCCTTTGCGAACGCGCCCCAGCGCGTCTCGATCTCATGGTCGGTCAGATCGGCGTCACCCACGACGACGCCGTAGACGAAGGTGCGGAACCGTTCGGCGGCGAGCACCCACGGTCCGGCGAGGCTCGGCGACGGACCGACGCCGAGCTGGTTGTCGATGCGCCAGGGCACCGGATGCTCGAGGTTGCCCGGATGGTCCAGCAGCGCGACGCGCGCCGGGCGCCCCGTCTCCGGTAGCGGCATCCGCACCGCCACCCAGCGCGCCCGGTTGGCCGGGCCGTTCGTGCCCTCGCTGTCGACGGCCGAGCCGCCCGTCTCGTCGCGGTACGGCATCCGGAGGAACAGGCCGCCGTAGTCGTACCGGCCGAAGACGAGGTCGCGGTCGGCCGTGAGCGTCCACTCGAGACGCAGCTCGAGACGCGTGTCGTGGTCACGGAGGGTCCAGCGCTGGAGGTCGCGGAACATCCGCTCCCCCTGCGGGTCGAGATAGTCCGTCTCTACCGCCCAGTGCGCCGCGCCGACCTCGGTACGAGGCACGCCCACGATGCGCGAGGAGAAGGTGCCGTCCAGGTCGGCCGTCGCCGGCCAGAGCTTCTCGCTCCAGAAGCCCACCCCGTTGACGTCGTTCAGCCCGATGTAGAGACCGTGCTGCCACGGGTGATGGCCGGGCTGGTCCTCCGTGACGCTCCCGGCGCCGGCGGGCGCCTCGATGGGGTGCAGATAGGGTCGTCCGCCGTCGGGGGCGTTCTGCACGACGAGCGGATGCGCGTCTCCGTCGCGGAACACGGCGACGTGGTGGGCGTCGGATTCGGTGCGGAGGTCAGACACGGATGGCTCCTCGGTAGTCGGGCAGGCGTACGTCTCTGCCGGTGATGGACGACTCGTGTGCGGCGATCCCGGCGGCGGTCCAGTTGGCCGAGGTGAAGACGTCGGGGAACGGCGGCCGGTCGTCGAGCACCGCGGTGATGAACTCGTGGGCGAGATGCGGATGGGATCCGCCGTGCCCGCTGCCCTGCACGAAAGACAGGTGGGCGTTGTCGCCGGCGTCATAGACGCCGTGCCGGGTGAACTCCTGGATCTCCTCGGGGAGCAGGTGCGCGAAGTCCGGCACGGTCACCCGCTCGCCTTCTTCGCCGACGAAGACCACGGGGTCCTCGCGCTCCAGCTGCTGCCACTCGTAGCTCATGAGCGAGCCGTATACGTCGAAGCTCTCCACGTACTCGCGTGCGACGTCGTAGAGGGAGCGGGTGACCTCCATCGCGAGGTCCGAGTCCCGCAGCTGGAACAGCGCCGTCTGCACGGCGAACGGCGGCCCGCCCGAGCCGTCGTCGCGACGCACTCGGCCCGAGCCGAAGCACACGACCCGATCCGCTTCGGCCCCCGCAAGCGCCAGCAGCGGCGAGACCGCGTGGGTCGCGTAGTGCATCGGAGGCAGCTCCCGCCAGTAGGCGGGCCAGCCGGCCATCTCCTGCATGTGAGCCCCGCGAAGGAACTGGATGCGGCCGAGCTTGCCGGTCTCGAGCAGTTCACGGGCGTAGAGGAACTCGCGGGTGTACACCGCGGTCTCCATCATCATGTAGTGACGGCCCGAGCGTCGCTGGGCGTCGACGATGCGGGCGATGTCCTCGAGGGAGGTCGCCATCGGCACCGTGCAGGCCACGTGCTTGCCCGCCTCGAGCGCGCGCACCGACTGTTCGGCGTGAACGCCGATCGGCGAGTTGATGTGGATCGCATCGATCGAGTCGTCGTCGAGCATCGACTCCAGGCTCGTGTAGCGTCTCTCCACCCCGAAGTGGTCGGCGACACGGTTCAGCTGATCTTCCGAGCGCTGACAGACGGCGACGAGCTCCGCTTCGGGATGCGCCTGATAGATGGGGATGAACTCGGCGCCGAAGCCGAGCCCGACGATCCCGATCCGGAGTTTGCGCGACATGGTGTCCTCTCTCGAAGGTGCGGGACGAGATGCGCTCGACGTCCCGGGGTGGGTGGCGCCCGTCATCCCGCGACCCCACCGCTCGCGCGACCGGTGACGAGGCGTCGCTGTGGCTTGCCGAGGTCGAGCGCGGGGGGAGTCGCCGAGGCGGGGCCGCGGCGGACGGGCGTGCGAGCCCGCGAGTGCATGGGTGCCAAGTGTCGTCAACTCCTTTGTCGGATGGCTCCGTGCCTGAAACGGTAGGGGCCGGCCCGGAGGGAGGCCATGCGATATGCCGAGGTCTTCCTGCGTTTTCTGGCAGATTCGCCTCGGCTGGTTGCCAAGATCCTTCGGGAAGGCAAGATAGGTGGTCATGACCGAGCCGCCGACGCGACACGTGGCACTCATCGTCGAGACCTCCAACGCCTACGCGCGCGGGCTGCTCGCCGGGATCCATGAGTTCGTCGTCACCCAGCCCAGGTGGTCGATCTATCTCGGCGAGCACAGTCGGCAGGACTCCGACCTCTCCTGGCTCGAGGGCTGGCGGGGCGACGGCGTCATCGCCCGCATCGAGAACCAGCGCACGGCGCGCCAGGTGCGCCGACTGGGCCTTCCGGTGGTCGACGTGAGCGCCGCGGGACTCGCGGAGGAGTTCCCCGTCGTCGAGACCGACGACGACGCCATCGTGCGGCTCGCGCTTCAGCACTTCGCCGATCGCGGCCTGCGCAACCTGGCGTTCTGCGGCGATTCGCGTTTCGGCTGGTCCAACAAGCGCCACGAGAGCTTCATGACGCACACCCGGGAACGCGGTGTCGAGCCGCACGAGTTCGTGCTGCGCGAGACCGGCACCGCGGCCGTCAACCGGCGCGCCCTCGTGTCGTGGCTGAGGGGCCTGCCGAAACCCGTCGGGATCCTCGCCTGCTACGACATCGCGGGCCAGGAGATCCTCGAGGCCTGCAAGATCGCGGCGATCCAGGTGCCCGAGGAGGTCGCCGTGCTGGGCGTGGACAACGACGAGCTGTTCTGCAACCTGACCAGCCCGCCGATGTCGAGCATCCAACCCGACACCGCCCGCACCGGGTGGCTCGCGGCGTCCCTGCTGGACGAGATGATGCAGCAGCGCGCCGTCGAGCCCGGCCTGCACCTCGTCGAACCGCTTCGGGTCGTCACGCGGCGGTCGACCGATGTGCTCACGATCGACGATCCGGCCGTCGCCAAGGCATTGCGCTTCATCCGCGACAACGCGCATCGCGCCGTACGGGTCGACGAGGTCGCCCGCCACGTGGGGCTCGCGCGCCGATCGCTCGACCTGCGCTTCACGACCGCCATCGGGCGCACCACCCACGACGAGATCGACCGGGAGCGGATGAACGAGGTCGCCGACCTGCTGCTGCACACGGACTGGACTCTTCCGCGCATCGCGGAGCACCTGGCGTTCTCGCACGCCGAGTACATGAGCGTCGCGTTCCGCCGCCGATTCGGGAAGCCGCCCGGCGAGTACCGTCGAACGGCGCGCCGATGAGCCGATATCCGGAACGGTTGCATCTCGTGGTGCTGCCGGGCGGTGCCTACCAGCGGCACGCGCCGCACGAGGGCGAGCCGGTCGCGGAGTGGCTGCGCGGGCTCGGATACGGCGCGAGCGTCTTCGCGTATCCGCTGTCGGCCCGGCATCCCGCCGCGCTGGTGGCCGTGCAGGATGAGGTCGCGCGGTTGCGGGCGAGCGGACTGCTGCGGGTCGGCCTCGTCGGTTTCTCCGCCGGCGGCCACGCGGCCGCCCTCGCGACCGTACGAGCACGACCCGATGCCCGGGTCGATGCCTGCATCCTCGGCTATCCCGTCATCACGACCCGCCCGGAGCTGCCGACGCGCTCGCGCCGCGTGCTCATCGGCGACCACCCCGTCGAGGCCGACGAGCACGCGACCTCGGCGGACGAGCACGTGTCGCCCGACACGCCCCCCTGCTTCATCTGGCACACCGCGGACGACGAGGTCGTGCCGGTCGAGCACAGCTACCGCCTCGCGATCGCACTCGCCCGCGCCGGGATCCGGCACGAGCTCCACGTGTACCCGCACGGGGCCCACGGGCTCGGCCTCGCCGAGCATCACCCGGGCACCGCCGAGTGGACGCGCACCTGCGAGAGGTGGCTCGCCGCACTCGACCCGCGAGAACCCGCGCCCGAGGTGCCAGATATCGCAGTTTTCTAGCGCAATAGTTCATCGATATCCCGCGCACGGGGTGACACGCTCCATCAATCGGCATGCGACCTCAAGGAGGAGGAGCGAATGCGCTCGACCACTCGAATCACCGCCATCCTCGCGACGGCACTCGTCGCGGGGGCCCTGACCGCCTGCAGCCCCGGAGGCTCGTCGCAGGTGTCCGACGATGGCACCGGCAAGGTCGTTCTCTGGTACCTCCCGGAAGACGACGGCGCGACGTTCATCGCCTCCATCAAGGAGGCTTTCGAAGCTGCCAACCCCGGCACGATCCTCGACGCGGTCGGCGTGCCGGAGGACAACTACGTCACGAAGGTCGATACGGCGATGCTCGCCAACCAGCCACCCGACATCGCCTTCATGCTCGACGCCAAGTGGATCAAGGCCGGCCGACTCGCGCCGGTCGACAAACTGCTGTCGGATGCCGGCGTCGACCTCGCGAACTGGAACCCGGTGGCGATGAGCTCCTGCCAGCTCGACGGGGCCACCTACTGCGTCGGCTCGCAGCAGTTCACGACCGCCCTCGTCTACAACAAGGACATGTTCGACGCGGCCGGGCTGGACTACCCGTCCGCCACCGAACCGATGACGATCGACGAGTTCGCGGAGCTCTCGAAGCGGCTCACGCAGCCGAGCGACGATCCCGCGGCCCGCGTGTACGGCGCGGCGATCTCCGGCCCGCTCAACGGCATGACCAGCATGGCGACGTTCTACGGCGAGGACGGCACCGCGGCGATCGGGAACGCCGACTCCCCCCGCACCGCGCACCTCTTCGACGTGCTCGCGGGGCTCGCCCGCGACGGCTCCATCACGCAGCCCGTGATGTTCGCCAACAAGAGCTCGGCCGACCTCATGTCCGCGGGGAACGCGGCGATGACGATCGAGGGTGTCGACTACGTCGGTTTCGCCATGGATGCGGCGGATCGACGGTGGGGCGTCGCACCGCCGCCCGTCATCGAGGCGGGCGACACCCCCTACGTGTTCTCGGGGACCGACCGGTGGGCGATGCTCACCGGCGGTCGGAACAATCTCGGTGCCGAGAAGTTCCTCAGCTGGTTCGCCCAGCACGGCGGCGAGTACCGCCTCCAGCTGGACCAGGCTCCGCTCGACACGACCCAGCTGTCCGAGTGGGCTGAGGGCAGCGAATCGCGCGGTGAGATGGTGCAGGTGCTCACCCTCGCCACGCATCCCAGCCCCTTCATCCCGAACCTGTGGGGCTTCACGGGCAAGCTCGACGACCTCTACATCCAGCTCGCCTCCGGCGACAAGACGGATGCGGCGACCGAGCTCACGTCGCTCGCGCCCGAACTCCAGCGCCAGCTCGACGAGGCGTGGAAGAACTGGGAGGCGATCCGGTGACCGCGCCCGCTCGCGCGCCGCGGATTCAAGGGACCAGGCCGCGGCGCACGGGCGGAGCATCCGGCTCCCCGTCGGCGATGCGTCGACGCGAGGCGAGAAACGGCTGGATCTTCTCGTCGCCGTGGATCCTCGGCATGGCGGTGTTCACCGTCGGCCCGATCATCGGCTCGCTGGTCATCAGCTTCACGGATTGGAACCTGCTCAGCGAGCCCGGCTGGGTGGGCCTCGACAACTACGCGCGGCTGGCAACCGACCCCGAGTTCATCAACGCTGTGAACGTCACCGTGACCTACGTGATCTTCGGGGTGCCGATCTTCCAGGTCACCGGACTGCTCGTCGCGCTGCTGCTCAACCTCGTGCTCCCCGGCATGCGGATCTTCCGCACGATCATGTTCCTGCCCACGGTGCTGAGCGGCGTGGCGGTCGCAGTGCTCTGGCAGCAGTTGCTGAGCAGCGAGGGCGCGGTGAACCAGATCCTGCGCATGCTCGGGATCGCGAACCCGCCGGCCTGGCTGACGAGCCCCGGGTGGGCGATCCCCGCCGTCATCGTGATCGGCGTGTGGGGTGTCGGCGCGGGCGCGATCATCTACCTCGCCGGCCTGCAGAACGTCCCGCCCCAGCTCTACGAGCAGGCGACCATCGACGGCGCGGGACCCATCCGCACCTTCTTCGCGATCACGCTGCCCATGCTCACCCCCACCCTGCTGTTCACAGTGCTGACAGGCATCATCGGCGCCTTCCAGGTGTTCGACATGGCCTTCATCCTCGGGGGACCGAAAGGCGGGGTCGGCGGTTCGCTGTCGTTCTACCTGCTCTACGTCTGGGGTCAGGCCTTCGGCAACGGACGCCTGGGATACGCGTCCGCACTCTCGTGGGTCTTCGTGATCGCCTGCGCGGTCGTGGTGATCCTCATCCTTCGTACCGCCGACCGGTGGGTGTTCGACGAATCGGAGTCACGATGACCCTGCAGACCATCGGTCGCCGCCGGCGACCGGGAACCCGGACGATCGCGTGGCGAGCGGTGGCCTACGTCGCCCTCATCGCGATGTCGGCGACGATCCTGCTCCCGCTCGGCTGGATGCTCACGACGGCGCTCAAACCCGACTTCGCGCCGGTGTTCACCCCCACTCCGCAATGGTTCCCCACCACTGACTGGGAATGGAACAACTTCGCCCGCGCCCTGCTCGACCCCGCACGCCCCTTCTGGCGGTACACGCTCAACACCGTATTCATCGTGACGATGAACATCGTCGGCACCGTGCTGTCGTGCTCGCTGGTGGGCTACGCGTTCGCCCGCCTGCGGTTCCGTGGGCGCGAGACGCTGTTCGCCATCCTGATCATCACGATGCTGATCCCGTGGCAGGCGCTGCTCATCCCGCAGTTCCTGCTGTTCTACAACCTCGGCTGGTACGGCACGATGCTGCCGCTGATCGTGCCGTCGTTCTTCGGAAACGCGTTCTTCATCTTCCTGATCCGGCAGTACATCCGCTCGATCCCCGTGGAGCTGGAGCTCGCGGCGCGCATCGACGGCTGCAACCAATGGCAGGTGTTCCGGCATATCGTGCTCCCGCTCATCCGACCGGTGCTCATGGTCTGCGCCGTGTTCGTGTTCCTCGACAGCTGGAACGACCTGCTCGGACCGCTCGTCTACCTGATCCGCGACGAGGACTTCACGGTCGCGATCGGGATCGCCAATATGGTGACCTCGCGCGAGCCGCATCTGAACCTGCTGATGGCCGCGAACCTCATCATGATGATTCCGGCGACCCTGCTGTACTTCCTCGCGCAGAAGCAGCTCGTCGGGGGTATTGCGTCGGTGGGCCTCAAGGGGTGACGGCAGCCGCCGGGGGTCCGCCGATTCATTCCGGATACCGCGCTCTGAATGTGGTGCGCGCACATAGCTTTGACTCATGGTGAGCGGCAGCGTGCCTTCGGTGGAGCCTAGGGGAATCGAACCCCTGACCTCCTGCTTGCAAAGCAGGCGCTCTACCAATTGAGCTAAGGCCCCGTCGGTGTGACAGCCTACCCGCTCGCGGGAATGGCGGACGCCGTGTGGCAGGTTGGAGGAGGCAGGAGGTCACCCATGGCTCGGTTCGTGCAGTACACCGCGTTCGGCGGTCCGGAGGTTCTCGAGGTCGTCGAGGGGGAGGTGCCCCGCGCGGGCGAGGGCGAGGTGGTCGTCGAGCTGCGCGCGATCGGGGTGAACCCCATCGACGGCAAGCTGCGGTCGGGCACACGGGCGAGCGCACCCCTCACGGAGCCGCGCACCACGGGCACGGACGGCGCGGGCGTGATCGTCGCGGTCGGCGACGGTGTCACGGGGTGGGCGGTCGGCGACGAGGTCGTGGCGACGAGCGTGCGCGGAAGCTACGCGACGCACGCCGTGGTGCCGGTGCGCGGACTGACCCCGAAGCCCGCAGCGCTCGGCTGGGCGCAGGCGGCCGGCATCGGCATCCCCGCGGGGACCGCGTATCAGGCGCTGCGCTCGCTCGGTGTGGGGCCGGGCATGACGGTGCTCGTGAACGCCGCGTCCGGATCGGTGGGGCAGGCGGCCGTGCAGTTCGCCCGTGAGCTCGGCGCGCGCGTCGTCGGCACCGCGAGCCCCGCGAACCACGACCGGCTGCGGCAGCTGGGGGCGATCCCGGTGAGCTACGGCGACGGTCTCGTCGACCGCGTGCGCGCGATCGCGCCGGAGGGGGTCGACCGCGCGCTCGACGCCGCCGGCACCGACGAGGCGATCGAGGCGTCCATCGAGCTGACGGGCGACCCGCGGCATGTCGGCACCATCGTGCGGGGAGCGGATGCGCCGCGCTGGGGCATCCAGGCGTGGTCGGGTGGCAGCCCGGTTCCGCTGGACGCCGAGCAGGTGGCGTGGCGGGCCGAGGGCGTGCGCCTCGCCGCGGAGCGCGCCGCGGCGGGCGAGTTCGATGTGGAGATCGCGCGCACCCTGCCGCTCGAGCGGGCGGCGGACGCGCAGCGGATGCTGGAGGACGGCACGGCGCCCCGCGGCAAGATCGTGCTGCTGCCGTAGGGTCCCGGATACGCGAGCCCGTGGTCTCGATACACCGGCCTCCGCCGGCACTCGACCAGCGGGAGCGGCGCGGCCACGCGCACCGCGCGCGACCGGCGGAGCGGCGGGCGTCGCGTCGCGACCCCGCGAAGTCTCCACAGCGATCCGCGCGACCGCGCTCGTGCGGATCGCGGAGCGACGCGCGTCGGATTAACGACGCGCAGAGATATGCAGTGGGGCTACCAGGACTTGAACCTGGGACCTCTTCGTTATCAGCGAAGCGCTCTAACCGCCTGAGCTATAGCCCCGAGAGGGTCCGTTCCGCGGAACGGCCTCGCCTACAGTACCCCACGCATCCGCGCGGGGCAAAAGCGTCAGCTGTTCTGGAAGCCGACGAGGATGCCGCCGGTGAACCGCACGCTCAGGTTGTAGAGCAGTGCGGCGATCGCGCCGAGCACGGTGCCGCTCACCGTGTTGAGCACGGCGACGACGAAGGAGAACAGCACGACCTGGCCGAGGCCGAACGAGTCGGTGACCGAGAAGTTCTCGTTGCCGAGGATCTCGCGCAGGAGGTCGTTGAGCGCACCGAAGACGCCCGTCGAGTTCAGCACGATCCAGATGAGCACGGCCGCGATGATGAGCACGATGCCGAGGCACAGCCAGATCAGGAAGCTGAACTTCACGACCGACCAGAAGTCGATGTAGACGAGCTTGAGCCGCACCTGCTTGGCGCTGGCGTTGCGGTGCTCCTTGCGCTGGAGCTTCTCGGCGACGCTGGTCATGATTCGGTGTCGTCCTTCCCGGCGGCATCGGGGGCTGATGCGTCCGTGTTCTGCGCGTCCTCACCCGCGGGTTCGGTGTCGTCTGAGTCCTGGGAGGCGAGGTTTCGCTCGCTGTTGCGGGCGACCTGGATGATCCGGTCGTCGGCCGCGAGCTGGGCGAACTTCACGCCCATCGTGTTCCGGCCCTTCGGCGGGACCTCGGCCACGGCAGACCTTATCACCTTGCCACTGGCGAGAACTGCGAGGACCTCGTCCTCCTCCTCGACGATGAGCGCGCCCGCGAGCTCGCCCCGCGCGTCCGTGAGCTTGGCGACGAGGATGCCGTAGCCGTTGCGCCCCTGCACCCGGTACTGGGACACGGCGGTGCGCTTGGCGTAGCCGCCCTCGGTGACGACGAACACGAACGGCCCGTCCACGATGTCGGCCTCGGTGTCCTCGTCGGCCGGCTCGGCCTCGGAACCGCGGGCGACGACGGATGCGGCGAGCAGCGTGTCGCCGTCGCGGAACTTCATGCCGTGGACGCCCGCGGTGGAGCGGCCCATCGGTCGCAGCGAGGTGTCGTCGGCGGTGAAGCGCAGCGATTGCCCGTGGCGTGAGACCAGCAGCACGTCGCTCGACTCGTCGACGAGCAGCGCGGAGACCACCTCGTCGCCCTCGTTGAGGTTGATGGCGATGATGCCGCCGGTGCGGTTGGTGTCGTACTCGGTGAGGGCGGTCTTCTTGATGTAGCCGCCGCGCGTCGCGAGCGCGAGGTAGGGGGCGACCCCGTAGTCGCGGATGTCGAGGATCTGCGCGATCTGCTCGTCGGGCTGCAGGGCGAGCAGGTTGGCGACGTGCTGACCCTTCGCGTCGCGGCCGGCCTCCTGCAGCTCGTACGCCTTGGCCCGGTAGACGCGGCCCTTGGTCGTGAAGAACAGCAGCCAGTGGTGGGTGGTCGTCACGAAGAAATGCTCGACCACGTCGTCGGCCCGCAGCTGCGCGCCCTTGACGCCCTTGCCGCCGCGGTGCTGGGAGCGGTAGTTGTCGCTGCGGGTGCGCTTGATGTAGCCGCCGCGCGTGACGGTGACCACCATCTCCTCCTCGGGGATGAGGTCCTCGACCGACATGTCGCCGTCGAATCCGAAGAGGATCTCGGTGCGCCGGTCGTCGCCGTACTTGGCGGCGATCTCGGTGAGCTCCGCGGTGATGATGCCGCGCTGGCGCGACTCGTCGCCGAGGATCAGCTTGTACTCGGCGATCTCGCGCTCGAGCTCGGCGAGGCGGTCCTGGATCTTCTGGCGTTCGAGGGCGGCGAGGCGGCGCAGCTGGAGGGCGAGGATGGCATCCGCCTGCAGCTCGTCGACCTTGAGCAGCTTGATGAGCCCGGCACGCGCCTCGTCGGCGTCGGGGGAGCGGCGGATGAGGGCGATGACCTCGTCGAGCGCGTCGAGCGCCTTCACGTAGCCGCGCTGGATGTGGGCGTCGGCCTCCGCCTTGTCGAGCCGGAACTGGGTGCGCCGGACGATGACCTCGATCTGGTGCTGGATCCAGTAGCTGATGAAGGCGTCGATGGAGAGCGTCCGCGGGACGCCGTCGACGATCGCCAGCATGTTCGCTCCGAAGTTCTCCTGCAGCTGGGTGTGCTTGTAGAGATTGTTCAGAACGACGCGCGCGACCGCGTCACGCTTGAGGATGATCACGAGCCGCTGCCCGGTGCGGCCCGAGGTCTCGTCGCGGATGTCGGCGATGCCCTGGAGCTTGCCCTCCTTGACGAGCAGCGCGATCTTCTCGGCCAGGTTGTCGGGGTTCACCTGGTACGGCAGCTGGGTGACGACGAGGCAGGTGCGCCCCTGCAGCTCCTCGACGTTGACGACGGCACGCATCGTGATCGCGCCGCGACCCGTGCGGTAGGCGTCGTGGATGCCCTTGACGCCGAGGATCTGCGCGCCGGTCGGGAAGTCGGGCCCCTTGATGCGGGCGATGGCGGCCTCGAGCAGCTCCTCGCGCGTCGCATCCGGGTGCTCCAGCGCCCAGAGCGCGGCATCCGCCACCTCGCGAAGGTTGTGGGGCGGGATGTTGGTGGCCATGCCGACCGCGATGCCGACGGAGCCGTTGGCGAGCAGGTTCGGGAACCGCGCCGGAAGCACGGTCGGCTCCTGGGTGCGGCCGTCGTAGTTGTCCTGCATGTCGACGGTGTTCTCGTCGATGTCGCGGACCATCTCCATGGCGAGGGGCGCCATCTTGGTCTCGGTGTACCGGTGGGCGGCGGCGCCGTCGTTGCCGGGCGAGCCGAAGTTGCCCTGGCCGAGCGCGAGCGGGTAGCGCAACGACCACGGCTGCACGAGCCGCACGAGCGCGTCGTACACCGAGCTGTCGCCGTGCGGGTGGAACTGGCCCATGACGTCGCCGATGACGCGGGTGCACTTGGAGAAGGCGCGGTCGGGGCGGTAGCCGCCGTCGTACATCGTGTAGATGACGCGACGGTGCACGGGCTTGAGGCCGTCGCGCACGTCGGGCAGCGCGCGCCCGACGATGACGCTCATCGCGTAGTCGAGGTAGCTGCGCTGCATCTCCAGCTGCAGGTCGACCTGCTCGATGCGGTCGGTCGCCTCGGGCTCGGTACCCGTTGTATCTGTCATCTACTTTTCTCTCGTGGGGGTTTCGATACGCGGCCGAAACACCGGCCGCTACTCAACCTTGATCGGTTCGCCGCTTCGCGCCTCTCGCGATCAAATGTCCAGGAAGCGGACGTCTTTGGCGTTCGTCTGGATGAAGTGCCGCCGCGCCTCGACGTCGTCGCCCATGAGGGTCGCGAAGATGCTGTCCGCGATGGCCGCGTCGTCGAGCGTCACCTGGAGCAGCGTCCGGGTGTCGGGGTTCATCGTGGTCTCCCACAGCTCCTGGTGGTTCATCTCGCCGAGACCCTTGTAGCGCTGCACGCCGTTCTCCTTCTGGAGGCGGCGGCCGGCCGCGAGCCCCGCCTCGAGCACGGCGTCGCGCTCGCGGTCGGAGTACACGTATTCGTGCTCGGCGTTCGTCCACTTGATGCGGTAGAGCGGAGGCTGGGCGAGGTAGACGTAGCCCATCTCGATGAGCGGCCGCATGTAGCGGAACAGCAGGGTGAGCAGCAGCGTCGTGATGTGCTGGCCGTCGACGTCGGCATCCGCCATCAGCACGATCTTGTGGTACCGCGCCTTCTCGCCGTCGAAGTCTTCGCCGATGCCGGTTCCGAAGGCGGTGATCATCGCCTGGATCTCGGCGTTGGCGAGCGCGCGGTCGAGGCGCGCCTTCTCGACGTTGAGGATCTTGCCGCGCAGCGGCAGGATCGCCTGCGTCTCGGGGTTGCGGCCGGTCTTCGCCGAGCCGCCGGCCGAGTCGCCCTCGACGAGGAAGATCTCGGAGACCGTCGGGTCCTTGCTCGAGCAGTCGGAGAGCTTGCCCGGCATGCCGCCGCCCTCGAGCAGGCCCTTGCGGCGGGTCTGCTCGCGCGCCTTGCGCGCCGCGATGCGGGCGGTGGCCGCCTGGATCGACTTGCGGATGACATCCCGCGCCTGGTTGGGGTTGCGGTCGAACCAGTCGCCGAGCTGCTCGCCGACGACCCGCTGCACGAAGGACTTCGCCTCGGTGTTGCCGAGCTTCGTCTTCGTCTGCCCCTCGAACTGCGGCTCGCTGAGCTTCACCGAGATGACCGCGGTGAGACCCTCGCGCACGTCGTCGCCGGAGAGGTTCTCGTCCTTCTCCTTCAGCAGGCCCTTGTCGCGGGCGTAGCGGTTGACGAGGGTCGTGAGAGCCGCGCGGAAGCCCTCCTCGTGGGTGCCGCCCTCGTGCGTGTTGATGGTGTTCGCGTAGGTGTGCACGCTCTCGGAGTAGGCCGTCGCCCACTGCATCGCGATCTCGAGGGAGATGCGCTTCTCCACGGTGTCGCCCCCGCCGGTGACCTCCTCGGCCGCGAAGTCGATGATCTCGGGGTGGATGACCTCCGCCTTCTTGGTGCCGTTGAGGTACTCGACGTAGTCGGCGAGGCCGCGCTCGTAGAGGAAGACCTCCTCGCGCTGCTTCCCCTCCTCGTCGATCTCCCGCTCGTCGGTGATCCGGATGCGCAGCCCCTTGTTGAGGAACGCCATCTGCTGGAAGCGCGTGCGCAGCGTCTCGTAGTCGAACTCGACCGTCTCGAAGATGTCGTCGTTCGGCCAGAAGGTCACGGTGGTGCCCGTGGCGTCGGATTTGGCGCCCTTCGCGAGCGGGGCATCCGGCACGCCGTCGTGGAACGACATCGACCAGTGGAAGCCCTCGCGCTGCACGTCGACCTCGAGCCGGCTGGAGAGCGCGTTGACGACCGAGCTGCCGACGCCGTGCAGACCGCCCGAGACGGCGTACCCGCCGCCGCCGAACTTGCCGCCCGCGTGGAGGATCGTCAGCACGACCTCGACGGTCGACTTCTTCTCGACGGGGTGCTCTCCCACGGGGATGCCGCGGCCGTTGTCGACGACGCGGACTGCGCCGTCGGAGAGGATCGTGACCTGGATGTCGTCGCAGTAGCCGGCGAGCGCCTCGTCGACCGCGTTGTCGACGATCTCGTAGACGAGGTGATGCAGGCCGCGCGGACCAGTCGACCCGATGTACATGCCGGGGCGCTTGCGGACCGCTTCGAGACCCTCGAGAACCTGGATGGCTTCGGCGCCGTAGTTGTCGGGCGCGGGACGCGAAGAAGGTGCGTTCATGTAGGGCGGGGCTCCTGACGGTCGGTCCGCGATAGGCTGGAGAGCCGGCCGGCGGACGTCTTAGATCCTACCTCAGCGGGCCTCGCGAAAGCTGCGCAAACGCCCCTCTGAGCGCCTTTTCCGACGCGGTCGACCTCTTTTGTCGTCTCAACCGTAAGTATCGCGCGGACCACGCCCTGGAATCGCGCGGGGGCCGCGTTTCCAGGAGGGGGCGTCCGGCCCGAGGAACCGGATCGACTCGATGCCCGCCGCGGGATGCTTCTCCGCGATGCGCGCGAGCACGTTCGTGCGCATCGAGCGCAGCTGCTGCGCCCACGCCGTCGAGTCGCACCGCACCGTGAGCAGACCCTCCTCGACCGACACCGGATCCGCGTGCGCAGCCACCTCCTCACCGACCAGCTCCGGCCACGCGACGAGCAGCTCGGACTTCGCCAGGGGAGACTGCCACCCCATCGCGGAGGTCAGCGAGTCCAGCACGGCGTCGAGGCCGCGCGGGTCGCGGCCCGTGCCGTAGGGCACCGTCGTCTCCTCCCGGGAAGCGCGGTCGCGACGGCGGGCATCCGCGGAACGCGACTCCGGGTCGCCGAACGCCCGGCGGATGCGGCGGTATACCGCGATGTGCTCCGGCTCGCGCCGCTCCGCGCCGGTCACGACGGCTCCTCACCGGATGCGAGCACCCGCCCCGCCCGGATGCGGACCGTGTGCGCCGCGAGCGCGGGCGGCACGTCCGACTCCACGGCCGCGGTGATGAGCACCTGCTCGTACCCGGCCACGGCATCCGCGAGCCGACGCCGACGCGACTCGTCGAGCTCCGCGAAGACGTCGTCGAGGATGAGCACCGGGTCGCCGACGGGGGAGTCGGCTCGCAGGAGGGCCGCCGAGGCGAGCCGCAGGGCGAGGGCGAACGACCACGACTCCCCGTGACTCGCGTAGCCGCGGGCCGGCAGACCGTTCAGCCGCAGCAGCAGGTCGTCGCGATGCGGGCCCGCGAGGGTGAGCCCGCGCTCGAGCTCAGCGCGGCGGTTGCGGGCGAGGGCTGCGGTGAAGGCGGATGCCGCCTCCTCGGCGTCGATCTCGGTGCGCACGCTCTGCTCGCTGACCTCGACCTCCTCGTCGGGCGCCGCGCCGAGGATCGACAGCTCGCTCGCGAGCTCCGCCTCGTGCACCTCCCCGGCGATCGCGGCGTACGCCTCGCCGACGAAGGGGCGCAGCGCCGACACCAGCCGACCGCGCGCCTCGATGATCTCAGAGCCGAGGTCGACGAGCCTCTCGTCCCAGACATCGAGGGTGGAGAGCTGCGACGCACCGACGCGCGCCGCGCGCGCCGACTTGAGAAGGGTGTTGCGCTGCCGGAGCACCCGCTCGTAGTCGGCGAGCACCCCCGCGAGCCGCGGCGTGAGCTGCACGAGCAGCTGGTCGAGGAACCGGCGACGACCGGACGGCTCCCCGCGCACGAGGGCGAGATCCTCGGGTGCGAACAGCACGGCGTGCACGTGCCGCGGCAGATCGCGGGGCTTCGCGGGGGCGCGGTTCACCTGCGCGCGGTTCGCGCCCTGCCGGTTGAGCTGCAGCTCCACGAGCAGCTGCCGGCCGGCGTGCTCCAGCCGGGCACGGACGACCGCCGCATCCTGCCCCTGACGGATGAGGGCCTGATCCGTCGACACCCGGTGCGAACCCAGCGTCGCGAGGTAGTTGATCGACTCGACGAGGTTCGTCTTGCCCTGCCCGTTGCTGCCGACGACGAGGTTCGGGCCCGGCTCGAGGGCGAGCGACGCCGCGGTGTAGTTGCGGAAGTCGGCGAGCTCGAGGTGCGAGACGAACACGGGGTGGTCAGGCCTTGCGGACCGCGTGCCCGCCGAACTGCTTGCGCAGGGCCGCGACCGCCTTCATGGCGGGGGAGTCCTTCTGGCGGGAGACGAAGCGCGCGAAGATCGACGCCGAGATCGTGGGCACCGGCACCGCGTTGTTGAGCGCCTCCTCGACGGTCCACCGGCCCTCGCCGGAATCCTCGACGTATCCCTCGATGTCGGTGAACTCGGGGTCCTCCTCGAGGGCGCGCACCAGCAGCTCGAGCAACCAGCCGCGGACGACCGTGCCGCGCTGCCACGCCTTGAAGACGCCGGTGACGTCGTGGATGAGTTCGTCTTTCGCCTCGAGCAGCTCGTATCCCTCGGCCCAGGCCTGCATGAGCGCGTACTCGATGCCGTTGTGCACCATCTTCGCGTAGTGGCCGGCGCCGATCGCTCCGGCATGCACGAATCCCTCGGCGCGCGGACCCTCGGGGCGGAGCGCGTCGAAGACCGGCATCGCGCGCTCGATGTCGGCCGCGTCTCCGCCGGCCATGAGGCCGTAGCCGTTCTCGGCGCCCCAGATGCCGCCGGAGACCCCGCAGTCGACGTAGCGGATGCCGTGCTCCGCGAGCAGCGCGGCGTGCTTCGCGTCCTCGGTGAACTTCGAGTTCCCGCCCTCGATCACGAGGTCGCCCTCCCCGAGCACGGCGGCGAGGTCGGTGATGACCCCGGTGGTGATCGGACCGGACGGCACCATGACCCAGACGATGCGCGGCTCGGGGAGCGCGGAGGCGAGCGAGGCGAGATCCGGGACGTCGGTGACGTCCGGGTTCGGGTCGTATCCGGTGACCTCGATGCCGGCGGCCCGCAGCCGGGTGCGCATGTTGTTGCCCATCCGGCCGAGCCCCACGAGTCCGATGTGCATGGGTGCTCCCCTCCGCGCGCAGCGCGGTCGAATCTCAGCGCAGCAGGAGGTTGGGCTGCAGCAGGTACTTGTAGTTGTCGGTTCCCGGGGCCTCGCGCGAGGACTGGCTCGTGATGAGCACCGGGCCGGGCTTGTTCGGGTTCTCGGTCTTGGTGAACGAGATCCTCACGAACTCGGAGTGGACGGCGCCGAGGCCGTCGAGTAGGAACGAGGGCTTGAGGGAGACGACCGTGTCCTCGCCGACGAGGTGCGCGTCGATCGTCTCGGATGCCTGCGCCTGCTCGGAGCCGGCGGCCTCGAGCGTCAGGCCGTCGGTCGACGAGAAGCTGAACCGAAGTGCGGCCTCCCGCTCGAGCACGAGCGAGACACGGCGGGTGGCCTCGACGAGCTCGGCCGTGTTGAGCACGGCGTAGTTCTCGACGGTCTCGGGGAAGAGGCGCTTCACGGGCGGGAAGTTGCCCTTGATGAGGAGCGAGGTGACCGTCTTCTTGTCGGCCCGGAAGGCGATGAGCTCGCGGTCGTCACCTCGGACGATCGAGACGCCGATGGTGCCCGAGTGGGCGAAGGTCTTGCCGATCTCGGAGAGCGTGCGCGCGGGGACGAGCGCCGTCGTGCCGGCCGCGGACGAGGATCCGGAATCCCAGTCGATCTCGCGGACGGCGACGCGGTAGCGGTCGGTCGCGACGAGCGAGAGGCTGCTCTCCCCGACCTCGAGCTGAACGCCGGTGATCACGGGGGTGACGTCGTCGCGGGATGCGGCGACCGCGACCTGGGACACGGCGGCCGCGAACTCCTCGGCGGGGAGCACGCCCGTCTGGTCGTCGATCTGAGGAAGGGTCGGATACTCCTCGACCGGCATGCTCAGCAGCGTGAAGCGCGCGGAGCCGCAGCTCACCTGGATCTTGCCGTCGACGGTCTCGAATACGACGGGCGCATTCGGGAGCCGGCTCGCGATGTCGGCCAGCAGGCGACCCGAGACGAGGGCCGTACCCGCCTCATCCACCTCGGCCGTGATCTCGGTGCGGCTCGAGACCTCGTAGTCGAAGGACGAGAGCGTGAGGCCGGAGCCCTCCGCCTCGAGCAGCACGCCGCTCAGGATGGGCTGGGTGGTGCGCTGCGGCAGGAGCTTCACCGCGAATGACACCGCCTCGCTGAAGACGTCGCGATTCACCTGGAACTTCACGCGTCACTCCTTCTGAGTCGCATCGAGGGTCCGCACGGGTTGTGTCAACGATCTTGGCACGGACTCGAGCACTCTCGGTTATCGGCCGACGACGGAGAGGAAGAGATAGCTAATCGTCTTAACGCCTGTGCGAACTGTGGATAAGTATGGTGCGCGCCGCCGACGTCAGGGAACTACATCCGTGGAAGTTGTGAGCGGGCTGCGGACGATTCGCCCCGGGATGTCGGGAAACTCGCGCGGGCCGATTCCACTGTCCACACCTCCGCTCGGCGCGTTCCACATCTCATCCGGAAGTTATCCACAGCGCTCTCCCCAGACTGTGCAACGCGAGCGGGAGGCTCTACGGGCGGTACCGCTGGTCCTGCTTGATGCGGGCGGTGAGCTCGGTGACCTGGTTGTAGATCGAACGGCGCTCCTTCATGAGCTCGCTGATCTTCTTGTTCGCGTACATGACGGTCGTGTGGTCGCGGTTGCCGAACAGCTGCCCGATCTTCGGCAGCGACAGGTTCGTCATCTCCCTGCACAGGTACATCGCGATCTGGCGCGCGGTCGCGACCGCCTGCGATCGTGACGAACCGTAGAGGTCGTCGACGGAGAGCTTGAAGTAGTCGGCCGTGTGATTGATGATGTCGACCGGCGAGATGACGTTGTCCTCGTCGAGCGTGATGAGGTCCTTGAGAACGGTCTGCACGAGGGCCAGGTCGACCGGCGTCTTGTTGAGGTTCGCGAACGCGGTGACGCGGATGAGGGTCCCCTCGAGCTCGCGGATGTTCGACGACACCTTCGTCGCCATGTACTCGAGGATGTCCTCCGGCACCTGCAGGCGCTCGGACTGCGCCTTCTTCCGCAGGATCGCGATACGGGTCTCGAGGTCGGGCGCCTGCACATCCGTGATGAGCCCCCACTCGAAGCGCGACCGCATGCGGTCCTCGAATCCGGTGAGGTGCTTGGGTGCCAGGTCGCTCGTGATGACGACCTGCTTGTTGTGATCGTGCAGCGTGTTGAAGGTGTGGAAGAAGGCCTCCTGGGTGGAGTCCTTGCCCTGCAGGAACTGGATGTCGTCGATGAGCAGGATGTCGATCTCGCGGTAGCGGGACTGGAAGACCGACGCCCGGTTGTTCGCGATCGAGTTGATGAAGTCGTTCGTGAACTCCTCCGAGCTCACATAGCGGACGCGGATGCCGGGATAGAGGCTCTCGGCGTAGTGGCCGATCGCGTGCAGCAGGTGGGTCTTGCCGAGACCGGAGTCGCCGTAGACGAAGAGCGGGTTGTAGGCCTTCGCCGGCGCCTCGGCGACCGCGACCGCGGCTGCATGCGCGAAGCGGTTCGACCCACCGATGACGAAGTTGTCGAAGTTGTACTTCGGGTTGAGGCGCGAGTCGCTGCGGCGGCCGAGCTCGATGACGGGGCTCAGCTGCTCGGCATGGGGGGAGTCGATGACGTCGTCGGCGACCGGCTGCAGGATGGGCTGGATCTCCGGGTTGACGACGATCGCGAAGTTGGTGACGTCGCCGTCGACGTCCGCGAGGGCGTCGAGCAGGGGCACCCGGATGCGCTGCTCGAGCATCCCGCGCGTGAGCTCGTTGGGCACCTCGAGGTAGATGGTCTCCCCCAGGACGCCCTTCGGCTCGACGAGGTTGATGAACCCGTGGAGCTGCGGCGTGATGCGGTCATCGGATGCGAGGCGGGCCTGCACGGCCGTCCACAGCTCCCGGGTGGGGTCCGCGGGATCGGTCATCTTCTCGTTCGTTCCTGGTGGTTATTCACAGCTCTGTCCACAGTGCTGGGGGCGATGGCACGTCGTATCCAGCGGGATCCGGGTCCCTCGAGGATGACGACCACCTTAGTTGTGGACAGCGTCCTGTGGACAACTCCCTCTCGGCGGATGTGGAGAGAGCGGGGGTATCGTGAATCTCAAGTTTGACCGTTGCCGGTCGAGGCCCTATTTTTAACAGGTTGTCGGCATTCAGGCGCCGACCCCGTTCTTTCCCGGTCGCCGCACACACCGGGGCCAGGAGATATCACCATGAGCAAGCGAACCTTCCAGCCGAACAACCGGCGCCGCGCCAAGAAGCACGGCTTCCGCCTCCGCATGCGCACCCGCGCCGGCCGCGCCATCCTCGCGGCCCGCCGTCGCAAGGGGCGCACCGAGCTCTCCGCGTAGTCGGGCGACGTGCTGGCCAGGGCGAACCGAGTGGTCAAGCCCTCGGACTTCCGTGCGATCGTGCGCCGCGGGCGCCGGACCACGACGGCCAGCACGCTCATCTACCGGGTCGAGCGCGACCCCGCGGACCCCGCTCGTTTCGGGTTCATCGTCGCCAAGACCGTCGGCAACGCCGTCGAGAGGAACCTGGTGCGACGCCGGATGCGTGCCGTCTGCCGTTCGATCGTCGACGCCGGAGGCAGCGGATCGGATGTCGTCGTACGAGCACTCCCCGGGTCCGCCCAGCGCGACTGGACTAGTCTCTCCGCCGAGATGCACGCGATCCTCGACCCCGCCCTGATCCCATGAAGCGGGCCGGGCTCTTCCTCTGGCTGTTGCCGAGGAACATCTGCGTCGCGATCCTCCGCGGCTATCGCGCCGTCATCTCGCCGCTGTACGGCGACGTCTGCCGGTACTTCCCGAGCTGTTCCGCCTACGCGATGGGCTCCATCCAGCAGCACGGCGTGATCAAGGGGATCGCGCTCGGCAGCTGGCGCATCATGCGGTGCCACCCGTGGGCGCGCGGCGGAATCGACGACGTGCCGGAGTCGCGTCGTCACCACGACCACTATCACCTCACCCGATTCGGCTTCGTCGCCGCGGGACACGGAAAGGGCTGAGCGAGCCGTATGGATTTCTTGGGAACGATCCTCTGGCCCATCAAGTGGGTCATCGAGGCCATCCTGGTGGGCTTCCACTGGTTGCTGTCCGAGCTGGGAATGGATCCCTCGGGCGGTCTCACCTGGGTGCTCTCGATCGTGGGTCTCGTCCTCATCGTGCGCGCCGCCCTCATCCCGATCTTCGTGCGGCAGATCAAGAGCCAGCGCAAGATGCTCGAGGTCGCCCCGGAGCTCAAGAAGATCCAGGACAAGTACCGCGGGAAGAAGGATCAGTTCTCGCGTGAGGCGATGCAGCGGGAGACGATGGCGCTCTACCAGCGCGCCGGCACCAATCCGCTGTCGTCGTGCCTGCCGCTACTCATCCAGATGCCCATCTTCTTCAGCCTGTTCTCGGTGCTCAACGAGGCTCGCAACGACAAGGCAGGGGTGGGCCTGCTCACCCAGGAGCTCTCCGACAACTTCGGCAAGGCCAACCTCTTCGGCATCGCGCCGCTCAAGTACAGCCTCGTAGACGCCTTCAACTACGGGAACGTGGCGGTCGCGGTCATCGCCATCGCGATGATCCTCATCATGACGGCGTCGCAGTTCTACACGCAGCTGCAGATCATGTCGAAGAACCAGACGCCGGAGATGAAGGCCAGCCCGATGTACCGGCAGCAGCGGATCCTGCTGTACATCCTCCCGGTCGTCTTCCTGTTCTCGGGCCTCGCCTTCCCGATCGGCGTGATGTTCTACTGGCTGACCTCCAACGTCTGGACGATGGTGCAGCAGTGGCTCGTCATCCGGAACATGCCGACGCCCGGCTCCGAGGCCGCGCTGGCCCGCGAGGCGCGCCTGGCCAAGAGGAACCGCAACAAGATGGCGGATGACGCGGCGGCGATCGCCGCGGTCGTCGAGGAGGAGCCGGCGAAGCCGGTGACCACCCAGCGACAGCAGCCCGTCGGCAAGAATCGTGCCAAGAAGCAGGGGGGACCCAAGAAGTGACCGAGGAGAACGTGGCCGAGCTCGAGCCCGCGCCGAGCGAGCAGGACGTCGTCGACGAGGGGGACATCGCCGCCGACTACATCGAGGAGCTCCTCGACATCGCCGACATCGACGGCGACATTGACATCGACTCGCGCGTCGGACGGGCGTACCTCTCGGTGACGGCCGACGACAGCTCGAACCTCAGCCTGCTCTCGAAGCCGGACACCGTGGCTGCCCTGCAGGAGCTCACCCGCCTCGCCGTCCAGGCGAAGACGGGGCGGTTCTCGCGGCTCATCCTGGACATCGGCGGTTCCCGGGATGCTCGGGCCGAGGAGCTCGCCGCCATCGTCGAGCACGCGATCACGCGCATCGAGGGCGGCGCGGCATCCGCTTCGCTGCCCCCGATGACCAGCTACGAGCGCAAGCTCGTGCACGACATCGTCAGCGAGCGCGGCTACCACTCCGAGTCGGAGGGCGAGGGCCGCGACCGCCACACGGTGATCACCGCCCGATAGGCGGATGTTTCACGTGAAACATCGAGGCGAGCGGTGAGCGGGCTCGAGGCCGAGCCGGCCGCCGCCGCGTCTCTCTTCGGAGACCGGATCGAGCTCGCTCGCCGCTTCACCGACGACCTTGCGCGCGAGGGCGAGCTGCGGGGTCTCATCGGCCCCCTGGAGCTGCCCCGCCTGTGGTCGCGGCACGTGCTCAACTCTGCACTTCTCGCGCCCCTGCTTCAGCCGGGACGCGTGGGTGATGTGGGAAGCGGCGCCGGGCTTCCGGGGCTCGTCCTGGCCATCGCCCGACCCGACGCGCACCTCGTGCTGATCGAGCCGATGGAACGCCGAGTCGACTGGCTGCTCGAGGAGTCCCTCGCGCTCGGGCTCGACAACGTGAGCGTGGTGCGAGCCCGCGCCGAGGACGTGCGACTCGACGTGCCGCTCGACCAGGTGACCGCCCGCGCGGTGTCGGCGCTCTCGAAGCTGCTTCCGCTCACCGCGCCGCTCGTGAGATCCGGAGGCGAGTTCGTCTTCATGAAGGGCGCGAGGGTCGACGACGAGATCGTCGCGGCGGAGAAGGTCATCCGCCGTCTCGGGTTGCGCAACGTCATGACGCAGGTGCTGGGGGAGGGCGTCGTGCCCGAGCCGACCCGGGTGTTTCGCGCGACGCGGCCCTGATGTTTCACGTGAAACATCCCCGGGGCGGGGTGGTCTCGATACACCGCGCTGTGCGCGGCACTCGACCAGCGGAAGCGCCGCAACCGCCGGCTCATTCCCGCACCGCAAGCGGGCGCGCTGGTCGTTGAGCCTCGCGCGGCCCCACGGGCCGAGTGGCCGTCGCAACCCGCGCACCCTCGCCGGTCGAGTAGTCGTCGCACCCGCATCCCTCAGCGGTTGGGTAGTCACTCCAGCGGCGCCCCTCCGCTGGTTGAGTAGCCGCGCAGCGGCGTATCGAAACAGCACCGCGATCAACCCCGCCCGCTCCATCCGCGCTCGAGCAAGGCAGGGGTCGCGGGCGCCTGGTCCTCCCCGCTGGTTGAGTAGCGCCGAAGGCGCGTATCGAAACCACTCCCTCCACATGCTCCAGATCAACCGATAGTCCACAACTCGCCGAGCCATCAACCGATCCTCGTGGAGGGGACGCCAGCCTCTCCCCGTGATCGCGATGTACATCCTGCGCTGTGCCGACGGCAGCTACTACGTCGGCTCGGCACGCGACCTGGAGGCCCGCATGCAGCAGCATGCGGTCGGCCGGGGCGGCCGCTATACGAGTACTCGGATGCCGGTCGAACTCGTCTTCGCATACGAGTGCGCGAACATCGCGGAGGCGTACGCGGCGGAGAAACGCGTGCAGGGCTGGTCGCGGAGGAAGCGTGAGGCGCTCATCGCGGGGGAGCAGCATCTGCTCTCCGGGTTGAGCAAGAAGGACTTCGGTGAAGGGTGAGGCGGTGTTGGTCTCGATACGCCGCTGCGCGGCTACTCAACCAGCGGGGTACGGGCGCGCCCACCGCTGGTCGAGTGCCGCGCGCAGCGCGGTGTATCGAGACCACGCCTCGGGCGACGCGTCCGCGGCCCGTCGATTACAGTGGAGAGTCGCGGTCCGACGGCCGCGATGTTTCACGTGAAACACCGAGAGGCATTCGTGACCACCCCCAGCCCCTTCGACGCGTCGACCCCCCTCGCGCGCGAGGTCGCCGAGATCACCCGCAGGCGTCTCGCGCTTGCCGCCGAGACCTTCCCTCTCCCGGAGAAGACGCGCGTGTTCACGGTGGCGAACCAGAAGGGGGGCGTCGGCAAGACGACGACCGCCGTCAACCTCGCAGCGGGCTTGGCGCAGGCGGGCGCCCGCGTGCTGGTGATCGACCTCGATCCGCAAGGGAACGCGTCCACGGCTCTCGGCGTCGAACACCGCTCGGAGACCGTGAGCGTGTACGACGTGATCATCGGTGACGTGCCCATGCGCGAGGTGGTCCAGGCGAGCCCCGATTTCGAGAGCCTCGACTGCATTCCGGCCACCATCCACCTCGCGGGCGCTGAGATCGAGCTCGTCTCGATGGTCGCTCGCGAGCAGCGCCTGCGTTCCGCGCTGGAGGCGTACATCGCCGAGAGCGAGAACCCGCCGCACTACGTCTTCATCGACTGCCCGCCGTCGCTCGGCCTCCTGACCATCAACGCGTTCGTCGCGGCGAAGGAGGTGCTGATCCCGATCCAGTGCGAGTACTACGCGCTCGAGGGTCTGTCTCAGCTCCTCAACAACATCAAGCTCATCGAACGTCACCTCAACCCCGAGCTCGCCGTCTCGACGATCCTGCTCACGATGTACGATTCCCGCACCAACCTCGCACACCAGGTCGTCGAGGAGGTGCGCGAGCACTTCCCGGATGAGGTGCTCGACACGGTGATCCCGCGCTCGGTGCGCATCTCGGAGGCTCCGAGCTACGGCCAGAGCGTCATCAGCTACGACCTGAACTCGCCGGGCTCCCTGTCGTACCGCGAGGCCGCGGCGGAGATCGCGCGCCGCGGGGCGAAGAAGCAGGAGGAGAACTGATGGCCGCTCCCAAGCGCACGGGACTGGGTAGGGGGATCGGCGCGCTCATCCCGACCGCCGCGACCGACGATCACGCCGAGCGTCCCGTCGACGTGTTCTTCCCGAGCACCGACGAGCACACCGACCTCGTCGCGGTCCCCGGCGCCCGCCTCGCCAGTCTCGCGCCGGACGACATCGTCCCCAACCCCCAGCAGCCGCGCCACGAGTTCCGGCAGGAGGAGCTCGACGAGCTCATCGTGTCCGTGCGCGAGTTCGGCGTGCTCCAGCCCATCGTGGTGCGTCCGCGCCCCGGCGCGGGCCCGGGCGAGCCGCGCTACGAGCTCATCATGGGGGAGCGGCGCCTGCGCGCGTCGAAGGCGGCGGGCCTCGAGGCGATCCCGGCCGTCGTGCGCAACACCGACGACGACGCGATGCTGCGGGACGCGCTCCTCGAGAACCTGCACCGCGCGGAGCTCAACCCGCTCGAGGAGGCATCCGCCTACAAGCAGCTCCTCGAGGACTTCGGCATCACCCAGGAGCAGCTAGGGGAGCGGATCGGGCGCTCACGCCCCCAGATCACCAACACCCTCCGTCTCCTGAAGCTGCCGGCCGGTGTGCAGCGCCGGGTGGCGGCCGGGGTGCTGAGCGCCGGCCACGCGCGCGCCATCCTGTCCGTCGGGGACGACGCGGCGATGGAGCGGCTGGCCGACAAGATCGTCAACGAGGACCTGTCGGTGCGCGCCTCGGAGGCGGCCGCGTCGCTCGTCGAGGGGAAGCCGAGAAAGCCCGCCAAGCCCAGCGCGGGCAAGCGGCAGGACCACCTCGCCGAGATCGCGGAGCGGCTCGGCGACCGGCTCGACACGCGCGTGAAGATCAGCCTCGGCGCGAGCAAGGGCACCATCGTGATCGACTTCGCCACGGTGGGCGACCTCAACCGCATCCTGAAGGAACTCGGGCAGGACCCGTTCGAGGGTCGCTGACCACCTCGGGTCGCGTCCGCGCGCTCATCCCGGCGCGGTGACGGCCGCTCGCCGGCGGGCGAGCTCCTACTCCCGGGTGGTCCCGCCTCGGCCGCTTTGGCCCGCAACAGCGGTGATCATCGCCGGTCAAGTAGCCGCGCAGCGGTGTACCGAAACCCGATAGCAGATAAAACCCCTGGTCAGCGCCGTATCACGCGCGGCGGGCGTCCTCCGCGAGGGCGGCGTAGACCCAGCCCAGGTCGTGGCCTGCCGCCTCGAGCGCCTGCGGCAGGAGGGAGGTCTCGGTGAGACCCGGCAGCACGTTCGCCTCGAGGAACCACGGCGTTCCCGAGCCGTCGACGATGAGGTCGACGCGCGAGATGTGCCGCATGCCGAGCGCGCGGTGGGCCGCCAGGGCGGCCTCCGCCGCGCGTGCCGCGACATCGTCGGGAAGTCGTGCCGGCACGTAGAAGCGGGTCTCGCCGGCGTTGTAGCGGGCCTCGAAGCTGTAGACACCCGACAGCGGCTCGATCTCGACCGCGGGCAGGGCCACGGGTCCGTCACCGGTGTCGATGATGCCGATCGCGATCTCGGTTCCGCGGATGCACTGCTCCACGAGCGCGACGTCTCCGTAGGTGTAGGCGTCGACCATGGCGCGCGGCAGCTCCGCGCGATCCTCGACGATGGTCACGCCCTGCGCGGATCCACCGCGGGCCGGCTTGACCACGAGCGGAACCGGCAGCTCGTCGGCGATCGCCTCGAAGACCGCATCCGCTCCCAGCTCTCGGAAGGCGTCGCGGGGGAGGGTGATCGACCGCGGCGTGGAGACCCCGGCGCGTTCGACGACGACCTTGGCCGCGGGCTTGTCCCACGCGAGGCGGGCCGCTCCGGACCGGGAGCCGACGAACGGGATGCCGAGGAACTCCAGCAGGCCGCGGAGCGCGCCGTCCTCGCCGCTCGCGCCGTGCAGCGCAGGCCAGACGACATCCGGACGGTGCTCGCGCAGGTAGGCGAGCAGGCTGGCGTCGGGATCACGCAGCTCCACCTCGACACCGTGACCCGTGAGGGCGTCGGCGACGCGGCGTCCGGAGCGCAGCGAGACGTCGCGTTCGTGCGAGATGCCGCCGGCGAGCACGACGATGTGGAGTGGGGCGTCGGTCATGCGAACCTCCGGGTCAGCCGGCGTACGGCGGGAGAACGTCGCGCTCGGCCGGCACGACCGGGAGCGGGGCGGTCTGCTGGAACTCGCCGAGCAGTGCGAGCTCGCCGTTGATGACGGTCGAGAGCCGGCGGATGCCCTCGCGGATGAAGTCGGGCTGCGGGTAGCAGAACGACAGCCGCATGTTGCGGCGGCCGTTGCCGTCGGCGTAGAACGCGGTTCCCGGTGTGTAGGCGACGAGCTCCTTCACCGCGCGCGGCAGCATCGCCTTCGAGTCGAGGTGCTCGGGCATGGTGAGCCACACATAGAAGCCGCCGTTCGGAACCGTCCAGCTCATGCCGGGCAGGTGGTCGTGCAGCGCCGCGAGCATCGCATCCCGCCGCTCGCGGTAGACCCCGCGGAAGGTGTCGATCTGCCCGCGCCAGTCGGCGGTGTCCATGTACTCGGAGATCACGATCTGCGAGAACGACGACGGCGACAGCACTGCGGCCTCGTTGGCGAGCACGAGCTTCTCGCGGATGGCGTGCGGCGCGATCGCCCAGCCCACGCGCAGGCCGGGGGCCAGCGTCTTGGAGAAGGTGCCGAGGTACACGACCCCCTCGTCGTCGATGGAGCGCATCGCGGGCGGCGGCGCCTGGTCGAAGTAGAGCAACCCGTAAGGGTTGTCTTCGAGCACGAGAATGCCCTCCGCGCGCGCGATCTCCAGGATCTCGACCCGGCGCTCCCAGCTGAGCGTGACGCCCATGGGGTTCTGGAAGCTCGGGATCGTGTAGAGGAACTTGATCCGTCGACCCTCGGCCTTCACGCGCGCGATGGTCTCGCGGAGCGCCTGCGGGTCCATGCCGTCGGCGTCCATCGGCGAGTGCACGATGTCGGCCTGGAACGACCGGAATACCGTGATCGCGGTCACGTAGCTGGGACCCTCGGCGATGACGACGTCACCCGGGTCGAGGAACAGCTTCGCGAGCAGCTCGAGCGCGTGCTGCGAGCCCGTCGTCACGACGACGTCGTCGACGGAGCCGTGGATGCCCTCGAGCGCCATCACCTCCAGGATCTGCTCCCGCAGGTGCGGAACGCCCTGGCCCGACCCGTACTGCAGGGCGACCGCGCCCTGGTCGGTGACCGTGCGCTCGACGGCGCGCTCGATGAGCTCGCGCGGCAGCGCGGAGACGTAGGGCATGCCGCCCGCGAGCGAGACCACCTCGGGCCGGCTCGCGACGGCGAAGAGAGCTCGAACCTCGGATGCGGCGAGTCCGGCCGTGCGCGCGGCGTAGTGGCCGTACCACGGGTCGAGGTTGGTGCCCTGGGTGCCTGTCATGTGCGGTCCGTTCGATCGGTGCCCTCCAGGGTAGCCGCAGAAGCACGGCGGCCCCCGCTCCGACGGGGGAGCGGGGGCCGCGGGTGAGCCTTTGGCTACGCGAGGAACTCGGCGAGGTCGGCCTCGAGGGCCGGCTTCGGCTTCGCGCCGATGACGCGCTTGACGATCTCGCCGTTCTGGAAGACGTACATCGCCGGGATGGAGGTGATGCCGTACTTCATGGCGGTCTCGGGGTTGTCGTCGACGTCGAGCTTGACGATCGAGATCTTGTCGGCGTGCTCCTCGGCGATCTTGTCGAGGATGGGGGAGACGGCGCGGCACGGGCCGCACCAGGTGGCCCAGAAGTCGACCATGATCGGCTTCTCGGAGGCGAGCACCTCGTCGGCGAAGGTGGCGTCGGTGACGGCCTTGGTGGACATGCGATTCCTTTCGGTGGACGGATGAGGCGGCGCGGTGCCGCGGATGCTCAGCTGGATACGGCGGCGGCGGGCACGGCGGCGGCCGCCTCGGCATCCGCCAGCTCGGCCAGGTAGTGCTCGGCGTCGAGCGCCGCGACGACACCCGATCCGGCGGCGGTGGCCGCCTGCTTGTAGGTGGGGTCGACCACGTCGCCCGCGGCGAAGACGCCCGGCAGGCTCGTCTTCGAGCTGCGACCCTGCACCGCGATCGTGCCCTCGGGCGCGAGCTCGAGCTGGCCGTGCACGAGGTGGGTGCGCGGGTCGGCGCCGATCGCGACGAACAGGCCCTGCACGTCGAGGGTGGTCTCGGTGCCGTCGACGGTGTTCACGAGCCCGATGCCGGTGACCTTCTCGTCACCGTAGATGTGGGCGACCTCGTTGTTCCAGATGACCTCGATCTTGGGGTCGGCGAAGGCGCGCTCCTGCATCGCGGCGGAGGCGCGGAAGCTGTCGCGGCGGTGCACGAGGTAGACGGTGTCGGCGAAGCGGGTGAGGAAGGTCGCCTCCTCGAGCGCGGAGTCGCCGCCGCCCACGACCGCGACCTTGCGCTGGCGGAAGAAGGCGCCGTCGCAGGTCGCGCACCAGGAGACGCCGTACCCGGACAGGCGCTCCTCGTCGGCGAGGCCGAGCTTGCGATAGGCGGAGCCGGTCGCGTAGATCACGGTGTGGGCCTCGTGCACCGAGCCGTCGCCGAGGGTGACCCGCTTGACGGGCCCCTCGAGCTCGAGCGACACGACGTCGTCGTAGACGATCTCGGCGCCGAAGCGCTCGGCCTGCTGCTGCATCCGGGTCATCAGCTCGGGGCCCATGATGCCCTCGGGGAAGCCGGGGAAGTTCTCGACCTCGGTGGTCTTCATGAGTTCGCCGCCGAACTCGACGGAGCTCGCGATGACGAGCGGCTCGAGGTTGGCGCGGGCGGCGTAGATCGCGGCCGTGTAGCCGGCGGGGCCCGAGCCGATGATGATGAGGTGACGCACCGGGGTTCTCCTGTCGAGGGGGTCGCGAGGTACAACACATCCTAGGTCGGCGTCATTCCGCCGACCCGTCGCTCAGCGGCGGCGGATGCGGGCGGCGAGCGTGCGGAGCGGCACGAGACCGGCGCGGAGCTCGGGAACGCGGGTCACGAGCAGCAGCGCGCCGTAGACCGCGAGCACGACGGCGCCGATCACGGCGATCGACACGAAGGCGGTCGCGGGACTAGCGACCGCGAAGCCGCCGGAGAACCCGCCGAGCAGCGCGAGCACCCCGACGCCGACCAGGATCGCCACGACGGCCGCGGCGAGGAAGAGCGCAAGGCGCACCAGGATGCGGCGGCCGTCGAGGCTGCCGATGCGGCGGCGCAGCACGATCGCGAGCGTGAGCGCCTGCACCGTGCTCGCGATCGCCGTCGAGAGCGCGATGCCGACGGCGATGAGGTGGGGCGGCATCCAGAGGGCCACCGCGACCGCGGCCGCCGTGAACGCGGCCGCCTGCACGAGCTGGATGAAGAAGGGGGTGCGCGTGTCGCCGAGCGCGAAGAAGGTGCGCTGCAGCACGAACATCGTCGAGAACGGCACGAGCCCCACGAGGTAGGCGATGAGCACCGAGCTGATTCCCACGACCTCCGCGTCGCTCTTGCCGAAGAACGCGCCGAAGGGGATGGCGGCCGTCGCGATCGCGGCGCCGGCGCCCGTCACGAGCAGGAGGATCGTGCGCAGCGACGACGAGAGGTCGGCGCGCAGCAGCTCGAGGTCGCCGGCGTGGGCGTGCGCGCTCATCCGCGTGAAGTACGGGGTCGCGATCGACAGCGTGAGGATCGAGTGCGGCAGCACGAAGAGCAGCCAGGTGGTGCTGAGCACCGCGATCGACGCGTCGTGCTGGCCGGCGAGCGACGCGACGTTCGACTGGAGGAGACCGGTGAGCTGGGTGACGACGATCATCCCGAACGTCCAGCCGGCCGCCTTGCCCGTCGCCGCGAGCCCGACCCCCTTCCAACGGAAGTCGGGACGGAAGCGGAGGCCCGTGCGGCGCCAGAAGAGCGTCAGGACGAGGGTCTGCGCGGCGATGCCGAGCGTCGCGCCGCCGCCGAGCAGCGCGATCTGCTGCGGGGTCCAGCTCGCGGGGTCGGTGTGCGCGGGGTCGACGCCGAACGCGATCGCGAAGACCACGAGCACCGCCACCATGACGACGTTGTTGACGACGGGCGCCCAGGTGTACGGCCCGAAGACGCGCCGGGCGTTGAGCACCTCGCCGAGGAGGGAGTAGAGCGCGTAGAAGAAGACCTGCGGCAGGCACCAGAACGCGATCGCGATCGCGAGGCGCACGGTGGCCTCGTCGAAGGCGCTGTTCGGACCCTGGATCGTGTACAGCGGAACCAGGACCGGCGCGAGGAGGGTGGCGACGATCCCCGCGCCCAGGAAGACCGTGATGCCGAGGGTGAGCAGCCGGTTGACGAACGCCTGACCCCCGTCGTCGTGGCCCGCGGCGCGCACGATCTGGGGCACGAGCACGGCGCTCATGAGCCCGCCGGCGATCAGGGCGAAGAGGTTGGTCGGCAGGTTGTTGGCGAGCGAGAACGCGTTCGCCCCCGGGTTCTGCAGGCCGATCACCCACGCGAGCATGGTGATGTTGACGAAGCCGAGCACCCGCGACACCAGGGTGCCGGATGCGATGATCGCGCTCGCGCGGCCGATCCGGTCGTCGGAGGCGGTCGCCTCAGCCATCCGCCGCTCCGCTGCCGGCGGCCTCGGCATCCGCGTCGCGCCGGGCGCGCCGCCGCGTCACCACGAGGCGGACGATCCCGGCCGCGAAGACGAGCACGAGCACGATGACGACGACGAGGGTGCCGATGCCCTCCCACTCGGCGCGTACCGTCACGCTCGCGTGCCCCGCGTCGAGCGGCACGCCGGTGGGGCTCGTGATCGAGGTCAGCACCCTGACCTCGCCGTTGGCGACCGCCTCGACGGGGATGCGTGCGGTGCCCGTCGACTGCGGCTCGATCGTGAGCATCTTCGACTCGCGAGCCCGGAGGATGGGGCTCTGCGGGTCGGCGGTGACCCGCACCGTGACCGCGTAGGGCAGCGCGTTGCTGACGGTCACCTTGAGGTCGGCGCTCCGCGCGAGCAGGGCGACGTCGCTGCTCTGCTCCAGCTTCACGGAGGAGCGGATCTCCGCCGAGCGGTCGTGGAACGCCTGCACGGCGGTGGCCCACCCGGTCGGGTCGTCACCCCAGGAGAGCGAGTAGAGCGCGATGCGCTCGAGGCGCCGCGGGTCGAGCAGCACGCTCGCGTCGTCGAGCACGCTCGAGAACGCGGCCTCGGCGTCCGCGTCCGCCGAGAGCGAGGTGAAGGTCGCATCGCGCTCGGCGGTGGCCGTGCCCTCCGCGAGCTCCGCCGCGGCCGGCGTCGTGGCGAGGATGGCGCTCAACGCGACCGGGGTCGCGGTGGTCGTGATGGCGAGGCGGGCGAGGGCCTCCGACAGGCCGGTGGCCGACGCCGCCCAACCCCGGGCGACGGTCAGCACGAGCCCGCGACCCGGGGTCGCACCCGTGCGCGCCGCGAGCTGCGCCTCGAGCGCCTCGAGCGCGGTCGCCCGGGCCGACGGCGACGTGGCTGCCACGGCATCCGCGAGCTGCGAGCTGAGTCCCGAGTCGGCGACGATGCCCTGCAAACCGTCGAGGGTCACGAGCGGCGTCGCGGGCTCGCCCGTCGAGGAGGACGAGACGATGACGTCCTCGTACCCGGCGGCGGCGAGCGCCGCGAGATCGGACGACCCGATCGCCGCATCCGGCCACGCGATCCGGGGGAGCGCGGTGCTCCAGGCGAGCACGTCCTCGGTCGTCGGAAGGGGGGGCGGAGCGCCGGGGTCGGCGGTCGGCGCGGGTGAGGGGGTCGGCGCCGGCGTCACAGCAGGCGAGAAATCCGCGGGGTCGAGGGCGAACGCGAAGCCCGAGGGTGTCAGGTCGGCGACGGTTCCCGAGCGCGCCGCGCCGACCAGGTCGGCGTCGGCGTAGGCGAGCAGGAATATCTCGTTCGATGTCGCCTCGAGTCGCGCGAGCCACTGCGTCGCCGAGCTCGGGGCCGTCGACCCGAGCACGCGGATCGACGCCGGGATCATGGGGTCGAGGGCGATCGCAGCGGGCGTGCCGGCGACCGCGTCGAGCTGGCGGGTGAGGATGCCGAACGCCCCGGTGTAGCGTTCGAGGTCGTCCGCCGCGATCAGGCCCGTGGTCGTCGCGGGAGCCGTGATCGGCACGACCACGGCGACCGATACGGGGCCCGTCCCCGGTGTCACCGTCGCGCTCGCGGGCCGCACGCCGGCACCCCCCTCGAGGGTTGCGGATGCGGCGCTCGCGCCGAGCGCGGACGCGCCCGCCAGCGTCACGGCGAGCAGGGCCGCGGCGAGCGCCCGAGCGGCCCCCCGCGTCGTCAGCGGCACGACGGAGCGCTCACGTTCCACACGGCCGACATGCTCGAAAGTCTAGACTCGACCGTTATGCAACCCGTCGCGGACGCCGTCGCGCGCCTCGGCGCCCTCGCCGACTCCCCCCGCATCCGCGGCCTCGCCGAGCGCTTCGCGGCGGCGGGGCACGAGCTCGCCCTCGTCGGCGGCCCGGTGCGCGACGCGTTCCTCGGGCGCAGCTCACACGATCTCGACTTCGCCACCTCCGCGCGGCCCGACGAGATCCTCGCGATCGTCGCTCCCCTCGCCGACGCCCACTGGGACATCGGGCGCGCCTTCGGCACCATCGGGGCGCGCCTCGGCGACGACACCGTGGAGATCACCACCTACCGCGCCGACGAGTACGACGGCACGACCCGCAAGCCGGTCGTCGCGTTCGGCGACAGCCTCGAGGGCGACCTGCTCCGCCGCGACTTCACCGTCAACGCGATGGCGCTGCGCGTGCCCGAGAAGGTGCTCGTGGATCCCTCGGGCGGCCTCGAGGATCTCCTCGCAGGGCGCCTGCGCACGCCCATCGAGCCGGAGGTGTCGTTCGGCGACGACCCACTGCGGATGCTGCGGGGCGCACGGTTCACGGCGCAGCTCGGCTTCACGCTCGACGAGGCCACCGCGTCGGCCGTCGCCGCGATGGCCGACCGCATCGGCATCGTCTCGGCGGAGCGGATCGGCGAGGAGCTGTCGAAGCTGCTGCTGGCCGCCGACCCGGTTCCCGGCATCCGGGTGCTCGTCGACACGGGCCTCGCCGAGCGGGTGCTGCCCGAGGTGCCGGCGCTACGGCTCGAGATCGACGAGCACGCCCACCACAAGGACGTCTACGAGCACTCGCTGACCGCGCTCACCCAGGCGATCGCCCTCGAGGCCGCGCGCGGTCACGAGCCCGATCTCGTGCTGCGGCTCGCCGTGCTCCTGCACGACATCGGCAAGCCCGCGACCCGCCGCATCGAGCCGGGCGGTGCCGTGAGCTTCCACCACCACGACGTGCTCGGGGCGAAGCTCGCCACCAAGCGGCTGCGCGAGCTGCGGTTCGACGGCGACACGATCAAGGCGGTCGCCACCCTCATCCGCCTGCACCTGCGCTTCTTCGGCTACGCCGACGCGTCGTGGACGGATGCCGCGGTGCGTCGCTACGTGCGCGACGCGGGTGAGCAGCTGGAGCGGCTGCACATCCTGTCCCGCGCCGACGTGACGACCCGCAACCAGCGCAAGGCGGCGCGGCTGCAGCGCGCCTACGACGAGCTCGAGGAGCGGATCGCGGAGCTCGCCGAGGAGGAGGAGCTGGCGGCCATCCGCCCCGACCTCGACGGCGAGCAGATCATGGCGATCCTCGGCATCCGTCCGGGGCCGGGGGTCGGGGAGGCGTACCGCTACCTGCTCGAGCTGCGGCTCGACGAGGGGCCGCTCGGCGCGGAGGAGGCCGAGGCCCGTCTGCGCGCGTGGTGGGCGCAACGCCGCTCCCCGCTGGGTGAGTAGCGGCGTATCGAAACCCGCCGAGCTCATGTAAGCTCGTCAGGTTGCCCGCGCGCCTGCGCGCGTGAGCAGATGCATTCAACCCTCCTGCTGTAGAGATCCTGCAGCCGTTCAAGTCCGAAGGAGGTGGGTCAATGACGCATCAGTACGAGTTGATGGTGATTCTCGATCCCGAGATCGATGAGCGCACCGTCGCACCCAGCCTGGACAAGTTCCTCGGCGTGATCACCGGCGACGGCGGCACGATCGAGAACATCGATATCTGGGGCCGTCGCCGCCTGGCGTACGAGATCAAGAAGAAGTCCGAGGGCATCTACGCCGTCGTCAACTTCACCGCCACGAGCGAGGCCACCAACGAGCTCGACCGCCAGCTGAAGCTCAGCGAGGCCGTCCTGCGCACCAAGGTGCTCCGCGCCGAGGAGGCCGTCGCCCGCGCCGGCAAGATCGCCGCCGCCGACGAGGCGAAGGCCGCCCGCAAGGCTGCCGCCAAGCCCGCCGCGAAGGCCGACAAGGACGCCGAGTAGGCCATGGCCGGCGAGACGATCATCACGGTCGTGGGCAACCTCACGGCCGACCCCGAGCTGCGTTACACGCAGTCCGGCCTCGCGGTCGCGAACTTCACGATCGCGTCCACGCCGCGCACCTTCGACCGCCAGGCCAACGAGTGGAAGGACGGCGAAGCGCTGTTCCTCCGCGCTTCCTGCTGGCGTGAGTTCGCCGAGCACGTCGCCGGCTCGCTGACGAAGGGCAGCCGCGTCATCGCGACCGGCCGCCTCAAGCAGCGCTCCTACGACGACCGCGACGGCAACAAGCGCACCGCGATCGAGCTCGAGGTCGACGAGATCGGCCCGAGCCTGCGCTACGCGACCGCCCAGGTCACCCGTGCCTCGGGTGGCGGTGGCGGCGGTGGCGGCCGCTCGCAGGGTGCCGTGGCCGACGAGCCGTGGGCGGCCTCCGCGCCGTCCGACTCGGGCGACGTGTGGAACGCGCCCGGTTCCTACTCCGACGAGACCCCGTTCTGATCCTCAGCTGATCAGACCGACACATACCTAGAAGGAAACAGCAATGGCTGGAAAGAGCAGCGGCGGTCAGGACCGCCGCAAGCGCGGAGCGAAGGGCGGCAAGAACGCCGCCCCCGCGAAGTCGATCAAGGTCGGCGTCATCGACTACAAGGACGTCGCAACCCTCCGCAAGTTCATCTCGGAGCGCGGCAAGATCCGCGCCCGCCGCATCACCGGTGTCTCCGTGCAGGAGCAGCGCCTCATCGCCCGCGCCGTCAAGAACGCGCGCGAGATGGCGCTCCTCCCGTACGCGGGCTCGGGCCGTTAAGGAGACCGATATGTCGAAGCTCATCCTCACCTCCGAGGTGACCGGCCTCGGTTCGGCCGGTGACGTCGTCGAGGTCAAGAACGGGTACGCCCGCAACTACCTCATCCCGCAGGGCTTCGCCGTGGCCTGGAGCCGCGGCGGCGAGAAGCAGGTCGATCAGATCAAGGCGGCTCGCGCCGCCCGCGAGCTCGCCACCCTCGAGGAGGCCCAGGCGCTCAAGGCGAAGCTCGAGCAGGCTCCCGTCAAGCTGGCCGTCAAGGCCGGCCGCGAGGGTCGCCTGTTCGGCTCGGTCAAGACGGCGGATGTCGTCGCCGCGGTCGAGGCTGCCGGTCTCGGCACGCTCGACAAGCAGACCATCGAGCTCAGCGCCCCGGTGAAGGCGGTGGGTCGTCACGAGGCGACCGTGCGCCTGCGCCAGGACGTGGTCGCCGCCCTCCAGCTGGAGGTCGTCGCGGCCAAGTAGGCCTGCGTCTCCGGTAGCGGCGCATCCCCTCGGGGGTGCGCCGCTACTGCGTTTCCGGGGCCGCTGTCAAGAGGATTATCCCCATGCGGAATGTGGAATCTCGCAACCCTCAACCCGAACTCTAAACATCTTTCTACACACAGGGTGTGAAAGAAGAAAACCCTGGTCAGGCGCCCTAACCAGCACGGCTTTCCCTACTTATCCACCGATCGTTCCACATCTCATTCACATCGCCCTCGGCGTTTCGCGCCTCTCCTCCACAGCTTCATCCACAGGCCTGCTTGAAGGCCGCGAACGGCCTGCCTAGCGTGGCATCCGGCGCGGGGCTCCCGACCTCGCCGACCACCACCCACCTCGCCGCGATGACGGCGTGCCTGCGGCCCGATGTCGGTGGCGGCACGTAGTTTCCGGCTCGGAAGGAGCGCCTGTGTCCATCGCCCATCTGGGCCTCGCCCCCGAACCCGAGCGACAGCGCGAGGGCTGGCAGGGCGAGCGCACGCCGCCGCACGATCTGCTCGCGGAGCAGAGCGCGATCGGCGGCATGCTGCTCAGCAAGGATGCGGTGGCCGACGTGCTCGAGGCCGTCCGGTCGGTCGACTTCTACGTGCCGAAGCACGAGATCATCTTCGACGCCATCCTCACCCTCTACTCCCACGGCGAGCCGACCGACGTGATCGCGGTCACCGACGAGCTCACCAAGTCGGGCAACCTGCAGCGCGCCGGCGGGCCCGAGTACCTGCACACGCTCACGGGCCTCGTGCCGACCGCGGCGAACGCCGGCTACTACGCCTCGATCGTCGCCGAGAAGGCGGTGCTGCGACGCCTCGTCGAGGCGGGTACCCGCATCGTCCAGATGGGCTATGCGAGCGAGGGCGAGGTCACCGATCTCGTCAACAACGCGCAGGCCGAGATCTACGGGGTCGCGGGCGGCGTCGAGGCGGAGGACTACGTTCCGCTCGTGCAGGCCATCGAGGCTGCCACCGAGGAGATCGAGCACGCGAGCGGGCGCGACGGGCAGATGGTCGGGGTGCCCACGGGCTTCACGGAGCTCGACACCCTCACCAACGGCCTGCACCCGGGCCAGCTCATCCTCATCGCCGCGCGGCCCGCGCTCGGCAAGTCGACCCTCGCGCTCGACTTCGCCCGCGCGGCCGCCATCACGAACGGGCTGCCCGCCATCTTCTTCTCACTCGAGATGGGGCGCAGTGAGATCGCGATGCGCCTGCTCTCGGCCGAGTCGAACATCTTCCTCCAGAAGCTGCGCAAGGGCGACGTGCGCGCCGACGACTGGACGACCCTCGCCTCCACGCGCGGACGCATCGCCGACGCGCCCCTCTACATCGACGACAGCCCGAACATGACGCTCGTCGAGATCCGGGCCAAGTGCCGCCGCCTCAAGCAGAAGGCGGGCCTCAAGCTCATCGTCATCGACTACCTCCAGCTCATGACCTCCGGCAAGAAGGTCGAGAGCCGCCAGCAGGAGGTGTCCGAGTTCTCGCGTGCGCTCAAGCTGCTCGCCAAGGAGCTGCAGGTGCCGGTCATCGCGCTGTCCCAGCTCAACCGTGGGCCCGAGCAGCGTGTCGACAAGAAGCCCGCGCTCTCCGATCTGCGCGAGTCCGGCTCGCTCGAGCAGGACGCCGACATGGTGATCCTGCTGCACCGCGAGTCCGCCTACGAGAAGGAGTCGTCGCGCCCGGGCGAGGCCGACCTCATCATCGCCAAACACCGCAACGGGCCCACCGGTACGGTGACCGTGGCCTTCCAGGGCGCGTTCTCGCGCTTCGCCGACATGGCGCCCGCGGTCTGACGCGGCCGCTCTTGCGTCCCCCGTGCGGGGGGCGTACCTTCGTGGCGGGGGTGGGTGACACGAGTCACCCCAGGCACCGCCCGGAGATACGGCGATGACGCCGGGAGGACGCATGTTCCAGCGCAGTGCAGTTCAACCATCCGTTCCCACCGAGCGCAGGAGGCGAAGGACGATCGCGTTCCTCGCCCTTCTCGCGGCGCTCGGTGTGGTCGTGCCCCTCGACGCCGGGGCGAGTCTCGCGGGGGCGCCCCCCGCATCCGCCGCCGGCCAGCTCGTGTGGGCCGACGAGTTCAACGGCTCTGCGGGCGCGGCGCCCAACGCCGCCGTGTGGAACCACGAGCTCGGTGCCGGCGGCTGGGGCAACAACGAGCTTCAGAATTACGTGAACTCGCGCAGCAACTCGGCCCTCGACGGCAACGGCAACCTCGTGATCACCGCCCGCCGCGAGGGCAGCGGATACACCTCGGCCCGCCTCACGACGAAGGGCAAGGTCGAGCTGCAGTACGGGCGCATCGAGGCCAACATCAAGATCCCGCGCGGGCAGGGAATCTGGCCCGCGTTCTGGATGCTCGGGGCCGGGTTCCCGAGCACGCCGTGGCCGAACTCCGGCGAGATCGACATCATGGAGAACATCGGCCGCGAGCCGCACCTCGTGCACGGCACCGTCCACGGGCCGGGATACTCGGGTGCGGGCGGCATCAGCGGCACCTACCAGCACCCGCAGGGCTGGTCGTTCGCCGACACCTGGCACACCTTCTCCGTCGACTGGAAGCCCGGCGAGATCACCTGGTACGTCGACGGGCAGCAGTACCACCGCGTCACGCGCGCGAGCGTCGGCGGCAACCAGTGGGTCTTCGACCAGAAGTTCTTCCTCATCCTCAACGTCGCCGTCGGCGGCGACTGGCCCGGCAACCCCGACGGCTCGACGCAGTTCCCGCAGCAGATGCTCGTCGACTACGTCCGCGTCTACGACAACGGCTCGTCGACCGGCGGCGGCACCGGCGGCGACCTGCCGACCGGCACCGGCACGATCCGGGCGACCGCGAACACGGGCCTGTGCCTCGACGTCCCGTGGGCGGATGCGAGCGACCGCAACCGCATGCAGCTCGCATGGTGCAACGGCAACGCCGCGCAGAACTGGACGCGCGGCTCCGACGGCACCATCCGCGCGCTCGGCAAGTGCCTCGACGTGGCGAGCAGCGGCACGAGCGACGGCACCGTCGTCTGGCTCTACGGCTGCAACGGCACGGGCGCGCAGAAGTGGGTCTACGACTCAGGCACCCGTGCGCTGCGCAACCCGCAGTCGGGCAAGTGCCTCGACGCGTCGGGCGGCGCACCGCTGTTCGACGGGCAGAAGATGCAGATCTGGACGTGCAACCAGACCGACGCCCAGCGCTGGACCTTCTAGACCGGCACCGGCCGGGGGCCGCCGCGTTCTGCCGCGGCCCCCGGCCCGGGGCGCCCCCGACCGCGTAGCGTGGGCGCATGCGCGTCGTCGTCGGGGGAGCATCCGGGATGATCGGCCGCGCGCTCGTGGCGCGGCTGCGCGAGCGCGGGGACCACGTGCTGGTGCTCGTGCGGCGCGAGACCGAGGCCGCCGAGGAGAGACGGTGGGATCCGTCGACCGGCTACCTCGACCCCGCGGCGTTCGCGGGCGCCGACGCCGTGGTCAATCTGTCGGGAGCGTCGATCGCGAAGCTCCCCTGGACCAGGCGGCACCGGCACGACATCCTCTCCTCCCGCGTGCAGGCGACCACCGCGATCGTGGGGGCGCTGCACGCCCGGGCGGATGCCGGCGAGCCCGTGGGCGTGCTCGTGAGCGGATCCGCGGTCGGCGTCTACGGGACGCGTCCGGGCGAGGAGCTCACCGAGGAGTCGGCGCCGGGCGGAGGCTTCCTCGCCGAGGTCGTGCGCGCGTGGGAGGCGGCGGCGCTCGCCGCGCCCGCGTCGACGCGCGTCGCGCTCGCCCGCACCGGGCTCGTGATCGGGCCGGAGGGCGCCGCCGCACCGCTGCGGGTGCTCGCCCGGCTGGGTGTCGCCGGGCCGGTCGGCGGCGGCCGCCAGCAGTGGCCGTGGATCTCGCTCGACGACGAGGTCCGAGCGCTCGTGCACCTGATCGACGCGGAGCTGACGGGGCCCGTCAACCTCGCCGGCCCGGAGCCCGCGACCGCCGGCCGCGTGGTGCGCGCCATCGCCGCGGACGCCCACCGGCCGTACTGGCTCCCGGCCCCCGGCTTCGCGATCAGCGGCGCGCTGGGCGAGGCCGGACGCGAACTGCTGCTCGCCGACCAGTGCGTGCGGCCGGCGGCGCTCACCGCATCCGGCTTCGTCTTCCGGCACGTGACGGTCGAGGATGCGGTGGCCGCGTCGCCCCGGTAGGGCACGTCCGAGGCACCCCGGGCGGCCGACGCCCGCGGGCGAACGTAGGATGGGCGGGTGCCCACCGAAGCCTCGCCCGCTCTCGGAGCGCCGGACACCTGGGTCGCTCCGCTCGCGCGAGCCGTGCCGGCGCTCGTGCTCGGACTCGTCATCACCTTCAGCCAGGACCACTCCGCGCCGTTCGGCCTCGTCGGCTTCGGGGTCTTCGCCGTGGTGACGGCCGCGGTGCTGCTCGCCTCGGGCCTGCGCGCCGACCGCGGCGCGCGTGGTCTCGTGCTGCTGCAGGGGGTCGTGACCGCGGTGGCAGGCATCGCGGCGCTCGTCGCCCCCGCGGGTGGGCTCGGCTACCTCGTGCTCGTGGTGAGCGCCTGGGCGATCGTCGCCGGTGCGCTCGAGGCCGTCAACGGCATCCGCTTCCGCCGGGGCCGGATCGCGGCGCGCGACTGGCTCGTCACCGGCGTGCTGACCGTGCTGCTGGGCCTCGCCTTCCTGCTCGTGCCGCAGACGTTCTCGGATCCGTACGCGATCGAGGACAAGGGCGAGGTCGTGTTCGCCGGCACCGTCACCGCGGAGATCCTGCTGGTCGGCATCCTGGGCGCCTGGGCGATCATCGCCGGCGTGCAGCTGGCGATCGCCGCGGGCTCCCTGCGCGTGCCGCGCACCGCATCCGCGAAGGCCGTCGGGGCATGAGCGGAAAGACCCCGGCGCCCAGCAGGCGCGACAGGATGCGGCCCGCCGAGCTGCTCGGCATGGCGGCGGTCTTCGGGGTGTTCGTCGGCGGCTTCGTGTTCATGGGCAGCCGCGAGTGGGGTCTCTCGCTCATCATGGCGGGCGTCGCCTTCATCGCCTCGCTCGTCATCCTCGCGACGCTGCTCATCGCGGTCGGCCCGAAGATCGACGACGAACGCGTCGACCCGGTCGACCCGGATGCGCCCTCCGGCTCCGCGGGCTCCGTGCACCGCGACCCGCACCGCCCCCGGGGCCACTGACCTCGGCGTCCGCTCGACGTCGCATCCTGCCCGTCTCAGAAATGCAGGAGAATCCGCCGCCCCGGCCCGAGGTGCCGGGGAGGCATCCTCGTCGTCGGCAGGATCTCCTGCATTTCTGAGACAGCGGACGGAGGCGGCGTGGCGCGCCCGCGTCAGTCGAGGTAGTCGACCAGCTCCGACGCGAGGCCCGTGTACGTCGCGGGGGTGAGGGCCAGCAGGCGCTGCTTCGCGGCGTCGCCGATGTCGAGGCCCCGGATGAACTCCGCGAGGTCGGCGGACGTCGCCCGCCTGCCGCGGGTCAGCTCCTTGAGCAGCGCATAGGGGTCGGCGATCGAGGATCGTCCCGCCGTCACCTCGGCGCGGATGACCGTCTGGATCGCCTCGCCGAGCACCTCCCAGTTGGCGTCGAGGTCGGCGGCGAGCGCCTCGGCGTTCACGGCGATCTCGCCGAGCCCCTTCAGCAGGTTGTCGAGCGCGAGCACCGAGTGGCCGAGGGCGACGCCGATGTTGCGCTGCGTCGTCGAGTCGGTGAGGTCGCGTTGCAGCCGGCTCGTCGTGAGGGTCGCGGCGAGGGCGTCGAGCAGGGCGCTCGAGAGCTCGAGGTTCGCCTCGGCGTTCTCGAAGCGGATGGGGTTGATCTTGTGCGGCATCGTCGACGAGCCGGTCGCACCCGGCTGCGGGATCTGCGTGAGGTAGCCCATCGAGATGTAGGTCCACACATCCGTCGCCAGGTTGTGCAGGATGCGGTTGGCGTGCGCGACGCGCCCGAACAGCTCCGCCTGCCCGTCGTGCGACTCGATCTGCGTCGTGAGCGGGTTCCAGCTGAGCCCGAGGTGCGTCACGAACTCGCGCGACAGCGCCGGCCAGTCGGCATCCGGATCCGCGGCGAGGTGGGCGGAGAAGGTTCCGGTGGCGCCGGAGAACTTGGCGGGGAACTCGACGGCGACGATGCGCGCGCGCTGCCGCTGCAGGCGATGCACGACGACGGCGATCTCCTTGCCGAAGGTGGTCGGCGTCGCGGGCTGGCCGTGGGTGTGGGCGAGCATCGGCTGGGCGCGGTGCTCCAGCGCGAGGGCGCGCAGCGCTTCGAGCACGGCGTCGAAGCGCGGCAGCCACACGTCGTGCAGGGCCGCGCGCAGGGTGATGCCGTAGGAGAGGTTGTTGACGTCCTCGCTCGTGCACGCGAAGTGGGTGAGCTCGGCGAGAGCCGTCAGTCCCTGGCGGACGAGCTGCTGGCGCACGAGGTACTCGACGGCCTTGACGTCGTGGCGGGTCGTCGCCTCGAGCCGGGCGAGCTCGTCGATCTCGGGCTGGCCGAACCCGGAGGCCCAGCTGCGCAGTGCGCGGGCCTGCTCCGCGTCGACGGGCTCGGCCCCGAACATCCGGTGGTCGGCCAGGAACAGCAGCCACTCCACCTCGACGTGCACGCGGGCCCGGTTGAGTCCGGCCTCCGAGAGGTGGTCGCCGAGGCCCTCGACCGCGGCGCGGTAGCGGCCGTCGAGCGGACTGAGCGGCTGGGGGGGAAGCGGACTCACGGGACTCCCTGTCGGATGGCGGGCTCGAGCTGCCGGAAGAGCGAGGTGCAGGCCCGTTCGATCGCGACGAGCACCGTGTCGAACATGGCGGCGTCCGAGTAGTACGGATCCGGCACGTCCATTGTCGCAGCTTCGGGGTCGAAGCCGAGGAGCAGCTGCACCTTGCTGCGGTCGGCATCCGTGGCCGCCCACTCGCGGAGGACGCGCTCGTGGCCCCGGTCGAACGCCACGACGAGGTCGAGCTCGGGGAACCAGGCCGGGTCGAACTGCCGCGCCCGGTGCCGGCCCGCGTCGTAGCCGTGCGCCTCGAGGGCGGCGAGGGTGCGCGGGTCGGCGCTCTCGCCCACGTGCCAGTCGCCCGTGGCGGCCGAGGTGACCGCGATCGACGCGGCGTAGCCGGTGCCGGAGACGATGCTGCGCATGATCGCCTCCGCCATCGGGGAACGGCAGATGTTCCCCGTGCAGACGAAGCAGATGCGGAACACGGCCGGTTCGGTCGTGCGCGCGAAGGCCATGACGCCATTGTGACGCCTCCGCCGGTGGCACGGCACCCCTCCTCCCCGGATCGACAGCGGCTCGCCCATCCCCAGATTCCGCTGTCGCCGCTCCGGTCCCGGACGCCCGCGAGCACCATGTCCTCGACAGAGGGAGAGGAGTCGGGATGCCGTCGGATCCGATCGAGATCGAGCGGGCGCGCGACCGCCTGCAGCAGCTGGTCGTGCTGCATCGCACCGCCGCGGCGCGCGCCGCCCGCCCGCCGCTCGTCGAGGAGACGGCGTGGCGTGGCCCCGCCTACTTCGCGTACCGGATGCGCGCGGAGGGTGTCGCCGCCGCGTTGTCCCGCGTTGTGGGCGAGCTCGACGACGCCGTAGTGCTCGCGCGGGAGGAGCTGGCACGTGCCCTCCGCTGAGCTCCTCGACGCGGTGCCCGTCGCGCCCGACGTCACCCCCGCGAGCCCGCTCATCGTCCGTTCCGGCGGCTCCGTGCTCGTCGCGACGGATGCGCTCCTCGCGCACCTGCCGGCCCTCGCCGAGCTGGCCGACGGCGTGGAGTCGGACGCGCATCGCCTCGCGCTGATCTCGCTCGACCTGCCGGGAGGGGCGCTGCGATCCGCGCTCGACCGCTGCGAGGCGAGCGGCTTCGCGCTCGCCGACGAGCTGCGCGGACTGCGCCTCGCCGTCGCGACCGCGGAGGCCTCCTACGAGCTCGCCGAGCGCACGGCGACCTGGCTGCAGGATGCCGCATCCGACTGGGGTGCCTCGGTGCTCGCCCGGGTCGGCGCGCAGTTCCTGCCGGGCGCCGCGCTCAGCGGCTTCCTCGCGTGGAAGCTCGCGCCCGGAGACGATGCCGAGAAGAAGCGCGCCCTGCAGAAGCTCATGCTCGACAACCCGCGGCTCATCACGAGCCCCGGGTTCTCGACGCTCGTGCGGCGCGTCGTATCGGGCACGGATGACGCGGTGCTCGGCCTCGCGGGCGCCCCGCCCTGGCTGGGTGTGCTGCTCGGCGAGCACGGCCTCGGGATCATGGGCGTCGACACCAGCGCGGCGGCGCTCATCGTGGCGGGCGGCGCGAGCGGAACCGGCTACTTCACCGAGACGCCGGTCCGGGTCGAGCGCGTATCGGAGCAGCGCACGGCCACCGCGCCGGCGGGCGCCGTGGACCGGCTCGCGCGAGTGCCCGACGAACGGCAGGTGCGGATCGAGCGCTACCTCGCGCCCGGCGAGCCGCCGCGCTACGTCGTGTACGTCGCGCCGACGCAGACCTTCTCGCCGATGGCCGACCACGAGCCGTGGGATCTCACGAGCAACGTGGCGGGGGTTGCCGGGCTGCCCGCGGGCTCGATCCGCGCGACAGAGCTCGCGATGGCGGATGCCGGCATCACCTCGGCGGACGAGGTGGTGTTCGTGGGGTTCTCGCAGGGCGGGCTCGTCGCGGACGCGCTCGCCGCATCCGGGAGCTGGAACACGGTGGGCCTCGAGACCTACGGCGACCCCGGGGGCGGGATCGAGCTGCCCGAGGGCATCCGGGGCGTCGCGGTGCGGCACAGCGACGACTTCGTCGTGGCGACCGGCGGCCCGCAGGGGGCCACCGACCGCACGATCGTCGAACGACGTGCCTACCCCGAGGGCTCGGACATCCCGACCGACAAGCCGGCGCCCGCGCACCAGCGGCGTGCATACGAGGAGACGGCGCGCCTGCTCGACGCGGCGCGGTCACCCGAGCTGCGGGCTGAGCTCGACGCGCTCGACGCCTTCACGCGCGACTACCCGAACCGGGAGGGCGCCGAGATCACGACCCTCCGCTACCGGGCCGAGCGGGCGCCCGCGGGGTGAGCTACGAGTTCCGCTTGCGGGTGAGTGGCCGGAAGATGATGCCGATGAGCCAGCCGATGACGCCGAGCACGAGCGCGCCCAGCACGCCCCACCAGAAGCTCTCCACCGAGAGGCCGAAGCCGGTGAGGGTCGAGATCCACGCGACCAGCAGGAACAGCAGCCCGTTCACGATGAGGGAGATGAGGCCGAGCGTCAGGATGTAGAGGGGGAAGGCGACGATGCGGATGGCCGTGCCGATCACCCCGTTCACGATGCCGAACACGACGGCGAGCAGCACGTAGGTCCAGAACAGGGGCCACGACCAGCTCGTCGCGTCGGCCGCGGCGTCCCAGGAGGCGACCTGGACGTGCGGGTTCAGGATGAGCACCGTCAGCCAGAGGGCGAGGGCGTTGATCAGCAGGCGCACCAGGAATCGCATGCCGCCATCATCCCACCGGCACCCCGGATCGGACACCCTCCCCGCCCTAGGCTTGACCGCATGGCCGTCATCCTGCGCCCCGAGATCGCCGCCCTCGACCCCTACCGGCAGGGCCGCCCCGCCCCCGCCGACGCCTTCAAGCTCTCCAGCAACGAGAGCCCGTTCCCCACCCTGCCCGCCGTGACGGAGGCGATCGCCGCCGCGAGCGTCGCCCGCTACCCCGACGGGAGCGCGAGCGGCCTGCGGGTGCGGCTCGCCGAGCGCTTCGGGGTGACCGTCGACGAGGTGCACGTCGGCGCCGGGTCGGTGTCGATCCTGCACCAGCTCGCGCAGGCCGCGGCCGGCCCCGGCGACGAGATCCTCTACTCCTGGCGCTCCTTCGAGGCCTACCCCGGCATCGTCACCGTGTCGGGCGCCACGAGTGTCACCGTTCCGAACCGCGCCGACGGATCCCACGACCTTCCGGCGATGGCGGCCGCCGTCACCGAACGCACCCGCCTGGTGCTCGTCTGCACCCCCAACAACCCGACGAGCGCCATCGTCACGGGCCCCGAGTTCGAGGCGTTCATGGCGGAGGTTCCCGACACCGTGCTCGTCGCGCTCGACGAGGCGTACCGCGAGTTCGTGACCGACCCCGACGCCGTCGACGGCATCCCGCTGCTCGAGCGCTACCCGAACCTCGTCGTGCTGCGCACCTTCTCGAAGGCCTACGGCCTCGCAGGGCTCCGGGTCGGCTACGCGATCGGCCCCGCCTACGTGCTCGACGCCTGCCGCGCCACCGCGATCGCCCTCTCGGTCACCGAGCCCGCCCAGCGTGCGGCGCTCGCCGCCCTCGACCACGAGCAGGAGTACCGTCCGCAGCTCGCCGAGCTCGTCGAGCGGCGAGACCGCATCCGCGACGGCCTGCGGGCGCAGGGCTGGCAGATCCCGGAGCCGCAAGGCAACTTCGTCTGGCTGCCGACCGGTGAGCACACCGCCGCCGCCGCCCAGCTGCTCGAGGCCCACGGCATCGTCGCGCGGGTCTTCGCCCCCGAGGGGATCCGCGTGACGGTGGGCGAGGAGGAGTCTGTCGACAGACTCCTAGCGGCCGCCGACGAGGTTGTGCGCACCCTCTGACCGGCGCGGAATGCCGCGCGGCTAGGGTAGAGCGCATGTCCTACACCGAGGCGACGGTCCAGCTGCTCTCGCCCCAGGGGTCGCTCATCGAGAACGACGCGACGGCACCGTATCTCCCGCTCATCCGCGACCTCGACGAGAGCCTGCTGCTCGACTTCCACCGGCAGATGGTCGTCGTCCGCCGCTTCGACATCGAGGCGGGCAACCTGCAGCGGCAGGGTCAGCTGGCCCTCTGGATCCCCAGCCTCGGCCAGGAGGCCGCCCAGGTCGGCTCCGGCTACGCGGCCCGCACCCAGGACCACATCTTCCCCGCCTACCGCGAGCACGCCGTCGGCCGCATCCGCGGGCTCGACCTCGTCAAGATCATCGAGATGCTGCGCGGCCTCAGCCACGGCGGCTGGAACCCGGCCGACACCGGCAACTTCCACCTCTTCACCCTCGTGATCGGCTCGCAGGCGCTGCACGCCACCGGCTACGCCATGGGGATGCGGTTCGACGGCGTCGTCGGAACCGGCGACCCCGAGGTCGATGCGGCCACCCTCGTCTACTTCGGTGACGGCGCCACGAGCCAGGGCGACGTCAACGAGGCCTTCGTGTTCGCCGCGAGCTACCACACCCCCCAGGTGTTCTTCCTGCAGAACAACCACTGGGCGATCTCCGTGCCGGTCGAGCGCCAGTCCCGCACCCCCCTCTACCTGCGTCCCGCCGGCTTCGGCATCCCGAGCGTGCAGATCGACGGCAACGACGTGCTCGCGAGCTACGCCGCCACGCGCCTCGGCCTCGACGCCGCGCGCGCCGGCGAGGGTCCCCGCTTCATCGAGGCGCTCACCTACCGGATGGGCGCGCACACCACGAGCGACGACCCCACGAAGTACCGCGAGGACGAGGAGACCCGGTTCTGGAGCGAGCGCGACCCGATCGCGCGCTACGAGGCCTACCTCCGCGCGCAGGGGGTGGGCGAGGAGTTCTTCCGCGAGGTCGCGACCGAGGCCGAGGATCTCGCGGCCGACGCGCGGCGCCGCACGCTCGAGCTGACGGACCCGCCCACCACCAAGGTCTTCGAGCACGTCTACACCGACGCGCATCCGCTGGTCGCCGAGCAGGCCGACTGGTTCGCCGCCTTCGAGGCCGGATACGAGGGGGCCGCGGAGTGACCGAGCGGATGCTGCCCATGGCGAAGGCCATCAACGAGGGGCTGCGCGCGGCCCTCGCGGCCGACCCGAAGGTGCTGCTGATGGGTGAGGACATCGGCACCCTCGGCGGTGTCTTCCGCGTCACCGAGGGGCTCAAGGCCGAGTTCGGCGAGGATCGCGTGCTCGACACCCCGCTCGCCGAGTCCGGCATCGTCGGCACCGCGATCGGCCTCGCGATGCGCGGCTACCGGCCCGTGTGCGAGGTGCAGTTCGACGGCTTCATCTACCCGGGCTTCGACCAGATCACCTCCCAGCTCGCGAAGCTCACCTACCGGCACGAGGGCGACCAGTCGTTCCCCGTCGTCATCCGGGTCCCCTACGGCGGGCACATCGGCGCCGTCGAGCACCACCAGGAGAGCCCCGAGGCGTACTTCGCGCACACCCCCGGCCTGCGGGTCGTGAGCCCCGCCACCCCCAACGACGGCTACTGGATGATCCAGCAGGCGATCGCCTCCAACGACCCCGTGCTGTTCTTCGAGCCGAAGAGCCGCTACTGGGTGAAGGGCGAGGTCGCCGACGACGGCGTGCCCGCTCCGCTGCACCAGAGCCGCGTCGTGCGCACCGGAACCCAGGTGACCCTCGTCGGCCACGGCGCCATGGTGGCCCAGCTGCTGCAGGCGGCCGAGGTCGCGGCGGCCGAGGGGACCAGCGTCGAGGTGATCGACCTGCGGTCGCTCTCGCCCATCGACTACGCGCCGATCGTCGCATCCGTTCACAAGACCGGGCGTCTCGTCGTCGCACAGGAGGCCCCCGGCAACGTCTCCGTCGGATCGGAGGTCGCCGCGACCGTCGCCGAGAGGGCGTTCTACTCGCTCGAGGCGCCCGTGCTGCGCGTCTCCGGCTTCGACACCCCGTTCCCGCCCGCCAAGCTCGAGGGCGTGTACCTTCCGGATGTCGACCGCATCCTCGAGGCCGTCGACCGCGCCCTCGCCTACTGACCAGCTTCTCGACCCACACGGAGGAGGCCCCGTGGCCCACGCAGAGTTCCCGCTGCCGGATGTCGGCGAAGGGCTCACCGAGGCGGAGATCGTCGCCTGGAAGGTGAAGCCCGGCGACACCGTGACCGTCAACCAGGTGCTCGTCGAGATCGAGACCGCGAAGTCGCTCGTCGAGTTGCCCTCCCCGTTCGCGGGCACCGTGACCGAGCTGCTCGCCGAGGAGGGCGCCACCGTCGAGGTGGGCGCGCCCATCATCCGCGTCGACTCCGCCGGCGGCACGATCGAGCTGCAGGCGCCCGCCAACGACTCCGAGAGCCTCGGGGCGGTGTCCGACCCGGTGCACATGGCCGAGAAGGAGGAGGCGAGCGGTGCGGTGCTCGTCGGCTACGGATCGAAGGCCGGCCACGGCGCGACCCGTCGCCGTCGGCCCGGTGCGGCGGTCGCCGCCACCGACGCGCCGACGCCCGCCCCCGCGCGGCCCAACCCGCGCCCCGGCACCCAGGTCATCGCGAAGCCGCCCATCCGCAAGCTCGCCAAGGACCTCGACGTCGACCTCGCCCAGGTGACCGCGACCGGCCCCGGCGGGGAGGTGCTGCGGGAGGACGTCATCCGGCAGGCGGAGCAGGCGAGCGTGTTCCGCAACATCCAGACGCCCGCATGGCCCGCCGAGCGCGAGGAGCGCATCCCCGTCAAGGGCGTGCGCAAGGCGACCGCCCAGGCGATGGTGGCATCCGCGTTCACCGCCCCCCACGTCTCCGTCTTCACCGACGTCAACGCCACCCGCACGATGGAGTTCGTCAAGCGCCTCAAGGCCTCGCCCGACTTCGCCGGCGTGCGGGTGTCGCCGCTGCTCGTCATGGCGAAGGCCATCATCTGGGCGGTGCGCCGCAACCCGACGGTCAACTCGACGTGGACGGACGAGGAGATCATCGTGCGCCACTACGTCAACCTCGGCATCGCCGCCGCCACCCCGCGCGGCCTCATCGTGCCCAACGTCAAGGACGCGCAGGACCTCTCGCTCCTCGAGCTCGCGCAGTCGCTCGAGCAGCTCACCCTCACCGCCCGCGAGGGCAAGACCCAGCCGGCCGAGATGTCGGGCGGCACGATCACCATCACCAACCTCGGCTCCTTCGGCATGGACACCGGAACGCCGATCCTCAACCCGGGGGAGGTCGCGATCGTCGCCCTCGGCGCGATCAAGCAGAAGCCGTGGGTGGTGGACGGCGAGGTGCGTCCCGCCTACGTGACGACGGTCGGGGCGTCGTTCGACCACCGCGTCGTCGACGGCGACGTGGCCTCGCGCTTCACGGCCGACGTGGCATCCGTGCTCGAGGAGCCGGCGCTGCTGCTCGACTGAGCCTATGGCGCCGCGATAATCCGCGGTGCGTCGCTCCGCGGGTCGGCACGAGCGTGGTCGCGCCGATCCGCGGTAGTGCGGAAGCAGGTGGGTCGCGGGTGTGCGGGCTCGTTCCCCCGCTGCGCTCATGTGAGGCGGGCGGCGCGAGCGCCGTGAGAATGGTTCTCGGTAGGATGGCTCGGTGAGCGAACCGGTGCTGAGCGTGCGGGATGCCGAGCTGCGGCTCGGCGGGCGCACCCTGTGGTCGGGACTCGACCTCGACGTCGCGCCGGGGGAGTTCGTGGCGGTTCTCGGCGCCAACGGCTCGGGCAAGACGAGCCTCCTGAAGACGGTGCTGGGGCAGCATCCGCTCGCCGCCGGCGAGATCCGCTTCGCCGGGGAGCCCGTGCGTCGCGGCGACCGGCGCATCGGCTACATCCCGCAGCAGCGCGGGCAGGACCCGGCCATGCGCATCCGGGGTCGCGACCTCGTGCGCCTCGGCGTCGACGGCGAGCGCTGGGGACCCGGATGGCCGAGCCGCGCCCGGCGGGAGCGGGTCGACTCCCTCCTCGACGCGGTCGGCGCGAGCCATTACGCGCGTGTGCCCGTCAGCCTGCTCTCCGGTGGCGAGCAGCAGCGGCTGCGCGTCGGGCAGGCGCTCGCGGGCGACCCGCTGCTCATGCTGTGCGACGAGCCGCTCGGCTCACTCGACCTGCGCGCGCAGCGCGTCGTCTCCGAGCTCATCGACCGGCACCGGCGCGAGCGCGGGTTCGGGGTGCTGTTCGTGACCCACGATGTGAACCCCGTGCTCGGCATGGTCGATCGCGTGCTCTACCTCGCGGGGGGCACGTTCCGCATCGGGCCGCCGGACGAGGTGCTCACCTCCGCGGTGCTGTCCGAGCTCTACCAGGCCGACATCGACGTCATCCGCTCGCACGGCCGCGTCGTCATCGTCGGCGCCCCCGACCACTCGCACCACGAGCACGAGCATCCGGTGGGTGGCGCGTGAACGACTGGTGGACGCAGCTGTTCGACTTCAGCGACTACGGCGCGCTGCTCGCCCTGCTGCACAACTCGATCCTCGCGGGCGCCGTGCTCGGCATCGCGGGCGGCCTCATCGGCGTCTTCGTCATGACGCGCGACCTCGCGTTCGCGGTGCATGGCATCAGCGAGCTGTCCTTCGCGGGCGCCGCGGCGGGCCTGCTGTTCGGGATCGGCGTCGTCGAGGGGTCGATCATCGGCTCGCTCGCGGCGGCGCTCATCATCGGACTGCTCGGCTCCCGGGCGCGCGAACGCAACTCCATCACCGCGGTGCTCATGCCGTTCGGGCTGGGCCTCGGCATCCTGTGCCTCGCCCTCTACCCGGGCCGTGCCTCCACCAAGTTCGGGCTGCTCACGGGGCAGATCGTCGCGGTCGGCGACCCGCAGCTCGGCTGGCTCGCGGCGGTGTGCGGCATCGTCGTGGTGGGGCTGCTGGTGCTGTGGCGTCCGCTGTCGTTCGCGAGCCTGGATGCGGAGGTCGCCGCCGCGCGCGGGGTGCCGGTGCGCTTCCTGTCGATCGCCTTCATGCTGCTGCTCGGGCTCGCGGTCGCGGCGAGCATCCAGATCGTCGGCGCGCTGCTCGTGCTCTCGATCCTCGTGACGCCGGCCGCCGCGGCGCTGCGCATCTCGAGCTCGCCGCTGTGGGTGCCGCTGCTGTCGATGGCCTTCGCGCTCGTGTCGCTCGTCGGCGGCATCCTGCTCGCGCTCGGGGCGAGCGTTCCGATCAGCCCCTACGTGACCACCATCTCCTTCCTCATCTGGGCGGTGTGCGTGCTCGCGGGCCGTCGTCGCCGGGATCGTCGTACCCTAGGGGCGACGAAGGGGGTGCTTGCGGCGTGAAGCGGAACACCTGGCAGCGCGAGGCGGTGCGGGATGCGCTCGGACGCACCGAGGGCTTCGTCTCGGCGCAGGCGCTGCACGCCTCGCTGCGGGGAACGGGCTCCGAGGTGGGGCTCGCGACCGTCTACCGTGCGCTCGCCGACCTCGCGCACGAGGGCGAGGCCGACTCCCTCGTGCAGGAGGGCGAGAGCCTGTACCGCGCCTGCACGCCGGGCTCCCACCACCACCACCTCATCTGCCGCAACTGCGGAACGGCCGTCGAGATCTCGGCGGACCCCGTGGAGGCCTGGGCGCGCCAGGTCGCCGCGGAGCACGGCTTCACCGAGCCGAACCACGTCGTCGACGTCTTCGGGCTGTGCCCGGAGTGCTCGGCAGCCGCATCCGCGCGCTGATTCAGGCGTCGGCGGGCTCCAGCAGGCGCCATCCCATCCGCTGAGCTGCGCCGCGGTCGAAGGTGACGGCGTCGGCGACACCGAAGAGCTCCATGCTCGCGGCGATCAGCGCATCCGGGAAGTCGGCGCCCGACTCGGCGAGCGAGAGGGCGCGCACGACACTCTCCCCATCCTCGAACTCGAGGGAATCCGTCTCGACGAGTCCGCGGATGAGCGCGAGCCGCACTTCGCGGGGTTCGCGGTAGCTCCGCGCGAGCACCCATTCGAACTCGGCGAGTGCGACGTGGGTGATGAAACCCGGCCGAGTGGTCGTCAGGGATGCCAGCACAGCGTCGGCTGCTCGGGCGTGGCCCGGATCATCACGAACGATCGCGCGCAACAACACGTTCGCGTCGATCCCGATCAACTCTCGAGACCCCTCATGACGTGCTCTGCCGCCGCTGCCGCGATGTCTTCATTCATCTGCTCGATCGTCACGGGGACCCGGTCCGGCCGGTACAAGAGGCCCGCAAGGTCCATGATGCTGCCCGTGCGCGCCACGATCCGGTACTGGCCGTCCGCCAGACGGACGAACAGCACCTTCGACCCTGCTTCGAGATGCAGATCGTCACGCACCTCCTTGGGCACGGTGATCTGGCCTTTGCTGGTCATGGTCGCTGTCGGCATGGAACCTTCCTTACTCAAGAGCATATTGCCTTACCAAAAGCGAATCGGCAAGGAATGACTGGTTTCGAGGAGCGTCGCCGCCGGCGGACGCGTCTCGAGAGGCCACTGGATGTGTGAACGAGTGGCGGATGCGGCATCCGTCCGGTATCTTGGGAGGGTTGCGCAGAACCTGCGCTTCTTTGTGCGCCGTCGCGACCACCGGATCCGTCCGGAGGATCTCGATCTGGTGCGCCGACAAGTGACCTTGGGTGGGGCGCTCGCCCCACGGTAGCGATTAAGGAAAGAAACCATGGCAGCTGTGTGCCAGGTGACCGGAGCCGTCCCCGGCTTCGGACACAACATCTCGCACTCGCACCGCCGGACGAAGCGCCGCTTCGACCCGAACGTGCAGAAGAAGAAGTACTACGTGCCCTCGCTCAAGCGCACCGTCACCCTCACGGTGTCGGCTAAGGGCATCAAGGTGATCGACGCGCGCGGCATCGAGTCCGTCGTCGCCGAGATCCTCGCCCGTGGGGAGAAGATCTGATGGCCAAGAAGGCTCAGGACGTCCGTCCGATCATCAAGCTCCGCTCGACGGCGGGCACCGGGTACACCTACGTGACCCGCAAGAACCGTCGCAACGACCCCGACCGCATCGTGCTCAAGAAGTACGACCCCATCGTGCGCAAGCACGTCGAGTTCCGAGAGGAGCGTTAAGCAATGGCCAAGAAGAGCAAGATCGCGAAGAACGAGCAGCGGAAGGTCATCGTCGAGCGCTACGCCGCGAAGCGCCTCGAGCTCAAGAAGGCGCTCGTCGACCCGAACTCGACCGACGAGCAGCGCGAGGCCGCCCGCCTCGGCCTGCAGAAGCTTCCCCGCGACGCCTCGCCGATCCGCGTCCGCAGCCGCGACGCGATCGACGGCCGCCCGCGCGGTGTGCTGACGAACTACGGCATCTCCCGTGTGCGCTTCCGCGACATGGCCCACCGCGGCGAGCTGCCCGGCGTGACCAAGTCGAGCTGGTAAGCACCGCACCACACGTCCGAGGGGGCGTCGGCATCGCGCCGGCGCCCCCTCGTCGTGTTCCCGCGTCCGTGTTCCGACGCGCCCGATCAGCTCGAGCCGGATGCGCGACGCTCGGGGGCGGCGAGCACCTCGGCCCGCGGCAGGGGAACATCCGTCGTCTCCTCGTCGTACCGGCGCACCCGTTCGGCGTCCGAGAAGACCGACCAGCCCGGATCACCCGTGGAGACGAAGCGCACCCAATCACCGTGCATCTGCTCGGCCAGCGCCTGCGGCGCCTGCTCACCCGCCATCCGTCGGGCATCCTCGGAGGCGAGGGCGTCGAACATGAAGCCCAGCTCGAGCGCGTGCGCGGCCCGCAGCTCGCGTACGGGGCTCGGCCACGCGAACTCGTACACCCAGGTCGGCGCGGGGCGTGTCCGCGCGACCGCGATCGCATCCGCACGCAGAACCCGGTCGGTGAGAACCTGGCCGAGGAGCTCGCCGGGCGAGGCGTCCGGCCATGCCGCTCGGTAGGCGCGCAGCCTCCGGCCGGACACCCCGAGCGCGAGAGCCGTGAGGCGAAGCCGCAGGGGACCGACCCGAGCGAGAGCGGCAGGGTCGAACCACAGGCGGTACTCGTCGGTGTTGGTGCCGATCAGCAGTGGCACCGCCACCTCCGGGAGCGCCGCCCGCGCTGCTCGCGGGAGGGTGTCCTGGTCGATGCAGAGCGTGTAGCCCGGCGTCCCGCTCAGGGGAGAGCCGCCGCGCGACTGGGTCGTGCGCGCCTCGAGCAGCTCGTCGGGGGTGGCACCCGCGAACGACGCCTTGGTCGCCGGGCGCCCGAGCACCTTCGCCATCGCGCGCGTCACCCGGCCCGCGCGTCGCGGCGGCTCGGCGATGAGAGGACCGCTCTGCACGATCGCTCCGGCGACCGCTGCCGCAACCTCGGGGCGCGTCAGGAGCGCCGCGACGAGTGCGCCGCCCGCCGACTCGCCCGCCAGGGTGATCCGCTCCGGGTCGCCCCCGAACGCGGCGATCTCGCGTCGGACCCACGCGAACGCGGCTGCGACATCCTCCAGCCCCAGGTTCCGCGGCGCATCCTCCAGCACCGAGAAGCCCTCCGCGCCGAGTCGGTAATTGACCGAGACGAACACGACCCCGTCGCGCGCGAACGGGGCACCGTCATACACCTCGAGCGCCGCGGTACCGCGCTCGAGCGCCCCGCCGTGCAGCCAGAGCATCACGGGTGCGCCGCTCGCATGTTCGGGTGCCCATACGTTGAGGGTCAGGATGTCGTCGCCAGGGATGACGACGCTCGTCAGGATTCCGGCGATCGCACCCCTGTACGGTGACTGCGGAGCGGTCGGTCCGTGCGCATCCGCCACGCGGGCGTCCTGCCATGCCTCCGCCGGGACCGGGGGAGCGAAGCGTCGCTCGGCGAACGGGGGCAACCCATAGGGGATGCCGAGATAGCGTTCCCACCCGGGTCCACGTGTGCCGATGAGGCGGCCGGAACTGACGGTGACCATGGGACTCTCGAGTTCGTCCACCCGCTCATCATGTCGCTGCGGGCACGCCGGAGACCATCATCGGCTCGCGAAACCCTCAACCATCGCCTGAGGCCGAGTTGCGAAAAGGGTCCGAAAAGCCCGGAAATGTCGGGGATCGCTGGTAGTTTCGAGCACGGTTCAGGGGTCACAGCCTCAGGGCCGACCCCCGCGGCATCCTCCCGGAAGCCGCACCGAAATCGAGAAAACCGTCCGAGGAGGACACATGGCTGACACCCTCAACAAGAGCGACCTCGTCGCCGCGATCGCGGCCGAGACCGGCGAGAGCCAGGCGGCCGTCAACAAGGTCGTCGACGCGTTCTTCTCCGTCGTCGCGAAGCAGGTCGGCGGCGGCACGAAGGTCAGCATCCCCGGCTGGCTCTCGTTCGAGAAGACCCACCGCGCCGCGCGTGCGGGCCGCAACCCCGCGACCGGCGAGACGATCCAGATCGCCGCGTCCAACGGCGTGAAGGTCTCGGCGGGCAGCAAGCTCAAGGCCGCCGTCAAGTAAGACGCGCAGACCACGCAGGGGCGCCGACCGCGAAGGTCGGCGCCCCTGTCGTATCCCCAGCGGGTGCGGGTGCCTCAGCGGGCGCGCCTAGGCTGGGAGAGTGCGGCGCCTCGCGTGGGTCACCGGACCCGCCCTCCTCCTGCTCGCCGCGCTCGCGGCGGTGCTCGTGGCGCTCGCGGTCGGCGGCGGGGCCGCGCCCCTGCCGCTCGTCGACCCGGGGGCCGTCGTGCGCTACGGCATCCCCATCGCGACCGTGCTCGTCGACCTCGGGGCCGCCGCCACCATCGGGTCGCTCGTGCTCGCCTGCTTCGCGCTCACCCCCGGCAGCAAGGCGTACGACCGTGCCGCCGACATCGCCGCCGCCGGCGCCGGCGTCTGGACCGTCGCATCCGCCGCGATGGCCTTCCTGCTCTTCCAGAGCCTGCACATCACCGCGCCCACCCTCGACGACGGCTACGGGCAGCAGCTCGGCACCTTCCTGACCGACGTGCCCGTCGGGCGCGCCTGGCTCACCGTGACCCTCGTCGCCGCCGCGGCCACCGCCGTGTGCTTCGCGGTGCGGAACGTCACGGCGCTCGCGCTCGTCGCCGCCGGATCCGCGCTCGGCCTCCTGCCGGTCGCGCAGCAGGGGCACGCGGGCTCCACCGCCGACCATGACCTCGCGGTCAGCGCCATCTGGCTGCACATGCTCTTCGCGTGCGTGTGGGTGGGGGGCCTGCTCGTCGTGGTCGTCGCACGGCGCACGCTCGACGGTGGGCGGATGCGCGCCGTGCTCGCCCGCTACTCCACACTCGCGCTCGTGAGCTTCATCGTCGTCGCGGTCTCCGGATACGCCTCCGCCGCGATCCGGGTGGGGGAGCTCGCGAACCTCGGCAGCCCGTACGGCCTCATCGTGCTCGGCAAGGTCACCGCCCTCCTCGCGCTGGGCGTGTTCGGCGCCGTGCAGCGGCGCCGGGTGATCGCGCGGGTGGGCGATCGGGCATCGGCCTGGTGGTTCCGGGCGCTCGTGCTCGGCGAGCTCGCCTTCATGGGCATCGCGACGGGTCTCGCCGCCGGCCTCGCCCGCACCGCGCCGCCCGTCGACGAGGTGCCCGCCGACCAGCTGAGCGACCCGAGCCCCGCCGCATACCTCACCGGCCGCGACCTGCCGCCCGAGCTCGACGGCCTCCGCTACCTCACCGAGTGGCGGCTCGAGATCGTGTGGGCGCTCGTCGTGGCGTTCGGCGCGTTCTTCTACCTCGCGGGCGTTCGGCGCCTCCGTCGCCGGGGCGACCGGTGGCCGTGGCATCGCACCGTCCTGTGGCTGCTCGGTCTGGCGGCCCTCGCCTGGGTCACCAACGGGGCGCCCGGCGTCTACGAGCAGTTCCTGTTCTCGGCGCACATGCTCGGCCACATGGTCCTCACCATGGCGATCCCCATCGTGCTCGTGCTCGCCGCGCCGGTCACGCTCGCCGCACGTGCCATCCACCGCCGCGACGACGGCAGCCGCGGGCCGCGCGAGTGGATCCTGTGGGCGGTGCAGTCGCCCGTGGCGGCCGTGCTCACCAACCCCTTCGTCGCCGCCACGCTGTTCGCCGTCTCGCTGTGGGTCTTCTACTACACGGCGATCTTCCGCTGGGCGGTCACCGACCACGTCGGCCACCTCTGGATGGTCGCCCACTTCCTCATCACCGGCTACCTCTTCGCCCTCGTGCTCGTCGGCGTCGACCCCGTGCGCAAGCGCCCGCCGCACGCGCTGCGTCTGCTGCTGCTGCTCGCCACGATGGCGTTCCACGCCTTCTTCGGGCTCGCCATCATGTCCGACCAGGGGCTCATGCTCGCCGACTGGTTCGGCGCGATGGGACGCACCTGGGGGCTGCCGCCCCTCGAGGACCAGCGCTGGGGCGGGGGGATCGCGTGGTCGGTGGGCGAGATCCCGACCGTCATCCTCGCGATCGTCGTCGCCGTGCAGTGGTCGCGGTCGGACGACCGCGAGGCGAAGCGCCGCGACCGGGCCGCCGATCGCGACGGCGAGGCGGAGCTCGCGGCGTACAACGCCATGCTGTCGAAGCGCGCGCGGCGCTAGCGGAGGGCGGGGGCGAGCACGACGGCGTCGCCGTCGAAGGCGATGCGGTACGCCGCGCTGAACGGCACGTCCTCCTCGAGCGTCGAGACAGAGCCGTCGAAGAGCGACTGCACCTCGACGCTCAGGTGCGCGACGCCCTCCGCGCCCGGCACCGCCCACGTGCCGATGCGGTCCGAGGGGGCGACCGTCGCATCCGGCATCTCGACGATCGTCCAGCGCGGCTCCGACACGACACGGTTCTCGATCGCGTAGCCGAACGGGCAGCCCGTGGGGAACAGGATGCGCTGCGACGCGCAGCCCGTGAGGTCGGCCTCGACGGCGGCCTGCACGGCGCGGACGAAGGCGTCGCTCGGCCGGATGTCGAGGGCGACGTCCGCCGACCCGCCGCGGGCGAGCACGGTGACGGGGTCCGCGGTGAGGAACCGGGAGGAGTGCCCGAAGGTGTACAGCGCGGGGGTGAGCGCGGCGAAGGTCACGGGGGTGCCGCCCCAGGACTCCACCGGCAGCGAGCCGGCGGTGAACCGCGCGTCGCCGCTCGGCGTCACCGTGAGGCGGGTGACGGGGGAGGCGGCGAAGCCCCACTCGGGGAACAGCGCGAAGCGGGTGCCCACGCGGGTCACCTCGAGCACCGTCTCGCCCTGCGTCTGGCCTGTGACGCGCACGCGCACGTGATGCACCTGGCCGCGCACCTCGTCTGAGACCACCTCGGCGGCGACGCCGGTGAACGCGCGCGGGTCGAGCAGACGATCGTCGAGGCCTGCGACGTCGACCCCCGGCAGCGCGAGCACCTCGTCGACTCGGCCCTCGGCGAGCGCCCCCAGGTAGTCGCGCACGAACCCGGATGCCGAGAACACGGTGGCGTTCGCGACGAGCACGCCGCCGATCAGCACTCCGGCGAGGAGCACGACGGCCCCCACCCAGCCGAGCACGATCCGCATGACTCACATTCTGCCGCGCCCTCGCGGCCGACCCGGTCACGCTCGGTTAGCCTGCTGGGATGCCCCGCACCGATCTCGCCCCCGAGCAGCGGGCGGTGTTCGAGGCGATCGAGACGACGCGCGACCACGTCTTCGTCACGGGCCGCGCCGGAACCGGCAAGTCGACGCTCCTCGAGTACCTCGCCTGGAACACCTCCAAGCAGCTCGTGATCTGCGCGCCCACGGGGGTCGCGGCGCTCAACGTGGGCGGGCAGACCATCCACTCGCTGTTCCGCCTGCCGATCGGCGTGATCGCCGACCACGAGATCGAGCAGTCCGCCGAGCTGAAGAAGCTGCTCAACACGATCGAGACGCTCGTGGTCGACGAGGTCTCGATGGTCAACGCCGACCTGCTCGACGCGATGGACCGCAGCCTCCGCCAGGCACGGCAGAAGCCCCACGAGCCGTTCGGCGGCGTGCAGCTCGTGCTCTTCGGCGACCCGTTCCAGCTCGCCCCCGTTCCCGGCGACGGCGACGAGCGCGCCTACTTCGCCGACCGCTACCGCTCCATGTGGTTCTTCGACGCGCGGGTGTGGCAGGAGGCCGACCTCACGATCTACGAGCTCGGCACCATCCATCGGCAGCACGAGCTCGAGTTCAAGCAGCTGCTCAACGCGGTGCGGCACGGGCAGGTCACGGCCGAGATGGCGGGCCGCCTCAACTCGGTCGGCGCCCGCACGGCCCCCGACGACGGCACCATCACGCTCGCCACCACCAACCAGACCGTCACGCGCATCAACCAGACCGCTCTCGCGCGGCTGCCCGGCCGCGCGCTCACGGCCGTCGCCGACGTGAACGGCGACTTCGGCGGGCGCGCGTACCCCGCCGACGAGCGGCTCGAGCTCAAGGTCGGCGCACAGGTGATGTTCCTCCGCAACGACGCGGGCGGCGAGGGGCGCTGGGTGAACGGCACGATCGGCGAGGTGGTGCGGATCGGCGACGACGTGACGGTCGACGTCGACGGCGAGCGGCACCTCGTCGCCCCGGTCACCTGGGAGCGCTACAAGTACAGCTACTCACCGGTGACGAAACAGCTGACGAAGGATGTGGTGGCGGAGTTCACGCAGTTCCCGCTGCGACTCGCGTGGGCGGTGACGATCCACAAGTCCCAGGGCAAGAGCTACGACCGCGCGATCGTCGACCTCGGGCAGCGCAGCTTCGCGCCCGGGCAGACGTACGTCGCCCTCAGCCGGCTGACGGCGCTCGAGGGGCTCTACCTGAGCCGCCCGCTGCGGCCGAGCGACATCATCGTCGACGAGGCGGTGCGGCGGTTCATGTCGGGGGCGAAGCCGATCCCCGGCATCGAGGCGTAAGGGGCGAACCCCCACCCCCGCGATCCGGCTACGCGGCGGCCTTGGCGCGGGCCAGGTCGTCGAAGAGCTCGGTGTTGAAGCGGTAGGCGAGCAGCACCTCGTCGATGACGCGCTCGCGTTCGGCCGCATCCCAGTCGACGCGGTCGAGCTCGTCGCGGTAGGTCTGCTTGAACTCCTGCGGGTCGGCGATCTCGTCGAAGAGGTAGAAGCCGACCCCGTTCGTCTCGAAGCCGAAGCGGCGCTGCATGACGCGTCCGATGAACTGGCCGCCCGACAGGTCGCCGAGGTAGCGGGTGTAGTGGTGGGCGACGAAGCCGCCCGACCAGCGCTCGGCGGTGACGCGGCGGATGCGGTCCACGTAGGCCACGGTCGTCGGCAGCGGGGTGATCTGATCGCGCCAGTCGGCGCCGAGGAGGAACTCGAGGTCGGCCTCGAGCGCCGGCAGCCGGGTGAGGCGGGGGGTCGCGAACTGCGCCACGACGGGGTCGCCTGCGAAGACCTGCTCGGCGCTCTCGAGTGCCTCGTAGATGAAGTAGTGCTGGGCGACGAGGGCGACGTAGTCCTCGCGGGTGCCGGCGCCCTTCATGAGGTCGGTCATGAAGCCGGCGCCCTCGCTGTCCGAGTGGCCGGACCAGGTGCGCTCGCGGAGGGCCTGGGAGAAGGGCAGCACCGACACGGGGACTCCTTGAGGTTAGGTTTCCCTTAGTTTATGTCTGCCTGAAGGTTTGCGCTAGTCCGCATCGCGGCGGCGAGCGGCATCCGTGCGGGCGGCGCCCAGCCCCGTCGCGAGCAGCGCCGCCGACCCCGCGAAGTGCAGCACGTTGCCCGCGCCGTTCAGCGCGACGACGTTCGCGGGCGTTCCCACCGCGAAGAGCCCGAAGAGCCCGACCGCCAGCAGCAGCGCGCCGACCGCCACGTTCATCGGCCGGGCGAGCCGCTCGCCCCGCCAAGCCCCGCCCGCGAGGGCGACGGCGACCGCCAGGTGCAGGGTCGCGAGCGGCAGGTTGGTGCCCAGGATGCCCGCGAGCAGCGCGCCCGTCGACTGGTCGACCTCCGGATCGAGCGAGGCGACCAGGCCCCACGCGCCGACCGCCGCGAAGGCGACGGCCCCCGCGATCGCGGCGATCCGGTTGGGCGTCACGGCCTCAGGCGTGGGGCCGGGGCTCGACCCCGAGCTTCGCGCACGCCGCGTCGTAGAGCGACACGATCTCGCGGCGGATCTCGGGCCGCTCGCTCAGCTCGCGCGACCAGGGCAGATGCAGCTCGGAGTCCTCACCCGCCACGGTGTAGCGCCACGTGCCCCCGCGGTGGTCGAGGTCGATCATGCGGGCGGACTCCGGATCGCGTCCCGCGAACGCGCGCACGATCAGGACGTTGTCGTCGGTGTGGTCGCCGTTCATGTGCGCGAGCACGGCGTCCACGACCTCGGGGGAGAAAACGGTCACCAGCCCACGGTAATCCACCCGCTCGGGGAGCCGGTCTGCTGAGATGGAGGGGTGAGCGATCGGGCGGGCGAGGAGCCCCGCGAAGGCACCAGCCGACGGGACTTCCTGCGCGTCGGCGGGGCGGCAGCCGCCGGTGTCGTGGTGGGAGCCGCGGGCGGCGCGGCGATCGGACACGAGCTCGGCGCGCGCGACGCGCGACCCGTGCCCGATCCGGAGGCCGAGCCGGGGTTCGCGCACCTCGTGGTCGTCATGGGCGAGAACCGCTCCTTCGACAACCTGCTGGGCTACCTCTACGACGGTGCGACGCTCCCCGACGGGGCCGCCTTCGAGGGCCTCGCCTTCGGCGACCACGCGAACACGGCGCCCGACGGCACCCGAATCCCCGCGCATCCGTACACGGGCACGACCGACCAGATCATGGGCTCCCCGAACCCCGACCCGGGCGAGCCCTACCCGCACGTGAACACCCAGCTGTTCGGCGTGGTCGACCCGCCGTACAACATCCCCCCGGATGACAGCCATCCGACGATGGAGGGCTTCGTCGCCGACTACGCGATCAACTGGACCGAGGTGAAAGGCGCGAAGCGCGCCCCCACGACCGAGGAGCTCGCGCAGGTGATGGGCGCCTTCACTCCCGAGATGCTGCCCGTGCTGTCGACCCTCGCCCGCGAGTTCGCCGTGTACGACCACTGGTTCGCCGCGGTGCCGAGCCAGACCTTCTGCAACCGCTCCTTCTTCCACGCCTCCACCTCGCACGGCTTCGTGACCAACAAGGAGGGCGGCGGATACCGCAAGTGGCTCGACGCGCCGGCCGCGCCCACCGTCTTCAACCGCCTGGAGGAGGCAGGGGTCGACTGGCGCATCTACTACGACGAGCTGCAGCTCGTCTCGCTCACCGGGGTGCTGCACGCGCCCGTGCTGGAGAGGTACTGGAAGACCGAGCACTTCGCCACGATGACCCAGTTCTACGACGACGTCGAGAACGGGCGGCTTCCCCCGTATTCCTTCATCGAGCCGCGGATGGCCTACAACCACAACGACTTCCACCCCGCGTTCGGCGAGCTGCGCGAGAGCGACGTCGACGGTTCCGAGGTCATCGACTCGGCGATCTCCGACGTGCGGGCCGGCGAGCTGCTGATCCACAACATCTACACCGCCATCCGCTCGAGCGCCTCCGCGACCGGGTCGAACGCGCTCAACACGATGCTGCTCATCACCTTCGACGAGCACGGCGGCACCTACGACCACGTGCCCCCGCCGCGCGAGTCGCCGCCCGACGACAGCGGGCCCGGCGAGATGGGTTTCGGTTTCGACCGGCTCGGATGCCGCGTGCCGGCGATCGCGGTGTCGGCGTGGACCGCGGCGGGCACCATCGTGCACGACCGCATGCACCACGGCTCGGTCACCGCCACCCTCAACCGCCTGCACGGGCTCGAGCCGCTCGCGCGCCGCGACGAGGAGGCGAACCCGATCTTCAACGCGGTCACCCTCGCCGAGCCGAGGCATCCGTCGACCTGGCCGACGACGACCCCGCAGTACCTGCCGCCGAACCCGCAGGCGGAGGACCCGCATCCGGGCAATGCGCACCGCGACAAGCCGCTCAGCCCGCCCGCGCAGGGCCTGCTCGGGCTGCTGCTCGCGAAGTACGGCAACCCCGAGCACATCGACCCGCAGAGCTACGGCGACGCGTACGAGGTGCTCACGAGGTACGGCACCGGGCTGTTCGGCACGGCGGCCTCGACGCCCACCGAGGCGCCGCCCACCCCGATCCCCTGAGTCCTGGAGGGCCCATGCTCGATGTCGAGGCGTTCCGCGCCCGCTTCCCCGCGCTCGACACGGGGGTGGCGCACTTCGACGGCCCGGGCGGCACCCAGACGCCACGCGAGGTGGGGGAGGCGATCGCGCGCACGCTCACGGGACCGCTATCGAACCGGGGGGCGGCGACGGCATCCGAGCGCAACGCGACGGATGCCGTGCTCGCGATGCGCGCCGCCATCGGCGACCTCCTCGGCGTTCCGGCCTCCGGCGTGGTCTACGGTCGCAGCGCGACCCAGCTCGCCTACGACTTCTCCCGGCACCTGTCGCGCGACTGGCGGCCGGGCGACGAGGTCGTGGTGACGCGACTCGACCACGACTCGAACGTGCGACCCTGGGTGCAGGCGGCGGAGCGCGCCGGGGCGGCGGTGCGCTGGATCCAGCTCGACCCCGCCACCGGCGAGCTGCTGCTCGACGACCTCGCGGAGGTGCTCTCGTCGCGCACGCGCGTCGTCGCCGTCACCGCGGCGTCCAACCTCATCGGCACCCAGCCGCCCGTGCGCGCGATCGCGGATGCCGCCCACGCGGCCGGCGCGCTCGTTTACGTCGATGCGGTGCACCACGCCGCGCACGAGCTCGTCGACCGCGCCGCCCTCGGCGCCGACCTCGTCGTGTGCTCGCCGTACAAGTTCCTCGGGCCGCACTGCGCGGTGCTCGGCGCGGACCCGGCACGGCTCGAGACGATCCGGCCCGACAAGCTGGCGCCGTCGACGGACGTCGTGCCCGAGCGGTTCGAGTTCGGCACGCTGCCGTACGAGACGATGGCGGGTGTGACCGCCGCGGTCGGGGTGCTCGCCGCGCTCGCGCCGGGTGCCGCGACGGGCAGGCGGGCGGCGCTCGCCGCATCCTTCGGCGCGCTGCACGCGCACGAGTCCGCGCTGCTCGCCCGGCTGGAGGCGGGGCTCGCGGGCTTCGGCGAGCGCGTCACCGTGTGGTCGCGGGCCGCGCGGCGCACGCCGACTGTGCTCATGACGTTCCCCGGCCGCTCGGCTGCGGAGGCATCCGCGTTCCTCGTCGCGCGTGACGTGCACGCGCCGGCGGGCAACTTCTACGCCTTGGAGGCGTCGCGCGCGCTCGGCCTGGGCGAGGCGGGCGGCCTGCGTGCGGGCCTGGCGCCGTACACGACCGCGGCGGAGGTGGATCGCCTGCTCGAGGGTCTCGCCGACTTCCTCGGGTGAGGCCGTCCGCCGACGCACGCCCTAGCGTGGGATGCATGACGCTGCCCACGACCGACACCCGCGTCGGCTACCCCGCCGGCGAGCTCGCCTCGACCGGCCGGGTGCTGCACGTCGAGCCGCTCGCCGACGGGGGCGCCGTCGTGCTCCTCGACCGCACCGCGTTCCACCCGGTCGACACGGCGTGGCCCGACCAGCCCGCGGATCGCGGACGGATGCGGTGGCCCGGCGGCGAGGCCGAGATCGTCGACGGCGTCACGGGCGGCGTGCACGAGGGTGCGCTCGCCCTCGGACCCGATCTCCCGGTGCGCGGCGGCACGCCCGGCTGGGTCTTCGTCGTCGGTCACGTCCTCGCGGGCGCGGGGCCCGCGGTCGGCGACACGGTCGAGGTGGAGGTCGACGCCGACCACCGCCTCGCCCTGTCGGCCGGCCACACCGGCTGCCACCTCGCCTCGCTCGCCCTCGACGCGGCCCTCGCCGAGGCGTGGACGAAGCCCGTCCGTGCCGACGCGCTCGGGCATCCGGGGTTCGACGGGGCCGCGATCACGTCGTCCCGCATCGAGCCGTGGGGGTCGGTCGACGTCTACCGTGTCGGCAGGTCGCTGCGGAAGGCCGGCTTCACGGTCGCCGCCCTCGACGACCCGGATGCCGTCGCCGCCCGTGCGAACGCGCTGCTCGCCGCGTGGGTCGCGGCCGGGGCGGCCATCCGCATCGAGCGCGACGACGACGCCCTCTCGGCCCGCCGCAGCTGGGTGTGCGAGCTGCCCGACGCCGAGGCGCGCATCCCGTGCGGGGGCACCCACCTGACGAGCCTCGCCGAGCTCGCCGCGATCACCGTCGCGCTCGAGACGGCTCCAGTCGAGGGCGGGCTCGAGTTGCGGATGCGCACGACCGTCGCCCCGGTGTGACGCGGAGCCGAGAGGCTACTGCCGAGTGGTGTGCTCGATGCTCATCACCAGGACGACTCGGCTCGGGGCGTCGGCGGGGACGCTGAACTCCGGGTGACCGTAGCGCTCCGCGAGGTGCACGAAGTAGGCGGCTGCGGGATCCGGGATCACGTCGACGAGCCGGCCGCGCACCTCGAGGTACCTCAGCGGGTTCGTCGGGTCGAGCACCGCGAGGCTCATGGAGGGGTTGTGCTGCAGATTGCGGTACTTCGCGCGGCGCGTGGAATGGGTGAACCGGAGGGTGTCGTCGACGAGCTCGAACCACATCGGATTCGCCTGCACGGTGTCGTCGGGGCGGACGGTCGACAGCACGCCGTAGTTGGGCGCGACGAGCAGGTCCAGGTAGTCGTCGGGGATTTCGGCGAGAGGCATCCTCCATCCCTACCACGGGGCGGTGGAGGAGCGCCGGGTCATCCGGCGCGCCGTTCAGAGCTCCGCGACGAACACGGAGCCGGATGCCGGATGCCGTGCGAGCTGTCCGGCGTCCAGCCCCTCTCGCGCGGTGGTGATGACGAGGGTGCGCTCGTCGACGAGGACGCAGGAGGTCACGTGGGGGGCGTCGAGCTCGACGATCCGGTCGACCCGGCCGTCGTCGCGGTGGCGTCGCACCTCGCCGGCACCCCAGGCCGCGACCCACACGCCTCCCGCGGAATCGATCCACAGCCCGTCGGGCAGCCCGTCGTCGACGCGGAAGGCGGTGATCCAGCGGAGGGGGTCGCGTCGGTAGTCGCACCAGGACACGGTGCGCGCGAGCGAGTCGACGTGGTGCAGGCGCCCGTCGGGATGGAAGGCGACGCCGTTCGAGAGACGGACGCCCTCGCGCAGCACGGTCGTGCGGCCGTCCGGTTCGATGCGCAGCAACTGCTCGTGCGGCTCGTCGCGCCCCCGGGACAGGGTGCCCACGATGACGCGGCCGTCCGGGTCGAGGCAGCCGTCGTTGAGCCGTCGGACGCCGTCGTCGGGGAACAGCTCGGCGCCGCGCTCGATGGTGCCCTCGGCGGCCAGCCGGGCGACGCGCGTGCCCTCGGCGAGCACGAACCCTCCGCTGCCGTCGGGGAGTGCACACGATAGGGAGGTCGGCGCCTGGTGGAGCTGCGCGATCTCGTCCCACGCGCCGGGTGGGGCGGCGTAGAGCCGGCCCTTCTCGACGTCCACCCAGCTGACCCGACGCGTGACGGCGTCCCACCGGGCGCTCTCGCCGAGCTCCAGCCGCTGGGTGCCGACGGCGCGCGCGCGGACCCGGACTGGGCTCATGCGAAGCGCGCCCCGAGACCGCCGTCGACCTCCCAGTCGGCGCCGGTGACGTAGGAGGCGCGGTCGGAGCCCACGAACACCACGACCTCCGCCACCTCGGCGGGCGTGCCGAGTCGGCGCAGCGGCTGGGTGGCGGTGATCCGGGCGCGCTCGTCGTTCCCGAGCCGCGCGAGGCCCGCTTCGACCCGCTCGCTGAGCGTCCAGCCGGGCGTCACGGTATTGACGCGGACACCGTGCGGCCCGAAGTCGAGGGCGAGCGAGCGGGTGAGGCCCGCCACGCCGGCCTTCGCCGCGGCATAGGGGAACGCGCCCTCCGCCGTCTGGCGCGAGTGGAGCGAGCCGATGTTGACGATCGCGCCGCGGCGGCGCTCGACCATCGAGGGCAGCACGGCGCGGCTGAGCAGCCACGGCGCCTTCAGGTCCAGGTCGAGCACGGCGTCCCACTCCGCGCCGGTCATCGAGCGGGCGTCGGCGGAGGAGTCGCGACTCGCGCTGTTGACGAGCACGTCGATCCCGGGCTCCTCCTCGAGGATGCGCGCGACCGCGGCCCCGACGGCGCCCTCGTCCGTCACGTCCACCACGAGCGGATGCGCGCGCTCGCCGAGCGCCGTCGCCCGGGCGGCGAGCGCCGCGTCGTCGACGTCGAGCAGCCACACCGAGCGCGCCTCCTCGCGCAGGCCGGCGGCGGCGGTCGCCGCGCCGATCCCGAGCGCGCCGCCGGTGATGACGGCGGTCGCGCCGTGCCAGAGTCCTACCATTCCGCGAGGCTCCCGTCGTCGTGGCGCCAGATGGGCGCGTGCCAATCGTGCCCGGTCTCGGCGGCGCGGCGCACGGCCTGCTCGTCGATCCGGATGCCGAGGCCGTCGCCCTCGAGTCGTGCGATGCCCCCGTCGACGATGTCGAAGACGCTCGTGTCGACGAGATAGTCGAGCACGTCCCAGCCCTCGTTGTAGTGGATACCGCGGCTCTGCTCCTGGATGAGGAAGTTCGGCGAGGCGAAGTCGACCTGGAGGCTCGCCGCGAGCGCGATCGGTCCGAGCGGTGAGTGGGGTGCGATCGACGCGCCGCGCAGCTCCGCCTGCGCGGCGATCCGCCGGGTCTCCGAGATGCCGCCGGCGTGCGAGACGTCGGGCTGCGCGACGGCGATGCCGGCGGCGAGCAGCGGGGCGAAATCCCATCGCGAGTAGGCGCGCTCACCCGTCGCGATGGGGAGGGAGGTGCTCGCGACGAGCGCGGGCAGCTCGCTCGCGGCGAGCTCGGGCACCACGGGCTCCTCGACGAAGATCGGCAGCAGGGGCTCGAGCAGCGGCAGCACGCGCCGGGCCATGACGGGCGAGAAGCGTCCGTGGAAGTCGAGGGCGAGATCGCGCTCGTCCCCGAGTGCCTCGCGTGCGGTCGCCGCGCGCTCGACGACGCCGTGCAGCGCGGCCGGCGTGTCGATCGGGGTGAGCGCGGGAGACGCGTTCATCTTGACGGCGGTGAAGCCCTGCTCGAGGCGGAGCGCGATGTGCTCGGCGATCTCGGCGGGCCGGTCGCCGCCGATCCAGGCGTAGACGCGCGCCCGCTCCCGCACCGGCCCGCCGAGCAGCTCGTGCACGGGTACGCCGAGACGTTTGCCGGCGAGGTCCCAGAGGGCCTGGTCGATGCCGGCGATCGCGCTCGAGAGGATCGGGCCGCCGCGGTAGAAACCGCCGCGGGTGAGCTGCTGCCAGAGATCCTCGATGCGGCGCGGGTCGGCGCCGAGCAGTTGCGGGCGCAGCTCCTCGACGGCGGCCGCGACCGTCGCGGCACGACCCTCGACGACGGGCTCGCCCCAGCCGACGAGGCCGTCGTCCGTCTCGAGGCGGAGGAACAGCCAGCGCGGGGGGACGAGGAAGGTCTCGACCCGGGTGATTCTCATGGCGGACCCTCTCCGTCGTCGGTATCTGATAGGGGGCTCACAGTCGAGCGGCGTTCTCCACGACTTTTGGTCGTTACGCCGCAAACATATCTGATAACTTCATCGCATGACGACCCTCGATGCTCCCGCGGTGTCCGCGCTCGACGCCGCGACCGAGGCCCTGCAGGAGCTCGTGGTCGAGTACCTGGCTCCCGGCGAGCAGCTGCCGGCGGAGGCGGAGCTCGCCGAGCGCTTCGGCGTCTCGCGCCTCACGATGCGCGAAGCCGTCAAGGTGCTCGCCGGCCGGGGACTGCTCGACGTGGCGCGCGGGCGCCGTGCGATCGTGCGCCGGCCTGAGAGCGGCGTGCTGTCGGACTACCTCGCGATCGCGCTGCGCCGCGACCCGCGGGGGCTGCTCGAGCTCACCGAGATCCGCCGCTCGCTCGAGGTGCTGAGCGTGGGCGCCGCGGCGCGGGCGGCGGCGCCGGCGGGGCTCACGGCCATCCGTGACGCACTCGGACGCATGGCGGACGCGGTGGACGCCGACGACCTGGACGGGTACCACGCCGCCGACCTCGAGTTCCACGCCGCGGTCGCGCTCGCCGGAGGCAATCGCATGCTCGCGCTCCTGCTGGAGAGCCTCGCCTCCTGCCTGCGGGAGAGCTTCGCGGAGTCGGCGCGCGGGCACTTCGCCCGCGGGGGCACCATGACCGACGACCTCGACGCCCACCGTCGCATCGCCGGGGCGATCGCCGCCGGCGATGCCCGTGCGGCCGAGACCGCCATGCGCACGCACCTGGACGAGGCCGAGCGCGATCTGCGCGCCGCCCGGTCCGCGCGCGCCTGAGCGCGCGAGAACCATCGATGAGGAGGACACCGCGATGAGGCTGATGCGAATCGGGGCACCGGGGGAGGAGACCGTCGCGGTCTCGGCCGACGGCATCACGGCGTGGGAGATCGGGCACCTGCTGCCGCCGGGCGACGACGGCGTGCTGACGCCCGGGGGTCTCGCGGTCGCGCGGCGCGCCCTCGAGAACCCGGCCGGTCTCGTCGAGCGCCGACTCGACGAGGTGCGGATCGCGTCGCCGCTCGCCCGTCCCGGCAAGATCGTGTGCGTCGGCCTCAACTACCGCCGCCACGCGGCAGAGGCGGGCATGGCGGTGCCGGCCGAGCCCATCCTGTTCATGAAGGCGCCCGACACCGTCGGCGGTCCGCACGACGACGTCGTCATCCCCCCGGGGAGCGTCAAGACCGACTACGAGGTGGAGCTCGCGGTCGTCATCGGCGACACCGTGCGCGCGCTCGGCTCGCCCGAGGAGGCGCTCGCGCACGTGGCCGGATACGCGGTCGCCGACGACGTCTCGGAGCGCGAGTTCCAGCTCGAGCGCGGCGGGCAGTGGGACAAGGGCAAGAACGCGGAGACCTTCTCCCCGCTCGGGCCGTTCCTGGTGACCGCCGACGAGGTGCCCGACCCGCAGGCGCTGCGGCTGCGCACCCGGATCGACGGCGAGGTCCGGCAGGACTCCAGCACCGCCGACATGATCTTCCCGGTCGCGCACCTGGTCTGGTACGCGAGCCGGTTCATGACGCTGTTCCGCGGCGATGTGATCCTCACCGGAACGCCCGAAGGCGTGGGATCCGGATTCGCGCCGCCGCGGTTCCTCGCCCACGGCTCGGTCGCCGAGCTCGAGATCGAGGGTCTCGGCGTGCAGCGGCACCGCTTCGTCGCGGCCGACTCGGCGGAGGCGCGGAGCCGCCTCGCGGCGATCGACGGGGTGCGGCGATGAGCGCCTTCCCCGACGGCTACGGCGTCATGGTCATCGGCGGAGGCGCGGGGATCGGCGAGGCGACCGCCAGGTACCTGGCGGCCGCGGGCGTCGCCGTCATGGTCGCCGACCGCGACGCCGCAGGCGCCGAACGCGTCGCGGATGCGATCGTCGCCGCGGGCGGACGGGCGACGGGTGTGCGGGTCGACGTCACCGATCCCGAGACCCTCGCCGAGGCGCTCACGGCGATGCTCGGCTGGAACGGACGGCTGCACGGCGTGCTGAACTCGGCCGGGATCCAGGGTCCGCTGGGGCGGCCGAGCCACGAGGTCGAGATCGCGGAGTTCGAGTCCACGCTGCGGGTCAATCTCACCGCGGGTCTCGTGATCGCGCGCGAGCTCATCCCCGAGATGCTGCGCCACGGCTACGGCCGCGTCGTGCACCTCGCCTCGATCGCCGGCAAGGAGGGCAACCCGAACATGGTCGCCTACTCGGCGAGCAAGGCGGGGCTCATCGGCATGGTGAAGGCGCAGGGCAAGGAGTACGCGGGGACCGGGGTCGTGGTCAACGCCATCGCGCCCGCTGTGATCCGCACGCCGTTCCTCGACAGCCAGCCGGCCGAGGTCGTCGACTACATGGTGCAGCGCATCCCCATGGGACGCGTGGGCGAGCCGGTTGAGGTCGCCGCGCTCGCCGCCTTCGCGGTGTCCCCCGCGTGCAGCTTCACGACCGGCTTCACCTTCGACGCGTCGGGCGGGCGGGCGACGTACTGAGATGGACGCATCGCTGTCGGAGCTGCTCACCGGGGAGACGGTCGGCGGCTACCTCGCCGCCCGTGGCATCCCCGCCCGCGACGCCGCGGAGCCGCTCGCGGGCGGCGTGAGCAACGTCGTGCTCGCGGTGCGCGCGCAGGACGGCCGCGAACTCGTCGTGAAGCAGTCGCTCGAGCGACTCCGGGTGGCGGCCGAGTGGCACGCGCCGAAGCGGCGGATCCTGTCGGAGGCGGCGGGACTCGCGACGCTGCGGAGCCTGGATGCGGATGCCGCGCCCGCCGTCGTCGACGTCGATCCGGAGCGGATGGTGCTCGTGCTCGAGCGCGCACCCGAGGGCGCCGAGGACTGGAAGGCGGCGCTGCTGCGGGGCGAGGCGGATCCGGTGGTGGCCGCCCGCCTCGGCCGCATCGTCGGCCTCATGCACCGGGAGACCGCGGGCCGCCCGTTGCCCGCGCTGCTCGAGGACGATCCCGAGGCGTTCGAGGCGCTGCGCCTGGACCCGTATCACGGCGAGGTGGCCAGGCGGCTGCCCGGGCTCGCGGCGCGCGTGCGCGAGGTGGCCGATGGCATCCGGGCGACGCGCGTCTGCCTCGTGCACGGCGACCTCTCGCCGAAGAACGTTCTCGTACTGCCGGACGGGCGGGTCTGGCTCATCGACTTCGAGGTGGCGCATCGTGGCGACCCGGTCTTCGACCTCGCCTTCCTGCTGAGCCACCTCGTGCTCAAGGCGATGCGCCGCCCCGAGGCCGCCGAGCGCTACGTCGACGCCGCAGATGCGTTCCTCGCCGCCTATCGCGAGTCGCGGGGGGCGATCCCGCCCGACGCGGAGCTCCTCCCGCAGCTGGCCTGCCTGCTGCTCGCGCGTGTCGTCGGCAAGTCGCCCGTCGACTACCTGGACTCCGCGCAGCGCGACGCGGTGCTCGCCATCGGAACCCGGCTGCTGGGCGGCGCGCCGCCCAGCCTCGCCGCGCTCCTCGACCAGCTCCGGAGGCTGTCATGACCGCCGATTCCATCGTCCGCGTGCTCGCCTGGGAGGCTCTCGACTCGCGCGGCAGGCCGACGGTCGCCTGCCGGGTCGAGACGGCGGGGGGTGCGGTCGGCCGGGCGATCGCGCCGTCCGGCGCCTCCCGCGGTGCGCACGAGGCGGTCGAGCGCCGAGACGGCGGAACCCGCTACGGAGGTTACGGTGTGCGCGGCGCGGTCGCGGCGGTACAGGGCGAGCTCGCCCCGCTGGTGGTCGGCCGGCGCGCCGCCGATCGCGTCGCGATCGACGACGACATCGAGGCGCTCGACGGCGAACCCGGGTTCGCGCGCCTCGGCGGGAACGCGGCGCTCGCGGTCTCGCTCGCGGTGACCCTCGCGCACGCCGCGGCGGAGCGCGAGCCGCTCTGGCGCACCCTCGACGACGGGCCGCGGCCGCTCATCCCGATGCCGATGGTCAACATCCTCTCGGGCGGTGCGCACGCCGGCGGCGCGATCGACCTGCAGGACTTCCTCGCCGTCCCGGTCGGCGCGTCCTCGTTCGCGGAGGCGATCGAGTGGGTCTCGCGGGTGCGCGCGGCATGCGCGGCGGCCGTCGACGCCGCGGGCGGATGGTCGGCGCTCGTCGCCGACGAGGGCGGCCTCTCCGCGCGCCTGGACTCGAACGAGGACGCGCTCAGGATCCTGACGTCGGGTATCGAGGATGCCGGCCTGGTGCCCGGTGAGCAGCTCGCCGTCGCGATCGACGTCGCGGCCAGCCAGCTCGTGGAGGACGGTCGGATCCGGCTCGCGACGGAGTCGATGGGTCTCGACTCGGCGGCGTGGGTGGCGCGCGTGGCCGAGTGGGTCGGACGCTACCCGATCGTGTCGGTCGAGGACGTGCTCGGCGAGGACGACTGGGACGGCTGGGCCGTCGCGGCGCGCGCGCTGCCGGGCATCCAGCTCGTCGGCGACGACCTCTTCGCGACCGACGCCGGGCGGCTGGCGCGCGGCATCCGGGAGGGCGCCGCGAACGCGGTGCTCGTGAAGGTCAACCAGGCGGGTTCGGTGACCCGGGCCGAGCGGGTGGTGCGTGCGGCTCGGGCCGCGGGCCTGGCGCAGATCGTGAGCGCGCGTTCCGGGGACACCGAGGACGACTGGCTCGCCGATCTCGCGGTGGGCTGGCGCGCGGGGCAGATCAAGGTCGGCTCGACGATGCGCAGCGAGCGCACGGCGAAGTGGAACCGGCTGCTCGAGCTGGAGGCGAGCGGCGAGACCGCCTTCGCGGGCCGGCGGGGGATCGCGCCGCTCGGCTGAGTGCGGCCGACCCGGATCAGAGGGTCGAGTTGCGCACGACGACGCGGCCCGGCACCACGTGCTCGCCGGGTCGCGGCGAGCCGTCCATCGCCTCGAAGAGCAGCTGGGCCGCGAGGCGACCGACCTCCTGGAGGTTCATGTCGATCGTCGACAGCGGGGGCGTGGACTCGGCCGCGAAGATCTCCCAGTTGTCGTGTCCGAGCACCGCGACGTCCTCGGGCACGCGGCGGCCGGCGGCCGCGAGGGCATCCATGACGCCTCGTGCGATCTGGTCGCTGCCGCACATCACCGCGTCGATCCCGGGCGCGCGCTCCATCAGGATGTGGGCCGCCTGCCGCCCCCAGCGCTCCGACCAGGGACCGTACAGCACGGGCGTCGCGAGCTCGCGTCCGACCGCGGTGAGCGCCGCGAGGGCGCCCTCGGCGCGTTCGCGGGCGGCGTCGTAGCTCGCGTCGCCGCCGACGTAGGCGAAGCGTTCGCGCCCGACGGCGAGCAGGTGCTCCATCCCGACCCGTCCTGCCTGGCGGTTGTCGGTGATGACCGACATGTCGCGACCGTCGAGGGAGGCGCCGTAGGCGTAGACGACCGGCACGGGAAGGTCGCGCCCGAGCGAGGGGCGGGGCGCGGCGCTGTCCGCGACGACGATGAGCCCGTCGACGCGGCGGTTCAGCAGGGCGTTCAGGTGGTGCTGTTCGCGGATCGCGTCGCCGCGGGCGTCGCAGAGGAAGACGGAGAGGCTGCCGGCGCCGAGCGCGTCCTCGGCACCCATCAGGATGGGCAGCGAGAACCGCCCGATGAGGTCGTTGGTGAGGAGGCCGACCGTGCCGGTCTTCCCGGCGAGAAGACCCTGGGCGAGGGGGTTGGGGCGGAAGCTGAGCTTGCGCGCCGCGTCCTCGACGATCGCGCGGGTGTCCGCGCTGATGCCCGTCCGGCCGTTGAGAACCTTTGACACCGTAGCGATCGACACCCCGGCGAGGGCCGCGACGTCCCGCAGGGTGGGCTGTCGTCGCGGCGGGGGCGCCTCGTCCGCAAGGGACTGCGTCACGGCTGGGTCTCCTCGTCATCGAGCGTCGAAGGATGTAATGGATGGGCGGTGTTTGACAATCGTACATGGCGGCATCTACGCTTTGGAAAAGGTTTTCGATAAGTTTCCGCGCACAGCTGCCCGGAGACCCGAAAGCACCAGCCGGACGCGCAGCATCATCCGTCCGGCGACATCCCGCTCTCAACGACGAGTAGAAAGGCACCACAGGATGGACACCGCAGCTGTCAACCGCCGCATGCGCAGGAAGGGGTGGCTCGCCGGCGGCGCCGCGCTCGCCGCCGCCGTCCTCGCGCTCACCGGATGCACGACCCCCGACAACGGCGGGGGCGGCTCCTCCACGGGCGAGGCCGTCGACGACGGCACCACGCTGACGATGTGGACGCGCGCCGCGACCCAGACGCAGAGCGAGGCGTTCGTCGCGGCGTACAACGCCTCCCACAAGAACCAGATCAAGCTCACCGTCATCCCCACGGACGACTACCAGGCCAAGATCGGCACCGCGGCCGGCAGCAACAGCCTCCCCGACCTGTTCGCCTCCGACGTCGCCTACCTGCCGAACTACACCTCGGCGGGACTGTTCCAGGACATCACCGACCGGATCGACGGCCTCGACTTCGCCGCCGACCTCGCGCAGTCGCACATCGACGCCGGCACCTGGAAGGGCAAGAAGTACGCGGTACCGCACACCATCGACGTGTCCGTGCTGTTCTACAACAAGGACCTCTACCAGCAGGCCGGCCTCGACCCGGAGGCGCCCCCCACCACTCTCGAGGAGCTCGGCGAGCAGGCGCGCGCCGTCGCGAAGCTCGGGGGAGACATCGGCGGCACCTACTTCGGCGGGAACTGCGGCGGATGCCTCGCCTTCACCTGGTGGCCGTCGATCTGGGCGGCAGGCGGCGAGGTCATGAACGCCGACGGCACCGAGTCCCTCCTGAACTCCGCGGAGGCGAAGGCGGTCTACGCGTTCTACCGTGGGCTCTACGAGGACGGCGCCGTCGCGTCGGGCGCCAAGGAGGAGACCGGAGCCACCTGGACGGCCCCCTTCCCCGACGGCAAGGTCGGCGTCATGCCGATGCCCTCCACGATGCTCGGGCAGATGCCCTCGTCGACCGGTGTCGCAGCGATCCCCGGCCTCGGCGGGGGCGCATCGACCTTCGTCGGCGGTGACGCGATCGGCATCTCCAACTCGAGCACGCACGCCGACCAGGCGTGGGACTTCATCGCGTGGTCGCTCGGCGACGAGGCCCAGGTCGAGGTGCTGGCGAAGAACGGCGACGTCGTCGCGCGGACCGACCTCGCGTCGAACAAGTACTCGGAGGCCGACCCGCGGCTCGTGACGATCAACGAGGTCGCGGCCAAGGGGCGCACCCCGCTCGCGATCAACATGGGCGCTGCCGTGAACGACCCGAACGGGCCCTGGACGGTGCTGTTCCGCGACGCCGTCTTCGGCGACGCGAGCAGGATCGACGCCGACAACGACGCCATCACCGCGATCCTCGCGGGCTGACAGCACGGCGGGGGTGCGGTCGCACCGCACCCCCGCCGTATCCGACCTTCCTCGGGAGCACCCTCGCATGTCCTCCGTCACCGAGGCCGTCCGGCCTCCGACCGTCCGCCGCCGTCGGCGGATGAGCATCTCGCGTCGTCGCGCCCTCCTCGGCTGGGCGTACGCCGCCCCGGCCGCCGCGTTCGTCGTGCTGCTCTTCCTCGTGCCGCTGGCGACCGTCGGCCAGATGTCCGTCAGCGACTGGTCGCTCCTCGGCGGGAACCGCGGATGGAACGCCCCCGACAACTTCACCGACCTCGCCGCCGACCCGCTGCTGTGGCCGAGTGTCGGGTTCACGCTCTTCTACACGGTGCTCGTCGGCGTCATCGTGCTCGTGCTCGCCATGCTCCTCGCGCTGCTCGTGCAGGAGAGCACCCGCTGGAACTCGATGCTCCGCACGGCAGTGCTCGTTCCGAGCGCACTCGGGCTCGCGAGCGCCTCGCTGCTGTTCTGGGGTCTCTACAGCCCGAACATCGGGCCGATCAGCCCGATCCTGCAGTGGCTCGGCGTCATCCACGAGCCGATCTCCTTCCTCGGCACCCCGCAGGCGGCCCTGTGGTCGACGGTCTTCCTCATCGTCTGGCGCTTCACCGGCTTCTACATGCTCATCCTCATGGTCGGCCTGCAGGCGATCCCGGTCGAGGTGTACGAGGCGGCGCGCCTCGACGGCGCCTCGCGGTGGACGACCTTCTGGAACGTCACGCTGCCGTTGCTGCGGCCCTCGATCGCGCTCGCGGTCGTGCTGAGCGTCACCGGGTCGCTGCTCGCCTTCGACCAGTTCTTCATCCTCACCAAGGGCGGACCCGACAACAGCACCGTCACGATCGTGCAGCTCATCTACCGGGCGGCGTTCCAGCACTTCAACCTCGGTGTCGCCGCGGCTCTCTCGCTGCTCGTGCTGCTCGCACTGCTCGTCATCAACGTCGCGCAGTTCCGCGCGCTCCGACCGAAGGACTGACCGATGCGCGCCTTCAGCCGTCTCGTCCGCACGCCGTACTACGTGCTCACCGGCGGGATCGCCCTCGTCTTCATCTTCCCGCTCGTCTGGGCCGGCTACGCCTCGGTGGCGCCGCAGGGCGGCACCGCGCAGACCGACGGCTTCGGCTTCGGCAACTACGCGAAGCTCCTGAACTACGACGCGGGACTCCTCGCCTACCTCGGCAACAGTGCGCTCGTCGCCCTGCTGACGGTCGTCATGACGACCCTCGTCTCGCTGCTGGCCGGTTACGCCTTCGCCCGGTTCACCTTCATCGGGAAGAACGTGCTGTTCTTCCTCGTGCTCGGCATCCTCATGGTGCCGTCGGCCTCCCTGCTCATCCCCCTCTACGTGCTGCTCGGCTCGGTCGGGCTCGCGAACTCCCTCTTCGGGCTCTCGCTCGTGCTCACGATGTACCAGCTGCCGTTCTCGATCTTCATGATGCGGATCTCCTTCGAGGCGGTCCCCGCCGAGCTCGAGGAGTCGGCGCTCGTCGACGGCACGAACAGCTTCGGCGCTCTCTGGTACGTGCTCGCCCCCGCCGTGCTGCCCGGCATCGTCACGGTGGCGCTCTACGCCTTCCTCGCCGCCTGGAACGACTTCATCTCGCCGCTCATCCTCATCAACGACTCCGATCTCGCACCCCTCCCGCTCGCGATCGCCAACCTGCGACAGCAGGCGATGGGCTCGATCGACTACGGCGTCACGGAGGCCGGAGTCGTCGTGCTCGCCCTGCCGTGCGTCGTGCTGTTCCTGCTGCTGCAGCGCTTCTACATCCGCGGGTTCATGTCGGGGGCGCTGAAGGGATGAGTCCGACCGCCGCCCGTCCCGACCCCGACGACACCACGAGGATCCGCCCCATGACCTACGTCGCCACCCAGACCGCCCCGTCCCCCGTGCAGCCGCGGGCCGGACGGTTGAGCCCGCTCGGCCTCGACGAGGTGGAGCTCGCGCCCGACGGCTACTGGGGCAGGTGGCAGCAGCTCAACGGCGACGTCATCATCGAGCACTGCCGCTCCTGGATGGAGCGCGTCGGCTGGATCGGCAACCTGGAGGCCGCCGCGGAGGGTACCCTCCCGGCCGCCCGCCGCGGACGCGAGTTCACCGACTCCGACGTCTACAAGCTCGTCGAGGCGATGAGCTGGGAGCACGGTCGCAGCGGGGATCCGGCGCTCGACGACCGCATCCGGGAGCTGACCGCGATCATCGGCCGCGCCCAGGAGCCCGACGGATACCTCAACACCAACTTCGGTCGGCCCGGCCAGGCGCCGCGTTACTCCGACCTGGAGTGGGGTCACGAGCTCTACGACTACGGCCACCTCCTGCAGGCGGCCGTCGCCCGCCACCGCACCGCGGGCCGCGACGAACTCTTCGACATCGCCACGCGCGTGGCCGACCACGTCTGCGAGGTGTTCGGTCCGGACGGCATCGACTCCGTCTGCGGGCACGCCGAGATCGAGGTCGCGCTCGCGGAGTTCGCCCGGCTCACCGGCGAGCCCCGCTACCTCGACCAGGCACGCCTCTTCATCGAGCGCCGCGGGCACGGCAGGCTCGGCGAGATCGAGTACGGCCCCGAGTACTTCCAGGACGACGTGCCGGTGCGGGAGGCCACCGTGCTGCGCGGACACGCCGTCCGCGCGCTCTACCTCGCCGCCGCCGCGGTGGACGTCGCCGTCGACACCGGCGATGCCGGACTGCTCGCGGCGGTCGAGACGCAGTGGGAGAACACGGTCGCCCGGCGCACCTACATCACGGGCGGCATGGGCTCGCACCACCAGGACGAATCCTTCGGCGAGGACTTCGAGCTGCCCGCCGACCGGGCCTACTGCGAGACCTGCGCGGGGGTCGGATCGCTCATGCTGAGCTGGCGGCTCCTGCTCGCGACCGGGGAGCCGCGCTACGCGGACCTCATGGAGCGCACGCTGCACAACGTCATCGCCACCTCGCCGGGCCGCGACGGGCACTCTTTCTTCTACGCCAACACGCTGCACCAGCGCGTCCCCGGCCACCCGAGCGACCCCGACGAGCAGAGCAGGCGCGCCTCGGCGAGCCAGCGCTCGGCCTGGTTCGAGGTGTCGTGCTGCCCCACCAACGTCGCGCGCACCTTCGCGACGCTCGGCTGCTACCTCGCCACCTCGACGGACGACGGGGTGCAGTTGCACCTGTACGCGGCCGGTCGCATCCGCGCGCAGCTGGCCGCCGGCCCGGTCGAGCTCGACGTGGCCACCGCGTACCCCGCTGACGGCCGCATCCGCGTCGTGGTCGGCGAGGCCCCCGCGAGCGACTGGACGCTGACCCTTCGTGTGCCGCAGTGGGCCGAGGGCGCCCGGCTCACCGTTCGCGGCGAGGTGGCGGATGCCGCGCCCGGAACGGTCGAGGTCCGCGGTCTCGGCACGGGCGACGCGGTCGTGCTCGAGCTCCCGATCGCGCCCCGGTTCACGAGGCCGGACTCCCGGATCGACGCGGTGCGGGGAACCGTCGCCGTGGAGGCCGGACCGCTCGTCTACTGCCTCGAGTCCGCCGACCTGCCGCCCGGGACGCGCGTCGACGGCATCGTCGTGGACGACGCGGTACCGCCCCGCCCCGAGCCCGACGCCGTGGTCGTGCGTGGCGCCGTGGTCTCCGCCTCCGAGGGGGGCTGGCCCTACGGCGACCCCGTCGCGACGGGGTCGCGCGAGCCGCGGGAGTTCCGGCTCGGCCCCTACAGCGAATGGGGCGAGCGCGCGCCCGGGACCATGCGCGTCTGGCTCCCGGTCGCCGGCTAGATCACAGTCCTCCATTTCAGAGACGAAGGAGTCTTTCGATGAACCACCGCATCCAGCGCGCCCTCGCGCGTGCGACGGTCGCCGCGCTCGCGGTCGCCGCGCTCATCGGCGGCACTGTGACGCCCGCCGCCGCCGATGACGGGGCGACCGTCATCGGCACCGTCGACGGAACCGAGTTCCGGCTCGCGGAGATCGCGGGCGGCGGCTACGCGCTCGAGGCGTCGCGGGGCGGCTCCGTGCTGTGGCGCACGACGGCCGGGGCCGTGTCGGCGCGACTGCAGGGGGTCGCGGCGGCGGTCTGGGCGCACTACGCGAGCGTCGAGGCGACCGCGGCGGGCGTCGTGGCGGTGGCGGAGCTCGGCACCCCGGCCGGCTCGGTCCTGCGCGTCGTGGACAGCTACGCGATCGGCACCGACGCGCTCGAGGTGCATCGCGACTTCGCGGTCACCTCGCTCGCCGCCGCGGACCAGGGGCGCGGGATCGCGCTGCAGTTCGCGATCCGCGACACCGCCGCACGAGAGCCGCAGTCCTACCAGTGGTTCGCCCCGGGCGCCTGGTACGGCAACGGCGCCGACACCTTCTCGGACCGCACCAAGCTCGCCTTCGACGGTGTGGAGACCGCGACGCCGGTCGACGCGCTCGGCGCCCCCCTGTTCGCCGCATTCGACCCGCAGAACGGAATCGGCCTGACCCTCGCCGATCGCACCGACGGCGCGCGCGAGACCGTCGCATCCGATCAATTCCCCCAGAACGCGAAGACGATCGTCGACGCCCGCCTCAACCTGCCGGGGCTGGGGCTGCGCAAGGTGACGGCCGACGGCTCGCACAGCGAGCTCGTGCAGTCCTACCCCGGGTGGAACATCAACTTCCGCAACCGGTACTCCGGCAAGCCCGTCGTCGCCCGCTACCTCCCGCTCGACGCGCAGCTCACGGGCGACACGGCCTTCGCGCTGCGCCTGCGCGGCTACGACGACTACGCGGATGCGCTGCGCACCATCTGGCGCGCCGCCTACGCCGACGACGCGAAGATCGCGCGGCGGTTCGACACCAAGGTCCACTTCGACACGCTCGTCGACTACGTCGACGCCTCCTACGGGCTCGACCAGGGGCGCCGGGCGTACTACACGAACTACGCGCTCCACCTGCCGTACAGCGGCTTCCTCTGGCGCAACGCCGACACCGCGTGGGTCATGCTCGCCCAGGGCTGGAACCGCCAGGACGCGGGCATGCGCGAGCGCGCGCGGAACGTGATCGCCGACCAGCTGTCGCAGGGCGGCCTCGTCACGAGCAATCCGCGGACGGCGGCCGAGTCCCACCTCAACCTGATGCGCGCCTACCTCGAGGACCGCGCGCACGGCGTCGAGAACCCGAGCTGGCTCGCCGAGGTCCGCTCCTACGCGGACGGGCTGCCCGCCGCGGCCCCCTACTACGCGGCGGAGGTGCTGCTCATGCTGGCCCGCTTCACGGGCGAGGAGGGCTATCGGACGAAGGCGAAGGCCGGAGCCGAGGCCGCCTGGCAGGACGGGCAGAAGGACTTCCGGTTCCGCGGCGCCCTCGAGGACTACGCGGGCGGCCCGGCGGAGCTCGACCGCGAGGCCGGGTACATCGCGCTGACGGCGTTCCTCGCGCTCTACGACGACGCGAGCGATCCGGCGGAGCGCGCCCGGTGGCTCGGCTACGCGCGCACCGCGGCGGACTACTGCGAGACCTGGACCTTCGTGCAGGACATCCAGCTCGTTCCCTACGACGCCGACCCCTCGCTGCTCATGTACGGCAACGAGGACGTCCCCGCGTACGGCATCACGGGCATCCACCTCGGTGCCGCGGGCGGCGACGCCTACGAGGCGATGCACGCGATCGACTTCTCCCGGCTCGCGGACGCGACCGGCGACGAGCACTACCGCGACTTCGCCGTGTACATCGAGAAGAACTCGATCCTCTACACCAACCTCGGCGACAAGGCCGGCCTGATGGCCGACTCGACCAAGAACACCGGTCTCGGCTTCGGCAACGAGTATCTCGGCACCTCGGCCAACGACTACTGGAACAACAACCAGCGCGGCGACGGGAACGCGAGCAACATCGGGTGGCTCACCTACGGCCTGCTGGCGATGACGCAGCGGACCATCGATGCGACCGCCGGCTACACGCTCGACGGCTCGACGGTGACCACGATCAACGGCCTGAACGCGTACTACCAGTTGGTGAACAAGGCGACCGGCGAGGTGCTGGATGTGGCGGACGACTCGCGCCTCGACGGCGCGGCGGTCGTCACCACCGGGCGCGATGCGGGAGCGGATCGGACGCGGCAGTGGCTTTTCCAGCCCACGGGCGACGGCTCGATGAAGCTCGTGAACCGGTCGACGGCGAAGGTGCTGACGGTTCCGGGCGCTGACCCGACCCCCGGCGCCGGACTGACGCAGGCGGTCTTCTACCCCGACCTCGCCTACCGGTTCAGCCTCGCGGACGCCGGGGACGGATGGGTGACGATCACCAGCGCCTCGACCTCGCGCCTGGTGGAGGCGACTCCGACGGCGGAGGCGGATGGGCATCGGGTGCAGCAGAACGTCGCGACGGGGAGCGACTTCCAGCGGTGGCGTCTGGTGCCGGTCGGTGATCTGCAGCTGCTGGATGCGACGCAGCCGCTGGCGCTGACCTCGGCGGGCGGTGCGGCGGTGCCGACGGCGTTCGACGACGACGCGACGCTCGCGCAGCGCTGGGTCGCGCGCGACGCCGACGAGGGCTACCTGGGTCTGGTGGATCGGTCGACGGGTCTCGCGCTGACGGTGCGGGACGGCTCGTGGGTGCTGGAGCAGCCGGAGGGCGCCGACTTCGGCGGGTTCGGGTTCGCGCAGCAGTTCCGGCTCACCCTCGGCGGCGACGGGAACGTGACGCTGACCTCGCGCGCGGATGCCGCCGCCAGCCGGGTGATCCGTCTGCAGACCGCGGGCCCCGCCACCGTCGACACGCCCGTGTCGATCGTCGGGGCGGACACCGTGCAGCGCACCGTGGAGCACGGGCAGGCGGCGACGCCGCCGGCGACCGTTCCGGTCAGCTTGAGCGACGGGACGGCGTCGACCTCCCCGGTCACGTGGCCGGCCCTGCCGACGGCACCGGGGCGCCACGAGCTTCGGGGCTCGCTGCCGGGCACGCAGCTGCAGGCGTTGCTCGTGCTCGCGGTGCTCCCGGCGGGCGGGATCGCCTCGATCGACCCGATCGCGGTGTCGACGACCGCCGGCAGCGCGCCGGTGCTCCCGGCGACCGTCACGGGCCGCGGCGGCGGCGCCGCGGTCGAGCTGCCGGTCGTGTGGGACGCGATCGACCCGGCGCAGTACGCGAGCGTGGGGGAGTTCACGGTTCGCGGCACCGTCGACGGGGTCGCCGTCCGCGCGGAGGCGGTCGTCACGGTGACGCCGGCCCCGACGCGTACCGTGGTGTCGATCGACCCGGTGCGGGTGCGCACGGTGCCGGGCACGGCGCCGGCGCTGCCTGCGGAGGTGCTCGCGCATTTCGACGACGGCAGCTCCGAGACCGTCCCGGTCGCCTGGGACGCGATCGACCCGTCCGCGTACGCCTCCGCCGGGTACCTCGCGGTGCCGGGTACCGGCGGCGGCGGCGACGTCACCGCTCACGTGACGGTGGCGTGGTTCGTGGACACCTTCACGCAGGCCGACGGCCCGACGAGCTGGGCCACCGGCGGTGCCGCCACCTGGCGCGTGACGGATGGGGCGCTCCTCGTGCCGGTGATGGGGAGCGGCGCCTCCTCCTATGCGATGGCACGGAGCGGCGGCCAGCCGGTCACGACCTCCGGGGACTTCGTCTACGAGGCCGACGTCACCCTGCGACAGGTCGGGAACGGCGGGCTGTTCTTCCGGGCGCCGGGCGGCGACGATCGCAACGGCTACTACTTCGGACTCGAGGGCCACACCCAGCAGTTCGTGGTGGGCAAGCAGGTCAACAACGCCTGGAACGAGTTCCGCTACGCGCCCGCGGGTGCGGCGACGGGGGTGACGCACCATCTGCGCGCCGTGGTCCGCGGATCGACGATCAGCTACTACGTGGACGACATGGTCACGCCGCTCTACACGGCCACCGACACCCAGTTCACGGTGGGTTCGATCGGCGTGCGGTCCTGGCAGTCGGCGATGACGGTCGACAACGTCGTGCTGCGCCCCATCCCGGCGCTCCTCGCCCCCGAGCCGATCGCCGACGTCCACACGCGGGTCGGCACCGCCCCGACCCTGCCCGGGACCGTGCGCATCGTGGATGCCGCGGGCGACACCCGCGGTGCGTCGGTGACCTGGAACGCGATCCCGTCGAGCGCCTATCAGTCCGCGGGCAGCTTCGAGGTGCAGGGCACGGCGGCCGGCCTGCCGGTCCGGGTGACCGTGGTCGTCGATCCGGCGGCCCGCATCACCTCGATCGACCGGCCGCTCGTGCTGACCGCGCCGGGGACGGCGCCGCAGCTGCCGGCGACGGTCGTCGCGCACTACGACGACGCCAGCTCCACCGCCGTGCCCGTCACCTGGGACGCCCTCGCACCCGGGGACTACGCCGCACCGGGCTATGTCGAGGCGCACGGACACCTCACGGGCGCGCCGGACATGGCGGTCACCGCCGCGGTCGGAGTTGCGGTGTTCGCCGCCGACTTCGCCGACGGCAGCGCGGCCGGCTGGACGCCGTATGGCGGCAACTGGACCGTGGACGCGCAGAAGCGCTACGGCGTGACGATCTCCGGATGGAGCGGGCTCGGCGAGAAGTCGGTCGCCTCGGCGGCGCCCCGGGCCGACCTGGTCTACCAGGGCACCGTCGTCGTGACGAGCGGCAACGATGCGGGCTTCATCTTCCGGGTGACGAATCCGAGCACGGGCGCCGACTCCTACAACGGCTACTACGTCGGCATCTCGCTGGGTCAGCGCTCGGTCGTGCTCGGCCGCGCCAACGGTGCGTGGACGCAGCTCGCCGCGACCCCGAACTGGCCCGGCATCGCGGCGGGGGCGACGATCCCGCTGCGGGTGATCGCGAGCGGCACGCACCTCGAGGTGTACGCCGGGGACATGACCACGCCCGCGATCGTGTTCGACGACCCCTCCCCCCTCGCTCCGGTGTCCGGCGCGATCGGGGTCCGCGGTTACGCGTCCTCGTTCCGGGTCGACGACCTCCTCATGGCGGCACTGCCGCCGGTCACCGAGGTGGCCGAGGTCCGCCTGGAGACGCTCGAGGGGCTGGCCCCGTCACTGCCGCGCGAGGTGCAGGTCACCCGGATGGACGGGGCGATCGAGCGCCGCGCGGTGACGTGGGATGTCACGGGACTCGACTACCACCAGTCGGAGGTGGCGATCACCGGGACGGTGGCCGGCACCTCCCTGCCGGCGAGGGCGGTGGTCGTCGTCCACCCGGCCGTGCTCACGAGCACGGTGCCCGCGGACGTGATCACCGAGGTCGGGGTCGCGCCGGTGCTGCCGCCCTCGGTCGCCGGCCGGTTCAGCAACGGCGACCTCCGCGACCTCCCGGTGGTCCGGTGGGATGCCGTGGCGCCGGAGCGCTACGCGTCGGTGGGGCAGTTCCGGGTCTCCGGGGTGCTCGCCTCCGGTGGTGGCGTCGGGGCACGGGCGAACGTGATCGTGGTGGATCCCGCGGTCGTCCGGGGGCCGATCGTCGCCTTCCGCGCCGTCTCCGTTCAGACGGTGGCCGGGGTCGCTCCGCAGCTGCCGACGACGGTCGTCGCCGTCCACCAGAACGGGTACGAGGAGAACCTGCCCGTCGTGTGGGATGCGATCGACGCGGCGCAGTACGCGACCGCCGGGAGCGCGTTCCTGGTGCAGGGAACCGTCGACGGCACGCAACTGCGTCCCTCGGCCGAGGTGTCGGTCACGGCGGCGGAGGGTCCGGCCGAGGTCGCCGTCCGCCTCTCGGCGACCTCGGTCGCCCAGGGCGGCACCGTGCAGGTGGACGCATCCGGTTTCGCCTCCGGTGAGGCTGTTCAGGTGTGGCTGCACTCCGAGCCGCGGCTGCTCGCGACCACGACAGCGGATGGCACGGGCCGGATCTCGGTGACGGTGCGGATCCCGGCGGGTACCCCGGCCGGTGCGCACACCGTGGTGGTGTCGTCCGCGGCGGCGAGCGGTTCGGCTGCGCTGCAGGTGACGGCGTTCACGCTCGGCGCCACGGGCGCCACTGTGGGCGGCGGGATCGGAGCAGCGGCCATCCTCCTGCTCTTGGGTGCGGCGCTGCTCGGGGTGCGCCGCCGCCGGGCGTTCACCGCCTAGCGGAGAGCGGCGCGGGGCCCGGCCGGGTATGGAACCGGCCGGGCCCCGCGGTGCGCCCCGCGACTCTCGGCCGCGCACCGAGCGCCCGAGGGGCTGACGGGAATCGTCCCCACCGCATGGCCGGCGCGCGACCGCGCCGCGCGCCGGAACTGGCGGCGTGGGCCCACCCGCGGTTCGATTCACCGCGCAACACGAAGGTCCTGCCGGCGGCCGGTGGCCACCGTCAGGACCTCGAGGGGCTGACGGGAATCGAACCCGCGCTGTCTGCTTGGGAAGCAGAAGTTCTGCCATTGAACTACAGCCCCGCAGCCGCGAACGGCTACCGCTAGAGCCTATACGAGCCGCTCGACCGCGGAGGGACGGAAGCCGCGGAAGGTCAGCCACAGCCCGAGGCTCAGCTCCCACAGGGCGATGGGCGCGGCGGCCGCCGCCGCCACGGGCGAGGTCTGATCGAAGGCGCCGAAGAGCGTCGCGCACGCGGAGGCGGCGAGCAGGGGGATGCCGACGATGCCGACGAGCGGGATCGCCCGGGGAACGAGGCGGCCGCGCAGCAGCGCGGGCGCGAGGAAGAGGGCGTTGACCGCGGGGATGAGGCCGGGCCCGAGGAGGAACGCCCAGCGGTGCGCCTCGACGAGGGAGGCCGCGAGCGGGTCGTCCGCGTCCACGCCGGCCGCGCGCGCCCCGGCGAGCACGAGCACCGTCACGACCCCGAGCACGATGATCGACGCCTCGAGCGTCCGCGCGGCCGCGAAGCCGAACGCGGCGACCTCGCTGACCCGTCGCACGACGGGCGCGAGCACGACCGCGGTGCCGATGCAGGTCACCGCGAGCAGCACCTCGAGGAGCGCCGCCACCCGGATGCCGGTCGGGTCGGGATGCGCCGCCCCGGCGAGCAGAGGCGCGTAGAGCGCGGCGGCCGGGATGGAGGTGGCGAAGGTGGCGAGGTACAGCAGGCCCGCGGCGAGGGCGAGGCGGCGATGGGCGGGCACGGGGGTCCTTTCGAGAAGAGGTGTACGGCGTACACCTTGCAGGGTGAGGCTAGGCGTACGGTGTACACCTGTCAAGATGACGGGATGAGCGCACAGGGCGAGACGCGGCGGGCGCCGCTCGACCGCGCCCGCGTCCTCGCCGCCGCCGTCGCCGCGGCGGATCGCTCGGGCCTCGACGCCCTCAGCATGCGCTCGCTCGCCGCCGAGCTCGGCGTCGTGCCGATGGCCCTCTACAAGCACGTCGCCGACAAGGACGACCTCGTCGGGGGCATGGTCGACACCGTCATCGCCGGTTACGATCCCGCGGATGCCGTGGGGGGGCCCGCCGAGGTGCGCGCCCGCATCCGCTCCGCCCGCGCCGGGCTGCTCGCGCATCCGTGGCTGCGCACCGCCATCGAGAGCCGCACGCGCCGCACGCCCGCGGTGCTCGCCCACATGGACGCCGTCGCGGGCGCCTTCCTGCGCGGCGGCTACAGTGCCGACCTCACCCACCACGCCATGCACGCGCTCGGGCACCGCATCTGGGGGTTCAGCCCGGAGGCGTTCGAGGAGCCGCCAGCCGAGCCGCCCAGCCCCGCCGAGCGGGAGGCGATGCTGCGGACGATGGCCGAGCGCTTCCCGCACATCACCGCCATCGCGATGGACACCGCGGCGCGCACCCCGAGCGGGACGTGCGAGCCGGAGGGGGAGTTCGACTTCACCCTCGACCTGCTGCTCGACGCGTTCGAGCGGCTGCACGCGGCCGGGTGGACCTCCAGCGCCTAGCGCCCGATACGCTCGACGCATGCTGCTGAGCGACCGCGACATCACCGCCGAACTCGACGCCGGGCGCATCGGCCTCTCCCCGCTCGACCGCGAGATGATCCAGCCCTCGAGCATCGACGTGCGCCTCGACCGCTACTTCCGGCTGTTCGACAACCACAAGTACCCCTTCATCGATCCCGCCGAGGAGCAGCCCGAGCTCACCCGTCTCATCGAGACGAAACCGGGCGAGCCGTTCATCCTGCACCCGGGTGAGTTCGTGCTCGGCTCCACCTACGAGCTCGTCACCCTCCCCGACGACCTCGCGGCCCGCCTCGAGGGCAAGAGCTCGCTCGGCCGCCTCGGCCTGCTCACCCACTCGACCGCCGGCTTCGTCGACCCCGGGTTCTCCGGGCACGTGACGCTCGAGCTCTCCAACGTCGCGACGCTGCCCATCAAGCTGTGGCCGGGCATGAAGATCGGGCAGCTGTGCTTCATCCGCACGAGCTCGCCCGTCGTCAACGCGTACGGGTCCGGCCCCTACGCGAACCGCTACCAGGGTCAGCGCGGTCCGACGGCGTCGCGCTCCTGGCAGAACTTCCACCGCACGGATGTCACCGTGACGGACGCGGGAGCGCCGGGCGAGTAGCCTGCGCTACTTGCCGGCCGGCCAGGCCGCGAGCTGCAGCGAGAACCACGGGCTGAAGGCGAACGGAGCGGCGGAGACCGCCATCCGCAGCGAGATCGGGTCGACCCACACCCACTCGGCGACCTCGTCCTTCGCGGGCTTCGGGTCGGCGTCGACGATCGCCCGGAACACCGGGCAGATCTCGTTCTCGACGATGCCGTTCGCGTCGGCCGCGCGGTAGCGGAAGTGCGGGAGCACGATGTCGACGTCGCGCACCGGCACGCCCAGCTCGTCCTCCGCGCGGCGGAGCACGGCGTCGACCGCCTTCTCGCCGGGGGCCGGGTGCCCGCAGAAGGCGTTCGTCCACACGCCCGCGAAGGTGTCCTTGGTGAGGGCGCGCCGGGTCATCAGCATGCGTCCCGCGGGGTTGAAGACGTGGCACGAGAACGCGAAGTGCAGGGGCGTGTCGGTCGTGTGCACCGTGGCCTTGGGGGCGGTGCCGACGGGCTTTCCCCCGTCGTCGAGCAGGAGGACGAGTTCGGTGCCATCAGGGGCGGACGACATGGCCACAGACTAGCGGGAATGCCGGACCACGGCCGGAGCCGGTGGCGTCAGGCGTCCCAGCCGAGGTTGCGCGCCATCCGCTCGAGGAGGGCGATGGTGGACTCCTCCTCCTCGGGGGTGATGCCGTCGAGCACGCGGACGCGCAGCTCGGCGACCGCGTCGAGGATGTGCCCGTGGGCCGTGCGACCGCGCTCGGTGAGCCGGTAGGCGTCGGCCGCCTCCACCCATCCGGACTCCACGAGCTCGCCGAGCTGCTCGGCGGCGGTCGCGTCGTCGTCGAAGGCGGGGAGGTCGGCGAGCGCGGCGTCGAGCTGGTCGGCGGTCGCGGGGCCGTCCCCGAGGGCGGTCAGGATGCGCCACTGCATGCGCGTGATGCCGTGCTCGTCGAGCGCCCCCGCGAAGCCGCGCTCCACGAGGCGGTCGACGAGCGCGAGCCAGTAGGCCAGGGTCCGCGTCGACATGTCCCCACGCTAGCCCCGTCATCCGCTCCGGTCACCCCAGAAATGCAGGAGATTCTGGCGTGGGTCACCGCGGATGCGGCGGTCGGCGGCCCGGCGGAGTGGAATCTCCTGCATTTCTGAGAGTCGGCCGGGGCCGGGGCGGGGGCCGGGGCCGAGGGACGGGGACGGGGCCGAGGGACGGGGCCGGGGCCGGAGGTGGGAGTCGGAGGTGGGGGCCGGAGGTGGGGGCGGATGCGGCGGCGGAGCTCAGCCGAGGGTGAGGGCGGGCAGCACGCCGAACTGGGTGAGCAGCGCGAGTGCCGCGCCGACGACGGCGAGCGCCGCGAGCACGAGCACCGTCTTGCCCACGCCCGCTCCGGACTCGCCCGTGGTGCGGATGCGGCCGAGGCCGCGCAGCGCGAGCACCCCCGAGATCGCGGCGACGAGGAACGCGCCCGCCGCGATGACGAACCCGCCAGGGATGTAGGCGGCGCCGGTGACCGAGAAGATCGCGGCGCCGACGCCCACGAACAGTGCGAGGGTCAGGCCGCGCAACACGTCGACGTTCCATCCGCTCAGGTGCTGGAACTCGCCGCTCGCGACGACGCCCTTCGGCAGCCGCACGAAGACGAGCAGCAGCAGGCCGACTGCGACCACGAGCACGACGCCGATGATGCCGAACACGGTGCTCGCGAACACCGTGATGAAGATGGTCCACGCCGCTGGGGAGAGGATGCTGGCCACGCGCCCGGTGGTCGCGTACAGGCCGAACACCTCGCCCTGCATCCCCGCCGGGGTGACCCGGGTGAGGAGCGAGCGGCTCGCCGCCTGCGCGGGGCCGGTGAACGCCGACAGGGCGAGGCCGCCGATCCAGAAGGCGATCGTGCCGAGGTCGCGTGCGAAGAACACGAAGAGCCCCATGACGATGAGTCCGCCGAGCGCCGTGACGATGACAGCCTTGGCGCCGAACCGGTCGTCGAGGCGACCCGCCACGATCGTCGACACGCCCGCCACCACGTTGGCGATGAGGCCGAAGATCATGACCTCGTTGGAGGTGAACCCGAAGCCGACGGCCGCGAGGATGCCGCCGAACGCGAAGACGCCCGCGAGACCGTCGCGGTAGATGGCGCTAGCGAAGAGGAACCAGAACGTGGGGCGCGACTGCTGGAAGAGGGCGATCATGTCCTTCACGAGCTCGACGTAGCTCGAGAAGAAGCCCACCTTCGGGCGGTCGTCGACCGCCCGGTGCTCGGGCACGTTGAGCACGAGCGGGATGGCGAACACGATCGTCCACACCGCCGCACCGACCGCGATCAGCCGGTAGGCGAGACCGCCGGAGGTGTCGAGGCCGAACCAGTCGAGCTGCGTGAGCACGACGACGATGATGAGCGCGACGACGCCGCCGAGGTAGCCGAGACCCCAGCCGAGGCCGCTCACGCGTCCGGCGGTCGCGGGGGTCGAGACCTGGTGGAGCATCGCGTTGTAGTTGACGCCCGCGATCTCGGAGACGACGGCGCCGAGCGCGAGCACGATCGCGCCGTAGGTGAAGTAGGCGGGGTCCTCGTAGACGAAGAAGAGGGCGAACTGCGCGAGCGCGAGCAGCGCCGTGAACGACACGAGCCAGCGCTTGCGGCCCCCGCTCACATCCGAGCGCACGCCGAGCACGGGGGCGAGCGCGAAGATCAGCAGTCCCGCGATCGCCGTCCACGCGCCGTACTGGCTCGAGAGCCGGGCGAGCGCCTCGACCTTCGCGGGGCTCCCGTCGGGCAGGGCGGCGACGTCGGCCGGCAGGAAGTGCGCGGAGACCAGATAAAGGGGTGCGAAGACGAAGGTGAGGATGACGGAGTTGAACGGCTGCGTCGCCCAGTCCCACATCGCCCACGAGACGAACTGCTTGCGGGGGACCTTGCCGGCGACGAGCTCGCCCTCCGTCATGACGCGCATGGCCGCGGTGCTCGCGGTCGGCGCGGGGGCGGGCACGGATGCGGGGGCCGAGGCGTCGTCGCCGGTCGGGTCGGTCATGCGGCAACGGTACTGCCGTCGGGTGAACAGCGGGATACCTCCGGCCCCGCGCGTCTCGGCGGATCGGACGAGATCTGCGGGGCCGCCTTGAGTCGAGTCGACTCAATCTTCTTGACAGCGCCTGCGGCGGGGTGCAAACTTGATACAGCGCGACTCAAGTCCGCGCGTCACCGCAGTTTTCCAAGGAGCAACAGAACATGGCACGAGCAGTCGGAATCGACCTCGGAACCACCAACTCCGTGGTCGCCGTCCTCGAGGGCGGGGAGCCCACGGTCATCGCCAACGCAGAGGGCTTCCGCACGACCCCCTCGATCGTGGCCTTCACCAAGGACGGGGAGGTGCTCGTCGGCGAGACCGCGAAGCGCCAGGCCGTCACGAACGTCGACCGCACCATCGCATCCGTCAAGCGCCACATGGGCACCGACTGGAAGAAGGAGATCGACGGCAAGAACTACACGCCGCAGGAGATCTCCGCGCGCATCCTCCAGAAGCTCAAGCGCGACGCCGAGCAGTACCTCGGCGAGGACGTGACCGACGCGGTCATCACCGTCCCCGCGTACTTCAACGACGCCGAGCGTCAGGCCACCAAGGAGGCGGGCGAGATCGCGGGCCTCAACGTGCTGCGCATCATCAACGAGCCCACCGCGGCCGCGCTCGCCTACGGCCTCGACAAGGGCAAGGAGGACGAGCTCATCCTCGTCTTCGACCTCGGCGGCGGAACCTTCGACGTCTCGCTCCTCGAGGTGGGCAAGGACGACGACTTCTCCACCATCCAGGTGCGCGCCACCTCCGGCGACAACCGCCTCGGCGGCGACGACTGGGACCAGCGCATCGTCGAGTGGCTCATCAAGAAGTTCAAGGACACCACGGGCGTCGACGTCTCGGGCGACAAGATCGCCCTCCAGCGCCTCAAGGAGGCGGCCGAGCAGGCGAAGAAGGAGCTCTCGTCGAACATGTCGGCGAGCATCCAGCTGCCCTACCTGTCGCTCACCGCGAACGGCCCGGCCAACCTCGACGAGACGCTCACCCGCGCGCAGTTCGAGCAGATGACCTCCGACCTCCTCGACCGCACCAAGAAGCCCTTCGAGGACGTCATCAAGGAGGCGGGCATCAAGGTCTCCGACATCGCGCACGTCGTGCTCGTCGGCGGCTCGACCCGCATGCCCGCCGTGACCGAGCTCGTCAAGAAGCTCAGCGGCAAGGACCCCAACAAGGGCGTGAACCCGGATGAGGTCGTCGCCGTGGGCGCCGCCCTCCAGGCAGGCGTCCTCAAGGGCGAGCGCAAGGACGTGCTGCTCATCGACGTGACCCCGCTCTCGCTCGGCATCGAGACCAAGGGCGGCATCATGACGAAGCTCATCGAGCGCAACACCGCCATCCCGACCAAGCGCAGCGAGACCTTCACGACCGCCGACGACAACCAGCCGTCGGTCGCGATCCAGGTCTTCCAGGGTGAGCGCGAGTTCACGCGCGACAACAAGGCGCTCGGCACCTTCGAGCTCACCGGCATCGCGCCGGCGCCGCGCGGCGTCCCCCAGGTCGAGGTCACCTTCGACATCGACGCGAACGGCATCGTGCACGTGTCCGCGAAGGACAAGGGCACCGGCAAGGAGCAGTCGATGACGATCACCGGCGGCTCGTCGCTGCCGAAGGACGACATCGAGCGCATGGTGCGCGAGGCCGAGGAGCACGCCGCCGAGGACAAGGCGCGGCGTGAGGCGGCCGAGGTGCGCAACAACGCCGAGCAGCTCGTGTACTCGCTCGAGAAGCTCATCTCCGAGAACGAGGACAAGATCGCCGATTCCGTCAAGAACGAGGTGAAGGGCGACATCGAGTCGCTCAAGACCGCGCTCCAGGGCGAGGACGAGGCGGCCATCAAGTCGGCGTTCGAGAAGCTGAACGAGTCGCAGACGAAGCTCGGCGAGGCCATCTACCAGGCCAGCTCCGAGGCGGCGGAGGGCCCGAGCCCGACGAGCGGCACCGGGGCGCCCTCCTCCGACGAGGACGTGGTGGACGCCGAGATCGTCGACGACGAGGACGAGAAGAAGTAGGCATGGCTGACAAGGACCGCGACGACACTGGCCGTGATGGCCGGGGCCGTGAGGACGAGGAGCCGAAGGTCCAGGACAAGCGGAAGATCGACCCGGAGACCGGCGAGCCGCGGGCGGGTACGCCCGCGGCCGACCGGGCCCCCGAGTCGGATGACGGTCTGAGCGACGACGACCTCGCGCTGCTGGCCGACGCCGAGAGGGACCTCGTGGCCGAGTACCGCGAGATCGCGGCGCGGGCCCAGGCCGACCTCAAGAACTTCCGCACCCGCGTCGAGCGCGACCGCGCGGCGAACCGCGAGGCCGTGATCGCCGAGGTGATCCGCTCGCTGCTCCCCGTGATCGACGACCTCGACCGGGCCGACGCCCACGGCGACCTCGTCGAGGGCGCGCCGCTCACCCTCGTGTCCCAGAAGCTGCGGGCCGGCTTCGAGAAGTACGGCCTGAAGCGGGTCGGCGAGGTGGGCGAGGCCTTCGACCCCAACATCCACGAGGCGGTCGTGCACCTGCCCGACCCGGAGGCCGAGGGCGAGACCGTCAAGGACGTCATCCAGACCGGATACGTGCTCGGCGACCGCCTCATCCGGGCCGCCAAGGTCGCCGTGAGCGCACCCCCCGCCAGCTGAACGACAACCCGAGAGGAGTCCGATGGCCAGCCAGGACTGGTTCGACAAGGACTTCTACGCCACGCTCGGCGTCGCGAAGGACGTCTCCGACGCCGAGCTGAAGAAGGTCTACCGCAAGCTCGCGCGGCAGTATCACCCCGACTCCAACCCGGGTGATGCGGCCGCCGAGGCGCGGTTCAAGGAGATCAGCGAGGCGTACGCTGTGCTCTCCGACGCGCAGGAGCGCGCCGAGTACGACCAGCTCCGTGCCATGGGCGGCGGCGCCCGGTTCACCTCGGGCGGCCAGGGCTTCGAGGATGTCTTCGGCGGCATGTTCGGAGGCGGGGGTCGGCAGATGTATACCGCCGGCGGATTCGAGGACCTGCTCGGCGGCATGTTCGGCTCGGGTCGCTTCGGCAACTCGACCGGCGGCTACCGCGGCTTCGGGGCGCCGACGCCGGGCGCCGACATCACCGCGACCACGACGCTCGACTTCCTGACGGCGATCCACGGCGACACCGTCACCCTGCAGCTGCCGGGCGGCAAGGCCACGAAGGTGAAGATCCCCGCCGGCGTCAAGGACGGCCAGAAGATCAAGCTGCGCGGCAAGGGCCAGCCGAGCCCCGACGGCGGCGAGCCGGGCGACCTCGTGCTGACGGTGACCGTGCGTCCGCATCCGGTGTTCGAGCGCGACGGCGCGAACCTGCGCGTCGACGTGCCCGTGACCTTCACGGAGGCGGCGCTCGGCGCGACGATCGAGGTGCCCACCCTCGACGGCGCCCCCGTGCGTCTGCGCGTGGCCCCGGGCACGCCGAGCGGTCGCGTGCTGCGCGTCAAGGGCCGGGGCGTCGCGACGGGCAAGTCGACGGGCGACCTGCTCGCGACCGTGCACGTCGTCGTGCCGAGCCACCTCTCCGGCGAGGCGAAGAAGAAGCTCGAGGACTTCGCGGCGACGCTGCCCGCGGAGAATCCGCGGGAGGAGCTCATCGAGAGGGCGCGCGGCTGATGGACGAGTCGACGCCCCTGTTCGCGATCGCAGTCGCCGCGGAGCTCGCCGGCATGCACCCGCAGACCCTGCGCCAGTACGACCGGATGGGGCTCGTGAGCCCGCAGCGCACGGCAGGCAAGTCGCGCCGCTACTCGATGCGCGACGTCGCCCAGCTGCGTGAGGTCGCGCGGCTCTCCGCCGAGGGGCTCAACCTCGAGGGCATCCGGCGCATCCTCGAGCTCGAGAACCAGGTGTCCGCTCTGAGCGCCCGCGTGCGCGAGCTGGAGGCGGCGCTCGCCGACGAGCTGCTCGCCCGGCCCGGTCGCCGCGTCTTCGCGGCGGGCGCCGCCGGCGAGGTAGTGTCGTTGCGCGCCGGCGAGCGGCTCAAGCGGAATCAGGTGGTGGTGTGGCGACCCTTGGGGCCGGGCCGGTAGACGACGGAGCGCGCGACGGGCAGCTGACCTTCCCGGACGCCGCCTACTTCATCGCGGCGAGCCGGCTGCGCCCGGGGCTCGACGGCGGCTACACCGTCGCGACGCTGCAGCGGGCCATGCACCTCGAGCAGGTCGCGGGCGTCATCCCGACGCTGCTCACCTTCGACCCGGCGCCCATGGAGGGCGTGCTCGAGGGCTTCCGCGGGCTGGGCCTCGCGACCGAGCGCACCCGCATCCGGAACCTCTTCGAGGAGCTGCGCGAGCGGCCGGAGCTCGTGCGGGATGCGGTGCTCCACCCCTTCACGGAGCCGGCCGACGCCGACCCGGCGCCCTGGACCGACGTCGTCGCCCACGACGGGACCGTCGTGCTGCGGCTGCCGTTCATCCGGCAGGTCGACTGGTTCCGGGTGCCGGCGCCGCTGCCGGTGCTCGCCGCGGATGGCGGCGTGCTCGGCGCGCTGCACGGCTTCGGCGAGCTCTACCGGCTGTGGGTCGACGCGGTCGTCGCGGAGGTCGCCCCGCGCGATGCGGTCGTCGTCTCGGAGGCGAAGCAGGTGGGCGAGCTGCTCGTCGGCGGACCGCGCGACTACACGCTCGTGCACACGGTCCACAACGCGCACACGCGGCCGCCGCACGCCTGGGACTCCGAGATGGACCCCCTGTGGTCGGGCTGGTTCGACGTCATCGACCGGTTCGACGGGGTCGTCTGGCTGACGCGCGCGCAGCGGGCGGATGTCGTGCGCCGCTTCGGCGAGCACGAGGGCTGGGCGGTGATCCCGCATCCGGCGCAGCCCGCCGCCGCGCCCCCGGACGCCGCCTCCCGCGATCCGTTCCGTGCGGTCATGATCGCGCGGCTCGTCGAGCAGAAGCGCGTCGAGGACGCCGTGCGCGCCTGGCCCGCGGTGCTCGCCGCGGAGCCGCGCGCGCGACTCGAGGTGTTCGGCGAGGGTCCGCTGCGCGGCGAGCTCGAGGAGCTCATCGCGGAGCTCGGGGTCGGCCACGCCGTGACCCTGCGCGGCTACGTGCCGCGCGCATCCGACGAGCTCGCGACGGCCGGCCTGCTCGTCGTCTCGAGCCGACACGAGGGCTGGCCCCTGTCGATCACCGAGGCGCTGTCGGGCGGCTGCCCGGTCGTGAGCTACGACGTGCCCTACGGCCCGGCGGAGATGATCCAGGCGGGGGTCGACGGCGAGCTCGTGGCCGCGGGCGACGTCGAGGGGCTCGCGGCGGCCGTCGGGCGGGTGCTCGGCCGCCCCGACCGGATCGCCGCGTACTCGGATGCCGCGCTCGCCTGGGCGCGGGCTCACGGCCCGGAACGTGCGATGGCCGCGACCAGCGAGCTGCTGGTCACGGCCATCGAGAGGTCGCGGAGGCGTCGTCTCAGCTGAGCGCCTTCGCCTTGAGCGCGTCGAACTCGGCCTGCGTAATCGCTCCCGCGTCGAGCAGGGCCTTGGCCTTGGCGATCTCGTCTGTGGGTGTGGCGGTGCCGGCGACCTCGCGGATGTAGCCCTCCGCGACCTGCTGCTGCGCCCGGGCGGCCTTCTGGCTGCGCTCCGCCATGCCGTTACCGCGCGCGATGAGGTAGACGAGCGCGGTGAGGAAGGGCAGGAAGATGAGGAAGATGATCCAGAGCGCCTTCCACCAGCCGTTCAGCTTGTGGTCGCGGAACAGGTCGCCGATGATCGCGAAGATCGCGAACAGGTAGGCGACGAACGCGAACGCCCAGAACAGGGCCCACAGGAAGTCCCAGAAGTTGCTGAGGAAGGTCATTGCGTGCCTTTCGTGTGACGGCGACCTCCCTATGAGATCTCCTTGGGGCATTTCTACACCCCGGCGGGCCGTCGCCGCGCCCGCGGCCGGGTGAACGGCGGGGGCGGGCGCGGCTGGATGATGACGCGCCATGAAACTGGGACTCGTGCCGAGCGCCCGTCATCGTTAGCATGAGCCGCAGCGCGGATGCGAGTGCCTTCCAATCCCCTGTCAGGCGCCCCCGATCCGTCCGTGCACCCCAGATGAGCCCTGATGCCGTGAGCCACGGTGCGTCCGAGCGACGCGCTTTCGCCGCGCTCGCTGCGCTCGTCGCCGCGGTGGTCGCGGTCGCGACGATGACGGGTGCGTCCGCTCCTGCCGCCGCCGCCGTCGTCGTCGAGGCGGAGCCGACCTCTGTCGGCCTGCCGCTCGGCCCCGTGGCTCCGCGGATCCCGGTGGTCGTCGCCCCCGCCGTGCCGGAGGCACCCGCCGTCGAGACCCCGGCTCCCGCGCCCGAGCCGGCCCCCGCGCCGCGCACCCGGGTCGTCGTGGTGACCACGACGCCGGCCCCGAACCCCAACCCGGGCGGCACCTCGAACTGCGTCCTGCAGGTGACGGGCGGCGACGGCGGATCGGGTTCCTCGACGTCGTCCTCGAGCTCGACGAGCCGCACGCTCGTCTGCGGCCCCGGCACGGTCGGCCCGACCACGGTCGGCTCGTCGACCGGAACGGGCGGGACCGGCGGGACCGGGAACACCGGCGGGGCCGGGAACGCAGGCGGGACCGGGAACACGGGTGGCACCGGGAACACGGGTGGCACCGGGAACACGGGTGGCACCGGGAACACGGGTGGCACCGGGAACACGGGCGGGACCGGGAACACGGGCGGGACCGGCGACACCGGAGCCCCCACGACCCCCGGCGGCACCACCGATCCCGCGGGCGGCACCGACGACTCGGACGACCCGGCCGCGGCCGCCCCCGACTACTCCCTCCTCTCGCTCGGCGCTCCGGTCGCCTTCGCCGACGACCCCGCCGACACCGGCTCCCCGGACGCCTCCGCCCCGGACGCATCGGCCGCCCCCGAGCCCCTCGCGGACGGCCAGCCCTCCACCTTCGTCACGCTCGACGCGCCGGCCGCCGAGGACGACGACCCGCCCGCGCCCGCACCCCTCTCCGTCGGGAGCGCCGGCGCGAACGTCTCCATCACCGTCTCCGGCGACCAGCTCGTCGTGACGGTCGACGGCACGACGACGAGCACGCCGCTCGCCGAGATCGCGAGCCTCTCGGTCACCGGGGGCGTCATCAGCATCGGCGAGGGAGTGCTCGCCGCGCTCGCCGGCGTCGGCGCCCCGCTCGCCGTCACCGGCTCCGGGACGAGCAGTCTCACCGTCCACGGCGCCTCCGTCGGGTGGACGCTCGGCGCCTCCGGCTCGGGTTCGGTCACGATCGGCGCGACCTCCTTCGGCTACACGGGGATCGCGACTGTCCAGGTCGTCGGCGCGGACGCGACGCTCACCCGCTCGGGCTCCTCGGCGGCGATCACCTGGACGGTCGACACCGCGGGCGGGGGCGAGGTGGCCGGCATCCGGTTCAGCGGCTTCGCGCACCTCGTGGGTGCCGCGTCCGACGACGACGCATTCGTGGTCGACGTGGCGGCCGGCGGATCCGTCGCGACGGTCGACGGCGGCACGGGCGGCCACGACTCGCTCGAGCTGCGCGCGGCCGGTGGCCGGGTCGTCTCGGTGCCGAGCGGCGCCGACCAGGGCACCCTCTCCGGCGATGCCGTCTCGGTCGCCTACGACAACCTCGAGCCGCTGGCCGTCTCGGGCACCCCCGCCCAGGTCGCCGTCACGACGACGACCGACGGCGACCAGCTGGAGGTCAGCCAGGACTCCGGCACCCACGAGATCACGGTGCGCAGCACGATCGGCTCGATGGAGACCGTCGTGCTCGTCGTGCCGACCGAGGTGTTCGAGATCCTCGCCTCCGCGCCGAACGTGACCGTCACCGTCATCGGCGACCTGTTCCTTCCGGGCGTGACCTTCCGCATCGTCGCCGCCCACATCCTCGTCGGGGCATCCGTCATCGACACGACCGGCACCGGCACCCCGGGCGACATCGAGCTGACCGCGGGCACCGCCCACGACGCCGACGCGAGCGTGGCGCTCAGCGGCTCCACACTGCGCGGCGGGGCGATCACGCTGAGTGCCACGGCGACCGCGACCCCCGCCCCGGCGGCGACGATCACGAGCTCCGCGCAGGCGAGCACCGTGCTCACGGACACCACCCTCGCCGCGACGGGCGACGTCACCGTGTCGGCCGCACTGCTCGCGACGATCGCCGCGAGCGACACTCCGGGCGCGGGCGGCACCGACGACACGGATGCGGCGCTCGCCTCCGCGACCGTCACGACCTCGGCGACGGCGCTCCTCACGGGCACGACCGCGGTGACCGCCACCGGCGTGCTCACGGTGCGGGCGCACAACACGACGAACGTCGCGGTCACCGCGGACGCCTCGGCCGCGACAGCCGGCGGCGCGATCGCCACCGCCGACATCACCGCGAGCTCCTCCGCCCGCATCGCGTCGTCCTCGGGCATCACGGCCGCCTCCGTCGCCGTCGACGCCGACACCACGGTCGACGCGCGGGTGACCGCGATCGCGAGCGCCGGCGGTGCGACCGCGAACGACGCGAGCCCCGACAGCACGACGGGCGGTGCGGCGCAGACCCCCGGCGGAACCCTCACGGTCGCGGGGGCGATCGCCAACCTCGCACTGACCCAGCGCTCCTCGGCCACGATCGCGCCCGCGGGCACCGCCGGGATCGTGGCGCCCGCCGGCGTCAGCGTGACGGCGGCATCGCGCGGCGGCTCCGTGTCGTCGGCCGACGGCAGCCCGGTGGCCGCCGGGTCGACGGGCGTCGGCGTCGCGGTCGCCGTCAACCGCAGCGACGTCGCGACCGAGGCGACCGTGACGGGCGGCCGCTACACGGCGTCCGCGTTGACTGTCCGCGCGGTCACGGCGCCGACCGTGTCGGGCGCCGCGAACGACTACGCGGCGACCGCCGTCTCCGGCGCGTCGAGCGGTTCCGGATCCGCGACCGCCGCTGTCGCCGTCGCGGGAGCCGTCGCGGTCTCCCTCGCCACGCTGGCCACCCTCGCCGCGATCACCGGCGACGTCGTGCTGCTCGCCCCGGATGCCGAGGTCGCGATCGCCGCCCGTGCCGCGACGAAGGTGCGTGCCGCCGCCTCGCCGAAGGCGGCCGTGGCGGGACAGACCGCGGGTGTCGGCGCGAGCGTCGCACTCGGGGAGCTCACCGGCACGACGACCGCGGAGCTCGCCGACGGGGCCGGCCTCGCGGGCGCGCACGGCCTGTCGATCACCGCCGACGCCGCCATGGCGAGCGAGACCACGGCCGCGGGTGGCGCGACGGGCACGGGGGTGAGCGTCGCGGGCGCCACGGCGATCGGCGTCTCCGCCCTCGCGACCACCGCCCGCATCGGCACCGGCGCGCCGCTCACGGTGACGGGCGACGTGAGCGTCACCGCCGATCAGCGCGCCCCCGTGACCACGACCGCCACCGGTGCCGCGGAGTCCGGCGACGCCGCCGTCGGGCTCGCCCTCGCGCTCGCCTTCGTCGACCACACCGTGCGCGCGACCGTGCTCCGCGACGTGACCGCAGGCGGCGTCATCGTCATCCGCGTCACCGGTGCGACGGGGGCGACGACGACGGCCGAGGCCTCCGCCGGGGGTGCGCCCGCGGAGGGCGCCGCCGACCAGCAGGGCGCCGGCTCCTCGCTCGCAGACGCTCGGCAGTACGCATCGAGCCAGGGAACCGGAGGGTCGACGCTGCCGGCCACGCCGAGCCCCAGCACCCCCGCGGGCACGGTCTCGGTGGCCGCCGCCATCGCCGTCACGCTGCTCACCTCGGTGGCCGACGCGAGCGTCGCGGGCGTGCACCTGGCGGCCCCGGCCGTCACGCTCGAGGCGCGCCACCACGACCTCGCGGAGTCCACCGCGACCGGCCAGCCGGCCGACCGCGGACCGCCGGGCGTCACCATCGGAGCCGGAATCGCGATCACCGACGCGGACGTCGTGATCACCGCGAGCACCGGATCCGGAACCACCATCGACGCCGACGCGCTCACCCTCGTCGCGGGTGTCGACAGCAGCACCGCAACGGGGGACCCCGCCACCGCGCACCGCTTCGCCGCGACGTCCGTCGCCGGCGCCGGATCGGGTGGCACGCTCGGCCTCGCCGGAAGCCTCGCGCTCGCGATCGTCCACCTCGCGACCACGGCATCCGCGGGCGGCGCGATCGACCTCGACCTCGACGGGGACGGCGTCGCCGGCTCGCTCGCCGTCATCGCCGTCTCCCGTGCCGTGACCGTCGCGGATGCGAAGGCCGCGAAGGGCGCGGGCGGATCGACCGTCGGCCTCGGCGCGTCGGTCGCGGTCGCGAGCGTCGCGCACCGCACGATCGCCGAGCTCGCCCCCACCGCGCAGTTCGCCGCGACGAGCCTCGCGGGCGGCGCGATCGCGGTCTCCGCCGACACGAGCGACACGACCACCTCGCGCGCCGCGGGAGCCGCCGCCGGAACCGGCGTCGCGGTCGCGGGCTACGCGGCCACCACCGTCTCCACCGTCGTCACGACGGCGCGCATCGCCGCGGGAGCCGCTCTCGCGACCGGTGCGAGCGTCACCGTCGCGGCCACGCAGAGCGCGACCGCCGCCGCGATCGCCGACGGGAGCACCGCCGGCGGAACCGCCGCGATCGGTGCCGGCCTCGCCCTCGTGCTCGCCGGCCACGACGTCGTCGCGACCGTCGCCCGCCCGGTGAGCGCCGCATCCGCCACGCTCTCCGCCGCGGGCACCTCGACGACGACGGCGTCCGCGACGGCCTCCACCGCCGGGGCGGAGCCGACGACGGGTGGCGCCGGGGGCGCGGGCGACGGCGTCGACCAGCAGCTCTCCGGTCAGGCCGGCCACGCGAGCTCCCTCGGCGGCGGCGCGGCCCCCGCGCTCCCCTCCGCTTCGACCTCGAGCGGCGGCGTCGACGTCGCGGCGGCCGTCGCACTCGTCGTCGCGGCCGTCTCCGTGACCGCCGGCCCGAGCGGGGCGGGCACGCTCGCCACGACCGGCGCCCTCGCGATCAGCGCGACGAGCACCACGACGGCCTCGAGCACCGCCGACGGCTCGGCCACGGCCCCGGGCGGAGCCTCCGTCGGTGCCGCGGTGGCGCTCACCGACCTCGACCTCACGACCGCCGCCACGGCGGGATCCGGCACCGTCGGCTCCCTCACGGTTACGGCGGACGCGACCACCACCCTGGGCGCGACCTCCACCGCCGGGGCGAGCGGCGGCTCCATCTCGGTGGCGGGCTCCGTCGCGCTGCTCCTCGCCGAGCTGACCACGACCGCCGAGCTCGGGGGCGTCCTCGTGCTCGCCGGCGGCACGGGCGACGTCGAGGTGCGGGCCGGCTCGACGACCACCGCGACGGCGACCGCCGGATCCTCCGACGGCGTGGCCGGGTCGAGCGTCGGCATCGGCGGCTCGGCCGCCGTGGCGGTCGTCGACGACCTCACCGCGGCGCGCATCCTCGACGGCGCGGCGCTCACGGGCGCACGTGCCGTCACGATCGCGGCGGCCGGCACCGGCTCCGTGGCCGTCGTCGCGCGGATGGGCGCCACCGGCGGCGGCGTCGCCGTCACGCCCGCGGTCGCCACGGCGCGCGTCACCCAGACGACCCTCGCCCGCCTCGGCTCGGGCGCGACCCTCGTGGCATCCGGTGCCGTCGCGGTGACCGCGAGCCAGGACGCGACCGTCTCGGCCACCGCCGGTGCGACGGCCAGCGGCGGGCAGGTCGGCGTCGGCCTCGCCCTCGGCCTCGTGCTCGCCGATCTCGACGTCACCGCCGCCCTCGCACGCAGCCTCGCGGCGGCGGGCGACGTGACCCTCTCCGCGACGGGCCTCGCCGACCTCGACGCGAGCGGCACCGCCTCGACCGCGGGTGCCGACGGCGAGACCTCGAGCGGACCCGACGGCAAGGGCGCCGCAGGCGACGGGGTCGACGCGGCCGTGGCGAAGGAGCGCACGCACGCCGACGGGCTCTCGACCAGCGGCGCACCCGGCGCCACCCCGAGCGCCTCCACCTCGCAGGGCGGGGTCAGCATCGCCGCAGCCGTCGGGGTCGTCGTGGCGCGCGTCCAGGCGCAGGCGCTGCTCGAACCCGGGGTCGTCACGATCGGCGGTGTCGCCGTCACGATCGCGTCCGCGCTGCAGACGGATGCCGCCTCGGTCGCCGACGGATCCACCACCGCACCCGGCGCGGCGGGCATCGGCGCCGCGGTCGCCCTCACGAAGCTCGACGCCGTCAACCGCGCGATCCTCCCCGCGGGGGTCACCGTCACGGCCGACTCCCTCCGGGTGGCCGCGACCGTCGCCGCCGACGGGGCCGACACGGTCTCGCAGCTCGGCGCATCCGCATCCGCGGGTGCCGGCGCCGGCAAGGTCTCGATCGCCGGATCGGTCGGCATCGCGATCGTGGACTCGGCGACGACTGCGCGGGTCGACGGCGCGGTCGTGCTCACGGGCGCCCTCACTGTCGTCGCCGCCGGGTCGCTCACGACGACCGTCACGGCCCTGCCCGCGGTCGACGGTGTCAGCGGCGAGAGCGTCGGCGTCGGCGCGTCCGCCGCGATCGCGATCGTCACGGATGCCGTGAGCGCGTCGATCGCGAGCGGCGCCACCGCGCAGGCGGGTGCGGTCGAGGTCACCGCGACCTCCGACTCCACGGCGAAGGCCACGGCGCGGATCGGCGCGAGCGGCGGCTCGGTCTCGGTGGCGCCGGCTGTCGCCACGACGCTCCACACCGCCCGCACGAGCGCGACGATCGGCGCGGGCGCACTGCTCGGCGCCGCGAGCCTCTCGCTCACTGCCACGCAGACCGCGACGGCGGAGGCCACCGCGACCGCGGGGGCCGCGGCGGGCAACGCGGCGATCGGCGTCGCCCTCGGTCTCGCCATCGGCGACCACGAGGTCACGGCATCCCTCGCCCGCACGGTGCGTGCGACGGGCGCCGTCGCGATCGCCGCGACGGGCAGCTCGCACGTGACCGGATCCGCCACGGCCTCCTCCGGCGGGGCGGACACCGGCTCCGGCGGCTCGACCGTCGACGGGCAGATCGCCCAGGAGAAGGACCACGCGGCGGGGCTCGCCGGACCCGGGGCGTCGAACCCGGACGCGCCGAGCGCGTCGACCTCGAAGGGCGCGGTCGGCGCCGCGGCGGCGGTCGGCGTGGCCCTCTCGACCGCGACCGTCACCGCCGTGATCCTCGCCGGCGGCCGCGTCGAGGCCGCGAGCCTCACCCTCGTCGCGTCCGGCGAGGCCGACGCCGCCAGCGCGGGCACCGGCTCGGCCGCCGGCGGCTCGAGCGTCGCCATCGGCGCGGGCGTCGCCGTGACCCTCGCCACGACCCGCGCCACGGCGGAGCTCGCCGGCAGCGCGCGGGCCGGCTCGATCACCGTCGAGGCCACGAGCCCGGCAGGCTCCGAGCTCGCCGCCCACGCGACCGCGGGCGCCGCGGGCGGGGTGTCGATCGCCGGCTCGGTGGCGATCGCGGTCGTCGACCGCGTCACGCGCGCGCGCCTCTCGGGCTCCGCCGAGACGACGGGCGCGGGCGAGCTGCGGATCTCCGCATCGTCGGAGGCGGCGGTCGAGGCGACCGCGGTCCCCGCCGACAGCGGCGCCGCGGGCACGGGCGCCGTGGGCGTCGGCGCGGCCTTCGCGCTCGTGATCCTCGACGAGTCGACCCTCGCCGAGCTCGCGAACGGCGCGACGGCGACCCTCACGGGCGCACTCACCCTCGATGCCGCCGCGACGACCGCGGCCGCGACGACTGCGACGATGGGTGCGGCCGGCTCCGTCGGGCTCGCGCCCGCCGCCGCCGTCACGCTGTCGACCGTCGAGGCGCGCGCCCGCATCGGCACCGGTGCCGTGCTCGCGATCCCGGGCGCCGTCACCGTCCGCGCGCGCACCACCGCGGGCTCCGCCGCCACGGCGGACGCGGCGGCGACGGGCAGCACCGCCGCCGTCGGCCTCGCGCTCGGCCTCGCGAGCGGCACGCACGCGGCACGCACCGAGCTGGCTCGCTCCCTCGCCGGCGCGGGCGCCGTCGTCTTCCAGGCGACCGCCGTCTCCGACGTCACGGCATCCGGAACCGCCTCCGCGGGCGGCGGCGAGGAGGCCGCCGACGCCGACACCGAGGTCGCGGGCAAGAAGGGCGTCGACAAGGAGATCGCCGCCGAGCGCGGTCACGCGGACGACGTCGCCGGCGCCCAGGGCGTCGCGGGGTCGGGCGCCTCCGAGACGCCCGGTGCCGAGACCTCCGAGGGGCCGGTCTCGGCGGCCGCCGCCGTCGGCGTCGCCCTCTCCACCGTCACGGCGGAGGCCCTCTTCACGGGAAGCGTCTCCATCGTCACGACGGGCGCCGTCACCCTCGACACGGCCGTCAACGCCGACGCCGCGGCTACGGGCGACGGCTCCTCGACCGGAGGCTCCGCCTCCATCGGGGCCGGCCTCGGCCTCGTGCTCGCCCGCACCGTGAACCGCGCGGTCGTCCCCGTCGGCCTCGCCGTCACGGCATCCGGGCTCACCCTGCGGGCCGGCGTCGCGGATGTCGGCGGCGACACCACCTCGACCGTCACGGCCCGCTCGGTCGCGGGCGCCGCGGGCGACGTCTCCTTCGCGGGCTCCCTCGCCATCGCCCTTGTCGACCACACGACGACCGCCGCGCTCGAGAGCAGCGTGACCCTCGCGGGCGGCGACCTCGTGCTCGACACGGATGCCGCGGTCGCCGCGACCGCGACCGCGCTCCCCGCGGGCGACGGCTCCGTCGGCGGCTCGGTCGGCATCGGCGCGGCCGTCGCGCTCGTGGTGCTCGACGTCGCGACCGAGTCCGTCCTGCGCGGCGGCGTCGGCGTGACGGGCGCACGCGACATCGCGCTGGCCGCCGACACCACGAGCTCGGGCTCCGCGTCCGCCCGCATCGGCGCGTCCGGCGGGGTGGCGGTCGCTCCCGCCGTCGGCATCGTGCTCTCGACCGTCACGACCCGCGCGACGATCGGCACGGGTGGCGCGCTCGCCCCCGGCCGCGACCTGAGCCTCGCCGCGACCCAGCACGCCACCGCGACCGCCGCGGGCGGCGCGAGCGCCACGAGCTCCGGCTCGGCCGCCGTCGGCATCGCCCTCGGCCTCGTCCTCGCGACCCACGAGGCCGCCGCGACTCTGCAGCGCGTCGTCAACGCCGGCCGCGATCTCTCGCTCGCCGCCACGAGCATCTCGTCCGCATCCGCGACGGGCTCCGCCTCCGCCGGGGGCGCGCCCGCCGAGGGCGACCCGGGCGCCCCCGACACGACCACCCCCGTCGACGGCAAGACGGGAGTCGACAAGCAGGTCGCCGGGCAGCGCGGCTTCGCGGACGGGGTCGCCGGCCACAACGGCATGCAGACCTCCGGCGCCGCCGAGCCGCCGAGCGCCGCCACCTCCGACGCGCCCATCGCCGTCGCCGCCGCGGTGGGGGTCGTCGTCTCCACCGTCACCGCGCGCACCGTGATCGACACGATGGTGCCGACGCTCTCGGCGGGCGGCACTGTGCGGCTCACCACGCGCGCGGCGGCCGACGCGGCGAGCACCGCCGACGGCTCCTCGACCTCGCCCGACGGCTCCGCCTCGATCGGCGCCGGCGTCGCGCTCACCCTCTCCGAGCTGCGCAACCTCGCGGTGGTCCCCGCGACGGTCGTCATCACCGCGCACGGCCTCGAGGCCCGCGCGGAGCTCGCGCCCGACGGCGGCGACGACGCCTCCACCGTCGCGGCGACCGCATCCTCGGGCGCAGCAGGCAAGGTGTCGGTCGCCGGCTCGGCCGCGATCGCCCTCATCGACCACCAGACCGTCGCCCGCGTGCTCGGCACCCTCGACCTGCGGGGCGGCGACCTGCTGCTCTCGGCGAGCTCGGCGCTCGTCGCGACCGTGAAGGCGCTGCCGGTCGGCGCCGGATCGACCGCCTCGGGCAGCGTCGGCGTCGGCATCTCCTTCGCGTTCGCGCTCGTCGACGACGCGACGACGGCCGAGATCGGCGACGGCGTCGCCGTGACGGGCGCGCGCGACGTGACGCTCGAGGCGACCGCCGCATCCGCCACCTCGGCCGAGGCGCGGATGGGCGCGGCCGGTGGCGGCGTCACCGTCACGCCCGCCGTCGCCCTCGTGCTCTCCAATGTCTCCGCGGTGGCCCGGGTGGGCGCCGGAGCCCTCGCCCTCGGCGGCTCGCTCCGCGTCGCCTCCGCCCTCCACGCCTCCGCGTCGACCACCGCGGGCGCCGAGGCGACGGGCGCGAGCTCCGCCGCGGTCGGCATCGGCCTCGGGCTCACGATCGCCACCCACAGCTCGCTCGCGACCCTCGCGCGCAACGTCGTCGCGGGCGCCGCCCTCACGCTCTCGGCGACCGCCGTGTCCGCCGTCTCCGCCACCGGCGCGGCATCCGCATCCGGTGCGCCCGCCGAGACGCCCGCCGACACGAGCGACGCCGACAACGACGGGAAGACGGGCGTCGACGAGACCGTCGGCGCGCAGCGCGACCACGCCGACACGGTCGCCGCGGACCGGCACCTCTCGGGTTCGGGCTCCACCGCGACCCCCTCCGCGGAGACCTCCGGTGGCTCCGTCGCGGTGGCCGCCGCGGTCGGCATCGCGCTCTCGACCGTCACCGCGCGCACCGACATCACCTCGGCCGTCACCTCGATCGAGGCCGGCACGGCCGTCACCCTGGCCTCCGCCCTCAACGCGGATGTCGCGAGCGCCGCCGACGGCTCGGCAACCGACGGCGCGAGCGCCGCGATCGGTGCGGGCGTCGCGCTCAGCTACGCGAAGCACCGCAACGAGGCGATCGTGCCGGCGACGCTCACGGTGCGGGCGCACGACCTCGTGGTGTCGGCGACGGTCGCCGTCGACGGCGCCGACGACACGGCGACCATCACGGCCGCGGCCTCCTCGGGTGCCGCGGGCGGCGTCTCGGTGGCGGGCTCGGTCGCGCTCGTCATCGTCGACCAGCTCACCCGCGCCGCCGTCGAGGGCACCGTCATCGCGAGCGGCGGCGACGTCGCCATCACGGCCGCCTCGAAGGTCGCCGCGACCGCGACGGCGCTGCCCGTCGGCGCCGGGTCGACCTCGACCGGCAGCGTCGGCATCGGCGTCTCCTTCGCCTTCATCCTGCTCGACGACGAGGTGATCGCCGAGGTCGGCGACGGCGTCTCGATCACGGGAGCGCGCGACCTCCTGCTCGACGCGAGCACCAGGAGCTCGGCGACCGCCGAGGCCCGCATGGGCGCCGAGGCGCCCGGCAGCTCGGGCGGCTCCGGGGGTTCGGGCGGCTCCGGTTCGGGATCCGGCCGCTCCTCGAGCGGTGTCGCGGTCGTGCCGGCCGTCGCCCTCGTGCTCTCCAACGTCACGACGACCGCGCGCGTGGGCACGGCCTCCGGCGCTCCCTTCGCCGTCGCGCGCGACCTCGTCATCCGGGCGACGCAGCACGCGAGCGCCACGGCGACCGGCGGGGCGACCGCGACCGCCGGCAGCGTCGCCGTCGGCATCGGCCTCGGCCTCACCATCGCGCCCCACGGCGCCACCGCGACGCTCGCGCGCAACGCGTCGGCGGGCCGCGACATCCGCCTCCTGGCGACCGCGATCTCCTCCGCCTCCGCCACCGGCCAGGCGTCGGCGGCCGGGGCGCCCGAGGAGGAGACCCAGGACTCGGACGCGGACGGCAAGGGGCGCAAGGGCGTCGACAAGTCGGTCGGCTCGCAGCGCGACTACGCCGACAGCGCCGCCACGAAGAACGGCGTGAAGGGCTCGGGATCCGCCGCGACGCCCAACGCCGAGACCTCGGGAGGCGCCGTCGCCATCGCCGCCGCCGTCGGCGTCGTCATCTCCACCGTCACCGTCGAGGCGGGCGTCACGAGCGACGTGACCCTGCTCGACGCGGGCCGCACCGTCGAGCTCGCCTCGGCCGCCAACGCGGACGCCGCCTCCGCGGCGGACGGCTCGGCCACCGACGGCGGCAACGCCGCCATCGGTGCGGGTGTCGCGCTCACGCTCGCGAAGGTGAGCAACCGCGCGGTGATCCCCGCGTGGCTCCTCGTCACCGCGACGAACCTCGTGCTCTCCGCGACCGTCGCCGCCGACGCCGCCGACCACACCGCGACCGCGACGGCCGCATCGACCGCGGGCGCCGCGGGCGGCTTCTCGGTCGCGGGCTCGGTCGCCATCGTCATCGTCGACCAGGACGCCGTCGCCGCGGTCTACGGCACCGTCGCGCTGAACGGCGGCGACCTCACCGCGACCGCCGCATCCGACCTCGCGGTCACCGTCACGGCGCTGCCCGCGGCGGACGGCGTGAGCGGCAAGAGCGTCGGAATCGGCGTCGCCTTCGGCCTCGCGCTCGTCACCGACGACGTGCACGCGCTGCTCGCCGACGGCGTCTCGGTGACCGGTGCCCGCGACGTGACGCTCGCGGCATCCGCGGTCGTCGTCTCGTCGGTCGAGGCGCGGATGGGCGCCGCCGCCACGAACACCTCGTCGAGCGGCGGCACGGGCGGGACCGGCGGCACGGGGGGCTCGGGCTCGTCCGGAGGCGTGGCGGTCACCCCCGCGATCGCCATCGTCATCTCCAACATCACGACCGACGCGAGAATCGGCCTCGCCGCCGTCGACGGTGCCGGCGCCCCGGTTCCGCTCGAGCTCACCGGCTCCCTCACCCTCACGGCCACCCAGGACGCGACGGCCGGCACCACCGCGGGCGCTAAGGCCTCCGCGAGCTCCGCCGCGATCGGCGTCGGGCTGGGCCTCACGATCGCGAACCACGGCGCCCTCGCCGAGCTCGCCCGCGAGGTCGACGCGGGCGCCGACATCACCCTGCGCGCCTCGAGCCGTTCGGTCGCGACCGCAGCGGGCGAGGCGTCGGCGTCGGGCAACGCGCCCAAGGGCGACGAGGACAACGAGGACGCCAAGGAGCGCACGGGCGTCGACAAGGAGGTCGGCACGCAGCGCGACTACGCCGACACCGCCTCGACGAAGTACGGCGCCGCCGGCTCGGGCACCGCGAAGTCGCCGAACGCCAAGACCTCCGACGGCGGCGTCTCGATCGCCGCCGCCATCGGCATCGTCATCTCGACGGTCGTCGTCACCTCGCGGGTCACGACGGACGTCACACTGCTGACCGCGGGCGGCACCGTCACCCTCGCCTCCTCGGCCAACACCGACGCCACGAGCGCCGCCGACTCGTCGGCGACGCAGCCCGCCTCGAGCGGCTCCGGCTCGGGCGGCGGCTCCGGGGGAACCGGAGGAAGCGGCGGCAGCGGCAGCTCCTCGGTCGCCGTCGGCGCGGCCGTCGCCCTCACCATCTCGAACGTCACCAACCGCTCCGAGGTCCCCGCGTGGCTCACCGTCCGCGCCCACGCGCTCGTCGTGTCGGCCACCGTGACCATCGTCGGCACCGACGACACCTCGACGGTCGGCGCGGCCTCCGCCTCGGGCGCCGCCGCATCCGTGTCTGTCGCCGGATCGGTCGCCATCGCGATCGTCAACCAGGAGAGCTATGCGGGAATCTCGGGCATCGTCGAGCTGACGGGAGGCGACGCCACGGTCACGGCGGCGTCACGGCTCGTGTCGACGGTCGCGGCGCTGCCGGTCGGTCGCGGTGCGGTCACGACGGGCGGCTCGGTCGGCGTCGGCGTCTCCTTCGCCCTCAACCTGGTGCTCGACGAGACCACCGCCGCGATCGAGGCGGACGCGGTGCTCACCGGCGCCCACAACCTCACGATGTCCGCATCCGCGCGCGTCGACGCCTCGACGGAGGCGCGGATGGGCGCAGCGATCGTGTCGTCCGGCAGCGGGTCGGGCGGCACGGGTGGCACGGGAGGCAGCGGCGGATCCGGCGGTTCCGGCTCCTCCGGCGGCGCGGCGGTCGCCCCCTCGATCGCGGTCACGAGCTCGGACGTGAAGACCACCGTCCGGATCGCCTCCCTCACCGGCGCGAACCTCATCGAGCTCACCGGGTCGCTCAGCGCCGTCGCGACGCAGCGCGCCTCCGTCGTGACCAAGGCGACCGCCGAGGCCACGGGCGGCTCGAGCGCCTCCGTCGGCGTCTCGCTCGCGCTCACCCTCGCCGACCACGCCGTGCTCGCCCGCACCGACCGGAACGTGACGGCGGGCGGCGGCATCGAGTTCGGCGCCGTCGGCTCCTCCCACAGCGAGTCGAGCGCGGAGGCATCCGCCTCGGGCGCCAAGGGCAAGGCCGACAACGCCGGCGAGACCGCCCCCTCGAGCCAGGGGACCGTCGGCGACAAGCTCGGAACCCAGCGCACCTTCGCGAACAGCACCTCCGCATCCAACGGCGGCAAGGGCGTGCGCAACAGCTCCACCAACCCCGGTGCGAAGAGCTCCGACGGCGAGGTGACCGTCGCGGCGGCGATCGCGCTCACGATCGCCGACGTCTCCGCGATCGCCGAGCTGCCCGACGAGCTGACCCTCACCGCGGGCGGCGCGGTGGTGCTGCGCGCGAGCCAGAACGCCGACGCCATCTCCACCGCCGACGGCACCGCGGTGCACGCCACGAGCGCGGGGATCGGCGCCGCCGTCGCGATCAACGTGCTCGACCTCGTGAACCGCGCGGGGCTCGGCCAGAACACGACGGTCGTCGCGAACGGCTTCACCGCATCCGCGACCATGACGGACGTCGACGGCGACCGCGTGCACACGGTCACCTCCACGAGCGAGTCGGGCGCGGGCTCGACCGACGTCGCGGTCGCGGGCTCCTTCGCCCTCAACGTCGTGACCGCGCAGACGCAGGCCGTCATCCCCTCGACCGCGGTCGTGGATGCGGGCACCGGCGACGTCGTGCTGCGGGCCGAGAACCTGCGGGCCGACACCGCGACGGCTAAGGCGGACGCCGCACTCGCCAAGTCCGGCAAGACGGGCGTCGGCGCATCCGTCGCCATCAACCCCGTGCTCGACAACGTCACCCGCGCCGAGATCGAGGACGGCGCCGTCATCACCGGCGGCCACGACGTCACCATCGAGGCGATCTCCGCCGACACGGTCACGACGACGGTGAAGGCGGGCTCGGCGGGCTCCTCGGCCGCGGTGAGCCCGGCCGTCGGCATCACGATCGTGCAGCACACCACGATCGCGCGCATCGGCTCGTCGGCCGCGACCTGGACGGTCGGCGGCTCGATCGTCGTCCGCGCGCGGCACGACGGCTCCACCACGACCACGGGCGACGCGAAGGCCGTGGGCGACGGCGTCGCGGTCGGCGCCATCATCGCCGTCAACGTCGTCGACATCTCCACGACCGCCGAGACGCTCCGCTCGCTCTCCGCGTCCGGCTCGATCACCCTCGCCGCGCACACGGCGACCGTCGCCGTCGCCGAGGCGGAGGCGAGCGCGCAGGGCAAGGCGATCGCGGGGGCCACCGAGTCGAACTCCGACGAGCAGGCCCAGAACCAGGTCGACAACACCCCCTCCACCCAGGGCAAGGGCATCACCCTCCCGAGCTCGTCGACGCAGGTCAACAACGGCAACTCGACCGCCAACACGCAGGGTGGCAAGAAGTCGGACGGCGTCGGCCTCGGCGCCGCCGTCACCGTCAACTGGGTCACCATCGACACGCTCGCGCGGATCCCCGCCGACCTCACCATCACGGCGGGCGGATCGGTGGGCGTGCTCGCCGAGAACGGCGTCTCGGCGACCGCCAAGGCCACCGGGACCGCGCTCAAGCTGCCGAGCGGCGGCGGCAACAGCCCGAACATCGGCGCCGCGGTCGCCCTCAACTACGTCGACGTCGTCGACCGCGGCATGATCGGCGACCGGGTCGTCATCCACGCGGGCGACACCGTCTCGGTCACCGCGAACACCCCCTCGGGCCTGCGCAACGACTTCATCGCCTGGGGCATCGCGGCCGCGGGCGGCAGCGGCGCCGGCGTCGCGGGTTCGGTCGCCGTGCAGGTGCTGCTGCTGCGCAACGAGGCGACCATCGGCCAGGACGTCGCGATCACGACCGACGGCGGCGTGCTGCTGTCCGCGAGCAACCCGATGGGTCTGCAGTCGGTCGCCGCCTCGGGGGCGCTCAGCACGAGCTCCGCGGGTGTGGGCGCGGGCATCGTGGTCAACGTCATCGACACGGACACGATCGCGCGCATCGGCTCGACCACGAGCCACCCCGTCACGATCGACGCGCGCGGGGCGATCTCGCTCTCCGCCATCTCGGGGATCGTGGCGCTCGCCGTCGACCCGATCCTCGGATTCGCGATCCCCGACGTCACCGCGGTGGCGCTCGGCGGCGCGGCGAGCGGGTCGAGCGCTGCGGTCGGCGGTGCGCTCATCGTCGACGTCGTCAGCATCACGACCCGCGCCGAGCTCGGCGACGGCGCCTCGATCAACCAGACCGTCGGCTCGCTCCCCGGCCAGTCGCTCTCGCTCGTCGCCCACGACGACACCGAGTTCGTCGAGCTCGCGGGCGCGATCGGGCTGAGCGCGGGCTCCGCGGGCGTCGGCTTCGCCCTCCTCGTCGACGTGTTCAACAAGGATGTGCGCGCCGTCATCGGCAGCAACGTGCGCGCCACGGTCGGCGGCTCGGTGCTCGTCGAGGCGATCGCGCGCGAGTCGTTCACGATGCTCGCCGCGGGCGCCGCCGCCGCGAGCTCGGCGGGCGTCACCGGATCCTTCGTCGTGCTCATCGTCAACCAGGGCGCCGACAGCGGCACCCGCGCCCAGATCCTCGGCGGCCAGGCGACGCCGAGCATCGTCGAGGCCGGCGGGAACATGACCCTCACCGCGCAGGACGACGTGCGCGACTCGCTGCTCTTCGCGGGCGGCGTCGCGGCGGGCGGCACGGCGGGCGTCGGCGTCTCCACCGTCGTGCTCGTGCGCACCGGCAAGGTCGACGCGGGCATCGCCGAGTACGACCGCGTCGTCGCCAAGGGCTCCTCGGGCCTGTCGATCACCGCGACCCAGTCGGAGGACTTCGAGGCCATCGCCGTCGCGGGCGCGGCGGGCGGCACGGCAGGCGTCGCCGGGTCGGCGACCGTCGCGGTGCACGACAACACCACGCACGCCCACATCGACCGCGGCGTCGTCGTCAACGGCGACAACCTCGGCGCCATGGCGACCCAGGGCGTCGCGGTCCGGGCATCCGACCGCACCACGAGCCTCGGCGCCGCGGGCCAGCTCGCCCTCGGCGGCACGGCAGGCGTCGGCGCGGGCGCCGACGTCCAGGTCATCACGAAGGACACCCGGGCCTGGATCGCGCCGGGCGCCGCGGTCGCCGCGAACGGCAACGTCACGGTCGACGCCGACTCCTTCGAGAAGCTCACCTCCATCTCCGCGGGCGGCTCGGGCGGCGGCACGGTCGGCGTCGCCGTCAACGCCGCGGTGTCGGTCATCGACGTCACCACCCGCGCGACCGTCGGCGAGGAGTGCGCGGCCGCGAACGCCACGGCATCCGGATGCGCGTCCTCGCGCACCACGGTCTACGCCGGCGGAAGCGTGCGCATCGCCGCGAACGACGCGCTCGAGCTCGACATCATCGCGGGCTCGCTCGCGGTCGGCGGCGTCGCCGGCGTCGGCGCCGCGGCGGCCGTGCCCGTCATCACGAAGGAGACCGTCGCCTTCATCGGCGACAACTCGATCGTGCGGGGGCTCGGGCAGCTCGGCAGCGGCATCCGGGTCTCGACCGGCGGCTTCCTGGTCGACCCCGTCGACACGCGCTTCACCCCGCAGAGCGCGGTGCAGTCCGACAACCAGACGATCCAGCTCGGCTACACGCACGGGCTCCGCGACGGCCAGACGGTCGTCTACGACGCGGGCGGCGGCACCGCGATCGGCGGCCTCACGAGCGGCGACAGCTACGTCGTGCACGTCGTCTCCCCGACGGCGGTGCGCCTGTCGCCCGTCGGCGGCGGGGCGATCATCACGCTCGTGAAGGGCGCCGCGACCGGTCAGTCGCACCGCCTCGTCGACGGGCGCGCGGCAGGCCTCCCGGCGAGCGAGTCGCCCTACTTCGACCCGAAGGCAGCCGGGGCGGTCTCCGGCACCACCATCACGCTCCCGTACACGCTCACCCCCGCCCTGCAGAGCGGCGACTCCGTCATCTACAGCTCGGGCGGCGGCGCGCCCATCGGCGGCCTCGTCGACGGCGGCAGCTACTACGTCAAGGTGACGGGCTCCGGCATCCAGCTCACGACCCAGAAGTGCCTCACCGAGTCGTCGGTGCCCGCCGGCTGCACGGGCACCTTCATCGCGCTCGACGCGGCGGTGTCGAGCGGGCGCGGGCACAGCATCGTCAAGCAGGGCGCGCAGCCCTCGCCCGACCCCGCCGCGACCTCCGGGGTGCGCACCGTCACGCCCGACGCGGACGACGACTTCGTGGGCGTCGCGGTCACCGCGACCTCGAGCGACGACATCGCCGGCGTCGGCGTCAGCGCCGCGATCTCCGGTACCGCGGGCGTCGGGGTGGGTGGCAGTGTCAACGTCGTCACCAACCGCACGCTCGCGTTCGTCGGGCGCATCGCGCAGGTCACCGCCGGATCCGCCGGGCACCCCGCGTCGGTCATCGTCGCGGCGGGCCACGAGCTGAGCATGCTCATGGTGTCGGCGGTCGCCGCGGGCGGAACCGCGGGCGTCGGCGTGAGCGCGACCGTCGGCGTCGTCGACCTCGACACGGATGCGGAGCTGCGCCAGGGCGCCGTCGTCACCTCCACGGCGGACACCGTGGTGGCCGCGCACGGGCGGGAGAGCATGGTCGCGGTCGCCGCGACGGCGTCCGGCGGCTTCGTGGGCGTCGCGGGCGCCGTCACCGTCATCGTGCTCGACGTGCACACCCACGCGACACTCCAGCGGGTCACGGTCGACGCGGGCGGAAGCGTCGTGGTCGACGCCTCCGACGACACCTCGATCGTCGTCGTCGCGGGCGGTGCCGCGGGCGGCTTCGTCGGCGTCGGCATCGGCGTCGGCGTCACCTCCGCCACGAAGGACACGCAGGCGTTCGTCGCGGCGGGCGCGGTCATCGACGCGGACGGCGCCGCCGACCCGGTCGGCGGCATCCTCACCGGCGGCTTCGGCGGCTCGGCGTTCGGCGACTTCGGGCTGCGGCCCGGGTTCGCGGGCGTCGCCGTGCAGGCCCGCTCGACACAGGACGTCTTCGGCCTCACCGTCGCGCTCGGCGCGGGCGCGGTCGGCGTCGCGGGCGCCGTGACGACCACCCTCCTCACGGTCACCACACGCGCCGTGGTCGACTCCTCGGCGTCGGCACCGACCCGCATCAACCTCAGCTCGACCCCCGGCGCCGCCCAGTCGGTCAGCATCACGGCCGCCAACGCGAGTCGCACCCTCACGGTCGCGGGCGGCATCGCGGCGGGCGCCGTGGGCGTCTCGGGCGGCGTCGACGTCGGCATCCTCGCGGTCAGCACGCAGGCCTACGTCGGACCGAGCGCCTCCATTCGCGTGGCCCGTGACTTCTCGCTCTCGGCCCTCGCGTCCGCGAGCATCACGAGCTTCGGCCTGAGCGTCGCCGGCGGCGCCGTGGGCGTCGCGGGAGCCGTCTCCGTGTGGACCTTCGGCACCGAGGCGCAGGACGGCTACGGCGACGGCAACTCGAACGCCTCGGCCCTCTCGCCCGACGGGAACGACGTGCGCGACGACGCCGACGCCACCGCATCCGGCCAGGGCTCGCACGGCTACACGAGCATCCTCCAGGGCGCGGGATCGAACACCGGCTCGAAGGCCGACTCCCACGTCGGCAGCGCGGTCGGCTCGGCGAACGGCGGGGTCGCGGCGAGCACGCCGGGGGCGAGCCTCGTGGGCGCCGCCTTCTCCGCCTCCGACCTGCCGCGCGGCACGAGCGCCACGATCGCCGCCGACGTCGTCATCGTCGCCGGACGGGATGTCGCGGTGCGCGCCGAGGAGGCGAACGACTACCTCGGCGTCGCGGGCGCCGCGGCCGTGGGGGCGGGCGCGCTCGGCGGCTCGGTGGCGATCGCGAACCTGCGCAGCAACGTCGACGCGGGCGTCTCGGCGCGCGTGTCGATCACGGCGGGAGGCAACGTCGCCGTCGCGGCCGTCACGACGGAGCGCACGACGGGGATGGCCTTCGCCGGCGCCGCAGGCGGCGTGACCCTGAGCGGCCAGTTCCTCGTGCTGAACAGCGACGCGGTGCAGACGGCGCACATCGACGACACGGCGGTCATCCCGCACGCGGGCGGCGTGGTCTCCGCCGACGCGACGGCCGACCGTCGCATCGAGGCGCTCGGCGTCGGCGTCGGCGTCGGCGGCGTCGCGATCGGCGCGGCCGTCGTCATCACCTCCCCGACGGGCGACACGACCGCCCGCATAGGCAAGGTGTCGATCGGCGCGGCGGGTGCATCCGGCGGCCTCCGGGTCGCGGCGTCCTCCACGATCGACGTGCCCGTCCGGGTGTACGCGGTCAACGCGGGCCTCGTCGGCGGCGTCACCGCGGCGGGCGGCGTCGCCCCCATCTCGGGACGCACCTCGGCCACCTTCGACGGCACGGCGATCCTGACGGGCGGGGCGACCATCTCGGCGACCGGCCGCCACACCGCGAGCGTCTTCATGATCTCGGTCGCCACCGGGGCGTACTCGGCGGGCGCCAGCTACGCGACGGCGACGATCTCGCGCGACACCGTCGCGACCCTCACCGCGAACGCGATCATCACCGCCGCGGGTGCCGTCGCCGTGCGGGCGAACACCCGCAACGCGGCCCAGGTCTCCACCAACGGCGGCAACCTCTCCGGCATGGGCTTCTCCGTCATGACGCCGACCGCCACCGTCTCGGGCGCGACCGACGCGCTCGCGCTCGGGCGCATCCGCGGCTCCGGCTCGGTCGCCGTCTCGGCGACGGGACAGAACCGCGCGGTCGCCGACGCGGTCCTCGTCGCCGTGTCGATCCTCGGCGGCGGGGCCGGCCTGCAGGTGACCGCCACCGTCACCCAGACGGCGCGGATCCTCGCACGCCTCGCCTCGGCCGAGACGGTCGTGAGCTCGGGCGGGGTGCTCGTCTCCGCGGCGGAGGCTACCGACGGCGCAGGCGAGTCGATCGCCTCTGCGAAGGCGCGCGCCGGATCCGGCGGCGGGGTGAGCGGCGCGGGCTTCGTGGCCGACGCGCTCTTCTCCGCACCCGTCACCGCCGAGTTGCAGGGCACCGTCGTCGCGGGGACCGGTGACACCGGCGCCACGGCGTCCTCGCACCGCTCGGCGATCTCCTCGCTCTTCGCGGTCGGCGTCTCCGGTCTCGGCGTCAGCGTCTCCCGTGCACGGGCGCTCATCCTCGCGACCGCCGCGACCACCGCGCGGGTCTGGAACGGCACCGTCACGACGGGCGGCGCCGTCGTCGCGACCGCCGTGTCCACGCAGACCGCCGACGTCGACACCGACACGATCGCGATCGCGCTCGGCGGCGCATCCGTCACCCTGCCGACCGCGCGCATCTCGGCGGCCACCACGGCGAGCCTCGAGAACCCCACCACGAGCGTCGGCGGACGGTTCGAGGCGACCTCGCACAACCACGCGACGGTCGACGCGAACTTCGTCAGCATCACGGGCGTCGGCTTCTCCGACGCGGGGGCCGTGGCCGTCGTCGACGCCTCGGCCAAGACGGAGGCCACCGTCCTCCTCGCCGGACAGCGCTTCGACGCCGGTGCGGGCGACGTGACCATGACGATCGGCGCCGACAACCTCGTCCACGCCTCGGTCGACCAGGGCAGCGGCGGCGGGCTCAACGTCAACCTGCTCACGACCACCGCGACGCTCGACGCCCTCACCCGGGGGTACATCGCCGCGGGCACCGCTGTCAGCCGCGGCTTCTCCCTCGTGAACACCACGACCTCGCTCGTCGAGGCCGACGTGACCCTGCTCTCGATCGCCTTCGCGAGCGGCTCGGGGCTGAAGGCGACCGCCGTGCAGACCGGCAACGCCGACACGATCGCGGAGGTCGCGATCGGCGGCGGCGGGCTCACCGCGAGCGGCACGGTCGTCGTCTCGGCGGACGCGACCAACACCGTCCACTCCGCCCTCACCACCCAGGGCGGCTCGGTGATCCGCGGCGAGTCGACGATCGTCACGAGCGAGGGCCGCTCCGCGACCCGCGCCACCTTCGACGGCTCCGTGCTCGACTCGACCGGGGCCACGGTCTCGGCGGACGCCGACAACACCGCCACGGCTGACCTCACCAAGCGCGGCGGCAGCCTCGCGGAGGTCGCGCACGTGCAGGCCGGCGCCCAGCTCTACGCCGAGGCGGAGACCGCGGCACGCTTCGGGACCGGGGCGCTCGTGGTCCGCAGCGGCGGCGACGTCCTCGTCTCGGCCGAGGCCCGCAACACGACGAACGTCACCACCGACTCGCTCGCCGCCGGCCTCGTCGGCGTCGGCGCGGGCCAGCCGACGTCTCAGATCGACAACCCGACGACCGCCGAGTTCCAGGGCCGGCTGAGCGGCGGCGCGACCGTCGGCATCCGCGCGGTCGCGGCGAACACGGCCACCATCCGCGGCGGCGGCCTCGCGGCGGGCCTCGTGGGCGTCTCGACGCTGCAGCCGCTCGCGAAGATCTCCTCTACTGCCAAGGTGACCGCGACGCTCGCCGCCGCCGCCCGGATCTCCTCGCCGCTCGCCGCGGTCTCGATCCGCGCCGAGAGCCGCAACACCGCGACCGCGCGCGCCGGCGCCGTCGGGGCGGGATTCGTGGGCGTCGACGCGGCCGACCCGAAGGCCCGCATCGAGAACCTCACGGCCGCCTACGTCTGGGGCGACATCCGCGGTGCCGCCGACACCGTCCCCGGCGCGAAGAGCCTCGAGGTGGTCGTCGCGGGCATTGACCTCGCGACCGCGACGCTCAGCTCCACGGGCGGCGGCGTCGTGCGGGCCGGCACCGGGTCTGCCCGCGCCGAGGTCGACAGCGACGTGACCCTCGAGCTCGGCCGCGCGGCGGCGGGCTCCGTGCCGGCCGGCGTGATCGTCGTGGACGGCGCGATCACCCTCACCGCCAACCAGACCCCGGGCGCCGTGTCGGCGACCGAGAGCGAGGGCGGCGGCGCCGTCAACGTCGACACCAACTCGGCGAGCGTCTCCAACACCCCTGACCTCCGCCTCGAGATCCTCGACGGCACAAAGGTCACCGCGACGGGCTCCATCGCCCTCACCACCGGCTACAACGTCAACGCGCCCGCCGTGCCCGACCCGAGCCGCTACTTCCAGGGGGTCGACGCGGGCACCGACCGCATCACCCTCACGGCGAAGCACGGCTTCAGCACGGGGATGACGGTGACCTACACGAGCGGCGGGGGCGCGGTCACCGGCGGCCTCGCCGAGGGCCTCGCCGCGAACGTCATCGTGGTCGACGAGTACACGATCATGCTCGGCAGCGAGTTCGAGGGCGCCCAGGTCGACGCGGGCACCAACGTCATCCGCTTCGGCCGCACCTACAGCTACACCGACGGCACGGGAGCCCACACCGTCTTCACGCCTCTCCCGCACGGGTTCACCGAGGGCCAGCGCGTCGTCTACCGCGCCAACGGGGCGAGCATCCCCGGCCTCGTCGACGGGCGCGCCTACCTCGTGCACGTCGTCGACGACACGGGCATCCAGCTGTTCGACCCGAACGCGCCGATGACGCCGCTCGTGCTCATCGTGGCGCACATCGACGATACCGCCGACCCGGACGACCCGGACGACCCGGTCGACACGATCGGCGCGAGCAACTCGTACACCGACGGTCAGATCGTCATCTACCACGCACCCGCTCCCGCCGCGAGCTTCCAGGGCGGCTACGTCGACCTGCAGGTCGACGCCGGCGGCAACCTGGTACGCAACGGCACGAACTTCGTCACCGAGAACAACGACACCATCTACCTCGGCGCGCACGGCTTCGCGACGGGCACCGAGATCGTCTACAGCTCGGGCACCGCCGCCCCCATCCCGGGGCTCGTCAACGGCGCCCACTACTGGGTGATCCGGGTCGACGCGAACCGCATCCGGCTCGCCGACAGCTACTGCCGCGCGATGGGAGCCGCGGGCGGTGCCGTCTGCATCGTCGGCTACAACGACTGGGACGAGCTCGTCGGCTACAACGACTGGGATGAGACGGTCGGCACCGACGGCAACGGCGTCCCGATCGTCGTGCACCACCACGATCCGATCTACGTGCACCACCACGACCCGATCTACGAGACCGTGACCGCCCTGCCCATCTCGGCGTCGGTCGGCGATGCCGAGCACAAGCTGTTCCGCATGGACCAGCGGCCGATCGACGGCCTCGTCGACGGCGGTCAGTACTACGTGATCAACGCGAGCGCCGACTCGTTCCAGGTGTCGGCGACGAAGGGCGGTCCGGCCATCGACATCTCCGTCGCCGGCCGCTGGATCCTCGACCTCATCGGCTCCTTCGTCTCCGGCCCCGTCGACCTCGACGCGGGCACCGGCACGGGACGCCTCGTGCTCGATCTCGGCGCCTTCGGCTCCTCGGCCGAGAAGCTCACCCCCATCGGCGCGAGCGAGCCGGTCCCCGCGGGCTCCTACACGACCTCCGCGACGGTTCGTTCGTCGGGCGGTGGCGCCGTCAACGTCGGCAAGGCGCGCACCTCCTCGTACGTCGACGCCGACATCGACATCATCATCGGCGCGGGCGCGCGCATCACGAGCGGCGCCGACGAGGCGATCACCGACACCGGCAGCTTCACCATCACGACCGACGCCTACGGCGACAGCCAGGCGCTCTCCACCAACGGCGGAGGCGGTCTCGTCTCGGTCGGCAACGCGCGCGCCGAGTCGACCGTCTACGTCGACACCGTCATCACGATCAAGACGGGCGCCGTGCTCACCTCCGGATGGGACCTCGTGATCCGCCCGGTCACGCGCGGCAACGTCACCGGCACGGCGTCGTCGAGCCAGGGCGGCCTCGGGGCCGGGGTGTCGGCGGAGGCGAACGGCGTCGTCGACCTGCAGACGACCGTTGACGTCGACGGGTCCCTCATCGCCGAGCACCTGCTGACGATCGCCGGCTACGCGCAGCCGAACGGCAGCCTCGATGCACGTGCGAACGGCGCGGGCCTCGGCGCCGACACCTCCGGCAACGACTGCGGCAACTCCTGCCGCCTCTACGCACACGCGCAGGTCGACATCGACGTGGCGGGATCGACGACCGTGCTGCAGGGCGACGAACTCCGCATCATCGCCGTCATGGGCACCGACGCGGCGGGCAACCGCGGCAAGCTCACGTCCTACGCCTACAGCAAGGCGAAGGCGCTCGGCGCCGACTCGGACGCGACCGCCCGCATCGACATCGACGGCGGAGCGAACATCGTCTTCCACAGCGGCGTCCGCCTGACCGGCTGGGAGAGCATCCTGATCGCTGCGGAGACCCGCGACCTCGAGGCCAACGCGACCTCGAGCGCCAACTGCTCGTGCGGCGGCGGCGACACCGACTCGACCGCCCGCGTGTCGACCTCGACCACGAGCAAGGTCACCGCCGAGCCCTCGGTGCTCGTGCAGACCTACCGCCTCGACGTCGAGAGCACCTACATCCAGGGCGGACGCGACGTGCACGCACCCGCCGACGAGGCCTTCATCGACGGCGGCAGCCAGAGCGCGACCGCGCCGACGACCGGCAACCGGCCCATCGTCTGGGAGGCGGACGTCGTGCTGCACGCCGCCGACCCGCAACTCGTCATCGACGCCAACGGCAAGATCCTCAAGTCGTACAACGTGGTCGCGCGGCACACCTCGGGCGGCACGGTCTACGCGGTCGGCGACCACGTCGACGCGGGCACCGTCTACGTCGACCAGATCGTCAACCTCGGCGGCGCGATCGCGAACTTCCGGATCAACGCGACCGGCATCGGCGGCGACCGCAACCTCACCGGCACCCGCGGCACCTTCCAGCTCCAGCCGACGTTCGACTTCGTGCACGTCTACAACTGGTCCGACCGCAGCATCCGGCTGTCCGGCATCGACGTCGTCAACCTCGTGAACCTCGCCGCCACCGTGAGCGAGTGGGCCTACAACGAGGCCACCGTCTTCCGGTACACGATCCGCAAGGCGGACTTCGTGCGCACCCACGTGCGGGTCGTCAACTACCCGGCGGGCGGCGCGTCGAACGACATCGTGCTCGCCGGTGAGATCTACAACCCGATTGGCGACGTGCTCGTCGACAACGGCAACGGCGACATCGTGTCGCAGAACCCCGGCGCCCTCGACATCGTCGCGAACGACGTCACCCTGTCGGCGCGCTCGGGCTCGGTGGGCGTGCTCGGGTCGACCCCCGCCAACCGGGTCGGCATCGCGGTGCGGCTCATCGAGTACCGCTCGGGCGCGACCGGCGCGGAGCTCATGCATCCCATCGCGATCTCGCTCGAGGCGGCTCACGACCTCGTGGTCGACCTGCAGGCCTACCGCCGCAGCACGCAGACCGGGGCCCTCACCTGGACCATCGGCCGGATCGTCGCGGGCGGCACCGTCGACATCGCGGTGCTCGACAGCGCCGTCAGCACGACCGCGGCCGCTTTCCTCGGCCACGAGATCCAGGACGACGTGTACGACGCGCCGGGCGCCTCCTACGGCGGGCTCCTCTCGCCGCCGAACGGTCCGTCCGGGCGCTACTCCGTCTACTTCTTCAGCGGCAGCTACGGCGCGCCCCTCGACCAGCTGCCCGGTGGTGGCGGCTACTCCTTCGACGACGCCGTGCTCATCGCGTTCGACACCGACCCGGCCCACGCCGTGGCGACCGCGAGCGCCTACGTGTTCACCGACGTCCGGGCGGGGGAGGTGATCTCCATCCACCACGACTCGACGGCGACGGTCATCACCCTCACCGTGACGAGCGACGTCGACGCCGACCTCCCGAACCCCTACGTCACGGGCGCGTGGTGGTCGCAGAGCAACGGCAGCGGCCGGATCGACCTGTTCACGAACGGCTGGATCCGGGAGCACGAGACCACGGGCGACATGCTCGTCGGCACGATCGAGTCGACGGGCGACGACGTCACGCTGCTCGCCGACGATGCGCTCGCCTCGATCGTCGACGCGACGGGTGACGCGGACGCCGACGTCATCGGCACCCACCTGACGATGACGGCGAACGGCACGATCGGCGCGGCATCCGACCACCTCGAGATCCGCTCGTCGAACGCGGCGCGCGGCTGGGTCGTGGCTCGGGCACCGCACGGCATCTACCTCGACCAGACCACGGGCGACCTCGTGCTGCGCACCGTCACGGCGACCAGCTCGGGGATCGCGACCGGCGACGTGTCGCTCACCGCGCTCGACGGCTCGATCGTCAACGAGGTGAACGATGCGACCGCGCGCGTGGTCGGCGTCTCCATCGACCTGTTCGCGACGGGCGGTCACATCGGCAGCGCGGACGGCTCCGCCGACATCCGCATCGACACGGCCGTCGCCGGGCGCCTCGTCGCCGAGGGCGAGGACGGCGTGCACGTGACCGAGACGAGCGGCCCGCTGACCCTGCTGCTCGCCGCTTCGTCCGCGGGCAAGGTGCGCATCACCGTGCCGTACGCGGCGGGCCGCACGGACGCCGACCTGATCCTGCAGGCCACGGGCGACACGGTCGACGGCTCCCGCACGATCGCCGTGGGCGGGGCGGACGCCGCGGGCACCGTGGAGCTGCGCGCCGGGAACGACGTGCTCGCGCCGCTCGGCACCCGCATCCGAGGCGACCGCGTGACGGTGCGCACCGCATACGGGCAGAACCCGCTCGCCCCGGTCGGCACGACCGCGTACTTCGGCGGCGAGCTCACCGCGACCGGCGCCGTGCCCTACATCCAGGTCTTCGGCGGCAACGCGCGCGACGAGGTGACGTTCTTCGAGACGGTGATCGACGGGCACACGACGGTCTACGGCGGGGCCGCCGCGGCGACCTCCGGGAACGACGGCGACGACCTCGTCACGCTCACCCGCATCACGATCGTCCCCGGGGTGCACGCGGGCGACGGCGGCGACGACTTCGACGGTCTCGACGTGCCGAACTCCCTGCGGGTCGACGGGCAGAACGGTTCCAACCACGTCGAGGTGACCCTGTGGGGCATCGACGACCCCGACCACCACGAGACGCGCATCGAGGTCGTCGGCACGGGAACCGACCCGCTCGCGATCAACACGCTGACCGTCAACGCCTCGGACGGGAACGACGTCGTGCTGCTGCGCGCCGTGACGCAGCTCGCCGGGCTGCCCGCGCGGCGTCCCGCGGTCGTCGCCGTCGCGAGCGGCGACAGCACGGTCGAGCGCGTCGCCTACGACCGCAGCGTGAACGGCAAGCTCACGGTCAACGGCCTGGACGGCGACGACCGCTTCGTGCTCGACGACACGAGCGCGCCCGCCACCATCAACGGCGGCGACGGCGACGACACCTTCCTCGTCGGCCAGTTCTACCTGAACCCGCGCACGGCGCCCTACGTCGACGCGCTCGACGCATTCGCGACGACCCTCACCGACCTGGGTTACCTCAGCAACGGCGTGAGCCGCCCGGCTGTGCTCTACGGTCAGGCGGGCAACGACCGCTTCGTCGTGAGCTCCAACCTCGCTGAGCTCCGCCTCGAGGCGGGCACGGGCGACGACGAGTTCGTGTTCATCACGAGCACCGTCACCGACACGAGCGGCCCGGACCCCGTGACGGCCCCCGTCGGCCAGGGCTTCGTCTCGATCGACGCGGGCACCGGGCACTCGACGATCGTCGTGGAGGCGAGCGATCCGACCGCCGTGAACGTCGCCCCGGTGCTGCAGGACGTGCTGTGGTGGACCGTGAGCGGCCTCGGCCTCGCGCTCGACCTCTACGGCTTCGCGGAGTACCCGGCGATCGCCCTGCCGCAGCCGGTCGCGCAGCCCTACGGGCTGCCGGGAGAGACGGATGTGCGCCTGATGTTCCGTGCGCTCGCGGCCGACATCACGCCCCCCTACGTGTTCCTCGGCCGCGGTGGCGACGGGCTCGTCATCATCACCGAGACCGGTGGCTGGACGAACGTCTCGCCGGCGGGGCCGCTCACCGACTCCTACACCGTGCGCCTCTCGCGCGCCGCGACGGCGACCGTCTACATCACCTTCACCTCCGCCTACGGCGCGGGCACCCCGTTCGCCGAGTTCTCCATCGACGGCGGCCTCACCTGGGTGCTGCGTGCGGTGCTCGCCATCGCGGCGGGCGACACCTCGGCGCACACCGTGCTCGTGCGGTGGGCCGGCGCGGTCAACACGCTCGCCGACCTCCCGCCGGGGGCGAGCGTCGTGACCATCAGCCACACGGTCGCGAGTGCGGATGCCGACTTCGACGGCACCGACGTGCGGAACGTCTACGTCAACCTCTTCAAGGATGCCTTCCTCGAGCCGACCGGCGGTGAGCCGGGCGGGCCGGGCGACCCCGGTGACCACCTCGCGCCGACGGGAGCATCGCCGCTGCAGCTCGCGCTCGTGGCGCTCCTCACGCTGCTCCTCGGCGCCGGATCGCTGCTCCTCGCGCGCCGTCGTCGCCTCTCCTGACGGCCGAGGCACCGCATCCGAGATGCCCCGTGCATTTCGGCGCCCGCCGCGCTAAACTTGAGTCACCACAACTCAAGTCTTATTCCGGAGAATCATGGCCAACATGCAGGGCGCTCCCTCCAGTCAGGAGGAGCCCAAGAGCGCTCTCGAGCAGTACGGCATCAACCTCACCGAGATCGCCAAGAGCGGCAAGCTCGACCCGGTGATCGGGCGGGATGCCGAGATCCGTCGGGTGAGCCAGGTGCTGACCCGACGCACCAAGAACAACCCGGTGCTCATCGGCGAGCCCGGCGTCGGCAAGACCGCCGTCGTCGAGGGGCTCGCCCAGCGCATCGTCGCGGGCGACGTCGCCGACTCGCTCAAGGGCAAGCAGCTCGTCTCCCTCGACCTCGCCGCTCTCGTCGCCGGCGCGAAGTACCGGGGCGAGTTCGAGGAGCGCCTCAAGGCCGTGCTCAAGGAGATCAACGACTCCGACGGCCAGGTCATCACCTTCATCGACGAGCTGCACACCCTCATGGGCGCGGGCGGCGGCGAGGGCTCGGTCGCGGCCGCCAACATGCTCAAGCCCATGCTCGCGCGCGGCGAGCTGCGCATGATCGGCGCGACGACCCTCAACGAGTACCGCGAGTACATCGAGAAGGATGCCGCGCTCGAGCGCCGCTTCCAGCAGGTCTACGTGGGCGAGCCGTCCGTCGAGGACACCATCGCCATCCTGCGCGGCCTCAAGGAGCGCTATGAGGCGCACCACAAGGTGGCGATCGCCGACAGCGCGCTCGTCGCCGCCGCCACCCTCTCGAACCGCTACATCACGGCCCGCCAGCTGCCCGACAAGGCCATCGACCTCATCGACGAGGCCGCGTCGCGGCTCAAGATGGAGATCGACTCGAGCCCCGTCGAGATCGACGAGCTCAAGCGCGCCGTCGACCGGCTCAAGATCGAGGAGCTCGCCCTCAAGAAGGAGAAGGACGCCGCCTCCAAGGAGCGTCTCGAGAAGCTGCGCACCGACATGGCCGTCAGGGAGAAGCAGCTCGACGCGCTGCAGACGCGCTGGCAGGCCGAGAAGAGCTCGCTGCACAGCGTCGGCGACCTCAAGTCCCGTCTCAACGACGCGCGCATCGAGCTCGACCGCGCGATGCGCGAGCAGCGCTACCAGGACGCGTCGAAGCTCAACTACGAGACGATCCCTGCGATCGAGTCGCAGCTGCTGCAGGCGGAGGCCATCGAGCAGCAGGGCCCCCGCATGGTGAACGACCAGGTGACCGACGAGGACATCGCCTCCGTCGTCGCCGCGTGGACCGGCATCCCGGTCGACAAGCTGCGGCAGGGCGAGACCGAGAAGCTGCTCGGGCTCGAGGCCGAGCTCGGCAAGCGCCTCATCGGCCAGCGGGACGCGGTGCGCGCGGTCTCCGAGGCGGTGCGCCGCACCCGCGCCGGCATCTCCGACCCCGACCGGCCCACCGGATCCTTCCTGTTCCTCGGCCCGACCGGCGTCGGCAAGACGGAGCTCGCGAAGGCGCTCGCCGCCTACCTCTTCGACGACGAGAAGGCGCTCGTGCGCATCGACATGTCGGAGTACGGCGAGAAGTTCGCCGTGTCGCGGCTCGTCGGCGCCCCTCCCGGCTACATCGGCTACGAGCAGGGCGGCCAGCTCACGGAGGCCGTGCGCCGCCGCCCCTACTCGGTGATCCTGCTCGACGAGGTCGAGAAGGCGCACCCCGAGGTGTTCGACGTGCTGCTGCAGGTGCTCGACGACGGGCGCCTCACCGACGGGCAGGGCCGCACGGTCGACTTCCGCAACACGATCCTCATCCTCACCTCGAACCTCGGCAGCCAGATCCTCGTCGACCGCGACCTCAGCTGGGAGAAGAAGCAGGAGGCGGTGCAGGAGCTCGTGCGGCAGGCGTTCAAGCCCGAGTTCGTGAACCGGCTCGACGACATCGTCGTGTTCGCGCCGCTGTCGGAGGCCGACCTGGGCCAGATCGTGTCGCTCTACGTCGACCGCCTCGAGCGCCGGCTCGCCGAGCGTCGCCTGCAGCTCGCGGTGACCCCGGATGCGCGTGCCTGGCTCGCGGAGCGCGGCTACGACCCGATCTACGGGGCGCGTCCGCTGCGTCGGCTCATGCAGCACGAGATCGACGACCGGCTCGCCCGGGCGCTGCTCGGCGGCGAGATCCGCGACGGCGACACCGTGCGGGTCGACCTCGAGCCGGGCGGGGACGGCCTCGCCGTGACGCGCTTCGACGACGTTCCCGCCTCCGCGGTCTGACGCCTCGGGTCAGGCGCCCCGCACGAGTTCCGCGATGCGCGCGGGGCCGTCGGGGTCCTGCAGGCTCGTCGTGTCGCCGAGCGGGCGCCCGTCGACGATGTCGCGCAGCAGGCGCCGCATGATCTTGCCCGAGCGGGTCTTCGGCAGCTCCGGCACGAGGTGGATGTCGCGGGGCTTCGCGATCGGCCCGATCGCCCGCGCGACGTGGGCGCGCAGCTCGGCCACCGCATCCGGTGCCGCCTCGCGCGCGGGGATCACGAACGCGACGATCGCCTCGCCCGTGACGGGGTCGTCGGCCCCCGTGACGCCCGCCTCGCCGACGAGCGGATGCGCGACGAGCGCCGACTCGATCTCGATCGTCGAGAGGCGGTGGCCGGACACGTTGATGACGTCGTCGACGCGACCCAGGAGCCACACGTCGCCGTCGGCATCCGTCTTCGCCCCGTCGCCCGAGAAGAAGTAGCCGCGGTCGGCGAAGCGCCGCCAGTAGGAGTCGAGGTAGCGCTGCGGGTCGCCCCACACGGTGCGGGCGAGTGCGGGGAACGCCCGTGGGATCACGAGGTAGCCGCCCGCCCCCGGCGGCACCTGCTCGCCGCGCTCGTCGACCACGAGCGTCGCGAGTCCGGGCAGCGCGCGCGTGGCCGAGCCCGGCTTGATCGTGGAGCGCCCCGGGATGGGCGCCATGATCGCCGCGCCCGTCTCCGACTGCCACCAGGTGTCGACGATCGGCGCCGTGCCCGCGCCCACGTTGTCGCGGAACCACACCCACGCCTCGGGGTTGATGGCCTCGCCGACCGAGCCGAGCAGCCGGATGCTCGAGAGATCGAACTCGGAGGGCACGCCGTCCGGGAACCAGGTCATGAGGGTGCGCACGAGCGTCGGGGCCGTGTAGTAGACGGTGACGCCGTAGCGCTCGATGATCTCGAAGTGCCGGGTGCGGCGGGGCGCATCCGGGGTGCCCTCGTAGATGACCTGCGTCGTGGCGTTGCTGAGCGGCCCGTAGAGCTCGTACGTGTGGGCCGTGACCCAGGCGAGGTCGGCCGTGCACCAGTGCACGTCGTCGGGCTTCGCGTCGAAGGCCGCCCAGTGGGTCCACGACGCCTGCGTGAGATAGCCGCCGCTCGTGTGCACGAGCCCCTTCGGCTTCCCGGTCGTGCCCGAGGTGTAGATGATGAACAGCGGCGTCTCGGCCGGGAACGCCTCGGCGCTGTGGCTGTCCGGCTGGGTGTCGACGAGCTCGTGCCACCACACGTCGCGACCGGGCGCCCAGGCGATGTCGTCGCCCGTGCGGCGGATCACGAGCACGTGCTCGACGTGGTCGAGGCCGGCGACCGCGGCATCCGCGTTGTCCTTCACGGGAACCGCCGTGCCGCGCCGGTACTGCCCGTCGGAGGTCACGAGCAGCTTCGCGCCCGTGTCGGCCACCCGGAACCGCAGCGCCTCGGCCGAGAAGCCGCCGAACACGAGCGAGTGCACCGCGCCGAGGCGCGCGACGGCGAGGGTCACGATGACCGTCTCGAGCAGCACCGGCAGGTAGATCACCACCCGGTCGCCCCGCCGGATGCCGAGCTCGGTGAGCGCGTTGGCCGCCTTCGCGACCTCCCGCTGCAGCTCGGCGAAGGTGAGGCTGCGGGTGTCGCCCGGCTCGCCCTCCCAGTGGAACGCGACCCTGTCGCCGAGCCCGGCGGCGACGTGCCGGTCGACGCAGTTGACGGCGACGTTGAGGGTGCCGTCGGCGAACCACTCCGCGCGCGGGGGCTGCAGCGTTCCGTCCGCCGTGAGGGCGGGCGTCCAGTCGAGTCCGCGGGTGAACGGCGTCGCCCAGTCGAGCCGGCGGGCGGCCTCCACCCAGAAGGCCTCGGGGTCCTCCTCGGCGCGCGCCCACGCATCCGCGTCGACATTGGCGACGGCCGCGAGCGCCGCCGGCGGCGGGTACGCTCGGCTCTCCACCAGCAGCTCACGAATCGGCGCCTCACCCGTCACCCGACGACGCTATCCGCGCATCCGCCGCCGCCCGAATCCGGGCGCAACCTCGTGTCACATGCGACGGTGGCCGCGAGCCCCCGGATCAGGCCAGCGCCGGAATCACCGTCTTCTCGAAGAGCTCCACGCCCGAGCGGTCGTACGCCGACTCGGGGAAGTAGTGGATGCTGTAGCCCAGCCCGAGCGCCTGACGCTCGCGCAGCACCTCGATCACCTCGTCGGGCGTGCCCGCGATGCCCTCCTTCGACGGCATGCCGCGGAACTGCGCCACGACCTCCGCCGCCCGCCGATCGCCGATCGACTCGGCGAGCCGGGCCTCGTAGGCGTCGACCCTGCGGTGCACCTCGGCGCTCGTCTCGGCGATGATCGTGTTGAAGTTCGACGAGCGGGTGATGGCGCCGAAGTCGGTGCCGAGCGTCTCGCAGTGCCCGCGCAGGATCTCGCTCTTGTGGGCGAACTCCTCGGCGCCGCCGTTGAAGTTCGTGTAGCTCGCGTACTGCGCCGCGATCTTGAGCGTCACCTTCTCGCCGCCGCCGGCGACCCAGAACGGGATGCCGCCCTCCTGCAGGGGGCGCGGCTCGACGATCGCGCCGTCCACCTGCCAGAACTCGCCGTCGAGGCTCGCCGTGCCCGTGGTCCACGCCTGGTGCATGATCTCGACGCCCTCGCGCAGCGCGCGCAGCCGGGCGGGCGCATCCGGGAATCCGTAGCCGTAGGCGCGCCACTCGTGCTCGTACCAGCCGGCGCCGATGCCCATCTCGAGGCGGCCGCCCGAGATGAGGTCGACCGTCGCCGCGACCTTCGCGAGGTAGGCGGGGTTGCGGTAGGCGACGCACGTGCACATCTGGCCGAGCCGGATGCGGGAGGTCGACGCCGCGAACGCCGCCATGAGCGTCCACGCCTCGTGGGTGGCCTCCTCGCTCGGCACGGGGGTCGTGTGGAAGTGGTCGTAGACCCACAGCGACTCCCACGGGCCGGCCTCGGCCGACTGCGCGAGGTCGTGCATGACGCCCCACTGCCGCGCGGGGTCGATCCCCACCAGGTCGAAACGCCAGCCCTGGGGGATGAAGATGCCGAACTTCACGTGGTGCTGCCCTTCTCTGCTCCGGACTCGATCAGCTGCTCGCGCACCTTGCGGCGCAGCACCTTGCCGATCATCGACTTGGGGAGCTCGTCGACGAGGTGCACGCGGCGGGGCACCTTGTAGGCGGCGAGCTGCTGCTTCGCCCAGGCGCGCAACGCATCCGTGTCGACGGTCGCGCCCGGCTCCGGCACGATCGCCGCGACGACGTGCTCGCCGTCGCGCGCGTTCGGGATGCCGACGATCGCGACATCCGCTACGCCGTCGTAGCCGCGCAGCATGTCCTCGACCTCGGACGGCGACACGTTGAAGCCGCCCGTGATGACGAGCTCCTTGATGCGGTCGGTGATGGTGACGAAGCCGTCGTCGTCGACCGACACGATGTCGCCGGTGCGGAACCAGCCGTCGGTGAACACCGCCGCGGTCTCCTCGGGCTTGTTCCAGTAGCCGGAGAACACCTGGGGGCCCTTCACGACGAGCTCGCCGGGGGTGCCGGGCTCGACGTCCTGAGTCGGCTCGTCGGGGTCGACGACGCGCAGCTCGGTGCCGGGGAGCGGCAGCCCGACCGTGCCGGCGCGCCGGTTCGGCGCGACCGGGTTCGCCATGAGCACGGGGGAGCACTCCGAGAGGCCGTAGCCCTCCACGAGGTAGCCGCCGGTGAGCGCCTCCCACGGCTCCACGACGTCCTTCGAGAGCGGCATGGCGCCCGAGATGGCGATCTCGATGCCGTGCAGCGAGACGCCTTTCTCCTCGGCGGCCTTGCGCAGCCGGTCGTAGAGCGGTGGCACGGCGGGCAGGAAGGTCGGCGGGCGCTTCCTGAACACCGGCAGCACGAGGTCGGGGTCGGGCTTCGGGAACAGCACGAGCCGCGCGCCCATGCTCATCGCGAAGGTGAGGCACAGCGTGAGCCCGTAGGCGTGGAAGAGCGGCAGCACGGCGTGCACGGATGCCGACCCGCGCGGGATCGACGGCACCCAGGCGCGCGCCTGCGCCGCGTTCGCCACGAGGTTGCGGTGGCTGAGGGTGGCGCCCTTCGGGCTGCCGGTCGTGCCGCTCGTGTACTGGATGAGGGCGACGTCCTCCGCCGCCGGGCCGGCGACATCCGCGGGGATCGCGGGACCGGTGAGCAGCTGCTCCCAGGTGACGGTTCCCTGCACCTCGGTGGTCAGCTCGGCGCGGCTCGTGCGGGCCTTCTCGATCGGCAGCTTCAGCAGCATCCGCATCTTCAGCGGGAAGGCGCGCGTCATGTCGACGGACACGATCGCGTCGAGCGCGAGGTCACGCGGGAAGTCCTGCAGCGTGGGAACGGTCTTGTCCCAGGCGATCGCGACGCGGGCGCGGTGGTCTTCGAACTGGTGGCGCAGCTCGCGCGGCGTGTAGAGCGGGTTGTGCTCGACGACGATGCCGCCGACGCGCAGCACCGCGTAGAACGCGACGACGTGCTGCGGGCAGTTCGGCAGCACGAGGGCGACGCGGTCGCCGGGCTTCACGCCGATGCGGCGCAGGCCCTCGGCGGCGTGCTCGATCTGGGAGCCGAGGGCGGCGTAGCTCGTCTCGCGCCCGAAGAACTCGAGGGCCGTGTGGCCGGGGTACTCGGCGACGGATGCGGCGATGAGGTCGCTGAGCGAACCCGGCGGCACCTCGAACTCGCGGGGCACGCCGTCGGCGTAGGAGTCGAGCCAGGGCATCTCGGCGGGCGACCTCGTCACGGATCGAGCCTACGCCGCTCGGCGCGCGCCCTCCTCGGCCGTCTGCGATCTAGCTCCAGCTAGTTGCGCCCGGACCCAGATGCGACTGGGTCCGAACGTGGCTAGTTGGAGCTAGTGCACCCGATGAGCGCGGGTGGCTCAGCGGGCGAGCTCCTCGCGGATGGCGGCGACGAAGGCGTCGACGTCGGCCTCCGTGGTGTCGAAGGCCGTCATCCAGCGCACCTGGCCCGCGGCCCGATCCCAGTCGTAGAAGCGGAACCGGGCGCGGATGCGGTCGGCCGCGTCGTTCGCGAGCACCGCGAACACGGCATTGGCCTGCGTCGCCTGGCTGAAGGCGAGGTCCGTGATGGAGCCGTCCGCCAGCCCCGCCTCGAGCGCCGCGCGCAGTCGCGCGGCCATCGCGTTGGCGTGCTCGGCCGCTCGCAGCCCGACCCCGTCGAACAGCGCGAGCAGCTGCGCGCTGAAGAAGCGCATCTTGCTCGCGAGCTGCATCGAGGTCTTGCGCAGCCGCACGATGTCGGCGACCCGCTCCGGGTTCAGCACGACGATCGCCTCCACGCCGAGCGCGCCGATCTTGGTGCCGCCGAAGCTCAGGACGTCGACCCCGGCATCCGTCGTGAACTCCCGGAACGGCACGCCGAGCGCGGCGGCGGCGTTCCAGATGCGGGCGCCGTCCATGTGCACGGCGAGGCCCGCGGCGTGCGCGGCGTCGGCGATCGCGCGCACCTCGTCCGGCGTGTAGAGGGTGCCGAGCTCGGTGGTCTGGGTGATCGAGACCGCCGCGGGCTCGGCGCGGTGCTCGTCGTCCATGCCCCACGCCTCGGTGGCGAGCAGCTCGGGCGTGAGCTTGCCGTCGGGGGTCGGCACCACGAAGAGCTTGAGGCCGGCGACCTTCTCGGGGGCCCCGCCCTCATCCGTGTGGATGTGCGCGGTGCTGGTCGCGACGACCGAGCCCCAGCGCGGCAGCAGCGCCGTGAGGGCCACCACGTTGGCGCCCGTGCCGTTGAAGACGGGGAACACCTCGGCGCGCTCGCCGAACTCGGCGCGGATCACCTCGCCGAGGCGCGCCGTGTAGACGTCCTCGCCGTAGGCGATCTGGTGCCCGCCGTTCGCGTCGGAGATCGCCGCGAGCACCTCCGGGTGGATGCCGGCGTAGTTGTCGCTCGCGAAGCCGCGGAAGGAGGTGTCGTGCAGAGTCACCCCTCCATTGTTCCCGTTCCGCGTGTTCGCACCCGTTCCTTCGGGAACAAACACGCGGAACGGGAACACTCAGCCGCGGAGCGCCTCCGCGAGCTTCACGCGCTGGCCGAGGCGCAGCAGCGAGTTCTCGTAGATGCGCGCGCCGAGCGCGATGACCGCGAAGCAGGTCGCGACGAGGATCGCGAGCGAGAGGAGCGGCTCCCACCACTGGGCGTCACCCAGGAACAGGCGCAGCGGCATCCCGATCGGCGCCGAGAACGGCACGTACGACATCACCGTGACGACGACCGGGTTGTCGTTGAAGAACACGGTCGCGAAGTACGGCAGCATGACGAGCATCGTGACGGGCGTCGTGGTGGAGCCGATGTCCTCCTGGCGCGACACCATGGCCCCGGTCGCCGCGAACAGCGCCGCGAGCAGGATGAAGCCGAACACGAAGAAGATCGCGAACCAGACGAACGGCATCCCGAGCCCGAGCAGCAGCTCGCTCTGGCCCGTGACGCTCAGCGACACGATCGCGATGGCGAGCAGCAGCGCCACCTGGCCGAGCGCGAGGATCGTCGTGCCGAGGATCTTGCCGGCGAGCAGCACGCGCGTCGGGATGGTCGCGAGCAGGATCTCGACGATGCGCGTCTGCTTCTCCTCGACGACCGACTGCGCGATGGTCGAGCCGAAGGTCATCGCCGAGAGGAAGAAGACGAGTCCGAAGCCGATCGCGACGATGTAGCCGATGAACCCGGCCGCCCCGCTCGGGTCGAGCAGCTCGACCTTCGGCGACACGCTGAGGGCCTGCACGACGCCGGTCGGGATGCTGTCGTCGCCGAGCACGGCGAAGCCGAGCGGCCCGGAGTCGGGGATGAGCGCCGCGTCGACGTCGCCGGCCTTCAGGAGCTTCTCGGCATCCGCGCGGGTCGCGACGTCCTGCGGGTCGACGGAGGCACCCGCGGGCAGGGTGACGCCCTGCACGACCGCGACCTTCGGGTCGGCGGCGTTCGCGGACACGACCGCGCTCACCACGATCGACCCGAGGATGAGCACGAGCATGAGCCCGGTCGACACGAGGAACGCGACCGAGCGCAGGCGCACGATCACCTCGCGCATGGCGACGAGCCACACGCTGCGGCCGGCGGAGTAGGGGCGGGCGGTCTCGCGGACGGTGCTCATCGCACGACCTCCTTGAAGATCTGGGAGAGGGACGGATGCTGACGCGCGAAGTCCGACACGGCGCCCCGTGCGACGGCCGCCTCCAGAACGCGCTGGGCGGCCTCCGGGGTCTCGGCGTCGAAGAGGGCGTAGCCGCCGTCGGCCTCGATGACGGCGACGCCGGGCTGCTCGCGCACCCACCCCGCGTCCCCGTCGGTCTGCAGCTGGTAGCGCAGGGTGGCGTGTTGCTCGCGCAGGGCGTCGCGGGAGCCGGCCGCGCGGATGGTGCCGCCCGCGATGATCACCAGGTCGTCGCAGAGGCGCTCCACGATGTCGAGCTGGTGGCTGGAGAACAGCACCGGGAGGCCGCGGCGGGCGCGCTCGGAGAGCACCTCGGCGACCACGTCGACCGCCATCGGGTCGAGCCCGCTGAAGGGCTCGTCGAGCATGAGCACCTCGGGGTCATGCACGAGGGCGGCGGCGATCTGGGCGCGCTGCTGGTTGCCGAGGGAGAGCTTCTCGATCGCGTCGCCCGCGCGCTCGGCGAGGGAGAGGCGGGCGAGCAGCTCGTCGGTGTTGCGCTTGGCGTCGGCGGGGGTGAGGCCGTGCAGCCGCGCGAGGTAGACGAGCTGCTCGGCGAGCTTCATCTTGGGGTAGAGCCCCCGCTCCTCGGGCATGTAGCCGAAGCGGCGGCGTCCGGTCGGGCCGAGCGGGGCGCCGTCGAGGGTGACGGTGCCGGCGTCGGGCTCGAGCACCCCCAGCACGATGCGCATGGTGGTGGTCTTGCCGGCGCCGTTGCCGCCGACGAAGCCGGTCATCCGGCCGGGCGCGACGTCGAAGCTCACGTCGTCGAGCACGCGCCGCGTGCCATAGCTCTTGCTGACGTCTCGGATCTCGAGCACGGAACCTCCCTGGGTCGTGCCCCACGCTACGACCGGCCACCGCCGTCCGCCTCCCCCTCGCGACGGACGCCGCACGGCGGAGCCGTCAGGGGCGCGCGAAGCCCGAGCGGTAGGCGTGCACGACGGCCTGCACGCGGTCGCGCACGCCGAGCTTCAGCAGGATGTTGGAGACGTGCGTCTTCACGGTCGCCTCGCCCACGTACAGCCGGCCGGCGATCTCGGCGTTGGAGAGCCCGTCGGCGAGCAGGCGGAACACTTCCGCCTCGCGCTCGGTGAGCTCCTCAAGCGCGGGGTCGGCGACGGCTGCACCGGATGCGGCACCCCCGAACCGCTCGATCACGCGCCTGGTCACGGCGGGGGAGAGCAGCGCGTCGCCCGCCGCGAGCACGCGCACCGCGTCGACGAGCTGCTCGGGGCTCGCCGTCTTCAGCAGGAACCCGGATGCGCCCGCCTCGAGCGCCTGGAAGAGGTAGTCGTCGCGGTCGAAGGTGGTGAGCACGAGCACCGCGGGCGCCCCGTCTCCCGCCACGATGCGCCGCGTCGCCTCGAGCCCGTCGAGCCCGGGCATCTGCACGTCCATGCACACGACATCCGGCTCGAGCTCGGCGACGCGGGCGATCGCCTCGTGCCCGTCGCCCGCCTCGCCCACGACCTCGAGGTCCGGCTGGGCGTCGATGATCACGCGGAAGCCGGTGCGCACGAGGGTCTGGTCGTCGACGAGCAGCACGCGCGTCATCAGGCGGCCTCCGTCGCGAGGGGGATGCGCGCCCGCACGAGGTAGCCGCCGCGGCTGCGCGGCCCGAGCTCGAGCGTGCCGCCGGAGGCGGCGACCCGCTCCCGCATCCCGAGCTGGCCGAGGCCGCCCGGCATGCGGGCGATCGCGCGACCGCCCGTGTTGCTCACCTCGAGCTCGACGTGGTCGCCGCCGTACCGCACCCGCACGTCGGCCGTCGCCTCCGCCCCGCCGTGCTTGCGCACGTTGGTGAGCGCCTCCTGCGCGATGCGGTAGAGGTTGACGCTCGCGACCTGGGGAACGGGCACGGCGTCGCCGACGACCCGGTAGCTCGTCGGCACCCCGGCGTCCTCGGATGCGGTGATGAGCTCGGGCAGCCGGTCGAGCCCGCGCGCCGTGTCGACCACGTCGTCGGCCTCCCGCAGGGTCGTGAGCATGTCGTGCAGCTCGCGGATGGTCTCGCGGCTCGTCTCCTCGATGGTCTGCAGGGCGGCGGCCGCGGCCGGCGGGTCGGCGGAGAGCACGGTGCGGGCGGCGCCCGCCTGGATGCCGATGACGCTCACGTGGTGGGCGACGGCGTCGTGCAGCTCGCGCGCGATGCGGATGCGGTCGAGCGCGACGGCCTGCGCCGCGGTGCGCTCGCGCTCGCGCTCCAGTTCGGCGCTGCGTTGCTCGAGCTCCCACCGGGCGTGGGCGGAGGCGAAGGCGCGGTCGCCGAACCACCACGCCCCCGCGAAGTACATGAGGTTGATGAGCACCTGGATGAGCATGTAGGCGACGAGCGGCGAGAACGCCCCGACGCGGGACAGCCCCTTGAGCGCATCCGGGTCGGTGGCCGACTGGAACAGCGCGATGAGCAGCCAGGCGGCCATGACGATCACGATGACGGCGCGTGTGCCGATCGCGAGGGACCGCCGCGACACCCACGCGCCGATCGTGTAGATGGCCATGAACAGCGTGATGTTGACGATCAGCAGTTCCGGCACCTGCAGGATGCCGGTCGCGATGAACCCCGCGGAGACGAGCACCCCGGCGACGATCGGGTGGCTGCGTCGCACGGCGAGCGGCAGCACGGCGAGCGCGAGCACGGCGAAGGTGACCACGCCGTCCGCGGGCTCGTCGTAGATGCCGGCGACCCGGTAGAGCTGCTGGCTGAGGATCGCCGCGACGTAGAGTCCGCCCGCGAGGGCGAGGTCGGTGAGGCGTTCGCGGCGGGTCGCCGGGGGCCGGCTCCAGCCGGCCGGGCGCGCGGATGCCGTGGTCGCGGTGCTCACGCCGCCACCCTAGGCGGCGTCGCCGGTCCGCGCCTCCGCCTCAGGGGGGACGGCCTCGGCGCACGCGGTGCCGAGCGTGGCGCGCATCCGCTTCGCGATCGCGCTCAGGGCGCGCTTCTCGTCGTCGTCGAGCAGGTCGACGAACCACTCGCGGATGGCGTCGGTGTGGTCGCGGGTGGCGCGCAGCAGGAGGCGGCTGCCCTCGGGGGTGAGCTCGACCCAGACGCCCCGCGCATCCGTCTCGCACTCGCGGCGCACGACGAGCCCGCGGGCCTCCATGCGGCTGACCTGGTGCGAGACGCGGCTCTTCTCCCAGGCGAGCTGCTCGGCGAGCTCTCCGGTGCGGAGGCTGTGCTGGGGGGCCTCCCACAGGCTCAGCATGAGCATGTAGTCGGGGTGGGAGATGCCCGCGTCGTCCTGGAGGCGCCGGTCGAGTGCGGTGCCGAGCTCCCGCGCGCCGCGGAAGTAGTCGCGCCAGAGCTCCCAGTCGGCGGGGCTCACGTCGGACACGGTGGACATGCGCCCCAGGATAGCCCGCGGGAATAGGTTGATGCGTCAACTGGTTATGCTACGGTGACACGTCAACGAACCTCAGGAGGACGACGGAATGAGCACCCCGCTCCGCATCGGCATCATCATCGGCAGCACGCGACCCGGACGCGTCGGCGACCAGGTCGCCCGCTGGGTCGAGGAGCACGCCAACCGACTCGGAGAAGCCGAGTACACGGTGGTGGACATCGCCGAGGCGAACCTGCCGCTGCTCGACGAGGCGATCCCCGCATCCGCCGGCCGCTACGAGCACGAGCACACCCGCGCCTGGGCCGAGACCATCGACCAGTTCGACGGATTCGTCTTCGTCACCTCCGAGTACAACCACGCCCCCTCGCCCTCGCTGCTCAACGCCATCTCCTTCATCTACCGGGAGTGGAACGACAAGGCCGCCGCCATCGTCAGCTACGGCGCCCTCTCGAGCGGCGTGCGCGCCGCCGACAAGCTGCGCAGCACGCTCGGCGAACTGCAGATCGCCGACATCCGCACGCAGCTCGCCTTCTCGTTCTTCCACGACTTCGAGAACTTCAGCGTCTTCACGCCCGGCGAGCAGCACCTCGCCAGCCTGCAGACCCTCGTCGGCCAGCTCGAGAGCTGGGCGGAGGCCATGCGCGGCGTGCGCGTCGCCAAGCTGGAGGCCGCCGCCGCGGCCTGAGCCGCATGAGAAGTCACTCACAGGCAGCCGCCCCGGGCATGCCGCGCCCGGGGCGGCTGTCTATCCTCGGAACATGGCGGTTCCCCCCGATCTGCCGACCCTCGATGAGACGGTCGCCCTCGTCCGACGCTGGCTCGAGTCCGCATCCGAGGTGAAGCCCGACGCGGGCGCCGTGCGCCTCGCGGGGCTGCTCAAGGATCCCCTCGGCCTCGACTTCACGCTCGGCTTCGTCGACCGCGTCGTGCGGCCCGAGGACCCCCGCGTCGCCGCGAAGAACTTCGAGCGCCTCTCGCGCCGGGTGCCGCGGTTCCTGCCCTGGCACCTGCGGGTGCTCGTCATGCTCGGCGGCGGTTTCTCGGTGCTCGTGCCGCGGCTCGTCATCCCCATCGCCCGCCGCGTGCTGCGCGCCATGGTGAGCCACCTCGTCATCGACGCGAGCCCGAAGAGCCTCGACAAGCAGCTCGCGGAGCTCCGCGCGTCCGGGGCCCGCCTCAACGTGAACCTGCTGGGGGAGGCGGTGCTCGGCGACCGCGAGGCCGCGAGGCGACTGCAGGGCACCCGCGAGCTCCTCGCCCGCGACGACGTCGACTACGTCTCCGTGAAGGTCTCGGCGATCGCCGCCCAGCTGAACCTCTGGGGGTTCGACGAGACCGTGGAGCGGGTCGTCGAGCTGCTGCGGCCGCTGTACCTCGACGCGGCGCGCTCGCGCACGCATCCGCGCGCCTTCATCAACCTCGACATGGAGGAGTACCGCGACCTCGGGCTGACGATCGCGGTGTTCACGCGCCTGCTGGAGGAGCCCGAGCTGCACGGGCTCGAGGCGGGCATCGTGCTGCAGGCCTACCTGCCCGACTCGGTCGCGGCACTGCAGCACCTCACCGAGTGGGCGACGCGACGGGTCGCATCCGGGGGCGCCGGCATCAAGGTGCGCATCGTCAAGGGCGCCAACCTCGCCATGGAGCGGGTCGACGCAACGATGCACGGCTGGCCGCTCACCACCTGGCCGAGCAAGCGCGCCACCGACACCAACTACAAGCGGATGCTCGTCGCCGCGCTCACGCCCGAGGCGACGGCGGCGGTGCGCATCGGCGTCGCCGGGCACAACCTCTTCGACCTCGCCTTCGCCTGGCTGCTCGCCACGCGCCGCGAGCTGGAGCACCAGGTCGACATCGAGATGCTGCTCGGGATGGCGCCCGCCCAGGCGCGGGCCGTGCGTGCCGACACGCGCCGCCTGCTGCTCTACACGCCCGTCGTGCACCCGGAGGAGTTCGACGCCGCGATCGGCTACCTCGTGCGTCGGCTCGAGGAGAACGCGAGCGGCGAGAACTTCATGTCGGGCATCTTCGACCTCGACGACCCCGCCGTGTTCCGCCGTGAGGCGGAGCGCTTCGCGGCATCCCTCGACGCCCTCGACGCGGAGGTGCCACCCGCCAACCGCACCCAGAACCGGCTGAGCCCGCCGCTGCCGCGCGCGCCCGAGAGCTTCCGCAACGAGCCCGACACCGATCCCTCGCTCGTCGCCAACCGGGTCTGGGCGGAGGGCGTGCTCGAGCGCTCCGCCTCCAGTCGGCTGGGCGTCGACACGATCGCCGCGGCGCGCCTCGACGACGCTGCGCGTGTCGACGCGGTCGTGCGGGACGCCGCCGAGGCCGGGCGGCACTGGGGGCACGTGCCCGCGCACACGCGAGCGGAGCTGCTCGAGCGGGCCGGCGAGGTGCTCTCGATCTTCCGCGGCAGGCTCATCGAGGTCATGGCGGCCGAGACCGGCAAGACGCTCGCCGAGGCGGATGTCGAGGTCAGCGAGGCCGTCGACTTCGCCCACCACTACGCGGAGCGCGCGCGGGAGCTGGGCGCCATCCGCGACGCGTCCTTCGCCCCCGCGGCGCTCACGCTCGTCGTGCCGCCGTGGAACTTCCCCGTCTCGATCCCCGCGGGCGGGGTGCTGTCGGCGCTCGCGGCGGGCAGCGCCGTCATCCTCAAGCCCGCCCCGCAGGCGCGCCGCTGCGGCGCCGTGCTCGCAGAGGCGCTGTGGGAGGCGGGGGTTCCGCGCGAGCTGCTGCGGCTCGTCGACGTGGACGAGGGCGAGCTCGGGCAGCGCCTCGTGACCGCCCCCGAGGTCGAGCGGGTCGTGCTGACCGGCTCGTACGAGACGGCCGCCCTGTTCCGCTCCTGGCGGCCCGAGCTCCCCCTGCTCGCCGAGACGAGCGGCAAGAACGCCATCGTCGTCACGCCGTCCGCCGACCTCGACCTCGCCGTCAAGGACCTCGTGGCGAGCGCCTTCGGCAACGCCGGGCAGAAGTGCTCGGCCGCATCCCTCGCCATCCTGGTCGGGACGGTCGGCGACTCGGAGCGGTTCCGGCGTCAGCTGGCGGACGCCGTGACGAGCCTCGCGGTCGGCTACCCGCGCGACGCGGCGGCCGTCGTCGGCCCGCTCGTCGAGCCGCCGACCGGCAAGCTCGCGCGCGGCCTGACACAGCTCGCCGAGGGCGAGTCGTGGCTCGTCAAGCCGAGGCAGCTGGATGGGAGCGACCGCCTGTGGGCGCCGGGCGTGCGCGACGGGGTCGTCGCGGGCTCCGACTTCCACCGCACCGAGTACTTCGGGCCCGTGCTCGGGCTCATGCGCGCGGCCGACCTCGACGAGGCGCTCGAGTTGCAGAACGGGGTCGCCTACGGGCTCACCGCCGGCATCCACTCGCTCGACGCCGACGAGGTGGCGCGCTGGCTCGACGGGGTGCAGGCCGGCAACCTCTACGTCAACCGGCCCATCACGGGCGCGATCGTTCGGCGGCAGCCGTTCGGCGGCTGGAAGCGGTCGTCGGTCGGGCCCGGCGTGAAGGCCGGCGGACCCAACACCTTGCTCGTGCTGGGGGACTGGCATCCCGTGCCCGCGGCGCCCGAGGGCGACCTGCGTCTCGACGGGCTCGAACCCAGGGTGCGGGCGCTCATCGAGGCGTTCCAGCCCGCCCTCGACTACGCGGGCTTCGACGTCGTGCGGCGGGGCGCGTTCTCGGATGCCGCGGCGTGGGCCGCCGAGTTCGGGCTCGCGCGCGACGTGTCGCAGCTCGGCGTGGAGCGTAACGTGCTCCGCTACCGGCCGACACGCGTCACGGTGCGGCTCTCGGAGGGGGCACCGCTCGCCGAGCTGGTGCGGGTGCTCGCGGCAGCGGCCCTCGCCCGGGCGCCGCTCGCGATCAGCTCTGCCGCGCCGTTGCGTATGGCGCGCGTGCTCGGCGAGCTCGGCTGGAGCGCCGTCGTGGAGCCGGATGCGGCCTTCGCGGCGCGGGTCGCGCGGGAGACGCCCGCTCGCATCCGGCTCATCGGCGGCGACGTGTCGGCGGTCGCCGCGCACCTCGCCGCGTTCCCCGAGGTGACGGTGTACGCGGCCCCGGTGACGGCTGCGGGGCGCATCGAGCTGCTGCCGTTCCTGCGCGAGCAGGCGGTGTCGATCACGGCGCACCGCTTCGGCACCCCCGACCGGGCGATGCTCGCGCTGGAGCTGTGAGGATCGAGTGATCGCCGGGCGTCGACTCCACCACCGAGGGCCACTGAACGCGAGTAGTCGTATTTCGGCCCCAAACCCCTGGTTTTGGGGCCGAAATACGACTACTCGATGGGGGTGAGGGCGGCCTCCACGATCGCCCGGACCCGGTCAGGGGAGAGCGCGTGCTCGCGGGCGGCGGCGGCGAGCTGGGCGGCGAGCTCCTGCACGCGGCGCTCGCCGGCATCCGGCGACCAGGCCACGACCGTACCGTTGCGTCCCCGCGTCTCGATCGCGCCGGCCGCCTCGAGCTCCTTGTAGGCCCGCGCCACCGTGCCGGGGGCGACCCCGAGGTCGGCCGCCAGCTGCCGCACCGTCGGCAGGCGCGCGCCGGCGGGCAACGCTCCCTCGCGCATCTGGCTCAGGAGCTGGGCGCGCAGCTGCTCGAAGGGCGGTGTGGGTGCCGTCGGATCGACTGTGAGCAGAGTCATCGCTCGGCCGCCGCTCGTGCCTCCTGCGCGGCCACCTCGGGCCACAGCCGGCGCAGGTAGAAACGTGCCGGCTTGCGCACGGTGGAGAGCACCAGGATGACGACGGCGGCCGCCATGAGCACATAGAAGGCGAGGTTGACCGCCACCATGAGCAGCGCATCCGGCAGCAGCAGCGAGCCGAGCGCTCCGGCGAGCGGGAACACGCCGAAGATCACGGCATACGTGCTCGTCATGAGTACGGCCGTCACGAGGCGGCGCAGGTCGTCGGAGCGCAGCGCGTCGTCCCAGGCGAGCTCGGCCGGGCTCTCCGAGATGCGCGAGCGTCCGAGCACGACCCGGCGGCCGGCGACCTCGAGCACGACGAGGGCCACAGCGCCCGCTGCCGCGAGCAGCGTGACCGCGACCGGGGTGGCGACCTGGATGGTCCGCGCGGCAGGCCAGGCGAGCAGGGCGACCGTGGTGGCCACGCCGAGAACGGCCGTGACGCGCGCCCCCACGAGCTCGATCGGGTCGAGGTAGTCGCGCAGTTCGCGCGGCGTCGCGCGGGCGACCCGCGGCTGTCCGGGCTCGGCGCTGCGAGACTCGGTCACGATCGCGAGGACTGCACCTACGGCCCCGCCGAGCACGAGCCCCGCGAACGCGAGCCAGATGGGCGTCGTGTCGTCGGGGCCGATGGAACCGGATGCGGCTGCGGTCGCGACTCCGGCGATGCCGACCACCGCTCCCGCCGCCGCGGCGCCGCTCGTCCAGCGGGTAGTGCGGCGCATCCGGCGCACGAGCTTCCCACGGAGGGGTTCCGCCGGCAAAGCCAGCCCCACTCGCCGGCTGACGCGGGCGGCCATCCGGTCACCGGGTGCGAGGATCGCCCAGAGTGCGAGGCCGAGCGCTGCGACACCGGAGAGGACCAGCAGGGTCAGCAGGAGGGGGGACACGAGAAGCTCCTTTGTTCGAGTTCTGTATCAATGTATCGATACAAAACTCGGTCCGCAAGCATCAGTCGTAGCTGCGGTGGATGAGGCGGCTCAGCACGATCGCGCTGCGGGTGTGGTCGACGCTCGGCGCGATGCGCACCCGCTCGAGCGCGTCCTCGAGCGAGGGGATGTCGCGCGAGCGGATGTGCACCACGGCGTCCGCCGAGCCCGTGACCGTCGCGGCGTCCACCACCTCCGGCACCTGCGACAGGATGCGCCTGAGCTCGTCGGGGGCGACTGTGCCGCGGCAGAACAGCTCCACGTAGGCCTCCGTCGCCATCCCGTCGACGGCCGGGTCGACCTGGATCGTGAAGGCCCGGATGACGCCGTCGGCGACGAGGCGGTCGACGCGCCGTTTCACCGCGGATGCCGAGAGCCCCACCCGGTCGCCGATGTCGCCGTAGCCGGCGCGTGAGTTCTGGCGGAGCATGTCGAGGATGCCGTAGTCGATGTTGTCCACCCGAGGAAGTGTACGCGGATTCTTTGCGTCGGGCGTGGCATCCGCGCATTATTAGTGCAGACGACGCCCGGACGCACGGGATGACTGCGTGCGACACTGGGCAGCATGACCCTGACCGACCAGGCACCCCTCGCCGCGGAGCGCCGCGCCACCCGCCGCACCGTGCTCATGTGCCGTCCCGAGTTCTTCACCGTCAGCTACCGCATCAACCCGTGGATGCACCCCGAGGACCCCACCGACACCGGCACCGCGCTCGAGCAGTGGCAGAAGCTCTACGAGCTCTACCTCCTGCTCGGCTACGACGTGCACCTCATCGACCCCGTCGACGGCCTGCCCGACATGGTCTACGCGGCCAACGGCGGCTTCGTGCTCGACGGCATCGCCTACGGCGCCCGCTTCCAGTACCCCGAGCGCGGACCCGAGGGCCCCGCCTACATGGAGTGGTTCGCCGCGAACGGCTTCCAGGTGCGCGAGCCGGTCTCCACCAACGAGGGCGAGGGCGACTTCCTGCTCGTCGGCGACACCATCTACGCGGGCACCGGCTTCCGCTCCGACGCCGCCAGCCACGACGAGCTGCGCCGCATCTACGACCGCGAGGTGGTCACCCTGAGGCTCGTCGACCCGAGCTTCTACCACCTCGACACCGCCTTCGCCGTGCTCGACTCGGAGGGCGGACCGGCATCCGTCGCCTACCTCCCGAAGGCGTTCGACGACGCCAGCCGCGCGCTCCTCGAGGAGCGCTTCCCGGAGGCGATCCACGTGAACGACGAGGACGCCGCCGTGCTCGGCCTCAACTCCTTCAGCGACGGACGCAACGTCGTCATCGCCTCGCGGGCGACCGACTTCGAGCGGCAGCTGCGCGAGCGCGGCTACGTGCCCCACGGCGTCGACCTGTCCGAGCTGCTGCTCGGCGGCGGCGGGGTGAAGTGCTGCACGCTGGAGCTGCGTCGATGACCGCGCACCTCGCCGCCTCGACCGAGCACTACCTCGCGCAGGCGGAGGAGTTCGGCGCGCACAACTACCACCCCCTGCCGATCGTCGTGTCGGAGGCCTTCGGCGCCTGGGTGACGGATGTCGACGGCAAGCGCTACCTCGACTGCCTCGCCGCCTACTCGGCGCTCAACTTCGGGCACGGGCACCCCGTGCTCGTCGACGCCGCCAAGGCGCAGCTCGACCGGGTGACGCTCACGAGCCGTGCGTTCCACAACGACCGGCTCGGGCCGTTCCTCGAGGGGCTCGCGCGGCTCGCCGGCAAGGAGATGGTGCTCGCGATGAACACGGGGGCGGAGGCCGTCGAGTCGGCCATCAAGGTCGCCCGCGCCTGGGGCTACCGCGTGAAGGGCGTCGGGCCCGGCCGCGCGAAGATCATCGTCGCCGACGGCAATTTCCACGGCCGCACGACCACCATCATCAGCTTCTCCGACGACCCGGATGCGCGCGCCGACTTCGGCCCGTACACGCCCGGTTTCGTATCGGTCCCCTACGGCGACGCCGCCGCGCTCGCCGCGGCCATCGACGACGACACGGTCGCCGTGCTGCTCGAGCCCATCCAGGGTGAGGCGGGCATCGTCGTGCCCCCCCGCGGTTACCTCGCCGAGGTGCGCCGCCTCACCCGGGATGCGAACGTGCTGTTCATCGCCGACGAGATCCAGTCGGGGCTGGGGCGCACGGGCGCGACCTTCCAGTGCGAGAACGAGGGCGTCATCCCCGACCTCTACCTGCTCGGCAAGGCGCTCGGCGGCGGGATCGTGCCGGTGAGCGCGGTCGTCGGCGACGCATCCGTGCTCGGGGTGCTGCGGCCGGGCGAGCACGGGTCGACGTTCGGCGGCAACCCGCTCGCGGCGGCCGTCGGGCTCGCCGTGGTGGGGCTGCTCGAGACGGGCGACTACCAGCGGCGGGCGGCCGCGCTCGGTGCGGGGCTGCGCGCCCGGCTCGACGCGCTCGTGGGCCGCGGCGTCGTGGAGGTGCGCTCGGCGGGCCTCTGGGCGGGGGTCGACATCGACCCGGCGCTCGCGACGGGGCGGCAGGTGGCCGAGCTGCTCGCCGAGCGCGGTGTGCTCGCGAAGGACACCCACGGCTCGACGATCCGTCTCGCGCCGCCCATCGTGGTGGAGGCCGAGGAGCTCGACTGGGCCGTCGACCAGCTGGAGGCGGTACTCGCCGAGCTCGGCGCCTGAGCGTCCGATAGCGTGCGGGCATGAGCTTCGTGTTCCCTGAGCCGACGCACGTGCCGCTGCGCGGTGGCGCCGCCCTGCGCTGGGGCGTGCTCGCGCCCGGCGCCATCGCCGCCGACTGGGTGAGCGCGGTGCACCGCTTCACCGATCAGCGGGTCGTCGCGGCCGCGTCGCGATCCGCGGAGCGGGCGGCGGCCTTCGCCGAGCGCCACGGCATCCCGCGGGCGTACGGCTCCTACGAGCAGCTCGTCGCGGATGCGGAGGTGGACGTCGTCTACGTCGCCGCCCCGCACACGGAGCACCGCCGGCTCGCCCTGCTCGCCATCGACGCGGGCAAGCACGTGCTCGTGGAGAAGCCCATGGGGGTGTCGGCCGCGGATGCCGCCGACATCGTCGTCGCGGCCCGCACCGCCGGCGTCTTCGCGATGGAGGCGATGTGGTCGCGCTTCCTGCCGCAGACCACCATCATCCGGCGGCTGCTGGACGACGGGGCGCTCGCCGAGGTGGCGGGCGCCGCGGCCACCTTCGCCGGCCGCTTCGAGTACGACCCGCACAGCCGCGCCTTCGACCCGGCCCTCGGCGGCGGCAGCCTGCTCGACCTGGGCGTGTACACGCTGTGGTGGGCGCAGTTCTGCCTCGGCCGGCCCGACTCGGTGTCGGCGACGGGCGAGCTCGCGCCGACGGGTGTCGACGCGGATGCGCGGGTCGTTCTCGGCCACGGGCCCGAGGTCTCGGCCAGCTCGTTCACGAGCATGAGCGTCGACCTGCCGATCACGGCGATGGTGGCGGGGTCGAACGGGTTGAGGCTCGAGGTGGAGCCGTTCGTCGGGCCGGGCGGCTTCCGCCTCGGCCGCATCGACGGAGGCAACGCGTACTGGGAGGACGAGACGGGGATGCGGTGGCGCGACGGCCTCTGCTACCAGGCGTCCGCGGTGGCGCAGCACGTGGCCGACGGCCTGATCGAGGCGCCGGAGCATCCGCTCGACACGACTCTCGACATCCTCGCGACGATCGACGAGGCGCGCCGCCAGCTCGCCGCATCCTGATCGAGGTGCGGGCGCGTAGCGTGGTGGCGTGAGCGTGCTGACGGTCGACCTGCTTGAGCGGATGAGGGAGCGCGCACCCGGCTACGACCGGGAGAACCGCTTCTTCGACGAGGACCTCGCCGAGCTGCGCACGGCCGGGTATCTGCGCCCGCGTTCCCTGGCCGAGGCCGTGGCCGACCAGCGGCTGCTCGCGGCGTACGCCCCCGCCACGGCGCTCGCCGTCAACATGCACCTCGTCGTGGTGGGCATCGCGCGCACCCTCGCCGAGCGCGGCGACGACTCGCTCGCCTGGGTGCTCGCGGATGCCGAGTCCGGCGAGCTGTTCGCCTTCGGCAACTCGGAGCCCGGGAACGACCTCGTCATGTGGGACTCGCTCACGACGGTCGAGCGCGTCGACACTCCCCTCGCCGGTTACGCGTTCACGGGCACGAAGATCTTCACCTCGCTCGCCCCCGCCTGGACGCGGCTGATCGTGTTCGGCAAGCAGACCGACGGCGAGGGCGCGCCCCGGCTCGTGCACGGCATCCTCACCCGCGACGACCCCGGCGTCACGACCCTCGACGACTGGGACACCCTCGGCATGCGGGCCACCCAGTCGCGCACCACGAGACTCGACGGCGCCGTGATCCCCGACGAGCGCATCGTCCGCTTCCTGCCGGTCGGGCCGAACGCCGACCCGTTCATCTTCGCCCTGTTCGCCAACTTCCTGACCCTCATCGGCGCCGTCTACGCCGGCATCGCCGACCGCGCGCTCGAGCTCGCCGTCGAGGCTGCGCACCGGCGCACGAGCCTCAAGAACGGGGGGGCGCCGTACGCGGCCGACCCCGACATCCGGTGGCGGGTCGCGGATGCGGCGCTCGCCCTCGACGCCCTCGCCCCGCAGCTCGAGGCGGTCGCCCACGACGTCGACGCCCGCGTCGACCGCGGCACCCGGTGGTTCCGCGACCTCACCGGGCTCAAGCACCGCGCCACCGAGACGGCGCGCCACGTCGTCGACCAGGCGATGCGCGTGGCGGGCGGAGGCGGCTACCGCAGCACGAGCGAGCTGGCCCGGCTGCAGCGCGACGTGCTCGCCGGCATCTACCACCCCTCCGACACCGAGTCGGTGCACGCGACGGTGGCGCAGGCGCTCCTCGAGCCGCTCTGACGGCTCTCGGCGCCGCCCGCGCGGGCGCCGCGGGTTACGATGATCCGTCATGTCCGCCGCCTCCCACCCGTCGCCGATCGCCGCGCGTCCCCGCGCGCTGCCGCGACCCGACATCCAGGTGCTGCGAGCCCTCGCGGTGGCCGGCGTGCTGCTGTACCACCTGTGGCCCGAGCGCCTCCCGGGCGGGTACGTGGGCGTCGACGTGTTCTTCGTCGTCTCGGGGTTCCTCATCACCTCGCACCTGCTCCCGTCGGCCGCGCGCGGCGGTGTCCACGTCGGTCGGTTCTGGGCTCGGCGCGCTCGTCGACTGCTGCCGCTGTCGGGTGTCGTCCTGCTCGCCACAATGCTCGCGGCTGTGCTCTGGATGCCCGCGTCCAGCTGGGTGTCGACGTTGCGCAACGTCATCGCCGCGGCCATCTACGGGCAGAACTGGCTGCTCGCCCACGACTCCGTCAACTACCTGACGCGCGACGCCGCGCCCCCTCCCACCCAGCACTTCTGGTCCCTGTCGGTGGAGGAGCAGTTCTACATCGTCTGGCCGCTGCTGTTCGTCGCTGCCATCTGGCTCGCCGGTCGCGGAGGCCGCGACGTAAGCACGCCCGGGCACGCCCGCCGTGTCCGACGCTTCTCGTTCGCGACGATCGCCGCCGTGCTCCTCGCATCCTTCGTCGCCTCGGTCGTGCTCACCTTCAGCGACCCCGGCCTCGCCTACTTCGCGACGACGACACGCGCGTGGGAGTTCGCGGCCGGTGCCCTCCTCGCATTCGGCGTCTCATCGGGCGTCGTCGCCCTGCCCGGCTCACCTCGGGCGGTGGCGCTGCGCACCGCGGGTGCATGGGGCGGCTACCTCGCAATCGCGGCGGCGATGCTGCTGATCCCCGAAGGCACGCCGTTCCCCGGATGGGCCGCCGCGGCGCCCGTGCTCGGCACCGTGCTCTGCCTCGCTGCAGGTGACCCCGGGCATCCGTTCTCTCCCACCGTCCTCGGTCGTATGCGACCCGTGACCTACCTCGGCGACATCTCCTACGGTGTGTACCTCTGGCATTGGCCGCTCATCGTCGTGCTCGCCGGCGTCGTCGGCCCGCTCGCCGTCTGGATGAAACTCGCGGTGATCGCAGGCTCGCTCGGACTCGCGGCGCTCTCGAAGGTGCTCGTGGAGGACCCGTTCCGCTTCGGTGCGTTCTGGTCGACGCCGTGGTGGCGGGGGTTCGCGCCCGCGGCGACCTCCATCGCTCTCGTCGTCGCGCTCGCCGGAAGCGGCCTCTGGGTGCTCGGCCACCAGGCTCACCCGGCCGACGCGCAGGAGGAGCCCGCGAACCTCGAGACACCGACCGCCGCGGACGAGCCGCTCGTCCCGCCGATCGGGGCTCGGGTCGGGGACAACGCGGAGATGTACGACTGCTTCGACTTCACGCACGAGGCCGCTCACCGGTGCTCCTACGGCCCGGAGGACGCGCCCGTGCGCATCGCGATCGCGGGCGATTCGCACGCGGCGATGTACCTGCCGGCGCTCCGCGGCGGCGCGGAGGCAGGCCGGTGGCGCCTGGACACCTACGTCGGCGTCTCGTGCGATGCCGCCGGGTTCTATGCGTGCGCCGGGGGAGAGGGCATTCCCGATGCCCTGGCGGCGGGTGGCTACGACCTCGTGCTCGTGACCGGCTACCGTGCATCCTCAACGCCCGCCGACGAGATCGCCGACTTCTATCGCGAACTCGTCGACCGACAGATCCCCGCCGCCGCCATCGCCGACGTGCCGCTCGTCACGGCGGACGCCTACCGGTGCATCGATGACAGCGGAGGCGATCCGGCGCGGGCGGCGGAATGCGTCGTCCCGCGAGCCGCGGCTCTCGACGCGTCGCCCGATCGCATACGCGCGATCGCCGATGAGCTCGGCCTGCCGCTCATCGACCCGGTTCCGCTCCTGTGCACCCCGACCGGCTGCCCGCAGGTCCTCGGAAACGTCGTGCTCTACCAGGACGTCGACGCGCACCTGACGCGCACGGCCGTGCTGGCGCTCAGGCCCTGGCTCGAGGAGCAGATCGGCGACCGGGTCGGGGTCTTGGTCCGCTAGGCGCTACAGCCGGCCGAGCCAGGCGGCGCAGAGCTCCGTCCACGCGGCCGCCGGCTGGCCCTCGGCGAGGCCGATGCCGTGCACCTCGCCTGGGAGCACATGCAGCTCGTGCGGGACACGGGCCCCGGCGAGCGCCATCCCGAGCAGGTAGCTGTGCTGCACGGGCACCTCGGCGTCGCCCGCGGTGTGCCACACGAAGCTCGGCGGGGAGTCGGATGCGACGAGCAGGTCGAGGGAGGTGGCGCGCCGTGCGTCCCACGTGGCGTCCTCGCCGAGCAGGTTGATGCGCGACCCCTTGTGGCTCGGCAGCAGCATCGACGCGACCGCGTAGCCGAGCACGACCGCATCCACGCGCTCCTCGGGCGCGGCGCCCCGCGCGTAGGCAGCCATGCCCGCCGCGTGCCCTCCCGCCGAGAAGCCGATGAGCCCGACCCGCGCGGCCCCCGCCTCCCGCACGCGGCGCACCTCGGCGCGCACGGCATCCAGGGGACCCGGATGCCGCGTCAGCACCGGATACTCGAACACGCTCGCGGCGAGCCCGAGGCCGTGCAGCCACCGGGCCACCGGCTCGCCCTCGTGCGGGGCGTGCCGACGGTAGCCGCCGCCGGGGAGGACGATCACGTGCAACTGATCCACGCATCCATCATCGTCGCTACTCTGACCCCATGACCGGGCCCGTGCTCTTCATCGGCGACTCCATCACGGATGCCGGACGCCGCGACGACCCGGAGGGCCTCGGCCACGGCTACGTGCGCCTCGCGGCGGAGGGGCTCGCCCTGCGCGGCGACCAGCGCACCGTCGTCAATCGAGGGGTGAGCGGTGACCGGATCGGCGACCTCCGCGCCCGCTGGCGGGCGGATGCGATCGAGCCCGCGCCGGGCGTGCTGACGGTGTACGTGGGTGTCAATGACACCTGGCGCGCCTTCGACGCGGACACGCCGACGAGCGCCGCGCACTTCGAGGCCGTCTACCGGAGCCTGCTCGACGAGGCGCGGGCGGCCGTCAACCCGCGGCTCATCCTCGTGGAACCGTTCCTCGTGCCGGTCGACGACGCGCAGCACGAGTGGCTCGACGACCTCGCCGGGAAGCGGGATGCGGTGGCCTCCCTCGCGACCGAGTTCCGGGCGGCGTTCGTGCCGCTGCATCGCATCCTGACGGTCGCCGCGGTGCACCACGGGGCGGCGGCGGTCGCGGCCGACGGCGTGCACCCGACCCCGCTCGGCGCGGAGCTCATCGCGGAGGCCTGGGAGGCGGCGGAGGGCGCATCCGCTGGGTAGGTGCGAGCATGGGAGCATGCTCGATCTCGCGCTCGAACCCGTCACCGTCGGCACGTCCGGCCTCGGCAAACGACCGGGGGCCGATCTGGGCCTTGCCACCGCCATCCTCAGCTCCCCCTTCCACCAGGCCGACACCTCCAACGCCTACTCGGACGGCGAGAGCGAGCGCCTGCTCGGTGCCGCCATCCGCGAGCTCGGCGGTCTGCCGGGTGACCGCCACGTGTTCTCGAAGGGCGATCAGGACCCGGTGACGGGCGCCTTCACGGGCGACCGGATGCGGCGCAGCTTCGAGGAGTCGACGGAGCGGCTCGGCCTCGAGACCCTGCCGCTCTACCAGCTGCACGACCCGTACACGATCGAGGTGGCGGATGCGATGGCGCCCGGCGGCGCGGTCGACGTGCTGCTGCGGCTGCGCGATCAGGGTCGGATCGGCGCGATCGGCATCGCGGCCGGCCGCCGCGAGCTCGTTGAGGAGTACGTCAAGACGGACGTCTTCGACGTGGTGCTCACCCACAACCGCTACACGGTGGTCGACCGTTCGGCGGAGCGCATCCTGGAGCTGGCGGCGGAGCGCGGCATGACGGTGTTCAACGCGGCGCCGTTCGGCGCGGGCATCCTGGCGGGGGGCAACTTCCGCGGGCGCACCTACGGCTACAGCGAGCCGAGCCCGGAGTTCCTCGCCCACGTCGACCGCTTCCGGGCGCTCTGCGCGGAGTGGGGCGTCGATCCCGCGGCGGCCGCTCTGCACTTCTCGCTGCGGGAGCCGCGCATCCACACGACGGCGGTGGGGGTGAACTCGGTCGAGCGTCTCGCGGAACTGGAGGGGCACGTGAACGCGGTCATCGATGTGGAGTTCTGGGCGGCGCTCGATGCGCTCGGGGCGCCGCCGACGGCCCCCACCGACTGACACCCCACGGGGTCGGCGCTCAGGACCGCGGCAGCGCGATCCGGAACTCGGTGCCGACACCCTCCTCACTTGCGACGTCCATCCAGCCGCCGTGGGCGGTCACGATCGCCTTCGTGATGTTGAGGCCGAGGCCGACCCCCGGCACGGCGTTGCGGGTGGCGGTGCTCGCCCGGAAGAAGCGCGTGAACAGCCGGTCCACCTCGTCGGGCGGGATGCCGAGGCCCGTGTCGCGCACGCTGACAGTCGCGGCACCGAGGTCCGCGGTGAGGGTCACCACGACGTCGCCACCGCGCGGCGTGAACTTGATCGCGTTCGACACGAGGTTGTCGACGGCCTGGCCGAGGCGCACCGGGTCGGCGACGAGCCGCACCTCCACGTCGGGCACTGCCGCGATGAGCGCGACGCCGGCGGCGTCGGCGGCCGGGAGGGCCGACTCGATCGACGCGCGCACGACCGGGGTGAGGTCCATCTCGCGCGCGTCGAGCGGGAACTGCCCCGACTCGACCTGCGCCGTGAACAGCAGGTCGCCGACGAGCCGCAGCAGGCGCCGGGCGTTGCGCTCCGCCACCTCGAGGAACTGCAGCTGCTCCTCGGTGAGCGGATGCCGCGGGTCGTCGCGCAGCAGCTCCAGGTAGCCGAGGATCGAGCTGAGGGGGGTGCGCAGCTCGTGGGAGATCATGCCGACGAACTCGTCCTTCATGCGGGCGACCTCGATGGCGCGGGTCTCGTCGGTCGCGACGAGCAGGTACCCGACCCGTTCACCCGCTCCGTCGCGGCGGCTCGTGATGGTGAGCCGCGCGGGCACGGTGCTGCCGTCGTCGCGGAGCATGTCGAGTTCGCGCACGACGGTCTCCCCGCGGTCGGCGAGCGCGAACAGCGACCGCAGCCCGTGCGGGACCGGGTCGTCGGGGTCGACGGCCATCGCCTCCGCCCCGAGCGCGTCGAGGGTCGACTCCGGGAAGAACGTCTCGATGCGCGCGGAGTACTCGGTGTCGAGGTCCTCGGGGCCGAGCAGTTCGGTGGCGCCCGGGTTCCACGCGATCACGAGGCCCGCGCGGTCGGTGCCGATGACGGCCTGGGCGACGGTGGCGTTCCAGACGCTCCGGAACAGTTCCACCAGCTCGAGGTACTTCGTCTGGCTCTCCTGCAGCCGCACGACCACCCGGAGGTTCTCGTCGAGGGCGTCCGCTTGCTTGGCGGCCAGCAGCTCGGCCTCGGTGGTGCGGTTGCGTGCGACGCGGCTCAGCTCGTTGACGATCGCCGCGACGACCGTGTACACGATCGGCACGACCGCGAGCCGCAGCCATGCGGCGCCGCTGTCGGGCGGTGTCGTGACGAGCGGGATGGCGACCACCAGGAGGGCCGCTCCGGCGACGATCAGCACGTGACGGAAGCCGGGTTTCGACGCGATCCACACGATGGGGAGCAGCAGGAGTACGCCGAACATCGAGGCGCCGGCGCCGGTCCCCGCGCGGAACAACCCGAGCCCGAGGATGTCGGCGAGGGGCACGAGCGTCACGAGCGGACCCTCGTAGATGCGCATCCCGGTGAGGATCGCGGCGCCCGCGGTCGCGATGAGCACGATCGTCACACCGGTCGCGACGGTCAGCGGCGGCCCGAGGGGCAGTTCCGGGATCGTCAGAGAGAGCAGCAAGGCGATGAGCAGCGTGATCGCCGTGGGTGCCTGCTTGACGATGGGGCTCGGGTCGTCGACGATCGCGTACCAGCGCGACCATCCGTCGCCGGAGCGTCGTCCGTTCATGCCCGTGCGATCCGTTCGACGACGGTCGCCACCTGCGCGCCGGTGAACGGCTTCGGCAGAACGGCGTCGGCCTCGGGGTACCGCGAGGAGTCGAGCACGGAGGTGATGACGAGCGCGCACTCCGGATGCGTCTCGCGCAGCGCCGCTGCGAGCTCCCGGCCCGAGATTCCCGGCAGCACGAGGTCGACGACGGCGAGGTCGGGACGGATGTCGTCGAGCGTCTCGAGCGCCTGCTCGGCGGTGGAGGCGGTCACCACCCGGCAGCCCGCGCGCTCCAGGTAGCGCCGCAGCAGCTCGGCCTGGTCGTCGCTGTCGTCGACGACCAGCGCGAGCGGTGCGGCGCTCATACGAAGAACGCCTGCCGCACCCAGACGACGGCGAGCACGATCACGAGGGCGAGCACGGACTGGGGGATGAGCCACAGCTCGCGGCGGGCGTCGCGCCGCAGCTCACGGCGCGCCTCCTCGGTCTCGAGGCGGGTCGGTTCGTTCACCCGAGCACCCTTCCGACCTTCTCGGTCTTGATCCAGGTGGCGTCTGCGTGGCGCCACTCCTTGATGTAGGAATCCACGGTGATGGCGCACAGCATGGGCCCGTAGCCGACGAGGTAGATGAGCAGCGGCGAGAGCCAGCGTCCGACGCGGGTCTTCTCGACCGCGCGTGCGCCCCAGGCGGCGAGCATCGCGGCCGAGATCCACACGTAGACGAAGACGGTGAGGATGGTCTCGCCGACGGGCAGCAGCTTCAGCCCGAACAGGCTCGGCAGCCACACCTCGATGAGGCCGGGGAAGAGGGCGGCGATCATGACGACGAAGGAGACGAGTCCGGGGAACAGGAACGCCTCGCGCCAGGAGTGCCGCCCGATCCGCGGGTCGAGCTGGATGCCGACGAGCATGGAGAACAGGAAGCTCACCGACGCGGTCACCCACAGCGCGCGGAACACCAGCTGCGCGAGGTCGCTCTGCAGCAGGAGCAGCCCGATGAGTCCGACGGAGGAGAGCACCATCGCGAACGGCAGCAGGAAGATGCTGAACCAGGAGAGGCCGAAGGCGATGTTGCCGAGGTGGTGGCCGCGGTGCGGGCGGAACCAGACCTTGCGGTAGATCCACGACACCTGCACGTTGCCGCGCGCCCAGCGCAGCCGCTGCTTCCAGAGCCCGTCGATGGTGCGCGGCTCCTCGGCGAGCACGACGGCGCGCGGCTCGAACACCATCTTGCGGCCGTGCAGCTGCGACTCGAAGGTGGCGACGGTGTCCTCGGCGAGCGTTCCGGTGGGGATGCGGCCGCCGATGGCCTCCAGGTTGGCGCGCGAGTGCAGCTGGGCGCCGCCGGCGAGGCACGCCTGGGCGCCGAGCACGTTCTGGGCGCGGCGGGCGGCCAGTTGCGAGAGCACGTATTCGATGGCGATGAACCGGGTCATGTAGTTGCGGTCGCGGCTGCCTTCGGCGATGTACGCCGAGACGGCGCCGACGCGGGGGTCGGCGAGGTGGCGGGTCATCTTCTCGAGCGACTCGGGGGTGAAGATGACGTCGGCGTCGGTGATGAGCACGGCTTCGGCCCAGTCGTCGGCGAGGATCACCTCGAGCCCGTGGTTGAGGGTGTGCGCCTTGCCCTGACCGCCCTGCTCGCGCCGCAGGTGGATCACCTGCCCGGGGTACTGGAGCGCCTTCGCGGCCAGCACGTCGGGGGTGTCGTCGGTGGACGCGTCGTCGACGACGCACACGCGCAACCGGTCGACGGGGTAGGAGAGCTGCATGAGCCGGTCGACGGTCGCGCCGATCACGGGCGCCTCGTTCCAGGCGGGGATGAGCACGACGACGCGGGGGAAGTGGGCGTCGGCGCGACGGTAGTGGTTGATCACGGCGTGCAGCGGCACCATGAGGAAGTGGAAGGCGGCCGTCACGACGGGCACGGCGCCCGTCGCGACGAACACGATGAGCACGACGACGAGGACGTTGTAGAGCACCTCCATGACGCCTGCGCCGGTCATCGCGCACCCTTCCCTGCGAGGAGCGCGGCGACGCGCTCGTAGCGGCCGACGTCCGAGGCGATGTGGCTGTCGGTGGATGCCACGAGCCGCACGCCCGCGGTGCGCGCGGCGGCGATCGCGGCCGGGCCGGGGCATCCCCACTTCTCGTTCACCTCGACGAGGGTGTCGGTGGCCGCCGCGGTGTGCGCCCAGGCGTCGAGGCGCTCGGGACCGAGTGCCGACTCGTCGAGGCCGATCTTGGGGAGGATCGAGAAGCAGTGGGCGAGCTGGTTGCCGGGGTGTCGCCGCATCGCGCCGATGAGCCCGCCGATGAGCAGGTCGAGGGCGTCGTCGGCCGGGAGGCCGGCGGCGAGGCGTTCGGCGGTCGCGGACGGCGACCAGGGCCCGTCGGTGCCGGGGAACTGGTGGTCGGCGATGAGGATGCGGTCGACTCCGTCGAGCGCGGCGGGGAGGTCGAGGGCGCCGGTGGTGTCGAGGATCTTCGCCTCGACTCCGGTGTGCACGGTGAGCCCGTCGGGGACCTCGAGTGCTGCGACGGCGGCGAGGAACTCGGGCACCCAGGTGGTGTCGGCGCGCACGTGGTCGACGAGCCGCAGCTCGGTGAGCCCGGCGGCGTGCGCGGCTGCGACGTTCTCGGCGAGGGTCGAGACGGCGTCGTCGGAGAACGTCGAGTGCACGTGGTGGTCGCCGCGGAGTGCCGGGTGCATGGGCGTCACTCGTCCTGGTGGGCGGCGTGCGCGGACTGCAGCACCTCGTCCGGGTCGATCACGATGTCCTCGAGGAAGCGCACGGAGGCGAGTTCCCGGAAGGCGAGCCGTTCGGGCAGCGCGCGGCCGGTGAAGAGGTCGACCACGAGGGAGGGGATGTCGACGCCCGCGGCGATCGTGAGCGGGAGCGCGCCGGGGAACCGCGGGTTGACCTCCAGCAGCGCGGCACGCCCTGCGCGGTCGCGGCGCAGTTGCACGTTCGCGACCCCCACGAGGCCGATGGCGCGGGCGACGGCGGCCGCGGTCTCCTCCAGCTCGGGGTCGCGCACGGTGCGTCCGGCGATGGAGACGCCGGAGTCGACGCGGGTGCGGGTGCGCGGCACGGCTGCGACGACGCGGCCGGCGGCATCCGCGATCACGTCGACGGAGTACTCCTCACCGGGCAGCAGGTCCTGCACGATGAGCCCTTCGTCGGTCGGCAGCGCCTCGAGTGCCGCGCGGTCGGGCACGACCCGGATGCCGCGGCTGCCTGCGCCGCTGCGCGGCTTCGCGAAGACGGGGAACTCCCAATCGATCGCGAGGGCATCGGGCGCGGCGAGCACGGTGCGTGGGACGCGCACTGTGGGGGCGCAGCGCTCGGCGAGCGCGAGCTTGTCGAGGCAGGTGGCGATCGTGTCGGCGCTCGGCGCGGCGAGCACGGCGGGGGCGAGCTCGTCGCGACGTTCGGCGAGGGCGGCGAGCTCGACGTCGACGGTGGAGATGACGACGTCGATCGCATCCTGGGCGACGAGGGCGGCGAGGCCGGGGATGAACGCCGGCGATCGCCCGGGCTCGACGAGGCGGCGCCGGGCGGCGGGCACGAGGTAGAGGCCGGACGCCCATCCGTCCATGTCGGCGGCGAACACCGTGAGGTCGTCGCGGTTCAGCAGCGAGCGGATCACGGCGACGCCGGCAGGGCCGCCCGCGCCCGTCACGAGTACGCGCGTCATCGGGCCTCCCGGTTGCTGCGCTCGCCGGTGCGGTCGCGCACGGGGGTGGAGAGGTCGGCGGTCTCGCGCACGATCTCGAGCGGTTCGACGTTGTCGCCGCCGCCGAATCGGGACCAGTAGCGCGCGGTCGCCGTGACGAAGTCGGGGGCCAGGTAGGCGCGGTGCTCGGTCTGCGAGCGGAAGCAGGCGAGCACCTCGAGCTTGCGGTCGACGAAGCCGTCGATGGAGACGAATCGCGTCGGGCGGAAGTCGACGGTTGCGGAGGGGCTCTGGTAGCAGGCGACCGTGTCGATCGTGCGGGTCGCGACGACGGTGGCTTCGTGGGCCGCGCGGTGGTCCTGGTGGCGGTCGTGGTTGGTGTGCGTGTAGACGACGGTCGGCACGACCTCCCGCACGACCTCTTCGATGAGCCGCACGGTCGGGCCGCCGCCGGTGATCTCGGTGTCGACGAGGTCTTTGAGGAAGAGGCGCGCGCCGAGCAGCTCGGCGGAGGCGAGCGACTCGTGCTGCCGGTCGTCGGCGTCGCCCCCTCGTGCGCCGCGGGAGAGGGTGAGGATGGTGATCTCGTCGCCCGCCGCGCGGTGCGCCGCGAGGATGCCGCCGACGCCGATCTCCACGTCGTCGGGGTGCGCCCCGATCGCGAGCACGTACTGCTTCTGCGCCGCGGACTCGCGTCGTGCGCGGCCTTCTTCGGCGAGTCGAGTGACGACCTCCACGAGGCGGGTGGAGTCGATGGGCTTGGTGAGGAACTCGTCGGCCTGCGCGCGGAGGGCGGAGACGGCGTAGTCGACGGAGACGTGGGCGGTCATGATCACGACCGGCATCCAGGGGGTGTCGATGCGGATCGCGGTGAGCAGGTCGATGCCGGAGATGCCGGGCATCTGGATGTCGGTCACGACGACGTCGGGCCGGAAGGCGCCGATGGCGGCGAGGGCCGAGGGCCCGTCGGCGGCGGTCTGCACGACGCATCCACCGCGGCGTTCGAGCACCGTCTTCACGAACAGCGCGACGTCCGGGTCGTCGTCGACGACCAGCACCCGCCGGGACTCCTCGCCCATCCGGTACCCCCTCTTCCCCCTGGACATCGAGCCTAGGCCCCGACCTGTCTGTCGACCATGAGCGGGCCGCGCGTTCGATGTGCGGATCGGATGCGCGCGGGCGCCGGGATGCCGGACGAACGCGTGGCGACGCGCTGCCGCGCGAGGTCGCGCTGCACAGGACTCTTGGTGGGCATCGGGAGCGGCGCCCGCGCCGGGTCGATTCGGGGTGGGGGGATGAGCACGAACTCGTCGCCGCGTCGGCGGATCTCCCACCCTTCGTTGTGGATCCGCAGATGGTGGTATCGGCACAGCAGGATGCCGCGTTCGACGCTCGTTCCGCCGCGGTCGCGTTGCCAGTGGTCGATGTGGTGCGCCTCGACCATCCCGACGCCGCGGGCGCAGTCGCCGAAGCGGCAGCCGCCGTCGCGGATGGCGAGGGCCGTGCGCTGCTTGCGGGTGTGGAGTCGCTGCGTGCGGCCCACGTCGAGGGGGTTCCCGGAGGGGTCGACTGCGATGTGCTGGTGCCCGTCGGCGCAGATGTGCCGCTCGACGGTCTCGCGGGAGACGGGGTCGGCCTGCCCGGCGATCCAGCCGTGGCCCGCGGGCCGCCCGAGCTGTTCGCGGGTCGCGATGAGCTGGACCGCCGCGCCGCCGGTGCCGAGCAGCTGGCGGGCGTCGACCTCCGAGCCAGCCCGGAGCAGGTCGAGGAACACGTCGGAGGCCAGCTGCTGCGGGGTGCGCGGGTCGAGCTCGATCGCGTCGGCCGCCGCACGCTGGGCGGGGTCGACGAAGCGCGGGCCTCCGCGCTTGGGCGAGGTGGCGCGCGTGTAGAGGTCGACCACGTAGGCCGCGGACTCCGGATCGAGCAGCCAGCTCAGCCGCGTCATGCCGTCGGCCTGAGGGATGATGCGCAGCGAGCGCTGGGCGATGCGGTGCCGTTCACGGTCGGCGATGCCGGCCTCGTCGAGTTCGTCGCGCAGCTGTCGCGCGCGCCGGTGGAGACGGTCGGGGTCCACCGCGGTCGCGCTGCCCGCCTCCTCGCAGAGCACCTGAGCGGCCGCGCCCAGCGCCTCGCTCGTAACGCCGTCGCACGGCTCTCCCAGCCCGCGCCGTACCGCCTCGACGTGCTCCGCCCCGAACGCGCCGGAGGCGACCGCGTCGGCGACGGGACGCATCCAGGGGGCCGTCGGCGCGACCAGCTCACCCGTGCGCGCGTCAGGCAGCCCCGCCGCGTCGTGGAGCGCGCTTCCCGCGCGCACGGAGGTTCTCGCGTCGCGCGCGGATGCCCCGGTGTGCGCTCGCAGGAGCTCCTCGGTCGTGCGGTGGCCGGCGCGTTGCGCGAGACCCTCGTACCCGAAGGCGGGGGTCGAGCGGCGGGCGATCTCGCCGGCGACGAGGGCGCGATGGCCGGCGACCGCTCGCTCGATCTCGGCGAGAACGCGCGATGCCGCGAGCAGGTGGTCGTCGTCGGCCTCGCGGTAGGCGGCGACCTCGGCACGGAGCCCGCGCAGCGCCGCGAGCTGCGCCCGCAGGGCTTCGAGATGTTCGAGGTTTGCCATGCACCTATGATCTCAAACTCGAAGATTCGTTCCTAGGTGCGCGCGTGTTTCCACATGAAGCACGTCTTGAGGGTTCCTGTGGAGGAGCGGAGGCGAGCGCGGACACCGCCCGCGCGGCGGACGCCCCATCCCTCAGGGCTTCGCGTACAGCGCCCGCGCGAGCGCGTCGAGCACGCGCGCCGACCGCGGCCCGAAGCTCAGGATCTCGCCGTCGGCCATGTCGACGAAGCGGCGGTGCTGGCCCGCGGTGGTGAGGGCGATGGCGGGCTTGGCGGCGAGCAGCCCGTCCACGCCGCCCGCCGACTCGATGCCGTGGGTCATGACGAGGATCACGTCCGGGTTCGCCTCGACGAGCGCCTCGTCGGTCATGGGCTTCATGCCCTCCCAGCCGAGCTCTCCCGCGACATCCCGCGCCCCCAGCCCGAGGATCAGCCGGTCGGCGCCCGACTCCGAGCCGAACAGGTAGTAGATGCCGCTGCCGCCGCGCAGGTAGAGGAACACGACGCGCAGCTTCTTCTCGGGGTCGGATGGTGCGACCTGGTCGATCTGCGCGCGCACCTCGGCGACGTCGTCCGTGATCCGCGAGGCGAGGGCCGCTCCCGCCTCGGGCACGCCGAGCGCCGCGCCGGTGTCGCGCGCGAGCTGGGCCGCCCCGTCGAAGCTGGGCTCGTTCGCGAGGAACACCACGGTCACGCCCGACTGGCGCAGCTGCTCGAGCACGTCGCGCGGGCCGATGCTGCCGTCGGTGAGGATGAGCGTGGGCCGCAGCGCGAGCACGCTCTCGGCGTTGACGGCGTGGGCACCGGAGGTGACGACGGGCAGGTGCTCGGTGCCGGGGAAGGTGGTCGACATGTCGCGGCCGACGAGGGTGTCGCCGAGCCCGAGCCCCCAGACGGTCGCGGCGAGCGATCCGGCGAGGTCGAGGGCGAGCACGCGCGAGGTGTCGTCGACGACGACGTCGCGGTCCCCGTCGGGGTCATGGGAGACGACGGACGCGGGGAGCGTCTGCGCGGGGTGCTCCGCGACCGGCTCCACGGCATCCGAGGCGACGATCGCGGTGCGCTCGCCTTCCGCGGCGCGCGGGTCGGGGTAGAGGTCGAGCTGGGTGAGCGGGCGGGCGTCGACCGCGGGGGTCGTCGCGGTGCCGCTGCCGCCCTGCTCGCCGGATGCGGCGCATCCGGCGAGCAGGGCGAGGGATGCGGCGGCCGCGAGGGCGGCGCGGAGGGCTCGGGTCACACGCCCATCCTATCCCCGAAGTTAGGTAAACCTAACTTGTGCCGGCAACCGTGGAGATCCGCGCGAAGGGCCCACCCCCGAATTGGGGGTAGGACGCTCATCCGTCATCTCGAGCTTCCCTCTAGACGCGCCATGCCGAGGATCGCTAGTTTCTGGGCAATCGCGATCTCGGTCGCGGGCCTGTCGGGTTCGTTTGAGAGAGATCGCCACCACATGTCTCTTCGTGTCTCCGCTGTGCGGGCATCGCTCGCTGTCATCGTGTCGGGTGTGCTGGTGGTGACGATGGTGTCGCCCGCGCAGGCCGAGGACTCGCCCGCGGACCTGGGCGTCGTGCTGCCCGCGCCGGGGTCGACTCCCGCGGAGGTGCGGGCGCCAGAGCTACCGTCGGGCGACTTCTCGGCGGATGACACGTCCTCGTCGCCGAAGCTCGTCGGCGTGCCGGCGAAGCCGAAGATGGAGTCGCTGGACCTGTCGAAGCTGGATCTCGACTCCCTCGAGGTGGTCTCACGCGACGAGTTCTCGACGGTGTACGCGCTGCCGAATGGGTTGAAGCTCGCGGCGGTGGGTGAGACTCCCCAGAACGTGGAGGTGGACGGCGACTGGGTGCCGGTCGACGAGAAGCTCGCCCGGGTGGTGGGCGGTTGGGAGGCGGCGGAGCATCCGCTGGCCCCGGTCTTCTCGCAGCGCTCCGGTGGTGAGGTCGCGACGGTCACCTCGGGCGACTACTCGTTGAGCTGGCGCCTGCTGGGTGCGGCGGATGTGCGTGGCTCGGTGGGCATGTACCGGGGCGGGGAGCAGGGGCCGTTGCGGTTCCGCGACGTTCTCGACGGGGTTGACCTGGAGTACGCGGTCGAGCCGTCGCTGGTGAAGGAGTCGATGGTGCTGGCCGCGGCGCCGGAGGAGGCGCCCGAGTACAGGTGGGTGCTGACTGCTCCAGGACTCGCGGTCGTCCCGGACGATGCCGGCGGCTTCGTGGTCGTGGACGCCGACGGCGGCACCCGCTTCACGATCCCGACCCCGATCATGTGGGACTCCTCGGGCAAGTCGGGGGTGCGCGAGCCGGAGACGGCGCCGGTGGCGGCGACCGTTGAGCCGTACGGGGATGCGAAGGCGGGGCAGTGGCTGCTGACTTTGCGCCCGGATCAGACGTGGCTGACCGACCCGTCGCGCGTGTACCCGGTGACGGTGGACCCGTCCACGGGGTGGGGTGCGAGCAACAAGCGGTCGGTGAAGTCGGACGGGGTGGTGCAGTCGGGGCAGACCTGGTTCGGCAACCCGTGGCAGGCGAACCACGCGATCTACTGGCGTGGGTTCGCGCAGTATCCGCTCGGCAACATCGCGGGCACCTATGTGTTCGACACGGAGCTGGTGCTCGGGTACACGACCGGGACGGCGACGTGTCAGGTCGGGTATATCGGCTCGGGGTACGGGGCGACCCCATCGTCGGTGTCGCACTACGGCGGGGATGTGTCGTCGTTCTCCCTGTGCAACGGCAGCGCGTCGGCGAGTGCGGGCGGCACGGACGGACTGGATTCGACGATCGCGGCGTGGGTGCGCGGCGGCGGGTACGGGAACTGGCTCGGGTTCCGCAGCTCTGCGGAGGCGAACACCGGCTACAGCTACAAGGGCGCGAACTCGACGCTCTATGTGGCGTACGCGAACTATCCCTCGATCACGGGGTTGTCGGCGGGCACGCCGAAGAACGGGCAGGTGGGTCCGCGTGCGCCGAAGATGCAGGCGACCGGCTCCACCGATTCCGGCACGGCGCTGCAGTACAGGTACCAGTTCGAGGAGATCGTGGGCGGCGGAAACGGCACCACGAACACGAACGGTACGCCGGCTTTCGCGAACATCGCCTATGACACGAACTGGGTGAGCGCCGGGGATTTCCAGGTGCCGTCGAACGTGCTCAAGTCGAACACGCCTTACCGGTACCGGATCTATGTGCGCGACGGCTACAACGGCTGGCTCGGCAACAACACGGAGCGTGCCGGCGCGAGCGCCGCGTGGTACTTCACCACGAACACGACCCCAACGGTGAGTCAGGGCACCGTGTCGCCGGCGGATGACGAGGTCGTGCCGACCGTGACACCGCAGTTCCGGGTGCCGTACGTCGCGGATCCGGACAGCGCGGCGACCGTGCAGTACAAGTTCGTGGTCGCGACGGGTCTGGATGGCCGTACCGGTACGACGGCGACCTCCGGGTGGTTGACGCCGTCGTCGACGACGCCCGGCGACCCGGTCACGTGGACCCCGGATCCGGCGCTGCTGCAGGACGGGGTGACGTACACCTGGCACGTGTGGACGAGGGATGCGGTCGACGAGGCCGAGCAGGACTGGACGGGGCACTTCACGGTGAACCGGCGCCTGGGCTCCTCGGGGCCGTCGCCGTTCGATTCGGCGGGTGCGGCATCCGTGAACCTGGCGAACGGGAACCTGGCGCTGAACTTCGCCTCCCCGACGGTGTCGGCGGTCGGTGGTCCGATGGGGATGAGCTTCTCCTACAACTCGCAGGCCGACCCGCACGCGAACCAGGGGCTGGTGGGGTCGTACTACAACGCCCTCAACCAGGGGCAGACCTCGACCACGTCATTCGTGTTCACCGGCCGTGAGCCGGTGCTGGTGCGCACCGACCGGGTGATCTCATTCAATGAGACGGGCGCGGTGTTCCCCGCGGTGCCGGCGGATTACTGGATGGCGCAGTGGAACGGCTACGTCACCGCACCGGCGACCGGCTCGTACACCTTCGGGGTGATCCGCGATGACGGCGCCCGGGTGGTGGTCGGCGGTACGACGGTGCTGGACCAGTGGGCGGGCGCGGTGACGGGGGTCCAGTGGGGCACCGCATCCTCTCTGACCGCCGGTGTGGCCTCCCCGATCCGGGTGGACTACTACGACGCGACGAACAGCGCGCGTCTTGAGCTGCGGGTGAAGGGCCCGGGCATCACCGCCTCGGATGGCATCCCGGTGCCGGCGTCGTGGTTCACGAAGAAGGTGCAGTACCTGCCGGGCGGGTGGTCGAACTCGGGTCCGATCAACGGGTCGGGTGGGTTCTACACGCTGGCGACGAAGACGCCGACGACGGTGGCGGTGACGGATGTGACCGGGTCGGTGCACACCTACACGCGCAAGTCGGATGGCGGCTACACGGCCCCGAACGGCGAGTACGGCGTCCTCTCCCTTGATGGCACGGGTCAGGTGAGCCTGAACGACGGCGGCACGATCTACCAGTTCAACGCCGTGGGCAGGGTGGCGAGCGTGACGACGCCGCAGGATGCGAAGAAGTCCGCGACGCCGCAGGTCAGCTACCGAGGCAACGCGGTGCCGGACGTGATCACCGATCCGGTCTCCGGCAGCGGGGTGGCGTCGCGGAAGGTGCGGTTCGTCTACGGGGGTGACTCTGTCTCGTCGGTGGATCTCGGCGCGGCCGACGGCGACATGTCCGGCAACGCGTGCCCGGTGCCCGGCGGGTCCGGGTATGCGGCCCCGCCGGCCGGGTTCCTGTGCCGCATCGTCTACCCGGGCCACGTTCCCGGCGGTGCGGGCGGGGTGGATGACACGACCCGGCTGTTCTACGACGCGAACGGCCAGCTCGTGTCGATCGTGGATCCGGGTGGCGAGCAGGTCACCTTCCACTACACGGCGGGGATCCTCGACCGGATCTGGGATCCGCTGGTCAACGACTGGATCAAGGCCGACCCCTCCACCCGTGCGGCCACCGACACCGTCGCGACGGTCGTCGACTACACGAGCGGGAAGGTCACCCAGGTGACCGCCCCTGCCCCGGACGGCGCCACCGAGGGTCTGCGCCCGCAGAAGAGCTACGGATACGGTGCGGGCACGACGACCGTGGACGCGACAGGGCTTGACCTGTCCGGTGCCCCGCCCGGCGCGCACGCCTCCACGGTCACCTATGACGCCGGGTGGCGTGCCACCTCCGCGAAGAGCCCGCTGGGTCTGACCTCGCAGCAGTCCTGGTCGGTGAAGGATCAGCTGCTGTCGTCGACGGATGCGTGGGGCCGAATGTCGACCACCATCTACGACGACTTCACCGACCTGCCGACCGAGTCCTTCGGCCCGGCGCCGGCGTCCTGCTTCGGCAGCGACCGGAGGCCGCTGACCTCGTGCCCGATCGCGGTGGCTCACACGACGACCGCGTACGATCAGGGCCTGCAGGGGCTGGACGTCACCTACTTCGCCACCAACAACCTCTCCGGCATCCCGAAGGACTTCTCCCTGGGGCTCGTCGGCGGCACCGGTGCCACCGGCACCGGGCTGACCTCCCGGAACTGGGGTGCGGGTTCGCCGATCACCGGCATTCCCGTCGACGACTTCTCCCTCCGGATGTCGGGCACGGTCGCCTTCCCCACGGAGGGTGACTGGCAGTTCCGCCTCACGGGCGATGACCGTGCCATGCTCTACCTGGACGACGAGCTCATCACCACCAGCGTCGGCAGTCCCAGCAACGGCCCCATCCGCCACCTCTCGGGCAGGCACCGCATCCGGGTGGACTACTACGAGCTCACCGGCAACGCGTCGTTGCAGTTGCAGTGGTCGGTCAATGGCGGCACGTTCGTGAACATCCCCGACACCGCCGTCACCCCGGGCTACAACCTGGCCACCTCCTCCACGGTGGACGACTCGGTGCCGACCGGCAGCGGTCTGCCATCGAACCTGGTCACCCCGTTGAAGACATCCACCGGCTATGGGACCAACCCGTGGCTGGGGATGGCGACCACCTCCACGGTCGACCCGGGCGGCCTGAACCTGACCACGACGATCGGGTACGAGCCGGTCACGGACGCGGCGAACAAGTGGCTGCGGCGTCTGACCCGCGCCATGCCGTCCGGCGGCGGCGCGGTCACCACGAGCGCCTACTACGACGACACGCAGCAGCTCGGTGCGTCCGTCTGCGGGTTGCCCGCCACCACGGTGCAGTACGGGTGGTTGAAGTCCGTCACCGGCCCGGCCCCGTCGACAGGTTCCGCGGTCGCGACGGAGTACGCCTACGACATCCTCGGCCGCACCGTCGGATCCAAGACCACGGGGGACCCGGCCTGGTCGTGCGTGAGCTACGACACCCGCGGTCGCGCGACGATCTCGACGGTGGCGCAGGGCTCCGCGGTTGAGCGGATCATCACCACCGACTACGCGGTGGGCGGGAACCCGCTCGTGTCGTCGATCACCGACCCGGCGGGCACCATCATCACGGAGGTCGACCTTCTTGGGCGGGTGGTGAAGTACACCGATGTGCTGGGCACGGAGACCACCCCCAGCTATGAGGCCCGCACGGGGCGGGTGGTGTCGACCGCGACGAAGCCTGCTGGCGGAAATCCTGTCACTCAGTCGTTCACCTACGACGCGGATGGGAAGGTCCTCACCGTCAAGATCAACAACACCCTCATCGCCGACCCCGACTACGCCACCAACCAGCTCCTCCAGTCGGTCGCCTACAGCAACGGCACGAGCCTCGCCACCATCACCCGCAACCCCCACACAGGCGCCACCGACGCGATCGGGTGGGCGTTCGCGGATGCGTCGACCGTTGCGGATCAGGTGGTGCGGTCGCCGGCGGGCCGCATCATCCAGAACACCCTCACCGATACTGCCAGCACCGGCCCGGAGGCCTCGACGTATCGGTTCGATGCGGCGGGTCGCTTGGTGCATGCGTCGATCCCGCGGCACGAGTTGGACTACGGGTTCGGCACCGCCTCCTGCGGGGTGGCGGGTGCAGGTGCTAACGGCAACCGCACCACGTCCTCGGACGCTCTGGATGGTGGCACCCCGACCACGGTCGGCTACTGCTACGACACAGCGGATCGCCTCACCGCCACCACAGTGATGGGCGCTCCGACGGGTGCGTCGCCGGTGGCGGGGGAGAACCTGACTATGACGGCCCCGGGCGCGACTCTGGCTTATGACGCGCGCGGGAACACGACTCGTCTCGGGGATCAGACCCTCGTCTATGACGTGACGAACCGGCACACGGGCACGACCCTGGATGACGGGACGATCATCGAATACACGCGAGACGCGACCAACCGGATCGTGAAACGCACCGTCAAGACCAGCCCCACGGCCACCCCTGAGGTGACGAAGTACCTCTACGCCGGCGGCGGCGACGGGGCGTGGGCGGTGGTGACGGCGTCCGGGTTCGAGGCCACCTACGGTCTCCCCGGTGGTGCCACCATCCGGGTCGACAGCACGGGTGCTGCGGTGGGGTGGGCGTATCCGAACCTGCACGGGGATGTGATCGTGCAGGCCGACAACATCGGCACCCGCATCGGCACACGCGCCAGCTACGATCCGTTCGGGCAGCCGATCGACCCGGCCACCGGGCAGATCGGCACGACCACCGCGGATGATGCCGTCCCCGACACCATCGGCGGTGCGGATGCGGACTACGCCTGGGTAGGCGGCAACCGGAAGCTCTACGAACACCAGGGCACCGTGGCATCGATCGAGATGGGTGCCCGCGTCTACGTGCCCGCGCTCGGACGGTTCATGTCCGTCGACCCGGTCGAGGGTGGTGTCACCAACGCCTACGACTACCCCGCCGACCCCATCAACAAATACGACCTCACCGGTCAGTGTTCGTGGGATCCGAGTTGTGGCTCAGTAAGCGCGGGTGGCCCGTCATGCGGTTCATGGAGCGGCTGGGGTGATTGCGAGTTCACCCCGGTCACCGAAGAAGAATGGGAACGCGCGAAGTGGACGCTGGCCATAGGGTCGCTTTTCGTCCCCGGGCCGAAGACGACTGCGGGCGCAAACCTTGGCCTGAAGGCAGCCGACTCTAGATGGCTTGGGCTGGATAGCAAGCTGTTCGGCACCAGGAACATGGGAACGATGAACGTGCCAACCGCCACCGGCGGTGCTCTCAATAAGGCACAGGCGACCACCAAACTCGGCTGGGGCAACGGTGCCCTTCCTGGGGCTCCGGGTTTTGCGGCGCTCCGGCTGTCCGCGAAATGGCTTCCGATCAACAGGGTGAACGGCTACGGACACCTGAATATATTGAAGGGGCCTCCACTGCCGTATCGGTATAACAAGGGCATGATGTGATGGGGGGCACAGTGCTACGGATTGATCCGCTTGAAGTCATGGTTCAACTCAAGGATCAGGTGCACGCGCGCTTTCCTCAGGTCTCATTCGAGCTGCAAGGAGCCGACGAGGCAACGGCCGTTGGCTGGTTTGATTCCGGTCGTTCCGGCGAAGTCAGGGTAATGGTGACGATCGCGGACAACGGGGATTCGACGATCGGAAGTGGCGAGGGACTGATGATGGAACTCGACGCTCCCTGCCGAAGCGAGCGCGAGGTTCTCTCGCGAGTGCTGCGGGAGCTCATTCGCCTCGGCGAGGAAGGAGTTGAGCTTGTCCGACTTGTCCCTGCGCTAGGTCCGCTCTCCCCTTCATGGGTCGGCCCGCCCGGATCCGACGAGATTGCCGCCGCGAAACGCCGTCGGTTCGCTAAAGTCGTTCGCCGAGCCGATGCGTGGCATAGCTCCTAGCTGGCCTTACACGGGTGACCGACGTCATCCAGCTGGCGTTCGTGGATGCGTCGACGGTGACGGATCAGAAGGTCACGAACCTCGGCGCAGGCAGCGCGACACCCCCGGTCGCCGGTGCCAACCTCACCACGTACGGGCCCGGCGCCACCCTCGCCTACGACGCGCGCGGGAACACGACTCGTCTCGGGGATCAGACCCTCGTCTATGACGTGACGAACCGGCACACGGGCACGACCCTGGATGACGGGACGATCATCGAATACACGCGAGACGCGACCAACCGGATCGTGAAACGCACCGTCAAGACCAGCCCCACGGCCACCCCTGAGGTGACGAAGTACCTCTACGCCGGCGGCGGCGACGGGGCGTGGGCGGTGGTGACGGCGTCCGGGTTCGAGGCCACCTACGGTCTCCCCGGTGGTGCCACCATCCGGGTCGACAGCACGGGTGCTGCGGTGGGGTGGGCGTATCCGAACCTGCACGGGGATGTGATCGTGCAGGCCGACAACATCGGCACCCGCATCGGCACACGCGCCAGCTACGATCCGTTCGGGCAGCCGATCGACCCGGCCACCGGGCAGATCGGCACGACCACCGCGGATGATGCCGTCCCCGACACCATCGGCGGTGCGGATGCGGACTACGCCTGGGTAGGCGGCAACCGGAAGCTCTACGAACACCAGGGCACCGTGGCATCGATCGAGATGGGTGCCCGCGTCTACGTGCCCGCGCTCGGACGGTTCATGTCCGTCGACCCGGTCGAGGGTGGTGTCACCAACGCCTACGACTACCCCGCCGACCCCATCAACAAGTTCGACCTCACCGGTTCGATGCAGACATGCGGCACAGGCGGCGGTGGTTGCGGGGGAGGGAAGGTACAAGCGAAATACTCGCTGGAGGACGCTAAAGCGATATCTAAGCTACGCAAGAGTTCCCGCGAGGCGACTGCCGGAGTCGCTCTGACGGCGGTTATCAACCTTCGGGTGAACGAGCGCGCCTTGTCATTGGCGGACGCGATGGGAGCAACATGCGCGAGCGTTGGCGGCGGCCAGACCGTATGCGCCGGGGCGACTAGCAACCTGGGGGGCGGTGGCACGACGCTCGGAAACGTATTCATTACGACGAAGAGCTTCAAGCGTGTCAACGAGTTGAACGAGAGGGATGGCCTACTCGAACATGAATGGGCCCACACAGTTCAGTGGGCAAGTATGGGGGGGGAACCCATCGTTTTTGGGACTTTTTACGGAGGCGCAAGCTGGGACTCATGGGTCCTCACGGGAAGCTACGCTTGTTTGAATCCCTTCGAAAATCTTGCCGATCTCGATGCAGGGGGTTATCGGTGCTAGGCAGGCGCGCTCGTCGTCATCTCCTGGTGGGGACAGGCGCCGTGGCCGCGGCGGTTTCGCTCACCTCTTGCGATCCGGTCCCCACGACGGCTCCACTTGCGTTGTCGGTGACCGACGGTGGCGTTCTCGTCGCCATTTGCGATGCGAGTGAGCTGCGGGACTTCCTTGTTGAGTTCCGGCCGACGGTCGACGCGCCGTGGGAGACCGTCTTCGAGGCTGAAGGTGGGCCCGTGCCGGTGGTCGACACGGCCATGCCCGATTCCCGCCTCTCAGTGACGACCTCCGAACCGTTCGAGGTGACGGGGTCTTCGATCGTGGCTGTGCTGTTCTCCGATGCTGCTCGCCCCGCCGACGTCAGCTATGAGGCAGAGTTTCGTATCCCGGCAAGCGGTCTAGGGGACGCGGACTGGATCTACCCCGACGGTTCGATCGGAACCGACCGCTGTCGCTAGGTTCAAAGATGGTGTGGCATGGGAAGACCCGCGGGGAGCAGTGGGCGGTTCTTACGCCGATACCGAGCAGTTGGGTGCGTCCGTCTGCGGGCTTCCTGCGACCACGATCCAGTACGGGTGGTTGAAGAAGATCACCGGCCCGACCCCGGGAACCGGTTCCGCGGTCGCGACGGAGTACGCCTACGACGTCCTCGGTCGCACCGTGGGGTCCAGGACCACGGGGGATCCGGCCTGGTCGTGTGTGAGCTTCGACGCCCGGGGGCGCGCGACGACCGCGGTGGTGGCGCAGGGCTCGACGGACGAGCGGATCACCGCCACCGATTACGCGGTGGGCGGGGACCCGCTCGTGACCTCGGTCACCGACCCGGCGGGCACGATCACCACCCGCATCGACCTGCTGGGCCGGGTCGTGGAGTACACGGACGTATGGGGCACCGTCACGACCCCCACCTATGAGGCGCGGACGGGGCGGGTGCTGTCCACGACCACCACCCCGTCAGGCGGGGCTGGCATCACCCAGTCCTTCACCTACGACCCTGACGGGAAGGTCCTCACCGTCAAGATCAACGGGACTCTGATCGCCGACCCCGACTACGCGTCCGACCAACTCCTGTCCTCGGTCGCCTACGCCAACGGCACCAGCCTTGCCACCATCACCCGCAACAGCTACACGGGCGCGACGGATGCGATCGGGTGGGCGTTCGCGGATGCGTCGACGGTCACGGATCAGGTGGTGCGGTCCCAGGCGGGCCGGATCATCAGCAACACGTTGACGGACTCCCTCAGCACCGGCCCGGAGACCTCCGCGTACCGCTTCGATACGGCAGCTCTGCGGCGGAGTTGGATTGCTACCCGTTGCGGGTCTGCTGAGGTCTCCGGCGACAGCGACCCTGCGATCGTCCCGGGTTCGGACGCGGACTACGCAACGAACTCGGCGGTTCCGCATCATTGTTCGCCTACGTGACAACGCGCGACTATGGGTGTGGGAACTTGTTTGAGTGGCGCGCGGGACATTCGGAGGGGGATAACGCTGTTGGAGCTTAAGAAGCTGGTCGGCGTAGGCGCGCTATTGGTCGTCGTCGGCACGCTCGTTGCGTGCGGACCAGACGGCTCGCCCCGGGCCCGACTCGAGGCCGGAGTTCCGGTCGTCTCGATCTGTACCCAGATTGATGCTCGCACCGTTGAGTTCTTCGTCGGGGTGGGCGACTCGAATCCCTACGACCAACCGCCGATCTGGACGGTGGAGGGTAGCCACTCGTTCGGCGTCGGTGACATGATCACCCTGGGGGTTGTGCCCGACGGCATGGAGGCGACCGGTCCCCCGGGCCGATTCGATCCCCACGATGATGGGCTTGCGGTTCGTGTCGTCCCGCCGGAGGGGTCGAAAGATACGCAGGCCAGTTGGTGGGGGGCTGATGGCCTCAGAGAGTCGACCTGGTCGAACGGCGCTGCTGATGACCCTTGCGGGTAGAGGACCTTTCGGAACATCGCGGCGATGCGTCTGCTGCCGCGGGAGGGCCCAAATCGTGACGAGCGCGTCGCTGGGCCGAGCCCGGCGCGGAGTCGCAACACGTCGATCTGGCGGGTGGGGGTGAGATGGGGCCGCTTGTCGTCGGGCTGATGGGACTGGGGGTGGTGACCCTCGGTCTCGTCGTCATCGCCTTGAAGGGCGAGGTGGCCTCTCTGTTTCGCCGATCCTCGAGCTTCACGCCCATGCCCGCGAGCGCCTTCGCCCCGGGGGTGGCTCGCTTCACCGGGGTTCTCTTCGTGCTCTTCGGTGCGGGACTGCTGGTACTCGCGGGCTTTCTGATCGCGAGGTAGCCACTGCGATCGGATGCGGGCCGGCTGACCGCCGCGCGCTTCTCGATTTCCCAGGCGGCATCGGGCGGACGCACAGCCTCGCTCCTTAGCATGAGTGCATTCCCGCGGCGGCGCTGTGGTGGTCGCCGCCGCGGGAGATTCCCCCCGGAGCGTCGCAGCTCCGCGAGACGGCCCGCCAGGTCCCCCCTCAGGCGGGCCGTTTCCCTGTGCGGGGGGCCCGGGGGTGGGTTTCGATACGCCGCTGCGCGGCTACTCAACCAGCGGGGTGCGCGCGCTGCGCGGCTGCTCGACCAGCGGGGACTCGACCAGCGGGAGCGCGCGCTGGGGCGGCCACCAGGCGAAACAACCGCGCAACATCGCGGGTCTAGGCTCCTGTCATGGGCGAGCTGTTCGAGGGCTACGGCGCTGTCGCCACGCGCCGCACGGGCGCCCCGCCCTGGGACGAGATGTTCGCATCCGGCGACGCCGCCCGCGGCCCGTACCGCGAGATCCACGCCGCCCTCGCCCGCATGACGCAGGAGGAGCTGCGCGGCCGCACCGAGTCGCTCGCGAGCTCCTACCTCGCGCAGGGCGTCACCTTCGACTTCGCCGGCGAGGAGCGCCCCTTCCCGCTCGACGCCGTGCCGCGGGTCATCGAGCAGCGCGAGTGGGTCACCGTCGAGGCGGGCGTCAAGCAGCGGGTGAAGGCGCTCGAGGCGTTCCTCTCCGACGTCTACGGCACCCAGCGGGCGGTGCTCGACGGCGTCATCCCGGCGGGGCTCATCAGCTCCTCCAGCCACTTCCACCGCGAGGCGTACGGCATCGAGCCGGCCAACGGGGTGCGCATCCAGGTCTCCGGCATCGACCTCATCCGTGACGAGCAGGGCGCCTGGCGCGTGCTCGAGGACAACGTGCGCGTGCCGTCGGGCGTCTCCTACGTCATCTCCAACCGGCGCGTGATGGCGCAGACCCTGCCCGAGCTGTTCGTGTCGATGCGGGTGCGGCCGGTCGGCGACTACCCGCAGCGGCTGCTGGGGGCGCTGCGCGCATCCGCCCCCGAGGGCGTCGACGACCCGACCGTCGTCGTGCTCACCCCCGGCGTCTACAACTCCGCCTACTTCGAGCACACCCTGCTCGCGCGGCTCATGGGCGTGGAGCTCGTGGAGGGCCGCGACCTGTACTGCTCGGGCGGGCGCGTCTTCATGCGCACCACCGCGGGGCCGACGCGCGTCGACGTCATCTACCGCCGCGTCGACGACGAGTTCCTCGACCCGCTGCAGTTCCGCGCCGACTCGATGCTCGGCTCGCCCGGGCTGATGCTCGCGGCGCGCCTCGGCAACGTGACCATCGCCAACGCCGTCGGCAACGGCGTCGCCGACGACAAGCTCGTCTACACCTACCTGCCCGACCTCATCCGCTACTACCTCTCCGAGGAGCCGATCCTGCCGAACGTCGACACCTGGCGCCTCGAGGAGCCGGGTGCGCTCGAGGAGGTGCTCGACCGGCTCGACGAGCTCGTCGTGAAGCCCGTCGACGGGTCCGGCGGCAAGGGGCTCGTGGTGGGACCGGATGCGTCGCGCGACGAGCTCGACCAGCTGCGCGCCCGTCTGCAGCGCGACCCGCGCGGCTGGATCGCGCAGCCCGTGGTGCAGCTCTCCACCATCCCGACCCTCGTCGACGACGGGCTGCGCCCGCGGCACGCCGACCTGCGGCCGTTCGCCGTCAACGACGGAACGGATGTGTGGGTGCTGCCCGGCGGCCTCACGCGCGTCGCGCTCCCCGAGGGGCAGCTCGTCGTCAACTCCTCGCAGGGCGGCGGCTCGAAGGACACCTGGGTGGTCGGCACCGACCCGCTCGCCTCCCACGACCACAACATCCAGGGGCTCGTCGCCGAGCAGGCCGCCGTGACCTCGTCCATCCCGATCATCACCGAGCCGCACTTCCAGGACCACAACCCGCAGGACGCGCCCCGCCGCGACCAGCAGCAGCAACAGCAGCAGGGGCCCGAATGCTGAGCCGCATCGCCGAGTCGCTCTTCTGGATCGGCCGCTACATCGAGCGCAGCGACGGCACAGCGCGCATCCTCGACGTGCACTTGCAGCTGCTGCTCGAGGACCCCTGGATCGAGGAGAACCTCGCCTGCCGCTCCCTGCTGAGCGTCATGGGCGTCGAGGTGGAGCCGGATGCCGAGGTCGGCCGCGCCGAGGTGCTCGCCCTGCTCGCCGTCGACCGCAACCAGCCGGCCTCCATCGCCTACTCCCTCGCCGCCGCCCGCGAGAACGCGCGCCGCGCCCGCGAGGTGGTGAGCACCGAGCTGTGGGAGGTGCTCAACACCACCCGCGCCCGGATGCCGCGCAAGGTCGCGACGGAGCGCGTGCACGAGTTCTTCGGCTGGGTGCGCGAACGCGCCGCGCTCGCCGTCGGCATCATCGAGTCGGCCACGAGCCGCGACGAGGCCTACCGCTTCTTCACGCTCGGCCGGTCGATCGAGCGGGCCGACATGACCGCGCGACTGCTCGCCACCCGCTCGCTCACCGAGGCCTCCGGACCCAGCTGGACCACCATCCTGCGCTCGGTCGGCGCCTACGAGGCCTACCTGCGCACCTACCGCGGTGTGCCGAGCGCGCGCAACGCGGCCGAGTTCCTGCTGCTGGACCGGCTGTTCCCGCGCAGCATCCTGTTCTCGGTGACGCGCGCCGAGCAGTCGCTGCGCGAGATCGAGCCGCGCAGCGACCGGGTCGGCGTCTCCGACCAGGCGCTCCGGCTGCTCGGTCAGATCCGCTCCGAGCTCGAGTACCGGCCGATCGCCGACATCCTCGACGACCTGCCGCGCCACATGGACAACGTGCAGCTCGCGACCTCCGCCGCCTCGGAGGCGATCCGCCAGCGCTACTTCCCGACCAACGCGGCGCCGAGCTGGGCGGGGGAGTCCACGTGAACCGCCTGCGCATCCGGCACGTCACCGGCTTCCTCTACCAGGGCGCGGCCACCGCGTCGTACAACGAGGCCCGGATGCTGCCCGTGACGGGCGACGGCCAGCTCGTGCTGTACTCCAACCTCGACATCTCGCCGATCTCCGGCACCCACAGCTACGTCGACTACTGGGGCACCCGCGTCTCGAGCTTCGAGATCCTGAACCCGCACGACGAGCTCTCGCTCACCGCCACGAGCCTCGTCGAGGTGCGCACGCGCGAGGTGCCCGAGCGGGGCCCCGGATGGGCGGAGCTCGCCGCCGAGACGGCGCGCGCCACCGAGTACGTCGAGCAGCTCGCCCAGACCCCGCGCACCCGGCCGCCGCAGGAGGTGGTCGACCTCGCCCGCTCGATCGTCGCCGAGCACGACGACCCGTGCGAGGCGGCGCGGGCCGTCTGCACGGCGATCGGCGAGCGCATCGAGTACATGCCCGGGGTCACGGGCGTGCACACGACTGCCGCCGAGGCGTGGGAGCACCGCAAGGGCGTCTGCCAGGACATCACCCACCTCGCGATCGGCGCCCTGCGCTCGGCGGGCATCGCGGCGCGCTACGTGTCCGGTTACCTGCACCCGCGTCCGGATGCGGAGCTCGGCGTGACGGTGGCGGGCGAGTCCCACGCGTGGGTGGAGTGGTACTGCGGGCAGTGGCACGGCTTCGACCCCACCAACCTCATCGACATCGGCGACCGGCACGTGATCGTCGGCCGGGGCCGCGACTACAACGACGTCGCCCCCCTCCGCGGGGTGTACGCGGGCCCGTCCTCCTCGAAGCTGTTCGTCACGGTCGAGATCACGCGCGAGGCGTGACCGAGCACTCGCGAGCGGGCCAGAACTAGGGTCGGAACTAGGGTCGCGGGCGTTGCCGCGCCCGGGGCGGGTTCCGAAGGATGGGAGACGGCCGTCTTCGCGGTCGATCCCCGGTTCCCGAGCCCTGGAGCATCCGCATGTCGCCCTCCCGCCTGCCCGCTGCCGTCGCCGCCCTCGCCCTCGCGTCCGTCGTCGCCGTCGGGGCCGTCGCCTCCTCCGCCGTCGCCGCCACGGGCGACGTCGTCGAGTTCCTGCACGGCGACGCCTCGACCGAGCTGCAGGAGATCGCCTACGGACCCGACGGGCGCCTCTGGTTCGCCGAGTCGAACCGCGGTTCCGTCGGCGCGATGACCACGGGCGGCGTCTTCAGCCGCTACCCGGTCCCGTCGTCGGGCACCTCCGCCCCCACGGATGTCGCGGTCGGCCCCGACGGGAACGTCTGGTTCGCCGACCTGTTCGGCAACCAGGTCGGATACGTCACGCCCGCGGGCGCGGTCACCGTGTTCACGACCGGGATCACGGCGGGCTCAGGGCCCTACGGGATCGTCGCCGGCCCCGACGGGCGGATGTGGTTCACCGAGACGAGCGGCAACCGCATCGCCGCGATCACCACCGCGGGCGTCGTCACCGAGTACCCGCTGCCGACGGCCGGCTCCGGCCCCAACCGCATCACGGCCGGGCCGGACGGCCAGCTGTGGTTCACGCAGAGCTCCGGCGACCGGATCGGGGCCATCACGACGGCGGGCGTCGTCACCGAGTACGCGGTGCCCGGCTTCGGCAACCCGGAGGGCATCACGGTGGGGCCCGACGGTGCGCTGTGGTTCACCACGCTCTCGACCTCGCAGGTGGGGCGCGTCACCACCGCGGGCGCCTTCACGATGTTCCCTCTGGCGTCCGGATCGACCCCCCGCGGCATCCTCACGGGCGCCGACGGCAACCTCTGGGTGGCGGCCCCCGGCCAGGACGCGATCGTGCGGATGGCGACCGACGGCACCGCGACGGCGTACCCCATCACGACGAGCTCCTCGGCGCCCTTCGGGCTCGCGCTCGGCCCCGACGGCGACGTGTGGTTCACGGGCACCCCCGACCCCGTCGAGGGCGTGGCCCTCATCGGACGCCTCGACGTGGTGGTCTCGACGCCGACGAGCGGCTCGCCCTCGCCCTCCTCGTCCCCGTCGCCCTCGGTCGGGGCCGCCGGGGGTGTGCTCGCCGACTCGGGCGCCGAGGCGCTGCCGCTCGCGGCCGCGGCGCTCCTGACGCTCGCTCTGGGGATCGTGCTCGTCACGCGTCGGAGGCGCACCGCACCCCGGGGCTGAACCGCGGCCTCCGGGAGCGGGGGCGTCGTGCGCGTAGGCTGAACCGGCCATGACCTCGCCCGACGCCCAGGACCCCACGGAGGCGATCGAGCTCCCGAGGAGGCGGCGGTTCGTCGACCTCAGCCCGCTGCGCGAGCATCCGGTGTTCGCGCGCCTGTTCTTCGGCACCTCGATCTCGGGGATCGGCACCTGGGTCACCACGGTCGCGGTCGGGCTCTTCATCTTCGACATCACGGGTGACACCTTCGCGGTGGCGCTCGTCGGCGGAATCGCGCTCGTGCCGATGATCGTCGCAGGGCTGTGGGGCGGGATGCTCGCCGACGCCTTCGACCGGCGCCGCGTGCTCATCCTCTCGAGCGTCGTGGCCTGGGTCTCGATCGTCGGCATCGTCGTGCTCGCCGCCGTCGACGGGGCGGCGGGCGGGCGCCCGCCGGTGTGGCCGCTCTACGTGCTGACGACGCTCAACGCGGTCGCCGCGACCATCTCGAGCGCCACCCGCAGCTCGGTCACGCCGCGCATCGTGCCGGAGGACATGGTGTCCCGCGCGAACGCCCTCAACGGCATCGTGTTCGGGCTGCAGCTCGCCATCGGGCCCGCGCTCGCCGGCATCCTCGTCGCGACGATCGGGTTCCCGCTCACCTTCGCGGTCGACGCGGTGCTGTTCACCGCCGGGTTCCTGGGCGTGCTCGGGCTGCCGCCGCTGCCTCCGCTCAGCGACACGGCGCGGCCCGGGTGGGAGTCGCTGAGGGACGGCATCCGGTTCCTCCGCACGGCCCCCAACATCCGCATGAGCTTCCTCGTCGACATCGTCGCGATGAGCCTCGGGCGCCCGTACGTGCTGCTGCCCGCGATCGGCGCAACCGTGCTCGGGGGCGGCTCGGTGACGGTGGGCGTGCTCACCGCGGCCACCGCGATCGGCACCTTCCTCACGGGCCTGTTCAGCGGTCCCGTCGCCCACGTGCACCGCTACGGCGTCGCGATCGGCCGGGCGATCATGCTGTTCGGCGCCTTCACCGCACTGTTCGGGCTGGTCATCGCGGTCGCGGCGACCGGATGGTTCGGCCCGGTCGGCGAGGAGTGGGACCAGGTGAACCTGCCCTTGCTGCTGCTCGCGGCCGTCGCGCTCGCCGGCGCGGGCGCATCCGACGAGGTCAGTGCGATCTTCCGCTCCACCATGCTGCTGACCGCCGCCCCCGACGAGATGCGTGGCCGCCTGCAGGGCATCTTCATCGTCGTCGTCACGGGCGGGCCGCGCATCGGCGACATGGTCGCGGGCTCGCTCGCCGTCGTGTCGGCGCTGTGGTTCCCGCCCGTCGCCGGCGGCCTCGCGATCATCGCGATCATCGCGATCCTGCTGCGCGTGCAGTCCACGTTCCGCCTCTACGACGCGCGCGACCCGCGCCCGTAGCCGCGCGCCGCGCCGTGTCGCTACGCTCGCGCCATGAGGATCACCGGATGATGCGCATCGACTCCGCCGGTGCGACCCTCGGTCTCGTCGTCGGCGGCTCGCTCGCCCAGCTCGTGCATGTCGGCTATGTGGCGATCACCTGGGCCACCCGTCCCGATCTGGGGATCTGGGATGCCGAGGTCGCGACGATGGTCGTGATGGCGGTCGGGGCAGTCGCCGGGCTGGCGGCGGCTCTCATCGCCGGGCCTGTTCTCTATTTCGCCCCGAGGCTCCGTCGGCCCCTGTCCGCCGTGTTCGTGCTCGGCGGCGGCGCCGCGATCGCGACGGCGCTCCTGCTCGCCCTCCGCCCCGACTTCGTCATCGACGGGCGCGGCTACGTCATCCTGCTGCTGTCCACCGTCGTCATCGCGGCGCCGGTGGGACTGGCGACCACGGCCGTGCGCGACGCTCTCGCCCGCCGCGACGAGGCCCGTCTTCGGGCCGCCATGGCACCTCGGAGCGACGACGAACTCGACTACGGCATCGACTGAGCGGCGACGCTGCGCGGCCGGGTGATGACAGCGTGCTCAGGCGCGCGCGTCCGAGCCGCTCGCGGAGATGTTGCGGATCAGCAGGATGAGCCACGCGAAGATGAGCGCGAAGCCGATGATCTCCATGGCCGTCAGGTTGTAGACGCCGACCGCGAAGAGCACGGTGGCGAACAGCACGACGCCGAGGAAGACGTAGCCGACGACGAAGAACACCTCCGGCAGCCCCGGCACGATCCACCGGATGCCGACCACGAGCCCCGCGAAGATCACCACGAGTCCCGTCGCGAAGGTGTTGTGCACCCACTCGACCCAGCTCACCGGGAACACCCCCACCAGCGCGAGGAAGACGCCCAGCAGCACGAGCGCCGAGCCGAGCAGCCGGATGCGGGCGACCTCGTGGCGGTCGTCGGCGTCCCGCGGGCCGCGGGCGAGATGACCCTGCCCCAGCTCGGTGATGAGGTACACCGAGATCGCCGTGATGAGCACCCCCGCGACGATGAGGGTGACGTTGAAGATCCAGCTCGAGAAGTCGTCGCCGATCCCGAGCGCGCTGATGTTCTTCTCCCACCAGCGCGGGTCCGAGGTCGACAGCATCGCCGCCATCACCCCCACCACCAGGTAGAGCGCGAGCACGGTCGCGATGCGCGTCGTCGTCATCCCCGACGCCGACAGGAACGCGGCATAGGCGGCGAGAGCGGATGCGATGCCCACGATGAGCGCGGAGCTGAACGGGTACACCTCCGCGCCGATGAACGCGTCGGCCATCACGATCGACATCCCCTCCAGCAGCAGGAGGGCGACGGCGGCGTGGGCGAGGGCGAGCGCGGTGACGTTCACCGCGAGCCGCCAGCGGGAGGGCTCCGGATGCGTGCGCCGCCGCGATCCCGGCGCGGGGAGCAGGTAGCCGACGACGAACGCGAGTGCCGTCATCCCGGCGGTGACGAGCGCGGCGATCGTGCCGAGCGACTCGTCGCCCGTGATGGCGAGGGAACGCCCGCCGATCACGGCCAAGCCGACGAGGAAGCCGAGCCCGAGGGCGGCCCCGCCCACCAGGATGGCCCGCGACTCGTTGGTGGTGGCCGTCGCCCCGAGCCGCGCGAGCGGTCCCGCCTGCTGCTCGCGCGCGCCGCTCATGCGGTCATTCTGCCCCCGGCATTCCCGACGCGGCTCCAGCCGCGCCACGGGCGGTCAGCGCGGGGTCTCCGCCTCCACGATCGCGATCTCCTGGGTGGCGGTGTCGCGGTCGGCGGAGCTCGCGGCCGAGACGCGCAACGGCCAGCGGCCGCGGCGGTCCCAGCGCAGGCGCACCTCGCGCGTGCGAACGAAGAAGACGGCGGCGATGGCCGCCGCGACGAGGCCGGATGCGGCCCCCACCGCGATCGCCCACCGCGGCCCCGCCGCATCCGCGACGGCCCCGACGAGGGGTGCGCCGATCGGGGTCCCGCCCATGAAGATCGCCAGGTAGAGCGCCATCACCCTGCCGCGCATCGAGGGCGCGGTCGTGGTCTGAACGTAGGCGTTGGCGGTGTTCATCATGGTGATGCCGGTGAACCCCACGATGACGAGCAGCGCGGCGAAGCTCCACGGCTCGGGTGCGATCGCGGCGGCCCCGAGCGAGAGGCCGAAGCCGAGGCTCGCGAGGGTCACCGTGCGCAGCCGCGGACGCTCACGGCGTGCCGCGATGAGCGCCCCCGCGACCGAGCCGATCGCGAGCGCCGACGACAGCCAGCCGAACTCCTGCGGCCCCTCGCCGAACTCGACCTTCGCCATCGTGGAGGTGTAGATCGGGAAGTTGTAGCCGAGGGTGCCGGTGAGGAACACCATCGCGAACACCAGCAGGATGTCGGGCCGCCTCCGCACGTAGCGGAACCCCGCCCGCATCTGGCCCCGCCCGCTCGCCTTCCGCGTGAAGCGCGTGAACTCCGCCGGCCGCAGTGCCCAGAGCGAGCCGAGGACGGCCAGGAAGGTGACCGCGTTGATGAGGAACACCCATCCGGAGCCGACCGCGGCCACGAGAACCCCCGCGACCGCCGGGCCGATCAGGCGGGCGCCGTTGAAGGACGCCGCGTTGAGCGCGACGGCGTTCGCGAGGGAGCGGTCGTCGACGAGCTCGCCCACGAACGCCTGCCGGGCCGGCGCGTCGAACGCGGCGGCGACCCCCAGACCGAGCGCGAACCCGAACACCATCCAGAGCTGCACGACCCCGAACACGGTCAGCAGGCCGAGACCCACGCCGAGCAGCATCATGCTGGCCTGCGTGACGGCGAGCACCCGCCGCCGGTCGAAGCGGTCCGCCACCCACCCGGTGACCGGCAGCAGCACGAGCTGCGGCCCGAACTGGAGCGCCATCACGACCCCGACCGCGATGGCGTCGTCGTCGGTGAGCTCGGCCAGCACGAGCCAGTCCTGGGCGATGCGCTGCATCCAGGTGCCGACGTTGGAGACGAGCGCGCCCGCGAACCAGATGCGGTAGTTCCGTGTCGCGAAGGAACGGAACATCTGACTCATCCCCTCCATCATCCACCCTGCACCCGTCTGCGCCCCGCACGCCCTACGCTCGGAGGCGGCGAGGAGGCCCCATGAGCGACGTGACCCGCACCGAGCACACCTTCGTCGACGCCGAGGGCGTCACGATCCACTACTACGTGTGGCTGGCGGATGCGCCGCGCGCCGTCGTGCAGCTGCTGCACGGCGTCGGCGAGTACGCCACCCGCTACGAGCGCTTCGCGCAGGCGCTCGCGGCCGCCGGCTACACCGTCTACGCGGACGACCACCGCGGCCACGGCGCGACCGGGCTCGGCCAGTGGGGAGGCGACAGCGCGAGGCTCGGCCGCCTCGGGCCCGGCGGGGTGCGCGCCGCGATCGCCGCGATCGTGCAGCTCGCCGGCATCATTCGCGACGAGAACCCCGCCGTGCCGCTCGTGCTGTTCGGCCACAGCCTCGGCTCGCTCTTCGCGCAGAAGATCATCGGTGCGGATGCGTCGCGCTACGACGCCGTGATCCTCTCGGCGACCGCCTACCGCACCCTCACCGACATGAACGGCGGAGACCTCAACGCGCGCCACAAGCACCTCGGCACGACCGGCCACGAGTGGCTGTCGCGCGATCCGGAGGTGTGGGCGGCGTTCGCCGCCGACCCGCTCACCTTCGACGCCACGGTGCTGAAGCTCTTCGGCCTCCCCGACACGCTCCGGCTGCTCGGCACCCCGAGGCGGCTGAACCGCGACCTGCCGATGCTCATCATGATCGGCGAGGAGGACCCCCTCGGCGGCCCCGCCAGCATCCGCAAGCTGGCCGCGGCGTACGAGAAGCGCGGGGGCCTCACGGATGTCACGGTGACCGTCTACCCGGGCGCGCGTCACGAGACGCTCAACGAGACGAACCAGGCGGAGGTGCGCGCCGACGTCGTCGCCTGGCTCGACGCCCACGTGGCCCGCTGACCCCGCGCCCCCGCTGCGCTCTTCGTGAGGGCGGGGCGGCGCCCGCGGGTTAGGCGCACCTAAGCTAGAGGGGTGCATGGCGAGTACAAGGTGCCGGGCGGCAAGCTCGTCGTGGTCGACCTCGACGTCGTCGACGGGCACCTCGCGAACGTCCGGCTCTCGGGCGACTTCTTCCTCGAGCCCGACGACGCGCTGCCCCTCATCGACGAGGCCCTCACAGGGCTCCCCGCCGACGTCGAGGGCAAGGTCATCGCCGCCGCCGTGCAGGGTGCGCTCCCCGACGGCGCCGTGCTGCTCGGCTTCTCGCCGGAGGCGATCGCGACCGCCGTGCGCCGCGCCGTGCACCGCGCCACCACCTGGCGCGACTACGACTGGGAGCTCGTGCATCCGGGGGCCCTCAGCCCCGTCACCCACCTCGCGCTCGACCAGGTGCTCGCCGAGGAGGTCGGCGCCGGTCGCCGCAAGCCGACGCTGCGCATCTGGGAGTGGGACGAGCCGGCCGTCGTCATCGGCAGCTTCCAGTCGGTCAGGAACGAGGTCGACCCGGAGAACGCCGCGAAGTACGGCATCCCCGTTGTGCGCCGCATCTCGGGCGGCGGCGCGATGTTCATGGAGGCCGGCAACGTCGTCACCTACTCCCTGTACGCGCCGGTCGAGCTCGTGCAGGGCATGAGCTTCGCCGACAGCTACGCCTACCTCGACGACTGGGTGCTCGTCGCCCTGCGCTCGCTCGGCATCGACGCGACGTACCAGCCGCTCAACGACATCGCGAGCCCCGCAGGCAAGATCGGCGGCGCCGCGCAGAAGCGCCTCGCCGACGGCGCCGTGCTGCACCACGTGACGATGTCGTACGACATCGACGCCGACAAGATGGTGCAGGTGCTGCGCATCGGACGCGAGAAGCTCTCCGACAAGGGCACCAAGTCCGCGCAGAAGCGCGTCGACCCGCTGCGCAGCCAGACGGGCCTGCCCCGCGCGGCGATCATCGAGCGGATGGTCGAGACCTTCCGCTCGCTGCACGGCCTCCACGACGGCGAGATCACGCCCGAGGAGTATGCGCGCGCCGAGCAGCTGGTGACGGAGAAGTTCGCCACCGATGAGTGGCTGTACCGGGTTCCGTGAGCGCGCCCGCACACCTCGCGCGGCGCCGCACGCTCGTCGGGCTCGCGCTCGCCGTGCTGCTCGTGCTGGCGACCCTGGTCTCGGCGGTCGTCGGGCAGTTCGGGGTGAGCGTGCAGGATGTCGTGCTCTCCGTGCTGCGGCACAGCTGGATCCCGAACCCCTGGTTCGCCAACCCGTGGCCCGAGATCGACCCGACGGCGGACGCCGCCCTGTGGGTCATCCGGTTCCCGCGCATCGTCATGGCGATGGCGGTCGGCGCGGCGCTCGCGGTGGCGGGAGCGGTGATGCAGGCGGTGTTCGGCAACCCGCTCGCCGAGCCCGGGGTCGTCGGGGTGTCGTCCGGGGCCGCCCTCGGCGCAGCCCTCGCGATCGTCACCGGCCTGCTGGCCTTCGGGGAGTGGACGATCGCGCTGCTCGCCTTCGCGGGCGGCCTCGGGGCGACCCTTCTCGTCTACGGGGTCTCGCGCGCGAACGGCCGCACCGAGGTCGTCACCCTGCTGCTCACGGGCATCGCCGTGAACGCCTTCGGCGGCGCGGGCCTCGCGTTCCTGCTGTTCATGGCGGGCACCGCGAGTCGCGAGCAGATCGTGTTCTGGCAGCTCGGCTCGCTCTCCGGCTCGCTCTGGCGCGAGTCGCTGCTCGTGCTCGTCGTCGCCGCGATCGGCGCGGTCGTGGCGATCGCGCTCGGGCGGCGCTACGACATCCTGTCGCTCGGCGAGCGGAACGCGCGGCACCTCGGCATCGACGTCGAGCGGTTGCGGTTCTGGTCGATCGTGCTCGTCGCGCTGCTCACCGGGGTCGCGGTCGCGTTCGTCGGCATCATCGCCTTCGTGGGCCTCGTCGTGCCGCACCTCATGCGCATGATCCTCGGGCCGTCGCACCGTGCGCTGCTCACGGCGAGCGCGTTCGGCGGGTCGCTCCTCATCGTGGTGGCCGACCTGCTGTCGCGCACCCTCGTCGCCGGCGCGGAGCTGCCGATCGGGCTGCTCACCTCGCTCATCGGCGGACCGTTCTTCTTCGTGCTGCTGTGGCGGCAGCGCCGCGCCTCGGGAGGCTGGGCATGATCCGCGCCGAGCGGGTCACCGTCGAGCTGGGGGGCCGTGCCGTGGTGCACGAGGTCGAGCTCGCGGTGGCGACGGGCGAGCTGCTCGCACTCGTCGGCCCGAACGGCGCCGGCAAGTCGACCCTGCTGTCGGCGCTGTCGGGCGAGCGGCGTCCGGATGCGGGCCGCGTGCTCATCGGCGACCGCCCCGCCGACGAGCTCGGCGCGCTCGAGCTCGCCCGCATCCGCTCGGTTCTCACGCAGGACAACGCGGTCAGCTTCCCGTTCCGGGTCGCCGAGGTCGTGGAGATGGGACGCAGCCCGTGGGCGCGCACTCCCGCGCAGGACGCGGACGACGACGCGATCCGCGCCGCCCTCGAGCGCGCCGACGTGGCCCACCTCGTGGAGCGGCGCTTCACGGAGCTCTCCGGCGGCGAGCGCGCCCGCGTCTCGCTCGCCCGCGTGCTCGCCCAGGAGACCCCGATCGTGCTGCTCGACGAGCCGACCGCGGCCCTCGACCTGCGGCACCAGGAGGACGTGCTGCGCATCGCCCGCGGGCTCGCCGCGGAGGGCCGCACCGTCGTCGTCGTGCTGCACGACCTCTCCCTCGCGGCTGCCTACGCCGACCGCGTCGCCCTCCTCGAGGACGGCCGGCTCCGCGCGCTCGGCACCCCCGTCGAGGTGCTCACCGAGCCCCTCATCTCGGAGGTGTACCGCCTGCCGGTCGAGGTGCTCGTCCGCGACGGCCGCCCCCTCGTGATCCCGCGCCGCTGAACCGTCCGGGATCGGGGCGTAGGCTCGGCCGGTGCCCGCAATCCGCTACGTCGCCATCGGCGACTCCTTCACGGAGGGGATGGGCGACGAGCTCCCGGACGGACGCGTGCGCGGGTGGGCCGACCTGGTCGCTCAGGGCTGGGCCGACGGCACCGGCGAGCAGATCGAGTACGCGAACCTCGCCATCCGCGGCAAGCTCATCGCGCCGATCGTCGAGCAGCAGCTCGAGCCCGCCCTCGCTCTGAAGCCCACGCACCTCTCGTTCAACGGCGGCGGCAACGACATCCTGCGGCCGCGCGCCGACGCCGAGCGCATCGCCGACCTCTTCAGCCACGTGCTCCGCCGCTGCGACGAGGAGGGCGTCGCGCTCATCCTGCTGTCGGGGGCGAACCCGACGGTGCAGCTTCCCCTCGGCTCGGTGATGCGGCGCCGCGGCGACCTGCTCTCGCGGGTCGTCGAGCAGCGGATCGCCGACCGGGCCGACGTCATCCGTGCGCTCAACTGGTTCGACGCCGAGCTGGCGAAGCCCTCCTACTGGTCGGAGGACCGCCTGCACATGAACCCGCGCGGCCACCACCGGGTCGCCGCCCGCCTCCTCGACGCGCTCGGGGTGCCGCGGCCTGCCGAGTGGTGGTCGCTTCCGGAGCTGCCGTCCGCGGAGAGACTGCGGGGTGCGGCCTACTACCGGGAGCACGTGGGGCCGTGGGTCAAGCGCCGCCTCACCGGTACCTCCTCGGGTGACGGGCGCGAGCCCAAGTTCGGGGGCGGCTGGGTGACCGTCCAGCCGCTCTGACGTAGCCTCGAGGCATGCCGTTCTGGGGGTGGGTCGTCCTCGGCGTCGTGTTCGTCGCCGGGATCGCCGTGGCGCAGTGGCGCGGGTGGATCGAGCTGCGGGGCACCAGTCAGGGCCGCGGCTCGGGCAACGGCGCCCTCGGCTTCGCCGACGAGGTCTTCCACCCCACGAAGCACGAGGCGCAGAAGATCGCCGCGGCCGAGACGGAGCTCCCGGCCCCCGCCCCGACACCCGGCGACGGCCCGCTCGACCTCGACGCCGGCCGGGTGCGCATCGCGCTGCCGCGTGACCGTTGAGCGGTCGGAGAAGCAGGCTGAATCGGCTGGATCGGTTCCCCGCGCCCACCGCGCGCACGATCCAGCCTGTTCGTCCGACGGCTAGCGTGATCGGGTGAGCTCCGAACCGCCCGCCCCGCCGTCCGCCGCCTGGCCGGAACCCGCGCCGCCCGCGGTCCGCGAGACGCGGTGGCGGGGCGCGCTCGCGAGCCTGGCGATCGGCGTGGGCGCCGGGCTGCTGGGCCTTGCGCCCTGGATCCTCACCGGGATGCGGCTGCCGCTGCAGAACCTGTGGGCGTTCGACGCGCTCCCCGAGCAGATGCCGGTCGCGTGGCTCCCGCTCAGCCAATACGACGTCACCTTCGTGCTCGGCATCCTCGTCGTGGGCGGGGCCGCCGCGGGCGTCGCCGCGCGCGCCCTGCGGGATCGCCTGCCGCGGGCGGCCCCGTTCTCGGTCGCCGCGGGGCTGCTCTTCGTGCAGGTCGTCGCGACCGCGCAGGCCGTCGACGTGCTCCGCTCGGGTCTCCGCGCCGGGGGAGAGGCCGCGTTCTACCTCGGTGCGTGCGTCGCGGTCGCCGTGCTCGGCATCCTGGGCGGCCTGCTCGTCTTCGGTCTCGTCGCCCGCGGTCCCGTGCCCGCGGCGGTCGTCGCCCTTGTCGTCGCCGCGATCGCGACCGGATGGTGGATCTCCGGCGCCCTGGGAACCCTCGGCCCGCTCTCCCCGCTGCCGTACGCGCTCGCGACCCTCGCGACCTGGACACCGCCCGTGCTCGCGGGGGTCGCGATCGCGTGGGGCGGCATCCGCACCGCCCGCCGGGTCGTCGCGGCGGTCGTCGGCCTCGTGCTGCTCTGGGTGCTTCCCGCGCTCGCGACCGCCGTGCAGTCGGCCGTCGGCTCGCGCGCGCTGCTGCGCAGCCCGGGCGAGCTGCTCGACTACGCGTGGAGCGTGTTCCGGGCGGCGGTGACGATGCCGGAGCTCGTGCTTCCGCGGCTCGCGGTCGCTCTGGTCGTCGCGGCGGTCGGGGTGGCGGGGACCGTGGTCTGGAGACGCGTCGCCGCTGAACGGCGGCGCTCCTCGACCGCCTGAGCGGGGACCCGCTCCCCGGTCATCTGGACAGCAGCGGCTGGTACTCCGGATGCCGCTCGATGTAGGCCGCGATGAACGGGCACTGCGCGACGACGCGCGTGCCCTCCTCGGCCGTCACCGCGTCCAGCGCCGCCTTCGCGAGCAGGGAGCCGAGCCCGCGCTCCTGGATCGCCGGGTCGACCTCGGTGTGCGTGAAGGTGATGACGCCCGGCTCGCGCCGGTACACCGCCTTGCCGATCGGCTCTCCGTCGCGCTCGAGCACGAAGCGGCTGCGTTCGGGGACGTCGACGACGCGGTCGCCGCGGATCTCGTTCTGCTCGGTGGTCATGCCTCGACGCTACGCGCTGCCGACCCGACTCGCCGGGTCAGCGGAGGGGAACCTGACGCGCCTGCACCCATCCCTCATCGACGGAGGCCGTGTCGGTCAGGATCAGTTGCACCGGGCCCGTGTAGACCACCGGGCCGACGGCGCTCTCATCGACCTTCCCGTCGCACCTCGTGGTCCCCTCCGCGAAGGTGCGCTGCTCGTCGAGCTCCGTCGATGCGGTCACGAGTCGCCAGCCGAGGGTGCCGCCGCTGCATTGGGCGGAGATCCGGATCTGCATGTCGGCCTCGAGCAGGGCGGGGCCCGTGATCAGGGGCGTCGTCGGGATGTCCGTCGCGGGTTCGACCATTGAGATCGCGAGTTGGTCGGGCGCGGCCGCATCGGGTGTGACGATCGGATCCGGGGTGGGGGAGGGCCTGCTCGACGACTCGGATGGGCGGGGCGACTCCGTCGGCGCGGGCGCCGCCGCCGTGCAGGCGGTGAGGCCGAGCGCGGATGCGGCGAGGAGAGCGACGATCGGGATTCGTGTGCGTTCCATGCCCTCACGCTACGAAACCGCACGCCGCCCGTCAGCCCGGTTGACACGCGTCGGAGGAGCCGCTCACTCGCTCCCGCGCTCGATGATGCGGGTCGGCATCATCGTGATCTGCGAGACGGTGCCCCCGTCGATGAGGTGCAGCAGCACGTCCACCATCCGCCGACCCTGCTCGACGGTCGGCTGCTCGACGGTCGTGAGGGGTGGGCTGGAGGACTGCGCGGCGTAGTCGTTGTCGAACGTCACGAAGCCCAGGTCGTGCGGCACCGACTTGCCGTGGCTGCGCAGCACGTTGAGCGCGCCCTGGGCCATGAGCGAGTTGGCGGCGAAGACGCCGTCGATGTCGCCGTCGCGCGCGAGCAGCCGACGCATGGCCGCCTCTCCGCCGGCCGGGCTGAAGTCGCCGTGCTCGACGAGGTCCGTCGGGATGCCGGCGGCGTCGAGCGCCTGCCGCCAGCCCTCGAGCCGGTCGAGACCGGCGGACATGTCGTTCGGTCCGGCGATCGTGGCGATCCGCCGCCGACCGTTCTCGATGAGCTTGCGGCTGACGTTGCGGGCCGCCTCGACGTTGTCGACGTCGATGTAGTACGCGTCCGACCCCTCCTGGCTCATCGGCCGCCCGCCGAACACGACGGGGATCGAGCGGGCGAGCTGCGTGTACGAGCGGTCGTCGGAGTGGTGCGACAGCAGGAGCGCGCCGTCGACGTTGCCCGCCTGCAGGTAGCGGCGGGTCTTCTCGCCGTCGCGCTCCGCGGCGATCACGAGGCTCAGGGTGTAGTCGGTGTCGGAGAGGTACATCGCGATGCCCTGCACGACGGTCGCGAAGTACGGGTCGGCGAAGAAGCGGGCCGTGTTCTCGGGGATGACGAGCGCGATCGACTGCGTGCGCCGCGACGCGAGGATGCGGGCCGCCCGGTTGGGCACGTAGCCGAGCTCGTCGATGGCCCGGCGCACCGCGGCGAGGGCCTCCGGTGTCACCTTGGGGGAGTCGTTGATGACCCGCGACACCGTGGACCGGGAGACGCCGGCAGCCTTCGCGACCTGTTCGAGAGTCGGAGCGCTTCCGTGCTGTTCCGGGGTCATCGGGGGTCCTCCTGGCCGGGTGTCGGCCCGTGCAGTCTATGGGGCGAGGGTACGCGCACCCGCGGCGATCTCCGCGAAGGTCCGGCCGGAGTCCTTCACGATGCGCTCCTGCGTGACGTAGTCGACGTAGACGATCCCGAAGCGCTTCTCGTATCCCCAGGCCCACTCGAAGTTGTCCATGAGCGACCACGCGAAGTAGCCGCGCACATCCGCCCCCTCCTCGATCGCCTCGGCGACCGCCTCGAGGTGGCGTTCGAGGAAGGCGACCCGCTCGGCGTCGTGCACATGACCGTCGGGGGCGACGACGTCGTCCCACGCGGAGCCGTTCTCGGTGACGTAGAGCGGCGGGAGCTCCGGGTACTCCCGCCCCAGGCGCACGAGCAGGTGCCGCAGTCCGTGGGGGTTGATCTCCCAGCCCATCGCGGTGCGCGGGAGGTTGCGGGTGGGGCTCGTGAGGAACTCCGAGCCGACGAACCAGGAGGAGGTCCTCTTATCGGTCGGGGCGAGGCCGCGCGGGTGCCCCTCGGGCAGCGGATGCCCGGACACGTTGTCGTCGTGGTAGTGGTTGACGCCCAGGAAGTCGATCCTCTGGTGGATCGTCGCGAGGTCGCCGTCGCGCACGAGCTCGTCGAAGCGGTGGCCGGCGACGTCCTCGAGGAAGTCGGCGGGGTAGGCCCCCCGCAGGATCGGCTCGAGGTAGGCGCGGTTCCACAGCGCGTCGAGACGGCGGGCCGCGTCGAGGTCGACGGGGTCGCTCGGGTCGTTCGGCACCGCGTTGGTGAGGTTGAGGGTGATGCCGAGCTGCTCCGCGCCGCGGGCACGCAGCTCCTGCACGGCGAGGCCATGGGCGAGGTGCTGGTGGTGCAGCGCGGCGAGCCCGGCTCGCGGCTCCTGCCGCCCGGGGGCGTGCTCGCCGCCCGCGTAGCCGATGAGCGACGAGCAGAGGGGCTCGTTGAAGGTCGTCCAGCGGCCGACGCGGTCGCCGAGCGCCTCGTGCACCGCGACCGCGTAGTCGAGGAACCGCTGCGAGGTGTCGCGGTTGGCCCAGCCGCCCGTCTCCTCGACGGCCTGCGGCATGTCCCAGTGGTACAGCGTGAGCCAGGGCAGGATGCCGTTCTCGAGCAGCTCGTCGACGAGGCGGCTGTAGAAGTCGAGGCCCTTCGCGTTCACGGGTCCGTCGGCCGGCTTGACCCGCGCCCAGCTCACCGAGAAGCGGTAGCTGTCGAGGCCGAGGCCCTTCATGAGCTGCACGTCCTGCGGCATCCGGTGGTAGTGGTCGACCGCGGGGTCGAGGGTGTCGCCGTGCGCGATGTTGCCGGGGGTGCGGGCGAAGTGGTCCCAGATGGAGTCGAGCTTGCCGTCCTCGTGGGCGGCGCCCTCGATCTGGGCGGCCGCCGTGGCGGCACCCCAGAGGAACCCGACCGGCCACTCGAACCCGTCGGGGAGCGCGAGCGCCATCAGCCCTTCACCGCCCCGGACATGATGCCCGAGATGAGCTGCTTGCCGGCGAAGAGGAACAGGACGAGCAGCGGCACGATCGACACGACGGTGCCCGCGAGCACCATCGAGTAGTCCGGCGTGTGCCCGCCGGAGGCGTTGAGCGCGGACAGGGCGGTCTGCACGCTCGGGTTCTTGGGTCCGAGCACGAGCAGCGGCCAGAGGAAATCGGTCCACGCGGCCATGAACATGAAGAGTCCGAGCACCGCCATGGCGGGTCGCGCCGACGGCAGGGCGACGTGCCAGAAGGTGCCCCACATCGACGCGCCGTCGACCCGCGCGGCCTCGATGAGCTCGTCGGGGATGACGTCGACGAGGTATTGCCGCATGAAGAACACCCCGAAGGCGGAGACCATCCCGGGGATGATGACGGCGCCGAGCGTGTTGGTGAGCTTGAGCTCGGAGACGAGCATGAAGAGGGGGATGATGCCGAGCTGGGTCGGGATGGCCATCGTCGCGATGACCGCGACCATGAGCGGGTTGCGCCCACGGAAGCTCAGCTTGGCGAAGGCGTACCCGGCGAGCGTCGAGAAGAACACCACGGAGACGGCGATCGCGGTCGAGATGACGAGGCTGTTGACGAGCGCCTTGGCGAAGTCGACCGTCTGGAACGCCTTCAGCACGTTCTCGAGGAAGTTCGGGCCGGGGATCACGACGGGCGGCACCGCGTTGATGTCGGATGCGACGCGGCTGCCCATCACGAACGACCACCAGAGCGGGAACACGGCACCGAGGAAGAAGGCGGCGAGCAGCGCGTAGCTCAGCCATCCGGGCCGGTCGTAGAAGCGTGCCTTGCGCTTGCGGGCGGCGCGCTCGTCCTGGTCGGGGAAGTGGAGTCCGCCGTGGCTGGGCCGGCGGTCGATGGTCGTGGTCACTTGCGGCCCCCGATCGTGCGGCGCGTCCCCGCGACGGGCACGCGCACGTTCTTCTTGATGTCCTGGGAGGCGATGGTGCGGGAGATCCCGTAGTTGATGAGCCCGATCAGGATGATGATGAGGAAGAGGATCCAGGCGGTCGCGGCGGCGCGGCCGAAGTCGCGTCGCGGGAACGCCATCTCGTAGAGGTAGAGCACGATCGTCTGGAACTGGCGGTTAGATCCGCCGTTCGACTGGCCGTCGAAGAGCTTCGGCTCGGTGAAGATCTGCAGTCCGCCGATGGTGGCGGTGATGATGACGAAGATCATGGTGGGCCGGATCATGGGGATCGTGATCGACCAGAACCGGCGGATGCGGCCGGCGCCGTCGAGCGCCGCCGACTCGTAGACGTCGCGCGGGATGGCCTGCATGGCGGCGAGCAGGATGAGGGCGTTGTAGCCGGTCCAGCGCCAGTTGACCATGGTGGCGATCGCGATGTGCGAGGGGAAGACGTCGTATCCCCACTTGATGGGTTCGAGCCCGAACACGTGCAGGAGGCCCGTGATGGGGCCGCCGAACTGGTTGAAGATCTGGGTGAAGATCACCGCGACCGCGACGGGGGCGGCGATGTAGGGGAGCAGCACGCTCATCCGCCAGAAGGTGCTGGCGCGGATGGCCTGGTCGAGCACGGCGGCGATGATGGTCGCCATCACGAGCTGCGGCACGGCGGAGAGCAGGAAGATGCTGAAGGTGTTGCCGAAGGCGTTCCAGAACATCGGGTCGCTGAGCGTGGTGGCGTAGTTCTGCAGGCCGATGAAGTCGCCCTGGCCCTTGAGCAGGTCCCAGTTGTAGAGCGAGACGTTGACCGTGTAGATGATCGGGAACAGGCCGAGCAGCGCGAAGAGGATGAAGAACGGCGAGATGTAGAGGTACGGCGAGAACTTGTAGTCGAAGTTCGACAGCTTCTGCCGGAAGGTGAGGCCGGCGCCGCGCCGCTGTGCCTGGAGTGTGCTCATCCTGATGCCTTACGTGATGTGCTCGGGTGGGGTGGGATGCGGCCCCCGGGTCTGGCCGGGGGCCGCATCCGTGGTGGTGCGGTGCTTACTGCTTGATGAGCTGGTCGAACAGCGTCATCGCGGCGGCCCAGGCGTCGTCACCGTTGGTGTACTTGCCCTGACCGATGTCCGTCAGCACGGGGCCGAAGACGTTGTCCTGGATGTTGGAGTCCTCCGGACCCTTCACCTGGGCGACGACACCCTTCGAGCGGTTGGCGAAGATCTCGCCGGTCGGCGCGTCGTTGAAGAACGCGTCGGTGGCGCTCTTGACGAGCTCCTGGCCCTTCAGGGTCGACGGGAACGGACCCGCGGCCTCGAAGGCGGCAGCCTGCTGCTCGGGCTCGGCGAGCCAGAGGGCGAGGTCGGCCGCGGCCTCCTTGTGCTCCGACGACTCGGAGACGCCGAGGAACGAGCCACCCCAGTTGGCGGCGCCGCCCGGCAGCACGTCGGCGAAGTCCCAGCCGGTGCCGGTGGTGCCCTGGTCGTAGTAGCCCTTCACGACGCCGAGCATCCACGACGGGCAGACGTAGACCGCGAAGTCGTCGGCCTTGGCCTGCTCCGCGACACCCCAGGCGTCGAGGCCGGCGCCGATGTTGGCGTTCTTGACGATCAGGTCGAGCTGGCCCTTGAGGGCGGCGTTGTCCTTGACGTTGAGCGTCGTGCCGTCCTTCTTGTAGTAGCCCTCGGCCTGCTGGTTCACGAAGGAGTTGAAGAAGAACGACGGGTTGTGGTAGAACGGCTTGCCCGTCGCGGCCGTGTACTTCTGGCCGAACTCGAAGAACGACTCCCAGGTGGCGTTCTCGCCGCCGATGGCCTCGGCGAAGCCGTCACGGTCGCCGGGGAGGCCGGCCTTCTCGAGCAGGTCGCCGCGGAAGCAGAGACCCTGCGGGCCGATGTCGAGGCCGGCGGCGAACACGCGGCCGTCGGCGTCGGTGCCCTGGGCGTACTTCCAGTCGAGCCAGTCGCTCTTGTGGTCCTCGATGCCGTAGTCGCGCAGGTCGACGAAGGCGTTGGAGACCTCGGCGATCGTGGAGAGCCAGCCCTCCTCGATGGCGACGACGTCGCTGAGGCCGGTGCCGGCCGCGATCTTCGCGTACGCGTCGTCGCGGGCTGCGCCACCGTTCTCGAGGTTGGTCGCCTCGATCTTGACGTTCGGGTGGGCCTTCTCGTACGCCGCGTAGTTGGCGTCGATACCCATGGTGCCGAAGGTCGTGATCGTCAGGGTGATGGGCTCGTCGCTGTTGCCGCCGTTGCCGCCATCCGTCGAGCACCCGGAGAGAACCAGGGCGAGGGATGCGGTACCGGCGACCACGGCGACAGTGGCGGTGCGTCGTGAGAACTTCACGGTCACTCCTTTGTGTGCGTGGATGGGGACGATCTCGGTGGGAGCGCTCTCACGAAGCCCCGTGGGAGCGCTCTCACGAAATCGGGGGCAACGATACGCACGCTCCGCGAGCCGTGTCAACACGGAGAAATGCAACGAATTGGCAACGAAGGAAAAGCCCAGGTCAAAGCACTGTAAATCGACCCGTTTGTCGTCAAGAGAGCGCTCCCACGGCGCGCAACTAGACAGCGTGTTCGACCCCCGCAAGCGGCTCACGCCATCCTCCGCTGAGTGGTCGGTTCTGGGCCCCATAACGACAGGATGAGGCCCGGAACCGGCCACTCAGCGGGTGGAGTCCCGGTCAGGCGAGGGCGGCGTCGACGATGCGCTTCGCCTCGGCCTGCACGAGGGCCAGGTGCTCGGGGCCGCGGAACGACTCGGCGTAGATCTTGTACACGTTCTCGGTGCCGGACGGGCGCGCCGCGAACCACGCGTGCTCGCTCTGCACCTTGACGCCGCCGATCGCCGCGCCGTTGCCGGGCGCGTGCGAGAGGCGCGCCGTGATCGGGTCGCCGGCGAGCTCGGTCGCCGTGATGTCGTCGCCGGACAGTTTGCCGAGCCGCGCCTTCTGCTCCGGCGTCGCCGCGGCGTCCACCCGGGCGTAGGCCGGGTCGCCGAACTCGGCCGTCAGCTCGCGGTACAGCTCGCTCGGGCTCCTGCCGGTGACGGCGCGGATCTCGGCCGCGAGCAGCGCCAACAGGATGCCGTCCTTGTCGGTCGTCCAGGCCCTGCCGTCGCGGGTCAGGAAGCTCGCCCCCGCGCTCTCCTCGCCGCCGAAGCCGACCGATCCGTCCACGAGACCCGGCACGAACCACTTGAAGCCGACCGGCACCTCCCACAGCCTCCGCCCGAGCGACGCCGCGACGCGGTCGATCATCGAGCTCGACACGAGCGTCTTGCCGATCGCGGCATCCGGGCGCCAGCCGGGGCGGTGCGCGTACAGGTACTGGATCGCGACGGCCAGGTAGTGGTTGGGGTTCATGAGCCCCCCGTCGGGCGTCACGATGCCGTGCCGGTCGGCGTCGGCGTCGTTGCCGGTGAGGATCGCGTAGTCGCCGGCGCGCGCGACGACGGATGCCATGGCCGACGGCGAGGACGGGTCCATCCGGATCTTCTCGTCCCAGTCGAGCGTCATGAACGACCACGTCGGGTCGACCGCGGGGTTCACGACCTCCAGGTCGAGGCCATACCGCTCGGCGATGAGCGCCCAGTAGTTCACGCTCGCGCCGCCCAGCGGATCGGCGCCGAGCTTCAGTCCGGACGCCGCGATCGCGTCCATGTCGAGCACATTCGCGAGGTCGTCGACGTAGGCGCCGCGGAAGTCGTAGCTGTCGACCGCGCTCGGCTCGGCGAAGCGCACCTCGCGGTTGCCGCCCTCGATGATCGCGTTGGCGCGGGCGGCGATCCAGCCGGTGGCATCCGAGTCGGCGGGGCCGCCGTGCGGCGGGTTGTACTTGAAGCCGCCGTCGCGCGGCGGGTTGTGGCTCGGCGTGATGACGATGCCGTCGGCCTGCGGCTCGCCCGGGTGCTCGGTGTTGTACCGGATGATGGCGCGGCTGAGCGCGGGCGTCGGCACGTAGTCGTCGAACTCGTCGGCGAGCGCGTGCACGCCGTTCGCCTCCAGCACGCCGAGGGCCGTCGTCTGCGCGGGCGCGGAGAGGCCGTGCGTGTCTGCGCCCACGAACAGCGGGCCCGAGACCCCCTGGGCGGTGCGGTACTCGACGATCGCCTGCGTGATCGCGGCGATGTGCGTCTCGGTGAACGCCCCGTCGAGGCTCGACCCGCGGTGCCCGCTCGTGCCGAACACGACGCGCTGCGCGGCATCCGCCATGTCGGGGGTGCGCGTGTAGTACGCGTCGACGAGCTCGTGCACGTCGACGAGGTCGGACGGCTGGGCGGGGGTGCCTGCGCGGGAGGTCATGCGCCCATCATCCCGCTCCCGCCCGAGCAGGGTCCAGCGTTCCGGCGCCCGCTAGGCTCGCGGACGTGTACAGCTACCTCGGTCCCGCGGGCACCTTCACCTGGGCGGCGCTCGCGCAGGTGCCGGAGGCGGCGGGCGAGGAGTGGCGCTCCGTCAACAACGTGGGCGAGGCGCTCGACGACGTCGTGAGCGGCCGCAGCACGGCGGCGATGATCGCGATCGAGAACTCCGTCGAGGGCGGGGTCTCCGCCACCCAGGACGCGCTCGCCAACATCCCGGGGCTGCGGATCGTGGGCGAGTACCTGGTGGCCGTCAACTTCCAGCTCGTCGGCCGTCCCGGCACGCGCCTCGAGGACGTGAAGGTCATCAACGCGCACCCCGTCGCGTACGCCCAGTGCCACCTGTGGCTCGACGCGACCCTGCCGAGCCACGGCCACATCCCGTCGACCTCGAACGTCGCGGCGCCCGCCGAGCTGCTCGAGTCGCGGAACGCGGATGCGGCGATCGCCCCGCCCGGCATCACCGAGCACCTGCCGCTCGTCGTGCTCGCCGAGGACATCGCCGACAACCCGGAGGCCGTGACGCGCTTCGTGCTCGTGTCGCGCTCGCGCGCCATCCCGCCGCGCACGGGCGCCGACAAGACGAGCGTCATCGTCGAGCTGCCGACCGACCAGCCCGGCGCGCTCGTCGAGATGCTCGAGCAGTTCGCCACCCGCGGCGTCAACCTCAGCCTGCTCGAGTCGCGTCCCATCGGCGACGCGCTCGGCCGGTACCGCTTCATCGTCGACCTCGACGGCCACGTGCTCGACGAGCGCGTCGCGGATGCGCTGCTGGGCCTCAAGCGGTTCAGCCCGAGCGTGCAGTTCCTCGGCTCGTACCCGCGGGCCGACAAGCAGCGCATCGAGGTGACGGGCCGCTACGACGACCAGGTGTTCATCGACGCGCGCGACTGGCTGCGCGACATCCTGTCGGGGGCGCCCGACGCGCTGTGAGGCGCGGGGTTTCGATACGCCGCCGCGCGGCTACTCACCCAGCGGAGGCGCGCGGGAGGCGAACCACGAGCGCCGCGGGATCCACGTGGGCGCGGAACGCGACCACCTCGCCGAACTCGTCGCCGTCGAGCTCGAACTCCTCCGGCCGGTCGAGGCGGCCCTCGATGCGGCGTCCGCGCAGGTAGCGCAGCGCCCGGACCGGCTTCTGCCGCAGGTCGAGCAGCATGCGCCCGGCCTGGCTGCGTCGCAGCACCCCGTTCTCCCACACGATCCCGACCCAGACGCGCGCCCATCCGCCGAAGCCCTCCGGCCGCAGCGCGACGATGTCGAAGAGCCCGTCGTCGATCTCCGCGTCGGGCAGCAGCTGGATGTTGCCGGGCAGCGTGCCGCAGTTGCCCACCATCACGGTGTGCGCGCGCGTGCTGCGCTCCTCGCCCCCGTCGAGGCGGTAGCGGATGCGCAGCACCTCCTTGTCGACGAGCGAGCGGCCGATCGCGTCGACGTATGCGAGCCAGCCCACCCGCTTCTTGAGCTCGGGGTTGGTGTTGGCGATCATCTTCGCGTCGAGGCCGAGGCCCGCCATCACGACGAAGGAGTGGGTCTCGGTGCTGCCGTCGGGACGGTCGACCTCGACCACGCCCACGTCGATGGCGGAGTCGGTACCCGTGAACGCCAGGTCGACCGACGCCTCGAGGTGGTTGGTGTTGACGTCGAGCCCCAGGTTGCGGGCCAGCAGGTTGCCGGTACCCGACGGCAGCAGGCTGAGCGCGACGCCCGTGTTCTGCAGCGCCTCGGCGACCGCCCTCACCGTGCCGTCGCCGCCCGCGGCGATCACGACGTCCGCCCCCTCCCGCACCGCCTGCCGGCCCTGCCCGATGCCGGGGTCGTCCTCGCTCGTCTCCAGCCAGAGGCTCTTCGCCCAGCCGTGCTCGCTCTCCGCCACCGCGACCGCCGCGCGCAGGCGTTCGACGTCGACCTTGACGGGGTTGTAGACGACCGCCGCCCGCTTCGGCTTCGCGGCGTCGGGGGGCGTCATGGTCTCAAAGTAGGCCATGAGTCCGAGCGTCGGCAGCCTCCTAGACTTGAGGCGTGATCGACCCCCTGCTGCTGCGTGAGAACCCGGATGCCGTGCGAGCCTCGCAGGAGCGTCGGGGGGCATCCGTGGAGCTCGTCGACGAGGCCCTCGCGGCCGACACCGCCCGCCGTGCGGCCATCACCTCGTTCGAGGCGCTGCGCGCCGAGCAGAACGCGTTCGGGAAGCGCGTCGCGCAGGCCCCGAAGGACGAGAAGGCCCAGCTCGTCGCCCAGGCGCAGGAGCTCGCCGCGCGCGTGAAGAACGCGCAGGCGGTGGCGTCGGATGCCGAGGTCCGCTTCGCCGAGGTGGCGGGCGGCATCCCGAACATCGTGCTCGACGGGGTGCCCGCCGGCGGCGAGGACGACTTCGTGACCCTGCGCGAGGTGGGCGAGCGGCGCGCTTTCGACCCGGCCGGGTTCCCGGACGGGCCGCGCGACCACCTGGCCCTCGGCGAGCTGCTCGACGCGATCGACATGGAGCGCGGCGCGAAGGTCTCGGGTGCCCGGTTCTACTTCCTGAAGGGCGTCGGCGCCAGGCTCGAGCTCGCGCTCGTGCAGCTCGGCATGCAGCGCGCCCTCGAGGCCGGCTTCACGCCGCTCATCACGCCCACCCTCGTGCGCCCCGACATCATGGCCGGCACGGGCTTCCTCGGCGCGCACGCCGACGAGATCTACTACCTCGAGCGCGACGAGCTCTACCTGACCGGCACGAGCGAGGTGGCGCTCGCCGGGTACCACAAGGACGAGATCATCGACGTCTCGGCGGGTCCGCTGCGCTACGCCGGCCTCTCCACCTGCTACCGGCGCGAGGCGGGCTCGGGCGGCAAGGACACCCGCGGCATCATCCGCGTGCACCAGTTCCAGAAGCTCGAGATGTTCAGCTACATCGACCCCGCGGATGCCGAGGCCGAGCACGAGCGCCTGCTCGCCCTGCAGGAGGGCATGCTGCAGAGCCTCGGCCTCGCGTACCGCGTCATCGACACGGCGGCGGGCGACCTCGGCACGAGCGCGGCGCGCAAATTCGACGTGGAGGCGTGGGTGCCGACGCAGGACGCCTACCGCGAGCTCACCTCGACGAGCAACTGCACGACCTTCCAGGCGCGCCGCCTCGACATCCGCCAGCGCGGGGCCGACGGGAAGACGGCCCCGGTGGCCACGCTCAACGGCACCCTCGCGACGACCCGGTGGATCGTGGCGCTGCTGGAGACGCATCAGCGGGCCGACGGCTCGGTCGTCGTGCCGGAGGTGCTGCGACCGTACCTGGGCCTCGACGTGCTGGAGCCCGTGCGATGACGCTCGCACGCGGGGATCGATGGCTCATCGGCCTCGACATCGACGGCACCGTGCTCACCGAGGACGGCGAGCTCGACCCGCGGGTCGCATCCGAGATCCGGCGCGTGCGCGACCTCGGGCATGAGGTGATGCTGTCCACCGGCCGCTCGGTGTCGATGACCCTCCCCGTGATCGACCGGCTCGGGATCACCCCCTCCTACGCCGTGTGCGCGAACGGCGCGATCGTCATGCGCCGCGACAAGGAGGCGCCCATCGGCTGGGTGCGCGACCGCGTCGAGACGTTCGACCCCCGCGAGGTGCTCACCACCATCCGGGGCCACCTCGCCGGCGCGAGCTTCGCCGTGGAGGACGAGGAGGGCATGTTCCGCTTCACGGGCCAGTTCCCGGAGGGGGCGCTCGCGGCGGGTCGCCTGCAGGTGGAGTTCGACGAGCTGCTCGACTCGCCCGCCACGCGCGTCGTGGTGCTCTCGCCGGGCCACGCGATCGAGGATTTCCTGCAGGTCGTCGAGCGGATGGGCCTGCACAAGGTCAGCTACAACGTCGGCTGGACGGCGTGGCTCGACATCGCCCCCGACGGCGTCAACAAGGGCACCGGCATGGAGTACGTGCGCGAGCTGCTGGGCATCGCCCGCGACCACGTGATGGTCATGGGCGACGGCCGCAACGACATCGACATGTTCGAGTGGGCGGCATCCGGCGGCGGCGTCGCGATCGCGATGGGGCAGGCGCCGGACGAGGTGCGTGCGGTGTCGACGGACGTCACCGGCACCGACCTCGAGCAGGGCGTGGCCAGCGCTCTCGCACGGTACTTCCAGGCTTGAGTCCGTCTTCCCGCCTACACTCGGCTCGATGTCTGACCCGGAGCTGAGGCGCGACCGTACGCAACGTCAGCGCGCGGTCGAGGCCGTCGGCATCGCCCGGCACGGACGGCTTCCGCGCTCCCGGGCGTGGGCGACGGTGGTCCGCGCCGTGGCGGCGGGTCTCGCCGTGGTGCTCGTCTCGACGGTCGGCGTCGCAGGCATCTGGTTCTACCAGTTCACGAACGGCGTCGGGAAGAACTCGGTCGACATCAACGGCGACGAGGCGGCGCCGCTCCCCGAGATCGGGGCCTACGAGGGCGGGTTCAACATCCTCGTGGTGGGCTCCGACGCCTACAGCGATCGTGACACCGTCCTGAACGACGTCAACATCCTGGTGCACGTCTCCGCCGATCAGACGAGTGCGGTGGCGGTCAGCATCCCGCGCGACATGGTCGTGCCGTTCCCCGGCTGCATCAGCGAGAAGACCGGCAAGACGTGGGGCGTCGGCACGGGACTGCCGATCAACAACGCCCTCTTCTACGGCGGGCTGCCCTGCGTCGTGAACGTGGTGAAGAACTTCACGGGCCTCGAGATCCAGTACGCGGCGATGATCGGATTCGACGGCGTCGCGAACATGTCGAACGCCGTCGGGGGCGTGACGGTGTGTCTCACGGCGCCCATCGACGACCGCTCGTCGGGGCTGCAGCTCGAGGCCGGGACGCATACCCTGCAGGGTTGGGACGCGCTCTCCTTCCTCCGCACGCGCAAGGGCATCGGCAACGGCTCGGACCTGGGGCGCATCAGCTCGCAGCAGGCCTTCCTGTCGTCACTGCTGCGGAAGCTCAAGTCGGAGGACACCCTCACCAACGTCGGCAAGCTGCTCTCCCTCGCCAACGTCGCCAAGGACAACATGACGTTGTCGACCGAGCTGTCGCAGCCGGCGACGATGGTGGCGATGGCGAAGGCGCTCAGCCGCATCCCCATGGACCGCATCACCTTCGTGCAGTATCCGGGCAGCCCCGGCGTCTCAGGCATCTACGAGAACAAGGTGCAGCCGAACAAGAACCTCGGCGGGCAGCTGATGGATGCGATCCGCAACGACCAGGCGATCGGCCTCGACAAGGCGGGCGACGGCGTCGGCACGGAACCCGACCCCAACGCGACGCAGGTGCCGTCTCCCGACCCCGACGGCACGCCCTCCGCGCAGCCGAGCTACTCGGAGAAGGTCGTGATCTCGGGACTCGACGGCCAGACCGCCGCCGACCAGACCTGCACCGTCGGCAACGGCTGAGGCGGCCGCATCGGGGTGCGCGTCGAGCGCTCTCGCACGGTATTTCCAGGGTTGAGGGTCCCTTCTCCTTTACACTCGATTCGGTCAACCGAGGAGGGCTGTCCGAGCGGCCGATGGAGCCGGTCTTGAAAACCGGTGGGCAGTGATGTCTCGTGGGTTCGAATCCCACGCCCTCCGCTCGCCAGTGCCCGCAACCCGTCCCGAGAAGAGGTGTCCGTGTCCGAGCAGGAGCTGAAGCGCGATCGCTCCCAGCGTTCGCGCGCCCCCCGCCCGGTCGGCATCGCCCGCCACGGTCGGCTGCCGCGGTCGCGGGCCTGGAAGACGGTGCTCGGGTTCATCGGCTCCACGGCGATCGTCGCCCTCGTCGCGACGGCGTCGGTCGGCGGGATCGCGGCCCTGCAGCTGTCGAGCGAGCTGAAGGCGAACGCCGTCGACATCAACGAGGGCACCGAGGCGCCGATCCCCGAGATCGGGGCCTACGAGGGCGGCTTCAACATGCTCGTGGTCGGCAGCGACGCCTACTACGACCGCGACAGCGTGCTCAACGACGTCAACATCCTCATCCACGTCTCCGCCGATCAGACGAGCGCGGTGGCGGTCAGCATCCCGCGCGATCTCGTGGTGCCGTTCCCGTCCTGCACCGACCCGGAGACGGGCAAGAAGAGCTACGCGATGTCGGGCAGGCCGATCAACGAGGCGCTCTACTACGGCGGTCTCAACTGCGTCGTCACGGTCGTCGAGAACCTGACCGGTCTCGACATCCAGTACGCGGGCATGATCGGATTCGAGGGCGTCGCGGCGATGGCATCGGCGGTCGGCGGCGTCGACGTGTGCACCACAACCCCCATCCACGACAAATACGTCGGCTTGAACCTCGAGGCGGGAACCCACCACCTGGAGGGCTGGGACGCACTGAAGTTCCTCCGCTCGCGACACGGCGTCGGCGACGGCTCCGACCTCACCCGCATCAGCTCCCAGCAGGTCTTCCTCTCCTCGCTGCTGCGCAAGCTCAAGTCGAGCGAGACCCTCACGAACGTCGGCACCCTCATGTCGCTCGCGAAGGCGGCGGCCGCGAACATGAAGCTCTCGACCGAGCTCACCCAGCCCGCGACGATCGTGGCGATGGCGAAGGCGCTCAACAAGATCCCGATGGACCGCATCACCTTCGTCCAGTACCCGGGTTCGACCGGCGGAACCGGCATCTACTCGGGCAAGGTTCAGCCGAAGACGGGCATCGCGAACGCGCTGTTCGCCGCGATCAAGGCGGACCAGGCGATCGGGCTCGACAAGGCGGGCGACAACCGCGGCTCCACCGCCGACCCGAACGCCACGACCGAGCCGGTCCCGGCCGGCCCGACCGCCACGGGTACGCCCGACCCGAGCGCCTCGTCCACGCCGACCCCGGATCAGACGCTCTCCGAGAAGGTCGTCATCTCGGGCCTCAATGGCCAGACCGCGGCGGACCAGACCTGCAGCGTGGGATATCACGGCTGACGCCGCGCCCCGGGGCGCCCGCCGTCCCCGGCCCGAGAGGAGCAGTCGATGACCGACGAGACCTTGAAGCGAGACCGCTCCCGCCGCTCGGGCACGCCGAAGCCCGTGGGACTGGCACGTCACGGCCGCCTTCCGCGGTCGCGCGCCTGGAAGACGGTGCTCGGCGTCGTCGCATCGTCGCTCGCGGTGGTGCTGGCGGCAGGCGGCGCGGTCGGTGGGATCGCCGCCTACCAGATCCTCAGCGGATTCGGCGACAAGTCGGTCGTCATCAACGAGACCTCGGTGGCGATCCCCGAGATCGGGGCGTACGAGGGCGGCTTCAACATGCTCGTGGTCGGCAGCGATGCCTACTCCGACCGCGACAGCGAGCTCAACGACGTCAACATCCTCATCCACGTCTCGGCCGATCAGACGAGCGCCGTCGCGGTGAGCCTGCCGCGCGACCTCGTCGTGCCCTTCCCGCCGTGCACGAACCCGGAGACGGGCCGCTCGACGAGTGCTGCCACGGGGCTCCCGCTCAACAACGCGCTCTCGTACGGCGGGCTCAAGTGCGTGGTCGACGTGGTCGCCGCGTTCACCGGGGTCGACATCCAGTTCGCCGGCATGATCGGATTCGACGGGGTCGCGGCGATGGCGGATGCGGTGGGCGGCGTGCCGGTCTGCCTCGCATCGCCGATCTCCGACCGGTGGTCGGGACTCTTCCTCGACGCGGGCACGCACGAGCTGTCGGGCTGGCAGGCGCTGCAGTTCCTGCGCACGCGCAAGGGCGTGGGCGACGGCTCCGACCTCACGCGCATCAGCTCTCAGCAGGTCTACCTGTCGTCGCTGATCCGCAAGCTGAAGTCCGACGAGACCCTCACCGATGTGACGAAGCTGCTCTCCCTCGCCTACGCGGCCAAGGACAACATGACCCTCTCGGCGGAGCTCGCGCAGCCCGCCACCATGGTCGCCATGGCGAAGGCGCTCAGCCGCATCCCGATGGACCGCATCACCTTCGTGCAGTACCCGGGGTCGACGGGCGGCACGGGCATCTACCTGAACAAGGTGCAGCCCAACCAGCACATCGGCACCCAGCTCATGGACGCCATCCGCGCCGACCAGGCGATCGGCGTGGAGCAGGCGGGCGACGGGCGCGGCTCCGAACTCGACCCCAACGCGACCCCGCTGCCCGAGGATCCGGCATCCGGGCCGAGCGCCTCGGGCGACCCGAGCGCCTCGCCGCCGCCGTCGCTCTCGGAGCAGGTCGTCATCTCGGGCCTGCGCGGGCAGACCGCCGCCGACCAGACCTGCAGCATCGGCAACTGAGGCGGCCCGGACGCCCGCTCCCGTATGGGTATGATGGGCGAGCAGTACCGGGAGACGTCGCATAGTCCGGTCGAGTGCACCACCCTGCTAAGGTGGAGTCCCCTCACGGGGACCGAGGGTTCAAATCCCTCCGTCTCCGCTGGAAATCCCTGGTCAGAGCCTGTTTCTTCCGGCTCGCCAGGAGGCGTTGAGTTCAGCGTCCGAGGTTCGGACCGCGCCGAGTGTCCCGTGAGTGTCCCGACTTTCTGCCGAACTCCTCGGCAGCGGCGAGACGCCGCACATGGTCGCGGCGCTGACCTTCGCCGAGGACGTGCGCGTAGACCGCGAGGACGGTGCGTGCCTCGTCGCCTAGGTACTCCGCGACCTCGTGGACGGGCGTGCCGAGCCGCAGCCAGGTGGACGCGGCGTAGTGGCGCAGCGCGTGGCGGCGGAAGCCGAGCGGGAACTTGCGGACCACGCCGACCGAGAGCTGCCCCCCCTGCTGGTTGGTGAACAGGTAGTCGTCGGGCTGCTTGCCCGCGGCGTACTGACGGAAGATCGCCAGCGCCCGCGGCGACAGCGGCACCGGCCGAGTGCCGCGCGAGGACTTCGGGTTCTTCTCCTCGTAGCGGTCGGAGTGGGAACGCTCGACGTTGAGTTGCGCGAGTGGGACTTCTGAGAGCCAGCCCACCCGGGTCGCGCGCAACTCGCCCCAGCGCACGCCGGTCAGCGACATGAACTCGAACACGTCCGCGATGTCGCTGCGCCGCTGCCGCAAGGCGGCGAGCACTCCGGCGACTCGGCGCGGGGAGGGAATCTCGTTCGGGCTCACCGCGCGCTGGGCGACGCTGCTCAACTCGGGAATCTTCTTCATCGTCCGCACCGGGTGCGGCTGGTGCAGGTAGCCCTGCTCGTCCGCGTAAGTGAACAGCGCGCTCAGCGTCGTCTTGGCGCGGGCGACCGTCGCCGGTGCCTTCCCACCGCGCAGCTCGGCAAGCAGATGCTCCCGGATGTCCCCGGCCTGCACGGTGGCGAGCGACCGCCTCAGCAGCGAGGCGGGAAGCGCGGCGAGGTTGTTCCTATCGGTGTCCACCGTGTGCGGGTTCCCGCCCTCACGTGCCACGAGAAACCTGTCGACCAGTTCCTGCATCGTGAACTTGCGCTTCGGCGGCAGCGGCCGGCCGGTGTCCAGCAGGTGCTTCTGCTCCCGCTCCCACGCCTCAGCGTCGCTCTTGCGGTCGAAAGTGCGGGACGCGACGAGTTGCGTGCCGGAGCGGACGCGCGCGAGGTAACGGGTCTTGCCCGCCTTGGTCTTGCGCGCCTCGATGCTCAATCGACCACCCCCGCCAGGCGCTCCACGTCGATGCGTCGGTAGACGCGCTTGTGCGGGGTGAGCCGAATCGGCTCCACCGGAGCGCGGCCGTCCAGAGCGAGGGTGCGTAGCGTCGTGCGGTGGATACCGAGCAGTGAGGCGGTCTCCTCCTCGGAGTAGAACAGGGGCGCCCGACCGAGCGCGCTGCCCGTCTCGCCGTCGCTCATACCTTCCTCCTCGCGTATATCGCGTTTCCGCGAATACACGACATTAGACCACGAAACGCGCCGACTCGCAACTACATGAGTTTACGCCTCCGACTCGTTAGACTCGGGACGTGACCACTTCCGCGCAGGACTCCGATCAGCAGCCCGACTTCGCGCTGCTGATCGACGCGGACCTGCCGGATGGGTGGTGGTTCCCCGAACGGTCCCCGCTCGACACGGAGGGCGAGAGCGCCGGCATCGACCGCTCCCTGCATTACGAGGACTGGATCGACAACGCCCCAGGCCTCGATCGCAAGCTCCGTTCCGAGCACAGCAACCTCGATGCGGGGCGCTGGTTCCTGATCCAGCACACCGAGAGCGGCACCCGCGTGCTCCTGCGCCTTCAGCAGCAGGTGCGGGTCTATGAGAACCGGATGGGGGAGGTGCGGATCACCGGCATCGTCCACATGCCGTTCTTCGCCGGCGACCCGATCACCAGCCAGCTGTTGCGCGAGCTGCCGACCGCGAAGATCGAGGCCGCGATCAACAAGCGCCTGTTCGCCGTCACAGGTGCCACCCGCTTCCAGAACGGCAAGATCACCCTTCCCAGCGGGCGCACGCTGCGCGGGCAAGACCTCGTCCGACCGCTCGGTGACCCGAAGCGCACCCCGGACTTCTACGAACTCGTCGCACTCCAGCACACCCGCTTCGCCGAGGACGGCGACCCGAACCCGACCGCGAGAATCGCGCGCCTCAGCGACGTCGCCCTCTCCACAGCCCAGGGTTGGGTCGCCAAAGCCCGAGCCCGCGGACTGCTCCCACCTGGCCGCCGAGGGCGAGCGGGATAGCGCGCGAGGGAGTTGAGCTGCGCTCGACCCCTTCGCGCGCAGGGTCACGAACCGCGTTGAGGCCCGTAGATCCAATGGTCTTGAGGTTCCGGCCTGTGGATGACTGCATCGAGGTGCGCGCAGCTACACGTTGCTCAGCACCTGAGTTAGCACTCTTGGCGGCCGCGGCCGCGGCGTCGGGAACAGGAGTCGGCCATATGCCGTTCGCGTCCCGCGGGTGCACGCGTTCGGTCATGCTCGTTCGAGTTGCTTGTTGAGTTTGTCTCCTTCGATGTCGAGGTCGGGGAGGATGCGGTCGAGCCAGCGGGGGAGCCACCAGGCCTTGTCGCCGAAGATGGCCATGATGGCGGGGACGAGCGTCATGCGGACGAGGAAGGCGTCGACGAGGATGCCGAAGGCCAGGGCGAACCCGACCTGGGCGATCATGGGCTCGGGGTTGTAGATGAACCCGGCGAAGACGCTGGTCATGATGATCGCGGCGGCCACGACGACGCGACTCGCGACGGCGAACCCGCGGGTGACGGACTCCGTGCCCTTGGCGCCGTGGACGTGGGCTTCCTTCATCGAGGAGACGAGGAACACCTCGTAGTCCATGGCGAGGCCGTACAGGACGCCGGTGATGATGATGGGGAGCAGGCTGAGCACGGGGGCGGTGGCGTCCATCCCGAAGATCGGCTGCAGCCAGCCCCATTGGAACACGGCGGTGGTCGCTCCGAAGGTCGCGGCAACGGACAGGAGGAACCCGACGGTGGCTTTGATGGGGACGATGATGGAGCGGAACACGAGCAGCAGCACGATCAGCGACAGGCCGACCACGACGGCGATGTAGAGCGGAAGCACGTCAGCCAGACGATCGGAGACGTCGATCGCGAGGGCCGCGAATCCCGTGACGCCGACGTCGACTCCGTAGTCGTCGGTGAAGGTCGGTGTCATGTCACGGATCGCGGTGACGAGGTCGGCGGTCTCTTGGGAGGTGGGACCGGTCTCGGGTACGACGGAGAACACCGCGGTGGTGCCGTCCTCGTCGAGGCCGCCCAGGGAGACCGCTTCGACGCCGTGAATGCCGGAGAGGTCGCCGTAGATGCCGGCGAGGTCCGTAGCGGGGATGGTCTCGTTGTCGGGCGAGGTGGCGACGACGACGAGGGGCCCGTTGTAGCCCTCGCCGAACGCGTTCCCCACCACCTCGAAACTCTGCCGCTGCGCGGTGTCGGGGTGGTAGCTCGCGCCCGAGGGGAGGCCGAGGTCCATGTCGAGCACGGGGGCGGCGATGACACCGGCGATCGCGAGAGCGCCGACGGCGGCGACGTAGCGGTTCTTCACGAGCAGACGCGACCACGTGTTCGCGACGCGGTGCGAGGAGCCGTTGTCGTGGGAGGTGCCGGCGTTCAGCCGTGCCTTCGCCGAGCAGATCCGTTCGCCGACGAACCCGAGCAGCGCCGGCAGCAGGGTGAGTGCGGACAGGACGGCGATGACGACGGTGGCTGCGGCGGTGATGGCCATCGTCGTGAGGAGCTGGATCTGCACGACCGTGAGGGCGAGCAGAGCGATGACGACAGTGGTTCCGGCGAAGAACACGGCGCTGCCGGCGGTGCCGATCGCGCGGGCGGTCGCCTCTGGCGCGCTGAGGCGCTGATCGAGGATGAACCGCCGCTGCCGATTCACGATGAACAGGGCGTAGTCGATCCCGACCGCGAGCCCGAGCATGAGCCCGAGCACGGCGGTCAGCGAATGCATCGGGACGATGCTGGAGATCGCGAACGCCCCGCCGACCCCGAACGCGACACCGGAGAGCGCGGACACGAGCGGAAGGCCCGCGGCGATGAGCGAGCCGAGCGTCGCGATCAGCACGAGCGCGGCGATCGCGACGCCGACGATCTCTCCCGCGCCGATCAGCTCGGGAACCTGGATCATCGTCGACGACGGCAGCACGTCGATCGCCTCACCGGCGACGGCGTCCTCGGCGGTCTCGATCGTGTCGTCCACGGTGCCCTCGGGGAGCTCGAAGGTCTGCGCGTCGAACACGAACTGGAACAGGGCCGTCTGGCCGTCGGCGGAGACCACCACTCCAGGGACCGGGGTCTGGTCGACGACCAGAGCGGTCGGCGCACCGGCGTCCGTCCCACCGGTGGTCGCCTGCTCCTGCGCGATCGCAGCGGCCGCCTGCAGCAGCAGACTGTCCTGCCCCTTGGCCAGTTCCTCGGCGAGCACCTCGCGCGCGTCGACGACGTGTTCGCCGTCGTAGATCTCCTCGACCGCCTCCAGGACGGCGGCGAGGTTGTCCCCCTCGTCGATGCGCTCCCCGTCGGTGGAGTGAAACGCGATGATGCCCTGCCCACCGGAAGCATCCGGCAGTCGGTCCGAGAGATCATCGATCACTTCCTGGGCGGCTGTGCCGTCGATGCGGATCTCGTTGCTGAGCTTGGGCGGGTTCACCACGATCAGGCCCACGATCGCGGCGATCAGCACCACCCAGATCGCTGTCACCCACCACTTTCCCCGGTACGCGAGCGCACCCCACCGATACAGCCACGACGACATCCGATTCCTCTATTCCTCCGGGCGCACCAGCCCTCGCGAGGGCCGATCCCGCCGCCTCAATGCGAACAACTGATAGTTGACTATCAACTGATGTGAGAGTCTGGTATCGTTTTTCGGGGTTGTCAAACCGACGCGGAAGGAGCGGATTCGATGGACGGCAGCACGATGCGGGTGGATGCGGCGGCGAGCATGGCGAAGATCCTGGGAGCCGCGCGGCGGGCGTTCTCCCTCGGGGACGGGTCGGGGACGCTGAACCGGATCGCGAAGGAGGCGGGCGTGGGGATCGCGACGCTGTACCGGCACTTCCCGAACCGGGAGTCCCTCGCCCTCGCCGTCTACGACGACGTGTTCGCCACGGAGGTGCAGCCCGTCTTCGCACAGTTCGAACGCACCGACGCTCCGCGCGACGTGCTGCTCGAGCTCGGGGAGAGGCTCCTCGGTGTGCTGGACCGCGAGCGTGGGTTGGTGAGGTCGCTATCGAACCTGGCCGAGGCGACCCGCGAGCTGATGGGCCGGAACGCGGCCGCGATCGAGCAGACCGTGCGGCGTGCGCAGGCGGCGGGAACGCTCCGTGCCGACATCACGCCGGAGGACATCCCGAACCTGATGACGATGATCGCCGCCGGGTTCGGCAGCATCCCCTCCGGCGCCCATCGCCGCCGCTACCTCAGCCTCGTCCTCGACAGCCTGAACCCCGCGCAGGCGCACCCGCTCCCGAGCGTCTGACCGATGCTGGAGTCGAAAGCGATGTCAGACATGACGGCAGAAGTCGGGCATCCCCGTGCAGTCGTGGGGCTGGCGCTGGGGGGCGGAGGTGCGCTCGGCGCCGCCCACGTCGGCGTCCTGAAGGCGCTCCGAGAACACCATGTCCTCCCCAAGGTCGTCGCGGGGACGAGCGCGGGCTCACTGGTCGGCGCGGCGTTCGCCGCGGGCCTTTCCATCGCAAAGATCGAGGAGGCGGTGCTGGACGCGGACTGGTCGACGTTCGGCCGTCTGCGTCCCACCGCGCGGCTGGGGCTCCTCGACAGCGCCGCCCTGCTGGACACCATCGACCGGCTCGGTGGAGAGCCGCTCATCGAAGAGCTGCCGCGGCGCTTCGCGGCGGTCGCAACCGATCTGCGGACCCGTCGGGCCGTCATCCTCGACAGAGGCCGATTGGGTCCAGCCCTCCGTGCGAGCATCGCCGTCCCCGGCATGTTCTCCCCGGTCGTGACCGGCGACCAGATCCTCGTCGACGGTGGCCTGGCTGCGAACCTCCCGATCGCCGCCACACATCACCTCGGTGCGACGTTCACGATCGCTGTCCGGCTCCGGCCGGAATGGGAGCACGTCCCCGTGGTGCGTTCGGCGGCGGCGATCGCCGAGCTCGAACGGCGTCCCGACGTGCTGATGATCCACCCCGATCTCGACGGATGCTCACAGTGGTCCCGTGCGGACGTCCCGCGCATCATCGATGCGGGCTACGCCGCCGCGAGCACCGCCCTCCACGAATGGAAGACCCAGCAGACCCATGCCGCATAGCGAATCTCTCACCGGCCGCGCCGCCTGCGTGCTGATCGGCACAGACACGTTCCCGCCCGATGTCAATGGTGCCGCGCGGTTCGCGCGGGAGCATGCCGTCCGCCTCGCCCGCCGAGGGCACGACGTGCACGTCATCGCCCCCGCGACCCGCATGCGCTCCAGTTCCGGCATCGAGGTCTACGACGGGCAGCGACTCACGGTCCATCGGCTGCGCAGCGTGCGCTGGCCGCTGCACGACTGGCTCCGTGTCGCTCCGCCGTGGGAGGTGCGCGCGCAGACGCGTCGCATCCTCCTGCGGGTGCGGCCCGCCGTCGTGCACCTGCAGTCCTTCATCGACATCGGACGCGGCCTCGCCTACGAGGCCGAGCGCCTCGACATCCCGATCATCGCGACCAACCACGTCATGCCGGACAACGTCGTCGAGTTCAGCGGACTTCCTCGGCGTCTGCACCCTCGGCTGACGGCGTTCGGATGGAGCCTCGCCAGCACGGTGTACTCCCGCGCCGACATCGTCACCAGCCCGACCCCGGCCGCCGCCCACTATCTGGAGTCGAACACGCGGCTGCGTGGCGTGGTCCCCGTATCGTGCGGCGTCGAGAACGACAGGTTCACGCCCAAGCAGGACCGCCCGGCGGAGAATCGCGTGCTGTTCGTCGGACGCCTCGACCCGGAGAAGAACCTCGACACCCTGCTGAACGCGTTCAGCCTCATCCCCCGTGAGCTCGCGGCGCACCTCGACATCGTCGGAAGCGGCTCCGAGCGCAGCCACCTGGAGGGGCTGGCGCGTTCGCTGGCCATCGCCGATCGCACGACGTTCCACGGGTACGTCGACGACGACCGGCTGACCGAACTGCACCACCGGGCCACGGTGTTCGTGATGCCATCCACTGCCGAACTCCAGTCGATCGCGACCCTTGAGGCGATGGCCTCGGGCACCCCGGTGGTTCTCGCCGATGCCGTCGCGCTCCCGCACCTGATCGCCTCCGGCGCGGAAGGGTATCTCGTCCACCCCCGCAACGCGCACGAGTTCGCCGACCGGATCGAACGCATCCTGCACCTCGACCCCGACGCCTACCGGGCGATGAGCCGTGCGGCATCCGCCACCGCCTTGACCCATGACGCCGGGGTCATGACCTCCCGATACGAACAGCTCTACCAGGAGAGCTGGTCTCTCGCCGGTGCCGTGTGAGCACCCCGCGCGGCCCCGCCCTGATCCGGTTCTTGACGCCTCAGGGGCGTTACGCGCCGAGCCGTGCCGCGGCACCGTACGCGCCCCTCGTCGACGGGCTCGACACGGAGCGGCTCCTCTCGTTCTACCGCGAGATGACTCTCGCCCGTCGGCTCGATGAGGCGTCCACCGCGTTGCAGCGTCAGGGTGAGCTCGCCCTCTGGATCCCCTCCTACGGGCAGGAAGCCGCCCAGACAGGCTCCGCCCACGCCCTCAGCCCGCTCGACACCGTGTTCCCCTCCTATCGGGAACATGGCGTGGCTCTTGCCCGTGGTATCGACTTCGTCGACATCCTCGCTGTCCTTCGCGGCAACACGTTTCGCGGCTGGGATCCCGAGCGCACCCGGTTCCGGCTCTACACGATCGTGCTCGCCGCCCAGGCGCTCCATGCGGCGGGCTATGCGATGGGGATCAGCCTCGATCAGCAGGCAGGACGAAAGCCACCCGGCGAGGAGGCCGTGATCGTCTACATCGGCGATGGCGCGATGTCCGAAGGCGACGCGAGCGAAGCGCTGACCTTCGCCCGCACCTACGACGCACCCGTCCTGTTCTTCGTGCAGAACAACCAGTACGCCATCTCCACCCCGGCATCCACCCAGACCGCGGTCTCTTACGCGACGCGTGCGAAGGGATTCGGAATCCCCGGCCACCGCATCGACGGCAACGATGTCCTCGCCAGCTACGCCGTCACCAAACACGTCATGGATGCCGTCCGCGCCGGCGGCGGACCGGCTCTCATCGAAGCCGTCACCTACCGCCTCGGCCCCCACACCTCATCCGACGACCCCACCAAGTACCGGACCGTGCAGGAGCGCTCTTCCTGGGAGCGGCGCGACCCGATCCCGCGCCTGCGGGCCCACCTGAGCGAGCGCGGCGTCACCGATGACGTGTTCGAGAGCATCGATGCTCACAACGCCGAACACGCCGGCGACGTCCGCAGACGCCTGATCGCACTCCCCGCCCCGGACCCCGGCGGCATGTTCGACCACGTCTACAGCGACGCCCATCCCGTCGCCCATGCCCAGAAGGCGTGGTTGCGCGACTATCTGGACTCCTTCGAGGACGCCGCGGAATGACCATCGACGACGATGGGCGGCGCAGGGGCTCGCCACGGCCGAGGGTGTCGATCGTGATCCCCGCCTGGAACGAGCAGGACTACCTGGGCGAGTGTCTCGAGGCGATCGCCGCTCAGACGGACCCGCCCGATGAGGTCATCGTCGTCGACAACGGCAGCACCGACGCCACCGGCCGCATCGCGGCCTCATACCCCTTCGTCACCGTCCTCGAGGAGCCCATCCCCGGGATCGTCCCCGCGCGCAATCGCGGACTGAACGCGGCCACGGGCGATGTGCTGGGCAGGATCGACGCCGACAGCATCATCGACCCGGGCTGGGTCGCCGTCGTCCGTGCACACTTCACACGGGCGGGCACCGACGAGGTGGCGGGAATCACCGGCTCAGGCGACGCGCTCATCGACGGACACCCCGCCCTCGGACACCTCCTCGGCAAGGCCACCCTCGAATACGGCTACTACCCGATCAGCGAGATACTGACAGGCGGCCAGGTCATGGTCGGCTGCAACATGGCCATCACCCGCACCGCATGGGAGACCATCCGCGAGGATGCCTTCCCCGACCACACCAAGGTGCACGAGGATCTCGATCTCAGCGTGCTCATCCACCGTGCGGGCGGGCACATCCACCACCTCCCAGAGATGCGCATCCGGACCAGGCGCGTCGAACTCGAGCCGCCGGCGAAGCTCTGGTGGCGGCTGCGCATCTGGCCGAACGCCGTCACCCGGCATCAGCACGCTGTCCGCGTCGATGCGATGTCGGAGAAACACGGGCAACCGGAGCGGACCGGAGCAGCGGGCTCGGACCACGCGATTGCGTGAGGGACGGCGACGCAGGCCGGACGAGTCGACGACTACCCTACATGTCCGTGCCAGCATGCGGGTCGGTGGCGCTCTGCTCGTCTGGGTGAGCGGCGCTGCTTGCCGGTCGGGATTCCGTGGCGAAGATCCGAATGGATTTGCCCAGGCTCCGCGCGATCTCCGGAAGCCGGGAGCCGCCGAACAGAACGAGAGCGAGAACGGCGATGACCAGCAGCTCGGGCGCCTCGATCCCGCGGATCATGCGCCCACTCCGGTTCCTGCCGAGTACGGGGACGCGCTCGTCAGCGGCATCAGGAGACCGCCCGTGTCGCGACCCGGCAGCGGACATCCGCCGTCGGACCGGACAGGAGCGTGCGGCACCGCTACGGGCCCGGCATGCGGAACGGTCATCATGATGCTCCCTCGAGATAGGACGGATCGGACTCCGGGTGCTCTGCCGCGATGATAGCTCGAAATGATAGTCATCTCTTGTTTCTGATTCGCGGTCGACATCCTCGCGGACACCGCCTCTTCCCAATAATTTGCTTTTAGGTAAAATATGCATGACGGGAAGGCGGAGATGACGACGCAGCGGCTCGAGGATCGGTGGGACGCGATCGTCCTCGGCGCAGGCGCCGGTGGCCTGTTCACCGCCGCGCGGCTCGCTGCCGTAGGCCGACGGGTGCTCGTGCTGGAGGCAGGGGAGCGGGCTGGCGGTCGCGCGGGTGTCTCGGAGCTGGACGGCTTCCTCGTCAACGACGGCGCGGTTCTGGTCGAGCTGGCCGGCATCCTCGAGCAGAGCTTCGCCGAGCTCGGGCATCCGCTGCGCCTCTACGTGCCGAAGCGCGCCCTGACGCTGCGCGCCGGGAAGCGGGACGTGTCGTTGAGCACGGGGCTCGCGGCGGTGGCCGTGCGCGGCGGCCTGTGGCTGGCGCGCACGGGCCTGCGATTGTTCCCTGGGCTCAAGCCCGCCGAGCAGTTGACGACCTCCGAGTGGCTGGCGCGGCTCACCAGGAGCGCGCGGGTGCACGGCCTGGTGCGGAACATGTGCGGGGCGCTGTTCGCCGCCGGTCCGGAACTCGTCTCGGCACGGTTCTTCCTGGACTACTTCACCAAGCCCGGTGCGCTGAAGTCCTTCGGCTTCGCCCCCGGCGGCACCGGGGCGATCTGGGCTCCGCTCGTGGAGGTGATCGAGGAGGCCGGCGGGCGCGTCCTGCTCGGCGCGACGGCGACCTCCGTCCAGCGGGATCATGCGGGTGGCGGCTTCCGGATCACCAGCGATCACGCCGGCGGCGGCCGGGTCGATCGCGCGCCGCAGTTCGTGAACGACGCGGGCCCGGCCGCGCTGCTGTCTCTGGCCGGCTCGCTGCTGCCCCTGGAATACGTGCAGCGGCTGCGGACCGCGGACAGCCCGAGCGCGCTCATCACGGTGCACTTCGCGTCACGGGAACCGCTCGCGCAGTTCCCGGCATTGGCCCTGTTCGCCGGCTCCCGTCGCCTGGCCTACGCCGGGAACTTCAGCGCCCCGGATCTCGCTCGCGCGCCGGAAGGCTGGCACCTCTACAGCGGCGCGTCGGTTCCACAGCCGGCCGTCGGAGACTTCGACGAGGAGGCCGAGACCGCTCTGCTCCTGGAGGACCTGCGGGAGCAGTTCCCGGGCTTCGATCGGGCCCGCATCCTCCGCATCGACGTCACCCGCGGCACCTGGCCCGGTGCCCGTTCCCTGCCCGGCCGCACGGTCGAGCCGGAGAGCCCGGTGCCGGGGCTGTGGAACGTCGGCGACGGCGCGAGCCTGTGGGCGACGGCTGGGATCTCCGCCTGCGCGCAGAACGCCCAGGTCGTCGCGGACCGCATCCTTGCCGCCCCGCACGGGGCCACCTCGAAGAAAGCGAGCGCATGAAATGAACGCCCCCACCACGGGGTCCGGTCCCTCCGTCATCGTCGTCGGCGGCGGCCCGTCCGGCTTGTCCGCCGCGTTCCGGCTGCAGCAGGCCGGCTGCACCGTCACGGTCCTCGAGGACGATGCCCAGGCCGGCGGCAAGGTCCGCACCGAGGTCCGCGACGGCTTCGTCATGGACCAGGGAGCGAGCGTCCTGCCACAGGCGTACACGTACGTCATGCAGCTGCTCCACGATGCGGGCGGCGACCACCTGCTGCAGCCCGGCGGGACCACGGTCGGGTTCGCCCGCGAGGACAAGATCCACTTCCTCGACTCCGCGCACCTGCTCCGGGATGCGATCGGCACGAAGCTCATCTCCTGGAAGTCGAAGGCGAAGATGGCGAACCTGGGCCTCGACCTGCTGAAGGTGCGCCCTTACATCAACGCGGAGAACCTCGCCCCGCTCGGGCAGTTCTGGGACGACGAGACCGCGAACGCCTACGCTCGGCGGCGCCTCACCCCGGAGGTGTCGGAGTTCATGATCGACTCGGTGCTGCGAGGCCTGCTCGGCACCAGCGGCGAGTTCAACTCGAAGATCGACTTCTTCTACTCGTTCACGAACATCATCGGCACGAAGCTGAACTCGCTCAAGGGCGGCATGCAGCGCTACGTCGACACCGTCGCCGCGCATCTGAACGTCGTCACGAACGCGCGAGTCCAGTCGGTCGAGGAGAGCGAGCACGAGGCCACCGTCACCTGGGTCGACGCCGCGGGCACGACGCACGTCGACACCGCCGACGCGGTCGTCCTTGCCGTCTGGGGCACCCAGGTCGCCTCGCTCTACCCGCAGCTGCACCCGAAGGCGGTCGAGTACTTCGACGACCTCGAATACACCACGAGCGTCAACCTCAACGTCGCGCTGTCGAAGCCGCCGGCGAAGAACCCCGCGTTCGTGGTGTGCATCCCGGAGTCCGTGGAGACGAACCTGTTCGCCGTCACGCTCGAGCACAACAAGGCACCCGACCGCGTCCCGGCCGGCAAGGGCCTGGTGGGGCTGTACTCGATGTCGAAGTGGGCGGAGGAGCTGATCGATCAGGATGACGAGACGGTCGTGGCGCAGTTGCTCGCCGCCGCCGACCGGGTCATCCCGCACCTCAGCGACGACGTCGAGTTCGCGCTCGTCAACCGCTGGAACCCCGTCGTGGTCTACAGTCACCCGGGCACCTACAAGGGCCTCGCGCAGCTGAACCAGTACCGGCCGCGCAAGCGTGTCCACCTCGCGGGTGACTACTTCTCCTGCTCCAACCTCAACACCGCCACCGCGGGCGGCGCCCGGGCCGCCCGCGAGCTCCTCGCCGCAGTCGCCTCACCGGCCCCGGCTCTGACCGGGCGGTGACGGCCGGCGCGCGAACCTGATGCCCACAACCAGTGCGACCGAATGAGAGGAGACGATCAATGACGATCGAACAGCATGCACACGTGCCGGAGGAGGTCGACGTCGTGGTGATCGGCGCCGGTGCCGGGGGCCTCGCCGCGGCTGCCTGGCTGGTGAAAGCCGGCTACCGCATCCTCGTCGTCGAGGCGAAGCCGCAGGTCGGCGGGCGCGCCTCGACCGAGCCGATCGACGGCTTCGGGGTGAACACCGGAGCGCAGATCTTCGAACTGGGCGGCGCGAACAAGGCCCTGTTCGACGACGTCGGCATTCCGATCCGGGCGAGGAAGCAGCCCGTCCCGCTGATCCTCCGGCTCGGCAGACGCGACGTTCAGGTGATGAGCGGCATCACGGGATTCCTCGCCAACAAGATCGGCATCCCCGTCATCGGCGGCCTCGCGCGTCGCTTCGGCTGGTTCCGGCCCAAGGAGGGCATCTTCCTGGACACCTGGCTCGACCAGCTGCACGCCCCCGTCAAGATCAAGCGGCTGTGCCGGAACCTCACCAGCGCCCTGTTCGCCGCCGAGCCGAGCGACGTCATCGCGACGCTGTTCTTCGACTACCTGACGAAGAAGGGCGGCATGAACACGTACGGCGCCCACCCCGACGGCTCCATCGGGCCGTGGCAGGACCTCGCAGCCGGCATTCAGCGCGCGGGCGGCACGATCCTGCTGGACACCAGCGTCACCGCGATCGGTGTCGGCGACGACGGACGCGCCGACACGGTCGTCATCCGGAAGACCGACGGCGCCACCGTCACCGTCCGCACCCGGGCGGTCATCAGCAACATCGGCCCCGTCGCCACGAGCCGCCTCTTCCCCGCCGAAGCCTGGCCCGCCGACGACAGAGAGAAGCTGGAAGCGGAGAGCTTCCCCGGCACTCTGATCACGATCAACTTCGCTAGCGAGCAGCCGATCCCGAACCTCACGACACTGGTGTTCTTCGGCTACACAGAACGCCTGGCCTATGCCTCCTACATGAGCGGCCCATCCCCGTCGCTCGCACCCGCCGGCTGGCACCTCTACTGCGTCACGAGCACTCCGCATCCGGCGAACACCGGCTTCGACCTCGACGAGGAGCTCGCCATCCTCCGCCGGGAAGCCGCTCGAGAGTTTCCCGAGTCCGCCCGGGCGCGTGAGGTCTCGATCGCGAACTGCACCGGCGACTGGCCCGGCCAGCGGGCCATCCCGGGCCGCGATTGGCCGAACGCGACGCCGATCCAGAATCTGTGGAACGTCGGCGACGCCGCACGTCCCTGGATGGCAGCCGGCCAGAGCGGCTGCGTCGAGTCCGCCCGGATCGCTGTCGACGCTCTCATCGCCACCGGTCTGCCCGCCTCGCACCTGAGAGACTGATCGTGTGAGCATCAGCACGCCGGAACCCGGGCGAGGCCGGGGACGGGGACGACCGGCACGCTCAGGAGATGACCCCGCGGTGCGCGAACTGATCCTCCGTGCCGCCCGGTCGGTGTTCGCGCGCTCCGGCTACCATGACGCGACCCTGCAACGGATCGCCCAGGAGGCGGGCGTCACCCGACCGGCGATCAGCCACCACTTCTCCAGCAAGGCGGCACTGTTCTCAGCCGTCTTCGAGGAGGTCCGCCAGAGGGTCGTGGTCACCGGCATCCATCGAGCCCTCGACGCATCCACCCATCTTCAGGATCGCCTGGCCACGTTCCTCATGTCATCGGTGGAGGTCGACGCGGAAGACCGCAGCTACGCCGCGTTCATCACGGCCTCGCTGCTGGACACGGCCAGGTCCCCGGAGCTGCACCACCTCACCCGCCGCCATCTCGATGACCTCCGCGCGTTCCTGAGGCGACTCTGCGAGGACGCCGTCACAGCAGAGGAACTGCCCGCCAGCACCGACATCGCCACCAGCGCAGAGGCATTGCTCGCGATCGTCTGGGGCACCGGCCTCTACGGCGCCTATCTCGGCGACCACCAGCAGCTCACCGCCGTCAGCGAGCGCGTCGTCGCGATGGTGCGCGGGCTCCTCACCATCGACTGAAGCCGCTTACCCATCTACCCGGGCCGACTCCAGCAAAGGCCTACGGTTCTCGCTGCACGCACGCCCTGTATCCCCGCTTCCCACGCCACCACTCTTCCGGCTCCTTGGGCATAAGCGAATGTGTCATAAGCGAATGAATGAATGAATCCTCTCCCTGAACTGAATCTTCTCCCTGAGTGTGTCACCGATGTCCTGATACAGAACTGTCACCAATGTCCTGAGACATCACATCTTCTCCCTGAGTACATCTTCTCCCTGAGTGGACGTATGCTACCGTAGGTAGTTGCAAGAACATGAGTTTGGAGGAGGCGGTGATGAAGGGCGGCGTGATTCTGTTCCGGGGCTCCGGCGCGGACGCGCGCCGCTACTTGGAGTCGGATCGGTCGCGCGCCGATGACTACTACTTGGAGGGCGGGACCGCTCTGGCGGAGTTCGCCGTGGTCGATGCCAGCGGCAGGGTGATCGGTGAGGGCGCGCTGACGGCTGACGAGTACGCGCAATGGGTGGACTGGATCAACCCGCTCACCAGTGAGTCGATGGGCAAGCCCCGGCTGCCCGGTGTGGGGCGGCAGGGGTCGCCGCGGTTCGCGGAGATGGTCGTGAACGCGCCGAAGTCCCTGTCGATCGCCGCCGTGCTGCACCCGGAGGTGTCGGAGGCGCTGGACGCCGCGCAGCGGGACGCGGCAGCGGAGATCCGGTCCTGGCTCGGCCAGCATTCGGTCACGAGGGTCGGGCCGCGCGGGAAGCAGGAGGTGGTGCCGGTCGAGCAGTTGGAGACGGTCGCCGTCTCGCACAAGACCTCCCGCGCGGGTGACCCGCACCGGCACATCCACTTCCAGATCGGCACCCGCGTATGGGCGGTCGGCGCGTGGCGCGGGCTGGACACCGGGGCGCTGTTCCGGCAGCAGGGCGCGATCCGCGCCCTCGGCACCGCCGTCATCGCCGCGCATCCGCAGCTCGCCCAAGTACTCGACGCGCACGGCCTCACGCTGGACCCGGTGACGGGTGAGGTCGCGGAGCTGACCCCCTACAACGCGATCATGTCCAAGCGCGGCGAGCAGGTCGCCCGCAACCTCGCCAAGTTCGAGGCCGAGTGGCGGGTGGCGCATCCCGGCCAGGAGCCCGGCCCGGTCGCCATGTCTCGGCTGACCGCGATGGCGTGGGATCACGAGCGGCCGGCCAAGAAGCCGGCCATGCTCGGCCACGAGGCCGCTTGGCGTGCGGAGCTGGACGTGGCCGGCTACCGGCCGAACCCCGAGCGGGTGCCGGTGCGCGCCACGGTGTCGCTGGACGACCTGAGGGTGCAACAGGTCGCATCGCGGGCGCTGGACCGTTGCGCGGCCGGCGCATCGACGTGGACGGTGCATGACGTTCAGGAGCACGTCACGCGCATCATCACCGAGGCGGGCGTGCGTGCAACCCCCGACGCGCTGCGCGACCTCGTTGCGATCACGACCCGCCTGGCCATCGAGGATTGCCTGTCCGTGCTGCCGCCCGACAGTGTGCAACCCGAGCACATTGCGCACCTCACGACCCTGCACGTCGTGGCGGTCGAGACGAACCTGCGCGACCGGCTGACCGCCCGCGCAACGTCCGGCACCGGCCGGGTGCCGGACGTGACGCGCCTGACGCGCGACGCCGGGCTGGACCCGGAGCAGGCGCAGGCCGCCGCCGCGGTCGCCGGGACCGACCTCCTCGTGGTCGTGGAGGGCGCGGCCGGCGCGGGCAAGACCACCATGCTCGGCGCGGCCATCGAAGCGGCCACAGACCACGGCCGCGCAACGCGCGTGGTGACGCCGACGAAGAAGGCGGCAGACGTGGCCGCGCAGGAACTCGGCGTGAGTGCCGACAGCGTGGCGAAGCTCGTCCACGCGCACGGCTGGCGATGGAACGCCGACGGCGTATGGACCCGCCTGGCCGTGGGCGACACCGACCCGGAGACGGGCACCACCTACACCGGCCCCACCGCTGCCGCGCAGCTCGTCCAGGGTGAGCGGATCGTGGTGGACGAGGCGGGGATGCTCGACCAGGGCACCGCCCTCGCGCTGCTGACCGTCGCGGACGAGCACGGCGCAACCCTCGCCCTCGTCGGCGACCGCGCGCAGCTCCCCGCCGTGGGTCGCGGTGGGCTGCTCGACATGGCAGCGCAGCTCTCGCCGCGCGCCCACGACATGACGACCGTGCATCGCTTCGCCGATCCCGAGTACGCGGCGCTGACGGTGCAGATGCGTCGCGGCGATCATCTGGCGCTGCTGTTCGACCGACTCCACTCCCTCGGACTCGTGGTGCTGCACGAGAGCACCGAGGCGGTGCAGGACGCGATCGCCCGCGACGCCCGCGACGGGGACGCGATCACGACCGCGACGAACGACGAGGCGCGCGAGCTGAACGAGCGCGTCCGCGACGAGCGGGTGCGGGGAGGCCTGGTCGACGACGCCCGCACGACGACCGGCAGCGACGGTCTGAGCATCGGCCGGGGCGACGTGATCCAGACCCGGCAGAACGACTCGGACGTGCAGGTGGCGAACCGGCAGACCTGGACCGTGCAGGCGGTCGGCCAGGACGGGGCGGTGTGGGCGAAGGAGAACGGCAACGGCCGGAGGCGGCAGCGCACGGTACGCTTGCCGGCCGAGTACGTCGCCGAGCACACCCACCTGGCCTATGCCGCCACCGCCTACGGCGTGCAGGGCGCGACCGTGCCCGGCTCGCACACGGTCCTGTCCGATGCGCTCGACGCCTCCGGCGTCTACGTCGGCATGACCCGAGGCCAGGAGACGAACCGCCTCCACGTCGTCGCGGCCGACGTGGACGACGCACGGGAGCAGTTCGTGGCCGCGCTCGAGCGGGACCGCGCCGACCGCGGCCTGGTCGCCGCGACCCAGGCGGCGCGCGAAGCCGTAGCCGGCCTCGCGGCCGATGGGCCGGTTCGGGTGGTGAACGCGGAGCGCGCCCGCCTCGCCCAGCGGATCGAGCGCGCCGAGCGCGAGGCGGGCAAGTGGGAGCGGGTCGTGGCGGCGCTGGACCGGCAGCGCGCGGCGCACCGGGCCGAGGCCGACGACCAGCAGGAAGTTGTCGCTGCTGCGGACGCCCGCGCCGCGCGGGTGCGCGCCGAGGTCGCGTCCCCGCTGATCGAGCAGGCCGCCGCAGACGGCCTCGCCTACCTCACCGGGCGGGAGCGGTTGTGGGAGGCGCAGACCGCGCACGGCCAGGCGGGACGACTCAGGAGGCGTGCCGCCGGCCGCGCGGCGACCGAGGCCGCAGACGCGCACCGTGCGACGGAGGACGCGGTGCGGCGACGCTGGGGCGGGCTGCCGAGCGGGGCGGGCGGCCTGGAGCCATGGGCCGAGACGGTCGCCGGGAAGCAGGCCGACGCCGACCCGCGCGTGACCGAGACGCGGCACGACGCGGAGCAGACTCACCGCGAGCAGAGCCGCCTGGCCGAGCGGCACCTGCGCGAGTCCGTCGCCCTGCGCCAGCGGGTGCTCGGCTCCGCGACCCCGAGCACCGCGATCACCCGCGCTGCCGGCTGGCGTGCCCGTGCGGAGCAGGCCAGGCACGACCTCGCGCAGATCGAGGCGCTGCCCGTCACCGAAGCCGCACAGTACGTCCGCGGCCTCGCCGCCCGAGCCGAGGCCGAACGGCAAGCGGCCGAGCGCGCCCAGGCCGCACGCGAGAAGCGCGCTACCCAGCTCGGCCGCTACCGGCCGTCGAGCGACCACGGCAGGACGGGACCGCAGCGCGACGCTCCCGGCCTCAGTTTGTGACGGCTCCCGCCTCGCCGTCGCCGCGCAGGTAGATTTCCACAAGGTCGCTGGTCCAGGTCGCGACACCTGCACCGAAGAAGTCCCTGTCCTCGGTCCAGATCGGACAATCCAACGTGAGCGCAGCGGCGACCATCGGCCAGTCCATCGGGTCGCGCGCGCCGATCCGGGCCATCGCCACAGGCTCCAGCGGAGCGATCACTTCGATCGGCACAGCCTCCACGACCACGCGGAGTCGGTCGAGCGAGTCCAGCAGGGGCGCGGGGTCAGCGCCGCGCTTGCCGGCGATGGTCGGGAGGTGCCGGGCGGCCTCGGCGAAGGCGAGGTCCGGGGAGAAGAAGGACGTGTCCTCCCCGTACTCCTCGATCAGCTCCCGGACGCGGGTTCCGAGCACCGCCCGGATGAGGATGTTCGCGTCGAGGACGATGCGCCTCGTCGTCACGATGCGGAAGCGGCTTCCCGCGGTTCCTTCCGGCGCGCCTTCCGCATCGCGTCGAACTCGGCGACCACCTCGTCCTCGGTCATCCCGAGCTGCTCCAGCAGGGCGCTGGCCTTCTTCGCCGCTTCGGAGTATGCGGCGATCTCGGCCTTCCGATCCCGACGCACTGGGATGAACAGGCCGACGGTCTGCCCGTGCCGGGTCACGGTCACCGGCTCGGCCTGGTCGATGTAGTCGGCGAGGTCCTGGCGGAACTCCCGCACTCCCACGGTCACACTCATCCTCGGCTCCTTCCCATTGCGTACCCAAGTGTAAACTTGCGTACACAATACCCGGATTCGGCAGCGATGTCGAGCACCCGGCGCCTCCCGGCCGCTCGGCTCATCGGTGTGTGCCGTCGCCATGTCAGACCGCGAGCGTAGCCTCGGACCATGACGCTCAACGTCGATGGAACCCGACTCGGAGAGCAGAGCACGCTCAGGATCGCCGCCACCGTGCTCGCTGGGACGGTCGAACCCGGCTGGGCGCTGCTGGAGGAGACGGCCGACGAGCAGTTCTCCGGGTGGACCATCTACGGGCCGGGGGACTTCACAGACAAGCGACTGCCTGAGCTCGGCGAGGGTGACGAGTTGGTGGAGGTCTCCTTCGCCGAGGGCGAGCGCGCGCTCCCAGAGGTGCGAGAGCTGCACGACTGGGGCAACGGCGAGTTCCCGCTGCTCATGGAGTCGTGGGTGCATCGCGGTAGGCGCAAGTGGATGCCCTGGGAGGACTTCAGCAAGTACCGCGAACCAGCCGACGAGTGACCCGGATCGAACGCCGGCCGTGGCTCTCAGGAACCCGCCCGAGTGTCCCAAAAGTGTCCCGAGTGTCCCGAGAATGGCGATTCGCCCCCTTCTCTGAGTGCGACGAGTGCGAGGCGTGCGGGAGGGGCAAGGCCCCGACATCCCAGTCACCACAAGGGATTCCGCGTATCCGCTACGCTGGTCGGGCACAAGGAGACGTCGCATAGTTCGGCCTAGTGCACCACCCTGCTAAGGTGGAGTCCCCTCCGGGGGACCGAGGGTTCAAATCCCTCCGTCTCCGCTTCGAAAAGTCCTGATCAGAGGGCTTCCTTAGTAGGTCCCGAAACCGCCAGTCAGCGGTGGACGCACGAAATGCACGTCATGCCCCGCCTTGCATCACATGCTCGAAGGATTGCGAAGGTTCGGCATCGACCGATCCCTGTCCGTGTCGCGTCACGGTAGTGCGTGAGTTGCCCCCACTTCCACGCGGGATTCCACATGTGTAGTTGGACTTCTCCACACTGAGAGACAGCCGAGCCTCGTGCTCGTGTCGCGCGACGCGATCAATGGGCGCCCGCTCACCCGTCGAATAGATCTGCGCCGCGGGCGTTCAACTGGGCGACTGCCGCGAGATCTTGGGCTTCGCCGAGGACATGCGCGTAGACCCTCAGAGTGGTGTTGGCGTTTGCGTGTCCGAGCCATCGCGCGACTTGGTGAACCGGGATGCCCGCACGCAACCATGCCGAGGCGGCGTAGTGCCCGAGGTCATTGACGGTCCTGCCCGGTGGCACTGTTTCGGACCATTTCACTGCCCACCGGAAGCCGCTGCCTTGCAGTTGTTTCCCGGTCGCGCTGAGCGCCAGGTGCTCGTCGGGGTGACGATTCGCGGCGAGCGCGGATGCGATCTCCTGGGCGCGGTCCGTGAGCGGCACCAGCCGGACGTTGCTGGTCTTCGTGCCGGCTTCGGCGTACCCGTCTGACTGGGCGTGCCAGATGCGGAGGGCCGGCATAGGCGTCGAGTGCACATCACCGACGCGCAGCGCGCGGAGCTCCGACCACCGAAGACCGGTGAGGCTGAAGAACTCGGTGACACTGGCGAGGCGAGCGTGCAGCACGTGCTGCTCGGCAAGGGATTGCTCGAGTTGTGCGTCGGTGAACGTTTCCACTCCTCGCGAGGCAGGATTCCCGCCCGACGGCATCCGCACGTCCCGCACCGGGTTTCCCGTCAGCATCCGCTCACGGACCGCGTACGCGAACACGGCGCTCAAAGTCGTCCGCGCCCGCTGTGTCGTGGACCGCGCCCTCATCGCCAGCTGCTCGGTGAGATACCTCAAGATCCGCGAAGGACCGATCGACGCGACGGGCAGAGAGCTGAACCATGCGGGGATGCCGGCGAGGTTGTCGCGGTCAGTGCGCCAGCTGTGCGGGGTCACCTGTCCATGGCGAGACTCGAGCAACGCGGCCGCGACTTCCGCAAACAGGATGGAGCTTTGGCTGGGCGGGATGAACTGCCCGAACGCAAGGGCACGGTACTGTTCTCGCTCCCACATCGCTGCGTCACGCTTGCGGCGAAACGTCTGCGACGTGACCAGCTTGCTGTTGTTCTTCACCCGCGCGACGTAGCGGGGTTCGCCGTCACGAGTCATGCGCTTCTCAATACTCATCCCTCGATACTTGCGATGCGGGTCTGTCACCGCTGTCGCCGCCGTCAACATGCGCGTTCGAAGTCATCATCCAGGCGCTGTCCGAACGCGTTGCTAGCCTCAGACCGTGGAGTTCTCGCGGATTGACGTGTCGGAGTGGCTCGTCTCCGACGAGGAGGCCGTGGGCGCCAATGAGAAGTACTGGTTGCGCGACCCGATCGCACCCGCCGAACCGGCAAATCTGTGGCTGTTCAAGCCCGTGACAGTGCACAAGAACGGTCACTCGCAGGGTGGTGACTGGGCCGAACTGATCGCGGGCGAACTGGCGCGAGTCCTTACCGTGCCCAGTGCCGAGATTCGATTGGCGTCGCGCTCGGGACGCGACGGAACACTGTCCCGGAACGTACGCCCGTCCATGGAATGGGACCGCCATACGGGCGCAATATGGATGGACTCCGTTCGGAGCATCGCATACCGAGCGCGTTCCAGTGCGGACAAGAGTGCGGCGACCAGTGGCTACACGCTGAGTGCAGTCGCCACATCACTGGAGGGGCTCGGCGCGCCACCGCAGGCCGCGGATCCAGTCGGAGCGTTCGACGCGTTCGGCGTGTTCGCTGGATATCTCGTGCTGGACGCGTTGATCTCGAACCGCGACCGGCATGAGCAGAACTGGTCGGTCCTGCGTCACGCCCTGGGCACCGAGCCCGCCCGGCTTGCAGCCGCCTACGACAATGAGGGCGGTCTCGGCTATAACCTCACCGACGAGTTCCGTGAACGGGTTCTTGCGGAGCCCAGTCGCTTTGCGAAGTTTGTCTCTGGAGGAACGGCATGGCGTTTCGACTGGCAGGGAAGACCGCTACCGACGTTGACGGCGACGGCGATCGAAGCTGTGCGGATGCTGCCGTCCGATATGAGCCACTACTGGCGCGAACAGGTGGAGACGCTTGACGAGGCGATCGTCCAGGCGATCGTGGACGGCGTGCCGGGAATGTCGGAGGCTGCCCGTAGGTTTGCGGTTAACTTGGTAATGGCAAACGCGAAAGGGATTCGCGATGGTTTCCGCGACTGATCGACGCGGCGCTCCACTCGACGCAGTTCGAGCGGATGAGCGCCGCCTCGTTGTGTGCTGGCAACACCCCCTCACGCGAGCGGTCGAGGAGATCGGACTGCTCACATTCGACGGCTCTGCGTACCGGTTTCAGTATCTGGAGCGCGCCAGGACCGTCGATGGCTTCCAGCCGCTGATCGGTTTCGACGATTTCGGCGAGGCCTATGAGTCCGACGAACTGTTTCCGTTCTTCGCACAGCGAGTGATGGATCCCCGCCGCCCCGACTACATTCGCTTCGTTGAAGGCCTGTCTGTCGATCCTGACGATGAGGATTCTCCATGGGAGTTGCTCGCTCGCACGAGAGGGAAGCGCGAGGGTGACACCATTCAACTCTTCCCGGCACCTCGCGTGAGCGAGCACGGATGGGAGTGCTCCTTCCTGGTTCACGGTACCCGTCATATGACGCTGAAGACCGTGCCGATCGGTGACGAGATGCGTGGCAAGTATTCGTCCGAGCAGTTCGAGGAGATCCTTTCCGGGCTTGCCCCGGGGGATCCGCTCCAGTTGCAACCAGAGCCGGCGAACGAGTGGACCGATAGCGCACTGCTCGTGCTCGACGCTGGCGGGCATCCGCTGGGTTATGTGCCCAACCTCCTTCTTGAGGCAGTGCAGAACGCACTCACCAACGGTGACGTTCACCTCTTCGTGGAGCGGGTCAACCCTCCGGAAGCAGGATGGCACCTTCGCGTGCTCGCGCGACTAGACGCGGAGAGCGATCAGCCGTTCGACTTCTTCTCAAGCGATCAGTTCAGGCCCGCTTTAGCCAGTTAATCGGTGCACGCAGCCCCGACCCGGTCTTGCATCGCGCCCGGTCGGGATGAGCCTCGGGAAGGCGAGGACGCTGGTGCGTAGATGCGTCGTGCTGTCCTGGCTCGAGCGTGTCCAAGCCACTCTGCGACCTGCTCGATCGGGATGCCAGCGTCGAGCCACCGTGTGGCCACGAAGTGGCGCAACTCTCGGATGGCGCGGCCAGGGGCGGTTTGTGGCCAGTGGACTGCCTCTCGGAACCGGTTGCCCTGTAGCTGCTCGCCGGCGGGTGTCGTCGCAAGGTACTCGTCGGTAGGGCGGGAGCCGGCGAGCGTGACGGCGATGGCTAGGGCTCGGTCAGTGAGTGGCACGATCCGCGCCCGGTCGAGTGGCTTCTCCGCGTATCCGTCTGAGTGCGCGCGAGCCACCCGCACAGCTGGGTAAGGGGTCCGCTGTAGGTCGCCGATCCGGAGGGCTCGTAGTTCTGACCAGTGCAGTCCGGTCAAGCTCAGGAGTTCGGTGACGGAGGCGAGACGCGGCTGGATCTCGTACTGGGCGGCGAGAGTGCGAGCTAGTTCGGCATCGGAGAACGTCGATACCGACTCCGTGTCGGCGTCGGCGGCTTCGGGAGGAAGAGGGACGTTGCGCACCGGGTTGTGGTTCACGATTTCCTCGCGCACGGCGTAGGCGAACACCGCGCTGAGCGTTGTCCGCGCTCGCGCGACCGTTGAGCGCGCTTTGATGGCGAGCTGTCCGGAAAGGTAGGCGAGGGCATCCGATTCCCGGATGGTTGCGATCGGTAGCGCGGCGAACCACGCGGGGACATTCGCGAGGTTGTCCCGGTCGGCGCGCCAGCTGTGCGCAGTGACGTTCCCGTGCTGCAGTTCGAGGAACATCTCAGCCACTTCGGAGAACAGCGGGGACGTGCGGGCCATTGTGTTAAGCGTGGCGCCTCGACGGCGCGGTACTGTTCGTGCTCCCACTTCTGCGCGTCCCCTCGGTCGCGGAAGGTCTTGGACGCGATCAGTCGCCCGCTGTGCTTCACGCGCGCGACGTACCGGGGTGCGCCATCCTTGGTCTGACGTTGCTCGATGCTCATGGATCATGGTCGCGACGGGGTCGAAAGCGTCGCCCTCCACCTACTAGGTGTGTCGGCCCATCCACACGCGCCCATTGTGCCGACCGGTGAGTCACCGCCTCGACCGAGAAGAAGCAATGTTGCGCAGACCGGCCAGCTGCGCATCGGACAGGTGCGCTCAGATTTGCTGGCTGCATCGAGCCCCGTCATCGCGGGCGACAACACAATGGCCGAGACCGGCTCTACGTTATATAGTGGTTGTATATAGACCGTTGGAGGGGAGTGCGATGGCCGTCACGTCTATCGATATCGACCGGGATCTTCTGCATGACGCGAAGGAGCTCCTCGACGCGCCCACGAACAAGGAGGCGGTGCAGCGGGCGCTGCAGTACACGATCACCATGCAGCGGCAGCGGCTCGCTTTCGACCGGATCTCGCAACGCGAGTTCACCGACGAGCAAATCGACGCGCCGAAGATCGACTACGCCCCGTAGTGGCAGGGGTGAACCCGCGATCGGCGAAGGCGGGCAGATTCGTGTCGAACGCGTCGCCTGCGCAGCGCCGCACACGCTCGCCGGCGTCACCAGTCGAGCGGCGCGGGTACCTCATTGACAACAGCGTCCTCCAGAAGCTGGCACGCAGCGCGAACATTCGTCGCCGCTTCGAGGAGATCACCAACACCTACCCGATCTACACGTGCCCGCCCCAGGTGCTCGAGTATTGCTGGTCGGCGAGGAATCCCGCAGAGTACGCCGAGTTTCGCCGCGACATGGAGCTGTACACGCCGGCGGTGAACACGCCCAACCAGAGCGAGGTCCTCGACATCCAGCAAGCGCTCTGGGATAACGGGCTGATGCGCGGCGCGGGAAACACCGACGTGCTGATCGCCGCCTACGCGATCACGAACGACCTGACCATCCTCACCGCCGACCACGACTTCGAACACATCCAACGCGCACTCGGCGCAGGCCGATTCCGGCAAGAGTTCGTGTCGGAGTAGCGCCTCCAACGCCGAGGATCAGGTGGGCCGTCTACGGGTCTCTGGCCCGGCTGGATCCCGTACGCGCCTTGCCCGCGGCGGGGGCCACGGCGTACCGAGACTCGATGCATTCAGGAGGGAGACCGGTTGCGAGCCATACGCCCATCAAGCAGGAGCGATGAGTTCTCGAAGCCCAGCGACGTCGCAAAGGCGCGGCGGGGCGAACTGAAGTGTCACTGAGCAGAGCTCAAGTGAGATCCTGGCGCCGTGAGCTACGACGATGACCCTGAAGGATGGAGTGCCCGGCTAAGAGCGAAGCTCGAGCCGGACGCAATCCGTTCGACCCTCGCATTCGCCGGGCTCTACCAACTCGTCCACGAAATGATCAAGTCGTCCGTTCTCGACGACCTGAAAGGCTGCTACGGGCAGAGCTCCCTTGAGAAGGGTCAGTGGCTGTGGGGCGATGAGAGCTATCGCGCCGAGGTGCTCGCGCTTGCGCCGAAGAACGAGTTCCGCGCCTCACTCCTCTGGCTGGAAGAGGCCGGGGCTATGACCAGTGAGCAGATTGAGCGGCTAGACGAGATCTATGGACATCGCCACGAACTAGCCCATGAGCTCGTCCGTTTCATTATCGACGCGGACCGCGACGTCGACGTCCTCCTGCTCATGGATGCCCTCGCCATCTTGCGTGACATCGCGCGTTTCTGGACACAGATGGAAATCGATATGGGCTCGTTCGATAGCCACGTGGCCGTCACTGTCGATGAGGTTCAGCCAGGCCGCTTGCTGGTACTCGATACGTGCCTGGACGCGTACCTCGGGCAATGGCCGCACTCCTGAATACGATCCGCGTGCGGGGGGTGCGCGATGGGGGTGGTGAGTGAGCGTTCAGCAAGATCTTCGAATCGGTGTCGAGTCTTGGTCTCGATGGCACCCTCAGACCGATCCGGTTGGGAGCGCCCCCGCAGAGGGGCCTTCAGCTGGCGCTGCATGCACCAACTCGCTTGGTCGCGGGCAGGTGGAGAGTAACCCGACGCCGGCCACTCTTCAGCGTGCCGTGGACAGTTGGCCAAGCGGTGATTTTGGCCTTCGCTCTAGGCCTGGCAAGGTGAGGCGCTGCAGCCGCCGTTAGAGGTCGTACGACTTCACAACGGATGCGAGCATCACTTGACCACGAGCGATAAGGGCATTCACTTGATCCTTCGCTCGCTCCCATTCGTGTTCGTCAGCGCCCCTCTCTGGTAGCAGATAGACACCGTCGAGCAGGTACACCATGATGTCGCGCAGCGCGTTCGCGACGTCTTTGGGAGTCGAGGCAATCACGAGGTCTGCCGCCCCGCGGACTTCCCTCATTGCGTGAACCATTGAGGCCGCGGCGGGGTCGTCTGTCTTGCCTGCGCCGAGCTCCACGCAAGTCATCGCGTTTGACTGGAGCCGCTCAATCCGACTTGAGGTTGCAGCGATGTGGGCGGTCCTCTTAGCCTCGAGTCCGGCCAACCCGACCTCAACCTCATCGAGAAGGCGGGCCGTTGCCGCCAATGGGCCGGCATCCGACATGTGAGGCTCGAGAATGCTGTATCGGCGGACGTCCGTCCCCGTGTGCAATGCGGGAACGATGAAGGTTGTGAGCTCAAGCGATGTCGCGGCCACTTCGAGCAATTCTTCGTGGGTGTACGCCCCACGCGAGACAAGCGGACTCGCCCATGGCCACAGTGAACGGACTCTCTGACTGATCTGGGCGGTGCGCAAGGAGATCATGCCCAGCTCGGCCGCATCTCGTTCGTCCTGGGTGTTCTCTCTCAGGTCGCTCAGTGAGGTGAGGGTCGTGTTCGAGCTGACTGCCGCGCGGTAGGCGCCCGCCTGAAAGCCAGACTCTGCCATCAGGATCCCTCGGTCCGCTCCGAGATCGGAGACGATCGCCTGGAGCGCGAGGACACGCTCCTTCGGCACAGGGCGCTTCCATTGCTTGCATTCGACGACCCAGGTGATGGTCTGCCCACCGACCTTCGACTTCACCAGCACATCGATGTCGTGCGTCGCTCGTGCACCAGCGAGTGCCCTGACGTCCACCTCTGCGTCCATGCCGAGAGAGCGGTAGAAGTCGGCGACATCGTGCTGATACTGACGCCAAGGCTCCACTGTCGCCGCGCCTTTCTCTCCGTAATGAGTAGGTGTCACCCATAATGCGGCATCCGGATGGTGGGCTTTCATACGACCGTCGCGGACTCATCTCCAAAATGGTCATTAGAATAGCGCTATTCTAATATCCATGGCTCGTCCACCGTCGTCAGCCGCGGACTTGGTGTTCGCTCAGTCGTTGGCCGCCGAGATCAAGTCGCAACGCATAGAGCGGGACTGGTCACAGGAGCAGCTCGCTCGAGAGGCCGGTGTCTCCACCGCGAACGTCAGGCGACTGGAGAACGGGACCTCCCCGGCTACCTCATTCGTGACAGTCGGCCGACTGTCACGGAGTCTCAACATCTCCATGGACACCCTGTTTGTCAGCTTCCCGAGGGATACCCGATGACCCTGATGCAGAATCCCGCTACGGTTTCGCGTGTGGTCACGCTGAACACTGCGCAGTGGGGATCCCGCGATGTCAGTTGGGGTGAGTCCTGGGAGCATGGCACAGCCGCGTATTGGCTGGAGGCGACTCGACGGGCCGCGCGCGTAGCTGATCCGAACCGGCATCGACTCACCGACTCGCTGCACGACGAGGTCGCTCTGTGTATGCTCGGCGGCTTCGGGATGCCGTATGAGCTAGCTCTCGCGGCGTACACCGCAGTCCACCAGCAGGTTCTTCTGGGTGACCCAACGCCAGCGGAGTCGGCAATCGAGGCTGTGCTGCTCGAGCCGGTGCGCGTCGGGAACGCCACGCGACGGTACCGCTTTCCCCATCAGCGCGCTCGCCGGCTCGCTGGGGCGCTCCGCCACCTCCACGCGTCACCCGCACCCACCGATCCACTCGAAGCGCGCGAGTGGTTGACGAGCGCTCCGGGCATTGGGCCGAAGACTGCTAGTTGGATCGTGAGGAACCGGTGGCCCGACGCTCCCGTCGCGATACTCGACGTTCATGTGCTTCGGGCAGGCGCCCGCGCAACAGTTTTCCCCGAGGACGCCCGCATAAGCACGGCTTACCGCCAATTGGAAGCGCTCTTCGTCGCGTGGGCCGCTGTCGAAGAGGTTCGCCCCGCCGACCTGGACGCCACGATCTGGGCGGAAGAGGCGGCCCGCGCACGCCATCCTTTCTAGGCGCGACTAACAAGCTGGTCATGCCCGTCTGAAACACACTCACAGCGCCCCGCTTTGCCGATACGGTACGGAGTAACTCGAGAGGGAGTGCCAGATGAGTGGTAACAACGGGCCTTCGGGCGGTGGCATGTTCACGGGCGGGCCGGAGTCCGACGACTGTTCGGCACTTCGCCTCAGCGACTCGGTCGCATCACCGGATCCGAGCTACACCTTTGTCGTCGGAGTCTTTCTCGACGTGGTCGTCAACGCTGGCCCTCCGGTGACGGTGTCACTTCTTGGGGGCGGAATGAGGGTCGGTTCGCTGCACCCCCTTCCCGCTCTGGTGCGCTGCCTGAACCAGGGCGTGCTCTTCCGCGCCGAAGTGCTTAGCGCGATCGGCGGCGACATCCGCGTTCGTGTTGAGCCGGTTCCGTGATTGTCGTCGGCGGCAGCTACACCGAAACTGTCCTTTACCCCGAACTCAGCTCGCAGTTCGTCGGGAGCGGACTGCGAGCGGCGATAACGCTCGGCGGTGTCGCCGAAGTGCTTCTCACCGTGGCATCCCCAGAAGAGGTAAACGACGTCCGAGCGGCGGTCGCCAGCGGAACATCCGTGACGGCCAGGATGCGCGACCGACCGGTCGAGTTCCGATACTTGGACGCGTCCTTGCGGCCTCAAGTCGTGGGCCTCGGCGACGGAGAGCGTCCCGTGCTGGACTGCACGTTCCCAGGTAAGGATGTGCTCGCGTTCGGACTCGCCGAGTTGCCCGACGGCTACCCCATCACAGCGCGCCGGGTCGTTATCGACCCTCAGGCACCACAGACGGCGTCCAGAGACATCCTCGACGACATCGATGCCGAGCGAGTCGCGATCTGCGCGAACCGAGGCGAAGCGCGCCGGATGACAGGGCACGACTCGCCGGTGGACGCGGCGAGGGCGCTGCTGGAGTTGCCGAATGTTGAAGCGGTCGTGATTAAGTGTGGCGCGCTCGGATACGTCGCCGCAGACGAAAGTTCCATCGCCTGGTTTCACGCAACGCCGACACTGCGCGTCCGTACGCTCGGGTCCGGGGATGTGTTCTCCAGCGTTTTCGCGCGCGAGTGGTTCGCGGGGGTGTCCGCTGAGGACGCGGCTGCCACAGCAAGTAGTGCGGTGGCGAGCTCAGCTGGGCCGTCGACGTATCCTTCGATGCGCCTCCAGCCCGGCTACTCACCGAAGGTGTACCTCGCCGGACCGTTCTTCACCCTCCCGGAACGTTGGCTGGTCGAGCGGGTCCGGGAGGTTCTCAGCGGCCTCGGCGCGCGCGTCTTCAGCCCCATCCACGATGTAGGTCCCGGCGATATCGAGGTCGCCCAGCGGGATTTGGACGCGCTCGACGACTGCGACGTCGTCTTCGCGCTCCTCGACGGGTTCGACCCAGGAACCCTCTATGAGACGGGCTGGGCAGCCCGCGAGAACATTCCCATCGTGTGCTTCGCCTCCGAGGTACACACCAAGGAGACGAAGATGCTCATCGGCATGGGCGCCGAAGTGCATACCGACCTCGCCTCCGGCATCTACCGCGCCATCTGGGCCGGTCAGGGTCTGCCCCTTGCCCCCGGAGTCCACCCCGGAGCGAGCGCATGAGTGCTGGGGGAACGGTGCTGTTGCTGTCTGGGGGCCTCGATTCCGCGGCGCTCGCGATGATGATCCGTCCCGCCCTCACTGTCTTCGTCGACTACGGTCAGACGCCCCGGGAAGCGGAGTCTCGCGCTGCGCGTGCGGTGGCCGCACACCTTGCCTTGCCGTTCACCGCCATTCAGCTTCCGTTGGGCGAGCTCGGCGGCGGACTCATGCACAACGACACACCTCTTCCGAATGCGCCCAGCCCAGAGTGGTGGCCGTTCCGCAACCAGTTCCTCGCAACTGCGGGCGCCGCTGTTGCGCTTCGTCATGGCCTGACTGCGGTGGCGCTCGCTTCCGTTCGAGGCGACGGCGACCGTCACGTCGACGGGTCCTTGCCGTTCTACGTGCAGTTGGACGCGGTCATGAAGATGCAGGAAGGAGGAGTGGGTGTCATCGCACCCGCCATCCATCTGTCGACGGTGGAGCTGTTGCGCGAGGTCGGGGCCGACCGCTCCCTCATCGGGTGGACGGTCTCCTGCCACCGGGCAAATGAACCGTGCGGCGATTGCCCCGGGTGCTGGAAGCGGGAGCTGGTACTGACCGAGTACCTCCCGTCACTGGATCAGTAGATGCGACCGCCACTGCCTGCCTCGGACAGAGACACGTCGCATCTCGATGTCGAGGACGCCCAGGTCCTGGCGGGAGCCCGGGCGCTATCGGTCCCGGTGCCTCTGTACGAACCGGTGCTGAATCTGACTCTGGGCGCTCGCCGTAGTGAGCGAGCAGGAGGGCACGTTCGTCTCGAGCGGGCGGTCGATGTGGTCGCCCCCCTCCTCACCGCCAAGTCCGAATGGGTAGCCGCCGATGGATACATCGAGAAGCAGACCTCCGTCCCGTCTGCCGGCGGGCGCCATCCGCTGACAGCACTCGTGCTTTCCAAGACCGAGGAGTCGCGTCACGATGCCTGGGCGATCAGCCCGTCCACGGCCCCGAGACGCTATCAGGTGACCGGACACCGAATCGAGGTTCGAACGGTCCTGCGCGCGACGACCGATGCCCTGAGGCTGCCCGGCGAGCCTGAAAGCCTCATCGTTCTACTCGCCCGGTTCCGGCGCACACTCTCGAAGTACCCGGATGGCGAGACACTCGTCTGGCGCGACAGTGGGGTCTTTCTCGGATCTGCCCACCTCATCGCCACCAATCTCGGACTCCGGTCCTGCATCGCCGGCATCGCCGAAACAACGCAGTTCGCGCTGGATGGTTCGACCGACGTGCTTGTCGACGTCGGAGCAATCCTGCTGTCAGAGAAGGAGTAAGCCCTGTGGCCCTGACAACGACCATCACATACGAGTTCGAATTCCAGGCCGCGCACCAACTGCACTGGCATCCTGGCCCATGCCGCTCGATGCATGGACACAGCTATCGCTGCGAACTAACCTTCGGCGGCGAGTTGAATGAGAACGGCGTCATCGTGGACTTCGACGAAGTCGCCGTATTCGTCAACGACACACTGATGCCTCGCCTGGACCATACCTACCTCAATGACGTCCTCGACAACCCCACCGCCGAACGCATCGCCGCACTCGTATTCGAAGACGTCGAAACAGCAGCCCTGCCCATCGTCAGCGCCCGTTTGTGGGAGACACGCACCTCCTCCGCGGTCGTGAGTCGCACATGAGCACGCTCATCCCGGTAGTCGAGACTTTCGTCTCGCTCCAAGGCGAGGGGCCAAGCGCGGGCGAACCCGCTCTGTTTCTGCGTCTCGCGAACTGCAATTTGAGCTGCGAATGGTGCGATACGCGTCACAGCTGGGACTGGGATACATTCGCCAAGACGGAAGAGGTCGAGAGTGTGACCTCGCCCGAACTCGTCGAGCGTTTGTTGCGCGAACTGCCTCCTCACGTAAACCTCCTTGTGCTCACTGGCGGCGAGCCGCTGCTCCATCAGCGCGCTGTGGTATCGGTTCTCGCTGAGCTCCGTGTGCAGCGTCCCGACCTGCGCATCGAGGTGGAAACCAACGGAACAGTGCCGCCGACGCCGCCCATGCGAGACCTCGTGCACCTCTTCGTAGTGAGTCCCAAACTCGCAAACTCCGGCATCGCGGAGAAGCGGCGCGTTCGGATCTCGGTGCTCACAGAGTTCGCGACGTTGCCGTCCGTCCTGAAGTTCGTAGTGGAGGCGCCCCTCGAAGTCGTGGAAGCGGCGGCGGTCGCCGAGGCTGGCGGATTCGACCGCAAGCGAGTGTGGCTGATGCCGCAGACAACCTCCGCGGCGGAGCTCGGTTCTCTAGTCGCGATTCTCGCGCCCGCAGCTATCAATGCTGGCTTCAAGGTCTCATCCCGCTTGCATATCCTCGCTTGGGGAGAGACGCGCGGCACATAGTTCGCAGGCGCGCCGCAGAGACGGCCTGGAAATGTCCCGCTTCCGGGGGTTGATGAAAGGCCAAGCGCAGCAAGGACACTGCGGATCATTGGCGTGTCCACTCGATGTCCACCGGGGGTTGATTGCATAGCGTGTTTCCGCAGATGTGACGTGCAGAGAGGGGCGGAATCACGCCTGAGTTGCAGATTCGGCAGCCCTGCTAAGGTGGAGTCCCCTCCGGGGGACCGAGGGTTCAAATCCCTCCGTCTCCGCATCGAAAAGGCCTGATCAGTAGGCACTTTGCTTCTCTTCGTCGTGGGTCGAGTGCTACCTCGCACGCGATAGTTGACACTGGTCAACCATCGGCGTATGGTTGACCGGTCTCAACGGTTGACCCTCGTCAACCATCTCGCGCCATCGTCGCCGCGCGTCCGCTCCATCACCTCTCTCCGAAGGACCCGCATGTCCAGCTCCGCACCCGCGTCGCCCGACGCCCCCGCCGACCCGAAGCAGCACCGTCGCGTGCTCGAGGCCCTCTCCGGCCTCCTGCTCGGCATGTTCGTGTCGATGCTCGCCTCGACCGTCGTCTCCACCTCGCTGCCGACGATCATCCACGACCTCGACGGCGACCAGACCGCGTTCACCTGGGTCGTCACCGCGACGCTGCTGACCACCGCCATCTCGACCCCAATCTGGGGCAAGCTCGCCGACCTCGGCAACCGCAAGCTGCTGTTCCAGCTCGCGATCGTCATCTTCATCGTGGCGACCGCGGCGGCCGGCTTCTCGACCAACCCCGAGATGCTCATCGCGTTCCGCGCGGTGCAGGGCATCGGCGCCGGCGGCCTCGCCGCCCTCAGCCAGGTCATCATGGCCGACATCATCAGCCCGCGCGAGCGCGGCCGGTACATGGGTCTGTTCGGTGCGGTCATGGCCGTCGCCACCATCGGCGGCCCGCTGCTCGGCGGCGTCATCGCCGACGGATGGGGGTGGCGCTGGAACTTCTTCGTCGCCCTCCCCGTCGCGATCCTCGCGCTCGTGATCGTGCAGTCGACCCTGCACCTGCCGAAGCGCGAGCCCAAGAAGACCTCGATCGACTACCTCGGCATCGTGCTGCTCTCGGTGGCCGTCTCGCTCCTGCTCATCTGGGTCTCGCTCGCCGGCGACCAGTTCGAGTGGTGGAGCTGGACGACCGTCTGGATGGTCGGCGGGGCCCTCGTGGCGACCGCGGTCTTCATCGCTGTGGAGCTGCGCTCGAAGGAGCCGCTCATCCCGCTCACGATGTTCCGCAACCTCACCTTCACCCTCTCGGTGGTCGCGTCGATCGCCACCGGCATCGCGATGTTCGGCGCATCCGTGTTCCTCAGCCAGTACATGCAGCTCGCGCGCGGTGCGACCCCGACCGAGGCGGGCCTCATGACGATCCCGATGATCGGCGGCCTGCTCGTCGCGTCGATCGGCGTGGGAGCGCTCGTCACCCGCTTCGGGAAGTGGAAGCCGTACCTCATCGTGGGTGCGGTGCTGCTGACGGCCGGCTCCTACCTGCTGTCGACGATCCACTACGACACCGACTTCACGCTCGTCTCGATCTACATGGCGATGCTCGGCGCGGGCGTCGGCATGACGATGCAGAACCTCGTGCTCGTGGTTCAGAACACCACCGCGCCGTCGCAGATCGGCGTCGCGAGCTCCGGGGTCACCTTCTTCCGCAGCCTCGGCGGCACGATCGGCGTCTCCGTCATGGGCGCGGCTTTGGCGGCTCGCGTCACCGATCTCGTGACGGAGCGCAAGGACGACATCGCGGCGGCGCTCGCGAGCCTCGGCGCCGAGGCGCCGAAGTGGGTCGAGCAGCTGCAGTCCGGCTCGCTGCCCAAGGTGTCGACGATGCCGGAGGCGCTGCGCGTCGTGTTCGAGGACATCTACGCCAACGGCATCTCGCACTCCTTCCTCATCGCCGTGCCGTTCGCCGTCATCAGCCTCATCGCGATCGTGTTCCTGCCGAACAAGCCGCTGACCCGGATGACGACGACCGAGCGCATCCAGGCCTCGGAGGCCGACCTCGCGACCGTCTCGGTGCCGGAGGGCATGGAGGCGCTGACCGCGACCGGCAGCATCAGCACGGTCGGCGACGGACGCCCGGCGGGCGACGCACGATGACTACCCCGCACTCCGTGGACGCGGCGGCCGCACCCGCCGCGTCCACGGGCGAGCCCGACGCGCGGCACGCCGCCGTGCGCGGCCTCGAGGGCGCGTTCAGCGAGCTCATGGGCGAGTTCCGGCGTTTCTACGCGCAGGCCGCCGCCTCGGTGAGCCCCGGGATGCTGCCGGCCACCTTCAAAGTGCTCTCGCTCATCCAGCGCGCCGGCTCGGTGACCGTCTCGGGCCTCGCCGAGCGGATGGCGGCCGACAAGGGCCAGGTGAGCCGCAGCGTCACTGAGCTCGAGGACCTCGGCCTTGTGGAGCGTGTCGCCGACGAGACGGACGGCCGCATCAAGCTCATCTCGATGACCGCCGAGGGGCAGCGTCGCCTCGAGCACGCGCGGCAGCCGTACGAGGGCCGCCTCACCGACGTGCTCGCCGACTGGCCGCTCGAGTCGATCGAGCGCCTGACCGGCCTGCTGCACGCCCTCGCGCGCGGGGAGACGCCTGAGGCTTGAGCCGGGGATCTGACATACTCGATTCACCCGAATCTGCTGTCACCCGTCCCCGGTGACCCCCCGCACGCAGGCGGAGCCCGAACCCGAACCGGAGCCGCAGTGAGATCCGCAACCCTTCGCACGACGACGGCGCTCGCCGTCGCCACCACCGCCGGAGTCTCGACGCTCCTCGTCGGGGCGAGCCCCGCGTCCGCTGCGAGCGAGGCATGTGGTCCGAACGACGGCACCCTCATCGCCCCCGGTGTCTGCGAGCTGACGTTCACCGCCGGCACCTCGAGCTTCACGGCCCCCGCCGACACGACGAAGCTCGAGGCTCTACTCGTCGGCGCGGGTGGCACCGCGACGAGTGTGAACAGCGGCTGGGGGTATGCCGTCGCCGGAGGAGGTGGCGGTGAGGTGAAGGTCGTCGACCTGAGCGGGGAGACGGGCGCGCTCACCGTCACGGTGCCGGAACCGGGCACAACCGGCGGGGTCATGCACGGCGCGGGCAACGACACGGTTGCCAACGGTGCCGACGGTGCTGCCGTCGGCAGCCCCGGCAGCCCCATCACGGGCGGTGCGAGCGGCAACGGCAACGCCGGCGCTGCGACGACGGTCGGCTCCGGCGCGCAATACGCGGGCGGTGCGGGCGCGGGCGCGAGCCCCGCGACGCAGGCGGATGGCGGCGCCGGCGTCGCCGTCGGGGCGATCGCCCCGACCGGGTCGCTGTTCGCCGGCGACACCCGCTGCTTCGGCGGGGGCGGAGCCGTCGTCATCAGCGGGGTCCTCGTCGGAACCGCGAGCTGCGGGGGCGGGGTCCTCGATGCGCCCACCGCGAACTCCGGCGGTGGCAGCGGTGCGAACGACAGCACGACGTCGACCTTCCTGGGCGCCTCCGGTGTCGTCATCCTGCGCTGGACAGCGGCGGATATCGCGCTCGGCTTCAACATGGGCGGTCACGGCACCGCGCCCGCAACCCAGGTCATCACTGCGGGAGGGGCGCCGAGCACCCCTGCGGCGCCGACCGCCCCCGGGTACATCTTCGACGGGTGGTACACCGACTCGAGCTTCGCGACGCCGGCGGACTTCAGCCTGCCGCTGACCGAGTCGACCACCTTCTTCGCCAAGTGGACCATCACCCAGGTCACGGTGACCTTCGATGTCGGCGCCCATGGCACCGCCCCGGCCGCCCAGACAGTTGACTACGGCACGGTGCTACTCGAGCCCGCCGACCCCGCCGAGGTCGGGCAGGTCTTCGACGGCTGGTTCACGGATGCGGCTCTAACGGCACCCGCCGACTTCTCGGCACCGGTGACGGCATCGGGCACCCTGTACGCGAAGTGGAGTACCGCCAAGGTCGCGGTGACCTTCGATGTCGGGGCGCACGGGACGGCCCCGGCCACCCAGGCTGTCGACTATGGAACGCGCGCGGCCGCGCCGAGTGCCCCCACCGCTGTCGGCTACGTCTTCGAGGGGTGGTTCTCGGATGCGGCGCTCACGATTCCGGCTGATTTCTCGGCGCCCGTGACTCAGCCGACGACACTGTATGCGAAGTGGAGCGCGGCTCCCGCAGCCGTCGGCGGCCTCGCCTCCTCGGGCGCCGAGGTGCGCGCCGGTCTGTTCGCGGGTGGAGCGGTGCTGCTCGCCGGCCTCGGCCTCGCCGGAGCGGTGGGCGCACGCCGGCGCCGCTCCGCGTGATCCGCTAGCCCTCAGCGAAGCGCTTCGCGAGCTCCCCTCGCCGCGGCTTGCCCGTCGCGGTTCGCGGGATCTCCGGCACCCGGGCGACGAGCGTCGGCGCCGCCGTGCCGAACTCCTGGGTGAGGTCCTCGACCAGGAGTTCGAGATCGGCGCCGTCGTCGGCGACGATCGCCATGCCGATGCGGCTGACACCTGACGGGCCCGCGTACGTGAAACTGCAGACATCGTGCACCCGGGGGTGACGAAGAGCCGCATGGTCGAGGCGGTTCGGGTCGATCTTCACGCCGCCTGCGTTGAGCACCTCCGACTCGCGGCCGACGAGTGTGAGGCCTCCATCGTCGCGGAACCTCCCCAGGTCTCCGGGGTAGAACCAGCCGTCGCGGAAGGCTCGCGCGGTCGCCTCCGGGTCGCCCAGGTAGCCCTCCGCCATTCCGAAGCTCCGGTGCCGGATGCGCCCGACCGTGCCGAGAGGAACCGGCTCGTCGTGCTCGTCGACGATCTGCACCTCGGAGCCCGGCTGCACCCGGCCGACGTCGAAGGGGTCGCCCGAATCGGCCGCGCGGCGCGTGGCCGTCCCCGCCTCCGTCGAGCCGTAGTTGCTCACGACCAGGCACCCGCCGGTGACCTCCTGCAGGCGTTGCTGCACACTCGGAGGCAGGACGGTTCCTGACACGACGACCGTCTCGATCGCGGGCAGTGCCGCCTGCACCTGCTCCAGGTGGTCCACGAGCGCGGTCACCTGGTTGGGTGAGCCCTTGAGCGTGCGCACGCCGTTGTCGGCGAGCAACCGCGCGAGCGCGTCGGGCGCCGCTCCGCCCGCCGACAGGAACGGCTGCCCGGCCTTCACGCTGAGGAAGAACTCGCCGATTCCTGCTGCAGAGCCGGTGTCCATCATCGTCACCGACGGTCCTCCGTCGAACCACGAGGGGAGGGCGGCGTCCATGACGCGCTCCATGGTGCGGCCCAGCGCGATCGCCTTCGGCGTTCCCGTGGTACCGCTGGAGAAAACGATGCGCAGCACGTCGATCGGCTCTTCGCTCGGCCGGATACCGTACGGGTTCTGATCGACCTGACGGAGGAACTGCGAGTCGACGATCACCGTCTTCGCGTGTCCCTGCGGGAGGGGGGTGCCGGCCGAGAAGATCCACGAAACCTCGAAGGCACCGCCCACGTGGTGGCCCGGAGGGATCACGGTGCTGATCCCCGCCTCGTGGTAGACGGCCTCAGTGAACAGGAGACTCAGCTGGTCGGGTAGCTCCAGCGCGACGATGTCACCCGCTCGAACGCCGAGGCGACGTAGCTCGTAGGCCAGCTTCTTCACCTCGACGACCGCCTCGGCATTGGTCAGCATGTGGTCGGGTGAGCGCAGGAAGACCCCGCTCGGATGGGACTCTGCGTTCCGCAGCAGGAACTCGAACGGGTTGGTGAGGTTCACCGGGTCAGGCTACCGATCCGACGCGAGAGGCCGCGCCGGACGAGACGGCGCGGGCGGCGTAGGGCCGAGGAGATCAGGTGTCGGGCCGGTCGATCCGGTAGAACGCGAACGGCACCGCCGAGATCAGGCAGCTCGCCGCGGGCACGAGGGTGATCGCCACGAACACCGTGTTCTGCATCTCGGGGGTGACCATCGCATCCGCTTGGTAACCGGCGGCGGCGACGAACAGGCCGAAGACGAGCACGGCGAGGGCGCTCATGATCTTCGACACGAAGGTGAGCGTCGCGAACGAGATGCCGTCGTTGCGGATGCCGGTGCGCCGCTCGGCGTCGTCGACCGCGTCGGCGATCATCGTCGCCTGAACGACGAGGAACACCCCGAGGGTCAGGCCCGTGAGGAAGATGAAGACGACGATGGGCAGGATGCTCGCGAAGCCGACGAGGTACATCGCGACGTAGAGCACGGCCCCCGCGAGCGAGGAGCCGACCACGAGCGCGCGGCCCGAGAACCGGCGCAGCAGCAGCGGGGTGCCGAAGCTCGCGAGCACGAGCCCCGCGATGATGGCCGCGCCGATGAGGGTGAAGAGCCCCTCGTCGCCATACGCCACCACGACGAACACGGCGCCGCCCGCCTGCACGACGTAGCGTCCGAATCCGAGCACCGAGCCGAGCAGCACGAGCAGCAGCGGCGTGTTCCGGATGAGCGTTCCGGCGAGCTCGCGGAGCGTCAGCCGTCCGTGCGCGAGCGCCGACGGACGCTCACGCGGCACGACGAACGCGAGCAGGTAGAGCCCCATGCCCACGACCGAGGTCACGAGCACCGCGAGCGTCCAGCCGGTGCCGGTCGCCTCGCCGCCGCCCGACAGCGCCCGGGCGAGCCACGGCATCCCGAGCGTCGCGAGGCCGAGCGAGATCGCGCCGAACGCGCGCACGTTGCCGATGACGCGCGTGCGCCTCGCCGGGTCGGGGAAGGCCGAGCCGATGAGCCCCCAGAACGGCACATCGCACACCGTGTAGGCGAAGCCCCACAGCAGGTACACGATGCCGAAGTAGACGAGCTGCAGCGGCTCGTCGACATCCGGCACGGCGAAGATGAGCGTGGTGAGGGCCGCCACCGGAGCCGCCGAGAACAGGATGTACGGGCGCAGCTTGCCCCACCGCGTGCGGGTGAGGTCGATGATGACGCCCATCACCGGGTCGGTGAACGCGTCGACGATCTTCGCGACCGTGATGATCGCGGTCACGACCGCGATACCCGCGCTCGAGATGCCCGCGTACTGGATGAGGTAGGCGAGCACGAAGGTCGTCACCGTCGTGAGCACCACGTTCTGCCCGAAGCCGGCCACGACGATCGCGACGGCCTGCGCGCGCTGCGAGGGCACGGATGCCGTGGGCCGCCCGGCGCTCATCACGGCTCCAGCAGGATCGTGACGAGCTCGAACGGCCCGAGCGCGAGCGCGCCGAGCGCGGCATCGCCCTGCGGCCGTTCGATGAGGTCGACCCGCGTGGCGCACGAGTGCGGGATGCGTGTCGTGAGCGCCGTGGTCGTCGCGCGGCCGAGGCTCTCGTACAGCCGCACGACCGTGCCGTGCCCCGCATCCGCGCGCTTCACCGTCTCGACCACGACGCCCGGGTCGGAGCTCGCGACGAGGCTGTCGAAGGCGACCCCGGATGCCATCCGCAGCGGGTTGTTCAGGCGGTAGCCGTCGCGGATGACATCGCCGAGCGCGCCCGGCGCGAACGGCCGGATCGCGTAGCAGAACTCGTGCGCCCCGCGGTCGGCCGTGCGGTCGGGGAACGTGGGGGAGCGCAGCAGGTTGAGGCTCAGCAGGCCGTCCTTGGCGCGGTGGCCGTACTTGCCGTCGTTGAGGAGGGCGAAGCCGCCGCGCTCGTCCTCGACGGCGATCCACTTGTGCGCGACCACCTCGAACTGCGCGCGCTCGACCGAGTCGCGCTCCGTCGTCGGGCGTCGGATGTGGCCGAACTGGATCTCGCACGCCACCTCGTCGGCCCAGCGCGCGGGGCGGAACTCGGCGCGCAGCATCCGGTGGCTCGCGCGCCAGTCGGCGCGTGTCTCGAAGCGCACGAGCTCGCTTCCCGCCTCGAGCACGATGCGCTGCTCGATCTCGACGCCGGGACCCGTCATCCGCTGCTCGCGCACCACGGTCGGCCCGTCGAGCCGCGTCTCGGATGCCGCGAGGCGCAGCTGCCGCGGTCGGCGCTCGACGTAGCGGGGGTCGATGTCCCACGCGTCGAAGGGCCACTGGTAGGGGTCGCGGTGCACGACGAGCCGGTTCAGGCCCGCACCCGCGTGCTCGGCTCCGGCGGCATCCGTGAGCGAGGTGATGACGCCGTGGTCGTCGAAGCGCAGCTCGAGGATGCCGTTCGAGATCGACGATGGCAGTGCCGTGAGCCCGAACGGGCCGGTCGCGGGCTCGACCCGCGCTGCCGCGTACGGCTCGACGATCGCACGGTGCCACACGCCGTCGACGCGGAGGTGCTCGTCGCGCGGGAAGCTCGTGAGGTTGACCGCGGTGGTGTCGCCGCCGGCCGCGAGCCCGGCGAGCAGCCCATCGGCGAGGGAGTCGAGCTCGCCCTCGAGCCGCGTGTACGTCTCGCGTGCCTCGCGGTTGACCCGCTCGATGGAGGAGCCCGGCAGGATGTCGTGGAACTGGTGCAGCAGCACCTCGCGCCATACCGGCTCGAGCTCGCCGCGCGTGTCCGCATCCGCGGCGACCGTGAGCGCCTCGACCTCGTGCAGCATCCGCTCGACCGTGCGGTTGTGCCGCTTGATGGCGCCCTGGGTCGTGTAGGTGCCCTGGTGCGCCTCCAGGTACAGCTCGCCGTGGTGCTCGTGCAGCCGGCCGAGCTCGGGGTTCGCCTCGAGGCGTTCGAAGAAGGCGCGGGCGGTCGAGTACTCGACGCGGGGGAGGCCCCTGATGCCGCGGCCGTCGGGTCCGATCTCCCGCTCGAGCAGCTCGAGGTGGATCTCGCCCGGCCCGCCGCCCCCGTCGCCGGAGCCGTAGACGAGCAGCGCCCGGCCGAGCGCCCGCTCGGGGTACTGCGTCAGCGCCGTGAGCAGGTTGTCGGCGGCGGCACGCGAGTTGTAGTCGCCCTCCGGCGGCATGTGCACGAGCACCTCGCTGCCGTCGATGCCGTGCCACCGGAAGGTGCGGTGCGGGAACACGTTGGTCTTGTTCCAGGCGAGCTTGATGGTGACGAAGCGGTCCATGCCCGCCCCGCGCAGGATCTGCGGCAGGTTGCCGGAGTAGCCGAAGGTGTCCGGCAGCCAGCACAGCCGCAGCTGCTCGTCGTCGAGCCCGAACTCCTCCCGCAGGAACCGCCGCCCCACCGTCGCCTGGCGCACGAGCGCCTCGCCGGTGGGGAGGTTGGTGTCGGGCTCGACCCAGAACGAGCCCTGCAGTTCGAGGCGCCCCGAGGCGGCCGCCGCGTGGATCCGCTCGTACAGGGCGGGCTGCTGCTCCTTCATCCAGGCGAGCTGCTGCGGCTGGCTCGTGCCGTACACGTAGCCGGGGCGGCGCTCGATGGTTTCGAGCGCACGGGTGTAGGTGCGGGCGGCCTTGCGGCGGGTCTCGCGCAGCGGCCACAGCCACGCCATGTCGAGGTGGCCGTGCCCGGCCGCCGAGAACAGCACCTCGGATGCCGTGGGCCGCGCGAGCGGCTCGGCGAGCGTCGCGCGCGCGGCCGCCGCGTCGCCCGCGCGGAACATGCGCCATGCCTTGTCGAGCGCGGCGCGCAGACCCTGCGCGAGCTCGGCGTCCTCGGTCGCCCCCGCGAGCACGGCGAGGGTCAGGTAGTCGTAGTAGAGCCCGAAGACCGTGTCGTCGCGGCGGGCGAGGTGCGCCCCGTGGAAGACGCCCCGCCCGACCTCGTACAGGATGAAGCCGTTGTAGGCGACGTCGGCGTACAGCTCGACGCGGGTGCCCGCGGCGAGCGGCTCGCCGACCGGCCGGAACCTCCCGCCCGAGTGCGGCAGGTCGCCCTGCTGGAAGACCGTCGTCGTCGCGCCGACGATTCCCCCGTCTGCGTCGTGGATGAGACCCTCGCCGCGCACCCCGAGCATCACGACCGCGCCGCCGGCATCCGCGGGCACCTCGCCCGTGAGCCGCAGCCACGCGCACTCGAGCACGCCGCCGAACGATGCGCCGCGGCGGATGGGTGCGAACGCGGAGCGGTCGAGCTCGCCGAAGGGGATCGGCTCGGTCGAGCGCACCACCTCGGCCGCCAGCGGCGCGACGGTCGTGTAGATGCGGCTTCGGATGCGCGTGAGGCGCCGGTACTGCAGCGGCTGCTGCACCCGCAGTCCGAGGAGGAACGAGAGGAATCCCGCCATCGTCCCTCCCTCGCGCGACGGTTCGAGTCTACGGCGATCGCGGGTACGGGGAGCGGCGAGCCGCTTGTACCCTGAGCAGGGCGTGGCCGAGGTCCACGAGGCCAGCGCCCGCTCGACGCGCGAGCGGCACGTCGACGCTGCGAGATCGTGAAGCGAAAGAGGAGCGGACCCGATGACCGAGACCGCAGCATCCGTGCTGGCGCTGGATGCGGGGCAGACGGGTATCAAGGCGCGCCTCTTGCGCCCGGGCGCCGAGCCGGTCGAGCGCCTGCTCGCGGGCGTGCGCACCGACCAGCCGCTGCTGCCGCAGCTCGCCGAGGTGGTGCGTCAGGTGACGGGCGGTGTCCCGGTCGGCACGCTCGCCGCCGGGGTGTCGGGCCTCACGAGCGTCGAGCACGACGCGGGTGAGCTGCGGGTGCTGCTGCACGACGTCGCGCCGGATCGTGTGCTGCTCGCGCACGACTCGGTCACCTCCTACCTCGGCACCCTGGGCGATGCGCCGGGGGTCGTGGTGGCGAGCGGCACGGGCTCGATCATCCTCGCCGTCGGCCCGTCCGGTGTCGCGCGCGTCGACGGCTGGGGCTACCTCATGGGCGACGCGGGCAGCGGGTTCTGGGTGGGCCGTGCGGCCCTCGACGCCGTCATGCGCGCCCACGACGGGCGCGGCCCGGAGACCTCCCTCACCCCGGTCGTGCGCTCGCGCTGGCCCGAGCTGGAGGACGCCTACGTGCAGCTGCAGTCCGACCCCGCGAAGGTCAGCGTCGTCGCCTGGTTCGCCGAGGCGGTCGCCGCCCGCGCCGCGACGGATGCGGTCGCCGCCCGGATCTGCCGGGAGGCGGCGGAGGAGCTCGCGCTCTCGGCGCTCACCGCGCTGCGCCGGGTGGGAACGGATGCGGACCCCCTGGTGAGCGCGATCGGCGGCGTCTTCCGCGGCGAGTTCGTGCGCGGCACCTTCGAGGATGCCGTGCGGGCCGTGCACCCGGGCGCGCGCTTCGAGGCGCCGCACGGAACGGGGCTCGACGGGGCGGAGGCGCTCGCCCGCCTCGCGCCGGGGCACGCCCTGCACGCCCTCGTGAGCGAGGCGGTCTGACGCGAACATCGGCGCCGCGCGGCAGGGTCGCGGGCTCAGCCGGCCGCCACCCCGGGCACGACCGTCACGTCGGGGTGCGGGTCGAGGCGGTAGCCGCGTCCGCGCACCGTGCGAACGACGTCGCCGTAGGGTTCGAGCCGGCGCCGCAGCCGCTGCAGGTAGACGTCGATGGTGCGCTCGTTGATGGGCTCCCCGTCGGTCTCGCCGACAAGGGCGGTGAGCAGCCGCTGCCGGTCGTGCACCTCGCCCTGATGCTCGACGAGGAAGGTCAGGAGCGCGTGCTCGCGGAAGCTCAGGCCGACGACGTGCCCGTCGACGGTCACGCGATGACGGGCGAGGTCGACGACCACCCCGTGCGTGCGCGCGGTCGCGTGCGTCCGCTCGCCGCCCGCCGGGGTCCGCTGCAGCGAGGGCTCGCCCAGCGCGGTGCGCACGACGTCGAGCGGCGGCTCGTGGTCGCCCTCGGGCGCGAGCACGACGGATGCGAAGGTCGAGGCGCCGGGGATGCCGGTGATCGCGCGCTGCACATCACCCACGAGCGCGCCGATGTCGACACCGGCCGCACCCGCCGCCTCCTCGTCGAGACCGACGTAGATGCCGAAACCGCGCAGGCCGAGGCCGCGCGGCGCCGCCACCGGGGGCTGCGCCCCGGGCGCGCCGACCCAGGGGATCGCAAGGTACTCCGCGGACACCGACCGACGCCTCCTCTCGCGCTCAGCTCACGCACGAGTCTGACCGCCCGGCCGGGCGCGATCCATCGAGGTGACGTTCTGCGACGGCGTGCGACAGCGTGCGACGTCGCGTGACGCCTGGTGTCGCGGCTCAGCCGTGCGCGAGCAGCTGCAGGCTCACCACCACGATCCCCAGCAGCGCCTCGGCGCCGAGCGCGACGAGCCGCTGCCACCAGTTGAGGCGGAGGCGGCGCACCGCCGCCCAGCCGATCACGACGAGCGCGCCGACGAGCGCGATCGACGACGCGAGCAGGGCGGCATCCGTCGACCAGACCCCGAGCGCCGCGAGGCCGAGGAACACGAACGGCGCGGCGAGGCTGCCCACCGCGCCGAAGCTCGTGCGCAGCGCGACGCGGAACTCGCGGGGCGACATCATCCGCTCGTGCACGACGATGTGGGCAACGACGTCGGCCGTGAACACGGCGAGCAGCAGCCCCAGGATCGTGACGGCGAGAGTGAGCATCGCCTCGCCGGCCTCCGCGTGGTGGCGCTGCAGGCCGAGCACGACCGCGAGGGCGGCGAAGGCCACGTAGATGCGCTCCTTGAGGTGCGCGGCGCGCTCCTCGCGCGAGGCGAGCCCGGGGTCGCGGGCGGAGTCGGTCATCCGTCGCTCCTCTCGGCCTCCTGACCACGATCGACGCACGTCGGGCGTCGCGTGTCAATCCCCTCCCGCGGATCTCGTCGCGGCCCGACGATTCTCCCCGAGGGGGTGATGCGAGATGGGAGACGACGAGACGTCGCCATCCGGAGCCAGGTCGAGCAGCGAGCTGTTCGGGGAGTTCGGACTGCAGTGGGACGAGTACGAGGTGCCCTTCGACCCGGCCGCCGCGATCGACGGCGACGGCTGACCGCGGAGCGCCCGCTACGGCCCCGGGCGCGTGCTCGACCAGCGCGGTCGCCCTGATATAGTCGTCAGGTTGACTTCGCGTCGGCGCGCGCCCGTAGCTCAATGGATAGAGCATCTGACTACGGATCAGAAGGTTGGGGGTTCGAGTCCCTCCGGGCGCACTTTCGTTCTGATTCCCGTCGCTACATGGGCTGCATCGCAACTCACCTGCGGGTGACGCGGCGGATGCCGAGAGGAGCCCTTGGGGTGGCAGAGGTCGTCATCGTCCCCGACTCGGCAGCGGGGGGTCGGCTCGTCGCGGAGTTGATCTCGCGTCGCATCCGCACGAATCCGCAGTTCGTGCTCGGCCTGGCTACCGGGTCGACCCCGATGCCCGTCTACCAACGCCTGTCGGCCTTGCTTGCGGGCGTCGACGTGTCGAGCGTGCGTGGCTTCGCGCTCGACGAGTACGTCGGAATCGACCCGGCCCATTCGGAGAGCTACCGCAGCGTCATCCGTCGCGAGGTCGTCGAGCCGCTGGGGCTGGACCCCGAGCTGATCCACGTGCCGGACGGCTCGGTCGATGGCATCCGTACGGCGGGCGCGGACTACGAGGCGTCCATCGAGGAGGCGGGTGGTGTCGATCTGCAGATCCTCGGTATCGGCACGACAGGGCACATCGGGTTCAATGAGCCGGGCTCGTCCTTCGCTTCGCTCACGCGGGTGAAGACCCTCACCGAACAGACCCGGCGCGACAACGCACGGTTCTTCGATTCGCTCGAGGAGGTGCCGCGCCACTGCATCACGCAGGGTCTCGGCACGATATTGCGGGCACGCCATCTCGTCATGCTTGCGTTCGGTGACGGCAAGGCGGCGGCCGTTGCCGGGGCCGTCGAGGGCCCGCTGACCGCGTCCCTGCCTGCTTCGGCGATCCAGCTGCACGAGCGGGTGACCGTGGTCATCGACGAGGCGGCTGCGTCGCGCCTGCGCTTCGCCGACTACTACCGTCACGCCTACGCCAACAAGCCGGACTGGCAGGAGCTCTAGGGACAGGGTCCGGCACCTGCCGCGGGCGTCGCGAGCGCATCGAGCGCTGCGAACTCTCCTCGCGCGCGGCGCTGCCCGGTCGCGGCGACTTTCGTGGTGGATATTGCGCCCCTCCGCCGACATCCGCATACTGGTACATGCCAGTTTCAACGATGAAGCCCTAGGAGCAGCTGTGCCGACCGTCGCGAACGTCCTCCTCAGCAACGCACACCGCAAGAAGGTCATCCACAACCTCGTCTATCGGCACGACGACTTCCCCGCCGCGAGCGCGGCATGGGGTTCGCTGTTCCCTCAGACGTTCTGCATCGACGAAGACGCCGGCCACATCCTCACGATCTCGGACCCGGGGGTTGTCTCGATCTACGACTGGGACACGGGAGCCTACCTGCGCTGCTTCCGCATCGCGGGAAAGTCCGCGCTCTCGCAATGCGCGGTCATCCGGCGTATCGGCAGCAAGAAGTGGCTCTACCTGCGGTATGCGCTCGACACCATGGCGCGCGTGGACATCACGACGCTGCCGGCGAACATGTCATCCGTGTCGCCGTCGAACACATACAGCTTCCCTCTCCACTACGACTTCGACTGGCGCAATGACGTGTGGACGACGGGCACACGCATCTCGAACTATGGGGACACGAACTTCCAGAACCGTGCCCGCTTCATCCGGCGCGACAACGACTTCTCGGAGATCGGCCTGATGGAACTGCCCACGATGCGCTACGGCGGCAACGTCGGGGTCGCGCAGAACCAGTACATGCAGAGCTGGATCCCGAAGTCGCAGGGATTCGCCGAAGGACCCAACTGCTACGCGATCGGAATGGGCGGCGCCTTCCATCCGGACAACATCCCCGCGGGCGGCGAGACGCTGTTCCACATGCAGGGGATCCGGGTGTTCAACACGGGCGGCGAGCTGATGGCCGAGAGCCTGGTTCAGGCGAGTGCCATGCTGCAGACCTACACCGATCTCGGCCTCAACCCGAGCTACATCGAGTGCGAAGGCGTCGAGTGGGCATTCGACAACTTCTACACGCTGAACACCATCAACCGCGCCGCCGACGCGGGATCCGCCGCCGGTGGTTTCGTCATCCAGCAGGAGTTCGTCGATGAGGGCACCCCGGGCGCCTTCGACGTGTCGGAGGTCGCGCGCGGCTACCCCGTGCCGACCACCCAGACGATCGGGGCGGGTCTCCAGCCCGTCGGCGACGACCTCAAGCTCCGCAACCAGGTGACGTGGGAGAGGCTCACCACCCTGCCGCAGGCCCTGGCCTTGATGCAGAGCACCGGACAGCACCGGATGGCGTTCTACACCCCCGTCGCGAACCTGACGGACATCGGGGGTGCCGCTCTGCCGGCCAACAGCTTCGTCGAGATCATCAACCTCGGGAACCTGGCGTTCGATGTCCGCATCAGTGGTCCCCGGGACACGCGGAAGCTCAGGGTCACGAGCCCCAGCCCCACCGGCGCGTGGGCGAGCGTGCCGAGCGACACCGGGTGGGTGAACCTCCAGATCGCCAGCGGCTACGCCGCGATCTCGTCCGGCGAGCACCCCAAGATCCGGCTCAAGGACGGCGTCCTCTACTTCCGCGGAGGCTGGTCCAACACGGGGCTCACGGCCTCAGCGGTGCACGATGTCGGCACGGTTCCGTCGTCGTTCACCATCGTCGAGAACATCCTGATCCAGGGCTCCTCGAGCAACGGCGCATCGGATGCGACGGTGCGCATCGCGACGACGCGGTCGATCCAGATCCGCACCGGCACCTCGGTCGGGTCCTACTACAAGATCGACGGCGCCAGCGTCCCGGTGGACTGAGAGGCCTGCTCATGGGGATCCGTCACCACCGCCGTCTGGAGTTCACGCGCCGCACCTTCCTGGGCGGGACGATGGGGGTGGTCGGCGTGGCCGCCCTCGCGGGGGCGGGGGAGCCGATGCCGGTCGACCTTCATCCGGTCCAGGCCATCGATCGCACCTTGCCGGTCGATATCCATACCGCGTCGCACCTGCTCGAGAGCTTCGTCCCCACCGGTCTCGCTCGCGCGGTCGCGATGCTGGGCACGCGCGTGGTTCGCGATGTGCTCGTCCCCGGCAGCGGACAGCAGGCCGCGGCGATGGCGGCCTTGACCGGACAGGGGGTCAGCGTCATCGGCATCGTCACGAGGCCGGGGGACAGCGAGTCGCACGCCCGCCGCCGCGTCCGCGCGGCTGCCCGCCACGGCGACGCGCTCGTCCGCCTCGAGTTCGCGAGCAGCGACGCGCTGCAGATCCCGGTGGCCGCCGATCGGCTGCACCGCAGCTTCATCGACATGCCCATGGGCGACGCGCCGAGCGATCGGGCCGAGCTCTGGCGCACATCCGGTGCGGCGACGCTGCGTCGGTGGTTGACCGATCTCGACCATGCGATGCATCACCCCGAGGCGGCGACCCCGCACTGGCCGCTCGTCGCGGCTGACGGCCTGCTGGTCAGCTCGCCCACGGGGTGGGAGCCGACCCCGGGATTTCACGCCATCAGCCGGTTCAATGCCCTCGCACGCGGCTCGGTTCGAGAGGATTCCGCGGGCCCCGACGCTCGCCTCACGGCGAGCGTTCCCCGGGGGTACAAGGTACTGGGGTGGGCTCTCGGGGCGGGGCGCATGCTCGTCGTGGCCTGGACGCCACCCGGCGTGCATGCGGGAGGCGCCGTGCTGCGCCTGCGGTCATCGCGGCAGATGCATTGGCGGCGCTTCGCGCCCTCCGAGGATGCCGAGCCGCGCCGAGCCGCGCGGGGCCTCGAGTGGGCAGCGCGGGCGCGGAGCGAGCCGGTCGTCGTCGTCGCCGAGCCGATCTGAGCGAGGGCGTGAGGCGAGGTCAGCCGACTCGCGGAGTCACCGCGCGACCCGCGAGCGTATCGACGTGCATCCGGATCTCGTAGCGGTCGGCGCGGAGCAGTGCCGTACCGACCTCGACGACGCTGTCATCCGGGTCGCGGATGGTGACTTCGGCGCGGAACACCGGGGAACCCGGGGGCACGTGGAGCAGCACCGCCGATCGCTCGTCGATCGACGCGATGGTGAAGCGTCGCTCCGCCTGGGTCCCGCCGGAGCCGTAGATGTCGTTGAGGTGGTCGCGCATGGACCCCTGATCCAGGGGCGCCGAGTCGAGGCCCGGGTAGCGGATGAGTGAGTATCTCGTGTGCTCCAGGGACATCGGCGTCGCGTCGGCCGTTCGCAAGCGGACGAGTTCCAGGATGGGGCTCCCGCCGGCGACGCCGAGGCTTGCCGCCTCGACCTCGCTCGCGGGGCGCGTGTTCGCGCTGATGAGCCGTGCGCCAGGTGTCATGCCGAGCGCGCGGATCTCGCGGGAGAACGAGGGGAGCGTCGGTGCGATGGGGAGGCGTGGCTCCGCCGCGAAGGTGCCGCTGCCGATCACGCGCGTCGCCAGCCCCTGACGGACGAGCTCGTCGACCTGGGTGCGGACGGTGGGACGAGAGACACCGAACCGTTCGGCGAGCACCCGCTCAGACGGCAGCATCGCGCCCGACGGGAGGTCGGCCGCCAGCGCGACGAGGTGCTCGTAGACCTGCTCGCCCTTCGGGCGCGTGGAACTGACGAGCCGGAGGCGCTCGGTGACATCGGGGCGGTTCTGGCTGCGAGCCATGCTGTCCTCGCTTTTCGACGGAGTCGAGGTCAGTCTACGAAGCGTTCACACGCGGAGAGTTGACATTCAATACTGGCTAGTACCAGTATAAATCCATGACCACTCGCCGCCCCACCGGACGCCTCCGCGACGCACTCGCGCCGGTGCCGTGGATCGCGCCGACGATCATCCTGGTCCTCGGGGTCATCGCGTTCCCGGCCGGCTATGCGGTCTACCTCTCCTTCGTGGGCGTGAACCGCATCGGCCAGATCACCGGATTCGCGGGCTTCGACAACTACGTTCGCCTATTCCGCGAGCCCATGTTCGGGCACATCATCCTCAACACCGGCACGTGGTTGGTCGTGGTCGTCGCGGTCACGATGGTGTGCTCGATCGCGATCGCGGCGCTGCTGAGCGGACGCGGCTGGGGCCGGCGGGTCCTGCGGTTCGCGCTCATCGTCCCGTGGGCCGCGGCGCTCGTCATGACGAGCCTCGTCTGGCGGTTCATCCTCGAGGGTCGCTCCGGAATGCTCAACCGCGTGCTGAACGACCTCGGGCTCATCGACGGCTACCCCGATTGGTTCCGCGACCCGACCACCGCGTTCGGCGCGGTGATGGTGGTCGGCATCATCACCTCGATCCCCTTCACCTCCTTCGTGCTCCTGGGCGGGCTCATGACCGTCCCGAACGAGCTCGTGGAAGCTGCACGCGTCGACGGCGCGAGCAGCTGGGCCATCTGGTGGCGGGTGAAGCTCCCGGCGATCCGCTCGACGATCTTCGTGGCAATGGTGCTGAACCTGCTCCATGTGTTCAACGCCTTCACGGTGATCTGGGTGATCACCGGTGCGGGCGCCGGCAACTTCGCCGACACGACCATCACCTGGATGTACAAGATCGCCTTCGTCACCCAGCTGGACACGAGCGAGGCGGCGGCGCTGGGCGTGCTCAACGTCATCTTCCTGGTCGCGCTGATCCTCGTCTACCTGCGCGTCGCCCAGCCGACCGAGAGCGACGCGCCCAGCACGCCCGTCGCATCGCGGATCCGCGACGTGGTGGGCGTCGTCGACGACCTTCTGGTGCGGGCCGGCCTCCGGATCGGACGGACGCTGCGACCTCTCCGCCAGTTCATCGCGCCCCTCGCGCGCCGGGCGGCGGGTCCCGCCGGGAACGTCGTCGCGCTGTTCCTCGGCGCGTTCTTCCTGGCGCCGTACCTGGTCATGTTCCTCGCCTCGCTCAAGACGACGAACGAGCTGTGGTCGATGCCCGCGACCTACCTGCCGGGGGAGTGGAGGTGGTCGAACTACGTGGACGTCTTCACGAAGATCCCGCTCGCCGACTACTTCCGCGTCAGCCTCACGGTCGCGCTCGCATCGACGGCGCTCATCCTCCTCGTCGCCATCCCCGCCGCATACGCCGCATCGCGACTCCGCTTCCGCGGCCGCACGGCGTTCCTCGGACTCATCCTGGTCACCCAGATGTTCCCGGGCATCGCGCTCATCATCGGCCTCTACCAGGAGGCGCTGCTGCTCGACGCGATCGGCGAGTACTGGTTCATCATCGTCATCGACACCTCCTTCAACCTCGCGTTCGCGGTGTGGATCCTCTTCGCGAACATCTCGGCCGTCCCCGTCGAACTCGACGAAGCGGCGAGACTCGACGGACTCGGCAGGTTCGGGGTGCTCATCCGGGTCGTCCTGCCGCTCATCGGCGGTGGCCTGGTCACGGTGGCGATCTTCAGCTTCATCGGGGTATGGAACGAGTTCATGCTCGCCCTCACCGTCTTCAACGATCCGGCGCAGAACCGCGTGGTGCTCACGGTCGGCATCCAGAAGTTCGTCGGAGTGTTCGAGACCAACTATCAGTACCTCTTCGCCGCGTCACTCATGGCGATCATCCCCGCCGTGATCCTCTTCGCCCTCATCGAGCGCCGCCTGGTCGGCGGACTCACCGCGGGCTCCCTCAAGTAACTCGTCCCTGAACACCCAACACACAGAAAGAAGCCAAGATGAAGCGCACCACCGCTGCACTCGCAGGTATCGGCGCGGCCACATTGGTACTGGCCGGCTGCACCGCCGAGCCGGACACCTCGGCGGGCACCGCGGAAGAGATCTCGATCGTCGTCGCCCAGTACTCCACCGGGACGGAGGGGTACTGGAAGGAGATCATCGCCGATTTCAACAAGCAGTACCCCGACGTGAAGGTGGACCTCCAGGTTCTCGACTGGGGCAACCTCAACCCGACGGTCAACACCCTCATCCAGACCAAGCAGTATCCGGACATCCTCAACATCACCAACTACCAGGACTACGCCAGCGCGGGACTGCTCTACCGGGCCGACGAGGTGCTCTCGAAGGACGTCATCGACGACCTCCTTCCCGCCTTCAAGGCGAACGGGGAGATGGACGGCGAGCTCTACGGCATCCCGTTCATCGCGAGCGCCAACGTCATGTACTACAACGTCGATCTGCTCGAGCAGGCCGGTGTCGAGGTGCCGACCACCTTCGATGAGCTGCTCGCGGCGTGCGACGCCGTCAAGAAGCTCCCCGGTGACGTCGCGACCTACGCGCTCTCCCTCGGTGCCACGGGCGGCACCGGTACCGCCGCGGCCTGGGTCTTCGCCGGAGGCGGCGAGCTCTACGAGGATGGCCAGTGGACCATCGACAGCGACACCAACGTCGACACCTTCCAGTACCTCCAGGACCTGGCGGCGGCCGGATGCACGCAGCCGAACCCCGGCCAGACGAACACCGGTGACGGCACCTGGCCGCTCTTCGCGCAGGGCAAGGCTGCGATGGTGTACGCGCCGCTCGGCAACGTCCCCGGTTTCATGGACCCCGTCAGGGATGCCGGCCTCAAGGTCGAGGCGACGACTCATCCGACCAACAACGGCGCGAAGCCGTCGATCCTCGGGATCCAGGACAACCTCATGGCGTTCAAGAAGCCGGGCAACCAGAAGCTCGTCCAGGAACTCCTCGGACGGTTCTACGCGGCCGATCAGTACGCTGCCATCGCGAAGACGGAGGGTCTGTTCCCGCTCACGCAGTCGGCCCTCGCGGTCTCGCTCGCCGACCCCGACCTGGGGTTGACGCAGGACGACGTCGACCTGCTGAACAGTGCGCGGTTCTACCCGAACCAGCCCGGGTGGGCCGCGGCGAACGCGCGGCTGAAGTCGGACATCGGCCTCGCGGTCGTGCCCGGTGCCGACGTGAAGCAGGTGCTCACCGCGATCCAGGACGCAGCCGTCGCCGGCTGAGCGAATCACGCGGGGTCGGGTTCCACAGGGACGCCCGACCTCGCGTCTCGCTCCGACGCGCTAGATCGCCACGTCACGACCGGAAGGCAGGGTGCCATGGACCGCAGAACCGACGATGGTCGTCGCGCCACGCGGATCGTCCACGTCTCGGACCTGCATCTCGAGCGCGACGGCACGGAGCACTACCCGGGGCTCTTCGCGCGCGTGCAGCGACTGCGCGGCGTCGTGTCGGGGCTGGCGCCGGATCTCGTCGTCGCAACGGGCGATCTCACCGATCGCGGATCGAGCGCGCCCGACGACTTCGCGCTCGCGTTGGAGTGGCTTGATGCGCTCGGCGTTCCCTGGGTTGCCGTTCCCGGCAACCACGACCTCGGTTCGAACACCGCCCGAGAGCGCGAGTCTCCGGTGATGGAGCGCTACGAGGACGTGCCGTTCGCCTCCACCGGCTATGCGACCGCCTTCGGCGGGGACCCCGTGACGAAAGCCCGGATCGACGGGCTCACGGTGCTGGGCATCGCAGTCCGAGAGGGCGACCCGGACGGCGCGATCGACCGACTGGCGCGGGAGATCGGCGAGGCACACGGTCCCGTCGTCGTCGCCGGCCACTATCCGGTCGTCTCGCCACGGACGATCTCCGGCTCCGAGCCGTTCGGCGCACGCGGGTACATCGATGGCGTCGTCGACCGCCTCGCCGATGTGCTCTCGCATCCGGCCGTCATCGCGTACCTGTGCGGTCATGTTCACCTCACCTCGATGGCGCCCATCGGGGCCGGGTGCATGCAGTTCACCGCCGGGGGGCTCGGGCCCGGTGCCGCGGCCCTGCGCGTCTACGACTGGGATGGCGCCGAGTGGCGCTACCAGACGGTCGACGTCGACGGCCCCCAGACGTTCTGGGAGAGCGGACTCTCCGACGCCCGCGACGACCCCGAGTTCTCCACCGGTTCCGCCCGTGAACGCGCGGGCGTGTGGACCCCACCCAACACGATCACGAAGGACCCCGTATGACACCCCGCCTGCTCGACTGCTCCGCCTCCGACCTCGCGGAGTTCGGAAAGACGGAACTCCTCGACGCCATCCGGGCGAGCGAGGGGCGCACGCTGGTCTGCGAGATCGCGGTGTCGACCGAGCCTGTGCTCGTCTCGGTCAGCAACGCCGAACTCGTCGCGTCGGTGAGCGCGGACATCATTCTCCTCAACCTCTTCGACGTGCTCGCCCCGTCCGTGGAGGGGCTGCCGGAGGGTACCGCCCCGGGCGACGTCATCCGCGAGATCAAGCGGCTGACGGGCAGGGCGGTCGGGATCAACCTCGAGCCGACCGACGAGCGATACGCGCCGGTGTCCGGCGACCCTCATCGCATCCCGCCGGGACGGACGGCAACCCTCGAGAACGCCGAACGCGCGATCGCACTGGGCGCCGACATGATCGTGCTCACCGGGAATCCGGGAGCCGGAGTCTCCAACGAGAAGATCGCCGAGGCGCTGCGGACGATCTCGGCGGGCGTCGGCGATCGCGTGGCGCTGGCGGCGGGCCGCATGCATGCGGCGGGGGTGTTCGACGGCAAGGCCGCGCTGAGTGTCGACGACATCGAGAGGTTCGCCGAAGCCGGCGCCGACATCCTGCTCGTGCCGACGCCGGGCACGGTGCCTGGCGTCACCCTCGAGATGGTCCACGGAATCGTGGCGCACGCGCGCGCACGGGGGCTGCTCAGCATGACGACGGTCGGCACCTCGCAGGAGGGCGCCGACGAGGCGACGATGCGCCGACTCGCCCTCGCCGCGAAGATGGCGGGCGCCGACATCCATCACCTGGGGGACGCAGGCTACGCAGGAGCGGCAGTGCCCGAGAGCATCCTCGCCTACTCGATCGCCATGCGCGGGCGACGTCACACGCTGACCCGCATGGCGCGATCGGTCTTGCGCTGACCATGCCTCCCGGGGTCTGCCATGGTTGACGGCGCGCTTCTGCTGGATCTCGCCGCCCGCCTGCTCCTCGCGATGTTGCTGGGAGCTGCGATCGGGCTCGAGCGCCAGTGGCGACTGCGAACCGCGGGCATCCGCACGAACGCGCTCGTCGCCGTGGGCTCCGCGCTCTTCGTGATCATCGGAGCGGTCGGTCTCGGCACCCGGGACACGGTGGACCCGACGCGTGTCGCCGCACAGGTCGTCTCCGGCATCGGCTTCCTCGGAGCAGGAGTCATCCTGAGGGACGGGCTCAACATCCGGGGTCTCACGACGGCGGCCACGCTCTGGTGCGCGGCCGCGGTGGGCTCGCTTGCCGGCGCCGGGATGACCGTCGTCGCCGTCATCGGCGCGGCGGTGATCGTGGTCACGAACACCTTCCTCCGACCGATCAGCCGGCTGGTCAGCCGCCACAGCCGCGCAGACGCGGGTGTGGCGGGCGTCGACGCCAAGCCCGCCCCCGTCGACTACACCTTCGAGGCGGTGACCACGGAGAAGAACGAGCCTCGCGTGCGCGCGCTCATGCTGCAGTCGATCGATCGCAGCGAACTGGTTCTGCGGTCGCTCGACGTGCGACCGGGGAAGGCGTCGCGCATGAAGGTGATCGCCGGGGTGAGCAGTGACGCTGCGACGACCGGCGGCCTCGAGGCCGCGGTGCAGCGGATCAGCCTCGACCCGAAGGTGATCTCGATCCGCTGGTGGCTGACCGAGGTCGAAGACTGACGCCGCCGCGCGGTCAGCCGAGAAGTCGATACCCAATCCAAGGAGAGTGCAGTGCCCGATCTTTCATCCATGCTGGCGAGTGTCCTCGTCGCCCCGCAGACCGTCCGGCTGGAGCGCCGCGACGTACCCCGTCCCGGTGCCGGTCAGGTGCTCGTCCGCGTCACCGCGGTCGGCTGTTGCGGCTCCGACACCCACTTCTTCGAGACCGGTAATGTCGGGGACATCGTGGTCGAAGGCCCCATCGTTCTCGGACACGAGACCGCCGGCAGGATCGCGGCGGTCGGGGACGGCGTCGACGCCGCGAGGGTCGGTGAGCGGGTCGCCATCGACCCTCAGCGGCCATGTCGGCGGTGTTCGTATTGCAAGCACGGCCAGTCGCATCTGTGCCCTCACATGCAGATGTACGGTGCGTACCCGACCGATGGATCCTTCGCGGAGTACGTGGTGATCGACGACGATTTCGCCTATCCGATTCCCGACACGATGAGCGACGAGGAGGGTGCGCTCGTCGAGCCCCTGTCGGTCGCCGTCCACGCCTGCCGGCGGGCCGGCATCAAGGCCGGGTCTCGGGTGCTCATCACCGGTGCCGGTCCGATCGGTGTGATGTGCGCTGAAGCCGCCCGTGCGTTCGGGGCTACGGAGATCGTGGTCAGCGATCCTGTGCGCGTGCGCCGGGAGGTCGTCGCGCGGCACGGCGCGACACGTGCGCTCGACCCGGCGGCGGACGACCTCCGCATGTTCGACCGCTACTTCGATGTCTATCTCGACGCGTCGGGAAACGCCAGAGCGGTTCAGCAGGCTTTCGGGACCATCCGCCCCGGCGGCGCAGCCGTGCTCGTCGGGATGGGCGATCTCGATCTCGAGGTCCCGATCGCCATGATCCAGCAACGCGAGATCACGCTGACCGGCACGTTCCGTTACGTGAACACCTGGCCCACCGCGATCCAGCTCATATCCTCGGGCCGAGTCCAGGTCGGTGACCTCGTGACGGGCCGCTATGGCCTCGACGCCGTCGATGAGGCGCTCATGCGAACGAAGACGGACCCGACCGCGGTCAAGACCATGGTGATCCCCGACCTCACGGGTGCGACTCTCTAGCACGTTCGATGACCGCCCGTGGCGGGCGCCGCGGCGCTCGCCGCGCTCGCCGGGTGCTCGCTCGCGAAGTACGTCTTCCCGGGCGCGCATCGACAGCGCCGGGGAGGTCCGCCTTCGGCGCAGGCTCGGGCACAGGTCGGGGGCGTAGCCTGACCCCATCGCCGAGAGGATTCCGACATGCGCGCATCAGCTCCGAACGGGTTCGACCTCTGGGAGGCCGTCGACGGCATCCGTGAGACCTTCGCCGCCGGCATCGGGCGGCGTGGGGGGCCGGGCGACATCCGCGCCGCGATCCTCGTCGAGCTGCTCGACGGGCCGAAGAACGGCTACGAGGTGATCCGTGCCATCGAGGCGCGCACGCAGGGGGCGTGGTCGCCGAGCGCCGGAACCGTCTACCCGAACCTGCAGCTGCTCGTCGACGAGAAGCTCGCGAGCGCGAAGCAGACGGGTGAGCGCAAGGTCTACGCGCTCACGGATGCCGGGCGCGAGGCCGCCGAGGCGGCGGAGGCTCCCGAGGTGGGGGAGTCCGCGCGGGCCCGCGCCGAACGCAACCTCGCGCTGCCGAAGGCGGGCGTGGCGCTCGCGCAGGCGGCGGGGCAGGTGGCGCAGCACGGCACGCCCGAGCAGACGGAGCGGGCCGTCGCGATCATCGACGAGGCGCGGCGCAGGCTCTACGCGGTCCTCGCCGAGGACTGAGCGGATGCCGCAGCCGGGCGCCGGCCCGCCCGCGACCGCGGACGGGCGCGGCCTCCGCACGCGCTACCGCCGCATCATGCGCTTCGCGGCGCGCGCGTTCGTGCAGGCGTGGTGGTTCGAGCTCGTGCTGCCGCGCATCGGGCTGGCCGGCCTCGCCGAGCGGGGGCGGGCGCGGCGGCTCCAGCGTCTCGCCCGTCGCTTCCACGGCCTCGCGGTCGAGCTCGGCGGACTCATGATCAAGGTGGGCCAGTTCCTCTCCTCCCGGCTGGACGTGCTGCCGCCCGAGATCACGAAGGAGCTCGAGGGGCTGCAGGACGAGGTGGCCGCCGAGCCGTTCGACCGCATCCGTGTGCAGGCGGAGGCCGAGCTCGGCATCCCGCTCGACGTGGCGTACGCGTCGTTCGAGCCCGTGCCGATCGCCGCGGCATCCCTCGGTCAGGCGCACCGCGCCCGCCTCTCCCCGGGGATCGCCGCCGACGTGGGATTCGAGGACGTCGTCGTCAAGGTGCAGCGCCCCGGCATCGAGGAGGTGGTGGGCGTCGACCTCGCCGCGCTACGGCGGGTGGGTCGCTGGCTCGCGCGGGTGCGGCTCGTGTCGTCGCGGGTCGACGCGCCCGCCCTCGTGGAGGAGTTCGCCACCACGAGCCTCGCCGAGATCGACTACCTGAACGAGGCGGGCAACGCCGAGCGCTTCGCCGCGGACTTCGCGGACGACCCACGGATCGAGGCGCCCGCCGTCGTCTGGGACCGCACTTCCCTCCGCGTGCTCACCCTCTCCGACGTGACGGCCATCAAGATCACCGATGTCGCGGCCCTGACCGCGGCCGGCATCGACCCCGCGGAGGTGGCGCAGGAGCTGGCCCGCGCGACCTTCCAGCAGATCTTCGTCGCGGGCTTCTTCCACGCCGACCCGCATCCGGGCAACATCTTCGTCACGCCGGGCGCACCGGGGACGGGGGAGGGCTGGCGGCTCACCTTCGTCGACTTCGGGATGATGGGCGAGATCGGAGGCGCCCTGCGCGCGCGGCTGCGCGAGTTCATCCTCGCGGTCGTCGCCCGGGACGGACGCGCCCTCGTCGCCTCCCTCGAGCGCCTCGGCGTGCTGCTCCCGAGCGCGGACACCGAGGAGCTGGAGCGCGCGATGACGGCATCGTTCGACCGCTTCGGCGGCATGGGCGTGGCCGAGCTGCGGGAGCTCGACCCACGCGAGCTGGAGGCGTTCGCGCGGCAGTTCGGCGACACCATCCGCTCGCTGCCGTTCCAGCTGCCCGAGAACTTCCTGCTGCTCATCCGCACGATCTCGCTCATCTCGGGCGTCACGAGCGCGCTCAACCGCGACTTCAACATGTGGGATGCGGTTGACCCCTTCGCACGTGCCGTGCTGAGCGGCTCGCGCCTGGACGTCCGCGAGCTCGGGCAGCGGGCCCTCGGCTATGCCACGACGATCGCGCGCCTGCCGCAGCGGCTCGACGAGCTGGCGACCCGCATCGACCGTGGGCAGCTCGCGGTGCGCGCGCCCGGGGTGGAGCGGCGCCTCGCCTCCCTCGAGCGCATGCTGGCGCGGCTGATCTCCGCGATCGTGTTCGCGGCGATGCTGTTCACCGGGGTGCTGCTGGTGCGCGCGGACGAGGTGCTCGGCTGGGTGCTCATGGCCGCATCCGTCGTCCCCCTGCTGCACGTCGCGTTCACGTTCCGCCGGCGCGACTAGGCCGGGTTCCCGCACCGCGCACGCGCCGCGGTGCGCCCGGGGTTCAGCAGCGCGGCGGAGGCGGTCGGCGGCTTCACCGACGACCCGGGTTTGCATTCGAGCGCGCTCGAATGTCTACCGTCGTGGCCATGAGAACAGCACGCAACACGAGAACGTGGATCATCACCGGCGCGACCTCCGGGCTCGGCCGGTCCCTGGCGGAGGCCGCACTGTCGGCCGGCGAGCAGGTCGTCGGCACGGCCCGGCGACTCGACCGCTTCGACGACCTTCGGGCACGCTACGGCGATCGCCTGCTCACGATTCGGCACGACGTTCGGGACACGGATCGGGCGGCCGCCGTGGTCGAGGAGGCGATGAGCGCCTTCGGGCGGGTGGACGTGCTGGTCAACAACGCCGGCGTCGGTCAGGTGGGCGCCGCCGAGGAGGTCACCGACGAGCAGCTGCGCGACATGCTCGCCCAGCATCTGTTCGGTCCCGCCGCGTACGTGAGGGCGGCGCTACCCGCCATGCGCGAGGCGGGCTCCGGATGGATCGTGCAGATGAGCAGCCAGGGCGGGCGCCGGTCGTTCCCCGCCGTCGGCAGCTACTCGGCGGGCAAGTTCGCCCTCGAGGGGTGGTCGGAGGCGCTGGCCGGGGAGGTCCGCTCGTGGGGTATCCGTGTGCTCATCGTGGAGCCGAGCCGCTTCCGCACGGAGTTCAACGCGGACACGGTGCTGCGCGCCGCGGCCCGCAACCCCGCGTACGACGAGGTGCTCGGCGCCGTTCGCACCGAGATGCGCGCCGCGGACGGCGTGCAGGAAGGCGACCCCGCACGCGCCGCGGACGTCATCCGGAGCGTGCTGGAGGCGCCGAGCGCTCCGTTGCGCCTCCCCGTGGGTGCCGAGGCGGTGCGCAGCCTGGCCGCCGCCTACCGGGACAGCCTCACGGAGCTGCGCGCCTGGGCGGAGGTCGGCGAGTCGGCGGACTTCCCGGACGCCGCCCCCTCCCGGCGCGCGTTCTGACGAACGTACGATGCGACCATGACCACGGAAGCCCTCATCGCGCAGCTCCTGACGACACCGGAGGCGCCGTCCGCGGCGACGATCGACGCTCTCCACCAGCTGTTGGACGACTCCACGATCGAGGAGTCCGACCCGCCGCTGGGGGTGCGGGAGGCGGCCGCCCTGGTCAAGCTCTCGCCCCACACGCTCCGCTACTACGAGAACGAGGGCCTCGTGCGTCCCGCGCGCAACGGGTCGGGCTACCGCGAGTATGCGGCCGGCGACCTGCGCCGCCTCGTCTTCCTCACCCGGATGCGCGTCTCCGGCATGACGATGCAGGACCTCAAACGCTACATCCGCCTCGTCGAGCAGGGTGACACGACGATCGCGGAACGACGCCGCATCATGCTCGACCAACGCGACCGGATCACCCGGCAACTGCGCGAGCTGACCCTCGCCCTCGAAGCCACGGAGTACAAGATCCGCAGCTACGGCGGCCCCGACCTCAGCAGTCGACCCGGTCAGGCGGACTGAGCGCTACTCCGGCGCATCCCTCCACTGCTCGCGGGGCACGACGTGCCAGGTGGCGCCGCCGTCGGTCGAGCGGACGAGCTGGGAGGTCTCCTCCGGGTCGATCGCGATGAAGCCCACGGCGAGCGACTTCGCCATCCGCTGCACCGGGGTGCCGGGCACGTGCAGCCCCCACAGCACGCGCACCTCCTCGCCCCGAGCGCTCTCCGCGGCGGGGTCGCCCGCGCGCCGCCTCCGCGCGCGCGACCACAGGATGGCCGCGACCGCGATCACCGCCATGAACGCGAGCACCACGAACGGCGCGACGGCGGATGCCGTGCCGGCAGCCGCGTCCGCCGCGGCGAGGGCGGCGTCGAGCGCGAAGGGCATGCTGCGAGCGTAGCCGCGGGGGCTCGCGTGAGGCGCCCGCGCGCACCGGACGCGGCCCCGTCCACGTCGCGGCTACGGCCGTGGCGGACGCGCCCGCAGCACGACCACGACGCACACCGCGACGAGGAACACGGCGAACAGGATCGAGCCGGCGCGCGGGTCCAGCAGGTGCGCGAGCCACGAGCCGAACGGGGTGACGACGACCGCGGCCGCACCCAGCACGAGCCCCGAGCGCAGGTCGACGTCGAGGCGTTTGCGGTGGGTGAGGATGCCCGCGACGGTGGTCGGGATCATCATGGCGAGCGAGGTGCCGCGAGCGAGCAGGTCGCCGGCGCCGACCAGCACCTCGAGACCCGGCACTGCGACGACCCCGCCGCCCACCCCGACGAGCCCGGAGAGGATGCCGGCAGCGAGGCCGATGCCGACGAGCGCCGCCCCCGACCACCAGGTGAGGACGATCTCGCCGTCGCGCGAGGGCGGCGAGAGCAGCAGCGACACGATGACGACGGCGATGAAGCCGACGAAGATCCACGGGAGCGCGCGGTCCGAGATGCGGTGCAGCAGCCGCACGCCGATCGGCGACCCGACGACGCTGCCGACCGCGAGCAGCAGGGCGGCGAGCCAGTGCACCTGCCCGCTGATCGCATAGGTGACGGTGCCGGCGACCGAGATGGGGAGCAGGGCGACGAGGGAGGTCGCGGCGGCGCGCCGCTGGTCCATGCGGAACGCGGCGACGAGCGCCGGCACGATGACGACCCCGCCACCCACGCCGAAGAGCCCCGAGACGAGCCCGGTGAGCGCCCCGATCGCGATGAGGAGGAGTATGGCGGGGCGGGAGTCGTTTGACACATCGGCATTGTCTCGCGAGTCATGTCGGACCATGCGCGGCCGACGTAATCACTAGCCCGATGTCGCACGGGCTTGCTATCGTGAAGGTGTCACGACCAGCCCGCCCGGCTCGAGTTAGCTCGAGCCCCGGGCTGGTTTTCTTTGTGGTTGATTAAGCGCATGCCCGAGCCGTACGCGAAACCGCACCTGAGCTATGAGCGTCAGGTCGGCAAGCTCATCGAGCGTGGCCTGCATGTTCCTGATGTCGCGGCTGCGGCCGAACTGCTTCGTCACATCGGGTATTACAGGCTGACGGGCTATTTACACTCCTTCCGACCGATCGATGAGGCAGGTCCCGACGGGCACGATCAACGGTTGAACAGCTATGTCGAGGGATCTACCTTCGAGCAGGTCGTTGCGCTCTGGCGCTTCGATCGCGGGCTGCGCCTCTTGCTTCTCGACGGGCTCGAGCAGTTCGAGATGAGCCTACGGACGTCCCTCGCATACCGTGCGGGGATGATCGATCCGTTCATTCACCACCGACCTGAGCTGCTCGCGCAAGCGTTCGTCGACGGGTCGCCCAGTCCCTACGACGAGTGGCTCGAGAAATACGAGAAGCGGCTGAGAGAGTCCAAGAACGAGGCGTTCGTCAAGTGGTTCGAGCACAAATACGAGAGCCGCCTCCCGATTTGGACGGCCATCGAGATCCTCGAGTTCGGCCAAGCGGTCAGGCTGATCCATGGCCTCCCGACCGACCTGCGCCGCCAGATCGCCGGCGATTTTGGACTGGCGCGGCCCCGAGCATTCGAATCGTGGATCAATTCACTGAACGGCGTGAGGAACTTCTGTGCGCATCACGCGCGGCTATGGAACCGAACTCTCATCACCATCGCCAGCAGGCCGCGGGAGGGCGAGATTCCCCGACTGGATCATCTAGCCGACCTCGATGGCGTGGCTAGGGTGAAGGTCTACGCGCCGATCGCCTTCCTTGTCTGGTGCCTGGATCGCACGCCTTGGGGTGCGGACTGGAAACGTGAGCTGATTCGGCATCTTCGGACATTCCCTGACCTGCCGCAGGGGTCGTTGGCGAACGCGGGGTTCCCGGAGGAGTGGGAGTCGCTCGAGCTCTGGGCGCAGTAGTCACCGCCAGGCGCCGCGGCCGCTCGCGGCGATGCGGGCGGTGAGCTGGTGGGCGTGGGAGAGGAGGATGCGGCCGAGCTTGCGGGTGCGCTCCGGCGTGAAGCGGAACTGCACCCCCGTCAGGCTGAGCGCCCATTGCGGGTGGCCGGCCCGCGTGAACACCGCAGCGCCGAGGCCGTAGCTGCCCTCGACGATGAGGCCGGGGTTGAGGGCGTAGCCGTGCTCCTGTGTCTCGGCGAGCCGGTTGCGCAGTCGCCTCTCGCCGTGGGCGGCGCCCCAGCGCTCGGGCAGCTCCGGATGCCGGGCGAGGTAGGCGTCGACCTCCGCGGGGGGCAGGAACGCGAGGATCGCGAGCCCCGCCGACGCGACCCCGAGCGGGAAGCGCACGCCCTCCGAGAGCACGAAGGAGCGGATGGGGAAGCTCCCGTCCTCCCGCACGAGGCACACCGTCTCATCCCCCTGGCGCACCGAGAAGAACGCGCTCTCCTCGGTGACGGCCGCGAGGGAGCGCACGATGTCGCGGGCGAGGTCGGCGACGTCGTAGCGGGCGGCGGCCGCCGTGCCCATGAGGTAGAGCTCGGGGCCGGGAACCCACAGCCCGGTCTCCTCGTCGCGGTCGACGAGCCCCTCGCGCCGGAGCGCCGTGAGCAGCCGGTGGACGGTGGGGCGGGTGAGGGATGCCGCGGCGGCGAGCTCGGAGACCCGCACGCCGTCGGCCGTGCGGGCGACGAGCTTGAGCAGCTGCGCCGCACGCGCGACCGCCTGGGTGCCGCCGGCACTCGCCGATGTGGACACCATGGCCTCCGAAACGTCCACGATGTGGACGCTACGCGCATCCGGTTCCACATGGCAAGGCCGCGCTTCGCGGGATCGGACGTCCGGCGCAGGATGGCCCAGCACCCGAACCAGACGGCGGAGGATCGACGATGATCGACAAGCGGATCGCGAGCGCGGCCGAGGCGGTGGCCGACATCCCCGACGGGGCGTCCCTCGCCGTGGGAGGCTTCGGCCTCTCGGGCAACCCCATCGCCCTCATCGAGGCGCTGCTCGCGCAGGGCACGCGCGAGCTCTCCATCGTCTCCAACAACTGCGGCGTCGACGACTGGGGCCTCGGCATCCTGCTGCGAGCGCAGCGCATCCGCAAGATGACCTCCTCGTACGTGGGCGAGAACAGGGAGTTCGAGCGGCAATTCCTCTCGGGCGAGCTCGAGCTCGAGCTGACCCCGCAGGGCACGCTCGCCGAGAAGCTGCGCGCCGGGGGCTCGGGGATCGCGGCGTTCTACACGCAGACGGGCGTCGGCACGCAGGTGGCCGAGGGCGGCCTGCCGCGCCGCTACGACGGCGCCGGGGGAGTGGCCGTCGCCTCGCCGCCGAAGGACGTGCGCGTCTTCGAGGTCGACGGCGTTCCCCGCGAGTTCGTGCTCGAGGAGGCCATCACGACCGACTTCTCGCTCGTGCACGCCGCGGCCGGCGACCGGCACGGAAACCTCGTCTTCCACAAGGCCGCGCGCAACTTCAACCCGCTCGCCGCGATGGCGGGGCGCGTCTGCATCGCCCAGGTCGAGCGGCTCGTCGAGCCGGGCGAGCTCGACCCCGACGCGATCCACCTGCCGGGGGTCTTCGTGCACCGCGTGGTCGAGGTGGGCCCCGACATCGAGAAGCGCATCGAGCGGCGCACGGTCGCCGCGGCGGAAGGGAAGTAGACATGGCTCTCACCCGCGACGAGATGGCGGCCCGCGCGGCGCGCGAGCTGGCCGACGGCTCCTACGTCAACCTCGGCATCGGGCTGCCGACCCTCGTGCCGAACTTCGTGCCGGACGGCGTGACGGTCGTGCTGCAGTCGGAGAACGGCATCCTCGGCGTCGGTCCGTACCCGACGGACGACGCCGTAGACCCCGACCTCATCAACGCCGGCAAGGAGACCGTCACGGTGCTGCCGGGCGCCGCGTTCTTCGACTCGGCGACGAGCTTCGGCATGATCCGCGGCGGCAAGATCGACGCGGCCGTCCTCGGGGCGATGCAGGTGTCGGCGACGGGCGACCTCGCGAACTGGATGATCCCCGGGAAGATGGTGAAGGGTCCGGGCGGCGCCATGGATCTCGTGCACGGGGCGGCGCGCGTGATCGTGCTCATGGAGCACGTCGCGAAGGACGGCTCGGCGAAGATCGTGGACGCGTGCTCGCTGCCGCTCACCGGCCGCAGCGTCGTGGACCGCATCATCACCGACCTCGCCGTCATCGACGTCACCCCCGACGGACTCGTGCTCGTCGAGACCGCGCCGGGGGTGAGCGTCGCGGAGGTCGTCGCCGCGACCGAGCCCCCGCTCGCCGTCTCGCACCTCGTGGGGGCGGCCGGATGAGCGACGTCGCGGAGGTCGTCGTCATCTCGGCCGCCCGCACTCCCCAGGGGCGGCTGCGGGGCGCGCTCGCGCCGCTCACGGCCGTGCAGCTCGGCTCGATCGCCATCCGCGGGGCGCTGGAGCGGGGCGGTGTCCCCGCATCCGCGGTCGATGCGGTGCTCGTGGGGCAGGTGCTGCAGGCCGGCGCGGGGCAGAACCCCGCCCGCCAGGCCGCGATCGGCGCGGGCATCGGCTGGCACGCGCACGCGGCATCCGTCAACAAGGTCTGCCTCTCGGGGCTGACCGCCGTCGTCGACGCGGCCCGGATGCTGCGCGCGGGCGACGCGGAGGTCGTGGTCGCCGCCGGCATGGAGTCGATGACGCGTGCGCCGCACCTGCTGCCGGGCTCGCGCGAGGGCTGGGCGTACGGCAGCGTCGAGGTGCTCGACCATCTGGCGCACGACGGGCTCAGTGACGCCTTCGACCGCGAGAGCATGGGCGCCTCCACGGAGCGCGGCAACGCACGCCTCGGCATCACGCGCGAGGCACAGGATGCCGTGGCGGTCCGCTCGCACGCGCGGGCCGCCACGGCCCAGCGGGAGGGCGTCTTCGACGCGGAGCTCGTGCCCGTCGAGATCCCGCAACGCAGGGGGGAGCCGGTCGTGGTGAGCGCCGACGAGGGCGTCCGCCCGGAGACCACGGTCGAGACGCTCGCCGGCCTCCGGCCGGCCTTCGCCGAGGGCGGCACCATCACGGCGGGCAACGCCTCGCCGATCTCGGACGGCGCGTCCGCCGTGGTGCTCACCACGCGGTCCCGCGCCGAGGCCGAGGGCTGGCCGGTGCTCGCCGCGGTGGGGGCGGCCGGGCAGGTCGCCGGCCCCGACAACTCGCTGCACTCGCAGCCGGCCCGGGCGGTCGCGGCCGCGTGCGCCAGGCAGGGCATCGACCCCGCGGAGCTCGACCTCGTCGAGATCAACGAGGCCTTCGCCTCGGTCGTCGTGCAGTCCCAGGTCGAACTCGGCCTCGCCGACGAGGTGGTCAACATCCACGGCGGCGCGATCGCGCTCGGGCACCCGATCGGCGCGAGCGGAACCCGGCTCGTCGTGCACGCGGTGCACGAGCTCGCGCGGCGCGGCTCCGGCACGGCCGCCGTCGCGCTCTGCGGCGGAGGCGGTCAGGGGGAGGCGCTGATCCTTACGCGCTGAACGTGCCCGCGACCGTATCGCCCGCGTATGCGAAAACCCATACGGGGTGGTGACGCGCGCCTGCGTTGACTGGACGGCATGGAGGTCACCGCTTTCGGCTGCGACGCGGACGAGGCGGCGGTGTTCCGGGCGCGGGCGCCGTACCTCGGCATCACGCCCGTCATCACGGCCGCGCCGGTCGCGGTCGACACCGTCGGACTCGCCGCGGGGAGCCGCTGCATCAGCGTCGGCCACAAGTTCCGCATCGAGGGCGCGCAGCTGAGGGCGCTCCGCGACATCGGCGTGCGCTACATCTCGACGCGCAGCGTCGGCCTCGACCACGTCGACGTCGACACCGCGGCCGAGCTCGGCATCCGCGTGGAGAACGTGCTCTACTCGCCCGACAGCGTCGCCGACCACACGCTCATGCTCATCCTCGTGCTGCTGCGGCAGGGGCGCGCGGCGCTCGCCCGCATCGAGGCCCACGACTACCGGCTCGGGCAGGCGCGCGGACGCGAGCTGCACGACCTGACCGTCGGCGTGGTCGGCACCGGACGCATCGGCTCGGCCGTGATCGACCGGCTGCGGGGGTTCGGATGCCGCATCGTCGCCCACGGGCGCAGCGGCCCCGCGCGGGTCGAGCGGGTTCCCCTCGCCGAGCTGCTGCGGGTGAGCGACATCGTGACGCTGCACGCGCCGCTCGACGAGAGCACCCACCACCTGATCGACCGCGACGCCCTCGCTGCGATGCGCCCAGGCGCCTGCCTCGTCAACACCGCGCGCGGCGGGCTCGTCGACACCTCCGCCCTGCTCGACGCGCTCGAGAGCGGGCGGTTGGCCGGCGCGGCGCTCGACGTGCTGGAGCGCGAGGACGGCATCTTCTACACCGACCGCCGGGCGAACCCCGTCGACGACGAGGAGCTGCTGCGGCTGCACCGTCACCCCGGCGTCGTCCTCACGCCGCACTCCGCCTACTTCACGGAGCGCGCGCTCACCGAGGCGGTCGTCAACAGCCTCATCAACTGCCTGCGATTCGAGAGGGGTGTGCAGTATGACTAGGACCCGCATCGGGGTGCTGTTCGGGGGTCGCTCCGAGGAGCATCCGGTCTCCATCAAGTCGGCACGGGAGGTGGCCGCGGCCCTCGACCCCGACCGGTACGAGCCGTTCTGGATCGGGATCACCCGGGCGGGCGGGTGGCTGCTCTGCGCGGGGCCCGACGAGCTGGAGGCCGGTGGCGGCCGACCCGTTCTCCTCGCCCCGGATCCGACGGTCGGCGGCGTGCAGCTCCTCGACGGCGACCGCGAGACCGTGCCCTTGGACGTCGTCTTCCCCGTGCTGCACGGCCGCTTCGGCGAGGACGGCACCGTCCAGGGCCTCCTCGAGCTCAGCGGCATCCCGTACCTCGGCTGCGGGGTAGCGGCCTCGAGCCTCGCGATGGACAAGGGGCTCAGCTACGCCGTCGCCGCCGCCGCCGGCGTCGCGACGCCCGAGTTCCGCCGGGTCGAGCCGGGCGAGACCGTCGACCCCGCGAGCCTCGGCTATCCGGTGTTCGTGAAGCCCGCCCGCTCCGGCTCCTCCTTCGGCGTCACCCGGGTCGACGCTCCCGAGCAGCTGGCGGACGCCGTCGAGTCGGCCCGCGAGTTCGACACGGTCGTGCTCGTCGAGCAGGCGGTGGTCGGCAGCGAGATCGGTTGCGCGGTGCTCGGCGACGAGACCGGCCTCACACTCGGCGAGCTCGACCGGGTCGCCCTCACGAGCGGCTTCTTCCGCATCCACCAGGAGGCCAGCCCCGAGACCGGCTCCGAGAACTCCACCTTCATCGTGCCGGCCGACATCTCGGAGGCGTCGAAGCTGCTCGTGCAGGTGACGGCGCAGACCGTCTACCGGGCCCTCGGCTGCCGCGGGCTCGCCCGCGTCGACCTCTTCCTGCGGCCGGACGGCACCGTCGTGCTCAACGAGGTCAACACGCTGCCCGGCCTCACCTCGTACAGCCGGTACCCGCGGATGATGGCAGCGGCCGGTCTGTCGCTCGCCGAGGTGATCGACCGGCTGGTGGACCTCGCGCTGCCGGGGGTCGCGCGATGACGGCGCCGGTCGCGGTGCGCCCCGCGCGCGTCGATGCCGACCGCGGTCGCGGGTCGCGCGCGGCGCTCGGGCTGCTGTTCGCCGTGTACCTCGTGGTGCTGACCTGGCTCGTGCTGTGGAAGCTGCACGCCCCCTTCGTCGGCGACGACGGGATGCGCGGGCTCAAGCTGATGCCGTTCGTGGCCGCCGAGGGGTACGGCGCGAGCCAGCCGCGCGAGGTCGCCGGGAACATCGCGGTCTTCGTGCCGTTCGGGCTCTACCTCGGGATGCTCGCGCAGAACTGGTCGTGGCTGCGCGTCGTCGGGACGGTCGCGTTCGCGAGCGCCGCCATGGAGCTCACCCAGTTCGTGCTCGCGGTCGGCAGCACCGACACCTCGGACGTCATCGCGAACGCCACCGGCGGCCTCCTGGGCTTCCTCATCGCCCTTATCGTGCGCCGCAGCCCCCGAGCCTCGGCGTTCGCGACGGGCCTCCTCGCCGCCGGGACCGTGGTCATGCTCGCGGCGGTCGCGCTCGTCGTCACCACGTTCCCCCGGCTGCCGGGTCTGCCGGTGGGGATGGGCTGAGTTCAGGCCGTCGCCGCGGGCAGGTGCACGGTCGCGCGCAGGCCGCCCTCGGGGATCGCGAAGAGCGTCAGCTGCCCCCCGTGCGCCGCGACGATGCTGTCGACGATCGCGAGCCCCAGGCCGACCCCGGCGTCGTCGCTCCGCACGCGCGCGGTGCCGCGCTGGAACGGCTCGGTGAGCGTCGGGATGAGGTGCGGCGAGATCGGCTCGCCCGTGTTCTCCACCGTGAGGACCGCCCATCCGGACCCCTCCGCGGTCGTCGCGTTCACGATGCCGCCCTCGGGCAGGTTGTGCACGATCGCGTTGTGCACGAGGTTGGCGGTCAGCTGCGCGAGCAGCGCGGCGGACCCCGTGGTGCGGGCCAGCACGCCGGAGGCCACGAGAGAGATGCCGCGGGCCTCCGCGAGCGGCAGCAGCGACTCGAAGGCCTCCTCCACGAGCAGCGAGAGGTCGACCTCCTCGCGCGCGAAGGAGCGCTGCTCGACCCGGCTCAGCAGCAGCAGCGCCTCGGTCAGCTCGATCGCTCGTGTGTTGACCGCCCGCAGCCGCTCGAGCAGCGCCTCGGTGTCGTGCTGCTCGTCGTGCTGCGCCACGTCGAGCATCGTCTGGGTGATCGCGAGCGGTGTGCGCAGCTCGTGGGAGGCGTTCGCCGCGAACCGCCGCTGCTCCGCGAGCTGGGCCTCGAGCCGGGCGAGCATCGCGTCGAAGCTGTCGGCCAGCTCGCGGAACTCGTCGTCGCGGCCGGTCAGGCGGATGCGGTGCGAGAGCGAGCCGCGGCCGGCCAGCCGGGTGGCGTCGGTGATCCGGCGCAGGGGCGCCAGCATCCGTCCGGCGAGCAGCCAGCCGCCGCCGATCGCGAGCACGAGCAGCGCGACGAGCGCCCACGCCGCCGCGGGGACGAACGCGCGGATGAGGTCGATCCGCCCGGGGAAGAACTCGCCCTGCCGGGAGTAGACGGCGTTCGCCGGCACGTAGCGCAGCAGGAACAGCCAGACGACCGCGAGCAGCAGCACCCCGGCCGCCATGACGATCCCGGCGTAGCTGAGCGTGAGGCGCAGCCGCACGCTCGTGCCGCGGGGCCTATCCATCGGCGGCGTCCGGACCGCCGGCATCCGGACCGGTGTCGATGCGGTAGCCGACGCCCGGGACGGTCGCGATCGCCCACGGCTCGCCGAGCCGCTTCCGCAGCGCCGACACGGTGATGCGCACCGCGTTCGTGAACGGGTCGGCGTTCTCGTCCCAGGCCCGCTCGAGCAGCTCCTCGGCGCTGATGACGCCGCCCTCGGCCGCCACGAGCACCTCGAGCACCGCGAACTGCTTGCGGGTGAGGGCCACGTAGCGTCCGTCGCGGTAGACCTCGCGGCGGAACGGGTCGAGCCGCAGGCCGGCGAGCTCGCGCACCGGGGGACGGCTGTGGGCGCGGCGCCGGTCGAGCGCGCGCAGGCGCAGCACGAGCTCCCGCAGCTCGAACGGCTTCGTGAGGTAGTCGTCGGCACCCAGCTCGAAGCCCGAGGCCTTGTCGTCGAGCCGGTCGGCGGCCGTCAGCATGAGGATCGGGATGCCGCTGCCGGAGGCGACGATGTGCGCGGCGATCTCGTCGCCCGAGGGCCCGGGGATGTCGCGGTCGAGCACCGCGACGTCGTAGCTGTTGATCGCGAGGAGCTCGAGCGCGGTGTCGCCGTCGCCCGCGAGGTCGGAGGCGATCGCCTCGAGCCGGAGCCCGTCTCGGATCGCCTCCGCCATGAGGGGCTCGTCCTCCACCACCAGCACGCGCATGCTCCGATGCTACGAGCGGGCGCATATCGTCGGCGTAGGGAGATCAGTCCCCGCTCAGTGCTCCGGATGCCGGTGTGAGCGGATCGTCGACGCGGGCGAGTTCCGCGATCCGGGCCCAGGACTCGGCGGCGACCTCGGCTTCCGGGCGGGCCGTGTGCGCGGGCGGCTCGACGCGCACCGGGGGTCCCGCGATGCCGCCGACCGGGGCGTAGAGCTCACCGCCGCGAGCCGCCGGGTCGGTCAGGGCGCGCACTGCCGACCATGCGGCCGCATCCTTGCCCTGCGCCCACGGTGTGTAGGGGTTGCGGCGATGCGGGGTGGTGGCGTCGTGCACCCCGGCGCGCTCGGGGGTCCTCGCGTCGACGCCCACGCCCGGGCGGCTCACGAGCGAGCTGATGGGCAGCCCGTTCTCGCGAAGGCGTGCGTCGAGCTCGAACGCGAGCAGCTCCGTGAGAGCCTTCGCGTGCGTATAGGCGCGCACGCCGAGTCGCGGTGTCCGCAGCGGTTCCCGCAGAGCGAGCCGGGGCGCACGGTCGACGAAACCGGAGGACACGTGCACGATGCGGCTCGCCCGTTCGGGGGTGCCGCTCCTCGCGAGAGCCGGAAGGAGGGGCACGATCAGGCCCACGTTCGCGACGACATGAGTGGCGAGGGTCAGCGGCAGGCCGTCGTCGGTGCGGCTCGTCCATCGCGCCATGGCGCCGCCATTGAGCAGCAGACCGTCCACGCGGTCGCGTCGGGCGAGCGTCTCGGCGGCGCGGGCGACCGAGTCCAGCGAGGCGAGGTCCACGATGACGGACGCGAGCCCCGCGCGCGGATGCCGTGCGCGGATAGCGTGCGCTGCGGCGTCTATGCGCGCCGCCGAACGGCCGGCGAGCACGACCTCCGCCCCTGCCCCCGCGAGCTGTTCGGCAGCGAAGTAGCCGATGCCGGCGGTCGAGCCCGTCACCACGATCGTGCGCCCCGTCTGATCGGGCAGTCGCTGCGGGTTCCAGTCCATGGTCTCCTCCTAAAGCGGATGAACCATCCGTTTAACGCTAGCAGGAAACGGAATTGAAATCCGTTTCGCTACGATTTCCGCATGGCCTCCGTACGCTCCGACGCCGCCCGCAACCGTGCCCGCATCCTCGATGCCGCACGGGAATGCGCGATCACCGACCTCAAGCTCAACGATGTGGCGCGTCGGGCCGGCCTCGGCGTCGGAACCGTGTACCGGCACTTCTCCAATATCGAGGCGCTTGTCGCCGCGCTCGCAGAGGGAGCCGTCGAGAAACTCCGCGACCTCGCTCGCACCGCCGAGCGCGAGCCGGACCCCGAGCGGGCGCTCGCGGCCCTCGTTCGCGGCGGGCTCAGCCTCCAGCTCGCGGACGCCGGCCTTCAGACGGTTCTGCTCGCCGACGCTTCCGAGATCCCCGAACTCGCCGGCGTCCGCGCGGAGGTCATGGGCGCTGCAGAGCGAGTACTGGCTCGCGCTCGGGACGCGGGGGTGGTGCGGGAGGACCTCACTCTCGAGCGCCTGCTGCACCTCGTCTGCGGCATCGAGTACGCGGCACGCCTCGGCGCTCCGGGTGAGGGCGAGCTCTACCTCGACATCGCGCTCGCCGGTCTATATGCCGGGCGCCGGTCACCGGCGACCGGGACGCACATCGCGGGATGGTAACCCCGCACCCCGCGGAAGTCACCCCTGTTGCGCGACGGACGATGCAGGCGTGCACTGGTATCGGAGAGGAGTCGACGATGAGCGACACCCGCAGGATCCAGGACCACGCGCTCGACGAGAGCACCGACGTCACCCCCCAGCACTTCGACGAGGAGGGCTACGTCATCGGGCATCCGCATCACACGGCGGTCGCCGACACCGACCTCGGCCCGGACGGGCGCCTCGTGGAGACCACGGACGCCCCCGCGGCGCCCGAGGGGGACCCCGTCGCGGAGACCGACGAGCCGGATGCGCCCGACGGCCAGTTCGACGGCCAGCGGATGCCGACGACCGACGGCGCGCTGTCGGAGCCGGACCGCACGATCGTGCTCGACGACGCGGAGGCGTCGATCGCACCCCCGCCCGCGGCCCCCGACGGCCCGGTGCCGGGCGCGCCGGACGGCGCCCCGACGGGCCCGGACATCACGCCCGACGAGCCGGCGCCGCTCGCCCCCGACGAGGGGGTCGAGCCGGGTCGCACCGTGGGCGGCCAGGCGTTCTGATGCCGCACGAGAAGGACCGCCGGGCGGGCCGCACCTACGTCGAGCCCGGCGAGCTGACCGCGCGCGAGCGCGACCGCGAGAGGCGGCGCCGGCGCCAGGCGGACGGGGCCACGGGCGATCAGCAGGAGCCCGAACCCGCGTCCGATTCCGTTCGGGAGGACGACACGCCGCATCCGGCCTGACCTCGGCGCTCCTACCGGCGCGTCGTCCTCCCGAACGGAGGCCGGAGGCCTACTCGGGCGCGTGCGCGTCGAGGAACTCGTACACCTCGGTGAGGTCGACGCCCGTGAAGGTGCCGGTCGGCATCGCGGCGAGCAGGGAGGAGTGCAGGCGCGCGCTCGGCCAGGCGGCGTCCTGCCAGCGTTCCGCGAGCTCGGCGGGAGGCTTCCGGCAGCAGGCGGGGTCCGGGCAGGTGGATGCGCGCCGCACCGCCGTGTCGCGCCCGCGGAACCACTTGACGTGCACGAACGGCGTGCCGACGCTCACCGAGAACGCGCCGTTGCCGGTCGACTGGATCGCCGAGGTGCACCAGTAGGTGCCGTTCGGCTTGTCCGTGTACTGGTGGTACGGGCTGAAGCGGTCCTCCACGTCGAACACCTGCCGCGCCGACCAGTAGCGGCACACGACCTGTCCCTCGACCGCGCCCAGTGCATCCGTGGGGAACAGGGCGCCGTCGTTCTCGTACGCCTTCGAGATGGCGCCCGACTCGTGCACCTTGAGGAAGTGCACGGGGATGCCGAGGTGCTCGGTCGCGAGGTTCGTGAAGCGGTGCGCCGCCGTCTCGTACGACACCGCGAAGGCGTCGCGCAGGTCCTCGACGGAGAGCTCGCGCTTGGCCTTCGCCGCGGTGAGGAACTCGACGGCGCTCGCCTCGGGGATGAGCAGGGCGCCCGCGAGGTAGTTCGTCTCGACCCGCTGCTGCAGCAGCTCGGCGTAGTCGCGCGGCTCCTGCTTGCCGAGCACGTGCGCGGCGAGCGCCTGCAGGAGGGCGCTGCGCGGGTCGGAGGTCTGCCGCACGGGCAGGTAGATGCGGCCGTTGGCGTGGTCGGTGACCGAGCGCGTCGTGGGCGGCAGGTCGGCGACGTAGTGCAGCGTGAAGCCCAGGTGGCGGGCGAGCTCGGATGCGACACGCTGCGACAGCGGGCCGCCCTCATGCCCGACCGCGGCCAGCAGCTCGGCCGCGGTCGCCTCGAGCTCGGGGAAGTGGTTGCCGCGGCTGCGCTGCTCGCGGCGCAGCTCGGCGTTGGCGCGGCGGGCCTCCTCGGGGGTGGCGGCGCGCTCGCGGTGCAGGCGGCCGAGCTCGTCGTGCAGGGCGAGGATCGTCTCGATCGCGTCGTCGCTGAGGCTCTTGCGGATCGGCAGCGGCTCGAGGCCGAGGCTCTGGAACAGCGGGCCGCGCTGCGCCCGCTCGAGCGCGATCTCGAGCGCCGCGCGGCGTGACGGCGGCTCCTGGGTCAGCAGCTCGTCGACGCTCGTGCCGAGGATGCGGGCGAGCCGCTGCAGCTCGCCGAGCTTGAGCTCGCGCTTGCCGTTCTCGATGAGCGACACCTGCGAGATGGCGCGGCCCATGGCGGTCGCGAGCGCCTCGAGCGTCATGCCGCGGTCGAGGCGGAGCTGCCGGATGCGGCGTCCGACGGTCAGGGAGTCGAGCACGTCCTCATCGTGGAACGTCTCGTCGGCTGCGGAGCCCATGGGTCGATGGTGACAGAGCCGCTTCTTCCGCTCAAGAGAAAAACCGGGATATTTCGGATCTATTGGGCGCGAAAACTCTCTTGTGCGGGGCGCACGATCGAGACACGCACCGCATCCGCGGACCGATCCGGAAGGAACCGACCATGAGCACGACCCCCGCCCGCCCCGGCGACCAGACCCAGACCGCAGCCGAGCTGGAGGCCGAGTGGGCCGCCGACCCGCGCTGGAGCGGCATCCGTCGCGACTACACCGCGGAGGACGTCGTCGCCCTCCGCGGGCCGGTTCGCGAGGAGGCGACGCTCGCCCGCCGCGGAGCCGAGCGGCTGTGGGAGTCGGTGCAGGCGAACTCCGAGAACCCCGAGCACTGGATCGCCGCGCTCGGCGCCCTCACCGGCAACCAGGCCGTGCAGCAGGTGCGCGCCGGGCTCGAGGCCATCTACCTCTCCGGCTGGCAGGTCGCCGCCGACGCGAACCTCTCCGGGCAGACCTACCCCGACCAGAGCCTCTACCCGGCCAACTCGGTGCCGGCCGTCGTGCGCCGCATCAACAACGCCCTGCAGCGCGCCGCGCAGATCGAGTTCGCCGAGACGGGCACCACGACAAGGGACTGGATGACCCCCATCGTCGCCGACGCGGAGGCGGGCTTCGGCGGCCCGCTCAACGCCTACGAGCTCATGCACCAGATGATCCAGGCGGGCGCCGCCGGCGTGCACTGGGAGGACCAGCTGGCCTCCGAGAAGAAGTGCGGGCACATGGGGGGCAAGGTGCTCGTGCCGACGAGCCAGCACATCCGCACCCTCAACGCGGCGCGCCTGGCCGCGGATGTCGCGGGTACCCCGACCGTCATCATCGCCCGCACCGACGCGCTCGCCGCGACCCTGCTCACGAGCGACCACGACGAGCGCGACGCCCGCTTCGTGACGGGCGACCGCACCGCCGAGGGCTTCTACGAGGTGCAGAACGGCATCGAGCCGGTCATCGCCCGCGGGCACGCCTACGCGCCCTACGCCGACCTGCTCTGGGTGGAATCCGCCGAGCCCGACCTCGAGCTCGCGCGGCGTTTCGCGGAGTCGATCCACTCGGAGTTCCCGGACCAGAAGCTCGCCTACAACTGCTCCCCGAGCTTCAACTGGAAGCGCCACCTCGACGACGCCCAGATCGCGACCTTCCAGCGCGAACTGAGTGCGATGGGCTACGCCTTCCAGTTCATCACCCTCGCCGGATTCCACTCCCTCAACCACGGGATGTTCGAGCTCGCGAAGGACTACTCGCAGCGCCACATGACGGCGTACGTCGAGCTGCAGGAGGCGGAGTTCGCCTCGGAGGCGTCGGGCTACACGGCCACGAAGCACCAGCGCGAGGTGGGCACCGGCTACTTCGACCGGATCGCCACCGCCCTCAACCCCGACTCGGCCACGCTCGCCCTCGTGGGCAGCACCGAGTCCGACCAGTTCCACTGAGCTTCCAGGAAGACGAGACCATGAACGCACGGATGGAGGTGCTCGGCCCGCAGGGCGAGCGCTTCGACGAGATCCTCACCCCGGAGGCGCTGCGCTTCCTCACCCGCCTGCACGACCGCTTCGTCGGGCGCCGCCACGAGATCCTGGCGACCCGGATGGAGCGCCGTCGCGCGATCGAGAACGGACGCGACCTGCGCTTCCTGCCCGAGACCCGCGAGATCCGCGAGGACGCGAGCTGGCGGGTCGCGGGCGCCGGTCCCGGCCTCGAGGACCGCCGCGTCGAGATCACCGGCCCGACCGACCGCAAGATGACCGTCAACGCCATGAACTCGGGCGCGAAGGTGTGGCTCGCCGACCACGAGGACGCGATGAGCCCCACCTGGGCGAACGTCGTGGGCGGGCAGCTCAACCTCTCCGACGCGATCCGGCGGCGGATCGACTTCACGAGCCCCGAGGGCAAGGAGTACCGCCTCGGCGCCGAGACCCCGACGATCGTGTTCCGGCCGCGCGGCTGGCACCTCGTCGAGAAGCACCTGCGGTACACGGACGCACCCGGCCAGAGCGGTCCGGCATCCGCCTCGCTCGTCGACTTCGGGCTCTACGCATTCCACAACGCGCATGAGTTGATCGCCCGGGGCAGCGGTCCGTACTTCTACCTGCCGAAGCTCGAGTCGCACCTGGAGGCGCGACTGTGGGACGAGGTGTTCACGGCGACCGAGGAGCTGCTCGGCATCCCGCACGGCACGATCCGCGCCACGGTGCTGATCGAGACGATCCCGGCTGCGTTCGAGATGGAGGAGATCCTCTACGAGCTGCGCGACCACTGCGCGGGCCTCAACGCCGGCCGCTGGGACTACATCTTCTCGATCATCAAGAACTTCCGCGGGCGCGGGGCGGCCTTCACCCTCCCCGACCGCGCGAAGATCACCATGACCGTGCCGTTCATGCGCGCCTACACCGAGCTGCTCGTCGCCACCTGCCACAAGCGGGGCGCGCATGCCATCGGCGGAATGAGCGCGTTCATCCCGAACCGCCGCGACCCGGAGGTGACGGCCCGCGCGCTCGAACAGGTCGCAGCCGACAAGCGGCGCGAGGCGGGCGACGGGTTCGACGGCACCTGGGTGGCGCATCCCGACCTCATCGGAACGGCGCGCGCCGAGTTCGACGCCGTGCTCGGCGACCGGCCGAACCAGCTCGACCGTCTGCGCGACGACGTGCATGTCGAGGCGCGCGAGCTCGTCGACCTCCGCATCGACGGCGAGGTGACGGATGCCGGGGTCGCCGCGAACGTGTCGATCGCACTCCGCTACCTCGAGTCGTGGTTGCGCGGTGTCGGTGCCGCGGCGATCGACGACCTCATGGAGGACGCGGCGACCGCCGAGATCAGCCGCTCGCAGCTGTGGCAGTGGATCCGGCAGGGTGTCGTGACCCGCGAGGGGACGCGCGTGACGGGCGAGGTGGTCGAGCGACTGCTCGAGTCCGAGCTCGCGGCGCGCCGAACACCCGAGGGCCGTTTCGACGACGCGGGCGAGCTCGTGCGCGGGCTCGCGCTCGGCGAGGAGTTCCCGACCTTCCTCACCATCGAGGCCTACTCGCGCTTCCTCGTGGAGCCCGAGGTGAACGCGGCGCTGTCCGCTCTCGCGACCGGCCCGGTCGCGACGTCCGCGGGGAGGGCCGCCTGATGCGCATCCTGCTCGTCGGGGCGTCGCGCCCCGAGACGGCGGCCCGCGGCCGGATGCTCGCCGAGCGGCTGGGCGTCGCCTATCTCGCCCCCGCGGTGGGGGAGTCGGCGTCCTTCGAGCGGATGCTCGGCGCGCACACCGCGGGCTTCGTGCTCGACGGCTTCCCGTCATCCGTCGCCGAGGCGCGTGCCCTCGATGCGTTCCTGCGGTCGCGGGCCGCCGAGCTCGACGTCGCCCTGCACCTCGACGGTCCGAGTCCGGCGACGCCCGCGGAGGATGAACTCCTGACGCACTACCGCGGCCGCGTCGTCGAGCTCGACGCGGTGGGCTCGGATGCGGAGGTGCTCGAGCGGATGCTCGACGGCCTGCGGGAGGCGCTCGTCGCCGCCTGACCACCTCAGAAATGCAGGAGATCCTCGTCCCCCGCGGCGCCGCATCCGGAGTTCCGGGGGTGGCCGCGGCGAGGCTCCTGCATTTCTGAGGTACGCGGCGGCCTGAGACTTCGCCACGAAGATGTCAACAGTGTTGACACCTTCGGCCGCCCCGGCGCACACTGGACGTGACGACCCCGACGGCGAGGTCGCACGGAAAGGATGCGTCATCATGGCCAAGGACAAGCCGCTCACCGGGAAGTCGTCGGTGGGCGAGTGGCTCAAGCACCCCGTCGGAGGTCCGCTCCTCCGCGAGCTGCTCGCGCAGGGCGGGCAGGACGAGAAGGCCCTCGCGCCCGTGCGCCTGTTCCCGCTGCAGCGCCTCGTGCAGCTCAGCAAGGGCCAGTTCCCGCAGGCGATGGTCGACGAGATGGTCGCCAAGGTGAACGGAGGGGTCGCCCCCGTCGAGGACGATGCGACCGACGACGACGCCCCCGCCGAGTGGGTCGAGCGGATCACGCCGGGCCGCTTCGCCGGCAAGACCGTCATCGTGACGGGCGCGGGTTCCGGCATCGGCAGGGCCACCGCATCCCGCGTCGCGCGCGAGGGCGGCAAGGTCATCGCCGTCGACGTCTCCCAGCCCCGGCTCGACGAGTTCGCCGCGGAGCTCGCGGGCAACGACGTGACCGTCGTCGCCGGCGACATCACGAACCCCGACTCGATCGCCGCCATCGTCGCCGCCGCGGGCGGCCGGGTCGACGCCCTCGCGAACGTCGCCGGGATCATGGACGACATGACCCCGCTGCACGAGGTGAGCGACGCCGTCTGGGAACGGGTGATGACCGTCAACGTGACGGGCATGTTCAAGCTCACCCGCGCGGTGCTGCCGCTCATGCTCGAGGCGGGCAGCGGGTCGATCGTGAACGTCGCGTCGGAGGCCGCCCTCCGCGGCTCGGCCGCGGGCCTCGCCTACACGACGTCGAAGCACGCCGTCGTGGGCATGACCAAGTCGACGGCGTTCATGTACGCGGGCAAGAGCATCCGCGTCAACGCCGTCGCCCCCGGCGGCACCGCGACCAACATCGAGGCGAGCTTCGCCTCCGAGCTCGGCCAGGAGCGGATCGGCGCGCTGCTCACGACGCTGCCGCCTGTCGCGATGCCCGATCAGCTCGCGGCATCCATCACCTGGCTGCTGAGCGACGACGCCACGAACGTGACGGGCCAGATCCTGGCGTCCGACGGAGGCTGGTCCGTCCAGTAGCTCGCCCCACCCGCACGTGAGGGGTCGGTCTCTGGGCTCATTTCTGGCCTGTGAGGCCGGGAACCGACCACTCGGCGGATGAGGTCACGGCGTGATGAGGGCCTGCAGCAGCGCGCCGTAGCGGCGCACGACCTCGGCGCGGTCGGCGGCGAGCAGTTGCTCGTCGCCCACCACCCACAGGCTGTAGAGCAGGCCGCCGACGAGCGCGGCCGCGAGGCGCGACCGCAGCTCGGCATCCGGCCCCTCGAGCCGCGACCGCAGGGGCGCGACGAACGCGGCGTCGTGCATCTCCCGCAGGCGCGGTGCGACCCCGTCCGAGTCGCTCGCGCGGATGAGGGCGAGGAACACGCCCCGCACCTCGTCGCCGGTGGTCAGCACGTAGTCGATGAAGTGCTCGCCGAGCTCGTCGAGGGGCCCGTCGAGCAGGGGCTGCGCCTCGTCGGAGAGCTGCATGATCTCGAGGAACAGCTCCTCCTTCGACCCGAAGTGCCGGATGACGAGGGCCGCGTCGACCCCGGCCGCCGCCGCGATGTCGCGCACCGAGGTGCCGGTGTAGCCGTGCAGCGGGAAGAGCCGCGCGGCGGCCGCCCGGATCGACTCCTTGGTCGACGGGCGCGGTGCGGTCATGCACTCATCGTGCCACGACGTCAACCCCTCGACGCCCGGCGGCGTCAGGCGGAGACTCGGTGCATGGGAACGAATGCAAGCGGCAACCAGTCCGGCGGCTCCGCCGAGACCTGGGACGTGGTGAACAGCGGCCAGTCCGACGACATCGAGAACAGCCTCACCGGGCAGGGCACCTCCGACCGGGAGACCCTCATGGACATCGTCGAGGCGGAGGGCGACACGCCCATCCCACCCGCGGAGGACGAGCCCGAGTGACGGGGTCGCCGGGGTCTCAGGGCTCCGGCGTCTCCGGGATGCGGCGCAGCGCCCACTGGCCCGCGCCGGTCTGCTCCCAGCGGTAGCGGCCGCTCGCCATCCGCGAGGTGACGACGAGGCCGATGACGTCGATGACGGCGTGCAGCACCACGAGCGCGACGGCCACGATCGACGGCAGCCCGAACGCGGCGATGAGCCACACCGCGCCGAGGATCACGAGGTGCAGCACGATCACGCGTCCGTAGGCTTTCGCGATCCCGTCGATGCGCGGTGGGTTCGCCCGCAGCGCGAGCCACCACTGGATGAGCGTGGTGATGAGCCAGGCGAGCAGCAGCCACCACGGGTTGAACGGCGCCGCCGGGGTGTCGGTCATGACCGGCACGAGGTTGATCATGACGATCACGAACACCCCGTGCACGAAGGTGAAGATGCCGTAGTGCATGAGGAAGAACGCCGCGGGGAACCCCGCCTGGACGCCCTCCCCGCCGCGGGCGCGCCGCACGAGCGAGATGAACACGACCCCGCCGATCGTGATGTTCTCGAGCCAGTACAGCAGCACGATGGGGCGCCAGTCCCAGCCCCACGCGAACAGGCCGACGAGCGGCAGCACGAGGTAGACGGCGACGTCGAGCCACAGGCCCGCCGTGCGCAGCCGTGCCGGGATCACGCCGCGATGCCGCGTCTCTCGAGCGAGTCCTCGACGATCGTGAGGCCCTCCATCCCGGGGAGCTTGGCGATGTGCGAGTCGACGTCGCGCACGAGCTTGCGACCGTCGGGGCCGGCGAAGAGGTGGTTCATGACGTGCGTCACCTCGGCGTCGTCCTGCACGCCCGAGCCGACCGGTCCCCAGAACTTCGACAGCGCGAAGCGCGTGAGCTTCTGCGCCTTCTTCGAGTCCTTGAGCCGGTCGCGCGCCTGCGAGGCGTAGAACGCGACGTGCCGGGTCTCCTGCTTCGCGATCCGCTTCAGCAGCTCGGCCAGCACGGGGTTGCCCTCGAGCTCGGCCATGCGCAGGTAGGCGGCGTTCGCGGACCACTCGTTGGCGGCGCCCCACGACATGTGCACGGCCACGAAGTCGTTGCCGACGAGCCCGCCCATGATCGACTGCTTGATGGGGTCGAGGCGGTCCTTCCAGCCGAGCTTCAGCCGGGTGGCCTTCAGCACGTCGTAGTCGACCGTGATGCCGTGCTTCGCGAGCACGGCGGCGAGCGCCTCACCGTGCCAGAACTCCTCGCGGTTCCACATCGTCATGAATGCGCCCACCTCGGGCTCGTTGTGCGAGGGCGTCGTCAGCAGGTCGCGCAGGTAGCAGGTCGTGTGGTACTCGATGTCGCACATGTAGCGCAGGGTGCGCAGGGTGTTCTCGGGCAGCGGATGCTCGTCGAAGACGTCGAAGTCGAGGTCCGACCAGCCGACGGCAGCCGAGTTCGTCGTGTACTTGTCGATGTCGAATGCCATGGCTGTCCGGGCGGCGTCAGCGGGAGCCGTCCGCTCCTTCCTCGGGGGTGGGGGATGCGGTGCCTGGGGCCATCAAAGCACGGTTCGCTGAACGCGATCCGCTCCGCCAGGTGTCGATCCGCCACCTCCGGCGCCCCGCCTCCCGGGCCAGGCGGCTGTCGGGGTTGACGGCGTGCGGGTGACCCACGAGCTCGAGCCAGACGAGGTCGGCGTGGCTGTCGCCGTAGCCGTAGGACGCCGACAGGTCGTAGCCGCCGCGCTCCGCGTAGAGCCGCAGCCAGTTGGCCCGGGCCTCGTCGACGAGGGGAGGTCGCGCGAGGTAGCCGGTGAGCTGGCCGTCCTTGACGTGCATCGCGCCCGCGACGACCTCGTCGAAGGCCGCCGCGACGGGCTCGGCGAGGGTGCCGATGGAGCCCGTGACGAGCACCGTGCGGTGCCCGGCGGCGCGGTGCGCGGCAGCCCGCTCGAGCGCGGCGGTCGCCGTGTGCCCGAGCATGGTGTCGGCGTAGCCGCCCCGCACGGTCTTCCGAAGGCGCGCCTCCGACATCCCCTCGTAGCGCCGCAGGAAGGTGCGGATGAACTCGCCCCGGTCGCGTCGCTCGGCGCGCAGGTAGCCGGGCAGCCGGGCGAGGATCGAGACGACGGATGCCGGCCACGCCGTCCAGCCCCATCCGGCCCGCCGCACCCACAGGTACTGCTCGACGAGGTTGGTGTCGACGACGGTGCCCTCGAGGTCGAACACGGCCACGACATCCGTGCGCTCGGGAAGCTGCTTCGCGGGGCGCCCCTCGGTCGAGGTGGCCTCGGGGCGGCGGGAGAAGGCGCGCGTGAGGGTCGTGATCGCGGGGAAGTGCACGCGCTGGAGGTAGTCCTCCCAGTCGATCGCCGCGATGTCGAAGCCGCGGTCGGCCTGCAGCTTCTTCGGGATGGCGGCGTGCAGGGCGCGCGTGTTGGTGTCGTCGAAGATGATCTCGGTCTGCACGTAGGCGCGATAGAGCTCGGCGAAGTTCTCGAGCGTCTCCAGGTCGCTGCGCCTGGTGGCGAGCTCGGTGAGCTGCGCGCGGGTGCGGGCCGTCGAGCGGCCGCGCGAGAGCTGCCGCTCGCGTCGCTCGAGCCGGACGCGGGCGCGCTGCAGGGCGCGCTCCACCTTCCGGCCGCCGGGGAAGCGCCAGGTGGGCACCTGGATGTCGCCGCCGCCGGGCGACGGCATCGGGTTGGCGCTGAAGTACTCCTTGACGTTCTCGTACATCCGGTGGAACGGCAGGGGGTTGGAGGCGCCCGAACTCACGTGGAAGTACTCGGGCTCGCCCTCCGGCGGGTTGGCGGCGGCGGCCAGGATGGCGTTGACGACGTAGTCGACCGGGATGAGGTCGAGCACGCTGTCGGGCAGGCCCGGGAACTCGGGCAGCAGCCCGCGACCGTAGGCGAGGATGAGCGGGTCGGCCACCTTGAAGCCGTCGATCCAGCCGGGGAAGGGGTGCGCGAGCGCCGACTCGATGATCGCGGGTCGCACGACCGAGAGCGAGCCGCCGGCGCCGGCCCACAGCTCCTCCGCCGCGCGCTCCGCGAAGGCCTTGGTGAGCGTGTAGACGTCGGTCCAGCCGAGCGACTCGGCGCGTGTGCGGCCGGCGTCGACGAGTGCGCTCGTGACCCACGCGACGCGGGCCTCCTCGCTCGCGCGGGCCACCGACTGCGGCCCCTCCTTGCCGTGCTCGGCGCGGGCGCGGTCCATGAACTCGCGCAGCTGCGCGGGCTGCCGCGACAGCATCTCGACGCGCTCGCGCGCCGACCTCGCCGCCGCGTACTCGGCCCGCCAGTCGACATCGTGCCCGAGCCGTGCCTCCGGCACGACGCCCTTGCGCAGGCCGCCGACGTAGCAGGTGGACACGTGCACGACGTGCGGGGTGGACCCGGACGCGCGCAGCGCCTCGTAGAGGCCGATCGCGCCGCCGACGTTGGTGTCGAACGCCTGGTCGATGGGCGGGTCGAAGGAGACGGTCGAGGCGGAGTGGATGACGACGTCGATGTCGCCGGGCAGCTCGGGAACCGAGCCGAGACCGCCCTCGACGATGCGGATGCGGCGGGCGACGGCATCCTCGACCCCCGCGTCGCCAACCGCCTCGCGCCAGGCGCGGAACACGGGCTTGCGCAGCAGGGTGCGGAGGCGGTCGTCGCCGCCCGCCGAGCCCTTGGTGCGCACGAGGAGCGAGATCGTGGTGCCGGGATGCGACGACAGCAGCCGTTCGAGCACGGCCTGCCCCACGAAGCCGGTGCCGCCCGTGAGGAAGACGTGGGCGTCGCCGAGCTCGGTCACCGCGCGCTTCGGGGTCACGGCACGAGCCTCGCGACCAGGGAGGAGCCCTGCGCCTGGCCGAGGCCGGGCAGGGCGGCGAGCCGGGCGCCGATCGCCTCCGCCGCGGCGCGGCCCTCGGCGTCGCCGAACACGAACGCCTCGAAGAAGCTGCGGTCGGCGGCGGGGATCTCGGTCGCGCCGATCGGCCATGCCGCCTGGGCGATGGCCTTGCGCGCGAGGCGCACGGCCCGCGTGGAGGCCGCGAGCTTGTGCTCCGCCTCCTCGGCGAGGAACGCGACGTGCCGGTCCTTCACGGCGATGAGGGTCGCGACGAGCGACGACAGCACGGATGCGGCCTCGCCGAGCCGCCGGTACGCGGCGTTCGTGATGAGCTCGTCGACGAGACCCGTCGCGACGTGCCCGGCGACGATGTCGGCGCCGGCGATGTTGCCGGCGAGGGCCCGGCGGATGGGTCCGCGGCGCTCGGCGCGCTCCGCGGCGCTGCGCCGCAGCGGTCCCGCAAGCGGGGCCGTGTCGGCGCCCACCGCCCCGAGCACGGCGTCGAGCGCATCCGCCACCCAGTACTTCTCGAACGCCCACGTCGCGAGGAACGCGGTGACCCGCGCATCCTTGTGGGTCGCCGTGACGAGCAGGTTGCGCATCCGGTCGAGCGTGCCGCGCTCGAGGTCGCGCAGCACCCGGATGAGGTGCACGGCGTCCGGTGCGAGACCCGCGCGGGCGATCGCCTCGCCGTCGATCTCGGCGCGGTGGCTGCCGCGCGCGGTGGCCGCGAACTCCCGCACGTCGAACGACCCGGTGGTCGTCGTGGCTCGGGGGGACATAGCTGTGGAGGGCCTTCCTGCGGCGGGCGCGGGCGTGGGCGGAGGCGTGGGCGCGCCCGCAGACGACCGTATCGCACGACGTATTCTCTTGGCGCCCCCGCTGCTCGTCGCGTCGCAGGCTGCGCCGGTCCTGCCGAATGGTCGCCATGGCCTCCGATGACCGCCATCTCGCACGATTCTCCGGGCGCGCCCCGCGACCGTAGGGTGGGCGCATGCCCATCGCTCTCGTGACCGGCGGCACGGCCGGCATCGGCGCCGCCTTCGCCCGTGCGCTCGCCGCCCGCGGCTACGACCTCGTGCTCGTCGCGCGCACCGCCGCGCGGCTGGAGGAGGTCGCGGCCGAGCTGCGCGCCACGGGCCGCGAGGTGGAGGTGATCGCGGCCGACCTCGGAGACCCCGCCGACGTCGCCCGGGTTGCGGAGCGGCTCGCCGACGCCGCGCATCCGATCGAGCTGCTCGTGAACAACGCGGGCTACGGCATGAAGAGCCGCCTCGCCGACCCCGACCTCGCGGAGGCGGCCGACGCCGTCCAGGTGATGATGCAGACCCCGCTCGTGCTCTCCGCCGCGGCCGTGCCCGGGATGCGCGAGCGCGGCCACGGCACGATCGTCAACGTCGCGAGCGTCGCCGGCTACCTCTCGATGGGCCTCTACTCCGCGATCAAGGCCTGGATGCGGGTCTACAGCGAGAGCCTCTCGAACGCGCTCGCCGGAACCGGGGTCACCGTGACGGCGCTCCTGCCCGGCTGGGTGCACACCGAGTTCCACGACCGCGCCGCGATCCGCAAGTCGTCGATCCCGTCGTGGCTCTGGCTGTCGGCCGACGACCTCGTGGCGGCGTGCCTGAGGGATGCGGAGCGCGGGCGCGCGGTCTCCATCCCGACCCTGCGCTACCGCTTCCTCACGTGGTGGCTGCGCCACCTCCCGCCGCGCACCGTGCGCTGGGTGTCGCGCAAGATCTCGAGCTCCCGCCACCGCGACCAGCCGTAGCCCCCGCCGTCGGGGGGGGCGACCGTCCGCGCGGCGTGCAGCCGTTGAGAGGGCGTCAGTGGCTCTCCGCGAGGATGCGACGCACCGCGTCGAGCACTGGCGGCACATCGTGCTCGATGGTGTTCCAGAGCACATCCCAGTCGATCGTGTCGCCGTAGATGTGGCCCACCCGGTCGCGAGTGCCCGCGAGAGCGCGCCAGTTCACCTCCGGATGCGCCGCGCGGAACTCGTCGGGCAGGTCTTTCGTGGCGTTGCCGATCTGAATGAGCGTCGCGAACGCCGCGTAGCGGTTCACGAAGTCCGGTCCGAGGAACGCGGCGCGACCGCGGCCGGCCAGATCGACGCATTCGGCGAGGTGGCGTTCGATCGCGGCGAGGTTCGTCTCGGTGCGGGAGGCGCGGCCGGCCGCTCGCGGGTCTGGGTTCATGCTGCGGTCATCGGGAGCAGCTCGATCGCGGATGCGAGCATCTCGTCGGATGCGGTCCGCGCCGACACCACCTGGACCTGGACCCCCAGCAGTTCTGCGACTTCCTCCTCCAACTGGAACAGCTCGAACAACGAAGTGGTCGGGCCGGGGTCGACGAGCAGGTCGAGGTCGGAGTCCGTGGTGTCGTACCCCTTGGCGGTCGAGCCGAATACGCGCACGCGGGTTGCGCCGTTTCGCTCGGCGATCTCCAGGACCTCGGCCTCGTGACCTCGGAGCGCCTCGGAAGGAGTGGGGCGCATCGCGGCGATCAGCCGGGCTCGTACCTCGGGCGAGGGCATCTTCGCGCCGGACTCGTACGCGGCGATGTTGGGGCGCGCTGTGCCCGCACGTGCCGCCAGTTCCGCCTGGGTCAGCCCCGCGGCGAGCCGCATCTCTCGGATCTCGGTCATGTATACGAATATACGGTGTCGGCGGATGCGTGGCCAGGCGCTCCGTGACCCGCGCGGAATCCACCAGGACTAGCCTGGCTGCATGGTGACGACCGCCGCGGACCGCCCGACCCCGCGCCGTGACCGCTTCACCTCGAAGGGCCAGGCCGCCGCCCGCTTCGTCGCCCAGAGGGGCATCCTGAAGCCGGTCGCGTGGTCGACCGTCAAGGTGACCGTCGTGGGCCGCCGCAAGCTGCGCGAACTGCCGAAGGCGTTCGTCGCGGTCGCCAACCACTCGAGCCACCTCGACGCCCCGCTCATCCTCGGCGCGCTGCCGCGCAAGCACGCCCGCTACCTCGCCGCGGGTGCCGCCGCCGACTACTTCTTCGACGTGTGGTGGCGCCGCGGGCTCACCGCGCTGTTCTTCAACGCGTTCCCCGTCGACCGGGGCGGCGTGAACCCGCGCAGCGTGTCGGCGAGGTCCCTGCTCGAGCGCGGCGTCCCGCTGCTCGTCTTCCCCGAGGGCACGCGCTCGAAGACGGGCGAGATGGGGCACTTCAAGCCGGGCGCCGCATCCCTCGCGATCGCCACCGAGGCGCCCATCGTGCCGATCGCGCTCATCGGGGCCGGCCGGGCGCATCCGCGCGGCAGCAGCTGGCCCAAGCCCGGACGGCTGCCCGTCGGCGTCGTCTTCGGCGAGCCGATGCGCGCCGAGGAGGGGGAGACCTCCGCCGCCTTCACCGCCCGCGTGCGCGCCGAGATCGTGCGCCTGCACGAGGCCTACGCACCCCGTATCCTGAGCGCGTCACCCGGCAGCCCGGAGCCGGATGCGCACCCGTCGCCCGAAGGAGAGAGACCGTGACCGACGTCGAGCACATGAAGTGGTGGGGCTGGGGCGTCGAGGGCGTCGGGTTCCACCACGAGGACAAGCCCGGCTTCGCGCCCTTCGTGCTGAACGCGGTCGGGCTCGACCTCGCGACGGCCGGGAAGGCCGAGCAACCCGCCTTCGACGAGCTCGACCTCGCCGACCCCGTCGCGACCCCCGCCTTCCTGGCGGCGCTCGCCGGCGTCGTCGGGGAGGACTTCGTCACGACGGATGCCATGGAGCGTGTCGTGCACAGCTACGGCAAGAGCCTGCGCGACCTGGTCCGCATCCGCACCGGCCGCATCGAGCGCGCCGTCGACGTGGTGGTGTACCCGGCGGATGAGGCCGAGGTGCAGAAAGTCGTGGACGCCGCGGTCGCCGAGGACGCCGTCGTCATCCCGTTCGGCGGGGGCAGCAACATCGCCGGATCGCTCGAGCCGCTCGCGGGGGAGAGCCGCACGGTGATCTCGCTCGACATGGGCCGCATGAACCGCGTGCTCGACATCGACGCCGACTCGGGCCTCGCCCGCATCCAGGCCGGCGCCCTCGGCCCGCACCTGGAGGCGCAGCTCAAGGCGCAGGGGTGGACGATCGGGCACTTCCCCGACAGCTTCACCCACTCGACGATCGGCGGCTGGGCCGCCACCCGCTCATCCGGCATGCAGTCGGACAAGTACGGCGACATCGCGCAGATCGTGCGCGGCATCCGCGTCGTGCGGCCGTCGCAGGAGGACCGCGACGGGGTGCTCGTGATCCCCGCCATCCCCTCGGCGTCCACCGGCCCGAGCGTGCGCGAGATGATCGTCGGCTCGGAGGGGCGCCTCGGCGTCATCACCGAGATCACCGCGCAGGTGCACCGCGTGCCGGCGCTGCGCGAGATCCAGGCGTACTTCTTCCCGAACTGGGAGGCGGGTCTCGCCACGATGCAGGCGATCTCCGAGTCGGATGCGAGCCCCATCATCACGCGCGTCTCCGACTCCCGCGAGACGGGCTTCTCGATGGCGACGAGCAAGGAGCGCCACGGGATGGATGCGCTGCTCGCCGAGAAGGTGCTGCCGTCGATCATGCGGTCGAAGGGCTGGACCCTCGAGGACATCTGCCTCTCGTTCATCGGCTTCGAGGGCTCGCCGCAGCACGTCGCGCGGCAGAAGAAGCTCGTGGGCGCGATCGTCAAGCAGCACGGCGGCATGGGCGTCGGCACCGGGCCCGGCGTGCTCTACGACCAGAAGAAGTTCGACACCCCGTACCTGCGCGACTTCCTGCTCGACCGGGGCGCGGCGGGCGACGTGTCGGAGACGGCGGCGCCGTGGTCGAAGCTGCTGCCGCTCTACAACGGGGTCGTCGCGGCGGCGAACCGCGCCTACGACGAGATCGGCAGGAAGGGGTGGATCATGTGCCACCTCTCCCACTCGTACCACTCGGGTGCGTGCCTCTACTTCACCTTCGCCTTCGTCGCGGGCGACGACATGCTCGCCGACTACGACGTCGTGAAGGGCGCCATCCAGCAGGCCTTCGTCGACCACGGCGGCACCATCTCCCACCACCACGGGGTGGGCCTCGAGCACTCGCCCTGGATCGAGCAGGACATCTCCCCGGAGGGCGTCGCGGTGATGCGCGGGCTGTTCGGTGCGGTCGACCCGGGCGACAATTTCAACCCCGGCAAGGTGGTGCCCGCGGTGGTTCCGAGCCCCCGCCGCGCCACGGTGTCGTAGCGGCCGCTATCCGCCGAACTCGCCCATCAGCACGAGGGGCGACTGGTTGGTGTTGCACGCGCGGCGGATCTCGATCAGCGGGTCGGTCCTCGACGTGATGAACGTGCCGGGGACGAGTGCCGGATCGGCGACCAGCGCCCGCAGGGCGGCGCCTGGGGCGTCGAGCGCCGACTCCGAGGACGTGGCGAAGGCGTCCAGCCCGCCGGTCACCGTGGCCATCCGGGCGCTCCACTCGTCGAGGCTCAACTGCGACTGCTGGTAGCCGGCCTCCGCGTTGTAGAGGGCGCTGATCAGGGGCGAGAGGGCGGCGCAGTCGGCGGTCAGTGCGGCATCCGCCGCGAACTCGTCGGACGAGAACGCGGGTGTGGCGGTCCAGGCGACTCCGTCGGGGACGTGCACGTTCAACGTGCCGCCGGTGCGCTCCGAGACCGGCCAGGCGAGCGGCGAGGTTCCGTCGCAGCCGCCCTCGAGCGGTGCCTGCCCGAGCATCATGGGGTCGCCGAGCTCGACCGCGAAGTCGCCTCCCCCGTCGCAGGCGAACTCCACGACGACGGAGCGCGCCCCGGCGGGGATGGGGAATGCGGCCCCCGGGAACCCGGTCGGGCCGACCCCCTGGAGCGGCGGTGCGGAGAGCGCGAGCTCGGGTGTCGGGCTTCCGCTGTCGGTGGGGGACGACGAGCATCCGCAGAGCGACGCGACGAGCGCGACCATGGCGAGCGCGAGCGGAGCGGTCGGGAGCGCGCGCGGGATCCGAGCGGACATGAGCCTCCTTCGCGTCGCGACATCTGATGTCTACCAGAACGAGGTGACGGGGGGAAGCGCCGGGCGGTGCCGCGGGGCGGCGTCCGCAGCGCGCCCGCGGGGTTACCGTGGAGGGATGACCGCCTTCCAGCTCTCCTCCGAGGTCGCCGACGCGCTCGCCGACGGCCGCCCCGTCGTCGCCCTCGAGTCGACCATCATCAGCCACGGCCTCCCGCGCCCCCGCAACCTGGAGGCCGCGGTCGAGTTCGAGGAGATCCTGCGGTCGCGGGGCGTCACGCCAGCGACGATCGCGGTGCTCGACGGTGTGCCGCAGATCGGGCTGGATGCCGACGGCGTGCGCCGCATCGCGGAGGAGGAGCTCGCGAAGGCCTCCGTGCGCGACCTGCCGATCCTCGCGGCGCTCGGCCGCTCCGGCGCCACCACGGTCGCGGCGACGGCGTACCTCGCGGGCCGCGCCGGTGTCCGGGTCTTCGCGACGGGCGGCCTCGGTGGCGTGCACCGCGGTGCGTCCGAGACCTTCGACGAGTCGGCCGACCTCACGACGCTCGCGAGCTCGCCCGTCACGGTGGTCTCCGCGGGTGTGAAGAGCGTGCTCGACATCCCCGCGACCCTCGAGCGGCTCGAGACCCTCAGCGTCCCCGTCATCGGGTACGGCACCACTGCGTTCCCGGCGTTCTGGCTGCGCGAGTCCGGATTCGAGCTCGACTGGAAGGTGGACACCGCCGAGGAGGTGGCCGTGGTCATGGCCGCGCGCGACGCCTTCGGCTCGACGAGCGGCATCGTGCTCGCCAACCCCATCCCCCTCGAGCAGCAGTGGGACCCGGCCGAGCACGACCGCGTGCTCGCGACCGCGTTCGCCGCCGCCGAGGAGGCCGGGGTGCGCGGCAAGGCCGTCACGCCGTTCCTCCTGGGCTACATCGTCGAGGCCTCGGGCGGCCGCAGCCTCGAGGTCAACCTCGACCTCGCCCGCAACAACGTGCGCGTCGCGGCGGAGGTCGCGACGGCCTGGTCGCGGACCGCGGCCCGCCCGTGACGGGCGGCCGGATCGTCGTCGTCGGCGACGTCATCAACGACATCGTCGCGGTACCGCGCGTCCCCGTGCGGCCCGACACCGACACGCCCGCGAGCATCCGCCCGCGTCCGGGCGGCTCCGCCGCGAACACGGCGGTCTGGCTCGCCTCGCGCGGTGCCGCGGTCGACTTCGTGGGGGCCGTCGGCGCGCACGACGCGGCCGCGCACCGGCTGGAGTTCCGCGAGGCTGGGGTCGAGCCCCACCTCCAGGTGGAGGTGGGCATCCCGACGGGCACGATCATCATCATCGTCGATGGCGAGGTGCGCTCGATGCTGACCGAGCGTGGGGCGAACGGTGCCCTGCGGATCGGCGCGGTGACGGATGCGCTGCTCGCGGGGGCGGCGGTGCTGCACGTGAGCGGGTACTCGGTGCTCGACGGCTTCGGTGCCGCGCGCACCCGGGAGCTGCTCGAGCGCGCGGCCGCCGCCGGGGTTCCGGTGTCGGTCAACCCCGGCTCGACCGGCTACATCGCCGACTTCGGCGTCGCCGCGTTCTGCGAGGCGATCCAGGGCGCCACGATCCTGTTCCCGAACCGCGCCGAAGCACTGCTGCTCGCCGGTTCCGACGATCCCGAGGAGGCGGCGCGCATCCTGGGCGGGCGCTTCCCGCTCGTGGCGATGACGCTCGGCTCGGAGGGCGTCCTCGTCGTCGCCGAGGGGCGCGAGCCGGTCCACGTGCCCGCCCCCGCGGCCCGGATGGTCGACCCGACGGGTGCGGGTGACGCCTTCACCGCCGGTTTCCTCGAGGCCTGGGTGCGCACCGGTGATCCGATCGCCGCCGCGGAGGCCGGAGTCTTCGTCGCGGCCTGTGCCGTGACCGTCATCGGCGGCCGCCCCGTCTAGTGCGCCCGTCCCGCGAGTAGTCGTCTTTCCGGCCCAGATCGTGCATCTTGGGGCGGAAACACGACTACTCGCGGAAGGTGGCGGGGGCGTCAGCCGGGTGCGGCGCCCGCGCGCAGCTTGTCGGCGAGCGCCGAGAGCTGCCGCTGCTCCTCGCGGCTCAGCACCGACATCCGGGCGATGATCGAGCGCGCGTGCTGCGCCCCCACCCGCCGGAACACCTCGACGCCGTGCTCGGTGAGCGCCACGATCGTGCCACGCGCGTCGACCGGGTCCCGCCGCTTGACGACGAGGTCGCGTGCCGCGAGCCGGTCGAGCAGGCGGCTCACGCTCGGCTGGCTCAGCAGCAGGTGCCGGTTGAGGTCGCGGATGCGCAGGGCGCGGTCGGGCTGCCGGTACAGGTTGAAGAGCACGTCGTACTCGGTGAAGTTGACCTCGTCGTCGGGCAGCTCGGCGACCAGCTGGCGCAGCACGGCGACCTGGGCGCGGTAGAGCGACTCCCAGGCGTCGACGGCATCCGTGCGATCGGTCACGAGCAACACTCTAGGCAGTGCATGCCCCTCCAATAGGCTGACCGGTGCCGAGGGAAGGGAAACCCATGTCCGACGCCACCACCGCCCGCTCCTGGCACGCGCTCGCGGCGCAGGATGCCGTCGCGGCCCTCGACTCGGATGCCGACGACGGTCTCAGCGCAGCCGTCGCCGCTGAGCGGCTCGCCGAGCACGGCCCGAACCTCATCGCGGCGAGCCCGCAGCCATCCGTCTGGCAGCTCGGGGCCAAGCAGCTCGTCGACCCCATGAACATCATGCTCGTGGCGGTGTCGGTCGTCTCGATCGTCATCGGGCAGCTCTCGGTCGGCGTTCTCGTCGGGGTGCTCGTGGTGCTCAACGTCGTGCTCGGCACGCGCCAGGAGCTCAAGGCCCAGGCCTCCGTCAGCGCCCTCGCCGAGCTGCAGGTGCCGCGTGCGCGGGTGACGCGCGGCGGCACCCTGCTGGAGATCCCGGCGAGCGAGCTCGTGCCGGGCGACATCGTGTCGCTCGAGGCCGGCGACCTCGTGCCCGCCGACGGCCGCCTGCTGCGCACCGCGACCCTCGAGACCCAGGAGGCCGCGCTCACGGGCGAGAGCGCCCCGATCGCGAAGGATGCCGCCCCGCTCGAGGGCGAGGACGTCGCCCTCGGCGACCGCATCAACCTCGCCTTCCAGAACACGCAGGTGACGCGCGGCACGGCCACCATGGTCGTCACCGAGACGGGCATGGACACGCAGATGGGCCGGATCGCCTCGATGCTGTCCGCCGTCGTGCCGGCGAAGTCTCCCCTGCAGCGCGAGCTCGGCGCCCTCACGCGCGTCCTCGGGTTCATCGCCTGGGGCGCCGTCGCGGTCATCGTGGTCATCGGTCTGCTGCGCGGCCAGCCGGCGGCCTCCGTCGTGCTGCTCGGGATCTCGATGGCGATCTCCGCCATCCCGACGGGCCTGCCGACCTTCGTGCAGAGCATGCTCGCGCAGGGCTCGCAGCAGCTCGCGACGCATCGCGCGGTCGTCAAGACGCTCACGGATGTGGAGACGCTCGGCTCGACGAGCGCCATCAACTCCGACAAGACCGGCACCCTGACCCTCAACCAGATGACGGTGCGGTCGCTCTTCTACGCGGGCCGGTCGTTCACGGTGAGCGGCACCGGGTACGAGAAGGCGGGCGAGGTGCGCGGCGCGGCGGGGGAGGAGACGCCCGGGTTCACCCCGCTCGCCTACGGTCTCGCCCTCTGCAGCGACGCCACGGTCTCGGACGACGGGGTCGTCGTGGGCGACCCCACGGAGGCGGCGCTCGTCGTGCTCGCCGCGAAGCTCGGCGCGGATGCCGCCCTCACCCGCCGCGAGTACCCGCGCGTCGCCGAGGTGCCGTTCGACTCCGCGTACAAGTTCATGGCGACCTTCCACCACGCGCCGCTCGGGGGCGAGATGCGCTTCCTCGAGGTGGTCAAGGGCGGCCTCGACGTCGTGCTCGCCCGCTGCGACCGGGCCCTGTCGGACGAGGGGGTCGTGCCGCTCGACGAGCTGCGCGAGCGCATCGAGGAGACCGGCCGCGAGCTCTCGGAGGAGGGCCTGCGGGTGCTGGCGTTCGCCTTCCGCGACCTCTCGGGTCGAGAGGAGGAGGTGGTCGCCGACCCGATGGCGGCGGTGGACGGTCTCGTGCTGGCGGGGCTCGTCGGCATCATCGACCCGTTGCGCCCCTCCTCGGTGGAGGCGGTGCGCATCGCACGCGAGGCGGGGATCGAGGTGCGGATGATCACGGGCGACCACGCGGTCACGGCCGCGGCGATCGGCCGCGAGCTGGGCCTCGCGCCCGGCGCGCTGAGTGGGGCGGAGCTCCACGCGATGAACGACGAGGAGCTCACCGCCGCGCTCCCCGAGCTCCACGTCTTCGGGCGGGTCACCCCGGAGGACAAGCTCCGCCTCGCGCGGCTCATGCAGCAGCGCGGTGACATCGTCGCGATGACGGGCGACGCGGTCAACGACGCGGCGGCGCTCAAGCAGGCGGACGTCGGGGTCGCCATGGGCTCCGGCAGCGAGGTCACGAAGCAGGCGGGCAACGTCATCCTCACCGACGACAACTTCGGCACGCTCGTCACCGCGATCCGTCTCGGGCGCGCCATCTACGACAAGATCGTCAACTACGTGCGCTTCCAGATGTCGTTGCTGTTCGCGCTCGTGCTGCTGTTCCTCGTGGCGAGCATCGCGGGCATCAACGACGGGGTGCCGCTCACGCCCGTGATGGTGCTGTTCCTCAACTTCTTCACGACGATGTTCCCGGTCGTCGCGATCATGCTCGACCCCGTTCCGGCCGACATCATGTCGCGCCCGCCGCGCGACCCGCGCGAGACGATCGCCCGCCCGTCGGCCGTGGCGCGGTGGGTGCTCTACGGCTCGCTCATGTTCGCGACGGCCCTCACACCCCTGCTGCTCTGGCCCGGTGCGCTCCGCTCGGATGCGCCGAACGCGCCCATGACGATGGCGTTCGTCGTGCTGGGCTTCGGTGCCTTGTTCGGCGGGCTGGCGATCCGCCGCGATCCGCTCTCGGGGTTCCAGGCGCCCGTCCTCGGCGCGGTGAAGTGGCTCGCGATCGGTGCCGCGGTCACGGTGATGGCGGTCGAGCTCGGCTTCCTGCAGCGGCTCGTCGGCACGACGGGGCTGTCGGGCATCGAGTGGCTGATCAGCCTCGCGCTCGCGGCGGTCGTGCCGCTCGGCGTCGAGCTCGAGAAGGCGATCCGCCGGGCGCGTGCCCGCCGGGAAGAGGCGGTCGCGACACCCGCCCGAACGTGATTGAAGGCCGGCCGCAGAGGCGAGCGGCCGGCCTTCTCCCTTGCACCAAGAGTGTCCTGCAATCACATTCCGCTTGGTTCGCCACAGCAAACGAATCAAGCTCTCTGAATGTATAACGAGAAGGTAACGCTGTCTAGTTATCAAAGCGTTATTTTTCTGCGAGTTCTCTCGGAGGCGGCTCGGCGCCGGTGGTGAGGACGCCATCGGCGCCGAGCCGCGGGTCAGTCGGCGCCGCCCGTGCCGGCGAAGTACCGGCGGAACGCGCCCACCTCCATCGCGAACACGCCGTTCGCGCCGAGGGGCACGTCGCGCCACCAGCTCACGTCGCGCGCGCGGAAGTCGCCCGTCGTGGTGGAGGGGCCCGTGCCGGGGGTCGAGCCCCACGGGTTGCGCACGATGACGTAGTCCACGGGCCGCAGCTCGTAGCGCTGGAACACCTCGCTCGGCAGGTCCACCCGCACCCGGGTGAGCTCGTCGAGCGTCGCGCCCGCCACGAGGTCGCGCACCAGCACGGGGTCGGGCCCCGGCAGGTGCCACTCGGGGATCACGCGCGGGATCTCCACCTCGAGGCGCAGGCGGGGCACCCACTCGTAGCGGCGCATCCATCCGAGCACCGAGTAGGCGTGGGAGGCCACGACCCCCGCCTCGTTCGCGGCGCGGATCGCCTCCGGCGAGCCCGCCCCGTACGACCAGCACACCATCGGCGTCGTCGTGCGCCCGCCCGAGCTGTGGGCCTTGACGAGCGTCAGCAGCTGCGCGTCCGTCATGCCCGAGTGGCCGCGGTAGTAGCCGCTGCCGCCCGTGAGCGACACGCAGGCGGCGACCGTGTCGCCCCACGCGAGATCCGGGATGCTGGGGAAGTCGTCGCCCGTGCCGAAGCGCCACTTCGCGAACGCCTTCTCGTACACGGCGGGCCAGATCTCGCCCCCTTCGGAGGAGTGCGCGTAGTACGAGGTGCTGCCCCCGGATGCGACGAGCACGCGGTCGGACACCTCCACGGCGCCCCAGCCGCCCGAGCCGTAGCCGCCGCTGCCGCCGAAGAAGCTCACCTGGTGGGTGAAGGAGTCCTGGGCGGCGGCCGTCGCCCGGGTGCGGTCGGCGATCGTGAAGGGCTTCGCCCACGCGACCGACGACATCGCGGCGATGAAGTAGCAGTCCGCCACCTGCCCCTGCACGGGGTCGAAGAACTCGGTCGTCTCGTTGTAGAAGCGGCCGGTGTCCTGCCAGCTGAACCCCGGCGGGTGGTATCCGGGCTCCCGCGGGAACAGCACGTCGAGCACGCGGAGGTCGAACAGCTTCGCGTAGCGGCTCGCCGTGTCGCCCGTGCGCCCGATCTCGGCGAAGACGCCGTCGCGCGTGAGGGTGGCGCCGCGCACGGGCACGTCGGCCGGGCTCTTCTGGCCGAGCGCCGCGAGGATGTCCGCGAGGGTCCGCGCGCGGGAGACGTCGGGCGTGGTGTCCTCGCGGTCGTCGGTGTCGTCGGCGCCGCGGGTGGGCGGGGCCGCCGGGCGCTTGCGCGTCGCCCGCCCGCCGCGGAAGGTGCTGCCGTAGAACAGGGGCGACTCGGCCGAGCCGATGATCTCGGTGTAGGGCAGGTCGAAGACGTCCTCGAGGACGCCGCGGGCGTCCGTCGCGCCATCCCAGTCGATGCGGCGCCCTGCGACGAGCGAGGCGAGGGCGTAGGGGTTGGGGGCGCCCGTCGTGGCGAGTGTCTCCGCCTCGTCCTGCTGCGCTTCGGGGGCGGGGCGTGCGGCCTCCGCCGTGGTGTGCCCGGCGCGGGAGCGGGATGCCGCTCGGCGCTTGGCGGGTGTCGTCGTGGTCATGATCGGGGCTTCCTCTCGTGAGCGGCGGCCGAGTGTCGAGCCGTCGGCGGGCGTGCGTCCGCTACTTGCGAGGAGGGCCACGCGGCCCCGGTGATACGCGACGTCAGTCGACGGGTCCCTCGACCCGCACGAGCCAGTCGCGCAGGATCCGTTCGAGCGCGTGCCGATCGGATGCGGGGAGCTCGGCGAGCAGGCGCGCCTCGTTGCGCAGGTGGTCGCCGAAGGCGGCGTCGATCACGGCCCGCCCGCGGTCGGTGAGGGCGACGCGGCGCACGCGGGCGTCGTCCGCGTCGACCCGTCGCGCGATGAGGCCGGCCCGCTCGAGCCGGTCGAGCCGCTTGCTCATGCCGCCCGTCGTGATCATGGTGTGCTCGGCCAGCTCGCCGGCCGGCAGCTCGTAGGGCGCGCCCGCGCGGCGGAGCGAGGCGAGCACGTCGAAGTCGCCCTCGCCGAGGCCGTGCTCGCGGTAGACGGTCACGAGCTCGTCGTGCAGGTGGGCGGCGAGCCGGTGCAGGCGGCCGATGACGCCCTGGGGCGCGGGGTCGAGGTCGGGCCGCTCGGTGCGCCACTGCTCCTGGATGCGATCGACGTGATCTCGGGCCATGCGGGAATAATATCTTCCGTGTCAGGTATTTTATCTTCCATGGAAGTCAACTGGCGCGCAGCCCTCGTCACCGCGATCGCACCCGTCGCGTGGGGTGCGACCTACTTCGTCACGCAGCACACCCTCCCCGCCGACAGCCCGCTCTGGGGCTCCGCCCTGCGCGCACTGCCCGCCGGACTCGTACTCCTGCTCATCGCCCGGGCGCGCCCCCATGGTCGCGAGTGGGCGCGCACCGCCCTGCTCGGCCTGCTCAACGTCGGCGGCTTCTTCCTGCTGCTCTACATCGCCGCCCAGCTGCTGCCGACGAGCGTGGCCTCCTCGATCATGGCGGCATCCCCGCTCGTGCTCGCGGCCTTCGCCTGGGCGCTCCTCGGCCAGCGTCCCGCGGTGCGGGTCGTCGCGGGTGCCGTCGTCGGCATCCTGGGGGTGCTGCTGCTCGTCGCGGGCGGCATCGGCGCGATCGACGGATGGGGCGTCGCCGCATCCGCCGCAGGCCTCGTCTCCTCCTCGCTCGGCTACGTGCTCACCCGGCGCTGGGGCGGCACGGCGCGGCCCGTCATGGCGAGCGCCTGGCAGCTGCTCTTCGGCGGCGGGATGCTGCTCGTCGTCGCGCTGGTCGTGGAGGGGGCCCCGCCCGCCCTCGACGCGAGCGGATGGGCGGGGCTCGCCTTCGTGACCCTCATCGGGACCGCGCTCGCGAACGTCGCCTGGTTCTTCGGCCTCCAGCGCCTGAGCGCCGGCGCCGTGGGGGTGATCGGGCTGCTGAATCCCGTCACCGGGGTGCTGCTCGGCGTGCTCGCGGGCGGCGAGTCCCTCGCGCTCGCGCAGCTGCTCGGCATCGTGCTCGTGCTCGGCGGGATCCTCGCCGGTCAGCTCCCCGCCCGCCGCGGGCGCCCCCGTCTCAGCTGAGCTTCCCGAGCGCAGCCACGCCCGCGGGCTCCTCGACGAGGATCTTCACCGCGGTCTCGTTGCGGTGGATGAGCGTGTCGAAGCCGTCCTCGACCAGCCGATCGAGCGGGATGCGCGCCGTGATGAACGGGGCGAGGTCGATCCTGCCCTCCTGCACCAGCGCGATGGTCGCCGGATGGTCGTTCACGTACGCGATCGTGCCGCGGAGGTCGATCTCCTTGAGCACGAGCTTCTGCATGTCGATCGTCGCCGGGTGACCCCAGATCGACACGTTGACGATCACCCCTGCCGGCTTCACCGCGTCGAACAGCTGGTCGAGCACCGCGTTCACACTCGTGCACTCGAAGGCGACATCGGCGCCGACACCGCCGGTCAGCTCGCGCACGCGTGCCGCGACGTCCTCCTGGCTCGGATCGATGACGTAGTCGGCGACGCCGGTCTCACGCGCCTTGTGCTTGCGCGCCTCGCTGAGCTCCGACATGATCACGGTCACGCCCTCCGCCTTCAGCACGGCCGCGAGGAGAAGGCCGATCGGTCCCGCCCCGCCGACGAGCGCCACGTCTCCAGCCTTCGCCCCCGAGCGCACGTAGGCGTGGTGCCCGACCGCGAGCGGCTCGATCAGGGCTGCCTGGTCGAGGGGGATGTCGCCGACCGGGTGCACCCAGCGCTCGTCGACGACGACCTTCGAACTGAGACCGCCACCGCCTCCCGAGAGGCCGATGAAGCCCATCTTGTCGCACAGGTGGTAGTTGCCGGCCCGGCACTGGGCGCACTCGCCGCACACGAAGTACGGCTCGACCACGACCGGATCACCGGGCTTCACCTTCGTGACGCCGTCGCCGACCGCGCTCACGATTCCGGAGAACTCGTGGCCGAGCGTCACGGGCGCCTCCTCGTGGGACAGCGGATGCGGGTGCCCCTTCGGCGGCACGAAGATCGGCCCGTCCAGGTACTCGTGCAGATCGCTTCCGCAGATCCCGCAGAAGGCGACATCGATCGCGACCGCGCCGGCGCGCAGCTCCGGCTCGGGAACCTCCTCGATCCGCACGTCCCGCGGCCCGTAGTAGCGCGCTGCCTTCATGGCACCCACACCCTTCCGTGGCGGAGCGGCGCGTCTCGCCGTCGCCACCACGACGCTATGCCGAGCTGCGGGATGGCGGAACGGACGAAGGTCCCGGCGGCCGCGAAGCCGTCTCAGCTGATCGCCGCGACGATCGCCTCGCCCAGCTCGCGCGGCCGCGTGAACTGCGGCCAGTGGCCGGTCGGCAGCTCGACCCACGTCACGTCCTCGAGCGCCACAAGCTCGGCGAAGAACGGGCTCTCGAACCACTCGCGGTACTCGGCCTCGCTGTGCGAGCTCGCGATGAGCGTCGTGGGGATGCCGCGCCGACGATCGTCGTGCAGCACCTGCGGATCCCGGGCGGTCACGGCGGGCTCGGGCACCGCCCGCTCGCGGAAGCGCTCACGCGCGGCCTCGTCGAGGTCGCGCAGCTCGGCCTCGTCGAATGTCGACCACTCGGGCAGCGGGACGGCGCCGTCGACGACCGGCAGCTCGGCGTTGTTGGCCGTGCCGTCCGGGAGCGGCCAGGTGTCGACGTAGACGATGCGGGCGACCCGGTCGAGGCGCTGCTCCGCGGCCGCGTAGACGAGCGGCCCGCCGCCCGAGTGCCCGACGAGCACGACGGGCCCCTCGGTCGCGTCGATCGCGGCGACGATCGCCTCCACCTGCTCGGCGAGGGTGACGGATGCCGCATCGTCACCCTCGGCGAGCCCCGGCCGGGTGAGCGGATGCGCACGGTGGCCCGCCGCTTCGACGACAGGCACCACCTCATCCCACGACTCGCCGCGCAGCCAGAAACCGGGAACCAGGATGACGTCCATGCGCCGACGCTACGCCGCGCCGCCGACACCGCTCAGCCCAGCTCGCCGATCCCGCCGCCGATGAGCAGTGCGCCGATCGCGAGCAGCACGATCGCGATCAGGGTGGCGTTGTTGCGCACGAACCAGTCGCGCGCGTCCGCGAGGCCCGCCGCCGCGCGCGTGCCGCCGATGGCCCGGACGAGCACCGGCAGCGTCGCGCCGAGCGTCGCGAGCACGAGGAAGACGAGTCCCGCGACGGCGACCTCGCCGAGGGGCGCCATCGCTCCGCCGAGGGCGAGCCCGGCACCCGCCGCCATCGCGAGCTCCTTCGGGTTGGCGACGGTGACGAGCATGCCGAGCCGCAGCGCGCCCGCCGCGCCCACGCCGTCGATCGCGCGCATCCAGCCGGGCAGCTCCTCGGCGTCCGACCCGCGCGGGCGCCTCAGCCACTTCCGCACGGCCGCGCCTACGAGCACGAGCCCGAGCACGATCCGGATGCCGGCCGCGGGCCAGGTGGACTCCGCCGCGTCGTCGACGAGCTCGGCGAGGAGTGCGCTCAGCGCGACGACCGCGGCGAGGGCGACGACCCGCGCGAGGGCGAACAGGGCACCGCCCCGCAGCCCGGGGGGCCCGGCGAGCAGCAGCAGCACGGCGATGACGGGCAGCGGACTCGCCGCGACCACGAGCGCGAAGGCGACGAGCTCGCCGATCAGGTCCCACATCCGGTGCCTCCTCGCGGCGGAGACCCCAGCCTAGCGACGCGCCGCCGCGCGGCCCGCGTCAGAACACGTCGGGCGACGGCGTCGACGCCCAGCGGATGGTGACGTCCGCGTGGCGGTCGAAGCGGTAGCCCGAGCCGCGCACCGTGCGCACGATGTCCTCGTAGGCGCCGAGCTTGGAGCGCAGGCGCCGCACGTGCACGTCGATGGTGCGCTCGTTCGGCACCTCGTCGCCGCCATCCGCCCACAGCGTCGAGATGATCTCGTGCCGGTCGATCGTGCGGCCCTCGCGCAGCACGAGGAACTGCAGCAGCTCGAACTCCTTGTAGGTGAGCGGTGCCACCTCGCCGTCGAGCTGCACGCGCTTGCGGGAGATGTCGATGACGACGCCCCCCTTCGGCTCGGGCGCCTCGGCGGGCGTGGCGGACTGGCGGTGCTTGGCGAGCGCGGCCGGGTCCTGGAGGGCGAGGCGCACGACCTCGACGTCGCGGCCGCCCGCTCCGCGCGGGGCGAGCGCCACGGCTGCGTAGGTCTCGGCGTCGGGCACGAGCTCGGCGACGGTGCGCTTGATGGCCTCCACGAGTTGCGGGAGCGAGACGCCCGCGGTCGCGGCCTTGAGCTCGTCGACGCCCACGTAGAGGGCGAAGCCTCGGGCCTCGGTGCCGTCGGGCACGGCGCGGATGCGGGGGCGCTCCGCCTCGGGAGCCTGCTGCTCCACGGCGCGGGGCACGGGGTAGGGACGGGTCGGGGGACGGAGGGTGTCGAGGGTGGCGAGAGACATGTCGTCGAATCCTTGCGAGGTGTCGGCGGCCGCGTCGTCGAGAGAGGCGGCAGGCCGGGAGTTGTCGAAGCGGGAGACGCCATCCGTGCTGTCGGAGCCGGATGTCGGGGAGTTCACCATGGACGGTTCACTCGGGCGAGGGGCGGCCTAGGCGCACATTCGACAACACATGACCGAGCGCACCGGCATCATCATGCCGGCGTTCCCGAGGGCCTCGAAGGAGGTCGTGGGGCGCACGAAAACGGTCATGCCTGCAAGTGTGGGCGAGGGTTACGTCCCGTGTCAACCGTGACGAACTGCGTCGTAACAGAAGGAAAAGGTCGTCACACGAGCCCGTAGAGGCGGTCGCCCGCGTCGCCGAGGCCCGGCACGATGTAGCCCTTCTCGTTGAGCTTCTCGTCGAGGGCGCCGATGACGATCGTGACCTCGCGGCCCTCGGTCGCCCTCCGCACCGCCTCGAGACCCTCCGGCGCGGCGATGAGGCAGACGGCCGTCACGTCGACCGCCCCGCGCTCGAACAGGAACTCGATCGCCGCGCCGAGCGAGCCGCCCGTCGCGAGCATGGGGTCGAGGATGAAGCACTGCCGGTTGGAGAGGTCGTCGGGCAGCCGCTCCGCATAGGTGGTGGGCTGCAGCGTCTCCTCGTCGCGCACCATCCCGAGGAACCCGACCTCCGCGGTCGGGACGAGCTTGACCATGCCCTCCAGCATCCCGAGCCCGGCGCGCAGGATCGGGACGACGAGCGGCTTCGGGTCGGCGATGGCGAGCCCGGTGGCCTCCGCCACGGGCGTCTGCACGGTGACCTCCTTGGTGCGCACCCCGCGGGTCGCCTCGTAGGCGAGCAGCGTCACGAGCTCCTCCGCGAGCGCCCGGAACACCGGCGACGGCGTGCGCGCGTCGCGCAGCACGGTGAGCTTATGGGTGATGAGCGGATGGTCGGCGACGTGCACTCGCATAGGCTCAATCTATGCCCTCGCGCTCCGACGAGGAGGCCATGCGCCTCGCGCTCGCCGAGGCCGAGCTCGCCCTCGCGTCGGGCGACGTGCCGGTCGGCGCGGTGCTGCTCGACCGCGACGGCACGGTGCTCGCGCACGGCCGCAACGAGCGCGAGCGCCACCACGATCCGACCGCGCACGCCGAGGTGGTCGCCATCCGTCGTGCGGCGGAGGTGCGCGACGACTGGCACCTCGACGGCACGACCCTCGTCGTGACCCTCGAGCCGTGCGTCATGTGCGCCGGTGCGATCCTCGCCGCCCGCATCCCGCGGGTCGTATTCGGGGCGTGGGACGAGAAGGCGGGCGCCGCCGGCAGCGTGCACGACCTGCTGCGCGACCGCCGCCTCCCGTACCGCGCGGAGGTCGTGCCGGGCGTGCTGGAGGCGGAGTGCGCGGCGCCGCTCGCCCGCTTCTTCGCCGCGGCGCGCGCCTCCGAGCTCTGAGGCTCAGCGCCAGATGACCGCCACGAGCACGTTGACGATGGCCGTGCCGCCCGCCACGTGGAACCACGGCTTGACGCGCGCGCCGCGCTTCTCGGCGACGACCGCGGCGATCGCCGCGCCCAGCACGACGAGGGCGAGCACGAGCTTCACGCCGATCTTGATCATGTTGTAGTCGCGGTCGAGCGCGGCCTCCCCGACCCCGACGAGGGCGATGCCCGTCAGCACCTGGGTGATCGCCCCGCCGAGCACGAGGTTCACGGCGAAGCCGTCGTCCTTGCGCATCTGCACGAGGAAGGTGCCGATGATGGCCGCGAGGCCGAGGATGTGGAGGGCGAGCAGGATGCTCTGCAGGAGCTGCATCGGGTGTCCGTTCCCGCGGTCTCAGTCCGCGCTCTTGATGACGATCGCGTCCGTCGGCGGGTTGTCCGCGTCGTGGGGCACGTAGATGTCGGGCTCGAGGTAGATGACCCGGGCGCTCGGCACCGCGGCGCGCACGTCCTTCTCGATCGCGTCGATCGCGGAGGCGACCTCGACGGCGCGCGTGGCCTTCGGCACGGCGATCTTGGCCGCGACGAGCAGCTCGTCGGGTCCGAGGTAGAGCGTCTTCATGTGGATGACGGCCTCGACCTGGGGGTGCCCGTTGAACGCGGCGAGGATCTTCGCCACGACATCCGGCTCGGCGCCCTCGCCCACGAGCAGGCTCTTGGTCTCGACGCCCAGGATGATCGCGACGAGCACGAGCAGCACGCCGATGGCGATCGTGCCGACGCCGTCCCACACGTTGTCGCCCGTGAGGATCGTGAGTCCCACACCCGTGAGGGCGAACACGAGGCCGGACAGCGCGGCGACGTCCTCGAGCAGCACGACGGGGAGCTCGGGCTGCTTGGCGCGGCGCACGAACTGGACCCAGTTCTGCTTGCCGCGCACGTGGTTCGACTCCTTGACCGCGGTGCGCAGCGAGAAGCCCTCCAGCACGATCGCGACGCACAGCACGAGGATCGGGAGCCACGCGTTCTCGAGCGGATGCGGGTGGGTCAGCTTCTCGATGCCCTCGTAGATCGAGAACACGCCGCCGACGGAGAACAGCACGATCGACACGACGAAGGCGTAGACGTAGCGCTCGCGCCCGTAGCCGAAGGGGTGCTCGGCATCCGCCGCCTTCTTCGCCTTGCGCCCGCCGAGCAGGAGCAGCAGCTGGTTGCCGGAGTCGGCCACCGAGTGCACTCCCTCGGCGAGCATCGAGCTCGACCCCGAGAAGAACCAGGCCACGAACTTCGTGATCGCGATGCCCAGGTTCGCGAGGAATGCCGCGATGATCGCCTTGGTGCCGCCGGACGCGCTCATGGCTCGATTCTAGGATGGGCCGCATGACGACCCTCCCGCCCCTCGCCGTGCTGGGCGCCGGTTCGATGGCGGGAGCCATCGTGCGCGGCCTGATCGCCGCGGGGGTCGACCCCGCATCCGTGTCGGTCAGCACCCGGAGCGCGGCCTCCGCGGAGGCCTGGCGGGCGGATGGCGTGCGCGCCGTCGCGCTCGAGGACGACCCGGATGCGAACGCCTCCGTCGTCGCGGGCGCCGGTGTCGTGCTGCTCGGCGTGAAGCCGGCGATGGTCGTCGACACCCTCCGTGAGGTGGCGGGCGCGCTGCCCGCGGACGCCGTGGTGGTGAGCGTCGCGGCGGGGGTCACGACGGCGACGATGGAGGCCGTGGTGCCGAACCCCGTCATCCGCTCGATGCCCAACACGCCGGCCCTCGTGCGTCGTGCCGTGACCGGCGTCGCCGCGGGCTCGCGCGCCGGCGAGGCGGAGCTGGCGCTCGCGCGCGAGCTGTTCGAGGCGGTCGGCGTCGTCGTGGAGCTGCCGGAGGACCGCATCGACGCGCTCTCGGCGATCTCGGGGTCGGGCCCCGCGACGGTCTACTTCCTCGTCGAGAGGCTCACCGAGACCGCCGAGCGACTCGGCTTCGCGCGCCCGGATGCACGGCTCATGGCCGAGCAGACCCTCATCGGCTCGGCGTACCTGCTCGAGTCGACGGGGGAGGAGCCGGCCGAGCTGCGCCGCCGGGTGACGAGCCCGAAGGGCACGACGGAGCGCATCATCGCCGTGCTCGACGAGGCGCGGCTCACCGAGCTCTTCGAGCGCGCGGCGGAGGCCGCGATCGCCCGCGCGCGGGAGCTGGCGGGGCCTACAGCCCCTTGATGAAGTCCTTCACGGGGACCTTCACGCCGTTCTTGATGTCCTCGACCGTCGAGTCGGGGATGTTCTTCACGAGCGGCAGGTCGAGGTCCTTCGCCCAGCCGCCGATCGTGTCGAGGATCTGATCGGTGTCGAGGCCCTTGAGCGTCGGCTGCACCTGCTCCCACAGGCCCTGGAGGGCGTTCGCGTCGAGGCCCTTGCCGCCGAGGAGGCCGCCGACGGCGTCGCCGAGCCCCCCGAGGTCGAAACCTGCCATGGTGGTTTCCCTTCTCCGGTGCGGCGCTACGACTGCAGCGCCGCGAACTTCTCGAGATCCGAGGTGGACCCCGAGGCGATGATGAGGTCGTGGTTCGAGATGACCGTCTCGGCCGTCGCGTAGGTGAAGTCCTTCCCGGGGCTCTTCACGCCCACGACCGTGATGCCGTACCGCTGGCGCACGTGCGACTCGGCGAGGCTGAGGCCGCGGATGGGCTTCGGCGGGTACATCTTGACGATCGCGAAGCCGTCGTCGAACTCGATGAAGTCGATCATCCGCCCGGAGACCAGGTGGGCGACCCGCTCGCCGGCCTCCGCCTCCGGGTAGATCACGTGGTTCGCGCCGATGCGGCTGAGGATCTTGCCGTGCGACTGGCTGATCGCCTTCGCCCAGATCTGCGGGATCTTGAGGTCGACGAGGTTCGCGGTGATGAGCACGCTCGCCTCGATCGAGGAGCCGACCGCGACGACGGCGATCTGGAAGTCCTCCGCGCCGATCTGCCGCAGCGCGTCGATCGAGCGCGCATCCGCCTGCACGGCGTGGGTGACCCGCTCCGACCACTTCTGCACGAGCGTCATGTCCTCGTCGACCGCGAGCACATCGCGGTCGAGGCGCTGCAGCTGGCCCGCGGTGGCCGCGCCGAAGCGGCCGAGGCCGATCACGAGCACCGGTGCGTCGTGGGCGATCTTCTCAACCAACGATGGGCCTCTCCTCGGGGCGGCGGAACAGCTGCCGCCGGATCGACGCCGCGAGCGCCGCGGCGAGAGTCACTGTACCGATGCGGCCGAAGAACATGGTGGCCGCGAGGATGTACTGCGTCGGCTCGTCCGCGCTCTGCGTGAAGCCGGTCGTGAGCCCGCATGTCGCGAAGGCGCTGATGACGTCGAACAGCACGTAGTCGAGCGGGGCGTCGTCGTTGATGAGCAGGATCGTGATGGTCGCCGCCGCGACGATCGTCGCACCCCACAGCACGACCGAGACGGCCAGGCGCAGCACATCCGGGGGGATCCGCCGACCGTAGGCCTCGACATCCTCGTTCCCTCGCGCCTCCGCGAACGCGGCGAGGAACAGCACCGCGAGCGTCGTGACCTTGATGCCGCCCGCCGTGGAGGCGGAGCCGCCGCCCACGAACATCAGCATGTCGGTGACGAGCAGGCTCGAACCGTCGAGCTGGGAGATGTCGACCGTCGAGAAGCCTCCCGACCTCGCCATGACCGACAGGAAGAGACTGTTCAGGATGCGGTCGCTCGGTCCCATCCCGCCCATCGTCGCGGGGTTGGTCCACTCCAGCCCGAGGTAGGCCACCGCGCCGCCCACGATGAGCAGACCGAACCAGACGAGCGTGAGCTTGACGTGCAGCGACCAGCGGTGCGGATGCAGCAGGTTCTTGCGCAGCACGTAGATCACCGGGAAGCCGATCGCGCCGAAGACCGTCGCGATCATGAGCGCGCCGAGGAACCACCAGTCGCTCGCGAACGGGGCGATGCCCTCAGGCGCGGGCGAGAACCCGGTGTTGGTGAACGCCATCGCCGAGAAGTAGATCGACTCCCACAGCGCGGTGGGCCACTCGGTGCCCGCGATGAGGAGCCGCGGGAAGATGAGCGCCGCGACGGCGAGCTCGATGACGATGACGCTCACGGCGACCGTCGCGAGCAGGTTGCCGGTCTCGCCGAGGCGCACCGCCTGCCCCTCCGATACCGGGCCGCGGCGGATGCGCAGCGGGTTGGCGTCCCCCGCCGCCATGAGCTTCTGCCGCAGGCCGAGCTTGCGGCTGATCACGAGCCCCAGGATCGACGCCACCGTGAGCACGCCGATGCCGCCGATCTCGACGCCGATGAACACCAGGACGTGCCCGAAGGGCGACCAGTAGGTGGCCATGTCGACCGTCGACAGGCCCGTGACGCAGATGACGGAGACGGCGGTGAACACCGCGTCGACGAGCGGTGCCCGCTCGCCCGTGCTCGTCGCGATAGGAAGCGAGAACAGGAGGGTGAAGAGGGCCACGAGCGTGGCGAAGACGAGGATCGCGAATCTCGCGGGGGTGACGGTGGCGAAGTCGCCGACCTTGTCGAGCACCCGCGTGATGAGCGGATCGCGCTGCACCGGCTTGGTGCGCATCCGTCCCCTCCGCTTCGCTCTGCCGGACCCCGGTCATGGTACTCCCGCGGTGTGCTGGCTAGTCTGTCGGAATGGCCGACATCTTCGACGTCCTCGCCGACGGCACCCGTCGCGAGATCCTCCGACAGCTGCTCGAGAGCCGGGGCGAGCTCGCCGTTGGCGACCTCGTGACCGAGCTCGGTGTCGCCCAGCCCACCGTCTCAAAGCACCTCAAGGTGCTGCGTGAGCACGGCCTCGTGGGCGTGCGCGAGGAGGGGCAGCACCGCTACTACCATCTCGACGCGAGCCCGCTCGAGGAGGTCGAGGTGTGGCTCGAGCCGTTCACCGACTTCACCGTCGCGACCGACGAGAACGGGGCGACCACCGTGTACGCCGCGTGGGCGGGCGCCGAGTTCGGCGGCCGGCTGGGTCGCACCGCCGCCGACACGGCCAACGCCGCGCGGGTCGCGTTCGAGACGGCGCAGGAGAAGATCGAGGGCGCCCGCAAGGTGGTCTCCGAGAAGCTCCCCAAGCGTCGCGGTCACTGACCGGGGCCTTCACTCGCTGAGTGGTCGGTTCTCCGCCTCAAACCCGCGGAATGAGGCCGAGAACCGACCGGTCAGCGTGCGTCGGGCTCGGCGAGGGTGTCGTGGATGCGGCGCAGGTCCTCGAGGAGCGAGCCGACGAGGATCCAGTGGCCGGACGACGGCGCCGCGATCACGAGCGGAGCGGTGAGCGCCGGGATGCTGGCCGTGGGCGGGTCTGCGGGGTCGGGGTTGGTGCGCCGCACCACCCGCCGCACGTCGTGCGCCGCCCGCCGCAACTGCTCGGCGATGGCCCGCACGGTCGGCTCCTCGGCGAGGCTCGGCTCGTAGCGGTCGTACACGGCGCGCGTCATGCCGATCACCTGGGTCACGATGGGGCTGAGCCGCGCGAGCGTCGCCTCCAGCCGCTGCAGCTCCTCGCGCCGACGGCGGCCGCGCGGGTTGAGGGTGAGCGACTCCGCCGCGGATGCGATGGCATCCGACGCCGTCTGCACCATGGGGCGCAGGAGCCGCGCGGTGATCATGAGCTCCTCGAGCTGGGCCGACGACCGTGGGCTCTCGAGGGCGCCCGCCAGCCGGTCGAGCGAGGCCGCCACCTCGCCCCCGAGCGCCTCCACCGCCCGCTGCGCGGGTGAGAGCGCGAGGGGCGGCACGAACACCAGGTTCACGACGAATCCGATGAGCGCGCCGATGAGCGTCTCCAGCACCCGGTCGAACGCGTAGCCCGGGGTCGCGGCGCCGAGCGAGAGCACGAGCAGTGCGCTGATCGCCACCTGGTTCGCGGTGCCGGTCGTCATCCGCAGCAGCCACGCGACCGCGAGCGCCGCCGCGACCGCGAGCAGCACCACCCAGGTCGCCTGGCCGAACGCGAGCGCGAGAGCGGATGCGATGACCACCCCGGCGACGACGCCCACCGAGCGCTCGATCGCCTTCGCGACCGACTGGTTGAGGCTCGGCTGCACCACGAGCAGTGCCGCGATGGCCGCGAACACGGGCAGCGGCCCCGGGATCAGCCACCCGGCGACGAGCCATGCAGCGATCGTGGCGACCGCGGATTTCGCGACCTGCAGCCACGGCTGCCGCCGCGAGGCGCGGAACGTCGCGAGCACCTTCATGCCCCCAGCGTCCCACGCCCCCGAGCGGGGCTCATCCGCTCCCTGGACACGGCGTCCCCCGACCCCCTACTCTGTGGCTGAGCACTCCAGTCACAGGAGTCACACCACCCACATAGGCGACAGAAGCGACGGCACGAGGCACCCATGGCACGCGATCTCTCCGATGTGCGCTTCCTGACGGTCCAGGAGGTCGCCGACATGATGCGCGTCTCCACGATGACCGTCTACCGCCTCGTGCACTCGGGCGAGCTCCCGGCCGTGCGCTTCGGGCGCTCGTACCGCATCCCGGAGTCCGCGGTGGCGGGGGTCGTCGGCATCGCCGACCACGACGTCCAGGCCGGCTGAGAGCCGCATCCGGCGCGGCTGATAGAATCGCCCGGTTAGGCTTCCCGCGGTTCGTCACGGACCAAAGGGTCCGTACGACGAGCGAATGAGGTGAACATGGGTTCCGTCATCAAGAAGCGCCGCAAGCGCATGGCGAAGAAGAAGCACCGCAAGCTTCTCCGCAAGACGCGTCACCAGCGTCGCAACAAGAAGTGACAGACAGCCCCGGGATCACCCCCGGGGCTTCGTCTTTCCGGCCCTGTCCACCTGCTTCGCCTCGCGCCTCACCCGGCGCTGCTGCGCCTTGATGGCCGCCGGGTCGAGCCGCATCGTCGGCCAGTGCTTCTCGGCGGCGTAGCGGGCGAGGCCCGCATCCGGGTTCACGGCCACACGGTTGCCGACGAGCTCGAGCAGCGGGATGTCGTTGCGGCTGTCGGAGTACGCCCACGACGCCGCGAGGTCGGCGTCCATCCCCTCCGCGAGCTCGCGCGCCGCGACCGCCTTGTGCTCGGCGTGCAGCACGGGCCCGATCAACCGCCCCGTGTAGACGCCGTCGACGGCCTCGACGCGTGTACCGAGGGCGCCCGTCAGGCCGAGGTTCTTCGCGATGAGCTCGCCCACCTCGACCGGGGTCGCCGACACGAGCCACACCTGGTGGCCCTTCGCGAGGTGCTCCCGCGCGAGGGCGACCGTCTCGGGCCAGAGGCGCGGACGGATGCGGTGCTCCCAGATCGACTCCGCGAGCTCCTGGATCTGCTCCTCCGTGTGGCCCGCGACCAGGCCCAGGGCCCGTTCCTTCGCGGTTCCCATGTGGTCGTGGTTCTCGCCGACCTTGATGAAGCGGCGCTGATGCCAGCCGAACAGCAGGATGTCGCGCCAGCCGATGATGCCCCGCGCCCACGCCTCGCGTCCCACGTGGAACACGCTCGTGCCGTGCATGAGCGTGTTGTCGACGTCGAAGAACGCGATGACCGGGCGCTCGCTCGGGGTCGACGTGGTGGGGGCCTCGGGCATGACCCCCATAGTCTAGGTGCGTGCCCGCTCCGCGCCTGACCCTGCTCGGCAAGCCCGGATGCCACCTGTGCGACGACGCGCGCGCCGTCGTGCTCGAGGTGGCGGGGGAGCGGGGGCTCGAGCTCGAGGAGCGCGACATCCTGCAGGACCCGGAGCTGCTCGATCGCTACGCGGAGGAGATCCCCGTGCTGCTCATCGACGACCGGGTGCACACCATCTGGCGCGTCGACCCCGAGCGCCTGCGTCGGGCGCTCGACGAGAGGGAGGCATCCGCGTGATCCGTCACATCGTGACCTGGCGGCTCGCCGCGGAGGACGCCGCCCAGCGGGAGGCGGACGCGGCCGGCATCAAGGAGCGCCTCGAGGCGCTGCGCGGGCAGCTCGCGGCGGAGCGCATCGACGTCGGCATCGACCTGGGCGCGACCGAGGGCAACTGGCACGTCGTGCTCGACTCCGACTTCGCGACGAGCGCGGATCTCGCGGCCTACCAGGCGCATCCGGCGCACCTCGAGGCGGCGGCCTTCATCCGCTCGGTCGCGGCGGCGCGCAGCTGCGTCGACTACGCCACGCCGTGACCCCCTAGCGGGCGGTGGCCCGATCCGTCTAGTCTCCAGTGATCACATCCCCCGAGTGTCCGAGGAGTCCGCCGATGCGCTTCCAGGTCCTGCGCAGCAAGAACCCCACGCAGCCGTACTTCTGGCGCATCGTCTCCGAGAGCGGGCAGACGGTCGCCGTGAGCGGCAACTACGTCGCCAAGGCCTCCGCGGTCGCCATGGTGGAGGCCGTCATGCGCTCGATTCCGCACGCGAGCCTCGAGGATCTCACGGTGCTGCAGGAGCCGCGCTACCAGCAGAGCGCGTAGCTCACTCGAACTGCTCCCAGTCGGGGCAGCCGTTCGTCGTGAAGGTGTCCGCTTCATCGATCTCGGTGATGAAGACGTAGGCGCCGTTGCTGTCGGCGACCGTGCCGCTGTCGCCCGTGATCGACCACGTGCATCCGTCCGGCAGGACGCCGGGGTCGCCGATGAGCTGGTAGCTGCCGTAGGGGATGTCGTCGGGGATCGCGTAGCTGCCGCTGCCCGGGATGGTCACCCCCGAGAAGCCGTCGCCGTCGGTCGTGGCGCCGCCGTCCGTGGTCGTCGAGCCGTCGGTGCCGGTGTCGTCGGATGGAGCCGTCGGGGTGCATGCGGCGAGTGCGCCGACGAGGGCGACGGCGGTCAGCAGGGTGAGCGGAAGACGGGTGCGCATGCCGTCAGGCTAGGGAGCGTCCGTGCGACGCGACATGCGGGTTCCGGCTTATTCGCGCTACGGCGTGAGGCGGTTGGGGCCGCGGAACAGGTAGGTGACCTCGCGGATCGAGCTCTGGTGCAGCAGCAGCATGATGACGCGGCTCAGCCCCATGCCGAAGCCGCCGTGCGGCGGCACGCCGTAGCGGAAGAAGTCGAGGTAGAAGCCGAGCTCCTCGGGGTCGAGGCCCTTCTCTCGCGCCTGCGCCACGAGCACGTCGATGCGATGCTCGCGCTGCGCACCCGTGGAGATCTCCACGCCGCCCATCAGCAGGTCGTAGCTGTTGGTGAGCGTCGGGTCGCCCTCGTGGCGCATGTGGTAGAACGGCCGGATGCCGGTGGCGTAGTCGGTCACGAACACGAACTCGTGGCCGTACTGCTCCTTGACGTACTCCGCGAGGCGACGCTCGCCCTCGGGGTCGAGGTCGCCGTCGGCGCGGGGCACCGTGTAGCCGCGGGACTCGAGGATGCTGTGCGCCTCGGCGAGCGGGATGCGCGGGAAGGGGGTGGCCGGCACCGTGACCTCGACGCCGAACGCGGCCTCGATCTCCGCCCCGTGCTTCTCCTTCACGGCCGTGAGGCCCGCGACGAGCAGCTGCTCGTGCATCGCCATGACGTCCTCGTGGGAGTCGACCCAGCTCATCTCGGCGTCGACGGAGATGAACTCGGTCGCGTGGCGGCTCGTGAAGCTCGGGTCGGCGCGGAAGGCGGGCGCGACCTCGAAGACCTTGCCGAAGCCGGCGGGCTGGGCCATCTGCTTGAAGAACTGGGGGCTCTGCGCGAGGTACGCCTTCGTCTCGAAGTACTCGACCTCGAACAGCTCGGCGCGGCTCTCGGAGGCGGATGCCATGAGCTTGGGCGTGTGGATCTCGATGAAGTCGTGCTCGACCCACCAGGTGCGCAGGGCGTGCAGGAAGGTGGTCTGCACGCGGAACACGAGGTTCTGCTCGGGGCGGCGCAGGTCGAGGAAGCGCCAGTCGAGGCGCTTGTCGATCGAGGAGTCGTCGGCGATGGGCAGGTCGAGCGCGGTCGCGGCCACGTCGAGCTCGCCGATCTTGATCTCGAGGCCGCCCAGCTTGACGCGCTCGTCGTGCTTGAGCTCCCCGGCGACGGTGAGGAAGGTTCCGGCGGTGAGCGCGGAGATCGCGGTCGCGAGCGGGTCGCTGCCGGGCTCCTCGACATCCGTCCGCGGGTGCACGAGCTGCACGGCGCCCGTCTCGTCGCGCAGGATGACGAACTGCACCTTCTTCTGATCGCGCACCGTCTCGACCCATCCGGAGACGGAGACGGGACCGTCGGGCTGGGCGGCGAGCTGCTTGACGAGGGTGCGTGCGGTCACGGGGGTCGAGTCTAGTCGGGCGTGCCCGGGCTGCTCAGGCGCTGCGCTCGGCCGCGCCCCTGGCGAGGTCGCCCCAGCGATGGCTCCAGGCGGTGAGCGGCTGCAGGGCCTGGATCAGCTCGAGACCGGCCTGGGTGAGGCGGTAGCGCACCTGGACGGGGGTGGAGGGGATGACGCGGCGCTCGACGAGGCCCGCGGCCTCGAGCTCGCGCAGCCGCTGCGCCGCCATCCGGTCGGAGAGCCCGTCGACGGCGGCGACGATCGCGCTGAAGCGGTGCGCGCCGCGTCCGATCGCCAGCATGATGCCGGGGCTCCAGCGTCGCCCCGCGAACTCCGCTGATGCCGTGAAGCGCCGGCAGGCGTCGTCGTCGATGTGCAGGAGGTCGGTATCGGTACCCACTCACCAATCGTAAGCTACTTACGCGCCGATTGCCGGGTCGAGGCGACGCGCGGATGCTGGGCTCATGCCCGACTACGGCCACCCCTTGCGCTTCGGAACCTTCATCACCCCCTCGGCCGCCCGCCCCGAGGCCCCCGTCGCACTCGCCCAGCTCTCCGAGGAGCTCGGCTACGAGCTCACCACCTTCCAGGACCACCCGTACCAGCCGGCGTTCCTCGACACCTGGACGCTGCTGAGCTGGGTCGCCGCGCGGACGAGCAGCATCCACGTCGCCGCCAACGTGCACAACCTTCCGCTGCGCCCGCCCGCCGTCCTCGCCCGGGCCGCGGCAAGCCTCGACCTGCTCTCCGAGGGACGCTTCGAGCTGGGGCTGGGGGCGGGCGGATTCATCGACCCGATCGTCGCGATGGGCGGCCCGCGCCGCACCCCCGGCCAGAACGTCGCCGCGCTCGAGGAGGCGATCCCGATCATCCGGGGCCTCTGGGACGTCGACGAGCGCGGCGGCCTGCGCGTCGACGGCGAGCACTACCAGCTCGCGGGCGCCAAGCGCGGTCCCGCGCCCGCGCACGAGATCCCGATCCTGATCGGCGGGCTCAAGCCCCGGATGCTGCGCCTCATCGGGCGGCTCGGCGACGGCTGGCTGCCGAGCTGGGCCTACCTCGGGCCGGGTGGGCTCGCTGCGGGCAACGCCGCCATCGACGAGGCGGCCGAGGCGGCGGGTCGCGACCCGCGCGAGATCCGGCGGCTCCTCAACGTCGGCGGGCGGTTCCAGGAGGACGACGCCGGCTTCCTGCAGGGGCCGCCCGCGCAGTGGGTCGAGGAGCTGCTGCCGCTCGTCACCGACGACGGGGTCTCGACGCTCATCCTCGCGAGCGACGACCCCGCGACGATGGAGACCTTCGCGACGGAGGTGGCCCCCGCGCTGCGCGAGCGCGTCGCCGAGGAGCGGGGGACGCGCGGCATCGCCGTCGCGGACCGGGTGCGAGGCGCCGCCGCGCTCGCGGCACGGCGCGAGGGCATCGCCTACGACGAGCTGCCGCCGGCGCTCGCCGAGAACGCGGTCGAGCCGGGCGACCGCGACTACCGGACGGTGCGGTCGACCTACCTGCGCGGCGGCTCGCCGGGTCTCGTGCTGCGCCCGCGGACCGTCGAGGAGGTCGTGCAGGCCGTCGCCGTCGCGCGCGCCCACCGCGGTCTGCCGCTCAGCATCCGCTCGGGCAGCCATGGCATCAGCGGGCGCTCGACCAACGACGGCGGGCTCGTGATCGACGTCTCGGCGCTGGACGGCATCGAGGTGCTCGACGAGGGCGCCCGTCGCGTCCGAATCGGGCCCGGTGCCCGCTGGCAGGAGGTCGCGGCGGCGCTCGCGCCGCACGGCTGGGTCATCACCTCCGGTGACTACGGGGGCGTCGGTGTCGGCGGGCTCGCCACCGCGGGCGGCGTCGGCTTCTTCGCTCGCGAGCACGGGCTCACGATCGATGCCCTTCGCGCCGCGGAGCTGGTGCTCGCCGACGGCTCGATCGTGCGCGTCGACGCCGAGCACGATCCCGAACTGTTCTGGGGCGTGCGCGGAGCGGGCGCGAACCTCGGCATCGTGACGGCTTTCGAGTTCGAGGCATCGGAGGCGGGCGACGTGGGGTGGGCGCGGCTCGCCTTCGACGCATCCGACACCGCGGCGTTCCTCGAGGGGTGGGGCCGCACGATGGAGGCGGCGCCGCGAGACGTGTCGGGTGAGATCATCCTGGGCGCACCGCGGGAGGAGCGTCTCACGGCGATGGCGCTCCTGCTGGTCGACTCGTCCGACCCCGACACCGTGCTGGAGCGGCTGCAACCCTTCGCCGAGCTCGCGCCGCTCCTCGACCAGTCGGTCGTGCTCGCACCGTACGCGGCCGTCATCGCGAACGCGCCGGGGGAGTCGAACAGCGGACGGGGTGCACCGTTCGTCCGCGGCGGCCTCGTCGAGCACCTGACGCCCGCGCTCGCGGGGGAGCTGGCCGGGATGCTGCGGAGCGGGCGCGTGCACTTCTTCCAGGTGCGGGCGGTCGGCGGTGCCGTCTCCGACGTCCCCGACGGCGCGACGGCCTACGCGCACCGCTCCGCCAACTTCTCGCTCGCGGCGATGTCGGGCAACGCTCCCTGGCTCAATGAGCAGTGGGACGCGCTCGAGGAGCACGTCCTGGGTGTCTACCTGAGCTTCGAGGCCGACCCGCGCGGCGACCGCGTCGAGCGCGCCTTCCCGCCCGCGACCCTCGCCCGCCTCAAGGCCCTCAAGTCCCGTGTCGACCCCACCGCCCTCCTCCGGGACAACTTCCCCCTAGCCACCCCCGCCGAGTAGTCGTATTTCGGGCCCAAAACCGCGGTTGTGGGCCCGAAATACGACTACTCGCGAGAGGTGGGAGGATGAGGGGGTGCCCGCCGACCTCGTCCACCTCGTGAGGCACGGGGAGGTGGAGAACCCGAGCCGGGTGCTCTACGGGCGGCTCGAGGGGTTCGGGTTGAGCGCACTCGGGCACCGGATGGCGGAGCTCGCCGCGGCGTCCCTCGACGGGCGGCCCATCGCATCCCTCGCCGCGAGCCCGCTCCAGCGCACGCAGGAGTCGGCCGCACCGTGGGCGGCCCGCTTCGGTCTCCCAGTTCGCCTCGACGAGCGCCTCATCGAGCCGCACAACCGCTTCGAGGGCACCAACGTGCGCAAGGGCCTCCGCGACCCCCGCAACTGGCCATACCTCGTCGGCCCCTGGCGCCCCACCTGGGGCGAGGCGTTCACGAGCATCCGGCGGCGGATGATGGCCGCCGTCGCCGAGGCGTACGCGGATGCCGACGGCGGCGAGGCCGTGCTCGTCACGCACCAGCTGCCCATCTGGATGGTGGCCCGCACGGTCGCCCGGAAGCCGCTCGCCCACGACCCGCGCGCGCGGCGCTGCTCCCTCTCGAGCATCACGACCCTCGCCTTCCGCGACGGCGCCTTCGTCGAGGTGGACTATCAGGAACCTGCGGCAGAGTTGCTGGCGCAGTCCATCGACCTGGGAGCCGTGTGATCACCCGAGAGTCCCGCCGCCTCGGCATGCGCTGCGCTGCGCCCGTCGCCGTGCTCGCCGCGCTGCTGCTCGCGGGCTGCACGGAGGAGGCCGGCCACCTCTCCGGCGTCTACGAGTCGGGCACGGGCGACGGCTACATCTCGGGCGACGGACGCGTCGTTCAGCTTGCCGAGGCCGACCGCGAGTCCCCCGTCGAGTTCGGCGGCACCCTCGACACCGGCAAGACCTTCGACTCGGCGGATGCCGCGGGCAAGGTCGTCGTCGTCAACTTCTGGTACGCGAGCTGCCCCCCGTGCCGCGAGGAGGCTCCCGACCTGGCGAAGCTGCACGCCCAGTTCGCCGACGCCGACGTCGTCATGCTCGGCGTCAACGTGAGCGATACGGCGGATGTGGCGCGCGGCTTCGAGAGCAAGTTCTCCCTCGGCTATCCCTCGATCGTCGACGCCGAGGACAACGCGGTGCAGCTCGCCTTCGCCGGAGGCAAGTACGCCCCCAACTCGGTGCCCACCACACTGGTGCTCGACAGGCAGGGGCGCGTCGCCGCCCGGTTCAGCGGGCTCATCCAGAGCCCGAGCGTGGTCGCCGACATCATCGACGAGCTGCTCGCCGAGAAGGCCTGAGCGGTGGACCCGGGCGAGATCGTCGTCTCCGGCGGGCTGTGGCTCGCCGTGCCCATCGCGCTCGCGGCGGGCCTCATGTCGTTCCTCTCGCCGTGCGTGCTGCCGCTCGTTCCGGGCTACCTCGGCTACGTCTCCGGTGTGACGGGCGGAGCGCAGCGCACGCGGTCGCGGATGACGCTCGGCGCGCTGCTGTTCGTCGCGGGCTTCTCGCTCGTCTTCATGGCGGTGTTCGTGCTCGCGGGCACGGCCGGCCGCTTCCTGCTGCAGTACGGCGACCTCGTCATGCGCGTCGGCGGCGCGCTCATCATCCTGCTCGGGCTCGTGTTCATCGGGCAGGTCACGGTGCTGCAGCGCCAGGTGAAGCCCACCTGGCGCCCGCGGATGGGGCTCGTCGGCGCACCGCTGCTCGGCATCCTGTTCGCCCTCGGCTGGACCCCGTGCATCAGCCCCACGCTCACCGCCGTCGGGTTCCTCGCCGGCTACGGCGGCGAGCCGTGGCGGGCGGCGCTCATCGGGCTCGCCTACTGCGCGGGCCTCGGGGTGCCGTTCGTGCTCGTCGCGCTCGGCCTCGGCTGGGTGTCGTCGAGCCTCGGCTGGGTGCGCAGGCACATCCGGGTCATCAACATCGTGGGCGGCGTGCTGCTCGTGCTCATCGGCGTGCTCATGGTCACGGGGCTGTGGGGCGTCATCATGTCGGAGATCGGGGCGGTGATCGGTGGCGTCAGCACCCCGCTCTGAGAAGGCGGCCAAGAGGGCGGCGCGGTCGAGCGACCCGCTGCGGCCGTCCGACCACATCGACTCGGCCCCCGAGCCGCCCGAGCCCGCCGACGGCATCGCACAGCCGCGGCTCGGCGCCGCCGGCTACCTGCGCTTCTTCTGGCGTCAGCTCACGAGCATGCGCACGGCGCTCGTGCTGCTGCTGCTGCTCGCGCTCGCGGCGGTGCCCGGATCGCTCGTGCCGCAGCGCAGCTCCGACCCGAACGGCGTGCTGCAGTACGAGCGCGACAACCCCGACGCGTTCAAGGTGCTCGACGGGCTCGGCATCTTCTCGACGTTCAGCTCGCCCTGGTTCTCCGCGATCTACCTGCTGCTGTTCATCTCGCTCGTCGGCTGCATCCTGCCGCGCACCAAGCACCACCTCGACGCCCTGCGGGCCCGTCCGCCGAAGACCCCGGCCCGCCTCGCGCGGCTCGTGGGCTACACCGAGCAGACCGCCCGGACGGATGCCGAGACCGCGGTCGCCGAGGCGCGTGCGGTGCTGCGCGGGGCGGGGTACCGCGTCGAGCGCTACGCCGACTCGATCTCCGCGGAGCGCGGCTACCTGCGTGAGACCGGGAACCTGATCTTCCACACGGCGCTCGTCGGGGTGCTCGTGGCGGTCGGCGTCGGCAGCGGCTTCGGCTACAGCGGCCAGCGGGTCATCATCCAGGACACCGCCTTCACCAACTCGCTCGCGAGCTACGACTCCTTCAACCCGGGGCGCTTCTTCAGCGACGACGCCCTCGAGCCGTTCTCGGTGCGCCTCGACGACTTCGAGGGCAGCTACCAGCTCGACCCCAAGTCCGGCGCCTACCAGCCGATCGACTTCACCGCGCACCTCTCGACCCGCGAGCCGGGCGGTGACTGGACGGATGCCGACCTCAAGGTGAACTCGCCGCTCGAGCTCGGCGGCACCAAGATGTACCTGCTCAGCAACGGCTTCGCCCCGGTCGTGACGGTGCGGGACCCGGACGGCGCGGTCGCCTTCTCGGGGCCGGTCGCGTTCATCCCGCAGGACAACAACCTCCGCAGCCTGGGCGTCATCAAGGTGCCGGACGGGCTCGACGAGCAGCTCGGGCTGCTGGGCTTCTTCTACCCCGACCCGATGGAGCTCGCCGACGGCACCTACACCTCCGTGTCGCCGTACCCGGGCGACTCGAGCCTGCTCACCCTCACCGTCTACACGGGCGACCTGGGGCTCGACGCGGGGGTGAGCGTCAACGCCTACTCGCTCGACGTCGACGAGCTCACCCAGATCGCCGGCCCGAAGGCCGACGCCCCCGCGCTCGAGCTGACGCAGGGCCAGACCGCCGAGCTGCCAGACGGTCTCGGCACGATCGAGTTCGACGGCTACCAGCGCTTCGTGGGCGTCGAGTTCCACCACGACCCCACCGAGGGGTGGGTGCTCGTATTCGCACTCCTCATCCTCGGCGGGCTGCTCGTGAGCCTCTTCGTGCCGCGGCGCCGGATGTGGGTGAAGGCCACCGACGACGGCACCGGCACGGTGCGCCTCGAGTACGCGGGCCTCGCCCGCGGCGAGGACCCCGGCCTCGCGGCCGCCGTCGCCGAGGTCGCCCGCAAGCACGCCGCCCGACTGGCGCCCCCGAACGTAGGATGAACCCGTGACGACCGAGACCCTCGCCGCCTACTCCCTGCTCGCCGTGTACTCCGCGGCGGCGGTGTACGTGCTGGCGTTCATCGCCTCCGTCGTCGACCTGTCGCGGCGCTCGAGCGACGCGCTCGCGACGCAGCCGGCGGCGTCCGCCTCCGCGGCATCCTCCGGGAGCGGAACGACGGTGCTCGCGCCGCCCGCCCCGCCGTCCGCCGCGCCGCCGCGGTCGAGCCGGGTCGCGCGGATCGCGTTCGCGCTCACCGTGCTCGGCTTCGCCGTGCACGTGCTGGGCCTCGTGCTGCGCGGGATCGCCGCCTCCCGCACCCCGTGGGCGAACATGTTCGAGTTCGCCGTGACCGGCACCGCGGTCATCGTCGGCGTGTACCTCGCCGTCAACATCTTCCGCAACGTGCGGTTCCTGGGCGCCTACATCACGGGCCTCGTCGCGCTGCTGCTCATGCTCGCGACGATGAACGTGTACGTCGACGTCGTGCCGCTGCCGCCGGCGCTGCAGTCGGGCTGGCTCGTCATCCACGTGTTCGTCGCGACCCTCGGCACCGGGTTCTTCGCGCTCGGCGCGGGGCTCTCGATCGCCCAGCTGTTGCAGGCACGTCGCGAGGCGGGCGCGACGGGGATGCGGTTCCTGCGCGGGTTCCCGGCATCCGACGCGCTCGAGAACCTCGCCTACCGGGTCAACGTCATCGGCTTCGCCTTCTGGACCTTCACGCTCATCGCCGGCGCCATCTGGGCCGAGCACGCCTGGGGCCGCTACTGGGGATGGGACACCAAGGAGGTGTGGACGTTCATCATCTGGGTCGTCTACGCCGGCTACATCCACGCCCGTGCGACCCGCGGATGGCGCGGTAACCCCTCCGCGTGGCTCGCGATCGTCGGCTTCTCGGCGGTGCTGTTCAACTTCACCGTCGTCAACCTCTTCTTCAAGGGGCTGCACGCGTACTCGGGCCTCGAGTAGCCGCACTCCCTACAGCAGCGCCGCGCAGCGGCGCAGGCGCGCGTGCCACCAGGCGACGCGCTCGGGGGGTGCCGCGTGCTGCCGCAGCAGCTCCGCATCCGGCTCCACCGCGCGCACCGGGATCGCCCCGTCGACCGGCCTGAGCGGCTCGCGCGTGACGTCGGCGGCGAGCAGCGCCGCCGTGCCGAGGCCGCAGTCGTAGTCGAGCTCGGGGAGCGCCGCCGCGAGCCGCGCGCCCATCGCGAGCCCGACCGAGGTGTCGAGGGCGCTCGAGACGACGGCGGGCAGGCCCGCCTCCGCCACGAGCCGCAGTGCCCGTGCCACGCCGCCGAGCGGCTGCACCTTCACGACGAGCAGGTCGGCCGCCCCCGCGCGCGCGACGGCGAGCGGGTCGGACGCCTTCCGCACGCTCTCGTCGGCGGCGACCGGCAGATCCCAGTCGTGCAGCCGCCCCCGCAGCTCGGCGAGCTCGGGCACGGTGGCGCACGGCTGCTCGAGGTACTCGAGGTCGAAGGGGGCGAGCTCGTGCGCCGCGCGCTCCGCCTGGTCGACGTTCCACCCGCCGTTCGCGTCGACCCGGATGCGGCCCTCCGGCCCCAGGATGCGGCGCACCTCGCGCACGCGGGCGACGTCGTCCGCGAGGGTCTCGCCGGCATCCGCGACCTTCACCTTGACGGTGCACACCTCGCCGAAGCGGGCCAGCACCCCCGGGATGCGGTCCACCGGAACGGTGGGGAGGGTCGCATTGACGGGGATGCGCTCGCGCAGCACGGGTGCGGGCTCGCCCCAAGCGGCCTCGACGGCCGCCTCGAGCCAGGCCGCCGCCTCCGCGTCGTCGTACTCGAGGAACGGGGAGAACTCGCCCCAGCCGGCGGGGCCGTGCAGCAGCAGCGCCTCCCGCTCGGTGACGCCGCGGAACCGCGTCACGAGCGGCAGCCGCACCACGTGGGCTCCCGCGATCAGCTCGTCGGCATCCGGCACCATCCGCCCATCATCCCGTAGGGAGGGGAGCACGCCCTAGGGTGGGAGCGTGAGCGACGGGCTGCGGATCTTCGACATGCCGGCGGAGGCGCCGGGCGACGATGCGCCCGCCGCACATGCCGCGGATGCGTCCACCGCGCCCCACCGCCCGCGCTGGCCGGGCTCGCTCGCGGGCGGCATCGCGATCCTCATGGTGATCACCTGGGGTGTCGCGCTCGTCTGCTCGCTCGCGGGGCTCTTCGAGCTCGGCGTGGGCCTCTCGATCTCCGCGATCCTGCTGAGCGGGCTCGCCGTCGTGGCGGGGATCGTCGCGGTCGTCGGCAACTGGGGGCGCGGATGGGGTGTGGCGGCGATCGCGGTCGGCGTGCTCCTCAACCCCGTGGTGCTGCTCTACGGCCTGAGCTGGATCGGGGCGCTGTGATCTCGGAGCTGTTCGACCCCGAGGTGTGGCGCGAGGTGCCGGGATTCGACGACCTCACCGACATCACCTACCACCTGGACGTCTCCGGTCGCGTCACGCGGATCGCGTTCGACCGCCCCGAGGTGCGCAACGCCTTCCGGCCGCAGACGGTCGACGAGCTCGCCCGGGCCCTCGACGACGCGCGCCAGAATCCGCGCGTGGGCGTCGTGCTGCTCACCGGCAACGGCCCGAGCCCGAAGGACGGCGGCTGGGCGTTCAGCTCGGGGGGCGACCAGCGCATCCGGGGGAGGAGCGGGTACGAGTACGCCACCGGCGGCGCCGGCAGACTCCACATCCTCGAGGTGCAGCGCCTCATCCGCTTCATGCCGAAGGTCGTCATCGCGCTCGTGCCCGGCTGGGCCGCGGGCGGCGGCCACTCGCTGCACGTGGTGTGCGATCTGACGATCGCGAGCCGCGAGCACGCGCGCTTCAAGCAGACGGATGCCGACGTCGGCTCCTTCGACGCCGGCTACGGCTCGGCGTACTTCGCGCGGCAGGTGGGGCAGAAGTTCGCGCGCGAGGTGTTCTTCCTCGCCGAGGAGTACGACGCCGAGCGCGCCCGCGAGATGGGCGCCGTGAACGCGGTCGTGCCGCATGCGGAGCTCGAGCGCACGGGCCTCGCGTGGGCGGAGACGATCCTCGGCAAGAGCCCCACCGCGATCCGCATGCTCAAGTTCGCCATGAACGCCGTCGATGACGGGATGGTCGGCCAGCAGGTGTTCGCGGGGGAGGCGACCCGGCTCGCCTACGGCACCGACGAGGCCGCCGAGGGTCGCGACGCGTTCCTCGAGAAGCGCGACCCCGACTGGGGACCGTACCCCTGGCACTTCTGAGCCCATGAGACCGCTCGCGCAGGTGCCGGCCGCCGCGGGGCCGACCGCGGTGCTCGCGGCGCTGCGCTCCGCGCTCGCGGGAGGTCCGGCGCTGTTCGTGGCCTCCGGGGCCGCGGGGGCGGATGCCGCCCCGCTTCCCGATCGGGTCGCCCAGCACGTGGGGCTCGTCGTGGAGACGAGCGGCACCACGGGCCGCCCGAAGCGCGTCGCGCTGCCCGCGGACGCCGTGCTCGCCTCCGCCGCGGCGAGCGAGTCGGCGCTCGGCGGGCCAGCGCAGTGGGTGCTCGCGCTGCCGGTGCACTACATCGCGGGCCTCAACGTGCTCGCCCGCTCGCTGTGCGCCGAGACGACGCCGGTCACAGTGGAGGCCGGAGGGTTCGGCGCCGAGGCCTTCGTGGCGGCGGCCGCGCGGCTGTCGCCCGAGACCCCGCACGCGGTCGCGCTCGTGCCCGCGCAGCTCGCGACCCTGCTCGACGCCGCCGCGGCCCGCGAGCTGCTGCGCGGCTTCCAGGCGGTGCTGGTCGGCGGCCAGGCCACACCCGGGGCGCTCGTCGAGCGGGCGCGGGAGGCCGGCATCCGCGTCGTGCGCAGCTACGGCTCCAGCGAGACGAGCGGCGGATGCGTCTACGACGGCCACCCGATCGGCGGGGCGCGGGTGCGGCTCGTGGACGGCGAGGTGCGGCTCGGGGGCACGACGCTCGCGGACGGCTACCTGGGCGACGACGAGCTCACGGCCGAGCGCTTCCTCATGGATGACGGCGAGCGCTGGTTCCGTACCGCCGACGCGGGCGAGTGGGACGGCGAGACGCTGCGCGTGCTCGGCCGCCGCGACGACGTGATCGTGTCGGGCGGGGTGAAGGTGGCGCTCGGCGCGATCGAGGAGGTGCTGCGCGCACAGCCCGGGTGCGCGGATGCCGTGGTCGTCGCCGTCGCCGACGCCCGCTGGGGGGAGCGGCCGGTCGCGTTCGCCTCCGGCGACCCGGTCGACGACGCGGGCGCGCTGGCGGTGGTCGCCGCGGCGCTGGGGCCGATCGCACGACCCGAGCGTCTCATCCGCCTCGCCTCGCTGCCGCTCCTGCCGAGCGGCAAGCCCGACCGTCGCGCGCTCGCGGCGCTCGCCGCGCCGTGAATGTTCCCGTTCCGCGCGTTTGCACCCGTTTCTTCGGGAACAAACACGCGGAACGGGAACATTGGCGAATCTCAGTAGGCTTCCCCTCGTGGCGAAGCAGCAACGGTTCGATCCCCAGGCCCTCGAGCGCGCGCGGGGCACCGCGGCCCCGAAGTCGGGTCCCGCGGCGAAGGCACCCGCGAAGGGCAAGCCCTCCTCGGGCAAGACGCGCGGCAGGAGCGGACGACCGGGGGGCCGCCCGCCGGCCGAGGCGAGCCCCGCGACCCTCGGCACCTGGATCTCCGCGGCCCGCCCGCTGACGCTCGCCCTCGCGATCGCCCCCGTCGCGCTCGGCACGGGCGCCGCCGCGGTCGTCATGACCAACTGGTACGACCACTGGGTGCGCGCGCTGCTGTGCCTCGCGGTCGCGGCGCTGCTGCAGATCGGCGTCAACTACGCGAACGACTACTCGGACGGCATCCGCGGCACCGACGCCCACCGGGTCGGGCCCGCCCGCCTCGTCGGCTCGGGTCGCGCGAAGCCGCGCCACGTGCTGACGGTCGCGCTCGTGTTCTTCGGCCTCGCGGCCGTCGCCGGCGTCATCCTCGTCGTGCTCACGCAGCACTGGTGGCTGCTCGCCGTGGGCGCCGTCGCGATCGTCGTCGCCTGGTTCTACACGGGCGGAAAGCGCCCCTACGGCTACATGGCCGGCCTCGCCGAGCTCGCGGTCTTCGCGTTCTTCGGCATCGCCGCCGTCGCCGGCACGACCTTCGTGCAGATCGGCGAGGTCAACATCGAGTCGTGGCTCGGCGGCGTCGCCGCGGGGCTCTTCGCGGTCGCCGTGCTGCACGTCAACAACCTGCGCGACCGTGCCCAGGATGCGACGGCCGGCAAGCGCACGCTCGCCGTGCGGATGGGGAACGTTCCCGGGCGCATCCTGTACGCGCTGCTCATGCTCGCGCCGTTCGGCATCCTCGTCTTCTATGTGCTGTTCTACGACCTCGCCGCGTACGTCTACTTCGCGCTGCTCGCGGCGGCGCCCGCGGTGCTCATCGTGCTGACGGCGCGCTCGGCGCGCGAGTACGTGACGGCGCTCAAGCTCACGCTGCTCACGGCGCTCGCCTACGGAGTGGGGCTGGGCGCCGCGCTCGCGTTCTAGGTCGAGACGGGCGTGGGCTCCGCGGGCTGAGCTCACGCTTTCCGGCGCCGAGCGGTCGGTTCTCGGCCTCATCCTGCCCGGATGAGGCGAGAAACCGACCGGTCAGGGGACGAAGGGCGAGGTCAGTCGGCGTCCTCGGCGCGCTCGTCGACCCCGCGGTCGTCGGCGGCACCGGCACCCTGCTCCGCCTTCGCACGGGCCGCCTCGCGGCTCGCCGCGAACTCCTCCGAAACACGGTTCCGCAGTCGGGGGAAGAAGATGTACGACACCGTCAGCCCGACGATCGCCGCGACGGCCGCCGCGAGCAGGTAGTGCAGCCCGAGCAGGTACAGGATCGCGAACACCGCGCCGAAGAGGGCGAGGCGCAGCAGCGTGTACGGGATCCAGGCGGGCACCCGGCAAGTCTAGGCGGGCGGCGGCGGCCCTCTCCGCCGCCTAGAATCGGGGCATGGCCGCTCTGCTGCGCTACCTCCCGCTGATCCTCGCGGTGGTGCTGCTCGTCGCGGCCCTCGTCGACATCGTCCGCATCGACCCGGACCGCGTGCGGGCCCTGCCGAAGCCCCTGTGGGCTGTGATCGCGCTGTTCATCGTGATCATCGGACCCATCCTGTGGTTCGCGCTGGGGCGCGAGCCGCTGGCGCCGCGCACCCACGGCCGCTACCGTGAGGCGCCCGTCGCCCCCGACGACGACCCGGACTTCCTGCGCCGCCTCGCCCGCGAGAAGGAGCAGGAACAGCGCATCCGCGACCTGGAGAAGCGCCTGTCGGAGCTCGACGACGGCGACGACACCCCGAAGAACCCGCGGTGAGCCCGGCCGCGCCCGACGCGCCCGCGAGCGTCTACGCGACCGCCCTGCTCGCGGGACTCGTGCGCCGCGGGGTGACGGATGTCGTGGTGTGCCCCGGATCGCGCTCGCAGGCGCTCGCGCTCGCCGCCGCCCGCTTCGAGCAGGCCGGCCTCCTGAACCTGCACGTGCGCATCGACGAGCGATCGGCGGGCTTCCTCGCCCTCGGCCTCGCCGTCGAGTCGGGCGTCCCCGCGGTCGTCGTGACGACCTCCGGCACCGCCGTCGGCAACCTCCACCCGGCCGTGCTCGAGGCGGCGCACTCCGGGGTACCGCTGCTCGTCGTCAGCGCCGACCGCCCCGAGGAGCTGCGCGGCGTCGGGGCCAACCAGACCACACGGCAGGCAGGCATCTTCGCGGGCGTCGCCCCGCACTCCTGGGACGTCTCGGCGCCCGTCGGCGACCCGGGCGAGGAGCAGGCCGCCGACGCGCTCGCGGGCGAGGTGCTCGCGGGCATCCGCGGTCCCCGGCACGTGAACCTGGCGTTCCGCGAGCCGCTCTCCTCGGCCGTCCGGCTGCCGGATGTCGAGCCCGGCGAGTGGACCGAGGTCGCGACCCCCGACGTCGAGGCGCTGGAGCTCGCCCCCGCCCCCGGCACGGTCGTCGTCGCCGGCTCCGGGGCGGGCGAGGACGCCGAGCGGATCGCGCGCGAGCTCGGGGCGCCACTGCTCGCGGAGGTCGCGAGCGGCGCCCGCTTCGGGCCGAACCTGGTGGCCGCCTACCGCGAGCTGCTGGGCGCCGCGGGGTTCGGCGACCGCGTCGCGCGCGTGATCGTGTTCGGGCATCCGACGCTCAGCCGGGAGGTGCCCGCCATCATCGAGCGCCCGGGGGTCGAGACGATCGTCGTGCGCTCCGCAGGGCTCGACGATTACAACCCGGGGCGCCGGGTCGCGCGCTTCGCCGACCGCGTCGTCGTCGACACCTCGCGCGAGCCCGACCCCTCCTGGGCGCGGCGCTGGGTGCACGCCTCGCGCACGCTGCTCGAGGTCGACGAGGGCTCCGCGTCGTCGATCGGCACCGACTACGCCGAGCGGGCCGCCTTCGCCCGCGAGCAGCTGCAGCGGATGCGGGCGCCCGTCTCGCGCCGTGAGCTCGCCGAGGCGGTGTGGGCGGCGAGCTGGCCGCACGACCGGCTGGTGCTGGGCGCCTCGCGCCTCATCCGGGAGCTCGACCGGGTCGCGCCGGGCAAGCGCATCCCGGTGCACGCGAACCGCGGCCTCGCCGGGATCGACGGCACGGTCGCGACCGCCACCGGCATCGCCCTCGCCGCCCAGCGCGACGAGGACCGGCCGGGGATCACGCGCGTGCTGCTGGGCGACCTCGCCCTGCTGCACGACGTCGGCTCGCTGCTCGGCGGGGAGGGCGAGCCGTGGCCGCGCCTGCAGGTGATCGTCGGCAACGACCACGGCGGCACGATCTTCGACGGGCTCGAGGTGGCGCGCTCCGCCGACCCGGCGCTCGCCGACCGGGTTCTGCTCACGCCGCAGTCGGTCGACCTGGCGGCCCTGGCATCCGCGTACGGCTGGGAGCACCGCCTCGTCACCGAGCGCGGCCAGCTCGCGGGTTCCCTCACGCCGGCCGCCGGTCGCGTGATCGTCGAGGTGGCGCTGGCCCGCTGAGTCGCACGGGATGCGCGGCGACGCCGGATGCGAGAGGGTGAGCGCATGAGCTTCGCCGAGCAGCTGCGCGTGGGTCCCGGGTTCCGTCTCGCCGAGGTGGACCCGGATGCGACGCCCGGCGTGCACACCGGCAAGAAGGAGGGCGCGCGGGCGCTCGCGGCGGGCGAGCCCGAGCTCGACCGGCTGCAGGAGCTGCTGTTCGCCAACACCGAGCACGACCCGCGCAGCGTGCTGCTCGTGCTGCAGGCGATGGACACGGCGGGCAAGGGCGGCATCGTGCGGCACGTCGTCGGCGCGGTCGACCCGCAGGGCGTGCACATCCACGCGTTCAAGAAGCCGACGGCGGAGGAGCTCGCCCACGACTTCCTGTGGCGCGTCGAGCGCGAGCTGCCGGGTTCCGGCCGCATCGGCGTCTTCGACCGCTCGCACTACGAGGACGTGCTCATCGGCCGCGTGCGGAAGCTCGCGGACCCCGACGAGATCGAGCGGCGCTACGGCGCGATCGTCGACTTCGAGGAGCGGCTCGCCGCATCCGGCACCGTCGTCGTGAAGTGCATGCTGCACATCTCGTCCGACGAGCAGCGTGCCCGGCTCGCGGAGCGACTCGATCGCCCCGACAAGTACTGGAAGTTCAACCCCGGCGATCTCACCGAGCGTGCCCTGTGGGACGACTACCAGGAGGCCTACCAGCTCGCGATCGAGCGCACCTCGACCGAGGCCGCCCCCTGGTACGTGGTGCCCGCGAACCACAAGTGGTTCGCGCGGCTCGCGGTGGCCGAGCTGCTCACGGACGCGCTGCGCTCGCTCGGTCAGGACTGGCCGCCCGCCGACTTCGACGTCGAGGAGCAGCGGCGGGCCCTCGAAGCCTCGGCGTAGGCTCGCCGCATGACCGCCACCGAGAACCCCGCAGCCTCGCCCTCGCTCGACCTGCCGCTCTACGGCGCCTCGTTCGGGCAGGCGATCTCGCGCTTCTTCCGCAAGTACGCCACCTTCTCCGGACGCGCCAGCCGCTCCGAGTACTGGTGGTGGGTGCTCGCGTCCTTCCTCGTCTACGTCGTGCTGACGGTCGCCACGATCGCACTCGGTGTCGCCACGGGGACCCCGAGCGACACGGGCGACGGCGTGCGCCTCGGCCCGATCGCCGTGGTCGGCTTCGTGCTCATCGGCGTCTGGTTCGTGGTCACGCTCATCCCGCAGTTCGCGGTGACGGTGCGCCGCCTGCACGACGCGAACCTCTCCGGCTGGATGGTGCTGCTGCGGCTCGTGCCGTCGGTGGGCGACGTCATCGTGCTGATCCTCACGATCCTGCCGGCGAGCCCCCTAGGCACCCGCTTCGACAGGCGCTGACGGCACCTCAGCCGAAGGCCTCCACGATCGGGCGGAACTTGAGCTTCGTCTCGGCGAGCTCCACGTCGGGGTCGGATGCCGCGAGGATGCCGCCGCCGGCATACGCCCGGATGTCGCCGTCCGGGGTGACCTCGGCCGAGCGCAGCGACACCGCCCACTTGCCGTCGCCGTCGGCGTCGACCCAGCCGACCGGCCCGCCGTAGCGACCGCGGTCGAGCGGTTCGAGCTCGCGGATCACCTCGAGGGCCTTCGCGGTCGGGGTGCCCGCGACCGCGGCCGTCGGGTGCAGGGCCGCGGCGAGGTCGAGCGCGGAGGAGCCGTCGGACAGCGTGCCCTCGATGTTGGTCGCCAGGTGCCACAGGTTCGGCAGCTTGAGGGCGAACGGGATCTCGCTCGCCGCGAGCCCCGAGCGCGCGTGCGGCGCGAGCGCGTCGAGCACGCTCTGCACGGCGTAGCGGTGCTCGTCGAGGTCCTTCGTGGAGGTGGCGAGCCGCAGGGCCGCCGCGTGGTCGGCATCCGCGTCGGCGCCGCGGGCGATCGAGCCGGCGAGCACGCGCGCCGTCGTCTTGCCGCGGGCGACCCGCACGAGCGTCTCGGGGCTGGAACCGAGGTGGCCGTCGATCGCGAAGGTCCAGGTGTCGGGGTAGCCGAGCGCGAGGTCGACGAGCACGCGCCGCAGGTCGCCGCCCTCGGGGAGGTGCCCGACGAGGTCGCGTGCGAGCACGACCTTCCGCAGCTCGCCCGACCGGATGCGCGCGACGGCCCGCGCGACGAGCTCGCGGAAGCGGTCGGGCGGAACCTCGCCGGGTTGCAGGCTGAGGCGGAACTCGGCGCCGAGGGCGGTCGGCGCGGGCGACGGCGGACGCTCCTCACCCGCGACGGTGACGTCCGTGATCCAGGTCACGCCGTCGCGGCGCCCGACGATCGTGCGCGGCACGATGAGCACGCTCTCGAACGCCGACTCCTCGGAGAAGGTGAAGGCGCCGAACGCGAGCAGGCCGCTGCCCGACCTGCGGACCGGGTCGTCGACGGATGCGGCCGCCGCGATCCTGCGCCAGGTCTCCGCCGCTTGGGCGATGCGGTCCGGCCCGCGGAAGGTCAGGCGCAGGGTCTCGCCGAGGCCCGCGACGCCCTCACCCCGTCGCATGAAGAGCAGCGGCGATCGGGCATCCAGCAGCGGCAGCAGCGAGGTCACCGGGTCCACCGCCCGGGTGCGGGCGGTGAGCGCGGGGGTCACGCCCTCGGGAACGGTCACGCCTCCACCCTAGGCCGGTCGGCGGGGCGCGTCGCGAGACCAACGGCCCGGATGCGCGGCATGCGCCCCCGATAGGATGGCCCGTGGTGAACAGGGCGGACATGGAGAAGCGGCCGGACGAGGTGTCCGGCATGTTCGACGACGTCGCCCGCGGCTACGACCGCACCAACGACATCCTCTCGATGGGCAACGCGCCGCTGTGGCGGATCGCGACCGTCCGGGCGGTCGACCCGCAGCCGGGGGAGCGCATCCTCGACATCGCGGCGGGCACCGGCACCTCCTCCGCGGCTCTCGCCAAGTCGGGAGCGACCGTCGTGGCGGTCGACTTCTCGCCCGGCATGATCGCGGAGGGCCGTCGCCGCCACCCGAAGCTCGAGTTCGTGGAGGCTGACGCGCACCGCCTGCCCTTCGGCGACGACGAGTTCGACGCCGTCACGATCAGCTTCGGGCTGCGCAACGTCGCGGAGCCGGTCGTCGCCCTCGGCGAGATGTACCGCGTGCTGAAGCCGGGTGGGCGCCTCGTCGTGTGCGAGTTCTCGCACCCGACCAACCCGCTCATGCAGTTCGGCTACGACGGCTGGATGAAGCTCGGCATGCCCCTCGTGGCGCGGCTCGCGAGCTCCAACCCCGACGCCTACCGCTACCTGCTCGAGTCGATCGAGCAGTGGCCCGACCAGCAGACCCTCGCCCAGTGGATCCGCGGCGTCGGCTTCGCACGCGTCGCCCACCGCAACCTCACGGGCGGCGTCGTCGCCCTGCACCGCGCCCGCAAGCCCGTCGACCCGGCCGTGCGCGCATCCGCCGCCCGCCGCCGCGCACCGCGCACCACCACCACCTGAGCTCAGAACGGCCACCACGTGACCCCGTCCCCCTCGATCGTCCGGCGCCGCACGCTCGGCGCCTCGCTCGGCCTCGGCGACGCGCTCTTCGCGTCGAACGAGGAGAAGAGCTTCGCCCGCGCCATCGAGGCCGGCCTCGACAAGGTGGAGGCGGGGCTCACCGCGCAGCTCGCCTTCGCCGACGACATCGCGGATGCGGCGGGCCGCTACCTGCTCGACGCGGGAGGAAAGCGCGTGCGGCCGGTGCTCGCCCTGCTCACCGCCCAGCTCGGCGACGGCGCCAACGACGACGTCGTGGTGGGCGCGCAGGCGGTCGAGATCACCCACGTGGCCTCGCTGTACCACGACGACGTCATGGACGACGCGCAGGTGCGCCGCGGGGTGCCGAGCGCCCAGACCGTCTGGGGCAACTCGGTCGCCATCCTCACGGGCGACCTGCTGTTCGCGCGCGCCTCGAAGCTCATCGCGAGCCTCGGCGAACGCGCCCTCACCATCCAGGCCGACGTCTTCGAGCGACTGTGCCTCGGCCAGCTGCACGAGACGGTCGGCCCGCGGCCCGGCCAGGACCCGATCGAGCACTACCTGGGCGTGCTCGCCGACAAGACCGGCTCGCTCATCTCCTGCGCGGCCGTCATCGGGGTCATCTTCTCGAACGCGCCCGAGGAGTACCGCGAGCCCGTCGAGACCTTCGGCGAGAAGGTCGGCGTGGCCTTCCAGCTCGTCGACGACGTCATCGACCTCTCGGCCGCGATCGAGCAGACCGGCAAGTCCGCCGGCACCGACCTGCGTGCGGGCGTGCCGACGCTGCCCCTGCTCTACCTGCGCCGCGAGGCCGAGACGGATGCCGCGGCCGCCGCGCTGCTCGCCCGCCTCGACGAGGGCCTCGCCCCGGATGCGGACCCGGCCGTCTTCGCGGAGGCCGTCGCCGAGCTGCGCGCGCATCCGGTGACCGCCGCGACTCTCGCCGAGGCGAACCGCTGGTCCGCCGACGCCGTGGCGGCGCTCGCGCCGCTGCCCGAGGGCCCCGTCAAGAAGTCGCTGACCCGCTTCGCGCAGGCGATCGTCGAGCGCTCCGGCTGAGCGCATCCGCCGCCTCCCCGCACGCCCCACGCGCCGCAGGCGCACAGGAAGGAAGACCCCCATGAAGCTCCGCCTCGCCATCGTGGGCGCCGGACCCGCCGGCATCTACGCCGCCGACATCCTGCTGAAGTACGAGCGCGGCTTCGACGTGTCGATCGACCTGTTCGACCAGCTGCCCGCCCCGTACGGTCTCGTGCGCTACGGGGTCGCCCCCGACCACCCGCGCATCAAGGGCATCATCACGGCGCTGCGCGAGGTGCTCGACCGCGGCGACATCCGCATCTTCGGCAACGTGCTCTACGGCCGCGACATCACGCTCGACGACCTCAAGAAGCACTACCACGCGGTCATCTTCGCGACGGGCGCCGTGCGCGACGCCGACCTCGACATCCCCGGCATCGAGCTGCCGGGCAGCTACGGCGCCGCCGACTTCGTCAGCTGGTACGACGGCCACCCGGACTACCCGCGCACCTGGCCGCTCGAGGCCGAGTCGGTGGCCGTGGTCGGCAACGGCAACGTCGCGCTCGACGTGGCGCGCATCCTCGCCAAGCACCCCGAGGACCTGCTGCCGACCGAGATCCCCGACAACGTGTACGACGGGCTCGTGGCCTCGCCCGTCACCGACGTGCACGTCTTCGGGCGCCGCGGCCCCATGCAGGTGAAGTTCACGCCGCTCGAGCTGCGCGAGCTCGGCGAGCTGCGCGACGTCGACATGATCGTCCGCGACGAGGACTTCGACTACGACGAGGCGTCGCGGCGGGCGATCGAGTCGAACAAGCAGGTCTTCGTGATCGACAAGGTGCTGACCCAGTGGCGGCAGCGCGAGACGGGGCAGGCGTCGCGGCGACTGCACCTGCACTTCTACGCGAAGCCGCTCGAGGTCGTCGGCGACGAGCACGGCATCACGGCGTTCCGGTACGAGCGCACGGAGCCGGACGGCTCGGGCGGCGTGCGCGGGACGGGCGAGATCCGCGAGGTGCCGATCCAGGCCCTCTACCGGGCGGTCGGCTACTTCGGTTCGTCGCTGCCCGGCATCCCGTTCGACGAGGAGCGCGGGGTGATCCCGAACCACGAGGGCCAGGTGCTCGACCACCACAACGAGCTCGTGCCGGGCGTCTACGCGACCGGGTGGATCAAGCGCGGGCCCGTCGGCCTCATCGGGCACACCAAGTCGGATGCCATGGAGACCATCTCGCACCTCGTGAAGGACCAGGCGAGCTGGTGGGACCCGGCCGAGCCGGGCGAGGCATCCGTCGTGGCCCTGCTCGAGGAGCGCGGCGTCGCCTACACCGACCTCGACGGCTGGCACCGCCTCGACGAGCACGAGATCGCGCTCGGCGAGCCGCACGGCCGCGCCCGCATCAAGGTCGTGCCGCGCGACGAGATGGTGCAGATCTCCCGCGGCGAGTAGTCGCCGAAGGCGGCGTATCGAGGCCCCGGCTCAGCGCTCGGGGGCCTCGCCCCACACCCGCCTGGTCAGGGCGGCGACGTCGCGGTCGAGATGGTCGATGCGCGTGTTGACCGTTTCGAACCGCGCGTTCATCTCGGCGTGCAGTCCGCCGATCTGGGCATCGACCGCATCGAAACGACGATCGACGGCCTCGAAGCGCGCGTTCATCTCGCCGCGGAGGCCGCTGATCTCGGCGCGCATCTCGCTGCGGAGGCCGCTGATCTCGGCGCGCATCTCACCGCGCAGTCCGCTGATCTCGCCGCCCACCTCGCCGCGCAGTCCGCCGATCGCGGTGGTGATGTTGCGACTGAGCAGGGTCGTCGTGATCGTCATGCCCCCGATGACGATCACCGAGAAGACCCCGATGAGTGTCCAGATCTGGGGGTCGTTCACGAGCATCTCCTGAGTGTGGCAGCCGGATCGATCCGACGGTAGAGGCTGGCAGCGACGGCAGGAACCGCCCCGCGCCATGTTGTGGATTCCCCTTGCACCTGTCGACGGTGGAGGAGCGGAGAATCGGCTCAGTCGCGCCTGCGGCCGAAAGCGCGTGGATGTCCTGAATCGCGAGATCAGGCCCGGCGGTAGGTCTCTGCCCACGAGCGCACATGGACGCGGGCCATGGCGCGAGCGTCCTCGGGACGCGCGACGCGGACCTGCGAACTCACTGCAGCCCCGCCGTCAGCCGCATGAGGTTGTCGACGATGCGGATGCCGCGCCCGCGCTCGTTCCACTCCTCGAGCGTGAGCTCGCGGCTGACCGCACGATAGGAGTCCTCCACCTCGCGCAGCTGGGTGAGGAACGGCTCGCCGTGCACCATGACCGAGATCTCGAGGTCGAGCGTGAACGAGCGCATGTCCATGTTCGACGAGCCGATGATGGCGACCTCGTCGTCGAAGGTCATGTGCTTCGCGTGCAGGATGGTGGGCTTCGGGAAGAGGTAGATCTTGACCCCCGCCTTGAGCAGCGCCTCGTAGTAGCTGCGCTGCGCGTGGTAGACCATGAACTGGTCGCCGATCTCGGAGACGAACAGCTCCACGTGCAGCCCCGACTGGGCGGCCGTCGTCACGGCGTACAGCATCGAGTCGTCGGGCACGAAGTACGGGCTCACGAGGATGATGCGCCGCTGCGCGTTGTAGACGAGCGAGTTGAACAGCCGCAGGTTGTTCTCGACCGAGAACCCGGGCCCGCTCGGCACCACCTGGCAGTCGAGGTGGCCGTCGCCGGTGAGCCGCACGGGGGCCGCCTCGCGCACGAGCAGCTCGTCGGTCTCCGAGTACCAGTCGGTGACGAAGACGGCGTCGATGCCGGCGACCACGGGCCCCTCGAACCGCACCCAGTAGTCCTTCCAGTGCAGGCCCCGCTTGTGGTTCTTCTTCTTCTGATACGGGGTCTCGATGACGTTGAGCGAGCCCGTGTAGGCGACCTCGCCGTCGACGACGAGGAGCTTGCGGTGGTTGCGCAGGTCGGGCCGCTGGAACCTGCCCTTGAGCGGCTGCAGGGGCAGCATGAGATGCCACTCGATGCCCGCCGCGTCGAGGAACCTCTTGGTGCGGCGGAAGCCCGGGTACTGCAGGTTGCCGAGGTGGTCGAGCAGCACGCGCACCTTCACGCCGCGGCGCCGGGCATCCGCGAGGGCCTCGAAGAAGGGGCGCGTGGTGTCGTCGAGGGAGAGGATGTAGAACTCGACGTGCACGACCCGCTTCGCCGCCAGCACCTCCTCGGTCATCGCGTCGAAGGCCTCCTGGTTGTCGGCCCACATGCGCGCCTTGTTGCCGCCGACGAGGGGCATGGCGCCGAGGGTGCGGTTGAGCTCGACGAGCGGTTCGAGCCAGCTCGGCCAGGTGGGGTCCTTCTTCACGAGGTCGATGCCCTCGGTCGTCTCGACGATGTACTCGTTGATCTCGCGCTGCTTGCGCCGGCGCCCCTTCGGCAGCCGCGCGCTGCCGAACAGCAGGAAGAACAGGATGCCGAGGTAGGGGATGAAGAAGATCGCGAGCAGCCACGCCATCGCCGTCTGCGGTCGCCGGTTGCGGGGCACGATGATGAGCGCCGCGATGCGCACCCCGAGGTCGATGAGGATGAGCGCGATGACCGTCGCGAGCGAGAGCCAGGCGGCGAGGCGATCGTCCATCCGCTCAGTCTGGCCTGCCCGGGTGTCGGCACGCCATCATCCGCACGGGATGCGGTCGCCGTGTATCAGGGATGCCGTGGGGCGCTCCTGATCTGTGTCGCGGCGGATCCGCGGCACCCCGTCGGAACGGGAGGAGTGGTGATGACGATCGTCGACGAACCGACCACGGTCGGGGAACCCGCCGTCGTGCGGCCGTCGCCGGATCCGCTCCTGGTCGCGTTCGCGGCCGCCCGTGTCGGTTTCGACTGCCCGGCCGTGCGCTGGGATGACGACGCCTCTCCGGATCCCCTGCTCGACGGCGCCCTGCGTGCCGCCGGTCCGGAGGGGCGCGTCATCCAGCTCGTGGTGCTCGACGGGCGCGTGGTGGGGATCCGGCGCATCGAGATGCTGCTGGGCCTCCGTGTGCCGGCGCGCACGCTGCTCGCCGCGGAGCGTCTCGTCGCCGCGGTCGCGGACGGCCGAGCTCGAGCCGGGCTCGACCTCGTCGTGGATCGCGCGGGGCGGTGGTGGTTCGGAGGTCTGACGGTGCTGCCCGACGAGCCGTCGCTCACCAGCCCGCGCCGCGCACCAGGAACGGCGTCGTCCGTCCCGTCGCCGCCGTGGCCGCGCTGAGCGCATCCGCCAGCCCCGCGCCCGCCGCGAGCTCGCGGTGCACCGCGGGGAGCAGCTCGGATGCCGCCTCGTCCGCGACCGCCGCGGGCGCCGCGAGCACGGAGCGCGCGCCGGACTGCAGCCATGCACGTGCCATGCCGAGGGCCTCGAGCCCCCAGCGGCTCGCCGAGCGGCCCAGCTCGCACGCCGACATGACGACGGCGTCCGGGATGCGCCCCAGCTGGTCGATGTCGTAGCCGAACCAGGGCCCGTCGGCGAGCTCGAAGCCCGAGAACAGCGGATGCTCGGCCGAGTGCCGTCCGTGCGACGCGATGTGCAGCAGCTCGACCCGCTCGGCGAGCGCGGTGACCTGGGCTGCGGTCGCGTCGTGGCGCACCTCCCGCACGTCCCGCCCCCAGGCGGCCGCCGCCGCGTCGAGCTCGTCGCGCGCCCGGTCGACCCCCGGCCCCGAGGCGAACCCGACGCGGCGGATGCCGGGGCCACCCCCGCGCCGGTCGAGCCACCCCCGCGCCGACTCGGCCACCACGAGCGGGCGGCCCGCGAGGCTCGGCAGCATCGTCCAGGGGACCCCCGCGAGTGCGCCCGCGGGCGTGAGCACGACGCGCTCGGCCCCCGCGAGCGCGTCGGCGAGGGGCGCGAGGAGGATGCCGTCGAGCTCGGCGAGGCGGGCGGCGAGTGCGGCGTCCACGGTCTCGCGCAGCAGCGGGGGCAGCGTCGAGGCGGCCATGTCGAGGTCGGCGAGGAGCCCGCCGAGGAGCTCCTCGACACGCGCCGCGCCGAGCTCGACGATGCGGCCGCCCGACGGCATCCGCGGGGCGACGGCCAGCGCGGCGAGCCCCTCGTCGGTCCAGAGGTGGGCGATGAACACCGCGCCGTCGGCGGCGAGCGCCTCGCGCAGCTCGTCGAGGGGGACGGCGTCGGCGCTCGCGGGGGCACGCGCGGCGTCCGCCCAGTGGATGCGCCGCACCTCGTCGCGGAGCGCCGTGGCGCGCGCCCGGGTCGCGGGGGTCGCATCCGCGCGCTGCAGCTCCCGCAGCTCGACGAGCGCCGCGGCGACGCCCGGGTCGGCGGGCGGCCGCAGCGGGGGGAAGCTGCCGCTCAGGCGCCGGACGCGCTCCGACCAGTCGAGCACCTCCTGCGGCTGCCCGCGGTCGAGCGCGGCGCGGGTGCCGAGCACGGCGAGCCGCCGCCCGTGCAGGGCCGCCCCGCTGTGCAGCTCGAGGCTGCCGAGGCTGGCCTGCCAGGTGGTGAGGGTCTCGATGCCGTGCGCGGCCGCCACGAGCATCGCGTCACGGTCGCCGTGCGCGTGGGCGAGCACGGCGTCCACCTCGTCGGCGCGCACCTGCACCGCGATCGGGGCCGCCGCATCCGGATGCGCCGCCGCCCGCAGCCTGCCCGCCTCCTCCTCGCGGCCCGCGGCGAGCGCCGCCAGGGCCAGCTCCAGCCGCAGCAGGGCGGCGTCGTCGCGCCGGTGCAGCGCGTCGAGCTCGCGCGCCGTCTGCGCGCCGGCCTCCCGCACAGCGGCGGTACCGCGGCCCGCCCGCACCCGGCCCGTCGCGACGAGGGCGTCGGCGCGCACCGCCCAGCTCGCGTTCCCCCGCCCGCGCAGCCGGCGCGCCGCGCGCGCGGCGACCGTCGCGGCGGCGGCCGGCGCCTCCACGAGCAGGGCGCGGGCCAGCAGCAGCTCCGCCTCCGCCTGGGCCTGGCGCAGGCCGCGGGCGCCGTAGATGCGGGCGGCGTCCTCCAGGAGCGCCACGGCATCCGTCGTCATCCCGGCCGCGAGCAGTGCCTCGGCCCGGTCACCGTCGCACACGGCGCGCATGACGGGCGACAGGGCGCCCAGCACCCGGGCGGCCGCGTCCATGGTGCCGATCGCGCGGCCGAGGTCGCCGCGCAGCATCGCGGCGTAGCCCTCGTTGCTGTGGGCCTTCGCCTCCTCGACCGGGTCGCCGGCCCGTGCGAAGGCCTCGGCGGCGAGAGCGAAGTCCCGCTCGGCCCCGTCGACGTCGGAGCGGCCGAGGCGCACGAGCCCGCGGTTGAGGTGGGCGCGTCCGAGGCTCAGCGGCTGCGCGTCCAACCGCTCGATCGCGAAGCCCAGGTCGCGCAGGGCGTCGTCGTCGCGGCCCCGTCGCAGCTCCAGCAGGCCCCGCTGGCTCGTCAGCACGGCCCGGGTCTCCTCGCGGATGCCGCCCGCCGCGAGTGTCGCCTCGATCGCCGCGATGCCGGCATCCGGGGATCCCGTCTCGGAGTCGAGGTAGGCGAGGGTGCCGGCGACGAGCGCCGCCGTGTCGGGGTCGGGGGAGCGGGTGAGCGCGGCGAGCAGATCCCGGCGGGATGCCGCGTGGCGCCCCGCGTTGCCTGCCGCGACCGCCCGCGAGTAGAGCTGGCCGGCGGTGAGCCGCGCCGCCATCAGCCCGTCACGGCGAGCCGGCCGAGCACGGCGTCGACGGCGGCTCGCGCGCGGGCCACGGATGGCGCGGCCGCATCCGCCTGCAGCTCGGCCGCGATCATCCCGGCCACGATCGGCGCGGCGAAGGAGGTGCCGCTCCAGACCGCGAACCCGCCCCGGAAGTCGTCGGGGTCGATCGTCTCGCGACGCATCCCGCCGATCGGGTCGGATGCCGTCGGCTGGAGGCCCCCCGCGAACGGTCCGCCGTCCGCGCCCGCGGGCACCGTGCTCACCACCGCCGCACCCGGCGCGAAGGTGCGCACCCAGGGGCCGATGTTGCTGAACAGCGCCACGCTGCCGTTCGGGTTGAGGGCGCCCACCGAGACGAGCGGGGCGCCGTCGCCGGGGTCGAGCCACGGCGTGCCGCCCACGGGTGCCGGATCCCACGGCCCGTAGGCGGCGGGGAACAGCGGCCGGTCGGTCGAGTCGTTCCCCGCGGAGCAGACCACGGCGGTTCCCGCCCGGCGCAGCCGCAGCAGCAGCTCGGCGACCGTGATGTCGAACTGCCCGCGCTCGGGGGTCTCGTGGTAGTAGCCGAGCGAGAGGTTGAGCACGTCGAGCCGCGCGCCCCCCTCGACGCGGGTGACGAGGCCGGTGAGCGCGTCGACGAGCTCCTGCTCCTCCCACAGCCCGTCGGAGCCCGCGATGCGGATCGGCACGATGCGCGCGTGCGGTGCCGACTGGTGCACGAGACCCGCGACGAAGGTGCCGTGCCCCGACCCGTCGTCGAGCATCCCGTCAAGCGGGCCGAGCTGGTCGGGCACGCGCTCGGGGTCGTCGGCGGCGCCGTTGCGGCCGAGCGCCGCGAACACGGTGCGGTCGACCACGGGGTCGAGCCAGGGGTGGGCACCGCATCCGGTGTCGAGCACGGCGACCACGGCCTCGCCCGCGGGCCGCGGTGCGACGGATGCGGGGTCGGGCCCCACGACGGCGACCACCTGCCGCCCGCCGCTGCCCGCGTAGCCGTACTCGACGGCGGGGGTGCCGCCGCCCGCGTACGGATTCGTGGAGTGGAACGGGTTCGTGGAGTGGAAGGGATTGGTGGAGTGGAACGGGTTGGTCGAGTGGAACGGGTTCGTGGAGTGGAACGGCGCGAGGAAGCCCACGTGCTCGAGCCCGACGCCCGGCAGCTCCACTCCGCGCGAGCGTGCGAGCCGGAGCACGTCCCACGCGTCCGGTGCGGGCGAGCCGGGCCTCCCCACGAGACGGAAGCGGTCCACCCCCGGTGCGCCAGCCGCCCAGGGGTAGCGCCGGAGGCGCTCCTTCGTGACCTCGGGCGGCTCCTCGAGGGCGAGCGCACGGCGTCCGCGGCGGGCGGGCTTGTCGGGCTCCAGCGTCCAGCCGAGCTCACCCACGAGCTCGGCGAGCGCCCTCCGCGCCGGATGGTCGGGCGGCAGGAGCGTCGACACGAGCAGCCGCGAGGGCACGTAGCCCGTGGGGAGTGCCGGGTCGGCCAGCGCGTCGTCGCGCGTCACCACCCGTACGACGCCGAGTGGCAGCTCACGCGCCGCCGCCGTCCGCCAGTCCGTGCCGTCCTCTGCACGCATATCGTGTCCTCTCATCAAGATCCCGCGCGGGATCAGTGCACCTCGAACTCGCCGGTCACGCTGTAGCCGTCCTCACCCGCGGAGTGGATGACGATGCGGCAGATCCCCTCGGCGACGCGGGGGAACTCGAAACGCCCCTCGGGCGTGATGAGTGCGGACGCCACCTCGGCCCCGCCGACCACGAGGGCGGCTCGGCCGCCGCGGGGCGGGGCGAGCCATCCGTCGATGCGGTGCGTGCCGCCATCCGACTCGATGCGCAGCAGCAGGGTCACCGCCGCCGCGCCGAACTCCAGGATGCGGGGGGCGGCGCCGCGCACCCCGGCGAGCTCGCGCGCATCCGAGACGAGCAGCAGCTCGCGGTACTCCTCGGCGAGACGCTGCGTCTCGAGCGCGATGATGACGTCGTCGACGAGGCCCGGGGGCATCGGGTCGCGCTCCTCCCACATCTCGCGGAGAGCGGTGAACAGCTGGGCGTCGTGCTCGGGCATCAGACGGCCTCCCCTTCGGCGAGCAGGATTCGGAGCTTGTCGAGGCAGCGGCCCCGGGTCGGGCCGATGCTGCCGACGGGCATCTGCAGCTCGGCGGAGAGCCGGCCGTAGTCGGGCCGCTCCGAGAACGCGATCACCCGGACGAGCCGCCGGCAGCGCTCGGAGAGCGCCGCGACGGCCCGCCACAGGCGATCCCGCTCGAGGTTGCGCTCGGCGACGGCATCCGCCGGTTCGGCGCTGCCCCCGATCCGCTCGAGCTCGTCGTCGTCGGCGGGCGAGGACCTGCCGTCCGACTTGACGACCCGCCATGCCTCGCGTCGCGCGGTGGTGGTGAGCCACGCGACGACCGTGCGGGGGTCCTTCACGCCGTCGCGGGTGCGGACGAGCGCGAGCCAGGTGGTCTGGATGACGTCCTGCGCCTCCTCGCGGTGGAGGCCGTAGGCGCGCACGACGTGCCAGAGCACGGGGGTGAGGAGCCGCACGAGCGCGTCCATGGAGTCCGCGCGTCCCCCGCGCCAGGCGTCGAAGAGCTCCGCGGCCCGCGCCCACAGCGGATCGACGGCCGCGCGCTGGTCGGGGTCGTCGGGGTCGGGGGTGCGGACGGTCTCGCCGTCGCTCATGTGTTGAATCTTCACCGCTGGTGAAGAGCGCTCACAAGCCCCCGTTGATACATGCCGTCACGAAATCGGGGACGGCGTGGCCGCTCAGCGCATGTTGACGAACTGCAGGGCGACGTCGAGGTCCTTGCCCTTGAGCAGCGCGATGACCGCCTGCAGGTCGTCGCGGCTCTTCGACTGCACGCGCAGCTCGTCGCCCTGGATCTGCGACTTGACCGACTTGGGGCCCTCGTCGCGGATGATCTTGGAGATCTTCTTCGCGTCCTCGGAGGAGATGCCCTCCTTCATGCGCGCCTCGATTCGGTACTCCTTGCCCGAGGCGAACGGATCCCCCGCGTCGAGCGAGCGCAGCGAGATGCCGCGCTTGATGAGCTTCTGCTCGAAGACATCGAGCACCGCCTTCACGCGGTCCTCCGAGCTCGCCTTCATGAGGATCTTCTCGCCCGAGAACTCGATCGACGCGCCGACGTTCTTGAAGTCGTACCGCTGCGCGATCTCCTTCTGCGCCTGGCTGAGGGCGTTCTGGGTCTCCATCTGGTCGACCTTGCTGACGATGTCGAAAGAGGAATCTGCCATGTGGCCATGCTAGGACTTGTCGGATGCGCGCCCGCCTCCCGATCGTCGGCGCGGTCGTGGCGGTGGTCGCCGCGGTCGCGCTGCTCGTCGGCGGCATCACGTGGTTCCTGGCGCCGCGCGGGCTGCTCGGCGGGCCCGCCGCATCCGAGGAGCCGTTGCCGAGCTGGGCGCCGCCCGCCGAGCCGCCGGTCGCGGCGGCGGCCCCCACCGGCCCGGGCATCGCGGGGCTCGCCGATCCGGCTTGGCTCGCGACGACGGCGGAGGCGACCGGCATCCCGCAGCGCGCGCTCGCGGCCTACGCGGGCGCCGCGATCGTGAAGGCCGAGACGATGCCGCAGTGCGCCCTCAGCTGGGCGACCCTCGCGGGTGTGGGGGCGACGGAGTCCGACCACGGGCGCCACGGCGGCTCCCGCCTCGACGAGAACGGCACGGCGACTCCCGGCATCTTCGGTGTCGCGCTCGATGGCGACGGCGTGGCGCTCATCCCCGACAGCGACGGCGGCGAGTTCGACGGCGACGCGGACGCGGACCGCGCGATCGGCCCCATGCAGCTCATCCCGGAGGCGTGGCGCAACTGGCACGTCGACGGCGGGGGCGACGGCGTCGAGGACCCGCAGAACATCGACGACGCGGCGCTCGCGGCGGCGAACTACCTGTGCCGGGCGAGCACCGCCTTCGACACGGAGGACGGATGGCGGGCCGGCATCCGCTCCTACAACTCGCCCGAGCACTACCTCGGCACGGTTGCGCGGTACGCGATCCGCTACGCGGACGCGATCCGCTAGCGCCGCGCGGTCGAGGAGCGCACGACGAGCTCGTACGGCAGGTCGATGTTGAGCTCCTCCGCCTCGCGGTGCCCGGGGTGCAGCTCGTCCATGAGCACCTCGACCGCCATCCGCCCCTGCATGTCGGGGAACTGCGCGATCGTGGTGAGCCCGAAGAACTCCGCCAGCTCGTGGTCGTCGATGCCCATGATGGAGACGTCGCCCGGCACGTGCATGCCGAGGTCCTTCGCGGCGAGGATCGCGCCGATCGCCATCTCGTCGGATGCGGCGAAGATCGCCGACGGACGCCCGGCCGGGTTGCCGAGCAGCTGCTTGGCGGCGCGGTATCCGCCCTCCATCGTGAAGTCGGCGGCGTGGAAGTAGCGGTCGAGTGTCTCGAGCCCGGCGTCGCGCATCGCGAGCTCGTAGCCGTGGCGGCGGTTGGTGGGCAGGTGGAAGTCCATCTCGAGGGCGTCGCCGCCGATGTGCGCGATCTCGGTGTGGCCGAGGGCGAGCAGGTGCTCGGTCGCGAGGCGGCCGAGCTCGACGTCGTCGAGGCTCAGCGTGCGCACGCCCGGGAGCGGGCCGCCGACACCGACGATCGGCTTGTCGAGGTCGATGAGCCGCTGCACCTCGTCGAGGGTCAGCTCGAGCGAGACCGCGATCACCGCATCCACGCGCTTGCGCAGCAGGAAGTGCTCGAACACGAGGCGGCGCTCCTCGTCGCTGCCGCCGAGGTTGTAGAGGGTGAGGTCGTAGCCCTGCTCGAGCAGCGCCGACTCGGCGCCCTCGATGACGGCGCCGTAGAACCACCGGTTGAGGAAGGGGATGACGACCCCGACGTTGCGGGTGCGCCCGGTGGCGAGTCCGGAGGCGCTCGAGGAGACGACGTAGCCGAGCTGGTTCGCCGCATCCTGCACCTTCGCGCGGGTGGCGGGGGACACCGAGCCTCGTCCGGACAGCGCGCGCGACACGGTCGCCGCGGAGACGCCCGCCAGGCGGGCGACCTCGTGGATGCCGGGCACGCGTCCTCCTGCACTGGGTGATGGCTGCTCGCATCCTATCGGCGGAGGCCGCGCATGGTCTCGGGCGCCGCCGCGACCTTGTATCCTTGTCAGGCGCGAGCGGTTGGTGAACACACGAGTCGAGCGCGCACCTGGCGAGTTACCCAAGCGGCCAAAGGGATCTGACTGTAAATCAGCCGGCTAAGCCTTCGGGGGTTCGAATCCCTCACTCGCCACCACGCACTAGGGCCCCGCTCCGCGGGGCCCTTCGTGTTCCGGGCGCGGGTGCCGGCGGCGGATGCGGCCCGGCGGTCGCCGCTCGGCGCGGCTCAGTCGGCGACCGTCAACCCCAGCTCGCTCGCGAGGACCGGCGCGAGCAGCGCGAGCTGGTCCGTGTCGATCACTGCCCCGCGGAGGAATCCGGCGCCCGTGAGCACCTCGAAGGCGCATCCGCGCAGGTCGACGTCGCGGAGGGTGGCGCGCGTCACGTCGAGGTGGCGGATGCGCACCCCCGGCAGCGCGAGCCGCTCGACGGCGGCCGAGCCGAGGTCGAGCTCGTCGATGACGCAGTCGGTGAACCGCACGTCCTCCAGTCGCGCGCCGCGCAGGTTCAGGAAGCCGAGCTTGGCGCCCGTGAACTGCACCGACTGCCACTCGGCGTCGTAGAGCTCCGCGGAGCCGAGGCGCCCGCCCTCGAACGACACCTCGCGCCAGCGGGTGCGCGCCCCGCGCACCACGGGGATGTCGAGGTGCTCGAACAGGGTCTCCCTGACGGTCGTGCCGCGGAGGTCGGCCTCGGCGGCACGCAACCCCGCGATCCGGCACGACTCGAGGCGCGCGCCGCCGAGCTCCACCGCATCCGCGACGACCCCCTCGAAGGCGAGCCCCTCGAGCGTCGCCGACGGCTCGAGACGGGTGTCGTCGCCGGGCTCGAGCTCGGGGAGCCGCACCGGGTCGAGCCTCGGCGGGGCGACGAGCGGCTTCTGGGCGGGCATGACGCCACCCTAGGACGCGCGCCCGACGCGGCGGCGTGGTATCGATGGGGGATGACCGTCGTGCTCGTCGAGGGGGTGAGCGACGCCGCCGCCGTCGCGGCGGTGGCGGAGCGGCTCGGGGTGCGGATGCCGCGCGTGCTGCCGATCGGCGGGTCGAAGGGCGCGCGTCGGGCCGCGGCCGGGCTCGCGGGCGAGCGGCTCCTCGGGCTCGTGGACCGCGCGGAGGCCGCGGATCTCGCCCCGGTCGTCGAGGAGCTCTTCGTGTGCGACCCCGACCTCGAGTCGGAGCTCGTCCGGGCGCTCGGGACGGATGCGGCGCTCGCGGTGATCGAGTCGCAGGGCGAACTCGACTCGTTCCGCCTCCTGCAGCGCCAGCCGGCTCAGCGCGGGCGCCCGCTCGAGCGGCAGCTGCTGCAGTTCCTCGCGGGCCGCAGCGGCAACAAGGAGCGCTACGCCCGGCTGTTCGCGCTCGCGGTGCCGGCCGACCGCATCCCCGCGCCCCTCCTCGCGCTCGTGCGCGCCGCATCCGCGTGACGGTGCGCCGGCTCGCCCGGCGCGGATCGGTGCCAGGCTGGGCGCGTGGCAGAACTGCTCGTCGTGCTGGTCGCGGCACTCGTCGTGATCGCGACCTCCGCGGTCGTCGGACCCCGTCTCGGCATCGCCGCGCCGCTCCTGCTCGTCGCGGTGGGCGTCGGCGCGAGCTTCCTCCCGGTGTTCGCCGAGCTGCACATCGAGCCCGAGTGGATCCTCGAGGGCGTGCTGCCGCCGCTGCTGTACTCGGCGGCCGTCTCGATGCCGTCGATGAACTTCCGCCGCGAGTTCGGTGCGATCGGCGGGCTGTCGGTGCTGCTGGTGGTGGGCACCTCGCTCGCGCTCGGCCTGTTCTTCATGCTCGTGCTCCCCGGCATCGGCTTCGCGTGGGGCGTCGCGCTCGGCGCGATCGTGAGCCCGACGGATGCCGTGGCGACCTCGATCATCCGCAAGACGCCGGTCTCGAAGCGGGTCGTCGCGATCCTCGACGGCGAGAGCCTGCTCAACGACGCGACCGCCCTCGTGCTGCTGCGCACCGCGATCGTGGCGACCGCGGCCTCGTTCTCGTTCTGGGGGACGGTCGGCACCTTCGCCTACTCGGTCGTCGTCGCGATCGTGGTGGGCGGGGTCGTCGGCGCCGCGAACCTGGCGATCCGCCGGCGCGTGACGAACCCCACCGTCAACACCGTGCTGTCGTTCGTGGTGCCCTTCGTGGCCTCGCTGCCGGCCGAGGCGCTCGGCGCATCCGGTCTCGTCGCCGCGGTCGTCGCCGGGCTCGTGACCGGCATCCGCGCCCCGCGCGAGCTGTCGCCGCAGAACCGCCTCTCCGACTCGCAGAACTGGCGCACCGTGGAGCTCGTGCTCGAGGGCGTCGTGTTCCTGACGATGGGCCTGCAACTGAAGTCGATCGTCCTGGAGGTCGAGCGCGATCACGCGGGCGTGGGGCCGGCGGTGCTCGTCGCGGCGGGGGCGCTCGCGCTGACCGTCCTCGTGCGTGCGGCCTACGTCGCTCCGCTGCTCGGGGTGCTGCGGGCGTCGGCGCGGCGCGGCGAGCGGATGCGCGACCGCCTGCAGGAGATGCAGGAGACGCTCGCGACCCCCGACGGCAAGGAGGCGACGCTCGCGCGGGCGAACGAGCGCCGAGGGCCGGGCAGGCGCACCGCGCGCGACATCGAGCGCTTCGCGGTGCGGGTGACGCGTTCGCTCGCCGACATCGAGTACCTCCGCCGTCAGCCGCTCGGCTGGCGCGAGGGTGTCGTCGTGGTGTGGGCGGGCATGCGCGGAGCGGTCACCGTCGCGGCCGCGCAGACCCTGGCCGTCGGCGACACCCCGCAGCGCTCGGTGCTGGTGCTCGTGGCCTACACCGTCGCGATCCTGTCGCTCCTGCTGCAGGGCGGCACGATCGGGTTCCTCATCCGCCGGATGAAGCCGACCGTCGATCCGGCGGTCGCCGCCGCCGAGACGGATGCCGAGCTCGATCGTGTCTTCGCGCTGCTGCGGGAGGCCGCGGCCGCCATCCCCGAGCCGCCCCGGCCGGAGGGCGAGCCGACGCAGGAGCAGTTCGAGACCGCGCGCAGTCACCGGCTGTCGGTGCTGGAGGCGCAGCGGACGGCGCTCCTCGACGCGCGCGACGACGGCACCTTCGACGCCGACGTGCTGGAGGCGGCGCTCGCGAACCTCGACGCCGCGCAGATCGCGATCGAGTTGCGGGGCACCTTCCGCGGCTGAGGCGGGGTGCTCCCGCCCGCGCGGGGAGCGCGGGTGAGCGGCTTGCGGCATCCGGTACTCAGCGTTACTATCTACCAGTAGTCAACGACACTGAGTAGCAGGAGGCGCCGTGCCCAAGCAGATCACCGAGATGCTCAAAGGCACCCTCGAAGGCATCGTGCTGGCGATCCTCGCCGGCCGCGCCGCCTACGGCTACGAGATCACCGCGTGGCTGCGCGACCAGGGCTTCACCGACATCGCCGAGGGCACGATCTACGCCCTCCTCGTGCGCATCGAGCAGCGCGGCCTCGTCGACGTCGAGAAGGTGCCATCCGAGAAGGGCCCGCCGCGCAAGGTGTACACGCTCAACGCGGCGGGCCGCGCCTACCTCGACGACTTCTGGGGGACCTGGAGCTTCCTCGCAGAACGACTGGAACAGCTCCGGAACGAAGGGAAATGACCATGTGGTTCGAGAAGCTCACCGGGTCGCTCGAGCAGAAGCGGCAGTATCGGCAGTACGTGGCGCGCATCGACGCGCTGCCGGATCCGTACCTCGCCTCCGCGAAGGCCCTGCACAGGTACATCCTCGGCAACGGCGGCATCGTCGACGGCGAGACGCTCGTGACGATGCTCGGCGACCTCGCCGACCTCTGGGAGCGCGCGGCCGCCGACGGCACCCCGGTGCGGGCCATCGTCGGCGACGACCCGGCCGCCTTCGCGGACGAGTTCGTGCAGGCGTACTCGGGCAGGCACTGGGCCGACAAGCAGCGCGAGCGGCTCGCCCGCGCCATCGACGAGGCGACCGAGGCGGACGACGACGGGGAGGCGCGCTCATGACCGCGGTGACCCGGGAGGGGCCCGCCATCCGGGTCTCCGGCATCCGGAAGTCCTACAAGAAGCTCCCCGTGCTGAAGGGCGTCGACCTCGAGGTCGAGCGCGGCAGCATCGTCGCCCTGCTCGGCTCCAACGGCGCGGGCAAGACGACGCTCGTGAAGATCCTCGCGACCCTGCTCACGGCGGATGCCGGCACGGCGACCGTCGACGGGATCGACGTCGCGACCCAGCCGGCCCGGGTGCGCGAGGCGATCAGCCTCACGGGGCAGTTCGCCGCGGTCGACGACAAGCTCACCGGACGCGAGAACCTCGTGCTCGTCGGCCGGCTCCGGCACGTGGACGACCCGGGCACCGTCGCCGACCGGCTGCTCGAGCGCTTCGCGCTCACCGAGGCCGGCGGCCGCGTCGCGTCCACCTACTCCGGCGGGATGCGGCGCCGGCTCGACATCGCGATGAGCCTCATCGGCGACCCGAAGGTCGTGTTCCTCGACGAGCCCACCACGGGGCTCGACCCGGAGGCGCGCCTCGAGGTGTGGCGCACCGTGACGCAGCTCGCGGCATCCGGCACGACGGTGCTGCTCACGACCCAGTATCTGGAGGAGGCCGAGCAGCTCGCCGACCGCATCGCGATCCTGCACCGCGGTCGGATCATCGTGAACGGCACGCTCGCCGAGCTCAAGGCGCTGCTCCCGCCCGTCCAGCGCGAGTACGTCGAGAGGCAGCCGAGCCTCGAGGACGTCTTCTTCGCCCTCACGGGCAAGCGGGATTCGGCAGACGACACGGAAGGGAACCCCTCATGACCAGCCACGCCGCGAGCGACACCGCCGCACTGACCGGGCGGTCGCTGCGCCACATCCTGCGCAGCCCGGACACCATCATCACGACCGCGATCATGCCGGTCGGGCTCATGCTGCTGTTCGTGTTCGTCTTCGGCGGCGCGATCGACACCGGGTCGGGCGTCGGGGCCGGCGGCTACATCGACTACCTGCTGCCCGGCATCCTGCTCATCACCATCGCGTCCGGCATCTCGTACACCGCGTACCGCCTGTTCCTCGACATGCAGGGCGGCATCGTCGAGCGCTTCCAGTCGATGCCGATCGCGCGGTCGTCGGTGCTGTGGGCGCACGTGCTCACCTCGCTCGTCGCCAACCTCGTCTCGCTCGTGCTCGTCGTCGGCGTGGCGCTGCTCATGGGCTTCCGCAGCGGCGCCGGGGCGCTCGCCTGGCTGGCCGTGGCGGGCGTGCTGGTGCTGTTCATCCTCGCGCTCACCTGGATCGCGGTCATCCCGGGCCTCACGGCGAAGACGGTGGACGGTGCGAGCGCTTTCTCGTACCCGCTCATCTTCCTGCCGTTCCTCAGCTCGGCGTTCGTGCCGACCGACAGCATGCCCGGGCCGGTGCGCTGGTTCGCCGAGAACCAGCCGGTCACCTCGATCGTGAACAGCATCCGGGCGCTGCTCGCGCAGCAGCCGGTGGGTGCCGAGCTCTGGATCGCGCTCGCCTGGTGCCTCGGGATCCTCGTGGTCGCGGCCCTCGCCGCGACCGCCATCTACCGCCGCAAGGTGGGCTGAGCGCCCGAGACGGCGTGGGAGGGTGGAGGCATGAGCACCGAACTGCTGCACCTCGCCCGCGCGATCGCCGTCGAGGCGGGGGAGCTCGCGGCGACCCGGCGCCGCGCCGGCGTCGAGGTGGCGGCCACCAAGTCGAGCATCGTCGACGTCGTGACCGCCGCCGACCGCGAGGTCGAGGAGCTCATCCGCCGCCGCATCGGCGAGACGCGCCCGCAGGACGCGATCCTCGGCGAGGAGGGCGGCGCGTCCGGCGGCACGAGCGGCATCACCTGGGTCGTCGACCCCATCGACGGCACCGTCAACTACCTCTACGGCATCCCGCACTACGCGGTCTCGATCGCCGTCGTCGAGGGCGAGCCCGACCCGCTCCACTGGACCGAGCTCGCCGGGGTCGTGTTCAACCCGGCGATCGGCGAGCTGTACGCGGCGGCCCGCGGCGGGGGTGCGTTCCTCGGCGACAGCCCCATCCGGGTCGCGGATGCGGTGCCGCTCGGGCAGGCCCTCGTCGCCACCGGCTTCTCCTACGACGCCACGCGGCGCGGGAGGCAGGGCGAGGTGGTCGCGCGGATGCTGCCGAGCGTGCGCGACATCCGCCGGGCGGGCACCGCATCCCTCGACCTCGCGGGCGTCGCCTCCGGGCGGCTCAACGCCTACTTCGAGCGCAACCTCAACCCCTGGGACCACGCCGCCGGCGCGCTCATCGCGGCCGAGGCGGGGGCCGTGACGAAGGGCCTCGGAGCGCCGCGAGCGAGCAGCGAGTTCCTCATCGCGGGGCACCCGGATGTCGTGGGCCCGCTCGAGGAGCTGCTCGCCCAGCTGGGAGCGTGACCTTCGGCCTGGCCGCTCCCGGGGGGCTCGGGTACCATCGAAGGGTTTCCCGAACACCCGAACCGCCCGTCGCGGCACCGAGGAGGAGAGCGTGACCACTCGCACCGCGCCCCTCCGCCGCGACCGGAAAACGAGCTCGTGACGGCGGGGACCGACCACTCGCTCCCCCCGGCGACGTCCCGCCGCGAGCTCCGCGAACGCGAGCGTGCGGCGGCATCCGCGCACGCCCAGGGCGCGCCGGCCGCCACCGAGCCGACAGCCGTCGCGGCGCCCACCGCGCCCGAGCCGACCGCGCATCCGGCGTCGGGCGCGCCTCGCGCGGGGCACGCTCCCGTGCGGGAGGTCGCCTCCGCCGCGCGGCCGGCACCCAGCCGCACCGTGCGCCACTCGCTCGCCTCCCGGCTGCTCTCCTTCGCCGCCCTCGTCTCGGCGGGCGCGCTCGTGGTGGGCATGTCGCTGCCCGCGAACGCGCTCGGCGTCTACTCGGCGGAGGCCGAGGCGGCGGGTGACGCGGAGTTCATCTCGTCCACCGCGCCGCTGGAGGGCCAGCAGGTCACCGTCGAGGAGAGCGACGAGACGATCGCGGTGTCGCGCGACGACTTCGATGTGAAGTCGTGGGCGCAGGTGCTCAAGGAGAAGTACGGCAACCGCAGCTACAGCTACTCCTCCACCGGCACGGGCGCCATCCGGTGGCCGTTCCCGTACACGGTGCCCATCTCATCCGGGTACGGCTACCGGGTCTCGGGCTGCAACGGCTGCTCGACCGATCACCGCGGCATCGACTTCGTGCCCGGCGCCGGTGCGCCGATCTTCGCGGTGGCCGACGGCGTCGTCGTCGAGCACACCGAGAACCACTGGAGCTTCGGCAACACGGTCGTGCTCGAGCACCGCATCGACGGACAGGTGGTGCAGACGCGGTACGCGCACATGCAGCTCGCCTCGTCGCCGCTGCAGGTGGGGCAGACGGTGCCGGTGGGCGAGTTCGTTGGCCTCGTCGGTTCGACCGGCGTCACCACGGCGCCGCACCTGCACTTCGAGGTGATCGTGAACGGCGCGCACGTCGACCCGTTCACCTGGCTGCAGACGCACGCCGGCTAGGTTCGGCGCAGCCCGGGGCTCTCCCGCCGGTCGGGGTGGTGGCCTCAGTCGGCCGCGAGCCAGACGGTCGTGTCGCCCGGGATGCGGTCCTGCGCGACGGGGCCGCTCGCGGCGAGCACGCGGCCGGCGGGCAGCGGCACCGGCGCCGAGCCCGTGTTCGCGACGACGGTCACGCCGCCGTTGCGGAACGCGAGCACGGCGGCCCCCTCGCTCGGCAGCCACTCGAGCTCGCCCTCGCCGAGGCCGCGCTCGCGCCGCAGCGCGAGCAGCGAACGGTAGAGCTCGAGCGTCGAGCCGGGCACGCCCGCCTGCGCGTCGCGCGCGTAGTCGCCCCACGACTCGGGCTGCGGCAGCCAGCTCGCCGCCGACGGGCCGAACCCGGTGCCCGGCGCGGCGGCCTCCCAGGGGAGCGGCACGCGGCATCCGTCGCGCCCGTACGTCTCGCCGCCGGTGCGGAAGAAGCTGGGGTCCTGGCGTGCCGAGTCGGGCAGGTCGATGACCTCGGGCAGGCCGAGCTCCTCTCCCTGGTACAGGTAGGAGGAGCCGGGCAGCGCGAGCATGAACGCCGTCGCGGCGCGGGCGCGGCGGAGGCCGACCACCTCGTCCGGGTGCGACTCCGACTTCGGGCCGAGTCCCTGGCCCTGCGGCGGGGGAGGGGTGAGGCCGAGACGGGTCGCGTGTCGGATGACGTCGTGGTTGGAGAGCACCCAGGTGCTCGGCGCGCCGACCGAGCCGAACGCCGCGAGCGAGTCGTCGACGACGGACCGGAGCGCCGCGGCGTCCCACGGGGTCTCGAGGTAGCGGAAGTTGAAGGTCTGGTGCATCTCGTCGGGGCGCACCCACTTCGCGAGCTTCGTGAGCGGCTCGACCCACGCCTCGCCGGCGAGGATGCGGTCGGGGCCGTACGCGGCGAGCACCTCGTGCCAGTCGCGGTAGATCTCGTGCACGCCCTCCTGCGCCCAGTACGGCACGTTCGCCTCGTCGCCGCCCATGCTGCCCGCGTCGGCGGGCGGCACGTAGTCGGGCAGCCCCTCGGCCTTCGCGAGCCCGTGGGCGACGTCGACGCGGAACCCGTCGGCGCCGCGGTCGAGCCAGAACCGCAGCACGCCGCGGAAGTACTCGCGCACCTCCTCGTTGCTCCAGTCGAAGTCGGGCTGGGAGGTGTCGAACAGGTGCAGGTACCACTGACCGGGGGTTCCGTCGGCCTCGACGACGCGCGTCCAGGCGCGGCCGCCGAACACCGACTCCCAGTTGTTGGGCGGCAGCTCGCCCGCCGCGCCCTTGCCGTCGCGGAAGATGTAGCGTGCGCGCTCGGGGGAGCCGGGGGCGGATGCGAGCGCGGCCTGGAACCAGGCGTGCGCGCTCGAGGAGTGGTTGGGGACCAGGTCGATGATGACCCGCAGCCCGAGCTCGTGGGCGGTGGCCAGCATGCGGTCGAAGTCGGCGAGCGTGCCGAAGAGCGGGTCGACGTCGCAGTAGTCGGCGACGTCGTAGCCGGCGTCGGCCTGCGGCGAGGTGAAGAACGGCGAGAGCCAGATCGCGTCGACGCCGAGCTCGGCGAGGGCGGGGAGGCGATGGGTGATGCCGGGCAGGTCTCCGATGCCGTCGCCGTCGGCGTCCGCGAAGGACCGGGGGTAGACCTGGTAGATGACGGCGGTGCGCCACCAGTCGTCGCGCTGCGTCGCGCGACCGATCGTCGAGTTCACGATGGTTCCTTCGCTCGGGGGGTACCGGGGCGCCCTCGATGCTAGCGAGCGCCTGTTACGCGAACGTGTCGCCACATCCGCGCCCCCACACTGTTCCCCATTTGTAAACGTTTGCAACGTCACCTGTCAATTCCGCGGCATCCGTTATCGGCACGTGACCAGGAGGACTTGACATAGGGGCCACCCGTGGGTTCTCATTTGTGCAAACGCTTGCACCGAGCGTTCCGGAGAACGGCCTCCCTCTGGCGGCCGACGGACCCGCACACAGGGAAAGGACCACACCAATGAAGGTGACCAAGAAGGGGGCGCTCGGCCTCGGCGCCGTCGTCGTCGCGTCGGCGTTCGTGCTGAGCGGCTGCCAGGCCTCGGGCGACGGAGGCGACACTCCGGCCAAGGGTGGCACGCTCACCGTCTGGGTCGACGCCGAGCGCGTGGACGCGCTCAAGGGCGCAGCCGACGCCTACACCGAGAAGACCGGCGTGAAGGTCGACCTCGTCTCCAAGGACAACGCCACCATCAAGGACGACTTCATCCAGCAGGTGCCGACCGGCGAGGGCCCCGACGTCGTCATGGGCGCCCACGACTGGCTCGGCGAGCTGACCACCAACGGCGTCGTCGCGCCGCTCGAGCTGGGCGACTCCGCCGGCGACTACCTCGACGTGGCCATCCAGGCGGCGACCTACGAAGGCACCGTCTACATGCTCCCCTACGCGGTCGAGAACATCGCCGTGCTGCGCAACGCCGACCTGGTCCCGGAGGCCGCGTCGAGCTTCGACGACATGATCGCCAAGGGCAAGGCCGCCGGCCTCACGCAGCCCTTCGTGGTCGAGCAGGGCGCCGAGGGCAACCCCTACCACCTGTACCCGTTCCAGACCGCGTTCGGCGCCCCCGTCTTCGGCACCGACGCGTCCGGCTCCTACGACCCGACCGACCTGCAGCTCGGCAGCGAGGGCGGCTACGAGTTCGCGAACTGGCTCTCGGGCCAGGGCAGGAACGGCACCGGCGTCTTCAACACCGACATCGACGGGGCCATCGCCAAGCAGGCCTTCCTCGACGGCACGGCCGCCTTCTGGCTGACCGGCCCGTGGAACGTCGGCTCGGCCGTCGACGCCGGCATCAACGTCGCGATCGACCCGATCCCGTCGCCGACCGCCGACGCCGCCCAGCCGTTCGCGGGTGTGAAGGGCTTCTTCCTCTCCGCCGAGTCGAAGAACAAGGTCGCCGCGACCGACTTCCTCGTGAACTACCTCGGCACCGAGGACGTGCAGCTCGACCTGTTCAAGGCCGGCAACCTGCTCCCCGCGCTCAGCGCGGCGGCGGAGACCGCGTCCAGCGACCCGATCATCGCGGGCTTCTCGAAGGTCGGCGCCGACGCGGTGCCGATGCCGGCCATCCCCGCGATGGGCTCGGTGTGGCAGTACTGGGGCGTGGCCCAGGCCGCCATCATCAACGGCGAGGACCCGAAGGCGACGTGGGAGAAGCTCGTCTCCGACGTCCAGGGCGCCATCGGCTGAGCGATCCGCTGAACCGGGTCCGCCGGCCGACGAGGTCGGCGGACCCACATGAACGGATGCGGGGCGTGCCGCCGCAGGGGTGGACGCGCCCCGCATCCCTCAGCACCATCCACCCCTGCCTCAGAGAGTTGTGAACCCGATGGCTCAGACCTCCACCACCCGGCGGCCCGCGTCCCGCGGGCCCGCCCCCGACCGCCAGAGCGTGCGGTCGCTGCTCGTCAAGATCGTGCTGCTCGGCATCGTCGACGCGATCTCGGTCTACGCCGCCTTCGCGCTCGTGCTCCAGGACAACTGGGTCGTGGCGATCGTCGTGCTCGCGGTCACCGCCCTCGTCAACTGGATCTACTTCTCGCGGCGGCTCATCCCCGCGAAGTACCTGACGCCGGGCCTCATCTTCCTCGCCGTGTTCCAGGTGTTCGTGCTCCTCTACACGGGCTACGTCGGCTTCACGAACTACGGCACCGGCCACAACGGCACCAAGCAGCAGGCCGTCTCGTCACTGCTCGCATCCTCCCTCCAGCGCGTCGAGGACTCGCCCACCTACCCCGTCACCGTCGTCGACCGCCTCGGCGAGCTCGGTCTGCTCGTGACCGACCCCAGCACGGGCGAGGCCTACGTCGGCACGGGCGACGAGCCGCTCGCGGCGGTCCCCGACGCGGAGTTCGAGGGCCGCAAGGCCGTCTCGGCACCCGGATGGACGAGCCTCAGCTTCCAGGACGTCATCGCCCGCACCGAGGAGATCACCGCGCTCGCCGTGCCGTACTCGGACGACCCGAACGACGGCGCGCTCCGCACCCCCGACGGGAGCAACGCCTACCGCTATCTCTCGACCCTCGAGTTCGACGAGCAGGCCGGCAGCATGACCAACACCCAGACCGGCGTGGTCTACAGCGACATCGGCACGGGCGCCTTCGTCGCCGAGGACGGCAGCGAGCTGCGCCCCGGCTGGCAGATCACCGTCGGCTTCGACAACTTCATCCGCGCCTTCACCGAGCCGTCCATCCGCGGGCCGCTCGTCTACGTGACGATCTGGACGTTCGTGTTCGCCATCGCGTCCGTCTTCCTGTGCTTCGCGCTCGGCCTGCTGCTCGCGATCACCTTCCAGAACGCCCGGATGCGGGGGGTCAAGTACTACCGGCTGCTGCTCGTGCTGCCGTACGCGTTCCCGGCCTTCCTCTCGATCCTGGTGTGGAAGGGGATGATGAACGAGAGCTTCGGCTTCATCAACCAGGTGATCTTCGGCGGGGCCGACATCCCGTGGCTCACGGACCCGTCGCTCGCCAAGGTGAGCGCGATCCTCGTGAACGTCTGGCTCGGCTTCCCGTACATGTTCCTCATCTGCACGGGCGCCCTGCAGGCGATCCCGGAGGAGCTGACGGAGGCCGCCACCATGGACGGCGCGCGCGGCTGGGGGGTGTTCCGCCAGATCAAGCTGCCGCTGCTGCTCTCCACGACCGCGCCCGTGCTGATCGCGTCGTTCGCGTTCAACTTCAACAACTTCAACCTCGTGTACCTGCTCAACAACGGCGGCCCGCGCGACACGACGACGAGCCTCCCGGTCGGCCACACCGACCTACTCATCTCGATGGTCTACAAGGTGGCGTTCACGGGCCAGAACCGCGACTACGGTCTCGCCTCGGCCTTCTCGATCCTCATCTTCCTCATCGTGGCGGCGATCGCGGTGATCAGCTTCAGCAGGACCAAGGCCCTCGAGGAGATCCAGCGATGACGACCACCGAGCTGCGGAACGCGCCCCGCGCATCCGCCCCCCGCCGCCGTTCCTTCGGCCGCTGGTTCGGCGACACCGGATGGCGGCACCTCGTCGCGATCGTCGTGTCGGTGTTCGCGGTGTTCCCGCTGCTGTTCGTGCTCTCCAGCGCGCTCAACCCGAACGGCACCCTCACCGGGTCGAACGCGCTGTTCTCGCGCATCGGGATCGACAGCTTCTGGCGCATCCTCGCCGACCCGCAGAACCCTTACCTGCTGTGGTTCGGCAACACGATCCTGATCGCGTCGGTCACCGCCGTCGCGTCGACGCTCATGGGGGCCCTCGCCGCCTACGCGTTCTCGCGGATGCGGTTCACCGGCCGCCGCTTCGGGCTCATCACGATCGTCGTGATCCAGATGTTCCCGCAGCTGCTCGGCGCGGTCGCGATCTTCCTCATGATGAGCGCGATCGGCGACGTGTTCCCCGCCTTCGGGCTCAACACGCACATCGGCCTCATCATGGTCTACCTCGGCGGCGCGCTCGGCGTGAACACCTACCTCATGTACGGCTTCTTCAACACCGTGCCGGTGGAGATCGACGAGGCCGCGAAGATCGACGGAGCCGGACACGCGCGCATCTTCTTCACCATCATCCTGCGGCTCGTGGCACCGATCCTCGCCGTCGTCGCCCTGCTCTCGGTGATCGCCTCCTTCAGCGAGTACCTCATCGCGAGCGTGCTGCTCATCGACCCCGAGAACCAGACCCTCGCGGTCGGGCTCGTGAAGCTCGTCTCCAACCCGCGCTACGCGGACTGGAGCGCGTTCTCGGCGGGCGCGATCATGGCGGCGATCCCGGTGGTGGCGCTGTTCCTGGCGCTGCAGCGCTACATCGTGGGCGGCATCACCGCGGGCGCGGTGAAGTAGGCCCCGGTAACCGCTGCGTCACACGAGAGGCATAGGGTGCCCGCATGACCGCATCCCTCGCGGCCCTGCCGCACCACGACGGCTCGCCGCTGTACGTCTCCACCCAGGAGCCGGAGCTCGGGGAGCGGGTCGCCCTGCGCCTGCGGGTGCCGCGCGGCTTCGCCGAGCACGGCATCCGCGTGGTGCGGGTGCGCTCGAACCCCGACCGCGAGCCGAGCTACGCCGACGCGCGCGTCGTGCACGAGACGCCGGACGCCGTGTGGTGGCAGGCGGAGGTCGTGGTCGAGAACCCGGTGCACGGCTACCGCTGGCTGCTCGAGGACGCCGAGGCGAACACCTGGTGGCTCACCTCGAAGGGCATCTCCACGGTGGAGACGCGCGACATCGACGACTTCCGCCTCGTGACCTTCCCCGCTCCGCCCGCGTGGGGCAAGGACATGGTCATGTACCAGGTGTTCCCCGACCGCTTCGCGCGCTCGGCGGCCGCGGATGCGCGTGAGGCGCCCGAGTGGGCGCTGCCGGCGGCGTGGGGCGACCCCGTCATCCACGAGGGGCCGGGCACCGGCACCCAGTTCTACGGCGGCGACCTCGACGGGGTGCGCGAGCACCTCGACCACCTGGTCGAGCTCGGGGTGAACCTGCTCTACCTGACGCCCGTGTTCCCAGCGCGGTCGAACCACCGCTACGACGCGCAGTCGTTCGACCACGTCGATCCGCTGCTCGGCGGCGACGAGGCGCTCGTGCGGCTCGTGGAGGCGGCGCACGAGCGTGGCATTCGGGTGATCGGCGACCTGACGACCAACCACTCGGGCGACGCGCACGAGTGGTTCCGGGCGGCGTACGAGAACCCGGAGGCGGCCGAGAGCGCCTTCTACCTGTGGCTGGACGCGGCGCAGAGCGACTACGTGTCGTGGCTGGGGCACCGGAGCCTGCCGAAGTTCAACTGGAACTCGGGGGAGCTGCGGGCGCGGTTCATCGAGGGCCCGGATTCGGTGGTCGCCCGGTTCCTGAAGCCGCCGTTCTCCTTCGACGGCTGGCGCATCGACGTCGCCAACATGACGGGCCGCTACCGCGACGAGGACCTCAACGAGGCGGTGCGCCGCGCCATCCGCCGCACGATGGTGGAGGTGAACCCCGACACGCTGCTCGTGGGGGAGTCGACGAACGACGCCTCGGGCGGCGACTTCACGGGCGACGCCTGGCACGGGGCGATGACCTACGCGAACTTCACGCGGCCGCTGTGGAACTGGCTGTCGGTGCCGGGCTCGCCGGCGGGCGGTGGCCTCGGCATGACGCTCGGGCGCACCTCGGACTACTCCGGGCTCGAGTTCTACGCCGCGCACCGCGAGTTCGCGGCGGCGTTCCCGTGGCGCACCCGGCTGCACACCATGAACGCGCTCGACACCCACGACACCCCGCGCTTCGCGACCTCGGCGCGGGAGGGCGCGGTGCCGGTGGCGGTCGGCCTCGCGATGACGATGCCCGGCATCCCGGTGGTCTGGGCGGGCGATGAGTTCGGCTTCACGGCGGCCGACGGCGAGCAGGCGCGCACGCCCATCCCGTGGGATGCGGTGGGGTCGTACGCCGATGAGATCGCGTTGTATCGGCGGATGATCGGGCTGAAGCGCGCGCGTCCGGCGTTGAACGGGGGCGGCATCCGCTGGCTGCACGCCTCGGAGGAGGCGGTGGCCTTCGTGCGCGAGTCGGCGGTGGAGTGCGTGCTCGTCGTGGCGACGCGCTCGGCCGCGGAGGTCGACCTCGCGGGAGAGCTCCCGGATGACGCCGAGCTCGTGGAGGGCGCCGCGTCGTGGCGTGCCGGCCTCGTGCACGTCGACGGCCCCGCGTTCCTCGCGTGGCGCCTGCCGGGTGTGGAGCTGCCGCGCTGGGCGTAGGGGCGCCGCGGAGTGGAGCCTCCATTCCTCCACAGGGTCGTTGCGCTCGAGCTTTCCGCAGAAGCGGCCCGACGGCTGCCGTCCCGCTTCGCCCACGCGTAGCCTTCTCCTCAGACCGATTCGCCGAAACCGGGAAGGGGTTGTCGCCGTGACGATCGAGCTCGTCTCTCTCGTGGTCACCGCCTTCGGCGCGGCGGCGACCGTGCTCGGCGGCGTCGCGGGCATGCTCGGGCTGTTCATGCGCCGCCTCGATCTTCGTTTCGAGAGGATCGACGCCAGATTCGAGAAGGTGGACGAGCAGCTCGCCGAGCTGCGTCGCGACGTCACCGCGAACACGGTCGCGATCGCCCGACTCGAGGGCCCGCCGCCGCGCCTCATGCTGGGCACGTCTCGCTGACATTCGGGGGGTCCGCCGGGATGCTAGGCTCTTCCGGTGCCGCGACGAGTTCGCGGAACGCCCCGATAGCTCAGTGGTAGAGCACTTCCATGGTAAGGAAGGGGTCGTCAGTTCAATCCTGACTCGGGGCTCTGTCCGTCGGAGCGAGGCTCCACCCTCGCGCCGGCGGACTCGTGGCTGAGTAGCTCAGTTGGTGAGAGCGCACGACTCATAATCGTGAGGTCGCGGGTTCGAGTCCCGCCTCAGCTACCGATGAGTCATTGGCTTCGCGCGCTCAGATGACGATGAGCGGGAAGATCTCGCCCGTGTAGCTATGGCGGCGACCTAATCTCGTAGTGGGTCGAGGGCGGCGAGGACGAGTTCCAGCCCGAACTCGAACTCGCCGGCCGGGTCGTACTCACCGGACACGAGCGCTGCGGCGGACTCGTTGAGGTAGGGGAACTGCTCGGCCGGGAGCTGCGGCAGGAACACCTGCTCCGTCACCTGCGACAGCTCCTCGCCGCCGGGGGCGAGCAGGGCGACCTCCTGCAGCGCGAATCCGTAGACGTAGCTGTCGAGCAACCAGTTGGCGTGCGTCGCCATCGACACGGAGAAGCCGCCCCTCCGCAGACACGCGGTGACGGCCTCGCGGTGGCGGAGGTTCGACGGACCGGGCGCCGTCCGCGACTCCATCAGCGGGATCGCCCACGGGTGCCGCAGCAGCACCTCGCGCGCCGACATCGCCCGGCCGCGCATCGCCGACCGCCAATCGGGGTCTCCGGCATCCAGCTCGATCTCCGAGAAGACGACGTCGATCATGCCGTCGAGCAGCTGCTCCTTGTTCGCCACGTAGTGATACAGCGACATGGCGCCGGCACCGAGCACGCCGGCCAGCCGACGCATGCTCAGGCCCTCGACGCCTTCCGCATCCGCCAGCCGGATCGCCTCGGCCACGACCCGCTGCGTGCTGAGTCCGCCGTCGCCCCCGGATGAGCGCGTCTTCGCAGGCACAGGTCTCCTCGCTCCCTCGGGCCGATTTGACGATCGTACAGCGTACGTGCGATAGTACGGCGTACGCGTACAGTGTACGAACAACGAGAGAAGACGATGATCAACCGCACCAGCACCCGACTCGACCGCGCCCCGCTCTCGGTGCGCGCCCAGCTCGCCGCCGCCTGGACGAGCTTCATGTTCCTGTACATCTACGTGGACTACTTCCACCTCCACAAGCCGGGTGTCATCGACAGCATCCGCGACGGTCTCGTCGGACTCGACTACCCGATCACCCCCGTTCTGCTGACCGGAATGCTCGCCTCCGTCGCGGTCTCCGCGCTGATGGTCACGCTGTCCGCGGTCCTTCCCGCACGAGCGGCTCGGGTCCTGAACCTCGTCGCGGCGCCGCTGTACATCGTCTACTCGGTGATCAATGCGGCGGGGGAGACCTGGGAGTGGGCTCCGTTCTACGCGCTCTCCATCGGGGTCGAGGTGCTCCTCCTGGCCTTCGTCGTGCGCGCTGCCTGGACGTGGCCGAGCGCCCCGTCTCTCGAGACGCCGGAATCCTGAGCATGTCCGCTCCGACCGCCGTCGCCTCGCAGCGCAGGCCCTGGCTGGCCATCAGCGTCGTCGGCACCGCTGCGTTCGCGATCGCCTTCTTCCTGCTGCCGTCCGCGGTCGCGGAGGCCTCGTCCGCGAGCGGGATCACGACCGGATCCCTCGCGGGCCGCGTGGGAACCGCCTTCTCGCACTGGTGGCTGACGAGCGACGCCTCGCTTCCCCCTGACATGGCTGCGGTCGTCTCGTTCTGGCAGGTTTTCCATGTGACGAAGGTGCTCGTCGCCATCGCGCTGCTGGTCGCCCTGGTCGCGACCGGTTACCAGGTCTGGCAGGCGTGGGCTCGCATGGACGGTCGCGCAGTGCGAGCCGGTACCGCGATCCTTGGAGTGCTGGGCGCGCCGTTGGCTCCGCTCACGCTGCTCATCGTGATGGCCAACCTCCAGGGAGCGATCGCTCCTCTCTCGTCGGCGATGGGGCTCCTCCCGATGGACGGTTCGGTGGCAGAGGTCGCATCGGTGCAGGAGCAGTTCGCCGCGGGGACGACCACACCGGTCCTCGACGTGCTGATCGACGACTTCCGCACCTACCACCTGGTCCTGGTGGTCACGGCAGGGGTCGCCGCCGCCCTCGTGCTCGCCGCCGACATCCTGATGTGGGTTCGACGTACACGGCTCCCTCGCACGTCCGTCGGGCTGCGCCGGCTCACGGCGATGATCGCGATCGTGCTGCCCGCGGTGATCCCCGTGCTGCTGTTCCTCATGGTCGTGAACCTGTCGACCGTGATGGACACGGCTCCGGCGCTCGCCGCGTTCTTCGCGGGGAGCCGATGACTGCGCCCGTGCGAGCGCCGGGGAAAGCGCCGTCGGGGTGGCTCGCAATCACCGGCCTCATCCTCCTCACGGCGCTGCCGGTGATCGGCGGAGTCGTCCGCGTGAGGGACGTGGGGGCGGGCGCGACGAGCTCCCTCCCGCTGCCGCTGACGATCGCGATCGTCGTCCATATCGTCGCGATGAGCCTGTACTGCTTCGTCGGAGCGTTCCAGTTCTCGCCGGCACTGCGTGCTCGGCGGCGATGGCACAGGACGGCGGGCCGCGTGCTCATCCCGCTCGGGCTCGCTGCCGCCCTGGCCGGCGTTGCGCTCGTCCTCCTCTTCCACGGCCCGGACGATGAGTATGCGCTTGCTCTCGTGCGCCTCGTGTTCTGCATCGTGATGACCGTGTATCTCGTGCTCGGAGCCATCGCGATTGTCCGTCGACGCTTCGCCGCACACGGCGCGTGGATGACACGCGCCTACGCCATCGGCATCGCCGGCGGTACGCAGGCGCTCCTCGTCACGCTCTTCGGCCTGGTCGTCGGCGATGTGGACCCGGTGCGGGAAACCTGGCTGGTAGCAGCCGGCTTCTTCGTCAATCTCGCTGTGGCTGAGTGGCGCAACCATCGACGTCTGCAGCTCTCTCGAGCTCCGCAGCAAGACGGGTGAAGGATCAGATCGTGCCGATTGCAGTTGAAACGTACTCCGCGAGATGGCCTGAACAGTTCGAAGAGGTCGCTGAGAGTTTGATGCGCAGCCTTTCGAAGGTCGAGGTCATCGCTGTGGAGCACGTTGGGTCCACGTCGGTCCAAGGGCTCGCGGCGAAGCCGGTTCTCGACATTGACGTGGTCGTGACCCGTGAGAACGTACCCGGAGCGATCGAGGCGCTGGTTGCCGCCGGATACGAGCATCGTGGTGACCTTGGCGTCGTCGGCCGCGAAGCGTTTCTCGCTCCGGACGTCGCCCCGCCTCGCAATGTGTATGTCTGTGAACAGGGCACGCTTCACCTTCGAAACCATCTTGCGGTTCGCCGGATACTTCGCGATCGGCCGGATCTTCGTGATCGCTACGCAGCCGTCAAGTTGGAGTTGGCGAGTGACCCGACGATGGATATCGACCGATACCTCGCGGGGAAGTCGCCCATCCTGCAGGAGGTTCTCGCCTTGTCCGACTTGAGTGACGCGGAGAAGCTGGAGATCCTTCGTCTCAACACGCGCCGATGACGCGGCGGGCGGGCTCCCGCGCACCCCTCGGTACCGTATCCCCATGTCCGAAGACGACCTGGGGTCGAGCGCGGTCGCTCTCACCGCCGAGCTTGTCGGGATCGACTCGGTCAGCCCGAGCCTGGCGCCGGGCTCGCCGGGTGAGGCGGCGATCGTCGCCGTCCTGACCGAGCGACTGACGGGTGCCGGCTACCGCGTCGAGCGGGTGGCGGACGACCCCGCTCGTCCCAGCCTGGTGGCGGTGCGCGACGGTTCGAGGCCCGGTCGCTGCGTCGTGCTGAACGGGCACCTCGACACCGTGCCCACGGATGGCATGGACGCCCCGTTTCGTGCCCGCGTGGAGGGCGACCGCATGTACGGACGCGGCACGAGCGACATGAAGGGCGGGGTCGCCGGGCTCGTGGTCGCCGCCGAGCGGCTCGCGGCACTCGACGCACCGGGCCGGCTCGTGGTCGTGCTGGTGTCGGACGAGGAGGACGGCAGCGTCGGCGCGGAGGCCGTGCTCGCCCGCCTGCACGAGCTCGCCGGCATCCCCGACGCCTGCCTCATCGCCGAGCCGACCTGGCTCGACGTCGCGCAGGCGCACCGCGGGTACGAGCTCATGCGGGTGCAGCTCGTCGGCCGGGCCGCGCACTCCTCGCAACCGGCCGAGGCGGTCGACGTGGTCCCGGTCGTCGCGGCGATCCTGGCCGCGGTGAAGCGGGCGGACGAGGCGCTCGCGAGCGCGGATGCCGACCCGCAGCTGGATCGCGGGTCGTTGATGACCACGGTCGTGAGGGCGGGTTCGGCACCGTTCACCGTCGCCGCGGCCGCAGAGCTGATGGTCGAGCGCAGGACCCTGCCATCCGAGTCTCCGGACGCCGGCCTCGTCGGGCTGGAGGCGATCGTCGGATCGGTCGACCACGCAGGGTGCGAGGTGGCGGTCTCGTCCGTCATGAGACGCGCGCCCTGGCAGCTGGCCCCCAGCGGCGGCTCGGCCGACTTGGCGGCGGGCCTCTCGCGCGCCCTCGCGCAACGGGGACGGCCCGTCGCGCGTCGCGGATTCCCGTACTGGATGGAGTCGGCGCTGTGGGAGGAGGCCGGCGTTCCGACGGTCGTCTGCGGGCCGGCGGGCGGTGGCCTGCACGCGGTGGACGAGTGGGTCGACCTCGAGCAGCTGCGGCTCTATCCGGCGGTCGTCGTCGACGCGGTGCTCGAGCTCCTCGACGCCCAGGACTAGTGCGCGGGGCCTCTCCGACCGGGGACCGCGACGACGATCGGCATCGCGCGCGGAGCGCAACCGGTCATCACGACGCGGCCGCGTCGTCGAGCCATCCCGAGAGCGGCAGCAGCCGGGTGCCCTCCCCGTCGAGCACGATCCGTTGGCGCACGCGCGCGGGCCAGTCGAAGAGCGCGTCGAGTTGCGCGGGCGTCAGCAGCTGGGCGAAGCGCTCGCGCACCTGCCACCTTTCGAGAAATTCGGGGTAGGGGCCGGAGAGGATCTCGTAGCTCGTCGCGAGGTCGAGCTCGGCCGCGAGGAGCGCATCGATCGCTCCGTCCTCGGCGCCCGACGACTCCGCATCCATCGCGATGTCCTCGAGCACTGTCACGCCGATGTAGGAGAGCGCGCCCTCGGGGGCGGTGGCTGCGAGGGCGCGGATCAGCTCCGGCACCCGATCGCGCTCCTCGATCAGCTCGCGGACCTCGTCCCAGGTCTCGCCCGCACGCGACCAGCACGCACGGGCGAGGCGCTCGAGTTCTTCTCCCGTGCTGGACATGTTCCGAATGTAGCGACGGGCCGGCCGACATCCGGTGCCGCTTCACGAGCCCGTGTTGTGCGAACAGACCGGACAACATATATTGGATCCAGTTAGCGGAGCTCACGAAGGAGTGTTCATGCCCTACACGCAAGGATTGATCGGTACCTATCGCCAGTTCTGGGAGGACGGGCCGGACCGCGTGGAGGGGTCCGCTTCGCAATGGTTCCACCGCACGCAGAACTCCGTCATCGGCTACCTGGAGGGCCCGGCGGGCGCCAAGCTCACGCGCGCCTCCAACGAGGACGAGTACTTCGTCTTCGCCCTGTTCCATCCCGTGCGCGTTCGCGCCGGCGGCGAGACGGTCGAGGGCGGCCCGGGGTCGGTGTTCATCGTGCCGCCGGGGGAGAGCGAGGTCGAGCTGCTCGAGGAGGGCTCGGTGTGGATGGGCTTCACGACCGCGGCGCGCGACCTTCTCGAGCTGTGCCAGAACCGCGAGGAATATGAGCCGCCCGTGCCGCACATCGCCCCGATCACGCCGATGGGGGAGCCCGAGGGTGGCTATGCGCTGCGCCACTACGATCTCACCGCCGCGCCCGACGGCCCGCGATGCTTCGTCCACCGCACGGCGATGGCCAAGTTCCGGTGGCCATACCGCTCGCAGCCGCGCGACCCCGAGAAGATGAGCCCGCACGACCACGAGGACTTCGAGCAGGCGTCGTTGATCCTGCAGGGGACGATGGTCCACCACATGCGTCGCCACTGGACGCGCAACTCCCGCGAATGGCTTCCCGACGAGCATCAGGTCGTCGTGGCCCCCGCGGTGGCGATCTCGAAGCCGCCGGACATCCACACGACCCAGGCGGTCACGCGGGGCGCGCTCGTGGGCCTCATCGACTTCTACAGCCCGGTGCGGTGGGACATCCTTGCGACCGGCGGGATGATCACCAACGAGGGGATCTATCCGCCGCCGGAGGTCATCCCCGAGCCGCTCAGCAAGCGCGACTTCGTCTACGCCGAGGACGACCCGCGGCGCGCCCTCGAGACCCGCGGCTGATCGCCGGGGAGAAGCGCGCCATGCTGCCCGACCGCGTTCCCAGCTACGCAGAGCTCCTGCGGAGGACGGACGGCCCTCCCGGGTCGTCGTGGGGCGTCTTCGGCGAGGAGGACGAGCTCGGCATGCTCAACTTCCTCACGCCCGAGGCCACCCGCGAGGCGGCAGCACTGGTCCGCGCGGGGCGCACCTTCAACCTCGACTACCCGATCAACGCCTTCGTCCCGAGCATCGCGGGCACCCGGCCCGCGACCGCACATCACATGTTCGCGAACAACCCGAACCACCGCGACGACTGGCTGGATTCCTTCTACCTCCAGTCGACGTCGCAGGTCGACGGGCTCCGCCACATCCGCGCCCCCCGGTACGGGTTCTACAACGGCGTCGGCGACGACCAGATCAGCCTCGCCTGGCCGGACAGGCCGGCGCTCGGGGTGCAGCTCCTCGCCGAGAGGGGCATCGCGGGCCGCGGGGTGCTGCTGGATGCGATGCGCCACTTCCGGGGACGCGGGGAGGAGTGGCGCCCCGATCGGCCGCGCCACCTGACGCCCGACGACCTGGACGCGATCGCCGACGCCCAGGGCGTGGAGATCCGGCAGGGCGACATCCTCCTGCTGCACGTGGGCTGGTCCACCTGGTGGCTGGGGGCGAGCGACGAGGAGCGCAGAAGCCGCACCGGCACGCCCGGCATCGCGCAGTCGTTCGACATGCTCGAGTGGATCTGGGATCACCGGATCGCGATGTTCTCGGCCGACAACTCGGGTCTCGAGGGCTCGCCGAAGCTGACCGAGAGCGGGCTCTTCCTCGACGACGACCCGCCCCCGGAGCGCGGCCCGAACCACAACGGCGGTCTGCACCGGCACCTCATCCCCCTCCTGGGGCTCATCATCGGCGAACTCTGGGCGCTCGACGACCTCGCCGCCGACTGCGCCGCGGACGGCGTCTACGAGTTCTTCCTCAGCTGCTCACCCCTCAACGTCGTCGGCGGCGTGGGCGCACCGCCCAACGCGATCGCGATCAAGTAGCGCACCTGCTTCCCCGGGCGCCCTCGATCCGCCCGGAGGACGACCCGGAGATCGAGACACAATTGGATACAGTTGACTGTTGATTAGTGCACAAGCGGCGGATATGTTGGGGTGAATCCCACGCAGGGAGTCACCCGGACCTCGCGGTTCGCCCCGGCACAGCACGGCAGCGGAATCATCAATGGAGATGGAGAGGCATTTCATGCGTACGTCACCGACGGCTTCCCGGAACGGGAAGCGGATCGTATCCCTCGTCGCGGCCGCCGCGCTCGCGGTGGGTCTCGCGGGTTGCACGGACGGAGGAGGCGGGGAGCCCCCCGCCGACGTCCCCCGTGTGCTCAAGGTGGGCACCAGCGCGGCGCTCACCTCGCTCGACCCCGCCCTGTCGGCGACGCCCGGCGTCGCCTTCCTCACGCCCGTCTACGAAGCCCTGATCCTGCGCGATCCCGAGGGACTGCTGCAGCCGGGGCTCGCGACCGAGTGGGAGCTGAGCGACGACGCCACCCAGCTGGAGCTCCAGCTGCGCGAAGGCGTCGAATTCCAGGACGGCGCGCCGTTCGACGCCGACGCCGTGAAGGCGAACCTGGACGCGGCCCCGACGCGCGGCGGCCAGATCGCCTCCCAGCTGGCGACCGTGACCGATGTCGAGGTGATCGACGAGCATCGGGTGCGGCTCACCATGAGCCGCCCCGCGTCCGACATCCTGGGCGTGCTGGCGAGCGAGGCCGGGATGATGATCAGCCCCGCCGCCCTCGGCTCCGCCGACCTCGGCACCAAGCCGGTGGGAACCGGACCCTTCACGGTGGAGAAGCAGAACCAGACCGGCATCACCTACGTGGCCTGGGACGGGTACTGGAACAAGGACCGGATCAAGCTCGACCGCATCGAGATCCTCACCGGCCTCAACGACGACCAGACCCGCCTGAACGCCGTGCTCACGGGTGAGATCGACGTGGCCCAGACCCGCTACACCCAGATCCCCGAGCAGGAGCAGCGCGCACCGGACACGGTCACGAGCATCACGGGCAACCGGGCCACCGTCGTGGGCATCATGCTCAACACCGGCGCCGGCCAGTGGGCGAATCCCGCGATGCGCATGGCCGCGATGCACGCGATCGACCGCCAGGGCATCAGCGACGCCCTCTACGACGGAGGTTGCGAGGCGGTCGCGCAGCCGTACCCGACGAGCTACTGGGCGAGCGACCCGAAGCTCGAGAAGTCGGATGCCGCAGCCTACGACCCGGATCTCGCCCGCGAGCTCCTGGAGAAGGCCGGCCTGGTGGGCACCAAGGTGACCCTCTACGTGGGCGCGGCGACGCTCTACCAGAACATGGCCGCGGCGGTGCAGAACCAGCTCAACACGGTGGGCATGGACGTCTCGGTCGAGTCGCTCGACACGGCGACGCTGAGCGACCTCCGCTCCCGCGGTGAGTTCGAGGCATCGATCGCACTCGTCAACTCGGCCCGGCCCGACCCGGCCCAGTTCGTGCAGCAGTTCTACGCACCCGACGGTGTGTTCAACTACGGCGACTACCTCTTCGACGGCATCCAGAAGCCCCTCGCCGCCATGAACGCCACCTCCGACCAGGACGAGCGTGCCGGATACATGCACGAGATCATGAAGCAGGTTCTCGAGCAGGGCCCGACCATGATCCCGATCTGCGCGCCCACCGACGCCGTGATGTACAACTCGGCGCTCGGCGGCATCTCCATCCCGGTCAACTACGACAACGACTGGACGTACGCCTACTTCACGGGCGGCAAGTAGGAGAAGGACCCCTCCGGCGGCGTCGGGAGCCGACGCCGCCGGAGACCGTCCAACGATCAACGCTTCGGAGGTAAGCAGTCTTGCGGCTCGCAGTCATCGGTCGACGCGCCCTCTCGGGCGTGGTCGTGCTCGTCGGCGTCTCGATCCTCTCGTTCAGTCTCATCCAGCTGCTGCCGGGTGACACGGCGGCGGCCATCGCGGGCGACTTCGCGACGCCCGAGCAGATCGAGGCGATCCGCGAGCAGCTCGGGCTCAACCAGCCCGTGATCCTGCAGTACTTCACCTGGCTCGGGCACGTGCTGCAGGGGGACTTCGGAACGTCCCTCGCGACCGGGCGCCCCGCCCTCGAGATGATCCTGGAGGCCGTGCCGCCGACGGCGTCGATCGCGCTCGTGTCGCTGACCATCTCGACCATCGTCGGGCTCGGTGTCGGCCTGCTCGCCGCACTCAACCGCGGGCGCTGGGTCGACCACCTGCTGTCGTTCCTCGCGAGCATCAGCATCTCGGCGCCCGCCTTCTGGATCCTGCTGCTGATGGTGCTGTTCTTCGCCATCCTCAACCGCTGGCTGCCCGCGGTCGGCTACGTGCCGCTGAGCGCCGGCTTCTGGCCATGGCTCAGCCACATCCTGCTGCCCGCGATCGCGCTCTCCTTCACCCATGGCGCCGAGATCGCGCGCTACACGCGCGGCTCGGTGATCGACGTGCTCGCGGCGCCCTACATCCGCGCCGCGCGGGCCCGCGGTGCCCGCGGCGGCTGGCTTGCCGGCCGCCACCTCACCCGCAACTCCGCGATCCCGATCGTGACCGTGCTCGGCCTCCAGCTCGGGAACATGCTCGGCGGCGTGATCGTCGTCGAGAGCGTGGCGGGCATCAACGGCCTGGGCGGGTTCGCGGTGACCTCGGTGCTGTCACGCGACTACATCGCGCTCCAGGCGTACGTGCTGTTCGCGGCGGTCGTCATCGTGATCGTGAACCTCATCGTCGACATCCTCTACACGATCATCAACCCCAAGGTGCGCTCGTGACCACACAACTCCTCGTGCAGCCGCCGCGCCCGCTGAAGAAGCGCGCCGGCAAGAACACCGTGCTCAGCCGGCTGCGAACGCCGTCCGTCTTCCTGGCCGCCGGATTCCTGGTGCTCCTGCTCTTCGTCGCGATCTTCGCGGAGGTGATCGCGCCCTACGACTACACGGCGCAGGACCTGAGGAACCAGTTGCAGCCGATCTCACCCGAGCACTGGCTGGGCACCGACCACCTCGGGCGGGACGTGCTCAGCCGCCTCATGTTCGCCGCGCGCCTCACCCTCCTCGCGCCGCTGCTCTCGGTGGGCATCGCCCTCATCCTCGCGCTGCCGACCGGGCTGTTCGCCGGATTCCGGCGCGGCTGGATCGACGAGGTCACCAGCCGGATCGCCGAGGTCTTCCTCAGCCTCCCGGGACTCGTCTTCGCTCTCGTGATCGTCGCCATCCTCGGCCGCGGGCTCTTCAACGCCATGCTGGCGCTGGGCATCGCCTTCGCCCCGGGGCTGTTCCGCATCGTGCGGGCCGCCACCCTCGGCGTCGCGGGGGAGACCTACATCGAGTCGGCCCGCTCGATCGGCAGCTCGACCGGACGCACGGTCTTCGTGCACGTCGTGCCCAACATCATGGCCCCCCTGGTCGTGCAGGTGACGATCCTCATGGGCATCTCGATCATCGCGGAGTCGGCGCTGAGCTTCATCGGGGTCGGTGCGCAACCGCCCTCCGCGAGCCTCGGCACGATGCTGCGCGACGCGTACGACTTCCAGTTCAAGGCGCCGCTCGCCGTGCTGCCACCCGGCATCGTGCTCGTGCTGACGGTGCTCTGCTTCAACACCCTGGGCGATCGTTTCCGCGACGCGCTCCTCGGGGAGCAGCGATGAACGCGCGGATCGCGACCACCGGCGGCCAGACGGGTCCCGTGCTGGAGGTCACCGACCTCTCCCTACGCCGGGTCGGTTCGACGAACCCCGCCTCGCTCGTCCAGTCGGTCTCGTTCGAGGTCGGCGCGGGGGAGTGCGTCGCCCTCATCGGCGAGTCCGGCTGCGGGAAGACGCTGACCTCGATGGCCGTCCTCGGCCTGCTTCCCAAGGCCATCCGGGTGGAGTCGGGCTCGGTGCGGCTCGAGGGCACGGAGATCCTCGGCAGCTCGGAGCGCGAATACGCGAGGTACCGCGGCAACTCCGTCGGTGCGATCTTCCAGGACCCGATGTCGAGCCTCGATCCCACGATGAAGATCGGAGACCAGATCGCCGAGTCGCGGCGCATCCACCTGGGCGAGTCCCGCACCGAGGGACGGCGTCGCGCGGTCGAGCTGCTCGAGCGGGTCGGTATCGCCAACGCGCGCAGCCGCCTCGACTCCTACCCGTTCGAGCTGAGCGGGGGCATGCAGCAGCGCGTGATGATCGCCGCCGCGATCGCGTGCGAGCCGGCGGTGCTCATCGCCGACGAGCCGACCACCGCGCTCGACGTGACCGTTCAGGCGGGCGTGCTCGACCTGCTGCGCGGCCTGCAGACCGAGCTCGGGCTCGCGGTCCTGCTCGTCACGCACGACCTGGGCGTCGTCGCGGACTTCTCCGATCGGGTCGCGGTCATGTACGCCGGCCAGATCGTCGAGCGCGGAGCGACGCGGGAGCTGCTCGACGAGCTGCCGATGCATCCGTACACGAAGGCGCTCGCGGCGAGCGTCGCCCAGACGGGCCGAGCCCACACGGTGCTGCCCACGATCCCCGGCCGGGTCCCGTCGGCCGACGAGATGCCGATGGGCTGCCGCTTCCAGAAGCGGTGCCCTTTCGCGGAGCCGGACCGCTGCGGGCGTCCTCAGGAGGAGGTGCGGCTCGGGCCCGGGCGCGCTGCGCGCTGCGTCCGGGTGCACGAGATCAACGACGTGGAGGTGCTGAACCGTGGCTGAGAGCCCGACCCCATCCGGCGACGGCCGCTACGCGGTCGAGGGGATGGACCTGCGCAAGACGTTCCCGCTCCGGCGCTCCATCCTCGGACGGGTGACGGAGCGCGCCGTCGCGGTCGACGGGGTGAGCGTGCGCGTCGAGCCGGGGAAGACCCTCGGCATCGTCGGCGAGTCCGCGTCCGGCAAGAGCACGGTCGCGCGCATGCTCGCGAAGCTCGTGCCCGCGGATGGCGGAACCGTGCGCTGGGGCGGCGTCGACGTGACGACCGCGCGGACGGGGGCGCTTCGTCCCCTCCGGGGCAGCATCCAGATGATCTTCCAGGATCCGTACGGTTCGCTCGACTCCTCCTACTCGATCGGCTACTCCGTCGCCGAGCCGCTTCTCGTCCACCGTCGCGCCACTCGCGCGCAGGCGCGCGAGCAGGTGGCCGAGCTTCTCGAGACGGTCAACCTCGACCCACGGCTCGCCGACCGGCGCCCGGGCGAGCTCTCGGGTGGTCAGCGCCAGCGCGTCTCGATCGCACGGGCGCTCGCGCTCCGGCCCACCACCCTGATCGCCGACGAGCCGACCTCCGCGCTCGATGTCTCGACGCGGGCGGAGATCCTCAACCTGCTCATGCGCCTGCAGGACTCGATGGGCCTCGCGATCGTGCTGATCTCGCACGACTTCGCCACCATCCGTCACCTCTCCCACCGCGTCGCGGTGATGTACCGCGGGAAGGTGGTCGAGGAGGGGACAGCGGACGAGGTCGTCGACAACCCGCAGGACCCCTACACCCGCCGGCTTCTCGACTCCGTGCCCGTGCCCAACGTCGAGCAGCAGCGGGCGCGACGGGCGCGGTTCCGGGAGGACGACGCAGCGTGGCGCGCCGGGCGCGCCGCCGGGCCGGGAGCCTGAGACGCACCTCGCGCCGCCGGTGACACCGTGGTCCCGGCGGCGCGAGGCCTGTCGCGAACCGTGCCCGAGCGCCGGCTCACCACAGCTCGACGCGCAGCGGTGCCTCGGTGAGCTCGACGATCTCCTCCGGCTCGAAGCCGGGGGCGACCTTGCGCAGCACCAGGCCGTCGGCATCCCGCTCGATGACGGCGAGGTCGGTGACCACGACGTCCACGATCCGCCTGCCGGTGTGCGGGTAGTCGAGGCTCCTCACGAGCTTCGAGCGGCCGTTGCGCTCGCTGTGCCGCATCGCGATGATGAGCCGGCCGGGGTCGACCAGCAGGTCCATGGCGCCGCCGATCGCGCCGCCGCCCATCGCCGGCGTGGTCCAGTTCGCGAACGACCCCTCGGAGTCGACCTGGAAGGCACCGAGCACGACGGCGTCGAGGTGGCCGCCCCGCGCGATCTCGAAGGCGCGCACGCTGTCGAACACCGAGGCGCCCGGGCCCAGGGTGATGGGCTCGCCGCCCGCGTTGTACGCATCCGGATCCGCCTGGTCGACGCCGACGCGCTCCGAGTACCCGAGCGCTCCGTTCTCCGCATGCAGCACGATGTCGCGTCCCTCGACGAAATCCGACACCTGTGTCGGGAGGCCCACGCCGAGGTTCACATAGCTCCCCGACGGGATCAGCTCGGCGATCCAGGCGCCGATCTCGCGCGGGGTGAGGCCCGGCTTGCCGAGGTACTCGCGGCGCTCCTCGTCGTCGCGGCGCGGCCGTCAGTTCGGGCTCCGCGTCTCGGAGGCCAGCACGATCCGGTCGACGAACACGCCGGGCAGGTCGATCTCGTCGTTCGCGAGCTCGCCGACCTCGAGGATCTCGTCGACCTGCACGATCACCGTGCGGGCTGCCTTGGCCATGCTCGGCCCCAGGTTCTCGCTCGTTCCGCGGAACGCGACGTTCCCGCTGCGATCGGCCGCCGACGCGTACACGAAGGCGAAGTCCACGTGCAGCGGATGCTCGAGCACGTACTCCCGGTCGCCGAACACCCGCCGCTCCTTGCCGGAGGCGATGTCCGTGTCCACGCCGACGGGGCTGAAGAAGGGGCCGAGGCCCGCCCCTGCCGACCGCAGACGCTCGACCAGGATGCCCTGCGGGATCAGCTCGACGTCGATCGGGACGGGGCTCTGATCCTGCGCGGAGCTGTTCGGCACCGCCGCCCGGGCCGAGAAGGCGGCCTGCAGCCGGCTGACCCGCCCCGCCCGGACGAGCTGAGCGGGATGCGCCTCGGTGACGCCGAGCGAGTTGCAGACGAGCGTCAGGTCGCTGATGTCGCGGGCCGCGCACGCGGCGATGAGGTCGATCGGGAAGTTGTGGCTCGCGCCGAAGCCGGATACGCCGATGACGGCACCGTCGGGGATGTCCTCGACGGCTGCGGTGGCGTTGGGGACGACCTTGTCCATGTCCTGTCTCCTTCTCGTAGCTGCGTCGCGACGACGCTCAGCCGCGGATCTCGTCGACGAGCGCCTGCGCCGCGCGCCCCAGCATCCCGGTGTCGTTTCCGACCATGACGAAGTCGTAGCCGTGGTCGATGAGCCGGCGGGCGTCGGCGGCTCCCCGCGCGAGCGTCGCGACGGGCACGCCCCGGGCCTTGGCGACCTGGTAGGTGCGCTCGACGGCGTCGACGACCTCCGGGTCGGTCGCCTTCTTGCCCATCGTCATCGAGAGGTCGCCGGGGCCGATGAAGACGCCGTCGATGCCGTCGACCGAGAGGATGTCGTCGGCCTGCTCGACCGCCCCGATCTCCTCGATCATCGGTACGCGCATCACCCGGTCGCGGCCGTCGCGCCGGTAGTCGATGTCGGCGTCCCGCGAGATGCCCCAGCCCCCGGCGCGCATGCCGCCGCCCGAGCCGCGGGTCCCGGTGGGCGGATGCCAGGCCTGCCCGACGAGGCGGCGGCATTCGTCGGCGTTGGACACGTGGGGCCAGAGGATGCCCGTCGCGCCGGCGTCGAGGATGCGCTGCATGTCGCCGTAGCCGTGGTCGGCGACCCGCACGAGCGGCGGCAGGTCGAGCGATCGAGCGATGGCGATGAGCACGTTGAGTTCCGAGACGCTGAGCATCGCGTGCTCGGCGTCGAACACCACGAAGTCGAATCCGGCCGCCTTCATGATCTCGACCACCTCGATCGAGGGGATCTTCAGGAAGGGCCCGACGGGCACGCGCCCCTCGGTCTGACCGATGAGTTCCTTCAACCAGAGCATGCGTCTCTCCTCGTGTGATGCGGCGCCGATCGCCGCAGGGATCGGATGGACCGCGGCACGCCTCGAGTCCACGAGGGCATGTCGACGGAGAGCCGCACCGGATGCGGTGCGGTACGGGTGGGCGCGGTCGACCCGCGCGGCGTCAGGCGGGAGCGGCTTCGGTCTCGCGCGGGGCGCCTTCGCGCTGGGCGCGGACCACTCGGAGCGCCTCCGTGAGGCTGATCTCCCGTCGCTCTGCGAGCACCGACTTCACTCGCTCGATATCGCGCGACTCGGTCGCTTCGATGATGTCCTCGAGCAGGCGCACCACGTGCTCCACGTCGCGGGTCGGTGACCAGTAGAGGGCGCGGTAGCGGTCGCACATGTCCCAGAGCTGGCTCAGCAGCGAGAGGAGCAGGCGGTTGCCGCTCGCCGAGAACAGGTGGAAGTGGAACTCGCGATTGCGCTCGATGCGCTCGATCCACGTCGGCGATTCGGCGCGGGCGATCCGGTCGAGCGTGTCGCGCATCTCGCGGATCGTCTCGTCGGTGAGTCGCGGGATGGCCTCCTCGATGGCGATCGATTCGAGCACATCGCGGAGCTGGTAGGTCTGGAGCAGGTCCTGCTCGTCGAGCACCGCGACGACGTAGCCCTTGTGCTGGGTGTAGTCCACGAGGCGCTCCGACTGGAGCACGACGAGCGCCTCGCGAACCGGGAGGCGGCTCACGCCGAGCTCCGATGCGAGGACCTCCTGGCGGATCGCCTGTCCCGGCGGCACCTCGCCCCGGATGATCCGCTGGCGCAACTCCGCCAGGACGGCCGCCTGCGCGGTGACGGGCCGCTCGAACTTCCGGTTCACGGTACCGACCTTCGCGTCGAACTGTGGGCCGCGATCCGCCCCATCCGGGCCGCTTCTCGGCGCTTTCAACTGAATGCCCAGGATAGCTCACGACCGACTCGCGTGGCCCGAGGCGCGCGACGACCCGCCGCAGTGCGTGCGCACCGCCGGTGTCGGGAGTTCGCGTCATCGCGGACCTTTCGTCGCGTGGATCGGATCCGGATCATGGATCCAACGCTATCGCACTATAGGTCGGTTGAGCCGGTTTCGGTAGATGTTATATTGGATCCGATATGCGATGCCAATGGGGGCTTCGCGTGGCGTGTCTCCCACGGATCTCTGCCGACTCCCGGGGAGACGCCATCACAACGAACGGAGTCTCGATGTTGAGAAGCGATTTCCTGGACCCGGAGAAGGACGCGGTGCGCCAGACGCCGGATCCCCAGGTCGCCGAGCTGCTGAAGGGTGCGGTCGACCTGCACCAGCACCCCGGCCCGAGCCCCATCCCCCGGCGGATGACCATCATGGAGGCCGTCGAGGACGCCGCAGCCGCAGGCTTCCGCGCACTCGTGTGCAAGTCGCACCACGACAACACGGCACCCATGATCGAGGTCCTGCGCACAGCCGGGTTGGATGACTTCGGTGTCGAGGTGTACGGCGGCGTCGCTCTGAACTGGTACGAGGGCAACGTCAGCCCCTACGTCGTCGAGAACGCGCTCTACTCGGGCGCGAAGATCGTCTGGCTCCCCACCATCTCCTCGACGTCGCACCTCGCGAAGGATCACGCTCCCGGCAGCGTGTTCGCCAACCCGGTGCTGCGGGTCGGTCCCCCGAACCTCGTGACCGACGAGGCCGGCCGTCCCACGGAGGACGTCCGCGACGTGTTCGCCCTCATCGCGCAGTACGACGCGATCCTCAACTTCGGCCACCTCTCCGCCGACGAGATCGACGCGGTGATGCCGGCGGCCGTCGAGGCCGGCGTCAGGCGGATGATCGTCAGCCACCCCCCGCTCCTCGCGGACGGCAGCCCCGAGCGCACCACCTCGTGGGCGAGGCAGGGCGCGAAGATCGAGCAGGTGATCGGCAACGTGCGCCGAATGGAGCTCGACCAGCTCGACGCCTACGTCGACGCCGTCGGGATCGAGAACACCTACCTCGCGTCCGACTACGGCCAGCAGCACAACCCGCTGCCCGTCAGCGGCTACCAGTTCACGGCCCGCAGGCTGCTCGACGGCGGGTGGTCCGAGGACAAGGTGCGGCGGTTCGTGGCGGGAACGGCCGGTGAGCTGATCGACGGGCTGAGATGAGCGCGCGGTCGGCGGTGGCGGGGATCGTCGGCGCGTACGAGCACCCCGAGCGCCGCATCCCCGAGGGGACCGTCGCGGACATCATCGCCGACGTATCGCTCGGCGCACTCGCTGACGCGGGACTGGGGATCGAGGATGTCGACGGCTTCTTCTTCGCGGGCGTGCACCAGGGCCTCTCGCTCGTCGCGATGGCCGATCACCTCGGGCTCGACCGTCTCACCCACGTCGACAGCACGGATGTCGGCGGAGCGTCGGTGGTCTCGCAGATCGGCCACGCCGCGGAGGCGATCGCCGCGGGAAGCTGTCGCGTCGCACTCGTGGCGATGGGCGGTCGCCCGCTGCAAGCCGCCGCCCGGCCGCCGGGCGGCGCCGAGGCAGGCGCCCGCTACCAGCAGGACGTCGACCTCTCGCAGATCGCGGGCTACGCGCTCGTCGCGCAGCGGCACATGTACGAGCACGGCACGACCCGCGAGCAGCTCGCGCAGGTCAAGGTCGCCGCGTCCCTGCACGCGCAGCACAACCCGCGGGCGAGACTGCCATACGCCGTCACGCTCGAGGAGGTGCTCGACTCCCCGCTCATCAGCGACCCGCTGAGGAGGCTCGACTGCTGCGTCACGACCGACGGCGGTGGCGCGGTCGTAGTTGCGGCCCGCGACGTCGTCGAGCAGAGCGGTCGTCGTGCGGCGTGGGTGCGGGGATGGTCGGAGAGTCTGCGCACCATGTCGGGCGGCCGCCTCGACCTCATGCGCAACGGAGCAGACCGCACCGGTCCGGCGGCCTTCGCGCGCGCCGGCATCGGCCCGGACGACGTCGACTACGCCTCGCTGTACGACTCGTTCACCATCACGGTGCTCCTCGCCCTCGAGAATCTTGGCTTCTGCGAGCCGGGCGCATCCGGTCCGCTCGTCGAGTCGGGGGAGCTGCTGGCGGCACGCAGCCGGCTGCCGGTCAACACCGACGGAGGCGGGCTCTGCAACAACCACCCGGACCGACGCGGGGGGATGGCGCGCACGCTCGAGGCGGTCAGGCAGATCCGCGGTGATGCGCACCCGGAGGTGCAGGTCGCCGACTGCGACCACGCCGTCGTCCACGGAACCGGTCACTCGCTCGCCACGAACGCCTCGGCGGCGACGCTCGTGCTCGGACGGGAGGCATCATGACAGACGAGCGAATCACGCCGGCTCAGCTCGACGCCGCACTCGAGGCGGAGCTCGAGGCGGGCCGGATCCCGCTCATGCGCTGCGAGGCGTGCGGTGCGGCCTTCTGGCATCCGCGCGCCCACTGTCCCGGTTGCGGTGCCCGCCGTGTCGCGTTCTTCGCGCCGAGCGGTCCGGCGCGGGTGTACGCGGCGACGGTCAACCGCCGGCCGCGCGGCGGCGACCGCGACGCCGCGCCGGTGCAGGTGGGCTACGTCGAGTTCCCGGAGGGCGTGCGGATGCTCGTCACCCTCGGGTTCCCCGACGGGGCACCGCGGATCGGCGCCGAGGTCGCGCCCGAGGCCGGGGGCCCGGGGGAGCCGCGTCTCGTGTTCCGGCCGGTCGCGGGTGACTAGCGCCGGCCGCTGCAGCCTCGGACGCGCCCGGGGCGCCCGCCTCCCGTGGTGAGGCTCGGCAGCGTCCTGGGCGACGGGCGGCGCTGGCAGCTCGTCCTCGGGGTCCAGGCGGCGGCGGGGCAGGCGGGTTGGCAGGGCATCCGCCTGATGCTCGCCTACCAGGCGCTCGCCGAGACGGGCTCGCCCGTCTTCGTCGGGGTGGTGGCGGCCGTGATCGCGCTCGCCGGCCTCGTCGTGTCGGTGCCGTCCGGCCATCTCATCGACCGCTTCGGCGGTGCGAAGGTGACCCTCGGGGGCAACCTCATCTCCTTGCTGAGCATCGTCGTGGTCCTCGTCTTCCACGACGTGGTCGGGCTCACGATCGCCGCGGTGCTCGTCGGGATGGGCTACCTGCACGTGATCGTGGCGCAGCAGGGGATCGTGGCGCACCTCTCGACCGGGTCGAGCCCCGACGTCGCCTTCGGGACGCTCACCGCGGCCGCGTCGATCGGGCAGCTGATCGGACCTCCGCTCGTCACGATGGCGGCGATGGCCTGGTCGGCCGACACGGCGCATCCGAACACCTGGGTGGGGTCCGCGGCCTGCGGCTTCCTGTTCCTCGTCTCGTTGCCCTCCTACGTCTCGCTGCGGCTGGCGGAGCGCCGGGTGCCGAAGGCGCTCCCGGCACCCGATGCGCCGCCCGCCTCGCTGCGGAGGGTGCTGCGCATGCCCGGCATCATGCGGGCCCTTCTCGTCGGCGCGGCGATGATCGTCACGGTGGACCTCCTGGCGTCGTTCATCCCGGTCTGGGCGGTGGCGAAGGACATCCCGGCGGATGTCGTCGGCTGGCTGCTCGCCCTCCGCGCGCTCTGCGCCACCTCGAGTCGCTTCGGGATCGCGCGTCTCGTCGCGCGGTTCGGCCGAAAGTCGCTGCTGGTGGTCACCCTGTCACTCACCGTCGTCGCGCTGATCGCCCTGCCGTTCGTGGACGTCTGGGGCGCGATCCCCGTCATGGTGCTGATCGGCGTGGGTCTCGGTCTTCCGCAGCCGCTCACGCTGGCGTGGATGTCCTCGCTCGCGCCGCCGCACGCGAAGGGCGCGGTGTTCGGCGCGCGCATGACCGTGAACCGCTTCGCCCAGGTGACCCTGCCGCTCGTGGTCGCCGCCTTCGCCGGCCCGGCGGGTGTTATCGCGGTGTTCTGGGTGACGGCGGCGATCCTCGGCACGAGCCTCGTGGTGGTGGCCGGCACCCGATCGGAAGCGCTCAGCGAGCACGCGTCGCCGGACGACGTCGATCGCGACACGAACTCCCCGGACGGCGGCTGAGGCACCACGCGCGGTGCACCTCACGCGGGGAGGTGCGGCAGTTGCGTGGGTGCCCACCGCGATCGGTACCCTTCACCCATGACCCCCGCGCCGACGCCCGAGCAGGGCCCGGCCGCGGCCGACGGCGCGTGGATCTTCCCCCTGCGGGAGGCGACCGTCACGACGCGCGCCGCGCTCGTCACGGGTGCGACGGCGCTCAGCCTCGTGCTGCTCGGCGTGCTCGCGACGCTCAGCGTCATCCTGTGCGTCACGCGGCCCGGCAGCATCGTCTGGTGGGTTCCGCTCGTTCTGCTGCCGCTCGCCGGATGCTGTGTCGCGGCGTGGCGGTGGGAGCCGATCCCGGTGGGCGGCTACGTGGCGATCGGGGTCGTGGTGGCGGCGTCGCTCGTCGCGCTCACGGTCGGTGCCGCCGGCTCTCCGGCGCAGGCGCCCGCGGGCACCGCGAGCTTCCTGCTCTCGATGACCACGAACGTCGCCGTGCTGATCGGGGCGACCTCCGACCGCTGGACGGGCGGCATCGCGGGCGCCCTCGGCGGGTATGCGGTCGGCGAGGGCGCGATCGTCGTCACGGCGGCGATCGTCGGCCTGCCCTACCGGCTCGACCTGCCGCCCATCGCGATCGCCGTCGGTGTTGCGGTCGGCTACGCCTTCTTCCCGCTCGCCCGCCGCCGGGCCCGCCGGGGAACGGCGTTGCTCGACGACGCCGATCGTCGCACGCGGGCGCGTCGGCTGCGGGAGCTGGAGGGGAGGGAGTCGATCGCGCTGCTGCACGACACGCTGCTCGGCGAGCTCGCCGCGCTGGCACGGCGCGACCCCGGGCCGCTCACCGAGGCGGATCGCGTGCGGCTCGCGACGAGCCTCGAGTCGAGCGCCATGCTGCCGCTGCTGCGCGACAAGACGGAGCCGACCCCCGACGGGGTCGCGGCGCGGCTGGTCGCGATCGGCGCGGCCGGCGGCATCCGGCTGCGCCTCGAGGGCGATCTCGCCGCGCTCGACACCATGCCCGAGCCGGCGGGCGCGGCGCTCCGCTCGGCGCTCGAGCAGTGCGTCGTCAACGTCGCGCGCCACTCCGGTGTCGCCGAGGCCTGGCTCGCTGTCGCCGCTTCGCCCGGCAGGGTCGATGTCACCCTGGTCGACGAGGGCGTCGGGTTCGACCCGGATGCGGTGCCGCACGACCGCCTCGGGCTGAGCGAGTCGGTGCACGGCCGCATCGAGCGCTGCGGCGGCTCGGCACGGGTGTGGAGCAGTCCCGGCGCCGGGACCTCGGTGCACCTGTCCGTGCCGGCGGGGGGCTGACGATGGCGCTCCGCCACACCCCCCAGCAGCTCGACCCGCTCGGCGGGGTCACCGCGCAGTCGTTCGCCTGGATCTTCACCTTCGGCGCCGTCGCCACGGCGGTGGGCCTGACCGTCGGGCATCGCGAGGAGTACCGCTCCCTCCCGCTGCTCCTCGTCGCGTTCGCGCTGCTCGGCGCCGTCGGCGCGGTCACGGTGCTCGCCGCGCGGCCGCGGCGCGCACCGTTCACCTGGCGCAGCGCGCTCGCGATCCACCTCCTCGGCCTGGCGGCCGTCGGCTTCGAGGCCGCCGCGCAGTGGGGCACCGACACGGCGGTGCGCTCCGACTGGGCGCCGCTCGCGCTCGCGCTCTTCGTGATGGTCACCGGTTGCTTCCGGCCCGCCGTCGAGATCCTCGCGTTCGCGGGTGCGAGCGCGGTCGTGGTCGCGGCGGTGACGATGGCGGGGGCGGAGGCGGCGGGCCTCCCGCTGCCCGGGATCGTCTACGCGGGTCTGACGGCGGGTCCGCTGCTCGCGGCGGGCAGCGGCGCCGCCGCGTTCTCGGCCACCCTCGTGCGCCGCCTGCTGCGGTGGCGCACGCAGACCGAGGGGGTGCGCCTAACGGCGGCCGAGAGCATCCGCGCGCGCGTCCGGGACGACCTCCGCGACGAGCGCCTGAGCCTCGTGGAGGGCGAGGTCGGCCCGTTCCTGCGCGAGCTGCTCGTGCGGGGGGAGACGGATGCCGCTGCCGCGGGGCGCGCGCGTGAGCTGGGGGAGGCGCTGCGCCGTGCGCTCGTCGCGGAGGCCGACGAGGTATGGCTCGAGGACCTCGTCGCGGAGCTGCACGACCCGGCCGGCCTCGCCTCGCGCATGGACGAGACCCAGCGCGCGGCGGTCGAGGCGGCGTGCGCGGCGCTCTCCCGCCGCCGCACGAGCGCGACCCTCGAGCGGGCCGGGGGCGGCATCCGGCTGACGCTGCGCTGGCAGCGGGGCGGGGGCGGCCGCCTGGGCCCGGAGGTGCAGGCCGTGCTGCGCTCGGTGTTCCCGGGGTCGCGGATCCGGCCGGGGTCGCGGTTCGTCGAGCTCGACTTCGAACCCGACGGCGGCTGAGCCGCTCAGGTGTCCTCCGAGACCACCTCGACGGCGTCGAACGCCTGCGCACCGTCGGGGGTGATCGTCATGCAGCGGTTCGCGGCGCTGCCGATGGCGCAGGTGAGCCGGGAGCAGATCGCCGAGCTCATCGAGGCCGCGAACGCGGGATGACGGTGATCAGGTGTACGGGCCGAGGTATCCGGGCAGCGAGGAGAGGATCGCCTGCATCATCGCGAAGGTCCACACGAACGCCGCGATGAGGATCACCACGTAGCTCGCGATGTGCGCCCACAGCGGCCAGCCCGCCGTGCGGCTCACCTTGCGCAGCACCACGTGGCGTCCGATGAGGTAGACGACCGGATACGGGATGAACGCGAACGCCCAGTGGAACGGGCGCACGACGCCGACCGCGAGCAGCTGCTTGTAGTCGCGGTACGCGGCGAAGACGAGGAAGCCGTAGCAGACCCAGCCGAGCACCCCGAAGATCGCGAAGAACGCGAAGTAACCGCCGATCGCGTTCGTGATGGAGCCCGCGTTGCCGCTCAGCTCCGCCTCGAAGATCGCCCGCATGTAGCCCGACATGTCGAAGAAGAACAGCGGGATCGTCTGCACCACGTTGAGCAGCGACACGACCCACACCCAGCCGGTGTCGACGCGCGTCCCCTCCGGGAGCCGCGGGCGCTCGAGGGGGGCCGCGGATGCGACGGGGGCCGCGGGGGCCGCGTGGTCGGTCCAGCTGCGGCCGTCCCACCAGCGCTGACCGCCGGATCCGTCGGGGTACCAGCCGGGGGCGGCCTGGCTCGTCGTGGGGTTGTCGGTCATGGGCCCGATCCTACGGCGGTGTCCGGGGCGGCTCAGCCGGCCGCGCCGAGCCCCGCGAGTCCGTTCGTGACGGTGACGGCGGCCCACACCCCGAACGCCGAGTACCAGAGCACGTAGAGCGCGATCGACACCGCGAGGGGTGCGATCGGTGCCCGGGTGACCTTGCCGAGCACCACCTGGCGCCCGATGAGGTAGACGATCCCCGCGATCGCGGCGAAGCCCCACGGGAACGGCCGTACCACCCCGACCTTGCGCAGCCGGCGGGCGTCGCGCGAGGCGAACAGCAGTGCGAGGGCGATCGTGAGCAGCGAGCTCGCGACGAGCAGGCCCAGGTGCAGCGCGACGTGGGCGAGGGCCGCATCCGCGTCGCCCACCCAGAGGGCGTCGAAGACGACGTCGATGTCGAAGAGGAAGATCGTGGAGGCGAGCACCCACGGCACCGCGACGATGAGCCACACCCAGACCGTGTCGACGCGGATGCCGGGCGGCAACGGTGGCCGCTCGTGGCTCGCGTGCATCTCACGCGCCGCGGGCGGAGGGATCACGAGGCCGCTCACACCCGCGAGCGTAGCGGCTGCCGGCGGCGTCGATCCCTAGCATCGAGTCATGGTCCCGACGCGCACCGAACCCCTCGACCGTCTGCGGCGACGCACGAGCGAGAAGTGGGGCGCGCATCCCTCGGACGTGCTGCCGATGTTCGTGGCGGAGATGGACTACCCGCTCGCACCCGCGATCGCCGAGGCGCTGCACGCGGCCGTCGAGCTCGGCGACACGGGGTACGTGAACCCCCGCGATCGCGGGGCGGGGGAGGCCTTCGCCGCGTTCGCACGGGATGCGTGGGACTGGTCGCCCGACCCGGCGCGGATGGGCATCACGACCGACGTGAGCGTCGCGATCGTCGAGGCGCTGCGGCGGCTCGCGGCGCCGGGCGACGGCGTCATCATCACACCGCCCGTCTACCCGCCGTTCTTCGACCTCGTCCCGGAGGCGGGGGCGCGCGTCGTCGAGGTGCCGCTCCTTGACGACGGCGCGGGCTACGCGCTCGACCTCGACGGCATCGACCGTGCGCTCGCGGCCGGCGCTCGCGGGGTGCTGCTGTGCAACCCGCACAACCCGCTCGGCCTCGTGCATCCCCGCTCGGAGCTCGAGCGGCTCGCGCGCATCGTCGAGCGGCACGGCGGCTTCGTGGTGAGCGACGAGATCCACGCGCCGCTCACGCATCCGGGCGTCGCGTTCACGCCGTACCTCTCGGTGTCGGATGCCGCCCGCGCCCACGGCATCGCGGCCGAGTCCGGCAGCAAGGCCTTCAACCTCGCGGGGCTCAAGGCCGCGTTCCTCGTGCCGGAGTCGGAGCGGATGGCGGAGCTCGTGCGCGCGCTGCCGGAGGAGGTGACCTTCCGCACGGGCCTGTTCGGCCTCATGGCGACGCGGGCCGGCTTCGCGGAGTCGCGGGAGTGGCTCGCCGGGACGCTCGCCGCGATCACGGCGAACGTCGAGCTGCTGGAGGCGCTGCTGGCGTCGGAGCTGCCGGGCGCCCGCCTGCGGCGTCCGTCGGCGAGCTACCTCGCATGGATCGATCTCCGGGCGCTCGGCTGGGGCGACGACCCCGCCGTCCGCATCCTCGAGCAGGCGCGCGTCGCCCTCTCGAGCGGGCCCGCGTTCGGCCGCGAGGGTCGCGGCTTCGTGCGCATGAACCTCGCGTGCGCCCCCGAGCTGGTCGCCGAGGCGGTTTCCCGGATCGCCGCGCTCCTCCGTTCCTGAGCGTCGGGCCCGGTGCCGTGTCGGTGGTCCGTGGTGGACTGAGGGCCTCGGAAAGAAAATCGCGCGACACGCCGAGACACAACATCTAGGGGAATGACATCGGTGAAATTCCCGTTATATAGTGGTGACTCACGAGGGCGAAAACCCTCGACCACCAGTTGAGACTTTTGAGGGAGGTTGCCATGAACGACGTCGACACCGTCGGTGGCTACGCAGTTCCGGTCGACCCGATGGACGACCTCTACTGCGAGTCCTGCCAGTAAGGCAGCACCACCGCACAGACCCCCCGGAACCCCGGCTGACCGCGACGGTCGCCGGGGTTCCGCATGTTCCGCGGTGGTCTCGATACACCGCGCTGCGCGCGCCACTCGCCCAGCGGAGGGCACCATGGTGCACGCGGCATCCGGCGCCGGCCGGCGGAGCGGTGACTAGGCTCGACGCGTGAGCGTCAACCCCGAGCTGCAGGGGCGCAGCTACCCGCCGACCGCCCCCTACCTGGTCGGCCGCGAGAAGGTGCGCGAGTTCGCGCGCGCCGTCTTCGCGACGAACCCCCTTCACCACGACGTGGACGCGGCACGCGCCGCCGGCTACGCGGACGTCGTGGCACCGCCGACCTTCCCCGTCGTCGTGCAGGAGCACGCGCTCGCGCGGCTGCTCGCCGACCCGGAGGCCGACATCGACTTCAGCCGCGTCGTGCACGGCGACCAGCGCTTCAGCTTCAGCCGGCCGATCGTCGCGGGCGACGAGCTCACGGCCACCCTGACCGTGACGAGCGTCAAGAGCCTCGGCGGCCACTCGATGGTGACCGCCGACGCCCTCGTCGCCGACGCATCCGGCGAGCACGTCGTCACCGCGACCTCCACCCTCGTCGTGCGGGGCGACGAATGAGCGCCCCCGCCCTGTCGTCGCTCGCCCTCGGCGACGTCGTCGCCGAGGCGGAGCTCGCCCTCACCCGCGACTCCCTCGTGCGCTACGCCGGCGCATCCGGCGACTTCAACCCCATCCACTACCGCGACGACGTCGCGGCATCCGTCGGGCTGCCGGGCGTGCTCGCCCACGGCATGCTCACGATGGGGCTCGCCGTGCAGCCCGTGGTCGACTGGGTCGGCGACCCGGGACGCGTCGTCGACTACCAGGTGCGCTTCACCCGCCCCGTCGTCGTCGACCCGCGCGACGGCGCCGTCGTGACGGTCGTCGCGAAGGTCGGCCGGCTCGACGAGGATGCGGCGCGCATCGACCTCACGGTGACCTTCGGCGGCGAGACGGTGCTCGGCAAGGCCCAGGCGGTCGTGCGTCTGGAGCCGTGACGGGCGTGGATGCACCGCCCCTCGCCGAGCTGACGACGCTGCGTGTCGGTGGTCCGGCGCGCGAGCTGGTGGCACCCGCGACGCGCGACGAGCTCGTGCGCACGGTGCTCGAGGTCTGGGGAAGCGGCGACGACTGGCTGCTGCTCGGCGGGGGATCGAACGTCGTCATCTCCGACGAGGGCTTCGACGGCACCGTCATCCGGGTGGCGACGCGCGGCATCGACATCGCGCTCGACGCCGACGGGCGCCACGCCCGCGTGCGCGCGGCGGCCGGTGAGAGCTGGGACGCGCTCGTCGCCGCGACCGTCGACGCGGGCCTCGCCGGCATCGAGGCGCTGAGCGGCATCCCCGGAACGGTCGGCGCGGCGCCCGTGCAGAACATCGGTGCCTACGGGCAGGAGCTCGGCAACCGCCTCGTCGGCATCGACTTCCTCGACTACGCGACCGGCGAGCTGTTGCGGCTCGACGCGCGCGAGCTCGGGCTCGGATACCGCACGAGCGCCCTCAAGCGCGGGCGCGCGGGCGTCGTGCTCGCCGTCGAGCTCGACCTCGACGCGGGCGGATGGTCGGGGCCGGTCGCGTACGCGCAGCTCGCATCCGCTCTGGGCGTGTCGCTCGGCGACCGGGCACCGCTCGCGGACGCCCGCCGCGCGGTGCTCGCGCTGCGCGGCTCGAAGGGCATGGTGCTCGACCCCGCCGACCCCGACTCCGTGAGCGCCGGCTCCTTCTTCACGAACCCCATCGTGTCGGAGTCGTTCGCGCGCGCCCTGCCGCCCGAGGCGCCGCGCTGGCCGGTCGCCCCGGAGGAGGCGGATCGCGTGCTCGCGCCCGGCGAGGAGGTGCCGGCCCTCGCATCCGAGCGGTACGAGGTGAAGCTGTCGGCGGCGTGGCTCATCGAGCGCTCGGGCATCGGGCGCGGCTTCGCGCTGCCGGGGTCGGCTGCGGCGATCTCGTCGAAGCACACGCTCGCGATCGTCAACCGGGGCGGCGCGACCGCCGCCGACGTCGTGCAGCTCGCCTCCCTCGTGCAGACGCGCGTGCTCGCCGAGTTCGGGGTGCGGCTGCATCCGGAGCCGGTCTTCGTCGGCGTCGCGCTGTAGGGCCCCGGCCGCCGCAGCATCCCGGGCCCGTTATGGTCGAGGGCATGGCAGAAATCGTCGTCCTGGGCAGCGCAAACATGGATCTCGTGGTGCGGCAGCCGCGGCTGCCCGAGCCCGGCGAGACCATGTTCGGCAGCTCCTTCGCGACCGTGCCCGGCGGCAAGGGGCTCAACCAGGCGATCGCGGCGGCGCGCGTCGGGGGTGGCGTCGCGTTCCTCGGGGCGGTCGGCGGCGACGCGTTCGGCCGCGAGCTGCGCGAGGCACTCGCCGCGGCCGGGGTCGACGTGGATGCCGTGGCGCTCGTCGAGCGGCCGACCGGCACCGCCCACATCGCCGTGCTCGACGGCGGCGAGAACGCGATCGTCGTGGTGCCCGACGCGAACGGGGTGGAGCTGCCGCTCGACGAGGTGCAGCGTGCCGCGATCCGGGCGGCCCGCTACCTGGTGGTGCAGTTCGAGCGCCCGCTGCCTCTCGTCGCGGAGGCGGTGGCGTTCGCGCGCTCGGTCGGTGTCACGACGGTCGTGACGCCCGCGCCCGCGCTCCCGCTGCCCGAGGACTTCCTCGAGAACGTCGACGTGCTCGTGCCCAACGCGGGCGAGGCGCGCGAGCTCGCCGGCGTCGACGACGAGACGGATGCCGCTCGCGCCCTGTCCCGGCGCGCCGGCACCGTCGTCATGACGCGCGGTGCCCGCGGGGCGCTCGTGGCGCGCGGCGGGGAGGTCGTCGCCGAGGTGCCGCCGTTCGCGGTTACGCCCGTCGACACGACCGGCGCGGGCGACACCTTCACGGGTGTGCTGGTCGCGCGCCTCGCCGCGGGCGACACCGAGCCGGCGGCGCTGCGTGCCGCATCCGTCGCCGCCGCGCTCGCGACGACGCGCCCCGGCGCGTCCCCCTCGATGCCCACCTGGTCCGAGGTGCGGCCGCTCCTCTAGCCCGGGCCTCTCAGAGGATGCCGAGCTCCATCGCGCGGGTCACGGCGCGTGTGCGGTCGCTCACTTCCAGCTTCGCGAAGGCGTGCAGCAGGTGGGTCTTCACCGTCGCCTCCCCGAGGTGGATGCGCGCCCCGATCTCGCGGTTCGAGAGCCCCTCCGCCACGAGCCGCAGCACCTCCAGCTCCCGGGGGCTGAGCTCCGGCCCGGCGGGCCGTGCGGGCTCCCGCGTGCGCGCCACGAGCATCCGGCTCACGCTGGGCGCGAGCGCCACCTCGCCCGCCGCGACCGACCGCACCCCGGCGAGCAGCTCCTCCTCGGGCGCGGCCTTCAGCAGGTAGCCGCTCGCTCCGGCCGCGATCGCGGACAGGATCGCGTCGTCCGTCTCGTAGGTCGTGAGGATCAGCACCCGCACCTCCGGATGCGCCGCGAGGATGAGCGCCGTCGCCTCGTCGCCGTCGATCCCCGGCATCCGCAGATCCATGACGACGAGGTCGGGGCGCGCCTGCGGCACGAGGGCGACCGCCTCCTCGCCGCTCGCCGCCGTGCCGACGATCTCGACATCCGGCGCGGCCTCGAGCAGCGCCACGATGCCGGCCCGCACGACGGGGTGGTCGTCGACCACGAGGATGCGGATCACGACGCGCCCCCGATCGATGCCACCGGTAGGGTCGCCGTGAGCCGGGTCGCGCCCGGCGTGCCGTCGACCTCGAGCGAGCCGCCCGCGAGCGCGAGCCGGTCGCGCAGCCCCGCGAGCCCGAAGCCGGCACGCACCTCGGCGGGGAAGCCCCGGCCGTCGTCGGTCACGGTGAGGTGCGCGCCGTCGGCCCCCGCCGTGAGCGCGACCTGCGCGGCCGTCGCCTTCGAATGCTTGCGCACGTTGGCGAGGCCCTCCTGCGCGCAGCGCAGCAGCACGACCTCCGTGTCCCGGTCGAGCGGAACCTCGAGAGCGGCCGTCACCGAGACCCGGATACCCGTCTCCCGCTCGAAGCGCTCCGCGAGCCGCTGCAGCGCATCCGCGATCCCGCCGTGGGCGAGCTCGACGGGCGCCGCCGCGGCGACCAGCGCGCGGGTCTCGGCGAGCGCATCCCGCGCCCCCGTCTCGATGAGCTCGAGCGTCTCGTCGTCGAGAGCGCCGTTCGCCTGCGCCCGCCGCGCCCGCTGCGCGAGCAGCACGAGCCCGGTGAGCGACTGCGCCACCGTGTCGTGCACCTCGCGCGACATCCGCGCCCGCTCGTCGATCACGCCCGCGTCCCGGTGCAGGGCGGCGAGCTCGTCCTGGGCGGCGGTGAGCTCGTCGAGCAGCCGCGCCTTCTCGTCGCCGAGCGAGGCGATGTGCCAGATCCAGAAGCCCATGATGACCGAGAAGCCGAACGACAGCGGCTGGCTCACGAGCACCACCTGCCACGACGCCGGACCCGGGATGCTCAGCACGAAGCCCGCGCCCACGGCCACCGCGACTGCGAGGCTCGCCACGACCGCCTGGGCGCGGGTGCCCGAGAGCACCCACGCCACCGGGTAGGCGAGGCACTGCGAGATCGCGAGCGTCGCATCCAGGGCGGTCAGCACCCCCGCGAACGCGGCCGTGATCGCGATGAGCGCGATCGCCGCCGCGTTGCCCTCGTGCGCGTGCGGGCGCAGCAGCAGGAAGGCCGCGGCGTAGACCACGCAGACGGCCGCGCCCACCGCGAGGGTCGCTGTGGGCGCCCCGTCGACCACGAGGTACGCGATCGGCGCCGTGACGCCCGCGGCGAGGGCCACGTACCACCAGCGCGAACGGATCACTCAGCCATCCTTGCGGATCCAGCGGAAGGTGAGGCGGGTCACGACGAGGCCCGCGACGAGCCAGATGCCGCACACGATCGCGATGCCGGGGAGGTTCCACGCGCCGCCGGCCTCGAGCGCGGCGTAGCTGTCGGGCAGGAACACCGACCGCATCCCGTGCGCGAGCCACGCCAGCGGGAACACGTTCGCGATCGACTGCAGCCACTCGGGCAGCGTCGAGAACTGGATGTAGACGCCCGAGATGAACTGCAGCACGAGCACGATCGGGATGATGACAGCCGTCGCGCTCTTGCCCGAACGGGGCAGACCCGAGAGGCCGATGCCGAGGATCGCGCACGTCGTGACGCCCAGCAGGAACACCCACGCGAAGGTCAGCCACGCGGCGGGCTCGGTCGGCAGCGGCACGTCGAACGCGATCCGGGCCGCCACGATGAGCAGCGCCGCCTGCAGCACGCCCGTCACGAGCACCTGGCCGATCTTGCCGATGAAGTAGCTGACGGGGGAGAGCGGGGCCCCCGCGAGGCGCTTGAGGGTGCCGTCGCTCTTCTCCATCGCGATGTCGGTCGCCATGTTCTGCAGCCCCGAGAGCAGCACGCCCGCCGCGAGCATCGCGGGCAGGTAGTACTGCGCGGCGGTGACCGGGTCGCCGTCCGGGGTGCGGCCGAACTCGGCGTCGCTGAACGCGACCGAGAAGATCGTCAGCATGAGCAGCGGGAACAGGAAGGTGAAGAACACCGTGTCGCCCTGGCGGAAGTAGGAGCGCAGCTCGTAGCCGGCCCGCGACAGGCCGAGGCGGACGGTGCGCGCCGCCCCGAACGACGGGGTGGGGACGGATGCGGTGGCGGTCATGCCGGGCTCCCTTCGAGAGCGGGAGCCGCGGCGGTCTCGCCGACCAGCTCCAGGTAGATGTCTTCGAGGCTCGGCCGGATGACCTCGAGCCGCTCGGGCTCCCCGCCCGCCGCGAGCCGTGCGATGAGCGCTCCGGGCTCGGTGGTGCGCTCCTGCCGGAGCACGCCGTCCTGGAGCCAGCGCACGATCGGGATGCGCGCATCCGCGCCGCCGAGCTCGTCGATGGCGCCGATCGCCACGAGCTCGCCGCCCGCGATGATGCCGCCGCGGTCGGACAGCTGCTGGGCCTCGTCGAGGTAGTGGGTGGTGAGCAGGATGCTCGTGCCCTCGTCGCGGAGGGAGCGGATGAGCGCCCAGAACTGGCGGCGCGCCTCGGGGTCGAAGCCCGTCGTGGGCTCGTCGAGGAAGAGCAGCTCGGGCCGCCCGACGATGCCGAGGGCCACGTCGACGCGACGCTTCTGGCCGCCCGAGAGCTTCGAGATGCGGGTGCCCGCCTTCTCCTCGAGGCCGACGGCGGCGATCACCTCCTCGACGTCGCGCGGATTCGGGTAGTAGCCGGCGAAGTGGCGCAGCTGCTCGCGGACGGTCGCGGTGCCGGTCTCCCCGCTCGACTGCAGCACGATGCCGAGCCGTGCCTTCCAGGCGAGCCCGCCGTGGCGGGGGTCGGCGCCGAGCACGCGCACCTCGCCGCCCGTGCGGTCGCGGTATCCCTCGAGGATCTCGATGGTGGTGGACTTGCCGGCGCCGTTCGGGCCGAGCAGGGCGAAGGTCTCGCCGCGGCGGATGTCGAAGTCGATGCCGCGCACGGCCTCGAACCCCCTGTAGGCCTTGGTGAGGCCGCGCACCTCGACGACGTTCTCTGTGGTCATGCCCCCACTGTGCCGCGCCGCGCTGTCGCGCGCCTCTCCCGCCCGGTGGTCTCGGCATCCCCCATCCGGTGGATGCTGAGCCTCCCCCCGCGAGTAGTCGTATTCCCGCCCTCAAACGACCGGAATAGGCCCGAAATACGACTACTCGGGGAGGTGGCCCGGGTCAGGGGACGAAGACGGTGCGCTCGATCGTGTCGACGAGCCAGTCGCGGTACCGCCGCATGCTCCAGCCCGAGTCGAGCACGAGCTGCACGTAGCTGCTGGGGGAGACCAGGAACTGGAGGGCGGCCGCGAACTCGTGGTCGTCGCCGGGGCGGCGGGCGAGGCCGCGCTCGCGGAAGGCCGCCATCGAGTCGCGGAAGTCCTTGCGACGGCGCTCCTGCAGGGCCTCGAGCCCCTCGGCGACCGCCGGGTCGCCCATGGAGGCGTCGAGCAGCGCGATCCAGAGCCGCGCGATGCGCTCGTTCGCGCCCGTGATGAACTCCACCCACCCCCGCAGCAGCGCCTCGTCCGGCAGCGCGAGCAGCCGGGCGCCGGCGTCCTGTTCCCCGATCGTGGCGCCGCCGCTCTCCTGGCCGGTGAACGCGATGTCGAAGGCGGCGAGGATGATGGCGCTCTTGGGTCCGTTCGCCTTCACGGTCTCGAGTGAGACGCCCGCGGCATCCGCGAGCCGCGCGAGCGAGGTGGCGGCGTAGCCTTCGCTCGCGAACAGCTCGCCGGCGGACTCGAGGATGCGGCGGCGGGTCTCGGCGGCCTGTGCGGTGCGCAGGGGGGAGCTGTAGGCGCGGGGAGTCATTTGACTTTCCTATCAGGGTGGTGAATACTCCAACAAGTCCATCAATAGCCTAGCCGCAGAGACCACCACCATGACCACCTCCCTCGACCTCCTCGTCTGCTCGACGCCCGTGCACGGCCACATCGCCCCGCTCGTCGCCGTCACCCGCCACCTCGTCGCATCCGGCCACCGCGTCCGCTTCCTCACCGGCGCGCGCTACCGCGAGACCGTCGAAGCCGCGGGCGCCGAATGGCTGCCCCTCCCCGCCGAGGCCGACTACGACGACCGCGACATGGACGCCGCCTTCCCCGGACGCGTCGGGCTCTCCGGCCCCGCCGGCATCCGCTACGACCTGCGCGAGATCTTCCTGCGCCCTGCGCCCGCGCAGCTCGCCGCGCTCGACGCCGCCATCGCCCACGACCGCCCGGACGCCGTACTCGTCGAGAGCCTCTTCATGGGCGCCCTCCTGCTGCTCTGCCGGCCCGGCGACCGCCCGCCGGTCGTCAACCTCGGCATCGTGCCGCTCGGCATCGCGAGCCGCGACACCGCACCCTTCGGCCTCGGCATCCCCCCGAAGCCCGGTGCCGGCGGGCGGATGCGCAACGCCATGCTCTCCTTCGTCGCCGAGAAGGTGATCTTCGGGGCGCTGCAGCGCTACGCCCGCGAGCTCGTGACGCAGGCGGGCGGACGGATGCGCGGCGGCTTCATGGGATCGGCCGCGCTCGCCGACGCGCTCGTGCAGTTCACTGTGCCCTCGTTCGAGTACCCGCGCTCCGACCTGCCCGAGACGGTGCACTTCGTCGGCCCCGTGTCGCGCACCACCCCCTCGACCACCCCGCTCCCCGAGTGGTGGGGCGACCTCGACGGCACCCGACCCGTCGTGCACGTCACCCAGGGCACCGTCGCGAACACCGACTTCGGCGAGCTCATCGACCCAGCCATCACCGGACTCGCGGGCGAGGACGTGCTCGTCGTCGTCTCCACCGGCGGCCGCGAGGTGCCGCTGCGCGACTACCCCGCCAACGTGCGGATCGCGCCCTACCTCCCCTACGACCGCTTGCTGCCGCTCGTCGACGTGTACGTCACCAACGGCGGCTACGGCGGGGTGCACTACGCCATGGAGCACGGCGTCCCGCTCGTCACGGCCGGACTCACCGAGGACAAGATCGAGGTCACCGCCCGCGTCGCCTGGAGTGGCGTCGGCATCGACCTGCACAGCGACCGGCCCACGCCGGAGCAGGTGCGCGACGCCGTACGTTGCGTGATCGTTGAACCCTCGTTCCGGGAGCGCAGCGCCGCCATCGGGCGCGACATCATCGCATCACCGGGCCTCGCCGGGCTCGAGAGCGTGCTGGTCGAGCTCGTCGCCTCGCGTTCCGCGGCGCGCTGAGCGCCGCATCCGCGCCCGCCGTCCACCGTCACGACCACCCCCGAGGAACCACCATGTCTGCCGACCCCTCCGTCCTGCCCGCCCCCGAGGAGCTGCGCGCCGCGCTCCAGGGCGCACTCCACCTGCCCGGCGAGGCCGGCTTCGACCGCGCGGCGCTGCCCTGGAACGTCTCGGTGACGGCCCGTCCGCTCGCCGTCGTCGAGGCCGCCGACCCGGACGACGTGCAGGCGGCAGTCGCGCACGCCGCGCGCCACGGCATCCGGATCACCGTGCTCGGCCCGGGCCACGGGGCGAGCGCGCGGCTCGCCGGCACGCTGCTGGTGCGCACGGGCGCGCTGCGTCGGCTGGAGGTCTCGGCGGATGCGCGCACGGCGATCGTCGGGGCGGGCGTCTCGTGGGGCGAGCTGCAGTCCGCGCTCGACGGCACCGGCCTGACCGGACTCGTCGGGTCGAGCCCCGTGGTGTCGGTCGTCGGTCTCGTGCTGCAGGGCGGGTACTCCTGGCTCAGCCGGGCCTTCGGCTCGACCGCCGGCTCGCTCCGGGCCGCGGAGGTCGTGACCGCCGACGGCGCCCGCGGCTGGGTCGACGAGTCGACGGATGCCGAACTGCTGTGGGGTCTGCGCGGAGGCGGCGGGCGCTACGTCGCCGTCACCGCGGTCGAGCTCGACCTCGTGCCGTCCGGCGAACTCGCGGGAGGCCGCCTCATGCTGCCGGTCGAGGCCGCCCCGGCGGTGCTCGCCGCGTGGGCCGCCGCGACCCGCTCGTGCGACCCCGCGACCTCGCTGTGGGCCAGCATCCTGAACTTCCCCCCGCTGCCCGAGCTGCCCGAGCCGCTGCGCGGCCGCTCGTTCGTCGCCGTCGACGCCGTCACCACCGCGGGCGTCGACGCGCTCGAGCGGGTGCTCGCGCCCATCCGTGCCGCCGGTCCCGTCGTGCACGACACGGTGGGCGCGCGTGCGCCCGGGCGACTCGGGGACATCTGCGAGGAGCCGACCGCGCCCGCCCCGGCGGTGCAGCGCGGCATCCCGCTGACGGAGCTGCCGGACACGGTGCTCCCCGTGCTGCTGGGCGCCGCGACGGCGCCGGGCCGCTTCCTGCAGGTGCAGCTGCGGCACCTCGCGGGCGCCCCGACCCGCCGCGAGGGCTTCGCCACCGAGATCGAGGCGGAGTACGTCGTGAACGCGCTCGCCATCGCCCCCGTCCCCGAGGCCGTCGCGGCCGCGGAGCAGTCGATGGAGGCGCTCGCGGAGACGCTCGCCCCGTGGACCGGGGGCACCCTCCTGCCGAGCTTCGTCGCCACCTGGCGCGACCTCGGCGACTCCGCCCGACCCGACCGGATCGAGCGCCTCGCCTCCGTGGCGCGGCGCCTCGACCCGCAGGGGGTGTTCACCGCGTCCCTCGACGCGTGAGCGCCGGGCCCGGGCGCCCGTGGAGGTGGTGCCGCCCGGGCCCATCCCGACTCTCCCTTCCTCGCGAGTAGTCGTATTTCAGCCTCACTCCCCCCGATTTGGTCGCGAGATACGACTACTCGCGGGTGGGGTCCCAGCCGCGCTCGAGCAGGGTGGAGCGGATGCGCGCGATGGCCGCCCGGGATGCGGGGGTGTGGAGGCGAGGATCGACGTCGTCCGAGGTGAGGCGGTGGGTCGCCCAGCCGATCGCCGCCAACTCCTGCTGCTTGCGGATGTCGCGCCGGAACTTGGCGGGGTCGAGGTGCAGCAGGCTCTCGAACTCGGTCGCGACGCGATAGCGCACATGCGCGGCGTCGACCATATGCACCTCCCGTCCCGTGTCGTCCCGCACGCGGTGGTTGAGCTCGGCGGGCGGCAGGTTCCCGCGCCGCATCATGAGGTGCAGGAATGACTCCCGCCGCGAGAGCGGCCCGTAGCGGATGAGCTCGAGCGCCTCCCGCGCGCGACGGATGCCGCGCGCGCCGTGGTTCCGCACGATCGCACGATGCAGGTCCTCCCGTGCGACGAGAGGGGACGCGCCGTCGAAGGGCTCGGTTCCCGTGATGAGGAAGTCGCCCGCCGCGACGAGGTCATCCAGCCCGAGCAGGGGCGCGCTCTGTACCCAGCTGGTCGCCGCATCCGTCATCACGAGCTCGCCGTGCACCGCCAGGTGGACGCGCTCCTGCTGGAGGAGGTGGGGGATCGTGAGCCGGGTGCGCGGGCGCGACGCTCCGATCGAGGAGACGTGGATTGCCTCCGCGGTCTCGACGCGGCGGGGTAGCGGGGCGCCCCACAACAGCAGGGCGCTCGTGTGGCTGATCGCCTGATCCGGTCCCTGACGGAGTGCGTACGCCGCGGCGATCCGCGCGGGATCGAGCGGGCCCGCCGGCGCCCTCACCGTCTGGAACGGCGCGCTCAGGTCGGAGGCGTCGAGGCGCGCCGGGGTGACGCCGCGTGCGAGCGCCTCACTGCGGCGGAACGGTGCATGCATCCACTCTTCGGGGAGGGCTTCGCGGGGTCGGGGCATCCACCCACCCTGCTCGCCCTCCTCGCCGCCACCGTCCGACATCCTCGGATCTGTGGACAACCCCTCCTGTGTACGGCGTCGAGTAGTCGTATTTCGAGCCCAAAACCGCTGGGTTTGGCCCGAAATACGACTACTCGCGGTGGGTGGCCCGGGCCTGGAGGCGGCGGATGACGGCGGCGAGCGCGATGAGGGTGATGGTGGCGCCGACGGCGACCACGATCCCCACCGCCCAGCCGAGGGGCGGGAGGGTGAGGAGCGTGTCGAGCGCGTCCGCCCGGCGGGCGGGCGTCGCGACCGTCCACAGCACGAACCCCGCGAGCGCCACGAGCACGAGGCCCCACAGCACGGCGCCCGTGCGGATGCGGGGCCGCGGGAGGCGCGGCTCCTCGACCGCGGATGCGGATGCCGGCGCGAGCCCCGGCCCGGCGGCGGCATCGGTCGGAGCGGTCGAGTCGTTCGTCTCGGTCATCAGTTGCCTCCGTCTGTCGGGTCTGTGGTCGCCGTCTCGGTGGGGATGGGCGTGGGCTGCAGCAGGTCGACACCGGAGCCGCTGCCGTCCCACTGGGTCCACCGGTCGGGCACCGGGTCGAGCGTCGAGTACTCGTCCACTCCCCAGCTCACGAACGAGAGCCACGCGTAGGGCCCGAGCCACACCCGCAGGATGACGTCCGGCTCGCCCTGCCCGATGGTGAAGGTGCGCGGGGTCGGGCCGGCGAGATAGCTCGCCGAGCGTGCGTCCGCTTCGTCCTGGCGCCCCTGATCCACCCCGACCCGCATCCCGCTCTTCGCACTCGTGACCTCCACCCGTACCGTGGCGCCGTCCTGCACCTCGGCGAAGACGGTGCCCGACAGCTGCCAGATGTCGATCACGGCGGCGTCGCCGTCGCGATCGGGGATGTAGATCGAGGTCGTCCCGGCGAGCTGCGCGTATCGCCCGTCGTCGGACCCGCTGACGTTCCAGTTCGCTCCGGGCGGCAGCGTCAGCCGGTCGCTCGGCAGCGCGATGGCCACGATCAGCAGGAGCACCGACAGGATCGAGAACAACGCGAGCGCGCCGCTGCGCCGCCGCCCGAGGGCGACCGCGACGGTGCCGACGCCGAGCACCAGCGCCAGCACGGCCGCGCCGATCATCCACTCGGCCCCCCGCGTCGGAGCAGACTGCGCGGCCGCGAACGCGGAGATCGCCCCCGCGACGAGGGCGACGCCGAGCACGAGGAACACGATCCCCGCATTCGCCCTGGGTCTCGTGAGCCGCCGGATGCGCGCCCGCTCCCGCGACGCGGCGAGCGCCTCCTGGGCGCGCGCGTTCGCCTCCGCCTGCCTGCGCTCGCGCTCGCTGCGGCGCTGCTCGGCCGCCCACGCGGCGCGCTGCCGCTGCCAGGCGTCCTGGCTGGCCTTCCACTCCGCGAGCTCCTCGGCGGATGCGTCGGCCGGCGGAGCGGGCGGCTCGCCGGGGTCGACGATCGGTGCGCCGCCCGCCGCGGATGCCGCAGCCGCAGTGCCGCCGACGTCGCCGGCCGCGCCGGCGGCGAGCCCGGCATCCGCGACCGCCGCCTCCGCGGGGAGCATCGGCACCGTCTCGGGCCTGTCGTCGGTGGTCGCCGGGACCGTCTGCACCTCGCGCGACGCGCGGCGGGCGAGCCACACCACGAGCACGACGATCGCGACGACCAGCACGAGCGTCCACACGATCCGCCCGAGCGACCCGCCCCAGCCGAGGTCGCCCCAGTACAGCGCTCCGGCGTACCAGAACCCCTGGGTGAGCGGCAGGAACGACAGCAGGAACACCGCGACGATGCCCGGGAAGGCGCGTGTCACGCGCCCGTGCCCGAGCTCCCGCGCGTGGATCGTGCCGGCCTCGTCGGGCAGCAGGAACCAGGCGATCGCGTAGACGAGCGCGACCGGCGCGCCCACGACCGCCAGCACAACCGCGATGCCCCGCACGAGCAGCGGGTCGACGCCGATGCGCGCCGCGATCCCGCCGCACACCCCGCCGAGCCATCCGCTCTGCCGCTGCACGCCGAGGCTGCGCAGCCAGGTGAAGAAGCCGCTCTCCCCGGGGCCGCCGGGCGCCTCGGCCGGCTGGTCATCGGTGGCGGTCGCCGTGGGGGCGGCCTCCGGCTCGGGTGCCTCGTCATCGGACGGCGGTGCGGATGCTGTGGTGCGTCGTGCCATGAATCGATCGTCGCGGCATGCTCGCGGGGCGCTCTATGGGGTGATCCCCTGATCGTCCCCTGATCCCCGGATGCGGGGGCCGCGCGGCGTGCTTGGATCGTCGCATGACCCAGGTCGCCGCCGAGCCGCCCGCCGAGGGCGTGCGCGTGCGCCCGTCGCGCGTGCGGCCCGCGCTGATCCGCCCGCGCGAGGTGGTGCTCGCCGGCGTGAGCGCGGCGCTCGGTCGCCACCTGGGGATGCCGGTCGCGCTCGCGCGCGTCGGGTTCGCGGCTCTGTCGCTGCTCGGCGGTCTGTGGGCGCTCTACGCCCTCTGGATCCAGGGCGCGCCGGTCGCCGCGATCGCCGGCCTCGCCCCGCCGCTGCTCTACCTGTGGCTGTGGGCGTTCGTGCCGCGGGAGCGGGACGCGCCGGATGCCGTGCGCAGCCGCCGCGTCCCGGTCGCGGCGGTGCTGCTGGGGCTGGGCATCGCCGTCGCCCTCGTCGTGCCGTTCACCTGGTCGCCGACGCACCGCCTGCTGCCGGTCGGGATCGTGGAGAGCACGCTCCTGACGGTGCTCGCGATCGTGTGGACGCTCGCGGTCGACGCGCGGGACCCGCAGCGGGCGGCGAGCGCGCCGCTCGTGCGGGCTCTCGCGGCGGGGTTCCTCATCCTGTTCGGCCTGTTCCTGCTGCCGACGGCCTTCGTCGACTCCCGAACGCTCGTCGCGATCGTGGGTGTCGCCCTCGTGCTGCTCGGCGTCGCCGCCTTCGTCGTGCCGGTGCTGCTCGCGCGCTGGAGCGCTCGCGCCGCGGAGCGCGCGGCGCTCGCGCGGGAGGAGCAGCGCTCCGAGATCGCGGCGCACCTGCACGACTCGGTGCTGCAGACCCTCGCGATCATCCAGAACCGTGCGGGTGCGGGGTCCGAGATCGCCCGCATCGCGCGCGCCCAGGAGCGGGAGCTGCGCGACTGGCTGTTCGCCGGCACCGACCCGTTCGCGGGCGACCTGGCGACCGAGCTGAAGACGATCGCGCGGGAGCTCGAGCTCGTGCACGCCGTGCGCATCGAGGTCGTGACGGTCGGCGAGGTCGGCGCCGTCGAGTCGCACGCGCTCGCGGCGGCCGCCCGCGAGGCCCTCGTGAACGCGGCCCGGCACGCGGGGGGCGACGTCACGGTGTACGCCGAGGCGACCCCGGATGCGGTGGAGGTGTTCGTGCGCGACCGCGGTTCGGGCTTCGACCCGGACGCGGTGCCCGACGGGCGCCTCGGCATCCGCGAGTCGATCGTGGGACGGATGACGCGCGCCGGCGGCACGGGCGTCGTCGTGAGCGGCGCGGACGGCACCGAGGTGCAGCTGCGGCTCCCGCGGGGCCGCGCTGCCGCATCCGGGGTCGCCGGTGCCGCGGGCGTCGCGGCGGGGAGCGGGGGAGCGCCATGACGCGCGTCATCATCGTCGACGACCACTCCATCTTCCGCACGGGTCTGCGTACCGACCTCGGCGACGCCGTCGAGGTGGTCGGCGAGGCGGGCGATGTGGATGCGGCGGTGCGCGCCATCGACGAGCTGCGCCCCGAGGTGGTGCTGCTCGACGTGCACCTGCCGGGCGGTGGGGGAGGTGGTGGTGCCGAGGTGGTGCGGCGCTCGGCGGCGCTGCTCGCCGAGGTGCGCTTCCTCGCGCTCTCGGTGTCGGACTCCGCGGAGGACGTCGTGGGCGTCATCCGCGCGGGCGCCCGGGGCTACATCACGAAGGCGTCGAGTGGGGCTGAGGTGGCCGCCGCGGTCGCGACGGTCGCCGCGGGGGATGCCGTGTTCTCGCCGCGCCTCGCGGGATTCGTGCTCGACGCGTTCGGCACCGCGGCCGGGGCGCCGGCGGTCGCGGCGACCGATGACGAGCTCGACCGGCTGTCGGCCCGCGAGCAGGAGGTCATGCGGCTCATCGCGCGCGGCTACGCCTACAAGGAGGTGGCATCCCACCTGTTCATCTCCATCAAGACGGTGGAGACGCACGTCTCCTCCGTGCTGCGCAAGCTGCAGCTCTCCTCCCGCCACGAGCTCACGGCCTGGGCGCTCGAGCGCCGCCTGCTGTGATTTCGGCGCCGCGGTAGTCCGCGGCGCGTCCCGCCTATTCGGCGCCGCGGTAATCCGCGGCGCGTCGCTCCGCGGGCGGCACGAGCGCGGTCGCGCCGCCCGCTGTGGTGCGCGGGCGGGTTGGGTTGCGTTCGGTTCGTGGTGCTGGCGCGTGCTGCGGACTGATGGGTGTGCGGTATGCGCACTCGGATCGGGGTGCGACCGCGCTCGTGCTCCGATCCGGCGCGCGGCGCAGATCATCGCGGCGCGGGGAGAAGCAGCGGCAGGGCGACGAGCACGGCGAGGGTCAGCATGACGACCGCGATCGCGCCGTCGAGGATGCGCCAGGCGAGCGGCCGCGCGAAGAGCGGCGCCAGCATCCGGGCACCGAAGCCGAGGGTCGTGAACCACAGCACGGATGCGGTCGCCATCCCCGCCCCGAACAGCCAGCGCGCGTCGCCGTGCCCGTTCGCGAGGGTGCCGACGATCGCCATGTCGAGGTAGACGTGCGGGTTGAGCCAGGTGACCGCGAGGCAGGTGAGCACCGCGGCGGCGAGCGCGCGGCGGCGCGAGCCCGCATCCGGTGACGCGTCGGCCGAGAGCACCTCGCCCTTCGGTCGCAGGGCGCGCAGCCCCGCGAGCACAGCGTAGGCGGCGAGGAACACGGCACCCACGATCCGCACGACGGTCATGAGCCAGGGCAGCGCGTCGAGCACGATGCCGGTGCCCGCGATGCTGAGCACCATGAGCACGATGTCGCTGAGCGCGCAGATCGCGACGATGGCGAGCACGTGCTCGCGGCGGATGCCCTGGCGCAGCACGAAGGCGTTCTGCGCGCCGATCGCCACGATGAGCGAGAGGCCGAGCGCGAAGCCGGCGAGGGCGGCGGCGAGGGCGGCGGATGTCGTCACGCGGTCGACGGTAGGCGCCGACGAGCCATCAATCCAGTTCAGGATTCTGCAGAACCATTAGCATCACTTCAGATGAATCTGGACCGCGAACTGCTCGCCACCCTCCGCGCCGTCGTCGACGCGGGCACCTTCGACGCGGCCGCCCGCATCCTGAGCGTCACGCCCTCCGCGGTGAGCCAGCGCATCAAGGCGCTCGAGCAGCAGCTCGGCCGGGTGCTCGTCGAGCGCACCAAGCCCGTGCGCGCCACCGAGTCGGGCGAGGTGCTCCTGCGCCTGGCCCGCGAGATCGCGCTGCTCGAGACGGATGCCGCGGCGGCGCTGCGCCTCGACGACGCGGGGGAGGGGTTCACCTCCGTGCCGCTCGCGGTCAACGCCGACTCGCTCACGAGCTGGTTCCTGCCGGCGATCGCGGAGGTGTGCACCGCGCGGCGCATCGTCGTCGACATCCATCGCGAGGACCAGGACCGCACCGCAGCCCTCCTCGCCTCCGGACGCGTCATGGCCGCGGTCACCTCGCAGGCCGAGCCGGTGCCCGGCTGCAGCGCGACCCCGCTCGGGGTGCTGCGCTACCACCCGGCGGCGAGCCGTGCCTTCGCCGGGCGGTGGTTCCCGCACGGGGCGGATGCGGCGTCCCTCGCGGTCGCGCCGGTGGTCGACTTCGACCACGACGACGAGCTGCAGACGCGCTTCCTGCGGCGCGCCTCGCGACGCCGGCTCGACCCCCCGAGGCATTACGTGTCGGGGTCGAGCGACTTCCTGCAGGCGATCGAGCTGGGGCTCGGCTGGGGCATGCTGCTCGAGTCGCAGCTCGCGGATGCCGCTCCGGGCGCGTTCGTGCGGCTCGCCCCCGCCGGACCCGGCCTCACGGTCCCGCTCTTCTGGCAGCAGTGGAACCTGCGCTCGCCCGCGCTCGACGCGCTCGCGGCCGCCGTCATCGGGGCGGCCCGCGCATCCCTCCCCGCCCGCTGACGAGCCGCCGCCGGGCCCGCACTCGCTGAGTGGTCGCTTTCTGGGCCCAAAACCGCGAGATGGAGCCAGAAACCGACCACTCAGCGGGGGAAGGCCCGGCACGCGACACCCGGCGCGAGCGAGCCCCGGCGGATGCCGTATGCTTGTGCAGGTTGCCTCGAACCCCATACTTCGTCATGCCCGGAAGCGGATGCGACGGAGGCGGGAAGGGGTGGCATAGGGCGGTGGCTCAATTGGTAGAGCAGCGGTCTCCAAAACCGCAGGTTGCAGGTTCGAGTCCTGTCCGCCCTGCGAATCCCTCGCGCGCGAGCGCGTGGGATCGCCGGCCGAAAGGGTAGTGAGAGTGGCACGCAAGGTGATCGACGAGCCCAGCGAGGATGTCGTCGCGAACGCCAAGCGCGAGCGCGCCGAGCGGAAGAACCCGTTCGCGCGGATCGCCCTCTTCATCCGGCAGGTCATCGCCGAACTCCGCAAGGTCGTCACCCCGACCCGCCGCGAGCTGTTCAGCTTCACGGGCGTCGTGCTCGTGTTCGTGCTGATCATGATGGGCCTCGTGTGGGGCCTCGACCAGCTGTTCAGCTGGCTCGTGACCTGGGCGTTCGGCGACGCATCCTTCGGCGGCTGACCCGCCCGCCGGCAGCTCGTCCCCCACAAGGAAAGAACGCACCGTGACTTCAGAAGAGCGCGACATCGACCTCGCGACCGCAGCCGAGCAGTCCTCCGAGGAGGACGAGGCCCAGGAGGGCAACGTCCTCGCATCCGAGGAGGCGGCCAGCGAGTCGGCTGAGCACCGCGCCATCCACATCGTCGACGACGAGGAGGGCGACGTCGAGGCGGGGCTCGAGAGCGCGCTCGACGCGCTCGAGGCCGCATCCGACCCCGAGGCCGACGCGATCGTCGACGACGCGCTCGACATCGACTCAGCTGAGGAGGCGGAGGCCGCCGCCGAGGCGACCGCCGACGAGGAGGTCGTCGACGGTGAGGGCGACGAGCCCGAGGTCGACCCCTACGAGGAGTTCCGCGCCGAGCTGCGCGCCAAGCCCGGCAAGTGGTACGTCATCCACTCGTACGCCGGCTTCGAGAAGCGCGTGAAGCAGAACATCGAGTCCCGCCGCCAGTCGATGGCGATGGAGGACTACGTCTTCGAGGTGCAGGTGCCCATGGAGGACGTCGTCGAGATCAAGAACGGTCAGCGCAAGCTCGTCAACCGCGTGCGCATCCCCGGCTACGTGCTCGTGCGCATGGACCTCAACGAGGACTCGTGGTCGGTCGTGCGCCACACGCCGGGCGTCACGGGCTTCGTCGGCAACTCGCACAACCCGACGCCGCTGCGCTTCGAGGAGGCCTTCAACATGCTGAAGAGCCTCGTGCAGGTCGTGGAGGCACCGGTCAAGGGCGGCGCCGCGACGAAGGGCGGCAAGGCCGCGCCGCGCGTCATCCCGGCCGAGATCGACTTCGAGGTCGGCGAGACCATCACGATCAAGGAGGGCTCGTTCGCCGGGCTCCCCGGCACGATCTCCGAGATCAAGCCCGAGTCGGGCAAGCTCACCGTGCTCGTCTCGCTCTTCGAGCGCGAGACCCCGGTCGAGCTGTCGTTCGACCAGGTCACGAAGCTCTAGCGTTCGTTCGCGACAGGGGTCGGATGCGAGAGCATCCGGCCCCTTTTAGCGTCCCAGCGCGCAGATCGCGCGAAATCACGCGTAAGATATCCCGCATGAAGGTCGACACTCGCGACATCCGCGCCGCCAGCCAGGTGGCGCGCAACTTCGGGCAGATCACGGATGAGGTGGAGGCCGGACGCACGATCGTCGTGGTGCGTAACAACACCCCCGTGGGGGTGCTTGCGCCGGTGTCGCTCGTCGACCGGCTCGACGCCGTGGACGAGCGCGAGGAGGACCTGCGGCTGCTCGGCATCGCTCTCATCCGCATGAACACGAGCGCGGGCGAGCTCGTCGAGCTCGACGAACTCGCGGCTGAGCTCGGCGTCGAGCTGCGCGACGCCGATCCCGCCGATCCCGCCGGTGCCGGTCCGGATGCCGCGTGACGGCTGCGCGGGTCCGTCTGCTCCCCGAGGCGGCGGACGATGTACGCGCGCTCGACGGCTCGGCGCGGCGGATCGTGCTGAAGGGCCTGAAGAAGCTCGAGGAGTCGCCCGAGCTGCGCGGGGCGCCGCTCGGATCGAAGGCGAACGCGCAGTCCGACCTCACCGGCTTCCGCAAGCTCGTGGTGGGCGACCGCGCCTATCGAATCGTCTACCAGGTGCTCCCGGACGGCACCGTGGTCATCGTCTGGGTGGTCGGGGCGCGGGCCGACGACGAGGTCTACCGTCTCGCCCGTGAGCGGATCGCGAGCTACGACGACCCCATGCGTCGCGCCCTGCTGCGTGCGATTCTCGACGCCTCAGGCTGAGGGCGGAGCCGAGCTGCACCGCGGCCGCTGATGCTCCGGTTAGTTGCACCCGCCCCGCCTTTGCCGGGTGCCCATGCAACTGACGGGAGCGTCAGTGCTTGTTGCCGGTCAGCAGCAGCACCCCGCCGAGGCCGATCATCATGACGCCGCCCGTCGCGCGGAGGCGGCCGATGCGGCGGGGCGAGGTGGCGAACCACGCGCGGGCGGTGCCCGCGGCGAGGGCCCAGCACGAGTCGCAGACGAGGGCGAGCACGACGAACACGACGCCGAGCTCCGCGAGCTGCCACGGGATGCCGCCGGCCGAGTAGTCGACGAACTGCGGCAGCACGGCCACGAAGAAGGCGATCGTCTTGGGGTTCGTGACGCCCACCACGAAACCCTCGCCGAGCAGCCGCCAGGCGGAGCGCGGCCGTCCGGCCTCCTGCTCCACGACCTCGTTGCGGTGCCGGATCGCCTGAACGCCGAGGTACACGAGGTAGCCCGCGCCGACCACCTTGATGATCGTGAAGAGCACCACCGACTGGGCGACGAGCGCGCCCACGCCGAGCGCGACGAGCGTGAGGAGGGGCAGCATCCCGAGCGCATTGCCGACGACGCTCAGCACCCCCGCGAGACGGCCGTAGGCGATCGAGCGGCCGATGACGAACAGGATGCTCGGCCCCGGCATCAGGATGAGCAGCACCGCGGCGATCGCGAACGCGCCGAGGGATGCCGCGGGGACCATGAGCCGAGCGTAGTGCGCGCGGCGGGCTCATCGCGTATGATTGCCAGGTTGCCCGGACGCTTCGCCGCGCCCGCGCGACTGCCCACCGCATCCGACCGGATGGCGGGAGAGTGGGGCCGACCGGCCCCGTTCGACAGAGAGAAAGAGAACATGGCACCGAAGAAGAAGGTGACCGGCCTGATCAAGCTCCAGATCAACGCCGGCGCCGCGAACCCTGCGCCGCCCATCGGCCCCGCGCTCGGTCAGCACGGCGTGAACATCATGGAGTTCTGCAAGGCCTACAACGCGGCCACCGAGAACCAGCGCGGCAACGTCATCCCGGTGGAGATCACCGTCTACGAGGACCGCTCGTTCACGTTCATCCTGAAGACCCCGCCCGCCGCCGAGCTCATCAAGAAGGCCGCCGGCGTGCAGAAGGGCTCCTCCACCCCGCACACGGTGAAGGTCGCGAAGCTCACGCGTGAGCAGGTGCGCGCCATCGCCGAGCAGAAGCAGGTCGACCTCAACGCGAACGACCTCGACGCAGCGGAGAAGATCATCGCCGGCACCGCCCGGTCGATGGGGATCACGGTGGAGGCGTAATCATGGCTCAGAAGTCCAAGGCATACCGCGCCGCCGCCGACAAGATCGAGGCCGGCAAGTTCTACGGTCCCGACGAGGCCGTCGCCGTCGTCAAGGAGACCGGGTCGAAGAAGTTCGACTCCACCGTCGAGGTCGCGCTCAAGCTCGGCGTCGACCCCCGCAAGGCGGACCAGATGGTGCGCGGCACCGTCATCCTGCCGCACGGCACCGGAAAGGTCGCCCGCGTGCTCGTGTTCGCGACCGGTCCCGCGGCCGAGGCCGCGATCGCGGCCGGTGCGGACGAGGTCGGCGGCGCCGAGCTCATCGAGAAGGTCGCGGCCGGCTACACCGACTTCGACTCGGCCGTCTCGACGCCCGAGCTCATGGGTCAGGTCGGTCGTCTCGGCAAGGTGCTCGGACCCCGCGGCCTCATGCCGAACCCGAAGACCGGCACCGTGACGCCGGACGTGGCGAAGGCCGTGTCCGACATCAAGGGCGGCAAAATCGAGTTCCGCGTCGACAAGCACGCCAACGTGCACTTCGTGATCGGCAAGGCCGGCTTCACCGCCGACCAGCTGAACGAGAACTTCAAGGCCGCGCTCGACGAGATCCAGCGCGCGAAGCCCTCGTCGTCGAAGGGCCGCTACATCCAGAAGGGGTCGCTCTCGACCACCTTCGGCCCGGGCGTGCCGCTCGACGTCGCGGCACTGTAGCAGGCAACGCAACTCAGGAAGGGCCCGCCTCGTGCGGGCCCTTCCGTCGTTCCGGGGCGGATGCTCCGGAGTTGCGGAAACGGACGGATGCGCGCGCACGCGAGCGGGAGGATGAGCACATGACCGAGGCGACGGAGCCGATCACCCGGCTGGCGCAGCTGCGCCGCATGACGGGCACCTGGCTCTTCGTCGTCTCCTTCGCCGCCCGCATCCCCGTCGCGATGAACGTCGTCGGGGTGCTCACCCTCGTGACCGTCGTGCGCGGCTCCGTCGCCGACGGCGGTCTCGTCTCGGCGGCGCTCGGCATCGCATCCGGCGTCGGCGGCCCGGCGATCGGGGCGATCGCGGATCGCGTGGGGCAGCGGGGCGCGCTGCTCGCGGTCGCGGTGCTGCATCCGCTCGTGCTCGCGGGCCTCGTGGCGACCGTGTACGCGGGTGCGCCGCTCGTCGCCGTCATCGCGGTGGCGGCGCTCGCGGGCGCCACGATCCCGCCCGCCTCGCCGCTCATGCGGGCCCGCTGGCTCGCGCTGCTCGCCGCCGACTCCCGCGCGGGCGGCCGCGGCGTGCCGGTCGCGCTCGGCTACGAGAGCATGGCCGACGAGATCTCGTTCGTCGGCGGACCGGTGCTGGTGGGGGTGCTCGCGACGGCGTTCGGACCGGTCGCGCCGATCGCGGCATCCGCGGTGCTGGCGCTCGTGGCTGTCGCCGTGTTCGCGCTGCATCCCACCGCCGCGCTCGTGCACCCCGGCGACCACGAGGGGGTGCGCACCGTGGCACCGCCGCGCGCGCTGCTCTCGGCGGGGGTGCTGCTGCCGACCCTCGGCATGGCGTTCATGGGCGCGTTCTTCGGCGGCACCCTCGCCGCCCTCACCGCCTTCATGGAGGAGTCCGGCGCGGGCGAGAGCACGGGCCTGTTCTACGGCATCATGGGCGCGACCTCGGCCGTCGCGGCGCTCCTCGTGGGGCGTCTCCCCGCGTCGTTCCCGCTCGGTGTGCGCTGGGCGGTCGGCGCCGCATGCCTCGGTCTCGCGGGTCTCGCGCTGACGCTCGCCCCCGTGCTCGGTGCGGTTGTGGTGGTGTTCGTGCTCGCCGGCGTGGCCGTCGGCGCGACGCTCGTCACCCTCTTCACGATCGGCGCGGATGCGGCGCCCGCCGGGCGGCTCGCGACCACGATGACGATGCTGTCGAGCGGCATCATCATCGGCCAGGGCACGGCGGTCGCGCTCGTCGGCTCCTTCGCCCAGTCGCACGGCGCGGGTGCCGCGTTCATCTGGGTGGCGGTGGCCGGCGCCGGGGGTCTCGCGACGGCGCTCGTGTTCCTGGCGCTCGGCCGCGTCCGCGCGCGCTGAGGCGCCGTCGCCCGCGTCGGCACGCGCCCCTCGGCGTCATCCGGGATGCGCGGGGGTGACGTAGACCTTCCGCAGTGTCTCGTGCACGGTCCACACCGTCCGCTCGCCCGCCTCGAGCCGCACCACCGAGCCGGGCGCGAGATCGATGGCGGGCCGCGCTCCGGCGAACTCGACGGTCGCCCGACCGCTCAGCACCACGAAGACCTCGTCGGCCTCCGTGTCGCTCATCGTGCCGGGCGTCATCTCCCAGACGCCCACCTCGTCGCCGGATGCCGTGCTGCCGAGCGCGATCCAGCCGGTCGACGGCTCGCCCGCGATCCGCTGCGACCCCGTGACCGGCTCGTGCTCCAGCGCGGCGCCCGCCGCATCCGCATCCCAGCTCACGAGTCGAACCCCAGCCCGAGCGCGTCGAGCGTGCGCAGCAGCGGGTTGCGCCGCCCCTCGCGGTGGTCGGCGCGGTCGAGCGACCAGCGGGTGGCCGCGATGCCGGCGGATGCCGCGGGCTCCGGCGGGAAGGGGACCGGCCGCCGCCGCACCATCTCCAGCTCGGTGCGCTCGGTCGGCTCGCCCGCGAGCAGGTCGAGCATCGTGTCGGCCGCGAAGCGGGTCGCGCCGACGCCCAGCCCGGTGAAGCCCGCGGCGTACGCGATCCGCCCGCCGCGCGCCGTGCCGAAGTAGGCGCAGAAGCGGGTGCTCGTGTCGATCGCGCCCGCCCAGCGGTGCGAGAAGCGCAGCCCCTCGAGCTGCGGGTAGAGGGTGAAGAAGTGGGAGGCCAGCTTGCGGAAGCTCTCCGGCCGGTCCTCGTAGCGCGCCCGGACGCGGCCGCCGTAGTGGTAGATCGCGTCGTAGCCGCCGAACAGGATGCGGTCGTCGGCCGTGCGACGGGAGTAGTGGAACTGGTTGGCGAGGTCGCCGATGCCCTGGTGGCCCTCCCATCCGATGGAGGCGAGCTGCTTCGCATCGAGCGGCTCGGTCATGAGCACGTAGTCGTACACGGGGACCGTCATGAGCCGGTTGCGTGTGAGGAGCGAGGGGTAGACGCTCGTGCCGAGCGCGAGCTGCTTCGCGTGCAGGCGGCCGCCGTCCGTGATGACCTCGACGCCGGACCCCGCGACGTCGAGCCGCCGCACGGGCGTGTTCTCGAACAGCTCGACGCCGGCCTCCGCGGCCGCCCGGGCGAGCTCGCGCGCGAGACGGCCGGGGTGCACGAGCGCGACCTCGTGTCTGCGCCAGGTGCCGCCCAGGTAGCTGGGGGAGTGCACCTGCGCCTGCACCTCGTCGCGGTCCCAGAGCACGACATCCGCCTCGCCCTCGACGGGCGGCGTCCCGGTGAGCCAGGCGAGCTGGTGCGGCTCGGTCGCCACGTCGAGCTCGCCCGTGCGCTCCCACTGCACGTCGAGGCCGAGCTCGGCGACCGTGCGCTCCATGGCGTCGAGATTGTCCCTGCCGAGACGCTCGAGCTGCGCGTACTCGGCCGGCCAGCGGCTGCGTCCGTTCTCCTCGCCGTGGGTGATGCTCGCCTCGACGAAGCCGCCGTTGCGGCCGGACTGCGCCCACCCGATCCGCTTCGCCTCCAGCAGCACGACGCGGCGGCCCGGGTCGCGCTGCTTCGCGCGGAGGGCCGTCCACAGTCCGGTGAAGCCGCCGCCGACGATCGCGAGGTCGGTGGTCGGCGCGCCGGTCAGCGGCGGATGCGCGGGCGCCTCGCCCAGCTCGTCGAGCCAGAACACCGACTGGCGGCTGCCCTCGAGTGCGTGATCGATGACGGATGCGGACGGCGGGTACCGCTCGAAGACGGTGTCGTGCGGCGCGGGGCTCACCTCGCCATTCTTCCGCTGAGTGGTCGGTTTCCGGCCCCAAATCAGAGGAATGGGGCCAGAAACCGACCACTCAGCGGGGGAAGGGATGAGCCGTAGGGTGGGGGCATGCGGGTGCGGAAGGCCGAGCGAGCGGATGCGGTGGCGCTCGCTGAGCTCGCCGCGATCACCTTCCCGCTCGCGTGCCCCCCGCACACCACGGAAGCGGCCATGGCCGCGTTCATCGCGGCGCACCTGAGCCCGGCGAGCTTCGCCGCCTACCTTGCGGACCCCGCACGCACGCTCTTCCTCGCGGAGGAGGACGGCCGGCTCGTCGGCTACACGATGCTCGTGACGGGCGAGCCGGCGGACGCCGACGTGGCCGCGTCGATCGGCATCCGCCCGGCCGTCGAGCTGTCCAAGTGCTACGTGCATCCGGACGCGCACGGGGCGGGCATCGCCGCCGCGCTCATGGATGCGAGCCTCGACCACGCCCGCACGGCCGGCGCCGCCGGCGTGTGGCTCGGCGTCAACCAGCTCAACGCCCGCGCGCAGCGCTTCTACGGCAAGCACGGCTTCGATCGCGTCGGGGTGAAGCGCTTCCTCGTCGGCGACCGCTACGAGGACGACTACGTCTACGAGCGCGCCCTGTAGCCCGGCGCCCGGCTGCGGGCGGCGTCAGCCCTCGGCGACGGCGAGCACGATCTTGCCGCGCGTGTGCCCCGACTCGATGAGCCGATGCGCCTCGGCGGCCTCCTCGAGCGGCAGCACGCGGTCGACGTACACCCGCACGTCGCCCGACTCGAGCAGCCGCGTCACGATCGCGAGGGTCGCCGCATCCGGGGCCACGCGGTAGCCGGTCGCGCGCACCCCCGCCGCATCGGCCTCCTCGGCCAGGGTGGGGAACGACCCCGTGGGGCCGTTCACGTAGAGACCGGCCGGACGCAGCACGCCCAGCGAGCGCGAGCCCGTGTCGCCGCCGACGTTGCCGACGAGGTCGATCACGACGTCGACGGGGCCCACCGCATCCTCGAACGGGCCCGCCGTGTAGTCGACGATCTCGGATGCGCCCAGCTCGGCCAGGAAGGCGGCATTGCGCGCTGAGCCGGTCGCCACGACGTGCGCCCCGAAGTAGGAGGCGAACTGCACCGCGAAGTGGCCCACGCCGCCCGCGCCCGCGTGGATCAGCATCCGCTGCCCCTCGTGCGCCTTCGCCGTCTCGACGACCATGCCCCACGCCGTGAGCGCGGCGAGCGGCACGGCCGCCGCCTCGACGTGGGAGAGGGACGGCGGCTTGCGGGCGACGCTGAGGGAGGCGACGGTGAGGTACTCGGCGTAGGTGCCGCCCATCCGCGGCACCATGCCCATGCCGTAGACCTCGGTGCCGGGCTGCAGCGGATGCGCCTCGTACGGCGCCTCCACGACGATGCCCGAGAAGTCGTTGCCGAGCACCACGGGCGTGGAGGTGACGCCCGGCCAGGCACCGCGGCCCGCGCGTGTCTTGGCGTCGATCGGGTTGACGCCCGCGGCGACCACCTTCACGAGGAGCTCGGCGTTCACCCGGGCCGGCACCTCGACCTCGCCGACCTGGAGCACCTCCGGCCCGCCCGGCGCCGCACAGGTCACGGCCCGCATCATCGTCATGTTCCCGGCCCTTCCCGCCTCGTGAGCCATTCAACGGGCGTCATGCGTCATCGGTGTTACGCGGATGTCACCGTGCTGCTAATTCGATCACGGCACCCGCGCTGATACGTTCTCGCCATGCGCCCCCTCTTCATCGCGTACCGTTCGGCCGGCGCGATCCTCACCGTCGTCGCCATCGCCGTCCAGCTGCAGACCAGCCTCGGCACCTGGCGCGACCAGGGCATCCAGGACGTCGGCACGAAGCTGGTCAACTTCTTCTCGTTCTTCACGATCCAGTCGAACGTGGTGACCGCGGTGGCGCTCGCGATCGGTGCGGTGCTGCTGGCGCGCGGCGGCGCGACTGAGCCGCGGTGGTTCGGGGTGCTGCGCGCCTGCGCCACGACCTACATCGTGACCACCGGCATCGTCTACAACCTGCTGCTGCGCGGCATCGAGCTGCCGCAGGGCAGCACCGTGCCGTGGACCAACGAGGTGCTGCACGTCGTGGTGCCGATCGTCATGCTCGTCGACTGGCTGTTCGCGCCGGGCCGGCGCCGGCTGGGCTTCGGGGTGGTCGGCATCATCGTCGTCTACCCGATCGTGTGGGCCGCGTACACGATGATCCGCGGCCTGCTCGTGCAGGACGAGCTCACCGGCGCCAACTGGTACCCGTATCCGTTCCTCAACCCCGACACCTCGGAGAACGGCTACCTGACGGTCGCCCTCTACGTGCTGCTCATCGCCGCGATCATCGGCGCGGCCGGCACGGGCGTCGTCGCGATCTCCCGCATCCGCCGGCGAGGCTAGCGCCGCATCGCCGCGAGCAGCTGGTCGGCGAGCTGCACGAGCCGGTGGATCTCGTTCTCGTCGCGATCGACCCAGCGCGTCTCGGGCACGCCGCTCACCGGCACGAAGTCCTCGTGCTGCTCCCACACCACGAGGGTGCGCTCGGCCCCGAGCACGTATTGCTGCCACCACACCTGGCGCAGGTAGTGCCGCGGGATCGAGCGCCAGGCGCTGCGCGTCGTCTTGATCTCGCACAGCTCGAGCGCGCCGCCCGACTCGCGGATGCCGTCGGGCGTCGCGAGGTGGGCGCGCTGCCCGTCGGCGTGGAAGAGCGCGGTGTTGCCGCGCATGCCCGGATGGTGCCGGGCGACCCAGCGTCCGATCTCGGGCTCGCGCGCGCGGCCGTGCTCGGTGAACGCGTTGCCGCCGAAGCGCGAGCCGAGGAGCTTCTCCATGGCGACGGCGCGCACCGCCTTCTCGCCCGTGAGGCGGGCGACGTCCGTCGCCGTCACACCCCGGGCGCGCTCTCGCAGCCAGCTCACGCGGTCCGCGGCATCCGCGACGACGCGCTCGCGGTGGGGCACGGGCGGCGCGTCGAAGAGCGCGAGGGTCGGCTGCACGCGTCCATCGTCACACGGGTGGAGGACATTCCCGTGGTGGTCTCGAGGAGCGTCGCCTGCGGCGGCGCTCCTCGACCGGCTGGGCCATCAGCGCTCCCGAGACGACGTCAAGCGGCGTCATAGGAATCTCCCAGGGCGCGGAGCACAATCGGGTACGTGAGCATCCCCACGACCGCCCCCACCGCGCTGACCCGCCCCGACGGCTCGCCCGTGCGCGCCCTCGTCGTCGACGACGAGCCCTCGCTCGGCGAGCTCATCCAGATGGCGCTGCGCTACGAGGGCTGGCAGGTGGAGACCGCGACCGACGGCGCGTCCGCACTGGCCAAGGCGCGCGGCTTCCGCCCCGACGTCGTCGTGCTCGACATCATGATGCCGGGACTCGACGGGCTCGAGGTGCTGCGGCGCCTGCGCGCCCAGGGCGACGACGTGGCGGTGCTCTTCCTCACCGCGAAGGATGCCGTGGCCGACCGCGTGGTCGGGCTCACGGCCGGCGGTGACGACTACGTCACGAAGCCGTTCAGCCTCGAGGAGGTCGTCGCCCGGTTGCGCGCGCTCCTGCGCCGCAGCGGACGCGCGGTCGACGGGTACACCGACCCCGTGCTGCGCGTCGGCGACCTGACCCTCGACGAGGAGAGCTACGAGGTCGCGCGCGCGGGCCGCGCGATCGAGCTCACCGCGAAGGAGTTCGAGCTGCTGCGCTACCTCATGCGCAACCCCAGACGGGTGGTCAGCAAGCTCCAGATCCTCGACCGGGTGTGGAGCTACGACTTCGAGGGCCGCTCGAGCATCGTCGAGATCTACATCTCGTACCTCCGCAAGAAGATCGACGTCGACGGCTTGCCGCCGCTCATCCACACGGTCCGCGGCGTCGGCTACCTCATCAAGCCGGCGACGGCGACATGACGCAGCTCGCATCCGGGCGCGCGCCGTGGTCGATCCGACGCCGCGTCGTGCTCGGTGTGGTCGCCCTCGTCGCCCTGCTCGGCGTGCTCATCGGCACGGTGAGCGTGCTCGCGCTACGGCAGAACCTCCTGCAGCGCCTCGACGCGCAGGTGCAGGAGGTCATGCACTTCGTCTCCTCGGGCGGCCCGGGCGGGATGCTGCCGGGCGGCAACGACAGCCTGCGCGGCGGGCTCGTGGTCGCGGTCGCGGCCGACGGGGCGACGCCGTGGGGGTACGTCTCGACGGGCCCGGGGTCGCAGCTCGCCCTCACGGCGGAGCAGATCGACCAGGTGCTCGCTGCCCCCGCCGGACCCGTGACGACGGTGTCGATCTCGGGTCTCGGCAGCTATCGCGTGCAGCTGCGCGCGGCATCCAACGGCGAGTACGCGGTCGGGCTGTCGACCGCGGAGGTCGACACGACCACCTGGACGCTCGTCGGCATCTTCGCCCTCGTCACCGCGGGCGCGCTGCTGCTCGCCGCCGCGGGCGCCGTCGCGCTCACCCGGGTCGCGCTGCGGCCCCTCGGCCGCGTCACCGAGACGGCGACGCGCGTGACCGAGCTGCAGCTGGCATCCGGCGACGTCGCGATCCCCGAGCGGGTGCCCCCCGCGGAGGCCGACCCGCGCACCGAGGTCGGCCAGGTGGGTGCGGCCCTCAACAGGATGCTCGGCCACGTCGAGAGCGCGCTCGTGGCCCGGCAGCAGTCGGAGGAGAAGGTGCGCCGCTTCGTCGCGGACGCGAGCCACGAGCTGCGCACGCCGCTCGCCTCCATCCGGGGGTACGCGGAGCTCACCCGCCGCATCGACGACGAGCTGCCAGCCGACGCCATCCGCTCCCTCGACCGCATCGAGTCCGAGTCGATCCGGATGACGGCCCTCGTGGAGGATCTGCTCGAGCTCGCCCGCCTCGACGAGGGTCAGGGTCTCGTGTTCGGCGAGGTCGAGCTCGTGCGCCTCGTGACGGATGCCGTCGGCGACGCCTACGTCGCCGCGCCCGACCACGAGTGGGAGGTGGTGGCGCCCGAGCCGCCGCTCGTCATCGCGGGCGATGCGGCGCGCCTGCACCAGGTGATCGTCAACCTGCTCGCGAACGCGCACCGCCACACGCCGGAGGGCACGGCGGTGACGGTGACGGTCGCCGAGGAGGGCGACGAGGTGGTGCTGACGGTCGCAGACGACGGGCCCGGCATCGACCCGGGGCTGCAGCCCATCCTGTTCGAGCGTTTCGCGCGCGGGGACACCTCCCGCACGCGCGGCACCGACAGCTCGGGGCGGGCACCGGTGACGGGCAGCACGGGACTCGGCCTCGCGATCGTGGCCGCGGTCGTGGAGGCGCACCACGGCACGATCGGCGTCGCGAGCGAGCCCGGCGACACCCGCTTCACGGTGCGGCTCCCGCGTCGGCGGGCCGCGCATCCGGGGGGCGACGACCTGGCAGACTGAGCGCCATGCGATCCGCCCCCCGATCGTTCGCCGCGCTCCTGCTCGCCCTCGCGACGGTGTTCGCCGCCCCCGTCGCCGCCTCCGCGAGCGAGGGCTCGGTGCCCCCCGAGGTCACCGCGTACGTGACCGGCGGCGGCCTGCGCGACCGCCTCGACGCCGTGTACGGGAAGAACGCCGCGGGCGACGGCATCGACTTCGACGACACCACCACCCCCGGCCCGATCTCGCGGGTCTTCCGCTGGACGGATGCGCGCCTCTCCGGCGACACCGACGGCAACGCCACGCGGATGGCGAACGAGTGGGCCGTGCCGGTCTCGGTCGGGGAGCAGCCGGTGGGCGTCGCGATCGTCTGGATCAATCTCGACACCGAGCTGCCCGAGCTCGCCGAGTTCGATGCGGATGCGGATGCGGCGACCGCGCTCGCGGCCGTGCCGGATGCGGCCCGCCTCGTGCGCGACCTCGGCAGCCACGCCTGGTTCGCCCTCGCCGACGACACCCTCACCCCGCTCGTCGCGGGCAGCTCGGGGGTGACGGCCCCCGTGCCCGTCGCCGACTATCTGCCTGTCGCCCCCACGCCGACGCCTGAGCCGGGTGCCTCGGATGCCGGGTTCGGCATCGCCATCACCGCGGCGGTGGTGCTGTTCCTCGTGATCCTCGCCGCCCTGTTCCTGCTGCCGCGGGTGCGCGGGTGGCGAACTCCGACGGAGGCGACATCATCCCCGCAGGCAGCAGACGAGGCGGCCGCGGCGTCGGAGTTCGCGCGGCCCGAGCCTGACCCCGAGGTGTGATACCCTCGGTACGCCGAAGACCGCCGGTCTCCGGCGCCCGCTCGCGGGTGCCGGACGAAGTCCTCGAACGAGGGGCCCGCGCAGGTGTGTGAAGTAGAACCTCCGGGTCCAGCTCCGTGCGCTTGCGCCGGAGTTCTTTTGTTTAATAGCCCAGCTGTTTAACAGCCCAGCTGTTCCCGGACCTGTGGCAACACAGCAGCGGTCGTCGGCGCGACATCCATTACGACAAGGAGCGCCATGGCGAACAAGGAAACCACGGTCGCCGAGCTGACGGAGAACTTCCGCGGCTCGAATGCGATCGTGCTCACCGAGTACCGCGGCCTCACGGTCGCGCAGCTCAAGCAGCTGCGCGGAAGCATCCGTGAGCACGCGAGCTACGCCGTGGTGAAGAACACGCTCACCAAGATCGCCGCCAAGGAAGCCGGAGTGGAGGGTCTCGACGACCTCCTCGAGGGCCCCTCGGCGATCGCGTTCGTGCACGGCGACACCGTCGCCGTCGCGAAGGCTCTGCGTGACTTCGCCAAGGCCAATCCTCTGCTCGTGGTCAAGGGGGGCTACTTCGACGGTGCCGCCCTGACCGCCGCCGAGGTGGGCAAGCTCGCCGATCTGGAGTCCCGCGAGGTGCTGCTGGCCAAGCTGGCCGGCGCCTTCAAGGCCTCGCTGTTCGGAGCTGCCTACCTGTTCAACGCGCCGCTCGCCCAGGCCGTCCGCACGGTCGACGCGCTGCGCCAGAAGCAGGAATCCGCGAGCTGACGCTCGCACCCAGACACGTCCGGCGGATCCCCGTCGGAGTCTCGACCCCGGGGCCCCGGCCCCACAGCTAAGGAGAAAGAAATGGCCAAGCTCAGCACCGACGAGCTGCTCGAGGCGTTCAAGGAGCTCTCGCTCATCGAGCTGTCCGAGTTCGTGAAGAAGTTCGAGGAGACCTTCGAGGTCACCGCCGCCGCGCCGGTCGCCGTCGCGGCCGCCGCTCCCGCCGCCGGTGGTGCCGGTGGCGGCGCCGAGGAGGCCGAGGAGAAGGACTCGTTCGACGTCGTCCTCGAGGCCGCCGGCGACAAGAAGATCCAGGTCATCAAGGAGGTCCGTGCCCTCACGAACCTCGGCCTGGGCGAGGCGAAGGCCGTCGTCGACGGTGCCCCGAGCACCGTCCTCGAGGGCGCGAACAAGGAGACCGCCGAGAAGGCGAAGGCTCAGCTCGAGGAGGCCGGCGCGACCGTCGTCCTCAAGTAGGGCACCGGATCGAGTAGCCCGCCGCGAGGCGGGCGTATCGAGATCACCTCGCGCAGGCGATTCAGAAGGGCGCCGCTCCCCACGGGGGCGGCGCCCTTCCGCGTCCCCGCCCGGCGGCATGCGCAGATGAGCGCGCGTTGCCGGATCGTGACCTGTTCGGGGGTGACTCGGGTTGCCGGTCGTGGTAGCGTGGGGAGTGGAAACGGTTCCCATCGTCGCGAACGTGACCACATGGGAGCACTCCGCCCTGCACCATCCGCACCCCGGACCGCCACCCGCGGGCCGGGGCTCAACGAGGAGGAACTATGCGTTCACGGGTGAACCGCCGGCTGCTGGCCGGTATCGCCGCGGCCAGCGTCGCGGCGATCGCGCTCGCCGGATGTACCGGCGACATCGCGAACGAGGACAGCGGCGACGTCGATTGCGCGCCCTACGACAGCTACGGCACCTTCGAGGGCAAGAGCGTCACGATCGGCGGAACGATCCTCGACCTCGAGGCCGACCGGCTCCAGCAGGCGTGGAAGGACTTCGCGAGCTGCACCGGCATCAAGATCAGCTACCAGGGCTCGAGCGAGTTCGAGGCGCAGATCGCCGTGCTGGCCGAGGGAGGCAACGCCCCCGACATCGGCATCGTGCCCCAGCCCGGCCTCCTGGCCCGGCTCGCGGCGGGCGGCTGGCTGATCCCCGCCTCGAAGGGCGTCGAGGACAACGTCGACAAGTGGTGGTCGCCCGACTGGAAGCAGTACGGCAGCTACGACGGCACCTTCTACGCGGCCCCGCTCATGGCATCCATCAAGGGCTACGTCTGGTACTCGCCGAGCACCTTCAAGGACAAGGGCTACGAGGTCCCGAAGACGCTCGACGAGCTGAAGTCGCTCTCGGAGAAGATCGCCGCCACCGGTGAGAAGCCGTGGTGCGTCGGCCTCGAGTCGGGTGAGGCGACCGGCTGGCCCGGCACCGACTGGATCGAGGACTTCGTGCTCCGCCAGGCGGGTCCCGACGTCTACGACCAGTGGGTGACCCACGAGATCCCCTTCAACGACCCGCAGATCGTGAAGGCGTTCGACTCGGTCGGCGAGTACCTGAAGAACCCCGACATGGTCAACGGCGGCATCGGCGACGTCTCCACGCAGATCAGCGAGGCGTTCCAGACCGCGGGTCTTCCGATCCTCGACGGCACCTGCACGATGCACCACCAGGCCTCCTTCTACGAGACCTTCTGGAACCCGGACGGCGGCGACGCGAACACCGTCGCGCCCGACGGCACCGTGTGGGCCTTCCTGCTGCCGCCGGTCAACGAGGACGACCCGCAGGCCGTCACGGGCGGTGGCGAGTTCCCCGTCGCGTTCCGCGACGCCGAGGAGGTCGAGGCGGTGCGCACGTTCCTCGCGAGCGACACCTGGGCCAACAACCGGGTGAAGCTCGGGGGCGTCATCTCCGCCAACAAGGGCGTCGACTCGTCCAACGCCTCGAGCGAGCTGCTCAAGCAGTCGATCGAGATCCTCCAGGACCCGAACACGACGTTCCGCTTCGACGGCTCGGACCTCATGCCGGGCGCCGTGGGAACCGACTCCTTCTGGAAGGGGATCGTCGCCTGGGTCGGTGGCCAGTCCACGCAGGCCACGGTCGACGCGATCGAGTCGAGCTGGCCGACCAGCTGATCGTCTGACCCGACCGGATCCGGGGGCGGGGCTGTTCCGCAGCCCCGCCCCCGCTCTAGTCTCGAGGCAGGGCCCGCGCCCTGCTCCACCACTTCGACGACGAAGGAAGGCGAGTGACGCGATGACCACCGCGGATCTGATCGGCAAGATCCTGCAGCTCCTCATGGGATTGGCGGTCTTCGCCGTCATCGTCGGGCTGCTGATCTTCCTCATCGACAAGGCGCCCAAGAAGGGGCGCGACTACTGGCAGCTCGTGGGCTTCCTCGCCCCCGCGCTCATCCTGCTGGCGATCGGGCTCGTCTACCCGGCGTTCCGCACCTTCGGGCTCTCGTTCCTCGACAAGGGCGGCAACTTCACCTGGGACAACTTCGTGTGGGCGTTCACCCAGCCCTCCGCCATCCGCACCCTCATCAACACGGTCATCTGGGTCGCGCTCGTGCCGACCGTGTCCACGGTGCTGGGACTCGCCTACGCGGTCTTCATCGACAAGTCGCGCGGCGAGCGGATCTACAAGGCCCTCGTCTTCATGCCGATGGCGATCTCCTTCGTGGGCGCCGGCATCATCTGGAAGTTCGTCTACGAGTACAAGTCGGCCGGCCGCGAGCAGATCGGCCTCTTCAACGCCATCGTGGTCGCGTTCGGCGGGGACCCCGTGCAGTGGCTGCAGACCGACCCGCTCAACACCTTCCTGCTCATCCTCGTGATGATCTGGATCCAGACCGGGTTCGCGATGGTCGTGCTGTCGGCCGCGATCAAGGGCATCCCTACGGAGCAGATCGAGGCGGCCCAGCTCGACGGCACGAACGCCTGGCAGCGGTTCCGCAACGTGACGGTGCCCGGCATCCGGGGCTCCCTCGTCGTGGTGCTCACCACCATCTCGATCGCCACGCTCAAGGTCTTCGACATCGTGCGCACGATGACCGCAGGCAACTTCAACACGAGCGTCGTCGCCAACGAGATGTACACGCAGGCGTTCCGGGCCTCCGAGGTGGGGCGCGGGTCGGCGCTCGCGATCATCCTGTTCGTGCTGGTCATGCCGATCGTCATCTACAACGTCAACGTGCTCCGCAAGCAGAGGGAGATCCGCTAATGAGCTCTGTGGCCCCTGCAGACCTGCCCATGAAGGGCGGGGAGGGCGAGATCGAGGTCGCGGTCGAGGGCCGCGACGATCCGAAGGCGCAGCGCGTCAAGCGACGCCTCACCTCCCGCGGCGCGACGGTCGCCGCGCTCATCATCGCCGTGGTCTGGACGATCCCGACCTTCGGCCTCTTCATCTCCTCGTTCCGTCCCGCCGAGCTCATCCTGAACACCGGATGGTGGACGATCTTCCAGAACCCGGGCTTCACGCTCGACAACTACCGGGACGTGCTGCTGTCCCCGTCGCAGTCGTCGCCGCAGCTGGGCGCCTACTTCGTGAACTCGCTGTTCATCGCGATCCCGTCGACGATCTTCCCGCTCGTGTTCGCGTCGATGGCCGCGTACGCGTTCGCGTGGATGCGGTTCAAATGGGTGAACTGGCTGTTCATCTTCGTGTTCGCGCTGCAGATCGTGCCGCTGCAGATGGCGCTCGTGCCGCTCCTTCAGTTCTTCTCCGCCTTCCTCAAGCCGGGGCAGCAGTGGCTGCACGAGATCGTCCCGATGATCCCCGTGCAGAACTACCTTCCGATCTGGATCGCGCACACGATGTTCGCGCTGCCGCTCGCGATCTTCCTGCTGCACAACTTCATCTCGGAGATCCCGGGGGAGGTCATCGAGGCGGCCCGCGTCGACGGTGCGACGCACGGGCAGATCTTCTTCCGCATCGTGCTGCCGCTCGCGATCCCGGCGCTCGCATCCGTCGCGATCTTCCAGTTCCTGTGGGTGTGGAACGACCTGCTCGTGGCGCTCATCTTCTCGGGCGGCACGCAGGATGCGGCACCACTGACCCAGCGATTGGCCGAGATGGTGGGCTCGCGCGGCCAGGAGTGGCAGCGCCTGACGGCCGGCGCCTTCGTGTCGCTCGTGGTGCCGCTCATCGTGTTCTTCTCGCTGCAGCGCTACTTCGTGCGGGGCCTGCTGGCGGGCTCGACGAAGGGGTAGGGCCACCGGCCTAGGCTCGACGCATGAGCATGGGCGGTGGACGCGGCGGCGGGATGCGCGGCGGCGTCGGCAGCCGGGACGCCGAGGTGCAGCGCGCCGAGAACGCGTCGGCCCCACGCATCCCGCACCTGGTGCGGCGGATCGGCGAGCTGTTCCGGCCGTACCGTGTCGAGCTCGTCGTCACGATCACGCTCGTGCTCGTCTCGGCGGGGCTCGGGGTGCTGCCCCCGCTGCTCACCCAGCGCGCCTTCGACGACGGGCTCTTCCCGGCATCCGGAACGCCGGACGTGCCCGTGCTGCTGTGGCTCGTCGCCGCGATGGTGGCGCTGTGGCTCGTATCGGCGGCGCTCGGCGTGTGGCAGACCTACCTCACGGCGAAGGTCGGCAACTCGGTCATGGGGGCGCTGCGGGTGCGGCTGTTCAGCCACCTGCAGGCGATGGAGCTCGGCTTCTTCACGCGCACCAAGACGGGCGTCATCCAGTCACGGCTGCAGAACGATGTGGGCGGTGTCGCGTCCGTGCTCAACAACACGATCTCGAGCGTCGTCGGCAACACGGTCACGGTGATCGGGGCGCTCGTGGCGATGCTGCTGCTCAGCTGGCAGCTGACGGTGGTCGCGGTCGTGCTGCTGCCCGTGCTCGTGCTCGCGCAGCGGCGCGTCGGGCAGGTGCGGGCGCGCATCGCCACCCAGACGCAGGAGTCGCTGTCGGAGATGACCGCGATCACCCAGGAGACGCTCTCGGTGTCGGGCATCCTGCTCGCGAAGACCTTCAACCGGCAGCCGGCGGAGATCGCGCGCTACGCGGCCGAGAACGACCGGCAGATCGCGCTGCAGGTGCGCCAGCAGATGTCGGGGCAGTGGTTCTTCGCGATCGTCGGGGTGTTCATGTCGGTCGTGCCCGCGGTCGTCTACCTCGTGGCGGCCTGGCTGATCCTGCGGGATATCCCGGTGACGGCCGGCACGATCGTCGCGTTCACGACGGTGCAGGCGCGGCTCATGTTCCCGCTCATGGGGCTGCTGCGGGTGGCCCTCGACCTGCAGACCTCGCGGGCGCTGTTCGCGCGCATCTTCGAGTACCTCGACCTCGTGCCCACGATCACGGATGCGGCGGACGCGCGGCCGGTCGACGCCGCGCGGCTCGGCGAGGTGGAGTTCCGGGACGTGACCTTCCGGTATCCGGACGCCGCCCCCGACGCGGCGGGCACGCTGCAGGAGGTGTCGTTCCGCATCGAGCCCGGGCAGTACGTCGCGTTCGTCGGGCCGTCGGGCGCGGGGAAGACGACGGTGTCGTACCTCATCCCACGGCTCTACGAGGCGACGGAGGGCGCGGTGCTCTTCGCCGGCGATGACGTGCGATCGCTCCGGCACGCCTCCCTCGTCGACCACGTCGGGGTGGTGAGCCAGGAGACCTATCTCTTCCACGCGACGATCGCCGAGAACCTGCGCTACGCGAAGCCCGACGCCACCGACGAGGAGCTCGAGGCGGCGTGCCGGGCGGCCAACATCCACGACACGATCGCGAGCTTCCCCGAGGGCTACGGCACCGTCGTGGGGGAGCGCGGCTACCGGCTGTCGGGCGGTGAGAAGCAGCGCGTCGCCATCGCGCGCGTGCTGCTCAAGGACCCGGCGGTGCTCATCCTCGACGAGGCGACGAGCGCCCTCGACACCGTCTCGGAGCGGATCGTGCAGGGCGCGCTCGACGCGGCATCCCGCGGCCGAACGACGGTCGCGATCGCGCACCGGCTCTCGACCGTCGTCGACGCGGACGTCATCCACGTCGTGCGCGCGGGGCGCATCGTCGAGTCGGGCGCCCACGCGGCGCTGCTCGCGGAGGGCGGCGAGTACGCGCGGCTGTTCGCGGAGCAGCTGACGGCCGCCTCGGCGGCCCTGCTGGAGCGTGATGCACGCTGAGGAGCTGCCCGTCGACGAGACGATCGTCCGGCGTCTGCTGCGCGAGCAGTTCCCGCGATGGGCCGGGCTGCCGCTCGAGCGGGTGCCGTCGGACGGCACCGTCAACGCGATCTTCCGGCTCGGCGACGCGCTCGCGGTGCGGGCGCCGTTCGTGCCTCGGGAGGCCGGCATCCGGCGTCAGGCCGAGTGGACGCCCGTGCTCGCCCCCGCGCTTCCCGTTCGGGTTCCCGCCGTGCGCGGCGTCGGCACGCCGACGGGGGAGTATCCGAGCGACTGGCTCGTCGTCGACTGGCTGCCCGGTCGCACCCCCGCGCCGGGGGAGGCGCTCGCCGACCCGGATGCCGTGACCGACGGGCTGGTCGCCTTCTGCCGAGCGCTGTGGCGCCAGGATGCGACGGGCGCCCCCGAGGCGCACCGCCGGGGGACCCTCGAGCGCGAGGACGCGGCGGTGCGCGCGGCGCTCGCCGCCATCCACGAGGTCGACACCCATGCCGTGCTGCGGCTGTGGGAGCGGGCCGTCGCCGCCCCCTGGGACGGCGCGACGGTGTGGGTGCACGACGACCTCCTCCCCGCGAACCTGCTCGTGGACGATGCGGGGCGGCTCGCCGGGGTGATCGACTTCGCGCCGGGCACGGCCGACCCCGCCACCGTGCTGCTCGCCGCCTGGAACGTCCTGCCGGCGAGTCACCGCGAGCGCTACCGCGAGGGACTCGGCCTCGACGAGGCGGCGCGGGACCGCGGAATCGGCTGGTCGATCCTGCAGGCGTCCGTCGCGCTGCCCTACTACCGCGACATCGCCCCCGGCATGACGCGCATGGCGGTTCACGCCCTGCGCGAGCTCGTCGCCTCGGCCGGGTGAGTCGCGGGCCTAGTGCCCGGCGGCTCCGAGGTGGGCCTGCAGCCCGCCCTGGCGGCGCGGCTCGGCGATCCGCGCGACGGCCTGCGCCACGGCATCCGCCGCCGTCTCGGCGAAGGTCAGAGCCGTCACGCGGCGCTCGTCGAGCCAGGCGTCGTCGATGAGGGTCGGACGGATGCGGTCGCTCCAGCCGCCGCTGCCCGCCACCGCCACCACGGGGGTGCCGACGTCGTAGGCGACGGTGAGCTCGTTGAGGGTGCCGACGCCGCCGCCGATCATGATGATCGCGTCGCAGGTGCGCGCCGTCAGCAGGTTGCGCATGGTGCCCATGCCGGTGGGGAGCGCGACGTCGAGGTAGGGGTTGGCGTGCGAGTGGTCGGACTGCGGCAGGAAGCCGAGGGTGAAGCCGCCGGCCCGCTGCGCGCCGCGGCTCGCCGCCTCCATGACGCCGCCCGTGCCGCCCGTGACGAGCACGACGCCGTGCTCGGCGATCAGGCGGCCGACCTCCTCGGCGAGCTCCAGGAGCGTGCCCGGCAGGGTCTCGCCCGGGCGGCTCGCGTTGCCGATGACGCCGATCGTGGTCTTCCTCATGGGCGGCTCGCCTTCTGTTCGGATGCTCTGCGTGCGATGTGGGCGCGCCGCTCCTCGACCTCCGCGGGGTCGAGCTCGGCGAGGTCGAGCGGGCTGCGGCAGCGGGTGCTCACGGATGCCGCGGCGGCCCCGGTGCACACCGCGTCGAGCAGGTCTCCCGTGGCGCGCAGCCGGGCGCCGAACGCGCCGCCGAACACGTCGCCCGCGCCCGTGGCGTCCGCGAATGCGGGCTCAGGGAACACCGGCACATGCCAGACGGGCCCGCCGCGCTCCGAGAGCAGGGCGCCGTCGTCGCCGCACTTGAGCACGACGGTCGCGGCGCCGAGCGCATGGAAGCGGGCGAGCAGCTCGTCGCGGGGCACGCCCGGTGCGAACACCTCGGTGTCGGAGGTGCTCGGCAGGAACACCTCCGCCTGCGGCAGCACCTCCGCGAGCGCGTCGACGCCGGCGCGGGCGAGCTCGGATCGGGCGGGGCAGTCGAGCTGGAGGTAGGCGGCGCCGGTGTCGCGCAGGCGCTCGAGCAGCTGCCCGGCGCGGGCGAGCGGCAGCAGGCCGAGATGCCAGGCGGTGCCGGACGCCTCCCGGGGCAGGTCGTCGACGGTCACGAGCGCGCGCAGGTTCTGCTCGGGGTCCCGGGTGGTGTCGATGAAGAGCTCGCGGGTCGCCACGGGGAGGGCGGCGACGGTCGCGGGGTCGGCGGGCTGGCGGCGCGAGCCGTCCGCCGTGTAGGAGAAGGTGACGCGCACGCCCGGGATCGTCTCGTCGCGCCGCACACCGGAGGTGTCGATGCCGAGCTCGCGCAGCCGGCCGAGCACGGAATCCGGGTAGCCCTCGCCGACGACGGTGTGCACATGCGGGGTCGCGCCCGCGAGGCGCGCGCCCATCGCGGCCCACAGCGCGTTGCCGCCGATGCGGTCTGTTTCGGTCGTGCCGTCGGCGAAGGCGATCGCGTCGCGACTGAAGCCGCCCGCCAGGTGGAACTCGGGCGGCGGGGCGGTCACCTTGGCAGTGTAGGGCGCCGCGGATGCGCGCAGGGTGCGCATCCGCGCAGCGCGCGAGCGGGGTCCGCGGCCCGTAACGGATGGCACCTCGCCGGTAGGCTCGGGGGATGAGATACGCCGAGACGGTGCTCGACCTCGTGGGCAACACGCCGCTCGTGAAGCTCAACAAGGTGACCGACGGCATCCGGGCCACGGTGCTCGTGAAGGTCGAGTACGTGAACCCGGGCGGCAGTTCGAAGGACCGCATCGCGCAGCGCATCATCGACGCCGCCGAGCGCGAGGGGAAGCTGAAGCCGGGCGGCACGATCGTCGAGCCGACCTCCGGCAACACCGGCATCGGGCTCGCGCTCGTCGCCCAGCAGCGCGGCTACCGCTGCGTCTTCGTGTGCCCCGACAAGGTCTCCGAGGACAAGATCAACACGCTCAAGGCGTACGGCGCGGAGGTCGTCGTGTGCCCGACGAGCGTCGCGCCCGAGAGCCCCGACTCGTACTACTCGGTGAGCGACCGGCTCTCGAAGGAGATCCCCGGTGCGTTCAAGCCCGACCAGTACTCGAACCCGAACGGGCCGCTCAGCCACTACGAGACCACCGGGCCGGAGATCTGGCGCGACACCGACGGACGCGTCACGCACTACGTCGCGGGCGTCGGAACGGGTGGCACCATCTCGGGCGCGGGGCGCTACCTCAAGGAGCAGAACCCCGCCGTCCGCGTGATCGGCGCCGACCCGGAGGGCTCGGTGTACTCGGGCGGCACGGGGCGGCCCTATCTCGTCGAGGGAGTCGGCGAGGACTTCTGGCCGACCGCCTACGATCCGGGCGTCGTCGACGAGATCATCGCCTCATCCGACGCGGAGTCGTTCGAGATGACCCGCCGACTCGCGCGCGAGGAGGGGCTGCTCGTCGGCGGCTCCTCGGGGCTCGCCGTGGCATCCGGGCTCAAGGCGGCGCGCGAGCTCGGGCCCGACGACGTCATGGTGATCCTGCTGCCGGACGGCGGACGCGGCTACCTCGGCAAGGTGTTCAACGACCGGTGGATGCGGTCGTACGGCTTCCTGCCCGCCGAGGGCGAGAAGACGGTGGCCGACCTCGTCGGCACCAAGGAGGCCGAGCTCGCCGGCCTCGTGCACGTGCACCCGAGCGACACCGTGCGGCACGTCATCGACAAGATGCGGCGCTACGACATCTCGCAGATGCCCGTGCTGTCGGCCGAGCCGCCCGTCGTCATGGGCGAGGTGGTGGGCTCGATCGACGAGAAGAGCCTCATCGACGCCGTCTTCCACGGTGACGCGCAGCTGACCGACGCGCTCGCCGCCTTCGTCGGCCCCAACCTGCCGCTCATCGGCATGAACGACTCCGTCACGGCGGCCCGCGAGGCGCTCGTCGACGCGGATGCCCTCCTCGTGACCGCGGATGGCAAGCCGGCCGCGGTCGTCACCCGGCACGACCTGCTCGCCTTCCTGTCCGAATAGCACAGCCTGCCCGAGTAGCGCGTCGCTCCCGCACCACCCCGATCTCAGAGAGTCCCCATGAGCCCCGACCAGTCCGCCTCCGACCTCGACTTCGCCACCCGCGCCATCCACGCCGGGCAGGCGTTCGACCCGACCACCGGGTCGGTCATCCCGCCCGTCTACCTCACGACGACCTTCGTGCAGGATGGCATCGGCGGCTTCCGCGACGGCTACGAGTACACGCGCGGCGGCAACCCGACCCGCACCGCGCTCGAGACCCAGCTCGCCGCCCTCGAGGGTGCCGAGCGCGGGTTCAGCTTCGCGTCCGGGCTCGCCGCGGAGGACACCCTGCTGCGCGCGATCCTGACACCCGGCGACCACGTGCTGATGGGCAACGACGTCTACGGCGGCACCCACCGGCTCGTGAACCGCGTGCACGTGCCGTGGGGCGTCGGGCTCGACACCGTCGAGATGGGCGAGCTGGATGCGGTGCGCGCCGCCCTGCGCGACAACACGCGCGTGGTGTGGCTCGAGACGCCCTCCAACCCGCTCATGAAGATCACCGACATCGCGGCCGTCGCCGAGATCGCGCACGCGGCCGGCGCGATCGTCGTGGTCGACAACACCTTCGCCTCGCCCTATCTGCAGCAGCCGCTCGCGCTCGGGGCGGACGTCGTCGTGCACTCGACCACGAAGTACCTCGGCGGCCACTCGGATGTGCTGGGCGGTGCCGTCGTGCTGAACAGCGGCATCGAGGTGGGCGGTGAGGACCTCGCCGACAAGGTGGCGTTCCTGCAGTTCGGTGTCGGCGCGGTGTCGGCGCCGCTCGACGCGTGGCTCACGACGCGCGGCATCAAGACGCTCGCCGTGCGCATGGACCGCCACTCCGCCAACGCGCAGGCGCTCGCCGAGGCGCTCGTCGGGCATCCGAAGCTCGCGCGGGTCTACTACCCGGGCCTTCCCGACCACCCGGGTCACGAGCTCGCCGCCCGGCAGATGCGCTCCTTCGGCGGGATGCTGTCGGTCGAGCTGCACGACGAGGCCGCCGCGCGGCGCTTCGCGGAGTCGACGCGCCTCTTCCAGCTGGCGGAGTCGCTCGGCGGGGTGGAGTCGCTCGTCTGCTACCCCTCGGAGATGACCCACGCGTCGGTGCGGGGCACCGCGCTGGAGGTGTCGCCCGCCGTGGTGCGGCTCTCGGTCGGCATCGAGGGCGCGGACGACCTCGTGTCCGACGTGCTCGATACGCTCTCTCGCGTCTGACCGCCCCGCGTCGGTCCGCGCGGTCGGCGGATTGTCGCAGCGCGATGGCGGAAAATCGCTGGTGGACGAATTCGTGCCACCCCAGGATGAGAGGGTGAGCAAGGTGAGCGCGGCCGAGGTGCGGGAGACGCCCGCGGTGCACGGGCGCATCGGGCTGCCCACCGCATCCGCCCTCTACATCGCGGCGGTGCTCGGAACGGGCATCCTCGTGCTGCCGGGCCTCGGGGTGGATGCCGCGGGGCCCGCGTCGATCCTCGCCGTCGCGATCGTGCTCGTGCTGTCGATCCCGCTCGCGGGCACCTTCGCGGCGCTCGCGGGGCGCTACCCCGACGGCGGGGGCGTCGCGACCTTCGTGCGCCTCGCGCTCGGCGACACGGCGGCGCGGATGACGGGCTACTGGTTCCTGTTCGGCGTCGGATTCGGGGCGCCGGTCGTCGCCGCCCTGGGCGGCGAGTACCTGAGCGCGGCGCTCGGCCTCGAGCGCGGCTGGGTGGCGGTCGTCGGCGTCGGCTTCCTCGCGCTCGCGCTCGCCCTCGGGCTGTTCGGCCTGCGTGTGTCGGGCTCCGTTCAGCTGGGGCTCTCCGCCCTCCTCGTCGCGGTCGTCGTCGGCGTCATCGCGAGCGCCGCGCCCGCGGTGCAGCCCGCGAACTACGCGCCGTTCCTGCCCCACGGGTGGACGGGCGTCGGCCTCGCGGTGAGTCTCTTCGTATGGGCGTTCGCCGGCGGTGAGGCGATCACCCACATCGCCCACGAGTTCCGCAACCCGCGGCGCACGATCGTGTGGGCGACCGTGGTGGGCATGACGGTCGTCGGCCTCGCCTACCTGGCGCTGCAGACCGTGACGGTCGGCGTGTTCGGCGTCGACGGCACGCGCAGCGCAGCGCCGCTCATCGACCTCGTCGCGATCAACTGGCCGGGCTTCGGGCCCGCGGCGGTCGCGGGCATCGCGACGATCATCGTGCTCGGCGTGCTCAACGTCTACGTGCCGGCCTTCGCGAACCTCGCCGCCTCGCTCGGCCGCGACGGTCATCTACCGCGCTGGTTCGCGAAGGGCGGTGAGGCGGGCGCCGTCCCGCGCCGTGCGATCGTGCTGATCGCCGTCGTGCTCGTCGGCTACGCCACCGTGTTCTTCGCGTTCGGCCTCGAGCTGCAGACCTTCATCCTCATCCACACCGCCTCGATGGTCTCGCTCTACTTCATGGGCATGGTCGCCGCGGTGCGACTGCTCGCGCGGTGGAGCGTGGGATGGTGGATGGCGGTCGTCTCGGTCGTGCTCACCGCCGCCCTGCTCGTGCTCGCCTGGGACCACCTGCTCGTCCCGCTCGCCCTCGCCCTCGTCGCCGTGCTGGTGACCGTCATCCGGAGGTTCCGTGCCCGCCGCCCCTGAGAATCGCGCCCGCGTCGTCGACCTCACTCACCGCATCCGCGCGGGACTCGTGACCTACCCGGGGCTGCCGGCGCCCGTCATCACACCCCACCTGACGCGCGAGGACTCCCGCGGCCACTACGAGCCCGGCACCGAGTTCGCGATGGACGTCATCACGATGATCGGCAACACCGGCACCTACCTCGACAGTCCGTTCCATCGCTACGCCGACGGCCCCGATCTGGCGGGCCTCGAGCTCGCGAGCCTCGTCGAGCTGCCGACGGAGGTCTTCCACCTCACCGACCTCGGCGCGCGCGGCATCCCGGCGTCGGTGCTGTGGGATCGGGACGTCCGCGGCAAGGCGGTGCTGCTGCACACCGGATGGGACCGCCACTTCGGCACCCCCGCCTACGGCGAGGACGCGCCGTTCCTCGCGGCGGATGCCGTGGAGTACCTCGTCGGGCAGGGCGCGGTACTCGTCGGCATCGACTCGCTCAACATTGACGAGGTCGTGCCGCACGGTCCGCGTCCCGCGCACACGGGGCTGCTGGGCGCCGGCATCCACGTGGTGGAGCACCTCACGAACCTCGGCGCGCTGCCGCCCTCGGGGGCCCGCTTCACGGCGGCCCCGCCGCCCGTCGAGGGCTTCGGAACCTTCCCGGTGCGCGCCTACGCGACGCTCGGCTGACCCCGGGCGCGCACTTCGTCCTCTCGGCGGGTTCCGGCGCGCAGCTAGGCTCGGGGCGTGAGGTGGCCTCGGGGTCGGATGGCCGTGCGCGTGCTCGCAGCGGGGCTCGCGGGGCTCGTCGCGGCGGCGGGGCTCGCGGCCTGCACGCCCGCACCGAGCGGTCCGCCTGTCGCCGTGCTGTTCCCGGGCGCGGCCGACGACGACTGGGGTGCGAGCGCCGAGGTGCTGCGGCGGGAGCTCGCGGACGACGGCTACGCCGTCGAGGTCCGGTTCGCGGGCGACGACATCCCCCGGCAGCTCGAGCAGCTGCGCGAGGTGCTCGCCGCCCAGCCGGCGGCCGTGGTGATCGCGCCGGTCGACGCGACGGCGATCGCGGCGGTGCTCACCCCGGATGCCGCGGGAGAGGTCTCCGTCATCGCCTACGACGAGCTCATCCTCGACACCGACCAGGTGGACTACTTCGCGACCTTCGACCACCGGGCGGCCGGGCGGCTGCAGGCCCAGGCGCTCGTCGACGGCCTCGGGCTCGCCGACGACCCGGATGCGGGTCCGTTCGCGGTCGAGCTGCTCGCCGGATCCGGAGACGACCGCGGCGCGCAGGACGCGTTCGCGGGCGCCATGGAGGTTCTGCAGCCGTACCTCGACGCGGGGCGCCTGACGGTGCCGTCCGGCCGCACCGACCTCGAGCAGGCGGCCATCCTGCGGGGCTCGCCCGCGACGGCCGCGGACCGCGTCGCGGAGCTGCTCGCCGCCGACGTGCCGCTCGCGGGGGTGCTCTCGCCGAGCGACGCCATGAGCGGCGCGGTGGCCGAGGTGCTCGCGGCGGCGGGTGTCGAGGTCGTCGCACCGGGTGCGCGCTGGAGCGCCGCGCCGCTGCCGCCCGAGGGTGAGCCGAGCGCGACGCCGACGCCTCCGGGCGCGACCGCCCCGCCGCCCGACGCGACGACGCCTCCCCACACGGATGCGGCGCCGGACTCCGCGGCCGATGCGGCGCACGACCGCGCGGCCCCCGCATCCGTCGTGCTCACGGGCGGCGGCTCGACCCTCGACGGGGTGCGTGCCGTGCGCAACGGCGCCCAGACCGCGACCGTGTACGAGGACCCGCGCGAGCTCGCCCGCGCCGTCGCGAGCATGGTGCGCGAGGTCGTCGAGGGCGCAGCCCCCACCGTGACGCAGGGTGCGACGACCGACAACGGCGTGCGGGCGGTGCCGACCCTGCTGCGCGAGCCGCAGCTCGTCGCGACCGTCGAGGAGGCCCGGCGCGTCCTCGGCTGAGTCAGTCGCCGCCGAGCAGCCAGCGCACCTCGCGCTCGAGCAGGGTGCGTCGGCTCGGGCTGTCGTAGGAGCGCGTGTCGTGTCCGAGCCCGTCGTAGACGACCCGGGCCCCGTCCACCCGATGCGCCCAGGCGAGGGGGTGGCGTCGGCCGCCCTCCTCGTGCCACGCGAGCACCTCGGCCGCGGGGGACACCCGCAGCTCGGTGTAGCGCTCGTCGGTCACCTCGACGTCGCCGAGGCCCGCCGTGATCGGATGCGGCTCCAGCCGCACGTGCGCGGGACCGAGCTCGGGATGCCAGCTGAGCTCGGGAACCCAGCGCCCGCCGAGCGCCGCCTCCCACTCCGGTCGGTCGACGAAGAGGCACGCGGCCGCGTGCACCGCGAGGAGGGGCCGACCGGCGCGCAGCTGCGTGGCGACCGCGTCGAGCACGAGCAGGTCGCCCGGCGTCGGGGCGTAGGCGTTCGAGGCCTGCACGATCGCGAGCGGCGGTCCCGCGGCCACGGCGAACGCGAAGTCGTCCGCGCTGTCGACGACCCGCGTCGGCAGGCCCGCCTCAGTGAGCAGCGCGGCGATGCGGTCGGCCGTCTCGCGGAACGGGTGCCACGGGTCGGAGAAGTCGCCCCCGCCGGTCAGCAGTACCGCATCCGTCACGGCACCAGGGTACGAGACGGGTCAGGCTCCGAGACGCCCGGCCTCCGCGACGAGACCGCCGCTACGCCGTGACGGCGTGCGCCGCGTACTGCTCGCGGATGCGGGGCACGGGCGTCGCGGTCGGGCGCGCGAGGGTCGCGGGTCGCCAGTCGGGGCGGCTCCCCGTGAGCACCCACGCCGCCTGCACGGTCGCGCCGAGCGCGACGTACTCGCCCGGCTCGGGCACCTCGACGGGGGCGTCGAAGACCTCGGCCGCGATGCGCGAGACGGCGGGGTTCGCCGCCGCGCCCCCCACCAGCAGCACGCGCGAGGCGGTGACGCCGAGGCGGCGCACGGCATCGAGTCCGTCGGCGAGGCCGCACAGCATCCCCTCGATCGCGGCGCGGGCGAGGTTCTCGCGCGTCGTCGACGCGAGCGTCATGCCGAACAGCGTCGCCGTGGCGTCCGGGAGGTTGGGGGTGCGCTCGCCCTCGAAGTAGGGCTGCAGCACGAGGCCGCCCGAGGCGGGCTCGGCGGCGAGGGCGAGCTCGCCGAGACCGGTGTGGTCCACGCCGAGCAGCGCCGCCATCCGGTCGAGCACGCGCGCCGCGTTGAGGGTCGCGACGAGCGGCAGGAACACCCCGGATGCGTCGGCGAAGCCCGCGACGGCGCCCGTCGCGTCGGCGACCGGCGCATCCGTCACGGCGAACACCGTGCCGCTCGTGCCGATCGACACGACGACGTCCCCGGCCCGTGCGCCCAGGCCGAGGGCCGCCGCCGCGTTGTCGCCCGCACCGGCACCCACGCGGATGCCGGCCGGGATCCCTGACCGCGCCGTCGTCTCGCCCATCGCCTCGCCGGGGGCGACGATGCGCGGCAGCACCGCGTCGTGCCCGAGGGCCGCCACGAGCAGCTCGCGGTCGTAGTCGCCGGTCGCGGGACTCCAGTAGCTCGTGCCGGATGCGTCGGAGCGGTCGGTCGCGAGGGCCGCGAGCTCGGGCCCCAGGGGGCTGTCGTCGGCCGGCCCGTAGCCGCGCAGTCGCCAGCTCAGCCAGTCGTGGGGGAGGGCGACGGCCGCGACGCGTGCCGCGTTCGCGGGTTCCGCGTCGCGCAGCCAGCGCAGCTTCGTGGCCGTGAAGCTCGCGACCGGCACGCTGCCCGTGCGGCGGGCGAGCTCGCCCGCGCCGAACTCGGAGATCAGGTCCCGCGCGGCCTGCGCCGAGCGGGTGTCGTTCCAGAGCAGGGCGTCGCGGATGACGCGCCCCTCGGCGTCGAGCACGACCATGCCGTGCTGCTGCCCGCCGACCGAGATCGCGGCGACGTCGTCGAGGCCGCCGGCGTCGGTGATCGCGGCGAGCAGCGCATCCCACCAGGCCGCGGGCGGCACCTCGGTGCCCTCGGGGTGCGCGGCGCGGCCGGTGCGCACGATGGCGCCCGTCTCCGCGTCGCGCACCACGACCTTGCAGCTCTGGGTCGACGAGTCGACCCCCGCGATCAGGGGCACGGTCAGCGGGCGCCGAGCAGGTGCTCGGTCGCGAGCTGCTGCAGCCGCACGAAGCCGAAGCCCTTGCCGCCGAGGTAGGCGTTCGCGTCGAAGTCCTCCCACGCGGAGCGGTCGGCCACGAGGTCGGCGACCGTCTCGCCCTCGTTGAGGGTCGGTCGCGCGAGCTCGGTGACCTTCGCGGCCTCGAGCGCCTCCTGCACCTCGGGGTCGGCGCGGAACGCCGCCGCCCGCTCCTTGAGCAGCAGGTAGGTGCGCATGTTCGCGGCCGCCGACTCCCAGACGCCCGTCTCGTCCTCGGTGCGCGAGGGCTTGTAGTCGAAGTGGCGCGGGCCGTCGTAGGCCGGGCCGCCGTTCACGCCGCCGTTCTCGAGCAGGTCGACGAGGGCGAAGGCGTTGTGCAGGTCGCCGTGGCCGAACACGAGGTCCTGGTCGTACTTGATGCCGCGCTGGCCGTTGAGGTCGATGTGGAAGAGCTTGCCGTGCCACAGCGCCTGCGCGATTCCGGCCTGGAAGTTGAGGCCCGCCATCTGCTCGTGCCCCACCTCCGGGTTGAGACCGACGAGCTCGGGGTGCTCGAGCTCGTTGATGAAGGCGAGCGCGTGGCCCACGGTCGGAAGCAGGATGTCGCCGCGCGGCTCGTTGGGCTTCGGCTCGATCGCGAAGCGGATGTCGTAGCCCTGGTCGAGCACGTACTGGCCGAGCAGGTCGACGGCCTCCTTGTAGCGCGAGAGCGCGGCGCGCACGTCCTTGGCGGAGTCGTACTCCGCGCCCTCGCGGCCGCCCCACATGACGAAGGTCTTGGCGCCGAGCGACGCGGCGAGGTCGAGCTGACGCAGCACCTTGCGCAGCGCGTAGCGGCGCACCTGGCGGTCGTTGGAGGTGAAGCCGCCGTCCTTGAATACGGGCGGGGAGAAGAGGTTGGTGGTGGCCATCGGCACGATGAGGCCGGTGGCGTCGAGCGCGCCCTTCAGGCGGTCGATCTGGGTCTGGCGCTCGGCATCCGTGGAGCCGAAGGCGAACAGGTCGTCGTCGTGGAAGGTGAGACCGTAGGCGCCGAGCTCGGCGAGCTTCTCGACGACGTGCACGACGTCGAGCGCGTTGCGGGTGGGGCCGCCGAACGGGTCGGTGCCGTTGTAGCCGACGGTCCAGAGTCCGAAGCTGAACTTGTCGTCGCGGGTGGGTGTGGGCGCGGTCATCGCGGTCTCCTCGTCGAGTAAATGTTGCGAGGTCAAACATATACCATGTGACGCGGCGAGAACAGCCGGAACGGCGCTTCGATAGTTTCGCGAAAATCGCCGTAGACTGACGCGGTCCGAAAGGGGTTCCCATGGCCCGATCCACATCCGCCGAACGCGTCACGCTCGCCCGCGTGGCGGAGGAGGCCGGGGTCTCGCTCTCGACGATCTCGAAGGTGCTCAACGGGCGGCCGGATGTCTCCCAGGCCACCCGGGCGAAGGTCGAGGCACTCCTCGCGGAGCACGGATACCTGCGGCGCAGGGCGGCGCCGCCGACCACGGGCCTCATCGAGCTGGTCTTCCACGAGCTCGAGGCGGCGTGGTCGATGGAGATCATCCGCGGCGTCGAGGATGTGGCGCGGGCAAGCGGGATGAGCGTCGTGCTCACGGAGAGCGGCAGCAGGCATGCGCCCGGCGCCGACTGGATCGAGGGGGTGCTCCGGCGGCGTCCGCTCGGGGTGGTCCTGGTGTTCTCCGACCTGCCCACCGAGTATCGCGAGATCCTGCGCTCCCGCGCGATCCCCTTCGTCATCATCGACCCGGCCGGCGACCCCTCTCCCGAGGTGCCCTCGGTGGGCTCGGCGAACTGGTCCGGCGGGCTCATGGCGACGCGCCACCTCATCGAGCTCGGTCACTCGCGCATCGCGGCCATCACGGGCCCCGACGACATGATGTGCTCGCACGCGCGCATCGACGGCTTCCGCTCGGCGATGAGCTCGGCGGGGCTCGCCATCGAGCCCGACTGGATCCGGTTCGGCGACTTCCACACCTCGGGCGGATACGAGCACGGCAGGGCGCTGCTGACGGGGGAGAACCGTCCGACGGCGATCTTCGCGGGCTCCGACCTGCAGGCGCTCGGCGTGCTGGAGGCCGTGCGCGAGCTCGGCCTCCGGGTGCCCGACGACCTCTCGCTCGTCGGGTACGACGACGTGCCGCTCGCGAAGTGGGTGAGCCCGCGGCTCACCACCATCCGGCAGCCGCTCCGCCGGATGGCGGAGGAGGCGACGCGGCTGGTCATCCGCATGAGCGAGGCGCCGCTCGAGTCGGTTCCGCGCATGGATCTCGCGACGAATCTCGTGGTGCGCGAGAGCACGGCGCGCCTCGCCTCCTGAGCGCCGATGCGCTCATCCGCCGGCGCCCCGGTGGGAGCGATCCCATCGATAGTTTCGTACAACTTTCGGTAACGTCTCGGTAACGTTAAGTTGCGATCAGCAACATACTGCTTGTTCGCAGGAGCCATCCGTTCCTAGGGTGGGCGGATTCCCGTCCCACTCGCGCAAAGGAGCGCCCGTGTCGACCCCTCGACGTATCGAAACTTTCGTGGCGATCACCGCCGCAGCGGCGCTCGCCGCCGGATCCCTTCTCGCCGTCTCCGCCGCGGCCGCCGCCGACGTGACGATCGTGCACACCAACTTCGAGGACGGCACCCTCGGCGGCTGGGAGCAGTCGGGCGGCGACGGGAGCACCCTGTCGGTCGTCGACCTCGACGGCGGCAAGGTGCTGCGGGTGGCCGATCGCGGCGCCGACTACGTCGGGGTGCAGAGCGCCGCAGGAGGCCTTAGCGGGCTCCAGCCGGGGCAGAGCTACACCTTCTCGCTGCGCGCGCGCCTCGCCGACGGCACGCCGGATGCGCAGCTGCGCTTCGTGATGAAGCCCGCCTACACCTGGATCGGCAACACCACCGTCACCGCCGGATCCTGGACGACCGTCAGCGGCAGCTACACCGTGCCGGGCGACGCCGACACCTCCGCGCTGCAGGTGTATCTCGGCACGGGCGACCTCTCCCCGGCCGCCCCGTACACCTACCTCGTCGACGACCTCACCATCACCGGGCCGCCCGCCGGCCCGACCGTCACGACGGTGAGCTCCGTCGACTTCGAGGACGGCACGATCGGGTCCTGGCAGCAGTCCGGTGGCGACGGCGGCACCCTCTCGGTGATCGACCTCGACGGCGGCAAGGTGCTGCGGGTCGCCGACCGCGCCGCCGACTACGTCGGCATCCAGAGCCCGACCGGCATCTTCCAGCCGGGGGTGAGCTACGACATCTCGATGCGGGTGCGGCTCGCGGCCGGAACGCCGGCGACCCAGGTGCGCTTCGTCATGAAACCCGCATACGACTGGATCGGCAACGCCACCGTCACCGCCGACGCGTGGACCGTCGTCTCGGGCAGCTACACCCCCGCGGCTGACGCCGACCCCGGCGCGCTCCAGCTCTACATCGGCACCTCCGAGCTGTCGCCGGCCGCGCCCTACAGCTACCTCGTCGACGACATCCTCGTCACCACCGAGAAGAGCACCGGTCCCGGAACGGACCCCGATGTCGTGCCGGGAGGCGCCGTGAACCCCACCACCACCCCCGTCACCCAGGCACAGGGCACCGGTGACGTGGCGGCGCTCACCTTCGACGACGGCCCCAACGGCGCCGACACCTCCGCGCTGCTCGACTTCCTGCAGGCGAAGGGCATCAAGGCGGTCTTCTGCGTGATCGGGCAGAACATCCAGGCGCCGGGCGGCGCCACCACGCTGCGGCGCATCGTGGCCGAGGGGCACACCCTCTGCAACCACACCACGAGCTACGCCGACATGGGGTCATGGTCGACCGAGCAGGTGCGCGCCGACCTCGTCGAGAACCTGCGGATCATCCGCGACGCGCTCGGCGACCCGAACGCCAAGGTGCCCTTCTTCCGCGCCCCCAACGGCTCGTGGGGCTCGACGGCCGCCGTCGCGGTGTCGCTCGGGATGCAGCCCCTCGCCGTCGTCAACACGATCAGCGACTGGGAGACGCAGGACCAGGGCACGCTCGAGACCAACCTCCGCGCGGCGATCACGCCGGGCCAGATCGTGCTCGCGCACGACGGAGGCGGCGACCGCTCGGGAACCGTCGCGGCCGTGAAGACGGTCGTGCAGGAGCGCCTCGACGCGGGCTGGACCTTCACCCTCCCCGTCGGCGCCCCGCCGCCCGCGGGCCAGATCGCCCTCTCCACGGACTTCGAGGACGGACTCGACGGATGGGGCCCGCGCGACAACGGCACCGGCGCGCCGGTCGTCGCGATCACGACCGACCCCGTGCACGGGGGCGCGCAGGCGGCATCCGTCTCCGGCCGCACCTCGCAGGGCTCGGGCATCGGGCACGACGTGACCGGCCTGTTCGAGGCGGGTGTCACCTACGAGCTGACCGCCTGGGTGCGGTTCGCGACCGGCCAGCCCGTCGGGGCGGTGTGGCTCACCCTCGCGAGCACCACCGGCGGGTCGACGAGCTACCAGACCCTCGGCCAGTTCGACGGCATGTCGAACAGCGCGTGGGTGCAGGTGACCCAGCGCTTCACGCCCGCGGCATCCGAGTCCGCCTACCTCTACTTCGAGACCGACCACAACGGCACCAACACCTCGACCTTCTTCGTGGACGACATCGTGGTGGCGACGCCGGAGCCCGCGGTGATCGAGGACATCACGCCCATCAAGGACACCGTCGACTTCCCGGTCGGCGTGGCGATCGACAGCCGCGAGACGGTGGGAGCGCCGGGGCAGCTCACGCTCAAGCACTTCGACCAGGTGACCCCCGAGAACTTCATGAAGCCGGAGGCCTGGTACGACGCGAACGGCGTCTTCACCCCGAGCGCGGAGGCCGACGCGCTCATGCGGTTCGCGCAGCAGAACGAGCTCCGCGTGTACGGGCACGTGCTCGTGTGGCACAGCCAGACGCCCGCGTGGTTCTTCGAGTCGTCGCCCGGCGTGCCGCTCACCTCGAGCGCATCCGACCAGGACGTGCTCGCGCAGCGGATGCACGACCACATCTTCGCGGTGGCGCGGCACCTCTCCGACGAGTACGGTGCGTTCGGCTCGGCCACCAACCCGCTCGTCGCGTTCGACGTGGTCAACGAGGTCGTCTCGGACTCGGGGGACTACGCCGACGGCCTGCGCCGCAGCGAGTGGTACCGCGTGCTCGGCGAGCGCTACATCGACCTCGCCTTCCAGTACGCCGACGAGGCGTTCAACGAGGTCTATGCGGCCGCAGGCACTGACCGTCCGGTGACGCTGTTCATCAACGACTACAACACCGAGCAGTCGGGCAAGCAGCAGCGCTACCACGCCCTCGTGGAGCGGCTGCTCGCGCGCGGCGTGCCCGTCGACGGGGTGGGGCACCAGTTCCACGTGAGCCTGTCGATGCCGGTCACCGCGCTCGCCCAGGCGCTCGACGCCTTCGAGGGCACGGGCCTCGTGCAGGCGGTGACCGAGCTCGACGTCACGACGGGCACGCCCGTCACGCAGGCGAAGCTCGTCGACCAGGGCTACTACTACCGCGACGCCTTCCGCGCGTTCCGCGCGTACGACGCCCGCACCGACGGCGGCATCTTCTCGGTGACCGTCTGGGGTCTCAACGACGGCCGCAGCTGGCGCAACGACAACGGCGCCCCGCTCGTGTTCGACGACGGGATGCAGGCGAAGCCCGCCTACTACGGCATCGTCGACGCCGAGCTGCCCGCGCCGCTGCGCACGGCGAACGTGTTCTCCGCCGAGGTGCCCGCGGTCGCCGGGGCGACCACTGCCGCCGAGTGGGACCGCCTGCCGCTGCACGCGATCTCGGCGAGCGCGAGGTTCCAGCTGCGGTGGCAGCCCGACCACCTGACCGTGCTCGCGGAGGTCGACGACACGAGCGCGGGCAACGACTCCGTGGCCTTCCAGCTCGGCTCCACGACCGTGACCCTCGGCAGGGACGGAGGCGGCACCGCGTCCGGGGTCGTCGCCGAGACCGGCGCGGGGTACCGGATGGTCGCGGAGCTGCCCCTCGACGGGGCGGCGCAGGGCGACACCCTCGCCTTCGACATCCGGGTCACCGACGGGCTCACGACCACGGGCTGGAACGCCCCAGGCGTCACCGGCACGCTGACGCTCGTCGAGTCCCTGTCGTTCGTGGAGGTCGTGCAGGCCGCCACCGCACCCGTCATCGACGGCGCGGTCGACGCGGCGTGGGACGACGCGGAGGCCGTCACGACCTCGAAGCACGTGCAGGGCTCCGGGGCGGAGGCCACCGTGCGCACCCTCTGGAGGGGCGGCGTGATCTACGTGCTCGCGATCGTCGCCGACCCCGTCGTGGACGTCTCCGGCTCCGACCCGTGGATCCAGGACTCGGTCGAGATCTTCATCGACCCGGGCAACGTCAAGAACGGCTCGTACCGCTACGACGACAGCCAGATCCGCATCTCCGCGGCGAACGTGCGCTCCTACGGCACGGGCGACGAGGCGTTCCAGGACGGCCGGGTGCAGTCCGCGACCTCGCTCATCGACGGCGGCTACGTCGTGGAGGCGGCGATCACGATCGGCGACGCGAGCGGGCTCGGCACCTTCCAGGGCCTCGACTTCCAGGTGAACGACGCCTCGGGCGGTGCCCGCACGGGCATCAGCAACTGGGCCGACCCCACCGGGGCGGGGTACCAGTCCACGGCCCGCTGGGGCGTCGGGCAGCTCGTCGGCCCGCGGGACGGATCCACCCCCGAGACGCCGACCGTGACCCTCGGGTCCGCGACGGTGCGCGCGGGGGGACGGATCGAGGTCGCGCTCTCCGGGTTCGAGCCCGGGGATGTCGTCGAGCTCCAGCTCGACCGGCCGTCGACGGCCGCGGGTGGCGGCGCGGGCGGGTTCGCGGTGACCGCGCGTGCGGCATCCGCGGCGGCGCTTCCCGCCGTGCTCGGGCACCTCACGATCGGTCCGGACGGCACCGCGAGCGGCGCCTTCACGGTGCCGGCGGACACGACGCCCGGCTCCTACCGGCTCGGGGCCTTCGTGAACGGCTCACTGCTCGCGAGCGGTCAGCTCGCCGTGCTCTCGGCGCTCGCGGCGTCGGGTGCCGACATCTCGGGGGCGCTGGGAACCGCGCTTCTGCTGCTCCTCGCGGGCGGCGCAGCGCTCGTCCTCCGAGCGCGCCGCCGCGAGGGTGCTCTCCGTCGCTGACGGGGATGCGGTGCCCGGGTCCGTCGGCGCGGCCCGGGCGCCGCTGAGGGTGTCTGGCCGGGAGCGGGCGGACTAGGTGACGTGCGGCGGGAGCAGTTGCTCCCGCCGGGTGGCAGCTGCTCCGACCGCGCCTGCGGTTGCTCCCGCCGCCCCTGCGGTTGCCCCCGCCGATTCAGCGGGAGCTGGGCGCGAGCTCAGCGGAGGGTGAGGGGCGCGGGCGCCGCGTCCGTGCCCGGGTCCGCGATCGTGAAGGCGGCCTCGCGATCACCGGCCGCCACCCGGTAGTCGCCGAGGAAGCCCGAGACGCGGACGAGGCCGTCGGCATCCGTGCGCAGCCGGGTGGGGGAGAGCCACCACTCGCCGCGCACGAGCTCGCGGAGTGCGTCGTAGGCGGGCTTGCGGGAGCCGTCCGCGCGCAGCAGGCCGGCGGGCGCGCCGAGCCAGGCGCCGGCATCCGCGATACCCCAGTAGGTGATCGAGGCGACCGCAGGATGCCCGACGAGCGAGCGGTAGTGCCGCACGAGCTCGTCGGCCTGCCGCGCCTCGCCCTCGGGCGTCGACGGCCAGGAGTCCGGCTGGAAGTCGTTGAGGTCGACGATCTCGGCCGGCATGAGCTCGCCCGACAGCAGGGTGTTCTCGGTGAGGTGCAGCGGCAGGCCGTAGCGCGCGAAGCGGTCGACCATGGCGAGCATCGCCTCCTCGCCCCAGTAGCCCTGGTGCATGTGGGTCTGCAGTCCGATCGCGTCGATGCGCACACCGTTCTCGAGCAGCCCCTCGATGAGGCACTCGTAGGCGGTCGAGAGGTCGAAGTCGTTGAGCAGCAGCGTCGCGCCCGGGTCGGTCTCGCGCGCCGCCTCGAAGGCCTCGCGGATGAACGGGATGCGGCCCTTCGCGCGTGCGATGCGCGAGATCGCGTTGGGCACGCCGTCGGGCTCGTTCTCGAACACGGGCATGATGACGGCCTCGTTGACGACGTCCCACGCGCCGACGAGGCCGCGGAAGTCGCCGACCTCGCGCCGGATGCGGCCGAGCGTCGCGTCCCACGCCTCGTCGAGCGGTAGCGTGTCCATCCACGGCGCCTTGACGGTGTGCCAGACGAGCGGGTGGCCCTTGAGCCGCACACCGCGGTCGGCGAACCAGTGCGCGGCGGTGCGGATGCGGTCCGTCTGCGGGTGCCCCGGTCGCGGCTCGAAGTCGCCGCGGTAGAACGGCAGGGTCGCCGTGTCGAAGACGCCGAGCCAGTCCGCGGCGAGCTCCGCGGCATCCGCCTCGCCGTTCGCGTGCGGGATGAGCTCGAAGCCCGTCGAGCCGAAGCCGAAGGCGTGGCGGGTCTGCGCCACCTCGACCTCGCGCTCCGCGAGGGGCGCGCCGACCGGGTCGACGAGTCGGAGGACGAGCTCGCCGACCCGGTGCTCTGGGGTCACCCGAGCTCCACCCGCGCGTGCAGCGGGCGGGTGTGGTCGACGACGCGGGTCTCGCCCGTCAGCTCGACCTCGTGCGAGAACACGATGTCGCCCGCCGAGCGCGCGACGCCGAGCACGAGCGCGCCCGGCTCGATGATGCGGCGCCCGTCGCGACCCGTGAAGGAGGCCAGCTCCGCGGGGACCGTGAAGGCGACGGTCGTCTCGGCGCCCGCCGCGAGGTCCACGCGCGCGTAGGCGATGAGGCGCTGCACGGGACGTACCACGCTCGCGACCGGGTCGTGCAGGTACAGCTGCACGACATCCGAGCCGTCGCGGTCGCCCGTGTTGGCGACCCGCACCCGCACCTCGACCGTCTGCGAGAAGAGCTTCCCCGAGACGCCGAGGTCGCTCCAGTCGAAGGTCGAGTACGACAGACCGTGCCCGAACCAGTAGGCGGGGGTCGGGTCGATGCTCGACACGCCGCTGCTCCGCGCGAGCGGGGCGGCGAGGTAGCTCGACGGCTGCGCGCCGGGGGTCGCCGGCACGCTCACCGGGAGGCGGCCGCCGGGGTTGACCCGGCCGCTGAGCGCACCCGCGATCGCGGGGGTGCCCTCCTCGCCGAGGAAGAAGGCCTCGAGGATGGCGTCTGCGCGCTCCGGCGCGGAGCCGAGCGCGTACGGCCGCCCGGCGAGCAGCGCCACGACGGTGGGCGTGCCGGAGGCGAGCACGGCATCCAGCAGCTCCTGCTGGGCGCCGGGCAGGTCGAGCGACTCCACGTCGCAGCCCTCGCCGCTCGTGCCGCGGCCGAAGAGGCCGGCGCGGTCGCCGAGCGCCAGGATGACGACGTCGGCGTCGCGCGCCGCGGCCACGGCGGCCGGGATCTCGGCCGTCTCGCCGCCGTCGACGCTCGTGCCGCGCACGTAGACGAGGTCGCTCGCGGGGAACTCCTCGCGCAGCGACTCGAGCAGCGTCGGCAGGGCGATGCCGATCGGGGAGGACGGATGCTGCACGCCCACGTGCGCCGGGAACGAGTAGCAGCCGAGCACCGCGTAGGGGTCGTCGGCGGTGGGGCCGACGACCGCGATGCGGCCCGGGGAGGCGAGCGGCAGCACGCCGTCGTTCTTGAGCAGCACGATCGCGCGCTCGGCGAGCCGACGGGCGAGGTCACGGTTCTCGGCGGTGTCGAGGTCGATGCTGCCGCGCAACTCCGCCTCGCCGGCGGCGATCGCGGGCGGCACGGGCGACCAGTCGTCGTCGAGCAGCCCGAGCTCGACCTTCTGGGCGAGCACCCGGCGCAGCGCGGTGTCGACGACCGCCTCGTCGAGGCGTCCGGACCGCACCTCGCCTGCGAGCGGCGCGCCGTATCCGCGCACCGTCGGCAGCTCGACGTCGATGCCCGCCGTGAGCGCGGCGGCCGCCGCCCCGCCCCAGTCGCCCTCCGCCACGACGCCGTGCAGGCTCGCGAGGAATCCGACCGAGTAGTAGTCGGCGACGACCGTGCCGGTGAAGCCCCAGCGCTCCCGCAGCAGCTCGGTGAGGATGCCGCGGTCGGCCGCCGTGGGCACGCCGTCGATGTCGGTGTACGCGTTCATCACCGAGCGCACGCCGCCCTCGCGGATGGCCATCTCGAAGGGCGGCAGCAGCACGTCGGCCAGCTCGCGGGGACCCACCGAGACGGGCGCGAGGTTGCGGCCGGCCTTCGAGGCCGAGTACCCGACGAAGTGCTTGAGGGTCGCGACGACGCCCGCCCGCTCCAGCCCCTGCACGTAGGCGGTGGCGATCGTGCCGACGAGGTAGGGGTCCTCTCCGATGGTCTCCTCGACGCGACCCCAGCGCGCGTCGCGCACGACGTCGAGCACGGGGGCGAGTCCCTGGTGCACGCCGACGGAGCGCATGTCCGCGCCGATCCGGCCCCCCATCTCGCGCACGAGGGCGGGGTCGAAGCTCGCCCCCCAGGACAGCGGCACCGGGTAGGCGGTGGCGCCCCAGGTGGCGAAGCCGGCGAGGCACTCCTCGTGGGCGACGGCCGGGATGCCGAAGCGGTTGGAGGCGACGATCCGCTCCTGGGTGCGCTGAAGCGAGAGCGCACCCAGGGCGGGATCCACCGGCGCGGTGCCGAATGGCCGGGTCAGCTGGCCGATCCCGGTCGGCAGCAGCTGCTCGATGTCGATGTCGTCGATCATCTCGTTCTGGTGCGGGGCGACCTCGCCACCGGAGGCATCCGCCCCCACCCAGATGCCGTACAGCTGCGCGAGCTTCTCGTCGAGCGTCATCTCGGCGACGAGCGCCTCGACGCGCACGGCCGTCGGCTTCGAGGTGTCGCGCCAGACGGGGACGACACCGACATCGAGCGACATGACTATCCCTTCACCGCACCCGTGAGGCCGCTCACGATGCGGCCCTGCGCGAGCGTGAAGAACACGAGCGCCGGGATCATCGAGATGGTCGTGAAGGCCATGACCTTGGCGGTGTCGGAGGAGTACTGCGTCGCGAAGGCCTGCGTGCCGAGCGGCAGGGTGGAGTGCGACGGGTCGCCCAGGATGAGCAGCGGCAGCAGGTAGGCGTTCCAGCTCGCGACGAAGGCGAGCACGCCGACCGTCACGAGGCCGGGGCCCGCGAGCGGCACGACGATGCGCCAGAAGAAGCCGAGGCGTCCGGCGCCGTCGATCGTGGCCGCATCCTCGAGCTCCGCGGGGATCGCCCGCAGGAACGGCACGAGGATGATGATCGTCGTCGGGAGGGCGAACGCGACCTGCGGGATGATGATGCCCCACAGGTTGCCGAGCAGGCCGAGGCCCTTGATCATCGTGAACAGCGGGACGACGGCGACGGTCAGCGGGAACAGCAGCCCCGCGGTGAAGAGCGTGAAGAGCGCGTCGCGTCCCTTGAACTGGTACCGCGCGATCACGAACGCCGCGAGCACGCCCAGCAGGATGACGCCGCTCGTCGTGAACACCGCCGCGATCGTGGAGTTCACCAGCTGCACCCAGAAGTTCTCCGAGGTGAGCACGGCGACGTAGTTGGTGATGACCCACGGGTCGGGCCAGGCGGCCGCGTCCTCGTTGATCTGCCCGGTGGTGCGGAACCCGCCGATGATGAGGTAGATCACCGGGGAGATGGTCACCGCGATGCAGACGAGCGCGACGAAGTAGACGGCGGGCTGACCCCAGTCGAATCGACGCCCGGCGTGCTGCCCGACGGTGGGAACGGTCGTTGTCGTCATGTCATGCCCCCCGGCCGACGGCGCCTTCGAAGTCGCGCCGCAGCACGTGACGCTGGTAGAGCAGCGCGAAGACGAGAGAGATCAGGAACAGGATGACGGCGACGGCGGAGCCGAAGCCCAGCTGTCCGCGCTGGAAGCCGTACTGCATCATGTAGGTCGCCATGGTGACGGTGGCGTTGACGGGACCGCCGCCCGTGAGCACCCACACCATGTCGAACAGCTGGAGCGATCCGATCATCGACAGGAACGCCCAGATGCGGATGGTGGGTCCGAGCAGCGGGATGGTGATGTGCCGCTGGATCTGCCACCAGCTGGCCCCGTCGATGGCCGCGGCCTCGAAGAGTTCGTCGGGCACCCCCTGGAGTCCGGCGAGCATGAGCAGGATCGCGAAGCCGAGGTACTTCCAGCTGAGCACGAAGAAGAGCGTCCAGAACACGACGTTCTGGTCGGCGAGCCAGAGCTGCTTGAGGCCCCCCAGCCCCACGGATGCCAGCAGCGCGTCGAAGGGTCCGCTCGGCTGCAGGATGAGCTTGAAGGCGAGCGCCGCCACGACCTCGCTGAGGACGTAGGGCACGAAGATGAGGGTGCGGATGAGGGTACGCCCCCGCAGCGGGCGGTTGAGCAGGAGGGCCACGCCGATCGCGACGGGACCCTGGATGAGCAGGGAGAGCAGGACGATCGCGAGGTTGTTGCCGATCGCCTTCAGGAAGGTCGGGTCGCTGAGGGCGCGGACGTAGTTGTCGATGCCGATGAAGCGCTCGAGCGGCCCGAGGCCGTTCCAGTTGAAGAAGCTGTACACGGCGGCGAGGCCGACGGGCACGATGACGAACGTCACGTAGACGATGAGGGCGGGGGCCGCGAAGCCCCAGACCATCGCGAACGATCGGATGTCGAACCGCCTCTTGCGCGGGCGGGGACGGGCCGGGCCCGCGGTGGATACCGCGGACCCGGCCGTGATGGTGCTGGTGGACATCAGTTCCCTTGCAGGTGCGGGTTACAGCGTGGCCGCTGCGTCCTGCATGCCCTTCACGATGTCCTCGGGGCTGCCCTGGCCTCCGAAGAGCGCCACGATGCCGTCGTTCATCGCGCCGCCGACGGTGGTGCCGTAGGCGGTGTCGAGCCAGAGCTGCACGTAGCTCGCGGCCTGCAGACCCTTCAGAACCTGCTGGAGGTTCGGGTCGGTGACGGCCGACTGCGCCGCGGGGAGCACAGGGATGCCGGCGCCGCTCTCGGCGAAGCGCTTCTGCACGCTCTCCGAGTCGATGTACTCGAGCAGCTCGACGCACTCCTTGGGTGCCCAGGTGGCGCAGGCGAAGCCGTCGCCGCCGCCGAGGGCGGCCGTCGGGTCGCCGTCGGTGCCGGGGATGCCGGGGAAGTTGAACCAGCCGAGGAAGCTCGGCGGGGTCGCGTCGGCCTGGCCGGTGTCGTCCTTCAGGATGCCGCCCATGACGCCCGGGTTCCAGTGGCCCATGAGCTCCATGGCCGCCTTGCCGGTGGCGAGCATGCCCGCCGACGAGCCCGCGCCCTGCTGGGCGGAGGTGGCGAGGAAGCCCTCCTGGAAGGGGTTGGTGGCGATGAACTCCTGGAGGAGCTCACCCGCCTTCACGAAGCAGGGGTCGGAGAAGTCGAGCTGCGACTGGGCCTTCTTGAGCACGTCGGGCGAGCACGACTTGAGCGCGAAGTTGTACCAGTAGTGCGCGGCGGGCCACTTGTCGCCCGCGCCGACCGCGATCGGGGTGATGCCGGCGGCCTTGAGCTTGTCGACCGCATCGTTCAGCTCGTCGAGCGTGGTCGGCGGGTTCTCGATGCCGGCCTGGGCGAAGAGGTCCTTGTTGTACCAGAAGCCCTCGATGCCGAACTGGAAGGGGAGGCCGTAGGTCTTTCCGTCGACCTGCCAGCCGGAGACGACCGGGCCGATGGCGTCGATCGTGCCCTTGGCGGAGTCGGAGATGTCCTGCACGTAGCCGGCCGCGACCTGGTCCTTGATCTCGCCGCCGCCCCAGGCCTGGAAGAGGTCGACACCGCTGCCCGAGCGCAGGGCGTTCGGGATGAGGGTGCGCTGGAGCTCCTCGTTCTGGTAGCCCTCGACCTTGACGGTCACGTTCGGGTGGTCCTTCTCGAACTCCTTGGCGACGTCCTCCCAGATGCCCTTGAGCGGGTCGGAGGTCGCGTTGTGCCACCAGGTGATGGTGACCTTGCCGTCACCGCCGCCGTTGTCGCCTCCGGTGGAACAGGCGGTGAGACCGCCGATGGCGAGGGCTGTCGCCGCGGCGACCGCTCCCACCCGAGTGATTCGGGCCTTGTTCATCTTCGAACACCTCTCGAAAGTTTCGACATCCACGTCGAAAGTGGTTGGGATGCCGCGATCATACGCAGAGGCGGCAATTGCCGTCAATAACAACAAAATAACGCTTGTCCCCCCAACCGAGGGGCGCGCTGCGCCGCGGGAGCGGGCATCCGAATCCGCGGCGAGCCGCTAAGGTGTGCGACGTGGCTGCACTCGGGGACACGGTCGACTCCGTTCGCCGTCGAAATCTTTCGACGGTGCTGGAGCTCGTGCACCGTGGCGGGGAGCCCTCCCGCGCGGACCTCACCGCCCTCACGGGCCTCAACCGGTCCACCATCGGGGCGCTTGTCGCGGAGCTCGCCGAGCTCGGACTCGTCGTCGAGGGCGACCCCGGCGCCACCAACCGCGTCGGCCGCCCCTCCCGCCGGGTGCTGCCCGATCCGCGACCCGCGATCATCGCCGTCAACCCGGAGATCGACGCCGTGAGCGTCGCGCTCGTCGGCCTCGGCGCCCAGGTCGACCACCGGGTACGGCGCGAGCTCGACCACATCGCGAGCCCCGAGGAGGCCGCGGCGATCGTCGGCGAGATCGTCGAGGAGCTGCGTGCGGGGCCGGCCCGAGACCGCCGCCTCGTCGCGGTCGGACTCGCGGTGCCCGGTCTCGTGCGCGCGAGCGACGGCGTCGTGCGCTGGGCGCCGCACCTCGGATGGCGGGAGAGCTCGTTCGCGCGGCTCGTCGAGTCGGTCGTCGGGCTGCCGACGGTCGCCGACAACGACGCCACCCTCGGCGCTCTCGCCGAGCGGCTGTTCGGGGTGGGCCGCGGCGTCGACCAGCTCGTCTACCTCAACGGCGGCGCGAGCGGCATCGGCGGCGGCGTGATCGTGAACGGGCAGCCCTACCGCGGGGCCTACGGCTACGCGGGCGAGTTCGGGCACAACCGTCCGCGCCTCGACGACCCCGCCCACCGGGTGACGGTCGGCGGCACCCTGGAGGAGGAGGTCAGCCGGGCGCGGCTGCTCGCCCTCCTTGGCCGCCGCACCCTCGACGAGCCCGAGTTCGAGGCTGCCGTGCTGTCATCGACCGACCCGGCGCTGCTCGCCGAGCTCGCGCGTCAGCAGATCGTGCTCGGCGGCGCGCTCGGCAACGCCATCAACGTGCTCGGCCCGGAGCTCGTGGTGCTCGGCGGCTTCCTCGCCACCCTGCTCGCGTGGGACGCGCCCGCCCTCGAGGCGGCGGTCGCCGCGCGCACGCTGCCCGTCGCCTGGGAGGGCACGCGCATCCGTGCGGCCGCGCTCGGCCGCGACCGCCTGCTGATCGGCGCGGCGGAGCTCGCATTCGCCCGCATCCTCGCTGACCCCGCCTCCTTCGCGACCCCTACGGGATAGTTCCCGTTCCGCGTGTTCGCACCCGTTCCTTCGGGAACGAACACGCGGAACGGGAACTATCACCGAGAATGGTCAGATGCCCCCCGCAACCGGTTCCACCGACTACCGCGACAGCGGACTCGCCTTCGGCCCCGACTTCGTGATCGGCTCGGCGACCGCCTCTTACCAGATCGAGGGCGCCGCCCGGGAGGACGGGCGCGGCCCGTCCATCTGGGACACCTTCAGCCACACCCCCGGGCGGGTGTGGAACGGTGACACCGGCGACGTCGCCGACGACCACTTCCACCGCTGGGAGTCGGACCTCGACCTCATGGCCGAGCTCGGCCTGCAGGCCTACCGCTTCTCGATCGCGTGGCCCCGCATCCAGCCGACCGGCGCCGGGGCCGTGAACCCGGCGGGCATCGCCTTCTACTCGCGGCTCGTCGACGGGCTGCTCGAGCGCGGCATCCGCCCCATCGCGACGCTCTACCACTGGGACCTGCCGCAGACGCTCGAGGATGCCGGCGGCTGGCCCGCGCGCGACACCGCGCACCGCTTCGCCGAGTACGCCGCCCGCACGGCCGAGGCGCTCGGCGACCGCGTGCACACCTGGACGACGCTCAACGAGCCGTGGTGCTCGGCCTACCTCGGCTACGGCTCCGGCGCCCACGCCCCCGGCCGCACCGAGGGCGCCGCAGCGCTCGCCGCCGTGCACCACCTCAACCTCGCGCACGGCCTCGCCGTGCAGGAGGTGCGGCGGGCCGCGACCAACGACCCCGAGGCCTCGATCACGCTCAACCTGCACGTCATCCGCGGCGAGGACTCCACCTCGCCGGAGGCGATCCGCCGCATCGACGCGCTCGCGAACCGGGCCTTCACGCATCCGCTGCTGAAGGGCGAGTACCCCGCGGACCTCCTGGAGGACACGGCGGGCGTCACCGACTGGGCGTTCGTGCGCGACGGCGACCTCGCCCAGATCAACCAGCCGATCGACGTGCTCGGCGTCAACTACTACTCCACGGTCACCGTGAAGATGTGGGACGGCGTGGGGCCCCGCGCCAACAACGACGGGCACAAGGACATGGGGGGCTCGCCGTGGCCGGGCAGCTCCGAGCTCGTCGAGTTCCTGCCGCAGCCGGGTCCGTACACGGACATGGGCTGGAACATCGCGCCGGACGGGCTCGAGGAGCTGCTGCTCGCGCTGCGCGACGAGTTCCCCGAGCAGCCGCTCATGGTCACCGAGAACGGGGCCGCGTTCCCCGACCGGGTGACGATGACGGATGCGGGCCCGCGGGTGCACGACGCCGACCGGGTCGACTACCTCAACCGCCACTTCACGGCCGCCCACCGCGCCATGGCGCAGGGCGTCGACCTGCGCGGCTACCAGGTGTGGTCGTTCATGGACAACTTCGAGTGGGGCTACGGCTACTCGAAGCGGTTCGGGATCGTGCGGGTCGACTACGAGACGCAGGAACGCGTCCTCAAGGACTCGGCGCTCTGGCTGCGCGAGCTGCTCGCGACGCGGCGCACCCCGGGGTCGGAGTTCCGTCCCGGCTCGTAGTGGCGTCGGTCGGGAGCGTCGGCGCTGCGTCGGATCAGGACTATGCCTGTGTAACCGCCCAGTTCTCGTCGACGAGGAAAAGCTCGATTCCAAGTCGCTCGCGAACTGTGGTGGGCACGCGTTCCGCGTGCCATCGCAGAGACGCGGGCACGACCAGCGCGTGACGACGATTCGAAGCCGATAGGTCGATCCTTCGCAGGAGCTGACCGTAGCCGATGTCGATCGCGGCCCCGGCGGACTTCGTATGACCCTTCACTTCCGCGACGAGTATCTCGTCGTCACGGGCAGCGACGATGTCGGTGAAGTCGGCATTGGTCGTTGAGACAGCCCACCCCTGGGCCGTGAGGTAAGCGACGAAGGCCGCTTCGGCGTCGTTTTCGGTCAATGGGGTCGCGTGCCCTTCCATGAGTAGTTCCGCGGCGGCGTAGCGGGCGCCCGTTTCGCTGGGCAGGTAATCGAGTTACCCACCGCCCGCGAGCGTAGACGCAACCGCCACACGTTGGGGTCGCGCACAACGGGAGGGCGACACTTCGAGGCGACGCGCGTTACCGAGCCTGCCCTCGCGGTGTTCAGGCGGCGGCGAGTGTGGGGAGCCGTCCTGCGCGGCGTGGTGTTCGTGTGGGGTCGAGCCAGGGTGGCGGGATGAGGTAGGGGGTGCCGTTCTCGCGGTGGTGGGTCCAGCCGTCGTGGTCGAAGCGGTGGTGGTGGCCGGTGCAGAGAAGGGCGCCGTTGTCGAGGTCGGTGGGTCCGTGGGGCAGCCAGGGGACGAGGTGGGCTGCTTCGCACCAGGCGGGTGGTGCCTGGCAGCCGGGCCAGATGCATCCGCCGTCGCGGGCGATCATCGCCCGTCGCTGCGCCTCGGTGAACAGGCGCGCGCTGCGGCCCAGGTCGAGCACCTCGGAGTCGCCGCCGAGGACGACGGGGATGAGCTCGGCGTCTGCGGCGAGGCGGCGTGCGGTGGGCGCGGCGATCGGTTCGTCCACGCCGGCGATACGGGCTGTGCCGAGGCCGGTGCGGAGTTGGTCGAGGTCGACGGTGACGAGCATCGTGACGGCCGTGCCGGCGAGGCTGCCGCGGTCGTGGGCGAGGAAGTCGCGCGCCATGGTCTGCAGCGCGTCGACGCGCTTCTGGGCGAGGGTGCGGGTGTCGGTGACGATATCGCCCGTGTCGTCGGTGTTCTCGGCGTCGGTGTCGATGGTGTCGATGGTGTCGGTGAACGCGACCCGGCGGGGTGCGGTCTGCGCATCCAGTGCGGCCCGCACGAAGCCGGCGGCTTCGGGATGCAGTTCCGCGGTGAGGCGGGTGAGCCCGTTGGGCAGCTGCCGGAGCGTGACTGATGAGCGCTCCCGCAGCCACTGCTCGCGAGGCTCCGCGCCGTCGGGGTCGAGCCGGTCGGGCAGCTGCCGCACGAGCTTCCCCAGCTGCCGGGTCGTGAGGGAGCCCGCGTAGTCGACGAGGGTGTGCTCGACGCCTGTGAGCGTGTCGCGGTCGGCGGCGTCCCGGACCCGGTCGATGCCGCGCGCGACGATCGCCGCGTGCGCGACCGGGATCGACGCGGAGAGCACGGCCTCCGCGACGGCCTCGTGCCGGCACGGCAGCACCTCGCCCTGCAACGAGACCCGCGGGGTGATCGCATCCCCGACGCTCTCCCACGCCCGCACCGTGTCGTCATCGAGGCGGGTGAGCTCCCGCAGCAGCTCGGATGCGAACCTGCCACCCACGTCGCCGCCGAGCGCGATCTTCCGGAACCCGGCATCCGTCCGCACCCGGTGGGTGAGTTCCGAGGCCGCCACCGCACCCAGCGAACCCGCGAGCCGGGCGAGCTCGCCTGCTGCCCGCGCCAGCTCGAGCACCGCCTCGTGAGGAAGCCCCCGCAACGCCTCCACCCGATCCACCTGTGCGCCGTCGCACGCCGTGCGCACCGCATCGACGGTGTCGGCGAGGCGCGCGGTGAGCGACACGGGACGATCTCCTCAAGGAACAGAAGTACGAGAACGGAATACCGAAATCCTATCTATCATCGAACAAAAACCCTAGTCAGCCCGCAGATTCGTGGAGAACTCGCACCGCCCGCGCCTGTGGAGGAGAAGCGCCTGTCACCTTGCCCGCCGAGCGGACATCCCTCAGTGTGTACCTCGCGCCGCAGTCGGGCTCCTTCGCGGTCTCCTGGCAGTACCTCGACCTCGTCGAGACGGCGTGGGGGGTCACCCGCACGGGCGAGACCTACGGTGCCTCGAAGGAGGACGGACGTACCCCCGACCTCATCGCCGTGATGGGGACCGCGCCCGACGGCTCGCAGGTTCAGGGCTACGCGCGCTGGGCGGAGCTGGAGGGGCCGATGCCCGCGAACCCGTGGGAGGCGGCGAGCTGGGAGCCGGTCGCCCGCGACGTGCCGGTCTACGCGCCGGACGGCGTGACGCAGATCGGCGTGTTCACCGTCGGGGGCTGAGCGCGCGGCGGCGTGTTCGATAACGTGAACACGTGATCACTGCCCGCATCACCGTCGACCCCCGAGGCCGTATCGGCGCCATCGACCGGCGTCTGTTCGGCGGCTTCGTCGAGCACCTCGGACGTCACGTCTACGACGGCATCTACGAGCCGGGGCACCCGACCGCGGACGCCGACGGCTTCCGGCAGGACGTGGTCGAGCTCGTGAGGGAGCTCGGGGTCACGACCATCCGCTACCCCGGGGGCAACTTCGTCTCGGGCTTCCGCTGGGAGGACTCGGTCGGGCCGCGCGCCGCGCGCCCGCGGCGGCTCGACCTGGCCTGGCACTCCACCGAGACCAACGAGGTCGGCCTCCACGAGTTCGCCGGCTGGCTCGACAAGGTCGGCAGCGAGCTCATGCTCGCCGTCAACCTCGGCACCCGCGGCGTCGCCGAGGCGCTCGACCTGCTCGAGTACACCAACATCCCCGGCGGCACGACCACGAGCGAGCGGCGTCGCGCGAACGGGCGCGACGAGCCGTTCGCCGTGCGGATGTGGTGCCTCGGCAACGAGATGGACGGTCCCTGGCAGCTCGGCCACCGCTCCGCCGACGACTACGGCAAGCTCGCCACGCAGACCGCGCGGGCCATGCGCCAGCTCGACCCGGGGCTGCAGCTCGTGGTGTGCGGCTCCTCCTCGCGCGACATGCCGACCTTCGGCGCGTGGGAGCGCACGGTGCTCGCGCACAGCTACGACGACGTCGACTACATCTCGTGCCACGCCTACTACGCGGAGAAGGACGGCGACCGAGGCAGCTTCCTGGCATCCGGGGTCGACATGGACCTCTTCATCGAGGAGGTCGTGCGCGCGGCCGACGAGGTGGGCGCCGCCCGCGGCACCGGGAAGCGCATCGACATCTCCTTCGACGAGTGGAACATCTGGTACGTCGACCGCTACCACGACGAGGACGAGGCCACCGGCATCGGCAACTGGCCGATCGCGCCGCGCATCCTCGAGGACAACTACTCGGTGCTCGACGCGGTGGTCTTCGGCAGCCTCATGATCTCGCTGCTCACGCACGCGGACCGGGTCACGAGCGCCTCGCTCGCGCAGCTCGTCAACGTGATCGCGCCCATCATGACCGAGCCCGGCGGTCCGGCCTGGCGTCAGACCACGTTCTTCCCCTTCGCGACGACCGCGCGGCTGGCGCGGGGCGAGGCGATCCGCCTCCAGCTCGACGTGCCGAGCTACCCGACCGCGAGGTACGGCGACGTCCGGCTCGTCGACGCGGTCGCGACCCGCGACGCGGAGGCGGGCCGCTCGGCGCTCTTCCTCGTGAACCGCTCCCTCACGGATGCCGTGACGGTCACGGTCGACGTCGCTGGGCTGGGTGCGGGCTCCGTGCTCGCCGCCGACACCTTGGCCGACACCGACCTCGACGCCCGCAACACCCTCGAGGAGCCGCAGCGCGTCGGGCTCGCGCCCAACGCATCCGTCGCTCTCGCCGAGGGGGTGCTCACGATCGAGCTGCCGCCCGTGTCCTGGACGGCCGTCGAGCTCGCCGACTGACCCCGCCGCGCCTCAGCTGCGCGAGGAGCGCGCCGCGAAGCGCTGCTGGAGCAGCACCGCCACGACGATGATGACGCCCTTCGCGACCGCCTGCACCGAGGTGCTGAGGTTGTTCATCGTGAAGATGTTGGTGAGCGTCGAGAAGATCAGCACGCCGAGCACCGTGCCGACGATCGTGCCTCGACCGCCGACGAGCAGCGTGCCGCCGACCACGACCGCGGCGATCGCGTCGAGCTCGTAGAGCTGGCCGTGGGTGGAGGTGCCCGCGGTCGTGCGCGCGAGGATCATGACGCCCGCGATGCCGGCGGCGAGACCGCCGAGCACGTAGAGGCTCACGATGTGCCGCTTGACCTTGAGGCCCGCGAGGCGCGCCGCCTCGTGGTTGCCGCCGATCGCGATCGTGCGGCGGCCGTAGGTGGTGCGCGCGAGCAGGAACCAGCCGAGCACCGCCGCGAGTACGAAGAACCAGATGAGCCACGGGATGCCGAGGAAGTCGCCGCGGAAGAAGCTGAGGAAGCCGGTGACGTTCACGACCTGGGTCGTCTTGTTGGCGAAGATCTCGGCGAGCCCGCGCGCCGCGACGAGCATCGCGAGCGTCGCGATGAACGGAACGACCTTGCCGTAGGCGATGACGAGGCCGTTGACGAGCCCGGCGAGCCCGCCGACGCCGATCGCGACGACGACCATGAGCAGCCAGGTCGACTGGCTCGCGGCGTTCTGCACCCACGACAGCGAGGCGACGACGCTCGCGAGCCCCATGACCGATCCGACCGACAGGTCGATGCCGCCGGCGGTGATGACGAAGGTCGTGCCGATGGCGACGACGCCGAGGATCGAGCCGTAGCGGATGATCACCTCGAAGTTGCTGAAGCTCATGAAGCGCTCGCCCGCGGTGGCCCACCCGACGATGACGATGAGCAGCAGGGCGATGACGAGCCCGAGGTTGCGTCCCGCGGATCCCGCGAGGAAGCGGCGCACGGGGTTCGGCCGGGCGTCGGGTGCGCTCGGGGCGGGGGAGGTCGTGGTCGCGCTCACGCGGCGGTTCCTTTCATGACGAGGTCGAGCACACCGTGCTCGTCGATGCTGTCGGCGTCGGTGGTGGTGAGCACGCGGCCCTCGGCGATCACGAGCACGCGGTCGGCGAGGCCGAGCACCTCCTCGATCTCGCTCGACACGACGAGGATCGCGGTGCCCGCATCGGCGAGCCGGCGGATGAGGGCGTAGATCTCGGACCGCGCGCCCACGTCGACTCCGCGGGTCGGCTCGTCGAGCAGGAGCACGCGGGAGCCCTCGACGAGCCAGCGCGCGAGGAGGATCTTCTGCTGGTTGCCGCCCGAGAGGGTGCGGGTCTCGCGGTCGGGGTCGGCCGGGCGCAGCTCGAGCGCGTCGATCTGCTCGCGCGCGACGGCGCGCTCGCGGCGCTCGTCGAGCACCCCCGCCCGCGCGAGGCGCGCGAAGCTCGCGAGGGTGACGTTCTTGTAGACGGGCTCCTCGAGGAGGAGGCCCTGGCTCTTGCGCTCCTCGGGCGAGAGCCCGACGCCGGCGCCCACCGCATGCCGCACCGAGCCGGCGGGGAGGCGCCGGCCTCCGACCGCGACGTTGCCGCTCGTGGCGCGCCGCGCACCGTAGACGGTCTCGAGGATCTCGGAGCGACCCGAGCCGACGAGCCCGGCGAGCCCGACGACCTCGCCCGCGCGCACCGTGAGGTCGACGTCCGCGAACACGCCGCGCAGCCCCAGCCCCTGCACCTCGAGCAGCGCGGGCGCGTCGTCGGGCACGGGCCGGCGGGGCGGGAAGACGTTCTCGATGCGGCGGCCGGTCATGAGCGTGATGAGCTCCGCGGTCGGGGTCTCGGCGACGGGCAGCCCGGATGCCATGCTCGCGCCGTCCTTGATGACCGTGATGCGGTCGCCGATCTGGCGGATCTCCTCGAGCCGGTGGGAGATGTAGATGATCGCGATGCCCTGCGAGGTGAGCTCGTGGATGACTCTGAAGAGGTTGCGCACCTCCTCCGAGTCGAGCACGGCGCTCGGCTCGTCCATGATGATGAGCCGGGCGTCGTGGGAGAGGGCTCGCGCCATGCTCACGATCTGCTTGCCGGCAGCCGAGAGGGTCCCGACCTCGCGGTGGGGGCTGAGGTCGCCGTGGCCGAGCCGCTCGAGCAGCTCGCGCGTGCGGCGGGTGGCCTCGCCGCGGCGCAGCACGCCGGCGGTCGACAGCTCGTGGCCGAGGAAGATGTTCTCGGCGATGGAGAGCCCGTCGACGACGTCGAGCTCCTGGTACATCGTGGCGATGCCCATCTCGAGCGCGGCGACCGGATGCGGGATCGTCACCCGCTCTCCCCGCCACAGGATCTCGCCGTCGTCGGGCTGGTGCGCCCCGGAGAGCACCTTGATGAGGGTCGACTTGCCGGCGCCGTTCTGCCCGAGCACGCAGTGCACCTCACCCGCGCCGACCTCGAGGTCGACGCCTCGGAGCGCCTTCACCCCGGCGAACGCCTTGGTGATCCCGCGCATCGACAGTAATGACGTCGAAGAATCGCCTTTGACCATGCACCGCACCATACCATCCGGGCTTATGTCGAGCGACATAAAAAAGTTGGAAGTTCAGCGTGCGTTTCTGCTAGCGTGGCCCACGTCAACGAGGACACCCCCCGCTCCGCGCGGTGCCCGCGTCCCGCTGGCGCACAGCACTCACCGAGCTATGGAGGAAACGCAATGCGCGCAACCCGCACGCGACACATCGTCGCCGCAGCCGGCGCCGCCCTCGCCATCACCGGGCTCCTCGCCGGGTGTACGGCCGGCGACACCGGAGGCAACACCCAGCCCACCAACAACACCGACAACGAGGGCAGCGGCGAGAAGGTCGTCATCGGCTTCTCGGGCCCCGCCGCCGACCACGGCTGGCTGGGCGCGATCAACTCGGCGGCCATCGCCGAGGCCGGCAAGTTCGACGACGTCGAGCTCAAGGTCGCCGAGGGCACCGACGACGCCAACCTGCAGATCAGCCAGATCGAGACCTTCATCAACGACAAGGTCGACGCGATCGTGCTGCTGCCGACCGACGGCGCCGCGCTCACCGACGTGGCCATCAAGGCCATGCAGGCGGGCATCCCCGTCATCAACGTCGACCGCGAGTTCTCGAGCCCGTTCGCCGCGCGCGTCACCGTGCTGGGCGACAACTACGGCATGGGCGTGAGCGCCGGCACCCTGATCTGCGAGCAGTTCGGCGGCAAGTCGGGCACCGTGGTCGCGGAGATCGCCGGCATCGACTCCCTGCCGCTCACCCAGGACCGCTCGCAGGGCTTCGCCGATGCGCTCGACGACTGCGGCCTCAAGGTGAACAACCGCGTCGCGGCGAACTTCACGGTCGCGGGCGGTGAGGCCGCCGCCTCGCAGCTGCTCGCCGCCGCGCCGAAGATCGACGCCCTGTGGAACCACGACGACGACCAGGGGGTCGGCGTCATGGCGGCCCTCGACGCGGCCGGGCGCGACGAGATGTTCATGGTCGGCGGCGCCGGCTCGCGGAACGCCATGGAGATGATCAAGGCCGACGACACCGTCCTCAAGGCGACGGTCATCTACCCGTCGACGCAGGCCGCGGACGGCATCCGCCTGGCGCGCCTCGTCGCGCAGGGCAAGTCGATGGCCGACCTCGTCGAGGTCGATGTGCCGAGCCGCATCGTGCTCTACGCCCCCGTCGTCACCAAGGCGAACGTCGAGGCCTACCTGCCCACGGCCTTCGCGTCCTGACCGCCTCCGGGGCGCCCGCTCGCACGGGGCGGGCGCCCCTTCTCACCCGTCCACAGGAGGACAGATGTCGTCGATGCGCGTGGCCATGATCGGCTACGGGTTCATGGGAGCCGCCCACTCGCAGGGCTGGAGGGTCGCCCCGCGGTTCTTCGAGCTGCCGGCCGACCCCGAGCTCGCGCTCGTGGTGGGTCGCAACGCGGAGGCCGTGTCCGCCGCGGCCGCCAGGTGGGGTTGGCAGGAGACCGCCACCGACTGGCGCGCGGCGCTCGAACGCGACGACATCGACGTCATCGACATCGTGACCCCGGGCGACTCGCACGCCGAGATCGCCATCGCGGCGCTCGAGGCGGGCAAGCACGTGCTGTGCGAGAAGCCCCTCGCCAACACCGTCGCGGAGGCCGAGGCCATGGCGGATGCCGCGGCGCGCGCGGCCGAACGCGGCGTCTACGCGATGGTCGGCTTCACCTACCGTCGCGTGCCGGCCGCGACCTTCGCCCGCGACCTCGTCGCGGCGGGCCGGATCGGCACCGTGAACCAGGTGCGCGCGAGCTACCGTCAGGACTGGCTCGTCGACCCCTCCGTGCCGCTCGCCTGGCGGCTGCGCAAGGAGCTCGCGGGCTCGGGCGCCCTCGGCGACATCGGCGCCCACGCGATCGACCTGGCGCAGTTCATCACCGGCCTCCGGCTGGAGTCGGTGTCGGGCACGATCGACACGATCGTCGCCGAGCGCCCACTGCCCGCGGAGGCGCGCGCGGGCGACGGCGCGACGCTCGGAGGAGCGGCCGGCTCCGGAACCGGGCAGGTGACGGTCGACGACCTCGCCGTGTTCACGGGCCGCTTCGACTCGGGCGTGCTCGGCAGCTTTGAGGCGACGCGCTTCGCGACCGGCCGCAAGAACGCGCTGCGCGTGGAGGTGTCGGGCTCGGAGGGAGCGATCGCCTTCGACCTGGAGGACCTCAACGCCCTGCAGGTCTACGACCGCACCGCTCCCGCCGAGCTGCAGGGTTTCACGAAGGTGCTCGTGACCGAGCCGCAGCATCCGTACCTGGGCGCCTGGTGGCCGGCCGGCCACATGCTCGGCTACGAGCACGGCTTCACCCATCAGGCGGTCGACTTCCTGAGGTCGATCGCCGCCGGCACCCAGCCGACACCGTCGTTCGCCGACGGGCTTCAGGTGCAGCGCGTGCTGGATGCCGTGGAGCGCAGCTCCGGGAACGGCAGCAGCTGGACCGCCGTCGCGTGAGCGACCAGGCTTGAGACACTCATCGAGGAGGTTCCGATGGCACGCCCCATCACCCTGTTCACCGGCCAGTGGGCCGACCTGCCGCTCGAGGAGGTGGCGAGGCTCGCATCCGGCTGGGGCTACGACGGCCTCGAACTGGCCTGCTGGGGCGACCACCTCGACCCCTGGCGCTGGGACGAGCCCGGCTACGTCGAGGGGCGGCTCGAGCTGCTCGAGCGCCACGGGCTGAAGGTCTGGGCGATCTCGAACCACCTGAAGGGCCAGGCCGTCTGCGACGACCCCATCGACCACCGCCACCGCGACATCCTCTCGGCGCGGGTGTGGGGCGACGGCGAGCCCGAGGGTGTGCGGCAGCGCGCCGCCGAGGAGCTGAAGAACACCGCGCGCCTCGCCCGCGCCCTCGGCGTGGACACCGTGGTCGGGTTCACCGGCTCCGCCATCTGGAAGTACGTCGCCATGTTCCCGCCCGTCTCGCAGGAGGCGATCGATGCCGGGTATCAGGACTTCGCCGACCGCTGGAACCCGATCCTCGACGTCTTCGACGAGGTGGGCGTGCGGTTCGCGCACGAGGTGCACCCCTCGGAGATCGCGTACGACTACTGGACGACGGTGCGCACGCTCGAGGCGATCGGGCACCGCGAGGCGTTCGGCCTCAACTGGGATCCCTCGCACATGGTGTGGCAGGACCTCGACCCGGTGGGCTTCCTCTGGGACTTTCGCGACCGGATCTACCACGTCGACTGCAAGGACACCCGCACGCGCATGACGAACGGCCGCAACGGCCGCCTCGGCTCGCACCTCGCCTGGGCGGACGGACGCCGCGGCTGGGACTTCATCTCGACGGGCCACGGCGACGTGCCGTGGGAGGACGCCTTCCGGATGCTGAACCAGATCGGCTACGCAGGCCCCATCTCGGTCGAGTGGGAGGACGCCGGCATGGACCGCCTGGTGGGCGCGCCCGAGGCGCTCGAGTTCGTGCGGAGGCTCGCCTTCGACGCCCCGGATGCCGCCTTCGACGCGGCGTTCAGCGCGCAGTAGCGGCGACCATCGCCTCGATCGACTCGGGGGCGAGCGCGTGGTGGATGGCGAGCATGCTCGCCCCCAGCACCGCGGCATCCGCGCCCGTCTTGGACTGGGTGATCTGCAGGTGCTCGGTCGCGAGCGGCATCGAGCGCGTGTAGACGACCTCGCGCACGCCCGCGATGAGGTGCTCGCCCGCCTGCGCGAGCGCGCCGCCGATGACGATGGCGGAGGGGTTGATGAGGCTCACGCACGTCGTGAGCACCTCGCCGATGTCGCGGCCGGCCTGGCGCACGGCCTGGATGGCGTCGATGTTGCCGCGCTTGACGAGCTCGACGACGTCCTGGCTGGAGCTCGCGGTGAGGCCCGTCGCGGAGAGGGCGCGCGCGAGTGCGGGTCCGGAGGCGAGCGCCTCGAGGCAGCCGCGGTTGCCGCACGCGCAGGGCACCTCGGCGCCGCGTGCCACGTAGACGTGGCCGATGTCGCCCGCGGTGCCCTGGGCGCCGCGCTGCAGGAGGCCACCCGAGATGACGCCCGAGCCGATGCCGGTCGCGACCTTCACGAAGATCAGGTGGTCGACCTCCGGCCAGGCGTGCTCGCGCTCGCCGAGGGCCATGATGTTGACGTCGTTGTCGACGAGCACGGGGGCGTCGAAGCTGGAGGAGAGGTAGCCGGGCACGTCGAAGCGGTCCCAGCCGGGCATGATGGGCGGGTTGATGGGCCGCCCCGTGGAGTGCTCGACGGGCCCGGGGAGCCCGATCCCGATCGCGAGCAGGTCGGATGGCGCGCGCCCGAGCCCGGCGAGCAGCGCCTGCGCCTCCTCGATGACGCTGCTGAGCACGGCCTCCGGCCCGTCGGCGACGTCGCGGCGCTCCGTGGTCTGGGCGAGGGTGCCGCCCGTGAGGTCGCTGACCGCGATGCGCACGTGGGAGGCGCCGACGTCGACGCCGAGCACGACGCGTCCGCTCGCCGCGATGGCGAACTGCGAGGAGGGCCGCCCGCCCGTCGAGACGGCGTCGCCCACGGAGCCGACGAGGCCGAGGCGCATGAGGGCGTCGATGCGCAGCGCGACGGTCGAGCGGGCGAGCCCGGTGATGGCGGAGAGCTCGGTGCGGGTGCGGGGGCGGCCGTCGCGGAGGATCTGGAAGAGGTCGCTCGCGGCGGAGGAGCCGAGCGCGGTGACGTGACGTCCGGCCTCGTCGTCACTTATGTCGCTCATAAGCCAATGTTGCCACACTGCTCGACCGAAGTGCGCGGATCACCGGACCGAAGGGGTCGATACCTCGTTGAGACGTCACCTAGAGTGGGAGAACGGAGAGGTGATCCCTCTCCGTTCTCTCGTTCCCCGCCCGCACCATCCGAGGTCCATCCGTGTCTGCTGCCGTGCATCCCGGTGACGCGCTCTCGCGCGGCGAGCGGCTGACCTACATCCTCGTGCTCGGCGCGCTCACGGCGCTCGGCCCGTTCACGATCGACCTCTACCTCCCCGCCCTCCCGACGCTCGAGAAGGAGCTCGCCGCGCCGACCGCGCTCGTGCAGCTCACCCTCACGGCGACCATGGTCGGGTTCGCCCTCGGGCAGCTCTTCGTCGGCCCGCTCTCCGACCAGATCGGCCGCCGGCGTCCGCTGCTCGTCGCGACCGGGGTGCACATCCTCGCGTGCCTCGGCGCGGCGCTCGCACCCGACCTGCTCTGGCTCGGCGTCGCGCGCGTCTTCCAGGGCGTCGGCGCGGCGGCGGGCGGAGTCGTCGCGATGGCCATGGTGCGCGACCTGTTCGGCGGCTACCCGCTCGTCAGGATGCTGAGCCGCCTCGCGCTCGTCTCGGGCCTCGCCCCCGTCATCGCCCCGGTCATCGGCTCGCAGCTGCTGCTCGCGGTCGACTGGCGCGGGCTGTTCGTGTTCCTCGCCGTGTTCGGCTTCCTGGTGCTCGTCGCGAACGCGATCTTCCTGCGCGAGACCCTGCCCGAGGAGGCACGCCACGTGCGCGGCCACTCGACGGTCGGCCAGCGCTACGGCGCCCTGTTCCGCGACCGGATCTATGTGGGCGCCGTCATCATCGCGGGCGCCAACTTCTCGGCGCTGTTCGCCTACCTCTCGAGCTCCTCGTTCCTGTTCCAGGACGTCTACGCGCTCTCCGCGCAGGAGTACGGCCTGCTCTTCGGCGTCAACTCGATCGGCGTCATCGTGGGCGTCCAGAGCTCGAGCCGCCTGCAGAAGCACATCGGCCCGCAGTGGATCATCGCCGGTGCGACGGTGCTGCAGCTCGCGGCGGCGGTGGCGATCGTGGTGCTCGACGCATCCGGGGCAGGCTTCCTCGGCATCGCGATCCCGCTGTGGTTCTTCATCCTCGGATGCGGGTTCAACTTCCCCGCCATCTCGGCGCTTGCGCTCGTGCGCCACGGGCACGAGGCGGGCACCGCGGCATCCGTGCTGGGGGCTGCCAACTTCGGGGTGGCGGGCATCGTGTCGCCGATCGTCGGCCTCTTCGCGATCACGAACGCCATCCCGATGGCGGGGGTGATGGTCGTGGCGATCGTCATCGCGATCGTGGTGCTGTGGACGGTCGTGCGCCCGCGCACGGTGCCGCCGCTCGAGGCCTGACGCGATTGTTCCCGTTCCGCGTGATCGTTGCCGAAGGAACGGGTGCGAACACGCGGAACGGGAACACCGGGCTAGCGTGGGCGGATGGATTCCCGGGCGCGCATGCCACGTCGGCCGTTCGTGCTCGCGGGCGTCGTGCTCCTCGGGCTGGCGGTCGCGCTCGGCGCGCTCGTCGCGGCGCGCGAGCAGCTCGGCATCGACGAGGCCTGGATGTCCGAGGTGCTCGAGTGGCGCGGCCCGGTCGGCGAGGCCATCAGCATGGTGTTCGACTTCCTGGGCGGGGGATGGTTCGCCATCCTCGCGGTGCCGATCGGGGCCGGGATCGCCTTCGTGCTCGCGCGACGGCCGTGGTCGGCGCTCGACTTCGTGCTCGCATCCGCCGTCTCGGCCGGGCTGTGCCAGCTGCTCAAGGCGCTCTTCGGCCGCGCGCGACCCGAGGAGATCCTGCTCCCGCTCGACAACGGCTCCTTCCCCTCCGGTCACACGACGAACGCCGCGGTCATCGTCGTGAGCCTCGGCCTGCTGCTGCGCCGGGCGTGGATCTGGGTCGCCGGGATGCTGTACCTCGTCGCGATGGCGTTCACCCGCACCTACCTCGGCGCCCACTGGCTCACCGACACCCTCGGCGGCGCCCTGCTCGGCGCCGGAGTCGCACTCCTCGCCTGGTGCCTGCTGCTGCCGAAGCTGCGGGTGGAACCGCTCGGGGCCCGCCGCTAGCCTCGCCTCATGAGAATCCTCCTGGTGGGGGCGGGCGGTGTCGGCGACGCCATCGCCAAGATCGCGGCCCGTCGTGACTTCTTCGAGACGATGGTCGTGAGCGACTACGACCCCGCCCGCGCCGAGCGCACGATCGCGTGGATCGAGGAGAGGCACGGACCCCAGGGCGACCGCTTCGTGGCGGCGCGGATCGACGCATCCGACCCCGAGAGCGTCGCCTCGGTCGCGCGCGAGCACGGCGCGACGCACGTCATGAACGCCGTCGAGCCGAAGTTCGTGCCGACGATCTTCGCGGGTGCGCTCGCGGCGGGGGCCGACTACCTCGACATGGCCATGAGCCTCTCCGAGCCGCACCCCGAGAACCCGTACGCCGAGACGGGCGTGAAGCTCGGCGACGACCAGTTCGCGCAGAGCTCCGACTGGGAGGCGGCCGGTCGGCTGGCGCTCGTCGGGATGGGCGTCGAGCCCGGGCTCTCGGACGTGTTCGCCCGCTACGCCGCCGACGAGCTGTTCAGCGAGATCGACGAGCTCGGCACCCGCGACGGCGCGAACCTCGTGGTGCGCGACGAGGCGGGCAACGAGATCTTCGCCCCCTCGTTCAGCATCTGGACGACTATCGAGGAGTGCCTCAACCCGCCCGTCATCTGGGAGAAGGACCGCGGCTGGTACACGACCCCGCCGTTCTCCGAGCCGGAGGTGTTCGAGTTCCCGGAGGGCATCGGTGCCGTCGAGTGCGTCAACGTCGAGCACGAGGAGGTGCTGCTCATGCCGCGCTGGCTCGACGCCAAGCGCGTCACCTTCAAGTACGGCCTCGGCGACGAGTTCATCGGCGTGCTCAAGACGCTCAACCTGCTGGGCCTCGACAGGACGACGCCCATCCGCGTGCGCTCCGCGAACGGCCCGGTCGAGGTCGCCCCGCGCGACGTCGTGGCGGCCGCCCTGCCCGACCCCGCCACGATCGGGCCGCGGATGACGGGCAAGACCTGCGCGGGCGTGTGGGTCACCGGAACCGGCACCGACGGCTCGCCGCGCGAGGTCTACCTCTACCACGTGAGCGACAACGAGTGGACGATGGCGGAGTACGGCAGCCAGTGCGTGGTCTGGCAGACGGCCCTCAACCCCGTGATCGCCCTCGAGCTGCTCGCGACCGGCGTGTGGTCGGGTGCGGGCGTGCTCGGGCCCGAGGCGTTCCCGGCGACCCCGTTCCTCGAGCTCATGGCGACGCCCGAGGCCGAGGGCGGCTACGGCCAGGCCTGGGGCCTCGACGACCGCGGTGCGCGCTGAGGTGGGGGCGAGCAACACGGGTCTGCGCGCCTACCGCGTCGGCGACCTCGCGCGGCTGCGCGAGATCTGCGTGCTCACGGGCGCGGCGGGATCGGATGCGACGGGCCGCTGGTCGACGGACGAGCTGCTGCCCGACCTGTTCCTCGAGCCGTATGTGACGGCGTCGCCCGAGTGGGCCTGGGTGGTCGACGAGGGCGACGGGCCCATCGGCTACCTCGTCGCCGTGCCGCGCACCGACCGCTTCGTGCGGTGGTGGCGGGCGAAGTGGACGCCGTGGTTCGCCGAACGGTATCCGGAGCCCGACGAGCCGTACTCGCCCGAGGAGGAGCTCGTGCGGCGCGGCTACCACCCGGAGGTGCTCGAGATCCCCGAGCTCGAGGAGTACCCGGCGCACTTCCACATCGACCTGCTCCCCGGGCACCAGGGTCGCGGGTACGGTCGCGGACTCATCGAGAACCTGCTCATCCCGGCGCTCGCGGCGGCCGGCATCCCCGGCGTGCACCTCACGATGGACCCCGCCAACAGCGCGGCGCGGGCCTTCTACGAGGCGGTCGGCTTCACACCGCTGCCGTCGTCGACCGCCGACGCACCCGCCCTCGGCCGCTGGATCCCGCCGCGCAGCTGATCATCCCTACAGGAAGCGCACCGGCAGACCGAGGATCCCCATCACCCAGACGGTCACCGCGAGGGCCGCGAGCAGCGCGACCGCGATCACGGCGACCTGCAGGGGCCGGCGGTGCTCGAACCAGTAGGCGGCGCCCGGGTAGCCCCGGAAGAAGTCGCGCATCGACATCGCCTCGGGAACCTCCTCCAGAGGCACCGGAAGCGCCTCCGCGAGCGCGCGCAGGTCGGCGTCCCGCCAGAAGTTGCCGCGCATCCGGAACAGCCGACGCCCCTCCGCGCCCGTCACGAGCAGCTGCACGACGGGCTCGGGCGCCGCGCCGAGGTAGGTCGGCACCAGCAGCGCGCGGCGGATGTCGGAGAGCTTCACCCGCACAAGCGGCGTGAAGATGCCGTTGCCGATGAGCTCGTCCGCGGTCACCTCGCAGAACACGCTGAGCTGCCGCCACAGCAGCAGCAGCCCGACCGCGACGACGATGGTGTGGGCGAGGATCGCGAGCTCGAGTCCGCCGCGCGAGGAGGCGAACCAGTAGATCACCGCGAAGAGCGGCGTCGTGCCGAGGATGATCGACGCGAAGGCGTTGCTCAGCAGGGAGTGCTTGGGGCGCACACGCACCCCGATGTCCGGGACCTCGTCCGTCTGGGCCGCCACGGCACCAGGCTAGGGCACTCTGATCGAGACCGGCTCGTTCGCGTCGCCCACGGCGGCGGGCGGCGCGGCGGCGGCCGCCGACATGCCCTAGCGTTGCCGCATGCCCACGCCGCCCGTCGCATCCGTGCCCGCGCTCGCGCTCACCGGACTCGTCAAGCGCTTCGGGCAGAAGACGGCCGTCGACGGCATCGACCTCGTGGTGCCGACCGGCTCCTTCTACGGGCTCGTGGGCCCGAACGGCGCCGGCAAGACCACGACCCTCTCCATGGCGACCGGACTGCTGCGGCCCGACGCGGGCACCGCATCCGTGCACGGCGTCGACGTCTGGGCCGACCCGGTCGCGGCGAAGCGGATGATCGGCAACCTCGCCGACGGGGTGCGGCTCTTCGACCGGCTCACCGGCGAGCAGCTCATCACCTACACGGGGATGCTGTTCTCCCTGCCGCGCGAGGAGGTCGCCGTCCGCACCGCCGACCTGCTGCGGCTCATGGACCTCGGCGAAGCGGCGGGCACACCGGTCGCCGACTACTCGGCGGGCATGACCAAGAAGGTCGCCCTCGCCTGCGCCCTCGTGCACGCGCCCCGCCTGCTCGTGCTCGACGAGCCGTTCGAGTCCGTCGATCCCGTCTCGGCCGCCAACATCGAGGACGTGCTGCGCTCGTACACGGGCAGCGGCGGTACCGTCATCGTGTCGAGCCACTCGATGGACCTCGTGCAGCGGATGTGCGACCACGTCGCCATCGTCTCCGCCGGCCGCGTGCTCGTCGCCGGCACGGTCGACGAGGTGCGCGCGGGCGCCACGCTGCAGGACCGCTTCCTCGAGCTGGTCGGCGGGCGCACCCGCTCGGAGGGACCGGCGTGGTTGCGACAGTCCTGAGGCTCAGGTACCGCATCCTCGGCAACATGCTCGCCCGGAGCCCGTGGCAGCTCGTCGGCTTCGTGTTCGGCGCCATGGGTGCCGCCGGTGCCCTCGCCTTCGCGGCGTTCGCCCTCGTGCTCATCGGGGCGTCGGGGCTCGAGGCGGTGCGCGGGGTCGTGACGGTCGGCGGCGCGCTGCTCGTCGTCGGATGGTGCATCGCGCCGCTCGTGGCGGGCGGCGTCGACACCACGGTGGGGCCCGAGCAGCTCGCCCCCTTCCCGTTGACGACCCGCCAGGTGATGCTCGCGCTCGCGGTCGTCGGCCTCGCGGGCATCCCCGGCATCGCGACCTCGCTCGGCGCGCTGTCCGCCCTCCTCGCCTGGGGGCGCTGGCCGATCGCGCTCGCGCTCGCGGTCGTCTGCCTGCCGCTCGGCGTGCTGACCTGCGTCGTCGCCTCGCGGACGGTCGCCTCCTTCTCCCGCCGAAGCGGCGGTCGCATCGGCAACGCGATGGCGCTTCTCGCGTTCACGGCGCTCGTGCTCGCCGGCCCGATCGTCACCGGACTGCTGGGCGTCGTCTCGGGCGGCACGGGCCCCGCCTCGGCGGAGCGCCTGGCGGCCGTCGTCGAGGGCGTCTCCTGGACGCCCGTCGGCGCCGTCTGGGGCGTGCCGGGCGAGCTCGCCGCCGGGCGCGTGGGCACGGGCCTGCTGAAGCTCGGCATCGGACTCGCGACCCTCGCGGCGCTCTGGCTGCTGTGGCGACGCAACGTGCGGGCGGCATCCGTCACCCCGCCGCGCCGCGTCGTCGCGGGGCGGCGGGGACGGCTCGGCTGGTTCGGTCTCGCGCCCACCGGGGCGGTCGGCGCCTCCTGGGCCCGGGCGACGCGGTACTGGCTCACCGATCCCCGGTACCTGCGGAACCTGCTGATCGTGGCGCTCCTGCCCGCGCTCGTCGCGTTCGCGTTCGGCGGCCGGGTCGAGGGCACCCCCTTCGCGTTCGTCGTCGTGCTGCCCGCGCTGCTGCTCGGGCTCGTGCCGTACGCCGACGTGTCCTACGACGGCACGGCGTTCGCATCCGTGCTCGCCACCGGCATCCGGGGGCGGGCGGATCGCGCGGGCCGCCTCCTGGGCGCCGCCACCGCCGCTGTGCCGCTGCTCGTGATCGTCGCGGTCGTCACCGTCGGGCTCTCCGGGCGCTGGGAGCTGCTGCCGGCGGTGCTCGGATGCGCCCTCGGCGCCGAGCTCGCGGGGCTCGGCATCTGCGCGGTCAGCTCCGCGCACCTCGTGATCCCCGTGCCCGCGGCGGGCGACAACATCTTCAAGCGCGTGCCGGGGCAGAGCTTCTGGGTGGGGATCGCCCTGATGGGCTTCACGCTCCTCGCCGCCGCTCTCGTGTCGCCCGCCCTCGTCCTCGCGGTGCTCGCCGCGCTGCAGGGCTCGGCCCTCTGGTCGTGGCTCGCCCTCGCCGCAGGTCTGGTCGTCGGTGCCGGTGTGGCAGCCGCGGGCGTGGCGATCGGCGGCCGAGCCTTCGACCGCACCGGCCCCGAGCTGCTGGCCCGCATCCGCACCACCTCCGGGTACTGAGCCCGCTCCGCGTCGGGAGTACAGGCCGGATCCGCACGTTCTGGGTCTGCGACGCGCGTTCGCCCCTCCTCAGCCTGTAGTCCCGTCGGCTATCCCCACAGAGCTCCGGGCGCCGCCGGCGACCTCCCGCCGGGGACGCAGCATGGGGCGTGATCGATCTCCCTCAGCTGCGACTCATCCGTACCTCCGCCCTTCTCGCGGACGGCTGGACGGAGCGGCGAATCCGCGCCGCGGTCGCGAACGGCGATCTGGTGAGGGTGAGACCGGGCGCCTATTGCGCGCCCGCGACGCCCGGCGAGTGTCGCGACGCCGGACGGGTGCAGGGACGGGTGGGATGCGTCTCGGCGCTTCGGTTGCTGGGTGTCTTCGTGCTCGAACGCGAAGGCCTCCACGTTCACGTGCCGCGCACGGCTTCGCGCCTGCCGCAGAGTCCGACCGGGATGCGGATCCATCGGCGGCGGTTGCTGCGGACCCCGCACCCGGATTCGCTCGTCGTCGAGCCGCTCGATGCGGTCCTCGACGCCGTGCGGTGTCAGGAACCGCGCGCGGCGATAGCGACGATCGACTCGTCCCTGCAGCTCGGATTGATCGACGCCGACGATCTGGACGAGCTCTTCGCTGCCCTTCCCCGCCGTCATCGGCGACTTCGTCGGCTTCTCGACCCTCGTGCTGAGTCGGGCGCGGAGACCTTGCTCCGGTTGATCTTGCGTTCTCTCGGCTGTCGATTCGACTGCCAGGTCGTCATCCACGGGGTGGGCCGAGTCGACTTCCTGGTGGACGGCTGGCTGATCGTCGAATGCGACAGCGAGGCGCACCACGGGAGCTGGGATGCGCAGCGGAGGGATCGCCGACGGGATCTGGGGGCCGCGGGACGCGGGCTGGTGACCCTTCGGGTGATCGCCGAGGACGTGTTCTGGCGGCCCGATGAGATCCGTGAGGCGCTCGGTGGCCTCCTCCGGGTACACCGCGCGGCAATGACAGGCTGACCTGTCGCCCCGGAGGCCTCGTCGTACCTTCGGGTCGTATCGAGCCTGTAGTTCCTACCGCCGGAGACGTGACGAGCGGGGCCACCCTTCTCGGGGCCCCGCTCGTCATCTGGCGGAGGACGGGGGATTCGCCCCCACCGCACGGCCGTCACGCGGCTGCGCCACGCGACGGAACCGGCAGCGTGGGCCCAGCTCCGGTTCGAAACCGCAGCAGCTGAGGTGCGAGTAACGGCCCCACCCGGTGGGCGGAGCCGTTACTCGTATGGCGGAGGATGGGGGATTCGAACCCCCGAGGGCTTTCACCCAACACGCTTTCCAAGCGTGCGCCATAGGCCACTAGGCGAATCCTCCTGAAGGACCCCCCGCGCACCCGCCAGAGCCCGGTTACCCTTGCTGCGTTTCCGCCCTGGGGGAGTTGGCCTGGATGGCGCCACGCGGGGAGCCGTCGATGAGTCTACCGGCATCCGGACCCCGCCCGGTCGAGGTCGGTCGCGCCGACTACTCTTGACCCGTGGTCACCGCCCTCTACCGCCGCTATCGGCCGGAGAACTTCGCCGAGCTTATCGGGCAGGCGCAGGTGACCGACCCGCTGCGCACGGCCCTCCGCACCGACCGCGTCGGTCACGCGTACCTGTTCTCGGGTCCACGCGGCTGCGGCAAGACGACGAGCGCCCGCATCCTGGCGCGGTGCCTCAACTGCGCCGAGGGTCCCACCGACACCCCGTGCGGCACGTGCGCGAGCTGCGTCGAGCTGGCCCGCGACGGCGGCGGCTCGCTCGACGTCATCGAGATCGACGCCGCGAGCCACAACGGCGTCGACGACGCCCGCGACCTGCGCGACCGCGCCGCCTTCGCCCCGGCGCGCGACCGCTACAAGATCTTCATCCTCGACGAGGCCCACATGGTGACGCCGCAGGGCTTCAACGCGCTGCTGAAGCTCGTCGAGGAGCCGCCCGAGCACGTCAAGTTCATCTTCGCGACGACCGAGCCCGAGAAGGTCATCGGCACGATCCGCTCGCGCACCCACCACTACCCGTTCCGGCTCGTGCCGCCCGCCACGATGCTCGAGTACGTGCAGCACCTGTGCGCCGAGGAGGGCATCGAGGTGGAGGGCGGCGTGCTGCCGCTCGTGGTGCGCGCGGGGGGCGGATCGGTGCGCGACACGCTCTCGCTGCTCGACCAGCTGATCGCCGGATCCGAAGGCACGCTCGTGCGGTACGAGCGCGCCGTCGCGCTGCTCGGCTACACCCACGGTGCGCTGCTCGACGAGATCGTCGACGCCCTCGCGGGCCGCGACGCGCAGGGCGTGTTCGCCGGGGTCGACCGGGTCATCCAGACCGGTCAGGATCCGCGCCGCTTCGTCGAGGATCTGCTCGAGCGCCTGCGCGACCTCATCGTCGTCGCGGCGACGCGCGATCAGGCCGCCGCCGTGCTGCGCGGCGTCCCCGCCGACGAGATCGAGCGGATGCAGCATCAGGCCGCCGCGTACGGCCCCGTCGAGCTGTCGCGGGCAGCCGACGTCGTGAACTCCTCGCTCACCGAGATGACGGGCGCCACCTCGCCGCGCCTGCACCTCGAGCTCATGGCGGCGCGGCTGCTCGTGCCGTCGTCCGACGACACCGAGCGCGGCACCCTCGTGCGTGTAGAGCGGCTCGAGCGCCGCATCGGCATCGAGGGGGCGGATGCGGCGCCGGCCGCAGCGCGTCCCGCGGCGGTCCCGGTAGCCGAGCCTCCGCGCCCGGTCGGCGGCGCCCCTGCCGCGGCCGCACCTGTGCCAGCTGCGCCGGCCCCCGCCGCTCCGGCGGCGGCCGAGCCCGAGCCCGCCGCCGAGCCCGCGTCTCCGACGCCGACCGAGGGCGACGCCCCCGAGCTGTCCGTCGGAGAGCGTGCCGCCGCCGCGACCCGGGCGGTCGAGGAGCGCCCCGCCGAGCCGGCGGAGCCCGCCTCGACCCCGCGCGATCCCGCCGCACCGGTCACGCTGCAGCAGCTCCGCGACGCGTGGCCCGAGATCCTCGATGCGGTGCAGGGCATCAAGCGCGGCTCCTGGATGGTCGTCTACACCTCCACGCCGCGTGCCTACGACGGGGCGAACGAGGTCCTCACGCTCACCTTCCCGAGCGACAACGACGTGCAGAGCTTCCGCCAGTCGCAGGGCGCCGGGGAGAGCGTGAGCGAGCACCTTCGGCAGGCGATCGTCCAGGTGCTCGGTGTGCGGGTGAAGTTCATCGCCCGTGTGGAGGGCGGCGCCGGGCAGTCCGCGCCTGCCCCGACGGTCGAGTCTCCCGGCGAACCCGAGGCGCGCCCGTCGGCCGAGGCGCCCCCGGTGCAGGCGGAGGCGCCTCACGACCGCCCCGCCGCGACGGGCTGGAACGTCGCCCCCATCCCCGGCTCCGCTCCCGCGGCTCCGCCGTCCGACGACGACACCCCGCCCCCGGGCGACGAGGAGCCACCGCCTCCGGAGGACGAGCCGGATGCGGCCCCCGCCCCCGCGCCCAGGAAGCCCCCCGCGCAGCGGGATGCGTCTCGGGGCGGCCGCCCCCCGAGCGCGCCCGCGACCTCCGCGAACCCGAACCGGCCCGGACGCTACGGCGAGGCGGTGGTGCGCGAGGTGCTCAAGGCGAGCTTCATCGAAGAGGTGCAGCTGAACCCCGCCGACCGCCCGGTGCGGCTCGTCGAGGACCCGGCGCCGGCCGCCGCATCCGTTCCGGAGCCCGCCGACGCCGAGGGCGAGGCGTAGGGCGTGTACGAGGGAATCGTCCAGGACCTCATCGACGAGCTCGGCAGGCTCCCTGGCATCGGGCCGAAGTCGGCGCAGCGGATCGCGTTCCACATCCTGCAGACCGAGAGCTTCGACACGACCCGGCTCGCCGAGATCCTCACCGTCGTGCGCGAGAAGGTCAGGTTCTGCCAGGTCTGCGGCAACGTCTCCGAGCAGGACACCTGCGCCATCTGCCGCGATCCGCGCCGCAACTCCGCCGTCATCTGCGTGGTGGAGGAGGCGAAGGATGTCGTGGCGATCGAGCGCACCCGCGAGTTCCGCGGGCTCTACCACGTGCTCGGCGGCGCCATCAGCCCCATCGACGGCGTCGGCCCCGATGACCTCCGCATCCCGCAGCTGCTCAAGCGCCTCGCGTCGACGGAGGTCACCGAGGTCATCATCGCGACCGACCCGAACCTCGAGGGCGAGGCCACGGCCACCTACCTGACGCGCTTGCTCGTGCAGCCGGGTCTCACCGTCTCGCGCCTTGCGTCGGGCCTTCCGGTGGGCGGCGACCTCGAGTACGCCGACGAGGTGACCCTCGGCCGTGCCTTCGAGGGCCGTCGGGTGGTGGACTGACCGTGCTCGCCGAGACGGGAGCCGAGGGCTGGCAGGTCGCTGTGCTCATCGGCGGTGCGGTGCTCATGCTGCTCGGGGCGGCGGGCGTCGTGTACGCGGGCGTGCTGCGCCGGCGCGGCCGGTAGCTCCCCTCGGGTGCGCGGGGCGGCATCCGCGGCTGGATAGGATGACCTTCGCATCCCCACCCCAGGAGTCCCTCCCGTGTCCCTCATCGTCCAGAAGTTCGGCGGCTCGAGCGTCGCCGATGCCGAGAGCATCAAGCGGGTCGCGAAGCGCATCGTCGAGACCCGCAAGGCGGGCAACGAGGTGGTCGTGGCCGTCTCCGCGATGGGCGACACGACCGACGAGCTCATCGATCTCGCCCACCAGGTCTCGCCCATCCCCGACCCGCGCGAGATGGACATGCTGCTCACCACCGGCGAGCGCATCTCGATGGCCTTGCTCGCGATGGCGATCCGCGACATGGGCTACGAGGCGCGCTCCTACACGGGTAGCCAGGCCGGCATGATCACGGATGCGCGGCACGGGGCCGCGCGCATCGTCGACGTCACCCCGGGGCGCGTCCGCGAGGCGCTCGACGAGGGCGCCATCGCGATCGTCGCCGGGTTCCAGGGCTTCAACCGCGACAGCCGCGACATCACGACTCTCGGACGCGGCGGATCCGACACGACGGCGGTCGCGCTCGCCGCGGCGCTCGGCGCCGAGGTCTGCGAGATCTACACGGATGTCGACGGCGTCTTCACCGCCGACCCGCGCGTCGTGCCGAAGGCGCACAAGCTCGACCGCGTCACGAGCGAGGAGATGCTCGAGCTGGCCGCGGCGGGCGCGAAGGTCCTGTATATCCGCGCGGTGGAGTACGCGCGACGGCACGGCGTGACGCTGCACGTGCGCTCGTCGTTCAACAACAACGAAGGCACCTGGGTCGTGAACCCGGTGGAGGGAGAAACCGTGGAAGAGCCCATCATCACGGGTGTCGCCGGCGACCTCAGCGAGGCCAAGATCACGGTCGTCGGCGTGCCCGACGTGCCGGGCAAGGCCGCCGAGATCTTCACCATCGTCGCGAAGACGGGCGCCAACATCGACATGATCGTGCAGAACGTGTCGGCTGCGGCGACGGGTCTCACCGACATCTCCTTCACCCTCCCGAAGGCGGAGGGCGAGAAGGTGCTCACGGCGCTCCGCGCCGAGCAGTCGGATGCCGGTTTCGCCTCCCTGCAGTACGACGACCAGATCGGCAAGCTCGCCGTCGTCGGCGCGGGCATGCGCACGAGCTCGGGCGTCTCGGCGCTGCTGTTCCGGGCGCTGTCGGATGCCGGCATCAACATCGAGATGATCTCGACCTCCGAGATCCGCATCTCGGTCGTGACGCGCGCCGACACCCTCGCCGATGCGATGCGGGTGGTGCACGCGGCCTTCGGTCTCGACGGCGACGCCGAGGCCGTCGTCTACGCAGGAACCGGGCGCTAAGGGCGAAGGCCATTTCTGGCCTTCGCGCACCCGGTTCCCGGCGCCGTCTCGGCGCCGGTGGGCGCAACAGGACCCACCGGGCGGAGTACTCGACACGCGGCGGGAGCAATTTCTCCCGCCGCGTGTATGTTGCGCCGCCCGCGCTCGGAGTTTCCCCCGCCGAGGCTGCGGTTGCTCCCGCCGACAGGGCATCATGCGCAGGCAGGGCATCGTGCGCGCATGGGTTGTGGTGCGGGCGGGGCGTCGTGAGAGTATCCCGGCATGAGCGCGCGACGTCCCACGATGCGAGAGATCGCCGAGCAGGCACGCGTGCGGAGTGAGGCGAGCGCCGACTGTGGTGCTGCGGTCCGGCCGGGTGGGTTCAACCTTGTCGGCACATTCTTCGATCCGGACGGCCATCCCGTCGAGCGCGTCGGAGAGTTGAGTCCGGGCGAGGCGCGGGCGGCGGTCGCTGCGGGTGCTCTGCTGGCGTTCGAAGGATGCGGATGCGGCGGATCGGCATCCGGATGCGAGCCTGAGTGGGCATCCGCCGAAGCGTGTTCCTCGCTTGCCCGCGGCGGTGCTCCGCGCCTGGTGAAGGGGTACGGGTCTCCGACCTGGATCGACCTCTGGACGGGCGGGACCAGGAGTGTGGTGTTCCTCCACGGTGACGTCCGCTGGGACGACTTCGGTGTCTGAGACCGGGATTCCGTACGTGTCGACTCAGAGCCGCTGGCGCGGCTTGTCGTCGTTGCGGCCCTGGATCCAGCGCGCGCGTGTGCCGTTGTTCTCGCCGACCTTGACGTCCTCGCCGAACAGGTTGCTGACGACGACCTCGGTCTCCCTCTCGTAGGAGTGGCTCTTGTCGGTGTTGCGGTACGCCCTCCACACCGCCCAGTAGAACGAGGCGGCGCCGACCGGTCCGAGCGCGAGCAGCCACCCGGGCCAGTCGCTGTCGGCGGTGATGAGGCCGATCGTGAGCTCCAGCATCCGTCTCTCCCTAGAAGTTGGCGACGATCGCGATCGCGACGCCCTCGAGCACGGTGCCGAGGGTGAGGGCGACGAGCAGCAGCTTGCCGACGCTCACCGGGATGCTGCCCATGGTCTCGCCGGTGCGGCCGTTGACGGCGATGTAGTGCAGGAAGGCGCTGCCGTCGGACTTCTTCTCGTAGTACGAGTAGAGCCACACCGGCAGCAGCACCGAGACCCAGCGGGTGCCCTTGAGCTCCAACTGCTCGGACTCCCAGCGGATGCCGCGGTCGTAGTTGGTCGTCTCGGTCGCCTTCTGCCGGGCGATGCTGAGCATCTGGCTGCGGGCGACCGGCATGACCTGGTCGACGTCGAGGTCGCGCTTCTCGGAGGTGAAGCTGCCCATGTAGTTGGCGTCGTATGCCACGGAGTTCTTGGTGTCGAACGGCAGGATCGTGTTGATCACGTTGTTCGTGTTCTGCTTGGTGTTCTGGTTGGCGCGCGCCGAGGACGACTCGATCGTGAGGTCGTCGACGGTGAAGTCGAAGTCCCGTCCGACCCGGTAGACGTCGGCGTCGTAGTAGGTGGTCTTGTTGTTGTCGGAGCCGCGCTGGTACTGGCGGGTCTTGATCTCGCCGAAGCCGTCGATCTTGGCGTGCGCGTTGCCGTCGACGAGCAGGTACGGCATGTAGACGCCCACCACGTTCTCGGGGACGAACTCCTGCTTGAACCGCTTGAGCGCGAACATCCGGCGGCGGGAGGCGAACTTGCGCACCTGCTCGACGGCCTGCTCGTGGGTGAGGTGGAAGGGGAGCACCGCATCCGGCACCGCGCCGTTCGGGATCTGCGTCTGCTGCGAGAGCACCTGCCGGCACCAGTGGCAGCGGGCCTGCAGCTGGCTCTCGGTGTTGACGACGACCTCGGCCCCGCAGCCCTGGCACTTGAGCGTGATGATGTTCGACGCGTTCCGGTCGATGTCGCCGACGCCCGTCGTGACGACGGTGCCGTGCAGCTGGTCGATGGGGGAGTCGAAGCCGACGCTCGCCATGAAGTTGGCGGCGACCCACTCGTAGCGGCAGTACGCGCAGCGCAGGTGGTCGGTGCCCGGCACGGGGCCGATCTCGGCCGAGCCGCAGCGCGGGCACTTGGTGAGCCCGTCGCCCTTGGCGTTGGAGCTGTCGATGGGCCCGTCCTGCTGGAGGGCGTCGGCCAGCTCCTGCGGCACGGCGGGAACCGCGGGCGCAGCTGATGCGGGCGCATCGGCTGCCGGCGGCGTAGCGGATGCCGGGGCCGGGTTCGGCGCAGCGGCCTGCGCCGCCGGGGGCACCGGCGGCACGGGCTGCTGCGGCGTGTTCGAGGGGTCGCTCATCGCCGAGGGTGACGGCTAGCCGCCGAGGACCTTCGCCTTGAGGGCGTCGTAGTCCTCCTGGGTGATGAGGCCCGCGTCGAGCATCTGCTTCGCCTGCGTGAGCTTCGCGACCGGGTCGTCGGCTGCCGGGGCGGCGGCCGCGGGCGCGGTCGGGGCCGCTCCGACGGGCTGCTGCAGCCCCGCGAGACCGCCGAGCGATCCGGCCGCCATGCCGACGCCGAGGATGCCGGCGCCGCCGCCCTCGGCCCCCGCCGACTCGATGCCCTGCGCGACCGAGGCCTGCAGGTTCGAGTTGCCGCGGGCGCCCGACAGCGCATCGGCGCGCTTGACCTTCGACAGCAGCTCGGTGGTGTCGGCGTCGTACTCGATCGAGACGATCGCGGTGGACACGATCTCGAGACCGCGGTTGGCCCGCCAGGAGTAGCCCTCCTCGACGGCCTCGGCGAGGCTCTTCGCGAAGCCGAGGGAGTCCGACTGGATCTGGGTGATGCGGGTGCGCGAGGGGTCGTTCGTGTACTTGGAGAACGCGGGCGCGAGCGCCGAGACGACCTCGTTGAACAGCTGCGTCGCCGCGTCGTTGTTCATGTCGGTGAAGTCGAAGACCTGGGCGCCCGTGAGGTAGGTGGCGGGCACGAAGTTCTTGATGAACAGGATCGGGTCGACGATGCGCAGCGTGTACGAGCCGCGGGTGAGCGCGCCCACCTGCGTGCCGAGCCAGGCGTCGTCCCAGTAGATCTCGCTCTGGGTGCCGAAGCGGTTGTTCGGCAGCTCCTTGAGGCTCACGTAGAAGGCGGCCTGCTGCGAGCCGGGGATGCCGCCCCGCTTGAAGCGCTCCCAGCTCTGCTTGATGACGGGGCTGAGGAATCCGTTGCCCGCGAAGAACGACTGGCTGTTGACGTCGTCCGACTGCCAGGTGTAGCCGCCCGCCTCGGCGACGAAGCCGGTGATCTCGCCGTCCTGCATGGTGATGAGGCCGTAGCCCTCGGGCACCACGATCTTGGAGCCGTTCGTGATGATGTGCTCGGATCCCTTGGTGTTGGATCCGCGCCCCGCGTTGGTCTCCTGCTTCACCGCGGGGAACAGTGCGGCGGTCGGCTGCACGTTCGGCACGGTGAAGAAGTCGATCCACTGGTCGGCGAACATGCCGCCCACGGCGCCGGTGAATGCCTGGATGAAGCCCACGTCTCACTCCTTCGGGTGTTGTGAGGTCAGAGTAGTGCCCGAAGGTGTCATCCGTCCTCCCCGGATCGGAACGCTGGGGTCGGGTGCGGAGGGCGACGACCCGAGTTCGCCGGCCTGGGGTCGGCCGACGGATCGGGGCCGCGCGTCAGCCGTCGAGCTCCGGTTCGTCGGTTCGCCGGTCGGAGGAGCCCTGCACGATCGCGCGGATGCGCTCCGCCGGGAGCTTCGGCACGCGCCGCGCGTCGGTGAGGCCGTTGGTCTCCTGCGCGGTGTCGGTGAGCTGGGTGTAGCACCACCCGGCGAGCCCCTCGCTGCCGTGCACGGCGGCGAACAGTGCCGTGAGGTGCCGCTCGAGGTCGTCGTTCGACGAGACGAGGCGGTATCCCCACGATCCGGGCTCACGCCGGCGGACGCTCACCCCGCCGAACTCGCTGAGGATCATGGGCTTCGCGCCGGTCGACTCGGTCTCCTCGGCCGTGCCGACGAAGGTCTGCCGGCCGTTGGGGGCGGCCCCCGTGAGGCTCCGCCGGGCGCCGTCGGCCGTCGCGTAGGAGGCCTGAAGCCGCGCCGGGTCGTTCTGGTAGTCGTGCACGGTCAGCAGGTCCGAGCGCGTGTGCTCCCAGCCGTCGTTGGAGATCACGGGGCGCGTCTCGTCGAGTGTCTTGGTGAGGTGGTAGAGGGTGCGGCTGAGCGCCCGCTGGCGCTCGTCGCCGGCGATGTGCTGCACGCCCCAGCTCTCGTTGAGCGGCACCCACGCGACGACGGAGGGGTGGGAGGAGTCGCGCCGCACCACCTCGATCCACTCGCGCACGAGGCGGGAGGCGGAGGCGTCCGTGAACTCGTAGGCGCTCGGCATCTCCTCCCACACGAGCAGGCCCAGGCGGTCTGCCCAGTACAGGAAGCGGGGGTCCTCGATCTTCTGGTGCACGCGCACGGTCGTGAAGCCGAGCTCCTTGACGAGCTCGACCTCGGCGCGGAGGGCGTCGGCATCCGGCGCCGCGAGGTGGGAGGACGGCCAGTAGCCCTGGGAGAGCACCCCCCGCACGACGTGGGGGAGGCCGTTGAGGAGGAACCGTCCGTCGGCCTCTCCGACGTCGCGGAAGCCGAGGTAGGACGCCACCCGGTCGGGCTCGTGCCCCGGCGCGGTCAGCTCGACCTCCGCGTCGACGAGGGTCGGCCGCTCGGGCGACCAGAGGTGGTCGCCGAGCGCCTGGCCGTTGCGCAGGGCGTCGACGGCGACCCGCACCACCGAGTCGGTGCGCGTGAGCAGGGCGGTGTGCTCGGCCAGCAGCTCGCCGTCGAGGGTGAGCCGGATGCGGGCCCGCGTGCCCGGCGCGGGCGGCGCCGCGAGGTCGAGCGCGAGGGCGACCTCGGCGCGGGCGATGCTCTGCTGCCAGCCGAGGCGCACGATGCGCTGCGGCGGCACGGACTCCAGCCAGACGGGCTGCCAGATGCCGCTCGTGCGCGGGTACCAGATGACGTGCGGCTCGCGCTCCCAGTCCTGCTTGCCGCGCGGTTGCGAGAGGTCGTGCGGGTCGTCCTCGGCGCGCACGACGAGCTCGAACGGGCCGTCGCCGGGCAGCTCCACCGAGAACGGCGTGTGGCCGCCCTCGTGACGGGCCAGGTGCGATCCGTCGACCCAGACATCGGCGCGGTAGTCGACGGCGCCGAGGTGCAGCACGAGTCGGCGGCCGGGGGCGTGGCCGGCGGCGGCGATCTCGTCGGCGCCCACGGTGCGGCGGTACCAGAGGATGCGGTGGTACCCCTGGTCGTGCACGCCGGAGGCCTCGGATTCGGGCGGGAACGGCACGGTGATCGTGCCCGAGATCGCTTCGGGGCGGTGGGCCCAGCCGAGGGCGAGGCCGTCGTCGCCGTCATCGAACGCGAACGCCCAGGTGCCGGTGAGGTCGGCCCAGTGCGGGCGCAGGAGCTGGGGGCGCGGGTAGCGGCCGTCCTGGGTGCTCGCCTGCGGCAGGGGATCGGTCATGCGTGAAGCATAGGCACAATCTCTAGCGCTGTAAAACGGCAGTGGTGCCGCGCTCGATGACCGAGTACGGCGCGAGGCGATGGCGACCCGTTCCGCCGTAGCCCTTCATGCGGTCCTCGAGCAGGTCGAGAGCGGTCGTGGCGATCGCGAGCTTGTCGGGGGAGATCGCGGAGAGCGCGGGGGTGCTGGAGTGCGCGAGCACCGTGTCATCCCATCCGAGCACGGAGACCTCCTCGGGCACCGAGCGTCCGGCCACGCGCAGGGCGCGCAGCGCCGCCATCGCGAAGGTGTCGTCGCGGCAGAGCACCGCGTCGAAGTGGAGTCCGCGCTCGATCGCAGCGGCGATCGCCGCCACGCCGTCCTCGATCGTGAAGCCGTCGCTCTGCAGCACGAGCTCGGGATCGGGGCGGATCCCCGCGGCGAGGAGCGCCTCCTGGTAGCCGAGCAGCCGCAGCTGGGTCGACTCGGTGATGTCGCCGCGGACGTCCGCGAGGAAGGCGATCCGCGTCCGCTTCTCGGCGAGCAGCAGCTCGACCCCGTCCCTGGCCGCCTGGGCGTTGTCGATCATCACGTGATCGGTGGTGAGCGGGCGCGCCGCCTCGCCGAGGAGCACGATCGGGGTCTCGGGGCGAAGCCGCGCGATCTCGAGCGTGCCGATCCGCACGGGATGGAAGATCACGCCGTCGACGAGCCCCTCCTCGCGGTCCCGGATGACGGCGCGCTCGGCCTCGACGTCGTTGAGGGTCTGCTCGACGATGATCCGGTAGCCGCGACGCTCGGCCTCCTCGCCGATGTAGCGCGCGATCTCGGCGTAGTACGGCTGGTCGACCACGGGGAGGGCGAGCGCGATCATGCTCGTCTTCCCCGTCGCCAGTCGCCGTGCGGTGAGATTCGGCCGGTAGCCGAGCTCGTCGATCGCGGTCTGCACGCGCTCCCGCATGCGCGGGGAGACGAACTCGTAGTCGTGCACGACGTTGGAGACGGTCTTCATCGACACGCCCGCGCGATCGGCGACGTCCTTGAGGCGGACGCGCCCCCCCGATCTGCTGCCCGATGCCATGCGCACATCCTAGGGTCCGCGATCCACGGCGGCCTTCGTTGACATTTACAGCGCTATAGATTAGCGTCCACGACAACCGGAACCCCCATCGGTCGACGACGACCGACTCGCTCCGCACCGACAAGCGATCGTCGGGGTTCCGCCACAGAGGAGACAGACATGACCAAACGCAGCATCGCCGCCGCCGTCGCCGCGGTCGCCGCCGCAGCGCTCGTGATGAGCGGCTGCAGCGCACCCGCCGACTCCGGCAAGCAGACCATCACCTTCATGGGGTGGGGCTCCGACGAGGAGATCGCGACCTTCAAGACGATGATCGGCCAGTACGAGGACAAGTACCCCGACGTCACGGTCGACTACGTCACGGTGCCCGCGGGCGACTTCGCCACCAAGCTCCAGACGATGATCGCGAGCAAGAAGACCCCCGACGTCTTCTACCTCCAGCCCGAGAAGGTCATGCCCTACGCCGACGCGGGCATCATCTCCGACCTCAGCTCCTTCGTCGACGACAACGAGCTCTTCGACCCGGCCAACGTCTGGGCCAAGGCGATCGACATGTACCGCTACGACGGCACGACGCCCGGCAAGGGCGCCGTGTACGGGCTGCCCAAGGACATCAGCGCCTTCGGCCTCGCCTACAACAAGGACATGTTCGACGCCGCCGGCATCACCGCCCCGACGGACGACAAGCCGTGGACCTGGGACGAGTACGCCGCCGCCGCCAAGAAGCTCACGAGCGGCGAGGGCGCCGACAAGGTCTACGGATCCGGCCCCTACTCCCTCGAGGCCGCGGTCTGGTCGAACGGCGGAGACTGGCTGAACGCCGACCACACGAAGGTGACCGTCACGGACCCGGCGTTCGTCGACGCGCTCCAGTGGGTCGCCGACCTCAACCTGGTCGACGGCGTCGCGCCCAGCCCCGAGGAGCTCAGCTCGCAGGGCGACTACGACCGCTTCGTGAGCGGCAAGCTCGCGATGACGGGCGTCGGAACGTGGGCGCAGGGCGGCCTCTGGAACGACGCGAAGTTCACCTGGGACATCATGCCTTGGCCCGTGAGCCCGAAGACCGGCAAGGAGGCGATCTGGTACGGCGGCATCGGCTTCGCGGTCGCGAAGAGCAGCAAGCACCAGGAGGCCGCCTCCAACCTCGCCGCCTTCCTGGCCTTCAACGAGGACGCCCAGCGCACCAACATCGAGAAGGGGCAGGCCATCCCGAACCTCATCGACATGGCGAAGGACGAGTGGCTGAACACCGGCAAGCCGCCGGCCAACAAGCAGGAGTTCATCCGCATCCTCGAGGACTACGGCCGGCGCGCCACGCAGACCTACACCTTCAACAGCGACTGGTTCACGCTCTTCAACTCCAACCTGGCGAGCGTCCAGTCGGGCCAGCAGACGGCGGCCGAGTACACGGCATCCGTCCAGCAGGAGATGCAGGACCTGCTCGACAAGGGCATCGCCGAGCAGCAGAAGAAGTAGGCTCGCCGAACCCGGCGGGGTGCGCGGTCCAGGATCGCGCACCCCGCCCCCTGCAGGAGGTTTCCCTCGATGCCCACGACCGCCCTCCGCTCCCGGCGCATCAACCGCCGCGAGCGCGCCTGGGGACTCGCGTTCGTCACCCCCATCGCGCTCCAGGTGATCCTGTTCTCGCTCGTCCCCGTGGGGATCGCGGTGTTCGCGAGCTTCACCGACTGGAACTCGATCCGCGACACCCGCGACTTCGTGGGGCTCGACAACTTCGCCGAGTTCCTCGGCGACAAGTACTTCTGGATCGCTGCGGGCAACACGCTCTACATGCTCATCCCGATCCCGTTCTACCTGCTGTTCGGGATCCTGTTCGCGCTCGGCAGCCACCGGCGCACCCCCGGCAGCACCCTGTTCCGGGTGCTGTTCCTGCTGCCCTACGTGTCGTCGATCGTGGCGCTCGTGGTGCTCTGGAAGTGGATCTTCAACTACCAGTACGGGCTCGTGAACCAGGCGCTCGCCGCCGTCGGCATCCAGGGCCCCGACTGGCTCGGCGACCCCGCGTGGATCAAGCCCACCATCGTCATCATGATCATCTGGAAGATGATCGGGATCACCTCGATCTACATGCTCGCCGCGCTCAAGAACATCCCCGACGTCTACTACGAGGCGGCGCGCCTCGACGGGGCCTCGCCGGTGCGGATGTTCTTCCAGATCACTCTGCCGCTGCTGACGCCGAGCATCTTCTTCCTCACCGTCGTCGGCATGATCGGCTCGCTGCAGACCTTCGTCGAGGTGCAGCTGTTCACCTCGGACGGCGGCCGCGAGTACAGCGCCGCGACCATCACCTACTACATCTGGCAGAAGGCGTTCGGATCGGGTCAGCTGGGGCTCGCCTCGGCCGCCGCCTTCTTCTTCGCCCTCGTCGTGCTGGTGCTCACGCTCGTGCAGTTCCGGCTCTCCCGGCGCTGGGTCTACGAGGGGGAGTGACCGTGGCTCGGACCAACACCGCAGCGCGCCGCACGGGGACCGTCGTCGCCTTCGCGCTCATGCTGCTCGGCGCGCTCACGATGGTGCTGCCGTTCCTCTGGATGGTGTCGACCTCGCTCAAGGAGTCGCGGCTCGTCTTCGAGTTCCCGCCGCAGTGGATCCCCGATCCGATCGACTGGGCGAACTACCTCGAGGTGTGGGATGTCGCGCCGCTCGCCGTCGGGCTGCTCAACAGCGTCATCGTGACCGTGCTCGTGGTCACGGTCGGCACCTTCTCGTCCACGATGGCGGCCTTCGCCTTCGCGAAGCTCGACTTCCCCCACAAGCGCACGATCTTCGTCGCGCTGCTCGCGACGATCATGATCCCGCTCGTGGTGCTGATCATCCCGCAGTTCCTGGTCTTCGTGCAGCTCGGCTGGATCGACACCCTGCTGCCGCTCATCGTGCCCGGACTGCTCGGCAACGTCACGATGATCTTCTTCCTGCGGCAGTACATGCTGGGCCTCGCCTCCGAGCTGCTCGAGGCGGCCAAGCTCGACGGCGCCGGATACCTGCGGATCTACTGGAGCATCTTCCTGCCGCTGTGCAAGCCGGCCATCGCGGCGAACGTGATCATCGTGTTCATGGCGACCTGGAACGACTACATCGGGCCGCTCATCTTCACCAACTCGCCCGAGAACTCCACCGTGCAGCTCGTCATCGCCTCGATGAGCTCCTACTACAAGGACCAGACCGACTACCCGATGATCATGACCGCCTCCGTGATCGCGGTGCTCCCGGTCATCCTCCTGTTCACCGTCATGCAGCGCTACTTCGTCGAGTCCTTCGCGTTCAGCGGGATCAAGGGATGACCGTGCCCCTCTATCGCAACCCCATCGCCCGCGACGGCGACTTCGCCGATCCGTTCGTGCTGCGGCACGACGGGCGGTACTACCTCTACGGGACGAACCCGGATGTGCGGTGCTGGAGCTCCGACGACCTCATCTCGTGGACGCTCGAGGGGCCGACGATCGCGCCCGATGAGTTCCCGGGCCTCGTGCCCTTCGCCCCCGAGGTCGTGTACGCCGACGGCGCCTTCCTCATGTACACCTCGCCCTCCGGGCACGGGCACCGCGTCCTCCGTGCGGATGCTCCCACGGGACCCTTCCGAGCGATCACCGGCAACGTCGGGCACGCGATCGACGGCAACGTGCTCATCGACGACGACGGCCGCTGGTATTTCTACTGGGCGGGCGACGAGGGCATCTGGGGCTGCGAGATGCCCTCTCCCACCGAGTTCGGCGAACCCGTGCTCACGGGGGTGCACATGAACGGCTGGACCGAGGGCCCGTTCGTCACCCGCCGCGGCGACGGCTACGTCATGACGCTCACCGGCAACCACTACCTGAGCCCGGGCTACCGCATCGACGCCGCGTTCAGCGACGACCCCCTGCGGGGCTGGCGGAGCGATCCCCTGAACCCGGTGCTCGTGAGCACGGAGGGGCCGACGACGGGGCTGGGCCACAGCAGCAGCGTGCGCGGACCCGACCTCGTCTCGACCTACCTCGTGTACCACAACCTCAACCCGGATGCCTCGCGCGATCTCGACCTCGACCGGCAGGTCGCGAACGACCGCACGATCCAGGTGCTCGGGCCGTCGACCTCCGCGCCAGTACCTGCGGCGCCGGATGCGGTGTGGACCGACAGGCTGTCGCCCGCGCTCGGCCCCGTCGTGACCGCCGAGCTCAACCTCACGCCCGAGGCGGGCGCCGACGGCTGGGGGCTCGCGCTCGAGGGGGATGGCGGCTCCGTCGAGCTGCGCGTGGATCGCGCATCGGGTGCCGTCGTCGCCTCGTCGGGTGCCGTCGTCGCCTCGTCGGGAGCCGTCGAGCTCGACCGCGCCGCGCTGCCGGCGTCGTTCGCGCACGACGCGCTGCACTGCTGGCGCGTCGTGGTGGCGGAGGGCGAGCTGCGGCTCGCGGTCGACGGCCGGCACCAGTTCGCGGCGCCGTACGCGGCACCCGGCGTCTTCCGCATCCGGGTGCTCGGGGAGGTGCGCGTCGGGCACTGCGCCGCGACCGCGGCGACGGAGGCGGATGCCGACCGCCGGGCGGTCGTGCCGGTCCCCGGGCGCTTCTGGGCCACGCTCTCGCCCGGGGCGACCGAGCTCGTGCGCGAGACGCCCGATGCCGTCTACGACTCCGTCGCGCTCGGCCCGGGCACACGGCTCGACTACCGCCTGCACCTGCAGCGGGACCTCGAGCCGGTCGTCCACCTCACCGGGGCGTTCCGGGAGGGCGACGAGCTCGTGCTGGGTCTCGACGGACAGGAGGGACGCGCGGTCCGCGTGCCGGGCCTCCGCCGGGTCCTGCGCGTTCCGCTGCCCCCGGCCGCCGCCGCGACCGGGGGAGCGGACGGCGTGCGCACGCTCACCGTCGAGGCGCGCGCGGGGCGCCCCGTGCTGACCCTCGTGACGGTCACGGATGCCGCCCTCGCGGGAGGTGCGGCGCGCCTCGGCCCGCTCACCGCATCCGGCTTCGACAAGCGGACCGTCACGGAGGGCGTCTACGACGACCTCACCGTCGCCGCCGAGCTCTCGCTCGCCGCGCGCCCGGGCGGCCACGCGGACCTGCTGCTGCGGGCGAGCGAGCTCTCGGAGGGCGGCGAGGGCGACGACACGCGGCTCGGCATCCACTTCCTGCTCGGCTACTCGGTGCAGCTCCACCCCGATCGGGTGGTGCTCGCGCGGCACGGCTACGACGAACGGGTGCTCGCCGAGTGCCCGTTCGCGGAGCCGCTCGCGCCCGGTGCCCCGCACCGGCTCGTCGTGCACGCCGACGGATCCCGCCTCTCGGTGGAGCTCGACGGCGCGCACGTGCTCGACCACGACGACCGCCTGCCCCACCTGCTCGGCCGCGTCGGCATCCGCGCCGTCGACGCCGAGCTGCACGTGCACGAGCTGCACGTCGACCCGAACGACACCGTGCACCCCTGACGCGGGACGGCGACCGCCCGCCGGCGCCCCCTCGCGGACCGGTCACGGCATCCGCTCGCCGGTACGATGGCGGGATGAGCACCCAGGGCATCCGTCTCGGCGTCGTCGGCGCCACCGGCCAGGTCGGCGCCGTCGTGCGCCGCCTCCTCGTGGAGCGCGACTTCCCGATCGCCGAGATCCGCTTCTTCGCGTCGGAGCGCAGCGCCGGCACGACCCTCCCGTTCCGCGGCGAGGAGATCGTGGTGGAGGACGCCGCCACGGCCGACCCGACGGGCCTCGACGTCGCGATCTTCTCGGCCGGTGCCACCATGTCGAAGGTGCAGGCCCCGCGCTTCGCCGCGGCCGGCGTGCTCGTGATCGACAACTCGAGCGCCTGGCGCATGGACCCCGAGGTGCCGCTCGTCGTCTCCGAGGTCAACCCGCACGCCCTCGACGAGGCCGTCAAGGGCATCGTCGCGAACCCGAACTGCACGACGATGGCCGCGATGCCGGTGCTCAAGGTGCTCGACGCGGAGGCCGGCCTCGAGCGGCTCGTCGTGTCCACCTACCAGGCGGTCTCGGGCGCCGGGCTCGCCGGCGGCGAGGAGCTGCTCTCGCAGGCGGAGGCCGCGGTCGCCCAGGATGCGATCGGTCTCGTGCACGACGGCGCCGCCGTCGAGCTGCCCGCTCCCGTGAAGTTCCCGCGCAACATCGCCTTCAACGTCGTCCCCGTCGCGGGCTCGATCGTCGACGACGGCCTGGGGGAGACCGACGAGGAGAAGAAGCTGCGCAACGAGTCGCGGAAGATCCTCGAGCTCCCCGAGCTGCTCGTCTCGGGCACCTGCGTGCGCGTGCCCGTGTTCACGGGCCACTCGCTGTCGATCAACGCGAGCTTCCGCGACGCGCTCAGCCCCGAGCGCGCCCGCGAGCTGCTCGCGGAGGCGCCCGGCGTGCAGCTCGCCGACGTGCCCAACCCGCTCGAGGCGGCCGGCCAGGACCCGAGCTTCGTGGGCCGCATCCGTCAGGACCAGTCGGTTCCGGACGGCAAGGGCCTCGCGCTCTTCATCTCGAACGACAACCTCCGCAAGGGTGCCGCCCTCAACGCGGTGCAGCTCGCGGAGCTCGCCGCGAGCAGGCTGGTCGCGTCGGCCGGGTGAGCATCCCGTAGGACCTCCGACCCGAGAGGCTCCCGGGCGTCGACATAGGATGTACGTCGTGTCTGAACCCGTCGACGTCGTCCTCATCGGCGGCGGAGTGATGAGCGCCACCCTCGGCTCGCTGCTGCAGCAGCTCGAGCCCGACTGGTCGATCACCATCCTCGAAGCCCTGCCCGAGGTCGCACAGGAGTCGTCCAACCCGTGGAACAACGCGGGAACCGGCCACTCCGCGCTGTGCGAGCTCAACTACACGCCGGAGAAGAACGGCGTCATCGACATCACCAACGCCGTCAAGGTCAACGAGCAGTTCCAGGTGTCGCGGCAGTACTGGTCGCACCTCGTGTCGGAGGGCATGCTGCCCGAGCCGACCCGCTTCATCAACCCCGTGCCGCACCTCAGCTTCGTGTGGGGTGAGGCGAACGTCGAGTACTTGCGCAAGCGCTACGAGGCGCTCAAGGACCACCCCCTGTTCCCCGGCCTCGAGTTCACGGAGGACGCGCGTGTCATCCGCCAGTGGGCGCCGCTGCTCATCCCGGGTCGCAAGAAGAGCGAGCCCCTCGCCGCGACCCGCATCGTCGGCGGATCGGATGTCGACTTCGGTGCGCTGACCGAGAACCTCGTCGAGGGCCTCGTCGCCCGCGGAGCGACCCTGCACACCTCACGCAAGGTCACCGGCCTCAAGCGGCTGAAGGACGGCACCTGGCGCGTCTCGGGCCGCCACGTGGTCGGCGGCACCCCGTTCGAGCTGACGGCGCGCTTCGTGTTCGTCGGCGCGGGCGGCGCGGCGCTGCACCTGCTGCAGCGCTCCGGCATCCGGGAGATCCGCGGCTACGGCGGCTTCCCCATCAGCGGCCAGTTCCTGCGCACCGACAAGCCCGAGATCGTGGCCAGGCACCAGGGCAAGGTGTACGGGAAGGCGTCCGTCGGCGCCCCTCCGATGTCGGTGCCGCACCTCGACACCCGTGTCGTCGACGGCCAGGCGAGCCTGCTGTTCGGGCCGTACGCGGGTTTCACCCCCAAGTTCCTCAAGACGGGCTCGTGGCTCGACCTGTTCGCGTCCATCCGCTGGCACAACCTCGGCACGATGGTCGGCGCGGGTCTCAAGAACCTCGATCTCGTCTGGTACCTGGTGACCGAGCTGCTCGCGTCGCGGGCGAAGCAGCACTCCGTGCTGCAGCAGTTCGCGCCCAAGGCGGAGCAGGGCGACTGGTACCGCATCACCGCCGGCCAGCGGGTGCAGATCATGAAGAAGGGCCCGGATGGCAAGGCCGTCATCCAGTTCGGCACCGAGGTCGTCTCGGGCGGCGACGGCACCATCGCGGGGCTGCTCGGCGCCTCGCCGGGCGCCTCGACGGCCGTGCCGATCATGCTCGACGTGCTCGCGACCTGCTTCCCCGATCGGATCGACGGGTGGAAGCCGAGCCTCACGAGGATGATCCCGTCCTACGGCACGAAGCTGTCCGACACCCCGAAGAGGGCCGCCGAGGAGCTCGCGGACACCGCCGCCGCGCTCGGCCTCGCCGTCTGACCCCTCGCTCCCGCGAGCGCCACCCGATCCGGCGAGCGCTGTCGCCGCGGGGGCCGCGCTCGCCGGATCGGGTAGCGCTCGCGGGGATGGGCGTGTAACCTCGACCCCCGTGAAGCTGTAGCTCCGACCATCCCCGCGTCCGTGGCGTGCGCCCGGCGGGGGTTCGTCTCCCCTCGCATCCGAGGGGCGAGCGATCGGACAGCCTCCTTGCGATACACCTTCACCCCTTCCTCCGTGCTGCGCGCCGACGGCGTCGGTGTCTCCTTCGGCGACCGTCGCGTGTTCGCCGACCTCTCCCTCACCGTGAGCCCCGGCCAGCGGGTCGGGCTCCTCGGCGAGAACGGCGCCGGCAAGTCGACGCTGCTCGGCGTGCTCGCGGGCGAGCTCGAGCCGGACGCGGGGCGCGTCGAGCGGCCCGACGCCACCGCCCTGCTGCGGCAGGAGGTGCGCACCGACCCGGATGCGCCCCTCGCCGCGATCCTCGAGGCCGAGCTCGGCGGGCTGCGCGCTCTCGAACGCGATCTCGCGGCGGCCGGGGAGGCGCTCGCCGGCGACGACCCCGGGGCCGCCGACCGCTACGCAGCCCTGCTCGAGGCCGCGGATGCGGCGGAGCTGTGGACCCTCGACGCACGCCGCGACGAGCTGCTCGACGGGCTCGGCGTCGGCCACCTGCCGCTCGACCGCCCCGTCGGCGAGGTCTCGGGGGGCCAGCGCAGCCGCGTCGCGCTCGCGGCGCTGCTGCTCGCGCGGCCCGACGCCCTGCTGCTCGACGAGCCCACCAACCACCTCGACGACGCCGCGGTCGGCTTCCTCGCGGGCCGGCTGCGCGCCTGGCGGGGCCCGGTGCTCTTCGCGAGCCACGACCGGGCCTTCCTCGACGAGGTCGCGACGGGGCTCGTCGACATCGACCCCGCCGCATCCGAGGGGGTGACGCGCTACGGGGGCGGCTACACCGACTACCTGGCCGCGAAGACCGCCGAGCGAGCCCGCTGGGAGGCGCGCTTCGCGGAGGAGGGGCGCGAGGAGGCGCGCCTCGAGCACGCCGTCGCCGTGACGGCGCGCGAGCTGGCCCCGGGCCGCGCCCGTCGCGACAACGAGAAGATGGGCTACGACTTCAAGGCCGACCACCACCAGCAGCAGGTGGCGCGTCGCATCCGGAACGCGGCGGTACGGCTCGACGACCTCCGCGACGCGCGGGTGGGCGAACCGCCGCCCCTGCTGAGCTTCGCCGGCATCCCCGCCGGCTCGCATCTGCTGGACGGCGACGAGCCGCTCCTCGAGGTCGACGGCGCGCGCGTCGACGGGCGGCTCGCCCTCGCCGAGCTCGAGCTCGCACCCGACGCGCGGCTGCTCGTGACGGGGCCGAACGGCGCAGGCAAGTCGACGCTGCTCGGCCTGCTCGCCGGACGCATCCCGCCGGATGCGGGCCGCGTGCGACGGCGCAAGGGACTGCGCGTCGCGGTGCTCGACCAGGACGTGCGCTGGGCGGATGCGGCGCGCACCCCGCGCGAGCTGTACGAGCGCGCCCTGGGGGAGCGCCGGGCGGCCGAGCTGCCGCTCGAGAGCCTGGGCCTGCTCGCGCCCCGCGACCTCGACCGGCCGGTCGGGCGCCTCTCGATCGGCCAGCAGCGACGGACGGCGCTCGCGCTCATCGTGGCGCGGCCGCCGCACGTGTTCCTGCTGGACGAGCCCACCAACCACCTGTCGCTCGCGCTCGCGACCGAGCTGGAGGATGCGCTCGGCGGCTATCCCGGCGCCGTGGTCGTCGCGAGTCACGACCGGTGGTTGCGCCGCCGCTGGTCGGGGGCGGAGCTCACGCTCTCGGCCGCTTGACGATCCATCGAACATGTGTTCGAATGTCGGGATGAGGTGGAGCGGGCAGGAGCTGGGCGTCGAGCGCGACGACGCCCTGCCCGGGCTCGCGCGGCTCAACAACCTCGTCCGCTCGGTTCAGACCCCCGAGTTCGCGGGCCTCACCTTCCACGAGGTGCTCGCCAAGTCCGCGCTCAACCACGTGCCGGGCGCGTCGAAGGCGCTGCCCTTCGGGTGGACGATCAACCCGTACCGGGGCTGCAGCCACCAGTGCGTCTTCTGCTTCGCCCGGCAGACGCACACCTATCTCGACCTCGACGCGGGACGCGACTTCGACACCCAGATCGTGGTCAAGGTGAACCTCGTGGAGGTGCTCGAACGGGAGCTCGCACGCCCCGGCTGGCAGCGACCCAACGTGGCGCTCGGCACCAACACCGACCCGTACCAGCGGGCGGAGGGCCGCTACCGGCTCATGCCGGGGATCATCGCGGCGCTCGCGGCTTCCGGCACCCCGCTCAGCATCCTCACCAAGGGCACGCTCCTGCGTCGCGACATCCCGTTGCTCCAGGCGGCGGCCGAGCGGGTGCCCGTCGAGACCGCGATGTCGATCGCAGTCTACGACGACGAGCTGCAGCGCTCCATCGAGCCGGGCGCCCCCAGCACGGCCGCGCGGCTCGCGACGGTGAAGGCCGTGCGGGAGGCCGGCCTGCCGTGTGCCGTGTTCCTCATGCCCGTGCTGCCCTACCTCACCGACTCCCGCGCGCACCTGGAGCGCGCCATCGGCACCATCGCGGACGCCGGGGCCACGAGCGTCGCCTACAGCGCGCTGCACCTGCGCCCCGGCGCGAAGGAGTGGTTCGCGGCGTGGCTCGCCCGCACCCACCCCGAGCTCGTGCCGCGCTACCGCGCGCTCTACGGATCGGGCGCCTACGCCCCGAAGGGGTACCGCCGGCAGCTGGCCGCGCGCATCCGCCCGCTGCTGCGCGCCCACGGTCTCGACCGGCCGCGGCTCGACCCGACGACGGGAACCCCCGGCGCGCATCCCCGCCCCGGAACGGCGGGGATGGGAGCGCTCGCATCCGAACTGAGCCCGGCGGCCGCGGCGGCGCTCCAGCCGACGCTCTTCTGACCGGATTCGGGACATGATCGAGGACCCCGCACTCCCGATTCGGGACATCGGCGGCGGTAGGCTCATCGCATGAACCCGACGATGAGTGCTGCCCCGGTGCGCGGGGACACCGGGGGTGCTGTCGTGCGGCTCGCGATCCTCGACGATCACGAGGTGCTGCTCGACACCCTCAGCACCTGGATCGAGCGGCACGCGCCCGACTTCGACGTCGTGCTGGGAGCCGCCAACTGGCTCGAGCTCGTTCAGAGCCCCGCGTTCCCCACCGACCTCGTCTTCATCGACTTCCAACTCAAGGAGCCCATCTCGATCGAGGCCCGCGTGCGCACCTGCCGTGCCGCCGGGGCGAAGGTCGTCGTGCTCTCCAGCCTCGACACCCGCGAGGCACGCGACCGGGCGTTCGCCGCCGGCGCGAGCGAGTTCCTGTCGAAGTCGCTGCCGATGGCGGCCGTGATGGCCGCCGCCCGGCGCGTCATGGGGATGGAGGCGCCCGAGGACGCCGGCCGGGAGCGGGCCACCGCATCCTCGCCCCTCCAGCATCTCAAGCCGAAGCTCAGCCCCGGCGAGGAGGAGGCCTTCAAGCTCTACGTCTCCGGCTACAGCACCGTCGCGGTCGCCGAGCGCATGAACGTGCAGTACGAGACCGCCAAGACCTACCTGCGCCGCGTCCGCGAGAAGTACGCCAAGGTCGGGCGACCCGCGGGCAAGAAGGCAGAGCTGATCCGCCGCGCGGCGGAGGACGGATACCTCGAGTAGTGGCGAAGCTGTACTTCCGCTACGGAGCCATGAACTCCGGCAAGAGCACGGCGCTCCTGCAGGCGGCCTACAACTACGAGGAGCGCGGCCACGAGGTGCTCCTCGCGAAGCCCGCGATCGACTCGAAGGGCGAGGACGCGATCGTCTCCCGCCTCGGCGTCGTGCGCCCCGTGGACTTCACGATCACGCCCGGCGAGGACCTGCTCGCCCGCTTCCAGCGCGAGCGGACGCGGGTCGTCGACGAGACCGGCCGCGACGTCAGCTGCCTGCTGCTCGACGAGGCGCAGTTCCTCAGCGAGGGCCAGGTCGACGACCTGCTGAGGATCGCGATCCAGCTCGGGATCCCGGTGCTCGCGTACGGCATCCGCACCGACTTCCAGACCGTCGCGTTCCCGGGCAGCCGCCGCCTGCTCGAGATCGCCCACTCGCTCGAGGAGCTCAAGACGATCTGCCGTTGCGGGCGCAAGGCCGTCTTCAACGGGCGGCGTGTCGGCGAGCGGTTCATCTTCGACGGCGACCAGGTCGCGATCGACGGGGAGTCGGTCACCTACGAGTCGCTCTGCGGCGCGTGCTACCTCGAGGAGTCGGGCGGCGTGCTCAACCGCGGCTGGCGGCCCAAGCTCGAGTTCAGCTACGGCACCGAGCCCGACGCCGACTTCACCTGAAACCCGAGAGGGCCGCCCGTAGGCGACCCTCACATTCCTGGTCGGGGTAACAGGATTTGAACCTGCGGCCTCGTCGTCCCGAACGACGCGCGCTACCAAGCTGCGCCATACCCCGGTGCTGTCAGCGACAACCTGTCAAGGATAGCCGATTTCGCGGCGGAGTCAGTCCACCGCCACCGGTGTGAGCGTCAGCACGATCGCCTCGGGCGGGCACGCGAAGCGCACCGGGGCGTAGATCGAGGTGCCGAGACCCGCCGAGACCTCGAGGAACGCGCTGCGGGCGCCCGCCCGCCACACCGAGAGCCCCTGCGCCTGCGCGTGCGGGATGTCGCAGTTCGTGACGAGCGCGGGGCGACCCGGGATGCGCACCTGCCCGCCGTGGGTGTGCCCGGCGAAGATGAGGTCGGCGCCCTGGCTCGTGAAGGCGTCGAGCACGCGCCGGTAGGGGGCGTGCGTGACGCCGATCGTGAGCACCTGCCGCGGCTCGTCGGTCGACCACTCGACCTCCTCGCGCATCCGCTCCACCGCCCCGGGCAGCTCGCCGAGCCGGTCCCAGCCGCGGTGCGCGTCGCGCGTGCCCATGAGCTCGATGCGCGTGCCCTTGAGCTCGATCGCGCGCACCGCGTTGTTCAGGTCGAACCAGCCGAGCCGCCCGCCGAGGTAGGCGTCGAGGGCGTCGGTGTCGAGGTCGGGCTCCCGCTTGACCCGACCGTGGCTCCCCTCGAAGAAGTAGCCGAAGGGGTTCTTGAGCACCGGTCCGAAGTGGTCGTTCGAGCCGTGCACGAACACGCCCGCCGCGCCGGCGAACGGCTCGAGCGCCCGCTGCACCCCCACGAGGCCGTCGGCGTGGCCGAGGTTGTCGCCCGTGTCGATCACGAGGTCGGGTTCGTAGACGGCGAGGGAGCGGATGAAGTGCTGCTTCGCGCGCTGCCAGGGCGCCATGTGCAGGTCGCTCAGGTGCAGGATCGTGATCGGCCGTGCGTCGGGTTCGAGCACCGGGAGCGTCTCGTGGCGCACCGTGAACCGGTTGCGCTCCACGAACACGCCCCACGCGAGGGTCGCGAGGCCCGCGGCCGCCGTCGCTCCGAGTGCGCCGGCGGCCACGCGCCCCGCAGAACTCACGGGCAGGTCAGCTTCCGCACCGTCAGCGTCACCTGGATGCCCTTGTTCACGACCGATCCGGCGGCCGGACTCTGGGCGGTCACGTTGCCGATGCTGGACGGAGGATCCCCGGGCTGTGCGGCCTGACATACCTGGGTCACGTTCGTGAAACCGGCCGTCTGGAGCTGATTCTTGGCGTCGTTGTAGTTCTGGTTCGGTGTCACGACATCCGGAACCATCGCCGCTTGGCCGTTGCTCGTGTAGACCACGACCTCGGTGCCCTTCGGCACCTGCGCGCCGCCCGCGGGGTTGGTCGCGACGACCGTACCTGCGGGAAGGTCGGAGTCCATCTGACCGCCGTCGGCGTAGCCGAACTCCGCGAGGTCGAGGGCGGCCTTGGCCTGCTCCGGGGTCAGATTCAGCACGTCGGGCACGGTGACCTGGATGCCCTTCAGCAGCGCAGGGTCGGGAGCCGCGAAGGCGCCGCCCGGGAAGTAGGTGTCGAGCTTCTGTGCGTACGGCTTGAAGATGCGGTGACGCAGGTCCGACACGGCCATGCGATTGATGCTGATTCGACGGAGGTTCTGCTTCCCCTCGATGTTTCCCACCCAGACAGCCGTCGCGACCTGCGGCGACGAGCCCACCATCCAGGTGTGGATCGCGTCGTTGGTCGTGCCCGTCTTGCCCATGTAGGGGGTGCCGTCGTGCGGGTCGGACGCTCGCGCCGAGTCGCCCATGACCGACTGCATCGCATAGGTGGCGGTGTCCGCCACAGCCGGCGACACGAGCGACTGCTGACAGTTCGTCGCCTGGCCCCCGATCGACTCGCCGGAGGCATCCTTGATGTCATCGATGATGATGGGTGAGCAGTAGACGCCGTGGTTCACGATCGCCGCGTACGCGGCCGCCTGCGTGAGCGGTGCGATGTTGTTGTCGCAGCCGCCGACGACGCACGCGGGGTTGGTGAACAGATCGGAACCGTCGGCCTTGCCGTCGGCTCGATGGACGCCGATGGATGCGGCCATCTTGGCGGTGTCGCACTGGTCGACCTCGGTGGCCATCAGGATGAACACCGAGTTCACCGAGGCGGCGGTGCCGCGGATCACGTTGTATCGGCCGCCCTCGTTCGAGTTGTTGCCGAACTTGTAGTCCTTGCCTCCGTTCGGTCCGTTGCAGCTGTCGACGAACTTCGACATCGGGACGGATCGCACGCTCGCGTTGAAGGTCTCGTAGAGGCCGTGCCCGGCGGCCAGGAACGACAGGAGCGTGTACGGCTTGTAGGTGGACCCCGGCTGGAAGCCTCGCGACCCGCCGTGGCTCTGGTCGCTGGTCAGGTTGAGGGCGGTGGTCGTCGTCGCGTCGCCGGTGCCGGTGTCGTCGAAGATCTTGTTCTGCGCCATGGTGATGATGCGTCCCGTGCCGGCCTGCACGCTCACCACTGCGGCGCCCGCCTGGAAACGAGCCTCCTCGGGGGGCACGAACTGCTGGGTGAGCTGCGTCGCGGTCGTTTGGGTATCGGCGTTGATCGACAGCACGACGGTGAGCCCGCCCTTGCGCCACGTCTCGATCTGCTTGTCCCGGTCGGCTCCCAGGGAGGGCACCTCACCGTTGTAGATGCTCTTGAGCGCGTAGTCGCACGGGAGCCGGTATTCGACGGCTGCCACCGCGCATCCGCTCTTCGGGGGGTTCGAGCTGACCGTCGTCTCGTCGACGGGGGTCGCGAGCGCCTCCTCGTACTGCGCCTTATCGAGGTGCTTCTGCGTGTACATCCAGCCGAGGATGACGTCGCGGCGGTGCTTGTTGCGCTCGAAGTTGTCGGGGTAGATGAGGGTGTTCTTCACCGGGTTCTGCACGATCGCGAGGAGGCTCGCCGCCTGGGCGGGGGTGACATCCTTCGCGGAAACCCCGAAGAAGCGCTGCGCACCGGCCTCCACGCCGTAGGTGTTCGAGCCCATGCCGACGATGTTGAGGTAGCCGGCGAGGATCTCGTCCTTGGAGTACTTCTTCTCCATGCCGATCGCGAGCTTCATCTCCTTGAGCTTGCGGTTCAGGTTCGGGTAGGTCGCGTCCGCGATCGCCTGCTTGCGCTCGTCCTCGCTGAGCGAGGTGTCGTTGACCGCGCGCAGCACGAGGATGTTGCGCACCAGCTGCATCGTGAGCGTCGATGCGCCCGACTCGCTCGTGCCGGTCGCCTGGCCGATCGCCGCACGGATGAGGGACGGCATGTCCACGCCGCCGTGCTCGTAGAAACGGCGGTCCTCGCCGTCGATGGCAGCCCACTTGAGGTCGTCGTCGATCTGGTCGAGGGTCACCTCCTCGCGGTTCTGGTCGAACCAGGTGGCGACCGTCGTGAGGGTGCTGTCGGCGTTGACGACGGCGATCGTGTTGCGCTCGTGCTGCTTGTCGATCGTGATGTAGTCGGGCAGCTCCTTGAACACGGAGATCGAGTTGTTCGCCGTCATGCCGGTGACGGCGATGGCAGGAGCCACCATGACGGTCACCAGGAGACCGGCGATCGCGCTGAAGCCGAGCAGGCCGAGACCGGCGCCGAGCAGACTTCTAGCCGTGGATCCTTGAGCGGGCATAGGGTTCAGGGTACGGGAACTCTCCTCCCGGATAGCTGAACGGAAGCCCGAAAAGTGCCGACCTGGGAATACCTCACCACGCCGCTGCTCATCCACAACACCACCGCCATCCTCAACAACTGGGGCGCGCAGGGCTGGGAGCTCGTGCAGATCGTGACCGGACCGGAGGGCGGGCTCGTCGCCTATCTCAAGCGCCCCATCGAAGGAGGACACGCGTGAGCGTCGCCGACCGACTCGCCGAACTGGGGCTCGCCCTGCCCCCCGTCGTGGCACCCGTGGCGGCCTATGTGCCCGCCCAGGTCACCGGGAACCTCGTCTACACCTCGGGGCAGCTGCCGATGATCGGCGGCGTGCTGCCCGCGGTCGGCAAGGTGGGCGCGGAGGTCGGGGCCGACGAGGCCAAGGAGTTCGCGCGCGTCTGCGCCCTCAACGCGCTCGCCGCAGCCGAGAGCGTCATCGGCTCCCTCGACCGCGTCACGCGCGTCGTCAAGGTTCTCGGCTTCGTCGCATCCGCACCCGACTTCACGGGGCAGCCGGGGGTCGTGAACGGCGCATCCGAGCTGCTGGGCGAGGTGTTCGGTGACGCCGGGGCGCACGCGCGCTCCGCCGTCGGCGTCGCGGTGCTGCCGCTGGATGCGCCCGTCGAGGTGGAGCTCATCCTCGAGTTCGCCTGAGCACGGATCGCGGGATCGGCGGACGGGTCGCGAGTCGCATGCCCCCGCGTGCCGTCTGTCGACGGCCCGCTCCCGCCAGTCCCGATGCCAGCGCCTCGCGACCCGTCCGCCGACCCCGCTGCGCTCACGCGAGCCCGCTGCTCGGGTGGCCGAGGAGCGCCGCCCCGGAGGGGCGACGCTCCTCGAGACCGCCGTCAGTCCTCGGAGGTCGCCCCCGCGCGCAGCTTGTCGCTGATGGTCTGCATGACGGAGGTGTCGGCGAGCGTCGTCGTGTCGCCGATCGCCCGGCCCTCCGCGACGTCGCGCAGCAGGCGGCGCATGATCTTGCCGGAACGGGTCTTGGGAAGCTCCGTCACGATGAAGATGTCGCGCGGCCGGGCGATCGCGCCGATCGCCTGCGCGACGTGCGCCTTCAGCAGCTGCACGAACTCGTCATCCGTGTGCTCCTCGCGGTGCGACTGCTTGATGATCACGAACGCGACGACCGCCTGACCGGTGGTCTCGTCCGAGGCGCCCACGACGGCCGCCTCCGCCACCATCGGGTTGCCGACGAGCGCCGACTCGATCTCCGTCGTCGACAGGCGGTGGCCCGACACGTTCATGACGTCGTCGATGCGGCCGAGCAGCCAGATGTCACCGTCCTCGTCGACGTGCGCGCCGTCGCCCGCGAAGTAGCGCCAGCCCTGGTCGCGGAACTTCTCCCAGTAGGTCTCGACGAAGCGCTCCGGGTCGCCCCAGATGCCGCGCAGCATCGACGGCCACGGCTCGCGCACCGTGAGCAGGCCGCCGTTCGGCGGGTCCACCCGGGTGCCGTCGTCGGCGAGGATGTCGATCGTCACACCCGGGATCGGCACCTGCGCGCTTCCCGGCTTGAGGGTCGTGACCCCCGGGAGCGCCGAGATCATGATCGCGCCGGTCTCGGTCTGCCACCAGGTGTCGACGATCGGGGTCGCGCCGCCGCCGATCACGTCGCGGTACCAGACCCACGCCTCCGGGTTGATGGGCTCGCCCACCGAGCCGAGCAGCCGCAGGCTCGACAGGTCGAACTGCTGCGGGATCTGCCGGCCGAGCTTCATGAACGAGCGGATCGCGGTGGGCGCCGTGTAGAGGATCGTCACGCCGTACTTCTGGATGAGCTCCCACCAGCGGCCGGGATGCGGCGTGTCGGGCGTGCCCTCGTACATGAGCTGGGTCGCCCCGTTGGCGAGCGGGCCGTAGACGACATAGCTGTGGCCGGTGACCCAGCCGATGTCGGCCGTGCACCAGTAGACGTCGGTCTCGGGGTGCAGGTCGAAGACGTCGTGGTGCGTCGCCGCGGCCTGCGTGAGGTAGCCGCCGCTCGTGTGCAGGATGCCCTTCGGCTTCCCCGTCGTGCCCGAGGTGTAGAGGATGAACAGCGGGCTCTCGGCGTCGAAGCCCTGCGCCTCGTGGTCGAGGTCGGCATCCGCCATCGCCTCGTCCCACCACAGGTCGCGGCCCTCGGTCCAGGCGACCTCGTTGCCGCCGCGCTTCACGACGACGACGTGCTCGACGCTCGTCTCGCCCTCGAGCGCCGTGTCGACGGTCGCCTTGAGGGGGAACACCTTGCCCTTGCGGTAACCCCCGTCGGCGGTGATCACGAGCTTGGCCTCGGCGTCCTCGATGCGGGCGCGCAGCGACTCGGCGCTGAAGCCGCCGAAGACGACCGAGTGGATGGCGCCGAGCCGGGCGACGGCGAGCATCGCGACGACCGCCTCCGGGATCATCGGCAGGTAGATGGCGACGCGGTCGCCCTGGCCGACGCCGAGCGCGGCGAGGGCGTTCGCGGCGCGCTTCACCTCGGCGGTGAGCTCGGCGTAGGTGATGGTGCGGCTGTCGCCCGGCTCGCCCTCCCAGTGGATGGCGACGCGGTCGCCGAGGCCGGCGAGCACGTGGCGGTCGAGGCAGTTGTAGGCCACGTTGAGCTGCCCGTCGGCGAACCACTTCGCGAAGGGCGGGTCGCTCCAGTCGAGCACCGTCTGGAAGGGGCGGTGCCAGTGCAGCTCACGTGCGCGGTCGGCCCAGTAGCCGAGGCGGTCGGCGGCCGCGCTCTCGTAGAGCTCCGGACCGGCGACGCGGCTGGCGGCGAACGCGGGGTCCGGCGCGAAGCGGCGGGTCTCGGTGAGCAGGCTGTCGATCGAGTTCTGGGACATCTTCATCCTTGTGTCGATTCGCGACTGTGCCTGGTAGTCGCGCGGAATTCTCCGGTGAACGTCCCGATCCTAGCCGCACGCCGGGCCGCGATCCGGCCGCGCGCGGGGCGGGAGTCGACCAGCGGTGGCGGGCGGGCCGACGAGCGGACAGATGGCACCCGAACGGGGGAAATCGCCCGTTGCGGCGCGGCCCGCATGCAGTAGACTCTGGCCACCGAGCGTAACCACTCGGATCTCGCAGTGCCCCGATTCCCCCCATTCGTTGCACTGCTGTGGCGGCGCCCAATTCCCCCCAACTGGGCGCCGCCCCTCCGTTTAATCGGCGTGATGCCGCGGTTCTCTCGCGCCGCGCCCCGGGCCGTCCGCTCGCCCACAGGGCGGTCGTCGCGCAAGCGTCCACGGATCAGGGGCGACGGCGTCCGTGCTCGGGCCGGAGGCGCGAGGCTCACGCCGTGCAGTCCGAACGCGACCCTCGAGCCCTCCCCGGCCGAGCCCTCCCGGACCGAGCCATCTTCGGCCCGCTCGCCGCCTACGTCGCCGACTCCGCCGTCACCGATGTGTTCGTGAACCCCGACGGATCGCTGTGGATCGACCGCGGAGCGGGGGCCGAGCCGCAGCCGCGCATCCGCATCCCGGCGGGCGAGGCGCGAGAGCTCGCGGTGAGGCTCGTGGCGGCGGGCGGCCGTCATCTCGACGAGGCGACGCCCGCGGCGGACGTGCGGATCGGCGCCGGCATCCGCGTGCACGGCGTGCTCCCGCCGGTCTCGCCGGATGCCGCGGTGCTGTCGATCCGTCTCCCGCGCGAGGCGGCGCTCGACCTCGACGCGCTCGAGCGCGCCGGCATGTTCGACCGCGTGACGCGTTCCTCGGCCGACGAGCTCGTGAGGCGTCGCGCCAACGTGCTCGTGACGGGCGCGGCGGGCGCGGGCAAGACCACCCTGCTCGGCGCCCTCCTCGCGAGCGCGCCGCCCGGCGAGCGCATCGTGCTCGTCGAGGACGTGGCGGAGCTGCGCGTTCCGCACCCCCACGTGGTGCGGCTCGAGGCGCGGCAGCCCAACCTCGAGGGCGCAGGCGGCATCGGGCTCGACCGTCTCGTCCGTGAGGCGCTGCGGATGCGCCCCGACCGGCTCGTGGTCGGCGAGTGCCGCGGGGCCGAGCTGCGCGAGCTGCTCATCGCGCTCAACACGGGTCACGATGGCGGGGCCGGCACGCTGCACGCCAACTCCCTCGCCGACGTTCCCGCCCGTCTCGAGGCGCTCGGCGCGCTCGCGGGCTGGCCGGATGCGGCCCTCGCGCGGCAGGCCGTGAGCGCGATCCACGCGATCGTGCACGTCGAGCGCGGGCGCGACGGCGTGCGGCGGATCGTCGAGCTCGGCAGGCTGCGCCTCGGCGGGCGGGGGCGGCTCGTGGCGGAGCCCGCGTGATCGCGCGCCTGCCGGCTCGGCGCCCCGCCCCGGGTGCCGCGCCGGGCGAGGAGCTCGACGCGCTGGCCGACACCGTCCACCGCCTCGCCATCCTGCTGACGGCGGGGCTCGATCCACCGAGCGCGCTCCGGATGCTGGCGGACGCGGACCCGGTCCTCGCCACCGCGGCGGAACGTACGAGTCCGCTCGAGGTGCCGGAGGCGATCCTCGCCGCCGCCCCGCGGGAGGGCCCGACCCGGCGGGGATTGGCCATCGTCGCGGCCTGCTGGGCGGTCGCCACCGAGACGGGGGCGCCGCTCGCCGCGACTCTGGAGCGCACGGCGGAGACCCTGCGCGCCCTCGCCGACGCCGACCGGCAGGTCGAGCTCGCGCTCGCGGGGCCGCTCGCGACCGCGCGGGTCGTGGCACTGCTGCCGCTCGCCGGCGTCGCGATGGCGCTGCTCATCGGCGCCGACCCGGTGGGCGTCGTGCTCGGCACGGTGCCGGGGGCGGTGGCGGCCGTGCTCGGGGCGGCCGCGATCCTGATCGGCCTGCGCTGGAACCGCCGGCTCGTCGACGCCGCGCGGGTCGTGGATCCGCTCGCGGGGCTCGGGCACGAGCTGCTGGGGCTCGCCCTGGCGGGCGGCGCCGCACCGGACGCCGCGCTCGCGCGCGTCGAGCGCGTGGCGTCGCGCTGCGCGCTGGAGGCATCCCTCGACCCCGCACGGGTCTCGCTCGACTTCGCGGTGCGGGCCGGGGTTCCCGTCTCCGGGCTGCTGCGTGCGGAGGCAGTCCGCGCCCGGAGGCTCGCGCTCGCGGAGGTGCTGCGCAGGGCCGCGCTGCTCGGAACGCGCCTCCTGGCGCCGCTCGCGCTGTGCTTCCTGCCCGGGTTCGTGCTGCTCGGCGTGGTGCCGCTCACGATCGGCATCCTCCGCGGCGCGCTCACGGCGTTCTGACGACGGCGGGTGCCGAGCACTCGTCCACAGCGGCGCGCGGTGCGCGTTGTCCCCGGATGGTTCCGACCCGGGACGCGGTCGGTGTCCGGCGCGCCAGCATGGAGAGGTCGTGCCGCCGACAGAAGAAGGAGTCCCGATGAGAAACCGCATCCTCCGCCGCCTCACCGCCCGCGTCGCGCGCGACGACGGCGCCGCCACCGCCGAGTACGCCATCACGATCATGGCGGCGGTCGGGTTCGCCGGGCTGCTCGTCGTCATCATGCGCTCGGCCGAGGTGCAGCAGATCCTCACCGATCTGGTGCGCAACGCGCTCGCGTTCGGCGGCTGAGGGCGCTCGCGGTGCGCCCGCGTGACCCGGTGCGTCTCCGACGCGGAGGCATCCGGGGACTTGGCGGCGACGAGGGGGCGGCCGCCGCGGAGTTCGCGGTGGCTCTCCCCGCCGTCGCCCTCGTGCTCGCGGTGTGCGTCGCTGCGGTGGGCGTGGGCGCGCAGCAGCTGCGACTGCAGGATGCGGCGGCGGATGCGGCGCGCGGCCTCGGCCGGGGTGAGACGACGGGTGCCGTGGCGGCCCGGGCGGCGCACGCCGTGCCGGGGGTGACCCTCTCGACGTCCCGCTCGGGCGAGCTGGTGTGCGCGCGGCTCGGGGCCGCGGCGCGGGGCCCGGCGGCGCTCGCCGGACTCGTCCTCGAGGCCGGCAGCTGCGCTGTGGACGGCGGCCGATGATCCGCCGCCTCGCATCCGCCCGGCCTCACCTGCGCGACGAGACCGGCGCAGGCGGGGTGCTCGCGCTCGCGATCGTGGCGGCGACCGTCGTCTGCGCGCTCGCCGCGGTCATGCTCGGGTCGGCACTCGCGACGCGGCAGCGGGTCGTCGCCGCGGCAGACGCATCCGCCCTCGCCGCGGCCGACGCACTGCTCGGAGCCGTGCCTGGGGAGCCCTGCACCCTCGCCGCCGAGGTGGCCGCCGCGCATCGCGTGGCCCTCATCCGGTGCGTGCTCGAGGGCGCCGAGGCCCGCGTCGCGACCGGCACGGAGCTGCTCGGCGTGCCCGTTCACGCGGAATCCCGGGCCGGGCCCGCCCCCTAGGGGCGCGCCCTCCCGCGGGACCAAAGGCCCGGGAACATGCGAGCCCCTGCCAGGACTCTGTGTGTATGGTGTGCCTCGGATAGAGGGAGGAACCCGAGTGCCCACGAAGAAGCTCGTGATCGTCGAGTCGCCGGCGAAGGCGCGCACGATCGCGCAGTACCTCGGCGACGGCTACGAGGTGCAGGCGTCCGTGGGGCACATCCGCGACCTCATCGACACCAAGGACCTCCCGCCCGAGCTCAAGAAGGGCAGCGTCGGCAAGTTCTCGGTCGACGTCGACAACGGCTTCGAGCCGTACTACGTCGTCTCCGACAGCAAGAAGAAGACGGTGTCCGAGCTGAAGCGCGCCCTCAAGGACGCCGACGAGCTCTACCTCGCGACGGATGAGGACCGCGAGGGCGAGGCCATCGCGTGGCACCTGCTCGAGGTGCTCAAGCCCAAGGTGCCGGTGCGCCGCATGGTCTTCCACGAGATCACCAAGGACGCCATCCAGCGCGCCGAGCAGAACACCCGCGAGATCGACACGGCCCTCGTCGACGCGCAGGAGACCCGCCGCATCCTCGACCGCCTCTACGGCTTCGAGGTGTCGCCCGTGCTGTGGCGCAAGGTCGGCCCCGGACTCTCGGCCGGGCGCGTGCAATCCGCCGCGACGCGCCTCGTGGTCGACCGCGAGCGGGAGCGGCTCGCCTTCGTCTCGGCGAACTACTGGGACCTCACCGCCGAGCTGGCCCCCGCGGACGCCGAGCAGACGTTCACCGCCCGCCTCGCCCGCCTCGAAGGCAAGCGCATCGCGCAGGGCGGCGACTTCGACGACACGGGCGCGCTCAAGGCCGACGTCGTCGCGCTCGACGAGCGCGCCGCCGACAGCCTCGTCGACGCCCTCCGCGCCCCCGACGCGACCTTCACGGTGGCGAAGCTCGAGACCAAGCCGTACTCGCGCCGTCCCGCCGCCCCGTTCACGACCTCCACGCTCCAGCAGGAGGCGTCCCGCAAGCTGCGCTTCTCGGCGCGCACCACCATGAGCCTCGCGCAGTCGCTCTACGAGAACGGCTACATCACCTACATGCGCACCGACTCGACCACGCTCTCGCAGCAGGCGGTCGACGCGGCGCGCAACCAGGCCGTGAAGCTCTACGGCGCCGACTCGATCCCCGAGAAGCCCCGCGTCTACTCGTCCAAGTCGAAGAACGCGCAGGAAGCGCACGAGGCGATCCGGCCCTCGGGCGACGTCTTCCGCACCCCCGCCGAGCTCAGCTCGCAGCTGCGCGGCGACGAGTTCAAGCTCTACGACCTCATCTGGAAGCGCACCGTCGCGAGCCAGATGGCGGATGCCAAGGGCTCGACCGCGACCGTCACGATCGCCGCCGACGGGGGCGAAGGGGCGCACGCCGAGTTCACCGCATCCGGCACCGTCATCACCTTCCGCGGCTACCAGGCCGCCTACGAGGAGGGCCGCGACGAGGCGCGCAACGCCGCCGACGAGGCGAGCGCCAAGCTGCCGCCGCTCGAAGAGGGGCAGGCGCTGACCGTCGCCGAGCTGGAGGCCAAGGGCCACGACACCACGCCTCCGCCGCGCTACACCGAGGCGAGCCTCGTGAAGGCGCTCGAGGAGCTCGGCATCGGCCGCCCCTCCACCTACGCCTCGATCATCTCGACCATCATCGACCGCGGCTACGTCACGCCGCGCGGCCAGGCGCTCGTGCCGAACTGGATCGCGTTCAGCGTCGTGCGGCTGCTGGAGGACCACTTCACCGAGCTCGTGGAGTACGACTTCACGGCCGAGATGGAGGACGACCTCGACAAGATCGCCAACGGCGAGGCCGACCGGGTCGACTGGCTGAGCCAGTTCTACTTCGGCGGCGGCGAGCATCCGGGGCTCCGCGAGATCGTCGACAACCTCGGCGACATCGACGCGCGCGCCGTCAACTCCATCCGCATCGACGATGGCGTCACCCTCCGCGTCGGCCGCTACGGGCCCTACCTGGAGGTCGACGACGGCTCGGCGACGCCGCGCCGCGTCAACGTGCCCGACGACGTCGCCCCCGACGAGCTCACCCCCGCCAAGGCACGCGAGCTCATCGAGGCGCCCGTCGCGACGGATCGCGTGCTCGGCGAGAACCCCGCCAACGGCAAGACGATCGTCGTCAAGGACGGACGCTACGGGCCGTACGTGACCGAGCTCGAGCCGGAGCCCGAGGCGCCCGCGCAGGTCGAGGGGGTCGCCGTCGACCCGGCGACCGGCGAGCTCGTCGAGGAGAAGCCGAAGAAGCGCGCCACCAAGAAGGCGGCCGCGCCGAAGCCGCGCACGGCATCCCTCTTCAAGACGATGGAGGTCGCGACGGTCGATCTCGAGACCGCGCTCAAGCTGCTCGACCTGCCGCGCACGGTCGGCGAGGACCCGGAGTCGGGCGAGCCCATCACCGCCCAGAACGGACGCTACGGCCCCTACCTCAAGAAGGGCACCGACTCGCGCTCCCTCGAGAGCGAGGAGCAGATCTTCTCGATCGAGCTGCCCGCCGCGCTCGAGATCTTCGCGCAGCCGAAGTACGGCGCGCGACGCCCGACGAGCGCCCTCAAGGAGTTCGACGCCGACCCGACGAGCGGCAAGCCGATCCGCATCCGCGACGGGCGTTTCGGCCCCTACGTGACCGACGGCGAGACCAACGCCACCATCCCGCGCGGCGAGACGGTGGAGGGCGTCGACTTCGACCGGGCGGTGCAGTTGCTCGCCGACAAGCGCGCCAAGGGGCCGGCGAAGCCGCGCGCCAAGACCGCCTCCCGCGCCAAGAAGCCGGCCGCGGCCAAGAAGCGCTGATGACGGCTCGCGGGCTGTTCCTCACCTTCGAGGGCGGTGACGGGTCGGGCAAGTCCACGCAGTCGGCGTTGCTGACCGAGTGGCTGGATGGGCAGGGCCGCACCGTCGTGCACGCGCGCGAGCCCGGCGGCACCGAGCTCGGGCTCGAGCTGCGGGAGATCATCCTGCACCGCCGCGGCTACATGGCGCCGCGGGCCGAGGCGCTGCTCTACGCGGCCGATCGTGCGCACAACATCGCGACCGTCGTGCGACCCGCGCTCGAGCGCGGCGACATCGTCATCCAGGACCGCTACCTCGACTCCTCGGTGGCCTACCAGGGCGCCGGCCGGGTGCTCGACCCGGACGAGGTGCGCGACGTGTCCCTGTGGGCGACGGAGGGACTGCTGCCCGACCTCACGATCCTGCTCGACCTCGACATCGAGACGGGGCGCGCCCGCCTCGACGACGCCCGCACCCGCTACGACCGGCTGGAGGCGGAGGCGGCCGAGTTCCACCACCGGGTGCGCGAGGCCTACCTCGTGCTCGCCGCGGCGGAGCCCGAGCGGTTCCTCGTGCTCGACGCGACGGAGCCCGTCGACGCGCTCGCCGCCCGCATCCGGGAGCGAGTGTCGGAGCTGCTCGCGTAGCCTGCATCCGTGAGCATCTGGGACGAGCTGACCGGCCAGGCGGAGGCGATCGCCACCGTGCGCGCCGCCGCGGCCGGCGACGGCCTCGCGCACTCCTGGCTCATCACGGGCCCGCCCGGCTCGGGCCGCTCGACGCTCGCCTACGCCTTCGCGACGGAGCTGCTCGCCCGGCCCGACTTGTCGGGCGACCTCGAGCACACCACCGCGCAGGTGGCGGCCCGCACGCATCCCGACCTCGCGGTGCTCAGCACGGAGGCCGTCATCATCAAGATCGAGGACGTGCGCAAGCTCGTCACGGCGAGCCAGTTCTCGCCGTCGGTGGGCCGCTACCGCGTCATGGTCATCGAGGACGCCGACCGGATGGCGGAGCGCACCTCGAACGTGCTGCTCAAGGCGCTCGAGGAGCCGCCGGAGCGCACCATCTGGATCCTGTGCGCGCCGAGCGAGGCCGACCTGCTGCCCACGATCCGCTCCCGCGTGCGGTCGGTGCGGCTGCGGGTGCCGAGCGTCGACGACGTGGCCGAGCTCATCTCGCGGCGCGACGGCATCAGCCTGCCGGAGGCGATGCGGGCGGCCCGCGAGGCGCAGGCGCACATCGGCATGGCCCACCGGCTCGCGACCGACGAGCATGCGCGCACCCGCCGCAGGCGCACCATGGAGCTCGCGCTCGGCATCCGCAGCGTCTCGGCGGCCGTGCTCGCGGCCGCCGAGCTGCTCGACATCGCGGGGCAGGACGCCAAGGCCATCACGGAGGAGCGGGATGCCGAGGAGCGCGACCAGGCGCTGCGCTCCCTGGGTGTGGAGCCCGGCGGCACCGTGCCGCCCGCCCTCCGCGCGCAGCTGAAGGCGCTCGAGGAGGACCAGAAGCGGCGGGCGACGCGCAGCCTGCGCGACGGCCTCGACCGCATCCTCGTCGACCTGCTCTCGCTCTACCGCGACGTCCTCGTGCTGCAGCTGGGGGCCGGGCTGGAGCCCGTGAACCTCGCCATCTACGCCGAGCTCGCGCAGGCCGCGGAGCGCGCGACCCCTGCGCAGACCCTCGCGACCCTCGACGCGATCACCGAGGCGCGCGTGCGGATCGAGGGCAACGTCGCACCCGCGCTCGCACTCGAGGCGATGCTCGTCTCGGCGATCCGCCGCGTGCCGACGGGCGCCCGGTGAGAGCTCGCGCCTCGGGCCGCCGGGTTCGCGTCGCGGCTGCCGTCGTCGCGGCGACGCTGCTGCTCAGCGGCTGCGTCTCGTGGTTCCAGGCCCCGCGGCCGTCCGCCACCTCGACCCCGACCGGCGAGGACGTCCCCGCGGAGCTCGCCCCGTTCTACCACCAGGTGCTGCGCTGGACCGGATGCGGCGGCGGCCTGCAGTGCACCACGGCGACGGCGCCGCTCGACTGGGCGCAGCCCGCGGGCGACACGATCGAGCTGGCCCTCATCCGGCAGCCGGCGACGGGCGGTCACCCGCGCGGGTCGTTGCTGGTGAACCCCGGCGGGCCCGGGGGATCGGGGGTGGACTTCATCCGCGACTCGATCGACTTCGCGACGAGCGACACCCTGCAGCGGGAGTTCGACGTCGTGGGGTTCGACCCGCGCGGCGTGGGGGCCTCGACACCGATCGACTGCACCTCCGACGACGCCGGCCTCGACGCGTTCATCTACGGCATCGTGCCGGGGGAGCGCGGCTCGGATGCCTGGATCGCCGCGAGCGAGCAGAAGAACCGCGCCTTCGGGCAGGGCTGCCTCGAGCACACCGGCGCCCTGCTCGAGCACGTCGACACGGTGAGCGCCGCCCGCGACCTCGACCTGCTGCGCGCCGTGCTCGGCGACGCGACGCTCGACTACCTGGGCTACTCCTACGGCACCTACCTCGGTGCCCGCTACGCGGAGCTCTTCCCCGGCAAGACGGGACGGCTCGTGCTCGACGGGGCGATCGACCCCTCCGCGACGGAGTTCGACGTGACGCTCACCCAGGCGCGCGGCTTCGAGGGGGCGCTCACCGCGTACCTCGAGGACTGCCTCGGTCGCGACAAGTGCCCGTTCACGGGGTCGGCGGATGCGGCGCGCGCGCGGATCGCCGGGTTGCTGCACCAGCTCGACGTGCGCCCCATCCGCGCTGCGGACGGCCGCGAGCTCGGAGCGAGCACGATGTTCAGCGCCGTCATCCTGCCGCTCTACAACCGCGGCAACTGGAACTACCTCGACGAGCTGTTCACCGACACCTTCGCGGGGCGCGCCGACACGGCGTTCTTCCTCGCGGACATCTACAACGACCGAGAGGCCGACGGGAGATATTCCTCGAACGGCACCGAGGCGTTCATCTCGATCAACTGCCTCGACTACCCGAGCGACGGCGATCCCGCCACGATGCGGGCGCAGGCCGCCGAGCTCGCGGCCGCGGCACCCGTGTTCGGCCCGTGGATGGCGTACGGGGGCACCCAGTGCCCGCAGTGGCCCTTCCTGTCGACCCTCGAGCGCGGTCCGATCACGGCGCCGGGGTCGCCCGACATCCTCGTCGTCGGCACGACCAACGACCCGGCGACGCCGTACGTGTGGGCGCAGGCGCTCGCCGCGCAGCTCGCGCGCGGGCACCTCGTCACCCACCGGGGCGAGGGCCACACCGCGTACGGCGAGAGCGCGTGCGTGACGGGCGTCGTGGATGCGTTCCTCGTCGACGGCACCGTGCCCGCCGCCGACCCGATGTGCTGAGCGGGCGTCCCGCGGCCTCCGTCGGATCGGCTATGCTCGGAGGCTGTGCCGCTGCTCGCAGCGCACGCCGCCTTAGCTCAGTCGGCAGAGCGTCTCACTCGTAATGAGAAGGTCGTGGGTTCGATTCCCACAGGCGGCTCCGTCTCCTCCTCCCCGCATATCGGATGCTGTCCCCTGGCCGGGGGGTCGACGCACCCGGATGCCCCGCGTACTCTGGCACGCGTAGCGCAGCCTGTGGGGGGACGCGCTATCCGGCTCCTGTGGGGGGAGGCGGAGCCATCTTGAACTGGGGGGTTCAAGAGTGCAGAAACGCACGATTCTCGTGGGCGCGGTGTTCGGTGCCGTGCTCGCGCTCGGCCTGCCGTTCGTCGGCGGGGGCGGTCCGGCATCCGGCACCTCGGCGTTCGCCGAAGAGGGCGACGTGGTGCCCGTCGCGGCCACCTCGCCGCTCGCCACGACCGGACGAACCGGCGACACCGCATCCGCGCTCGCCGCCGTGACGATCGCGGCCCGTTCGGATGCGCTGCCCGCCGCGGCCGCGCGGAACCTCGCCGTCGACACGGAGCACGTGGCGCAGAAGCCCGTGCCGAAGCCCGTCGTCGTGCCGCAGACGCCCGCCGCGCGACGTGGCGGTACCGCGGAGCGGGTCGCCGCCCGGCAGGCGGCCGGCCAGTCGTGCCCCGGCAACGTGGGCGGATCGGCGGGCGGCGCGCCCGGCGTCACCTCTGCCGGCGGCGTCGGCGGGACGACCTCCGGCGACCTCCAGTCCTTCGCGGCCCAGTACAACGCCATCCGGGTCGCCAACTGCCTGGAGCCCGTGCCCATGGCGAACTTCCGCTACGACCCCTGCATGGAGCAGCGCCTGTTCTGGATCGCGGAGGACCCGAGCGAGGACGTCAACAGCGCCTGGGGCCACAGCGGCACGCCGCGCTCCGACGGTGCGCCCGCGGTCGGATGCGACGGCAACCTCGCCGGCGGATCCGGCAACACCGGCGCCACCGTCGCCCAGAAGTGGTGGAACTCCGCCGCCCACCAGAAGTCGCTGTACCGCCCCACCTACACGGGCTCGATGGGCGGCGTGGTGATCTGCTTCGCCATGGTGCACGGCGGCCTCCCGAACGACGGCTACGGCTTCGCCCGCGCGGCGGCGCGCTGGGGCGGCTGCTGACCGAAGACCCCCGAGGCCGCGCATCCGGAGGCCGCACCGGCCGGATGGGAGACGGATGCGCGGTCTCGCGGCACCGCCCTACGCTGAGGGCATGAGCGAACGACTGCGTTGGGGCATCCTCGGCACCGGGGGCATCGCCCGGGCCTTCACCTCCGACCTGAACCTCACCGGCTTCGAGGTCGCCGCGGTGGGCTCCCGCACGCGGCAGACGGCCGAGGCCTTCGCCGCCGAGTTCGGCATCCCGCGCGCCCACGGCAGTTACGAGGAGCTCGCCGCCGACCCGGAGGTCGACGCGATCTACGTCTCGACGCCGCACCCGTACCACGCCGAGAACGCGCTGCTGGCGCTCGCGCACGGCAAGCACGTGCTCGTCGAGAAGCCGTTCACCCTCAACGCCGCCGAGGCGCGTCGGGTGGTCGACCTCGCCGAGGCGAACGGCCTCGTCGTGCTCGAGGCGATGTGGACGCGCTGGCTGCCGCACATGGTGCGCGTGCGCGAGCTCGTCGCGTCGGGCGCCCTCGGCGAGGTGCGTGCGCTCATCGCCGACCACGACCAGCGGCTGCCGCTCGACCCCGCGCACCGCATCCAGAACCCGGCCCTCGGCGGCGGCGCGCTGCTCGACCTCGGCATCTACCCCGTGTCGTTCGCGTGGGACGTGTTCGGGGCGCCCGCGAGCGTGCACGCGATCTCGTCGCCGACGCCGACGGGCGTCGACCGCCAGACCGCGATCATCCTCGGCTACCCCGACGGCGAGCAGGCTGTCATCCACACCCAACTCGACGCCCGCGGGCCCTCCACGGCGGTCGTCGTGGGCACCGAGGCGCGCATCGAGATCGACCCCGTCTGGTACACGCCCACCTCCTTCTCGCTCATCGACTCGGCGGATGCCGTGCTCGAGCGGTTCGAGCAGCAGGTGCCGGGCCGCGGGATGCAGTTCCAGGCCGCCGAGCTCGAGCGGCTCGTCGCCGACGGGGTGACGGCGGGGGAGATCCTGCCGCCCGCGGAGTCGGTCGCCATCATGGGCACCCTCGACGAGATCCGTCGGCAGATCGGCCTGCGCTACCCGGGCGAGTAGGGGAGGCGGCGAGCGGATGCACGGCCGCCGCTGGCTATCATGATGCGGTGACCGACGAGCAGCCGACCTCGCGTCGCGCGGCCCGTGAGGCGGCGCGCGGCAAGGCCCCGCGAGGGGCCGCGGCGTCCCCGTCTCCGGGATCGGCGGCGGATGCCGTGGCAGGCGATCCGATCGTCACGGATGCGACGGGCGCCGCCCCCGGTCCGACCGCGGCGAAGACGGGCGGCATCGGCGCCCTGCTCCGCAAGCATCCGGTCGCCTGGATGGTCGGCGCGGGAGCCGTCGCCTTCGCGCTGCTCGGCACCGGCTCGGTGTTCGCGGGCGTCGCCTGGGCCTCGCGCGACCTCCCGTCGGCGAGCGCGAGTCCCGACGCGACGCAGGGGCCCACTCGCGCGGTGCCCGGCACGATCGCCGGGCCGACGCGGATGCGCACCTGTTCCGTCGCGGCGCAGGCGTCCGACGGGCGGCTCGTCTCGCTCCTCGGCTCGGTCATGCGGGCCGACACCGGCGAGGTGCTGTTCGACCGCGGCGGCATGACGCCGGGCGCGCCGGCATCCGTGCTCAAGGTCTTCACGGCGGCCGCGGCCGTCGCGCGCCTCGGCCCCGACTTCCAGGTCACCACGAGCGTGTACGAGGGCTCCACGGCCGGCACGATCGTGCTCGTCGGCCGTGGGGACGCGACCCTCTCGGCGCTTCCCGTGGGGCAGGAGAGCTACTACGCGGGCGCCCCCAAGCTGCAGACGCTCGCCGAGACGGCCATCGCCAACTACCGCGCGAAGTACGCGGACACCCCCATCACGAAGGTCGTGCTCGACGCGAGCTACTGGAACCCGGCCGATCGCTGGGATGCCAGCTGGGATCGCGGCGAGCAGACCCGCGGCTACCAGTCGGAGGTGACGGCCCTGCAGGTCGACGGCGACCGCGCCGATCCTCGCGCCGCCACGAGCCCCCGCTCGACCGACCCGATCGGCCGCGCCGGTGCAGCCTTCATCGCGGCGCTCATCGCCGCCGACCCCGACGGCGAGGTCGTCGATCCGGCGGTCACCACGACCACCGGCACGGCGCTGGGCAGCGCGACGCTCGCCGAGGTGAAGTCCCAGCCCATCCGCACCTGGATCTCCCAGCTGCTGCTCGACAGCGACAACACGCTCGCCGAGATGCTCGCGCGGATCGTGTCGCGCGAGTCCGACATGGGCGGCTCGGCCTCCTCGCTTCAGCAGGCCATCCCGGCGGCGCTCATGGGGTGGGAGGTGCCGTCGGCCGGCCTCGTCATCCGCGACGGCTCCGGGCTCTCCGCGGACAACGCCGTTCCGACGCAGGTCATGGCCGACTTCATGCGTCAGGTGCTCGCCGGCACGGGCGGCCTCGACGTGGTCCGCGCCGGCCTGCCGGTCGCGGGCAAGACCGGGTCGCTCGCCGACCGCTTCTCGGGCGACAACGCGGATGCGCGCGGCAACGTCACCGCGAAGAGCGGCACGCTGTCGCGGGCGTCGACCCTCTCCGGCTACCTCACGGCGGCGGACGGCACCCCGCTCGCCTTCGCCTTCTACGCCAGCGGCGACGGCCTCAAGACGAACGACGCACGTGCCGCCATCGACACCCTGACCGCCGCGGTGCTCCGCTGCGGCGACAACCTCTCCACCAACTGACGGGGGACGCCATGACACGCGCACTGCTGGTGATCGACGTGCAGAACGACTTCACGGAGGGCGGCGCGCTCGGCGTGGCGGGCGGCGCCGCGGTCGCCGAGGGCATCACGGAGTACCTCGAGGCGCATCCGGACCGCTACGACGTCGTGATCGCCTCCCGCGACTGGCACCACGGCGACGACGACAACGGCGGCCACTTCGCCACGGATGCGGAGCCCGACTACGTGACGAGCTGGCCGCGGCACTGCGTCGCCGGCACGCCCGGCGCCGAGTACCACCCCGCGCTCGACACCTCGCTCGTGGATGTGCACGTGCGGAAGGGGCAGGGGGTGCCCGCCTACTCGATCTTCGAGGGCACGACCGACGACGGCACACCCTTCCCCGAGGCGCTCGACGGGCTCGGCGTGACCGACGTCGACGTCGTCGGGATCGCGACCGACTACTGCGTGCGCGCATCCGCCCTCGACGCCCTCGCCTCGGGCCGCCGGGTCACGGTGCTCGACGATCTCGTCGCCGCCGTGAACCCCGTGACGGGCGCCGAGTCCCTCGTCGAGATCGAGGACGCCGGCGGCGCCGTGCGTGCGTCCCGGTGACCGCGCATCCCCCGGCCACTCCTGAGACCGGGCGGCCGGGGGTCGGCACGCGCATCCTGCGGGTCGTGTTGCCGACGCTGCTCATCCTGGCCTGGGTCGCGGCCGGCGGGATCGGCGGGCCGTACTTCGGCAAGATCGGCGAGGTCTCCTCGAACGATCAGGCCAGCTACCTGCCGGCATCCGCCGACGCCACGCGGGTGTCGGAGCTCGTGCCGGAGTTCGCCGGGTCCGACCGGATCCCGGCGATCCTCGTGTTCGCGCGCGAGGGCGGACTGACAGCCGACGACCTCACCGCGATCGACGAGGTGCTTGCCGCGGCGGGCGCGGTGGACGGGGTCGGCGAGACGAGTCCCGCCATCCCGTCCGACGACGGTACCGCCGTCCAGGCGATCGTGCCCATCTCATCCGATGCCGAGCTCGACGAGGTCGTCGCGGAACTGCGGGAGATCATCGAGGAGAAGAGCCCCGCCGGAATCGTGCACGCCGTCACGGGACCGGCCGGGTTCAGCGCCGATCTCGTCGCGGCGTTCGCCGGAATCGACGGGCTCCTGCTGCTCGTGGCGCTCGGCGCGGTCTTCCTGATCCTGCTCGTCGTCTACCGCTCGCCGCTGCTGCCGCTGCTCGTGCTCGGCACGGCGGTCTTCTCCCTCTCGGCGGCGATCCTCGCGGTGTGGTGGCTCGCCTACGCGGGCGTCGTGCAGATCAACGGGCAGGTGCAGGGCATCCTCTTCATCCTCGTGATCGGCGCCGCCACCGACTACGCGCTCCTCTACGTCTCCCGCTACCGTGAAGCACTCCGCCGGCACGCTCGGCGCTGGGACGCCACCCGGGCAGCACTGCGCGGATCGGTGGAGCCGATCCTCGCCTCCGGGGGCACCGTCATCGCCGGCCTCCTCTGCCTGCTCTTCAGCGACCTCAACTCGAACAAGGCGCTCGGCCCGGTGGGCGCGCTGGGCATCGGCTTCGCCATGCTCGGGGCGCTCACCCTGCTGCCCGCCCTGCTGCTCGCCTGCGGGCGGGCTGCCTTCTGGCCTTTCCGGCCGCGGCTCGGCGACGGTGAGAAGCCATCGCGCCTGTGGGGTGCGGTGGCGTCCCTCGTGTCGCGCCGCGCACGTGTCGTGTGGATCGTGTCGACCCTCGCGCTGCTGGTGGCGGCGCTCGGTCTCACCCAGCTGAAGGCCGACGGGGTCGCGCAGTCCGAGCTGATCCTCGGCCCCTCCCAGGCTCGCGACGGACAAGCTCTCCTGGGAGAGCACTTCCCTGGCGGCTCCGGGAGCCCGGCCGTGATCGTCGGTGACGAGGCGTCGCTCACGGAGCTCGCGGATGCCGCGCTGGCGGTCGACGGCGTCGACTCGGTCGTCGCGCTGTCCGAGAACTCGCCGACCGGCACCATGCCGGTGGGAACGAACGCGCCGCCCCCGCCGTTCCCGACGACGGTGCCGCTCCAGCCGACGGTCGTCGACGGCCGCGTGATGGTGCAGGCGACCCTCTCGGACGCGGCCGACTCGGCCGGGGCGGAGGAGTCGGTGCGTCGGCTCCGTGAGGCCGTCGCGGGGGTCGACCCGGATGCGATGGTCGGCGGTGTCACCGCGACCGCGATCGACACCGACGCGACCTCGGTACATGACCGCACCCTCATCATCCCGATCGTGCTCGCCGTGATCCTCGTGATCCTCATGCTGCTGCTGCGCGCGGTCGTGGCGCCGCTCCTGCTGATCGGCAGCGTCATCCTGTCGTTCGCCGCGGCACTCGGGGTGTCGGCGCTCGTGTTCGACCACCTGTTCGGGTTCCCCGGCGCCGATCCCGCGGTGCCGCTCTACGCCTTCGTGTTCCTCGTGGCGCTCGGGGTCGACTACAACATCTTCCTCATGACACGTGTGCGGGAGGAGAGCGCGCACCTCGGAACCCGGCCGGGCATCCTCCGCGGGCTCGTCGTCACGGGTGCCGTCATCACGAGCGCGGGCGTCGTGCTCGCGGCGACCTTCGCAGCGCTCGGAGTGATCCCCATCCTCTTCCTCGCGCAGATCGCCTTCATCGTCGCCTTCGGTGTGCTGCTCGACACCATCCTCGTGCGCTCACTGCTCGTACCTGCGGTCGCGTACGACATCGGCCGCGCCATCTGGTGGCCGTCGCCGCTCGCCCGCGCCGAACAGGCCCCCCGATGACGATTCGCGAGAGGATGGGCACATGATCTCGGAGACGGAGCTGCGGGCGAAGGTGCCGACGCAGCTGTACATCGGCGGGCAGTGGGTCGACGGAGCCGCGGGCGGCACGATCGACGTGCACGACCCCGCCACGGGCGACACGATCGCGACGATCGCCGACGCGACGCCCGAGGACGGCATCCGCGCCCTCGACGCGGCCGTCGCGGCGGCGGCGGACTGGGCGGCCACCCCGGCCCGCACGCGCGGCGAGCTGCTGCGGGCGGCGTGGGAGCTGCTGACCGAACGCGCCGACGAGTTCGCCCTGCTCATGACGATCGAGATGGGCAAGCCGTTCGCCGAGGCGAAGGGCGAGGTGACGTACGGCGGCGAGTTCCTGCGCTGGTTCGCGGAGGAGGCGCCTCGCATCACCGGGCGCTACGGGCCGAACCCCGAGGGCACCGGGCGGATGATCGTGACCCAGCGCCCCGTCGGGCCCTGCTTCTTCATCACGCCCTGGAACTTCCCGCTCGCGATGGCGACCCGCAAGATCGCGCCCGCGCTCGCGGCCGGCTGCACCGTCGTCATCAAGCCCGCGACGCTCACGCCGCTGACGACGCTTCACTTCGTGAAGCTGCTCGAGGAGGTGGGGGTTCCGGCCGGGGTCGTCAACGTCATCACGACCTCGACCTCGAACGCCGTCTCGGAGCCCATCATCCGCGACCCGCGGCTCCGGAAGCTCTCCTTCACGGGCTCGACGCCGGTCGGCCGGAAGCTGCTCGAGCAGGCCGCGCAGGGCGTGCTGCGCACCTCGATGGAGCTCGGCGGCAACGCGCCGTTCATCGTCTTCGAGGACGCCGACCTCGACCGCGCTGTCGACGCCGCCATGCTCGCCAAGTTCCGCAACATCGGCGAGGCGTGCACGGCGGCCAACCGCTTCCTCGTGCACGCGGATGTCGCCGAGGAGTTCACGCGGCGCGTGACGGAGCGGGTGGCCGCCATGAAGGTGGGGCGCGGCACCGAGGAGGGCGTCGCGATCGGCCCGCTCATCGACGAGAAGGCCGTCGCGAAGGCCTCCGAGCTCGTGGCGGACGCCGTGTCACGCGGCGCCACGGTCGAGACGGGCGGCGAGGCCGTCGCCGGGCCGGGGACCTTCTACCGGCCCACCGTCGTCTCGGGCGTCGCGGCGGGGTCCGACATCCTGCGCGAGGAGATCTTCGGGCCGGTGCTCGCGATCTCCACGTTCACCGACGAGGCGGATGCGGTGCGCCGCGCGAACGACACCGAGTACGGGCTCGTCTCCTACGTCTTCACCCGCGACCTCGCGCGAGGTCAGCGCATGATCGACCAGCTCGAGACCGGCATGATGGGCCTCAACGTCGGCGTCGTGTCGAACGCGGCGGCGCCGTTCGGCGGCGTCAAGCAGTCGGGCCTCGGCCGCGAGGGCGGCTTCGAGGGCATCCACGAGTACCTCGACACGAAGTACACGCTCACCCCGATGTCCTGAGGTCACCAGCCGGAGCTACGAGCACCCTCACACGAGGAGCTGGTGCTTCGCGAGGTCGCGGTAGAGCGGCGTCGAGGCGACCAGCTCGGAATGCGTGCCGACGCCCGCGACGCGTCCTCGGTCGAGCACGACGATGGCATCCGAGTCGACCACCGTCGACAGGCGGTGCGCGATGACGAGCAGCGTGCGCTCGGCGGCGACCGCGTCGATCGCCTCCCGCAGCAGCTGCTCGTTGACCCCGTCGAGCGACGCCGTCGCCTCGTCGAGCAGCAGGATCGGGGGAGCGGCGAGCAGGGCGCGCGCGATCGCGAGCCTCTGCCGCTCACCGCCCGACAGCATGACGCCGTCCTCGCCGACCGCGGCATCCAGCCCCGCCGGGTCGCGGTCCAGCACCTCGCCGAGGTTGACCGCGCGCAGCACCTCGACGCACTGCTCGTCGGTGGCGTCGGGCGTGCCGAGCGTGAGGTTGTCGCGGATGCTGCCCGCGAGCACGGGCGCGTCCTGCTCGACGTAGCCGATGCGGGCGCGCAGCTGCTCGCGCGGCAGGGCGCGCACGTCGATGCCGTCGATCCGCACGACGCCCGCGGTCGGGTCGTAGAAGCGCTCGATGAGTGCGAGGATCGTGGACTTGCCCGCCCCCGACGGCCCGACGAGCGCCACGCGCGAGCCGCGCGGCACCGCGAATGAGACGCCGTGCAGCACCTCGCGGTCTGCCGGGGTCACCGCATCCTCGCCGAGCGCGGAGGCGACGACCTTCTCGGCCTCCGTCTGGTGCGCGCTCTCGGGGTAGGCGAAGCGCACCTCGTCGAAGCGGATGGCGGCATCCGTCTCCACCGCGGCGGCGGGCTCGACGGCCGCATCCCCCTCGTCCTCGGAGGGGATGCGCATGATCTCCTGGATGCGGCCGAGCGCCCCGAGCGCCTGGTTGACCGAGGTGACGGCGCCGATCGCCGAGCCGAGCGGCATGATCATGAGGAACAGGAACAGGATGAACGCCACGAGGCTCGCGATCGTGATGGCCCCCGACGCGACCCGGTAGCCGCCGAGGCCGAGCACCACCAGGAACGACACGTTCATCGCGATCGAGGCGACCGGCACGACGAGCGCCGACACCTTCGCGACGCGGATGCCGGCGCCCCAGGCGGCCTTCGCCTCCGTTTCGATCGCGACCGACTCGCGCTCGGTCGCGTTCGCGGCACGCACCGTGCGGATGGCTGCGATCGCGCGCTGCACGCCCGCCGAGACGTCGCCCACCTTCTCCTGCTGCTGGCGGCTCGCGACCCGGATGCGGCCCGAGAGGCCGCCCACGACGGCGATCGCGACCGCGATGACGAGCACGGTCGCCCCGAGCAGCACGGGATCGATGATCGCCATGCCGATGAGGGCGCCGACGAACACCACGGCGCCGCCGAGGGCGTCCACGAGACCCTGGGTGAGCACGGCGTAGAGCAGCGTCGTGTCGCTGCCGACGCGCGACACGAGGTCGCCCGTGCGCCTGGTGTCGAACTCGCGGATGGGGAGGCGCAGCATCCGGCGGATGAGGCCCCGGCGCGCGGAGTACACGACGCTCGTGCCCGCGCGCTGCAGCAGGTAGTGCTGCAGGGCCGTGACGACGCCGTTACCGATGACGAGTGCGACGAGCAGCCAGGCGAGCCACCCGAGGGGGTCGCCGGCCTCGACCACCTGGATGACCTGGCTTACAAGCGCGGGCTGGGCGAGCGAGAAGCCGGCGCTCACGAGGCTCAGCACGATCGCGAGCCCGAGCAGCACCTTGTGCTCGGCGAGGTAGGGCAGCAGCTCACGGAACGAGGCGCGCGGCCCCGTGTCGGCGCTGCGGCGGAAGGGGTTGCGGCGCGCGGGCGCGTCGGTGCTCGTCATCGTGGGTTTCCTCAGGGATGGGGTGGCGCGTCAGGCGCGCCCGTACTTCTTGTGGACCGCCTGCTTGCTCACGCCCAGGCAGAGGGCGATGAGCTGCCAGGAGGCGTTCGCGTTGCGCGCCCGGCGCACGGCCGCCGCCTCGTGGCGGTCGAGCTCGCGCCGGAGGCCGGCGAGCGCACGAAGGGCGACGAGCGGATCCTGCGATCCGGCGTCTCCCGCGAGGGTGTGCAGCTCTCCGACATCCACGCGTCAACCGTAGTTGACGACCGGGCATCCGTCAACTCACGTTGACGCCGCTGAGTGGTCGGTTTCTCGCCCAATTCACCCGGGATGAGGCCAGAAACCGACCGCTCGGCGGGGGAAGGGTCTGCTCAGGAGTCGGTGTCCTCGGGGAGGCCCGAACCCGTCGTGCAGGCGGTCGCGTCGTCGACCGTCGACCAGGAGGCCACGCCGCCGCCGAGGGAGGCGCCGAGCTCCGTCACGACGGCGTGGCACGCCGAGAGCGTGAGACCGGATGCCACGGCGAAGCCGTAGCGGTGGTTCGCCCAGCGGGTGAAGTGGCCGGCGGCGCCCACCGCATCCGTGTCGCCGTGGAAGCCGACGATCAGCCGCCCCTCGCCCGCCCCGGTGAGCGCGCGCGAGCGGTCGCAGTGCGGCGCCTCGGGCGCGAGCCCCGGCAGCTCGATGAGCGCGCCGTCGGAGGCGAGAGACAGGAACTCGGTCGTCGGATGCACGGCGACCTCCGTGCCCGCCGCCCAGCTCCCGGCGAGCGGCGTCGCGGTCACGTCGACCTCGGCGAAGCTCCACAACTGATCGGCGTACACGGCCTCCTCGAGCGCGCCGAGGCAGCCGTTCGTCATGAGCGCGGCGAGAGGTGCCCCCTCGGTCGAGTCCCAGGCGTAGGAGCGGTGCACGATCGCGGTGAGCTGCAGCGACGCGCCGCCCGCTTCCGTCACGACCGCGCTCACGCCCAGCACGGCATCCGCGGGCAGGCTCGCGAGGGTGTCGGCCGGTGCGGAGGCCGCGGCGCTCGGCGTCGCGGACCCGGATGCCGAGGGGCTCCCGCTCGGCGCGGGCGGCAGCGGATCGCATGCGGCGAGGGCGAGGGCGGCGAACGCCGCGGCGGCGACGAGGAGGGCGGGGCGGCGTGACATCGGGCCTCTGCTTCGTGGTGGTGGGCGACGGGTGAGCCAAGTGTAGGGACGCGGCGGGCGCCGCGGAATGGGGGAGGCGGCGCATAGGCCGTGTCGTCCGTGCCGCCTAGGCTCGTCTCCCGTGACCGTGATATCCGCGACCGACCTCGTCAAGCGCTACGGCGAGGTCGCCGCCGTGGACGGCGTCAGCTTCGAGGTGGCCCCGGGGGAGTCGTTCGGGCTGCTCGGACCGAACGGCGCCGGCAAGTCGACGACGATGCGGATGGTGGGCGCGGTGTCCACCCGCACGGCGGGCGAGCTGACCGTGCTCGGCCTCGACCCCGACGAGTTCGGGCCCGAGATCCGCGCCCGGCTGGGCGTCGTGCCCCAGCAGGACAACCTCGACAACGAGCTGCGGGTGCGCGAGAACCTGCTCACCTACGGTCGCTACTTCGGGCTGCCGCGGCGACTGATCGCCGAGCGGGCCGACGAGCTGCTCGAGTTCGCGCAGCTCGCGGATCGGGGCGACGCCAAGGTCGACGAGCTCTCCGGCGGCATGAAGCGCCGCCTCACGATCGCGCGCGCCCTCATCAACGAGCCGCGCATCCTGCTGCTCGACGAGCCGACGACGGGCCTCGACCCGCAGGCGCGCCACATCCTGTGGGACCGGCTGTTCCGCCTCAAGGAGCAGGGCACGACGCTGCTGCTCACAACCCACTACATGGACGAGGCCGAGCAGCTCTGCGACCGCCTTGTCGTGGTCGACCACGGCCGCATCATGGCCGAGGGCTCGCCCGCGGCGCTCATCCGGCAGTACTCGACGCGTGAGGTGCTCGAGGTGCGGTTCGGCTCCGAGCGCAACGCGGCGGCCGCTGCCGCGCTCGCCGACGTCGGCGACCGGCTCGAGGTGCTGCCGGATCGCGTGCTCGTCTATGCGGACGACGGCGAGGCCGCCCTCGTGGAGGTGACCGCGCGCGGCCTGCAGCCGCTCACGAGCCTCGTGCGGCGCTCCAGCCTGGAGGACGTGTTCCTGCGGCTGACGGGAAGGTCGCTGATCGAATGAGCTCGGAAGATCGCCTTGAGCTCCGTCGCGCCGCCGTGAGGCCGCGGGCCTTCGGCGCCTGGTACGTGACCGAGCACCACGTGCGCATCTGGCGCCGCTACCTCGGCGTGAACGTGGCGACGGCCATCGGCACCCCGTTCATGTTCCTGCTCGCCTTCGGCATCGGGCTGGGGCTGCTGGTGAACGCGAATGCGGGGCCGGGCGGCGTCGACGGGGTGTCGTACCTCGTCTTCATCGCGCCCGCGCTCATCGCGACCTCCGCGGTGACGATCGCCTCCGACGAGTTCAGCTACCCGGTCATGCAGGGGCTCAAGTGGAACCCGATCTACATCGGCATGCACGCGACCCCGATCACGGCCCGGCAGGTGGTCGACGGGCTCGTGCTGTTCGTCGCTCTGCGCGTCACCGCGACCACCTTCGTCTACTTCCTGATCATGGCGGCGTTCGGCGGTGTGCCGGCGGCATCCGGGGTGCTCACGGTGCCCGTCGCGACGTTCACCGCCCTCGCGTTCGGCACGCCCCTGTTCGCCTACGCGGCGACCCTGCGGGAGGACCGCGGCCAGTTCGCCGTGGTGCAGCGCGTGCTCGTGCTGCCGCTCACGCTGTTCAGCGGCACGCTGTTCCCGCTCGAGCAGCTGCCCGCCTTCCTGCAGCCGATCGGCTGGCTGTCCCCGCTCTGGCACGGTGCCGAGCTCGGCCGGGTCGTCGGCTACGGCGCGGAGCGGCCGCTGTGGCTCACGGCCGTGCACCTCGCGTTCCTCGTCGTCCTCGCCCTCGCGGGGTGGCGGCTCGCGGTGCGCGTCATGCGGGGGAGGCTCGACGCATGAGCGCGGTCACCGAGCAGCGGGCGATGCGACGCGGCGGCGTCCGGGCGCTCTACGCGGGCAACGCGCGCGCGGTCGTCGGGCGCGGCCTCGTCGCGACGCGCTCGAGCAACTGGGTGGTCATCGCGTCCGGCTTCTTCGAGCCGGTCTTCTATCTGCTGTCGCTCGGCGTCGGCCTCGGCGCCTTCATCGGCACCGTGACGGATGCGGCGGGTCGCGAGATCCCGTACGCGGCGTTCATCGCCCCCGCCCTGCTGGCGGTGTCGGCGATGAACGGCGCCATCTACGACTCGACGTGGAACGTCTTCTTCAAGATGAACTTCGGCAAGCTCTACGAGGGCATGCTCGCGACGAGCCTCGGGCCGCTCGACATCGCGCTCGGCGAGATCCTGCTCGCGCTGTTCCGCGGGGCCGTGTACGGCATCGGGTTCCAGATCGTCATGCAGCTCATGGGGCTGAACCTCTCCTGGTGGGCTCTGCTCGCGGTGCCCGCGGTGATGCTCATCGCCTTCGGCTTCGCGGCGATCGGGATGGGGGTGACAAGCTACTTCACGACCTTCCAGCAGATGGAGTGGATCATGTTCGTGCTCACCCCCATGTTCATGCTCTCGGCGACCTTCTTCCCGATCACCGTGTATCCGGAGCCGGTGCAGTGGCTCGTCATGGCGCTGCCGCTCTGGCACGGCGTCGAGCTCGTCCGCGGGCTCACGACGGGCGTCGTGGGGCCCGAGCTGCTCGTGCACGTGCTCTACTACGGCGTGATGATCGCGGCCGGCCTCGCGTTCACGACCCGGCGGCTGCGGGCGCTGTTCCTCGACTGAGCCGTTGTCCTATATTCATCACCCTGCTAGGGTGGTGAATATGACCACGCAGCGCCCGGCGACGCAGACCGTCCCCGCGACCCCCTCCGCCTTCCGCCCCCTCCCGAGCGGAAGCTACGGCAACAAGCAGCCCACCAACCGGGGGATCGAGGGCATCATCACGCGATACCTCGTACGGCAGGCCCGCAAGCCGCGCAAGCCCGGCGCCCGCAACGGCGCATCCGTGCTCGCCCTCACCACGATCGGGGCGAAGACCGGCCTCGAGCGCACCAACCCCGTCGGCTACGGCGTGGACGGGGACGGATGGCTCATCACGGCGAGCGCCGCCGGCGCCAAGAACCATCCCGCCTGGTACTACAACCTCGCTGCGCACCCGGACCGGGCTGTCATCGAGATCGGCGGCGAGCGCATCCCCGTCACGGCGACGCAGTACGAGCCGGAGGAGGCGGAGAGGAAGTTCCAGGAGGTCATCCGCACGTCGAGCCGCATGGCCCGTCGCACGCTCCTCGGCTACCGCGCCGCGACCGACCGCGTCATCCCGATCATCCGCCTCACCCGCCGCTGACCTCCCTCAGGTGAGTGGTCGGTTTCTGGCCCCAAACCGGCGGTTTGAGGCCAGAAACCGACCACTCAGCGGGGGCGGGCTTCTCAGCGGCCGCGCACGCGAGCGAGCACGCGGGCGGTCGCGAGCACGGCCTCCGCCGCCTCCCGGCCCTTGTCCTCCTTCGACCCGGGCAGGCCCGCGCGGTCGAGCCCCTGCTGCTCGTCGTCGAGGGTCAGCACCCCGAACCCGACCGGCTTGCCGGTGTCGAGGGCGACGCGCGTGAGCCCGTCGGTCGCGGCGTTCGAGACGAAGTCGAAGTGGGGGGTGCCGCCACGGATGATGACGCCCAGGGCGACCACGCCGTCCGCGCCCGCCTCGAGCGCGGCCTTCGCGACGACGGGCAGCTCGAAGCTCCCGGGCACGCGGAGGACCTCCACCTCGGCGCCGGAGGCCTCGAGGGTGCGCAGCGCGCCCGTCAGCAGGCCCTCGGTGATCCGCTCGTGCCAGGTGCCGGCGACGACGGCGATACGCAGACCCGCGCCGTCGGTGTCGAGAGCTGTCGGACGACCCTCGCCGCTCATGTATTCGTCCCTTCGTCGTGTCCGACGGCCGAGACGGCCGTCGGCGCTGGCGTCGCGGCGGAGGCCAGAAATGGCCTCCGCTCCTGAGCTCCAGCGCGCAACTCCTGGTGGCTCGGCAGCGCGTGGCCCATCCGGTCGCGCTTCACGTCGAGGTAGCCCTCGTTGAACTCGCCGACCCCGACCACGAGCGGCACGAGCGACTCGACCTCGACGCCGCGCTCCGCGAGCTGCCGCGCCTTCTCGGGGTTGTTGCTCAGCAGCCGCACCCGCCGGATGCCGAGATCCTTGAGGATCGCGACCGCCGCCCCGTAGTCGCGCGAGTCGGCGGGCAGCCCGAGCGCGAGGTTGGCGTCGAGCGTGTCGAAGCCCTCCTCCTGCAGCCGGTAGGCGCGCAGCTTGTTGATGAGCCCGATGCCGCGGCCCTCCTGCCCGCGCAGGTAGATCACGACCCCGCCCTCCTCGCGGATGGTGTCGAGCGCCGACTGCAGCTGGGGGCCGCACTCGCACTTGAGCGAGCCGAAGGCCTCGCCCGTCAGGCACTCCGAGTGCACCCGCACGAGGGCGCCGTCCTGCGGATCGCCGGCGATCCACGCGACGTGGTCGGCGCCCGTGGAGCGGTCGCGGTACGCGCGCACGCGGAAGGTGCCGTGGGCGGTAGGGACGTCGGTCTCCACCTCGAACGAGACCCGCTGGGACTCGGGCACCGTGACCTCCGCCTTCGGGTCGCGCTCGCAGCGGCGCTCCTCCATGAAGCGGATGAGCGCCTCGATCGTGATGACGGGCACGTTCTCGCGCTCGCCGAGCCGGATGAGGTTCGGCAGCCGCATCATCTCGCCGTCCTCGTCGACGATCTCGACGATCGCCGCGACGGGGGTGAGACCGGCGAGCTTCATGAGGTCGACCGACGCCTCGGTGTGGCCGTCGCGCTCGCGCACGCCGCCGTCAACCGCGCGCAGCGGAAGGATGTGCCCCGGCCGGTTGACGCTCGCGGGCGTCGAGGCGGGGTCGGCGAGCACACGCAGGGTGTGGGCGCGGTCGGAGGCCGAGATGCCGGTGGAGAGCCGGTCGGCGGCGTCGACGGAGACCGTGTACGCGGTGCCGCGCGGATCCTGGTTGTGCGCGACCATCGGCGGCAGCTCGAGCCGGTCGGCGATCTCGTTCGTCATGGGGGCGCAGATGAAGCCGGAGGAGTGCTTGACCGCCCACGCGATCCACTCCCGGCTCGCGGTCTCGGCGGCGAGCACGACGTCGCCCTCGTTCTCGCGGCCCTCGTCGTCGGCCACGATCACCGGTCGCCCCTCGCGCAGCGCCTGCAGGGCGGCCGGGATGTCGCTCAGGCTCATCGGGTCGCCCCGCTTCCGCCGGCGGCGTACTCCCGCACGGGCTCGAGACCGTTCTCCCGGAACGCCAGCATCCGCTCCACGTGCCGCGCCAGGATGTCGGTCTCCAGGTTCACGCGGTCGCCGACCGCGAGCGCGCCGAGGGTGGTCGCCTCGAGCGTCTCGGGGATGAGCGACACCTCGAACCACTGCTCGGCCTCCGACGGGTCCGCGACCGCGCTCACGGTGAGCGAGGTGCCGTCGACCGCGATCGAGCCCTTGCGCGTGACGAGCGGGGCGAGCTCGGGTGAGAGCGTGAACCGCACGACGCGCCACGCCGATCCGTCACGGGCCTCGATCACCGTCGCGGTGCCGTCGATGTGACCCTGCACGATGTGGCCGCCGAGGCGGCCGCCGACGGGGGCCGCGCGCTCGAGGTTGACCAGGTCGCCGGGGCGGCGCTCGCCGATGGTGGACACCTCGATCGAGATGGCCATGACGTCGGCGGTGAACCAGTCCTCGCCCTGGTCGATGACCGTGAGGCAGACGCCGGAGACCGAGATGGAGTCGCCGTGAGACGCGTCCGATGCGGCGAGGGGGGCGCGCACGGTGATGCGGGCCGCGTCCGCGGTCGGCTCCCAGGCGAGCACCTCGCCGCGCTCCTCGATGATGCCGGTGAACATATCAGCTTCCCTTCGCAGCTCGGGCCAGGATGAGCAGGTCGTCGCCGAGCCGCTCGACGCCGTCGATCGTGAGGCGCCGGGCGTCGTCGATGGTGCGGATGCCGAGGTCGCCGACGGCGAGCCGGTCGCCGCCCAGCAGCGCCGGCGCGAGGTACACGGCGTACTCGTCGGCGAGCCCCGCGGCGATCACGGCGGAGGCGAGCGTCGGCCCGCCCTCCACGTACACGCGGCGGATGCCGCGCGCGTCGAGCTCGGCCATCACGCGCCCGAGGTCCCGCGTGCCCGTCTCGAGCAGCCCGGCCGGGTGGCGGCGCAGCGCCGCGTCCGCGGGGACCGGGCGCTCGCCCACGACGACCGGCAGCGGCTGGTGGGGCAGCAGCTCGCCGCCGTCGCCTCGAGCCGTGAGGGCGGGGTCGTCGGCGAGCACGGTTCCGGTGCCCACGAGGATCGCGTCGGATGCGGCCCGCTGCTCGTGCACGCGCTGGCGCGCCGCGGTGCCGGTGATCCACTGGCTCGTGCCGTCGCCCGCGGCCGCCCGGCCGTCGAGGGTCGATGCCCACTTGACGGTGACCCACGGGCGCCGTCGAGCGACGGCGCTCAGCCAGACGTGCAGGAGCTCGCGCACCTCGTCGGCGAGCACGCCGGGCACCACCTCGATGCCGGCGGCGCGGAGGCGATCGGCACCGCCCGCCGACTCGTGCCCGGGGTCGGACACCGCGTACACGACGCGGGTGACCCCCGCGGCGATGAGGGCTTCGCTGCACGGCCCCGTGCGGCCCGTGTGGTTGCAGGGCTCGAGGGTGACGACGGCGGTGAGGCCGCGCGCATCCGCGACGCGCGAGAGGGCGTCGATCTCGGCGTGCGGGGTGCCCGCGCCGTGGTGCCAGCCCTCGCCGACGACGGCGCCGGATGCGTCGAGCAGCACGCAGCCGACCTGCGGGTTGCCGCCGGTCACCGGCCCGCGCGAGGCGAGGTCGAGGGCGCGGCGCATGGCGACGTCGTAGACGGTCTCGGCCATTCGCACCCCTTCCGGTTCCGGTCCGGGGATGCGCGACAAGCGGGCGCCCGCCGACGCGGTCACGAACGGATGCGTCGGCGTGTGCTTCCTCTCATCCGGACTCTGACCGTCGGTTCCGGAATTCCACCGGATCGGCCCCGCCTCTTACGGGACGGGGTTCGCGGACTCTCACCGCCGGTGCGGAATTCCACCGCCCCCGGAGCACATGCTTCTTTCGGAGTCTATAACGCGGGTCATGTGCGGATATTCCTGGTTGCGTAGCGTGACGCGGGCCCGTGACGCGGGTTATGAGGCCGAAGGGCGTCACGCGCTGAGGCGTCGCAGCACCTCGTCGAGCTTGTCGTCGACGCGGTCGAAACGCTCCTCGAGCCGCCCCAGTCGCTTCTCCACCCCGTCGAGTCGCTTCTCCACCCCGTCGAGTCGCTTCTCCACCCCGTCGAGTCGCTTCTCCACCCCGTCGAGCCGTTCATCGACGCGCTCGGCATGCACCTGCAGTGCGGTGACCTTGGTGTCGAGTGCGGTGACCTTGGTGTCGAGTGCGGTGACTTTGGTGTCGAGTGCGGTGACTTTGGTGTCGAGTGCCGCGACCTTGGTGTCGAGCGCGGTGACCGTGCCGTCGAGTTCGGTCACCTTGGCGTCGAGCGTCGCGACCGTGTCGCGCAACTCCGTGACCTGGGTGCCCAGCTCCGTCACCTGGGAGCCGAGCTCATCCACTTTGCCCGTGAGGAAGAGCACGTGCTCCTTGGTCTGGGTGACGGTCGTCTCAACGCTGTCGATGCGGCGGTTGAGCACGACGACCTCGGCGATGATGCGGGCCCCCATCGCGTCCATCCCGGTCTCGAGACGCGCGAATCGCGTGCTCGCCTCGTCGTGGTTGCGGCGCACCTCGGCTGTGAGCGCGGTGAGGTCGTGGTGGGTCTGCGACTGCGCCTGTACGAGCAGATCGATCTTCTGATCGGTGTTCATCGCGGCGAAGGGGCGGATCTGCGCGGGTTCGCGCGGAGTGTTCGGCATCTGGTCGTCGTCCATGATCGGGTCTCTTCGGGGCTGGGGATGCGACGACACTAACAACCCGTGCAAGGACCCGCCAGGCCTCCACGCACATCGGTGGAGAAGTCGTCGTAGTCGCTCCTGTGGAGGGCTTCAGGGGCGTGTGGCGGCGAGCAGCGCAGGCAGCTCGGCGAGGGTACGGATGACGGGCACGCCCGCCGCATCCGCCTCGGCGCGCTGTTCCGGGGTGGCGGTGCCCGGCCGGTCGATCCACACGCCGAGCAGGCCCGCGCGGGCGGCGCCGACGGCGTCCGTGTGCAGGCGGTCGCCGACGTAGCACGCCTCCGACGCCGTCACGCCGAGGCGGGCGGCGGCGAGCTCGAAGATACGCGCGTCCGGCTTCGCCACCCCGACCTCGCCGCTCGCGATGAGCGCGTCCGGCGGGATGCGCGCGTCCAGCCCGACCGCGCGCACCTTCGAGGTCTGAAAGGCCAGGTCGCCGTTCGTGATGATGCCGAGGGCACGCGGGGCGAGCGCGTCGAGGCACGGCAGCGCGTCGTCGTGCAGGCGCCAGCTCGTCTCGTAATGCACGCGATACGACTCGAACCACGCCTCGGCCTGGGTGTCGTCGAGCTCGATGCCGTAGGGCGCGACGAACGCGCGGGCGCGCGCCCGCCGCTGGCCGAGGTAGTCGAGCTCGCCCGCCAGATAGCGGTGGTAGTGCTCCTCCTCGAGCGCGCTCCAGCGTGCGAGCTCGGCCGCGGGATCGGCCGCGGCCACCTCGCCGCCGAGGGCCGCGCGGTGCGCGTGGATGCCGGCCTCGACCGACTCACGGTGGGCGAACAGCGTGTCGTCGAGGTCGAACAGCACCGCCCGGATGCCGCTCACACCGGCCATCCCTCGTGGGCCGATCCGTCGTCGGCGCGCAGCCGGTGACCGTGCCACCCCATCGGCCGCGAACCGTCCCGGAACGCGACCTCGACGGGCCGCTCACCGTCGAAGCGGAAACCGGCCGAGCGCGCGACCCGCGCGGACGCGAGGTTTCCCGCCACCGCCTCCCAGCCGATGCGCTCTTGGCCGAGAGACGAGAACACCCATTCGCACACTGTGCGCACCGCCTCCGTCATGTACCCGCGACCGCGGGAGCGGGCGTCGAGCCAGAAGCCGATGTCGCCGCGCTCGCGGCGCCATCCGATGGAGCCGAGGTGCGGACCGTGCTCGGACTCGCGGATGCCCCAGGTGAGGGTGCGCCCCGTCAGCCAGCCCAGGCTGACGATGCGCGTGACGTAGAACGCCGCGTCCGCACGCGTGTACGGCCAGGGCAGCGATGCGAGCGTGCGCGGGAACGTCTCGTCTTGGCACGACTCCGTGATCGCGTCGATGTCGTTCCGCGTCGGCCTCGACAGCACGAGCCGTTCGGAGCGGAGCACGACGGGTTTCACGCGCGCCTCGCGCTCACGAGCGCTTCGGCAGGAACCCGACGCGGTCGTAGACGCGGGCGAGCGTGGCCTCCGCGATCGCGTCCGCGCGGTCGGCGTTCGCCGCGAGCATCCGGTCGAGCTCGGCCGGGTCGGCGAGCAGCTCGAGCGCGCGCTCGCGCACGTGGCCGAACTCGGCCACCACCGCATCCGCGACGGCCCCCTTGAGGTCGCCGTATCCGCGGCCCGAGAACTCGTGCTCGAGGTTGTCGATCGAGGTGCCGCTGAGAACCGACAGCAGTGTCAGCAGGTTCGAGACGCCCGGCTTCGCGGCCGGGTCGTAGTGGATCGAGCCGTCGTTGTCGGTGACGGCCGACTTGATCTTCTTGACGAGCCGGTTCGGCTCGTCAAGAAGCCACAGGATGCCGTTGTCGGCCTCGCCCGACTTCGACATCTTCGCCGCGGGGTTCTGCAGGTCGTAGACCTTCGCCGTCTCCTTCAGGATCGACACCTCCGGCACCACGAAGGTCTCGCCGAAGCGCGAGTTGAAGCGCTGCGCGAGGTCGCGCGTGAGCTCGATGTGCTGCCGCTGGTCCTCACCGACCGGCACGATCTCCGCGTCGTAGAGCAGCACGTCGGCCGCCTGCAGGATCGGGTAGGTGAACAGCCCGACGGACGCCGCCTCGACGCCGCCCTTCGCGGTCTTGTCCTTGAACTGGGTCATGCGGCTCGCCTCGCCGAAGCCCGTGATGGTGTTGAGCACCCAGGCGAGCTGCGCGTGGGCGGGCACCTGCGACTGCACGTACAGCGTGGACGCCGACGGGTCGATGCCCGCCGCGATGTACTGCGCGGCGGTGCGGCGGGTCTTCTCGCGGAGGGTCGTCGGATCCTGCGGCACGGTGATCGCGTGCAGGTCGACGACGCAGAACACGGCGTCGTAGTCCTGCTGCAGCTGCTTCCACTGCAGGAGGGCGCCGATGTAGTTGCCGGCGTGCAGGGAGTCGGCGGAGGGCTGCATGCCCGAGAACAGGCGGGGTTTGGTCATTGCGGGGTCCTTCAGAGCTGGTAGTCGACGACGACGGGGGCGTGGTCCGACCATCGCTCGTCGTAGGCCGCGGCCCGGTCGATCGTGTACGACACCGCCTTCTCGGCGAGCGCGGGCGTCGCCAGGTGGTAGTCGATGCGCCATCCCGTGTCGGTGTCGAAGGCTTGACCGCGCTGCGACCACCACGTGTAGGGTCCGGGAACCTCGCCCGCCCAGCGGCGGCCGACATCCACCCAGCCGAAGCCGGCGCCGGCGTTGTAGCCCTCCTCGCCCTCGGCTCCGAGGAATCGGTCGAAGTAGGCGCGCTCCTCCGGCAGGAAGCCGGCGCGCTTCACGTTGCCCTTCCAGTTCTTGATGTCGAGCGTGCGGTGGCCCACGTTGAGGTCGCCGACGACGAGCGCGAGCGGGTTGTGCTCGGCGAGCTTCGGCAGGCGCTCGGCCATCGCGTCGAGGAACTTGTACTTCTCGACCTGCTTCGGGGTGTCGGCCTCGCCCGAGTTGACGTAGGTCGAGACGACGGTGACGATCGTGCCGTCGACGTCGTAGTCGGCCTCGAGCCAGCGACCCGCCGAGTCGAAGTCGTCGGGCCCGAAGGTCACCCGGTGGATCTCGGCCTTGCGACGGCTCGCGAGCGCGACGCCGGCACGGCCCTTCGCGGTCGCGGGGTCGTGCAGCACGTCCCAATCGTCGCCGAGGAGAGCCGTCAGGTCGTCGGTCTCGGCGCGCACCTCCTGCAGCGCCAGGATGTCGACGCCGCGCGGGGCGAGCCACTCGCCCATGCCCTTGCGGTAGGCGGCGCGGACGCCGTTGACGTTGACCGTGGCGATGCGGAGGGGGCGGGACACGCCCTCAACTCTAGCCAGCGCCTCCGACGCTCACCTCCGCCCGAAGAGCCGCCCCCAGAAGCCCGGCCTCCGCTCGGCGGCGAGCTCGGCGCGCACCTCCTCCTTGAGGCGCTCCCGCTCCTCGGCCTCCGCCTCCGCGCGCTCGTCGGCGAGGCGCTTGTCGAGCGGCACCCCGGCATCCTTCATCGACACGAACACCCAGCAGGCAGCGATGAGGATCACCTGGCAGATGAGCGTGAACCAGATGAGCAGCCCGATGATCACCGCGAAGCCGGCGAGCAGCGGGTTGTTGGTCGCGCCACCGAGCAGCGCCGTTCCGAGGATCTTGAGCACCCCGAGTGCGGCGGCGCCGATCAGCGCGCCCTGCGCGAGGAAGCGGATCGGGATGTACACGCCCGCGAGCACGCGGTAGAGCGCGCCCAGCACGACCGCGTCGAGCACGAACATGAGCGCGATCGCGAGCACGCGCGCCGCGATCGTCGTCGACGCGGAGTCCCGGATGCCGAGCCAGTCGAGCACGCCGTCGAGCGCCTGCGTGGAGAGCACCGAGAGGGCGGCCGACACGAGCAGCAGCGCGCCGAAGCCGATCGCGAGCCCTAGGTCCTTGAGCTTGAGCAGGATGAAGTTGGTGCGAGGCCCCGGCAGGTCGCCGAGCACCCGGATGGCGTCGCGCGCGGAGGCGAGCCACCCGAGGGCCGTGAAGAACAGGCCCGCGAGCGCGATGGCGCCCGTCCATCCGAGCACCGTCGTGTTCACGAGCTGGTCGGGGTCGATCGCGCCGTCGCCCTCGCCCGTGTCGATGAGGCCGGGCACCGCGGTCGCGAGAAGCGAGAACAGCGCGTCGCGCAGCTCCTGGTTGCCGGCCAGCACGATCCCGAACACCGAGAAGGTCACCCAGATGGCGGCGAACACGGCGAAGATCGCCTGGTTCGAGAGTCCCGCGGCGAGCAGCGGCCCGCGGTGGGCACCGTAGTCGAGGAACACCCGCACGGGCCGCAGGCCCATGACCCACGCGATCCCCCGCTGCACCCAGGCGATGAGCGCGGGCGGCTGCTTCGCATCCGCGGTGGTCTTCTCGGCCATCACCCCACGCTATCGGGGCTCGTGAGGGGTTCGAGGGGCTTGACGCGCTACTTCTTGGGGATGTCGGGCTTGCCGCGCAGCACGGCGGCCTTGACCTCGGCGATCGCCTTCGTCACCTCGATGCCACGCGGGCACGCCTCCGTGCAGTTGAAGGTCGTGCGGCAGCGCCACACGCCCTCCTTATCGTTGAGGATGTCGAGGCGCACGGATGCGGCCTCGTCGCGCGAGTCGAAGATGAAGCGGTGCGCGTTGACGATCGCGGCGGGCCCGAAGTACTGGCCGTCGGTCCAGAACACGGGGCACGAGCTCGTGCACGCGGCGCACAGGATGCACTTGGTCGTGTCGTCGAAGCGTTCGCGCTGGGCGACCGACTGGATGCGCTCCTTGCCGTCCTTCGGCTTGTCGGAGGCGATGAGGAACGGCTGGATCTCGCGGTAGGAGGCGAAGAACGGCTCCATGTCGACGATGAGGTCCTTCTCGAGCGGCAGACCCTTGATCGCCTCGACGTAGATGGGCTTCGAGATGTCGAGGTCCTTGATGAGCGTCTTGCAGGCGAGCCGGTTGCGGCCGTTGATGCGCATGGCGTCCGAGCCGCAGATGCCGTGCGCGCACGAGCGGCGGAAGGTGAGCGAGCCGTCCTGCTCCCACTTGATCTTGTGCAGCGCGTCGAGCACGCGGTCGGTCGCGTACAGCTCGACGTCGAAGTCCTGCCAGTACGGCTCGGCGTCCTTCTCCGGGTCGAAGCGCCGGATGATGAGGGTCACCGTGAACGCCTGGATCGGCGCCTCGGCCTTCGGCGTGTTGTCGACGGCCTCGAGGGTGGCAGCGCCCGCCATCAGTACTTCCTCTCCATCGGCTGATAGTTGGTCACGACGACGGGCTTCCAGCCGAGCGTGATGTGGTCGGCGGCGTCGGCCGAGTGCGGGTCGCCCGTGAGGTACGCCATGGTGTGCTTCATGTAGGTCTCGTCGTCGCGCTTGGGGTAGTCGTCGCGCATGTGGCCGCCGCGGCTCTCCTTGCGGTTCTTCGCGGAGAAGACCACGACCTCCGCGAGGTCGAGCAGGAAGCCGAGCTCGATCGCCTCGAGCAGGTCGGTGTTGTAGCGGTGGCCCTTGTCCTGAATGGACACGTGCTTGTAGCGCTCGCGCAGCTCGTGGATCGTCTCGGTGACCTTCGCGAGCGACTCGTCGGTGCGGAACACCTGGGCGTTCCGGTCCATCTCGTCCTGCAGCTCCTTGCGCAGCGCCGCGATGCGCTCGGTGCCGGATGCGTCGCGCAGTCCCTCGACCAGCTCGCGCACGGCCTTGGCCGGGTCGGGCGGGAGCGGGGTGAAGTCGACGGTCTCGGCGTGGTCGACGGCGTTGTTGCCGGCGCGCTTGCCGAACACGTTGATGTCGAGCAGCGAGTTGGTGCCGAGGCGGTTGGAGCCGTGCACCGAGACGCACGCGCACTCCCCGGCCGCGTAGAGGCCGGGCACGACGGTGTCGTTGTCGCGCAGCACCTCCGCCTTGACGTTGGTGGGGATGCCGCCCATCGCGTAGTGCGCGGTCGGCATGACGGGCACGGGCTCGTAGACGGGGTCGACGCCCAGGTAGGTGCGAGCGAACTCCGTGATGTCGGGGAGCTTCGTCTCGAGCACCTCGGCGCCGAGGTGGGTGCAGTCGAGCAGCACGTAGTCCTTGTGGGGGCCGGCGCCGCGTCCTTCGGCGACCTCCTGCACCATGCAGCGCGAGACGATGTCGCGCGGGGCGAGGTCCTTGATGGTGGGGGCGTAGCGCTCCATGAAGCGCTCGCCGGATGCGTTGCGCAGGATGGCGCCCTCGCCGCGGGCGCCCTCGGTGAGCAGGATGCCGAGGCCGGCGAGGCCGGTCGGGTGGAACTGGAAGAACTCCATGTCCTCGAGCGGCAGGCCCTTGCGCCAGATGATGCCGACGCCGTCGCCCGTGAGCGTGTGGGCGTTGGAGGTGGTCTTGTAGATCTTGCCGAAGCCGCCGGTCGCGAAGACGATCGACTTGCCCTGGAAGACGTGCAGCTCGCCCGTGGCGAGTTCGTAGGCGACGACGCCGGAGGGCTGGGGCACGCCGTCCACCTCGGTCATCACGAGGTCGAGCGCGTAGTACTCGTTGAAGAAGTTGACGCCGAGCTTGACGCAGTTCTGGAACAGCGTCTGCAGGATCATGTGGCCGGTGCGGTCGGCGGCGTAGCAGGCCCGGCGCACGGGCGCCTTGCCGTGGTCGCGGGTGTGGCCGCCGAAGCGGCGCTGGTCGATGCGGCCCTCGGGCGTGCGGTTGAAGGGCAGGCCCATGTTCTCGAGGTCGAGGACCGCGTCGATGGCCTCCTTCGCGAGGATCTCGGCCGCGTCCTGGTCGACGAGGTAGTCGCCGCCCTTGACGGTGTCGAAGGTGTGCCACTCCCAGCTGTCCTCCTCGACGTTCGCGAGCGCGGCGGCCATGCCGCCCTGCGCCGCGCCCGTGTGGGAGCGGGTCGGGTAGAGCTTCGTGATGACCGCGGTGTTGGCGCGCGGCGCCGCCTCGATCGCGGCGCGCATCCCGGCGCCGCCCGCCCCGACGATGACGACGTCGTGCCGGTGGTAGTGGACGCCGTCGATGACGTCCCCGTCTTCGAACTCGAGGTACTCGCTCACGTTCTCACTCACTAGTGGGCGCGGCCTACTGGGCTGCGCAGATCTTGATCAGCTCGGCGTTGTCGGTGTCGCCGAGGCACGGGTCGAAGGTCGTCAGCACGAGGGTTCCCATCACGAGCAGCACGGCGGTGGTCGCGCCGAGCGCCCACAGCAGGACCGTGCGGAAGCGGCCGTGCGCGTAGTCGTTGATGAGGGTGCGCATGCCGTTGGCGCCGTGGATGAGGGCGAGCCACAGCAGCAGCAGGTCCCACACGATCCAGATGGGGTTCGCGAGCTTGCCCGCCACGAACGCCCAGTCGAGGATCGACACCTTGCCGGGGAAGATCAGGTTGTAGAAGAGGTGGCCGAAGATGAGCACCACGAGCAGGACGCCCGAGACGCGCATGTAGATCCAGCCCCACTTCTCGATGTTGAAGCGGTTGCGCTTGCGGTGGCTGAGGTAGGGGCTGCGCGGGGCCGCGATGTTCTCGGTGCTCATCTCACTCGCCTCCGAACACGTGCATGAGGTGGCGGGGGACGAAGCCGATGAGCAGCACGATCCACAGCCCGATGGCGACCCAGAACATGACCCTCTGAGCCTTGGGGCCCCACGAGAACATGTCGATGCAGATGATGCGCAGGCCGTTGAGCGCGTGCAGCCCGATCGCGGCGACGAGGGCGACCTCGCCGAGTCCCATGATGGGCGTCTTGTAGGTGCCGATGACCGCGTCGTACGCCTCGGGGCTGATGCGGATGAGCGAGGTGTCGAGGATGTGCACGAGCAGGAAGAAGAAGATCGCGGTGCCGGTGATGCGGTGCAGCACCCACGACCACATGCCCTCGCGACCGCGGTAGAGCGTTCCGGCGGGAAGCCTGCGCTTGCGGGGTTCGGGGACGGATGCCGGGGGGCTCTCGGGTGGTGCGGCCTGGCTCGTCACGGCGCTATCTCCCTCGCGAGTCGCTCGTCGTCGGAACGGCTTCCAGTCTATGCCCGGCCCTCGGCGGGCGCAGTTGAGGGTGCCCTAACTTGTCTCGACGTCGAGATATTTCGGAGGGTCCCCTTCTCTAAGGTGGTGGCATGTCGACACCCCTCGAGCGGTTCTCCGGCGTCATCCCCGCGGGCGGCGTCGGCTCGCGCCTCTGGCCGCTCTCCCGAGCCGATGCGCCGAAGTTCCTGCACGACCTGACGGGGTCGGGGCGCACGCTGCTGCGGGGGACCTGGGAGCGGCTCGCCCCGATCGCGGGGCCCGAGCGCGTGATGGTGGTGACGGGGCGCGCCCACCGGGCGGCGGTCGAAGCGCAGATCCCCGAGCTCGAGGACCGCAACATCGTCCTCGAGGCGGCTCCCCGCGAGTCGACGGTCGCCATCGGACTCGCGGCCGCGATCCTGCGCCGGCGCGAACCCGATGTCATCGTGGGGTCGTTCGCGGCCGACCACGTGATCGCCGACGAGGCCGCGTTCCGGGCGGCCGTCGAGCAGGCGGTCGTCGCGGCCGACGCGGGCTACATCGCGACGATCGGCATCCAGCCCACCGAGCCCGCCATCGGCTTCGGCTACATCGAGTGCGCCGATGCCGCGCACATCGAGGGCGCGCCCGACGCACTGCTGGTGCGCAGCTTCGTGGAGAAGCCGGACGAGGCGACCGCCGCCCGCTACCTCGCCGACGGCCGGCACCTGTGGAACGCGGGCATGTTCATCGCGCGCGCCGACCGGCTGCTCGAGCAGATCGGGGCCTTCGATGCTCAGCTGCGCGCTCAGCTGGAGGAGCTCGCGGAGGCGTGGGACGACCCCGCGACGCGCGGCCCGGCGGTCGACCGGCTGTGGCCCGGGCTGCGGCGGATCGCGATCGACTACGCGGTCGCCGAGCCGGCGGCGGCGGCGGGCGGGCTCGCCGTCATCCCGGGGCGCTTCGACTGGGACGACGTGGGCGACTTCGCCTCCGTGGCGAAGCTCAAGTCCGCGGGCCGGGCGAGCGACCTCTCGATCCTCGGCGAGAACGCGCGCGTGCTCGCGGATGCCTCGAGCGGCATCGTGGTGAGCCAGTCCGACCGCATCATCTCCCTCATCGGGGTGCGCGACATCGTCGTCGTGGACACGCCGGATGCGCTGCTCGTCACCACCACGGCGAACGCCCAGCGCGTCAAGGGCGTCGTCGACGCGCTCAAGCTCTCCGGCCGCGACGACGTCCTGTAAGCGCTCCGAGCGACGATCCCGGAAGAGGGCCGTGCTCATCTGAGCACGAACATTTCCGAGGTATTTCCGAAGCCGTTCGGGTGTGTAACTGTTCTGTTGCGAGCACCGGTGCTCAGGTTCCGGCGCGCGTCACAGAAGGTAACGTGGACGCATCCGCCGGTCATCCTGCCCGGCGACTTCTTGGAGGACACAGTGACAATCACGACCCGCAAGGCCGGCCTCTCCGGTCTCGCCATCCTCGGCGCGAGCGCCCTCGTGCTCAGCGGCTGCGCCTCGGCGCCCGAGGGCACCCCGTCGGACGGGCCCAGCGCATCCGACTTCCTCGCCTGCATGGTCTCCGACTCCGGCGGCTTCGACGACAAGTCGTTCAACCAGCTCGGCCTCGAGGGCCTTCAGGCCGCCGCCAAGGAGCTCGGCATCGACGAGAAGCACGTCGAGTCGGCGTCCGAGGACGACTTCGCTCCCAACATCGAGAGCCTCCTCGGCGAGGGCTGCAACCTCATCGTGACCGTCGGCTTCCTGCTCTCGGCCGCGACCATCACCGCCGCCAACGCCAACCCGGACGTCGAGTTCGCGATCGTCGACGACAGCCTCGACGGCAACTTCGACGGCACCAACGACACCAAGAACGGCAAGCCGATCCTGTTCAACACGGCCGAGGCGGCGTTCCTCGCCGGCTACGCGGCCGCGGCCACCTCGAAGACCGGCGTCGTCGGCACCTTCGGCGGCATCCAGATCAACCCCGTCACGATCTTCATGGACGGCTTCGTGGACGGCGTCGCCTACTACAACGAGCAGAACGGCAAGTCCGTCAAGGCGATCGGCTGGGACAAGGCCAGCCAGACCGGCTCCTTCACCGGCGGCTTCGCGGCCGGTGTCGAGGCGAAGACCGCGGCGCAGAACCTGCTCGACCAGGGTGCCGACGTGCTCCTGCCGGTCGGCGGCCCGATCTACCAGAGCGCGGCCGAGGCCATCCGTGAGAAGGGTGGCGACATCGCCCTCGTCGGCGTCGACGCCGACGTGTTCAACACCGACCCGAACGTGGCCGACCTCCTCCTGACCTCGGTCATGAAGGGCGTCGACGCCGGTGTCCACGACACCGTCGTGGCGGCCGCCAAGGGCAAGTTCGACATCACGCCCTACGTCGGAACCCTCGAGAACGGCGGCGTCGGGATCGCCCCGTTCCACGACTGGGAGTCCAAGGTCCCGGCCGACCTCGGCAAGACCCTCGATGACCTGAAGGCGAAGATCATCTCGGGCGACATCAAGGTCGAGTCCCCGGCGACCCCCAAGTAATCCATCTCCTCGAACACGGCACGGGGAGGCCGGCCATGCCGGTCTCCCCGTTGCCGTGCCGGGGCCTGATTCCTAGATTGAGACAATGAAGCTCGAACTCCGCGGCATCACCAAGCGGTTCGGTGCCCTGGTCGCCAACGACCACATCGATCTCACCGTCGAGCCGGGAGAGATCCACTGCCTGCTCGGCGAGAACGGCGCGGGCAAGTCCACGCTGATGAACGTGCTCTACGGCCTGTACCAGGCCGACGAGGGCGAGATCCTGCTCGACGACGAGGTCCAGCACTTCTCCGGCCCCGGCGACGCCATGAAGGCCGGCATCGGCATGGTGCACCAGCACTTCATGCTCGTGCCCGTCTTCACCGTCGCCGAGAACGTCATGCTCGGCCACGAGCAGACCAAGGGACCGGGCGTGCTCGACCTGGCGGCGGCCCGCGCGAAGGTGCGCGAGATCTCCGAGCGCTTCGGGTTCGACGTCGACCCGGACGCGATCGTAGAGGAGCTGCCCGTCGGCGTGCAGCAGCGCGTCGAGATCATCAAGGCGCTCTCGCGCGACGCGCGGGTGCTCGTCTTCGACGAGCCCACCGCCGTGCTCACTCCGCAGGAGACCGACGAGCTGATGGCGATCATGCGCCAGCTCAAGGAGTCGGGCACCGCCATCGTCTTCATCACGCACAAGCTGCGCGAGGTGCGCGAGGTCGCCGACCGCATCACGGTCATCCGTCTCGGCAAGGTCGTGGGAGAGGCATCGCCCACCGCGTCCAACACCGAGCTCGCCTCGATGATGGTGGGGCGCGCCGTCGAGCTCATGATCGACAAGGCCCCCGCGAAGCCCGGCGCGGACGCGTTCGTGGTGACCGACCTCTCGGTCATCGACGCGCGCGACCAGTACGTCGTGAAGGACGTCTCGTTCACCGTGCGTGCGGGCGAGATCCTCGCCGTCGCGGGGGTGCAGGGCAACGGCCAGACCGAGCTCACCGAGGCCATCCTCGGGCTCCAGGCCCGCACCTCCGGCTCGATCACCCTCGACGGCGTGGAGCTGCTCGGCAGGAACGTGCGCCGGGTGCTGGATGCGGGCGTCGGCTTCGTGCCGGAGGACCGCACGGAGGACGGCCTCGTCGCCGAGTTCACGATCGCCGAGAACCTCATGCTCGACCGCTCGGTGGGGGAGCCGTTCGTCAAGGGCGGCACGCTGCAGCTCGGCGAGCTCGCGACCTTCGCCGAGGAGAAGCTGCGCGAGTTCGACATCCGCGCGCAGGGCATCGACACGCGTGCGGGCCGGCTCTCGGGCGGCAACCAGCAGAAGGTCGTGCTCGCGCGCGAGCTGAGCCGCGAGCTGCGGCTCTTCGTCGCCTCGCAGCCGACCCGCGGACTCGACGTCGGTTCGATCGAGTTCGTCCACACCCGGATCGTCGAGGCGCGCGACGCCGGCATCCCCGTGATCGTCGTCTCCACCGAGCTCGACGAGGTGATCGCGCTCGCCGACCGCATCGCGGTGATGTACCGAGGCGGGATCGTCGGCATCGTGCCCGGCGACACCCCGCGTGACCAGCTCGGCCTCCTCATGGCCGGCGAGACGACGGGAGCGGCCGCGTGAGCGACGAGCAGATCCCCGCCCAGGGGCAGAAACCCGAACAGCCCGTCGAGGTCGAGCAGGTGCCCGTGGAGCAGCGCGCCGGCGACGCCGTCGCCGCCGAGAAGGCGCCGCCTCCCCCCGCGAGCAACCGCGTGCTCCGCGAGATCCTCAGCTCCAACTGGCTCATCTCGCTGCTCGCCGTCGTCGTCGCCCTGCTCGTCGGCGCGGTGCTGATCGCCGTCACCGACCCCGCCGTGCAGAAGGCTGCCGGCTACTTCTTCGCCCGGCCCGGCGACACCCTCCGGGCCATCTGGGAGTCGGTGTCCGGCGCCTACATCTCGCTCTTCCAGGGCGCGATCTTCAACCCCAAGCGCGGCGACTTCGTCAACGCCATCAAGCCGCTCACCGAGACCCTGACCTTCGCGACTCCGCTCATCACCGCGGGCCTCGCGGTCGCGCTCACCTTCCGTGTGGGCATGTTCAACATCGGTGGGCGCGGTCAGATCCTCATCGCGGCGGCCTGCGCCGGATGGGTGAGCTGGTCGGTGTCGCTGCCCGCGCCGCTGCACATCCTGCTGGCCACCGTGGCCGCGATCGCGGGCGGCGCCCTGTGGGCGGGGATCGCGGGCGTGCTGAAGGCGCGCACCGGTGCGCACGAGGTGATCGTCACGATCATGCTCAACTACGTCGCCTTCTACCTCATCTCCTACCTCCTCAAGACGCCCGGCGCCCTGCAGGCGCCCGGGTCCAACACGCCGAAGTCGCCGCCGGCGCTGCCGAGCGCGGTCTACCCGACGCTGTCCGACCTGCTCGGCGTCGGCTCCTACCGCCTGCACCTCGGCTTCCTGCTCGCGATCCTCGCCACCGTGTGGCTGTGGTACCTGCTGAACCGCTCGAGCCTCGGATTCCGCTTCCGCGCCGTCGGCGAGAACCCGCACGCGGCGCGCGTCGCGGGCATCAGCGTCACCCGCGTCTACATCGTCGCGATGCTGCTGTCGGGTGGGCTCATGGGTCTCGCCGGCGCCTCGCAGGTGCTCGGCACCACGACCACGGGCTTCGCGGCGGGAGTGGACGCCGGCATCGGCTTCGACGCCATCACGGTGGCCCTGCTCGGCCGCTCGCGTCCCTGGGGCGTGTTCTTCTCGGGCATCCTGTTCGGCGCCCTCAAGGCCGGCGGCTACACGATGCAGGCCAGCCAGGGCATCCCGATCGACATCGTGCTCGTCGTGCAGTCGGTCATCGTGCTGCTCATCGCGGCACCGCCGCTCGTGCGCTCGATCTTCCGCCTGCCGAAGCCCGATGAGACCCCCCGTGCCCGACGACCCCGTGCGACGGCGACCCCGAAGGTGGTGACCAAGTGACCGCGACCACCCCCGCGGCCGCCGCGCCGATCGTCCACGAGAAGGCCCGCGTCCGCAGCTGGAAGTCGCCCATCGCGCTCGGCGTGTTCGCGCTCGCCGGCCTGCTGCTCGCGTTCGCGTTCCCGAACACGGGCGAGACGACCTTCACCCTGTCGACGACCGCGGACGCCATCCAGCTCGCCCCGTTCGTCGTGCCGACCCAGCTCACCGTCGCGATCCTCGCGATCCTGCTCGTACTGCTTGCCCTGGGCGCCGCGGCGTTCGTGCAGCTCGGTTCCGGGCGTGCACCGCTCTGGATCGCGGTCGTGTTCGCCGCGCTGTTCCTGTTCACCTTCCTCACCTGGGCGGCGGCGGGCAAGAACATCCCCGTCCCCGGGATGCTCGTCGGGACCCTCGCGCTCAGCGTGCCGCTCATCTTCGGCGCGCTCGGCGGCGTGATCTCTGAGCGCGGCGGTGTCGTCAATATCGCGATCGAGGGCCAGCTGCTGTTCGGCGCGTTCTCGGCCGCGATCGTCGGCTCGATCACGGGCCAGCCGGTCGTAGCGCTCCTCGCCGCGATGGTCGGCGCGATGCTCGTCTCGTTCGTGCTCGCGGCCTTCTCGATCAAGTACATCGTCGACCAGGTGATCGTCGGCGTCGTGCTCAACGTGCTGGTGACGGGCCTCACGAGCTTCTTCTACTCGAAGGTGCTCACCACGGATCCGTCGCTCAACTCGCCCGTGAAGTTCCCGATCGTGCCCATCCCCGGGCTGTCGGAGATCCCCATCCTCGGGCCGGTGCTGTTCCGGCAGACGGTCATCGTCTACATCATGTACATCGCGGTGTTCCTGGTGTGGTTCGGGCTCTTCAAGACCCGCTGGGGCCTGCGCCTCCGCGCGGTCGGCGAGCACCCCACGGCCGCCGACACGGTGGGCATCAACGTCAACCGCACCCGGTTCTGGAACGTCGCGCTCGCGGGTGCCGTCGTCGGCATCGGCGGCGCCTACTACACGCTCGACGTCGTCGGGCAGTTCGGCAAGGAGATGACGAACGGCGCGGGCTTCATCGCCCTCGCGGCGGTCATCTTCGGGCGCTGGGATCCCATCCGGGCCACCCTCGCCGGCCTGCTGTTCGGTTTCGCAACCAACCTGCAGAGCGTGCTCGGCATCATCGGCTCGCCGGTGCCGTCCGACTTCATGCTCATGCTGCCGTACGTGGTCACGATCTTCGCGGTCGCGGGGCTCGTGGGCGTCTCGCGGGCGCCCGCGGCCGACGGGAAGCCGTACATCAAGTCATGAGCACCGCATCCGGCATCGAGATCGACTGGGAGGCGCTGCGGGCCGCGGCGAACGCCGCCATCCCGCACGCCTACGTGCCGTACTCGCGGTTCCCGGTGGGCGTCGCGGCGCTCGTCGACGACGGGCGCATCATCTGGGGCTGCAACGTGGAGAACGCCTCCTACGGGCTCACCCTCTGCGCCGAGTGCGCGCTCGTCTCGACCCTGCACATGACCGGTGGCGGAAAGCTCGTCGCGTTCACCTGCGTCGACGGCAAGGGGCAGACCCTCATGCCGTGCGGGCGCTGCCGGCAGCTGCTCTTCGAGCACTCCGCCGAGGGGATGCTGCTCGAGACGGTGTCGGGCGTCCGCACGATCGACGAGGTCATCCCCGACGCCTTCGGACCGCGCACCCTGGAGGAGTACCGCTCATGACGGTCGAGCCCTTCGACACCGTCGACCTCATCCACCGCAAGCGCGACCGGGGTGAGCTCACCGCGGACGAGATCCGCTGGCTCGTCGACGCATACACCCGCGGCTACGTCGCCGACGAGCAGATGGCGGCGTTCGCGATGGCCGTCTTCCTGAACGGGATGACGTCGGACGAGATCCGCGAGCTCACCCTCGCGATGGTGGCGAGCGGCGAGCGCCTCGACTTCTCGGGGCTCGGCAAGACGACCACCGACAAACACTCGACGGGCGGCGTCGGCGACAAGATCACCCTGCCGCTCGCCCCGCTCGTCGCCTCGTTCGGGGTCGCGGTCCCGCAGCTCTCGGGACGCGGGCTCGGCCACACCGGCGGCACCCTCGACAAGCTCGAGTCGATCCCCGGATGGCGTGCCCGGCTCACGGGCGAGGAGTTCCTCGCCCAGCTCGGCTCGGTCGGCGCCGTCATCTGCGCCGCCGGTGCCGACCTCGCGCCGGCGGACGGCAAGCTCTACGCGCTGCGCGACATCACGGGCACGGTCGAGGCCATCCCGCTCATCGCGTCCTCGATCATGTCGAAGAAGATCGCCGAGGGCACCGCGGCGCTCGTGCTCGACGTCAAGTTCGGCGGCGGCGCCTTCATGAGGGAGTACGAGCGGGCGCACGAGCTGGCCGAGACGATGGTGCGGCTCGGCAACGAGGCGGGTGTCGAGACGCGCGCGCTGCTCACCGACATGGATGTGCCCCTCGGCCTCGCGATCGGCAACGCGAACGAGGTGCGCGAGTCGGTCGAGGTGCTCGCGGGCGGCGGTCCCGCCGACGTCGTCGAGCTCACCCTGGCCCTGGCGCGCGAGATGCTCGACGCGGCGGGGATCCCGGATGCGGACGTCGAGGGCGCGCTCGCGGACGGACGCGCGATGGACAGCTGGCGGGCGATGATCTCGGCTCAGGGCGGCGACCCCGACGCGCCCCTGCCGCAGCCGCGGGAGTCGCATCCGGTGCTCGCGGAGGCGGACGGCGTGCTCGCGACCCAGGAGGCCCTGCCCTTCGGTGTCGCGGCATGGCGGCTCGGTGCGGGCCGTGCGCGCAAGGAGGATCCGGTCGTGCACGCGGCCGGCATCGACCTGCACAAGAAGCCGGGCGACGCGGTGCGCGCCGGCGAGCCGCTCTTCACGCTGCACGCGAACGACCCGGCCCGCTTCCCGCGCGCGCTCGAGTCGCTCGAGGGCGCCTACACGATCGCCCCGGCCGGCACGACCCTCCCCGAGCGCCCCCTCATCCGCGCCCGCCTCGCCTAGGGCTCAGGCGGCGGGGTCCCCGATGCGCGTGAGGGCGTCGACGACGAGATCCCAGAAGCGGCGCGCGTCGAGGCCGAGCGAGACCTGGGTCGTGCAGTCCGGCGGCGCGGGGCGGCGCAGGTCGGCGACCGTCATGCCGAGCGTGAGCGTGCCGGAGAGCTCGACGTCGAGCGGCGCCTTCACGACCTGCAGCACCGCGGGGTCGATCACGTAGGCGACCGCGACGGGGTCGTGCACGGGCGGCGAGGTGAAGCCCTGCGAGGTGAGGTAGGTGGCGCCGAAGAAGTCGAGCAGCTCGCCGACGAACGCGGCAGGGCGCGTGCCGACGGCCGCGATCCGCTCCCGCACCTCGGGCGTCGCGAGCGCCTGGTGCGTCACGTCGAGCCCGACCATGGTGAGCGGCCACGGCTCGTTGAACACGATGTGGGCGGCCTCCGGGTCGATCACGATGTTGAACTCGCTCGTCGCGTTCCAGTTGCCGACGTGCACACCGCCGCCCATGAGCACGACCTCGCGCACGCGCGGCACGATGCGCGGCTCGAGGCGGGCGGCGAGCGCGATGTTGGTGAGCGCGCCGGTCGGCACGAGCGTGATCTCTCCCGGCTCGGATGCCATGACGGTGTCGATGATGAGCTGCACGGCTCCGCGCGGGTCGGGTTCGAGCACGGGCTCGGGCAGCACGGGCCCGTCGAGGCCCGAATCGCCGTGGATGTCGGGCGCGTACTCGGCGCCCCGCACGAGGGGCCGCGCCGCGCCGCGCGCGAACGGCACCCCGGTGATGCCGGCGATGCGCGCGACGGAGAGCGCGTTGCGGGTGACGTTCTCGATGCCCGCGTTGCCGGCGACGGTCGTGACGGCGACGAGCTCGACCTCCGGGCTGCCGTGCGCGAGCAGTATCGCGATGGCGTCGTCGTGGCCGGGGTCGCAGTCCAGGATGATGCGGCGGGGCATGTGGCGATCCTAGCAGCGATCTCGTATATGAAACCCTTGTTTGCATACGCAAACGGTGCGAGCATGGCGTCATGACCCTCACCGCCCCCGAGCCGAGCTCCGCCGAACTCGCCGCTCGCGGCGCGGCGCGCATCGCCTGGATCCGCTCGCGGATGCCGCTGCTCGCCGCCGCCCGCACCGAGTTCGCGCGCACCCGCCCCTTCGCCGGCCACCGCATCGGCATGTCCCTGCACCTCGAGCCGAAGACCGCGGTGCTGCTCGAGACGCTGGAGGCGGGCGGCGCCGAGATCGTCGCGACCGGCAACCACGGGTCCACCCAGGACGACGTCGTCGCGCACCTGCGCGGAGCCGGCATGACCGTGCACGGCCGCCGTGACGACACCCTCGACGAGCACCACGCGAACCTCGCCAAGGTGCTCGACGCGACCCCCGACATCCTGCTCGACAACGGCGCCGACCTCGCCGCGGGGATCGTGGCGCGGGGTGCGGCCGCGCGCATCCTGGGCGGCACCGAGGAGACGACCTCCGGGGGCGACCGGCTGCGGGGCGAACTCGCGGGACGCATCCCGTTCCCGGTCGTCGTGATCAACGACAGCCTGCTCAAGGCGATCGGCGAGAACAAGCACGCCGTCGGACAGTCGGTCGTCGAGAGCTTCATGCGGCTCACCAATCTCATGGTGCCGGGCCGCCGCTTCGTGGTCGCGGGGTACGGATGGTGCGGTCGCGGCGTCGCCCACTACCTGCGCCAGCTGGGCGGCAAGGTCGCGGTCGTGGAGGTCGACGAGCTGAAGGCCTTCGAGGCCGCGCTCGACGGCTTCCGGGTGGCGCCGATGCTCGACCTGGCCGACTGGGGCGAGGTGTTCATCACCGCGACGGGGCGCCCCGGGGTGCTCGGCGCCGAGTTCTTCGCCCGCGTCGCCGACGGGGCGGTGCTCGCCAACTGCGGCCACTTCCCGTGGGAGATCGATGTCCCCGCCCTCATGGCGGGCGCCGCCGAGGTGACGCGCCTCGACGAGGCGATCGAGCGGGTCGCGCTGCCGGGCGGCCGTCACGTCGTGCTACTCGCGGGCGGTCGGATGATGAACCTCGCCGGACGCGAGCCCAAGGGCAACTCGCTCGAGTCGATGGACCTGGGCTTCCTGCTGCAGAGCCTCTCGCTCGAGCGTGTCGCGACCGCGGCGGGCTCCCTCCCCGCGGGCGCGCAGCCGGTCCCCGACGACATCGACCGGGAGATCGCCCGCCGGATGCTGCGCGCGATGGGGGCGGACCGCTGACGATGGCCGCGAAGCAGCCCGACTACTCGGTCCCCGCTGTCGACAAGGCGCTCGACGTGCTCGAGGTGCTCGCGGACCGCGAGGGCGGCATGACGCAGACCGAGCTCGCGGAGGCGAGCGGGCGCAGCGTCGGGCAGATCTTCCGGGTGCTGGTCGCGCTCGAGGCCCGCGGGTGGATCATCCGCGACCGGGCCGGCCTCTACTCCCTCTCGATGGCGCCGTTCGATCTCGCGCACCGCCACGCCCCCCTGCGCGGGCTGCTCGTGGCGGCGACGCCGATCATGCGGGAGCTCGCGACCGAGCTGCGGCAGTCGTGCAACCTCGCGGTGCTGGACGCGGGCGCCGTCCGCGTCGTCGCGCAGGTGGAGAGCCCGGCGGACTTCGGCTACCGCGTGCGCGTGGGCGCGGCCTTCCCCCTCGCGAGCGCGACGGGCACGGTGCTCGTCGCGGGCGCCGAGCCGGGGATGCGCGAGGCGCTGCTCCCGGCCGTCGACCCGGCGGAGCTCGCCCGCATCGCCGCCGACGGCTCGCTGCGGCGCGACGACCCCCGCGAGCCGGGCATCGCCGACATCGTCGCCGCCGTGTGGGATGCCCGCGGTCACGCGCGCGCGGCGCTCACCGTTCCGTATGTGACGACGAGCTTCAGCGGGGCGGACGCGGATCGGGTGCGCACGGCCGCGGTGCGCGCTGCGGCGGCCGTCTCCGCGCGTCTCGCCGGCGCGTCCGAGGGCGACGGCTAGCCCGCATCCGGCGCCTCCAGGGGCAGCCCCCATTCGGCATCGCCTCAGTTTCGGGAAGAGCGGGCCGACTACGCTGGAGGCATGAGCGACGCCGCACCCGCAGACCACCACGTCGTCGACGGAATCGACCTGCGGGCCCTCCCCAAGGTGTCGCTCCACGACCACCTCGACGGCGGCCTCCGCCCGCAGACCATCATCGAGCTCGCCGAGCCGCTCGGGCTCGAGCTGCCCGCGACGGATGCCGCTGCGCTCGCCGCCTGGTTCGCCGAGAAGTCCGACTCCGGCTCGCTCGTCGAGTACCTGAAGACCTTCGATCTGACGACCGCCGTCATGCAGACCCCCGAGGGCCTCACGCGCGTCGCGCGCGAGTTCGTGGAGGACCTCGCCGCCGACGGCGTCGTCTGGGGCGAGATCCGCTGGGCGCCCGAGCAGCACCTCGCGCGCGGGCTCACGCTCGACGGGGCCGTCGAGGCCGTGCAGCAGGGCCTCGACGAGGGCGTAGCGCTCGTGGCGGACGCGGGGGGCAGCATCCGCGTCGGCCAGCTCATCAGCGCCATGCGGCACCTCGACCGCGGCACCGAGATCGCCGAGCTCGCACTGCGGCATCGCGACCGCGGTGCGGTCGGATTCGACATCGCCGGACCGGAGGCGGGCTTCCCCGCGAGCCGGTTCGCGGAGGCCTTCGACCTGCTCGCGCGCGAGTGCTTCCCCGCCACGATCCACGCGGGCGAGGCCGACGGGCTGGAGTCGATCCGCGGCGCGCTCGTCGACGGCCACGCCCTCCGGCTCGGCCACGGCGTGCGCATCGCCGAGGACGTCACGATCGAGTCCCAGGACGACGAGGCGAGCTACGTGAGCCTCGGCCGCCTCGCCCAGTGGGTGAAGGACCGCGGCATCGCCCTCGAGACGAGCCCCAGCTCGAACCTGCAGACCGGGGCGATCGCCGCGTGGGGCGACGACCTCGAGGCGCACCCCTTCGACCTGCTGTACCAGCTCGGCTTCCGGGTGACGGTCAACACCGACAACCGCCTCATGAGCGCCACGAGCCTCACGCGCGAGCTCGGTCTGCTCGTCGACGCCTTCGGCTACGACCTCGACGACCTGCTGGCCTTCCAGCTGAACGCCGCGGAGGCCGCGTTCCTGCCCCTCGAGGACCGGGCCGAGCTCGTCGCGCTCATCGAGGACGGGTTCGGCGCCGCCTGATGGATCAGCTCCCGGCTCTTCCCGCCCTGCCCGACGAGGCGGTGGTGCTCGGCGCACGCGCCGGCTCGTGGCGTGAGGCCGTCGAGCTGGCGGGCGGTGCGCTCGCGGCGAGCGGCGCGACGGATGCCGGCTACGCCGTCGACATGGTGCGCATGATCGAGGAGCACGGCCCCTACGTCGTCGTCGCGCCGGGCCTCGCACTCGCCCACGCCCGCCCCGGTCCGGCGGTGCGCCGCGACGGCCTCGCGATCGTGACCCTCGCCGAGCCCGTGCCGTTCGGGCACCCCTACAACGACCCGGTACGCGTCGTGCTGGCCCTCGCGGGGGCGTCGAGCGCCCGCCACCTGCAGCTGGTGGCCGAGATCGCCAACATCTTCAACGACTCGGATGCCGTGGAGCGCCTCGCGCAGGCCGCATCCGCCGACGAGGTGCGCGAGATCCTCGGGGTGCCGGCCGCGTGAAGATCCTCACCCTGTGCGGCGCCGGGATCGGCACGAGCGGCATCCTCAAGGTCAACGCCGAGCGGGTGCTGCAGCGGCTCGGCATCGACGCGCGCGTGGTCGCGATCGACGTGTCGATGCTCGAGTCGGAGCTCGACGACGCGCAGGTGATCCTCACGGGTCCCGAGTTCGTCGACGCGATCGGCAGCACCTTCGCCGACGTCGTCGTGGTGGAGAACTACTTCGACACGGCGGAGCTGCAGCGCAAGCTCGAGCTGGCGCTCGGCTGAGGCTCGCGGCTACGCCAGTAGCGCGCGCATCCCGGCGTCGAGCGCGGCGAGCGCCGCATCCGCCGTCGCCTGACGCTCCGCGGGCGTTCCCTCGTCGCTTCGCGTGTCGAGGTAGCACTTGAGCTTCGGCTCGGTGCCGCTCGGCCGCACGATGACGCGCGAGCCGCCCGCGAGGTGGAACCGCAGGATGTCGTTCGGCGGGAACTGCCCGAAGCCGCCCGCGAAGTCGTCGATCTGCTCGACCCGGATGCCGCCGATCTCGCGAGGCGGTTCCTGGCGCAACCGGGCCATGAGCTCCGGGATGCGCGCGAGGTCGGAGACGCGCACCGAGATCTGCCCGGATGCGAACGCGCCGTAGCGGTCGGCGAACGCCGCGCGGTGCTCGGCGAGGCTCTCGCCGGCGGCCCGCAGCTCGGAGAACAGGGCGAGCACCTCGACCGCCGCCGAGATGCCGTCCTTGTCGCGCACCTTGTCGGGGTCGACGAGGTAGCCGAGGGCCTCCTCGTAGCCGTAGAGCAGGTCGCCGACGCGCGAGATCCACTTGAAGCCGGTGAGGGTCTCGGCGAAGTCGAGGCCCTCCTTGCGGGCGACGACGCCGAGCGCGGGGGAGCTCACGAGCGAGCAGGCGAGCGTGCCGCGGTCGACGCCGAGCTCGGCCGCGCGGCGCGCGGCGCGCCAGCCGAGCAGCCAGCCGACCTCGTTGCCGGAGAGCCGCTGCCAGCCGCCCGCGCCATCCGGCACGCCGACGGCGACGCGGTCGGCATCCGGGTCGTTCGCGATCACGAGGTCGGCGCCGTGCTCGGCGGCCGCCGCGAACGCGAGGTCCATGGCGCCCGGCTCCTCGGGGTTCGGGAAGTCGACGGTGGGGAAGGCGGGGTCGGGCTCCTGCTGCGCGGCGACCGAGACGACGCCCGGGAAGCCCGCGGCCTCGAACACCCGTTGCGCGGTCTCCCACCCGACGCCGTGCATGGCCGTGTAGACGACCTTCAGCGGCTGCGGGCGGGTGACGAGCGCGGCCGTGCGGCGCACATACTCGTCGACGACGTCCTCGCCCGCGGTCTCGTAGGCATCCGAGCGCGGCAGCCCCGCGATCGAGCCCTCGGCGACCCGCACGATCGCGGCCTGGATCTCGGCGTCGGCCGGCGGCACGATCTGCGAGCCGTGGTCGAGCCCGCCGAGGTACACCTTGTAGCCGTTGTCGGGCGCGGGGTTGTGGCTCGCGGTGACCATGACCCCCGCGCTCGCGTCGAGGCGCCGCACCGCGAAGGCCAGCACGGGCGTCGGCAGCAGCCGAGGGAGCAGGACGGCCCGCACACCCGCGCCCGCCATGAGCTCGGCGGTGTCGCGCGCGAACACCTCGGAGTTCCGGCGCCCGTCGTAGCCGATGACGACGCTCGGATGCGGCTCCCGCGCGAGCAGGTAGCTCGCGAGCCCCGCGGCCGCCTGGGCGACGAGCACGCGGTTCATGCGCAACGGGCCGGCGCCGAGTTCGCCGCGCAGCCCCGCGGTTCCGAAGGTCAGCCGCCCCGCGAACCGGGCCTCGAGCTCGGCCCGCGCATCCGGGTCGCCCGCGTCGGCGCGTGCGAGCAGCGCCTCGAGCTGTGCCCGGGTGACCTCGTCGGGGTCCTGGGCGGCCCAGGCTCGAGCCGCCTCGACCGGATCGGTGGCGGCCGTCATCAGATCGCCGCCACGACGCGCGCGAGCAGCTCCGAGATCACCGGCTCGGCCTCCTTGCCCGCCTGCAGCACCTCCGCGTGGCTGAGCGGGTCCGGGGAGATGCCCGCGGCGAGGTTGGTGATGAGCGAGAACCCGAGGATCTCCATGCCCGCCTGCCGCGCGGCGATCGCCTCGAGCGCGGTCGACATCCCCACGATGTGGCCGCCGATGGTCTTCGCCATCTGCACCTCGGCGGGGGTCTCGTAGTGCGGCCCGCGGAACTGCACGTAGACGCCCTCGTCGAGTTCGGGCTGGATGCTCCGGGCGACCTCGCGCAGGCGCGTCGAGTAGAGGTCGGTCAGGTCGATGAAGGTCGCGCCCTCGAGCGGCGACGCGGCGGTGAGGTTGATGTGGTCGCTGATGAGCACGGGGGTGCCGGGCGTCCAGTGCTCCTTGATGCCGCCCGCGCCGTTGGTGAGGATCATCGTCGTCGCGCCGGCGGCGGCCGCGGTGCGCACCGAGTGCACGACGCGGCGCACCCCGTGCCCCTCGTAGAAGTGGGTGCGGGCGCCGATCACGAGGGCGCGCTTGCCGTTCGGCAGCAGGATGCTGCGCAGCGTGCCGACGTGGCCCGTGAGGGCGGGCGCGCTGAATCCGTAGATCTCGGTGGCGGGCACGGTGGCGACGGTCTCGCCGATGAGGTCGGCGGCCTTCGCCCATCCGGAGCCCAGCGTGAGGGCGATGTCGTGCTTCTCGACGCCGGTGGCCTCGGCGAGCTGCTCGGCCGCGATGCGTGCGACGGCGAACGGGTCCACGTCCTCGCCGTCGAGGGGGTGCTCGGTGTGCATCCCCTCACTCTAAGAGGTCGCGCCCGCGCGCGGGCGGGGGCGCGAATCCGGTCCGCGGATGCGCGACAATTGATGCATGCCCTACGAGTTCGAGCGGACCCAGCGCATCGCCGTCCTCGGAGGGGGGCCGGGCGGGTATGAGGCCGCCCTCACCGGTGCCCAGCTGGGCGCCGAGGTGACGCTCGTCGAGCGGGCGGGGGTGGGCGGCTCGGCCGTGCTCACCGACGTCGTGCCGTCGAAGTCCCTCATCGCGACCGCGGGCGCCGCGACGGATGTCGGCCAGGCCGCCGACCTCGGCGTGCAGTTCTTCACACGCGGCGAGAACGGGCGCGCGGTGCGCCCGGAGGTCACGGTCAACCTCGCGGCCGTCAACCAGCGCCTGCTGCTGCTCGCCCGGCAGCAGTCGGAGGACATGAAGTCGCAGCTCATCAAGGCGGGCGTGCGCATCGTCGCGGGCGACGGCCGTCTCGACGGACCGGACCGGCTCGTCGTGTCGACCGGCACGGGCAGGAAGCGCGTCGACTTCGACGAGATCGTCGCCGACACCCTCGTCGTCGCGGTCGGGGCGAGCCCGCGCATCCTGCCGAGCGCCAAGCCCGACGGCAAGCGCATCCTCACTTGGACCCAGCTCTACGGCCTCGACGAGGTGCCCGAGCATCTCATCGTCGTCGGATCGGGTGTCACGGGCGCCGAGTTCGCCTCCGCGTACCGCGCCCTCGGCGCGCAGGTCACGCTCGTGTCGAGCCGCGAGCAGGTGCTCCCCGGCGAGGACGCCGATGCCGCCCGCGTCATCGAGAACGTCTTCGTGCGCGGCGGCATGACGGTGCTCTCGAAGTCCCGGATGCAGTCGGTCGAGCGCGCGGGCGACGGCGTCGTCGTGACGCTCGCCGACGGCCGCACGGTGGAGGGCTCGCACTGCCTCCTCGCGGTCGGCTCGGTGCCGAACACCGCGGGGCTGGGCCTCGCGGAGGCGGGCGTGCAGCTCACCGAGTCGGGCCACATCCGGGTCAACCGGGTCGCGCGCACCTCGATGCCGATGGTCTACGCGGCCGGCGACTGCAGCGACTTCCTGCCGCTCGCCTCCGTCGCGTCGATGCAGGGGCGCACGGCCGTCTACCACGCGATGGGCGACGCGGTCACCCCGACCGAGCTGCGCAACGTGACCTCGAACATCTTCACGCACCCCGAGGTCGCCACGGTCGGCTGGAGCCAGAAGCAGATCGAGGAGGGGCTCGCGCAGGGCGAGATCTACAAGCTGCCGCTCGCCTCGAACCCGCGCGCCAAGATGGAGGGCATCAAGGACGGCTTCGTGAAGCTGTTCGCGCGCACCGGATCGGGCACCGTCATCGGGGGCGTCGTGGTGGCGCCGAAGGCCTCCGACCTGATCCTGCCGATCGCGCTCGCGGTGGAGCACCGGCTGACGGTCGACCAGCTCGCGCGCGCGTTCAGCGTGTACCCCTCGCTCTCGGGCGCCGTGACGGATGCCGCGCGAGCGATGCACATCGTCTCCTGACCCGCCCGCCCCATCCCGCGAGCGCTACCGAAACCGGCGAGCGCGGTCGCCGTGGGAGCAGCGGTCGCCGGTTTCGGTAGCGCTCGCGGGAGCGGGTGTGGATGAGGGCGGACGTTTTGCGCTGCTGTGCGGCAGGGTGGCGGCGTGGACGAGATCACCATCACCGCACCCTGGCGCGACGCCTTCACGCTGGTGCGGGAGGATGCGGCGGGCGACTACGAGCGCATCCGCGGGCTCGTTCGCGACGGCGCGCTCCTGCGGCTCGTGCAAGGCGTCTACTATCCGGCGCGGCTGTGGGAGGCGGAGAACCCCCGCGAGCGGCACCGCACGCTCGCCCGTGCGGTGACCCTCCTGCGGGGCAGGAGGCTCGTGATGTCCCACCGCACCGCGGCCGTGCTGTGGGGGCTTCCGCTCCTCGGGGAGCCGCCCGCCGACGTGCATGTCGTCGCGCATCGCGCGAACGGCGGACGTTCGGACGATCGACTCGTACGGCACTGCCTCGACATCCCGGAGAAGACGGCCGAGATCGACGGTCTCGAGGTCACGCTCCTGGAGCGGACGGCGATCGACGTCGCCCGCACTTCGCGATTCGCCGAGGCGGTGATGGTCGCGGATGCCGTCCTCGCCCGGGGCGTCCCACGTTCCGCGTTTGTCGGTGAGCTTCCACCGCCCGGATCGCGCGGGGTGAAACGCGCTCGCGACGTCGTCGACTTCGCCGCCGCCGAGGCCGGCTCGCCGATGGAGTCGCTCAGTCGCGTGTCGATCCATGAGGCGGGGCTGCCCGCGGCGCTGCTTCAGCAGGAGTTCCACGACGAGCAGGGCGTCCTCGCGGTCGACTTCTGGTGGCCGCGGTTCGGCGTGATCGGCGAGTTCGACGGCAAGGTCAAGTACCTCGACGAGCGCTATCGTGCGGGACGGACGCTCGAGCAGGTGCTCCTCGACGAGAAGTGGCGCGAGGTCCGCCTCCGTCGCCAACCCGGCGTCCGGGCGATCGCCCGCTGGGATGCGGCGATCGCGGCGTCCCCGCCGCGTCTCGGTCGTCTATTGCGCAGCTACGGCATCCGCTGACCCCGAGCGCTACCGAGACCGGCGAGCGCGGTCGCCGGGGGAGCAGCGATCGCCGGTTTCGGTAGCGCTCGCGGGATGAAGGGGGCGGCCGGGTCAGTCGGTGATCGTGAGGAGGAGGTGGCCGGAGGAGACGGTGGCGCCGACGGATGCGTCGATCTTGCCGATCGTGCCGTCCTTGTGGGCGGTGAGCGGCTGCTCCATCTTCATGGCCTCGAGCACGACGACGAGGTCGCCCTTCACGACCTTGTCGCCCTCGGCGACCGCGAGCTTGACGACCGTCGCCTGCATGGGCGCCTTGACGGCATCGCCCGTCGCGGTCGACACGGCGCCCGAGCCGCCGCGGCGGCGGGGCGGCGGGGCGGCGGACACCGTCGCAGACGGCAGCAGGGTCGTCGGCAGCGACACCGCGACGCGCTTGCCCTCCACCTCGACGACGACCGCGTGGCGCTTCTCGGGCGCGGCGGCCTCCGCGAGCACCCCGCCCCACGGCTCGAGCTCGGCCGCGAACTCGGTCTCGATCCAGCGGGTGTAGACGCCGAAGCGCCCGTCCTCGGCGGTGAACGCCGGGTCCCGCACGACCGCGCGGTGGAACGGGATGACGGTGGGCAGCCCCGCGACCTCGAACTCGTCGAGCGCGCGGCGGGACCGCTCGAGCGCGTCCTCGCGGGAGGAGCCGGTCACGATGAGCTTCGCGAGCAGCGAGTCGAAAGCACCAGACACGACGTCCCCGGTGGTGACGCCCGAGTCGATGCGCACCCCGGGGCCGCCCGGGTAGCGGATCGCCTGGACGGGCCCGGGCGTCGGCAGGAAGTTGCGGCCCGGGTCCTCGCCGTTGATGCGGAACTCGATCGAGTGCCCGTGCGTCTCGGGGTCCGGGTAGTCCAGGACGCCGCCCTCGGCGATGCGGAACTGCTCGCGCACGAGGTCGATCCCGGTGACCTCCTCCGAGACCGGGTGCTCGACCTGGAGGCGCGTGTTGACCTCGAGGAAGGAGACGGTGCCGTCGAGCCCGATGAGGAACTCGCAGGTGCCGGCGCCGACGTAGCCGACCTCCTTGAGGATCGCCTTCGAGGAGCTGTAGAGCAGCTCGCGCTGGGCGTCCGTGAGGAACGGCGCCGGCGCCTCCTCGACGAGCTTCTGGTGGCGGCGCTGCAGCGAGCAGTCGCGCGTGGAGACGACGACGACGTTGCCCTCCGCGTCGGCGAGGCACTGCGTCTCGACGTGGCGCGGCTTGTCGAGGTACTTCTCGACGAAGCACTCGCCGCGGCCGAACGCCGCAACCGCCTCGCGGGTGGCCGAGTCGAACAGCTCGGGCACCTCCTCGCGCGTGCGGGCGACCTTGAGGCCGCGGCCGCCGCCGCCGAACGCGGCCTTGATTGCGACGGGGAGGCCGTACTCGTCGACGAAGGCGAGCACCTCGTCCGCGCCCGCGACGGGGTTGAGGGTTCCGGGGGCGAGCGGCGCGCCGACCTTCTCGGCCACGTGCCGGGCGGAGACCTTGTCGCCGAGGCGCTCGATGGCATCCGGGGAGGGGCCGATCCAGGTGAGGCCTGCGTCGATCACGGCGCGCGCGAAGTCGGCGTTCTCGGCGAGGAAGCCGTAGCCCGGGTGCACGGCGTCCGCGCCCGAGCGGCGCGCGATCGACAGCAGCTTGTCGATGACGAGGTAGGTGGAGGCGGATGTCGTGCCGTCGAGGGCGTAGGCCTCGTCGGCCAGGACCACGTGCCGCGCACCGCGGTCCTGGTCGGCGTAGACGGCGACGGATGCGATGCCTGCGTCGCGGGCGGCGCGGATCACGCGTACCGCGATCTCCCCCCGATTCGCGATCAGGACCTTCGAGATGCGAGGCATAGTGTCCCCAGCCTAGGGGTGGTTGCGGCGGGTGCCGTTGTCGGGGGTGCACAAACCCGCCGGGATGGCTTGCGTCAGGGCTACAACGCCTCGATGCATCGGGGCGACCCGGGGCGGGCGGGCGCTCACCGGTTCCAGAGCTCCGTCCACTCGACGCCGAGCGAGCGCACGAGGGTGCGGAGGTAGGGCACGCTGAGGCCGACGACGGTGTGCGGGTCGCCCTCGATCCGGTCGATGAACCCTGCGCCCTTCGAGTCGATCGTGAAGGCGCCCGCGACCTCGAGCGGCTCGCCCGTGGCGATGTAGGCGTCGATCTCCCCGTCGGTGATGTCCGCGGCGAAGTGCACGACGGCCGAGGTCGCACCGCCGACGGCGCGACCGAGCAGCCCGCCGCGCGCGTCGATGAGCCAGTGCCCCGAGTGCAGCACGCCCGAGGCGCCGCGCTGCGCGTGCCAGCGCGCGCGAGCCGTCTCCGGCAGGTGCGGCTTGCCGTGCACGACCCCGCCGACCTCGAACGCGGAGTCGCCGCCGAGCACGAGCCCGTCGAGTCCGCCCTCGTCGACGAGCCGCTCGGCGACGGCCTCCGCCTTGGCCCGCGCGAGGAGCGTGACGTAGGCGTCGGGGTCCTGCGGTCCCGCGGCGGCGGCCACCGCATCCTCGTCGACGTGCGAGGGGACCGCGACGGGCTCGATGCCGACCGCGCGCAGGGTGGCGAGGCGGGCGGGGGAGGTGGATGCCAGGTACAGCCGCACGGGACTCCTATGCTCGTAAGAATGGGTGACATGCAGGGCCGCGAGGTCGAGGTCGAGGCTACAGGCATCGCCCACGGCGGCTACGGGGTGGCGCGGCTCGACGGGCGCGTGATCTTCGTCGCGGACGCGATCCCGGGCGAGCGGGTGCGCGCCCGCATCTCCGACGACCGGAAGCCCCGCTTCTGGTGGGCGGACACGGTCGAGGTGCTCGAGCCGAGCCCGCACCGCCGCCCCCACCTGTGGCCCGAGGCGGACGTCTCGCGCGACCCCGCCGATCGCCCGGGCGGCGCCGACTTCGGCCACATCGTCCCCGCCCACCAGCGCGCCCTCAAGGCCCATGTGCTCTCGGACGCCCTGCAGCGCATGGCGCGCATCGAGCGCGAGGTCGAGGTGGAGACGGTCGACGGGCCCGCGGATGGGGGCGGATGGCGCACCCGCGAGCGCCTGCACGTCGCCTCCGACGGCACCGTCGGCCCCTACGCCGCCCGCTCGCATCGCGTCGTGCCGGTCGCCGGGCTGCCCCTCGGCACGGCCGAGCTCCGCGAGACCGCTCCCCTCGGCGAGCGGATGCCGGAGCACGCCGGCGGCACGGTCGAGGTGATCGCGCCGAGCGTCGGCGGCGCGCGGCTCATCCTCGGCGCCCAGGCGCCCAGCGTCATCCGGGAGCGGGTCGGCGAGCGGGAGTTCCGCGTCGACGACGGTGGCTTCTGGCAGGTGCACGCGGCGGCGCCCCTCACCCTCACGCGCGCCGTGCAGGACGCGGTGGACGAGTCGCTGTTCGACCCGCGCGCTGCGAACCTCGACCTCTACGGCGGTGTCGGCCTGCTGGCCGCGGCCCTCGGCGACCGGTTCGGCTCGGCCCTGCGCATCACCTCGGTGGAGTCCGACGAGCGCGCCACCGAGCACGCGCAGGAGAACCTCGCCGAGTGGATCGGCGCGCAGGCGGTGACGGCGCGCGTCGAGCGCTGGGTGCGCACCCTCGCGGACGCCTCCGCGGCCGAGCGCGCCCGGCTCGCCGCCGCGACGGTCGTGCTCGACCCTCCGCGGTCGGGTGCCGGCCGCGAGGTGCTCTCCGCGCTCGCCGCGGTCGCCCCAGCCCAGCTCGTGTACGTGGCGTGCGATCCGGTGGCCTTCGCGCGCGACGCGGGACTGCTGGCCGAGCTCGGCTACGCGCTCGCGGACCTTCGCGCCTTCGACCTTTTCCCGAGCACCCACCACGTCGAAGCCGTGGGCGCGTTCACCCGGGCATGATGGCAGACAACCCGTTCCACCCCGGCGCGGTGATCGCGCGATACGATGAGCCGCGGCCGATGGCCGTACCCGATCTGGAGACAGCATGAGCACCGTGGTGGATCGACCGGAACCGGATGTCCAGACGCGCCCGGCGCGCGTGGCGGTCGTGGACGACCACGAGTCGGTGCGTGTCGGCCTCAAGGCCGCCTTCGTCGAGGCGGGTCACGATTTCGCGCTCGCGGCCTCGAGCGTCCCGGAGCTGATCGCGGGCCTCGCCGGCCGCGAGGTGGACGTCGTCGTGCTCGACCTCTCGCTGGGTGACGGCTCGAGCGTCACCCAGAACGTCAAGAGCGTGCAGGCGATCGGCGCTCCCGTGCTCGTCCACTCGATCGCGGACCGTGTCGACCTGGTGCGCGAGGCGCTCGCGGCGGGTGCCGCGGGTGTCATCCCGAAGTCCGCGTCGATGCGCACGGTCGTGACGGCGGCGGCGACGGTCGCCCGCGGCGAGGTGCTCAACAACCTGGAGTGGGCCACCGCGATCGACGCCGACCGCGACTTCGCGAAGGCGGAGCTGGGGCGACGCGAGCGCGAGATCCTGCACCTCTACGCGTCGGGGCTGCCGCTCAAGCTCGCCGCCGAGCAGCTCGGCATCGGGTACTCGACCGCGCGCGAGTACCTCGACCGGATCCGTGCCAAGTACGTCGAGGTGGGACGGCCCGCCCCGACCAAGGTCGACCTCCTGCGTCGGGCGGTCGAGGACGGCATCCTGCCCGGCCTCGACTCCGACACCGATGGCTGACGCCGCCGCCGCGTCGGTCGCGGCGATCCCCCGCGGGCGCGCCGTCCGCAACCCGCTGAGCCTCGTGCGGGTCACGACCGCGATCGCCCGCACGGCCGCCGGCTTCGGCGTCGCGTTCATGCTGCAGTCGGTTCCGGCGATGATCGACCAGCTGCCCAACATGAACCCGGCATGGTCGGTCGTGCTCGTGGGGTCGCTCGTCGCGAGCCTGCTGCTGACGGTGGTCGTGTCGGCGATCGGGCGCGGTCTGCGGGTCGGCCATGTGACGTTCGCGATCGTCTACCTCGTCGCGCTCGTGAGTTGGCCGTTCGCGGTGCTCGATCCCGCGAAGGCGCCGAACCCCGAGAGCTACTGGCTGTACTACACGCTGACCATCGCGACGGCGATGGCGACCGTCGGCCTCGGCATCCGGCTGGCGACGGTGTACGTCGTGCTCGCGCCGGTCATCTACGGCGTCATCCGGGTCACGCCGGCCGGCGGCGGGGTCACGATCACCCAGTCGGTGCTCGACGCGGTCTACGCGATCATCCTCGGTGGCGCGATCACGATCATCACGGCGATCCTGCGGAACGCGGCATCCTCCGTCGACCGGGCGCAGGCGACCGCGCTCCGCCGCTACGGTCACGCGGTGCGCCAGCACGCGATCGAGGCGGAGCGCGTGCAGGTGGACGCGATCGTGCACGACAGCGTGCTGACGACGCTGCTGTCGGCCGCGCGGGCGGAGACGGCGGAGGCGAAGGAGCTCGCGGCGCTCATGGCCGGCAACGCGATCGGCCACCTCCGGGACGCGGTCTCGGAAGCGCCCCAGAGCGACGCCGAGGTGTCGGTGGCCGCCCTCGCTAACCGCGTCGCGGACGCGGCGGCCGCCCTCTCGGAGCCCGTGTACGTGGACTCGGATGCCGTGCGCTTCGGCCGCGTCCCGGTCGCGGTCGCGGAGGCGATGTACTCCGCCGCGGTGCAGGCGATGGTCAACAGCCTGCAGCACGCGGGTGCGGGCGCCGAGCGCTGGGCGGAGATCCGCGGCGGCGCCGACGACCTCGTGATCGAGGTCGGCGACCGGGGTGCGGGCTTCGACCCGGACGCCGTGCCGACCGAGCGTCTCGGCGTGCGCGTGTCGATCCTCGAGCGCGTCGCGAGCGTGGGCGGGATCGCGGTCATCGACACGGCGCCCGGCGCCGGCACGGTCGTGTCCCTGCACTGGCCGGCGAGGCGGGAGGCGGCACGATGACGATCGGCGTGCCCCGCGGGCTCATCGTGGCCCTCGCAGCGGTCTTCTCGGGCTACCACCTCGTGCTCGCCGGGTATTCGCTCACGATGGGCTACGCGAGCATCCCGGGCGCGGTCGTCGCGGGCATGATCCTGTATGCGATCGTGACGGCGGCGTCCCTCTGGCCGACCCGGGAAACTCGGTTGCCGGTCTGGCTCGCGTCGTTCTCGCTCGGCGTCGCGGTGGCCCTGCCGCCGCTCATCACGGCGGTGCTCGACCCGACACGGCCGGGGGGCAACGGGTACGCCACCTGGTACGTGGCGGCGATCGGCACGCTCATGACGATCACGGCCGTGCGCCTGCGGCCGGGCTTCGCGTGGGCGGGGATCATCTTCCTCGTCGTGCAGACGCTGTTCTGGGCGGGGCCCGGAGCCCTCGGCACGATCGGCGTCATCGGGTCGGCGTCGTGGGTGGGGGTCGCCCACATCCTCACCAACACCCTCGCGAAGGCCTCGCGGGACTCCGAGCGCTTCGCCCACGCGGAGCGCGAGGCGACCGAGTGGCAGGCCGCACAGGAGGCGCACCTCAACGAGAGGCAGTTCCGGCTCGGGCAGACGAGTGTGATGGCGCTGCCGATGCTGCGCACCATCCGCTCCTCGGGGGGCGAGCTCACCGTCTCCCAGCGGGCGGAGTGCCTGCACCTGGAGGCGGCGATCCGCGACGAGATCCGGGGCCGCAAGCTGCTGAACGACGCGGTGCGCGAGCAGGTCATGCTCGCCCGCCGCCGGGGCACGATCGTCACGCTGCTCGACGAGGGCGGCATCGACGAGCTGTCGGATGCCGAGCTCGACCGGGTGCTCGGTCGTCTCGCCCTCGCCCTGCGCGAGACGACCGCCGATCGCGTGATCGCGCGGACGGTGCCGGGCGGGTCGGAGGTCGCGGTCACGGTGGTGGGGCTGCGCAGCGTGGACGACGAGGCGGTGACGCTGCTCGGCGGCGAGCCCGACGACGAGGTCGAGCTGTGGCTCGAGATCCCGCGGATGTCGGTCTCCGCGGGTTGAGCGGCCGCGGACGCCGAGCCCCGCTGGTTGAGTAGCCGCGGAGCGGCGTATCGAAACCACCCCCGACATGGAACGAGGGGCCGGACAGAGCGTCCGACCCCTCGCAAGATTCGAGTCAGGGCGACAACCCGAATATCGCCCTGACTCGCCCCCACATCATCGGTCTGCTTACCCTAGACGACCGGTGATGCTGTGTAACTCGATGAGATACACCTGCTAGTAGACAAGTATGCGGATCCCCTGACTCGCCCGTAAGTCGTCATTTCGGGGGACTATCGGGGTACATTTTCGGGTGACAATCCCGCGCCTACGGCGCATAAGCGGTCGATACGGGGTACAGGAGCGCGTTTCTCAACTGATTTTGTGAACGTTCCCATGTTTCGCGACGGAATCCGTCGTGAAACGGGCGCCGCGCCACGCCGGCCGCTGCTCAGCGCGCCCAGCTGTTCCAGCCGCCGGGCTGCAGCGGACGCCGGAGCCCGCGGCGCTCACGCTCCCACGTGGTCATGCTGCGCTGCGCGCGCCGGTGCATGCCAGCCAGCTCGTCGAGCGCGCCCTGCAGCACGGCGGTCGCCGCCGCGAGCTCCTCGGGCGTCGGATCCCCGCCCACGACGCGGATGGCGAGTTCAGGGTTCTCGCTCACAGCGGGATGTTCCCGTGCTTCTTCGCGGGCAGCGCCGCGCGCTTCGTGCGCAGCGCCCGCAGCGCCTTGATCACGACGAGGCGGGTCGCCGCCGGCTCGATGATGCCGTCGAGCTCGCCGCGCTCCGCCGCGAGGAACGGGGAGGCCACGTTGTAGGTGTACTCGTTGGCGAGCTGGGTGCGCACCTCCGCGACGTCGCGGCCGGCCGCCTCCGCCTCCTTGAGCTCGTTGCGGTAGAGGATGTTGACCGCGCCCTGGCCGCCCATGACCGCGATCTCGGCGGTCGGCCACGCGTAGTTGAGGTCGGCCCCCAGCTGCTTCGAGCCCATGACGATGTAGGCCCCGCCGTATGCCTTGCGGGTGATGACCGTCACGAGCGGCACGGTCGCCTCGGCGTACGCGTACAGCAGCTTCGCGCCGCGGCGGATGACGCCCGTCCACTCCTGGTCGGTGCCCGGAAGGTAGCCGGGCACGTCGACGATCGTGAGGATCGGGATCGAGAACGCGTCGCAGAAGCGCACGAAGCGCGCGGCCTTCTCGCCCGCGTCGATGTTGAGGGTGCCGGCCATCTGGCTCGGCTGGTTGGCGATGATGCCCACCGAGCGCCCCTCGACCCGCGCGAAGCCGATCACGATGTTGGGCGCGAAGAGCGGCTGCACCTCGAGGAAGTCGCCGTTGTCGACGATGCGCTCGATGACCTCGAGCACGTCGTAGGGCTGGTTGGGGGAGTCGGGGATGATCGTGTTGAGCCGCCGGTCCGAGTCGTTGATCTCGAGCTCGGACTCCGACTCGTAGACCGGGAGCTCGGCCTGGTTGTTGTCGGGCAGGAAGCTCACGAGGGTGCGCGCGTAGTCGAGCGCGTCGTCCTCGTCGGAGGCCAGGTAGTGCGAGACGCCGGTGCGCTGGCTGTGGGTGAGGGCGCCGCCGAGCTCCTCCATGCCGACGTCCTCGCCGGTGACGGTGCGGATCACATCCGGCCCCGTCACGAACATCTGGCTCGTCTTGTCGACCATGATCACGAAGTCGGTGAGGGCGGGCCCGTAGACGGCGCCGCCCGCGGCCGGCCCGAGGATGATCGAGATCTGCGGGATGACGCCCGAGCCCGCGGTGTTGAGGCGGAAGATCTCGCCGTACTTGCCGAGGGCGACGACGCCCTCCTGGATGCGCGCCCCGCCCGAGTCGAGCATGCCGATGATCGGCACACCCGTCTTGAGGGCCAGCTCCATGACCTTGATGATCTTCTCGCCCGCGACCTCGCCGAGCGAGCCGCCGAAGATCGTGAAGTCCTGCGCGTAGACCGCCACCTGGCGCCCGTGGATGGTGCCCGTGCCGGTCACGACCGCGTCGCCGTAGGGGCGCTTGTCCTCCATGCCGAAGGCGTGCGTGCGGTGGCGCACGAACTCGTCGAGCTCGACGAAGGAGCCCTGGTCGAGCAGCTGCTCGATGCGCTCGCGGGCGGTCTTCTTGCCCTTCGCGTGCTGCTTGGCGATCGCCGCCTCGCCGCTGGCGGTCACGGCCTCGTGGTAGCGGACCTTGAGGTCGGCGAGCTTTCCGGCGGTCGTGAAGAGGTCGGGTGCGTCGGTGGCGTCGGTCACGGCGTTCAGCCTATCCGTCGCCCTCCCCGGGGACGGGGTTGTGCGATCCGACAAAACCCGGCGCGCTGCCTTGGCCGGGGGCGCGGGTTCCGGGCCGGCGACCGAGGCGCCTGAGCCCCCACACGGTCACGCGCCACATCGCCTCGACGACGACCCCGCCGCTCATCTTGGAACTGCCGGCGCGGCGCTCGCGGAAGGTGATCGGCACCTCGCGGATGCGCCAGCCCGCGTCGTGCGTGCGGATGGTGAGGTCGATCTGGAAGCAGTATCCACGGGAGTCGACGACCTGGTGCGCGATCTGCTCGAGCACCGTCGCGCGGTAAGCGCGGTATCCGGCGGTGACGTCGCGCACCGGCAGCCGCAGCATCATCCGAGCGTAGGCGTTCGCGGCACGGCTGAGCAGGCGCCGCGAGGCGGGCCAGTCGACGAGCCGGCCCCCGGGCACCCACCGCGAGCCGATCACGAGACCGGTGCCCGGATCCGCCTCGAGGCACGCGAGCATGGCGGGCAGCGCGTCGGCCGGGTGCGAGCCGTCGGCGTCGAACTCGACGATCACGTCGTAGCCGTGCGCGAGGGCCCACGCGAACCCCGCGAGGTAGGCGCGGCCCAGGCCGTCCTTCGCGGTGCGGTGCAGAACGTGCACGCCGGGGTCGGCCTCCGCGATGCGGTCGGCGAGCTCGCCCGTGCCGTCGGGGCTCGCGTCGTCGACGACGAGGATGTCGCACGCCGCCCCCGAGGAGCGGAGCGCGGCGATCGTCGGTGCGAGGTTGTCGACCTCGTCGTAGGTGGGCGTCACGACGAGGACGCGCCCGGGCCGGGGCGCTCGCACGGACGGCATGATCGACATCCTAGGCTGACCGCCATGACCTTCGAGCGGAGTCGGACCGTCGCCGCGGCCCTGTACGAGGTCGCCTCGTCGAGCTCCACCAACAGCGAGCTCTCCGCCCGGGCGGACCGCGAGGGGATGGGCGACCTGACCGTCATGCTCACCCGCTATCAGAGCGCGGGCCGCGGCCGGCTCGGGCGCTCGTGGACGGCGCCCCCCGGTGCCGCCGTCGCCGTGAGCGTGCTGCTGCGCCCCCGGTTCGCCGACGGGGCAGCCCCCAGCCCCGACCGGCTCGGCTGGCTGCCGATCATCGCGGGCACGGCCATGACGGAGGCGATGCGGAGCGTGCTCCCCGGGCGCGACGTCGGCTTCAAGTGGCCCAACGACGTGCTCGTCGGCGGGCGCAAGATCTGCGGCATCCTCGCCGAGCTGCTGCCCGCCGCCACGGGCGTCGTGGTGGGCTCGGGCGTCAACACGCGCATGACGGCCGAGGAGCTGCCGGTGCCGACGGCGACGTCCCTCGCCGTCGAGGGCGCGCCGGTCGACGACGCCCTCGAGGACGCCGTGGTCGCCGCCTACCTCGTGGGCCTGCGCGATCGTGTGGGCCGCTACCTCGCGGCGGGCGCCGACGCCGACGCATCCGGCATCCGCATCGAGGCCCGCGCCGCGTGCCTCACCCTCGGGCGCACGGTCGACATCGAGCTGCCCGACGGCGACGTGCTGCGCGCCCGCGCCGTGGACCTGGACGTCGACGGTCGCCTCGTGGTGGAGGGCGAGGACGGGGTCACGCGGTCTGTCGCGGCGGGCGATGTGACCCACGTCCGCTAGAACAGGAGCATGACGCACGCGACGCCCGGCGACGTCCCCGGCTCCGTGGGCACGGTGCAGCCGGAGGCGGTCGTGGCGCGGCTGCGTTCCCACGGCCGGGCGCTGTTCTGGCCGTGCCTCGTGCTCGTCGCGGATGCCGCGGCGCTCGGCTACTTCGGCGGCACCTTCGCGGAGCCGTGGCAGAACTGGGCGGTGCTCGCGGCGGCCGTGCTCGTCGCGGTGCTGCTGTTCCTGCTACCGCTCATCGCGTGGCTCGGCCGCAACTACACGATCACCACCCGCCGGATCGTGCTCCGCAGCGGCATCTTCGTCCGCACCCGCCAGGAGCTGCTGCACAGCCGCGGCTACGACGTGACGGTGCGCAAGGCGGGGCTGCAGGGAATGTTCGGCTCGGGCGACGTGCTCGTGAACACGGGTCTCGAGCGGCCCGTGGTGCTGCGCGACGTGCCGGGCGCGAACCTCGTGCAGGCCACGCTCCACGACCTCATGGAGCTCTCGGTGAACCCCGTGGCTACCCGGCGTCAGCAGGAGCAGTCGCGGGGCGCCGACGAGACGACCGCGTACGGTCGTCGCTGAGACGTCCCCGCGCCGCGCTAGGGTCGTGGAATGCGAATCTCCGTGTTCGGCTGCGGATATCTGGGCGCCGTGCACGCGGCCGCGATGGCGTCGCTCGGGCACGATGTCGTGGGGGTCGACCCGGACGCCTCGAAGGTCGGGATGCTCGCATCCGGGAGGCCTCCTTTCTACGAGCCGGACTTCGCCGAGCTGCTCGCGTCGAGCGTCGCCGGGGGACGGCTGCGGTTCACCGCGGATCCGGCTGAGGCCGCGAGCGCCGAGGTTCACTTCATCGCCGTCGGCACCCCGCAGCGCGACGACGGCGGAGCGGAGCTGAGCTACCTCGAGGAGGCGGTCGCGACGATCGCTGCGACACTCGCCCCCGGCTCGCTGGTTGTCGGGAAGTCGACGGTCCCGGTGGGCACGGCGGCGGTGCTCGCTGATCGCATCGAGGAGGCGGGTGGCCGTCTCATGTGGAACCCCGAGTTCCTGCGCGAGGGGTTCGCCGTCCAAGACACCCTGCGGCCCGATCGTGTCGTCTACGGGGTCCGGGACGGGGACGACGCGGAGGCGGTGGCGATGCTCGACGCCGTCTACGCGGGCGTGCTCTCGCAAGGTATGCCGCGCATCGTCACGGATCTGGCCACCGCCGAACTGGTCAAGGTGGCGGCGAACGCCTTCCTCGCCACGAAGATCTCCTTCATCAACGCGATGGCGGAGGTCGCGGAGGTCGTGGGGGCGGACGTCACGCAGCTAGCGGACGCCCTCGGGCACGATGCGCGCATCGGTCGCCGCTTCCTCAACGCGGGTGTCGGATTCGGCGGCGGCTGCCTGCCGAAGGACATCCGAGCCTTTCGGGCTCGCGCGGCGGAGCTCGGGGTCGGAGACTCCCTCGCGTTCCTCGGTGAGGTCGACCGCATCAACCTCCGCCGTCGTGACCGGGTCGTGCAGCTCGCGACCGAGATGCTCGGAGGCTCGCTGGCCGGTCGGCGCATCGCGGTGCTCGGCCTCGCGTTCAAGCCCGACTCCGATGATGTCCGCGACTCGCCCGCGCTCGAGATCGCCAGCCGCCTCCTCGAGGCAGGGGCTCGGGTGACGGCGACCGATCCGCAGGCTGTCGAGACATCCCGGACGCGACAGCCGGCTCTCGACTACCGCGTCGTGACGGCGGACGCGCTGGCGGACGCGGAGCTCGTCATCCTGCTGACCGAGTGGCGCGAGTTCCGCGAGCTCGACCCGGAGGAGGTGGGCCGGACGGTCGCCGAACTGCGGGTGATCGACGGACGCAACGCGCTCGACCGAGAGGCATGGCGTAGCGCCGGCTGGGACTACCGCGCGCTCGGGCGGGGCTGAGCGCTGGCCGCCGCGCCGCGCGGCATCGTCGGATGCACCGGCACGTCGCGGGACGCCGTGCCGACGGTGGCATCCGCCTGGGGGAACACCGCGGGACCGGGCTCGCCCCGGTGCGGGGCGAACACCCAGAGCTTGTAGAAGGTGAAGCGGAACGCCGTCCCCAGCGCGAGGCCGATCACGTTGCCCGAGATGTTGTCGGCGAGGATGCTCGTGAACCCGAGCAGGTAGTGCGACACCCACAGGCAGCCGAGGCCGATCGCCATCCCGCCGAGGCTCACCACGAGGAACTCGGCGAACTCCCGCCACAGCTGACGGCCGCGGTGCTCGCGGAAGGTCCAGAAGCGGTTGCCGATCCAGTTCGCGATGATCGCGAGCCCGGTCGAGATCACCTTCGCGAGCACGGGCCCCTCGTGCAGGTTCTCGGGGGCGAGCACGGTGGCGCGCAGCAGGTTGAACACCCCGAAGTCGATGACGAGCCCGACGAGCCCGACGACGCCGAACCGCGCGAACTGCGCCATGAGCTTCCGCACGCGTCGTGCCTTCCCCGTCGTGGGCCGTAGGGTCGTAGAGGCGGCAGTCTAACCGCCGTTTTCCGCGCGAAGCTGGGGAGGCACCTGTGAGAGTCGGCGTCATCGGGGGCGGGCAGCTGGCCCGGATGATGATCCCTCCGGCCGTCGCGCTCGGAGTCGAGCTGCGGGTGCTCGCGGAGGCCGAGGGGATGTCGGCCGAACTCGCCGCCACCGCCGTCGGCGACTACCGCGACGCGGCGACCGTGCTCGCCTTCGCGGCCGACGTCGACGTCGTCACCTTCGACCACGAGCACGTGCCGCAGGACGTGCTCGCGGCGCTCGTCGCCGCGGGCATCCCCGTGCACCCGGGCCCGTCCGCGCTCGCCGTCGCGCAGGACAAGGCGCTCATGCGCGAGCGGTTGTCGGCGATCGGCGCCCCCGTCCCCGACTGGGCGCGGGTCTCGGACGCCGCCGAGCTCGGGGCGTTCCTCGCCGAGCACGGCGGGGTGGCGGTCGTGAAGACCCCGCGCGGCGGCTACGACGGCAAGGGCGTGCGCGTGGTGCGCGACGCATCCGGCGCCGACGACTGGTTCGCCGACGCGGCCGAGGGGCTGCTCGCCGAGGAGTTCGTGCCGTTCCGCCGCGAGCTCGCGCAGCTCGTCGCCCGCCGACCCTCGGGCGAGACCCGGGCCTGGCCCCTCGTCGAGACCGTGCAACGCGACGGGGTGTGCGCGGAGGTGTTCGCCCCGGCGCCGCGGGCCGGCGCGCTCGCGGGGGAGGCGCGCGCGCTCGCCGAGCGCATCGCGTCCGAGCTGGGCGTCACGGGCGTGCTCGCGGTCGAGCTGTTCGAGACGGAGGACGGCCGGCTGCTCGTCAACGAGCTCGCCATGCGCCCGCACAACACGGGCCACTGGTCCATCGACGGGGCCGTCACGAGCCAGTTCGAGCAGCACTTGCGCGCCGTGCTCGACCTCCCGCTCGGCGACCCGTCCCCGCTCGCGCCGGTGAGCGTCATGGTCAACGTCCTCGGCGGCCCGTCGGGGGAGCGGATGCCCGACCGCTACCCGCGTGCGATGGCCGACCGCCCCGAGGTCAAGTACCACTTCTACGGCAAGGACTCCCGGCCGGGCCGCAAGGTGGGGCACGTCACCGCGACCGGCGAGGAGCAGGGCGACGTCGCGGCGCGGGCGCGAGCCGCTGCCGCGTTCTTCCAGGACTGACCTTTAGCATGGCGAGGTGCTGAACGTTGAACCGACGCCCGAGACGGGCGTCGGCGCTGGCGTCGCGGCGGCGGCCGGAAACGGCCCCCGCTCTGAGCTCCAGCGCGCTTTGGTCGGCGTCGTCATGGGCTCCGACTCCGACTGGTCCGTCATGCAGGATGCGGCGTCCGCGCTCGCCGAGTTCGGCATCCCCTACGAGGTCGAGGTGGTCTCTGCCCACCGCACCCCGCGCAAGCTCATGTCCTACGGCACGGATGCCGCGGGCCGCGGCCTGCGGGTTGTGATCGCGGGCGCGGGCGGCGCGGCGCACCTGCCGGGCATGCTCGCCTCGCTCACGACGCTGCCCGTCGTCGGCGTCCCCGTGCCGCTGCGGACGCTGGACGGACTCGACTCGCTGCTCTCCATCGTGCAGATGCCCGCCGGCATCCCCGTCGCGACGGTGTCGATCGGCGGCGCGCGCAACGCCGGGCTCCTCGCCGCGCGTATCCTCGCATCCGGCGACCCCGAGCTGACCACGCGTCTCTCCGACTACGCCGCCTCGCTCGAGGCCCTCGTCGAGGAGAAGAACGCGGCGCTGCAGCAGAAGCTCTGAGCCATGACGAGCGTGCTGCGCGACCCGGATGGCACCGACGCCGCCTTCATGACCAAGCGGGCGTGGTGGCTCGTCGGGCTCAACCTTCTGGTGCCGGGGTCGGCGCAGGTTCTCGCCGGCAACCGCCGGCTCGGTCGCTTCGGGCTCGGCGCGACGCTCGTGCTGTGGCTCCTCGTCCTCGTCGTGCTCGCTCTCGCCCTGTTCGCGCGCGGACTGCTGCTGTCGCTCGCCACCAACACCTGGGTGCTGCTCGTCGCGGTGCTCGTGCTCGTGTTCTACGCCGTGCTGTGGCTCGTGCTGACCCTCGACACCCTGCGGCTCGTGCGCCTGGTGCGGGTGGCGCCCGCCGCACGCGCCTTCGTCGCGGGCCTCTCGGTGGTCGCGCTGGCCGCGGTCTCCGGAACCGCGGCCTACGGCGCCGTGTCGGCGACCGCCGGCATCGACCTGCTCGACTCGGTGTTCGCCGAGGGGCCGTCGCAGCCTCCCGTCGACGGCAGGTACAACATCCTGCTGTTGGGCGGCGACGCCGGTCCAGACCGGCAGGGGCTGCGGCCGGACAGCATCTCGGTCGCGAGCGTCGACGCCGAGACGGGCCAGGTGACGCTCATCGGCATCCCGCGCAACCTCGAGCGGGTGCCGTTCTCGGAGGGCTCGCCCATGTGGCAGGTGCTGCCGAACGGCTACGACTGCGGCAGCAAGTGCCTCATCGATTACCTCTACACCTACGGCGAGCTCGACTGGGCCTACCTCTACCCGGACGCCGAGAAGCACAACTCCAGCCCCGGCATCGAGGCGATCCGCGACGCCGTGGAGGGCGTGCTCGGCATCAGCATCCCGTACTACGTGCTCATCGACATGCAGGGGTTCTCCGACCTCATCGACGCGATGGGCGGCATCGACATCACCCTCGAGGAGCGGGTGCCGTACGGGGCCAACGAGAACCCGGACGGCAGCCACCGCAGCAAGCCCGACGGCTGGATCGAGGCGGGCGAGCACCACATGGACGGCTACACGGCGCTCGTGTACGCGCGCACGCGCTACGCGACGAGCGACTACGTGCGGATGCAGCGGCAGCGCCAGGTGCAGGAGGCGATGATCGCGCAGTTCACGCCGGGGACGGTGCTCACGCACTTCGTCGACATCGCCGCGGCAGGCAAGCAGGTCGTGCGCACCGACATCCCCAAGCAGATGCTGTCGTACTTCGTGCAGCTGGCGGAGAAGACGAAGCAGCAGCCGGTGGTCACCCACGACCTCACACCGCCCGAGGTGGACCCGGCATCGCCCGACTACGACGCGATCCACGCGACGATTCACGAGCTCCTCTGGCCGACGGCGACCACCGCACCGCCCGCGGGCTGACGCCTCAGGCGTTCGGAATGCTGAGCGCGACCACGTAGGCCACCGCGGCGACCGAGCCGACGGCGGCCCGTCCGACGGGGCGGCGATCGAAGAGGCATGTCGTGCACGCGAGGAACGCAGGCAGCATCGAGAGACCGTAGCGAACCGGGAGCTGCACGTAGTAGCCCGCGACGACATAGGTGGCGACGGCAAGCAGGGGGCCGACGATGAGCGCCGCCACGAGCGAGGCCTCCGCCAGCGATGCGTGTCGATCGGGGTGACGTGCAACGAACAGCAGGCCGACGACGCCGCCCGTTCCGAGGAGCCCGAGGACGCCACTCAGGATGTTGTCTGCCGTGGTCGGCATCGCGGACGGGAACTGGACCGCGAAGTCGAGGGACGGCAAGAAGCGAAAGGCCTCGCCGAACACAGCTCCGGGTCCGAAGTCGTATGCCGGTTCCAGGTCGAGTGCGGAGCCGTCCGCAGTGAGACTTCGGTAGACGACCCAGATCACCTGGGCAAGCAAGCCGGCCGCGACGGCGGCCACTGCGAGGCGAACCGCCCGGGTCCGCCACAATGCCGCTGGAGCACGCGCGCCGTCCGCGACGGCGGCGAGTACGAGGAACAGCGAGATCAGTCCGACTGCCGCGAGGTTCTGAAGCTTGGCAAGGGACGCGAGCGCCGCCACGACCGGGAGCAGCCATCCGTGCCGCTGACCGTCGAGAATACGCAGGGCGACGAGCAGGAGCGCTGCGCCGGCGGGGAGCGCGGTGGCGTCCGTGCTCACGTAGGTGTGCGCCCAGTAAGCGCCGAGTGATCCCGTCATGAGGAGGACGCCCGCGCTCCGGGACACGAGGCCGACGCCGAGCCTGCGCAGCGCGAAGAACATCAGCGCGGCAGCCGCGGCGAGCCAGATCCCACCCGTGAACCGGAAGGCGACGATAGGGTCCAGGCCTGCCCAGGTGAACGGCTGGGCGGCAGCCCAAGTGATCCAGAAGTAGGCGGGCGAGTAGATGCCGGCGCTCGTCCGGCCGTCGATGGGGAAAGCGTCGTCATCCTGGAGGGCGGCGGGGGAATCGCAGTCCTGATGCGGACCGCCGAAGCCACGAGTGCCGTGGCACAGGAAGGCCTCCCGCGCGAACTCGTCCGTGTAGCTATCGCCGACGATGCCCTGGGTCGGGACCTTGTCGAGGTAGTCCAGGTAGGCGTATTCGTCGACGGGCGAGAGCGCCTCGTGGTTCGCGACATGGACGGCGGTGAACACGAATGCAGCGAGGACCACACCCAGGAGGGCGAGCCATTCGCGCACGTTGAGCCGACGGCGCACGTCAGAGATCCGCATGAAGTTGCCAGACCTTCTCGGCGGAGTCGCGCCAACTGAAGGCGCGCGCACGATCGCCCGCCGCGGTTCCCAGCCGCTCCACCGTAGCGTCGTCGAGCGCGTCGATTGCCTCCGCGAGGCGGGCGGGGAGCCCCTCCGCCTCGCGGGAGACCGTGATCGCCGCGCCCGCCGTGAGCTCATCGAGAGCCGGGACATCGGTATGCACGATGGGAAGCCCGAAGCCGAGCGCCTCCATGACGGCGAGGCCGAAGCCCTCGGCGGCGCTTGGCTGCAGGTAGGCGCGGGCGTGGAGGTACGCGACGCCGAGGTCCTCGTCGGGGACCGAGCCGAGCGCGACGACGCGGCCGTCCGGCAGGCCCGCGCCCACGGCGAGTGCGCGCACCGCATCCGCATCGTCGCCGACCACGACGAGGGGGAGCGGCTCGCGCGTTGAGCCGAGCGCTTCGAGGAGCGCGATCAGGTTCTTCTTAGGTTCGATGCTCGCCACCGTGAGCAGATACTGATGGGGAAGGCCGAGCTCCTCGGCGCGCACAGCCGAGTCGCGAAGGGGGATGAGCGTGCTCGATGGTGCGCCGGGGATGACCCGGATCCGTTCTCCCAGCTCGAGGTGCTCTGCGAGCTCGGCTGCGACCGCGTGGCTCGGCACGATGACGGCGTCGGCGTGGCGCTCGGCGCGGGCGCCCATGGCGCGCTGCCAGGATGCGACACGCGGGGGCAGGAGTTCGGGGGCGTTCCAGGCGATCGCGTCGTGGATGGTGACGGCGACCTGGTCGCCCGGCTGGTTGACGCGGTCGTGCGCGCCGAGCGGGGCGAGCAGCGAGGTCGCGTGGAGCATCCCCGTGCGGTGCGGCCGTCCGATACCGCGTCGCCACGCCGCCGCGAGCTCGCGGCGCGCGAGGGCGCTCTTCTCGAGCCCGGCGAGACCCGGAAGCAGCGCCGTGATCCGCTCGTAGTCGGGCTCCGGAGATGCGGGCACCACGCCGATCACCTCGGCGCCCTCGGGCGCCGTGGCGAGCAGTCCGCGGGTGAGCTCGCCGGCGTAGCGCGACATCCCGCCGTACGGGGAGCCGGCCAGCTCGTCGAGGGTCACCCGCAGCGTGGTCATGGCCGGCCCAGCGCGCCCGCCGCCCATGCCGCGTCGAGCGCGTCGTGCCAGGGACGCGGCTCGGGGAGCCCGGCAAGACCCCACGCACCGTGGCCGAGCACCGAGTAGGAGGGGCGGGGTGCGGGTCGCACGAACGCGGCGCTGTCGGTGGGCAGCACGCGCGCCGGGTCGAGCCCCGCGACCTCGAACACCGCGCGCGCGAGGTCGAACCAGCTCGCGGTGCCCGCGTTGGTGCCGTGGTAGACCCCCGCCGGGGCCTCAGCATCGAGGAGCGCGACGATCGACGCGGCCAGGTCGCCCGTCCAGGTCGGCTGCCCCACCTGATCCGTGACGACGGACACCGTGTCGCGCTCGGCGGCGAGGCGCAGCATCGTGCGGGGGAAGCTCGCGCCGTGCTCGCCGTAGAGCCACGCCGTGCGTACGATGTGCGCACCCGGATGCGCCTCTCGCACGAGGCGCTCGCCGGCGGCCTTCGTGCGGCCGTAGGCGCCGAGCGGATCGAGGGGGGCGTCCTCGGGGTACGGGCTCGCGGCATCGCCGTGGAAGACGTAGTCGGTGGAGACCTGGACGAGGCGCGCACCGGCCGCAGCTGCCGCGCGCGCGAGGTTCGCCGCTCCCGTCGCGTTGATCGCGTACGCGTCGTCCTCGTGCTCCTCGGCTGCGTCGACCGCCGTGTAGGCGGCCGCGTTGATGACGACGTCGACCTCGCGCGTCGCCTCGGCGACGGCCGCGGCATCCGTGATGTCGAGCGCGTCGCGTCCGAGGGCGACCACCTCGCGACCCGCGAGCGCCGCTCGCAGGTCGTGCCCGAGCATCCCGCCCGCGCCGGCGATGAGGTAGCGGGTCATGCCTGGCCGGCCGCCCGGTACTTCGCCTCGGTGGCCTCCTTCTGCGGGGCCCACCAGGCCTCGTTGTCCCGGTACCAGGCGATCGTGGCGGCCAACCCCTCCGCGAAGTCGCGGTAGCGCGGCGCCCAGCCGAGCTCGGTGCGCAGCTTGGTCGAGTCGATCGCGTAGCGGAGGTCGTGGCCCGGTCGGTCGGTCACGAGGTCGTAGGCGTCGGTGGGCTGCCCCAGCTCTCCGAGGATGAGCTCGACGACGTCCTTGTTGTTCTTCTCGCCGTCGGCGCCGATGAGGTACGTCTCGCCGATGCGGCCCCCCTCGAGGATCGTGAGCACGGCGGAGGAGTGGTCGTCCGCGTGGATCCAATCGCGCACGTTCTCGCCCGTGCCGTAGAGCTTCGGCCGCTCGCCGCGCAGCACATTGGTGATCTGCCGGGGGATGAACTTCTCGACGTGCTGGTACGGCCCGTAGTTGTTGGAGCAGTTGGAGATCGTCGCCTGCACCCCGAAGGAGCGCACCCAGGCCCGCACGAGCAGATCGCTGCCCGCCTTCGTCGAGGAGTACGGGCTCGACGGGTTGTAGGGGGTGTCCTCGGTGAAGCGCTGCGGGTCGTCGAGCTCGAGGTCGCCGTAGACCTCGTCGGTGGAGATGTGGTGGAAGCGGATGCCGTGCCGCCTGGCCGCCTCCAGCAGCGTGTAGGTGCCGACGATGTTGGTGTCGAGGAACGGGCGCGGGTCGTTCAGCGAGTTGTCGTTGTGGCTCTCCGCCGCGTAGTGCACGACCGCGTCGTGGCGGCCGAACAGCTCGTCGACGAGGCCCGCATCCGCGATGTCGCCCCGGACGAAGGCGACGCGCTCGGCAGGGAGGCCGTCGATCGAGGCGAGGTTGCCGGCGTAGGTGAGCTTGTCGAGCACGGTGACCGTGTGGTCGGTGTGCTCGACGAGGTGGTGCACGAAGTTCGAGCCGATGAAGCCGGCTCCGCCGGTGACGAGGATGCGCATGGGGGTCGGATGCTTTCTGTGCGGAAGTCCGGAGCGAGTCTACCGACCCCTCGCTGTGCGGACGGGCGCCATCGTCACCGGGGACGGCGCTCGTGGAGCGAGACGGTTGGGGCGGGCTGCTGACTAGACTCATCGGGTGCAGATCCGAGAACTGGACGTCCCCGGGGCATGGGAGATCTCCCCCCAAGTGCATGGCGATGACCGCGGGATCTTCCTCGAGTGGTATCGATTCGATCGGCTGGCGGAGGCGGTCGGCCATCCCATCGATCTCCGCCAGGCCAACACCTCGGTGTCGAGGCGTGGCGTCGTGCGCGGCATCCATTTCGCCGACTTCCCCATCGGGCAAGCCAAATACGTCACCGCCACCCATGGCGCGGTTCTCGACTTCGCCATCGACATCCGCCTCGGGTCTCCGACCTTCGGGCGTTGGGACGCGGTCCGCCTCGACGACGTCGACCGTCGGGCAATCTACCTCTCCGAGGGTCTCGGCCACGCTTTCGTCGCCCTGACCGACGACGCCGTCGTCAGCTATCTCGTGACCGATGTGTACAACCCGACGGCCGAGCACGCCATCAACCCACTCGATCCGTCGATCGGGCTCGAGTTCCCCCGGGAGGCGGGTGAGCCCCTCCTGTCCCCGAAGGACCTCGCCGCGCCGACGCTCGCGGAGGCCGAAATGCAGGGGCTCCTGCCCACTTGGGATGCGGCCCGGAGGTACTACGCCGAACTCGACACCAGGGGCGCGCGGTGAAGGGCATCATCCTCGCGGGAGGTTCAGGCACCCGGCTCTGGCCGATAACCAAGGGCATCTCGAAGCAGCTGATGCCCATCTATGACAAGCCGATGGTGTATTACCCGCTGTCGACGCTCATGATGGCCGACATCCGCGAGGTCCTCATCATCACGACGCCGGAGTACAACGAGCAGTTCCGGGCGCTCCTGGGGGACGGGTCCGGTCTCGGGATGCGGATCGACTACGCGATCCAGCCCTCTCCCGATGGTCTCGCGCAGGCCTTCATCATCGGCGAGGAATTCATCGGTGATGACCCGGTCGCGCTCGTGCTGGGCGACAACATCTTCCACGGTTCCGGTCTCGGTTCCAACCTGAGGAAGCACCGCGAGATCGATGGCGGCCTGATCTTCGCTTATCAGGTCGCGGATCCGTCCTCCTACGGCGTCGTGGAGTTCGACGAGGCCTTCCGGGCGGTCTCGATCGAGGAGAAGCCACTCGTTCCGAAGAGCGACTTCGCGGTGCCCGGACTGTACTTCTACGACAGGCACGTCGTCGAGATCGCGAAGACCATCGAACCGAGCGCTCGCGGGGAGCTGGAGATCTCGACTGTCAATGACCGCTACCTGCAGGCCGACAAGCTGCAGGTGCACGTCCTCGACCGCGGTACTGCGTGGCTTGACACCGGCACCTTCGAGTCGATGATGCAGGCGTCCGAGTATGTGCGCGTCATCGAGGATCGGCAGGGCTTCAAGATCGGCTGCATCGAGGAGATCGCCTGGCGCGCCGGGTGGATCGACGATGCGCAACTGGCCGAACTCGCCGTGCCGCTGCGCAAGAGCGGATACGGCAGCTATCTCGAGAACCTTCTCGCGCGCGCCCGATGACCGGGCGTCGGATCCTCATCGTCGGACACGGGACCGCCGGTCGTGCCCTTGCAGAGGACGCGCGCGCGCACGGCGACACGGTCGTGGGGTTCCTCGATGACGCCCGCTCTGGCAGCCAGGTGCTGGGAGGGCTTGACGACGTTAACGACGTTGTGCTGGCGGCGGGCGTCGATGCCGTGTTCTTCGCCATCCCGACGATCGCAGCCGCGCGTCTGCGAGCATTCCTCGAGGTGTTCGACTCCTCGGCGACGGGCTTCTCGATCGTGCCGCGCACCTATGAGACGCTCACCCGCGAGACGGTCGCCGTCGACGACCTGAGCGATGTCGACGTGCTCGACCTCGTCGGGCGTCAGCCCGTCAAGCACGATCTCGAGGGTGCGCGTGAGCTGGTGAGCGGACGCCGGGTCCTCGTCACCGGTGCCGCCGGGTCCATCGGATCACGGCTCGCCGGTCTCCTCGCAGCACTCGGCGCCGCCGAAGTGGTGTGCCTGGACTGGTGGGAGAACGGCGTCTTCCAGCTGCAGCACCGCCTCGCGGGCGTGGATGCCGCGCGCTTCGTCATACGGGACGTGACGGACCGTGCCCGCCTTGCGCCCGTCTTCGCGCGGCACCGTCCGGAGCTCGTGTTCCACGCGGCTGCCTATAAGCACGTGCCGCTGATGCAGGAGAACCCGGGCGAGGCGATCGCCAACAACGTCGGCGGTACAGACGTCGTCGTCGATCTGGCGGTCCAGTACGGTGCCAGCCACGTCGTCTACGTCTCCACCGACAAGGCCGTCAACCCGGTAAACGTCATGGGAGTGTCGAAGCGCCTCGGAGAGTTGTTGGTCGCGGACTGGGCGCGGAGCGCGTCAGGGGTGACGTTCTCAACGGTCAGGTTCGGCAACGTCATTCAGAGCAACGGAAGCGTTATGGAGACGTTCCGCCGCCAGATCCGCGAGGGTGGGCCGATCACGGTGACGGATCCCGAGGTCACCCGCTTCTTCATGACCATCGACGAGGCCAGCCAGCTCATCATTCAGTCGGCGGTCGTGGGCCGGAGCGGGGACATCTGCGTACTCGACATGGGTGAGCCGGTGCGCATCCAGGACCTTGCGCGCAGTCTCGTCCGCGCTGTGGCGCCGACCGTCGACATCGTCTTCACGGGTCTTCGACCTGGCGAGAAGCTCTACGAAGAGCTCAGCTACGACCCGTCCCTCGTCGCGGGGACGACGAATGACAAGATCTTCATCCTCCGGGAGCCCGAGGCATCCCACACCTCGGTCGCCGAGATCCGCGACCTCGTCGAGCTGTGTTCGCAGAGCACGTTCGACGACGCGGAGACCCTGGCCCGCCTGCGGTCGATGGGGTTCGCCATCCGATGACCGACGTCGTGCTCGTGACCGGGGGTGGGGGCGCTATCGGTCGGGCGGTGGTGACGGCCCTGCGCGAGCGCGACGTGGAGGTCGTCGTCGCGTCGCGAGCACAGGGTATGACCCTTGACGTGGCCGACGCGTCCGCTGTGCGTGAGGCCATCGCGCGCGTGCATCCCCAGGCCGTCGTCCATCTGGCCGGCGCGCTCCCGGGGGCCGACGCTGCCGAACTCGAACGCGTCAACGTCGACGGGACCGCCGCCGTCGCGCGGGCCGCGGCCGAGTCGGGTATCCGGCTGGTCTCCGCCTCGTCAGCTGCGGTGTATGGCGTGTCGAACGCGCGCGCGTCCCATGAGGACGATGCGCTCGCACCGGCGAACGCCTACGGACACAGCAAGGCGCGGGCGGAGGACGCCCTGGATACGGCCGCGGACGGCGCGACCTTTGTCTCGCTGCGGATCTTCAACGTCACCGGCCCCGGTTTTCCGGCATCGCTTCCGCAGCGGCTCTGGATCGCTCCAGCCGAGGAGCCTGTGCGGTTGCGCGGACTCGATGAGTTCGTGCGCGACTACGTCCGCGCGGTCGACGTCGCGGCGGTGGTCCGTGCTGCCCTCACCGCGCCGCTGCCGGCCGGTCACACGCGGCTCAACGTCGGCTCGGGGGTGCCGACGAGCACCCGGCATCTCCTCGACATCATCGGGCGACGGCGGCCGATCCACTCTCTCGACGAGGGCGGACGATCTGATCGTGTCTGGGCGGATGCGCGACGCCTGCGCGACGTTCTCGGCGTCGTGCCCCCTCCCCTCGACGAGGGCTGGTTCACCGCGGACGGGCCGCCGTCCGTGGACCAGTAGGCCGCCGACTAGGCTTCTCGGGTGTCGTTGAGTACCCGCGCGCGAACCGCCGCCCGCCACGCAGTCCGATCGGCACTCGTGCGCGGCTGGTTCCCCGCTCGCCGCTTCGACTGGGGCGCCGACGGCGATGAGGTGCCCGTGCTGATGTGCTTGTGGAACCGCCCCGAACGCATCACCGACGTGCTCGAGCTTCTCGACGCGCAGGACCACGCGCCGGGCGTGCACCTCTACCTGTGGAACAACCGCCGGAGCGACCATGGACGGTACCTCGACGCGCTCCGTGCGTTCACGGCCTCGGGGGCGCTGCGCGCGGTCTCGATCGTCAAGTCCCCGCACAATATCGGCTCCATCGCCCGCTTCTACTGGGCGAGGAAGCTCGAGCTCGTGCGGTCCGGTCGCGCAGTGGTCGTGCTCGACGACGACGAGGACATCACGTCACGATTCATCGCCGAGGCTGTAGGGCAGTACGACGCGTCTGCGGTGACCGCGTGGTGGGCGTGGCGCTTCAAGAGCGGCTACTACTGGGATCGTGAGTTCGCTGGGCCGGGCGAGCCGGTGGACCATGTTGGCCCTGGGGGATCGATTCTCTCAACCGCGATCGTTGCCGATCCATCGTTCTTCACGGGGATCCCGGACGAATTCCGGATGCTCGACGATGTCTGGCTCAGCCACTACGCACCCGCACACGGATTCGAGTTGCGCAAGCTCGTCACCGACATCCGATTCGTGCTCGATGAGACGAACCAGTTCCACGGGCAGAGCGACATCAAGCCACGCTTCCACGACTACCTAGTCCGACACGGGTGAGCGCGGCCTGAGGTCGTCGCCGAGCCTCGTCCGTCCTTCGCAGCCTTCGGGCGGCGGCTCAGCGGGCGGTGAGCGCTTCGCGCAGGGCGATTCCGACTCGCACCACGACACGCAGCGGGGCGAGGTACCACGCCGAGTAGCGACGGGCGACGTAGCGGTAGGCGGAGCGATGGTGAGCTCGCGCCATCGCGCCCTTCGACGCGGACGTCGAGTGCGCACCCGTGTGGGTCACGATCGCCTCGGGCGCATAGCGGTTGCGCCAGCCTGCCTGACTCAGACGCTCGCCGAGGTCGACGTCCTCGAAATACATGAAGTAGGCGTCATCGAAGCCGCCGATCTCCTCGAACGCCGTCCGGCGCAGCAGCAGACAGGCACCCGACAACCAGCCGGCGTCACGCTCGACGGGCTCCCGCTGATCTTCGCGGTACGAGCGCGTCCACGGGTTACCCGGCCAGACGGGCCCGAACAGAGCGTGCCCGATGCCCGTGCGCAGCGACGGGAGCCGGCGGGCCGAGGGATAGGTCGTGCCGTCGGGGTCGAGGATGCGCGGACCCACCGCGCCGACGTCCGGCATCCGCTCGGCGACGGCGAGCATCCTCGAGATGGCTTCCTCATGAAAGACCACGTCGGGGTTGGCGACGAGGATGAACTCGGCTGCCGGGGGGAGCAGAGGAAGCGCCGCGTTCACGGCGCCGCCGTATCCGCGATTGTCTGGCAGACGGAGGAACTCGACGGGGTGTTCGGCGATCGCGCGTTCGACCGCGACGATGCCAGGCGACGCGTTGTCAACGACGATCACGGTCGCCGCCCCGCCTGCCGCTTCGACCGAGTCGAGGAACGGGCCGAGCACCTCTCCGGAGTCGTAGCTCACCGTGACGAGGGCGACTCGGGGATTCACGCGTCGAGATCCGTGAAATGGGGCTGCGCGCTCACGACGCCCACAGCCGTCCCGTCGTCGCTCGTGCTGAACGACGCTGCTTGGGTTGCGTCGTCAATGTGCCGGCCGACCTCATCGATGATCGACACGTTGACGAAGTACTTGCCCGGACCGAAGCGCGTGTCCTCCAGCCGCAGCCGCACGCGCCGAACACCTTCGAGTGCGCCGAGGTCGACGCCGAGGCGTCGCGTCGTCGTCCCATACACGACCTGGCCAAGCGCGCTGTCGATCTGAACCCCGAGGAACCAGCCCGGCGGGAGGGAGGCTCCGGTGCGCAGCCCGATGACGATGTCGAGATCGTCGCCGGGATAGACCGGCTCGTCGATGACGCGGCCCGCCGCCGCCACCGAAACCGAGGCGATCTGAGGGCCGTCGGCGCGCGCCGCATCCCGGTCGGCGGCTTCCTCCCGGCGGCGGTCCTCGAGGAGGTCCCGCATGATCGCGACGGCTGCGCGCGGCTCGTCGTCGGCGGCGATGCTCCCGTGATGCAGCACGATCGCCCGATCGCACAGCTCCAGGACCTGGCCCAGCGAATGCGTGACGAGGACGATCGTGCGCCCCTCCTGCTGAAACTCCCGGATCTTGTCGAGGCACTTACGCTGGAACGCCTCGTCTCCCACGGCGAGCACTTCGTCGACGAGCAGGATGTCGGGATCGGTATGCACCGCGACAGCGAAGGCGAGCCGCACATACATGCCCGATGAATAGAACTTCACCTGCGTGTCGATGAACTCGCCGATACCCGAGAACTCGAGGATCTCGTCGAAGCGGGCGGCGGCCTCCTCGCGAGAGAGCCCGAGGATAGAGGCGTTGAGATAGACGTTCTCGCGCCCGGTGAGGTCGGGGTGGAATCCGGCACCCAGCTCGAGCAGGGCGGCGACGCGCCCGCGGGTCGCCACGGTCCCTCGCGTCGGCTCGAGGATCCCGCCGATGACCTTCAGCAGAGTGCTCTTCCCCGAACCGTTATGACCGATGAGGCCGATCGTGGTGCCCGCCTGCAGGCTGAACGTCACTCCGTCGAGCGCCCAGAAGTCCTCCCGGTGACGTCGTCCGCGGCCGAGCGTCACTAGGCGTTCCTTGAGGGAGTCGTCCTTTCTGATGACGAAGCGCTTGGCTACGTCGTCGACCACGACCACGTCGGGTGCCGGGGTGCCTGTCGCCTGGGTCATGTCAGAGCTCCTGCGCGAAGCTGCCTTGCATGCGAGCGAAAGCGCGCTGCGCGAAGAAGGCGAGGACGAGGCCGACGGCGCCCGCGATCGCGAGGCGCAGGAGCAGATGCTCGGGGTACTCAGCGCCGACCTCCGGATTCCGGAACGCGGTCTGGAAGGCGAGGACGGAGAGCGTCACCGGGTTGTTCGTGTAGATCTCCAGCAGCGGCCCGTTCCCGAGGACGCCCTGCACCATCGTCCAGGAGTAGATGATCGGGGAGGCCCACAGCAGAAGCATGAGCGCGATTTCGACGAGGTACTGGACGTCGCGGAGGTACACGTTGGCGGCGGAGAGCACGAGCCCGAGCCCCGCAGCGTAGACGAGGACTACAAGGATCGCGGGGATGGCGTACAACAGGTGGGCGCCGAACACGAGGCTGCCGGTGAGGATCGCCGCAACGATGAGGACGAGCAGCTGGATTCCGAAATTGAAGAGCGCGGACCCGACGCTCGCTAGGGGGAAGATCTCGCGCGGCAGGGCGATCTTCTTGATGAGGCCCTGATTCGACACGATCGAGGTCGCGGCCCCCGACATCGTCTCGCTGAAGAGACCGAAGATCGTCAAGCCGCAGAATACGTAGATTGCGAAGTCGGGGATACCCTTCGCGGCTTGAAGGAAGTGGCCTACGACGACGTAGTAGATCAGCAATTGGGTGAGCGGTCGAATGAACGACCACAGGAACCCGAGAGCGCTGCCCTTGTAGCGGGCCTTGAGATCACGGCGGATGAGCAGCCCGAGCAGCTCACGTCGGCGCAGGATGTCGCGCAGCTGACGCGCGCTCTGACGTACGGCACCCGAACGGCTGCCGATGACCACGAGCGGCGTTTGTTCGAGAACGGCGAAGCGCGTTGCGCGAGCTTCCGCCGGGTCCTTGGGCGCGGTCATGACAGTACGCCAGCATAGTCGCCGGGTCGCACCTCCCCGGTTTTCTGGGCGGCACAGGTACCCTTGAATCGTCTGTGTTGTCGACGATGGGGGGCCGACGGTGAGCGCTGACGCACCGCCGCGAAGGCGATGGGGCATCCTCGCCACGTTCGCAATGGTCGCGGGCCTGCTCCTCCCCTTAGCTCCCGCGCCGCTTCCGGCGGCCGTCGCGGGGCCAGCTTCGATCGCAGCGATGTCCGCTGTCGCCGACGATTTCGATCCCGGCTACATCATCAGCGATGCGAATTTCTTCGACCCCGGTGCGATGAGTGAGGTCGAGATCCAGGCCTTCCTCAATGCGCGTGTCCCGAATTGCGGCTCGGGCGCGACGTGCCTCAAGAACTTCTCGCAGGTGACGGTGTCGCGCCCGGCGACCCCGATGTGCGCCGCATATACACCTGACGGTGGGGCGGAGTCCGCCGCGCGCATCATCTGGAAGGTCGCGCAGGCCTGCGGTATCAGCCCGAAGGTGATCCTCGTCACTCTCCAGAAGGAGCAGGGGCTCGTGACCGCCACCAACCCGAGCGCCGCCGCCTACCGCTACGCGATGGGGGCCGACTGCCCAGATACCCCGATCGGATGCGACGTCGCTTTCGCCGGCTTCTTCATTCAAGTGCACCGCGGTGCGTATCTCATGAAGCGCTACACGCAACCGCCGGGAACCGGCGCCGGGACGATCTACACCGATCGTTTCGATCTGCGCTATCCCGTGGGTGTGACGACCAACATCCTCTACAGCCCGAACTGCTCCACCACGCGCCCGGTCGCCATCCGCAACCAGGCGACGCACGTGCTCTACATCTACACGCCCTACACGCCGAACGGCGCGACGATGCAGTACCTCTACGGCGCTGTGCCCAAGGGCGTCGACGGCTACGACTGCGCCTCGTATGGGAACCGCAACTTCTGGCGCTATTTCACCGACTGGTTCGGCTCGCCGACGCAGGATCGCGGGGTTCCGTACGGTGCGATCACGTCGGTGAGCTCGACCACCGCGGGCACTTTCACGATCCACGGCTGGGCGGTCGACCCCGATCGCGGGGACGCGTCGGTCTTGCTCAACGTCTTCGTCGGCGACGGATATTACGGCTCGGGCGTCGCGAACCTCACTGACAGCGCGCTGACGAGCTGGTATACCGCGTTTGGCACCGCTCACGCATTCGACATCACGATCAGCGGAGCGCCGCCCGGTGACCAGCGCGTCTGCGTGCAGGCGGTGAACACCGCCGGCAGCGCCGGGTACAGTCCCGTACTCCCGTGCGTCTACCCCACGATTTCCCACTGCGGCGGTTCCGTCGGTTGCCCGAGCACGGTTGACCGTATCGCGGGTGCGGATCGTTACGCGGTCGCCGTCGACATCTCGAAGCGCGCTTATCCATCAGGCACCGACACGGTCTACGTGACCTCGGGTCTCGGGTTCGCCGATGCGCTCTCCGCGGCGCCCGCGGCAGCGCGCGACGGGGCGCCGCTGCTGCTGACCGACCCGAACTTCCTGCCCAGCGGCATCGGCGCTGAGATCACGCGATTGGGACCCGACTCGATCGTCGTCGTGGGCGGTCCGGCCTCGGTGAGTGATGCGGTGCTTGCGTCGCTCACCGCTATCGCGCCCACGAGCCGGGTATCAGGCGTCGACCGCTTCGAGGCCTCTCGAAACATCGCGGCCAGCTTCGGCCACATTCCCGACCTGTACCTGGCCACGGGACTCAACTTCCCCGATGCGCTGAGCGCGGGCTCGGTCGGCGCGTACCAGGGACGACCCGTCGTGCTCGTCAACGGTGCGGAGCCGGCTCCGGATTCCGCGCTGCTGACATTCCTGCAGGTGCACGGCGTTCAACGCATCACGATCGCGGGCGGCCCCGCGTCCGTCCCGGAGTCGTTCGCGACTGCGCTCACCGCTGCGGGCTACACCGTCTCGCGTCTCACGGGACCCGATCGCTTCACGGTCTCCGTCGCCGCCAGTGCCGCCTACTCGTCGGCCGATGTGGTCTATGTTGCGAGCGGACTGACCTATCCAGATGCCCTGACGGGCTCGGTGCTCGCCGCAAAGGAGAGCGGCCCCCTCCTGCTGAGCTCGGGCAACTGCCTCATCCGGGTTCTCATCGACCGAATCCATCAGCTCGATCCGGACCGCGTGACATTCCTCGGCGGTGAGAGCACCCAGACACCGAGCGCCAAGAATTTCACGCAGTGCGCGTGAGAAGGCAGCGAGCGTCCGGCCCGGCCAACGGTGGACGAGTCATCCCCTATGATGGCCGTGCTGCCCAACCCGAATCAGGACAGGATCCGCCCGTGCGCGAAGACGACACCGGCGCGCCCAGCGTCGTCGACGTGCGCGCGCTATACGGGGAGATCATCCAGGGTTTGCATCGCGACGGTCGGCGAGGTCGCGTGCTGTTCTGCGTCTCCAGTGATGAGCTCGCGGAGGGCAAGGGCGACCTCTACGTGGCGTTGGGGCTCGCCCGTGGCCTCCTCGCCGACGGCTGGGGCGTTTCCTTGTGGACGATCGACCACGCGGGCGAGCAGACGCCCTCAGACATCGACATCGCTGTGTTGATGATCGAGTCGTGGGTCCCCGGACTCATCCATCCGCATTCGAAGCTCATCGCCTGGGTGCGCAACTGGACGGACGAGTGGGCCGGCCTCCCCTACCTCGATGAGTTTGCCGAGATCTGGTGCTCCTCGGGAGCGTCCGCGGCAGCTATGGCCGCGGTGTACTCCGGCGAGGTGCGGGTGGTGCCGCTCGCGACCGACCCGGAGCTGTTCGCTCCGGTCGAGGTGCCGCGTTCGGCGGGCGTTGTCACGACCGTCAACTACTGGGGCGTCCCCCGCGGCGTCCAGCCCGCGTTGGAGCGGGTCGCCGCCGATTTCCCGGTGGTCTGGTACGGAGTCAATTCCGCTTTTCTCACTCTCGCCGACGGCATCGATCACCGGAACGCGATCGACTACTTCTCGCTCCCCGAGGTGTACTCGAGGTGGGATATCGTCGTGGACGATCTGATCCCCGCCGCCGCTCGGTATGGCAATCAGAACAGCCGGCTCTTCGACGCCGTCGCATGCGGCGCGCTCGTGATCACCAACGAGGCGAGCGGGCTGGTGGAGCTGGGTCTCGACGAGGTCCCCGTGTACGAAACGCCCGATGACCTCCTGGCCTTGGTGCGTCGCTTCGCCGAGAACCCCGATGAGCGCGAGGCGCTGCTGCAGCGGTTGCGCGAGGTCACCCTTCGGGAGCACAGCTGGTCCGCGCGAGCCCGAATGCTCCGTCCGGCCCTCGAACGCGTCGCGGGCCGGGCCGGCGCGGACGGGCGCTCCGCAATTCTCGTGTGGGCCACGCGACTACGAGAGCAGATGCGCAGCGACCGCCGCGAGCACGACGACTATGCCGCAATGTACTTCGCCGCCTCGCGAGATGCGCAGGAGGCGCATGCCGAGCTGAGCAGCTTGAAGGCCGCACACAATCAGCGTCTGTACCGGATCGTTGCCGGTGCGGCCCGGCCGGTCATCCTCATCCGGCGCCGCCTGCGCGCGAAGCGCGACTGAACTCCGCGAGCTCGCCGCGACAGCGTCAGGGAATGGGTGGCGGGAAGATCAGGTGCCGTTGTGCAATCTCCAGGATGACCACGTCGGGTCGATCCTGTGCGGCGAGCTTGAGGATGTTGGGCTGCTGCTCCGGCGGGTAGTCGTAGAAATGCCGAACCTGCCAGGTGTGCGAGAACGACTGGTGGATGTACGGCGAGAGGCTCACTCCGAAGGAATCCCTCACGACGAGCGCTGAGGCGTCGACCTGTGCGCCCTCGGTCCACGTCTCGGCGGGCAGCTCTCCCAGGCCGATCCGCCGATCGCCTGACCAGGTCTGCGCTTCCCCGCCGTCGATGGACACCACTACCGGGAGAAGAGGGTCGGTGAACGCAGGTGTCGTCCAGTCCGGTTCGGGCGAGGTCCGGCCCCACTCGGCGAACTCGTTGTTGTCGCCGCTCGTCACCACGCCCGCGACCTCCGGGAGACCGATCACCGACAGCCCGGTGTCTGACGTCGCGATGCACGAGGAGATCGCCCCCCAGGCGACCGCCGCGCCGTAGTCGGTCCAATGGCTGTTGAGTCTGCTGTAGGTGGGGGTGTGGGCGCTCGCGGCCCGTAAGGGCGCTCGGACGTCGACGAACGGTAGGTCGGGGTTGGCCGCGAGGAGCTGGTCGAGCGCGCTCGAGCCGCGGATGTCGTCTGTCCAATCCGGCAGCTCCTGCGGGTACACGGCCCACTTTGCGGGGGCGACGACGATGTAGAGCGGGATGCCCTGATCGGCGAGGCCGTCCCGAAGGTGCAGCAGATAGTCGCGCCACGCCTGTGCTTCGGAGACCGTCAGGACGCGACGTCCGAGCGCCTGAGAGAAGTTCTGCGCCTGGATGTCGCCCCAGAAAACCCAGTCGTCTCGACCGACGACGTACGGCTGGGACAGGTTGGCCGCGTGCGCGGCCCACACGGCCTCGGACGCGGCCGACCGCTCGGACGTCCAGGCCTGATCCGCGGGCTGCTCCACTGCGGGAGTGCACTCCTCCTCAGGAAGCCGGTTGTCGGGGTCGGCCGTCGCGACCGGCTCGAGGGGCGCCGCGCGTGACGCCTGCGCGAGCTCGTCGAGATGCAACCTGACGACGTAGCCGACAGCCGCGGCGACGAGAGAGCAGACCACGAGGATGGCGAGAGGCACATAGCGCAGCCGCCGCCAGCGGTCGCGGCGCACGCCCTGCTCGGGCGGCAGCTCACGCAAGCTCACGAGGCCGCCTCCTCGGTGAGCGGCCGGCTACGCAGTCGGTCTCGTACGGACCCCCAGCGGGCGATGGCCCAGAGGATTGGCTTCGGCGTCCAATCCTTGAGACTCATTGCCGGCTTCTCGATGAGGTGCCAGCTGAGGAAGGCGATGATGTGGCACGCGACCACGATCACGAGGTGGTACACGAACCATCCCGCATCCTCCAGGCGAAAGAAGGTCGCGAGGGTCATGAGTGGCCAGGCGAAAATATAGATTCCGTAGGAGAAGTCGCCGAATCGCTCCCAGCGCTGCAGCTTGGTGGCGCGGATCGCGAACCACATCAGGAAGAAGTAGAAGCCGTACTGGCCCACCACGAGGTACCCACCGCGCGCGTAGCAGTACAGCGCGAGGGCCAGGCCGGCGAACGCCAGACGCCAGTCGATCGGGACCTTGTCACCGTAGAGAGCGAACAGCATCCCGAACATGAACGGGGGCAGCAGCAGCAGGATGAAGGTGTCCTGGAAGACGGGATTGAGCGAGGAGAGGCTGGCTGCACCCGTCCACTGAAGGGCCGAGAGGGCGAGCACGCCGACTGCGACGATCGCGCCCACGCGGCGGTGGACGAGCGCTCCGACCAGGCCGAGCACGCCCACCAAGATGTATGCACCGAACTCGTAGGCGAGTGTCCATGCCGATCCGTTCCAGTCGCGTCCGCCCCAGTTCTCGGCGTAGGGCACGCCGTAGCCGAGCTGGGCGATCGCGCGCTGGTTGAGGATCAGCGTCATGTTGTTGAAGAAGTATGTGAGCGGGGCTTCGATCGGGTTCAGCAGGTACCCGCGGATCGTTCCGTGCTCCTGATACCACGCGATCGGCGCGAGGACGAACGCGGTCGTCAGCAGCGCCGTCCAGAAGGCAGGGAGGATCCGCAGCGCTCGTCGCCAGAAGAATCTCGCGGTGGTCGAGCGCCCCATCCGGCTCTTGGTGATGAGGAAGCCGGACAGGAAGAAGAAGCCCCCGACGGCGACACCGCCGAGTGACTGCTCGTTGCTCCACTGAGTGCCGAGATCATGACCGTCGTAGTAGCCGGCGATCGGACCCGCGTGCGAGAAGATGACGGCGAACGCCATCAGCCAGCGGACGAAACCGATGCTGTTGGCGCGCGGGTCGAACTCGGTCGCGAGAGTCTTCATCACGTTCGGCGCCGGAGGAACTTGGCCGCAGCCGCGACCAGCCGGGGGTGGAAGCGGTGCAGGTAGTAGCTGATGACGGCGCGCTTGGAGGGGTGCGTCAGCCGAGCGAAGGGCCGCAGCGCGTGAACCTGGTCATACCCGTAGCCGGGGACGTCGCGAACGGTCTGGTCGAGCTTGTACTCCAGCATCGTGTGGCTGATCGCCGCGTACTCACGGTTCGCGATCGTCCGGGAATGGTAGCCCAGCTCGGCCGCGGCGTGGGCGACGATGCGCTCCTGCACGTGCGATAGCGTGCCATCGCCGTACTCGCCTTCGGCCGGGTACTCGTCGAAGCGCCACTCCTCCGCTGCCAGGAGGCGGAGTGCTTCGGGGCGCGCGACGAACATCCCCCCGAACGGCGCGAGCGGCGACCCCTCCTCGAGGGGTGTGTGGATGCCGAGGCGCTCGCATAGCGCCTCCGCGGGCTTCCGATTGGTGAACCAGGCGTTCCCCATCGTCGGGAACCCGATGTGGATCATGGGCGGGAAGACGACCCCTAGGCCGGGCTCCCGCTGAAACATGCCGATGACGTTCTCCGCATAGGCGCGCGTCGGGAGAAGGTTGTCCCATTGCTGGCGGCGGAAGAATTCCCCGCGATTCGGCCCGTCCTGCGGTGAGAGCTTCGAGTGCAGCTTGATCACGAGGTCGTAGCGGTCATCGAGGATGATGTCGCGGCAGGTGATGTAGAAGGCGCTCTGGTCCCGTCCGCGGTTCGCCGCCGTGATCCGCACCTCGCTCGAGAGGATTCCGGGGTCGGCGCGTTCTGCGATCAGGGCGCGAATGATCCCGGCCTTCTCATCGTCGGACGTCGTCACCACCAGGTCTACCCCGGGCGAGACGAGGGCGAGCCGATCGAGGAGCTCGTCAGCCATCTCCGGGTAGTAGATATGCGTGATCGCCGCGATGCGCGGGGGCCGTTCCTCGTCCCAGTCGGAGACTTGCTCGGACAGGATCTCCATCATCGCGGCGTTGGTGTAGAGCACCCGGGGTGCCGCGCTCTGCGCCATGCTCTGCCAGATGAACGGCATGGGATAGCCCTCGGCACACGCCGCCTCCACGAGCCATCTGCCGATGAGGCCCTCGCGATCGAGGTAGAGCGGATCGTGGAAGAGCGGGCGCCTCTTCAGGGCGGGGCAGCCGTCGTCGATGAGCTGCGACGCCGCCTCGAACGCCGGATGGAGGAGGGGTGCGTAGTCCTGGTGCGGGAAGGCTGCCTCGCCGCGGAAGCCGGCCGCGCGGAAGTGGCTCGTGAACCGCGCCTCGTGGAACTGGATGGAGTCGTGGTAGGAGGTGATGTCGGGCATCTCGTCCCAGTACCGGCGCCAGGCGTCGGAGAGGAACATCGAGCGCCGGACCGCGATCCAGTGCGATTGGAGGTGGTCGGGCATCGTGCCGGTGCCGGTGAGTGGGTCGGGGGTCACTGCCCCGTGGTCGGTGAGTCCCCAGAAGTCGAGGTCGGCGGCGTCCATCCGCTCGAAGAGCGGCTCGAAGGGGCGGACAGGCCCGAACCAGGTGTAGTTCATGAGGATGATCTCGTCGTAGTCGGCGATCTCGCTCCCCAGACGGCTGAGCCCCTCGCGGAACCCGCCCACGTCGAAGCCGACGTTCTCCCGCTGCCAGATCTCGTCGGACACCTTCGTCAGGCGCATGCGTCCTGCGTCGTCGAGCTTTCCGTTGACGATGATGATGATCCGCTCGGCGAAGGGACGGAGCCGTTCCAGCTTGTAGGGGATGTAGTCGTCGATCGAGCCCCGCTCGTCGTAGATGAGATAGAGGATCGCTCGCCGGAGGGCGGACACAGCAGGAAGATCGGTCATCACATAGGTGTCGAGTGGGTCCGGCCGGATGGAAGCCCCGCCGGAGGAGGAAAAAGGGTGTGGGGTGAGGCGACCCGATTCTAGGTGAGGAAACCGGGGGAGTTGCTGAATCGCTCGCGAATGGCGATTGCTAGACTCGCCAAGGCTCGGAGGACGACGGAGGGGCTGCAGTGGTCAACGCGCGCTCGGGCGTCGTCAGTGTCGTCCTCGTCAACTTCCGCGGCGCCGCCGACACGATCACGGCAGTGTCCCGCCTCGGCGAGGTCGACTGGCCCGCGGACGCCCTTGAGATCGTGGTGGTCGACAACGCCTCAGGCGGCGATGACGTCGATCGCATCCGTGCGGCCCATCCGGGCGTGCAGCTCATCGAATCCCCTGAGAACACGGGTTTCGCGGGCGGATGCAATCTCGGGGCGCGCCACAGCAGCGGCGAGTTCATCGCGTTCCTCAACAACGACGCGCGCCCTGATCCGCAATGGATCCGCGCCGCGGTCGAGGCGTTCGCCGATCCTGGCGTGGGTGCGGTCGCAAGTCGCGTGCTCGACTGGGAGGGGGAGCGCGTCGACTACATCGGCGCGGCGATGACCTGGTTCGGCCAGGGTTACAAGCCGTTCACGGGTGAGCCCCTGCCTCCGCTCGCGGATGAGGCCCGCGACGTGCTCTTCGCCACCGGTTCGGCGATGTTCGTGCGGCGCGACGACTTCCTGGCCACCGGTGGCTTCGATGAGCGCTACTTCATGTTCTTCGAGGATGTGGACCTCGGCTGGCGACTGAATCTACGCGGGCGTCGCGTGCGCTATGTGCCCGGCTCTCTGGCCTTTCACCGCCACCACGCATCAATGACCGGCTTCGGTGAGCACAAGGAGCGCTACCTCCTGGAGCGGAACGCCCTCTTCACCCTCTACAAGAACGCGTCCGCCCGCACACTCGAGGAGGCGCTGCCCGCGGCGATGGCGCTCGCGGTGCGGCGTGGCATCTCCCTCGGCGGTCTGGACGCACGCGAGTTCGAGCTGCGTCGAGGCGGAGATGACGGCCCCGTCCAGGAGGTCTCACGTCTCGCGCTCGCCCCCGTCTACGCGATCGACGCCTTCGTGGACGAGCTTCCCGGGCTGCGCGCGGACCGCGAGGCGATCCAGGCTTCGCGCGTCGTGCCCGACACGGCGATCGCCCTGCTCGCGGGCCGCACGGATGCCGCGGTGATCTCCGAGCCCGGATTCGTCGACGGCTACGAGCACGTCGTGGAGGCGTTCGACGTCGCCGAGGGGCCGCGTGCGCGTACGGTGCTCGTCATCACGGGTGATCCGATCGGCGCGAAGCTCGCGGGTCCCGCGATCCGTGCCTGGAACATGGCTGCTGCCCTCGCGCGGCACCACGAGGTCGTGCTCGTCTCGCTCGCCGGTGTGGGCGAGGTGGACGCGCCGTTCCAGCTCGCGCACGTCACCCCGGGTGACGACCGTGCAATGAGTCGCTGGGAGCAGTGGGCCGAGGTGGTCGTATTCCAGGGCACGGCGCTCTCGGTGTTTCAGTCGCTCAAGGATTCCGAGAAGATCATCGTCGCGGACGTCTACGACCCGATGCACCTCGAGGCGCTCGAGCAGGCCCGACCCGCGGGCTGGGCGAGTTGGACGAAGGCCGTCGCCGACGCGACCGACATCCTCGACGAGCAACTGCAGCGTGCCGACTTCATGCTCGCGGCGTCGGAGCGTCAGCGCCATCTGTATCTCGGCCAGCTCGCCGGACTCGGACGCCTCACGCCCGCCCTCTATGAGGGCGACCCGGATCTGCGCGCGGTGCTCGCGGTGGTTCCCTTCGGGCTCCCGTCGACGCCCCCTCGGCACGAGAGGGCGGTGGTGAAGGGCGTCGTGCCCGGGATCGGCCCCGACGACAAGCTCATCCTGTGGGGTGGGGGCCTCTACAACTGGTTCGATCCCGAGACCCTGGTACGCGCGGTCGCGGAACTCGCCGAGCGACGACCCGAGGTGCGGCTGTTCTTCCAGGGCACGCGTCATCCCAATCCCGCGGTCCCGGAGATGGAGATCGTGGCCCGCACCCGCGAACTCGCCCGCGAGCTCGGGGTTCTCGACCGCAACGTCTTCCTCAACGATTCGTGGGTCGACTACACGGACCGCCAGAACTACCTCCTCGAGGCCGACCTCGGTGTGAGCACGCACTTCGACCACATCGAGACGGAGTTTTCCTTCCGAACACGCATCCTCGACTACCTGTGGGCGGGGTTGCCCATGGTCGTGACGGAAGGCGACCACTTCGCCGACCTCGTGGAGTCGCGTGGGCTCGGCATCGCGGTGCCCGCCGAGGAGACGAGCGTCTTGGCGGACGCGATCGAGAGGATGCTGTTCGACGAGGAGCTGCGCGCCGCTGCGATCGACGCTGTCGCCCGCACGCGCGACGAGTCGACGTGGGAACGGGTGCTGCAGCCGTTGCTCGACTTCGTCGCGAACCCGGCGCCCGCACGCGATCGCGTCACGGGTGCTCCTCGCGCGGCGGTGCGGTCGCACCGGAAGCGAGCGGGCATCCGCCACGACCTGTCCCTCGTGGGCTACTACCTCAAGGCAGGCGGGCCCTCCCTCGTCATCTGGAAGGTGCGCAACCGGCTGCGCCGGAGGCCCGGGTGAACGAAGGGGGGCTGGGCGCAGGCGATCGCCCGGTCGAGCGCGTGGCCGTCGCCCTGTGCACCCGGGATGGCGAGCAGCATCTTCCCGCGCAACTTGCCTCGATCCTGTCGGGATCCCGACTCCCCGACGAGGTCGTGATCGTCGACGACGCATCGGCCGATCGGACGATGGAGATCGTCGCCGCGTTCGCGGATTCGGCACGTGAGCGCGGCGTCGCTGTCGTGATCGAGCAGAATCCGGCTGCCCTGGGCGTGGCGGCGAACTTCGAACGCGCGATCCGGATGAGCACGGCCGACATCGTCATGCTGTGCGACCAGGACGATGTGTGGCACGAGGACAGGGTGGCCGCGGTTCATGCCGCGTATGAGTCCGAGCCAGGCCTGCTCTTCTTGCACGGCGACGCCGTCATCGTCGACGACGTCGGCGACCCCGACGGCACGACACTGTTCGGGCGTCTTGAGGTGACCGCCCGCGAGCGTTCGGAGGTCACGGCGGGCCGCGCGTTCCCCGTGTACCTCCGGCGGAACCTCGCGACGGGCGCTACGTCATCGTTCCGGCGCTCCCTCCTCGACGATGCCTTGCCGTTCTCGCAACTGTGGCTGCACGACGAGTGGCTCGCGATCATCGCCGCCGCGCGGGAGTCCATCCGGATCGACGGGAGTCCACGGATCGACTATCGGATCCACGGACGCAACCAGGTAGGCGCCGCTCGCCCGACGCTGCGCAACAAGGTCTCCCGGGTGACGGGTGCCGATGCTGAACGCAACGTCGTGCTCGCCGTGCGGGCCCGCGAACTCGCCGAACGGCTGGATGTGCGAGGGCTTCCTGCGGCCGCGGCCGCGGCCATGGCCAAGGCGGAGTTCGAATCGGCGCGTGCAGAGCTGCCGCGGATCCGGATCGGCCGCATCCCGCGCATCCTCGGCTGGCTCGTCGGCGGTGATTACAGGAGGTGGGCGAGCAGGGGCCGCTGGGACGCCGTGCGCGACCTGCTTCGCCGATGACGGGACCGTCAGGTTCCGCGCGTCAACTACGGTGGAGTCCGACGCCGCCGCGACAGGAGGAATCATGACCGCACTCGGAACGGTGCTGGTGACCGGAGGCGCCGGGTTCATCGGCTGCGCCCTGGCCCAGCGCTTCGGAACCTCGGCAGATCGTTGGGTGGCGGTCGACTCGCTTCACCCGCAGGTGCACGCCCGCGCCGAACGCCCCGCCGCTCTGCCCGCCGTGGCCGAGCTCGTGGTGGGCGATGTCGCCGAAGCCGCCACATGGGATTCGCTCCTCGCGGATGTGCGTCCGGACGTCGTGATCCACCTCGCGGCCGAGACCGGAACCGCGCAGTCGCTCTCGGAGGCGACTCGGCATGCGATGGCGAACGTCGTCGGCACGACGGCAATGACGGACGCGTTCACCCGTCACGAGATCCTCCCCGGACACATCATCCTGTCGAGTTCGCGTGCCGTCTACGGCGAGGGGCGTTGGCGTGGTGCCGACGGTTCGCTCGTCGACCCCGGACAGCGTGTCCACGAGCAACTCGTGGCCGGGCAGTGGGACTTCCCGGGTGCTGAACCCGTCCCGAGCGAGTTCGGGGTCACGCCGCCCGCGCCGACGAGCGTCTACGGCGCGACCAAGCTCACGCAGGAGCTGCTGCTGCGGGCTTGGGCGGGCGCGTTCGAGGTGCCGCTCACGATCCTGCGCCTGCAGAACGTCTACGGCGACGGCCAGTCGCTCATCAACCCCTACACGGGGATCGTGTCGCTGTTCTCGCAGCTTGCGCGCGACGGGAAGTCGATCCCCGTCTATGAGGACGGCGCGATCGTGCGCGACTTCGTCTACATCGCCGACGTTGCCTCCGCTTTCGAAGCCGCCACCCGCGAGCCGCCGCCCGGTGTGCGCGGCTTCGACGTCGGATCGGGACGGGCTACGACGATCCTCACCCTCGCGGAGACGATCGCCGCGTACCACGGTGCACCCGCACCGAATATCACGGGGGCGTTCCGCGAGGGCGACGTCCGGTCCGCCTCGTGCCGCATCGAGCGCACGACCGCTGGGCTCGGCTGGACGCCCGAGTGGGATCTCGAACGCGGCGTCGCCGCGCTGCAGCTCTGGATCGAGAGCAATCGGTGAATCGCCGGCCTGCCCCCACCCGCGGGGAGCGGTTCGTCGCCCGCTACCGAGCGATCATCGAGCCGACATGGTACGGCCTCCCCAACGCGTGGGTGGTGTCCTGGTTCCCCCTGCTCATCGCGGTGGGCGCCCTCGCCCTGGTGGCGCTCAACATCTCCGGCACGTCGTCGGGCGCCTACTGGACGCTGTTCGGCACGGGTGATGATCCGCAGCTCCTCGCCGGCGGGCCGCGACCGATCCGCTCCGACGAGTGGATCGTCCACCAGGGCTGGGTGATCTCGCAGTGGCGGCAGGGCTTCCCCGCCGTGAACCAGACCTTCCCGGGCGGGATGAGCGCGACGCTCGGCCTCGACCTGCCCACATGGGATTGGTCGGTGCTGCTGCGGCCTCACGTGTGGGGCTACCTTCTGTTCGGGCCGGATGCGGGCATCGCCTGGGAGTGGTGGACGCCTGCGTTCCTGCTCGTGGTCTCGAGCTACCTGCTCGTGGTGACCCTGCTGCCGCGTCGGCCGATGACCGCCGCGCTCGTCGCGTGCGCCGTGTTCTTCACCCCGATCTTCCAGTGGTGGTACGGCTCGACGAGCATGTTCGCAGGCGCCTGGCCGATGCTGGCGATCGCCACGACGATCTGGATGCTGCGGGCGCCCCAGCTGTGGGTGCGGATCCTGTGGGCCGCCGCCGCGGGGTGGTTCGGCGCCTGCGTGGCGGTGACCATCTACGTGCCGTTCATCCTGCCCGGGGCGATCGTCTTCCTGTTCTTCTTCATCGGCTCCGTGCTTCAGGAGAGGGCCCGGGGCAGATCCGAATGGCTCTCGCTCGGACGACGGATGCTCCCGCTCGTCATCGCGGGGGCGGGCGCGCTCGCGCTCGTCCTGGTGTGGATCGCCGACAACCGCGATGCGGCCGATGCGATGACGTCGACCGTGTATCCCGGTCAGCGCTCGGAGTCGACGGGCGCCCTCCTCCAGCAGGATCCGACACTCGCCGGACTCGCGGGCGCCGTATGGGGTCAGACCTTCGCATCGACGGACGGCCCCAACCTGCTCGGACCGAACCCCTCGGAGGCCGCGACCGCGCTGCTCATCGCGGTGTTCCTGCTGCCAGGGCTCGTCTGGTTCGTGATCCGGAGCTTGCGCCGCGGCCGGATCGACTTCGTGCTCGTGATGATCGTCGCGGTCATCGTGCTCGTCCTCGCCTACCTGCTCATCCCCGGATGGGATCTGCTCGCGAGGCTGCTGCTGTTCGACCGCGTGCCGGCCAGCAGGTTCCGCATGACCTTCGCCGTGCTCATCCCCGTCGTGTTCGCCCTCGTGGCGCGCGAGGCGGAGCGGAGCGACGAACCCGCAGGCGGTTCCCGCAGGACGCGGTGGGTCGCGATCGGATCCGTCGCGGTGACGGCGCTCATCCACCTCGCGCTCCTCCTGCGCATCATCGAGGCGGACGACGGACTGCTCGCCGTGGCCGTGCTGTGGCCTGTTGCACTCGTCGCGCTCCTCGCGTGCGTCGGCCTCGTCTTCTTCCGTCGCACGCTCACCGTCTCGGCGGCCGCGCTCCTCGTCGCCGCGATGGTCACCGGCGCCGCCGTGAACCCGCTCTACCGCGGCGCCTTCGACCTCGGCGAGACGGAGGCCGGCCGTGCCGTGATCGCCACGAACGAGGAGCAGCCGGGCAGCTGGCTCGGAGTCGGTTCGTATGCGGTCATGGGGATGCTCATGGAGACCGGCGTACGCGCCTACAACGGCGTGCAGCCGTTCCCCTCCGAGGAGATGTGGGACCAGATCGACCCGAAGAGCGAGTCCGAGGACATCTGGAACCGGCTCGCCCACGTGCGCTGGACCTGGGGCGACGGCGAACCGCAGCTCTCCAACCCGTCGCCGGACGTCGTGCTCGGCACCTTCGACGCGTGCTCGGTCTTCGCGCAGGAGAACGTCGACTATGTGCTCGTCGATGATCTCCCCGCCCGCGGCGAGTGCCTCGAGCTGATCGACGACATCGAGCAGGGCGCATCCCACATGCAGCTGTACCGAGTCGTGGCGCCGATCGGGGTGGGAGAGGGGTGAGCGAGACCGCCGTGCGCCCCTCCGCGCGAGGCGCGACGACGCTGCTCGCGGCGACGATCATCTCCGGCATCGCCGGCTACCTCGTGACGTGGTTCGCCTACCGGCTCGCCGGACCGGCCGAGTATGCGAGCTTCGCGGTGTTCTGGGCGGCGATCTACCTTGTCGTGGGGGCGCTCGCGGGGGTCCAGCAGGAGATCGCGCGGGCAACGCATCCGCTCGGCGCGGGGGAGCGGCCGGGTGCGCCGACGGCGCGCAACTTCGCGGTCATGCTCGCGTGTGGTGTCGCGATCCTCATCCTCGCCACGGCGCCGTTCTGGGGATCCCTGGTCTTCCCCGGATCGATGTGGGGATTCGTGCTGCCGCTCGCGATCGGAACCGCCTCCTACGCCGTGGTCGCCGTGGTCGCGGGTTCCCTCTACGGCGTCCACCGCTGGAACGAACTCGCACTCATGATGGTCGCCGACGCACTGGTGCGACTCGTCGCGGTCGTGATCGGCGGCCTGCTCGGGCTGGACGCGCAGGGTCTGGCGTGGCTCATCGCGCTCCCGTTCGGTTTCGTGATCCTCGTACTGTGGCCCGTCCTGCGCCGCGGCGTGGTGGGACGCATCCGACTCGATGTCGACATGCGTGGTCTGGCGTCCAACGTGTCGCGCACGCTCGTCGCGTCGGCGTCGACGGCGCTCATGGTGAGCGGCTTCCCGCTTCTCATCTCGGCGGCATCCGACGAGGGGCACACGGCTCTCCTCGGAGAGGTCATCTTCGCGACCACACTCGTGCGGGCACCGCTCATCGTCGGCGTCATGTCGTTGCAGAGCTACCTCATCGTGCGGTTCCGGGCGGATCCGCACGCGCGCCGCTCGATGGTGCTCTTCGTCGCGGTGATCCTTGCCGGGGGAGCCGTGCTCGCGGTCCCCGCGGTGCTCCTCGGGACACCCGTCCTCACCCTCGTGGGAGGGGACGCGCCGTCTGTCGAGCCGTGGTTCTACGGGGTGCTCGTGGTCTCCTCCGCGCTCGTCGCCGCGCTCACCGTGACGGGCGCAGAGCTGCTGGCGGCCTCGCGTCACCTCGCCTACTCGGCGGGGTGGGCGGTGGCTGCGGTCGCGACCGCCGTGTCGATCGTCGTCGCGGGCGGTCTCGTGGAAGCCGTTGCCGTGGCGTCCCTCGCTGGGCCCGTCGCCGGCTTGATCGTCCACGTCGTGTGCGCGTCTGCCGTGCCCCAACTAGCGGGCAAGCGTGACGGACCTCGAGGTTCGGTCGGCTAGGCAGCCGTAGAGAACGCATGCCACGCACACCGCGGCGAAGGCCAGACCGCCGAGCAGCCACAGTTGCATCGGTCCGAGTGGTGCGCGGTCCCACCACCACTCCGCCCCTGCGTTGAGGTTGATGCCGTGGGCATCCAGACCCGTCACGAATCGTCGTAGTGTCATCCACTGGGTGGCGCCGTTCGCGACAAACGCGACGACTGCGATGGCGACCAACTGCACCCGGTTGAGTCCGGCCGACGCCCCGCCAAAGCCGAGAAGGCACATCCCCACGAGCACGATGATGAGGGGATAGAGGTACCTCGCTTGGACGGCTTGCCCGACGAGGATCTGGTCACGCATCAGCCAGATCATCGGAAGGCCCGCAAGCAGCCCGAGCAACGCGAGCAGCGAGAGCGCTCTGCGCCAGTCGAGTTTCGTGAAACCGAAGAACACGATGCCGCCGACGACGAGCAGCACGGGAACCCAGATGATCCCGGGTGCGGTCGTTCCCAGCCAGAGCGCACGCCCGGCCACGGGGGCGCCGAAGGCTCCGGCCCAGAGTTCGGGCAGGCGGAGGAGGTTGTCCCAGAACAGCGAGGCCCACGTCTGCGTGGTCTGAGTGGGCGTGGTGATCTCGAAACCCGGGTTCACGGAGTTCGCCTGCCCGACGCTCAGGAAACCGACGACCGAGATCGCGGCGAGCACGCACGGCAGGATGGCGAGGGTCAGGAATCGGCGCGACCTCCGCCACGCAAGGAATCCGACGAGGACGATCGCGACGACAGCATACGCAGCCGCGTCGGCGCGGGAGTTGACGCCCAGCAGCACGGCGGCGATCGCGATCGCGGCAAGCCCCACGCGGTGCCTGGTGCTCGCGGTCTCAAAGTAGCCGAGCAGTGCGATCCAGAGAGTGGAAGCGGAGATGACACCCCAGCTGCTGGGGTTGACACTGGGAATCAAGAAGACGCCGAACGGCGCGATGGTCGCCAAGGTTCCCCATGTCAGGACGCCGCGCCGCTTCGCCGGAATGAGAAGGAAGAGGGCGCCGACCATGATCGTGTAGATCAGCGCGTTCACCAGTCGCATGACGATCACCGACGCGATGATGTCGCCGCTGGTGAAGAGCCCCATCACGGAGTAGAAGCCCGGAGGGTAGACACCCGCGAAGTTCCCCCTGTCGGTGTCGACCAACTCGGACACGGGATGGCTCGGGCAGCCGGCTGCCTGGTCCGGCTTGTTGTCGAAGCACTGATTCGCGGTGATCAGCTGAAGAGGAACCCTCCGATGATCGTCAGCTGAGCCCTTCTCGCAGTAGCCCGCGCGCAGGCCCTGACCACACCAGATACTGGCGAGGTGGAAGTCCTCATCCGCGCTCGATGCGACCGGCGAGGACACGCTCCAGCTGGCGAGCGCGCCGAAGAGCCCCAAGAGCGCGATCGCGAATCCGGCGACCTGCAGGAGCGCACGATTCCTAGGGGACACTCGTGGGTCCGGCTTCGTCGCTGGATGTGTCATCGCGCAGTTCGAGTTCGAGGAGCGCGAGGCGCTCGGCGAGCGCGCGCGTCTTCGCTTCGAGCGCCGTCAACTCGACGCTGTGCTGGATGCAGACGAGGAACAGCACCGCGAGGCTCACGAAGAACACCAGGTTGAGGGGGACCTCGACGCCGACGACCGCGGCTGCCCAGATGAGCACCTGCGGGACGAGGCTCACGAGGAGGGCCATGATGCCCGCGACGAGCCACCAGATGGCGTGGCGCTCGCGCAGCCTACGGCGCCGCAGGAGGTCGATCACGACGATGAGGGTCACGAGCGCCGCGGCCACGCTGAAGATGTAGACGGTGAGGGTCATGCGCCGACCTCCCGGGGATCGAGGGGAACCCGGGGGCGGGTGAGCGCGAACACGAGAGCCATGCACGCGCGGCCGAGATAGGCGGCGGCCTTCAGCGGATTGTGCGACGGGCGGCCCCCCGCGCGCGGGCGCATCGCCACGGGGACCTGCTCGATGACGCAGCCCGAGCGGATGGCGATCACAAGCGACTCGATGGTGTCGCCCAGGTACTCGGCGGGGTAATTGGCGGCGAAGAGCTTCACGGCGCGGGGGCCGCTGGCCCGGAAGCCGGAGGTCGTGTCGGTGAGCCGGGTGCGCGCCATCCGCGTCAGCACGGCGGAGAGCACCTTCATCGCCCACTGTCGCGGGCCGCGCACCCGATAGTCGCCCTCGCCCGCGAAGCGCGCCCCGAGGACGATGTCGGCGGACGTCAGGCGCTCGAGCAGCAGCGGCACCCCTGCCGGGTCGTGCTGCCCGTCGGCGTCGACCTGCACGACGTTCTCGTAGCCGTACTCCAGGGCGTAGCGGAAGCCGGTGCGCATCGCGCCGCCCACCCCCAGGTTGAACGGCAGCCTCGCCACGATCGCCCCACCGGCACGCGCCTCATCGGCCGTCGCGTCGGCCGACCCGTCGTCCACGACGAGCACGCGGACACCGGGGAGCTTCGCGAGCACCTCGGCGACGACGGAACGCACCGATTCGGATTCGTTGAACGCGGGCATGACGACAAGCGTTCGCTCGAGGGCGCTCGACACGGTGCGATAGTACCAATCGGCTCGGCGGTCAGCGCGCGCGGAGCTCGTCGAGGTGCCCGAGGTACCACGCGTAGGTCTCGGCGATCCCGTCGCGCAGCGAGATCCGGGCGCTCCACCCGAGGCCGTTGAGGCGTGACACGTCGAGGAGCTTGCGGGGCGTCCCATCGGGCTTCGACGCGTCCTGCACGAGTCGACCCTCGTAACCCACGACGTCTGCGATGAGCTCGGCGAGTTCGCGGATCGAGAGGTCTTCGCCGACCCCCACGTTGATCGTCTCGGGGGAGTCGTAGTTCTCGAGCAGGAAGACGCTCGCATCCGCCAGGTCGTCGACGTGCAGGAACTCGCGCAGCGGCGAACCCGAGCCCCAGATGACGACCTCCGGCTCGGCGTTGACCTTCGCCTCGTGGATGCGGCGCATGAGCGCGGGGAGGACGTGCGAGTTCTCGGGGTGGAAGTTGTCGCCCGGGCCGTAGAGGTTCGTCGGCATCGCGGAGATCCAGTGGCGCCCGTACTGCTTCCGTGACGCCTGGACCTGCATGATCCCGGTGATCTTGGCGATCGCGTACGCGTCGTTGGTCGGCTCCAGCTCGCCTGTGAGGAGGGAGGACTCCTTGATCGGCTGCTCGGCGAACTTCGGGTAGATGCACGACGATCCCAGGAACAGCAGCCGCTCCACGCCCGCCGCGTTCGCCGCATCCATCAGGTTGACCTGGATCTGGAGGTTGTCGCTGAGGAACTCGGCCGGGAAGGTGTCGTTCGCGTGGATGCCGCCGACGCGCGCCGCGGCGTCGATGACGACGTCGGGCTGGTGCTCGCGGATGAACGCGAACACCGCGTCGCGGTCGCGCAGATCGAGCTCGGACGACGTGGCGCCGATCAGGTTGTCGTAGCCGTCCGCCTCGAGGCGCCGCCAGATGGCGGAGCCGGCGAGTCCGCGGTGCCCCGCCACATAGATGCGGTCGTGTTTGTTCAAAACGGCTCTCCGGACCTGCTCGTGGTACTCTCGGCGACTGACCTCGGCGCGCGCGAGTCCATTCGGAGTCCCCGTATCCACGCGCCGCGTCGCCTCATGAATGCTAGCAATCGAGGAACGCGTATGCCCGATCCCGAGATCCTCGTGGTCCTGCCGACGCTGGGTGACCGGCTCGAGACGCTCGAGGAGACGCTGCACGCGGTCGAGGAGCAGCGCGCCGACGTCGAGCTGACCCTCGTCGTGATCGCGCCCCCCGGTGCGACAGCTGCGCGTGAGCTCGCTGCGCGGTTCGGGGCGGTCGTCGTCGACGACCCGAAGGCCGGCATCTCGACGGCCATCAACTGCGGCCTCGACGCGCGCACGACCGAGACCTTCTACGCCTGGATCGGCGACGACGACCTGTTCCGTGCCGGCGGCCTCGCGCGTCTTCGGGGGCTGCTCGACGCGCGCCCGGACGCCGTGCTCGCCTTCGGCGGCTGCGAGTACATCGACCCCGAGGGGCGGCTGATCGCCACGAGCAACGCCGGGAGGCTCGCCACCTTCCTGCTTCCGTGGGGGCCCGACCTCATTCCGCACCCCGGCACCATGATCCGTCTCGACGCGCTGCAGTCGATCGGGGGCTTCGACCCCGATCTGAAGTATGCGATGGACCTCGACGCGTTTCTCAAGCTCCGTTCGCACGGGCGCTTCGCCTGGACACGCGAGGTGGTTTCCGCCTTCCGGTGGCATCCCGACTCGCTCACCGTGGCGAGCCGCATCAACTCGAGCCGCGAGTCGGAGGCGGTCAAGAAGCGCCACCTCCCCCGTGCGCTGCGCGGCGCGAGCGTGCTGTGGCAGTACCCGATCCGCTGGGCGTCGGCGTTCGCGGCCGCCCGCGTGAGCGCCCGCGCCCGCAAGCTCGCGGCGGCATGACGCGTGTGAGCGGGTCCACGGGGCGGATCCGGGCGTTGCGGACACCGGCCGGCTTCGCGCTCCTCGCCGCAGTCTCGTTCACAACGGTGTTCGCGTTCTTCGGGCAGCTGCGGCACGCGCGACTCGGACTCATCGACGATCACGAGATCCTTCGCTTCCTGGGCAGCGACCATCGTCTCCTGCTCTGGGAGATCCCGTCGGTGCTGGGCACGACGGAGCTTGCCAACTGGGGTGAGGACGGCCGCTTCCGTCCCGCCTACTACTTCCTACGGGCCGTCGAGGTCGCGCTTCGGTGACGACGCGGGCCTCTGGTACCTGTCACGGATGGCGATGCTCGCGCTCGCCGCGTCGATCTTCGGCGCGGTCGCGTTCCTCGTCGTCCGGGGCGCCGCTCGGGCCGGTTGGCGGCGAAACGTCGTCGCGCTCATCGCGGGGATCCTTGTGGTCCTCGCGACTATCACGATGCCGTCGGTTCCCGACTTCGTGACCCGCCTCGGACCCTCGGAGATCTACGTCATCATCTCGGCGGCGATCCTCACCGCCGGTCTGCTCCGTGTATGGAGCGTGCCGGCGCGGATCTCCGGGTGGATCGTCAGCGCTCTGACGCGCCCTGACCGATCTCGACCTTCAAGATTCCGCGGCGGACTTCCGACTCGTGAGCGACAGGGTGGTGAGCATCCTGCGCACCCTTCCCGCCGGAGGCCAGGTCTATCGGCTTCTCATCGCGAGCTTCCGATTCCGCTCCGCCACCCTGCGCTACGAGGCCGCCCCGCGGTTCGCGGGGGAGTCCAAGTACGACCTCCGTCGAATGGTGAACCTCTCTGTGGAGAGCCTGGTCGGTTTCACGACCAAGCCGCTCACGCTGTCGATTCGCCTCGGGCTGGTGATCTCGGCGCTCGCGGTGGCGGGGTTTGTCTACGTGGTCGTGACCTACTTCACGGGACACCCGAGCGAGGGATGGGCATCGTTGCTCTCGACGGTGCTGCTCATGTTCGGCATCCTCTTCGTCGTGCTGGGGGTGTTCGGACTGTATCTGGGCGCCGTCCTGCGTTCGGTTCGGGCGCATCCGGCCTACGTGGTCGTCGAAGAGGAGGAGCGATGATCCTCTCGTGGGTGCTCTTCGTGGTGCAGTCGTCGATCTCGAGTGCCGGCGTGCTGATGCTGCGATACGCGATGCCGCAGGTGCTCGACCGGTCACAGCGACCCCGATGAGCGCGTGGCTGTGGGCGGGTGCGGGCGCGTTCGCCTACGGGGCGAGCTTCCTGCTCTGGCTGTACATCCTGAGTCGCTCGCCCGTGTCCTACGCGTACCCCGTGACGATCGGCCTGACTCTCGCCATGACCCTCCTCGGATCTGTGCTGTTGCTGCACGAGCGGATCTCCGTCGTCCAGGCCGTCGGTATCGCGGTGCTCGCCGTCGGCATGTTCCTCATGAGCATCGGCCAGGCTTCGAGCGCGTCGGACGTCTCGTCGGCGTCCCGGAGCAGCACGTGAGGACTCCGGGGGCCTCTGCGGTAGGCTTGCCGAGTCTCGGCGCCCTCTGACGCGCCCAGCCTGCCGACGCAGATTCGCACCCACCGGAGTACGTCCATGACCGAAATCACGGCCACCAAGCGCGCCATCATCACCGGGATCACCGGGCAGGACGGCAGCTACCTCGCCGAGCTGCTGCTGAGCAAGGGCTACGAGGTGCACGGTCTCATCCGCCGCTCGTCGACCTTCAACACCGACCGGATCGACCACATCTACCAGGATGCGCACTCCGAGCACCCGCGCCTCTTCCTGCACTACGCCGACCTCACCGACGGCTCGCGGCTCGTCACCCTGCTGAGCGAGATCCAGCCCGATGAGGTCTACAACCTCGCCGCGCAGTCCCACGTGCGCGTGAGCTTCGACGAGCCCGAGTACACGGGCGATGTCACGGGTCTCGGCACGATCCGTCTCCTCGAGGCGATCCGTGCCATCGGGCTCCACACGCGCTTCTACCAGGCATCCAGCTCCGAGATGTTCGGTGCGACCCCGCCGCCGCAGAACGAGCTCACGCCGTTCTGGCCACGTTCGCCGTACGGCGTGGCGAAGGTGTACTCCTACTGGATCACCCGCAATTACCGCGAGGCGTACGGCATCTTCGCCACCAACGGCATCCTCTTCAACCACGAGTCGCCCCGTCGTGGCGAGACCTTCGTCACCCGAAAGATCACGCGCGCGGTGGCACGGATCAAGGCCGGCGTGCAGTCGGAGCTCTACATGGGCAACCTCGACGCGGTGCGCGATTGGGGTTACGCGCCCGAGTACGTCGAGGCGATGTGGCGGATGCTGCAGCACGACGAGCCGACCGACTTCGTCGTCGCCACCAACACGGCGTACACCGTCAAGGACTTCCTGCAGCTGTCGTTCGAGCACGCAGGCCTCGATTGGGAGAAGTACGTGCGCTTCGATGAGCGCTACCTGCGTCCGACCGAGGTCGACTCGCTCATCGGCGACCCGTCCAAGGCGGAGCAGCTCCTCGGGTGGAAGCCGACGATCCTCACGCCGCGCCTGGCGCAGATCATGGTCGACGCGGACGTCGCGGCGCTCGAGCTCGAGGGCCAGCACTACGTCGACGCGGTGCAGACCGCCTGATCATGACGGATGCGCCCGAGGTGGCACTCTCCATGCTCACCCTGGTGCCCGGGGCGATGGGCGGAAGTGAGACCTACGCCCGCGAGTTGACGCGCCAGCTCGCGACCACCGACGAGGTGGAGGCGACCGCGTACGTGCCCGTCAACGCGGCGGGTTTCAGCCGAGGGATCCCGGAGGTCGTCGTCCCTCAGGTGCGAACGGGATCGACCACCGCCCAGCGGCTGCGGGCCGTCGGGAGCGCGACCCTCCGCAGGCGGAGCCTCGCCGCGGGTCTGCGCTCGTCGCGGGTGGTGCACTTCCCGTTCACGATCCCGGTGCCGCGCCCGAGCGGGTCGCAGGCGTTCGTGCAGACACTTCTCGATGTCCAGCATCTGGACCTGCCGCATCTGTTCAGCCGCGCGGAGCTCGCGTTCCGCCGCCGCTACTACGAGGGCGCCGCGCGGCGGGCCGACGTGGTGATCACGATCAGCGAGTTCGCCCGGACGCGCATGATCGAGCTGCTGGGGATTCCGGGCGATCGGATTCGGGTGGCCCACCTCGGCGTGGATGCCGACGACTACACGCCCTACTCGGGGTCACGACAGGACTTCGTCCTGTATCCGGCGCGCGGGTGGAAGCACAAGAACCACGACCGGCTTGTCGAGGCGATGCGGATCGTGCGGCAGGAGCACCCCGACATGCGCCTCGTGCTCACCGGAGGCGGCCTCGAGACCCTGGGCGAGTTGCCGGAATGGGTCGACGTGCGAGGGCTGGTGTCGGGGGCGGAGCTCCGCGAGCTGTACCGGAGCGCCGCGGTGTTGGCGTTCCCGAGCCTGTACGAGGGGTTCGGCCTCCCGCCGCTCGAGGCGATGGCCTCCGGGTGCCCTGTCGCTGCGACCGATGCGGGTTCCGTTCCCGAGGTGTGCGGCGACGCGGCGGTGCTCTTCGACGCGACCGACCCCGGTGCGATCGCGGACGGGATCCTCGACGCGCTCCGCCGCGCCGGCGAGTTGAGCGCGCGAGGTCTCGAGCAGGTTCGGCTGTTCACCTGGGAGCGCTGCCGCGACGTCCACCTCGACGTGTACCGTTCGGTCGCATGAGCGATCAGCGGCACCTCGTCACCGGGGCGAACGGACAGGACGGCGGGTATCTCGTCGCCCGGCTGCTCGAGGCCGGTCACGAGGTCCACGCGATGTGCCACAGCCGTGACGGGCGCGAGCGTCTCGCGGTAGAGCAGCCGCAGGTCGTCGGGCACGTGGCGGATCTCGCGGACGCGACCGCGATCGGCCGGCTCATCGCGGACATCGCCCCGAGCCGCATCTACAACCTCGCGGGCAATACCTCGGTCGCGCGGTCGTGGGAGTACCCGGCCGAGACGGCGGACGTGCTCGGGCTCGGTCCCGTACGCATTCTCGACGCCGCCTGGCGGCAGGGGAACCGCGCGTCCCCCGTCCGGGTGCTGCAGGCGTCGAGCGCCGAGATCTTCGGCGACGCCACGCAGGTGCCGCAGAACGAGAACACGCCTCGGATGCCCGTGACGCCTTACGGCGCCGCGAAGTCGTTCGCTCACGAGATGGCCGCCATCTACCGGGCGCGCGGCATGCACGTCAGCAACGCGATCCTCTACAACCACGAGTCCCCGCGCAGACCGGCGACATTCGTTGCGCGCAAGATCGCGATCGGCGTCGCCCGCATCTCGCTGGGGCTTCAGGAGGAGCTCGTCCTCGGCAACATCGACGTCCATCGCGACTGGGGATTCGCTCCCGACTACGTCGACGCGATGATCCGCATCATCGAGCAGCCGGAGGGGGGAGACTACGTCGTTGCCACCGGCGAATCCCATTCGGTTCGCGAGTTCGTCGCGGAGGCCTTCCGCCGGGTGGGGATCGACGATTGGGAGCGGCACGTACGTATCGATCCCGCGTTCTACCGCCCCGCCGACCCGCAGGAGCTCGTGGGCGATCCGAGCCGGCTGCGGGCGATCGGCTGGGCGCCGACGGTCGGCTTCACCTCCCTCGTGCACACGATGGTGGATGCGGAGCTGAACGGGCTCTCAGCCTCTCGCTGACGGCTCGTGGGGGAGTTCGCTCGGACCGACCCGTGCGAGCGCGGACCGCCAGCTCAGCTCCCGCGACGCGGTCACGCAGCAGACGACGAAGGTCAGCCATCCGAACTCGACCAGGACGGCGCTCTCCGCGAGCGAGTGCAGGAGCAGCACGATCAGCACGAGCGCGGGCCAGGCGTAGATGACGCTGCGGCGGCGACCCGCGAGCAGCCACGAGCGCGTGAAGGCGAGGCCGAGCATCCCGACGAAGATCACCATGCCGATGATGCCCACCTGGAACCACACGTCGAGGTAGGCGTTGAGCGCCGACTGGGACGGTCGGGCTCCCGTCGCGCTGAGGGCGATGAACGGCGGGATGTCGGGATGCCAGCGCCCCGCCCACCCCCACCCCTCGACCGTGTTGCCCGGCAGCAGGGCCACGATCTTCTGCCACAGGTGCAGGCGGTACTCGAGCGCGCCCTGCGCGTTGAACACGGTGACGAGCGCGCTGCGGGCGAACCACGCGGCCACGATGAGGACGACCGCGACCCCGAGGATCACGAACTGCCACGCCTGCCTGCGGTCGGGGCGCACGCGTCGCACCCCGTAGAGCACGGCGGCCGCGGCCGCCACGACCCCCGCCGTGCCGATGATGATGGGGGACTGCGTCAGGACGATGCACAGCGCAGCGCCCGCGAGCGAGAGCACTCCGACGAGAGGCCGGACGGATCGCGTGCGCAGCTCCGTCGCGAAGCTGACCGCCCCGACGAGAGCGAGCAGCCCGAGTTGATTGCGGGTCTGCAGCACGCCCGAGATCGGCCCGAGCTCGGCGATCTTCGCCTGCACGTTCAGGAACGGGATGGCGGTGTCGATGAGGATGCCCGAGAACACCTCGATCGCGAGCGATGCCCCGAGCACCACCCGCAGCACGTCGCCCCAGGTGCGCACGATCTGGATCGTGTCGCGCGTGTAGGCGATGAACACCCCCATGAACGCGTAGACCAGGAGGTAGGCGGCACCGCCGAGTGTCCCCCACTGGTACTCGCTCCACACGACGGAGATCGCGGCCCACCCCATGAAGACGAGCAGCGAGATCGGCGGGATCTCCTGCCGCGCCAGTTCCCGCCGCCGCGCGAGCAGGACGACGCACATGAGCGCCACGACGCCGACGAGCGCCGCGAGGTAGCCGGCCCATCCCGCGAGCCGGATGAGGGGGTAGCTGAGCGCGGCGATGCCGACCCCGGTGGTGGCGAGCACCGCCGAGAAGCGCGGCGTCCGGAGCAGCCCGAGGAACGCCGCAGCCACCTCGCGCGGTGCCGGGCGCTCGGTCACGCCTCGACCACCTCGGCGCGCTCGGGGTCGCTCCACCCGGTCTTCACGGCGATCACGACGAGCAGTGCGAAGCCGATCTCGATGATGAGGCGGCTCTCGGCGAGGCTCTGCACGAGCAGCGCGACGAGCAGCAGCAGCGGGGCCGCCGTCTCGGGCCAGCGCAGCTCGGCCGCCGAGTAGCGGATGCGCGTGATCTCGGCCGCCATCCCCCAGCTGCGCACGAGCGCGCCCAGCACGAACAGCGCGAAGATCGCGACCCCGATCGCCCCGAGCTGCAGGAAGACGTCGAGCCAGGCGTTGTGCGCCTGCAGATAGGTGACGCCCTTGATGACGACGAGGTCGTCGAAGGGGTGCACCCACGGCACCCAGTAGCTCACCCAGCCCCATCCGGCGACGGGACGCTCGGCGGCGAGGGCGCCGACCTTCTCCCAGATCTCGAGCCGGTTGGTGAGGTCGGGGCTCTTGCCGAGCAGCGCGAGCAGGGGGCCGCGGGCGACGATCGCCGCCACGACCGCGGCGATGCCCACGAGGGTGCCGGACGCGAACACCACGAGGCGCGTCGTGCCGCTCGTGCGCCGGACCACCCACAGGAACGCGGCGACCAGGACGGCCGCGACCCCCGCGACGACGACCGTCGACGACCGCGTCAGGGCGAGCGTCGCGACGGCGATCACGATCCAGAACCAGGCCCACACGGGCGACCCCTTGCGCGCCACGAGACGCAGCACGAAGACGATGAGGGCGAGGAGGGCCAGCATCCCGAGGATGTTGGCGTTGCCGACGATGCCCTGGATGCGGCCGCCCGCGAACAGCAGGTTGCGCGACCAGTAGAAGGCCGCCGGGATCTTCTCGAGGTCGCTGTAGTCGACCCAGAGCGGCAGCACCGGACGCCGCACGAACGCGGCGACCACGAACTCGAACAGCAGCGAGAGCCCGAGCACCCACCGCATCGTGTCGCTGAAGGTCTCGAGCACCTCCTCCCAGCTGAGGCAGGTCGCGAGGAACGCGGCCACGGCGGTCGTGGCGAGGGTGAGCGAGACGCCGAGCGCGGAGGCGTCGGGGTAGGCCGACCAGGCGATCGATGCCGCCGCGAACGCGAGGAACAGCAGCAGGAAGAACGGCATCCGCCGCACGTCGACGCGGGCCCGCACGAGCTCGACGATCGAGAGCACGACGATGATCGCGGCGAGCGCACCCCACCCCCACCAGCTGAGCAGGTAGCGCCAGAAGTCGCCGGCGGCGAGCACCGCGATGCAGAGCACCGCGAGCGCGCGCTGGTAGCTCGTCGCGGTCCTCATGGGTTCAGGCTAGCGGGGCCGTCGATCATCGCGGCCCTAGGCGGCTCACACGAAGGCGGCCTTGCCCGTCAGGGCCCTCCCCACGATGAGCGTGTTCATCTCGCGCGTGCCCTCGTAGGAGTAGAGCGCCTCCGCGTCGTTGAAGAACCGGGTCACGTCGTAGTCGAGCACGATGCCGTTGCCGCCCATGACCTCGCGCGCCCGCGCGACCGTCTCGCGCATCCGGGTGGTCGCGTAGGCCTTCGCGAGCGCCGCGTGCTCGTCCTTCTGGGTTCCCTCGTCGAGCATCTCGGAGACACGCGTGCACATGGCGATCGACGCCGTGATGTTGCCGATCATCTCGGCGAGGTGCTGCTGCACGAGCTGGTGGGATGCGATGGGCTTGCCGAACTGGACGCGCTCCTGCGCGTAGGCGAGCGCCGCCTCGTAGGCGCCCACCGCGACGCCGACGGCGGCCCAGGCGACCTCGGCGCGCGTGAGGCGCAGCACGGCGGCGGTGTCGCGGAAGGAGTTGGCGTTCTGCAGCCGCAGGCTCTCGGGGATCCGCACGTCCTCGAGCGTGATGTCGGCGTTCTGCACGATGCGCAGGGCGAGCTTGCGCTCGATCTTGGTCGCGGTGTAGCCGGGGGTCGAGGTCGGCACGATGAAGCCCTTGACCTGGCCGTCGGCGGTGTCCTTCGCCCAGATCACGGTGATGTCGCTGAAGGTGGCGTTGCCGATCCAGCGCTTCGAGCCGTTCAGCACCCACTCGTCGCCCTCGCGGGTGGCGGTCGTGCGGAGGCCCTGCGCCGAGTCCGATCCGGAGAGCGGCTCCGTGAGGCCGAAGGCGCCGATCACGGAGCCGTCGGCGAGCTTCGGCAGCCACTCCGCGCGCTGCTCGGGCGAGCCGCAGACGGCGACGGCGCCGAGCGCGAGGCCGTTCTGCACGCCGACGTAGGTGGCGATCGAGGCGTCGACGCGAGCCAGCTCGAGCGCGACCCAGCCGCGGTAGACGGCCGAGTTCTCGAAGCTCCTCGTCTCGTCCCACTGCATCCCGAACACGGGCTGCGCGTGGAAGGCGGGCAGGATCTCGCGGGGGAATTCGGCGCGGTCCCAGTAGTCGTTCACGAGCGGCTCGACGTCCGCCTCCAACCAGGCGCGCAGCCCCCCGAGGGCCTCGCGCTCGGTCTCGGTCAGCTTCGTCTCGAAGCCGTAGAAGTCGCTGGCGAGCTGGGTGAACGACATGCGGGTGACTCCCTTGTTCCGGATGGGGCATCCGGGCGCACGGGCGCCGTGCGGATGCGGGCATCCGGAGCCTACGGCGGGGGCGAGGCGCAGCCAAGGCGGTTGGTAGTTTGGTCCAATCCGACCGCCGACGGGAGCGCGCATGTTCGTCGAGATCACCAACACCCCCCGCGACTACGCGTGGGGGTCGGCCACGGCGATCGCCGGGTTGCTCGGCACCGCCCCGAGTGGCGGCCCGGAGGCGGAGCTCTGGCTCGGGGCGCACCCCGGCTCGCCCGCGCGCGTCGTGGGGGAGGACCGCACGCTCCTCGACGTGGTCGAGGGGCGTCTGCCCTTCCTCCTCAAGGTGCTCGCGGCCGCCGCGCCGCTGTCGCTGCAGGCGCATCCGACGCCCGCCCAGGCGGAGGAGGGATTCGCGCGCGAGAACGCGGCAGGCGTCCCCCTCGATGCGCCGAACCGCAACTACAAGGACGCCTTCCACAAGCCCGAGCTCATCTACGCGCTGTCGGATCCGTTCCGCGCGCTGTCGGGCTTCCGGCCCGTCGCGGAGACGCGCGAGGTGCTCGCGCCCGTCGCGGGCGACCCGCGGATCGCGCCGCTCGTCGCGCGCCTCACCGGCGACGAGGCGCTGCGCGAGGTGTTCGCCTGGCTCATCCGGGGCGGCGAGGACGTCGACGATCTCGTGGACGCCGTCGTGGAGGCCTCGGCGACGGTCGACGGGCCGAGCTGGCAGACGGTGCGCACGCTCGCCGGCCACTACCCGGGCGACCCGGGCATCGCGATCTCGCTCCTGTTGCACACCGTCGAGCTGCACCCGGGCGAGGTGCTCTACCTGCCGGCGGGCAACATCCACGCGTACCTGGAGGGGCTCGGCATCGAGCTCATGGCGTCCTCCGACAACGTGCTGCGGGGCGGCCTCACACCCAAGCATGTCGACGTGCCCGAGCTGCTCTCCGTGCTCGACTTCCGGCCGCTCCCCGCACCGTATCTCGCACCCGAGGAGCCGGAGCCGGGCGTGCGCGTGTTCCGCCCCGACGTGCCCGACTTCGTGCTCATCGTCGTGGAGCCGGAGGCCGCCTCGCGCGGCGTCGAGCTGCGTCTCGACGGGCCCGCGATCGCGTTCTGCGCGGACGGCGCGGTCGCGCTCGAGGGGGGAACCGCGCTCTCCCGCGGGCACGCCGCCTACATCGAGGGCGAGGAATGGCTCGGCGTCCGCGGTGACGGTCGGTTGTTCGTCGCCTCGACGGAGCTCTGAGGCGCCCGGCTCGTCTCAACTCGCGGAGCGGAGGACCGCGACGACGTTCCCGGAGGAGAGCACCACGCGCAGATCCGGGAAGTGGATGGCGCGACGGATCGCGCCCACCGCGATCGCCAGCGGGGCGGCCGTGAGGCGGTGGATACCGTGGATGGGGGAGGTGCGGAACCCACGGCGACGGGTCCCCCTGTACTCGACGACCTCCAGTCCGGCCTGCTGGGCGTAGAAGTCGAGCTTCAGCGTGCCGATCGCGTTGACGTGGGTGGGGTCGCCGTTCTGGAACGGGTCGCCGAGCGCCGAATCGGCGTTCGGGTAGCGGAGGATCACAAAGCCTCCAGGGCGCAGCCGTCGCTCGATCGAGCGGAGGAAGTCGACGCTCTCGGACGGATCGATGTGCTCGAAGACGTCGAACGCCGCGACGAGGTCGAAGGCGCGCTCGGGCAGGGAGCCCACCTCATCGTCCGCGACGACCGCGAATCCGGTGGCGGTGGCCGCATCCCGGAGCTCGGGGAGCAACTCGACTCCGGTGACGTTCCAACCGCGCTCGCGGCAATACCCGAGGAAGGTGCCGTTGCCGTACCCGATTTCGAGCACGTCGTGGATCCGCACGCGCTTCGCGATGCCACGCAGTTCGCGTGTGAAGAGGTCGCGATCACCGGGGGTGACGGCGGCGAATCCAGCGTCTAGCCCCCAGCCCTTCCACTCCGTGTAGTGGCGATCTCGCTCGTCAGGCGGACCACTCATCGCGTGCACCTCCCATGGCCGCGAGTCTACGGGGATCGGTGATGCGGCCGCGCGCGGCGTCGAGGTGCGGCTCGCGGGGCCCGCGATCGCCGTGTGCACCTCCGGGACGGTGGCGCTCGCGGGCGGGCCGGCGCTCGCGCGGGGGCACAGCCGTCTACGTGGAGGGCGAGCAGTGGCTCGGCCTGCGCGGGGACGGCGTGTTCATCGCCTCCCCGGCCGAGGCCTGATCACGGCCCGGCGTCGCCGGGTTCCACCAGCTCCGCGTCGAGGTGCTTCTCCGCGACCACCCGGAGCGCGTCGACCGCCCACAGCGCGTCGTCCGCCTTCGGGAGGCCGCAGCCGTCGAGCGGATAGCGCAGACGGATGCCGCGGTCGCCCGCGTCGACGAGCCAGACCTCGATCAGCAGCATGTCCACCGTCGGGCAGGGGCCGATCGAGGGCGGGTCGTCGGGAGCCGCGAACGCCTCGAGCAGCGGCGCCAGCTCGCCCTCGAGCCGTCGCACGGTCGTCCCCGACCACCGCCCTGCCTCGTCCTCGTAGCCGAACTCGTCGCAGCTGTAGGCGGCGACCGGTTCGAACCCGTCCGGGATCCCGCCGGGGGTCGCGGCTGCGCGGCAGTCGAACACGTCGAAACCTCCGACCTCCACGACCTCGGCCGTGGCGCGGGGCGCGACGCATGCCGTGAGCAGGGCGGCCGCGACAGCCGTCGCGGTCGCGCGTGCGGCCCGCCCTCCGCGGTGCCGTGCGGACGCCGTCATGGCGTGCCTCCTCACAGTCGTCTCACTTCTTCAGACGACGGATGACGCGCGCGGGTTGGGGCCGCCCTGCGGGCGGCCGCGGTCAGCCGGCGGCGCGCGCTCGATGTGAACGGACCGGAGGCGCCGGCTACTCCAGATCGAAGGCGATGACGAGTGCCGCGGTCAGCGCCGTCTCCTGCTCGGGCAGCAGGAAACCGAGCTGCCGTCCCAGATCGACGGCGGGGATGGTGAGCGCGTTGTCGAGGCTCACGACCGACTCGTGATCGAGGCCGTTGCGTGGGCCCACGGCGAGTTCGGTGGAGAGACCCTTGGCGGTCGAGGTGATCGGCGCGATCGTCACGCGGCGGAGGTGAGGGCGGACGAGCTCCCGCGTGAGCACGAGCACGGGGCGCGTCTTGTCGAGGCGCGCCAGGTGGATCGGACGCATCCGGGTCAGTCCAGTTCGAGCGGACGTCGTGCCGCGCCCTCCACGGCATCGTCGAGGTCGTCGTCGAGCTCGAATCGGAGGATCTCGATATCGGCCAGGGCGAGCCTCTGGCGTCGCTCCCGCTCGAGAGCCCGAGTGACGACGGCGGCGCGACTGGGGGCGTGGCCGGCGGCGACCTCGCCGTCGACGAACGACGCGAGCTCGTCCGACAGACGCACGGCGATCTGAGTGCTCATGGCTCCATGCTACCCAAATGGTAGCGATTTGGTACCGAAAGGCCGGGGGTGGCGGTCAGCCCGCGGCGCGCTCGCCGAAGGCCCGCCGGTAGGCGGTCGGCGTCGTTCCGAGCACCTTGAGGAAGTGATGCCGCATGACGGCGGCGGTGCCGAAGCCCGAGCGCTGGGCGATCTGCTCCAGGCCGTCGTCGGTCTGCTCGAGCTCGGTCTGGGCGCGCAGGATGCGCTGGCGGTTGAGCCAGGCCGCGGGCGTCGTGCCGGTCTCGGCCCGGAAGCGGCGCGCGAAGGTGCGGCTCGACATGAGCGCGCGGCGGGCCAGCTGGTCGACGGTGAGGTCCTGGTCCAGGTTCTCGAGCATCCACTCGATGACGAGGGCGAAGGCGTCGCTGCGGCACTCCGGCACGGGGGTGGGGATGTACTGCGACTGGCCGCCGTCGCGCTGGGGAGGCACGACCATCCGGCGCGCGATGACGTTGGTCGCCGTCGCCCCGTACTCCTCGCGCACGATGTGCAGCGCCGCGTCGATGCCGGCCGCGGTTCCCGCGCCCGTCACGACCTTGCCGTCCTGCACGAAGAGCACGTCGGGGTCGACCTCGGTGCCCGGGTACTCGCGGGCGAGGCGGTCGGCGTGCATCCAGTGCGTCGTGGCGCGGCGACCCTCGAGCACGCCGGCCTGGGCGAGCACGAACGCACCCGAGCAGACGCTCATGACCCACGCGCCGCGCGCCTCCGCGGCGCGGATCACCTCGAGGTAGCGCTCGTCGACCGGTCCGATCTGGTGGGCCGGCACAGCCACGAGGTCGGCGTCGGCCGCGACGGAGAGGTCGTTCTCGATGACCATCGAGTAGCCCATGCTCGTGGGGACGGGGCCGGGATCCGCCGTCGCGATCGCGAAGTCGAAGCTCGGACCGCCCATCTCGCTGCGGTCGATGCCGAAGACCTCGCACACCACGCCGAACTCGAACGGCGCGGTGCCGGGCAGGGCGAGGCAGACCACCTTCTTCAGCATCCGGACTCCTTGGCAGCTTTTCGACGAGATGTGTCGATCATGCCACTCGTGGCGGTTTCCGCCAAGTCATAGATTTCCTGCCATGATCCTTCTCATGCTCATCCTGGGCGGCCTCGCCGCGGCGGGCGCCGTCGGGAGCGTCGTCTCTCTCGCCCGCGAGGGGCGACGGGCCGCGGCGCGGCGCGCCTGATCGGCCCGATAGCCTGGGGGCCATGACGTGGCTCGTGACCGGCGGCGCCGGCTACATCGGCGCGCACGTGGTGCGCGCACTCCAGGAGGCCGGCCTCGGCGCCGTCGTGATCGACGACCTGTCGAGCGGGCACCGCGAGTTCGTGACCGGCGGCGTCCCCTTCGTCGAGGGCACGATCCTCGACGGCCGGCTCGTGCTCGACACCCTCCGCGACCACCACGTCACGGGCGTCATCCACGTGGCCGGCTTCAAGTACGCGGGCGTGTCGGTGGAGCGTCCGCTTCACACCTACCAGCAGAACGTCGAGGGCACCCGCGTGCTGCTCGCCGCGATGCAGGAGGTCGGAGTCGACAAGCTCGTGTTCTCCTCGTCGGCCGCCGTGTACGGCAACACCGACCAGGACCTCGTGACCGAGGACACCCCGAAGAACCCCACCTCGCCGTACGGCGAGTCGAAGCTCATCGGCGAGTGGCTGCTACGCGACCAGGGCGTCGCGGCGGGCCTGCGCCACACCTCCCTGCGCTACTTCAACGTCGTCGGCTCCGGCTACCCGGACGTGTACGACACGAGCCCCCACAACCTCTTCCCCCTCGTCTTCGACGCGCTCGTCGAGGGGCGCACGCCGCGCATCAACGGCGACGACTACCCGACGCCCGACGGCACCAACGTGCGCGACTACCTGCACGTCGCGGACCTCGCCCTCGCCCACGTGGCGGCCGCCCGGGCCCTCGCCGAGGGGTGCCCCCTCGAGCCGGCCTACAACCTGGGCAGCGGCGACGGCGCATCCGTGGCGCAGATCATGACGGCGATGGCGCGCGTCACCGGCATCGACTTCACCCCCGAGATCGCGCCCCGCCGACCAGGCGACCCGGCGCGGATCGTCGCATCCGGTGAGCTCGCGGCCCGCGATCTGGACTGGCGGATGCGCCACAGCCTCGACGAGATGGTGGCGAGCGCGTGGGCGGCGCGTACGGCGGCCACCGCTTCCTGACCTCCGGGTCTCGATCGATGCACCGCGCGGCGCGCCGCGACACGCCCGGATGCCCCGCGGGTACGATTCCGCGACTTGACGCGGGGGAATGACACGAGTGTAATTAGCAGGAACGTGACGGCCGGTGTCGCGAGGGGAGGGCGGAATGACGAGGAACGAGTACCGTCCCTCGGTCCCCGAGGACTGGTTCGTCGACCCCGTCCGCCTCGGCATGCCGGGCCTGCGCCCCGCGACCGTCGAGGACGACGACAACCCCCTCGCCTGGCAGACCGACGCGCTGTGCGCGCAGACCGACCCCGAGGCGTTCTTCCCCGAGAAGGGCGGCTCCACGCGCGACGCGAAGCGCATCTGCACCGGGTGCGCCGTGCGCGGCCAGTGCCTGGAGTACGCACTCGACAACGACGAGCGCTTCGGCATCTGGGGCGGGCTCTCCGAGCGCGAGCGCCGCAAGCTCCGCCGCGGCCGCACGGCCTGAGCGACCCGCTCGACCTGTCGCATCGGGGGTATGCGCGTGGCGCTGCCCGGCATCCGCGATCCCGCGCCTAGCCTCGGAGGGATGCCCAGAGTCACCGCGATCCTCGTCGTCCACGACGGCGAACGGTGGCTGGACGGCACCCTCGCGGCCCTCGCCGCGCAGACGCGCCGCCCCGACGCGCTCATCGTGGTGGCCGAGCCGACCACCGAGTTCCGCACCGACGCGCTCGAGGCCGCCGGCGTCACCCAGGTCGTCACGGCCACGGGCGGCACCTTCGGGGTCGGCGTCGCACGCGCGCTGCGCGCCGTCGCGCCCGTCGAGGGCGAGGAGGAGTGGCTGTGGCTGCTGCGCGCCGACTCGGCGCCCGAGCCCGAAGCCCTCCGCGCCCTTCTTGCGGCGGTCGAGGTGGCTCCCTCGGTCGCGGTCGCGGGGCCGAAGCTCGTCGACCCCGCCGATCACGCGCGGCTGCGCTCCTACGGCGAGACGGTCTCCGCGCTCGGCGCCACCGTCGTGCTCGTCGACGACGAGCTCGACCAGGCGCAATACGACCCGGTCACCGACGTCCTCGCCGTGGCGGTCGACGGGTCGCTCGTGCGGCGCCCGGTGTGGCACGCCCTCGACGGACTCGACCCCGGGCTCCCCTCCGCGGATGCGGGGCTCGACCTCGGCATCCGGGCGCGCCTCGCGGGGCACCGGGTGGTGCGCGTGCCCGCCGCCCGCGTCGAGCGGGCGCGCCGCCCCGAGGACGTCGGCCGGAAGCGTCCCGCGAGCGCCCGGCTGCGCCGCCGGATCGCCCGCAGCGCGCAGCTGCACCGCCGCTTCGTCTACGCGCCCCCGCTCGCTGTGCCGCTGCACTGGCTCGCCCTGCTGCCGCTCGCGCTCGTCCGCACGGTGGGCCAGCTGCTCGCCAAGCGTCCCGGTGCGGTGCCCGGCGAGCTCTCCGCGGCGTTCCGCGCGCTGTTCGACCCCTCGGTCCCGGGCGCCCGCTCGCGACTGCGCCGCGCCCGCACGGCCGGCTGGCGCGCGGTCGCGCCGCTGCGCATGCGGGGGGCCGCGCTGCGCGAGCACCGGGCGCACGAGCGCGAGCGGGCCGACGACCGCGCGGGCCGCGAGCGCGACCTCGTGCGGGCCTCGTTCCTCGGCGGCGGGGTGTGGGTCGTCGCCGCGACGATCGTCGCCGGCCTCGTCATCTTCTGGCCGCTGCTCGGCGCCTCGACGCTCGAGGGCGGTGGGCTCGTTCCCCTCGCCTCGCACGCGGCGGAGCTCTGGTCGCGGCTCGGCTGGGGATGGCGGGAGATCGGGGTCGGCTTCTCGGGTGCGGCGGACCCGGCGACGCTGCTCTGGGCGCTGCTCGGCTCGGCCACCTGGTGGGATCCGTCGTTCTCGATCGTGCTGCTGTGGCTCACGGCCCTCCCGTTCGCTGCGCTCGGGGCGTGGTGGGCGGCGACGCGCCTATCCGAGCGGGCCTGGCCGCCCGTGGCCGCCGCGATCCTGTGGGCCGCGGCCCCCGTGTTCCTCACCGCGCTGGGGGAGGGGCGGGTCGGCGCGGTGCTCGTGCACCTGCTGCTGCCCTGGTTCGTGCTCGCGCTCGTCGAGGGCGCGCGGTCGTGGAGCGCGTCCGCGACCGCCTCGCTGCTCTTCGTCGCCATCGCCGCGGCTGCGCCCGTCGTCGCCCCGGTGCTGCTGATCGGGGTCGTCGCCTGGGCGTTCGCGCGGCCGCGCGGCTTCGTGCGCACGATCGGGGTGCCGATCCCCGCGATCGCGCTCTTCGCGCCGCTCGTCATCGACGCATTCCGCCGCGGGTCGCCGCTCGCCGCCCTCGCCGATCCCGGCGTCGTGCTGCCCTTCACCCCGACGAGCGGCTGGGGCCTGCTGATCGGCCGCCCGGATGCCGACGCGGCCGGCTGGGACGGCATCCTCTCCGCCGTGGGGCTGCCCGCCGCGGGCTGGGACACGCTCGTGCCCGCCGTGCTCCTCGCCCCCGTCGCGGCGCTGGCCCTGCTCTCGCTCTTCCTCCCGGGCGCCGGACGGTCGATCCCCGCCCTCGCCGTCGCAGCGGGCGGTCTGGCCACGGCATGGCTGGCCGTGCACCTGCAGCTCTCCTCGGTCGGCGCCGCCGTGACGGGACCGTGGCCCGGAAGCGCCCTCAGCGTCTACTGGCTCGGCCTCGTGGGCGCCGCGGTGGTCGGGCTCGACGCCACCCGCCGGGCTGCGGTCTCCGCGGGAGCTGCCGCCGTCGTCGCGGCGATCCTCGCGGTGACGCCGTTGCTCGGCGCGTCGCTCGTCGGGACGGCGGCCGTGCACCCGGGCGACGGGCGCATCCTGCCGTCCCTCGCGGACGCGGCGGCGGCCGCCGACCCCGGCATCGGCACGCTCGTGCTGACCCCGCAGCCCGACGGTTCGCTCGGCGCCCAGCTGCAACGCGGGGAGGGCGCGACCCTCGACGACCAGTCGGCGCTCCACGCCGGCCGCACGAGGCTGTCGGAGGAGGAGCTCGCGCTCGCCGACCTGGCCGGCAATCTCGCCTCGCGCGGCGGCTACGACCCCGCCCCCGAGCTCCAGCGCTTCCAGATCGCGTTCGTGCTCGTGACGGCCGAGGCGCCCGGGGCCACCGCGGAGGCCGAGGCGGTTCGCGAACGCGCGGTCGCCTCGCTCGACGCGGCGCCCGCCGTGACCGCCGCGAGCGACAGCGGGTACGGCACCCTCTGGTCGTTCGCTGGCCTCGAGCGCACCGAGGACGCGACCCCGCCCCGTGGCGCGTACGGCGTCGGCGTGCTCGCGGTGCAGCTCGGCGTGCTGCTCGCCGCCCTGCTGCTCGTCATCCCGACCCGCCGGCGGCGTCGCGTGGTGCAGACGCGCTCCTCGCTCGACGAGCCGGCGGCCACGACCTTCGACGAGGACTCCGATGGCTGACGACGAGCTCCCCCCGCCGGACGACGCGCTCCGGCCCGACGCGCCGGAGCCGGACGCGACGGAGAACGGCGCGATGGAACCGTCCCCGGCCCGCGACGGCGACTCGACCAACGGTCCGGTCGAGGAGACCGCCGTCCCCGCCTCCGTGTCGAGCGCCGAGGAGGAGCCCACGGCGGCGCCTCCGAGGCCGGCGCGCAGCAGGAGCATCGGCCGCACGGTCACCGTCGTGTCGCTGCGGATCGTCCGCGGACTCGTCGGTCTCGCCGCGGCCGCCGCGGTCGTCGCCGCGGTGGGGCTCGTCCCCCTCCCGACGCTCGGCGTCGAGCCGCTCGGCACGCTCGTCGAGCCGGAACCCGCCGACCTCCTCACGGTGTGCCCCGGTGCGCTCCTGCGCCTCGGCGACGACACGGGCGCCAACGCCGGGCAGGTGTTCCCCGTCGGCACCCCCGACGTGACCGTCGCATCCACGCCGGGGGCAGCCCAGCGCTCCGAGCTGACCGGGGGAGACGCCGCGGGGTCCTCCGCCCGGCAGGCACCCTCCGCCCTGCGCGCGCCGTCATCCGACGGGGCCGTCCTGTCGGCCGCGCAGCAGCAGACCCCGGACGGCGAGGGCGGGCTGAACGGTCTCGCGGCGGCGAGCTGCGTCGCGCCCACGAGCTCGGCCTGGTTCGTCGGCGGGGCCACGACCGTCGGGCGCACGAGCATCCTGCACCTCGTCAACCCCACGGAGGTGAACGCCGACGTCTCCATCGAGCTGTGGGGTGAGGCGGGCATCGTCCGCGCGCCCGGGATGAGCGGCATCACCGTTCCCGCCGGCGGCCGCGTCGCGCTGCCGCTCAGCGGTTTCGCCCCCGACCTCGCCTCCCCCGTCGTGCACGTCGAGGCGCGTGGCGGTCAGGTGGCCGCCTGGCTGCAGACCTCCGTCATCCGCGTCCTGGATCCCGGCGGGGTCGACCTGGTCTCGGCGGGTGCCGCACCCGCGAAGGACGTCGTGATCCCCGGGGTGCGCATCCTGGGCGCCACGGCGGTCGCGAGCTCGCTCGGCATCGAAGGGTACGACGATCTGCAGGCGGTGGTCCGCGTCGGCAACCCCGGAGAGGAGACGGCGCACGTCGAGGTGAGCCTGACCCCCGCGACCGCGGACGGCGTCCCGACCTCGTTCGAGATCACGGTCGCGGGCGGCGAGGTGTCCGACACCCTGCTGTCGTCGGCGCTCGAGCTCGGCGAGGCGCCGCTGCCCGACGGCGCCTACGCGGTCTCCGTGCGCTCCGACGTTCCGGTGGTGGCGGGTGCGCGGCTCTCGACCATCGTCGACCCCACGCCGGATGCCGACGGCGGTCTCGCGCCGGGTGCCGCCGACCTCGCCTGGTTCGCGTCGGCATCCCCGGTGCGGGCGGATGCCGCGCTCGCGGTCGCCGACGCGCCCTCGCCGATGCTCGTCGCGTCGGCCGTCGACGGCACCGCGCACACGCTCACCCTCACGGGTCTCGGCGACGCGGACGACATCACGGTCGAGGTGCCCGCGACGGGATCGGTCGCGGTGGAGCTCCCGCGCGACGCGGCCTTCCTCGTGCGGAAGGCTGCGGGGGTCGTCGCCGGGGTGAGCTTCGCGGGGGCGGGCGAGCTGGCCTCCTATCCGGTGACGGCGCCGCGCGCGGGCGACACCCCGCTCGTCGTGCGCCCCTGAGCGTGCGGCTCGCGGGCCCGGGGGCGCCCCCTAGAAGTGGCGGAAGCGCTCCGGCGCGATGTCCCAGGGGTCCTTGCCGAGCAGCTCGGCCACGGCGCGGAAGACGCAGCTCTCGATGTAGGAGCGCCGATGCCAGTCGTCGTCGCGGTGCAGCTGCACGAGCCGCTCGATCGGCACGCGGTACAGCACCACCCGTCGGGTGCGCGGGTCGGTGCGCCAGCGGTCGACCCCGTCCGGGCCCGGCTCGCCGGGCGGGAAACCCCCGACGTCGAAGCGCACCCCCGCGAGCTCCTCGGGCCACAGCGCCCGCAGGTACTCGACGGCGGATGCGACGCACGCGTCGAAGAAGTCGAGCCGCGTGCGCAGCATGGGCAGGTGGGGCCCGGTGATCGCCGAGCGCGGGCCACGACCGTGGCGGTCGCGATAGCCGGCCCTCGTCGTGACACGACGCGCGGAACGGGGCATGACCCGAGTTTAGGGTGGGTTGGTCGTGGGCGGGTCGGCGGGCGGCGGTAGGCTCGCCTCGATGAGCGCGCGACCGTGCAGCAAGGTGGCCTGCGGCCGGGACGCCGTGGCCACCCTGACGTACGACTACGCCGACGCGATGGCGGTGCTCGGCCCGCTCGCGGTGCGGCGCGAGCCCCACAGCTACGACCTCTGCGAGGTGCACGCGGAGCGGCTCTCCGCCCCGCAGGGTTGGCAGATCGTGCGGCACGTGACGGTCGCTGAACTACAGTCGTAGTCCGTGACCGGTGCTGATCTCTCCTCCTTCGTCAAGGCCTACGACGTGCGCGGGCTCGTCGGCTCCGAGCTGACGCCCGAGGTCGTCGAGGCTCTCGCCGCGGGCTTCGTCGACGAGCTCGGCGCGGCAGGCACCTCCGTCGTCGTCGGCCACGACATGCGCGACTCGAGCCCCGAGTTCGCCGTCGCCTTCGCGCGCGGCGCCTCCGCCCGCGGCGCGGACGTGATCAACATCGGGCTGTGCTCGACCGACGAGACCTACTTCGCATCCGGGTGGCTCGACGCGCCGGCCGCGATGTTCACGGCGAGCCACAACCCCGCTCGCTACAATGGCATCAAGCTCAGCCGCGCGGGCGCCCAGGGCATCTCGATCGCGACCGGCCTCGGCGCCATCCGCACCCGTGCGGAGGCGTACCTCGACGCGGGCGGGGTGCCCTCCGTGGGGGCCCCCGGCACCGTCACGACGCGCGACGTGCTCCCCGACTACGCCGCGCACCTGCGCTCCCTCGTCGATCTCACCGACATCCGCCCGCTGCGCGTCGTCGTGGATGCCGGCAACGGCATGGGCGGTCTCACGGTGCCCGCCGTGCTCGGCACGGCCGCGGGTCTGCCCGGGCTGCCGCTCGAGATCATCCCGCTCTACTTCGAGCTCGACGGCACCTTCCCCAACCACGAGGCGAACCCCCTCGAGCCCGAGAACCTGCGCGACCTGCAGGCGGCCGTCGTGGCGAACGGAGCCGACCTGGGGCTCGCCTTCGACGGCGACGCCGACCGCTGCTTCGTGGTCGACGAGACGGGGGCGCCGGTGAGCCCGAGCGCCGTCGCGGCGATCGTCGCGCAGCGCGAGGTGGCGCGCGTGCGGGCCGCGGGCGAGACGGGCGAGGTGTTCGTCATCCACAACCTCATCACCTCGCGGTTCGTGCCGGAGGCGATCGGGGCGGCGGGCGCCGTGCCGGTGCGCACCAACGTCGGCCACTCGCTCATCAAGGACCGGATGCGGGAGACGGGCGCCGTCTTCGGCGGCGAGCACTCGGCCCACTACTACTTCCGCGATTTCTGGGGCGCCGACAACGGCATGCTCGCGGCGATGCACCTGCTCGCCGAGTTCGGGGGTCAGGGTGCCCCGCTCTCGCAGTTCGCGGCGGCCTTCGACCCGTACGCCATGTCGGGCGAGATCAACTCGACCGTCGATGACGTGCCGGCGGCCTACACCCGCATCGTGGAGGCGTTCACCGGGCGGGGCGAGTTCGACGAGCTCGACGGCCTGACCGTCACAGGGGTCCCCGACGACGGGTTCTGGTGGTTCAACGTCCGCCCCTCCAACACGGAGCCGCTGCTGCGGCTCAACGCCGAAGCCGCGACCCCCGAGCAGATGGCGCTCATTCGCGACGAGGTGCTCGCCCTCATCCGCTCATAGTTCCCGTTCCGCGTGTTTGTCGCCGACGCAACGGGTGCAAAGACGCGGAACGGAAACAATCATCGGGGGCTGCGACAATGGGGGCATGAGCATCGCCACCCCCGTCTCGACCGCCGCGCCGTACAAGGTCGCCGACCTCGCGCTCGCCGCGGCCGGACGTCACCAGATCCGTCTCGCCGAGAACGAGATGCCCGGCCTCATGGCACTCCGCGCGGAGTACGGGGCCGCGCAGCCGCTGAAGGGCGCCCGGATCGCGGGATCGCTGCACATGACCGTGCAGACGGCCGTGCTCATCGAGACGCTCGTCGCCCTCGGCGCGCAGGTGCGCTGGGCGAGCTGCAACATCTTCTCCACCCAGGACGAGGCCGCCGCCGCCGTCGTGGTCGGCCCGGACGGCACGGTCGCGGCCCCGGCCGGCGTGCCGGTGTTCGCCTGGAAGGGCGAGACGCTCGAGGAGTACTGGTGGGCCACCACGCGCATCTTCGACTGGAGCGCGGAGGCCGCCGCGGCGGGGGCCGACTGGACGGGCCCCAACCTCATCCTCGACGACGGCGGCGACGCGACCCTGCTCGTGCACACCGGCCGGGAGTACGAGCTCGCGGGCGCCGTGCCCGAGACCCCCGCGGACGCGAGCCACGAGTGGGCGGTCGTGCTCGACACCCTGCGCGCCTCCCTCGCGGAGGACCCGCAGCGCTGGACGCGCATCGCGGCGGACATCCAGGGCGTCACCGAGGAGACCACGACGGGCGTGCACCGCCTCTACGAGCTGCACCGCGACGGCCGGCTGCTGTTCCCCGCCATCAACGTCAACGACTCCGTGACGAAGTCGAAGTTCGACAACAAGTACGGCATCCGCCACTCCCTGCCCGACGGGCTCAACCGGGCCACCGACATGCTCATGGGCGGCAAGGTCGCCTTCGTGTGCGGCTACGGGGATGTCGGCAAGGGCTCCGCGGAGGCGCTGCGCGGCCAGGGCGCGCGCGTCATCGTGTCGGAGATCGACCCCATCAACGCCCTGCAGGCGGCCATGGACGGATTCCAGGTCGCCCGGCTCGACTCGGTGATCGGCGAGGTCGACTTCGTCATCACGACCACCGGTAACAAGGACGTCGTCACCCTCGATCACATCCTGGGCCTCAAGCACCTCGCCGTCATCGCGAACGTCGGCCACTTCGACAACGAGGTCGACATGGCGGGGCTCGAGTCGCTGCCGGGTGCGGAGAAGGTCGAGATCAAGCCGCAGGTGCACGAGTGGCGGCTGCCGAACGGCCGCAGCGTGCTCGTGCTCTCGGAGGGGCGCCTCATGAACCTCGGCAACGCCACCGGGCACCCGAGCTTCGTCATGAGCAACTCCTTCTCCAACCAGGTGCTCGCGCAGCTCGAGCTGTGGGTCAACCGCGCCGCCTACGAGACGCGCGTCTATGTGCTGCCGAAGGTGCTCGACGAGAAGGTCGCGCGCCTGCACCTCGCCTCCCTCGGGGTCGAGCTCACCGAGCTGACCCCCGAGCAGGCTGCCTACATCGGGGTGCCCGTGGAGGGCCCCTACAAGGTCGACCACTACCGCTACTGAGGCGGGGTCAGCCGCGCAGCACGGGCGCGAGGCGCGCGAGGCGCTCCGCCTCGAGCTGCAGGGCGCGGGCCTCGCGGTCGCGCCGGGCGACGGTGACGCCCGCGAGGAACAGCTCGGGGTCGACGGCCGGCAGGGGCGACACGTACTGCGACGCCTCGAAGGCGAGCTGCTGCGCGAGGTGGCTGCGGCGCAGCTGATCGAAGTCGCGAGCGGATGCCAGGAAGCTCGCGATGCGCCGCGCGAGCGGGTCGGGCATCCGCGCCACGTCGGCGAGCTGCGCCCAGCCGAGCAGCTCGAGCGGCATCCCGAAGATCGGAGTCGCGACCCGCGGGGCGCGCTCGTACTGCGCGTAGGTGCCCGCGAGGTGGTCGCCGAGCCGCTTCGACCGCGGGGAGAGGATGCCGACGAGCGCCGCGAGCCCGCCGAAGGTCAGCAGGAACTCCAGCACCCCGACGAGCGCGCGGATGGCTGCGTGCCGGAAGCCCGCGGATCCGCCGTCGTCGCGCACGATCCGGGCGCCGACGGCCAGCCGTCCGAGCGACTTGCCGCGCGTGAGCGTCTCGACGAGGCACGGCGCGACGACGAACGCCAGCACGAGGCTCGTGATGAGGAAGACGGTGGCCCAGGCGGCCTCGAACCCGAACTGACCGGCGGGCACGAAGAACGCGAAGATCAGCACCACGAACAGGATCACGGATGCCGCGAAGTCGATGACGGCACCGCCCGCGCGGAGGGCGAAGCTCGCCGGCCGCAGGTCGAGGGCGACCGCCTCGCCGGTGAGGAGCGCGTCGTCGTCGGCCAGGGTGTCGACCCAGTCCGCGTCGGGCTCCGCCGCCATGCGTATCATTCAAGCAGATGGACCTCGACGCCTACGCCGCCGCCCACGGTGCGGAGTGGGATCGGCTCGCCCAGTTGGCGAGGAACCGCCGCCCGAGCGGCCCCGAGGCGGACGAGCTCATCGAGCGCTACCAGACCGGCGCATCCCAGCTCGCGACCATCCGCACGACCGTCGGCGGCTCCAGCCAGGGCGAGCACCTCTCGCTCGCGCTGTGGCGCGCGCGGCTGCTGTTCACGGGCGTGCGACGCAACCCGCTGCACGCGCTCGCGCTGTTCGCGGCCGTGCAGCTGCCCGCGGCGCTCTACCGGGTGCGCTGGCTGACGCTCGCCGTCGCCGTGGCGACCGTGGCGATCGCGGCGGCGTACTTCGTGTGGCTCTCGACCGACGCGCGCGCCTTCGCGGCGCTCGGCCTGCCCGACGACCTCCAGCGGTACGCCGAGGAGGACTTCGTGGGCTACTACTCGGCGTCCTCGGAGGCGGGCTTCGCCGCGCAGGTGTGGACCAACAACGCGTGGATCGCGGCGCAGTGCGTGATGTTCGGCATCCTGGGCCTCTGGGTGCCGTACGTCGTGTTCCAGAACGCGCAGGGCCTCGGCGTCTCGGCGGCGGTCATGAACCACTACGACCGGCTCGACCAGTTCTTCCTGTACATCTCGCCGCACGGGCAGCTCGAGCTGTACGCGATCTTCCTGGCGGCCGCCGCGGGCCTCATGATCTTCTGGTCGTGGATCGCGCCGGGTGCGCGCACGCGCGCGCAGGCGCTCGCCCAGGACGGGCGGGCCTTCTTCACGATCGTCGTCGGCATGACGGTGGCGCTTCTCGTCTCGGGCATCATCGAGGGCTTCGTGACGCGTCAGGACTGGCCGTGGCCGGTGAAGATCGGGATCGGCACCCTCGCCCTCTCGGCGTTCCTCGTCTACCAGTGGGTCGTGGGTCGCCGCGCCTCCCGCGCCGGCGAGACGGGCGACCTGGAGGAGTACGAGACGGGTGCCCGCCGCGCGGTGTCGGTCTGACGCCTCCGCATCCGGATGACAGAGCTCTCATGATTCCCGCTCGCCGCTCTCATCCGGGCCCGCGAGGCTGGGAGCGATGAAAGGGAGGCTCCCCTCATGAAGCGGACAGGAATCATCGCCCTGGCGGCCGGATGCGCGATGGGCGTCACCGCCCTCGTCGGAGGCGTCGGCTACGCCTCGGCCCTCGATGTGGCCGAGCAGACGGGGCGCACGCTCGACGTGAGCGGCGTGAGCACGGTCGACGAGAGCTCGTCTCAGCTCGCCGACTCGCCGAAGCTCGACCCCTCTGCCGAGCCGACGGACGACGCGACCGCGGACGACACCGCGAGCGACCCGTCCGCCGCCGACGACGGCACGGCGGATCAGGGCTCCGGCGACGCGGTCGACGAGGTCGACCCCTCCGACCCGGTCGTGATCGGCGACGACGTTGCGGGGAAGGCCGGCAAGGACTGCGGCGACCACGCCGCCTGGTTCGGCGCGCACAAGGGAGACAAGACCGGCGACGGCGCGGGCCGGGATGCCGCATCCGACCCCGCGAAGAACCGGTCGGGCGAGAAGTGGTCGGGCACGCACGGCCCGGGCGACGGCCCGGGCAGCAGCTGGTCCGGCAAGGACGGCTCCGGCACCCGCGGCTCGGGAGACAAGGGCTCGGGCTGGGGCAAGGGTGACGGCGGCCACCGCGGAGGCGGCGGAGGCTGGGGCGGCGGCCGCCACTGAGCGAGCGGCGACCCCGGCGCAGCGCCGGATGAGACGCGGATGCCGCGGGGTGCAGGGCCCCGCGGCATCCGCATGCCCGGGGGCGGCCGGGCCTGCCGGTCTAGGGCTCGCCCGTGAAGCGGTACCCCATGCCGCGCACCGTCTTGAGGTGCTCCGCGCCGATCTTGCGGCGGAGGTAGCGCACGTAGACGTCGACGACGTTCGACCCGGGGTCGAAGTCGAGCCCCCACACCCTGCTGAGCAGCTGCTCGCGGCTGAGCACCTGCTCGGGGTTGCGCATGAACTCCTCCGCGAGGGCGTACTCGCGCGCCGAGAGGTCGAAGGTTCCGGCGTCGGAGGTGATGCGTCGCGTGCGCAGGTCGAGGCTCACCCGCCCGCAGTCGAGCGCCTGCACGGGCGCAGCACCCTGCTGCTGGCGGGCGTCGAGCAGCCGGGCGCGAACGCGTGCGAGCAGTTCGTCGAAGCGGAACGGCTTCGCCACGTAGTCGTTGGCCCCGCCCTCGAAGCCCGCGACCGTGTCCGCGGCCGAGTCGCGCGCGGTGAGGATGATCACGGGGACGCCGCTGCCGCCCTCCCGCAACCGGCGCAGCACCTCGAGCCCGTCGATGCCGGGGAGCCCCAGGTCGAGCAGCACGAGGTCGACGTCGCCGCTCCGCGCGATCGTCAACGCGTCGACGCCGTCGGCGACCGTCTCCACGCCGTAGCCGGCGGCCCGCAGGCCCTTCTCGACGAAGGACGCGATGCGGTGCTCGTCCTCAGCGACCAGGATGCGCGGCATCCGTCACCTCCTCTGTCTCGACGGGCAGGCTGATGGCGACGCGCGCGCCCGAACCGGCGGGGTTGCGCGCGTAGGCGCGCCCCCCGTGGGCCGCGGCGATCGCGGAGACGATCGAGAGGCCGAGCCCCGAGCCCTCGACGCCCCGGCCGACCTCGACACGGGCGAAGCGGTCGAAGATCCAGTCGAGCCGCTCCTGCGGGATGCCGGGACCGTGATCCCGCACCCACAGCTCGAGGCGCGGAACGTCGTCCTCGCGCAGCACGCGGCTGCCGAGCTCGATCGCCGTGCCCGTCGGCGCGTACTTGGCCGCGTTCTCCGCGAGCTGGAGCCATGCCTGCGTCACGCGCACCGGGTCGAGGCGTGCCACGAGGCGCGCGGTGCCGCCCGCACGCCACTCGTGGTCGGGGCTCAGCGCCCGCGCCTTCGTGAGCACCTGCTCGGTCAGCTCGGCCACGTCGACCGGCTCACGGTGCAGGAAGTCGGGCCGGCTCGTCTTGACGAGCAGCGCGATGTCGTCGACGAGCACGTTCATACGGTCGAGCTCGTCGATCGACAGCTCGCGCGTCGCATCCACGTCGGCGGCGTTCTGCGCGTCGAGCAGCTCGAGGTGCCCGCGCACGATCGTGATGGGGGTGCGCAGCTCGTGGCTGACGTCATCGAGCAGCCGCCGCTGCGCGTCGAAGGAGCGCTGCAGGCGGTCGAGCATCGCGTTGAAGGTGCGCGACAGCTCGGAGACGTCGTCGCTGCCCGACACGGGGATGCGCGTCGTCAGGTCGTTCTCTCCGATGCCGGCGGCGGTCTGCTGGAGGAGGCGCAGCGGCCGCAGGATCCGGCCGGAGACGAACCATCCGACGAGACCGACGAGCACGAGCGCCCCCGCGGCGACGAGCGCGTAGGTGCGGAAGGCCTCCGTGATCTCGGCGAGCTCCGCGTCCAGGTCGTACGCCGACACGTAGAGGCCGCTCGCGGTGTCGGAGCGGATGGCGACGGGGATGATGACGTAGCGGAGGGTGCCGAAGCTCGTCGACGCGGTGCCGCGCACGACGGCATCCGCGTCCGCCTCCCGCACGACGCGGGTCACGAAGTCGGGGTCGTCGTCGAGGCGGAAGGTGATGCCGCTCGACGGGCGCAGCCGGGGGACGCCGTCGACGATCCCCAGCGTCGACTCGTTGTGGGCGGGCAGCACGCGCTTCATCGCCTGATTGAGGAACTCGAGCACCGTCGCGGGCGGCACACTGCCGTCGCAGCCGTCGGCGATGCACTGGAGGCCGTCGACGCTCGCGGTCAGGCGGTCGTCGATCTGGGAGAGCACCCGCTCGCGCTGGATGAGGTACGCGCTCACCCCCGCCGCCGTCATGCCGAGGGCGGCGACCAGCAGCATGGAGGCGAGGATGCGCACCCGCGCAGAGCGCGAGGCCTGCCGCCAGGGAGCCGCCATCCCTCGATTATCGCGGTGCGTCGTCCGCGGATCCCGGCGCGGTCGATGAGCAAGCTCTCATCTGCGGCCGCCCCCGACGACATGACGGAGGCCCGCCGGACGGTGTCCGACGGGCCTCCGCGGCGTCTCAGCTCTTGGCGCCGAACAGCGGGCGGTAGATGAAGCCCGCGATCAGGCCGCCGACGAGGGGGGCGACGAGGAACACCCAGAGCTGCGCGAGCGCGTCCGGGCCGCCGAGCACCGCGGTCGCGATCGAGCGCGCCGGGTTCACCGAGGAGTTGCTGATCGGGATCATCACGAGGTGCACGAGCGTGAGCGCGAGGCCGATGGCGAGCGGGGCGAAGCCGGCGGTGGTCGAGCCGGCGGCCGTGACGCCGAGGATGATGAGCACGAACAGCATCGTCGCGATGATCTCGGCGACGAGCACCGAGCCCAGGCTGAAGCCGAGGGGCGAGTGCGCGTCGTAGCCGTTGGAGACGGCGCCGAAGTCGAGGCTCTTGCCGCTCAGCACCCCGAAGAGGCCGAAGGTGAGCGTGGCGAGGACGCCGCCGATGATCTGCGCGATCCAGTACGGCAGCAGGTCGGCCCAGCGCGAGCGTCCGGCGGCGGCGGCACCGATCGTGACGGCGGGGTTGAAGTGGCCGCCCGAGATCGAGCCGACCGCGTACGCGCCCGTGAGCACGGCGAGGCCCACCGCGAGCGCCACAGGCAGCGCGCCGTTGTCGGGCGCGAAGAAGAGCGCGGCGCCGATGACGCCGAACACGAGCAGATAGGTGCCGAACGTCTCGGCGATGAGACGACGGACGAGAGATGCGGGGACGGGGGATTCAGCCATGCGTCCATTCCTTTCGTGGCGGTCGGACGACCTCAGGCTAACGCCGCGCGCGCGCCGCGGACGGGATCGGCGGCGGGGTTTCGATACGCCCGCTGCGCGGCCCGCTCGACCACCGGGGCGCCCTAGAGCCGGCCGGCGGCCTTCAGCGCGAGGTAGTGGTCGGCGAGCGCGGGCGGCAGCTCCTGCGGGGCGCCCGTCACCACCTCCCCGCCGAGGCGCCGGATGGCGGCCGCCACGCGGGTCGCGTCGAGCAGGGCCCGCTCGGCGGCGGCGGCGCGGTAGACCTCGTCGCTCGCGCCCCGATCGGCGGCCGCGGCCAGCACGTCCGGGTCGGTGACCGAGGCCACGACGACCGTGTGGTGACGGGTGAGCTCGGGCAGCATCGCGAGCAGCGGCTGGGCGGCGCCCGGCGCCTCGATCGTCGTCAGCAGCACCACGAGGGCGCGGTGCGGGGTGATCGAGCGCACGAGCGCGGGCACGCCGTACCAGTCCGGCTCGATGAGCTCGGGCTCGACGGGCGCGAGCACGTCGACCATCCGCGCGAGCAGCTGTGCCCCCGTCGCACCCTGCACGCGGCCGCGTACGCGGCGGTCGTAGACGGCGAGGTCGATCCGGTCCCCGGCACGCGTCGCGAGCGCGGCCAGCAGCAGGCTCGCCTCGAACGCCGTGTCGAGGCGCACCTCGTCGGCGATGCGCGCCGCCGCCGAACGCCCGGAGTCGATCACGATGACGATGCGGCGGTCGCGCTCGGGTCGCCAGGTGCGCACCACGAGCTTCGCACCGCCGCCCGCGGGGTCGCGGCGTCTCGCCGTCGCGCGCCAGTCGATCGAGCGCACGTCGTCGCCGCGCACGTACTCGCGCAGGCTGTCGAACTCGGTGCCCTGCCCGCGGATGAGCAGGCTCGTGCGACCGTCGAGCTCGCGCAGCCGCGCGATGCGCGAGGGCAGGTGCCTGCGTGAGGTGAACGGCGGCAGCACCCGCAGCACGGCGGGGGCGCGCAGCGTGCGCTGACGGGAGACGAGGTGCAGGGGCCCCGTCGAGCGGATGGTTACACCCGCCGCGTGCAGCTCGCCGCGCCGCGTCGGCGTGAGCACGGTGCGGATGGCGCGGCGCTCACCCGCGGGCACCGCGAGCCGCTGCCGCGTGGGCCGGGCGCCCGCCGACGGCTGCCATGCGTCGCGCACGAGCCCGCGCACCGTGCGGCGTCCCGTGTTGACGAGGAGCAGGGTGGTCTCGACCGGCTCGCCGAGGCGTGACCGCGCCGGCACCTCGCGGCTGACGCGGAGGCCGGCGGGGGAGCCCGCGAGCGCGAGGTCGACCGCACCGCCGATCGTCATGAGGGCGAGCCACACGCCGAGGCCCGGCCAGCCGCCGAGCAGCACGACGGGCACGGCGCCCACCGCGAGCGCCGCCACGAACCACCCCGAGATCGCCATGACGGATCAGATGGGGACGCGGACCTGCTGGATGACGGACCGCAGCACCGCATCCGCCCCCACGCCCTCGAGCTCCGCCTCGGGGCGCAGCTGGATGCGGTGCCGAAGCACGGGGAGTGCCATGGCCTGGATGTGGTCGGGGGTGACGCCCGCGGCCCCCGAGAGCCATGCCCACGCCCGCGAGGCGGCGAGCAGGGCCGTCGTGCCGCGCGGGCTCACACCCAGCCGCACGGAGGGGCTCTGCCGCGTGCCGCGTGCCAGGTCGACGGCGTAGCCGAGCACGTCGGCGCTCACGGGCATCCGGGCGACGTCCGCCTGGGCGGCCTGCAGGGTGGCCGCGTCGAGCACCGGGGTGACGCCCGCGGCCTCCAGGTTGCGGGGGTCGAAGCCGCCGGCGTGCCGCTGCAGCACCTCGACCTCGGCGTCGCGCGCCGGCAGGTCGAGAACGAGCTTGAGCAGGAAGCGGTCGAGCTGGGCCTCCGGCAGCGTGTAGGTGCCCTCGTACTCGATCGGGTTCTGGGTGGCGGCCACGAGGAACGGCACGGGCAGCTTGCGGGTGACGCCGTCGGCCGACACCTGCCGCTCCTCCATCGCCTCCAGCAGCGCCGACTGCGTCTTCGGGGGCGTGCGGTTGATCTCGTCGGCGAGCAGGATGTTGGTGAACACCGGCCCCTCGCGGAACTCGAACTCGCCCGTCTTCGGGTCGTACACGACCGAGCCGGTGATGTCGCCCGGCATGAGGTCGGGCGTGAACTGCACGCGGCGGGTCTCGAGGCTCAGCGAACGCGACAGCGAGCGCACGAGCAGGGTCTTGGCGACGCCGGGCACGCCCTCGAGCAGCACGTGGCCGTTCGCGAGCAGCGCGATGAGCAGGCCCGTGACGGCGCCGTCCTGACCCACCACCGCCTTCCCGACCTCGTGGCGGACCCGGGACAGCGCCTCGCGCAGTTCGGTCGTGGTGGCCATGTCGTCCATTCTTCTCTGTGGTCGGTCGGTGTCGGATGCGGGGTCAGCGCGGGCGCACCGCGCGGGCGACCTCGTCCTCGAGGCGGAGGAGGCCGTCGGACAGCCCCACGAAGGCGCTGTCGTTCGGTGCCGTCGCCCCGCGCAGCAGGAACTCGACGGTCGCCGGATCCCTCCCCGTCGTGGCGGCGGATGCGGCGATGATCTCGTCGGGCGTCGCGCGCCCGCCGAGGCCGAGGGTTCGCGCGAGGCGGGCGAGCGTCGCCGTGCGCAGCGTCGTGAGGGCGTGATCGCGGGCGCCGCCGCGCTCGTAGAGGCGTGCGCGGCCCTCCATCGTCTCGCTCGAGCGCACCTCCACGGGGAGGTCCTCGACGACGACGGGGCCCATCCGGCGCCCCCGCCAGAGGGCTGCGGCCACGCCCACGAGCAGCAGGAGCACGACGAGCGGCACGTACCAGTCGGCCTGACGCGCGGCGAGCCCGCCGCCCTCGAGGGCGTAGTCGTCGACGTCGGGCTGGTACCAGACGAGGCGCGGCTGCTCGCCCAGCAGGCCGAGGGCGAGGGCCGCGTTCCCCGCCTCGGTGATGCTCTGGTTGCTGAGCACGTCGCCGAGTCCCAGCACGGTGACCTCGCGCACCCCGCGCTCGATCCGCACGAGGGAGGCGTTGCCGGCCGCGTCGACGAGGCAGCGCTGGGCCCCCGAGGGCGCGGTGTAGGCGTCGCCGCCGCCCGACACCGACTCGGCCCGCTGCACCGCGGCGAGCTCGCAGTCTGCGGTGAGCAGGCCGCCGCCGAAGCCCGCGTAGCCGACCCCCGGTGCGAGCGCGGCGAGCGCCTCGTCGCTCGGCTGCACGAGCACGAGGTGCTGGCTGAGGGCGAGCAGCTGCTCGTTGGTCTCCTCGGTGAGCACCCACCAGTCGTCGTCGAGCACGAGCGTCGCGTCGCGGCCGTCGCCGAGCGCCGACGCCGCCTCGCCGAACGAGTGCGCCACGGTCACGTCGACGCCCTGGGCGCGCAGCACCTCGGCGAGCGCCATCGTGCCGCGCGGCCCCGCATCGATGGGGGAGCGGCGGTGCTCGCCCACGTCGGAGCCCGCGCCCGCCACCCACACCGTGAGCACGCCCAGCAGCACGACGACGGCCACCGCCACCCAGACCAGCACGAGGCCGAGCCGTCGCCGCGGAGGCGCCTCCTCGGTGACCGGGGGCGCGGGGGCGACGGTGGGCGCGCTCACGGCTCGACCCTCGCGAACGGCTCCGCGGATGCGACCGTCGCGACCGGCTCGAGGTGCGGCCGGGCGTGCTGCACGGCGGCGTCGAGCGTCGCCATCCGCTCGTAGCGCTCGCGGTCGCCGGGGTCGCCCAGGTAGCGGACCGCGTCGAAGTCGACGGCGGCGCGTCCGAGCGCCTCCGCGTGCTCGGGGAGCGGCAGCGCCGCGCGACGGGCGACGTCGTGCGCGGTCGAGCCGGGCACGGTGGTGACGAGGGTGCGCTCGTGCAGCGACCGCGCGATCGCCCGGAAGCGCTCGGCGATGGCCTCGCCGAAGCGGCCCGCCTGCGCGGCCGCATCCGCGTCGCGTCGCATCGCCGCCGCATCCCGGTGGTCGTCCGCCTCGAACAGCTCGTCGCCGGAGCCGCGGATGCGGCTGCGCGCGCGCAGCCGGGGCACCCCGAAGACGAGGAACAGCACCACGATCACCGCGACGACGACGATCACGAGCAGAACGATCCACCCCGGCACGGAGCCCTGCCCGCTCAGCGAGTCGATGAGGTTCTCGAACCAGCGGTAGATCGCTCGCAGCCACTCGGGCGTCTCCGCCTCGCCCTGCCCCTGCTGCCGGTAGCGCGCCTTGTCGAGCTCGTCCTCGAGCAGCCGGCGCGCCTCGTCGCGGTCGGGGTCGACCGGCACGTCGACGGGGAGGAGCCTCACGCCCACGGCGACCCCGCATCCGGGGCGGACCGCACGCGCGACGACGCGAGCTCGGCGGGCGGGCGGTACGGGTCGACCTCGGCGGGGTCGGCGCGCGTGATGGGGCGGCGGCGCTCCATGAAGCGCGACAGCTCGAGGTCGAGACCCTCGCGCCGCATCCGCAGGTCGAGGTAGAGCAGCGCGTCGACGGAGGTCGTGACGACGAGACCGATGGCCGCGATGACCGCGGCGACGATCGACGCGACGACCGCGCCCGCGTCGGTGACCGCCTGGTGGTCGCCGAGGTCGCCGTTGCCCGCCACGATCCCGGCGAGCCACGAGACGACGAGCTGCACGGGGATGCCGACGAGCATCGTGGCGATCCAGATCATGCCCCAGCTGAGGATGCGGATGCCGAAGCTGCGCCAGAACTGCCCGCGGGTGAGCCGCCACGAGCGGCGGATGCCGCCCCCGATCCGCAACCGCTCCACGGCGATCGCCGAGGGCACGAAGGCGAGCTTCGTACCGAGCCAGGCGAGCAGCGCGGCGACCGCCGGGTAGACGATGAATCCGCCGAGCACCGCCGCGGCCGAGCCGGCGGTGGCGATGAGGCCCATGACGGCGATGGCGACGAGCCCGCCGACGACCGCGAGCAGCACGACGATCGCGGTCCACACCAGCAGCGGGGCGACGACACCGCGCATCCGCCGCCGGAACCCGCCGGGCGTGAGGCGGCGTCCGATGACGGCGTGCGCGACGTCGACCGCCGAGACCCCCTGCTGCGCCACGCCCGCCCCCAGCCCGAGCGACTGGGTCACGACCCAGCCGAGGGCGCCCGCGGCGTAGCCGCTCACCCAGCCGTAGAGCGACACGCTGCCGTAGCCGGAGCCCACCGCGGAGATGAGGGGCTCGACGACGAGGATGCCGAACGCCGTGCCGCCGAGGGTCGCGACGATCGAGACGACGATCGCCGGCACGAGGGTGACGCCCGGATTGTGCCGCAGCGCGCGGAACGAGCCGGCGAGGATCTGCCCGAGCGTGAGCGGTCGCAGCGGAACGAACGGCTCAGGAGCGGGGGGCGTCCAGGCGGGCGCGGGGAACGCGCCCGTGAACTCCGCCACGCGGCCCCCTCTCGTTCGCGAGCGTGCCTCACCCGCCTGGGCCATATGCTGTCACACCCCGACTACTCTGGGCGAAAGCGAATCGGCCCCGCGCAGCGGGGAGACACGGAGCGAACGAAGTCCATGAACGCGCGCATCCTCGTGGTCGACGACGACCCCGCGATCGCCGAGATGATCGGCATCATCCTCCAGGGCGAGGAGTACGACCCCCTCTTCGCGGCCGACGGCAGGACGGCCATCGACGCCTTCCGCGCCGAGCGCCCCGACCTCGTGCTGCTCGACCTCATGCTGCCCGGCATGAGCGGGCTCGAGGTGTGCCGCACCGTCCGCGGCGAGTCGGGCGTGCCCATCATCATGCTCACCGCGAAGGGTGAGCCGACGGACGTCGTGCAGGGCCTCGAATCCGGCGCCGACGACTACATCGTGAAGCCCTTCAACCCCAAGGAGCTCGTCGCCCGCATCCGGGCCCGCCTGCGCCCCGCGCTGCCCGACACGACCGAGCGCATCCAGATCGGCGACCTCGTGATCGACGTCGCCGGGCACGAGGTGCGCCGCGGCGACAGCCGCATCAACCTCACCCCCCTCGAGTTCCAGCTGCTGCTCGCGCTCGCCGCGAAGCCCCAGCAGGTGTTCACCCGCGAGATGCTGCTCGAGCAGGTCTGGGGTTACCACTACAAGGCCGACACGCGCCTCGTGAACGTGCACGTGCAGCGGCTGCGTGCCAAGGTCGAGCACGACCCCGACAACCCGCGCATCGTCACCACCGTGCGGGGCGTCGGCTACCGCGCGGGCGCCGTCACCTAGGAGTCGTCCCTCGTGCGGTGGGAGTGGCGCGCCTGGCGGGAGAACCTGCTGCACCTCTGGCGGGGGTCGCTGCGGGTGCGCACCATCGTGCTCACCGTGCTGCTGTCGGCGCTCGCCGTCACCGTGATCGGCGTTGTCATCTCCTCCTCGGTGCGCACCAACCTCTTCGACTCGCGCCGCGACCAGGTGCTCGCCGAGTCGGGGCGCGCCGCCGACCAGGCCCAGCGGATGTTCACCAACGCGGCCGAGCTGGGTGACGCCACCGACGTGCAGGCCACCGCGGACTCCGCGCTCGACGCCGTGCAGCGCTCCACGACGGCGAGCTACCTGGCGCTGCTGCGCACCGCCGGGCAGGACGCCCCGATCCTCATCGAGAACCGCGTGAGCTTCGTCGACTTCAGCCAGCGATTCGTCTCGCGCGAGCTGCGCGCCGCGGTCGTCGAGGGGGCCGGGTCGGAGATCGCCTGGCAGCCGGTCTCCGTCGTGCGCGAGGCGGGCACGGGACCCGGCATCACGACCGGCGCCTCGATCGACACGGTCACCGCGGGCCGCTACGAGCTCTACCTGGTCTACGACCTCTCCGACGTGCAGCAGACCCTCGACTTCGTGCAGGGCATCCTCGTGTTCGCGGGGATCGCGCTCGTGGGGTTGTTCGCGGGGGTCGCCTACCTCGTCGTGCGGCTCGTCGTGGGGCCCGTACGGGTGGCGGCCGACGTCTCCGAGAAGCTCGCCGCGGGCGACCTCGAGGAGCGCCTCCCCGTGCGGGGGGAGGACGAGCTCGCCACGCTCGCGCGCTCCTTCAACAGGATGGCGGACAGCCTGCAGCGGCAGATCCGCCAGCTGGCCGACCTCTCGCGCGTGCAGCAGCGCTTCGTGTCGGATGTGTCGCACGAGCTGCGCACGCCGCTCACCACCATCCGGCTCGCCGGCGACGTGCTCTACGACCAGCGCGAGGACTTCCCGCCGACGACGGCGCGCACCGCGGAGCTGCTGCACACCCAGATCGAGCGGTTCGAGGCGATGCTCGCCGACCTGCTCGAGATGAGCCGCTACGACGCCGGCGCCGTCGAGCTCGAGACCGACCCGACGAACCTGGTGCGTCTCGTCGAGGAGTCGATCGCCTCCGTCGAGCCGCTCGCCCGGGAACGCGGCAGCGAGATCCGCCTCGTCGCGCCGGGCGGCTACTTCGAGGCCGACGTCGACGCGCGCCGCATCCGCCGCATCCTGCAGAACCTGCTCGGCAACGCGATCGACCACGGGGAGGCGAAGCCGATCGTGGTCTACGTCGACTCCGACGAGCGCGCGGTGGCGATCGCCGTGCGCGACTACGGCGTCGGAATGAGCCCCGCCCACGTGGAGCGCGTCTTCGACCGCTTCTGGCGCGCCGACCCTTCGCGGCAGCGCACGACGGGGGGCACCGGCCTCGGGCTCGCGATCTCGCTCGAGGACGCCGCGGTGCACGGCGGGGAGCTCGCGGTGTGGTCGGAGCCCGGCGAGGGCAGCTGCTTCCGGCTGACCCTGCCGCGTCGGCACGGGGAGGAGCTCGGCGGCGTGTCGCCGCTCGCGCTCCCGCCCGACACGGAGGTGGCGGCATGAGCATCGGACGCCGCGCCCCGCTCGCCGTGCTCCTCGCCCTGGCGATGCTGCTCAGCGGCTGCGCCGGCATCCCCACCGGGGGAGCGGTGGGGACGATCGGCATCGGCTCCGACGACGACGGGGACGAGCTGCTGACGCTCGCCGAGGGCCCGCAGCCCGGCGACTCCCCGGCCCAGCTGCTCAACGGCTTCCTGATCGCCCAGCGCGCGCCCCAGCAGAACTACTCCGTCGCGCGTGACTTCCTCGCCTCCGAGCTGCGCGCCAAGTGGTCGCCCACCGCGCGCGTGCTCATCAGCGACGGGCCGATCGTCGTGCAGAGCGACGACGAGGACGCCGCGGGCGACGGACTCGACGTGACGGTCGACGTGGGTGCCGTCGTCGACAGCACGGGGGTCTACACCGAGCTCGCGCACCCCGAGACGCAGAACCTCAGCTACGAGTTCGAGCAGAACGCCGACGGGGAGTGGCGCATCTCCCGGGCGCCGGCGGGCGTCGTCGTCCCGGGCGCGCGCTTCACGAGCACCTTCGGCGCCTACCCGCTCTACTTCTTCGACCCGAGCTGGCGGGGTGTGGTGCCCGACGTGCGCTGGTTCCCGAACACGGCCTCGCGCGCCGACCGCATCGTGAAGGAGCTGCTCGCGGGACCGTCGCCCTGGTACGGGCAGGGGGTGCTGGCCACCGCCTTCCCCTCCGACACGAAGCTCGACCCCGGCGTCACCGTCTCGTCGGGCACCGCCACGGTGGCGCTCACGGGCGACGCGGGCAACCAGGACGGCGACGCCCGCTGGCGCATGCAGGAGCAGTTGCGGTTGAGCCTCAGCGCGCTCAGCGACATCGTCTCGATCGAGGTCACCGTCGGCGGCTTCCCGCTGGATGCGGGGTCCGGGCAGACGGTCGAGTCCATCTACCGGGTGAACGACGAGCCGCTCGGACTCGACGAGCAGGGCTTCGGCTACCTCACCTCGAGCACCATCAACCCGGTTCCGGGGATCAGCACCGCGGTGCAGTCGCTCGGCGCGGTCGGCGGCACCCTCGCACGCGACGGGGCCCGGGCGGCCGTCCGCAGCGACCGGGGTGTCTGGTTCGTCGCGGCGGATGCGGAACCGGCGCTCGTCGACACCCGGGGCGGCCTCCTCGATCCGAGCATCGACCGCGACGGCTTCGTCTGGTCGGCGGTCGCGGCGGATGCCGACAGCATCCGCGCGATCGACGCGGCGGGCGGCGTGCACGAGCTGGCCGCGCCGCACCTCGACGGCGAGCTGGTGTCGCTCGACGTCTCGCGCGACGGCACCCGGGTGCTCCTCGCCACGCGCGGGCCGAGCGGTCCCGCGCTCACCGTCGCGGGCATCATCCGCGACGCGAGCGGCGTGCCCATCGGGTTCGGCGATCCGCTCCAGCTGACGATCGGCCCCTCGCCGATCGTGGACGCCGCCTGGGTCGACTCCTCGACGGTGGCGACGCTCACCCAGGCGGGCGACGGGGCACAGGTCGACCTCTACCGCATCGGGGGCCGTCACGATGCGCTCGGCTCGCTCGCGAGCGGGGTGCAGCTCGTGGGCGGCAACTTCGCGGACGGCATCAGGGTGCGGGCCGCCGACGGCACCGTGTGGCGGCGCAACTCCAGCGGGGGCTGGCAGTCGACCGGCATCGTCGTCTCCTTCCTCGCCACGCAGCAATAGCGGTCCTCCACAGAACCTCCGGATGCCGTCGGCCGGCCGGTCGCTCGCGCGGCATGCTGCCCACGTGGACGCGGTCACGACCATCCGCGAGGCGCTGCTCGACGCCCTCGCCCTCGTGCTGCCGGTCGCGTGCGCGGGATGCGGTCACGACGGCCGGGAGCTGTGCACCACCTGCCGCGGGCGGCTGCGCGGCGACCCCATGCGCGGAGTCGTGCCCGGCGGGGTCCCGGTCGTCGCGGGCGCCCGGTACACCGATCTCGTCCGCCGTGTCGTGCTCGCCTGCAAGGAGGGTCGCACCTCGCTCGCCGCCCCGCTCGCGCAGCTGCTCGCCGAGGCCATCGCGCTCGCCGCGCCGCCGCCGGACGTCGAGCTGTGCGTCGTGCCGTCGACCCGCGCCGCCTTCCGACGGCGGGGCTTCGACCCCGCACGGCTCGTGCTCGCGCGCACGGGACACCGTGACGCCCGCGTGCTGCGCGCCGCCCGGCCGCACCGCACCCAGAAGACGCTCGGCCGCGACGACCGCCGAGCCAACCTCCGCGGGGTGCACCGCGCGAGGTACCGACTCGACGGGCGCCGGTTCCTGCTCGTCGACGACGTCGTCACGACGGGCGCCACCCTCGCGGAGGCCGCTCGCGCCATCCGCGAGGCCGGCGGCGAGGTCGCCGGGGCCGTCGTGGTCGCCGCGACACCCCTGCGCAGCCGCCGCGCCGCATCTCACACGAGGCCCTCAGCGAAAACCGGGTGACAACCCGGAGAGCCCGGACTACGGTGGGCGGAAAGGGCGCGAAGGGAACGACCGCCTGATCCGAAGGCGGCACTTCGAGCCGGATCAGGGAGGTCACCATGGATGTCACCATCACCGGGCGAGGCGCGGGGATCCCGGATCGGTTCGAGGACTACGTCGAGGAGAAGGCCGCCAAGGTCGAGCTGCTCGCACCGCGGGCGCTCGCGCTCGAGGTGAAGCTGTGCCGCCACCACGAGACCAACGGCTCGAGCGGCGACGACCGCATCGAGCTGACCCTCATCGGCCCGGGACCGATCGTGCGCGCCGAGGCCGGGGCCGGTGACAAGTACGCGGCCTTCGACATCGCCTACGACAAGCTCGTGGAGCGCATCCGCCAGGCCAAGGATCGCAAGAAGGTGCACCGCGGCCAGCGCCGCCCCACCTCGCTGCGGGAGGCCGCAGCCGACGGCTTCAGCCAGGTCGCCGTCGCCGCTGCGCCCGTCGACGTCATCGAGAAGGTCACCACGGGGGCGATCCCCGTCGTCGACGAGGAAGCGGGCGAGGAGTGGAGCCCCGTCGTCATCCGCGAGAAGGAGTTCCCCGCCGAGCTCATGACGGCCGAGGACGCCGTCGACCGGATGGAGCTCGTCGGTCACGACTTCTTCCTCTTCATCGACGCCCGCACCGACAAGCCGAGCGTCGTGTACCGCCGCAAGGGGTGGGACTACGGCGTGATCAAGCTCGACACGGAGGTCGCCGCGCTGGTCGCGCGCTGAACACACGGCGTTCACAGCCGCGGGGCGGCTAGGCTGTCCGGGTCAAGGGCGCGTCAGCGTGCCCGAAAACCCGGACAGGAGGCCATTCGTGGCGAACGTTGTCGAGAAGGTCCTGCGCGTCGGCGAGGGCAGGACGCTGCGGCGGCTGAAGGCATTCGCGGACGCGGTGAACGAGCTCGAGGGCGCGTTCTCCGAGCTCGACGACGAGGAGCTGCGGAACGAGACGGCCGAGTTCCGGGAGCGCTACGCGAACGGCGAGACCCTCGACGACCTGCTGCCCGAGGCCTTCGCGGCGGTGCGCGAGGCGGCCAAGCGCACCCTCGGCCTCCGCCACTTCGACGTGCAGATCATGGGTGGTGCCGCCCTCCACCTCGGCAACATCGCCGAGATGAAGACCGGTGAGGGCAAGACCCTCGTGGCGACGACCGCCGCCTACCTCAACGCCATCCCCGCCCGAGGCGTGCACGTCGTCACCGTCAACGACTACCTCGCGAGCTATCAGTCCGAGCTCATGGGCCGCGTGTTCCGCGCCCTCGGCATGACGACCGGCTGCATCCTCTCCGGCCAGACCCCTACCGAGCGCCGCGAGCAGTACGCCGCCGACATCACCTACGGCACCAACAACGAGTTCGGCTTCGACTACCTGCGCGACAACATGGCGTGGCAGGCGTCCGACATGGTGCAGCGCGGCCACTTCTTCGCCATCGTCGACGAGGTCGACTCGATCCTCATCGACGAGGCCCGCACCCCGCTCATCATCTCGGGCCCGTCGTCGGGCGAGGCCAACCGCTGGTTCGGCGAGTTCGCGTCGATCGCGAAGCGCCTGCAGGAGGGCGTCGACTACGAGGTCGACGAGAAGAAGCGCACCGTCGGCGTGCTCGAGCCCGGCATCGAGAAGGTCGAGGACTACCTCGGCATCGACAACCTCTACGAGTCGGCCAACACCCCGCTCATCTCCTTCCTCAACAACTCGATCAAGGCGCGCGCGCTCTTCAAGCGCGACAAGGACTACGTCGTCATGAACGGCGAGGTGCTCATCGTCGACGAGCACACGGGCCGCATCCTCGTGGGCCGCCGCTACAACGAGGGCATCCACCAGGCCATCGAGGCGAAGGAGGGGGTGCAGATCAAGGCCGAGAACCAGACCCTCGCGACCGTCACCCTGCAGAACTACTTCCGCCTCTATCAGAAGCTCTCCGGCATGACCGGTACCGCCGAGACCGAGGCGGCGGAGTTCATGTCGACCTACAAGCTCGGCGTGGTGCCCATCCCGACCAACAGGCCCATGATCCGCAAGGACCAGCCCGACCTCATCTACAAGAACGAGACGGTCAAGTTCGAGCAGGTCGTCGAGGACATCGTCGAGCGCCACCGCACCGGCCAGCCGGTGCTCGTCGGAACGACGAGCGTCGAGAAGAGCGAGTACCTCTCCCGCATGCTCGCGAAGCGCGGCGTCAAGCACGAGGTGCTGAACGCGAAGAACCACGCGCGCGAGGCCGCGATCATCGCCCAGGCCGGACAGCTCGGCGCCGTCACCGTCGCCACCAACATGGCCGGCCGCGGCACCGACATCATGCTCGGCGGCAACGCCGAGTTCCTCGCCGTCGCCGAGATGAACAACCGCGGGCTCAGCCCCGTCGAGACGCCCGACGAGTACGAGGCGGAGTGGGATGCCGTCTTCACCGCCGTCAAGGACCGGGTCGAGGGTGAGGCCGAGAAGGTGCGCGACGCGGGCGGGCTCTACGTGCTCGGCACGGAGCGCCACGAGTCGCGCCGCATCGACAACCAGCTGCGCGGCCGCTCCGGACGTCAGGGCGACCCCGGCGAGAGCCGCTTCTACCTGTCCCTGCAGGACGACCTCATGCGCCTGTTCAACACGGGCGCGGCCGAGATGCTCATGCGCGGCGCCCCCGACGACCTGCCGATCGAGTCGAAGGCCGTCTCGCGCGCCATCCGCTCGGCCCAGTCGCAGGTCGAGTCGCGCAACGCCGAGATCCGCAAGAACGTGCTCAAGTACGACGACGTGCTGAACCGCCAGCGCGAGGCGATCTACTCCGACCGCCGCCACATCCTCGAGGGCGACGACCTGCACGACCGCGTGCAGAACTTCCTCACCGGGGTCATCGGCGACGTCGTCGACGAGCACACCGCCGAGGGCTCGAGCGACGACTGGGACCTCGAGGCGCTCTGGACCGAGCTCAAGACCCTCTACCCCGTGTCGATCACGATCGACGAGGTGCTGTCGGAGTCGGGCTCCCGGGGCAGCCTCAAGGCGAAGGCACTCAAGGAGGAGCTGCTCTCGGATGCGCGCATCGCCTACCAGCGCCGCGAGGAGCAGCTCGGCGACGCCGCGATGCGCGAGCTCGAGCGTCGTGTGGTGCTGTCGGTCATCGACCGCCGCTGGCGCGACCACCTGTACGAGATGGACTACCTCAAGGACGGCATCGGCCTGCGCGCGATGGCGCAGCGCGACCCGCTCGTCGAGTACCAGCGCGAGGGCTTCGCGCTCTACCAGTCGATGATGGGCGCCATCCGCGAGGAGTCGGTCGGCTTCCTGTACAACCTCGAGGTCGAGGTGACGGGCGGCGACGGGCAGGCGCGGGTGGCCGCGAAGGGGCTCACGGCGCAGCAGCCGCCGCAGCAGAACCTCAGCTACTCGGCGCCGAGCGACGACGCCTCGGGCGAGGTCGAGGTGCGCAACCAGCGCGGCCAGGTGGAGCGCGCGGCGACCGCCCGCGCCCAGCAGGCCGCGGCGCGCCAGGTGACCACCCAGCAGCCGCAGGCCCAGCAGGGCTCGGGCGAGCGGGGCGCCTTCGGGCAGCGCGTGGACGGCGGCGGTGCCCCGCAGCAGGCGCCGCTCAACCGCGCCCAGCGCCGCGCGCAGGACCGCAAGCGGTAGTCGCCGCCCTCGGGTAGCGGGGGTGCGCGGGCTACGCGTCCGCGCGCCGGAAGCGGCGCCCGCTCACCCGGTCGGGCGTGATGCGCACGTAGTTGTACTTTTCGTTCGGGCTCCACGAGACGAGGCCCAGCACACCCGAGTGCTCGATCTCGTCGTCGAAGCCGAGCCGCTCGGCGACGCCCCACAGGATGACGCTCCAGGCCGCGGCATCCGAGTGATGGTCCACCTCGAAGGCGACGTGCGGGTGCTCGGCGACGAGCTCGAGCTTCGTTCCGGGCGCGCTGCGGAACAGGATGCTGCGCCCGCCGATCGAGAAGTTCACGGGGAACACCTCGATGTCGTCGCCGTCGACGAACACGACCCGGCCGATCGGCTCCTCGGCGAGCAGATCCCAGCAGGTGTCGACGTCCAGTTCCTCGGCTGCGTGCTCCATGACGGCACCCTACGTCCGCGTCCGCGGCCCGTCGAGGGGCGAAGGGCCTAGGGTGTCTCGACCCGCCGCAGCGCGTGCGGGGTTGGGAGACACACCTTAGCCTCGAAGCATGACGGATGAGCTGCGTGCGCGACTCCGCGCCCTGCCGTCGTTCCCGGCGGAGCTGCCCGCGTTCGACCCGGCCGGCGCGCCGCCGACCCCCGAGGAGCTCTTCCTCGCCTGGCTCGACGAGGCGGTCGCCGCGGGCGTACTCGCCCCGCACGCCGCGACCCTTGCGACCGTCGACGCCACGGGGCCGAGCGCGCGCGTGCTCGTGCTCAAGGACGTGGGGCCGGAGGGCTGGGCGATCGCGACGCCGGCCGACAGCCGACCGGGGGAGGCGATGACGGCATCCGGCGCCGCGGCGCTCGGCTTCTTCTGGCCCGCGCTCGGACGGCAGGTGCGCGTCGAGGGGGAGGTGCGGCGCGCGGACGACGCGGACGCCGCCGCCGACTTCGGGGCCCGGCCCGCCGACGCCCGTGCGACGGCGCTCGTCGGGCGTCCCGCACCGACGCTCTCCGGCGACGCGGAGTACGCGGCGGCGCGCGCCGACGCGTTCGCGCGCGTCGAGCGGGATCCGGACCTCGTGCCCGACTCGTGGGCGCTCTGGTGGGTCGTTCCGAGCACCGTCGAGTTCTGGCAGGCCGTGCACGACCGCGCCCACGTGCGCCTGCGGTACCGGCGTCACGAAGGGTCGTGGGCGAGGGAGCGGCTGTGGCCGTGACCGCGCTCGTCGCGTCTAGGTGAGCGCCTTGCGGATGCGCTGCACCGAGACCGGCCCCGCGGTGCCGAGGTGCTGGGCGAAGAGCGAGAGGCGCAGCTCCTCGAGCATCCACCGCACCGGCACGAGGCGCGGGGGCGTGGCGGAGGTGAGGGGCAGCTCACCGCCGGCCGCGCGGTAGAGGGCGGTCGCCTCCTCGACCTGCGTCTGCCAGGCGCGGTCGCGGCCCGGGTTGTCGGCGAGCTTCTCCACGCGGTGTCGGATGCCGGCGAGGTACAGGGGCACGCGGGCGAGCTGCGTGAGACCGGTGATGCGCACGAACCCCGGATGCACGAGCGCGCCCAGCTGGGAGCGCGCGTCGGCGAGCGGCGACATGAAGGCGAGGCTCGACGCGGCGGAGATGGCCTTGTCGGCCTCCTTGGCGGCCGTGAGCACGCGCGCCGTGAGCCCGGCGGCCTGGAACAGGCCGTCCATCAGCCCGCCCGACACGCGATCCCGGAGGGCGTCGAAGCCCGCCCGGTCGCGGGGCGCCGCGTCGCCCGCGAGCTCGTCGACCACCGCGAGCAGCACATCGTCGAGCAGCGCTTTCGTCGAGGGGTACGGCGCGGTCGCGAGCACGAGCTTCTCGGGCGTGGTGAGCTGCTCCTGCACGTAGCCGAGGGGGCTCGGCAGTGCGAGGGCGACGAGCCGGCGCACGCCCCGCTGGTGCGCCGCATCCGCCTCGGCACGCGAGGTGAAGACCTTGAGGGCGACGGATGCGCCCTCGTCGACGAGCGCGGGGTAGCCGACGACCGTCGACCCGGCCTGCGTCGCCGTGACCTGCTCGGGGAGGGCGTCGAGGTCCCAGCTCGTGAGACCGCCGCGCTCGAGCTCGCGCCCGGGGGCTGTGCGGGCGGTCGCGACCGCCACATCCGTGCGCGCTCGCTCGGCGAGCCGCGACTGCAGGGCGGCGAGGTCGCGGCCCGCGCCGAGCACGCGGCCGCGCGGGTCGACCGCCTCGAAGCGCATCCGCAGGTGCACGGGCATCCGATCCCACTCGATGTCGGATGCCGAGACCGGAATATGGGCCGCGGCGCGGATCACGTCGGCGAGCGCCTCGCCGACCGGTGCATCCGATCGCACGGGCAGCTCGGCGAGCAGGCGGCGGGCCCAGTCGCCCGCGGGCACCACGTGGCGGCGGATCGCCTTCGGCAGCGCCTTGATGAGCGCCGTCACGAGGTCCTCCCGCAGACCCGGCACGAGCCAGTCGAAGCCGCGCTGCTCGACGCGCGGCAGCACGGCGACCGGGATGACGACCGTCACCCCGTCGTCGTCGGCGCCCGGCTCGAAGCGGTAGCGCAGGCGGAAGCTCGTGTCGCCCTGCAGCCACTCGTCGGGGAATCCGGCCGCGTCTCCCGCGTCATCCTCGAGGAGGTCCTCGCGCCGCATGGTGAGCAACTCCGGCTGCTCGGCTCTCGCCTTCTTCCACCAGCTCGCGAAGCGGCGCGAGTCGGTGACCTCCCGCGGCACGCGCGCGTCGTAGAACGCGAAGACCGCCTCGTCGCCGGTGAGGATGTCGCGTCGCCGGGTGCGCTCCTCCACCTCGGCGAGCTCGCGGCGCAGCGCCTCGTTCTCGCGGTCGAAGCCGAGCAGGGCGGAGCGCTGCAGCTCGTGCGGCCAGTCGCCCTCGACGAGGGCGTGGCGGATGAACAGCTCACGGGCGAGCGCCGGATCGAGCCGGGCGAGCTGCGCGCGGCGGCGCGGCACGATGGGCACCCCGTAGAGCGTCACCTTCTCCCAGACGAGTGCGGCGCCCTGCTTGCTCGACCAGTGCGGTTCGGAGTGCGAGCGCTTGGCGAGGTCGCCCGCGATCGGCTCGGCCCAGGCGGGGTCGATCGCGGCGACGGTGCGGGCGAACAGCCGGCTCGTCTCGACGAGCTCGGCGGCCATGACGGCGTTCGGCTGCTTCTTGGCGAGACCGGAGCCGGGGAAGATCACGAAGCGCTGGCCGCGCGAGCCGAGGTAGTCCTTCTTCTCGGGGTCGCGAAGGCCGAGACGGGAGAGCAGGCCGGCGAGCACGGAACGGTGGATCGCGTCGGCATCCGTCGACCGTTCACCGGGCGTGAGCCCGACCGACTTGGCCGCGCGGACGAGCTGCCGGTAGAGGTCCTGCCACTCGCGCACGCGCAGGTAGTTGAGGTATTCCGCCTTGCACATACGTCGGAAGGCGTTGCCCGAGCGCTCCTTCTGCTGATCTTCGAGGTGGTTCCAGAGGTTCAGCAGCGAGATGAAGTCCGAGCCCGGGTCGCGGAACCGCGCGTGGGCGGCATCCGCCTGGGGGCGCTTCTCGAGGGGGCGCTCGCGCGGGTCCTGGATGGAGAGCCCGGCCACGATGGCGGCCACCTCGCGCACGACGCCGTGCCGCCCCGCCTCCACGAGCATCCGCCCGAACCGCGGGTCGACGGGCAGCCGGGCGAGGTCGCGCCCCACGCGGGTGATGCGCTGCTCCCGGTCGACCGCGCCGAGCTCGGTGAGCAGGTCGAGCCCGTCGGCGATGCCGCGCGAGTCGGGCGGTGTGAGGAACGGGAACTCGCGGATGTCGCCCAGGCGCAGCTCGAGCATCTGCAGGATGACGGCCGCGAGGCCCGTGCGCAGGATCTCGGGGTCGGTGAACTCGGGGCGACGCGCGAAGTCCTCCTCCGAGTACAGCCGGATCGCGATGCCCGGCGAGGTGCGCCCGGCGCGCCCCGAGCGCTGGTTGGCCGACGCCTGGCTGATCGCCTCGATCGGCAGCCGCTGCACCTTGGCGCGCGGCGAGTAGCGGCTGATGCGGGCCGTGCCGGCGTCGACGACGTAGCGGATGCCGGGCACCGTGATGCTCGTCTCGGCGACGTTCGTCGCGATCACGACGCGGCGACGGACGCCCGGTGCGCGTCGGGTGTCGAACACGCGGTGCTGGTCGGCGGCCGAGAGCCGGCCGTACAGCGGCACCACCTCGTCCGTCGGGAACCGGCCGCGCACGACGTCGGCGGCATCCCGGATCTCCGACTCGCCGGAGAGGAACACGAGCACGTCGCCCGGCTCCTCGCGCTCGAGCTCGGCGAGCGCGTCGACGATGCCCTGCTGCACGTCGCGGTCGGAGGCGGCCGCGCCCTCGTCGTCCGAGTCGTCGTCGCCGCCCGCCTCGGCCACGAGCGCGCGGTAGCGGATGTCGACGGGGTAGGTGCGCCCCGACACCTCGATCACCGGCACTTCGGCGCCGATCGCGGCGGCGAAGTGGCGTGCGAAGCTCTCGGGGTCGATGGTCGCCGAGGTGACGATGACCTTGAGGTCGGGACGACGCGGGAGCAGCCGCGTGAGGTAGCCGAGCAGGAAGTCGATCGTGAGGCTGCGCTCGTGGGCCTCGTCGATGATGATCGTGTCGTAGGCGCGCAGCTCGCGGTCGCGCGACAGCTCGGCGAGCAGCACGCCGTCCGTCATGAGCTTGATCGCCGTGTCGGACTTCGTGCGGTCGTCGAACCGCACCTGATATCCGACGACGGTGCCGAGCTCGACGCCCAGCTCGGATGCGATGCGCTCCGCGATCGAGCGGGCGGCGATCCGGCGGGGCTGGGTGTGCCCGATGCGCTCGCGTCCGAGTTCGAGGCAGATCTTGGGCAGCTGGGTGGTCTTGCCGGAGCCGGTCGCCCCCGCGACGACCACGACCTGGTTCTCGCGGATGGCGCGCGCGAGCTCGTCGTGCGCCTGGCTGACGGGCAGCTCGGGCGGGTAGACGATGCGGTACGCGGGGGTGGCCTCGGACATGAGCCCTCCAGGCTACCCGCCGGGAGGGCTCATGCGGGCTCACGCGACGGGGAGCACCTCCCGCTCGAGGCGGGCGTAGGAGGCCTCCATGCCGTCGGTCATGCCGGTCGCGAGGATCATGTCGCGCTGCTCGGCGTTCGCGTAGGTGATGAGCGCGGTGAGAAGCGTCACGCCGTCGACCTCGTCGAACGTCAGGTCGTTGACGGTGCCGGGGAAGTCGGTGCCCGACATCCGCTCGGTGCTCACGATGCGGCGCTCCGGCTCGATCACGAGGTTCTCGCCCTCGAAGCCGAACGGCTCGCCGGACGTTCCCTCCTCGGGTGCCCACGCGTTGCGGTACGAGCCGCCGACGCGCAGCTCGTTCTCGCAGACGGTCATGGTCCACCCGTCGGGGCCGAGCAGCCAGCGGCGCATGAGCTCGGGCTCGGTGTGCGCGCGCCAGATGAGGTGGCGCGGCGCCTCGAAGGCGCGGGTGATGCGCACGTGGGTGTCGTCGAGGATCTCGGTGCGGGTGCCCTTGCCGAGCGCGTACTCCCGCAGGTCGGCGAGCACCGTGTCGAGCTGGCCGAACGCTTGGGTCATGCCCTCGATCTGGCCCATCGCGATCACCTGCTCGAGGGCCTCGGCGGTCGGCGACTCCGAGACCACGGTGAAGCGCGACCCGGTCGGGGTGCTCTCGAATGCGACCGCCATCCGTCCGGTCGGCGCCGCGGGGTCGATCTCGCCGTCGGCATCGGCGAAGGAGTCGCGTACCACGAAGCGGTGCGGCTCCTCGACCTCCTCGACGTCCCAGCGGCCGTGGTACCGCTCGCCTTCGGGGGAGGTCATCCAGTAGTGCACGATCCCGCCGGGGCGGAGCTCGTAGCGGTCGAAGGTGGCGGGGTAGCCGGGCGGGCCCCAGAAGCGCTCGAGCTGGCGGGGGTCGGCGAAGGCGCCCCAGAGGCGCTCCACGGGCACGGGAAAGTCGGCGACGACGGTCATCGTGAGCGCCTCGGGGTCGGTGGTGACGGATGTCACGGGCATGGTTCTCTCCTTCAGGTCCGGTTCGGTGGTCAGTCGTCTTCGGCGAAGAGCGCGTCGAGGCGGTCGATGCGCGCGCGCCAGAGGTCGGCATAGGCGTCGAGCAGGGCCCGCGCGCGGCCGAGCTGCTCGGGGTCGGCCCGCACGATGCGCGCCCGGCCGCGGGTCTCCTTTGTCACGAGTCCTGCCCCCTCCAGCACGGCGACGTGCTTCTGCACGGCGGCGAACGACATCGCGTAGTCGGCGGCGAGCTCGCTCACGCTGCGCTCCCCGAGCAGGGTGCGTCGCACGATGTCGCGCCTGGTGCGGTCGGCGAGCGCGTGGAATACGCGGTCGACCTCCGCGTCGCTGAGCTCCAAATGTACAACCATTTGGTTGTACATTACGGCTCGGGTGGGCGGATGTCAACGCTTTCGTGGCATACCCGGCGAGTACTACGAGGGCATCGAGAGGGTGATGACGCTTCCGGCTTTCCTCCTCGAACAAGCACGCCACTCGACGCGCGCCTCAACCGACCGTCGCCCTCCGGCTTCGATGGAGTCCCCCGCGAGTGCCGACGCGAACGGCCTCCTCGCCGTTTTCGTGCTCGCTCATGTGCCATTGGGAATCTTGTAGAGCCGCATTCCCTAATGTATAGTTGCATGCACAAGGCCGGGTCTTGCCCGCGGCCCTTTCTCAAACACCAAACTCGCGGAAAGGACCAGTTCATGTATAAGAAGAACAAGCGCATCTTCGAGAAGATCGCTGTCCCCGTCCAGGAGATCGCGCGTCGTGTGCTTTCCGAGACGATGGAACTGCCGTACGTGCCCGAGCAGACCTTCGGCCTCGACCTCGAGGCAAAGGTCAGCACTCAGCTGGCCCCCCCGGCCCAGCTGGACATGCTCAACGTGATGAAAGCCATCGCCGAGATCGACATCGACAGCACGCGCCGCGTCAGCAATTACGGTGCATTGCAGTCCCACGAGGACCGGTTCGCTCACGCTCGCCTGGTCATGCTGCTCGAAGAGGCGTTCCCGGGCTGCCTGATCGCGGGCGAGGAGGCGACTCCCGACGAGTGGCGCGATGCCCTTCACGCCGCGACCGGCGTTCTGGTGTTTATCGTCGACCCGTGTGATGGCACCTCGCTCCTGAAAGCCATCCGCAGCAACAACAGTGTGAACATCGGTGTTTACCTTGCGGTGGGTGACGGCCTACTCCACCTCCTCGGCTCGGTCAGCACCTCCGCCACTGGCGAGTGCATTGTGCACGACACGGCGGAGCTCAACACGGTGGAACTGCACAGCCGGATCGGGACGCGCTTGATCGTGAGCGACGGTTCCGCGAACCGCGGTGTCGAGAGCGGAACGATCGCCACCGTCGCGGCCCGCGGAGTCGCACGAGGAGAGCTTCAATGGCTCTTCGACACGCACGCGACGTTCGGGCTCCGCGAGCAGCTCTACGGGGGTAAGACTTACTACGGTGCACCGCTGACGATCTTCACCGTGGGTGGCGCCCCGGTGCTGATCAGCTTCCCGCTCGGCGGCTGTGAGTACGTCCTGGTCCCGCACGACCAGACCGTGTGGGACGCCTTCCCGCTGCTCGCGGCGTTGGCGGCGGGCGGCTGCAGCTACGTCCTGGCCTCCACCGGCAAGCCGGTGACGATGCGGGAGATGCTCGGGTACTTCGACACACTGGTCGCACCTGGCGGCCCCGGCGACCACCCGATCCCCAGCGGTCTGCTGATCCGAGATGGGGCGAATCCCACCACCACCAACATTCTCATCGAGAGGATGCACGAGGCGTGGAAGACCGCGAACCTTCCCGAGGCCGTTCCGCAGGAGGGCATCGTGCAGGAGGACCTCGTGCCGCCGATGGACACGGAATGCCGTCCCGCAGGCGACTCGGAGGCGTGAGCATGTCGCCACCCCCATACGGTCCTCCCTGAGAACGGCGAGGCGTGCCGTGCTTCACCGACACTTTCGTACAAGGATGTGGAGCACGGCACGCGACATAGCGCGCCCCGCCATCCGACGCGGCGCAAACCTATCCCTTGGAGCGTGGGTACATGCCTACCCAGATTGAAAACAACACTAGTCAGCCGATGCCAGTGCGCGTGCCCAACGACATCGAGAGCGCTCTGCGCGAGCTTGCTCGGGTGCGCAAATCGATCAACAACGAAGCGAACGAAGCCATCGCCAAGTACATCGACCGTCGGGTCTTTAGCGGGACCTTCGACGCAGAGGTTGCCGCCGCGCGCAAACGTTTCGGTGACCTGGTGAACGACCTCAGGGACTATAGGGGAGAAGCTCCCGTGGCGCCTTTGCAGCCCCCCGCGCCCGTGGAGGCGTCGAAGCCGTCGATTCCGGTCGGCAAGTCTCAGATCACTATCCGCATCACGCCGACCACCATGGCCCACCTCACCGGGCTGGCACTGATCGACGACAACTCGATCGCTGACCAAATCCGTCGCGCGCTCTCCGAGCACGTCGTGGAGATGGCAAAGGATGCGGTGCTCGGCTTGGAGATGCACATCGCGAATTCGGTCGACGCCTGAGCCTCGTTCGCTTGTGAACGTGGGCGAGGTCGCCCCTTGTTGGGGCGGATCCACCCACGTTCGGAAACGTCTGGTGACGCTGCTCTGATCTGTCACCTTGATCCGCCGCTCGTCTTTTGGATCCACCCGCATCACGTTGGCCTGCCAAGCCGGGCCATACCGCGTGAAATCTAGTGTCGTCTCGCCGCGTTTCCCGACATTCGTCATCCGGAACGGGCTGGGATAGATGTGTCGAGCGGCGGAGGAGCTGTTATGCGTGAATATCAACGACTCGCTGCAGTAGTTCACGGTAAAACTCTGCGTCGAGGGGGCCTGCGATGATCAATCAGGTCACGGCGGCTCGCATCGAGGCCGTATGGTCACGGTACCCGGAACTCGCGGCGCGGTACCCGGCAGCGTTGAGGGAGATCACCTGGCGGAGGTGCCCGAGGCCGTGCACCAGTCGAACGCGATCGAGAACTCGACCCTCACTCTGGAGGGCACCGAGCGGATCCTGGCAGGCTCACTTCCCGCGGGATCGCATGAGCTGCGTGAGGTGTTCGAGGCGAGCAATCTCGCGCGCGTGACGGTCGAGTTGCTGTCGTCGGCGGAACCGCTCACGACGGAGCTGATCCTGCACTGGCACGGCGAACTGCTGACCGGAATCCGAGACGACGCTGCGGGCCGCTTCCGCCGGGACGGCGAGTGGGTGCGTGTCGGCTCCCATCTCGGCGCGAACCCATCATTCGTTCCCGAGCTCGTCGATCGAGCGCTGGAGCGCTACCAGAGCGGGCCGCCCGCCGGCGCGCTGGAGCGCATCGCGTGGTTCCACTGCGAGTTCGAGGTCATCCACCCCTTCGTCGACGGCAACGGCCGGATCGGACGCGTGCTGATCAACCACCAGCTGCTGGAGGCGGGGCTCCCGCCCGTCATCGTGCGAGCGCGCGGGCGGCACTCCGACTACTACCCGGCACTCGAGGCGTGCGCGCGCACCGACCGGCACGACGCGATGACTCGCCAGCTCGCTCTCCTCACGCTCGAGGCCTTTCACAAGCGGATCGCGCTGCTCACGACCCGAGACGTCGTCCGGCTCGCCGATTGGGCTCGCGCTGCGGGCGTTCCCGGCAACGTCGCCGCGAACAAGGCCAAACGGCAGACGATCCCCGCGTTCCGGCTGCGGGACCGCTGGATGATCTCGGCCGAGCATCGAGGATAGGCGCATACGCGACCGGGGCGCGGCAGTCGTCTTGTTGTGTGGCAAAGCACTTTGTGATACAAAGTTGCCGTGACCGAAAACGACGACCTCGAGAGCGACGGGCTGACCCCCGAGCAGTCGCTCGCGCTCATCCAGGGCGAGACGCGCAGCATGAAACGGCTGTTCGGCGTGCAGGTGCCGGTCTACTACTTCGTATGGGGCGGCGCCTGGCTCGTCGGCTACCTCCTGCTCTGGGCGGCGTGGCCCGGCAGCCCCTCGCCCGTCGCGGTGCCGCTCGCCGTCGCGGCCCCCGTGTTCGCAGCCCTCATCCTGGGCGCCGCGGTCGCCTCCGCCGTCGTCGGCGTGCGCAGCAACCGCGGCATCAAGGGCACGAGCGACTTCGTCGGCACCGTCTACGGCATCTCCTGGGCCCTGCTCGGCGGCGCGGTCGGCACGATCGGCTACGCCCTCATCCGTGCCGGCAGCTCCGACGCGGCGGTCGCGATCTACTACACCTCCGCCTACGCCCTGCTCGTCGGTGCCATGTACCTCGCGGGCACGATGCTGTGGCGCTCCGTCGACCAGCTCGTCATCGCGATCGTCATGATCGTCGCCGCGGCCGTCACGGGCTTCTTCGGCGCGCCCGGCAACATGCTCGCGATGGCCCTCATCGCCGGACCCGCGCTGCTCCTCGGCGGGGTCATCGCCCTCGCGCGGCTGCGGAGGATGTGAGGCCGCGATGGACGAGCTCGACCCCGTCATCCACGCCTCCGCGCGGCTGCGCATCACCGCGGCACTCGCGGCGCTCGATGCGGGCGACCGGATCTCGTTCCCCCGCCTCCAGGGGTTGCTCGCGATGACCGCCGGCAACCTCTCGACCCACCTGCGCAAGCTCGAGGACGCCGGCTACGTCGACGTCGACAAGACCTTCCAGGGCCGATCGCCCGTCACCTACCTCTCGCTCAGCCAGGCCGGACGGCGGGCGTTCGAGGACTACACCGCGCGGCTGCGCGCACTGCTTGGAGGCACCCCATGACATCCCTCGCGACCCTCGCCGGCGTCAGCCGCCGCTACGGCGACGTCACCGCGCTCGACGCCGTCGACCTCGCCGTCGGCGAGGCGGAGCTCGTCGGCCTGCTCGGCCCCAACGGGGCGGGCAAGACGACCCTGCTGTCGCTCCTGCAGGGGCTGCGGCGCCCCACCTCGGGCACCGTGCGCCTGTTCGGGGGCGACCCGCGGGATGCCGCCTCGCGCGTGCACCTCGGCTGCACCCCGCAGGAGACGGCGCTGCCCGCCACCCTACGGGTGGGCGAGGTCATCGACTTCGTCGGCGGCCACTTCCCCGACCGGATGCCGACGGCCGAGCTCGCCGCCGAGTTCGGGCTGACCGAGCTGCTGCGTCGCCAGACCGGGGCCCTCTCGGGCGGGCAGCGCCGCCGGCTGAGCGTCGCGCTCGCCTTCGTGGGCAGGCCCCGGCTCGTGCTGCTCGACGAGCCGACCACGGGCCTCGACGTCGACGGACGCCGCGCGCTGTGGGACGCCATCCGCCGCCAGCACACCGCCGGCGCGACGATCATCGTCACGAGCCACTACCTCGAGGAGATCGAGGCGCTCGCCGAGCGCGTGGTCGTGATCGCCGAGGGGCGCATCGTGGCCGACGACAGCCTCGCGGCGGTGCTCGCCCGGGTCGGCGACCGCTGGGTGCGCCTCGCCACCCCCGAGACCGAGCGGGTCGCCGCGCTGCCTGGCGTCGTCGCGGCGGCACCCGACGAGACGGGCGTCTCGCTCGCCGTCCACGACTCCGACGCCTTCGTGCGCGAGCTCGTCGCCTCCGGCATCCCTTTCTCGGGGCTGCAGGTGCGCGGCGCGACCCTCGAGGAGGCCTTCCTCGCCCTGACCGAGAGGAGCGCGGCATGAGCGCCCTGCGCCTGACCGCCCTGCACACGCGCTATGCGCTCGTCGAGACCTTCCGCGTGCCGATCGCGGTGATCGGATCGCTCGCCTTCCCGGCGCTCGCGTTCCTGTTCTTCATCGTGCCGCAGCGCACCGTCGCCGACGACCCCGTCTTCGCGACGCAGGCGGTCGTGCAGCTGATGGTGTTCGCACTCATGTCGAACGCGCTGTTCGGGTTCGGCATCTCCATCTCGCAGGCGCGCGAGACGCCGTGGGACCCCTACCTGCGCACGCTCCCCGCGCCGGCCGTGGCGCGCATCCTCTCGCAGGTGCTCTCGACGGGGCTGCTCGGCCTCGTCGCGCTCGTGCCCGTGCTCGTGCTCGGCGCGACGCTCACGAAGGCCCATGCGGATGCCGCGGGTCTCGCGCTCGGACTGCTCGCGCTCGTCGCCTCCGCCCTCCCGTTCCTGTTCGCGGGCATCGCGATCGGCTACGCGATGCCCATGAAGGTCGCGATCGCGGTCGTGCAGATCGTGATGTTCGCGCTCGCCTTCGGCGGCGGGCTGTTCCTGCCGCCCGTGCTGTTCCCCGGCTGGCTGGATGCCGTATCCCGGTTCCTGCCGTCGCGGCAGGCGCGCGAGGCGGTCGTGCAGGCGGTGCAGGGCGGCGAGGTGCCGTGGTGGGCGTGGGGCGGGCTCGCCGCCTGGACCGTCGCCCTGCTCGCGCTCACCCTCGTGCTGTACCGCCGCGACGAGGGCCGCCGCTTCCGCTGAGCCGGGTCACAGGGCCCGCAGGATGTCCTCCACGCGCTCCTTCGCGTCGCCGAACAGCATCTGGGTGTTCTCGCGGAAGAACAGCGGATTCTGCACCCCCGCGTAGCCCGACGCCATCGAGCGCTTGAAGACGATCACGTTCGCCGCCTCCCACACTCGCAGCACGGGCATCCCCGCGATCGGCGATCCCGGGTCCTCGGCGGCCGCAGGGTTGACGGTGTCGTTCGCGCCGATGACGAGCACGACGTCCGTGGCGGCGAGGTCGTCGTTGATCTCGTCCATCTCGAGCACGATGTCGTACGGCACCTTCGCCTCGGCGAGCAGCACGTTCATGTGCCCCGGCAGGCGGCCCGCGACCGGATGGATGCCGAACCGCACGCGCACACCGCGGGCCCGGAGGCGCTCGGCGAGCTTGGCGACGGGGTACTGCGCCTGCGCGACCGCCATGCCGTAGCCGGGCGTGATGACGACGGAGGACGCGGAGGCGAGCAGCGTCGCCACGGATGCGGCATCCGTCTCGCGGTGCTCGCCCTGCTCCTCCTCGCCCGCACGCGGTGCCTCGATGCCGAAGCCGCCCGCGATGACCGAGAGGAAGGAGCGGTTCATGGCCCGGCACATGATGTACGAGAGGTACGCACCGGAGGAGCCGACGAGCGCACCCGTCACGATCAGCAGGTCGTTGTTCAGCAGGAAGCCCGCGGCGGCGGCCGCCCAACCCGAGTAGCTGTTGAGCATCGAGACGACGACGGGCATGTCGCCGCCGCCGATGGAGGCGACGAGGTGCCAGCCGAGCAGCAGCGCGAGCGCGGTCACCGCGACGAGCAGCCCCAGACCCGGGACGAGCACGTACCAGACCGTGAGCGCGACGAACAGCACGAGCGCCGCGATGTTGAGCGCGTTCTTGCCCGGCAGCATGAGCGGCCGCGAGCCGATGCGCGCCGAGAGCTTGAGGAAGGCGACGATCGAGCCCGTGAAGGTGACACCGCCGATGAAGACCCCGATGAACACCTCGGCGTGGTGGATGTCGCGCAGCGAGCCGCTGAGCTCGGAGGCGGCGAGGTGCCCGTTCCAGCCGACGAGCACCGCCGCGAGCCCCACGAAGGAATGCAGGAGCGCGATGAGCTCGGGCATCCCCGTCATCTCGACGACCCGGGCGCGCCACAGGCCGATCGCACCGCCCGCGAGCACGGCCACCGCCAGCAGGGTGAGCCCGAACCCGCCCTGCGGCACCAGGGAGCCGGTCGCGGCGACCACCCACACGGTCGAGGCGAGCGCGATCGCCATGCCGGCGATGCCGAACGCCACGCCGCGGCGGGCCGTCTCGTGCGCGCTGAGGCCGGCGAGGCTCAGGATGAAGAGCAGCGCGGCCACGATGTAGGCGGCGTCGGCGACGGTCGACGCGAGCGCCGCATCCGTCCAGAAACCCGCGGTCACGACGCGTCTCCCCTACGGAACATCGCGAGCATGCGACGCGTCACCGCGAAGCCGCCGAAGATGTTGATGCTCGCGACGAGCGCGGCGACGGCCGCGAGCAGCTGCACGATCAGCTGGTCGGAGGTCAGCTGCAGCATGGCGCCGATCACGATGATGCCGCTGATCGCGTTGGTGACGCTCATGAGCGGCGTGTGCAGGGCGTGCGCGACCTTGCCGATGACGGAGAAGCCCACGACGACCGAGAGCGTCAGCACGAGGAAGTGCTGCGGCAGCGGGGGCGGCGCGAACGCGCACACGAGGAACAGCACCGCGATGCCGGCGGTCGCGAGCCCCGTCTGGGCGCGCGTCGAGAGCCTGCGCCGGGCGGGACCCGCGGGTGCGGCCGGCCCGGCGGATGCGGAGGCCGCGGCCGGCGCGGCCGAGACCTGCACGGGCGGCGGCGGCCAGGTGACCTCGCCGTCGCGCGCGACCACGACGGCGCGCTGCACGACATCGTCGAGGTCCAGTGCGAGAACGCCTTCCTTGCCCGGCGTCACGAGCGTCAGCAGGTTCAGCAGGTTGGTGCCGTAGAGCTGCGACGCCTGCTGGGGGAGGCGGCCCGCGAGGTCGGTGTAGCCCAGGATGACGACGCCGTTCGCGGTGACGACGCGCTCGCCCGCGACCGAGCCCTCGACGTTGCCTCCCTGCGCCGCCGCCATGTCCACCACGACGCTTCCCGGCCTCATTGCCGCGACGTCCGCCGCCGTGATGAGCCGGGGCGCCGGGCGGCCCGGGATGAGCGCGGTCGTGATGATGATGTCCACGTCGGCGGCCTGCTCGCTGTACAGCTCACGGGCGCGGCGGTCGTAGGCCTCGCTCGTGGCCTTCGCGTAGCCGTCGGCAGAGACCTCCTTCTGCTCCTCGGGCACGACGACCTCGAGGTACTGGCCCCCGATCGAGCGCACCTGGTCGGCGACCTCGGGGCGCGGGTCGGTCGCCCGCACGATGGCCCCCAGGCTCGAGGCCGCACCGATCGCGGCGAGGCCCGCGACGCCGGCGCCCGCGACGAGCACCTTCGCGGGCGGAACCTTGCCCGCCGCGGTCACCTGGCCGGTGAAGAAGCGTCCGAACTCGTTCGCCGCCTCGACGACCGCGCGGTAGCCCGCGATGTTGGCCATCGAGCTCAGCACGTCCATCGACTGCGCGCGCGAGATGCGCGGCACCGCGTCGAGGGCCAGCGCGGTCACCCCGCGGGCGGCGAGCTGCTCGAGCAGCTCCGGGCGCAGGGCGGGGCTCAGCAGCCCCACGAAGGTCGCACCGGCGCGGAGCCGCGCGATGTCCGCCGGTGCGGGCGGGGTGATCGCGAGCACGACATCCGCGGCCCACGCCGTGCCGCGGTCGACGAGCGTCGCCCCCGCGGCTGCGTAGGCGTCGTCGGGGAAGGAGGATGCCGCCCCCGCCCCGCGTTCGACGCTGACGGTGTAGCCGAGTGTGATGATGCGCGCCGCCGTCGCGGGGGAGACCGCGACGCGGTTCTCCCCCGCGGGTTCGGCGACGATGCCGATTCGGGTCATGGTGGCTCCTGCTCGGGTGACTCCTCCGACTCTAGGAGGCGCGGGGCTCCCGTACCCGGGTGAGCGGCGGAGAAAACTTCCCGCGAAGTTCCGCGGGTGTCACGAAGTCGCGGCTTCCCGGCCCGGCACCGGCCGCCCGGCGGGTGTCAGGATGGGGGCATGACGGTTCCCCAGCTCGCACTCAACGACGGCAACACCATCCCCCAGCTCGGTTTCGGCGTGTTCAAGGTCGACCCCGACGAGACCGAGCGGATCGTGTCGGACGCGCTCGAGGTCGGCTACCGCCACATCGACACCGCGGCGGTCTACGGCAACGAGGTGGGCGTCGGTCGGGCGATCGAGAAGTCGGGCATCCCGCGCGACGAGCTGTTCATCACGACGAAGCTGTGGAACTCCGACCAGGGCACCCGCTCGGCCTTCGACGCGATGGACCTGAGCCTCGAGAAGCTCGGGCTGGAGCACGTCGACCTCTACCTCATCCACTGGCCGCGTCCCGACCTCGACCGCTACGTCGAGAGCTGGCTGGCCCTCGAGCAGCTGCGCGCCGACGGCAAGACGCGATCCATCGGCGTCTCGAACTTCCACCGGCCGCACCTCGAGCGCGTGATCGCCGAGTCGGGCACCGTGCCGGCGGTCGACCAGGTCGAGCTGCACCCCGCGTTCCAGCAGCGGGAGCTGCGCGCCTTCAGCGAGCCGCTCGGCATCCGCACCGAGGCGTGGGGACCGCTCGGCCAGGGCAAGTACGAGCTCTTCGGCGAGCAGGCGGTGCAGGACGCGGCGGCAGCCCACGGCGTGAGCCCCGCGCAGGTGGTCATCCGCTGGCACCTGCAGCACGGCATCATCGTGTTCCCCAAGTCGAACTCGCGGGAGCGGATGGCGGCCAACTTCGACGTCTTCGGCTTCGAGCTGACGCCGGACGAGCTGGCCGCCATCGACGCCCTCGACCGTGGGCAGCGCGTGGGGTCGAACCCCGACACGGCCACCTTCTGAGCTGAGGCGTCACTTCGTGTCGCGTCGCGCAGGCGACACGCGACACGAAATGACGCCTCGGGCTAGAGGGCGAGGGCGATCCGCTCACCGCGCGGGGTCGAGACCAGGAGCTCGGCGAGGCCCGCGTCGGAGAAGGCCTTCTCGAGGTCGGCACGGCTCTCGGAGAAGTGCGCCCAGTCCTCGACGTGCAGTCCGACGACGCGGCGCGCCCCCAGCATCCGGGCCGCCTCGGCGGCCTTCGCGGAGGTGAGGGTGAGGGCGACGGGGAGCGGCGCGACGCGCGCGGCTCCCGCGAAGAGGATCGCGATGTCGACGGGGCCGATTCGCGTGGCGTGCTCGTGCACGAGCCCGAGGGAGGAGTTGTCGCCCGAGACGTAGAGCGACGGCTCGCCGGGCGCGGTCACGAGGAAGCCCGTCACGGGCCCGATGCGCGAGGCGAGCACCCGGGGACCGTGTCGCCCGGGGAGGGCGGTCACGGTCACCTCGCCCAGCTCGTACGACTGCCAGGGCGTGAGGCCGACGACCGGTGCGCCGAGCTCCGCCGCGGCCTCGGGCAGCGAGAGCACGAGGGGGCTGCGCAGCGCGAGCTCTCGGCCCGCCTCGTCGAAGTTGTCGGCGTGGCCGTGGTGGGAGAGCAGCACGAGGTCGACGGGGTCGACGGCGGATGCCGGCAGGCCCGGTCCGGCGGTCTTCGTGAGCTCGTCGTCGGCGTAGTGGCGCGGCGCGTCGAAGGTGGGATCGAGGAGGATCCGCAGCCCGGCGTGCTCGACGAGCGCCGTCGGGCCGCCGATGTACGTCACGTGGGTGGTCATGCGCCGAGTGTAGGGGCGGGATCCGCGTTGGGGGAGGGGGCGGCCTCGCGCCAGGCTCGGCGATCGGCGGTCGGCAGCGCGAGCCCCAGCAGGTGGCCGACGGCGATGATGCCGGCGCCGACGACCTCGGCGGGGAACAGAGCCGCGAGGGGCGTCGCGCACAGGGCGAGCACGAGGGGTGCGAGCGGCCCGGCGGCGGTCACCGCGCGGTCGCGCCGCCGGGGGAGCGGCTCGCGCGTGAGGGCGCCCCGCATTCCGTCGTAGGCGAATACCGCCCGCCCGTGCGGTGCGAGCATCCGGTAGGCGACGAGGTGGCCGAGCTCGTGGACCGCGTTCGCGAGCAGCACGAGGGCGATCAGCGCGATCCCGTGCGCCACGACCGGGAGCCCCGTCGCCGCCGTGATGGCGACGAGCAGCGCGAGGCCGGCCAGCACGGCCCCGTCGGCTCGCGCGATGACGCCCAATGCCCGCGCGAGGGCCGGCCCCAGCCCGGGCGGCAGCGCCCGCGAACCGCCGCTCACGCGATCGTCAGGTCGTCGACGCGCGGTCGCCTCGTGACGGCGGCCCACGCCGCCGCGAGGAGCAGAGCGGATGCCGCGAGCGCCGCCTCGGCGGCGGGCGGTGCCCATCCGTCGACCGCGAGCTGCAGGGGCACCACAGCCAGCGCGAAGAGCGCGAACGACACCGCGCTCGTCAGGGTCGTCGACAGCGGGCTCTGCTGCGACCACGGCACCAGGATGCCGCCGAGCGACGCGGCGAGGCACAGCACGACCCCTGCGGCGAGCCGCTGCGCGGCGGTGCCGACGGAGGTCGTGCCCGTCCCGACCAGGACGGCGGCTGCGGCGGCTGCGGGCACCGCGCCGACGACGGCCGAGGCGAGGAGTCGCTGCCCGGTGATCCGACGCGCGTCGGAACCGATGCCGCGCACCCACCAGGAGGTGCCGTGCGTGAGCCCGAACGCGAACATCCCGATCGCGAACGGAGCGACGAGGGGTACGCCCGTGAACGGCTCGGTGAGCGCCGACAGCTCGCGCGCGGCCGGGGTGGCGAGCGCGATCGCGAGCACGACGGATCCGAGACCGAGGATGAGGAACTGCGGGAGCCGCACGAGGGCGAGCGCGTGCACGGCGACGCCTGCCGCGCGGACGCCCCGCGGGAGCCGGGCGCCCGTGAGGATGCGGGTGTACTCGGCGGCGGGCACGCGGGTCGGATGCCGCGCGGCGACCACCCCGAGCGCGAGGGCGACCGAGGTCCAGGCGAGGAGCACGCCACCGGCGACGGCGGCGCGCGCCGGGTCGACCGTGGCGGCCAGCTGCGCCGTCGCCTCGACGGGGGAGAGCGGGAACGGTGCCTCGGGGAGGGGGCGCGGCACGAGGAACGGCCCGCAGAGCGCGGCGATCGCCACGAGGAGCACGACGGCGGCGATCCCGGTGGCGTAGCCGTGCGGGAGCCGCATCCGGCAGGCGAGCCCGTACAGCAGCTCGAACGCGGCGGGGCACGCGAGCGCCACCGCCGCCAGCAGCACGAGGTGCGCGCCCACCGCCCCCGCGGCGCGGGCGGGCTGTGCTCCGAGCAGGTTGAGCAGGAAGACGCCGAGGGGTGCCGCGAGCACGACCGCGAACGCGAACCCCAGCAGCACGGTCGGCATCCGCTCACCCGTGGTGCGGGCCGCGACGCCGACCGGCAGCACCGATGCGAGGTCGCCGAGCGCGGTGGAGCGCGGGCGCGTCGCCGCGAGCAGCAGCTGCGGCAGCGCGGCGGCGAGCACGGCGCCCGCCGCCGTGATGCGCGTGAACGGGATGCGGTCGACGTCGGCGGGCAGATCCCCCGTCGCCGCGAAGGCGCCGAGGATCACGGTGGAGACGAGGCCCGCGAGCCCGGCGCACAGGACGAGGCCGAGCGCGATGCCCGCATCGACCGCCCGCGGACGGACGCCGAGGCTGCTCGCGGTGTGCCGCCGCCAGACGACCCACGACGCGCGCGCCAGCGCCCCTGCTCCGGCGAGGGGCTCACTCCTCCGCACCGAGCTGCTCCTCCGTGCGGATCTGCCGCTCGTGCGCGCGGTGGGCGGCGAGCACGCCGAGCAGCCCGGCGAGCGCGGTCCACGCGGCGAGTGCGACCGCCATGCCGCCCCAGTCGGGCAGGAAGCCGAGCTGCGGCGCGCCGTCGATCGTGACGAACTCGGCGTGGAACATCCCGGGCAGCGTGACCTCGCTGCGCGTGGCGAAGGCGATCGCGAGGCACGCGACGCAGGCGATGATGAGGCCGAAGACGCCGGTGGCGAGGCCCGCCAGGAGGGCGACGACGACGGTGCGGATCATGGGAGCTGCCTTTCGGGGGATGCGGGGTCGGGTTCGGGGTCGGATGCCGCCTCCGGTGCCGGGAGCACCTCGCGCAGGAGGGCGTCTTCGGCGGCGGTGTCGAGCTCGGTGCGGGTGAGGCGTGAGAAGGCGTCCTCGAGGTCGCGCGCGCCGGCCGCGTCGCGCACCTCGGCGGGCGTGCCCTCGGCGACGAGCCGGCCTGCGTCGATGAGCCAGACCCGGTCGCTGTCGCGCTCGGCCCGCAGCAGGTCGTGGGTGGCGACGAGCACGGAGCGCCCTGCCGCGACGATCCCGTCGAGGTAGCGCCGCACGAGCGCCGCGGAGTGCGGGTCGAGACCGCGGTAGGGCTCGTCGAGCACGAGGACGAGGGGGTCGTGCATGACGGCGGCGGTGAACTGCAGCTTGCGCCGCATCCCGTGCGAGTACTCGGCGATCTGCCGCCCGAGCGCGTCGCGGATGCCGAGCAGCGTCGTGAGGGCGTCGGCGCGGTCCGCGTCGTCGCGCCGGCGCAGCCGGTCGTGGAGGGCGAGGTACTCGGACCCGGTGAGCGCGCCGGGCAGCGGGAGGTCGTCGGGCGCGTAGCCGATGAGGGAGCGCGCGGCGGGCTCCCGGATGTCGATGCCGTCCACCTCGATGCGCCCGCCGCTCGGCGGCAGCAGGCCGGTGAGCAGGGAGAGGGTCGTGGTCTTGCCGGCCCCGTTGGGTCCGAGCAGGGCGTGGGATCGCCCTGCCCGGACCCGCAGGTCGACCGGCTGCAGCACCCGGCGGGACCCCCGCAGGAGCGTGATGCCGCGGGCGTCGAGCAGCACGGTCACCGGGTCAGACCCGCTTGCAGGCGAGGTAGAAGAGACCGCCGCTCTGGCTCGGCCAGTTGACCGCGGGCCAGTAGTTGCCGCCGAACCTCGACTGGCAGTAGAAGACCCAAGCGGCGACGGCACCGATGAGCGCGACGAGCGCGAGTGCGCCCGCCACCGCGATGACGGCGATGAGGATGAGCGGTGCGACCTCGTTGGTGACGGACCCGCGTCGCGGGCGGGCGAGGCGGTCGCCGAGCGCCGTCGCGACGCGATCCGCCGCGGACCGTGCCGCGAGGTCGAGGCGGATGCCGGCGCGCAGCGCGGGCGAGGGGGAGAGGACGGTCATCGGGGGGACTCCTTCGGTTGGGTGGTGATGACGCAGGCGTGATGAATCAGGCCTGGCGCCCATTTTTAGCAGTCAGGGAAGATCCATGCGAGCGATTCTCGAAATCTGTGGAAAAGCCATTCGCGCGTAGCCTGTGAAGGATGGGACGCCGCCTCGAGGAAGCCGTCAGCCCCTACCTGCGGGCCCACGCCGGCAACCCCGTCGACTGGTGGCCGTGGGGCCCGGACGCCTTCGCCGAGGCCGCCCGCCGCGACGTCCCCGTTCTCGTGTCGATCGGCTACGCCACCTGCCACTGGTGCCACGTCATGGCGCGCGAGTCGTTCTCCGACACCGCCATCGCCGAGTACCTGAACGAGCACCTCGTCGCGATCAAGGTCGACCGGGAGGAGCATCCCGACGTCGACGCGGCGTTCCTCGCCGCCGCATCCGCGTTCACGCCGCAGCTCGGCTGGCCCCTCACCGTCTTCGCGACGCCCGAGGGGCGCGTCTTCTACGCCGGCACCTACTTCCCGCCCCAGCCCGTACGCGGGGTGCCGTCGTTCCGTCAGGTGCTGGAGGCGATCGCGGAGGCGTGGTCCGAGCGCCGCGACGAGGTCGAGGCCACCGGCGCCGCCGTCGCGGAGGCGCTCGCGGCGCGGCCCGAGCAGGGGGAGACGAGCCTCCCGACCGACGCGCAGCTGGCGTCCGCGGTCGCCGAGCTCGCCTCCTTCGAGGACCCCGGGTTCGGCGGCTTCGGCACCGACGCGAAGTTCCCCAACGCGCCCGTGCTCGCCTTCCTCGCCGAGCGCGCGGCGCGCGGCGACACCGTAGCCGCGGCCCTCGGCGACCGCCTGTACGCCGCGACCGCGGCGCTGCGCGACCCCGTCGAGGGCGGCTACTTCCGCTACGCCGTGCGCCGCGACTGGACCGAGCCGCACTACGAACGCATGCTGTCCGACAACGCGCAGCTGCTCGACCTCGCCACCGCGCACGGCGACGAGGCGGGAGCGGATGCCGTCGCCGGCTTCCTGCTCGGGGTGCTGCGCCTGCCCGGCGGCGCGTTCGCAGCCGCCCAGGACTCGGAGAGCCTCGTCGACGGCGCCCGCAGCGAGGGCGGCTACTACGCGCTCGACGCCGCCGGCCGCGCCGCGCAACCCCCGCCCGCGCTCGACGCCAAGGTGCTCGCGGGCCTCGACGGCCTCGCCGTCGGCGCGCTCGCGGATGCCGGCGTGCGGTTCGCCCGCCCCGACTGGATCGACGCGGCCGCCGCCGCCGCGGACGCCGTGCTCGCCGTGCACCTCGACCGCACGCCCGAGGGTCCGCGGTTGCGGCGCGCGAGCCTCGAGGGGCGCGTGTCGGACGCCGCCGCGACCCTCGAGGACTACGGCGGCCTCGCGGGCGGCCTGCTCCGGCTCGCGCTCGCGACGGGCGACGCGGGGAGGGCGGCGCTCGCGCGCGAGCTCGTCGACGCGTGCGTCACCGCGGATGCCGTCGCGGTGCCCGGCGGCGGCGACCCGGTGCTCGCGGCGCACGGCATCACGGTCGACGCCGACCGCACCGAGGGCGCGGCGCCGTCGGGGGCGGCGCTGCTCGCGGATGCCGCGGCCCGGCTCGGCGCGCTCGTCGACCCCGGCTACCTGGCGCTCGCCGAGCGGGCGATCGCCCCGAGCCTCGCTCCGGCGCTCGAGCGGCCCATCGCGTACGGGGCGACCCTCGCGGTCGCCGCGCGCCTCGCGGCGCCGCTCATCGAGCTCGTGGTGGTGACCCCGGGCACGGCACCGGCCGACGACGCGCTGCTCGCCGTCGCGCGCGCCTGGGCTCGGCCCGGCCGCACGCTGGCGATCGTCACCGAGGAGCAGGCGGGCGCGCTCGCCGCATCGGGCTTCGCGCTCTTCGGCGACCGCGTCTCCCGCGGCGGCCGCGCCACCGCCTACCTCTGCGAGGGCTTCACATGCCGCCTCCCGACGACGGACGCGGCGGAGCTCGGGCGGCAGCTGGCCTGACCCGGCCCCGCCATCCGCGCCTCACGGTGGTGGCGGCTCGACGGGACGAGCCCGGTTATGTCGTGACGAGGGGCGCGTCGGGGTCGGCCACCCACTCGTTGAGCGAACCGTCGTAGATGGCGACCGAGCGCTCGCCGAGCAGCGTGAGCGCGAGCGCGCTCGACGCGGCGGCGATCCCGCCACCGCAGTAGGTGATGACCTGCGGTGCCCCGAGGGCGGGGGCGAGCCGCTCTCGCAGGGCGTCCGGCTCGAGCAGCGTGTTGTGCTCGCGGTCGACGAGCAGCCCCGCGGGGGCCGACGTGGATCCGGGGATGTGGCCGGCCCGCGGGCGGGAGACGACCTCGCCCGTGAACTCCTTCGGGGGGACGGAGCAGACGAGCGCGGCCTCGCGCTCCCCGCGCACGACGGCCTCGACATCCGCCTTCTCCGCCCACAGCTCGGGGCGCGGCTCCGCCGTGAATACGGCACGCGCCGGCTCGACGTGGCCGAGCGCGAGCTCGCGATCCTCCGCCGCCCACTTCTTCAGTCCGCCGTCGAGCACGGCGACGCGGTCGTATCCGAAGGCGCGGAACAGCCACCAGAGTCGTGCCGCCCACTGGCCGACCGCCGTGTCGTAGACGACGACGGTCGTGCCGTCGCCCACGCCCAGCGCGCCGGCCGCGGCGGCGAAGCGCGCGGCGTCCGGGCGGGTGAAGGGGTACGCGCCCTCTGGGTCGGAGAACTCCTCGATGAGGTCGGCGAAGACGGCGCCCGGCACGTGCCCCTCGAGCAGGTACTGCTCGTGGCCGCTCAGGTAGCCGGTGCGGCCGTTCGGCTGGGTGAAGTTCGCGACCGAGGCGTCGACGACGAGCAACCCCTCGCCGCCGAGGTGGTCGGCGAGCCACTGGGTGGAGACGAGCGGGGACACGAGCTCAGCGGTCATGCGAGCACGCTAGCCCGGGTCGGCGGATGCGGAGGGCGCGTCCGCAACATCGGGTAACGCGGTCGTCGAACTCATCCGCCGGAAGGTCGAAAATGCAGGAGGCGACCGCGGGTGCGCCCGTCGGCACGGCGCAGGCGCCGTCCTGCGCCTCGGATCTCCTGCATTTCTCGCCCAGAAATCGCGAGTCGCCGCCCGCGGGTGACGCAACCGCGCGTCGCCCCGCGCAGCGTCGCGCGCGATGCGCTCAGCGGAGCGTCTTGCGGGACGTGATCTGGCCGGTATCGAAGCCCAGCAGGTGCAGCCCCCCGTGGAAGCGGGCGTGCTCGACCTTGATGCAACGGTCCATGACGACCGTGAGGCCCTTCGACTCGCCGTAGTAGGCGGCCTCCTCGTTCCAGATGCCGAGCTGCACCCAGACCGTCTTCGCGCCCACCGCGACGACCTCGTCGATCACCTGCGGGATGTCGCTGCCGCGCCGGAACACGTCGACGATGTCGGGCACGACCGGCAGCTCGGCGAGCGACTTGTACACGGGCTGCCCGAGGATCTCGGTCGCGTTCGGGTTCACGAAGTAGAGGTCGTAGTCGCTCGACTGCTGCAGGTAGGTCGCGACGAAGTACGAGGAGCGCGCGGGGTTCGGCGAGGCGCCCACGATCGCCACCGACTTCGCGCGGCGCAGGATGCCGAGGCGCTCCTGGGCGCTCGGCCCGATCCAGGTGCGCTTCGAGCGCAGCAGCTTCGCGAGCGGCGAGTCGGAGGGGATCGAGCAGGAGAGGCCGTTCTGCAGGTTGACGGTGGTTTCGGCGGGCTCAACCCGGCGCTCGAGGTCAGCGGATGCGGTGGCTGCGCTCATGGGGTCATTCTCCCTGGGTGGCGATCGTCAGCGCCCGGTCGAGGTCGTACAGGATGTCGTCCGCATCCTCGATGCCCACCGAGATGCGCACGAGCCCCGGCAGCACGCCGCCGTCGAGCAGCTGCTGCTCGGTGAGCTGCGCGTGGGTGGTCGACGCCGGGTGGATGACGAGCGTCTTCGCGTCGCCGATGTTGGCAAGGTGGCTCGCGAGCTCGACCGACTCGATGAAGGTTCGCCCCACGCTGCGGGAGTCGCGCGACGCCGAACCCTTCACGCCGAAGCTGAACACGGCGCCGGGGCCCGCGGGGAAGTAGCGCTTCGCCCGCTCGTGGTGCGGATGCGTCGGCAGGCCCGCCCAGTTGACGAACTCGATGCGGTCGTCGGCGGCGAGGAACTCGGCGACCTTGCGGGCGTTCTCGACGTGCGCCTGCATACGGAACGGCAGCGTCTCGACGCCCTGCGCGAGCAGGAACGCCGAGTGCGGTGAGAGGGCGGGGCCGATGTCGCGCAGCTGCTCGGCGCGCAGGCGCGTGAGGAAGGCGTACTCGCCGAAGTTGCCGTGCCAGTTGAGGCCGCCGTAGCTCGGCACCTCCTGGTCGAAGAGCGGGAAGCGCTCGTTCGCCCAGTGGAAGCGGCCCGACTCCACGACGACACCGCCGAGGGTGGTGCCGTGGCCGCCGAGGAACTTCGTGGCGGAGTGGATGACGACATCCGCCCCCCACTCGATGGGCCGGTTGAGGTACGGCGTCGCGACGGTCGAGTCGACGATGAGCGGCAGGTGATGCGCGTGCGCGACCTCGGCGAGTCCCTCCAGGTCGGCGATGTCGCCCGAGGGGTTGGTGATCGACTCGACGAAGATGAGCTTCGTCTTCTCGGTGATCGCGGCCGCGTAGTCGGCCGGGTCGGTGCCCGTCACGAACGTCGTCTCGACCCCGAAGCGGCGCAGGGTCACGTCGAGCTGGGTGACGGATCCGCCGTAGAGGCTCGACGCCGCGACAATGTGGTCGCCCGCGCCCGCGAGCGACGCGAAGGTGATGAACTCCGCCGAGAGGCCGGACGCCGTGGCGACCGCCCCGAGCCCGCCCTCGAGGGAGGCGATGCGTTCCTCGAAGGAGGCGACCGTGGGGTTCGCGAGGCGGGAGTAGATGTTGCCGTACTTCTGCAGCGCGAAGCGGGCCGCGGCATCCGCGGTGTCGTCGAAGACGAAGGCGCTCGACTGGTAGATCGGCAGGGCGCGCGAGCCGTGCACGGCGTCGGGGATGTTGCCGGCGTGGATGGCGCGGGTGCGGAAGCCCCAGGCGTGGTCGGAGCCGGGGGCGGCGGGCGCGTCGGCGTCGCTGTCTGGCATCCGTTCAGGCTACCGGCGGGCCCGGACGTGTTGCGGCGTGTTTCAGATCCACGACCTGCCGAGCCAGTAGTGCAGCTGCAGGAACCACACGGGCGCGGGCGTGCCGGTCCACATCGGCCAGAAGAAGACGGAGGTCAGCACCACGACGCCGAGGTAGACGCCCACCGTGATGAGTCCGGTCCTGCGGCGGCCGGCCGGGTCGCTCCGGGAGCCGGCGACGGCGGCGAGCGCGGCGGTCAGCGCGAGCACCATGAACGGCTCGAAGGCGATCGTGTAGAACTGGAAGACGGTGCGGTTCAGGTACAGCAGCCACGGCAGGTAGCCGGCGGCCACACCGGTCAGGATGAACGCATCCGTCGCCACCGGCCGTCCGCGGCGCAGCCTCCGCACGACGCGCACGCAGAGGAAGCCGAGCGCCGCCGTCGCACCCCACCAGATGAACGGGTTCGCGATGTCGAGGATCGCGCCCGCCGTGCCGCCGCCGAGGTTCTCGTAGTACATGCTCGTCGGCCGCACGAGGAACAGCCAGGTGAGCGGGTTCGCCTGATAGTCGTGCGGTGTCGAGAGCCCGGCGTGGAAGTTCAGGATCGACGCCTGGTAGTGCCACCAGTTCTGGAGGCTCACCGGCACCCAGGCGAGCGGGCCGTCCCAGGCCGTCCCCCCGCCCGTCTCGATCCAGTGCCGGTAGTAGCCGCCGTCGCTCGTGAACCAGCCCCACCAGCTCGCCACGTAGACCGCGAACGCGAGCGGCACGAGCAGCACGAAGTTCGCGGGGCCCTGGCGGAGCGCCGCCGCGATCCCCCAGCTCGGGATGCCGGCCCGCTTGCGCAGGAACGCGTCCGCGATCACCGTGTAGAGGCCGAAGACCGCGAGGAAGTAGAAGCCGTTCCACTTGACGCTCGCGGCGCAGCCGAAGGCGAGGGCTGCGGCGATCAGCCACGGCCGCGCCCACAGCACGGGGCCGTGGCCCGGGGGGCGGCCTTCCGCGCGGCGGTCGGCGACCCAGGCGTCGATGCGGCGGGAGACCCATCCGCGGTCCACGAGCACGAAGTAGGCGCCCAGCAGCGCGAAGAACGCCACCCCGGTGTCGAGCAGCGACACCCGGCTCATGACGATCGCGTTGCCGTCGATCGCGATGAGGCCGCCCGCGAGCACGGCCAACGTGGTGGAGGCGAACAGCCGCTTCGCGACGAGCATCGTGAGCGCGACGAGCAGGATGCCGACGACGGCGATGCCCACGCGCCATCCGAACGCGCTGTCGGTGCCGAACACGGCCATGCCCGCCGCGATGATCCACTTGCCGAGCGGCGGGTGCACGATGAACGAGCCGTCGGTGAGGTACACGTCGGGGTCGCCCGCCGCGAACGACTCGTTCGCCTTGTCGGGCCAGCGCGCCTCGTAGCCGAGGTGGGAGAGCGTGTACGCGTCCTTCACGTAGTAGGTCTCGTCGAACACGATCTGGTGCGGATGGTCGAGCCCGACGAGGCGCGTGGCGGCCGCGACGGCGAGCACGGCGGCGGGCGCGCCCCAGTCCCAGGCGCGGCGGATGCGGGGGTCGGCCATCCAGCGCTGCCAGGCGTCGTCGAGGCGCGAGCCGGTCGGCTCGGGCGGCGTCCGCTCCTCGGGCCCGTGGAGGGCGCGCTCGAACTCGACCGCGCGCTCATCCATGCGGGCATCGTATCCGCGCCCCCGCACCCGTTCCTGAGCGCCAGAAATGCAGGAGCACCGGCACCGGTGGTGCGGAAGCCTCGGCGCGGACGCTGCAGGCTGCCGGTATCTCCTGCATTTCTGGCAGAGGGAGGGGGCGCGGGGGAGGATGGGCGGGTGATCATCCTCGCGGCGACGCCCATCGGCAACCTGGGCGACGCCTCCCGCCGGCTCGTGGAGGCGCTCGAGAACGCGGAGGTGATCGCCGCGGAGGACACCCGCACGACGGTGCAGCTGCTGCGCGCGCTCGGGATCGAGAACCGCCCGCGGCTCGTGGCGCTGCACGAGCACAACGAGACGGCCCGGGCGGCGGAGCTCGTGGAGCTCGCACGCGACGGCGACCTGCTCGTGCTCTCGGATGCCGGCATGCCCACCGTCTCGGACCCCGGCTTCCCGCTCGTCGCGGCTGCGGCGGATGCGGGGGTCGCCGTGACCGCGATCCCGGGTCCGTCCGCCGTGCTCACCGCCCTCGCGGTGTCGGGACTGCCGACCGACCGCTTCTGCTTCGAGGGCTTCCTGCCGCGCAAGGGCCGGCTCGCCGCGCTCCGCCCCCTCGCGGCCGAGCAGCGCACGCTGGTCTTCTTCGAGTCCCCGCACCGCATCGCGGCCGCGCTCGCCGACCTCGCCGCCGCCTTCGGCCCTGGTCGTCGCGCCGCCGTGTGCCGCGAGCTCACCAAGCTGCACGAGGAGGTCGCGCGCGGCACCCTCGCCGAGCTCGCCGAGCGCTTCGCCGAGGGCACCCGCGGGGAGCTCGTCATCGTGGTCGCCGGGGCGGAGCCCGCCACCGCATCCTTCGACGACGCGCTCGCGCAGGTGCGCGCACTCACGGCATCCGGCGCCCGCCTCAAGGAGGCGACCGCCGAGGTCGCCGAGGCCACGGGCCTCAGCCGCCGCGAGCTCTACGAGGCCGCGCTGCGGAGCTGAGCGGGCGGCAGGCTCGCCCGGGGGTGGCATCCGCCTCCCGCAGTTGCGGCGCGGGTGCGACCAACGGGAGCCGGTGGGGCCGTCATGTGGACGAGGGGCCGAATAGACTCGAGGCCATGCCGTCCGGCGAGAGCTTCTTCATCACGACCCCGATCTTCTACGTCAACGACGTGCCGCACATCGGCCACGCGTACACGGAGGTCGCGGCCGACGTGCTCGCGCGCTGGCACCGCCAGGCGGGCGACGACACCTGGCTGCTGACCGGCACCGACGAGCACGGTCAGAAGATCCTGCGCACCGCCGTCGCGAACGGCGTCGAGCCGAAGCAGTGGGCCGACCGGCTCGTCGAGTCCGCGTGGCTGCCGCTGCTGAAGACCATCGACATCGCCAACGACGACTTCATCCGCACCACGGAGCCGCGCCACGAGGATGCGGTGGCCCTGTTCCTGCAGAAGCTCTACGACGACGACTTCATCTACTCCGGCGAGTACGAGGGCTACTACTGCGTCGGCTGCGAGGAGTACAAGCAGCTCGACGACCTCGACACCCCGGAGACGGGGGACTACGCGGGCCAGCTGGTGTGCCGCATCCACTCCCGCCCCGTGGAGATCCTCAAGGAGAAGAACTACTTCTTCCGGATGAGCCAGTTCACCGACGCGCTGCTCGACCTCTACGAGACCCAGCCCGACTTCGTACAGCCCGAGAGCGTGCGCAACGAGATCATCCAGTTCGTGCGGCAGGGCCTCGCCGACCTCTCCATCTCGCGGTCGAGCTTCGACTGGGGCATCAAGGTGCCATGGGACCCGACGCACGTCGTGTACGTGTGGTTCGACGCCCTCCTCAACTACATCACCGCCGTCGGCTACGGAACCGACGAGGAGCAGTTCGCGCGCCGCTGGCCCGCCTACCACCTCGTCGGCAAGGACATCGCCCGCTTCCACGCCGTCATCTGGCCCGCCATGCTCATGGCCGCGGGTCTCCCCGTGCCGCACAAGGTGTTCGGCCACGGCTGGCTGCTGGTCGGCGGCGAGAAGATGTCGAAGTCGAAGCTCACCGGCATCGCGCCCGAGCAGATCACCGACACCTTCGGCTCGGACGCGTTCCGCTACTACTTCCTGCGCGCGATCACCTTCGGCCAGGACGGCTCGTTCAGCTGGGAGGACCTCTCCGCCCGCTACCAGGCCGAGCTCGCCAACGGCTTCGGCAACCTCGCCTCGCGTGTCGTGGCGATGGTCGGCCGGTACTACGACGGCGTGCTGCCGGCGCACGCCGGGTACACGGAGGCCGACCTCGCGGTGCAGCGCGTGGTGGCCCAGGCCGCCTCCGACGCGGACGCCGCGATCGAGCGCTTCGCCGTCAACGAGGCCATCGCGTCCGTCTGGACGATCGTCGACGAGCTCAACGGCTACATCACCGAGCAGGAGCCGTGGGTGCTCGCGAAGGACGAGTCGACCCGCGCGCGGCTCGGCACCGTGCTGTACACGGCCGCCGAGGGGCTGCGCGCGCTCGCGGTGCTGCTCGCGCCCGTCATGCCGCAGGCGACGACGAAGCTGTGGTCGGCGCTCGGCGCGGAGGACGTGCTCGGCCCGCTCGCCGGGCAGCGGATCCGCGAGGCGGGCGCCTGGGGCGCCCTGCAGCCGGGGTCGGTCGTCCGGGCGCTCGAGCCGCTGTTCCCGCGGATCGAGGAGTCGCCGGCGGACGCGGGAGCCGCGTGACCGACGCGTTCCTGCGCGCGAGGGAGGCCCCGGAGGGGCCGCCCCGGGACTACCCGCCCCTGCCCGAGGCGCTCGTGGTGCCGGTGTACGACAACCACACGCACCTCGAGGTCGCCGACTCGGGCGAGCCGCTGGACTACCGCGAGCACCTCGATCGCGCCTCCGCGGTGGGTGTGAAGGGCGTCGTGCAGGTGGGCACCGACCTCGTCACCTCGCGGTGGAGCGCCGAGATCGCCTCCGTCGAGCCGCGCGTGCTCGCGGCCGTCGCGATCCATCCGAACGACGCGCCGCAGCTGCTCGCCGAGGGGCTGCTCGACGACCACCTCGCCGGCATCGACGAGCTCGCGTCCCGCCCGCGCGTGCGGGCGATCGGCGAGACGGGGCTCGACTTCTTCCGCACCGACGAGTCGGGACGCGACGCCCAGTACCGCTCCTTCGAGGCGCACATCGAGCTGGCGAAGGCGCACGGCCTCGCCCTGCAGATCCACGACCGCGACGCGCACCGCGAGGTGGTGGAGGTGCTCGACCGGGTGGGGGCGCCCGAGCGCGTCGTCTTCCACTGCTTCTCGGGCGACGCCGCGTTCGCGCAGCTCGTGGCGGAGCGCGGATGGTTCCTCTCCTTCGCGGGAACCGTCACCTTCAAGAACGCGGCCGGACTCCGTGAGGCGCTCGAGGTGGTCCCGCGGTCGCGCATCCTGGTCGAGACGGACGCGCCCTACCTCACGCCGACGCCGTTCCGCGGCCGGCCGAACGCGCCGTACCTCATCCCGCACACCCTGCGGGCGATGGCGGCGCACCTCGGCACGGACGCGTCGATGCTCGCCGCGCAGATCGCGTCCAACACGGAGCTCGTCTACGGCCACTGGGACGACGAGCCGGTCGACGCGCCGCCGCATCCGTTCGAGCCCCACGCATGAGCGCGCTGCTCGGCCCGGCCGAGATCCGCGACCTCGCCGACGCGCTCGAGCTGCAGCCCACGAAGAAGCTCGGCCAGAACTTCGTCGTCGACGGCAACACCGTGCGCAAGATCGTGCGCATCGCCTCCCTCGCCCCCGGCGAGCACGCCGTCGAGGTAGGCCCCGGGCTCGGCTCGCTCACCCTGGGGCTGCTCGAGGCGGGATGCCGCGTCACCGCGATCGAGATCGACCGGCGCCTCGCCGAGCAGCTTCCGCGCACCGTCGAGGCGATGCAGCCGGGCGCCCCGCTCGAGGTGATCGCCGCCGACGCGCTGCGCGTCGACGGTGTGCCGGGGGAGCCGACGGCGCTCGTCGCCAACCTGCCCTACAACGTCTCGGTGCCGGTGCTGCTGCACCTGCTCGAGGTGGTGCCGAGCCTCACGAGCGCGCTCGTCATGGTGCAGGCGGAGGTCGGCCACCGGCTCGCCGCGGCGCCCGGCTCGCGCGTCTACGGCTCGCCGAGTGTGAAGGCAGCCTGGTACGGCGACTGGTCGATCGCGGGCACCATCAGCCGCCAGGTGTTCTGGCCGGTGCCGAACGTCGACTCCGTGCTCGTCCGCTTCCGCCGGGAGGATCCGCCCGGCACGGATGCCGAACGCCGCGCCGTCTTCGTGCTCGTCGACGCCGCGTTCGGCCAGCGCCGCAAGATGCTGCGCCAGTCGCTCGCCGAGGTGCTCGGGGGCTCGGCCGCCGCATCCGCGACCCTCGAGGCGGCGGGCGTCGACCCGACGGCGCGCGGCGAGCAGCTCGCGGTCGCCGACTTCCTCCGGGTCGCGAGGGCGCGGTAAACGGAGCGTTCCACCTCCCTTAGGGTGGAGCAATGACCACCTCCGGGCGCGCATCGGTGCACGTCAAGGCCCCGGGGAAGATCAACGTCTTCCTGAAGGTGGGGGCGATCGACGACACCGGCTACCACGACGTGGCGATCGCCTACCAGGCGGTGTCGCTCTACGAAGAAGTGCGCGTCAGCGAGGCGCCGGATTTCTCCGTCGAGGTCGACGGCTCGGTGGAGCTGTCGCGTGTGCCGGTCGACGGCGCCAACATCGCGATCAAGGCGGCCCGGCTGCTCGCCGCGCGCACGGGGTACCCGGGCGGGGCGCGCATCGCGATCGACAAGCACGTTCCCGTGACCGGCGGCATGGGCGGCGGATCGGCGGATGCGGCCGCCACGCTCCTCGCCTGCGACGCGCTGTGGGGCACCGAGCTGCCGCGCGACGAGCTGCTCGAGCTCGCCCGCAAGCTCGGCGCCGACGTGCCGTTCGCGCTCACGGGGGGAACGGCGATCGGCACCGGCCGCGGCGACGAGCTCTCGCCGGCGCTCGCGCAGGGGCAGTTCCACTGGGTGCTCGCGCTCGCCGACTTCGGCCTCTCGACGCCCGCCGTGTACGCCGAGCTCGACGAGCATCGCCGCCGCCACGCGCAGGACATCTTCCCCGCCGACCCGCGCCCGAGCGTCGCCGCCAACGTGCTGCAGGCGCTGCGCGCGGGCGACCCGCACATGCTCGCCGAGGCGCTGCACAACGACCTGCAGGCGCCCGCCCTGCACCTCGAGCCCTCGCTCGCCGAGGTGCTCGAGCTCGGCGAGCAGAACGGCGCGCTCGCCGGCATCGTCTCGGGTTCGGGTCCGACGGTCGCCTTCCTCACGGCGGATGTCGACTCCGCTCTCGAGCTTCAGGTCGCCCTCTCGGCGGCCAGGCTCAACGTCGTGCGCGCCACGGGTCCCGTGCACGGCGCCCGCATCGTCGGCGACTGAGCCGTCGGTGCGCCGCGGTACCGTCACCCGTTGTTCACCGCGGTGAGGGTGGGCGTGCATCCGGCGGCGGGGCCTGGTTCAGCCGGCGCGCATTGACTCGCATCGCCCGCCACCCGACGGGTGCCCGCCACCACCTCCCGAGGCAGCTGAGCGATGTCGACCGGTGCCCGGTTCCAGTTCTTCCGCGTCGATCCCGCCGATCAGTCGCGGATGACCTCGTGGACCCATCACCTCTCCCGCCTGACCGGTGTTCCGGTTGCGGCCGAGGCAACCGATCCCGTGTACCTCTGGCACCTCGCCGCGGGCAATCATCGGGTTCTCGCGCGCGGCGCGCGCGCCTACGCGAGCATCGACCTGGGCTGGCAGCACGTGGAGGCGCTCCTGGACGAGCGCGGGGAGCTGGTGCCCCGGATGGTGCGGCTCGAGTCGACGCGCGACTACGGCTGGATGCTGCTCTTCGATGGCCAGCCCGCGGTGACGTGCGCGCGCTGGTACTCGATGGAGCGCGACCGCCGCGACTCGCTCCGCTCGGCGCGGGAGGCGTTCGAGCGGCTCGCGCGCGACCCGCGCCGGGAGCCGGAGCTGGTGACACCCGCACGGGAGCGCGCGTGACCGGCCGCTCGCACGTGGTCGAGCGCATCATGCTCGTCGGCGATCCCGCCTCCCCGCGGGTTCTCGGCACCCGGCCGTCGCTCGCCGACTCCGTCTTCCGGCGCACGGCCTACGCGGCCGGCGCGATCACCGTGTCGGTGATGCTGGCGGTGGGCCTGTTCCTCACCCTGCGGGCCACCGACGCTCTGCGGGTCGCGGGCTTCGGGTTCCTCACCGAGCAGCAGTGGTCGCCCGAGACGGGCCACTTCGGTGTCGCGGCGGTGCTGTTCGGCACGGTGACGATCGGTCTCGTCGCCCTGTGCACCGCCTTGCCCCTCGCGCTCGGCACCGCGCTGCTGCTCTCGGAGGTGGCGCGCGGGAGGCTGCGATCGACACTCGTCGCGCTCGTCGACCTGATGGCGGCGGTGCCCTCGATCGTCTTCGGGCTCTGGGGCGTGTTCTTCCTGCAGGACAACGTCATCCCGGTGGCGCGCTGGATCTCCACCTATTTCTGGTGGATCCCGATCTTCGACGTCACCGACGACAGCGGCGCCACCCTCACCGAGGACAGCGCCTTCACCTCGTCGGCGTTCATCGCGGGGATCGTGGTGGGTCTCATGATCGTGCCGACGATGACCTCGGTCATGCGCGAGGCGTTCTCGCAGGCCCCCATCGGCGAGCGGGAGGGCGCCCTCGCGCTCGGCGCGACGCGGTGGGGCATGATCCGCACGGTCGTGCTGCCGTTCGGCCGCGGGGGCATCATCGGCGGCACGATGCTCGGCCTCGGGCGGGCGCTCGGGGAGACCATCGCGGTCTACATGATCATCTCGCCGATCTTCACCATCAACTGGCAGCTGCTGAAGTCGGGCTCGAACTCGGTGTCGGCGCTCATCGCGCTGCGGTACGGCGAGGCGAGCGACTTCGCCCTCTCGGCCCTCATGGCCGCCGGTCTGGTGCTCTTCCTGGTGACCCTGGTCATCAACTTCACCGCGTCCTCGATCGTCGCGCGCTCGCGCTCGGGCGCCCAATCGGAGGGATGACGTGAGCGACACGCTGCTCGAGGCGCCGCCCGCGCCGGCGTCCGCGCCGCGCGGGGCCCGCCGCACGACCGTTCCGGACCGTGTCGGGGAGACGGGGGAGCGCCGACGTCTGCATCGTGCGACGTTCGAGGAGCGGTTCGACCTGATCGGCGCGGCGGCCGCGGGGCTCGCCACCTCGACGCTGCTGTTCGGATGGATCGCCCCGCTGACGGGCGTCGTCGGCTGGATCGTGGTGTCCTACCTCGCGTTCCTCGGGTACTACGTGCTCCTCACGGCCCTCGTCGGCGACCGCCAGCGCATCGCCGACCGCGTCGCCACGGTGCTGCTCGTGTCGGCGGGCGCCATCCTGTTCGGGGCGCTCGTGTTCGTGGTCGTGTTCGCGCTGCTGCGCGGCCGCGACGCGTTCTGGCACCTCAACTTCTTCACCCAGTCGATGGAGCTCGCCGGTCCCCTCGACCCGCTCACCGAGGGCGGCATCCTCCACGCGATCGTCGGCACGCTCATCCAGATCACGATCGCGCTCGCGATCACGATCCCGCTCGGCATCGCGACGGCCGTGTTCCTCAACGAGGTCGGCGGGCGGTTCGCGCGCTTCGTCCGCACGATCGTCGACGCCATGACCGCGCTGCCGTCGATCGTCGCGGGGCTTTTCATCTACGCCGCCGTCATCCAGCTGGTGACGCACCAGCGCTCCGGGTTCGCCGCGGCGCTCGCGATCACCGTGATGATGCTGCCCATCGTCATCCGGGCGGCCGACGTGGTGCTGCGCCTGGTGCCGGGCAACCTCCGTGAGGCGTCGTACGCCCTCGGCGCCGGGCGCTGGCGCACCGTGTGGGGCGTCGTGCTGCCGACGGCGCGGTCGGGGCTCGTGACGGCGGTCATCCTCGGCACGGCACGCGGCATCGGCGAGACCTCGCCCGTGCTGCTGACCTCGGGCGTGACCGCCGTGCTCAGCTTCAACCCGTTCTCCGGCCCGATGATCTCGCTGCCGCTGCAGGTGTTCGACTTCGTGCGCTCGCCCGAGCCGACGATGATCGCCCGCGGCTTCGGCACCGCCGCCGTGCTGCTGATGCTCGTGCTGGTGCTGTTCGGCATCGCACGCGTGATCGGCGGACGGCCGCCGGGCCAGCTCTCGCCGCGGCAGCAGCAGCGAGCGCAGGAGGCGTCGCGGCGGGATGCGGACCGCATGGCGCGGCGCGCGGCGCCCGTCACCGCATCGAGCACCGCGCCATCCGAGTCCCCCGCCCCCGTCCCCCACGAGAAGGCAGACCCGTCGTGAACCGCACCGCCCGGGCGATCTCCGCCGCCCTGCTCGCCGTCGCCGTCGGCGTCGGCGTGCTGCCCGCATCCGCCGGCCCCGCCTCGGCGGCGAGTTACATCCCCATCACCGGGACGGGCTCCACCTGGTCGCAGAACGCGCTCGACCAGTGGCGCAAGAACGTCGCCGCGAACTACGGCATGACGGTCAACTACTCGGGCGTCGGCTCGTCGGCGGGCCGGCGGGACTTCATCGCCGGGACCGTCGACTTCGCCGTCAGCGAGATCCCGTTCCAGTCGAGCCCCGAAGACGGCTCCGCCCCCGAGATCCCGCCGCGGGGCTACGCGTACATGCCCATCGTCGCGGGCGGCACCGCGTTCATGTACAACCTCAAGATCAGCGGCAAACGGGTGACCAACCTGCGGCTCTCGGGCGAGGTCATCACCAAGATCTTCACCGGTGCGATCACCAAGTGGAACGACCCGGCCGTGCAGAAGGACAACCCCGGCCTCGCGATGCCCGACAAGACGATCACCCCCGTCGTGCGCTCCGACGGGTCCGGCACGAGCGCCCAGTTCACGCTCTGGATGTCGAAGCAGTTCCCCGGGATCTGGAAGGCCGGGCTCAGGTCGCAGTTCCCGACCCCGCCGGGAGGCAAGGCGCAGAACGGCTCGCTCGGCGTCGCCGGCTACGTCAGCCAGGACTACGGCGAGGGCGCGATCACCTACGTCGAGTACTCGTACGCGCTCAAATCGGGCTTCCCCGTGGCGAAGGTGCTCAACGCCCAGGGCTACTACATCGAGCCCACCGCGAACTCGGTCGCGGTCGCGCTGCTGAGTGCCGGCATCAACTCCGATCTCACGCAGAACCTCGACAACGTCTACAGCTCGGGCGACAAGCGCGCCTACCCGCTCTCGAGCTACTCGTACATGATCATCCCGACGGAGGTCGGCGGCATCTTCACCGAGGAGAAGGGCGCCACCCTCGGCGCCTTCACCCGGTACATGCTGTGCGAGGGTCAGCAGCAGGCCCCCGCGCTCGGCTACTCGCCGCTTCCGATGAACCTCGTGCAGGCCGGGTCCGACCAGATCAAGCGTATCCCGGGAGCCGGATCGCAGGGCATCGACTTCACCTCCTGCAACAACCCCACCTTCAAGGCGGGCGACTCCCCGTCGAGCAACCGGCTCGCGTCATCCGCACCGCAGCCGGCCGACTGCGACAAGGTCGGCACGAGCCAGTGCACGACCGGAACCGCGGGTGCGACGCAGGAGACGCCGGTCTCGGGCACCGGCACGGGCGGCAAGGCGAACACCTCGCCCGACGCGGGCGCCTCGGGCGGGGACACGGGCGGCGAGGTGCAGTACGACGAGAACGGCACGCCCATCGGCGGGGGCGTCACGGGCGCCTCCGCGGTGTCGAAGCCCTTCACGGTCGAGGACCAGGGGATGGGGCCGACCCAGTGGCTCATGGTCGCCGCCGGGGGGCTGTTCTTCGCCGCCGTGCTGCTGCCGCCCTTCCTCTCGCGCCGGATGCGCGAATCCGCGAAGAAGTAGCGGCAGACAACCCGCCGGGGCGCCCGCGTTGCCCCCGCGTTCACCTCACGGCCACCGGCGATCCCTTGGCTGATTCCGTTCACCCCACCACCCCCGGAGCGCCCCGCCGATGTCCGTTGCATACCCGCCTGCCACGAGCCGTGTGGTCGTCCGATCCGGGGTCTCGGGCGTCGTCGTCGGGGTGCTCGCGTGGGCGGCGCTGACCGGAGCGGGCGTCGCGGTCCCGGCGGAGCGCGCGGCCGCGGCGGGTTCGTCGGCGGTCACGATCACCGCGCAGGATCAGGACCCCGACTACCTGAACGCGCCCTTCCCGGAGCTCGCCGTCACCGTGTCGCAGACCGACGACCTGGTCCAGCAGGGCATCAAGGTGACCTGGACGGGGGCGCGTCAGTCGGTGCCCGGCAGTTCGTCCAACGGAGGCAAGGACTTCCTGCAGATCTTCCAGTGCTGGGGCGATGATCCGGCGAACGGCGACCGGCCGGATCGCACCACGTGCCAGTACGGCGGGGCGGGGTCGTACGGCGCGACCAGGGATTCGAGCCGGCGCTACGAGTACAACGCCATCCCCGAGCAGGACCAGCAGTACTCGGCAGCCCGCGCGAACGATTTCGAGGCGGCGTACACATCCATCCCGTTCCGCGCCCGCAACGGTGTGGTCGTGACCTCGCTCAAGGACGGGCCCACCGGCGCCCGGGTGCGTGACACGACCGTGGACGTCAACAACAACCAGTTCTTCAACGTCAACTCGACGAACGAGGTGGCCTGGGCGGGGTCGGGCGATGACGGGTCCGGATCGATCTCGTTCGAGGTGCAGACCACCATGCAGTCGCCCGGGCTCGGATGCGGTGATCCCGTCGAGGTGGACGGCAAGGTGCGGGGTGCCTCGTGCTGGCTGGTCATCCTGCCTCGCGGCTCGGCCGACAACGGTTCCACCTCCATCAACCAGTCGGGGCTCTTCTGGGAGAGCTGGCAGCACGCGCTCGCCGTGCGCATGGGATTCGCCCCTGTCGGCGCGCGGTGCCCGGTCGGGGCAGCGGAACGGCAGATCGCCGGAAGCGAGGTCGCCTCGCTCGCGGTGCAGTCGTGGCAGCCGATCGTCTGCCGGCAAAGCGGGGGCGCGGTCTTCTCGCACCTGACGAACGCCGAGTCGGATGCCCTGGCCGCGGCGAGCAGCTCGCACGACGCCCCTCTCGCGTTGACGACCTACCCGCAGGAGGAGGCGAGCGACCTCGTGTACGCCCCCGTCGCACTCTCGGGCGTCGTCATCAGCTTCTCGGTGGACCGGAATCCGAACCCGTTCAAGACCCTGCCGGAGGAGATGGACGGAAAGGCGCGGCTGCCGTTCGACGAGATCAAGCTCACGCCTCGGCTGCTCGCCAAGCTGCTCACGAACTCCTACTGGGGTTCGCTGCCTCCCGAGGTCGATCGTTCGCACCTCGATCCCGACAACCCCGAGAACCTCACGATGGACAAGGAGTTCCTCGCGGTGAACTCGCCCGAGTGGGGCTATCAGCTGCTCATCACCCCGGCGCTCGCCGATGTGCTGATGCCGCAGGGGCGCTCGGATGCGGCGCGTGCGGTCTGGGCGTACATCATGGCCGACCCCGAGGCGGCCGCGTTCATGGCGGGCGAGGCCGACCCGAACGGGATGACCGTGAACCCCTGGTACTCGACGGTGGCGTCGAAGAACCCGAGCGGCACGGCCTTCGACCCGGTGCGTGACAACTTCCCGAAAGCGGATCCGGCCGAGATCACGTATCCGTCGCAGGACCCGATCAACGTCGTGACGTGGCGCTCCTACGTCAACGACCTCGATTCGTCGGCATACCTGACGTTGCGGGGCGACGGCCAGGTCATCGGCGACTGGGATCCGAACTCCACCCCGCCGAAGTACCGCAAGATGGGGCGTTCGGTGCCGGGGTTCCAGCGCGTGCTCGGGGTCAGCGATGCAGCAGCCGCGAATCGCTACGAGGTGCGGGTCGCATCGTTGAGGAACTCGGCCGGCGAGTTCGTTCAGCCGACCACGTCGGCGCTGCTCGCCGCGGCGGCAGCGATGCAGCCGGTCGGGTCCACCGGCGTCGTGCGCTACGACGGCGCCACGGCCGCCGCGAAGGCCGCGCCGACCGCGTATCCGCTCGCCGTCCCGGTCTATGCGGCGGCGAGCCCCTCGAAGCTCAGCGGCGAGCTGCGCACCGACTACGCCGATTTCATCCGCTACGCGGTGTCGGCGGGCCAGGTGCCGGGTGTCTCGCTCGGGGAGCTGCCCGCGGGGTACGCCCCGCTCCCCGCCTCGTGGGTGGCGCAGGCGACGGCCGCCGCGAAGACGCTGGAGGCGGGCGCCCCGTCGCCGTCCCCCTCGCCCGCGCCCTCGTCGAGCGGCGGTTCCGGCTTCGGCTCGCCGGGCGATTCCGGGCAGTCGGAAGCGCCGCAGCCCGAGGCGACAGGGGACCCCGCGCGCTCGCTCAGCTCCTCCAGCACGCCTGCGGACCCCGATCTCGCTCCTTCCAGCGCGATCCTCCCGGTCAGCTTGCTCGCCGGTCTCGGCGCGGCGCTCGTCAGCGCCATCGCCTCACACCGGAGAGCCATCAGAACTTGGGTCAAGCGCTAGTGCTGATTCGAGCCGGACGCCCGTCCGGAACCACCCATCGAAAGGAAAGCAAGTGAAGCTCAAGAAGTTGGCTGCCGCCGGGGCAGTCCTCGGCGTCGCGGTCGCCGGGTTCGGCGCGGCGGCTCCTGCCTCCGCTGACCCGGTTACGGACGGCTACGTCATCGTCGGATCCGACACCCTCCAGGACGCGGTCGGCGCCCTCGCGAACGGATTCAAGAACGGCAGCAGCACGGTCCGCACCCTCGGACTGGGCAAGGTCGTCGCGTCCTGGGACGCCTTCGCTCCGGGCGTCGCCGGCGGTATCGGCACCATCCAGACGAAGGCTGTCGGGCCGGTCTACCCGCGTCCCTCGGGCTCGGGCAACGGCAAGGCGGCTCTGATCGCGTCCTACACGGGCAACCCCTGGGTCATCCCGACGACCAACTCGCTCTACAACAACGTCGGACTCGCCGGAAGCTACCAGATCAGCGGTCAGGTGGACGCGTCGCGCTCGTCGAGCGAGGCCTCGGTGAACACCAACGGCGCCTACCAGTACCTGCCGTTCGGCCAGGACGCGGTCTCCTACGCGTTCAAGGCGGGCGCCAACGTCGACTCGGCCTCGCTGAGCTACGTGCAGTCGCTCACCACCGCGCAGCTCAACGCCATCTACGCGAGCTCCACCAACACCACGATCCCCGGTGGCAACAGCGACGTGATCGTGCCGCGGCTGCCGCAGAACGGATCGGGGACCCGCTCGTTCTGGCTGACGGCGATCGGCAGCCCGACCCTCGGCGCCGCCGCCAACGGCTCCGCGACCACCCTGCCCGAGAACAACGGCACCGTCCTCGCCCCCGCGTCCGACGAGATCTGGATCATCCCGTTCTCGGTGGCGAGCTACATCGCGCAGGCGAACGGCGTCACCGCCTCGAACACCACGTCGGGCATCTCGCTCGGCTCGCCGAACGGGGTCACCCCGATCTCGGGGACCGCTCCGAACCTCGCCGGCGTGAACACGTTCTACAACGGCTCGTACGGCCGCACGACGTACATCGTCGTGCCGTGGGCTCGCATCACGCCCTCCGAGTCGGCCTACGATGCGGGGCTCGCCGCGGCGCTCAACCCCTCCAGCACCTCCAGCCTCACCTACTGGGGATCCTCGAGCCTTCCGTCCACCTCGAAGGCCGTGAAGATCAAGTTCGGCTTCCAGGAGCCGGCGAACCCCGGCTACCGCGCCAACTGACACCGCAACACCGACACGAGAAACGGATAACAGGACAATGAACAAGAAGACGCTCGGCGCTGCCGGGCTCGCGACTGCAGCGCTCACGCTGCTCGCACTCGCCGCGCCGACCGCCGCTTTCGCGGACTCGTCGGTGCCCCCGGCCGTCGGCTCGGGGGCGACCCAGACCGATCAGGCGCTCTACGTGCTCGACCCCGAGGAGGGCTTCCCCCTCACCCAGGGTTCGAGCATCGCATGGGGCCTGCAGGTGCTCGGTGGGCCCTCCCCGACCGACCCGCTCGCCGAGTTCTCGGCGCCCGCGGGCGCCCAGCAGTGGTACACCTTCATCTCGCCGCGCGGTTCCGAGCGCAACTACAACGCGTGGAACGGCTACCTCTACCAGGGTGCGTCGGGCGTCGTGTCGCTCGCGGCGATCAGCCCCGCCAACCTGGCGACCACCGGAACCGGCAGCCCCGCCGGTGCCGCCGCGGTGGCAGCCCAGGGTGGCGACTGGTCGCTCGGCGTGGCATGGACCAACGGCTCGAACGTGCTGAAGGTGGCCTACACCTACATCACGATCACCGCCGGAACCCCGTCGACCGCGACCTACACCTTCGCGCAGCCGGCCGCCGCCGCGACCGCCCCGGCGATCACCACGCAGCCGGCGAACGCGTCGGCCGCGGCGGGCGCCACGGCCACCTTCACCGCCGCGGCATCCGGTTCGCCGGCGCCGACGGTGCAGTGGCAGTCCTCGTCCGACGGCACCACCTGGACCGACGTCAACGGCGCCACCAGCGCCACGCTGACGGTCGCGGGTGCGACGGTCGCCCAGTCGGGCACGAAGTACCACGCCGTGTTCACCAACTCGGCGGGTTCGGCCACCACCGACGCCGCCACCCTCACGGTGAACGCGCTGTTCCCGACCCAGCCGACCGGTTCGGACGCCCACAAGGTGACCATCGCCGCGCCGGTGGCGGGTGACGCGACCATCACGGTTCCGGCCGGTGTCGCCAACGCGAACAAGACCCTCCAGGTCTGGGCGTGGTCCGACCCGACGAACCTCGGCCAGCAGGTCGCGGACGCCGACGGCGACGTCGTCGTCGACATCACCTCCCTTCCCGCGGGCGAGCACACGGTCGCCTTCACGGAGCCGGGTGACGCGACCCTCACGGTCGTCGCCTGGGGCACCTTCGAGAAGCTGTCGGCGAGCGGCGACCCGCTCACCGACGACGTCGACCTGAAGGCCACCGTGACCGCGAGCGACCTGTGGTCGCTCAACGCCGAGGAGACCCAGGTCGACTTCGGCAACGTCACCCGTGGCGCGACCAAGACCGCCTCGCTCGGCAAGGTCACCGTGGTCGACGACCGCAACGTGCTGAAGGGCTGGGACCTGGGCGTCGGCTGGACGAAGTTCACCAAGGGCGCCGACGAGATCCCCGCCTCGGCGCTCACCGTCGCGGGCAAGCTCTACACGGGCTACACCCCCGTCGCGGGCATCGAGGTCGGCACCGGCACCAACCTCGCGAAGTCGACCGCCGTGTCGACCTCGCCCGCCGGTGCGCTGTTCGACGCCGACCTGGCGTTCACGGCTCCCGTGACGGCGCAGGCCGGTGAGTACCACTCGACGCTGACCCTCACCCTCACCTCGCGGTGAGCCTGAGCAGCAGCTCGTAGCACCATCGCAGTGACCCGAGTGGGGGAGCCGTCCGCGGCTTCCCCACTCGGCGCGTTCCGTCCGGAGCCGCGCACCGGACGGAGGGATCGCGATCACCTGCCGTTCACATCCGCGATACACGTCCTTCGCCCGCACCTGAGGAGATGAACGGTGCGCATCGCCACCACCCGAAACGGTGCCCGCATCGCTACCGCGATGGGGGCCGCCCTGACCGCCGCGGCACTCCTGCTGGCCCCCGCGATCCCAGCCTCCGCGACCCCCGCAGCCGACCCAGGCGACACCACCATCGGGGTGGCGACCCGTCCGGCCGGCGACGACGGGCTCCCCGACGACCGCACCCGCTTCAGCTACGCGGCCGGCCCCGGCCAGACCGTCACCGATCGCGTCTACATCGGCAACACGGGGACCGAGCGGCAGGACTTCACCGTCTACGCCACCGACGGATTCAACACCGAGACGGGGGAGTTCGCTCTGCTCGCCACCGACGAGCAACCCTCCGGCATCGGCGCCTGGGTGCGGTTCGAGAACGGCGAGGACCGCATCCTGCTCACCCTCGAGCCGGATGAGGCGCGCCTGCTGACGTTCACGGTGACGTTCCCCGCCGACGCCACTCCAGGCGACCACGTGGGCGGCCTCGTCGCATCCGTGCTCGAGGACGGTGCGCAGGTGAGCCTCGACCGCCGGGTGGCGACGGCGATCTACGCGCGCGTGTCCGGCGAGCTGCAGCCGCGGCTCACCATCTCGAACCTCCGCGCCGAGCATCGGGGCGACTGGTGGAACCCGTTCGGCGGCACCGTCGTGCTGGACTACACGATCGACAACCCCGGCAACGTCGCGCTCGCCGCCAACCTCACCGCCGGCGCCCGCACCTTCTTCTGGATCCCGGTCACCGGGGACAAGGGCGGCAAGGTGCCGGTCCTGCTGCCCGGGAACAGCGCGTCCTACCGCCTCGAGCTGACGGGAGTCGGTCAGTGGCTCTACCTCGATCCGTTCCTGACGATCCGACCCTTCGCCGACACCGACGACAAGGACGCGCAGCTGCTCCAGGTGGCGCCGACGAGTCGTGACGTCGTGCTCATCGTGCCGCCGTGGACGGCGCTCCTGGCGCTGGTCCTCGTGGCGGGTGTCGTGCTCTTCATCCGGTGGCGACGCAAGCGTCAGGATCAGCAGGCGATCGCGTGGATGGAGGAGACCGAGAAGCGCGCCCGTGAGGAGGCGGAGGCCGCGCTGGCCGAGGGCTCCGCGGTTCCGGACGACTCCGAAGCGGTGACGCCGGGGTGAACCGCTCGACCGGATCGGTGGCCGGCCTCGTCGCCGTTCTCGCGCTGACGCTGCTGATGCCCGTCGCCGGCGTGTCCGCCGCGGCTCCGGCGGACGGCGACGGCGACATCAGCGTGACCATCGTCGACCCGACCCCCGACCCCACGCCGCGGCCCTCGGCGACCCAGGGCCCGGGCGGAGGGTCGCCCGGTCGCGGCGGGAGCGGCGGCGCCCAGCCCACACCCGACGACGAGCCCTCCGAGCCCGCCGCCGAAGGCTCCGGCGGCCACTGGATCGTGGTGAGCGGGCTCGACAACTCGGCGCACGGCGAGCTGAACCCGTTCCGAGGATGGGTGCGTTCGACCGTGAGCGTCGCCAACCGGTCCGAGACCGAGACCGTCGGCGGGCGGATCGTGTTCCGTCTGCGCACCATATTCGGCGCCCAGATCGGCCCCGCCCTCACGCGTCCTCTCGCCGATATCGAGCCGGGGACGACCCGCGACAGCTCGGTCGAGCTGGTCGGCGTCGGCCAGTGGCCGCTCGTCCAGGTCTCCGCCACCTTCGAACCGGACGAGGCATCCGGTCTCGACCCGATCACCCGCGAGGCGTGGGTGCTCGCGCTGCCCTGGCTGCTGCTCGCGATCCTGGTGCTCGTGGTCGCGGCGGCGGCGATCCTCTGGCTGCGACGTGCCGGGATCCGCGCGGGCGCACGGACGGGAGGGGGGACGTGAGCGCCGCCACCGCGGAGCGCCCCGCCCCGCCGTCACCCCCGAAGCGCGCCGCGAGCGCGAAGATCGTCCGCCCCCCGAAACGGCCCCCGGTGCAGTACCTGCCGCTGCCACCCGGGAGGCAGCTCCTCCGGCGCTGCCTCCAGATGGTCGCGATCGTCCTCCTCGCGTTCGCTCTCGACGTGGGCCTCCTGAGCCACCTGCAGCACGCGGTCGCGCAGCAGCAGCTCTACAACGGCATGCGGGAGCAGCTCGCCGCCGGGACGCTGCCGGTGAGCGAGGGCGACGTCGACGGCGTGCTGCTGCCCGACGGCGTTCCCGTCGCCTACCTCGAGATCCCGGACCTCGGCTTGCGCGAGGTGATCGTGGAGGGGACCGACTCGGGCACCCTCATGAGCGGCCCCGGCCATCGCCGCGACACCGTGCTCCCGGGGCAGGCCGGGGTCAGCGTCGTGCTCGGACGCGCATCCGCGTTCGGCGGACCGTTCAGCCGCCTGCAGGAGCTGCCCCCCGGCAGCGAGTTCACCGTCGTGACCGGACAGGGCGAGCAGACGTTCCGCACCATCGGCGTGCGGTACGCGGGGGATCCCACACCACCGGCTCTGCAGTCGGGGCAGTCCCGCCTCGTCCTGCAGACGGCGCGCGGCCTGCCCTACGCCCCGTCCGGCGTGCTGTATCTCGACGCCGAGCTCGTCGGCGACGCGCAGGACCGCGGGGCACGGCAGACCACCGTGGCGAGCCTGCCGGAGTCCGACCTCGCCCTCGGGGTGGACACCTCCACGCTCTGGGCGCTCGTCTTCGCCCTGCAGTTCCTGATCGGGGTCGAGATCGCCGCCGTCCTCACGGGTCGCCGAGTCGGTCCGCGCAAGGGCTGGATCATCTTCTTCCCGCTGACCGCGCTGGGGGGCCTCTGGGTGGCCGCCCAGCTCGTGCGCCTGCTCCCCAACCTGCTCTGAACGGACATCCCATGACCCAACCCGAACGTCACGACGCCGTCGCGGAGTGGGCCGACGACCTCGCCGGCCCCGCGGATGCGATGTCGCCTCCCACGGTCGACGCCGAGCCGGAGCCGGCCCGCGCCGACGCGGACGCCGTCGGCGCACCGACTCCCGACGAGACCCCGACGACGCTGCTCCCGGCGTCGGCCGACGCCGCGGGGGACGAGGGCCCGCCCGTTCCGCACGACGCCCCGGTCACCGCCGTCCTGCCCGCGCCCGACGCCGGCGCGCCGTTCTGGCGGAACGCCGTGACCCGCTCGCTCGCCGTGGTCGGCACCGTCCGCGACCGCATGCCGCATCCGGCGCGCGACAGCACCCCGACCGAGGTCATCGACACGCGTCGCGATCTCGCCGCGCTGGAGGCGCGCGACATCTCCGCGTGGTTCGGCGACCACCTCGTGCTGGATCGCGTCTCGCTCACGATGCCCGCGGGCGCGGTCACCGCGCTCATCGGGCCGTCCGGATGCGGCAAGTCGACGTTCCTGCGCATCCTGAATCGCATGCACGAGCTCGTGCCGTCCGCGTCGCTCGCGGGCGAGGTGCTGCTCGATGGTGAGGACATCTACCGCGCCGACCGCCCGCTCACCGACGCCCGCAAGAGCATCGGGATGGTCTTCCAGAAGCCGAACCCGTTCCCGGCGATGTCGATCTACGACAACGTCGTGGCGGGGCTGCGCCTCACCGGGGCGAGCGTCGCCCGCGACCGCAAGGACGAGCTCGTCGAGACCTCGCTTCGCCGCGCCGGGCTCTGGAACGAGGTGAAGGACCGCCTGCGGGCGCCCGGTGGCGGGCTCTCCGGCGGCCAGCAGCAGCGATTGTGCATCGCGCGGTCGCTCGCGGTCATGCCGCGCGTGCTGCTCATGGACGAGCCGTGCTCGGCGCTCGACCCCACCTCGACCCGGGTCATCGAGGAGACGATGCTCGAGCTCGTGTCGGACGTCACCATCGTCATCGTGACCCACAACATGCAGCAGGCGCAGCGCGTCTCCACGCAGTGCGCGTTCTTCCTCGCCTCGCAGGGCAAGCCGGGCGCCATCGTGGAGTACGGCGACACGGATGCGATGTTCAGCGAGCCGATCGACGCCCGCACCTTCGACTACGTCAACGGCCGCTTCGGCTGAGCTCGCGGGCGGGGCGCTCGCGGTATGATGATTTCATCATGCCGTTCAGTCAGGGGGAGCGCCCCCTCTACGAGGTGAAGGCCGGGCTCTTCAAGGGGCTCTCGCATCCGTTCCGCATCCGGCTGCTCGAGCTGCTCGCCGACGGGCGGGAGCACAGCGTCGCCGAGCTGCAGGAGGCCACCGGGCTCGAGGCCTCGCACCTCTCGCAGCACCTCGCCGTGCTGCGCCGGCACCGGCTCGTCGCATCCGATCGCCGCGCGAGCCACGTCTACTACCGGCTCGCGCACCCCGACGTCGCCGAGCTGCTCGCGGTGGCGCGGCGGCTGCTCGCCGCGATCGTGGCGGCCGACGGCGCCCGGATGGCGGACGTCGCCGCACTGCCCGAGCTGCCGCGATGAGCGGCGCCGCCCGTCGCGCGGGCGCCCGCATCCGGAGCCTGCTGCCCGCCGCCGCCGACTACCGCCCCCTGCGCCGCAGCTGGCGCGCCGACCTGCTCGCCGGCCTCACGGTCGGGATCGTGGCCCTGCCGCTCGCCCTCGGCTTCGGCATCTCCTCGGGCGCGGGCGCGGAGGCCGGCCTCATCACCGCGATCGTCGCGGGCGTCGTCGCCGCGGTCTTCGGCGGATCGAACGTGCAGGTGTCCGGGCCGACCGGCGCCATGGTGGTCGTGCTCGCCCCGATCGTCGCGAGCCACGGGCTGGGCGCTGTCGCGCTCGTGAGCCTCATGGCGGGCGTCATCGTGCTCGTGGCCGGCGTGCTGCGGCTCGGGCGGGCCGTGTCGTTCATCCCGTGGCCGGTCATCGAGGGCTTCACGCTCGGCATCGCGGTCATCATCTTCCTCCAGCAGGTGCCCGCGCTGACGCGAGCGGATGCCGAGGGGGCGTCGCACACGAACGTCGTCGTGACCGCCGTCACGGCCCTCGCGGGCGCCGATGCCGGCTACCTGCTGTGGGCGCTCGGAGCGGTCGCCGTCGTCGCGCTCTGCATGATCCTGCTGCCGAGGCTGCACCGCGCGATCCCGGGGTCGCTCGTCGGCATCGCGGTCGTCACGCTCCTCGCGCTGTGGCTGCCGACGCCGCTCGCCGACATCGGCGCGCTCCCGCACAGCCTGCCCGCGCCGGCGCTACCCACCCTCGACCCCGGCACGCTCGGCGCGCTCGCCCTGCCCGCGCTGACGGTCGCGGCGCTCGCGGCGATCGAGTCGCTGCTCTCGGCACGCGTCGCCGCCTCGCTCGCCGACACGGGCCCCTACGATCCCGACCGCGAGCTCGTCGGTCAGGGGCTCGCCTCCGTCGCCGCGGGGCTGTTCGGCGGCATGCCGGCGACGGGCGCGATCGCGCGCACCGCCGTCAATGTGCGCTCGGGGGCGAGGACGCGGCTCGCATCCGTCGTGCACGCGCTCGTGCTGCTGCTCGTCGTGCTCGTGGCGGCGCAGCCGGTGGGCCTCATCCCGCTCGCCGCCCTCTCGGGGGTGCTCATGGTGACCGCGGTGCGGATGGTGCACGCGGCGACCGTGCGCAGCATCCTGCGGTCGACCCGCGCCGACGCGCTCGCCTTCGTGATCACGGCGATCGTCACGATCTCCGTCGACCTCATCGTGGCCGTCGTCATCGGGATGCTCGTGGCGGGCGTGTTCGCGATCCGCAGCCTCTCGCGGGCGACGGGCGTGACGCGCGAGCCGCTGACGGGCGAGCCGGTCGAGGGGGACGAGCGCATCGCGATCGTCCGGCTCGACGGGCCCCTGTTCTTCGCGGCCGCCGACCGCGTCTTCGACACGGTGACGGCGCTCGACGGCGTCTCCGTCGTCATCCTCCGGATGTCGCAACTCGAGCTCGTGGACGCCACGGGGGCGCACGTGCTGAGCGAGATCGTGCAGCGGCTCGAGGCGCGCGGCATCACGGTGCTCATCAAGGGCGTGCGCGAGGGGCACGTCGAGCTGTTCCGCACGGTCGGGGTGCTCGGGGCCCTGCGGCACCACAAGCACCTGTTCGCCGAGCTATCCGCGGCGGTCGAGCACGCCCGCAGCCACGTGGAACGCGAGCGCGCCGCGGGTTGAGCCGGACGCGAGTCAGAGACGCCGGTTCGACGTGGCGTCGGCGTCGCCGAACCAGCGGCGCACCGCGAGCACGCGCTGATTGACATCGACGTCGGCGGCGAGATCCAGCTTCACGAAGATCGCGCGCAGGTGCGCCTCCACGGTTCGGCGCGAGATGTGCAGCTCGGCGGCGATTCCCGCGTTGCTGCGACCCGAGGCGACGAGGGTGAGCACCTCGACCTCGCGCCCGGTGAGCAGTTCGCGGGTATCGGTACGTCCCGTGTGACCCTCGAGGATCAGCGGGTCGATCGCCGTCCCACCCTCGCCGACGGCCCGGATCCGCTCCAGGAAGCTCTCGGTGTCGAGCACGCGGTCCTTCAGGAGGTAGCCGAATCCGGGCGCCGCGCCGAGGACCAGCGGCGAGACGGCGCTCGGCTCCAGCACCTGGGTCAGCATGAGCACCGCGAGGTCGGGCAGACGCGCGCGCAGCTCCGCCACCGCCTGCGCGCCATCCCCGTGCGGCATCCGGATGTCGGCCACCACCAGATCCGGTCGGCACGCGTTCACCCGCTCGATGAGCGATCGCGCGTCGCCGACCTCGGCGACCACCTCGTGCCCGGCCGCGGCGAGCAGCCGCGCGATCCCGTCGCGTAGCAGCACCTGATCCTCGGCGATCACGATCCGCACGGCAGAACGGCCTCCACGATCGTGCCGCGCGTCTGCGCGTCGCGGACCAGCAGCTGTCCGCCGGCGGCAGCGACGCGCTCGGCGAGCGACCGCAGCCCCGTTCCGGCGCGGGGGTCGGCGCCACCGCATCCGTCGTCGCGCACCATGACCGTGACGCGCGCATCGTCGAGGCTGGCGACCCTCACCCCGATCCGGGTCGCCCCGGAGTGCTTGAGCGCGTTCGTCACGGCCTCCCCGATCACGAAGTAGGCGGTCGTCTCGAGCGGCGCGCTCAGCCTCTCGCCCGGCAGCTCCCAGTCGACGAGCGGGGCGAGCGGGCCGAGCAGTGAGCGCACCGCCGATTCGAGCCCCTCCTCCTGAAGGACCTCGGGGAGGGCACCGCCCCCGAGGGCCCGCACCTCCTCGACCGCCGAACGCAGGGCGGTCACCGTCTCATCGATCAGCAGCCGCGCGCTCGGGTCATCGAGCCGGCGACCCGAGAGCTGCAGACCGAGCGCGAGACCGAGCAGCCGCCCCTGGAGGCCGTCGTGGAGGTCGCGTTGGAGACGCCGGCGCTCCCCGGCCGCGGCCGCGTCCGCGCGACGCGACTCGGCGGCCAAGTGCGCCTCGAACGTCGCGGGCGCGAGCATGACGCTGCAGTCGCCGAGCGCTACGAGGCGGGGGATCGCCGCGGCGAGCGAGGGATGCGCGGTCACGGCCGGCTCGCGGCCGTCGCGTCGCGCGATCACGATCGACCCGGCGTCCGACGGCTCGCCGCGCTCGTCGGTCCAGCTTCCATCGCTGAGGCGGAACCGCAGCTGGAGTCGCGGATCCTCGACCGTGCGGCGCACCGCGCGGAGCGCGAGCTGCCGAAGCTGACCCTCGGGGGTCGCGTCGGCGGCCGCGAGCTCTTGCCGGAGGATGGACGCGGGGACGATCAGGCGGAGGAGTGCGCGTCGCGAGCGCCTCCACAGGGCCGTCACCGCGACGGCGCCTGCAGCGCCCGCGGTGACGGCCGCCGCCGGCGGCGCCCCGAGCGCCCAGCCACCCACGGCGATTCCGGAGATCGTGACGATCAGGAAGGTCGCGAGGAGCCCGTCCAGGAACGCCACGATCACCGGGGGACGCAGAACCCACGCGTCGGCCGCCGCTGCGGTGCCGAGCGAGAGTGCGGCGGCGGCCACCGCGGCGATCGAGAACGCGAGCATGAGGACCGTCACCGAGCCGTCCATCCCCAGGCCGAAGCCGTCCGCGGCCGCGCCCAGCAGCAGGCAGGAGCCGATGAGCAGCACGGGAACGGTCGCGGCGAGCGCGGCGAGCACCGCGCGACGTCGTGCCTCGCCACCCAGTCCCGCCACAGTCCGCCAGGTGACGACCGGCGCGAATCCGAGCTGGACGAACCAGAGCGTCGTGCCGACGACGCCGGCGATCGCCGAGCCTGGGGTCGCCATCGACCCGACGGCGGAGCAGCCGATCGCGACGGTCGCGATGACGATGAGGATCGCCTCGTAGCGCACCGTCGTTCGGCCTGCGGCCCCCGACGACGCCAGAACCGGTATCACCTGCATCAGCAGGATCGGGAGGATGTGCCCGGTGCTGGAAAGGAGTTGGGCCGGCTCCGACCCCGGGAGCGCCGCTCCGAGCGCGAGGAGAGAGGGATACAGCAGCACGGAACCGCCCAGCACGCTCGCGCCGACGGTGACGCGGCCCGTGGACGCCCGACCGCAGAGGGTGAGGATCGCGAGACCGGCGACTCCCATGGCGATACGGACGATCACCGGAAGCGTGAAGAACTGCCCGTGCCAGGGGAGGGTGGAGCTCCATGCGAGGAGAGCGACCCCCGCGACCGAGATCGCGAGCAGGACGAGGCGCATCCACCCGACCGACCCGGCACCCATGCGGCCGATTGTGCCGCACGGGATCGCGCCGCGGAATAGGTGCGATCACCGATGTCGCTGCCGATCCGTGCGCCTAGCGTTCGGAGCGCAGAACCCTAGCTCGTCCGTCCGTCGACCTCAGGAGCCGCCATGTCCGTCACCTCCCCTCGGATCCCCACCGCGACCGCCACCGACCGCCCCTGGCTCGTCCCGGGTGCCAGGATCGCGGCGATCGGCGGCCCGCTCGTCCTCGTGGTGTGCAACGCGCTCGTCAACTTCACCCCGGGGTGGGCGACGGTGGAGTCGACCGCGCAGTCGGTGGACGTCATCCGGGCCAACCCGGGGATCGCGGAATGGGTGGTCGCCACCGGCGTGCTGGCCGTGGTGCTCCTGGTCCCCGGTATCTGGGCCGTGGCCGCCCGGCTCGCTCCGCGGTCGCCCGTCCTGGCCGCCATCGGCGCCTGGTTGATGGCGACCGGCTACATCCTCTCGACGGTGCTCTCGTTCACCACGCTGCAGACGCTGTATCTGGCGCAGACCGACGTCGATGTCGCGGAGGTGGGTGCGCAGCTCGATGCGCAGGTCTCGTGGGTCTCGATCGTCGTCTCCGCCTGCTTCGCCTTCGGCGCGCTCGGCGGGGGGATCGTGCTCGCCATCGCCATGCTGCGTCAGCGTGCCGTGGTTCCGCTGTGGGCGGGCCTGCTGCTGTTGCTGTCCGAACCCGTGCGCATGGCGGGTCTCATCCTGGGTCTGCCCGTCGGTCCGCCACTGGCCTCGCTGTTCATCACGGTGGCGTTCGCCGTCGTGATCCTGCGGCTGCCGGAGGTCCGCGAGGCCGCTCGACCCTCGTCGTAAGCAGGCCGCGGGCCGGTGCCGGGCATCAACGCTCGGGATCGCCCCGGACCTTGCGGGTGAGCGCCGCGACATCGCGGTCGAGGTGCTCGATCTTCGTGTCGACCGCGTCGAACCGCGCGTTCATCTCGCCGCGCAACCCGTTCACCTCGGCCCGCACCCCGTCGAACCGGGCGACCATCTCACCTCGGAGTCCGTCGATGGCGGAGGTCGTCGCGCGGGTGAGGAGGGTCGTCATCGCGGTCATCCCGCCGAGCATGATCGCGGTGAAGACGCCGATGATCGTCCAGATCTGGGGCTCGTTCATCGATGTCGCCTCCTCGGCATCGGGTGTGCATCCACGATGGCACGGGTGGCACCGGTCGGGAAGGACCTCGGCGCGATCGGTGGAGAAACCGTCGGCAGGAGCGCTGGGGAGGAGTGGTAGTGCCCGCCCGCCTAGGCTCGACGGGTGGCACACCTGCTCGGCGCCGAACGCATCTCCCTGTCGTTCCCCGCGAAGGACGTCTTCGACGACGTGACCGTGGGGCTCGACGAGAGCGACCGCATCGGCATGCTCGACCAGACCGACCGCCTGCTCAGGCGCGACCGGGACGTCGTGTTCCTCGACGAGCCCACCAACCACCTCGACGTGAGCATCGATGACTGAGCAAGCTCGGCGTCGGCGCACAGTGCCGGAGCCTGGGATTCTGGTCATGTACGTGGCGGGGGGCGCTGTTGCCGGTGTACTTGCGAAGCTCGCCGATGGTCCGGTGACATGGCTGGGAGACCTCGCCACCTACTTGGCGGTGTGGGTGCTCGGAGTCACGCTGATCGGCGCGTTCGCTCCCAGTGCTCCACGGGCGGCGGCACGCGCCTCGGCTGCCTTCGTGTCGGTGTGTGTCGGGTATTACGGGTTCGCCGTGGTTGTGCTCGGCTATCCGGTCGGGCGAGAGAGCGTCGTGTGGGTCCTTTTGTCCCTGACTCTGGTTCCCGCGATCGCGAGTCTCGTGCGCATCGCGCGCACCGCAGACCGGTGGTGGTCGAGCATCGTCATCGCGACGGTTGCGGCGATGTGCGTCGCTGACGACGCGATCGCGCGAGTCGTGATCGCGCTCACTGAGGACGTCCCCGAGGCGTTCATGTACTCGGTGCGCCCGATCCAGGCGATCATCAACGTGGTGAGCGCAGTTGTCGTCGTTCTTGTCGCTCCGCGCTCATGGCGAGTCCGATGGTGGGCACTGCTCGCGGCTGTTCCGCTCGCGTTCGTGGGAGCGATGGTCATGAGCGAAGCTCGATCCACTTTGGGTGTCTGAACGAATCACCCGCACACTCCCATCCCTGACCTCACCACGAGAGAGAACGTATGGCTCATCTCATCGGCGCGGAAGCGCTTCACCTCGAGTACCCGACCAAGGTCGTCTTCGACTCCGTGACCCTCGGCATCAGCGAGGGCGACCGCATCGGCGTCGTGGGCCGCAACGGCGACGGCAAGTCGACGCTGCTGCGCATCCTCGCGGGCCGCCAGCAGCCGGATGCCGGGCGCGTCACCGTGCGCGGCGGCACCCGCATAGGCATGCTCGACCAGACCGACCGCCTGCCCGAGGACGAGACGATCCACCACGCCGTCGTCGGCGACCGTGCCGAGCACGAGTGGGCGGGGGACGCGAAGGTGCGCGACGTCATCCGCGGCCTGCTGGGCGACCTCCCCTGGGACGCGCGGATCGGCGAGCTCTCGGGCGGCCAGCGGCGCCGCGTGGCGCTCGCAGCCCTGCTCAGCCGCGACTGGGACGTCGTGTTCCTCGACGAGCCCACCAACCACCTCGACGTCGAGGGCGTCGCCTGGCTCGCCGAGCATCTGAAGACGCGCTGGCCGAAGACTCAGGGCGGCCTCGTGGTGGTCACCCACGACCGCTGGTTCCTCGACGAGGTCTCGACCGACACCTGGGAGGTGCACGACGGCGTCGTCGAGCCGTTCGAGGGCGGCTACGCCGCCTACGTGCTGCAACGCGTCGAGCGCGACCGGATGGCGGCGGCATCCGAGGCGAAGCGGCAGAACCTCATGCGCAAGGAGCTCGCGTGGCTGCGCCGGGGCGCACCGGCGCGCACGAGCAAGCCGAAGTTCCGCATCGACGCCGCCAACCAGCTCATCGCGGATGTGCCGCCGGTGCGCGACCGGGTGGCGCTCGAGAAGCTCGCCACCTCGCGGCTCGGCAAGGACGTCGTCGACCTCGAGGGCGTCTCGGTCGCGTTCGACGGCCGCGAGGTGCTGCATGACGTCACGTGGCGCATCGCGCCGGGCGAGCGCACCGGCATCCTGGGCGTCAACGGCGCGGGCAAGTCGACGCTGCTCGGCCTCGTCGCGGGGGCGGTCGCGCCGTCCGCGGGGCGGGTGAAGCGCGGCAAGACGGTCAAGCTCGCCGTGCTCGACCAGCGGCTCGCCGAGCTGGACGAGATCGCCGACGACCGGGTGGCGGATGTCGTCGGCCGTCAGCGCGCGAGCTACCACACGAGCTCGGGCGCGGAGTTGACGCCCGGCCAGCTGCTCGAGCGGCTCGGCTTCTCGAACGCGCAGCTGTCCACCCCCGTGCGCGACCTGTCGGGCGGTCAGAAGAGGCGCCTGCAGCTGCTGCTCATCCTGCTCGACGAGCCCAACGTGCTCATCCTCGACGAGCCGACCAACGACCTCGACACCGACATGCTCGCCGCGATGGAGGACCTGCTCGACTCCTGGCCCGGCACCCTGCTCGTCGTGAGCCACGACCGCTACCTCATCGAGCGCGTCACCGATCAGCAGTACGCGATCCTCGGGGGGCGGATGCGGCACCTGCCCGGCGGGGTCGACGAGTACCTGAGGATCGGGCGGGGGCTCGCCTCGGATGCTGCGCCGCCCGCACGGCAGGAGCCGACGCCCCCGCAGTCCGCGGCCGCCGCGCCGGCCCTCACCGGTGCGGACCGACGCGCCCTCGAGAAGGAGCTCGCCTCGCTCGAGCGGCGGTTGCGCACCGCGGAGGCGGGGCTCAACGAGCTCGACCTGCAGCTCGCCACGGCATCCGGCGAGGACCCCTACGACAAGCTCGTCGGGCTGTACACGCGCCGCGACGAGCGGGCCGCCATGGTGGCGGAGCTCGAGGAGCGCTGGCTCGAGGTGGGGGAGCGACTCGAGGGCTAGCGGTTCCCGTTCCCACGGGACCCAAGTCCCTGCCGCCCCGCCGAGCGGCTTCCTAGCCTGGAGACAGGCGACGACGAGGACGCCGCCGGAAGGGAACGGGATCATGCGCAGCTACATCGTCACGGGAGCGGCATCCGGCATCGGCAAGGCCACCAAGGAGCTGCTCGAGGAGCGCGGTCACGCCGTCATCGGCGTGGATCTGCACGGCACCGACATCGACGCGGACCTGGCCACGGCCGAGGGGCGCGCGGGGCTCGCGGACGCCGTGGCCGCGAAGGCGCCGGACGGCCTCGACGCGATCGTCGCGGTCGCGGGCGTCGCCGTGCCGAGCTCCCTCGCGGTGCGGGTCAACTACTTCGGCACGCTCGCGAGCCTCGAGAACCTGCGGCCCCTGCTGGCCGGATCCGAGGCGCCGCGCGCCGTGGCGGTGTCGTCGATGGCGTCGCTCATGCCGGTCGACGACGAACTCGTCGGCCTGCTGATCGCGGGCGACGAGGACGCGGCCGTCGCGCGGGCGGACGCGCTCGTCGAGCAGGAGCTCGGCGGCCTCATCTACGCGTCCACCAAGCGCGCCCTGTCGGAGTGGGTGCGCACCGCGTCGATCACGCCCGAGTGGGCGGGCGCGGGTATCCCCCTCAACGCCGTGGGCCCCGGCATCATCATCACGCCGATGACCGCGCCGCTCATGCAGACCCCGGAGGCGCGCGAGCAGCTCGCCCACATGGTGCCGATGCCCCTCGGCGGGCCGGCGGAGCCCGTGGTCGTCGCGCGACTGCTCGCCTGGCTCGCGAGCGAGGAGAACACCCACCTCGCCGGCCAGACGATCTACGTCGACGGCGGCTCGGATGCCGCCATCCGCGGCCCGCACGTGTTCGGTACCGCGGGCTGATCGGCTGAGGCGCCGGCGCGCATGCCGCCCTGGGTAGGGTGGCATGCGTGCCGCCGCCCGTCTCCGCCCGCATCGCCGGGCTGGGCGTGCACCTGCCGGAGCGCGTGCGCACCACGGCGGAGACCGAGACCGAGCTGCGCCGCCGCAACCCCGGCGTGCGGCTGCCGACGGGGCTCATCCGCCGGATGACCGGCGTCGAGACCGTGCACCTGCGGCCCGACGGCTGGGACGCATCCGACCTCGCCGTCGCCGCCGCCCGCGAGGCGCTCGTCGAGTCGCCGGGCGAGGTCGACCTCGTGCTGTTCGCCTCCGCGAGCCAGGACCTCGTCGAGCCGGCGACGAGCCACATCGTCGCCGCGAAGCTGGGCGTCGACGCGCCCGTCATGGACGTCAAGAACGCCTGCAACTCGGTGGTCAACGCGATGCAGGTGGCCGACGCGCTCATCCGCACCGGCCAGCACCGCCGCGTGCTCATCGCGAGCGGGGAGGCGCCGACGGTCGCCGTGCGGTGGGACGTCGAGGGGCACGAGCGGTTCCTGCGCTCCTTCCCCGGCTACACGATGAGCGACGGGGGTGCCGCGCTCGTGCTCGAGGCGTCCGACGAGGCGGATGCCGGCATCCGGTCGACGCGCTTCCTGGCGGTCTCGCGGCACTGGGGCATCGGCACCCTGCCGGGTGGCGGCACGATGCGCCCCCGCGACCTCGACGCCGAGTACTTCGACATGGACGGCCACGGCCTGCAGCAGGCGTTCCTCGAGCTCGGGCCGGAGCCCGTGCTCGGGCTGCTGCGCGACCGAGGCCTCACCTGGGACGACTTCGACCTCGTCGCCATCCACCAGGTGGCGCTGCCCTACCTGCCGCCGATCTTCGAGCGGCTCGGCGTGCCCGGCGACCGCACCGTCATCACGGTGCGGGACCACGGCAACCTCGCCTCCGTGACGCTGCCGCTGCAGCTGAAGCTCGCGCGCGAGCGCGGGATGCTGCGGGAGGGGTCGCGGGTGCTGCTCATCGGGCTCGCGGGAGGGATCTCGCTCGGCCTCGTCGAGGTGGTGTGGTGAGCGGGCTCGCGGTCGTCGTGCCGGTGTACCAGGAGGCGGCCGGCATCGAGCCGACCCTCCTCGCCCTCGCGGCGCAGCACGACGCCGACTTCGACGCCTGGTTCGTCGACAACGGGTCGACCGACGGCTCGGCGGATGTCGTGCGGGCCTTCGCGGACTCCCGCGGCCTCACCCGCTGGCGCGTGATCGACGAGCCGCAGAAGGGCACGGGCGCCGCGGCCGACACGGGCATGCGCGCCGCGATCGCGGCGGGGGCGACGCTGCTCGCCCGCACGGACGCCGACTGCCTGCCCCGCGAGGACTGGACCGCATCCGTGCGCCGCGCGCTCACCCCGCGGGACGCGGGCGGGCTCGGCCTCCGCCTCGTCGGCGGCGAGCTCGTCGCCCGTCGGGATGAGGGGACCGGCTGGATCACGCGGGCCGTGCTGCGCGGCGCCGTGCACCTCGCCGAGGCGTTCGGGCGCATCCGCCCCGGCAACCGCGGCGACGGGTACCTCGGGCCGTACCTCATGGCGGCCGGATGCAACGTCGGCATCACGGCGGAGCTGTACCTCGCCGCGGGCGGCTTCCCGCGCACCGCGATCGAGGACCTCCACGAGGACCGCGCCCTCGTCAACGCCGTGCGCCGCCTCACCCGCGACTACGCGCGGCGCTCGGACGTCGTGGTGTACGGGTCGAGCCGTCGCGTGCGCGCGTGGGGGTTGCGGCGCACGCTTCTCTGGTACAAGGACCACGCGTACCGGCCCGAGGTGGTGGACATCCGGTGAGGGCCGAGGGGGTCGCAACCAAGCGCGACCGCGCCGTGGTGCGGGCGGCGCATCCGCTCGCGTTCCCGCTCGTGTCGGCGATCCCCGGACCCGTGCGCCGCGTGCCGGGCCTCGGCGTCGTCGTGAAGGACGCCGCCCTGCTGCGCGGGGTGCTCATGGACTCCGCCCACTTCTCCAAGAACGGGCCGGGAGCCCCGAGCGACCTCTGGACGCCGGTGCTCGGCCCGCGCGTGCTGCTCAACATGGAGGGCGCCGACCATCTCGCGCTGCGCCGGCAGCTCGCGCCGCTGTTCTCGCCCGCCTTCGTCGACGGCTTCGTCGCCGAGAGCCTCGGAGCGGCGACCGCCGCGCTCGCGGGCGAGCTCGCGGCGAGCCGGCCGGTCGACCTCGTGGCGCACGCGCGGCGCGGGGCGAGCCGGGTGATCTCGCGGCTCGTGGGCCTCGACGAGGGTGCCTTCGACGACCGGATGTTCGCGCGCGTCTCCGCCGTGACGGGGTACGTGACCCTCGCACGACCCCGGCTCGGGCCGCGGCAACTCGCATCCGCTCGCGCGATCCTCGGCGAGCTGGGCGAGCACGCCGCGCGCGCCTACGCGGGGGACGAGTCGACCGTGCCCGGCCGGATGCGCGCGCTCGGCCTCGACGAGCGGGAGGCGCTCGGTGCGGTCGGCGCCTTCGTGCTCACCGGCACCGAGACGATCGTGTCGTATCTGCCGCGGCTCGTGGCGCTGCTCGTCGACTCCGGATGGCACGCGCGGCTCGCGACCGACCCGTCGGCGACGGATGCGGCGATCGCGGAGGGGCTGCGTGTCACCACCCCCTCGCCCGTCATGCTGCGCGCCGTGACCGCGCCGACCCGGATCGGCGGGGTCGCCGTGCGGCCGGGCGATCGCGTGATCCTCGGCACCTACTGGGCCGACACCGCGCTCGGCGCCTTCGACCCGGAGGCGAACCCGGCGGCATCCCTCAAGCAGCTGTGGTTCGGGGCGGGCGCGCACTACTGTCTCGGCGCACCGCTCGCGATGGCGCAGATCCGGCTCGCGCTCGACGCGCTGCTCGCGCATCCGCGGCTCGCGATCACGCGGCGGGCGTCTGCCCGCGGGGTGCTCATCCCCTCCTATGCCCGGCTGGAGGTGCGCGCGTGAGCTTCGGCGGCGCGAACTCCGACGGGAACGAGGTCTCGGCTGCTGCGTGCAGGCGAAGCCCTTCTGTCGTCGGAGTTCACGCGGGGGTGGCGACATGAGCGACCTCGTTCGGGCGGTGCTCGCGGCGTGCGACGCGACCCCGGAGGCGCCGGCGCTCACGGCGAGGCGCAGCTGGAGCTACGGCGAGCTCGGCAGGCGCATCCGGGCGATCGCCGCGGGGCTGCGGGATGCGGGGTTCGCGCCCGGCGACCGCGTGCTGTTCTCGGTGCGCCCGGGCGCGGATGCCGTGGCGCTCGCCCTCGGGATCGTCGGCGCGGGCGGCACGGTGGTGTTCGCCGACCCAGGCGCGGGTGAGGCGCTGTTCCGGACCCGTGCCCAGCTCGCCGCCCCGCGCTGGGTGGCCGCCGAGTCGCTCCTCTACCTTGCGAGCTCGGGGCCGCTGCGCCCGCTCGCGCGGCGTCGCGGCCTCGAGCTCGCCCCTTACGCGAGCCTCGTGCCGGACGCGCGTCACCTCCGCGCGGGCCCGTGGCTGCCCGGAGTGCCCGCCGGGGCGCTCGCCCTCGACCGGCTGAGCGCCGGGAGCGCCGACGGCATCCTGGAGGGCGGTCCCGACGACGAGGCGCTCGTCGTCTTCACCTCGGGCACGACCGACGCCCCCAAGGCCGTCGTGCACACGCGCGGCTCGCTCGGCGCCGGCCTCGCCGACTTCGCGGCCGGCGTCGGCATCCGCGCGGGGCTGCGGGTGCTCACCGACCAGCTCATGGTGGGCATCCCCGCGCTCATCGGCGGGGCGCACTGGACGATGCCCGCGCCGGGGCTCGACCCCGGCGCGCGGCCCGAGGCGTACCTCGCGCACCTCGGCTCCGCCGAGCTGCTGTTCGCGAGCCCCGCCACCCTCGACGCGATCCTCACGGCCCTCGACGCGCGGCCGGAGCTGACCCCGCGACTGGAGACGATCGTGCTCGGCGGCGCGCCCGTGCTGCCGCCGCTGCTGCGGCGGGCCGTCGAGCGGATGCCGGAGGCGCGCATCCGGGCCGTGTACGGCATGACCGAGATCCTGCCGGCCGCGATCGCCGACGGCGCCGAGAAGCTCGCGTACGCGGGCGACGGCGACGCCGTCGGCCGGCTCGTGCCGAGTGTCAGCGCGCGCATCGACGACGGCGAGCTCGTGCTGAGCGGGCCGGGCCTCGCCCGCGGCTACCTCGCCGAGCTGCCCGCGCATCCGCTCGCCGAGCTGCGCACGGGCGACCTCGCCAGCCTTCACGGCGACCTCCTGGTGCTGCGCGGGCGGGCGAAGGACATGTTCATCCGCGGCACGCAGAACGTCTACCCGGGCCTCTACGAGCCGCTCATCGCCGCCCTGCCGGGCGTCGCCGACGCGGCGATGGCGGGCGTGCCGGATGCGATCGGCGACGACCGCATCGTGGTCGCCGTCGTGCCGGCCGCCGCGCCGCCGCCCGAGGCCACCGCAGCCCACCCGCTCGTCGCCGAGGTGCGCCGCCGCCTGCCGGGGCTCGTCGACGCGGGTGTGCTGCCGGACGTCGTCGTCGCGGTGCCCGAGCTCCCGCGTGCCGGTCGCTCGCGGAAGCTCGACCGCCCGGCGCTCGCCGCGCTGCTCGCGCCGTTCGCGGGGGAGGGGTCGTGAGGATCGCCGTCACGGGGGCATCGGGCTTCATCGGCGGGGCCGTCGCGACCGCCCTCGCCGACCGCGACCACGAGGTGACGGGCTTCGGCCGCACGCCGGGCGGCTGGCGGCATCCGCGGGCCCGCTACCGGGTGTGGGACCTCGCGGCCGGCCCGCTGCGCGGCGACCGCGACTTCGAGGCCGTCGTGCACTGCGCGGCGCTAGCCGACGACTGGGCGCCGCTCGCGGAGGCGATGCGCGTCAACCGCACGGGCACACGGAACGTCGTCGCGAGCTTCCCGGGCGCGCGCATCGTGCACCTCTCCACCTCCTCGGTGTACGACGCGTTCACGCCGACGGTCATGGCACGTGAGGATGAGGCGCCGGTGAACCGGTTCCTGTCGAGCTACTCGGAGTCGAAGACCTTCGCCGAGTTCGAGGTGATGGGCACGGATGCGGTGATCCTGCGCCCGCACGCCGTCTACGGTCCCGGCGACACGACCCTGCTGCCGCGGGTGATCGCGGCGGTGCGCCACGGCCGGCTCGTGCTGCCGGAGGGGGCGCGGGTGCCGCACTCGCTCACCCACGTCGACCACCTCGTCGAGGCGGTGCGGCTGGCGCTCCGCGGCCCGGCGGGGGTCTACAACGTCGCCGACGCGGAGCCGGTGGTGCTCGCGGAGCTGCTCGGCGAGTTCCTCGCCCGCCGCGGGGTGCGCGCGCCTATCGTCCGGATGCCGTACTCGGCGGCGCTGCGGGCGGCGGGGGTCGCGGAGGCGGCGGCGCGCATCCGGGGCGGACGCCCGCGCGTCACCCGCTACGCGGTGAGCCAGCTCGGCCTCGAGCGCACCCTCGACCTCACGGCCGCCCGCGAGCGCCTCGGATACGCGCCCGGGTCCACGACCCTCGTCGGCGCGGAGAACTGGTGACGCGGGCCGCAGCCTGATTCCGCGAACGTCAGTGCGCGGTGAGGAAGCGCGGCGGTGGCCCCTCCAGCCGCGCGATCGCGATCTTCACCTCCACGAGTTGGTGCCCCATCGCGTCGATGCGGTCGCTGAGCCGCTGCTCGACGCTGTCGATCCGTTCGGTGAGTTTGGTTTCGACGGTGTCGATCCGTTCGGTGAGTTTGGTTTCGACGCCGTCGATCCGTTCGGTGAGTTTGGTTTCGAGTGCCTCGATGCGCTCGCTGAACCTGGTGTCGAACGCGTCGAAACGACTCGCGGTCTTCGCCTCGGCGTCGCCGATCCGCGCGGTGAAGCTCGCTTCGAGGGCCGCATCGCGCGCACGCGACGCGGCATCCACCCCGTCGATCCGTTCGGTGAGGCGCCGCTCGACGGCGTCCATGCGCTGGATCATCCACCCGAACCCGGCGACGACCGTCGCAAGCAGGGTTGCGCCGCTGATGAGCGTGGTGAGCGTTTCAGCGGACATCGGCACCTCCTCGTGTGGTCGTCGCGTTCGATTGTGCCCGGGGAACGGGCGTCGCAGAAGTAGCGCACCCGAATCTGTGGAACACCGTCACCCCCGCGAGCTGTGGAGGGGGCGCTTCAGGCCTTCTGCACCACGAGCGAGGCGTACGCCGGGATGAGCACCCGCCGCCCGTAGCGCCGCGACACCACGCGGTAGGGGCGTCCATCGCCCACCAGCAGCTCGAGGACCGCCGACAGCTCGGCGCGCGCGAGCGGCCCGCCGAGGCACAGATGACGCCCCGCCCCGAACCACAGCTGCCGGTTGTGCGGCAGGTAGGGGCGGTCCACCTTGAAGGCGCCCGCGACGTTGTTGGCGGTCCAGGTCAGCACCATCACGCGCTCGCCCGCGCGCAGGGTACGCCCCGCGACCTCCACGTCCGAGAGCACCGAGCGGCCGATGAGCGGCGCGGGGCTCGTCACGCGCAGCGCCTCGCGCACGGTGTCGTCGCGGTGCTCCGGGTGTGCGAGGAGCCGCGGCAGCTCGCCCGAGTCGTACAGGATCGCCGCCATCCGGGCCATCGCCGAGGCCGCGGTCTCGGTGCCGGCGACCATGAGCAGCGTCGAGAGACCCTTCGTCTCGCGCAGGCTGAGGCCGAGCTCGCGACAGCGGCCGATGACCGTGTCGGGGTCGGCGCTCGGGAACACCGCATCGATGTGGGCGGTCAGCTCGTCGACGATGCCGCGCGCGAGCGCGATCTTCTCAGGGCTCAGCTCGGTGTCGGCGGTCGTGCCGAGGGCGATCGACGCGAGCCGCTCGCCGGTTGCGAAGATGTCGCGGTAGGTGTCGTCGCCGCGCCCCTCGTCCACCGGCAGGCCGAGCAGCTGCGTCACCATCCGCCCCACGAGGATGCGCGAGAGGTCGGCGAGGTCGAGCGGCTCGCCCGCCTCGAACGCGGCGCGCGCCTCGGCGAGCCGCCGCCCCCAGGCGTGCTCCACGAACGCGGCCGAGGTGCGCTCGGTGAAGAGCTCCTTGCTGCGGGTGCGGAGGTCGTGGTGGCCCGGCCCGTCGAAGAGCTCGTACACCCAGTCGCCGAGGATCTGCGCCCAGAGGTGCCCCACGCCGCCCTCCGACAGCAGCGTGAGGTGCACCGGGTCGTTGAGCAGCTGCCGCGCGACGATCGGGTCGGAGGTGATCCAGCCGAGGAACGGCACGCGCATGATCGGCCGCGCGAACTGCCCGAGCCAGTTGAGCACGGGCAGCGCCGGACGCGCCGCGCGCAGCAGCCGGTGCTCGTGGGCGGCGGCGTCCGAGCCGACGCCGTCGGCGATGAGGCGGATGCGGCGCTCGCGCGGGGCGGCATCCTGTTCGGCGGCGACGGGCACGCGGCCAGCCTAGCCAGGTGCCGCCCGGGCGGGACGATCTCGCTATCCTGCCCCCGTGGGACGTGGATGGCGAGGCGGGCTGGCTGCGCTCGGCACGCTCTGCCTCGTGCTCGCTCCGACGCTCGCGGGATGCGCCGCGGCCCCCGCCCCGCCCGACGGGGTCACCGCGTCCCTCGTGCAGCAGCGCTCGGACGTGGCGGACCGGGTGGCGGAGGTGCGCGTGCACAACGGCTCCGACGCGGCGTTCGCGTTCGCGGGGGTGCGGGTCGAGGACACGCGGTTCGCGGCCTCCGCCGACATCGAGGGGGAGGTGCGGCTCGCGGCCGGCGAGACGGTCGACCTCCGGTTCGCCCTCCCGGATGTCGTGTGCGCCCCGGGGCTGAAGCTGCGCCGCACCCTCGTCTTCGAGCTGGCGGGCGGCGGCGAGCTCGCGAGCGACCTGACGACGGCCGACGACTTCACGCTCGGCCTGCACGAGCGCGAGTGCCTGCTCGCCGAGGTGTCGCGCACGGCCGAGCTCGCCTGGACGGCGTTCGCCCCGTCGCCGCCGGGGGAGCCCGCACACGCGACCCTGACCGTCACCCCGACGGGCGGCGGCGACCCCGTGCTGCTGGCCGGCATCCAGTCCACCAACCTGCTGCAGTTCGCCCCCAAGGGCGGCGACCGCTGGGGCCTCGACCTCGCGCTCGACGCCGCGTCGGCGGCCGTCGAGGTGGACGTGCCGCTCGTGCCGCAGCGCTGCGACCCGCACGTCGTGCAGGAGGACAAGCGCGGCACGATCTTCACGATCGAGGTCGAGGAGCCGCGCGCGGGCACGATCGAGCTGCCCATGCCGCCCGAGCTGAAGGCACGGGTGCTGACCTGGGTCGCCGAGTGGTGCCGCTTCGGCCAGTGAGCCCGCTCAGTCGAAGTCGAGGATGAGCTTCCGCAGCAGCCCCGCGAGCCGCTCCTGATCGGCGGAGGAGAGCGCGCCGAGCAGCTCCGCCTCGCGCTCGACGAGCTCGCCCATGGCGCCGTCGACGGCGGCGACCCCGGCATCCGTCATCGCCACCTGCACGCCGCGGCCGTCGTGGGGGTCGGTGCGCCGTTCGACGAAGCCGCGCTCGACGAGCCGGTCGATGCGGTTCGTCATCGTGCCGCTCGACACGAGGGTCTGCTGCAGCAGCGCCTTCGGGCTCGACTGGAAGGGCGCGCCCTCCCGGCGCAGCGCCGCGAGCACGTCGAACTCCCACGGCTCGAGGCCCGAGCTCGCGAAGGCGTCGCGTCGGGCGCGGTCGAGGTGCTTCGCGAGACGCGCGACCCGCGAGAGCACCTGCAGCGGCGAGAAGTCGAGCTCCGGATGCGCGTGCTGCCACGCGGCCACGATCCGGTCGACTTCGTCCTTCTCGGGCATGAACCCATCTTGGTGCACGTCCCGGCAGGATGGGGGCATGGCCATCCCCGTCATCCTCGACGTCGACACGGGCGTCGACGACGCCCTCGCGCTGCTGTTCGCGGCCGCCCACCCCGAGCTCGACCTCATCGGGGTGAGCTGCGTCGCCGGCAACGCGAGCCTCGAGCGCGTCGTCGACAACACCCTGCGCGTGCTCGCCCTCGCGGGCGCGACGGATGTGCCGGTCGCCGCGGGTGCGAGCCGGCCGCTCATCGAGCCGGCGCGCGACGCGGGCCACGTGCACGGTGCCGACGGTCTCGCGGGGGTCGTGCTGCCGCCCGCGGATCGCCGGGCGGAGCCGGAGCACGCGGTGGAGTTCCTGCGGCGCACGATCCTCGCGCATCCCGAGCCCGTGACGCTCGTGGCGCTCGCCCCGCAGACGAACCTCGCCCTGCTGCTGCGCCTGCATCCGGAGGTCGCCGCGAACCTCGCGCGCATCGTGTTCATGGGCGGCTCGGCGGGTGTCGGCAACGCGACGGCGCTCGCCGAGTTCAACGTGTGGCACGACCCGGAGGCGGCGTCGGTCGTGCTCGGCTCGGGGGTTCCGCTGTTCATGTACGGCCTCGACGTGTTCAACCACGTCGCGGTGCCGCGCGAGCGGGCGCAGGCGCTCGCCGCATCCGTCGAGCCGCTCCCCTCGGCGGTCGGGTGGCTGCTCGACCATCGCATCGCCGCCCCCGACGGCACGCCCGGCGACTACCTCGGCTGGATCGGCGACGCGGGTGCCGTCTGCAGTCTGGTGGTTCCGGACGCCCTCCGCGTCGAGCGGCTGCCGGTGCGGGTGGAGCTGGCCGGCTACGGGCGCGGGCAGACGGTCGTCGACCGGCGCGAGCATCCCGGCGAGGACGCGGCGCACGGCCTCACGACCGAGTGGGCGACCGTCGACGTCGCGCTCGGTGTCGACGCCGAACGGGTGGCGGGGCTGTTCCTCGACACCGTCGTGCCGGGCGCCTGAGCGACCCCGCGGCCCGTCGGCCGAGGCCCCGTCTGCCAGACTTGTCGGGCGCATCGCGCGATCCGCTGTGGTGTAACGGCAGCACGTCGGCCTTTGGAGCCGTACAGTCCAGGTTCGAATCCTGGCGGCGGAGCGGCGGCGGTGCCCTGCTCAGCCGTGCCGGCGCGCGGCCCCTCCGCGCATCAGCCGCAGCACGAGGCCCTGGGCGAAGGGCCCGAGCAGCATGACGAACATCGCGTAGTAGCCGATGTCCGGGACGGTGAGCGAGAGCGTCAGGGCGAGCGCGAACAGGAGCGCCGTCGTGAGATCGGCCACGATCCCCGGGGTGAGCGAGTCGGCGGGGAGCCGGTGCAGCGCCGGATGCTGCCGCAGGTAGAGCCGGATCGCGAGCGAGAACAGCGAGGTGGCGATCATGCTGCCGATGTAGAGGACCTTCGCCCAGGCGTCGTCGCCGTCCATCGCGCCGGAGATCGCGGTCGCGACGGGCAGCCACACGATCGTCAGCAGCCAGCCCGCGAGAATCCACATGAGCGGCGTCGTGACGCCCTCGACGGACGCGAACATCCGGTGATGGATCATCCAGAACATCGCGATGATCACGAAGCTGATGACGAAGCTCACGAGCTGCTGGTCGTGCTCGGCGAGCCAGTGCAGGGTGTCCTCGCCCGCATCCGCGACCTCGCCGACGCTCTCCATGAGGGGCAGGATGAGCAGCGTCATGGCGATCGCGACGACGGCGTCGACGAAGGCGCCCACGCGTTCGACCCGGAAGGGGGCGCGTCGGCGGAGCTCGTCGCTGCTCAGCTCGTCGGCGGACACACCTCGAGCATGGCACGCGCGGCGGCGCCGGGCTAACGTGATCCCCGGGCCGCCACGTACTCCTGGATGGCGATGACCGCGGCGCCGCGGCACCACTCGGTGTCATCGCCGCTCGTGGTCACGAGCTCGACCTGGGCCGCACGCGGATCCCGGTCGGCGGCGATGCCTTCGCGCACGGCGGCGGCGCCGATCTCGGCCAGCTGGACGCCCTCGCCGCCCAGCACGACGAGCTCCGGCATCGTGAGGTTGGCGATCGCCGCGATGAGCCGGCCGAGTCCCCGGGCGGCGTCGTCGACCACGCGGCGCGCGCCGGGGTCGCCGAGCGCGGCGAGCCGCATGACCTCGTCGTAGCCGAGCTCGCGGCCGAGGGCGGCGGATGCGGCGGTCACCACCGCATCCGTCGTCAGCACGCTGCGCGCGCAGCCCCGGTGCCCGGCGACGCACACCGGCCCGAAGGGGTCGAGCGGCCAGTGCCCGACGAGGCCGAGGCCGGCGTCGTCGGCCTGCACGATGCGGTCGTGCACGACGAGCCCGTAGCCGATGCCGGCGCCGAGGGTCACGACCGCGAAGCGCTCGAGTGTTTTCGCGGCGCCGAACCAGTGCTCGTACTCCGTGAAGGCGACGAGGTCGTTCTCGACGACCGTCGGCACACCGGTCGCGCGGGTCACGAGCTCGGCGAGGGGCACGTCGTCCCAGCCGAGGAAGGGCGCGCTGCGGACGACCCCCGAGCCGTCGACGAGCCCCCCGACCCCCACGCCGATGCCGGTGAGACCGGGCGCGTCCGCGCCGAGGCGCGCCGCGCAGTCGACGATCGCGGCGACGACGGCGGGCACCTCGTGGTCGGGCAGCGCCACGACCTCGGATGCGAGCACCGTCGCGCGGAAGTCGGTGAGGGCGACGACGAGGCGGTCGCCCGCGAGCTTGGCACCGAGGAAGCGACGCGAGTCGGGAAGGATGTCGAGCGGCCGGGACGGTCGCCCCGCGCGGCCGTCGGCGCGCTCCTCTGCCTCCACGAGGATGCCTGCGTCGATGAGCGGCGTGCTGAGCCGCGTGAGGGATCCGGGCGACAGCTCGAGCCGCCGCGCGATCTCACTGCGTGAGATGGGCCCGTTGATGAGCACCTCGAGGGCGACCGCGCGCGTCGCGCCCGCATCCGGGGTCCAGGTCGCCTTCGTCATCGAAACCATTCTCTTTATTTCTTGTACTGAAGCAACGTGCGTCATTGTTGCACGAAATCGCCGCACTTGACGCAGAGTTTCTTTTGGAATAGAAAGAACTCCGATGCGTCGACCCTCGCACCGAGGGAAACCCTTTCGACAGGAGACTGCAATGAAGCGTCCGACCCGGATCCTCGCGGCCAGCGCCGCGGCCGCGGCCATCGCCCTCATCGCCGCCGGCTGCAGCGCCGGCGACGGCGGCGACAGCGGTGGCGACATCACCCTCACCTTCTGGGGCTCGTACGGCAACGGAGGCAACTCGGCACAGCAGGACGTGCTCGAGTCGACCCTCATCCCCGCCTTCGAGAAAGCCCACCCGGGCGTCCACGTCGAGTACCTCGACGTGCCCTACGACGACCTGCTGCAGAAGCTCACCACGAGCGCCGCGGGCGACGAGCTGCCCGACCTCGTCCGCGCGGACCTCGGCTGGGTGCCCCGCTTCGCCGACCTCGGCGTGCTCGTGCCGCTCTCGAAGGAGATGGACGACTTCCAGGAGCTCGCCGACGCCACCTACCCCGGCGTGCTCGCGACCAACCTCTGGAAGGGCGAGTACTACGGCCTCCCGCTCGACACCAACACGCGGGTGCTCATCAGCAATCCGGCGGCCCTCCAGGCGACCGGCCGCACCGAGCCGCCCGCGACCTTCGCCGACTTCCAGAAGATGGCTTCCGAGCTCTCCGGCACGGGCATCACGCTGTTCGCCGACGGCGGTCTCGGCGCCTGGAACCTCATGCCCTGGATCTGGTCGGGCGGCGGCGACATCACCGACGCGGACGTCACGAAGTCGAGCGGCTACCTCGACTCGGCGGCCAACGTGAAGACGCTGCAGATGCTCGTCGACCTCTACAAGGCCGGACAGATCGGCAACGGCATCGTCGGCAACGAGGGCGCCGTCTCGACGAGCGAGGGGCTGCCCGGCGGCAACTACGCGACCATCCTCGACGGCCCGTGGATGACGGGCATCTGGGCCGGCCAGTTCCCCGACTTCGCACCCGTGTACTCGCCGGTGCCCGCCGGCGACGGCGGCTCGATCTCGGTCGTCGGTGGTGAGGACATCGTGCTGACCGCGAGCTCGAAGCACCAGAAGGAGGCGATGGAGTTCATCCGCTTCACCCAGAGCGAGGAGTTCCAGCTCGCCCTCGTGCCGACCGGGCAGCTGAGCGTCATCACGGCCCTCGGCGAGAAGCAGGTCGCCCTCGACCCGAAGCTCGAGATCTTCACGAAGCAGCTGGAGACCGCGCGCAACCGGCTCGCGATCCCCAACGCCTCGGAGGTCGACACGATCCTCAATACCGAGCTCGTCCCGGCGTTCGAAGGAACCATCTCCGCCAAGGAGGCGCTGGCGAACGCGGCCGAGAAGATCGACGAGCTGCTCGCCTCGTGAGCATCTCCACCCTCGCAGCCGGGGCGGCGGCCGACGCCGCCGCCCCGGCCCCGCGCCCCCGCATCCGCCGCCGACGGCCCTCGGTGACCCCGTACCTGTTCCTGTTCCCCGGCTTCGTGCTGTTCGTGGTGACCGTCGTCTACCCGATCGTGCAGGCCGTGCAGATGAGCCTCTACGACTGGCGCATCATCGGCAGCGCGACGAGCGAGTTCCTCGGCCTCGACAACTACGCCCGCGCCCTCGGCGACGAGCATTTCTGGCTGTCCTTCGGCAACACCGCCTTCTACCTCGTCGCGACGATCCCGCCGCAGATCGTTCTGGGCCTGCTCATCGCCCTGCTGCTGCACGCGCGCAGCCCCATCCGCCCGCTGCTGCGGGTGCTCTACTACCTCCCCGTCGTCACGAGCTGGGTCGTCGTGTCGCTGCTGTTCCGCTTCCTGTTCGCCGACCAGGGCCTCATCAACTGGGCCCTCGGCTCCACGGGGCTCACGGGCGGCGACACCTCCTGGCTCGGCGACCGCTGGACCGGGATGCTCGCGATCTCCGCGCTCGGGGTCTGGAAGGGCATCGGCTGGTCGATGATGATCTTCCTCGCCGCCCTGCAGGGCGTTCCCCAGCCGCTCATGGAGGCGGCGACCGTCGACGGCGCGAACGCCTGGCAGCGCTTCCGCGCGGTGACCCTCCCCGCCATTCGCGCCGCCATGGCCTTCGTGACCGTCATGCTCGTGATCGGCGCGTTCAACGTCTTCATCTCCGTCTACCTCATGACCGGGGGCGGGCCTGCGGGTCGCACGGATGTGCTGCTGACCTACATGTACCGGCTCGCCTTCGGCGACCTCGAGTTCGGCTACGGCTCCGCGATCGCCGTGATCCTGACCCTCATCGTGCTGGTGCTGTCGCTCGCGCAGCTGCGGCTGTTCCGCGACCGGGATGGGGTGGCACGATGACCGCCGTCCGTCCGGCCCGCAGCGCCCGCCGCATCGCCGGCATCGGCGCGGGCACCTTGCGCCACGTCGTGCTGCTCGCCGGGGCGGGACTCATGATCGCTCCGTTCCTCTACATGATCGCGATCTCGTTCACGCCCAACAGCTACGTGCTCACCACGCCGCCGCAGTTCATCCCCGAGAACCCGACCCTCGACAACTACGCGCAGGCGCTCGACGCGCAGGACATCCCGCGCTACTTCCTCAACTCGCTGCTCGTCGCGGTCGTCTCCACGGTGCTCTCGGTGCTGCTGAGCTCGATGATGGCGTACGCCTTCGCGCGCTTCCGCTTCCCGGGGCGCGAGGTGATCTTCCGCATCCTGCTCGTGGGGCTCATGATCCCCGCGGTGATGCTGCTCATCCCGCAGTTCGTGCTCGCGAAGCACCTCGGGCTGCTCGACTCGCTCGGCGGACTCGTCGTGTTCTACGTCGCGGGCTCGCTCGCGCTCAACACCTTCCTGCTGCGCGGCTTCCTCGAGCAGACGCCGGCCGAGCTCGACGAGGCCATGCAGATGGACGGTGCGAACGCGTGGACCCGCTACTGGCGGCTCGCCCTCCCGCTCGCGAAGCCCGGCCTCGCGACCGCGACGATCTTCACCTTCCTCGCCTGCTGGGACGAGTTCGCGTGGGCGCTCACCATCATCAACGACCCCGACAGCCGCACGCTGCCCGTCGCCATCCGGCTGCTCGCCGGCCAGGGCAACAACGCCGTGCAGTGGGGCGTCGTGTTCGCCGCGTCGGTCATGGCCGTGGTGCCCGTGATCGTCGTGTTCCTCGTGTTCCAGCGCTACTTCGTGCAGGGTCTCGTCTCGGGGGCCGTGAAGGGATGACCATGATCGAGCTGCTCCCCGAGCGGGCGAGCTTCCGTGTCGACGAGCCGGTGCGGGTGGAGGTACGGGGCGGCGAGCCCCGGGCCGCCGGGAACGTGCGTGTGCTCCGCCTCGGCGACATCGTCGGCGAGGTCTCCCACGACGGCGGCGCGTGGGTCGAGCTGGGGGTGCTCCCCGCCGGCGGCTACGGGGTCGAGCTCGTGCGCGACGGAGAGGTCCTCGCCCGCACCGCGCTCGAGGTGGCCTCCGACACCCGCGGCCGCCTGCGCTACGGGTTCGTCGCGGCCTACCCGCCGGGAGCGGATGCGGAGCCCGTCGCCGACACCGTCCGGCGTCTGCATCTCACCGGCGTGCAGTTCTACGACTGGGCCTACCGCCACGCCGAGCTGCTCGGGGGCGGCGAGCAGTACGACGACGCCCTCGGTCAGCCGGTCTCCCTCGACACCGTGCGGCGCTACGCGGATGCCGTGCGCGCGGCGGGCGCGGACCCGCTCGGCTACGCCGCCGTGTACGCGGTCGGCCCCGCCGAGTGGGGGGCCTGGGAGCACGATGCACTGCTCGACCCGTCCGGCGCCCCCTACGCCCTCGGCGACTTCCTGTTCATCGTCGACCCGGCCGCACCCGACTGGCTGACCCACCTCCGCGAGGACCTCGCCGCATCCGCCGACCGCGTCGGCTTCACCGGCTTCCACCTCGACCAGTACGGCTACCCGAAGCTCGCGGAGCGCGCCGACGGCGCCGTCGTGGACGTCGCCGAGTCGTTCCAGACGATGATCGAGGGGGTGCGCGCCGAGCTCCCCGAGGCCCGCCTCGTGTTCAACCAGGTGAACGACTTCCCCAGCTGGCGCACCGCGTCCGCCCCGCAGGACGCCGTCTACATCGAGCCGTGGGAGCCGCAGACGACGCTCGGAGCGATCGCCGCCACCGCCGCCCGCGCGCGGCTGCTCGGCGGTGAGCGGCCCGTCGTGCTCGCCGCCTACCAGCACGTCTACGACTCCGCCGAGGCCTCGGCCGCCGACCGCGCGACCCGCCTCACGATGGCCGCCCTCGCCTCCCACGGCGCGACGCAACTGCTCGCGGGGGAGGCGGACCGCATCCTGGTCGACCCCTACTACGTGCGCAACCACGTCGTCGAGCCGTCTACGGCCGAGCTGCTGCGGCGCTGGTACGACTTCCTCGTCGAGCACGACGAGCTGCTCCTGGATCCCGCGATCGCCGACGTCACGGCGGCGTACGCGGGTGACTACAACGGCGACCTCGACGTCAGCTACGTCGACGCCGCCGTGAGCGAGGAGGCGACCGCCGGCAAGGTCTGGCGACGCATCACCGCCGCCGGCGGTCGCCTCGTCGTTCACCTCGTCAACCTCGTCGGGCAGGACGACACGCTGTGGGACGCGGCGCGGCATCCGTTCGGCGACCCCGGCGCCGGCTCGCTGCGGGTGCGCACCGTGCGCGGGCGCGTGCCGCGCGTGCGCGTCGCGGACCCGGACGCCGCGGGCCACCTCGTCGACGTGCCGCTGCGAGCCGACGGCGACCACGTCGTCGCCGAGCTGCCGCCGCTCGCCGCGTGGCAGCTGGTGCTCGTGGAGCTCGACCCCGAGCCGCGTCCCTCGGCCCCGGATGCGGGGGAGACCCGATGAGGCGCGACCGCGACCGCTACGACGTCTGGTGGCGAGACGCCGTCGTCTACCAGGTGTACCCCCGCAGCTTCGCCGACTCCGACGGCGACGGTATCGGCGACCTCGGGGGACTGCTCGAGCGCATCGACCACCTCGACCACCTCGGCGTCGACGTCGTCTGGCTCTCGCCCATCTACCCCTCGCCGCAGGACGACAACGGCTACGACGTCGCCGACTACCGCGACGTCGACCCGGTGTTCGGCGACCTCGCGACCCTCGACGCCGTCACCGCCGAGCTGCACCGCCGCGACATGCGCCTCGTGCTCGACCTCGTCGTCAACCACACCTCCGACGAGCATCCGTGGTTCGTCGACTCGGCCTCGGGACCGGACAGCGCCCGCCGCGACTGGTACTGGTGGCGTCCGCCGCGCCGCGGCTTCGCGGGCGGCGAGCCGGGAGCCGAGCCCACCAACTGGGCGGGCTTCTTCTCCGGCAGTACGTGGGAGTTCGACGAGGCGAGCGGCGAGTACTACCTCCACCTCTTCTCGCGGAAGCAGCCCGATCTCAACTGGGAGAACCCCGAGGTGCGCCACGCGGTGTACGACACGATGCGCTGGTGGCTCGACCGGGGCGTCGACGGCTTCCGCATGGACGTCATCAACCTCATCTCGAAGCGCACCGACCTCCCGGATGCGCCGCTCGCCCCCGGCGCACACCTCGGCGACGGCTTCCCGTTCTACGCCTCGGGCCCCCGCATCCACGAGTTCCTGCGGGAGATGAACCGCGAGGTGTTCCACGGACGCGACGTCCCGGTGCTCTCCATCGGCGAGATGCCCGGTGTCACGATCGCCGACGCCGCCGACTTCACCGACCCGGCGCGGGACGAGCTCGACATGGTGTTCCAGTTCGAGCACATGGGAGTCGACCACGGCCCCGACGGCAAGTGGTCGGGGGCCGAGCTCGATCGCGGGCACCTCATGTCGACGCTCGTGCGCTGGCAGGAGGGGCTCGCCGAGCGCGGCTGGAACAGCCTCTACTGGAACAACCACGACCAGCCCCGCGTCGTCAGCCGCTTCGGCGACCCCGAGCACCACTGGCGCGAGTCGGCGACCGCGCTCGCGGCCGTGCTGCACCTGCAGCGCGGCACGCCGTTCATCTACCAGGGCGAGGAGCTCGGCATGACCGACATGCCTTTCGGCTCCCTCGACGAGCTGCGTGACATCGAGTCGCTCAACTACGCGGCCGAGGCGCTCGCCGCCGACGCGGAGGCGCTGCCGCGGATCATGGAGCGCATCCGGCGCATCGGCCGCGACAACGCGCGCACCCCCGTGCAGTGGGATGCGGGGCCCTCGGCGGGCTTCACCACGGGCGAGCCGTGGATCGCGGTCAACCCGAACCACACCCGTATCAACGCGGCCGCCCAGCGGGACGATCCGGCGTCCGTCTACTCGTTCTACCGCGCGCTCATCGCGCTGCGGCACGCGGAGCCGCTCGTCGTGACGGGTGAGTTCCGCGCCCTGCCCTCACCGGATCCCCTGGTCGCGTTCGCGCGCACCGACGGCGTCGCCGAGCTCGTCGTGCGGGCGAACCTGTCGGGCGAGCGCGTCGCGTCCGCCGACCCGGGGGGCGAGCTCGTGCTCGGCAACCACGCCGAGCCGAGCCGCGACGGGACGCTTCAGCCCTGGGAGGTCGTCGTCACCCGGCGCCTCGCGAGCAGCGCGACCACCCCCAGCGCGACGAGCAGCCCGGCCGCCGCGAGCGGGACCGCCCACGCGGCGCCCGTCGACGCGAGCACGGCGCCGGGCGACGGGGCGGGTGCGGACACGACGCGGTAGGTGACGGTGCGGGTCTCCGTCAGCCCCGCGCCGTTGGTCGCGGTGACCGTGAACTCGTGCGCGCCGAGCTGCGCCGTGTCGAGCCGGGCGCCGTCCGCGACGGTGCCCGTGCAGCTCGCGACCGCCGAGTGCGGGTCCGCGCAGCTGAACGAGGCGCGCACCTCGGAACCCTGGGCGAGCTCGCCCGGTGCGAGCGTCGTCGCCGCCGCGGGGGAGCGGATGTCGATCGTCGGCGCCGAGGCGTCGATCCGCACGGTCGCGCGGCTCGTGGCGGTTCCGCCCTCCGCATCGACGACGGTGAGGGCGACCCGGTGCACCCCGTCCCCCGCGACGTCGAGCGTGTGGGACGAGCCGTCCACGACGATCGGGGCCGCGCCGTCGATCGAGATCTCGAGGTGGTCGACGCCCTCGCCGCTCCTGTCGATCCCCTCGAACTCGAGCGGCACGGGACCGTCGAACCAGCCGCTCGCGGGCGCGTCCGGCACGCGGATCACGGCATCCGGATCCGTCGGCGACGCCCCCAGGAATGCCTCGCCGACCGCCGCGAGCAACGGGTTGGAGCCGTCGGGCATCGCGCCGTAGTTGAGGGTCCAGACGATGGTGCCCGCGGCGCCCCCGGCGCGCGCGTAGGCGCCCTTCGCGGCGATCGACTCCTCGTCCTCGTAGGAGAGCATCCCCGCCGGCTCGCGCGCGGGATCCGAGGCCGGGATGTAGCCGCCGTCGCCGTACACGCGGTAGGTGGACGACGCCTCCACGTCGAAGTGGCGGGTGCCGTGGTCGAGGTAGCCCATCTCCACGAGGTTCGCGTAGCCGAGGGCGTTGTCGTCGACCTCGTAGATGTCGTTGCCCGCCTCCTCGGTGTCCTGCCGCGGCCCCGTGATGGTCGGGCCGTAGTAGATGCCGTAGAAGCCGATCCCCATGCCGATGCGGTCGCGCGGAACTCCCGAGGCGACGTAGGCGTCGATGCTCGAGTCGATGCTCACCGGCCGGCCGTCGCCCTCCCCATCGAGCGCGCCCGAGAACCAGGACTGCCATCCGGCGCCGTTCCAGGTGGTGCCGATGCCGTAGCTCATGAGGTTGTACTGGTCCACGAGCAGCGCCACGTCGACGCGCCACCGCTCGACGTGGCCGTCGTCGTCGAGCTCGTTGATCTTCACCGCGTAGCCCGGGAACGTGATGAGGCCGGGCTCCGCCGCGTAGCGCGGTCGGGTCGCCATCTCGGCGCGGATGTCGGCGAGCAGCGCGGTGAGCCGGCGCGCCGACTCCTCCACCGTGATGTCGATGCCGCACTCCCAGGCCAAGCCGCCGATGCAGTTCTCCCAGTCGACGTCGACGCCGTCGTAGTCGTGCGCGACGAGGTAGTCGACGAGGTTCTCGACGAAGGCGGCCCGCACCGAGTCGTCCGAGGACGCGATGAACCCGCGCCCGTCGAAGCCGTCGCCGCCCAGCATGAGCAGCGCCTTCGTGCCGGCGGCGTGGGCGAAACCGATCGCGGCGTCCTCCACGGTCGTGCCCGGGTAGGGGGAGGCGTCCAGATCGTGCGCCGTGCCCGCCCCGAGCACGATCTCGCCGGGCGCGCCGCCGAGGGAACCGCCGCCCGGCGCGACGCGACCGAACACGAAGTGGGTCATCGCGCTCATGTCGATGAGGTCCGGCGTGTAGCCCTGGTCCCAGTACCAGCCCGCGTAGTACCCGGTCACCCAGGGACCCGAGGCGGGTGGCGCGCTCGGCGAGGGGCTCGGCGACGCGGCGGGCGCCCCGGATGCGAGGGGCGCGGATGCGGCACCCCCGACGGCGAGAGCGGCCGCGGCCACCACCGCGACGACGGAAAGACGACGAACGACCGGAAGCACGGCCGACCCCCCAGCTGCGCGCGCGACGATGTCGCGGCGACCGGACGTCGGCCGCACCCCCGAGCCTCGCCGTCCCGGTGGACCGGGCTACAGGGACGGATGCCCTCGGTTCACCGGGACACGACGCGGTGGCGGGGCGTCAGTCGCCCGCGGCGCAGTACTCGATGATCGCGCTCCAGACGGCCTCGCCGGTCGCGTCGTCCATGCCGGAGGTGGAGGTGAAGGAGCTCACGAAGCTCTTGTGGGTGGCGTCGCTCTCGCGCGTCGCCGGGTCGAGCGAGCACAGGCTCTCCGCACCGCTCAGATACTGCTGCGCGACGTTCTTCGCCTGCTCGGCGTCGGTCGCGGCGAAGGTCGCGTAGTCCTGGCCGGCGGTCGCGACGAACATCTTGTCGAGCAGGATGCGCTGGTCGGCGGTGAAGCCGAACTCGTCGACGGCGCCGTCGCCGGGGTCCGTGGCCTCGTCGGTGGTCTGCTCGCTCGACTGCGGCGAGGTGGACGGCTTCGCGCCCCCGGGCGCGCCGAGGCTGAACGAGCAGGCGGTGAGCGAGACGCCCGCGAGGGCGATGGCGGCGATGGCGAGGAGGCGACGGGTCACGGGGGAGGTCCTTTCGAGGTGGTACGACCTGTGCACCCTACCCGAGTCGGGTGACATGGCTGTAACCCGTCCGGGGTGGAGTTGTCCCCCTTGACCCGGCGGCCCCCATCCGCCTCGCAGGCGGCAGAATGAAGGCATGACCGACCCCCGTCTCGCCGTCGTCGTCCTCGCCGCAGGGGAGGGCACCCGGATGCGGTCCGCCCGCGCCAAGGTGCTCCACCCGATCGCGGGCCTACCGATGATCGCCCACGTGCTCACCACCGCACGCCACCTCGAGCCCGCCTACGTCGAGGTCGTCGTGCGGTACCAGCGCGACGCGGTCGCGGCGGCCGTGCTCGAGTACCTCGACGACGCGATCGTCGTCGACCAGGACGAGGTGCCCGGCACCGGTCGTGCCGTCGAGCTCGCGGTCGCGGCGCTGCCCGCCGACTTCGACGGCGACGTCGTCGTCGTCTCCGGCGACGTGCCGCTGCTCGACGCGGTCACCCTCGGGGCGCTCCTCGAGCAGCACCGGGCGACCGGCGCATCCGCCACCGTCCTCTCCGCGGTGCTCGACGACGCGACCGGCTACGGGCGCATCGTGCGCGACGCCTCCGGCGCGGTCACGGCGATCGTCGAGCACAAGGACGCCGACGAGGCCGTGCTCGCGATCACCGAGATCAACTCCGGCAGCTACGTGTTCTCGTCGTCGGCGCTGCGCGAGCTGCTGCCGCGGATCGGCACCGCGAACGCCCAGGGCGAGAAGTACCTGACGGATGTCGTGGCGCTGCTGCGCGAGGCATCCGCCCCCGTCGCCGCGGTGCCGGTCACCGAGAACTGGCGGGTCGCCGGGGTCAACGACCGGGCGCAGCTGGCCGAGCAGGCCGCGCGCCTCAACGCCATGATCGTGCGCGGCCACCAGCTGAACGGCGTGACCGTGCACGACCCCGCGAGCACCTGGATCGACCTCACCGTGTCGATCGGCCAGGACACCGAGCTCTGGCCGAACACGCGCCTCGCCGGCGCGACCACGATCGACCGCGACGCATCCATCGGACCCGACACGACCCTCATCGACTGCGAGGTGGGCGAGGGTGCGACCGTGAAGCGCACGGATGCGACGCTCGCCGTGATCAGGGCGTACGCCGAGGTCGGGCCGTTCGCCTACCTGCGGCCCGGCACCGAGCTCGCCGGCGGCGGCAAGATCGGCACCTTCGTGGAGACGAAGAACGCCAAGATCGGACGCGGCTCGAAGGTGCCCCACCTCTCCTACATCGGCGACACGGAGGTGGGCGAGGGCTCGAACATCGGCGCCGGCACCATCACCGCCAACTACGACGGGGTGAACAAGCACCGCACGACCGTCGGCTCGCACGTGCGCACCGGATCGCACAACGTCTTCGTCGCGCCGGTCACGATCGGCGACGGGGCGTACTCGGGCGCCGGCACGGTCGTCCGCAAGGACGTACCGGCGGGGGCGCTCGCCATGAACGTGGCGCCGCAGCGCAACATCGAGGGCTGGGTCGCCGAGCACCGTGCGGGCACGGCGGCGGCCGAGGCCGCTGCCGCGGCGGGTGCCGCACAGGCGCTCGGCGCCGACTCCGACCCGGCGGGCGCCGAGTAGCCGCGCGCCGCGCGATCCCCCGCCGGACGGCATCCGCGGCGGCACTAGACTCGAGCCACGACAGTCGCGACGGGAAGCGGGTAGCGGGGACAGTGTCCGGCATCAAGATCAGCGGAGAGAAGCGGCTCGTCGTCGTCTCGGGGCGGGCGCATCCGCAGCTCGCGGCCGACATCGCCACCGAGCTCGGCACAGAGCTCGTCGAGACCGACGCCCGCACCTTCGCGAACGGCGAGATCTACGCGCGGTTCGAGGAGTCCATCCGCGGCACCGACGTGTTCGTCATCCAGTCGCACACCGCGCCCATCAACGAGTGGCTCATGGAGCAGCTCATCATGTGCGACGCGGCCAAGCGCGCCAGCGCCAAGCGGATCACGGTGGTCGCGCCCTTCTACCCGTACGCCCGGCAGGACAAGAAGGGCCGCGGGCGCGAGCCGATCTCGGCCCGCCTCGTCGCCGACCTCTTCAAGGCCGCCGGGGCCGACCGCATCATGAGCGTCGACCTGCACGCCGCCCAGATCCAGGGATTCTTCGACGGGCCCGTCGACCACCTGTTCGCGATGCCCGTGCTGCTCGAGCACTTCCGCGGCCTCGACCCCTCGACCCTCACCGTCGTGAGCCCCGACATGGGCCGCGTGCGCGTCGCCGACATCTGGTCCGACAAGCTCGGCGCCCCGCTCGCCATCATCCACAAGCGTCGCGACCCGCTCGTGCCCAACCAGGTGAGCGTGCACGAGATCGTCGGTGACGTCGCGGGCCGCACCTGCCTCATCGTCGACGACCTGATCGACACGGGCCGCACGATCGTGAAGGCCGCCGAGGCGCTCAAGGCGCACGGCGCCACCAACGTCATCGTCGGCGCCACCCACGCCGTGTTCTCCGACCCCGCCACCGAGATCCTGCAGTCGGACTTCATCGACCGCGTCGTCGTCACCGACACGCTGCCGCTCCCCGAGGACAAGCGCTGGGATCGGCTCACGGTGCTGCCGATCGCGCCGCTGATCGCCCGCGCCATCCACGAGGTCTTCGACGACGGCTCCGTGACGTCGATGTTCGACGGCGCGGCGTAACCTCCGTCCGATCAGGCGGGCACGCCGGGCGACGCCACCCGCACCTCGGGGATGAAGCCCAGGAACCGCAGCTGCACCTCGCGGCCGCCGAACTCGGTGGCGTAGCAGTACCAGCCGGGTCCCTCGTGCCCCGACCACTCCCAGCGGGCCTCGAGCGCCACCGCGCCCGGGGCGGCCGTCGAGCCCACCACGCGGCAGGCGAGCTCCGCCGTGCGGCTCGCGGTGGAGACGCCGATCAGCACCCCGGGCAGCACGAGCGCGACCACGGCGACCAGCACCACGACGCGGGCGATGCGACGCATCCGGGGTCCGCGCAGCGCACCCACCTCGCCCGGCTGGTAGCCGGCGAGCTCGGGCGGTATCTCGTCGTCGCGCTCCACCGTGCCAGTCTCGCATCCGGGAGGGGGCGGCCTGGAGACCACCGAGCCGGGCGCGGCTCTTCCCGCGGCCTCCGGCTCCGGCGTAGCGTCGGCACATGGCGGGGACGGCGGACGCACGGTTGCGGGAGCGGATGACGGAGGCGCTCGGCGTGGACGTCGCCGCGGTGAACGTGACCGGCACCGCGACCCTCGAGTCGCCGTACCCCGTGTCGGACCTTGCGGCGGCATCCGTCGCGGCGGCTGGCGCCGCGCTCACCGAGCTGCTCGAGGCGGGCGGCATCCCCCGAGCCCAGGCGACCGTGCGGCGGGAGCGCGCCGATGCGTGGTTCCGTGCGGGCGTGCGTCCCGTCGGGTGGGTGGCGCCCGCACCCTGGGACCCGGTCGCGGGCGACTACGCCGCATCCGACGGGTGGATCCGGCTGCACACGAACGCCCCGCACCACCGGCAGGCGGCCCTCCGCGTGCTCGGCGTCGAGGCCGAGCGGGATGCCGTCGCCCGCGCCGTCGGTGCCTGGCGGGCCGACGAGCTCGAGGACGCGGTGGTCGCCGAGGGCGGATGCGCGGCCACGATGCGCCGCGCCGAGCAGTGGCGGGTGCACCCGCAGGGCGCCGCGGTCGCGACCGAGCCTCTCGTGGCGCGCGAGACGACCGACCCGGACGGTGCGGCATCCGGGTGGCGGCCCACGCACGAGCGCCCGCTGGAGGGGCTGCGCGTGCTGGACCTCACGCGCGTGCTCGCCGGGCCCGTGTCGACGCGGTTGCTCGCGGGGCTCGGGGCGCAGGTGCTGCGCGTCGACCCGCCGGGCTGGGACGAGCCGGCCCTCGCGGTCGAGATGACGCTCGGCAAGCGCACCACGCGGCTCGACGGGCACGATCCCGCGGAGCTCGCGCACCTGGTGCGCCTCGTCGGCGAGGCCGACGTCGTGGTGCACGGCTACCGCGCGGATGCGCTCGAACGGCTGGGCCTCGGGTCCCAGGTGCGGAGGGACGCCCGCCCGGGCCTCGTCGACGTGTCGCTCACCGCCTACGGCTTCACGGGGCCGTGGGCCGGCCGGCGTGGCTTCGACAGCCTCGTGCAGATGTCGGCGGGCATCGCGGATGCGGGGATGCGGGCCGCGGCCGCCGACCGCCCGGTTCCCCTTCCCGTGCAGGCGCTCGATCAGGCCACCGGGTACCTCATGGCGGCGGCGGTGCTCGTCGGCCTGCGGGACCGGCTGGTGCACGGCAGCGGGTCCGCCGCTCGCCTGTCGCTCGCGCGCACCGCGGCGCTGCTCGAGGACGCCCGCGGACTGCCCCGCGTGGCGCCGTTCGCGGCCGAGGAGCCGACCGAGGGTGAGCTGCTGCAGACCGGGTGGGGTCCGGTGCGCGTGCTGCCCGCGCCGGTCGAGGTTCCCGGGGTGCGGATCGCGTGGGAACGCGCGCCGCGTCCGTTCGGGGTCGACAACCCGATCTGGTGACGGTGCCTCGCCGCACCGCGGAGCCCGCCTCGCCACGTCTCCACAGCGATACGGCGCGACCGCGCTCGTGCCGTGTCGCGGAGCGACGCGCCGCGGACTACCGCGCCGCCAGAGATCAGTGGGTGTCGACCGCCTCGACCTCGCTGCGGTCGCCCGACCACAGCGTGTGGAAGGTGCCCTCGCGGTCGATGCGCTTGTAGGTGTGCGCCCCGAAGAAGTCGCGCTGGCCCTGCACGAGCGCCGCCGGCAGGCGGTCGGCCCGGAGGCCGTCGTAGTAGGCGAGCGAGGACGCGAACGCGGGGGCCGGGATGCCGGCCTCCGTCGCGGCGACCACGACGCGGCGCCACGCCTGCTGGGTGCGGGCGACGGCATCCGCGAAGTACGGCGCCGTGACGAGCGCGACGAGACCCGGGTCGGCCGCATACGCCTCGGTGATGCGGTTGAGGAACTGGGCGCGGATGATGCAGCCGCCCCGCCAGATCGCCGCGATGTCGCCCTTCTTGATGTCCCAGCCGTACTGCTCGGCGCCGGCGACGATCGCGTCGAAGCCCTGCGAGTAGGCGATGATCTTCGACGCGTAGAGCGCCTGGCGCACGTCCTCGACGAAGGCGTCGGCGTCGTGGATGTCGAGGGTCTCGTCGGGGCCGGGCAGATCGGCGGCGGCCGCGCGCTGGGCGGGCTTCGAGGACAGCGAGCGGGCGAACACGGCCTCCGCGATCCCGGAGACGGGCACGCCGAGGTCGAGGGCGGTCTGCACCGTCCAGGCGCCGGTGCCCTTGGCGCCGGCCTGGTCGAGGATGACGTCGACGAGCGGCCGCCCGGTGGCGGCATCCGTCTGGCGCAGCACCTCGGCCGTGATCTCGATGAGGTAGCTCTCGAGCTCGCCGCGGTTCCACTCGGCGAAGATGTCGGCGATCTCGGCGGGGGTCTTGCCGGTGCCCTTGCGGATGAGGTCGTAGGCCTCGGCGATGAGCTGCATGTCGGCGTACTCGATGCCGTTGTGGATCATCTTGACGAAGTGGCCGGCGCCGTCGTGGCCGACGTGGGTGACGCACGGCTCGCCCTCGGCGACTGCCGCGATGGACTTGAGGATCGGGCCGAGCGTGACCCACGACTCGTCGGAGCCGCCGGGCATGATCGAGGGGCCGTTGAGGGCGCCCTCCTCGCCGCCGGAGATGCCGGCGCCGACGAAGTTGATGCCCGTCTCGCGCACCGCCTTCTCGCGGCGGATGGTGTCGGTGAAGAGCGCGTTGCCGCCGTCGACGATGATGTCGCCCGGCTCGAAGACGCGCACGAGCTCGTCGATGACGGCATCCGTTCCCGCGCCCGCCTTGACCATGATGATCGCGGTGCGCGGCTTCGACAGGGTCGCCGCGAACTCCTCGTAGCTCGTCGCGGGCAGGAAGCCGGCCTCCGGGTGCTCCTCGACGAGCGCCTCGGTCTTCTCGTGGCTGCGGTTGAAGATCGCGACCGTGTTGCCCTCGCGGCTGGCCAGGTTGCGGGCGAGGTTGGAGCCCATCACCGCCAGTCCGACGACTCCGATGTTGGCCTGGGCTTCGGTTCCGGACACGTTCGTACTCCTCGAAGGATGGGTGGGATCGATTCCAGGGTAGCGGGTGCGCTCTCGTCCGCTCGCCTGTGCGGGTTCAGAACCCGGTGGGGGTGATCACGAGTTCGTCGATGCACACCCGGGGCGGGCATTCGAGTACGAACCGGACCGTGTCGGCGATGTCGGCGGCTGTCAGCATCCGTGCGCGGGTCCGCTCGTCGGGCGCGGAGGGTCGCAGCTGCAGGAACTCGCTGTCGACGTCGCCGGGCAGCAGCAGGGTCGCCCGGATGCCGTGGCCGCCCTCCTGCGCGTTGATCGTCTCGGTGAGCGCCTTGAGGCCACGCTTGCCGGCCGTGTAGGCGACCCCGGCGCCGGGGGAGAGCCGCCATGCCGAGATCGAGGAGATGAGCACGAGCGTGCCGAAGCCGGAGGCTCGCATGCCGGGCAGCACGAGGTCGGCGGTGCGGGCAACCGCGGTGAGGTTGGTGTCGACGATCGCCGCGAAGGTCTCCATGCTCTGGTCGGCCCAGGTGCGACGCGGGGCGTTGAGCCCGGCGGCGCAGACCAGCTCGTCGACCGCACCGAACGTGTCGACGATGCGATCGTGCGCGGCGGCGAGGGCGGCTGGGTCGCGCACGTCGAGGGGGAGCTGCAGCGGCTCCGACCCGCCCGCCTCGACGATGCGCCGCGCCGTGTCGGCAAGCGCATCCGCGCGGCGTCCGCTGAGCACGACCCGGCGGCCGGATGCCCCGGCCGACACCGCGCTGGCCTGGCCCATGCCGCTGCCGGCACCGGTGACCCAGAGCACCCGCCCGTCCACGGTCAGACCGCCGCGGGGTAGCGGATCTGCGCGGCGTGGACGCGGGCGGCCGCCTCGGTGAGCACCTTGCCGAGGTCGCCGGACGCCGGGCTGAAGGTCTTGCCGTCGATGGCGAGCGGGGCCCCGAACACGACGACCGGCGCGCCCACCTCCGGGCAGCTCACGGCCTGGTCGATGGTGAGCCCGCCGACGGCCTGCACAGGGACGGTGGTGGCGGCGACGATGTCGGACAGCTCGGTGAGCGGGCTGAGTCCGAACTCGGGGTGCTTGTTGCGGTGGTCGTAGCCGATGTGGTGGATGACCATGCCCACGCCGAGCTGCTCCATGCGCACGCATGCGGCCACGCGATCCGCCTCGGCCAGGTCGTCGCCCATGACGAGCATGCCGAAGCGCTCCCCGGCCTCGATGACGGCCTCGATGGTGGCCTCGTGCGCGCGGGCCATGACGATGACGGCGTCGGCGCCGGCGTCTCCCATCATCTCCGCCTCGAGGTAGCCGCCGTCCATGGTCTTGAGGTCCACGACGATCGGGTGCTCCGGGAACTCCTTGCGCAGGGCGCGTACCGCGTGCAGGCCCTCGGCGAGCACGAGCGGGGTGCCCACCTCGATCCAGTCCACGCCCGACTCGACGGCGACGGCGGCGGTGCGCAGCGCCTCATCGTTGTTGGTGAGGTCGAGCGAGATCTGGACGAGGGGGCGCGTGAGGTTCTCGCGGGTGAGCTGGCGGATGGAGGTGGACATGTGCGTGTCGGTGCTTTCTGGTGAGGGGGAGTGTCGTGCGTCAGCGTGCGACGACGTTGCTGAGGGTGCGGCCGTCGAGCAGCGCGCGGAGGTTCTCGGTGATGAGCTGCGCGGCGCCGATGGGCCGGCCTCCCGCCGAGTGCGGCGTGATGATGACGTTCGCGAGATCCCAGAGCTCGGATGCGACGGGCAGCGGCTCGATCTCGGTGACGTCGAGGGCGGCTCCTCCGAGCTGCCCCGCGCGGAGCGCGGCGGCGAGGGCGGCCTCGTCGACGGTGACGCCGCGGCCGACGTTCACGAGCCAAGCATGCGCGGGCAGTGTGGCGAGCTTCTCGGCGTCGAGGATCCTCGTCGTGGCCGGCGTGCCGGGCAGGATCATGACGAGCACGTCGGCGGTGGGCAGCAGCTCGCGGATGTCGGCCTCGGCCACCACGGGGTAGCCGTGGCGTTCGCCGGCGCTGCGCGCCACACCCGTGACGCGGGCTCCGAGTGAGCTGAGCAGCGGGGCGAGCGTCTGGGCGATCGAGCCGAAGCCCCAGACCACGACGTGTGCGTCGCGCAGGGTCGTGAACCGGTTCGGGTCGTGGGCGGGCTGTCGTCCGCCGAGCTCGGCCGCCCAGCGGTGCCCGAGCTGCGCGCGCACGAGCGTGTGCAGGCTGCGCGCGGCGGCGAGGGTGAGCGCGAGGGCGTGCTCGGCGACCGTCACGTTGTGCAGCGAGCGGCCGGAGGTGATGATCGCAGAGGCGGCGAAGCCCGCGTTCACCGCCTGATCCGGGCCGGCGGCGAGCGTCTGCACCCAGCGCACGCCCGTCAGCTGTGCGGCGGCGTCGTGCAGTTGCGCGTCCGAGTTGCCCCAGGCCACGATCGCCTCGGCGTCGCGGTGATCGGCGGGGATGGGACGCTCGATGTCGTAGGAGATGTACTCGACGCCGTCGACCGCGGGCAGCTCGAGGGGGAGCGAGTTCGGCAGCAGGAGCTTCACGCGGCCACCTCCGGGAACGCGACGCCGGCGTCGTCGCCGAGTCCGCGCAGCTCGGCGATGGTCGTCTCGGGCAGCGGGATGCCGTCGGCGGTGCGGGCGGCACGGGTGCGCTCCTCCGGTTCGCCGGGCACGAGCACGGCGGAGAAACCCGGGGCGGGCTGGATGCCGTGGGCCTCCTCGGCGAGGGCGTCCATCCGTGCGAGGAACTCTTCGCGGGGGAGGAAGCGGCTGACGTCGACGGCGATCAGGAAGTGGCCGACATCCTGCGGCTTGCTGAAGTCGCTGTACATGTTGCCGATGCCGTGGGTGATCGCGGCTCCCGTGAGCACCCCGGCGAGCACCTCCACGAGGTAGCCGAGGGCGTAGCCCTTGGGGCCGCCGGCCGGCAGCAGCGCGGTGATCGCGTTGGGGTCGGTGGTGGGGGCGCCGTCGGCGTCGACTCCCCAGTCGGCGGGGACGCTGCGGCCTTCGGCCTGCGCGACCATGACCTTGCCCATGGCGGAGGTGCTGGTGGCCATGTCCAGGCTGAGCGGGGCGCCGCTGGTGGGGGCGGCGAAGGCGAAGGGGTTGGTGCCGAACAGGGCGGCGCGTCCGCCGAACGGCACCACGATCGGCTCGGAGTTGGACACCACGATCGCGACGAGCCCCTCGGAGGCGAGCCAGCGAGCGTAGTAGCCGGCGGCGCCGAAGTGGGTGCTGCCGTGTACGGCGACGGCGGCGATGCCGTACTCGCGCGCGGCGTCGCGGGCGGCCGTGGCGGCGGCCCGGCCGGCGAACTGACCGGCGGCGCCGTTGGCGTCGACCCGCAGAGCCGCGCCGGTTCCGCTGACGACGGGGGTCGCGGTCGCCGAGGCGAGTCCGGCGTCCAGGCGGGCCCGGTAGGCGGCCAGGCGGATCACGCCGTGCGAGTCGATGCCTCGTAGGTTCGCGTCGATGAGGGTGTCGGCCAGGTAGGCCGCATCCTCGGGGGAGTACGACCAGGCGGTGAGCAGTTCGGTCACCCAGGTCTGCAGTCGGTCTGCGGCGATGTGCATTCGCGGAATCCTTTCGAGCATCGTCGTCTCGTGTACAACTGATCGTATAGGTAATACTTATTCGATGTGAACGCCGAGTTCGCATCGAGACGAACGAAGAGGTTTCAATGAGAATCAGTGTCTTCCCCAAGGGGGACCTGGACGCGCTCAGCAACGACCGCAGCATGACGATCTTCGAGTGGATCACCAAAGCCGCGCCGCTCCCCGCGGACGGCCTGGAGCTCTACTCGGGCATGTTCTGGCAGGGCGACGACGACTATCTGGACGCCATCGGGGAGGCGCTCGCGGCCGAGGGCTTCGAGATGCCGATGCTGTGCACCTCGCCCGACTTCACGAATCCGGACGCCGCCGTGCGCGCGGCCGAGTTCGACCGCCAGGTCGAGATGATGCGGTTCACCCGCCACCTCGGCGGTGCGGGTGCGAGCACCCGCGTGCTCTCCGGCCAGAAGTACCCGGACGTCACGCGCGAGCAAGGCGTCGCGTGGGTGGTCGACGCCTACCAGCGCCTGCTGCCGATCGCGCGCGAGCTCGACATCACGCTCGGCATGGAGAACCACTACAAGGACGGCAGCTGGGCCTACGTCGAGTTCGCCCAGAAGGGTGACGTGTTCCGGGAGATCGTCGACGCGATCGACGACCGCTTGCACTTCGGCGTGCAGTTCGACCCGTCCAACGCGATCACCGCCGGTATGGATTCGGCCGACTTCCTCGACACCGTGATCGACCGCGTCGTCACCATGCAGGCGTCCGACCGTTTCCTGGCTCCCGGCACCTCGCTCGATGACCTCCGCCAGGCGGACGGCACGATCGGCTACTCGCCCGCGCTCCAGCACGGCGTGATCGGCAAGGGCCTCAACGACTACCCGCGCATCTTCCGCACCCTCGCATCCGCCGGCTACGACGGCTGGGTCAGCATCGAGGACGGCGTCAACGGCATGGGGGAGATGCACGAGTCGGTGCTCTTCCTGCGTGAGGCGCGCGACCTCTACTTCGGCGGATCCACCGCCGTGCGCGTCGAGAACCAGGAGAAGGCACGCGCCGAGGCCGGGCTTCCCAGCCTCGCGCGTCCGCAGCTCGGCGAGGATGCCCTCGCCGCAGGAAGGGAGGCGGCGCGATGAAGGCGCTCGTCAAGTACGCACTCGAGGACGGCGCGGTCGAGATCCGCGATGTCGCCGAGCCGAAGCTGGAGCCCGGCAACGTGCTCGTCGCCGCTCGCGCGGTGGGCGTGTGCGGCTCCGACGTGCACATGTGGCGCAACGGGCAGAGCTGGGAGGTGAAGCTGCCGCTCGTGCTCGGTCACGAGACCGCCGGGGTGATCGCGGCTGTGGCGGATGACGTCACCGGCTGGCAGGTCGGCGACCGGGTGGTCTGCGAGACCGCGGCGAAGATCTGCGGCGTCTGCGCGCTCTGCCGCACGGGCCGCTACAACCTGTGTCCCGAGCGCGAGGGCTACGGCGCCATCCGCGACGGCGCGTTCGGCGAGCTGCTGCTCGCGGAGCCGCGCGTGCTGCACCGTATCCCCGACAACGTGAGTTTCGAGCAGGCGGCGATGACCGAGCCGTTCGCCGTCGCCTACACGGGTGTCGTCGAGCGCGCGGAGATCAAGCCCGGCGACGTGGTGGTGGTGCAGGGCGCCGGCACGATCGGTCAGCTCGCGGCGCAGATGGCGCGCCTGCGCGGCGCCGGAACGGTCGTCATGCTCGGCACGGCGATCGACGAGGGGCGTCTCGCGAAGGCCCGTGAGATGGGCGTCGACCTGACGATCGACATCACGAAGGAGGACGCCGACGCGATCATCGCCGGCCTCGGCGACGGTCTCGGCGCGCACGTCGTGATCGAGGCGACGGGCGTGAGCATCGCCCTCAAGCAGAGCCTCGAGATCGTGCGCCCCTACGGCAGCATCGTGAAGATCGGCTGGGGCCCGCAGCCCCTGAACTTCAGCCTCGACCCGCTCGTGGCGAAGGCCGTCACCCTCTACGGGTCGTTCTCGCATACCTGGACGACGTGGGAGGCGGTGCTCTCGATGTTCTCGACGGGCCGACTCGAGACCGACAAGGTGCTCGGCGGCGTCTACCCGCTCGAGGAGTGGGAGGAGGCCTTCGAGGCGATGGAGTCGGGCCGCAACGTGAAGTCGGTCATGGTCTTCTCCTAGGCCTGCTGGCCGCGACGGAGCCTCCCGGGCAGAGTCGTCACGACGATCGCGTGCCGCACATGGCACCCCGTCGTTGATGGAGTGCCGCGCGTGGCGCGGCGTATCGAGATCCCGCTCAGCCATGCGTACTTGGCGCCGGGTGCGGTGCGGTCGCACGCGGTCTTGTCGGTGACCTCGACGGGTTCGGCTGCTGGTACGCGGACGTTCGGGGTATGACACGTTCGGGGTATGACGTTGAGGGGCGCCTGTCGGGGTTGACGACGTCGGCGGGCACGCAGTCGAACGTGTATGACGCGACGGCGAAGCTGCGCAGCGGGTCTATTCGGTGGCGGGGACGGGTTCCTGAATGCGCCGGTGAATGCTACGACCGGGCTGGTCCATCTCGGGGTTCGACTGCATGACAGCATTCGGGCTCTATGTCTGGGGTGCGCTCTATGTTGACGACATGTCAGAGAGCTTCTGGGCCGCGATCATCGTTGGCGCACTTGGTATCGCGGGGACGCTCGGCGGCGTTTGGCTGACACAGCGACATGCCGCGAAGCTCGCTCGGGAGGCTCGGGCTGAGGTGCGGAGGGGAGAGTTGCGAATCCTGCTGACGGATGTCGTCACTAACTCGGGACAGATCGTCGCGGGGCTCGGCATGGGGCTCGCTGCGAGCCAGTTCATGGATCAGCACGATCTCAGCACTAAGCAGCGGCTGAAAGCATACGGAGACGGCATCGCGGGCATCCAGAGCAGTCTCGCTGCCCTGCCGCGACAGTTGACAGAGACTGTCCTGCTGGCGAGCGACAAGGAGTTGCGCGGGCATCTCGAAGCGCTGTCGCGGTTTTTCCTAGGGGACGGGATCAAGCTGTCTCTGGGAAGCATGGAGATCATCGCTGAGGGGCACGCAGCGCCTGAAGTCATTGCGCAGCGCATGGAAGAGTTGCGGGTCTTCGCGGAGCTTGTCGGCAAGATTCAGACGCGCGGAGAAGAGCTGCTGAGCGTTGAGCTGTAGCTGCCCTCCAAGGTGCGCGGCATTCACTACGCTCGAAGAGTTCGAGCCACGCAGCGGACGGAGGGCCAAGTGGAGATTGCGGGAGCGACCCCGCTGGGTTGGCTGCTGTTCCTCGCGTTCGCGGTGTTCTGTGGCTTTGCGGCTTTCTATCTCGTCTACGGCGCAGTGAGAGTGTTCGAGGGTGAATCGTCAGACGCGGCGAGCACCTGGCTGCTGGATCACCGCACCCCGATCGTCATCGTTCTGACAATCGTCGGCGTCATCGTCATCGCGGTCGCTGCGGGCAACGCCTAGTCAGAACCCTTGCCTACCTGTGGCGGTGAATGTCGATCTAAAGGTGGCGGGGTGGCGCGACAGGTGGCGCCGTGACCCAATCAAATATGAGGGGTGGCGCGAGTGGCGGGGTGGTGCGTCACTTACACAACTGGGTCTCGAGCCCCTTACTAAATTGGCCCTTTGAGTATTTGAGTTAAATGGGGGCTGCTTCGGCTGCGAGTGTGCGAGAACACCCGCCGCCCCGCCTTCTTTCATAAAAATCCTTGGTCAGATGCTGCTTATCCCGTGGCGCGCTCAAGACGTCAAGTCGCCACCCCGCCACCCTGTCTGTCGCGACCAATAGTGTTCAGCCGTGGACGACGAATGGGCGATCGGCGTACTCGAATGGTGGATCGACAACGCCCCCCGCGCGGTTCATGCCGGTTACTCGTTCGGCAGCCGGGGGAGCGACATCGACAAGCTGCGCGAGCGCGAAGATCAGACGCGGCGTGTAGTTGCGCGCGTGTTGGGCGCCAAGTCTTTGCCGACATTGCTCCGGCCGCTCAGCTCCCATGTGGAGATCTTGAGTGGGGTCGATACTTGCAAGTACGCACTGGGTAAGCTCCGCACCCAAGCCGAGACACGCGCAAAGCTCGGCAGCTCCGCACCTGCAATGTCCGCCGACGCACTGCACCCGCTCGTCTGGGATGCCGCGTCCGGGCGGTGGGGGGCGGGTCACTACTCAGACGCCGTACAGCGCGCGGCAACGTTCCTGAATGCGAATGTGCAGGATCTGACCGGACGCCGAGACGTTTCGGATTCGGAGCTGATGCGCGAGGCGTTCTCCCTTTCAGATCCCGCGCCCGCGAAGCCGCGCCTGTGGTGGCCGGGAGATTCTGCCGACCTAACCGTGAAGAGCATGCGCGTCGGCATCCTGAACATGGCGCAGGGAGTGTTCTCTGCGATCCGGAATCCCGCCACGCACTCGACTGACGACATGGAGCGGCAGGAGGCTTTGGAGCAACTGGCGACCCTGAGCATCCTTGCCCGCTGGATCGATCGATGCGAGCTGGTGAGGGCGGAATCGTGAGAGTCCTGCCTGGAGACATGGGCGATCCCGCCTGGCCTGCCGACTGGTCGCAGTTCGTCCCCGACCTCATCACGGGCGCAATCGGCGCGATCGTGTTCGGAGTCATCGCGGGCCTGATCCTGAGTTGGCGCGAGAGGCGCGCGGACAAGCAGCACCGCGAAGATCTTGCGGTTGCGCACTGGACAGCCCTCCGCGGGGGCGTGGCATGGGCGATGCAAGACCCTTTCTCGTTCGACTTCGATGATCTCGACGCTTTTGCCTCTCAGGTGGACGCCCTGACGCAGACAGTCCCGCCGACGCAAGCCGCGCAGCTCGCTGAGGATGTGCCGAAGCATCCGCACCTCGCGGCGCTTGCGATTCTCTCGTCCGGTGCCGCGGAGTTGCATCGAATCTCCGACGATCTTGAGTTGAGCCTGCGAAATCAGCTTGCTGTCAAGCTCGGCGGCGACAACACGAGCGCGTATTTGCATGCGGTCGATTGGGCAACGCAGCTATTGCTCGGGGCGGCGCTCCCAGCGACACGAAAGCGCTGGCATCAGATATCCGTTGACGCAGCTCAAGAGGTTGTGGAAGCGAACCGAGCCGACATTGACCGCCTGCTGTCATTCGCGCGGGGCTATGCCGAGCAGTGGGACTACCTGCGTGAGTCTGTCCGGGGCTTGGGCGAATGACGCCTGACGAGTTGCTGACAATGGAGGTTGGCAGGACTGCTCGACGAGCGAACGATGTGATCGCAGCAACACGTGATCTGTGGATCAGGTGTGTGGGCGGCAACGCGAGACTTGCGCCACCGATGGGGACACGCGATCTGTTCGAGGGCTGCCGAAAGCTAGTGCCGACCATCTTCGAGGAGGACATTCAAGGGGAAGTGCTCGATGCACTGCGCGAAGCAGAGCAGGCGCAGAAGCACCGCGGAACCGTCGTGCACGAGCGATGGATACCTGCGAAGGACAGTGAGCTGACGTGGGTCGCGGGCGAGAAGCTGTACAAATCCCAGACGCACAGTCAATGGTCGCTCGATCAGCTGCGGGACATAAGCGACAGCCTGGCCCGCTCGAACTTCAGACTGCGTGCGGCCGCGATTCTCGCGTACGAAGCTACGACGCCCAACCTTCGGGAGAGAGCCCCCCGCGCAGAGACACTTGCACTCCTCAGAGGGCAGTTCATAGTCACGTCGGACGGTGGGGCACGCCTCACTCGACCAGACCTCGGCGGTGAGTGACCGCCAAGGGCGTGCTATCGCGCAATCAATCCACGGTACTTGACCCGGAGCGAATCGCTTCGGCGTTTGTTCACGCCGACCCTAGATCGAGGGTGGTTATCGAGGGTTCCATTCGCCGGCCGTAGCGTCGGCGCGCGGCCGCACTGGGGACCTTCGTCCCGTGACACGACGACCACGAGAGTGCGTCGTGTCACGGGGACGGCTCAGCGGTCCGAGAACTCGGCGAGGGTGTCCTCGACGAGCGCACGTGCTTCGGCCGCGGCCGCCTCGGCGTCGCCGGCGGCGATCGCCTCGGCGAGCTTGCGGTGGTGATGCACCGAGGCGAGCGTCAGGTCGTGCATGCCCGGACGCGTGTCCATGGCGCGGGCGTGCAGGGTCGCACCGATGGTGTCCGAGAGCTGCGCGATCACCGGGTTGCCGGTGCCCTCCAGCAGGATGCGGTGGAACTGGGCGTCGGCGTCGAAGAACGCGCGCAGGTCGTGCGTCTCGTGGTACGCCGCATCCATCCGCGCCGCGGCGTCGATCATCGCCTGCACGTTCTCGGGGGCGATCCGCTGGCTCGCGAGCCGCGCGGCGACCTGCTCGAGGCCGAGGCGCAGCTCGAGCAGCTCGCGCATCTGCACCATGTAGTCGTGACCCTGACCCCGCCAGTGCACGACGTGCGGGTTGAGCAGATCCCAGTGATCCCGGGGCTGCACCCGCGTGCCCACCTGCGGGCGCGACTCGAGGAGCCCCATCGAGGCGAGCGAGCGCAGGCTCTCCCGCACGACGGAGCGGGAGACGCCGAAGCGCTCGGAGATCTGCTCGGCGAAGATGATGCTGCCGACGGGGAGGTCGCCGTTGATGATCTCCTGCCCGAGCACCTCGAACACGTGGGCATAGAGTCCGCTGCCGATGCGGCTGCGGTTTCGCGCGCTCGATGTGTCGCGCGGCGCGAGGTCGACCATTGTCAGGTCCTTCGGTCAAGCGGCCGGCGGCCGCAGGTGGTCAGAGGAGATCGAGACCGTCCGCGGCGGCGTGCTCGTACGCGATCCGCGGCACCTGGGTGGCGAGCTTGCCCCCGCTGATGTCGATCAAGGTACCCGTAATGTAGCGGGCCTGATCCGAGGCGAGGAAGCAGACGAGGTTCGCGATGTCGGCCTTCTCGCCCCAACTGCGCAGTGTGAGGGTGTCGAGCAGGCGGGTCTGCTCGGCATCCGGTCGCTCGGCGAAGTGGTTGAGCGTGGTCGGCACCATCCCCGGGGCGTAGGAGTTCGCGGTGATGCTCCACGGGCCGACCTCTCCGGCGAGGGCCCGGGTGAACTGCGCGACGGCGGCCTTGGATGCCGCGTAGGCCGCGGATCCGACGATCGGCACGATGGCCGCGAACGAGGCGGCGTTGATGATGCGGCCGCGGCGCTGGCGCTTCATGACGGGCAGCACGGCTTGGCAGGTGAGGAAGGTGCCCTTGAGGTTGATGTCGTGGGCGAAGTCCCAGACCTCCTCGCTCAGCTCGGAGACGAGCCCGTCGCCGCCGACGCCCGCGTTGTTGACCAGGATGTCGATGCGCCCGAAGCGTGCGTCGACGTCGGCGACGATCTCGCGGATGCGCGCCCCGTCGCGCACGTCCGCGGTGTACTGCGCGTGCTCGCCGCCGATCTCGGCGAGCTCCTCGGCGAGGCTCGCGAGGTCGTCGGCGTTGACGTCGAGCGCGACGGTGTGCACGCCTTCGCGAGCGAGCGTCAGCACGATCTCCCGGCCGATTCCCTTGCCGACGCCGGTGACGATTCCGACGTGTCCTGTGAGGTCGATTTCCACGGTGAGACTTTCTGCGTAAGTGGGTGGATGGGCCGTTTCACGGCCCCGCCGAAAACTTCGACTTGTGCAACGATACGGTATACGTATTATTTATAGGGGTTATCTGACCTACACACAGCAGCGTGGCCGAACCGCGGTCCCGTCGCACCAATGAAGGGAGATGCAGTGAAGCATCGATCGATCAAAGTCGTGACCGCAGCCGTGGCCGTGACCGTTCTGACCGGCGGGCTCCTTGCGGGATGCACCACCGCCGAGGGCGAGGAGGGCGGCAAGCAGACTCTGCGCGTCACGCTCGCGAACCACGTGTGGACCGACATCGTCAAGGACAAGATCTCCGATTTCGAGGCCGACCACGAGGGCGTCACCGTCGAAGTCACTCAACTCGGTGAAGACCAGCTGTCCGACCAGTACAACGTCAAGCTCAACGCCGGCACGGACGAGATCGACGTCATGATGTACCGGCCCCTCCAGGAGGGCAAGCTGTTCGCCCAGAACGGCTACCTCGCCGACCTGAGCGACTACGTCACCCGCGATGCCGCGTGGGACTGGAACGACTTCCAGGAGGGCCCCGTCGAGGCGACCACCTATGAGGGCAGCGTCGTCGGTGTGCCGATCATCACCGAGCAGCAGGTGCTGTACTACCGCACCGACGTGCTCGAGAAGCTCGGCATCGCCGTTCCGAAGACTCTCGACGAGCTCGAGGCCGCCGCCAAGCAGATCAAGGAGCAGGGCGAGATCGCCGGCTACGTGGGCCGCACCGGCGTCTCCGCCGCCGTCACCCAGTGGTCCAGCTTCCTCTTCAGCGAGGGTGGCGACTTCGCCAACAAGGACTACACGAAGGCCACCCTCGACACCCCCGCGGCCAAGGAGGCCTACGAGTTGTACGGCCGTCTCATCGGCCAGTACGGTCCCGCCAACGTATCGACCGACATGAGCTGGCCGGACGCCGCTGCGCTCTTCGCGCAGGGTCAGGTCGCCTTCTATTCTGACGCCTCGAGCCTCTACCAGAACCTCGCGCTCGAGGAGAACTCGACGGTGTGGGACAAGGTCGGCTACGCACCGTTCCCCGCCGGCCCCGCGGGCTCGGTTCCGTACAACGTCCCCTCGTGGGCGCTCGGCATCAACAACGATTCGAACAAGAAGGACCTCGCGTTCGACTTCGTCGAGTGGCTCACGAGTCCGGAGCTGACCCTCGAGGTGCAGGAAGCCGGCGTGCCGGCGGCTCGTACCTCGGTCTGGGACAACCCGGCAGGAACGGCCAGCTTCCCCCCGCAGCTCGCCGAAGCCATCGCGATCGGAGCCAAGACGGGTGTCGGCTACGACCGCCCGCGTGTGATCTCGGTCGCTGAGGCCCGCGAGATCGTCGGAGCCCCGATCGTCGTCGCCATCACCGGTGGAGACGTCGACGCGGCCATCAAGAAGGCGCAGGCCGACTTCCAGGCGTTCCTGGACGACGAGAACGACTGACAGTAGCGTTCGTCCGCTGGTGGTGCGGCCTCGCCGCCGCACCACCAGCGCCCGAATTTCCCCCACCGGCCACGGGCCGACACGGAGAGACAACGTATGAGTACAACGACCGGTACCCGAGTGAGGACGCAGACGTCCTTCTCCCTCTGGGCCAATCGGCACCGCAAGTGGGTGCTCGCCGCACCCGCCATGGTGTTCGTGGCCCTCCTGATCGCCTTCCCGCTCGGCTGGACGCTCTATCTGAGCCTCACCGACGCCTCCGGCTCCATCCGGGCCCCGCACGACTTCATCGGCCTCGAGAACTACTTCGACGTCCTCTCCGACACGGATCGCTTCTGGCCCGCCGTCGGACGTACCGCCTTCTTCACCGTCGGCGCGATGGTCGTCGAGATGATCCTCGGCATGCTGATCGCGCTGCTGCTCTGGCGTCCATTCCGCGGCCAGGGGCTCGTGCGCATCATCATCCTGCTGCCGCTCGTGGCCACCCCGGTCGCCGTCGGCATGATGTGGCGGCTCATCTTCGAGCCGACCATCGGCTTCGCCAACCAGTTCCTGTCGTGGTTCGGCATCCCGGCGCAGCCCTGGCTCGCAGGCGAGGCGACCGCGCTGCCGACACTGATGTTCGTCGATATCTGGCAGTGGACACCGATGGTGGTGCTGATCCTGCTTGCCGGGCTCACCTCGCTGTCCGACGAGCCCGACGAGGCGGCGCGGGTCGACGGCGCCAACGCCTGGCAGCGGTTCTGGCACGTGACGTTCCCCCTCGTGATGCCCACCTTCATCACGGCGGTGCTGCTGCGCGGCATCGACGCGCTCAAGACCTTCGACATCCTCTACGCCACCAAGGGGAAGGGCGGCGGCTCGTTCCACGAGGTGGAGACGCTCAACGTCTACGCCTACGGCTTGAGCTTCGACTACCAGAAGTACGGGGAGTCCTCGACAGTCCTGGTGATCTTCTTCCTGATGATCATCGGCTGCATCTGGCTCCTCACCATTCGCAGGAAGAAGAGCTCCCTCTGATGACCACGACAGCCACCTCCCTCATCGTGACCACCTCGCCCCTGCAGCGCCGCCGCAACCGCGGTCGCGGCTACAAGGCCTTCCGGGCGATCATGCTCGTGCTGGTCGCGCTCACCTTCCTCGCGCCCGTCGTCTGGATGGTGCTCTCCTCCTTCAAGACCAACGTCGACATCTACAACTCCGAGGCGGCGTTCATCTTCACGCCGACCCTCAAGAACTACGACACGGTGTTCGGGCAGGCCGACTACGTGCAGTACATCTGGAACAGCTTCTTCGTGGCCGCGGTGGCCACGTTGCTGTCGCTCCTGCTGGCGGTGCCCGCGGCCTACTCGATGAGCCGCTTCGTGATGAAGAAGTCGGCGGTGCTCGTGCTGCTGGCCCGAGTCATCCCGGGCGTCAGCCTGCTCGTACCCTGGTATTTCGTCTTCTCGAACCTGCGCATCGTCGGCACCTACACGCCGCTCGTGCTCTCGCACATGTTCGTGTCGCTGCCGCTGATCCTCTACATCATGATGTCGTTCTTCGACTCGCTCCCGGAGGAGCTCGAAGAGCAGGCGCAGGTGGACGGCCTGACGCCGATCGGCGCCTTCCTGCGGATCACGCTGCCGCTGTCGGTGCCGGGCATCGCGACGGCGAGCATCCTGTCGTTCATCTTCTCCTGGAACAACTTCATGTTCGCGCTCGTGCTCTCGGGCGCGAGCACCAAGACACTTCCCGTGGCGATCTTCGACTTCGTCGGCTACGCGAGCATCGACTGGGGCGGGCTCATGGCCGCCGCCGTCGTCGTGACGATCCCGATCATGGTGATCGCGCTGTTCACGCAGAAGTACATCGTGTCGGGTCTGACGGCGGGAGCGACCAAGGGATGACCGGACCGGGCTCATCTCCTCCCATCGTCGTCATGGGGGTGCAGGGTTCGGGCAAGTCGACCGTCGCCGAGCTGCTGGCGGAGCGCCTCGGCGCCCGCGCCGTCGACGGCGACCGGCTGCACTCCGCGGCCAATGTGGCGAAGATGGCGGCCGGCGTACCGCTCGGCGACGAGGACCGCGAGCCGTGGCTGCGCACCATCGGTCGGCTGCTCGACGCCGACCGCGACACGGGGATCGTCGTGGTCTGCTCGGCACTGCGTCGCAGCTACCGCGACCTCCTGAGAAGCGAAGCGCCGGGCACGGTCTTCGTGCACCTGTTCGGCTCGTTCGAGCTCATCTCGAGCAGGGTGAACAGCCGCACGCACGAGTACATGCCTCCGGCACTGCTGAAGTCGCAGTTCGACACGCTCGAGCCGCTGCAGGACGACGAGGCGGGCATCGCCCTCGACGTGTCCGCATCCCCCGCGGAGCTCGCGGATGCCGTGGTCGCCTTCCTCCGGGTGCTGCGGCCCGCGGATGCCGAACGACGGTGAGCCGGACATGAGCCCCCGGGTGACGGTCATCGGCGACGCGCTCATCGACGAACTCGTCGACGAGCGCGGCACGTTGCGCTTCGTCGGGGGCTCGGCCCTCAACGTGGCGACCGGGCTGTGCATCCTCGGCGTGCCCACCACCCTCGTCGCGATGATCGGGGACGATGCCGACGGCGCTCTCATCCGCGCGCATGTGGCCGGCTACGGGATGGAGTTCGCGCCGACCCTCACGCCGCTCGGCACGGGCGTCGCGCGCTCGGAGAGGCGCGACGGCGAGCCCCACTACAGCTTCAGCGAGCCGATGCTGCACCGTGTCCTCGACTTCGACGACACGCAGCGGCGGGCGATCGAGACCGCGGACGTCGTCGCGGTGAGCGGCTTCCCCCTCGACGATGAGGGTCAGGCCGGCCTGCTCGCGGAGGTGCTGGAGGCCTCGGCGGGCGTGGTGGCGCTGGACCCCAATCCGCGCTCGGGAATGCTGCGCGATGCCGCGGCCTTCGGCCGCGCCGTCGAGCAGCTGGGTGGCACGGTCGATCTCCTGAAGCTGGGCGACGACGACGCGCTGCTGCTCTACGGCCGCCCCGTCGCATCCGTGATCGACGCCCTCCGCCACCGGTACACGCACATCCTGGCCACCGAAGGCAGCAACGGGGCGAGTGCGCATCTCCCGGGGCGACAGGTCAGCAGCCCCGCGCTCGCATCGGCCGGAGGAGTCGTCGACACGATGGGCGCCGGAGACGCCGTGTTCGCGTCGGTGCTCGCCGAGGTCGCCACGGCAGGACTCGAGGCGGTGGAATGGCACGCGACGCTGCACCGCGCGATGGGAGTCGCCGCGGCGACGATCGCGCACCCGGGAGCACTGCTTCGGTCGCCTTGAGTTCGCGTGCCTCGAGCCGCGGAGGTGCTTGACTGGTCACGATGCGCTCCCCACGTCTCGCCGAACCGGCCCACGACGACGGGCGCCCCCGTCTGCGCGTGGTGATCGCGACCCCGCTCGCGCGCGAACTCGTCGAGCTGATCGCGCGCGACGAGCGTCTGGACGTCGTGTGGGAGCCGGAGCTGCTCACCGACCCCGAGATCGACTGGATGACGGGACCCAAGCAGCGCACGCCGGAGGAACAGGTCCGCTACGAGGCGCTGCTCGACTCCGCCGAGGTGCTGTTCGGGGTGCCCGACCAGTCGGGGCGCGCGCTCGCGCGTACGGTCGCCGCGAACCCGCGGCTGCGCTGGGTGCACACCATCCCGGCGGGCGGCGGCCAGCAGGTGAGGGCGGCACGGCTGTCGCCGGATGCGCTGGAGCGGGTGGTGTTCACGACCTCCGCGGGGGTGCACGCGACCCCGCTCGCCGAGTTCGCCGTGCTCGGCGTGCTCGCGGGGGCGAAGCGGCTTCCCTGGCTGCAGGGGATGCAGCGCGCGCATCGGTGGGGCCCGCGCGAGCCGCTCGGCCTGCTCGGCGAGACGACGGTGCTGGTCGTGGGTCTCGGCCGGATCGGCAGGCTGACCGCGTCGATGCTCACGGGGCTCGGCTGCCACGTCGTCGGGGTGCACCGCCACGAGGTGGAGGCGGAGGTGGAGCGGATCGTGCCCGTCGCCGAGCTCGCGGCCGCGGCATCCGAGGCGGACGCGGTGGTGCTCGCGCTGCCCGGCACCGACGAGACGCGCGGCATGCTGTCGGCCGAGGTGCTCGCGCGCATCAAGCCCGGCGCGACGGTCGTGAACGTCGGACGCGGCACGACCGTGGACGAGCCGGCCCTCGTCGAGGCGCTGCGGGACGGACGCGTCGGCCTCGCCGTGCTCGACGTGACCGCGGTCGAGCCCCTCCCCGACGACAGCCCCCTGTGGGACATGCCGAACGTCGTGCTCGCCCCGCACACCGCCGCGATCAGCCCGCACGAGCCGCGGCTCATCGCGGAGCTGTTCGCCGAGAACGCGCGCCGCTTCCTGGCGGGCGACCCGCTCCTCAACGTCGTCAACACGCGCGAGTTCTACTGAGCCTCGGCTCGGGGTCCGCACGCCGGCGAGAGGCGACTCTCGGGAACTCGGGTAGCATGGACACGAACTTCGGCGAGGGATGCCGCACCGCGCGAGCGGCTCGGCATCCGTGATCGACGCGGTGGGCAGGCCCAGAGTCTTTCCTCACGCTGTTGCGCGTTCGAGTTGAAAATCATCCAGACGGGCCCCGCGCCCACCAGAAGGAGTCACCATGTCCGACGACAACAAGCTCGTCGCGGAGGTCCGCGACCAGTTCGGCAAGGGCGCGGCCCGCAAGATCCGCGCCCTCGGCAAGATCCCCGCCGTGATCTACGGCCACGGCACCGAGCCGCAGCACATCACCCTGCCGGGTCACGAGGTCAGCCTCATCCTGCGCAAGGCGAACGCCGTGCTCGACCTCGACATCGCGGGCCGCAACGAGCTCGCGCTCGTCAAGGACGTGCAGAAGGACCCGGTGCGCCAGATCATCGAGCACATCGACCTCATCATCGTGAAGAAGGGCGAGAAGGTCTCGATCGACGTCCCCGTTCACGTCGAGGGCGAGTCGTTCTCCGGCACCATCGTTGCGCTCGACGCGGCGACCCTCACGATCGAGGCGGAGGCCACCCACATCCCCGAGCGTCTCGTCGTGAACGTCGACGGCCTCGAGGAGGGCACCCACATCACGGCCGGCGAGGTCGAGCTCCCGAAGGGGTCGACCCTCGTGTCCGACCCGGAGACGCTCGTCGTCGCGATCACGCTCCCCGCGAAGGTCGACCTGCCCGAGGAGGGCGAGACCGCTGCCGAGGCTGGCGAGGAGGCCGCCGCCGAGGCTGCGTCCGACGAGGCCGAGACCTCGGGCGACGCCGAGTAGGCATCCCGTCGCATGGCGGATGACGTCTGGCTCGTAGCCGGGCTCGGGAACCCCGGGCCCGGCTACGCCGCTCATCGCCACAATGTGGGCCAGATGGCGCTCGACGTGCTCGCCGAGCGGGTCGGCGCGCGGTTCACGCGCCACAAGACCAACACCCTGCTGGCCGAGGGTCGGCTGGGGCCGGGGCTTCCGAAGCTCGTGCTCGTGAAGCCGCTCTCGTTCATGAACCTCTCGGGCGGCCCCGTCTCGTCGGCCGCCAAGTTCTTCGGGCTGGGCGCCGACCGGATCGTCGTGCTGCACGACGAGCTCGACATCCCGTTCGACACCGTGAAGCTCAAGGTCGGCGGGGGTCACGGCGGCCACAACGGCCTCCGCGACATCCAGTCGGCCCTCGGCACGCCCGAGTTCGCGCGCGTGCGGATCGGCATCGGGCGCCCGCCCGGTCGCCAGGACGCGGCCGACTTCGTGCTCTCGCCGTTCTCGAAGGCCGAGCGCGAGGCGCTCCCGTCGCTGCTGTCGGATGCCGCCGACGCCACCGAGGACCTCGTCCGCGAGGGCCTGCTCGCGGCGCAGCAGCGCTGGCACGCCCCGCGCGACCCCGCCGGGTGAGCAGCCGCGCCGCGCCGACCCCGCTGGTTGAGTAGCCCGCGCAGCGGGCGTATCGAAACCCCCGCCCCCCGCTATCGCCTCGCGAGTGCGGCGGCCTCGGCGAGCACCTCGCGGAGCGCTGTTGGGTTGTGAGCGAAGCGGCCGAGGAAGAGACCGTCGACATCGTCGCCGAGTCGGGTGAGGAGGCCGGGTCCGGCGGAGCCGCCGTAGATGACGGCGCTTCCGGGCCGGTCGTCGAGGTCGGCGAGGAGCCGGCGGAGCCCGGACGTCACCGCCCGGATGTGATCCACCGGCGCGGGTTCGGGTGCGCCGATCGCCCAGACGGGTTCGTAGGCGACGATGACGCGGCCGGGGGAGGCGCCGCGCAGCGCGGAGAGCACCTGCGCGGTGGAGAAGGCGAGGGCGTCGCCCGCCGCCACCTGGTCGTGCTCGCCGACGCAGAGCACGGGCGTGAGCCCGTTGCGGAGGGCGGCGGCGGTCTTGCGCGCGACGACGGCATCCGTCTCGCCGTAGAGGCGTCGGCGCTCGGCGTGACCCAGCTCGACGAGCTCGACGCCGACCTCGGCGAGCTCGGCGGGGCTGACCTCGCCGGTGTACGCGCCCGCGTCGTGTTCCGCCGCGTCCTGGGCCGCCACGCGCGCCCGGGTGCCGCCGAACGCCTCCAGGGCGGGGATGAGCTGCGGGTAGGTGGGCGCCACGAAGAACTCGACGTCACCGTCGGCGACCGCGCGGGTCGACGCCGCGATGTCGGCCGCGTCGGCCAGCCAGGCCCGCGCGACGCGGTGGCCGAAGTACATCTTCAGGCTCACCCCGACGGTGACAGGCGGCATCAGCAGGTCCCGGTGGTCTCGTACCGCTCGATGACGGCGACCTTCTCCGCGGACGCGGAGGCGGGGTCGAATCGGTAGCCGAGCCACTCGCGCACGAGGCGGCGGGCGAGTTCGAGGCCGATGACGCGTTGTCCCATGGTGAGCACCTGGGCGTCGTTGGAGAGGATGGCCCGCTCCACGGAGAAGGAGTCGTGGGCGGTGACGGCGCGGATGCCGGGGACCTTGTTGGCGGAGATCGCCACCCCCAGCCCGGTCCCGCAGATCAGCAGGGCCCGGTCCGCCTCGCCCCGCGCGACCAGTTCGGCGGCGGCGATGGCGACCTTCGGGTAGGGGGTGTGCCCGTCCGCGTCGACGCCGACGTCGATCACGGTGGCGACGAGGTCGGAGTTCTCCAGGTCGGCCTTGAGGGCCTCCTTGTACTGGTAGCCGGCGTCATCCGCACCGACCACGATCTTCAGCGGCTGCGGGGAGGGGGTGGTCATCAGGGGGTGTCCTTTCGGGGGAGGGTTGCGGCGACCGCGGTCGCGATCAGGGCGAAGGAGTGGGCTCCCGCGTCCGGGGTGCCGAGGCTCTTCTCGGCGTGCGGTCGGGCGCGCCCCATCCGCGGCAGCAGCTCGGCGGTCGCGGCGGCGGCGGTGGTGGCGACCCCCGCGGCGGCGTTCCACGCACGTGTGAGGTCCTCGCCCGCGGCGACCCGCTCGGTGAGGGTGTCGACGAAGGGCACGATCGCGTCGACCATGGTCTTGTCGCCGACCTCGGCCTTCCCGTGGGAGCGGATACCGGCCAGCGCGTCACGGCACCCCTCGGCCACCGCGGTCGGGTCAGGGGCGTGCTCGTCGCCGATCCGGGAACCGAGGGCGCGGAGCATGACACCCCAGAGGGCGCCGGAGGTGCCACCGGCCCGGTCCGCCCACGCATCCCCCGCCCGCAGCAGGACGGTACCCGCACCGGCGCCCGCCTCGGTCGCGGCCCGTGCGGCTGCCGCCGCGGCCCGTGAGCCGCGTTGCATGCCGATGCCGTGATCCCCGTCCCCGGCGACGGCGTCGATGCGGCCGAGCTCCTCCACGTGCGCGTCGATGACGGCGGCGATCGCGTCGATCGCCTGCACCACGTGCGGTGCCGCCTCACGGGACTCCTCGGAGGCCGGCGCCATCACGGCCCCCGAGGAGGTCTCCACGGTCTCTCCGACGGAGACCAGTTCACGCGGCGCGACGGCGCCCGTCCGGAATGCGGGCGCGTCCGCCGGAGCCGACCACAGCTCCGCCAGCTCGTCATCGAGCCAGAACAGCGTCAGCGAGGCGCCGGCCATGTCGAACGAGGTGCAGAACTCGCCCACCTCCGGTGCGACGACCTCGACCCCGGCCTCCGCGAGGCGTCGGGCGATGCCCGCATAGACCACGAACAGCTCCTCGTACTTCACCGAGCCGAGCCCGTTCAGGATCGGAACCACCGGCCTGCCCGCAGCCGAATCCACCCCGTCGGGGAGCTCACCCAGCAACTGCTCGACGAGGATCCCGGCGAGCCCGTCCGCGGTGGGCACGTCGGTCTCGCCGATACCCGGCTCCCCGTGGATGCCGAGGCCGAGCGCCATCCGCCCCGCGGGGACCGTGAACAACGGCTCCGACGCGCCCGGCAGCGTGCAGCCGGTGAACGCGACCCCGAACGACCGGGTTCGCTCGTTCGCGAGCTCCGCCACCCGCGCCACCTCATCCAGCTCGTAGCCGGCCTCCGCGGCGGCACCGGCGATCTTGAAGACCGCCAGGTCGCCCGCGATACCCCGCCGCCGCCGCCTCTCCGACGCCGGGGCCGAGGAGATGTCGTCGGTCACCCGTACGGTCCGGGTCGGAATGCCCTCCGCGTTCAGCTGGGCCTCGGCGGCGTCGAAGTTCAGAACGTCGCCGGCGTAGTTGCCGTAGGAGAGCAGCACGCCGCCGCCGTTCGAGGCTGCCCGGGCCACCGAGACCACCTGCTGCGTCGAGGGCGACGCGAACACGTTCCCCATCGCCGCCCCGTGCGCCAGTCCCACGCCCACGAGCCCGCCGAAGGCCGGGTAGTGCCCCGATCCGCCCCCGATCACCAGCGCCACCGATCCCGGCTCGGACGCCGTGGCGCGCGCCACACCCCCCGGGACGGCGCGCACCCGGTCCCGATTCGCAGCCACGAAACCGGCGACCAGCTCATCGGCGAACGCAGTCGGATCATTGAACAGACGAGTCATCTCAGCTCCTCCGCGGGGGCGACGCGCACCCGCACCCTCTTCGATACGCGTCCCCTGCGGCGCGCGCTTGCGTCTCCGCGCCGACCTCATGACTCCGGCGGGCGAGCACTCAGATTTCGGTCAAACGGACGATCTAGGCTCGCCACCGCGTCATTCGGCGGACGGGTTGCTGCGCGCGGCGACCCCGTCCCGCGCCCGTGTCGGCTCACGGCTAGAACCTGTCCGGCAGACGCAAGCCGCGCCATGCCCGCCGGGGGAGAGTGGCATGACCACGACCCGAGGAGGAGCCGCAGGTGACGTCACCAGCAACAGCCCCCGCGACCGACGCGCCGCGCACCGCCGCGCCGCGCGCGGATCGTGGATCGTCGTTCCGGCGCAACGCGCAACGCACGGGGAGTCGCTACCTCTGGCTGTTCATCCTCCCGGCCGCGGCCTTCTACATCTTCGTGGTGCTCATCCCGAGCTTCCAGGGCGTCTTCTTCTCGTTCACCAACTGGAACGGTCTCTCGGCCGACTGGAAGTTCGTCGGCCTCGACAACTTCACCCGGCTCTTCGAGGACGCCGTGAGCGTCAAGGCGATCGGCAACACCTTCCTCTACGCCATCCTCTCGACCGTGTTCGAGAACGTGCTCGGTCTCCTCGTCGCGCTCGCGCTCCACTCGCGGATCAAGAGCCGCAACGTGCTCCGGGTGCTGTTCTTCATGCCGGTCGTGCTGCTCTCCGTCGTCATCGCCTACCTCTGGCAGTACCTCTTCCAGGTCAACAACGGAGCCATCACGCAGCTGCTGCACGCGATCGGGCTGACGGATGCGAACCCCAACTGGCTCGGTGACCCCAACCTGGTCGTGTTCTCCATCAGCATCATCGTGATCTGGCAGTTCACCGGTTACACGATGGTCATCTACCTCGCGGGACTCCAGGGCATCCCGCCGGAGCAGCTCGAGGCCGCGGCCATCGACGGCGCGGGACCCTTCACCAGGTTCTGGTACGTCGTGCGCCCGCTGCTGGCGCCGGCGATCACCGTCAACATCATGCTGTCGCTCATCCGCGGCTTCATGATCTTCGACCAGATCTGGGTGACCACCGGCGGCGGCCCCGCCGACACGAGCCACTCGCTCTCGACGCTCGTCTACCGCACGGCGTTCCAGTTCGGCGAACTCGGCCGGGGCACGGCGATCGCCGTGGTCCTCGCGCTCATCGTCGGGATCCTCGGCTTCATCCAGTACCGAGGCCTGCTGCGGGGAGGCGCGCGATGAACCGCTACACCTGGCGGACGGGGACGCTCGAGGGCGTCATGATCGTGGTCGCGCTCATCTTCATGGTGCCCGTCTACGTGCTCATCAACCTCTCGGTGCGCAGGCAGAGCGACCTGTCGTCGCCGCTCGCGCCGACCGCGCAGCCGACGCTCGACAACTTCTCGAACGCGTGGGCCCAGTCGGGGCTCGGCCAGGCGATGGCGAACAGCGCGATCATCACCGTCGTCAGCGTCGGCCTGCTCGTGGTGCTCGGATCGCTCAGCGCCTACGGTCTCGCGCGCGCCACCGCACGCTGGTCGGCGCCCGCCTTCTACCTCTTCATGATCGGCCTGCTCGTGCCGTTCCAGCTCGGGCTCGTGCCGCTGTACCGCAACTTCGCCGCCCTCGGGCTGCTCGGCACGATGGTGCCGCTCGTCATCATCTACGTCGGGCTCCGGCTGCCGTTCACACTGTTCCTCTACACGACCTTCCTGCGGCAGATCCCGGCGGAGTACGAGGAGGCGGCGTCGCTCGACGGCGCGGGCACCTTCGGGCGCTTCCGTCGCGTGGTCTTCCCGCTGCTGCGTCCCATCACGGGCACCGTCATCATCCTCAACGGGCTCTTCGTCTGGAACGACTTCCTCACCCCGCTGCTCTACCTCAGCGGCTCGCCGAACCGCACGGTGCCGATCGCGGTCTACAGCTTCGTCAACGAGAACACCACGGTCTGGCCGCTCGTGTTCGCCGCCCTCCTCATCAGCGTCATCCCCGTCCTGCTCGCGTTCTTCGTGTTCCAGAAGACCCTCATCCAGGGCTTCGCTAGCGGCATCAAGGGCTGACCCAACGACCCCACCACCCGCACAGCACCCCGAAGAAAGGACCCCACGATGCAGTGGAACCGAAAGCTGGCGATCGGCGGCGCGACCTTCGCGATCGCCGGTCTCCTCCTCGCCGGCTGCACCGCCCCCGACGCCGAGAACGGCGGCGGGGCGACAGACGACGGCACCTTCCTGAAGATCGACTGGCTCGCGAACGAGAAGGCGGGGATCGACGCCGTCGTCGCCGCCTTCCAGGAGGCGAACCCCGACATCCAGGTGGTCGTCACGACGGCCGACACGGCTCAGTACCAGGCCTCCATCCGCACGCAGCTCGGCACCGGCACGGCGGCGGACGTCTTCTACGTCTGGCCGGGCGACGGCAACACCGCCGCCATCCGCCAGCTCGACAGCGGCGACTTCCTGACCGACCTCTCCGACGAGTCGTGGGTCGGCCAGTACCCGGACTTCATCCGGGAGCTCGTGAGCATCGACGACAAGGCCTACATCATGGCCCCGCTCGCGACGGCCTTCACCCCGGTCTACAACCAGGCCGCCCTCGACGCGGCCGGACTGACGCCGCCGGAGGCGTGGAGCGACGTCATCCCGTTCTGCGAGGCCGCGTCGAAGGCAGGCAAGGTCGCGTATGCGCTCGCCGGCAACAACCTCTACGCGGGCCAGGCGCCGTACTACAACCTCGTGGCCGACCTCGTGTACGGCACGGACACGAAGTTCGACCAGCAGCTGCTGGACGGCAAGACGACCTTCACCGAGAACAAGGGCTACGTCGAGGCGACCGAGAAGTACCAGGAGATGATGGATGCCGGCTGCTTCCAGCCGAACGCCACCGGAACGCCCTACGACGAGTCGAACCGCATGCTCGCCGCCGGGGAGGCCCTCGGCCAGTTCCTCATCGGCACCCGCATCGCCGCGCTCCAGGCGATCGCCCCCGACGGTGACTTCCGGATCTACCCGTTCCACAGCGACGACGATGAGGCCACCAACGCGGTGACGCTGTCGACGCAGGGCGGCGCGGCGGTCTACGCGAAGACGCCGCGACAGGAGACCGCGAAGAAGTTCGTGTCGTTCCTCGCCGACAACATCGAGCTGTACCAGGCGGCGATGCCGGGCACGATCCCGACCATCACCGAGGGGTACACCCCGGCGAACGCGAACGAGCAGTTCCTCGTCGACACGATCCAGCAGGGTCACGCCGTGCACTTCCTCAACCAGATGTGGCCGAACGCACGCATCGAGTCGGCGATGGTGAACGGCATCCAGGGTCTGCTCGTGGGCTCGGCCTCGCCGAGCGACATGCTGGCGTCGATGCAGAAGGAGTTCGACACCGAGTAAGGCTCCCCCCAAGCGGACGGCCGCCCCTCTGCGGAGGGGCGGCCGTTTCGTGCGTGTGCCGCGCCGGTGCGTGTCCGCGGCGGGGGGCGAGCACGGGGCTCAGACCGTGAGCACGACCTTGCCGGCGAGGTGCCCCGACTCGAGTCGGCGGTAGGCGTCGACGATGCGTGCGAGGGGGAACTCGGCTTCCACCCGCATCCGGAGGCGGCCGTCCACGAGCTCCTGCGCGATTCCCGAGACGAGTTCGCGGTCGAGGCCCTTGCGGCCGACGTAGCGGACGGCGTACCAGCCGTCGTATCCCGAGATGGTGTTGATGCGCTCCCGGGGGACGCCGAGCTCGAGGGCGGTCTCGATCGTGGCCCGGCCCTCGTGGTCGAGCACGACGTCGAGGCCGTCGGGTGCGAGCTCGCGGAGTCGCTCGGCCAGCCCGGGTCCGTAGTTCACGGGCTCCACACCGAGCTCGCGCAGGAGTTCATGGTTGCGCTCGCTCGCCGTGCCGATGACGCGGGCGCCGGTGCGCACCGCGAACTGGGACGCGAAGAACCCCACGCCGCCCGCCGCGGCACTCACGAGCACCGTGTCGCCCGGCCGGGGGTCCTGCGACGCGACGGCCACGGCGGCCGTCTGGATAGCGACCGGGATGCTCGCGGCCCAGGTCCACGGGAGGGCGGTCGGCTTGGCGACGAGGAGGTGCTCGGGGGCGACCACCCGCTCGCCGATGACCCACTCGCCCGTGCCGATGACCTCGTCACCGACCCGGAAGTCGCTCGCGCCCTCGCCGGCGGCGAGCACGACGCCCGCGAACTCGCGGCCGACCCCCGACGGCAGGGGAGCGATGGGGGTGGCGCCGCGGCGCACCTTGACGTCGGCGGGGTTGATGCCGGCCGCGCGGAGCCCCACGAGGTACTCGCCGCGTCCGGGCAGCGGTTCCGGCACCTCCACGAGCTCGATGACCTCCGGCCCGCCGTAGCGCGCGTAGCGTGCCGCGATCATGCGGCCACCCCGCCGAGCGGTGCGACCCCGAGACCCGCGCGCACGGCGTCCACGACCTCGAGCACGCGCACCGAGGTGGCGAGCGGATGCAGCGGCGACTCGGTGAGGCCGTCCGCGACGTGCTGGGCGGCCCAGGCCGCCTGCCGGCAGAGTCCCTGCGGCCCCGTGATCCCCGACTCGTCGTCGAAGCGCAGCGCGGCCCGGTTGCCCGCGTCGTACAGCGTGAAGCCACCGGGCTGCGGATGCCGCGAGTCGAGGTGGATGCGTCCCTCGGTGCCGCCGATCGCCGCCTGGCTGGGGGTCCAGCATCGCATGGTGGCGGCGATCTCGCCGAGGGCGCGGCCGTCGTGGTGGAGGGTGGCGTTCCACTGCTCGTCGACGCCGGTGGCGGCGAGCGTGCCGCTGACGTCGAGGCGGGAGGGGGAACCGAGCACGAGATCATGGAACCACAGGGGGTACACGCCGAGGTCGAGAGCCGCGCCGCCTCCGAGGGCGGGGTCGTACAGGCGGCTGGCGGGATCCGCGACGACGCCGCCGAGCCCGAGCTCCGCCTGCACGAGCACGATCTCGCCGAGCGCGCCGTCGGCGAGCAGCCGCTCGATCACCGTCGTGCGCGGGTGGAAGCGGGTGTGCATGGCCTCCATCGCGAAGCGGCCCGTGCGGCGCGCCGTCTCGGCCAGGGTGCGCGCCTCCTCGGCGCTCGCGGCGATCGGCTTCTCGACCAGCACGTGCTTGCCCGCCTCGAGCGCGAGGGTCGCGAGCTCGAGGTGGCGGGTGTGCGGGGCTGCGACGTAGACGATGTCGATGTCGGGGTCGTCGACGAGTGCGCGGTAGTCGTCGTAGGCGCGCTCGATGCCGTGCGTCGCCACGAAGCTCTGCGCCCGTGCCCCGTCCCGGGATGCGACGGCGTGGATGCGCTGGTCGGTGTTGCGGTGCAGGGTGTCGGCGAAGACACCGGCGATGAAGCCCGGCGCGAGCACGCCCCACCGCAGCCGCGGACCACCCGTGAGCCGGGGGAGGACGGGGTCGGGAAGCCGGGTGGGGAGCGCCATGGCGCCATGCTAGGGACGGCCGGGGGCGTCGCCGGGAGGTTGGCGACCGCGCGCAACCCCGTGGCGTGGGCGTGCAATCCGTCGCGGCGTGGCGCGGACTCGCCAGGGGATGACCGTCATGCGCAAACCTCCGGAGGCCGTGCTCGGTAGTATCCGAGCGGACGTCGGCGTTTCCCCGCGCGTCCGGACCCGGAGAGGGGGAGCGATGACCGTCGAGGCCGAGCCGGGCTCGCGCCGCCCCAAGCGCGTCACCCATGAGGACATCGCGCGTGCCTGCGGCGTCTCGCGCGCCACGGTCAGCTACGTGCTCAACGACGTGCCCGGCCGCATGATCTCGGATGCGACGCGCGACCTCGTGCTGCGCACGGCGCGCGAGCTCGGCCACGTGCCGTACGCGCCCGCGCGGATGCTGCGGCTGGGGCGCAGCGACGTGGTGCTCGCGCTCGTGCGCGACTTCTCGCCCGGCTACGTGTCGAACGCCCTGCTGCGCAAGCTCGACGTCGCGCTCGCGGAGCGCGGCTTCGTGCTGCTCATCCACCGCTACGACGACTCGCTGCGCACCGTGCAGGAGCTCTGGCAGCTCGTCTCGCCGAGTCTCGTCGTCGTCATGGGCGGCCTCACGATCACCGAGCAGGAGGGGATCGAGCTGGCCGCGACGCGTGTGCTGCGCGTGCACGGAACGATGCCCAACGTGCAGATCGGCCGCATGCAGGCCGACCATCTGACGTCGAAGGGCCATCGCGTGCTCGGCTACGTCCTGCCGAGCGAGCCGACCCTGCAGCTGATCGCGGGGGAGCGTCTGCGCGGCATCCAGGAGGAGTGCACGCAGCTCGGCATCCCCCAGCCGGTGGTGTGCACGGTCGATCCGACCGACATGGACTCGGTGACCGCCGCGCTCGACGTGTTCCTCGCGACGGAGGGCCTCACGGCGGTCGCCACGCACAACGACGAGATCGGCCTCCTCCTCGCGAGCGCGCTGCAGGCGAGGGGCATGGAGGCGGGGCGCGACCTGGCGGTCATCGGGGTGGACAACATCCCCTCCGCTCGCCTGGACCTGACGACCGTCGAGATCGACGTCGACACGTGGGGGGACGACGTGGTCGCCTCGGCGCTCGCCCTTCTCGACGACGCCGAGCCCGTGCCGACGCGCCACGAGCTGCTGCGCGTCATCGAGCGCCGCACCGCCTGACGGCGCCTCGGGGCACCGTTGCAGAGCCGTGACTTGACGTCGTCGGTTACACGAGTAAACTCACCCATCAAGCCACTCGGTTACACGAGTAACGGAGACGAGTAACCAATCGCCGAAGGAGTCGATCATGCGCGTCGCAGCGTCCGCCGTCACCCCGCCCCCGCCCGTCCGGATCGACCGCCTCGAGGTGATCGCCCTCTCCTCCGGCAGCTGGCTGCTCGAGGAGCGGCCCGGGGGCGAACCGTGCTTCGACGTCGTCTACCTCGTCGCCGGCACCGCGCGTCTGGGCACGCATCCGCCGGTGCTGACCCAGGGCGAGCTCGCCGTGATGTCGGTCGCGCCGCGCGTCGGCATCGAGGTGCTCGACGGCGCCGAGCTCATCATCGTGCGCATCCCGGAGGGCGCCGCCGGCCCGCACGCCCAGGCGCTGCGCTCCGCATCCGGCCGCGTGCAGGCCGCCGTGCAGGGCACCTCCGGCCTCGTCGCCCACCTGCTGCGCGGCCTCGTCGCCCAGGGGGAGGCGCGCACCGAGCACCCCGCGCGCCTCGCACAGCACCTCGTCGGGCTCATCGGGCTCATGTGCCTCGACTCGGGCGAGGAGGAGGCCGCGTGGCGCTCGTCGATGCTGCGCGACGCGCTCGACTACATCGAGGACCACCTCGGCGAGCTCGACCTGACGCCCGACCGCATCGCGGCGTCGCAGAACATCTCCACGCGCACCCTCCACCGCCTCTTCGAGCGCGAGGGGATGACGCTCGGCGCCTGGATCCGCGCGCGCCGCCTCGAGCACTGCCGCATGGACCTCATCGACCCCGCGCACGCCGACGTCTCGGTGAGCGCCGTGGGCGCCCGGTGGGGCCTCTGGGATGCCGCGCACTTCAGCCGGCTCTTCAAGTCGACGTTCGGCGCCTCGCCGCGCGCCTATCGCCAGGAGGCCCTCGCCGGACGCCCCTCCGCGCCCGCGATGGCCGCGAGCGCCTGACGCGGCGGTCACGGGCAAGGCAGCGTCGGCGGTACGCAAGACCGCCGGGCCGCGCACGCGCACGCTGGATGCAGACGGACACGGAGGACATCGGTGAAGGAACTCAAGGTCGCGCTCGTGGGAGCTGGCTTCATGGGACGCGCGCACAGCCTGGCCTACGCGCTCGCCCCCATCGCGAGCGAGCTCGGGACGACCCTCGTCAAGCAGGTGCTCGTCGACGCGAACCCCGAGGTCGCGGTGTCCGCGGCGCGCCAGCTCGGCTGGGCGGAGTCGGCGACCGACTGGCGTGACGTCGTCGCGCGCGACGACATCGACATCGTCGACATCTGCACGCCGCCGCAGTTCCACGCCGAGATCGCCCTCGCCGCCATCGAGGCGGGCAAGCACGTCTTCTGCGAGAAGCCCATCACCAACGACCCCGCCGAGGCGCGGGCGATCGTCGCCGCCGCCGAGCGTGCCGGCGTCGTCACCCAGGTCGGATACAACTACCGCCACACCCCCGCGGTCTCCTACGCGAAGAAGCTCCTCGACGAGGGGCGCCTCGGCACCCCCCTCCAGTTCCGGGCGAGCTACTGCCAGGAGGTCGGCTTCTGGGCGGACCCGAACCGCTGGCGCGCCCTCAAGGCGACCGGCGGATCCGGGACCGTCGGCGACATCGGCTCCCACATCATCGACCTCGCCGAGCACCTCTTCGGCGACATCGTGCGCGTCGCGGCGCGCGCGCGCAGCTTCGACGGCGAGGGCTGGCGTCCGGATGCCGAGCGCGTCGCCGGGGACCTCATCGACGATGCCGCCGTCTGGCTCGCCGAGTTCGCGAACGGGGCGATCGGCACCTTCTCCGTGAGCCAGTACGCCATCGGGCGCAAGAACCGCGTGTACTTCGAGTTCGACGCCTCCCGCGCGGCCGTCCAGTTCGACTGGAACGACCGGGAGGTGTTCCGCGTCGCCTACGTCGACGAGCCGGCCGACCACCGGGGCTTCCGCGCCATCCACACCAACGACCAGCATCCGGACGGCTGGTGGCGGCTCGCGGGGCTCGGTACCGGGTATCCCGACGTCTCGGCGATCCAGATGCAGCACTTCGTGCGGGCGATCGTCGACGGCACGCCCACGGCGCCCGACTTCGCACGCGCTGCCCACGTGGAGGAGGTCGTCGCCGCGGTCTACCGTGCGGCGCAGTCCGACCGCTGGGTCGAGGTCGGTGGCGACGGGACGCACGCATGAGCCACGACCACGGCGCCGCGCGCAACATCCGCTTCAGCACCAACATCATCGGGTTCTACGAGTCCGGATGGTGGGGGCTCGAGCCGGGGCTCAACCACCCCCGCTGGACGGAGGCGTTCTGGTCCGACCCCCGGCGCTACTTCGACGGGATGCTCGACGGCGCCCGCGACGCGGGGCTCGAGGGCGTCGAGCTGGCCCCCGACCCGGCCGGATGGGAGGCGGCGCTCAAGGTCTACGGCAGCCCCCGCGGCTTCCAGGAGGCCCTCGACGAGCGCGGTCTCGTGCTGAGCTCCAGCTACGCGCACGGCCGGCAGCTGATCGGCAACGCGATCGCCGATCCCGACCTCATGGGCGTCGCCGACGACGCCTTCCGGCGGCACGCCGAGTTCCTGGCCGAGATGGGCGCCGCGACCATCGTCACGGGCAACCTCCCGCGCAGCCGCTTCGGCAACGAGAGCCCCGACGACACCGCCACCGAGGAGGACTTCACCCGCCCCGTCGATCGCGAGGTCCACGAACGGTTCGCCGAGCACCTCAACCGGCTCGGCGGGATCACGATCCAGCGCGGCGTGCAGATCGCGATCCACACCGACGCGTACTCGATCTGCTCCCGCAACGAGGACATCGCAACCGTCCTCGAGCTCACCGACCCCGCATCCGTCGCCCTGTGCCCCGACGCCGGGCACATCACCCTCGACGGCGGGGACGCTGTCGCCGTGCTCCGCGACCACCTCGACCGCATCCCCACGATGCACTGGAAGGACTGCATCGGCCCCAAGTCCGGGCACCTCCAGCGCGGCGACCAGAAGCAGCGCCACGAGCAGACCATGCAGTCGTTCCGCATCCTCGGGTCGGGCACCGTCGACTGGGTCGAGTGGATGCGCATCCTCCGCGATCGCGGCTGGAGCGGCTGGGCGACGGAGGAGATCGACCACTCGCCCGACCCCGTCGTGGAGCTGCGGCAGGGTCTCGAGTACTTCCGCGAGCACCTGGCCCCGATCTACAGCTGAGCCATGACCGGACCCGAGCTCATCGCCGTGCACGGCACGGCCGCCGCCCCCTTCGCGCAGCTGCCCGAGGTGTTCGCGCGCGCGGTCGCCGCGCAGGGCGGCGGGGGCGCGGCGCTCGCGGTCGTGCACGACGGCGAGCTCGTGGTCGACCTCGTGGGGGGCGACTACCGCCCGGACACGCTGCAGCTCGTGTTCTCCGTGTCGAAGGCGCTCACCGCGATCGCCTCCGTGCACGCCGCATCCGCGGGCCTGCTCGACCTCGACGAGCCGCTCGGCGCCTTCTGGGCGGAGTTCGACCGCCCCTCGACCGCCGCCGTCACGACACGGATGGTGCTGTCGCACCGTTCCGGGATCGCCTCCCTCGACCGGGCGCTCAGCTTCGAGGAGGTCGTCGCGGGCGTCGGCGACGAGGCCGTCGCGGCCCAGGAGCCCTACTGGGAGCCGGGCACCCGGCACGGGTACCACGCCTTCACCTTCGGACCCCTCCTCGACGGGGTGTTCCGGCGCCGCCTCGGCACGAGCGTCGGTGAGTACCTGCGGCAGCACGTCACGGGCCCGCGCGGCCTCGACATCTGGCTCGGCCTGCCCGAGGAGCTGCTGCCACGCGTCGCGCCGGTGAGCTACCTGCCGCCCGCCATCTCGGAGACGCGCGCCGCCTTCGTCGCGGCGAGCGGCATCCCGGCGGGAACGACCGCGTCGCTCGCCCGCCAGATGGACGTGTACAACCACCCCGAGCTGCTGCGCGCGGGCATCCCGTCGACGAGCGGCGTCGCGAACGCGCCCTCGCTCGCCCGCCTCTTCGCGGAGACCCTCGACGAGACGCTCCTCGACCCGACGGCGCGCGCCGCGCTGCGCGTCGAGCTCGCGCGCGGCACGGATGCCGTGCTCGGCGTCGAGACCGCCTACTCGACGGGCATGCAGCTGCCCTGGCCGCAGCTGCCCTGGCTGGGCCCGCGCTCCTACGGGCACGAGGCGGCGGGCGGCTCGTTCGTCTTCGCCGACCCGGAGGCCGGCATCGCCGTCGCGTGGACGACCGACGTCTTCCCGCGCATGGCGGGGGCGAGCCCCGCGGGGCTCGCGCTCGTCGACACCATCCGCCACTGCCTGCGGCCGCCGGCCCGAGGCACCGAAACCGGGAGACACGCATGACCGCACCCCTCATCGAGCACATCGGCATCCTGGTGCCCGACCTGGAGGAGGCCATCGAGCGCTGGTCCGCCGTGACCGGCTACACCTTCAGCCCGATCGGCCGCTACCGCACCGAGCGCTACGCCGACCACAGCGACGAGACGCCGCACCACCACGACGCGCGCATCTCCTTCTCGCTCGAGGGACCGCCGCGGATCGAGCTCATGGAGGTGACCGGCACCGGAACGCACGGGCCCGAGCAGCTCGGCATCCACCACCTCGGCATCCAGAACGTCGCCGACCCCGAGGGGCAGCGCGAGCTGCTCGCGGCGAAGGGCGTCGCGATCGACGGATGCTCGTTCGACGCCGAGGGCCGCATCCTGCTCATGTTCACCGACAAGACGTTCCTCGACGGGATCCGGGTCGAGTTCATCTCGCCCCTCCCCGGCCCGCTCGTCGCCGACGACGGCTCGCCGCTGTGGCGCGACCCCGTGACCGGCAAGGCGAGCCTCTGGGGCGCGCCCGCGCAGTGATCGGAGTCCTCGAGGGCGTCGCCGTCATCGGCGTCATCGTCCTCACCGGGTACCTCTGCGCGCGCCTCGGGGTGTTCAGCGCCGACACGGCGAACGCCCTCAACCGCGTCGCGTTCTACATCGCGACCCCCGCGATCCTGTTCCGGATCCTGTCGCACGCCGACCTGCGGGTGCTGTTCTCGGACTACATGCTCGTCGCGGCGGTCAGCGCTCTCGCCGCCGGGGCGCTCTACCTCTCGCTCTCCCTTCTCCTCTTCCGCAGGCCCGCCGGGGAGACGGCGATCGGCACGGCATCCGCGATGTTCCTCAACAGCAACAACATCGGGGTGCCCGTCGCGGCGTTCGTGATCGACGACCCGCAGGCGATCGCCGCGGTGCTCGTGCTGCAGCCGATCGCCTTCACGCCCGTGCTGCTCGCGGTGCTGGACGGCACCTCGGGTCGCCCGCTCTCGCTCGGCCGCGTGCTCACCCAGCCCCTGCGCAACCCGGTCATCGTCGCGGCCGCGGCCGGCGTCGCGGTCGCGCTCCTGGGCGTGGAGCTGCCGGAGGTCGTCGAGGTGCCGGTCGACCTGCTCGCGGATGCCGCGATCCCCGTGGTGCTGATCGCCTTCGGGGTGTCGCTCGTCGGGAGGCGCGTGCTCGAGCCGGGCGGCGATCGGCTGCCGATCCTGGCGGCGGCCGCCATCAAGGCCGTCGTCATGCCCGCCGTCGCCTGGGTGTTGGCCGGACCGGTGCTGAACCTTGCACCCGCCGTCGTCTTCGCGACCGTCGTGGTCGCGGCGCTGCCGACGGGCCAGGTGATCTACACCTACGCGTCCCGCTTCGGGCGCGGTGTCGTGCTCGCCCGTGACGTGGTGCTCCTCACGACGATCGCCGCCGTCCCCGTGCTGCTGCTCATCGCCGCCCTGCTGCATCCCGCGTGAGCCGTGTGGCGAGCACGCGCACGAGGGTGGCGCGCGCGGGCAAGCATCCGGATGGCGTCGCGGCGAGCATGGCCGCATGCCCAGTGACCTCACCTCCCGCGAGCACTTCGAGGCGGGTCTCGCGGTGCGCCGTGCCGTGCTCGGCGACGCGTACGTGGACCGCTCGCTCGCATCCGTCGACGACTTCACCCGCGACCTCCAGGAACTCGTCACCGAGTACTGCTGGGGGCGGGTCTGGACCCGCGAGGAGCTCCCGCGTGCGACCCGCAGCCTCCTGAACCTCGCCATGATGACGGCCCTCAACCGTCCGCACGAGCTCGCCATCCACGTGCGCGGCGCCCTCGCCAACGGCGTCAGCCGCGTCGAGATCCGCGAGGTGCTGCTGCAGGCCGCGATCTACTGCGGTGTGCCGGCCGCCCTCGACGCGTTCCGTGTCGCGCGGCAGGTGTTCGACGACATCGACGCCGAGACGGCTGCCTGAGCCGTGAACGGATTCGGGACCGCCGACTCCACGACGCGGCTGCCCCTGCTGAACCGGGCGCCGGATCAGGTCGCCTACGTGGTGCCCGAACTGCGTCCCGCCGTCGAGCGGATGGCGCGCGTGCTGGGCGTGCCGGAGTGGTTCGTGTGGGACTACGACGGCGACTACGTGCCGAGCCGCGTCTACCTCGGCGAGGAGGCGGAGTACCGCTCGATCGTGGCGATGCCGGCCTACGGGCCCGCGCTCGAGATCATCCAGCCGGTGACGGGCCCGAGCATCTACACGACCTTCCTCGAGGAGCGCGGGCCGGGTCTGCACCACGTCGGCTACTACGTGCCGTCGCTCGCCGAGGCACGGGCGCACTTCGCGGCGCTCGACGTGCGCGAGGTGCTGAGCGGCGGCGGCCACGGGGTCGACGGCGACGGGGGGTACGCGTTCTTCGATCTGCGCGAGGTCGTCGGGTCGTATCTGGAGGCGATCGAGGCGCCGGCCCGGCGTCATCCGCCCCACGACCGCATCCAGGTGGCGCTGTGACGCGTCCGTCCTATCGTGAGCTGGCGGCCCGCACGGACGGGCTCGCGGGCACCTCGTGGGGCGTCTACGGGTCCGACGACGAAGTCGGCACGATGCGGGAGGCGACCCCCGAGCGCGCGGCGGCGGCCGCGGGTCTCGTGCGCCGCGGTGCCGTGTTCCCGCTCTCGCTGCCGCTCGACGAACCCGCCCCGCCGCTCTTCGGCCGGCGGACCATGACGCACACCGTCGTCACCGAGCCCACCTCCCTCGACGACCGCTACGACGACCTGCACCCGCAGGCGTCGAGCCAATGGGATGCCCTCTCGCACGTGCGGCATCCCGAGCTGGGCTTCTACAACGGCGCCCCGGCCGATTCGGTGGGGATCGGCCGGGGCAGCCGCCTCGGCATCGACCGCTGGGGCGAGCGCGGGATCGCGGCGCGCTTCGTGCTGCTCGACGTGGCGCGGATGCGCGCCGCAGCCGGGCGGCCCCTGCGCTGGGATCGCCGCGACGAGGTCGGTGTCGACGACCTCGAGGCGACGATCACGGCGCAGCGCACCGAGGTGGTCCCCGGCAGCATCGTGCTCGTCCGCACCGGATGGCTCGCCGGCTTCCGTGCGGCGCCCGCATCCGAACGCGCCCGGATCGCGTCGATGGTGCCGAGCGACGACCTCGCGCGCGACCGCGAGCTGATGCCGCCCGCACCCGGCCTCGCGGCCGGCGAGGAGCTCGCCGCCTGGCTGTGGGATCACGAGGTCGCGGGCGTCGCCGCCGACAACCCGGCGCTCGAGGCGATGCCCTTCTCGCGCACGAGCGTCGACGGCTGGCTGCACTACCGGCTCATCGCGATGCTCGGCATCGCCGTCGGCGAGCTGTGGGAGCTCGACCCGCTCGCCGCCGACTGCGCCGCCGACGGCGTCTGGGAGGGGCTCCTCACCTCCGCGCCGCTGCGCGTCGCCGGCGGGGTCGGCTCGCCCGCCAACGCCCTCGCGCTCAAATAGCGGTCGGACTGGCAGCGGGCGGCAACTACCTGGCGGGCGCGTGCATGCCCCGGCCGCACCGCGTGATCGATTCTGAGCCGAGGCGGAACCCCATCCGCACTCCGCGGCCGCACCGTCGCGGCACCCTTCAAGGAGGAAGACGTGATCACATCCCTCGGAACGCGCGGCCGTCGTGGCCTCGCGGTGGGCGTTCTCGCCCTCACCGGCGCCCTGCTCGCCGGATGTTCGGGAACCCCCGGAACCGGCTCCACCGACGGCGGCGACGGCTCGCTGACCGTCGGCATCGTCAGCTACGACACCACGACCCTGGCCGCCAAGGCCGAGACCGACGCCGCCAAGGCCGCGATGGAGAAGGAGGGCTGGACGGTCGTCACCCAGGATCCGAAGGGCGACGCGGCGCAGGCCAACACCATCTGCACGCAGTTCATCACCCGCCAGGTCAACGTCATCGTCATCTCGGTGTTCGACACCACGCAGATGGCCCAGTGCATGACCGGCGCGGCCGCCGCCGAGATCCCGGTGTTCTACCTCGCCGGCTCGCTGCAGGACGGCGTCGCCGGCGCGATCTCGACGACCGTCGCGCCGCCCATCAACGAGTACATGATCGAGCAGATCAAGGACCTCCCCAAGCTCAAGATCCTCGCCATGACCCTCCAGCCCGGCGCCCCCTGCCGCGCCCGCGAGGCGGACCTCGACGAGAAGCTCAAGGCCGCGGGTCTCAGCGACAAGATCGAGAAGCACGAGGTGGTCGTGCCGGGCCAGGTGACGGATGCGCAGAACGCGACCGCCGCGTGGCTGCAGGCCAACCCCGAGAGCGAGGGTGCCGACCTCGTGATCTGGGCGTGCTTCGCCGACCCCGCCATGGGCGCCTACGCTGCGCTCCAGCAGGCCGGACGCCAGGTTCCCATCTACACCTGGGACTTCTCGGCCCAGGTCGTGGAGCCCATCCGCAAGGGCTACCTGGCCGCCGTGCTCGCGATCGACTCCGCGGGTGAGGGCGCCCAGATCGTCGACCTCATCAAGGGTCACCTCAAGGGCGACAAGCCGCAGGAGGTCGACGCCGCGACGACGGTCGTGACGCCCGACAACCTCGACGACTTCCTCGCCGAGCACCCGGAGTTCGCGAGCTGACGCCCGCATCCGCCTGAAGGAGAAACCCGCATGATCGACGCCGCGCAGCCGTCCCCGCTCATCAGCGCCCGGGGGATCACCAAGTCCTTCGGCGCGGTGCGCGCGCTGCGCGGCGTCGGTCTCGACATCCTGCCCGGTCAGGTGCACGGGCTCGTCGGCGCCAACGGCGCCGGCAAGTCGACCTTCCTGAACATGCTCGCGGGCGTCGTGAGCCCCGACGGGGGAGAGCTCCTCGTCGACGGCCGTCCCGCGGAGATCGGATCGCCGCGGCAGGCGGCCGACCTGGGCTTCGCGTTCATCCATCAGGAGCTCGCCCTCGTCCCCGAGTTCTCGGCCATCGACAACATGACGATCGGGGTGCGTCCCTCGACGTTCCTCGGCCTCGGCGACGCCCGCAGGCACAAGGCGATCGCGCGGGAGGTCGCCGCCCGGCTCGACCTGCGGTTCCCGCTCGAGAAGCCCGTGCGCGACCTCTCGATCGCCGAGCGCGGCCTCGTCGCGATCGGCCGCGCTCTCGTCGGCGACGCGCGTTTCGTCTCGATGGACGAGCCGACGGCGTCGCTCTCCGACGTCGAGTGCGAGCGGCTGTTCGCCATCGTCCGGGAGCTCACGGCCTCCGGCGTGGCCGTCGCCTACGTCAGCCACCGGCTCGACGAGATCGAGGAGCTCTGCGACGCCGTCACGGTATTCAAGGACGGACAGGTCGTCGCCGCTCACGAGCGCGGCGCCTACACCCGAGACGACCTGGTGCTCGGGATCACGGGCGCCCGCACCGTCCAGGAGACGGTGGAGACCCCGGATGCGCCGGTCACCCGGGATGCGGAGGTCGTGCTGTCGGTGCGCGGCCTCGCTCGCGCACCGCGCGTGCACGACGTCTCGTTCGATGTGCGCCGAGGCGAGATCCTCGGCCTCGCGGGCGTCGTGGGGGCGGGCCGCACCGAGACCCTCCGCCTGCTGTTCGGCGCCGACCGGCCGATCGCCGGAGAACTGACTCTCGGTGGCCGGCCGTACCGGCCGCGTTCGGTCGCCGATGCGATCGGCCGCGGCGTCGCGCTCGTCCCCGAGGAGCGCCGCTCGCAGGCGCTCGTCATGGAGGAGTCGGTTCTCTTCAACACCAAGATGGGCGGGTGGCGCTCCTCGCGCGCCGTCGCGTGGCTGCCGTTCGTCGCCGACGGACGCGCCCGCGCCGTCGTCCGCGCCATGGTCGAGCGCCTCGGCATCAAGACCGGGTCGCTCACCTCCGCCGTCCGCACCCTCTCCGGCGGCAACCAGCAGAAGGTCGTGTTCGCCCGCTGGTTGGCGCGCGACGTCGGCATCATGCTCCTCGACGAGCCGACCCGCGGCGTCGACGTCGGCGCCCGTCGCCAGATCTGGGCGACCGCCGAGGAGTTCGCGGCGGCGGGCGGGTCGGTCGTGGTCGTGTGCAGCGAGCTCGAGGAGCTCGCCGTGTGCCACCGCGTCGTCGTGATGGTCGAGGGCCGCACGGTCGGCGAGATCGCGGGACCCGGCGTCACCGAGGCCGACATGCTCGAGGCCATCTACACCCAGGAAAGGACGTCCTCGTGACCCTCATCGAGAGCCCGCAGGCCACACCCGAGCTGCCCGCGCGCAGCCTCGCCTCGCGCGTCGGACGACGCACGGCATCCATCCTCGGCCGCTACGGCGCCCTCATCGCTCTCGCCGTGCTGCTGATCATCTTCTCCATCGCGTCGCCCTACTTCCTGACCATCCCGAACCTGCTGCAGGTGCTCAACCAGTCGGCGCTCGGGGCGATCGTCGCCGGCGGCCTCACGCTCGTGCTCGCGAGCGGGCAGTTCGACCTGTCGATCGGCTACATGGCGAGCCTCTCGGGCATCATCGTCACCATCCTCATGCTGCAGGGGGTCCCGATCCCCGTCGCGATCCTGATCGCGCTGCTGGCCGGCGTCATCGTGGGCGTCGTCAACGGCTTCCTCGTGACCGTGCTGCAGGTGAACGCGCTCGTCGCCACCCTCGGAACGGGCAGCGTGCTCATCGGTGTCAACTACTTCATCTCGGGCGGGACGCCGCAGCCGGTGTCGACCGAGTTCCCCGAGTTCCTGCAGATCGCGATCGGCAGCTGGTTCGGCATCCCGAAGCCGGTGTTCTACATGGCGGCCGCGCTGCTCATCCTGTGGGTCGTGCTCAACAAGACCGACTTCGGCCGGAACCTGCGCGCCACCGGCGGCAACACGGAGGCCGCGAAGCTCGCGGGCGTGCGCACGGCTCGGGTCACGACGGCGGCGTTCGTCGTCGCCGCGCTCTTCGCCGCCATCACAGGCGTTCTGCTGGCCTCTTCGATCGGCAGCGGCCAGCCGACGGGTGGCGACAACTACACGCTGTCCTCGTTCGCGGCCGCCTTCCTCGGCTCGACGGTGCTGCGCGAGGGCCAGTTCCACATCCTCGGAACCCTCGTCGGCGTCGTCACCGTCGCGGTCGGGTTCAACGGCCTCGCCCTCGTGGGCGTGCCGTCGTTCGTGCAGTTCCTGTTCCAGGGCATCCTGCTGATCGCGGCCGTCGCCTTCAGCAGCATCGGTCGCCGACTCAGCAAGGAATGACCGGGCGGATGGCACTCCCGCCGGTCGACCATGTCGGGATCCTCGTCGCGGATCTCGGCGAGGCGATGGAGCGCTACCAGCGGGTGCTGGGGTGCCGCTTCAGCGTGGTCGGCCGGTATCGCAGCGAGCGATACGAGGACGGCTCCGCCGACTGCCCCCATCGGCACGACGCGCGCTTCGTCCTCTCGCACGGCCCGGCGCCGCGGATCGAGCTGCTCGAGGCGACCGGCCACGGCACCCACGCCGCGCGTCACCTCGGCGTGCACCATCTCGCATTCACCGGAATTCCGGACCTCGACACCGAGCACGCGCGCGTGACGGCGGCGGGGGCGCGCGTCGAGGCCCAGAACACCGACGACGCCGGTCGACGTCTGCTGTTCTTCACCGCCGCCGAGCCGTGGAGCGGCACGCACTTCGAGCTCGTGTCGGCCCTGCCCGGTCCGATCGTGCTCGACGACGGCACCCCCGCGCCCCTCGATCCCCGCACCGGACGGCCGAGCGTGCTGGCCGTGGAAGGAGCATCCTCATGACCGAGCTGCCCGCGTACCGTGAGCTGCCGATCGCACCTCGCCATCCCCCGGGCTCCGCGTGGGGCGTGTGGGGCGACGACGACGAGATCGGCGCCATGAACCTGCTGACACCGGAGCGGACCCTCGCGGCGACCCGCCTCGTGCGACGCGGGGCGACGTTCTCGCTCAACTGGGAGCTCGACGAGCCGAGCCCGCCGATCCTCGGTCGGGGCGTGCTGCAGCACACGATCATCGACGGCCCCTCGGGACCGGACGACCGCTACGACTCGTTCTATCCGCAGGCCTCGAGCCAGTGGGATGCGCTCGCCCACGTGCGGCATCCGCGCTACGGCTCGTACAACGGCTGGCCGACGTCCGCGCTCACGGCCGATCCGCCGCGCTTCGGCATCGACGCCTGGGCACGTCGCGGACTGGCCGGCCGGTTCGTGCTCGTCGACGCCGCACGCCACTTCGCGGAGCGCGGCGACCCGATCGACGCGGGCACGGGTCGCGCGATCACCGTCGCGGAGCTGCGCGAGATCCTCGACGCGCAGGGGGTGAGGCTGACGCCCGGCACCTTCCTGCTGCTCGACGTCGGCTGGATCGACTGGTACCTCGCGAGCGACGATGCGACGAGGACCCGGCTCGCGCAGGGTGCCGACTTCTCGACCACCGACCACGACCTCGAGAACTTCTTCCCGGCGCCCGGGCTGGACCGGGCGGAGGAGATGGCCGAGTTCCTGTGGGATGCGGGGGTCGTCGCCGTCGCGGCGGACTGCCCCGCCGTGGAGGCGATGCCCATGCGGCGCGACGACGCCCACGGCTTCCTGCACTACCGGCTCGCGGCGCTGCTCGGCATCGGCATCGGCGAGATGTGGGACCTGCGCGCGCTCGCGGCCGACTGCGCCGAGGACGGGGTCTACGAGGGCCTGCTCGCATCCGCGCCCCTCAACAAGCGCGGGGGGACCGGTTCTCCGGCCAACGCGCTGGCGTTCAAGTGAAGCGCGTCGCGGTCGTCGGACACCGCCGCGCCGGCCGGATCGCGTGCCGGCTCGCACGGTGACGACATCGGCCGCCACGGGACGCGGCGGCGCGGCGTTCGCGCCGACCGTCGTCGCGTTCGGAGCTGCGGGCCTCGTCGCCTTCGCCGAGCTGTACGGCGTGCAGGCGCTGCTGCCGGCGATCGGCCGGGAGTTCGCGCTGTCGCCCTCCTCGGCCGCCCTCGTGCAGTCGGCCGGAGCCCTCGGCCTCGCGATCGCGGTGATCCCGTGGTCGCTCGCGGCCCGCCGGATGCGACGGGGCACCCTCCTGCGGATCGCGGTCATCGCGACGATCGTGCTGAGCCCCCTCGTCGCGGCGACCGACGGGCTCGTGCCGCTGCTCGCGGTGCGGTTCCTCCAGGGCGCCGTGCTGGCCGGCATCCCCGCGCTCGCGGTGACGCATCTCGGCGACGTTCTCGACCGCCCGCGCGCGGCGGCCGCCGCCGGATGGTACGTCGGCGGCACGGCGATCGGCGGCCTGAGCGGGCGCCTCGTGGCCGGCACGGTCGGCGCGCTCGGCGACTGGCGAATGGCCCTCGTCGCCGTCTCGCTCCTCTCGGCCGTCGCCGCGGCCGCGTTCCTCGTGCTGACCCCCCGCGTCGTCGAACTGCCCGACGAGCCGGGCGCCGTGCGGCGAGCCCTGCGCGACCGGCGGGTGTGGACCCTGTGCCTACTCGCGCTGCTGCAGATGGGCGCCTTCGTCGCGGTGTACAACTTCATCGGCTTCCGGCTGCTGCATCCGCCGTTCGGGCTGCCGGACATCACGGTCACGGCCGTGTTCGTGGTCTACCTCGCCGGCTCGGTCACCGCGGCGCGCACCGGACGGCTCGTCGCGCGGTTCGGCCGTCGCCGGGTGGTCGCGGCCGCCCTCGTCGCCCAGACGCTCGGGGCGGTCGTGACGCTGCCCGAGCTGCTGCCGACGATCGTCGTCGGCCTCGTCGTCGTGACGGTCGGCTTCTTCGCCCTGCACGCGGTCGCCGCGGGCTGGGTGGCGGAGCTCGGGCGGGGCAGCGCGCTGCCCTCGGCGCTCTACACGATCGCCTACTACCTGGGCGCCGGCGTGCTCGGCTGGGCTCTGGGCCTCGTCTACGACGGCGGCGGATGGCGGGCGCTCGTCGTCGTGCTCGTCGTGCTCGGCGCGGCTGCCGGCACCGCAGCCGCGGCCGGCCTCCGGAGGGGACGCGCATGAAGCTCGGATTCGTGCTGCCGGTGGAGGGCGAGATCGCCACCCGCGCGGCGGTGCTCGACACGGCGCGGGCCGCCGAGGCATCCGGTGCCGACAGCGTGTGGACGACCGACCGCATCCTCCAGCCGGGGGCGCCGCCCGGCGGCTACCCCTACTCGGAGGACCGCGGCGCGATCGCGTTCCGCACCGGTCGCAGCTGGCTCGAGCCGATCGCGACCATGGGGCTCGTCGCGGGCGTGACCGAGCGCGTGCGGATCGGCACCAACGTGCTCGTGGTCCCCTACCGGCATCCGGTCGTGCTCGCGCAGGAGCTCGCTTCCCTCGACGCGCTCTCGGAGGGTCGCATCCTGCTCGGCGCGGGCGTCGGATGGATGGCGGAGGAGTTCGCCGCGCTCGGCGTGCCGCGCGAGGAGCGGGGCGCGCGCACCGACGAGGCGATCCGGCTCATGCGCGAGCTCTGGGCCTCGCGCGAGGCGGTGCGGTTCGAGGGGCGGTTCTGGACCGTCGAGAACATGGGCCTGCCCGCTCGCCCCACGAGGCCCGGTGGCCCGCCGGTGCTCATCGGCGGCAACTCGGATGCCGCGGCCAGGCGCGTCGCCGCCCTCGGCGACGGATGGCTCGGCGCCGACCTGAGCCCCGAGCAGACGCTCGACTTCCTCGCGGGCCTGCGCGCGCTCGGCGCCGAGCCTGGGGTCCTCGAGCTGTCGATGCGCATCCGCGTCGAGCCGGAGGGCGGCACGGATGCGCTCGGGGGCGCCGACGCGGGTGCGCTCGCCGATCGGCTCGCCGCCTACCGTGCCACCGGAATCGACCTGCTCGTCATCGACGTGATGAACCTGCCCGACCCGGTCGCTGCGGTCGAGGGGATCGCGCGGATCGCGTAGCGGCGGGTGTCGGTCCACCCGCGTAAGCTCGAACGAGTGGGACTCGCCTCGTTGATTCCGGTGATGGCGCGCGCCCATACCTTCCGCGAGGCGCTCGCCGAGGCCCGCTCCGACGCCGACTTCTCCGCCGTCGAGGGGCTGCGGGTGCCGCTGCTGGCGGGCCTGCTCGAGCGGCGCGCCGCAGCCGCGGGATCCGCGCAGGCCCTGCTCGCCATCGTCGCGACGAGCCGCGAGGCGGAGGCCGTGGCCGCGTCGTTCGCGAGCTGGTCGCCCGACGCGCTCGTGCTGCCGTTCCCCGCCTGGGAGACGCTGCCCCACGAGCGGCTGAGCCCCTCCGCCGAGACCGTCGGCCGTCGCCTCGCGAGCCTGCGCGAGCTGCGTCGCTGGCAGGAGGGCCCCCGCGAGCGCCCGCTCGTGCTCGTCGCCTCGGTGCGCGCGGCCCTGCAGCCGCTCGCCCCCGGGCTCGACGCCCTCGAGCCCGTCACGCTCGCCGCGGGCGGGCGCGGCTACGACCTCGCCGCCCTCGGCATCCGGCTCGCGGAGCTCGCCTACGCCCGCGTCGACCTCGTCACCCGGCGCGGGGAGTTCGCGATGCGCGGCGGCATCCTCGACGTGTTCCCGCCGGCCGCCGAGCACCCCGTGCGCGCCGACTTCTTCGGCGACGAGCTCGAGCAGCTGCGCGCCTTCTCGGTCGCCGATCAGCGCTCGCTCCCCGGCGACGTCGGTCCCGTCGAGCTGGGTCCCGCGCGCGAGCTGCTCATCACGGAGGCGGTGCGCGCCCGCGCGAAGGAGCTCCAGCACGAGTACGAGGCCATCGCGCCGATGCTCGCGAAGGTCGCCGAGGGCATCCCCGTCGAGGGGATGGAGTCGCTCACCCCGGCTCTCGTCGGACGGCTCGTGCCGCTCACCGACTACCTCCCGCCGGACGCCGCGGTCGCCGTGCTCTCACCCGAGCGCGTCGCGACCCGCGCGCTCAGCCTCGCCGAGACGAACCGCGAGTTCCTCGAGGCGGCCTGGAGCGCCGCCACCGCCGGGGGAGCCGCCCCCATCGACTTGCAGGCGAGCCTCGACACGGGCGACTTCCTCACCGTCTCGGGGCTGCGCGCCGTCGCGCGCCCGCGCAGCTGGTGGACCGTGAGCCCGTTCGACGCCGACGACGAGGAGGTCGCGCGCGTCGAGGGGCGCGCCATCCCGAGCTTCGCGGGCAGCGCCGAGGGCGCCGTCGGCCACGTCGCGGCGCTGCTCAAGGGGGAGTGGTCGGTCGCGATCGCCGCCGCCGGCACGGGCCTCGTCGACCGGGCCGCGCAGGTGCTCGCCGAGCACGAGGTCGCGGCGCGCATCGTGGAGGCCGTGCCCGCGGATCCGGAGGCCGGCGTCGCCTACCTGGTGACGGCATCCGTGGAGGCAGGGTTCGAGCAGGACGACGCACGCCTCGCGCTGCTCAGCGAGGCCGAGTTCTACGGGCGCGCGGCGGGCATCGACTCCCGTCAGCCGAAGCGGCTCGCGAGCCGCCGGCGCAACGTCGTCGACCCCCTGCAGCTCAAGCCGGGCGACGCCGTCGTGCACGAGACGCACGGGATCGGGCGGTTCGTGGAGCTCGTGACACGCGAGGTCGCGGGCGGCGGCCGTGTCTCGCGCGGCCCCCTCGGCACCCAGCACGAGAAGGTCACCCGCGAGTACCTCGTGCTCGAGTATGCGCCGTCGAAGCGCGGGCAGGCCGGCGACCGGCTGTACGTGCCGACCGACCAGCTCGACCAGCTCTCCCGCTACGTCGGCGGCGAGAACCCGGCGCTCTCCAAGATGGGGGGATCGGACTGGGCGGCCGCGAAGAGCAAGGCTCGCAAGGCGGTGCGCGACATCGCCGTCGAGCTCGTCAAGCTCTACAGCGCGCGGATGGCGAGCCCCGGCTTCGCGTTCAGCCCCGACACCCCGTGGCAGCGGGAGCTCGAGGAGGCCTTCCCGTTCGCCGAGACACCAGACCAGCTGCAGACCATCGACGAGGTGAAGGCCGACATGGAGCGGCCGATCCCCATGGACCGCCTCATCTCGGGCGACGTCGGCTACGGCAAGACCGAGATCGCCGTGCGCGCCGCGTTCAAGGCCGTGCAGGACGGCAAGCAGGTCGCGATGCTCGTGCCGACGACGCTGCTCGTCAAACAGCACCTGGAGACCTTCGCCGAGCGCTTCGCGGGCTTCCCCGTGCACCTGCGGGCGCTGTCCCGGTTCCAGACCGACAAGGAGTCGAAGGACACCCTCGACGGGCTCGAACGGGGAGAGGTGGACGTCGTCATCGGCACCCACCGCCTGCTGTCCGACCAGGTGCGCTTCAAGGACCTCGGCCTCGTCATCATCGACGAGGAGCAGCGCTTCGGCGTCGAGCACAAGGATCAGCTCAAGAAGCTCAAGACCAACGTCGACATCCTCGCCATGAGCGCGACTCCCATCCCGCGCACCCTCGAGATGGCGGTCACCGGCATCCGCGAGATGTCGACGCTCGCGACGCCGCCCGAGGACCGGCACCCGATCCTCACCTACGTGGGTCCGCGATCCGACAAGCAGATCACGGCCGCCATCCGCCGCGAGCTGCTGCGCGAGGGGCAGGTGTTCTTCGTGCACAACCGGGTGTCGTCGATCAACCGGGTCGCGGCGGAGCTCGCCGAGCTCGTGCCCGAGGCGCGCATCGCCGTCGCCCACGGCAAGCTCACCGAGCATCAGCTCGAGCAGGTCATCGTCGACTTCTGGGAGCGGCGCTTCGACGTGCTCGTGACGACGACCATCATCGAGACCGGCATCGATATCGCCAACGCCAACACCCTCATCATCGACGCGGCCGACAAGTACGGGCTCAGCCAGCTGCACCAGATCCGCGGACGCGTGGGGCGAGGCCGCGAACGCGCCTACGCCTACTTCCTCTACGACGCCGAGAAGCCGCTCACCGAGACCGCGCAGGACCGCCTCGAGACGATCGCCACCAACAACGAGCTCGGCGGCGGCATGCAGATCGCCCTCAAGGACCTCGAGATCCGCGGGGCGGGCAACCTGCTCGGCGGCGAGCAGTCGGGCCACATCGCGGGGGTCGGCTTCGACCTCTACCTGCGCATGATCGGGGAGGCCGTTTCGGCGTTCCGCGGCGACGTCGCGGAGGGGCAGACGGAGCTGCGGCTCGAGCTGCCCGTCGACGCCCGCATCCCCGACGACTACATCGAGTCGGAGCGGCTGCGGCTCGAGGCGTACCAGAAGCTGTCGACCGCGGCGGCGCCGCTCTCACCCGACGACGCCCTCGACCGCGTCATCGAGGAGCTCGCCGACCGCTATGGGGAGCTCCCGGAGGCCGTGCAGCAGCTCGTCGCGGTGTCGCGGTTGCGGCGCCGGGCGCAGAAGGCGGGCCTCGGCGAGGTCGTCGCGATGGGCGGACGGATGCGGCTCGCCCCGCTCGACCCGCCCGACTCGATCCAGGTGCGCCTCACGCGCATGTACCCGGGCGTGAAGTTCTTCGCGGCGCAGCACGCCGTCAACGTGCCGATGCCCGAGGGCGCCTCGGATGCCGAGCTGATCGCCTGGGTCGGCCAGCTGCTCGATGCCGCGGCACCCGCGCCCGCGCGGGAGTGAACCTCACTCAGCGCGCGGCGGGTCGATCAGCCGCCACTCGGCGATGAACTCCGTCACCGACTTGGTGGCGAGGTCGTCACGCACCCGCGTGAGCAGCACGGCGGGGGCGCCCATGTCGGCGTGCGTGCGCAGCACCTCGGCGCCGGTGGAGATGCGCCGCACGACGAGGTCGACGTCGGGGGCGTCGGCCCCGCCTCCCAGGGCCGCCTCGATGAGCGCCACCACCCAGCGCAGCGCGCGGCGCAGCGGGCCCACCCGCGTCGGCTCCAGTTCGGCCGTGAGATGGAACTCGGCGGGTTCGTGGTCCATTCCTCCAGTATCCGACGCGGAGTAGCGTGACCCCATGCTGTATGCGCACCTCGGCCACAGCCCGCGCGTCGACCCCACCGCCGTGATCGCGCCGACGGCCGTCGTGTCGGGCGACGTCACGATCGGCGTCGGATGCCAGATCCTGCACGGCGCCGTCATCAGCGCCGAGGGGGGCCCGATCACGATCGGCGAGTCGAGCATCGTCATGGAGAACGCCCTGCTGCGGGCGAGCGCGACCGACCCCCTGCACATCGGCGACCACGTGCTCGTCGGGCCCATGGCATCCGTCTCGGGCGCGACGATCGGCGACGAGGTGTTCCTGGCGACCGGCGCCCGCGTGTTCAACGGGGCCCGGATCGGCGCGGGCAGCGAGGTGCGCATCAACGCCGTCGTGCACCTGCGCACCGTGCTGCCGGAGGGCTCGACCGTGCCCATCTCCTGGGTCGCGGTCGGCGACCCGGCGAGCATCCTGAGCCCCGACCGGCACGACGAGATCTGGGCCATCCAGCAGGATCTCGACTTCCCCGGCTACGTGTTCGGGCTCGACCGCTCGACGCCCGACCTCATGGTGCAGCTCACCGAGCGCTACGCGCGCCACCTCGCGCGCCACGCCGACGACCGGCCCGTCGGCTGAGGTCAGCTGCGCTTCGTCCAGACCCTCCCGAGCACGAGCGGCAGCAGCACGAGCGAGCGCAGGTCGACGAGCGCGTGCACCACGATCGGCAGCAGGATCGACCCCGACACGAGGTAGAGGTACACGAAGGCGACGCCGAGCAGCGTCGCGGTGAGCACGCCGGCCCACCGCTGGTAGAGGTGCAGTGCCCCGAACAGCACCGTCGCGAGGGCGAAGGCGAGGGGACCGTGCGGCAGGATGCCGAACAGCAGAGCGGGCAGCGCGAGCCGGAACATGAGCTCCTCGAAGACACCCGCCGAGAGGGCGAGGCCCGCGCCGTAGGGCAGCTCCCCTCGCGTGCGGGGGAGGAGGGCGCCGATGTCGCCCAGCTTCGGCACGTCGTCCGGGCTCGCGTTGCGCAGCAGCACGAACGGCAGCACGATCGCGATCACGAGCCCGACCGCCGCGCCGATCGCGAGCCCCCGCCCGAGCGAGGTGTCGAGGAAGAAGGCGCGGGATGCCGCGATCGGCTCCCACGCCTGCGCGTCGCGCAGCGCCTGCGGCACGTAGGCCCACGCGGCCAGCAGCACGGCGGCGGAGAGCCCCCCGAACACGAGCACCGACTCGACGAGCCAGCGCCGCATGACCTTCTGCCGCAGGGCGGTGGCGCGCATCCGCTTGAACTGCGCGTACTCGCGCCGTTCCCGCGTGATCGCGCGCCACACCAGCAGCGTCACCACCACCAGGAGGAGGGCGAGCAGCTGCAGGTTCACCGCCTCATTCTGCCGAGCGCTACCGGATCTGGCGAATGCGGCTCGCACACGGGCAGCGCTCGCCGGGTTCGGTAGCGCTCGCGGGAATGCGGGGCGCCGTCGGCGGCTTGAATAGACACGATGACGAAGAACGATGTCGGGCTGCGGTCCGAGCGCGGCCCCATCCTGCTGGCGGTCATGGTGGCGACCGGGGTGGTCGCGATCGATGCCACCATCATCTCGACCGCCGTCACCTCGATCGTGGGCGACATCGGCGGCTTCAGCCAGTTCCCGTGGCTGTTCTCGGTATACCTGCTCACGCAGTCGGTGACGGTGCCGGTGTACGCCAAGCTCGCCGACACGATCGGGCGCAAGCGCGTCATCCTGTTCGGGCTCGCCGTGTTCCTGCTCGGCTCGATCCTGTGCGCGCTCGCCTGGGACATGCCGAGCCTCATCGCCTTCCGCGCCCTGCAGGGCATCGGCGCGGGCGCCATCCTGCCGATCACCATCACGATCGTCGGCGACATCTACACGATCGAGGAGCGCGCCCGCACCCAGGGCTACATCGCGAGCGTCTGGGCGGTCGCGGCGGTCGCGGGTCCGGCGCTCGGCGGCGTCTTCGCCATGTGGGACTTCTGGCGCGGCATCTTCCTCATCAACATCCCGCTGTGCGCGATCGCGTTCTGGCTGCTCGCCCGCGACTACCACGAGAGCCTGCAGCGCACGAGGCACCGCATCGACTACGCGGGCGCAGCGCTGCTCACGGCGTCCCTGACCCTGCTGCTGCTCGGCGTGCTCGAGGGCGGCAACGCGTGGGCCTGGGTCTCCCCGGCGTCGTTCGGGGTCTTCGGGGCGGGCCTCGTGCTGCTCCTCGCCTTCGTGCTCGTGGAGCGCCGCGCCGCCGAGCCCGTGCTGCCGCTCTGGGTGCTCGGCCGGCCGCTGCTGCGCGCGACGAACGTCGTGGGGCTCGCCGTCGGCGCGGCGCTCATCGGCCTCACCGCCTTCGTGCCCACCTACCTCGTGGTGGGCCTCGACGTGAGTCCGCTCGTCGCGGGGCTCGCGCTCGCGACGCTCACCATCGGATGGCCGATCGCCGCCTCGCTGTCGGGTCGCCTCTACCTGCGCATCGGCTTCCGCGCCACGGCGATCCTCGGCGCGGCGCTCGTCGTGCTGGGGACGGCCGCGCTCGCGGCGCTCGGCCCGTATCCCTCGATCTGGACCGTCGGCATCGTGTCGTTCGTGATCGGGCTCGGCTTCGGCTTCGCCGCCGTGCCGACGCTCGTGGCCGCGCAGTCGAGTGTCGGCTGGGAGGAGCGCGGTGTCGTCACGGGCGCCAACATGTTCGCGCGCTCCATCGGCCAGTCGGTCGGCGCGGCCGTTCTCGGCGCCGTCGCCAACGCGGTGATCGCGGGGCAGGGCGGCGACGAGACCGACCCGGGCACGATCGTTGCGGCCTCGACCGCCGTCTTCGTGGGCGCCGCCGTGGTCGCGGTACTGCTGCTCGTGGCGACCCTGACGATGCCGCGCGAGCGCCGGGCCCCCGACCCGACGGCTATCTCGCCCGATCCGGCGCCCGTGACGGGTCCCATCCCCGAGATCGGCTGACTCTCCCCTCGCCGAGTGGTCGGTTCTCGGCCCCATTCGGCTCGTGTGAGGCCGAGAACCGACCACTCAGGGATCGGAGGCTCGAGTCAGCAGGCGCCCCACATGCCGAGGGATGCCGTCTGCGCCGTGTCCTCCGCCGCCTCCAGCCGGTCGGCCCACAGCACGTTCGGCTCGAGCACGACCGCCTCGGCGTAGCCGTCGCGGATGAGGCCCAGGTTCACGAGCGCGCCGTCGTCCGTGAAGAGGAACAGCAGCGAGCGCCCGTACCGGTCGAGCGGCTGCACGTCCGCGACCGTGCGCACGTGCGTCCCCGCGGGCAGCAGGGTGCGGAGGCGCTCGCGAGCGACGTCGCCGTAGCACTCGGCGTGCTCGCCCACCTCCGGGGTGTCGATGCCGAGCAACCGCACCTTGCGGCCGTCGGTGAGGAAGAGCGTGTCGCCGTCGTGCACGTAGTCGACCCACGCCTCGCCCGCGTCGGCCGGCACCGCCGGGTCTTCGGATGCCGTGATCTCACCGATCTCACCCGACGCGGCATCCCCCTCGGGCGCGAGCGTCCCGTTCGCGGCCGGTGCGGTGGGCGGCGCCCCCGCGGGCGAGAAGCTCCACCACCCGCGCGCGTTGCCGACCATGAGCAGCACGACGAGGGCGATCCCGAGCACCACGACCAGGAGGTTGCGACCCTTCTTCACCAGGCGATTCTGGCATTCTGGGCCCATGAGCGAGCCCGCACCATCCGGTCCCGTCGTGCCGACGTCGCCGCATCCGAAGCTCGAGGAGCTCGTCGCGGTGCTCGAGCACCTGCGCGCGCCCGGCGGCTGCGCGTGGGACCGCGAGCAGACGCACGCCTCGCTCGTGCAGTACCTCGTCGAGGAGACCTACGAGCTCGTCGACGCGATCGAGGCGGGCGACGACACCGAGCTCGTCGAGGAGCTCGGCGACGTGCTCTACCAGGTGATCTTCCACTCCGACATCGCCGCGGAGGAGGGACGCTTCACCCTCGAGGACGTCGCGGCGCACATGACGGCGAAGATGGTCGGGCGGCACCCGCACGTCTTCGGCGACGCCGTCGCCGACACCCCGGATGCCGTGATGGCCCGCTGGGACGAGCTCAAGCGCGTCGAGAAGCCGGCCCGCGAGAGCGTGCTCGACGGCATCCCACAGGGCATGCCCGCGCTCGCCCTCGCCGCGAAGCTGGTCGGCCGCGCCGAGAAGGTGGGGCTGTCGCCCGCGTCCGCGGATGCCGTGCCCGCGAGCGAGGCCGGGCTCGGCGACGAGCTGCTCGCCACGGTCGTGGCCGCGCGGGCCGCGGGGCTCGACCCGGAGCGCGCCCTGCGCGACGCGCTTCGCCGGCTGCAGGACGACATCCGCGCCGCCGAGCAGGTTTGAGGCGTCAGTTCGCGTCGTGCGGCACCCTGGACGGGCGACACGAACTGACGCCTCAAGAACCTGCGCGCGCCCGGTACGCCCGCACCGCCATCCGGTTGCCGCAGCGGGTCGAGCAGAACCGCTTCGACCCGTTCTTCGACAGGTCGACGAAGACCCCCGTGCAGTCGTCGGCCTCGCAGTCGCGCAGCCGGTCGAGCCGTTCGGCGCGGATGACGTCGACGAGTGACATCGCCGCCTCCACGAGCATGCGCGTGGCGAGGGGCGCGTCGTTGTCGACGGCGTGGATGTGCCATCCGAGCCCGTCGTGGTCGATGAGCCGCGGCACGGCGCGCGCCGACTGGAGGGTGTCGTTGACCCACTCGACGGTCGTCTCCTCGTCGGAGCCCCAGATACCGCGGATGTCGTCGCGCGTCGCGCGCACCTGACGCAGCTCGCGCTCGTCCCCGTCGATGCGTCCGGAGAACTTCCAGGCGCCGATGAGGGCGGCGAGCTGCTCGACGGTGGCGAGCTCGTCCTCGCCGCTCTCGGAGGCGCCGGCGACGGTGTCGAGGAGCGCCTGGAGGAACGTCAGATTGAGTTCCGTGTCATGGGTGAAAAGCATTTGACTCCTGACCGACGGGCGCGATACCGTCACGACTGAACCCAATTTAGCCCATGACATCCCGGGAGCGCCCCATGAAGCCCACCGCCGTCCGCGCCCGCCGCGGCGTGCTCGGCGTCGTCGTGGGCCTCGCCGCCGGACTCGCGTTCGGCGCGGGCGGCACCATCGTGAAGCCCCTCTTCTCGGAGGGCTGGACCCCCGGCGCCGCCGTCTTCGGGCGCCTCCTCGTCGCGGCGGTGGTGCTCGCCATCCCCGCCCTCCTCGCGGTGCGGCTCGACCTGCGCCCGCTGCTGCGCGCCTGGCGGCTCGTGCTCGCCTACGCGGTGCTCGCCGTCGCCGGCGTCCAGCTCGCCTTCTACGCGTCGATCGAGCGCATCCCGGTCAGCATCGCGCTGCTCATCGAGTACCTCGCCCCCGTCGCACTGCTGCTCGTCGCGTGGGCGCGCAGCCGACACACGCCGCACCGCGTCGTGCTGATCGGAGCGGCACTCGCGGTCGGCGGCCTCGTGCTCGTGATCGGGCCCACCGGCTCGGGCGCCCTCGACCCCGTCGGCCTCGTGCTCGCCGCCGTCGCGATGATCGGCGTCGCCTTCTACTACGTGGTCGGCGACCGCACCCCCGCGGGCGTCCCGCCGGTCACGCTCGCCTGGTCGGGCTTCGTCATCGGCGCCCTCGCGCTCGGCCTCGCGGGGCTCGTCGGCATCCTGCCCATGCACGCGAGCTTCGGGGAGGTCGACTACTTCGGCCTCCGCGCCCCCTGGTGGGCGCCGCTCGTCACCGTCGGCGTGGTGTCCACCGCCTTCGCCTACGTCGCAGGCATCACCTCGATCAGGCTGCTCGGCACGCGGGTCGCCTCCTTCCTCGGCCTCAGCGAGGTGATCTTCGCCGGCATCGTGGGCTGGATCGTGCTCGGTGAGGCGATCGCACCGCTCGGACTCCTCGGCGCGGCCCTCATCCTGGGCGGCATCGTGCTCGTGCGGTTCGAGCCGGCCGCGGCGGCCCCGCTCCTCGAACCCGTGCCGACGACCGAGCCGATCGCCACCGTGCCGGATGCGGAGCATCGACAGGCGGAACCGTCCGTTGCGGCCCCGATCCTGCCCGATACATCGCGCTGAGCCTGTAGACGGCACACGCGCGCGCACCTGACACAATCGAGGCGTGGCCAACCAGGTGAACCCTCCCCGCGGGATGCGGGACTTCCTCCCGGCGGAGAAGGCGCGGCGTCAGCGCATCCTCCAGACGATCACGGAGTCCTACCGCGCCCACGGCTTCGACGAGATCGAGACGCCCGTCATGGAGGACTCGGAGCGCCTGCACGCCGGACTCGGCGGCGACAACGAGAAGCTCGCCTTCGGGGTGCAGAAGCGCGGCCTCACGCGCGACGACCTCCACGCGGCCGAGCAGCCGCTCGACCTCGTCGACCTCGGGCTCCGCTTCGACCTCACCGTGCCGCTCGCGCGGTTCTACGCCACCCACCGCGCCGAGCTGCCGAACGTGTTCCGCAGCATCCAGGTGGCGCCCGTCTGGCGCGCCGAGCGCCCCCAGAAGGGCCGCTACCGCCAGTTCGTGCAGTGCGACATCGACATCATCGGCGAGCCCGGCATCCAGGCCGAGGCGGAGCTGCTCGTCGCTTCCCTCGCCACCGTCGACGCGCTGGGGCTCGCCGACGCGACCATCCGCATCAACGACCGGCGGCTGCTCGTCGGCATGCTGACGGGCTTCGGCTTCCCGACGGAGAGTCACGACGAGGTGCTCATCACGATCGACAAGCTCGACAAGCTCGGCCCCGACGGCGTCGTCGCCGAGCTCGCCGAGCGCGGCTCCGACCCGGACGCCGTGGCGGCGTTCCGCGCGTTCCTGCTGCGCCCCCAGACGCGCGAGTGGAACCCCTTCGGCGATCGGGCCATCCGCAAGGCGCTCCCGGAGGGGGCGGATGACGCGGTCGTCGCCGGGCTCGTCGCGATCGGCGAGGCGGTCGCGGCGGCCCGCGGCGAGGAGTGGGCGCCCCTCGTGTTCGACCCGTTCCTCGTGCGCGGCATGGGCTACTACACGGGGCCCATCTTCGAGCTCGCGCACCCGAGCGTCCCCTACTCGCTGGGCGGCGGCGGACGCTACGACGGCATGATCGGCCGCTTCCTCGGAACCGAGGTGCCCGCAACGGGTTTCTCGCTCGGCTTCGAGCGGCTCGTCGACCTCGTGGAGCCGCCCGCGGCATCCGGCGGTGCGGCGGTCGCGCTCGTGCACGACGCGGATGCCCCGCTCGGCACCCTGCTCGGGCTGCAGACCGCGCTCGTCGCGCGCGGCGACCGCGCCCGGCTCGTGAGGCGCGCCAAGAACACGAAGCTGCAGCTCGAGAACCTCGCCGAGCAGGGCTTCACCTCGTTCGCGTTCCTCGGCGCCGACGCCCCCGTATCCGCCGACGCCCTCGACCTGCGCCCCCTCGACTGAGCCGCCTCCGCGTCCGCCGCCGGAGACGCTCTCGGAGACGCAGAAATGCAGGAGATACTCGCCCCCGCGCCGCCGTCGTACCGGCGATCCCGGGAGCCCCTCTAGGGTCTCCTGCATTTCTGGGGCTCTCGGCTTCCCTGAGGTGCAATCTGGGGTCGCGCCCGCCACGTCGCCGCAGCGGTGGGCGCGGGTCGAGAAATGCAGGAGATTCGCGCGAGCCGGCGGCCGCGGTGCTGCGAACCCTGGTCGCAGCCTCGGCGAGTCCTGCATTTTCGACCCGGGGATGACGGATGCGGGGAGTCGGTAGGATCGCCGTGGGCCCAGTCGCCCGCCAACACCACATCCCCCTAAGGAGTTCCCCGTGTCTGCAATCGAGGCCGTCGGCGCCCGCGAGATCCTCGACTCCCGAGGCAACCCGACCGTCGAGGTCGAGGTGCTCCTCGAAGACGGCACCGTCAGCCGCGCTGCTGTGCCCTCCGGCGCCTCCACCGGCGCCTTCGAGGCCTACGAGCTGCGCGACGGCGACAAGGGGCGCTACCTCGGCAAGGGCGTCGAGAAGGCCGTCGAGGGCGTCCTCGACGTGCTCGGCCCCGCCATCGAGGGCTTCGAGGCCTCCGACCAGCGCCTCGTCGACGCCGAGCTCATCGCCACCGACGGCACCGAGAACAAGTCGCGCCTCGGCGCCAACGCCATCCTCGGCGTCTCCCTCGCCGTCGCGAAGGCCGCGGCCGACTCCGCCGACCTGCCCCTGTTCCGCTACATCGGCGGCCCCAACGCGCACACCCTCCCCGTGCCGCTCATGAACATCATCAACGGCGGCGCGCACGCCGACAACGGCCTCGACGCGCAGGAGATCATGATGCTGCCGGTCGGCGCCGGAAGCTTCCGCGAGGCGCTGCGCTGGGGTGCCGAGATCTACCACGCCCTCAAGTCCGAGCTGCACGCCAAGGGCTACGCGACCGGCCTCGGCGACGAGGGCGGCTTCGCCCCCGACATCGCCACCGCGCGCGAGGCGCTCGACTTCATCATCGGTGCGGTCGAGAAGGCCGGCTACACGATGGGCGAGCAGATCGCGCTCGGCATGGACGTCGCCTCCACCGAGTTCTACGCCGACGGCGTCTACCGCTACGAGGGCCAGGAGCTCAGCGCGGCCCAGATGATCGACTACTACGCCGGCCTCGTCAACGACTACCCGATCCTCACCATCGAGGACCCGCTCGCGGAGGACGACTGGGAGGCCTGGGCCGACCTCACCGCCACGCTCGGCCGCAAGGTGCAGCTCGTCGGCGACGACCTCTTCGTCACCAACCCGGTGCGCCTCCAGAAGGGCCTCGACCTCGGCGTCGCCAACTCGATCCTCGTGAAGGTGAACCAGATCGGCACCCTCACCGAGACCCTCGACGCGGTCTCCAAGGCCCAGCGCCACGGCTACACCGCGATCCTGTCGCACCGCTCCGGCGAGACCGAGGACACCACCATCGCCGACCTCGCCGTCGCGACGGATGCCGGCCAGATCAAGACCGGCGCTCCCGCCCGCTCCGAGCGCGTCGCCAAGTACAACCAGCTGCTGCGCATCGAGGAGGAGCTGGGCGACGCCGCGGTCTACGCAGGCGCGGCTGCCTTCCGACGCGCGTAGCGCGGCGGGCGGAGGTCATTTCTGACCTCCGCGGCAGGCGCGGGGGCGACCGTCTCGGTCGCCCCCATGTTGCCGCTGGTACAGCGGGCTACGCCAGCGACACGCGACCGAATCCGCTGCCCCCTGGCTGCGCATTCTCTGACAGGGCGGGGCGACCCGCTCGGCGCGCCGTCGAGGACGGGGAGCGTCGCCTACCCTGGACAGGTGAGCCCGAAGACCCGCACCGAGCGCGTGCCCGTCGCCCTGCCGGAGCCGCACCGCGCATCCGCGTGGCTGCGCAACTTCCGGCTGTCCGGCTTCGCGCTCACCGTGCTGGCCCTCATCGTGGCCGCGCTCGTCGTGCTCGCCCCGCAGCTGAAGACGCTCGTCGAGCAGCGGCAGCAGATCGCCCGGCTGGAGGGCGAGGTCGACGAGGCGCAGCAGCACCTCGACGACATCGACGCCGAGGTGGCGCGCTGGAGCGACCCCGCCTACGTGGAGGCCCAGGCGCGCGACCGGCTGTACTACATCTACCCGGGCGACACCGCGTACCTCGTGATCGACGACGATCGCGCGCCCACGGCGTCCGACGAGCAGCCCATCAGCGACAGCATCCAGACCACACGCGTTGACTGGGTCACGGCCCTGCTGTCGTCGGTGTACACGGCGGGGCTCACGGAGGCGACGCCGCAGCAGCTCGAGAGCCCCACGCAGGGGGCCGCCGGATGACGCGCCCCCCGTTCGCCCCGCCCACGGATGCCGAGGTCGAGGTCGTGTCGCGGCAGCTCGGGCGCCCCGCCCGCGGCGTCATCGGCATCGCGGCGCGCTGCGTGTGCGGCAACCCGACCGTCGTCGCGACGAGCCCGCGGCTCCCTGACGGCACCCCCTTCCCGACGCTCTACTACCTCTCGCATCCCGCCGCGACGGCCGCGCTGTCGACCCTCGAGGCGACGGGCGTCATGCCTGAGCTCGCGGCGACCCTCGAGGGCGAGGTGGCCGACGCGTACCGCGCGGCCCACGAGTCGTACCTCGCCGACCGCGAGAGCATCGAGGTCGTGCCCGAGATCGCCGGCTTCTCCGCGGGCGGCATGCCCGACCGCGTGAAGTGCCTGCACGCGCTCGCGGCGCACGCGCTCGCCGCCGGCGCGGGCGTCAACCCGATCGGGGACGCCGCTCTCGCGCGTGCGAGCTGGTCGCCCGAGCGCTGCGAGTGCGCCGAGCCCGGCGCGGCCCGCGGGGCCTGAGGTGCGCCGCCGCGTCCTGCCGGCTGTCGTGCTCGCGGCCGCCGCGGTCTGCGGCGGGGGAGCCGTCCCGGCAGCGGCGGCGCCCGCGGCGTCCGCCGACGCCGTGCGCGATGCGGAGTACTGGCTCGACGACTACGGCATCCGCGACGCGTGGTCGGTGACCCGCGGGGCGGGCGTGACGATCGCGGTCATCGACACCGGTGTCGGCGACCCCCGCGAGCTGCGCTCCGCCGTCGTGGGCGGAACGGATGTCTCGGGTCGCGGGTCCTCCGACGGCCGCACGCCGGTCGGGTCGGAGAGCGAGCACGGCACGCTCGTGGCGTCGCTCGCCGCGGGACGCGGCACGGGTTCGGGCTCCGGTGTCATCGGCAGCGCCCCCGAGGCCTCCGTGCTCGCGATCTCGATCGGATTCGAGACGGGCGACTCCGACCAGCAGATCGCCGACGCGGTGCGCTGGGCGGTCGACCACGGCGCCGACGTCATCAACATGTCGCTCACCCGCAACACCCTCGACTGGCCGGAGAGCTGGGACGACGCCTTCTCCTACGCGATGGAGCACGACGTCGTCATCGTGGCAGCCGCGGGCAACCGCGGATCCGGCACCGAGGAGGTCGGCGCGCCGGCGACGATGCCCGGCGTGCTCACCGTCGCGGGCGTCGACCGCGCCGGCCGGACCAGCCAGGACGCCTCGGCGCAGGGGGTCACCATCGGGGTGTCGGCCCCGAGCGAGGACCTCGTGGGTGTCATGCCCGACGGCAGCTACGTGCGCTGGAGCGGCACCAGCGGCGCGACGCCCATCGTGGCGGGGGTGGTCGCGCTCGTGAAGGCGGCGCATCCGGGGCTCGACGCCGCCAACATCATCAACCGCGTCACGGCGACGGCACGCGACGCGGGCGCCGTCGGCCCCGACGTCGCGTACGGCTTCGGCCTGCTCGACGCGGATGCCGCGGTGCGCGCCGAGGTGCCCGCGGTCGACGCGAACCCGATGGGCGACCTGGCCGAGTGGATCCGCGTCAACCGTCGGCACCAGAGCGACGGCGCGGGCGTCGAGGCGGGCCCCGCGCCCGTGTCGCAGACCGCCCCCGCGCCCCCGTTCGACCCCGTCGGGGTGCTTCTGCCGAGCCCGCTCCTGCTCAGCCGCGTCGGCGCGCCGCTCCTCGGCGCGCTCCTCGTGGGGTTCGTGATCGTCGGCTTCCTCGTGGGGGTCCTTCGCCCGTACGGAGCAGGCCGCCGCACGCGGTAGATTGGACCCGACTTTTTCCCCAGCGAGGAGAACCCCCAGCGTGCGCAAGATCCTGATCGTCGGAGGCGGCTACGCCGGCTTCTACACCGCCAAGAAGCTGCAGAAGCACCTCCGCCGAGGCGAGGCCGAGGTCACGATCGTCGACCCGCTGCCGTACATGACGTACCAGCCGTTCCTCCCGGAGGTCGCAGCGGGCTCCATCGAGCCGCGTCACGCGGTCGTCTCGCACCGCCGCCACCTCAAGAAGACGCGCGTCATCACCGCGAAGGTCACCAAGGTCGACCACGTCGCGAAGACCGCCGAGATCACCCCCGCCGTCGGCGAGCCGTGGACCATCGACTACGACACGATCGTCATGACCGCGGGTGCCGTGTCGCGCACCTTCCCGATCCCGGGCGTCGCCGACGAGGCGATCGGCCTCAAGACGATCGAGGAGGCGGCGTCCATCCGCGACCGCCTCACCGACAACTTCGCGAAGGCCTCGAACCTGCCCGCCGGGCCCGAGCGCGACCGCCTGCTGACGGTCGTCGTCGTCGGCGGCGGCTTCGCCGGCATCGAGGTGTTCGCCGAGCTGCGCAGCTTCGCGAGCGCGCTCGTCGGCACCTACGACACCATCTCCTTCGAGGACACCCACTTCCACCTCATCGAGGCGATGGGCCGCATCATGCCCGAGGTGTCGCTACCGACGAGCCACTGGGTGCTCCGCGAGCTCGACCGCCGCGGCGCCACCGTGCACCTCGACACCCAGCTCGCGAGCGCCGTCGGCGGCAAGATCGAGCTGTCGACGGGGGAGAGCTTCGAGTCGGACCTCATCGTCTGGACCGCGGGCGTCATGGCGAACCCCGTCGTGCGCGGCACCGACCTGCCGATCGAGGAGCGCGGCCGCCTGCGCGCGCAGGCCGACCTCCGCATCGTCGACGAGAACGGCGAGGTGGTCCCGGATGCGTGGACCGCCGGCGACGTGGCCGCGGTCCCCGACCTCTCGGGCGGCGGTGTCGGCGGCTTCTGCGTGCCGAACGCGCAGCACGCGGTCCGCCAGGGCAAGCGCCTCGCCAAGAACCTGGTGGCCGACATCCGCGGCGACGCCCCCGTCGACTACTTCCACAAGAACCTCGGCGCGGTCGCCGGCCTCGGCCTCTACCGCGGCGTGTACCAGTACCGCAAGCTCGCCATCAAGGGCTTCGTGGCGTGGGTGATGCACCGCGGGTACCACGGCTTCGCGATGCCCATGTGGGAGCGCAAGGCGCGCGTGTTCGGCAACTGGATCATCAACTTCCTGTTCCGTCGCGACCTGGTCGGCATCCCGGCCCGCGACGAGCCGCGCGCCGCCTTCGAGGAGTTCGCCTCGCGCCCCAAGGCGTAGCCCCGCACGACACTCGGTGGGCGGATGCGCGCCTCGCGCGGCATCCGCTCGATCGCGCCATGATGTGGGCATGCAGGCATCCGACATCCTCGATTCGGTTCCGGTCGACACGGCGCGACCGCATCACCGCATCAACTGGCACGCGCGCGAGCGGGAGTCGCTCTCCGTCGGCGACAGGGCGGCCGACGGGCTCCGCAACGGCATGGGCAGTTGGACGTTCGTGGGCGTCTTCATCGGCTTCATGCTGGTGTGGGCGACCTTCAACTCGCTCGCCGCGATCAACCACTGGGATCCCTACCCGTTCATCCTGCTCAACCTGTTCCTGTCGATGCTGGCGGGTCTGCAGGGGGCGATCCTGCTGATCGCGGCGAAGCGCTCGGATGCCGTGTCGGCCGCGCTCGCTCAGCACGATTTCGAGATCGATCAGGCCGCCCGCAAGGACGTGCAGGCGCTTCTGGAGCTCAACCGCACCCAGGTGCGGATGCTCGCCGAACTCCAGGTGAAGGTGGCCGCGCTCGAGGCGGGCACCGCATCCTCCCCTTCCGCGGGGTAGACCGCCCCGCCCACCCTCAACGGGGGATCGACGGCGGCCGTGGGTGTTGCGACAGTGGGAGCACTCGATGAGGAGGAGACCGCCGTGTCGCATGCCGCCCCCGTGTCCACCCCGCCGTCGGCGGCCGCGTTCGCCGAGCCGCAGCGGGCCGTCAGCGGCGCCTGGATCGCCGCCTTCGCCGCCGCCTGGGTGGGTGTGTGGATGGCGCAGCTCGGCCCGTTCCGTGTCGCGCTGCCGTTGCAGGTGTCCGCCGAGCTCGGCGAGACCGACAACTGGACCGACTCGGTGGTCGCCTTCGGCGTCGTGTCGGGCATCGCGGGTGCGTTCCTCATCCTCTCGTTCCCGATCGCGGGCTACCTCTCCGACCGCACGACGTCGCGTTTCGGCAGGCGGCGCCCGTGGATCCTCGGTGGCGCGGTGCTGTTCGCGGTCGCCCTGCTGCTGCTCGGGTTCGTGCACGGGCTCGCACTCGTCACCGTGTGCTGGACGCTCGCCCTCGTCGGCTTCAGCGTCGCCGCATCCGCCCTCACCTCGCTGCTCAACGATCAGGTGCCGGTGCGTCAGCGCGGCTGGGTGGCCGGATGGATGTCGTCGCCGCGTGCGATCGGCATCATCCTCGGGGCGGTGCTGTTCACGGGAGTGTTCGCGACGGTGACCCTCGGCTACGTCGTGCTCGCGGTCGTGCTCGCCGTGCTCGTGCTGCCGGTGCTCCTTCTCGTGAAGGAGACGCCGATCACCGCCGAGCAGCGACCCACCGGCTCGCTGCTGTCGGGGCTGTGGATCTCGCCGCGCAAGCACCCCGACTTCGCGTGGACCTGGGTGAGCGGCTTCCTCGTGAACGCCGGCAACGCGCTCGGCACCGGCCTGCTGCTCTACTACGTGGCGTACTCGCTCGACTTCGGCGACCGGGCGCGGCAGGCGTTCCTGCCGCTCACGCTCGTGTACCTGCTGGGGGTCGTGCTGTCGGCTCTCGTGTGCGGCTGGGTGTCGGACCGCATCGCGCGCCGCAAGGTGTTCGTCATCTGGGGCGCGCTCGTGCAGGGGCTCTCGGCGCTCATCCTCGTGTTCGTCACCGACTACACCGCCACCTTCGTCGCGGGCGCCGTGCTCGGCCTCGGCTACGGCGCCTACCTCGCGGTGGGCCAGGCCCTCGCGACGCAGGTGATCCCGGATGCGCACCACCGCGCGAAGGACCTCGGCATCATGAACGTCGCCTACCAGGTGCCCGTCGCGATGGCGCCGCTGCTCGGCGCCGTGATCGTCGCATCCGTCGGCGGCTTCTCGAGCCTCTTCCTGCTGGCCGGTGTCGTCACCGCGATCGGCGGCGCGGTCATCGCGCTCGTCGTGAAGGTGAAGTAGCGGCGCGGATGCGGTGCCCTCGCTGACGCCTGTGCTTGGCCGAGCGACTCCTGACACGACGGTTGAGCCAATCGAACTCTCAGCAGTGTCATCGCCTTCGGGTCGACAGCCCAGGTAGCGGATACGCAGTGGCGCTCGCGGAGGTCGATGGCATCATGTCTGCATGCCAAGCCCTTCGATCCCTGCTCGCCCACCCGCGCGTCGCCTACCCAAGTCGCATCCGACCGGTGTGAGGTTCCTGGATGAGACAGGTTCGATCTCGAGCGACCGCTTTTTCGGGGTCGGCCTAGTCGCGTTGGAGGCGCCTTCCGTACTCCTCCGCGCGATTCAGAAGATCCGAGATCAAGAACACTGGTATCAGGAATTCCACTTCACTGGGGTCACACGGGGCACGATGCCGATCTACAAGCGGATCCTGGACCTTTGCCTGGCTTCAGGCGATCTCAAGTTCTATTGCTTCGTCGCCGATCGACTTCAGGCTGACCCCATCGCCAGGTTCGGAGATCGTTGGACTGCGTACCAGAAGATGGCTGAACAACTTGTATTGGCTAGTATCCGCAGCCCTACGATCGTCTCCGTCCTCGCTGACAACTACAGCACTCCAGACGAAATCCTCTTCGAGGACGAACTGAAGGCGGGAGTGAATCGCCGTCTCAACCGGCTCGCTGTGACGACGGTGGTTCGGCTGGACTCCAAGACCTCCGATGGGCTGCAAGTCGTTGATCTGCTCACATCTGCTGCAGTTTTTGAGTTCCGAGCATCCGCCGGGCTCGCCTCGCTGAGTAGTGATAAGGCTGAACTCGCTGCATACGTGCGCGCTGGACTTGGGGTCGATAGTTTCCTCAACGGTTGGAGGGACGAGGATCACAGTGTCCAGGTCTACGAACATGGTCGTTGGAACAACTCCGCTGAGGCTACAACTTCGGTGGTAGACTAAATGGCAACGGGTGTGGGCCTTCGGCCTATAGCCCGGACTTCTCGAAACGGCCCGGCCCTCGGCTGGGCCGTTTCTTATTGCAATGGCCTTAGCCGATCGGGCTGGAGACCATCGAAATCCCTACTCAGGTGCCCTCGCTGGGATTCGAACCCAGACTGAGGCGATTTTAAGTCGCCTGCCTCTGCCGGTTGGGCTACGAGGGCGCGCCTCCATTCTGCTCCGTTGTCGAGACGGCAGTTGTGGCCCACCGGGTGTCGGTTTTCGGGTCGAAGCTGCCGTCCTGGTGGGGCAGGGAGTCAGCGCCTCGAGGCCACGCGGAGGGCGCCCGGCGCACCCCAACGGGGGGTTTGGCGTCCAGGTCGCGCGTCTGGGACACTTGACCAACTCTGGGGGATTCGTCGGCGAGAGGAGAGCGCGTGGCACGCATGTCGGCATCCGAGCGCCGCGCCGCGCTCGCCCGGGCAGCCCTCGTCGTCGTCGACCGCGACGGCGTCCACGCGGCCACCACGCGCGCCATCGTCGCCGAGGCGCAGATGCCGCTCGGCAGCTTCCACTACGCGGTGCCCTCCCGCGACGAGCTGCTGCGCGACGTCGTCGAGCTCGTCGTCGAGGGGGAGGGGGATGCCGCGCTCGCCGGGCTGCTCGTCGACGCGGCCGGCCCCCGCGACGCCATCCGCCGCGCCCTCGCCGCCTACCTCGACCACGTGCGCCAGGCGCCCGGCCGCGAGCAGGCGATGTTCGAGCTCACCCAGTACGCGCTGCGCTCGCCCGAGCTCTCCGACCTGCCTGCCGAGCAGTACGCGCGCTACCACGCGCTCGCGGCCCAGGTGCTGAGCGCCGCCGAGGCCCACCTCGGCATCCGCTGGACCATCCCCGTCGCCGAGCTCGCGCGCCTCGTCGTCACCGTCACCGACGGCGTCACCCTCGCCTGGCTCGCGGATCGCGACGACGCGGCTGCCGAGCGCACCATCGACCTCGCCGCGGACGCGCTCACCGCGTTCGCGGCATCCGGAACACCGACCGCCTGACCCACCACACCAACCTCAGGAGCCCGCCATGTCGACACCGCAGTACACCGCGACCGGTGCACCGGCCGCGTTCGCCGAACCGCAGAAGGCGGTCACCGGCGCCTGGATCGCCGCGTTCGCGGCCGCCTGGCTCGGCGTCTGGATGGCCCAGCTCGGTCCCTTCCAGGTGCTGCTGCCGCTGCAGGTGGACGCCGAGATCGGCCACCCGCAGGACTGGACGGACTCCGTGGTCGCGTTCGGCGTCATCTCCGGCATCGCCGGGTTCTGCGCCATCATCGCGTTCCCGGTGACGGGCTTCCTCTCCGACCGCACCACATCCCGCCTCGGCCGGCGCCGCCCCTGGGTGATCGGCGGCGCCGCGCTCTTCGCGGTCTCGCTCGTGGCGCTCGGGCTCGTGCACGGGATCGTGCTCATCGCCGTGTTCTGGTCGCTCACGATCGTCGGCTTCTGCGTGCTCGCCTCCGCCCTCACGGCGCTCATCTCCGACCTCGTGCCGGTCCGTCAGCGCGGCTTCGTGTCGGGCTGGATGTCGGCGCCGCAGGCCGTCGGCATCATCCTCGGCGTGCTGCTCATCACCGAGGTGTTCGTCACGATCATGCTCGGCTACCTCGCGATGGCCATCGGCCTCGCGATCCTCGTGCTGCCGGTGCTCTTCGCGACGAAGGAGATCCCGATCACCAAGGAGCAGCGTCCGGAGTTCACCGCGAACGCCCTGCTGCGCGGCCTGTGGATCTCGCCGCGCAAGCACCCCGACTTCGCGTGGACCCTCGCGAGCCGCGTGCTCGTCAACACCGGCAACGCGCTCGGCACCGGCCTGCTGCTGTACTACCTCGCGTTCGGGCTCGACATCGGCATCGACAAGGCCGAGGAGGCGCTGCTGCCCCTCATCGTCGTCTACCTCATCTGCGTCGTGCTGACGGCCCTCGTCGTGGGCTACCTGTCCGACCGGCTCGCGCGCCGCAAGGTGTTCGTGATCTGGGGCTCGCTCGCCCAGGGCATCGCCGCGTTCGTGCTCGTCTTCGCGACCAGCTACGAGGCGACCTTCGTCGCGGGCGCTCTCCTGGGGCTCGGCTACGGCGCCTTCCTCGCCGTCGATCAGGCGCTCGCCACCCAGGTGCTGCCCGACCCGCACGACCGCGGCAAGGACCTGGGCATCATGAACATCGCGTTCCAGGTGCCGCAGGCGCTCGCGCCGCTGCTCGGCGCCCTCGTCGTGGATGCGCTCGGCGGCTTCCGCGGCCTGTTCATGCTGGCGGCGGCGGCCGCGATCCTCGGCGCCCTCGTCGTCTCGCTCGTGCGCGACGTCAAGTAGCGGGCCATGATGCTCGCGCTCGAACCCCAGAACGACCGTCCGTGGCGCACGCCCGCGGAGTGGTGGCCGCGCCTGGCGTCCGCCACGGACGGTGTCGAGCCCCCGTTCGGCGTGATCGCCGTCGAGGCGCTCGCCGCCAACGCCCACGACATGCTGGCGCGGGCGCAGGGCACGCCCATCCGCGTGGCGAGCAAGTCGGTGCGGGTGCGCGGGGTGCTGGATGCGGTGCTCGCGCTGCCGGGGTTCCACGGCATCCTCGCCTACACGCTGCCGGAGGCGCTGTGGCTCGCCGAGACCCACGAGGACGTCGTGGTCGGCTACCCGACCGCCGATCACCTCGCGATCGCCCAGCTCGCCGCGGACGAGCGCCTCGCCTCCCGCGTGACCCTCATGGTCGACTCGCTGAAGCACCTCGACCTCGTCGACCGTATCGCGCCGCCCGGTCAGCGGGCGGCGATCCGCGTGTGCCTCGAGCTCGACGCCTCCTACCGCAACCCCGTGCTCGGGCACGTGGGCGTGCGCCGCTCGCCCGTGCACGAGGTCGCGGAGGCCGCCTCGCTCGCGGCGGCGATCGTCAAGCGGAAGGGCTTCCGCCTGGTCGGGATGATGGCCTACGAGGCGCAGATCGCGGGCGTCGGCAACCAGGGTCTGTCGAACGTCGCGGTCCGGGCGATGCAGAAGGCCTCGGCGTCGGAGCTGCGCGAGCGGCGCGGTGCGGCCGTCGCCGAGGTGCGCAAGATCGTCGACCTCGAGTTCGTGAACGGCGGGGGCACCGGTTCGCTCGAGTCGACCCACGACGACCCCGCGGTGACCGAGATCGCCGCCGGCTCCGGGCTGTTCGGCCCGCTGCTGTTCGACGGCTACGAGCACTTCCAGCCCGCCCCGGCCGCCTCCTTCGTGCTGAGCGTCGTGCGGCGGCCCACCGCCGACATCGCGACGGTGCTGGGCGGCGGATGGATCGCCTCCGGCCCGCCCGGACAGGATCGCCTCCCGCGTCCCGCCTGGCCGGAGGGGCTCAAGTACCTGCCGCGGGAGGAGGCGGGTGAGGTGCAGACCCCCGTCACGGGGCCCGCGGCCGCCGAGCTGAAGATCGGTGATCGGGTGTTCTTCCGCCACGTGAAGGCGGGCGAGCTCTCCGAGCACCTGAACGAGTTCCTGGTGGTGGAGGACGGCCGCATCCTCGACCGGATGCCGAGCTACCGCGGCGAGGGGAAGGCGTTTCTATGACGGCCACCACCTCGGGCCACGTGACGCAGGCGCCGCTGCGGGCGGCGGGGGCCTGGCGCAACTGGGGCCGGTCGGAGTCCGCGCGCCCCGCGTTCCGCGCCTCGCCGTCGAACATCGCGGAGGTGCAGGCCGTCGTGCGCACCGCGCGCGAGCGAGGACTCCCCGTCAAGACGGTCGGCGCCGGGCACAGCTTCACCGCGATCGCCGCGACCGACGGCATCCTCGTCGACCTCGACCGGCTGCAGGGCGTCGTGACGGCCGACTCGGAGACCGGGCGGGTCACGCTCGCCGCGGGCACGCGCCTGCACCGGTTGCCCGAGCTGCTCGCGCCGTGGGGGCTCGCCCTGCAGAACATGGGCGACATCGACCGCCAGTCGATCGCGGGGGCGACCTCGACCGGCACCCACGGGACGGGCCTCGCCTTCGGCGGGCTCGCCACGACGATCACCGGCGCCGTGCTCGTCACGGGCGACGGCTCGGTGCTGCGGGTGAACGAGCGCGAGAACGCCGAGCTGCTGCCGGCCGTGCGGCTCGGGTTGGGCGCGCTCGGCATCCTCGTCGAGCTCGAGATCCAGTGCGTGCCCGCCTACCTGCTGCACGCGGTCGAGCATCCGGAGCCGTTCGAGGTGATCGACGAGTTCCGCGCGCGTGTCGAGTCGGCCGACCACTTCGAGCTGTACTGGTGGCCGCACACCGACCGCGTCATGACGAAGACCAACACCCGCCTGCCCCTGGAGGCCGGGCGGCAGCCCGTCGGCGCGTTCGCGAACTGGGTCGAGGAGCGGCTCATGTCGAACGGCGCGCTCGCGCTCATGTGCAACGTGGGGCACCTGGTGCCGTCGCTCACCCCGCCGATCAACCGGCTCGCGACGCGGGTCTACGGCGACCGCGAGTACACCGACCACTCCTACGAGGTGTTCACCGCGCCGCGCAACGTGCGCTTCCGCGAGATGGAGTACGCGCTCCCGCTCGACGAGGTGGCGGCGGCGATGCACGAGCTGCGCGCCATGATCGACGCGTCCGGGTGGCGGATCTCGTTCCCCGTCGAGGTGCGTGCCGCGGCCGCGGACGAGAACTGGCTCTCGACCGCCCACGGGCGCGAGTCCGGCTACATCGCTGTGCACCGGCATGTGTCCGACGACCCGGAGGAGTACTTCCGCGCCGCCGAGCAGATCTTCCTCGCGCACGGAGGCCGCCCGCACTGGGGCAAGATGCATCACCTGGATGCGGCGGCGCTGACCGAGCGCTACCCGCGCTTCCGCGACTTCCTCGCGGCGCGCGACCGGCTCGATCCGGACCGTGTGTTCCGCAACGCCTACCTCGACCGCGTGCTGGGCTGACGCCCGCTTCCGCACCACCCTGCACGGCCCCGCCCGACCCGGTCCTGCCCGACCCGACCCTGCCCGGACCCGACCCCGGCCCCGCCGGGTCGCGGGCCACCCATCCTCAGAAATGCAGGAGCCGCCGGTCGCCCCATCCTCAGAAATGCAGGATCTCGCCCCGTTCCGGGTCGTGTTCTCCGAGGATCCGAGGCGGCGTCGGTCGAATCTCCTGCATTTCTGAGGGGAAGGTGGGGACGGGGGTGGGGAAGCTCCTGCATTTCTGGGATGCGGCGGGCGGAGGCGGAGGGCGGAGGCGGCGGCCGGATGCCGCCCGGATGCCGCTCAGCGGGTGCGGCGGCGGAGCGTGAGCGCCGCGAGCACGAGGGCGCCGAGGGCGAACGCCGCCACGACGAGCACGTCGCCCAGCACCTCGCCCGCGTCGCCTCCGCTCTGCACGAGGTTGAGGGCGTCGATCGAGTAGGAGAGCGGCAGCCAGTCGGAGATCGTCTGCAGCACCTCGGGCATCCGCTCGCGGGGCAGGAAGATGCCGCCGAGCAGGATCTGCGGCGCCACGATCACGGGCATAAACTGCACCACCTGGAACTCGGTGGTCGCGAAGGCGCTCGCGAGCAGCCCGAGCATGGTGCCGAGCAGGCCGTTGACGACGGCGACGAGCACGAGCAGCCACACCGATCCCTCGATGTCGAGCCCGCACCCCCACACCGCCCAGGCGACCGCGACGAGCGCCTGCAGCGTCGCGAGCAGCCCGAAGGCGATCGCGTAGCCGCCGATGAAGTCGCCTTTGCCGAGGGGCAGCACGAGCAGCCGCTCGAGGGTGCCGCTGCGCCGCTCGCGCAACGTGGTGATGCTCGTCACCAGGAACATCACGATGAACGGGAACATGCCGAGCATCGCCGGCCCGACCTGCCCGAAGACGGGGGTGTCGTCGAAGATCCACGCGAGCAGCCCGATGAGCAGCGCGGGCACCACGAGCAGCAGGCCGACCGTGCGCGGGTCGTGCCGCACCTGGGTGAGCACGCGGGCGGCGGTCGCCAGGGTCAGCCGCGGGTTCATGCCGCGTCCTGATCGGCCGCGCGCGCGTCGCGTTCCACGAGCCGCAGGAACGCCTCGTCGTGGTCGGATGCGCCGGTCGCGGCGAGCAGTCCGTCCGGCGTGTCGTCGGCGATGATGCGTCCCTCCCGCACGAGCAGCAGCCGGTCGCAGCGGCGGGCCTCGTCCATGACGTGGCTGGAGACGAGGAGGGTCGTGCCGGCCTCGGCGAGCCGGGCGAACAGCTCCCAGAGCTCCTGCCGCAGGGCGGGGTCGAGGCCGACGGTGGGCTCGTCGAGCACGAGCAGCCGGGGGGTTCCGAGCAGCGCGATGCCGAGCGAGACGCGGCTGCGCTGACCGCCGGAGATCCGCGAGGCGAGGTTGCGGCGCACGGAGCCGAGCCCGACCTCGCCGACGACGCGGTCGACATCCGTCTTCGGCGCGCCGAGCACCCGCCCGAAGTAGGCGAGGTTCTGCTCGACGGTGAGGTCGTCGTAGACGGCGACCGACTGCGCCATGTAGCCGAGCTCGCGCCGCAGGGTGCGATGGCCCGCGGGTCGCCCGAGCACCTCGATGGTGCCGGATGTCGTGCGCTGCGCCCCGATGATCGCGCGCATGAGGGTGGTCTTGCCGGCCCCGCTCGGCCCGAGCAGTCCGACGACCTGGCCGGCGGGCACGTGCACGTCGACGCCGTGCAGGATCTCGGTGCGGCCGCGCCGCACGACGACTCCGGTGGCGGCGACGGCCGGCGAATAATTCATCACGCGATGAATTATTCGCCTCGCGCCTCCGGTGTGTCAACGGTTCCGAAGCCCACGAGGTGCCACTGCACGACTGGCCCGACCCGCCGCACGACCTCGTCGACGGGCGCGGAGGCGAGCGGCTCCGCCTGGATGCCGGCCCGCACCACCAGCAGCCCCACGATCTGCGAGGCCGCGAGCGTCGCGCGCAGCTCCGCATCCGGGGCGTCGAGCTCGCCCGCGATCCGGGAGAGCACCTCGCGCACGAGGAACTGCCGCAGCATCCGCGCCGCGAAGTCGTGCCCCAGGGCGGTGCGCACCAGCTGCCGCATGCGGTCGCGCGTCGCGGGCGCGTCGATCGCCTCGAGCACGGCCCGCACGATCGTCTCGCCCAGGCGGTCGCGCGGCGCCGCGAGCGCCAGCCGCACGATGTCCTGCGGGCGCACGGGCGCCTCGAGCGCCTCCGCGAACAGCGCGGCCTTGTCGTCGAAGTAGTGGTGCACGAGCGCGGGGTCGACCCCCGCCCGGCGGGCCACCGCCCGCAGCGAGGTGTCGTCGTAGCCGCTCGCCAGGAACTCCGCGGATGCCGCCCTCAGGATCGCGGACCGCGCGTCGCCCGCATCCTTCCGCCGCCGGCCACGCCGGGGGGCCTCCGCCTCGCTCACGCTGCCACGATAGGGGAGCCCTCACCGCGAGCCCACAGCGAACGCCCCGGATACCGCGGTGCGTCGCCCCGTAGGATGCGGTTATGGACCCCATCGCGCTCGTCGTCATCGGCATCGTCGTCCTCGTCGTCGTGATCGTCGGCATCTACCTGTGGTCGACCTACAACGGGCTCGTGAAGCTCAACGTGCGCGTCGACGAGGCCTGGAGCGACATCACGGTGCAGCTCAAGCGCCGCGCCGACCTCATCCCGAACCTCATCGAGACGGTCAAGGGATACGCCGCTCACGAGAAGGGCGTGTTCGAGCAGGTGACCGCCGCGCGCGCCGCGACGGTCAGCGCCTCGACCCCGGCCGAGGCGGCCGCGGCCGAGAACCAGTTCCAGGCCGCGATGAAGTCGATCTTCGCCGTCGCGGAGGCGTACCCGCAGCTGCAGGCGAACCAGAACTTCCTGCAGCTGCAGGCCGAGCTCGTCGACACCGAGGACAAGATCCAGGCCTCGCGGCGCTTCTACAACGGCGGCGTGCGGGAGCTCAACACGAAGATCAAGATCTTCCCCAACACGCTCTTCGTGCGCGGCCTCGGCTTCACCGAGCGCGAGTTCTTCGAGGTCTCCGACGCCGCGGCGATCGCCGAGCCCCCGCGCGTGCAGTTTTGACCGAAGCGGATATCCTCCGGAATCCGCTTCGATCAAGGTCGAGTAGCGGCGCGCGGAGCGCGACGCGTATCGAGACACCCCAGCACCTCCGTTAGCTCAGGCACCCCATGTACTCCGCCATCGCGCGCAACAAGCGCAACACCGTGCTGATCATCGCGCTCTTCATCGTGATCATCGGCGGTCTCGGCGCGCTCACGGCGTGGATCGTCGGCAACTGGTGGATCGCCGGGCTCACGCTCGCCGGCGCGATCGTCTACGCCGTCATCCAGTACTTCGCCGCCACGAGCGAGACCCTCGCGCTCACGGGCGCGCAGGAGATCGCGAAGCAGGACAACCCCCGGCTGTACCGCATCGTCGAGAACCTCGCGATCACGGAGGGACTGCCGATGCCGCGCGTCTACGTCATCGACGACCCCGCGCCCAACGCCTTCGCGACGGGACGCGACCCCGAGCACGCCGTCGTCGCGGCGACCACGGGCATCCTGCAGCTCATGGACGACGCCGAACTGGAGGGCGTCATGGCGCACGAGCTCGGGCACGTGAAGAACTACGACATCCGCGTCTCGCTCATCGTGTTCGGGCTCGTCGTCGCGGTGGGCCTGCTCGCCGACATCGCGCTGCGGTTCACGATCTTTGGCGGGCGGGGTCGCTCGAACAGCAACGGCGGCCCGGCGGCGATCGTCATGCTCGCGATCGGTCTCGTGGCGGTGATCGTCGCGCCGCTCATCGCGGGCGTCGTGCAGGCGGCGGTCTCGCGTCAGCGCGAGTACCTGGCGGATGCGACGGGCGCCATGACGACGCGGCACCCGGAGGCGCTCGCGCGGGCGCTCGAGAAGCTCAAGGTCTACGGGCGTCCCGTGCAGCGCACGAACTCCTCCATGTCGCACCTGTGGATCTCGGACCCCGACAAGCCGGGGTTCATGCAGCGGCTGTTCGCGACGCATCCGCCGCTCGACGACCGCATCGCCCGCCTGCGCGGCAGCCTCGACCGCTTCTGACCCGACGTCAGTCCGCGGCGACGAGCCCCGTGCCCGCCTCAGCGGCGACGGCCCGGGCCAGGTCGCCGCGGTCGACCACCTCGAGCTCGCCGAGCCCCTGCCACGCCGCGAGCTCCCGCAGGGCGGGCACGATGCGCTCGGCCACGGCATCCGGCACGCCCTCCTCGCGCCAGGCCGACTGCACGCGCAGCACCCCGCGCTTGCGGTCGTTCTTGAGGTCGATGCGCCCGACGAGCGCGTCGTCGACGAGCACCGGCAGCGTGTAGTAGCCGTAGACGCGCTTGGGCGCGGGCGTGTAGATCTCGATGCGGTAGTGGAAGCCGAACATGCGCAGCGCCCGCTCGCGCTCCCACACGACCGGGTCGAAGGGCGACAGCAGCGCGGTCGTCTCGATGCGGCGCGGGATGCGTGCCTCGCGATGCAGGTACGCCTGCTTCGTCCAGCCCGGCACCGTGACGGGCCGCACGACGCCCTCGTCGACGAGCCGCGCGAGGGCGGGCTTCGCATCCGCCGTCTTCAGCCGGTAGTAGTCGGCGAGGTCGGAGAGCGTGCCGATGCCGTGGGCGCGCGCCGAGCGCTCCATGAGCCGGTGGACCGCCTCCTCGCGCGGCACCTCCCGTTCCCAGAGACCCGCGGGCATGACCTGCTCGGGCAGGGCGTAGGTGCGCTCGAAGCCGGCGCGGCCCGCGGACACCACCTCGCCCACGCGGAACATGCGCTCGAGCCCGCGCTTGACCTCGTCCCACTCCCACCAGGAGCCGCGGCGCGGGGCGTTCGCGTCGCGCTCGATCTTCGACGCCGGCAGCGGGCCCTTCTCGGCGAGCTCCGCCCGCAGCCACGCGAGGGTGTCGGCGTGGGCGGCGAGCCACGGGTCGCCCGCGCCCTGGAAGTAGTCGCGGTAGTCCTGCATGCGGAAGCGGAACAGCGGCCACTCCTCGAGCGGGATGAGCGCCGCCTCGTGCGCCCAGTACTCGCGGTACGGCCCGCGCTTCGCGAAGGTGAGCCGGTCGAGGAGCGCCTTGTCGTAGGCGCCGAGGCGCGCGAAGACCGGCAGGTAGTGGCTGCGCTCGAGCACGTTGACGGAGTCGAGCTGCAGCAGGCCGATCCGCTCGATGAGGAGGTTCAGCTGCCGCGTGCCCACGGCCTCCGGTCGGGGGCGCCCGAAGCCCTGCGCGGCGAGCGCGATGCGGCGCGCGGCGGCGGGGGAGATGCTGTCGGCCACCCGAGTGACCCTAGCGCCCGCCGGCGACGCGCAACGATCGCTGAGTGGTCGGTTTCTCGCCTCATATCCCGGTGTTGGGGCCAGGAACCGACCACTCGGCGATCGGAGGGGTGAGGAGGGAGTCAGGGGCGCGGGCGCACCGACACGGGCTCGAGGTCGACCGCGATGCGCACGCGGTCGTCGTACTCGACGCGCTCGGACGCCGGATGCTGCACCCGCACGAGCACGCCGTCCGCCGTGCGCACGAGGGTGCGGCGGAAGCTGCCGAGGAAGGTGCTCTCCTGCACGACCGCCTCCACGCCTCCGGTGGCGACGAGCCGCACGTTCTCGGGCCGCAGGAACACCTCCACCTCGCCCGCCGCGGCATCCCCGGCGACCGGCAGCGACCACTCCCAGACGCGCACCGTCGACCCCTCGCCGACGCCCGGCACGAGGCTCGAGAGCCCCACGAACGCCGCGACCCCGGGCGTCGCGGGGGCCAGGTAGAGCTCCTCGGGGGTGCCGATCTGCTCGATGCGGCCGGCGTTCATGACCGCGATCCGGTCCGAGACGGCGAGCGCCTCCTCCTGGTCGTGGGTCACGAACACCGTCGTGATGCCGAGCCGCAGCTGGATGCGGCGGATCTCGTCCCGCAGCTGCACGCGCACCTTCGCGTCGAGCGCCGACAGCGGCTCGTCGAGCAGCAGCACCCGCGGCTCGGTGACGAGCGCCCGCGCGAGCGCCACCCGCTGCTGCTGCCCGCCCGAGAGCTCGTGCGGGAAGCGGTCGGCGAGATGGTCGAGCCCGACGAGCGCGAGGGCGTCGGATGCGCGCCGAGCCGCCTCGGCGCGGGCGACCTTGCGGCGACGCAGCCCGAACGCGGTGTTGTCGAGCACCCGCAGGTGGGGGAACAGCGAGTACGACTGGAACACCATGCCGATGTCGCGCCGGTTGGTCGGCACGCCCGACACGTCCGCGTCGCCGAGCAGCACCGCGCCGCCGTTCGCCTGCTCGAGCCCCGCGAGCACCCGCAGCGCGGTCGTCTTGCCGCAGCCGGACGGTCCGAGCAGCGAGACGAACTCGCCGGGGGCGATGTCGAGGTCGAGCCCGTGCAGCACCCGCGTGGATCCGTAGTCCTTCACGATGCCGCGGAACTCGACCCGGGTGCCGCTGCCGGCCTCCGCGAGCAGCGAGTTCTCGGCGGTGCGCGGCAGCTCGCGCACGGGGATGGGTGAGGTCATGATGCGGCCTTTCCGCTGCGGGCGCGGCCCGCGAGTCCGATGGCGATGAGCAGCGCGAAGGCGAACGCCAGCGCGAGCAGGGTGAACACGGCGGCCGCGTAGCCGTCGGTGTTCTTCACGACGAGGAGCGCCGTCTGGAACACCTGGCGGTTCAGCAGCGACGCGATCGTGAACTCGCCGAGCACCACGGCGACCGAGATGAGGGATGCCGCGAGCAGCCCGCTCCGCAGGTTCGGCGCGATGACTCGCAGCAGCACCGCGCCCCATCCGGCACCGAGCGAGCGGGCGGCCTCCGTGAGGGTGCGGATGTCGACGGCGTCGATCGAGGCCTGGATCGCGCGGTACGCGAACGGCAGCACGGTGATGCCGTAGGCGAAGGCGAGCGTCCAGGCGCCCGTGCCGAGCATCCGGCCGAGCTGCTGGTAGATCGGGGCGAGGCCGACCACGAGCACGATCGCGGGGATCGAGATCGGCAGCAGCACGAGGAACTCGAACCCGGGGCGCAGCCGCGGGAACCGCAGGTGCACGAGGATCATCGTCGGCGCCAGCAGGAACAGCACGATCGCGACGGTCACCGCGGCGAGCACGAGGGAGTTGCCGAGTCCCGCCCAGATGGGCGCGTAGAGCGACGCCTTGGCGGGATCGAGCAGGGCCGTCCAGTGCACGAGCGAGAAGCCGTCGCCGTCCCGCAGGGTGTAGAGGAGCGTCGACAGCATCGGCACCACGAAGAAGGCGCCGACGAGGATCGCGATGACCCAGCGCGTCGCGCGCGAAGGTGCCAGGCGGTTCATCCGCGCCACCTCGCCGCGCGGCGCTCGATGAGCGAGTAGAGCGCCATCACGACCCCCACGACGACGATCATGCCGAGCGCGAGCGCGCCGGCCAGGTTCTCGCGCCCGAGCACCGTCTCGCTCGTGAGCGCCGTGCGGATCTGGAGCGGCACGATCTGCGAGCCCTGGCTCGCGAGCGCGGCGGCGGTCGCGTAGGACGAGAAGGCGTTCGCGAACAGCAGCAGCGTGCACGCGAGGAACGAGGGTGCGAGCACGGGGATGCCGATGCGGGTCCAGAACGTGCCGCGCGTGCCGCCGAGGGTGAGGTTCGCCTCCGCCCACTGCGGTTTCAGCGCCGTGAGGGCGGGCATGAACGTGATCACCATGAGCGGGATCTGGAAGAAGATGTAGGGCAGGATGAGGCCGGGCAGCTCGTAGATCCAGGGTCCGTCCGCGAAGAGGTCGATTCCGATTCCGGCGAGCAGCCGCGTCACGACCCCCTGGAGGCCGATCGTCGCGATGAACGCGAAGGCCAGCATGACGCCGCCGAACTGGGCGAAGACGCCCGCCGCGGCATCCACGGCGGTGCGCACGACGCCGGTGTCGGAGAGCCCGAGCATCGCGTAGCAGACGAGCGCACCGGCGACCGCTCCGGCGACCGCGGTCAGCAGCGACAGCCAGGTGGAGTTCCAGAAGGTGCCGAGGATCACGGGGTCGCCCAGGGCGGCGAGGTTGTCGAGCGTGAACGAGCCGTCCCGCGTGAAGAGCCCGGATGCGAGCGCCAGCACCGTCGGCAGCGCGAGGAAGAGCACGACGTAGGCGAGGAACGGGATGAGCCCGATCCACGCCCAACTGCGGACGCCCCGCCGGGGCGGAGCGGTGCGCTCCGCCCCGGCGGGGACGTGGGTCACGGTCGTCACTGGACCGCGGCCGCCCACTTCTCGCCGAGCAGCTTGCCGGCGGCGGTCGACTGGGCCTCGCTCGGCACCACGACGGTGTCGGGCGCCTCCGGCAGCGCGGCCGCCGCATCCGCGTCGATCGTGCCGGCCGCGGTCATGGCCTCCATGCGCACGGGGCGGGCGCCGCCCTTGAGCCACAGGTTCTGGCCCGCGTCGCTGTAGAGGAACTCCTGCCACAGGCGTGCCGCCGCGGGGTGCGGGGCGTCCTTGTTGATGGCCTGGTTGTAGTAGCCGGCGTAGCCGGTGCCGGGGAAGACCCGCACCTTCCACTTGGGGTTGTCGGCGACGTGCGTGGCGTTGAGGTAGTCCCAGTCGAAGACGACGGGGGTCTCGCCGCTCGCGATCGTCGCGCTCGTGACGTCGAGCTTCAGCATGTTGCCGGCCTTGTTGAGCTTCTCGAAGAAGTCGATGCCGGGCTGGAAGTCGTCGAGGTCGCCGCCCGACTGCACGTCGGCGAGGCCGACGGCGGCGAAGGCCGCGCCCGCCTGCGTCGGGTCGCCGTTGATGGCGACGGCGGCCTTGTAGTCGGCGCCCAGCAGGTCCTCGAGCTTCTCGGGCTCGGGGTACTTCGACGAGTCGTAGCCGATCGACATGTACCCGCCGTAGTCGCCCACGAACAGGCCCGTCGACTCCTTGAGGGCGTCGGGGATGTCGGCCCAGCCCTGCACCTTGTAGGGCGCGAAGACGTCGGTGTTCTGGAGGGCGACCGTGAGGCCGATGTCGAAGACGTCGGGTGCGGTGTCGAGGCCCTGGTTGGTCTTGGCGGCCTGGATCTCCTCCGCGCTCGACACGTCGGGCGACGCCTCGTTGACGGTGATCTCCGGGTACTTGGCCTTGAAGGCGTCGATGATCTCGCCGTAGTTGGCCCAGTCGCGGGGGAGGGCGATGACGTTGAGGGCGCCCTCCGCCTTAGCTGCGGCCTCGAGGTCGGCGAAGGTGCCGAAGTCGGCGACGCTCGTCGCCTTCGCGGCGTCGGCGTCGCCGCCTGCCGCGGGGGTGTCGCTCGCGCAGCCGGTGAGCGCGACGGCCGCCACGGCAACCGCGGCGATCCCGACGGTGAGGTGGCGGGTACGGAGAAGGGATGTCATGGGTGCTGTTTCCTCTCGGTGGTCTGCGCCGGGGCGCACGTCGCACGGGTCACGCGACATCCGCGACGGTAGGCACGCCGGGTGACGGGGATGCGCGTGCGGGATGAACACCGCGCGCCGTCCCGGTGACCGGCCGGTGACGCTCCTCGCGGAATGCGTCGCGCCTAGACTTGATGAATGGCCTTCGGATTCCGCAGCGAACGCGCTCGCGACGAGGAGGTGCGCCGCGCGGTCGACGCGCGCGTGTCGGATGCGGTGCCGCCCGGCATGCGCATCGCCGCCGCCTGGTCGTGGCGGCTGCTCGTCATCGCCGGGGTGATCGCGCTCCTCATCTTCCTCGTCATCCAGCTCCGCTACATCGTCGTGCCGCTCATGGTCGCCATGCTGCTCGCGGCGCTCCTCGTGCCGTTCTCGAAGTGGCTGCAGAGGCACCGCTGGCCGAAGTGGGCGGCCATCGCGGTCTCCGAGGTCGGCGTCCTCGCGATCATCGGGGGTCTCGTGTGGCTCACGGTGCGCACCGTCATCAGCGGGTACCCGGCCCTGGAGAAGCAGACCCTCGCGCGGTGGGAGGAGCTCAAGGACTGGCTGCTCGCGTCACCCCTGCACCTCTCGGCCGACGACATCCAGAACTGGATGGACCAGCTGCTCGCCGGCATCCGCGAGGACTCCAGCTCCCTGTGGTCGGGTGCGCTGTCGCTCAGCTCGGGAGTCGGCCACTTCCTCGCCGGCTTCCTGCTGGTGCTCTTCGCGACGCTGTTCATCCTCATCGACGGCCGCGGCATCTGGCACTGGATCGTGCGGATCTTCCCGCGCAAGGCGCGCGCCGGGCTCATCGGCGGCGGCGAGGCCGGCTGGATCACGCTCTCCACCTTCGTGCGGGTGCAGGTGCTCGTGGCGTTCATCGATGCGGTCGGCATCGGGCTCGGCGCGTTCATACTGGGCCTGTTCTACGACGGCTTCCCGCTCGTCGTGCCCATCGCGATCCTCGTGTTCCTCGGCTCCTTCATCCCCGTCGTCGGCGCCGTCGTGTCGGGGGCGCTCGCGGTGTTCATCGCGCTCGTCTTCATGGGACCGTGGCAGGCGTTCGTGATGCTGCTCATCGTGATCGGCGTGCAGCAGCTGGAGGGCCACGTGCTGCAGCCCTTCCTCGTCGGTAACGCCGTCAAGGTGCACCCGCTCGCGGTCGTGATCGCGGTCGCCGCGGGGGGCTTCCTCGCCGGCATCCCGGGGGCGCTCTTCGCCGTGCCCCTCGTCGCGACCCTCAACGCCATGATCGTCTACATCGCGCGCGGCGAGTGGCGCACCAACCCGCATCCGTCGGTGGCGGATGTCGTCCCCCCGACGAGAGGCCGCACCATCCGTGACTGAGCTGCCCGGACCCTCCCTCGCCGAGATCCGCACCGCCCGGGAGCGCGCCGCCGAGGTGGCGGTCGTCACGCCCATGGAGTACTCGCGCTTCCTGACCGACGTCGTGGGGGCGCCCGTGCACCTCAAGGCGGAGAACCTGCAGCGCACCGGCTCCTACAAGATCCGCGGGGCGTACAACCGCCTGTCGCAGCTCACGCCCGAGGAGCGCGAGCGCGGGGTCGTGGCGGCGTCCGCGGGCAACCACGCCCAGGGGGTCGCGCTCGCGGCGCGCGAGCTCGGCATCCGCGCCACCATCTTCATGCCGATCGGCGTCGCCCTGCCGAAGCTGCAGGCCACCCGCAACTACGGCGCGGAGGTGGTGCTGCACGGCCACGTCGTCGACGAGACGCTGCAGGCCGCCGCGGAGTTCGCGGAGCGCACGGGCGCCGTCGTGATCCCGCCGTTCGACCACCCGGATGTGGTGGCGGGCCAGGGCGGGCTCGCGCTGGAGATCCTCGAGCAGGTGCCCGATGTCGCGAACGTCGTCGTGCCGATCGGCGGCGGCGGCCTCATCGCGGGCATCGCCTCGGCCCTCGCGCAGCTGGAGCCGGAGCTGGGGCGTCGTGTCCGGGTCGTGGGCGTGCAGGCCGAGAACGCCGCCGCCTACCCGCCGTCGCTCGAGCGGGGCGAGCCGGTCGCGATCGGCACGACGCCGACGATCGCCGACGGCATCGCGGTCGGGCGGCCGGGCGAGCTCAACTTCGCCATCATCCGCGACACCGTCGACACGGTGGTCACGGTCCCGGACGACGACACGGCCCGCGCGCTCGTCGTGCTGCTCGAGCGCGCCAAGCTCGTGGTGGAGCCTGCCGGTGCGGTGGGCGTCGCGGCGGTGCTCGCGGAGCGCGTGGTGCTCGACGGGCCGACCGTCATCGTGCTCTCGGGCGGCAACATCGACCCGATGGTGATGGAGCGCGTCATCAGCCGCGGTCTCGCCGCCTCGCACCGCTACCTGAAGGTCAGCATCCCGCTTCCGGATCGTCCGGGTCAGCTCGCGCGCATCGCCGAGCTCATCGCGGAGGCGAACGCGAACGTCGTCGAGGTGCTGCACACGCGGCACGGTTTCGGCCTGCTCATCAGCGAGGTCGAGATCGAGATCCACATGGAGACCCGCGGTGCCGAGCACGCCGAGCTCGTGCTCCGCCGCCTCCGCGAGGGGGGCTACCGTCCCCGCGTCGAGCCCGATTGATCCGTCTTCGGCCCTCGGGGGTTGTGGAGAGCCGTGGGGTCGCTAATATAGGTCAAAACCTATAGAAGGGACGTCGCCATGCTGGACCACCCCATCGAGACCGCCGGACTCGTCACGCGCGAGCTGCGCACGGGCGAGCGCGACGGCGCCCCCACCCGCATCGCGGTGGCGCGGCGCGAGTACGCGACCACGCCCGACGAGCTGTGGGACGCGCTCACCGACCCCGCCCGCATCCCGCGCTGGTTCCTGCCCATCACGGGCGAGCTCCGTGTCGGCGGGCGCTACGCGCTCGAGGGCAACGCATCCGGCACCGTCGAGAGCTGCGACGCCCCGCGCGGCTTCGCGATCACCTGGGAGATGATGGGCGCGCCGTCCTGGCTCACGGTCACCCTCAGCCCCACCGCGGGCGGCACCGAGCTCGAGCTCGTGCACGAGGCGCACGTGCCCGAGGAGTTCTGGGGCGTCTACGGCCCGGGCGCGGTCGGCATCGGCTGGGACGGCGCGCTCATGGGGCTCGGCCTGCATCTCGCGAGCGGCGCATCCGTAACCGGTGCCGAGGCCGAGGCGTTCCCGTTCACCGACGAGGGCCGCGCCTTCTACCGCGCCGCCGCCGACGGCTGGACGGATGCCGCGATCGCCGCCGGCGAGGACGCCGACACCATGCGCGCGGCGGGCGACGGCGCCTACGCCTTCTACACCACGGCACCCGGCTCGTGAGCGCCGTCCCGGCCGAGCCGGTCCTCGAGGCGCTCGGCGACCCCGTGCGGCGACTGCTCGTGCGGCTCGCCGCGGCGGGGGAGCAGCCGGCGGGCGCGCTCGTCGAGGGCGTCCAGCGGGTGCAGACCATCTCCCAGCCGTCGGTGTCGCAGCACCTGCGGGTGCTCCGCGACGCGGGACTCCTCACCGTGCGCGCCGAGGGCACGCGCCGGCTCTACGCGCTCGACCCGGACGCCGTGGACGCCGCGCGCGCGTGGCTCACGGCGCTCGTCGACCCTCTGGCGCCGCTGGCGAACCCGCTCGACGCGCTCGAGACGGAGCTCGCCCGTGGCAGGCGGGAGCGGCGCGCCGCGGAGCCGCCCGCCGCATCCGCCTGAGCCGGGGAGGGGCTCAGCCCGCGTAGGGTTCGACCTTCACGATCTCGACGGGGATGTCGCGCCCGTTCGGCGCGGTGTAGCTGAGCTTGTCGCCCGCCTTGTGGCCGAGGATCGCCTGGCCGATGGGGCTCGACTCCGGGTAGACGTCGAGGTCCTCGTTGTCGGCCGCGATCTCGCGGTTGCCGAGCAGGAACACGCTCTTGTCGCCCGCGATCTTCGCGGTGACGAGCGTGCCGGGGGCGACCGTGCCGTCCGACGCGGGCGCCTCGCCGACGGTCGCGCTGCGCAGCAGCTCCGTGAGCTGGCGGATGCGCGCCTCGATCTTGCCCTGCTCGTCCTTCGCGGCGTGGTATCCGCCGTTCTCCTTGAGGTCGCCCTCCTCGCGCGCCGCCTCGATCTTCTTGGCGATGTCGACGCGCGCGGGGCCCTCCAGTTCGGCCAGCTCCGCCTTGAGGCGGTCGTAGGACTCCTGGGTGAGCCACGTCGTGGTCTCGGGCATGAGATTGCTCCTCACAAACAATCGAGACCGGCACTCGGCCGGTCTCTGCAGGGTGATGCGTTCCGAAGAGCTTAGGACACATCCTCCGGAACCGCATCCGCGGCCGCCCCGTCGCCGGTGAGCCAGCACCGGTACACCGAGCCCCCCACGGGCGGCTCGCTCGTGCGCAGCGTCTCGCGCAGCACCCGGGTGGTCGCGGATGCCGGGGGCACCTCGACGACCAGCCAGCCGATCACCGCGTGCTTCTCGCTCACGGCCTTCACCGCGCACGAGACGGGCGCGTCGGCGGGGGCGGTGAGCTGCCAGCGCACCTCGACGGAGGACTCGGAGAGCTGGACGAAGCCGACGTCCTTCGTCTCGAGCGAGGCGGCGGGGCTCAGCAGCCCCACCCAGACGACCCACGCGACGACGACGACCGCGACCCCGACGGCGGCGAGCAGCGCCAGCACCCGCATCCGCGCCCGGTGGGCGGGCGTGCGGCCGTACCTCGCGTCGAGGTCGCTCTGGGTCATGGGGTGCTCCGGTTGCGGATTAAGCTTGCGTTCAGGCTATTCGGTTCGAGAAGGGCGATCGTGCGGCATCTGTTCTGGGCGGCGACGCCCACCCCCACCCCGACGCTCCCCTTCGACGAGAACCTCGTGACGCCCGGCGTGGTCGGGTTCGTCGTGACGCTCGGCCTCATCGTCGTGACGATCGTGCTGCTCGTGAGCATGACCCGTCGCATCCGTCGGGTCAACAACCGCGCCGACATCGCCGCCCGCCTCGACGCCGAGGAGGCCGCGGCTCGCGAGTCCGACGAGGACGAGCGCTGAATCCGCGGTGACTGCGGCCGAACCGACGCTCGCAACCCGGCCATAGCGCCGCGCGGCGCCGGAGCCGACGCTCGCAACCCGGCCATAGCGCCGCGCGGCGTCGGAGCCGACGCTCGCAACCCGGCCATAGCGACGCGCGGCGTCGGAGCCGACGCTCGCAACCCGGCCGTAGCGACCCGGCGCGACCGCGCTCGTGCCGTGTCGCGGAGCGACGCGCCGCGGATTACCGCGGCGCCTAGAGAACGATCAGCAGGATCGCCGTCCAGTGGCAGAGGAACGCGATCACCGTGCAGGCGTGGAACAGCTCGTGGAAGCCGAACACCCCGGGGATCGGGTTCGGCCGCTTGAGCGCGTAGAACACCGCCCCCGTCGTGTAGGCGATGCCGCCGACCAGCACGAGCACCATCATCGCGACGTTCGCGTTCACGAGGTCGACGACGTACATCATGGCCGCCCAGCCGAGCGCCACATACAGGGGCACGTACAGCCAGCGCGGCGCCTTCAGCCAGAAGATGCGGAAGCCGATGCCGAGCAGCGCGCCGCCCCACACGATCGACAGCAGCACGACCGCCTTGTCGGGCGGCAGCGCGCACACCGCGAGCGGCGTGTAGGTGCCCGCGATGAGCAGGAAGATGTTGGAGTGGTCGAGGCGGCGGAACACGGCCTTGACCTTGGGCGACCAGTTGAAGCGGTGGTAGGTCGCCGAGATCCCGAACAGCAGCAGCGAGCTCGCCATGAACACGGCCGAAGCCCACTTCGCGGGGGCGCCGTCGGCGAGGCAGATCAGCACGATGCCGAGCGCGAGCGCCAGCGGGAAGGTGCCGGCGTGCAGCCACCCGCGCCACAGCGGCTTCTTCTCGACGGGCGGATGGTCGAGCTCGTCCTCGAGGAGCGGAAGGTTGGGCAGACCCGCGCCGGGCTCGCTCTCCGCCTCGACCTCGGCGGCGCTCGCGGCGTCCGCGAGGACGGCGTCGGATGCGTCGGACGGGTTCTCGGTGGGGGCCGGCGCGGCAGTCATGCCGCGAGGATATCGCGGCGCCGTCACGGCATCCTGGGAGCCGTCTGCGTCGCCGCTGAACGCGCGGGTCGGCTACCGTATCCCCGTGAGTCAGCGGCAGGGTCCGGGCGGCACGGGCCTCCTCTACGGTCTGTATCAGGCGCGGCTCCGGCGTCAGCTCCAGGACGCGAACCTGCCCCACCACGTCGCCATGATCATCGACGGGAACCGCCGCTGGGCGCGTGACCGCGCACTCGAGACGGCGGCCCACGGCCACCGCGCCGGCGCCGAGAAGATGCGCGAGTTCCTCGGCTGGTGCGACGACCTCGGCATCCGGGTCGTCACCATCTACCTGCTGTCGACCGACAACCTCACGGGCCGCGCGAGCGACGAGCTCGACCAACTCTTCGAGATCATCGCCGACCTCGCCGACGACCTCTCGCGGGCAGCCGACTGGCGCATCCAGCACGTCGGCACGACCGACGGGCTGCCCGAGCCGCTCGTGGCCGCGCTTCGGGCTGCCGAGGACCGCACCGCGGGCAACTCCGGGCTCCACGTGAACCTCGCGGTCGGCTACGGCGGTCGCCGGGAGATCGCGGACGCCATGCGCAGCATCGTGCGCGACCACGGCGACCGGGGCGGCAGCGTCGAGGAGCTCGCCGGCATCCTGACGCCCGAGCTGATCGGCGAGCACCTCTACACGCAGGGGCAGCCCGACCCCGACCTCATCATCCGCACCTCCGGCGAGCAGCGGCTCTCGGACTTCATGCTGTGGCAGTCCGCCCACAGCGAGTTCTACTTCGTGGAGGCGCTCGGGCCCGACCTGCGCGAGGTCGACTTCCTGCGCGCCCTGCGCGCCTACGCCACGCGGCACCGCCGCTACGGACAGTGAGGGAGCCCGTGCCGCTCAGCATCGACGCCTACGCCGCCCGGTTCCACGAGGAGCCGGGCTACCTCGACTTCGCCTCCGTCGGCCCGATCGGCGATGCGGCGCGCGAGGAGACCGAGGCCTTCCAGTCGCTGCTGGCCGGCGGCCGCTTCGGCTCGCTCGCCCCGATCTTCGAGCAGCACGCGCGGGTGCGGGCTGCGGTCTCGGCCGTCACGGGTTTCCGCACCGACCAGATCTCCTTCCAGCCGAACACGAGCCAGGGGCTCATGCACGCGCTGTTCGGCATCACGGGCGGTGTCGCGCTGTCGCCCGCCGAGTTCCCGTCCCTGACCTTCGCCACAGTGCGGGCCCAGCAGGCGCTCGGCGTGGTGGCGCCGCAGTGGCTGGAGACCGACCACGGGCGCGTCACGCCCGGCAACATCCGCGACCAGCTGGACTCGTCGACGGTCGCCGTCGCGGTGAGCCTCGTCGACTTCCGCACGGGCCACCTCGTCGACCTCGAGGGCATCCGCCAGGTGATCGGCGACCGGCTGCTCATCGTCGACGCGATCCAGGGCTTCGGCGTCGTGGACGCGCCCTATGAGCTGGCGGATGTCGTGGCGGCAGGCGGGCAGAAGTGGGTGCGTGCCGGGTGGGGCACGGGCTTCCTCGCGCTGTCGGACCGCGCGCTCGAGCACCTCACGCCGGTCTGGTCGGGCTTCACCGGCACCGAGCACGACGGGCTTCCGCTCGACGAGGTGCTGCCGCCCGCGGGCGACGCGCGCGCCTACTCGCTGTCGAACGGCGACCCGATCGCGATGGCGCGCTTCGCGGGTGCCCTCGAGGAGCTCGCGGATGTCGGCGTGGCGGCCGTCAACGCGCGCCTCGCCGAGCGGGTGAGCGACGTCATCGACGTCGCCGACGAGTTCGCCCTGCCGGTGGTCTCGCCGCGGGCCGAGAACCAGCGCGCGGGCATCGTCGTGATCGAGCCGGAGTCCGACCAGCTCACCGTGCTCGCGGCGGCGCTCCACAACCACGGCGTGAGCGTGACCGTCCGCGGCGGCACCGTGCGCCTCTCGCCCCACGTCTCCACCGAGGCCGAGAGCCTCACGCTGCTGCGCTCGGCGCTGCTCTCCTTCGCCACGGCATCCGCCCGCTGAGCCGGGCCTTCCCCCGCTGAGTGGTCGGTTTCTCGAGTCATTCGCGCCGGATGGGGCGAGAAGGCGACCACCCAGAGTTCACGGGCGCGTAACACCGGCCATGCGTGTCGCGCCGTCCGGATGTCCGGGGCCGGGCTTAGCGTCGGGACATCGGGCACCGTGCCCGGTCGGAGCGGCCACACAAGTTCGCACCGTCGAGCCCCTGGCCGATCCGCGACAGGATCCGGGTGGCATCCCACCCGGGGATGGAGTGGGAGTGCCCGCGCTCGACAAGCCCCAGCAGAAGTCCACGACCGGCGCAGTTCAGGAGCGGAAGCAGGGGGAGCGCACCTACGTGCTCGACACCTCCGTGCTGCTCGCCGACCCGCGCTCCATCTACCGCTTCGCCGAGCACTCGGTCGTGCTCCCCGTCGTCGTCGTCACCGAGCTCGAGGCCAAACGCCACGACCCGGAGATCGGCTACTTCGCGCGGCAGTCGCTGCGCATCCTCGACGACCTGCGCGTCGAGCACGAGCGGCTCGACTTCCCGATCGCGGTCGGGGACGCGGGCGGCACGCTGCGCGTCGAGCTCAACCACTCGAACATGTCGGTGCTGCCGTCGGGGCTGCAGCTGAACGACAACGACTCCCGCATCCTCGCCGTCGCCCTCAACCTCGCGAACGACGGGCTGGACGTCGTCGTCGTCTCGAAGGACCTCCCGCTGCGCGTCAAGGCGGCGTCCATCGGCCTCGCCGCCGAGGAGTACCGCGCGGAGCTCGCGGTGGACTCCGGATGGACGGGCGTCGCCGAGCTGGAGGTGTCAGCCGAGCAGATGGCCGACCTCTACGAGACCGAGAGCCTCGTCTCGCGTCAGGTGCAGGACCTGCCCGTCAACACGAGCCTCGTCATCCACTCCGACCGCGGCTCGGCGCTCGGGCGCGTCACGGGCCGCGGCGAGCTCAAGCTCGTGCGGGGTGACCGCGACGTGTTCGGCCTGCACGGCCGCAGCGCCGAGCAGCGGCTCGCCATCGACCTGCTGCTCGACCCGGAGGTCGGGATCGTCTCGCTCGGCGGCCGCGCGGGAACCGGCAAGTCGGCGCTCGCCCTGTGCGCGGGCCTCGAGGCGGTGCTCGAGAAGCAGCAGCACCGCAAGATCATGGTGTTCCGCCCCCTCTACGCCGTCGGCGGCCAGGAGCTCGGCTACCTCCCCGGCGACAAGGAGGAGAAGATGAGCCCGTGGGGCCAGGCGGTGTTCGACACCCTCGGCGCCCTCGTCTCCGAGAACGTGCTCGACGAGGTCGTGGAGCGCGGCATCCTCGAGGTGCTGCCCCTCACCCACATCCGCGGGCGCTCGCTGCATGACGCCTTCGTGATCGTCGACGAGGCGCAGTCGCTCGAGCGCAACGTGCTGCTCACCGTGCTCTCGCGCATCGGGCAGAACTCTCGGGTCGTGCTCACCCACGACGTCGCCCAGCGCGACAACCTGCGGGTGGGCCGGCACGACGGCGTCGCCTCCGTGATCGAGACGCTCAAGGGCAACGCTCTGTTCGGCCACATCACGCTGACCCGCAGCGAGCGCTCCGCGATCGCGGCGCTCGTCACCGAGCTGCTGGAGTCGAACGAGCTGGCCTGAGCCGCGCGGGCTCCGCCGTCGCGGATAATGGAGGGATGCCGAGCCCGAGACGTTCCCGCGCGCCCCGGCACCGCTCGGGCGGTTCGTCGCGGGCGGTGATCCCTCAGCACGCCGCGGCCGGCCGCCGGGTGCGCGTCATCGCGTTCGCGGTGGCGGGCGTGCTCGTCGCTGGGCTCGGCACGACCGCGGCGCTCGCGGCGACCGGCGCGTTCTCGGCCGGGAGGGTCGAGACGATCACGACCCCGCGCCCGACGCCCTCCGTGACCGAGCCGGAGGTCACGCCCACGCCGACGCCCACCGGCCCCTACCGCGAGGGCCTCGCGCTCACGCCGCCGATGGGCTGGAACAGCTGGAACTACCTGCGCTGCAACGACCTGAGCGAGGCTGCCGTCAGGTCGGCGGCGGATGCGATCGTGTCGCGTGGTCTCGCATCCGCGGGCTACGACTACATCGTCGTGGACGACTGCTGGCAGGCCGGCCGCGACGCGAACGGCGTGCTCATCGCTGACCCCGCCCGCTTCCCGAGCGGCATGAAGGCGCTCGGTGACTACCTCCACAGCAAGGGCCTCAAGTTCGGCATCTACGCGGTGCCCGGCACCGTCACCTGCGCCAACTACTGGGACAAGTACCCGGTGCGCGGGATCGGAAGCCTCGGCTACGAGGCGCTCGACGCGCAGACCTTCGCCGACTGGGGGGTCGACTTCCTCAAGTACGACTTCTGCCGCGCCGAGATCAACGACGGCCTCGTCGAGCAGGCGGCGTTCACGCTCATGGAGCAGGAGCTCGTCAAGACGGGGCGCGACATCGTGCTCTCGATCTCGGAGTACGGCGAGTCGCAGCCGTGGACGTGGGCGCCCGGCATCGCGAACATGTGGCGCACGAGTCACGACCTCCACCCCAACTGGAAGTCGCTCGCGGACCACATCAACGCGGAGGCGGGGCTCTCGCAGTACGCGCGGCCGGGCGCCTGGAACGACCCCGACATGCTGCAGCTCGCCAACGGGCTCGGCCCGAACGAGAACATCACGCAGATGGCGATGTGGTGCATGCTGGCCGCGCCGCTCTTCATCGGCACCGACCCGGCGACCCTCGACCAGGCGCATGTCGACCTGCTCACCAACCCCGAGCTGCTCGCGATCGACCAGGACCCGCTCGGCAGGCAGGGCGACCGGCTGCGGGATGCGGACGGCATCCAGGTGTGGGGGCGGCAGCTCTCCGACGGCTCCTACGCGGTCGCGTTCTGGAACACCAGCTACTCGAACCTCTCGAGCTCGGTGACCCTCGCCGAACTCGGGCTCTCCGGCACCTTCACGGTGCGGGACGCCGTGAACCGCGTCGACCTCGGCACGACGGCGGATGTCGTCGGCTCGCCCGTCGTCGGCGCCCACGGTACGGCGCTGCTGCGGCTCGACCCCGTGGGGTGAACGCGCCGCGGGGTTCGCTCGCACCCGAGGTCGAGAAATGCAGGAGAATCCGCCTCTCGGATGCCCGCCGACCTGGTGTGTGCGGGGGCGAGCGACGGGGATCCTGCGTTTTCGAACCAGGGGTGGGCGGAGCTGGGATCATCCGAGCGGATGATGCGGCGCTATCTCTATATAGCTAGATTTGTGTGCATGGAACCGCTCAGTCGCCTCACGCCCGCCACCGCGGATGTGCTCGCAGCGCTGCTCGACGCGGGGGAGCCCACCTGGGGCCTCCGCGTCGTGCGCGCCACCGACCGCCCCGCCGGGAGTGTCTACCCGATCCTCGAGAGGCTCGAGAGGGCCGGATGGGTCGCCTCCGCCTGGGAGGACGACCCCGAGCGGCCGGGGCCGCGGCGCCGGCTCTACGAGCTGACAGCCGACGGCGTGCCGGCCGCGCGCGCGGCCGTGACCCGCGCGCTCAACTCCCGGCCTCGCGCGGCGGCGCCCCGCCCCGCCGGAGCGGCCTCGTGATCGCCGACGTCGCGGTGCGCCTGGTCGCGGCGACCCTGCCCGCGGGCGTGCGCGAGCGCTACCGCGAGGAGTGGCGGGCGGACGTCGCGGGCGCTGCGGAGGCCGGCGTGCCGGCGCACTCGGTGCTCGGCGGCGCGCTCGCCGTCGCCATCCGCGTCGACCGCGAGAACCCCCTCGTGAGCGGCATGACCACGCGCCGGCTCGCGTTCCGCCGTCTCCGGGTCGCCCTCGCCACCGCGGGCGTGACCCTCCTGCTGCTCCTGCTGAACCTCTGGTGGTCGGCCTGGACCGGATTCGACTCCCGCGATCTCCGCGCGCTCACCGATTCGTCGTGGCTGGGGCGGGGCCTCCTCGCGGTGGCGGCCGTCACCGCGGTCGTCGCGCTGGTGTCGGGCATCGGGGCATTTCGCGCGATGCGCCGGGGACGTGTACGGCGCGGCTGGCGGGCCTCCGACACCGCGGTCGCGCTCACGCTGCCTCTCGCGCTCGCCGCGACCGTCCTGGTGCCGTTCGTCTCGGTCCCCCTGCTCCTCGCGTTCGGGTTGGGCCTGCTGGTGCTCGTGAACGTCGAGGACCCGCGGCCGCAGGGGAGGCCCCTCGCCCGAGGCGCGGCGGTGCTGCTCGCCTCCCTCGCGGGCGGTGCGATCCTCGTCACGCTCGCCGGGACGCTCCTGCACGTCTACGTGTGGAACCCGCTCGCGCGGATGCCCGGCATGACGCTCGACGAGATCTACGCGGGTCTCGCCGCGGCGGGAGAGCTGCCGAGCAGCGTCGTCCCGATCAGCTGGGCGGTGCTGTGCGGTGGCGTCGCGCTGGCGCTGCCGGTGTGCGCCGCGCTGCCGCATCCGCGCATCCGTCGCTTCATGACCGCTCGCCGGCTCGCCGGCGTCGGGATCGCCGGCGTGGCGGTGGTCGCCGGGGGCGCGTGGTTCGTCGGCTTCGGGATGGGCATGGGCATGGCGGACGCGTTCGCGACGACGGGCGGCGACGCCGCGGCATCCGGACCGGTGTTCACCGTGATCGGGATCGTCTTCGCGATCGCGGCGCTCCTCGTCGGACTGCTGCCCGCCCGCATCCGTTCCACCTCAGAAATGCAGGAGATCCTCCCCGCGCCCGAGCCGTGATGCCGCGGATGCGGGGGCCGTCGCGCGAGTTTCCTGCATTTCTGAGGGGCTGGTTTGCGACATGCCGCTGCGCGGCTGCTCAGCCAGCTGGGGTCGCTGAGCGGCCTCAGCCCGGGTGGGTCATCGAGAGCACGTCGAGCGCCGCATCCAGCTGCTCGAGCGTGAGCTCCCCGCGCTCCACGAAGCCGAGGTCGATCGTGGCCTCGCGCACCGTGATGCCCTTCGCGACCGCGTGCTTGGCGATCTTGGCCGCGTTCTCGTAGCCGATGAACTTGTTGAGCGGCGTCACGATCGACGGCGACATGCCGGCGAGGGCGGCGGCGCGCTCCACGTTCGCCTCGAGTCCGTCGACGGTCTTGTCGGCCAGCACGCGGGTGGAGTTCGCGAGGAGGCGGATCGACTCGAGCAGCGCCGTGCCCATCACGGGGATGGCGACGTTGAGCTCGAAGCTGCCCGTGGCGCCCGCCCACGCGACGGTCGCGTCGTTGCCGATCACGCGCGCGCCGACCATGATGACCGCCTCGGGCACGACCGGGTTGACCTTGCCGGGCATGATGGAGGAGCCGGGCTGCAGGTCGGGGATGTGCAGCTCGCCGAGGCCCGTGTTGGGGCCCGAGCCCATCCAGCGCAGGTCGTTGCAGATCTTGGTGAGCGACACCGCGATGACGCGCAGGGCGCCGGACGCCTCGACGAGCCCGTCGCGGTTGGCCTGCGCCTCGAAGTGGTCCAGCGCCTCCGTGATGGGGAGCCCGGATGCGGCGGCGAGCTCGGCGATCACCTTCTGCGGGAAGCCCTTCGGGGTGTTGATGCCGGTGCCGACGGCCGTGCCGCCGAGCGGAACCTCGGCGACGCGGGGGAGGGCCGCCTCGACGCGCTCGATGCCGAGGCGGATCTGGCGCGCGTATCCGCCGAACTCCTGGCCGAGGGTCACGGGCGTGGCGTCCATGAGGTGCGTGCGGCCGGGCTTGACCGCGTCCTTCCAGAGCGCCGCCTTCCTCTCGAGCGCGACCGCGAGGTGGTCGAGGGCGGGCACGAGGTCGTGGATGAGCGCACCGGTGACGGCGACGTGCACCGAGGTGGGGAAGACGTCGTTGGAGGACTGCGAGGCGTTGACGTGGTCGTTGGGGTGCACGGGGGCACCGAGCTTCTCGGTGGCGAGGGTCGCGAGCACCTCGTTCATGTTCATGTTCGAGCTCGTGCCCGAGCCGGTCTGGTAGGTGTCGACCGGGAACTGGTCGTGGTGCGCGCCCCCGATGACGTCGTCCGCGGCGGCGACGATGGCATCCGCGATGGCGCCGTCGAGCACGCCGAGCTCCTTGTTGACGATCGCCGCGGAGCGCTTGACGCGCGCGAGGGCGACGATCTGCGCCGCCTCGAGCCCGGTGCCCGAGATGGGGAAGTTCTCGACGGCGCGCTGGGTCTGCGCGCGGTAGAGGGCGGAGACGGGAACCCGCACCTCGCCCATCGTGTCGTGCTCGATGCGGTAGTCGGCGTCGGTGCCCATGCGTGTGCCCTTTCGGTGAGGTCGGGTGCGGAGGTCTAGGAGTCGGAGCCGACGTCGCCGACGACGACGGCCGGCACCGCGGTGCCCTCGAGGAGCTTGTAGTTGGCCCCGACCACCGCGAGGCGGCCCTCTGCCACCGCGTCGGTGATGAGCTCGGAGCGCGCCACGAGGTCGCTCACGGTGCGCTGGAGGTGGACGATCCCCACGTGCTCGGGGTCGCGTGACGGCGCCGCGCGCACCGAGGGGCGGATGGCGGCGATGTGCCCGGCGATGTGCGGAGGCAGCGGGCGGGCGTCTGGTCGGTCGAGGTCGATCGCAGCCTGCACGGCTCCGCAGGCGTCGTGCGCGAGTACGACGATGAGCGGCACGTCGAGCACGGCGACGGCGTACTCGAGGGAGGCGATCGCCGAGTCGGAGATCACCTGTCCCGCGTTGCGGACGACGAAGAGGTCGCCGAGGCCCTTGTCGAAGATGATCTCGGCGGCGAGACGCGAGTCGCTGCAGCCGAAGAGCGCGGCGTGCGGCGCCTGCGTGGTGGCGAGCTTCTCGCGACGTTCCACGTCCTGACGCGGATGCTGCGGCGCGCCCGCGACGAACCGCTCGTTGCCGCGCACCATCTCTCGCCAGACCTCGGCGGGGGTGCGGCGTGCGGGGTCGGTCATGCGAGCTCCTTCGCGACGGCGGCGGCGAGCGCCCTGAACTCCTCGTCGCCGGCGGTGCCGGCGAGCACGATCGTGGAGGCCCCCGAGGTGGTGACGAGCGCGTAGGCGACATTCCCCGGATCGGATGCCTCGCGGCGGTCGTAGCTCGTCCACGCGACGCCGTCGATCGTGACGGTCTTGCCCGCGCGGGCCTTCCGCACCTGGTCGGCGACCCAGCTGTCGTTGGCGTCGATGCCCTGGATGATCGCGAGGTAGCGTTCGGCGGGCGTCGTGAAGCCCACGCTCCAGACTGTGACTCCGTCGGATCCGGTGCCGAGCTCGGCGTGGTTGGCGCGCCAGCCCTCGGGCATCGCGGGGGCGACGATCGGCTCGTCGACGGTGCCCTGGGCGGCCTCGGCGAGGCTCAGGTAGTCGACCGGCTCGTACATGGGGCCCTGGTCGGGGCGCACGACCACCATCACGAGGAAGGCGACGATCGCGAGAGACGCGACGACCGCGACGAACAGGTTGAAGGCCGTCTGGTTGCCGCGGCGCTTCGCGCTCGCGGCGGCCTTGCGGTCGGCGGTCTCCTGGGGTGTCTCGGCGCGACCGAGCTCCGCGACGATCGGCCGCCCCGAGTCGTCGACGCCCGCGGCCCGCGGGCTCACGATTCCTCGGCCGCGGCGCGCGCCGCGTCGAGGCGCGCCTTCGCGCCGACCAGCCACTCCTCGCAGCGGCGGGCGAGGGCCTCGCCGCGCTCCCACAGGGCGAGCGACTCCTCGAGGGTCGCCGCGCCCTGCTCGAGCCGCGACACCACCTGCACGAGCTCGTCGCGCGCCTCCTCGTAGCCGAGGGATGCGACGTCGGCGGGGGTGGCGTCGGTCATGCGCCCATTCTAGGGTGCCGAGGCGACACCCCTCCGGGTCGCGTCCCCAGCCGACCTCGTCGGCCGGGGTCGGCCCTCGGGGTTGTCCCGGAGCTTTCCCGGGGAACGCGCCAAGGCTGTTGGCTGCGGCTCGTCGGTGCGGTGGGGTGCGCGTATGTCGTCTCACGCAGCTGCATCACGTTTCAGGGTTCTCATCTGGTGGGCGATCGCCCTCGCGGTGGCCGCGGCGGTGGCCATGGTCGTCGCCGGCACCGCCGGCGGTCCCGGCCTCGTGCCGGCTCTCGGCTGGGCGTTCGCGCTGGGGTCGGCTCCGATCTGGGCCTCCGGCGTCCACCAACTGGTGCTGATGGCGCTCGCGGCTCGGCGCGGGGTCGACCCGGTTCCCCCGCCGCCCGCATCCGTTCCCTCGACGGCGATCGTGATGTGCACGGCCGACGACTTCGATCCGCTGCGTGCTGGGGAGTGCGCCGCTCAGGATGTGCCCGTCGAGCTCGTGATCCTCGACGACTCGAGCACCGAGGAGGGACGGAGCCGCGTCGACCTCTTCGCGCAGCGGCATCCCGCCCGCGTGATCCGACGTGGCGACCGGCGTGGTCACAAGGCGGGAAACCTGGACAACGCGCTGAGCGTCTTGGGGGACCGCTACCGCTTCTGGGTGCTGGTCGACGCGGACCAGACGCTCCCCCCGGATGCGGTGCGCCGCCTGCACGCGCGGCGAGAGCCGGGGGTCGCGATCGTCCAGGGGCGCCCCGTGCCGCGGCCGGCTCCCGGGCTGCCCGCGCTGCTCGGGATGCTTCCCGCGGTCCATCTCGCCGTCAGCCAGCGGGGGCGTCCCGCGTCCTGGTTCCTGGGGAGGGTCGCCCTCGTCGACGTCGCCGCGCTGCGGGCAGTGGGCGGCGTCCCGTGGCGGGTCGTCGAGGACGTCGCCCTGACCCTCGAGATGCGCGCCGCCGGCTACCGGATCGTGGACGCCCCCGAGGTGGCGGGGGAGGAGGACGCGCCCGTCGACTATCGCGCGTTCCGGGTGCAGCAGCTGAAGTACGTCGAGGGCGCGTTCGAGCTCGTCACGCGTTCGGGTTCCCGGGCGCTTCGTGCGCCGATCCCCTGGAGCGAGAGAGCCGAGATCCTGTTCGCGCACCTTCTGGTCCCGATGTCGGTGGCGGGTGGTGCCGTCGCCGTCGTCGCCGGCGGCGCCCTCGCGAGCGCGCACGCCTTCCCGACGTGGGCCGGCCCGGTCTCGATGGCCGCGGCGCTCGCTCCGCTCGCCGCTGAGCTGGTGCGGCTCGTGCGCTGTGGCCGCTGGGCTCGTGCGGTGGCCACCGCCACGCTGGTACCGGTGCTTTACGCGTCGCTGCTGGTGGCGAGTCTCGGCGTTCTCGCGCGGGTGTGCGCGGGGCGTGCTGCGCGCTTCCGGGTCACACCGAAGGGGCCCGCGGGGTTCGGCATCCGCGGTCGACTCGTCCGGGTGGCGCCCGAGCTGGTCGTCGGCGCCCTGACGATCGGCGCCGCGGCAGCCGGCGGGATGCCCGCGTTGCTGCCCGCCGTGCTCATCCCGGTCGGAGCGGCCGTCGCGCTGGCGTTGGCCCCCGCACACGGCTCCGCTCACCGTGCGGTGGCGCTGATCTCCCCGTTTGCGACACGGATGTCGAGCTCGGTCCCCGCCTCGACGCGATCGGCGTCGCGCACGATCGCGCCCGCCGCGTCGCGCACGACGGCGTAGCCGCGGTCGAGCGTGCGCTGAGGGGAGAGCGCGCGCAGCTCGGCGGCGAGGCGGTGGACGGCCGTGTCCTCGCGCTCCACGCGCAACTGCATGAGGTGCGATCCGCGGTCGACGACGCGGATGAGGTCCTCGGCGCGCGACTGCACCATGACGCCCGGGTCGGCGAGCACGGGACGCGAGCGGATGTCGCCGAGCCGGTCGATCTCGCCGTTCACGAGCGCCGCCACCCGCGTGGCGATGCGGGAGCGGGACTGCGCGACGAGGGCGAGCTGCTCCGCGACGTCGGGCACGACCCGCTTCGCGGCATCCGTCGGGGTCGAGGCGCGCAGGTCGGCGACGAGGTCGAGCAGGGGGCTGTCGGCCTCGTGCCCGATCGCCGACACGAGCGGGGTCTCGCAGGCCGCGGCCGTGCGCACGAGCTGCTCGTCGCTGAACACGAGCAGGTTCTGGAAGTCGCCCCCGCCGCGCGCGACGATGATGACGTCGACCTCGGGGTCGGCGTCGAGCTCGCGGATGCCGGCGGCCACCTCGCGCGCCGCGTTCACGCCCTGCACCGCGGCGTGCCGAACCCGGAACGCCACCTGCGGCCAGCGGAGCTGCGCGTTGCGCAGCACGTCCTTCTCGGCATCCGAGTCTCTGCCCGTGACGAGCCCGATGCAGCGGGGGAGGAAGGGGAGCGGCTTCTTGCGGGAGGCGTCGAAGAGGCCCTCCTCCGCGAGCGTGCGCCGCAGGCGCTCGAGCTGCGCGAGCAGATCGCCGAGGCCCGCGTGCCGCAGCTCGGAGGCCACCATCGAGAGGGTGCCGCCGCGCAGCCAGTAGTCGGGCTTCACGAGCGCCACCACGCGGTCGCCTTGCGCGAACTGCTCCGTGAGCCGCTGCAGGGTCGACGACCAGACGGTGACGGAGACGGTGACGTCCTGGTCGAGGTCTTTGAGCTTCGCGTAGACGACGCCGCGCGCGAGGTTCCACTGGGTGAGCTCGCCCTCGACCCACACCGAGCCGAGCCGGTCGATGTAGCCCTTGACCTTGGCGGACAGCGTCGCGACCGGCCAGGGATGCTCGGCGCTCGGCCCCTCGACGTCGGTCACCCGGCCAGGTTACACAGAGGGTCGGACCCTAGACTCGGGGTGTGAGCGGCATCACGAACGGAGCCCTGGGGACGACCCTCGAGGCCCCGCGCATCCCCGCCGCGCGAGGGCGGCTGCGCGACGAGCCCGTCGCGGGCGCAAAGCGCGTGCTGCTCGCGGCGCCGCGCGGATACTGCGCCGGCGTGGACCGCGCGGTCGTGGCCGTCGAGAAGGCGCTCGAGAACTTCGGCGCCCCCGTCTACGTGCGCAAGCAGATCGTGCACAACGTGCATGTCGTCTCCGAGCTCGAGCGCCGCGGCGCGATCTTCGTCGACGAGGTCGCCGAGGTGCCCGCCGGATCCCACCTCGTCTTCAGTGCCCACGGCGTCTCGCCCGCGGTCGTGCAGGCCGCATCCGACCGCGAGCTGCTCGCGATCGACGCGACCTGCCCCCTCGTCACCAAGGTGCATCGCGAGGCGACGCGCTTCGCGAAGCAGGAGCTGCAGATCCTGCTCATCGGGCACGCCGGCCACGAGGAGGTCGAGGGCACGATGGGCCACGCGCCGGAGCGCACGATCCTCGTGAACTCGCCGGACGACGTCGCCGGGCTCGAGGTCGAGGACCCCGACAACCTCGTGTGGATCTCGCAGACCACGCTGAGCGTCGACGAGACGATGGAGACCGTCCGCCGCCTGCGGGAGCGGTTCCCCAAGCTCCAGGACCCGCCCTCCGACGACATCTGCTACGCCACCCAGAACCGCCAGGTCGCGATCAAGAAGGTCGCGCCGGATGCCGACCTCGTCATCGTGGTCGGCTCGGCGAACTCGTCCAACAGCGTGCGGCTCGTGGAGGTCGCCCTCGAGCACGGCGCGAAGGCCGCCCACCGCATCGACTACGCGAGCGAGATCCGTCAGGAGTGGCTCGACGGCGTCGCCACCGTGGGTGTGACGAGCGGCGCATCCGTGCCCGAGGTGCTCGTGCAGGAGGTGCTCGCCGACCTCGCGGATGCCGGCTACCGCGACGTCGCCGAGGTGCGCACGGCGGAGGAGGACCTCATGTTCTCGCTCCCCAAGGAGCTGCGGCGCGACGCGTCCGGTGCGGCCGACGCGCGAGCCCTCGGCGGACGCGCCCGCGGCTGACGCGCGGGTCGGGTCGCCATCCGGGAGAATCGGCGGGGAGCGAGGAGGCCGGGATGCGCGTGACACTGCTGCCGCGTGAGGCGGCCGCGCGCGTCATCACGGGCGCGGTCGCGACCCTCGCCTGGTCGGCGGGCCTCACGATCGTCGTCCTCGTGATCCCGGTGCTCATCGAGACGCTCGTGAACCACGGCTACGCCGACGCGCTGCCGCTGCCGCTCGCCATGCTCGTGCTGATCCTGGTCGGGATCGGGGTGTGTCTCAGGTGGATGACGCCCCCCGTGGTGCTCGGCTACCTCGTGGTCGCGAGCGTCGCCACGGTCGTCTACGAGCTCGCGCTCATCGCCGCGGACCACTCCCTGCTCGAGCACGAGCTCTACCTCGTCAACCGCCCGACGCTGGCGCTCGTCGCGATCGGGGTCGCGTCGTCCACGGCGATCGGCGGCATCGCGTGGTGCGTGCTCGGGTTCGCTGCAGCGACCGCGACGTCGATCGCGGTGGCCCTCATCACCGGTACCGCGTTCCGGCCCGGCCTCGGGCCCGCCATGGTGCTGCTCGTCGCGGTCGTGCTCTATCTGACGCTCTTCACCATCCAGGCGCGCCAGCGGAGGCGCATCCCGCGCTTCGAGGAGCTGGAGGACGCCACGCGTCGCCGCGCCGCGAGCGCCGACCTCGTGCGCCGGACGACCGCCGTCGTGCACGACACGGTGCTCAACGACCTCACCGTCGTCATGAACGCGCCCGACGTGCTCGACGACCGCATCCGCGACCAGCTGCGCGAAGACCTCGACACCCTCGAGGGCGGAGCCTGGATGCGCACCACCCGCACCGTCGCGGTGCCCGACGAGTCGCAGGCGATGCTGCGCAACGAGCTCGCTCGTATCGCGAGCGAGTTCCGCTGGCGCGGCCTCACCGTCAACGTCACGGGTGTCACGAGCGGCGTCTACATCTTCGACCCCGTCGCCGGCGAGGCGCTGCTGGGCGCCCTGCGCGCCACCTTCGAGAACGTGCTGCGACACTCGGGCGCTACGACCGCCAACGTCGAGCTCGTCTACTCGGACGCCGAGGTCACCTTCATGGTGTCGGACGAGGGGGTCGGGTTCGACCCGGGAGCCGTCGACGACAAGCGGCTCGGCATCCGCGGCTCGATCGTGGCCCGCATGGAGGCCGCGGGCGGCTGGGCGCGCATCTGGTCGTCGCCGGGCGCGGGCACGACCGTGCTGCTGGGGGTGCCGGTGGCCGAGGTGCGCGACCCGGGCGAGCCCTCGAAGCATCAGAGGGCCGACTATGTCGACTAGAGCATCGAACGCGCTGCGCCTGGCGGCGCGGGATGTCGACCCCATGAGCTGGTTCACGGGGCCCTATGTGCCGCTCGTCTTCGCCGGGTTCGTCGCCCTCTACGGCGGCATCATGTCCGTGCTGACCTGGGACGAGAGCGAGTGGCCGGGACTCCAGCTCGCGGGCGTCGCGCTCTGCACGGCAGCGTGCCTCCTCGTGCAGCTGCTGACCTCGCTGCGCAACCGCTTCGACTGGCAGCTGGCGGCGGTGGTCGTCGGGGTCGGCGGGACGGGCCTCGTGGTGTCGGCGCTCGGGTACTCCCAGTCGGTGTTCGCGATCGAGCAGTGGTGGGCGCCGTTCTGCTTCGCGATCGCCCTCTCGTCGCTCGCGCCCTACCTCGCGGCGTGGCGCCTGCTGCTCTGGGGCGGGTTCGCCCTCGTGACGGCCGTTCCGGCCGCGTTCCTCATCGTCGACGCTCGGGTTCCCGACTGGGGCTCGGTGTCGGTTTTCCTGCTCATCGCGACCCCGGCCGCGGTGAGCGTCGGGGCGACGACCGCGTTCTCGTACAGCGTCGTGCACCAGATGCTGCCGATCGTCGACAACCGATCGAGCGAGGTGGTCTCCGAGGTGTTCGAGCCCGACCCGGAGGACGAGGAGGCGGAGCGCGCCGAGCTCGCCCGGTTCACCGCACGTGCCGTGCCGTTCTTGCGGACCATCGCCGACCGCGGCACCGTGACCGACGGGGATCGCGCGCTCGCGGGGGAGATCGCCCGCTACCTGCGCGACGACCTCGTCTCCCGCACCGACCTCGCCTGGCTCGGGCTGCGCGCCGAGGACACCCGGGTCGTCGTCGTGGACCCCGACCACCGGGTGCAGTCGATGCGCGCGGCGCAGCGCACCGCCATCCGCGACCTCGTGCGCGCCGTGCTCGACGACCCCGCCACGGACGCGACCACGATCTATATGGAGCTGCGCCCGCAGGAGGATGGATCGACGGCCGTCGCGATCACCCTCGACGCCGACCTGCCCGAGGGCAGGCGGGTGCGTCACATCGCGCCCTACTACTTCAACCTGCGCGGCGAGATGGGCGACGTGAGGCTCGGACGCGACCGGCTCTCGTTCCGGGTGCCGCCGCCCGATGCCGCTGGCTGAACGTCGAGTCGGGCTCCGCCGGGTGCGCCCTCGTCATCTTCAGAAATGCAGGAGATTCTGCCGCGTCTCGGGTGGTGAGCCTGAGATCAGAGGGCTGCGGATTGGCCGATCCTGCATTTCTGGCACCGGATTTCTGGCACCGGGAGCGGTTGAGAGAGAGGGGCGCGCCGCCCGCAGACGACGCGCCCCGCTCAGCGTGTTCGGCTCAGCGCGAGATGGAGTGGCCCGCCGAGCCCAGCTGCCGGGTCGCCGCCACGACGCGCTGCGCCATCGCGGTCTCGGCGTGCTTGCCCCAGGCGCGCGGGTCGTAGACCTTCTTGTTCCCGACCTCGCCGTCGACCTTCAGCACGCCGTCGTAGTTCTGGAACATCCAGCCGGCGACGTCGCGCGTGTAGGCGTACTGCGTGTCGGTGTCGATGTTCATCTTGATGACGCCGTTCGCGACCGCCTCGGCGATCTCGGCATCCGTCGATCCCGACCCGCCGTGGAACACCAGGTCGAGGGGCTTCGGGCCGGTGCCGTGCTTCGCGGCGATGCCGGCCTGGATCTCGCCGAGCAGCTCGGGGCGCAGCTTCACGTTGCCGGGCTTGTAGACGCCGTGCACGTTGCCGAAGGTGAGCGCCGCGATGTAGCGGCCGTTCTCGCCGAGGCCCAGCGCCTCGACGGCCTGCTCGACGTCGCCGAGGGTCGTGTAGAGGGCCTCGTTGCTTCCCTCGTGCTGCACGCCGTCCTCCTCGCCGCCGACGACGCCGATCTCGACCTCGAGGATGGCGCGGATGGCCTTCAGCCGCGGCAGTAGCTCCTTCGCGATCTCGAGGTTCTCGGCGAGCGGCACGGCGGAGCCGTCCCACATGTGCGACTGGAAGATCGGGTTGCGGCCGGCCTTCACCTCCGCCTCGGAGGCCTCGATGAGCGGCAGCACGAAGCCGGGCAGCGCGTCCTTCGGGCAGTGGTCGGTGTGCAGCGCGACCGTGATGGGGTAGTTCTTGGCGACCTCGTGCACGAACGCCGCGAAGGCGAGGGCGCCGGATGCGCGCGCCTTGACGCTCTGGCCGGCGAAGTAGTCGGCGCCGCCCGTCGTGACCTGGAGGATGCCGTCGGAGCCCGCCTCGGTGAGGCCCTGGAGCACGGCGTTGATGGTCGAGGAGCTCGACACGTTGATGGCGGGGAAGGCGAAGGCGTTCTTCTTCGCCGTGTCGAGCATCTCGGCGTACTGGTCCGGGGTGGCGACGGGCATGGGGGTCCTCCTGGAGGGGGCGGGTGGTGTCGGGTCGAGTCTACGGCGTGTCGGATTCCACCCAGTCGAGGGTGCGCTCGACCGCCTGGTGCCAGCGGGCGATGCCGTGCTCGCGGGTCGCGTCGTCGATCGCGGGCTCCCAGCGCCGATCCTCGGCCCACAGCTCGCGCAGCTCGTCCGTGTCGCGCCACAGCCCGACCGCGAGTCCCGCGGCGTAGGCGGCGCCCAGCGCCGTGGTCTCGGTGACCTGCGGCCGCACGACGGGCACGCCCAGCACATCCGCCTGGAACTGCAGCAGCAGCTCGTCGCGCACCATGCCGCCGTCGACGCGCAGCTCGGCGATCGGCGCGTCCAGCTCGGAGTTCGCCGCCTGGATCACGTCGAGGGTCTGGTAGGCGACCGCCTCGAGGGCCGCGCGGGCGAGGTGCGCCTTCGTCGCGAAGCGGGTGAGCCCGACGATCGCGCCGCGCGCATCCGGCCGCCAGTAGGGGGCGAACAGGCCCGAGAAGGCGGGGACCACGTAGACGTCGCCGTTGTCGTCGACGCTGCGGGCGAGCGCCTCCACCTCGGAGGCGTCGCGGATGATGCCGAGGTTGTCGCGCAGCCACTGGATGAGCGAGCCGGCGACCGCGACGGAGCCCTCGAGCGCGAAGCGCGGGGCGTCGTCGCCCAGCCGGTAGGCGACCGTGGTGATGAGCCCGCTGTCGCTGTGCACGGGCTCCGTGCCGGTGTTGACGATGAGGAAGCCGCCCGTGCCGTAGGTGTTCTTCGACTCGCCGGCGTCGAACGCCGCCTGCCCGAAGGTGGCCGCCTGCTGGTCGCCGAGGATGCCCGCGATGGGCGTCTCGCGCAGCAGGCTCCGGGGCTCGGCGTGGCCGTACACCTCGGAGGAGGAGCGGATCGCGGGGAGCATCGCGCGCGGCACCCGGATCGCGGCGCACAGCTCGTCGTCCCAGTCGAGGGTCTCGAGGTTCATGAGCAGGGTGCGGCTCGCGTTGGTCACGTCGGTCGCGTGCACGGCGCCGCCCGTGAGGTTCCAGAGCAGCCAGGAGTCGGGCGTGCCGAAGGCGAGCTCGCCCGCCTCCGCGCGCTCGCGGGCGCCGTCGACGTGGTCGAGGATCCAGGCGATCTTGGTCGCCGAGAAGTAGGTGGCGAGCGGCAGCCCGGTCTTCTCCGCGAAGCGCCGGACGCCGCCCTCCGCGGCGAGCGCGTCGACGGCATCCTGCGTGCGGGTGTCCTGCCAGACGATCGCGTGGTGGATGGGCTTGCCCGTGGCGCGGTCCCACACGATCACGGTCTCGCGCTGGTTGGTGATGCCGACCGCCGCGATGTCGTGGCGGGTGATGGCGGCATCGGCGAGCGCCTCGCCGACGACGTGGCGGGCATTGCGCCAGATCTCGGTGGCGTCGTGCTCGACCCAGCCGGGCTTCGGGAAGTGCTGCTTGTGCTCGCGCTGTCCGGTGCTGACGACGCGCCCGCGGTCGTCGAAGACGATGGCCCGCGTGCTCGTCGTGCCCTGGTCGATGGCGAGGATGTGCCGAGGCTCCGATGCGCTCATGTCCGCGAGAGTACGCACTCTCGCCGCCCGAGTTGCGGAGTGAGCGCTCACTCATTTATGCTCGCCGACGTGGTTCTGCCGGAGGAGTTCATGGTCGTGCGGGAGCGCGCGCGCCCGCTCGCCCCCGAGGAGCGGCGCGAGGCCATCCTCGAGGCCGTGCTGCCGCTGCTGCTCGAGAAGGGGCGCGACGTCACGAGCCGGGAGCTCGCGGATGCCGCCGGGATCGCCGAGGGCACGGTGTTCCGGGCCTTCGGCGACAAGGAGACGCTGCTCGCAGCCGGGCTCGAGAAGCTGCTCGACCGCGAGCCGTTCCGCGCCGAACTGCGCCGCATCGCACGCGAGCTGCCCTTCGAGGACAAGATCGCGGTGATCATCGAGCAGCTGCAGGTGCGGTTCCGCGAGGTGTTCCGCATCATGACGCTCTTCCAGGTGCAGGGCCCCCCGCCCCAGCGCGACGCCAGCCGCGAGGACTGGCTCGAGATCATCCGCGAGCTGCTCGAACCGGATGCGCACCGCCTCGCCGTCCCCGTCGAGATGCTCGGCTGGTATCTGAGGCTCGTGGCGTTCGGCTCCTCGATCGAGCCGTTCAACCATCCGCGCCCCTTCGACGCCGCGGAGCTCGCGGGCCTCGTCGTGCACGGGGCCGCCGTCACGAGTCCCGCGCCCCCGCTGCCGCCGCGCACCGCGACGAGCACCGCCGCATCCCCCCGGCCCACCGCGGCCTGAACCGCATCCGCGACCCGCCCCACGCCCGCCGCAACACCGAACCCACCGAAAGAAGCACCGTGCTCGGCAAACTCCTCGTGCGCTACCTGAAGCCGTACTGGCCTCTGCTGATCGGCGTCGTGATCTTCCAGCTGGCCCAGTCGATCGCCTCGTTGTACCTTCCGGCCCTCAACGCCGACATCATCGACGACGGCGTCGCCAAGGGCGACACCGGGTTCATCCTCCGCACCGGCGGCCTCATGCTGCTCATCACGCTCGGCCAGATCGCCGCCGCCATCCTCGCCGTGTACTTCGGCGCCAAGGCCGCGATGGCGCTCGGACGCGACCTGCGCGCGGGCGTGTTCCGCCGCGTCGGCGAGTTCTCCGAGCGTGAGGTCGCCCGCTTCGGCGCGCCCTCGCTCATCACCCGCACCACGAACGACGTGCAGCAGGTGCAGATGCTCGTGCTCATGAGCTGCACGATCCTCGTCTCCACCCCGATCCTCGCGATCGGCGGCGTCATCTTCGCCCTCCGTGAAGACCTCGCGCTCTCCTGGATCATGGTCGTCGCGGTGCCCGTGCTGCTCGTCTCCGTGGGGCTCATCATCGTGCGGATGGTGCCGCAGTTCCGCAAGATGCAGGCCCGCATCGACAACGTCAACCGCATCCTGCGCGAGCAGCTCACCGGCATCCGGGTCATCCGCGCGTTCGTGCGCGAGGACCGCGAGCGCGAGCGCTTCGCCGTCGCCAACGAGGAGCTCACCGACACGGCGCTGCGGGCCGGCCGGCTGTTCGCCCTCATGTTCCCCGTCGTCATGCTCGTGCTCAACGTGTCGAGCGTCGCGGTGCTGTGGTTCGGGGCGTTCCGGATCGAGGACGGCGACATGCAGGTCGGCTCGCTCATCGCGTTCCTCAGCTACCTCATCCAGATCCTCATGGCGGTCATGATGGCGACCTTCCTCGCGGTGCTGCTGCCGCGTGCCGCCGTCTCCGCCGACCGCATCGGCGAGGTGCTCGAAACCGAGCCGTCGGTCGTCGCCCCCCTCGCGCCGGTCACCGAACTCGCGACGGGCGGCGAGGTCGAGCTGCGGGACGCCACCTTCGCCTACCCGGGAGCCGAGGCGCCCGTGCTGCGCGAGGTGTCGTTCACGGCGCGACCCGGCCGGATGACCGCCATCATCGGCTCGACCGGCTCGGGCAAGACGACCCTCGTCAACCTGCTCCCGCGGCTGTTCGACGTGACCGGCGGCGCGGTGCTCGTCGACGGCGTCGACGTGCGCGAGCTCGACCCCGAGGTTCTGTGGGGCCGGATCGGCCTCATCCCGCAGCGTCCGTACCTGTTCTCGGGCACGGTGGCCTCCAACCTCCGCTACGGCAACCCCGAGGCGAGCGACGAGGAGCTGTGGGCGGCGCTCGAGATCGCGCAGGCGCGCGACTTCGTCGAGGCGATGCCCGAGAAGCTCGAGGCGCCGATCGCGCAGGGAGGCACCAACGTGTCCGGTGGTCAGCGACAACGGCTGGCGATCGCGAGAGCGCTCGTGAAACGACCCGAGATCTACGTCTTCGACGACTCGTTCTCGGCGCTCGACACCGCGACGGACGCCCGGCTGCGCCAGGCGCTCGCCCGCGAGGTGGGCGACGCGACCATGATCGTGGTCGCCCAGCGCGTGTCGACGATCCTGCAGGCCGACCAGATCGTCGTGCTCGAGGACGGCGCCATCGTCGGACTCGGAACCCACGACGAACTGCTCGCGAGCTCCGAGGAGTACCGCGAGATCGTCGAGAGCCAGCTGAGCGCGGAGGAGGCGGCGTGACCGAGAACGAGCCCCGGGAATCCGCACCGGCCCGCCCCGCGGGCCCCGCGCGTCGTCCCGGCCCCGGGGGCGGGGGCGGTCCCTTCGGCGGTGCCGGCATGCCCGCCGAGAAGGCCATGAGCTTCGGGCCCTCCGCCCGGCGACTCGTCGGCCGCCTCCGTCCCGAGCGCATCGGCGTCGTGTTCGTGATCCTGCTCGGCACGATCGGCGTCATCCTGAGCGTCATCGGGCCGAAGGTGCTCGGCCAGGCGACCAACCTCATCTTCGAGGGCGTCATCTCCGCGCAGCTGCCGCAGGGCGTCACCAAGGAGCAGGTGATCGCCCAGCTCGAGGCCGAGGGCAACACGACCCAGGCCGACATGCTGCGCAGCATGACCCTGCGGCCGGGGGAGGGCATCGACTTCTCGGCCCTCGCGCTCGTGCTCGGGATCGTGCTGCTGCTGTACGTGTTCAGCTCGGTGTTCATGTGGCTGCAGGGCTACGTGCTCAACGGCATCACCCAGCGCACGGTGCTGCGGTTGCGGCGCGACGTGGAGGCGAAGATCCACCGGCTCCCGCTCACCTACTTCGACCGGATGCCGCGCGGAGAGCTGCTGAGCCGCGTCACGAACGACATCGACAACATCTCGCAGAGCCTCCAGCAGACGCTGTCGCAACTGCTCACCTCGCTGCTCACCGTCATCGGCGTGGTCGTGATGATGTTCGTGATCTCGCCGGTGCTCGCCCTCATCGCTCTCGTCGCCATCCCGATCACCCTCGTGATCACGGTGCTCGTCGCCAAGCGCTCCCAGAAGCTCTTCGTGGCGCAGTGGACCCACACGGGCACGCTCAACGCGCAGATCGAGGAGGGCTACACCGGCCACTCGCTCGTCAAGGTGTTCGGCCGCCACCGCGAGGTGCAGGCGCGCTTCGACGAGAAGAACGAGGAGCTGTTCCGGGCGAGCTTCGGTGCCCAGTTCATCAGCGGCATCATCATGCCCGCGACGATGTTCGTCGGGAACCTCGTCTACGTCGCGGTCGCCGTGGTCGGCGGGCTGTTCGTCGCGAACGGCACGATGCGGCTCGGCGACGTGCAGGCGTTCATCCAGTACTCGCGGCAGTTCACGCAGCCCCTCTCACAGCTGGGCTCGATGGCCAACCTGCTGCAGTCGGGGGTGGCATCCGCCGAGCGCGTGTTCGAGCTGCTCGACGCCGACGAGCAGGTGGCGGATCCCGACCCCGCGGAGTCACCCGCGAACGCGACCGGACGCCTCGCCTTCGAGAACGTGTCGTTCTCGTACGACCCGGAGAAGCCGCTCATCCACGAGCTCTCGCTCGTGGCCGAACCCGGTCAGACCGTCGCGATCGTGGGACCGACGGGGGCCGGCAAGACCACGCTCGTGAACCTCATCATGCGGTTCTACGACCCGGATGCCGGGCGCATCACCCTCGACGGGGTCGACACGACGCGCATGACGCGCGACGACCTCCGGGCACGCACCGGCATGGTGCTGCAGGACACCTGGCTGTTCGGCGGCAGCATCCGCGACAACATCGCCTACGGGCGGCCGGATGCGACGGAGTCGGAGATCATGGACGCCGCGACGGCCGCCTACGTCGACCGCTTCGTGCACTCGCTGCCCGACGGCTACGACACGGTGCTCGACGACGAGGGCGGCAACGTGTCGGCGGGCGAGAAGCAGCTCATCACGATCGCGCGGGCGTTCCTCGCGCGGCCGAGCGTGCTGATCCTCGACGAGGCCACCTCCTCGGTCGACACCCGCACCGAGCTGCTCGTGCAGCGGGCCATGAGCGCGTTGCGGCGCGACCGCACCTCGTTCGTGATCGCGCACCGGCTCTCCACGATCCGCGACGCCGACCTCATCCTCGTGATGGAGGACGGCGCGATCGTGGAGCAGGGCACCCACGACGAGCTGCTCGTGGCGCACGGCGCCTACGCGCGCCTGTACGAGGCCCAGTTCGCGGCACCCATCGAGGACGAGGCCGCGGCGGCGCCGGTGCCGGCCCTCGTCGGTGCGCCGGAGGCGCCGCCGACGACAGGCGAGATCGTGCGCGAGGCGCTCGCGGAGGAGGGCGCACCCGAGAACGCGGAGTAGCGGGAGCCCGCGGGCGGAGCACGTGACGGGCGGCGGGAGCGACATCTCCCGTCGCCCGTCGTCGCCCCGGGGTGCTCCTTCTCCCGCCGGGCGGGATGCGCTAGCGTGGGAGCGCTCCCACACTGTCGTGGCCGTCAAGGAGGACCGTGCCCCACCCCCGCATCCGACCCTCCGTCGTCGGCGGTCTCGCGCTCGCCGCCGCCCTCGTCGCCGGCGTCGCCGCGCCCACGACCGCCGCCACCGGAGGCGATGAGCTCGGCCCCGAGCTCATCCCCAACGGCGCCTTCGACGCGGGGGCCGCCCCGTGGTGGACGACACCCGACACCGTCGCCGACACCTCCGACGGCGCGCTCTGCGTCGACGCGCCGGGCGGCACGCCCAACGCGTGGTCCACGATCGTCGGCATCGACGGCATCCCGCTCGTGAAGGACGAGAGCTACCGCCTCTCGTTCCGCATCAGCGGCACCGCACCCGTCACCATCCGTGCGCTCGCCCAGCAGAACCAGGCACCCTGGACCGCCGCCTACGAGATGAACCCGACGACCGCGGAGGGGTTCGCCACCTTCGAGGGCGGGTTCACCTCGACGCTCGACTGGCCCGCCGGTCAGCTCGTGTTCCAGATCGGCGGCGCGGACACGGCGTGGACCTTCTGCCTCGACGACGTCTCCCTCCGCACCGGGCCGCCGCCCGCCCCCTACGAGACCGAGACCCACTCGCGGGTGCGGGTCAACCAGTACGGCTACCTCCCCGACGGGCCGAAGCGGGCCACCGTGCTCGTCGACTCGGCGGACGCCGCCGGCGTCGCCTGGACGCTGCGGGACGCATCAGGGACCGAGGTCGCCACGGGCACCGCGGAGCCGTACGGCGACGACCGCACCGTCGCATCCGCCGTGCAGCGCATCGTGTTCGACGACGTCACCACCACCGGGGAGGGGTTCACGCTCGAGGCCGACGGCGAGACGAGCTACCCCTTCGCGATCCGCGACGGCCTCTACGCGCCGCTCGCCGCCGACGCACTTCACTACTTCCTGCTCGCCCGCAGCGGCATCGAGCTCGAGGAGAGCTACGCGGGCGAGGGCTACGCGCGACCCGCGGGACACCTCGGCGTCGCCCCGAACCGCGGCGACCTCGCGGTCGGATGCCAGGCCCCGCAGGGCTACTACCAGGGCTGGAGCTGCGACGGCACCTTCGACGTGCACGGCGGCTGGTACGACGCCGGCGACCACGGCAAGTACGTCGTGAACGGCGGTATCGCCGTGCACCAGCTGCTCGACGCGTGGGAGAGCGCGCAGCGGGCCGGCGACACGACCCTGCTCGACGACGGCGTGCTCTCCATCCCGGAGGCCGGCAACGGCGTGCCCGACATCCTCGACGAGGCGCGCTGGGAGCTCGAATGGATGCAGCGCATGCAGGTGCCCGCGGGGGCGGACCACGCCGGGATGGTGTTCCACAAGGTGCAGGACGACGGGTGGACGGGCCTCCCGCTCATGCCCTGGCTCGACGAGAAGGAGCGGCAGGTGCACCGCCCCTCGACCGCGGCGACCCTCAACTTCGCGGCCGTCGCGGCGAAGGGCTCGCGGCTTTTCGCCGACTGGGATGCCGACTACGCGGCCGAGCTGCTCGCGGACGCCCGCGTCGCCTGGGAGGCGGCGCTCGAGACGCCGGACCTCTTCGCGTCAGTCGCCGACGGCGACGACGGGGGTGGCCCCTACGACGACCTCGAGCTCGACGACGAGTTCTACTGGGCGGCGGCCGAGCTGTTCCTCACGACGGGGGAGACGGCGTTCGCGGAGTTCCTCGCCGAGAGCCCCGAAGCCGAGACCCCCATCGACGCGGAGGGCGGGTTCGACTGGCGCGCCACGACGGCGCTCGGGCGCATCGACCTCGCCATGGTCGACTCGGGCGTCGACTTCGCGGGCCGGGATGCGGCGCGCGCCTCGATCGTGGAGGCCGCCGACGGCTACCTCTCGGCCGCCGGCAGCGCCTTCGAGCAGCCGTACCGTCCGCGGAACGGCGAGTACGACTGGGGCTCGAACGCGATCATCCTCAACAACCAGGTGGTGATCGCCACGGCCGCCGAGATCACCGGCGACGTGCGCTACCGCGACGCCGTGGTCACGGCGATGGACTACCTCCTCGGGCGCAACGGCACCGACCTCTCGTACATCACCGGCTACGGCACGCTGTTCTCGCAGAACCAGCACCACCGCTGGATGGCGCACTCGCTCGACGCCTCGCTGCCGCGCGTCGCAAACGGCACGGTCGCGGGCGGCCCGAACAGCGCGATCCAGGATCCGGTCGCCCAGCAGACCTGGCCCGACGGCTGCGTCGCGCAGCTGTGCTACCTGGACGACATCCAGTCGTGGTCGACGAACGAGATGACCGTGAACTGGAACTCGGCGCTCAGCTGGGTGTCGGTGTGGGTCGCGGTGCACGCGGATGCCGGGGCGGGCTCGGACGGTTCGCCCGGCGGCGCCGTGGGCGGCAGGCCGGGGTGGCTCATCGCGGTGGTCGCGGGCGTGCTGCTGCTCGCCGTCGCCGCGGGCGCTGCACTACTCCTCCGGAGGCGGCGCCGCGCGGACGCGTAGCGGATGCGGCGCTACGCCGACTTCGCGTCGCGCGTGGCCTCGTCGCCCTCGGACAGCCCGAGGTCGAGCTCCCCGCGGACGATGCCCGTCTCGTCGAGGGCGGCGAGCTCGTTCTCGATGACGGCGGTGAAGTCGGACGAGGTGAGCTCGCGGGTGTCCTCGGTGATCTCGCCGAGGGCGGGGAGGACCTTGGCCTGGTCGAGCTGGCTCAGGCGACGGGCCGACGGCATGACCTGGCGCTCGAGCGATCCCACGAAGGTGTTGTAGTCCTTGACGCTGCGCTCGATCGAGCGGCCGAGCTTGTCGACGTGCGCGGCGAGGGTCGTGAGACGCCCGTAGAGCTCGCGGCTCACGTCGAAGAGCGCCTTCGCCTCCTGCGTGACGACCTCGTGCCGCCAGCTGACCGCGACCGCCTTGAGCACGGAGAACAGGGTGACGGGGGAGGCGAGCGCGACGTTGCGATCGAATGCGAACTGCATGATCGCGGGGTCGGTCTCGAGCGCGGCCGAGAGCAGCGACTCGCTCGGGATGAAGGCGACGACCATCTCGGGGCTCGAGTCGAGGCCGTCCCAGTAGCTCTTGGCTCCGAGGGTCGTGATGTGGTCGCGCACGGCCTTGACGTGCTGCTTGAGCAGCGCGTCGCGGCGGGCCAGCTCCGCGTCCTCGGCGGTGGCCGGGATGGCCGCCGCCTCGAGGTAGGAGGTGAAGGGCACCTTGGAGTCGACCGCGATGCTCTTGCCGCCGGGCAGGTGCACGATCATGTCGGGTCGCGCCGTGCGTCCGTCGACGGTGATGCTCGACTGCAGGTCGAAGTTGACGTGCTCGAGCATGCCCGCGGCCTCGACGACGGCGCGCAGCTGGGTCTCGCCCCACACGCCGCGCGTGGAGTTGTTCCGCAGTGCGGAGGCGAGCGAGTCGGCGGTGGCGCGCAGCCGCTCCTCGGAGGAGGTGACCGACTTCAGCTGCTCGGTGAGCTGCACGTGCTGCTCCTGGCGCTGCGCCTCGAGCTCGGTCACCTTGACCTGCATCGCGCCGAGCGACTCCTTGACGGGGGCGAGCGCCTGCAGCACCTTGCTCTCGGCCGCGGCCTCCGCCGCCCGCTGCTTGGCGTCGGCCTCCGTGCGCTCCATGAGCTCGCGGTACTGGTCGCGCGCGGCTCCGAGCTGCTCGCGCACCCCCTCGAGCGCCGCCTGGGCGGTGGCGAGCTGGCGCTCGACCCCGGCCCGTGCCTCGGCCTCCTGCGCGCGCAGCTCGGCGACGGCGGCCTGATGCTGCGCGGCCATCGCCTGCTGCTGGGCCACCGCGACCGCGGCATCCACCCCGGCCACCGCGTCGCCCCGGCGGGCGCGCGTCACGAGCACGCCGGCGACGGCTCCGACGGCGAGGCCGATCACGAGTCCGATCAGGAGGGGCAGCAGAGCGTCCATGCGGTCAGTGTCGCAGCGGCCGCCGACATCCGCGCGGCGACCGGCCGTATCGTCCGCTCCCGCCACTTCAGAAATGCAGGAGATTCCGGTGCGGGTCGCCGCCGGACGCCCGGAACACCGACCGGATGCGGAGGATCTCCTGCATTTTCGACCCGCGTGAACAAGCCATCACATCCCGAAAATGTTAACGAAATGTCTGCGAGTAGCCTCCTGAGCATGGCTGCTGAGATCCTCGACCACTGGGTGGGCGGTGCCGTCTTCACGGGCGAGTCCACCCGCACCGCGCCCGTCTACAACCCCGCCAAGGGCGTCGTGCAGAAAGAGGTGCGGCTCGCCTCCGCCGCCGACGTCGACCACGCGGTCGCCGCCGCGAAGGCGGCGTTCCCGGCGTGGAGCTCCGCGAGCCTCGCGAAGCGGCAGCAGGTGCTGTTCGCGTTCCGCGAGATCCTCAACGCCCGCAAGGAGGAGGTCGCCGCGATCCTCACCGCCGAGCACGGCAAGGTCACCTCCGACGCGCTCGGGGAGGTCGCCCGCGGTCTCGAGGTCGTCGAGTTCGCCTGCGGCATCCCGCACCTCGTCAAGGGGGAGTACTCGGAGAACGTGTCGACGGGCGTCGACGTCTACTCGCTGCGTCAGCCGCTCGGCGTGGTCGGTATCATCAGCCCCTTCAACTTCCCGGCGATGGTTCCGCTGTGGTTCTTCCCCGTCGCGATCGCGGCGGGCAACACGGTGGTGCTGAAGCCGTCCGAGAAGGACCCCTCGGCCGCCATCTGGATGGCGGAGGCGCTCGCGGAGGCCGGGCTGCCCGATGGCGTGTTCAACGTCGTCAACGGCGACAAGGAGTCCGTCGACGCGATCCTCGACCACGCCGACATCGCGTCCGTGTCGTTCGTCGGCTCGACCCCCATCGCCAAGTACGTCTACGAGCGCGGCACCGCCGCAGGCAAGCGCGTGCAGGCCCTCGGCGGCGCCAAGAACCACATGCTCGTTCTGCCCGACGCCGACCTCGACCTCGTCGCCGACTCCGCCGTCAACGCGGGCTTCGGCTCCGCGGGCGAGCGCTGCATGGCGATCTCGGTGCTCGTCGCGGTCGAGCCGGTCGCGGACGAGCTGATCGGCAAGATCCGCGACCGGATGTCCACCCTCACGGTCGGCGACGGCACGCGCGGCTGCGACATGGGTCCGCTCATCACGCGCGAGCACCGCGACAAGGTGGCGGGCTACCTCGACGTCGCCGTCGCGGACGGCGCGGAGCTCGTCGTCGACGGGCGCGGGATCGAGGTCGACGGCGACGCTGACGGGTTCTGGCTCGGCCCGACCCTCGTCGACAAGGTGCCGACCTCATCCGCCGTCTACCGCGACGAGATCTTCGGACCCGTGCTCTCGGTCGTGCGCGTGCAGTCGTACGACGAGGGGCTCGAGCTCATCAACAACGGCCGCTACGGCAATGGCACCGCCATCTTCACGAACGACGGCGGCGCCGCGCGACGCTTCCAGCGCGAGGTGCAGGTGGGCATGGTCGGCATCAACGTGCCGATCCCGGTGCCGGTCGGCTACTACTCCTTCGGCGGCTGGAAGGACTCCCTGTTCGGCGACACGAAGGCCTACGGGCCGGACGCGGTTCACTTCTTCACGCGCCAGAAGGCGGTCACCTCGCGCTGGCTCGACCCCTCCCACGGCGGCATCAACCTGGGCTTCCCGCAGAACGGCTGACCCGCGGGCGCGGGTGGGTTCGGCGGGAGCAACCGCGTATTCGGCGGGAGCAATCGCGCATCCGGCGGGGGCAACCGCGCATCCGGCGGGGCAACGCGCGTGCGGCGGGAGTAGTTGCTCCCGCCGCGTGCGGTATCCCTATCCGGGCGCGCCGGAGGAGTCGCCGCGATGGGATGCGCCGACCGCGAGCACGCAGAGGGCTGAATAGCGGAGTCGAATCGGTGCGGGCGGAGACGTGGTTACCCGGCGGGAGTCGTTGCCCCCGCCGCCCGCCGGTTGTGCCGCCCGCGCCTGCGGTTGCTCCCGCCGCACAATCCGCGAATGCTGAGCGACCCGCGGAACGAATGGGGGCGTGCTGCCCCGGCTCAGGAGGCGACGGCCACGGCCGGCGGGACCGTCGAGGCGATGCGGATACCGGCGAGCTCGGACAGCTCGGGCAGGTCGATGGCCCCGTGGCGGTCGGCCGCGTGGATCATGATGGCGGCGCAGGCCTCCGCGTCCGCGACGGCGTCGTGGTGGGGGAAGTCCTCGAAGCCCGCCGCCATCGCGACCATCGGCAGCCGGTAGGACTCCAGATGGTAGGTCTTGCGCGCCAGCTGCAGGCTGCACATGTAGGAGTAGGCGGGGATGGGCAGCCCGGTCGCCGTGCACGCCGCCTTGATGACGCCCATGTCGAAGCCGGCGTTGTGCGCGACGAGGATGTCGGCGCCCGTGAACTCGACCAGGTCGGGGAGCTGCTCGACCCATCCGGGCGCCTCAAGCACGTCGGTGGCGCGGATGCCGTGGATGCGCGTGTTCCACTCGACGAAGTGGTCGTGGCCGGGCGGCGGCTGGATGAGCCAGCCGATGCGGTCGACGACCTGCCCGTCGCGCACCTTCACGAGGCCGACCGAGCAGGCGCTCGCACTGGATCCGTTCGCTGTCTCGAAGTCGATCGCGGTGAAGTCCAGTGGCACGTCCCGACTCTCGCACGGGGCACCGACACGGCCCGCGGGACGCGCCGCGCGCCCGGAAACGGCGGGCCCTCGCGGGCCTCCCGGCGGCGGCTGGCGGACCATCGGGCCGCGTGAGAAAAGGCGGGGCCGTCGCCGGTCATCCCGGCGACGGCCCCGATGGTGGTCCCGCGTGGCGTGCGCATCACCGCACGCGCACGAGGGCGTGCGTCTGCGCGAGCGTGCGCTCCCGGTCGAGCTGGAGGCGCAGCGCCTCGCGCTCGCGGTGCAGCAGCCCCAGCTCGAAGGAGTTCGCGAGCCGCTCGTGGCGGGCGAGCTCGCGTCCGGGGCGGCGGCCCCAGCGTATGAGCGCCATTCCGAGGTGCAGCGCGGCGCGGTCGAGGAGGCCCAGGGCGCGCGCGGGCGCGTGCACGGTGGGCTTCTCCGCCTCGTGGGGTGGTGGGGTGCGACGCGTTGTGGGCGTCAGCGTGGTGTTCATGATCGGTGTCCTCTGTGTGGTGGGTGTCGAGGCGCGCATGGTGGGCTGCCTCGGAGGTGCGCCGCTCCTGGCGGCACGGTATCGACCACCACCGACGGTCGGAGGGGTCGCGGACGGGACGTGATCCGCGGTGCACGGGGCACCTGGATCGGGCTTCGTGAGCGTCGCCACCGTCATGGACGGCGGCGCAGAAACGCTCAGCCTTCCCGGACGGAGAGGACGCCGACGAAGCCGGCGGTGAATGCGAGTCGACGCTCGCGGCGGATGAACGGTGCGTTCGTCATTGCCGGCTCCTTTCGGTGTCTGGTGTCGTGCCGACGCTCGGCACAGGTGACGACCATAGTCACCGCACACGACGCGGCGCAAGCATGCCGGGCGTGTCGCGCCCGATTCGGGACACCTCCGGACCCCCGGTCCCGCCGGTAGGCTTGAGCCCCGTGGCTCTCACCATCGGAATCGTCGGCCTGCCCAACGTCGGCAAGTCGACCCTCTTCAACGCCCTCACCAAGAACTCCGTGCTCGCGGCGAACTATCCCTTCGCGACGATCGAGCCGAACGTGGGCGTGGTGAACCTGCCCGACGAGCGCCTCGGCATCCTGGCGCAGATCTTCGGCAGCGAGCGCATCCTCCCCGCGACGGTGAGCTTCGTCGACATCGCCGGCATCGTGAAGGGCGCCTCGGAGGGGGAGGGCCTCGGCAACCAGTTCCTCGCCAACATCCGGGAGGCGGATGCGATCGCGCAGGTCGTGCGCGGCTTCTCCGACGACGACGTGGTGCACGTCGCCGGTGCGGTGAACCCGAGCGACGACCTCGAGGTCATCACGACCGAGCTCGCGCTCGCCGACCTGCAGACCCTCGAGAAGGCGATCACGCGCCTCGAGAAGGAGGTCAGGGGCAAGAAGGCCGACCCGGCGGTGCTGGATGCGGCGCTCGCCGCGAAGAAGGCGCTCGACGAGGGCACGCCCCTGTCGCGCGCGACGGGCATCGAGCTGCCGTTGCTCCGGGAGCTCGGGCTGATGACGGCGAAGCCGATCATCTACGTGTTCAACGTCGACGAGGCGGTGCTGACGGACGAGGCGCGCAAGGCGGGGCTCGCGGCCCTCGTCGCGCCGGCGAAGGCGGTGTTCCTGGATGCGAAGGTCGAGTCGGAGCTCATCGACCTCGACCCGGAGGACGCGGCCGAGCTGCTCGCCTCCACCGGCCAGGAGGAGTCGGGCCTCGACCAGCTGGCCCGCATCGGCTTCGACACGCTGGGCCTGCAGACCTACCTGACGGCGGGTCCGAAGGAGGCGCGCGCCTGGACGATCCGCAAGGGCTGGAAGGCGCCGCAGGCGGCGGGCGTCATCCACACCGACTTCGAGCGCGGCTTCATCAAGGCCGAGGTGACCTCCTTCGAGGACCTCGTCGCGGCGGGCTCGCTCGCCGAGGCCCGCGCCCGCGGCAAGGCTCGCATCGAGGGCAAGGACTACGTCATGCAGGACGGCGACGTGGTGGAGTTCCGCTTCAACGTGTAGCCCGACGCGTCGCGGGTACGAGATGATCGCGACATGAGTGAGGTCCCCGTTCCGCCGCAGCCACCCCAGCGGCGGAGGCTGCCGTGGTGGGCGTGGACGTTGATCGCCTTCGGTGCGGTGATCGTGCTCGCCATCCCCGTCGTCGTGGTCGTCGGGGGTCTGGCCGCCTACGTGGGGCACAGCGCGAGCGAGACGAGCCCCGACCAGCCGTTCATCGACGGGCCGGAGCAGCGGCCGAACGCGAGATCACCGCTCGACTGCCGCGAGCAGTGCTTCGGCTTGGACGACGCCACGCTGATGGCCGTATCCGCCGCCGACGTCGCCCCGCTGGCGATCGACGACGAGCTCAACGGGGTCGGGGAACTCGAGCCGAGCGCGGTGGGCGCGGTCGCGCCGGAGGTGGGCGAGCACTGGCTCGACGTGGGCGGCGACGGGGAGTGCTCGTTCCTGCCGTCCAACGCGCCGTACTTCTCTGTCGGGCCGGATAGCGCATCTTCCGATCCGATCGCCTGGGTCCAGACCTGGAAAACGGGCGCCGAGATGATGGACATCGCGGCTCGCGCGTTTCCGACGACCCAGGATGCGAGCGCATTCGTGCGAGACCTGCACCGGCGGGTGGCCGCCTGCCCGTGGCAGGACCTGAACATTCCGTCTGCCGGGGGTCTCGACACGAGTCTCGTGCAGATCACGCCGCAGGCGGGCATCGACGTGCCGGATGATGTCGCCGCGGTGGGGTGGGTGCGCGAGGGCAGCCCCGGGCCCCGGTGGCGCTCTTATGTGTGGGACCTGCAGCGCGGAAACCTCGTCGTGCAGGTGCGCGTGCTCACCGACGGTCGCATCCTCGAGCAGGATGTCGCCGCGTTCGCCGAGCACATGGCCGAGCGCCTCGGCGGACTCTCCGCGGCAGCGCCGTGAGCGCAGCGCCGGTCGCGCATCCGCACACGCGACGGCCGTCCTGAAAACCGACGGGCCCTCGGCGCCGTCGAGGGGGCGGAAATGACCCGTCGGCAGGTGCTTTTCGGGTCGTTCGCGCCCCCTCGGCCCAGCGCGCCCTCGGCAGCCGCCACCCCATCCGCTAGCTTCTCCTCATGTCTACGCAGATGACCGCGGGCGGCGAGCCGGCACCCTACGTCGTGGAGCGGGCTCCGCAGCCTCCGCGATCGAAGACGCTTGGCCGGGTGGCGATGCTGCTCGGCCTCGGCGTGTTCGCCGGTTCGCTCCTGGCGGCGCTCCTCATGGGGTTCGCGGCGGCCCCGTACGCGCGCTCCGGCCCGGGCGGCTTCGGCGTGAACCTCCGCCTCGACTCGGGGGACCCCGCCGAAGCGACGCTCGCGGTGCTCGCGCTCGTGCACGTGCTGCTGGGTACGGCTCTCGGCGTCTGGGCGCTCACCCAGGGCATCGTGGCGATCGTCACCGCTCGCGGGCGTGCGTTCGGCGTCGTGGCGGTCGTCGCGGCGTTCCTCGCCCCGGGGCTCTCCCTCGTGGTCTACATGGCGACGGCGGTCGCCAACGCGCAGCTCTGATCACCATGCCCCTCCTCGACCACCTCGGCGTCACCGTCGACGACGTGCCGCGCGCCGTCGCGCAGTTCGACCCCGTGCTGACCGCGCTGGGCCTCGTGCGGCACGACGGCGACGGATCGGTCTCGTGGTATCGGGAGGGCGAGACAGAGCTCATCCTGATGCCGGCGCGGGAGGCGGGCACCGGCCCGCACGTGCACGGGCGCGTCGGATGGCAGCATCTCGCGTTCGCCGTCGACTCGCGCGAGGAGGTCGACCGCATGCACGCGGTCGCGCTCGCAGCCGGCTGGACACCCGTGCGGGAGCCGAAGCTCTATCCACGCTTCACCGAGCGCTACTACGCCTCGTTCCTCGAGGACGACAACGGCATCCGCATCGAGTTCATGCACAACCCGCCGCGGGAGCAGGGGGCCGGCTGAGCTGCCCGTCAGTGCGCGTCGCCCACGAGCTTGAGGCCGATCACACACGCGACGAGGCCCAGAATGAGCAGCAGCTTCACGAGGCTCACCGACTCCGTGCCGGTCAGCATGCCGTAGCCGACGGTGAGGGCGGCCCCGATGCCCACCCACACCGCGTAGGCCGTGCCGGTGGGGATGTCGCGCATCGCGATGGCGAGACCGGCCATGCTCGCGAGGAGTCCGCCGCCGAACACGAGTGTCGGCACGAGCTTCGTGAAACCCTCGGAGCGCCCGAGTGCCGTCGCCCAGACGGCCTCCAGCACCCCGGACACGACGAGAACGATCCACGCGAACACGACGACCTCCTGGCCAGTCTTGTCGCGTTCCCGGTACTGATCCGTCGTCGGGGAGCCGCATCGCGGGCTCGGCACCCAGGCTGCCCGCTCCGCCTGTGCGGACCCTGGGCGGCGGGGCCTCAGGCGTCGAGCGTCTCGGACGACAGCCGCGGCTCGACGCGGCGCTCGGGCCGGAAGCCGGCCTTGTCCGCGTAGAAGGCCCGGATGCGGTCCATGTCGGCGGCGACGTCGCCCGTGAGCTCGAGGGTGGGGCCGAGGCCGGTGGTCATCGTGGTGCGGTCGACATAGCCGAGGGTGACGGGCATGCCCGTCTCGCGGGCGATGCGGTAGAAGCCCGACTTCCAGTGGGTGTTGCCGCCGCGGGTGCCGTCGGGCGTCACCACGAGACCGAACACCTCGCCCGAGTGCACCCGTGCGACGACCTCGTCGACGACGCGGCTCGCATCCGTGCGGTCCACGGGGATGCCGCCGAGCGCCCGCATGACGGGGCCGCGCCAGCCCGCGAAGAGGCTCTTCTTGCCGAGCCAGCGGATGTCGATCCCGAGTCGCCAGGCGATGCCGAGCATCAGCACGAAGTCCCAGTTGGAGGTGTGCGGGGCGCCGATGAGCACGGTGGGGCGACTCGGCGCGGGCTCGCTCACGAGCTTCCAGCGGGAGAGGGCCCAGAACAACCGGGCGAGGACGCGACGCACCTCCCCACGGTACGGGCGTGCGCATGACGTGCGCGGCATGCGACATCATGGCCGCATGACGGGCGAGCCGGACACCGCGGTCGACACCCTGTACGACCCGCAGCAGGTGCGCGGGCTGTTCGACCGGATGTCGCGCAGCTACGAGCGCATGAACGTCGCCGCCTCCTTCGGTTTCTCGGTGCGGTGGCGTCGGCAGCTGATGCGCCTGGTGCCGACGGGCGGGGGCCGAGTGCTCGACGCGATGTCGGGGATGGGCGAGACCTGGGGCCAGCTCGTGCGGCGCTTCCCGGATGCGGAGCTCGTCGCGCTCGACTTCGCCCCCCGCATGGTGGAGCACGCGCGCGAGCGCAACTCGCGTCGGTTCGGCGGTCGCCTCGCGGTGCACTGCGAGGACATGCTCTCGTCGCCGTTCCCCGACGCCTCGTTCGACGTCGTGGTGAGCGCGTACGGGCTGAAGACCTTCGACGCGGAGCAGAGCGCGCGGTTCGCCGACGAGCTCGCCCGCATCCTGAGGCCGGGCGGCGCCTTCGCGTTCGTCGAGGTGACGGAGCCGTCGAACCGGCTGCTCCGCCGGCTCTACGACTTCTACCTCTCGCGGGTCATCCCCGTCGTCGGGGTGTTGCTGGTGTCCGATCCCGTCGAGTACCGGATGCTGTTCCGCTACGTGCGCGCGTACGGCGACGGCGGGCGGTCGGAGCGTGCCCTCGCGGCGCATCCGCAGCTGACGGTCGAGCGTCGCTCGCACTTCTTCGGCTGCGCGACGAGCTTCAGTGGACGCCGGCTGGACTGAGCGGTGCAGCCCCCTGTCGCGCGCGGCCTCGCGACGGGAGTAGCGTGAGCGCCACCACCACCGTGAGGGGATGTCTTGGACGATCTCGGCCGCACCCCGGCTCGCGTCTCGACCGGCACACTCCCTGGGCGGGACGACGTCGAGCGCCTCGTCGACGACGCCTACCGCTACGGCCTCGCGTCGCGGGACGGCGAGATCGCCACGTACATCCCCCGCCTCGCGCAGGCCGATCCGGAGCTCTTCGGGGTGAGCGTGGCCGAGGTCGACGGGGCGGTCCACACCGCCGGTGATGCGGATGCCGTGTTCTCGATCCAGTCGATCTCGAAGGCCTTCGTCTACGCGCTCGTGTGCGAGGAGCTCGGGCACGAGACGGTGCGCGAGCGGGTGGGCGTCAACAACACGGGCCTCGCCTTCAACTCGGTCGTGGCCATCGAGCTCAACGACGGCCACCCCATGAACCCGATGGTGAACGCCGGGGCGATCGCGACGACCGCGCTCGTGCCGGCCGCCTCCGCCGAGGAGCGCTGGGCCCGCATCCAGCACGGCCTCTCTGCCTTCGCGGGCCGCCGGCTCGAGCTCGACGGCGAGGTGTACACCTCGGAGGCGGACACCAACCAGCGCAACCGGGCGATCGGCACGCTCCTGCAGGCCTACGGCCGCATCGACGCGGATCCGCTCGCGGCCGTCGACGTCTACACGCGCCAGTGCTCGCTGCTCGTGAGCGCCGCGGACCTCGCGGTGATGGGCGCGACCCTCGCCGACGGCGGCGTCAACCCGGTGACGGGGGAGCGCGTCGTGTCGCCCGCGGTGGCGCGCGACACGCTGGCGGTGCTCGCCTCGACCGGTCTCTACGAGCGCTCGGGCGAGTGGCTCTTCGAGATCGGCCTGCCCGGCAAGTCGGGCGTCGCGGGCGGCATCGTGACGATCTCGCCCGGCAAGGGCGGCATCGGCGTGTTCTCGCCGCGCCTCGACAGCGCCGGCAACAGCGTGCGGGGCCAGCGGGCCACGCGCTTCCTCTCCCGCGCCCTGGGGCTCGACGTGTTCGCGTCCGAGGCTCACGAGCACGGGCCGTACCCCTACACGAGAGAGATGGGTTCCGCATGACCGCCACGGACGCCGCCCCCGCCCCCGAGGCGAGGACCTCGTGGGCCCCCATGGTGGGGCTGTTCTTCGCCCAGATGCTGATGTCGTTCAACGTCGCGGCGCTTCCCGTGTCGATCGGCGGCATGGTGGAGGAGTTCGGGGTGCCGCCGACGACGGCGAGCACCGCGATCGTCGTCTACGGTCTCGCCGTCGCCGCGCTCGTCATGGTCGGCGCGAAGCTCGGCCAGCGGGTCGGCTGGGTGCTCATCTTCCGCATCGTCGTGGCGACCTTCGCGGGCTCGTCGCTCATGATGCTGTTCGGTCCGAGCATCGGCTGGATCATCGGCGCCCAGATCGTGGCGGGCGCCTCGGCCGCCATCATCGTGCCGAGCCTCGTCGCGCTCATCGCCGAGAACTACCGCGGCAGCCAGCAGGCGACCGCGGTCGGCTCCCTCGGCTCGGCCCGCGCCATCTCGGGCATGACGGCGTTCTTCGTGGGCGGCGCGCTCGGCACCCTCATCGGATGGCGGCCGGTGTTCGGGGTGGTGCTCGGCATCGCGGTGCTGGTGTTCATCCTGAGCTTCCGGCTGCGGGGCGACAAGGGCGACCCGGGCATCAAGATCGACCTCGTGGCCGCGGTGCTCATCGGCCTCGCGATCGTGTCGCTCACGCTCGGCTTCAACAACCTCAACGCCTGGGGTGTGCTCGAGGCGAACGACTCCGCGCCGTTCTCGATCGCGGGCGTCTCGCCGGCGCCCCTGCTCATCGTGCTCGGCATCGTGCTCGGTCAGGCCTTCTTCCTGTGGACGCGGCGGCGCACCCGCGCGGGCAAGGTGCCGCTCGTGAGCCTCGCGGTGCTGGGGCGCGGCAGCGAGCGCGCCGCCGTGTACGCGATGTTCATCGTGGTCGCGCTCGAGGCGGCGCTCAATTTCACGGTGCCGCTCTACATCCAGATCGTGCAGGGGCGCACCCCGTTCGACACCTCGCTCGCGATGATGCCGTTCAACCTCACCGTGTTCGTCACGGCGACGCTCATCGTGCGCTTCTACGGCCGCTTCAACCCGAAGACGATCGGCGTCTTCGGCTTCATCCTCACGACCTCGGCGCTCGTCTGGCTGTCGTTCGTGGTGACCAACAACTGGGAGACCCTGCCGACGATCCTCGGCCTGTTCGTCTTCGGCGTCGGACAGGGCGCCCTCGTGACGCTCGTCTTCAACGTGCTCGTCACGGCCGTGCCGAAGAACCTCGCGGGGGACGTCGGCTCGATCCGCGGCACGACGCAGAACCTGGCGTCCGCCGTGGGCACGGCGGTCGCGGGGGCGCTGCTCGTCGGCATCCTGTCGTTCAACCTCGCGCAGGCGCTCATGTCGAACACCTACCTCCCGGAGGAGCTGGTCGACGAGGTGAGCCTCGAGAACGCGAACTTCGTGAGCAACGACCAGCTGCGCACCCTGCTCGAGGGCACCGATGCGAGCGCCTCCCAGACGGAGGAGTTCGTGCGGATCAACGAGGAGGCACGTCTGTCGGCGCTGCGGATGGGGCTGCTGATCCTCGCGGGGATCTCGGCGCTCGCGATCGTCCCGGCCGCGCGCCTGCCGCGCTATCGCCCGGGCGAGATCCCCGACCCGTCGGACGCGGAGCCGGCCACGGGGAAGCGGAAGTGATGGCCCTCGCGGTGGCCGTACGATGAGCCCCATGGGAACGCTCTTCTACGCCGATCAGGCCATCGAGATGGACGACCGCACGCTCGCGCATCTCAAGGTCGCGGTGGTGACGAAGCTCCGCCGCGGGGAGAGCTTCACCCTCTCGTGGACGCATTCGGAGGGGCAGCCGAACGGCCGCACCACCATCTGGATGCACGAGGCGATCCCGCTGCGCTTCGAGTTCGAGGAGACGGACGCCCCCGAGCTGCACCGCGAGTGGATCGAGCAGATCCTGCGCTCGGCGAACACGACGGGCGGCATCCAGCTGACGGCGGAGCACATCGAGACGGGCCCCCTCCCGGAGCTCGGCGCCACCGAGCACCTCTCCTAGCACGTCCGCGCGCAAATCGGAACGGGTTCGCGGCATCCGCCGCGCGGGCGCAGCATGGTCGCAGGTGAGATCGATGAGAGCACTGCGATGAGGGCCCTGCATTACGCCGGATGCGAGCTGGTGACGAGCGATCGCGTCGCGGAGGCGCTGCTCGACTACGTCGTCACCCTCCCGCTCAACCAGCCGCCCGAACGTGTGACGATTCCCGCGTTGCGCGACGGCGCCCCCGTGGTCGCCGAGCTCGTGCTGACCGCGTCGACCGCGATCGCAGCGGTGACGACCAACACGCGCGAGACGGTGCTCGACGGCGAGGACTACGCGATCGAGGTGCTGCGCAACAAGGCCCGCAGGCTGGACAGCGTCGGCTTCATCTTCCACGGCTGAGTCGCCGGCGAGGCGGCTCTCAGCGCGCGGGGTGGTCCTTGCGCTTGACGGAGTTGTCGCGCGACTTCACGGGCTGCTCGGTCGCGGGATCGTCTCCCAGCACGAGGCCCCGCGTGGAGCCCGCCTGCACCGCGAGCTCCTCCAGCCAGTCCTTGTCGATGAGCGGCATCCGGCTGCCCGAGTAGCGGAAGTACAGCGGGATGGCGGTGTCGAGCCAGATGGAGCTGCGCCCGTCGCCGACGCCCGGGGTGTCGCGCCAGCTGAACATGAACGACTCGCGGCGGCGCAGCTTCGCGTTGATGACGAGCTCGAGGTGCGCGAGCACCCGGTCGTCGAAGGAGATCTCGATCCCCGATGTCCCGTAGATGAGCGAGCCCACGGCGACCTTCCCCTCTCCGCGCGCGTACGACGGCGCTCCCGCGATGCTACGCCACCGCTGAGGTCGTGCGGACTCGGGGCGCTCCTTTGTCGGTACGCTTCCCTCATCCGCTACCACCACCTGGAGGAACCCGAGATGGCCGAGGCCGCCAAGAAGAAGACCACAGCCAAGGCAGACGACGCCGAGGCCCCCGCGACCTGGAGGCCCACCGCGGAGGCGAAGCGCAAGGCGACCACGCTGCGGATCGTCGCAGGCGTGCTGTGGCTCGTCGCGATCGCCGCCGAGGCGGTCGGAATCTTCTGGCTGCTGCGCCAGCGCACCCTGGCGAGCGCCGACGGCTCCACGAAGCTGACGCGCGACGAGGAGACGGGCCTGCTCGTGCAGCAGTCCGGCACGGGGCAGGCGGCGACCTTCCCGCAGTGGGCGTTCATCACCCTCATCGTGCTGCTCGTCGTCATCGCGGCGCTCTCGATCACGGGCTCGATCCTGTGGAAGAAGGCCAACCGCCTAGACCCCGCCTCGAAGAAGGACAAGCTCCGCTTCTTCGTGCAGAACCAGCTCGGCGCGATCATCGCGATCATCGCGTTCCTGCCGCTCATCATCATGATCTTCCTCAACAAGGACATGTCGAAGGGGCAGAAGGCCACCGCGGGCACCATCGGCATCGTGCTCGCGGCCGTCGCGGTCGTCGTGTTCGGCATCGACTACAACCCGCCGTCGCAGGAGCAGTACACGGCCGACCAGTCGACCGTCATCCAGCTGCTCGGCCGCGACCACGTCTACTGGGTGGCCGGCGGCTCGGTGTACCACGTCTGCAACGAGGTCCCGGACATCACGGGCGCGTCGTCGGAGCCCGGCGAGGGCACGACCGCGGAGGCCGTCGAGGCGGGCAAGACCCGGCTCACGCTCGAGCTGAAGTCCGAGCTCAACACCTGCAGCCTCCCGGTCCCCGAGAACGTGGACGACATCGTCTCGGCCCTCCGCGAGATCCGCGACGGCGCGACGGAGACGGTGCTGCCGGCCCCGGTGTACGCGGAGGGCGTGACGCCGCCCTTCACGCCCGTGGGCTGAGCCCAGGACCCGATCGGGGGTGGCGCGCGGCACGGCTGCGGGTCGCCCCCGATTCGTTCGCGGGCCCGCCTATCCGACGGGTGCCGGGGTGGCCTCGTCGAAGTGGTCGAGCAGCTCGCCGAGCATGCCGTACTCGCCGCTCGCCCGGCAGGGGTCGCCCGCGTGGGCGGCCAGCGCATCCGGGTCCGCGCGCGCGGGGTCGCGCCCGCAGAGCGCCTGACCCTCCGCCTCGAACCGCAGGCGGCTGCGGCTGAACGAGGAGAGGCTCCATCCGAGCGGCACCGAGATCGCGGGGTCGGTCGAGGGTGACGCGACCACCACCCCGCCCGGCAGCGCGCGCCTGACGGCGGCGACCGCGCGCTCGCACGCGTCGGCATCCGGCGGGCATGCCTGCAGGTAGGCGTCGGATGCCCGCCGCAGCCACGCGGAGGGCGAGGTCTGCGGCCCCTTCGCCCCGAGGATCGCCGCGAGCGGCACGAGAGCGTCGGGCCGCGTGCCGTCGGGGGCGACGATCACGTCGCTTCCGGGCTCGTTGGTCGCGAACAGCAGCACGGGAACCACGTACGGCCGCGCGCCGCCGTCGGCGGCGGCGTTGGTGGCGCGGATGAGCGCCGTGAGCGCCGGCGCGACGTCCACCCAGGTGCCGATGGCGCTGTTGTCGGTCGATCCGCCGTCCACGAGCTGCAGGTCGGCGACCCGCCGGCAGCCGGCCGGCAGGGTGTCGGGCGAGATGCGGCCGCCCGGGCTCACGAAGGGGAACCGGGCCGAGAGCTCGGCCGCGGTCGCCCAGCTGAGGTTCGCGCGGCAGGCGCCCAGGTAGTCGACGAGGTCGATCGTGCTCGCGAACTCGGCCCGCCGGGAGGCGCAGTCGGGCGCCGCCGCGGTCTGCGCGCCCTCGCCGGCATCCGTCTGCGTCCAGCCGCCGGGGCTGAGGTCGAGCTGGCTCACGAGCACCTTGCAGAGCGAGGTCGCATCCGTGGAGCCCAGCACGAGGTATCCCGTGGGCGCGACGGGTGCGGCGTCGAAGGGCTCGGCGAACTGCGGCGCCTGGCTCTCCCAGGTGAGCTCCTGCATGGCGGTGCGGTCGCGCCACTCCCAGCCGGCGGCGTGCGGGATGCCGGAGCTCGGCACCCGGATGCCGGACACCGCGCCGACCAGATCGCCCGCCAGCAGGCCGGCGAGGTCGGCCGACAGTGCGTCGTCGCCCGCGAAGTCGATCGTCGACTGCTGCGCGCCGCCCGATCGCGGGTTCCCCTCGGTGCGGAAGGAGGCGAGCCCGACGCTGCCGCCGCTCGCGCCGGTCGAGGCGAACACGGCATCCGCGGCGCAGTCGCCGGCGGCGGGCAGCTCGCGCAGCACGTCGACCGTCCAGGTGGCCGCCCGGATGCCGCCGCCCTCCGCGGCGACCAGCACGAGCGGCTTCACGCGCACGCCGCCGACGGTCGTCGCGCAGCTGTCGCCCGCGTACCAGTCCGCGTAGGCGGGGGCGAGCTGCGCGCGGGTCGGGAGGGTGCCGTCCGCGGTGAAGCGCACCGCATGCAGGCTCGGGGCGTTCTGCACGCTCGACGCGACGACGGGCAGCACCACGAGCAGGGTGACTACGGGGGCCGAGCGCAGCCGCAGTACCTGGAACACCTCGAGCGGCCGGCGGCGCCCCAGGCTCAGGGTGAGCCAGCCGAGGATGCCGGTCCACGCGCCCGCGAGCAGCACGATGACGGCCGCCGCCCCGACGACCGCCGAGATCGCCATCGGCAGCAGGAGGAACGCGAGCACGACCCCGCTCGACACCGCGAGCACGACGATGCCGAGACGGTTGAGCAGGGCCTGCTGGGCCTCGCTGACCTCGCCGGGCTGCACCGCGGCTCCGAGGGTCGCGCCGACCATCGTCGGGCCGAGCGCTCGCGGCGGGTCGCTCGCCGCCCAACGACGGAAGCCGACGCCCGCCGCGACACCGAGCAGCAGGAAGCCCGCGGCGAGCGCGGCCGTCCAGCCCGTCGTGCCGGCGAACCGCGAATCGTCGAACGCGCCGATCGCCGCGAGCGCGAGGGGCGTCACGAGGGCCTTGAACGGCCCGAGCCCCGCGAGCGCGACCCACAGCACGATCAGCCCGTCCCCGGCGCGGCGGGCGGAGACCGCATCCTCGTGGGTGTCGGCCGGGCGGAGCGTCGGCGGGGCCGCGGCATCCGAACCCGATCGCACGGCACGGATGAGCTTCGACGAGCCCGGGATCGCCACGAGCGCCGCGACGAAGACGACGAGCGGCACCCAGTCCGCGGGGGCGCGGTTCTGGGCGATACCGAGCGCGACTCCGACGACGGCGGCGACCGCGGCGGTGACGAGCCAGGGGAGCAGGGGCGAGGCGGGACGGTCGTCGTACTCCGAGCGGGCGTAGCGCCGGGCGCGGCCGCGCGCCAGCCACAGCAGGCCCGTGCCCGTCACGGCGAAGGCGAGCAGCGTCGCGACGAGCGGCAGGGCGTCGAGGCCGCCGTACCCGATCCACGAGCGGTAGACGTCGGGCAGCTGCTCGATCACGCCGTCCGCGCTCACGAGCGACACCGCGGCGATCGCGCCGACCACGATGGCCACCAGTCGCTGGGCGTAGAGGCCGCGCCATCCGCGGCCCAGGGCGGCGCGTGCCCGGTCGCCGACCTCCCGCCCGAGCAGGAGGAACCCCGCCACGGCGAGGCCCGCCGCGAACTTGGCCGAGGTCGCCGCCACCTGCGGCCAGACGAGCCAGCCGGGCGCCCCCGGGACGCTCAACGCGACGAGCAGCGCATCCTCCGCGAGGTCGGCGATCGCGAGCGCCGCGACCAGGCCGAGACCCCAGCGGCGCACGCGGATGCCCTCCCGGGTGACACGGCGCACCAGTCGCACGAGCAGTGTCGTGTAGCACGCGATGAGCACGAGGTCGGCGAGCACCGAGGCGCGGATGAGGGACGCCACCGGGAATGCGGACGCGGCCCAGTCGCCCCACGCCTCCGTCTCCAGGAAAGCCGTCGGTCCGTAGACGCCCGACAGCGCGTGCGTGCGCCCCGAGGGGGAGACGACGTCCGCGATCAGACGGTCGAGCTCGTTCATGACGAGCAGCGCCGCGAGGGCCAGCAGGGCGAGGGCGACGGACGAGAACACGCTCGCGCGCAGCCGTCTGCGCCAGACGGTTCGGGGGGATGCGGCAGCGGACACGGAGGCCTCCAGCCGGGCGGCGATGCTCCAGGGTAGCGGCGCCCCCGTTCCGCTGTCACGCGTCGACGGCCTAGGCTGACGCACGCCGGGAACCACCACCCCGGCGATGGCGAGGGAGCCAGATGGACGTCCTGCTCTTCATCCTCCAGCTGCTGGTCGTGCTGGGCGCGATCGTCATGGGTACACGCTCCAGCGGCGTCGGACTCGGCCTCTGGGGCGGTGTCGGCGTCGCCCTGCTGGTGTTCGTCTTCCGGCTCCCGCCCGGGTCGCCGCCCGTCGACGCGCTGCTCATCGTCATGTCGGTCGTGCTCGCCTCGAGCGTCATGCAGGTCGCCGGCGGAATCGACTGGATGGTGTCGGTCGCCGCCAAGCTCATCGCCCGCTCACCGAAGCAGATCACCCTCGTCGCACCCCTCGTGTCGTTCCTGTTCGCCGTCGGGGCCGGCACCTCGAACATCCTCTACCCGCTGCTGCCCGTCATCCAGGACCTCAGCTACCGCAACGGCATCCGACCCTCCCGCCCGCTCTCGCTCTCGGTCGTGGCGACCTCGGTCGCCCTCGCCTGCTCGCCCGTGTCGGCGGCGATGGCGGCGATGGTCACCCTCACCGACGTCTCGCCGTACGACTACGAGCTCATCGACATCATCAAGGTCACCTTCCCCGCGGCCGTCGTCGGCATCGTCGTCACGAGCTTCCTCGTGCGGCGTCTCGGGAAGGACATCGCCGACGACCCGGCGATCCAGGCGAAGATCGCGGCGGGCGACATCCCCGCCCCGGGGGCGTCCGCGACAGCGGTGAAGGCCGAGGTGAAGGTCACCGCCGCGGGGCGCAACGCCGCGATCATCTTCCTCGTCGGCGTGCTGACGATCGTCGTGTTCGGTCTCGCCAAGGGCATCCGGCCGCTCGACGGCAACGGCGACCCCGTCGGGATGACCCCCATCATCGAGATCGTCATGTTCGTCGCGGGCACCGTGATCCTCATCGTCTCGCGCCCGAAGGTCGCCGAGGTGCCCGTCCAGACCGTGTTCCGCGCGGGAATGGTCTCGGCGATCGCCCTCTTCGGTCTCGCGTGGCTGACCGACACCTTCCTGGCCGCGCACTCCGAGCTGATCGCCGAGTCCGTCGGGTCCTGGGTGCAGGCGGTGCCGTGGATCTTCGCGATCGGCGTGTTCCTGGTCTGCGTGCTGACGACGAGCCAGTCCACCGCCACGCGCACGATCGTGCCGATCGGGCTCGCCGCCGGCATCCCGCTCGGGATGCTGTCGGGCATGTGGGCCGGCGCGTTCGCCGGCATCTACCTGCTGCCGACGAACGGCTCCCAGATCGCGGCCGCCAACTTCGACACCTCGGGGTCGACGAAGCTCGGAACGAAGCTCGTCGACCACTCCTTCACCATCCCCACCCTCGCGCTCGCCCTGTCGACCATCGCGTTCGGGGCCCTGTTCGGGGTCATCTGGGGCTAGCCGCCCGGAGCCGCCGTCACGCCGTGGCGGCGCGGAAGGCGTCCCACGACGATTTGCAGGCGTGCGCGAGCTCGTCGACGTGGGATGCGTCGTACTCGACCCAGCCGTCACCCGGCTCGTGAAGCACCGCGGTGGCGGTATCGCCGAGCAGATACTCACGGCGGAACTCGGCCTGAACCGCGGACAGCACGACGCCCGCGGCGGCGGCCTCGTCGGCACGGGACCGGAAGTACGCGGACGCCTGCGTGATCTCCTGGCTTCCGAGGTAGGGCTGATTGAGCTTCACCGCGTCCGCACGCTCTGCCCGGAACCCGATCCGGTGCGCGTCGGCCAGCTCCCGCAGCAGCTCGGGAGCCATCGTCACCGGGTCGCCCTCCACGCCGCGGTCCTCGCCCAGCAGGTCGCCTCGATTCGACAGCGCGACGATGTCGGGCAGCTCGTCCTTCGCGTCGCGCGGCACAGCGACCGCCCCGTCGATGCGCGTCGTGGTGTTCATGGTGTCGTGGAACGACAGGGTCGTGAAGGCTCCGCGCTCGCCGCGCAGGGAGCCGGCGACGAAGCGTTCGAGCAGCGAGTCCCGCGTGTCCTCGTAGACGCGCAGTCCGCGCGCGGCGACCTCCTCGAAGGCGAGCGCCATCCGCTCGAACTCGTCCTCGCTCGCGGGCACCCGGATGAGCGGGAAGAACGAGAAGGTCACCGGGCGGATGGGGTCGACGCCCGACAGGTCGACGCGGTTCATGGGCCCGGCGGCGGCGACCCGGACGAACGCCTCCCGCAACTGGGGGCGGATGTCGTCAGGCCGCGCCCGGTTCGGGTCGCGGACCATCCGCGGATGCGGGTTGACGACGGCGACGATGCGCGGGTCGATCTCCGCCCACCGCCGCACGACCGCCTCGGTGGCCACGTCCGTGTAGTCGAACTGCAGGCGTCGCGTGAACTCGGGTGCCAGGAACTCGTCCAGCTCCTCCGGGATCGCGGAGCCCGCGTGGGGTGCCGAGACGAGGAGGTCCGCCTCCGCGATCGCCTGCTCGAGTCCGCGTCGCTCGCGGTCGGCCCAGTGGGTGATCTGCTCGGCCGTGAACTCGGTGCCGGCCGAAGTCAGAACCCGTACGCCATCGTCCATGCCCCTCATCCTGCTCCGCGGTACGGGGGATGTCGACGGCCCGGTACCCTCGCCTCATGAGCGATGTCGCCCCACCCGCCGTGCCGCAGCCCGCGCCCGCGGCGCCGGCGGCGCACCCGCAGCCGCTTCTCGACCTCTCGCGCACGGCCCTGCCGAGCCCGTGGGGGCACGCCGTCGTCGCAGGCCTCGCCATCGTCGGGATCGCGCTCAACGTGGTCGGCGGCGCCGGCTTCCCCTCCGCGGCGCCCGTGGAGTGGCTCATGAATGCCGGCATCACGATCGACCTCGTCGCTGTCGCCATCGCGTGCGGCATCGGCTTCGGCGTCTCGCTGCGCGCGCGGCCCGTGCGTCCGTCGCTCGTGTTCCCGTGGCTCGGTCTCGGCCTCGCTGCCGTCGCCGTCGTGTTCTGGGCCGCCACGGCGGGCGGGATGTTCGACACGGTGTTCCTGGGTGGCCGCGGCCGCTACATGGAGGACGTCGCCGGCCCCTTCTACCTGGGCGTCCCGTGGACGCTCGGCGCCGTCTTCAGCGCGTACGGCGTGCGCGGGCGCACGAAGCCGCTGCTGAACGCGGCGGCCTGGACCGGCATCGCGCTGTGGGCGATCGTGCTCGTCGGGGCGATCGCCTCCGCACTGCTGTACGCGGCCGATCTGACCGACTGAGCCGGGCCCGGCATCCGGTAGGCTGACCGCACAACCGAACATCGGGCCGCACGCGATGCGGGAGAGCCGGGGCCACGCCGCCGGCACCGAAGGAGCAAGCCTCCCCGCCAATCTCTCAGGTACGTGTACCGCATCGACAGGCCGCTCTGGAAAGAAGTTCCGTTCCGCGGAACTCGCCCACGGTGAAAGCGACCATGAGTCGCGAATCTCTCAGGCGCCGATGACAGAGGGGGAGTTCCACCGACTTCACGATCGGAGAGCTCACATGTCCGACGGCGAACGCCGTTCCCCCCTCGACGCGGTGCACCGCGCCGGCGGCGCATCCTTCACCGACTTCGCCGGCTGGCAGATGCCGGTGCGCTACAGTTCCGACCTCGCCGAGCACCACGCCGTGCGCGAGGCGGCCGGGCTCTTCGACCTGAGTCACATGGCCGAGATCGTCGTGCTCGGTCCGGAGGCCCCCGCCGCGCTCGACCACGCGCTCGCCGGCCGCCTCTCCGCGATCGAGGAGGGGCAGGCGAAGTACAGCCTGCTGCTCGCCGAGGACGGCGGCATCATCGACGACCTCGTCGTGTACCGCACGGGGAATGACCGCTTCCTCGTGGTGGCGAACGCGGGCAACCGCCTCGCGGCGGCGGATGCGCTGCGCGAGCGCGCCTCCGGCTTCGACTGCGTCGTGGAGGACGAATCGGACGACGTGGCGCTCATCGCCCTCCAGGGTCCTCGCGCGGAGGAGATACTGCGGAACGTCGACGGCTTCGACATCCCCGAGCTCGACGGCCTGCGCTACTACCGCGCCGTCACGGGCGACTTCCGCGGCCACGAGGTGCTCGTCGCCCGCACCGGCTACACGGGCGAGGACGGCTTCGAGTTCTTCCTGTCGCCCGACGCCGCGCCCACCCTCTGGGAGGCGATCGCCGAGACGGGCGCAGGGGCGGGGCTCGTCCCGTGCGGTCTCGCCGCGCGCGACACCCTCCGCCTGGAGGCGGGGATGCCGCTCTACGGCCACGAGCTGACGCGCGACACCCTGCCGCAGCAGGTCGGCCTCGGCCGCGTGCCGGTGCTCGGCAAGCCGGGCGGTTTCGTCGGCGAGGACGCGGTCGCGGCGGGCCCCGGCGAGGGCGCGCCCGTGCTCGTGGGCCTCGCCGCGGACGGCAAGCGGGCCGGACGCGCCGGATACGAGGTGTTCGCATCCGACGACGCCGACACCGCCGCGGGCGTCATCACGAGCGGCGCCCTCTCGCCGACCCTCGGCCATCCCGTCGCGATGGCCCTCATCGACCCCGCGCTCGCCGCGGTCGGCACCACCGTCCTCGTCGACGTGCGCGGAACCCGCATCCCCGCGACCGTCGTCACCCTGCCGTTCTACTCGAGAAAGAAGAGCTGAGATGTCGCTCCCCGCCGAACTGAAGTACACCGCCGAGCACGAGTGGGTCGCCGTCGACGGCGACGTCGCGCGCATCGGCATCACCGACTACGCGGCCGACAAGCTCGGCGACGTCGTCTTCGTCGACCTTCCGAAGGTCGGCTCCGCCGCCGCCGCGGGACGCGTGGTCGGCGAGATCGAGTCGACGAAGTCGGTGGGCGAGCTCTACGCCCCCGTCGACGGCGAGGTCGTCGAGGTCAACGACGCCGTCGTCGACGACCCCTCGCTCGTGAACTCCGACCCGTACGGGGCCGGATGGATGATCGCCGTGCGCTTCACCGAGCTGCCCGCGCTGCTCACCGCGGACGAGTACGCCGCGCTCGTCGCCGAGTGACCATGCGCGCGCTCTTCGCGGACCGCCACATCGGAACCGACGCCGCCGCCCAGAAGGAGATGCTGGCCGTCCTCGGCTACCCGAGCGTGGACGCGCTCGTCGACGCGGCGATCCCCGCGGGCATCCGTCTCCCCGCCGACGCCGCAACGACCCTGCCGCCGGCCGCCTCCGAGGTGGAGGCGCTCGCCGAACTGCGCGCCCTCGCGAGCCGCAACCGGGTGACGCGACCCATGATCGGGCTCGGCTACTTCGGCACGGTCACGCCCGCCGTGATCCAGCGCAACGTGCTCGAGAACCCCAGCTGGTACACGGCCTACACCCCGTACCAGCCCGAGATCTCACAGGGTCGCCTCGAGGCGCTCATCAACTTCCAGACCATGGTGACCGACCTCACGGGCCTCGCCACCGCGAACGCCTCCATGCTCGACGAGGGCACCGCCGTCGTCGAGGGGATGCTGCTCGCCCGCCGCGCCTCGGGTGCGGCCACCAACGTGTTCCTCGTCGACGCCGACATCCTGCCGCGCACCCGCGCCCTCCTCGCGCACCGGGCGGAGGCGGTCGGCATCGAGCTCGTCGACAGCGACTTCGCGGCCCTCTCCCCGGAGACCAGCCTGCCCGAGGCGTTCGGCGCGGTCGTCCAGTACCCCGGCGCCTCCGGGCGGGTGTGGAACCCCGCGGATGCGATCGCGCGCGTGCAGGCGGCCGGCGGCATCGCCGTGGTCGCCGCCGACCTGCTCGCCCTCGCGCTCATCACGAGCCCGGGCGAGCTCGGGGCGGACGTCGCGGTGGGCACGACCCAGCGCTTCGGCGTGCCCCTCGGTTTCGGCGGACCGCACGCCGGCTACATGGCGGTCCGTGCGGGGCTCGAGCGGCAGCTGCCGGGCCGCCTCGTCGGCGTCTCGCAGGACGCGAACGGCTACCCCGCCTACCGTCTGTCGCTGCAGACGCGAGAGCAGCACATCCGCCGCGAGAAGGCCACCTCGAACATCTGCACGGCGCAGGTGCTCCTCGCCGTCATGGCGTCCATGTACGCCGTCTACCACGGACCACGCGGCATCAAGGAGATCGCGCACCACGCGAACCGCCTGGCGAACCTCGTCGTCGACGCGCTGCGCGAGGGCGGCGTGGAGCCCGTGCACGGGCTGTTCTTCGACACCGTCCAGCTGCGGGTGCCGGGTCGCGCGGCCGAGGTGGTCGCCGCCGCGGACGCCGAGGGCGTGCTGCTGTGGCAGGTCGACGCCGACACGGTGCAGTTCTCGACCGACGAGACCACGACCTCCGCCGACGCCCTCGTCGTGCTGCGGGCGGTGCTCGGCGACGCGGCCCCGGCCGAGCTGGGGTTCAAGCCGGTCTCGCGCTCCATCGACCCCGCTCACATGCGTCAGACGGAATACCTCACGCATCCGGTGTTCCAGACGCACCACTCCGAGACCGGCATGATGCGGTACCTCAAGTACCTCGCCGACAAGGACTACGCGCTCGACCGCGGCATGATCCCGCTCGGCTCCTGCACCATGAAGCTCAACGCGGCGACCGAGATGGCGGCCGTCACCTGGCCCGAGTTCGCGAACCTGCACCCGCTCGCCCCCGAGGCCGACACCGTCGGCTACCGGGAGCTGATCGGGCAGCTCTCCGGCTGGCTCGCCGACGTCACCGGCTACGACGAGGTGTCGCTGCAGCCGAACGCCGGCAGCCAGGGCGAGCTCGCGGGCCTCCTCGCGATCCGCGGGTACCACCGCGCCAACGGGGGAGAGCACCGCACCGTGTGCCTCATCCCGTCGAGCGCGCACGGCACCAACGCGGCCTCCGCGGTGCTCGCCGGCATGAAGGTCGTGGTCGTCGCGTGCGACGAGCTCGGCAACGTCGACCTCGCGGACCTGCGCGCCAAGGTCGCCGAGCACGCCGACGAGCTCGCCGCGCTCATGGTGACCTACCCCTCCACCCACGGCGTCTACGAGCACGACATCCGGGAGATCACGGATGCCGTCCACGCGGCCGGCGGCCAGGTGTACGTCGACGGGGCGAACCTCAACGCCCTCCTCGGCTACGCGCGCTTCGGCGACTTCGGGGGCGACGTCTCGCACCTCAACCTGCACAAGACGTTCTGCATCCCGCACGGCGGCGGCGGCCCCGGCGTGGGGCCCGTCGCGGCGAAGGCCCACCTCGCCCCCTACCTGCCGTTCGGCACCGCCAACCCTGTCAGCTCCGCCGAGTACGGCAGCCCCAGCATCCTGCCCATCTCGTGGGCCTACGTGCGGATGATGGGCGCCGAGGGCCTGCGCCGCGCGACCGGCTCGGCCGTGCTCGCCGCGAACTACATCGCGGTGAGGCTGCGCGAGCACTACCCCGTGCTCTACGCGGGCGACAACGGCCTCGTCGCGCACGAGTGCATCCTCGACCTGCGGCCGCTGCGCGAGGCCACGGGTGTGACCGTCGACGACGTCGCGAAGCGCCTCATCGACTACGGCTTCCACGCGCCCACCATGTCGTTCCCGGTAGCGGGCACGCTCATGGTCGAGCCGACAGAGTCGGAGGACCTCGCCGAGCTGGACCGCTTCGTCGAGGCGATGATCGCCATCAAGGCGGAGGCGGACGCGGTCGGCGCGGGCACCTGGCCCGCGGACGACAACCCGCTCGCGAACGCGCCGCACACGGCCGAGTCGGTCATCGCGGGGGAGTGGGGCCATCCCTACACGCGCGAGCAGGCCGTCTACCCGGTGCACGCGCTCGTGCACGGCGGCAAGTACTGGCCGCCCGTGCGCCGCATCGACCAGGCCTACGGCGACCGCAACCTCGTCTGCGCGTGTCCGCCCGTGGAGGCGTTCGCCTGAGGGCGACCGCCTCCACGGGCGCTTTGTCTGGCGCCGCGGTAATCCGCGGCGCGTCGCTCCGGGGGTCGGCACGAGCGCGGTCGCGCCGACCCCCGGCAGCGCGTTCGGTCTTCGGGCCGCGTCGACCCGCGGTGCTATTCGCCATCGGTCGCACGAGCGAAGCGGGGGTGCGGGGTCGCTTTCGCGACGCTGGCATCGGGACTGGCGGGAGCGCGCCGCCGAGAGGCGGCACGCGGGGGCATGCGTCGCGAAAGCGATCCCGCTCCGCCGTGAAGCGGCCCGGCGCGCGTCAGCTCACTCGGGGGGCGGCAGCGCGTAGCGGGTCTGGCCGGCCTCGGGCTCGGGGAAGAGGCGTCGCAGCTCCTCGCGGATCTGCTCCGCGCTGCGGTAGGTGAGCCCGAGCATCGCGACGTGCTTCCACCGGATGACGCCCTCGGCGTCGATGATGAACACGGAGCGGCGGATGGCGAGGCTCCCGAGCATGACCCCGTAGGACTTCGCCGTGGCGACGTCGGCCTCGAGCAGCGGGAAGGTGAGCCCCTGCTCCCGCGCGAACTCCTCGTGGCTCGCGACGCCCTGCAGGCTGACGCCCCACACCTCGGCACCGAGGTTCTCGAAGCCCGCCAACTGGTCCTGGTAGCTGCAGAGCTGCTCGGTGCAGACCTTGCTCGCGTCGAGCGGATAGAAGGCGAGCACGATGGGCCGACCCCGGGCGGCCGACAGCCGGTACTCGGAGTGCACGGCTACGCCGTCCTGGATGCGGATGCCGGGGAGCGCGAAGTCAGGGGCGAGGTCGCCGATCTCGGTGCCAGTCACGATGTTCCAGGATACGTGACGCGTCACCTGCCTCCGCCGCGCTTCATCTCATCCGCGATAGTTCCCGTTCCGCGTGTTTGTTCCCGTTCCTTCGGCAACAAACACGCGGAACGGGAACTATCAGCCGGGCGGCGGGGGCAGGTCGAAGCGGACGGCGCCGTCGCCGGGAGGCGGGAGCTCGAAACGGGTGGCTCCCGCAGGGGGAGGGGGCAGGGCGGGCCCGGCCGCAGGCTCCTCGGTCTGCGTCGCGGCCGCCGACTCCCCCGGGTCGGGCTGTGACATGCGCGCGAGTCTACGGTCGGCGAGCGGCCGTCGCGAGTCCCCTATCCGGGGAGTCCGAACAGCCCCGGCCACCAGCTCGCGGCCAGCGGGTAGCCGACGAACACCACCGCGTCGATCAGGAAGTGGGCGGCGACGAAGGGCAGCAGCCGGCCGGTCCGCGCGAAGAGCCAGCCGAACGCGAGCCCCATCACGAGGTTGCCGATGAAGGCGCCGGGCCCCTGATAGAGGTGGTAGCTCGCCCGGAACACCGAGGTGGCGAGGATGATGGGCCAGGTCCCCCAGCCGAGCCGCCGCAGCCGCTCGAAGAGGTAGCCGAGCACGACGAACTCCTCCTGGATCGCCGCGCGCGCCGCCGACAGCAGCAGTATCGGGATCGTCCACCAGTGGTCGCCCAGACCGGCGGGGTTGACGGCGACGAACAGCCCGAGCGCGCGTCCCACGGCGTAGAACGCGAGCCCCGGGATGCCCACCGCGAGCACGAGCCCCGTTCCCCAGGAGACGTCGCGCACCACCCGCGTGCCGTCGAGCCCGAGTGCCCCCAGATGGGGCCGGTTCGGCGCCCACAGCAGGTAGCACACGAGCAGCACGGGGGCGAGGGCGAACGCGATCCCGAGCACCTGGTAGATGAGGTCGAAGATCTCGCGGTCGCTCAGCGAGGGGTTGAGGGTCGCCGACTGGTCACCGAGCGCCTCCTCGCGGGTGAGCCGGTAGGCGAGGGCGACGATCGCGTACACCGCCGACTGCCCGAGACCGAGTGCGAGCACGATCCCGATCTCCCAGCGGATGCGGGCGCGCGTGAGCGGGGGGCGCGCGTCCGGGTCCGCGGTGGGCGTCGCCGCGCTCATCCGCGCTCGGCCGGCGGAAGTGCGCACGTGGGCGTGCCTCCGGGGAGCCGGTGCCGGTTGCGTGCGACGAAGGCGTAGCCGAGCCGCGCGACCCACGAGTACGGGGGCGTCGCCATGAGCCAGCCGGCGAAGCGCCACCACGGGCCCCGCTGGATGCGCAGCAGTGCGGAGAGCGCGAGGTGACCGCCCAGCTGACGGCTGGGGCTCACGTACCAGGCGTAGTGCGTGACGTCGTGCTCGTCGAGCCCGAGCTCGGCGTAGTCGATCCACTGGTACGGCAGGGCCTCGGGGAAGCGGGGGAGCAGCTCGCGCAGCCGGTTCACCCAGGTGGTGCAGAAGGCGCAGTCGCCGTCGTAGACGAGCACGGGTCGCGTGTGGGGGATCGGGACGCGCGCCGGCACGGGATCGATGTTACGCCGCCGCCCGCGCGGGAAAGCTGCGCGGGTCGGGGTCGGTGCTCAGCATCCGGGCGGCGTTCGCAATATCTGAGCGTAATCGATCAGATGGCGCACGATTCCCGCGTCACCGTTTCCTCCGTGTAACGATTCCGCGATCCGGTTTGTCGGTCGGGGCATCGCGACTTAAGGTTGCACCCAACACCGCCATGCGCGCCACACGCCCGCATGGCGTCCCATTGTGTACAGGAGGAACCGTGCGAATCTCTCGCATCGCAGCAGCAGCCGGGGGCGTCGCAATCGCCACCGCGCTCGTCCTCTCCGGTTGCGCCACCGACAACGGCGGCAACAACGGAGGAGGTTCGGCATCGACCGGCGTCGTCAACGTCGCGTGGTCGGAGCCGGAGAACCCGCTGATCCCAGCCAACACCAACGAGGTCAACGGCGGTCAGGTGCTCAACCAGCTCTTCGCGGGTCTGGTCTACTACAAGGCCGACGGCTCGTGGGACTACGACGCCGCCGAGTCGATCGAGTCGGACGACTTCATCAACTGGACCATCAAGCTGAAGCCGGACCAGAAGTTCTCCGACGGCACCCCGGTGACCGCCGAGTCCTTCGTCAAGGCCTGGCAGTGGGCTGCGTCCAACCCCGACCTCCTGAACCAGTGGTGGTTCATCGACGCGATCGCCTTCAAGGGCGGCACCTACGACGGCGGCGAGAACACCCTCGCCCTCGACGTGGTCGACGACACCACCTTCACCGTCGAGCTCGCCGACGCGCGCGCGGACTTCCCGGTGGCCCTCGGCTACACCGTGTTCTTCCCGCTGCCGGACGCCTTCTTCGACGACCCCGACGCCTTCGGCGACGCGCCGATCGGCAACGGACCGTACAAGCTGGGCAAGGACGGATGGGTGCACGGCGAGAGCCTGTCGCTCGTTCCGAACGACACCTACACCGGTCCCCGCAAGGCGCAGAACGGCGGCCTGAACTTCAAGGTCTACGCGACGCTCGACGCCGCCTACGCCGACCTGCTGTCGGACAACGTCGACATCGTCGACTCCGTGCCGACGAGCCAGCTGGCCACCTTCAAGGACGACCTGGGCGACCGCGCGGTCGAGCAGGCGACCGCCGTGTTCCAGTCGTTCACCATCCAGCCCACCCTCGAGCACTTCGGCTACGACGAGGAGGGCAAGCTCCGGCGCGCCGCCATCTCGCACGCGATCGACCGCAAGGAGATCACCGACGTGATCTTCCAGGGCACCCGCACGCCGGCCGAGGACTTCACCTCGCCGGTCATCGCGGGCTTCGACCCGAGCTCCATCGAGGGCTCGGACGTGCTCGACTACGACGTGGCGAAGGCCAAGGAGCTGTGGGCGCAGGCTGACAAGATCAGCCCGTGGTCGGGCACCTTCCAGCTCGCCTACAACGCCGACGGCGGCCACCAGGAGTGGGTCGACGCGACGGTGAACTCGATCAAGAACTCGCTCGGCATCGACGCTGTCGGCCTCCCGTACCCGGACTTCAAGGGTCTGCGTACCGAGGTCAACGACCGCACGATCAAGGCGGCGTTCCGCACCGGATGGCAGTTCGACTTCCCGTCGGACGCCAACATCCTCGGCGCGCTCTACGTGACGGGTTCCGGCTCGAACGACGCCGACTACTCGAACCCGGAGTTCGACAAGCTGTTCCGTGCGGGACTCGCGTCCCCCACGCAGGAGGAGCAGTCGAAGAACTTCAACGAGGCGCAGAAGTACCTCTTCGAGGACCTGCCCGCGATCCCGCTGTGGTACGGCGCGGTCACGGCCGGCTACTCGAAGCTCGTGGAGGACGTGGAGTACGGCTGGGACAGCTGGCCGCTGCTCTACCAGGTCACCAAGTCCGAGTAACCGACTCGAACTAATCACGCACCGTGGGGCGGCGCCTCGGCGCCGCCCCACGGGGTGCGTTCAGCGACAATTTCTGAGACTCTGAAACCCCATGATCTGGTACATCGTCAGACGCCTTCTCCAGGGCATCCCGGTCTTCTTCGGGTCGACGTTCATCATCTTCTCGATGGTGTTCCTCACCCCCGGCAACCCCGTGTTGCGCATGTTCGGCGACCGCACCCCGGCGCCCGAGCAGATCGCCGCACTCGAGGCCAAGTTCCACCTCGACCAGCCCTTCCTCACCCGGTACTTCCTCTACCTCGGTGACATCCTCCAGGGCAACCTCGGGACTACCTACGCGGGCCAGTCGGTCAACGAGATCCTCGCCCGCACCTTCCCCACGACCCTGCGCCTCGCGCTCCTGGCCGTCGTCATCCAGCTCGCCGTCGGCGTGCTCGCCGGCCTCATCTCGGGTCTGCGCAAGGGTGGCCTCTTCGACAACGTCACACTGCTCGTGACGCTCGTCATCATCTCGATGCCGGTCTTCGTGCTCGCCTTCGTCGCGCAGTGGATCTTCGGCATCCAGCTCGGCTGGTTCAGGCCCACGGTCGGGGCCGGCGCTCCATGGAGCGACCTGTTACTCCCCGCGATCGTGCTCGCGGGCCTCAACATGGCCTACGTCGTGCGGCTCACGCGGGCGTCGGTCATCGAGACCAGCCAGAACGACTTCGTGCGGATGGCGTACGGCAAGGGACTGTCGCGAGGGCGCGTCATCCCCGTGCACATCCTGCGCAACTCGATGATCCCCGTGACCACGAACCTCGCGGCCGACTTCGGCATCCTGATCGTGGGCGCGACCGTCACGGAGGGCATCTTCAACGTGCCGGGCGTCGGCAACGAGCTCTTCAAGGCGATCAACCGGGGAGACACCCCCGAGATCGTGTCGATCGTCACGATCCTCGTCATCGTGTACGTGCTCGTGAACATCGCCATCGACCTCCTGTACGGCGTGCTCGACCCGAGGATCCGCTATGTCAAGTAAGAACCCCGTCCGCACCGCCCCGCACTTCGTCGCGGAGGTCGACGAGGGCGGCCTCGGCGCCGTCGACGCGGTGCGCGTGAGCGACCGCAAGTCCAACCTCTGGCTCGACGCCTGGCGCGACCTCCGCGGTCGGTGGATGTTCTGGGTCTCGGCCGCCTTCATCCTCTTCATCGTCTTCGTGGCGCTGTTCCCGACGGCCTTCACCCAGGTGCCGCCCAACGACGGCTGCATGCTCAGCGTGAAGTCGCAGGAGGTCGCCGACTCGCTCGGGGTGCCCATCGGAACGCGCATCTCCGACCACGGCCCCCTCCCGGGGCATCCGCTCGGCTTCACCAAGCAGGGCTGCGACGTGTTCTCGCGCATCGTGCACGGCACCGGCACCTCGCTGTCGGTCGGCATCATCGTCACCGTGCTCGTCGCTGTCATGGGCGTCGTGATCGGCGCGTTCGCCGGCTACTTCGGCGGCTGGCTCGACTCGCTCCTCATGCGCCTCGGCGACATCTTCTTCGCGATCCCGTACATCCTCGCGGCCGTCGTGATCATGTCGATGTTCCTGCACGAGCGGAACATCTGGGTCATCTCGCTCGCCATCGGGTTCTTCAGCTGGCCATCCACGGCCCGCATCCTGAGATCCGAGGTGCTGAGGGTGAAGAACCTCGACTACGTGATGGCCTCGGAGGCGATCGGGCTGTCGAAGTTCCGCACGATGTTCGCGCACGTGATGCCGAACTCGCTCGCGCCCGTCATCATCATCTCGACGGTGGGGCTCGCCGGGGCGATCACCGCGGAGGCGACCCTCTCGTTCCTCGGCGTCGGTCTGCCCAACAACATCTTCATGTCCTGGGGCAACGACATCTCGGCGGCCCAGAACAGCCTCCGCACGGCGCCGTTCACGCTCATCTACCCGTCCATCGCCCTGTCCGTCACCGTGCTCGCGTTCATCATGCTCGGCGAGACGGTGCGCGACGCGCTCGACCCGAAGGCGAGGGCCACTCGGTGACCGCTCTGGAACCCCTGCTGTCGGTCGAGGACCTGCAGGTCGCGTTCAAGACCCAGGACGGCTTCGTGCCGGCCGTGCGCGGCGTCAGCTTCGACGTCTACCCCGGCGAGACGATCGCGATCGTCGGCGAGTCCGGCTCCGGCAAGTCGACGACCGCGCACGCCATCATCAACCTCCTCCCGGGCTCCGGCCGCATCACGGGCGGCAAGGTGCTCTTCGAGGGGCGCGACCTCTCGAAGCTGTCCCGGCACGAGATGGAGGGCGTGCGCGGCAAGGAGATCGGTCTCGTCCCGCAGGACCCGATGAACTCGCTCAACCCGGTGCACCGCATCGGGTTCCAGGTCGAGGAGACGATCCGCGCGAACGGCCTCGCGAGCTCCAAACGCGAGGTGCGCAAGCGCGCCGTCGAGGTGCTCAAGGAGGCGGGTCTCGCGGATGCCGACCAGCGGCTCCGCCAGTTCCCGCACGAGTTCTCGGGCGGCATGCGGCAGCGCGTGCTCATCGGCATCGGGCTGTCGTCGCACCCCAAGCTGCTGATCGCCGACGAGCCGACGAGCGCGCTCGACGTGACGGTGCAGAAGAAGATCCTCGACCACCTCGAGAGCCTCACCGCCGAGCGCGGCACGGCCGTGATCTTCATCACCCACGACCTGGGCCTCGCCGCAGAGCGCGCCGAGAACCTCGTCGTCATGCACCGCGGCAAGATCGTGGAGTCGGGACCCGCGCGCGAGATCCTGCAGGACCCGCGACATCCGTACACCCAGCGGCTCGTCGCCGCGGCGCCGAGCCTCGCGTCCAAGCGCATCCAGTCGGCGGTCACCTCGGGCGCGTCGCTCGAGTCGGCCGAGGTCGAGGGCGCGGATGCGTCGTTCGACCTCGTGTCGGTCGCCGAGCGCACCGCCGACACAGCGGTGGCCGACGCGCCGCCCGTCATCGAGTTCCGCGAGGCCACGAAGGTCTTCAAGATCCGCACGGGCGGGCCGAGGTCGATCCCCTTCACGGCGGTCGACAAGGTGTCGTTCCAGGTTCCCCGGGGCTCCACGATGGCGCTCGTCGGCGAGTCGGGATCCGGCAAGTCGACGGCGGCGAAGCTCCTGCTGCGCCTGGAGGACCTCACCTCGGGCGAGATCCTCGTGGAGGGCAAGAACGTCGCCGAGCTCGGCAAGCAGGAGCTGCTCAAGCTGCGCAGCCGGATGCAGCCGGTCTTCCAGGACCCGTACGGCTCCCTCGACCCGCTGCACAACATCGGCAACACCATCGGCGAGCCGCTCGCCGTGCACAACGTCGGCGACCTCAAGTCGCGCAAGGCGCGGGTGCGCGAGGTGCTCGACCAGGTGGCGCTGCCGGAGACGGTGCTGACGCGCTACCCGAACGAGCTCTCGGGCGGCCAGCGGCAGCGCGTCGCGATCGCCCGCGCCCTCGCGCTCAAGCCGGAGATCGTTGTGCTCGACGAGGCCGTGTCGGCGCTCGACGTGCTCGTGCAGGCGCAGGTGCTCAACCTGCTCGCCGACCTGCAGGCCGAGCTCGGGCTCACCTACCTCTTCATCACGCACGACCTCGCGGTCGTGCGTGTGATCGCCGACTACGTCACGGTCATGCAGAAGGGCATGGTCGTAGAGCAGGCGACCGTGGACGAGGTGTTCGAGAACCCGAAGACCGACTACACGCGCGAGCTGCTCGCCGCGATCCCGGGCGCCGGCATCCAGCTGGGGGCGTGACTCAACGCACCCTAGGGTGGAGCGGGTGAGGATCCTCCGGACGGTCGCCGTCGTAGCCGCCTGCGCGGTCGCGGGGGCGGCGCTCGTGGGCTGCACGCAGCAGGATCGCGTCGTCGACGGCTCCCGTGCGACCGTCGCGGTCAGCGGCACCCTCACCTCGCTCAACCCCAACAGCTCGTACGGGCGCGCCTCTACGCTCAACGCCGACGTCGCCTACCTCACGGGGAGCGCGTTCGCCTACCCGGATGCCGGTTACGCGCTCGTCGACGACACCTCGTTCGGCACCGCGCAGGTGACCTCCGAGGACCCCTTCACGGTGCGCTACACGATCGCCGACGACGCGACGTGGTCGGACGGCGTGCCGGTGACGGCGGCCGACCTGATGCTCGCCTGGGCTGCCAATTCGGGCGCGCTCGACACGCCCGACGTCGACCTCGAGCCGTACGTCGACGCGGCGACGGGGCGGCTCGGGGAGCTCCCCGCGGACGTCGTGCACTTCGACGGCGCGCGCGGCCGCGGGCTCGAGCTCGCCACGCAGGCCCCGCAACCGGGTGCCGACGGGCGCTCCCTCGTGCTGCGATTCGACGAGTTCACCTCCGGCTGGCGGACGGCGCTCGCCCCCGGGCTGCCGGCGCACGTCGTCGCGTCGCGTGCGCTCGGCCTGCCGCTCCGCGACGCGGACGCGGACCCCGCATCCGACGCCGATCCGAAGGCGGCGCGCACCGCGCAGGACGCCCTCCTCGACGCCGTCGCCGACCGGGACACCGCCGCGCTCTCGGCGATCGCGAACGTGTGGAACGGCGGCTACGACCTCACGGGCGCCGCCCCGGACGCCGAGCTGCTGGTGGCGAACGGGCCGTACCGGGTGACCGCGGTCTCCGACGGCTCCGTGACGCTCGGCGCGAACCCCCGCTACCGGGGCTCCCGGGCGCCCGCCATCGAGACGATCGTGCTCGACACCGTCGAGGACCCGGACGAGCTCGTGCGGCGCTTCCGCGAGGGCAGGGTCGATGTCGCATCACCCGCCCCCGACGCCGAGCTCGCGAGCGCGCTCGCCGAGGTGGGAGGCGTCACCGTGAGGGCGGGCACCGAGGCCACCTTCGAGCACCTCGACCTGCAGTTCGCGGACTCCAAGAGCGGGCTGTTCGGCGATGCGCGCGTGCGCGAGGCGTTCCTGCACGTCGTGCCCCGGCAGCAGCTGCTCGACGAGCTCGTCGCCCCCGTGCAGGCGGATGCGGCGCTGCTCGACTCCTTCGTGCTGCGTCCGGGGGCCGAGGGCTACGAGGAGACGATCGCCCGGAACGGGTCCGCCGACTACCAGTCGACCGACGTCGACGCGGCCGTGCGGCTGCTGGAGGAGGCCGGCGTCACCTCGCCGGAGGTCTGCATCCTCTACGACCCCGCGGACGCGCGTCGTGTCGCCGCCTTCGGCCTCATCCAGGCCTCGGCGGCGCGGGCCGGATTCCGGGTCACCGACTGCTCGCGCGCCGACTGGTCCGGGATGCTCGGGGTCGCGGGCGCCTACGACGCGGCCCTGTTCGCGTGGGACACGACGCGCCTCGGCCCCGCGGCCGTCGCCGCCGTGTTCCGCAGCGACTCCGCGGTCGCCAACCTCAACCACTTCTCCGACCCGGCGGCCGACGAGCTCGTCGACCGCATCACCGGCACCGACGACGCCGGCGAGCAGGTCGACGGGCTGCGCGAGCTCGACGCGCTGCTGTGGTCGGACGCCTACGGTCTGCCGCTCTTCGCGCATCCGACCCTCACGGCCGTCTCCGACCGGATCGGCGGCGTCACCCGCTCGCCGCTCGCCCGCGGCGTGCTGTGGGATGCCTGGGCGTGGGAGCCCGTGACCCCCAGCGCGAGCCCGGAACCCTAGCGGCACGCGTCCTAACGGGGGAACAGCACCGCCGCGGCGACAACCACCGCCGTGGGTGCGATCACCATCGCGGGGAGGCCGAACGCCGCCACCAGCGTCGTGCGGCGGACGCGCGTGCGGAGCCGCCTGCCGGCATCCGACACCCTGTCGAGGGTGCGGTCGCCGACGCGCTCGTCGCGGTAGCCGCGGGCCTGCTTCGCGAGCTCCGCCGCCGTGCGCTCCACGAGGAGGAACGCGCGCCGCAGATCCTCGAGGAAGACCGCGTTCGGCTGAGACGAGTACGGGAACCGGAAGAACAGCCAGTCGTCGATCACCTCGGCACCCCACTGCGCCGCACCCGCGTCGTCGATCATGGCGGCCATGACGTCCGGCGTGAACAGGTAAAGGGCGTCGCGCTCGTAGCCGGGCGGGCACAGCAGGGTGAACGCGCGGTCGAACTCCAACCCCATCGAGTACGCCGCGGTCAGGTCGAGGTTCGAGTCGGAGGCCTCGCCCCGGCGCACGAGGGCGATGTGGGGGAGCAGGCGGGGGAGCGGGACCGCCACGAAGAGGCCCTCGTCGCGTCGAACCGGGTACGGCCGCTCGGCGGTCGGGGGGACGTCCTCCGGCACCGGCGTGTGGAACAGTCGCGAGCCGAGCACGAAGCGCGGCCACGGCGAGCCCTCCGCGGGGGCGAGCCGCTGCGCGACCCGCTGCACCTCGCCCTCCAGGCCGGCGGGAGCCGGGAGCTCCCGCTCCACGACCGAGGCGGCCCGGAACTCGAAGCCGTTCGCCGTCGCGAAGCCGGGCAGCTCCGGCCCCACCGGCACCAGGCGGCGTCCGTGGCGGCGGTTCCAGACCCGGAACGCCGCGATCACCCCGACCACGACCGCGATCGAGACGGCGAAGCACACGGCGAAGAACGCCGCGCGCGCCGGCACGCCGCCGAGCGGGATGCCCACGAACAGCAGGATCACGGCCGTCGCCCCCGCCGCCATGGCGAGCGCGACGAGCGCCACCTCGAGCCAGGGGGGCATCCGCCGGGTGAGGCGCCAGACCCCCCTCGCCCAGGAGGGCGGGTGCTCGAGCGGCCCGAAATCGAGGCTCGCGAAGGCACGCAGCTCGTCGGGGGCGCGCTCGGTCACGGCGCCACTGTACCGAGACCGGTAGGATGTGACGGTTGCGGCCCGTCGTCGACGCCGCTCTCCCACTTCCCCTCCAGCATCCCGAGGTTCTCCCATGCCCATCGCACACCGCTCCGACCTGCGGAACGTCGCCATCGTCGCCCACGTCGACCACGGCAAGACGACCCTCGTCGACGCCATGCTCCGCCAGACCGGCTCCTTCGGCGCCCACGAGCACATGGAGGAGCGCGCCATGGACTCGAACGACCTCGAGCGCGAGAAGGGCATCACGATCCTCGCCAAGAACACGGCGATCAGCTACGAGGGCGTGCACGCGAGCGACGGCCCCGTCACGATCAACGTCATCGACACGCCCGGCCACGCCGACTTCGGCGGCGAGGTCGAGCGCGGCCTCTCCATGGTCGACGGGGTCGTGCTGCTCGTCGACGCCTCCGAGGGGCCCCTGCCGCAGACCCGCTTCGTGCTGCGCAAGGCGCTCGAGGCGAAGCTCCCCGTGATCCTCGCGGTGAACAAGACCGACCGTCCGGATGCGCGCATCGACGAGGTCGTGGAGGAGAGCCACGACCTGCTGCTGGGCCTCGCGAGCGACCTGCACGACGACATGCCCGACCTCGACGTGGACTCCCTGCTCGAGCTGCCCGTCATCTACGCCTCCGGACGCAACGGCGCCGCCTCCTGGAACCAGCCCGCCAACGGCGAGCTGCCCGACAACGACGACCTCGAGCCGCTCTTCGACGCGATCCTCAAGCACGTGCCGGCCCCCACCTACGACGACGAGGCCCCGCTGCAGGCCTGGGTCACCAACCTGGACGCCTCGCCGTTCCTCGGCCGCATCGCCCTGCTGCGCGTCTTCGCGGGCACCATCAAGAAGGGTCAGACCGTCGCCTGGGTTCGCCACGACGGATCGCACTCGAACGTGCGCATCACCGAGCTGCTGAAGACGAAGGCGCTCGACCGCTATCCGGCCGAGTCGGCATCCGCGGGCGACATCGTCGCCGTCGCCGGCATCGAGGACATCACGATCGGCGAGACCATCGCCGACCCCGAGGACATCCGTCCGCTGCCCGCCATCACGGTCGACGAGCCCGCCATCTCGATGACGATCGGCACCAACACCTCGCCCATCGTCGGCAAGGTGAAGGGCCACAAGCTCACGGCGCGCATGGTCAAGGACCGCCTCGACCGCGAGCTCATCGGCAACGTGTCGATCCGCGTCGTCGACATCGGGCGCCCCGACGCGTGGGAGGTGCAGGGGCGCGGCGAGCTCGCGCTCGCGATCCTCGTCGAGAACATGCGCCGCGAGGGCTTCGAGCTGACCGTCGGCAAGCCGCAGGTCGTCACCAAGCAGATCGACGGCAAGGTGCACGAGCCCTTCGAGCACCTCACCATCGACGCGCCCGAGGAGCACCTCGGCGCCATCACCCAGCTGCTCGCCGCCCGCAAGGGGCGCATGGACGGCATGACCAACCACGGCACCGGCTGGGTGCGCATGGAGTTCGTCGTGCCCTCGCGCGGGCTCATCGGCTTCCGCACCGAGTTCCTCACCATCACGCGCGGCACCGGCATCGCGAACGCCATCTCCCACGGCTACGAGCCGTGGGCGGGCACGATCACGACGCGCGTCAACGGCTCGATCGTCGCCGACCGTGCAGGCGTCGTCACGCCGAACGCCATCGTCGCCCTGCAGGAGCGCATGTCGTTCTTCGTGAAGCCGACGCAGGAGGTCTACGAGGGCATGGTCATCGGCGAGAACTCGCGTGCCGACGACATGGACGTCAACATCACCAAGGAGAAGCAGCTCACCAACATCCGCTCCTCCACCTCCGACAACTTCGAGAAGATGACCCCGTCGCGCGAGCTGACCCTCGAGGAGTGCCTCGAGTTCGCCCGCGAGGACGAGTGCGTCGAGGTGACGCCCGAGATCGTGCGCATCCGCAAGGTCGTGCTCGACCAGACCGAGCGCGCCCGCGCGGCTTCGCGCCTCAAGCGCCAGAACGCGAACGCGTAGCGCGTCAACCGCGGAGGGGGGCTCGCGCGTCGTGAGGACGACACCGCCACAGGAGGCCACCATGACCCGCACGCACCGCATCCGCACCGCCGCGCTCGTCGCCGCGCTCGCCCTGAGCGTCGGCGCGCTCACCGGCTGCTCGCTCATCCCGAACCCGGTGCGCGACATCGCCGAGCAGGCGGAGAAGGCGAACCCGCTCGGCTCGCTGCCCGCCGACTGGCCGGATGCGGTTCCCGTCATCGACGGCGACGTGATCGTGGGGGTCTCCCCGACCGAGGGATCGTGGGGCGCCACGATCAGGGCCGCCGACGAATCGGCGCTCGCCGAGGCGGTCTCGCTGCTGGAGGGTGCCGGATTCACCGCGATGTTCGAGGGGACCGGCGCCTATGAGAACGACGGCTACACGGTGACCGTGCAGGGGGCCGCGCTCGACGAGGGCGGGTACGGCGTCGCGTACCTCGTCGTCGCCAAGTAGCACGCGAGCCGTCAGGCCCCCGTCGCGCAGCATTCATCCGGGCGTCGTCGAATGGTCCCGGTGGGACGACCGCGGAGAGACCTTCTCGCCGCCGCGGGCTTCGGCGTGCTCGTGGCGGTCGCCGTCGGCATCCGCGTCGCCCTGAGACACCAGGCGGCGATCGCCCGTCGGCGGATCGGCAAACCGTTCGGGGAGTCCGCGCCCGAGGCGGACCGCGTGTGGAAGCCCGGGCTCGGGGGCGAGCCACTGCTGCTCCTGCTGCTCGGCGACTCCGTCGCCGCCGGGCTCGGCACCGACCATCGCAAGCACACCCCGGGCGCGCGGCTCGCGAAAGGTCTCGCGCGCGGGACGCGGCGGCCCGTGCGCCTGCATACGGCGGCCATCGTCGGATCGGAGTCGGCGGCCCTCGCCGCGCAGCTCGACGCACTCCCCGCCGGATACCGCCCGGATCTCGCGGTCGTCATGGTCGGCGGCAACGACGTGACCCACCGCATCCCCGTCGCGGAGTCGACCGCCCACCTCCGCGCCGCGATCGACCGGCTCCGCTCGCTCGGGGCCGAGGTCGTGGTGGGCACCTGCCCGGACCTGGGGGCGTTGCGCGCCGTGCCGCAGCCCCTGCGTGCCCTCGGGTCGCGGATGTCGCGTCAGCTCGCCGACGCGCAGGACTCCGTGGCGCGCGCGGCGGGGGCGCACGTGGTCTCCCTGCGCAGCACGGTCGGACCGATGTTCCTCGCCTCGCCCGAGGAGATGTTCAGCATCGACCGCTTCCACCCCAGCGCGGTCGGGTACCGCAGGGTCGCGGATGCGATCCTGCCGGTCGCGCTCGCGGCCCTCGCCGGGCCGTCGGCCGGAGCCGCGCCGACGTCGGCGGGGCCGTCGACCCCCCGACGCGCGTCCTAGGCGAACAGCCCGTCGCCGATCGAGCCGCCCTCGGCGGCGCCCGGCGGGATCGCGAACACCGCGGAGCCCACGTGCTTCAGGTACTCGTTGAGGCCGTCGCGCGCGAGCGAGCGCTGCACGGTCACGAAGCGGGCGGGATCCTTCTGGAAGCTCAGGAAGAACAGGCCCGCGTCGAGCCGCCCGAGCGCGTCGTTGCCGTCGACGAAGTTGTAGCCGCGTCGCAGCAGGCGGATGCCGTCGTTGAGGTCCGGATGCGCGAGCCGCACGTGCGCATTGCGGGCGATCGCGGGGGAGCCGTCGGCCGCCGTCGCCGAGAGGTTCAGCGCGGTGAACTCGGCCCCGCCCGACATGGGCCCGCCTTCGCCCTTGGTGCGCCCGACGAGGTCCTCCTGCTCGGACAGCTGCACCCGGTCCCAGCTCTCGATGATCATGCGGATGCGCCGCGCCACGAGGTAGCTGCCGCCGACCATCCAGGCGGGGCCGTCGGCATCCGACACCCACACGTGCTCGTCGACGGCGGAGCGCTCCTCCGCCTTGAGGTTGGCCGTGCCGTCCTTGAAGCCGAACAGGTTGCGCGGGGTGACCTGGCTCGTCGAGGTGGATGAGGTGCGGCCGAAGCCGAGCTGCGACCAGCGCAGGCTCGCGCGGCCGAAGGCGATGCGGCTGAGGTTGCGGATCGCGTGCACCGCCACCTGCGGGTCGTCGGCGCACGCCTGCACGCACAGGTCACCGCCGCTGCGCTCCGGGACGAGAGCGTCGCCCGTGAAGCGGGGGAGCGCTTGCAGCGCCGGCGGCCGGCGGTCGGCGATGCCGAAGCGGTCGACGCCGTCGGCCGTCTCGAAGAGCGACGGGCCGAAGCCGAAGGTGATGGTGAGCCCGGATGCCGGGAGCCCGAGCGCCTCGCCGGTGTCCTGCGGGGGCGCGTAGGGCGAGCCCCCCACCGCGCCGGTCTCGCCCACCTCGAGGCCCTGCGTCATGCGGGCCGCCGCATCCGTCCAGTCCGCGAGCAGCGAGGCCAGCTCGTCCCGGGTCGCGCCCGCGGCCAGGTCGAAGGCGGCGAAGTGCAGGCGGTCCTGGGCGGGGGTGGTGATGCCCGCCTGATGGGGGCCGTAGAAGTCGTAGCGTGCGGCGGCACCCGACCCGCTCTCGGGCCGGCCCGCACCGACGACCGCGGCCCCCGCCGCGATCCCGGCGACCGCGCCCACGCCTCCCGCCGCGGCGAGCCCGAGCAGGCCGCGGCGGGAGATGCCGCGGCCCGGGTCGTCGGCGGACGACCCGGGCGCGGGCGGGACGGGTTCAGGCAATCAGACTCCGAGGACGGTGCTGGTGAGCTGCGAGAGCGGCTCGGCGAGGGCGTTGACCGCGTCCGAGAGCTGCTTGCGCTGGGCGTCGGTCACCTGATCGTAGGGCGTGAAGCCGCTCTCGATGCTGCCGTACTTCGCGAGCTCCGCCTTGAGGGCCGTGAACTGCTTCTCGATCTCGGCGACCAGGGCCTTGCCCTCATCCGTCTCCGAGGCGATCTTCTTCACGTTGCCGAACGCGACGGATGCGCCGTCGACGTTCGCCGCGAAGTCGGTCAGGTCGGTGTGCGACCACCAGTCCTCCTCGCCCGAGATCTTGCCCGTGGCGACCTCGTCGAGCAGGCCGATGGCGCCGTTCGAGATGTCGGACAGGCTCACCGTGAAGTCGGACGCCGACACGAGGTCGAAGAGCTGCTGCACGTCGGCGACGAGCTGGTCGCCGAACTCCGTGCGCTGCTCGGGCGTCGAGGGCTGCCAGTCGAGCCAGGCGCTCGTGCCGTCCGAGTTGAGGGCGTCGGGTGCCGGAACCCACAGGTCCTTCTCGATTCGGTGGAAGCCGGTCCAGTCGAGGCCCTCCGCGAGCGCGTCGACCTCGCGGTAGTCGATCTTCGGGTCGAGGTCGCCGAACGCCTCCGCGGTCGGCTCGATGCGCTCGTAGGAGACGCGCGTCGAAGCGAACAGCGCGCGGGCGGTCTCGTCGTCGCCCGACTCGTAGGCGTCGACGAAGGCCTGCACCTGCGGCAGCAGCTCGCCGACCTGCGAACGGATGTAGGAGACGTAGTTGGTGACGGCCTCCTTCTCGAGCGCCTGACGGTTCTCGTCGCCCGCGACCGCCTCGCCCGTGACGGTGAACTCGGCGAGGCCGATGGGGGCCCCGACGAGCTGGAACTTGCAGGCCGTGTAATAGGTGCCCGGGTCGAGCTGGGCGGTGTAGTCGACGGTCTGCCCGGGCGTCACGTTCTCCTTCTCGCCCACGATGCGCAGCTGGTCGTCGGCGAGGATCTCGAACTCGTTGACGTCGGTGCCGTTGTTGGTGAGGGAGAACGTGACGGCGCCCGCGGCGGCCGTGTTCGCCGAGACCTCGCAGCCGGTGTCGGTGATGTCGACCGTGAGCACGGTCGCACCCGCGGGCGCGTTGGCGACGCAGCCGGCGAGCGCGAGGGCGGCCACGCCGAGCGCCGCGGTCGCGGCGAGCGGGGTGCGGGCGGTGGAGCGGATGGGCATGGTTCTCCTCTGGGTGGTGGATCGTGGCGGGGTGGTGCGGGGCCGGGCCGCTCAGGCGGTCGGCCCCGCCGCATCCGGGGCCCCGCGGGGGAGCACCGGATCGGCCGGGCGGGCGCGGCGGGGCGCACGCAGGCTCAGGCGGAGGAACACGATGCCCGTCACGACGATGTAGCCGAGCCACGCGATGAGCTGAGCCCAGGTGGGCTCGGGGGTGAAGTTGAAGACGCCCGCGAGGAGCACCCCGTACCAGCTGGTGGCGGGGATGAGGTGGGCGAGGCTGAACGCCGGCTGCCCCCATCCGGGGATCACGCCCGCCTCCTGCAGGTCGCCGACGCCGTAGGCGAGCACGCCCGCGGCGACCACGATGAGGAAGATGCCGGTCCAGCGGAAGAAGACGGCGAGGTTGATGCGCACGAAGCCGCGGTAGATCAGGTACGAGATGACGACGGAGGCGAGGATGCCGAGCACGGCGCCGATGGTGCCGAGCAGGGGGTCGCCGGAGGACTTGGCCGCCGCCCATACGAAGAGCGCCGTCTCGACGCCCTCGCGTCCCACGCTCACGACCCCGAGCAGCACGAGACCCCAGCCCGCTCCGCCGGCGGAGCGGGCGATCGCGCCGTCGAGCTCATGCTCGAGCTCGCTCCGCAGCCCACGGGCGTGGCGCAGCATCCAGAAGATCATCCAGGTGACGAGGCCGACCGCGAGGATGGAGAGCGAGCCGCCGAGGATCTCCTGCGCCTGGAAGCTCAGCCCGTAGGGGCCCCAGGTGAGGATCGCGCCGACGCCGAGCGAGAGGGCGATCGCGAGGGCGATGCCGACCCACAGCCGCGGGATGAGCTCGTCGCGCCCCAGCTTCCTGAGGTATGCGATGAGGATGCCGACGACGAGGCCGGCCTCGAGGCCTTCGCGGAGGCCGATGAGGGCGTTGGCGAGCACGGGGACTTTCCGGGTGGGATTTAGGTAAGGCGACCCTTACCGCGGAGCGAGCCTACGCCCGCGGCGCCCCCGCTGTCCACTCGACCCCGCGTATCGTTGCCCCGTGCAATCTCTCGTGCGCCTCGGCATCGCGCTGCTCGCGCTCGTCGTCGCCGCCGTCGTCGGAGCGATCGCCACCTTCGCCCACGCGCAGACCCCGCCGTGGTTCCTCATCGGCGGCCTCCTCATCGTCGCGGCCCTCGTGCTCGGGGTGCGCCTCGCGGTCGCCCAACCGCTCGCCACGGCCGCCGCGGCGCTCGGCGTGGTCGGCGCGACGCTCGTGCTCGCGCTGCTCCCCGGCGACGAGATCGTCGTCGTCGCGGGCGACGGGCTCGGCACGGCATGGCTCATCGGCGTGGTCGTCGTCGTGCTCGGCGCGGCCCTCTGGCCGATCCCGCGGCGGCCGGAAGCGGCATCCGAGTCGCCATAGGATGGGAGGGTGACCTACGTCATCGCCCTCCCCTGCGTGGATGTCAAAGACCGCGCCTGCATCGACGAGTGCCCCGTCGACTGCATCTACGAGGGCGACCGGATGCTCTACATCCACCCCGACGAGTGCGTCGACTGCGGTGCGTGCGAGCCGGTCTGCCCCGTCGAGGCCATCTACTACGAAGACGACCTGCCCGAGCAGTGGGCCGACTACTACAAGGCCAACGTGGAGTTCTTCGAGGAGGTCGGATCGCCGGGCGGCGCCGCGAAGGTCGGCGTGATCCCCGGAGACCACCCCATCGTGGCCGCGCTGCCGCCGCAGGGCGAGTGACGTGCCGCTCCAGCTCCCCGACTTCCCCTGGGATCTGCTGACGCCGTACGGCGACGAGGCCCGCGCGCATCCGGGCGGCATCGTCGACCTCTCGGTCGGCTCACCCGTCGACCCGACCCCGGCATCCGTGCGCGAGGCGCTCGCCGCGGCGACCGACGCGCACGCCTACCCGGCGACGTCCGGCTCGCCCGCGCTTCGCGAGGCGATCGTCTCCTGGTACGCGCGGCGTCGCGGTGTGCCCGACCTGACGGTCGACAACGTCATCCCGACCATCGGCTCCAAGGAGCTCGTGGCGCTGCTGCCGACCCTGCTCGGCCTGGGACCGGGGGACGTCGTCGTGCAGCCGAGCGCCGCCTACCCGAGCTACGCGGTCGGCGCCGCCGTGGTCGGCGCGACAGTGCTCACCTCCGACGAGCCCGAGGAGTGGCCCGCCGAGACGCGGCTCGTCTGGCTCAACAGCCCCGGCAACCCCGACGGGCGCGTCCACCCGCTCGCCTTCCTCCGCCGCGCCGTCGTGCGGGCGCGCGAGCTCGGCGCCGTCATCGCGAACGACGAGTGCTACGCCGAGCTCGACTGGGGATCCGACGAGCCGACCCCCAGCATCCTGCACCCCGAGGTCACGCAGGGATCGCGGCGCCTCACGCTGTCGGTCTACTCGCTCTCCAAACAGTCGAACCTCGCCGGGTACCGCGCCGGCTTCCTCGCCGGATGCAGCGAGCTCGTGGGGGAGCTGCTGACGGCCCGCAAGCACCTGGGCCTCATGCCGCCCGCGCCCGTGCAGGCCGCCATGATCGCGGCGCTCGCCGACGAGACGCACGTGGCCGCGCAGAAGGAGCTCTACCGCCGCCGCCGCGAGACGCTCGCCGGGGCGCTCACGGCATCCGGGTTCCGCATCGACGGATCGGATGCGGGCCTCTACCTGTGGGCGACCCGTGACGAGGACTGCTGGGACACGGTCGCCGCGCTCGCTCGCCGCGGGATCCTCGTCGCGCCCGGCTCGTTCTACGGGGCGGCGGGCGCGCGGCACGTGCGCATCGCGCTCACCGCGACCGACGAGCGGGTAGACGAGGCGGTCTCCCGCCTCGGCTCGTGGTGACCCGCGTCGCCGGTAGGCTGTCAAGGTGAGCGACGCGACGAGCAGCGAGAAGGTGACCCTGAACCTCGGCGATCGGGTCGCCGAGTTCCCGGTGCTGAAGGCCGTCGACGGCCGCGATGCGGTCGACCTGTCGACGTTCGCGCGACAGACCGGGTACAACACCTTCGACCCCGGGTTCGTGAACACCGCCGCGACCCGCAGCGCCATCACCTACATCGACGGCGACGAGGGCATCCTGCGATACCGCGGCTACGCCATCGAGGACCTCGCGAAGAACGCGACCTACCTCGAGGTCGCCTGGCTGCTCATCTACGGCGAGCTCCCGACCCAGTCGGAGCTCGCCGAGTTCTCGGAGAAGGTGCGTCGGCACACGCTCCTCCACGAGGACCTCAAGCGCTTCTTCTCCGCGCTGCCGCACACCGCGCATCCGATGTCGGTGCTCTCGGCGGCGGTGTCGGCGCTGTCCACCTACTACGAGGACTCGCTCGACCCGAAGAACCCCGAGATGGTGGAGCTCTCCACCATCCGGCTGCTCGCGAAGCTGCCGGTCATCGCCGCCTACGCGCACAAGAAGTCGCTCGGCCAGGCGTTCCTCTACCCCGACAACTCGCTCGACTTCATCGAGAACTTCCTCAAGCTCAACTTCGGCAACCTCGCCGAGGTGTACCAGGTGAACCCGGTGCTCGTGAAGGCGCTCGACCGCCTGCTCATCCTCCACGAGGACCACGAGCAGAACGCGTCCACCTCCACGGTGCGGCTCGTCGGCTCGACCGAGGCCAACATGTTCGCCTCCATCTCGGCGGGCATCAACGCCCTCTACGGTCCGCTGCACGGCGGAGCGAACGAGGCGGTGCTGCGGATGCTGGCGCAGATCCGCGATTCCGGCGAGTCGGTGTCGAAGTTCGTCGAGCGCGTCAAGGCCAAGGAGGACGGCATCCGCCTCATGGGCTTCGGCCACCGGGTCTACAAGAACTACGACCCGCGCGCGAAGCTCGTGAAGGAGTCGGCCGACGAGGTGCTCGCCGACCTCGGCGTGCAGGACCCGCTGCTCGACATCGCCAAGGAGCTCGAGCAGATCGCCCTCGACGACGACTACTTCAAGGAGCGCCGGCTCTACCCGAACGTCGACTTCTACACGGGCGTCATCTACAAGGCGATGGGCTTCCCGACGCGGATGTTCACCGTGCTCTTCGCGATCGGCCGCCTCCCCGGCTGGATCGCGCACTGGCGCGAGGCCAACACCGACCCCGGCACCAAGATCGGCCGCCCGCAGCAGCTCTACGTGGGTCCCGCCCCCCGCGACTGGCCGGCTGGCCGCTAGAGCTCCCGCCGCCCTCCGTCTCCCTCTCTTCCGCCTGCTTCTCTTCCGCCTGGCTCTCTTCCGTCTCCCTTCCCGTCGCCCGCTCCCGCACTCCGTCCCTCCGCGAGCCTTTCGCGAGAAATGCAGGAGGCCCGCGGCAGCATCTCCGGATCCGCGCGCCTTCTGCGCCTGAACCCCGGCTTTCTCCTGCATTTCTGGACCTAGGAGTCGGCGTTCGAGCCAGCTCGGCATCCGTACGTGCGGCCGAGTCCTTCTCCAGAAATGCAGGAGGGTCGGCGACGACCCGCAGCACCCGCGGCATCCCCGCGCACGGGGGGACGGTTTCTCCTGCATTTCTGGGGTTCGGGAGGCGGGGTCTCGAGCGGCGCGGACTCGATTAGCTGTGGTCGTTGCGCGCGATCGCGGCACGGATGGCGGCCGCCACCTCGTCGGGGCGGTACACGACCTGCGCGTAGCTGAACCTCAGCACGCGGTAGCCGAGTGCGCTGAGCCGTGCATCACGTGCGCGGTCGCTCTCGAATCCGAGGTGGTCGCCGTGGAACTCGCGCCCGTCCACCTCGATGACCAGGCGGTCGCCGATCAGGAAGTCGACGCGCATGTCCTCGATCCACGGCTGGATGCGAAATCCGATCCCCGCGAGGACGAGCAGGCCGCGCAGCACCGATTCGGGGAACGACCCGGACCGCGCATCCGCCGCGTCGACGATCCATCGCGCACGGGCGGGAAGCCGGCGGGCCAGGGAAGACAACTCCCGGCGACGGATGAGGCCCAGCCGAAGCGCGCTGTCGAGCGAGCCCAGCACCCACTCGGGCCGGAAGCAGCTCGCCAGGTCGACAAGGCACGCGAGCGGCGTCGCGCGATAGCGATCGAATCCCGCCTCTCGACGCCAGTGGATGCGGATGCCGGGGTCGGGCGCCGCGGACAGGCGCACCCTCATGTCGTCGTGGGCGCGCATCCGCGCGTGGTGCGGGTGGACGGCGACATGGAGGCGGTCGTCCGGCGGCGTCCACATCCCGAAGGTGCGGGCCGCGCTCGCACAGCTCAGCAGGCCGCCGACGCGCCAGGCCGCGGCGAGGAGCTCGTCGACGCCGGGGAGCGCGTACCAGCCCTGGCGGACACGGAGCACGCGTCCGTGACGCGCGGCGTAGCTCAGAGCGCTGTAGCTCCAGCCGCGATGCAGGAGCAGGAAGGCGGGCGCGAGGCCCCCGAGCGCACGGATGTCGTCGAGCAGATCCATGCCGGGAGCCTTGCGGGGGAGCGGGGCGCACGGAGGACGAGCTCCCGTGACCGTGGGATCCGCCTCCTTCCGCTTCCTGTGAAGGAGACGACTTGCCTCAGAAATACAGGAGTCTCAGCCTGCCTGCGTTGAGGATCCGGGCTCGGGAGCATCCGCCGCGAGGAATCTCCTGCATTTCTGGAGATGTTGGAGGGAGAGGTGGCCGGCACCGGCACGGCGGCGGCGACGGCGACCGAGCCGGTCGCGTGGCGTCAGGCGTGGAGGGCGGTGTTGAGCTCGACGCCGTGGCCCGCGCGGGGGAGAGCCTCGACCGCCCCGGTGAGGGAGTTGCGGCGGAAGAGGATGCCCGGCACGCCGGAGAGGTCGAGCGCCTTCACGGTGCGCGGCCCGGCCGGCAGCAGGTAGGTCACCTTCGTCCCCGCGGTCACATAGAGGCCGGCCTCCACGACCGAGTCGTCGCCGATCGAGATGCCGATGCCCGAGTTCGCGCCGAGGAGCGCCCGCTCGCCGATGGCGATGCGCTGCGTGCCGCCGCCCGACAGGGTGCCCATGATCGAGGCGCCGCCGCCGACATCCGAGCCGTCGCCCACGACGACGCCCTGCGAGATGCGCCCCTCGACCATGGAGGCGCCGAGTGTGCCCGCGTTGTAGTTGACGAAGCCCTCGTGCATGACGGTCGTGCCGGGCGCCAGGTGCGCGCCGAGCCGCACACGCGACGCGTCGGCGATGCGCACCCGGTCGGGCACGACGTAGTCGAGCAGCCGGGGGAACTTGTCGACCCCGGTGACCGAGACGCCCGCACGCTGCAGGCGGATGCGCCCCCCGCGCAGCACCGACGGATGCGCCGGCCCGGCGGTCGTCCAGGCGACGATCGGCAGGTGGGCGAAGATCCCGTCGAGGTTGATCTCGTTGGGCCGCACGAGCAGGTGCGACAGCAGATGCAGGCGGAGGTATGCGTCGGGGGTCGAGGCGGGGGCCGCGTCGGTGTCGATCTCGACGACGACGGCCTCCGTCGTGACCTCGCGCACCGTATCCGCTCCGACGCCGTCGGTCACCTCGGCGGGCGCCACAGCGTCGGCCGGCGCGCCGCCCAGCGCGGGGGTGGGGAACCACGTGTCGAGCACGGTCCCGTCGGCGGCGAGCGTGGCGAGTCCGTGGCCCCAGGCGGTCGTCATGCCTCCAGGCTATCGGCGGTTAGGGTTGAGCCGTGCCCGCCCTCGACCCCGCCGCAAGCACCCCCGAGCTCACCCGCCGGCTCGTCGATGTGTTCTCGGTGTCGGGTGAGGAGGCGGCGCTCGCCGACGCGATCGAGGCGGTCGTGCGCGCCCAGCCGCACCTCGAGGTGATCCGGGACGGGGATGCGGTGGTCGCCCGCACGGGCCTCGGCCGCGCCCAGCGGGTCGTCATCGCGGGTCACATCGACACGGTCCCGGTGAACGGCAACCTGCCGGCGCGGCTCGACGGCGACACCCTCTGGGGTCGCGGCACGGTCGACATGAAGGGCGGCTGCGCCGTCATGCTCGCCCTCGCCGTGGAGCTCGCGGAGCCCGCGGTCGACGTCACCTGGGTCTGGTACGACAACGAGGAGGTCGACTCCGCGCTGAACGGTCTCGGCCGCATCGCGCGCGAACGCCCCGAGCTGCTCGAGGCCGACTTCGCGATCCTCGGCGAGCCCTCGAACGCCGAGATCGAGGGCGGATGCAACGGAACCATCCGCGTCGACGTGACGACGCGCGGCCGTCGGGCCCACTCCGCGCGCGCCTGGATGGGCGAGAACGCCATCCACGCCATGGCGCCCGTGCTGGAGCGTCTCGCCGCGTACACCGCGGAGGAGGTGGAGGTCGACGGCCTCGTCTATCGGGAGAGCCTCTCGGCGGTGCGCATCTCGGGCGGCGTCGCGGGCAACGTCATCCCCGACGCGTGCACCGTGCACGTCAACTACCGCTTCGCCCCCAGCCGTGACGGGGCGGAGGCGCTCGCCCGCATCGAGGAGCTGCTCGCGGGTCTGCCGGTCGAGATCACGGTCGCCGACCTCGCGGAGGGCGCCCGCCCGGGCCTCGACGCCCCGCTCGCCCGGCAGTTCGTGGCGGCGGTGGGCGGCGAGGCGCGCCCCAAGTACGGTTGGACGGATGTCGCGCGCTTCAGCGCCCTCGGCATCCCCGCGGTGAACTACGGCCCGGGCGACCCGAGCCTCGCCCACGCCGACGACGAGCGCGTGCCGGTGGAGCAGATCGAGCGGGTCGAGGCGGGCCTGCGCAGATGGCTGACCGCCGGCTGATCGTGCCCGCGCTCGTGCGCTGGCGGCGAGAGGTCGCCCCATGACGCGATCTCTCCCGTGGTGGGGCCGGGTGTTGATCGTCTTCGCGCTCAGCCGCGTCGTGACGACCGTCATCATGCTGTGCTTCGGTGAGGTGCAGGCGCAGGAGACGGGTGCCCTGGTGCCCGACTACTTCACGCTCGCCGCCAACTGGGACGGCCAGTGGTATTGGACGATCGCCCTGAACGGCTACCCGGCCGAGCTGCCGCTCGACGCCGCCGGTCATGTCACGCAGAACGCGTGGGCGTTCCTGCCCGTCTATCCGATGCTGCTCGGGGTGCTCGCGCGGGCGGGCTTCGGCTTCCCCGTGGTCGCGGTGCTGTTCTCCCTCGCCGCGGGGGCGGTCGCGGCGCTGCTGTTCGAGCGGATGCTGCGCGGTGCGGGGCTGCCGGCGGGCTCCGCGCTGTTCGGCGTCGTGCTGCTGTGCACGATGCCACTGTCGCCCATGTTCCAGGTGGCGTACGCGGAGTCGCTCGGTCTCGCGCTGCTGTTTCTGGCGTTGCTGCTCGTGCAGCGGCGGCGGTTCTGGTCGCTGCTGCCCGTCGTGGTCGTCATGTCGCTGACGCGCCCCGCGGGACTCGCGTTCGCCCTGTTCCTGCTGCTGTACCTCGCGCTGCGGGTGTGGCGGTGGCGGCGCGACGCGCTCGCGCATCCGCTTCCCCGCCGCGAGTTCGCCGGCATCGCGGCCGCGGGGCTCACGAGCTTCGCCGCGGGGCTCGCGTGGCCCGCGATCGCCTGGGCGGTCACCGGGTCGCCGAGCGCCTACCTCGACACCGAGCTCGCCTGGCGTGCCGGCTACCTCGGGTACGGGCATCTGGTGCCGTTCGAGGCGTGGTTCGAGGGGCTCGCGTTCTGGCTGCGCTTCGCGGGCGCGCCTGAGGGGGCGGCCCTGCCGCTCGCGGTCGTCGGGGTCGTGGTGACGACCGGGCTGTTCGGGGCCTTCCTGCTGACGCCGTGGGGCCGGAGGCTGGGGGAGCTGCGGCTGTGGCTGGTGAGCTACCTCGTATACCTCATGGCCGTGTTCTTCCCGCAGTCGAGCACCTGGCGCCTGCTGCTGCCGCTGTCGCCGGCGCTCGGTGCGCTCGCCGTTCCGCGGTCCCGGATGCTGCGGGTGTCGCTCGTCGCGCTGGGGATCGCGGGGCAGGTGGCGTGGGTGTACCTCTGCTGGATCCGGCTGCCGGGTGATTGGTCGCCACCGTAGGGCGTCGGGTCGCCGGGTGACCGCCGGATTCGCCCGTGTCCCCCGCATACGGGATAATGGGGATGAGCAACCGTCGAAAGGGGACATCTCATGGCAGCCATGAAGCCGAGGACCGGTGACGGCCCGATGGAGGCTGTGAAGGAGGGTCGCCTCATCATCGTGCGCGTTCCGCTGGAGGGCGGAGGCCGCCTGGTGGTCTCGGTCAACGACGACGAGGCCAAGGAACTGCACGACGCGCTCGCGAGCGTCATCGCGGGCTGACCCCATCCTGAGCCGTATGAGCCCCGCCTGATCCGTAGGATCGGCGGGGCTCAGCCGTTCAGTCGCCCGTCTTGACGAGCTGCAGGAGGCCGTCGCCCGCCGTGCTGAGCGCCGCCGTGACGGCTCCGGATTCGGCGATCGTGGTGAGCAGCGCCCGGAAGTCGCCGACCGTCTCGTCGCGCTGGGCCGGGTCGGCGACGCGACCGCGCCACAGGGCGTGGGTGACCGCGACCACCCCGCCCGCGCGCGCGATCCGCAGTCCGTGCTCCACGTAGTCGAGCACCGATGTCGGGTCGGCGTCGACGAGCACGAGGTCGTAGGCGCCGTCGTTCATGCGCGGTAGTACCTCGGTCGCGCGCCCCGCGATGAGGCGGGTGCGGGCGGCGGGGATGCCGGCGTCGGCATAGGCCTGCCGGGCGCGGTTCTGGTGGTCGATCTCGACGTCGATCGTGGTGAGGGTCGCGGCGGGGGCGCCCTGCAGCAGCCACAGGCCGCTCACGCCGGCGCCGGTGCCGATCTCGAGGATGCTGCGGGCGCCGATCGCGGCGGCGAGCACGGCGAGCTGGGCGCCGACGGCGGGGGAGACGGGGTCGATGCCGAGCTCGAGCGAGTGCTGACGCGCCGTCTGCGTCGCGGGGGGCTCCACCGGGAACTCCTCCGCGAACTTCCAGCTCAGGTCCTTGTCGCTCACGTCGCCTCCGCCCCCCAGCGTAGGCCCGGGCCGCAGCCGCGACGGTTATCCTGGGCGGGTGTCCTTCGGGTTGACCTTCGACAAGATCCTGATCATCTTGGTGATCGCGATCTTCCTCGTCGGCCCGGAGCGTCTTCCGGGCTACGCCGCCCAGCTCGCCCGCCTCACCCGGTCGCTGCGCGACATGGCGAACGGCGCGAAGGACCGGATGCGGGAGGAGATGGGGCCCGAGTTCGACGAGGTCGACTGGGCGAAGCTCGACCCCCGCAAGTACGACCCGCGCCGCATCATCCGCGACGCCCTCCTCGAGGAGGATCCGGCCGCACCCGTGCCCGCCGGCCCCGCGACGCCGACGCGCTCGACCGCGACCGCCTACGAGCTGCGTCAGCGCCGCCTCGGCAAGGGGCCCGTGCCGCCCTACGACGCCGAGGCCACCTGAGCCTCAGCGGCGGCGCACGGCCTTGAGCGCCTTGAGCGCGGTCACCATGAGGCCCGTCATCTTCGCGAACTCGGGTCCGGTGCGCGGCAGCTGCATGACGCCCGTGAGCTCGGCGACCGTCGTCGCCTCGGTGAAGCGCAGGAGGCCGTCGACGCCGTTGCGGCGGCCGAGGCCGGACTGCTTGACGCCGCCCATGGGGGCGTCGATCGAACCGAAGGTGGCGCGGTAGCCCTCGTTGATGTTGACGGAGCCGGCCTTGAGCCGCGCGGCGACCCGGCGGGCCCGCGCTCGCGATCCCGACATGACGGATGCGTTGAGCCCGTACGCGGTGTCGTTGGCGGCGGCGACCGCGGCATCCGCGTCGTCGACCACGGTGACCGCGACGAGGGGCCCGAAGGTCTCGCCCGCGAAGCACTGCATCCCCTCGGTGACGTCGGTGAGCACGGTCGGCTCGACGACGTACGGCCCGAGGTCGGGCCGCGCCGTGCCGCCCGCGAGCACCGTGGCGCCCTTCGCGAGGGCGTCGTCCAGGTGCGACGTGACGCGCTCGAGCTGGGCCTTCGAGGCGAGCGAGCCGACGTCGGCCGTGAAGTCGAAGTCGGTGCCGAGCGAGAGGTTGCGCACACGCTCGGCGAAGGCGGACACGAAGCGGTCGGCGACGCCCCTCTCGACGTAGATGCGCTCGATCGAGACGCACAGCTGGCCGGCCGCGGAGAAGCATCCGTAGGCCGCGTCGGCGGCCGCCTTCTCGGGGTTCACGTCGTCGAGCACGATGAGGGGGTTCTTGCCGCCGAGCTCCATCGAGGCGCCGATGAGGCGCCCGGCGGCGCGCTGGGCGACCGTGCGACCCGTGGCGGTCGAGCCCGTGAAGCACACGTAGTCGGCGGCGTCGACGACCGCCGAGCCGACGTCGGCGCCGGGGCCCGCGACGACCTGCCAGAGCTCGGGCGGCAGCCCCGCGTCGACGAAGGCGCGGCGGGCGAGCAGCACTGAGAGGGTGCCCTGGTCGTCGGCCTTCTGCAGGACGCCGTTGCCGGTCGCGAGGGCCGGTGCGATGTCCATGAGGGCGAGGCTCAGCGGGTAGTTCCAGGGCGTGATGACGCCGACGAGGCCCTTCGGCGTGCGGCGCACGCGCGTGCGCATGACGAGCGGGATGCCGGCGCGGCGGCCCTCGGTGCGCAGCACGCGCCGGGCGGTGAGGGCGGCGTATCGCGTGGCGGCGGCCGAGTTGAAGACCTCCTCGAAGGCCTGACCGCGCGTCTTGCCGGTCTCGGTCTGCACGGCGTCGAGCAGCAGCTCGCGCCGCTCGAGGAACAGGTCGTGGCCCTTCAGCAGCACGGCCCGGCGGTGCGCGTCGCCGGCGGCCCACCAGGCGCGCTGGGCGTCGCGGGCGCGCAGGGCGGCATCCTGCACCTCCTCGACGGTCGCGTGGGGGAGGGTGTAGAGCTCCTCGCCGGTGAACGGGGCGATGACGGAGACGGGGGCGGCGGCGCGGCCGGCGAGGTCGGTGGTGAGCTCGTCGGCGAGCGTCCGGGGCAGCGGCTGGCCGGGCATGCGGCGAGTCTAACTTGGACGGGTGTCCAAGTTCGTGTCCCCTGTGCGGGGGATGCCGGTGCACCGGCCTGCGGCCGGCACCCGATCAGCGAGGGTGGCGGGCCGCGACGGCCGGTAGGGTGGCCCGCATGACGACGCCGTCCCGAGGCCTCAGCGCATCCGTGATCGCCCGCTACGCCGCGGGGTCGATCGGCACGGGCGGGTTCGCCACGCTGCCGGGGCTCGTGCTCGCGATCTACCTCACCGACACCCTCGGGGTCGCCGCGATCTGGGCCTCCGTCATCATCGGCACGGCGAAGCTGTGGGACGTCGTCATCGACCCGGTCATCGGCGGACGCAGCGACCGCAGCCTCGCCCTCACCGGATCCCGGCGGCGTTTCATGCTGCTCGGCGCGCTGCTGCTCCCCGTGTTCTTCGTGCTCACCTTCGCGGTCGTGCCCGGCGCGGGTCCCGCGGTCGCGGGGGTGTGGGTGCTCGTCGCCTTCGTGCTCGCGGCGACCGCGTTCAGCCTCTTCCAGGTGCCCTACATCGCGCTCCCCGCCGAGCTGGTCTCCGACTACGACGGCCGCACCCGCCTGCTCTCCGCCCGTGTCGTGGTACTGACGCTCGCGATCCTGCTGTTCGGCGCGGGCGGCCCCGAGCTCGTCAAGGCGTTCAGCGGCACGGCCGACGGAAGCCTCACCCAGACGGGTTACCTCGGGATGGCGGTCGTCGCCGGCGTGCTGCTCGGTGCCGGGATGCTTGTGGCCGTGACCTCGGCAGAGCGCGGCCCGGTCGGCGCGCCGCCCACCCGCGTCTCGATCGCGAGCTTCTACCGTGACGGCCTCGCCGCCCTCCGCGGGAGCCGCCCGTTCCGCACCCTGCTCGCGACCTTCCTGCTCCAGGCGCTCGCGACCGGCATGATGCTCGCCGGCGCCGCCTACATCGCCAAGTGGGTGCTGCGCGATCCGAGCGGCACGACCTTCCTCTTCATCGCCCTCATCGCACCCGCCCTCGTCTGCGCGCCGCTGTGGGCGGTCATCTCGCGGCGCACGGGCAAGGAGTGGGCGTTCGGCCTCGCCTCGGTGCTGTTCGGCCTCGCCGCGCTCTCGCTCGTGCTGCTCGTCTGGATGCCGGGGCCGTGGCTCTACGCGCCCGTCGCGCTCGCCGGCGCGGCGTACGCGGGCATGCAGACCCTCCCGATGGCGATGCTGCCCGACGTCATCAGCGACGACGCGACCCGCAACGGTCCCGGACGCGCGGGCATCTTCGGCGGCGTCTGGACGGCAGGCGAGACCACCGGCATGGCCCTCGGCGCGGTGCTGCTGACGCTCGTGCTGGCGGCCACCGGGTACCAGGAGGCCGTGGCCGGGCAGACCGTCGAGCAGAGCGCCAACGCCGTGGCCGGCATCGTGCTGAGCTTCAGCATCATGCCCGCCATCATGATCGGCCTGAGCCTGTGGGCGCTCGGCAGGTACCCGCTCCGGCGCGTCGACATCGACGGGACGGCCGCGGCATCCGTCGACGCGAGCGGGGACGTCCGATGAGCCGTCGCGGCGACGCCGACGCGATCATCGAGCGCCTCGCAGCGCTGCGGGGCGAGGATCCGCCCACCCACGGGGGCCGCGTGCTGAGCTACGTGTACGACCCGGGACTCGGCGAGCTCGACCTGCTCGTGGCGCGCGCCGTGCAGGCGGCGCTCCCCGTGAACGGCCTCGACCCGACCACCTTCGGCTCGGTGGGCGTGCTCGAGGCGGAGCTCGTGGGCTTCATGCGCGAGCTGCTGCACGGCGACGAGGGGGTCGTGGGCTCCGCGACGAGCGGCGGCACCGAGAGCTGCCTGCTCGCCGTCAAGACCGCGCGCGACGTGTGGCGACGGACGCATCCGGACGGTCGCCCCCGGCTCGTCGCGCCCGTCACGGTGCACGCCGCCTTCCAGAAGGCGGCCGCCTACTTCGACCTCGTGCTCGACCTCGTGCCCGTCTCGCCCGAGGGTGTCGTCTCCGCCGCGGATGTCGTGGCGCGCCTCGGCGACGACGTCGCGCTCGTCGTGGTCTCGGCACCCAACTACCCGTTCGCGGGGCTCGACCCCGTCGGGGAGGTCGCGGCGGCCGCATCCGCCGCCAGCATCCCCGTGCACGTCGACGCGTGCATCGGCGGACTCGTGCTGCCGTTCTGGACGGACGACGCGGGGGCGCCCCTGCCCGCGTGGGACTTCCGGGTGCCCGGCGTGACGAGCATCAGCGCCGACCTGCACAAGTACGGCTACGCCCCGAAGGGGGTCTCGGTGCTGCTGCAGCGCGGCCGCGACCGCCAGCGCCACCAGTACTTCGCGACGACCCGCTGGCCCGGCTACCCGGTCGTCAACCCCACGATGCTCGGCTCCAAGTCGGCCTCGCCGCTCGCGGCGGGCTGGGCGATCGCCGAGTGGCTCGGTGCGGACGGCTTCGCGGAGCTCGCGGCGTCCACCGCGCGCAGCACACGCGCCCTGCGCACCGTCGTGGCCGGGATCGAGGGGCTCCGCGTCGTCGGCGACCCGGTCGGCCCGCTCTTCGCGGTGACCGCCGACGAGCGCGTGCCGCCGGAACGGCGCGTCGACCCGCACCACTGGGCCGACGCCGTGCGGCGGCACGGTTTCGTGCTGCAGCTGCAGCCGGCGCTCGCGCAGCCGGACGGCCCGCAGCTGCCCCCCACGACCCACCTCACCGTCACGCCGGTGACGGAGTCGGTGCTCGGCGAGCTGAGCACGGCGCTCGTTGCGGGCGCGGATGCCGTGCGCGGCGTGCCGCACGTCGACGGTGCGGCGCTGCTCGCCGGGCTGCCGCCGCTCGACCCCGCCGCGCTCGACTCGGACACCGCGTGGGGGCTGCTCCAGGGCGTCGGCATCGGCGGCGCGGGGGAGCTGCCGGATGCGCAGGCGCCGCTCGTGGCGCTCATCGAGGCGCTCCCGGCGCCCGTCGCGGAGCGCCTGCTCGTGGAGCTGCTCGGGCGGCTCGTCGAGCCGCGCGGATGATCCGCCCCTAGAGCAGCGAGCGACCCGCGAGGCCGCGTCCGCGGGCGACCACGGCATCCGCGAGCCCCTGCAGCGCGACCGCCGCCGCATCCGAGGGATCGCCCAGCACGACCGGCGCCCCCGCGTCGCCCCCCGCCGCGACGGCACCTGAGAGCGGCACGCGCGCGAGCACGGGCACCTCGAGCCGCCGCGCCACCTCGTCGCCGCCGCCCGACCCGAACACGCCGCCCGCCATGTTCTCGACCACCCCGATGACGGTCTGGCCGGTCTGCCGGGCGAGCAGGCCCGAGCGCTCCGCGACGTCCGCGGCGGCCGCCTGCGGCGTCGTCACGACCACCACCTCGGCGTTCGGCAGCAGCTGCCCGAGCGTGATCGCGACGTCGCCCGTGCCGGGCGGCAGGTCGAGCAGCAGCACGTCGAGGTCGCCGAAGTACACGTCGGAGAGGAACTGCTGCATCGTGCGGTGCAGCAGCGGCCCGCGCCACGACACGGGCGTGCGGTCCTCGACGAACATGCCGATCGAGATGACCTTCACCCCGTGCGCCACGGGCGGGAGGATCATGTCGCCCACCTGCGTGGGCTTCGCATCCGGGATGCCGAGGATTCCGGGGATCGAGAAGCCGAACACGTCGGCGTCGACGAGCCCCACCGCGAGGCCGCGCGCCGCGAGCGCGACCGCGAGCTCCGCCGTGACGGTCGACTTGCCGACCCCGCCCTTGCCGGAGGTGATCGCGAGCACCCGCGTGAGCGTGCCCGGGCCGAACGGCATCCGCCGCGCTCCGCGCAGGCGCGTCACGAGCGCCTCGCGCTCCGCGGGCGTCATGACGCCCACCTCGAGGTCGAGCGAGGTGACCCCGGGCACCGCGAGCACCGCGTCCGTGACGTCCCGCTCGATGCGGTCCGCGGCCGGGCAGCCCACGATCGTGAGCCGCAGGCCGACGTGCGCGACGCCGTCCGTCACCGACACCTCGCGCACCATGTCGAGCTCGGTGATGGGGCGCCGGATCTCGGGATCCTGCACGCGCGCGAGGGCGGCGTGCACGGCATCCGTGGAGGCGCCGGACGCCGGGGAGGTCACTTCGCGACCTCGTCCGGCTCCTTCTCCCTGTCGAGCTCCTCGAGCAGCGCACGCAGCTCGGCGCGGATGAAGTCCTTCGTGGCCATCTCCTTCACCGCGAGGCGCAGGGCGACGACCTCGCGCGCGAGGTACTCGGTGTCGGCGAGGTTGCGCTCGGCCCGCTGGCGGTCCTGCTCGATCTGCACCCGGTCGCGGTCGTCCTGCCGGTTCTGCGCCAACAGGATGAGGGGCGCGGCGTAGGAGGCCTGCAGCGACAGGATGAGCGTCAGCAGCGTGAAGTTCAGGGCGCGGGGGTCGAACTGCAGCTCCACCGGCATGACGGAGTTCCACACGAGCCAGATGGTGACGAACACCGTCATGCCGATGAGGAACCAGCTCGTGCCCATCGCGCGCGCGAACGACTCGGAGAAGCGGCCCATCCGGTCGCGTCCGGAGGGGCGGAACCCCCAGGCGGGCCGGATGCCCTTGGGCGAGTCGAGCCGCGGCTCGTTACGTCGTGCCATGCGAGGTCCTCCTTCCTCGGGTCGGGATGGCTGCGGTGCCCGTGCTCACGGGTTCGGGCTCATGCTCGTCGTGCGAACTTCGCCAGTCATCCGGCAGCAGGTAGTCGAGGACGTCGTCGATGGTCACCACCCCGACGAGGCGGTGCTTCTCGTCGACGACGGGAAGCGAGACGAGGTTGTAGGAGGCGAGGATGCGGGCCACCTCGGCCGCGCTCGTGTGCGGCGTGACGGGCTCGAGGCTCGTGTCGACGAGGGTGCCGAGGCGCTCGTGGGGCGGGTAGCGCAGCATCCGCTGGAAGTGCACGACCCCGAGGAAGCGGCCCGTGGGCGGCTCGTACGGCGGCAGCGTCACGCACACCGCGGCGCCGAGGGCCGGCGCGAGCTCGTGGCGGCGGATGAGGGCGAGCCCCTCCGCGACGGTCGCGTCGGCCGAGACGATGATGGGCTCCGTCGTCATGAGCCCGCCGGCCGTCTCGGGGGCGTAGTTGAGGAGGAAGCGCACGTCCTCCGCCTCCTCCGGCTGCATGAGCTCGAGGAGGGCCTCGCCGCGCTCCTCGGGCAGCTGCGCGATGAGGTCGGCGGCGTCGTCGGGCTGCATCTGGTCGAGCACGTCGGCGGCGCGCTCGTCGTCGAGCTGGGTGAGGATCTCCACCTGGTCGTCCTCGGGCATCTCCTCGAGCGCGTCGGCGAGCCGGTCGTCGGACAGCTCCTCCGCCACCTCGAAGCGGCGGTCCTCGGGCAGGTCGAGCAGGGTGGATGCCAGGTCGGCCGGCAGCAGGTCGGCGTAGGTCGCGATGAGCTGCTCCGCAGACTGCGCCTCGCCCGGCGCGTTCACCTCGCTGACCTTGTCCCAGCCGGCGAGCACGGTCGTGCCCTTGCCGAAGGGGGCGGGGTTGCTGCGCGGGCGGCGCAGGAACAGCTCGCCCACGACCCACTCACCGGGGCCGGCCTCCTCGATCGCGACGTCCTCGATGGTCGCCTGGCCCGATCCGTCGCGCAGCGACATCTGGCGGCCCAGCATCTCGGCGATCACCCGCACCTCACCGCCGCGCTGCTCGAAGCGGCGCAGGTTGATGAGGCCCGTCGTGATGATCTGGCCCGCGCCGATGCTCGTGACGCGGCCGATCGAGACGAAGACGCGGCGGCGTCCGGGGATCTCCACGATGAGGCCGACGACCCGCGGGGAGGCGGAGGGGCGGTAGACGACGAGCACGTCGCGCACCTTGCCGACCCGGTCGCCGTTGGGGTCGAAGACGGAGCACCCGGCCAGTCGGGCGACGAAGACTCTCGTGGCGCTCACGGGAAAACCCTACCCGCCGGATGCGAGAATGACGGGGTGAGCAATCCCTCGCCCTTCGCGCGTCCCGGCGTCCCGCTGACCGTGCCGCACGGCGACGTGCTCGGCACCTACGACAGCTATCCGGAGGCCCAGAAGGTCGTCGACCGGCTCGCGAAGGCCGACTTCCCCGTCGCGAAGCTCGCGATCGTCGGCAACGGTCTCACGAGCGTCGAGATCGTCACCCGCAAGCGGTCCTGGAACCGGGCGGCGATGTCCGGCATCCTGTCGGGCGCCTGGCTCGGCATCTTCATGGGGCTGCTGCTGAGCCTCATCTCGCCCACCTTCACCTGGCAGCTCTTCGCGGCGGCCGTCTTCATCGGCGCCGCCCTCGGCCTCTTCCTGCAGCTCATCGGCTACGCCGTGAGCCGCCGCAGCCGCGACTTCGAGTCGGTGTCGCAGGTCATCGCCGCCAACTACCAGATCGTCCTGGAGCCCGGGCAGCTGGCCCGCGCCCAGGACGCGCTGGCGCGCAACCCCGCCTAGCGGCGGCCGCGCGATGGGCGGGGAGCAGGATCTCGAGTTCCGCTGGCGCGGGACGCGGATGGTCTACACCCGCTCGGGCGAGGGCTCCGACGCGATCGTGCTCGTGCACGGGATCGGGATGGGGCACCGGGTGTTCCGTGAGCTCGCCGAGGCGCTCGACCCGCACGCGACCGTCTACGCGATCGACCTGCCGGGCTTCGGCGACTCGCCCGAGCCCGAGACGGCGCACTCCATGGGTGAGACGGGCGAGCTGCTCGCCGCCTTCGTCTCCGCCCTCGGCCTCGCCGATCCGGTTCTCGTCGGCCACTCGATGGGCACCGAGGTCGTCGTCGAGGCCGTCGTGCGGCATCCGGAGTGCAGCGACCGCATCGTGCTCATCGCGCCGACGGTCAATCGTGCCGAGCGGACCGCGGGCCGGCAGGCACTCCGGATGATGCAGGACCTGTGGGGAGAGCACCCCAAGGTGCTCGCCCTCGGGATCGTGCAGTACGCGAAGGCGGGGCCACGGTGGTTCGTCCGCAAGCTCCGGACGATGCTCGAGCACCGCGTGGAGGAGCGCTATCCGCTCGTCCGGGCGCGCACGCTCGTCATCCGCGGCGAGACCGATCGAGTCGTCCCGCGGGAGTGGGCGCGGTTCGTGGCGGCGTCGATTCCCGGAGCGGAGCTGCGCGAGGTTCCGGAGCGCGGACACGAGGCGATGATCCGGAGCGCCGTGCCGGTCGCCGAGATGATCCTGGAGTTCGCGCGGGAGAACCTGCCGCGACGCTGACGGTCAGGCGCCGGCCAGCCAGGCCTCCACCTCGTCCGCCGTGCGCGGGATGGAGGCGGACAGGTTCTCGGCGCCGTCGGCCGTGACCAGGATGTCGTCCTCGATGCGCACGCCGATGCCGCGGTACTCCTCCGGCACGGTCAGGTCGTCGGGCTGGAAGTACAGGCCCGGCTCGATCGTGAACACCATGCCGGGCTCGAGCACGCCGTCGAGGTACAACTCGCGGCGGGCCTGGGCGCAGTCGTGCACGTCGATGCCGAGGTGGTGGCTCGTGCCGTGCACCATGTAGCGGCGGTGGTACTGGGCGTCGGGGTCGAGCGACTCCTCGGCGCTCACCGGCAGGAAACCCCACTCGGCGGTCCGCGCGGCGATCACCTTCATCGCCTCGGCGTGGATCTCGCGGAACCGGATGCCGGGGCGGACGATGCTGAACGCCGCATCCGCCGCCTCCCGCACCGCCTCGTAGACGCGCCGCTGCACCTCGGTGAACGTGCCCGAAACCGGGAGGGTGCGGGTGATGTCGGCCGTGTAGAGCGAGTCGAGCTCGACGCCCGCGTCGAGCAGCAGCAGGTCGCCGGGCACCACGGGCCCGTCGTTGCGCGTCCAGTGCAGGATGCAGGCGTGCGGGCCTGAGGCGGCGATCGTGTCGTAGCCGACCGTGTTGCCCTCCGCGCGGGCGCGCCGGTTGAAGGTGCCCTCCACGAGACGCTCGCCGCGAGGGTGGGCGACGATCTGGGGGAAGTCGGCGATGACGTCGTCGAAGCCCGCGCGCGTCGCGTCGATCGCGGCGCGCATCTCGGCGATCTCGAACTCGTCCTTGACGAGACGCAGCTCGCTCACGGTGCGCAGCAGCTCGGCGTCGGAGGCGGATGCGGACGCGAGCTCGTCGGCCGCGGCGTCGACGCCGCGCAGCACGAGCACCTCGTCGCCCGCGGCCGCGAGCTCGGCGAGCGGGCGGGTCTCGAGGGCGAGGTCGGCGGCGACGTGCGCGAGCGAGGGGCGCGGCCCCGTCCAGAACTCGCCGATCGCCGCGTTCGCGTAGAACTCGTCCGAGTCCCGGCCGGCCGTGGGGGTGAAGAAGACGGTCGCTGGGGCGTCGTCGCCCGGCCCGATCACGAGCACGGCACCGGGGACGGTGTCGCTCGCCCAGCCGGTCAGATGCGAGAAGGCGGAGTGCGCGCGGTACGGGTAGTCGGTGTCGTTCGAGCGCACCTTCGCGGGGCCCGCGGGGATCACGAGCGTCGCGCCCGGGAACCGGGCGGCGAGCCGCATCCGGCGGGCAGCGGCGAACGCCGCCTGCGGGCGGGGCGAGGGGGCGACCTCCGGACGCTCGGCCCAGCCTCCGAAGATGAACTCGCGGAAGGCGTCCGACGTGGGGGTCGTGGAGCGGTTCGCGGTCGCCGGGGTGGTGGCGGTCGCGACGGTGTCGACGGGGGTGCTGTCAGCCATGCCCCCATCCTCCCACCGCGGACCGTCAGCCGGATGCGGGGCGCAGCTGCGCGAGGATCGGGCGGTGATCGGACCCCGCGCCGTCCTGCGACTCGACCACGCGGAATCCGATCGGCTCCCACGCGTCCGTCGCGAGCACGTGGTCGATGGGCGCGGCGAGGACGGCCGGCATGAGGGTGGGCCAGGTGCCGAGCGCCGCCGCGCCCACCGCACGTGCGGCGTCGCGGCAGGAGGCGAGGCCCACATCCGATCCGAAGCGGGCCCAGTGGTCGATCGTCGAGTTCAGGTCGCCCGCGACGATCACGTCGGCGTCGGGGTCGTCGCAGCGCGCGGCGAGCCACGCGAGGCCGTCGCGCCAGTTCTCCATCTCTCCGGGGACGGGCGCCACCGGGTGGGCCGCGACGAGCGTCGGCCCGCTCCCGTCGACCGGAACGGCGACGACGCTCGGGAGGGTCGGGGTCGAACCGACCTCCTCGTCGATGCGGTACTCGCCGAGGGCGGTGCTGACGAGCAGCACGGTGGAGCGCGCCTTCGAGACCGTGTCGTACCGCTTCTCGAGCAGCTGCATGGGGCGGCCCGCGTTCTCCATGAGGACGCGCACCCGCTCGCCCGCCTCGTGGCTGGTCTCGGGCAGCGCCACGACGTCGGTCTCGTTCTCGAGCGCGAGGGAGGCGATGGCCTCCGCGCCGGGCGCGTCGCCGAGGGTGTTCCACGACAGGACGACGAGGTCGCCGTCGGCGGTGGTCTGGAACGCGCCGCCGCCGAAGCCGCGGATCGCGAGCACACCCGTCGACACCACCGCGAAGATGAGCAGCAGCACCGCGAGCCCGGCGAAGAAGCGCCGCGCGCGCAGCGACAGCAGTGCGAAGAGCGTCAGCAGCACCGCCGCGAGCACGGCGACGAGAGCCGCGATCCCGCGGAGCGCGACGAGCTGCACGACCCCCATCGTCTGCTCGAGCCCGAGCAGCTGTGGCCAGCAGGCGACGAGCAGCAGGGCGGCGAGGGCGAGGGTGATCGCGGCGGCGAGGATGCGTCGGATCATCGCATCGAGCCTAGGTGCACGTCGGAACTACAGGCTGAAAGCGCTCCGAGCGCCGCTGGGAAGGAGATCGACGGCGACCCAGCCTGCTTCTGCGACGCGAAGCGCCGCGGCCTAGCATGAGGGGATGCCCGGACCGATCGACCTGCATGCGCACTCGAGCGTGTCGGACGGCACGGAGACACCCGCCGAGCTCGTCGCCGCGGGTGTCGCCGCCGGCCTCGGGGTGCTCGCGATCACCGACCACGACTCGACGGCAGGCTGGGATCAGGCGTTCGTCGCCGCCGACGGCACGGGCCTCGAGCTCGTTCCCGGCATCGAGCTGTCGACGCAGCTCGACTACGCGAGCGTGCACATCCTCGGATACCTCGTCGACCCCGCCGACGCCGCCCTGGTGGAGGCGACCGCCGCCATCCGCGCGGAGCGCCTGCACCGGGCGGAGTCGATGGTGCAGCGCATCTCGCGCGACTACGCCCTCGACTGGGAGGACGTGCTCGCCCAGGCGACCCCGGATGCGACCATCGGCCGCCCCCACATCGCTGATGCCCTCGTGGTGCGCGGCCACGTGCCCGACCGCTCGGCGGCGTTCCGCACGATCCTGCACTGGCGGGGCGGCTACTACCGCCCCCACGAGGCGCCGCCCCCCGTGGACGGCGTGCGCCTCATCACCGACGCGGGCGGGGTCGCGGTCATCGCGCATCCGGGCGCCCGCGGTCCGCAGCGCGTGCTGTCGGACGCGCGGATGCGGGCCCTCGTCGACGCCGGACTGTTCGGCCTGGAGCTCGACCACCGCGACAACCCGCCCGAGTCGCGCCGCCACTGGGCGGAGCTCGCGTCCCGCTTCGGTCTCGTCACGACCGGGTCGAGCGACTATCACGGGGCCGGCAAGCCCAACCGTCTCGGCGAGAACACCACGGCGCCCGAGGTCTACGCGGCGATCGTCGCGCGCGCGACGGGCTCCGCGCCGTTCCGCACCGAGCCCCGCTGAGGCGCGAGGCTCTCGCGCCGCGTCAGCCCGCGGGGGGCGGGGTGGGAGCGCCCGCGGCGCCCCCGCTGCGGCGCCGCCGCCGGCGGCGCTTGGCCGGAGCGGCGTTGCCGTCGTGGTGCTCGTGGCCCTTGCCGTCGTGCGTGCCCGCGCCCTCGGGGCGCGCGGCGGGCTTGTCGCCCGAGCCGCCGCCGCGGGTGCGGCGCCTCGAGCGGCCCTCGCCCGAACCCGATCCCGATCCGGCCGCGGAGCCGGAGCCCTCGCGCGGCGGGCGCGCGGCGGCGGGCTTCAGCCGCCCCTTCGTGCCCTCCGGGATGTCGAGGTCGGTGTACAGGTGCGGTGACGAGGAGTAGGTCTCGGTCGGCTCGGGGATGCCGAAGTCGAGCCCCCGGTTGATGAGGCCCCACTTGTGCATGTCGTCCCAGTCGACGAACGTCACGGCGATGCCGGTCTTGCCCGCGCGCCCCGTGCGGCCCGCGCGGTGCAGGTAGGTGTCGGGGTCGTCCGGCACGGTGTGGTTGATGACGTGCGTGACGTCGTTGACGTCGATGCCGCGCGCCGCCACATCCGTCGCGATGAGGATGTCCTTCTTGCCCGCCTTGAACGCCGCCATGGAGCGCTCGCGCGCGTCCTGGCTCATGTCGCCGTGCACGGCGCCCGCGTTGAAGCCGCGGTCGCTCAGCTCCTCGACGAGCTTCTGCGCCGCGCGCTTGGTGCGCGTGAAGATGACCGTCTTGCCGCGCCCCTCCGCCTGCAGGATGCGCGAGATGACCTCGTCCTTGTCGAGCGCGTGCGCCCGGTAGATGACGTGCTTGATGTTGGCCTGCGTGAGCCCCTCGTCGGGGTCGTTCGCGCGGATGTGGATGGGCCGGTTCATGAAGCGGCGGGCCAGCGCGACCACGGGGCCGGGCATGGTGGCCGAGAACAGCATCGTGTGGCGGGTGGCCGGGGTCTGCGCGAAGAGCTTCTCGACATCCGGGAGGAAGCCGAGGTCGAGCATCTTGTCGGCCTCGTCGAGCACCATGACCTGCACGTTCGCCAGCGACAGCAGGCGCTGGCTCGCGAGGTCGAGCAGACGGCCGGGGGTGCCGACGACGATCTGGGCGCCCGCCTTGAGCGCCTCCACCTGGCCCTCGTAGGCCTTGCCGCCGTAGATGGCGACGACCTGGGTGGGGCGGTTGGATGCGGCGAGCTCGAGGTCCTCGGCGACCTGCACGCACAGCTCGCGCGTGGGCACGACGATGAGCGCCTTCACACCGGGCTCGGGGTTCTCGCCGAGGGCCTGGATGACGGGGAGGCCGAAGCCGAAGGTCTTGCCGGTGCCGGTCTTCGCCTGGCCGATGATGTCCTGCTTGGCGAGGCCGAGGGGGATGGTCTGGGTCTGGATCGGGAAGGGCTCGATGATGCCCTTGGCGGCCAGTGCGTCGACCATGTCCTGGTCGATGTTGAGATCGCGGAAAGTCAAGGAATACCTGTCTGGGTAGGGGAGGGTGCCAGTCTACCGGGCGAGTCGTGCGGGACGCCGCGGGCGGCGGCGCGACCTCCTACACTGAACCGGTGGCCTGGTTCCGTCGTCGTTCGCGTCCGCGCCCGGGGACGCTCCGCGTCGCCCCCCGCTCGGAGGCCGTCGCCGTCGCCCGGGTGGAGCTGCGCGAGCTCGCCCCGGCGCCCGCCCGGTTCCTCGGTCAGACGGCGTACCTGACGATCGTGCTGTTCGAGAACCTCGGCCGCGCGGTGACGACCGCCCCGACGACGGATGCGAAGTCGCGGCTCGCGCGCGCGGCATCCGAGATGCTGCGGATGCACGAGGGGCTCGTGGCGGAGCTCGACCGGCTGGGCGTGGACCCGGCCGCGGAGATGGAGCCGTTCCGGCTGCCGCTGGACGACTACCAGCGCCGCACGAAGGGCGCCGACTGGTACGAGATCCTCGTGACCTGCTACCTCACGAACGGCTTCCTGCTCGACTTCTTCGCGGGGCTCGCCTCGGGGCTGCCGGACGACCTCGACGACCGCGCGGCGGAGCTGCTGCAGGGGCGCGAGGGCGAAGAGGTGCTCGTCGAGGAGCTGCGGCTCGCGATCGAGGAGAACCCGCGGCTCGCGTCGCGGCTCGCGATGTGGGGCCGTCGGCTCGTGGGCGACACGATGCTCGTGGCGCGGCTCGCGATCGAGCAGCACCCGTCGGCGTCCGTGGAGGAGAAGGTGGACCCGGTGTTCACGGAGCTCATCGCGGCCCACACCCGCCGCATGGACAAGCTCGGCCTGACCGCCTAGCGGTCGGCACGCAGCTAGAGGCGGCCGCCCGAGAGCTCGTGCAGGGCGCGGGAGTCGGCGGCGTCGCGCACGCGCGGCAGGATGAGCGCCACCGCGAGGTCGGCGGCGAGCCCCGCGAGGATCGAGACGGTCCAGATCCAGCCGCCGTCGAAGGGCCAGCCGAGCCAGACCAGGATCGCCCAGGCGGCCGCGGTCGCAGCCGCGCCGACGGCGGGCAGCAGGGCGAGGCCGTAGCTGCGGCGTCCGGGGATGAGGTAGCGGATGACGCCCCCGATGCCGGCGCCGATGACGGTGACGAAGACGATCTCCACGCGCCGATCCTAGGCGAGTCGGGGGCTAGGCGACGAAGCCGACGCGACGGCTCTCGCCGCCGCCGATCTCGACGTAGGCGAGCGAGGCGGTCGGCACGAGGTAGACCTTGCCCTTGTCGTCGCTGAGGCTGAGGAACTTCGCGTCGGATCCGAGCGCCGCGGCGACGGCCTTCTCGACCTCGGCGGCGGTCTGCGCGCTCTCGAAGGAGAGCTCGCGGGCGGTGTTGGCGATACCGATGCGAATGTCCACGTGACGAGCGTAGAGGATGCCGACGGGCCGCATCCGGGGCGTTCACCGTGGGCGGAAAACCCGCCGCACGCGGCGGCGGAGGCGAGCGGATGCGGTGTCGCCGCCGCCCGCTACGGTAGCGGCATGCCCGGTACCCGCTTCGTCGTCGACGCGCCCGAGGCCGTCGGGACGATCGAGCTCGACGCCTCGCAGCGCGCGGTGCTCGCGCTTCCCGACGGGCGCTCGGCCGCGGTGCTCGGGGCGCCCGGCACGGGCAAGACCACGACGCTCGTCGAGCTCGTCGCCGACCGGGTGGCGCGGGGCTGGGCTCCCGGCGAGCTGCTCGTGCTCGCCCCCTCGCGCGCCTCGGCGGCGCGCCTGCGCGACGGTCTCGCACGTCGCATCGGGGTGCCGACCGACGGCCCGCTCGCGCGCACGGTCGCGTCGCTCGCCTTCGAGGTCGTCGGGGCCGAGGCGCGCGCCGCGGGGCGCCCGGCGCCCCGGCTCCTCACGGGCACCGAGCAGGACGCCGACATCGCCGCCTATCTGGCGGGGCACCTCGCCGACGGCACGGGCCCCGACTGGCCCGAGCCGCTCACACCCGAGGTGCGCGAGCTGCGCGGGTTCCGCAGCGAGCTGCGCGAGTTCATGGCACGCGCGACCGAGTACGGCGCCGATGCGCGCCGCATCCGCGAGCTCGCCCGCGAGGCGGAGCGTCCCGACTGGGCCGCGGCCGCCGACTTCCTGGCCGAGTACTCGGCGCTCCAGGCGCAGAACCGGCCCGAGCAGTTCGACGCGGCCGAGTTCGTGAGCTTCGCGGTGCGCGCCATCCGGGAGGGTGCCGAGGGCGACCGCGTGTCACGGCTGCGCCTCGTGCTCGTCGACGACCTGCAGGAGGCCACCGAGTCGACGATGGCCGTGCTGCGCGCCCTCGTCGACCGCGGGGTCGCGGTGATCGCCTTCGGCGACCCCGACATCGCCGCGAACGCCTTCCGCGGCGGCGAGGCGGACGCGGTGGGCCGCTTCGCGGAGCGCATCGGCCTCGCCGAGGGCGACCGGCTCGTGCTCGGTACCGTGCACCGCGGCGGGCCCGAGCTGCGCGCGCTTGTCGCGCGCATCGTCGAGCGCATCGGCACCGCGGCGGCCGGACCGCAGCGGCGGGCGACGGTCGCAGGCGACGCGGCGGAGCGGCATCCGGATCGCCCGGCCATCGCGACGCTGCGGGCGACCACGCCCGCGCGGCACGCGGCCGCGATCGCACGGGTGCTGCGCGAGGAGCACCTGCTGCACGGCGTTCCGTGGTCGCGACTCGCGGTCGTGGTGCGGTCGGGCGCGCAGATCCCCGAGCTCGCCCGCGCGCTCGCGCGAGCCGAGGTGCCCACGCGCACGACGGGGCGGGGCACCCCGCTGCGCGACGATCCCGCCCCGCGCGCCCTGCTCGCGCTCGTGGAGGTCGGCATCGGCCGCCGTCCGCTTGACCCCGAGACGGCGGCCGAGCTGCTCACGGGCCCCTTCGGCGGGCTCGACCCGCTCGGCCTCCGCCGGTTGCGGCTCGCCCTCCGCCACGAGGAGCTCGCGGGCGGCGGCATCCGTCCGGGGGCGGAGCTCGTGGCGGAGGCGCTCGCCGCGCCCGGACGGCTCGCGACGATCGAGGGTCGCGCGGCCAAGCGCGCGGCGCGGCTCGCCGAGACCCTCGAGGCGCTGCGCGGCATGGCGGCCGAGGCCACGATCGAGGAGCTGCTGTGGACGGCGTGGGAGCGCAGCGGCGTCGCCGAGCGCTGGCGGCGCGCGGCGCTCGGCTCCGGCATCGAGGCCGCCGAGGCGAACCGCGACCTCGACGGCGTCGTCGCCCTGTTCGCCGCCGCCAAGCGCTACGTGGAGCAGCGTCCCGTCGACAGGCCCGACACCTTCCTCGAGCACGTGCTCGACTCCGACATCGCCGACGACCTGCTCGCACCGCCCCGCGTCGACGACGCCGTGCTCGTCGCGACGCCCTCCGCGCTCGTCGGGCTCGAGTTCCGCACGGTCGTCGTCGCATCCCTCCAGGACGGCGCCTGGCCGAACCTGCGCCCCCGCGGCTCGCTGCTCGCACCGCAGCGCCTGGTCCGCGTGCTGGAGGGGCGTGATGCGGGATCGATCGACGAACGCAAGCTCGTGCTCGACGACGAGCTGCGCATGTTCGCGCTCGCGGTCTCGCGCGCATCCGAGCGGGTCCTGCTCGCCGCCGTCGACAACGACGACGAGACCTCGAGCGTGCTGTTCTCGCTCGCGCCGGACGCGGTCGAGCTGCTGCGCCCGCAGGATGGCGGCCAGCCGCGGCTGAGCACCGCCCCCCTCACCCTGCGCGGGGTGACGGGCCTGCTGCGCCGCGACCTCGTGCGCGCCGAGGCGACGGGGTCGGAGGCGCGCGAGTCCGCGGCGCTCCTCGCGCTGCTCGCCGAGCATCAGCTGCCCGGCGCGCATCCCGACGAGTGGCTCGGCCTGCGCGCGCCGTCGACGGATGCGCCGCTGTTCTCGGGCGAGGCGGTGCGCGTGTCGCCCTCGCAGCTCGCGAACGTCGAGGAGTCGCCCCTCGACTGGGCAGTCTCGCGTCTCGCCGGCGGCAGCTCGTCGATCGCGATGAGCGTCGGCACGATCGTGCACTGGGCGATGGAGACCGCCGAGTCGCCCGAGGTCGAGGCGCTCTGGGCGCAGGTGGAGCGCCGCTGGCCCGAGCTGCCCTTCGACGCGCCCTGGATCGCCGAGTTCCAGCGTCGCGCGACGCTCGGCCTCGTCCGGGCGCTCGCGGAGTACCTGCGCGACTTCGCCGCCGACGGCAAGACCCTCGTCGCCGCTGAGGGCAGGTTCCGCTTCCCGCTCACCGAGGAGGTGATCGTCTCGGGCAGCATCGACCGCGTCGAGCTCGCGCCGAACGGGGAGGTGGTCATCGTCGACCTCAAGACGGGCACCCCCGAGACCTCGCAGCCGGCGATCGACGTGCATCCGCAGCTCGCCACCTACCAGCTCGCCTACCGGGAGGGCGTGCTCGACGCCTTCCTCGCGCCGCACGGCGAGCACCGCGCGGGCGGCGCCAAGCTCGTGTTCGTGAAGTCGGGGGTGCGCGGCAAGCTCTACCGCGAGGGCGTGCAGCTCGTGCTCGACGAGGAGGCGCTCGCCGGGTTCCGCGAGCGGATCCTCGAGGCCGCCCAGCTCATGGCGGCGGCCAGCTTCCCCGGCCCGCGGGAGGCGCGGGAGTTCCGCGGCAAGCCCGTCCCCGAGTCGCTGCTCCCGCGGGTTCCGGAGGTGACGCATGACTGAGGTGAGTGCGCGGCGCATCGCGGAGGCGCTCGCCGAGGTGCGGGGTGAGGAGGTGCGCTACCCGACGCGCGAGCAGGAGGCCGTCATCGAGGCCGACCCGGCCGAGCCCGCGCTCGTCGTGGCGGGCGCCGGATCCGGCAAGACGGAGACGATGGCGAACCGCGTGCTGTGGCTCGTCGCCAACCGGCACCTGAAGCCCGCTGAGGTTCTCGGCCTCACCTTCACGCGCAAGGCGGCTGGCGAGCTGGCCGACCGCATCCGCACCCGGCTCGCCGAGCTCCACACCGCGGGCCTCGCGCCCGACGACCACGACCTCTTCGACGCCCCCGAGATCTCCACCTACAACTCCTTCGCGAGCGCCGTGTTCCGCGACAACGCCCTCGTGCTCGGCCGCGACGGCGACGGCGTGGTGCTCGGCGAGGCGGCGGCGTGGCAGCTCGCCCGCAACGTCGTCGTGCGCAGTGACGACCCGCGACTCGAGCAGCTCGACAAGCGGCTCGACTCCGTCGTCGAGGCGACGCTGCAGATCGCGCGGGGCATCGCCGACAACGACGCCGACCCCGAGCGCGTGCGCGCCATCGGGCGTCGCTTCGCCGGGCTCCCCGAGCTGCCGCTCGGCGGCAAGGCCGAGTACGCGTCCGACGTCGAGCGGATGCGCGAGGTCGCGCAGCTCGAGCTGCTCGTCGACCTCGCGGCCGAGTACGAGCGGGCCAAGCGGCTGCGGGGGGCGGTCGACTACGCCGACCAGGTGGTGCTCGCGCTCCATGCGGTGCGCGCCCGGCGCGCCGCGATCGACGAGCTCCGCGCGCGCTTCCGCGTCGTGCTGCTCGACGAGTACCAGGACACCTCCGTCGTGCAGACGGAGCTGCTGTCCGAGCTCTTCGCCGGCACGCCGGTCACGGCGGTGGGCGACCCGAACCAGTCGATCTACGGATGGCGCGGCGCGAGCGCCTCCAACCTGCGCGAGTTCCGCCCCCGGTTCCGGCGCCGCGACGGCGAGCCGGCGACCCGGTTCACGCTGGCGACGAGCTGGCGCAACGGCACCAGCATCCTCGACGCGGCGAACACCCTCGTGGGGGCGAGCACGGGCGAGGGCGCCGAGGTGCCGACGCTCGAGGCGCGCCCCGGAGCGAGCGGGTTCGCCGTCTCGAGCGTCTACCCCGAGACGGTCGCCGAGGAGGCGGAGGCGGTGGCGGGCTGGCTGCGCGACCGGCTCGCCGAGGCCCGCGCGCGCACCGGGCGCCCCGCATCCGCCGCCCTCCTGCTGCGGGCGCGCAAGACGCAACCGCACTTCCTCGACGCGCTCCGCGCCGCGGGGGTGCCGTATCACGTGCTCGGCGTCGGTGGGCTGCTCGCCGAGCCCGAGATCGCCGACCTGGTGAGCGCCCTGCGCGTGCTCGACGACCCGGATGCGGGCCTCGAGCTGCTGCGGCTGCTCGCGGGCGCGCGCTGGCGCATCGGCGTCGCCGACCTCGACGCGCTGCGCGACGTGGCCGGATGGCTGTCCCGCCACGACAGCGCCGAGAGCGGCATCTTGTCGGACGAGGTGCAGCAGCGGCTCGGCGAGTCGGTCGCCGGCGACGAGGGCGGCTCCATCGTCGACGCGCTCGAGTTCGTGGGTCGTGCCGCCGAGGGGCATCGGGTCCTCGAGGCCTTCAGCGCGGAGGGCCTCGCGCGACTGCGGTCGGCCGCGGCGACCTTCGACCGGCTCCGCTCGCGCGCCGCGCTCGAGCTGCCGGAGCTGCTCGTGCTCGTCGCGCACGAGCTGCGCCTCGACATCGAGCTCGCCGCCAACGAGACGCGCACGGCGGGGGAGGCGAACCTCGACGCCCTGCTCGACGCGCTGTCGGGCTATCTGGCGATCGCCGAGACGGCGACGCTCGCGGGCTTCCTCGCCTGGTTGCGGGAGGCCGAGCAGCGCGAGGATCTCACCCCGCGCCCCGAAGATCCGGAGCCCGGAACCGTGCAGGTGCTGACCATCCACGGGGCCAAGGGGCTCGAGTGGGACATCGTGGCGGTGTCGCGCTGGGTGGAGGACGAGCTGCCGGCGGCGCCGATCGAGGGGTACGGCGGATGGCTCGGCTTCGGGCGCTTCCCGTGGCCGGAGCGGGGCGACCGGGCGCAGCTGCCGCGCCTCGACCTCGACGCCGTCACCACCCGCAAGGAGTACGTCGACGCCGTCAAGGGGTTCCGCGGGGACGTGGTCGAGCACTACCGGGCCGAGGAGCGGCGCCTCGCCTACGTCGCCGTCACCCGCGCGCGCGACCACCTGCTGGTGTCGGGCTCGTTCTGGGCCGGCCAGAAGAAGCCGCGCACGCCGAGCGGGTTCCTGCTCGAGCTCGCAGCGGCGGGCATCGTGGCGGAGCCGCCCGCCGCATCCGCGACCGACGAGCCGCCCGAGGGCGCGGAGGCGGAGTGGACGGTGTGGCCGAACGAGCCGTTCGGCTCGCGTGGCGCCGCGGTACGCGCCGCGGCCGAGCGCGTGCGGGTGACGCGGCCGGCCCTCGCCGGGCGGTGGGCGCGCGAGACCGAGCTGCTGCTCGAGGAGCGGGAGCGGCGTCGCACCCGCGAGGGCGTCGTGCCGTTGCCGGTGCGCATCCCGGCGTCGGCGTTCAAGGACTACGTGACCGATCCGGACGCCGTCGCGGCGGAGCTGCGGCGCCCGATGCCCGAGCGCCCCTACCGGGCGACGCGGCTCGGCACGCTCTTCCACTCCTGGGTGGAGGAGCGTTACGGACGCCTGGGCGGCTCCGACGAGCTGGATGCGGCCCCCTTCGAGCTCGACGACGAGGGCGAGGTCGTGGACGCGGAGCGGCTCGCCGAGCTGCAGGCCACCTTCGAGCGCTCCCCCTGGGCGCAGCTCGCGCCCGTCGAGGTGGAGCGCGAGATCCACCTCCCCTTCGACGGTCGCGTCGTGATCTGCAAGATCGACGCCGTCTACCGGCACGGCGACCGGTTGGAGGTGGTCGACTGGAAGACGGGCAAGGCGCCGCGGGATGACGCCGATCTGGAGCGCAAGCAGCTGCAGCTCGCCCTCTACCGGCTCGCGTATGCGCGGTGGGAGGGCATCGACCCCTCGCTCATCGACGCGGCGTTCTACTTCGTGCAGGACGACCGCGTCATCCGCCCCGAGCACATCGACACCGAGGAGGAGCTGCTCGCCCGCTGGCGCGCGGTGTTCCCCGCCTGACCCCCGCCCCCGGAACGTCGTGCATGCCGCGGTGTCGCGCGCGGCTCGGCGCCGCAAGCGGAGGGAACCGCTCTCGCCTCCGGGGAGAATTCACTGGCCTCCGTGGAGAAATGCAGGAGCCGGCCTCCGTCCTCATCCAGGAATGCAGGAGCTGCCCTCCGCCCTCTTCCAGAAATGCAGGAGGTGGGGGGAGAGCGCCCCGTATCCGCGGCCGCGCGGCTCACATCCGGTGTCTTCTCCTGCATTTCTGGAGTTAGGGGGCGATGGGGCTCCTGCATTTCTGGAGTGGGGGGCGACGGGGCTCCTGCATTTCTCGACCGAGGAGGGGCGGAGGCGGCGGAGGGGATGAAGAGGACGGAGGGGGGAGGAGGGAGCCGAGGGGGCGGAGTGGCGGAGGCGGCGTCGGTCACCGCGCGGTCGCGTGGATCGCGTTCGCGAGGGCGTCGGCGGGCTCGCGGGCGGAGCGCGGGTTGGCGAGCAGCGTGAAGTCGACCTCGCCGAGCCGCGGCAGCTCGAACGCACCCGTGACCTCGACGAGGTCGTCGGGGATGAGCACGCGGGGAAACACGGCGATGCCGATGCCCGCGCGCAGGGCGGCGAGGGCACCGTTGACCTCGCGCACGTTGCAGGTGATGCGCCAGGTGCGTCCGGAGTCCTCGAGCGCGCGGATCGCGGTGTCACGCGAGTAGCTGGGCGCCTGGTAGACGATGAGCGGCACGGTCGCGGTGGGCTCGAGCCGCAGGGAGCGGTGGGCGACCCAGACGAGACGCTCGCGGCGCACGGTGCGTCCCTCGCCGCTGCCCGGGTCCTGTTTGACGTAGACGAGGTCCAGCTGACCGGCGCTGAGCCGGCGCGCGAGGTAGCCGCTCTGGCCGACGGTCAGCTCGAGGTTGATCTGCGGGTACAGCTGCCGGAAGTCGCGGAGCACCTGCGGCAGATGGGTGAGGGCGAGGTCGTCGGCCGCGCCGAACCGCAGGCGCCCGCGCATGGCCGAGCCGACGAAGTACGCGGCGGCCTCGTCGTGGGCGGCGAGGATGGTGCGGGCGAAACCGAGCATCGCATCCCCGTTGTCGGTGAGCCGCACCGCGCGTGTGTCGCGCGCCACGAGGATGCGCCCGGCCGCGTTCTCGAGCCGGCGCACCTGCTGGCTGACGGTCGGCTGGCTGATGCCGAGCAGTTCGGCGGCGCGCGTGAAGCTGGCCGTGTCGGCGACCGCGACGAAGGTGCGCAGCAGCGCGGGGTCGAACATCCGGAACCTTCCATTCGGCAATCGAATAGGAGTTATAGCCACCATAGCTCGCAGTAATGTCACGGGCTATCTAGCCTTGAACCGTGTCACCCGCTCCGCCGCCGCCCGACCTCGGCGGCGTGCCGTATCCGGTGACCGAGCCCATCCCCGTCTTCGACCGCCGCCCGAGCTTCCGCGAGAGCTTCGCCGCGCTCGCCGCCTACAACTACCGGCTCTACCTCGGCGCCCTCATGCTCGGCAGCACGGGCGGATGGATGGCGCGCGTCGCCATCGACTGGCTCGTGCTCGAGCTCACCGGCGACGTCGCGCTCGTCGGTGTCGCCGTCGCGCTCCAGTTCGCGCCCACCCTGCTGCTCGGGCCGTGGGCGGGTGTGCTGTCGGACCGGCTGCCCCGCCGTCGCGTGCTGCTCACGACGCAGCTCGTCGCGACCGTCTCCAACGGCGTGCTGGCCCTGCTCGTGCTGAGCGGCCACGTCGTCGTGTGGCAGGTCATGCTCATCGCCGCCATCGGCGGGATGGCGGGCGCCATCGAGGGCCCCAGCCGTTCGGCGTTCGTGTCGGAGATGGTCGGCACGGCTCGGCTGCGCGGTGCCATCAGCCTCAACGCGACCACCTTCCACCTCGGCGGTCTGCTCGGCCCCGCGCTCTCGGGCGTGCTCATCGCCGCCATCGGCTCCGGGTGGTCGATCGCGATCAACGCCGGCACGACCGCGATCGCCGTGCTCGCCATCTCCCTCATGCGCGGCCACGAGCTCGTGCCGACCCCCAAGCAGCCGCGCTCACGCGGCCAGATCCGCGAGGCGATGCGCTACGCGTGGCGCAAGCCCGCCATCCGCTGGACCCTCGTGCTACTCGCCGCCGTCTCCACCTTCGGCATGAACCTGCCCGTGCTGCTCGCCTCCGCCGCCGACGACACCTACGGCACGGGCGCGACCGGGTACGGCCTCTACAACTCGCTGTGCGCGGGCGGCGCATTCCTCGGCGCGATCCTCTCGTCCCGGCGGCGCAGCCTGCGACTGCGGGATGTCGTCGGTTTCGCGATCGTCTACGGCGTGGTCACGATGCTCGCCGGATGGGACGGCTGGTACCCGGTGTTCCTGTCGGCCCTCGTCGGGGTCGGCGTCACCCGGCTGCTGTTCGCGATGAGCGCGGAGGCCCTCACCCAGCTGTCGACCAACCCCGCCATCCGCGGACGCGTCGTGTCGTTCTACATCATGGTGCTCATGGGAGGGCAGGCCGCGGGCGGCGTCATCATGGGGTGGGTCGCCCAGAGCTTCGGCGGGCCGGCGGCGTTCCTCGTGGCGGGCGCCGTGCCGCTGCTCGTCGCGCTGGTGGTGGGCGTCGTGCTGGCGCGTGGGCACCAGCTTCAGATCCGCGTCGACCTGCGCCGGCCGCGGCGCCTGGTCACGATCGTGCGCCGCCCGGAGGCGGTGTAGGGCTCCCTTCGCGGGTCGCGGCGGCGGGGATCGGCTTGCGAGCCGCATGCCCCCGCGCACCTGAACGGCGCGCTCCCGCCAGACCCGCTGCCAGCGTCTCGCAGACCGATCCCCACCGCCGCCGCGCTCAGGCGTGCGCCGCGTCGCGCCCTTCCGCTGGTCGAGTGCCGCCGCGACAGCGGCGGTGTATCGAGGCCCTCGGCACGCGGGCCGCGTGTGGGCATGTCTGCCCGGTCGCCATCCGTGGTGCGGAGGGTTTCGATACGCGTGCCGTCGCTTCGCGGCGGCGCGCTACTCAACCGGCGGGGTGGACGGCCGTCGCGGCGGCGCTACCGATCGGCGGGGCGAGCGTGCGCCGGGGGTCGCGTCGGGGGACGGCTAGGAGACGCGCTCCGCGCGGTCGAGCAGCGCCTCGACCTCGTCCACCGCGAGCACGGGGAGCGTGGGCGGCGAGATCGACTCGGCGGTGTCGCTGAGCCGCTCGTCGACGAGGCGCGACATCATCCGCACGGCGTCGTCGACGATCTCGGTGGAGCGCTGCTCGGTGCCGTGCAGCAGCCAGCGCGCGACCTCGAGCTCCGAGAGCAGGGTGGCCCGCTGACGGAGGCGGCGGTCGACGCCGCCGCGCACGCGCATGTAGGCGTCGAAGACGGCATCCGCGACCCCGTCCCGGCGGAGGCCGACCGCCCAGGAGAGGTCGCTCGCCGGGTCGGCGACGCGCAGCGCGTGCCAGCCGAGCAGCCCCGTGACGTCGCCCGAGTGGGCGAGGAACGAGGCGGAGCCGAGGTCGCCGTTGACGACCGTCGGTGTGAACTGCCAGAGCTCGGCGTCCTCGCCCGCCTGCTCCCAGCGGCTCTGCAGCGCCGCGGGCACGAGGCTCGTCGCGGTGGCGCGGTCGATGAGTGCGAGCGCGGCGCGGTGGGCGTCGGCGGCCGCGTACGCGGGAAGCCCGGCATCCGTGACGAGGCTCGTGGGGAGCGCGTGGATGGCGGCGATCGCCTCGCCGATGGAGGTGCCGAGCGCGAGGTCGATGCCGGCGCCCGTGACGGGGGTGCCGTAGACGAACTCGGAGACGATGGCCCGCGTGCCGTCGACGGGCGTCTGGCCCGCGAAGGTGGTGACCGCGAACGGCAGCCGGGCGCGCACGCCCTGGCTGAGCGCGCGGAGGGCGACGAGGTCGGCGGACTGCTGCTGCTCGGCGCGCTCCGAGCGCGGAACGCGCACGATCCAGTGGCGTCCGTCGCGCCCCGTGATGACGGCCGCGTCGAAGTCGCCGCGTCCCGCGGAGCCGAACGGCGCCGCACCCACGACGTCGAGCTCCGCGACGGCCGAGGTGGCGAGCGCCGCTAGAGTGAGGTGGGATCTGGCCATGGCGACAGGGTAGGTCTGCCCCGCCCCGGCCGCCCGGCACGCCACGCCCGACGCGCGGTTCTCACAGGCGTCACGGGGCGAGGGATGGGATGCGGATGAGCGGTTCGACGGACGGGTCGGTTCGGCCCGCGCGGCGCCCCGCGGTCGCCCCCGCGCTGTCGCGCTCCGAGCTCGATCGCGACTACCTCTCGCGCCTCGGCGACGTCCCGGCGCTGCTCGAGGAGCCCGGCACGCGCCTCGTGGTGCTGCACGAGGGACGCGCCCTCGGCACTGAGTCGGGGGCGCTCGCACTCGTCGACCCGGCGCGCCTCGAGGCGGATCCGGATGCCGTGGTGTTCCTCGGGCGGGCGCGCGCCGCATCCGCCGACCTGGAGCGGGGCGCCGCGGTGCTCGCCCTCGTCGTGTCGGAGGGGGATGCCGCGCGCCTCGGCGCCGAGGGCAGCTGGCTCGACCTGCGGCGCGTGGGCGCGTTGCTCGCGCCTCGCGACGCGGGGCTCTTCACGCAGGCGCTCGCGCTCGCGAACTGGCACGGCACGGCGGCGTTCTCCTCGGCGACGGGCGAGCCGACGACCGTCGCGCAGGCGGGCTGGGTGCGGGTCGACCCGTCGACCGGGCGGGAGAGCTATCCGCGCACCGATCCGGCCGTCATCGTCGCGGTGCTCGATGACGATGACCGCATCCTGCTCGGCTCGAACGTCGAGTGGGACGCGCGGCGTTTCTCGCTGCTCGCCGGGTTCGTGGAGCCGGGCGAGTCGCTCGAGGCCGCCGTCATCCGCGAGATCTTCGAGGAGGCGGGGCTCGTGGTGGCCGACCCCGAGTACCGCGGGAGCCAGCCGTGGCCGTTCCCCGCCTCGCTCATGGTCGGGTTCGAGGCGCGCGTCGCGCCGGGTGCGTCGACGGAGCCGCGGCCCGACGGCACGGAGCTGCGGGAGCTGCGCTGGTTCACGCGGGCCGAGCTCGCGGCCGAGGTCGCGGGCGGCGCGGTGCTGCTGCCGGGCCCCGCGTCGATCGCGCGGGCGATCGTGGAGGACTGGTTCGGCGGCGCGCTCGAGGACCCCGCGTGAGCGAGCTGCTCGACGCGCTCGACGCGCAGCAGCGGCTCGCCGCGGAGACGCTGCTCGGGCCGGTCTGCATCCTCGCGGGCGCGGGCACCGGCAAGACGCGCACGCTCACCCACCGCATCGCCCACGGTGTCGCCTCGGGCGTCTACACGCCCGATCGGGTGATGGCGCTCACCTTCACGACGCGCGCCGCGGGGGAGCTCCGCGGCCGGCTGCGGGCGCTCGGCGCGGGCCGGGTCGCGGCGCGCACCTTCCACTCGGCGGCCCTCGCGCAGCTGAGCTTCTTCTGGCCCCAGCTCGTCGGCGGCCGCCTGCCCGAGATCCTCCCGGGCAAGGCGCGGCTCCTCGGGCAGGCGGCAGAGTCGCTTCGGATGCGCGTCGACACGGCCGTGCTGCGCGACCTCGCCTCCGAGATCGAGTGGCGGAAGGTGCGACGTATCCCGCTGGAGGAATACGCCCGCCTCGCCTCGCGGCCGATGCCGTCGGGGCTCGACCTCGGGGCGGTGACCGAGCTGCAGCAGCGTTACGAGGATCTGAAGGACGAGCAGCGCCGCCTCGACTTCGAGGACGTGCTGCTCGTGACCGCCGGCATGCTCGACGCCGAGCAGCGGGTCGCCGACCAGGTGCGCGAGCAGTACCGCTTCTTCGTCGTCGACGAGTACCAGGATGTCTCCCCGCTGCAGCAGGAGCTGCTGCAGCTCTGGCTGGGTCCGCGCACCGACGTGTGCGTCGTCGGTGACGCATCCCAGACCATCTACTCCTTCGCGGGCGCGTCCAGCGAGTACCTGCTCGGCTTCGCGGGACGCTACCCGGATGCCGTCGAGGTGCGGCTCGAACGCAACCACCGCTCGACGCCCGCGATCCTCGGGGCCGCCAACCGGCTCATGCGCGGTCGGCCGGGCGCGCTCGAGCTCGTCGCGGTGGACGGCGACTCGGTGTCGCCCGAGCCGAGCGTCACGCGTTGGGGATCGGACGCCGAGGAGGCCGCCGGGGTCGCCGACGCGATCGCGGCGCAGCTCGCGGTCGGCGTCGCGCCGGAGCGGATCGCCGTGCTCTACCGGGTGAACGCGCAGGCGGTCGCGCTCGAGACGTCGCTCGCGGGCCGCGGCGTCAGCTCGCGTCAGCTCGGCGGCACGCGGTTCTTCGAGCTCGAGGCGATCAAGCGCGCGGTGCTCGAGCTCACGAGCCTCTCCCGCACGGGCTCGCCGAAGGGCCTGTACGAGACGGTCGCGGATGTCGCCCTCTCGAACGGCTGGTCGGCGCACGCCCCGGAGGCCCAGGGCGCGGTGCGCGAGCGGTGGGAGGCGCTCGGCGCCCTCGTGGAGCTCGCGGACCAGGCACCCGACGGCACGACCCTGGCCGACTTCGTGGCCGAGCTGCAGGAGCGCCAGAGCAGCCAGCACGAGCCGACCATGCCATCCGTCGTGCTCTCGACGCTGCACGGCGCGAAGGGCCTCGAGTGGGACCACGTGCACATCGTGGGCCTCACCGAGGGACTGCTGCCGATCTCGCACGCGAAGGGTTTCGAGGCGATCGACGAGGAGCGGCGGCTGCTCTACGTGGGCATCACCCGGGCACGGCGGACGCTCGCCCTGCACTGGTCGGCGGAGGGCCTGCGGTCGCGCCCGCGGGAGCCCAGTCGCTTCCTGGCGGAGCTGCGCAGCGGCACTCCGGGTGCGGGGCGATCGGGCGCTCGCTGACGGAGGCGCCGTCGCCCTCCACGCGCCACTCGACGCCCGGCTTCGCCTCGCCGCGGAGGGCGGCGCCCACGAGCCGGGCCGCGTGCGCGACCGCAGCAGCCGTGCGCAGCGGATGCGGCGGCGGCGCGGGCAGGGTGGCCAGCTGTGCGGCGATCGCGGGCCACGCGGCGTCGGCGTCGCGCCGGTGCAGGAGCGCGCAGTGCAGGCAGGCGCTCTCGCCGGGCACGACGAGCGGCCCGATCGTCACGGCCGTGTCGCCCGTGACGACCGGGAGGTGGGGGATGTCGCGCTGCAGCCAGGCGCGGTGGTCGGCAGGCCGGAGCACCCGATCCGCGACGAGCACCACCAGCGCGGGGCGCCGCCGGCCGTCACGCCGTCGCAGGCCGGCGTCGTCGAGCAGCCGCGCGAGCGAGACGGCGGTCGCCGTGCCGCCGAGCACGACGGCGCCGCCGGGCCTGCGGCCGTTGCGCGGCGTCTCCGGCAGCAGGCACGGCGCGAGACTCGCGAGCAGCTGCTCGCGCCGGGGCGACGCGAGCCCGTGGACGTCGGCCAGCATCCGGAAGCCGGACGCCGAGACCCCGGTGGCGAGGGCCGCGACGAGCTGCTCGAGGCCCGGGGTGAGGTCCGGGAGCACGGCGAGCGCGGGGTCGACGCCGAACTGCAGGGTGCGGGGGTCGCGCCACACGAAGGGGATCGCGGGGTCGAGGCGCAGCACCATGCCCCCACCCTGCCGCGCCGGGCGGCGGGGCGGCATCCGCTCTCCACAGGGGCGCTGAGTGGTCCCTTTCTCGAGTCATTCCGAGGGTTTGAGGCCAGAAAGCGACCGGTCAGCGGATGCGGCTCAGGGCACGTTGGCTCCGCCGTTGACGTTGACCACCTCGCCGACCACGAAGCTCGACTCGGGGGAGGCGAGGAAGACGTAGGCGGGCGCCTGCTCCACCGGCTGGCTCGTGCGGCCGAGCCACGAAGATTCGCCGAAGCCCTCGAGCTTCGCGGGCGGCTGCCCGTCCGACACCTGCAGGGGCGTCCACACCGGTCCGGGTGCGACGGCGTTCACGCGGATGCCGCGCGGCGCGAGGTCCTGCGCGAGCGCCTTGGTGAAGCCGATGATCGCGAACTTGGTGGAGGCGTAGTTGACGATCATGGGGGAGGGGTTGTAGCCCTGCACCGAGGTGCTGTTGATGATCGTCGAGCCCGGCCCGAGGTGCGGCAGCGCGTCGCGCGTGATCCAGAACATCGCGTAGAGGTTGGTCTGGATGGTGCGGTCGAGGTCGGCCTCGTCGAGTTCGTCGAACGACGGGTGGTACACCTGGTGGGCGGCGTTGTTGACGAGGATGTCGAGCCCGCCGAGCCCGGCCACCGCGTCTGCGACGAGGGTCCGGCAGAACTCGCGGTCGCGGATGTCGCCGGGCAGCAGGATCGCCTTCCGTCCTTCGGCCCGCACGACCTCCGCGACGGCCTCGGCGTCCACCTGCTCCTCCGGCAGGTACCCGATCGCCACATCCGCCCCCTCGCGCGCGAACGCGATCGCGACGGCCGCGCCGATGCCGGAGTCACCGCCGGTGATGAGCGCCTTGCGCCCGGGGAGGCGGCCGGTGCCGCGGTAGCTGGTCTCACCGTGGTCGGCACGGGGATCGAGCTCGGCGTCGAGACCCGGCAGCGGCTGCCACGAGGCGTGTGGCTTGATGTGCGAGTGCCGCTCGACCGGGTTGTCGAAGGTGAGCTGATCCGACGCCATCGTCATCTCCTTTTGTTGTTGTTCACAACTTTAGGGGATGCGGGGCGGTGGTCGAAAGATGCGGGGTTGATCCCGAAACATGCGAACCGTCGTCCATCGGCGGTCACGCGTAGATCCGCCGCAGGATACGCCGCTCGAGGTGCGACCACGCGCCCGACACCGCGAGATACAGCGTCGCCGCGAGGGGCACGAACGCCGCCGCCACGAGGGTGAGGAAGGGCGCCCAGCTGAGCGGGCCGCGCGGGTCGAGCAGCGCGGCGCCCGGCGCACCGGATGCGGGCACCGCGGACGCGTCCCGCAGCGCCATGCGGCGGTTGGCCCACGCGGTGACCGCGATGACGAGCAGCAGCGCCACGAACACCAGGTCGCTCGGCTGGAAACCCGAGCCGAGGTCCACGAGGTGGCGACCGAGCCCGGCCCCGAGGAGCGAGGCGTCGAGCAGCCCGTTGGGCTCGCCCGCGATCGTCGCCGACGCGAACAGCGCGTAGACGAGCGAGATGACGGGCGCCTGCGCGAGCATCGGCAGGCATCCGGCGAGAGGCGACACCTTCTCGGCCGCATACAGCTCGAGGGTCGCCTTCTGCAGCTTCTCGGGGTTGTTCTTGTAGCGCTTCTGCAGCTCGGCGAGCCGGGGTGCTATGCGGCGGCGCCCCTGCGCGCCCTTCGCGACGGAGACGCCGACGGGCACGAGCAGGGCGCGCACGGCGAGCGTGACGAGCACGATCGCGCCGACGGGAGTGACGAGGGAGCCGAGCGCCGCGAGGGCGTCGGCGGAGGCCGCGAGGATCGCGGCGACGGGCGGGAAGTCGAAAGGGTTCATGGATGCTCCTGGATCGGATGCGGGCAGACGGATGCGTGGAGGGCGTGCCCCGCTGCCCGGCATCCGCTGCGGCGCATCGCGCTCGCGCGCTCGCGGCGTTGTCGTCGGTGCCGATAGCGCCGCTATCGGCACCTCCTCCGCCTTGCGATCGCGTGACCGCGACGCGTCCTCGTCCGAATGCCGGGCAGCGGGGCACACCCTGGCCGCCCGGCTCCGGGGAGCGGTGCGCGGATGCGCGGGTCAGGCGGCCGAGGCCGCCAGTCCCGGTGCCCGGGAGCGCACATGACCGGGCGCATCCGGGTGCGAGGCGTCGGGCAGATGCCCGAGGAGCACGGCGTGACGGCGGGCACGCAGCCCGACCGTCATGTGGCGGGGAGCGGAGGCGAGCGTCGCGCGCACGAGCGCCGCGATCGCGGCGGCGAGAGCCCCGACGAGGGCGAGCGCGCCGATCGTGGCGAGCGCGGTGCCCGGCCCCTGGATGCCGAGGGCGCCGAGCGTCACGGCGATGCCGTGCATGAGCTGGGCGAGGAACTCGGTCACCCGTTCAGCCTACGCGCGTCGCGCCGTCCCATCGCCATGGCGGCTCGAGCCTTCGGCGCTCCGACGCGTCGATGCGCGTCAGTACGGTTTCCCGTCGTACTCCACGTCCGCCCAGGCCCCGACCTCGTCGCGCAGCCGTGAGACGGTCCGATCGCCGAGCCGCGTCCATTCCGCGTCGTGTTCCGGTGAGTCCCACCCCGAGTCGTGGCGGAAGTGCCGATCCCACAGGTCCTGCCAGGCGCGAAGGAGGGCCGTGACGTCGGCGGAGAGACCGTAGTCGCTGGGTTCCATCGTGTATGGACTGTCCCGCCAGTCCGTCGAACTCTCCCACAGCGGCCACTCCGTGTAGTCGGGAAAGACACGGAGCGCGCGACGCGGTTCCCCCGGAAGCAGTCCTGCCGACATGTCTGCCGTCGGCAGCTCAGGGTTCTCGCGAGGCGACGCCATCAGAACCGCCGCGTGAACGGTAGCGGCTTCCGCATCCGGACGAGCAGCAGCAGCGGGATGAGCACGTACGGCAGGTTGAAGGCCAGGAACTTGACCGGATTCTGGGTCTGGAACTCCGGCTCGCCGAAGAACTCGACGCCGAACACGATGACGCCCGTGATGACGCTGATGGCGGTCGCGTAGATCACGGCCGGCAGCTGGATCCAGTTCCAGCCGCGGATGAGCGCCGGCACGAGCACGAGGTAGAACGCCAGGTAGACGAACGCCGAGAGGCCCGTGACGATCCGCATCCACACCGGCGGGTGCATGAAGAGCGGATCGGCGTCGTGCGCGTACCAGTAGTTCGAGTCGACGAGGAACTGGCCGGTCGGCTGCGAGAAGTCGACGCCGACCGTCGGCAGCATGTCGGCGATGCATGACGTGACGATGAAGATCGTGAACATCACCGCGAAGAAGATATCGATGGGGCGCTTGCGCAGCGGCAGGTTGGCGACGGGGTCGGGCATGGCGGCAGCGTAGCGGGTGGAGGCGGTCTCGATACACCGCGCTGCGCGCGGCACTCGACCAGCGGTAAGGTGGCACGGAACACGGGAGTCCGGTGTGCCGGGCTGAGAGGAAGCTCATCCAAGCTTCGACCGTCGAACCTGATCCGGATCATGCCGGCGCAGGGAGGCATCTCGGGGTTCGGCTGCGACCAGCCGCCCACCCGTGCCGCTTTCATCGAGAGAAAGGGCACGAATCGTGACCACGCAATCCATCACCCGTCCGTCGATCTGGCGCTGGCGCGTCGTCGACATCGTCACCGCCGCCGTGCTGGGCGTCGCCTCCGGGGTGCTGTTCTGGGCCTGGGGGCTCGCCTGGACCCCGCTCAGCACCCTGCTCGCCTTCTCGCCGGGGCTCTCGGGCCTCCTCGCGGGCGGCTGGCTGTTCGCGGGCATCCTCGGCGGCCTCGTGATCCGCAAGCCCGGCGCGGCCGTCTTCACCGAGCTCGTCGCGGCCGTCGTGTCGGCTCTCATCGGCACGCAGTGGGGCTTCGAGACGCTCATCTGGGGTGCCATCGAGGGTCTCGGCGCCGAGCTCGTGTTCGCCGTGCTGCTGTACCGCGTGTGGTCGTTCTGGGTCGCCCCGCTCGCCGGCGCCGGCGCGGGCGTCGCGGTCGCGATCCTCGACACCAACTTCTCCTCCATCGCGGGCTTCGACCCGGTCGCGAAGCTCGTCTACGCGATCTCGGCGATCGTCTCGGGTGCCGTGGCGGGTGTGCTGTCGTGGCTCGCGGTGCGTGCGCTCGCGCGCAGCGGGGCCCTCAACCGCTTCGCCTCCGGCCGGCGCACCGTGCCCGCCGAGGCCGAGCGGGTCACGGCCTGAGTCGGGACGGATCGCGGATGAGCCCGGCGGCGCGCGTAACGGCACGCGGATGGGGCTGGCGCCACGGCGACCGGCCCCGTCCCGCCGTCGCCGGGCTCGACCTCGACCTCGTGCCGGGGGAGCGGACCCTGCTGCTCGGCGCGAGCGGCGCGGGGAAGTCCACGCTGCTCGCCGGCCTCGCGGGGGTGCTCGGCGACGCCGAGGACGGCGACCGCTCGGGCGAGCTGCTCGTCGACGGTCTCGACCCGGCCGCCGCGCGCGGGCGCGTCGGCCTCGTACTGCAGGATCCCGACGGGCAGACGGTGCTCGCCCGGGTCGGCGACGAGGTGGCGTTCGGCTGCGAGAACCTGGGGCTCCCGCGCGAGGAGATCTGGCGTCGCGTCGGGGAGGCCCTCGCGGCGGTCGGACTCGACGTGCCGCTCGACCACCCCACCTCGGAGCTCTCGGGGGGGCAGAAGCAGCGGCTCGCGATCGCGAGCGTGCTCGCGATGCGGCCCGGCCTGCTGCTGCTCGACGAGCCGACGGCCAACCTCGACCCCGAGGGCGTCGCCGAGGTGCGGGATGCGGTCGGCCGCCTCGTGGCGGCCCGCGAGACGACCCTCGTCGTCGTCGAGCACCGCGTCGAGACCTGGGTCGACCTCGTCGACCGCGTCGTGGTGCTGGAGCCGGGCGGCGGCGTGCGCGCGGACGGCACCCCGGATGCCGTGCTCGGCGAGCGCGGCGCGGAGCTCGCGGCGGCGGGCATCTGGGTGCCCGGGCACCATCCGGTGGTGCCGCGCGGGGAGAGACCGGATGCTGCGCCGGAGTTGCTACACGGCTCGCGGCTCGCGGTCGGCCGCCGCCGTTTCGGCGAGCGCACCCCGCGCGTCGCCGCATCCGGTCTCGACGTCGTCGTCCGCGCCGGCCGCACGACGGCCGTGCTCGGACCGAACGGCGCGGGGAAGTCGACCCTCGGGCTGACGCTCGCGGGCCTGCTCGCGCCCGTCTCCGGCGAGGTGACGGCGCTGCCGGAGCTCGCCGCCGGCCTCGGCGCGGCTCCGCTCCGCTGGCGCTCGCGCGAGCTCGTCGCTCGCATCGGCACGATCTTCCAGGACCCCGAGCACCAGTTCCTGCGCGGTACCGTCCGCGAGGAGCTCGAGGTCGGTCCGCGCGCGCTCGGCCGTCCTGCCTCCGAGATCGTCGCGAGCCGCGACCGGCTCGCCGAGCGGCTGCGGCTCACCGCGCTGCTCGATGCGAACCCCTTCACGCTCTCGGGCGGCGAGAAGCGTCGGCTCTCGGTCGCCGCGGTGCTCGCGACCGCCCCTCGGGTGCTCGTCGCCGACGAGCCGAGCTTCGGCCAGGACGCCCTCACCTGGGCGGAGCTCGTGCGGCTGCTCGACGAGCTCGTGTCGCGCGGCACGGCCCTCGTCACCGTGACCCACGACCTCGAGCTGGTCGACGCGCTCGCCGACGACCGGCTCGTGCTGACGGGTTCGACCGAACGGGAGGCGGTGCGATGAGCCTCGTCGTCCCGGAGATCCGCCGCAGCTGGGTGGCGGGCGTCAACCCGCTCGCCAAGCTCGTCGTGGCGCTGCTCGTCGGGGTCACGCTCGTGCTCTCGATCGACGTCGTCTCGGCGGGGGTGGTCGTCGCGGTCGTCGTTCTGCTGCTGCCGTTCGCGGGCCTGTCCGCGCGTCAGCTCGCGCTGCGCACGGCGCCGATCCTCGTCTCGGCGGTGCTCGCAGGGATCGCGACGGCGCTCTACGGCGTCGACGCGGGATCCGTGCTCCTCCGGCTCGGTCCGGTCACGGTCACGGAGGGGTCCCTCGTGCTCGCGGCGGCGATCCTGCTGCGTGTGCTCGCGGTGGGCGTGCCGGCCGTGCTGCTCTTCGCGACGACCGACCCGACCGACCTCGCGGATGCGCTCGCGCAGCTCGCGAGGCTCCCCGCCCGTTTCGTGTTGGGAGCCCTCGCGGCCCTGCGCCTCGTCGGGCTGCTGCTCGAGGACTGGGAGGCGCTCGGGCTCGCCCGACGCGCGCGCGGCGTCGCGGACCGGGGCCGCATCCGCCGCTTCCTCGTGCAGGCGGGCACGCTGCTCGTGTTCGCGGTGCGTCGTGGCGGCAAGCTCGCCACCGCGATGGAGGCGCGCGGCTTCGGTGGCACACGCCGACGCAGCTGGGCCAGGCGCTCGGTGCTGCGCGTGCGGGACGTGGTGTTCATGGTCGTCGGCGCGGCCGTCGTCGCGGGGGCGGTCGCTGCCGCGCTGCTGCTCGGCACCTGGCGGTGGGTGCTGTGACGGAGCTCGCCCTCGACCCGCTGCTCGCGCGCCTCGCCGGGGGCCCGCAGCCGTGGGTGCTGCTCGTCGACGGACGTTCGGGGGCGGGCAAGACGGTGCTCGCGACGCGCATCGCGGAGGCGACGGGCGCGAACCTCGTGTCGCTCGACGACGTCTACCCGGGCTGGGACGGGCTCGCGGAGGGGGCCGCCGCCGTACCCGACATCATCCGCGACGGGCGCTGGCGACGCTGGGACTGGGCGACGGACCGCCCGGGCGAGGGGGCATCCGTCGAGCGCACCGGATCGCTCGTCGTCGAGGGGTGCGGGGCGATCTCCCGTGCGTCGCGCCCGCTGGCCGACCACGCGTGGTGGCTCGAGCGGGACGCCGCGGAGCGCAAGGCCCGTGCGCTCGCGCGCGACGGCGAGGCCTACGCCCCGCACTGGGATCGCTGGGCCGCGCAGGAGGTGGCGTTCGCCGCCGCCGAGGGCTCGCGCGAGCTCGCGGACCTCGTGCTGCCCGACTGAGCGTCAGTCCCGGTACCAGGTGGTTGTGAACGGGCCGCCGTCGGGCTTCGTCGTGAGGGTGTCGCCCGTGCACCCGACCGCCATGCCGGAGGTGATGGCGTCGGACGGGATCGGGATGGGCGCATCCGAGGACTCGCCGTTGACGGTGATCGTGTTGTCGACCGTGTAGCTCGAGTTGTCCATGCCCGAGAACAGCATGTGACCGGAGGCGTCGTCCGCGGCGGCGGAGCCGTCCCACGCCCACTGGCCGACCGCGCTCCCGACGTGATGCTGCGTGACCGTCATGGCGAGGCCGCCACCCAGGTCCGCGTCGATCTGCAGCACGGCGTCGTTGATGAAGTCGAGCGAGCCCGCGCCGTCGATCGTCAGCGACATGGTGCCGGTTCCCGAGCTGCCCGTGATCGTCATGCCGCTCGAGGTGAGGGATGCCGCGAGCTGCGCCGTCAGGTCCTCGAGGTCGGCGGTCCATGAGCCGTCGACGCAGTCGGTGAGCGCCGGGCCCAGCGCATCCGAGCCGTCGTCCGTCACCTCCTCGGTGCCATCCGCGGGTTCCTTTTCGGGGCCGCCTCCGAGGAGCGCGCACCCGCTGAGCGCGAACAGGAGGGTGAGCGGCACCGCGAGTGCGGCGGCGGTACGACGGGACATGGGGTCTCCTCGGGTGGTGGTAGGGGCAGCGTAGGGTCTCACCTCCACGACGCGCGAGGGGCGTCGGCGGGTTGACGCGGGTGCCCTACGCCCAGCCCAGGCGGTGGAGCTCCTCGTCGTCGATGCCGTAGTAGTGGGCGATCTCGTGCACGAGGGTCACGTGGATCTCGTCGCGCAGCTCGTCCTCGTCGGCGCAGATCGCGAGCAGCGGCTCGCGGAACAGCACGATCCGGTCGGGGAGCTCGCCGAAGCCGTAGCGGTCCCGCTCCGTGAGGGCGACCCCCTCGTAGACGCCGAGCAGATCGAGGGAGCCGTCCTCGGGGCGGTCCTCGCACACGAACACCAGGTTCTCGAGGCCGTCGACCATCTCGTCGGGCAGCGCGTCGAGCTCGTCGATCACGATCGCCTCGAACTCCTCCGCCGTGAGCGTGAGGCTCATGCGCCCTCCATCGTGTCCACGAGCACCCATTGCAGCTCGCCGAGCCAGCCGTAGATCTCCGCGAGGGGGCCCGCGTCCGGCTCGTCGCCGTCCTCCCGGATGCCGAGCCGCGTGCCCACCATCGTGCGGATGCCGGTGAGCGCGCGCACCCAGGCCTCCACCTCGTCCGCGTCGAGCACGACGAGCCCCTCGCGCGCCGTCCCCGAGATGCGCTCGGCGGCCGCGATCTTGCGTTCCTCGAGCTCGTCGCGGGTGTACCGGCTGAATTCCGCCGACGCCTCGGCGTCGCCCCGGTAGGCGTCGGGGAACAGGGACGCCAGCAGCGGGGCGTCGTCGAGCTCCGGGTCGCGCACGACGTCGACGAACTGGTGGGCCAGCACCGTGAGCAGCCCCGCCTCCTCGGCGGCGAACTCGATGCGCACCCCGTCGGGGGCCGCCGCGATCCTCATGGCGCGTCCCTCGCGATCGTCGCCTGCAGGCCGTAGTCGTGCATCGCCTGGGCGTGCCGCTCGACCTCCTCGCGGGGACCGGATGCGACGACCGCATGACCCTTGTGGTGCACGAGCAGCATGAGTCGCTCGGCCTCCTCCCGCGGGTAGCCGAAGTAGCTGCGGAACACGTGCACGACGTAGTTCATGAGGTTGATCGGGTCGTTCCACACGATGAGCACCCACGGGGCGTCGAGGGATGCCCGCAGCTCCTCGTCGAGGACGGAGGAGGGGGTTCCCGAGGTATTGGGGCGATCGACGGGACTCGAACCCCGCGACCGAGGGGCATTCGGTCGCGGCGCAAGCCCAGGGTGACCATCTACATCATTGGGGCGATCGACGGGACTCGAACCCGCGACATCCGGCACCACAAGCCAGCGCTCTACCAACTGAGCTACGACCGCCATACGCTGCTCACGCAACTGGAAGATTCTACGGTATCCGCGGCGCCCATTTCGCCACGACCTCGGCCGCGGCGGCGTGGGCCTCGTCGCTCGTGGGGCCGGGGTCGGCGACGAACGCGACGCGCCGGTAGTAGTCGAGCTCGCGGATCGACTCGAGGATGTCGGCGAGCGCGCGGTGGCCGCCGTTCTTGGCGGGCGCCTGGAAGTAGACGCGCGGGAACCAGCGGCGGGACAGCTCCTTGATGCTCGACACGTCGACGTTGCGGTAGTGCAGGTGCGCGTCGACGCGCGGCATGTACTTGGCGATGAAGGCACGGTCGGTGCCGATCGTGTTGCCGGCGAGCGGCGCCGTGCCGTTCTCGGGCACGAACCGCAGGATGTACTCGAGCACCTGGTATTCGGCGTCGGCGAGGCTCACGCCGTCGGGGATCTCCTCGAGGAGCCCGGATGCGGTGTGCATGTCGCGCACGAAGTCGCCCATGTGCTCGAACGCCGACTGGTCGGGCTTGATGACGATCGAGAAGCCCGGGTCGACGGGCACGAGGTCGTAGTCGGTGATGACGACGGCCACCTCGACGAGCTCGTCGACCTCGAGGTCGAGGCCGGTCATCTCGCAGTCCACCCACACGAGACGATCGGAAGCCTGGCTCATGCCTCCACTTTAGGGGTGCCCGCCGTGGCACGCGTGGCGCTAGGCTCACGCCGAGTCTGAGGAGATGTGACGTCATGAGCCGAGCGTGGGCTGCCCTGGTCGTCGTGATCGCCACGGTGCTGGGGGTGACCGGCGCGGCGGCCCCTGCCTACGCGGCGGACGTCGACGCTATCGATTTCGCGTCTGCACCGGCCGGAATCGCCGTAGCCCCGCTCGGCGACCGGATCTACGTCGCGCTGCCTGATGACGGCCGCGTCGACGCCTACTCGGCCTCGACCCTGACGTTGGTGGCGAGTTACCCGACAGGAACTCGACCGTGCCTCCTGGCGGTGTCTCCCGACGGCGGGCGACTCTTCGTGGCGGATTGCTGGGGTGTCGATGACGTCGTCCTGTCGATTCGCGTCTCCGACGGCGCACAGCAGGCTTGGCACGTCGGCCTGATCTACTTCACTGATCTCGTCGTCTCACCTAGCGGCGAGTCACTTGCTGTCGCCGCGGGGTACAGCGTCGCGGTGCTTTCTACCGGCACAGGTGCCGTACGCCGCACGCAGTACGTCGACGACGTGGCGCTCGGTGTCGCGTTGCTGAGCGACGCGCAACTCGTAGTGAACACCGGATCCAGCTGGCATTCGGGCGGAGACGGATGGGGAAGTGTGCGACTGTACGACCTCGCTGCCACCTACCCGATTTGGACAGCAGCCGCGTACAGCTACGACGGACGCGTGCGTGCGAACCCTGACCAGACCCGGTTCTACGTGCCGAGCGGAACCGGAGGTGTCGACACGGTGATGGACCGCTACTCGGCGTCTCGTCCGCTCGGCTCGTCGGGCTCGATCGAGATCGTCATCTCGCCCGACGGTCTCCGGGCATACTCGATCATTCCCGGCAGCGGGCCGAATCACGGGCAGCTCCGCTCATTCCGCATCACCGGGGATCATCCCGATAGGACCTGGACTCTCCCGTACAACCCGAGCAGGCTCGCGATCTCGCCGGACGGCCGCACCGTCTGGTACGCGAGCGCCGAAGCGCATGTCGTCGCACGTTTCGATGTCACGGCGCCCGCCCCCGCAACGCCCGTCGTCGAGCGCATCGGCGGAGCGGACAGATTCGCGGCGGCGGCCGGGATGTCCCGAGCCGCCTACCCCGGCGGCGCAGACGTCGTCTACGTCGCGTCCGGGATGAACTTCCCTGATGCGCTCACTGCGGCACCCGCCGCAATCGCCGAAGCCGGACCACTGCTGCTCACTGCATCCGATCAGCTGCCCGCGAGCGTTCGCGAGGAACTCACGCGGCTCGATCCGGAGCGCGTCGTAATCGTGGGCGGACCGGTGTCCGTGAGTCCCGCCGTGCGCCTCGCGATTCGCGCTGCCGTTCCTCTTGCTGTGGTCGAGGAGGTCAGCGGTGCTGACCGCTATGAGGTCTCGCGCAACCTCATGCGCCGGTCGTTCCCGGCTGCGACCTCGGTCTATATCGCGACCGGTGCGAACTTCCCGGACGCTCTTTCGGCGGCGCCGGCGGCGTCGCACGAGGGGAGTCCGGTGCTGCTGGTGCCGAACACAACTCGCCCCGACGCCCCGTTGGAAGCGATCGACGCCCCCACTCGCGACCTTCTCCGCGGACCGCCGCAGGTGTCTCGAGCGACCATCGTCGGGGGGCCTGCGACGCTCTCGACAGATGTCGCATACGCCCTCGACTACTCGACGCCCGCGACCACGTCCCGCCTCTGGGGTCAGGATCGTTTCGGTGCATCGCAGGCGATTAACTCGGCGACGTTCGTCTCCGCCGACACCGTGTACCTCGCTTCAGGATTGACCTACCCGGACGCTCTCGCTGGCGCCGTACTCGCAGGCCGCGTCGATGCACCGCTGTATGTCATTCCATCGACGTGCGTTCCCCGGCGGGTGCTCGACGAGATCGACCGACTCGATGCCTCGCGTGTAGTCGTCCTGGGTGGTCCCGCGACGCTCAGCCCAGCTGTCGAGACGCTGACTCCCTGCTGAGTCACGCTGCGTCGCCGAGGCCGATCGCCTCCGCCTCGGCGAGGGCGGGCTCCGGGCCGGCGTCGATGCGCGCCAGCTTGGCGCGGAAGGCGAGCACGAGGGTCGTCGCGATCACGAGCGACAGACCGCCCACGAAGTACGGGAGGCCGGCGCCGCCGAGCTCCGCGAGCACCGTCGCGAGCGGCGGGGCGACCGCCGCACCGAGGAAGCGGACGCCGGAGTAGGACGAGGAGGCGACCCCGCGCGGCAGGTCGGTCGCCTCCATGACCGACTCGGTGAGCACCGTGTTCATCACGCCGAGCAGCAGCCCGCCGACGATGACGCACGCGACGAGCGCCGCGGGCGAGGCCACGAACACCCCCGCGGCCACGAGGTCGAGGGCGAGCAGCGGCAGCACGATCGCGAGCACGGTCGTGCGCCGCATCCGGGCCGTCAGCAGCGGCGCCACCCACACGCTCGTCACCGCGAGCGAGATGCCCCACGCGCAGAAGGTCAGGCCGAGACCGATGGCGTCGAAGCCGAGGGGGAACGGGGTGTAGGCGAGCAGGATGAAGAAGCCGACGTTGTAGAACAGCGCGACGAGCGCGAGCACCGCGAGGGCCGGGATGCGGAGGGCGCGGAACGGCGCCGACAGCTTCGCGGGTGCGGGGCGGTGGGCGGCATCCGCGTCCTTCGGCAGCATCACGAGGATCGCGATGAGGGCGACCGCCATGAGCGCCGCGGTGCCGAAGAACGGACCCCGCCAGCTGACGTTGCCGAGAAGACCCCCGAGGAGCGGGCCGATCGCGATGCCGATGCCGAGCGCCGCCTCGTAGAGGATGACGGCCGCACCGCTGCCGCCCGCCGCGGCGCCCACGATGGTCGCGAGGGCGGTCGAGATGAAGAGCGCGTTGCCGAGACCCCAGCCCGCGCGGAACCCGATGATCGCCTCGACGCTGCCGCTGAAGCCCGCCGCCGCCGCGAACGCGACGATGAGGGCGAGGCCGATGAGGAGGGTCCAGCGGGCGCCGATGCGGCTCGAGAGCCAGCTGGTGAAGAACATCATGACGCCGGTGACCAGCAGGTAGCTCGTGAAGAGCAGTTCGGTCTCGGTGGGTGTCGCCTTCAGGTCCTCGGCGATCGAGGGGAGGATCGGGTCGACGAGGCCGATGCCCATGAAGGCGATGACGCACGCGAAGGCGACCGCCCAGACGGCGCGCGGCTGCCGCAGGATGCCGGCGCCGCCTCCGTGCCTGCTCACGACGCCACCGCCGCGGAGTCGGCGCCGAGGCGCGACTCGAGCAGGGCGGCCGTCGTCGCGAGGCTCGCCCACTCCTCGTCGGAGAGGGCGCCGAACCAGGGGCGCATCGTCTCGGCGAGCTGCGCGCGCCACTCGGCGAGCGCGGCGGCGCCCTTCTTCGTGATGACGATGAGCCACGCGCGGGAGTCCTCGCGGTCGGCGATCCGGGAGACGAGCTCCTCCTCGACCATGGTGGTGAGCAGGCGGGTCATGCCGGGTTGGGTGACGCGGCTCGCGGCGGCGAGCTCGCCGATGCGCATGGGGCCGTCGGTCGCGAGGATCGAGAGGGTGCGCCACTGCGCGGAGGGCGTCGTGCTTCCGGTCGCCTGGGCGGCGGTGCGCGTAAGCCGGTGGGTGGAGACGAGCAGGGATTCGAGGATGTCGGTATGCATCACGTCGAGAAAGTATATACCTGAGTTATATAACTCGCTTATGCATCGACCGCGGGGCGGGATCGGGTGCTGCGATACCCTGAGCGGGCGCCCTCGTAGCTCAGCGGATAGAGCAGGAGCCTTCTAATCTCTTGGTCGCAGGTTCGATTCCTGCCGAGGGCACTCGTGGGAGCTTCCCGAGGCGCGGACCCGCACTACTGCGAACGCGCTGAGCCGTGGGTGGCGAGGATGACATCCGCAGCCTTCTCGCTGATCATGTAGACCGCGGAGGCGATGAAGAAGCCGGGGATGTCGGGGAACACCGAGGCGTCGACGACGCGCAGCCCCTCGACGCCGCGCACTCGGAAGTCGCCGTCGAGCACGGCGGACGGATCGTCGGGAGCGCCGAGCCTCGCGGTGCCGCACGCGTGGTGTCCCCACGCTTCACGTTGCACGAATTCGCGCAGCTGCTCGCGGGTGGTGATCCGGTCGCCGGGGATCAGCTCCTCTGCGGCCTTCGCGACGCGGAGGTGTTCGACGATTTCGCGGGCGAGTCGGATGCCGTCGACCACGCCGTCGAGGTCGGCGTCCCATCCCGGTGAGCCCTCGTCGAAGTAGTGCAGTCGGATGTCGGGGACGTCGCGCGGATCGGCGCTGCGCAGCCGGACGGTGCCGGCGCGATTGGAGGTGTAGCCCTTGAGCACGAGGACGCTGAGCCGGTTGTGGAAGGGCTTCGCCTCGTGGGAGTAGTTCGGGTAGTACCCGTGGAAGTCGACCGGAAGAGAGAAGAGGACCAGATCGGTGTCGAGCGCCGGCGCTCCGGTGGAGCGGGCGAGCATCGCTGCCAGGGATCCGTTGGTCGAGTACGGGCCGCCCTGGTCCTCCCGCCACTCTCGCAGCAGCGCGTCCGCGGGCTCGCCGTCTTCGGGGATGTCGAGGGTCGAGCCGGCGAAGATGGGGTAGTCCTGGTCGAGTTCGGAGACGACCGAGACCTCGTAGCGATCGTGCAGGTTCGCGCCGACTCCCGGTGCATCGACGACCACATCCACGCCGAGCCGGTGCAGCTCGTCGGCGGGCCCGATGCCCGACAGCATCAGCAGTTGCGGGGTGTTGAACGCACCGCCCGCGACGATGACCTCGCGGCGCGCCCGCGCCAGCCGCCGCTCCGGCTCGGGTGCGTCGGGCTCGCGATCGGTGGACGAGGGAGACGGCGTGGCCCGGTACAGGCCCTCGCCGCGCAGGTACTCGATGCCGACCGCGCGCCCGTCGTCGATGACGATACGGGTCGCGAGGGCGCCGAGCACGAGGTGGAGTCGCTCGGGGTGCGCCGCGCGGACGGCGAGGAGCCGCTCGCGGCTGCCGTTGCGCCGCCCGCCGCCGGCCGCGACCGGCACGAACGACATCCCCTGGTACGTCGACGCGGTGTCGCGCGCGTTGACGTCGCGCGGCAGCGAGACCTGCTCGGGGATGCCGAACAGCTCGCGGCTGGTCGCCTCGGTCGCGTTGATGATGTCGAGGAACCGTGGCTCCCGCCCGGCGATTCTCGGATCGGCGCGGGTCGTCTTGAGCCACCCGTCGTGGCCGTGGTGCGCCTTCTGGTCCCGGATGCGTTCGTCGTCACCGGGGAGCGGGGCGGCGTCGACACCCTGCCAGTGCTCGATCCGTTCGAAGATCTCGCGCATGCGGGTGCTCGACCAGCTCTCGTCGCCGGTCAGGGCTGCCAGCCGGTCCCAGTCGCCGTCGTGCGGGGCGATGTGGACCATGGCGCTGACAGCCGTACTGCCACCGAGGGTGCTTCCTCGCGGATACAGGATGCCGCCACGGTCGGCGACCCATTTGGGGTCGCGCGCCGCACGATCGGCGTCGTCGTAGTGCGAGACGTAGAAGTTCCAGGTCAGGTCGGCGTCCTCGCTCGCGTACGCCTGCATGATGGGGATGTCGTAGTACGGGCAATCGTGGTCGGTTCCCGCTTCGAGCACCGCCACGGTGTAGCCGGCGAGAGCGAGCCGCGCCGCGAGCGGTCCGCCACCCGCTCCGGATCCGACGACGACGAAGTCGTACACGTCCTCGGGCGGCGCCTCGCTCATTCGAGATAGCCCTCGACCTGCTCCACGGATCGCTCGTGTGCCCGCGCCGGATCCTGCCCGGCGTCGCGCTCAGCCCTCCTCAACCGCAGGAGGTCCCAGAGCCGATCCAGCTGCTGCTCGAGCTCTCGGATCCTGGTGTGCTCGGATTCCTGCGTGATCTCCCCGGCGGCCAGGGCGGCGCGCAGGCGGCGCTCCTCGTCGATGTCGCTCGTGATGCGGGCGTGGATGGACTCGTCGCTGCTCACCGGGTGCTCCTTCGCGGCTGGAATCGCTCACCCCAGGCTACGCCTCGTCGTCCACCGCGAGGTCGTGCCGGGGCCGAAAGTGCGTCGCGATCCTCGCCATCACGAGTTCAGCAGCGCCTCCCAGTTCGCCGGCACGCGACCCTCCGGTCCGGGTGCGGGCTGCGATTGCGGGTGGCTCGTGGGCGGAGCCAGGTGCGGCCCCCGGAAGAACTGGCCGGACCGGTAGTCGTAGAACCACTCCTCGCCGGGCTCGAAGCTCCGGGTGACGGGATGACCCGTGCCCTCGGCATGCTTGGTGGCGTGCTGCGAGGGGGAGTGGCGTGCTGCGAGGGGGAGTTGTCGCAGCACCCGACGTGGCCGCACGCGGCGCAGCGGCGCAGGTGCAGCCACCAGCCGCCCGTCTCGGTGCACTCCAGGCACCCCGTTCCGGAGGGCGGGGCGCTCTCGTCGATGTCACCCGGCTGCAGCTCGATGCTCATGGCCGTGTCTCCTTCTCGTGTCGGATGTGCCTCATCGCCCTCGTCGCAGCGGATGGGCCTCGCCCCTTTCGCCGCGTTCCCGCGTCCCAGTCTGCTGCAGCGTCCGACAGAACGCGACGCGAAGTAGAGTGCTGCTCTGACGTCCGTCGCCGAGGTCACGCTCCGACGACGTGGAGGGGAGTCCGATGCGCGTTGCCCGAGCGCTGCTGCGCCGCAGCGCCGTGCAGGCGGGCCAGCTCCTCGCCGTGCTCCTCGTGGCCGCCGTCGGCGCGGGGGCCGTCGTGGCGCTCATCGCGCTCCCCGCGGCGGCCGTCGACCGCGGGGTCGAGGCGCTCGTCGCGGAGGCGGAGCCGACCGCGGGCGCGCTGCGGGTGGACACCGCGCTCGCCCGCGACGACCCCGGCGCGCAGGACGCGCGCGTGCGCGACGCTCTCGCCGATGCGGTGGGCGAGGCACCGCTCTCGCTGGTGCGGGCGGTCCGCAGCGAGCCGGTGCCGGCATCCGTGGGCGGCGCCGAGCGCTCGATCGTGCTGGGCTCCCAGGAGGGCCTCGACCGGCTCGCCGAGCTGATCGCGGGCGACTGGGCGACGGGCGACGGCGAGGTGACGCTCGCCGAGCCCGCGGCGGCCGCGCTCGGCGTCGGTGTCGGCGACCCGCTCGTGTTCTCGGGCGAGCAGCACCGCGTCGTCGGCGTCTGGCGGGCCCGTGACGCGGCAGACCCGGCGTGGTTCGGGGAGACGCTCGTCGCATCCGGTCGGCTCGGGGACGCCGTCGGGCCGGTGATCGTGCCGGATGCCGAGCTCGCGGGGCTCGAGGCACGGCCGCGCGTGACGTGGACGCTCGTGCCCGACGCCTCCGCGCTCACGGCCGACGCGCTGCCGTCGCTCGCGCCCGTCGAGGGCCGGGTGCGTGCCGCGACGAGCGGCCTCGCGTCCGGCACGAGCTACGCGGTCACGGTGTCGGGCGGCCTCGCGGCGACGGTCGCACGCGCCGAGCAGGCGGTGGCCGCGGCGCGCGTGCTGAGCGCGACGGCCGTCGTGCTCGCGCTCGTGACCGCGGGGATCGTGCTGGCCCTGGTCGCACGGGCCCTCGGGCAGGTGCGAGCCGCCGAGTGGCGGCTGCTCGAGGCGCGCGGTCTCTCGCGCGGCCGCGGCGCCGCCCTGCGGTTCGGGGAGGCGGCGATCGCGGTGGGGCTCGGGGTCGCGCTCGGCGTGGTGGCGAGCGTGCTGATCGCCGCGGCGACGGATGCGGCGGTGCCGGTGGCTGCGGTGCTCGCGGCCGCCGTCGCGGGCCTCGCGGGCGTGGCGCTCGTCGCCGCCGCGTCGCGACCGGCCGTCGAGGCGCGCCGGGGCATCGCGGAGACCGACTCGATCGTGCCGGCGCTCGGGGTGACGGCGCTCGCGGCGTTCGTCCTCGTGACGGCGAGCGCGGTGCCCGCCTCGCCGGTGCGCTACCTCGGCCCGTCCCTCGCGCTCGTCGCGGGCGTGCTCGTGCTGCGTCTGCTGCTGGCGCCCCTCATGCGTCTCGCGGAGCGCGTCGCGGCGCGGGGGACGGGACTGCTCCCGGTGCTTCCGCTGCGTCAGCTGGGCCGTCGGCCGCGCGCCGTCGCGAGCGCCTTCCTCGTGGTCGCGCTCGGCGCGGGCGCCGTCGTGGTCGCGGGGCTCGCCGGCGGTGCCGTGGCGCGCGACGACGACGCCCAGGTGCGTGCGGCCGTGGGGGGCGACGTACGCATCCGTTTCTCCGGTGTCGACCGCGACCCGGTCTCCGCGGGCCCATATGCGGCGCTCGACGGGGTGGAGGGGGCCACCGAGGTGGCGCTGGTCGACGCGCAGGCCGGGTCGACGTCGGTGGGGCTCGTCGTGGCGGGCGGGGGCTTCGCGGCGGTGACGGGCGTCGCCGCACCCCCCGCGGGCGAGGAGCTGCGGGTCAGGGTCGCACCGGCGCTCGCGACGCGGCTCGGCGTCGGCGTCGGCGACGACATCCCGCTCTCGGTGCCCGGCATCCGTTCGCCGCTCACCGCCGTCGTCGCGCAGCTCGGCACGGTGCCCGGGGCCGGCGGCGGTGGGATGCTCGTCGACCGTGACGCGCTCGGGGCGCAGGTGCCGGCGGATGCGGCCGCCCTCGCGGTCGACGAGGTGTGGCTCGCCTCCGACGCACCGGAGCGCGCGGCGGCGCTCGCGCGCGCCGCGAGCGACCGGGCCGCGACGGTGCTGACGCCGGCGGGAGCGAGTACGCGCGCCGTCACCGAGGCGGGCACGCTCGCCGTGGCGGCGTCCGCGGCTCTCGTGGTGCTCGTGGCGCTCGGCGGCTTCGCGGCGGCCGCGGCGGGGCTCGCCCGCCTGCGGCGCGGCGAGGTGACGCCGTTGCGCGCCCTGGGCGTGGGGGCCGGCGCCCAGGCGCGGGGCCGACTCGTCGAGCTGCTGCTGACGGCGCTCGCCGGCGCCCTCGCGGGCGGTCTGGCGGGGGCGGTCGCGACGTGGCTCGCGGTCGGGGGCGCGGTCGCCGTGGCGGATCTCGCATCCCTCGCGCCGCTCGTGCTGGGCGCGGTGCTGCTGATCGGGGTGCTGCTCATCGCCGCCGGTGCGGGTGCCGGGGTGCGCCGGCGCGCGGGGGTCGGCTCGTGAGCCGCCGACCGTCGCACGGCCGTATCGTCCGGGCGATCCTCGCCGAGGCGCCGGGGGCGTCGATCGTCGTCGTGCTGCTCGCGGCGCTGCTCGCGGGCGGGGCGGCGGGCGCGTCCGCCTGGGCCTCCGCGGCGCGCTCGGAGGTGCTGCGGTCGGCGGTCGAGGCCTCCCCGCCCTCGCAGCGCGACCTCGGCGACGCGACGCGCGGCGTGCCCGTGTCGCGCACCGGTCGCACCGACCACGGCCTCACCCGGGAGGTCGCCGCCGCGTGGGGTGCCACCTTCGACGCCCTCGATGCGATGGCGGCGGGTGCCGAGCCGGCTGCCGCGCGCGTGCTCCGCGCGCCGCACGCCGTCGTGCGCTTCGACCAGGCGCCCGCCGTTCCCTCGGACGGGAGTGCGGCACCCGACAGCCGCATCATCCTGAGCGCGGACCCCCTGCTGGACCGGCTCGTGGACGTCGTCGACGGCGAGCTGCCCGGCCCCATCGTGGAGGGCGAGCCCATCCCGGTGGCACTGACCGAGCCGGTCGCGACCGCCTTCGGCTGGCGGCTCGGCGAGGTGCGCTCGGCGCACTACTCCACGGGCGACGTGGAGCTGCGCCTCGTGGGGCTGTTGCGCGCGCGCGACCCGGATGCGGGGGAGTGGAGCCACGTCGGCGTCGCGCTGCAGCCGGAGGTCATCGACAACTTCAACCAGCCGCCGACCTTCGTGGGGGCGGGCTACGTCGACGCCGCCTCCATCTCCGAGCTCGAGTGGCTGGCCGCGGCCTCGCGCTTCGAGGCCTGGCTGCCGGTCGACCCCGCCGCGTTCGAGGCGGACGCCGCCGCCGAGACGGTCGCGGCGCTTCGCCGGCTCGAGTCGACCCCGCACACGCTCCCCCTCGTCACCGACTGGGGCACCTGGGATGTCGACATCTCGCTGGGCGGCACGACACCGGGCATCGTGACGGCGACCGGGCCGCTGCTCGCGGGCGTCTCGGCGCTGCACGGCACGCTCGCGTCGGGCGTCGCGCTCGCGGGCGGCGCCGTGCTCGCCCTCGCGGTGCGCGCGCTCGTGGCGCGACGCCGCAGCCTTTTGCGCCTGCTCGCGGCGCGTGGGGCGTCCGACGGGGCGCGAGCGGGCGCGCTCGCCCTGGCGACCGGGATGCTCGCCCTGCTCGGTGCGGCGGGCGCGGCAGCCGCCGTGTCCGGCACCGTAGGAGGCCCGCCCGCGACGCTGGCCCTCGTCGTCGCGGGGATCGCCGCCCTCGCCGCGGCGTCGGCCGCGCTCGACGGCGCGCTGCTCGAGCGCGCGGGCCCACGGCCGGACGACGCCGATCGGCGGCGGTCGCGCATCCGCGGCGCCCTCGACGCCGGAATCGCGCTGCTCGCGGTCGCCGCAGCCGTGCTCGTCGTGCTCGCGCCCGCGAAGGACGGCGCCCCGCCGCCCCCGACGGCCGTGCTGCTGCCCGCGTTGGTCGCGGCGGCCGGCTGCGTGCTCGCGCTGCGCCTCGTGCCGCTCCTCGTGCGGGCGCTGGAGGCCGGCGCGCGACGCACCCGGGGGCTCGTCTCGCTGCTCGGGCCCGCGCGTGCGGGCCGTGACGCCACGACCGGCATCGTGCCGGTGCTCGCGCTCGTGACGGCGGTCACGATCTCGGTGCTCGGGGCGGGCCTGCTCGCGACGGTGCAGACCGGCGTCGACGACGCGGCGCGCGCCCAGGTCGGCGCGGCCGTGCGCCTCGACGCCCGGTACCTCGACGCCGACGACGTCGCCGTGGTGGCGGGCACCGCGGGCGTCGGATCGGTCGCCGCCGTCGCATCCGACCCCGACATCACGGTCGAGTTCCCCGACGGCGACGGGCGGATCACGGTGTACGTCGCCGACCCGGCCGACTTCGCGCGGTCCTCGACGAGCGAGCTCGTGATCCCGGATGCGGGGGCGCTCGTCTCGGAGACCGTCGCGACCCGGCTCGCGGGGGAGCCGCTCGCGGTCGACGGCGTGGACGTGGCGGTGGCCGCCGTGGTTCCCGACGACGGACCCTTCGGGCGGGCCTCGGCGTGGATCGCCGTCAGCCCGGCCACCGCTGCGGGCCTCGACGTGGACGCCGACACGAGGGCGCTGCTCATCGACGCCGCGCCCACCGAGAAGGACGGGGTGCGGGCCGCCCTCGCGGAGCGCTTCGCCGGAAACGGCACCGTGCGCACGATCGACCAGGTGCTCGCGGACCGCCGCGACGCCCCCGCCGTGCGCGCCCTCGTCACGGGCACCGCGATCGCGGTCGCGGCATCCGCCGTGCTCACGGTGCTCGCCGCCGTGCTCGCCCTCACCTCGGGCGCCGCGGGACGCACCCGCGTGTTCGGCCTGCTCCGTGCGCTCGGCGCCCGCTCCCGCGCCGAGTACGCGCTCGTGCTGTGGGAGCTGCTGCCCGCCCTCGCCGTGGCCGTGCCGGTCGGCGCCGCCGCGGGGCTCGCGCTCGTGCCGCTCGTGGTGCGCGCGGGCGACCTCACCGTCTTCACGCGGGGTGCCGTCCAGCCGGCCATCGAGCTCGGGATCGGCACCTCGGCCGCCGTGGTCGCGGCGCTCGTCGCCGTCGTGCTCGTCGGCGTCCTGCTCGCGGCGGCCCTCGCCCGCCGTTCCGGCGCCAGCCGCGCCGTCCGAACCGTCGACGAGGAAGGATGAGCAGATGACCGCGCTCGCCGAACCCGACATCCTGTGCGAGGGACTCGTGCGCATCTTCACGGCGCAGGGCGTCGAGGTGCAGGCCCTCCAAGGGCTCGACCTGCGGGTCGAGCACGGCGAGCTCGTGGCGCTCGTCGGCGCCTCCGGCTCCGGGAAGTCGACGCTCCTCGGCATCCTGGCCGGTCTCGACACCCCCACCGCGGGTGCGGCACGCGTCGCCGGGCATGACCTGACGACGATGCGGCGGCGCGAGCGGATCGCGTACCGACGCGGCAGCGTCGGCTTCATCTGGCAGCAGACCAGCCGCAACCTGATCGGCTACCTGACCGCCGCCGAGAACATCGCGCTCGCCCAGCACGTCGCGGGCGTCGTGCCACGTGCCGAGCGGGAGCGGCGCGGCACGGAGCTGCTCGAGCTGCTCGAGATCGGCGAGCTCGCCGACCGCCGCCCCGCCGAGCTCTCCGGGGGTCAGCAGCAGCGGGTCGCGCTCGCCGTCGCGCTCAGCAACGGTCCCCGCGTGCTGCTCGCCGACGAGCCGACGGGCGAACTCGACGAGGCCACGAGCGCCCAGGTGCTGGAGGCGATGGAGACCGTCGGGCGCGAGCACGGGCTCACGACGCTCGTCGTCACTCACGATCCCGCGGTCGCCGAGCACGTCGACCGCACCATCCGCATCCGCGACGGCCGCACCTCCACGGAGGTGCTGCGGCGCACCCACACGGATGCCGAGGGCGCGCGGGTGCGCGTGGCGGAGGAGTTCGCGGTGCTCGACCGGGCGGGTCGCATGCAGCTGCCGGCCGAGTTCCAGACCGCGCTCGGGCTGCGCGACCGGGTGCGGCTCACCCTCGAGCCGGACCGGATCGAGGTGCGGTCGGGGCAACCCCACGGGGCGCCGCCCGCAGACGCGACGGATGCGCCCGGCGTCTCGGGCGAGGAGGAGACGCGATGACCGCCGTACTGCGCGCGGAACAGCTGACGCGCGTGTTCGCGACGCCGGCGGGCGAGGTGCGCGCCGTCGACGGTGTGACGCTGGAGATCTCGCCGGGAGAGCTGGTTGTGCTGCAGGGGCGCTCCGGTGCCGGCAAGACGACCCTGCTCACGATGCTCGGCGGGCTCGACCGGCCCACCTCGGGGCGTGTCGAGCTCGACGGCCGCGACCTCGCGGGGCTCGACGAGGCGGCGCTGCGCGAGCTGCGCTCGACGCGGGTCGCATCCGTGTTCCAGACCTTCGGGCTACTGCCGGTGCTCTCCGCTGCCGAGAACGTCGAGGTGCCGCTGCGCATCGTGCGGACACCGCGCGCGGAGCGCGAGCGCCGGGTGGTGGAGGCGCTCGCCGCTGTCGACCTGGGCGACCACGCCGCCCAGCGGCCCGGCGAGCTCTCGGGCGGCCAGCAGCAGCGCGTCGGCATCGCCCGCGCGATCGTCGCGAGGCCCGCTCTCCTGCTCGCGGACGAGCCCACCGGCCAGCTCGACTCCGAGACGGGCGCGGCCATCATGGACCTCATCGAGCGTCTCGTCGCCGAGACCGGGATGGCCGCCCTCGTCGCGACCCACGACACGGCGCTCGCCGAGCGCGCGGACCGCGTGCTGCGCATCCACGACGGCCGCCTCGACGCCTGAGCGCCGAGGCCCCGTTCAGCGGGCGGGTGTGTCGGTGCTCGGCTCGGATGCGACCGGCGACGAGTAGCGGTCCTCGGGCTCGACCACCGCGGCGGGCGTGATCACCGAGGTCTCCGCCGTGTCGGTCGCCGGCTCCAGGAGCGGCTCGTGAGCGACCGGCTGGTCCGTCGCCGCGGTGAACTGCTCCTCGGCCCACTTCTGCTGCTCGACGATCACCGGGTCCGTCGCCTGGTCCTCGTAGCGCCAGCGCTCCAGGTCGGCGGCGAACATCTTGCGGCCCTTGTTCGGCTTGTGCAGCCACAGCACCAGGCGCTCGCGGTACTCGGCGAGGGTCTGGTCGGCCTGGTAGCTGAAGCTGACCGAGTTGGTGCGCATGTCGGCGAGCTGATGCGAAGCCCAGTCGGCGGCGTAGCTGGCGCCCGAGATGGGGAGCAGGCGCACCATGACGTCGGCGTCGTTGGCGAGGTGCTCGGCGTGCTCGCGGGCGGCCGGCGACTGGCTGTGCCAGCGTGCCGCGTTCTGCCCCGCCGAGATGAGGGCGGTGACGGCGGCGGCACGGGTCTCGTGGTCGCGCTGCGCCACGAGGCGCTTGACGGCACCGCGCCCGATGAGCGCACCGACGACGCCGGCGACGACGATCGCCACGAACGGGATGACGGCGCTCACGAGGACGCGCTGGCCGTCCTCCGAATAGAACCAGTCCACCAGGTTGTTCCACCACTGCATGGCGGCACCCTACGTCGATGCGTGGCGGAACGGCCCGTCTTCCCCCGCGCGCCGTCGGATTGCGGCGCTCGCGTCCATCGTCCGCTCTGCGGCGTGTGTGCGCCCATCCCCCAGCCCGAGAAATGCAGGAGGGTCGGCGTCGGGCCTGTGTGAACTCATGATCTAGCCCCCGAGCGGCCCGAGTTCTCCTGCATTTCTCGGGCTGGATGACGCGTGGCGCACGGGACCGAGGGCGGCGAGCTGCGTCGCCGGATGCCGCTGGGGGCTAGCGGCGCACGGTGCCGTGCACGGCGAACGGCTCGATCGCCGCGATCTCCTCCGCGGTGAGCGGGGCGCCGTCGAGCGCTCCGAGGTTGTCCTCCAGCTGCCGCACGCTGGACGCGCCGATGAGCGCGCTCGTCACGGCGGGCTGCCGCAGCACCCACAGCAGCGCGAGCTGCGCGAGGCTCTGCCCGCGCGCCTCGGCGATCGCGTTGAGGCCGCGAGCGCGCTCGAGGTACTCGTCGCTGATGGTGTCGGCGTTGATCCAGCGCCCTTCGGCGGCGCGGGAGTCGGCCGGGATCCCGTCGAGGTAGCGGTTCGTGAGCAGCCCCTGGGCGAGCGGCGAGAAGACGATCGAGCCGATGCCGAGCTCCTCGATCGTGTCGAGCAGGCCCTCCTCGGGGAGGCGGTTGAACATGGAGTAGGAGGGCTGGTGGATGAGCAGCGGCACCCCCTCGGCGGCGAGCGCCTGGTACGCACGGCGGGTGTCATCCGGACCGTAGTTCGAGATGCCCGCGTACAGCGCCTTGCCCGAGCGGACCGCGTGCGCGAGCGCGCCCATCGACTCCTCGACGGGCGTCTCGGGGTCGGGGCGGTGGTGGTAGAAGATGTCGACGTAGTCGAGCCCGAGGCGCGTGAGCGACTGGTCGAGCGAGCTCAGGATGTACTTGCGCGAGCCCCACTCGCCGTACGGCCCCGGCCACATGTCGTAGCCGGCCTTCGACGAGATGACGAGCTCGTCGCGGTAGGGGCGCAGATCGCTCGCGAGGATGCGGCCGAAGTTCTCCTCCGCGGATCCGGGCGGCGGGCCGTAGTTGTTCGCGAGGTCGAAGTGGGTGACCCCGAGGTCGAACGCGCGCAGCACGATGTCGCGCTGCGTGGTGAGCGGCCTGTCGTGGCCGAAGTTGTTCCAGAGCCCGAGCGAGATGCGGGGGAGCTTGAGCCCCGATCGGCCCACGCGGGCGTACTCGAGCTGGTCGTAGCGGTCGGCGGCGGCGGTGTACGGCATGTGCTCACCCTAGGGAACGGATGCGACATCCGCCGCGTTGTATCCGGTGTCCCCCTCATCCCAGGAAAGTAGGGTCGCATCATGCGCACTTTCGTTCTCGCCGGCGGTTGCTTCTGGTGCCTCGACGCGGTGTACCGCACGCTCGAGGGCGTCACGGATGTCGTGTCCGGATACACGGGCGGCAACGTGCCGAACCCCTCCTACGAGCAGGTCTGCACCGGCACGACGGATCACGCGGAGGCGGTCGCGGTGACCTTCGACGAGACCGTGATCCCGTCGTCCGTCATCCTCGACGTGTTCTTCTCCCTGCACGACCCGCGTCAGCTGAACCGTCAGGGCAACGACGTCGGCACCCAGTACCGCTCGGCGATGTTCTACGCCGACGAGGAGCAGAAGGCCGAGTTCGAGGCGGCCCGCGACCGCGCGTCCGAGTACTGGGACGGCGGCATCGTGACGACGATCACGAGGCTCGGCGAGTTCTACCGGGCGGAGGAGTACCACCAGGACTTCTTCGCGAAGAACCCGGGCCAGGGCTACTGCCTCGCGGTGGCGCTGCCGAAGGTCAACAAGATCCGCAAGAGCTACGCGCAGTATGTGAAGGTCGCGTAGACGCAGGGCTTGCGCCGTAAAGCTAATGGCATTAGCTTTACGGCATGACCTCCTTCCTCGACCGCCCCACCGCCACCCGAACGGCCCGCGTCGCCTACGAGGTGCGCGGCGACGGGCCGCTCGTCGTCACCGTCCCCGGCATGGGCGACCTGCGATCCGCCGACGCCGGCCTCGCCGATGCGCTCGTCGCCGACGGCTACCGCGTCGCCACGCTCGAGCTGCGCGGTCACGGCGACTCCGACCTCGGCTTCGACGAGCTCGGCGACGAGGCCACCGCATCCGACCTGATCGCGCTCGTCGAGGAGCTCGGCGGGCCCGCGGTGCTCGTCGGCACCTCGATGGGCGCGCCCTCCGCCCTCATCGCGGCGGCCGAGCGCCCCGAGCTGGTGCGGGGGCTCGTGCTGCTCTCGCCCTTCGTGCGCGGCGGCGGCCGGGGGCAGGCCGCGAGCCGGATGCTGTTCCGCGTGCTGTTCGCCCGCCCCTGGGGGGTCGCGGTGTGGGTTGCGTACTACCGCGGCACTCTCAACCGGGGAGCGGCGCCGGCCGATCACGATGCGCACGTCGCCGCCATCCGCGCCTCGCTCGCGCGGCCGGGGCGTCTCGCCGAGCTGCGCCGGCTCACCCAGGTGCTCGACCACTCGCCCGCCGCGGCGCGGCTCGACCGGGTGCAGGCGCCCGTGCTCGCCGTCGTGGGCGCCCTCGATCCCGACTACCGCGACCCCGCAGCCGAGCTCGCGCACGTCGCCGAGGTGCTGCCCGGCGCGCGCACGCTGCTCGTCGACGACGCGGCCCACTACCCGCACCGGCAGCGCCCGGATGTCGTGCTGCCCGCCGTGCGCGGCTTCGTCGCCGAGGTGACGGCGCGTGCCTAGGGCGGGTCTCAGCCGCGGCGCCGTCATCGCGATCGCCGTCGAGCTGCTCGAGACGGACTCCGCCGCCCCGCTCACCCTCGCGGCCGTCGCTGCGCGGGCGGGGGTCGCGGTGCCGAGCCTCTACAAGCACGTGCGCTCCCTCGACGAGCTGCGCGACGGGGTCGCCGTCGTGGGGGTGACGCGGCTCGCGGAGGCGGTCGAGGATGCCACGCACGGGCTCACCGGGTTCGCCGCCTTCGCCGCGGCGGGCCGGGCGATCCGGGCGGAGGCGCGCGCGCATCCGGCGCTCTACCTCGCGAGCCAGCCGGCGCCCGGCCGCGAGGCATCCCCGGAGCTGCTGGCGGTCGCGGACCGCAGCGTCGGCGCGCTCGCGGCGATCGTGCGTGAGGCCGGGATCCCCGCGGCGCGCGAGGTCGACGCCGTGCGCATCGTGCGGTCCGCGGTTCACGGCTTCGTGGCGCTCGAGACCGCGGGCGGCTTCGGCCTCCCGGACGACGTGGACGAGAGCTTCGAGCGCCTCCTCGCGGCGGTGTGGGCAGGGCTGGCGACGGTGTCCTGAGGGAATGCCGACCATCGGCGCAAGCCCCGTGACCTTCCGGCCCGTCGGGGGTAGCGTCGACCGTACGCAGACGGATGCAAAGGAGCAGATCATGAGCGACAGCACAACCGTCGAGCAGCGCTGGGTGGCCTTCGGGGCCGCGGGCGCGGTGGGGTCGATCCACCGGATGGGGGACGGCTTCCACGTGAAGCTCATCGACGACGCGGAGTATCGCGGCAGCTACCCGAGTCTCGAGGTCGCCAAGAGCGCGCTGCACGCCGCCCTGACCCCGGGTTCGGACTGGCCCGAGTTCCGCGAGCACTGAGCGGCGCGTCCGCTCCTCCACCGACTCCCGCGGTCCGATTCCTCCCCGGATCAGGGGCGCTGCGGCGCGCGATCCTCGCGCCACGGCCACGCTGGTCGGACGGCGACCGGATGCGCACCGGCACGACGCATCCGGCGCCGTCCATGCGCCCGCGGGCGCCCGAGCAGGGAGGTACGGATGGTCGACATCATCACCGTGGCGGGGCTCATGGCCACGCCCGTCAAGCACACGGTCACGGGCGAGGGGCTCGAGGTGAGCCAGTTCCGGCTGGCGTCGAGCAGCCGTCGCTTCGACCCCGCCACGCGCAGCTGGGTCGACGGCGAGACCAATTGGTTCACCGTCGTCGCGTTCCGGCAGCTCGCCGCGAACGTCGCGGCCTCGCTCGAGAAGGGGCACCGCGTCCTCGTCTCGGGGCGGCTCAAGGTGCGCGACTGGCAGGACGGCGAGAAGAAGGGCCGCAACGTCGAGATCGTGGCGGATGCGATCGGCCCCGACCTCGCGTGGGGCAGGGCGCAGTACGCGCGCGCGTCGCGTGCGGCGTCGGCCGACGCCGGCCCGGCCGGCGCTGCGAGCGCGGAGGGCGTCCTCGAGGAGACCGGATTCCCGGTCGACGCGCAGGAGCCCGTCACCGTGCCGTTCTAGACTCGTCCCAGCCGCGCGGCCGTCGCCGGCCGAGCTCCGGAGGATGCGATGACCCGACCGCGTCGAGCGCTCGCCTGCGCCGTCGCCGCCGTGGCGCTCCTGGCGCTCACGGCGTGCACCGCGCCCGGGCCCATGCCGACCCCGTCGACGAGCGGCACCTCGAGCGCCGAGCCGTCGCCCACCCCCACGCCCGACCCGGAGCCGGTCTTCGACGGAACCGCCGCCGACAACCAGGGCTACTTCGACCTGGTGAACCGCGAGCTCATCGCGGCCGGGGGCGCGCTCAACGGGCCCGCGTTCGTCGACAACCTCGTCGCGCACGGCTACCCCCGGGAGAGCATGGAGGTCACCCCCGACAAGACGGCGATCGGCGAGCCCGCCGACAACGTCGTCTTCTCGATCCGTTTCGGGGAGACCTGCTTGCTCGGGCAGTGGGGCAACATCGGCTACACGAGCCTCGTGAGCGAGGTGCTCGCGACGGGCCGCTGCCTCATCGGCACCCCCCGACCCGCCTGAGCGCTCAGAGCTCCAGGCGCATCAGCACCCGGGGGAACCCCGCGAGCACGGAGGTCGTGTCGGCCGCCTTGCGGAAGCCCGCCCGCTCGAACAGCCTCCGCGTGCCGACGTAGGCCATCGTGAGGTCGACCTTCTCCCCGCGATTGTCGACCGGGTACCCCTCGATCGCGGGCGCGCCGTTGGCGCGGGCGAAGTCGACGGCCCCGTCGAGCAGCTCGTGGGAGATGCCCCGGCCGCGGTGGCCCGGGCGCACGCGGATGCACCACACCGACCACGCCTCGAGCTCGTCGACGTGCGGGATGCGGCGGTTGCGCGCGAAGCTCGTGTCGGCCCGGGGGTGCACCGCCGCCCAGCCGACCACCTCGGGCCCGTCGTAGGCGAGCACGCCGGGCGGCGGGGTCTCGGCGACGAGCTGCTCCACGAGCGCGCCGCGCGCGGTGCCCGCGAGCTCGCGGTTCAGCGCCGACGGGATGCGGTAGCTGAGGCACCAGCAGACGTTCGCATCCGGACGCTTCGGCCCCACCATCGTCGCGACGTCCGCGAACACCGTCGCCGGTCGCACCTCGATCGCCATGGCGCCACCCTGCCAGTGACGGCCGACGGCGTCAGAGCCGGAGCCCGAGCGTCTGCTCCAGCCACGACTCGAGGCGCGCCGCCATGTCGGTCGTCGCGGGCTCCATGAGCCACTGCACCTGGAGGCCGTCGATGAGCGCGATGATGTCCGACGCCACGTCGTCGAGGTCGAGGCCGTCGTGCACCAGCCCGCGCGCCGTCACGTCGACGAGCGCCGCGCGGATGTCGCGGCGCAGCCAGCGGAACCGGTCGACGAAGTAGTCGTGGGCGGGGTGCGCCGGGTCGGCCGCCTCGGTCGACAGCGTCGCGTACAGGCCGATCACGCCGGGCACCGAGACGTTGTGAGCGATGACGCGTACGAGGCGTCGAAAGTAGTCGAGGCCGTCGGCACCGCCGTCGGCACCGGTGAAGAACAGTTCACCGTTGACCCGGTCGCGCTCCGTGAGCACGGCGATGAGGAGGCTCTCCTTGGTGGGGAAGTGGTGCGCGAGCCCCGCGCGGGATACGCCGCAGGCCGCGGCGAGCTGGGTCATCGAGGCGCTGCGGTAGCCGTCGACGGCGAAGGCGTGCAGCGCCGCGCTCACGATCTCCGCGCGCTTGCGTCGCCCCTTCGGATAGCCGCGGGCTGCGAGATCCCCCTCATCGATCATCGCGTCGATCCTCTCGTGTCCCGTGTCGCAGCACGACGAGGGCCGTCATCGCCGCGAGCAGCTCCCCGAGCGGCAGCGCGACCCAGATCCCGAGCGGACTCCAGATCCCCAGCACCGCGACGAGCGGGATCTTGATCGCCACGAGCGTGCCGATCGAGATCAGGTACGACGGCCGCGCCCGACCGAGCGCCTGGAAGAAGCCCGAGACGAGGGGCGGCACGCCGGAGAACACCAGCCCGATCGCGACGAGGCGCAACGCCGTCGTCGACACCGCGACGGTGTCCGGTTCCGACACGAACCAGCCGACGACGACGGGCGCCGCGAGGAGCACGATCGCGGCCGCGGCGATCCCGTACAGCACGGTGGCGCGCAACGAGAGGGTCAGCGTGCGGGCGACCCGCCCCGTGAGCCCGCGGCCGGCGTTGTAGCCGACGATCGGCTGCACACCCTGGGTGATCCCGAGCTGCGGCATCGAGAGGAAGGTCTGCACGCGGGATGCGACCGCGTACGCGGCGAGCGTGACGCCCGCCCCGGCCGCGAGGGCCGCCAGGTTCGCGTTGACGAGCACCACGAGGACGGTCGCGCCGAAGCCCGCGAGGAACGACGGCGCCCCGATCGCGAGCACCGCCGCCGACACCCGCGGGTCGGGCCGCAGCGCCGCGATGCCGATCCGGTAGGGGCGGTCGCGCTGCGCGAAGAAGAACCAGAGCGCCATGCCCGCCGAGACGGCCTGCCCGCCGACGGTGCCGAGCGCGGCGCCCGTCACGCCCATCCCCGCCCCGAAGATCAGCAGCGGATCGAGGGTGAGCTGCACGAGAACGGGGATGACCCAGAGCAGCGTCGAGAACAGCATCCGCCCCTCCGCGCGCACGATCGCCGAGAAGCCGGTGGCGAGCACGGAGCCGGCGAGGATGACGACGGCGTAGTCGTGCGCGTCGGCGAACGTGGCATCCGTCGCTCCGAGCAGCCCCAGCAGGGGGTCGATCGCGGCGAGGCCCACCACGGTGACGAGGAGGGCGACGGCCCAGAAGATCAGGAACGAGGCGGAGGCGGCACGCGCCGCGGCATCCGGCCTCCCCGCCCCGAGGGCGCGGGAGACGAGCGAGGCGCCGCCGACGCCCACGGTCGTCGAGATCGCGCCGAGCAGCAGCAGCACGGGCGCCACGAGGTTCACGGCGGCGAGCGCCTCCTCACCCACCCCGCGGGCGACGAACCACGCGTTGCTGAGCGCGTAGACGCCGTAGACGCCGACGGAGAGCGTGGTCTGCGAGCAGGCGTACCAGAGCAGGCGGCCGATGGGCCGGGTGCCGAGCGCGTCCGCCGAGTCGATCGGCGACCGCCGGGGGGTCGCACGCACGGGGTCAGCGCGTCAGGCCGTAGCGCGCCATGAGCTCCGTGAGGCGCTCGCGGGCCCAGTCGTACTGCGTAGGCGTCTCGTGCCCGCGGTAGTGGGTCTCGATGATCATGATGAGCACGAGATAGAGCGAGTAGAGCAGGCGCCGGCGCGCCTCCTCGGGGCTGAGCTGGGGCTGCCCGTAGCCGCGCATGAAGCCGGCCGGGTCGCCGAACGCGGGCAGGTCGATCGCGGTGAAGCCCGCCTCGATGAGCGGGTCGCCGTAGAACGCGCGCTCGTGGTCGATGATCGCGACGATGCGGCCGTCCTGCACCATCACGTTGCTCGACCAGAGGTCCCACTCGACGAAGCGGGGCTCGGTGACGACGTCGAGCAGGGGCAGCTCCCGGGCGATGAGCTCGCGGACGACGGGGTAGTCCCATCCGAGGTCGAGGCCGGCGCGCTCGCCGTCCGCGACGACGTCCTCGATCATGGCCCCGAACGCGCCGCGCCAGCTCGCGTGACCGGCGCCGCGGAGCGGGCCGAAGTGGGTGCCCACGATGGCGTTGAGCTTCCTGTTCATGGCGCCGATCTGCTCGTCGTACGCCGCGAGCTCCTCGGGGGCGAGCTTCCCCTCCTCGGCGAGGATGCCGACGTTGTCGCCGTCGATGAACGGCATCGCGAACCACGGCACGCCGATCAGCTCGCCGTCGATGTCGGCGAAGTCGACCCGGGGGACCGGCACGTCGGTGTGCTCCTGGACGAGCGCGAGCGCGGTGAGCTCGTTGCGCATCATGTCGTGCTCGTAGCTCATCACGGTCACGCCGCGGGGCGGTGCGATCTTGAGCACGACGCGTCGCCCGTCCGCCAGGGTGAGGCGGTAGGCGACGTTGAACCAGCCGTGCCCGAGCTCGGCGGCGAAGTCGTCGCCCGCCGGCACGGCATCCGCCCCGTACGCCCGCGCGATCATCGCCCGCAGCGTGTCCACCGACTGGCGGTTCTTGGTGATGCTCTCCATCGGATCCCCTTCGACCTGCCCGCGCCGGACGCAGGGCTGTCGAGAGGCTAACAGAAACCGGCGACCCCGCCGGTTTTCATCGCGACGGCCGAGGGCGCGCCAGCCCCGTAGGATCGACTCTCGTGGCTGAATACATCTACTCCATGGTGCGCGCCCGCAAGAAGGTCGGCGAGAAGGTCATCCTCGACGACGTGACGATGGCGTTCCTGCCCGGGGCGAAGATCGGCATGGTCGGCCCGAACGGCGCCGGAAAGTCGACGATCCTCAAGATCATGGCGGGCCTCGACACCCCCTCCAACGGCGAGGCGAAGCTCACCCCCGGATACTCGGTCGGCATCCTCATGCAGGAGCCCGAGCTCGACGAGACGAAGACCGTCATCGAGAACATCCAGGACGGCATCGCGATCAAGGCCAAGCTCGACCGCTTCAACGAGATCTCGGCCGCCATGAGCGACCCCGACGCCGACTTCGACGCGCTGCTCGCCGAGATGGGCGCGCTGCAGGAGGAGATCGACGCGGCCGACGGCTGGGACCTCGACTCCCAGCTCGAGCAGGCGATGGATGCGCTGCGCACCCCGCCGCCGGACGCGCCCGTCAAGAACCTCTCGGGTGGTGAGAAGCGCCGCGTCGCCCTCGCGAAGCTGCTGCTGCAGAAGCCCGACCTGCTGCTGCTCGACGAGCCCACCAACCACCTCGACGCCGAGAGCGTGCTGTGGCTCGAGCAGCACCTGCAGAAGTACCCCGGCGCCGTCATCGCCATCACCCACGACCGGTACTTCCTCGACAACGTCGCGGAGTGGATCGCGGAGGTCGACCGCGGGCACCTCTACCCCTACGAGGGCAACTACTCCACCTACCTGGAGAAGAAGGCGCAGCGCCTCGAGGTGCAGGGCAAGAAGGATGCGAAGCTCGCCAAGCGCCTCGCCGACGAGCTCGAGTGGGTGCGCTCCAACGCGAAGGGCCGCCAGGCGAAGTCGAAGGCGCGTCTCGCCCGCTACGAGGAGATGGCGGCGGAGGCCGACCGCACGCGCAAGCTCGACTTCGAGGAGATCCAGATCCCGCCGGGGCCGCGCCTCGGCAGCGTCGTGATCGAGGCGAAGAAGCTGCACAAGGCGTTCGGCGACCGGGTGCTCATCGACGACCTGAGCTTCACGCTGCCCCCCAACGGCATCGTCGGCGTCATCGGCCCCAACGGCGTCGGCAAGACGACGCTGTTCAAGACGATCGTCGGCCTCGAGCCGCTCGATGGTGGCGACCTCAAGATCGGCGAGACGGTCAAGATCAGCTACGTCGACCAGTCGCGCGCCAACATCGACCCCAACAAGACGTTGTGGGAGGTGGTGTCCGACGGGCTCGACATCATCGTGGTGGGCAAGACCGAGATCCCGAGCCGCGCCTACGTGTCGAAGTTCGGCTTCAAGGGACCCGACCAGCAGAAGAAGGCCGGCGTGCTCTCCGGCGGTGAGCGCAACCGCCTCAACCTCGCGCTCACCCTCAAGGAGGGCGGCAACCTGCTGCTGCTCGACGAGCCCACCAACGACCTCGACGTCGAGACCCTGCAGTCGCTCGAGAACGCGCTGCTCGAGTTCCCCGGCTGCGCCGTCGTGATCACCCACGACCGGTGGTTCCTCGACCGCATCGCGACCCACATCCTCGCCTACGAGGGCACCGACGAGCACCCCGACCAGTGGTACTGGTTCGAGGGCAACTTCGAGGCCTACGAGCAGAACAAGATCGAGCGGCTCGGCCCGGAGGCGGCGAAGCCGCACCGCTCCGTCTACCGCAAGCTCACCCGGGACTGACCGCTCAGGGCGGAGGCCATTTCTGGCCTCCGCGCGGTCAGTCCCCGGACGCGTCTCGCGTCCGGCGCCGGAAACCGACCATCTCACACTCAGGCAGCAGGCATGACGCGCATCCACATCCCCATCCGGCTGAGGTGGAGCGACTTCGACGCCTACGCGCACGTCAACAACGCCGAGATGCTGCGCCTGCTCGAGGAGGCGCGTATCGACGCGTTCTGGCGCCCGGATGCCGGGGCCGAGCAGGCGCGTCCGACCGCCGTCATCGACGCGCGGCCCGGCGCCGCGACGATCAGCCTCATCGCCCGTCAGGAGGTCGAGTACCTCGCGCCCATCCCCTACCAGCGCAGCCCCATCGAGGTGGAGCTGTGGATCGGCAACCTCGGCGGCGCGAGCTTCCAGATCTGCTACGAGGTGTACTCCCCGAAGGGCGTCGAGCCGCGCGTGCTCTACACGGTCGCGTCGACGACCCTCGTGATGGTCGACGCGGCGACCGGCCGCCCGTCCCGCATCCCCGACGAGCTGCGCGAGCTGTTCACGCCCTACGTCGAGGCGCCCGTGGCCTTCGGCAAGCGCGGCTGACGCCGGCGGCTACTCCCGACGGAGCAGGGCGGTTACTCCGCCGGGCGGTTCCCGTGCGCCGCCGGCGTCCGTAGCGTCGGCGGCACACCGACCGCATCCGTGAGGAGATCGCCATGACCGCCGCCGTCGAACGAACCGCACCCCGCCCGCTCACCGTCGCCCTGCTCGTGCTGGCGGCCGTCGCCACCTCCGCCGTGCTCACCACGATCATCGCGCTCGTCGCACGGGCCGCCGGTGCGGGTGATGCCTACCCGCCGCTGCAGCCGGCCGTCTACCTGAGCTTCGCGGTCGCCGGCACCCTCGCCGCGCTGGGAGGCTGGGCGCTCGTCGTGCGCTTCGTGCGCCGCTCGGCGCGGCTGCTGCGCATCCTGGTGCCCGTGCTCGTGGTGCTCTCCCTCGTGCCCGACGTCGCCCTGCTCGCGCTGGGCTTCATCCCGGGGACGACACCCGGGGGCGTCGTCGCGCTCATGCTCATGCACCTCGCCGTGGCGGGCGTCGCCGTGACGGCGGGTCAGCGGATCGCGCCGGCCCGCTGAGCCGGCGGGCGCACCGCGCTCAGTCGTGCAGTTCGGGCACGCGCACCATGCCCTCCTGGGCGATCGACGCCACGAGCACGCCGTCGCGGGTGAAGATCCGTCCCGTCGACAGCCCCCGGCCCCCCGATGCGGTCGGCGACTCCTGCACGTACAGCAGCCAGTCGTCGACCCGCGCCGGGCGGTGCCACCACATCGCATGGTCGAGGCTCGCCATCTTGAGGCCGCGGTGCGTCCAGGCCACGCCGTGGGCCCGCAGGATCGGCTCCAGGATCGAGTAGTCGCTCGCGTAGGCGAGGGCCGCGCGGTGCAGGTTCTCGTCGTCGGGCATCGGGCCGACCGTGCGCATCCACACCGCCTGCCGCGGCCGCTCGAGCGGGTCGGCGGCGAAGTAGATCGGCTGCTCGACGTGCCGGATGTCGAACGCGCGGCTCGTGGCCCAGAACTGGGCGACCGGGTGATCGATGGGCCCCAGCACCTCGGCCGCGCTCGGCAGATCCTCGGGCGGGGTGACCCCTTCGGGCGCGTCGAGCTGGTGCTCGAGGCCGGGGTCGTGGTCCTGGAACGACGCGATCATGGATAGGATCGGCACCCCGTTCTGGTACGCCTGGGTGCGCCGTGTCGAGAACGAGCGGCCGTCGTGGATGCGGTCCACGGAGAAGGTGATCGGTGCGCTCGCATCCCCGGGCCGCAGGAAGTATCCGTGGGTCGAGTGGATCGCGCGGTCCGGCGGGGTCGTGCGGATCGCGGCCATGATCGACTGCGCGTACACCTGCCCGCCGAAGACGCGCCCGCCCGGCATCCACTGGCTCGGGCCGGTGAAGATGTCCTCGTCGGTTCGGGCCCCCGTGTCGGTGAGGTCGAGGGTGGCCAGCAGGCCGGCCAGCGGGTCGAGGCCCGGTCGGGGGTCGCTCATGGCTCCAGTCTAGAAGCGGCGTGCCGGCATCCGGTTAGGCTGGGAACGCTGTGACCGCCCGCTCCTTCACCCTCACGGACCCCGCGTCGCTCGACGACCTGCAGGTGTTCCTCGCGCGCGCCCAGCGCGTGGAGGACGGCTCGGTGCGCCTCATCGGGGGAAGCGGCGTGCTCGCCGTGTACGCCGCCGTGCTCTACCCGGTGGGCCTGCTCGATGAGACCCCGACGGTGCTGGGGCTGCGCACCCTGGCGCTCTCCAGCACGGGGGAGTTCGACGTCGTCGTCCCCATCCGTTCGCTTCTGCTGCGGGTGGAGCGCGCGCAGGAGCTGGCGGTCGCCGCGATCCACGAGGGCCGGCAGGACGCCGCCACGGTCGGCCTCCCCATGGAGGTGCATACGGCCACCTGGGCGGCGATCTCGCCGCCGCGCGGCGGCTGGCGGGCGGTGCCGGGGCCGGATGCCGCGACGCTCGACCGGGTCGCCCGGGAGGGCATCGCCGAGGTCGCCGATGCGGTGCCGGATGCCGTGGGCGAGTCGATCGTGCGGCGGGTGCGCGCGGAGGTGTGGGGGCGGGAGATCCCCGGTGCCGAGCACATCCCGGCGGGCGCCGGCTTCGCCGCCGTGAGCCTGGGGTTCCTGGGCGACGACGCCGTGACCTCCTACGAGACCGGCCCCTGGACACGTCTCACCACGCGTCGCGGGCACGTGCTCGTGAAGCGGCGCGCCTGGACGCTGGCCCGCTGAGTGACAGGCCGCGTATCCTGTATTACGTCTACCACGTAGGAGGTGGCCAGGATGCGACTCAACAGCAAGGGGCAGGTGACGATTCCCGCGCAGCTGCGGCACGCGTACGGCTTCGTCGAGGGTGACGAGGTCGAGGTCGTCGCCGACGGCGCCACCCTGCGGATCGTGCACAGCGATGCGGGGGGGAGTCGTGAAGCGCGCCTGGTGCAGCGGATGCGCGGACGAGCGAACACCGCGCAGACGACGGACGAGTTGATGGCACTGTTGCGGGATGACTGACGCCACGCTCGTCGACTCGAACGTGCTGCTCGACATCTTCACCGACGATCCGGTGTGGGGCGACTGGTCGAGCGCGGCCCTCCAGGAGGCGCTCGGCGTCGGCCCCGTGGTCGTGAACCCGATCGTGTACGCGGAGGTCTCGGTCGGCTTCGCCCGCATCGAGGATCTCGAGGGCACCCTCCCGCCGAGTCATTTCGTTCGGGAGGCGCTGCCGTGGGCCGCCGGGTTCATCGCGGGCAAGGCGTTCCTCCGCTATCGGCGCGGTGGCGGGTCCCGGCGGGCGCCGCTGCCCGACTTCTACATCGGGGCACACGCTGCGGTCGCCGGCCATCGCCTGCTCACGCGGGATCGCGGTCGCTACGCGACGTACTTCCCCACCGTGCAGTTGATCGCCCCGTAGTCGGATGGGGGAGCCGGCTGGCTTCGACACCCCCGCTGCGCGGGCCGCTCAGCCGGCGGCGGCGGCCGCGATCGCGCGGCCGGCCTGGCGGCCCGTGAAGAGGCAGCCGCCGAGGAAGGTGCCCTCGAGCGAACGGTAGCCGTGCACGCCGCCGCCGCCGAAGCCCGCCGCCTCGCCCACGGCGTAGAGGCCCGCGATGGGCTTGCCCGCCGCGTTCAGCGCTTGCGCGTCGAGGTTCGTCTGGATGCCGCCGAGGCTCTTGCGGGTGAGCACGTGCAGCTTCACCGCGATGAGCGGCCGGTGCCGCTCGTCGAGGATCTTGTGCGGCTTCGCCACCCGGATGAGCTTGTCGCCCCGGTAGTTGCGGGCGCCGCGCAGCGCGGTGATCTGCGCGTCCTTCGTGAAGGTGTTGTCGAGCTCGCGGTCGCGCGCCTCGAGCTCCTGCTTGATGGCGAGCGTGTCGAGCTCGACGTCGGGGGCCAGGCGTCGCATCCCCGCGAACAGGTCGTCGAGCGAGTCGGCGACCACGAAGTCGGCGCCCTTCTCCTTGAACGCCTCCACGGCATCCGTCGCGCCCTTGCCGAGCCGCTGGCGCAACAGCTCGCGCACGCTCTTTCCGGTCAGGTCGGGGTTCTGCTCGGAACCGGAGAGCGCGAACTCCTTCTCGATGATCGACTGGTCGAGGATGAACCACGAGTGGTCGTGCCCGGACTGCCGCAGGTACTCGAGGGTGCCGAGCGTGTCGAAGCCGGGGAACAGCGGCACCGGCAGGCGCTGCCCGGTCGCGTCGAACCACATGCTCGACGGGCCCGGCAGGATGCGGATGCCGTGCAGCGGCCACACGGGCGCGTAGTTCTCGATGCCCTCCACGTAGTGCCACATGCGGTCCTGGTTGACGAGGCGCGCCTTCGCCTTCTCGGCGATGCCGAGCATGCGCCCGTCGACATGCGCCGGCACTCCGGAGAGCATGTGCTCGGGGGCGGTGCCGAGCCACTCGGGCCAGTTCTCGCGCACGAGGTCGTGGTTGCCGCCGATGCCGCCGGAAGCGACCACGACGGCGGGCGCCCTCACCTCGAAGTCCTCGACCTCGTCGCGGTTGGAGGCCTCGCCGCGCTCGGCGGCATCCGGGGCGAGCACCTTGCCCGCGGCGCCCACGACGGCGCCGGCCTTGACGATCAGCCGGTCGACGCGGTGGCGGAAGCGCAGCTCGACGAGCCCCTTCTCGACGCCCTCCCGCACGGTGCGGATGAAGGGCTCCAGGATGCCGGGCCCGGTGCCCCAGGTTATGTGGAAGCGGGGGACGGAGTTGCCGTGGCCCGTGGCCGTGTAGCCGCCGCGCTCCGCCCAGCCGACCACGGGGAAGAAGCGCACGCCCTTCTCGTGCAGCCAGGCGCGCTTCTCGCCCGCCGCGAAGGCGAGGTAGGCCTCCGCCCACTCGCGCGCCCAGTCGTCCTCGGCGCGGTCGAACTCGGCGCTCGCGAGCCAGTCCTGGCGGGCGAGCTCGTGCGAGTCCTTGACGCCCATGCGGCGCTGCTCGGGGGAGTCGACGAGGAACAGGCCGCCGAACGACCACCAGGCCTGACCGCCCATGCTCGCCTCAGGCTCCTGGTCGAGGATGACGACCCTCTTGCCCGCGTCGACGAGCTCGGATGCGGCGACGAGCCCCGCGAGTCCCGCCCCGATGATGATGGCGTCAGCCTGGTCCGGCATGCGTTCCCCCGTGTTTCCCTCAGAGTCGGTCGATCGTCCGACTCTCCCGGTGCTCCACACTACCGAGCCGAACTCAGTCCGCGGTGTTGACCATGGCGTGCGCCGCGCGCTCCAGGTAGTCCCACAGCATGTTCTCGTGCAGCGGGCTGAGCCCGAGCTCGTCGACGGCGACGCGCATGTGCGCGAGCCAGGCGTCGCGGGCCGCGGGCGTCACCGCGAACGGCGCGTGCCGGATGCGCAGCCGCGGGTGGCCGCGCTGCTCGCTGTAGGTGCCGGGGCCGCCCCAGTACTGCTCGAGGAAGCCCGTGAGGCGCTGGATGGCGCCCTCGAGGTCGTCCTCCGGGTACATCGGCCACAGCAGCTCGTCCTCGCGGACGCCCTCGTAGAAGCGGCGCACGAGCCGCTCGAAGGTCGGGCGGCCGCCGACCTCGGCCCAGAAGCTCGGGCCGACGACGTCGCCGCCCTGCCCCATCCGGATCTGCAGGTTCACGAGTCGGCCTTCGGTGCCCGGGGCGCCTTCGGCTTGTCGACGACCGGCAGCTGCGCCGTCTTCGGCGGGCGGGCGCCGCGGATCGAGCCGGCGCCCTCGAAGCCCGACAGCACGATCGAGTTGAGAGCGGGCAGCTTCACGCCCGCGGCGTCGAGCGCGCGCTTGAGCCGCAGCCGCAACTCGCGCGCCACCTCGTCCTTCGCGGAGGTGCGGGTCTTGACCACGAGGCGCACCACGACCGCCTCGGCGGAGATCGACTCGATGCCCCACAGCTCCGGCTTCTCCATGATGAGCCGCTTCCACTTCGGTTCGGCAGCCATGTCGAGAGCGGTCGTCAGGATGAGAGCCTCGACCTCGTCGATATCCGACTCGTAGGGCACGGCGAGGTCGATGATGGCCCGCGCCCAGCCCTGCGAGAGGTTGCCGACCCGCACGATCTCACCGTTGCGGACGTGCCACAGGGTGCCGTTGACGTCGCGGATGTCGGTGATGCGGATGCCGACAGCCTCCACGACGCCGGTCGCGGGGCCGAGGTCGACGACGTCGCCGACGCCGAGCTGGTCCTCGATGACCATGAAGAGGCCGTTGAGCACGTCCTTGACGATGTTCTGGGCGCCGAAGCCGAGGCCCGCGCCGATCGCGGCGGTGATGAGCGAGAACGCGCCCGCCGCATCCGGGGAGATGGTCGTGATGATGAGCAGCGATCCGACGATCACGATGACGGTCGTGACGGCGCTCGACAGCACCCCGCCGAGGGTGCGTGTGCGCTGCACGACCCGCACCGCGGCGAGGGGGGTGGCGACGAGGGCCTGGGTGTCGTCGACCCCCTGCTTCTTCTTGACGCCCGAGACGATGGAGCGCACGGTGCGGCGGATGACGAACTGCAGCACGATCCGGATGAGCACGCAGACGACGATGATGAACAGCACCCGCAGCGGGGTCTGCCACGGCCCGAGGCTCTCCCACCAGTCGACGAGCGCTTGCATGTCTCCAGAGTAGTCAGCGGCCGGAGCGTCCAGCCCCCTCCCAGACATCAATACCCCCGGGGGTATAACCTGTCGCCATGACAGAGCGTCGTCGCATCGTGATCGTCGGGGGAGTCGCCGCGGGGATGTCGGCGGCCACCCGCCTCCGCCGCCTCGACGAGACCGCGGAGATCACCGTCGTCGAACGCGGCGCCGAGGTCTCCATCGCCACCTGCGGCATGCCGTACCTGATCGGGGGCGCGATCCCCGAGCGCGAGGGGCTGCTGCTGCAGACGCCTGCGCGCCTGCGCGCCCGCTTCGCGCTCGACGTGCGCGTGCGCACCACCGCGCTCGAGATCGACCGCGCGGCGCACCAGCTCCTCGTCGAGGGTCCGGGCGGCATCGAGCGCCTGCCCTACGACGAGCTCGTGCTCGCCACCGGCGCCGTCCCCGTGCGGCCCGCGATCCCCGGGGCCGAACGCGCGCGGGTGCTGCGGGACCTCGCCGACCTCGACGGCATCGTGGCCGCCCTCGACGGGGCGCGGGACATCGTCGTGCTGGGAGGCGGATTCGTCGGGGTCGAGGTGGTCGAGAACCTGCACGCCCGCGGGCTGCGGGTCGCGCTCGTGCAGCGGGCTCCGCAACTGCTCACCGGCTTCGATCCCGAGATGGTCGCGCCGCTCGCCGAGGCGATGATCGCGGCAGGGGTCGAGCTGCACCTGGGTGCCGAGGCGTCGCTCATCGACGACGACCGCGTCGTGCTTGACCACGGCACGGTGCTGCCCGCGGATGTCGTGATCGCCGCGATCGGCGTGCGACCGGATGCGCGGTTGGCGCGCGCGGCCGGTCTCGCCCTCGGGCCCGCGGGCGGCGTGCTCGTCGACCACGAGTTCCGCACGAGCGACCCCGCGATCCGGGCCGTCGGCGACGTCGCGGAGAAGGCGGATGCGGTGCTCGGCGGCACGCGCTCCATCCCGCTCGGCGGCCCCGCCAACCTCCACGGACGGCTCGTCGCCGACGCGATCGCGGGCCTTCCCGTGCACGCCGCGCCGTCGATCGGCGTCGCCATCGTCGGTGCCTTCGGGATCACCGCGGCGCTTGCGGGGGCCGGCGAGGCCCGCTTGCGCGAGCTCGGCCGGCCCCACCGGGTCATCCACACCCATCCGCTGCACCATGCCGGGTACTACCCGGGCGGCGAGGCGATGTCGCTCAAGCTGCTCGTCGACCCCGACGACGACCGCATCCTCGGCGCCCAGGCCGTCGGGGGAGCGGGCGTCGATCGCCGCATCGACGTGATCGCGACCGCCGCGCGCGGCGGCATCCCGGCGAGCGGGCTCGCCCAGCTCGAGCTCGCCTACGCCCCGCAGTACGGATCCGCGAAGGACCCGGTGAACATGCTCGGCTACGTGGCCGACGATCGACGCTCGGGCGAGCGCGCCATCCAGTGGCACGAGCTCGACGACGCCATTGCCGCCGGCGCCCGGCTCCTCGACGTGCGCGGCGCCGACCAGCTCGCCGAGGGGCTCATCCCCGGGGCCGAGTGGATCCCCGTCGAGGAACTGCGCGGGAGGATGGACGAACTGCGGGGAACGCCGCTCGTCGTCCACTGCCGTGTCGGTCAGGGAGCCCACACCGCCGTACGGTTGCTCGAGGCACACGGCCTCGACGTCGTGAACCTCGACGGCGGATACGTCACCTGGCGCGCCGGGCAGGCCGCGCGCGCACTCGCCGGCGAGCTCCGACTCGTCGCACAGAACGGAGAGAACAGATGAAATCCATCGAACCCACCGAGCTCGCCGCCCTGGGCGACGGCGTCGCCCTCATCGACGTGCGCGAGCCCGACGAGTACGAGGTCGCGCACGTCGAGGGAGCCACCCTCATCCCGCTCGGCGAGCTGCCCCAGCGCCTCGGCGAGCTGCCCGCGGGCGAGACGCTGTACGTCATGTGCCACTCTGGCGGCCGCAGCGCGCATGCGACGGCGTTCCTCGAGGCGCAGGGCATCGACGCCGTGAACGTGCTCGGAGGCATCACCGGGTGGTTCGGCGCCGGCCTCCCCGTGGAGCGGGGGATGGACTGATGGCCTGGTTCCGGCGCACCTCCGTCTCGGTCGCACAGGCTCGCGCGCTGCTCGACGACGGCGCGGTGCTCGTCGACGTGCGCTCGCCGCAGGAGTGGCGGAGCGAGCACGCCCCGGCCGCCCGCCACATCCCCCTCGATCAGCTGGAGCGTCGCGCGGGCGACCTCCCGGCGGGCACCCCGGTCGTGGTGATGTGCCACTCCGGCGTGCGGTCGGCGCAGGGGGCGGCGGTCCTCCGGCGGAAGGGCGTCGACGCGCACAGCCTCCGGGGCGGCATCGTGGCGTGGCGACGCGCCGGGGAGCGTGTGACGGGAGCGAGGCGATGACCGCGGCGTCCGCATCCGCGGAGGAGCGCCGCGCGATCGCCAACCGGCTCAAGCGCGCCGAGGGTCAGCTGCGCGCCCTCGTCGCCGCGGTCGAGCGGGGCGACGACTGCCGCGCCGTCGTCACCCAGCTGTCGGCGGTCTCCTCGGCTCTCGACCGGGCGGGCTTCGCGATCGTCGCGAACGCGATGCGCGACTGCGTCGGGCGTCCGGATGACGAGGAGCCCGGCGAGGGCGAGCTCACGGTCGCGGAGCTCGAGCGGCTGTTCCTCACGCTCGCCTGAGGCGGCGGATCAGCGGGCGATGACCTCGAGCACGCCCATGAGGCTGAGCGCGTTGATGAGGGTGCGGGTCGGCTCGACCGAGCGGCCCGTGAAGTTCGCGAGCTGCTCGATCGTGAAGGCGCCGTTGCTGAGCATGGCGGCCTGACGCAGCGGGTCGGTCTCGGGCTCGAATCCGGTCAGCTGCGGCCAGCGCGTCAGGCGGTAGGCCTGACCGGGCTGCAGCCACGGGGCGAGCTCGTCCGAGAACGCGGCGAAGCCCATCTTCCACAGCAGCCCGTCGAGGGACGCGCCCGGGAGCTCGAAGGGAGCCGGGGTGGAGGCGTCGGCGATGCGCACCGAGACGGAGACCGACGAGGGCTCCGCCGGGAAGCGGTCGAGGCCCAGCTGCCAGGAGAAGGCGTTGTGGCGCAGGTCGATCACGAGGCTCGGGTGGCCGGCCACCTCGACGTCGAGGATCGTGGGCACGCCGGCGGCGCGCATCGAGGTGATCGTGAGCGCGGCACCGCTCCAGCCCTGCACGGCGCCGTCGGTGCTGCCGGCGGGAAGCGCCGCGGGACCCGCGGGTGCGGCCGGACGCGGCGTGGGCGGCACCACGGGATCGCCCGCCTCGGCCTGCGCCCGCTCGGCGGCGACCGGCTCCTGCTCCATCAGCTCAGGCTCCGGCTCGGCGAAGGCCACCGAACGGGCCTGCTGCCCGAGCAGCGGGCGGCGCGCCTCGGAGGTGTGCTCGGCCCAGCCCTGACCGTCCCACCAGCGCAGCTGGGGGAGACCCAGCGGGTCGGGGTACCACCCTGCCGGGGTCTGGCGCTCGTCCATCGTGGCTCTTCGCTGTCGGGTCTGGCCGCGCCGGGTGGTGGCGGCCGGCGCGTATGGCGCGCCGCTGCAAGGGTAGCCGAGCCCGTCGAATCGCCGCGCGCCCCGAACGGGGGACGGAGGCGGCTACACGTCGGGCCAGGCGAGGGCGACGCGGGCGGCGGCCGCCTCGAGGTCGCCGAGCTCGTCCGCGCCCGGACGCTCGTCGAACACGGCGACGAGCGCGCACGGGTGAGCGCCGACGCGGCGCACGACGACCGCGCCCTCGCTCGCGAGGAGCTGCAGATGGTCGGTGGTGCCGATCCGCAGCTCGCGCACCACGGCATCCGCGAGCGCCTGCAGCGCGCTCGCCATGCTCGCGAGCCGCTGCCCCGACCCCGCCTGCGGCACGCGGGCGATCTCGAACCCGTCGTCGGTCAGCACGACGGCGGCGCGAAGCGGCCGGCAGGCCGCGGCGAGCCCGGCGAGCGCGGCACCCGCGGCCGAGACGATGGCGGGGTCGCGATGCGGGGGGAGCCCCGCGTTCACGCGCCCGCCTCCGCGAGCGCCTGGCGCGTCTCGATGTCGGCGATGAGCGACAGCAGCAGCGTGCGCATCTGCTCCTGGTCGCGCGCGTCGACCGCGAACACCGGGGTCACCCGGTCCGGCAGCACGGCGCGGGCGGTCGCGACGATGCGGTCGCCGATATCGGTGCGCTGCACGTCGTAGCGGGTGACGCCGACCACGACGCCGCCGCGGGAGGCGAGCTCGGCGAAGGCGGCCAGCTGCTCGTGCACGTGGCGCTCGGGCTCGGGCGCGTCGGCGTTCACGAGAACGATGAGCCCCATCGCCCGCTCCCGCAGGATCTCCCACATGAAGTCGAAGCGCGCCTGCCCCGGGACGCCGTACAGGCGCACCTTGTCGGGGTCGAGATCGATCTCGCCGTAGTCGAGCGCGACCGTCGTGGTGGGCTTGTCCACCGCCGAGCGGTCCGAGTTCACGGCCTCCGTCGAGACGACCTCGATCTCGCTGAGGGAGCGGATCGCGGTCGTCTTCCCCGCCCCCATGGGGCCGGCGAACAGGATGACGTACTCGGCCATCAGACCATCCGGAAGCGCCGCCGCAGCCGCTGGAACAGGCTGCCCTCGCCGAGCGCCTCGACCGCCGGCCGGGGGGCGATCGTCGCCGCGGACGCGACCCCGAGCGCGCCCATGAGGCTCAGCGCGTTCACGAGGGTGCGGGTGGTCTCGATGCCGCGGCCGGAGAGTCCGGCGAGCTGCTCGACGGTGAGCATGGTGTTGGCGAGCATCGCCGTCTGCCGGATGTGGTCGGTCTCGGGCTGCAGCGTCGTCCAGTTCGGCCAGCGCGTGAGCCAGTAGGCGTCGCCGTCCTCGAGCCAGGGCGCGAGCCGCTCCGGGAACGCCGCGCGGCCGACCTTCCACAGCAGCTCGTCGAGGCTCTTGCCCGGCAGGGCGAAGGGCGGCGGTGCGGACTCGCCCACGAGCTCGACCGAGACGACGACCCCCAACGGCGCCTCCGGGAAGCGCTCGAGCTCGAGCAGCCAGTCGTAGGCTTGGTGCCGCGGGTCGATGCGGATGCTGGGGTGGTTCGCGACACCGAGCTCGATGAGCATCGGCACCCGCGTCGCCTGCACGGAGTGCAGCGTGAGAGCGGCGCCCGCCCAGCCGAGCTCGGGTGCGGCGTTCGTGCCCGCGGGAAGCGCCGACTGACCGCTCGCGTACTGCGGCGACGCGGCGGGGACCTCCCGCTCGCCCGCGGGCTCGGCGCGATGCCGCGCGCGGGGGCGCGTCTCATCCGGTTCCGCGTATCCCGTGGGCGCGGCCGATCGCACCGGCGCTTCGCGTGCGGTGGAGATGTGGCTCGTCCAGGAACGGCCGTCCCACCATCTGAGCTGAGGCATGCCCAGCGGGTCGGGATACCAGCCTGCCCGGACCTGGGTGTCGGTCACGGCAGTGCGCTTTTCGGGTAAGTGAATGGGATCGGGTGCAGGGGTCGGGAAGATCCTGCAGTTTCGGGTGCGGTAATCACGCTATCCGAGCCGAACCCTGCGGGCGTGCCCCCGAGCGGGGGGCACGCCCGCACGGCGAGGTCAGGCCCGGCGGTCGCGCTCCTGCGCGGCGAGCGCGCGCTCGACCCCCGCGAGCTCCTCGACGATCATGCGGCGCAGGGCCGCCGGCTCGGGGTTCGCGTCGAGCCAGGCACGCGTCGCATCCACGAGCTCGGTCGTCGCGAGCGTCGCCGGGTAGAAGCCGTGCACGATGTACTGCGCGAGCTGGAAGCTGCGCTCATCCCACACCCGCCGGATCGACTCGAAGTAGAGCGGCACGAGCGGGGCGAGGCTCGACGGGTCGTTCGTGTGCGTGTAGCCGAGCGCCATGTTGCGCAGCACGACGTTCGAGATGGATGCGTCGGTGAGGCCCGCGACGAGCGCCGCCTCCTTCGCCTCCAGCGTCGGCACGGTCGCCCGGGCGCGCGCGGCGGCCTGCTGCCCGTTCGCGGTGTCGTCCTTCTCGAGGGCCGCCGCGATCTCCAGCTCACCGGCCGCCCCGACGAGCACGAGACCCTCCAGCAGCTCCCAGTCCAGGTCGGTGTCGACGGCGAGGCCCTCGAGCGCGAGCTCGCCGGCACGCAACCGCTGCAGCACGGCCGCGTGCTCCGGGGTGGACGCGATGTTCGCGAAGAACTTCACGAACTGGAACTGCGCATCCGAGCCGGGCGCCGCGTCCTGGGCGAGCCGCCACAGCCGGTCGCCGACCTCGCGGATCGTCGCCTCGCGGGCGGCGGGGTCGACGTAGAGGCGCGCGGTCTGCACGAGCTGGGTGAGCGAGAGCCGCATCGTGGTCGACTCGGTCTCGGGCCCGATGTTGCCGAGCACGAGCTGCACGTAGTCGCGGCCGGCGATCTCGCCGTCGCGCGTCGAATCCCACGCGGAACCCCACACGAGGGCGCGGGCGAGCGGGTCCTGGATGCGCGAGAGGCCGTCGATGGCGACGCCGAACGAGCCCTCGTCCATGCGGATCTTGGCGTACGCCAGGTCGTCGTCGTTGAGCAGCGCCAGTGCGGGCTTCGGCAGGCCGACGAGCTCGGGCACCTCGTTCCACTCCTCGGCCGCGAGGTCGAACTCGTGGCGGTGCACCCGCACGAGCGGCGCATCCGCCGCCTCCGACGCGAAGTCGTAGAAGCCGATCGCGATGCGGTGCTGCCGCAGCACCGGGTGGTCGGGGTGCGCGGCCTGCCGCACGCGGAACGAGGTGACGACGCCCGCGGCATCCGTCTCGATCTCGGGCTTCAGCGTGTTGACGCCCGCGGTCTCGAGCCACTGCGCCGAGAACGTCGAGAGGTCGCGGCCCGAGCTCTTCTCCAGCTCGCGCAGCAGGTCGGCGAGCTCGGTGTTGCCGTAGGCGTGAGCGCGGAAGTAGGCGCCGACGCCCGCGAAGAACGCGTCGATGCCGACCCAGGCGGCGAGCTGCTTGAGCACCGAGCCGCCCTTGGCGTAGGTGATGCCGTCGAAGTTGACCTGCACGTCGTCGAGGTCGCGGATGTCGGCCACGACCGGGTGGGTCGACGGCAGCTGGTCCTGGCGGTACGCCCAGCTCTTCTCCATGGCCTGGAAGGTGGCCCACGCCTCCGTCCACTCGGTCGCCTCGGCGGTGGCGATCGTCGACGCCCACTCCGCGAACGACTCGTTGAGCCAGAGGTCGTTCCACCACTTCATGGTCACGAGGTCGCCGAACCACATGTGCGCGAGCTCGTGCAGGATCGTGACGACGCGACGCTCCTTGATGGCGTCGGTCACCTTCGAGCGGAACACGTAGGTCTCGGTGAAGGTGACGGCCCCCGCGTTCTCCATCGCGCCCGCGTTGAACTCGGGCACGAAGAGCTGGTCGTACTTGGCGAAGGGGTAGGGGTAGCCGAACTTCTCCTCGAAGTAGGCGAAGCCCTTGCGGGTGATGTCGAAGACGTAGTCGGCGTCGAGGTAGCCGAAGAGCGACTTGCGGGCGAAGACGCCGAGCGGGATCGTGCGGCCGTCGGAGCTCGTCAGCTCGCTGCGCACCACCTCGTAGGGGCCCGCGACGAGCGCGGTGATGTAGCTCGAGATGCGGGGCGTCGGATCGAAGTGCCAGACCGCCGTGCCGTCGCCGAGGTTCTCGGGCTCGGGGGTGGGGGAGTTGGAGACCACCTGCCAGGCCGCGGGTGCCGTGACGGTGAAGCGGAAGTTCGCCTTCAGGTCGGGCTGCTCGAACACCGCGAAGACGCGACGGCTGTCGGGCACCTCGAACTGGGAGTACAGGTACACCTCGCCGTCGACCGGGTCGACGAAGCGGTGCAGGCCCTCGCCCGTGTTCGTGTAGGCGAAGTCGGCCACCACGACGAGCTCGTTGACGGGGGCGAGCTCGTCGAGCCGGATGCGCACGCCGTCCGCGACCTCGGCGCCCAGCTCGGAGCCGTTGAGCACGACCGAGTGCACCTCGGCGGTGATCGCGTCGATGAAGGTGGAGGCGCCCGCGGATGCCGTGAAGCGCACCGTGGTGGTGCTGCGGAACGTCTTCTCGCCCGTCGTCAGGTCGAGTTCGATGTCGTAGCTCTCGACCTCGACCTGTCGCTTGCGCTCCTGGGCTTCGATGCGGGTGAGGTTCTCTCCAGGCACGCGTGCGCTCCTTCAGGTTTCGTGGATCGTGTCCGCCTGCCAGCCTAGGCGCTCGCGCCTCAGAGCAGCGCGGGCACGGGCGCGAGGGCGCTGGGGCGCACGACCGCCTCGATATCGGCGACCGCATCCGACAGCATCCGGATGAGGTGGGCGTCCGGGTCGGGCACGCACGCGCGGGCGGCGCCTACCACCGCGGTCGCCACGACGAGCTCGCAGCTGATCGTGTCGAGCCGCGGGGAGCGGGGCGAGATCGTCGTGACGTGGGTGCGCGCCCAGCGGGCGGCATCCGGAACCTCGTCGAGCACGCGGTGCGCCTCGTCGCGGAGGTCGTGCGAGGGCACGCCGCGCTGCGCGAGGAGCGCGCAGATCGAGATGATGCCCGCGGCCAGCACGCGCTGGCGCTCCAGGCTCGCGACCGGCAGCGCGGTGATCGCGGCGCGCAACGCGACCAGGAGGCCGAGCTCGTCGCCGCCCCGCAGCCCGACGACGCGCGGGATCAGCTCGACGAGCTCGTCGCGGCGGTCGTCGGCGACGAGGTCGTTGACCCCGCGGGCGAGAGCCGCGAGCGTGCGGTCGGTGCACGCGGGATGGTCGCTCCAGCGTTCGCCCGCCAGGTAGGAGGCGAACTCCATGAAGCACGCGCCGCGGCGCGGATTGCGGTGCCTGCCCGCCTTCAGGTGCGGCATGACATCCGGGACGAAGCTGGTGCGCTGACGCATCGAGATCACCTCGCAGTCGTTCTTTCCCCGATTCTGCTCCTCGCCGCCGACGGAGGCCAGGGGGTTGCGCGAGAAGAGCGCGTCGGTGCGGGCTCCTAGACTCGACGGGTGCGCATCCACATCGCGACCGACCACGCGGGCCTCGAGTTCAGCCGGACCCTCCAGCAGCACCTCGCCGACGCCGGCCACGAGGTGATCGACCACGGTCCGCAGAGCTACGACCCGCTCGACGACTACCCCGCCTTCTGCATCAACGCGGCGCGAGCCGTGGTGCGCGACCAGCGCTCGGGCGTCGAGGCCCTCGGCGTCGTCTTCGGCGGTTCGGGCAACGGCGAGCAGATGGCCGCGAACAAGGTCGAGGGCGTGCGCGCGGCGCTCGTCTGGAACGACGCGACCGCCGAGCTCGCACGCGAGCACAACGACGCCAACGTCATCTCCATCGGCGCCCGGCAGCACACCGTCGAGGAGGCGATCGCGTTCATCGACCGCTTCATCGCCACCCCGTTCTCGGGCGAGGAGCGCCACGCCCGACGCATCGCCCAGCTCGCCGAGTACGAGACCACGGGCCGCATCGTCGGCCACGACATCGAGTAGCCCATGCCCGAAGGCCACTCCGTACACCGGATCGCGCGGCAGTTCGCCGCCAACTTCGAGGGCGCACCGGTCGCGGTGAGCTCGCCCCAGGGGCGGTTCGCGGCGGGTGCGGCGCAGCTCGACGGGCACGAGATCGTGCAGGCGAAGGCCGTCGGCAAGCAGATGTTCCTCGAGTTCGACCACGGGCTCTGGCTGCGGGTGCACCTCGGAATGTACGGCGCGTGGGACTTCGCGGGCGACATCTCCGTCGACCCGACCATCGCATCCGCGAACGGGCGGATGGGGCAGACCAACCAGCGCGGCACCGTCGTGGGTTCCGCTGCGCCCTCGCTGGGCACCGTCGTCGGTGCCCACGAGGATTCCCCGTGGTCGATCGGCGCACCCCGCCGCACGCGGCTGCGCATGGCCGAGTCGGAGAAGCTCGAGCTCGAGCTCGAGACCTGGCCCCCGGAGCCCGTCGGCGCCGTCCGCGTGCGTCTGCTCACCGAGACGGCGTGCGCCGACCTACGCGGCCCGACCGCCTGCGAGGTGCAGACCGTCGAGGAGGTCGACCGCACGATCGCGAAGCTCGGTCCCGACCCGATGGTCGACGATCTCGCCGAGGGTGAGGAACGCTTCACGACGGTCGTGCGCCGGAAGCCCACCCCGATCGCGCTGCTGCTCATGGACCAGTCGGTCGTCTCCGGCATCGGCAACGTCTACCGCGCCGAGCTGCTGTTCCGCGCGCGCCTCGACCCCTTCCGGCCGGGCCGCGAGGTGCCCGAGGAGATCGTGCGCGGTCTCTGGCGCGACTGGGTGCACCTCCTGCGGGTCGGCGTCGAGACCGGCCAGATGCTCACCATGGACGACCTCGACCCGGAGGCCTACGCGCGCGCCATGGCATCCCGAGCCGACCGGCACTGGGTGTACCACCGCACGGGCGAGCCGTGCCGCGTGTGCGGCACCCCCATCGCCATGACGGAGCTCGGCGGACGCAAACTGTACTGGTGCCCCACCGACCAGCAATAGTTCCCGTTCCGCGCGTTCGCACCCGTTCCTTCGGGAACTATCGCGCGGAACGGGAACTATCGCGGCGGCCGTGGGATGCGACGATGGGGCATGCGCCACACGCCCCGCTATCTCATGACCGACGTCGACGAGGTGAAGCGCCTCATCCGCGCGAACCCGTGGACGGCCTACGTGTCACCCGCCTCCACGGGCCTCGTCGCCTCGCACTACCCGACGCTGCTCGAGGAGACGGATGACGACTCGATCGTCATCGTCACGCACTTCGGCCGGCCCGACGAGGTGGCGCACGAGGTGGGGCAGCACGAGATGCTCGTGATCGTGCAGGGACCCCACGGCTACATCTCGCCCAACTGGTACGAGAAGGGCGACATCATCCCCACCTGGAACCACGCGACGGCCCACCTCTACGGTGTGCCCGAGGTGCTCAGCGAGGAGGAGAACTACCGGGTGCTCGAGCGCCTCACCGACCACTTCGAGCATCCGATGCCCGAGCCCCGCTCGCTCGCGAGCGACGAGGAGTACTCCCGGCGCGTCGCGAAGGGCACGGTCGGGCTGCGCATCCGGGTGACGCGCTTCGACGCGCGCGGCAAGTTCAGCCAGAACAAGCCGCCGGAGGTGCGCGAGCGGATCATCGCCGAGCTCGCGGGCGACGGCCCGTACGCGCAGCCGACGCTCGCGGACGAGATGCAGCGCACCGCGCGGGCGCGCCGCGACGACGGGGAGGGCTGAGCGTGGCGGCGACGCTGCTGCGCGGGGTGCGGCTCGTCGGCGCGGAGAGCACGGCCGCGGCACCCGTCGACGTGCTGCTCCGGGAGGGGCGGATCGCGGGCGTCGGGCCGGCGCTCGCGGCGCCCGGCGCGGAGCGCGTCGAGCTGGACGGACGCTACCTCATGCCGGGCATGTGGGACGGCCACGTGCACATGGGCCAGTGGGCAGCGGTGTCGCGCCGACTCGACCTCTCGGCGGCCCGCTCGGCGGCGGAGGTGGCCACCCTCGTCCGCGCCCGGGTCGACGCGGGGTGGGACGCGGGCGAGATCCTGCTCGGCTACGGCTTCCGCGACGCGCTCTGGCCGGACGCGCCGAACCCCGAGCTGCTCGAGCTCGGCGAGGTGTCGGTCGCGCTCGTGTCGGGCGACGTGCACACGGTGTGGTCGAACGCCGCGCTGCTGCGTCGGCTCGGGATGCCGGCCGGTGCGTGGTGGCTCAACGAGCAGGCGGCGTTCGACCTCAACGTGCGGCTGTCGGCCGCAGACGACGCGACGGTCGACCGCTGGGTGGCGGATGCGGTCCGCGCGGCGTCCGCTCGCGGGGTGACCGGCGTCGTCGACCTCGAGATGAGCGACGCCGTGGCGTCGTGGGGGCGACGGATCGCGGCCGGCTCCCGCGGCCTGCGGGTGCGGGCGGGCGTCTACCCCGTCGACCTCGACGTCGTGCGCGCCCGCGGGCTGCGGTCCGGCGACGCGATCCCGGGTACCGGCGGGCTCGCGACCGTCGGCTGGTTCAAGCTCTTCACCGACGGCGCCCTCAACTCGCGCACCGCCTGGTGCGCCGACGAGTACCCGGGCGGCGGCCACGGCCTGGCGAGCTACACGGATGCGGAGCTCGTCTCCGCGGGGCGGGAGGCGCTCGCGGCGGGGCTCGTTCCGACGATCCACGCGATCGGGGACCGCGCGGTCACCCAGGCGCTCGACGCGTTCTCGGCACTCGCGGTGCCGGCATCCGCATCGCTGCCGCCGCGGATCGAGCACGCGCAGCTCGTGCTGCCGGAGGATGTGCCGCGCTTCGCCGCGCTCGGCGTGCATGCCAGCGTGCAGCCGGAGCACGCCATGGACGACCGCGACGTCGCCGACCACCACTGGGCGGGGCGCACCTACCGGGCCTTCGCCTATCGGGCGCTGCTCGACGCGGGCGCCGTGCTCGAGCTCGGCTCGGACGCGCCCGTCGCCCCGCTCGACCCGTGGGCGACGCTCGCCGCCGCCGTCACGCGCTCGCGCGGCGGGCGCGATCAGTGGCATCCGGAGCAGTCGCTGCCGCTCGCGGACGCCCTCCGCGCCTCGTGGGGCGGGGTGGCGGGCGTCGAGGTGGGCGGGCCGGCCGACCTCGCGATCCTCGACGCCGACCCGCACGCGGTCGAGCCGGATGCCCTGCGCACGATGCCCGTGCACGGCACGGTGGTGGCGGGGTCGCTGCACCGCGCGTGACGACAGGTGCCGCATCGAGACCACGAAGGGCGCCCCTCGACGGGGCGCCCTTCGTCGGATGAGTCCGGAACCTCAGCTCGCGACGTGCGCGAAGAGGAACCAACGGTCCTTGTCGAGCCCGTTCGCGATCTCGATCGCGATGTCCTGCGACGGCAGGTCGAGCTCGTCGAGCTCCTCGACGGCGGTGCGCACGAGCTCGAGCGTCGCGTCGATCTGGGCGATGACGGCGGCGATCGTGGCATCCGACTGCTGGAAGCCGTCGGCGAGCTTCGGCGTCGTGGTCTTCTCGGCGACCGTCTGCACGCGCGCGTCGATCGGCAGCCCGAGGGCGACGATCCGCTCGGCCGCGAGGTCCGCCCAGGCGTGGGCGTGGTCGACGAGGACGTCGAGGAACTCGTGCACGCCGATGAAGTTGGCGCCGCGCACGTGCCAGTGCGCCTGCTTGCCGTCCACCGCGAGAGCCTGGAGGTTCACGACGACGGGGCTCAGGAACTGGGCGACGCCGGCGCTCGCATCCGGGTCCAGCGAGGTCGTGGGGATGGTCTTGGTCTTGGCGTCGGTCATCTTCTCGTCTCCTTCTCGGCCGGGATCGCCGGCCTTCGTCTTCTTCAACGGTACTCACGCGCGCGCATTCCGCAACGAAGAGAAGGCTGTCCTGACCGGGGGTTGACCGGGAGGTCGCCTGACGCTACCTGTGTTCGAGCCGGTACACGGCGGCCTGCGTCCGCCGCTCCATGCCGAGCTTCGCGAGCAGCCCCGACACGTAGTTCTTGACGGTCTTCTCGGCGAGACCCAGCCGTTCGCCGATCTGGCGGTTGGTGAGGCCCTCGGTGATGAGGTCGAGCACCTGGCGTTCGCGCAGCGTCAGCTCGGGTTCGTCGCCCTGCGGCCCGGCGAACGACTCGGCGACCCGCTGCGTCACGTGCGTCGAGAGCAGCGTGCCGCCCGCCGCCACCTTCCGCACCCCCTCCACGAGCCCGCGGGCCCGGATGTCCTTCAGCACGTAGCCGGACGCCCCCGCGAGCACCGCGGAACGGCTCGCCTCGTCGTCGTCGTAGGCGGTCAGCATGAGGCAGCGCACCTCGGGCAGGGCCGAGCGGATGGTGCGGCACAGCTCGATGCCGTCGCCGTCGGGCAGGCGCACGTCGAGCACCACGACGTCGGGCTTCACGACGTCGATCTTGGCGAGCGTGCCGCGCACCTGCCCCGACTCGCCCACCACCTCCAGGTCGCGCTCGGCGTCGATCAGCTCGGCGATGCCGCGCCGCACGATCTCGTGGTCGTCGACGAGGAAGACGCGGGTCACGGGGTGCTCCTCTCGGGGGCGGTCTCGGCGGATGCCGGGGCGACGGGGGCCGTCCAGCGGGCGCGGGTGCCGCCCGGCTCTCGTGCGGCCACCTCGAAGCTACCGCCCCGGCGCCGCGCGCGTTCCTCGAGGTTGCGGGTGCCGGATGCGCGCCGCGCCCCCGCGGGGATCCCCACCCCGTCGTCGTCCACCGTCACGACGACGGCCTCGTCGTCGACCGTCACCGCGACCTCGACACGGTTCGCGTGCGCGTGGCGGGCGGCGTTGGCGAGGCACTCGCGCACGACCGCGATCACGTCGTCGGCGAGTGATCCGCCGACGAGCAGGTCGACGGGTCCCGCGAAGGTCACGAGGGGCGGGTTCGCGAGGCCGGCGGCGGCATCCGTCGACACGTCGAGCAGCCGGTGCCGGAGGGCGCCGTCCGAGCCGGCGCGGGGCGCGAGGGCGAAGATGGCGGTGCGGATCTCGCCGATCGCCGCGTCGATCGCGTCGACCTGGGCGGCGATCGCCTCCGCGGCCGCCGGGGTGCGCGCGCCGACGGACTGCAGGGCGAGGCCCGTGCCGAACAGGCGCTGGATGACGTGGTCGTGCAGGTCGCGTGCGATGCGTGCGCGGTCCTCGACGAGCGCGAGGCGCTGCCGGTCGGTGCGGCCGCGCGTCAGCTCGATCGCGATGCCCGCCTGCTGGGCGAACTCGGCGGCCATGGCGCGTTCGGCATCCGTGAACCGCGGCGACTCGGCGCGGCGGTAGACGCTGAGGGCGCCGAGCACGAGGTCGCCTGCCCGCACCGGGAGCGCAATGGCGGCGCTCGGGCCGTCGCGCAGCACCGACTCGGCCCGCTCGGCCCCCTCCGTCGAGGCGATCGTGCCGGACGTGATGGCGTGCCCCGAGAGCGTGCCCGCCGCGCGGTAGCGCCGGCCGATGAGCTCCTCGGCGCCGACACCGCGCGCCGTGTCGACGCGCAGCATGGGCTCGCCGTCGTCGGCGCCGTCGGCGACGATGACGCACACGAGTTCGCTGTCGATCACCGAGGCGACGCGCTCCGCGAGCACGGCGAGCACGTCGACGGTGTCCTCCGAGAGCAGCGCCGCGGTCACCTCGGCGAGCGCGGTCGACCACCGCTCGCGCCGCACCTGCTCGTCGAACAGCCGTGCGTTCTCGATCGCGATCGCCGCGACCGCCGCGAGCGAGCCGACGAGCCGCTGGTCCTCCTCCGAGAACTCGGGCCCGCCGTCCTGGTTGGTGAGGTAGAGGTTGCCGAAGACCGTGTCGCGGATGCGGATGGGCACGCCGAGGAAGGCGTCCATGTGCGGGTGGTGGGCGGGGAAGCCGACCGAGCGCGGGTCGTCGGCGAGGTGCGGGAGACGGATCGGCTCGCCCGTGTCGATGACCGCCCCCAGCAGGCCGTGACCCTCCGGCAGGTGGCCGATCGCGGTGACCTCGGGCGGCGCCATGCCGACGTGCACGAACCGCTCGAGGGTGCCGTCGGGCGCGATGACCCCGAGCGCGCCCCAGCGGGCGGAGACGAGGTCGACGGCGGCGTCGATGATCCGCTCGAGCACGTGGTCCAGGTCGAGCTCGCCGATGACCTGCGGCACGACGTCCAGCAGGCGGCGCAGGCGCGGCTCGTCGGCGTCGGGGGCGGGCATGCCCCCATCCTCCCAGGCATCCCCGGGCCTCCGTTCGCCGAGTGGTCGGTTGATCGCCTCATTCCCGGGTTTTGGGACCGGGAACCGACCACTCAGCGATCGGAGGGGCCCGCGGGACCTTGGGCCCGGGCCGCGTCCGCATCCGGGTGCGACGCTCGGGAGATGGGTTCCCGCTACGTCGTCGGCGTCGACGGCTCCTCGCCCGCGGACGCCGCGCTCGCCTGGGCGGTGCGGCACGCCCGCCGCGACGGCGCGGGGCTCGCCCTCGTGCACGTGGCCGACCCGGAGCAGGCGATGCACGACCTCGCGCTGCTCGACGAGGCGGAGGCGGCGGGGGAGCGGCTGCTGTCGGGGGCGGCGCGCGAGATCCGTTCCGCCCATCCGGGGCTGGAGGTGTCGACGGAGCTGCTGAGCGGGGTGCCCGTGTGGACGATCGCCGAGCGTGCCGGCGCAGGCGACACGGTCGTCGTCGGCACCGGGAAGACGGGATACGTGTCGGGGCGCGTGCTGGGTTCGCGCAGCGTGCAGTTCGCGCTCGCGGCGCGCGGCGACGTCGCGGTCGTGCCGGTCTTCGATCCGCGGTTCCGCGAGGGGGTCGTCGCGGGTGTCGACCGCACGGAGACGGCGGCGTTCATCGGTGCCCGGGCCGCCCGCGAGGCGGCGGAGCGCGGGATGCGGCTCACCCTCGTCCACGCGGTGCCCGCCGAGCTCGCGCACGGCTCGCGGGCCGATGCCGAGAGCCCGCTGGCGCTCGCGGCGGATGCGGCGCTCGCCGTCGAGGGGATGCTCGAGATCCGCTCGCGCCTGTCGGCCCGCCCGCCCGCGGACGCGCTGCTCGACGCCTCCCGCGGCAGCGCGCTGCTCGTGGTGGGTCCCGGCGCGGCCACCCCCTCCCCGCTCGGCACGACGCTGCACGCGGTGCTCCTCAACGCGAACGCGCCGGTGCTCGTGGTGCGCCCGTAGCGGCTCAGCGCCGCGCCCGCCTCCCGCTGGTCGAGTGCCGCCGCAGGCGGTGTATCGAGACCCTCGGCACGCGTGAGAGGTGAGGGTGCGCATGCCCCGTCGCCATCCGTCGTGCGGGGGGTTTCGATACGCGCCGCGGCGCGGCGCTACTCAACCGGCGGGGAGGGGCGGAGGCATGCCATCGCTGGGGGAGGGCGGGGGTCAGCGGCCCGCCGCGGTGCGGGTCTCCCGGGCGATCTCGAGCTCCTCGTTCGTGGGCACGACGAGCACGGCGGTACGCGAGCCGGCGGGGGAGATGACGCGGGGCTCGTGCGAGCGCACCGCGTTGAGCGCCGGATCGACCGCGAGCCCCAGGAACTCGAGGCCCGCGACCGCGCGCCGGCGCACGACATCCGAGTTCTCCCCGACCCCGGCCGTGAAGACGAGCGCGTCGATGCCGCCGAGCACGGCCGCGTAGGCGCCGATGTAGTGGCGCAGCCGGTGCACGTAGATGTCGAGGGCGTGCGCCGCCGGCAGGTCTCCCGACTCGGCCGCCGCGACGAGCTCGCGCATGTCGCTGCGGCCCGCGAGCCCCAGGAGACCCGACCGTTTGTTGAGCAGCTCGTCGAGCTCGGCGATCGTGAAACCGTGCTCGCGCGCGAGGTAGAGCGGGATCGCGGGGTCGATGTCGCCGGAACGGGTGCCCATCACGAGTCCCTCGAGCGGCGTCATCCCCATCGAGGTGTCGACCGAGCGGCCGCCCTGGATGGCGGTCGCCGAGGCGCCGTTGCCGAGGTGCAGCGCGACGAGCTTGAGCTCGGGGTCGCCCACGCGACCCAGCACCTCCGCCGCGATCCGCGACACGTAGCGGTACGAGGTGCCGTGGAAGCCGAAGCGCCGGATGCGGGTGCGCGCCGCGACCTCCGCGTCGATCGCGTAGTCGCGGGCCGCGGGGGTGATGGTCGCGTGGAACGCCGTGTCGAACACGGCGACGTGCGGGAGCTCGGGCAGCGCGGCGCGAGCGGCACGGATGCCGGCGAGCCCCGGCGGGTTGTGGAGCGGCGCGAGATCGGCGAGCGCCTCGATCTCGCGCTCCACGTCGTCGTCGATGAGGGTGGCCTGCACGAAGCGGGTGCCGCCGTGCACGATGCGGTGGCCGACCGCGTCGAGCGGCACCCCGGCGAGCTCGGCGAGCACGACCGCGAGGGCGGCGGCGTGGTCCGGCGTGTCGGAGCCGGGCACCCCGATCCGCTCCACGAGCCCGGACGCGAAGACCTCGCCCGTCTCGACGTCGAGCACCTGGTATTTGATGGAACTCGAGCCGACGTTGAGCACGAAGACGTTGCGGATGCCGCTCACGAGCGCCCCTCCGCCTGGATCGCCGTGATGGCGATGGTGTTGACGATGTCGCGCACGAGCGCCCCGCGCGAGAGGTCGTTGATGGGCTTGGCGAGCCCCTGCAGCACGGGTCCGATGGCCACGGCGCCCGCCGAGCGCTGCACGGCCTTGTAGGTGTTGTTGCCCGTGTTGAGGTCGGGGAACACGAACACCGTCGCGCGGCCGGCGACCTCCGACCCCGGCATCTTGGACGCGCCGACGGTCGGGTCGGCGGCCGCGTCGTACTGGATGGGGCCGGCGACGGGCAGCTCGGGCGCCCGCTCGCGCACGAGGGCTGTGGCGGCACGCACCCGGTCGACCTCCGCACCGGAGCCCGACTCGCCGGTCGAGTAGGAGAGCATCGCGACGCGCGGCTCGATGCCGAACTGCCGCGCCGTCGCCGCGGAGGAGACGGCGATGTCGGCGAGCTGCTCGACGGTCGGCTCGGGGATGACGGCGCAGTCGCCGTAGACGAGCACCCGGTCGGCGAGCGCCATGAGGAACACGCTCGAGACGACCGAGACGCCCGGGGCCGTCTTCACGATCTCGAACGCCGGACGGATGGTGTGCGCCGTCGTGTGCTTCGCCCCCGACACCATGCCGTCGGCGAGGCCCAGGTGCACCATCATCGTGCCGAAGTACGACACGTCGGTCACCGTGTCGGCCGCGAGCTCGGGCGAGACGCCCTTGTGGGCCCGGAGCCGCGCGTACTCCTCGGCGAAGCGGGCGTGCAGCTCGGGGTCGGTCGTCGACAGGATGCGCGTGTCGCCGAGGTCGAGGCCGAGCGCGGCGGCGCGGGCGCGCACGGCATCCGGGTCGCCGAGGATCGTGAGGCTCGCGATGCGCCGCTTCACGACGAGCGCGGCGGCCTGAAGGATGCGGTCGTCGTCGCCCTCCGGCAGCACGATGTGCTTGGCCGCGGCGCGGGCCCGTTCGACGAGGGTGTGCTCGAAGCGGATCGGCGTCATGACCCCCGCGCCCGTCGGCAGGCTCAGCAGCCGCACGAGCTCGGCCGCGTCGACGTGCTCCGCGAACAGCGCGACCGCGCGGGCGTGCTTCGCGGGCGAGTCGGCGGCGAGCCGGCTGCGGGCCTGCGCGACGTGCAGCGCCGTGTCGAAGGTGGAATGCGGGGTGCTCGCGATCGGCAGCGGCGTGCCGAGCCCGTCGATGAGGCGCTCGATCGCCGGGTCGATCTCGAACCCGCCGTTCAGGATGATGCCCGCGAGCGCGGGGAAGGTCTGCGACAGCTGGGCCGCCATGGTGCCGACGAGCACCTCCGAGCGGTCGCCCGGCACGATGACGACGCCGCCCGCGTGCAGCCGGGGGAGCACGTTGGGGAGGCTCATCGCGGCGATCGTGGTGCCCATCACGGGGCGTTCGAGCGCTGCCTCGTCGCCGCGCACGAGGTGCGCCTCCGCCGCCTCCAGGACGGTCCGCAGCAGCGGGGCCTGCAGTTCGGGGTCCTCGGCGATGGCCCAGGCGGGCAGACCGGTCGCGTCGGCGACCCTGGCCGCGATCTCCTCGACCCGGTCGGGCCGGGCACGGTTCACGATGACGGCGAGCACCTCCGCGTGCTCCTCGCGCAGCTCGTCGAGGGCGATGCGGGCGATCTCGGCGCACTGCTTCGCGGTGCGCTCCCCGTCGCCCTCCGGATGCCGGCCGCCCGTCACGAGCACGACGGGGGCCGCGAGGTTGGCGGCGATCCTGCCATTGGTGGAGAGCTCGGTGGGGGTGCCGACGTCGGTGTAGTCGGAGCCGAGGATGAGCACGGCGTCGCAGCGCTCCTCCACCTCGGCGAAGCGCTCGACGATCGTGGCGAGCGCCGCATCCGGGTCGGCGTGCAGCGCGTCGTAGTCGACGCCCACGCAGTCCTCGTAGCTCTGGCCGGCGCTCGCGTGCGCGACGAGCAGTTCGAGGATGAAGTCGCGCTCCACATCCGCCCGCACGATGGGCCGGAACACCCCGACCCGGGGGACGGATGCCGTGAGGGTCTCGAGGAGCCCCACGGCGACGGTCGACTTGCCGGTGCGCCCCTCGGCGCTCGTCAGGTAGATGCGGGTCGCCACGCACCCCACGCTACGCGAGCGCGCCGGCCCGCGGGCGGGACGTTGGGCCCGGCGGCCGGCTCAGCCGAGGCTCGTGATGAGGTTGATGATCGTGCCGAGGATGATCGCCCCGAAGAGGTAGGCGAGCAGCGTCTGGGCGATCACGATGCGGCGGATGCCTCCGTCGCGCACGTCGGTGTCGGCCACCTGGTAGGTCATGCCGAGGCCGACCGAGAAGTAGGCGAAGTCGGTGTACTGAGGCGGCTGGTCCTGGTTGAAGTCGATGCCGCCAACCGGGGCCGCGTAGTAGAGGTGCGCGTAGCGCAGCAGGTAGTCGACCTGGATGAGCGCCCACGATGCGGCGACGCTCAGCACCGCGACGCCCGCGAGCAGGGCGGAGAGCAGGGCCGGCGCGTGCTTCGCCTGCACGATGACGACGGCGACGGCGCCGAGGCTCGCGACGCTTCCGAGGATCGCGATGAACCGCGCCACCCGCCGCCCCGGGTCCTCGGCGGTCGCGTGGGCGCGGGTCTGGGCGGCATCCATGGGCCAGACGAGCAGCAGCACCCAGGCGACGCTCACGAGCGCGAGCACCGTCCAGCCGGCGAGCAGTCCGCCCGCGACTCCCAGCAGGGGCGCGGTGGCGACGGCGGCGACCACGCCCGCGACGATGGCGATGAGCCCGCGAGTGCGCACGCGGGCCACCTCGCGGGATGTCGATCGCGGCATGCGCCCATGCTGCCACGGAGCGCCGGCTTCGAGACGGTTTCGGCCGTGCGACGCGCTCCTCAGTCGAGCCGCCCGCGGCGGGCCGCGGCGTCCTCCAGGAGCAGGTCGACGTTGAGCTGCGCGCCCGCCATCGTGCCGGCGGCGGCGGATGCGCCGATCGCAAACTCGCGTACCCTCATCGCCGAGATCGATCGCATCCGGTCCGAGTGGGACGGACGCCTCGTCGCGCGACGCGACAGCGGTGCGTGGCGGCTGCTCGACGTGTTCGCCCGTCGTCCCGTGCTCGACGCCCGTACCGTCGCGCGGGAACTCGGCGTGCAACTGCCCAACGCGTATCCGTCGCTCAACAAGCTCGCTGATGCGGGCATCATCTCGCGCAAGGCGGAGCACGGCTTCGGGCCCGTTTGGCGAGCCGACGACGTTCTTCGGGCTGTTGACGCTTTCGCCGAGAGGGCGGGACGTCGAGCGCGCAGCTGACACGCGCATCGGTCGCGCCTTCATCGACGGGTCGGCCTCGCACGCCGACCCCGACTTCGGGCGTACGACGACGCGGGACCTTGGGCCCTGACGCCGAACCTTCCGCAGTCGGAAGGTTGAACCGTGAGGTCGCGGTGCGCGCGACCGGAGGAGGGCACCCGTGGATCCGCTCGAGATCGCCAGGTGGCAGTTCGGCATCGTGACCGTCTACCACTTCATGATGGTCCCGTTGACGCTCGGGCTCGGCCTGCTCGTCGCCATCCTGCACACCATGTGGGTGCGCACCGGGGATGAGAAGTGGCTCCGGATGACGAAGTTCTGGGGGAAGCTCTACCTCGTCAACTTCATCATGGGCGTCGCGACCGGCATCGTGCAGGAGTTCCAGTTCGGGATGGCGTGGAGCGAGTACTCGCGCTTCGTGGGCGACGTTTTCGGCGCCCCGCTCGCCATGGAGGGACTGCTCGCGTTCTTCGTCGAGTCGACGTTCCTCGGCCTCTGGATCTTCGGATGGGGCAGGCTCCCCAAGCGGGTGCACCTCGCGACCCTCTGGCTCGCGGTGATCGGCTCGTGGATCTCGGCCTACTTCATCCTCGCCGCGAACTCCTGGATGCAGCACCCGGTGGGTGTCGAGTTCACCGACGGCAAGCCGGTGCTCGTCGACATCTGGGCCGTGCTCACCAACAACACCGTTCTCGCGGCGTTCCCGCACACCATGGCGGGGGCGGTCGCGGTGGCCGGCGGCTTCCTGCTCGGCATCAGCTGGTACCACCTGTGGCGACGCCGCCGCGACGGGATCGACACCGTGGATGCGAAGGGTCGCGTGATCGTCGGCGAGGCGCCCGAGATCCCGGGCCGCGACGCGCGGGACCACAGGGTGTGGATCACCTCGCTGCGCATCGGCGCGGCCGTCGCGATCGTCGGCTTCGGCGCCGTCGCGATCACGGGAGACATCCAGGGCAAGCTCATGTACGAGCAGCAGCCGCTCAAGATGGCGGCGGCCGAGGCGGCCTGCCACACGGGCACGAGCTTCTCGGTGCTCTCGATCGGGGAGCTCGGCTCGCAGGACTGCGACAAGGTGACGCCGCTCATCGAGATCCCCGGGATGCTGTCGTTCCTCGCCAAGGGCGACTTCACGACCGAGCTCCCGGGACTCAACCAGCTGATCCCCGAGTACCAGGAGAAGTACGGCACCAACCTCCCCGACGACCCGATCTACGGCGAGCGGTCGGGGGCCGCCATCGACTACCTGCCGAACCTCGAGGTCACCTACTGGGGCTTCCGCATCATGATCGGCTTCGGCGCGCTCGCCGCGTTCGCGGCCGCCGTCGCCCTGTTCATCACCCGCAAGGGCACCGTGCCGAACTCGAAGCCGCTCATGCAGCTCGCGGTGTTCGGCATCCTGGCCCCCTTCGGCGCGAACGCGGCGGGCTGGATCTTCACCGAGATGGGCCGCCAGCCCTTCGTGGTGGCGCCCAACCCCAACCCGAGCGGCGTCGACGGGGTGTTCATGTTCACCGCGGCGGCCGTCTCGCCGGGTGTCGACGGGCGGGAGGTCATCTTCTCGCTCGTGTCGCTCGGCCTCGTCTACCTCGTGCTCATGATCGTCGAGGTCATGCTCCTCGCCCGGTTCGTGCGGGCGGGCGTCGCGGGCGTCATGCCCGAGCTGTTCGCCGCGCACGACGACATCGAGCCGGGCGACGGAACGGATGCCGGAGCGGGCGACCGCGACGACGTCCTGGCCTTCGCCTACTGAGCTGCAGCATCCGGAACGGAGAAGAAGGAAATGGACGCACTCCCCGTCGTCTGGTTCGTCGCGATCGCGGTGCTCTGGGGCGGCTACATCCTGCTCGAGGGCTTCGACCTCGGCGTCGGCATGCACATGCTGTTCAGCGCGCGCGACGAGAAGCAGCGCCGCGTGATGCTCAACGCGATCGGGCCCGTGTGGGACGGCAACGAGGTGTGGCTGCTGACCGCCGGCGCGGGCACCTTCGCGGCGTTCCCGTACTGGTACGCCTCGCTGTTCTCGACCCTCTACGTGCCGCTCGTGCTCGTGCTGTTGGGGCTCATCATGCGGGCCGTCTCGATCGAGTACCGCGGAAAGATCGTCTCGCGCGCCTGGACGCGGTTCTGGGACTGGTCGATCGGCCTCGGCTCGCTCGTCGCCGCGTTCGGCATCGGCGCGGGCCTCGCCCTCACGACCACCGGGCTGCCGATCGACGCGAACGGCGACCGGGTGGGCGGCCCGTTCGTGTGGCTGACGCCCGTGGCGGTGCTGGGCGGGCTGGCGCTCGTCGGCTTCTGCCTCGTGCACGGCGCGACCTTCCTCGCGCTCAAGACCGACGGCCCGGTGCGCGAGCGGATGGGCGGGCTCGTCCCGCGCCTCGCCCCCGTCGCGCTGCTGCCGATCGCCGGCTGGGCCATCCTCGTCGAGCTGCAGGGCGGGAACGTCGTGAGCTGGATCCTGCTGGGGCTCGCGGTCGTCGTCGGTGTGGCGGGCTGGGTGTTCGCCCGCCGTCGCCGCGAGGGCTGGGCCTTCACGGGGTTCGCCGCGTTCGGGGCGTTCGGGGCGGCATCCATCTTCGCGGCGGTGTTCCCCGTCGTGCTGCCCTCGACGATCGACCCGGCCTACGACCTCACGATCTGGAACGCCGCGAGCGGGGGGTACACGCTCATGGTCATGACGGTCGTGACGGGTGTCGCGCTGCCCGTGATCCTGGCCTACCAGGCGTGGAGCTACTGGGTGTTCCGCAAGCGGGTGGCCCCGCAGCACCTGCCGGAGCCGCACGACGCGGTGCCCGCCGTGCGCCCCGACGCGGTCGCGGGCGCCCGCTGACATGACCGCCGAGCGCAGCGCCCGCCCGCGGCCCGAGCTGGGCCCGGGCGGTGCCCGCGCGCTCGTGCCCGTGGTGCTCGCGAGCGTCGCCGGCGCCGTCGGCATCCTGCTCATCGCGGAGTCGATCGCACGCCAGCTCGCGGCCTTCGCCTCGGGCGGGGATCCCGCCGCCTGGCTCGCGCTCGGCGCGGTGGGCGTGCTGCTGCGGGCGGGCGCCTCCTGGGCGCAGGCGGTTCTCGCGCGGCGCGCCGCGATCCGCGCGAAGACGCGGCTGCGCCGGGAGCTGACGGCGCGCATCGCGGCGGGGGATGCGGCGGGCGGCGGCACGGCGGTGCTCGCGACCGAGGGGCTCGACGCCCTCGACGACTACTTCGGCGTGGCCGTGCCGGCGATGGTGTCGGCCGTCATCGTGCCGCTGGCCGCCGGGCTGCGCATCCTGGGGGCCGACCTGCTCTCGGCCGTCGTGCTCGCCTGCACGATCCCGCTCGTGCCGGTGTTCATGGTGCTCATCGGCATGCACACCCGCGACCGCGTCGACCGGGCGACCGACGCGCTCACGCGGCTCGCCGACCACCTCGTGGAGCTCGCCCGCGGCCTCCCGGTGCTCGTCGGGCTCGGGCGGCTCGAGGAGCAGCTCGCCGCCCTCGACCGCATCCAGTCCGACTACCGGCGCCGCACCATGCTGACGCTGCGCACAGCGTTCCTCTCGGCGCTCGCGCTCGAGCTCATCGCGACGATCTCGGTCGCCGTCATCGCGGTGTTCCTCGGGGTCCGCCTGCTCTCGGGGGAGGTGACGCTCGAGGTGGCGGTGCTCGTGCTGCTGCTCGCGCCCGAGTGCTTCACCGCGCTGCGCGACGTGGGCGCGGCGTTCCATTCCTCGCAGGACGGGCTCTCGGCGCTGCGTCGCGTGCGCGAGCTGCTCGCCGACGGACGCACCTCCGCCGTGCCCGCGCCGGGGGAACCCGCGCTCGTGGCGGTCGGGGTGCGGTTCCCGGGGCGCGCGCCGGTGCTGTCGGCGCTCACCGTGCGCCCGGTGGAGGGGCGCATCACCGCGCTCGCCGGGCCGAGCGGATGCGGCAAGTCGACGGCGCTCGCGGCGCTCGTCGGCGCGCTCCCCGCCGACGCGGAGCTCACCGGCTCCGTCACGGGCGACCCCGCCCGTACGGCCTACGCCGCCCAGACCCCACGGTTCGCGGAGGAGACGCTCCTCGCGGAGCTCGCGCTCGCGGGAGCGGATGCGGACGCTGCGCGCGCCCGCGCGGCCGAGCTGGGCCTCGACGGACTGCTGCTCGTACCGCTCGCGGAGTTGAGCCCCGGCGAGCAGCGGCGCGCGGGGATCGCGCGCGCCCTCGCGCGGGTGGACGCCGGGGCGCGGCTGCTCGTGCTCGACGAGCCGACGGCGCACCTTGACGAGGCCTCGGCCGGCCTGGTCCGTTCGGCGATCCGGGCCCGCGCCGACCGCGTGGCGACGGTGCTCGTGTCGCATGAGGCGGCGACGCTCGCGCTCGCGGACGAGGTGGTGGAGGTGGCGCCGCCGCGCGCCGGCCACCCCGCCGGTCCGGCGGCACCGCAGGCGCGTGTCGAGACGCCCAGCACCGCCGCTCGTGGTGCGGACGGGGGTTTCGATACGCCCGCTGCGCGGGCTACTCAACCGGCGGGGTTGCCTGCTGCGCGGGCTGCTCGGCCAGCGGGGTGGCGTGCGCGGGCTGCTCGATCAGCGGGGATGGCGGTGCTCGCCGCATCCGGATGGCGCTGGGCGGGCGCCGCGGCGATGGCGTCTCTCGCGATCGGTCTCGGTCTGGCGCTCACCGGCGTCTCGGGCTGGCTCATCGTGCGGGCCTCCGAGGAACCCGCGATCATGTACCTGCTCGTCGCGATCGTCGGGGTGCGCTTCTTCGGTCTGGGGCGCCCCGTGGCCCGCTACGTGGAGCGGCTGCTCGCGCATGACGCGGTGTTCCGGGCGACGGATGCGCTCCGCCTGCGGCTGTGGCGCCGGCTCGCCGCTCAGGGACCGGCGATGCGCGGGCTGCTCGGCCCGGGCGCGACCCTCGACGTGCTCGTGACGGAGCCCGCCGAGCTGCGCGAGCAGCTGCCCCGCGTCATCCCGCCGATCGCGGCCGGGGTGGTCGCGGTGGCCGGGGTCGGGCTCACCACGACGATCCTCGCCCCCGAGCTGGCGGGCGTCGTGTGGTTCGTGCTGCTCGCCACCGTCGCGCTCGCCGCACTCGGCGGCCTGCTCGCCGCGGGCACCGCAGACGGCGGCCGGGTTGCGGCGCGCTCGGCTCTCGTGCGGCGGATGAGCGCCCTCGGCGCGGCAGCGGACGAGCTGCGCGGCGGCGGCCTCGCTCCCGCGGCGCTCGCCGCGATCGACCGGGTCGGGGACCGGCTCGCGGCCGCCGAGCGGCGGGCGGCGATGGCATCCGGTCTCGGCACCGCGTTCGCCCTCGCGGGATGCGCGGGGCTCGCCGTCGCGGTGCCGGTGCTCGCCCCGGCCGGCACGCCCACCGCGACGGTCGCGGTCGTCGCGCTGCTGGCGCTCGCGCTCGTCGAGGCGGTCGACGGGGTCGCGGCCGCCGCGCGTCGCATCCGGACACTGCGGGCCGTGCTCACCCGTCTCGCACCGCTGCTCGAGGCACCCGAGACGCTGGGCGGCGGCGAGCGTCTCCACGGGCCGGTCGGTGGCCTCGCGCTCGACGGGGTGACGCGCGTGCTCCCCGGCGCGGCGCATCCGCTGTTCGCGGGCGTCGACGCCGCGCTCGTGCCGGGGGAGCGGCTGCGCATCGCGGGACCGTCTGGCTCCGGCAAGTCGACCCTGCTCGCCATGATCATGGGCTCGATCGCGCCCGACGAGGGCGCGGTCCGCGCCGACGGTGCGCCCGTCGCCGGGCTCGACCGCGCCGCCTGGGGCCGGCACGTGGCGTGGTGCCCGCAGGAGGCGCACGTCTTCGACTCCACGATCCGCGGCAACCTGCTCATCGGGCGGCCGCGCGACGACGTCCCCGACGACACCGAGCTCGCCGAGGCGCTCGGGCGGGCCGGCCTCGGCGCGCTGCTCGAGACGCTCCCCGACGGGCTCGCGACGCGCGTCGGCCAGGCGGGGCGCGCTCTCTCCGGCGGCGAACGGCAGCGCCTCGCGATCGCCCGCGCTCTCCTCGCGCGTGCCGAGCTGCTGCTGCTCGACGAGCCCACCGCTCACCTCGACGAGCCGACGGCGCGCGCCCTCATGGCCGACATCCGCGTCGCGGGCGCCGACCGCATGGTCGTGCTCGTGTCGCACCGGGTCGACGATCACGACGACGCCGACCGGGTCGTGAGGTTGGGGGGCTATCCCCACCGCGTGTCGGTCTGACACCCGGATGCCGGGCCGCGCCGGCATCCGGGATGCTGGTGGCATGGAGACGACGACGCGGCGCGGCTACGGCCGGTACTGGGCGGGGCTGCTGCCCGAGCTGGGCTTCCTCCTGCCGCTGCTGCCCATCACGGTCGTCGGCGTCAGCCTGCTCATGACGCTCTTCTGGACGGGTGTCGGCATGATCCCCATCGTCGTGGGCGTATTCCTCGTGCTCGCCGCGCTCTTCGTGGCACGCGGCTTCGGAATCCTCGAGCTGTGGCGCCTTCGTGGCGCGCTGTTCCCGGCGATCACCCCGCCGCGCTGGGACCGCACGGCGCGGGGCGGCAGCGCGCTCGCGAAGCTGATCGCGCCCGTCGTCGACGGCCATTACTGGCTCTACCTGCTGCACGGCTCGATCGTGAACCCGGTCGTCGGGATCGTCTCGTGGTCGATCACGATCACCTGGCTGTCGGTCGCGCTCGCGGGGGTGCTGTTCCCCGTCTACGCCGTGTTCCTGCCGGACGGCGCCGTCGGGCTCTGGGGGCTCGTGGAGCTGCTCGACGACCGCGGTGTCGAGGTGCCGGAGCTGCTCGAGAGCCCCGTGCTGCACGGCGCGATCGTCTTCGTCCTGGGGCTCGTGTTCCTGCTGACGCTGCCGTTCGTCACCCACGGCCTCACCTGGATCCACCACGGCATCGCCCGTGGGATGCTGTCCGCGTTCCGCTCCGAGGAGCTGCGGGTGCAGATGGCCGACCTCTCCGCCTCGCGCAGCGCGGCGGTCGCCGCCGAGGGCACGGCACTGCGCCGGCTCGAGCGCGACATCCACGACGGGCCGCAGCAGCGCCTCGTGCGGCTGCAGATGGACCTCGCCTCGGCCGAGCGCCAGCTGGAGAGGGACCCGGATGCCGCCCGCGAGCTCATCGCGCAGGCCCGCAGCCAGTCGAAGGAGGCGCTCGAGGAACTGCGCGCGCTGTCCCGCGGCTTCGCCCCGCCCATCCTGCTCGACCGCGGCCTCGTCGCCGCCCTCGAGTCGCTCGCCGTGCGGGCGCCGCTGCCGACCCACGTCGAGTCGCTGCTGCCCGCCGGATTCGTGCTGCCGCCCGAGCTCGAGCGCAACGCCTACTTCATCGCCGCCGAGGCGCTCACGAACGTCGCCAAGCACGCCGCCGCCGAGAACGCCTGGGTGCGGCTCGAGCTGCGGCCCGATGAGGCGGGGCAGCCGCGCTGGCTCGACGTCGTCGTCACCGACGACGGGGTGGGCGGCGCATCGGCCAAGGAGGGCCACGGCCTCGCCGGTATCGAGGAGCGGCTGCGCGGCCTCGGGGGTGCGGTCGAGCTCGTGAGCCCCGCGGGCGGGCCGACGCACGTCGTCGCGCACCTGCCGCTGCCCGTCGGCCCCGCGGTCGCTCGCTAGCCTGGGGGTCGTGAGCGTGCGCGTGGTGGTTGCCGACGATTCCGTCCTCCTGCGGGAGGGGCTCGTGCGCGTGCTCGAGGAGGCCGGCCACGAGGTGGTCGGCTCCTACGGGGATGCCGACGAGCTGCTCGCGGCGGCACCGACGCTCGCGCCCGAGCTGGCCGTGCTCGACGTGCGGATGCCGCCCACCTTCCGCGACGAGGGGGTGCGCGCCGCCATCCGGTTGCGGCACGAGCTGCCCGAGACCGGCATCCTGCTGCTGTCCCAGTACGTCGAGGTCGCGTACGCCCAGGAGCTGCTCGGCGCGGGTTCGGGCGGGGTGGGGTACCTCCTGAAGGACCGCGTGGCATCCCTCGAGGAGCTCACGGATGCGGTCGACCGCATCGCCGCTGGCGGCACCGTGCTCGACCCGGAGGTCGTGGCGCAACTCATCGGGCGCCGACACGACCCGCTCGCGTCACTGACGCCGCGGGAGCGCGAGGTGCTGCAGCTCATGGCCGAGGGACGCAGCAACGCGGCCATCGCGAAGCAGCTGTTCATCGGCATCGGCGCCGTCGAGAAGAACGTGACGGCCATCTTCGGCAAGCTCGGCCTCGAGGACTCGGGCACCGACCACCGGCGGGTGCTCGCGGTCGTCGCCTGGCTGCAGCGCTGACCCGCCGCCGCGGCGCCCGGCGGACTACGTACGTCGTGCCGTCGCGGAGGCTCAGTACGTATAGGCCCGTCGCGGGCGGATCCCTATCTTCCTCGTCATGGCCTTCCGATCCAGGGCTGTCGCCCCCGCATCCCTTCTCGCCTGCCTCCTCCTGCTGTCAGGGTGCGCGGCGGCGGGGCAGCCGGCCCCGGCCGGCGGCTCGGACGGAGGCGGTGGCGGCGGATCCGGGGCCGACGCGGCATCCGGGTGGTCGGGGGAGGCGCTGTGCGCGGCCGCGGCCGCCGTCGACCCGGCGACGCTGATCGGCCACGAGCCGCAGTTCCGGCCCCTCGACTACGGTCCGGGCATGGCGGGCTGCATGATCAACACCCCCGACAGCGTCGCCTACGTCAACGTCAACCTCATCTGGGACGACGCGGAGAACGCCGACGCGACATACGCCGTCGACGCCGACAAGCTCGGGGCGGTGGAGGTCGCCGGGCTCGGCGACGCGGCCCGGTTCGCGGGCGAGCCGGGGTCGATCGCCGCATCCGTCGAGATGCGGGTGGGTGACGACTACGCGTCGCTGCAGGTCGTCGCCCACGACGCGAGCCTCGTCACGCAGGACCGGATGCTCGAGCTGTTCACCGGCTTCGCGGACGAGTTGGGTCTCCCGCGGTGACCGGGGAGGGGACGCCGCCCCGTCGACGGCCGCGTTGGCTCGTGCCGACGGCGGCAGCCCTCGCGGGCGTGCTCGTCGCCACCGGGGGCATCTTCGCGGTGGTGAGTCTCACGTCCGGCCCCACCGACGGCGAGATCCGCGCCGCCGAGCAGCGCTGGGGCCTCTCGCCCGACCCGGACGGCGGCATGGAGCTGCAGCCGGACGTGGTCGTGCTCGAGCACGGCGCTCTCGCGATCGAGGAGGTCTCCGCGGACGGCCTCAGCTGGCGTCTCGACGCGGGCTACCCGGGCGTGTCGGACATCGCCGAGGGCGAGCTGCTCTTCCTCACCAACCGTGTCGTCGGACGCGTCGGCGCACTCACGCACCCCGACGGCGGCGGAGTCGAGGTGACGCTCATCCCCGTGGACCTGCCGGAGGTGGTGCGCAACGCGGACTTCGAGATCGACCAGGAGGTGAACGAGGACGACTTCGTCATCTCGGAGATCGACCCCTACCCGGGGATGCTCGTCGACGGTCAAGCAGATGATGGCGAGGAGGGCGACGACCTCGCCGACCCGGACGACGTGGGCGGCGACGGCACGGGCGACCCGGAACCCGGCGCGGACCCCTCGCCCAGCCCCGAGGTCCCGGACCCGAGCCCCACGGCGTCCCCGGCCGGCTACCGCGCCCCCGCGGCATCGCCCGCCCCGGCCCCCACCCCCTCCGAGCGGCCGAAGGGCTTCCAGGACCAGGGCTGGGAGATCGAGGGGAAGAAGATCTCCATCGCCCCCTGGGTCGTCGGCTTCACGGCGACCAGCACCTCGGTCGGCTTCAAGGGGTGGATCGAGCAGGACGGACTCGTCGGCGGCATCACCGGGAAGCTGAACTACGACCACCTGCGCGTGTACGCGCTCTCCGGCATCCGCAACGGCGAGTGGCGCGACAAGTCGACGTTCCTGGTCTCCGGATTCACGGGCTTCGACATCGCCTTCGGCGCGGGGGTGCAGTCGCTCGCGGACAACGCGAACTTCACGCTCGAGATCCCGATCGAGTACTCGCTCCCGATGGTCGTCAACGGCGTGCCCCTCGAGCTGGAGATGGAGATGAAGTTCACCTTCCGCACCGCGCTCTCGGCACGCAACTCGACCATGCTCGCCTCGGGCAGCTATCGGCTGGACGGCGACCTCGGCATGCGGATGGGGGAGGCGGTCGCGCCGAAGGTGAGTGTCGCCAGCCCGATGATCCAGTCGATCTCGGCAGCCTCGCTCGGGATCGACGGCGCAGTGTTCGGGCTCAAGGCCAAGATCGGTCTGGGGTTCGGCATCAAGGCGGTGTCGATCGGACCGTTCGGGAGCTTTACAGCGACCGCGGGCGTCCTGCGCGGCACCGCCCTCACCGCGCCATGGGGTGTTCCGTGCCAGGTGACCCTCGTGATCAGCGCCGGCGGCGGCCTCGGGGGCAAGATCGACGATCACTACCTCGCCGCGCTGCAGAAGAAGCTCTCCCTGAGCATCCCGCCGAAGCTCGAGTTCAGCATCCTGGAGAAGACGAAGGAGGTGATCAACCGCACCGTCGACATGCCGATCTGCCCCGCGCAGACGTCGGCCGACGAGGCTCCGCGGGAGACGCCGCCCGTCCAGAAGCGGCAGCGCGACGACGACCCGTACACGGCGGCGGGCGCCCCCAAGCCGCCGGGCAAGGGGCAGCAGCATCCGCCCCGCCCTGCCAAGCCGATGACGCAGGGCACCGAGAACCCGAACTCGGGGAACGCCGACCCGGTCGACGGGGGCGGCCTGAGCGGCGGGGGCACGGGCGGCGGCTCCGGCTCGAACGGCCCGAAGCCGCCGCCGCGACCGGCGGGGGAGGACGACGGCTACTCGCTCGACAGCGAGTACTGCGACCTCCAGCCCGACCCTCGGCACACCGAACGCGACATCTACGGCAATCCGACGTACTTCTACTGTGCGGACTGGGAGCCGGATGTGCCGCGGCCCGAGCCCTCCTCACCCTCGGACGGGCCGATCTGATGCCCCGCAGCCACCCTGCAGCCCGACGTCACCTCGCCGGCGGGCTCGCCACGGCGCTCGCGGCCGTGCTGCTGCTGGCCGGGTGCACGCCCGGGGCGCCGTTCGCCGGCCCGCCGACACCGCAGCTCGTCGACGGCCAGCACAGCAGCAAGCTCGCGGCGTCGTTCCAGTACGGCGCGTTCGCGGTGACCGCGGGCTATGCCGTCTACGACGAGGTGACCACCACGCTCGTCGTGGGCACCCGCTGGCAGAACCTGTCCGACGACTATGCGACCGCTCCGTCACGATTCGGCACCGTGAAGCTGCGGCTGGCATCCGGCGGGGAGCCCGCGTCCGGCGAAGCCGTCGGATGGGCGGAGTCGTGGGTCCCTCCCGGCGAGTCGGCCGATCTCACCTTCGCCTGGCGCTACCTCCCGGAGAATCCTCTCGAGGGCGGCGTCCTCACGGTCGGCGACGGTGGCGAACGGGTGACGACCATCGCGCTCGCGGACGGCGCCGGGGAGCAGCAGCTCGCGGCGCGCGAGGTCGCCGTCGACCGGTGGGCCGACTTCGGCCCGCACGCCGTGCACGTGCGCGGCGCCCTCCTCTCCGCGGGTCACCTGAGCGACAACTCGCAGGCGGACGCCGAGCACCGCGTGCTCCGGCTCGCACTCGACGTCTGGAACAGCACGGCGAGCCGGGTCGGATGGGTCGCATCCGACTCCCTCGCGCTGCGGTTGCCCGACGGGACGGTCGTGAAGTCGCGCACCACGCCCTCGGTGCGCGAGGTCGTGTGGAGCGCGAGCGAGGGGTCGTGGGTCGAGTTCGAGGTGCCGGATGACGCGCTCGGCGACTACGACCTCCTGCTGTTCCGCGAGGCGCCCGGCATCTTCGGGGAGCCCGTGGTCGGCAACGAGGCTGTGCCCATCCCGATCACGGTCACCCGGGCCGACGTCGCACCCGCCGAGCGCCCGGCCGACGCCGAGCTTCCCCTGCCGCTCATCGAGCCGCGCGTGCCCTCCGCGGGTGAGGGCGGCGAGCCTGCGCCCGCCGAGACGCCGGAGGCCGACCGCACCATCGAGGTCGAGGCGCCCGCCGTGAACGCGGCCGGATGCGACATCCAGCTCACCGGTGCGATGTTCTCGCCCTCCACGGGTCGCCTCGACCTCGACCTCGCGGTGAGCTATCGCGGCGCCGACGACGCCGGGGGCGTGTTCAGCGTGCCCCCGACGCTCACCCTGAAGACGGCTCTCGGCTTCGCGGGCCGGATGGCGGGCGCCCTGCTGCAGGTCAACGGACTGTCGTCCTCGGGAGCCCCGCAGCGGACCGTGCTCACCTTCTTCGATCTGCCGTCCGACTTCGATCCCGCGGACGCGGTGCTCCATCTGGGGCGGAACGCGCGAGTCGCCTTCGCGGGAGAGGCGAGCCCGCAGCTGGGATCGGCGCAACCGCTCGAGGCGGAGGCCGCATCCGCGGGCGAGTTCACGATCGACATGCAGCGCTACCGGGTCGGCTACTTCACCTCGACCGACCTCGCGCCGGGGATGGTGCAACTGCAGCTGGAGTACACCGTGACGACGTCATCCGACGCGGACCACCGCACGCTGTTCTTCAACCCGACGAGGCAGGTCTACCTCTCGCGTGACGACGGGTACGTGACGGTCCCCTCGATCGACGACCCCACCGGCATCCTGCAACTGGAGGTGGGTGTGCCGACGCGCGTGCGGGAGGTGTTCGAGGTGCCTCGCACTTCGCTCGAGGCGGGGACGATCTATCTCCTCGTCCGCAGCCGGGATGAGACAGACTTCCCCACCCCCGAGGGCTGGCTGGAGACGACGATCCCGGTGGTGCTCGGCGGCACGGGGTCGGCGGCGTCGTAGAGCGGAGGCGGACGGCGCTTCAGACGCGATCGTGGAGCTCGGGCCACGCGTCCGCGTGACCGGCGAGATCGGCCCGCCCCGACACCCGCAGCTTCCGGTAGACCCGCGTGAGGTGCGTCTGCACGGTACGCACCGAGATGCCGAGCCGCTCGGCGATCGCCAGATCGGGCAGGCTCGCCGCGAGCCGGGCGATCTCGCGCTCCCGGCGCGTGAGCGCGGGCCGCAGCTCCTGGAGCACCGACTGGACGGCGAGCCCGCGGGTGGCCGCGACGAGCGTCGCCAGCCGCTCGACCGCGACGGTGGCGGAGGTGTCGTCGCCCACGGCGCGGTGGCGACGGATGAGGTCGGCCTGGGCCTCGCAGGCGTCCCACAGCATCCGGGACGATGCGAGCGCGCCCACGCCGAGCGAGATCGCGATGCGGTCGCCGCTGCGGACGGCCGCCGCGTGCGCCGCGATGGCGGCCGAGACGGACCCCTCACGTCGGCCGTAGCGGCGGTGGACCTCGGATGCGGCGCCGTCGTCGCCGAGGCGGAGCCGTCGCAGCCAGAGCTCGTCGCTGCGGAGGCGGTTGCCGCCTGAGCGGCCGGACGCGGTCGCGGCGCGGAGAGTGGTGATCGCACCCGGAACATCGCCCTCCGCTTCGAGGACGGCTGCGCGTGCGAGCACCGTGTCGAGCTCGTAGAGACCCGCGCGGGGAGCGGCCTCGAGCTCGTCGAGCAGCTCGTGCGCCTCGCCGGCCCGGCCCGCGGCGCTCAGCACGCGCACGAGCGTCGCACGCAGCCAGGGGAGAGTCGTCGGCATCCAGACGCCGCGACCGGCGTGCGCGCCGTTGAGCTGCTCGAGAGCCGCCGAGATGTCGCCCGCGAGCGCGAGCATCCAGCCGTTGAGCATCGAGAACTGCGCGCGCACCCCGTCGTCGCCGGCGACGAGCGCCTCCTGCGCGCCGCTCGCCGCGATCCGCAGGCCGGCGTCGAGGTCGGTGACCGGCATCGCGACGCGGCTCGCGCGGACGAGGGCGGCGGATCGCGGCGCCTCCGGGAGCTCGACGAGCGCCTGAGCCACGAGGGAGTCCATGAGCGCGAGATCGAGCCCGAACTCCGACTCCGCGAATCGCAGGGCGTAGATCTCCGCCGAGCAGGTGGTCAGCGCGGCGCTCGCCCGTGCCGCGATCGAGGCGGTCGGGTCCTGGGCGACGGTGCGACCGATGGGGATGGCTGCCTCGACCTGACCGGAGCGCCAGAGCGCCAGCGCGCGCGCGGACTCGAGCTCGGGGGAGGCGCCGTGAGCGACGGTCGTCTGCTCGACGAGCGCGAGGGCCTGCTTGGGCCGCTGGCCGGGCATCGCGAGGAGGAACGCCTCGACCGAGGCGATCATGATGCGCGTCCCGGGTGGAACCGGGATCGCGGCGAGTTCGTCGAAGACCTCGCCCGCCTCCTCGAGGCGGTGCTGGTGGGTGAGCAGCCCGGCGAGGCTGAGAAGCGCCTCCGGTCCGCCGTCGCTGGAGACCGCGGCCCGCATGAACGCCTCCGCGAGCGGCAGATCGGTGGGGGTCACCTGGCGCGCCGCCTGCAGCCACTCCTGCGGAGGCCGGGTGTCGGCGCGTTCGAGGCGCCACGCCGCGAGGAGCGTCGGGTCGACGGGGATGCGGAACTCATCGACGGAGCGCAGCAGCAGGTCGGCGACGCGTCGGCGTCGAGCGGGGGTCAGCTCCTCCAGCGCGACGTCGCGGTAGAGCGGGTGCCCGAGGCGCGCGAGCAGGACGTCCCCGGTGTCGTCGATGCGGACGAGGCCTTCGCGCTCGGCCCGGTCCAGCTCGGCCTCGCTGACGAGGGGGCTCAGGAGGGCGAGCTCGATCGGCTCGGTGAGGGCGAGGCAGTCGACGGCGCGACGCACCCCCGGCGGTTGCGCGTGGAGCTGGTTGCGGAGCACCGATGCGAGGCTGCCGCCGGCCGTCAGCCTCCCGTGCAGCACCCATATGCCGCGGTGTCGGCGCACGGTTCCGCGCTCGAGGGCGGCGCGCAGGAGCTCGCGGGCGTAGAGGGGCACACCGCCCGACGCCCGATGCAGGGCGCGGGCGAGCCCGGGGTCGACCGGCCCCCCGAGCCGGCTCGCGATGTAGAGCCCGACCTCCGCGGGGCCGAGCGGTTCGACGTCGTGCATGGTCAGCACGCCGCGCGTCCACAGGGACTCGATCGCCGGGGGGAGCGCCTCCCCCGACCGCACCGCGAGGAGGAGGGGGACCCCCTCGGCGGCGATCCGATGCACGATCCCCGCGGATGCCGCATCCAGCCGGTGCGCGTCGTCGACGGTCAGGAGGGCGGCGCCCGTGAGCCTGTCGTGGATCGCGGACGCGACGGCCAGTGGGTCCGTGCCGTCCGGACCGGAGGCTCCGAGCAGAGGTGCGAAGGGACCGAAGGGCACGGCCCCGGATGCCTCGTTGCCTTCGACGCTCACGATGCGACCCGTGGCGGCGCTCGCCGCGTGCCGCAGCACCGCGCTCTTGCCGATCCCCGCGGGGCCCCGCAGGATCGCGCCGCCCGAGCGGAGCAGCTCGGCGAGCCGGTCGAGGTCGGTCGCGCGGCCGACGAGCTCGTCCGCCTCCGCCTCCGTCATCGACATGCGCTCAGCATAGGAGGGGCGCTCGGCCTCGGCCGACGGAGAAGTCGACGCGCGGGCGGATCCGAAGATCGACGCCCGCGCGTCAACGGATAGTCGGCGCGCCCACCCGTCGGGTGTGCCGGCTATCGGCTGGGTGATATGCAGGTGCACCCGGGGGTCGGGCACGCACCCGCCGGTGGCTGAGCGGGGTCAGGCCACCGACGAGCGCGAAACGGTGCTGAAGTCGGCCGTCCAGGTCTGCAGCTCGGGACGGTTCTCCTGGATGTGGTTGGTCCACGCGATCCCGTTCCACCAGCGGAGCTGGGGGATGCCGAGGGGATCGCGGTACCAGCCGGCGGGGGCTGCGGTCGTGCTGGGGTTCACGACGGTCATGGTTCGCTCCTGGGGGGTTCGGGTCGCCGCGGGCAGGGGGGAGAGCGATGCGGCTGAGGTGATGCTACTGCCCCCCATATGCGGGGTGCAATGGTCACTTTCGGCGGGCCGAACGGCTCGTCGTGACGCGATGAAGAAGGGGCGGGCGGGCATCAGCCCGCCCGCCCCCGAGGTGACAGAGGGTCAGCCCCCGTCCGTGGACGGGAGCCGACCGCATCCGGTCAGGCGGGCGAGATGTTCGCCGCCTGCGGGCCCTTCGGCCCGGGCACGGTGTCGAACTGGACCTTCTGGCCCTCTTCGAGGTTCTTGTAGCCGGAGCCGGCGATCGCCGAGTGGTGGGCGAAGAGGTCGGCGCTGCCGTCGTCGGGGGCGATGAAGCCGTATCCCTTGTCGGCGTTGAACCACTTCACGGTTCCGGTGGTCATGGTGTTCTCCTTTGTATTCGTTCCGTCCGCCTGGGGCGGCCGGCCTGGTCCCTCAGGCTCGCCGATATTTGGCGAGGATCGGGCAGGTGAAGGGATCGAGCGCGGCGCGCCCGACCTCATGCATGTGGCGCACCACGGCGGCGTGGGCGCGGGCGAGGTTCATCTCCGTGTAGGGGATGTCGTGAGTCTGACAGTACTCGCGCACGATCTCGCGGGCGTGGGCGAGGTGGGGCCTCGCCATGTTCGGGAAGAGGTGGTGCTCGACCTGGTAGTTGAGCCCGCCGAGCAGCGCCGATGCCCAGAAGCCGCCCGAGATGTTGCGCGAGGTGCGCACCTGCTTGGTGAAGAAGTCGAGCTTCTCCTCGGCGGGGATGATCGGCATCCCGGTGTGGTTCACGGCGAAGGTGCTGCCCATGTAGAGGCCGAAGACGGCGAGTTGCACGCCGATGAACGCGAACGCCATCCCGAGCGGCAGCACCCAGAACACGGCGCCGAGGTAGACGGCGGTGCGCAGCGCGAGCAGGCCGAGCTCGAACCAGCGGCCCTCGACCGCGCGCCGCTCGAGCAGCGAGCGCACCGAGTGCCGGTGCAGGTTGAGGCCCTCGAGCAGCATGAGGGGGTAGAAGAGCCAGCCCTGGCGGCGGGTGATGAACGCCAGGAGGCCGCGCTGGGTGGCCGCCGACTCGGCGGTGAACGCCACCACGTCGATCTCGACGTCGGGATCCTTGCCGATGCGGTTGGGGTTCGCGTGGTGCCGCGTGTGCTTCGTCATCCACCACTGGTAGCTCATTCCCACGCCGAGCACGGCGACGAGGCGGCCGAGCCGGTCGTTGGCGGGACCGGATGCGAGCACCTGGCGGTGCGCGGCCTCGTGGGCGAAGAACGCGGCCTGGGTGAAGATGATGCCGAGCGCGGCGGCGATGAGCAGCTGGAACCAGCTCTCGCCGAGCAGCACGAAGCCGGTGATGGCCCCGCCGAGGGCGAGCAGGAGCCCGCCGCCGAGGAGGCTGTAGAACCAGCCGCTGCGGCGTAGCAGGCCCGTCTCGCGCACGGTGCGCGACAGCTGGGTGAAGGTACGGGTGGGGTCGATGGCCTCGCCCGCACGGGGTCGCGTTTCGCGGATACGCCCCGGTCCGGCGGTCTGGGAGATGGAGGTGATCGGTCTTCCGTCCGCTTGGCGGCCCGAGCGGGCCGGAGGTGAAGCCAAGGGGCAGATCGCCTGTCGACTTGCCTCAGCCTACCCGGCGACGTATTCCGTTGCGCTGTGAGTGCGCCGGGGATGCGTTGCGGGGGTCTCTCGCCAGTGCAAAGAAGTTGTGCATAAATTCTGTGCATGCAAGGATGGCCCGGTGACCGACGACAGCGCACCCACCCGATACACCGGCATGCGGCTCGACGCGCGGGCGGTGCGGGTGCTCGCGCATCCGCTGCGCTCCCGCATCCTCGGGCGGCTGCGGCTGCACGGACCCGCGACCGCGACCGAACTCGCCACCGAGCTGCACACGAACACCGGCGCGACGAGCTACCACCTGCGGGCGCTCGAGTCCGTGGAGCTCGTCGTCGACACGGAGGAGGGCGCCGGCAGGCGGCGGCTCTGGCGCGCGTCGACCGACTACCACTCCTGGACCGACTCCGACTTCGCGGACGACGAGGACGCGCGCACGGCGCTCGGCTGGCTGCAGCGCGACTACGTGCGCCAGCTCGCGGAACGCGCCGAGCAGTGGCTCGACGTGAGCGAGACCTGGCCGCCCGAGTGGACCGACGCGCTCGGGCTCGACGACAGCGTGCTGTTCCTTACGCCCGAGCAGCTCGCCGCCATGGGGGAGGAGCTCGACGCGGTGCTCGCGCGCTACCGCGACGCGGGCCGCGGCGACCCCCGCGCGCGCCGCATCCACGCCTTCCAGTTCACCCGTCCGGTCGAGCTGCTGCCGCCGGACGCGGCCCCGGCATCCCCGGCACCCGGAGCATGACGCCGGTCTCGGCCCGGCAGGCCGAGCGGCGCCTCGTGCTGCTGTCGGCGACACGATGGCTGCCCGTGGGGCTCGTGTTCGGGCTCACAGTGCTGCTGCCGCTCGAACGCGGCCTGACGCTCGCCGAGCTCGGCGTCATCCTCGCCGTGCAGGGCTTCGTCGTGCTCGCCCTCGAGCTGCCCACGGGCGGCCTCGCCGACGCGATCGGACGCCGCCCCGTGCTGCTCCTCGCGGGGGTGCTCGCGATCATCTCCTCGATGCTGTTCCTGCTCGCCCAGGGGTTCTGGATGTTCGCGGTCGCGATGCTGCTGCAGGGGCTCTTCCGGGTGCTCGACTCGGGACCGCTCGAGGCGTGGTTCGTCGACGCCGCGCACGCGGACGACCCCGGGTACCCGGTGGAGCGCGGGCTCAGCCGCGCGGGCACGGGCCTGGGCCTGGCGATCGCGCTCGGTGCGCTCGCGGGCGGTGCGCTCGTCGCGTGGCATCCGCTCGCCCTCCGCTCGCCGCTCGTGCTCCCCTTCCTCGTGGCGATCGCGGTGTCGCTCGTGCACCTGCTGCTCGTCGCGGTGCTCGTGCGCGAGTCGCGGCGTCCGCGGGAGGTGTCGCCGGCGCTCGGGCTGAGGGAGACCCTCGGAGGCGGGATCGGCGTGCTGCGGAGGTCACGGGTGCTGCGCTGCCTCGTGCTCGTCGAGGTGTTCTGGAGCGTCGCGATGATCGCCTTCGAGACCCTGACGCCCGTGCGCCTCGCCGAGCTCGTCGGGGGAGAGGCGGGCGCGGCGGCTCTGTTCGGACCGGCGTCGGCCGCCGCGTGGGGGCTCTTCGCGGTCGGCTCCGCCCTCGCGGGCGTCGCGTCGCGCAGCTTCGGGGTGGCGCGCACGGCGATCCTCGCGCGGCTGCTCAACGGGGCCTTCGTCGTCGCGATGGGTCTCACGACGGGCGCGGTCGGCCTGCTGGCCGCCTACGGCGTCGTGTACCTCGTGCACGGCGCGGCGAGCCCGATGCACAACGCCCTCCTGCACCGGCAGGCCACCTCTGCCACCCGCGCCGTCGTGCTGTCGATGAACTCGATGGTCGCCGGCGGCACCTACAGCGTGGGCCTGCTCGTGCTGGGGCCGCTCGCGGAGCTCACCTCGACCTCGCTCGCGGTGGTGGTAGCCGGCGCCTTCAGCCTGCTGGGCGCGTTCCTCTACCTTCCGGCGCTGCGGGAGGAGCGGGCGGTGCGGCCCGCGGCCGACGCGGCGGGCTGACCCGCGCTCAGACCCCGAGCTCGGCGATGAGAGCCTCGACGTGGGCTCGGATGGCGTCGCGGATGGGGCGGACGTCCGCGACCCCGCGGCCCGCGGGGTCGTCGAGCTCCCAGTCCTCGTAGCGCTTGCCGGGGAAGACCGGGCAGGCGTCGCCGCAGCCCATCGTGACGACGACGTCGGAGGCGCGGACGGCATCCGGATCGAGGAGCTCGGGCCGTGCCGCGGCGATGTCGATGCCCTCCTCGGCCATCGCGGCGACCGCGGCCGGATTCACGGCATCCGCCGGCTCGGATCCCGCGGAGAGCACCCGGACGCGGTCGCCCGCGAGGTGCCGCAGGTACCCTGCGGCCATCTGCGAGCGGCCCGCGTTGTGCACGCAGACGAAGAGCACGGTGGGGGCGCTCACGCGGGAACCGCCTCGACCGGCTCGGCGAGCGGGCGGGTGACCGCGTCGAGCGCGCCCGGCACGAGCCGGAACCACGCCCAGGTGCCGCGCTTCTCGCGGGCGAGGAAACCGGCGTCGGTGAGCACCTTGAGGTGGTGGGAGACCGTCGGCTGCGTGAGCCCGAGGGGCGCGGGAAGCTCGCACACGCAGATCTCGCCGTCGGCCGAGGCGGCGACGAGCGACAGGATGCGCAGGCGGGCCGGATCGGCGAGCGCCTTGAGCGAGCGCGCGAGGGTCTCCGCATCGTCGGCGCCGAGCGGGGACTCGGCGAGCGGGGCGCAGCACGGCTCGCCCTGGATGGTCGCGACGGGGATCACGGCTCGATCTTACATCGATAATTATAAATATTGACATTCATCGATGTTTAACGAGACGCTCGTCGCACCCATCCGCCGACCCCGGAAGGAGGCAGTCATGGACGCATGCTGTGCGTCGCCCCTGTGCGACCCGGCCGTGCCCGGATCGTGCGACACGGGCTGCTGCTGAGCTCAGCCCGCGGCGGTCGGGGCGGGAGCCGTCCCGGCCGCCTGGCGCGCCGGCTCCTCGCGCTCGGGGCGCACCAGGCCCCACGCGAGGCGCAGCCAGTCGCGGGCGCGGGCATCCGGCAGGTAGGCGCGCACGATCGCGACGCCGATCTCGACGAGCGCCGTCTCATCCGGGAACACCAGGTACTGGGCGCGGTGCACGGGGTTGAACTTCTGCTTGAACCGGAAGAGCGAGCGGAAGCCGTAGAACGGCTCGAGCACACCGCCGAGGAAGTCGAGGATGCGCTGCAGCACCCGCCCGTCGGAGTTCGCGTCGAGGCGCTCGGGTGCCTTCGCGAGCGGCGCGGCCGAGAGGCACAGGAACTCGTAGCCCTGGTCGCGGAACGAGAGCGCCGCCTCGCCGATCAGGAACTCCATGACCGGCCGGAAGGCGTCGTCGCGGCGCCGCATGAGGTCGAGGGTCCAGCCCACCGGCTCCCCGTCGCGATGCACCGGCAGCCACGAGGTGAAGCCCTGAATGGTGCCGTCGGCGTCCGTCGCGAGCGAGAGGCGCACCTCCGGGTCGTCCGCCTCGGCGAGGGTGCCGAGCGTGAACCGCATCTCGGGGAGCGCCTTGTCGTCGACCCAGCCGCCGGAGATGATCCGCAGCTGGTCGGTGACCACCGGGGCGGCATCCGCCCAGCGCGTCTCGGCGTACACCACCTCCTCGCGTTCGGCGCGGTTGAGGGCGGTGCGCACGTCGTTCCACGGCTTCCCCGTGAATGCGAGGCCCGGCAGCTCGACGATCGAGTCCTCGGCGATCTCCACCGACTTCCACCCGAGCGAGGGCGCGTCGGAGGCGGTTTCCTCGCCTGCCGAGAACAGGCACGGAATCCAGCCGTTCGCGAAGCAGAAGGCGTCGAACTCGCGCAGCGCCGCCATCCGCCGCCCGGGCGGGCCGACCGGGTCGCCCAGCGCGAGCGCCACCGAGCCGACGAGGCGGTATCCGATCGCGGTCTCCCCGTCGGCGCTGAACCAGGGGGTGATGCCGCGCCAGGTGAGCATCCACTGCACGGTGGAGGACTCGTGATGCCGCAGCAGCTCGCGCAGGCGCCCCGCCGCATCCGGGTCCAGGGGCGGACGGCGGCTCGAATAGAACAGCCGCACGAGGCTCACGACGAGCGCGGCAACCCAGACGAGCCCGATGGAGTGCAGGAAGAGCCGCGCCAGATGGCTTGTCGGGTGGAGCAGGTGCGGATCGACGAACAGCAGGCGCGCGAGGAACTCGCCGAGCGCCGTGGCCGGGGTGGCGGGCACCCGGAACTCGTCCTGCAGAGCCCAGAACCCCGCAGCGGCATAACAGACGAGCACGAGCAGCACCCAACCGAGGCGCGCCAAGGTGCGCCGGAAGGCCCGGTGCCGGGTGCGCACCGTGAACGCGCGAGCGGTCGTGAGCAGGACGAGCAGCACGCCGCCGAAGACGACGAGGTCGGCGACGCGCTGGGCGCGCGTCTCGATCACGGCGATCGCGAACACCCCGAGCGCGAGGAACGCCGTCGCGAAGACCCAGGCGAGTCGCCGGCCGCGGCGCAGGGCATCCGCCGCGAACAGCAACAGCAGGGCGATCACCACGAGCGTCAGGTCGATGCCGCTCGGGGCGCCCGTGCGTTCGATGGTGAACAGCTGCGGCAGTCCCGCGGGCAGGAAGCCCTCGATGATCGTCTCGAGCCCCACGATCGCCACGATCGTGGCGGCTACCACGCGCTGCGTACGGGGCCCCAACCGCACGCCGGGGCGCTGCGGCATCCTTCCCAGCACGAACGGGCCGGCGAACACCCCGAGCGTGAAGCCGATGAGGTGCTCCAGGTCCCAGAGCTGCGCGGAGTCGAGGAACAGCACGACGACGAGCGTCCAGCCGAGGACGCGCACCCGCCGCCGCCACACCGGCTGCATGAGCGCGGTGAGGGCGCCGAGCAGCACGAACGCGGCGATCGACATCCCGGTGTCGAGGTCGGATCCGGGATCCTCGGCCCAGTGCCAGCCGGTGGGCAGCAGCGCGAGCACCGACAGGCTCGTGAGGAGCGACCCGAGCGCCTGCCCGCCGAGCGTCACCAGCAGGGTGCGCACGTGGCCGGCGCGTCGCTCGTAGAGGGCCGAGGTGATGCCGTACTGCAGCAGGATCGGGATGTAGATCCACAGGTTCGACACGAAGAACATGCCGGTGAGGAGCGTCCACCACCGCCCCTCGAGCAGCGACGGCAGACCGTACGCGACCTCGCCGTAGAGCGCGTCGTCGGCCTCGAAGTAGCGAACCAGCGCGCCGTTGACGACATTGACCACGAGGAACACGAGGAGCATGGCCAAGGTGACCCGGTAGCGGGAGACGAACCGTGCGGCGCGGCGCATGGGTTCATCCTCGCGGACGCGCCGCCGAAGTGGAGGGGATGACGGGAATCGAACCCGCGTAATCAGTTTGGAAGACTGAGGCTCTACCATTGAGCTACATCCCCGGATGCCCCGCCGTGAAAGGCCGCAGGCAACCCCGCGAGTCTAGCGCAGGGCGGAGGGCGGCTCGGATCAGGCGCTGATCAGCTGCGGCGCCTCGGAGTCGATGCGCGCGGCGACGCACACGTGCGCCTCCTCCCACGCCATCGCCCAGAAGGCGCTCGACTCGATGGGACCCGTCTCGCCGCAGTCGAGGCAGCGGGGCTCGTACGCCCGCACCTCGAGGATCTCGATGCTCGCCATGCCTACCATGGTGCGCCGCGCCTCCGACATCCGTCCGAGGCGCGCGGCGGAGCATCGAGACGGCGCGAACGACCCGACGACGCGGCCCGGACGGGTCGATGGCGCCGTTTCGGTGCCGCAGCGGGCGCGCAGCCGCATACGGCTAGACTGTCCGAGGCCGTTTTCGGGCCGGATCGCATCCGTCACCCCGCCCGACAGCCGGCTGCGAGAAGACCCGGCTATCCGGGGCGTAGCTCAGCTTGGCTAGAGTGCCCGCTTTGGGAGCGGGAGGTCGCAGGTTCAAATCCTGTCGCCCCGACGGAACATCAGCGAACAACCCCAGGAGTACATCCCCATGGTCTCAACGACCGTCGAGAAGCTGTCGCCCACGCGCGCGAAGCTCACCATCACCGTGACCGCCGAGGAGCTCAAGCCCTCGATCGACCACGCGTACGGCCACATCGCCGAGCAGGTCAACATCCCCGGCTTCCGCAAGGGCAAGGTGCCGCCGCCCATCATCGACCAGCGCATCGGCCGCGCCGAGGTGCTCAACCACGCCGTGTCGGAGGGCCTCGAGCGCTTCTACCGCGAGGCCGCCGCCGAGGAGAAGGTGCGCCCCCTCGGCCGCCCCGAGGCCGACGTCACCACCTGGCCCAGCGAGAAGGACTTCTCCGGCGACCTGGTCTTCACCGTCGAGGTCGACGTGCGCCCCGAGTTCGAGGTGCCCAAGTACGACGGCCTCAAGGTCGAGGTCGAGGCCGCGAAGGTCGGACCGGATGAGGTCGAGGCCGAGCTGGAGAACCTCCGCACCCGCTTCGGCACCCTCGTGACCGTCGACCGCCCCGCCAAGAAGGGCGACTTCGCGCAGCTCGACCTCGTCGCGACGATCGGCGGCGAGGAGATCGACACCGCGTCCAACATCTCCTACGAGATCGGCTCCGGCGAGCTCATCGAGGGCATCGACGAGGCGCTCGACACGCTCACCGCGGGCGAGTCGACGACCTTCGAGTCGGAGCTCGTCGGCGGCGACCACCAGGGCGAGAAGGCCCAGATCGCGGTCACGCTCATCTCCGTGAAGGAGCGCGAGCTGCCCGAGGCCGACGACGACTTCGCCCAGATCGCCTCCCAGTTCGACACCATCGGCGAGCTCCGCAAGGACATCAAGGAGCAGCTCGAGAAGTCGGCCGAGTTCGGGCAGGCGGTCGCCGCGCGCGACAAGCTCATCGACCTGCTGCTCGAGAAGGCCGAGATCCCCGTGCCTCAGGGACTCATCGACGACGAGGTGCACCGTCACCTCGAGAACGAGGGGCGCCTCGAGGACGACGTGCACCGCGCCGAGGTCGCCGAGGAATCCGAGAAGGTCTTCACGCGCCAGCTGCTGCTCGACGCGATCGCCGAGAAGGAGGAGGTGAAGGTCAGCCAGAACGAGCTCACCTCCTACCTCGTCCAGGCCGCCGCGCAGTACGGCATGGAGCCGGGCGAGTTCATCCAGGCGCTCGGCAACTCGGGCCAGATCCCGGCCATGGTGGGCGAGGTCGCCCGCTCGAAGGCGATCGCGCTCGCGCTCTCGAAGGCCAAGGTCGTCGACGAGAAGGGCAAGGCGGTCGACGTCTCCGCCCTCACCGCGACGGTGCTCGGCGACGGCTCCGACGACTCGGAGATCATCGAGGAGACGGATCTCGTCGGCGTCGAGCACGACCACGACGACCACGAGGGTCACGACCACTGACATCTCGCGAAGGGCCCCGCGCAAGCGGGGCCCTTCGGCGTGTCCGGCGTGCGGCGTAGGGTGACGCCGTGCGATACGTGGTCCTCCTTCGCGGCGTCAACGTCGGCGGGGTGACGGTGAAGATGGCCGAGCTGCGCGAGTTGCTCGAGGGCCTCGGCTATGACGGGGTGAAGACGGTTCTCGCGTCCGGCAACGTGCTCGTCACGAGCGACGCATCCGCATCCGTCGTCAAGTCGGAGGTCGAGGCGGCCCTCCGCGAGCGCTTCGGCTACGACGCCTGGGTGCAGGTGCTCACGACGGATGCGCTGCGCGCGATCGTCGACGGCTACCCGTTCGCGCGCGGCCGCGAGGGCTGGCACGACTACGTCATGTTCGTGCTCGACCCGGGCGTCGCGAAGGAGCTGCTCGCGTTCGAGCTCGACCCCGCGCACGAGCAGGCGGAGGCGGGCGACGGCGTCGTCTACTGGACCGTGCCCAAGGGCGACACACTCGACTCGGTGCTCGGCAAGACCACCGGCAAGGCCGCCTACAAGCCGCACCTCACGGTGCGCAACGTCAACACCCTCGAGAAGCTGCTGGCGTAGACCCGGTCAGGCGTCGCGCTCGAGGAGCGCGTCCGCGTAGGCGGGCACCGAGCGGTGGTACCGCGGGAGGTGGGGCGTGAGCGCGTGCAGCAGGGCCGAGACGGCCTCCACCGGACGACCCAGGTCGACGAGGGCGAGCGCCGCGAACGCGACCGCGGCATCCGCGTACTCGTCGTTGGCGGGACGCCCCGCGAACTCCTCCCGCAGCAACTCGAGCGACTCCTCCGGCCGGCCGAGGTTGCGCACGGTGCTCGCGAGCTGGATGACGCACTGCGCCCGCTCGGTATCCGGCAGCCCGGCCGCGAGGGCCGCGCGGTAGAAGCCGACGGCGCCCTCCGGGTCGCCCGTGGAGTCGCGGGCGCCGCCGCGCTGCCACAGCCCCACCGGGTCGTCGGGACGCTCGGCCGCGATCTCGTCGACGCGCCGCACGAGCTCCGCCTCGTCCAGCTGCCCGGCATCCGCCCACACGGCCTCGATACGCTCACGCCACTCCATCCCCCCACCGTACGACGTCGAAGATGCAGGAGGGTCCGGGCGCGTCGTCGCCGGGCCGCCCGCGGTCGAGGGATGCGGCGCGCACGACTCCTGCATTTTCGAGCCGGGTGGGGAGGGTGCGGCGGCGCGACTCTGCCCAGGGCGAACACGGCAGAGCGCTCGGAGGCGCCCCGGTAGATTCGTGAGCGACGTCGAGGCAGGTGCCTCGTCACAGGCTGTGTCCTCGAGAACAGAGCAAGGAGCTCCTCCCATGGCAGAACCGGCATTCCCGCCGAGCGTCTTCGACCGCCTCCTGAAGGACCGCATCATCTGGCTCGGGTCCGAGGTGCGCGACGAGAACGCGAACGAGATCGCGGCCAAGCTGCTGCTGCTCGCCGCCGAGGACCCCGAGAAGGACATCTACCTCTACATCAACAGCCCCGGCGGCTCCATCACCGCCGGCATGGCGATCTACGACACGATGCAGTTCATCCCGAACGACGTCGTCACCGTGGGCATCGGCATGGCCGCCTCGATGGGGCAGCTGCTGCTGACCGCCGGCACCAAGGGCAAGCGCTACATCACCCCGAACGCGCGCGTGCTGCTGCACCAGCCGCACGGCGGATTCGGCGGCACGAGCTCCGACATCCAGACCCAGGCGGCGCTCATCATCGACATGAAGAACCGCCTCGCGCAGATCACGGCCGAGCAGACCGGCAAGACGGTCGAGCAGGTCAACGCCGACGGCGACCGCGACCGCTGGTTCACCGCCGAGGAGGCCCTCGAGTACGGCTTCGTCGACCACATCCGGGCGTCCGCGGCGGATGTCGTGGGCGGCGCGGGCACGGACGCCAAGCCCGGCACCGGCAAGAACTGAGCGCGAGAGAGACAAGGAAACAGACCTCATGGAGACCCCCACGTTCATGGCGGGCGGAGACCTCGCCTCGCGCATGCCCCAGTCGCGCTACATCCTGCCGAGCTTCGAGGAGCGCACGGCGTACGGCTTCAAGCGTCAGGACCCGTACGCGAAGCTCTTCGAGGACCGCATCATCTTCCTCGGCGTGCAGGTCGACGACGCCTCGGCCGACGACATCATGGCGCAGCTGCTCGTGCTCGAGTCGATGGACCCCGACCGCGACATCATGATGTACATCAACTCGCCCGGCGGCTCGTTCACGGCGATGACGGCGATCTACGACACCATGCAGTACATCCGTCCGCAGATCATGACGGTCGTGCTCGGGCAGGCCGCGTCGGCGGCCGCCGTGATCGCCGCCGCGGGCACGCCCGGCAAGCGCCTCGCGCTGCCGAACGCGCGCATCCTCATCCACCAGCCGGCGGTCGGCGAGGCCGGGCGCGGTCAGGCGTCCGACATCGAGATCCAGGCGAAGGAGATCCTGCGCCTGCGCACCTGGCTCGAGGAGACGCTCTCGCGGCACTCGAACCGCACGCAGGGGGAGGTCAACGCCGACATCGAGCGCGACCGCATCCTGTCGGCGGACGAGGCGCTCGACTATGGCCTCATCGACCAGGTGCTCTCGAGCCGCAAGAACGTGCAGGCGGCGCTGACGAAGGCATAACCCTCCCCATCGGCGGGAGCAACTGCGACATCGGCGCGGGATGCCGCAGGCGCGGGCGCACAAACGTACAGGCGGCGGGAGCAACTGCTCCCGCCGCCTCGACGTTTCTCCGCCCGCTATGTGCCCGGTCGACGCCGCGTCGCGATGAGGGCGCCCGTCACGGCGAGTGCCACCACAAGAACGGCCCCGACGATCCACAGCACGTCACCGAGCGGGATCTCGGATGCCGTGTCGCCGTGGTGACCGGATCCGTCGTCCGGCCCCGTGGTGGTGCCCGGGTTCGGAACCGCCCCGCCGCACGCGGCCGGCTCCGTCGCGCCGTCCGCGGTTGCCTCACCCGTCCAGGTGAAGGGGATCTCGCCACCGACCGGGTGCCCGTCGGCCGACACGACCTGCCACTCGAGCGTGTAGTCGCCCGCCGGGCCGATCGCCGCGGGGGTCGAGACGGTCGCATCGACGATCGTGAGGCATCCGTCGCCGTAGTAGAGCCCGTCGGAGCTGCGCACCCGCAGCGCGAACGCGGCATCCCCGGCGCCCGAGAGCAGCGTCTCGTTCATGGTGACCGAGAACTCCGCGGGCAGCTCCGCGAGCGTGACGCCGGCCTCCGGCGTCGACGCCACGAGCACGCTGTGGGCCTCGGCCGCCGGTGCCGCGACGAGCGCGAGGGCGGCCCCCGCCGCGACGACGGATGCCGCCGCGGCGAGCGCGCGCAGTGCGCGTGTCACGCGTCGCCGCCGTCGCGGGGCTCGCGCGGGCCGGCCACGGCATCCGCGGCCCGTCGGCGCCAGACGACCGCGAGCACGAGGCCGACGGCGCCGAGCGCGAGGCCGCCGATGCCGAGCACGCGCGCGAGCACGTCGACCGGCGGCTGGGCGTCGGGCGCCGCCGCGTCGGGTGCGCTCGTGACCTCCGGCGTCGCGTGGTCGTCGTCCGTGCCACCGTGGTGGTCGGCCGCGGGCGCGTCGTTCACGTAGAGCACGGGCGCCGGGTGCTCGGACCCCTCGGCGGCGTCGCTCCACGACACGGTGCTGCCGTCGCTGTAGCCCTGGTCGACGGGGAGCAGGATCGAGCCCGTGTCGGGCACCGGTCCGAGCGACACCGGGAACAGGCCGAGCTCGCCGGCGCCGAGACCGGCCCCGGCATCCGCGGTCCACACGATGCGGGTGACCGCCTCGGTGATCTGCGTCTCGCCCACCGTGACCGGCTCGGGCAGCTTCTCGCGCACCAGCTCCGCGGTCCAGCCGGGGACGGGCACCGTGCGCACGCTCGTGAACGGGGTGTCGGCGGGCAGGGTGAGGGTGAGCGACACCGTCCGGGCGGCGTCGGACTCGTTCGGCACCTTGAAGGTCAGCAGCGCGTAGCTGCCGGGCTCGGCGGTGTTGCCGTCGAGCGAGACGTGAGCGCTCGCCGACAGCGGTGCGGCGAGTGCGAGTGCGGTCGCGGCGGCGACCGCGACGAGAGCCGCGGAGGCGCGGCGGGGGATGCGGGACATGGTTCTCCTGACGAATGGGTTCGGATGCGATCGCGGGCGCGCCTGGCGACGCCCGGACCATCCGGACGTCAGGCGCGAACGGCCCGCGGGGGACCGCGCCGGGCGATCGTGTCGAGGAGAGCGGATGCTCGGGGCACCACGTGGCGGACGACCGCGGCCCGCGGGGCCTCGTGCGCCGGCGCCGGCATCCGAATGCCGAGGGCGCGCACGAGGAACCCGCCGAGCCGCGCGAGCACGCCCCACACGCGGCGCTCGAGGTGACGCAGGTAGAGCACGGTGAGCGCGCCCGCGACGAGGTGCGCGAGCCACATCGCGCCGCCGCCCTGGGCCACGGCGGCCCCGGGGTCGGCGACGAGCGCGACGAGCGCGTGGTGGTGCGCGCCCGTGGCCGTCACGGCGCCGCCCTGCCCGAGCAGCGAGAAGGCGAGGTGGAAGGCGAGCTGCGCGATCGCGACGCCCGCGACGAGGCGGGGGAGCGCGATCCGGCGGCCCGCGGCGACACGCCCGACGGCGACCGTGCCGACCGCCGTCGCGAAGACCGCGCCGAGCGCGAGGGCGATGGCGCTCGGCGCCGGGCCGCCGCCCGTGAGGTGCGAGACCGCGGCGAGCACCGTGGCGACGCCGCCGAGCAGCGCGCCGCGCGACAGGCGGGCGGCTCTCGGCGTCATGACTCCAGGGTAGCCGGGGCCGCCGGGGCGCGGCGCGTGCCCCGCGAACGCGTGCCACGCGAACCGGGGACGGCGCGCCGACACGTTATTCGCGCAGACGCCCGCCTCCGTCACCGGGACGGGTTAGGCTGCCGGTACCGCTTCGGAGGGGAGACCGGGATGGCACGCATCGGAGAGAGCGCCGACCTGCTCAAATGCTCCTTCTGCGGCAAGAGCCAGAAGCAGGTTCAGCAGCTCATCGCCGGTCCCGGCGTGTACATCTGCGACGAGTGCGTCGAACTGTGCAACGAGATCATCGAGGAGCGGCTCGCCGAGGCGGGCGAGGAGGTCGCGAGCGAGTTCGACCTCCCGAAGCCGAAGGAGATCTTCTCCTTCCTCGAGGAGTACGTCATCGGTCAGGAGCCCGCCAAGCGGGCGCTCTCCGTCGCCGTCTACAACCACTACAAGCGCATCCGCTCGATGCAGACGCTCGCCCCCGCCGACGCGAAGCGCGACGACGTCGAGATCGCGAAGTCGAACATCCTGCTCATCGGGCCGACGGGCTGCGGCAAGACCTACCTCGCGCAGACCCTGGCGAAGCGCCTCAACGTGCCGTTCGCGGTCGCGGATGCCACGGCGCTCACCGAGGCGGGCTACGTCGGCGAGGACGTCGAGAACATCCTGCTCAAGCTCATCCAGTCCGCCGACTACGACGTCAAGCGGGCCGAGACGGGCATCATCTACATCGACGAGGTCGACAAGATCGCCCGCAAGGCCGAGAACCCGTCGATCACGCGCGACGTGTCGGGCGAGGGCGTGCAGCAGGCGCTGCTGAAGATCCTCGAGGGCACGGTCGCCTCGGTGCCGCCGCAGGGCGGCCGCAAGCATCCGCACCAGGAGTTCATCCAGATCGACACGACGAACGTGCTGTTCATCGTGGCGGGCGCGTTCGCGGGCCTCGAGGAGATCATCTCGGCGCGCGTCGGCCGCCGCGGCATCGGTTTCGGCGCCCCCCTGCACAGCAAGCGCGACGAGGCGGAGCTGTTCAGCGAGGTGCTTCCGGAGGACCTGCACAAGTTCGGCCTCATCCCCGAGTTCATCGGCCGCCTCCCGGTCGTCACGACGGTGTCGCCGCTCGACCAGTCGGCCCTCATGGAGATCCTCACCGAGCCGAAGAACGCGCTCGTCAAGCAGTACCAGCGCATGTTCGAGCTCGACGGCGTGGAGCTCGAGTTCGACCAGGGTGCGCTCGAGGCGATCGCCGATCTCGCGGTGCTGCGCCAGACGGGCGCTCGCGGCCTCCGCGCGATCCTCGAGGAGGTGCTCGGGCCGATCATGTTCGAGGTGCCGTCCTCCGAGGAGGTCGCCCGCGTGGTGGTGACGAAGGAGGCCGTGATCGACAACGCGGCCCCCACGATCGTGCCGCGTCCGGCACGTCGCGCGGAGAAGTCCGCCTAACCATCCCGAGAGCGCCTGATACCAAAGTGGTATCATTCGGGGTATGGCCATCACCGTTCGCATTCCCGAGGAACTCGACACTCAACTCGAGCAGCTCGCGGCTCGCGAGAACGTCTCGAAGCACGCACTTCTCCTGCGGGGCGCCCGTGTCGTGGTCGAGCGCGCCTCCCGGCGCGACGAGATCGACGAGGGTCTCGACTTCGTGCTGAGTCACGATGCCGAACTCCTGACGCGCCTCGAAGACGCGTGACCCGCTACCTCACGATCGACGACGCGCTTCAGGTTCTCGGTCGCTTCGGCTTCCACGCGCGCGACGCGGGACTTCTCGCATCCGCACTCGCACGACCCGCGACGACGGTCTTCGGCACCGACGCCTACGAGACGCTCGAACTGAAGGCCGCTGTACTCCTCGAGTCCCTTGCGCGGAACCATGCCCTCGTCGACGGGAACAAGCGCACCGCGTGGACGCTCACGGTGCTGTTCCTCTGGATCAACGGCTACCGCCATGACATGGATACCGACACCGCGTTCGAGCTCGTGCTCGGGGTGGCGCGGGGTGAGCTCGAACCGGCGGATGCCGCGGAGATCATCCGCCGGCACCTGGTCGCCCGCTGACGGAGGCCGGATCCCGCTCGTCCGGGGAGGGGTTGGCTAGGGTCGAGGCATGACCGACACCGCCGTCGTGCCCCCCTCGCCCGTCGTCCGCGGCATCCGTCGCGCCGCCATCATCGCGATCATCGCGTCGCTCGCCGTCGCCGCGCTGCTCGGCATCATCGCCCTGCTGAGCGGCGAGTTCGGCGAGCTGCAGGGCAGGGTGCTGCTCACGACGCTCACGGTGGCCGCGTTCGGCACGACGGCGCTCTGCCACCTCGCGATCGTCACGCGCGCCGTGCGCGTCGTGGGGTTCGTCGGCATCGCGGCGAGCGCGGGGGCGGCGCTGTGCGCCTTCGTCCTCATCTGGGTCGACTGGGGCACGACGAGCTCGTGGGACGGCATGGAGCCGTGGCTGAAGGCGTTCGGCGTGCTCACGGTCGTCGCCGTGAGCCTCGCGCAGGCCAACCTGCTGCTCCTGCTCGCGGGTCGGCCGCACCGGGCCATCCGGATCGCGCTGGCCGTGACGCTCGTCACGGTGGTGGTCGTCGCCGTCATGATCATCCTGCCGATCGTGTCGGGCGGCGAGATCCCCGGCGACCACGGGGAGCCGTACTGGCGCGCGCTCGGCGTGGTCGGCATCCTCGACGCGCTCGGCACGATCGCGCTGCCGATCCTGGGGCTCGTGCTGCGGCGCGCGCCCGTGGGGACGGCTGCGGCCGCGGCGCACGCGTCGGGCTTCGCGGTGGAGCTCGACGGCGAGCTGCTCACTCGGCTCGACGAGCGCGCCGCCCGCGACGGCGTCAGCCGCGACGTCGCCGCCCGAGACGCGGTCGCGCGGGGCCTCGACATCTCCTGAGCCGTCCGCGTCGCCGCGCGCCGAGCGGTCCACGGCTCGCGCGGCGGCCCGCGTCATCGGGCGACGACGGCCAATAGGCTCGGATGCCATGCGCGCCTCCGACCTCGCCCAGCCGATCGGCGCCGGGATCGTCGGCGCGGTCACCGGATTCGCGAGCTCCTTCGCGCTCGTCGTGGCCGGCCTCCACGCCGTGGGCGCCTCGGACGCCGACGCGGCATCCGGGCTGCTCGCGCTCTGCCTCCTGCAGGGGATGCTCGCGATCGTGCTCGGCCTGCGTTATCGGATGCCGCTCGCCTTCGCGTGGTCGACCCCCGGTGCGGCGCTGCTCGTCGCGGCGCAAGCGACGACGGGCGACTACCGCGCGGCGGTGGGCGCCTTCCTGCTGTGCGGGGTGCTGCTCGTGATCACGGGGCTGTGGCCGGCCCTCGCCCGCGCGATGACGCGCATCCCGAAGGCCATCGCGAGCGCCATGCTCGCCGGCATCCTGTTCCCCATCTGCCTCGCGCCCGTGCTCGCGTCGGTGCAGCTGCCCGCGCTCGCGCTCCCCGTGGTCGTCGTGTGGCTCGTGGTCGCGCGCCTCGCGCCACGCTGGGCGGTGCCTGCCGCCGTCGTGGTCACGGTCGTCGTGGTGGCCGTCTCCGGCGAGGCGGCCGACCTGGCGGGAACCCAGCTGCTGCCGACGATCACCGTCACCTGGCCGAGCCTCGACCCGGCCGTGCTCGTGAGCCTCGGGGTGCCGCTGTACGTCGTCACGATGGCCGGCCAGAACGTGCCGGGCTTCGCTGTGCTCACGACCTTCGGCTACCCGCATCCGCCCGCCCGGGCGATCCTCGCGAGCTCGGGTGCGGCGACCGTCGTCGGCTCGGTGTTCGGCGGCTACACCCTCAACCTCGCGGCGATCACGGCCGCGATGATGGCGGGCCCCGACGCGCACCCGGATCGCGACCGCCGGTGGGTGGCGTCGGTCACGGGGGGCGTCGCCTACCTCGTGATCGGGCTCGGAGCGGGCGCAGCGACCGTGCTCGTCTCGGTGAGCCCGCCCATCCTCATCACCGCGGTCGCGGGGCTCGCGCTCTTCGGGGCCTTCGCGACGGCGGCCACGACCGCCCTCGAGGAGGCATCCACCCGTATCGTCGCCGCCGTCACCTTCCTCGTGGTGGCGTCGGGGGTGACCATCGCGGGGATCGGGTCGGCGTTCTGGGGACTCGTGGTGGGCGGCGTCGCGATGCTCGTGCTGACGTGGCGCCCGCGCCGGAGGACGGCGCCTAGTCCGCGCTGACGGGCCTCGCGTCGCGGGCGCGCGGCGCGCCCACGAGCGCGCGCAGGCTCGCGCCGAAGAGCACGAACAGCGCGCCCATCCCCGCGGCGAGCAGCGCCACCCCGAACGAGACCACCGAGGTGAACAGCGAGGCCCGGAGGAACGAGGCGTTCATGACGGTCGCGCGCAGCGGGTCGTCGCGGTCGAGCTCCGCGTAGGTCTTGCCGTCGCTCATCTCGAGGGCGTGCGTCTGGATGATGTCGGCCTGGATGTAGGCGGTGACGGGCCCCTGGACGGTCGCCCCCGGGAACGCCATCGCGTCGTCGGGGATCGTGATGTTCTCGGCGCGCAGCTGCGTCGCCACGGTGATCCATACCGCGCCTGCCGCGACGATGAGCAGGATGCCGCCCACGATGCCGGCGAGGCCGACCAGGCGGATGAGGCCCGCGGCACGGGCGGAGACGGTGACGTCGGTGCGGGATTCGCTGGTGGTGGTCATGGTGGGCTCCCTCTCGTGGGCTTTCGCCTCGAAGCTAGCCCGGCTCGCCGTCGGCCGGTAGGACCAAGGTCATGTGGCGCGGGAAGTTAGCCTGGAGGTTCATGTTCGCCCGCATCCGCGATACCTTCGCCGACCCCGTGCTGCGCTCGCTCACCGTCGCGACGCTCATCAGCACCGTCGGACGCGGCGTCTCGCTGACGCTCGTCGTGCTGTACCTCTCGCTCGTCGCGGGCCTGCCTGCCGAGCAGGTCGCACTCGTGTACGCGATCGGGTCCGGCATCGGCATCGCGGCGTCGTATCTCGGCGGTCACCTGGCCGACTCCGTCTCGGCGCGCTGGATGCTCGTCGGCGGGGTCGTCGCGGCGGGCCTCGCGCTGGCGTCCGTGGCGCTCGTCACCGAGCTGTGGCAGGCGGTCGTGGCCGAGTCGGTCGTCTCGGTCGCGCTCGGCACCAACGGCTCGGTGCGTTCGGCGATCATCGCGCGTGCGTTCTCGCCCGAGACGCGCGTCACGAGCCGCGCGGTGCTGCGCACGGTCACGAACATCGGCATCACGATCGGCACCGGCGTCGGCGCGATCGCGCTCGCCCTCGGAACGGCGGAGGCGTACCGCGCGATCCTCGTCGTGGGCGGGATCGCGTACGCCGCCTCCGCGCTGCTGCTGGTCCGGCTGCCCGCGCGCGTCGACGCGCCGAGCCGCGCCGAGCGCGAGGCGGATGCGGATGCCGTCCCCGCGGCCGGCCGGAGCCCGTGGCGCGATCCCCGCTACCTGCTGTTCTCGGGCCTCGCCGCGGTGTTCGCGATCCAGTTCGTGGTGCTGAACGTCGGCATCCCGCTGTGGGTGGCGCACGACACGGTCGCGCCCGAGTACCTCGTGTCGATCATGTTCATCGTCAACACGGTGCTCGTCATCGCCCTGCAGGTGCCGCTCTCCCGGGGCACGCACGACCTCCGGCGGGCAGGCAACGTCACCGCCGTCGCGGGCGTGCTGATGGCGCTCGGCTGCGTGCTCTACGGTGCCGCCGCGGGCACTCCGCTCGTCGCGACCGTGGTGCTGCTCGTCGCGGCCTCGGTGCTGCACGCGCTCTCGGAGGTGCTCTCGCAGGGCGGCGCATGGGGGCTGAGCTTCGAGCTCGCCGACCCGCGACGGCCGGGTGCGTACCAGGGCATGTTCTCGATGACGTTCGCGATCGCCTCGATGGTGGGTCCGCTGCTGATCACCTGGACGGCGATCAGCATGGGTTTCGCGGGCTGGCTGATCCTCGCGGCGATGTTCCTGCTCGCCGCCCTGGGTGTCGCGGTGATCGCCCACCGCGCAGCCCGCAGCGGGAGCGCGCCTCAGGAGTTCTCGGCGCGCCCCTGACGCCAGTAGCCCATGAAGGCGACGGCGCGGCGGTCGATGCCGAGCTCCTTCACGAGGTGCCGGCGGATGGTTGTGATCGTGCCGGCCTCACCCGCGAGCCACGCGTAGAGCGGGGCGCTCTTGAGCGCGGCGCCGCCGCGCGCGTTGCGGGGCACCTCCCAGAGGAGGCCCTCCTCGATGTCGACCTCCTCGGGCTCCGCACCCGGGTGCGCCTCGAGCAGCTCGGTGGCGACCGCGGCGACGCGCTCGACGAGGGCATCGCCGTGCGGTCGCCCCTCGCGCGCGAGGGCGTGCACCGCGAACCCCGGATGCCGCGGCAGGTACGCGGCGTCGCCGGCATCCGGCAGCTCGACGACGACCGTGCCGCGCGCGTCCTGCGGCAGCTGCTCGAGGATGCGGGCGATCGCGGGCGCCGCCGTCTCGTCGCCGGCGAGGAGGTGGTGGTCGCTCCTCGCCGGCGGCACGAAGTCGATGCCCCCGTAGGGTCCCGGGTGCGCGGCGTGCGGTCCCAGCACGAGCAGCTCGTCGCCGAGCGCCGCGTCGATCGCCCAGCGCACCGCCGGACCCTCGGGTCCGTGCAGGGCGAAGTCGACGAGCAGCTCCTCGCCCTCGAAGCCGCGGATCGTGTAGGTGCGGAACGGGGGGCGCTCGCCGGCCGGCATTGCCCGCCACGTCGCGTACCATTCGGGGTCGGTCGGCATCGCGTCGATGCCCTGCGGGCTCGGCGGCACGATCTTGATGCGCTGGTCGAAGCCGGGGTCGGCGAGCCGCTCCGCGCGGGTGGGGCGCAGGGCGAAGCGCCGGAAGGTGGGCGTCAGGTCGTCGATGCGCGCGACCTCGACGCGGACGAACGCCCACGGCTCGGTCGCGGGGCGGGCGAGGGTCTCAGCGGACATGGTGCCTTCCGATCGGGACGACGAGGGGGGTCTCCGACACGGGGTCGGGGATGACGTGGCTGCGGATGCCGAACACCTGCTCGACGAGCTCGGGGGTGAGGATCTCGGCGGGCGCACCGCTCGCGACGATGCGGCCCTCGCTCATGGCGACGATCTCGTCCGCATAGCGCGCCGCGAGGTTGAGGTCGTGCAGCACCATGACGATGGTCGTGCCGCGGTCGCGGCCGAGCTCCGCGAGCAGGTCGAGCACCTCGATCTGGTGGGCGACGTCGAGGAAGGTGGTCGGCTCGTCGAGCAGCAGGATCTCGGTCTCCTGGGCGAGTGCCATCGCGATCCAGACCCGCTGGCGCTGACCCCCCGAGAGCTCGTCGACGCTGCGCTCGGCGAGCTCGCTCGTGCCGGTGGCGGCGAGGGCGGCCGCGACCGCCTCGTAGTCGTGGGTGTTCCACCGGGCGAGCAGGCGCTGGTGCGGATGCCGCCCCCGTCCGACGAGGTCGGTCACGGTGATCCCCTCGGGGGCGACGGGGCTCTGCGGCAGCAGGCCGAGCACACGCGCCACCTGCTTCGAGGGCCGCGAGGCGATCGGCTCGCCGTCGAGGAGCACCTGGCCGCTCGCGGGGGACAGCAGCCGGGCGAGGGCGCGCAGCAGGGTCGACTTGCCGCATCCGTTCGCGCCGACGATCGCCGTGATGCGTCCGGGGGAGACGTCGAGGTCGAGCCGGTCGACGACGGTGCGGTCGCCGTAGCCGAGGGTGACCTCGCGCGCCTCGAGGCGGTGGTCGAGGGTCATAGCGTGCCTCCCTGGCGGGCCGTCCGCGCGAGCAGGTAGATGAGGAACGGCGCGCCGAGCGCGCCCGTGACGACGCCGACCGGGTAGCGGGCGTCGAAGGCGAACTGGCCGACGAGGTCGGCGACGAGCACGAGCAGCGCGCCGACGAGACCGGCGGGCAGGAGGAGCGACGAGCCGGGTCCGAGTAGGCGGCCGGCGATGGGACCCGCCATGAAGGCGACGAAGGAGATCGGTCCCGCCGCCGCGGTCGCGAAGGCGAGCAGGGCGACCGCGCCGAGGATGAGCGCGAGCCGCGCCCACGTCACGCGAACCCCGAGCGCCGCCGCCGTCTCGTCGCCGAGCCGCAGCGCGCCGAGATCGCGCGAGAGCCCGAACATGAGCGGCAGCAGCACGAGCGAGGCGGCCGCGAGCGGGGCGACGCTCTCCCAGCTCGCGCCGTTGAGGCTGCCGGAGAGCCACCGCATCGCGGCGGGCATGTCCCAGTCGGATGCGCGCGAGAGCACCCACGACACGACGCTCTGGAGCATCGCGGCCACCCCGATGCCGATGAGCACGAGCCGGGCGCCCGAGAACCCGCGCCGGTAGGCGAGCAGGTAGATCGCGAGGGCCGTCGCGAGCGCGCCCGCGAGCGCGAAGAGCGACACCCCGGCGCCGCTCCAGGAGAGCACGACGATGCCGACGACGCCGGCGGCGCTCGCGCCCCAGGTGATGCCGATGATGTCGGGGGAGGCGAGCGGGTTGCGCAGCATGGTCTGGAAGGTGACCCCCGCGAGGCCGAATGCGAACCCCGCGAGCAGGCCGAGGGTGGCGCGCGGCAGGCGCAGCTCGCCGACGGTGAACGACGCCCCGGGAACCTGCTGGCCGAGGATGACGCGGATCACCTCGTCCGGCCCGTAGAGGGTCTTGCCGATCATGAGGCTCGCGGCGAAGACCGCGACGACGAGCCCGGCGAGCACGGTGGTGCGCACCACCCGGCGGCGGGTGCGTCGGCGGCGGCCCGCGACGACGCCCGCGAGGGTCTCCTCACGGGCGGGCGCGGCGGCCACCACGGCGCCGCTCACAGCTCGCGCACCTTCCGCCGGCGCGCGAGCGCGATGAACACGGGGGCGCCGATGAGCGCCGTGACGATGCCGACCTCGACCTCGTCCGGTCGCGCGATCACGCGGCCCACGACATCCGCCGAGGTCAGCAGCACGGCGCCGACGACGGCGCTCACCGGCAGCAGCCAGCGGTGGTCGGTGCCGACGAGCAGGCGGCACAGGTGCGGCACGATGAGGCCCACGAAGCCGATGGGGCCGGCGATCGCTGTCGCCGCGCCGCACAGCACGAAGGCGCCCGCCGAGGCGATGAGGCGCGTGCGGCCCACGTGCTCGCCGAGCCCCGTCGCGACCTCGTCGCCGAGCGCGAGCGAGTTCATGCCGCGGGCCATGACGAGCACGAGGGCGGCGCCCACGGCGAACGCGGGGGCGACGAGCGCGATGCGGTCCCACACGGCGCCGCCGACACCACCGATCTGCCAGAACCGGAACGAGGTCATCTCCTGGATGCGGGGCAGCAGGATGGCGCTCACCAGCGAGCCGAGCGCGGCGGTCGTGGCGGCGCCCGCGAGGGCGAGCTTGAGCGGCGTCGGACCACCGCGGCCGAGCGACCCGACGGCGTAGACGAAGACACCGGCCGCCGTCGTGCCGACGATCGCGACCACGACGACCGAGACCGGGTCGGACAGCCCGAAGAACGCCATGCCCGTCACGACGGCGAGCGAGGCGCCCATCGAGAGGCCGAGGATGCCGGGATCCGCGAGCGGGTTGCGGGTGACCGCCTGCAGCGATGCCCCCGAGAGGGCGAGCGCGGCGCCGACCAGGATCGCCAGCGCCGTGCGCGGCATCCGGGCCGTGACGGCGGCCGCGCCGATCGAGGAGGCGTCCCCGCCGAGCGCCGCCATGATCTCGTCGAGGGACACGGTGCGCGTGCCGATCGCGAGGGACAGCGCGGACGCCGCGAGCAGCGCTCCGAGGGAGCCGAGGATCCAGGCGACACGGACGACCGCCGGGCGCCGCAGGGTCGCGGCGTCCGGCGGCGTCAGGGAGCCGGTGGTGGCGGTCACCCGGCCTGTGCGGCGAACAGCGCGAAGTAGTCGCCGATGTTGTAGCCGATCGAGAGCGGCGACGGGTTGGCGGAGGCCGCGAGCGGTGTGGCGTTCGGGAGGATCACGACGTGGCCCGCGGCGATGGCCGGGATCTTCGACAGCAGCGGGTCGGCCTGGAGCTGCGCGACGAGGTCGCCGTCCGGGTCGCCGTAGGTGACGAAGATGTCGACGTCGGCGAAGCGCTCGGCCTCCTCGGAGCTCGCGCTCGTGTAGAAGGAGTCCGTCGCGGCCGACTCCTCCTCGACGACGGCCGGCACGGGCAGTCCGAGCCCCTTGAGGAAGCCGGGGCGGGTGTCGAGCGTCGTGTAGAAGCCGATCTGGCTGAAGTCGGACGGGTCGATGAAGGAGAACAGGATCTTCTTGTCCTTGATCACCGCGTTCGCCTCGAGCGCCGCGTCGATCTTGCCGTGCAGCTGCTCGATGAGGGCGTCGCCCTCCTTCGAGAGGCCGAGCGCCTTCGCGTTCAGTCGGATCATGTCGTCGACGGAGGTGCCCCAGGCCACCTCGGGGTAGGCGACGACGGGTGCGATCTTCGAGAGGGTGTCGTAGTCCTCCTGGGTGAGACCCGAGTAGGCGGCGAGGATCACGTCGGGGTGGGTGTCTGCCACGGCCTCGAAGTCGATGCCGTCGTCCTCGTTGAAGAGCACCGGGGTCTCTCCGCCGAGCTCGTCGAGCTTCTCCTCGACCCACGGCAGGATGCCGTCGCCGTCGTCGTCGCCCCAGGTGACCTTCGCCATCCCGACGGGCACGACGCCGAGCGCGATCGGCACCTCCTGGTTGGACCAGGAGACGGTCGCCACGCGTTCGGGCTTCGCGGCGATCGTCGTCTCGCCGAACGCGTGCTCGATCGTGACGGGGAAGGCGGATGCGTCGCCCGGCGCGTCGGAGCCGGCCTCGGGTGCCGTGGTGGTGGCGCAGGCCGACAGCGCGAGGGCTGCGGCGGCGACGATCGGAAGGGTGCGGAGGACGCGCACGAGGATCCTTTCGGATGGGGGAATGAGGTAAGGCTCACCTAAATAGATGGCACTGAGGTTAACCTAACCTCACCCCGCGCCGCACTGTCAAACGCGGATGCGGTGCGGGCGCGTCACCCCAGCCCGCGACGCTCCAGCAGCGGCTCGAGGGCCGCATCCCGCCCCCGGAAGTCCCGGAAGGCGGCGAGCGGATCGCGCGTGCCGGCCGTCTGCAGCAGGCGCCGCCGGAAGCGCTCCCCGTTCTCCCGCGTCAGGCCGCCGTTCTCGCGGAACCACTCGACCGTGTCGGCGTCGAGCACCTCGCTCCAGATGTACGAGTAGTAGCCGGCGTCGTAGCCGCCCGAGAACACGTGGGCGAAGTACGTCGTCGCGTAGCGCGGGGGCACGGCGTCATCCGCGAGACCGGCGGCGGCGAGCGCGTCCGCCTCGAAGGCGGCGGCATCCGTCACCGCCTGCGCGTCCTCGAGGTCGAGGGTGTGCCAGGCCTGGTCGAGGAGCGCCGCCTGCAGGTACTCGCTCGTGCCGAAGCCCTGCCCGAAGCGCTCCGCGTCGCGCAGGCGCTGGGCGATCGAGGGATCGAGCGGTTCGCCCGTCTCGTGGTGGCGGGCGTAGTTCGCGAGCACCTCGGGCCACATCGCCCACATCTCGTTGACCTGGCTCGGGAACTCCACGAAGTCGCGGAACACGTTCGTGCCGCCGAGGCTCGGGTAGCGCGCGTGGGCGAACAGGCCGTGCAGCGCGTGGCCGAACTCGTGGAAGAAGGTCTCCACCTCGTCGAGGGTCAGCAGGGTGGGCTCGCCCGCCGCGGGGCGCGGCACGTTGAGGTTGTTGGTGACGACGGCCCCCTGACCGAGCAGCTCGTTGCGCACCACGAGCGAGTTCATCCACGCCCCGCCGCGCTTCGCGTCGCGCGTGTACAGGTCGAGCAGGTAGAGGCCGAGCGGTCCGTCCTCGTCGCTCACCTCGAACACCCGCACCTCGTCGTTCCAGCCCCGCAGTTCGGGGCGCTCCGCGAAGCTCAGGCCGTACAGCCGCTCGGCGGCGAAGAACACCCCGTCGCACAGCACGCGCTCCGCCTCGAACCACGGCCGCAGGGCGGCGGTGTCGAGCTCGTAGCGCTCGCGGCGCACGGCCTCCGCGGCGTAGGCCCAGTCCGAGGCCGTGACGGGGGCGCCGAAGGTCTCGGCCAGCTCGGCGCGCTCGACGGATGCGTTGCGCGCGGCGGCGGGCGCGAGGCGACCCAGCAGCTCGGCGACCGCCTCGGGGGAGCCGGCCGTCTCATCCGCCGTCACGACCGAGGCGTGGTCGCGGAAGCCGAGCAGCCGGGCGCGCTCGGCGCGGGCGCGCACGAGGTCGAGCACGAGGTCGCGGTTGTCGAACTCGCCGCCGCGGGTCCCGCGCGCGCGGGAGGCCTCCATGATGCGGGCGCGGGTCGCGGGCACCTCGATCGACGACAGCCACGGGTGGCCGGTCGGCAGCACGAGCGTCACGAGCCAGCCGTCGAGGTCGCGGGCGGCGGCGGCCTCTCGTGCCGCGGAGCGCTCGGATGCGGCGAGCCCCGCGAGCTCCGCCGCGTCCGTCACGTGTACGGCGAGCGCGTTGGTGTCGTTCAGCAGGTTCTTCTCGAAACGCGTGGTGAGGGTCGAGATCCGCTGGTTGAGCTCGCGCAGGCGCTCCTTCGCGGGCTCGTCGAGGGCCGCGCCGGCGAGCACCATCTCGATGTGCCGTCGCTCCACGAGGTAGCGCTGCTCGGCGTCGAGGGCGTCGCGCTCGGCGTGGATGGCATCGACGCGAGCGAAGAGGGCCGGGTCGAGCACGATCGCGTCGTGGTGCGCGGCGAGGCGCGGGGCGAGCTCCTCCTCGAGGGACTGGATGGCATCCGTGGTGTCGGAGGAGGCGAGGGTGAAGAACACCGTCGCGACGCGGTCGAGCACGCGACCCGAGCGCTCGAGGGGCACGAAGGTGTTCTCGAAGCTCGGCGCTGCGGGGTCGGCGGTGATCGCCGCGACCTCCGCGAGCTGCTCGGCCATCCCGGCGTCGAATGCCTCGCGGAAGTGCTCGTCGCGCACGGCGGCGAAGTCGGGCAGCTGGTAGGGGAGCGCGCTGTCGGCGAAGAACGGGTTCGTCATCCGTCCAGCCTAGAATCGTGCGGCCGCGCGAACTCCGACAGAGACGCGATGTCGTCTGCAGGTAGCGGTCGTAGGCGACCCTGCGTCGGAGTTCGCGCGCCGCGCACTCGGTAGATTGGCGGGATGAGCGCCGAGCACTACACCCACGGCCACCATGAGACGGTGCTGCGGTCGCACATCTGGCGCACCGCTCTCAACTCGGCCGCGTACCTGCTGCCGCACCTGCAGCCGGGGATGTCGATCCTCGACGTCGGCGCGGGGCCGGGCACGATCACGGTCGACCTCGCCGAGCTCGTGGCCCCGGGTCGTGTGGTCGGCATCGACGCCTCGGAGGACGTGGTCGCGCAGGCGCGTGCGCACGCCGCCGAGCGCGGCGTCACGAATGTCGAGTTCCACGTCGCCGACGCCTACGCCCTGCCGTACGCCGACGGCGAGTTCGACGTCGTGCACGCCCACCAGGTGCTGCAGCACCTCGGCCGGCCGGTCGAGGCGCTCGCCGAGTTCCGGCGGGTGGTCGCCGACGGCGGGGTCGTCGCGGTGCGCGAATGCGACTACGCGGGCGTCGTCATCCATCCGCTCACCCTGGGGCTCGAGTCGTGGGCGGTGCTCTACCAGCGCGTGCACCGCAGCAACGGCGGAGAACCGGATGCCGGGCGCCGCCTCAAGGCGTGGGCGCGCGAGGCGGGCTTCGCCTCGGTCGAGTCGACGGCCTCCCTCTGGTGCTTCTCGGACGACGACGAGCGCACCTGGTGGGGCGGCATGTGGCGGGACCGCGTGCTCGCCTCGGCCTTCGCCGACGACGCGCTCGGCAAGGGCCTCGCGACGCGTGCCGACCTGCAGGCCATCAGCTCCGCCTGGGCCCACTGGGCCGAGGACCCGGACGGCTGGATGGCCTTCCCCCACGGCGAGATCCTCGCCCGGAAGTAGCCTTTCCGCTGATCGAGTGCCGCCGTGGGCGGTGTACTGAGACCTCAGTCGAGCAGGTCGCGGAGGACGGCGCCGTCGGGTGCGAGCCGCAGGCGCGTGCCGTCGTCGAGCTCGGCCACGGGCCGGCCCTCGAGCCAGGTGAGGGTCCAGCGCCAGGAGGACGTGTCGACGCCCGCGAGCTCGGACTCGACCTCGCGGATCGCGGCGACCATGGCATCCGGAACCCGCGGCGGCACCTCGCCGCCGACGCTCCACCGCGTTCCGAGCTGCATCAGCGGCGCGTCTCGTACATGACCCAGCGGGTGCGGGTGGCGACCTTCTCGTACAGCGCCTGCGCCGTGAGGTTGTCGTCGGCGGTGATCCAGCGCAGCGAGCCGCCCGTGCCGGCCGACAGCTCCGCGATCGCCTCGATGAGCGCGCGCCCCGCTCCCGTGCCGCGCGCGGCCGGGTCCACGAAGAGGTCGTCGAGGAACCAGTCCCGGCCGCCCGAGAAGGTGTCCGGATGCGAGCGGTAGTGGGCGATGCCGACGACCTGCCCGTCGCGCTCCGCGACGAGCGCGTCGATGCCGGAGTCGTCGGCGAGCAGCTGCTCCCAGACGCTGTCGAGGACCTCGTCGCCGAACTCGGTCTCGTAGAAGACCCCGTACGCGGTGAAAAGCTCGCGCCAGCGCGCCGCGTCGGCCGGCTCGACCGCCCGGACCGTGGTGTCGGCCACGGTCACGCCTCCGGCAGCTCGGCGAGCACGACGTCGCTCACGAGCACCTCGTCGCCCGCCACCAGGTCGAGCCGCTCGATGCGCCCCACGGCCCGCAGGTCGTCGAGCGCCTCGGCGAGGATCGCCGGACCCGCGAGGGTCGCCGACAGCATGGGCGTCTTCTGGGAGGCCTTGGCATCCGTCTTGGCGCGGCGGATGCCGACGAGCGCCGTGGAGACCGCCGGCAGCAGGCCGCGCGGCTCCTCCGTGACCCCGAGGTCGAGCACGGTCGGCCAGCTCGCGGCGTGCACCGAGCCGTCGTAGGTCCAGCGCCACACCTCCTCCGTCGCGAACGGCAGCACGGGTGCGAGCAGCCGCAGCAGCACGTCGATCGCGGTCCACAGCGCGGTCACGGCGCTCGCGTCGCCCGCGTAGGCGCGCTCCTTGACGAGCTCGAGGTAGTCGTCGCAGAAGGTCCAGAAGAACTGCTCGGTCACCTCGAGCGCGCGGGCGTGGTCGTACGCCTCGTAGGCACGGGTGGCCTCCTCGATCACCCGGCCGAGCTCGGCGAGCATGTCGGCGTCGAGGGGCGCGAAGCCGTGCGGGTCCTCCACCTCGGGGAACGAGTAGACGAACTTCGCGGCGTTGAGCACCTTGATCGCCAGGCGGCGACCGATCTTGATGGTCTTCGGATTCTGCGGGTCGAACGCCGCATCCGTGCCGAGCTTCGACGACGCCGCCCAGTAGCGCACCGCGTCGGAGCCGTGCTCGTCGAGGAGGCCCTGCGGGGTGACCACGTTGCCCTTCGACTTCGACATCTTCTTGCGGTCGGGGTCGACGATGAAGCCCGAGATGCCGGCGTGCGCCCACGGCGTCTCGCCGTGCTCGAGCCGCGCGCGCAGCACGGTCGAGAACAGCCAGGTGCGGATGATGTCCTGGCCCTGCGAACGCAGCGCGTAGGGGAATACCAGGTCGAAGAGCTCGGGGTCGTCCACCCAGCCGCCCGCGATCTGCGGGGTGAGGCTCGAGGTGGCCCAGGTGTCCATGATGTCGAGTTCGCCGACGAAGCCGCCGGGCACGCCGCGCTGCGACTCCTCGTAGCCGGGGGCGGCATCCGACGACGGGTCGACGGGCAGGGACGCCTCGTCGGGCACGATCGGCTGCTCGCGGATCGGCTCGCCCTCGGGATCCAGCGGGTACCAGACCGGGATCGGCACGCCGAAGAAGCGCTGGCGCGAGATGAGCCAGTCGCCCGTGAGCCCGCCGACCCAGTTCTCGTAGCGCACGCGCATGAACTCGGGGTGGAACTGCAGCTCGCGGCCGGATGCGAGCAGCTCCTCGCGCAGCCTCTCGTCGCGCGCGCCGTTGGTGATGTACCACTGGCGCGTGGACACGATCTCGAGCGGCTTGTCGCCCTTCTCGAAGAACTTCACGGGGTGCACGATCTTGCGCGGCTCGCCGATGAGGTCGCCCGATTCGGCGAGCAGCTCCACGATGCGGGCCTTCGCGCTGAACACGGTCTTGCCGGCGAGCTCGGCGTAGGCGGCGCGGCCGGCATCCGTGAACAGCCCCTCGGCGGGGGACTCGGGCAGGATGCGGCCGTCGAAGCCGATGATGGCGCGGTTCGGCAGGTCGAGCTCGCGCCACCAGACGACGTCGGTCACGTCGCCGAAGGTGCAGATCATGGCGATGCCGGATCCCTTGTCCTGCTGGGCGAGGTGGTGCGCCACGACGGGCACCTCGACGCCGAAGATCGGGGTCGTGACGGTCGTGCCGAAGAGCGGCCGGTAGCGCTCGTCATCCGGATGCGCGACGAGCGCGACGCACGCCGGCAGCAGCTCGGGGCGGGTCGTCTCGATCTCGATCGTGCCGCCGTCGGGGCGGTGGAAGCTCACCCGGTGGTAGGCGGCGGGCTGCTCCTTGTCCTCCAGCTCGGCCTGGGCGACCGCCGTGCGGAACGTCACGTCCCACAGGGTGGGCGCATCCGCCTGGTACGCCTCGCCGCGGGCGAGGTTACGCAGGAACGCGCGCTGGGCCACGCGCTGCGCCTCGTCGCCGATCGTGCGGTAGGTGAGCGACCAGTCGACCGAGAGCCCGAGGGTGCGCCACAGCTCCTCGAACTGCACCTCGTCCTCGGCGGTGAGACGCTCGCACAGCTCGACGAAGTTGCGGCGCGAGATGGGCAGCTGGTCGGCGGCCTTGCCGGAGGTGCCCTCGCCGCCCTCCTGCGGGGGCGTGAAGTCGGGGTCGTAGGGGAGGGTCGGGTCGCAGCGGACGCCGTAGTAGTTCTGCACGCGGCGCTCGGTGGGCAGGCCGTTGTCGTCCCAGCCCATCGGGAAGAACAGGTGCTTGCCGCGCATGCGCTGGTATCGCGCCATGAGGTCCATGTGGGTGTAGCTGAACACGTGCCCGATGTGCAGGCTGCCGGATGCCGTGGGCGGCGGGGTGTCGACGCTGAAGACGGCGGACTTGCCGGCGGCGAGCGCCGCATCCCGGTCGAACCGGTAGGTGCCCTCGTGCTCCCACGCCTCCCGCCACTTCGGCTCGAGGCCCTCCAGGGCGGGCTTCTCGGGGATGCGGGCGGCGTCGTTCATCGCGGTACTCCGGTTCGATATGTGCGGCACCGCGTCCTGGGGTGCCTGAGTGTGGGAACCCCGCGATTCTACCGAGATCAGGTCTCGCGGATCACGATGGTCTGCGACTGGAAGCTGCCGTCCTGGCGCTGCACGGTGATCGTGTAGCGCTGCTGCTTGTCGGTCTGGCCGCACTGGTAGTCGAAGTCCATCGTGTAGTTGAGCGGGAAGTCGTCGACCGGCTCGGCGTGCGCGTCGCTGGTGCCGACGCCGAACCACAGCGTCACGCCCGTCGTCGCCCAGCTGAAGGTCACCGGCACGGGGCCGCCGCCGCTGCAGTCGACGCTCTGGGTGGATGCCGTGTAGCTCGTGATGACGTTCGCGGGCGGCGGGGGCGGGGGTGCCTCCGTCTCGGTGGGTGTCGGGCTCGGCGACGGCGACTCCGACTCGGTGGGGGTGGGGCTGGGGCTCGTGCTCGTGGTGTCGGTGGGGGCGGGGCTCGGCGCGCCTGAGTTCACGGCGACCCAGATGAGCAGGCCGATGAGCGCGAGGAGCAGCACGCCGGCGATCACCGCGAGCGTGATGATGAGGCCCCGGTTGCCGCGGCCTCCTGTCGCCGCGCTGTTCGCGGGCGGCACGGTGCCGGCGGGCGGCACGGTCGCGGCCGGATGCGGCTCGTCGGCGAGCGGGATGGTGGCGGGGCCCGGCTGCGCGAGCGGTGCGCCGAAGCGCTCGGTGGGGGCGTCGGCGAGCGGCCCGGGCTCGGCGGGCGGTACCTGCCCGGGCGGCGTGGTGCCTCCGGGCGGGGGGAATCCCTCGGGGTAGCGCTGGGTGGGGGTGTCGTCGCTCACACCGCGAGGGTACGTGCTTTTCGGGTCTGTTCGGGGGTTTCCTTTCCAGAAGTGTGCACTCTCGGGGCTTCGGTTGTGCTAGTGAAATTAGAACAATAGGATGGCGTCATGCTCATCCGTGTCGACCCGGGGTCGGGGGTGGCGATCTACGACCAGATCGCCGCATCCGTCCGGGCCGCCGCGACCCGCGGTGCGCTCAGCCCCGGCGAGCGCCTACCCGCGGCGCGCGAGCTCGCCGAGGCCCTCGACGTCAACGTGCACACCGTGCTGCGCGCCTACCAGGACCTGCGCGACGAGGGCCTCGTCGACCTGCGCCGCGGCCGTGGCGCGGTCGTGACCGACGCCGCCGCGCGCGGCGCATCGCTGCTCGACGCCGTGCGTGCCCTCGTCGCCGAGGCGCGCCGCGAGGACGTGGGCCCCCAGACCCTCATCTCTCTGATCCGCGAGGAGTACCCCGCATGACCCGCACCACCGCCCGCCCGCCGCGCGCCCGCCTGCCGTTCTCGGTCTGGATCGTCGCCGTGGCGCTCCCCGTCGTCGTGTGGGGCGCCGCCGTGGCGCTGCAGCTCGCCTGGCTGCCGCAGCTGCCCGATCCGGTCGCCATCCATTGGGGGCCGGGCGGAGCAGACGGCTTCGCCTCCCCGTCGTCGAGCATCGCCCTCACCGCGGGCCTCGGCGTCGGTCTCACGGGGCTGTTCGCCCTCGTCCTCGCGACCGTGCGCGGTGCGAGCCCCACCGTCACCCACAAGCTGCTCGCCGTGATCTCGCTCGTCACCTCCGTCTTCACCGGCTTCACGGTGACCGCCTCGCTCGGCGTGCAGCTGGGGCTCGACGACGCCCGGGACGCGCCGGACTTCGGAGGCTGGGCCGTCGTCGGCCTCGCGGCCGCCGCGGTCGTCGGGGTGATCGCCTGGCTCGTGCTGCCGCGGGCCGTCCGCCCGGGTGAGGAGGTCGCGGAGGTCGCGCCGCTGCCGCTCGTGCCGGGGGAGCGCAGCGCCTGGATCGCCACCGTGCGGATCGGCACGGCGATCGCCGTCGTGATCGTCTCGGCGGTGGGCCTCGTCACGGTCTCCACCGTCGCCGCGGTCATCGTCTCGGGCGGCCTGATCTGGCCGCTCCTGCTGTTCCCGCTCCTGCTGATCGCGATGAGCGCGACCTCGATCGTGTGGCGGGTGCGGGTGGATGCGACCGGGCTCACCGTGCGGTCCGTGCCGCTCGGCTGGCCGCGCCGCCGCATCCGCGTCGCCGACATCGAGTCCGTCAAGACGGTGCAGGTGGAGCCGCTCGCCGAGTTCGGCGGCTGGGGCTGGCGCTGGACGCCCGTGGGCGGCCTCGGCGTGGTGGCCCGCGCGGGCGAGGGCATCCTCGTGGTGCTGCGCGACGGACGCCGCTTCACGGTGACCGTCGACGACGCCGAGACCGGTGCCGCCCTGCTCGCCGGCTACGTGGCGAGCGCTCCCGGATCCGGCGAGCGCGGCCCGCAGGACGGCAGCGCTCGCCACAACGGGTAGCGCTCGCGGGGGAGTAGAATCCGAGCACAGACTGCGATCCGGCCATCACCGGGGAGTCCTCGGAAGAACGGCTCGCGAGAGCCCACTAGACCCGAGCGGGTGCGCCCGTCAGCGCGTGAACGAGCGGTCGCCGTCCCCGGACGGCGGCAAGCGAGGTGGTACCGCGGCATCCGTCGTCCTCGTGAGTGATCAGACCACGAGCAACGGACGGATCGGATGAGCTACCCCCGCAACGCAGACGCAGACGGTGTGCCCGCGTCCCCCCGCTTCCCCGAGATCGAGCGCGGCATCCTCGCCTTCTGGAAGGCCGACGGCACCTTCGAGGCCTCCGTCGAGCAGCGCGAAGGCGACCCCGAGTGGGTGTTCTACGACGGGCCGCCGTTCGCGAACGGCCTGCCGCACTACGGCCACCTGCTCACCGGCTACGCGAAGGACGTCTTCCCGCGCTACCAGACCATGCGCGGCAAGCAGGTGCACCGCCGCTTCGGCTGGGACACCCACGGCCTCCCCGCGGAGCTCGAGGCGATGCGCCAGCTGGGCATCACCACCAAGGACGAGATCGAGCGGATGGGCGTCGGCGCCTTCAACGCGAAGGCGCGCGAGTCGGTGCTGCACTACACGCAGGAGTGGCAGGACTACGTCACCCGCCAGGCGCGCTGGGTCGACTTCGAGAACGACTACAAGACGCTCGACATCACCTTCATGGAGTCGGTGATCTGGGCGTTCTCGCAGCTGCACGCGAAGGGCCTCGCCTACGAGGGCTTCCGGGTGCTGCCCTACTGCTGGAACGACGAGACGCCGCTGTCGAACCACGAGCTGCGGATGGACGACGACGTCTACCAGCCGCGGCAGGACCAGTCCGTCACCGTGACCTTCCCGCTCGTCGGGGAGAAGGCGGAGGCGCTCGGCCTGACCGCGGTCAACGCGCTCGCCTGGACGACGACGCCGTGGACGCTGCCCACGAACGCCGCGCTCGCCGTCGGCCCCGACATCGCCTACGCCCTGCTGCCCGCCGGCCCGGCGGGTGCCGCCGACGGCTCGGAGGGGGGCGCGGCCCGCTACCTGCTCGCCGCCGACACCGTCGCCGCCTACGCGAAGGACCTCGGGTACCCGGATGCCGCATCCGCCGTCGCCGCGATCGAGCGCACCCTGACGGGTGCCGAGCTCGCCGGCGTGCAGTACGACCGGCTGTGGGACCACTACGTCGACGCCTACGGACCGGACGCGTTCCGCATCCTGGTCGCCGACTACGTCGCCACGGGCGAGGGCACCGGCATCGTGCACCAGGCGCCCGCATACGGCGAGGACGACCAGCTCACCTGCGCCGCGGCCGGCATCCCCGTCGTGCTGTCGCTCGACGACGGCGGGCGCTTCCTGCCGGCCGTCGCCGAGGTCGCGGGCCTGCGCTGGGACGAGGCCAACAAGCCGCTCGTGCAGAAGCTGCGCGCCGAGGGGCGCCTACTGCAGCTCAAGAGCTACGAGCACAGCTACCCGCACTGCTGGCGCTGCCGTAAGCCGCTCATCTACAAGGCCGTGTCGAGCTGGTTCGTGCGGGTCCCCGAGTTCAAGGAGCGGATGCTCGAGCTCAACCAGGAGATCAACTGGGTGCCCGAGAACGTCAAGGACGGCCAGTTCGGCAAGTGGCTGGCGAACGCCCGCGACTGGTCGGTGAGCCGCAACCGCTACTGGGGCAGCCCCATCCCGGTGTGGAAGTCCGACGACCCCGCCTACCCGCGCGTCGACGTGTACGGCTCGCTCGAGGAGCTCGAGCGCGACTTCGGGCGGCTGCCGCTCGACGAGAACGGCGAGCCGAACCTGCACCGCCCGTACATCGACGAGCTGACACGCGCCAACCCCGACGATCCGACGGGCGGCAGCGTCATGCGCCGCATCGACGACGTGCTCGACGTGTGGTTCGACTCCGGCTCGATGCCGTTCGCGCAGGTGCACTACCCGTTCGAGAACCGCGAGTGGTTCGACTCCCACAACCCCGCCGACTTCATCGTCGAGTACATCGGGCAGACCCGCGGCTGGTTCTACGTCATGCACGTGCTCTCGACGGCGCTCTTCGACCGCCCCGCCTACAAGAACGTGCTGAGCCACGGCATCGTGCTCGGCTCCGACGGGCAGAAGATGTCGAAGTCGCTGCGCAACTACCCCGACGTCTCGGAGGTCTTCGACCGGGACGGCGCGGATGCCATGCGCTGGTTCCTGCTGTCGGGCTCCGTCATCCGCGGCGGCAACCTCGTCGTCACCGAGGAGGGCATCCGCCAGGGCGTACGGGAGGTCATGCTGCCGCTCTGGTCGAGCTACTACTTCTTCACGCTGTACGCCAACAGCGCGGGCGTCGAGGCGGTGCGCCGCACCGACTCCGCGCATCCGCTCGACCGCTACCTGCTCGCGAAGACGCGCGACGTGATCCACGAGGTCACGGCGCGGCTCGACGACTTCGACACCCCGCTCGCGAGCTCGGCGTTGCGCGAGTTCGCCGAGGTGCTCACCAACTGGTACGTGCGGCGCAGTCGCGACCGGTTCTGGGCGGGCGACGACCGCGACGCCTTCGACACGCTCTACACGGTGCTCGAGACCTTCACGCGCCTCGCGGCGCCCCTGCTGCCGCTCGTCTCGGAGGAGATCTGGCGCGGGCTCACCGGGGGTCGCAGCGTGCACCTGGAGGACTGGCCGGATGCGGCGGAGTTCCCGGTCGACACCGAGCTCGTGCGGTCGATGGACCGCGTGCGCGAGATCGCGTCGTCGGGCCTCGCGCTGCGCAAGGCCAAGCGGCTTCGCGTGAGATTGCCGCTCAACAGCGTGACCGTTGTTGCGAAGAGTCTCGACGAGCTTCAAGCATTCGAAGAAATCGTTCGTGATGAACTGAATGTGAAGGAGGTCATTTTCGAGAACCTCGTAGACCTGGCGTGGACGGAGTATGGCCTTGTACGGCGGCTGGTTGTCAATTCCCGCGTCGCTGGTCCGCGCTACGGCAAACAGATTCAACAGATCCTGCAAAACGCTCGGGAGGGTCGTTGGAGCACGACCTTCAGCGACGAGCCGGTGATGATTGTCGACGGTCAGAATCTCTTCTTGCTACCCGACGAGTATGAACTCGTCGTTGATGTGCCATTTGATGACGACGTCGCGATAGCAATGATGCCGTCCGGCGGCTTCGTCGTGCTCGACACGGCGGTCACCCCGGAGCTCGCCGCCGAGGGGCTCGCGCGCGACGTGGTGCGTGCCGTGCAGCAGGCCCGCAAGGACGCCGGGCTCGAGGTGACCGACCGCATCCGCCTCTCGCTCGCGGGCGACGCGGATGCGGTGGCCGCGATCCGGGCGCACCGCGAGCTCATCGCGGGGGAGACCCTTGCGACCGACCTCGCCGTCGGTGAGGCTGAGGGGGGAGTCGTGCCGGTCGGCGAGGGCTCCGTCGTGACGATCGAGGTGAGCCGCGCATGACCGACGACGCGGAAGCTGACTACGAGGCCGCCGAGCACCGGCGGGCGGCCGACGCCGCCTACGAGCAGCTGCTCGGGCGGGTCGGCGAGGCCGCCCCGCAACCGCGGCTCGAGCCCACCCGCCGCGCCGTCGAGCTGCTCGGCGACGTGCACCGCGCGGCGCCCGTCGTGCACATCACCGGCACCAACGGCAAGACCTCCACGAGCCGCATGATCGAGTCGCTGCTGCGTGCGACGGGCCTGCGCACGGGGCTCCTCACGAGCCCGCACCTCGAGCGGGTCACCGAGCGCATCATGATCGACGGCGAGCCGATCAGCGACGAGGCGTTCGCGCGCAACTGGGACGACATCCAGCCGTACCTGCTGATGGTCGACGCCGAGCTGGCGGCCGACGGCGAGGAGACGCTGACCTTCTTCGAGGCGCTCACCGTGCTCGCCTTCGCGAGCTTCGCGGATGCGCCCGTCGACGTCGTCGTGCTCGAGGTGGGCATGGGTGGCGAGTGGGACTCCACGAACGTCGCCGACGGCCAGGTCGCGGTGTTCACGCCCATCGCGCTCGACCACACGCAACGGCTGGGGTCGACGGTGACCGAGATCGCGCGGACGAAGGCCGGCATCATCAAGCCCGCGGCCTCCGTCGTGACGGCCATCCAGCCGATCGAGGCGCTCGACGAGCTGCGCGCCGCCGCCGCACAGGACGAGGCGAGCCTCGCGATCGAGCGCGTCGACTTCGCCCTCGAGTCGACGACGGTCGCGGTCGGCGGGCAGGTGGTCGACATCCGCGGGCGCGTCGGGCGGTACCGCGACGTCTTCCTGCCGCTCTACGGAGACCACCAGGCGCAGAACGCGGCCGTCGCGATCGCCGCCGTCGAGTCGTTCCTCGGCGACGGCACGCTCGCGCTCGACCCGGATGTCGTGGCCGAGGGGCTCGGCCAGGTCACCTCGCCCGGCCGCCTGCAGCTCGTCGGCATCGAGCCCACCGTGCTCGTCGACGCCGCCCACAACCCGCACGGGGCCGCCGCGCTCGCGGCCGCCCTCCGCGAGTACTTCGACTTCGACGAGTACGCGATCGTGCTCGGCGTGCTCGCCGACAAGGACGCGCACGGCATCGTGCGGGAGCTCGCCGCCGTCGCGGCCCGCGTCGACGTGACCCGCTCGCACTCCGATCGCGCCATCCCCGCCGACGAGCTCGCCGAGCTCGTGCGCGAGGACGTCGAGCCGGATGCCGTCCTCGTTCACGAGGAGGTCGCCGACGCCCTCGACGCCGCCCGTGCCTGGGCCGCCGAGTCGCCCCGCCGCGCGGTCGTCGCGACGGGCTCGATCACCCTCGTCGGCGAGGTCATCGCGCTCGCCGCGGCGGAGGGCTGGAAGTAGTGGCACGCACCCGCCGCGAGCGCTCCCTCACCGAGACGCTGCTGTCGATCACGCTCGGCCTCGAGGCGGCGATGATGTTCTTCGCTGCCCTCGTGATCTTCGGCCTCGACCGGCTCGACCCCGACTGGCTCGCCCTCGTCTACGGGGGTGCGTTCATCCTCGTGCTCGTGCTCGCGGCCGGCGTGCAGCGCTGGGCCTGGGGCGTGTGGTTCGGCGCCGCGCTACAGCTCGCGATCCTCGCGACCGGCCTGCTGGAGCCCATGATGTTCCTCGTGGGCGCGGCGTTCCTCGCGCTGTGGGTGTACTGCTTCGTGCGCGGACGCCAGATCGACACCCAGAAGGCCGCGTGGCTCGCCGAGCGGGCCGCATCCGAATCGACCACCGAACAAGGAGACGCACCGTGACCGCAGTCGAAGAGACCCTCGTGATCGTCAAGCCCGACGGCGTGGCCCGCAACCTGACGGGCGAGATCCTGCGCCGCATCGAGGCGAAGGGCTACCAGCTCGTCGACATCCGCCTGCTGCAGGCCGACCGCGAGCTGCTCGCCGCCCACTACGAGGAGCACGAGGGCAAGCCGTTCTACGAGCCGCTCGTCGAGTTCATGCAGTCGGGGCCCGTCGTCGCGATGCGCGTCGCCGGCAACCGCGTCATCGAGGGGTTCCGCGCCCTCGCCGGCACGACCGACCCGACGAGCGCCGCCCCCGGCACGATCCGCGGCGACCTGGGCCGCGACTGGGGGCTCAAGGTGCAGCAGAACCTCGTGCACGGCTCCGACTCGCCCGAGTCGGCGGCGCGCGAGCTGGCGCTCTGGTTCCCGTTCGACTGATGTCGTCGCCGGGGGCGCCCATCACGCTCGCGACCCTGCCGAACCTGCGCGACGCGGGCGGCTGGCCGACCGCCGACGGTCGCCGGGTGCGCACCGGCGTGCTGTTCCGCTCGACGGCGCTCGACCGCCTCGACGGGGCGGACGCGGATGCGGTGGCCGCCCTCGGCATCCGGTGCGTCGTGGACTTCCGCACCGAGACGGAGCGCATCAACCAGCCCGACCGCACCCCGGCGGGCGCGCGCGAGCTCGTGGAGGACGTGCTCGCGGACTCGCAGGTCGCGGCGCCCGCGCAGATGCAGGCGTTCTTCCGCGACCCCGCGGGGGCCGTCGCCTTCCTCGCGAGCGGCCGCGCCGACGACGCGATGCGCGCGGCCTACCGCGAGTTCATCACGCTGCCGAGCGCGCGGGCGGGGCTCGGCGCGTTCTACCGCCTGCTGCTCGACGACGCGGACCTCCCGGTGCTCTACCACTGCACGACCGGCAAGGACCGCACCGGCTGGGCCACCGCCGCACTGCTGACGCTCCTCGGCGTCTCGGAGGAGGACGTCTACCGCGAGTACCTGCTCACCAACGAGCAGCTGCTGCCGGCGCTCGAGCCGCTCTTCGAGCGCTTCGCCGCCCACGGGGCGCCGCGCGAGCTGCTCGTGCCGGTGCTGGGCGTCGACCGCAGCTACCTCGACGAGGCGTTCGCCGCGGTGCTCTCCGGGTTCGGCACGATCGAGGCCTACTTCGCCGACGGCCTCGGCATCACGCCCGCCGAGCAGGCGAGCCTGCGCGACCGCCTGCTCGAGTAGCGATAGCCGCGGCGGCGAGCCCGCCCCCGCTCAGCCCTGCAGCTTCGCGAGCTCCGCGGAGACGAAGTCCTCGAACTTGACGGTCGTGCCGTCCCACTGCGTGCCGTTGATGATCACGGTCGGCGTGCCGCGGACCCCCGAGCGTCCTGTAGCGGCCGTCACCCATGGGGTGAAGCTCTCGCCGTTGATGCAGGAGATGACGTCCTCGTCGTCGACCCCGGCGCCCTTGACCACGTCGACGAGGGCGGCGTTGTTCATGCCGGCGGTGCCCTCGGTGGCCTGGTTCTCGTACATGGCGCTCATGACGTCGAGGAACTTGTCGGGCGCGTAGTTGGCGACGCAGGCGCCGACGTTGTTGGCCCGGGTCGACACGGCACGTCCCGAGAAGTTGCGGTCGAGGATGGCGACCGGGTGCACCTCGAGCGTCGCGGTTCCCTGCGCCACGAGGCTCTGGATGCTCGTGGAGTAGGCCTGCTCGAAGGACTTGCAGACCGGGCAGGTGAAGTCGACGTACGTGACGATGTTCAGCACGCCCTCGCGCGGGGTCGTGGCGACCGGGTCCGCCCCCTTGGCGATCGCCTTCGTCTTGACGTACTGCACCCCGCCGTCGCCGTCGGACTCGAACAGGATGCCGTCGCTGATCATGTTGAGCGGCCCGGCCTCCTTCTTGGGCGGCGGCTGGAACGCGATGACGGCCCACACGACGCCCGCGACGATCGCGAGGATGGCGACCGACGCGATCGTGGGGATCAGCCACTTGAGCGTCTTCTGACGCTTGAGCTGCTTCTCGCGGGCGACGCGGGCGGCCTCGCGGGCCTCCTCGCGGCGCTGGTTCTTGGTGGGCCTGGGCGCGTTGGTCACGGGTGGAATCCTGCTGTGTCGGTTTCGGAAGTAGCTGGGAGAGTCTGGTGCGAGTCTAGGGGCCGCTAGATGAAGATCCGGAAGAGCGCGTTGAGCTCGAGCTGCGCGAGAAGCACGATGACCGCGTAGCAGATGAGGGTGATCGGCACGACCCAGGTGAGCAGCGCGCGGCCTGCGCCGCGCAGGCGTGGCGCGTTGCCGAACACGCCTGCGCCGATGTTCCGGAAGGTCACCGCCCAGAAGCTGGGGATGGTCACCGACCAGGTGACCATGCACCACGGGCACAGGGTGCCGAGGTTGGGCGCGTAGATGCTCTGGCTGATCAGGTAGACGACGAGCGCCATCGCGCCGGCCATGCCCAGGTTGAAGACCGCCCAGTACCAGCGCGGGAAGCGGGCTCCCGCGAGCAGCGAGACGCCCACGACGATCGGCGCCATCCATCCGATGAGCCCGATGAGCGGGTTGGGGAACCCGAAGATCGAGCCCTGCGGCGAGTCGAGGTTGGCGGTGCATTGATACAGCACGCTGAAGTCGCACGACGCCGCCTCGCCCGGGTTGGCGAGCGCGTGGAGCTTCTCCAGGGTCAGCGCGAACGCCGCGATCTCTCCGACGATCCCGGCGAGGATGAGCCAGATGGCGAGAGTCCAGGGGCGTCGGGCGGCGGACTCTGCCGCGATGTCGGTGGGTTCCCGCTCGTCGAGGTCGGATTCGGCGGCGTCGGGCACGACCTTGCTCATGGCGCGATCCTCCCACGCCGAGGGTGAGGAAATGCCGCAAACGGCATCCCCGTGCGATAATCGTGACAGTCGCCCCCTGAGGGCGATCCAAAAAAGCTTGACCGGGCATCACCGGGCCAACGGATGCTCCCGCCGCGTCGGGAAGACATCGACGACGGATAGCCAGTTCCGACGGCTGTGACAGGGCCGGCGTCGTGAGAGGGCGCACGCGATCCACCGACGCTCAGCGAGGTGCGGGTCGTGGGACAGATGAAGGATTTGCATCCCGCACATCGCGGGAGGGCACGAGAGTACCCGGAGGCCGGCGCGGCCGCCCCGGACGAGGAGCGCACCAGAGATGGTGGATAACGACGTACCCGAGGTTCCCGTCGAGGGCACCGAGCAGCCGCCGGCCGAGCAGGCCGCCGACACCGCGGAGCGCGAGAAGAGCGCGAAGGCCGAGAAGCCGCCGCGCACGCGCGCCAGGAAGGCGAAGGCCGAGCCCGCCGCGGAGCCGGAGCCCGCCGAGGCGGAGGCACCCGCGGAGGCCGAGGCGCCCGTCGACGAGACGCCCGCCTCCCCGTTCGCGATCCTCTTCCAGGCTCCGCCCCCGCCGCCGCCCGGCGCGGCCGCACCCGCGGTGCCCGACGAGGAGGCGTCGACCACGGCATCCCGCCGTCGCAACCGCCGCCGTCCCGGTGAGGCGCCCCGCGAGGGCGACGACGCCCCCGGTGCCGTCACGAAGGTGCGCCAGCCGCGCAAGCAGCCCGAGCCGATCACCGAGCCGCAGAAGGTCAAGGGCTCGACCCGACTCGAGGCGAAGAAGCAGCGCCGCCGCGACGGCCGCGACGCCGGACGCCGCCGTCCCGTCATCACCGAGGCCGAGTTCCTGGCTCGCCGCGAGTCGGTCGACCGCGTCATGGTGGTGCGCTCGAAGTTCGGCCGCATCCAGATCGGCGTGATCGAGGACGGCGTGCTCGTCGAGCACTACGTCGCCCGCGCCGCCGACGCGAGCCTCATCGGCAACGTCTACCTCGGCCGCGTGCAGAACGTGCTGCCGAGCATGGAGGCCGCCTTCGTCGACATCGGCCGCGGCCGCAACGCGGTGCTCTACTCGGGCGAAGTCGATTGGGAGGCCGCCGCCGCCGCAGCCGAGGAGGCGGGCCGCGACAAGAACCAGGCGCGCAAGATCGAGCTCGCGCTCAAGCCCGGCGACCGCGTGCTCGTCCAGGTCACGAAGGACCCGGTGGGACACAAGGGCGCGCGTCTCACGAGCCAGGTGAGCCTGCCCGGCCGCTACCTCGTCTACGTGCCCGGCGGCTCCATGAACGGCATCAGCCGCAAGCTCCCCGACACCGAGCGCGCGCGCCTCAAGAAGATCCTCAAGGAGGTGCTGCCGGATGACGCGGGCGTCATCGTGCGCACCGCCGCGGAGGGGGCGACCGAGGAGCAGCTGACGCTCGACGTGCAGCGCCTCACCTCGCAGTGGGCCGAGATCGAGCGCGCCGTCGAGACCCAGCAGGCTCCGGCACTGCTGCACTCGGAGCCCGACCTGCTGCTCAAGATCGTGCGCGACGTATTCAACGAGGACTTCCAGAAGCTCATCATCGCGGGCGACGACGCGCAGGCGACGATCGAGAAGTACCTCTCGGCGGTCGCCCCCGACCTGCTCGACCGCGTCGAGCGCTACGCCGACGAGGTCGACAGCTTCGACAAGTACCGCATCACGGAGCAGATCGAGAAGGCGCTCGAGCGCAAGGTGTGGCTGCCCTCGGGCGGCTCGCTCATCATCGACCGCACCGAGGCGATGACGGTCGTCGACGTCAACACGGGCAAGTTCGTCGGGTCCGGCGGCAACCTCGAGGAGACGGTCACCAAGAACAACCTGGAGGCGGCCGAGGAGATCGTGCGCCAGCTGCGGCTGCGCGACATCGGCGGCATCATCGTCGTCGACTTCATCGACATGGTGCTCGAGTCCAACCGCGACCTCGTGCTGCGGCGTCTCGTCGAGTGCCTCTCGCGCGACCGCACGAAGCACCAGGTGGCGGAGGTCACCTCGCTCGGCCTCGTGCAGATGACCCGCAAGAAGCTCGGGCTCGGCCTCCTCGAGTCGTTCAGCGAGACGTGCGAGGTGTGCGCCGGCCGCGGCCTCATCGTGCACCACGACCCGGTGTTCAAGCACCGCGGCCAGCAGGCGGAGCAGCCCGCGGCATCCGGCCGGGGCCGTCGCGGACGCGGCGGCAACGGGGGCGGCAACGGCGCCCCGGCCGCGCAGCCGGCGCCGAAGGCCGGCAACGGCACCCACGAGATCACCGACGACGTACGCAACGCGCTCGCCAAGATCGCGGCGAAGACGGTGCACCACGAGGAGCACGCGGAGCCGTCGGCCGAGCAGGTCGCGGAGGCCGTCGCGGCGGCGCCCGTCGAGATCCTCGACATCCCGATCGAGCCGGTGCGCGGCGAGCAGCCGCGCGTGGCCGTCGACCCGGATGCGGTGCTCGGCCAGGTGCTCGACGCCCTGCCGGAGCCGAAGAAGCCGGGCCAGGGACGCTCGCGTCGCTCGCGCCGTGCCTCGTCGGCGGCGGGCTCGCCGGACGCGGGCGCGGCCGGCTGATCCTCGTGGGCGCCTAGTCCGGTTACGGCGCGCGGCGCTTGTCGCGCTGACGCACGCGGAGGCCGGCGCCCTGCAGGCGGCGCAGCAGCTCGCGGCCGCTGACGGGCTCGGCGCCGAGCGCGATGAGCTGCTCGCGGCGCTCCACCGGGTAGTCGTAGTGGTCGTGGTCGAAGCCGCGCTCCGGGATGCCGGCGCGGCGCGCGAAGGCATGCAGCTCCTCGAGGGAGACGTCCGACACGAGGTGCCCCCAGACGGTGCCGTGGTTCGGCCAGATCGCCTCGTCGATGAGCACCGCCATGCGCCGATCCTAGGCAGGGTCGGGGCACGCTCGTAGGCTCGGGGCGTGACCCATCACAGCGCCGCGCACCCGACCGCCCTGACGAACACGCGCGACCCGCGCCCCGCACTGCTGGGTGCGGCGATCGTCGCGTGCGTCATCCTGCTCCAGCAGATCGTCGGGCTCCTGCAGTCGCTCAGCTGGATCGGCGACGCCGGCTACGTCACCGAGGTCGTGCTGCCGTTCCTCAGAGGCGTGCTCGTCGACGTGCTCGCCTTCTCGGCGGGCGTGTTCCTGCTGTTCTGGCTGCTGCCTGCGCGAACCGCGGACCGGGTCGCCCTCGTGCTCGGCAAGGGCCTGGTCGCGGCGGCGGCGGGGGTGGTGCTCTCGACGGTCGTCGGATTCCTGGTGCTGCTCGTCACGAGCGGCATCTCGACGTTCCGCGATCTGCCGTACTACAGCGGCTACAACCCCTTCCTGGACCTCTTCCCGCAGCTGCTGGGCCGCGCGCCGCTCGTCATGCTCGTGGCGCTCGTGCTGTGGGTCGTGCGCCGGGTGCCGCGCAGCTGAACACCTTTTGCGGGAACGGCCCGCGTGGGCTATTCTTGACCCTTGGTGTCTGCGGGTTTCAGCCCGCATTCGATGCCCCGCGCTTTCCGAGGACTCGCGACTCGGCCAAGCGACAGACTTCCATCCATACGTAAGGAACTCACGTGGTTTACGCAGTTGTGCGCGCCGGTGGCCGGCAGGAGAAGGTCGAGGTCGGCTCGATCGTCGTGCTCGACCGCCTGAAGGCCGAGCAGGGCGGCAAGGTCGAGCTCACCCCCGTTCTCTTCGTCGACGGTGACACGATCACGCACGACGAGAAGGCCCTCGCCAAGGTCAAGGTGACCGCCGAGGTCATCGGCCACGAGCGCGGCAAGAAGATCGTCATCCAGAAGTTCAAGAACAAGACCGGGTACAAGAAGCGCCAGGGCCACCGCTCGGAGCTCACCCGCGTCAAGATCACCGGCATCAAGTAAGCAGGGGCTGAAGACATGGCACACAAGAAGGGCGCATCGTCCACCCGCAACGGTCGCGACTCGAACGCTCAGCGCCTCGGCGTGAAGCGCTTCGGCGGCCAGGTCGTGAAGGCCGGCGAGATCCTCGTCCGCCAGCGCGGAACCCACTTCCACCCCGGCGTGAACGTCGGGCGCGGTGGCGACGACACGCTGTTCGCCCTCGAGGCGGGCGCCGTGGAGTTCGGCACCAAGGGCGGCCGCAAGGTCGTCAACATCGTCGTGCCGGCGTAGTCGCCGCGCGACACACGTCTTCTGTGGCAGCACAGATTCTGCGAAGGGCGGGCTGAGGCTCGCCCTTCGTCGTTTGTAGGGCCGAAGTAGCGAGAGAGGAGCAGCGGATGGCGACCTTCGTCGACCAGGTGACGCTGCATCTGCGCGCGGGGCACGGCGGCAACGGCTGCGTGTCGGTGCGCCGGGAGAAGTTCAAGCCGCTCGCCGGGCCCGACGGCGGAAACGGGGGGCACGGCGGCGACATCGTGCTCGTCTCCGACCCGCAGGTGACCACCCTGCTGAACTACCACCGCGCCCCGCACCGCTCAAGCGGCAACGGGGGCCCCGGCATGGGCGACCACCGTTCCGGCTACGCGGGCGAGGAGCTGGTGCTGCCGGTTCCCGTGGGCACGGTCGTCTCGACGCCGGAGGGCGAGCAGCTCGCCGACCTCGTCGAGCCGGGTATGCGGTTCGTCGTCGCGGACGGCGGCCAGGGCGGCCTCGGCAACGCGGCGCTCGCCACGACCAAGCGCAAGGCCCCCGGCTTCGCGCTGCTCGGCACCCAGGGCTTCGAGGGCGACGTGCTGCTCGAGCTGAAGACGGTGGCGGATGTCGCGCTCGTCGGCTACCCGAGCGCCGGCAAGTCGAGCCTCATCGCGGCGCTCTCGGCGGCGAGGCCGAAGATCGCCGACTACCCGTTCACGACGCTGCACCCGAACCTGGGCGTGGTCGAGGCGGGGGAGACCCGCTTCACGATCGCCGACGTGCCGGGCCTCATCGAGGGCGCGAGCGAGGGCAAGGGCCTGGGGCTCGAGTTCCTGCGGCACGTCGAGCGCTGCTCGGCCCTGCTGCACGTGCTCGACTGCGCCACCCTCGAGCCGGGTCGCGACCCCATCAGCGACCTCGACGTCATCCTCGGCGAGCTCGCCGCCTACCCGGTTCCCGAGGGGCAGACGCCCCTGCTCGAGCGGCCGCAGCTCGTCGCGCTCAACAAGGTGGACGTGCCGGACGGCAGGGAGCTCGCCGACTTCGTGCGGCCTCTGCTCGAGGAGCGCGGCTACCGCGTCTTCGAGGTGTCGGCGGTCAGCCACGAGGGCCTGCGCCAGCTCTCCTACGCGCTCGCCGAGCTCGTCGAGGCCGACCGGAAGGCGAAGGCCGAGACGCCGCCGCCCGCGCGCATCGTCATCCGCCCGCGGGCCGTCGACGAGGCGGAGTTCGAGGTGCGGGTCGAGGGCGGCACCGAGACGATCTACCGCGTCGTGGGCGCTAAGCCCGAACGGTGGGTCGAGCAGACCGACTTCACGAACGACGAGGCCGTCGGCTACCTCGCCGACCGGCTCGCGAAGCTGGGCGTCGAGGAGCAGCTGTTCGAGAAGGGGGCCGTGCCCGGGTCGACGGTCATCATCGGCGAGATGGTGTTCGACTGGGAGCCCACCCTCACCTCCACCGCGGAGCTCATCACGAGCCCGCGCGGCACCGACGCGCGCCTCGACGACAACCACCGGGCGACCCGTGCAGAGCGCCGCGAGGCGTACTACGAGCGGATGGATGCCAAGGCCGCCGCTCGCGCCGAGCTCGACGCCGAGCGCGAGGCAGGGCTGTGGGCGGACGACGGTGACGACGAGCCGGACGACGGCGACGTCGAAGTGGTGTGGGAGGGCCGGTGAGCCCCGAGGCGCTGCGCCAGGCGATGACGGATGCGAAGCGCATCGTCGTGAAGGTCGGCTCGAGCTCGATCTCGGGGCCGAACGTCGGGCAGATCGAGCCGCTCGTCGACGCCCTCGCGGCGTCCCACGCGCGCGGTGCGGAGGTCGTGCTGGTCTCGTCGGGTGCGATCGCGAGCGGCATGCCGTACCTGCGGCTCGACGCGCGGCCCACCGACCTCGCGACGCAGCAGGCGGCCGCCGCGGTCGGGCAGAACATCCTCATCTACCGCTACCAGGAGTCGCTGCGTCGCTACGCGATCGTCGCCGGGCAGGTGCTGCTGACGGCGGGCGACCTCGAGAACCCCACCCACCGCGGCAACGCGCAGCGCGCGATCGAGCGGCTGCTCGACCTGCGCATCCTGCCGATCGTCAACGAGAACGACACCGTCGCCACGCACGAGATCCGTTTCGGCGACAACGACCGCCTCGCGGCGCTCGTGTCGGAGCTCATCGGTGCCGACCTGCTCGTGCTGCTGTCGGATGTCGACGCGCTCTACACACGGCCCCCGCAGGAGCCGGGCGCGCGGCCGATCCCGCACGTGCCCTTCGAGGACGACCTCTCGGGCGTCGTGATCGGCGACATCGGCGCGGCGGGGGTCGGCACCGGGGGAGCGGGCACCAAGATCGCGGCCGCGAAGCTCGCCGCCGCATCCGGAACCGCGGTGCTGCTGGCGTCCACGGCGAACGTGGCCGCCGCCCTCGCGGGCGAGCCCACCGGAACCTGGTTCGAGCCTGCTCGCCGCTGAACCCGCGCCGGTAGACTCGCCCGCATGTCGGACTCCCTCACCGCGCTGACCCTCGACGACAAGCTGCAGGCGGCGCGCACCGCATCCATCTCCCTCGCGCAGGCGTCGACCGCGCAGAAGAACGCGGGCCTCGAGGCGATCGCGAAGGCCGTGGAGACGGGCGCCGACCACATCCTGCCCGCCAACGAGCTCGACCTCGCGAACGGCCGCGAGAACGGCATGACCCAGGGCCTGCAGGACCGCCTGCGCCTCGACGAGCAGCGTCTCGCCGGGCTCGCCCAGGCCACCCGCGACATCGTCGCCCTGCCCGACCCGATCGGAACGGTGCTGCGCGGGTCGACCCTGCCCAACGGCCTTCAGCTCACGCAGGTGCGCGTGCCGTTCGGCGTCGTCGGCGCCATCTACGAGGCGCGCCCCAACGTCACGATCGACATCGCCGCCCTCGCCCTCAAGTCCGGCAACGCCGTCGTGCTGCGCGGGGGCAGCGCCGCCGAGAACACGAACCGCGTGCTCGTCGAGCTGATCCAGGGGGCCCTCGCATCCGTCGGGCTCCCCGCCGACGCCGTGCAGACCATCGACGAGTTCGGCCGCGACGGCGCGACGCAGCTGATGCAGGCGCGCGGACTCGTCGACGTGCTCATCCCGCGCGGCTCCGCGAACCTCATCGACACGGTCGTGCGCGAGTCGAAGGTGCCGGTCATCGAGACGGGCGCGGGGGTCGTGCACCTGTTCCTCGACAAGACGGCGGATGCCGCGATGGCCGCCGAGATCGCCGTCAACTCGAAGGTGCAGCGCCCGAGCGTGTGCAACGCCCTCGAGACGCTGCTCGTCGACACGGATGCCGCGGAGCGGCTGCTGCCGCCCGTTCTGGCGGCCCTGCGCGAGAACGGCGTCACGATCCACGGCGACGACCGCACGCGCGCCCTCTACCCGGACGCCGTCCCGGTGACGGACGAGGACTGGGCGACCGAGCACATGAGCCTCGACCTCTCGGTGAAGGTCGTCGACGACCTCGACGAGGCGCTTGACCACATCCGCCGCTACTCGACCCACCACACCGAGTCGATCGTCACCAACGACATGGCCACCGCCAATCGCTTCCTCGCGGAGGTGGACTCCGCGGTCGTCATGGTGAACGCGTCGACGCGGTTCACCGACGGCGGCGAGTTCGGCTTCGGCGCGGAGGTGGGCATCTCGACCCAGAAGCTGCACGCGCGCGGCCCCATGGGCTTGCCCGAGCTCACGAGCACCAAGTGGATCGTGCGGGGCGAGGGCCAGACGCGCGGCTAGCGTGCGTGCGGGGGCCGAGCCCCGCATCCGGCTAGAATCGACCCCATGCTGAGCACGCTGCTGGCCGAGGTCCACGAAGAGCTGGCCCCGATGGTGGCGCCCCCGTGGGTGTTCGCCCTCATCGCCGCCGTCGTCTTCGTCGTGATGGGCTTCGTGGTCTACAGCTACCGTGACGTCGCGAACCGCCACAGCGACAAGGTCGCCGCCCACGACGCGGCGCACGGCTCCGACCACGGCGGCCACCACTAAGCTCGCCCCGTGAGCGAAGGAGCCGCACGCCGGCCGAGGGTCGGCGTCATGGGCGGCACCTTCGACCCCATCCACCACGGCCACCTCGTCGCCGCGAGCGAGGTGCAGCAGACCTTCGACCTCGACGAGGTCGTGTTCGTGCCGACCGGTCAGCCGTGGATGAAGGCGGACGTCACCGAGGCCGAGCACCGCTACCTCATGACGGTCGTCGCGACCGCATCCAACCCGCGCTTCACGGTGAGCCGCGTCGACGTCGACCGCGAGGGCCCCACGTACACGATCGACACGCTGCGCGACCTGCACGCGCAGCGCCCCGACGCCGAGCTGTTCTTCATCACGGGGGCGGATGCGGTGGCGCAGATCCTGCAGTGGAAGGACGTCGCGGAGCTCTGGGAGCTCGCCCACTTCGTCGCGGTCTCGCGACCTGGGCATTCGCTGGACATTCGCGCATTGCCGGAGGCTGGCGTAAGCTCGTTGGAAGTGCCCGCTCTGGCGATCTCCTCGACGGAGTGCCGTGAGCGAGTCGGCCGGGGCTTCCCGGTGTGGTACTTGGTCCCCGATGGTGTTGTGCAGTACATCTCCAAGCACCACCTCTATCGGAGTACGACATGACGACCTACCAGGATCAGCCGCTTTCGCGTCGCGAGATCCGGGAGCGCGAGGCCGCGGCCGCACGCGCCGCGGAGGCCGCCGAGCCCGGTGCGCCGGGAGCATCCCCCGACGCTACGGCGAACGGCTCGGTGCCCCCGGCGTTCGCGGGCGAGACGCCGGAGCCTCTCAGCTACGTGACGCAGGGGCGCGCGCCGCTCCCGCAGTACGACGCGCCGGTGCCGGAGCCGCCCGCCCAGAACGCTGAGCCCGAGGCGGCGGAGCAGGCGGACGCCGGCTACCGCTACCGCGACTTCAGCCCGGAGGGTCGCCGCGCCGCCCGGCTCGGCTGGCCGCCCGCCTCGACCGAGCCGGCCGACCTCGACTACCGCACGCAGAACCGCGAGGACACGCCCCTGCCGCCGTCGGCGGTCGCATCCGCGCCGCCGGTGGCCGAGGCGCCGGTGGCGCAGACTCCGGTGGTGCCCGCACCGGATGCGCCCGCGTTCGGTTCGGCGGCCCCCGTGTTCGGCGCGCCGACGGAGGGCACGATGAGCCGCCGCGAGCTGCGCGCGCTGCGCGAGGCACAGGAGCGCGAGCAGGCCGGGCCCGGTGCGGAGATCCCGGAGGCCGCGCCGACGGACGAGGCCGCGCCGACGGACGAGGTCACGCCTGAGGCCGAGGCCGCGCCTGCCGCCGAGGCTGTGCCGGCGGCTCCTTCGTGGCTCGCCGCGTTCGGCGCGCCCGCTGCCGAGGCGCCCGCTCAGCCGGTCGCGGCGTCCGCCCCGCCGGTCGCTCCCGAGGAGCCGGCCGCGAGCACGGCATCCGTGCCTCCCGCCTTCGACGCGCTGCTGGTCGGCGAGCCCGAGGCGGACGCGTTCGCGGAGGCCCCCGAGACTTCGGCGACGCCCCCGCCGCTCGTCGAGCCCGCCGAGCCGCGCACGGATGCCGTCGCGAGCCTCGAGGCCCTGTTCCGCGCGCAGAGCGGGGCGCTTCCCGTGGTGCCCGAGGCGCCCGTCGTGCCGGCGCCGGCCGCACCGGAGCCCACCGCCTGGGCGCCGGCCGCTCCGCCAGCGGCCCCGTGGCAGCAGACCGCGCCCGAGCCGCCCGCCGCGTCGGCCCCGCCTGTCGAGTCGGCCCCGCCCGTCGCGTCGGCTCCGCCCGTCGAGTCGGCCCCGCCGTTCGCATCCGCCCCGCCGGTCCTCTCCTCGCCGCCCGTGTACGACCCGATCCAGCAGCCGGCGCCGAGCGCGCCGGAGGCCGCCGAGCCTCAGGCGCCGGCCACCGCCGAGGCCCCCGCCGAGACCGTGCTCCCGCCGTGGGGCTCGCTCACGCCGGGGATGGCGACGCCCATGCCCACCGACGATGCGGTGATCCTGCCGTCGGGAGCTGTGCCCGCGGCGCCGGAGGCTGCCGAGCCCGCGGTTGCCGAGTCGGCGAGCTCGTCCCAGCCCCCCGTGCCGGGCGAGCGGCCCCGCAACCACTGGTCGCGTCAGGCCGAGCTCGACGACGAGGCGCAGCCCGCCACCGGGTCGATCGCGCGCAGCGTCGGCGTCGGCCCGGCCACCGCGAACGCGCTCGTGCTGCCCGAGATCCCCAACCAGGACTTCATCGTCAGCTCGGTCACGAGCACGGGCGACGTGCTCGTGACGGGCTCCATCTCGCTGCCGGCGAGCCTCGCCTCGACGGGTGCGCTGCCCGCCCAGCTCGACGAGTCCGACCTCGACAACCTGCTCGACCCGGGCGACGCGCAGGTCGCGTCGACCGACTCCCAGCCGGTGCGCGCGATCCGCGCGGTCAGCACGCACACCTCCTCCCGTGAGATCATCGGCACCATCAAGCCGAAGCGCGGCAACCGCGCGCTCACGGCGCTCATCATCGCCGCCGCCGGAATGGCGGCCGTGGTCGTCACCCTCCTCGTCGTGGCTCTCGCCTCGGGCGTGCTCGGCTGACGGCCCGTGACCCGGAAGAAACCCCCTCAGTGACCGCATCCGATCGTGCGCGCGAGCTCGTGCGCCTCGCCGCCCGCGCCGCCGACTCCAAGAAGGCCGAGGACCTCGTGGCCCTCGACGTCTCGGGGCCGCTGCCCCTGACCGACGCCTTCCTCATCGCCTCCGGCGACAACGAGCGCAACGTGCTCGCCATCGCGGGTGCGGTCGAGGATGCGCTCATCGAGGCCGGCGCCAAGCCGCTGCGTCGCGAGGGACGCAGCGAGGGCCGCTGGGTGCTGCTCGACTTCGGCGACCTCGTGGTGCACGTGTTCCACGAGGAGGACCGCCTCTTCTACTCGCTCGAGCGCCTCTGGAAGGACGCGCCCGTCATCCCGCTCGACCTCGAGGTCACCGCCGACTGAGCCACGGCCGCAGCGCCCGCGTCACGAGCGGGAGGGCGAGGTAGGTCATGATCGGCGTCACGACGAGCACCGAGACGAGCACCCGCAGCCAGATCGGCCAGCCCGGGATGAGCCAGCCGGCCAGCGCGTTCGTCGCGAGGCTCAGCGGGTAGAAGGCGACGAAGATCGCCACCATCTGCTTCCACCGCGGGGGAGCGGGAGGCGCGGCCGCGAGCACCTCGACGGATGCCGGCTCGTCGAACCAGCCCTCGATGCCGGTCCGGCGCTCCTGGCGCGCGTCCTCCACGAGACCCTGCGCGGACCCCACCCACCACGCGCGCTCGGGGGAGGCCTCCCACCCGGCGAGGCTCTCGGCATCCGCGAACCGGAACAGCATGTGCCATTCGGGGCTCGCCGGGTCGGGACGGATCCAGCCGGAGCCGAGGTAGCCGGCTCGCGCCGAGAGCAGGTCCTGCCCGGCGCGCGCCCAGGCCGCGACCTCCGCCGCCCGGTCGGGGTCGACGCGGCGCGTGATGGCGATCGTGATGGGTTCGCTCATACCCCCATCGTCGCACCGGGCTCGCGATCCGCCCGAGCACCCCGCGCGACTCGCGCGCCAAGGCGGCCGGGTTGTGTTGTAAGCTTGTGGAGTTGTCTCCGGTCACGGAGTTCAGCGCGGGTCTGTGGCGCAGCTGGTAGCGCACCTGCATGGCATGCAGGGGGTCAGGGGTTCGAGTCCCCTCAGATCCACCACATCTGCGACGTTCACGCGGGCAAGTCGAGCCAACCCGAGAAGATCGGGCGCGCGACGGGTAATGTCCGCATGAGACGGGCGGTCGCCTCGAGCCCCGGTGTTGCTCAGGACTCGTCGTGCGGGCGCAGCGGCTCCTCCTCGCTCTCCAGCTTCTCGTCCGGATCGACCGACGAGTCGTCCGACTCCGTCATCTCCGTGGCCTCGGCGGCCTGCTTCCGGGCCGCCGCTTCCGCAGCCGCCTCCTCCTTGCGTTCCCGTCGCTCTCCGAACATGTCTCTACTCCGATCTGGCGTCGACGTGACTGGATGCCGTCTGCCCTCGACCGGTCTGGCGCGCGGTGAGCCGGCTCGGCGCGCAGCGTTGCGCTCGAGGTGCCCCCATATCCTGCCCGCGCGGAGCGGAAAACGACAGAGGTCGGCGATCGGGGCCGTTGGGGATCACTTGGCGAAGAAGGTCATGACGCCGTGGAGTGCGATCTCGACGCCGATGGCCAGGATGAGGAAGCCCATGACCCGCGTGATCGCACCGATGCCGACCGGGCCGAGCTTCTCGACGAGCGCGGTCCCGTAGCGGAGGGTGACGGCGACGACGACGGCGATGGCGACGCAGGCCAGGGCGACTCCGAGCTGCGACAGCAGGTCCGGGTGCCGGGCGGACAAGGCGATGACCACCCCGATCGCGCCGGGGCCGGCGATCAGCGGAAGCGCCATGGGTGAGAAGCTGATGTCGGTCATGGCAGCCGCGCCTTCGCGTTCGCCGGAGGACAGCGTCTGCTTCGCGGACAGCATCGTGAAACCCGAGTGCATCACGACCAGGCCGCCTGCGACCTGGAGGGCGGGGAGGCCGATGCCGAGGAACGACAGGAGAAGGGTGCCGGCGAGCGCGAACACGACCAGGATCGCGGCCACGTAGGCACCGGTGAGCCATGCCTGGCGGTGCACATCCGCCGGTTTCATGCCTACGGTCATCCCGGCGAAGGCGGCGAGGGCCGCGAACGGATTGGTGATCGGGATGAGGGCGGCGAAGGCGGCGAGGAAGACGGCGACCATGGCACCATCATTCCCCGGATCGCGCTCGGCTGAGCGTCGGCGTCAGTCCGGCGACACCCGCTCCCACGACGCGATCGGCCCGGGCACGACCGTGAACAGCGGATGCGGTTCGGGCTCGCGCCCTCGCCACCGCTCGGCCACGTCGGGGCTGCGGCTCTCGAGCTTGGCCCGCAGGTGGGCCCACTCGTGCTGCAGCTGCCCGTCGGTGACCTCGAGTCGGGGCGCCGGCGCGTTCTCGCGGAGGATGCGGGTGCGGTCGAAGCGGTAGCCGCGATCTGTCGCCTCGTCGGCGAGGCCCGTGAGGTAGGCGCCGACGAGCTCGAGCGCGTCGGGGTGCTCCCGGAACCGCTCGAGCTGCGGATGCCGCGTGTACCCGCGCGTGCGACCCGCGAGCACCGCCTGGGCGAGCAGCGTCTCCCGCCAGCACGCGATGAGCGCCTGGCGGTCGAGCTGGCGGGGGTGCAGCGACCAGATCCTCATGCTCAGAGCCGGGATCCGTCAGCGCCAGCCGAGCTCGGGCGCGACGTGGGTGAGGATCGCCTCGATCACGTGGGCGTTGTAGTCGACGCCGAGCTGGTTGGGGACCGTGAGCAGCAGGGTGTCGGCGGCGGCGATCGCCTCGTCCTCGCGGAGCTGCTCGACGAGCCGGTCCGGCTCGGCGGCGTAGCTGCGGCCGAAGACGGCACGGTAGTCCTCGAGGGCGCCGAACTGGTCGTGCTCGTCGCGTTGGCCGCCGCCGAAGTACATCCGGTCGCGGTCGTCGACGAGGGCGAAGATGGAGCGGCTCACCGAGACCCGCGGCTCGCGCTCGTGGCCGGCCCCCGTCCACGCCTCGCGGAACCTCTCGATCTGCTTGCGCTGCTGCACGTGGAAGGGTTCGCCCGACTCGTCCTCCTTGAGGGTCGAGCTCATGAGATTCATGCCCTGCTCGGCCGCCCACACGGCGGTGGCATCGGACGCGGCGCCCCACCAGATCCGGTCGCGCAGCCCCGGCGACTGCGGCTCGATGCCGAGCGGGCCCGGGTGTGCGTTCGGGAACATGGGGCGGGGGTTCGGGTCGGCGAAACGCGCGCCGTCGATCACCCGGAGGAACACCTCCGTGTTGCTGCGGGCGACGTCCGCCATCGTCGAACCCTCGGGGGCGTCGTAGCCGAAGTAGCGCCACCCGTCGATGACCGACTCGGGTGAGCCGCGGCTCACGCCGAGCTGCAGCCGGCCGCCCGCGATGAGGTCGGCCGCGCCGGCATCCTCGGCCATGTAGAGCGGGTTCTCATAGCGCATGTCGATGACGCCCGTGCCGAGCTCGATGCGGCTCGTCTTGGCGCCGGCGGCGGCGAGCAGCGGGAACGGGCTCGCCAGCTGGCGGGCGTAGTGGTGCACGCGGAAGTAGGCGCCGTCGGCGCCGAGCTCCTCCGCGGCGACCGCGAGGTCGATCGACTGCAGCAGCACGTCGGACGCCGAGCGCGCCGACGACCCGGGGGAGGACGACCAGTGGCCGAACGACAGGAATCCGATCTTCTTCACGGTGTCTCCAACGTATGCGGACGCATGGGTCATTCCCCGCCTCGGCTCGGCACCCGCAGCAGCGCGCCCGGCTCGGCGATCGTCGCGGCCGCGATGCCCATGGCGCGTGCGAGCGCGTCGAACCAGTCGACGTCGCCGATGCCGGCGGTCGCGATCTCGGCGAGCACCGACGCGAAGACCGAGTCGCCCGCGCCCATCGTGTCGACGATCGCATCCGGTGCCACGAGGCTCGGATGCCGCCAGCGCGCGTCGCCGATGCGGATGCTGGCACCGTCGCCGCCCTCCGTCGCCAGCACGTAGGGGTAGCGCGCGAGCAGCCGCGGCGCGACCTCGGCGACCGGCTCGCCCCACAGCAGGCGGGCGTCGTCGTCGCCGAGCTTGATGAGCTGGGCGGTGCCGCCGAACGACTCGAGGCCCCGCCGGAAGGCCTCGGCGTCGTGCAGGAGCCCCGTGCGGGGGTTCGGGTCGACCGCGACCAGGGGGCGCCCTGCGACGGCGTCGGCGAGCAGCTCGAGCTGAGGCGCGACGTCGAAGGGGAAGCCGCTGATCGCGACGACCTCGGCATCCGTGATCGCGGCGCGCTGGGCGTCGTCGAAGTCGATCGCGCGTCGCACCATCGAGTCGCTGAAGCTGTAGTGCGGCTCGCCGCCCACGCGCTCGGAGCGGGCCACGCCCGTGCCCTGCCGCGTGATCGTCGGCACGAGCTCGACGCCGTGGTCGGCGAGGTGGGCGCGGATGAGGGCGCCGTCGACGTCGTCGCCGATCATCGCGACGAGGCACGCGGGCACCCCCAAGATGCTGAGCCCGACCGCCACGTTGAGCGCCGAGCCGCCCACGATGTGCGTCGTGCCCTCCTCGTCGACGAGCTCGTCGATGAGCGCATCGCCGATCACGACCACGTGCTGGGGCATGATCCGAGACTAACCGCGGCCGGGGGCGCGGGGCGCGAAGCGGATGGCGTTCGCGATTGCCGCGAACGCCTCGCCGACGAGGTGCTCGGGCGGCGCGCCGTAGCCGACCACGAGCGCCGGCCCGCGACGCGACGCCCGGCCCGCGGGCAGGTAGGAGGCTAGGCCCTGCAGGCCGACGCCCTCTCGGGCCGTCGCGGCCACGACCTCCGCCTCGCTCACGTCGGCCGGCAGCTCGACGACGCACTGCAGGCCCGCCGCGAGCCCGCCGAGCCGCGCGCCCGGGATGTCGGCGAGCGCGTCCGCGAGCGACTCCCGCCGGGCGCGGTAGGCGGCGCGCTGCCGGCGCACGTGCCGGTCGTAGTGGTGACCCGCGATGAAGTCGGCGAGCGCGCGCTGGGTGAGCGGGTCGGCGCCGCGCCCGAGCGGTAGGCGCGCCTCCGCGAGGCTCTCCAGCATCCGGTCGGGCACGACGGCCCAGCCCATGCCGATCGCTGGGGCGAGCGACTTGCTCGCGGTGCCGAGGTAGACGACGTGCTCGGGGGCCAGCGCCTGGAGCGCCCCGATGGCGCGGAAGTCGTAGCGGAACTCGCCGTCGTAGTCGTCCTCGATGATCGTGCCGCCCGCGCGGCGCGCCCAGTCGACGACCGCGGCGCGCCGGGAGGGGGAGAGCGGCACGCCGGTCGGGAACTGGTGGGCGGGGGTGAGGAGCACGACATCCGCGTCGAGCTCGTCGATCACGGCGCCGTCGCCATCGACGGTGAGCGGACGGATGCACAGCCCGGCCGCCGAGAGGATGTCGCGGTGCGACTGGTGGCCGTACTCCTCGACGGCGACCGTGCGGGCGCCCCCAGCGTGCAGCGCCCGCGCGGTGACCGCGAGCAGGTCGCCGAAGCCGCGCCCGACGGCAACCCGCGCCGGGCTCGCGTGCACGCCGCGGGCCCGGGCGAGGTAGTCGGCGAGCGCCTCGCGCGCGACCGGGAGGCCGAGTGGCGGCGGGTAGCCGAGCTCGGCCGCCGAGGCGGTCTGCGCGGCACGGCGCACGGCGGCCGCCCACTCGGTGCGCGGGAAGGCGCTCGCATCGGGGATGCCGCCGCGCAGGTCGAGAGGCGGCACGATCCACGGCTCGACGCCGCGCGGGGGTGCGGCGGCATCCGGCCGGGGCCCGACCCAGGTGCCCGCGCCGGTCCGGGCGAGCAGCCAGCCCTCGGCGGTCAGCAGGCCGTAGACCTCGGCGATCGTGTTGCGGGCGACACCCAGGTCGCGGGCGAGGGAGCGGGACGGCGGGAGCCGCGTGCCGGGGGCCAGCCGGCCCTCGCGCACCGCGCCGCGGATCGCGGCGGCGAGCGCCTCCGTCTTGCCGCCGCGGGGGAGCTCGAGGTGCAGGTCGAGTCCGGGCTCCGCGCGGGAATTGGCCCAGTCATCCGTCACAGAATCGCACCATAGCACCGAGCCAATGCGGTTCTAGCCTGAGGTCATGACCAACACCTCCGACCTCGTTACCATCCCGCAGCGCTTCGACTTCGATGCGCTCGCCCCGGTCTTTTCGCGGGCGGTGACCGCACTGCACGACGCCGCCGAGGGCGAAGCCGACCGTGCCGGCATCGACGCGGGGCTGCGCGAGCTGATGAGGCTGCGGGCGTCGCAGCTGAACGGATGCGCGTACTGCGTCGACCTGCACTCCCGCGACGCCGCGGAGCACGGGGTCGTGACGCAGCGCATCCACGCCGTCGCGATCTGGGAGGACTCGCCGTTCTTCACCGCCGCCGAGCGTGCGGCCCTGCGCCTCACCGAATCGGTGACCCGGCTCTCGGAGACCCATGTGCCGGAGTCGGTCGTCGAGGAGGCCCGAGCCCACTTCACCGAGGCGCAGCTGGCCGCGCTCCTCGCGCTCATCGTGACGATCAACGCGTGGAACGCGATCGGCGTGACGGCCCGGTGCTGGAGCCCGCGGCTGCGGAGCTCCGGCGCCGCGTCGGCCTAGGGCGTGTCTGACAAACCCCCACCCGCTGCGGCGTCGCCGGTCGGCGCGCTCGCGGCGTTGTCATCGTCGCCGATAGCGCCGCTATCGACTCCTCTTCCGCCTTGCGATCGCGCCGACCGGCGGCGTCCTCGTCCGGGCGCGGGTTTGTCAGACACCCCCTAGCGGCTCGGGGTGCCGCCCAGCACCCACTCCGCCGCCGCGCGCTGCTGCGCCCAGAACTCGGCGAAGCGCCCGCCAGCCGCGTCGAGCTCGGCGGGGGAGCCGTCCTCGACGATGCGTCCCCGCTCGAGGAACACGACCCGGTCGGCGTGGGCGATGCTCGCGAGGCGGTGGGCGACGATCACGCGGGTGCGCGGTCGCGGGTCGTCGGCGATCGCCGCGACGACGGCCGCCTCGTTCTCGGTGTCGAGCGCCGAGGTGGCCTCGTCGATGAGCAGCACGGGCGCGGGCTTCAGCACGGCGCGCGCGATCGACACGCGCTGACGCTCACCGCCCGACAGCATCGAGCCGCCCTCGCCGACCCGCGTGGCGGAGCCCTCAGGCAGCCGCGCCACCACCTCGTCGACGCGGGCCAGCGCGAGCGCGGCCGCCACCGTATCCTCGTCCGCCGACGGGTCGCCGACGCGCACGTTGTCGTGCACGCCGCCGTCGAAGAGGTACGGATGCTGGAACACGACGCTCACGAGCGCCCGGCGCGCGTCGGCGTCGAGCTCGCGCACGTCGCGGCCGTCGACCGTCAGGCGCCCCGCATCCGGCTCGACGAGCCCCGCGATGACGCCCAGCACCGTGGTCTTGCCGGCTCCCGACGGCCCGACGATCGCCGTCGTCGTGCCCGGTTCGAGCACGAGGTCGAAGCCGTCGAGCACGGTCGTCGCGCCGTGCCGCACGGTGACGCCCTCGAGCGCGACGCGCGGGGCGGTGTCCGGCACCTCGGATGCGGTGCCCGCCGTGCCGCCGACGGGCGCCTCGACGACGACGCGCATGCGGCGCAGCGTCGCGGTGACCCCCTCGAGTGCGGGCGCGAGCTGGCCCAGCGTCGTGACGGGCTCGAGGTACCGCGCGATGACGACGACGAGCGCGACCGCCTCCGGCGCGCTGACGGCGCCACTCACACCCAGCCACGCCGCCGTGCCCGCGAGGGCGAGGAGCGTGAGCTGGGCGGCCACGCCGAACAGCACCTGCCCCGGGATCTGCAGCAGCAGGAGCCGCACGATGGCACCGTGCTGCGCGGCGATCGCGGCGCCGGTGCGGCTGCGCTCGGCGTCGACGCGGCGGGCCGCGCGCAGCGCCGCCTGGGTGCGGGCGAACTCGACGAGGCTCTCGGTGAGCTCCGTGTTGCTCGCGGCGGCCTCGGCATCCGCCCGGCGGGTGATGCGTCCCGAGCCCCACAGCGCGAGCAGCAGCACCGGCACGGCGACGAGCGCGACGACGCCGAGCGGCGGGGCGACCGCGAGCAGCGCGAGGCCGAGCGCGACGGGGAGCAGCAGCGCGTTCACGAGCGGGGTCATGAGGTTGGCGACGAGGCCCACGAGGTCGGGCCCGGCGGTGGCGATCGCCTGCCGCGCCTGCGCCGTGTTGGCGGCGTCGAACCACGACATCCGCACACGCGTCAGGCGGTCGGCGACCTCGTGCTGGGCGGAGTCGAGCAGCGCGAAGCCCAGCTCGAAGCCGAGCCGGGAGAGCACCGTGTCGATGGTCCAGGCGAGCACGGTCGCGCCCGTGAGGCCGAGGAACCACGGCCAGGCGCGGGCCGGATCCGGCCCGAAGAGCGCGGCGACGAGCGGCACGAGCAGCACCGCCCCGGTCGCGCGGATCGCGACCGAGAGTACCGAGAGCACTGCGTACAGCGCGATGCGACCGCGCGCGTGCGCGGGCATGAGGGCGAGCAGCGTGCGGATCATCGGGTCGCCCCCTCCGGCTCGGCGGTGGCCGGTCGAGCGTGCCACAGGGCCCGGTAGCGGCCGTCCTTCGCGAGCAGCGCGTCGTGCGTGCCGCGCTCGACGATGCGCCCGCGCTCGAGCACGACGATCGCGTCGGCGGCCGTCACGGTGTGCAGGCGGTGCGCGATCACGAGCACCGTGCGTCCCCGCGTGAGGCGGCTGAGCGCCTGCTGCACGAGGAACTCCGACTCGGGGTCGGCGAACGCCGTCGCCTCGTCGAGCACGAGCACGCCCGGGTCGGAGAGCAGCGCCCGCGCGATGGCGAGCCGCTGGCGCTCGCCGCCCGAGAGGGTCGACGCGCCGTCCAGGCGGGTGTCGTAGCCGTCCGGCAACTGCAGGATGCGGTCGTGCAGCTGCGCCTCGCGCGCCGCCTGCTCCACCCGCTCGCGCGTGGCATCGGGGGAGCCGAGGGCGATGTTGTCGTGCACCGTGCCGGCGACGAGCTGCGGGTTCTGGAACACGAACCCGAGCCGCGCGTAGAGCTCGTCGGCGGTGAGGCTGCGCAGGTCCCGCCCGTCCAGCCGGATGCCGCCGCCCTGCACGTCGTGGAACCGCGCGAGCAGTGCGGCGAGCGTCGACTTGCCCGAGCCCGACGGCCCGACGATCGCGGTGACCGTGCCGGGCTCGAGCCGCAGCTCGACGTCGTGCAGCACGGGGGCGTCGGCGCGGTAGCCGAAGGTGACGTGGTCGAACTCGACGAGGCCCGCATCCGCCCGGCCCGCATCCGCTCGGCCCGCATCCGCGCCGTCCTCCTCGGGCTCGCGCACCCCGAGCTCGGGCTCGTCGAGCACGAGCTGGATGCGGCGCGCGGCCTGCAGCCCGTCGCGCAGACCGCCGAGGCCGTAGCCGATGCCGAGCAGCCGCGCGCCGAAGGTCGTGCCGAGCAGCAGGAACGGGATGAGCCCGATCGGCTGCATCGCACCCGTCGTGACGAGCAGCACGCCCATGCCGCAGATGAGCCACAGGAAGGTCGCGGGGCGGGTGACGAGGTCCATGACCGTCTTCTTGCCCGTGAACGGCCGCTGCCACTCGTTGAGGAAGGCGATGTAGCCATCGAGCCGGCGACGGAAGGTGGACGCGGCGGCACCGCCGAAGACGCGCACGACCGGCTGGCCCTCGAGGTAGCCCGCGGCCTCCGCATTCATGCGCTCGGCCCAGCGCCCGGCCTGGGCGATCTTCGGGCCGGACTGGAACACCATCGCCGCCATCGTGAACACGTAGACGAGCACGGGCACGAACAGCACGAGGGCGATGCGCCAGTCGGCGACGAAGAGGTAGCCGAGCACGGCGAGGGGCGCGACGACCGCGGCCACCGCATCCGGCACCGCGTGGGTCGTGAGGTAGTGCAGGGCGAGGGTGTCGTCGTCGACGACCTTCTTGACCCCGCCCGAGCCGCGCGCGTCGAACCAGCCGAGCGGCAGCCGGGCGAGCTTGTCGGTGAGGCGGGAGCGGATGCCGCGGGCGAACCGCGCGTCGACGGCGTGCACCCAGAGCAGCAGGGCCGTCTCGAGGAGGGTGCCGACGCCGAGCAGCACGACCGCCGCGACGCCGAGCGCCCACATCGTGGCGGGCTCGCCGCCCGTGACGAGCACGCGGGCCAGCTCGACGAGCAGCACCCACGGCGCGAGCTGCACGAGCGTGACGAGGCCCTGCAGCACGCCGGCCGCGATGAACGTCGGCTTGAGCGGGGCGATGAGGCGCGAACCCGCCTGCGAGCGCCAGCCGGTCGAGGTGGTCGAGGTGCGCCGTGCCGCGCCGCGTCTCGGGGCCACCGGCTCGGCCGCCGCGCCCTCCGGCGCCGCCTGGGGGCGCGCCTCGGGAGCCTCCGCGGCCGGCTTCGGGTCGTCCCGCAGCTTCCCCATCGCGCGACCATGGATCCAGTACGCGCGCGCCTTCACCTCCGTCTTCGGGAACCCGAACTCGCCCTTGAGCCGGGCCAGCACGTGCTTGAGCGTCGTGGATTCGGGCGCGCCCCAGGCGGTCCAGTCGGTCCAGTCGCGGTCCTCGATCGCGGCTGCGAGCGCATCCGTCCCCTCCGAGCGCGGCGCCCAGTGCACGGCGAGCCGCGGATGCGGGGCGAGCGGGATGAGCACGTCGTCGGGGTCGTGCTGCTCGAGGTAGAGCTCGACCGGCAGCTCGGGCGGCAGCGCGCGGATGATCGAGTTGATGGCGGGCACCGACGCCGAGTCGCCGACGAGCAGGTAGCCCGCGGGCAGCTCCTCGGGGATCGTGACGCGGTCGGAGCCGAAGGGGGTGACGACGATCGTGTCGCCCGGCTGGGCGGCGGAGGCCCACGCGGATGCCGGGCCGGCCGGCTCGTGCAGCACGAAGTCGCACGCGAAGTCGCCCGTCTCGGGGTCGGTCTCGCTGAAGGTGTAGGCGCGCTGGTGCTCGGCGTCTCCGCCCGCGGGGTCGGGGAACCAGATGCGCACCCACTCGGTGGGTGAGGTCGTGGCGTCGTCGAAGAGCCGCGGGGCGTTCATCCGCACCCGCAGGAAGTGCGGGGCGAGGTGCTCGGTGGAGGTGACGGTGGCGAGGTGGTCGTGCGCGCCGAAGCCGCGCATGATGGCGCCCTGGAATCCGCGGGCCATGGGTGGTGCCTTCCGGGTTGGTAAGGCTTACCTTACCTCCTGGCGAGACCCGCCTACAACGCGAGATGGCGCCGGAGCGCCGCGTCGAGCTCGTGCATGAGCTCGGTCGTCGTCCACCCGGTGGCGGAGCGTATGCGCGAGACCGCGACCGTGCGCACCTGCTCCGCCTGCGCCTTCGAGTCGCGAGGCAGACCCGTCGCGTGCGCGGGCAGGAGCACCTGGAACGGGTAGACGCGGCTCGTGTTGCTCGTGAGCGGCACCACCGTCACGACCCCGCCGCCGCGGGTGGCCGCTGCGTTGGCGGCGTTGTTGCTCACGATGACCGCGGGACGGGCTCGTCCCGCCTCCGAGCCGATCGCCGGGTCGAAGTCCACCATGACGATCGCGCCCCGGCGGAGCAGCACGGCATCCGTCACGCGCCCAGCCCGTCGGCCGTCGCGTCGTCCCACGCGTCGTCCCGCCACTCGGCGAACGCCTCCGCGTAGGCGTCCGCGAGCTCGCTCTCGCGCAGCATCCGGATCGCGTCGTGCAGCGCCGCCGACCGGCTGGGGTAGCGGCCCGCGAGCGTCTGGGTGTCGAGGTAGGCGAGGTCGTCGGGCGGGATGCTGACGCTCACCTTCACACTGGTCATACTCCGATGCTACCGGAGTAGTACCGCGATGCTGAGCCCCGTTCCACGCCCCGCCGGTCGAGCCGCGCTACCATCGACAGGTCGCGCATGTCGCGGCACGGCCGTGGGGCTGGCCGTCCCCAACCTCGGATCTCCGACAACAGTCCCTACCGGTGAGCGCGAGCCTGCCCTCGCGCCGGTAGGGAAGGAGCCACATGTCCGCCACCCCCGCATCCGCCTCGGACGACGAGTTCGCCGAGCTGCCGCTCGATCCGGATGTCGAGGTCGCCGAGGCGCCGCCCGGCCCGCCCGCGCCGGTGCACCTGCGGCCCGCGTACCTCGGGGTCGTGTTCGCGGGCGGTGCCGTCGGCACGGCGGCGCGCGAGGGGCTCGGCCTTCTGATCCCGCCGACCGGGGGCGTGCCCTGGGCGATCCTCGCCGCCAACCTCGCGGGAGCGTTCCTGCTCGGGGTGCTGCTCGAGGCGCTCGTGCGCCGCGGACCCGACCACGGCATCCGCCGCACGCTGCGGCTGCTGCTCGGCACCGGCTTCATGGGTGGCTTCACGACCTACAGCGCCCTCGCCACCGACACCGCGTCGCTGTTCGGCGCCGGCCACGGATGGCTCGGGGCGGCGTACGCGCTCGGGACCGTGGTCGTGGGGGCGCTCGCGACGACGGCCGGCATCCTGCTCGCGGCGGCCGCGCACCGCGCCCGCTTCGGCGGTACCTCGGAGGCGGCCGGATGACACCCCTGCTGTTCCTCGTCGTGGCGCTCGCGGGGGGCGTCGGCGCGGTCGCGCGCTTCGTGCTCGACGGGCTCGTGCGGTCGCGGTTCGGGGCCCGGATGCCGTGGGGCACCCTCACGATCAACCTCTCGGGCTCGTTCCTGCTCGGCCTGCTCGTGGGGCTCGTCGGTTCGGGCGTGCTCGCGGGGGAGTGGCAGTGGGCGCTCGGCACCGGGTTCCTCGGCGGCTACACGACGTTCTCGACCGCGAGCTTCGAGACCGTGCGGCTGCTGCAGGAGCGCCGCCTCGGGGCGGGGCTGCTCAACGCCGTCGGCCAGCTCGTCGCGGCGACGGCGCTCGCGGGCCTGGGGCTGTGGCTCGGGGCGGCGCTCTGACTCCCCCTTCTCGCCGGTTGAGGCGCGAGCGCCTCCATTCCGCTGGTTGAGTAGCGCCGCGCCGCGAAAGCGACGCGACGCGTATCGAAACCCCCAGCACCACGGGTGGCGTCGGGGCATGCATGCCCTCGCGCGTCGCGCGTGCTGGGGGTCTCGATACACCGCCGCTGTCGCGGCGGCACTCGACCAGCGGTGGGGGCGGCTGATCGTGCCCGCCCTCGTCCTCGACGACCTTGTGCCGTCACCGCTGGTTGAGTAGCGCCGCGCGCCGAAGGCACGCGACGCGTATCGAAACCTCAGCACCGCGGATGGCGTCGGGGCATGCATGCCCTCGCGCGTCGCGCGTGCTGGGGGTCTCGATACACCGGCGCTGTCGCGGCGGCACTCGACCGGCGGCGGTGCGGGCGCGGCACCACTCGACCGGCGGGACGCCCTCACCCTTTCGTGACGCGCTCCCGCAGCATCCGCTCGCCCGCCTCGACGTACGCCTCGAACAGCCCCGTGACGTCGCCGAGGCGGGCCGCCGCATCCGGGCCGTCCGCGAGCCCCGCGCCCCCACGCAGCACCTCGATGAAGGCCCGGGTGCGGACGTGGCTGGCCGCGAGCAGCTGCTCGAAGCCGCCGGCCGCCTCGATCCGCAGCCGGCGGCTGCCGGGCTGGGGGATGGTGCGGGCGAGGCCCCAGCTCACGAGGTCGCGCACGCCCGTGCTGACGGCGCCGGCGCTCAGGCCGAGCTCGGCGCGGAGCTCCTCGAAGGTCGCCGGGGCGTCGCGCAACAGCAGCGCCCCGTACACCCGGCCGGTGGCGCGGGGGAGGTTCCACGATGCGAGCACCTCGCCGACGGAGTCGACGAACCGCTCCCGCTCGCCGGGGCTCGGGGTCGTCATCGCGCCGCCTCCCGCAGGATCGCGGTCACGGCATCCGGGGCGTCGAGCGTCGGCACGTGACCGGCGTCGGCGATGACGTGCTCGGCGACGCCCTCGGCGCGCGCCCACGCCGGCATCGCGGTCGCGATGTTGCCGGTACGGTCGCGCGCGCCGCGCACGAGCGTGAGCGGCACGGGCGTGCGGTAGCCCGGTTCGGGGTCGACGCGGGCGGTGGTCGCGCGCCATACGTCGAGGAAGCGGGCCTTCGGCATCCGCGCGAACATGAGCTCGAGCGCGGCCACGGCGTCCGGGGTGACGGCGGATGCGGACGCCATGAGCCCCGGCAGCAGGCGGGCGGGGACGAGCGCGAGCGAGGGCGCCGCGATGCGCAGGCCGAGGCGGTCGAGTGCGGTGAGCGGGCCGGTGTTCCAGGTGCAGTCGATCGCGACGAGCCCGCCGGCGAGCGCCGGATGCCGCCGCACGAGCGCCTGCGCCAGGTTGCCGCCGAGCGAGTGGCCGACCAGCACGGGGCTCGGGAGCGCCAGGTGCTGCAGCAGCGCGACGAGGTCGTCGAGGAGGTCGGATGCCGTGACGCGCACCCCGGGGTCGAGCGTCGACGCGCCGTGCCCCCGGAGGTCGACCGCGATCACCCGGTGGCCCGCCGCGCCGAGGGTATCGAGCTGCGGTGCCCACATGCCACGGTCGACCCCGGCACCGTGCACGAGCACGAGCGCTCGTCCGTGGCGGCCGGTGTCGAGGTAGCTGAGTATGGCCCCGGGCCGCTCGAGTGTCTCTATTTTCACCACTCACTGAAAATAGCATGCACTCGGTTGAGTAGCCCGCGTAGCGGGCGTATCGAAACCACCCCACACTTGACCCATGCCCGTCGACGTAGCCGCCCTCGCCCTCAACGTCCCGGTCCCCGCCGAGCTCCAGTGGACCGACATCCGCCGCGGCGAGGAGTACGTGCTCCAGTCGATCACCGTGCGCCTCCTGCCCGACGGCTCCCTCGCCGCCAAGGCCTACGGTCGCCCGGTCGCCGGAGGTCGCGGCGGCTACGTCTCCTTCGCCGTTCCCGACCGCCCCGAGCTGCACGCCCTCATCGAGGCGGCGGCGGACGCGGCTGCGGCCCGCTGGGCGGCGCATACCGGGCTCGGCTGACGCCTCAGGGCCGATACACGTCGCGCCGGTGCCCCACGGTGACGATGACGACCAGTAGCACCCCGTCGTCGATCGTGTACAGGATGCGGTAGTCGCCGACGCGTACCCGGTATCCGTCGCGCCCCTGCAGCTTCCGCGCGGCGGGCGGTCGGGGGTCTTCGGCGAGCAACATGATGGCCCCCAGGATTCTGCCGCGCTGCTGCGGGTGAACGCGGCGAAGTGCGCGCGCCGCCGGGGGAAGCACTTCGATGCGATAGCTCACGTGGCTTGAGTCACCAGCCGAGGTCGGCCTTCACCTGGTCCCAGGGGATCGGTTCTCCGCCTTCGGCGATTGCGGCGTCGAAGGCGCGTACGTCCTCCTGCTCCTCGAGTGCGTCGACGAGTCGGTCGTACTGCTGGGGGCTGACGATCACCGCCTGTGTCTTGCCGTGGCGGGTGACGAAGACGGCCTCCGTGCGCGCTCGTTCGATCACCTCGGGCAGGGTCGCGCGTGCGTCGGAGACGGAGATCTCGGCCATGCCGAGAGCGTACAAGTCAGTCATTCTTTTGTACAGAAGTGTCGTCCGGTGCGCGGAACGCCCACTGCGGCATCCCGGACGCGAGCAGCCAGCCGAGTGTCTCCACCATCAGCAGTTCCGGATTGCAGTCGCGCGCGAGCTCGTGCATGCGGTGGGCGGCCGTCATGGACCCGCGTGCCCACAGCATCCAGGTCAGCAGGCAGAGGGTGCCCGCGCGGCGGCTCGTGGGCGCGTGCGCGGCCGCCTGACGCAGCGCCTCGATGGCTCGGTTGAGGCGGTCGCCGCCGGGCCGCCGCTGCGACATGCCGATCATGAACAGCTCGTCGTCGTCGCGTTCCCCGCTTTCGATGCGCTGCAGCGCCTGCTCGTCGAAGCTCTCGCCGGTCTTCCCGCGGATGCGGATGCTCTCGAGCGATCGCTCGAGGGCCGCCTCACCGAGCTCTCGACCGCCGGCCAGCGCGTGTAGCAGCACGTCGCGGAGCGCGGGCACATGCGCGGTCACGACGATCTCGGCGAGGCACTGCGCGCCGAGTTCGGCCGCAGGCACCGCCAGCATCCGCTCGGCGAGCCCGACGGGGTCCGGGTCGGCGTCGTGCTCGATACCGAACGCGTCGACCCGCACGCCCAGGAAGCCGAGATCGGCCTCCGCCTGCGCCACCAGCCGCGCGAGACGCGGCTCGGCGTCGGGGAGCTCGTTCCAGGAGGCGATGTCGCGGAGCTCGTCGGACACGAAGACCGCCTCGAGCGCCATACGGCTCTCGGTGATCTCGGAGAGCGGGCGGCCTCCCACCGGGCGGGCGGGGTCGAGGTAGCTCGCCCATCCGTCCGGCGCGACGCACGCGGCCTCCTTCAGCTGCATCCCGGTGCGGCGCAGCTTGGGTGCGAGGGCGCGCCAGAGGTCGAGGTGCGGGATGCCGCCGCGCGACGCGAAGGTCTCGTCGGTGTAGATGATGACGGCGAGCCCGGTGCAGTCGGGCATCCGGCGAAGCATCCCGGTGATGGTCTGCGCGACGGCGCGGATGCCGGCGGCGGTCGACGAGGGTGGCAGGTCCATCCGCATCGCCCCGCGCGAGCGCTTGCCCGCGAACGGGATCACGACGACGCTGTTGCGGGCGGTGAAGCCGCAGATGGCGGGGACGGTGGCGAGCAGGTCGGCAGCGTTCGTGCTGCGCAGGATGGTCGGTTCGGCGAGCGTCATGCGGTCCAGGATGGCGGCGCACGATCATCGTCGGGGTTGCGGTATCCGTACTCAGTGGAGAACTCGCCAACTGCCGTGCTTGTGGACATCTACGCGCCGAGTGACGCCAGAACGGGGAGTCGCCGACGGTCGGCTGCATTTCCTACGCTCGCCTCAACCCGAGGAGGACACATGGCCGGACCCGGCTTCGCCGTGATCGACCTGGAGACGACGGGGCTGTTCCCGGGCGGCCACGATCGCATCGTCGAGCTCGCCGTGGTGCATGTCGATGACCACGGCCTCATCACCGGCCGGTGGGAGACGCTGCTCAACCCGGGGCGCGACCTCGGGCCGCAGCAGATCCACGGCATCCGGGCGGCTGACATCCTCGACGCGCCGAGCTTCGCGGAGGTCGTGCCGCAGCTTGTGGAGCTGCTTGCGGGGCGGGTTCCGGTGGCCCACAACGCGCGGTTCGACTCGGGGTTCCTGTTCGCCGAGCTGGAGGCGGCGGGGGTCGAGCTGTGGCAGCGGCCGGAGTTCCTCTGCACGATGCTGCTCGCGCGCGACTACCTGCCGGGCTCGGGCCGGGCGCTCGCCGACTGCTGCGACGCGTTCGACATCCCTCTCGACGGAGCGCACCGCGCGAGCGTCGATGCGCTCGCGACGGCGAGCCTGTTGTCGGCGTACATGGCGGCCGATCCGAACACCTCGCTCTGGTTCGAGGCGCTCGAACGGGCATCGGCGTTCGGGTGGCCGCCGGTTCCAAATGTCGTAGTGACGCACGCCTGGTGCGTCCGCCCCGAGGTGGCTGTGGAGATCACGGCGGCGACATTCCTGGAGCGCATCACCCGCAAGCTGCCGGAGTTCGCGGGGCCCGCCGAGCAGGGCGAATACCTGGCGATGCTCGATCGCGCCCTCATCGATCGCCACATCTCGGCGACGGAGGCGCACGCTCTCGTGGCGCTCGCGGAGGATCTCGCCATCGACCGCGCCACGGTCGTCGCGCTGCACCGCCGCTACTTCGACGACCTCGCCACCGTCGCGTGGGCTGATGGAGAGCTGACGGACGCCGAGCTCGCCGACCTGGTGGCGGTCGCCGACCTGCTCGACATCCCGACGGACGCGATCGGCGAGGCGACGGATGCGTCTCGCTGGGTCGCGGCGCCGGCATCCTCTGGGTCGTCGGCGCACGTGTTCTCGCTCGCGCCGGGAGATCTCGTCGTGCTGACCGGTGAGATGAGCCTGCCGCGCTCGGCGATCGAGCTGGAGCTGGTGGCGCGTGGCTTCACGCCCTGGCCAGCCGTGACGAAGAAGGTGGCGCTCGTAGTGGCTGCCGACCCCGACTCGCTGTCGGGCAAGGCACGGAAGGCGCGTGACTACGGGATTCCGGTGGTGGGGGAGAGCGCGTTGTGGGGGTTGTTGGGGTAGGAGCGGAGGCGCCGACGGGGTCAGAAAAGCGCCACGGAAATGCTGTCATGGGACTTCGGGCCGCCCTCGACGGGCGGCCCGTTGAGCACGGCGACGAGATCATCGTCGGGGTGGAGTGCTCGCGCGCCTTCTCGCAGGAGGGCCTCGTTTCCCGATGTGGTTCCGGCTCCGAGCCACGAGTAGACGGTGGAGTACTTCTTAGAGAGCGCCTCGGTCGCGCCGGCCCATGTGCCGCCGGACCCTTCTTCGCTTCGGACGATGACGACGGCTCGGGAGAGTGCGTAGATGACCTTGTTGCGTCCCATCGCGTTCCCGGTCGAGAAGGGGGCGTTGGGCGAGTAGGGCGTGACGAGACAGATCTGCTCACTGGCGATCCCGCGGCGGGTTGCCGGACCTGACGCTGCGCGCGTCAACGAGTCGGCGAGCACTCCGACGACCCGACCGCCGAACTGGAAGGCTGCATTCATCGCGTGTTGATCCACCCCGCGCGCGGCTCCCGAAACGATGGGGATGCCATGATCGGTGGCTGCCCGCGCTAGTCGGCGCGCTACGTCGATGCTCTCGAGCGGGATATCGCGTGAGCCGACCACTCCGAGCCCGTCTTCATGGATGAGTGCCGCATTGCCCACCCCGGTGAGGAGTCCCGGCGCGTTGTCTCCGAGACGATCGCGAAGACGCGGCGGGTAGCTGTCGCTGACTCCGGTGAGTACCCAGAATCCCTTGTGCTTCAACTCTTCCGTCGCGAGGGCCAGCGCTCGGGTGCGGCCCAGGAGGTCCGGAACTCGTTCAGCGATCTTCGGCGTGAGGCCGAGGTCAGCCGATAGCTGGGTGGCCGTGCGGCCCGGGAGGGCGTCAAGCGGTGCGGTCCGTGCCACTTCCCAGAACTCTCGCGAGGAGAGTGGGGCAACGGGTGAGGGGACGGCGCGACTCACGAGGGCCTGCGCGAGGAGTTCGATGTCCCTCATGGACGTCATCCCTTCGTTCGGGCTATCGCGAACGGGTAGATCCCTCGTACTCCTGCATCGGCGAGCAGGTCCGCGATCACCGTCATCGTCCACCTCGAGTCTGACACGTCGTCGACGAGAAGTACCGGGCCGGCGAGATCGGTTTCGGTGACGAGGAAGGCATCCGACACGTTTCCGAACTGCTGGGCGCTGTTATTCATGAGCTTCTGTGGGCGGGTTGCGTGCGACTTCCTCACCACGTCATGGAACGGAAGATCGAGGCGCGCCGCCAGGCGCTGGGCGAAGTCGGGAACGAGGGTGCGCGTCTGGTCGGCGGTGGGGACAGGGACGATCGCACCATCGAAGTCGGGTAGCCATTCCCGAATGAGTTCGGCTGCGGCGTCGACGATCTCGTCGGGGACGAGTGTGTGGTCACGCTTAGCTCGCAGCAGGGCCCGTCCGTATCCCGCGTCGGAGAGGTATCCCAGAGCCCGACCCTGTTCAAGCTGATGGTCACGCGCGATCATGCCACTCCGGGGCAGCGTCCATTTCTTCCGTGGCTCAATGATCGCCGGGCGCTGTCGGATGAAGTTGATCGCCTCGATGATGGTCTGGCTGGATGCCGCGGTGATACGCGTCTTTCGACAGTTGTCGCATCGCCCGCAGTCGGTTGCCTCCGGATCATCGAGCTGCTCGCGGATGAAGTGCATTCGGCATCCCGTTGTCTCGGCGTAGTCACGCATCGCCTGCTGTTCCTCGAGACGAGCGACGCGGACGCGATCTATGCGTTCCGCGTCGAAAGCCCAGGGCGCCAGGGTTCGTCGGTAGCGGAACCCATCTGCCTCGACCGCTCCTTCCACCTCGAGAACCTTCAGCAGTCCCGTGAGCCGACCTTTCGACAAGTTGACCTGTGACTCGAGGGCGCTCAGATGCGTCCAGTCCTGTGTGCCGGCGAGAAGGTCGACCACCGCACGCGCCTCGTCTGCGACGGGAAGGCTGGACCGCATGAACCAGTCCCAGATCTCGGAGTCCTCGGTGCCCACCAGGAGCACACCATCCGCGTGTTCGACCGATCTGCCGGCCCGACCGACCTGCTGGTAGTAGGCGACGGGTGAGTCTGGCGATTGATAGTGGACCACGAAGCTGACGTCCGGTTTGTCGAATCCCATTCCGAGCGCGGAGGTGGCGCACACGACCTTCACCTCGTTGGATCTCAGCGCGCGTTCGACCTCGAGGCGAGTCTCTGCGTCGTCATCTCCCGAGTACGCGATCGCACTGATGTTGCGACTACGGAGCCAGTCGCTCACGCGGGTGGCGTCGCCCACGGTGAGGGCATAGACGATTCCGGTTCCTTCTCGCGTCGGGATCCATTCTGCGAGCCAGGCGAGGCGCTCAGCCGCTGTGTCGAGGTGGGCCGCGGCGAGGGCGAGGCTCTCTCGATCGAGAGGACCACGTGAGATCTGAACATCGTCTCCCAGCTGGGCGACGATGTCGGCGATGACCCGGTCGTTCGCGGTTGCGGTCGTACAGAGCACGGGTGCGCCGGCGGGGAGCAAGCTGAGCACGCGAGTGATGCGTCGGTAGTCGGGACGGAAGTCGTGGCCCCAATCGGAGATGCAGTGTGCCTCGTCGACGACGAAGAGGCCCGTGCGCGATGTCAGCGGCACGAGCAGCCGATCGCGGAAGTCGGCGTTGTTCAACCGTTCGGGAGAGATGAGCAGCACGTCGATGTGGTCGGCGAGGAGCTGCGATTCGATGCTCTCCCACTCGTCTCGATTGCTGCTGTTGAGCGTCGCGGCCCGCAACCCCATGCGGACTGCCATCGCTTGCTGGTCGCGCATCAGGGCGAGGAGCGGCGAGATGATGACGGTGGGCCCGCCGCCCTCGGCACGGAGGAGCTTCGTAGCGACGAAGTAGACGATGCTCTTGCCCCAGCCCGTGCGTTGCACCACGAGCAGGCGAGCGCGGTCGACGACAAGTGCCTGGATCGCTTCAAGCTGCCCGTCACGGAACTCCGCTTCGGCGCCGAACGCATCGTGGAGGGCATCGCGCGCACCGGCGGCGAAAACATCGGGCTGAGTGGTGGTCATGTTCGAATAGTGGCAGAGGCCGGTGACATCGACTCGCGTGAAGTCAGCTATGCGATGGCCCGTTCGTACGGCCACTACCGCCGTAAGCCGTCACGCCTCGTCGAATCCGCCCAGCTCCTCGAGGCGCTCGCGGGACAGGCCGGTGACTTCGGCGATCAGGCTTGCACGCGTGCCGTCGAGCCGGTCGAGCGAGGCTCGCACGCCGGCAGTGATCTCGTCGCGATGCTGCTCCACGTACTCGCGCACGGCGATGTCGACGATGTCCTTCTTGGAGCGGCCGAGGAAGTGGGAGGCCTCGGTGAGAAGCTCATCGGTGGCGGGACTGACCTTGATGGGACTGGTGGCGACCATGGGAATGCGTGCCTTTGGATACGGGTGCGTGCGGAGTGGTATCCGAGTACCCTACGGTACCGCGGTGAACTAAGAAACCCCTGAGATCGCCAGCAACCCCCGCAGCCGCTCCCGCAGCCCGGCATCCACGACATACACATACGTTCCGCGGATGCCGCGCGTCAGCAGTACCGCGTACACGTTGACGATGTACCGCAGCAGGTCCTCATCCGTGTACACGAGCCCGAGCGTGGGGTTGTTCTCCTTGCCGCGCTGATCGCGGTAGCTCTCGCGGTCGGCGACGATGCGGCCGGTCGCGGGATCGAGCCGCAGGTCGGGTCCGATGATGACGCCGGCGTAGTTGAGGTCGTAGCCCTGCACGGTGTGGATGGAGCCCACCTCGTCGACGGAGGTGGGGGAGTGCACCCAGTCGGTGGCGGTTGTGTTCCAGCGGAGCCGCAGTCCGTCGAGCTCGATGTCGTAGGCGGACTTGTCCTTCTTGCTGCGCCAGTCCCACGCGTAGCCGGCGACGAGCCGTGCAAGACCATGCTCGGACTCCCGAGTCAGCAGCTCACGCCGCATGGCACCCAGATCGTCGAAGAAGCGGAGGTCGTACTCGCCGAGGTCGATTGAGCCGGTGGGTTCCCCGCGGAGCAATGCGCGCACATAGGCGACGTAGTCCGCTCCGGCTTTCACTCGCATCTGCGAGGTGAGCGGGTACAGGCGATCGTTGTCCCGCGCCTCCGCGATGAGGCGCGCGGTGGTGGCCGCGCTGAGGTCCGACGGCCGCACGCTCTGGTCGGTGTCGAGCATGAGGATGCGGTGGTCGCTCTGCGCGAGCAGCCAGTCGAGCTGGGTCTTCCACTTGTCGTCGTGCCCGAAGAGGCGGGTGGTGATGTCGGTGAACTGCTTGTTGAGCGGTCCCGACGACTGGTTGGAGCGCTGGCCGAGCCGGTGCGCCTCATCGACGAGCAGCAGATCGAAGGGCTTCTCGGCGCTGCCCGCCTGGAACGGCGACAGCACCATCGAGGGGTGCAGCTTCGGCGTCTTCTTGAAGACCCGTTGGATCGACTTCCGTAACGACTGCTGCGGCACCACCAGCGCCATCCGGAACTCGCGCAGCAGCTCGCGGTTCTCGGGCACGAAGTACTCGGCGAGCATCGAGTCCTCGGGGCGCAGCTCGGCGTCGTCGTAGTCGCGGATGTCGGCGAGCAGCTTCATCAGGAAAATCGCGACGATCGTCTTCCCGGTCCCCGGGTTGCCCTGTACGACGCTCGTGGTGCGGGCACCGGTGCCGAGGTCGGCGAACAGCCCGTCGAGGATGTCCTCGACGGCGATCGCCTGATCGCGGGTGAGCGCCTTGAACGGCGACAGCTTGAAGAGGTCGTCGTTCTCGATCTCGGGGATGCTGCGGGCGAACAGCCCCTCCTCGCGCAGCCGCTCGAACACGTCGCGGAACGACTCGCGGTAGGTGTCGCGGTCGAAGTAGGCGGCATCCGTGATGCCCTCGTTGCCGTTGAGCACGGTGTAGCGGCCGTCACCGGCGAACCAGCGGATGAGGTGCGACTCCAGGTCGAGGCACGGGGTTTCAACGTCTTGAATAATATGCGCCGCGACGCTACTCTGCATAACATGCTTGATGATGTAACACGTCAGTTCTTCACAGGGCAGGGCCGCACGTTGAGTCCGTCGCTCTACGACGCACTTGACATTGCGATCGCAGATACAAGGCGGAACATCAAGCATTCGCGAGACGATCACCCCCACCTGCACGCGCTCAGTGTGCGAGCGGACCTTCGTGCGGCATTGAACGGGTCAGAGCTTCCGGATGGATGGCAACTCAGCGGCAATCCGAGGCGTAGTGAGCAGATGTTCCTTCAGCACCCTACTTCGGCGTCTTCGCTCCGGGTGCTATCGGAAAGCACGGTCACAACGAATGGCATTCCTCATGCAGGTCATACGCAGGCGCGACAGGCTGCGTGGGGCGGAAGGGCGCTCTTCGCGGATCCAACACTGTTTGCGGACCGTGACCTCTTGCTTTTGCTGAACATCTGGTCGGAGGAGCCGTCGATGCGGATAGTCCACACGATCCGGTCGGGACGGTATCGCGGCAACGTACCCTGTGATTTTCAAGTCCCCATCCTGCGAGACATCTCAGCGATGCCCGAGCGATTCGAGGGGTCTGACGAGTACGAGGACTTGTTTGACGTCTCGATCGAGGAGTTCGAGGTTGAGTGACACCTACAATGGCGCTCGACTTGAAACGCTCAGGCTAATCCACGGCCTTTCGCAGAGCGAGTTTGGAAAGCGCCTCGATGTTACGCAATCGCGTCTTTCTAGGATCGAGCGTGGTGAGCTTGCGGTGACTCATGAGCTTGTCGCTCGGGCGAGCGAGGCGTTTGGCGAGCCGCTTTCCTTCTTCTCGGTTCCAAGTTCTGCGATTCCTCTTGGTCCAGTCGCGTTCCGCCGACGGTCGGCTGCCAGGGCCGCGGACAAGCACCGCACTGTCACACTCTTTCAAGAGGCCGCGAGAGTGTTTTACTCGGTGAGCGAGCGGGCGCAATACCGCGAGGTCGAAGCAGTCCCCGAAGGGGAGCTCGATCCGGAACGTGCCGCAATCACGATCAGGGGACTCTCGGGTCTGTCTGCTGATGAGCCCGTTCGAAATGTGACACGGCTTCTTGAACGGTTGGGTGTTGGCGTAGTTACTGAACTGGACGACGATGATCACGCTAGCGACATAAATGACGTCTCAGGAGTCGCGATGCCGACCGCGCTAAACCGACGCCCGCTCGTTGCTACGAATCCCATCGCTCGCGGGGATGTTCAGCGTCTTACAATCGCGCACGAACTTGGTCACGTGATATTGGATCGGCACGCTGCTTCAGTGAGTTGCGCGATTCGCAGTCCTCAAGAGCGGGCGGCCTTCGAGTTCGGTGCTGCTTTGTTGCTTCCAGCTCGAGCTGTCGAACGCAAGGTCGGAGAACGCTCGACCCTTCGCGACTATTTGGAGTTGAAGGCGGAGTACGGTATTTCGGCGATAGCTGCGGTGGGCAGGGCCTACCGGCTTGGATTGATTTCAGAAGATCGGCGACGGACGCTGAGCATCCAGCATTCCTCTCGGGGTTGGCGTTACGACGAGCCCGTGGCGGTCGATGTCGAGAAGCCGCTCCTTCTGCAGCAAGCCATGGAGAAGGTGTACCCGTCGTTTAGCCATGCACGTGCATCCCATGATCTGGGAGTTCGTCCCGACCGGCTCCGCCGGTGGACCGGGCGGCCGCAGGAGGCGGGGCGCCCTGCTAACGTGACTCCGTTCCGAGCGAGATAGGCCTCCGGCTCACGGTCACGATCGGTCATCGCACGCGGAGATGGTCCGGTAGTGGCCCTCTGGGCGTCGTCACTACTCCTTGAGCTCCGCCAGCCGCTCCTTCGCGCGGTCCGAAAGCACCTCTGGGTGACGCTCCACCATGAAGTCCAGGAACGGTTCGAGCCCCGCGAGCTGGTCGTTGCCGTAGGAGTCCTTGGTCGGCAGGTCAAGCAGCCGGTCTATGTCTTCGCCCATCACCTCGCTCGCGACGGTCTGGAGCCGCATGAACACGGCTTCGCTTGTGTTCCAGCTACGAGACAGGTCGGCTTCGTCGATCCACTTCTGCTTCAATGCCCTTCGAGTCGAACGAGATGCCAGGGCCGGAGGAAGGGTCAGCCGTTCCATCCATTTGCCGTTCGCGAAGACCCGATAGAAGGCCGTGGCCGAGTACGACCCGCGGGCCGTGCCGATTAGCTGCTCGACCTCAGCGGCGATCGCGGGATTCACACTTCGCGTGATCAGGTCGTAGGCGAGGCTGGCGAGCGAGATGTAGTGGATTGCGAGATTCGGTTCCACGAACGTCGCCAGCGAGTGCGCCTTCTCGTTGCGGAGGAACTGGATGCCGAGGTGGAGGTATCCGACGCCGCGGAAGAAGTCACCTTCGGCTTGCGCCGTCGGTGTCGCTTTGCCAAACAAGGCGGCATAATGCCGCTGGTTCTGGGCGTTCTCGTTGAAGACCTTGTGCGCTGCTTCCTCCCCGGTCAGCTGGCGAAGCGCCTCACGGACGACCTTGTAAGACTCCTCGACGGCATGGAAGTGGTCGCCACTGTCGAGATAGCGCTTGATGTGGTCGTAGATGTCCTCGTGAATCTCGATGGAGATGCGGTTCGCCGTGACTGTAGCCTCGGTGGAAATCGAGCCGTGCGAGCTGGCAGCCGGAGCTGCTGTAGCTCCCCCTAGGGATGTAGCAATCTCGCGGACCTTCGTCACCTGCTCATCCGCTATCTCGGGAAAACTCCCGGTGAGCTTCTTCGCGGCGATGTACCCGACGAGCGCGGCAAGACTGCGTGCGACGTCTTCATCGCTTCCGACCTTCCAGAAGCCCCGAACGCGCTGAGCCTTGGACGTCCCATACTCCGCGTACTGGTCGTCGAAGATGTTGAGCCCAAGGTCGTCGAAGAACTGTCCGATTGACGAATTGGTGAAGTCCAGGAGGTACCCGCCGCCCATGCTTAGAACGGCCTCGAGGAGCGTCTTGTCGGTGATCGAGAGGCGACTCATCTCACTTCCTCACCGGCTCCGAGATCGAAGAGCGTGGCGTCGGACTCCTGCTTGGTGAGTGCGGCGTAGCGGCGGAGCATGAGGCGCTGGCGGTCCTCGACGGAGGCACCCTCCTTGACGCCGAAGGCGGCGTCCACGACCTTATCGATCGCCGCGTGGGCGACGAGCACCGGCTCGGGGATACGGCCCGGCTCGTAGAGATCTGCCAGTGACTTGCCCGGGAACTCACCGCGGGCGCGAACGAGCTGCTCAGCGGCAGCGATCAGGGCAGCGCGTTGCTGAGCGGTGAGCTCCGGCAGCGGGAAGGAGTTGTACACGAAGGTGTTCGAGAACCGGAGGTCCGACTTGATCCGACCACCGATCGCACGCATCCAGAGGATGAACATGGTCGAGGACAGGACTCCGAGCCCGAAGCCGTCTGGGTCGTCAGTCATAGCATTTGCATTGCCGCAAATGACATCCGGCGTGAGCCTCTTGGCCGTGAAGAACTCCCGCGTTTGGCCGACATGGTACGGAATCGCGAGGTAGCTCGTGCTGGGCTGACGACGCTCGTCGAACAGATGCGCAGTAGCCGCCTTCGCGCGGGTCGCCGGCTTCTTGCTGTCCATACGAAACGCTCGAACCGCATCCACTCGCTCTTTGAGAAGAACGCTTCGCTCTATCGTCGCTTCGTCGGCGCCGACCATCCAGAGGCACCACCGCTCTACGTCATGCAGCAGCTCCCTCGCTCCGACGAAGGGCCTCAGATACTTGGCGGCAATCGGGTCCGAACGGAACGCAGGGAGGTCTGTGTCCTCGACGAAGAAGTTGCCATCATCGGTCGGCTGACTACCCTTCGTCACCTGGGGCAGAGATGAACTCAATGGTCGAGTTTGGCTCGAAACAAAAGTGTTCGGCGCAGCCATTAGGTACGCGTTGATGTTGCCCGTCTCCTCGGGGACGCCGTCACCGACACCGCCCTCTGGGTACACCCATAGCGCCGCCCTCGGCTTGTTGTCCGTGCGCCTGTCAAAGCCGATGATCGAGACGTGAACGGCTGCGCCGTCCGGCGCTTCCGTCAGCCATTGGAATGAGCGGTGAGCGAACCGGACCCGCCAGTCCGCGCCGAAGATCGGACGGAACAAGAACTCGGCACCCTCGCCCTGGGCGATGGAATTGGTCGAGACGAAGGCCCACCTACCAGCCTGCTTGCCGTAGTACTTCAGCGCGAGCGCGTACCAGGAGGTGACGTAGTCGAGGTAGCCGTTGTAGCGGGTCCCCCAGATGCGCTTCGCATCGGCCGTCTGCTCCGCGGTCTTCGTGTACTGGCCGATGAAGGGCGGGTTGCCGATGATGATGACGTCCTCGCTCGGCGGCACGACGCTTGACCATTCGTGGCGGAGGGCGTTCGCGTGGACGATCGTCGGCGTGATGCGGATTGGGAGGCGGTCGGGTGCCATGCCGAAGTCCTGTTCCATGCGCTGATTCGCGAGATGGTCGACGAGGAGCATGGCGGTCTCGGCGATGCGTGCCGGCCACTCCTCGATCTCGATGCCGAAGAAGTGGTCGACGGTGACCTTGATGAATCCGCTGACGTCGAAGCTCAGCTGGAAAGAGCCCTTCCCCTTCTCCGCTTCTTCCAGCTCCCGCTGCGCGACGAGCAGGTCGAGTTCGATCGCGCGCAGCTCCCGGTAGGCGATGATGAGGAAGTTCCCACAGCCGCACGCCGGATCGAGTACGCGAACGCGGCCAAGGTCGTTGTGCAGTTTGGTGAGCTGTCCCTTGTCGCCTCGTGCGGCTTCCAGTCGGTCTCGGAACTCGGTGAGGAAGAGCGGCTCGATGGTCTTGAGGATGCTCTCCTCGGTCGTGTAGTGCTCGCCGCCAGCGCGACGCGCTTTCCGGTCCTTCACCGTCTGGAACATCGAGCCGAAGATCGCTGGGGAAATGATCGACCAATCGAACTCGCCCGCCGCGATCAGTTCTGCGCGGAACGTTGCCGAGAGCGAGCCCATCTGGAGTGGCTCGTCGAACAGGCCGCCGTTCACGTAGCGGAACACCGCCGCAGCGGTGTCGAGGTCGGCCCGGCGTTTCGCCTCCTCGGTCGCCAGCGCCTCGAAGAGGGCCTCCAGGTCGGCGGACAGCGTGCCACCGGTCGTGTGGTTGGCGAGGTAGTCGTGGAACGGGTGCTCCGGTCCACTCCAGTTCGCCTGTCCCTTCTGCCACATCGCGGAGTCGTCAGCGAAGAAGAGGAACAGCAGGCGAGCCAGTAGCAACGTCGCGTTCCGCTCGTCCCACTTCGCCGACTCCAGCTCGGTGTAGAGCGTGCCCATGAGCCGTGCGGCCTGAGCCGACGCGGTCTCTGCCTCGTGGTCAAACGCCCCGCGCATCCGAGCAAGGAGGTCGGGGAGCTTGAGGTCCTCGCTGAAGCCGATCTTGATCGCTTCGAGCTGGCGGACGAGTCGCTGGTCGTCGGAGCCTGCCTTGTACTCGTGGAGCACGAGCTTGGCATTGGCACCGCCGAGCTGGGCACGTCGCGGCCAGCGCCACGCCTGTACCCGATCATCCGCGAAGATCAGGAGCCGCTCGCTGCTACTGCGGGTGCCGACCTCTTGGTCGATGAGCCGCTGCACGCGCTTCGGGGGCACCTGGGCACAGTGCCACACCCGCAGGCCCTTGAATCCGGCGACCTGCTCCAGGGTGTAGATGACCCCTTCGACTTCCACCTTGAGCGGCGGCTGGTCGGGGTTGGACCAGAGCAGATGGTCGCGGAAGAGCTCGCGGAACTTCCGCTGCTCGACGAGCGCCAGGAGTGGGGACACCGGCATTACTTCACTCCCATCGCGCTGACGATCCGAATGGCATCGTTCCCGCGCTGTTCGATCACGAGGCGCTCGTCGCGGTACAGGCTCGCGAGTCGACCGGCGAGTTCCTCATCGGTAGCGCCGTTTCGGATCGCGTTCCGCAGTCGGCGGTCGGCCTCGTTCGTGAGGGGGTGCTGGTAGAGCAGATCGAGCGCCGCAGTGGCTTCCTGCCCGTAATCGAAGAGTCCGGCGCCCAGACGATTCCAGACCGTCTTCCGCACGCCACGAAGACGCCCGGCGATGGCGGTGGGTGTCGCGAGGTCGCTGCGGACGAGCTCCGCCACGAGATCGTCATGACGGTGGAGCCGCTCTAGCGCGGGCTCCTCAGGGGTGCTCTGGAAGATGCGGAGCGTCTCGACACCCGTGAGGAGTCGCGTCGTACCGTCCAGACCGATCCAGCCGAAGCCGTCAATACCGGCCTCGGTCCGGACATAAGCGGCGACGCCTTCATCGTCGTCGGTGATCCGCTTCGCCCGTGTGGCGTCAAGGAGATCGGGCAGGTACTCGACCTTCGCAGCGATCTCGGGTGTCTGCTTCTGCGCGTTCTGCCAGTACAGGTAGGCGAGGCTGGCCGCGTCGATGTCGTCCTCCTCGACTGGCTCGTCAAGTCGTCCCTCGTAGAGGTCCTTGATGACCTGCACCTCGCCGTCCGTGCCGAAGAATCGCTCGTCCGAGCCGAACGCCTTGGCATTCTGCTCCAGCCGTTCAGCGATCCGTCGACGCAGTGACAGCACGCCGTTCAGCGTGCCGTGGAAGATCGAGTACAGGAGCACCTCAGGCGCGGTCTGTCCGACGCGGTCGATGCGGCCGGCGCGCTGCACCAGGCGGACAATCGCCCACGGGAGGTCGTAGTTGACGACGATGTGTGCGTCCTGGAGGTTCTGTCCCTCGCTGAGCACGTCGGTCGAAATGAGCACGCGGAGCTCGTCCACGGTCTGCCCCTCGGGGATGAGCGAGCGGTTCGACTTCGGGGAGAAGCGGATCGCGAGCTGCGTGGGATCCTCGTTGTCACCGGTCGCGGCATCGACCTTGTCGATCCCATGTGCGCGGAGTGCCCCGGCGAGGTAGTTGGCGGTGTCCTTGTACTCGGTGAAGACGAGCACCTTGTCCTCGGGATGCGTCTCTTCGAGCAGCTTGATAAGTTCCGCCAGCTTGGAGTCTCGGGAGGCGTCCCACTCACCGTAGAGGTCGAGCAGGGATCGGATCGCGTCAGTATCGGCGGCGAGCGCCTGCCGGAGTCCAGGTGTGAAGAGGTCTGGGCGGACCCAGGTGACGTAGTCCGGGGCGTCGTTCGCGAGCGCCTCATACCGCTGGGAGGCCGCGTCATTGAGCCGCTCGCTGTCGTCGACCTCATGCTCGATCAGGTCGTCGTCATCGAGCAGGTCCGCTTCCTGGATGGTCCCTGTCGGCACGGCAAGGCCGTTGTCGATCGCGTAGAGGAACATCTCGTTGCGGGCCGCATGGCGGCGCAGCGACAACGTGAAGGCATGGCCTCCCGAGGACAGCCGCTTGAACAGTGTCGTCCTGACGAACGCCGCCGCATTAGAGCGCGCGCGATCTAAGTTCGCCACGACCTCCTTCTCCTTAGCCGTCCAGCTCTTCTCCTTGGCCCGGTCGACGTAGTCGGCGAGGGAGTAGCGTGGCAGGATCAGGGCGAACAGCGCGTCGAGAGTGATGTCGTCGACCATGAGCGCGGCGGGATCGTCAGCAGCGAAGGGGTGGTCGACCGGCACGGCGATCCGCTCGGGGAAGCGGAAACGCTCGCCGTTCGCGAAGGTCAGGTACTTCTGGCCGTCCTCGTCGGTCTCCGAGTAGTTGTTCTTGATGAACGTCCGGGTACGGCGGATGAGGTGCTCGCTCATCAGGCGCTTCCAGTCATCCGCGTCCTCGGACTTCCGGAACGCCTGCAACGTGGTGATCTTGCCATCGACCTTGTCGATGAGCTTCGGGTCGGCCGCGAGGGCGTTGATCGGTGCGATGCCGAGGTCGTCATCGGGCTGGATGAACAAGCCGAGCTGGTTCGCGACATCCTCGAAGCGACGGTTGTACGGCGTCGCCGTCAGGAGTAGCGCCTTGGCGTTCGCCCGCTCCAGATACTCCTGGACCGCCTTGTAGTCGCGGCGCTCGTCGTTGCGGAGCGTGTGCGACTCGTCCACGATGGCGAAGCGGTAGTGACTGATGGTCGGGAGCACCGTGTGGGCGACGCTGTAGCTGACTACCTGCCCGGGGATGCCGTAGCTGTCGAAGTAGCCCTCCCACATCGTGACCAGGTTCTTCGGACAGATGACGAGCGGCAGATATCCGTGCTCCTCCCGGAGCATGAGTGCAACCGCGACGGCAGTGATCGTCTTACCGAGACCGACGACGTCGCCGAGCATCGTGCCGCCGCGGGACATGATGCGCCGGGCGAGCGTGCGGACGGCGGTGGACTGGTAATCCAGGAGCTCGGACTTCACCTCGTTCGGCACCGAGTACTCGTCGAGTCCCTCGCGCACATCTCGGCTCAGGTCATAGCAGACCTTGAGGAAGACCTCGTACGGAGACCGGGGCTCCACCGCGGCCCAAGACTGGTCGATCAGGTCAAGGAGCTGTGCGCCGATCAGGATGCTGAATGGATCGTTCCAGCGGTCCTCGAACCACTTCGCTAGATCCTTGCCGCCACCGGACGAGTCGAGCACATCGACGTTCAGCTCGAGGTTGCTTGCGAGCCCCGAGGGTGTGAGGTTGGAACTGCCGACGTAGGCTGCGATCGGGTTCGCGACATCGTCGCGGTGGAAGATGTACGCCTTGCCGTGGAGCGGTCGCCGCGTGAACACCTTGAACTCGACACGGCCCTCCTTGATGAGCTGCCGTAGCGAGCCGAGCGTCTCGCGGTCCGTCTGCGTCGGCACACCGCGCATGAGCTGGGTGCGGAGGTGGTCAAGCAGCTCGTGCATTCGGAAGGTGGCAATTTCGCGATCCGCGTCCTGCACCTCGCGCCCCTCAACTGTGGCCTGAAGCTCGTCGAGCACCTCCTCCTGGGGCCCGCCGGACATCATTCCGAGCAGGATGCGGACGGTGGACTTTGTCTGGTCCCGCGGCAGTGCCTTCGTCTTGACGATCTCGTCGAAGACCTTCCACCCCCGGAGGCTGAAGTAGCCGACCGCAACGTCGAGCCGTTCGAACGTCTTGAGCGTCGCCTGGAGATGGCCACCGAGCTTGTCGTTGATGTTGTCGAAGATGCGCGTCATTGTGGCACCGTCTTTGACGTTCCCTCGGCTCGCATCATCGTCTTACCCCCATCAGGCCGCACGCTCTCCGGCGGTCGTGCGATCGCTGTTCCAGAGTAGTGACGGGCGCGGACGTTTCCGGGCGCCGCAACGAGTGCCAACTGCGCGCAGCGGCTTCCGAGGCGTTGTCGGTAGATCCGCCAAGTCTTGGTCCATGTCGTCCGATGCCGCGTCCGCGCGCTGCTCGAACGAACACTGTCAGCGTGCGGCAACAGATCCCACCCACAGCCCATCCCGCGCCCGCGTCATCCCCACGTACAGCACCCGCCGCTCGCGCTCGTCCTTCTCGGAGCGCTCGGCGCCAGGCGCCCCCGCCGCGAGCAGCCGCGCATCCGTCCACGGCAGCAGCACCTGCTTGAACTCGAGGCCCTTCGCACGCTGGATCGTGCCGACCTTCACGCGGTCGGTGGGGCGGCCGTCGTAGTCGGTGAGCTGGACCGTCGGAATGTCGGCGTTCTCGAGCAGGTGCACGACCCGCGCGACGTGGCCGTTGTTGGTGCACAGGATGCCGACATCGCCGAGGCCGGTGTCGATCGCCGCGGTCACCGTGCGCACATGGTCCACGAGCGCAGCGTCGTGCAGTGCCGTGTTCGGGTAGCTCGCGCGGATAGGGCGACGCCCGTGCCGCGCCACCGGTCGGGCCGCCTCGTAGCGCAGCTCGGCCGCATCCTCGATGTCGGTGTAGCCGTCGGATGCCACCACCGTCGCAGCCGCCTCCAGGATCTCGGCCGTGTTGCGGTAGTTGATGTCGAGGATCACGCCGCGCCCCGCCACCGACAGCCCCGCCTCGGCGAGGGTGTAGCCACCGGGGTAGATGGTCTGTTGGCCGTCGCCGATCAGGGTGAACGCGTCCGGACCGTCGCCGGCGATGCTCGAGAGCATCCGCACCATCGCGCACGAGAGGTCCTGTGCCTCGTCGACCACCACGGCGCTGTAGCCGGCGAGCGGCTCGCGGGCGAGCTCCTTCTCGGCCAGCAGCACGAGGTCGGCGAAGTCGTGGGTGCGGGATGCGCGCAACCGCTGCTCATAGTCGAGGAACAGCGCCCACACCGCGCGACGCTGGTCGACGCCGAGCTTGCGGCGGCGACCCACGCGGGCGCAGTCGGCGTACTGCTCGAAGCGGGTGAAGCCGCGTCCCTTGATGACGCTCTCCACCTCCTCCTGCCAGTACGCGCGGTCCTTCTCGATCGAGGCAAGCGTCGGTTCAGCTGCCGCCCACGCGGCCTTGAGCGCGTCGCCGGCCTTGCGGTTGTCGAGGCGCACTGCCACGCCGCGCTCGTCGAGGATGCGTCGGGCGAGCTGGTGGACGCCCGCGAACTCAACGCGGTCGGCCACCTCGGGCGCCATCCGCTGCATGAGGCTGTTCAGCACCACGGGCAGGGTACGCACGTAGGTGATCACGAGCACCTTGCCCGGGCGTGACCGTGCGAGGTAGGCGGCGCGGTGGAGGCCCACTACCGTCTTGCCGGTGCCGGCGGCGCCACGGATGCGGGAGGGGCCATTGAAGCCGCGGCGTACGAGCTTCGCTTGGTCTGGGTGGAGGAACGCCATCCACTCCTCGATGGGCGGGGCGAGCATCGCCTCCAGCAGCTCGGCCTGGATCTCGTCGGCGCTCGGCAGCTCGGCGATGTCGAGTTCGACGGGCTTGCTCTCGAGCACCGGCTCGGGGATGGTGAGTGCGATCGGCTGAGGCGCGGTCACGTGGGGGAAGAAGTCGAGCACCGCGCGGTGCACTTTGTCGACCATCGCCGAGGTGAGCCGGCCGCTGCGACGTGCGATGTGGCGCGCGATATCCGCGTCGCCCACCAGCTCGACCGTGTTTACCGTGCCGGTGACGCCCTTCTTGCCGGTGAACACGGCGACCGCGTGCACCTCGCCGGGGGCGAGGCCGACATCCGCGAGCGCTGCCTCCGTCTTCCAGGCGAGCTCGGCGAGCCCGTCGAACTCCTCGGTCACATCCGCATCGCCCCGGTAGATGTGCCCTGCGGCTACGGTGACCTCGCGCCACATCTTCGAATCCACGATGTGCACGCCCGATGGGCCGACCACCACAAGGTCGACTTGCGCGGTGCGGCTGCCCGGCCACTGGCGGTCAGCGATCAGGTGGTAGCCGTGGGCGGTGAGCGGCGCGAGCGCCTGCACGGTGCGCTTCTCGCTGGCGGATGCGGCCATGAAGTTCTCGGCGCGCTCGCGGGCGGCGAGAGCCTCCGCCTCGTGGGCGGCGGCGAGAGCGAGCTGGCGCTCGGCCTCGAGCCCCGCGGATTCGCCGGCCGTCATACATGGTCCCCTCGGTGGTACTCGAATGATTGTCGCGAACCACAGAGGAGGTGCGGTATGCCGAGTATGGGGGACATGTTCGACTGAATCGTGAGGTAGAGCTGGGAACCAGGAGCTAAGTCATACCTCGTCTTGCTCGTCGAGCTCTTCGGCAGCCGAGAGCTCCGCCTCGATTTGCTCGGAGATCACGGCATCGTCGCCGAGATCGTCACCTCCAGATTCCTCCCCGAGGCTGAGACGGTATTCATTTCGAACGTCCCACAGCGACTTGCCCGAGTCCGCCACCTTCCAGAAGCGCCAACCGTTAATAGCCCCCTTGTAGCCGCCAGCAGCATTGACGGCCACACCGGCAGCGCTCGGCGTATCGAACGCTTTGTCGTCGATGTAGATCCGGCCATCGATACCGACCGCGGCCGTAACACCTCTAAAGACCGCCGGCCGCGCAACAAGAGCAGCGCCCGGCGCGATCAGTCCTTCCGACACCAGCAGCGCAAGGTCAACTTCACCAGGTGTGGATGGTGCCTCATGCCTAGCGGTGATGCCTACATGTCCGTTGGGGACAGGCCAGATTTCCAAGATAGATGAGGTAAGCGTCTCGGTGCGTGCCGAGATAAGTGCATCATCCCATTGCAAAGGTGTGGCTTGGATGACGTCGTTCGTCAGCAGTACATCGTTCACTTCCTGGAAATAGTTGACCTTGGTCTCCCAGTTGGCATTTGACGCTCGAGAATTTAGCTTCTGAGTGACGAGAGTGAGATTGCCGAGCTCGTGAAGCCTTCGGTCGCGTGAAGCAGCATTGAACTCGGCCTGGTCGGCAGGCCAATCGGTGGCCCAGTTGTTGCGCCACTTCTGTGGCAACAGGTGTTCAACGGTCCCGACTCCGCGGGCGACGGGACCCATGCCCATCGCTTTCCAGTCCGGGTAGCCTCGTCGTCGGTCCTCCAGCGCCTCCAGGATCATTCGAAGGCGGGCCCGCAGATACTTGTTGTACGCAGGCGCGTCTCTGAGGGCTTCGGCTACCTCCGCGTCGTCGGGCCAGTACCCGACAGGGGTCTTGTTGGAGGCCAGGTAGGACTCGACTTCGTCGGCCAGCGAGTCATGCGGCTTCTTGCTGAGGTGCACCATGAGCTCGATGATCAGCCGGTTGGCTCCTTGGGAGGGGGCTTTTACGATTGCGCGACGCACGAACCAGCTCTCGAGGGAGCGGAATATGCGCGCCTTGTCGTCGTCCGTGACGTCGGATTGAGGAGCCTCGTCCAGCCAAATGAGTAGCGGGCGAACGACCTCTGAGTCGAGCGTGCCGACGCGATAGCTGAACCACTGAGCACGGGTGAGAGGCCCATTCGGCTGTTGGGAGCCCTCTATCACCGCGCGGTAACTATCTGCAGCTTCTTTGATTTCTGGGAGAAGTGAGGCGAGACTTCCGGCGCTTGATGTGACGTACTCCTTGAACTGACTAAACAGTTCACGAATGGGAAAGTCCTCGAGCTTCCGGGCACGCAACCAGTGCCAGAGGAACCACGACGACCTCGGATGGGTGATTCTGCCGGCAGTTACAGTCGTGATCCACCATGGGGTCTCGAGGTCTGCCCAATTCTGGTGGTAGGCGTCCTCGATTTCGGAGTCGTTGCCCGGGTAGTTCTGAAAGACGAAGTTCTTAATCAAGTCTGCTGCGCTGAGCGGAACTCCTCGCGCATTAAGGGTTTCGAATATCGCCTGTGCGTCCTCGTTTGGGTCGAGTCGAATGCTCACAAGCTCCAGTTGAGCGGTCACCGCAGTCACAAGAAGATGGGCACTGCTACTGGCATCTGGCGATTCCTGCAACCAGGTCGCAATCGCCTTGCTGAAGTATTCGTGTGCTTCGCGGAGCTTCGACGGTGCCAGAGCGTGGTAGTCGATGGGATTGTCGGCCGACATCACGGCTGCGAACCCCGCGCGATCATGGTTCGTCGGCCAGACTTTGTATCTGTCGTGCGCCCCTTTTCTGAAGGCAGCGGGATTCTCAATTAGAGGTTCCACTTGACCAGCGAGCATCACCTCCTCGTGCAGAACAAGTTGAGAGTGCAACGCATCGAGAAGCACCTGCAGAGTGGTGAGGCGCTGCTGGCCATCGATAACGCTCCATGTGGGCATGTGGCCGAGCTCCGACGGAAGCTGCTGGACGACGAACGCACCCATGAAGTGGGTCGCGGTTGAGTCCTTTGCCAACAACTCTGTGAGGCGTTGGATGTCTTGCCACAAGGGCTCCCACTGAAGCTCCTTCGACCAAACGTAAGGCCGCTGGAACAGGGGGACGATCAATCTCGCGGGCTGGAAGAAGACCTTTTGAGGTGATTCCTTGTCAGGCTTCAATTCGCGCTCTCCTCGCTGATGCGTTCCTTGTCGTTCAGTGTCTCGGGGATGCGCGACGAAGGGTATGCCGAGTACGGGGGGCATCGCGGCCCGCGCCGGGTGTGAGCGTCATGATTGTGACGACCACCAGAGGCGCAACGAAAGCGGGCGGGCCCCGAAGGACCCGCCCGCCCGTCACTCGCCCGGAGGCGGGTCGCCGACGCGCACGATGAACTGCCCGCTCGCGGCCGCGGCCTCGAGGGTGCGCAGCTGCAGCAGCGACGGGTGCGCCTCGAGCACCTGCGCGACGTTCGCGAGGGAACGCAGCGCGGCCGCGTCCGCTCGGGCACGCTCGAGCTTGGCGCGGCCCTGCTCGCGGGCGAGTGCCGTCTCGGCGAAGGCGTGACGCAGCTCGGCCGTGAGGGTGACGTCGCGCAGGGCGAAGTCGATCACCTCGGCGCCGAGCTCGGCCGTCGCCGCGGCGAACGGGTCGCGCACGCCGGCCAGCACATCCGCGCGGGTGGCGAGCACCTCGTCGAGCGTGCGAGCGGCGACCGCGTCGCGCACGGCCAGCTGCGCCAGCACGTACACGGCGTCCGCCGGGGAGTCGGCCTCGGTCAGCCAGGCGCGCACATCCGACACGCGGAAGCGCACGACCGGGGTCACGCGCACCTGCATGCCGTCGGCGGTCAGCACGTCCTGGGTCGCGAGAGCGATCCAGCGGGCGCGCAGGTCCACCATGCGCCACGACTCGCGGCGGCGCCTACGGGCGCGGCCCGGGCCGACGATGCGGTCGATCCCGCCCTCGCGGATCACGACGGCGCGCTCCCACGGCTGCACGACGACGCGGATGCCGGAGGTCTGGGTGCGGATCATTGTCTTTCCTTTCTGTGGTGGGTCTCGATCGCCGCCTGCGGCGGCTACTCGACCAGTGGGGGAGGTGGTCGGGCTGGGAGGTGTGGTTGCGGGGTCTCGATACACCGCGCTTCGCGCGGCACTCGACCAGCGGAGGAGGGCCGCCCGCGGACAAGCCGCCTGAGGCGGACGGATGGGCGCCCGCCACACGCGGCGGCGGATCGCGGGCGACGCGGGGGCGGCGAGCCGCGCCCCCATCGCGCAAGGCGACCCGTCGTCGGGTGCGCGGGGCGGACGCCCTGCCGACTCGAACGGCCTATGCCAAATAGCGGGATGTACAGTCCTGCGCTGGATCGGGCTCGAACACGCGGAACCGGGTGGGCAACAGCCTCCGGCCGCTCGGCCCCGACCTCGTGCGGCGGCCGGGGTGGCCGCCAGGTCTAGTGCTGGTGTTCGGGCGAACCCGGGAGCTCATTCGCGAGGGCGCGCGCGAGCCCGCGGGTGTCCGCGTAGGTCTCGGTATGGATGCGCACTGTCGGCTCCTCGGTGTCGGTTCGCCCGGATGGGCAGGAGAGCGACGATAGCGACACGCCCGGGATGCGCGCAAGTCTCGGTTTGATCACGAGGCGTGTGCGGGTGCCCTCACGCCGACGCGCGACGCACCAGATGCGACTCGACCACCGTCGAGACGGGCACGTCGTCGCCCGCGAGGATGCGCAGCAGCAGATCGGCCATGAGGCCGCCCATCGCCTCCGACGGCTGGCTGACCGTCGTGAGCGGCACGCGCGCCGTCAGCGCCGCGGAGGAGTCGTCGAAGCCGACCACCGCGACGTCCTGCGGAACTCGGCGCCCCGCATCCAGCAGCACCGACACCGCGGCGGCGGCCATCACGTCGTTCGCGGCGAAGACGCCGTCGATGCCGGGATCCCGCTCCAGCAGCGCGCGCATCGCCGCGGCGCCGCCGAGGGCCGTGTAGTCGCCGACCGCCACCAGGTCGGCGGGCAGCCCCGCCTCGACGAGGGCGGAGCGCCAGCCCGCGGTGCGGTCGGATGCCGCCGCCATGTCCTCGGGGCCGGTGATGGTCGCGATCCGCCGCCGCCCGAGCGACACGAGGTGGGCGGTGCCGGCCGCGGCGGCGGCCGCGTTGTCGAGGTCGATGAAGTAGTTCGGCGGGTCCGTCTGCTCGGTCGGGCGGCCGCTGAACACGACCGGCACGAGATCGTGCAGGTACAGCAGCGCGTCGTGGCGGGAGTGCTGCGACGCCACGAGCACCCCGTCGACAACCCCGCTCGTGAGGTAGCGCATGATCTTCGCGTTCTCCGAGTCGCCCGCCACCATGAGGCTCAGCAAGTAGTCGGAGTCCTCGATGCGCCGGGACACCCCCGCCATCACGGCGACCAGGTGCGGGTCGGCGAGGGCGAGCATCCCGGGCTCCGGGATGACGAGCGCGATCGCCATCGACCGCGACGACGCGAGCGACCTCGCCGCACGGTTCGGCACGTAGTTGAGCCGGGCCGCCACCTCCCGCACGTGCTTGATCGTCGCCTGCGACACGTCCGGCTCGCCGTTGAGGGCGCGCGAGACGGTGCTGCGGGTCACCCCCGCCTCGGCGGCCACCATCTCGAGGGTGGGGCGACGCGAGGGGGTCGTCGGCTTGGCCACCGGATCAGCGTAGCGACGGCGATCCGACGGCGGCGCGCGCCGCGGCGATCGCATCCCGATAGGCCAGCGCGGAATCCTTCAGCGTGCGCTGCTGGGTGTCGTAGTCGACCCGCACCAGCCCGAACCGCTTCTCGTACCCCCACGCCCACTCGAAGTTGTCGAGCAGCGACCAGTAGAAGTAGCCGCGCACGTCGACCCCCCGCCAGCGCGCCTCCGACACGGCGTCCAGGTGCGCCTGCAGGAACGCGGCGCGGTCCGCATCCGGCACCGAGCCGTCGGCCGCCACGACGTCGTCATAGGCGGCACCGTTCTCGGTCACGAACATCGGGATGCCGGCGGGGCCGGTGTAGTCGCGCTGCAGCCGCTCCAGCAGCTCGGTGAGCCCGTCGGGCTCCACCTCCCAGCCCATCGCGGTCACCGGTGCGCCGGTCGGGTGCCAGTGGATGCCGTCCGACGCGGGGAACGGCGAGCCGGTCTCCCGCGAGGTGGGCGCCTCCTGGCGCAGCTCGACCTCCGGCGGCAGCACCGACACGGTCTCGCGGTGGTAGTAGTTCACCCCGAGGAAGTCGGCCGAGCCGCGGATGAGCTCGAGGTCCCCGGCGGCGACGACCTCGTCGAGCCCGAAGGGCGCGAGATCGTCCCGCACGTCCTCCGCGTACTTCCCGCGGAACAGCGGGTCGAGGAAGAAACGGTTGAACTGCCCGTCGATGCGGCGCGCCGCGTCGAGGTCGCCCACGTCGTCGGGCCGCAGCGGGTGCACGGGCGCCAGGTTGAGCGTGATGCCCACCTCGGAGGCGCCCGCCGCCTTGAGCTCGCGCGCCGCCATCGCGTGGGCGAGCAGCAGGTGATGCCCCGCCGCGACACCGTCGGATGCCGACCGCCGCCCCGGCGCGTGCGCCCCCGCCGTGTACGACAGGAACGACGAGCACCACGGCTCGTTGAATGTCGTCCACACCGGCAGCCGGTCGCCGAGCGCGCCGTGCACGGCGAGCGCGTACTCCACGAAGCGCTCCGCCGTCTCGCGCGCCGGCCAGCCGCCCCGCTCCTCCCGGGCCTGCGGCAGGTCCCAGTGGTACAGCGTCGGCCAGGGGCGGATGCCGGCCTCCAGAAGCGTGTCCACGAGCCGGTCGTAGAACGCGAGCCCGGCCGGGTTCACCTCCGCGTCATCCGGCACCACCCGCGCCCACGAGATGGAGAAGCGATAGGCGTCGAGGCCGAGCTCCTTCATGAGCGCCACGTCCTCCGGATACCGGTGGTAGTGGTCGCAGGCGACCGCCCCGTCGTCGCCGTTGATCACGGCGCCCGGCACGCGGCAGAAGGCGTCCCAGATGGAGTCGCGTCGCCCGTCCGTCCAGGCCGCGCCCTCGATCTGGAAGGCCGCCGTCGCCGCGCCGAACACGAACTCGGTGGGGAGGGTCACGCCTTCACCGCCCCCTGCATGATGCCCGAGACGAGCTGCTTGCCCGCGATCACGAAGAGCAGCAGCAGCGGCACGGTCGCCACCAGCGTGCCCGCGAGCACGACCGAGTAGTCGACGAAGTAGTTCGCCTGCAGCAGCGACAGCGCCACCGGCAGCGTCGGGTTCTGCGGGGTCAGCACGATGAACGGCCAGAAGAAGTTCGTCCAGCTCGCCACGAAGGTGAACAGGGCGAGCATCGTCGCGGCGGGCCGGGCGATCGGCAGCGCGATCGACCAGAACGAGCGGAACGCGCCCGCGCCGTCGACGCGCGCGGCCTCGATGATCTCGTCCGGGATCGCCTGCGAGATGTACTGCGTCATCCAGAACACCCCGAAGGCGTTGACGAGCGCCGGCACGATGATCGCCTGCATGGTGTCGATCCAGCCGAACTGCGCCATCAGCAGGTAGAGCGGCACGACGCCGAGCTGCGTGGGCACCGCCATCGTCGCGACGATGAACACCAGCAGCGGCCCGCGGCCCTTGAACTTGAGCTTCGCGAAGGCGTAGCCGGCGAGCGTCGAGAAGAACACGACGGATGCCGACACCGTCACCGAGACGAGCAGCGAGTTGCCGAGCGCCTTCCAGAAGTTGACGGCCGGGTTGGTGATCGCCGCATAGGCGTTCTCGATGAAGTGCGCCCCCGGGAACCACGACAGGTTCGGGTCGCGCGCCGACTGCGCATCACCCGAGGCGACGAGGAACGACCAGTACAGCGGCAGGATGCTGACCAGCAGCACGAGCCCGAGGAAGGCGTAGCCCACGATGCCGGGCTTGCGCTGCGCGACCGTGAGCCGCCGCATGCGCCGCCGCCGGTTGCGGGCCGCCTGCGCGGGGGAGAGCACGGGTACGGGTGCGGGGCCGGCCGACATCAGCGGCCTCCTTCCGTCGAGATGCGGCGCGAGAGCAGCAGGTTGATGAGGCCGAAGATCGCGATCACGAGGAACAGCAGCCACGCGACCGCGGACGCCTTGCCGAAGTCGAAGCGATCCCAGCCGAGGTTGTAGAGGTAGAGCGTGAGCGTCAGCCACTGCGAGTCGGAGCCGCCCTGACCGAACTGGTCGTAGAGCCGCGGCTCGTCGAAGATCTGCAGGCCGCCGATCGTCGAGGTGATGATCACGAAGATGAGGGTGGGGCGGATGCCGGGGATCGTCACCGACAGGAACTGCCGGATGCGGCCCGCGCCGTCGATGACGGCCGCCTCGTAGTAGTCGCGCGGGATCGCCTGCATGGCGGCGAGCAGCACGAGCGAGTTGTAGCCGGTCCACCGGAAGTTGACCATCGTGGCGATCGCCACGTGGCTCGACAGCGGGTCGACGTGCCAGCGCACCGGCGGGATGCCGAAGGTGCTCAGCAGGTTGTTGATGGCGCCGAACTGGTCGGCGAACAGCTGCCCGAAGATGAGGGCGACCGCGACGGGTGCGACGACGTAGGGGAGCAGCACGCCCATCCGCCAGAACGTCTTCGCCCGCAGGTTGGTGTCGAGCGCGGATGCGATGAGCAGCGCGAAGATGATCTGCGGCACCGAGGAGAGCAGGAAGATGCTGAGCGAGTTGCGCAGCGAGATCCAGAACTTCTTGTCGCCGAGCACGGCGGCGTAGTTGTCGAAGCCGGCCCATCCGCCGTCGCCCCCGATGAGGCTCCACTCGTGGAGCGACACCCATGCGGTGTAGACGAGCGGGAAGAGCCCGACCAGCGCGAAGAGGATGAAGAACGGCGAGATGTAGACGTAGGGCGTCGCCCGGTGGCTGAAGTTCGCGAAGCGCTGCGCACCGGTGAGCGGTGCGCGGCTCCGCGGTCGCCGCGACGGTGCGGCGGTCTGCGTGGTCATGGTGAGTCCTCGGATGCTGTGCAGCGGGGTGCAGGGACGGTCGGGTGGTGCGGGGGCGGGCATCCCATCCATCGGCCCGCCCCCGCAGGGGTGTCAGCTCGGCTCAGCCGAGAGCGTTCACTTCGCTGACGAACTGCTCCCACGACTCGTCGATGGTCTGCTGACCCTGCTCGACGCGCGTGAGCGCCTGCTGCGCTGCATCGTTGATCTGGAAGTACTTCGGGCCCTTGAACGGCGGCTCCGGGTTGACCGCCTTGGCGCGGTTGATCAGGATCTCGCCGACCGGGGCGTTGTTGAAGTACTCGTTGACGGCGCCGGTGAGGGCTGCATCCGTGTACGCCTCCACCTGGCTGGGGAAGGTGCCGGCGTTCTGGAACGCCTTGATCTGCTGCTCGGGCGCGGTGAGCCACGCGGCGAACTTCTTGGCCGCCTCGGTGTTCTTGCCCTGGGCGGGGACGGTCAGGTACGAGCCGCCCCAGTTGCCGCCGCCGCCGGGGAAGACGTCCGCGATATCCCAGCCCTTGGTGTCCTTGGCGTTGCCGGAGATGACGCCGAGCATCCAGCCGGGGCAGAGCATCGTGGCGTACTGGCCGTTCGACAGGGCGCCGAACCAGTCGTCCGACCAGGCGCCGAGCTTCGCCGACAGGTCGGCCGACTCCGTGAGCACGCTGCGGAAGGTGTTCTCGACGTCCTTGTTGGTGGTCGCGATGACCGTGCCGTCGTTCTTCTCGTAGAAGTTGGTGAACTGGTTGCTCATGCCCTGGTAGGTGGCGCCGGCCGAGTCGAACCAGGCCTTTCCGGTCTTCTCGACGTACTTGTGGCCGACCGAGAAGTAGGTGTCCCAGTCGCCCTCGAGCAGCTTCGCGACCTCGGCGCGGTCGGTCGGCAGGCCGGCCTCGGCGAACAGGTCGGAGCGGTAGCAGATGGCCTCGGGGCCGATGTCGGTGCCGTAGCCGACGAGGCGTCCGTCGGCGTCGGTCGCGGCGGCGGCCTTCCAGTCGAGCCAGCGGCCCTCGACCGACTTGTCGGTGAGGTCGTAGAGCTTGTTCGAGTACTGCATCATCTCGGGCAGCCAGTCGACCTCGATGGCCTCGACGTCGGCGAGACCCGAGCCGGCGCCCAGCTTCTGGAAGAAGTTGGCGCGCGCGTCGTTGCTGGTCGCGGCGCGGTTGTGCACGATCTTCACGCCGGGGTTCGCGTCCTCGTACTCCTTGAAGAGCGCGTCGGTGTAGCCGAAGTCGTTGAACGTGGCGATGGTGAGGGTGATGTCACCGCCCTTGCCGCCTCCGTTGTCGTCGCCGCCGGTCGCGCAGCCGCTCGCGATGAGCGCGACGCCCGTGATGGTGGCGATGCCGAGCGCGGTGCGTGCGCGCAGGGTCGTCCTCATGGTCACTCCTTTGTGTCGGTGAAGGGTCAGGCGCGGGGCCTGGCCGGGAGCGCTCCCGGATGGGTGTCCGGGAGCGCTCCCGGTATTGAGGCCAGACAGTATCCCGGGAGCGCTCCCGGTGTCAACTGCGGACGGAGGCCCCAACTCGGGGGTGGCGCCGTCGCCGCCGTCACAGAGCGGATGCCGGAGTAGCGTCGGAGGCGTGGACGAGGGCATCATCCGGATCCCCGAGCCGGTCGGCGACGCCGCCTGTTGGCTCGGTCGCGTGTGCCCGGAGTGCGGGGCGCTCGACGAGTCGCGGGAGCCCGCCGTCGTGTGCGCGCGCTGCGGGGCGGAGCTGCCGGAGGGGGAGCGATGACGGGACGGATCGAAGAGCTGCTGGGCATCCGGCATCCGCTGCTGCTGGGAGCCTTCGGCGGGCTCTCGAACGTCGAGCTCACAGCCGCCGTGAGCGAGCTCGGCGGCCTCGGGCAGTACGGGCTCTACGGATATTCCCCCGATCGCATCCGGGACACGGTCGCGGCCCTCCGCGCCGCGACCGACGCGCCGTTCGGGCTCAACCTGTGGCTGCCGACGGGGGAGGAGGTGACCCCCGCCGAGGTCGACGCCGCGGCGGCGACCGCCGCGCTCGCCCCCTTCTATGCCGAACTCGGCATGGAGCCGCCGACGGCCCCGGCCGCGTTCCTGCCCTCTGTCGACGACCAGCTGGATGCGGTGCTCGAGGCCCGTCCGGCCGTGCTGAGCGTCGTCTACGGCGTGCCGTCGCGGGAGCTCGTGTCGGCGGCCCGGGAGCGCGGCATCCGCGTGCTGGGAACGGCGACCACCGTGGCCGAGGCCCGCGCGCTCGAGGCCGGCGGCGTCGACGCGATCGTCGCGAGCGGGGCGGAGGCCGCGGGACACCGCGTCTCGTTCCTGCGCGCCGCCGAGGACTCGCTCGTCGGCACCCTCGCGCTCGTGCCGCAGGTGGCGGATGCCGTGGCCGTGCCCGTCATCGCGGCCGGCGGCATCGCCGACCGCCGCGGGGTCGCCGCCGCGCTCGCGCTCGGCGCCCACGGCGTGCTCGTCGGCACCGCCTTCCTCGCCACCCGCCAGTCGGCGGCGACGGAGGCGCACCGGCGTGCGATCCGCGCCGCGAGCGACGACGGCACCGTGCTGACCCGCGCCATGAGCGGGAGGCTCGCGCGCGGCATCCCGAACCGCGCCGTGCGCACGATCGAGGCGGACGGCCGCATCGCGCCGTTCCCCGCGCAGAACTGGGCGGCGGGCGCCTTCCGTGCGGAGGCGGCCCGCCGCGACGAGGGCGAGCTGCTCTCGCTCTGGGCGGGGCAGGCCGCCGCGCTCGCGCGGCACACGGACGCGGCCGACGTCTTCGCGGAGCTGCTCGCGGGCCTCCGCTGATCGCCCGTCGGCGTCGTGCGGCCGAGTACCCATGATGGGGTGGTGCGCGGTGTCGGTCGCACGCTCTAGGGTATCCCTCACAACCCGAAGTACCCGCGTACACCGAACCACACGCACCATAGCCGCGGAACAACCCGACCCCGATTCGCGGCGGTGACGCAACAGCGCTCACCTGCTCCACCTCACCCCGCATCACTCTGCATGCCCGACCACCGCTGGAGAACATCAATGCCCCGATCTCTGCCCGCCCGCAGATCCACGTCCGCGCTCGCCGCGACGTCGATCGTCGTCGGATCCCTCATCGCCATAGGCGCCGCCGCTCCCGCGGTCGCGGCCAGCGCGAAGGTGTACGACTCCCTGCCGACCGTCCTCGCCGGCAACTACCCGTCGGTCGGATACCAGGCGACGTCGACCTCAGAGTTCGGCGACATCGTCGAACTCGGGGGCGCGGGCCGGGCGCTCACGAGCGCCACGGTGGTCTTCTCCTCGTGGGCGTGCGAGACCGGCTCGGGCGCGAGCTGCCACACCGACGAGGGCGCCACCTTCACGCATCCGATCACACTCAACATCTATGCGGTCGACCACTCCGGGTCCGTGGCGGCCACGGGTGCGCTGCTCGGCACCCTCACCGAGGAGAAGACGATCCCGTTCCGGCCCTCGGCGGATCCGGAGTGCGGGACCGCGTGGAAGGATTCGGCAGGCGCCTGCTTCAACGGATACGCGTTCCCGCTCAGCTGGGACCTGACGAGCCTCGGCATCTACGCTCCCGACGAGGTCGCGGTGACGGTCTCCTTCGACACCAACACCCACGGAGCGCACCCGATCGGCCACAGCGGTCCCTTCGAGTCGCTCAATGTCGTGGCGTACAACCAGACCCCGAGCGTCGGCTCCGAGAATCAGGACCAGGTTCTCCTCTCGTCCACGTGGGCGGCCGCCTACGGTGACAACGGCGCGGCTGGCACAGGCGCTCTCCGCCTCGACTCGGGCTGGACCGGCAACGGTGGCCTGCTCCTCGAGCTGACGGCCGACGATGCATCAGTTCCGACGCCCAGCAACCACGTGACGGTTCGCAACGTCGACGTCAAGACATCGGAGACCGCCGCGAGCTACCAGAGCTGGCACGAGGGCAAGAACAACGCCACCCCGAAGTTCCAGGTAGGCGCGGACGGCCTGCACCTCGGCGTCGGCGGCGCCTCGACCATCATCAAGGGCACGGCCGTCGGCACCGACCCGGACAGCGCGAAGGTCACCGAGAACGACCTCCGCCGGCTCATCACCGGGATCGCCTCGGCGACGGTCGTGAGCGGCACGCCGACCTTCCAGGTGCCGCTGCACTACGGCAGCGCCCAGGGCGGCGGGTTCACGACCTTGTTCGTACCGATGAACGCCGGCGAGAACACCTTCTCGACCTCGCAGACCTGGACCACCTCGCGCGCGCTCGGCAGCTACCCGGCCTTCGCCACGGGCACGCTCGCGGCGCTGCTCGACACCGTTTACGCGCTCGGCAACGGCGACGTGTGGCTTGCGGGCTTCGGCGTCCAGGCAGACAGCGAGGCCGTCGTGTCGAGCCTCACCTGGGACGACACCGTCTACACCTTCGAGCAGCCCGTCGTGGGTACCTGCCCGACCGTCGTCGACGGCCCGCACGCGACCAACGCCCACCACAACGGCTGGGACTTCACGCAGACCCGCTCCGCGGGGAGCAACACCTTCACCGACGCAGGACTCCGTGTGACGACGGTGGGCGCGACCTCGCAGAGCAAGGCCGCGGGCTACCACCCGATCGACATCGCGCTGTCCGCCGTCGGTGCGCCGGCGATGTCGGTGGTCCAGCACTCGGGCGCTGCTCCGAGCATCCAGTTGGGGGTCGACCTCGATGCGGACGGCACCGAGGACGGCTACCTGGTGCGCGAGGACGTCTATGCGCCGGGCATGTGGTGGGCGTCGAGCGGCATCCAGTCGGGTGGCTTCGTCGGACTTCCGACGCACGGCGGTGGCGGCAGCGGAATCAACGGCACTCTTGACGAGTACCTGCTGGCGTATCCGAACGCACGCGTCCGTTCCTACGGCTACAGCCTCGGCTCCGGTATTCAGGGCGACGCGACCATCGCGTCAATCACCGTGGGCTGCCAGAAGGCCACCTTCGACTTCGCCCTCGCTCCCGACGTCGACCGCATCAACGGTGCCGACCGTTACCTGGCGGCAATCGGGTACTCGCAGAAGTTCGCCCCGGGCGTCGACCGCGTGTACATCGCGAGCGGTGAGAAGTTCCCGGACGCGCTGAGCGCGGGCCCCGCGGCGGCAGCGATGGGTGCCCCGCTGCTGATCACTCCGGCATCCGGTCTCCTGCCGGCTGTCGCGACCGAGCTCGAGCGTCTCCACCCCCACGAGATCGTGGTGCTCGGCGGGACGGCAACCCTCTCGGCCTCGCTCGAGGGCCAGTTGGCGGCGCTTTCGTTCTCGCCGCAGGTCAAGCGGTTCGCGGGTGCCGACCGCTTCGAGGTGTCCCGCATGGTGACGTCCGATGCGTTCGACGATGCGGATGTCGTGTACATCGCGACGGGGCTCAACTTCCCCGACGCGCTGTCGGCCGGTCCCGCGGCCGCCACGAAGCACGCCCCGGTGATCCTGGTGAACGGGACTGCCGACTCGCTCGACGCTGCCACACTGCAGCTCATCGAGCATCTCGGCGCGACCACGGTGAAGATCGCGGGCGGGCCCGCCTCGGTCTCGCCCGGCATCCAGTCGCAGCTCGCGGCGCGCTTCGCGGTGCAGCGGTTGGGCGGCGCAGACCGTTTTGAAGCCGGGGTGGCGATCAACGCCGATGCGTTCACGGGGGTCGTGGACCTCGCCTACATCGCGACGGGTCTCAAGTACCCGGATGCGCTCGCCGGCGGTCCGCTCGCCGCGAAGACCGGATCTCCGCTCTTCGTGTCTCGCGACACCTGTGTGCCGAGTTCGGTGCTGGACTCGCTCGCCGCGCTTCAGGTCACGCACGTCGTGCTCCTGGGCGGACCCGCGAGCCTGTCGGCGGAGGTCGCCGATCTGACACCGTGCAGCTGAGCTGACACCCGCAGGAGGGGGCGATCGCGTTTCGCGGTCGCCCCCTCCTCTGTCCGCTGACGGCCATGAGGACCGCTCGCTGCGTGAGATGTGCCGCTCGACGCGCCGCACCCATGCGAACGCATCGAACGGATGTCGGCGCGCATCCGGGGGTAGACGAACAGGTTCGAAAAGCCCGGTCAACCGGTATTCTCCTCAACAAGGGGGTGGGGAGGATGGACCGTCCAGACGGCTCGTACGCGGAGGTTCTGCTCAAACAGCGCTACCGGCCGGGCGAGGTCATCGGACACGGCGGCATGGCCAAGGTCTACCGCGCCCGCGACGAGCAACTCGGACGCGACGTCGCCCTCAAGCTCTTCGCAGCCATCCCCGCGGGCGCCGAGGCCACCCCGGTCTTCACCTCCGAGCTGCGCATGCTCGCCTCCCTCAACCACCACGGCATCGTGACCCTCCTCGACGCCGGCATCGACGACTCCGTGCCCGACGAGCCGCACCCCTTCCTCGTCATGGAGCTCGTCACGGGTCCGAACCTCGAGGAGGCCATCAAGACGGGCGAGCTCGGCTCGCGCGCCGTCGCCGAGATCGGCTACGACCTCGCCGAGGCGCTCGAGTACGTGCACGCGCGCGGCATCGTGCACCGCGACCTCAAGCCGAGCAACGTGCTGCTCGTCGACTACGGAACGGCCGACCTGCGCACGCGCGCACGCCTCACCGACTTCGGCATCGCGTTCGACGCCGCCGCGGCGCTCGGCCCCGAGGAGACCAACACCACCGGCACCGCCGCCTACCTCAGCCCCGAGCAGGTGCTGCGCGACCTCGTCGGCCCCGCATCCGACGTCTACGCGCTCGGACTCGTGCTGCTCGAGTGCTTCACCCGGCACCTCGAGTACCCAGGCGACCCCTCGGCATCCGCCGTCTCCCGGCTCAAGACCGACCCCATCGTGCCGGCTGACCTCAGCTCGGCGTGGCGCAGCCTGCTCACCGCGATGCTGCAGCGCGACCCCGCGCAGCGGCCCCCGATGCGGGATGTGCTGCTCGCCCTCCGGCAGATCATCGTCGACGACTCGGGGCGGCACCGCAGCCGGCCGGTGCCCGTGCCGATCGAGGAGACGGCCCGCATGAACGCCGTGCGCCGCTACGAGCCCTACGCCCGGCCGGGTGACGAGGTGTTCGAGCGGGTCGCGAACCTCGCGAGGCGCGTCGCGGACACGCCCGTCGCGATCGTCAGCATGATCGAGCACGACGAGATCCGCTTCCTCGCCCACCCGGGAACCGACATCGCGGGGCTCGCCCGCGAGGACGGCCTGTGCTCCTCGGTGGTCGCGCACGACGAGTCGTGGGTCATCGAGAACTGCTCCCTCGACCCGCGCTCCTCGGAGCACGAGCTCGTGACGGGCGACTTCGCCATGCGGTTCTACGCGGGCGTGCCCATCAAGTCGCCGGAGGGCTACAACGTCGGTGTCATCTCCGTCGTCGACTTCGCGCCGCGCACGATGACGGATGCGCAGCTCGAGTCGCTCGTCGACCTCGCCGCGCTGCTCACCGACGAGCTCGAGCTGCAGGTGGCGACGCACCAGTTGCGCAGCGAGCTGCGCGCGACCACCGGCGACGTGCCGACGCCCGCCGTCCGCTACCCGCACGCCGTCTGACCCGCCCGCGGGAATGACCGCGAGATCCATGCGGTTGCATGAACCATGACGCAGCAGCTCGAACTCGGACTCGACACCTTCGGCGACGTGACGGTCGACGCGAACGGCGACCGGCTCCCGTACGCCCAGGTCATCCGAAACACGGTCGAGCAGGGCGTGCTCGCCGACACCCTCGGCGTCGACGTGTTCGGCATCGGCGAGCACCACCGCGACGACTTCGCGGTGAGCTCGCCCGAGATCCTGCTCGCCGCGATCGCCGCCCGCACCGAGCGCGTCAAGCTCTCCACGGCCGTCACCGTGCTCTCCTCCGACGACCCCGTGCGCGTCTTCGAGCGCTTCGCCACGCTGCACGCCGTCTCGAACGGGCGCGCCGAGATCACCATCGGGCGCGGATCCTTCACCGAGTCGTTCCCGCTGTTCGGCTACGAGCTGCAGGACTACGAGGTGCTCTTCGAGGAGAAGATCGACCTGCTCGCCGAACTGCTGAAGGAGCAGCCCGTCACCTGGCAGGGCACCACCCGCGCGCCGCTCGTCGACGCGGACGTGTTCCCCAAGACGGAGGGCGGCCCCATCCGCACCTGGGTGGGGGTGGGCGGCTCGCCGGAGTCGGTGGTGCGCGCGGCGCGCTACGGCTTCCCGCTCGCGCTCGCCATCATCGGCGGCGACCCCGCGCGCTTCGCGCCCTACGTCGAGCTCTACCACCGCGCCCTCGCGCAGCTGGGCGCCGACGACCTCCCCGTGGGCGTGCACTCGCCCGGCTTCCTCGCCGACACCGACGAGGAGGCTCGCGAGATCGCCTGGCCCCACTACCGCACGATGGCGGAGCGGATCGGGCGCGAGCGCGGGTGGGGTCCCATCACGCGCGACTCCTTCGAGCTCGAGGTGCAGCACGGCTCGCAGTACGTGGGCTCGCCCGAGACGGTGGCGCAGAAGATCGCGGCGACGGTGCGCACCCTCGGCATCCAGCGTTTCGACTTCAAGTACGCGTCCGGGACGGTGCCCCACGAGAACCTCATGCACGCGATCGAGCTCTACGGCGGCGTCGTCATCCCGCGGGTGCGCGAGCTGCTCGCGGCCGACTGAGCGGCCGCACCCCCTTCCGCCGGCCGGCGGGTGAGGCGAGGGACGGCACCGCCGCGATCCTGGAGCACGCCTCAGCGCGTGACGGCGGCCGCGCGTAGCCTCGACGGGGGAGGTGGCATGGGCGAGCAGCAGCCGTCGCTCGGGCGGCACGCCGCGGCGATCGTCGGCGACTTCCCCAACGCGATGCGGTTCCGGGCGCGCGCCGCGCGGGACTGGCCGGTGCCGGAGCGCTACGCCCGCGGCGAGCGGCGCCCCGTGCTCCTCGTGCCGGGCGTCTACGAGACCTGGCATTACCTGCGGCTCGTCGCCGACGCGCTGAGCGACGCGGGGCATCCCGTCTTCACGGTGCCGGGTCTCGGCTTCAACCACCGCCCCATCCCGCAGTCGGCCGACATCGTGTGGCGTCGCATCCGCGAGCTCGACCTCCGCGGGCTGGCGATCGTCGCCCACTCGAAGGGCGGTCTCATCGGCAAGCACGTGCTGGCCCGCGACGACGTCGAGCAGCGCGTCGACCGGGTCGTCGCGGTCGCGACGCCCTTCGCGGGGTCGCGGATGGCGTACTACGCGCTGCCGCGTGCGATGCGCGAGTTCCGCCCCGACCATCCGGTGATCTCCGGGCTCGTCACCGAGCGGCGGGTCGACGCGCGCATCGTGTCGATCGCGCCCCGCTGGGACCCGCACATCCCCGACGGCTCCACCCTCCCGGGCGCGCGCAACGTGACGCTGCCGGTGATCGGGCACTTCCGCATCCTGCTCGACGAGCGCCTGCCCGCGCTCGTCGTAGCCGAGGTGGAGCGGGAGGCGGCGCCGTGACCCGCGACCAGCGGCTCGTGCTCGCGATCGCCGTGCTCGCGACGGTCGTCGCCTTCCTCGACTCGACGGTCGTCAACGTCGCGCTCCCCGCGATCGAGCGCGAGCTCGGCGGCGGGCTCGCGGCGCAGCAGTGGATCGTCGACGCGTACCTGCTCACGCTCGGCTCGCTCATCCTCGTGGCGGGCGCGTTCAGCGACGTGCACGGACGCATCCGGATGCTGCGCATCGGCATCGCCGTGTTCGGTGCCGCCTCGCTCGCGATCGCCCTCGCACCCGATCCGCTCGTGCTCATCGTGGCGCGCGGGGTGCAGGGGGTCGGCGGCGCGCTGCTCGTGCCGAGCTCGCTCGCCCTCATCACCTCGAACTTCTCGGGCCCGCTGCAGGCGAAGGCGATCGGCATCTGGACCGCCCTCACCTCGGCGGCGATGCTCGCGGGGCCGCTCGTGGGCGGCCTCTTCGTCGACCTGCTGTCCTGGCGGTGGGCGTTCGTCATCAACGTCGTGCCGATCGCGCTCGTGCTGTGGCTGCTCGCCGTGCTCGGCCAGCGCGACGTGCGGCGGCCGGATGCGTCGATCGACCTCCCGGGCGCGCTGCTGTGCGCCGTCGGCCTCGGCGGGATCGTGTTCGCGCTCATCGAGCAGCCGCGGCTCGGGTGGCACGTCGGGGTCGTCGCGGCCGGTGTCGGGGGAGCGCTCGCCTTCGCCGGATTCCTCGTGCGCCAGCGCCTCGCGGCGCGACCCATGATGCCGCTCGGGCTGTTCCGCGTCAGGAACTTCGGCTGGGGCAACGTCGCGACCTTCTTCGTGTACGGCGCGCTCGGCCTCAACTCCTTCGTGATCGGCGTCTACCTGCAGCAGGGCGCGGGGCTGCCGGCGACCCTCGCGGGCCTCGCGAGCCTGCCGATCTCGATCCTCATGACGGTCGGCTCGTCGTGGGCGGGTTCGCTCGCGGGGCGCATCGGCCCGCGCGTGCCGATGACGGTCGGCCCGCTGCTCATGGCCGCGGCGTCGCTCCTGATGCTCTCGGTGGGGGAGGAATTCGACTACTGGACGCAGCTGCTGCCGGGCATCCTGCTGTTCGGTGTCGGCCTCACGGTGACGGTGTCGCCGCTCACGGCCGCGATCCTGGGGTCGATCGAGCCCGCCCGCTCGGGCATCGCATCCGCCGTCAACAATGCCGTGGCGCGCATCGCCGGCCTGCTCGCGGTGGCGATGCTGGGGCTCATCACGGGCGGCGCGCTCGATCTGGCGGGGCTGCACCGCTCGCTCTGGGTGATCGCCGCGCTCATGGCGCTCGGCGGTCTCGTCTCGTTCCTCGGCATCCGCCGCCTCTCAACCCCAGAAATGCAGGAGCCCTCCGCGGAGGGTGCCGCCTCCGTCGGCTGAGGCTCGCCGGCGCGTCCGTATCTCCTGCATTTCTGGGGCTGAGAGGCGGCGGATGCCGGAGGGGTGGGGCGGATCCGGGCGCGGCAGGTAACGAATCGGTATCGGCGAGCGGCGGATGCGGGGGTGCCGAAGCGCAAAGCGGACTCACCGTTGCAAGAAATTGCGTCGATTGCGTAGGGTTCCTGACATGTCGAGTCGTCTTGCCGAGGTCGCCAAGAAGGTCGGGGTCAGCGAAGCCACCGTGAGCCGCGTGCTCAACGAGAAGCCGGGGGTGAGCGAGTCAACCCGGCAGGCCGTGCTCGCCGCGCTCGACGTGCTCGGCTACGAGCGGCCCAGCAAGCTGCGCGGCGAACGCGCCCGCCTCGTCGGGCTCTTCCTGCCCGAGCTCACCAACCCCATCTTCCCCGCCTTCGGCGAGCTCGTCGGCGGCGGGCTCGTGCAGCAGGGCTACACCCCCGTGCTCTGCACCCAGACCGCCGGCGGCATCAGCGAAGCCGACTACATCGAGCTCCTCCTCGAGCAGCGCGTCTCCGGCGTCGTATTCGTCGGCGGCCAGTACTCCCAAGGGGACGCCCCGCACGAGCACTACGCCCGCCTCGCCGAGCTCGGCATCCCCACCGTGCTCGTCAACGCCCGGCTCGACGAACTCGCCTTCCCGACCGTCTCCACCGACGACCGCGTCGCCATCGAGCTCGGCTGGAACCACCTGCGCCAGCTCGGCCACGAGCGCATCGGCCTCGTGCTCGGCCCCGAGGACCACGTTCCCTCCCAGCGCAAGCTCGAATCCGCCCAGCGCCTCGCCGAAGCGGACGGCATCCCCATCGAGATCGCCCACTCCCACTACACCCTCGAGGCCGGCCAGGCGGCCGCCACGCGCCTGCTGAAGGCGGGCGTCACCGGCATCCTGTGCGCATCCGACCCGCTCGCGCTCGGCGCCGTGCGGGCCGTGCGCCGCGCCGGGAAGCAGGTGCCGGACGACGTCTCCATCGTCGGCTACGACGACTCCGCCCTCATGAACGCGACCGACCCCGCGCTCACCACCGTGCGCCAGCCGATCGAGCCCATGGGGCGGCTCGCCATCGAGCTGCTCGTCGCCCAGCTGCAGGGCGGGCGGGCGTCCACCGAGGAGTACCTGTTCGAGCCGGAGCTCGTGGTGCGGGGGTCGACGGCCCGCGCCCGCTGAGGTCTGCAGCGGCGCGTCGCTTCGCGGCGCGGCGCTACTCAACGAGCGGCAGGGGGTGACGCTGCGCAAGGCGTCGCAAGTTTCTTGCAGTTTGTTGAGTTCTTGCGTCATTCTGTCGAGTTACCTACATTCGGGGTGTCGACGCCGACCCGGGCGTCGCGAGAGCCCGAAGGAACCACCGCGTTGGACGCAGACGTCCTGCAGAGCCCGGCACAACGCACCGCGTCGACCGTGCACGCCCCCGCGCCGAGCACCGAGGATCCGGACTGGTGGCGCTCCGCCGTCATCTACCAGATCTACCCGCGCAGCTTCACCGACGGGAACGGCGACGGCACGGGCGACCTCGCCGGCGTCCGCAGCCGGCTCGGCTACCTGAAAGACCTCGGGGTCGACGCGATCTGGTTCACGCCCTGGTACGCGAGCCCCCTCGCCGACGGCGGCTACGACGTGAGCGACTACCGCTCCATCCACCCCGACTTCGGCACCCTCGCCGAGGCGGAGCTGCTGATCCGCGAGGCGCTCGCCCTCGGCATCCGCACCATCATCGACGTCGTCCCGAACCACGTCTCCGACCAACACCCGTGGTTCCAGGCGGCGCTCGCCGCAGGCCCCGGCAGCGCCGAACGCGAGCGCTTCTGGTTCGTCGACTCCGAGGAGCTGCCCACCCACTGGGTCTCGCCCTTCGCCGGTGACACCTGGACCCGCACGACGAACCCCGACGGCACGCCCGGCCAGTGGTACCTGCACCTGTTCACCCCCGAGCAGCCCGACCTCAACTGGAACCACCCGGATGTGCGCCGCGAGCACGAGGACATCCTGCGGTTCTGGTTCGACCGCGGCGTCGCCGGCGTGCGCATCGACTCCGCCGCGCTGGTCATCAAGGATCCCCAGCTCGGCGAGGTACCCGAGAACCCCGGCCCCGGCGAGCACCCCACCCAGGACCGCGACGAGCTGCACGACGTCTACCGCAGCTGGCGCGCCCTCGCCGACTCGTACCCGGGCGCGCGCGTGCTGGTCGGCGAGATCTGGCTGCCCGAGATCGACCGCTTCGTGAAGTACCTGCGCTCCGACGAGATGCACACGGCGTTCAACTTCGACTTCCTCGCGCGCCCGTGGGATGCCGCCGAGCTCCGCGCATCCATCGACCTCACCCTCGGCGCCCACGCGCCGGTCGGCGCGCCGTCGACCTGGGTGCTCTCCAACCACGACGTGACGCGCCCCGTCACCCGCTACGGCCGCGCCGACAGCTCCTTCGCGTTCCTCGCCAAGCGCTTCGGCACGCCCACCGACCTCGCGCTCGGCACCCGCCGCGCCCGCGCCGCCGCGCTCCTCACGGCCGCGCTGCCCGGCTCGCTCTACATCTACCAGGGCGACGAGCTCGGCCTCCCCGAGGCCGAGGACATCCCGCGCGAACTCATCCAGGACCCCATGCACTACCGCTCGGGCGGCGTCGACCCCGGGCGGGACGGATGCCGCGTGCCGCTTCCCTGGTCCGGCACCCGGGCCCCGTTCGGCTTCAGCTCGCCCCACGCGACGGGCACCCCGTGGCTGCCGCAACCCCAGCAGTGGGCCCTCTACACGGTCGAGGCCGAGGAGGCCGACCCGGGCTCCATGCTCAACCTCTACAAGGCGGCCCTGCGCATCCGGAAGGCCGAGCCCGCGCTCGGCGACGGCGCCTTCGCCTGGCTCGACCTCGGGCCCGACGCGCTCGCCTTCCGCCGCGGCGACGACCTCATCAGCGTCACCAGCTTCGACGCACCCGTCGAGCTGCCGCCCCACCGCGAGGTGCTCCTCGCGAGCTCCGAGGTCGCCGACGGCGTCCTCCCCACGAACTCCACGGCATGGCTACGACCACAGCACGAGCCCGGAGAACCCCACCCCATCACCCAACGATGAAAGGCAAGACAATGAAGTCACCCACCAAGGTGATCGCGATCGCCGCGGCGTTCGCGACTGTCGCATCGCTCGCCGCCTGCAGCACCGGAGGATCCGCCGACGGCAAGATCGAGCTGCGCGTCGCGACCTTCCCGCCCGGCGCCGACCAGGCCGCCTACGACGCTTTCGCGACGCAGGAGGCGCAGTTCGAGAAGAAGTACCCGAACATCGACATCATCGGCGTCGAGTACGAGTGGGAGGGACCCACCTTCACCGCTCAGCTCGCGGCGGGCAGCCTGCCCGACGTCTTCACGGTGCCCTTCACCGACGCGAAGACGCTGCTCGAGAACGGCCAGCTCGCCGACGTGACCGAGGAGATCAAGGCCCTCGGCTACGAGGACAAGTTCAACCCGATCATCCTCGACGCGGTCAAGGATTCGAAGGGGCACCTGTTCGGCTTCCCGCGCCAGGCCTACGCGCTCGGGCTGCAGTACAACCGCCAGCTGTTCGAGCAGGCAGGCCTCGACCCCGACTCGCCGCCCACCACCTGGGACCAGGTGCGCGAGTACGCCAAGCAGATCTCCGAGAAGACCGGCAAGGCGGGCTACGCGACCATGACCCAGAACAACACGGGCGGATGGCAGCTCACCGCGCAGGCGGCGTCGCGCGGCGGCTTCCTGCAGTCGGACGACGGCACGACCTCGACGATCGCCAACGACGGCGTGAAGGCCACGCTGCAGTACTTCCACGACCTCCGCTGGGACGACAACTCCATGGGCGACAACTTCCTGCTCGACTGGGGTTCGATCAACCAGGAGTTCGCGGCCGGCAACATCGGCATGTACACCTCCGGCTCCGACCTCTACACGGCCCTCGTGCGCGACTTCTCGCTCGACCCCGCCGTGTACGGCCTGACCACCATCCCGATGGAGGACGGCGGCAAGGTGCTCGGCGGCGGCGACATCGCCGTGCTCCCGCCGTCGCTCGACGCCGACACGAAGGCGGCGGCTGTGAAGTGGGTCGACTGGTACTACATGCAGAAGCTCCTCAACAAGGACGCGGCCGTCGCGGACGCGAAGGCGCTCTCGGACTCGGGCCAGGCGGTCGGCACCCCCGTGCTGCCGGTGCTCGACCAGGCCACCTACGAGGAGTCGCTCACCTGGATCGAGCCCTACGTGAACGTCCCGCGTGACCAGATGCAGGGCTTCATCGACGGCATCTTCGAGCAGACCCCGGTAGGCGAGCCGAAGAGCCACACGCAGGAGATCTACGCGCTCCTCGACCCGATCGTCCAGGCGGTGCTGACCGACAGGAACGCCGACATCGACGCTCTTCTCGCCCAGGCAGACAAGGACGCTCAGGCGCTCATCGGCGGCTGACGCCGCAGGGGCCGCCGGATCCCGCATCCGGCGGCCCCAACCCGATCCGACCCGAAGGAAGACCCATGACCGTCCTCGACGAACGGCGCGCCGTCGAACAGCGCCTGCGTCCGCGGCAGACCGGCCCCCGTCGACGCGACCGCAGCATCCGCGGATGGGTGCGCCGCGGCGGGCTCGTCACGCTGCTGTTCGCCCTCCCGATGATCCTCGTGTTCACGGTGTACAGCTGGTGGCCGATCCTCCAGTCGATCTGGATGAGCTTCCAGAAGACCAACCTCATCACCTACCAGTTCGTCGGCCTCGACAACTTCGTGAACGTGCTGAGCGACCCGCTGCTCGGGCGCGCGGTGGTCAACACCCTCTACTTCGCGCTCCTCGCGCTCGTGTTCGGCTTCCCGCTGCCGATCCTCATGGCGGTGCTCATGAGCGAGGTCAAGCGCATGAAGGGCCTCTACTCGGCCCTCGCCTACCTCCCCGTGATCGTGCCTCCCGTCGTGGCGGTGCTGCTGTGGAAGTTCTTCTACTCCGCCTCGCCGACGGGCGTGTTCAACACGATCCTGGGCGTGCTCGGGATCCCCCCGCAGCCGTGGATCCAGGACGCGACCCAGGCGATGCCGTCGCTCGTCCTCGAGGCGACGTGGGCCGCCGCCGGCGGGTCGATCATCATCTACCTCGCCGCGCTGCTCGCGGTCCCGCCGGAGCTGTACGACGCCGCCGAGGTCGACGGGGCCTCCATCTGGCGCAAGATCTGGCACGTCACGCTCCCGCAGCTGCGCGGGGTCATCTTCGTCATGCTCATCCTGCAGGTCATCGCGACCGCCCAGGTCTTCCTCGAGCCCTACCTGTTCACGGGCGGCGGCCCGAACAACGCGACCGTCACCGTGCTGCTGCTCATCTACCGCTACGCCTTCGAGAACAGCCTTGGCGGCAAGTACGGCGAGGCGACCGCGCTCTCGGTCATGCTCGCGCTGTTCCTCGCGGCCGCATCCTTCCTGTACTTCAAGGCCACCGAGAAGTGGAGCACCGACTGATGAGCATCACGATCAAACTCCCGCGCCCGCGGCTCCGCACGAGGCGGTCGCTCGACGCGACGACCGAGCCCGACGTCGAGCGCGGCATCCTCTCGCCCCACGACCGCCGCCGCACCCCCGTGCGGGTCGGCCAGGTGATCTCGCACATCGTGCTCATGGGCGGACTGCTCGTCGTCGGCCTCGGCCCACTCCTGTGGCTCGCGAAGTCGGCGATCTCGACGACGCAGGACACCATCCAGTACCCCCTCCAGTTCTGGCCGAGCGGGATCGACTGGGCGAACCTCGAGCAGGCCTGGGTCGACGTCGAGGTCGGCAAGTACTTCTTCAACACGATCGCGCTCGCCCTCGGCCAGTGGGTCATCGGGCTCGTGATCGCCACGACGGGCGCGTACGTGCTCTCGATCCTGCGTCCGGCGTACGCGCGGGTGCTGCAGGGCGCGATCCTCGCGACGCTCTTCGTGCCGTCGGTCGTGCTGCTCGTGCCGCTGTTCATCACGGTCGCCCGACCCGCGTTCGGGCCGAGCCTGCTCAACAACTACCTCGGGGTGTGGCTGCCGACGGCGGCGAACGCGTTCAACATCCTCATCGTGAAGCGGTTCTTCGACAGCCTCCCGCAGGAGGTGTTCGAGGCCGCCCGCACGGACGGCGCGGGAACGGTGCGGATGTTCTGGTCGATCGTGCTGCCGATGTCGCGTCCCATCCTCGGCGTCGTGTCGGTGTTCATCGTCATCGCCTCGCTCAAGGACTACCTGTGGCCGAAGCTCGTGCTCACCGTCCCGGACGTGCAGCCGCTCGGGGTGCGATTGCCGAACATCCAGTCGCAGACCGAGCTCGACGTGACGCTCGCGGCGCTCGCGATCGCGACGATCATCCCCGTCGTGCTGTTCCTCGCCTTCCAGCGCCTCATCCTGCGCGGCGCGGGGCTCGGCGGGGCCGTCAAGGGCTGATATTCGCTATGCTCCCGCGCAGGGGGCTGAGGATGATTCGTCCGATCCGTGTCTCGTCGCGCGCGGCGGCGGCGCTCGTCCTCGCCGTCGCGCTCCTCGCGGCCGGCCTCACGGCGGCTTCTCCCGCTGAGGCCGCGCCCGGGGCACCGCACCCGCAGGTGGACGGCGCGCGACTCGTCGACGCTCGCACCGGGCGGACCTGGGTGCCGCACGGGGTCAACTGGCCGAGCTTCGAGTACGCCTGCTGGCAGGGGTGGGGCTATTCGCAATCGACCTCCGCCGCGGAGGCGCAGCTGATCGCGTCGTGGGGTGTGGATCTGGTGCGCCTGCCGCTCAACCAGGATTGCTGGCTGGGCCTCAACGGCGCCCCGGCCGGGGGTGGGCGCACGGCGGCGGGCTACCGTTCCGCGGTCGAGTCCTGGGTGGATCAGCTGCACCTCGCGGGCGTCGCCGTCATCCTGGATCTGCACATCACCGCACCGGCCGGGGTCGCCGCGCGTGGTCAGCGGGCGATGCCGGATGCGCAGTCGGTCACGGCCTGGGCCTCCATCGCCGCGCGCTTCGCCGACGACCCCTCGGTGATGTTCGACCTGTTCAACGAGCCCTACTCGCGATGGGCGCCGAGCGGGGGCGGTCTCGCCTTCAGCCTCAGCTGGGGCTGCTGGCGCGACGGTGGGTGCCATCCGCCGGTCGAGGACGACGCGGCCGGCGCGCTGTCGGGCGCGAGCTATGCAGCGGTCGGCATGAGCGAGCTGCTCGCCGCCGTGCGTTCCGCGGGCGCGGGTCAGCCTGCGCTGCTCGCCGGCATCGACTACGCGAACGACCTCAACGGCTGGCTCTCCCACCGGCCCCACGACGACCAGCTCGTCGTGTCGTGGCACGCCTATCCGGGGCAGAGCTGTCGCACCATCGGCTGCTGGGATGCGACGGTCGCGCCGATCGCCGACCAGGTACCGGTCATCGTGACCGAGTTCGGCCAGACCGACGGCGGCAGCGACTACCTCGCCCGTCTCATGGACTGGTCCGATGAGCACGGCATCGGATACCTGCCGTGGGCGTGGTGGCGCGTCGACGCCTCCGAGTCGCTCAGCAACAGTCGCTACGCGCTCGTCGACGACGACGGTCGGCCGAAGGCGCCCGCGGGCACGCTGTTCCACGACCACCTGCGCGAGCTGGGCGGCGGCCGACAGGTCGACAGGGTCTCGGGCGCCGATCGGTATGCCGCAGCTGTCGGTGTGTCGCGGGCCGCGAATCCGGGCGCGGCGTCCGCGGTCTATGTGGCGAGCGGCGAGAAGTTCCCCGACGCGCTGTCGGCGGCCCCGGTCGCGGCGCGCGACCACAGCCCGCTGCTGCTGACGGCCGGCGGCTTTCTGCCCGCTGTGGTGCGCGCTGAGATCGCGCGCCTCGAGCCCGATCGCATCGTCGTCGTCGGCGGTCCCGCGAGTGTGAGCGACACGGTCCTCGCGCAGCTCGCCGCGATCCAGCCCCGCGTTGAGCGGATCGCGGGCGCGGACCGCTATGCGGCGTCGGCCGCGATCGCGCGGGCGGCGTTCGACGGCATCCATCCGGACACGGTGTTCGTCGCGACGGGTGAGAACTTCCCCGATGCGCTCACCGCTGGGGCGGCCGCCGGTGCGGCGGGAGCTCCCGTGCTGCTGGTCCCCGGGAGCGCGTCGGAGCTCGGACCCGACACCCGTGCAGCGCTTTCGGCGCTCGACCCGCACTCGATCGTCGTGGTCGGCGGTCCCGCCTCCGTGAGCGATGCCGTGATGGGTGCGCTCGGCGCCTTCGCGCCGGTCACGCGCATCGCGGGCGCCGACCGCTTCGCGGTGGGTGTCGGGGTCGCCCGGTTCGCCTTCGGGAGCTCGGATCGTGCGATTCTCGCCACCGGCCTCGGCTTCCCCGACGCGCTCGCCGCATCCGCCTGGGCGGGGACGATCGGTGCGCCGCTGTACGTCGTGCCGGGGACCTGCGTGACCCGCGATGTGCTCGCCGACCTCGACCGGCTGGGCGCCACGCGTGTGACGCTCGTCGGCGGTCCCGTGTCGCTCGCCCCGTCGGTCGAAACGCTCACCCCTTGCTGACGGCGGGCTGAGCTCCGAGATCCACTTCCCGGCCGAGGAATCGGCCGTACCGGCGCAGGGTGGCGGCGAGACGCCGCTGGGCGGTCGCGGAGAACCGTCCGAACGGGCTCGCGGTCACCCGCACCGCGGTCCGGGTGCGGTCGCGGCTCCAGGTGCCGACCACCTCGCCGCGTGCGACGATCGTCGGGCGGAACATCCCGTTGCCGCCCGGCACGATCGCGTCGGCGTGCTCCGGCGCGAGCGCGGCGGAGCGGTCCGCGTAGCCGAGCAGGTACTCGTCGAACCCCGGGAGGGCGTGCACGCCGTCGCCGTCGGGTTCGAGCCCCGAGCGCATGAGGTGCTCGACACCCTCGACCTCGACCGCGTCGAGGCGGTCGCGCACCCGCGCCGTCGCCTCGCGCACGAGCGTGAGCGGCAGTCCCGACCACCACGCCAGGTCGCGGACCGTCGCGGGCCCGTGCCCCGTGAAATAGCGCAGGGCGAGCTCGTCCGCCGCGGCGTCGGGCTCGAGGCGGCGCGGATCGGGCACGTGCTCGTCGAGGAGCGCGTACTCGGTGCGCCCGCAGAGCACGACGAGCCCCGTGTGCGCGAGGTTGCCGAGCAGGTGGGGGCCGCGCTGCCCGTCGGTCGGGATGCCGCCGGCGCGGAACGCCTCGAGCAGCTCCGCGCGGTCGGCACGCGCACCGCCCGCCAGCCGCTCGCGCGCGATCGCGGCGGCACGCGCGAAGTCGGCCTGATCGAGGCCGAGCTCGCGGTGACGTGCAGCCGCCAGCCGCGCCGTGCGCTCGCCCGTGAGCGACAGCATCCAGCCGAGGTCCTCGGCGGCGACGAGGTGCAGCGTTCCGCGCAACGGCCACGAGCGCACGAGGGCGCCGGATGCGTGGGCCGCCTCCACCTCGGCCTCCGTCGCCCCGCTGCGCAGCCCCACCGACCAGAGCACGCCCGGATAGTCCTGACCCTGCATGGCGAGGAGGGAGCGCACCGCGTCGACGGGGCCGGCGGCGGCGGGGCGCGCGATGCCCTGCGCCGCGAGCCGAAGGCCGGTGAGGAGGCGTCGGGCGCGTGCCGGGGGGCGTGGGCTCATGAGGACAGTGTGCCGTCGACCGGCGACGTGCCCCTCCGCCTCATTCCTCCAGGGCGAGGGTGGCGAGCTGCACGTCGACCACCGCATCCGGTGCATCGACGACGGCGACCGCCGGCGCCGGCTGGACCGCCGGCGCTCGCGGCGCGACCGGCTGGAGTGCTGCGACCCCGGCGACGGCGGCGAACCCCGTGACGAGCGCGAGGGCGCCCGAGGCGAGGCCGTGCCGCATCCGCAGCCGTCCGGCGCGACGCAGCACGACGACGGCGGAGGCGATCGCGGTGAGCGCGGCTGCCGCGAGGGCGATCAGCAGCAGGGTGAGCAGGCCGGGCATGCCCGATCCCTTCGGGTGGGGGAGGAGCCGGTGGGTCGCCGGCGCGGGGGGTGGCCCCACGCTAGCAGCCCCCAATCCGGGGGACAACGTCCGTGTATCTCAGGCGCGAGGGGCCGCGAGCAGCCCGAGCTCCGCCAGCTGCTCGGCGAGCTCCGCGCCGTCGACCCCGTACACCCACGGAGCCTCGCCCTCGTGCGACTCGCGCTGCGCCCGGCCGCCGGCGAGCACCGCCTCGCCCGAGGTGAGCTCGCGGATCGCGACGGCGGCGACGTTCGCGGGGTGCGCGTCCGCGAACTCCCGGTAGCGCTCCTCGTCGTGCTGCCCGTCGTCGCCCACGAGCAGCCACCGCACCCCCGGGAACTCATCCGCGAGCCGCGCGAGCCCGAGCTTCTTGTGCTCCTGCCCGCTGCGGAACCATCGATCGGGGGTCGGCCCCCAGTCGGTCAGCAGGAACGACCCGCGCGGGTAGAGGTTGCGCGAGAGGAAGCGGTCGAGCGTGCGCACCGTGTTCCAGGCGCCCGTCGAGAGGTACACGACGGGCGCACCGGGGTGCGCGGTCATGAGCCGGTCGTAGAGCACCGGCATCCCGGGCACGGGCCGCCTCGCGTGCTCGTTGACGACGAAGGTGTTCCAGGCCGCGAGCAGCGGACGGGGCAGCGCGGTCACGACGACGGTGTCGTCGATGTCCGAGACGAGACCGAAGCCGACAGCGGCGTCCACCACGAAGACGGGCGCCTCGATAGCGTCCGCCCCCTCCAGCGTCAACAGCGCCGCGCCCCAGCCCGGGGCGAGGCGGGCCTCCACGCGCGCGTCCACGACGCCGCCGCGGTCGGCGCGGATGACGTGCTCGGCATCGCCGGCCCGCACCCGGATCTCGGCGTCGCGCACCGGCACGCTCGTGAAGCTGCGCCAGCCCCGGATGCTCGTGTAGCGATCGGGGGCTCGTCGCCCCGGTTTGACCAGCACCACGCGCCCGAGGACGCGCAGCCAGCCGTCGCCGCCGTACCCCGGAAACGGGATGATCGTGGGCACGAGACCGCGCCTGCGCCCGCGCCGCTCGCGGAAGCGGTGGACCGCATCCTCGATGCGCGCGGCGAGGTGGAGGCGCCGGGGCCCCGCCGCGTCGGCGGGCGAGGCCTCGGCGGCTGGCTCCATCCGTCCAGTGTGTCACGCCGATCTTCAGCCCGTCCCAAGGCCAGGACGGGCTACAATCACCGCAACGACGAGGAGTGACCCGTGCCCGAGACCCTGTCAGCCGCCCGCGACATCCACGCGAGCCTGATCCGCAACGAGCCCATGCAGGCGCGCAGCACCGCGCGCCTCGCCGCACTCCTCGACGCGGCTGCCGCCGTCGTCGCGGAGATCGGATACGAGCGGCTCACGACCGCCATGGTGGCTGACGGTGCCGGCGCCTCGATCGGCACCGTGTACCGCTACTTCCCCGACCGCATCGCGGTGCTGCAGAGCCTCGCCGTGCGCAACGAGGAGCGCATCACGGAGCGTGTCGTCGCCGTCATCGCCGAGCCGCAGCACGGCGACTGGCTCGCCGCGTTCTCGGCCTCGTTCGACGTGCTCGTCGACTTCTTCCGCGAGGAGGTCGGCTTCGCGTCGCTGCGGCTGGGCGACGTGCTCGACCTGCGCCCCGCCGAGGGCGAGCCGCGCAACTCCGTCATGGCTAGCACGATCCTCGACGCCCTCGCGGCCCGTTTCGGGATCGCGGACGACGCCCGCGTGCGCTCCGGGTTCGAGCTCGCGGTCGAGGCAGCCGACGCGCTCGTCGCCCGCGCCTTCGCGCGCGACGCGGCGGGCGACCCCGAGCGCCTCGGCGCGGCACGCGATGCGGTGCGTGCGATCCTCGCCGAGTACCTGCCGATCCCGCGCTGAGCGGCGGCCGCAGCCGGCGGCCTCCTCGCCCGCCGCGCCCTAGTCACGACCGTCACGTTTCGCAACCCCCGAGCGTCGGTGGGCCTCCGTACGGTTGAGTGGAGGTGGACCGGTCACCCCCGTACCGGTCCGGCGAGGGGCGGGCATGATCGAGTTCCGGTCGGTGACGAAGCGATTCCCCGACGGCACGGTGGCGGTCGACGAGTTCAGCCTGGTCATCCCCGCGCGCCAGACGACGGTTTTCGTCGGCTCCTCGGGCAGCGGCAAGACCACGCTCCTGCGCATGATCAACCGCATGGTGGAACCCAGTTCCGGTGAGATCCTGATCGACGGTGAGAGCGTGCAGGGGCGCGACCCGGTGAAGCTCCGGCGCAGCATCGGCTACGTCATGCAGAACGGCGGCCTGCTGCCCCACCTGACCGTCGTCGACAACGTGGCGACGGTGCCCGTGCTGAACGGCGTGCCGAGGCGCGAGGCGCGTGCCCGTGCGCTCGAGCTGCTCGACACGGTGGGGCTCGACCGGGCGCTCGCGAAGCGCTACCCGAGCCAGCTCTCGGGAGGACAGCAGCAGCGCGTCGGGGTCGCGCGCGGTCTCGCCGCCGACCCCAACATCCTGCTCATGGACGAGCCCTTCGGCGCCGTCGATCCCATCGTGCGCGCGGAGCTGCAGCAGGAGACCATCCGGCTGCAGCGCGAGCTCGACAAGACCGTCGTGTTCGTCACGCACGACATCGACGAGGCGTTCCTGCTCGGCGACCAGGTCGTCATCCTCGAGAAGGGTGCGCAGATCGCGCAGCTCGGGTCGCCGTCGGAGATCACCGAGGCGCCCGCGAGCGAGTTCGTCGCCTCCTTCATCGGCGCCGAGCGCGGCTCGCGTGCCCTGCGTGCCAAGCTCACCCCCCGCGGCACGGTGCTGGTGGACGCCGTCGGCCGCACCCAGGGCGTGCTCGTCGGGGACGACGCATGACCTGGGTTCTCGCGAACCTCGACCTGATCGCGGCGCTCACCCTCGAGCACCTGCGGCAGTGCGCGCTGCCCATCGTGCTCGGCTTCCTGATCGCGATCCCGCTCGGCTGGCTCGCCTTCCGCTACAAGCTCACCCGGGGTGTCGTGCTGACCGTCACGGGCCTGCTCTACACGATCCCCTCGCTCGCGCTCTTCGCGCTCCTCCCCACGGTGTTCGGCATCGGGTACCTCTCCGAGGCGAACCTCGTGATCGCGCTGACGATCTACGCGGTCGCGATCATGGCGCGCTCGATCGCGGATGCGCTGGGCTCGGTCGACCCGGCCGTGCGGCAGGCCGCGGTGGCGGTCGGCTACGGGCCGTGGCGGCGGTTCTGGAGCGTCGAGTTCCCGCTCGCGGGTCCGGTCGTGCTCGCGGGGCTGCGGGTCACCGCGGTGTCGACTATCGCGCTCGCGACGGTCGGCATCCTGATCGGGGTCGACAACCTCGGGTACCTGTTCACGAACGGGCTGCAGCGGCGCATCATCCCCGAGGTGCTCGCCGGGGTCGTCGCGGTCATGCTCATCGCCCTCGTTCTGGATGCGCTCCTCGTGCTCGCGGGGCGCCTGCTCATGCCGTGGTCACGGCGGCGCACCGTGCGCCCACCGATCGAGCGGGTGCCGCCCGCCGCGGTGGCGGGGGCGGAAGGTCGCGCATGAACCTCTTCGCGGAGGCCATCGCCTGGATCCTCTCGCCCGACCGGCTCGGCGGCTCGCACCCGCTGCCGCAGGCCATCGGCGAGCACCTGTTCTACACCTTCGTCTCGGTCGTCGTCGCGGGGCTCATCGCGGTGCCCCTCGGCTGGTGGATCGGCCACAGCGGCCGCGGACGCGAGGTCGCGGTCGCCGTCTCGGGCGCCGCGCGCGCCGTCCCGTCGTTCGGGCTGCTCGTGCTGCTCGTGCTTGTCTTCGGGGTGCTGCACAAGCCGGAGGCCGCGGTCACCGCGTTCGTGCTGCTCGCGATCCCATCGATCCTCGCGGGCGCATACTCCGGCTTCGAGGCGATCGACCGCCGCGTGATCGACGCGGCGCGCGCGATGGGCATGACCGAGTGGCAGATCGTGTGGCGCGTCGAGGTGCCCCTCGGCCTGCCGCTCCTGATCGGCGGGCTTCGCTCGGCGACCCTGCAGGTGGTCGCAACGGTCACGATCGCCGCCTACGTCAACCTCGGCGGCGTGGGCTACTACATCATCCAGGGCCTGCCGCTGCGCCGCTTCGACCAGATCCTCGGCGGCGCGCTCGTGGTGGTCGCGCTCGCCCTCGTGCTCGACGGCGTCTTCGCCCTGCTGCAGCACCTCGTCGTCCCGCGGGGGGTCACCGCGGGACGCACCCCCGATGTCCGCGGTGCGCCGACCCGGCGCCGCGCGGTGGTGGCACAGGCCACCGATTGAAGAGAAGAGAGAACGTGATGTTCACAGCACGGAACAAGGGCCGGCTCGCACTCGGTGCGGTCGTGGTTGGGGCGGCATTGGCCCTTTCAGGGTGCGCCTCCGGGGATCCGCTCACCCCGGGCGACACGGATACCGGCGACAGCGGCACGATCGTCGTCGGCTCGCAGGCGTACTACTCGAACGAGATCATCGCCGAGATCTACGCGCAGGCCCTCGAGAACGCCGGCTTCACGGTCGAGCGCAACTTCAGCATCGGTCAGCGCGACGCCTACCTGCCGGCCCTCGAGGACGGCTCGGTCGACCTGTTCCCCGAGTACACCGGCAACCTGCTGCAGTACTACGACAAGAAGACGACCGCGACGAGCTCCGACGACGTCTACGCCGCGTTGAAGAAGGCGCTGCCGAAGGGGCTGACGGTGCTCGACCAGTCGCCGGCGACCGACCAGGACTCCTACAACGTCACGAAGGCGTTCGCCGAGCAGTATTCGCTGTCGAGCCTCACCGACCTCGCGTCGGTCGACGTGCCGCTCGTGCTGGGCGGTCCGCCGGAGCTCGAGGAGCGCCCCTACGGTCCCGCGGGCCTCAAGGAGAAGTACGGCGTCGACGTGCAGTTCCAGGCGACCGGCGACACGACCGTCGAGGACCTGCTCGCGGGCACGGTCAACATCGCCAACGTCTACAGCGCCGACCCGCGCATCCAGACCGACGGCCTCGTGACCCTCGACGACCCCGACGGGCTCTTCCTGGCCTCGAACGTCGTCCCGCTCGTCAACGCGGGCATCGCCGACAAGATCGCGGACGTCATCAACGCGGTGAGTGCGAAGCTCACGCCCGAGGGCCTCGTCGCCCTCAACGTCGAGTCGACGGTCGACCAGAAGTCGTCGGCCGACATCGCGAAGGCGTGGCTGAAGGCACAGGGCCTGGTCTGATCCGCAGGATCGAGGGGGTCGGGGCCGCGTGCCCCGGCCCCCTTCTCGCGCGCCCCATCCGGGATGCCGGCGGGATGCGGCGTATGGCGCGAAGGCGCGACGAGGGCGCCGGTGCGCGTCAGAAGGCGCGCAGATTGGCGAGCAGGCCGCCCGGGGCGTATTCGGTGCGCAGGATGCCGCGGCGCCGCAGGATCGGCGCGAGCTCGTCGAGCATCCGGTGCACCGTGACGGGGTGCAGGTCGCCCCAGAACAGCACGCCGTCGTTGTCGGCCGCCTCCCCGAGATGCTCGATGAGGTCGGCGAGCTCCTCGGCCGTGCCGACGAACCCGGAGCCGTCGGAGAGCCTGCCGAGCCGCGCGAGCGCGGCGAGGTGCTCGCGCAGCGGGGTCGTCGCCGGATCGCGGTCCCCCACGAGCCGCGCGATGCTGCCGTGCGACACGTGCTCGCCGAAGGTGCCGGCGGGGATCGGCGCAGCGGGGTCGAGCGAGACGAGGTCGGTCTCGAGGTCGCTCGACTGCTTCTCGGCGATCGTGCGGACGGTGGCATCGTCGGGGTGCGCGGAGGCGGCGACGAGCCGGTCGGCCTCCTCCGCGCTGCCGACGAGTACCGGCTGGATCGCGAAGAGCACCGTGATGTCCGAGGGTGCGCGCCCGTGCTCGATCGCCGCCGCGTGGATCCTCGACCGGTAGGCGCGGATGCTCTCGACGTCGAGGGGCGCGAGCGCGAGCTGCACGTCCGAGTTGGCCCCCGCGAAGGCGAGACCCCGCCCCGAGCCGCCGGGGGAGACGATCGCCGGCTCGCCGTCCGTGAACGGGATCGCGTTGAGCGGCCCGTCGAAGGCGAAGTACTCGCCGCGGTGCCGCACCGCCTCGAGCCGGGTGCCGTCGGCGTAGCGTCCGCGCGCGGGGTCGGCGATGAGCGCGTCGTCGGGCCAGCTGCGCCACAGCGCCCGGATGCCGGCGAGCCACTCCTCGGCGCGGTCGTAGGCGGCGTCGTGGCCGAGCGGCGGCGCGTCGCCGAAGTGCCGGGCGCTTCCGGTGTCGGTGACGACGTTGAGGCCGAGCCGGTGCCCGGACAGGTGCTGCAGGCTCGCGAACTGCCGGGCCGCTGTGTACGGCAGGGTGGCGGCGGGGTTGACGGTCGGCACGATGCCGAGGTGCTGCGTCGCCGCGAACAGGTACGGTGCGAGCAGCAGCGGGTCGTGCTTGGGCCCGCCGAAGGCCTGCCGCACCCGCAGGTCGATCGTGGTGGGGCTTCCGAGCGAGGGGGCGTCCTCGATGATGAGCAGGTCGAGACCGGCCTGCTCGAGCTCGCGCACCGCCTGCTGGTAGAGCGCGGGATCGGTCCAGCGCCAGTTCCAGTCCAGGTACGGGTGCCCCCAGCCCTGCGGTCCGAAGCCGCGGGCGAGGAACCAGCCGAAGTGCTGCGGCCTGCTCATGCGGCTGCCGTCCCGCGGATCGCGGCGAGGCCCCGCTCGAGGTCGTGCAGCAGGTCGGGCAGGTGCTCGATGCCGATCGACACGCGCAGCGTCCCGGGGAGGATTCCGGCGCGCTCGAGCTCCTCGGCGCTGCGGAGGCTGTGGCTCGTGGTGCCCGGGTGCAGGATGAGCGAGCGCACGTCGCCGAGATGGGTCATCGGAGTGAACAGGGTGAGCGCGTCGACGAACCGGCGCGCCGCATCCGCACCTCCGTCGAGCGTGAACGAGAACACCGACCCCTGCCCGTCGGGCAGGTAGCGGCGCGCGAGCTCGTGCGAGGGGCTGCCGGGCAGTCCCGAGTAGTCGACGGAGGCGACCTCGGGCCGCTCGGAGAGCCAGCTCGCCACACCGAGGGCGTTCGCGGACTGACGCTCGACGCGCAGTGAGAGCGTCTCGACCCCCTGCGCGAGGAGGAACGCGTTGAGCGGCGAGAGGGTCGGCCCGAATCGCACGGCCACGTTCTCGCGGAGGTAGGCGATGCGCGCCCGCCCGCCGAAGCGGTCCGCGTATCCGGGGCCGCCGAGGCGGTTCGGCGCCGTGAGGTGCGGGAAGAGGGCGCCCGACCGCAGGGCGTCGAAACGGCCGTTGTCGACGATCGCGCCACCCAGCACCGAGCCGTGGCCCGCGAGGAACTTGCTCGTCGAGTGCACGACGATGTCGGCCCCGTGCTCGAGCGGACGCAGCAGGTAGGGCGTCGCGAGCGTGTTGTCGACGACGAGCGGGATGCCGTGCGCGTGCGCGACGTCGGCGATGAGGTCGAGGTCGACGAGGTCGTTGCGCGGGTTCGGGATCGACTCGACGAACAGGGCGCGGGTCTCGGGCCGGATGAGCCGCTCCCACGCGTCGGCGTCGTTCGCGTCGTCGACGAAGTCGGTGGACACCCCGAGCCGCGCGAGGTTGTCGGTCAGCAGCCCGCGGGTGCCCTCGTAGAGGCTCGCGCCGGCGACGACGTGCCCGCCCGCGTCGACCAGCCCCAGCAGCGTCACCGCGATCGCGGCCTGCCCGCTGCCCACGAGGAGCGCCTCGGCGCCGCCCTCGAGGCTCGCGATGAGCTCCTCGGCGGCCGCCGTCGTCGGGTTGGCGACGCGCGTGTACGAGTAGCCCCCGCCGTCCGCGAAGTGCTCCGCCGCCTGGTCGAAGTCGTCGAACGGGAACCCCGCCGAGAGATAGATGGGCGTGGTGCGGGACCGCACCTCGCCGCGGGGGCGCGGTGCGTGCAGCTGCCGGGTCGCGAAGCCGGCCTCGGAGGATGCGGACATGGTGGGGACAGGCTGCCACGTTCGCGTTCGGGGGCCGCGCGGTGCTACGTCCTGTGACGGGCGGTTACTCCGCGGGTCGCTCCTCGGCGTCCTCGATCGTGTTCGCGTCGCCGTCACCGGGACGCGCCCAGTGCCGCGCCTCCGAGCGCTCGAGCAGCTTCTTGCCCACGACGACAGCCACCAGGAACAGGGCGATGACCCCGACGAACACGTAGCCGGCCCAGTGCAGCTGCTGCGCGAGCTCCCGGTAGGAGCCCGCGGCGACCGCGCCGACGGTCACGTAGGCGAACGCCCAGAGCACGCACGCGGGGGCGGTCCACGCGATGAAGCGGCGGTACCTCATGGTGCTCATGCCCACGGTGAGCGGCACGAGCGAGTGCAGCACGGGCAGGAAGCGCGACACGAACACCGCGATGCCGCCCCGCCGGTCGACGTAGTTCTCGGCACGACGCCAGTTGTGCTCACCGATCCGTCGACCGAGCCGCGAGTGCCGGATCTTCGGGCCGAAGAAGCGGCCGAGCGCGAATCCGACCGACTCGCCCCCGAGGGCGCCGAGGATCACGACCGCGACGAGCGCCGCGTACTCCACGGGGCTGTCGACGGCGGTCGCGGCGACGATGACGATCGTGTCTCCGGGCACGATGAGCCCGACGAGCACCGAGGTCTCGAGGAAGATGCCCACGCCGGCGAGCAGGGTGCGCAGCACCGGGTCGACCGACTGCACGGCATCCAGCAGCGCGGTGAGCACGTCGTTGAACCAGTTCACGCGGCGACGCCGTCCGTGCCGTGCGGGAGGGGGCGCCGCAGCGCATCCATCCGCAGTCGCCAGCGGGAGAGCCGGCCCGGCTCCTCGGCGGTCGCCGGCGGCCCGCCCTGCCAGGCGGTGACGATCCGGATGCCGTGCAGCGCGTTGAGCGCCCACACCTCCCGGCCGTCGAGCTCCTCGGGGCGGACGCGCCGCTCCTCGACGGGGATGCCGAGCGCCGTCGCGAGCGCCGCGACGGTGCGTTCGGTGGTCGAAGGGATGCGGGGGAGCGTGCGGTCGACGACGCAGAGGATGTCGCCCTCCCACCACACGATGCTCGTGGTCGAGCCCTCGACGATATGCCCATCGGGCGTCACGAGCACCGCCTCGTCGGCCCCCCGTCGCTGCGCCTCGGTGCGCAGCCTCACCATCGCGGCGAGGTCGGGTCCCTTGACGGTCGGCGCGGTGCGCGGGTCGCGGCCCGTGTGGGTCGTGAGCACGAGGGAGCGCTGCAGGGTCGGCGCCTCGCGCAGGCGGAACAGCAGCTGCGGCATCCCGAGCTGCTCGCGGAGCTCGACACGCGGGAACCAGGCACCGTGCGCGGGGATGCCCCCGATCGCCGTCGACCAGAACGCGTCGAGGTCGAGCTCGCGCGCGCGCGATCGGGGGATGGAGGTGAGGAACCGCTCGCGATGCAGCCCGAGCCCGCGTGCGGCGCCCTCCTCGACGAGCCAGGAGTCGGCGACCTCGACGATCGCCGGGGCGACGTCGCAGTCGTCGCGGGGCACGAGCACCCCGGCCTGCCACAGCGACGTCGTCGCCACGGGGGAGGCGGGGGGAGCGCTCATAGGATCAGGCTATGCGTCCCCGGCTCCTGCGGCATCCGCTCGGCGACGGATTCGACGCGCGCGAGCTGTTCGCGGCGCTGCATCCGGAGGGCGACGCGTTCTGGCTCGACTCGGGACCCGGGGGGCGGGCGTTCCTCGGCACGGGCGAGCGCCTCATCCCGGCGACCGGGGAGGTGCTCGCCGGGCTGCGCGACGCGCTCGCGGCGATGCGCGTCGAGGAGCCGCTCGGCGCGGTGCCGCTCGGGCTCGTCGGCTGGCTCGGCTACGAGCTGCGCGGCGAGACCTGCGGGATGCCGGTGCGCGAGCGCGGTCCGCATCCGGATGCCGCGTTCCTGCGGGTCGACCGGCTCGTCGCGGTGGAGGGCGACGGCTCGGCGTCGCTCCTCGCGCTCGGCGAGTCGTGGGACGGGGAGCTGAGGGAGTGGCGGGATCGCACCGCCCGCCGGGTGAGCGGCCCCCCGCGGGCGGGCGTGTCGAAACCCGCCGCACGCGGGCCGGTGCGCTGGCACGACACCCCCGAGCGCTACCTCGCGAACGTCGTCGCCTGCCAGGCCGCCATCCGCGAGGGCGAGGCCTACCAGTTGTGCCTCACGACCGAGGCGCGCGTGCCGGGCGCCTTCGACCCCCTCACCGTCTTCGACGCCGTCCGCGCGTCGAGCGCGACGCACCACGGCGGCCTCGTGCGCATCGGCGGGACGGCGCTCGTCTCCGCCTCACCCGAGCGCTTCCTCGAGGTGACCCCCGACGGCGTCGTGCGCACGAGCCCCATCAAGGGCACCCGGCCCCGCGATCCGCGGCCCGACGAGGATGCGCGGCTGCGCGGCGAGCTCGTCGCGAGCGAGAAGGAGCGCGCAGAGAACCTCATGATCGTCGACCTCATGCGCAACGACCTCTCGCGCGTGTGCGAGGTGGGCTCGGTCGCGGTGACGCGCCTCCTGGAGGTGGAGTCGTACGCCCACGTGCACCAGCTCGTCTCCACCATCGAGGGCCGCCTCGGCGCGGGCCTCGGGGCCGTGGACGCGGTGGCCGCCTGCTTCCCCGCGGGCTCCATGACGGGGGCGCCCAAGCGGCGCGCGATGGAGCTGCTCGACGCGCTCGAGCACCGCCCTCGCGGGCCCTACGCGGGCGCGTTCGGCTACCTGGGCGCCGACGGGTCCGCCGACCTGGCGATGACGATCCGCACGGTCGTGATCGACGCGGAGGGCGCATCCGTGGGGACGGGCGGCGGCATCACGGCGCTCTCCGACCCCGACGCCGAGCTCGCCGAGGCCCGCCTCAAGGCGGCCGCCCTGCTCGCCGCCCTCGCCTAGGCTCGACCCGTGGCTGCCGGCGCGACGATCTACACCTTCGAGGTGCACCTGGCCGACGTCGATCGCGGCGTCTACGAGGAGCTCGAGCTGCGCGTCGCGCGGCATCCCTCCGAGACCGCCGAGTACATGCTCACCCGGGTGCTCGCCTACTGCCTCGAATACGAGGAGGGGATCGCGTTCGGAGGCGGGATCGCGGCGACCGACGAGCCCGCCGTGCTCGTGCGAGACCTCACGGGGCGCACGACCGCCTGGATCGAGGTGGGCGCCCCGGACGCCGAACGCCTGCACTTCGGCAGCAGGCTCGCCGACCGAACGGTCGTGTACACCCACCGCGACCCCGCGAAGCTGCTGCCGCAGTGGGCGGGCAAGAAGATCCACCGCGCCGAGCACATCGTGCTCCGCAGCTTCGATCCGGGCTTCGTCGACGAGGCGGCGGCGCACCTCGGCCGCCGTACCGAGATCACGCTGTCGCTCACCGAGGGCCAGCTGTACCTCGACCTCGGCGGGGTCGCCCTCAGCTCCGCGATCCACGAGCATCCGCTCGCCTGATCGCAGACGACCGGGCACACGGACAGGCCCGCAAACGTTGACTACTCTGGACAGGTTGTATTCCCGAGAGGCAGACGGTCAGTGACGCAGCACGAGCACAGCGAGAACGAGAGCGGATACGACTTCCGCCGCATCCAGGAGCAGTGGCTCCCGGTGTGGGACGAGCTGAAGCCGTTCTCCACCTCCGACGCGGATGACAAGCGGCCGCGCAAGTACGTGCTCGACATGTTCCCGTACCCCTCGGGCGACCTCCACATGGGGCACGCGGAGGCGTATGCCCTCGGCGACATCATCGCCCGTTACTGGCGGCTGCAGGGCTTCAACGTGCTGCACCCCATCGGCTGGGACTCCTTCGGCCTGCCCGCCGAGGGTGCCGCCATCAAGCGGGGCATCGACCCGCGCGAGTGGACCTACGACAACATCGCCCAGCAGCGCGCCTCGATGCGCCGCTACGCGACGAGCTTCGACTGGGACCGCGTCATCCACACCTCCGACCCGGAGTACTACAAGTGGAACCAGTGGCTCTTCCTCAAGCTCTACGAGAAGGGCCTCGCCTACCGCAAGGCGAGCTGGGTCAACTGGTGCCCCTTCGACCAGACCGTGCTCGCCAACGAGCAGGTCGTCGACGGGCGCTGCGAGCGCTGCGACAACCTGGTCGTGAAGAAGAAGCTCACCCAGTGGTACTTCAAGATCACCGACTACGCCGACCGGCTGCTCGACGACCTGAACCAGCTGGAGGGCAGCTGGCCGTCGAAGGTCATCGCGATGCAGCGCAACTGGATCGGCCGCTCCACCGGTGCCGACGTGGACTTCGTGATCGAGGGCCACGACGAGAAGGTCACGGTCTTCACGACCCGCCCCGACACCCTGTTCGGGGCGACCTTCATGGTCGTCGCCCCCGACTCGGAGCTCGCAGCCCAGCTCGCCGCCGAGTCGACCCCCGAGGTGCAGGACGCGTTCGCCGCGTACCTCGCGCAGGTGCAGAAGTCGACCGAGATCGAGCGCCAGGACACGACGCGCGAGAAGACCGGCATCCCCCTCGAGCGCTACGCCATCAACCCCGTCAACGGCGAGCGCATCCCCGTGTGGACGGCCGACTACGTGCTGGCCGACTACGGTCACGGCGCGGTGATGGCCGTCCCCGCGCACGACCAGCGCGACCTCGACTTCGCCCGCAGGTTCGGCCTCCCGGTCAAGGTCGTCGTCGACGTGACCGCGCCGATCACGGGCGCGATCCCCGTCGTCACGCCCGACATGCTCGAGAACGCGGACGCGGTGCGCGACCTCGCCTCGCTCGACCCCGCCGTCACGGGCGAGGCGCTCGCGGGAGACGGGCGGATGGTGAACTCCGGCCCGCTCGACGGCCTCAGCAAGCAGCACGCGATCCGTCGCGTGATCGAGCTGCTCGAGGAGGCGGGCACCGGGCGCGCCGCGAAGACCTACCGGCTGCGCGACTGGCTCATCTCGCGCCAGCGCTACTGGGGCACGCCCATCCCGATCCTGCACACCGAGGACGGCCGCGAGATCCCGGTGGAGGAGTCGGCGCTGCCGGTCGCCCTGCCGGCCTCGGAGGGGCTCGACCTGCAGCCGAAGGGCACCTCGCCGCTCGGGGCGGCATCCGACTGGGTCAACGTGACGCTGCCCGACGGCACGCCCGCCCGCCGCGACCCCGACACGATGGACACCTTCGTCGACAGCTCCTGGTACTTCCTGCGGTTCCTCTCGCCGAACGACGACACCCAGGCGTTCGACGTCGCGGAGGCGGAGAAGTGGGCCCCCGTCGACCAGTACGTCGGCGGCGTGACCCACGCGATCCTGCACCTGCTGTACGCGCGGTTCATCACCAAGGTGCTGTTCGACCTCGGCTACGTGACCTTCACCGAGCCGTTCTCGGCGCTGCTCAACCAGGGCATGGTGCTCATGGACGGCTCGGCGATGTCGAAGAGCCGCGGCAACCTGGTGCGGCTCTCCGACCAGCTGGACGAGTTCGGCGTCGACGCGGTGCGCCTCACGATGGCGTTCGCGGGCCCGCCGGAGGACGACATCGACTGGGCCGACGTGTCGCCCTCGGGGTCGGCGAAGTTCCTTGCGCGCGCGTGGCGGGTCGCGGGGGATGTGACGTCCGAGCCGGGCGTCGCCTTCGGTGCGGGTGACACGGCGTTGCGCCGCGCGACGCACCGGCTGCTCGCGGATGCGCCGGGTCTCGTGGAGTCGTTCAAGTTCAACGTGCTCGTCGCGCGGCTCATGGAGCACGTCAACGTCGTGCGCAAGGCGATCGACGCGGGGGTCGGGGGAGCGGATCCCGCGGTGCGTGAGGCGGCCGAGGCGCTCGCGGTGCTGCTGTCGCTGTTCGCGCCCTACACCGCCGAGGACATGTGGGCGAAGCTCGGCCACGCGCCGACGGTCGCGCTGCAGCCGCTGCCGAAGCCCGACCCGCGCCTGCTCGTCGAGGACTCGGTCACGGCGATCGTGCAGGTCGACGGCAAGGTGCGCGACCGGCTCGAGGTGTCGCCGACGATCGAGGGCGCGGAGCTCGAGGCCCTCGCCCGGGCGTCTGCGGCCGTGCAACGGGCGATCGGCGACCGCGAGATCGTGAACGTCATCGTGCGGGCTCCGAAGGTCGTCAACATCGCGACGCGCGGCTAGGCTCCCCACCGCGGCCCCGTTTCGCGGGGCCGGCATCCGGCCGGGGGAGGACCGCGCCATGACGGGACAGCAGGTGCAGGTGCGCCGCATCTACGAGCCGCCCGCGAGCACCGACGGCAGGCGCGTGCTCGTGGACCGCCTCTGGCCTCGCGGCATGAGCAAGGTGCGTGCCGAGCTGTACGAGTGGTGCAGGGATGTTGCGCCCTCGACCGAGCTGCGGCAGTGGTACGGGCACGATCCCGCGAAGTTCGACGAGTTCGCCCGGCGCTACCGGGCGGAGCTGGGCGAGCCGCCGGCCGCGGAGGCGTTCGCGGGGCTGGCGGAGCTCGTCCGGCAGGGGCCGGTCACGCTCCTCACCGCGGCGAGGGACGCCGAGATCAGCGAGGCCACGGTGCTCCAGCGGCTGCTGACCGGTTAGCCGGTTGTCGTTCGGGTCGTCGAGGGCGAGACTGAGGACCATGGATGCCGTGGACGCGGTGTCGCACGGAGGAGGGCCCCATGAGCCACGACAAGAACGACGAGCTGCGGGACGAGCGCCAGGAGCAGGAGGCGCATCGCCAGCAGCTCCGCGACGACGCGTTCGAGGAGCGCGAGGGTGCCGCGGACGACGCCGGCTCGCAGGACGCCCGCCGCAAGGAGGGTCTCGAGCGCTACTGACCCGGGTTCGGGGCGGCGCGGAACGTCCCGCGCTGTCGGCGGTCGCTGCGCGGTGGGTGCCGTCCTGTCCCTCCCAGGCGCGGCGCGGTGCACTTGTTCAGGATCGGCGGGGTCGGTCGCGGGAGTGAATCGCGGGGCGGCCTAGCCTTCCCGGGTGAGCGACCGTCCCGACCCCGGCACCTCCCGCGCCCGGGTGCGCCGCGGGGTCGGGGCGGCGCTCGTCGTGCTGCTCGCGGGTGCCGCCGTCGCGGTTTTCGTGACCGCGGTGACGCCGCGCGGAGCCGAGCGCGAGGTGGTGCCCAGCCCGGGTGCGGGCGCCGCCGACGGCGGGCCGATCGTCTCCGCCGCGGACCCCCTGATCTTCGTCCACGTTCTCGGCCAGGTGGCGCGTCCGGGCCTCTACGAACTGCGCGACGGCGACCGGGTGGTCGACGCCGTGGCGGCCGCCGGAGGGCTCACGGAGGCCGCCGACCCGGCCGGGATCAACCTCGCCCGCCCGCTCGCCGACGGGGAGCAGCTCGTCGTGCCCGCCGTGGGCGAGGCTCCCGCGGCGGCCACGGGCACCGCATCCGACGGCCGCGTCGATCTCAACGCCGCCGACGTCGCGACCCTCGACACCCTGCCCCGCATCGGGCCCGCCATGGCGCAGCGCATCGTGGACTGGCGCGAGGCGAACGGCCCTATCCGCTCGGTCGACGACCTGCTCGCGGTGAGCGGCATCGGCGCGAAGACGGTCGAGGCGCTGCGTCCGCTGGTGGTGCCGTGAGCGCGGCGGTGGCGGCGACGGATGCCGTGCTCGCCTCGGCCGGCAGGCGCGTACGCGCGGCGGAGCTTCGGCTCGTGCCCGCCGTCCTCGGCGCCTGGGCGGCCGGAGGAGCGCTCATCGGCCTCGCGCCGGATGCGCCGCTCGGGTCGGTCGCTGCGGTGCTGTGGGCGGCCGCGGCCGCCTCGGCGCTGCTGGTGTTCCGCCTGCGTGCGCTCGCGGCGGTGTCGCTCGGTCTCACCGCGGCCGCCCTCGTGGCGACGGTGGTCGCGGTCCAGGCGCCCGCTCGCGTGCCGCCCGCGTTCGCGGATGCGGGCCGCGACGGCTCCCTCGAGCTCGACGTCGTCGTGACAGGTGCGCAGACCGCCGGACGGCTTCCCGGCATCGCCTCGCTGAGCGACCGTCCCGAGGCGGGGTCGACATCTGTGCTCGTCTTCCTCGACGCGTCCGCCGCCCCGCGCATCGGCGAGACCTGGCGGCTGACGGCTCGCCTTCGCGGCGCCGAGCCGGGCGACGACATCGCCTTCCTCGCCTTCGCGGAGGGGGAGGCCGAGCGGGTCGGCCGCGCGCCTCCGCTGCTCGAGGCGGCATCCGGGCTGCGCGCGGGGCTCGTGCGCGTGAGCGAGCCGCTGCCGGGCGCGGGGGCGCTGCTCCTGCCGGGCCTCGCGGTGGGAGACACGAGCCGCGTGGATGCACCGCTCGACGCCTCCATGAAGGCTTCGTCGCTCACCCATCTGACCGCGGTGTCGGGGGCCAACTGCGCGGTCGTGGTCGGGGCGGTGTTCGCGATGTGCGCTCTGCTCGGGATGCCGCGGGGTGCGCGGGTCGGGGTGTCGCTCGCCGCGCTCGCCGGATTCGTCGTGCTCGTGACGCCCGAGCCGAGCGTGCTGCGTGCGGCGGTGATGGGCGCGGTCGTGCTGCTCGCGTTGTCGCTCGGCCGGGCGACCCGGGGTGTGCCCGCGCTGTGCCTCGCCGTCGTCGTGCTGCTCGCCGTCGACCCCTGGCTCGCCCGCTCCTACGGCTTCGCGCTCTCCGTGCTCGCGACGGCGGGGCTGCTGCTGCTCGCGGCGCCGCTCGCCGCGGTGCTCGCCCGGTGGATGCCGGCGCCGCTCGCGCTCGTCATCGCGGTGCCCGCTGCCGCCCAGTTCACGTGTCAGCCGGTGCTGCTCCTGCTGAGCCCCAGCATTCCGCTCTGGGGTGTCCCCGCGAACCTGCTGGCGGGACCCGCTGCGCCGCTCGCGACGGTGCTGGGTCTCATCGCCTGCCTGCTGGCGCCCCTCGCGCCACCCCTCGCCCAGGCGGTCGCGAGCATCGCGTGGCTGCCCGCGTCGTGGGTCGCCGCCGTCGCGTCCTTCTTCGCCGGGCTTCCGGGGGCGCGCCTGCCGTGGCCGGGTGGCCCGGTCGGAGTCGTCGCGCTCCTCGCACTGAGCGTCATCGCGCTCGGGGCCGTCCTTGGCCGGCCGGGCTCGCGGTGGCGCCGCCGGGCGATCGCGGTGGTGTGCGTCGGCGCTCTCGGCTATGCGGGGGCCGTCGGCGGCATCCGCGTCGCGACCCTCCTCACCCGCCCCGGCGACTGGCAGTACGCGATGTGCGACGTGGGCCAGGGGGATGCGACGCTCATCCGCTCCGCGGGGCTCGTCGCCCTTGTCGACACCGGGCCCGAGCCGGAGTCGCTGGCCGGGTGCCTCGACGAGCTCGGCATCGCGCACATCGACCTGCTTGTGCTCACGCACTACGACCACGACCACGTGGGAGGCACGGATGCGGTGCTCGGCCGCGTCGACGTCGCACTCGTCGGCCCCGTCGGGGATCCGGAGGACACGACGCTGCACGACGAGCTGAGGGCGGCCGGGGCGCGGCTCGTCGACGCCGAGCAGGGCATGGCGGGAAGGCTCGGCGCGCTGGACTGGCGCGCGCTCTGGCCGCCCGACCGCGGGGTCGAGCCGGGCAACGCCGCGAGCATCGCACTGCTGGTCACGTCCGGCGAGGGGTGCGGCTCGTGCCTCAGCGGCCTGCTGCTCGGCGACCTCGGAGAGGAGGCGCAGCGGCGCATGCTCGGCCAGACGCATCCGCCCGCGGTCGACGTGCTCAAGGTCGCGCACCACGGCTCGGCCGACTTCAGCCCCGAGCTGTACGCCGCCGCGGGCGCCTCCGTGGGCCTCATCGGAGTCGGGGCCGACAACGACTACGGTCACCCGACGGATGCGGCGCTCGCCGCGCTCGCCGCATCCGGCACCGCCGCCTTCCGCACCGACCGAGACGGACTCATCCTCGTCGCCCCGCCCGCCGCCCCCGGTGCCCCGCCCCGTGTCTGGACCGAGCGCTGAGCCGGCGTCGTCGGCGCTCGTTAGGCTGGGCCCATGGCGGCACGGGCGACAGCGACCAAGGGCGCGAGGGCCGCCATCCCGCAGCTCGACTGGCACCGCGTCGGGCCGGCCCCGGTGATCCTCGTGACGGGCCCGGAGGAGCTGCTCGCCGAGCGAGCCACCCGCGCCGTGCGCGAGAAGCTGCGGGCCGCCGACCCGAGCCTCGAGGTGTCCGACATCGACGCAGGCCAGTACGCGCCCGGCGAGCTGCTGACGCTCGCGAGCCCCTCGCTCTTCGCCGAGCCACGCCTCATCCGGGTGAGCCAGGTCGAGAAGGCCACCGACGCCTTCCTGGAGGAGACGCTCGCCTACCTGGAGACGCCCGCCGACGACACGGTGCTCGTGCTGCGCCACGGCGGGGGCGTGCGCGGCAAGAAGCTGCTCGACGCCATCCGTGCCGGCGCGGGCGGCGGCGTCGAGGTGGTGTGCGCGGAGCTGAAGCGCGAGGGCGACAAGATCGACTTCGCCGCCGCCGAGTTCCGCACCGCGGGGCGCAAGGCGACGCCGGGGGCCGTCCGTGCCCTCGTGAGCGCGTTCACCGACGACCTCGCCGAGCTCGCGGCAGCCTGCCGTCAGCTGGTCTCCGACACCGAGGGCGACATCACCGAGGCGGTCGTCGACCGCTACTACGCGGGGCGTGCCGAGGTGACCGCGTTCGCGGTGGCGGATGCCGCGATCGCCGGCCGCCCGGGCGAGGCGCTCGGTCTCATGCGGCACGCGCTGTCGTCGGGGTCCGACCCCGTGCCGATGGTCGCCGCCTTCGCGATGAAGGTGCGCACGATGGCGAAACTCGCGGGCACCCGCGGCTCATCCAACGACCTGGCCCGCCAGTTCGGGCTGCAGGCGTGGCAGGTCGACCGGGCCCGCCGCGACCTCCAGGGGTGGACGGATGAGGGGCTCGCCCGCGCCATCGAGGCGCTCGCCGCCGCGGACGCTCAAGTGAAGGGCGCGGGTCGCGACCCCGTGTTCGCTCTCGAGCGCATGATCGGCGTGATCGCATCCCGGGGCGCCGGCTGATGGAGCGCCGCGCCACCGCATCCGATCACGACGCCGTCGTCGGCATCGAGCGTGCGGCGGGGGAGCTGTTCCGCGAGATAGGGATGCGCGAGATCGCCGACGACGAGCCGATCGGCGCGGCCGACTTCGCGGCCTTCGTCGAGCGCGACGGCGCGTGGGTCTGGGAGGTCGACGACCGCCCCGTCGGCTACCTGCTCGTCGAGGTGCTCGACGACGCGGCGCACGTCGAGCAGCTGAGCGTCGACCCGGTGTCGGGTCGGCGCGGCATCGGCACGGCCCTCCTCGACGTCGCCGCGCAGTGGGCCCGCGAGCGTGGTCTGAGCGCCCTCAGCCTGATTACGTTCCGCGACGTGCCGTGGAACGCGGGCTTCTACGCTCGACGCGGGTTCCGCATCCTGACGGCGCAGGAGTGCGGCCCCGAGCTGGTCGCGCGCCTGCGTCGCGAGGCCGAGCACGGGCTCGACCGCTGGCCCCGAGTGCCCATGCGTCGCGACCTCGCCTGACCCTGCCCTCCTCCCCGAAGAAGGACCATCCGGCATGCCGAGTCCTTCATCCGGGACGCGCGGCGGCGGAAGGCGCCGCACACGGAAACGGGCCCCGCACCGTGAGGTGCGAGGCCCGTTCGACGGATGCGGCGCTCAGAGCGCGGCGACCTGCTTCGAGATCGCCGACTTGCGGTTGGCGGCCTGGTTCTTGTGGATGACGCCCTTGCTCACGGCCTTGTCGAGCTTCTTGGTGGCCTTCACGAGGGCGGCCTCGGCGGCGGCCTTGTCGCCGGCGGCCACGGCCTCACGGGTGGCGCGCACGGAGGTCTTGAGCTCGCTCTTGACGGCCTTGTTGCGCTCCTGCGCCTTCTTGTTGGTGTTGATGCGCTTGATCTGCGACTTGATGTTCGCCATGGATGTGTCTTTCGTTCTGGAACGGTTGGTGTGTGCCGTCTGCGGTAGAGGGGCGCATCCCGGCGAATCGCGTGGTGTGGGTCACGCGGAAATCTGGAGGATCGAGCTGCGACGCGAGGCGACGCGTGTCGAGGTCCAAGGATTCACATTACCAGGCGCCGCGTTCCGGTGCGAACCCGGGCGCCACCCTCCGCCCGCCTCCGCCGGATGGCCGCCGTCGCATCCGGGGGTCAGCCGGATATCGCCGGTCGGTCGGCCGGGCGACGCTGGATGCATGACCGAAACGACCTCCCTCCCCGAGGCGGGCACGACTCCGGACGAGCCCGTCACCGCATCCGTCCCCGAGAACCCCTACGCCGCCCCCCAGCGCCCCGCCGACGCCCCCGCGAGCGGCACGGCCGGCTTCAGCATCGCGAGCCTCGTGCTCGGCATCGCCGCCATCCCGACCGGATGGTGGATCGCCTCGGTGCTCGCCATCGTGTTCGGCTTCCTGGCCCGTTCGCGCGAGCCGCAGGGGCGCACGATGGCCAACTGGGGCATCGCCCTCGGCTTCGTGGGCGCGTTCGGCTGGATCGTGGTGGCGATCCTCGGCCTCGCGTTCGTCGCGCCGTTCGCCCTGTGGGGCGCCGCGCTCGGGTGGGGCCCCGGCGGCTTCGGCTGGTGACGTCCGGCCGGTGACGCCCGGATGCGGCCCCCGCCCAGCGCGGGGGCCGCATCCGGCGTTCCCGCGCCGAACCGAGACGGCCTCCGCGCATGGGAGAATCGTCCGGATATGTCACCCCGCGCCTTGAAGCCTCTGCCGCCTGCCGCCACCGACCCGGCGCGCATCCGCAACTTCTGCATCATCGCGCACATCGACCACGGCAAGTCGACGCTCGCCGACCGGATGCTGCAGATCACGGGTGTCGTGTCGGACCGCGACATGCGCGCCCAGTACCTCGACCGCATGGACATCGAGCGCGAGCGCGGCATCACGATCAAGAGCCAGGCCGTGCGGATGCCGTGGCAGATCGGCGCGGACACCTTCGCCCTCAACATGATCGACACGCCCGGCCACGTCGACTTCACCTACGAGGTTTCGCGCAGCCTGGCCGCGTGCGAGGGCGCCATCCTGCTCGTGGATGCCGCGCAAGGCATCGAGGCGCAGACCCTCGCGAACCTCTATCTGGCGCTCGAGAACGACCTCGAGATCATCCCCGTGCTCAACAAGATCGACCTCCCGGCGGCCGAGCCCGAGAAGTACGCCCGCGAGCTGGCGCAACTGATCGGCGGCGACCCGGATGAGGTGCTGCGGGTGTCGGGCAAGACCGGCATGGGCGTGGAGGCGCTTCTCGACCGGGTCGTGGAGCGCATCCCGGCGCCGGTCGGCGTGAAGGACGCGCCCGCCCGCGCCATGATCTTCGACTCCGTGTACGACTCGTACCGCGGCGTCGTCACCTATGTGCGCATGGTCGACGGGCAGCTGAACCCGCGCGAGCGCATCCAGATGATGTCGACGAAGGCGACCCACGAGATCCTCGAGATCGGCGTGAGCTCGCCCGAGCCGACGCCGTCGAAGGGCCTCGGGGTGGGGGAGGTCGGCTACCTCATCACGGGCGTGAAGGACGTGCGCCAGTCGAAGGTGGGCGACACCGTCACGACGCAGACGAAGCCCGCATCCGTGGCGCTGCCGGGCTACACCGACCCGCTGCCGATGGTGTTCTCGGGCATCTACCCGATCGACGGCAGCGACTACCCGGAGCTGCGCGAGGCGCTCGACAAGCTGAAGCTGTCGGATGCCGCCCTGCAGTACGAGCCGGAGACCTCGGTCGCGCTCGGCTTCGGCTTCCGCTGCGGCTTCCTCGGCCTGCTGCACCTCGAGATCATCACCGAGCGGCTGAGCCGCGAGTTCGGCCTCGACCTCATCACGACGGCGCCGAGCGTTCCGTACCAGGTGACGACCGATGATGGGAAGACGGTCACGGTCACGAACCCCTCCGAGTACCCGACGGGTACCAAGATCGCGGAGGTGCTGGAGCCGATCGTGGCCGCGTCGATCCTCGCGCCGAAGGACTACGTGGGCGCGATCATGGAGCTGTGCCAGTCGCGCCGCGGCACGATGCGGTCGATGGACTACCTCGGCGAGGACCGCGTCGAGCTGAAGTACACACTGCCGCTCGGCGAGATCGTGTTCGACTTCTTCGACCAGCTGAAGTCGAAGACGCAGGGCTACGCCTCCCTCGACTACGAGCCGGCGGGCGAGGCGCCCGGCGAGCTCGTGAAGGTCGACATCCTGCTGCAGGGTGAGACGGTCGACGCGTTCAGCGCGATCGTGCACAAGGACAAGGCCTACGCCTACGGCACGATGATGGCGACCCGGCTGCGCGAGCTGATCCCGCGCCAGCAGTTCGAGGTGCCCATCCAGGCGGCGATCGGGGCGCGCATCATCGCCCGCGAGAACATCCGCGCGATGCGCAAGGACGTGCTCGCCAAGTGCTACGGCGGCGACATCACCCGCAAGCGCAAGCTGCTCGAGAAGCAGAAGGAGGGCAAGAAGCGGATGAAGATGGTCGGCCGCGTCGAGGTGCCCCAGGAGGCGTTCATCGCCGCGCTCTCGGGTGACACCGAGAAGGCGAAGGATAAGAAGTAGCGCCACTCCCGGGCGTAGCCTCGTCCGCATGGCGGATTGGGACGACGTGCGGCGGATCGCGCTCGCTCTGCCGGGCGCCGAGGAGTACCTGACGCGCGGCAACCGCGCCTGGCGCGCGGGGCGCCTCTTCGTGTGGGAGCGGCCGTTGCACAAGCGCGAGATCGAGGAGCTGGGGCCGATCGACGCGCCGATCCTCGGCGCCCGCGTCGAGAGCGAGGCGGAGAAGCTCGCGCTGATCGAGGAGGACCCGGAGGTGTTCTTCACGACCCACCACTTCGACGGTTACGCGATCGTCCTGGCGCGCCTGGATCGGATCGGGCGCGACCGCCTCGTCGAGCTCGTCGAGTCGGCGTGGGCGGATGCGGCCCCGGCCGAGGACGTCAGGCGCCGGTTCGGCGGGGCGTGACCGGCACGTCGCGGCCGAGCGGGGGCCGCGGCCACACGCCGAGCACGAGCATGACGAGAACGCATTGCGCGAGCCCGGTCGTGAAGTAGCCGATCTGGAGCGGCGACTGTCCGCCGATGATCCCGGTCTCGATGAAGATCCAGATCATCATGCCGAAGCCGGCGATGGCGAACAGCCCCCACGCGGCGCGGAACCGGAGGCGGTAGGCGATGAGGGGGAGCAGCTGCGTGCCGCCCACCACGATTCCCAGGATGATCCCCGGCCAGAGGTAGTCGGTGAAACCGGAGCCCTCGAGGAGCGAGAGGGGGAGACCGAGACGCGGCATGAGGCCGGTCGCGAGGCCGACGGCGCCGATCACCGCGGTCACGAGGTTGAACCAGGTGAGGGTCAGCAGCGTCACGCGCTGCCAGCGGGATGCCGCGTATCCGGTGCGGGTGGTCATGCGTCAGGGATACCGCGAGACGACTCGTCGGCGAAGTGCCGGAGGTCCCGCGTCGTGCCGGGTCGCATCGTGTCGGCTCTCGGCCGTCGCCTGCCATGATCGAGCAGTGGATGCCGTGTCGCTCGAGGGTCTGACGTACGAGACCCCGGGCATCGCGCGGCCCGGCGCGCCGACGCCGCGGGGCTTCACGGAGCGCACCCAGCGCATCCGGCTCGGCGAGGGCGACGCCCTCTGGGCGCGAGCGGTCGAGGTGGTGTCGGGCTGGCGCATCAAGACGGCGATCGGCTTCACGGTGGACCCCGACGACGAGCGCGTCGTGCCCGGTCGCGACTACGACACGAGCTACCGTTCGGGACTCGTCCGTCAGTTCGAGCCGGTGCGGGTCGTGTGGGTCGCGAACGAGGGCGGCCGTCGCGGGTTCGGCTACGGCACGCGGCTCGGCCATCCCGTCACGGGGGAGGAGTGCTTCCTCGTGGAGCGCGACGCCGACGGTGCCGTGTGGCTCGTCGTGCGCACCGTCTCACGCGTGTCGCGCGGGCGCTGGCGCTGGCTGTGGCTCGGTGTCTGTCTCGGCATCGATGTCTTCCAGCGTCGATACGCCGAGAGCGCGCTGCTGCTGATCCTCGGCGACGATGCGCCGCTGCCCGGGTTGCGGCGGATGCGACGCCGTATGGTCGGCGAGGGGTCCTCGGGCGTCGAGGGCATCGCGAAGCTCGGCTACGGGATGATGAATCCTCCGCGCGGACCGTTCGACAGCCCTCCCGCGGAGCCAGTTGACCTGGATGAGGACGCGCTCCCGTGGGAGCTGCGCGACCGCGAAGACGACGCATCCTCATCGCAATAGGGCGATCGGCCCCGGATTCTGGGAGAATCGGGGCGTGACCACCGCGTCCGCGCCCCCCGGCGACGCCCCTCGACGGTCGACGGCTCCCGCCGCGACCGTCGTCGACGACCCCGCGGAGCTCTGGCGCGTGCCCGTCACCTACGGCGCCGTCGGTGCCACTCAGGCCCCCGACCTGCTGCGGTACCCGCCTCGCGGCTATCGCCCGCTCGAGCGCGTCGTCCGCGTCGGGCACGGTCCGGAGCGCTGGGAGTACGCGTGGATGCGCGTCATGAGCTGGGGCATCCAGCGCGGCGCCGGCCTCCGCGTCACGCCCCTCGACGCCCCGGCCGCCGCCACCGAGGCGAGCTACGTGCCCGTCGCCTTCGGCGCGGACGGCACCCCGATCGCCCCGGCGACCGTCGGAGCGGGCGGCGAGGCGCTCTTCACCCCCGAGGGTGACGCGATCGTGCGCGCCGGCGACACCGGCCTGCTGCGCGCCCCGTTCTGGCCGAAGCCGTTCCCTGTGCGGGTCGTCTACGTCGTCGACGAGCCCGAGCGGCGCGGTGCCGCCTTCGGGACCCTGCCGGGGCATCCGCTCGCGGGGGAGGAGCTCTTCGTGGTCGAGCGTCGCGACGACGACTCGGTCTGGCTCACCGTGCGCATCTTCTCGCGGGCGGCCGGCGGCCTCTGGACGCTCGTGCTGCCGATCGTGCGGGTCGTCCAGTGGTTCCTCGTGCGGCGCTACCTCGGCGAGCTCACGGGGCCGCTGCCCTCGCCCGGGACCCTCTAAAGCGAGCGCTGGTACGCGCGGATCGAGCGCACCGTCCACGCGAAGGCCAGCGCGGCAAGGGCGAGCAGCGCCGCTCCGTGCGCGGCGAGCGCCGCGGCGTCGGCCGATCCGTCCCACAGAGTGCCGTCGAGTCCGGCGCGTCCGAGCTCGACCGCCCAGGTCATGGGGTTCCACAGGGCGACCGACTGCACCCAGCCCGGAAGCAGCGACGCGGGCATCATGGTCGTCGACAGGAACGTCGCGGGCAGCACGATGAGCTGCGAGAGCCCGATGAGCGCGACCTGGTTGCGGGTCATGAACGCGACGGCGCTCGAGGCGCAGCAGAACACGATGGCCAGCAGCGTCGCGGCGAGCAGCGCCACCAGCACTCCGCCAGGACCACCCGGGTAGCGGGCGCCCGCGAGCGCGCCGATGCCGAGCACGACCGCCGACTGGAGGGCGTTGATGACGAGCTGCTGCAGCAGCTGGCCGGTGACGATCGCGCTGCGCGAGAGCGGCGCGCTCAACAGCTGGTCCATGACGCCCGAGCGGATGTCGTCGATGTAGCCGGTGCCGGCCCACGCGCCCGAGTAGAGCACGGTCATCATCAGGACGCCCGGCACCAGGTAGCCGATGTACCCGCCGTCGCCGAAGGCCGGCAGCTCGCCGAGCGCGCTGTACACCTGGCCGAACAGCACGATCCAGATGACCGGCTGCAGCAGCGACATCGCCGGACCCCAGACCTGGCGCCAGGTTCCGACGATCCAGCGCCGGAACACCTGGCCGGTCTGACCGGCCCACGAGGCGCGGGCGGTGCGGACGGATGGGTGGTCGAGCGCGGTCATGCCGCCGCTCCTTCCGTGTCGGGGGCCCCGGCGAAGCTGTGGCCCACGTGGTGCAGGTAGACGTCGTCGAGCGTCGGGCCCGAGACGGAGGCGGCGCCGACGGCGAGCCCTGCCGCGTCGAGCGCCTGGATGAGGGGGCCGAGCGCGGCCGACCCGTCGTCGGCACGGGCGATCAGCACGCCCGTGGGACCGGAGATCTCGACGAGCGGGTCGCGCAGCCCCGGGACGGATGCCGCGGCCCGGCGGGCGCGCTCCGCATCCGGTTCGAACAGCTCCACCCGCACGCCGTCACCCGCGAGGCCGGCCTTGAGCTCGCGCGGGGTGCCCTCGACGACCTTCGCGCCGTGGTCGACGATCATGACGCGGTCGGCGAGACGATCGGCCTCCTCGAGGTAGTGCGTGGTGAGCACGACGGTGAGGGCGTCGCGCCCGGCCAGCCGGCGGATCTCGGCCCACATCGCCGCGCGCGACTCGGGGTCGAGTCCGGTCGTCGGCTCGTCGAGGAACAGCACGCGCGGCGCGTGCACGAGGGCGGCCGCCACGTCGACGCGGCGCCGGGTGCCGCCGGAGAGCTTGCCCGTGGGGCGATCCGCGTGCTCGCCGAGCGCGAACTCCTCGATGAGCCGTGTGCTCCGCGCGCTCGCATCCGCTCGGGCGACGCCGCGCAGGCGCGCCGCGAGCACGAGGTTCTCGCGCACCGTCAGCAGCGGGTCGGTGCTCGTGCCCTGCGAGACGTAGCCGATGCGCGCCCGCACGGCTGCGGCGTCGTGCACGACGTCGGCTCCGGCGACGCGCGCCGTGCCGGAGCTCGGCAGGGCGAGGGTCGTGAGGATCTTCGTCGTCGTCGACTTGCCGGCGCCGTTGGGGCCCAGCAGCCCGAACACGGAGCCCGCCTCGACGTGGAAGCTGAGGCCGCGCAGGGCGTCGACCGGGGGAGTGCGCCGTCCCGTGCGGTAGCGCTTGGTGAGGGAGTCCGCCTCGATGGCGGGCGGGGGCGATGAGGGCATGGTGAACCGTCCGAGGGTGTGAGTGGGGCGTGGGGTGGGGGCGGATGCGTCAGTGCGTCGGCGGGAACAGCATCCGGGCGAGCACGATCATCATGACGAGGAAGCCGGCGACGAGCGCGAGCCAGGCCCATGCCCAGCCGGTCGTGAACCCCAGCACGATGAAGGCGACGACCGCGACGACGATGATGACGAGCGTGTAGATGCCGAACCGCGCCGCCGCGGCGGGATCCTGTGAGAAGCGGTCCTCCTGCTGCGTGTACTGCTCCGAGTGGCGCAGCGCCCAGCTCTTGTGGCGGTTCGTCTGGGTGGCGCCGAGGAACGCGAACAGGGCGATCCCGAGCACGAGGGCGATCGAGGGGAACACCACGGTCCACAACGGCGCCGGGCCGAGGGCGATGAGCGCCCCGAAGCCGAGCGCGAAGATCACGAGCGAGGTGGCGGCGTAGAAGCCGCCCGCCCGCGCCTGCGGCATGGGGTGGTTGGTGGTGGTCTCCTGGTGCAGAGCGTCGCCGACCGTCCAGCCGATCGCGGATGCGCCGAGCGCCAGCAGCCCGATCGTCGCGCCGAGCGGCAGCGGGATGACGCCCAGCGCGCCGAGCGCGAAGGTCGCGAGGGCGGCGGCGGCGACCGTCGCAGCTACGGTGACGCGCACCACGAAGGCGGGCTTCGGGCGGATGCGCACGCCCGCGGGCGGGTCCCACGGGCTGCGGCGCGGAGCGTCCGGCAGCTCGCCGAGCAGCTCGCGGATGTCGCCCAGCTCGCCGATCGCGCGTCGGGCGGCGGCGTCGGGGGAGACCCCGTCGGCCTCGAGTTCGGCGACGCGCGCCTCGAGATTGGCCCGCATCTCCTCCTTGAGGTCTTGCGCGTCGGGGGTGGGCTCGATTCCGGCGAAGGCCTCGTCGAGCAGGCGGTGGATCGTGGTCATGTCAGTGCCTTTCGATGAGGAGGGAGTCGATGATGTCGCGCGTGGCGGCCCAGGCGGCGACGTTGCGCGCGTAGACGGCGCGACCGGCGTCGGTGATGCGGTAGTACTTGCGGCGGCCGCCCTGGGTCTCATCGCCCCAGAAGGACTCGACGAGGCCGTCTTTCTCGAGCCGCCGGTAGGTGGCGTAGAGCGTCGCCTCCTTGATCTCGTGGGCGCCGCCGGTCGCGTCGCGGATGGTCTTGTAGATCTCGAAGCCGTAGCTCTCCCCGCGACGCAGCACGCCGAGCACGATCGTGTCGGTGTGCCCGCGCAGCAGATCGGCGGCGAACGCATCGGAGTCTTGCACCATGTCGAGTACTGTATCTCATCAAGTAATCGATCTGCAACACATCCGCACAGCCACCGGACCTGCGGGGCGCCGACAGCAACCGCGGATGCCGCGGGGGAGAATGGAGGGATGCCGAGCGCCCTCCCGATCGCGGACCCCGCCCCCGCCGACGGCGCGCTCCCCGCGGGCGTCGCAACGGGCTCGGCCGAACGCGACCTCGGCGTCTACCTGCACGTGCCGTTCTGCCGCGTGCGCTGCGGGTACTGCGACTTCAACACCTACACGGCATCCGAGATCCGCGGCGTGAAGCAGAGCGACTACGCGGGGCAGGCGGCCGCCGAGGTCGCCTTCGCGCGGGGAGCGCTCGCGGATGCGGGCGTCGCCGAGCGGGCGGTCTCGACGGTGTTCTTCGGCGGCGGCACCCCGACGCTGCTGCCGTCCGCCGATCTCATCCGGATGCTCGACGCGGTCCGTGACGCGTGGGGGCTCGACCCCGGCGCCGAGGTGACGACGGAGGCCAACCCCGACTCCGTCACCGAGGCGGGTCTCGCCGAGCTCGCGGAGGCCGGCTTCACACGCGTGAGCTTCGGAATGCAGTCGGCCGTGCCGCACGTGCTGCGCACGCTCGAACGCACCCACGACCCCGCGCGCATCCCGCTCGTCGTGGAATGGGCGCGCGCCGCGGGGCTGCAGGTGAGCCTCGACCTCATCTACGGCACGCCGGGGGAGAGCCTCGACGACTGGCGGCGCTCGCTCGAGCTCGCGCTCGCGCAGCGGCCCGACCACCTCTCCGCGTACGCGCTCATCGTCGAGTCCGGTACCAAGCTCGCCCGCCAGATCGCGCGCGGTGAGGTGGCGCAGCCCGACGACGAGCTGCAGGCCGACCAGTACGAGCTCGCCGACGAGCTGCTCGCGGCGTCCGGCTACGGCTGGTACGAGGTCAGCAACTGGGCGACGGATGCCGCCCACCGCTCACGTCACAACCTCGCCTACTGGACGGGCCAGGACTGGTGGGGGGTCGGCCCGGGTGCGCACAGCCACGTGGGCGGCGTGCGTTGGTGGAACGTCAAGCACCCCGCGGCGTACGCCGAGCGGATCGCGGCGGGGATCTCGCCCGCGGCGGGCCGGGAGACCCTCGACGACGAGACCCGGCGCGTCGAGGACGTGCTGCTGCGCAGCCGCATCTCCGACGGGCTCCCGGCGGACGTGCTCGACGCATCCGGCCGCGAGTCGGTCGCCGGCCTCATCGCCGACGGCCTCGTCGACGGCCGGAACGCGATAGCCGGCCGCATCGTGCTGACACGACGCGGCCGGCTGCTCGCGGATGCGGTGGTGCGGCGGCTGCTGGATTGACCAGCGGAGCCGGGCCCTCGCGCGGGGCCGTTGGAGCGTGCGCCGCGGACTATCGCGGCGCCAGGTTCAGCTGACGAACTTGATCGACATCGGGTACGTGTAGAACTCGCCCTTGTTGGCGGCGATCGCAGCCATGATGCCGAAGATGATCGCGAGCACGACCGGCACGAAGATCACGATGAAGAGGATGCCGAAGGTGACGAGCGTGAGAACGTACGCGGCCACGTAGGCGATGAGCAGCGTCAGCTGGAAGTTGAGCGCGGTCGCGGTGTGGGCGCGCACGAACGCGCCGCGGTCCTTGAGCACGAGGTAGGTGATGAGCGGTGCGAGCCACCCGAAGAGGATCCCGCCCACGTGCGTGAGCGTGGCCCACAGGCGCTGGTCGGCGGGGCTCATCTCCGCGGTCGGGGCGTAGCCGGGGTTCTGGGGCGGCGGAGGAGGAGTGGCAGTCATGCGCCCATTAAAGCAAGTGCGCCGGACCCGAGGGTCCGGCGCACCGCATCACGGCGACTACTTGATGAAGCGGATCGCGAAGGGGTAGCGGTAGCTCTCGCCCGCGTTGACCTTCGTGAAGGCGATGATCGAGAAGATGAGGCCCACGATCCACGCGGCGATGTCGATGAACATGCCGATGAGGATGATGTAGAGGATCCAGGCGACCACGTGCGCGATCAGGAGCGTGAGCTGGAAGTTGAGGGCCTCCTTGGCCTCGACGTTCGTCTTCGGGCCGCGGTCCTTGAAGATGAGCCAGATGATGAGCGACGGCAGGAAGCCGATGATTCCGCCGAGGTGGGCGAAGGACGCCCACTGCTTGTCCTCCGCCTCGGTGAGGGGAGCTGCGGGCTGCGGCTGAGCCGGCTGCGCGGGGTCGGTCATGGTGGTGGTGCCTTTCTGTCGTTGAGCAGACTCGGGGGGAGCAGACACTCACGGTAGCGCCCGGTGCTTCGCGCGTGCAACGGGCTCGCCGTGGTCGCGGGCGGTAGAGTGACTGGCAGTCACACACCCGGAGTGCCAGACCCGCTGGCGACGTGCTCCGGGCGAGCACGGAGGGGGATGCCATGGTCTCGGACCGGAGCCTCGCCGTGCTGCGCGTCATCGTGCAGGACTACGTGGCCACGAGCGAGCCCGTCGGCTCGAAATCGATCGTCGAGCGTCACTCCTTCGGGGTGTCGAGCGCCACGATCCGCAACGACATGGCCCAGCTCGAGGAGGACGGTCTCATCGCCGCCCCGCACACCTCATCCGGCCGGGTGCCGACCGACAAGGGCTACCGCGTCTTCGTCGACCAGCTGAGCGAGCTGCGTCCCCTCTCGAGCGCGCAGCGCAGCGCCATCGAGACCTTCCTCGGCGAGAGCGCCGACCTCGACGAGGTGCTCGGTCGCACCGTGCGGCTGCTGTCCCAGCTCACCAACCAGGTCGCCCTCGCGCAGTACCCGTCCTTCGGCACGGCGCGGGTGCGTCACGTCGAGCTGGTCGCACTGGGCGCGCACCGCGTGATGGCTGTGCTCATCACCGACACCGGGCGCGTCGACCAGCGCATCGTCGAGAGCCTTGCGGGCGCCGACGCCGAGCAGCTGGCGCGCCTGCGCGAGCGCTTCAACGGCGAGCTCGGGGGCGTCGCGCTCGCGGACGCCGCGGATGCCCTGGGCGGCCTGCTCGGGCACGTCGAGCCGGGCGATCGCGAGGCGGCGGCACCGCTCCTCGCGAGCCTCGTCGAGCAGGTCGCGGCGAACCGTCACGACCGCCTCGTCATGGCGGGCGCGGCGAACCTCGCGCGCACGGAGCGCGACTTCAGCGGCTCGATCTTCCCCGTTCTCGAGGCGATCGAGGAGCAGGTGACGATCCTCCGGCTGTTCGGCGAGCTGCACCTCGACGCCGACGAGGTGACGGCGCGCATCGGCCGCGAGAACGCCGAGTACGGGCTGTCCGAGACGAGCGTGCTCGCATCCGGCTACACGGCCCCCGGCGGGTCGATCGCGCGCCTCGGCGTGCTGGGCCCCACCCGCATGGACTACTCGGGCAACATGGTCGCGGTGCGCGCCGTCGCCCGCTACCTCTCGCGCCTGCTGGGCGACGACAACGGATACGAGGAACGTTGAGCGATCATTACGAGGTCCTCGGGGTCGAGCGCAGCGCGTCCCCCGAGGAGATCAAGAAGGCCTACCGCAAGCTCGCGCGCGAGCTGCACCCCGACGTCAACCCGTCGGACGAGGCCGCCGAGCGCTTCAAGCTCGTGACCCACGCCTACGACGTGCTGAGCGACCCCGAGCAGCGCGAGCGCTACGACATGGGCGGCGCGGGCGCCTTCGGGGGTCAGGGCTTCGGCTTCGGCGACATCTTCGACAGCTTCTTCGGCGCGGCGGGGGGACGCTCGGCGGGGCCGCGATCCCGCACGGAGCGCGGCCAGGACGCCCTGCTGCGCATCGAGATCGACCTCGACGAGGTGGTGTTCGGCACCAAGCACGAGCTCGAGATCGACACGGCGGTGCTGTGCAAGTCGTGCGAGGGCTCGTGCTGCGCGCCCGGCACGAGCATCGTGAGGTGCGACATCTGCGGCGGCACGGGGCAGATCCAGCGGTCCGTCCGCTCGCTGCTCGGCAACGTCATGACCTCGAGCCCGTGCGGCACCTGCCGCGGCTACGGCACCATCATCCCGAACCCCTGCCCGACGTGCGCCGGCCAGGGTCGGGTGCGCGCCAAGCGCAAGGTCGCCGTCGACGTGCCAGCCGGCGTCGACACCGGCATGCGGCTGCATCTGCCGGGCGAGGGCGAGGCGGGTCCCGCGGGCGGCCCGAACGGCGACCTCTACCTCGAGGTGAAGGTGCGCCATCACGAGATCTTCAGCCGTTCCGGCGACGACCTGCTCGCGACCCTCGAGGTGCAGATGACGGATGCGATCCTCGGCGCCGAGGTGACCCTCGACTCGCTCGACGGGCCGGTCGCGATCGAGATCAAGCCCGGAACCCAGTCCGCGGATGTCGTGACCGTCAAGGATCGCGGCATCACGCGCCTGCGCGGCGGCGGCCGGGGCGACCTGCGGGTGGGCGTGCACGTGCAGACCCCCGTGCGGCTCAATTCGAGCGAGACGGAGCTCATCAGGCAGTTCGCGTCGAAGCGTCCGCCGGCGAAGCCGCAGTTCTCGAAGTTCCAGCAGGGGCTGTTCGCGAAGCTGCGCGACCGCTTCCTGGGCTGACGGCGGGCCGCCGCCCATGGCAAGCCTCTACCTCGCCCCCGACCTGACGGGTGTGAGCGTCGGCGCCCGCGTGGAGGTGACGGGCGACGAGGCGCGGCACGCGCTGCAGGTGGCGCGCATCCGCCCGGGCGAGCGGCTTGCGGTCGGCGACGGGCGCGGCACGATCGCGCGCGGGACGGTCGCCACCGCCGAGCCGGGGGTGCTCGCGGTCGACGTCGACGAGGTCGTGCACGAGCCCGAGTCGGCTCCGCAGCTGTGGCTCGCGCAGGCGCTCGCGAAGGGCGACCGTGACGAGCTCGCCGTGCAGGCCGCGACGGAGCTCGGGGTCGCGGGCGTCATCCCGTGGGCGGCCGAGCGCTCGGTGACCCGCTGGGAGGGTGCCAAGGTCGCGCGCAACGAGGAGCGCTGGCGCGCGATCGTGCGCGAGGCGAGCAAGCAGGCCATCCGGGCGCGGGTGCCCGAGGTCGCGTCGCTCGCGACGACGGCGCAGCTCGCCGCGCTCCCGGGTCTCCTGATCGTGTTGGAGCCGACAGCGAGCACCCCGCTCACGGCCGTGCCCCTCGACGGCGCCGACCGCATCACGCTCGTCGTGGGGCCGGAGGGCGGCGTCGCCCCGCGCGAACTCGAGCGGCTCGCCGGGTCGGGTGCCGTGCTCGCCCGGCTCGGGCGCGAGGTGCTGCGCACCTCCACTGCCGGCCCCGCGGCCCTCTCCGCCCTCGCCGTGCGGCTCGGCCGATGGTGATGCCGCTCGCCTCCGTGCCGCGAGGCCCCGTGGAGGTGCCGGATGCCGTGCGCGCCCGCGTCCGCGAGCCGGAGGCGGTGTGGCGCAACATGCTCGGCGGCCTGACCTTCCGCGATGCCGACGGCGGCCGCTACCTCAAGTGGAATCCCGCGGGCGTGGATGCTTCGCTCGCCGTGGAGCGCGAGCGCCTCACGTGGGCGGCCCGGTTCCACCCCGTGCCCGAGGTGCTCGAATACGCGGCCGACGAGACCGGCGAGCTCCTGGTGACCCGGGCGCTTCCGGGCGAGGGCGCCGCGACCGACCGCTGGCTCGCCGCGCCGCGCGCCGCGGTGCGCGCCATCGGCGAGGGTCTGCGCGCGCTCCACGACGACCTCCCCGTGGATGCCTGCCCCTTCGAGTGGTCGGCGCAGGCCCGCCTCGACGAGCTGGCCACGGATGCACGCGCGGCGGTCGGCGACCCGCCTCCCGTCGAGCGACTCGTGGTGTGCCACGGCGACGCCTGCGCGCCCAACACGATCATCGGCTCCGGAGGTCGCTGGGTCGGGCACGTCGACCTCGAGTCGCTCGGCACGGCCGACCGCTGGGCCGACCTCGCCGTCGCGAGCATGAGCCTCGACTGGAACTACGGCGAGGGCTGGGAGCCGGAGTTCTTCGCCGCCTACGGCATCGCGTCGGATGCGGACCGCATCCGCTACTACCGCGCGCTCTGGAACGCGGGCTGACCGGTTCGTCGAGGCCACCTGCGCACGCCGGCCGTCACCGCGTCTGCAATGTCATCCCGGAGGCGATGAGCGCGAGGCCGCGATGACGTTCGGAGCGCCACGCGACCGCGATCGTCGCGACGACGAACGCGACCGCGAGCAGGCCGCTCGCGGTGGGCACCAAGGTCAGCACCTGGAGGCCGCCGATGCCGGCGAGGAAGCGGACGACGCGCCACAGCGGGGCGGGGGAGCGGCCGTCGACGCCGCGCACGCGCACGGCCGCCTCGCCGATCGTGGAGCCCGTGACGAGCACGATCGTCCCGGAGAGCAGGAACGCGGCGATGGCGCCGACCGTGCCCGAGAGCTCGCCGTCGACCCCGCCGCGCCCCACCCGCAGCAGGTACAACTGCACGGCATTGACGACGATCGCGACGAACGCGGTCGCCAGCAGCACCGCGAGCACGTCGCACAGCATCCCGATGAGCCGGCGCGTGAGCGTGACGTCGCGCGCGTGGTGCGGCAGCGGCGCGGCGCGGCGGCGCAGGAACGGCAAGGCGAGGAGCGACCCGATGGCCGCCCCGGCCGTGTTCGTCACGAGGTCGCCGGTGTCGAACAGCCGGTACGCGCACGGGAAGATGCCCCACACGCCCGTCAACTGCGTCGTCTCGATGAGCAGGGAGATGCCGAGGCCGGTCGACGTCGCGACCACGAGCCCCCGCCGCCACAGCGTCCGCACGAGCACGCCCCAGGGGACGAACAGCAGCACGTTGAGGGCGAGCTGCTGCACCGCGGGGTTCAGCACGCCGTCGCCGGCGAACGCATCGCGGAACGCCTGCAGCGGGTCCCATTCCACCCCGACGCACGCGTAGCCGCCCTTCGGGATCGGCAGGAGCGTGTACGCCTGAACCGCGAGGATCCAGACGAGAAGAGCGAGCCAGGCGACGGTGCGCGAGGGCGTGAGGCCGCCGCGTCGGCGATAGCTGACCGCGACGAACGGCACGAGCAGCGCCACCGCCAGCAGCCCGCCGGACAGCAGTGCGATGAGGCCGGGCATCACGCGGTCCATCCGGCCAGTCAAGCACCCGGTCCGACCGCATCCGTAGACTGGAGGCATGACCGACGCCCCCACGATCTTCGAGCGGATCATCGCGCGCGAGATCCCCGCCGACGTCGTCTACGAGGACGATCGGATCATCGCGTTCCGAGACATCAAGCCGCAGGCGCCCGTGCACCTGCTCGTCGTGCCCAAGACCGCCGCGTACCCCGACGTCGCGGCGCTCGCCGCCGCCGACCCGGAGCTGCTCGCCGCGGTCGTCGCGGTCGCGAAGCGGCTCGCGGGGGAGCTCTCCGACGGCGACTACCGGCTCGTCTTCAACTCCGGCGCGAACGCCGGCCAGACCGTCTTCCACGTGCACGCCCACGTGCTCGCGGGGGGACTCGCGGAAGGCACCCTTGGCTGACGGACCACTCGACGGCGGAACCGTCCCCGGGCGCGGCGACCACAGTCACGCGGAGCTGGAGGTCGACGGCGTCGCCATGGTGCGGCTCCTCGGACCGCAGGACCGCCTGCTGACGACGCTCGAGCGCCAGTACCCGCAGGTGGAGGTGCTCGTTCGTGGCAACCAGGTCACGCTCGACGGCCCCACGCAGCAGGTCGCCGATGCGAGCCGTCTCGTGGCGGAGCTCATCGAGCTGGTGCGCCAGGGCGTCGACCTCGGCCCCGCCGAGGTCACCACCTCGCGGCGGATCCTCGACTCGGGCGGTGCCCCGGCCGAGGTGCTGAGCCAGGCGATCCTCACCGCGCGCGGCAAGGCCATCCGTCCGAAGACCCTCGGCCAGAAGGCCTACGTCGACGCGATCGACCACAACACGATCACCTTCGGCATCGGCCCCGCGGGAACCGGCAAGACCTACCTCGCGATGGCGAAGGCCGTGCAGGCGCTGCAGCGCAAGGAGGTCGACCGCATCATCCTGAGCCGGCCGGCGATCGAAGCGGGGGAGCGGCTCGGCTTCCTGCCGGGAACCCTCACCGACAAGATCGACCCCTACCTGCGGCCGCTCTACGACGCGCTCAACGAGATGATGGACCCCGAGCTGGTGCCGAAGCTGCTCGCCGCCGGAACGGTCGAGGTGGCGCCGCTCGCCTACATGCGCGGGCGCACCCTCAACAACTCCTTCGTCGTGCTCGACGAGGCGCAGAACACGACCCCCGAGCAGATGAAGATGTTCCTCACGCGTCTCGGCTTCGGAACGAAGATGGTCGTCACGGGCGACGTCACCCAGATCGACCTGCCGACGAGCGCATCCGGCCTCCGTCTCGTGACGCGCGTGCTCGACGGCATCGACGACATCCACTTCGCGACCCTCACGAGCGACGACGTCGTGCGGCACTCGCTCGTCGGCCGCATCGTCGACGCCTACACCGAGTACGACGCGAAGAAGCAGGCGCGGGAGCATGAGCGGCGGGAGGCCGCCGAGTTCGCGAACCGCGCCGAACGGCGCAAGGGCATGAGGAAGAGCTGATGTCGATCGAGATCAACAACGAGTCCGGCGTCGAGGTCGACGAGGAGGCCCTCGTGCGCCTGTCGGCGTTCGCGCTCGACTTCCTGCACGTGCACCCGGATGCCGACCTCGCGATCGTGCTCGTCGACGAGGCCGCCATGGAGCAGCTGCACGTGCAGTGGATGGACGAGCCGGGCCCGACCGACGTGCTGAGCTTCCCGATGGACGAGCTGCGCCCCGGCAGCGAGGACGAGCTGACCCCTGCGGGCCTGCTCGGCGACATCGTGCTGTGCCCCCAGGTCGCGATCGAGCAGGCGAAGGGTGCGGGCCACTCCACGCAGGACGAGCTGCAGCTGCTCACTGCGCACGGCATCCTGCACCTCCTCGGCTTCGACCACGCGGAGCCCGACGAGGAGCGCGAGATGTTCGGGCTGCAGCGCGACATCCTGATCGGCTTCGCCCACTCCCAGCGACGACGGTAGGCGGCGATGCTCGGGCTGTTCATCGCCGTCGCGGTGCTCGCGGTCGCCTTCGGCGGCCTGCTCGCCGCGGTCGACGCGGCCCTCTCGGTGCTCTCCCGCGCCGACATCGCCGAGCTCGCCTCGACGCACCGCGCGAAGCGCTCGCTCCTCGCGATCTCCGCCGACATCGGCGCGCACGTCAACGCGGTCAACTTCATGCGGGTGTTCTCGGAGTCGCTCGCGGCGGTGCTCGTGACGCTGACCTTCGCCGAGCTCTTCGACGAGTGGTGGTGGGTGCTTCTCGCCTCGGTCGTGGTCGTCACGGGCACCTCCTTCGTGCTCGTCGGGTCGAGCCCGCGCAGCGTGGGACGGGCGCACGCGAAGGGCGTCGTCGCGTTCTCCGCGCTCGCCGTGCGCGCCATCCGGGTCGCCCTGGGGCCGCTCGCGGCGGGCCTCGTGGCACTCGGCAACCGTGTCACGCCGGGCCGTCCGAAGACGGCGGTGAGCTTCTCGAGCGAGGAGCAGCTGCTGTCGATGGTCGACGAGGCGACCGAGCTGGAGGTGCTCGAGGAGGACGACCGCGAGCTCATCCACTCGATCTTCGAATGGGGCGACACGGTCGTGCGGGAGGTCATGGTTCCGCGCACCGACATGATCACGATCGACCACGACACCTCCCTCGGGGCCGCGCTCGGGCAGTTCTTCCGCACCGGCGTCTCGCGCATCCCCGTCATCGGCAAGGACGCGGACGAGGTGCTCGGGGTGCTCTACCTGCGCGACGTCGCGCGCGTGCGGCACGAGCAGCCGCTCGAGGGCACGCCGCTTCCGGTGGTCGAGCTCGCGCGACCCGCGACCTTCATCCCCGAGTCGAAGAAGGCGGACGACACCCTGCGCCAGATGCAGCGCGAGTCGACGCACCTCGCGATGGTCGTCGACGAGTACGGCGGCATCGCCGGGCTCGTGACCCTCGAGGACCTCATCGAAGAGCTCGTCGGCGACATCTCCGACGAGTACGACCGCGAGGTGCCGGATGTCGTGCAGCTCTCCGACGGCGTGTACCGGGTGAGCGCCCGGCTGCCGGTCGACGAGCTCGGCGACCTGTTCGGTCTCGAGCTCGACGACGACGACGTCGACTCCGCCGGCGGTCTGCTGACCAAGGCGCTCGGGCGGCTGCCGGTGCCCGGCTCCACCGCGAGCGTGTCGGGGCTCGTGCTGACCGCCGAGCGCACCGAGGGCCGCCGCAAGCGGCTCTCCACCGTCGTCGTCGAGCGGGATGCGGCCCTGCTCGACGCGGAAGAGGCCTTCGAGAGCGAGGAGCGGCGATGAGCGAGACGCCAGCAGGGTTCCGTGCGGGGTTCGCGACCTTCGTCGGGCGGCCGAACGTGGGCAAGTCGACGCTGACGAACGCGCTCGTCGGCGAGAAGGTGGCGATCACCTCGCCCAAGCCGCAGACGACGCGCTCCGCCATCCGGGGCATCGTGCACACCCGGGGCGGGCAGCTCATCATCGTCGACACCCCCGGCATCCACCGGCCGCGCACCCTGCTCGGGGAGCGGCTCAACGCGGTCGTCACCTCGATCCTCGGCGACGTCGACGTCATCGGCTTCTGCGTGCCCGCCGACGAGCGCATCGGGCCCGGCGACCGCTTCATCAACGAGCAGCTCGATCACTTCCCGCGCGCGAAGAAGGTCGCGATCGTCACGAAGATCGATGCCGTGCCGCGCCCAGCCGTCGCCGAGCAGCTGCTCGCGGTGAGCGAGCTGCGCGAGTGGGAGGCGATCGTCCCGGTGTCGGCGACGAGCCGCATCCAGCTCGACACCCTCCAGTCGCAGCTCATCGGCCTGCTGCCCGAGTCGGAGCCGCTCTACCCCGACGACGCCGTGACGGACGAGACCCTCGAGCACCGCGTCGCGGAGCTCATCCGGGAGGCGGCGCTCGACGGCGTCTCCGACGAGCTGCCGCACTCGCTCGCGGTGACGATCGACGACATCGTGGAGCGCGACGACAAGGAGCTCGTCGAGGTGTACGCCAACCTGTGGGTCGAGCGCGACTCGCAGAAGGGCATCATCATCGGCAAGGGTGGATCGCGGCTTCAGGAGGTGGGCGCGCGGGCGCGTGCAGGCATCGAGCCCCTCGTCGGCCACCAGGTGTTCCTCTCGTTGCGCGTCAAGGTCGCCCCCAACTGGCAACGCGACCCCAAGCACCTCTCGCGCCTCGGCTTCTGAGTTGTCCTGCGCGGCGATGATCCGCCGCGCAGCGCCCGGCGGGGCCGGACACGTCTCGAGACCACCGCCACGGCGGATACATCCCGCGGATGATTTCGCCCGCCGGATGCGGGCGGGCCTCGTCGCGGCGCGTACCGTGAAGGGCATGTGGAGGACGCTCACGGCGCGGCAGCTCGCCGTCGACATCGCCGTGCCGGGCGTCCTGTTCCTGCTGCTCCTGCTGCCCTACGCCATGCTCGGCCCGGCCTCGGCACTCGTGCTGTTCGGGATGTGCGTGGCCCTCGTGTTCCGGCGGCTCAGCCCCGGATTCTCGCTCGCGATCGCCTGGGTGACGGCGATCGTGCAGATGGTGCTCGGCGGGCCGCCCACCTTCGCCAACGTGGCGATCTTCGGGGTGCTGTACGCGACCGCCGCCTACGGCACGCGGCTCGTGATGTGGCTCGGATTCGCCTCCATCGGCCTCGGCTCCCTCACGATCACCTTCTACGTCACGATCAGCCCGGCCCTGCGCTCCGGCGACTGGATCGGCTGGAGCGGCGAGCTCGTCTCCGGCTTCGGCGTGGCGGCGTTCGTGTCGTCCCTCGTGAGCTTCGGGCTCTCGTGGTCGGTCGGTCTGCTCGTGCGCACCCTGTCGCGCGCCCGGCAGAGCCGCGCCGTCGCGATCGCCGCCGGGCAGGAGGTCGCGGCCGAGCAGGAGCGCACCCGCATCGCACGCGACATGCACGACGTCGTCGCGCACTCGCTCGCCGTCGTCGTCGCCCAGGCCGACGGCGCCCGCTACGCGGCCCGCAGCGATCCCGCCGCCGCGGAGGAGGCGCTGCGCACCATCGCGACGACCGCGCGGGAGGCGCTCGCCGACGTGCGCGTGCTGCTGGCCCAGCTGCGCTACCAGCAGGAGGACGGCCCGCAGCCCACGCTCGGCGACCTCGACCGCCTCATCGAGCAGCTGCGCGCATCCGGGCTCCAGCTGGTGCGGGAGGACAGCGGCGCGCCGCTGCCGCTCGGCACCGCCCAGCAGATCGCCGTGTACCGCATCGTGCAGGAGTCGCTCACCAACGCCCTCCGCCACGCCGACGTGAACCGCCCCGTCACCGTGCGGTTCAGCTGGACATCGCACGGCGTCGAGCTCGCGATCGTGAGCCACCTCGTCGACGCGAAGCCGCGCACCGGCATCGTGCCGCTCGCGGTGCCGCCCGTCGGGCACGGCATCGCGGGCATGACCGAACGCGCCACCCTCGGAGGCGGCTGGCTGCGCGCCGCCGCCGACGACAACCGCTTCACCGTCACGGCGTGGCTGCCCTACGCGCCGACGGGCGCGTATCCGCCGCTCATCCTGGAGGAGCCCACCGCATGACCGACCCCATCCGCGTCGCCCTCGTCGACGACCAGGCGCTGTTCCGCACCGGCATCCGGATGCTCGTGGGCTCCCAGCCCGACCTCGAGTTCGTCGGGGAGGCGGGCGACGGGCTGGAGGGTGCGGCGCTCGCGGCGAACGCCCGCCCCGACGTCGTGCTGATGGACATCCGCATGCCGGTCATGGACGGGATCGAGTCGACGGTGCGCATCCTGGCGGCGGCGGATGCGGCGAGGCGCCCGGCGCCGAAGGTCATCGTGCTCACCACCTTCGACCTCGACGAGGCCGCGACCCGGGCGATCCGCGCCGGCGCGAGCGGCTTCCTGTTGAAGGACTCCGACCCGGAGTTCCTGCTCGCCGCGATCCGCACCGTGCACGCGGGCACCGCCGTCATCGCGCCGTCGGCCACGCGCGAGCTCTTCGAGCACTTCGACTCGCGCGGCAACGGGGGAGGGGAGCCTCCCGAGTTCGCGGCGCTCACCGCCCGCGAACGGGACATCTTCCTGCTCGCGGGGCGCGGGATGTCGAACTCGGAGATCGCGCGCAGCGAGTTCGTCTCCGAGGCGACGGTGAAGACCCACATCTCCCGCATCCTCGCGAAGCTCGGCCTGCGCGACCGCGTGCAGCTCGTCGTGTACGCCTTCGAGAACCGGCTGCTCTGAGTTCGTCTGCGTCGCGGTAATCCGCGACGCGTCGCTCCGGATCCGGCACGAGCGCGGTCGCGCCGGATCCTGATGGTCGGGTTGAGAGGGTCGGCCCTGTCGTGCGTCGCGGTAATCCGCGACGCCGGCCGTTTCCGGGCACGAGCGCGGTCGCGCCCGGAAACGAGTGCCGATACCGCGAGGCCTTCCGTGGGTGGGGATCGGGTCATCCGGGAGGTTGATGCGGATGCGACGTCCGTCCGACGCGCGCGACCCGCGGCGCTCCCTAGCGTCGAAGCATGGACATCACCACCAGCATCCCGACCGCGGCCGCGAACCCCGCCGCGGCGAGTCTCGTCGCCCGCGTCGAGAGCCTCACCAAGAGCTACGGCGCCCACGGCGCCCGCGTCGACGCCCTCCGCGAGGTCACCCTCGGCATCCGCCGCGGCGAGTTCACCGCCATCATGGGGCCGTCCGGCTCCGGCAAGTCGACGCTCATGCACATCATGGCCGGGCTCGACTCGCCCACCTCGGGCCGGGTATGGCTCGGCGACACCGAGATCGGCGGCCTCGGCGACGAGCAGCTGACGCTGCTGCGGCGTCGCCGCGTCGGGTTCGTGTTCCAGGCGTTCAACCTCGTGCCGACGCTCGACGTCGAGGGCAACCTGCTGCTGCCGTTCGAGCTCGACGGCCGCGCCCCGAGCGTGCGCGAGCGCGAATGGATCGACGAGCTGGAGGGCGTGCTCGGGCTCGCCGACCGGCTGCGCCACCGCCCGCACGAGCTCTCGGGCGGGCAGCAGCAGCGCGTCGCCATCGCGCGGGCGCTGGTGACGCGGCCCGAGCTCGTGTTCGCCGACGAGCCGACCGGCAACCTCGACTCCCGCACGGGCCGCGAGGTGCTGCAGGTGCTGCAGACGGCGACCCGCGGCTACGGTCAGTCGATCGCGATGGTCACCCACGACCCGGTGGCCGCGAGCTACGCCGACCGCGTGGTGTTCCTCGCCGACGGCCGCGTCGTGTCCGACCGGTCGCGCATGGAGGCATCCGAGATCGCCTCGTTCATGCTCGCGATCGAGCAGGTGGCGTGATGGCCGCGGGGTCCAGCTCGGCAGGGCTGCGCGAGCACGGCTCATCGATCCTCGTCGCCCTGCTCTCGTCGGCCTTCGGGGTCGCTCTGCTTCAGATCACGGGCGTGCTCGCCGACGTGATCTCGGCGGATCCGGTGGCCGGCGCCAGCCACACGGTGGGGATCATGCTCGCCGTCGTCGCATGGGTGTTCATCGCGATCGCGATCTACGTCGGCTCGATCGTCACCGCGAACACCTTCGCCACCATCGTCGCCGGTCGTGCCCGCACGATCGCGCTGCTGCGGCTCGTCGGGTCGAGCGCGCGGCAGCAACGCCGCGCCGTCGCGCGCGAGGGCCTCGTGGTGGGCATCGTCGGCGCGATCGCCGGCGCCGCCATCGGCACAGGGCTGGCCGTCGGCCTCGAGCGCCTCGCGGTGCTCGTCGGCTGGCTGCCGGAGGTCGCGCACGACTGGGCCGACGTCGGCCTCGCCTTCCCGATCCTCGCCGTGGTGCTGACGACGTGGCTCGCGGCGTGGGTCGGCTCGCGGCGCGTGCTCACCGTGACGCCGCTGCAGGCGATCGGCGGCTCCCAGCCGCTGTCGCAGGAGGAGCTGCGTGCGCGCCCCGGGCGGAACACGGTCGCGATCGTGCTCTTCGCGCTCGGCACGGCCATCCTCGTGCTCGCGATGCTGCTGGGGCTCGCGTCGCCGTTCGCGGTGCTCATCGGGGTGGTGGGCGGCATCCTGTCGTTCACCGGGGTCGTGCTGGGCGCCCACCTCGTCATGCCGCCGGCGCTGCGCCTCGTCGGCCGGATGCTGGGGCGCTCGCCCGCCGCCCGCCTCGCCGCCGCGAACGCGCTGCGCTACCCGGAGCGCGCCTCCCGCACGACGATCGGCGTCGTCATCGGGGTGACGCTCGTGACGATGTTCGGGGTGACGATGGCGAGCTTCCGGATGCTCCTCCAGGAGGCGAGCCGCAACGAGCCCGAGATCTACGCGGGCACCGCGGCCCTGCTCGACAGCGTCACCGCGGTGTTCACCGTGCTCATCGGGGTGAGCGCCCTCATCGCCGCCGTCGGGCTCGTGAACGCGCTCTCGCTCAGCGTGCTGCAGCGCACGCGGGAGCTGGGGCTGCTGCGCGCGCTCGGCTTCTCGCGCGGGCAGCTGCGCCGGATGATCCTCGCCGAGAGCGTGCAGCTCACCCTCACCGCCGTGCTCGTCGGCCTCGTGCTGGGGGCGTCCTACGGTTGGGCGGGTGCCCAGTCGATGCTCGGGTCGTTGCGCGGTGTGCCGGGCATCGTCGCGCCGGGCGTGCCGTGGGCGATCATCGCGATCGTGGTGGTCGCGGCGGCGGTGCTGACCCTCGTGGCGACCATCGCCCCGACCCGCCGCGCCACCCGGGTGAGCCCCATCAGCGCGCTCGCGGTGGAGTGAGCCGTCCGCGGGCGCTGCGCCGCATCCGGGGACGAGATGCGGCGCAGCGCCCGTAGTGTTGTCGCGTGCGGATTCGGATGCTCGGGGCGTGGGAGGTCGAGCACGACGGGCGCCCGGTCGAGATCACCGGCGACCGGCAGCGGGCCCTGCTGTTCCGCCTCGCGCTCGACCCCCGCACCCACCTCGGCTACCGCGCGATCGCCGAGGACGTCTGGCCCGACGACCTCCCCGAGAACCCGCGCGCCTCGCTGCAGTCGCTCGTGTCGCGGCTGCGCGCCCAGCTGCCGGTCGACGTCATCGCCTCGACCCCCGGCGGGTACCGTCTGGAGCTGCCGCGGGATGCCGTCGACGCGGTGCGCTTCCAGGATCTCGTGGCCGCCTCGTCGGCCGCCGAGGACACGGGCGACGCGGAGCGCTTCGCGGACGAGGCGCTCGCGCTCTGGGGCGGGCCGCCCTGGACGCCGGACCCCGGCTACGACTGGCTCGAGCGCGATCTCGCCCGCGACCACGCGGCCGCCTCGGCCCGCGCCAGCAGGGGGCGACCGCCCGCGACGGATGCGCACCTCCCGGCACCGCTCACCGAGCTCATCGGCCGCGAGCCCGAGCTCGCCCGCGTCGCCGAGCAGCTGACGCTCTCGCGGCTCGTCACCGTGCTCGGCCCGGGCGGAGCCGGCAAGACCCGCCTCGCCGTCGAGGCGGGCCGCGCGCATCCGCCCGCCGTGTTCGTGGAGCTCGCGCCCGCCGGGCCCGGCGAGCTGCGCCAGGCGGTGCTCGGCGCCCTCGGCCGCGACGTGCGCACCCCCGGCGAGTCGCCGACGTCGCTCTCGAGCCTCGAGCGCATCCTCGACGCGGTCCGGGGGCGGGAGCTGCTGCTCGTGCTCGACAACTGCGAGCACGTCGTCGACGCGGCGGCCCGGCTGGCCGCCGAGCTGCTGGCGGGCGAGCCGCGCCTGCGTATCCTCGCGACGAGCCGTGAACCGCTCGGCGTCCCCGGCGAGGCGTTCGTGCCGCTCGGCCCCCTGGACGACGCGGATGCCGCCCGCCTGTTCGCCGACCGCGTCCGGGCGGCGCGCGGCCGGCCCCTCGGACCGGACGAGGCGGATGCGGCACGCCGCATCCGGGAGCGCCTCGACGGCCTCCCGCTCGCGCTCGAGCTCGCCGCCGCGAAGGCGCGCACGCTGACGCTCGACGAGCTGGCGGCCGGTCTCGACGACCGCTTCGCGCTGCTCTCGGGCGGGCTCCGCACGGCCCTGCCGCGCCACCAGACCCTCCGGGCGCTCGTCGACTGGAGCTGGACGCTGCTCGACGCCGGCGAGCGCGAGCTGCTGCAGGTGGCCGCGCTCTACCCTGCCGGCGTCTCGGTGGGCGACGCTCCCGAGGTCGCGACCGCCCACGGCATCTCGGTCGACGCGTTCGACGCGCTCGTCGACAAGTCGCTGCTGCAGCGCACCGACGGCCGCTACCGGGCGCTCGAGACGATCCGCGAGTACGGCCTGGAGCGGCTCGGCGAGAGCGGCGGCCTCGACACCCGGCGCCGCGAGCAGGCGCGACGGATGGCGGAGGCGGTCACGCGACAGGATGCCCGCCTGCGCGGTCCCGGGGTGCACGCGGCCCTGCGCTGGTTCGACGAGGAGGACGACAACCTCGCCGGCGTGCTGCGCTACGCCTCGCGCGGCGGCCTCGACGAGGAGGCCGTGCGGATCGTCGCCGGCACCGCCTGGTACTGGATCATCCGCGACCGCAACGAGGACGCGGTCGGCTGGCTCGAGCAGGTCGGCCCGATCGCCCAGCGCATCGACACCGACGAGGCGCTCATCGTGCGCACCGTCAACCTCATGGTGCGGGCCTTCTCGGGCATGGAGGAGGCGCCGGCGCTGCCGCCCGACTTCGACCTCGACTCCGAGCTCGCGCGCCTCACCGAGCTCGCGGCGGGCAGCGACAACGACATCCTGCAGGTCATGCCGCCCCTCATGAGCACCTTCGCGACCGCGATCGCCTCGGGGGCCGACGAGGTGCGGCTGCCGGACGACGAGCCCCGGATGAGCCCCTGGCCGCGCGGCATGCTCGCCGCCCTCCGCTCCGCGATCGCCCACAACTCGGGGCGGCTCGACGAGCTCGAGTCGGCGAGCGCCCTCGCGCTCGAGCTGTTCGGGGAGGTGGGCGACCTGTGGGGTCTCGCCCTCGCGCGCCAGATGCGATCGCAGTGGCTCGCCGTCACCGGCCGGCTGGAGGAGGCTCTCCAGGTCGCCGACCAGTCCACAGCCGACCTGCGCGCCATCACCTCCTCGTGGGACCTCCAGCAGCAGCAGGGGCTCGCGGTGGCGGTGCTCGTGCGCCTCGGCCGCATCGAGGAGGCCCGGGAGCGGGTCGCGCGGATGCTCACCGAGGCCGAGCGGAGCGGCTCCACCCGCGCGGTGCTGTTCTCGCACCTCGGTGCCGCGCAGCTCGCCCTGATGCTCGACGAGCCGGAGCGGGCGGCCGAGCATCTCGCGGTCGGCGGAGGCATGTCCGGTGACTGGCCCGCGATGCCGCCGCAGATCGTCGCCATGCTGAACGCCTCTCGCGCCCGGCTCGCGCTCGCCGAGGGGAACCCGGATGCCGCGTGGCCGCTGCTGGAGGCCGCCGCGGTGGGGGCGGTCGAGAGCCACGACCACCCCATCATCGCGGGGGTGGCGCTCGCGCTCGCCGAGGTGGAGCTCGCCGTCGGCGACACCGCCGGTGCGCGGGACTCGCTCGCGCTCGCCGAGGTGCTGCGGGGCGGCCCCGATCTGTCCGACCCGCTCGAGCACGCGATCCGGGAACGCCTCGAGGCGGTGCCGTCCGGCTCGGGTGAGCGGGACGACACCGCCTCGGTGGGTGCGGCGCGTGCCGTGGAGCTCCGTCAGATCTTGCGGCGGTAGGCCCAGGTCGCGAGCGGGAAGAACACCCCGACGAGCACGACGCAGCTCGCGAGCACCCACAGCACCTGCCCGGTGACCGTCGTGTCGCCCGCCATGTACTCAGGGCCGACGAGCAGCCCGCGCATCGCCTCGATGACATGGTTGACGGGGTTGATCGCGACCCACCCCTGCATCCAGGTCGGGAGGGTGTCGGCGGGCACGAAGGCCGACGAGCCGAAGGTCAGCGGGAACACCACGAGGAACGAGATGCCCTGCACCGCTCCCGAGCTGCGCACGATCATCCCGACGAACACCGAGATCCAGCACAGGCTCACCGCGAACACGATCATGAGCACGATCGCGAAGAGCACCTCGAGCGGCGAGGTGTGGAAGCGGAAGCCGATGAGCGCGCCGAACGCGAGGCTCACGCCGACGGCGATCGTGTGGCGCACGATGTCGCCCAGCACGGCGCCGATGAGCGGCGCGGATCGCGTGATCGGCAGGGAGCGGAAGCGGTCGAAGACGCCGTTCTTCAGGTCGGTGTTGAGGTTCACGCCGATCGTCATGGAGGTGAACATGATCGTCTGGACGACGATCGCGGGGAGCGTGAGCAGCAGGTACTGCTCGGTGCCGCCCGCGACGGCGCCGCCGAAGATGAACACGAAGATCACCGTCATGAGCACCGGCTGCAGGGTCACGTCGATGAACTGCTCCGGGTTGCGCACCATCTTGGTGACGGTGCGCTTGGCGAGGATGAGGGCGTCCATCAGGCGGCCGCTCCTTCCGTCTCGAGGGCGGATGCATCGTCCGCCGTCTGCTGGGCGCGCCCGGTGAGCGCGTAGAACACCTCGTCGAGGCTCGGGAGGCGCAGCGACAGCTCGGTCACCGCGATGCCCTCCTCGGCGAGGCGGGAGACGGTGCGCACGAGCGCGTCGTCGCCCGTCACGGGGACGGAGACCTGGTCGTCGGACGGGTGCTCCGGGTCGCGGGTGCCCACCTCGGCGAGGAGGGCCGTCACGCGCGGCAGCTCCGCGACATCCGCGGGACGCACGACGAGGGTCTGGCCGCCGAGCTGGCTCTTGAGGCCGAGGGGGGTGTCGTGCGCGATGACGCGGCCGTGGTCGATGACGGTGATGTCGTGGGCGAGCGCGTCGGCCTCCTCGAGGTACTGGGTCGTGAGCAGCACGGTGGTGCCCTCGGCGACGAGCAGCCGCACCATGTTCCAGACGTCGTCGCGCTTGGCCGGGTCGAGCCCCGTCGTCGGCTCGTCGAGGTAGACGACGCTCGGGTGCCCGACGAGGCTCGCGGCGAGGTCGAGCCGGCGCCGCATGCCCCCGGAGTAGGTCTTGGCGAGGCGGCGCCCGGCATCCGTCAGCTCGAACTGCTCGAGCAGCGCGTCGGCGCGGGACTTCGCGTCGCGGGAGCTCAGGTGCAGCAGCCGGCCGATCATCACGAGGTTCTCGACCCCGGTGAGGTCCTCGTCGACGCTCGCGTACTGGCCGGTGAGGCCGATCGAGCGGCGTACCGCGGCGGGGTTCGCGAGCACGTCGTGCCCGGCGACCCGCGCGGTGCCCGCGTCGGGGCGCAGCAGCGTGGCGAGGATGCGGACGGCGGTCGTCTTGCCGGCGCCGTTCGGCCCGAGCACGCCGAGCACGCGGCCCTCGGGCACCTCCAGGTCGATGCCGGCGAGCGCCTGCGTCTGCCCGAAGGACTTCGTGAGGCCGTGGGCCTCGATCGCATAGTTGGTCATGCGTCCGAGGATGCGCCGCCGGCGCTGTCACGCCGCTGTCGCGCGCTGTCGCGGGATGGCGCGGGATGGCGCGGGGCGTCGACGTCCGGGCGTCCGCCCTCCGTTCGCAGCTCCTCGGGATGCGGTGCTACCCTGGTCGGGTGCGCTTCGGCCTGCTTCTTCTTAGCTGCCGCGACGGGTCCTAGTTCCAGGCCTTCCCCGTCGCGGAGTTCGTCGTTGGCTGACCATCCCGACCGGAAGACCCAGAGACCATGAAGAACACACAAGCCCCGTCGTCGATGCCGATTCATCGGTATCGCCCGTACCACGAGCAGTTCCGTGTCGAACTGCCCGACCGCACCTGGCCCGACAGGCACATCGAGAAGGCCCCCCTGTGGTGCGCCGTCGACCTGCGCGACGGCAACCAGGCCCTCATCGACCCGATGAGCCCCGAGCGCAAGCGCATCATGTTCGACCTGCTGGTGCGCATGGGCTACAAGCAGATCGAGGTGGGCTTCCCCTCGGCGAGCCAGACCGACTTCGACTTCGTGCGGCAGCTCATCGAGGAGGGGCTGATCCCCGACGACGTCACCATCCAGGTGCTCACGCAGGCGCGCGACCACCTCATCGAGCGCACCTACGAGTCGATCCGGGGCGCCAAGAACGTCATCGTGCACCTCTACAACTCGACGAGCATCCTGCAGCGCGACGTCGTGTTCCGCACCGACCGGCAGGGGATCATCGACATCGCCCTGCACGGCGCGCGGAAGTGCCGCGAGATGGAGGCGACCGTGCCGGGCACGAACGTCTTCTACGAGTACTCGCCCGAGAGCTACACGGGCACCGAGCTCGAGTTCGCGGTCGACGTCTGCAACCAGGTGCTGGCGATCTTCGAGCCGACCCCCGAGCGCAAGGTCATCATCAACCTGCCCTCCACCGTCGAGATGGCGACGCCCAACGTCTACGCCGACTCGATCGAGTGGATGTCGCGGCACCTCGACCACCGCGAGAACGTCATCCTGAGCCTGCACCCGCACAACGACCGCGGCACCGCGATCGCCGCGGCGGAGCTCGGCTACCAGGCGGGGGCGGACCGCATCGAGGGCTGCCTCTTCGGCAACGGCGAGCGCACGGGCAACGTCGACCTCGTCGCGCTCGGCATCAACCTGTTCACCCAGGGCATCGACCCGCAGATCGACTTCTCCGACCTCGACGCCATCCGGGTGACCGCCGAGTACTGCAACCAGCTGAAGGTGCACGAGCGCAGCCCGTGGGCCGGCGACCTCGTGTACACGGCGTTCTCGGGGTCGCACCAGGACGCCATCAAGAAGGGCTTCGAGGCGATGGAGGCCCGCGCGGCCGAGGCGGGCGTCCCCGTCTCTCAGCTCGAATGGGCTGTGCCGTATCTGCCGGTCGACCCGAAGGACCTGGGCCGCGGCTACGAGGCCGTGGTGCGTGTCAACTCGCAGTCCGGCAAGGGCGGCGTCGCGTACCTGCTGAAGACCGACCACGCGCTCGACCTGCCGCGCAAGCTGCAGATCGAGTTCTCGGGCGTCGTGCAGGCGATGACGGATGCCGAGGGCGGCGAGGTCACGAGCGAGCAGATCTGGGAGATCTTCCAGGACGAGTACCTGCCCGCGGCCCACGACGACGACAAGTGGGGCCGGTACGAGCTGCTGTCGACGCGCACGGCGAGCGAGCTGACCGGGGTCGTCAACCTCGACATCCGCTGGCGCGTCGGCGAGGAGGTGGGCGACGCCCACGGCGAGGGCAACGGGCCGATCGCGGCGTTCCTCGGCATCCTCGAGGCGGCCGGGCATGAGATCAAGCTGTACGACTACGTCGAGCACGCCCTCAGCGCATCCGGCGACGCGCAGGCGGCCGCCTACGTGGAGCTGCAGGTGGGGGAGAAGCGGCTGTGGGGCGTCGGCATCGACGCCGACATCTCGACGGCGTCGCTCAAGGCCGTCGTGTCGGCCGTGAACCGCGCCGTGCGCCTCGAGTCGGGCGAGCGCGAGCTCGCCGCCGTCTGAGCCAGGCCGCACCACACTTCCGCGAGAGCGCGCCCGCCGCGCGAATGCGGCCCCACAAGGGCCCCGGCGTGCGCGCTCTCGCGGAACCTCAGGCGTCCGGCTTCGGTCGGCGCACGATGCGGATGGCGCCTGTGGGCAGGTGCCGCTGCTCGGGAAGCGTCCAGTGGAAGGCGACCGAGAGCACCCGCACCCCGAAGGTCACGACGACGCAGACGATCCCCGCGACGAGCGCGTCGACCCCCACCCGGTCGAGCACGACGAGCGTCGTGGCGCCGACGATGGCGGCGACCGCGTAGAGCGAGCCGACCTGCATGATCGCGATGGGCAGGTTGAGCAGCAGGTCGCGCAGGATCGAGCCGCCGACCGCCGCGACGGCGCCCACGAACACCGCGGGCACCTCCGGCAGACCCAGCGCGAGAGCCTTCGTCGTGCCGAGCGCGCCGAACATGCCGATCGTCACGGCGTCGAGGATGTTGATGGTCACCCCGAGCCGGTGCACGAGCCGCTGCAGCAGCATCCCGACGAGCGCGGCGGCCGTCGCGACCGGCAGGTACCAGTTGCTCTGCAGCGCGAGCGGCACCTGCCCGAGCAGGATGTCGCGCAGCAGACCGCCCCCGAACCCGCTCGCGATGCCCACGATCGCGACGCCCAGCAGGTCGAGTCGCCGGTCGCGGAACTGGGCGGCGAACGCCGCCCCCTGGACGCTGCCGATGCCGACGGCGAGCAGATCCATCCACAGCGGGATCGTGAAGGCGTGGGTCACGCCCCATTCGTAGCACGGCCGGCGAGCTGGTCGACGAGGTACTCGCGGAAGGTCACGCGACCCGCGCCGGGCAGGCCGGCGGTGAGACCGCCCTCGCGCACCGCTCGCGCGAACGCGCCCGGAAGACGCAGGGTCCAGATCGGGCGCCGGATGCCGTGGGCCCGCTGCCACTCGGCCGCGTGCTCGCGCAGGGTCAGCAGCTCGGGACCGCCGAGGTCGGCCGCACGCCCCTGCGGCCCCGCGGCGACGAGCTCGACGAGCCGCTCGGCCACCTCCGGCATATGGATCGTCTGCACCGTCGCCGGCACGACGAGCGTCACCGGCAGCCGCCGCTGCGCGTCGAGGAACTCCGACACGAAGCCGTGGAACTGGGTCGCGCGGATGATCGTGTGCGGCACCCCCGAGTCCTCGATCGCCCGCTCGCTCGCGACCTTGTCCCGGTAGTACGCGTAAGGCACCCGGTCGACGCCGACGATAGAGATGAAGACGAGGTGGGCGCCGGTGCCCGACAGCGCGTCCAGCAGCATCCGGGTCTGCCCGATGTCCTTCGAGCGGGAGGTCGCGAGGTGCACGACGGTGTCGACGCCCTCGAGGGCCGCGGTGAGGCCCGCACCGGTCGCGAGGTCGGCGACGACATGGTCGGGGCCGGGGCGGCGGCTCAGGATGCGCACCGCGTGCCCGTGGGCGCGGAGCGCGTCGACGGTGGGGCGGCCGAGGCGGCCGGTGCCGCCGGTGACGAGCGTCGTCATGGGTGTCCTCTCTCGGGGTTCACCCGCTCAGACCGGACGGCGCCGCGATTCGTGACAGCTTCGCCGGATTGAGCACGTTGTAGAAGCCCCGGACGCCGTCCGGGCCGAGGTCGACCGTCCACACGGCGAAGGGGACGCCGTCGCGGAGCGAGACGAACGCGACGCCGCCGTTGTACGGATGCGGCACGTGCACGGCACCCGCGGTGAACTTCGCGATCACCCCCAGCAGGAACGGCGCGACCCGCTCGCGACCGACGACGGGCTTGCGCGCCGCGGAGACGATGCCGCCTCCGTCGGACAGCGCCACGACGTCCTCGGCGAGCACGGCCTCCAGCCGCTCGAGGTCCCCCTCCTGCGCCGCCGCGACGAACGCGGCGAGCAGCCGCTCGCGCCCGGACGCGGAGACGGATGCCGTGCGCGCGCGATCGAGGTGCGCCCGGGCCCGCGAGCCGAGCTGGCGCGCGTTGGCCTCGCTCGTCTCGAGCACCTCCGCGATGCGCCGGTACGGGTAGTCGAAGGCCTCGTGCAGCACGTATACAGCCCGCTCGGCGGGCGTGAGGCGTTCGAGCAGCACGAGCACCGCGAACGAGAGGGCCTCCGCGCGCTCCGCCCCGAGCGCGGGATCGGCCGAGGTGTCGACCGGCTCCGGCAGCCAGGGGCCGACGTAGCGCTCGCGGCGGGCACGTGCCGAGTCGAGCTCGGTGAGCGCGAGCCGCGTGACGGTCGTCGCGAGGAACGCCGCGGGCTCGCGCACCGCGTCGCGGTCCGCGCGCTGCCAGCGCAGCCAGGCCTCCTGCACGAGGTCCTCCGCCTCGGCGACCGTGCCCATCATCCGGTAGGCGATGCCGAACAGCCGGGGTCGCACGCTCTCGAAGACCGCGAGGGCCGCATCCGTCGCCACGCGCCCATCCTGACATCCCGGCGGATGTCGCACCCGGGGGCGAGAATGGAGGCGCGCGTCGCTCGGCGCGCGGAGAGGACCCCGTGCCCACCTACCGTGACGAAGCCGTCGTGCTGCGCACCCACAAGCTGGGTGAGGCCGACCGCATCGTCACGATGCTGAGCAGGCAGCACGGCAAGATCCGCGCCGTCGCGAAGGGCGTGCGCCGCACGGGCTCCCGGTTCGGGGCGCGTCTCGAGCCGTTCATGGTGGTCGACGTGCAGTGCTACATCGGGCGCAGCCTCGACATCGTGCAGCAGGCCGAGATGCTGGGGCCCTACGGCGGCGACATCATGGGCGACTACGCCCGCTACACGGCCGCGAACGCCATGGTCGAGACGGCCGACCGGCTCACCGACCACGAGGCGGGGCTGCAGCACTACCTGCTGCTCATCGGGGCGCTGCGCTCGCTCAGCCGGGGCGAGCATCCGCCGGGCCTCACCCTCGACTCCTACCTGCTGCGGGCGCTCTCGATCGCCGGATGGGCGCCGAGCTTCGTCGACTGCGCCGTCACGGGCGAACCGGGCCCGCACAGCACCTTCGTGGTGCAGCTCGGGGGTGTCGTGTCGGATGCCGCGGCGCCGCCCGGCTCGCCGCGCCTCGACCCGGGCACGCTGCAGCTGCTCGCGGCGCTCCTCGCCGGCGACTGGGTCGCCGCCGACGCGGCCGACGAGCGCACGCGCGCCCAGGCATCCGGGGTCACCGCCGCCTACACGCAGTTCCACCTCGAGCGCGGCCTGCGCTCCCTCGAGCACGTCGACCGCACGACCGCCTGACGCGTGTGTCACCGTCCGCGAGAATCGTGCCGAAAGGTCGAATCAGCGTCCGGATAGCGACCGTTCGGCACGAATCCCGGGGTAGATGCGGCTCGGCCTAGTGCGCGGCGGCCTCGACGGTCGCGGCGAGCTTCTCGAGACCCGCGGCCCAGCCCTGCTCGTGCTCCTCGGCGGTCGCGGCGCTCATGCCGCTCTCGACGACCGTCACGAGGGTGCCGTCGCCGTCCTCGGCGAAGGTGATCTCGATGCGCGTGACGCCGTCGTCGGCTCCCTCGCCCTCGACGGTGCCGTCCCACATGAGGCGGTGCGGCGGGTCGTACACGAGATAGCTGCCCTTCTCCGTGTATGCGTCCGCGTCCTCGGCCGGACCGAAGGTGATGTGGTAGCCGCCACCGACGCCGGGTGTGATCTCCGCGGTGCCGACGATCCACTCGTCGACGGGGGCGTACCAGCCGCGCACCAGCTGGGGGTCGGTCCAGTAGCGGAACACCGTGGCGGGCGGGGCGGAGATCCTGCGGGTGACGGTGATGCTGCGGTCGGCGGTCATGCGGGGGGTCCTTCCGTGATGAGGGTGTCGAGGGCATCGAGGCGGGTCTCCCAGCGGCGACGGCGGGCGTCGATCCAGGCGGCGGTCTCGTCGAGCGCCGTACGCTCGAGCCGGCACATCCGCACGCGCCCGCGCTTGGAGGAGGTCACGAGTCCGGCGCTCGAGAGCACCGCGAGATGCCTCGTCGCGGTGGGCAGCGCGATCGCGAACGGCCGCGCGAGCTCGCTCACGGATGCCGGACCCTCCGAAAGGCGCTCGACCATCGCCCGGCGCGTGGGGTCCGCGAGCGCGGCGAGCACCGCATCCACCGATCGCGAATGCTTAGCCATGCAGCTAAGTGTTGCCGAGCGACGCGACGCCGTCAACCCACCTCGGCGCACCGTCCTGCGGAAGATCCCTGCCGTATCGTCGTCCTGTGACCCCCGTGGAGAAGACCCACCGCGACGCGGTCGACTTCGTGCCGCTCGACTGGACGGGGAAGCACCCGCCCGCGATCCCCGCATCCGCGGTGCCCGCCCACGTCGCGATCGTCATGGACGGCAACGGCCGCTGGGCCAACCGCAAGGGGCTCACCCGCGTCGAGGGGCACAAGGCGGGGGAGGCGGCGCTGCTCGACGTCGTCGCGGGCGCCATCCAGATCGGCGTGAAGCACCTCTCCGTCTACGCGTTCTCCACCGAGAACTGGAAGCGCAGCCCCGACGAGGTGCGCTTCCTCATGGGCTTCAACCGCGACGTCCTCCACCGCAGGCGCGACCAGCTCAACGAGTGGGGCGTGCGGGTGCGCTGGGCGGGCCGCAGGCCCCGGCTGTGGCGTTCCGTCATCGACGAGCTGCAGTTCGCCGAGCGGCTCACCGCCCACAACACCACCCTCACCCTCACGATGTGCGTCAACTACGGGGGCCGCACCGAGCTGCAGGACGCCGTGCGCGGCATCGCGCGCGAGGTCGCGGCGGGCCGCCTCAGCCCCGACCGCATCGGCGAGAAGACCATCGCGCGTCACCTGTACATCCCCGACATGCCCGACGTGGACCTCTTCGTGCGCAGCTCGGGGGAGCAGCGCACGAGCAACTTCCTGCTGTGGCAGTCCGCCTACGCCGAGCTGGTGTTCCTCGACACCCTGTGGCCCGACTTCAGCCGCACCGACCTCTGGCACGCGATCGAGCTGTACGCCGGGCGCGCCCGACGCTTCGGGGGAGCCGTCGATGCGCCCACGGCGTGAACGGATGACGCGCGCGGCATCCGCCGTCGGTTAAGGTCGCATCGTGGATCTCGTCCCGCTGCTCGTCGTCGCGCTCATCCTGCAGACGTCGATCCTCGCGCTCCAGGTGGGCGACGCGATCACGGGCTTCATCGACGCGCGCCGGGTGCGCGACACCGACGATCCCGAGGTCATCACCCGCAACACGGTGCGCGAGCTCACCTGGACGATGGCCGTCGCCGCCATCACCGCCGTGCTCCTCGCCTTCGGGATCGACGTCGCCGCGCGCGCCCTGCTCGACGATCAGCGCCCGCTCACGGCATTCCTCATCCTGCTCGGCGTCGCGGCCGTCGCGTTCGGGATCGGCACGCTCGCCGTGCTCGTCGTCGTGCGGCGCGACCGCCCCACCTACGCCCGCATCCGCCGCGACCTGCGCGACCGCGCCGTCCTGCAGCTCGATCCGGACGAGCTCGCCGGCTTCGACGCGCGGCTCGCCGAAGCGGACCGCCTGCTGGCGCGACGGTCCGCCGCCGCGCCCACCCTGCGTCTCGTCGCCCTGCTCGCCGTGCTCGGCATGGGCGTCGCGGCCGCGATCGCCGCGTTCGCGGAGGGCGAGGTGGGGTTCGCCGTGTGCGCGATCGTCGCCGCGGCCCTCAGCGTGGCCGCCTTCGTCGTGGCGGTGCGCGCATCCGTCGTACGTCAGGAGGCGATCGACGCCGTGCGCGCCGCGCAGCGCGCCGAGGTGGTGGCGCTGCTCGAACGGGCCCGCATCCCGCAGCGCAAGAACGTGCCCGGCCTCCGCGACCGCGTGAGCCGCGCGCTCGCGATCCTGCGCGAGCAGCAGAACTAGCTGCCCGGATTCCGGCGCCCGCCTGGATAGGGTGACGGCATGTCCTTCGAACCCACCACGAATCCGTACGCCCCCCAGCCGACGGCCGCCCCGGTCGAGGTGCAGGCGCAGACCCAGCTGCCCCCGCAACCCGTCTTCCAGCAGCCCGCGAAGCCGCGGCACGCCCTCTTCGGCTGGGCGATCGCCGGTTTCGTGGTGGTCGGCGTCTTCGCCCTCGCGCTCCTCGCCTATCTGTTCCTCGCGCTCGGGCCCGTACTGCTGCTGCTCGGCGGCGTGCTCGCCCTCATCCCCCTCGCGATCGTGCTCTTCGGCGTCTACTGGATCGACCGCTGGGAGCCCGAGCCCCGCGGGCTGCTGATCTTCGGGTTCCTCTGGGGCGCCGTCGTGTCGGTCGTGCTCGCGCTGCTCGTGGATGTCGGCGTGCAGCTCACCACCGCCGCATCCGGGGTCGACACCGACGTGCTCGACGTCGTCGGAACCGTGATCCAGGCGCCCGTCGTCGAGGAGTCCGCCAAGGGGCTCGGCGTACTGCTGATCTTCCTCGTCGCCCGCAAGTACTTCGACGGCCCCGTGGACGGGATCGTGTACGCCGCGGTCGTCGCCGGCGGCTTCGCGTTCACCGAGAACATCCTCTACTTCTCGCAGGCGATGGCCTACTCGGGCCTGATCTCGGGTGACACGCTCCTGACCTTCTTCGTGCGCGGCATCATGTCGCCCTTCGCCCACGCGATGTTCACGTCGATGACCGGCCTCTTCATCGGTCTGTGGGGGCGCAAGAGCGTCGCGGGCGGAGTCGGCGGCTTCTTCGTCGGCCTCATCCCGGCGATGGCGCTGCACGCCCTCTGGAACGGCACCTCGTACCTCGGCCTCATCGGCTGGTTCCTGCTCTACGTGGTGCTGCAGGTGCCGCTCTTCGCGGCGGCGATCGTGCTCGTCGTGCAGCTGCGCAAGCGGGAGGCGAAGCTCACCCAGGAGCGGCTCGCCGAGTACGCGAACGCCGGCTGGCTGAGCCCGTCGGAGGTCGCGACCCTCGGCACGGGCGCGGGACGCAAGCAGGCGATGACGTGGGCGAGGGCGCACGGCCTCGCGCCGCTCATGAAGGGCTACATCCGCGACGCGACGACTCTCGCCTTCACGCGGCAGCGCATCATCACGGGGCGCGACCGGATCGGCGCGCAGCGCGACGAGCAGGAGCTGCTCGGCAAGCTGACGGCCTCCCGGCAGGCCCTGCAGGCCGCCGCCCGCCCCGCCGTCTGATCCGTCCGGGCGCGGCCCCGTCGTCCGACGCGGCCGCGCCCGCGCTCAGCGCAGGAACGAGAGGGCGAACCATCCGACGACCACGACCGTCGTGATGAGCACCACCGCCCAGGGGATGCCGCGCCGCAGTCGCGCACCCTGGGGCGCGACGAGGTTCGCGGCCCGATCGCCGACGCGCTCGTCGGCGTAGTAGTCGGTGCGGTCGACGGTCTTCGCGCCCACCGTGTCGACGATCCGCAGCAGCCTCAGGAGGGTCGGGCCGTCGCCCATGCGGAACGGCGCCTGCGAGTAGACGAACATCCAGTCGTCGATCACCTCGACGTCGAAGGCTCCGGCCTCGTCGATCAGCAGCGCCATGAGGTCGGGCGTGAACACGTAGAGCGCATCGCGCTCGTACTGGCGCGGGCAGTACAGGGTGAAGTGGCGGTCGAAGTCGCCCTCGAGCGACAGCACCTGGTCCCTCGAGAAGCTCGTCGGCAGGTTGCTGCCCAGAAAGTTGTTCGCGCGCGCGTCGAGCAGCATGTGCGGCACCCGGCGGTCGAGGTGCAGCGCCATGAATCCCCAGGTGCGGGTCTTCTGGTTCTTGCCCGAGCCCGTCGTGTAGCGGAAGTTGCCGATGTCGAGGAACCGCGGCGCGGTGCGCACGATGTGGTCGAGCGCGTGGCGGCGGCGTCCGATGCGGAAGATGAGACCGGGATAGCTCGGATCGGGGTCGCGCGGCGAGAAGGCGAAGCCGTTGGCCTCGGCGAAGCGCGCGAGCCGCATGAGCCGCTCGGCCGACCCGCGTCCACCGGCGACGGAGGCGACGATCGCCACCGCGACGATGCCGAGGAACGCGACCGGCAGCAGCAGCGCGAGGGCCGTGACGCCGCCGAGGGCCGGGCGCTGGGCGAGCGAGCCGAACATCCCGCCGACGAACAGCATCCCGATCACGGCGACGGGCGCCGCGATGAGCAGCGTCCACCACGGGCTCGCGGAGCCGAAGCGGATGGCCCGGTTCGCCCGGCGCCAGGCGCGCACCTGCTCGCGCGAGAGCGGCTCCGTGAGGGGTGCGAGGTCCCAGGCGGGCGTCGTGGCGGTCATCGTCCCATTGAAGACCAGGATGCACGCGAGCCGTTAACAGACTCATCGCCCAGTGGCGGGTCGATGACTCCGGCTCTTCTGGGCGATGAGTTGAACTGCTTCCAGGGTGCACCCGCTCGCGCTGCGGCGTCAACCCTCGCGCGGATGTCGGAGGGATGCGTTACACAGACGATATGACCGATCGCACGAGCATCGAGAACTGGGTCGCCCGCTACCGCGTCGCGTGGGAGTCGAACGAGCCCGACGACATCCGCGCCCTCTTCACGCCCGACGGCGTGTACTACACGGGTCCGTCCGAGGAGCCGTGGCGCGGTCACGACGACATCGTGGCGAAGTGGCTGGAGTCCGCCGACCAGCCGGGGGAGACCAGCTACGAGAACCTCGGGGTGCTCGCCGTCGACGGCGATCTCGGCGTCGTGCAGCTGCGGGTCGACTACCGCGAGGGCCGCTACTACGACAACATCTGGCTCATCGAGCTCGACGACGACGGCCGTGCCCGCAGCTTCACCGAGTGGTACATGAAGCGGCCCGAGGGAGCCTGATCCCGCTCAGCCGGCCACGCAGTGGCCGGGCTGCACGGGCGCGGTGAGCGATGCTGCGCCGCTGAGCAGCGTCGCCAGCTGGGTCACGGTCGTCGCGTAGCCGAGGTTGGCGTGGTCGGCGTTGCGCGCGAAGACGATGCCGGCGACGCGACCGTCGAGGGTGATGAAGGGGCCGCCGGAGTTGCCCGGCTGCACGTCGGCGGCGAGCGTCGCGACCTCGCGGCTGCTCGAGCTCTCGCCGTAGATGTCGGCGACGCGCTCGCTCGAGATCGCGAGCACCTGGGCGGGTGACGAGGTGAACGGCCCGCCGTGCGGGTAGCCGTCGACGACCCCGTCGTCGCCGATCGCGGGGTCCGCCAGCGGCAGGGGCGCCGCCTCGAGACCCGGCACCGCGAGGATCGCGACGTCGGCGTCCGGGTCGAACCACACGACCCGGGCGTCGAGGGTCTGCCCGTCGGGCAGGTCGACGACCGGGGAGTCCACCCCCGCGACGACGTGCGCGTTGGTGACGATCCGCTCCGGCGCGACCACGAAGCCGCTCCCCGACTGGTTCTGACCGCACGCGTAGGCGGTGCCGCTGATCCGCGCCACCGAGCGCGCGGCGGCCGTCAGCGGGTCGGATGCCGTGTCGACGTCGGGCGGGTCCTGACTCGCGGCGACGCCGCCGAGCGCCTCGTCGATCGTGGGGATGCCCTGCTCGAGGATCGCGGAGCGCACGCGGGCGATCCCCTCGGCGACGGGGCCCGGCGTCAGTCTGTCGATCGTGCCGATGACGATCGAGCGGCCCACCGCCTGCGAGAGCACGGGCACGCCGAGCTGGGCGACGCTGCCGGCGACGAGCGTCATGATGAGCGCGGCGGCGACCACGTTCGCGACGGCGCCGAGGAGGCGCTCCGCCGTGGAGAGGTCGCGCTCGCGCCGCGGATCGTCGGGTCGTCGGCCGCGGATCGCCGACCCGACGGTCACGCCCAGCAGGTGGCCGCCGACGAGCAGCAACGCGGCGAGCGCGATCGAGACGCCGAGACGCCACTCGGGCGAGGGGATCGCCGCCGCCAGCAGCGGCACCGCGAAGAACGCCGCGATCCCGCCCGCCACCACGCCGAGGATGGCGCTCACGCTGCGCAGGATGCCGTTGCGCCAGCCCTCGCCGAGGTACACGAGCAGCACGAGCACGAGCAGCACGTCGAGCAGGCGGGCGGCGATCACGTGTCCCAGTCTGCCAAGGCCGGCTGCGCGTCAGCCGTCCACGCGCAGGGTCTTCGCGCGTCCGGCGTGCCCGCGCACGATGGCGACGCGCGACGGCGCGAGCCCGAGATGCTCCGCGACCACGCGCTCGACCGCTGCGTTGGCCTTCCCGTCGACGGCGCGTTCGCGCACGTAGACGAGGAGCTCGACGCCGAGGCCCTCGGGCGCGGGCTCGACGAGCGGTCCCTTGCTGCTCCCGGGCTTCACCCGCACCCTCAGTTCGCGCACCCTCATAGTCTCCTGGGCATCCGGGTCTCCGCTTGCCGCCTCGCGCGGGTACCCCCAGAATGGGGGTCATGACGGTCGCTTCCCCCACGACCCTCCTGCCCTTCGGCACGACGGTCGAGCGCGCCCGGCGCGGCCTCGTGTGCGCGACGTGCGGCACCCGGGTCGCGCTCGCCGAGCCGTTCTGCGCGCACTGCGGTGCCCGGGTCGTCATCTCATCGCGGGGGAAGCGGCCGGCCGATGTCGCCGCGACCCGTAGTCTGCAGCTGGCGCTCCTGGTGGTGGGGGCCAACCTCGTGATCGGCGCCCTCACGCTCGGCGTGGTCATGCTCGTCGCGGATGCGGCGCGCCTGTTGGATGCGGCGCTCTTCCTCGAGGGCATCAAGCTGCTCGTGGTGGCGACCCTCGCCACCTCCTCCGTCCGGTTCGGCATCCGCGGCATCCGCGAGACCGCGGACGGGATGCTGCGCCGCCGAGGGTGGGCCGTCGCGGGCGTCGTGATCTCCGCGATCTTCGCGGTGCTCGTCTCGCTCTCGTTCCTGCTCACCCTCGCTCTCGCCCTGAACTGAGTGCGCGTCTGCGCTCTGGTAGAGTGGGCAGGTTGCCGTCCAACGGCCGCGGATCGAGAGAGCCCCCGCATCGGGTGGGGTGCACCGCGCAACGAGAGAAAGGGGATCCCTCTATGGCACTGGAAGCAGACGTCAAGAAGGCGATCATCGACGAGTACGCCACCCACCCCGGAGACACCGGATCCCCCGAGGTGCAGGTCGCGATCCTCACCAAGCGGATCAAGGACCTCACCGAGCACCTCAAGGAGCACAAGCACGACCACCACTCGCGTCGTGGGCTGCTGCTGCTCGTGGGCCAGCGTCGCCGGCTGCTCGGCTACCTCCAGGACATCGACATCGAGCGCTACCGCTCGCTGATCGAGCGTCTGGGGCTGCGTCGCTAGGTTCCTCCAGCGCGCATCGTCGAGAGACACCGCGAACTTCTTCCTCGAAGGCCGTCACCGTCAGGTGGCGGCCTTCGTCGTTCCCGACCCCCGAGCAGGGGCGCGCCCTCGCCCGCGCCCTCCCGCTAGTGTTCCCAGCATCCGCCGACCCGAGGGACCACCACCATGACCGAGCCCACGCGCGCCGAACGCATCCGCTACCGCTTCGACGGCTGGATGTCGAAGGGCACCGTCGCGCTCATCGGGCTGCTCGCGGCCGCCACTCTCGTGTTCGTGCTCGTGCTGGCCCTCATCGTCTGGGCGCTGCCGCTGCATCCCGCCGACGAGCCGGAGGGGGACTTCTTCGACATCTTCTGGGGCAACCTCATGCGTACCCTCGACCCCGGCACGATGGGGGGCGACGAGGGGTGGGGCTTCCGGATCGCGATGCTCGTGGTGACGATCGGCGGACTGGTCATCGTCGCGAGTCTCATCGGCATCGTCTCGGGCGGTTTCGACGCCAAGGTCGAGGAACTGCGGAAGGGGCGCTCCCGCGTGCTCGAGAAGGACCACACGCTCATCCTCGGATGGAGCGACAAGGTGTTCTCGATCGTCTCGGAGCTCGCGATCGCGAACGAGTCGCGGGGGCGCAGCGCGGTCGTCATCCTCGCCGATCGCGACAAGGTGGAGATGGAGGACGCCATCCGTGCCGAGGTCGGCAAGACCGGCAAGACGGCGGTGATCTGCCGCTCCGGCGACCCGATGACGCTCGGCGATCTCGAACTGGGGAGCCCGCACACCGCCCGCAGCATCATCCTGCTGGCGCCGGAGGATGGCGACGACCCGGATGCGGTGGTGATCAAGGCGGCGCTCGCGATCACCAACAACCCGAATCGGCGGGCCGAGGAGTATCACGTGATCGGCGAGATCCGGGATCCCGCGAACCTCGAGGCGGCGCGGCTGGTGGGACGCGAGGAGGTCGAATGGGTGCTCGCGAACGAGCTCATCAGCCGCATCACGGTGCAGACCTGCCGTCAGTCGGGGCTCTCCGTCGTCTACTCGGAGCTGCTCGACTACGGCGGTGACGAGATCTACATGGCCGAGCTCCCGGAGCTCGTCGGCCGTGACTACCGCGAGGTGCAGCTCGCCTTCGTCGACTCGACGGTCATGGGCATGGTGAAGGGCGGTGTGACGCTCCTCAACCCGCCCGCAGGGACCCGCTATGAGACGGGGGACCAGCTCATCCTCATCGCGGAGGACGACTCGACGATCCGCAGCGCGGCTCCCGGCTCGCCGGACGCTGCCGCGATCGCGGTCCCGACGGTGGCGGAGGTCGCCCCCGAGCGCACCCTCGTGCTCGGCTACAACGCCGGCCTGGCTTTCATGCTCGGGGAGCTGGATCAGTACGTCGCGCCGGGATCGAGCGTGCACGTCGTGGCGGACGTGAAGGAGCCGGCGTTCCCCGAGCTCGCGAACCTGACGGTGCGGTTCGAGCGCGGCGACGTGACGAGCCGGCGCACGCTCGATGCGCTCGAGGTGGAGCGGGCCGACCACATCATCGTTCTGGCCGACACCCGCCTGACCGCGCAGCGCGCGGACGCCAAGACGCTCATCACGCTGCTGCACCTGCGCGACATCGCCGAGCGGGCGGATGTCGACCTCAACGTCGTGAGCGAGATGCTCGACGACCGCAACAGGGAGCTCGCGGAGGTCACCAACGCCGACGACTTCATCGTTTCGGACAAGCTCGTCGCTCTGACGCTGACGCAGCTGAGCGAGAACAAGCGGCTCGCGGACGTCTTCGACGTGCTCTTCGCGGCCGACGGCAGCGAGATCTATCTGCGCCCGGCATCCCAGTACATCGCGGGGGAGGCGGAGGTCGACTTCTACACCGTCGTGGAGGCTGCGGCCCGCCGCGGCGAGACCGCGATCGGCTATCGCATCGGCGCCCAGGCACATCGCGGGGCCGACGCCTACGGCGTCGTCGTGAACCCGCGGAAGGACGCGCGTCGCCGCTATGCGCCGGACGACCGGATCATCGTGCTCGCCGAGCACTGATCCGCACCGTCGAACATGCGTGCGCACCCCCTCGCGGGGCACCCCGTCTGGGGGTGGTCGCGCTCCCAGGCTCGGCGCACACTCGTGCCATGGATGAATGTCGGCACGGCCTCGTCGCGGCGGTCTGCGCCGTGTGCTGCCGCGCTGCCGAGTCGAGCGCGCCTGCCGCGCCCGAGCGCGAGCTCGCGACCGCGGGGCCCGCGGCGCGTTGAGCGCGCGCACCCACCCGTAGGATCGCCGCATGGGTCTTTTCCGCCGCCGCGGCGTCGACACGAGCCTGCCGCGGGAGGATCGCGGCTTCGGAAGCTTCGACGACTACGTCTACAACCTCACGCCCCGCAACAAGCGCGTCACGATCGTGCTCGCGAACTCCGACCCCTACCAGGAGGAGCTGCGGAGCCTCGTCGAGTCGGGCGACTCGAGCTTCGAGACGGCGATCTCGCCCCGTACCGTTCAGGCGGAGGGGCAGGATGCGCCGATCGAGGTGCGGCTGTTCACGGGGCGCCGCGTGAGCGGTCCCGTCGGGATGGTGCCCCGCGGGCTGGAGTCGGTCGTCGACGAGAACCTGCGACGCCTCGACGACAAGGGCGTCAAGGCGCGCATCCCCGTGCGCATCGACCAGAAGCGCGAGGGCTACCGGGTGGTGCTCCTCATGGGGGCGCTCAAGTAGCGGGAGCGTTGAGCTCGTCCTGCGCGGAGGCGATCTGGGCGCGCACCTCGTCCATGTCGAGGCCGCGGATCTGCCCGATGAGGTCCTCGAGCACGTGCCCCGGCAGGGCGCCCGCCTGGGCGAAGACGCCGATGCCGTCGCGGAACGCCATGAGGGTCGGGATGGAGCGGATGTTGAGGGCGGCGGAGAGCGCCTGCTCGGCATCCGTGTCGACCTTCGCGAAGGTGATGTCGGGGTGCTTCTCGCTGGCAGCCTCGAAGACGGGGCCGAATGCCTGGCACGGTCCGCACCACGCGGCCCAGAAGTCGACGAGCACGATATCGCCCTCCAGCACGGTGTTCTCGAAGGTCTTCTCGCTGAGCTCGACGGTTGCCATGTCACCAGGCTAGGGGAGCGGCGATCTCGGCGCCGGGTGGCGGGAATACTCCCGGTGTGCGCTCGGTTTCATCCGATATCAATGCAAATGCATAGAAATCCCGAGGAGACGGAAGCCACCATGAGCAGCCAGATGCAGTTCGGCATCTTCAGCGTGAGCGACATCACGCGCGACCCCACGACGGGCGAGACGCCGAGCGAGGCGCAGCGCATCCGCGACATCGTCACGATCGCGAAGCACGTGGAGGAGGTCGGTCTCGACGTCTTCGCCATCGGCGAGCACCACAACCCGCCGTTCTTCTCCAGCTCGCCCACGACGACGCTCGCCTACATCGGCGCGCAGACGACGAACCTCATCCTGTCGACCGCGACGACCCTCATCACGACCAACGACCCGGTGAAGATCGCGGAGGACTACGCGATGCTGCAGCACCTCACGGGCGGCCGCGTCGACCTCGTCATGGGGCGCGGCAACACCGGCCCCGTGTATCCGTGGTTCGGCCAGGACATCCGGCAGGGGCTGCCGCTCGCGATCGAGCACTACGCCCTGCTGCGCGAGCTGTGGGAGAAGGACGTCGTCGACTGGGAGGGCACGTTCCGCACGCCCCTGCAGGGCTTCACCGCGACCCCGCGGCCCCTCGACGGCGTCGCCCCCTTCGTCTGGCACGGCTCGATCCGCACCCCCGAGATCGCCGAGCAGGCGGCGTACTACGGCGACGGCTTCTTCGCGAACAACATCTTTTGGCCCAAGGAGCACTACCAGCGCCTCATCACCCTCTACCGCCAGCGCTACGCCCACTACGGTCACGGAACCCCCGAGCAGGCGATCGTCGGACTCGGCGGCCAGGCGTTCATGGCGAAGAACTCGCAGGATGCGGTCGCCGCGTTCCGCCCGTACTTCGACAACGCACCCGTCTACGGCCACGGACCCTCGCTCGAGGAGTTCCAGGAGCTCACGCCGCTCACGGTCGGCTCGCCCCAGCAGGTGATCGACCGCTACGCGGCGATGCGCGACCACTACGGCGACTACCAGCGCCAGCTGTTCCTCGTCGACCACGCGGGCTTGCCGCTGAAGACCGTGCTCGAGCAGCTCGACCTCCTGGGCGGCGAGGTCGTTCCCGTGCTCCGGCGGGAGCTCGCCGAGAACCGTCCCGCCGAGGTGCCGGATGCGCCGACGCACGCCGCGCGCGTCGCGGCCGTGTACGGCGACGGCCCCGCCCGCCAGGCGCGCCCGACCTCGGCCGGTGGCAACAACCTGACGGTCGGCGGCCCCTACCAGGACACCCCCATCGCGGCCCCGCCCGCGACCAGCGGCTCGGCCTTCGGCCCGGCCGCCACCCAGAAGGAGAACGCACGATGACCCGCCGCATCGCCGTCGTCAGCGCCGGCCTCTCGAACCCCTCCTCGACGCGCATGCTCGCGGACCGCCTCGCCCAGGCGACCGTCGGCGAGCTCCGCGCCCGCGGCATCGAGGCGGAGGTCGACGTGGTCGAGCTGCGCGAGCTCGCGCACGACATCACCAACAACCTGCTCGCCGGCTTCGCGCCGCCCGCGCTCGAGGACGCCATCAACCGGGTGGTCTCCGCCGACGGGCTCATCGCCGTCACGCCGATCTTCTCCACGAGCTACTCGGGCCTGTTCAAGTCGTTCTTCGACGTGATCGACCCGGACGCGCTCACCGGGATGCCCGTGCTGATCGGCGCGAACGCCGGCACCGCCCGCCACTCGCTCGCGATCGACTACGCCATCCGCCCGCTGTTCGCCTACCTGCACGCCGAGCCCGTGTCGACGGGCGTGTTCGCCGCATCGAGCGACTGGGGCGCCCGCGCCGACGAGGTGCGGCCGCTCGCCTCGCGCGTCGAGCGGGGAGCCCGCGAGCTCGCCGAGGCGATCGCGCGTCGCGAGCCCCGTGCGGTGGTCGACCCCTTCGACCCGGATGCGTTCCTCGGCGAGGGCCGCTCGTTCGGCCACCTGCTCGGCGGCCTCGCCGGCGAGTGAGTCCGCGGATGTAGACCGGAACCCCCATATCGGCTGCGGGCGCGGCTCTCTAGCGTCGATCGAGACCGTTCGACCATCCGGAGGAGACCCGTGTCCCGCATCCGTCCCCGACTCGCCGTCGTCGCGCTCGCGGCCCTGCTGGCCGGGGGAGGCGTGCTTGCGGCGAGCCCGGCCGCCGCCTACTCCGACCCGCCCGTGCTGGCCCTCGTGCCCGCCGCTGCGGGCAGCGAGACAGCCCCGATGTACTTCTCGGGGGACTGCCCGACGGGCAGCGACAACGCGAGCATCGTCTGGATCGATCCGCGCTACTCGACGGCCGTGTCCGCGAGCGTCGCCGTCCTCACGGCCGGCGCGTTCACGAACGAGGGCTGGTACGCGACCGGGGCCGGCACCGGCCAGACCGTCGTGTTCACCCTCACCTGTTTCGCCGGCAGCACATCGATGGGCTCGGTGAGCGAGAGCTACACCCAGCCCGACCTCGGCACGGCGATCACGTTGCCCGCCACCGTGACGCTCGGCTCGGATCTCCTGATCGGCTACGACTGCGGGACCCCGATCGCCGGATGGGCGCTGGGCTTCGCGAACGTGCGGCTCACCGACGCGACGAACACGCAGCTGTCCGGGCGGAACACCCAGCCGGTGCCGACGGGGTCGGCGACGTTCCTCGCGTCCGAGTTCCCTGCGGTCGCCGTCGGCGACACGCTGAACGTCCAGGTCACCTGCTACGGCAACGACGGCGTCGGCGGCAACGGACAGCTCTCGACGCGGGCCGCCTCCGTCTCGATCGTCGCGGCGTCGAACGGCGGCACGGGGGGAACTGGGGGCACAGGAGGCACAGCAGGCGACCCGAGCGCTGGCAGCGGGAACGCACTCGCCGCCAGCGGGATCGATCCCGCCGCGACGGCGTGGGCGGCGCTCGCGGGCGGATCGCTGCTCGCGTGCGGCCTCGTGATGCTCCGTCTGCGGCGCAGCCGGACAGCCGAGTAGGCGCCCGACCCGGTTCAGCCGGACTTGCGGCGGAACTCGCGCTTGCCGCCGGCCTTGTTGTGGGCCTCGTGCACCGCGCTCTCCCCCTCGAGGTGCGCGGGGCGGTCCTGCGACTGCTGCTTCTTGCGCTCGAGCGCCTCACGGAACTTGCGCTTGACGTCCTCGGACGCGGCGGCGGGCTTCTCGTCGGAACTCATCCCGCCAGCATAGGCCGACCGTCGGCCGAGCAGCAGATCCACCGTTGCGCCGATCGCGACCGCGACCGGCACCGACACGACGATCCCGAGCCAGGGCGTCTCGGCGAAGAGGGCCCCGAAGAGCGCCCCGATCGCGACGTTGTAGAGCGCCCACGCGGTGCCGGCCAGCGCCGACAGGGGCAGGAACCGGCTCCACGGCAGCCGCGCCGCGCCCACCGACAGGTTGACGGCGATGCGGGCGAACGGGATGTAGCGCGCCGTCAGGATGAGCGTGGCGGGCCGCCGCAGGACGAACTCCCGGGCCCGCACGATCGCGCGCCCGATGCGCCCGCGACGCTGCCATCCCCAGCGATCGGTGCCGACGGCGCGTCCGAGCGCCACGACGGCGCTGTCGCCGACGACGGCGCCCACCGCCGCGACCGGCACGACGAGCCACAGCGAGGGGTGGCCGGTCGACGCGGCCAGCGCGCCGAGGGCGACGACCAGGGTCTCGCTCGGCAGCACGACGAGGAAGGCGTCGCCCACGACGAGGGCGAACAGCACGGCGAGCAGCCACGGGGAGGCGGCCGCGGCCTCGAGCCAGGCATCCATGTCTCCTTGTCTCACATCCGGATGAACGGCGCCCGACGCGCGGGCGACGGGATGACGCCGACGTGAGGGGTGCGGGACGGGCGGGTGGCGCGCGGATGAATCCTTGTCGACGAGGTGCGGGCGCGCCGTTCGTGTGCCGCATCGCCGCGCGATCCTGACCCCGTGAGAGTCGCGCTGATCGCCGAGTCCTTCCTCCCGCACATGAACGGGGTCACCCATTCGCTGCTCCAGGTGATCCGCCATCTGGAGCGCGGCGACCACGAGACGCTCGTGATCGCGCCGCGGAGCGGCGGGTCACCACCGGAGCTGCGGGGCGCAGATCTCGAGCTCGTCCGCTCGGTGCCGCTTCCCGGCTATCCGCAGGTACGCGTCGTGGTCGCCTCGACCGCGCGGCTCGAGGCGCTGCTCCGCGACTTCGCCCCCGACGTCGTGCATCTCGCTTCGCCGTTCCTGCTCGGCTGGCAGGCGCTCCGCGCGGCCGAGCGGCTCGGCATCCCGACGGTCGCCGTCTACCAGACCGACATCCCCGCGTATGCGGCGCGCTACGGCATCCCCGTGGCGGAGGCGGAGCTCGGGCGGCACGTCGCTCGCCTGCACGCGCGCGCGACCCTCACGCTCGCGCCGTCGACGGCCGCCGCGGACGACCTTGCAGCTCTCGGCGTGCCGCGCGTGCGTCGCTGGGCCCGCGGCGTCGACGCCGAGCGATTCAACCCCGGCAGGCGCGACCCCGCGCGCCGCGCCGAGCTCGCCCCCCGCGGTGAGATCCTCGTGGGCTATGTCGGTCGGCTCGCACCCGAGAAGCAGGTGGAGGATCTGGCGGCGCTCATCGACCTGCCGGGCGTCCGGATCGTCGTCATCGGCGACGGCCCGGACCGCGCCCGGCTCGAGGGGATGCTCCCAGGCGCCGCCTTTCTCGGCTTCCGCGGGGGAGACGAGCTCGCCGTCGACGTCGCGAGCCTCGACCTCTTCGTTCATCCCGGCGAGAGCGAGACGTTCTGCCAGACCGTGCAGGAGGCGCTCGCGAGCGGTGTGCCCGTCGTGGCGACCGGCCGTGGCGGCCCGCGCGATCTCGTCGACAGCGGCCGCACCGGGTGGCTGTACCGACCGGGCGACCTCGCCGACCTCCGGGCCCGTGTCGCCGACCTCGCGGGGGATGCCGCGAAGCGTCGCGCCTTCTCGGCGGCGGCCCGCCAGGCGGTCGCGGGCCGCAGCTGGGCGGCGCTCGGGGACGAACTGCTCGGCCACTACCGGGCGGCGATCGCCCTGCGCGGGGCAGCTCCGGTGACGAGCGCGGAGCGGCTCGCCGGTGCACGGCCGACCGCGTCCGTCGTTCGCGTCGCGCGCTTCGCCGCGGTCGGCGACTCCCTCACCGAGGGGCTGTGCGACACCTCCCGCCAGGCGCCGGGGGACTACCGCGGATGGACCGACCGGCTCGCGCTGCTGCTCGCGCACGCCGACGGGCGGCGCGAGCCGCTGCACTACGGCAACCTCGCCGTGCGTAGCCGCCGGGTCGCGGATGTCGTGGAGCACCAGCTGCCGCGCGCCCTGGAGTTGGGTGCCGAGCTCGTCACGGTGCTCGTCGGCGCCAACGACCTCGTCCGGGTCGGCGCTCCGACGCTCGAGCTGGCCCGCCGACTGGCCGATGGGGTGGATCGCGCTCGCGACGCCGGGTGCGAGGTGCTCGTCGTGGCACCGTTCGCGCCGCCGCGCGGCTACCTGCGTGCGCTGCACGATCGCACGCTCGTGTTCGCACGCGAGCTGCGCCGACGTGCCCGGGAGTGCGGCGCGCTCTTCCTGGACCCGGCGACCGAGCTCGACCTCGTCGACCCGCGGATGTGGGCGGGCGACCGCGTGCACCTGAGCTCCCGGGGGCACCGGATGCTCTCCTACGCCGCAGCGGAGACGCTCGGCCTCGCGGGCGCCGCCGAGCTCGCGGGCCTCGAGGCCGCGATGCACGACGAGGAGCCGGGACCCGACGACGAGCCGCTCTCGCATGCCCGCTGGCTGTGGGCGCACGTGCGTCCCTGGGCCGCGCGGCGCATCCGCGGGCGCACGGCGGGCGACGGCCGCGTCGCGAAGCACGACGAGCTGGTGCCGATCCTGCCGGGCGACGTGCCGGTGCGGGGCGGGTACCGCATCCGCTGATCCCGGCAGAATGGCGGGATGCGGCGGGCTGAGCGGGTCACGATGCGGACGGGTGCCGCGCTCGTCATGGCGGCGGTCGCCGTCTCTGCCGCGACCCTGACAGTCCACGGCGCGCGCGAGGCCGAGACGCGCCCGCGTCCGGAGCTCCTCCCCTCGGAGCTGATCTGGGCGATCTACTCCTCGTGCATCTACACCGGGGTGCCCTCGCCGATCTTCGACGCCGGCATCGCCATGAGCGTCGAGAACCACCGGATGCGCGTCGAGGTCATGGACTCGGCGGCGTCTCCCGAGGAGATCGCGAGCTTCGAGGCGGCCGCCGACGACTGCCTCGCGCGCTACCCCGTCGAGGACGAGCGTCTCACCCGCTCGGGCAACTCCCTCGGCTCGGATGCGGAGCGCCTGCTCTCCTACGATGTGGCGCAGCGCTGGCTGCTGCCGTGCCTCGAGGGTCACGGCATCCTCCCGGATCGGGTTCCGACGCTCCGCGACTACTTCACCGACCGGGCCGTTCCCTGGTATGGGTACTACCAGGACTTCGGTGTCGGAATCGACGCGCTCATCGAGGCGCGCCTGGCCTGCGGCCCCGGCTACCAGCCCTACGACTCGTGAGCGTCGCCCACCGATCGCGGCAGAATGGCGGGATGCGGCGCGCCGAACGGATCACGATGTGGACGGGCGCCGTCCTCGTGGCCGCCACGGCGATCGTCGCGATCGCGGTGCTGGCCGTGCAGGGCTCGCGCCCGATCGTGCGACCGGAGCGGTCCGAGGTGATCCCCGCCGACATCGCGTGGACGGTGTTCTCCGTGTGCTGGACGGAGACCCCCTCGACCGCGGGGAGCATGGCGGTCTCCACGGAGGTCGTCGACGAGCGCGGGCGCGTCGAGGTGATCGAATCGGACCTGACGGAGGAGGAGACCCACGCGTACGAGTCGGCGATCGACGACTGCCTCGCGCGGTACCGGATCGAGGACCCGAATGCGGCGGTCTTCGCGGGAGGTGAGTACGTCGACACCCCGGCGGAGCGCATGCTGCTCGCCGACATCGGCTGGCGTTGGATGCTGCCGTGTGTTGCGGAGCACGGCGTCGACGGGTATGTGCCGAAGCCCTCGGACTACCTCTCGGAAAGCCAGGCGCCGTGGATGAACTACTACGCCGTGGCCGACCTGGGCCGGCCGGACGTGGTCGACACCGTCCTTGCGGCACGCCTGGACTGCGGGCCGGGCGCCCAACCCTACGCGGGCTGAGTCGACTCGCCCGCGTGCCGACGGGCCCCGCGAAGCCCCCTCCTGCTAGCATGGTTGCGGCCGCCATCCGGCGGCTGTCCCGTTGTGCGCATGCACGACGGGGTTGATCCGGAGCAGGCCGGCACGAAGCTGGTCACCGGTGGTGGTTCTCCGAACCCCGCGGCCCGCGGGTGCGGTCGGAGCCCTTCTACTGTTGACCAGATCCAGGCGGTCGGCGCGCGGCACCTGCGCGCGCCTCGCCCTTCCTGCCCGCTCCTGCTCCGATGTAGTGCCGCGCGTATCGCGGCAGCAAGGAGTGAGACCTCGTGGAAGGCCCCGAGATCAAGTTCGCCGAAGCCGTTCTGGACAACGGCAAGTTCGGCACCCGCACCATCCGTTTCGAGACCGGTCGTCTCGCCCAGCAGGCCCAGGGCGCCGTCGCCGCGTACCTCGACGAGGACACCATGCTGCTGTCCGCGACGAGCGTGTCGAAGAATCCGCGTGACGGCTTCGACTTCTTCCCGCTGACCGTCGACGTGGAGGAGCGCGCCTACGCCGCCGGCAAGATCCCCGGCTCGTTCTTCCGTCGCGAGGGCCGCCCCTCGACGGAGGCGATCCTCGTCTGCCGTCTCATCGACCGCCCCCTGCGCCCGTCGTTCGCCGACGGCATCCGCAACGAGGTGCAGGTCGTCATCACCGTCCTGAGCATCGCGCCCGACGAGTTCTACGACGCCCTCGCCATCAACGCGGCGAGCGCCTCGACCCAGATCTCCGGTCTGCCGTTCTCGGGCCCCATCGCCGGTGTGCGCCTCGCGCTCATCCCGACGCCGGGCGAGCAGGGCGGCCAGTGGGTCGCCTTCCCGAAGTTCTCGCAGCTGAAGGATGCGGTGTTCGACCTCGTCGTCGCCGGTCGCGTCGTGAAGAAGGCCGACGGCACCGAGGACGTCGCGATCATGATGGTCGAGGCGGAGGCCACCGAGCACAGCTGGGAGCTCATCCAGGGCGGCGCCGTGAAGCCCAACGAGGCCGTCGTGGCCGAGGGTCTCGAAGCCGCCAAGCCCTTCATCGCTCAGCTCGTGAAGGCGCAGGAGCAGCTCGCGGCGCAGTCGGCGAAGGAGATCAAGGAGTACCCGATCTTCGTCGACTACAGCCAGGAGGCGTACGACGCGGTCGCCGCGCTCGCCTACGACGAGCTCGTCGGCATCTACCAGATCGCCGACAAGATCGAGCGTCAGAACGCGGACGACGCCCTCAAGGAGCGCGTCAAGCTCGCCATCAACGAGAAGGTCCTCGCGGGCGAGCTCGGCGGCGACATCCCGCCGCAGGTGTCGGCCGCCTACAAGGCCGTCACGAAGAAGATCGTGCGCGGCCGCATCCTCACCGAGGGCGTCCGCATCGACGGTCGCGGCCTGACCGACATCCGTGCGCTCGACGCCGAGGTGCAGGTCATCCCGCGCGTGCACGGCTCCGCGATCTTCCAGCGCGGCGAGACCCAGATCCTGGGCGTCACGACGCTCAACATGCTCAAGATGGAGCAGCAGATCGACTCGCTCGCGCCCATCACCAAGAAGCGCTACCTGCACCACTACAACTTCCCGCCCTACTCGACCGGTGAGACCGGCCGCGTCGGGTCGCCGAAGCGTCGCGAGATCGGGCACGGCTTCCTCGCCGAGCGCGCGCTCGTGCCGGTGCTGCCGAGCCGCGAGGAGTTCCCCTACGCGATCCGTCAGGTGTCCGAGGCCCTCGGGTCCAACGGCTCCACCTCGATGGGTTCGGTCTGCGCCTCGACGCTGTCGCTGCTCAACGCCGGTGTGCCCCTCAAGGCGCCCGTCGCGGGCATCGCGATGGGCCTCGTGTCCGACACGGTCGACGGCGAGACCCGCTACGCGGCGCTCACCGACATCCTGGGCGCCGAGGACGCGCTCGGCGACATGGACTTCAAGGTCGCCGGCACCTCGGAGTTCGTGACCGCGATCCAGCTCGACACGAAGCTCGACGGCATCCCCTCGGATGTGCTCGCGGGCGCCCTGTCGCAGGCGAAGGAGGCCCGCACGGCCATCCTCGCGGTGCTCAACCAGGCGATCGACGGCCCCGACGAGATGGCTCCGACGGCTCCGCGCGTGATCTCGGTGAACATTCCGGTCGACAAGATCGGCGAGCTCATCGGCCCCAAGGGCAAGACGATCAACGCGATCCAGGACGAGACCGGTGCCGACATCTCGATCGAGGAGGACGGCACGGTCTACATCGGCGCCGTCGACGGCCCCTCGGCCGAGGCCGCGCGCGCCCAGGTGCTCGCGATCGGCAACCCGGTCAACCCGGAGGTCGGCGAGCGGTTCCTCGGCACGGTCGTGAAGCTCGCGACCTTCGGCGCCTTCGTCTCGCTGCTCCCCGGCAAGGACGGCCTGCTGCACATCTCCGAGGTGCGCAAGCTCGCCGGCGGCAAGCGCGTCGAGAACGTCGAGGACGTGCTCTCGGTCGGCCAGAAGATCATGGTCGAGATCACCAAGATGGACGACCGCGGCAAGCTGTCGCTCGCCCCGGTGGTCGAGACCGAGGAGGCCGACACCGAGGGTTCGGCCGCCCACAGCGAGGGCCCGGAGGCTCCCGCCGAGGGCTGATCACCGCCCGCATCATCCGGATGCCCGTCCCGCTCGCGCGGGGCGGGCATCCGTCGTTCAGGCCGCGGGCGTGACGCTCGTGCCGACCGTCGTGCCGCGCGCGAGCTCGTGCTCGCGGAGCACGAAGCCGAGCACGGCGGGCGTGATCCCGGCGGGCAGCTCGAGGCGGGGGACGGCGAGCGCGCTCACCACGAAGAAGTAGCGGTGCTCCCCGTGACCGGCCGGGGGAGCGGCCCCCGTGTACTCCTCGCCGCGCAGCTCGTTCGCGACCGTCACGGCGCCCGCCGGCAGCAGGCCCGACGCCGGCGTTCCCGCGCCGCGAGGCAGGTGATCGATTGACGCGGGCAGGTCGTAGACCGCCCAGTGCCAGAAGCCGCTCATGGTCGGCGCGTCCGGGTCGAACACCCGCACGACGTAGCTCCGGGTGCCGTCCGGGGCGCCCAGCCAGCGCAGCTCGGGGGAGAGGTCCTGCCCTCCCGCGTCCCGCGCCCGAGCCCATACGGGCAGCTCCCCGCCGTCGTCGAAATCGGGGCTCCGCACCTCGAGGCGGGCCACCTCCGGCAGTCTCCACAGCGGATCGTTCGTCATCATCGACCTCCCGGATGCGATGCGGTCCACGTTGCCACGCATCGTCCCGCCCGTCGAGGCCGCATCACGAAATGGTGACGATCCATAACGATCCGGTGCACCTGCCGGTTCTGCGCCCCGCGCGGCGCTAGCCTCGCTGCAACCCGAGGAGGTGGGGGCATGGAGATCCGGACGGCGCAGCCACTGACCGCGCCTGTCGCCCCCGTGCCGACCACGCTCGAGACCGCAGCGATCGTGGGCCGCGTCTCGCCGCCGCGCCGCGACATCCCGGGCACCGCTCTGCGTGTCTTCCCGACCGCGATGAGCGGCAAGCATTTCGGCACGACCGTCTCGGACACGGCGGTCGGCGAGATCCTCGACGCGTTCACCGCGCTCGGCGGCAACATGATCGACACCGCGGATGCGTACGGCGACGGCCGCAGCGAGCAGCTGATCGGCGAGTGGCTGCACCGTCGAGGCAACCGCGACCGCGTCGTGATCGCGACGAAGGTCGGCAAGTCGAGGGAGCACCCGGGGCTCTCCGCGTCGGCGATCACCTCGGCCGTCGACGCCTCGCTGCGGCGGCTCGGCACCGACCGCGTGGAGCTGCTCTACCTGCACATCGACGACACCGAGGTGCCGTTCGAGGAGACGCTGCTCACGGTCGACGAGCTCATCCGGCGCGGTAAGGTGCTGACCTTCGGGATGTCGGACCACACCGGCCACCGCCTGCTCGCGGCTCGCGTGGCGTGCGGGCTGCTCGGGGTGGCACCCATGACCGCCCTCCAGAACGAGTACTCGCTCATGCACCGCGCGAGCTACGAGGGCGGTCTTGCTCGCGTGGCCGCCCAGCAGGGCCTTGCGGTGATGCCGCGTTTTCCGCTCGCGGGCGGGTACCTCACCGGCGCCTACCGCAGTCGCGCCGACGTCGCCGCGAGTCCCGCGGCGACGTACATCGCGCCGCATCTGGGTCGTCGTGGCCGCCGGGTGGTGGCCGCGCTCGAGCGGGTGGCCGCCGAGCACGAGACGGCTCTCGCCGCTGTGGCGCTCGCCTGGCTGCTCAGCAGAGACGGTGTCGTGGCGCCGGTCGTCTCGGTGCGCACCGCCGACCAGCTGTTCGACGTGATGGCGGCGCCCGACGTGCGGCTGACCCGCCACCAGCTCGCGTCCCTCGACCGCGCGAGCGCGTAGCTCGCCCGCGCGGTCGCGCGGGTCAGTTGACGCCGGGGATGTGGATCCACCCGAGCGCGAGCACGAGCCAGACCGCGGTGGCGATGAGCGCGATGACGGTGAGCGCCGCTCCGCCCCGGCGCACCGAGCCCCGCAGCACGAGCTGCAGCACGAGCACGACGAGCAGCACGACGCCGAGGGCGACGGATCCGAAGGGGATCGCCACGAACAGGGCGAGGATCATGAGCGCGGCCACGACGATCTCGATGATCGCGAGCACGGCGGTGCCCCGGCCGCGGGCGCGGAGGATGCCGTCGACGAGAGCGACGATCGTCGCGATGAGGTAGATGAGCGTGAGGACGGTGACGGCGGGCAGGACGATCATGGTGGTGCTCCTTCCGAGTGGCGGGGCCCTCGTGGGTTCCCGGCGCGGTGGGGGATCCGCGCGGCGTTCACCCTAGCGGGGACGCACGGCAGGCATCCGGAAGGGGGCGAACCCCTGGTGCGCTCGCCCGTCGGTGGGATAGGTTATGCGGCCGCGCGCGCGGGCACGGAGGCGAGTACCCGGTCGTACATGCGCTGCAGGGACGCGGCCGCCGCGATCGCGTCGCCCGCGTAGCCGCCCGCCATCGCCCCGTCGTGGGCCAGCACCAGATCGTCGGCAGCGTCGCCGGGCATCGGGTGATCGAGCTCGCGCAGCAGCGACTCGAGGAGCGCGTGGAACCACTCGCGGTGGTGCTCGACCGCGCGACGCACCGGATGCGCGGGGTCGGTGAACTCGGTCGCGACGTTCAGGAAGGGGCAGCCGCGGAATCCGGGCCCGACGATCATGCGCGCCTGGGCGGCCGCGATCTCGCGCAGCAGCACCTCGGGGTCGTCGGTCGCCTGGGCGGCCGCATCGATCGCCTCGGCGAACTGCAGGTGGCGGTACGCGACGTACTCGACGATGAGGCGGTCCTTGGAGCCGTAGTGCTTGTAGAAGGTCGCCTTCGTCACGCTCGAGACCGCGATGAGCCGGTCGATGCCGACGGCGCGGACGCCCTCGTCGTAGAAGAGCTTGTCCGCGGTGTCGAGGATGCGCTGCTTCGCCGGCGCGAGAGTGTGACGCTTCGGCGGTCTGACGATGTCGATCGGCAACCCTGGCTCCTTCGTTCTGGGTCTCGTGCGGAGCAGGGTGCCGCGGCCGCCCGTGCGGGGCGGCCGCGGCACGGGCGAACCACCCATCGGTGATCGGTTGCCGCTCGGCGGCCCGGGTACGGGTTCCCGGCTGGGAAGGGCCGATCGGTTCGGGTCCGTTCGCTTTCCGCGGGATCACGGTAGCACGATGAGGACAGACAGACTTGTCTGTTTGTCCGCATCCGGGCCCCCAATCCGGGGGAGACCCGGCGGGACCGGTCGCCGTCCATGGCGTAGGCTCGGGGCGATGAACGGCGCGGTGCAGCTCCCTCTCGACCTTCCCGAACTGGGCATCGACGCCTCGGGCGGCACGCTCGTCAGGCGTTCCGTGCTGCCGAGCGGCGTGCGCGTGCTGACCGAACGCGTGCCCGGCTCGCAGAGCGCCACCGTCGGGTTCTGGGTCGCCGTCGGCTCGCGTGACGAGCAGCCGGTGACCTACGGTTCGACCCACTTCCTCGAGCACCTGCTCTTCAAGGGCACCGGCACGCGCAGTGCACTCGACATCGCCGTCGCGTTCGACTCGGTGGGCGGTGAGCACAACGCGCTCACCGCGAAGGAGCACACCTGCTACTACGCGAAGGTGCGCGACCGCGACCTCGAGATGGCCGTGCGGGTGCTCGCCGACATGTTCGCGTCGTCGCGGATCGACCCCGACGACTTCGAGAACGAGCGCGGCGTGATCCTCGAGGAGCTCGCGATGGCCGACGACGACCCCGGCGACGTCGCGGGGGAGCGCTTCTTCGAGGCGGTGTTCGGCGCGCATCCGCTCGGGCGGCCCATCGGCGGCAGCCCCGAGTCGATCGGGGCCGTCAACCGCGACGCGGTGTGGCGCCACTACCGCGAGAACTACGGGCCGCGCGACCTCGTCATCACCGTCGCGGGCGCCGTCGACCACGACCGCATCGTGGAGGTCGCCGTCGCGGCGCTCGCGGAGGCCGGCTGGGACCTGGATGCCGCGAGTCGCCCGGTCGAACGGCGCGATCCGGCGACCGGGCTCGTCGAGCGGGGCGCACCGCTCGCGCTCGTGGAGCGGCCCCTCGAGCAGGTCAACCTGTACCTCGGCGTCGCGGGCCTGCCCGCGGCCGACGACCGCCGCCCGGCTCTCACCGTGCTCAACTCGGTGCTCGGCGGCGGCATGAGCTCGCGCCTCTTCCAGGAGGTCCGCGAGAAGCGAGGCCTCGCCTACTCCGTCTACTCCTTCGCGTCGAGCTACTCGGACGCCGGCATCGTGGGCCTCTACGCGGGGTGCTCGCCGAAGCGCGCCCCCGACGTCGCCGAGCTCATGCTCGCCGAGTTCCGGCGCCTCGCCGCCGACGGCATCACCGAGGAGGAGCTCGCCCGTGCCCGCGGCCAGCTGGCGGGTGCCTCGGCGCTCGCGCTCGAGGACTCCGACACGCGCATGAGCCGCCTCGGCCGCAGCGAGCTGACGCTCGGCGAGTTCGCCGACCTCGACGAGACCCTGCGGCGCATCGAGGCCGTCACCGCATCCGCCGTGCGCGAGCTCGCCGCCGAGCTCGTGGACCGTCCGCTCTCGGCGGCCGCGGTCGGCCCGGTGACGCCCGCGGCGTTCGCCGGCCTCGACGGCGAGCCGGTCGCGGCGTAGGGGGACCGGAATGTCGCGTTTCCTCTACCTCGTGCGCCACGGCGAGCAGCGGGATGCCGAGCACGGACTGCCGGACGGCCCGCTCTCGGCGCGCGGCGTGCGCCAGGCACAGGCACTCGCCGAACGGCTGGGCGGGGTCCCGTTCACGGGCGCGTGGACGTCGCCGTTGCAGCGCGCGCAGGAGACGGCGCGCATCATGACGGAGCGGATGCCGGCGATCGAGCCGGAGCCCTCCGCGCTGCTCATGGACTGCATCCCCTCGGGGCCGACGCCCGACCTGCCGCACGCCTGGGAGCACTTCTTCGGCCCCATCACGCGCGAGGAGATCGAGGCGGGTGAGGCGCAGATGGCCGACGCGACCGCGGAGTGGCTCGCTCCGACCCGCGAGGACCGGCACGACCTGCTCATCACGCACAACTTCGTGATCGGCTGGTTCGTGCGTGAGGTTTTCGGCGCGGCGAGCTGGCGCTGGCTCGGCGTCAACCAGGCGAACTGCGGTCTCACGATCATCCGGGTGCGTTCGGCGAAGCCGCCCGTGCTGGTGACCCACAACGACCTCGGCCACCTACTGCCCGAGCTCCGCACCGGCCTCTCGGTCGAGCAGCCGTACTGAGTGCGGATCGCGCCGAGGGCTCAGGTGGCGGTCGTCGCCGTGGGCTCGCGGTTCGCCGCTGTCGGCGTCGCGAACCGCGCCCGCGCGACGACCACGGCGGCGACGACCATCATCGCGAGCCCGAGCCAGTAGGGCGCCGCGTGGGCCACGCCCGCGTAGAGCGCGCCGGCGAGCAGGGGTGCGACGATGCCGATCGCGGAGCTGAGCGACTGCGCGGTGCCCGCGAGCCAGCCCTGTTCGTCGTCGCCCACCTGGTTGGACATCACGCCGTCCATGGTCGCCGTCGCGGCGCCCTGGCCCGCGGCGAGCGCGAGCGTGCCGACGATGAAGAGCCAGGGCTCCCCGAACAGCGACGCGACCAGCGCGAGCCCGAGCAGCCCCGCGGCCTGGGCCACGATGCCGCTCACGATGACACCGCGTTCGCCGATCCGCGGCAGCAGCACGCCGAGCAGCAGGCCCTGGATGACGATGTCGACGATGCCGACGGCCGCCGTGAGCAGTCCGATGGGGGTCGCGCCCCATCCGATCGAGTCCAGGGCGAGCACGCTGAAGTTGTTGACGAAGAAGCCGAAGGGGATGCCGACGAGCACGAAGCCGGTGAGGAGCGCCCGCAGCTGGGGGCGCCGGAAGGCGTCCCGGAAGGCGGCGAAGGGATGCAGCGCGGTGAGCTGCAGCCGGGCCGTGCGCTTCTCGGGGGCGAGGCTCTCGGGCAGCAGGAAGATGCTCAGCACCGCGATGACGGCCGCGATGGCGGCCGTCACGAACACGGGCAGGTCGATGTCGATCGCGGCGAGCAGCCCGCCGAGCGCCGGTCCGACCATCGTGCCGATGCCCGAGAGGGCGCCGAGGATGCCGAAGCGGCGGGCGCGCTTCTCGGGTGGGGTGATGTCGGCGAGGTACGCGAACAGCGCGGGCAGGTCGCCCGCCGTGAGTCCCTGCACGATGCGGCCGAGCAGCAGCATCCCGATCGAGCCGCCGATCCCGAACAGCAGGTAGCCGAGGGCGGCGCCGAAGCCGGCGATGATGATCACCGGCCGGCGCCCGTAGCGGTCGGAGACGCGCCCGAGGATGGGTGCGACGAGGAAGGCGCACAGCGCGTTGACGGTCTCGAGCACGCCGACCCAGACGGCGAGGCTCGACTGCTCGGTCACGTAGCGCAGCACGACGAAGGGGAGGATCGGCAGCACCACCGTCATGCCCGCGGTCGTGAGCATGGTGATGACGATGAGCATGGCCCAGGCACGGCGCGAGTCGGGCCGGGCGGCGACGGGGGATTCGGTGGTCACGGTCGATAACTGTACTCATACCAGTTTTGAAGTCAATACGGATTCGGAATGACTCCGCTAGACTCGCCGCATGACCGCACCGCAGGGACGCCGCGAGCGCAAGAAGGCCGCCACGCGCAAGGCGATCTCCGACGCCGCCACGCTGCTGTTCCTCGAGCGCGGCTTCGACGAGGTCAGCATCCGCGAGGTCGCGGAAAAGGCGGACGTGTCGCCGACGACCGTGTTCGCGCACTTCCCCCAGAAGGAGGCCCTCGTCTTCGACGAGGACGAGGAGCAGCGGGAGCAGATCGTCTCCGCCGTCAGGGAGCGCGCGCCCGGCGTCTCCGCATCCGAGGCGCTCCGCGACCTCTACCGGCAGGGGCTCATGAGCCTCGCCGACGATCACGGCGAAGACGCGCGGCTGCGCTTCATGGAGTTCGTGAACGGCACGCCGGCGCTCCGCGACTACGCGGCGCTCATGTGGCTGCGCCACGAGGACGCGCTCGCCGCGGTGCTCGCCGAGGAGGCCGGCCTCCCCGAGCCGAGCCCCGAGATCCGCGTCTACGCCCGCTTCGTGCTGCAGATCCAGCTGCTTGCGACGTGGAGCGCGGACACCGTGCCCGACGTCGAAGCCGGCTTCCGCATCCTCGAGGGGGGGTGGGACGCCTACGCGGTCCGGTATCCGGGGCTCGGACCTCGCCGCTGAGTCAGCTCAGCGCCTTGCGGAACCAGGTGGTCGCGTTCGGGTTGTCGTTGTAGGGCGCGATCTCGACGTAGCCGTTCGTGCGGTAGAGCGAGCCGGCGGCCTCGAGCGCCACGTTGGTGTCGAGCACCGCCTCGGTCGCGCCGAGCTCCGCGGCGCGGCGCTCCAGCTCGGCGAGCAGCAGCCGACCCCACCCGCGGCCCCGCACCGTGTCGCGCAGGTACAGGTGCTTCACCTCGGCGCGGTGCGGCTCCAGCATCCGGATGCCGCCGCAGCCCACCGGGGAGGCACCGTCGTCGACGACGAGGAAGACGCCGTCGGGCGGTGTGAACCGTGCCGGGTCCGGGAACACCGCGCGGTAGGACCCCGCGGCCGGGTCGAAGCCCGCGGCGCGCATCGAGAAGTACTCCGCGAGCAGCTCGTGCGCGTCGGCGTCGGTGACGGCGGCGACGCGGAAGACGGGGTGCACACCGCCAGCCTAGATAGGCTGAGCGACATGGTCACATCGGTCGCCGTCGTCGGCGCGACAGGCAGGATGGGAACCCTCGCGACCCGGCTCATCGAGCAGAGCGACGACCTCGAGGTGCACGCGCGACTCGGCTCCCGCGATCCGATCGAGGGGATCGACGGCGCGGATCTGGTGCTCGACCTGACGCTGCCCGCGGTGTCGCCCGAGGTCGTCGACGCCGCGGTGTCCCGCGGCATCCCCGTGCTCGTCGGCACCTCGGGATGGACCGCCGAGCGGCTCGCGCGCGTGCGCAGCCGCCTCGGCGACGACCCGCAGCTCGGCGTCATCGTCGTGCCCAACTTCTCGCTCGGCTCGGTGATCGCGACGCGCCTCGCCGCGATCGCCGCACCCTACTTCGACTCGATCGAGATCATCGAGGCGCACCACGCCGGCAAGTCCGACTCGCCGTCGGGCACCGCGATCCGCACGGCGGAGCTCATCGGCGAGGCGCGCGCCGAGCGCGGGCCGGTCGCCGCTCCGCACGCCGACCAGCGCGCCCGCGGGCAGCAGGTCGCGAGCGTCCCCGTGCACAGCCTCCGCATCGACGGCGTGCTCGCCGAGCAGCAGGTGATCTTCGGCGGCGTCGGCGAGACCGTGCGGATCAGCCACCAGACGGTGTCGGATGCCTCCTACGAGGCCGGCATCCTGCTCGCGCTGCGCGCCCTGCCGGACACCCGCGGTCTCGTCGTCGGGCTCGACGCGCTGCTCGGCCTCGACGGCCGCGCATGACGAACCGCATCGGCGCCGTCGTCATGGCGGCGCTTCTCGCGCTCTACCTCGTGTTCGCGATCTACTACGCGGCCGTGCTGTTCGGCACGGGCGAGCCGGTCGCCGTCGCGATCGGCGTCGGCCTCATCGTGCTCGCGCTGCTGGGGGCGGGGTTCATCGCCGCCGAGATCGTGTTCGGCATCCGTGCCGAACGCCTCGCCCGTCGCCTCGAGCAGGACGGCGAGCTTCCCACCGAGCAGCTGCCCCACGCCCCGAGCGGGCGGGTGGAGCGCTCGTCCGCCGATGCGCTCTTCCCGCGGTACCGGGCCGACGTCGAGGCGGCACCCGAGGACTGGCGCGCATGGTTCCGGCTCGCGCTCGTCTACGACGCGGCGGGCGACCGGCGCCGCGCGCGCTGGGCGACGCGCACCGCCATCCGGCTCGAGCGGATCAGGCCAGGCTCGCCTCGAGCGTGATCGGGATGCCGGTGAGCGCCCTCGAGACCGCGCAGTTCTCCTTGGCGTCGGTCGCGATCCGCTCGAAGTCGGCCTCGGAGATGCCGGGAACCTTCGCGCTCACGAGCAGATGGCTCCCCGTGATGCCCTCGCCGGGCTGGAACGTCACGGCCGCCGTGACCTGCAGGCTCTCCGGCGCGTAGCCCGCCCCGGCGAGGGCGAATGCGAACGCCATCGAGTAGCAGGCGGAGTGCGCGGCCCCGAGCAGCTCCTCGGGGTTGGTGCGACCGAGCTCGCCCTCGGAGCGGGCCGCCCAGGTGACGGGGAACTCGGCGGCATCGCTCGAGTCGAGGGAGGTCGTGCCCGATCCGTGGATCAGGTCGCCGAACCAGAGGGTTGTCGCTTCGCTCGTGACTGCCATGCGGCCACTCTAGGTCGCCAGGCCGTGTTGCTGAACCCCGCACCCGATGTGCGGTGTGCTCCGGGGGGCAGCGACGCGGCCTAGGCGCGGATGGTCGACGGGCTCCGACGGACGAGCCCCGCGCGCACGAGCAGCAGGTACAGCTGGCAGCCGAGGCAGTATCCGAACGCGCCGTTGAGGAACGCGGCGACGAACGCGGCTGAGGCCGCGGCCACGAGGCCGTAGGGAACCCCCGAGAGGTGCAGGACGACCCCGACGAGGGTGACGAGAGCGCCCACCCCCTGTGCGAAGGTCGGGGGTGCGGCGTCCTCCAGCTCCGCGGGCGGCGCGAGCCGGGGGCGGATCAGGCGGCGGAACAGCGCGGACCAGGGGTTGCGGGCGATGCCCGCCGCCGCGCTCCACACGAAGATCGCGGCGAGCACCACGAGCAGCAGGAACGCGGGCTGGAGCGCCCGATCGGCGAGGGTCGGCGCGACACCCCCGAGGAGGCCGAGCGCGACGGTCACGAGCAGCAGCACGGCCGTCACGGAGGCGGTGAACCGCGCGCCGCGCGGATCGATCCGGGTGGGACGGGGCGGGCGGGACATGTCAGCTCCTCGGGTCAGGCGGAGACGGCGGAGGCGGATGCGACGATGCGCCCCAGCTCCGCGCGGAGCTGGTCGGCGCGAACGGCGCCGCCGATGCGGGCGCGGGGACGTCCGGCGGAGTCGAGCACGAGCGTCGTCGGCGTCTGCAGGATGCCGAACCGGGCGGCGAGCTCGGGACGCTCGGCGACGTCGAGCTCGACGTGCGCGACACCGGGTGTGCGCGCGGCCAGCTCGTGGAGCACGCGCGCGGTCGCCCGGCATGGCGAGCAGTACTCGCTCGAGAACTGCAGGAGCGTCGCGCCCGCGGCGAGCTCGACACCGTCGAGAGCGACCGCATCCGTCGTCACGGTGCGGCGGACACGCCCCTGCGAGCTGCGCCACGCGAGGCCGAGCGCGGTCGACACGACGACGAGTGCGCCGACCACCGCGAGGGCCAGGAGCGGATCCATGGCGCCACGGTAGTCAGCCTCCCGACCGCGCGGGGGAGTGTGACCTTCCGTGACGCGAGGCGGGCGGATGCACCGCGGCGCGGCGACGCGCGCGGGTCGGCGGGCCCGGATATCGTGAGGCCGTGCCGGAGATCACGAGCGACGCGACCCCCATCCAGTTCCGTTCCGACATGACGGTCGAGCTCGTTCGGGCGAGTGCCCACGACTCCGACGTGCTGTTCGCGGCGAGGGTGTCGACGCAGGGCGAGAAGACCCTCGAGTCGGCCGCATCCGGCGCCGAGGCGACCGACCGCGACCGCGGGCTCATCAACTACCTCATGCGCGATCGTCACGGCTCGCCGTTCGAGCACAACTCGATGACCTTCTACGTGCAGGCGCCGATCTTCGTCTTCCGCGAGTTCATGCGCCACCGCATCGCCTCCTACAACGAGGAGTCGGGCCGCTACCGCGAGCTGCGCCCCGTCTTCTACGTGCCGGGTCCCGAGCGCCGGCTCGTGCAGGTCGGCAAGCCCGGCGCCTACGAGTTCGTGGAGGGCACCCCCGAGCAGACGGCGCTCGCCGTCGAGGAGTCGAAGGCCGCGGCGACGTTCGCCTACGAGGCCTACCAGCGGATGCTCGCGGCCGGCATCGCGCGCGAGGTCGCCCGCGGGGTGCTGCCGGTGTCCACCTACTCCTCGATGTACGTCACCATGAACGCCCGCTCCCTCATGAACTTCCTCTCGCTGCGCACGAAGCACCCGGAGTCGCATTTCCCCTCGTTCCCGCAGCGCGAGATCGAGCTCGTGGCGGAGCAGATGGAGGCCTTCTGGGCCGAGCTCATGCCGCTCACGCACGCCGCGTTCCAGGCGGGCGGGCGCGTCGCGCCGTAGCGCTGGGTCGCTGCCTACTGGAGCGACGAGGTCAGTCGCATGAGCGCGTCCAGCACCCGCCCGCCCAGCGGACGCGCCCGCCACTCCTGGAGAGTGAGTTCGCGGGAGTGCGCCCGGTAGGAGTCCTCGACGAGCCGCAGCGCATCGACGAAGCCGCGCCCGTGCACGAGCAGCGACACCTCCATGTTCAGACTGAACGAGCGGATGTCCATGTTGGACGAGCCGATCACCGCGATGTCGTCGTCGATCGAGAAGTGCTTGGAGTGCAGCACGGTCGGCGGACGGTAGAGGTGGATGCGTACGCCCGCACGCAGCAGTTCCTCGTAGTACGAGCGCTGCGCGTGGTACACCATCACCTGGTCGCCGATCTCGGAGACGAAGAGCTCGACCTCGACGCCGCGCGAGGCGGCGGTCACGATCGCGAGGCGGGTCGACTCATCGGGCACGAAGTAGGGGCTCGTGATCGAGATGCGGTGACGCGCGTTCTGCAGCAGGTAGACGAAGAGCTTGAGGTTGTTGTCGTTCTCGAAGCTCGGCCCACTGGGCACCACCTGCGCGTCGAGCAGCTCGGCCGGTGCCGCGGCCGGCACCGTCACGGGGGTCTCGTCGAGCGGCAGCAGCTCGTCGGTCTCGCTGAACCAGTCGCTCGCGAAGACGGCGTCGAGCTCGCGCACGACGGGTCCCTCGAGCCGCACCATGAGCTCCTTCCAGTGCAGGCCGCGCCGGACGTTCTTCGGCTTGAGGTAGCTCGAGTCGATGAGGTTGAGCGATCCGGTCCAGCCGATTCGGCCGTCGATCGTCACGAGCTTGCGGTGGTTGCGCAGGTCGGCCCGCTGCCACTGGCCCCGGAACGGGCGAAGCGGCAGCATCGCGTGCCACTCGGCGCCCGCGGCGCGCAGCGCCTCGATCGTCGCCCGGCGGTGCGGGTAGAGGAAGCCCGACAGGTGGTCGGAGAGCACGCGCACGGTGACCCCGCGGGCACTCGCACGACCCAGGGCGTCGATGAACGGCCGCGTCGTGTCGTCCAGCACGAGGATGAAGAACTCGACGTGCACCGCGGAGGTCGCGGCGTCGATGTCGGCCACCATCCTCCGGAAGGTCTCCGCATAGTCGGCTTCGAGTGATGCCTGTGTGCCGCCCACGATCGGCAGCGCGCCGAGCTCGCGGTTGAGTCGCACGGCCGAGGCGAGCGCCTCGGGCCACTCCTCGCGGTGCCCCACCTCCCATTCGCCGGGCGTGCGGTCGAGCACCGCCTGGTTCACCTCGAGCTGCCGTTCCCGGCGGCGACGCGGGAGCCGGCCGGCGCCGACCAGCAGGAACCACGCGATGCCGAGCAGGGGCACGAACGCGATCGCGAGGATCCAGGCGATGGCCGCCGACGGCGTCCTGCGGGCCGAGATGACGACGGCCGCCACGAGCACGATCAGAGCGTGCGCCGCGACGAGCAGCAGCGCGACGCCCTCACCGCTCACTTGGCGTCCTGGATCGGCATCACGACCTTCTTGACGATCAGCACGAGGGACGCCGATACGGGGCACGCGACGAGCGCGCCGAGCAGTCCGAGCAGCGTGCCGCCGATGAGCGCGCCGATGAGCACGAGCGATCCGGGGATCTGGATGGCCTTGCCGACGATCCGCGGGGTGAACACGTAGGCCTCGACCTGCATGTAGACGAGCAGGGCGAGGAGGGTGATCAGGCCCGTGGTCGGCGAGTTGAAGAACGCGACCGTCGTGCAGAGGATCGTCGAGATGACGGATCCGACGAGCGGGATGAAGGTGATCGGGAGCGCGAGCGCCGCGAGCAGCCCGGCGTAGCGCACCCCGACGGCGCTCAGCACGATGAAGGTGAACAGCGCGTTCATGATCGCGAGGATCACCATGCCGTTCAGGTACTTGCCCACCGAGGTGATGATCTGCTCCGCGATCTCGCGGAAGCCGCCGCGCCTGCTCGCGGGCACGAGGCGCACGAGCGCATCCTTCATCTGGTCGTGGCCGATGACGAAGTAGAGGGTCAGGGCGACCACGAAGATCACCGAGAACACGCCGTTGACGACGCCGAGCCCGACGCGGAGGGCGCCGCCGCCGACCGTCACCCAGAACGCCGGATCGGCGAGGGTCTCCTGCAGAAGCGCCACGAAACCGGTGAGCGCGCCGCCGAAGCTCTCGTTGAGGGAGATGAACCAGTCCTGGTCCTCGATCTGGTCGAGACCGTCGGGCAGGTAGGAGATGAACTTGCCGAGCTCGTCGATGACGACAGGCACCACGAGCCAGACGAGCAGCGCGACCAGCACCAGGAACCCGGCGAGCACGATGAGCAGCGCGACCACCTTCGACAGCCCCAACCGTTCGAGCCGCCACACGAGGGGTCTCAGCCCGAGCGACACGAACAGCGCGAGGAAGATGAGCGTGAGAGCTTGCGCGAGCGACGCGACGGCGAAGCCGAGCGCCAGGGCGAGCAGGACTCCCGTCGCCGCGATGAAGCCGAAACGGAACGGGCCTGCCTGCAGCAGGCGCGGGGTGGTGTCCATGGGCGTCGCCTTTCGATGCTGTGCTCACCCTAGGGCGTGGAGCCACCGCGTAGGAGACCCCTCGAGCCGACCGCGCCGGAGCCCGAGGTGGAACCGCTAGCCTGGAGACCGTGTCGACGCCAGATAACCCCTTCGGTCAGGTGCTCGTCGCGCTCGTGACCCCGTTCACGGCCGACGGCGAGGTGGACTGGTCCGACGTGGAGAAGCACGTGGACCATGTGGTCACCCACGGCGCCGACGGGATCGTCGTCACCGGCACCACCGGTGAGACCAGCACCCTCACCGACCCCGAGAAGGTCAAGCTCGTCGAGGTCGCGAAGGATGTCGCGGCCGGCCGCGCGAAGATCATCACGGGCGGCGGGTCCAACGAGACCGCGCACGCCATCGAGCTCTACAAGAAGAGCGAGAAGGCCGGCGCCGACGGCATCATGGTCGTCACCCCGTACTACAACAAGCCCACCCAGGCCGGCATCCTGACCCACTTCCGCATGGTCGCGGACGCCACCGACCTGCCGGTGATCCTCTACGACATCCCGGGGCGCACGGGCGTGCCGATCCGCTACGAGACGATCCTGCGCGCCGCGAAGCACCCCAACATCCGGGCGGTGAAGGACGCCAAGGGCGACCTCAGCGAGGTCAGCCGCGTCCTGAACCAGACGGACCTGATCTACTTCGCCGGCGACGACGCGAACGCCCTGCCGACGCTCGCCATCGGCGGCACGGGACTCATCGGCGTCACCGCGAACATCGCGCCGGCCCCGTACCGCACCATGGTCGATGCCGTGAACGCCAACGACCTGCGAACCGCGACCGAGGCGCACCGTGCCCTCGAGCCGCTCGTGCGCGCCACCATGACGCACGTGCCCGGCACCGTCGCGACGAAGTACATCCTCCACGGCCTCGGCCGCATCTCGAGCCCCCGCGTGCGCCTGCCGCTCGTCGGCCCCGAGGAGTCGGAGGCCGCCCTCATCGAGGACGAGATCGCCCTCGTCAAGCAGATCGACGGCGTCGACTTCAGCAACTTCCGCCCCGACCGGAACGCCGCCGCGGGCGGCGCGCTCCCCAAGGTCGCCGGCACCACCCGCTAGACCCCAGGAGGCCACGTGGCCATCGACGTCGTTTCCCCGCCGGAGCTCGCGCCCGGCACCCTTCGCGTGATCCCGCTCGGCGGGGTCGGCGAGATCGGCCGCAACATGACGGTCTACGAGATCGACGGCAAGCTGCTCATCGTCGATGCCGGCGTGCTCTTCCCGGAGGAGAACCATCCGGGTGTCGACCTGATCCTGCCCGACTTCGATCCGATCCGGGACCGCCTCGACGATGTGCTGGGGGTCGTGCTCACGCACGGTCACGAGGACCACATCGGCGCGGTGCCCTACCTGCTGAAGCTGCGCGGCGACATCCCCCTCTACGGCTCCCGGCTCACCCTCGCGCTCGTCGAGGCGAAGCTCAAGGAGCACCGCATCACGCCGACGCTCCGGGTCGTGACGGAGGGGGAGCGGATGCCGCTCGGCCCCTTCGACCTCGAGTTCATCGCGGTGAACCACTCCATCCCGGATGCGCTGGCCGTCGCCATCCGCACCGCCGCCGGCCTCGTGCTGCACACGGGCGACTTCAAGATGGACCAGCTGCCGCTCGACGAGCGGATCACCGACCTGCGTGCCTTCGCACGACTCGGCGACGAGGGGGTCGATCTCTTCCTGCCCGACTCGACGAACGCCGACGTGCCGGGATTCACGCCGCTCGAGCGCGACATCGGTCCCGTCATCGAGAGCGTCATCGCGAAGGCCCGTCGGCGTGTCATCGTGGCGAGCTTCTCGAGCCACGTGCACCGCGTCGAGCAGGTGCTGCACGCCGCCGCGGCCAACGGGCGCGTCGTGGCGCTCGTCGGACGCTCGATGGTGCGCAACATGGGCATCGCGGCCGAGCTCGGCTACCTGAAGGTGCCGGAGGGCGTGCTCGTCGACCTGAAGACGGCGCTCGAGCTGCCCGACGACCGCGTGGTGTTCATGAGCACGGGGTCGCAGGGCGAGCCGATGGCCGTGCTGGCGCGCATGGCGAACAACGACCACCGCATCGAGGTCGGCGCGGGCGACACCGTGATCCTCGCCTCGAGCCTCATCCCGGGCAACGAGAACGCGGTCTACCGCGTGATCAACGGCCTCACCAAGCTCGGCGCGAACGTCGTGCACAAGGGCAACGCGAAGGTGCACGTCTCCGGTCACGCGGCGGCGGGGGAGCTGCTGTACTGCTACAACATCCTCCAGCCGCGCAACGTCCTCCCCGTGCACGGCGAGGCGCGCCAGCTCGTGGCATCCGCCGCTCTCGCGATCGACACGGGCGTGCCGCGCGACAACACGATCGTGGGCGAGAACGGGGTGGTCGTCGACCTCGCGGGCGGCCTCGCCCGGGTGGTCGGCCAGCTCGACGTCGGCTACGTGTACGTCGACGGCTCGACGGTCGGCGAGATCACGGATGCCGACCTCAAGGACCGCCGGATCCTCGCCGAGGAGGGCTTCATCTCGATCTTCGTGGCGGTCGACCGTCAGACGGGGAAGGCCATCGTCGGCCCCGAGATCCAGGCGCGCGGCTTCGCCGAGGACGAGTCGGTGTTCGACGACGTGCGCCCGCAGATCGTGGCGGCGCTCGCGGAGGCGGCACGCAACGGCGTGACCGACCAGCACGGCTACAGCCAGGCCGTGCGGCGCACCGTGGGTCGCTGGGTCAACACGCAGCACCGCCGCCGCCCCATGATCATCCCGGTCGTGATCGAGGCGTGACCCTCAGGGGCATCCCCGAGTCGTCCCCGAATCCACCCCGAGGATGACGGCCAGGAGCGACGCCGTGGCGTAGCGTCGAGGTGAGCGACGCTCGACCGCCACCTTTCGTTGGGATGCGGTCGCCCGGCGTCGCTGCTTGGCTCGAACCGGGCGCGTCGCGAGGTGCGCCATCCGCACGTCGACAGGAGGGCCGCGTGGGCATCGCGCGCCGGTGGGTGTTCCCCATCATCTGGATGGTCATCTTCGCGCTCATCGGGGCCGCGCTCGTGAAGCTCGCGTTCTTCGCCGACACGAGCGCCGAGAGCGCGCCCGAGGTGCCGACCGGCACGATCACCGAACCGACCACGGTCGTCGAGACCGGCACCATCCACAACGACGTGACGATCGACGGCACGGTCGGCGCGGATGCGGCGGTGCCCGCTCGCGCGGCGATCTCCGGCGAGGTGCGCAAGGTCTCCGCGGCCGCGGGACAGTGGGTCGACGCGGGCGCCGAGCTCGCCCAGATCCGTGGGATGAACGAGGACGGCACGAACAAGTGGTCGATCCTCAAGGCGCCGATCTCCGGAACGCTCACCTCGTTCACTCTGCTCGTCGGGCAGCAGGTGGGCCTCGGCGACAGCCTCGCCCAGATCGCGCCCTCGACGTTCAACGTGACGGCGAGTCTCGCGCCCGAACAGCAGCTCCGCCTCACGACCCAGCCCACCGAGGCTCAGGTCACGATCACGGGCGGCCCGGCGCCGTTCACCTGCACGGGCCTCACGATCACGGCCGCCGCCGCCCCCACGACGCAGGACCCCGCAACCCCCGGGGGCGGATCCACGACGGTCGCGACCGTGCGCTGCGCAGTGCCGGCCGATGTGCGGGTCTTCGCCGGCCTCGCCGCGAAGCTCACGCTCGCGGGCGGCATCGCCGAGAACGTGCTCGTGATCCCGACCACCGCGGTCGAGGGCGGAAGCGGCACGGGCATCGTCTACGTGCCGTCCGCGGACGGCGGCGAGCCCGAGAAGCGCGAGGTGACGCTCGGCATCTCCGACGGCTCGATGGTCGAGGTCACGAGCGGGCTCGCGGCGGGCGACGAGATCCTGCAGTTCGTGCCGGGCGCTCTCGCCGATCCCGACCAGGGACAGATGGGCTTCGGGGGCTGAGCGTGAGCTTCCTCCGACTCGAGCAGGTCACCCGCTCGGTGCAGCTGCCCGACGGATCGAGGCTCGACATCCTGCGCGGCATCGACCTCGAGGTGGCGGTGGGCGACCACGTGAGCATCGTCGGGCGCTCCGGCAGCGGCAAGTCGACACTGCTCAACATCCTGGGACTCATCGACACCCCCACGAGCGGCAGCCTCGAGTTCGACGGCGTGCCGCTCGAGAGGCTCCGGATGGGGGCGCGCGACCGCAGGCGTGGTCGCGACGTCGGGTTCATCTTCCAGCAGTTCAACCTGCTGCCGCGGCGCACGGCCCTCGAGAACGTCATGACGCCCCTGCTGTACGCGAGCGGTCGCCAGTTCTGGCGACGCGAGCGGCTCGCGACCGAGATGCTCGAGCGGGTGGGCCTCGGTGCGCGCATCGGATCGACCCCCGACCAGCTCTCCGGCGGCGAGCAGCAGCGCGTCGCGATCGCGCGCGCCCTGGTGCGCGGTCCGCGCCTCATCCTCGCCGACGAGCCCACGGGCGCCCTCGATGTGGAGACCGGCGCGCAGGTGATGGCGCTGCTCGACGAGGTCGCCGAGTCGACCGGGGCCGCCCTCATCACGATCACCCACGACCCCAACATCGCGGCGCTCGCCCGGCGGCACTTCCGGCTGGACCGGGGCGTGCTCTCAGCGGCGGACGACGCGACGGCCGGGCTCGCGGACTTCGCGGAGGCGGCCCGATGAGCCTCGGAACCGCCGTGATCGGCTCGATCGTCGAGGCATGGTCCGAGCTGCGCGTGCACCGCACACGCGTGCTCCTGAGCCTCATCGGCGTGGGTGTCGCGGTCGCCGCGCTCACGGTGGTCGTCGCGGGCGGCGCCATCGCGACCCAGGTGACGACCGAGCAGTCGGAGCGCTGGAGCGGGCGACCGGCCACCTACCAGGTGCAGGCCTACAACCCCACGACGGGCGCGCAGGCGCCGAGCGGCGCCCTCGACACCGCGCTCGCCGAGGCCGCGACCCGCTACGACATCCGCTACTTCTCGCGCATGACGCAGGACTCGATCCAGGTGCAGCTGCCCGATGGCGTGTACATGGTGTCGGTCAGCGCCGTCGACCAGCCCTACGCCGCCATCCACCGGCTGCAGGTGATTGACGGCGGATGGTTCACCGAGCGCGACGCGGGACGGCTCGCCCCCGCGATGATCATCACGAGCGATCTCTGGAACCATCTCGGCGCGCCCGACCTTCGCACGCATCCGACGCTCGAGATCGTGACCGCTGAGCGCAACGTGACCGCCGTCATCACCGGCATCACAGAGTCCCCGCCGGGCACGCAGGGCGGCGACTTCGGCGCCTTCATGCTGCGCGACGCCTTCGACGCCGGCCGGTTCTCGCAGACGCCCCCGGATCAGCGGTATGCGCAGTACGAGCTATGGGTGCCCGCCGAGGTGGGGGAGGAGCTCAAGAACCGCATCTCCTCGGACGTGTCCTCCGCACTCGGGGAGGGGTGGCAGGTCGACCTGTACCGCAGCGACTACCTCGCCTACTCCGACCAGGATCCGCTGCTCGTGCTCAAGCTCTCGGTCGCCGGCGTCGCGGTTCTCGTGCTGCTGCTCGGCGCGCTCGGCCTCATCAACATCGCGCTCGTGACGGTGCGGCACCGCATCCGCGAGATCGGCATCCGGCGCAGCTTCGGGGCGACGGCGGGGCGCGTGTTCTTCGCGGTCATGATGGAGTCGGTCGTCGCGACGTTCGTGGCGGGGGCCATCGGCGTGCTCATCGCGGTCGCGCTCGTCAAGAACCCCTGGGTCACGGAGTGGCTCGACGCCTACCTGCAGGACGTCCCCGCGTTCCCCGTCGAGGCGGCGGTCATCGGGCTCGTCGCCGCGACCGCCGTTGGCGCGATCGCGGGGCTGCTGCCCGCGCTCGTCGCGGTGCGCGTCAAGGTCATCGACGCGCTGAGGCTGTAGGGGCGAGTGTCGCTCCCGGGGCGCGTCGGCGCCCGCGGATACCGTGAACCCATGGCCACGAGCACCCGGTCGACCTCGACGCGCGCCCGCACGAGCGGCAGCTCGCGCTCCTCGTCGTCGCGCTCCTCGTCGCGGGGGCCGCAGGGCACCAAGAAGCTGCCCGTCGCCCAGGAGAAGCCTGGGCTGCTGACCGCCGCCTGGATGGGCCTCGCGCACGTCGTGGGCGGCGCGGCACGGCTCTTCGGCAAGGAGGGGCTCGCCAAGGAGGAGCGCCGCGATGGCGTGCCCTTCCTGTTCTTCCTGCTCGCGATCGCCACGGCCTTCGTCGAGTGGTTCGCCCCCGCGAGCGACGTCGCGCGCGCCCTCGACAACTTCGGCTTCGGCGGACTGCTCGGTCGCGTCGCGTTCGCGCTGCCCGTGATCCTGCTCGTGCTCGCCGTGTGGCTGTTCCGGCATCCTTCGAGCGTTCACGACAACGGCCGCATCGGCGTCGGGCTCGTGCTGCTCATCACGAGCCTCGCCGCGCTCTGCCAGGTGTTCGGCGGCCTCCCCGCCCCCTCCGAGGGCGCCGCGGCGCTCTCGGCCGGTGGCGGGATCGTCGGCTGGATCGTCACCTGGCCGCTCGTCGTCGTCGGGATGCCGTGGCTCGCCGCCCTGCTGTCCTTCGGGGTGCTCTCGCTCTCGCTGTTCATCCTCACCAAGACGCCGCCGAACCGCATCGGCCCCCGCCTCCGCGAGCTCTACGCCTACCTGTTCGGTGCCGAGCTGCCCGCGCCCGAGGAGAAGCCGGCCAAGGGCAGGCGCGGCGCGGGCGAGCCGCAGACCGCCGAGTTCGGCACGCTCTCCGACCTCGGCCTCGAGCCCGACAACCCCGAGTCGATGCCGTGGTGGCGCCGGAACAAGCCCAAGGAGGAGTCGCCGGCCTTCGACACGCCCGTGCTGGGCCGCGAGCTCGAGACCGAGATCGTCGACCCGGGCGAGTCCCCGGTCGACTTCGACGTCGAGCTGCTCGAGGAGCTCGTGCGCGCCGAGGACGCCGTCAAGCGCTTCACGGGCGAGGTCGACACGGGCGCGACCGGGTTGCGGGACGACGCAGGGTTGCATGACGACGCCGGGCTCCTGCCCGGCTTCGGCACGGCGAGCGAGCGCGGCGAGGCGGGCGAGTTCGCGGAAGCCGTCCCCGTGGCGAGGCGCGCGGCCCCCGCAGCCCGCCCCTACCGGCTGCCCGCGGCATCCGTGCTCGGCGCCGGCACGCCGCCGAAGGCGCGCACGGCCGTCAACGACGAGATGATCGCCGCCATCACGAGCGTGCTCACCCAGTTCCAGGTGGACGCGAAGGTCACGGGCTTCACGCGCGGCCCCTCCGTCACCCGCTACGAGATCGAGCTCGGCCCGGGCGTCAAGGTGGAGCGCGTCACCGCGCTCAGCCGCAACCTCTCCTACGCCGTCGCCTCGAACGAGGTCAACATCCTCTCGCCGATCCCCGGCAAGAGCGCGATCGGCGTCGAGATCCCCAACCGCGACCGCGAGATCGTCTCCCTCGGCGACGTGCTGCGCTCCGGCCCCGCCGCCAAGAGCAACCACCCGCTCACCATCGGGCTCGGCAAGGACGTCGAGGGCGGGTTCGTGGTCGCCAACCTCGCCAAGATGCCGCACCTGCTCGTCGCCGGCTCCACAGGCTCCGGCAAGTCGAGCTTCATCAACTCGATGATCACCTCCGTGCTCATGCGCGCCAAGCCCGCCGAGGTGCGGATGGTGCTGGTCGACCCGAAGCGCGTCGAGCTCGCCGCCTATCAGGGCGTCCCGCACCTCATCACGCCCATCATCACGAACCCCAAGAAGGCCGCCGAGGCGCTGCAGTGGGTCGTGAAGGAGATGGACATGCGGTACGACGACCTCGCGTCGTTCGGCTTCCGCCACATCGACGACTTCAACCGCGCGGTGCTCGCGAACGAGATCCAGCTTCCCGCGGGGTCCGAGCGGGTGCTGCAGCCCTATCCGTACCTGCTCGTCGTCGTCGACGAGCTCGCCGACCTCATGATGGTCGCCCCGCGCGACGTCGAGGACTCGATCGTGCGCATCACCCAGCTCGCGCGCGCCTCCGGCATCCACCTCGTTCTCGCGACGCAGCGTCCGTCGGTCGACGTCGTGACGGGCCTCATCAAGGCCAACGTGCCCTCGCGGCTCGCCTTCGCGGTGTCGAGCATGACCGACAGCCGCGTCATCCTCGACCAGCCGGGCGCCGACAAGCTCATCGGGCAGGGCGACGGGCTGTTCCTGCCGATGGGCGCCTCGAAGGCGATCCGCGTGCAGGGCGCCTGGGTCACCGAGGACGAGATCCACGCCGTCGTCAAGCACGTCACCGACCAGGCCCGGCCCGAGTACCGCGACGACGTCGCGGCGGTCGTCGAGAAGCGCGAGGTGGATGCCGACATCGGCGACGACCTCGAACTGCTGCTCGAGGCGGCCACCCTCGTCGTCAACACCCAGTTCGGCTCGACCTCGATGCTGCAGCGCAAGCTGCGGGTCGGGTTCGCGAAGGCCGGTCGGCTCATGGATCTGCTGGAGTCGCGCGAGATCGTGGGGCCGTCCGAGGGCTCGAAGGCGCGCGACGTGCTCATCACGCCCGAGCAGCTGCCCGGCGTGCTCGCGCAGCTGCGCGGGGAGCCGGCACCGTCCGCGTCGGGCGGTGCCGCATCCGCCCCCGCCACGGCGGCTCCCGTCGATCCCGTCGAGGCCCAGTTCGACGGCTATCCTGTCGAGGAGGGCGACTCGGACGAGGACGCCTGGGGGCTGACCGGCAGGGAGTGACGCGTGACCGATCCCGTTCCGGATCCGGCGCCCGACGACCGTCGCCCCAACCCGATGCGCGGCCGCGTCGTGAGCCCGGGTGACACGCCCGCGAGCATGGGCAACATCGCCAACATCATCACGGTGGTGCGCATCCTGCTGGCACCTGTCTTCGTCTGGCTCATGGTGCTCGACGGTGGCGAGCTGGGGGTCTGGCGCTGGGTCGCGGGGGTCCTGTTCATCCTCTCGATCACGACCGACTCGGTCGACGGCTTCCTCGCGCGCCGCAACAACCTGGTGACCGACTTCGGCAAGCTCGTCGACCCCATCGCCGACAAGATCCTCGTGGGTGCCGCGCTCGTGACCCTCTCGGTGCTCGGGGAGCTGTGGTGGTGGGTCACCATCGTGATCCTCGTGCGCGAGTTCGGCATCACGATCTTCCGCTTCCTCATGCTTCGCGACCATGTGATCCCGGCGGGCTTCCTCGGCAAGCTCAAGACCGTCGTGCAGTCCGTCGCCGTCTCGTTCGCGCTCGTGCCGCTCTGGACCGTTCTGGGCGACTGGGTGCTCTGGGTCAACTGGGTGCTCATGGGCGTCGCCCTCGCGCTGACCGTGGTGAGCGGCGTCCAGTACCTGTGGGATGCCTGGCGGGTGACGCGCGCGGCGAGGACGGCGCGATGAGCCCGCGTCCGCTCGCCGAGCGGATCGTGGCGGAGCTCGCCCGGCGCGACGAGCGCGTCGCCGTGGCGGAGTCGCTCACCGGCGGGCTGCTCGCATCCGCTCTCGTCGACGTACCGGGCGCGTCCGAGGTGTTCAGCGGGGGAGTGGTCGCCTACGCGACGGGGCTCAAGACCTCTTTGTTGGGGGTGGACGCCGAGCTGCTCGAGGCGCGCGGTGCCGTCGACCCCGAGGTGGCGCGCCAGATGGCCGTGGGTGTCAGGGAACGGGCGGCGCTCGACGGGCGACCGGCCGATCGCGCCCTCGCGACGACGGGCGTCGCGGGACCCGACCCGCAGGACGGCCAACCGCCGGGCACCGTGTGGCTGGGCTACGCGGATGCGCGGGGGTCGGAGGCGAGACCGCTGCAGGCGGCAGGTGGCCGTGAGGCGATCCGCGCCGCGGCGGTCGACGCCGTCCTCGCCCTCCTCGCGGAGCAACTCGGGCTCCTCGCGGAGGGATGACGGAATATTGCGGTTTCGATCTCGTTACACCTGGTGACTTCACGGCGGGATCCGAGCCTGCAGGATTTAGAGTTTCTGCAACGGACGGGTAGCCTTGGCCACCCGATCGGCGCCCGCAGGTCACAGACAAGGAGGAACACCACATGGTTCTGGTTCGACAGGAACTCGGCGATGTCCTCCGCGACTTCCGTCTGCAGAAGGCCATGACGCTGCGTCAGGTGGCGAGCCGCGCGAGCGTCGCCCTGGGATACCTGAGCGAGGTGGAGCGCGGCCAGAAGGAGGCGAGCTCCGAGATCCTCGCCTCTGTCGCCGACGCGCTCGACACCCCGGTGTCGGTCATCATGCGCGAGGTCGGCGACCGGCTTGCGGTCATCGAGGGCGTCAGCTCGGTGCCCGACACCCTCCCGGACGAGCTGGTCGCGGAGTTCGACGCGGATCTCGCGATCCGCTGATCGTCCCGAGTCTCCGACGCCCCGGCTCCGCGCCGGGGCGTCGTCGTCTGCGCGGGGCCGTAGCCTGGAGATGAGATGAAGGTCAGCGAGTTCCACCGGGCGGTCGTCGAGGAGTTCGGCGCCTTCGGGCGCGTGCTCGTGCGCGACTCGGTCATCGTCGCCCTCGGCAATCGCACGCCCGAGGACGCCCTCGAGGCCGGCGTCCCGGCGGGCGAGGTGTGGCTCGCGCTGTGCCGCGCTCAGGAGGTGCCGCGCGAGCGCTGGCACGGGGCCGGGCTGGGCGAGCCGCGCGACTGACCGCGACACGCCGACATCCTCTCGAACATCGGTTCGATTCTCTGTAGTCTCCTCCACAGGATCCGTCGAAGAACAGTTGTCGACAGTTCCGCCCGTCGCTCCCTCGGGATGTCGGTGGGCGGGCGTAGCGTCGGCCCCGTCACCGAGATGGAGACACCAGCCCTGTCGCGAGAGCGCCGACCTTGCACCACCGGTCGGCGAAGGGCCGGCAGCCGATGGGCGCATGGAACACGACACAGAAGGAGACCGGGCACATGCCTACACCTGCAGACCGCGAGAAGGCCCTCGAGGTCGCCCTCGCTCAGATCGACCGCCAGTTCGGCAAGGGAACCGTCATGCGGCTCGGCAGCGACGAGCGCGCGCCCGTCGCCGTCATTCCCACGGGTTCCATCGCGCTCGACGTCGCGCTCGGAATCGGGGGTCTGCCCCGGGGCCGCATCGTCGAGATCTACGGCCCGGAGTCCTCGGGCAAGACCACGCTCACGCTGCATGCCATCGCCAACGCGCAGCGCGCCGGCGGTATCGCGGCGTTCATCGACGCGGAGCACGCGCTCGACCCCGAGTACGCCAAGAAGCTCGGCGTCGACATCGACGCGCTGCTCGTCTCGCAGCCCGACACGGGGGAGCAGGCGCTCGAGATCGCCGACATGCTCGTGCGCTCGGGCTCCATCGACCTCATCGTCGTCGACTCGGTCGCGGCGCTCGTGCCGAAGGCCGAGATCGAGGGCGAGATGGGCGACAGCCACGTCGGCCTCCAGGCACGCCTCATGTCGCAGGCGCTCCGCAAGCTCACGGGTGGTCTCAACCAGACCCAGACCACGATGATCTTCATCAACCAGCTGCGCGAGAAGATCGGCGTGTTCTTCGGCAGCCCCGAGACCACCGCGGGCGGCAAGGCGCTCAAATTCTACGCATCGGTGCGCCTCGACATCCGTCGCATCGAGACCCTCAAGGACGGCACCGAGGCGGTCGGCAACCGCACACGCGTCAAGGTCGTCAAGAACAAGATGGCGCCGCCCTTCAAGCAGGCCGAGTTCGACATCCTCTACGGGGTCGGCATCTCGCGCGAGGGCAGTCTCATCGACTACGGCGTGGAGCACGAGATCGTGCGCAAGTCCGGTGCCTGGTACACCTACGACGGCGACCAGCTCGGCCAGGGCAAGGAGAACGCCCGCAACTTCCTGCTGGAGAACCCGGACATCGCCGCCGAGATCGAGCAGAAGATCCTCGCGAAGCTCGGCATCGGCGCGGCGGCGAAGGCGGCCCAGGCGGCGAACGTCGACTCCCTCGAAGACAAGCTCGCGGCCCGCAAGGCCTCGGGCGAGTAGCCCCGAGCCCGCGAAGGAGCACGACCATGGACGAGACCGACGGCCGCCTGGCACCCGTCAGCTACCTGTTCGGCCCACGGCCGTCGGTCTCGTCCGTTCCGGCCGCCGGTGCTCTTCACGAGCGCGGTGACGAGGAGCGACACCGCGAGATCCGCGAGGGCGGGGAGTTCGACGAGCCGGGCTGGACCGACGAGTGGGGTTCCGATGTCGACGACGCGTGCGCCCGGCTGAGCGACACGGAGCGCGACGTCGCCCTCGACGCGGAACGGATCTCGCTCAAGGCGCTCGCCCGACGTGACCTCTCGCGTCGCGAGCTCGAACGCGCCCTGCGCGACGGCGGCGTCGACGAGGAGGGCATCGCTCGGGAATGCGACAGGTTGACCCGCGTCGGTCTCCTCGACGACGGGGCACTCGCGCAGAAGCTCGTCGCGACCCTCCAGGAGCGCAAGGCGCTCGGCCGCACGGCGATCGCCGCCGAGCTGACCCGCCGGCTGCTTGCCCCCTCCGCGATCGAGTACGCGCTCGACCTCGTCGACACGGGAGACGAGCTCGCCCGTGCTCGAGAGCTCGCCCGCAAGCGAGCCACCCAGCTCGGCGGCCTCGACCGCGACGCGGCCGTCCGGCGGCTGAGCGGGTACCTGGCCCGTCGCGGCTACTCGGGCAGCACTGTTCGCGCCGCCGTGGAGGAAGCGCTGCCGGTGCGCTCCGCCGGGTCCGTCGTCCGCTTCCGCTAGCCGCTTCCGCGACGGGTGCGGGGCCGGAGGCAGTATCCGGCGCTCGGTCCCACCGCGGCCGGTCGACGTAGACTGACGGCACCATGACCCTGCTCGACGCCGCAACGGACCGGTCTCAGACCGCGCCGCGCACCTACGAGGTGCGCACCTTCGGCTGCCAGATGAACGTGCACGACTCCGAGCGTCTCTCGGGGTCACTCGAGGCCGCCGGCTATGTGCGCGCCACCGAGGGCGACGCCGACATCGTCGTCATCAACACCTGCGCGGTCCGCGAGAACGCGGACAACAAGCTCTACGGCACCCTCGGCCACCTCGCCAACACGAAGCGCCAGCACGAGGGCATGCAGATCGCGGTCGGCGGATGCCTCGCGCAGAAGGACAAGAACGTCATCCTCGAGAAGGCGCCGTGGGTCGACGTCGTCTTCGGCACCCACAACATGGGCGCACTGCCCACACTCCTGGAGCGTGCGCGCCACAACGGCGAGGCGCAGCTCGAGATCCTCGAATCGCTCGAGGTCTTCCCGTCCACCCTGCCCACCCGCCGCGACAACACCTACTCCGGGTGGGTGTCGATCTCCGTCGGCTGCAACAACACCTGCACCTTCTGCATCGTGCCGTCGCTGCGGGGCAAGGAGAAGGATCGCCGGCCCGGCGACATCCTCGCCGAGGTGCAGGCGCTCGTCGACGACGGCGCCATCGAGGTCACCCTCCTCGGGCAGAACGTGAACTCCTACGGCGTCGAGTTCGGCGACCGGCAGGCCTTCGGCAAGCTGCTGAGAGCGGCAGGGGAGATCGACGGGCTCGAGCGCATCCGCTTCACGAGCCCCCATCCGGCCGCGTTCACCGACGACGTCATCGACGCGATGGCCGAGACGCCCACCGTCATGCCGCAGCTGCACATGCCGCTGCAGTCGGGCTCCGACCGCATCCTCAAGGCGATGCGCCGCTCCTACCGCTCGGAGCGCTTCCTCGGCATCCTCGACCGGGTCCGCGCGCGCATCCCGCACGCCGCCATCACGACCGACATCATCGTCGGCTTCCCGGGAGAGACCGAGGAGGACTTCGCGGAGACCCTCCGGGTGGTCGAGCAGGCGCGCTTCGCGTCTGCCTTCACGTTCCAGTACTCCATCCGGCCTGGAACACCCGCCGCGACCATGCCCGAGCAGCTGCCCAAGGCGGTCGTGCAGGAGCGCTACGAGCGGCTCATCGAGCTGCAGGAGCGCATCTCGGGCGAGGAGGCGCAGAAGCTCGTCGGCACACCCGTCGAGGTGCTCGTCGCGAGCGGCGAGGGGCGACGAGACGAGCAGACGCGCCGGATGTCCGGCCGCGCCGAAGACAACCGGCTCGTCCACTTCGACGTGCCCGAAGGCGGCGCCATGCCGCGCCCCGGCGACGTCGTGAGCGTGACCGTGACCCGGGCGACGCCGTACTACCTGATCGCCGCACCGTCGGGCGACGCCCTGCCGATCCGCCGCACGCGCGCCGGCGACGCGTGGGACCGCGCCGAGGCCGAGTCCTGCGCGGTGCCGAGCCCGGCCCCCTCCGGCGCCCGCACCGTGAACCTCGGGCTCCCCGGACTCCGCCCCGAGTGAGCAGCCTCGTCGCCGTGGTCGGCGCGACCGGCACCGGCAAGTCGGAGGCGGCGCTGCGGCTGGCGGAACGCATCATCGGCGCGGGAGGCGCCGCCGAGATCGTCAACGCGGATGCGATGCAGCTGTACCGGGGCATGGACATCGGCACGGCGAAGCTGCCGCCCGAGGAGCGGCGGGGCATCCCGCACCATCTGCTCGACGTCCTCGACGTGACCGACGAGGCCGCCGTCGCCGAGTACCAGCCGCGCGCCCGGGAGGCGATCCGGGAGGTCCACGCTCGGGAGGCCACGGCGATCCTCGTCGGCGGCTCGGGGCTGTACGTGTCGAGCGTGATCTTCGACCTCCGTTTCCCGCCGCGCGACGACGCGCTGCGCCGGAGCCTGGAGGATGAGCTCGAACGCGACGGGGCGGGGGTGCTCTTCGCCCGGCTCCGCGCTATCGACCCGGGGACGGCGGCGCGCATCGACCCCCGCAACGGACGCCGGCTCGTCCGCGCGCTCGAGGTGCTGGAGCAGGGCGCCAGCACGCACGGGGCCGCGCTGCCGGCGGAGCCCCGTCTGTGGCACGCGGACACGCGCATCCTCGGGATCGAGCTCGCCCGCGAGGAGCTCGTGACGCGGCTCGACGAGCGCGTCGAGCGGATGTGGGCACGCGGCATGCTCGACGAGGTGGAGTCCCTGCGCGCCCGGGGTCTCGAACGCGGCGTGACCGCCCGCCGAGCGATCGGCTACGCACAGGCCCTCGCTCAGCTCGACGGCCGGCTCGACCGCGACGAGGCCGTCGCCGAGACGAGCGCGCTCACCCGGCGGTACGCGCGGCGACAGGTCTCCTGGTTCCGTCGATATCCCGGGATCGAGTGGATGCGGGCCGACGAGGTGGCGCAGCTCGAGGTCTGACTCGGCGGACGATGTCGTCGGCCGCTGCCACGATGCGCGAGTGACGACGTACTACTACACCGCATCCAGCCTGGACGGGTTCATCGCGACCCCCGACCACTCCCTCGACTGGCTGCTCTCGCGGAGCATCGACGATGCCGGGCCCATGCACTACTCGGCCTTCGAGCGCACGATCGGCGCGATCGCCATGGGCGCGTCCACCTACGCGTGGCTGCTCGCCCACGGCGGCCGCGAGAAGTGGCCGTACGAGCGGCCGGTGTGGGTGTTCACCCATCGCGCGCTGGAGGTGCCCGCCGGCGCCGACGTGCGTGCCGTCGAGGGCGATGTCGTCCCCGTTCACCGCGAGATGACCGCGGCCGCGGAGGAGCTGGGGATCTGGGTCATGGGCGGCGGCGAGCTGGCGGGTCGGTTCGCCGACGCCGGCCTGCTGGACGAGGTCTGGGTGCAGTTCGCCCCCGTGACGCTCGGGGCCGGGTCGCCGTTGCTTCCGCGCGCACTCGAGCTGGAGCTCGTGGAGTCCGCGCGCAACGTCGACTTCTCGTGCGCTCGCTACCGGGTGCTGAGCGGCCGCGGCGCCGCCGGTAGGCTTCCCGGGTGAGCATCGAGATCGCCTTCACCAAGGGGCACGGCACGGGCAACGACTTCGTGCTGTTCAGCGACCCCGACGGGGCGATCGAGCTCGACGCCGCGCAGCTCGCGGCCCTCGCCGACCGGCACTTCGGCGTCGGGGGCGACGGGGTCATCCGCGCGGTGCGATCCGCCGCGCTGCGCGAGGGCGCCGCGGTCCTCGCCGAGAATCCCGCGGCCGAGTGGTTCATGGACTACCACAACGCCGACGGCAGCCCCGCCGAGATGTGCGGCAACGGCATCCGCGTGTACGGCGCCTACCTGCTGGCCGAGGGCCTTCTCGAGCTGGAGATCGGCGAGACCGTGCCGATCGGCACGCGTGGGGGTGTGCGCACGCTCACCCGCACCGAGGAGGGCTTCGAGGTCGACCTCGGTCCCTTCGTGGTCGCGGGGGAGGCCATGGTGTCGGCCCGCCGGCTCGACGTCGACCGTCCGGGGCTCGCCGTCGGTGTCGGCAACCCGCACGTCGTCGTCGCACTCGCCGACGACGCCGAGCTGGAGGCGCTCGACCTCGGCGAGGCGCCCCTCGTCACCCCGCCACCGCCGGACGGCGCCAACGTCGAGTTCGTCGTCCCCGGCGAGCCGCTCGTCACGAGCGGCACGGGTCGCATCCGGATGCGCGTGCACGAGCGCGGCAGCGGCGAGACCCTCTCGTGCGGCACGGGCGCCGCAGCCGCGGCCCTCGCCACCCGATCCTGGGCGGGAGAGGGCGCGCCGGATGCCTGGCGCGTGCGCGTGCCCGGCGGCGAGGTGGGCGTGCGTGTCGCCGATGGCCACGTGCACCTGAGCGGCCCCGCGGCCCTCGTCTTCGACGGGACGGTCTCGCTCTAGGGCAGCTCGATCGGCTCGGTCAGTCCGGAGCCCGAACGGTGCCGCACACGGAGCACACGGAAGCCTTTGCTCGTCGCCGCGCGCAGCACCGTGAAGTCGGCGGGGAGCTCGCCCTGCAGCCAGCGGTGCAGCGAGTCGGAGCCGAGGTTGCGGGCCACGACGAGCCACGCATCCGATCCCGCGTCCAGCCGCGGCAGCCAGCTCGACAGCATCGCGTGGAGCTCGTTCTTGCCGACCCGGATGGGCGGATTCGACCAGATGGTGCGGAAGCTCACGTCGTCGGGAACATCCTCGGGGCGACACACGTTGACATTGTCGAGGCCCAGCGCCTCCGCGTTGCGGCGCACGAGGTCGAGGGCCCGCTCGTTGACGTCGACCGCCCACACGGTGGCGCGAGGCGACTCGAGCGCCAAGGTCAGGGCGATGGGCCCCCACCCGCAGCCGAGGTCGAGGAAGTGCCCGCCGGGTGGCGGTGCCGGGGTGTGGGCGAGCAGCACCTGAGTGCCGACGTCGACACGCTCGGGGCTGAAGATGCCGTTTGCGGTCGTCACCTCCAGGTCACGGCCCGCGAGACGCACGGAGATGGTCCGGAGCACCGCGTCGCCGGAGGGCGACGCCGAGAAGTAGTGCTCGGACGACATGCAGAGAACCTACCGAAAACGAGTGACTAGGGTTAACCGGATCATGAGCGAATCCCGCGATACTTTCGAGACCGCGCCGGGCGAGGACGCCCCGCGCGACGCGCTCGACCGCATCCTGGCGACCGAGGGCGCGCAGGCGAGCCTCCACGTCTTCGGTGCCCGCGCCGCCGCCCTCCAGGACGAGGCGACGGCGGTCGGAAGCGACCGCGACGGCGAGCAGTTCGACCGCGAGGAACGTGCCGCGCTGCGTCGTGTCGGCGGGCTCTCGACGGAGCTCGCGGATGTCACCGAGGTCGAATACCGCCAGGTGCGCCTCGAGAACGTGGTGCTGATCGGCGTCTACACGCCGTCCGACTCGCTCGAGGACGCCGAGAACTCGCTGCGCGAGCTCGCCGCCCTCGCCGAGACCGCCGGTGCGGTCGTTCTCGACGGCGTGCTGCAGCGCCGGCCGCATCCCGACCCCGCCACCTACCTCGGCCGGGGCAAGGTGGCCGAGCTGGCCGACATCGTCGCCGCGCTCGGCGCCGACACGGTCGTCGCCGACACGGAGCTCGCGCCGAGCCAGCGGCGTGCCCTCGAGGACGCTGTCAAGGTCAAGGTCATCGACCGCACCGCCGTCATCCTCGACATCTTCAGCCAGCACGCGAAGTCGCGCGAGGGCAAGGCGCAGGTGGAGCTCGCCCAGCTCGAGTACCTGCTCCCGCGGCTCCGCGGATGGGGTGAGTCGATGTCCCGCCAGGCCGGCGGTCAGGCCGCAGGCGGCCAGGGCATGGGCTCCCGCGGCCCCGGTGAGACGAAGATCGAGCTCGACCGGCGCCGCATCCACTCGCGCATGGCGAAGCTGCGCCGCCAGATCAAGGGCTTCGCGCCCGGTCGAGCGGCCAAGCGCGCCAACCGCGACCGGTTCCAGGTGCCCGCGGTCGCGATCGCGGGCTACACGAACGCGGGCAAGTCGAGCCTGCTGAACCGCATCACACGCGCCGGCGTGCTCGTCGAGAACACCCTCTTCGCGACCCTCGACCCGACGGTCCGCCGCAGCCGCACGCCCGACGGGCGCGCGTTCACGATCGCCGACACGGTCGGCTTCGTGCGGAACCTCCCGCACCAGCTCGTCGAGGCGTTCCGGTCGACGCTCGAGGAGGTCGCCGCATCCGACCTCGTGCTGCACGTCGTCGACGGCAGCCACCCCGACCCGGCCGCGCAGATCGCCACCGTGCGCGACGTGCTCGGCGACGCCGGCGCACGCGAGGTGCCCGAGCTCATCGTGTTCACGAAGTCCGACCTCGTCGACGCCGACCGCCGCATCCTGCTGCGCGGCCTCGAGCCCGACTCGGTGTTCGTCTCCGCGCGCACGGGCGAGGGCGTCGAGGAGCTCCTGGAGGAGATCGGCCGTCGGCTGCCCGAGCCCGACGTCGAGCTCGAGGTCGTCATCCCGTACGACCGCGGCGACCTCGTCGCGCTCGCACACGACCGGGCGCGGGTGCTCGAGACGAGCTACGAGGAGACCGGCACGCGGATGCGCGTGCAGGCGAGCGAGGCCGTGGCGCACCAGCTCGAGGCGGCCGCGACCCCCGCGTAACGCGTCGAAACACAGCGCGGGCGGGGGTTAGCCTGGATGTCGCCGCGCGCCGCGCGGCTGGAGCGACAGCCGAGCCCGGCATCCGCCCCGTGAGCTCGCGCGCCCGCGCGACGGTGAACGGAGGATGCATGACGGGAGACGCCGCCTGTCCGACGTTCTCGTTCGAGCTCTTCCCGCCGCGTGACGCGCAGGCGGAGACCGCGCTCGTCGCCGACACGCTTCCCGCGCTCGTCGGGGCCGGTCCCGAGTTCATCTCCGTGACCTACGGGGCGAGCGGCACGACGCGCGGTGTCTCGCTCGACGTGCTGCGCCGGCTGCTCGCGACCCCCGTGAAGCCGATGGCCCACCTCACCTGCGTCGGCTCGTCCTACGCCGAGGCCGGCCGCCTCATCCGGGAGTTCCTCGACGCGGGCGTCACGAGCTTCCTCGCGCTGCGCGGCGACCCGCCCGCGGGAGTGTCCGAAGACGAGGCGTTCCTCGGCGACCTCGGCAGCGCGGGCGAGCTCGTGCAGCTCATCCATCGCGTCCAGAAGGAGCGCGTGCCGTTCCGGCAGCTCGACGTGCCCGGCGTCCCCGGCGCGAAGCGCCTCGCCTCCGGGGAGAAGGTCACGATCGCGGTCGCCGCGTTCCCGAACGGCCACCCCCGCTCCCGCTCCCGCGCGCAGGACCTCGACACGCTGCTCGCGAAGGAGGCGGCGGGCGCCAACCTCGCCATCACGCAGCTGTTCTTCGAGGCGGACGACTACCTCGGCTTCGTCGACGACGCGCGTGCCGCGGGGGTCACCATGCGCATCCTCCCGGGCATCATGCCCGTGCTGAGCGTGCCGCGGCTGCGCCGCATCCTCGACCTGACGGGGGAGCGCGAGCCGACGGCGCTGCTACGCGAGCTCGAGGCCAGCGGCGACCCCGCATCCGTCGGCGTCGCGCACGCCGCTCGACTCGGGCGCGCCCTACTCGACGGCGGCGCGCCCGGACTCCACCTCTACACCTTCAACCGGCACGAGGCACCGCTCGCGGTGCTCGAAGGCGTCGGTCTCCTTCCCCAACCCGCACGAATCGGAGAGCATTCAGCATGACCGCAGCATTCCCCGCCGGGACGATCCTCGGCTACCCGCGCATCGGCCGCCGCCGCGAGCTCAAGCGCGCCGTCGAGGCGTTCTGGGCCGGCCGTATCGATGCCGATGAGCTCGAGCGCGCGGCATCCGAGCTCCGCGGGGCGACCCGGGAACGGCTCGCCGCGCTGGGGCTCGGTCGCGACGACTCCTCGATCCCCGAGTCGTTCTCCTACTACGACCAGGTGCTCGATGCGGCCGTCACGGTCGGTGCGATCCCGAGCCGCTTCGCGGACCTCGTGGGGGAGGACGGCGGCGTCGACCTCGCCGGGTACTTCACGATCGCGCGCGGCGAGGGCGAGCGGGCACCGCTCGAGATGACGAAGTGGTTCGACTCGAACTACCACTACCTCGTGCCCGAGATCGGCCCGGAGACCGTGTTCCGCCTCGCGGGCGACCGCCTCGTGCGCGAGGTCGCCGAGGCGAAGGCGGCCGGTTTCGTCACCCGCCCCGTCGTCGTCGGCCCCGTCACCTTCCTCCTGCTGTCGAAGGCGAGCGACGAGGCACCGGAGGGATTCCAGCCGCTCTCGCGCCTCGAGGACCTGCTACCCGTCTACCGTGAGCTCCTCGCGAAGCTCGCCGAGGCCGGCGCGGAGTGGGTGCAGCTCGACGAGCCCGCCCTCGTGTCCGAGTCGCTCGGCGCCCCGCGCGGCGAGGTGCTCGCCGCCGCCCAGACCGCCTACGAGGCGCTCGGTCAGCGACGACCGCTCGGCGTCCTCGTGGCGGCGCCGTACGGCTCGCTCGACGACGCGCTGCCGGTGCTGCAGGCGGCGCCGATCGATGCGATCGCCCTCGACCTCGTGAAGGGCGAGGTGCCCGCGGGCGGCTCGACCGACAAGGTGCTCGTAGGTGGCGTCGTCGACGGCCACAACATCTGGCGCGGCGACCTCGAGGCCGCCTTCGCCAAGCTCGAGCGGCTGCGGGAGGTCGCCTCCACGGTCGCGGTCGGCACCTCCACCAACCTGTTCCACACGCCGCACGACGTCGAGGACGAGCCGGAGCTCTCGGCGCAGCTGAAGAGCTGGCTCGCCTTCGCCGACCAGAAGGTCGCGCAGGTCGCGACCCTCGCGCGCGGGCTCTCCGAGGGGCGCGACGCGATCCGGGCGGAGCTGGATGCCGCATCCGACGCGCTCGAGGACCGTCGCACGGCGCCCGGGGTGCGCGACGGCGCCGTGCGCGAGCGCGCGGCGGCCCTCGGCGCCGACGCGTTCTCGCGGGGGGACTACGCGGCCCGCCGCGCCGCGCAGGACATCGCCCTGCGCCTGCCGCCGCTTCCCACCACCACGATCGGCTCCTTCCCGCAGACGGGCGACATCCGCCGCGAGCGCGCTCGCTTCGCGAAGCAGGAGATCACCCAGGAGGAGTACGAGGGCTTCCTCAAGAAGGAGATCGAGGATGTCGTGGCGCTGCAGGAGCGCATCGGCCTCGACGTCATCGTGCACGGCGAGCCCGAGCGCAACGACATGGTGCAGTACTTCGCGGAGCACCTCGACGGCTTCGCCGTGACCCAGAACGGTTGGGTGCAGTCCTACGGCTCGCGCGCGACGCGCCCCTCGATCCTGTGGGGCGACGTGTCGCGGCCCGCGCCCATCACGGTGCGCTGGTCGACCTTCACACAGGGCCTCACCGGGAAGCCGGTCAAGGGGATGCTGACCGGCCCCGTCACGATCCTCGCCTGGTCGTTCGTGCGCGACGACCAGCCGCTCGGGGAGACCGCCTACCAGGTGGCGCTCGCACTGCGCGACGAGATCGCCGACCTCGAGGCGGCGGGGATCGGCGTCATCCAGGTGGACGAGCCGGCGCTGCGCGAGCTCCTCCCGCTCAAGAAGCGTGACCAGGCGGCGTACCTCGACTGGTCGGTGTCGTCGTTCCGGCTCGCGACGAGCGGGGTCGAGGACCGCACCCAGATCCACACCCACCTCTGCTACTCGGAGTTCGGGGTCGTCCTCGACGCGATCGACGGCCTGGACGCCGACGTCACCTCGATCGAGGCGGCCCGCAGCCGTATGGAGGTCGTGCCGGAGCTCGAGCGGAGCGGCTTCGGGCGCGGCATCGGGCCGGGGGTGTACGACATCCATTCGCCGCGCGTGCCGAGCACGGCGGAGGTGCGCGAGCTCATCGGCATCGCGCTCGAGGCGATCCCCGAGCGGCAGCTGTGGATCAACCCCGACTGCGGTCTCAAGACCCGCGGCTACGCGGAGACCGTCGCCTCGCTCGAGAACATCCTCGAGGCCACGCGGGAGGCGCGCGCCTCGCTGGGCGCCTGACGGCTCCCACGTATCCCTCAGACGGGGTAGGGCGCCCGCCCAGGCGGGCGTCCTAGCCTCGTGGCGTGCAGCTGGCAGTTCACGAGTCCGGGTCCGGACCACGCACCGCGGTCCTCATCCACGGCATCATGTCGGACCACCGCGCGTGGCACCGCGTGAGCGCCGAGCTGGTGGCGAAGGGCTTCCGCGTCCTCGCGGTCGACCTCGCCGGGCACGGCGCATCCCCGCGTTCGCGGCGCTACACGCCGCGTGGCTGGGCGGATGACGTGGTCGAGACCGTGACGCCGCTGCTCGACGGCCCTCCCGACCTCGTCATGGGGCACTCGCTCGGCGGGCTCGTCGCCTCGCTCGCCGCCGATCGCCTCGCTCCGCGCGCCGCGATCTACATCGACCCGGCCTTCGCCTTCCCGCGCGGCATCCGTGGGGTGCTGTTCAAGTTCGCGTTCGCGCTCGCGCCGCGCCCTCGACGCGCGGCGCTCGTGCGCTGGAACCCGCGCTGGAGCGCGGAGGACGTCGAGATCGAGCTCGCGACCCTGCGCGACTGGGACAAGCGCACCATCCTGGGCTTCGCCGACAGCCGTCCCATCGTGCCTCCGCTGCGGCTCGTGGCGCCGAGTCTCGTGGTGCTGGCCGAGAAGAGCTTGCTCATCACGGATGCGGCGGCGGCTCGGCTGCGCCGCCTCGGCATGACCGTCGAGACGGTGGCGGGCTCGGGTCACACGGTATTCCGCGACGACCACGCGGGCTTCATGCGGCTCGTCGCCGGCTGGCTCGCCCAGCACGAGCACGCCGCCGCACGCTAGTCCGGCCGGCCCGACGCTGGAGGGTCGTCGAGCCGGCCGGAACCGGTTGCGCGCTACCGCGGCGTCGACTGCGAGGTGATCTCGAGCTCGCCCGAGACGATCTTCGCCTTGACGGCGTCGAGGTCGCCCTGCAGCGTCGACTTCACCTTCGAGCTCCAGTCGTGGAACGGCGCGATGCCGATGCCGTCGTTGGCGAGGGTGCCGATGAAGGGCGTGTTGTCGAACTCGCCCTTCGAGGCCGCGACGACGACGTCGTGCACGCCCGCCGCGACACCCTTCATGACGGAGGTGAGCAGCAGCTCCTTGACGCTGGGGTCCGTCTCGTAGACGTCCGCGTCCACCCCGATGAGCGCGATGTCGCCGCCGCGGTCGCGGATCGCCTCGCCGGCGCTCTGGTAGATCGGTCCGCCCACCGGCAGCAGCACGTCGGCGTTCTGGTCGAGCAGGTTCTGAGCGGCGGTCTTCGCGTCGACGCCCGCGGCGAAGCCGCCCGTGAACACGCCCGTCTGGCTCGCCTTGTCCCAGCCGATGGCCTTGACGGAGGCGCCCTTCTCCTCGTTGTAGTAGGCGACGCCGTCGACGAAGCCGTCCATGAACAGCGTCACGGGCGGGATCTGCATGCCGCCGAAGGTGCCGACGACGCCGGTCTTCGAGGTGTCCGCCGCGGCGTATCCGGCGAGGAACGACGCCTGTGCGGTGTCGAACACGATGGGCTTGCCGTTCGGCACGTCGGGCTTGCCGTCGCCGTCCTTGTCGAGGCCGTCGTCGACGATCGCGAACTGCACGTCGGGGTTCGCCTTCGCCGCCTCGAGGGTGGCATCCGACAGGCGGAAGCCGATCGTCACGACGAGCGTGCATCCGGCGCTGATGGCGGCGTCGATGTTGGGGGTGTAGTCGTCGTCGCTCGTGGACTCGATCTTGGTGAACTTCACCCCGAGCTCGTCGGCGGCGTTCGTGATGCCGAGCAGGCCGGAGTCGTTGAACGAGTGGTCGTTGTAGCCGCCGGAGTCGGACACGATGCAGGGCAGGAAGTCGGATGCGACCGGGCCTGCGCTGTCGCCGTCCTCGGGGGTGGCGCCGCAGCCGGCGAGTGCCAGCACGCCTGCGGTGCCGAGTGCGATGGCTCCCAGGCGGGAGGTGCTGCTTCTCACGATGTAACTCCTTTGTCGGGTGAGAGGGGTGGATGCGATTGCGGTGGTGGGGTCAGTCGAGCGCCGCGACGGCGTCGACGATCATCGACCAGAAGCGGTCGACGTCGAGGTCCATCGCCACCGTCGCGTTGGCGGGGCGCTTGAGGATGTCGATGAGGTCGGTCGAGGTCGCTCCGCGGGTCTCGGTCCCGGTCAGCTCGACGTCGATGCGGGTGCGCACGGTCGTGGCGACCGCCGGGTCGGCGATGAGCGCGACCGTGATGGGGTCGTGGAGGGGGCCGTCGGGCATCTGCTCGGCGACCTCGTAGGTCGAGCAGAAGAACTCGAGCAGCTCGTGCCCGAAGGCGGCCGTGCGGGTTCCGACGGCGCGGACGCGGTCGCGCACCTCGCGCGTGATGAGGGCCTGGTGCGAGATGTTGAGCCCGACCATCGTGAAGTCCACGCCGGAGTCGAGCACGATCGCGATCGCCTCCGGGTCGGTGTAGGCGTTGAACTCGGCGTACGGGGTGACGTTGCCGCGCGTCGTGGAGCCCCCCATCCAGACGACCCGCTCGATCTTCCCGAGGAGCTCCGGATGCGCCTGGACGAGGTGCGCGATGTTGGTGAGCGGCCCGGTCGGCACGAGGGTCACCGGCACGGGGGAGTCGCTCAGCAGGTCCGCCATGAGCGTGACGGCGTCGCGCTCGTCGAGGGGGACCGTCGGCTCGGGCAGCTCGGGTCCGCCGAGCGCGTTGGCGCCGTGGATCCAGTCAGCGGGCCGCAGCGCCCCCGCGATCGGGCCGTCGGCGCCGCGTGCGATCGGCACGCCCTGGATACCGGCCACGGTGCAGGCCACTCGGGCGTTGAAGGTGGTGTGCTCGATGCGTCCGTTCCCGGCGACGGTCGTGATTGCGAGCAGCTGGATCGCGGGGTGCGCCGCCGCGAGCCAGATGGCGAACACGTCGTCGTGCCCGGGGTCGCAATCGATGATGATGGGGGTGGCCACGCGGCCCTCCGTTCTGCGTAATGTTTGTGTAAACGATTACGCATTCCTCGCGGCAAGTCAACACCCGGCGACGCCGACTTCCCTAGAGTGAGAGCTGTTCGTCGACGGAAGGGGCGCGCACATCTCCGAGACAGTCAGCCTCAGCGACGTCGCGGATGCCGCGGGGGTCTCGATCGCGACCGCCTCGCGGGCACTGGCCGGCAAGCCGCGCGTCTCCCGCGAGACCGCGCTGCGCGTCGAGGCGGCCGCCGCCCGACTCGGCTACCGGGTCGATCCCATCGCTCGCGCGCTCCGCGAGGGCACCAGCCGCCTGGTCGGCATGATCGTGCCGGTCATCGGCAACCCGTTCTACGCGCAACTCGTCGACGCCGTGGAGGAGGAGCTCGGCCTCGCCGGGTTCGAGCTGCTGCTCGCCGACTCCCACGGCCGTCTCGAGGAGGAGACCCGTCGGCTTCGCGTCTTCGGCGATCGGCGCGTGGACGGCGTGGTGGTCGTGCCCGCCCAGCACGAGGGGTCGGCGGATGCGCTCCGCACGCTGCCCGACGGGCTCGCGGTCGTGCAGGTGGACCGCTTCACCGACCGGGCGATCGCCGACTTCGTGGGCGTCGACAACGAGGTGGGCCTGCGGCTCGTGCTCGACCACCTCCTGGAGCTCGGCGTCCGCAGCGTCGCATTCGCGGGCTCGGACCAGGTCACCTCGAGCGGCGTCGAGCGATGGGAGATGTTCCACAGGCTGGCCGAGCAGAGGGGCATGCGCACCATGCCGGGATTCCGCCGCGACTTCAGCATCGCGAGCGGAGCGGCCGCGGCCGACGCTTTCCTGGCGGCGGGGGAGCTGCCGGATGCGATCGTGGCGGGCGACGACCTCATCGCCGTCGGCCTCATCGCGCGGCTGAGGGAGCACGGCGTGGGCGTGCCGGACCGCCTCCTCGTGACGGGATTCGACGGGAGCGAGCTCTCGACGGTGTGCTGGCCCACGCTCACCACGGTGGTGCAGCCGGTGCAGGCGATCGCCCGCGATGCGGTGGGCGTGCTCGTCGACCGCATGAGGGGGGCGACGGGACCGTTCCGGCGGAATCTGGTCGCGCCGACACTGCGGCTCGGGGCCTCGACGACCCCGGGCGGCTGAGCCGAGGCGAGGCGGCGCTCAGACCGAGCGCAGTACCGCCACGACCTTGCCGAGCACCTCGGCGTGGTCGCCCAGGATAGGCTCGAACGCCGTGTTGCGGGGGAGCAGCCAGGTGTGTCCGTCGCGCTGTCGGAACACCTTGACCGTGGCCTCGCCGTCGAGCATCGCCGCGACGATCTCGCCGTTGTCGGCCGTGTGCTGCGACCGCACGACGACCCAGTCGCCGTCGCAGATCGCGGCGTCGATCATCGACTCGCCCGAGACCTTGAGCATGAACAGCTCGCCCTTGCCGACGAGCTGGCGGGGGAGCGGGAAGATCTCCTCCACCTGCTGCTCGGCGGTGATGGGCACACCGGCGGCGATGCGGCCGACGAGCGGAACCATGGCGGCATCGCCCACGGGGGCGGCCGATCCCGCGTCGTCCGCGACGGGGATGTCGATGAGCACCTCGAGCGCGCGGGGACGGTTGGGGTCGCGGCGCAGGTAGCCGGCGAGCTCGAGCTGGTTGAGCTGGTGGGTGACGCTCGAGAGGGAGGCGAGCCCGACGGCGTCGCCGATCTCGCGCATGCTCGGCGGGTAGCCACGGCTCGAGACGGAGCGCTGGATGACCTCGAGGATGGCGAGCTGTTTCTCGCTGAGGCTCTTGCGGCGCCGGGTCGCGGGGCGGTCCTCGGCCTGCTCGATGTCGCTCATGGGGCCCTCCAGTGCTCGGTCGTCGCGGGCGCGGGATGCGATGTCGGTGGTCCGTGATCGGATGCATCCCGTCGATCGAAACTGTATCCGCTTCGGCGGGTGCGGGCAAACATCCGTTCGAGTGTGTCGCGGATCCGCAGTCCCGGAATCACGGGAATCCCGGAAATCTCGCAACAGGACTTGAACGTTTGTTCGATCGAAGATACATTCGGAACACAGCTTCGCATCCGGCCTCCCGGCCGAGGCCGGATGCGGCGGCTGTCCACTGAAGGAGGACCCCGATGAGCACCATCACCCTCACCACCACCGGCTTCTCCCGCGCCCGCACGAACGCGCGTGCGCCCCGCCTGCGGATCACGCGGCGCGGCCGCGTCGTCCTGGGTGCGCTGCTCGCCGCGCCCATCGCCGTCGCGCTCTCCCTCTCGGCCTTCTCCGGTCAGCCGGCCCAGGCCGGCTCGAGCGTCTCGACCGCGAGCTTCGAGCACATCTCCGTCGCCCCGGGTGAGTCCCTGTGGGACCTCGCCGCCTGGGTGGCGCCCGGCGCCGACCCGCGGGAGGTCGTCGCACGGTTCGTCGAGCTCAACCAGCTGCAGACCACCGAGGTGCAGCCCGGTCAGCGCCTTGCGATCCCGGCCGAGTACTCCTCGAACTAGCGACCGCGGCGGCTCGGCGCCCGCTCATTAGAATCGCCGGGTGGCCTCCCTCTCCGATCTTCCGATCCGCGACGACCTGAGGGGGCTCGCCCCGTACGGCGCCCCCCAGAAGCACGTGCGGTACGCGCTCAACGTCAACGAGAACACCCACTCCATCCCCGAACCCGTCGCACGCGACATCGTCGAATCCCTCGCGCGCGCGGTGCTGACTGCTAACCGCTACCCCGACCGGGAGTTCACCGTCTTGCGCGAGTCGCTCGCGGGCTACCTCGGGCACGGTCTGACGGCCGAGCAGCTGTGGGCGGCGAACGGGTCGAACGAGATCATCCAGCAGCTGCTGCAGGCCTTCGGCGGGCCCGGGCGCAGCGTGCTCGGCTTCCCTCCCACCTACTCGATGCACCCCATCATCACGGCGGGGGTGGGCAGTCGCTGGGTGACCGCCGAGCGCGATCCGGGCTACGAGATCAGCCCGGAGACCGCTGTCCGGGCCATCGAGCAGCACCGTCCCGACCTGGTGTTCCTGTGCGCGCCCAACAACCCCACGGGGACGGCCCTCCCGCTCGAGACGATCGCGGCCGCGTACGACGCGACCGACGGCATCGTCTTCGTCGACGAGGCCTATGCGGAGTTCATGCCGGCGGATCAGCCGACGGCCCTCACCCTGCTGCCGGGCCGGGAGCGGCTCGTCGTGTCGCGCACGATGAGCAAGGCCTTCGCCTTCGCGGGCGTGAGGCTCGGCTACCTCGCGGCGGATGCGGCGATCGCCGACGCGCTCCGCCTCGTGCGCCTGCCCTATCACCTCTCCGCCCTCACGCAGGCGGCGGCGGTCGCGGCGCTCGCGCACGCACCCGAGATGCTCGCGATGGTCGACGACATCGCTGCACAGCGCGACCGGATGGTCGCCGAGCTCCCGGCGCTCGGCTACCGGCCGTGGCCGAGCCAGGCGAACTTCGTGCTGTTCGACGGCGTCGAGAACCCGCAGGCGACGTTCCGCGCGCTCCTCGAACGCGACATCCTCATCCGCGACGTCGGCATCCCGAACGCACTGCGCGTGACGGCGGGCACCGCCGAGGAGACCGACTTCTTCCTCAGCTCGCTGGCCGAGCTCGGACCCGGCGGGGCCGGGTAGCGTCGGGCGGGGTTCCCGCCGTCGGTACTCTGGTCGCATGAGCACGCACCGCACTGCGCGTCTGAGCCGCCAGACGAGCGAGTCGAGCATCGAGCTGAGCCTCGACCTCGACGGCACCGGCACGTCCGACATCCAGACCACCGTGCCGTTCTTCGACCACCTGCTCACCGCCTTCGCCAAGCACGCGCTCGTCGACCTGACCGTGCGCGCCGAGGGCGACACCGACATCGACGTGCACCACACCGTCGAGGACACCGGCATCGTGCTCGGCACCGCGATCAAGCAGGCGCTCGGCGACAAGCGGGGCATCGGCCGATTCGGCGACGCCCTCGTGCCGCTCGACGACGCCCTCGCGCAGGCCGTGGTCGATGTCTCAGGCCGTCCCTACCTCGTGCACTCGGGGGAGCCCGCGGGCTTCGAGCTCCACCTCATCGGCGGCCACTTCACGGGCTCGATGGTGCGTCACGTATTCGAGGCGATCGCCTTCAACGCGGGGCTCACGGTCCACCTCACGGTCCTCGCGGGACGCGATCCGCACCACATCGCGGAGGCCGAGTTCAAGGCGTTCGCGCGTGCGTTCCGCCAGGCGGTCGCGCGCGACGAGCGCGTGAGCGGCGTGCCCTCGACGAAGGGCGCCCTCTGAGATGAGCGCCCCCACCGTCGTCGTCCTCGACTACGGCACCGGCAACGTCCACTCCGCGGTCAAGGCCCTCGAGGTCGCGGGCGCCCGTGTCGAGCTGACCGCCGACCGGGATGCCGTGATGGCGGCCGACGGCCTGCTCGTACCGGGGGTCGGCGCCTTCGCCGCGGTCATGGACGCGCTGAACGCCGTGCGCGGCGGCGAGCTCATCGAGCGTCGCCTCGCGGGTGGGCGCAAGGTGCTCGGCATCTGCGTCGGCATGCAGATCCTGTTCGAGCGGGGCGTGGAGCGCGGCGTCGAGACCGAGGGGCTCGGCGAGTGGCCGGGCGCGGTCGAGGAGCTGCGCGCCCCCGTGCTGCCGCACATGGGCTGGAACGCGGTGAGCCCCCCGGAGGACTCCGCGCTGTTCGCCGGCATCCGGGACGAGCGCTTCTACTTCGTGCACTCCTACGCCGCCCGCAGCTGGGAGCTCGACGCGATCGGTGCCTTCGCCGCCCCGCGCGTCACCTGGTCCGAGCACGGCGAGCCGTTCGTGGCGGCCGTCGAGAACGGTCCGCTGTCGGCCACCCAGTTCCACCCCGAGAAGTCGGGCGAGGCGGGCATCCGCCTCCTCGGCAACTGGCTCGCCACCCTCTGAGGTGGCGGCGTCCGGATGCTGGACTAGTATCTGAACCTTGTGTGCGGGGGTGCGCCCCGCGGAAAGCTCCGGAGATGACCGAGTTCACCACCTCGCCCGCCCTCACCCTTCTCCCGGCGGTCGACGTCGCCGACGGCAAGGCGGTGCGACTCACCCAGGGCGAGGCCGGCACCGAGACGAGCTTCGGCGACCCGGTCGACGCCGCCCAGCAGTGGGTCGACGACGGTGCGGAATGGATCCACCTCGTGGACCTGGACGCCGCCTTCGGCCGCGGCAACAACCACGGCGTGATCAGGAAGGTCGTCAAGAACACCCCGCGCAGGGTCAACATCGAGCTCTCGGGCGGCATCCGCGACGACGCGAGCCTCGAGGCGGCGCTCGCGACGGGCGCGAAGCGCATCAACCTCGGCACCGCCGCGCTCGAGAACCCGGAGTGGGCGGCGCACGTCATCGCCGAGTACGGCGAGGCGATCGCGGTCGGGCTCGACGTGCGCGGCACGACCCTCGCCGCGCGCGGCTGGACGAAGGAGGGGGGCGACCTCTGGGCGGTGCTCGCGCGCCTCGAGGACGCCGGTTGCGCCCGCTACGTCGTCACCGACGTCACGAAGGACGGCACCCTCCGCGGCCCGAACCTCGAGCTGCTCTCCGAGGTCATGACCCGCACGCCCAAGCCGGTCATCGCATCCGGCGGCGTCGCCTCCCTCGACGACATCGCGGCGCTGCGCACGCTCGTGCCGCACGGGCTCGAGGGCGCCATCGTCGGCAAGGCGCTCTACACGGGGGCGTTCACGCTCGCCGAGGCGATCGACGTCGCGAGCGACTGAGGCCCGACCCCGGATGGATCACCGGCACGCCGACAGCGCGGGCATCCCGTTCGAGGGGCGCCGGTTCCACGAGAACCCCGCGGCGGGCGACGACGGCTCGGCGCCCGAGCGGGTGATCGAGGCGATCCGTCGCCTCCACGCGGGCGAGCTCGGCATCCAGGACGTGGTGGCGGCGCTGCACCCGGAGCGGCTGCTCGTGCCGCTCGTGACGGAGGCGGGCGACGAGGGCACAGGTCCTCACGGCCAGCGCGTCGACAAGACGCAGGAGCTCTCGATCGTGACGGTCGCCGGTCCCGACGGCCGTGCGGTGCTTCCCGCGTTCACCTCCGTCGACGCGATGCGCCGCTGGAACGCGGATGCGCGCCCCATCCCGATCCAGGCGAGCCGTATCGCGCTCGCCGCGGCATCCGAGGGCACGCCGCTCGTGATCGTCGACCCCGGCTCCGACACCCAGCTCGTGGTGCGCGGCCCCGCGTTCCGCGCTCTCGCGACCGGCGAGCCGTGGACGCCCCCCTTCGACGACGCGGAGGTCGCGGCCGCCTTCGGCGCCTCGGTCGCCGAGGAGCCGGCCGTCCATGCGATCGGCCTTGCCGCGGGTGACCCGCAGGCGCGGCTCGAGGGCGCCGAGCTCGCGGTCGTGCTGCGGCTCGCACCCGAGCTGCCCGAGCCGGATCGCCGCGGCGTGATCGCGCGGCTTCAGGCCCGTTGGGCCGCCGACGAGGTCATCGTGGCGCGCGTCGACTCGATCGCCGTCCGCCTCAGCTGACGGGGCCCGTCCACTTCTCGCCCGGGCCCTTGCCGTGCTCGTCGGGGAAGGGCGAGGCCTCGCGGAAGGCGAGCTGCACGGTGCGCAGGCCGTCGCGCAGCGCACGGGCGTGGTGGTCGCCGAGGCTGGGGGCGGATGCCGTGACGAGTCCCGCGAGGGCGTCGATGAGCTTGCGCGCCTCGTCGAGGTCGGTCTGGGAGTCGGGGTCGTCGGCGAGCCCCACCTTGACCGCGGCGGCGCTCAGCAGGTGCACCGCCACCGTGTTGATCACCTCGACCGCGGGCACGTCGGCGATGTCGCGGATCTCGTCCGTCACGTCGTGCGGGTCGGCGGCGGATACGGGGTCTGCGGTCACGGTGTTTCCTCTGCTATCCTTATGCGGGCTCCGGGGCCATCTCCCCGGAAACGCAAGTGGAGCAATCCCACCCGCTGGCCGCCTCTTCAGGTTATCGGGTTCGAGTTGGCAGTCGCTGTCGCGAGACGGCGGCGGCGCACTCCGCCGGCAGCACCCTCGAGGGCGGCCGGTTGCACGGGTGCGGATCTCTTCACGTGCGTGCCTGCAAACCGAGTGAAGGAGACCCGCATCAGCGATCCCAGAACCAACGACCGCATCCGCGTCCCCGAGGTCCGCCTCGTGGGTCCCGCCGGAGAGCAGGTCGGCGTCGTCCGCATCGAGGACGCCCTGCGCCTGGCGCAGGAGGCCGATCTGGATCTGGTCGAGGTGGCACCGAACTCCAAGCCTCCCGTGGTGAAGATCATGGACTACGGCAAGTTCAAGTACGAGCAGGCCCAGAAGCTCAAGGAGGCTCGGCGCAACCAGGCGAACACGATCCTCAAGGAGGTCCGGTTCCGTCTGAAGATCGACAAGCACGACTACGAGACCAAGCGCAAGCGCGCGGAGGGCTTCCTCCAGGCCGGGGACAAGGTGAAGGCCATGATCCTGTTCCGCGGTCGCGAGCAGTCCCGGCCCGAGCAGGGCGTCCGCCTGCTGCAGCGCTTCGCCGAGGATGTCGCGGAGTTCGGAACGGTCGAGTCCACCCCCACGATCGACGGTCGCAACATGGTCATGATCATCGCCCCGCTCAAGAGCAAGGTGGATGCGAAGGCCGAGCAGAACGCCAAGCGCGCGGCGAACAGGGCGCGCTCCCAGAACCCGGCAGGCGATGAGCCCGTCGACAACGCGGCAGCTGCCGACAAGACAGAGGAAGAGTAATGCCCAAGCAGAAGACGCACTCCGGTGCGAAGAAGCGCTTCAAGATCACCGGCTCCGGCAAGGTCAAGAAGCAGGGCGCGGGTATGCGCCACAACCTCGAGAACAAGCCGTCGCGCGTGACGCGTCGTCTCAACCAGGACGTCGTCCTGGCTCCCCAGGACGCCAAGGTCATCAAGGGCCTTCTGGGCAAGTAAGCCCGGACGAGTAGAAGGACTTCAGAGAAATGGCACGTGTCAAGAGGGCGGTCAACGCCGCCAAGAAGCGTCGCACCACGCTCGAGCGCGCCGAGGGCTACCGCGGTCAGCGGTCGCGCCTCTACCGCAAGGCGAAGGAGCAGGTCACCCACTCGCTCGTCTACGCCTACCGCGACCGTCACGCGAAGAAGGGTGAGTTCCGTCGCCTGTGGATCCAGCGCATCAACGCCGCTGCCCGCGCGAACGGCATCACCTACAACCGCCTGATCCAGGGCCTCGGCCTCGCGGGCATCGAGGTCGACCGCCGCATCCTGGCCGACCTCGCGGTGAACGAGCCCAGCACCTTCGCGGGTCTCGTGGAGGCGGCGAAGGCCGCGCTCCCGAAGGACGTCAACGCGCCCAAGAGCGCGGCGTAACCTTCGCGTCACCCGCAGTTTCACGACAAGACGGTGCGCGCCTCCCGGCGCGCGCCGTCTTTGTTTTCTACCATCGGCATATGATCGACAACCCGCGTTCCCCGCGCGTGCGCGCCGTGGCGAAGCTCGCCAAGCGCGCCGCCCGCGAGGAGACGGGACTGTTCCTCGTCGAGGGCCCGCAGGCGCTGCGCGAGGCGCTCGCCTTCCACCCCGAGCTGCTCGTCGACGTCTTCGCGGCGCGGGGCGTCTTCGAGCGGCACCCGGAGCTCGCACGCGGTCTCGCATCCGCCGGAATCGAGCCGGAGCAGGTGTCGGATGCGGTACTCGACGCGATGGCGGACACGGTGACCCCGCAGGGGGTCGTCGCGGTGGCCCGCCAGTTCCCCGTCACCATCAGGGACCTGCTCGCGGGCGGCGCGCGGCTCATCGCGATCCTCGAGGAGGTGCGCGACCCCGGCAACGCGGGCACCATCATCCGGGCGGCGGATGCCGCGGGCGCCGACGGCGTGATCCTCACCGGAAAGAGCGTCGACGCCTACAACCCGAAGGTCGTGCGTTCGACGACCGGCTCGATCTTCCACCTGCCGCTCGCCCAGGGCGGCGCCCTCGACCACGCGCTCCAGCTGGTGCGGGGCGCCGGGATGCAGGTACTCGCCGCCGACATCTCGGGGGAGGAGCTGCCGACCCTCCGCGACCGGCTCGCCGAACCGACGGCGTGGCTGTTCGGGAATGAGGCGCACGGGCTCACCGACGAGCAGCTCGGCTGGGCGGATCACGCCGTCAAGGTGCCGATCTACGGGCACGCGGAGTCGATGAACCTGGCGACCGCGGCCTCCGTCTGCCTCTACCAGTCGGCGTTCGCCCAGCGTTCCTGAGCGTCGGCGCCCGCCCGGATCCGTGGCGCCCCGTCTCGCCACGAGACGCCGTGCGACGCGCCGTGTGACGTGCGGTGACGCATCACGACGGTCGGCGACGGCGGGCGTCCGCGTGTGACGCGGCGGTTCGACGGGGCGCCCGGCGGCTTCCTACAGTTCCCGGGTGCCCTCGTCCGGGGGCGACCCCGACCAGGAGCCTCATCGCGATGTCCACCACCGCCCGTCCCGTCCGCCCCCTCGTCGCCCTCGCCGCGGGTGGTGCCCTGCTCGCGCTCGCGGGCTGCGCGCCGGCCACAGCGTCGGGCGGCGGCGAACCGCTCGAGGGGGGCACGGTCGTCTACGCGCACCAGCAGGAGCCGGCGTGCGTGTTCGGCGGCTGGATCGAGCAGGCCTACCTCTCGTACCAGGTGCTCGACAGCCTGTTGTCGCTCGACGAGGACGGCACCGCGGTGCCGTGGCTCGCGGACAGCTACGAGGTCTCGGACGACCAGCTCGCGTGGACCTTCCACCTGAAGGGCGACGTGACCTTCACGGATGGCAGCCCGCTCACCGCGGGCGTCGTCGCCCACAACTTCGACTACTGGATCGCCGGCGGCAATTCGACCGCGCAGGTTTGGCTCGACGGCTACTACACCTCGGCGGAGGCGCTCGACGACCTGACCCTCGTCGTGCATCTCGCGAGGCCCTATCCGCGCCTCCCGGAGACCCTCACGCAGGGCTACTTCGGCATCCAGTCGCAGGAGGCGCTCGAGAACCGCAGCGAGGAGCAGAACTGCGAGGCGCCGATCGGCACCGGGGCGTTCACCGTCGACTCATGGAGTCGCGGCTCCGAGATCGTGCTGAAGCGCAACCCTGACTACACCTCGTGGCCCGCCAACGCGAAGCACCAGGGCCCGGCGATCGTCGACACCGTCGAGTGGAAGTTCGTCGCGGATGCGACCACGCGCGTCGCGGCGCTCCGCAGCGGCGAGGTGCAGGCGATCTACGACGTGCCGGCCGTCGAGTGGGCCTCGCTCGGCGACGAGGGCTACGAGCTGGAGAAGTACGTCACCGCGGGTCGCCCGCAGCAGCTGACCTTCACGACCTCCCGTGGCGTCTTCGCCGACGAGAAGGTGCGGCAGGCATTCGCCTACAGCCTCGATCGCGAGTCCGCGGTGGAGACGATCGGTCAGGGCCTCATCCCGTTCGAGGGCAACGGCGGCGTCAGCCAGTCGACCCCCGGCTACAGCCAGAAGGCCGCCGACCGCTACGACTACGACCCGGATCAGGCGAACGCGCTGCTCGACGAGGCGGGATGGACGGGCCGGGACGACGACGGCACGCGCACGAAGGACGGCGAACGGCTCACGGTCGTGCTCCCCTACGGTGCGGGGTCGATCATCAACGCCGACGGCGCCGCGATCCTGCAGGCCCTGCAGGAGCAGGCGACGAAGGTCGGCTTCGACGTGCAGCTCGTGCCGGTGCCGCAGAGCGAGTTCTTCGCGGGGGCGTACTCCACGGCCGAGGAGAAGGACATCACGGTCGGCTACTGGACGGCCGTGACCGCCGGGATCCTCTACATCAACTGGCGGCCGAGCACCGCTGACCACCCCAACTACTGGAACAACGCCTTCTACAACGACTCGACGCTCGAGGGCTACATCCTCGAGGGCAACTCGGCGAGCGATGTCGACGCGCAGAACGCCGCCTACCAGCGGGCGCAGGAGTACATCGCGGACCACGCGCTCGCGATCGGCGTCTACGACCGGCTGTCGACGCTCGCGGTGGGCGGCTCCCTCAAGGACGTCTGGCAGGAGCACTCGCAGGGGGGACCCGTCTTCCATGACGCGTACCTCGTCGGCTGAGGCCACCGCGCGGGAGGAGGTGGCCGCCCCGGTCGCCTCCCCCCGCACGGGCCTCGCGCGCGCCCGTCGCGTCGGCGGCCGCGCGCTGTCCGCCGTCACGGTGCTGCTCGGGGCGGCCACCGCCGCGTTCCTCGCCCAGGCGGCGCTCCCGGGGGACCGCGCGACGACCATCCTCAACATCCGCAGCGGCCAGGCCGTCGCCCGCACGCCCGAGGAGCTCGCGCCGATCATCGCGCAGTTCGGCCTCGACCGGCCGCTCGTGCGGCAGTACCTCGACTACCTCGCCGGGTTGCTGCGCGGCGATCTCGGCTCCTCGTACCAGCAGTTCCGCCCCGTCTGGGACATCATCGGCGAGCAGCTCGCGGCGACGCTCGTGCTCTCGCTCACCGCGATCGCGCTCGCCTGGCTGCTCATGGTGGTCTGGGTCGTCGCGACCGCCGGCCGCGGGCCCCGCGTGCGCGGTCTCGGCCAGACGGTCGACACGGTCGCGGCGGGCCTTCCGCACTACTGGCTCGGCATCGTGCTGCTGCTCGTGTTCGCGCTCACGCTGCACTGGGCGCCCGTGATGGGAGGCGACGGCATCGAGGCGCTCCTGCTGCCCGCGCTGACGCTCGCCATCCCGCTCGGGGGGTTCATGGGGCAGGCGACCCGGGCCGAGTTCGAGCGCGCGCTCGAGCAGCCGTTCGTAGTGTCAGCCCGGATGCGCGGCATGGGCGAGACGGAGCTCCGGCTGCGGCACGTGCTCCGGCACGCGGTGCTGCCCGCCGTGACCCTGAGCGGATGGGCGCTCGGCGCGACCATCTCGGGCGCCGTCGTGGTGGAGAGCATCTTCAACCGGCCGGGGATCGGGCGCGTGCTCGTCACCGCCGTCAGCTCGCAGGACATCCCGGTGGTGACGGGAATCGTCGTGCTCATCGCCGCCGTCTACGTCATCGCGAACCTCGTCGTCGACGTGCTGTACACCGCCGTCGACCCGAGAGTGAGGATCGCATGACCACGCTCGCCCCCGCGCCGGTGGCGCCCCCGGTATCCGCTTCTCGCCCCCGGAGGCGGAGGCCCGCCCCGAGCCTCGTTGCCGCGATCGCGGTGATCGCGTTCCTGCTGCTCGCGGCGGCCTGGCCCGCGCTCCTCGCGACCCACTCGCCGACCGCCAACGACTTCGCCGCGGCCCTGCAGCCGCCGTCGTTCGCCCACTGGTTCGGTACCGACGAGGCCGGCCGCGACCTCTACAGCCGCGTCGTATGGGGTGCGCGCGAGTCGCTCCTGATCGGTGCCGGTGCGGCCACCGTGAGCCTCGGCCTCGCCGTCGTGCTCGGCACCGCCGCAGCGCTCGGCGGCCGCATCCTCTCGGGCGTCGTCGGCTTCGTGCTCGAGGTGGCGTTCGCGTTCCCCGCGCTGCTGCTCGCGCTGCTGCTCGTCGCCGTCCTCGGGCCGTCGGCCTGGACGCAGGTGCTCGCCGTCGGCATCGGCACCGCGCCCGGCTACGCCCGGATCGTGCGCGCGCAGGTGCTCGCGGCCCGCTCGTCGGGCTACGTCGAGGCGGCAGTCGCCCTCGGCCACCCGCGGAGGCGCATCGTCCTGCGGCAGATCCTGCCGAACGCCCTGCGTCCCCTCGTGGCGATCTTCGCGCTCTCGGTGGGCCAGTCGATCGTCTGGGCGTCGAGCCTCGCGTTCCTCGGCCTCGGGGTCGCTCCGCCGTCGTCCGAGTGGGGCGCGCTTCTCGACGCGGGGCGCGCGTACATCACGCGAGCCCCGTGGCTCGTCGTCATCCCGGGCCTCGTGATCGTCGCCCTCGCGCTCGCGGCGACGAGCCTCGGGGGCCACCTCCGCACCGCTCTCGACAAGGGGGAGAAGGCATGACGCTCACGACGGAACCCGCCGGGCTGCTGGCTCCGGCGACGAAGGATGCGCCTCGCATCCGGGTGCGCGGGCTCTCGGTCGGCTTCACGAGCTCCGCGGGACACCGCCGGGTGGTGAACGACGTGTCGTTCGAGCTGCATCCGGGACGCTGCCTCGCGATCGTCGGCGAGTCGGGCTCCGGCAAGTCGGTGACGGCGCGCACGCTCGTCGGACTCACGGGCCGCGGCGCGGTCGTCGACGCCGACGAGCTGTCGCTCGACGGGGAGGATCTGCGCGGATTCCGCGAGCGGCGCTGGCGCGAGGTGCGCGGGCGCCGCATCGGGGTCGTGCTGCAGGACGCGCTCGTGTCGCTCGATCCGCTGCGACCGGTCGGCAAGGAGATCGAGGAGGCGTTGCGCCTGCACGGCTGGGGCGACCGGCGCGCACGGCGGCGGCGGGTGATCGACCTGCTCGACGCGGTGGGTGTGCCCGAGCCCGAACGTCGCGCCCGGCAGCGGCCCGGCGAGCTCTCGGGCGGTCTGCGGCAGCGGGCCCTCATCGCCTCCGCCATCGCGCTCGAGCCGGAGATCGTGATCGCCGACGAGCCCACGACGGCGCTCGACGTCTCGGTGCAGGCGCAGGTGCTCGCGCAGCTCGCCGCCATGAAGGAGCGCGGGGTCTCGCTCGTGCTCATCTCGCACGACCTCTCGGTGGTCGCCCACCTCGCCGACGACATCCTCGTCATGCGCGGCGGAGAGGTGGTCGAGCAGGGCGCCGCCGCCGAGGTGCTCGGCGCCCCGCGGCACGCCTACACGCGTGAGCTCATCGCGGCCGTGCCCGGCGGGCACACGCGCGACACGCGCCTCGCGCCCCACTTCGTGCTGCCCGAGTTTCCGGCCAGGGGCGCGGCACCGCATGCCGACGGCCCGCTCGTCGAGGCGGTCGCCCTGCGGAAGAGCTACCCGGTGCCGGGCGGGGGTCGCGCGACCGCGGTCGACGACGTCTCGTTCACCCTCGAACGCGGCCGCACTCTCGGCATCGTGGGCGAGTCGGGCTCGGGCAAGTCGACGACCGCGCGTCTCGTGCTCGCCCTCGAGGAGCCGGATGCGGGCGAGGTGCGCCTCGCGGGCCGCCCCTGGACGGGCATCCGCGAGACGCGGCGCCGTGCCGATCGCCGTCGGGTGTCGGTTGTCGCCCAGGATCCGCTCAGCTCATTCGACCCGCGCTGGACGGTCGAGCAGATCCTGAGCGACGCGCTCGACCTACGCCTGCCCGCCGCGTCGCGGGAGCACCGCATCCGGGAGCTGCTCGGCCTCGTGGCCCTCCCGGACGCCGTGCGGCGCAGGCTGCCGCTGACGCTCTCCGGCGGCCAGCGTCAGCGCGTCGCGATCGCGCGCGCCCTCGCGGGGGAGCCCGAGCTCATCGTGCTCGACGAGGCCGTCTCGGCGCTCGACGTCTCGGTGCAGGCGCAGATCCTCGACCTGCTCGTCGCCCTGCAGGACGCGCTCGGCGTGAGCTACCTGTTCATCTCGCACGACCTCGGGGTCATCCACCACGTGAGCGACGACATCCTCGTCATGAAGGACGGGCGTGTCGTCGAGCGCGGCGACCCCGAGGCCGTCTTCCGCGATCCGCAGCATCCCTACACCCGCGACCTCGTCGGTGCGCTCCTGCGCCTCGACTCCGACACCCCATCCGCCACCGCATCCCCCGGAGAGACCGAATGACCACGCCCCTGCGTTTCAACGCCTTCGTCATGAACACCGCCTCGCACATCCACCACGGCCAGTGGCGCCGCCCGGATGCGCGTCAGCACGAGTTCGCGGACGTGCGGCTCTGGATCGAGCTCGCCCAGCTGCTGGAGGCCGCGAAGTTCGACGCGATGTTCTTCGCCGACGTCACAGGCCTCTACGGCGACGCCGACGGCGACTGGTCGGTGTACGTGCGCGAGGGGCTGCAGATCCCGAGCAACGACCCGACCGTGCTGCTCGGCGCGCTCGCCGTGTCGACCGAGAACATCGGGCTCGCGCTGACCTCCAACGTGGCTCAGTCGCATCCGTTCCAGTTCGCCCGTCAGGTGTCGACCCTCGACCACCTCTCGGGGGGCCGCGTCGCGTGGAACATCGTGACGGGCGTGCAAGACAACGGGGCCCGCAACTTCGGCCTCGACCGCCTCACCGACCACGCGGAGCGCTACCGCTGGGCCGAGGAGTACGTCGACGTGACCTACAAGCTGTGGGAGGGCTCGTGGGAGGACGACGCCCTGCTGCAGGACAAGGACGGCTGGTTCTCCGACCCTGCGAAGATCCACAAGATCCACCACGTGGGGGAGCGCTACCGGGTGGAGGGGCCGCACCTGCCCGCACCCTCGCCGCAGCGCACGCCCGTGCTCTTCCAGGCCGGCTCCTCGGCATCCGGTCGCGACTTCGCGTCGCGGCACGCCGAGGCTGTGTTCATCATCGCCCCGACTCCCGAGGTGGCCGCCGCCCAGATCGCCGACACCCGGCGCCGGGCCGTGGAGGCGGGTAGGGAGCCCGGCGACATCACCTTCTACCAGGGGCTGAGCTTCGTGATCGGCGACACCGAGGAGGAGGCGCGCGCCAAGGCCGAGGAGTACGAGCGCTACATCAGCGTCGACGGCTACCTCGCGCACTCGGCGGTCGTCGACCCGGACGGCCGCGTGTACCCGCCCGAGACGCTCCTCAAGGACGTCGAGACGAACACTGCGAAGGGCTTCCTCGAGTGGACCCGGGCGGCCATCACCGACCGCGAGCCGACGGTGCGCGACCTCGCGCGGATGTCGTCCGGCTCGACGCGTGTCGTCGGCACGCCCGAGCAGATCGCCGACCGCATCGAGGAGTGGCAGGCGGCGGGCGTCGACGGCATCAACCTCATCAACTGGGTGATCCCCGGATCGTTCGCCGAGTTCGCGGAGAAGGTCACGCCCGTGCTGCAGCGGCGCGGTCTCGCGCAGACCGAGTACGCCCCGGGCCCGCTGCGCGAGAAGCTGTTCGGCGCGGCGCGGCTCAACGAGCGCCACCCCGCCGCCGCCTACCGCGGAGCCTTCGACGCGCCGGCGGCCCGGCGCGACGAGGTCGTGGCGGCGCGCTGACGTGACGCATCAGCCCTTGCCTGCGTCGCCACCGCCTCCCGCGTCGCCGGCGCTCCCGCCGATGAACTGAGCCGAGATGAGTTGCGTGTTGGTGATCTCGTGGGCGGCGATCGTCGCGCGTGTGATCGGGGGTGGCAGCACGGTGCGCCCCGAGCGGCGCGTGCGGATCTCGAGCCACTTCGCGAGGCCCGAGAGGATGAGGCACATGACGATGTAGATGCCGCCGATGACGATCGCGGACTGCAGGATGGGCCGACCCTGTTGCGAGCTCAGGAGCTTGGCGTAGTACAGCAGCTCGGGGTAGGTGATGATGAAGCCGAGCGCGGTGTCCTTCATCGTGACGACGAGCTGTGCGACGATCACCGGCAGCATCGCCCGGATGGCCTGCGGAAGCAGGATGAGCCGCATGACGCCGCTCTTCCGCAGGCCGATCGCATAGCCTGCTTCCCTCTGACCGCGCGGGAGCGACTCGATCCCGGCACGCAGCGCCTCGGCGAGCACGGAGCCGTTGTAGGCCATGAGCGCGAGCACGACCGCCCAGTAGGGTTCCATCTTGATGCCGATGTCGGGAAGGCCGTAGTACAGCAGCATCATCATCACGAGCACCGGCACGGCGCGGAAGAGCTCGGTGACGACCGTCACCGGGACGCGTACCCACGCGTGGTCGGAGAGACGGCCGATGGCGAGGGCGAAACCCAGCACGAGGCTCAGCACCGCGGCGAGGCCGAAGGCCGCGAGCGTATTGCCGAGAGCCTTGAGGATCTGCCCCCACACGGTGGAGAAGCCGAAGACGTACCACTTCTCCGCCGAGAACTGGCCGGTCACCGACATGCGGTAGACGAGGAAGCCGATGACGGCGGCGACGACGACGGTCGTGAGCACCGCGAGGATCCCGTTGCGGCGCCGCGCCCGGGGCCCCGGCACGTCGAAGAGGACGGAGCTCATCGTGCGATCCTCCAGCGGTTCTCGAGATAGCGCTGCACCCAGCTCATCAGAAGGACCAGCACGACGAAGACGACCGCCACCCAGAGCAGCACCTCCATCGGGTTGCCGGGACGATCATGCGAGTCGTTGATGGTGGCACGCAGGGCGGCCAGCTCGCCGATCGAGAAGCCTGCGGCGACGGTGGTGTTCTTGAGGAGCGCGATGAACACGCTCATCATGGGCGGCACGACCGTGCGGAACGCCTGCGGCAGCACGATGAGGCTCATCACCTGCCCGAAGGGGAGGCCGATCGCGCGAGCCGCCTCCGCCTGGCCGACCGGCACGGTGCTGATGCCGGCACGAAGCGTCTCGGCGACGTAGGTGGCGGTGTAGATGCCGATCGCCAGGATGCCGAGCACGGTGTTGGAGAGCCTCGGCAGCCCGAGCACCGGATAGCCGAAGACGAAGAAGAAGAAGACGAGGGTCAGCGGGGTGTTGCGGATGATGTTGACGTAGACCGTTCCCACCGCCCGGGCGATGGGTACGGGCGACACGCGCATCGCGCCCACGACAAGCCCGAGCACGAGGGCGATGACGCCGCCGAAGGCGAACACCAGCAGGGTGTTGCCCAGCGCCCGGCCCCACAGGTCGAGGTTCCCGAAGATGACGTCCACGCATCCTCCTTCTCGCGGTTCGGGTGCGGGGCGGCCGGCGAGGCCGCCCCGCACCGGGGTCAGTCGACCGCCGGCTGCTCGACCTGGATGCCCGAGGAGCCCAGGTTCTTGTCGAAGATCGCCTGCCAGATCTTGTGACCGTCGGTGAAGAGGGTGTTGATGTGGTCCTTCAGCACCTCGTCGCCCTTGGGGAGTCCGACACCGTAGCGCTCCTCGGTGAAGAGTCCGCCGACGACCTTGACGTCGTCCGGGTACTTCGCCGCGTATCCGATCAGGATCGCCTGGTCGGTCGTCACCGCGTCCACCTTGCCGTTGATGAGGTCCTCGACGCAGGCGGAGTACAGGTCGTACTCCTCCGTCTTGATCTCGGGGTAGTTCTCCTTGATGTTCGAGATCGGCGTCGAGCCGGTCGCCGAGCAGACGGTCTTGCCGTTGAAGTCCGAGACGTCCTTCACGTCGTCGATGCCGCTGTCCTTGCGGACCAGGAAGCCCTGGCCGGTGATGAAGTACGGGCCGGCGAAGTCGATCTGCTGCTTGCGCTTGTCGGTGATCGAGTAGGTGCCCACGTAGTAGTCGATGTCGCCGTTCACGATCGACTGCTCGCGGTTGGCGGATGCGATCGGCTTGAACTCGATCTTGTCCTCGTCGAAGCCGAGCGAGGCGGCGATCCAGCGGGCGATGTCGACGTCGAACCCGGTGCGCTGACCCGTGGTCACGTCGAGGTAGCCGAGCCCGGGCTGATCCTCCTTGACACCGATCACCACCTTGCCGCGCTTGGTCATCGCCTCGAAGGTCGGCGATCCGTCGAGTGAGACGTCGGTGGCGACCGTCCAGGGCGTGCCGTCGCCCGTCTCCTCGCCGCCCCCCGTTCCGCCGGGGGATGTGGGTGAGCCGCTGTTGCAGGCGGTCAACGCCAGCAGTGTTGCCGCCGCGATGCTCACTCCGGTCAGGATTCTCGTGCCCCTCATGGGTTCCTCCTCATTTCCTTGGTGGTCCGTTGCGCCTTGTGGGCTGTCGGGTAGGTGGTGATTCGGGTTTCGCAGGTGCGGGTCAGTGGGTGATGAGCTTCGACAGGAAGTCCTTGGCGCGGTCGCTCTTCGGGTTCGTGAAGAACTCGTCGGGCGTCGACTCCTCGACGATGCGGCCGTCGGCCATGAACACGACGCGGTCCGCCGCCTTCCGGGCGAAGCCCATCTCGTGGGTGACGACGATCATCGTCATGCCGTCCTGGGCGAGGGCGACCATGACGTCCAGCACCTCGTTGATCATCTCCGGGTCGAGGGCGCTCGTCGGCTCGTCGAACAGCATGACCTTGGGGTTCATGGCGAGCGCGCGGGCGATCGCGACGCGCTGCTGCTGTCCGCCGGAGAGCTGCGCGGGGAGCTTGCCCGCTTGCTGGCCGACGCCCACCCGGTCGAGCAGCACCTTCGCCTCGCGCTCGGCGTCCGCCTTCTTCAGGTGGCGCACCTTGATCGGGCCGAGGGTCACGTTCTCGAGCACGGTCAGGTGGGCGAAGAGGTTGAAGGACTGGAACACCATGCCGACATCGGCACGCAGATCGGCGAGCGCACGACCCTCCTTCGGCAGCTCCCTGCCGTCGATCGCGATGCTGCCGCTCGTGATCGTCTCGAGCCGGTTGATCGTTCGGCACAGGGTCGACTTGCCCGACCCCGAGGGGCCGATCACCACGACGACCTCACCCCGGTTGACGGTGAGATCGATGTCGGTGAGAGCCTGGAATTCTCCGTAATGCTTCTGCACCTGCGAGACGACCACGAGCGGCTCGCCGCGTCTCTCGGAGGTGCGGGAGTGCTGTTCGTCGGCCTTGCCAGCATCCATCGCCATAAAAGCACCTTACGGGTCTACCCCCGGATGGGGGGAAGAGCGGCCGGTCTTGACGAAACCGTGACCTGCGTCGCGCGCGGGCCGGAGACCCATCCCGCCGCCGATAGACTCGATCCTCGTGTCGAACCCCATCACCGAGCAGACGGTCACCGCTGCGGTCGAGGCGGCGCTCGCCGCGATCGGCGAGGCGGGCGACTCGGCGAGCCTCAAGGCCGCGCGTGCCGCGCACGCGGGCGAGAGCTCGCCGCTCGCGCTGCTGAACGCCGCCATCCGCGACCTCCCCGGCGACCAGAAGGCCGCCGCGGGCAAGCTCGTCGGCCAAGCTCGCGGCCGGGTGACGCAGGCGCTCGCCGCGGCCGAGGAGCGCGTGCTCGTCGCCGAGGAGCGGGAGCGCCTCGTGGCGGAGGCTGTGGACGTGACGGCGGTGCCGTCGCGCTGGAACCGCGGGGCGCGGCATCCGCTCTCCCTCCTCATGGAGGAGATGAGCGACCTGTTCATCGCGATGGGCTGGGAGATCGGCGAGGGCCCGGAGCTCGAGCACGAGTGGTTCAACTTCGACGCCCTCAACTTCGACGAGGACCACCCGGCCCGCGCCATGCAGGACACCTTCTTCGTGGAGCCGGCCGAGCGCCACCTCGTGATGCGCACGCACACGAGCCCCGTGCAGATCCGCTCGCTGCTGTCACGCCCCCTGCCGGTCTACGTCGCCGCCGTCGGCCGCGTCTACCGCACCGACGAGCTCGACGCGACCCACACCCCCGTCTTCCACCAGATCGAGGGCATCGCGATCGACAAGGGCCTCACCATGGCGCACCTGCGCGGCACACTCGAGCACCTCGCGCGCGCCATGTTCGGCGAGGGCGCGCAGATCCGCCTGCGCCCCAACTACTTCCCGTTCACCGAGCCGAGCGCCGAGATGGACGTCTGGCAGCCGAACGCCAAGGGCGGCGCGCGCTGGGTCGAGTGGGGCGGATGCGGCATGGTCAACCCGAACGTGCTGCGCTCTGCCGGCATCGACCCGGACGAGTACCAGGGCTTCGCCTTCGGCATGGGCATCGAGCGCACGCTCCAGTTCCGCAACGACATGAACGACATGCGCGACATGGTCGAGGGCGACGTGCGCTTCTCGCAGCAGTTCGGGATGGTGGTGTGATGCGCGTCCCGATCAGCTGGCTGGGGGAGTGGACAGACCTCCCCGAGGACGTGAGCCTCGAGCACCTGCACGCGGCCCTCGTCAAGGTGGGGCTCGAGGAGGAGGACACGCACGGCTTCCCGCTCACCGGCCCGATCGTCGTGGGCCGCGTGATCTCGGCCGAGCCCGAGCCGCAGTCCAACGGCAAGACCATCAACTGGTGCCAGGTCGAGGTCGGCGAGGCCGAGCCGCGCGGCATCGTCTGCGGCGCGCACAACTTCGGCCCCGGCGACAAGGTCGTCGTGACGCTGCCGGGCGCCGTGCTGCCGGGGCCGTTCCCGATCGCCGCGCGCAAGACCTACGGACATGTCTCGGACGGCATGATCGCCTCCGCGCGCGAGCTCGGCATGGGCGACGAGCACGACGGCATCCTGCGCCTCGCCGAGCTGGGGCTCGACCCCGAGCCCGGAACCGACGCGATCGCGCTGCTCGGGCTCGACGACGCCGCCGTCGAGGTCAACGTCACGCCCGACCGCGGCTACGCCTTCTCGATCCGCGGCATCGCGCGCGAGTACTCGCATTCGACGGGCGCGGCCTTCCGCGACCCCGCCGCGTCGATCGAGGCGCCGCCGGTATCCGGCTACCCGCTCGAGATCGGGGATGACGCCCCCGTGCGCGGGCGCGCCGGCTGCTCCGTGTTCTCGGTGCGCGTCGTGCGCGGCATCGATCCGACGCGTCCCACGCCGCCGTGGATGGCATCCCGACTGCGGCTCGCGGGCATGCGCTCGGTGTCGCTCGCGGTCGACATCTCGAACTACGTCATGCTCGAGCTCGGCGCGCCGAACCACACCTACGATCTCGCCAAGGTGGACGCGGGCGGACTCGTCGTGCGTCGCGCCGCGCAGGGCGAGCAGCTCGAGACCCTCGACGGCAAGCAGCGCACCCTCGACGCCGCCGACCTCGTCGTCGCCGATGCCCAGCGCGTGCTGGGCCTCGCGGGCGTCATGGGCGGTGCGTACAGCGAGCTCGGAGGCGACACCCGCGACGTGCTCATCGAGGCGGCCATCTGGGACCCGGTGACGGTCGCCCGCAGCGTGCGCCGCCACAAGCTCCCGAGCGAGGCGGCGAAGCGCTACGAGCGCGGCGTCGACCCCACCCTCGCCCCGCTCGCCACGGCACGCGTCGCCGAGCTGCTGGTCGAACTCGCGGGCGGCACCGTCGACGAGGGTCTCGGCGCGCTCTACGACGCCTCGACGCCGCTCCCGCCCGTGCGGCTCCCGCTCGACCGCGCCGCGGCCGTCATCGGCGTGCCGTACACGCGCGACGAGGTCGTCGGCACGCTCGAGCTCATCGGCGCGACCGTCGAGGCCGACGGCGAGCTCCTCACCGTCACGCCGCCGAGCTGGCGTCCCGACCTCGTCGACGACGTCTCGCTCGTCGAGGAGGTCGCCCGCATCACCGGCTACGACCGCATCCCCGCCGAGCTGCCGATCGCCCCCGCAGGCCGCGGCCTCACGCGGGCGCAGGCGGCCCGCCGCCGCGTCGCGCAGACGCTCGCCGCCGCCGGGTCGACCGAGGTGCTCGCCTACCCGTTCGTGGCGGATGCGGTGGCCGAGCGCTACGAGCCGGGCGCGGCATCCGTGCGGCTCGCGAACGCGCTCGACGCGCAGGTCTCCCTGCTGCGCCGTACCCTGCTGCCCGGGCTCGCCGAGATCGCGCACCGCAACCTCGCGCGCGGGCTCACCGACCTCGCCCTGTTCGAGATCGGTGCCGTCTTCCGCCCGGAGGTGGGCGTCGCCTACGGCACCGAGTTCATCCCGCTGGGGGCGGAGCGCCCGGGTGACGACACCCTCGCGCGCCTCGGCGCGGGCATCCCGCCGCAGGCGCGCCACGTCGCGGGGCTGTTCCTCGGCGAGGCGTTGCCGAAGCAGCCCGGCGCGGCCGCCGTGCCCGCGGGACTCGGCGACGCGCTCGACGCGGTGCGGCAGGTGGGTTTCGCACTCGGCGTCGACATCCGGCCGGCGCAGGGCGCCCACCCGGCGCTGCACCCGGGACGCACGGCCGAGCTGCGGGTGGGGGATCGGGTCGTCGGCGTGGCCGGCGAGCTGCTGCCCGCGCTCGCGCTCGAGTCGGACCTTCCGCGCGTCGTCGCGGTCTACGAGCTCGACCTCGACGTCCTCGTGGAGCTCGGCGCCTACGATCGTCAGGCGACGCCCATCGGCACCCTGCCCGCCGCGACCCAGGACCTCTCGCTCGTCGTCGACGCGCAGGTTCCGGCCGGCGACGTCCGCGACGCGGTGGCCGAGGGCGCGGGGGAGCTGCTCGAGCACATCCGCCTCGTCGACGACTACCGCGGGCAGGGCGTGCAGGAGGGGAGCAAGTCGCTGACCTTCGCGCTGCGCTTCCGGGCCGCCGACCGAACCCTCACGGCGGCGGAGGCCACCGACGCGAAGCTCGCGGGCCTCGCCCGTGCCGCCGAGCGCTTCGGGGCGACCCTCCGCGAGTAGCCGCGCGCATCATCCGCGTTCGTTCGGGAGGACGCAGGGGTGGCCGGCGCTACTTCGTGCCGCCGCCGAGGAGCCCGCCGAGGAGCCCGCCGAGCAGATCGCCCGTGCCGCCCGAGGAGCCGGAGGAGGATCCGCCGCCGAGGAGCCCGCCCAGCAGGTCGCCGAGGCCGCCGTCGGAGGAGTTCTTCGACGAGTTCTTCGACGCGCCCCCGGAGGAGCCGCCGAGGAACTTGTTGGCGAGCCAGGCGAGCACGATGGGTGCGACGATCGGCAGAACCTTCTTGATGATGACGTCGGTTACCTCCGACTTCCCGGAGGAGTCGGCGAGCTTCGAGACGACCGCGTCCTCGTTGCCGCCGAACACGTGCTTCACGATCTTCTTGCCGTCTTCGGTGTCCACATCGGCGACGCCGGTCAGTTTGGCGCCCTTGTGCTTCGTGAGCGCCTTCTCCAGCGACTCCGCACCACCCTCGTCCGCGTTGGCCTTCAGGCCGCCGACGAGGCCGGGGATCACCTGCTTCACGGCGTCCTCCGCGACATCCTCGCTGATGCCGAGCTGCTTCGCGATGTCGCCGATGGGGATCTGGGCCAGGAGGTCGTCGTACTGGGCCATGGTGGTGCTTCCTCTCGTCGGGGCGTGGTGGGCTCACTGTAGCGCGCGGAAACGACTAGATTCACGGGCACCGGGAAGGACGCCGATGAACCTCACCCAGCTCGACGAGCTCGACATGTACTCCGCCGCGGAACTGCGCGAGGCGGGCCGGGCCCGGCGTGCCCAGGTGCCGCGCTCCGCCCACGCCGAGTACCGGGATCCGGGCGGGCGCGACCCGCTCGGCATCATCGAGGCGCAGAACATCGACCGCGTGCCCGAGCTCATCGGCCTGCGCACCGAGCGGATGCGGGAGAGCCCGTTCACCTTCTACCGCGGCACCGCGGCCGTGCAGGCCGCCGACCTGGCTCGAGACCCGGTGACGGGTGCGCAGGTCGTGATCTCCGGCGACGCGCATCTCTCCAACTTCGGGTTCTACCGCTCGCCGCAGCGCACCCTCGTCTTCGACATGAACGACTTCGACGAGGCCGCCGTCGCGCCGTGGGAGTGGGATGTGAAGCGGCTGGTCGCGAGCATCGTCGTCGCCGCCCGCGCGCGAGGGGCGAGCGCTGCGGATGCCGAGGCCGCGGCGGTCGCGACGGCGGCCGCCTACCGCACCGCCATCCGCGACTTCGATGCGCTTCCGGCGCTGGAACGCTACTACCGCCGGATCGACCTGGACGGCAAGGGCACGGTTCCGGGCAGCCTCCGCGACGTCGTGCGCGCGGCGCGCCGCGCCGCGAAGCGCCGCACCTCGTCGCGGGTCATCGCCCGGACGACGGCGCTCGGCGACGACGGACGTCGTCGCTTCCTCGAGGATCCGCCCGTGACCGCCCACGTCGGCGAGGAGCTGCGTGCGGTCGTCGAGGAGCTGTTCCAGCAGTATCTGCTGACGGTGCGCGCCGACGTCGCGCTGCTGTTCACTCACTACCGCATCGACGACCTCGTGCGCCGGGTGGTCGGCGTCGGCAGCGTCGGCACGCGGTGCTACATCATCGCGATGTCGGGCCCCGACCGCGAGCCGCTCGTGATGCAGGTGAAGCAGGCAGGGCAGGCGGTGGCGTACGAGTACGGCGGGATGCCGGGGGAGGCGCTGCCGGGTATGCGCGAGGGGCGTGCGATCGCCGAGCACGGGTACCGGGTGGTGAGCGGGCAGCGGGTGCTGCAGGCGGTCTCCGATCCGTTCCTCGGCTACCTCGAGAACGACGGGCGCGCCTTCTACGTGCGTCAGTTCCGCGACGGCAACTCCTCGGTCGAGGTCGAGACGCTCGACGAGGACGCCTTCCGCTGGTACGCCCGCGCATGCGCCTGGGTGCTCGCCCGAGGCCACGCCCAGAGCCCGGCTGTGCCCTATATCGCGGGCTATCTCGGCCGCTCGGACGCATTCGAGCGCGCCGTCGCGCGGTGGGGGGTCGCCTACGCCGATCAGGCCGAGGCCGACCACGCCGCCTTCGACCAGGCCGCGCGGGACGGACGATTCCCGACCCTCTGAGCTCCTCTGCTAGCCTCGTGCGCATGGGTCAGCGGATGCGGTTCGAGAGCGTGGAGCTCCGCCGCCTCCGCCGCGTGCGCCGAATCTCGGCGACGTCGCAGCGCTGACCGCACCTCAGCCTCTCGTGTGACGTCGCCGTCTCAGCCCCTGTCGCACGAACAATAAGGTTGAACCCATGCCCATCTCCGTCGCCGTCGCGGGCGCGAGCGGATACGCGGGGGGCGAGCTGCTGCGGCTGCTCGACGCCCACCCCGAGTTCGAGGTCCGCACCGTCACCGCCCACCAGAACGCGGGTCAGCGCCTCGGTGCGGTGCATCCGCACCTCGTGAGCCTCGGCGAGCTCGAGCTGAAGCCGACCGAGGCGAGTGTGCTCGCGGACGCCGACGTGGTCTTCTTCGCGCTGCCGCACGGCGCATCCGGCGCGATCGCCGCCCAGCTGCCCGACGACGTGCTCGCCGTCGACTGCGGCGCCGACCACCGGCTCACCGACGAGCGCGCCTGGGACGCGTTCTACGGCGGCGAGTACCACGGCGCCTGGACGTACGGGATGCCGGAGCTGCTGCTCGAGGGGGGCGCCGCCAAGCAGCGCGCCAACCTCGTCGGCGCGACGCGGATCGCGGTGCCCGGCTGCAACGTGACCGCGATCACCCTCGGTCTCGCCCCCGGCGTCGCCGCGGGCGTGGTCGAGGCTCACGACCTGGTGTCGGTGCTCGCGGTCGGCACCTCGGGCGCCGGCAAGGCGCTGCGCACCGACCTCCTCGCGAGCGAGATCCTGGGATCCGCGTCCGCCTATGCCGTCGGCGGCATCCACCGGCACACGCCCGAGATCGTGCAGAATCTGACCGCGGCGGGCGGCGAGGGCGTCACGATCTCGTTCACGCCCGTGCTCGTGCCGATGTCGCGCGGCATCCTCGCCACCTCGACCGCGCGCCTCGCCCCCGGCGTCTCGGCCGCCGATGTGCGCGAGGCCTGGGAGGGCGCCTACGCGGGCGAGACGTTCGTGCGGGTGCTCCCCGCCGGATCGTTCCCCCGCTCGAATGACACGACCGGCGCCAACACGGCGCTCATGGGGCTCGCCGTCGACGAGGCGGCGGGCCGAGTCGTGGTGGTCTCCGCGATCGACAACCTCGTCAAGGGCACCGCGGGTGCCGCCATCCAATCAGCCAACCTCGCGCTCGGGCTGCCCGAGACCGCGGGCCTTCCCGTGAACGGAGTCGCCCCGTGAGCGTCACCGCCGCATCCGGATTCACCGCCGCGGGCGTCGCGGCGGGCCTCAAGCCCTTCGGCAAGCGCGACCTCGCGCTCGTCGTCAACGAGGGGCCGCTGCGCAGCGCCGCGGCGGTCTTCACGAGCAACCGCGCGAAGGCCAACCCGATCATCTGGTCGGAGCAGGTCATCGCCGACGGCACCGTGAGCGCGATCATCCTCAACTCGGGCGGGGCGAACTGCTTCACGGGCGCGGAGGGCTTCCAGACCACCCACGCCACGGCGGAGGCGGTCGGCGACGCGCTCGGGGTCTCGGCGGGCGACGTGCTCGTCTGCTCGACGGGCCTCATCGGCGAGCAGCTCGACCGTGCGAAGCTGCTCGCGGGCGCGCACGAGGCCGCCGTGGAGCGCGCCGAGGGCGGCGGCCCGGACGCCGCCGAGGCGATCATGACGACCGACTCGAAGCCCAAGACCGCGGTCGTCCGCCGCGACGGCTGGACGATCGGCGGCATGGCGAAGGGGGCCGGCATGCTCGCGCCCGGCCTCGCGACGATGCTCGTCGTCATCACGACGGACGCCGTGCTGCTGCCCGCCGAGCTCGACGCGGCACTGCGCGCGGCGACCCGTGTGAGCTTCGACCGCCTCGACTCCGACGGCTGCATGTCGACCAACGACCAGGTCACGCTGCTCGCGAGCGGCGCATCGGGGCTGGAGCCGGAGCCCGCCGCCTTCACCGCCGCGCTCGTGGAGCTCTGCCAGGACCTCGCACGCCAGCTGCAGGCGGATGCCGAGGGGGCGAGCCACGACATCGCGATCGAGGTCGTGGGGGCCGCATCGGAGGACGACGCGGTCGAGGTGGGTCGCGCGGTCGCACGCAGCAACCTGTTCAAGGCGGCGGTGTTCGGCAACGACCCCAACTGGGGGCGCGTGCTCGCCGCGATCGGCACCACCTCGGCCGCCGTCGACCCCTACGCGGTCGACGTGTCGATGAACGGCGTGCGGGTGTGCTCGGCGGGCGGCCCGGACCGGCCGCGCACTGAGGTCGACCTGCGGCCGCGTGCTGTGCAGGTGCTCATCGACCTCCATGCCGGCGGGTCGAGCGCGACGATCCTCACCAACGACCTCACCCACGACTACGTCCACGAGAACAGCGCCTACGCATCATGACCACCTCTCCTGACCACCGGATGCTGGACGCCGCCGTCAAGGCCGACACCCTCATCCAGTCCCTGCCTTGGCTGCTGCGCTTCGCCGGGCGCATCGTCGTCGTCAAGTTCGGCGGCAACGCCATGGTCGACGAGTCGCTGCAGCGCGCCTTCGCGGAGGACATGGTCTACCTGCGCTCGGTGGGCCTCAAGCCGGTCGTCGTGCACGGTGGCGGCCCTCAGATCTCGGCGATGCTCGACAGGCTCGGCATCCCGAGCGAGTTCCGCGGCGGCTATCGGGTGACGACCCCCGAGGCGATGGAGGTCGTGCGGATGGTGCTCACCGGGCAGGTGAGCCGCGAGCTCGTGACGCTCATCAACCGGCACGGGCCGCTCGCCTCCGCGATCTCGGGGGAGGACGCGGGGCTGTTCACGGCCCGTCGGCGCGGCGTCGTGATCGACGGGCAGCCCGTCGACATCGGTCTCGTCGGCGACGTGATCGCCGTCGACCCCGCGGCTGTGCTCGCGGAGATCGACGCGGGACGCATCCCCGTCGTCTCCTCGATCGCGCCGGACGCCGACGTCCCGGGGCAGTCGCTCAACGTCAACGCCGACTCCGCCGCCGCCGCGCTCGCCGTGGCGCTCGGCGCGGAGAAGCTCGTCGTGCTGACGGATGTCGCGGGCCTGTACCGCGACTGGCCGAACCGCGACTCGCTCGTCTCGCAGATCACGCGCGCGGAGCTCGCCGAGCTGTTGCCGAGCCTCGAGTCGGGCATGATCCCGAAGATGTCGGCGTGCCTGGAGGCGGTCGACGGGGGAGTGCCGAAGGCCGCCATCATCGACGGTCGCCGCCCGCACTCGATCCTGCTCGAGATCTTCACGGATGCCGGGATCGGCACCGAGGTGGTGCCCGCATGAGCGCCACCCCCGACTACGCGGAGCTCTTCTCCCGCGTCATGATGCGCTCGGCCCCCGCGCCGCTCGCCGTGCTCGCACGCGGCGAGGGCTCCCGGGTGTGGGACGTCGAGGGCAAGGAGTACCTCGACTTCCTGGCCGGCATCGCGGTCAACGCGCTCGGGCACGCGCACCCGGCGTTCGTCGACGCCGTGAGCCGCCAGGCGGCGAGGCTCGCCCACGTCTCCAACTACTTCGCGACCGAGCCGCAGCTCGAGCTCGCCGATCGCCTCACCCGGCTCACGGGCGGTGACCGGGTGTTCCTCTGCAACTCGGGCGCGGAGGCGATCGAGGCCGCCGTCAAGCTCGCGAAGCTCACCGGCAGGCCCCGCATCCTGGCGCTCGAGAACGCCTTCCACGGACGAACGATCGGCTCGCTCAGCCTCACCGGCAAGCCCGCCCTGCGCGGGCCGTTCGAGCCGCTGCTGCCAGGCGTCGAGCACCTCCCCTCGACCGTGGAGGCGCTCGAGGCGGCGCTCGCCCCCGGCGGCGTCGCCGCGCTCGTCGTCGAGCCCATCAAGGGCGAGGCCGGGGTCGTCGAGCTGCCGGAGGGCTACCTGCGCGCCGCGCGCGAGCTGACCGCGCGCCACGGTGCGCTGCTGATCCTCGACGAGATCCAGACCGGCGCGGGCCGCACCGGCGACTGGTTCGCCTTCCAGCACGAGGGCATCGTTCCGGATGCCGTGGCGCTTGCGAAGGGCATCGGCGGCGGCTTCCCGATCGGTGCCCTCGTCACCTTCGGCGCGGCGTCGGAGCTCTTCGGGCCCGGGCACCACGGCTCGACCTTCGGCGGCAACCCGCTCGCCGCATCCGCCGCGAACGCCGTGCTCGGCGAGATCGAGCGTGCGGACCTCGTCGGCAACGCCCGTCGCCGCGGCGCCGAGCTGCGGGCCCGCATCGAGCTCATCGGCTCACCCCTCGTGACCGACATCCAGGGCCGTGGCCTGCTGCTCGGGATCGGCCTCGCCGAACCCGTCGCCGGCATCGTCGCGAGCCGCGCCCTCGACCGCGGCCTCATCATCAACGCCGCGAACGAGAGCCGCATCCGCCTCGCGCCGCCGCTGATCATCGGCGACGACGAGCTGCACGAGTTCACCCGCCTCTTCACCGAGGCCCTCGACATCCCTCACACCGACCCGGGAGACCACGAATGACCCGCCACTTCCTGCGCGACGACGACCTGAGCCCGGTGGAGCAGGCCGAGATCCTCGACCTGGCCGAGCAGATCAAGGCGGACCGCTGGGCGCGCAAGCCCCTCGACGGCCCGCAGACGGTCGCCGTGATCTTCGACAAGTCGTCCACCCGCACACGCGTGAGCTTCGCGGTCGGCATCGCCGACCTCGGCGGCAGCCCGCTCATCATCTCGACGGCCAACAGCCAGCTCGGCGGCAAGGAGACGCCGTCCGACACGGCGCGCGTGCTCGAGCGGATGGTGTCGGCCATCGTCTGGCGCACCTACGCGCAGGCGGGGCTCGAGGAGATGGCGGCGGGCACCACGGTACCGGTCGTCAACGCCCTCTCCGACGACTTCCACCCGTGCCAGCTGCTGGCCGACCTGCTCACCATCCGCGAGCACAAGGGCGCGCTCGCGGGGCTCACCGTCACCTTCCTCGGCGACGGCGCGAGCAACATGGCCCACAGCTACCTGCTCGCCGGTGCCACCGCCGGAATGCACGTGCGGGTCGCGGCGCCCGCCGAGTTCAGCCCGGCGGATGCCGTGGTCGCCGACGCCGACCGCCGCGCGGCCGAGACGGGCGGCTCGGTCGCCATCTACACGGATCCCCTCGAGGCCGTCGCGGGCGCCGACGTCGTCGTCACCGACACCTGGGTGTCGATGGGCAAGGAGGAGGAGAAGGCGCACCGCGTCGCCACCTTCGGCGGCTATCAGGTGACCGACGAGCTCATGGCGCTCGCCGCATCCGACGCGATCTTCCTGCACTGCCTGCCCGCGGACCGGGGCTACGAGGTCGCGTCGACGGTGATCGACGGGCCGCAGAGCGTCATCTGGGATGAGGCGGAGAACCGCCTGCACGCCCAGAAGGCGCTGCTCGTGTGGCTGCTGGAGCGCGCCTGAGCGACGCTAGACGCCGTACGTCGAGGCGAAGTCGGGGTCGCTCGCCATCACGGTGACGATCGTCGCCCAGAAGACGATCGCCGCGATGACGCCCGCGGTGAGCGGGACGTAGAACGCGATCTTCTTCTTCACGAGCAGCAGGACCGAGAGGCCGGCGGCCACCAGATACAGCACGATGTGGCTGGCGATGAGCACGATGGGGGCGACGCCGATCTCGCCGTCGAAGTCGCCGAGCCCCTGCTGCCGGAAGCTCTCGCTGAGCAGCTCGGGCGAGCTGAACAGCACGCCGTAGAGCACGCCGAGCAGCGCGCCCCCGAGGCCCAGCACGAGGAAGATGATCGTGAGGACGACGTCCCAGGTGCGCCGCTTCGGTGCGGGCGCGCCGTTGAATCCCGGCTGGCCGTACACCGGCTGACCGTACGCGGGCTGGCCGTAGCCGGGCTGCGGGTAGCCGGGCTGCGCCTGCGGGTACCCCTGCTGGGGGTGGCCGGCCTGCGGTTGCTGCGGGTACCCGGTCTGCTGCGGGTACCCGGGCTGCTGCGGGTACCCCTGCTGCGGATACCCCGGCTGCTGCGGATACCCGGGCGCGGCGGGGACCCCCGGATGTCCGACGCCACCCGGCGCGGCATCCGCGTACATGGCGGGCTGGCCGGGCGCCGCGGGGATTCCCTGCGCCGCGGCATCCGGGAGGGCGGGGGGCGCGGAGACGGGCGCGGCCGTCGACTCCACCGGCGCGAACTCCCCGTAGCGCGGCGCCGGGGTCGCCTCCGCCGGGGCGGATGCGGCGGGCTCGGCGGCCTGCGGGACGGACTCCGGGGTGGACGGGACGGGAGGCGTGGTCGGCTCGGACATGACGCAAGCTTATGAGGCGCCCGCGACTTCTAGACTGGACACGACACGAGGAGACCAGAACCGATGGCACAAGGCCCGACCATCTCCGGACCGGACATCCCCGACGCAGGCACCGGAGAACGGGCCGGGGGCGCGAGCCTCTGGGGTGGCCGCTTCGCGAGCGGACCGTCGCCCGAGCTCCAGGAGCTGAGCCGCTCGACCCACTTCGACTGGGAGCTCGCGCCCTACGACCTGCAGGGCTCGCGCGCCCACGCCCGCGCGCTCGCCGCCGCCGGCTACCTCGACGACGGGGAGCTGGGGCGCATGCTGGAGGGCCTCGACGTCATCGACCGCGGCATCCGCGACGGCGTCATCCGCCCGCTCCCCGAGGACGAGGACGTGCACTTCGCGCTCGAGCGCGAGCTCATCGCCGTCGTCGGGGCGGAGCTCGGCGGCAAGCTGCGCGCCGGGCGCAGCCGCAACGACCAGATCGCGACGCTCGCACGCCTCTACCTGCTCGACCATGCCGCGCGCATCCGCCACCTCGTGGTGCAGCTGGTCGACGCCCTCGCGGCGCAGGCGGAGGCGCACCCGGCGGCCGTCATGCCGGGGCGCACCCACCTGCAGCACGCGCAGCCGCTGCTGCTCGCGCACCACCTGCTCGCCCACGCGTGGCCGCTCGTGCGCGACCTCGAGCGCCTGCGCGACTGGCGCGTGCGCGCCGCGGAGTCGCCCTACGGGGCGGGCGCTGTCGCCGGCGGAGCCCTGGGGCTCGATCCTGCCCCGATCGCGGCCGAGCTGGGGCTCGGGCATCCGATGCCGAACTCGATCGACGCGACCGCGAGCCGCGACGTGGTCGCCGAGTTCGCCTACATCGCCGCGCAGCTCGGCATCGACCTCTCGCGCCTGGCGGAGGAGATCATCCTCTGGAACACCCGCGAGTTCGGCTTCGTGCGGCTGCACGACGGCTACTCGACGGGGTCGTCGATCATGCCGCAGAAGAAGAACCCCGACATCGCCGAGCTCGCGCGCGGCAAGTCGGGGCGCCTCATCGGCAACCTCACGGGGCTGCTCGCGACGTTCAAGGCGCTCCCGCTGGGCTACAACCGCGACCTCCAGGAGGACAAGGAGCCCGTGTTCGACTCGGTGCGCACCCTCGAGGTGCTGCTGCCGGCCTTCACGGGCATGGTGGCGACGCTCGAGTTCGACACGGAGCGGATGGCCGAGCTCGCCCCGCAGGGCTTCTCCCTCGCGACGGACGTCGCCGACCACCTCGTGCGAAGGGGCGTGCCGTTCCGCGAGGCGCACGAGATCTCGGGCGCCCTCGTGCGGTTCTGCGAGGCGAACGGACTCGAGCTCGACGAGCCGAGCGACGAGCAGTACGCCGCGATCGACGCCCGGCTGACACCGGACGTGCGCGAGGTGCTCACGGTCGAGGGCTCGATCGCGAGCCGCGCGGGGGCGGGGGGTACTGCACCGGAGCGTGTCGCCGAGCAGCTCGCCGCGCTCGCCGCGCGCGTCGCGGAGGTGGCCGGATGACGCTCTCCGGCAAGGGCGACCCGCGTGCGCGCCGCGAGGACGCGAAGGACTACCGGCGCGACGTCGACGCCCGTCGCCCCTGGATCCGGTGGCTGCTCGTCGGGGCGGCGGTCGTGGTGGTCGCGGGCGTCGTCGTGTACGCGCTCGTGAGCGGGATCGGCTTCTGAGCGGGCTCGCGGAGCTTCTCGCGCGTCCGGCAGACGAGGTCGCGCCCCTGCTGCTGGGGTCCGTGCTGACCGGCCGCGGCGTGTCGGTGCGCCTCACGGAGGTCGAGGCCTACCTCGGCGAGGCCGATCCCGGCTCGCACGCCTTCCGGGGCGTCACGCCGCGCACGCGGACGATGTTCGGCGAGCCCGGTCACCTCTACGTGTACTTCAGCTACGGCATGCACGTGTGCGCGAACGTCGTGTGCTCGCCCGCGGGGGTCGCGAGCGCCGTGCTGCTGCGGGCGGGTGAGGTCGTCGACGGGTTCGAGCTCGCGCGCGAGCGTCGTCCGACGGCGAGGTCGGATGCCGAGCTCGCGCGGGGCCCGGCCCGCCTCACGAAGGCGCTCGGCATCGCGCTCACCGACGACACGGCCGCGCTGGGCGTCGCTCCCTTCCTGCTCGAACCGGCCCCGCATCCGTCGCCCGTCGAGGTCGGCCCACGCGTCGGCGTCTCGGGGGCGGGCGGCACCGACGCGTTCCCCCTGCGTTTCTGGATCCCCGGCGACCCCACCGTCTCCGCCTACCGTGCGTCGGCGCCGCGCGGTCGCCTCACGCGACCGTGAGCGCCACGAGCACGGCGCAGGCGCCCGCCCAGAGCATGCTCGAGAGGGTGCCGATGATGAACCGCTCGCGGGCGGCGGCCGAGTCGAGCTCCGAGAAGCGGCCGAGGCCCTTGACGGCGATGAGGGCGGCGATCACCTCGGGGTGACCGACGGCGATCGCGCCGACGATGGCGGCGCGCTCGAGCAGACCGATCGTCGTGCCGCCGCGCAGCACCTCCTGCTCCTCGCCCGTTCGCTCCCGGCGGATGAGGATGCCCCCGTGGGCGCCGCGGCGCACGGGGGCACCGCGGCTCGCCAGGTCGAGCACGACCACCGTGAGGGGGCTGCCGGCGAGGATGCCGAGCGCGGCGACGCCGAGCGCCAGGACGACGGCGTAGGGGTGCGGCTCGGGCAGCAGGCGGATGCCGAAGGCCGCCGCGAGGAGACCGCCGGCGACCGGGATGAGGGCGAGCAGCGCCAGCCGGGGGCGGCCGAGCCGTGCGGCGAGCACGGTCGCCACGATCGCTCCCGCGATGACGAGCAGCGCGAGCGCCCAGATCAGGTAGCCGATGACGATCACGCGTCCTCCTCCGTCTTCCGCGTCGGTGCGGCGTCGGCGCCGTCCGCGAGCGCGAGCAGTTCCACGATCCCGTCGCGGGCCGTCGCGTCCAGGCGCACCCCGGCGGCGATCGCCCTCTTGCTCGCGGCCTGCGGGGTGATGCCGAGCCGCTCGGCGGCCTCCGCCTGGGTGAGCCCCGACTCGACCAGATCGTACAGTTCCCAGCCTTCGGGGGAGCGCCGCTCGCGCAGCTGCAGCAGGAGTTCGAGCATCGCCTGGATGGTGGCCGCGCGGGGGCGGAGGCTGTCGCCGCCGACGGCCACGCGCCAGGGGCGTCGTTTGGCGGCCTCGACGGCTTCACGGGCGGCGACGAGCGCCTCGCCCGTCGCCGCGCGGGTGGCGGCGGGCAGCGGGGTGCGCACGTCGCCGATTCCGATACCGACGCTCCACAGCCCCGTGCGGGCGAGCTCGAGGACGAGTTCGAGCGCTACGGCCGGATCGGAGGTGAGCGACTGCACCTCGTCGCCCGCCGTGCGGTCGGCGGGGAGGGCGAGACGGTCGCGACCGATGCGGGTGAGCAGCGTCAGCGCCGCCTCGGCGTGGTCGGGGCGGTGTCGGCTGTCGATCTGGTCGGCGGTGATGGCGAACATGGCGGTCCTCCTGAATCAAGCCTACGGGGATGATCCCTGCAACATCAACCCCTCACGGTGGATCTCTGGGAGATCAAGTCTGCAGGGTTCACCACCCGCCGGCACCGCCTCCGCCGCCTCCGCCGCCCGCGAATCCGCCGCCACCGGATCCGCCGGAGAAGCCGCTGCCGCCCGAACCCGACCACGACGACGAGGACGAGGATGGCGGGGGAGTCGTGGCGAAACTCGCCGCCGCATAGCCCGCCGCGAACGACGACAGCCGCGTCGAGCCGAGCACGGGGGCGAGCTCGGTGGGCGTCGTCGCGTACATCGTCCCCAGCTCGCGCTGCCAGCGCTCCTCGATCCCGAACAGGATCGCATAGGGCAGCAGGCGCTCGTTCAGCCGCACCACCGTCTCCGGGTCGCCCGTGTCGACAGGGGTGCGCTCGGCGCCCTCCGGGCTCTGCAGCACCCGGATGCGGTCCGCCTCGGCGAGCTCCAGGTAGTCGCGGATGCCGTCCAGGTGCTCACGGGCGAGGGCGCCCTCCGGGGTGAGCACCTCGGGCGAGCCCGCATAGCCGAACAGCAGCACGCCCGCCACGAACACCGCGATCAGCTGCCAGATCAGCAGCGAGGTGCCGGCCTCGGCATCCGCCGCCCAGAACGCGATCACGACCGCGGCGAGGCCGTTGACGAACAGCGCGATCCGCACGACGGTCGTCCACCGCGAACGGATGGTCGTGCGGTAGCGGCGGGCGACCTCGGTCCGCACCTTGCTGCGGAGCGTCGCGATGCGGTCGCCGAGCTTGCGGTCCGCGGTGTCGAGCTCGATGCCCGTGCCCTTCCCCGTGCCGCCGAACAACGACGCGACCGCGATCGCGTCGTCGCGGTCGAGCCCGGATGCGTCGACCAGCTCGAGACGATAGCGCGCCTTCGCGCCGTGCTTCTCGCCGCGGTCGACGAGCCGGGCTGCGCGCGTCACCACGAACTGCACGAACTGGGCCGGCAGCCCGCGCGGCTCCCGGCCGAGCAGCACCGCCGCCTCCATGACCCCCAGCTCCGGGTAGCCCTCGTACTGCGGCACGACGATGCCGCCGCGACCCGGGGCGTTGCGGAAGACCCGCAGGCGCAGCCACAGCACGATCAGGAGGCAGACGCCGGCGATGCCGATGAGCACCCACGGGATCGCCCGCACGATCCACGAGTCGCTCGGCAGCGGCGGCGCGCGGAAGGTGCCGCTCGGGAAGGCGATCGCCCAGGTGACCGTCTCGTGGGGGCCGAGGTCCGCGACGTCGACCGACGCCCCGTTCGCGGTGATGTCGATCGGGCACGTCGTGGTGTCGCCGTAGCCGCCCACGTAGCAGGTGCCCGCGCCGGTGGGCGTGCCGCGCAGCGCGGGGGAGAGGGTGAGTTCGGCGGACACCCGCCCGTACGGCTGCGCGCTGCCCGTGCCGTTGAGGTCCCAGTACAGCTCGTCGACGCCCGTGTCCCCGAAGGAGCGCACCACGTCCCGCATCGTGTACTCGATCACGTAGCTCTGGCGCCCGTGCACGTAGCTGTCGGCGTCGCCGATCCGCAGCACGAGGAAGGAGCCGTCGTAGTCGTCCTCCTGAAGCGAGTAGTCGAGGCGCGCGCCCGACGCGTCGGTCACCCCGACGATCTCGAGGCCGAGGTCGACACGCGCGTAGCTGCGGGGGATGGCGCGCTCGATGCCGTGGTTCTGGTCGATCTCGGGGAACACCGCGACGAGGGTCTCGACCACGTGCAGGCGCGAGGCGCGGTCGGCGTCGCGGTCGAGCGCGTAGTCGGCGTGGAACGACTCGAACACGAAGTCGTCGACCCCGCCGGCGCTCCACCCGGATGCCGGGGCCGGGGCGGGTCGCGCGGCCTCGGCGGATGCGGTGGCGGCGGGCGCGAAAGCCAGGGCCAGCAGGGCCGCGGCGCCGACGACGCGAGCCGCCGTGACGCGTACGGGGTTCCGGGGGCGATGGTGGGCTCGCACGGGCCCGAGCCTACTGAGCCGCCTCGGCGTGCCGCGAACGGTAATCTGACCGGGTGCCCGCATCCGAGATCCTCCGCGCGCAGCGAAACGACCCGTCCTTCCCCGACGTCTGGGAGGAGCTGAGCTGGCGCGGCCTCGTCCACGTGTCGACCGACCCGGCCGCCCTGAAGGAGCTCCTCGCGGGGCCGCCCGTCGTGTACTACTGCGGCTTCGACCCGACGGCGCCGAGCCTGCACCTCGGCAACCTCGTGCAGATCCTCGTGCTGCGCCGGCTGCAGCTCGCCGGGCACCGGCCGCTCGGGCTCGTGGGCGGCTCGACGGGGCTCATCGGGGACCCGCGGCCGAGCGCCGAGCGCACCCTCAACGACCTGGACACGGTCGCGGAGTGGGTGGGTCGCCTGCGTGCTCAGATCGAGCGCTTCCTCTCCTTCGAGGGAGACAACGCCGCGCGGATGGTGAACAACCTCGACTGGACGGCCCCGCTGTCGGCGATCGACTTCCTCCGCGAGATCGGCAAGCACTTCCGCGTCGGCACGATGCTCAAGAAGGACGCCGTCGCCGCGCGGCTGAACTCGGATGCCGGCATCAGCTACACGGAGTTCAGCTACCAGATCCTGCAGGGCATGGACTTCCTGGAGCTGTACCGCGAGTACGGATGCGTGCTCCAGACCGGCGGGTCCGACCAGTGGGGCAACCTCACGAGCGGCACCGACCTCATCCACCGCGTGGAGGGGGTGAGCGTGCACGCGATCGGCACGCCGCTCATCACCAACTCGGACGGAACCAAGTTCGGCAAGAGCGAGGGCAACGCCATCTGGCTCGACGCGGAGATGTGCAGCCCGTACCGGTTCTACCAGTTCTGGCTCAACACGGAGGACGCCGACGTCGTCGACCGGCTGAAGGTGTTCACCTTCCTCACGCGCACCGAGATCGAGGCGCTCGAGCAGCAGGTGCGGGCCGAGCCGTTCCGGCGCGAGGCGCAGCGCACGCTCGCGCGCGAGGTGACGACGCTCGTCCACGGCGCGGAGGCGACGGATGCGGTGATCGCCGCATCCGAGGCGCTCTTCGGTCAGGGGGAGCTCGCGGCTCTCGACGCCGCGACCCTCGCGGCCGCCGTCGAGGAGCTGCCGAACGCGCGACTGGGGGAGCAGACGCTCGTCGTGCAGGCGCTCGTCGACACGGGTCTGAGCTCGAGCCTCTCGGAGGCGCGTCGGGCGATCGCGCAGGGCGGGGTGTACCTCAACAACGCCAAGGTCGACGACGAGGCGGCGACCCTCGCCGGTGCCGGCCTCGCGGGCGGCCGGGCGGTGCTGCGCCGGGGCAAGAAGACCCTCGCCGGCGTCGTCCTCGAGGCCGCGCCGCCGGTCGAGTAGCCGCCCAGCGGCGTATCGAGACCCCGCGACACGCCCGGGATTCCGGTGTGATTTGGCGCGGAGCCCGATCCCACGTAATGTCTTACCTGTTCGCCCCAAAGGGAAGAGCGAAGCGGCCGAACGGTTGTCTCAACCACTGGCCCCGCCCCCTCAAGCGGAGAACCAAACCCCCATCTGAATCGAATCCAGCATTCGTGTGACCTCTTGGTCTAGGATGGGAATCCTCCTCTCGGAGACCGCGGTCGTCGATCGCAGCCCGGAGCCTCACTCCCGGCGCGTCGATTTGACAGACGGAACGAGAGGGCTAGGATGGAGAAGTTGCCCTGAGGGCGAGCCGGAGACGGCGAGCATCAGGAGCGCCCGATCCTTGAGAACTCAACAGCGTGCACTATGTCAAATGCCAAAAACCTCGACGTCTGACCTTTGGTCGGACAGAGATTCCTTTGGATTGACGGATTGTCAGTAGACGATCCTTTCAGTCAGATCAACTCGCATGATCCGCGGTTTTCCCCGCGGTGAAAGCAACGGTTCTGCCGGCGACTTCGGTCGTCGTGCTACCAAACCTTTACGGAGAGTTTGATCCTGGCTCAGGACGAACGCTGGCGGCGTGCTTAACACATGCAAGTCGAACGGTGAACGAGGGAGCTTGCTCCCTCCGGATCAGTGGCGAACGGGTGAGTAACACGTGAGCAATCTGCCCCGAACTCTGGGATAAGCGTTGGAAACGACGTCTAATACCGGATACGACGCGCGAAGGCATCTTCTGCGCGTGGAAAGAACTTCGGTTCGGGATGAGCTCGCGGCCTATCAGCTTGTTGGTGAGGTAACGGCTCACCAAGGCGACGACGGGTAGCCGGCCTGAGAGGGTGACCGGCCACACTGGGACTGAGACACGGCCCAGACTCCTACGGGAGGCAGCAGTGGGGAATATTGCACAATGGGCGCAAGCCTGATGCAGCAACGCCGCGTGAGGGACGACGGCCTTCGGGTTGTAAACCTCTTTTAGTAGGGAAGAAGCGAAAGTGACGGTACCTGCAGAAAAAGCACCGGCTAACTACGTGCCAGCAGCCGCGGTAATACGTAGGGTGCAAGCGTTGTCCGGAATTATTGGGCGTAAAGAGCTCGTAGGCGGTCTGTCGCGTCTGCTGTGAAAACCCGAGGCTCAACCTCGGGCCTGCAGTGGGTACGGGCAGACTAGAGTGCGGTAGGGGAGAATGGAATTCCTGGTGTAGCGGTGGAATGCGCAGATATCAGGAGGAACACCGATGGCGAAGGCAGTTCTCTGGGCCGTAACTGACGCTGAGGAGCGAAAGCGTGGGGAGCGAACAGGATTAGATACCCTGGTAGTCCACGCCGTAAACGTTGGGCGCTAGATGTGGGGACCATTCCACGGTTTCCGTGTCGCAGCTAACGCATTAAGCGCCCCGCCTGGGGAGTACGGCCGCAAGGCTAAAACTCAAAGGAATTGACGGGGGCCCGCACAAGCGGCGGAGCATGCGGATTAATTCGATGCAACGCGAAGAACCTTACCAAGGCTTGACATATACGAGAACGCTCTAGAAATAGAGAACTCTTTGGACACTCGTATACAGGTGGTGCATGGTTGTCGTCAGCTCGTGTCGTGAGATGTTGGGTTAAGTCCCGCAACGAGCGCAACCCTCGTTCTATGTTGCCAGCGGTTCGGCCGGGAACTCATAGGAGACTGCCGGGGTCAACTCGGAGGAAGGTGGGGATGACGTCAAATCATCATGCCCCTTATGTCTTGGGCTTCACGCATGCTACAATGGCCGGTACAAAGGGCTGCAATACCGTAAGGTGGAGCGAATCCCAAAAAGCCGGTCTCAGTTCGGATTGAGGTCTGCAACTCGACCTCATGAAGTCGGAGTCGCTAGTAATCGCAGATCAGCAACGCTGCGGTGAATACGTTCCCGGGCCTTGTACACACCGCCCGTCAAGTCATGAAAGTCGGTAACACCCGAAGCCGGTGGCCCAACCCTTGTGGAGGGAGCCGTCGAAGGTGGGATCGGTGATTAGGACTAAGTCGTAACAAGGTAGCCGTACCGGAAGGTGCGGCTGGATCACCTCCTTTCTAAGGAGCACTGCACTCTTCGGAGTGACAGAGCCACTTCTGAGACGAATGTTCTCAGGTGGTGCTCATGGGTGGAACATTGACATAGGCGACGAGAGGAACCTCGAGATCCCAGTACGGCCGCAAGGCAAGGAACGGATCGGAAGCGGACACTCGTCGCATGCACGCTGTTGGGTCCTGAGGGACCGGGCCGGCGACCTTCGGGTCGCCGTGACGACCTCAGGACTCGATCTACGTTCAAGCAGAGCTTCGAACGGGTTCGAGTACCGCCCGTCATTTGAGAACTACACAGTGGACGCGAGCATCTTAGAAGCGAGCCGAAAGGCTCGCATCTACAAGATGATCTGATTTATATAGATCATTGGTCAATCTGCCGTACTTCGGTACGGCCGATCGATTCTAAAAACTCATGTAGTCAAGTTTCTAAGAGCAGACGGTGGATGCCTTGGCATCTGGAGCCGAAGAAGGACGTATGAATCTGCGATAAGCCTCGGGGAGCTGATAACAGAGCCTTGATCCGAGGATTTCCGAATGGGGAAACCCCGTCAGGCGTGGCAACACGACCTGATGACTCCCGCCTGAATATATAGGGCGGGTAGAGGGAACGTGGGGAAGTGAAACATCTCAGTACCCACAGGAAGAGAAAACAACCGTGATTCCGTTAGTAGTGGCGAGCGAAACCGGAAGAGGCCAAACCGATCATGTGTGATAGCCGGCAGGCGTTGCATGGTCGGGGTAGCGGGACTTTTCAGCTGTTACTGCCGTACAGCAAGCGTTACAACGTTATATAGACGAAGTGGCTTGAAAGCCACGCCACAGAGGGTGCCAGCCCCGTAGTCGAAATGTAGCAATGGCGCGAAGAGTATCCCAAGTAGCACGGGGCCCGAGAAATCCCGTGTGAATCTGCCAGGACCACCTGGTAAGCCTAAATACTCCCAGATGACCGATAGCGGACAAGTACCGTGAGGGAAAGGTGAAAAGTACCCCGGGAGGGGAGTGAAATAGTACCTGAAACCGTCTGCTTACAAACCGTTGGAGCAGCCCTAGCAGCTGTGACAGCGTGCCTTTTGAAGAATGAGCCTGCGAGTTAGTGGTATGTGGCGAGGTTAACCCGTGAGGGGCAGCCGTAGCGAAAGCGAGTTCGAATAGAGCGATTCAGTCGCATGCCCTAGACCCGAAGCGAAGTGATCTATCCATGGCCAGGCTGAAGCGACGGTAAGACGTCGTGGAGGGCCGAACCCACTTGGGTTGAAAACCGAGGGGATGAGCTGTGGATAGGGGTGAAAGGCCAATCAAACTTCGTGATAGCTGGTTCTCTCCGAAATGCATTTAGGTGCAGCGTTGCGTGTTTCTTGCCGGAGGTAGAGCTACTGGATGGCCGATGGGCCCTACAAGGTTACTGACGTCAGCCAAACTCCGAATGCCGGTAAGTGAGAGCGCAGCAGTGAGACGGTGGGGGATAAGCTTCATCGTCGAGAGGGAAACAACCCAGACTACCGACTAAGGCCCCTAAGCGTGTGCTAAGTGGGAAAGGATGTGGAGTTGCACAGACAACCAGGAGGTTGGCTTAGAAGCAGCCACCCTTGAAAGAGTGCGTAATAGCTCACTGGTCAAGTGATTCCGCGCCGACAATGTAACGGGGCTCAAGCACACCGCCGAAGTCGTAGGATTCGCATTATAGGTAGGCCTTCGTGGTCCAGCCGTGCGGATCGGTAGGAGAGCGTCGTGTGGCGAGTGAAGCGGCGGGGTAACCCAGCCGTGGACGCCACACGAGTGAGAATGCAGGCATGAGTAGCGAAAGACGTGTGAGAAACACGTCCTCCGAAAGACCAAGGGTTCCAGGGTCAAGCTAATCTTCCCTGGGTAAGTCGGGACCTAAGGCGAGGCCGACAGGCGTAGTCGATGGACAACGGGTTGATATTCCCGTACCGGCGAAGAACCGCCCAAGCTAATCCAGTGGTGCTAAGAGTCCTAATCCGGCTGACGGATCCCTTCGGGGTGAAGCTGCCGGCCTAACGCTCGACCCCATGCTGGTGCGGCTAGCGTATTAACAGGTGTGACGCAGGAAGGTAGCCGAGCCAGGCGATGGTTGTCCTGGTGTAAGGACGTAGGGCGAGAGATAGGCAAATCCGTCTCTCACATAGCCTGAGATCTGACGCATACCCCTCACGGGGGAATTCGGTGATCCTATGCTGCCGAGAAAAGCATCGACGCGAGGTTCCAGCCGCCCGTACCCCAAACCGACTCAGGTGGTCAGGTAGAGAATACCGAGGAGATCGAGAGAATCGTGGTTAAGGAACTCGGCAAAATGCCCCCGTAACTTCGGGAGAAGGGGGGCCTAAGGCGTGTACGGACTTGCTCCGGAAGCGCTGCAGGGCCGCAGAGACCAGTGGGAAGCGACTGTTTACTAAAAACACAGGTCCGTGCGAAGTCGCAAGACGATGTATACGGACTGACGCCTGCCCGGTGCTGGAAGGTTAAGAGGAAGGGTTAGCTTCGGCGAAGCTCTGAATTTAAGCCCCAGTAAACGGCGGTGGTAACTATAACCATCCTAAGGTAGCGAAATTCCTTGTCGGGTAAGTTCCGACCTGCACGAATGGCGTAACGACTTCCCAGCTGTCTCAACCGCGAACTCGGCGAAATTGCACTACGAGTAAAGATGCTCGTTACGCGCAGCAGGACGGAAAGACCCCGTGACCTTTACTACAGCTTGGTATTGGTGTTCGGTGTGGCTTGTGTAGGATAGGTGGGAGACTTTGAAGCAGGGACGCCAGTTCTTGTGGAGTCGTTGTTGAAATACCACTCTGGTCACTCTGGATATCTAACTTAGAACCGTAATCCGGTTCAGGGACAGTGCCTGGTGGGTAGTTTAACTGGGGCGGTTGCCTCCCAAAAAGTAACGGAGGCGCCCAAAGGTTCCCTCAACCTGGTTGGCAATCAGGTGGCGAGTGTAAGTGCACAAGGGAGCTTGACTGTGAGACTGACAGGTCGAGCAGGGACGAAAGTCGGGACTAGTGATCCGGCAGTGGCTTGTGGAAGCGCTGTCGCTCAACGGATAAAAGGTACCTCGGGGATAACAGGCTGATCTTGCCCAAGAGTCCATATCGACGGCATGGTTTGGCACCTCGATGTCGGCTCGTCGCATCCTGGGGCTGGAGTAGGTCCCAAGGGTTGGGCTGTTCGCCCATTAAAGCGGTACGCGAGCTGGGTTTAGAACGTCGTGAGACAGTTCGGTCCCTATCCGCTGCGCGCGTAGGAAATTTGAGAAGATCTGTCCCTAGTACGAGAGGACCGGGACGGACGAACCTCTGGTGTGTCAGTTGTCCTGCCAAGGGCACCGCTGATTAGCTACGTTCGGAACGGATAACCGCTGAAAGCATCTAAGCGGGAAGCCGGCTTCAAGATGAGATTTCCATCCCTTAGGGGGAGAGGCTCCCAGCTAGACTACTGGGTTGATAGGCCGGATGTGGAAGTGGGGACTAAAGACCCATGGAGCTGACCGGTACTAATAAGCCGATAACTTGACAACACATGAGTTCTTAGAATCGTGTTGCTCGCGTCCACTTTGTGGTTCCCGATTGACGGTCGGGAGCTGCTTCGAATCGCATTCGAAGCACATTGACTGAGAAATCAATAGTGTTTCGGCGGCCATAGCGAAGGGGAAACGCCCGGTTACATTCCGAACCCGGAAGCTAAGACCTTCAGCGCCGATGGTACTGCAGGGGTGACCCTGTGGGAGAGTAGGACACCGCCGGACTTCTTTCGAGGAGGCCCACCCGTACACCGGGTGGGCCTTCGTCGTTTAAGGCCCGCTCCGACCCGAACCGGGTCGTAGCATGAACCGACCACGGGAGTGTGATGGCTGAGGACAGCAAGCGGCCGCAGGGCAAGCGTCCGGGCGATGGCGCCCGCGGGCCGCGGAAGCCGGGCGGCCCTACGAGCCGCAGCGGTGACAAGCCGGCCTGGAAGAAGGGCCGCGACGCGAAGCCCGGCGAGCGATCCGCATCCGATCGCAAGCCCTGGCAGAAGAAGGGCGATGGCCCGTCCGATCGTGGCGGGCAGAAGGATCGTCCTCGCGACGGCGATCGCCCGCGGCACGACGACCCGCCCATCCCGGAGGACGTCGCCGCGAACCAGCTCGATCGAGCCGCACGCATCGAGCTGAAGACCCTCAGCAAGGACAACGCCGACTGGGTGGCGAAGCACCTGGTGATGGCGGGTCGGTTCATCGAGGCCGATCCCGCCCTCGCGCACCGGCACGCGCTGGCGGCGGCGCGGCGCGCCGGCCGGATCGGCGTCGTGCGGGAGACCTCGGCGATCACCGCCTACGCGACGGGCGACTTCGCCCTGGCGCTGCGCGAGCTGCGCACGTACCGCCGGATCACCGGTCGCGACGACCAGCTGCCGCTCATGGTCGACTCCGAGCGAGGGGTCGGGCGTCCGCAGCAGGCGCTCGAACTCGGTCGCTCCGTGCCCCGCGCGAGTCTCGAGCCCGCGGTTCAGGCTGCGCTCGCGATCGCGATGTCGGGCGCACGGCTCGACCTCGGACAGCCGGAGCTCGCCTTGTCGGAGCTGGAGATCCCGCTGCTCGACCCCGAGCGGGCGTTCTCCTACAGCCCCGCGCTGTTCGACGCCTATGCCACGGTGCTCGAGGAACTCGGGCGCACCGCGGAGGCGGAGGAGTGGTGGCAGCGCTCCGATCGGGCCGCGCAGGCGCTCGAGGAGGCCGCGATCCCCGAGGGCCAGGACACGGTGGAGATCGTCGAGGAGCTCGTCGATGAGGACCTCGACTCCCCGGAGACGACCGAGGACGCGGAGGCGTGACCTCGGCGGATGGCGCGCCGCCGCTCGCCGGCGTCGACGTGCTGCTGGCAGACCTCGACGGCGTCGTGTACGCCGGCCACCGCGCCATCCCGCACGCGGTCGAGGCGCTCAACGCCGCCGTCGCGTCCGGCCGACGTCTCGGCTATCTCACGAACAACGCCTCCCGCACCCCCCAGACGGTCGCCGCGCAGCTGCGCGAGCTCGGCCTGGACGCCTCGCCCGAGCAGGTGGTGTCGTCGCCGCAGGCGGCCGTCGTGCTGCTCGCCGAGCTCGTGGACCCGGGTGCGCTCATCCTCGTCGTCGGCGGCGACGGACTGGTGTCCGAGGTGGAGCGCGCGGGCTTCCGCGTCACCCGGTCGGCGGACGACGCCCCGGCGGCGGTCGTCCAGGGGTTCGCTCCCGAGGTCGCCTGGACGGACCTCGCCGAGGCTGCCTTCGCCCTGAAGGGCGGCGACGCCGGCATCCCGTGGGTCGCGACGAACACCGACTGGACGATCCCGCAGGCGCGGGGCACCGCGCCCGGCAACGGCACCCTCGTCTCGGCCGTGCACACGGCGGTGGGCCGGCTGCCGGTGGTGGCCGGCAAACCCGAGCGGGCGCTCTTCGACGTCGCGGTCGCGCGATTCGGGGCGCAGCACCCGCTGTTCATCGGCGACCGGCTCGACACCGACATCCTGGGCGCCCGGCGGGCGGGGATGGCGTCGGTGCTCGTGCTGACGGGGATCGACGGGCCGAAGCAGCTGCTCGCGGCACCCGCCGACTCGCGTCCGGACTTCATCCTCGAGGACCTCCGCGGCCTCGACGAGCCTTATCCGGCAACGCACGACGCGCGCGACATCGCCGGTGTGCGCCGCGTGCGCGTCGGAACCGCCGTCGTGCGGCACGAGGGCGAGCGCCTGGCGCTCGAGACTCCTGGCACTCCGATCGACCGCATCCGGGCGGCCGCGGCGGCGGTTTGGGGGGCAGGGGTGCCGATCTACGCGCTCGACGTGGCGCCGGAACTATATTCGTGACCGTGACCGATCAGACCCCCGAGCCGCGCGACGGCGACCCCGGAGCGCTCGTGTCGCGCCTCCGCGTGATCGAGGACCAGCAGCTCGCCGATCGGGCCTCCGCCCTCGCGCAGCTGCATGACGAGCTGCGGGCCCGCCTCGAGGCGGGGGACGCGCCGCGTCCGCATGCCTGACGCATCCGGGGCGCGGCTCGACGCCGAGCTCGTCCGGCGCGGGCTCGCGCGGTCGCGGGCGACGGCCGTCGAGGCGATCGCACGGGGCCTCGTGACGGTCGACGGCGTCCCCGCCGTGAAGGCCTCGGCGCGGGTGGCACCGGATGCCGTTCTCGAGATCGAGGGCGCCGACCACTACGTGAGCCGCGGAGCCCACAAGCTGCTCGCGGCCCTCGACGCCTTCGCCGTGGACCCCGCGGGCCGGGTGTGCCTCGACGCCGGCGCCTCGACGGGCGGCTTCACGCAGGTGCTCCTCGAGCGGGGCGCCTCGCGCGTGTTCGCCGTCGACGTCGGCCACGGCCAGCTCGCTTCAGAAATGCAGGAGAACCCGCGCGTGGCGAACCTCGAGGGCCTGAATCTGCGGCACCTCACGCGGGAATCTCCTGCATTTTCGAGCTACGCGGGCGAGCTGGAGCGGACGGGCTGGCCGAGCCTCGTCGTGGGCGATCTGAGCTTCATCTCCCTCACGCAGCTGCTCGAGCCGCTCGCGGCCCTCGCCGAGCCGGACGCCGAGCTGCTGCTGCTCGTGAAGCCGCAGTTCGAGGTGGGGCGCGGGGGACTCAAAGAGGGGATCGTGCGCGATCGCGCGCTCCGGCAGGAGGCCGCGAGCACGGTGCTGTGGGCGGCGTGGGATCTCGGCCTCGGGGTGCTCGGCATCGTCGACAGCCCCATCCTCGGCGGCAGCGGCAACCGCGAGTACCTCGTGCACCTGCGCCGCGGAGCGCCCGACCCCGGGCGGCTCCGCGACGCGGTGTCGCGCTTGGCGTGAGCGATCAGGAGATCGTCGCGTCGACCTTGACCTCTTGGCGCTTGTCGTGCACCAGATCGCCGTTCTCGTCGGCGGGCGTCAACGTGGCGGAGAAGGTGATCGCCCCGCCCTTCTCGTAGAGGAAGTTCTGCCCGTAGGAGAACGAGCTCCCCGCCGGCCACACGAAGGGCGCCTCGGTCGCGCCGAGCGCGAAGGCGCTCGAGTTGACCTGCATCTTCTCGAAGAGCGCGCTGTCGACGATGCTGTCCATGCCCTGCAGGTAGGGCCAATCGGCGTAGCGGGCGTCGACGCCGACCAGGTTGAAGCTCAGGGGGATGTCGGCGCCCGAGGTGTTGGTGACGACGTAGTTGACGAATACGATCTCGTCGCCGATCGCGATCACCGGATTGCCCTCGGGAGTCACGAACTGCCCCGTCTTCTGCGCGGTCGCGGTGCCGACCTGGTAGACCGCGACCTCGAAGCCGTCGCCCGTGATCGTCGTGATCTTGTCACCGGGCGTGGTGACCGGTTTCGCCCAGGCGACGTCGCCTCCCTCGGAGGCAGCGGTCTTCTCATCGTCGTCGGCCTCCTGCGAGACGGGCGCCGACGGCTTCTCGGAGGGGCTGCTCGGCGCGCAGCCGACCATGAGCGCCGCGAGGGTGAGACCGCCGAGCGAGGCGAGCAGGACGCGAGTGTTTCGCACGATGTGAGTTTCCTTCCCAGGGTGGACGAACGCCTCGAGCGTATTCGTTGCGATATTTGCTCGAAATGGGGAGGCCTCCCCGCGTAGGGCGCTGTGCACGAGCGCGGCGCGCGTCCGATGCATCCGACAGAATGGGGGCATGACCGACGCCGCCCGCCATCTGCTGGTGGTCGCCCACACCGGCCGCGCCGACTCGCTCGAGGCCGGCATCCACGTCTGCCGCCGCCTGATCGCCGCGGGCATCACGCCCGTGGTGTCCGACGACGAACTCGCCGACCTGCGCGAGGCGGCGCCCGACCTCGCCCCCCTCGCGCTGCTCGGTGTCGACGTGCCGGAGTCGGCCCTCGAGCTCGTGATCGTGCTCGGCGGTGACGGAACCATCCTGCGGGCCGCCGAGCTGGCGCGCGGGTGCGACGCCCCGCTGCTCGGGGTGAACCTGGGGCACGTCGGCTTCCTCGCGGAGGCCGAGCGCGAAGACCTCGACGAGACCGTGCAGCGCGCATTGGAGGGCGACTACGTCGTCGAGGAGCGGATGGCGCTCTCGGTGCGTGTGAAGCATCGCGACGAGGTGGTCTTCGACACCTGGGCCCTCAACGAGGCGACGGTCGAGAAGGCCAGCAGGGAGCGCTCGCTCGAGGTCGTGGTCGAGGTCGACCAGCGGCCGCTCTCGACGTTCGGCTGCGACGGCGTCGTCGTGTCGACACCCACCGGCTCCACCGCCTACGCCTTCTCCGCGGGCGGTCCCGTCGTCTGGCCCAGCCTCGAGGCGATCCTGATGGTGCCGCTGTCGGCGCATGCGCTCTTCGCCCGCCCGCTCGTGGTCGACCCCGAGTCGCCCGTCGCGATCGAGCTGCTGGAGCGTTCGCAGGGCGTCGGCGTGCTGTGGTGCGACGGGCGCCGCACCTTCGAGCTTCCGCCGGGTGCGCGCGTCATCGTGCGTCGCTCGCCGAAGCCGGTACGGCTCGCCCGTTTGGCACCGCGGCCGTTCGTCGACCGGCTCGTGAACAAGTTCGCCCTGCCCGTCGACGGGTGGCGGGGCCCCGCATCCGAGGGCTCGGCCACGGAGGAGCGGAGCCGGCCGTGATCGAGGAGCTGTCCATCAGCGGCCTCGGGGTGATCGGCGACGCGCGCCTGCCGCTCGGGCCCGGTTTCACGGCGGTCACCGGCGAGACCGGTGCGGGCAAGACGATGGTCGTGACGGCGCTCGCGCTGCTGCTCGGCGAGCGCGCGGATGCGGGGAGCGTGCGCGCGGGCAGCGCCCAGGCGAGCGTGGAGGGGCGCTGGCTCGTGCCCGAGGCGGGCGAGGTGGCGGAGCGGGTGCGCGAGGCGGGCGGTGACCTCGACGCGATCGGCGACGGGCGGGCGGAGCTCATCCTCGCCCGCACCGTGTCGGCGGAGGGCCGCAGCCGCGGTGTGGTGGGCGGCCGCTCGACCCCGGTGGGCGTTCTCGGTGAGCTCGGCGAGCGGCTCGTGGTGGTGCACGGTCAGTCCGATCAGCTGCGCCTGCGCTCGGCGGCGGCGCAGCGCGACGCGCTCGACGCATCCGCGGGCGCGGGACACCTGGTGACGCTCGGCGAGTACGCGCAGGCGTACCAGGAGTGGCGTTCGCTCACGAGCGAGCTGGAGGTGCTCGCGGGCGACCGCGACGCGCGCGCCCGGGAGGCGGAGCAGCTGCGCCTCGACCTCGTCGAGTACGAGGAGCTCGCGCCCGCGCCCGGCGAGGAGGAGGAGCTCGCGACGCGCGCGGAGCGCCTCGGCAACCTCGAGGACCTGCGCATCGCGGCGACGCTCGCGCAGGAGGCGATCTCGGCGCAGTCCGGCGAGGACCACCCGGATGCCGTGTCGCTCGTCGAAGAGGCTCGTCGCGCGCTCGCCCGCGTCGCCGACCACGACCCGGCGCTCGCGCCCGCCCGCGACGGGCTCGACGCGGTGTCGTTCCAGCTCGCCGAGGTGTCGGGCGAGCTGTCGCACTACCTCTCCGGGCTCGACGTCGACGCCGCGGGCGAGCTCGAGGCGGTGCAGGAGCGGCGTGCCGCTCTCGCCGCCTTCTCGCGCAAACACGGCGCCCCCCTCGACGAGGTCGTGGAGCGGCTCGAGCAGGCGGGTCTGCGGCTCGTCGAGCTCGACGGCGACGACGACCGCATCCGGGCGCTCGAGCACGAGGTGGGAGCAGCCCACGAGCGGCTCGTGGCCCTGGCCGACCGGCTGTCGGACGGCCGCCGCGCCGCGGCGCAGCAGCTCGCCGAGCGCGTCTCCGCCGAGCTCGCCGCGCTCGCCATGCCCGACGCGCGCCTCGTGGTCGAGGTGCAGGATGGGGAGCTCGCCGCGCACGGACGCGACCGGGTCGCGTTCCTGCTGCAGCCGCACCCGGGCACCGAGCCGCGTCCGCTCGCGAAGGGCGCGTCGGGCGGCGAGCTCTCGCGCGTCATGCTCGCCCTGGAGGTCGTGCTGGCGGCTTTGGGACAGGTGCCGACGTTCGTCTTCGACGAGGTCGACGCGGGGGTCGGCGGCGCCGCGGCCATCGAGATCGGGCGGAGGCTCGCCCGGCTCGCGGAGACGGCCCAGGTGATCGTCGTGACGCACCTCGCGCAGGTGGCTGCCTTCGCGGGCAACCACCTCGTGGTGGAGAAGGACCGCGACGGGCAGGTGACCGCATCCAGCGTGCGCCGCGTCGACGCGGGGGAGCGGGCCGCGGAGATGGCCCGGCTGCTGTCGGGGCTCCCCGACTCGGAGAGCGGGCTCGCGCACGCCCGCGAACTGCTCGAGCTGGCGGGCCGCTGACGCGTGTCGCAGCGCGCGCCCCGTTTCGTGTCATATGCTGAAACCCCGTGGTGAACAATCCGGGATCAGCCGTTACCAAGCACATCTTCGTCACCGGGGGCGTCGTCTCCTCGCTGGGTAAGGGCCTCACCGCCGCCAGTCTCGGCAACCTCCTCACCGCGCGCGGTCTGCACGTCGTCATGCAGAAGCTCGACCCGTACCTCAACGTCGACCCGGGCACCATGAACCCGTTCCAGCACGGCGAGGTCTTCGTGACCGACGACGGTGCCGAGACCGACCTCGACATCGGCCACTACGAGCGCTTCCTCGACATCAACCTCAGCCAGGCGGCCAACGTCACCACGGGCCAGATCTACTCGAACGTCATCGCGAAGGAGCGGCGCGGCGAGTACCTCGGCGACACCGTGCAGGTGATCCCGCACATCACCGACGAGATCAAGCGCCGGATGCGGCTGCAGGCGCAGCCGGGCGAGGACGGGACCCCCGCCCCCGACGTGATCATCACCGAGATCGGCGGCACGGTCGGCGACATCGAGTCGCAGCCGTTCATCGAGTCGGCGCGCCAGGTGCGCCACGAGCTGGGCCGCAAGAACGTGTTCTTCGTGCACGTCTCGCTCGTGCCGTTCATGGGCGCCTCCGGCGAGCAGAAGACCAAGCCGACGCAGCACTCGGTCGCCGCCCTGCGGTCCATCGGCATCCAGCCGGATGCGCTCGTGCTGCGCAGCGACCGCATCGTCTCGGAGTCGAACAAGCGCAAGATCGCGCTCATGTGCGACGTCGACGAGCAGGCGGTCGTGAACGCGGTCGACGTGCCGTCGATCTACGACATCCCCACGATGCTCAACCAGCAGGGGCTCGACGCCTACATCATCGAGCAGCTCGGCCTCGACGAGAAGGCCGGCGAGGTCGACTGGACCGGCTGGTCGGGCCTGCTGAAGGCCGTGCACGAGCCGGCGCACGAGGTGACGATCGCGCTCGTCGGCAAGTACATCGACCTGCCCGACGCCTACCTGTCGGTGAGCGAGGCGCTCCGTGCGGGCGGCTTCGCCCACCAGACGAAGGTGGCGCTGCGCTGGGTGCCGTCCGACGAGTGCGAGACGCCGGAGGGCGCCGCGCGGATGCTCGCGGACGTGGACGGCATCTGCGTGCCGGGCGGCTTCGGTGTGCGCGGGATCGAGGGCAAGCTCGGCGCGCTCCGCTTCGCGCGGGAGAACGGCATCCCGACCCTCGGCCTGTGCCTCGGCCTTCAGTGCATGGTCGTCGAGTACTCGCGCAATGTGGCGGGACTGCCGGGCGCGAGCTCCTCGGAGTTCGACCCCGACACCGAGTTCCCGGTGATCGCGACGATGGCCGAGCAGGTCGACATCCTCGAGCACGGCGACCTGGGCGGCACGATGCGCCTGGGGCTCTACGAGGCGCAGCTCACGCCCGGATCGGTCGTCGCGGAGGCGTACGGCGCCGGCGTCGTGCACGAGCGCCACCGGCACCGCTACGAGGTCAACAACCACTACACGGAGCGCATCGCCGACGCCGGCCTCGTCTTCTCCGGGAAGAACCCGGAGCACGGCCTGGTCGAGTTCGTCGAGTTGCCGCGCGAGGTGCACCCGTACTACGTCGGCACGCAGGCGCACCCGGAGCTGCGTTCGCGGCCCAACCGCGCGCATCCGCTGTTCCGCGGCCTCGTGGGCGCGGCGCTCGAGCGCCAGCAGGCGACGCGACTGTTCGAGGTCGAGGGTGCGGATGCGCCCGAGGGCGAGGCCGTGGCGCCCGTGGCCGAGCCCGCCGAGGTCTGACCCCGTGACGCCCGCCGAGCTCGACCGGCTTATGAACGGTCCGCTCGCCGACCTCTCCGACCCGGCGGAGGTCGTGCGGTCGGAGCGGGTCTACGAGGGGCGTGTGTGGGACATCCGCCGCGACCGCTTCCGCTTCGGCGACCACGAGCTCGAGCGCGACTACGTCGACCACACGGGCGCCGTCGCGGTGCTCGCGCGCAGCGCCGACGACCGGGTGCTGCTCATCAACCAGTACCGGCATCCGATCCGCAGCAGGGACTGGGAGCTGCCCGCCGGGCTGCTCGACGTCGACGGCGAGGACCCGCTCGCGGCGGCCCGACGCGAGCTCGCCGAGGAGGTCGACCTCGTCGCCGCGGACTGGAGCGAGCTGATCGTCTTCGCGACCTCGCCCGGGGGCAGCGACGAGGTGATCCGCGTCTACGAGGCGCGCGGCCTTTCCGCCGCCCCGGAGGCGTTCGCCCGCACCGAGGAGGAGGCGGAGATCCTGCTGCGCTGGGTGCCGCTCTCGGAGGCGGTCGAGGCGGCGCTCGCGGGGCGCATCCGCAATTCCATCCTGCTCGTCGCGGTGCTCGCGGCCCATGCCCGCGGCTGACCCGACGCCCGAGACGGGCGTCGGCGCTGGGGGCGCGCGGAGGCCGGAAACGGCCTCCGCCCTGAGCGCCACCGCGCTCAGGCGGCAGAACGACCGCTACCTGCGTCACCTCGAGATCGAGCGCGGGCTCTCCCCGAACTCGGTGGCGGCCTACCGACGCGACCTGCGGGGGTTCCTCGAGGCGCTCGAGACCCGCGGCGTGACGGACGCGGCCGCGCTGGATGCGGACACCGTGCGCAGCTACGTCGTGAGCCTGCGCGACCGGGAGGTGCCGCTCGCCGCGAGCTCCACGGCGCGCGTGATCTCCTCCATCCGCGGGTTCACGCGGTTCCTCGTGGAGGAGGGGGTGCTGCAGGCCGACCCCGCCGAGTCGCTCATCGCGCCGAAGCTCCCGAAGCGGCTGCCGAAGGCGCTCACGCAGGCACAGGTCGAGGCGCTCCTCGCCGCGACCGATGGCGACGACCCGGTGCGGCTGCGCGACAAGGCCCTCCTGGAGCTGCTCTACGCGACGGGTGCGCGCGTCTCGGAGGCCGTGACGCTCGACGTGGACGACCTCGTGGGCGCCGAGGGCACTCCGGAGCTCATCCGGGTGATCGGCAAGGGCGACAAGCAGCGGATCGTGCCGCTCGGCTCCTTCGCGCGCGCCGCGATCGAGGCGTACCTGGTGCGGGCGCGGCCGCTGCTCGTGGCGGGTGCGCGGGCGACGCCGGCGCTCTTCGTCGGTGCTCGCGGCGCGCGCCTCAGCAGGCAGAACGCGTGGCTCATCATCCGTTCCGCGGCCGAGCGGGCGGGTCTCACGGTGGAGGTGTCGCCGCACAGCCTGCGGCACTCCTTCGCGACGCATCTGCTCGCCGGCGGAGCGGATGTGCGGGTCGTCCAGGAGCTGCTGGGCCACGCATCCGTCGCGACGACGCAGCTGTACACGCACGTGACGATCGACGGGTTGCGCGACGTGTACCAGCAGGCGCACCCGCGGGCGCGGTGAGGCCCGGACGCGGTCCGCGATCGGCCGAGTATCAACCTCTGGTTGAGAGTGAGGCGAACCGCGGAGGGGCAGCCTGTCGCCGCCCGGCGGCCTCCGACCCCCGACGTACACTCGCGATATGACTGCGCAATGGGAGGCCGCGAACGAACTCGCCGGACTCGAGGACCTGGGCGTGGAGCTCGGCCCGACGGGTCGGCCCGTCACGGTGTTCCCCGAGCCGAAGCGCCTGAAGTCGCACGGGCCCGCGCGCATCATCGCCCTCTGCAACCAGAAGGGCGGCGTCGGCAAGACCACGACGACGATCAGCCTCGGCGCGGCGCTCGCCGCCTACGGACGCCGGGTGCTCGCCGTCGACTTCGACCCGCAGGGCGCCCTGTCCGCGGGCCTCGGCGTGCAGACCCACGACGTCACGACGATCTACGACCTCCTGCTCGGGTCGGCGAAGGATGTGGCGGGCGCGATCCAGCACACCGGCACCCCCGGCCTCGACGTCATCCCGGCCAACATCGACCTCTCCGCCGCCGAGGTGCACCTCGTCAACGAGGTCGCGCGCGAGCAGATCCTCGCGCGCGTGCTGCGCCAGGTGGCGGCCGACTACGACGTCGTGCTCATCGACTGCCAGCCCTCGCTCGGCCTGCTCACGGTCAACGCGCTGACCGCGGCGCATGGCGTGCTCATCCCGCTCGAGTGCGAGTTCTTCGCGCTGCGCGGGGTCGCCCTGCTCGTCGAGACCATCGACAAGGTGCGCGATCGGCTGAACCCGGCGATCACGCTCGACGGCATCCTCGCGACCATGTACGACCCCCGCACACTGCACTCGCGCGAGGTGCTCGAGCGCGTCGTCGAGGCCTTCGGGGATCGGGTGCTCGAGACCGTCATCAACCGCACGGTGAAGTTCCCGGACGCCTCGGTCGCCGGCACGCCGATCACCGAGTTCGCCCCGGATCACCACGCCGCCGAGCAGTACCGTCAGCTCGCCCGCGAGCTCGTGTTCCGTCACGCCGCCGCCTGACGTCGCGGCCCGTCGCGGCCTCTAGACTCGGCAGGATGGACGAGGCGATCGCGGAGAGGGAGGCCGAGACGGCCCCCGTCGACGCGGGGTTCCGTCTCACGCTGTCGAACTTCGACGGCCCCTTCGACCTGCTGCTGTCGCTCATCACCAAGCACGAGCTCGACATCACCGAGGTCTCGCTCTCGCGCGTCACCGACGAGTTCATCTCCTACCTCAAGGGGCTCGACGGACTCGAGGAGCTGGAGCAGGCGAGCGAGTTCCTCGTCGTCGCGGCGACCCTTCTCGACCTGAAGGTGGTCGGCCTCCTGCCGCAGGGCGAACTCGTCGACGCCGAGGACGTCGCGCTGCTGGAGGCGCGCGATCTGCTGTTCGCCCGGCTGCTGCAGTACCGCGCCTTCAAGGAGGCGGCGCGCTGGTTCGAGGGGCACCTCGACGCGGAGTCGGGGCGTCATGCGCGCTCGGTGCGACTCGAGGAGAAGTACCGTCGGCAGACGCCCGAGCTCGTCTGGACGCTCAGCCTGCACGACTTCGCCGCCCTCGCGGCGCTCGCGATGGCGCCGCGGGAGATCCCCGTCGTCGGGCTGGACCACCTGCACGCGCCGCTCGTGAGCATCCGCGAGCAGGCCGCGGTCGTGGTCACGCTGCTGCGCTCCGGCCAGGCGACCACCTTCCGCCAGCTCATCGCGGGAGCCGAGCAGCGCGGCGTCGTGGTGGCGCGGTTCCTGGCCGTGCTCGAGCTCTACCGCCACGCCGCCATCAGCTTCGAGCAGTTCGAGCCCCTCGGCGAGATCACGCTGCGGTGGACCGCGGCGCACTGGAACGACGACCAACTCGCGACCCTGGGGGCCGACTATGACCGATGAGACGACGGATGAGGGTGCCCCGGCAGTGGATCTCGAGCGGCGGCTCGAGGCGATCATGCTCGTGGCCGACGAGCCGCTTCCCCTCGTGACGCTCGCGACGGCGCTCGGGTCGCCCGTGCCGGCCGTGCGGCAGTCGATCGAGCGGCTCGTGGCCGACTACGACGGCGCGGCGGGTGGCCCTAGGCGCGGCTTCGAGCTGCGCGAGGTGGGAGGCGGATGGCGCCTCTACGTGCGCGCCGAGCACGACGACGTCGTGCGCGACTTCGTGCTGACCCAGAGCCCCACCAAGCTCTCGCAGGCGGCGCTGGAGACCCTCGCCGTGATCGCCTACAAGCAGCCCATCGCGCGCAGCTCGATCGCCGCCATCCGCGCGGTCAACGTCGACTCCGTCGTGCGTACCCTGCTCGGCCGCGGTCTCATCACCGAGGCGTTCACCGACGCGGAGACGGGCGCCATCCACTACGAGACGACACCCCTGCTGCTCACCCAGCTCGGCATCAACTCGCTCGACGAGCTGCCGCCGATCTCGCCCCTGCTGCCCGACGGCGTGGAGGGCTTCGAGGAGCTCGGCGCCCGATGAGCGGCGGCCCGGACCCCGACGCCCAGCCCGAGGGCGAGCGTCTGCAGAAGGTGCTCGCGGCGGCCGGCGTCGCCTCGCGTCGCGTCGTCGAGCAGTACATCGTCGCGGGCCGCATCCGGGTGAACGACCGCGTCGCGACCGAGCTCGGCACCCGCATCGACCCCGCGACCGATCGTGTCGAGGTGGACGGCGTGCCCGTGCAGCTCGACACCGCCAAGCGCTACCTCATGCTCAACAAGCCGAAGGGCGTCGTGAGCACGATGTCCGACGAGAACGGCCGCCCCGACCTCTCGCGCTACGCCGAGCAGGCGGGGGAGCGCGTCTACAACGTGGGCCGGCTCGACGCCGAGACGACGGGCCTGCTCGTGCTGACGAACGACGGCGAACTCGCCCACGTGCTCGCGCATCCCTCGTTCGGCGTCGAGAAGACCTACCTGGCGACGGTGCGCGGCGTCGTGAAGGCGGATGCGCTGCGCCGGCTGCGCGCGGGCGTCGAGCTCGACGACGGGCCCATCTCGGCCGACCGGGTGCGCGTCGTGGGGGAGTCCTCGCGCGATCGCACGATCGTGGAGGTCACCCTGCACTCCGGCCGCAACCGGATCGTGCGCCGCATGCTCGCCGCGGTCGGGCACCCCGTGATCGAGCTCGTGCGCCGCCAGTTCGGCCCGCTGCACCTCGGCTCGCTGGGGGCGGGGCGGATGCGCGACCTCACTAAGGTGGAGGTCGGCGCGCTGCTGGCCCTCGCGCGCGACGCCGGCCGCGACGCGGCCCCGAGCCCGAAGCAGGAACGCCGATGACCGACCGCCGTCTCGACGCCCAGGTGCGGATCGTCGGGTCCGGGCTGCTCGGCGCGAGCATCGGGCTCGGCCTGTCCGCGCAGGGAGTCGACGTCGTCGTCGATGACGCCTCGCCCGCGACCCGCGCCCTCGCGATCGCCTACGGCGCGGGGCGTGCGCCCGCCGCGGACGACGCCCCGGGCCTCATCGTCGTAGCCGTGCCGCCGGACGTCGTCGCGGAGGTCGTCGCGCGTGAGCTCGAGCGCTTCCCCGACGCGCTCGTGACGGATGTGGCGAGCGTCAAGCACGCGCCCCTCGAGGAGCTGCGCGCCCGCGGGGCCGACCTCTCGCGGTACCTCGGCTCGCATCCGCTCGCCGGGCGGGAGCGCGGCGGGGCGGTGTCGGCGCGTGCCGACCTCTTCGTCGGGCGGCCCTGGGTGCTCGCGGGTCATCCGGGCATCAGCTACCGCCGGGCGGCGGCGATCGAGGACATGATCCTCGACCTCGGTGCCATCCCCATCGAGATGGACGCGGCCGATCACGACCGTGCGGTCGCGCTCGTCTCGCACGCGCCGCAGCTCGTCGCGAGCCTGCTCGCGGGCCGGCTGCGCGACGGCTCGGGTGCCGCGCTCGGGCTCTCGGGTCAGGGGCTGCGCGACACGACGCGCATCGCGGGCAGCAACCCCGAGCTCTGGGTGCAGATCCTCGGGGCGAACGCCGCCGAGGTGGCCGCCGTGCTGCGTCCGCTGCGCGACGAGCTCGACACGGTGATCGCCGCCCTCGAGGACCCGGACGCGCCCGACTCGCGCCGCGCGATCGCCGAGGCGCTCGTCGCGGGCAACACGGGAGTCGCCCGCATCCCCGGCAAGCACGGCCAGGACAAGCGCTACACGGCGCTCGTCGTCAAGATCGACGACCGTCCCGGTCAGCTCGCGCGCCTGCTGACCGAGATCGGCGAGGAGGGCGTCAACATGGAGGACCTGCGCCTCGAGCACTCGCCCGAGACGAAGGTCGGCTTCGCGGAGATCTCGGTCGTGCCGGAGGCCGCGCACCGGCTCGCGGAGGCGCTCGAGCAGCGCGGCTGGACGCTCATGGAGGCGGAGCGGTGAGCCGCTCGCCCGTCGTCGTGGCCGTCGACGGCCCCGCCGGCTCCGGCAAGTCGAGCGTGAGCAGGGCCGCGTCGCGCGCGCTCGGCTACGCCTTCCTCGACACGGGCGCGGCATATCGCGCCCTCACCTGGCTCGCGCTCGAGCGCGGCGTCGACACGGCGGACGCCGCCGCGGTCGTTGCGCTGCTCGACGACTTCTCCTACGACACCGTCGTGACCGACGAGGGCACCGTCGTGACGGTCGGCGGCGCGGACGTGACATCCGCCATCCGCGACCCCCGTGTCTCCGCGGTCGTGAGCGACGTCGCCCGCGTGCCCGAGGTGCGCCTCGCGCTGAACGACGCCTTCCGCCGGATGATCCGTGCCTCGACAGCGCCCGGCATCGTCGTCGAGGGGCGCGACATCACGACCGTCGTCGCCCCGGACGCCGAGGTGCGCATCCTGCTGACCGCCGACGAGGCGGTTAGAATTGCCAGGCGATCCGCCGAACTCGCACCCGGTGCCGCCGCGACGGCGGAGCAGTTGCGTGAGCGGGACGCCCGGGACTCCCAGGTGGTCGACTTCCTGACCGCGGCGCCCGGCGTCGCGACGATCGACTCGACCGAGCTCGACTTCGACCAGACCGTCCAGGCGGTCGTCGAGCTGGTGCACGACACCGTGCACGACACGACCTCAGACTGACAGGACACGACATGACCGAGCGCGAACCGGACGCCCCCCTCGAGCCCGAGTTCGACGTCGAGGACGCGGGCGCCGAATACGCGGGCGAGGTCGACCCCGGCCTCGCCGACCGACTCGCCGAGCTCGACGACGACGTCGCCGAGCAGCGCGCCGCATCCCTGCGGGCCGGGCTCGCCGACTACGAGCTCGACGAGGACGACCTCGAGGTGCTCGAGGCGGCTGAGGCCGGCCCCGATGGCATCACCTACCTTCCGGCACTTCCCGTGCTCGCGATCGTCGGCCGCCCGAACGTCGGCAAGTCGGCCCTCGTCAACCGCATCATCGGGCGCCGCGAAGCGGTCGTCGAGGACGTGCCGGGCGTCACGCGCGACCGCGTCTCCTACAAGTCCGAGTGGCTGGGGCGCCGCTTCACGGTCGTCGACACGGGCGGCTGGGAGCCGGACGCCGCGGGCATCAACGCCTCCGTCGCGGCGCAGGCGGAGGTCGCCGTCGACCTCGCCGACGCGGTGCTGTTCGTGGTCGACATCAACGTCGGCGCGACCGCGACCGACGAGCACGTCGTGCGGATGCTGCGCGCGGCGAGGAAGCCCGTCATCCTCGTCGCCAACAAGGCCGACGACGCGATCAAGGACCCGCAGGCGGCCGAGCTGTGGAGCCTGGGGCTCGGCGAGCCGTGGCCCGTCTCGGCACTGCACGGGCGCGGGGTGGCCGACCTGCTCGACCACGTCATGACGGTGCTGCCGGAGATCTCAGCTGTCGCGAAGCAGGAGATCGGCGGCCCGCGTCGCGTCGCGATCCTCGGCAGGCCCAACGTCGGCAAGAGCTCGCTGCTCAACAAGGCCGCGGGCGAGGAGCGCGTCGTCGTCAACGAGCTCGCCGGCACGACCCGCGACCCGGTCGACGAGCAGATCGAGCTCGGCGGCCGCATCTGGACCTTCGTCGACACCGCCGGCATCCGCAAGCGCGTGCACCTGCAGCAGGGCGCCGACTTCTATGCCTCGCTGCGCACGGCGGCGGCGCTCGAGAAGGCGGAGGTCGCGGTCGTCGTGCTCGACGTCACCGAGCCGATCAGCGTGCAGGACCTGCGCATCATCGACCTCGTGCTCGAGTCGGGCCGCGCGCTGGTGCTCGCCTACAACAAGTGGGACCTGCTCGACGACGACCGTCGCCGCTACCTCGAGCGCGAGATCGAGCAGGACCTCGCGCACGTCGCGTGGGCGCCGCGCGTCAACATCTCGGCACGCACCGGGCGGCACCTCGAGAAGCTCGTGCCGGCGCTCACGACCGCGCTCGAGAGCTGGGACACGCGCATCCCCACGGGCAAGTTCAACGCGCTGCTGGCGGAGCTCACCGCGGAGCACCCGCACCCCGTGCGCGGCGGCAAGCAGCCCCGCATCCTGTTCGGCACGCAGGCGGCGACGCGCCCGCCGACCTTCGTGCTCTTCACGACCGGCTTCCTCGACCCGCAGTACCGCCGCTTCATCCAGCGCCGCCTGCGCGAGGTCTACGGCTTCGAGGGCACCCCGATCGTGGTCAACATGCGCGTGCGGGAGAAGCGCCGCCGTTGAGGCGGGGCTTCCGCGAAGGTCATTTCTGACCTTCGCGCCGTGCGCGCCGCGGCCGTCTCGGTCGCGGTGCGCCACGGAGCCGCGCCGCGGCGCGGGCGGATACGGGAGAAGCGCATTCGCTGACCCGCCATCCCTGAGTGGTCGGTTTCTGGCCCCATTCCATGGGTTTGGGGCCAGAAACCGACCACTCAGCGGCTAGGAGGCGAGCTTGCCCTCCGCGAGCTCGGCCTCGGCGAGGGTCGGCTCGTCGTCGTGGCCGCGCCCGGGCAGCAGGAGGCTCGCGAGGAGCGCGAGCACGGAGACGCCCGTCGCTACCCAGAACGCGGCGTGGAACGCGTCGGTCGCGCCCGCGGCATCCGTCACGCCGTCGAGCATCGTCGTCAGGATGACGGCGAGCACGGCGGTGCCGAACGCGCCGCCCACCTGCTGGGCGATGCGGGTGATCATGGTCGCCTGCGGGATCTCGTCGTGGCTGAGGCCCGTCATCGAGACCGTCATGAGCGGGATGAGCACCGTGCCGAGCCCCAGCCCGCGCACCACGAGCGCCGCCGAGAGCCAGGCGTTGGAGGTTCCGGGATCGGCGAGCGCGAACGGCACAGTGCCGAGCGCCATCACCCCGAATCCGATCATCGCGAGCACGCGCGGCCCGATCCGCTCGATCAGGAGGCCGGCGATGGGGCGGGCGGCAAGGGATCCGACGCCCTGGGGGATGAGCAGAAGCGCCGCGGCCAACACCGTCTCGCCGCGCAGCACCTGCCAGTAGAGCGGCAGGAGGAGCATCGCGCCGTAGAGGGCCGCCCCCGAGAGCCACAGCACGGCGGATGCGCTGCCGACCTGACGACGGCCGAGCAGCCGCAGCTGCACGAGGGACCGCTCGCCGCGCCGCAGCGACCACACGACGAAGCCCGCGACCAGGGCGGTGCCGAGCAGCAGCGGCAGCAGCACGGGCACGCTGCCCACACCGTCGCCCGTCTCGACGTTGGAGAGGCCGAGCAGCATGAGGGCGAGCCCCGGGGCGAGCAGCAGGAGGCCGACGACGTCGAGCTTCGCCCGGGTGCGTCGGGCGGAGTCGTCGGGGAGCTTCCAGGCGGCGAGCGCGATGCCCACGAGCACGACGGGCACGTTGACGAGGAACAGCCACTGCCAGCTGAGGTTGTCGAGGATGATGCCGCCGATGACGGGCCCCAGGATGGGTCCGAGCGCGACGGGCACGGTCACGATGGCCATCATCTTGCCCATGCCCTTCGTGCGGCCGCCCGCCGCCTGCACCGCGAGGGACTGCATGAGCGGGAACATGACGCCGCCGCCGAGCCCCTGCACCACGCGGAACGCGATGAGGCTCGTCGAGTCCCAGGCGAACGCGCACAGAACCGAGCCCAGCAGGAAGAGTGTGAGCGCGCCGATCCACAGTCGCTTGCCGCCCACCCGCGCCTGCGCCCATCCGGTGAGGGGGATCGCGACGGCGAGGGCGAGCAGGTAGGCGGTCGACACCCACTGGATGGTCGACACGGGCACCGAGAACTCGCGCGCGAGCGTGTCGATCGCGATCGCGACGATCGTGGTGTCGAGGATCCCGGCGAAGCCGCCGATGATGAGCACCCACACGGTGCTCAGCACGGTGCGGGGGATGCGCTGGTCGGCCCGGGGCGCGGCGGGTGCGGATGCGGGGTTGTCGGTCATGGGGAGCCTGCCGGAAAATAAGAAACGGACGTGTCTCTTGTGAAGATACGCCGCCGCGCTAAGATACACAAGTGACTCTTGAGAAGGCGACGCGCCGCCGCGGGGCGGAACTCGAGAACGCCATCCTCGACGCCGTCTGGGAGGAGATCTCGGAGAAGGGCTACGGCGGGCTCACCTTCGAGGCCGTCGCGACGCGCGCCCGAACGAGCCGCGCCGTCATCTACCGCCGCTGGCCCACGCGCGAGGACCTCGTGCTCGCCGCCGTCCGTCGGCTGGGGGAGCGCACCCCGACCGTCTCGCCCGACACCGGCAGCCTCCGCGAGGACATGCTCGAACTGCTGCGCTTCTCCAACGCCCACCGGCTCGGCATGTGGGTCGTGCTGAGTGTGCAGCTCGCCGGCTTCTACGCCGAGACGGGCGTCACGCCCGCCGAGCTGCGTACGCGGATGCTCGGCGAGCGCCCCAGCCTCGTCCCCGCGATCGTCGCCCGTGCCGTCGCACGGGGCGAGGCCCGGCCGGGGCTCTCCGAACGCGCGATGCGGTCCGCGTTCGACCTCTTCCGCTCCGAGGCGATCCTGCGTCTCGGACCCGTGCCCGACGAGGAGATCGTCGCGATCGTCGACGAGGTGTTCCTGCCCCTCGTGCGTCCTTGAGCCGCCCATCCCGACGGGACCTCCGCCCTGTCGGCGGGGCCGCGCATCCGCCAGGATCGGAGCATGGCCGTCATCGAGAACGCGAAGCTGACCGTGATCGGCGCGGGGGCCGTCGGCACCTCACTCGCCTACGCCGCCCTCATCCGCGAGTCCGCCCGCGAGGTCGCGCTCTACGACATCGACACGGCGCGCGTGGAGGCGGAGGTGCTCGACCTCGCCCACGGCACCCCGTTCACGGGCGCCTCGCGCATCCGCGGCGGCTCGGACCTCGCGGTCGTCGACGGCTCGAACGTCGTCGTCGTCACCGCGGGCGCGAAGCAGAAGCCCGGGCAGACGCGACTCGAGCTCGCGGGCGTCAACGTGGGCATCATCCGCGAGCTCATGCCGAAGCTGGTCGAGCGGGCGCCGAACGCCGTGTTCGTGATCGTCTCGAACCCCTGCGACGTGCTCGCGGTCGCGGCGCACGAGTTCTCGGGCCTGCCCGCCTCACGGGTGTTCGCCTCCGGCACCGTGCTCGACTCGGCCCGCCTGCGCTGGCTGCTCGCCGAGAGGCTGGGGGTCGCGGCGTCGAGCACGCACGCCATGATCATCGGCGAGCACGGCGACTCCGAGTTCCCGCTGTGGTCGCAGGCGCGCATTGGACCGGTGCCCCTCGAGCACTGGGATGCGGGGCACGGCCCGCTCGAGCGCGCCGAGCTGGACCGCATCGCCGACGACGTCAAGAACGCCGCCTACACGGTCATCGCCGGCAAGGGGGCGACGAACTACGCGATCGGGCTCTCCGGCGCCCGCATCGTGGAGGCGATCTTGCGCGACGAGGGCGCCGTGCTGCCGGTGTCGAGCGTGCTCGACGGATATCACGGGGTCAGCGGCGTCGCGCTGTCGGTGCCGAGCGTTGTGGATGCCACGGGTGTGCGCCGCGTGATCGACGTGCCGTTCGACGCAGAGGAGCAGGAGCGCTTCGCGGCCTCGGCGGACACCATCCGCCGCTCCCTCACCGAGCTCGGGATCGGCTGACCGCCTCGCTCAGCCCTTCGCGGCTGCCTTCATCGCCTTCTTGTGGGCGCGCACAGTGAGCAGCGACTCGTGGTCGACGATGTCGGCCACCGAGCGGAACGAGCCGGGCTGCGCGTAGTCGCCCGCGGCCTGCTCCCACCCCTCGGCGTCGAGACCGTACTGCTTGCCGAGCAGGGCGAGGAAGATGCGCGCCTTCTGGTCGCCGAAGCCCGGCAGCGCCTTGAGCCGCTTCAGCACCTCCGCCCCGCTCGGCTCGCCCTCCGTCCAGATCGCGGATGCGTCGCCGTGCCAGTCGTCGACGATCGTGCGGCACAGCGTCTGGACGCGCGCCGCCATCGAGCCCGGGAAGCGGTGGATCGCGGGGGACTCCTTGAAGAGCTCGGCCATCGCCTCCGGGTCGGCGTCGGCGATCGTGCGGGCGTCGAGGGTGCCGCCCATTCGCACGCGCAGCTTCTCGGGTCCGGCGAACGCCGTCTCCATCGGCACCTGCTGGTCGAGCAGCATTCCGATCAACAGCGCGAGCGGGCTCTCGGAGAGCAGGCGGTCGGCATCCGGTTCCCCGGTCAGGTGCAGTGTGGGCATGCCTCCATGACTACACCGCGGCGACGTACTCCGCCAGATGGCGGCCCGTGAGTGTGGAGCCGTCGGCGACGAGCGCGGCCGGTGTGCCCTCGAAGACGACCAGGCCGCCGTCGTGCCCGGCGCCCGGGCCGATGTCGATGATCCAGTCGGCGTGCGCCATCACCGCCTGGTGGTGCTCGATCACGATGACCGACCGTCCCGACTCGACGAGCCGGTCGAGCAGGCCCAGAAGGTTCTCGACGTCCGCGAGGTGCAGGCCCGTGGTGGGCTCGTCGAGCACGTACACCTCGCCCTTCTCGGCCATCGCGGTGGCGAGCTTGAGCCGCTGGCGCTCGCCGCCCGAGAGGGTCGTGAGGGGCTGGCCGATCGTCAGGTAGCCGAGCCCGACGTCCACGAGCCGTCTCAGGATGGCGTGGGCCGCGGGGACCTTCGCCTCGCCCTCGGCGAAGAAGCGCTCCGCCTCCTCGACCGGCATCGCGAGCACCTCGCTGATGTCGCGCCCGCCGAGCGTGTACTCGAGCACCGAGGAGTCGAAGCGCTTGCCCTCGCACACCTCGCAGGGGGTCGCGACGGTGGCCATCGGGCCGAGGTCGGTGTAGATGACGCCCGCGCCGTTGCAGTTGGGGCAGGCGCCCTCCGAGTTGGCGCTGAACAGGGCGGGCTTGACCCCGTTCTGCTTCGCGAACGCCTTGCGGATCGGCTCCAGCAGTCCGGTGTAGGTCGCCGGGTTGCTGCGACGCGATCCCCGGATGGCGCCCCGGTCGATCGCGACCACGCCTTCGCGGCCGGCGACGGAGCCGTGGACGAGGGAGCTCTTTCCCGAGCCCGCGACCCCGGTGACCACCGCGAGCACGCCGAGGGGGATGTCGACGTCGACGTCGCGCAGGTTGTGCGTGCGGGCGCCCCGCACCTCGAGCTTTCCGCTGGGGGTGCGCACGACATCCTTGAGGCGCGCCCGGTCGTCGAGGTGCCGCCCGGTGAGCGTGCCGCTGGCGCGCAGCCCCTCGACCGTGCCCTCGAAGCAGACGGTGCCGCCCGCGGAGCCCGCCCCGGGGCCCAGGTCGACCACGTGGTCCGCGATCGCGATCGCCTCCGGCTTGTGCTCGACGACGAGCACCGTGTTGCCCTTGTCGCGCAGCTGCTGCAGCAGCGCGTTCATGCGCTGGATGTCGTGCGGGTGCAGGCCGATCGTCGGCTCGTCGAACACGTAGGTGACGTCGGTGAGGGATGAGCCGAGGTGCCGGATCATCTTGGTGCGCTGCGCCTCGCCGCCCGACAGGGTGCCGGACGGCCGGTCGAGCGAGAGGTAGCCGAGCCCGATGTCGACGAAGGAATCGAACAGCTCGCGCAGCCCGGCGAGCAGCGGGGCTACGCTCGGCTCGTCGAGCCCGCGCACCCACTCCGCGAGGTCGCTGATCTGCATGGCGCAGGCGTCGGCGATGCTGATGCCGGCGATCTTCGACGAGCGGGCGCCCTCGTTGAGCCGGGTTCCGCCGCACTCGGGGCACGGGGCGAAGGCGACCGCCCGCTCGACGAAGGCGCGGATGTGCGGCTGCATCGCATCCAGGTCCTTCGAGAGCATCGACTTCTGCACCTTGGGGATGAGTCCCTCGTAGGTGATGTTGATGCCCGAGACCTTGACCTTCGTGGGTTCCTTGTAGAGCAGGTCGTGCAGCTCGGTCTCGCTGTACTCGCCGAGGGGCTTGTCGGGGTCGAAGAACCCCGACTCCGCGTACAGCTTCACCGCCCAGCCGTCGGGCGTGTAGCCGGGCACCGTGATGGCGCCGCCCGCGAGCGACTTCGATGCGTCGTAGATCTGGGTGAGGTCGATGTCGTTGACGCTGCCCATGCCCTCGCAGCGCGGGCACATGCCGCCGAGCTGCGCGAAGTCGCGAACGACCTTCGTGGTGCCCTCGCCCTTCTCGATCGTGATCGCACCGCCGCCGTGCACCGTCGGGATGTTGAACGAGAAGGCCTGCGGCGAGCCGATGTGCGGCTGGCCGAGGCGGCTGAACAGGATGCGGAGCATCGCGTTCGCGTCGGTCACCGTGCCGACGGTGGAGCGGGAGTTGGCGCCCATCCGCTCCTGGTCGACGATGATCGCCGTCGTGAGGCCCGACAGCGCGTCGACCTCGGGCCGCGCGAGCGAGGGCATGAAGCCCTGCACGAACGAGCTGTAGGTCTCGTTGATCATGCGCTGCGACTCGGCGGCGATCGTGCCGAAGACGAGCGAGCTCTTGCCCGAGCCCGAGACGCCCGTGAACACGGTGAGGCGGCGCTTCGGGATCTCGAGGCTCACGTCCTTGAGGTTGTTCTCGCGGGCCCCGCTCACGCGGATCGTGTCGTGCTGGTCGGCCGGGTGATCGGTCATGGCTCGACGGTAGCGGGTGCGGGCGACGTGCGGCTTCTCGCATCCTGCTCGACCGGGCGGCGTGCGTAACGTTCCCGAAACACCGGGGTGCGGACGGCGAAACCTGCCATGGCTAGCGTCGCTCCCATCACATTCCGCCACCCCGCATCCGAAGGGATCCGCATCCGCATGGCATCCACCCGCCGCACCGCCCGCGTCGTCGCGGCAGCCTCAGCCGCCGTCTCCGCCGCACTCGTCCTCGCCGCCTGCTCGTCCGGGGACACGCCCGCCCCCGGGGGGAGCGACGACGCGTCGGCCTCCTACGGCGAGATCAGCGTCCAGTACTCGTGGATCAAGAACGAGGAGTTCGCGGGCGAGTTCTACGCCTACGAGAACGGCTACTACGACGAGGCCGGCTTCTCGGACGTCATCGGCGTCTCGGGACCCGACACGGGGGTCGCGAAGCTGCTCTCCGGCACCGTGCAGGTCGCGCTGTCGGATGCCGCGTCGATCGGCGCGGCGATCGCCGAGCAGGATGCGCCGCTCAAGATCATCGCCGCCACGTTCCAGAAGAACCCGTTCACGATCCTCTCGCTGAAGGACGGCGCGGACATCGCAACTCCCCAGGACCTCATCGGCAAGAAGATCGGTGTGCAGGACTCCAACGCGAGCGTGTTCAAGGCGATCCTCGCGGCGAACGGCATCTCCGAGGACCAGGTCACGGTCGTGCCCGTCGACTTCGACCCCACGCCGCTCATGAACGGCGACGTCGACGGGTTCATGGCGTACCTCACGAACGAGGCCCTCACGGTCGAGCTCGCCGGCTACGAGATCACCAACCTGCCGTACGCCGACAACGGCGTCCCCTACGTCGCCGAGACCTTCTCGGTGACAGACCAGTACCTCGCCGAGAACAAGGAGCTGCTGAAGGCGTTCCTCATCGCCGAGATCAAGGGCTGGACGGACGTGTTCAAGAACCCGACCGACGACTCCGTCGCCCTCATCGAGAAGTACTACGACCAGGCCGCGGCCGACAACGCAGATGGGCTCGAGTCGGTCTTCGGCGCTCTCGACCCGGTGAAGACCGGCAAGGGCCTCGAGGCGGAGAAGGCGCTCATCTCGACGCCCGAGACCGAGGCGAACGGCCTGTTCACGATCTCCGACGAGCTCAAGAAGCAGACGGTCGCCTCGTTCGAGGCCGCGGGCTGGAAGGTGTCCGTCGACAAGCTGTTCGACACGACGATCATCGACGAGATCTACGCCGAGCATCCCGAGCTGAAGGCATACCTTCCGTAGCATGAGCACCTCCGCACCCCCGGATGCCGGTGCCTGGTCCACCCCGGGCACCGGCATCCGGATCACCGGTCTCAGCAAGACCTTCGACGCCGGTCGCGGTCGCCGCGTCCAGGCGCTGCAGGACACCGAACTGCATACCGATCAGGGGTCGTTCCTCGCGCTGCTCGGCCCCTCGGGTTGCGGGAAGTCGACGATCCTGCGCATCCTCGCCGATCTCGAGGAGCCGACGACGGGTGAGGCGCGTGTGGACGGGAGGAGCCCGCATGAGCTGCGGCGCACGAGCCAGCTCGGGATCGCGTTCCAGGACCACGCGCTGCTGCCGTGGCGCAGCGTGCGGAGCAACATCCGGCTGCCCTTCGAGGTCGCCGGGCGCCGCGCGGACGACGCCTACATCGACGAGCTCATCGCGCTCGTCGGGCTCGGCGGCTTCGAGAAGGCGAAGCCCGCGCAGCTGTCGGGCGGGATGCGGCAGCGCGTCTCGATCGCGCGGGCGCTCGCGCTCAAGCCCTCGGTGCTGCTGCTCGACGAGCCGTTCGGCGCCCTCGACGACATGACCCGGCAGAACCTGAACCTCGAGCTGCTGCGCATCTGGACCGAGAAGCCGGCCACGACGCTGCTCGTCACCCACGGCATCCAGGAGGCGATCTTCCTCGCCGACCGGGTCGCCGTGATGTCGCCGCGGCCGGGACGCGTGAAGGAGATCATCGAGGTCGACCTGCCGCGCCCGCGCACTCCGGAGCTGATGCGCAGCCCCGAGTTCCACGCGCTCGTCGACCGCGCATCCGAGTTGCTGTTCGGCGCGGACGGGCACGCCGAGGCGGAGTCCTGAGGTGGCCCGCTCGAGCGGATCGCGCGGGCGCGGAATGTCGCGCTGGGTCGCCGGGGTGGTCGGCGCGGCGGTGATCGTGGCCGCGTGGTGGCTGCTGTCCGCGACCGTGTTCACCCCGCCGCCCGGCACCGACTTCACGCCCGTGCCGAGCCCCGTCGCCGTGTTGGCCCAGCTGGTCGCGGACGGGCCCGCGGCGTACTGGTCGGTGTTCCAGGTGACGATCACCGAGGCGCTGCTCGGCTTCGCCTGGGGCAACGGCATCGCCCTGCTGCTGGCCGCGACGGTGCTGCTGCTGCCGCGTATCGAGCCGATCGTCACCCAGGTCGCCGTGGTGTCGTACTGCCTGCCGGTCGTCGCCGTCGGGGGAATCGCGATCGTCGTGCTCGGCGGGGCGAAGAAGGCCGGCGATCCTTCCGCCACCGCCGTCTTCCTCGCCGCCCTCGCCGTGTTCTTCACGACCGTCGTCGGAGCGCTCGCCGGGTTCCGGGCGGCGGACCGTGCGAGCCTCGACGTGGTGCGCGTGTTCGGCGGCGGACGCTGGACCCAGCTGCGCAAGGTGCGCCTCGTGGCGGCGGCGCCCGCCGTCCTGAACGCGCTGCAGATCGCGGTGCCGAGCGCGTTCCTCGGAGCGGTGCTGGGGGAGTACATGGGGGCGACCGACCGCAGTGTCGGCATCACGCTCATCCGCCTGCAGGGCAACCTGGACTCGACGCGCGTGTGGGCGGTGTTCCTGCTGTGCGCGCTCGTCGCGCTCGTGGGCTACGCGCTCGTCGGCCTGCTGGTTCGGCTGGTGACGCCGTGGGTGGCGGGGAGGTCCGTGCCGTGACGCTCGCGCAGTTCGATGCGCTCACGGCGGGAGCCGATGCACACGACGTCGCGACCCGCCGCCGCATCCGCCGCGATCGGGGGTGGGCTCTCGCCCGCACCGTCGGTCGATCGCTGCTGAACGCGTTGCTGACGCTCGTGATCGTGCTGCTGCTCTGGCAGGCGGTCGTGAGCCTCACGGGTATCTCGCCCTACGTCGCGAAGGGGCCGCTCGACGTGTGGCGTTACCTCTTCGTCGACGCGCCGGGCACCGATCCCGCGAAGTCGGCCGAAGCCCATCGCGCAGCTCTCGCCCCGCTGCTCGCGCAGACGTTGCAGGATGCCGCACTCGGCTGGCTCGTCGGCATGGCGGTGGCGATCGTGCTGGCGGTGCTGTTCTCGCTGTCACGTGCGGTCGAGGCCGGCGTCATGCCGCTCGCTCTCGTGCTGCGGACGGTGCCGCTCGTGTCGATCGCGCCGGTCATCATCCTGCTCACCGGGCGCGGCACGGTGGCGTCGGTCGCCGTGATCGGGTCGATCGTGGTGCTGTTCCCGGCGCTCGCCTCCGTCATGTTCGGGCTCTCCCGGGCCGGCCGCCAGAGTCTCGACCTGGTCGCCGTGTATGGGGGCGGCCGGCTCACCCAGCTGCGGAAGGTCAGCGTCCCGGGCGCGCTGCCGTCGCTCTTCGTCGCGGCGCGGGTCTCCGTGCCGGGTGCGGTCACGGGGGCGCTGCTCGCGGAGTGGCTGTCGACCGGCACGGGTATCGGCGGCATGATCCAGAAGTTCTCGGCGGCGGCGCGGTTCGACGAGCTGTGGGCCTCGGTCGCGGTCATCACGCTCGTGACACTCGGTCTCTACAACCTCGTCCAGCTCGTGGAGAACGTGGTGCTGGCGCGGATGGGCATGGCGGGCTCGCTGCGCTGAGTCGCGGCGGTCATTCCCGCGGCGGATGCGGTTTCACTCCCGGGTCCGACGCACCCGGAAGCGCCCGGCGACAGGCTGGGGGCATGATCCGTCACCGTCGCACCGTCGCCTTCCTGCTCGCCGCCGTCATCCCCGCCGCCGTCGTGCTGAGCGGGTGCTCGCTCGTCGACGAGGTCGTGTACCAGCAGCGGAGCGAGCGGTTCTCCACCGTGACCGAGCTGACGACCGATTGGGCGGGGAGCGCTCCGTGGGTGCCGGACGATGCGGACGACATCCGCATCCGTGAGTCGATGAACGGCAACGTCGTCGTCATGCTCGTCTCGAGCGAGGCGGAGCTCGACGGGGGGCTCTGCGCCGAGGTCGAACGGCAGTCGGGGCCTAGCTACGCACTCGAAGGGGCACCGGATCCGTATGCGGCGACGGGTGCCTACGCGTGCGGCGACTGGACCGTCATCGCGGCCGACGGCGGATGGTACGGCTGGACCCCCAACGACCCCGAGGAGCGCACGGCATCGCCCTCCTGAGGCCGTGGGGCGCGCCTCAGGCGCGCTGCAGGGCCAGCACCTCGTTCGGTGCGAGGCGCTCGCGGCCGCCGAGGCCGTCGAGCTCCAGTACGACCGCGGTGCCGGCGAGCGACCATCCGGCCCGCTCGATGAGACGCTGCGAGGCGCCGAGGGTGCCCCCGGTCGCGAGCACGTCGTCGACGAGCAGCACGCGCGTGCCGGCCGCCAGCTGGTCGGCGTGCACCTGGAGCGTCGCCTCGCCGTACTCGAGGGCGTAGCTCTCGCTGAGGGTCGCGCCCGGGAGCTTGCCCGCCTTGCGGATGAGCAGCAGACCGTGGCCCGACCGTGCCGCGGCGGCCGCGGCGAGCGCGAAGCCGCGAGCCTCGACCCCGGCGATGACGTCGAAGGTTCCGGCGAACGGGGCGACCAGCGCATCCGTCACCGCGGCGAAGGCCACGCCGTCGGCGAAGACGGGTGTGAGGTCGCGGAAGAGGATGCCGGGCTCGGGGAAGTCGGGGATCACCCGGGTGAGCGCGTCGAGGTGGGCGGTCGCATCGGTCACCGCCCCAGGGTACGCGGCGGGAGGGGCGGGTCCGGCATCAGGCGGCGAGCGCGTCCCGGATCGCGGCGACGCCCGCCTCGAGCTCGGCGAAGGAGGTGGAGAGCGGCGAGCAGCCGAGGCGCAGGCCGTCGGGCCGGCGGAAGTCGGGGATGATGCCCGCGGACCACAGCGCGGGCAGCAGCTGCGCGAAGCGCGGGTGGTCGATCGTGACGTGCCCGCCGCGACGGGCGGGGTCGCGCGGGGAGGCGAGGCGCGCGTCCGGCAGCTCGCCGTCGACGAGCCGGATCGCGTGCTCGGTGAGGGCGACCGACTTGGCGCGCACCGCGTCGATGCCGACCTCCGCGAGGAGGGCGAGCATGTCGACGAGCGGCTGCATCGCCACGATCGGGGGAGTGCCGGTCAGGAACGAGCGGATGCCGTCCGCCGGCTCGTAGCCCTGCCCCATCTCGAAGGGCGCGCGGGAGCCGATCCAGCCGTGGATGGGCTGCCGCAGCTCGCCCTGCAGCTCGCGCCGCACGTAGAGGAACGCGGGCGCGCCCGGCCCACCGTTCAGGTACTTGTACCCGCAGCCGACCGCGAGGTCGACACCCCACGCGTCGAGCGAGGTCGGGACGACGCCGGCGCTGTGGCAGAGGTCCCACATGGCGAGGGCTCCCGCGTCGTGGAGGGTCGCCGTGATGGCGGGCGCGTCGGCGAGGAAGCCCGAGCGGTAGGCGACCGAGCTGAACAGGCCGAGCGCGGTGCGCTCGCTCACGGCATCCGCGACCGCCTCCGGGGTCACGCCTCCCGCGGGATCGGGGTCGAGCCAGCGGAGGGTGAGCCCGCGTTCCGCGGCGATCCCCTCCAGGAGGTAGCGGTCGCTCGGGAAGTTGCCGCGGTCGAGCAGCACCTCGTCGCGTCCGGGCCGGGCGTCGACGGCCGCCCGCGCGAGCTTGTAGATGAGCACCGAGGTGGAGTCGGCGACCGCCACCTGACCGGGTGCGGCTCCGAGCACGTGCGCGCCGAGCTCGTCGCCGAGGGCGAGCGGCAGCTCGAGCCAGCCCTCGTCCCAGCCGCGGATGAGGCGTCCGCCCCACTCCTCCCGCGCGAAGCGCTCGAGCCGTTCCACGGACGCTCTGAGCGGCCGGCCGAGCGAGTTGCCGTCGAGGTAGGCCACGAGCCCGTCGCCCGGCACGAAGCGATCGCGGTAGCCACGCAGGGGGTCGGCGGCATCGAGCGGATGCATGAGGTGAGGCTAGCGGGGCGGCGGGCTACGCTGGCCGGATGCCGCGCGTGCCCGCACCATCCGTCCAGCCCGGGGAGAAGCTCACCGGCCCGGCGTCCTACTTCCCGAGCATCGAGAAGAGCTACGGTCAGCCGATCCAGCACTGGCTGGACCTCGCCGCCGACCGCCTCGACGACCACCGCCACATGGAGGTCGTCGAGTGGCTCAAGGCGGAGCACGGCCTGGGGCACGGCCACGCGAACGCGATCGTCGGCTACGTGAGGGCGAAGCTCGGCGCCTGACACCGCCCGCGGTCATGGCGCCCGCGGGAACACGGTAAGGTAGTGAGCCGTGCCGGATGACGGCACAAGCCACGGGCTGTGGCGCAGCTTGGTAGCGCACTTGACTGGGGGTCAAGGGGTCGCAGGTTCAAATCCTGTCAGCCCGACCGGAAAGCCCTGGTGGGACGGAGATCTCACCAGGGCTTCGTCGCGTCTGGCCTCGCCCTCTCTGAGCCGGGCAGCTGCACCGGCCCGGTCACCGCAGCACGCCCAGCGCACGGGCGTTGAGGACGGCGACCGGGATGTGGCCGAGCGCGAGCACCAGCGCGGCCACCGCGATCCACACGTCGCCGAGCCACGCGGAGGCCGACAGGAACACCGCGACGGGGAGGATCGCCATCGGCACGGGCGCTCGCCACAGAGGGCGGTACAGCGCGGACACGGGGCGCCCCGACCGCAGGTAGCGCGCCCACAGCGCGTAGTAGAGCGCCAGCGCGACGACCACCGGAGCCACCCACCACCACGCGATCGGTCCCGGCCCGGTGATCGCCGGCACGACGAGGCAGAGCGCGTGCCCGGCGCGCTCCAGCCAGCTCAGCATCCGCGGCACGGCGACGCGGGGGAGCGGATCGCGCGGCGGGAAGCGCAGCAGCAGGAGGTTCGGCGCGAGCACGGCGAGGCCCACGACGAGGCCGAGCGGCGAGAAGCCCACCGTCGAAGGCTACCGACCCTCGCCCTCCGCCTCGTGCTCGTCCAGCTCCTCGAGCACCTCGAACGGAGACTCGAGCTCACCTCGCCACGCCTCGATCCCCTCGCGCACCGCGAGCGCCGCCACGACGAGCGCGGCGACCGCGTCGGCCCACGCCCAGCCCCACAGGGCGTTGAGCAGCAGCCCCACGAGCACGCTGCCGGAGAGGTAGATGCACAGCAGCAGCTGCTTCGCATCCGCCTGCACGCTCGCCGACCGCAGCTCGCGCCCGGTGCGGAACTCCACCCACGCGAGGGCGGGCATGACCGCGAGGCTCGCGACCGTGATCCCGATCCCGACGGGGCTGTGCTCGGGCTCACGGATGCCGCTCAGCGCCAGGATCGCGTCGACCGTCACGTAGGCGGCGAGCGCGAAGAACGCGATGCCGATCGCCCGCACGGTCGCGCGCTCCCAGCGCTCAGGATCCTTCCGGGTGAACTGCCACGCGATCGCGGCGGCGGAGGCGACCTCGATGACGGAGTCCAGGCCGAATCCGATGAGCGCGGCGGACGACGCGAGCGCGCCGGCGGTCACCGCGACCACCGCCTCGAGGACGTTCCACGAGATCGTGAACGCCACGATGAGGCGCACGCGCCGATGCAGCACGGCGCGGCGCTCGGGTGCGAGCGTCATGCGCAGCTGCAGCTCTCGCCCGAGCAGCAGCCCGGCTCGAGGTAGAGCGTCACCCGCAGCAGCTCATCGAGGGCGGGCGCGAGGTGCGGGTCGGCCAGCCGGTACCACGTGCGACGGCCCTCGGGCACGGCCTCCACGAGCCCGCAGCCGCGCAGGCAGGCCAGCTGGTTCGACATCACCTGCCGGGAGACGCCGAGGGCGTCGGCGAGGTCGGAGGGGTAGGCGGGTGCCTCGCGCAAGGCGAGCAGCACGCCGGTGCGGGTGGGGTCGGCGAGCGCGTGCCCGAAGCGCGCCAGGGCAGCGGTGTGCGTCGCGCTCGCCGCGGGGACGGTGATCGTCATGAGCGTGATGGTACAGGGAATCGTGAATTAACGAAAGGCTGTATCGAGCCGGACGAAGGCGGCGTCACACCTCGACGCGGTAGCCGAGGCTGAGATCGGCGGCGTTGAGCCCGCGGATGCCCCAGTTGACCTGAGGCGTCTCCGTGATGGTGATCTCCACACTGTGCGGCGCGATGCCGGTCGCGGCCTCGACGCGGGCGAACAGCTCCGCGATGAGAGCCCGCTTCGCCTGCTCCGAGCGCCCCTCGAACATCGAGATCTCGATGATCGTGTAGTCACGACCGCGATCCTCGGGATACACGAAGTCCTCGGCATCGAGCCCCACGAAACGCTGGAACCTCTTCTCCGGCGGATACTCGAGGGCGACCACGATCGCCTCGTGAACCGCTGCCGACATCGCGGCGCGATGCCGCGCCAGAGAGTCCTTCCGCCCGTAGATCACCACCTGAGCCACGGGTTCAGGCTAGCGGGCCGACCGCTGCGGCCGACTCGTGCCGGATAGCGCGTCGAGCCTCAGCCGACGACGGCGTCGCGGAGATCCTCCTTGGCCGGCCCCGGGCGGTCGACCGCGCGAGAGGCCCACGCGGTGACGCGCTCGAGCGGTCCGCGGCCGAGGGCCAGGGCCCACGCTGTGCAGCCCACCAGGAGCGTGCCGATGCACGCGAGCCAGAAGAGCGTGCTGGTGCCTTCGGGGCCGAAGCCCGCGAGTCCGGGGGCGAGCGCGAGCGGGGAGATGAGCACCGCGAACGAGACTACATGCGCCGAGTAGGCCGTCAACGGCATCGAGCCGACCGCCGCCACGGGAAGCAGAAGCCAGCGGAGCGGTCGCGCCAGGAGCAGGCAGGCACCCACGATCGCGAGCGCGAAGCCGCCCGAGCCGATGATCTCGAAGGTGCCACCGGAGTGCGGGGAGACACCCCACGCCTGGGATACGGCCGCACCGAGATCGGATGCACCGAGTCGCTCCAGGTAGTTGCCGCCCGGCACTCCGAATCCCTTGTCGCCGGCGCCTGAGCCACCGCCGACGGTGTCGGAGAAGCAGGTGACGGTGCCGGGCGACTTCGTGATGCAGCTCTTGCCCGTGAGGTCGAGTCCGTCACCGGGGACTATGCCGGAGGACGAGGACGAGAACGAGCTGCTGGAGAAGGACATCGAGGCCCAGCCGTCGGGTGTGCCATTGACGGCGCTGCCCACGCCGTAGCCGCCGACCGCGAGCAGAAGGCCGATCCCGCCGACCGCCGCCGCGGTCCGGGTCTCGCCGAGGGAGGAGCGGCCCACCGCGATGCCCGCCAGGATCAGCGGCAGCCAGACCGTCAACGGGTACGAACCGGCGATCAGGAAGTCCACCCCGGCGCCGCTCCCGCCGAGGGCGAGAGCGCGTACGAGCGCCATGAGCGTCGGCCCCGCGAGGGCGAGCGCCACCGCGGTGATGACGAGCGTTCGGCGGCGCAGACCGAGGAACGGGATCACGATGAGGAAGAGCACCCCGTAGATGGGGAGGATGACGGCGATGCCGCTGCCGAGGAGCTCGAGCAGCAGGCCGATCGCGAGCACCGCGAGTGCGCGCCCGGCCATGCGGAGGCGGGCGCTGCGGAGCGCCTCACCCGTCGGCCTCACCCGCACCCCGGTGGCGAGTGCGACCGAGATGCCGGCCACGACCGCGAACAGGATGGAGGACCGCCCCTCGACGAGCGCGGTCCAGGTGAGAGGGTTCCCCGCCTCGAAGCCGGTCGCGATGCCGACGTGGACGCCGATCATGCCGAAGACGGCGAGGCCGCGGGCGACGTCGACGCCCATGAGGCGTGGCGGCCGACCGAAGTCCCGGAACGCGGAGCGGAGGGACCCCCGTCGCCGATCGGTGCGCGGCTCGAGGGCGGCCCGGATAGCGGGCTGGGGTGCGGCGTCCTGCATGACCGTCAGACCGCCGCGACCGGGGCGGGCGCGACCGCGGCGGGGGCCGTAGCGGGCGTGCTCGGGCTGTACGGGTGGCGACGCCACCGAATGACGCGGGTGAGTGCCTCGGCGATGATGCCGCCCGTCATCTTCGAGTGCCCGTGGGCGCGCTCGGCGAACGCGATCGGCACCTCGGTGACGGTCAGGCCGCAGCGCTCCGCGCGATGGAGCGTCTCGATCTGGAAGCAGTATCCGTTCGAGGTCGTCGAGGAGGCGTCGATGACCTCCAGCGCCTCGGCGCGGAAGGCGCGGAACCCGCTCGTCGCATCGTGCACGGGGATACCGAGCATGAGCCGCACGTAGCTGCTCGCCGTGCGCGAGAGCGCGCGTCGGTGCAGGGCCCAGCCCGCGACGCTCCCGCCGTGGATCCACCTGCTGCCGACCGCGACGTCGGCGGCGGCCAGCGCCTCCACGAGGGCGGGCAGGCGCTCCGCGGGGTGCGATCCGTCGGCATCCATCTCGATGACGACCTCGTAGCCGTGCGCCCGCGCGTAGTCGAAGCCGGCGCGGTACGCCGCGCCGAGCCCGTTCTTCTGCTCGCGCTCGAGGAGCGAGACCCGCGGGTCGTCGAGCGCTCGGCCGGCGACCAGGGCTCCCGTGCCGTCAGGCGATCCGTCGTCCACGACGAGCACGTCGGACGAGGGCAGGTACATGGAGATCTCGTCCAGCGTGTGCAGGATGTTCGGCGCCTCGTTGAAGGTGGGGACGATGACGAGGGTTCTCATGAGATTCCTTTCGAGTAGAGGCGGATGACGTCGCGCGCGAGCGTGTGGGTGTCGGTCAGGTGGTAGCCGGCCCGCTGGAGGAAGCTCTCGTCGTCGGCGGTGCCGTCGGCCGAGCGTGCGACCACCCAGACGCGCTCTCGATCACCGAGGGCATCGGGCAGCTCCCTGAGCGTCGTGACCGTGTCCCAGAGACCGGAGGTGGTCTCGTAGGAGCGCACCAGACCGAGGTCGACGGTGTGCTGGAACCCGTCGGGGTAGAGACGGAGCGCGAGGCGCGGGCGGCGCGAGGGGCGCACGCCCTCGTCGAAGACGATGCCGTCGCCCGGGCGGCTGTTCGCCCCGACGTATTCGGAGACCTGAGCCCAGTCGCTTCCGAACTTCGCGTTCTCCGTGCGCTGCGAGGTCGCGAAGGGAACGGCCAGCACCAGCCCGACCGCGCCCGCGATCAGCGCCACGGGGCGCGGCCGGATGAGCGCCACGGTGAGTGCGATGAGGATGCCCGCGGCCGGCGCGCTGAACGACAGGTACCGACCGGTGTACAGCGGGCCCGCCGCGGCGTTCGCGAGCAGCAGCCCCGCCATCGGGACGAGCAGCCACAGCGTCGAGATCCAGATGAGCGTGCGCCGACCCGCGTCGCCCGGGAGCGCCGGGAGTCGCACGCGCGAGCGCAGCGCCCACACGATGGCGAACACGATGGCCGCCCAGGCCGCGACGGCGATGGGGATCGACCCGAACCACTGGTCCACGAAGATCATCACGGGGTTGGTGACGTCTCTGCGTGCGAGGAAGGCGATCTGCCCACGCTGCCCCATGGCGACGATCGCGAAGGGGAGGCAGGCGACGGCCGCGAGCACGGTGGTCGCTCCCCAGCGCCCCCAGCTGGGGAGGGGCGCGCGCAGCACGAGCAGCACCAGCAGGTGGAAAGCCGCGACGAGCGCGGTGTAGAGGAAGACGTGGACGCTCACGACGAGCAGACCGCCGTAGAGGAGCCACCACCGCGCACGCACCTCGCGGGTGCGCACGAGGTGCAGCAGCAGCACGGTGAGCCACGTGACGAGGGCGGCGGAGATGGCGGCAGAGCGGGCCTCGGCGGCCATGAAGCCGATCCGGGGCACCAGAAGGCACACGATGCCCGCCAGCACGGCGATGCGGCCGTTCGTCAGCGAGCGGCAGAGCACGACGACCCCGGCGACGGTCGCTCCGACGGCGAGTGCGCTGGGGAAGCGCACCGAGAAAGCGGATGCGCCGAACACGTCGATCCAGAGGTGCAGCATCGCGTAGTAGACCGCGTGCACCGCGTCGACGTTCGCCACCATCGCCCAGAGCGACTCCCAGGGCCGCTGCGCCGACATCACGCTCGCGGCCTCGTCGCCCCACATCGAGGGGACGCCGCTGCCGATCGCCGTCACCAGCGCGGCGCCGATCCCCATCGCGGCGGGCGCGACCGCGGGATGCCGCGTGCCCCGCTGCGGAGCGGACGCCACCTGGGGAGGGGCGAGTGTCGTGGTCACGATGGCGACGCTAGGAGCCGAAGCTAAGCGCAACGTAAGCGGCCCGCTTAGCTGCGTCTTAGGCGCCCTCCGTACGGTGTGCCCGTGCGCACCGACAGGCGGGGAACCGCGATGCAGATCCTGCTGCTGGCCGCGGCGATCGCCTACTCCGGCCTCCCCTGGGAGGCCGTTGCGGGCTTCCCGCTGGATCCGGCCGGCTCGTACCTCTCAGAGCTCGCCGCCGCGGACCAGCCGCTCGGGTGGCTCTTCCGCGCGCTCGACCTCACCACCGGCGTGCTCGTGCTCATCGCCCTGCTGGTGGGCGGCAGGAGCGGCGGCGCGGTCGCCCGCAGGGGGGCGACCCTCGCGCTCGCCGGGTTCGCGGTGCTGACGATCGTCGACGCGTCGTCGCCGATGGCCTGCGCGAGCTCGGCCAGCCTCCGGTGCGCCCGCGGGGATGCGGCCAACACTCTCGGGCTCGCGCACCAGATCCACACGGTGAGCAGCGCGGGCGCGCTGGCGGCCCTGCTGGTCTCCGCGGTCTTGCTCGCCGTTGCGGTGAGCCGCGATGCGGGGTGGGATCGTCCCGTCGGGCGCCGACTGCTGCTCGCCCTGGTCGTCTCGATCGTCGCGGTCACGGTGCTCGTCTCGGTGCTCGCGGTGCTGAGCACCGACGAGGGGCGGCTGATGAGCGGGGGCGGCTACGCGCAGCGCGCGCAGGTCCTCCTCGTGAGCCTGTATCTCGGATGGTTCGGCTTCCTCGTGAAGCGGCTCGGGTCCGGGCCCGTGCGCGTCACCGCGTCGCCTACGGATGCGGTGAGGCCGCGATGACCGCGCCGGCGCCCGCCCTCCCGCCGCGGCAGCTCGGGCGGCTGGTCGGCCTCGACCTGTTCCGCGCCGTCGCCGTGTTCGGCATGCTGGTGGCCCACGTCGGTCCCGCGGCCTGGACGGCGGGCGACGGGTTCGGCACGGTGCACTGGGAATGGGAGATCTTCCACTCCCGGATGCCGGCGATGTTCGCGTTCGCCGCCGGGATCTCCCTGAACCTCGGGCGCGGCAGCGCGGTGAGCGGACCGCAGCCCGCGGTGGTGCCCACCCTCATCCGCGCCGCGCTGATCGCTCTGTGCGGCGTCGCCCTGATGCTGCTCGGCACCCCGGTCGTGGTGATCCTCGCCTACTTCGCGGTGTGGTTCGTGCTCGTGCTGCCGTTCCGCCGGCTCGGCGTGCGCGCGCTGATCGCGGTGGCGCTCGGCTGGGCGGTGGCCGGCCCGCCGCTGTCGTTCCTGGCGCGCTCTGCCGTCGAATTGCCGGGCAACCCCGTGTGGGCGCTGCTCGTGGCGGGCGACTACCCGGCGCTGACCTGGATGCCGTTCGTGCTCGCGGGGCTCGCCGCCGGTCGCATGGACCTCGCCTCGGCGCCGGTGCGGCGCGGGCTCGCGGTCGCGGGCGTCGCGCTCATGGGCGTGGGCTATGGGCTCTCGACGCTCGTGCTCTACAACGGAGCGGCCGAGCGCATCATGGCCTCCCTCCCGACCGCGGACGGACGGGACCCGGCGCAGCAGTTCGCCCGGCTGTTCTTCCATGAGCGCGGGGTCACCGAAACGGGCGACTGGTTGTGGCTCGTGGCGCCCGCGCCCCACTCGGGCAGCTGGGCGGACGTGCTCGGATGTCTGGGGGTCTGCGCGCTCCTGCTCGCGCTGCTGCTTCCCCTCGGCGACGCGGCGCGGTGGGCCGACGGGCATGCGGGGCGCATCCGGTGGGGGATCGGGGTCGCCGTCTCGGCGGTCGCGCCCCTCGGCGCCATGGTGCTCTCGGTGTACGCCGCGCACATCGTGGCGATGGCCGTGATCACCACGGTCACCGGGCACTCCTTCCGCGGGGCTCAGAGCGTGCTCACCCTCGCCGCGTTCACGGCGGGGCTCATGGTCTTCGCCTGGCTGTGGATGCGTCGCTACGGTCGCGGGCCTCTCGAGTGGCTCCTCGGCTGGGCGAGCGCCCTCATCGAACGAACGGGAAGGCGAGTGTCTGCCGGATCGTCGCGCCGGTAGCCGCCATCACGATCCGGTCCACGCCGAGCCCGAGACCGCCGGTCGGCGGCATCCCGAACTCGAGCGCCGCGAGGAAGTCCTCGTCGAGCTCCATCGCCTCCGGGTCGCCCCCGGCGGCGCGCAGCGATTGCGCGGTCAGGCGGCGGCGCTGCTCGATGGGGTCGACCAGCTCCGAGTAGGCGGTGCCGAGCTCCATGCCGAGCGCCACGAGGTCCCAGCGCTCGGAGAGCCCCTCGATCCGCCGGTGGGGCCGGGCGAGTGGCGAGGTGTCCGACGGGAAGTCGGTGTAGAAGGTGGGGAGCACGGTCTCGGGTTCCACGAGCTCCTCGTGCAGCCGCTCGATGATCGTGCCGGCCGTGTCCTCATCGGTCACCGAGACGCGGTAGACCGCGCAGAGCTCGCGCAGCACGCCGAGCTCGAGGTCGATCGAGATGGGAACGCCGATGCGTTCCGTGAGGGCATCGCACACGGTGACCACGCGCCAGCTTCCCGAGACATCGACTCGCGTCCCGTCGGCGGTGAGGAGCGTCGGGCTCCCCGCCGCCGCGACCACCATGTCCTTCACGAGGCGCTCGGCGAGCTCCCGCATGTCGGTGTAGTCGGCGAACGCGCGGTACGCCTCCATAGCGGTGAACTCCGGGTTGTGCGTGCTGTCGACGCCCTCGTTCCGGAAGTTGCGGCCGATCTCGAACACCTGTGGGAACCCGGCGACGATCAGGCGCTTGAGTGCCAGCTCCGGCGCGATGCGCAACGACAGGTCGCGATGGTACGCGTTGATGTGGGTGCGGAAGGGGCGCGCGTTCGCGCCGCCGTGGATGCGCTGGAGGATCGGGGTCTCCACCTCCATGTAGCTCTCGTCGACGAGGCGGTCGCGGAGGGCTCGCACCGCGCGCGAGCGGGCGCGCAGGAGCCCGGCGGCCTCGTCGGAGCTCGCGAGGTGCACGTGCCGCTGGCGCACCTGCGCCTCCGGGTCGGTGAGGCCCATGCGGCGGTCGGGCGGCTGCCGGAGCGACTTGGACGCGGTGACCCACGACTCGGCGAGCAGGCTCGGCTCGCCGGTGTCGCTGAGCGTCGCCTCGCCCGTCACCGAGACGATGTCTCCCAGGCGGGCGTGCCTCAGTGCCTCGTAGCCTGCGGTGTCGTGCGCGGTCGCGATGACCTGGAAGGGGGTGTGGTTCTCGATCAGGTCGAGGAACGCGATCCCACCGTGCCGGCGGCGGCCGATGATGCGCCCCGTGACGGATGCGCGCCCCGAGAGGTGAGCGCGCAGCTCGGCGAGCGCGTGGGTGCGCGGAACGACCGCGGGATATGGCTCCTCGCCGCCCGCTCGCATGGCGAGCACCTCGGCCGCCCGCGGCGAGAGCGGTGCCGCGGATCCGTCGCGCGGTTCCGTGCGCGCCCGCTCCGCCGCCAGCGCCTTCAGGAACGCTGCGCTCCGTGGCGTTCCCGCCCCCGCACGCCGAGAGCCTGCGGAGCCCGCGAACCCCTCGACACGGGCGACGGCGAGCATCACGCCGCCGAGGGAGGTGTGTCGGGACCACATCAGGAAGCGCGGCCGCCAGTCCGGCTCGTACTTCTCGTTCGCCCGCCGGAGCGACTCGAGCTGCCACCGCCTCGAGAGCAGCAGCAGGATCCTGCGCTTCGCCCGGAGCAGCGGGCCGGCGCCCACCCGCGCGCCCCGCACGAGCACGTCCCGGAGCACGGCGAAGTTGAGCGAGATGCGTCGCAGCCCGAGCGTCTCGGCCTCCGCCAGCAGCGTCGCGACGAGGAACTCGGTCGTGCCGTTGACCGCGTTCGGGCTGCGTCGCATCACGTCGAGCGAGATCCCGTCGCCGTTCCAGGGCACGAACACCAGGAGGGCCATGATCTCGTCCGAGCCGTCGTGGGCGGTCACGATCAGCGAGTCGCCGTCGCTCGGATCGCCCATCCGCGACAACGCCATGGAGAACCCGCGCTCGCTCTCGGCGCCGCGCCACAGCTCGGCGAGCGCCTCGATCCGCTCGAGCGCCTCCGGCGCGAGATCACGCTGGCGGCGGATCTTCACCGTGTATCCGGCGCGACGTGCGCGGCGACGGGCCGCGTCGATGTGGGGAGAGCGCAGTACCGCGTCGCGCCGTGCGCCGTCCACATGCAGAAGCGCCTCGTCGCCGAGTGACACCCCGCGCATGCCGTACCGGGCGTAGTGGTCAGCGCCTCGTTCCGTGGCGGCGAGCACCGCCGGGCGCCAGCCGTAGCCCTGCACGACCTTGAGCCACTCCTCGGTGGCAGCGACCCACGCGCCTTCCGGACCCAGGGGGTCACCGCTGGCGAGCGCCACGCCGTTCACGACGCGGTACGAGACCGCCGCGCGGCGATCGGTCGAGAAGACCACCGACTTGTCCCGCCGTGTGGCGAAGTACGCGAGCGAGTCCTCGCTGCGGCTCGTGCGGAGGATGCGCCGCACACCCAGCTCCTCGACCTCCGTCACGAGCCGACGCTGCCGTGCGCTGCGCAGGAGAACCCACAGCGCCAGCAGCAGCGCGCTCGCCGAGAGGGAGGTGACCGCGAGCTCGACACCCGTGCTCAGCCGGTCGGCCGAGCCATCCAGCAGCCAGTCGCTCGGATAGATGCCCGTCGCGGCGTGCAGCGACCACCACCAGCCGTCCGACACCGAGATCGAGGGATCGGCGTACTGCGAGAGCAGCCCGCCCACGACCACCGCCACCGCCACGCCGCAGACGAAGACGGCGAGCGCGCGCCGGTAGGACGCGGGCTCGGCGCGCGCGGAGAACTCCCGGCGGGCGGCGATGAGCAGCGCGATGAAGCCCACGGCGACCGCGGCCGCGACGAGATCGGCGGTGCCGCCTTCCGCGAAGAAGGTGGCGTTGCGCGGTCCGACGCTGATCAGGTTCACGACGGGCATCAGCACCGTCGGCAGCTCGAAGAGGATCAGGAACAGCATCGCTCCGCGCAGCCGGCGCTTCGCGGCGCTCCCGACGACGAACAGGAGCACGGCGTTGAAGACGAACGGCTCGGGGCTGAGCCCCAGCACGGCGAAGTACGACGTCGCCCAGTACACCCCTTCGGGCAGTACGACGTCGGAGAAGGCGATCACGAGCATCGTGACGGCGACGAGCTGGAGAACACGCCCCGTCCAGAGCGGCACGCCCGAGAGCAGGCGGGCCCCCCGCCGGCCGCGCGCGAGCGCCGCCGATGCGCTCGTCCTCGTCGGGTGCACGCCGAGGCGTCCGCCGGCGATGTCTCCAGGCAGCGCGCTCATCTGCTCCTCCTCTCCGTCGACGACCCCGATGGTGCCGTCGCGACCCAGGATGTAGCCGCCGCATAAGAGCCGGATATGACTTCGCCCGTCTCGCCGTTCACGCCTCTCGCATTTGTTTACGCTCGGACCACCGAGCCCGACGGGTGCGGCTCATGGCAGCGACAGCGCCCCGACGGAAGGAGGTGCCGGCATGGATCCGGACGCGCCGATCGATGTTCCCCCGGCCCTGCTGCAGGATCCCGGCGTCGATCTGCTCTCGACCTACTGGCCTTCGGCGATCGCGCTGGTGCTGGCCGTCGCCGCCGTGGTGCTCGCGGTGCGCTCGGCGCGCCGCGCGCGTCGTCGGGGGCGTCGCGTCGCGGGCATCGCGGGCTGGGGAACGCTCGGCACCCTCCTGCTCGCCGTCTCGCTCGCGCTCGGCGTCAACACCTGGGTGGGCTACTTCCCCTCCGTCGCGACGCTCACGCGCTGGGTCGACGACAAGCTGCGCGCGCCGGTGACCGAGTTCCCGACGACCGCCGTGGTCGCGCCCGACTCGGAGGCCGTGCCCGGGAAGTCGGCGGCGCGGGTCACGACCGACGATCGCGGCTACGCCTTCCTCGCCGCGGTGCCCTCGACGGCTCCCCGGGTTCCCAGCACGGGGGCGTGGGTCTACCTTCCTCCCGGCTACGACGCACCGGGGAACACGGCGCGCTATCCCGTGGTCTATCTGCTGCACGGGGCGCCCGGCAGCGCGGCGGACTGGTTCGCGGGCGGCCGGATCGACTACCTGCTCGACACCCTGATCGCGGCGGGCAGCATCCCGCCCGTCATCGCCGTGTCGCCCGATCTGAACGCCGGTGCCGACCGTGTCGACGACGAGCCCCTCGACATCCCCGGGGGCCCGCAGCTCGAGACCTTCGTGACCAAGGATGTCGTGACGTGGGCGGATGCGAACTTCCGCACCGCCGCGGACGCGGAGCACCGCGTCGTGGCGGGGATGTCCTCGGGTGGGCTCGGCTCGCTGCTGTACGGGCTGCACCACCCGGAGCTCTTCGGCGGCGTGGTGTCGATCATGCCGTACACGACGCCCTACACGGCGGCCGTCGTCGCCGATCCTGCGGCCAGGGCGCGCAACACGCCGCTCGACGTCATCGCCGCGCGCGGGGCCGCCACGACGCAGAAGATCTTCCTCGGGCAGGGAGACGGCGAGCCGACCCGGGAGGCCACGCAGATCCGTGACGCGCTGCGGGCGCAGGGGCAGACGACCACCCTGCGCGTGTTCCCGGGGCTCGCGCACAACTGGAGGACCGCGCGCACACTCATGCCCTACGGCCTCGTCTGGGTGTCGAAGTGGCTGGGATGGGGCGGCACATCGTGAAGATGCGCGTACTGCTGAGGCAGCTCGCGGCGTTCGGCGCCGTCGGCGCGATCGGAGTGGTCGTCGACGTCGGGCTGTTCAACATCCTGAGGTCGAGTGTGCTCGCACCCGGCTCCGTCGCGGGCGCCGTGCTGATCGCGAAGGTCATCTCCACGACCGTCGCCATCTCGGTGAACTGGGTCGGAAACCGCTACTGGTCCTTCTCCGCCGAGCGCACCGGCACCCCCGCCCGCGAGATGCTCGGGTTCTTCGCCGTCAGCCTCGCCACCATGGCGGTGCCCCTCGCGTGCCTGTTCGTCTCGCACACGGTGCTCGGCCTCACCTCCGCGCTCGCCGACAACATCTCGGGCAACGTGGTCGGCCTGGGGCTGGGCGCCGTCGTGCGGTTCCTCGTCTATCGGCGCTGGGTCTTCACGGGCGTCAAGGCTCCGGCTGCGACTCTGCATGCCCCGCACGCCGTGGAATCGTGACCGTGAACCGCGTCCCCCGTGCGTCGGAGTCGACCGCGACCTCGTAGCCGGATGCCGTCGCCAGCGCCCTCACGATCGCGAGACCGAGGCCCACGGTGGAGCTCCGGGTGCCCGCGGTCTCGCCTCCGACCTGCGTGAAGCGGTCGAAGAGCGTGGGAATCGCCTCCGCCGAGATGCCGGGGCCGTCGTCCTCCACCGCGAGCACCACGTCGTCGTCGCCGCTCGTGATCGAGATGCGCACCTCGGTGCCATCCGGGGTGTGATGACCGGCGTTGCCGACGAGGTTCAGCAGCAGTTGCCGGATCGCGTCCTCGTCGCCGGTCACCGTCACCGCGTCGTCGGGGAGGGCGATCCGCCACGAGTGCGCGGGAAAGGCGAAGCGCGTGTCCGAGACGGTCTCCAGCACGACCTGGGAGAGGTCGACCTCCTCCTCCTTCACCTGCGGGTCCGCATCGAGCCGCGCGAGCAGCAGGAGGTCGTCGACGAGCGCGCTCATCCGCCTCGCCTCCGCGCCGACCCGTCCGAGCGCGTTCGCCATCTCGGCCCGGTCGGCGGGGGATTGCGAGTAGAAGTCGGCGTAGCCCCGGATCGATGCGAGGGGGTTGCGGAGCTCGTGGCTCGCCTCGGCGATGAAGCGCCGCATCGACTCCTCGGCGCGATGGCGCGCGTTGAGCGACGACTCGACGTGCTCCAGCAGCCGGTTCAGCGCCATCGCCACCTGATCCGCCTCCGAGCCCCGCAGCCGCGGGTCGCGGGGAACCCTGCCCTGCGGAGCGACCTCGCCGGACGACAGCGGCGTCGACGTGACCTGCTGCGCGATCTGGGTGACGTGCTCCAGCGGATCCAGCTCGCGCGCGATCAGCCGATACCCGAAGGTGGCCGCCAGCACGGCGACCGCGAGGCCGACGGCCGTGATCCACAGGACGTAGGTGGTGACGACCGCGTCCGTGTCCGTCAGCCCGACACCGTTGAGGACGGTGTATGTGACGCCTTCCGCGCCCTCGACGGAGCTCGCGGTCACGAGGTAGCTGCCGTAGTCCCTCAGCCGGATCGTGCGGGTGTCGTCCAGCGCGAACGGCCGGCTCCGGAGCTCCCTCGCCTCGGCCGCGGACAGGGGACGGTAGGAGTAGTCCCGGGTGAAGAAGGCCGACAACCGTGGGGTATCGCCCTCCAGCACCAGGAAGAACCCGTCCGGCGGCACGACGATCGAGAAGTCGTCGAAGGCGGGCAGGGCGCCGGTGCGCTCGAGGGTCGCCTCGACCTGGTTTCGCGCGCTCTCGTTGGAGAGATACAGGGTCGTCTCCGCCTGGCTCACCAAGTTCTGTCTCAGGATGATGATCGAGATCGCCCCGAGCACCACCAGCGCGGCGAGGAGCAGGCCCGACACCACCACCACGAGCCGCGCGCGGGTGGTGCGCATCTTCCGCTCCGCGCGCATCACCGCACCGCGGCGTCGGAGGGCGCCTCGCGCAGGATGTACCCGACCCGGCGGATGGTGTGGATCATGGGGGGCCGCCCGTGGTCGATCTTCTTGCGCAGGTAGGAGATGTAGATCTCGACGATATTCGACTCGCGCCCGAAGTCGTACTCCCACACCCGATCCAGGATCTGCTCCTTGCTGAGCACCCGATCGGCGTTCAGCATCAGGAATCGCAGCAGAGCGAACTCCGTCGCGGTGAGCCGAACGTCGACGCCGGCGCGGGTCACCTCGTGGCTGTCCTCGTTGAGCTTCAGGTCCCCGATCTCGAGCACGGGGGTGGGCGCGCTCGCCGCGAGCATGGGACTGCGCCGCAGGAGTCCGCGCAGTCGCACCACCACCTCCTCGACGCTGAAGGGCTTGGTGACGTAGTCGTCGCCTCCCGCCGCGATGCCGTCGATGCGGTTCGCCACGGTGCCGTTGGCCGTGAGGAACAGAACCATGCTGTCGGGCAGCTCGCCCCGGATGGTGCGGAGCACCTGCACGCCGTCGATGTCGGGCAGCACGATGTCGAGCACGATCAGGTGGGGGCGGACCCGCCGGGCCGCCTCGATCGCCGCTCGACCGGAACCCGCGACGTCGACCTCCCACCCCTGTTTGCGGAGGACCGCGGACAGGAGGTGGCGGAGGTTGGGTTCGTCGTCGACGATGAGGACGCGCACCGAGGGTCTGGCGAGGATTGACGGATGTGCCACGCCGCCCATCATCCTCATTCAGCTGTGCGTCAGATAAGTGCCACCTGAGCGGCGGTCGCGTCAGGGGTGGAGTCTGGTTGGCGGTCGACCGGGGCTCCGGGGCGAATCGATGACCCCCGTCGCGCTCGCGTGAGCCGTCGGGCCCGCAGCGGTCACGGTCGGTCCCGCGCATCGTCGCGCTCGGCTCTCGTTCGTCGCGACCCTCGGATCCGCTGTCGGGCTCTCCGTGCGGCGACGGTGAGGATCGCGTTCGCGAGGAGGGCCGCCGACAGCGCGAGCCCTCCGAGCGCCGGCGCCTGGGCGGCGGAGGCGACGATCGCGCCGACGACGCCGAGTGCGGCCAGGGTCTCGACGACGATGACGACGGCGACTCGGCGGTGACGCGATTCCATGGGTCAGCTCCCGGCGGTGTCGGTGGATGCGATCGCGGTGCTCGTCTCTTCTCGCGCACCCGCGTACAAACCCTCTGTTATTTGCGCAACTCATTGAGTATATGCAAAGCTGTCACGTCGGGCCCGATGGGCCTCGGAAACGTGAGGAGGTGATCCGTCGTGAGCGACGACCACAGTCGATCTACCCGCCCCAGCGGCACGACGGTTCGGTTCCGAATCCGACACCTCCGTTACCGCTGGAGCACGCCCGCACCGACCCTTCTGCGGCTCTGACCCGCCTGCGCATGCCCGCTGGGCTCGCGGTGGCTCCGCCGCGCCTGACCCAGCTTGGAGAGAACAACCATGCGCACTTTCGACACCGAACTCGACGAACTGTCGACCACTCCGGCCGGGACGACGTCCCGCTCGCCCCTCCGCCCCGCCCGGGGTAGGAACCGTCGGCACGACACCTCGGTACCCGCGCTCGCCGCCGGGCAGCGACGGATCCTCGCGGAGTCGGCGATGCTCCCCGCGGAGTCCACCCTGGCATCGCTCGCCACGAGCCCCCTCGGGCTGACGGAGGAGGCCGTGGCGAGGCTCCGCGCTCGCTACGGCACGAACGAGGTCCGCCACGACAAGCCCGCGCCGGCGGTCGTCCAGTTCCTGAGGGCCTTCGTGAACCCCTTCATCCTCATCCTGATCTTCCTCGCGGTGGTCATGGTGTTCACCGACGTGCTCTTCGCGGATCCCCACGACGGGCCGGACTACACCGGCGTCGTCACGGTGGGCATCATGGTGCTCGCCAGCGTCGTCGTGCGGTTCTGGCAGGAGTACCGTTCCTCCCGCGCCGCGGAGAAGCTGAAGGCGATGGTGCGGACCACGGCCGCCGTCACCAGGCAGGTGGGCGGCAAGCCGGTGACGGGCGAGCTTCCGATCGAGGAGCTCGTGCGCGGTGACATCGTGCAGCTCGCCGCCGGCGACATGATCCCTGGCGACGTGCGGTTCCTGCGCACCAAGGATCTGCAGGTCAACCAGGCGACGCTCACCGGCGAGGGGCTGCCGGCCGAGAAGTCGGCCGAGCCGGACGAGTCGGTGACCGAGGCCGGCATCCTGGACGCACCGAACCTCGGCTTCATGGGGACCTCCGTCGTCTCGGGCTCGGGCACCGCGGTCGTGATCGGCACCGGGAAGCTGAGCTATTTCGGCAGCATGGCGTCCGCGATCGTGGGGACGAGGCCGGAGACGGCGTTCGACAAGGGGATCAAGAGGGTCACCTTCACCCTGATCAAGTTCATGCTCGTCATGGTGCCGATCGTGTTCATCGTCAACGGCATCACCAAGGACTGGACGAGCGCGTTCCTCTTCGGGGTGACCGTCGCCGTCGGCCTGACCCCGGAGATGCTGCCGCTGGTCGTCACGGCGGGCCTGGCCAGAGGTGCGAGCTTCATGGCTCGCCGGAAGGTCATCGTCAAGCGGCTCAACAGCATCCAGAACCTCGGCGCGATGGACGTGCTCGCGACCGACAAGACGGGAACGCTCACCGAGGACCGGATCGTGCTCGAGCGTCACCTGGACGTCGAGGGTCGATCCAGCGCCGTCACGCTGGGCTACGCGACGGTGAACTCCCACTTCCAGACCGGGCTGCGCAATCTGCTGGATGCAGCGGTCCTGGACGCGGCCGGCGAGCGGGGGATCGATCGGGTGGAGCGCGACTACGCCTTCGTGGACGAGGTGCCGTTCGACTTCGTCCGTCGTCGGATGTCGGTGGTCGTCAGCGACGGCTCCGAGCAGCTGATCGTCACGAAGGGGGCCGTCGAGGAGGTGATGGCGCAGTGCACGACCGAGCTCCGGGACGGTGAGAGCCTGCCGCTCATCGCGGCACGCCGGGCTGAGCTGGAGGCGCTGGTCGCCGAGCAGAACGAGCTCGGGATGCGCGTGCTCGCGGTGGCGGTGCGCGCGGTCGCGCCCGACGGCGAGGGCCGGTTCGCCGAGTTCGGCGCCGAGGACGAGCGGGACATGACCCTGGTCGGCTTCCTGTCCTTCCTCGACCCGCCGAAGGCGACCGCGGGGGCGGCGATCGCGAGCCTCGGCGAGCACGGTGTGGCCGTCAAGGTCATCACCGGGGACAACCCGCTCGTCGCCGCCACCGTGTGCCGCCAGATCGGGGTGGACCCCGGCGAGATCGTTCTCGGAAGCGACATCGACGACCTTCCGGTCGAGCGGCTCGGCGTCCTCGCGGAGCGCACCACCGTCTTCGCGAAGGTCACCCCCGCTCAGAAGGCGCGGATCGTCGAGGCCATGCGTGCGCGCGGCCACACCGTCGGGTTCCTGGGAGACGGCATCAACGACGCACCCGCGCTGCGCACGGCGGACGTCGGCATCTCCGTCGACACGGCGGTGGACATCGCGAAGGAGTCGGCCGACATCATCCTGCTGGAGAAGGATCTCACCGTGCTCGAGGGCGGGGTCCTGGAGGGGCGACGCACCTTCGTCAACACGATGAAGTACATCAAGATGACCGCCTCGTCGAACTTCGGGAACATGTTCTCGGTGCTGGTCGCGAGCGCCATGCTCCCGTTCCTGCCGATGATCCCGCTCGTCGTCCTGGTGCAGAACCTGAGCTACGACCTGTCGATGCTCACCCTGCCGTGGGACCGAGTGGACGAAGGGGATATCCGGAAGCCGCGCAAGTGGGAATCGGCCAGCCTGTCGAAGTTCATGATCCTCATCGGCCCCACCTCGTCGATCTTCGACCTCACGACCTACGCGCTCATGTGGTTCGTGTTCGCCGCCAACAGCGTCGAGCACGCGGCCCTGTTCCAGTCCGGCTGGTTCATCGAGTCGATCATCTCCCAGACGCTGATCGTGCACATGCTCCGCACCCGCCGCATTCCGTTCATCCAGTCCCGGGCGAGCCTGCCGGTGATCCTGGCGACCGGGGCGGTCTGCATGTTCGGGCTGCTCCTGCCGTTCACCGGGTGGGGGGCGACCCTCGGGCTGGTCCCCCTGCCCTGGACGTACTTCCCCTGGCTCCTCGGCACGCTGCTGAGCTACTGCCTGGTGGCGCAGCTGATCAAGCGGGCGTTCATCCGCCGGTTCGGCACTTGGATCTGACCGCCACCCGCCGCGGGGTGCGGCCGGCATCGTCGGTCGCACCCCGCACCATCACGAGGAGCCAGCCGTGATCGACGTGATCGACATCGCGATCCGGATCGCAGCCGGCGTCGCGTTCGGAACCGCGATCGGCGTCGAACGCCAGTGGCGTGCGCGCACGGCCGGGGTGCGAACCAACGCGCTGGTCGCGCTAGGGTCGACCCTGTTCGTGATCATGGGCGCCTACAGCTTCGGCGGGCCGGACGCCGATCCCACCCGGGTCGCGGCGCAGGTCGTCTCCGGCATCGGCTTCCTCGGCGCCGGCGTCATCATGAAGCAGGGCGCCTCCATCTCGGGGCTCAACACCGCCGCCACCCTCTGGGCATCCGCCGCGGTCGGGGCGTTGGCCGGAGGCGGGCTCGTCTGGGTCGCGGGGGCGGGGACGTTCGTCGTGATCGCGGCGAACATGTTGCTGCGCCCGCTCGGACGGCTGCTCGACCGGCGCCCCGGCTCGACCGGCCGGGAGAAGAACACCGAGGTCGAGTACCTCTTCGAGGTGCGTTGCGCCCGCGAGCACGAGGTCGCGGTGCGCGCCGTCGTGTTCGATGCCGTCCATCGTCCCGACCTGACCGTGAGATCCATCGCCGCGACGGACCTCCCCGACGAGATCGTCGTCATCACCGGTAGCGTGCACAGTCTCGAGCGCGACGACCATCAGATCGAGCTGGCGATCGCTGATGTCATCCGCACCCCGGAGGTGCTCGCGGTGCGCTGGACGGCGGAGGAGATCACCCCCGTCGACTGACCGGCTCCGCGGGCTCGAATCTCGGCAGCCGCGGGGGGCGGCGCTGGTCGGCCGAGCCGGCGAGCGTGCCGTCCGGGGCGATGTGGGAGAACATCTGCTCGATCACCGTCAGGATGTGCGGGTCCTCCACCCGGTAGAGCTGCCGACGCCCCTCGCGCCTGGCTGTGACGATCCCGGCAGCACGCAGCTTCGCGAGGTGCTGGCTGGCCGCCGGCACGTTCGATCCCGACAGCTCCGCCAAGGTGGACACGTCGAACTCCCCGGTAGCCAGCAGCCAGACCAGATGGAGCCGACTCGGAACGGAGAGCATGTCGAACGTCGCTGCGGCCGCCGCGAGCTGTGCGTCGGTTGCGGTGGGAGGCCCCGGTCGCGGTTCCATCCGTCTATCATCCAACGATCTGCGATATGCGCAAGTCATTGAACGTTGACTATGCTCGATGGCGTCGGCCATCAGTCCGTCGACCGAGGAGGTGGGCAGCGTGAGTACCGACCCCGCGAGACCCAGCCTGCAGCTCACCATGTCTCGCGCGACGCCGATGCACTGAGCGGTGCCGGCGCGGCGCACGCGTCGCCACCCACAGGAGAACCCTGATGCCCTCGCCGCGCTCCTTCACCAACCAGGATGTCTCGCTGCGTACCCGCGGCCACATCGTCTCCGACGTGGTCGCCGTGGTAGCCGTCGCGGTCGTCTTCTGGCTGTTCGTCGAGCTCTCGCAAGGGCTCGCCGAACCGCTCGATCAGGTCTCCGCCCCTGCGGAAGTCTCCACCGATCCGGTGAACCTGCCCTACTACGCAGCCCGATCGCTGCTGCGCATGTTCGCGGCTCTCGCGATTTCGACGCTGTTCGCCTTCGTCTACGCCACCGCGGCCGCCAGGCTCCGGCGGGCCGAGAAGATCCTGCTGCCCGCGCTCGACGTCCTCCAGTCCGTCCCGGTCCTGGGTTTCCTGTCCATCACACTGCCCGTCTGGTTGCTGCTGTTCCCCGGAACCGCGCTCGGCCTGGAATTCGCCGCGGTGTTCGCTATCTTCACCAGCCAGGCCTGGAACATGACTTTCTCCTTCTATCAGTCGCTGATCACCCAGCCGCGAGATCTGGACGAGGCGGCCCGGCTGCTGCGGCTGACGAGATGGCAGCGGTTCTGGAAGCTCGACGTACCGAACGGGACGATCCCGCTGGTCTGGAACGGGATGATGAGCTTCGGCGGGGGCTGGTTCTTCCTGATCGCATCCGAGGTCGTCAGCGTCAACAACCGCGCCTATGCACTCCCGGGCATCGGCTCCTACGTCGCCGCGGCGTCGCGGAACGAGGAGGTCGGCCGGCTGCTGCTGGCGATCGGGGTGATGGTCGTGATGGTTCTCGGCGTCAACTTCGTCTTCTGGCGTCCGCTGACGGCGTGGGCCGAGCGGTTTCGGGCCGGAGACACCGTGACCGTCGACCAGCAGCGCAGCATCGTCCTCGACGTTCTGCGTCGTTCGACCATCCCCGCCCTCGTCGCGCGCGGCCTGCGACCGCTCGGTGCGGGCCTCGAGCGGGCGACCCGGCCGTTCGGGCGCGCCGACCGGCCGCTGCGGGTCAACCGGTCGCGTCGCCGTGCCGGGGACATCGTGTTCGCCGTGATCGTGTGCGCGCTGATCGCCGCCGGCCTGATCCGGATGCTCATGTTCATCGGCGACCACGCGGGCCTCGACGAGTTCGTCGTCGCCGCGGGCCTCGGCGTCATCACCTTCGCGCGCGTGCTGGTGCTGCTCGTCATCGGAACCCTGATCTGGGTTCCGATCGGGGTATGGATCGGGCTCAGTCCGCGGGTCACCCGATTCGCCCAGCCGGTCGTGCAGGTGCTCGCGAGCTTCCCCGCGAACTTCCTGTTCCCGTTCGCCACACTCGTGCTGATCCGCACGGGCGTCGATCTGAACGTCGGCGGCATCTTCCTGATGGCCCTCGGCGCCCAGTGGTACATCCTGTTCAACGTCATCGCGGGAGCCGCCGCGATCCCCAACGACCTGCGCGAGGCCGCCCTCAGCCTGCGGTTGAATCGCGTCCAGACCTGGCGCTACCTCTACGGACCGGCGATCTTCGCCTCGTGGGTCACGGGTGGCATCACCGCCGCGGGCGGAGCGTGGAACGCCTCGATCGTCGCCGAGGTGGTCTCCTACGGAGACCGGACCCTCACCGCGAATGGACTCGGCGCCTATATCGCCGGGTCCACAGCGGCCGGCGATTTCGCCAAGACGCTCGTCGGCGTCATCGTGATGAGCGTCTTCGTCGTCGCGCTGAACCGCCTGTTCTGGCGCCGGCTGTACGGGTATGCCGAGCGCCGCCTGTCCCTGAGCTGAACCCGAACCGAACGACGAAAGGAGGTGAGCGTCATGGTCGCACCCCGCACCCCGGCGCGTACCCCGCTGATCGAGGCCAAGCACCTCTCGACCTCGTTTCCCTCGGCCGACGGCTCGACCCTGCGCGTCCTGGACGACGTGAACGTGACCCTGTACGAGGGCGAGGTCGTCGCCCTGCTCGGCAAGTCCGGTTCCGGCAAGTCGACCCTGCTGCGCACCCTCGCCGGGCTGATCGGTCCCACGGATGGTGAGGTCCGCTATCGGGGCGTTCCGCTGGACGGCGCCAATCCGGGAGCCGCGATGGTGTTCCAGTCCTTCGCCCTCATGCCCTGGCTCACGGTCCAGGAGAACGTCGAGCTCGGCTTGCGCGCCGCGGGCGTCCACGAGAATCAGCGTCGCCGACGTGCGCTCGCCGCGATCGACCAGATCGGGCTGGACGGCTTCGAGAACGCCTATCCGCGCGAGCTGTCAGGTGGGATGCGGCAGAGGGTCGGCTTCGCACGTGCCCTGGTCCTGCAGCCCGACGTGCTCATGATGGATGAGCCGTTCTCCGCCCTGGACGTGCTCACCAGCGAGAACCTGCGCGGCGAGCTCATCTCGCTGTGGGCGCAGCCGGACTTTCCCACCAAGTGCATCTGCATCGTCACCCACGACATCGAGGAGGCCGTGCTCCTGGCAGACCGGGTGCTCGTGCTCGGCTCGAATCCCGGCCATATCAAGGCCGAGGTCCCGATCCTGCTGCCCAGACCCAGGGACCGGCGCAGCCCCACCTTCGAGACCGCGGTGGACCGGCTCTACGCGATTCTCACGGGCCGGGACGAGAGGTCCGCCGCCGAGCGCGCCGCGACCCCGGGCCCCCTGACCCATCCGCTGCCCGAGGCCAGCGTGGGCGGCCTCGCCGGTCTGGTCGAGATCGTGTACTCGCACGACGGTCAAACCGACCTGCCCGACCTCGCCGACGAGCTCTCGTTCCATGTCGACGATCTCCTGCCCCTTGTCGATGCGGCCCGGATGCTCGGGCTCCTGGACGTCGAAGGGGCCCAGGCGTTCCTCACCGAGGCCGGTCGAGCCTGGTACACGGCGGACATCCTGCACTCGAAGGAGGTGTTCGCAACCCTCGCCGTCGAACGCGCACCCCTCGTCGGCACCATCGTGAAGGCCCTGCAGAACAGCGCGGACGGTGCCCTGCGTGACGACTTCTTCCGTGACCTGCTCCGTCGCGGGTACAGCGCCGAGGACGCAGAGAAGCAACTCGATATCGCCATCGACTGGGGCCGCTACGGGGAGCTGTTCGACTACGACGCGATCACCGGCGAGCTGGTCCTCTCCGAGGTGGCCGCGGCGTTCACCGTCATGCTGTCGGCATCCGACCCCGAGACCGATGAGCTGTAGCCCCCGGCACGCGGCCGGGATGCGGTTTCGCCGCACTCAGCCCGCCACCGGGTCGCCGAACTCCTCCTCAGAGGCCGCCTCCGACGCTTCAGCCGCGGTCGTGTCGTCCAGCACGGCGGTGCCGGTCCGCGGCGCCGGGGCGAGCACGGGCGCCGCAGAGGGCGCGGGCAAGATCGCCAAGACCTCGGAGGGTACCTCGCGCGCTATCTCCGCGATCTGGACGGTCGGGCCGAACTGTCGCACCGCCGCGCGCGCCGCCGTCACCCGTGCCGCCGCCAGCCGCGCGACCTCGATGGCCTCCATCGCCTCGGCCTCCGCCGCGGCGGCCGCCGCCTGCGCGGCCGCCAGGTTCGCGTGTTCGGCGGCGGCCGCGGCGCGTGCTCTGACCTCCGCCAGCGCCTCGCTGCCCACCGCCGCCGTCAACAAGGATTCCTCCGACGTTCCGGGGGAGGGCACCGCCGCATCCGTGCCGGCTGCGCGGACGCCCACGAGCGGCGTTCGCGCCAGCAGCCCCCGCCGCCGCGTACCGCGCAGGGTGCCGTCCGCGGCGGGCGTGAGCTCGAAGGTGTGGTGCGCGTTCCCTCGCGACGAGCCCGCGGAGAGCATCTCGAAGCGCAGGGTCGTGCCCGTCACCTCGACCCTGCTCGGTGTCGAGCGCGATTCGGGGTCCGCATCCTGGACCAGCAGGCGCCCGTCGCGCTCGAGGAACGCGATCCGCCCGTCCCAGTCGCCCCTGCCGCTCTCGCCGAGGATGAGATCCCACTCGCCGAGGATGTCGTCGATCATGTCGTCGCCTTCCGCTGAACCCGCAACGGCGCGGTGATGATGAACTCGATGGGTCCAGTCAAGGGACCGAATGTCTCCGGCGTGTTACGCGCAGGTCACCGCTCGCGCACGGGCCCACCCCAGAACGAGGGGCGCGCCCCGCGCAGGATCGAGCCGTGCTGCGTAGGGTGAGAGCGTGTCCGCCCGCCCCGTCCGCGTCGTGGTCGCGCGCTTCAGCCGCACGCGATTCTTCCGCCGCTACGGGCCGCGGATGATGCCCCCGCTCGAGCGGTTCGCGGCGCGCGTCACGGGAGGGCGCCGCGGGCCGCTCAGCGGCGCGGTCGTCCCGTCGCTCAAGCTGCACAGCGTCGGCGCGAAGACGGGGGAGCCCCGCGAGACGCTCCTCATGTGCTGCCCCCTCGACGACGGCACGATCTACATCACCGGGTCGAACTTCGCGCGCCCCGAGCATCCCGCGTGGACCTGGAACCTCATCGCGCACCCCGACGTGGAGGTCGACTACCGCGGCGAGCGGCGCGCGGTGCGGGCCGAGCTGGTCACCGATGAGGAGCGCGAGGAGACCTGGCGCGTGCTGGAGGAGAACTGGCCGGGATACCGCGGCTACGAGCGCGCCTCGGGGCGCGTGCTGCGCGTCTTCCGCCTCGTGCCGCGCTGAGTGCCCGCACCCGGATACGGGATCAGCGGGCGAGCAGCCCCGCGCGCTCCGGGTGCGCGTCGAACCAGTCCGCCACGTACCAGCACGTCGGGGTGATGGTGCGGCCGGACCGCTCGACGTCGTCGACCGCGAACTCCACGAGCTGGGCCGCGTATCCGTGCCCGCGCTGGTTGGGCACGGTCACGGTGTGGTGGAACACGACGCTCGAACCCTGGTCGCGGTACTCCAGCACGCTCACGATCGCCCCGTCGCGCCGCAGGGTGTAGCGGTGCGCGTCCGGTTCGTGGGCCAGCTCGGTCGCCATGCATCCAGCGTAGGCGGCGCGGCGCTCGTAGGCTGGGCGGGTGGCCGACAGCGACATCCGCGACATCCCCCTGACGACGATCGACGGCGCGAGCACGACGCTCGCCGACTACGGCGATGGGGCCGTCATGGTGGTCAACGTCGCCTCCCGCTGCGGCCTCACCCCGCAGTACGAGAAGCTCGAGCGGCTGCAGGAGGAGTACGCGGATCGCGGCTTCACCGTGGTCGGCTTCCCGTGCAACCAGTTCCTCGGGCAGGAGCCGGGGTCTGCGGAGGAGATCAAGGAGTTCTGCTCCACCACCTACGGCGTCACCTTCCCGCTGATGGAGAAGACGCGGGTCAACGGGCGCCACAAGCATCCGCTCTACGCGAGCCTGCACCAGGTTCCGGATGCCGAGGGCAAGGCCGGGCGGGTCGCCTGGAACTTCGAGAAGTTCCTCATCGCCCCCGACGGCACGGTCACCCGCTTCCGCCCCTCGACGCAGCCGGACGCCCCCGAGGTGATCGCGGCGATCGAGCAGGCGCTCCCGGCGCAGTAGCCGCGCGGGGTCAGTGACCGCGCAGCCGCTCGATCTCGCGGCGGTCGCGCTTGGTGGGCCGTCCCGCGCCGCGCTCGCGCTGGGCGAAGACGGTGCGCTCCTCCTTCGGCGGGGGAGCGGGGGTCAGATCGTCGAACGCGGCGGCGGCGAGCGCGGCGCTCACCCGCTTCACGAGCAGCTGCCGCACCACCAGGACGCGGGCACCGTGCGGGGTCACGACCCGGATCTCGACGCCGGGGCGCACCGTCTGCGCGGGCTTCGCCGTCTCGCCGCCGACCTTCACATGGCCGGCCTTGCAGAGCGCCGTGGCGGCGGAGCGGGACTTCGTCACGCGCACCGCCCACAGCCAGGCGTCGATGCGCACGGCAGCCTCAGCCATCCGACGCCCCTCGGGGTGCAGGGCGCACGGGAGCACCCTCGTCGCGCACGCGCTCGACGAGCTCGCGCCACGGCCCGTGAAGCGCGCGCTCGGGCAGCTCGGCGTTGCGCGGGGGCTCGGGGGCGAGCACCTCGATGCGCCAGGCGAAGCGGTCGACGCCCGTAAGGGCCCCGTCGGGCTCGTCGTCCCACGGGCAGGCCTCGACGAGCGGCCGCCAGGGCGCGGGGTCCGGCGACTCCACGCTCCACCCGCGCCGGACGCCGGCGACCCCGCCCGTGCGGGTCACGCGGATGTCGACCGCCGGGGTCGCACCCTCGGTGTTCGCGCCGTGCGTCGGCTCAGGCTCGTCCGCCATCGATCGTCACTCCCACGCCCTCCCAGCCGGCGCGCACGGCGTCGGCCTCCGCCGATGTCCCACCGTAACGCGCGACGGCCGCGCGTGCCGTCGCGGCCGCGAAGCGGGCGAAGTCGACGTCCGGGGGCAGCGCACCGGTGAGGGTGTCGTACCAGATGAGCCCGGCACGCTCCCATGCGTTCCCGCTGAGGGCGTCCGCCGTGAGCACGAAGGCGCGGTTCGGGATGCCGGAGTTGAGGTGCACGCCGCCGTCGTCCTCGTCGGTCTCGACGTAGTCGTCCAGGTGCGCCGGCTGGGGGTCGCGGCCGAGCACGTCGTCGTCGTATGCGGTGCCCGGATGCCGCATCGACCGCAGCGCGTCGCCCTGCACCTCCGCCGTGAACAGCTCGGCGCCGATGAGCCAGCTCGCCTCGGCCGTCGTCTGCCTCCGTGCGTACTGCTCGACGAGCGCGCCGAACACGTCCGACACCGACTCGTTGAGCGCCCCCGACTGGCCGTGATAGACGAGACCGGAGGCGAACTGCGTCACCCCGTGCGTCAGCTCGTGGCCGATGACCGAGAGCGAGCGGGTGAAGCGCTGGAACACCTCGCCGTCGCCGTCGCCGAACACCATCCGCTCGCCGTCCCAGAAGGCGTTGTCGTAGAGCTTCCCGTAGTGCACGCTCGCCCGGAGGGGGAGTCCCGCGCCGTCGATCGAGTCGCGCCCGTACACCTCCGAGAACAGGTCGAAGGTGGCGCCCAGCCCGTCGTAGGCCTCGTCGGCCGCGGCATCGCCGGTGGGCCGATCCCCCTCGCGGCGGACGACGCGGCCCGGAAGCACCTCGCGGCCGCCCGCGTCGGAGATCTCCCGGTCCGGTGCGTCGGTGAGCTCCGCCACGAGGGTGTCGCCGTCGACGCTCAGCGTGAGACGCGCCGACTTGCGCGGCGCGTCCATGCGCAGGGTGCGGCGGGCCGCCGCGGATGCCGTCGGGAACCGCTCGGCGTCGGCATCCGCGATGCGCGCCAGCAGGTACGGGGGGACGATGCCGCGAGTCATGCGGGGGAGCCTACGCCGGGCCTCCGAGATCGCCTCGGAGCCATTCACACGGCGTCGCATCGGCGGCCCCGCACCTTGCGCGGCATAGGCTGGCGACATGACCCGGGCCGTCCACGATCCCCGCGCCCGCCGCCCGCACGGCCCCGGGGATGCCTGGGTCGACGGACCGCAGGGCCGCTACTGGGGGCGTTTCGGCGCTGCCGGCCTGCTGCTCGCGCACCCCGCCGCGGGCGTGCTGCTGCAGCTGCGCGCGGAGTGGAGCCACCTCGGCGGCACCTGGGGCATCCCGGGCGGCGCCCGCCACGACGAGCACGAGAGCGCCGTCGACGGCGCCCTCCGCGAGGCGAACGAGGAGGCGGGTGTGCGGCCGGAGCTCGTGACCGTGCTCGGCGAGTCCGCGCTCGACTACGGCTACTGGTCGTACACGACGGTGCTGGCCCGCGCCGTCCGGCTCTTCGAGCCGGTCATCGGGGACGCGGAGTCGGTGTCGCTGCGCTGGGTTCCGTTCGACGACGTCGAGCGGCTGCCCCTGCATCCCGGCGTCGCGGTCGGCTGGCCCGCCTGGCGCACCGAGCTCGCGGAGCTCGACCCGGAGCTCGCCGAGGCGATCCTCCGCTAGCCGGCGACCGCCTCGGCCTCCGCCTCCGCGGCGAGGGTCGCCTTCCACTCGACGAGCCCACGCACGACGGCGTCCTCGTCCTCGGCGAGCTCGCCCATGACGTCGGCGGGCACGAAGTAGTTCACCGCGACCCAGCCGCGCACCACGGGCGACTCGTCGTGCGCGAGCTCGCGCAGGATGTCGCAGGGGGTCGCCGTGTTGCGGGCGACGACCGCGCGCACACCCTCGTCGGCGTCGTGCGCGAGCGTCTCGTACAGGTCCACGGGCGCGTGGTACGAGCTCGCGGCGGCCTCACGGATCTTCGGGTTGGCGTCGGCGGCGAGCAGCCGCAGCCGGCGGATCTTCGAGTCGGTCACCGGGGGAGCGGGATGCTGCGCCGCGATCTCCTCGGGCGTCAGCATGCCGGGGGCGAGCGCCGCGAGCTGCGCGCGCTGCGCGGGGGTGTTGAAGCGGATGCACGACATCACCCCACGTTAACGCGCGAGCCGGGTGCGGTCACCGTCGTGACGACGGCGAGTCCGCACCCGGCCCGGTTCGTGCGCTGTCGGCTACACGCGGCGTCCGCTGATGTAGCGCATGAGGAACACGATCCCCGCGATGACGAGCAGCACGATCCCCACCCAGAGCAGGAAGTTCAGCGACTGCACGAAACCGCCCGTGAACAGGAGGATCAGTGCGACGATCGCGATGATGATGGCGAGGATGTTCATGGTGGCTTCTCCTTCTGGCACCCCGGATGGGGATGCCGTCACGGTCGCGGTGCCCGCCGGGGTGCCGGTGGCGTCCGTTCGACCGTGATCAGTCAACCGCCGTGCCCGAAATCGCGAAAACCCCTTGCGCTCAGGCCTCCGGAGCCGCTACGGGACCGCCGCGGGGGAACCACGGCACGATGGGCGACACGCGCGCCTGGTAGTCGGCGTACTCCGGGTAGCGGCCGCGCGAGATCGACTCCGTGAAGATCGTCGACCCCACGAACAGCACGGTCAGCAGTGCGGCGCCCGCGACGGTCCACAGCAGCACCGTGCCTGCGGCTGCGGCTCCCATCAGGAAGAACAGCCACCACTGCGCCTGCTCGAAGAAGAAGTTCGGATGCCGCGAGACGCGCCACAGCCCCGCCTGCAGGAAGCGCGGCGACGGCTCCCGCCCCGCCGCGACCTCCGCCGCCTTCCACCGGTGGAAGTTCCACTGCTGCTGGTCGGCGACCGTCTCGCCGACGAGGGCGGCGAGGAACAGCATCGCGAGCACGCCGTCGAGCGGTCCGAAGGGCGCGGGATGCTCGAGCGCCGTGAGGGCGGGGAGCGTGATGAGCACGAGCAGGGCGTTCTGGTACAGCACGATGAAGAACAGGTTGAACAGCTGGAACTGGCCCGCCGTCATCCGGCCGCGCAGCACCGCCCAGCGGTAGTCCTCCATGCCCGTGTAGCCGCCCTTGCGAGCGAAGTTGAAGGTGAGCCGCGCGCCCCACAGGGTGACGAGCGCGGCCATCACGAGCAGGCGGGGGTCGGCGAAGCCCGCCGCCCCGGCGAAGATCCACACGTAGACGACGGGCACGATCGACCAGATGCGGTCGACCCAGGAGGTGTCCTTCGTCACGAGGGAGGCGATCCAGCAGAAGGCGCACACGGCGCCCGCGACGGCGATGACGAGGAGGAGCGGGGTCATGGCGGCATCCTACGCATCGCTAGACTCGCGGCGAGGGAGGTCGGATGCAGGCGGTCAGCAAGCGCATCGTGACGGTTCCGAACGCCCTCAGCGTGGTGCGGCTCGCGCTCATCCCGGTGTTCCTCTGGTTGCTCGGAACCGCGCAGTACGGCTGGGCGCTCGTCGTGATCGTCGTCTCGAGCGTGACCGACTTCGTCGACGGCTTCGTGGCGCGACGCTTCAACCAGGTCAGCCGGGTGGGCCAGATCCTCGACCCGGCGGTCGACCGGCTGTTCATCTTCTCGACGCTCATCGGGCTCGCCTGGCAGGGCTTCCTGCCGTGGTGGCTCGTCGCGGTGATCGTGTTGCGCGACGTCGGCATCGTGGCGCTCGGCCCGGTGCTCGCGAGCCACGGCTACGGGCCCCTGCCGGTGCACCACCTCGGCAAGGTGGCGACCTTCTCGCTGCTGTTCGCACTGCCGACGCTCGTGCTGGGCGCGGCGTTCCCGGCGATCGCCGCGGTGAGCGACCCCGTCGGCTGGGCGCTCGCGCTGTGGGGTGCGTTCCTCTACTGGTGGGCGGGGGTGCTCTACCTGCGGGAGACCATCCGCCTGGTGCGCCAGGATCGCTCCTCCGACCGGGTGGCGGACGCGGGCGCATCCGATACCCTGGGGGACTGAAGGAGGGCGCCATGGTCGACGACGCCACAGACATCCCGAACGGCACGGGAGCAGCGGATGCGGTGAACACCCCCGCCGTGCCGGATCCGGCGTCGAATGACACGACCGCCCACTTCACCGAGGACTTCCGCACCCAGCTCGCCGCCATGGAGGCGGGCGTGTCCGACGAGGAGCGCGACGCGATCGCGGCGCTGCCCTCCGGCTCGGCCCTCCTGGTCGTGCGTCGCGGCCCGAACGTCGGGGCGCGCTTCCTGCTCGACGCCGACTCGACGGTGGCGGGTCGTCACCCCGACGCCGACATCTTCCTCGACGACGTGACCGTGTCGCGCCGTCACGCCGAGTTCGTGCGCACCGGCACCGCCTTCCAGGTACGCGACCTCGGCTCGCTCAACGGCACCTACTTCGACGGCGTGCGCATCGACTCGGCCCTGCTGAGCGACGGCGCCGAGGTGCAGGTGGGCAAGTTCCGACTGACGTTCTACGCCTCGCGCGCCGACCGCGTGCCGACCCGCTGATGCCGGCGTCCTCGGCGGCTCGCTCGCAGAGCGGGCCCCAGCTCCTCAGCATCGGCCAGGTGCTCGCGCGCCTCAACCCGGAGTTCCCCGACCTCAGCCCGTCGAAGCTGCGCTTCCTCGAGGAGCGCCAGCTGGTCACCCCGGCCCGCACCGACTCGGGCTATCGCAAGTTCTCGCCCGCCGACGTCGAGCGTCTCCGCCTCGTCCTGTCGATGCAGCGCGACTACTACCTGCCGCTCAAGGTCATCCGCACCTACCTCGACGAGCTCGACGCCGGTCGTGAGCCGACGCTGCCGGGCGGTATCACGGTCACGGCGCCGTCGATGCTGCCGAGCGAGCGGCGCTTGACGCGTGAGGAGCTCATCCGGGAGGCCGGCGCCAACGCGATGCTGCTGCAGGATGCGATCTCGGCGTCGCTCATCGTGCCGGCCGATCACTACAGCGAGGACTCGCTCGCGGTGCTCAAGTCGCTCGTCGAGCTGCAGCGTTCCGGCATCGAGCCCCGGCACCTCCGCGGTTTCCGTGCCGCGGCGGAGCGGGAGCTCGGGCTCATCGAGTCGGCCCTCATCCCCATCGCGCGCCGCAAGGACGCGTCGAGCCGGGCGAAGGCGCAGGAGCTCGCGCGGGAGATCGCGGGTCAGCTCGAGGTGGTCCGCTCGAGTCTCATCCGCTCGGCTCTCGGCCGTCTCTGACTCTTTTCGGCGCGACACGCCGAGCGCTCGTGCGGATGTGATTGATGGTGCCCGCCCGGGTGGGTACCGTGGACGAAGACGGCGAGTCTGAACTTCAACTTCAACCTGAAGGTTAAGTGGCGGGCGCGCACCAGGGAGGACGGTCGACATGAGCGACACCGGCGAGCAGAGCGCCCGCGACGCGGGGGCACGCTACGACCTCGGCCTCCTCTTCACCGACGGCCTGCCCGATCTCGACGACACGGCCGGATACCGCGGCACCGTCGCGGCGCGTGCGGCCGGTATCAGCTACCGCCAGCTCGACTACTGGGCGCGCACCGAGCTCGTCGAGCCGACCATCCGCGGCGCCGCCGGGTCCGGCTCGCAGCGCCTCTACGGCTTCCGCGACATCCTGGTGCTCAAGCTCGTCAAGCGCCTGCTCGACACCGGCATCTCACTGCAGCAGATCCGCACGGCCATCGGCCAGCTCCGCGAGTCGGGTGTCAACGACCTCGCCCAGACCACCCTCATGTCCGACGGCGCGAGCGTCTACCTCTGCACCTCCGACGACGAGGTCATCGACCTCGTCAGCCGTGGCCAGGGCGTGTTCGGAATCGCCGTCGGCAAGGTGCTGCGCGAGGTCGAGTCGAGCCTCGTCGAGCTCGACTCCACGAGCGTCGACCCGGCCGACGAGCTCGCCGCCCGCCGCGCCAAGCGCGCCGCCAGCTGACGCCGCCGGGATGGACACGGCGGGTCTCGAGGCCGTCGCTGCGAAGCTCCGGGAGCGCAATCAGCTGGATTGCGAGATCGCCGAGGTCATCGGGCGGCCGATGACCAGTGGGCACCTGGCGGAGTGGATCGCATCACAGGTGTTCGGCATCTCGTTGAACTCCGCGGCGAATCAGCGGGGGATCGACGGGTATTTCACGGGCGCTCCTCTCGAAGGCCGCAGCGTCAACGTCAAGTGGTATCTCAAACGGGAAGGGATCCTGGACCTGTCGCCGTCGGGGGCACCGGACTACTACCTGGTTCTCACCGGGCCCGCGTCAGCTGCGCGTTCGTCAGCCGGCACGACCCGGCCGTGGCGGATCGACTTCGTCTACCTCTTCGACGCGAAGGAACTCCATACGGACCTCGCCGTGCGCGGTCGGCGGATCGGCGTGGCCTCAAGCGTTCGTCGATCGACGTGGGAGAGCGCGGAGATATACCCGACGGAGAGCGCCCGGCTCCCGTTGACCCCTCAGCAGCGCTCGGCGCTGGCGGGCTTCGCCCTCTGACCGGTCGGCAGCATCCCGCGAGCTGACGCCGCGCGCTGCGGCCCGCTGTCTTCCCCTGCTTGCTGTTGTGCAGGAGGCGACGCGGCGGCCGGCGCGCAATGCCCCGGAAATCCGGGGGAGTCGACTCAGGAAACCTGACAACCGCGTGAGATCTCCTGCATAACAGCAGATCTCCTGCACAACAGCGGCGGCTAGCTCGGCTGCACCTCGTGCAGCCGCGAGGTGCGCAGCACGCGCTCGAGCAGCACGTCGAAGTTGTGCGCCATCTCCTGCGCGCCCTCGCCCGGCCACACGTGCAGCGGCTTCGCGGCACCCTGCGCCTGCTGCAGCGAGGTGCGCTCGGGCAGCTGCGGTGCGAGCACGAGCGGGCCGAACATGTCGCGCAGCTCCTTGATGCGGAACTGGTGCTCGAGCGACTGCACGCGCGCGCGGTTGACGATGATGCCGAGAGGCTGCAGCCGCGGCGAGATGCCGCGCCGGATCTCCTCGATCGCGCGGAGGGCGCGGTCGGCGGCCGCCACCGAGAACAGGCCGGGCTCGGTCACCACCGCGACCCGGTCGGATGCCGCCCACGCCGTGCGGGTGAGCGCGTTGAGCGACGGCGCGCAGTCGATGAGCACGAGCTCGTACTCCTTCTCGACGTGCGCGAGCGCCTCCTCCAGCTTCCAGATGTCGCGGATCGAGGGGTGCGGCCCGTCGAAGTTGATCGCCGAGGGCGAGCCGATGAGCACGTCGATCTTGCCGGTGCGTCCGCGCGTCCAGCCGGAGGGCGCGATCGCCGCGCGGACGATCTTCTCCTTCGGGGAGGCGAGCACGTCGGCGACGTTGAGGTGGCCGGCCACGTTGATGTCCATGCCGGTCGAGACATCCGACTGCGGATCGAGGTCGACCACGAGCGTCGAGATGCCGCGCGCGAAGGCCGCGGAGGCGAGTCCGAGCGTCACCGTGGTCTTCCCCACGCCCCCCTTGAGGGAGCTGACGCTCAGAACGTGCACGAGAAGCCACCCTACCTTCACTAGTCTGAAAGAAGCCAAAGCCCCCCGCCGCGTCCCGCCCAGAGGCAGGAAAGGACCGCATGTTCTCGAAGATCCTGGTCGCCAACCGAGGTGAGATCGCCATCCGCGCGTTCCGCGCCGCCTACGAGCTCGGCGCCCGCACGGTGGCCGTGTACCCCTGGGAGGATCGCAACTCGATGCACCGCCTCAAGGCGGACGAGGCGTACCTGATCGGCGAGGAGGGGCACCCGGTCCGGGCGTACCTCGACGTCGACGAGATCATCCGGGTGGCGAAGGAGTCGGGCGCCGACGCGATCTACCCGGGCTACGGCTTCCTCTCCGAGAACCCGGAGCTCGCCGCCGCGGCGGCCGCCAACGGCATCACCTTCATCGGCCCCGGAGAGCACGTCCTCGAGATGGCGGGCAACAAGGTCACCGCGAAGGAGCACGCCATCTCCGCCGGCGTGCCCGTGCTCAGGTCGACCCCCGCGACGACCGACATCGAGGAGCTGCTGCGCGGCGCCGACGAGATCGGCTTCCCCGTCTTCGCGAAAGCGGTCGCGGGCGGCGGCGGTCGCGGGATGCGGCGCGTCGACACGCGCGAGGAGCTGCGGCCGGCGCTCGAGGCGGCGATGCGGGAGGCCGACAGCGCCTTCGGCGACCCCACCATGTTCATCGAGCAGGCCGTCGTGCGGCCGCGTCACATCGAGGTGCAGATCCTCGCCGACGCCACAGGCGAGACGATCCACCTCTTCGAGCGCGACTGCTCGGTGCAGCGCCGCCACCAGAAGGTCGTCGAGATCGCGCCGGCGCCGAACCTCGACGACACCATCCGCCAGGCGATGTACCGCGACGCGGTCGCCTTCGCGAAGTCGATCGGCTACGTCAACGCGGGCACCGTCGAGTTCCTGCTCGACACGGCAGGCGAGCGCGCCGGGCAGCACGTCTTCATCGAGATGAACCCGCGCATCCAGGTCGAGCACACCGTCACCGAGGAGGTCACGGACGTCGACCTCGTGCAGGCGCAGATGCGGATCGCGGCGGGGGAGACCCTCGCCGACCTCGGGCTCAGCCAGGAGGAGCTCCAGCCGCGGGGCTTCGCCATCCAGTGCCGCATCACGACCGAGGACCCGGCGGCCGGCTTCCGGCCCGACACGGGCAAGATCACGACCTACCGCTCGCCGGGCGGCGCCGGCATCCGGCTCGACGGCGGCACCGTCGCAGCGGGCGCCCAGGTGTCGCCCTACTTCGACTCGATGCTCGTCAAGATGATCTGCCGCGGGCGCGACTTCCCGTCGGCCGTGCGCCGGGCGCGCCGCGGCCTCGCCGAGTTCCGCCTGCGCGGGGTGGCGACCAACATCCCCTTCCTGCAGGCAGTGTTCGACGACCCCGACTTCCTCGCCGGCGACGTGTCGACCTCGTTCATCGAGGAGCGCCCCTGGCTCGTGCGGGGTCGCGAGTCGCGCGACCGCGGCACGAAGATCCTCAACTGGCTCGCCGACATCACCGTCAACCACCCGAACGGCGCGGGAGAGGGTGCGATCGATCCCGCGCTCAAGCTCCCGCCCCTCGATCTCGCGACGCCCGCCCCCGCGGGGTCGCGCCAGCGCCTTCTCGAGCTCGGGCCTGCGGGCTTCGCGTCCGCCCTCCGCGCGCAGACGAGCCTCGCGGTGACCGAGACGACGTTCCGCGACGCCCACCAGTCGCTGCTCGCGACGCGCGTGCGCACCAAGGACCTCGTCGCCGTCATGCCGTACGTCGCCCGCCTCACCCCCGAACTGCTCTCGGTGGAGGCCTGGGGCGGTGCCACCTACGACGTCGCGCTGCGCTTCCTCGGAGAGGACCCGTGGGAGCGGCTCGCCGCGATGCGCGAGGCGCTGCCGAACATCGCCATCCAGATGCTGCTGCGCGGGCGCAACACGGTCGGCTACACGCCGTACCCGACGGAGGTCACCGAGGCGTTCGTGCGCGAGGCGGCCGCGACCGGCGTCGACATCTTCCGCATCTTCGACGCCCTCAACGACGTCGACCAGATGCGACCGGCGATCGACGCGGTGCTCGCGACCGGCTCGACGATCGCCGAGGTGGCCCTCTGCTACACGGGCGACCTGCTCGACCCCGCCGAGGACCTCTACACCCTCGACTACTACCTGCGGCTCGCGGAGCAGATCGTCGAGGCCGGCGCCCACATCCTCGCCATCAAGGACATGGCGGGCCTGCTGCGCGCCGGCGCCGCCGAGAAGCTCGTCGCGGCCCTGCGCGAGCGCTTCGACCTGCCCGTGCACGTGCACACCCACGACACCGCAGGCGGCCAGCTCGCGACGCTGCTCGCGGCGAGCCGGGCCGGCGCGGATGCGGTCGACGCGGCGAGCGCGCCGATGGCTGGCACCACGAGCCAGCCGAGCCTCTCGGCGCTCGTCGCCGCGACCGCGCACACCGACCGCGACACGGGTCTCTCCCTCGCCGCCGTGAGCGACCTCGAGCCCTACTGGGAGGCCGTGCGCCGCGCCTACAAGCCGTTCGAGTCCGGCCTCCCGGGGCCCACCGGCCGCGTCTACCACCACGAGATCCCCGGCGGTCAGCTGTCCAACCTGCGCCAGCAGGCGATCGCGCTCGGGCTGGGCGACCAGTTCGAGAAGGTGGAGGACTGGTACGCGGCCGCCAACCGCATCCTCGGTCGCCCCACCAAGGTCACGCCCTCGTCCAAGGTCGTCGGCGACCTGGCGCTGCAGCTCGCCGCGACGAACGCCGACCCGGCCGACTTCGAGGAGAACCCCGACAAGTACGACATCCCCGACTCGGTCATCGGCTTCATGGCCGGCGAGCTCGGCGACCTGCCCGGCGGATGGCCGGAGCCGTTCCGCAGCAAGGTGCTGAAGGGCCGCGAGGTCAGGATCGGAGTCGAGCAGCTGAGCGACGACGACCGCGCGGGACTCGCCGGCGACACCGCCGCGCGGCGCGAGACCCTCAACCGGCTGCTGTTCCCCGCGCCCACCCGCCAGTTCGAGCAGGTTCGCGAGCTGTTCGGCGACCTCTCGGCGGTGGACACCGTCGACTACCTGTACGGGCTCAAGCCCGGCGTCGAGCACACCGTGCACATCGGCCCCGGCGTGAGCCTGTTCGTGGGTCTCGAGGCGATCGGCGAGGCCGACGACAAGGGCATGCGCACCGTCATGACCACCCTCAACGGGCAGCTGCGGCCGGTGTTCGTCCGCGACCGCTCGATCGCCGTGCAGACGGCGAGCGCGGAGAAGGCCGACACGAGCAAGCCCGGCCAGGTCGCCGCGCCGTTCTCGGGGGTCGTGACGCTCAAGGTCGCCGAGGGCGATCGCGTGGAGGCGGGGCAGCCCATCGCGACGATCGAGGCGATGAAGATGGAGGCCGCCATCACGACGCCCGTCGCGGGCACCATCGCGCGCCTCGCCATCCCGTCGACGCAGCAGGTGGACGCCGGGGACCTGCTCGTCGTCGTCCAGTAGGGTCGCACACATGGTGCGGAACACGGAGGGGGAGGACCCCCGGAGCACGGGCGCGCTCCCGGACGAGGGCGACGCCCTCCTCGCGTCGGCGCTTCCCGAGAGCCTCACCGTCTCGATCGAGCTGCCCGCGCCGCAGCACGAGCTTCCCGAGGACGAGCAGAAGGTGACCCTCGGGGAGGTGGTCGCCACGCCGAGCGCCGTCGGGCCGATGGTCGAGGGACCGGGCGGGGGGACCGTCACGATCGAGGTCGTCTCCGACATCGTGCACGTCGCCGACGAGGAGGCCGCCCCGACCTCCGAGAACACGGTCGTGCCGCTGCCCGCGGACGACGAGCTGTACTCGCGCCGCGACCGCAAGCGCGGCGTCTCCTCGACGCCGGAGCCGGCCGCCATGCTCACCGCCGACCGCCTGCTCGAGCCCAAGCGCAACAGGAACGCCCCCGAGGGCGGCTGGCCGGCCTTCGTGTACGCGAGCACCCTGCACCTCGTGAACCTCGGCGACTCGCCGAAGGTGCGCGAACGCAAGGCGCTCGACGCCCGCATCGGCAAGCGGCTGGAGGGCGGCACCCGCTTCGTGCCGATCCTCACCCGCAAGGGCGGCGTCGGCAAGACGACCGTCACGACGCTGCTCGGGATGGCGCTGGCCGACGTGCGCGAGGACCGCATCATCGCCGTCGACGCGAACCCCGACCGCGGCACCCTCTCCGAGCGCGTCGCCCGGCAGACCCGGTCCACGGTGCGCGACATCGTCACCCACGCGGCCGCCATCAAGGACTTCAACGAGTTCTCGGCCCACGTGTCCCGCGACGAGACCCGCCTCGACGTGCTCGCATCGGACACCGACCCGCTGCTGTCGGAGGCGTTCGACGAGAACGACTACAACGTCGTCGCGGACCTCGTCTCCCGTTACTACTCGATCTGCCTCACCGACTGCGGCACCGGCATCGTGCACTCCGTCATGCGGGCCACGCTGCAGCGCGCCGACGGCATCGTCGTCGTCTCCGGCGGCAGCGTCGACGAGGCGCGCCTCGCGTCCGAGACCCTCACCTGGCTCGAGGCGAACAACTACGGCGACCTCGTGCGGAACGCGGTCGTCGCGATCAACACCGCGACGCACGGCACGAACCTCGTCAAGCTCGACGAGATCGACGCCCACTTCGCCTCCCGCGTGCGGTCCGTCGTGCGCATGCCGTACGACCCGGAGCTCGCCGCCGGCTCCGTCGTGCGGTGGAGCAAGCTCAGGCCCTTCACCCGGGCCTCCGCCCGCGAGCTCGCCGCGCTCGTCATGGACGGCCTCCCGACCACCCGGAACGCGTGACCCGCCCCATGACCGAACGACAGATCCGCCTCTTCGGCGACCCCGTGCTCCGCTCGCGCACCGACCCCATCGCCGACCCCGGCGACCCGCGCGTGCGCGCCCTCGTCGAGGACCTCGTCGAGACCGTCGAGCTGCCCGGCCGCGCGGGTCTCGCCGCGACCCAGATCGGGGTCGGCCTGCGCGCCTTCAGCGTCAACATCGACGGCGACATCTCCTACGTCATCAACCCCGTCCTCGAGGTGGCGGGGGAGCCCGAGCTCGTCGACGAGGGTTGCCTCTCGGTGCCCGGCTTCTACTTCCCGCGGATGCGGCACCCCTGGGCGCGCGTGACGGGCGTCGACGTCGACGGGAACGAGGTCGTGCTCGAGGGCGAGGGGCTCATGGCGCAGGCGCTGCAGCACGAGACCGACCACCTCGACGGCAAGCTCTACATCGAGGGCCTCGAGCCGGAGACCAAGCGCGAGGCGATGCGCGCCATCCGCCGGGCCGACTGGTTCCAGGCCTAGCCGCGACGTCGGCGGGCACGGATCGTGCTTCCGGGACGCATGCCCCCGCGTGCCGCCTTCGGCGGCGCGCTCCCGCCAGTCCCGATGCCAGCGTCCCGGAAGCACGATCCGACCCCGCCTCCTCGGGCAAGGCGGAACCTCAGCCAGCGCATCGAGTTGAAAGGGCAGAGGGCGCCGGACGCATCCGGCCCCTCCGCCTCCTCGCGACGCGCCGCGGGACTTGGCGGGGTCTCCACAGCGGACGGCGCGACCGCGCTCGTGCCGTTCGCGGAGCGACGTGCCGCGGATTACCGCGGCGCCAACCAACTCAGCGCAGGGAGATGCCCTCGGTGACCGGGTTGCCCGAGTAGAGCTCCTCGATGACGGGCGCGAAGTCCTTGACGATGACGTTGCGCTTGATGGACATCTTCGGGGTGAGGTGGCCGCCGTCCTCGGTGAACTCGATGTCGAGGATCTTGAACTTGCGGATCGACTCGGCCCGCGACACCTTCGCGTTGGCGGTGTCGATGGCCCGCTGCACCTCCGCGATCACCTTCGGGTTGCGGGCCGCCTCGGTGAGGCTCATGTCGCCGGCCTCTCCGTTGTTGTTGAGCCACACCGGCAGCATCTCGGGGTCGAGCGTGATGAGCGCCGAGATGAACGGCTTCTGGTCGCCCACGACGACGACCTGCCCGATGATCGGGTTCGCCCGGATCGGGTCCTCGAGGCCGGCCGGCGCCACGTTCTTGCCGCCCGCGGTGACGATGATCTCCTTCTTGCGGCCGGTGATGGTGAGGTAGCCCTCGTCGTCGAGGGACCCGATGTCGCCCGTGTGGAACCAGTCGCCGCTGAACACCTCGGCGGTGGCCTCCGGCTTGTTCCAGTAGCCGGCGAACACGTCGACGCCCTTCACGAGCACCTCGCCGTCCTCGGCGATCTTGATGCCGACGCCGGGGATGGGCGCCCCCACCGTGCCGATCTTGAACTTGGCGGGCACGTTGACGGTCGCGGGCGCCGTCGTCTCCGTGAGCCCGTAGCCCTCGAGGATCTTCACGTCGAGGCTGCGGAAGAAGTGTCCGAGGCGCAGGCCGAGCGGCGCCGAGCCGGACACGGCGTAGCGCACCCGGCCGCCCATCGCCTCCTTGAGCTTGCTGTAGACGAGCTTGTCGAAGAGGGCGAACTGGATGCGGAGGCCGAACGGCACCTTGCCCGCGTCGAGCGCCTTCGAGTGCGCGATGGCGACGTCGGCCGCCTTGTGGAAGATCTTCTCCTTGCCGCCGGCGGCCGCCTTCTGCTCGGCGGAGTTGTAGACCTTCTCGAACACGCGCGGCACGGCGAGGAGGAAGGTCGGCTTGAAGCTGCCGAGCGCCGGGAGCAGCTGCTTGGTGTCTGCCTGGTGGCCGACCTTGACGCCCGCGTGCACCGACAGGATCGCGATGAAGCGCGCGAACACGTGTGCGGTCGTGATGAAGAGCAGCGTCGACGCGCCCCCCTCCAGCACCTCCGCCATGGCGACCGCGGCGTTGCGGGAGAGCTCGACGAAGTTGGAGTGGGTGAGGATGCAGCCCTTCGGGGTGCCGGTCGAGCCGGAGGTGTAGATGAGGGTCGCCAGGTCGGAGCCCTTGGCCCGGGTTCGGCGCTCCTCGACCTCCGCGTCGCTCACCTCCGCGCCGCCGGCGACGAGCTTGTCGAGGTCGCCGAGGTGCAGCTGCCAGGCCTTTCCGATCTGGGGGAGGTCGGCGCGCACCTCGTCGAAGCGGGCGAAGTGCTCCGCCGTCTCGACGATGATGGCGTTCGCACCCGAGTCGGTGAGCGTGTAGGCGATCTGGGAGGGGGCTGAGGTCTCGTAGATCGGAACGAGTACGGCGCCCGCGAACCAGGTCGCGAAGTCGATGAGCGTCCACTCGTAGCGGGTGCGGCAGATGAAGCCGATCTTGTCGCCCGGCTGGACGCCGGCGGCGATGAGGCCCTTGGCGAGCGCCACCACCTGACGGTGGAACTCGGCGGTCGAGACGTCCTCCCAGCCGCCGTCGGCGGTGGGCAGGGCGAAGAGCGGCGCATCCGGGGTCTGGGCGACGCGCTCGACCAGCAGATCGGTGGCGTTGGCCTCCGGGTCGGCGGGTACGACGGCGGGGACGTAGATCTCGTTCACGGCAGCTCCTTCGGTACCGGTCGGGTGTGACCTCCACTGTAACCCGGCGCGTCCCCCGGCCGCGCCGGGCCGGGCGCGGATCTCCGCGATCGGGGCCCGATCGATAGACTCGTCCCTCGTGCATGCCATCGGAATCGACATCGGCGGAACGAAGATCGCGGGCGGACTCGTCGCCGAGGACGGCACGATCGTGCGCCAGGAGCGTCGCGCGACGCCAGCCGGCGACGGCGCCGAGATCATCCGGGCCGTCGTGGAGGTCGTGGAGAGCCTGCGGGGCGCCGAGGAGCTCGCCGCGGTCGGGGTCGCGGCTCCCGGCTTCATCGACGCCGCCCAGTCGACGGTGTACTACACGCCCAACATCCCCTGGCGCAGCGAGCCCCTGCGGGCCGATCTCGCGGCCAGGCTGCCGGGTCTCGACATCACGATCGACAACGACGCGAATGCGGCCGGTTGGGCGGAGTACCGCTTCGGCGCCGGTCGCGGCCACCGTGACATGACCCTGCTGACGATCGGCACCGGGGTGGGCGGCGCGATCGTCACCGACGGGCGCCTGCTGCGCGGCGGATTCGGCGCGGCCGCGGAGATCGGGCACATGCGCGTCGTGCCGGGCGGCCTCCCGTGCGGCTGCGGGCAGCGGGGCTGCATCGAGCAGTACGGTTCGGGGCGGGCGCTGCTGCGTTTCGCCAACGAGATCGCCGACCAGCGCGGCATCGGCCAGGCCCTCGCGGCGGCGCGCGAGGAGCAGGGCGAGCTCGACGGGCACCACGTGTACGAGCTCATCGTCGCCGAGGACCCGGGCGCCCTCTACGCCTTGCGCGAGCTCGGCGGCTGGCTCGGCCAGGCGGCCGCCTCGCTCAGCGCCGTGCTCGACCCGCAGGTTTTCGTATTCGGCGGCGGCGTCGCGGCGGCCGGAAAGCTGCTGCTCGAGCCGATCCGCGAGGCGTATCTCGCGCACCTGCCGGCCCGCGGGTTCCACCCGGAGCCGGGGTTCGCGACGGCCGAGCTCGTCAACGACGCGGGCGTCGTCGGCGCCGCGGACCTGGCACGCACCCACGCGAACGCGTGAGAAGCATGAGCTGCGCGGCATCCGTCGCGCCTAGAATCGGACGGCGGAAGGGAGGCGCGACGTGTTCTACCTGTTCCTGAAGAACGTCATCGTCGGCCCGTTCCTGCTCTCCGTGTTCCGGCCGTGGGTGCGCGGGTACGAGAACGTGCCGCGCGACGGCGCGATCATCTTCGCGAGCAACCACCTCTCGTTCATGGACTCGATCTTCCTGCCGCTCGTCGTCGACCGGCAGATCCGCTTCCTCGCGAAGAGCGAGTACTTCACCGGCCGCGGCATCAAGGGCCGCATCGTCCGCTGGTTCTTCCTCTCGATCGGGCAGCTGCCGATCGACCGCTCGGGCGGTAAGGCCTCCGAGGCCTCCCTCAACACCGGTCTCGACCATCTCGCCTCGGGCGGCTGGCTCGGGATCTACCCCGAGGGCACCCGCAGCCACGACGGACGGCTCTACCGCGGCCGCACGGGGATCGCGCGGATGGTGCTCGAAGCGGGTGTGCGGGTCGTCCCGGTCGCGATGGTCGACACCGAGAAGGTGATGCCGATCGGCGCGAAGCTGCCGAAGGTGCGCAAGGTCGGCGTCGTGTTCGGGGAGCCCCTCGACTTCTCCCGTTTCGCGGGCATGGAGGGCGACCGCTTCGTGCTGCGCTCGGTGACCGACGAAATCATGTACGAGCTCGCGCATCTGGGCGGCCAGGAGTACGTCGACGTGTACGCCTCGAGCGTCAAGGGGCGCCCGCAGGCGAAGCCGGCCGCCGAGTAGCCGCGCAGCCGCCGAGCGCGCCGCCTCGCCCGTCAGCGTCGGCATCGGCCCTCGGATAGGCTCGACTGCTGGGCTCTCCGCCCGCATCCGACACCCGAGCCAGAGGAACCACCCGTGGTAGACCCGTCCGAGACCGTTGTGCAGGCAGATCCCGCCGTGATCGCCGGTCTCGACTATTGGCGCGAGCTGCCCATCAAGCAGCAGCCCGAGTGGTCCGACCCGGATGCGGTAGCCGCGGCGTCAGCGGAGCTCGCGACGCTCCCGCCGCTCGTGTTCGCCGGTGAGGTCGACATCCTGCGCGACCGTCTCGCCCGCGCGGCGCGCGGCGAGTCGTTCCTGCTGCAGGGCGGCGACTGCGCCGAGACCTTCGCGGGGGCGACCGCGGACCAGATCCGCAATCGCGTGAAGACGCTGCTGCAGATGGCGGTCGTGCTCACCTATGGCGCCTCGATGCCGATCGTGAAGATGGGCCGGATGGCGGGGCAGTTCGCAAAGCCGCGCTCGAGCGACTTCGAGACCCGTGGCGACGTCACGCTGCCGGCCTACCGCGGCGACATCGTGAACGGCTACGACTTCACGGCCGAATCGCGTCAGGCCGACCCGAAGCGGCTCGTGCAGGGCTACCACACGGCCGCCTCGACGCTGAACCTCATCCGCGCGTTCACGCAGGGCGGCTTCGCCGACCTCCGTCAGGTGCACTCGTGGAACAAGGGCTTCGCGGCGAACCCCGCCAACCAGCGCTACGAGGGGCTCGCGAAGGAGATCGACCGCGCGATCCGCTTCATGGAGGCCGCCGGTGCCGACTTCGATGAGCTCAAGCGCGTCGAGTTCTACACCTCGCACGAGGGTCTGCTCATGGATTACGAGCGGCCCATGACACGCATCGACTCGCGCAACGGCACGCCCGTCAACACCTCAGCCCACTTCCTGTGGATCGGGGAGCGCACACGCGAGCTCGACGGCGCCCACGTCGACTACTTCTCGCGCATCCGCAACCCCATCGGCGTGAAGCTCGGGCCCTCGACGACGGCCGACGCGATGGAGCGGCTCATCGACAAGCTCGACCCCGAGCGCGAGCCGGGCCGGCTGACCTTCATCACGCGGATGGGCGCGGGCAAGATCCGCGACGCACTGCCGCCGCTGCTCGAGGCGATCAAGGGCCTCGACGCGACTCCGCTGTGGGTCACCGATCCCATGCACGGCAACGGCATCACGACCCCGACGGGCTACAAGACGCGGCGCTTCGACGACGTGGTCGACGAGGTGCGCGGCTTCTTCGAGGCGCACCGCAACGCGGGCACGCACCCGGGCGGCATCCACGTGGAGCTCACGGGCGACGATGTCACCGAGTGCCTCGGCGGCTCGGAGATGATCGACGAGGCGACCCTGGCGACGCGCTACGAGTCGCTGTGCGACCCGCGCCTCAACCACATGCAGTCGCTCGAACTCGCGTTCCTCGTCGCGGAGGAGCTCTCCGCACGGTGAGCGCCTCCGCGAGCGGAGGCCCGCTCAGCCGGAGAACTTGACCTTGAGCGTCGAGCCGTACAGCTGCGTGGTCCCCGGCGCGGGGTCGACGCTCGACACGACGAACGCGCTCGGGAACGCGTCGACGAATCCGTTGTAGTCGAGCTTGAAGCCCGCCGCTTCGAGCTTCGGCCTCGCGACGGCCCAGGTCTCGCCGACGACGTTCGGCACCGCGACGGGTTCGCGTCCGTCGGAGACGTTGAGGATGACGGTGTCCTCGGGGCGCAGCTCACCCTGGTCGACGATGCCGATCACGAGGTCCTTTTCGACATCGTTGTTGTAGTTGCGCTGCGGCGTGGGATCCACCTTCAGCCCGGCCTTCTCCAGTTCGGCGCGCGCCGCATTCTCGGTCATGCCTTGGATCGGGGGGAGGATGCCGGCGGAGACCTTGACGGCGACCGTCTGGCCTTGGAAGAGTGCGTCGCTGCCTTGCGAGACATCGACGAGCGCGCCGTCGACGGTGACGGCCGCGGCGAGCACGACGTCCTTCTCCTTGTCGCTGAAGACGTAGTCCACGTCCTCGTCGCGCAGCAGGCCCGCCTGCTCGATCAGGGCGTCGGCGTCGGTCAGGCTGAGGCCGGCGAGCTGTCCGATGGTGGTCGGCTGCGGCCCCTTCGAGACCTTGAGCACGACGGAGGTGCCCTTGCGGATGCTGGCCCCGAGCGGCGGGTCGGTGTCGAACACGAGCCCGGCCGCGACCTCGAGACTGTAGTCCTCGGTGGTGTCCTTCACCGGGATGCCGAGCTTCGTCAGCTGCGCCGTCGCGGCCTCCGGGGTGAGGTTCCTGATCGACGTGGGGATCGTGATGTGGGCGCCGGGGCCCGCGCCGAACCACCAGCCGGCGCCACCGCCGACGATCGCCAGCACGAGCACGAGCACGAAGGCGAGCCAGCCGCGCTTCCGGCGGCTGCCGGCCTTCTGCGTGAGCTTCGCCGCGTTGGGGCTCACCGGGCCCGTCTCCTGCGCGGCGAGCGGTGCGCGCCCGCCGAGCACCTGCGTCTCGGCGGTGTTCTGGCGGGCCGAGGGCAGCACCATCGTCTTCTGGGCGGCGGTCGAGGAGGTGGGCAGCGCCGTGTGCAGGAGGGTCTCGGTGTCGCGCAGCTGCTCGAGCATGACGCGCGCGTCGCGCGGACGCTCCTCGGGGTCGCGCGCGGTCGCCCACAGCACGAGCTCGTCGAGCTCGGCGGGCACGCGGGGGTTCGCGTTCGAGGGCGGGGGCACCGAGTCGTTCGCGTGCTGGTAGGCGATCTGCATGGGCTGCTCGCCCTTGTACGGCTGCTCACCCGTGAGCATCTCGAACATCATGATGCCGACGGCGTAGATGTCGCTGCGGGCATCCGCGATGCCACGGGTGACGAGCTCGGGGGAGAGGTAGGCGATCGTGCCGAGCAGGGCCGCCCCGGTTGCGGTGTTGGCGGATGCCGCGCGCGCGAGGCCGAAGTCGCCGATCTTGATGCGGCCGTCGTCGGCGAGCAGCACGTTCTCGGGCTTGAGGTCGCGGTGCACGATGCCGGCCTTGTGCGCGGCAGCGAGCCCGGCGAGCACGGACTCGGCGATGTCGATCGTCTGCTCGGCGGTGAGTGCGCCGTGCTCCTGAATGAGGTCGCGCAGCGTGATGCCGGGGAGGTACTCCATGACGAGGTAGGCGGAGTCGTCGTCCTGCCCCTGGTCGAAGACGTTGACGACGTTGGGGTGCGCGAGCCGCGCCGCCGAGCGCGCCTCCTGGATGAAGCGCTGCTTGAACTGGCTGTCGTCGGCCAGGTGCCCGTGCATGACCTTGACGGCCACGCGCCGCTCGAGGCGCAGATCCGTCGCGAGGTACACCGTCGCCATCCCGCCGCGGGCGATGCGGGAGCGCACCTGATACCGCCCGTCGATGAGGCGGCCGATCAAGGGATCGGTGGTACTCGTGCTCACCTTTCGAGTGTAGGAGGGCGTGTCTGAGTACCCCGGTTGCCACGCGGCCACCGGCACCGTCTCGAGCGGCTCGGTCAGCCCAGTTGCGCCAGCCACGAGGTTGCGCTCGTCTCCCACTTGGCGTAAGCGTTCGGGTAGGCGGAGATCTGGACGGCCTGCGCCGCCTGGGTGAGGCTCATCGACTGCCAGCCGGCGATGTCGAGCAGCCCGCGGGTCTTGCCCTTGTTGGGGTTCGAGGGGCCGCCGTAGAAGAGGCGCGCGGCGTGCGAGGCGTTGAGGATCTGGTCCTTCGTGCCCCAGCCGGTGCTCGGGCGCTGCTGGAACAGGCCGATCGAGTCCCGGTCGCCGTAGTCGATGTTGCGGAGGCTCGACTCCTGCATGGCGGCGGCGAGCGCGATGACGATGCCGCGGTCGGGCACGCCGAGCTCACGGCCGACCTGGATGATGATGCGCGCGTTGGCCGCCATCTCCGAGGTCAGCCCCGTGACGGTGGTGCCGTCCTGGACGACGTTGACGCCGGGGACGGTGAGAGCGCGGCCCGCGTAGATGATGCTCGACCAGGACAGCCCGTTGGCGTCGAGTATCGCCTGGATGCTCACCCCGAAGGTGCGTGCGATCGAGGAGATGGTGTCGCCCGACTTGATGAGGTAGCTCGAGTTCAGCACGGGCGCGGGGCTCGACACGACGGGCGTGGTGGGCTCGGCGGGCTGCTCGGGCGCGGGGGCCGGTTGGGCGGGAGTGGGCTGGGCCGGCGTGACGGACGACACGTTCTCGGCGGCGAGCACCGTGCCGGGGATGGCGATCGTCTGACCCGGGTAGATGATGCTGGACCAGCCGAGGCCGTTGGCGGTCAGCACCGACTGGGTCGACACGCCGAACTTGGCGGCGATCCGGCTGATGGTGTCGCCCTTCTGGATCGTGTAACGCCCCCCGGTCGTCGCGGCGACGGGGGCGGCGGGCACGGGCGCCGGAGTGGAGGCGCCGCCCGTGAGCTTGAGCACCTGGCCGGGGAAGATGAGCGACTTCCAGCCGAGGCCGTTGAGGGCGAGCACGCTCGCGGTCGCGAGCCCGTATCGCCCCGCGATGCTCGAGACGGTGTCGCCCGCCTTGACGGTGTAGCTCGCGGGGGCCGAGGCCTGCGCCTTGACCGCGCTCGTGGCGGATGCGGCGGCGACGGCCGCGCGTACCGTGCTGCCGAGGGTGGTCTTCGGCTTCGCGGGCTTCCGCTCCGCGGAGGGTGCCGCATCCGCCGAGGCGACGGCGCCGGTCACCGTGAGGGCGCCGGTGAGCACGATCGGCATCGTCGCCATCATGCCCTTCGCGATGGCTGCGGGGACGGCGGTCTCGCGCGGCGCGCGAGGAGGGGCCGACGGTGTCGGTGCGAGGCCCGCGAACACCGCGCGCGCGCGATCCTCGACCTCATGCGTGTGCTGCATCGCCGTCCTGCCTTCCCCCCGGCCCGGGGCGTTTCCGGTTCGGGGATAACGTGTCACAGATGTTTAATAGTGTCAATTACCGTGGCTCATGTTGTTTGAGTTCATCTGTTCGTAACATTTCGCGCCTGCGGGTCGGGCGGGTGCGTCATGCACGCTAGGAGGGTGACCGAACCCGCCTCCGAGTGGCTCACCGTCCCCGATCTCGTCGATGCCCTCGGCATCACACCCGGCAAGGTGCACCGGCTCCTCGAAGACCGCCAGCTGCTCGCCCTACGCGTCGACGGGGTGCTGCGCGTGCCGGCGGCGTTCCTGCGCGACGGCGAGCCGCTGCACGAGCTCCGCGGCACGCTCATGTTGCTCGCCGACTCCGGCTACACCGACGAGGAGGCCATGCACTGGCTCACCACCGAGGACGACACGCTCGGCGTCGCCCCGGTGGAGGCGCTGCGCGCCGGTCGCAAGGCCGAGGTGCGGCGCGTCGCGCAGGCGCTGGCCTTCTAGCTCGTCAGCACCACGAGCTGCTGCGTCGCGCGCGTCATCGCCACGTAGCGGTCGACGGCGCCCTCGATCCCCTCGCCCCAGGTCTCGGGGGCGACGAGCAGCACGAGGTCGAACTCGAGTCCCTTCGCGAGCTGGGGCGTGAGCGAGCGCACCCGGGCGGATCCGGTGAAGCCCTCGTCCCCGATGACGCACGCGACGCCCTCCGCGTGCTCGACGAGCCACGCATCCAGCACGGCGTCGCGCTCGCTCCGGGGGAGGTGTCGCACGGGGTACCCGCTGCGCCGGATGGCGACCGGCACGTTCGCGTCCGGGATCGCGGCGCGGATGACGGGCTCGGCCTGCGCCATCACCTCCTCGGGCGTGCGGTAGTTGACCGTCAGCGAGGCGAGCCGCACCTGCGGCAGCCCGACACGGGCGAGCCGGTCCTCCCAGCTCTCGCGGAACCCGTGTCGCGCCTGCGCCCGGTCGCCCACGATCGTGAGGCTGTGCGAGGGGGTGCGACGCAGCAGCATCGTCCACTCGGCGTCGGTGAGCTCCTGGGCCTCGTCGACGACGAGGTGCGCGTAGGGGCCGGCGAGCGCGTCGGGCGTCAGGGCGGGGAGCGCGTCCTCGTCGATGAGCCGATCGGCGAACGGCTCCTGGCGCAGCGCCTGCACCTCGCCCTCGTGGTCGTCGTCGGCGGCGATCAGGTCGTCGACGACGCGTTGGCGCACCTCGCGCTCCTCGGCGAGCGCCGCCGCCCGGAGGCGGGCGACCCGTGCCGCGTCCGGGTCGCCGATACGTGCCCGTGCGGCGTCGAGGTAGGGGAGGTCGGCGGTCGTCCAGGCCCTGCCGTCCTCGCGCGTCAGCGTCTCCACCTCGGCATCCGCGAGCCAGGGCGCGGTGATGCGGAGGTAGGCAGGCACCGTCCACAGGTCGGCGACGACACCCGCCGGATCGAGCAGCGGCCAGGCGCGCGCGAAGGTGCGCGTGAGCTCGCGGTGCTGCGCGAGGGCGCGGCGCAGGAGGTGCGGGGGCGTCTCGGTGTCGAACTGGTCGGTGAGGATCTCGAGCACCGACTCCCACACCACCGCGCGGGCCTCGTTGTGGGTCGTGCCCGGCTCGACCGCGTCGAAGGCCTCCGCCCACTCCGCGGGGCCGATCCAGGCCGCACCCCACGGCGTCTCCACCGAGAGCTCGTCCGCCGGGGGTCGCTCGTAGCCGCGCACCGCGTTCTCGACGGCGTCGACGAGTCGCGCGGACGCCTTCAGGCGCGCGACCTCGGCATCCGTCTCCTCGCCGGCGCCGCGGCCCTCGGGCACCAGGTCGCGCAGGGTGCAGGTCTGCACGCCCTCCTCGCCGAGGCTCGGCAGGACGTCGGCGACGTAGGAGAGGTAGGGCTCGTGCGGACCGACGAAGAGCACGCCGCCGCGCCGATGCCCGAGCCGCGGGTCGGCGTACAGCAGGTAGGCGGTGCGGTGCAGCGCCACGACGGTCTTGCCCGTGCCCGGGCCGCCGTCGACCACGAGGGGCCCGCGGGAGGAGGCGCGGATGATGGCGTCCTGGTCGGCCTGGATCGTCGCGAGCACGTCGCGCATCTGCGGCGACCGGCTGGCGCCGAGGCTCGCGATGAACGCCGACTGGTCGTCGAGCGCCGCGTTCTGCTCGAGCCCCTCCGCCGTGAACACCTCGTCCCAGTAGTCGGTGACGCGACCGCGCGTCCAGCGGTAACGACGGCGGCTCGCGAGGCCCATGGGGTCCGCGTGCGTCGCCGCGAAGAAGGGCTCGGCGGCGGGCGCCCGCCAGTCGACGAGCAGGCGGGTGCCGTCCGCGTCGGCGAGGCTCAGGCGGCCGACGTAGACGGGCTCGGCGTCGTCCGCGGCGACCATGCGCCCGAGGCACACGTCGAGGCCGAAGCGGCGCAGCATCCGGATGCGTCCCGCGAGCTCGTGCACCTCGAGGTCGCGCTCGAGCACCTCCTGGTTGTTCTCGCCCTCCCGCAGCCGCGCGGCCGAGAGACGCGCCTCTAGCTCGGCGAGCTGCCGGGAGACGGCCGCGGCGATCGCCTCGAACCGCCGCTCGTCTCCCGCGATGAGCGCGGGATCCGCCTTCGCGGCGAGACGATCGGGGAGGTCGAAGAGGGGCGCGGTCATGTGGCGGCTCCAGGGATGCGGTGGGATGAAGGCGGCCTGCCATCGTCACACGGGCCCGGCGACTTGTCACCGGGCGGCCGCGCAGGCTGGGGGAGTATCCTGGAGGCGGCGAGGGGGTCAGGCGTCCCGACGGGTGACGCGATCGGCGAGCTGCGACAGCTCCTCCCGCGCCGAACCGCTCAGCGGGGCCTCGGCGAGGGCCTCCCGCGCGACGCGCACGTTGTGCGCGATGATCCGCTCGACCTGGTCGGCCGCGCCGCTGTCGCGCACGGTGTTCTGCAGCATCCGCACCTGCGCGTCGTCGAGCGAGGGGTCGCCGAGCAGCTCGTCGAGCACCCGCACCGCCGTCGGCGGCATCTTCTGCCGGGCGAGGCCGATGAGCACCGTGCGCTTGCCCTCCCGGAGGTCGTCGCCCGAGGGCTTCCCCGTCACCTCAGGGTCGCCGAAGACGCCGAGCATGTCGTCGCGCAGCTGGAAGGCGACGCCGAGGGGGAGCCCGAACTCGCGCAGTGCCGCGAGCTGGGCGAGCGACCCGCCCGCGAGCGCTCCGCCGATCGCGAGGGGAGCCTCGACGCTGTACTTGGCGGACTTGTAGACGATCACGCGGTGAGCGCGGGGGAGCGCCTCGGCATCCGGCCGGGATCGCCAGGAGTCCTCCTCGAGGACGTCGAGGTACTGGCCGGCGGTGACCTCGGTGCGCATCCGGAAGAACTCGGCGCGCGCGGATCTGGCCGCCTCGCGGTCGGCGAGCTCGGCGAGCCCCTCTTCGAAGAGCTCGTCGCTCCAGCCGAGGAGCAGGTCGCCGAGCAGGATGGCGGTCGAGGTGCCGAACGCCGCCGCGTCACCGTCCCATCCCTGCCGCCGGTGCAGCGTCTCGAAGGCGCGGTGGGCGGACGGGCGCCCCCGGCGCAGGTCGGAGCTGTCGATGATGTCGTCGTGCACGAGGGCAGCCGCGTGGAAGAGCTCGAGCGCCGCCGCGACGGAGACGACGGCGGGGAGCGCCTGGGAGGCGTCCGGACCGTCGAGCTCGGCGAGCTCGCCGTCGGCGGTGATCGCGGCGACCGACTGCCAGCCCCAGTAGCAGAACAGCGCCCGGAACCGCTTGCCGCCCGTGAGCAGCTCGCGCGCCTGCTGCACGAGGGGGGCGAGGTCGGGGGAGATCTCGGCGAGGGCGGTCTCATGGGCGGCGAGTGCGTCGTCGATCCGAACGGCTATGCGGTCGACTAACCGCGTACTCCCAGGCACGCGCCTAGCCTAGCCAGCCGACACGCGCCTACAATCGAGTCACCGGCGACACCCGTGGGCGCCGGATGCCTGAAGGAGCTCGAGATGCCGCTTTCGGAACAGGAGCAGCGCCTCCTCGACGAGATGGAGCGCAACCTCTACCACAGTGAGGCGGAGGACGTCACGACCGTCGGCGCGCGCCCGGGCCGGGCCAACGGCACCGCCATCGTGGTCGCCGCGATCGGGGTGCTCCTGGGGCTCGCGCTGCTCGTCACCGGCGTCATCGTCCGGCAGCCGCTCGTCGGCATCCTGGGCTTCGCGGCGATGTTCGCGGGGGTCGTGCTCGTCGTGGCGCCGCCGCTGCGGCTCACGGTGCCGTCCCGTCCGCGCACGCGGGACTGATCCGCACCCCGACCCGCACTTTCTGACCTCGTGAGGCCGGCCTTCGGGCCGGCCTTTTCGCATGCCTGCGTGGGGGCGATTCCACCCCAAAGCCCTCCACCTTCCTCCACGCCCTGCTTCCCTTGTGTTTTCAGGCGTGTTGCGGGTCTCTGTGTCTATTTTTCCCTGATTTTGCTTGTTTGGTGGTGGAGTGTGGAGTAAAGTGGAGCAAACCTGGATCCGGCCGGAGCGAAGGGGGACGACATGCTGCTCGGCACCTTCGTTCCCAAGCTCGACGAGAAGGGGCGCATCATCCTTCCGGCGAAGTTCATGGGCGACTTCGCGAACGGCGTCGTGATGACCCGCGGCCAGGAGCGGTGCATCTACCTCTTCAGCCAGCGCGAGTTCGAGGAGCTGCACGAGCGCGCCCGGCAGGCGCCCGTCACCGGCAAGAAGGGCCGCGACTTCCTCCGCATGTTCCTGAGCGGCGCCGCCGAGGACATGCCCGACAAGCAGCACCGCGTCACGATCCCGCCGATGCTGCGCGAGTACGCGGGACTCGACCGCGAGCTGACCGTCATCGGCGCGGGCAACCGCGCCGAGATCTGGGACACCGCGGCCTGGAACGCCTACTACGAGGCAACCGAGGCCGACTTCGCCGACACCGACGAGGAGGTGATCGCGGGACTGTTCTGAACCCGCGGATGCGACCCTCAGCCGCGCTCCCTGGCGCACCTTCCCCGGTGCCAGGTGGCGGCGGATGGGGATCGGATCCGGGGGCGCGGACCATCGCACGGCCATGAACGACCGCCACATCCCCGTCCTCCTCGAGCGCTGCCTCGACCTGCTCGCCCCCGCCCTCGCGGCGCCGGGTGCGGTCGTCGTCGACGCGACGCTCGGGCTCGGCGGCCACGCCGAGGCGCTCCTCGCCCGCTTCGACCGCATCCAGCTCGTCGGGCTCGACCGCGACCGCCACGCGCTCGCGCTGGCGGGGGAGCGGCTCGCGCCGTTCGCCGACCGCATCCACCTCGTCCACACCGTGTACGACCGGCTGCCGGACGCCCTCGACGAGCTCGGCATCGCGCGGGTGGCCGGCATCCTCTTCGACCTCGGCGTCTCCTCGATGCAGCTCGACGAGGTCGACCGCGGCTTCTCCTACGCGCACGACGCGCCCCTCGACATGCGCATGGACGACACGGCCGAGCTGACCGCCGCCCGCGTCCTCGCCGAGTACGACGAGGCGGAGCTGCGCCGCATCTTCTGGGAGTACGGCGACGAGAAGCTCGCCCCGCGCTACGCGCGCCGCATCGTCGAGGAGCGCCGCACGTCGCCCATCGAGAGCTCCGCCCGACTGGTCGCGATCATCGACGCGGCGACCCCCGCGGCCGCGCGCCGCACGGGCCACCAGTCGAAGCGGGTGTTCCAGGCGCTCCGCATCGAGGTCAACCAGGAGCTCGCGGTGCTGGAGCGCGCGATCCCGGCGGCGGTCGACGCGCTCGAGGTCGGCGGCCGCATCGTGGTCATGGCCTACCAATCGCTCGAGGACCGCATCGTGAAGCGCGAGCTCCAGGCCCGCTCCACCTCGACGGCGCCGCGCGGCCTTCCCGTCGAGCTGCCCGAGCACCGCCCCGAGCTGACGCTGCTGACCCGCGGCGCCGAGCTCGCCGACGACGACGAGCGGGCGCGCAACCCGCGCGCCACCCCCGTGCGGCTGCGCGCCGCCGAGCGGATCCGGGAGGCCGCATGAGCACCGCCACCGCCGTCCGGATGCCGGCCCCGGCCCGCGAGGACGAGGCGCCCCGTCGGCATCTCGACATCGCGCCGACGCGGGCCCAGCGCCGCCGTCGACCGCGCATCTACGCCGCGCTCGTCGCGATCGCGGGCATCGGCGCCATCCTGCTCGCCCAGCTGCTCATGAGCCTCGTGCTCGCCGAGGGCGCCTACCGCATCCAGGGCCTGCAGACCGAGAAGCGCGACCTCGCGCGCGAGACGCACGCGGCATCCGAGACGCTCGACCAGCTCAGCTCCACCCAGAGCCTCATGGCGAACGCGGCGGCGCTCGGCATGGTCTCGAGCGGCAACCCGGTCTTCCTCGACGTGGCCACCGGGCAGGCGCTCGGCACGGCCTCCGCCCCGAGCGGGCAGCTCGTCGGCACGGGCGGCAACCTGATCGGCAACGCGCTGCTCGCCGACGGCTCCAACCTGCTCGACCCCGCCGCGATCGCGCGGGCGCAGGCGGCGGCGAACGGCGCGGGCACCGCGGCGACCGACGCGACCGACGCGACCGGCACGGGCGCCGCCGGAACCGCGCAGCCGGGTGTCGCTCCCGTGGGCGGCGCGTCGGGCACGCTACCGTCGCCGACGACGCGCTGACCGGGGGAGGATCGTGATCGAGGCCCGCAGATCCCGCCGCCGGCTCGCGGTCGCCGTCGTCGCGGTGCTCGCGATCGTCGTCGTGTTCTCGGTCCGGCTCGTCGACATCCAGGTGGTGCGCGCGGACACGTACCGCACCGTCGCCGGCTCCAACTACACGACGTCGACCCTGTGGGGCACGCGCGGCAGCATCGTCGACGCGAACGGCACGGTGCTCGCCACGAGCGTCGACCGCTTCAACATCACGGCGGCGCCCGTCAACGTCGACCCGGACGGCTTCGAGCGGCGTGTCGAGGTGGACGGGCAGAAGAAGACCGTCCACGTCAGCATCATGGACGCGCTCCAGCAGATCTCCGAGGCGGTCGGCGGCGCAGACGTGCAGAAGATGTTCGACGCGCTGATGAAGGACCCCAAGGCGAACTTCGCGTACCTCGTCAAGGGCGTCAAGCTCGACGCCTTCACGAAGGTCAAGAAGCTCGGCATCCCGTGGGTCTACAGCGAGCCGCAGCCGGCCCGCAGCTACCCGAACGGCGCCGTCGCCGGCAACCTCGTGGGGCTCATGGGCACGGATGGGCCGCTCTCGGGCACCGAGTACCAGTGGAACCAGTGCCTCGCCTCCGAGAACGGCGAGGTGAGCTACGCCGTGAGCGAGGACGGCGTGCGGATGCCGGGGTCGGAGGTCGTGGAGCAGCCCGCGATCGACGGCGGCACCGTGCACCTGACGATCGACTCCGACCTGGAGTGGTTCGCGCAGCAGGCGCTCGCCGAGCAGGGCACGGCGATCGGGGCCCAGTGGGGGACGGCGTTCGTCGTCGAGGTCAAGACGGGCAAGATCCGGGCGGCGGCCGACTGGCCGTCGATCGACCCGAACGACCTGAACTCCGCATCCGCCGATGACTCGGGTGCACGCAGCTTCACCGCTCCGTACGAGCCGGGCTCGGTCATCAAGCCCGCGACGGTCGCCTCGCTGCTCGACGCGGGCAAGCTCACCCGCACGACGCCGTTCACCGTGCACGCGAGCTACCACATCCCCGGCACCCACGCGACGATCACCGACTCGTTCTGGCACGGCGACGTCAACTACACGACCGCCGGCATTCTCGTGAACTCCTCCAACATCGGCATCGCGCAGATGACCGAGCTCATGCCGCTCGAGCAGCGCATCGCGTACCTCAAGAAGTTCGGCTTCGGCACCGAAGGATCCGGGGCCGGCTTCCTCGGGGAGGATCAGAACCGCGGCTTCGTGCGCTCGGTCTCCGAGAGCGACCCCGTGACCTCCGTGACCCAGCAGTTCGGGCAGGGCATGACGGCCACGAGTGCGCAGGTCGCGAGCATGTACCAGACGCTCGCCAACCACGGCGTCCGCATCCCGCTCACGCTTGTCGAGGGCTGCGAGAAGCCGGACGGCAGCTACACCGACGTCCCGGATCCGCAGGGTACCCGGGTCGTGTCCACCCAGGCGGCCGACGACGTGGTGACCATGCTCGAGGGCATGACGACCCAGCACCCGTTCGCGGCCCAGCTCGCGGTGCCCGGATACCGGATCGCCGCCAAGTCCGGCACGGCGCAGGTGGCCAACGGGAACGGCTACGGCTCCGACCGCATCGTCTCGATGGCGGGCATGTTCCCGGTCGACGACCCCCAGTACGCCATTGTCGTGACCTTCGCGAAGCCGGTTACTATCAAGTCATCGTCTGCGGCGGTGCCGACCTTCAACGCGATCGTCAAGCAGGTCATCAAGACCTACCGGGTGACCCCGTCGACGGTGCCCGCACCGGACAACCCCCTCACCTGGTGAGCGAACCAGCGGGGGAGACCAGGCGGACGACCCGAGACACAGGAGGCCACGCAGCGTGAGCTCACGGATCCCTCCGATCCTCCGCCCCGAACACCCCACGCCGCGTCCGCTGGCGACGCTCGTGCAGGAGTTCGGCCTCGACCACCGCGGCGAGCTGGACGGGGTCGAGGTCACGGGCGTGACCCTCTCGACCGGCGACCTGCATCCGGGCGACCTCTTCGTGGGGGTGCCCGGCGCCAAGCAGCACGGCGCCGCCTTCGCGGAGGCGGCGGCGGAGGGCGGCGCGGTCGCTGTCGTCACCGACGAGGCTGGCGCCGAGCTCGCCGCCGGCAGCGGGCTGCCGATCGTTCTCGTGCCCTCGCCGCGTGCGGCGCTCGGCGAGATCGCGGCGTGGGTATACCGCACCGACGACGACCCGCCGCTGCTCTTCGCGACGACCGGCACCAACGGCAAAACCTCGACGAGCTACCTGCTCGAGGCGGTGCTGCGCCAGCTCGGCCTCGTCACGGGGCTCTCCACGACGGCGGAGCGCCACATCGGCGAGCTCTCCGTCGTGAGCCTCCTCACGACCCCCGAGGCGAGCGAGATGCACGCCTTGCTCGCCCGGATGCGGGAGGCCGGGGTGCGGGCGGTCGCCGTCGAGGTGAGCGCGCAGGCCCTCTCGCGGCACCGTGTCGACGGCCTCGTGTTCGACGTCGCCGGCTTCACGAACCTCAGCCACGACCACCTCGACGACTACGCGGACATGGAGGAGTACTTCCAGGCGAAGCTCCCGCTGTTCACCCCCGAGCACGCGCGTCGCGGCGTCGTCTGTCTCGACACGGCGTACGGACGCCGCGTGGTGGAGGCATCCCGCATCCCGGTGACGACGATCGCGACGCTCGGCCACGCGAGTCCCGAGGACGTGGAATCCGCCGAGTGGACCGTGGAGGTGCTCGACGAGACCGCCGCCTACACCGAGTTCCGGGTGACGGGGCCGGACGGGCGCGAGCTCGTCACGCGCGAGCCGCTCATCGGGTGGCACATGGCGGCCAATGCGGCGCTCGCGATCGTGATGCTCGTGGAGGCGGGCTTCGAGCTCGAGGCGATCGGGGCGGCACTCGAGGCGGACGGCGGCATCCGCGCCTACCTGCCGGGCCGCACCGAGCGGGTCTCCGGCGACCGCGGGCCGAGCGTCTACGTCGACTTCGGCCACAGTCCGGACGCCTTCGAGAACACCCTCGCCGCCGTGCGCAAGTTCACGCCGGGGCGCACGATCATGGTCTTCGGCGCCGACGGGGATCGCGACGCGACCAAGCGGCACGACATGGCGCGCGTCGCGGCGGAGGGGTGCGACATCCTCGTCATCACCGACCATCACCCGCGCTTCGAGGATCCGGTGTCGATCCGCAGGACACTGCTCGAGGGCGCTGCGCTCGCCGAGCATCAGCCCGAGATCCACGAGGTGAGCCCGCCCGAGCAGGCCATCCGCGTCGCCGTCGGGCTCGCGCGGGAGGGCGACTCCATACTGTGGGCGGGCCCGGGGCACCAGGACTACCGCGACATCCGCGGGGTGCGCACGCCGTACTCGGCGCGCGAGGAGGCGCGGGCCGCGCTGCGTGAGGCGGGCTGGGCATGATCCCGCTGCACCTCGAGGAGCTCGCGAAGGTCCTCGACGGCCGACTCGTGCTGCCGCCTGGCGCCCGGGCGGATGCCGTGGTATCCGGCTCGGTCGAGACCGACTCCCGCCGCGTCGGCGCGGGATCCATCTTCTTCGCGCTCCCCGGCGAGCAGAGCGACGGGCACCTCTTCGCCCCGGCCGCCGTCGATGCGGGCGCGGCGCTCGTCGTGTGCCGGGAGGACCTCGGCCTGCCGGTGCCCCAGCTCGTCGTCGCCGACGGCTATGCGGCCCTCGCGGCCCTCGCCCATGAGGTGCTCGAGCGCGTGCGGGCGGGCGGCCGCCTGCGGGTGGTCGGCGTCACCGGCTCGAACGGCAAGACGACCACCAAGAACCTGCTGCGGGCGATCCTCGAGCAGGAGGGGCCGACGGTGGCCGCGGAGGGCTCGTTCAACAACCACGTCGGTGCGCCCATGACGATGCTGCGGATCGACGAGGCGACGCGCTACCTCGTCCTCGAGATGGGTGCCGGAGGTCCCGGCCAGATCGCGCGGCTCGTCGAGATCGCGCATCCCGACATCGCCGTCGTGCTCAAGGTCGGCCTCGCGCACGCCGGCGGGTTCGGCGGGATCGACGCGACCGAGGCCGCCAAGGCGGAGATGGTCACCGAGCTGACCCCCCGCGACGTCGCGGTGCTCAACGTCGACGACGAGCGCGTGGCCCGGATGGCGCACCGCACCGCTGCGCGCGTCGTCGGCTTCGGCCTGTCGCGGGGTGCTGAGGTGCGTGCCGAGGAGGTCTCCACGACGATCCGCGGGACCGAGTTCACACTCGTCGCCGACGGTGCGCGCATCCCGGTGCACCTTCGGATCCTCGGCGAGCACCACGTCATGAACGCTCTGGCCGCTCTCACCGTCGCGCGCGAGCTCGGCGTCGACCTCGGCCGAGCGGTAGCCGCCCTCGGCACCGTGCCGCGCGCCGAGCGCTGGCGCATGGAGCTGCTGACGCGCGACGACGACGTCGTCATCGTCAACGACGCCTACAACGCCAGCCCGGACTCCACCGCGGCCGCCCTCAAGACCCTCGCCCAGCTGGGCCGTGACGAGGGCAGGCGCACCGTCGCCGTCCTCGGCGAGATGGCCGAGCTCGGCGAGTACGCCCAGGAGGAGCACGACCGCATCGGACGCCTCGTCGTGCGACTCGACATCCGTCAGCTCGTGGTCGTCGGGGATGCGGCCCGCCACATCCACGCCGCCGCGGGGCTCGAGGGCTCGTGGGACGGGGAGTCGATGCTCGTACCCGACCTCGACGCCGCCTACGATGTGCTGCGTGAGCAGTTGCGCCCCGGAGACCTCGTGCTCGTGAAGTCGTCGAACTCCGCGGGCCTGCGACTGCTGGGCGACCGTCTCGCGGAGGCGGGGGCCGGCGCATGATCGTTCTCCTGCTGGCCGGCGGCTTCTCGCTCGCGTTCACCCTCCTGACCACACCCCTCTGGATCCGGCTGTTCAAGCGGCTCGGCTGGGGGCAGTTCATCCGCGACGACGGGCCGCAGACGCATCACACGAAGCGCGGCACGCCGACGATGGGCGGGATCGTATTCATCACGGGCACCGTCTTCGGCTACCTGGTCGCGCACCTCATCATGGACGTGCCGTGGACCGGCGTCGCCGTGCTGGTGCTCGGGATGATGGTCGGCCTCGGCATCGTCGGCTTCGTCGACGACTTCCTGAAGACCCGCAAGCAGCGCAGCCTCGGCCTCGGCGGATGGTCGAAGGTCGTGGGGCAGGCGATCGTGGCGACGGTGTTCGCCGTGCTCGCGCTCAACTTCCCCGACGAGAACGGGCTGACCCCCGCGTCCGGGTACATCTCGTTCGTCCGTGATCTGCCGTGGCTCGACCTGTTCACCTTCGGCCCGGTGATCGGCGTCATCCTGTTCCTGCTCTGGGTGAACCTCATCACGATCTCGGCGTCGAACGGCGTGAACGTCGCGGACGGCCTCGACGGCCTCGCGACGGGCGCCTCGATCTTCGCGGTCTCGGCGTACATCTTCATCGGCTTCTGGCAGTTCAACCAGTCGTGCTTCAACGAGAACATCGATCTCGACGTCGCGTTCAAGTGCTACGTGGTCCGCGACCCCATCGACCTCGCGGTCGTCGCGGCCGCGATCGCGGGGAGCCTCGTCGGTTTCCTCTGGTGGAACACCTCGCCCGCGCAGCTGTTCATGGGCGACACGGGATCGCTCGCCCTCGGCGGCGCCCTCGCGGCGCTCGCGATCCTCAGCCGCACCGAGTTGCTCCTCGTGATCATCGGCGGCCTGTTCATCATCACGACCGGCTCCGTCATCCTGCAGCGCGCCTACTTCAAGCTCACCAAGTGGAGATACGGGCAGGGCAGGCGCATCTTCCTCATGAGCCCGCTGCACCATCACTTCGAGCTGAAGGGATGGGCGGAGATCACGGTCGTCGTGCGCTTCTGGCTCATCGCGGCGCTGTTCGTGGCCGCGGGCGTGGGCACCTTCTACCTCGAATGGGCGATCCGCTGAGCGCGCCGCTCGCGGAGCTGACCAGCTGGCGCGCCGACTGGTCCGGCCTCCGGGTCGCCGTGCTGGGGCTCGGGATGACCGGGTTCTCGGTCGCCGACACCCTCATGGAGCTGGGCGCCGAGGTGCTCGTCGTCGCGGCGCGTGGGAGCGACCAGCACCGGGAGCTGCTCGACGTGATCGGCGCCCGCTTCCTGCAGCACCCGGACGACGCGGGCGTGCCGGATGCGCTGCTCGCCTTCGCCCCGCAGCTCGTCGTGGTCTCGCCCGGCTACCACCCCGACCATCCGCTCCTCACCTGGGCGGCCGAGGCCGGCGTCCCCGTCTGGGGCGACATCGAGCTCGCCTGGCGGCTGCGGGACAAGGTGCCGCGACCCGACGGCCAGGCGGTCGAGTGGATCCTCGTGACGGGCACCAACGGGAAGACCACGACGACGCAGCTCACCGCGCACATGCTGGTCGCGGGCGGGCTGCGCGCGGCCCCGGCGGGGAACATCGGCATCCCCGTGCTCGACGCGATCCGCGACCCGGCGGGCTTCGACGTGCTCGTCGTCGAGCTCTCGAGCTACCAGCTGCACTGGAGCCACCGAAACGACGGCGGCGCGCTCGCGCCGCTCGCGAGCGTCTGCCTCAACATCGCCGACGACCACCTCGACTGGCACGGCTCGCGGGAGGCCTACACGGCCGCGAAGGGGCGCGTCTACGAGAACACCCGCGTCGCGTGCGTCTACAACCGCGCGGACGAGGCGACCATGCACCTCGTCGAGGACGCCGAGGTGCAGGAGGGCTGCCGCGCGATCGGGTTCGGGCTCGGCGTGCCCGGGCCGAGCGATCTCGGGGTCATCGAGGGGATCCTCGTCGACCGCGCCTTCCTCGAGGAGCGCCGCAGTCAGGCGCTCGAGCTCACGACGCTCGCGGAGCTGCGGGAGGCGGGGCTCGGCGCCCCTCACTCGGTGCAGAACGTGCTGGCCGCCGCGGCCCTCGCGCGCGCGGCGGGCGTCGAGCCCGACCGCATCCGCTCGGCCGTCGCGAGCTTCCGGATGGACGCGCACCGCACCGAGGTCGTCGCGAGCGCCGACGGCGTGGTCTGGATCGACGACTCGAAGGCCACCAACGCCCACGCCGCCGACGCGTCGCTCCGCGCCGCCGAGAGCGTCGTGTGGATCGCGGGCGGGCTGCTGAAGGGCGTCGATCCCGCGCCCCTCGTCGAGCGCCACGCGGGGCGGCTTCGGGCGGCTGTCCTCATCGGCGTCGACCGCGACGCGCTGCGGTCCGCGTTCGGACGACACGCGCCCGACGTCCGGGTGCTCGAGGTGGACCAACCGGAGACTGGGGACGTGATGTCCGCGGCTGTGCGCGCGGCCGCATCCGTCGCCCGGCCGGGGGACGTGGTGCTGCTCGCGCCGGCGGCGGCGTCGATGGACCAGTTCACGGACTATGCGGATCGCGGCACGCGGTTCGCCGAGGCGGTGCGGAGGCACCTGGGAGGGGCGACGCATGACGACGACCAGACCCCCGGCCCGCCCGCGTCCGGGAGCGACCCCGCCTGAGCCCGAGCCGGAGCGCCGCGGCCGCTCCGCCGTCGTGGGCGTGCGCAGGATCTTCGCCGCCGAGACGCCCGAGTACTTCGTCCTGCTCGGCACCACCGTCTTCCTCGTGGTGTTCGGCCTCGTGATGGTGCTGTCGTCGTCGTCGATCGAGTCGTGGGTGTCCGACAACGACTTCTTCGCGCGCACCAGCCGGCAGGCGATCCTCGCCGCGATCGGCGTTCCGCTCATGCTCATCGCCTCCCGTGCGCCGACGGTGTTCTGGAAGCGGTGGGCGTGGCACGCAGTCCTCGGCGCCCTCGTGCTGCAGGCCTTCGTCGTGGCGATCGGCGGCGGGGGCTACAACAACAACTGGCTCACCGTGGCGGGCTTCTCCTTCCAGCCCTCGGAGTTCATCAAGCTCGCCTTCGTGATGTGGCTGCCGCTCATCGTGACCCGCAAGGCACCCGTCATCAACGACTGGAAGAACAACGAGTGGAAGCAATACGTGCTGCCGCTCGCACCCGTCGCGGGCGGCGCGCTCCTGCTCGTCATGCTCGGCAACGACCTCGGCACGACGATCATCTTGACCGCGATGGTGCTCGGCGCGATGTTCTTCGGCGGCATCCGGCTGCGCATCATGACCGCCATCACGGCCGTGCTGGCGCTCGGCGCATTCGTGGCGATCCGCATCAGCTCGTCCCGCAGCGACCGCATCGACGCGTGGCTCACGGGGTGCCTGGAGGGCGACCCGGTTCTCCTCGGCAGGTACTGCTATCAGCCGCTGCACGGCTGGCAGGCGCTCGCCAACGGCGGCGTGTTCGGCCTCGGCCTCGGCAACTCGGAGTCGAAGTGGAACTGGTTGCCGGAGGCGGAGACCGACTTCATCTTCGCGGTCGTCGGCGAGGAGCTCGGTCTCGTCGGCGCGCTCCTGGTGGTCGCCCTGTTCGTGGTGCTCGCGATCTGCTTCGTGCGCATCGTCCGGCGCCAGGTCGACCCGTTCGCGCGGCTCGCCACGAGCGTCGCGATGGTGTGGATCATCGGCCAGGCGCTCGTCAACATCGCGGTCGTCCTGGGCCTGCTGCCGGTGCTGGGCGTGCCGCTGCCGTTCATCTCGGCCGGCGGCTCCTCGCTCGTGACGAGCCTCGTCGCGGTGGGCATAGTGCTGTCCTTCGCGCGCCGCGATCCGCGACGGGACGCCGTATCCGAGGGGTCGCTGCGTTGACCGTCTATCTGATGGCGGGCGGCGGGACCGCCGGTCACGTGAACCCGCTGCTCGCGACGGCCGACCGCATCCGCGAGCGCGAGCCGGACGCCGAGGTGCTCGTGCTGGGCACGGCCGAGGGTCTCGAGGCGCGTCTCGTGCCGTTGCGTGGCTACGAGCTCGTCACGGTGCCGCGGCTGCCGTTCCCGCGCCGCCCCGACGCGGATGCGCTGCGTTTCCCGTCCCGCTGGCGTGCGTCGGTCGACACCGTGCGCGACATCATCCGCGAGCGGGGCGTGGACGCCGTGGTGGGCTTCGGAGGCTACGTCGCCGCGCCCGCCTACGCGGCGGCGCATCGGGAGGGGCTGCCGCTCGTGATCCACGAGGCGAACGCACGCCCGGGCATCGCCAACCGCTACGGGGCGCTCCGGACGCGGTACGTCGCGACGGTGTTCCCGGGCACCCGCATCCGGCACGGCCGGGTGGTCGGGCTGCCGCTGCGTCGCGAGATCGAGACGCTCGACCGCTTCGTCGCCCGCCCGGAGGCCCTGACGGAGTTCGGGCTCGCGGAGGGGCGTCCCACACTGCTCGTGACGGGGGGCTCCCTCGGCGCGCGCCGCCTCAACGAGGGCATCTCGGGTGCCGTCGACGCCGTGCTCGCGGCGGGCTGGCAGGTGCTGCACATCACGGGCGATCGCTCGCCCGTGGAGGATCCGGGGCTTCCGGGCTACGGCATCCTCGCCTACTGCGATCGCATGGATCTCGCCCTCGCGGCCGCGGACCTCGCCGTGTCGCGCGCCGGCTCGGCGACCGTGAGCGAGCTCGCGGCCCTCGGCATCCCGGCGGTGTTCGTGCCCTACGCCGTGGGCAACGGCGAGCAGGCGCTCAACGCCCGCGAGTCGGTCGACGCGGGCGGCGCGCTGCTCGTGCCCGATTCGGAGTTCGACGCCGACTGGGTGCGGGGCCCGTTCCTGCGCCTACTGGAGGATCCTGCGCTCGTCGCCGACATGGCTGCGCGGATGGCCGCGACCGGTCGCCGCGACGGCGCCGACCGCCTGGTCGACCTCGTGCAGGAGGCGTTGCGCGCGGCACCGGCGTCGCCGTCGGCGACCGCCGGGGCGGACGGGTAGCGTTGACAGGATGATCAAGCCCGACCTCGACCAGGAGCTGCCCGAGGAGCTCGGCGCGGTGCATTTCGTCGGCATCGGGGGATCCGGGATGAGCGGCATCGCTCGGCTGCTGCTCGAGGCCGGCCACCGCGTGACCGGGTCGGATGTGCGCGAGTCGGATGCCGTCGCCGAGCTGCGCGCCGCGGGCGCCCGCATCGCGATCGGGCACGACGCCGCGAACGTCGGCGACGCCGACACCCTCGTCGTGACGGGTGCCCTGTGGGAGGACAACCCCGAGTACCGCCGCGCGCTGGCCGAGGGCATCCCGGTGCTGCACCGTTCCCTCGCGCTCAACTGGCTCATCCGCGGCCATCGCGTCGTGTCGGTCGCGGGCGCGCACGGCAAGAGCACCTCGACCGGCATGATCGCGACCGCCCTCCGCGAGCTCGGCGTCGACCCCGGCTTCGTCAACGGCGGCGTCATCGCGGGCTACGGGCGCAGTTCGTCCTTCGGCACCGACGACCTCTTCGTCGTGGAGGCGGACGAGTCGGACGGCTCGTTCCTGCTCTACGACACCGCGGTCGCGCTCATCACCAACGTCGACGCCGATCACCTCGACCACTACGGCACCCAGGAGGCCTTCGAGGACGCCTTCGTGACGTTCGCCGAGGGGGCGAGCGAGTTCGTCGTCGCCTCGAGCGACGACCCGGGCGCCCTCGCCGTGACGCGGCGGCTGACCGGCACCCGCGTTGTGAGCTTCGGTCTCGCGGAGGATGCCGAGGTCCGGGTTCGGGACGTCGTCGCCGACGGCCCGGTCGCGTTCACGATCGTCCACGAGGGGCGCGAGCTGCCCGTGCGGATGGCGATTCCTGGCGCGCACAACGCCCTCAACGCGGCCGGTGCGTTCGCCGTGCTCGCGACGCTCGGATTCGACCCGGAGGGCATCGTGCGGGGGCTCGAGGCCTTCGCGGGCACCGGGCGGCGGTTCGAGCTGCACGGCGAGGTGCGCGGCGTGCGCGTGTACGACGACTACGCGCACCATCCGACCGAGGTCGCCGCGGCGCTCGCGACGGCGCGCTCGGTGGTCGGCGAGGGACGGGTGATCGCCATCCACCAGCCGCACCTCTACAGTCGCACCCGCATGATGGCGGGCGAGTTCGCCGAGGTCTACGAGCGCCTCGCCGACCACACGGTCGTGCTCGACGTCTACGGCGCCCGGGAGGACCCGGAGCCCGGCGTCACGGGTGCGCTGGTCGCCGAGCGCTTCGCGGACCCCGCGCACGTCGACTTCCTGCCCGACTGGCAGGCGGCGGCGGATCGCGTGGCCGAGATCGCGCGCGAGGGCGACCTCGTCATGACCCTCAGCTGCGGCGACGTCTACCGCATCATCCCTCAGGTGGTCGCGGCGCTCGGCGCGGAGCAGGCGTGATCGGGCGGCGCCGATGAGGCGGCCCGAGGGCTTCGACGCGTCGCCCGCTCAGGCCCCGGAGCCCAAGCCGGCGCGGACCCCCCGGGAGCGGAAGCCGGCGAAGACGCCGAAGGCGGCCCGCGCCGCGGCGGCTCCGCAGGAGCAGCGTCCGGCGCATCCGGCGCCGCGGAAGGCGGCGCCGCCGCGCGAGCGCGCCGCTCGCCGCCCCCCGCGTCCCTCGGCGAGCAGGGTGGCCGAGGCGGAGCTGCGGGCTGCCGAGCGCGCCCGCAAGCGCGCCGAGAAGCGCGAGCTCCGCCGCTTCACCCGTCGCACGCGCCGCCGCCGGATCGCGTGGCTCACGGCGGGTGGTCTCGTCGTGGCGCTCGTCGGGCTGAGTCTGGGCGCGGTGTACTCGCCGCTGCTGGCGTTGCGCGAGATCCGCGTCGAGGGGACGACGAGCCTCGACCCGGCGCAGCTCGTGGACGCCGTCGACGGCCAGCTGGGCACCCCGCTCGCACTGCTCGACGAGGGGGAGCTGCGGGATCAGCTCGCGCAGTTCACCCTCATCCGCAGCTACTCGACCGAGATCCTGCCGCCCGGCACGCTCATCCTCCACATCGTGGAGCGGACGCCGGTCGGCGTGATGGTCGACGGCGGCGCCTTCGACGTGGTGGACGCCGCGGGGGTCGTGCTCGCGACGAGTCCCGAGCGTCCCGCGGGTCTTCCGCTCATCGAGCTCGGGCGCGGCGACGTCGACGGCGTCGCGTTCCGCTCGGTCGCCGAGGTGCTGCTCGCCTTGCCCGCCTCGGTGCGCGATCAGCTCGACAGCATCTCCGCGACGACGCGCGACGACGTGACCTTGACGCTCGCCGGCTCGACGCAGCGGGTGGTGTGGGGGAGCGCGACGGACTCGGATCACAAGGCTCGCGTGCTCGCGGCGCTCGTCGCCATCCACGCCGGTTCGGGCCCGGGCGTCTACGACGTGTCCGCCCCGGGCACCGCGGTCTTCCACGCGGGCTGAGCCGGCCTCCGTTTCGCGACACGCGGGGTGTCGCACGGAGCGCACCGCCTGCCGCGCTTACCGTGAGGGCACACAACAGTACTGAGAAAGACTCCAAACCTCAAGTAGAGGTTGAAGGTTTTCTCCAGGAGGCCGGACGTGACTTCGAACCAGAACTACCTCGCCGTCATCAAGGTCGTCGGCATCGGCGGCGGCGGCGTGAACGCGGTGAACCGGATGATCGAGCTCGGCCTGCGCGGCGTCGAGTTCATCGCCATCAACACCGACGCCCAGGCGCTGCTCATGAGCGACGCCGACGTGAAGCTCGACGTGGGCCGCGAGCTCACGCGCGGCCTCGGCGCCGGGGCGGACCCGGAGGTCGGCCGGCGCGCCGCCGAGGACCACGCGGAGGAGATCGAGGAGGCCCTCGCCGGCGCCGACATGGTCTTCGTGACCGCGGGTGAGGGCGGCGGCACGGGCACGGGCGGCGCGCCCGTCGTGGCGCGGATCGCGAAGTCCATCGGCGCGCTCACGATCGGCGTCGTCACGAAGCCCTTCGGCTTCGAGGGCAAGCGTCGTCAGGCCCAGGCCGAGATCGGCGTCGCGACCCTCAAGAACGAGGTCGACACGCTCATCGTCGTGCCGAACGACCGACTGCTCGAGATCAGCGACCGCGGCATCTCCATGCTCGAGGCCTTCTCGACCGCCGACCAGGTGCTCCTCGCCGGTGTCCAGGGCATCACCGACCTCATCACGACGCCCGGACTCATCAACCTCGACTTCGCCGACGTCAAGTCGGTCATGCAGGGTGCGGGCTCCGCGCTCATGGGAATCGGCGCCAGCCGCGGCGCGGACCGCGCGATCAAGGCGGCCGAGCTCGCCGTCGCGAGCCCCCTGCTCGAGGCCTCGATCGACGGCGCGCACGGTGTGCTGCTCTCCATCCAGGGCGGCTCGAACCTCGGCATCTTCGAGATCAACGACGCGGCGCGCCTCGTGCAGGAGGCGGTGCACCCGGAGGCGAACATCATCTTCGGCGCCGTCATCGACGACACGCTCGGCGACGAGGTGCGCGTCACCGTCATCGCGGCGGGCTTCGACGGCGGCGAGCCGACCGTCCGGCCGCAGAGCAGCGAAAAGCGCAGCAACTACGTCGAGGCGCCCGTGCCCGTCGCCGTGGCTGCGGCTGCCGAGGACGGCGCGCCCCAGCCCGAGGGCTGGGCGCGTGAGCCGGAGGTGCCCGTCGTGGCGTCGCTCGACGACTTCGACGACGAGGGCGACCTCGACATCCCCGACTTCCTCAAGTAGCGCATGAGCGCCGACGCACCGCTCGCCGAGCGGCTCGCGACGGTCGACGCCGGGATCGCGGATGCCGCGCGCGCGGCCGGACGCGATCCGGGCGAGCTCACGCGCATCGTCGTCACCAAGTTCCACCCCGCCTCCCTCGTGCGCGAGCTGGCCGCCCTCGGCGTGCGCGACGTGGGGGAGAACCGCCACCAGGAGGCGCAGGCCAAGGCGGCCGAGACCGCCGACCTCGGGCTGAACTGGCACTTCGTCGGCCAGCTGCAGAGCAACAAGGCGCGCGCCGTCCGGCGGTACGCCCACGCGATCCACTCGCTCGACCGGGACTCGCTCGTCGACGCCCTCGCGGCCACCGATGCCCCGCCGCTCGAGGGTTTCCTCGAGATCGACCTGTCGGGCGAGCCCGGGCGCGGCGGGGCGACCCCCGCGGATGCCGAGCGCCTCGCGGAACGCGTGCTCCGCACCCCCGGGCTGCGCCTGGTGGGGGTCATGGCGGTCGCGCCCATCGGGGCGGAACCCCGCGCCGCGTTCGCGCGCCTGCGCGAGGTCTCGGAGCGCGTGCGCTCGCTCGCCCCGGATGCCGACCGCATCTCGGCGGGCATGTCGGGCGACTACGCGGCGGCGATCCTCGAGGGCGCGACACACCTCCGCATCGGCACGGCAATCACGGGAAAGCGGCCGGAGCGCGGTTAATCTCGGGAACAGGAACCGCACGATCCGGAGGATGTCATGGCGAACCCGCTGCGCAAGACGATGGTCTACCTCGGCCTGGCCGATGAGGACTACGACGACGTCGCGCCCGAGCAGGCGGCGCCCGCGCCCCGTGAGCACTCGGCGCCCGCGAACGCACGCCCGGCCCCGGTGACCCCGCTGCGCCGCGCCCCCGCGCCGCGCACCGCGCCCGCAGGCATGAACGAGATCCTCACGGTGCACCCGCGCCACTACAAGGACGCCCAGACGATCGCCGAGAGCTTCCGCGAGGGAGTTCCCGTCATCATCAACCTGTCGCAGATGAGCGAGCCGGAGGCGCGTCGCCTCATCGACTTCGCGAGCGGCCTCTCGATGGGCCTCTACGGCAAGATCGAGCGCGTCACCAACAAGGTCTTCCTGCTCTCGCCCGAGCATGTCGCCGTCAGCGGCGACCAGGCGGAGGCCGAGTCCGAGGTCGACGCGGGTTTCTTCGCGGGCTGAGCGCCGAACCCTCGGGTCGAGCGGCGCCCACAGGCGCGTGTCGAGACCACACCAGCCACACCATCCTCACTGGCAACCGAACGGGGGGCAGCGTCCTCCCAGCCGTCGGGCGGTAATCTGGTCACCGCGCGACTCTCAACCGGGGCATGAACCTTGCTACGGTTGAGGGATTCGGGAACCGGATGAGGAAAGCAATCGAGGTGCGGTCATGGCTCTGACGCCGGAAGATGTCGTCAACAAGCGTTTCAACCCCACGAAGTTTCGTGAGGGATACGACCAGGACGAGGTCGACGACTTCCTGGACGAGGTCGTGGTCGAGCTCCGCCGCCTCGGTCAGGAGAACGAGGAGCTGCGTCAGCGCCTCGTCGCCGCCGACGCGCGGGTGAGCGAGCTGCAGCGCTCCGCGAGCCAGGCGCCCCTCGCCGCGGCCGCACCGCCGTCGGTCGCCCCCGTCCCCGCACCGGTCGTCGCGCCCGAGCCCGTGGCCGCGGCTCCCGTCGCCGCCCCGGTTCCCGCGCCCGCCGCCGACCTCGGCGGTGCGGACGCCGGTTCGATGGACCAGAGCAACACGAACAACCTGCTCCAGCTCGCCCGCCGCCTCCACGAGGAGCACGTGCGCGAGGGCATGGAGAAGCGCGACCAGCTCATCGCCGAGGGCCACGCGACCGCCGCACGCCTCGTCTCCGACGCCGAGACCCAGCAGCGCACCGCGATCGAGACGCTCGAGGCGGAGAAGGCCGGGCTCGAGCGTCAGGTCGAGGAGCTCCGCATCTTCGAGTCCGAGTACCGCGACAAGCTCAAGGGCTACATCGAGGGCCAGCTGCGCGAGCTCGAGTCGGCCGCGCCGCTCGCCGCCGCCGAGTCGCAGCCCGCGCTCGGCTCGGCCGCACCGGCCTACGCCGCGCCGCTCGTGGATGCGCCCGAGGCCTCCGCCTTCGAGACCCCCAGCTACGAGGCCCCGAGCTACGACGCACCCGTCGTCGACGTGCCCCCGGCCTACGATGCCCCTGCCACGGACGCGCCCCAGGCGCCCGAGTACCCGGCGCCGTCGTTCGGCGACTACAGCCAGGCTCCCGCGCCGCAGCCGTCGAGCGCCTCGACGCCGCCCGCCTACGCCGGCTTCCCGGCCCCGCAGGTGACGAACGAGTTCCCGGCGCAGCAGCCCGAGCAGACCTCGCAGCAGCCGGAGTACCCGGCCTACTCGCAGCGCAACAACGAGTTCCCCGGCCTTGGCGGCAACTGAGCCCCAGCGCACGCCGGACGACACGGGGCGCGCGCGCGTGAGCGTGCGCGCCCTCGTGCTGCTCGGCGTCGTGGCCATCGGCATCCTGACCGTCGACCAGCTCGCGAAGTACCTCATCGTCAGCAACCTCGAGGTCGGCGAGATCGTCCCGGTGCTGGGGCAGATCCTGCAGTTCCACTTCGTCAAGAACTCGGGGGCCGCGTTCTCCCTCGCGAGCGGGTTCACCTGGATCCTGTCGATCGTCGCGCTCGGTGTGATCGCGGCCATCGTCGTATTCGCGAAGCGGATCAAGTCGGCGGCCTGGGCGTGGATGCTCGGGCTGCTGCTCGGCGGCGCGCTCGGCAACGTGACCGACCGGTTGTTCCGCGAGCCGAGCTTCGGCCAAGGGCACGTGATCGACTTCATCCAGGTCTGGGGCTTCCCGGCCATCTTCAACATCGCCGACATCGCGATCTGCACCGCCATGGGCCTCTTCCTGCTGCTGACGCTGCGCGGCGTGCGACTGGACGGCACCAAGGCGTCGGAGACGATCGAACGCATCCCGAAGCCGGACGCGCCCGGGGCGTCGGAGGAGTGACCGAGAGCCGCGGCATGCCGATTCCCGACGGGCTCGTCGGGGAGCGGGCGGATGCCGCAGTCGCCCGACTGCTCGGCTTCTCGCGCACCTTCGCGCAGGAGGTGCTCGAGGCGGGCGGCGTCAGCCTCGACGGCGTCGTGCTCGGAAAGTCGGACCGGATGCGGCCCGGCTGGCTCGACGTCGAGTGGATGCCGAAGCTCGAGCCCGCGGTCGTCCCGCAGCTCGTCCCCGGCTTCCACGTCGTGCACGACGACGACGACCTCGTCGTCATCGACAAGCCGGTGGGCGTGGCCGCGCATCCGGCCACCGGCTGGGACGGGCCGACGGTGCTCGGCGCGCTGGCGGGGGCCGGCTACCGCATCGCGACCTCAGGGTCCGCCGAGCGTCAGGGCATCGTGCACCGGCTCGACGTCGGCACGAGCGGCCTCATGGTCGTCGCCAAGAGCGAGCGCGCCTACAGCGAGCTGAAGCGCCAGTTCCACGACCGCGAGGTCGACAAGATCTACCACGCCGTCGTGCAGGGCCATCCCGACCCGTTCTCCGGCACGATCGACGCGCCGGTCGGCCGGCATCCGGGGTCGAGCTGGAAGTTCGCCGTCACCGCCGACGGCAAGCACGCGGTGACCCACTACGACACGCTCGAGGCGATGCGGTCGGCCACCCTCCTCGAGATCCACCTGGAGACGGGGCGCACGCACCAGATCCGCGTGCACATGGCGGCCCAGCGGCACCCCTGTGCGGGCGACCTGCTGTACGGCGCCGACCCGACGCTCGCGGCGCGGCTCGGGCTCGAGCGGCAGTGGCTGCACGCCGTGAAGCTCGGATTCCGGCACCCGGGCAGCGGCGAGCACGTCGAGTTCGAGACACGCTACCCCGACGATCTGCAGCACGCCCTCGACGTCCTCCGCGCGGACTGAGCCGTCGGCGCCGTGGTGATCCGCGGCGCGTCGTCCCGGATCCGATCCGAGCGCGGTCGCATCGAATCCTCGTGGTCGGGTCGAGGGGATAGCGGATGGCGTCGACACGCCGCCTCGTCGTCGCTCCGTCACCGGCGGCGGTTAAGCTGGGGGGACCACCGACCGGAGAAGGCGTGACGAGCAGCGATTCCTTCGTGCACCTGCACGTGCACAGCGAATACAGCATGCTCGACGGCGCCGCCCGGGTGTCCGACCTCATGAAGGAGGTCGCCGCGCAGGGGATGCCCGCGATCGCGGTGACCGACCACGGCAACAACTTCGGCGCCTTCGACTTCTGGTCGCAGGCCAACGCCAACGGTGTGAAGCCCATCATCGGCACCGAGGCGTACCTCACCCCGGGAACCCACCGCACCGACAAGACGCGCGTGCGCTGGGGTGACGGGGGAGAGGACGACGTCTCCGGCTCCGGCGCCTACACGCACATGACCCTGTGGGCCGAGAACACGGCGGGCATGCACAACCTGTTCCGCCTGTCGAGCCTCGCCTCCATCGAGGGCTACTACTTCAAGCCCCGCATGGACCGCGAGCTGCTGCAGAACTACGCGACGGGCATCATCGCCACCACCGGCTGCCCGTCCGGCGAGGTGCAGACCCGGCTGCGGCTCGGGCAGTACGAGGCGGCCCGCGATGCGGCGGCCGAGTTCCGCGACATCTTCGGCAAGGACAACTTCTTCGTCGAGCTCATGGACCACGGCCTCGGCATCGAGCGTCGAGTGATGACCGACCTCATCCGCCTGTCGAAAGACCTCGGGCTGCCGCTCGTCGCCACCAACGACCTGCACTACACGCACGCCCACGACTCGTCCGCGCACGAGATCCTGCTGTGCGTGCAGTCGGGGTCGACGCTCGCCGACCCCAAGCGCTTCAAGTTCGACGCGCAGGAGTTCTACCTGAAGACGCCCGCGCAGATGCGTCAGCTGTTCCGGGACCACCCCGACGCGTGCGACAACACACTCCTCATCGCCGAGCGCTGCGACGTCGCGTTCAACACGAGCGCCAACTACATGCCGCGCTATCCGGTGCCCGAGGGCGAGACCGAGGAGACCTGGTTCATCAAGGAGGTCGAGCGGGGACTGCACGAGCGCTACCCGTCCGGCATCCCCGACGAGGTGCGCAAGCAGGCCGACTACGAGACCGGCGTCATCACCCAGATGGGCTTCCCCGGCTACTTCCTCGTCGTCGCCGACTTCATCAACTGGTCGAAGGACCACGGCATCCGCGTGGGACCGGGGCGCGGTTCGGGCGCCGGCTCGATGGCCGCCTACGCCATGAAGATCACCGACCTCGACCCGCTGCAGCACGGGCTCATCTTCGAGCGCTTCCTCAACCCCGACCGCGTCTCGATGCCCGACTTCGACGTCGACTTCGACGAGCGTCGGCGGGGCGAGGTCATCAGGTACGTGACCGAGAAGTACGGCGAGGAGCGCGTCGCGCAGATCGTCACCTACGGCACCATCAAGGCCAAGCAGGCGCTCAAGGACTCCGGCCGGGTGCTCGGCTTCCCGTTCTCCATGGGGGAGAAGCTCACCAAGGCGATGCCGCCTGCCATCATGGGCAAGGACATCCCGCTCACCGGCATCGTCGACCCGGCGCACGAGCGCTACAAGGAGGCCGGAGACTTCCGCGCCATCCTCGACACCGACGCGGATGCGCGCACCGTCTTCGAGACGGCGCGCGGCCTCGAGGGGCTCAAGCGCCAGTGGGGCGTGCACGCCGCGGGTGTCATCATGTCGAGCGAGCCGCTCATCGACATCATCCCCATCATGCGCCGTGAGCAGGACGGCCAGATCGTCACCCAGTTCGACTACCCGGCCGCCGAGGCGCTCGGCCTCATCAAGATGGACTTCCTGGGCCTCAGGAACCTCACGATCATCGACGACGCCCTCGACAACATCGAGGCGAACCGCGGCTTCCGCCCCGGGCTCGAGGAGCTGGCGCTCGACGACCCCGCCGCCTACGAGCTGCTCGGCCGCGGCGACACGCTCGGCGTCTTCCAGCTCGACGGCGGGCCCATGCGCTCGCTGCTGCGCCTCATGCGACCGGACAACTTCGAGGACATCTCGGCCGTCATCGCGCTGTACCGCCCGGGTCCGATGGGCGCCAACTCGCACACCAACTACGCCCTGCGCAAGAACGGCCAGCAGGCGATCGTGCCCATCCATCCGGAGCTCGAGGAGCCGCTCAGAGACATCCTCGACACGAGCTACGGCCTCATCATCTACCAGGAGCAGGTGATGGCGATCGCGCAGCGGGTGGCGGGCTTCTCGCTCGGCCAGGCCGACATCCTGCGCCGTGCGATGGGCAAGAAGAAGAAGTCCGAGCTCGACAAGCAGTACGAGGGCTTCTCGAACGGCATGAAGGAGCGCGGGTTCTCCGACACGGCGATCAAGACGCTGTGGGACATCCTGCTGCCGTTCTCCGACTACGCCTTCAACAAGGCGCACTCCGCCGCCTACGGCGTGCTCAGCTACTGGACCGCCTACCTCAAGGCGCACTACCCGGCCGAGTACATGGCGGCGCTCCTCACGAGCGTCGGCGACGCGCGCGACAAGCTCGCCATGTACCTCAACGAGTGCCGCCGCATGGGCATCCAGGTGCTGCCCCCGGACGTCAACGAGTCGATCGGCTACTTCGCGGCCGTCGGCGAGGACATCCGCTTCGGCCTCGGCGCGGTGCGCAACGTCGGCTTCGGCGTCGTCGACCAGATCCGCGCTGCCCGCGAGGAGAAGGGCGCCTTCACCTCCTTCCACGACTTCCTGCGCAAGGTGCCGCTCACCGCGCTCAACAAGCGCACCATCGAGTCGCTCATCAAGGCCGGCGCCTTCGACTCGCTCGGCACGACGCGGCGCGCCCTCATCGAGATCCATGAGGAGTCCGTCGAGTCGGCCGTCTCGGTGAAGCGCAACGAGGCCAACGGCCAGGTCGGATTCGACTTCGACTCGCTCTGGGACGAGCCCGCCGCCGTCGACCACGTGCCCGAGCGCCCCGAGTGGTCCAAGAAGGACAAGCTCGCCTTCGAACGCGAGATGCTCGGCCTCTACGTCTCCGAGCATCCGCTCGACGGGCTCGAGGTGCTGCTCGCCAAGCACGCCTCGATCGGCATCGGCGAACTGCTCGCCTCGGAGTCCATCCAGGACGGCGAGACCGTCACCGTCGCCGGCCTCCTCACGAGCGTGCAGCATCGCACGGCGCGACAGTCGGGCAACCCCTACGGCGTCGTCACCGTCGAGGACTTCGGCGGCGAGGTGAACGTCATGTTCCTCGGCAAGACCTACCAGGAGTTCGCGCCCGGCCTGCAGAGCGACACCATCGCCGTCATCCGGGCCCGCGTGAGCCAGCGCGACGACGGTATCGGCCTGCACGCGCAGAGCATGTTCCAGCCCGACACCGGCCAGAGCCTCGGCTCGGGGCCGCTCGTCATCCAGGTGCCGGAGCACCGGGCGACGACCGAGGTGGTGTCGGCGCTCAGCGACGTGCTCATCCGCCACCAGGGCGACAACGAGGTGCGGCTGCGGCTGGTGCGCGGTGACTCCGCGCGGCTCTTCGAGATCCCGTACCCGGTGTCGGTCACCGCCGACCTCTACGGCGAGCTCAAGAGCCTCCTCGGCCCCAACTGCGTCGTGTGATCACCGACGCGGGACACGGCCGGATTTCGGTTCCGAGTCGCATGCCCCCGCGTGCCGCCTGGCGGCGGCCCGCTCCCGCCAGTCCCGATGCCAGCGACTCGGAACCGAAATCCGGCCGTAGCCCGCTGAGCATCCGCGCCGGCGCCTATTCCCGCCGGTGAGCAGCGGCGCGCCGCGCGTCGGCGCGGCGGGACACGTATCGAACCTGCCGCACGCGATTGCGCGCGCACATCGAAGGCGCGAGCCAGCGGTCGCTCTAGGCGGTCTCGCCCGGACGGAAGTACCGGCGCTCGTGGTAGAGCAGGGCGTCGTCGGGCTCGCCGAGCCCGCCGTCCTCGATCTGGACGACGATGACGGCGTTCTCGTGCACGGGGTAACGGCCGACGATGCGGCCCAGCATCCAGGCGGGGACGTCCTTGATGAGGGGGAGGCCGAGGGGACCCGGCGCCCAGTGGTCGCCCTCGAAGCGCTTGTCGTGGTCGGCCGCCAGCTGCTCGGCCGCGGCACGGTTGCGAGCGCCGAGGATGTGGATGATGACGTGGTCGGTCTGCTCGATCGCGGGCCAGGCGCTCGCGACACGCGCCATGTTGAAGGTCGCGAGCGGCGGCACGGCCGCGAGGGAGGCGAGGGAGGTCGCGGTGAAGCCGACCGGCCTCCCCTCGGGCGTGAGCGCGGTCACGATGGAGACCCCGGCGGCGAGCCGGCGGAACGCGAGCTTGAACGCGGAGAGGTCGTCGACGATGCGCGGATCGTGCTGCTCGCTGTTGTGTTCCATCGTCATCTTCAACCTCGCACGCTCTCCGGGCATTCCGCGCCCCTCTAGCATTGTCTCGCGATGATCCAGACGCTCGACCTCCGTGGCACCCGTCCGACGCGCGCCGAGCTCGGCGCGCTCATCCCGCGCGCCCGCGTCGACGTGACCGTGGCGACGGAGGCCGCCCACGCGCTCATCGACGAGGTGCGCTCGAGGGGCTCCGAGGCGCTGCTCGAGCAGTCGGAGCGGTTCGACCGGGTGCGCCCCGCCCGCCTGAGGGTGAGCGCGGACGAGATCGCGGCCGCCGTCGAGGGGCTCGCCCCCGAGGTGCGTGCCGCGATCGAGGAGGCCATCGCGCGCGTGCGCCTCGCCTCCGCCGCACAGGTGCCGGCGCCGGCCGTGACGGAGCTCGGGCCGGATGCGCGCGTCGAGCAGCGCTGGCAGCCGGTACGCCGCGCCGGCTTCTACGTGCCCGGCGGCAAGGCCGTCTACCCCTCGAGCGTCGTCATGAACGTGGTGCCCGCGCAGGTCGCCGGGGTCGCATCCGTCGTGCTGGCCTCGCCGCCGCAGGCCGAGTTCGGTGGCTCCGTGCACCCGACGATCCTCGCCGCGGCGGGGCTGCTCGGCGTCACCGACGTGTTCGCGATGGGCGGCGCGGGTGCGATCGGCGCCCTCGCCTACGGGGTGCCGGATGCCGGCCTCGAGGCCGTGGACGTCGTCACCGGCCCCGGCAACGTCTACGTGGCGGCGGCGAAGCGGCTCGTGCGCGGCGTGGTCGGCATCGATGCCGAGGCCGGACCGACCGAGATCCTGGTGATCGCCGACGGCGCCGCCGACCCGGTGCTCGTCGCCGCCGATCTCCTGAGCCAGGCGGAGCACGACGAGCTCGCCGCCGCGATCCTCGTGACGGATGCGCCCGAGCTCGCGGAGGCCGTCGTCGCCGAGCTGGAACGCCAGCTCGCCGCAACGACCCACCGCGAGCGTGCGGGCGCCGCGCTCGACGCGCCCCAGTCGGCCGTCGTGCTCGTCGACGACCTCGCCGCCGCCGCCGAGTTCAGCGACCTCTACGGGCCCGAGCACCTCGAGATCCAGACGGCGGACCCGGATGCCGTGCTCGCCGACATCGCCGACGCCGGCGCGATCTTCCTGGGCGCGTTCTCGCCCGTGAGCCTCGGCGACTACCTCGCCGGATCCAACCACGTGCTCCCGACGGGCGGGCAGGCCCGGTTCTCGTCGGGACTCGGCGCCGCCACCTTCCTCCGCCCGCAGCAGGTCATCCGCTACGGCCGCGACGGCCTCGCCGAGGTCGCCGGGCGCCTGCGGGCGTTCAGCGACGCGGAGCAGCTGCCCGCTCACGGCGACGCGGTGGCGCGTCGCTTCGAGTGAACGGTGGACATCCGCTTCCGCGGCTGAACCGGCGCTACCCTGGAGGGGATGTTCTGCCCCTTCTGCCGTCACCCCGACAGCCGGGTCATCGACTCGCGGACGAGCGATGACGGTCTGTCGATCCGTCGACGTCGCCAGTGCCCCGAGTGCGGTCGCCGTTTCTCGACGACCGAGACCGCGAGCCTCAGCGTCATCAAGCGGTCCGGCATCGTCGAGCCGTTCAGCCGCGAGAAGATCGTCTCGGGTGTGCGCAAGGCCTGCCAGGGCCGACCGGTGAGCGACACCGACCTCGCGCTGCTGGCGCAACGCGTCGAGGAGACCATCCGCGCGACGGGTGTCGCGCAGATCGACGCCAACGACATCGGCCTCGCCATCCTGCCGCCGCTGCGCGAGCTCGACGAGGTCGCCTACCTGCGCTTCGCGAGCGTCTACCAGGGCTTCGACTCGCTCGAGGACTTCGAGTCGGCGATCACCCTGCTGCGCGTCGAGCACGCCCAGGCGGTCGAACCGGTGCCGGCCGCGCCGGCCGAGGAGCCGTGAGCCGCTAGCCTGGGGGCGGCATGTACCGTCTCCTCTTCCGGCTCGTCCTGTCGCGCTTCGACCCCGAGACCGCTCACCACCTCGCGTTCGTCGTCATCCGCGTGCTCGGCTGGCCCGGCCTGCGGTCCCTGACGCGCGCCCTCACCCGGCCCGACACCTCGCTCGCGGTGCGGACGCTCGGCCTCGAGTTCCCGTCCCCGTTCGGGATCGCCGCCGGCTTCGACAAGGAGGCCCTCGGCATCGCGGGGCTCGGCGCGCTCGGCTTCGGGCATGTGGAGGTCGGCACGATCACCGGGCAGCCGCAGGACGGCAACCCGAAGCCGCGGCTGTTCCGGCTCATCCCGGACCGCGCGGTCGTGAACCGCATGGGATTCAACAACGCGGGCGCCGAGGTGTGCGCTCCGCGGATCGCACGGGCGCGGCGGGCGCGCATCCGTCCCGTGATCGGCGTGAACATCGGCAAGACGAAGGTCGTGCCGGTCGAGGACGCCGTCGCCGACTACCTCGCGAGCACCCGGCTGCTCGCGCCGCACGCCGACTACCTCGTGGTCAACGTGAGCTCGCCCAACACGCCCGGGCTCCGGGGCCTGCAGGAGCTCGACAAGCTCGAGCCGCTTCTGACGGCGGTGCGGGATGCGGCGGGCGGCGTCCCCGTGCTCGTCAAGATCGCCCCCGACCTGACCGACGAGCAGGCGCTGCGCATCGCCGAGCTCGTCGTACGCCTCGGTCTCGCCGGCATCGTCGCCACCAACACGACGCTCTCGCGCGACGGCCTCGCGACCGACCCTGCCGTGGTCGCGGCCGCGGGTGACGGCGGGCTCTCGGGCGCGCCTCTCGCACCGCGTTCCCTCGGGATGCTCCGCCTGCTCCGCGCGGCCGTGGGCCCGGAGCTGTGCATCATCTCGGTCGGCGGCATCACGACCGCGGCTGACGTGCGCGAGCGTCTCGACGCGGGCGCCACCCTCATCCAGGGCTACACCGCGTTCCTCTACGAGGGACCCTTCTGGGCGCGCGCCGTGAACCGCGGCCTCCGCCGCGCCTGACCTCGGGTGCCCCCCCGAGACGCGTCCGGCTCCGCCGGTCGCCCTCGACCGCCTGGGGATTCGCGCGTTCGCTGCGCAGCCCTTCGGAATGCTCAGCGAGCGGGTGTGGGATGGCTTTCGAGTCGCTGGCATCGGGACTGGCGGGAGCGCGCCGCCGACAGGCGGCACGCGGGGGCATGCGACTCGAAAGCCATCCCGCATCCGCGAGCGTGGGCGCGCTACGCCGGGAACTCGCCGCGCTTGACCTGCGGCTTCGGCAGGCGCAGCGGACGCAGCTGGGCCGCGCGCATCGCGGCGTACCAGCCCACCTTCTCCACCTTGTCCGCCCCGAACTTCGCGCCGAGCTTCTTGCGGAGGGTGCGGGCGAGGAAGAGGCAGTCGATGACGACGAACAGCAGCACGGCCCACACCGCGGTGAGGGCGTAGATGGCGACGTACTGGTTGGGGATGAAGTAGGTGAGGATGACGAGCACCATGAGGGGGAGCAGGATCTCGCCGACGTTCCAGCGGGCGTCGACGTAGTCGCGCACGTAGCGCTTCTGCAGGCCCCTGTCGCGCGCCGGCAGGTACTTCTCCTCGCCACGCTCCATGCCGAGCCGGGCGCGGTCGCGCTGCGCGTTGAGCTCGACCTTGGAGGCCTGGCGCGCCGCCTTGCGGTCGTCGGGCACGAGGGGGCGCTTGCGCGCGGCCTCCTGCTCCTTGCGGCTGGGCGTCGCGCGGCCCTTGCCGACGGCGTTCTCCTCGGCGGCGTCCGGGGTGGGCGTCGTGTCGTCGGGGGTGTTCTTGGCCACGGGGTTCCTCGCTGCTCGGGAGCTTTAAGATTACCTGCATGGCTGAGTCCCACCCGTCGTCCGCGTCCGCTTCCACCCCCCGAGCCGATGAGCTGCGCGAGGCGGTGTCGGCGGGTCTCCCGACGGCGATCGCCGAGCTCTCGGGCCTCGTGCGCATCCCCTCGGTCTCGTGGGACGGCTTCGATTTCGCGCACGTGCATGCGAGCGCGGAGCGCGTTGCGGAGCTGGCGCGCGGTCTCGGGGTGTTCGAGCAGGTGGATGTGGTGCAGCTGCCCGTCTCGGAGCCGGGCTCGGATGCGCTCGGCCAGCCGGCGGTGGTCGCGACGCGTGCGGCGCGGGACGGCAAGCCGACGATCCTGCTGTACGCGCACCACGACGTGCAGCCTCCCGGCGACGAGGCGCACTGGGAGTCAAAGCCCTTCGAGCCGACGCTTCGGGGCGATCGCCTGTACGGTCGCGGCGCGGCGGACGACAAGGCGGGTGTCGTCGCACACCTGGCCGCGATCCGCGCCTACCAGCAGGTGCTCGGCGACCCGGAGATCGGCCTGGTCCTGTATGTGGAGGGCGAGGAGGAGTTCGGCTCCCGCTCGATCTCGACGTTCCTGGAGCACTACCGCGACACCTTCGCGGCGGACGTCATCGTCGTGGCGGACTCGGGCAACTGGTCGACGGAGGTCCCGGCGATCACGGTCGGACTCCGCGGCGCGGTCGCCTTCAACCTCCGGGTGACGACGCTCGCGCACGCCTCCCACTCGGGCATGTTCGGGGGTGCGGTGCCGGATGCGATGTTCGCGGCGATCCGCATGCTCGACTCCCTCTGGAACGCGGACGGCTCGGTGGCGGTCGCGGGGCTGACCTCGCGCGAGGCGGAGACCCCCGCGTACGACGAGGCGCAGCTGCGGGCCGAGACGGGGCTGCTGCCGGACGCGTCGCCGATCGGCCACGGCGAGATCATCTCGCGCATCTGGAACCAGCCGGCCGTCACGATCACGGGCATCGACGCGCCGAGCGTGAAGGATGCCTCGAACACGCTCGTGCCGAGCGTGCGGGTGCGGGTGAGCGCCCGTGTGGCGCCGGGTCAGCGAGCGGAGGAGGCGTACGAGGCGATCATCGGCCACCTGCGCGCCCACGCGCCGTTCGGCGCGCAGCTCGAGGTGGACGGTCTCGACCTCGGCCAGCCGTTCCTCGTCGACACGAGCGGCTGGGCGGTCGCGGATGCGAAGGCGGTGCTCGCGGAGGCGTTCGGCAACGAGACGGTCGAGATGGGCGTCGGCGGGTCGATCCCGTTCATCGCGGAGCTCGCGGAGCGGTTCCCGGCGGCGCAGATCCTGGTGACGGGCGTCGAGGACCCGGATTCTCGCGCGCACAGCCCGAACGAGTCGCTGCACGTGCCGAGCCTCGAGAAGGCGATCCTGGGGGAGGCGCTCCTCCTCGCACGGCTCGCCTCCCGCTGACCAGGCGTGCGCCCGGCATCGGCGGCTACAATCGCCTCATGACCGACACGCTCGAGACGACCCACGGGGTCACCCTCTCCGACACCGCCGCGCAGAAGGTGCGGTCGCTCCTCGAGCAGGAGGGGCGCGACGATCTGCGTCTTCGTGTGGCCGTGCAGCCGGGCGGCTGCTCGGGCCTCATCTACCAGCTGTACTTCGACGAGCGTCTGCTCGACGGCGACGCGACGCGCGATTTCGACGGCGTCGAGGTCGTGGTCGACCAGATGAGCGTGCCCTACCTCGACGGGGCCTCGATCGACTTCGAGGACACCATCCAGAAGCAGGGCTTCACGATCGACAACCCGAACGCTCAGGGCAGCTGCGCGTGCGGTGACTCCTTCCACTGAGGCCACTGCGCATACCGGTGAGCCATCCGGACACGAGCCTCCCTCCGCAAGGTGGGGGGCTCGTTCGGCTATAGACTGCTGGTGAATCACCACGTCGTCTGTCCGAGAGGTTCCCGGTGCGATCCAACCGCCCACAGCGTTCACGACTGGCCCGCTGGGCGGTCGTCCCGATCGGCCTCGCGGTCGCCGTCGTCCTGGCCGGCTGCACCCAGGAGCAGCTCAACGGCTTCCTGCCGGGCGGTGAGGGCACCACCAACCACACCGACCGCGTCATCGGCCTCTGGGTCACGTCCTGGGTCGTGCTGCTCGCGGTCGGCATCGTCACGTGGGCCCTGGCACTGTGGGCGGCCATCGTCTACCGCCGCCGCAAGGGCCAGACGGGTCTTCCGGTGCAGCTGCGCTACAACATGCCGATCGAGATCTTCTACACGGTCGTGCCGTTCATCCTCATCATCGGCTTCTTCGCGTTCACGGCGCGGGATCAGACGGCGATCGAGGCCGACCCGGGCAACCCCGACGTGCGCATCGAGGCGTTCGGCAAGCGCTGGTCGTGGGACTTCAACTACCTCAACGAGGACGTCTACACGAAGGGCGTGCAGGCCCAGCCGGATGCGGAGGGCAACCTCGACGAGGAGACTCTTCCGGCCCTCTACCTGCCGGTCGGCGCGAAGGTCGAGATCCAGCTCGAGTCCCGTGACGTCGCCCACTCCTTCTGGATCATCAACTTCCTCTACAAGAAGGACATGATCCCGGCGAAGTCGAACTACATGTACTTCACGCCGCTCAAGGAGGGCGTCTACCGGGGCAAGTGCGCCGAGCTCTGCGGCGAGTATCACGCCGACATGCTGTTCACCGTGCACGTCGTCTCCCAGCAGGAGTACGAGGCCCACATCGAGGAGCTGCGGGCGGCGGGCAACGAGGGCCGCCTCGGCCCCGACTACAACGTGAACCAGAACCTGCCGGGCAACGGCACGTCGAGCCTGAGCGAGAACGAGGACTGATCCGGATGACGACCACAGCTCCGGCCCCGCAGCAGACCACGCAGGCGCGTCCCACGCCGCCCGCGAAGCCCACCCGCAAGGGCGACACCATCGTCAAGTGGATCACCACCACCGACCACAAGACGATCGGCTACCTGTACCTCATCACCTCGTTCATCTTCTTCTGCATCGGCGGCGTTCTGGCGCTCGTGATCCGCGTGGAGCTCTTCACGCCGGGCGTCGACGTGCTGCCCACGAACGAGGCCTACAACCAGCTGTTCACGATGCACGGCACGATCATGCTGCTGATGTTCGCGACGCCGCTGTTCGCGGGCTTCGCCAACGCCATCATGCCGCTGCAGATCGGCGCGCCGGATGTGGCGTTCCCGCGCCTGAACGCCTTCGCGTACTGGCTCTTCACCTTCGGCTCGCTCATCGCGGTCGGCGGATTCTTCACCCCGCAGGGCGCGGCGGGCTTCGGGTGGACGGCCTACGCGCCGCTCTCCAGCACGACGTTCACGCCGGGGCTCGGGGGCAACCTCTGGGTCTTCGGCCTCGCGATGTCCGGTTTCGGCACGATCCTCGGCGCCGTGAACTTCATCACGACGATCATCACGATGCGCGCCCCCGGCATGACGATGTGGCGCATGCCGATCTTCACCTGGAACATCCTCGTGACGTCGATCCTCGTGCTGCTGGCCTTCCCGGTGCTCGCCGGCGGGCTGTTCGCGCTCGGCGCGGACCGCGTCTTCGGCGCCCACCTGCTCGACCCCGCCAACGGTGGCACGATCCTGTGGCAGCACCTGTTCTGGTTCTTCGGCCACCCGGAGGTCTACATCATCGCGCTGCCGTTCTTCGGCATCGTCTCCGAGGTCTTCCCGGTGTTCAGCCGCAAGCCGATCTTCGGCTACAAGACGCTCATCTTCGCGACGATCGCGATCGCCGCCCTCTCGGTGACGGTCTGGGCGCACCACATGTACGTCACGGGTTCCGTGCTGCTGCCGTGGTTCGCGCTCATGACGATGCTCATCGCGGTGCCCACGGGCGTGAAGATCTTCAACTGGATCGGCACGATGTGGCGCGGCTCGGTCACCTTCGAGACCCCGATGATCTGGGCGCTCGGCTTCCTCGTGACCTTCGTGTTCGGCGGGCTCACGGGCGTCATCCTCGCCTCGCCGCCGCTCGACTTCCACGTCTCGGACTCGTACTTCGTCGTCGCCCACTTCCACTACGTGGTGTTCGGAACCGTCGTCTTCGCGATGTTCTCGGGCTTCTACTTCTGGTGGCCCAAGTGGACGGGCAAGATGCTCGACGAGCGGCTCGGCAAGATCCACTTCTGGCTGCTGTTCATCGGCTTCCACACGACCTTCCTCATCCAGCACTGGCTGGGCGTCGAGGGCATGCCGCGCCGCTACGCCGGCTACCTGGCGGGCGAGGGCTTCACGTGGGAGAACCAGCTCTCGACGATCGGCTCGGCGATCCTCGCGGTGTCGCTCATCCCGTTCTTCCTGAACGTCTGGATCACGGCGCGCAAGGCGCCCAAGGTCACCGTCGACGACCCGTGGGGGAACGCTCGCTCGCTCGAGTGGGCCACGTCCTGCCCGCCGCCGCGCCACAACTTCACGTCGATCCCGCGCATCCGCTCGGAGTCGCCGGCCTTCGATCTGCACCACCCGGAGACCGTTCAGGTGGGCATCGGGCCGGCGAAGGATGCCCCCGACGCCCCGGTCGTCGATCTCGCCGACGGAGAGGTGAAGTAGAGCCATGCGCACCAATGCGAACCTGATGTGGATCCTGGGGGTCTTCTTCCTCCTGTCCGCGGCCGCCTACACGATCTGGGTCGGCATCACCGTGAACTGGGACGTGCACCACATCGAGTGGGTCGGCACCGTGGCGATGACGCTCTCCGCGATCCTCGCGTTCTTCCTCGCGTTCTACCTGGGCCGCGTGCACAAGGCGCAGGGCGGCGAGCTCGCCCAGGACAGCCTGACGGCGGACATCGACGACGACGACCCCGAGATCGGGCACTTCAGCCCGTGGAGCTGGTGGCCGCTCGCGCTCGCCTTCGGCCTCGCGTTCGTGTTCACCGGTCTCGCGGTCGGCCCCTGGGTGTCGTTCATCGGCGGCCCGATCGCGCTCATCGCGATCGTCGGCTGGAACTACGAGTACTACCGCGGCAACTTCGCCCGCTGATGTCGGTGCGCGAGGCCCGTGCGGGCGACGAGGACGCGATCTTCATCCTCGTCCAGCAGCTCGGGCACGCGTTCGCCCCCGATCGCACCGCGTTCGACGCGACGATCTCGTCCTACCTGGCGGGGGAGCAGCCCACCGTACTGCTCCACGTCGTCGACGACGGTGAGGGCATTCGCGGGTACGCGCTCACGACGATCGTTCCGCTGCTGTCGACCAACGGTCCCTCCGCGCAGCTCCAGGAGATCGTGGTGGCCTCCGATGCGCGCGGTCACGACTACGGCACCGCGCTCGTGCAGGCGGTCGAGGCGGAGTGCGTACGCCGCGGTGTGACGCAGCTCACCGTCGCGAGCCGACGGGCTGGGGGCTTCTACGACCGGCTCGGGTTCCACGAGTCGGCGGAGTACATGCGGCGCTTCTTCTGAGCGTGACGGTCGGACCGCACGCGGCGGACTACTGGCGCTGTGCGCTCGTCATCGCCGCCATCTGACCCGCGGTAGCCTGCTCGTGCAGGCTGTGACCGCGGAGGGCGGCCGCCTGATCCGAGGGGGCGAGGTGGGTGTCGCCGGCGCGCCGCGCCCGGCGACGCAGCAGGATCGCCGCGACGACCCAACCCGTCAGCGCGACGACGGCGAACGAGATGCCGAGGATGAGCGAGAGCTCCATGGGTCAAGTATCGCTCACCCCGCGCGAGAACGGCAGATGGGGCGAGGCCTGTCGGCCCCGCCCCCTCTGAACGTCCGTGCGACTCAGTGGTGGTCGTGCTTCGACGCCTCGAGCTCCGTGCGGGTGACGGGCGCGATGCGGTCCTCGAAGAACCAGCGCGACAGCACCCCGCGCACCTTGGTGCCGAAGGTGATCCGCCCCTTGGCGTTGGGGCGCACCATGAGCGGGGCGTAGTCCTCGTAGCTCACGAGACGCCAGCGCTCGTAGTCCGAGAGCTGCTCGTGCACCTCGATGTACTCGCCGCCCGGGAGACGCACGATGCGGCCCGACTCGAAGCCGTGCAGCGCGATCTCGCGATCCTTCTTCTGCAGGGCCAGCGCGATGCGCTTGGTGACGAGGTAGGCGACGATCGGGCCGGCGATGAGCATCACCTGCAGCGTGTGCGTCACGCCCTCGATCGAGAGCCGGAAGTGGGTCGCGATGAGGTCGGAGCTCGCGGCGGCCCACATCACGGCGTAGAAGGTGACTCCCGCGGCGCCGATCGCGGTGCGCGTCGGGGCGTTGCGGGGACGGTCCGCGATGTGGTGCTCGCGCTTGTCGCCCGTGACGAACGCCTCGATGAACGGGTAGAAGGCCACGAGCAGCAGGAACACCAGCAGCACGACGATCGGGATCAGGATGTACCAGGTGACCGTGAACCCGAAGATCTCGGTCTCGAGGTGCGGCGGGATGAGCCGCAGCATGCCGTCGGCGAAGCCGATGTACCAGTCCGGCTGCGTTCCCGCGGAGACCGGCGACGGGTCGTAGGGGCCGTAGTTCCAGATCGGGTTGATCGTGACGGTCGACGCGATGAGCATGATCACGCCGAACACGATGAAGAAGAACCCGCCGGCCTTCGCCGCGAACACCGGCATGATCGGGTTGCCCACGACGTTGCCCTCGGTGCGGCCGGGGCCCGCGAACTGGGTGTGCTTGTTGACGATCAGCAGGATCATGTGCACACCGATGGCCGCGACCACGAGCGCCGGCAGCAGCAGGATGTGCAGCGTGTAGAGGCGGCCGACGATCGCCTCGCCCGGGAACTCGCCGCCGAACAGCAGGTACGAGATCCAGGTTCCGATGACCGGGATGCCCTTGACCATGCCGTCGATGATGCGGAGGCCGTTGCCGGAGAGCAGGTCGTCGGGGAGCGAGTAGCCGGTGAAGCCCTCACCCATGGCGAGCACGAAGAGCACGAAGCCGACGACCCAGTTGATCTCGCGCGGCTTGCGGAAGGCGCCCGTGAAGAACACCCGGAGCATGTGCAGCCCGATCGAGGCGACGAACAGCAGCGCCGCCCAGTGGTGCACCTGACGCATGAGCAGGCCACCGCGCACATCGAAGGAGATGTCGAGCGTGGAAGCCATGGCGGCCGACATCTCGACGCCCTTGAGCGTGGGGTAGGAGCCCTCGTAGATGACGGGTGCCATCGACGCCTGGAAGAAGAACGTCAGGAAGGTGCCCGACAGCAGCACGACGACGAAGCTGTAGAGCGCGACCTCGCCGAGCATGAACGACCAGTGGTCGGGGAAGATCTTGCGGCCGAGCTCCTTGACGAAGCCCGAGAGGCTCGTGCGGTCCTCGATGTAGTTGGCGGCGCCGTTGACGAAGCGCATGCCCTTGCCGGGGGGAGGCGTCGTCTCCATCACCTCGGGCGACGTGGTGGCGGTGGCGGTCACAGCGAACGCTCCCAGAAGCTCGGGCCGACGGGCTCGTGGAAGTCGCTCTGCGCGATCAGGTAGCCCTCCTCGTCGACGGTGATGGGCAGCTGCGGCAGCGGGCGCTTGGCGGGCCCGAAGATGACCTCGGCCTCGCGCGTGATGTCGAACTGCGACTGGTGGCAGGGGCACAGCAGGTGGTGGGTCTGCTGCTCGTAGAGAGCCACAGGGCAGCCGACGTGCGTGCAGATCTTGGAGTACGCGACGATGCCGCGGAAGTTCCAGTCCTTGCGCTCCTCCGAGACGTGAAGGTCCTCGGGGCGGAGGCGCATGAGCAGCACGGCCGCCTTGGCCTTCTCCTCGAGCGGGTGGTCCGACTCGTGGAGGTTCGCGGGGATGACGTGGAACACCGAGCCGATGGTGACGTCGGATGCCTTGATCGGCACGCCGTTCGGGTCGCGCGCGAGGCGCGTGCCCTTCTCCCACATGGTGTGCTTGAGCAGCTTCACCGGGTCTTCGGCCGGGGCGAAGTCGCGGAAGATGACGATCGCCGAGAGGGGCGCGAGCGCGAGGGCGCCGAGGAGGCCGTTGCGGATGAGCTTGCGACGCGTGAAGCCCGACTCCTTGTTGCCGAGGGTGAAGATCTCGGCGGCTCGCGCGACGGTCTCGGGGTTGCCGCGGGTCTCGTGCCGCAGCTCGACCATGTCGTGGCCGTCCATGAGCGACTTCGACCAGTGCACGGCGCCGAATCCGATGCCGAGCAGCCCGAGGGCGAAGCCGAGGCCCAGGAAGAGGTTGTTGAGGCGCACCGACCCCATGTCGCCCTCGTGGATGGGGAAGACGATGTAGGCGACGACCGCGAACACGCTGCCCGCCATCGAGACGAGGAACAGCCAGAAGATACGCCGCTCGTTCTGGCGCTCCTTGACCGGGTCGGTGTCGGAGACGCGCGGCCGGTACGGCGGGAACCCGGGGTTCTCGACGCGGTCATCCGCGATGACGGCGACGCCCGAGGGCAGCGGCGCGTGCTCGTGCCTCTCGACTGCGGTGCCGGGTTCGGCCCCGTCGGTCCCTGCCATGCGATTCCCTTCCTGTGTTTCCGTGCTCACGCGTCAGTTCGACTTCGCGGTCAGCCAGACGGTGATCGCCACGATCCCGCCGAGAGCGAAGATCCAGACGAAGAGGCCCTCCGACACGGGTCCGAGGTTGCCGAGGTCGAGCCCGCCGGGGGAGGAGTTGTTCTCGAGGTACTTGAGGTAGGTGATGATCGCCGACTTGTCCTCGGGCGTGATGTTGGCGTCGTTGAAGACCGGCATGTTCTGCGGTCCCGTGATCATCGCCTCGTAGATGTGCTTGGCGGAGACGCCCATGAGGCCGGGGGCGAACTTGCCCTGCGTGAGCGCGCCGCCCGCGCCCGCGACGTTGTGGCACATGGCGCAGTTGATGCGGAACAGCTCGGCGCCGACGGCGAGGTCGCCGTCGCCCGCGAGGTACTTCTCGTCGGGGATCGCGGGGCCGGGGCCGAGCGAGGCGACCCAGGTGGCGAGGGCGGCGATCTGCTCCTCGGTGAACTGGACGGGCTTCTGCTCGGCCTGCGGGCCGGAGGCCGCCATCGGCATGCGGCCCGTGCCGACCTGGAAGTCGACGGCTGCGGCGCCCACGCCGATGAGGCTCGGGCCGTCCTCGGTGCCCTGCGCCTGCAGGCCGTGGCAGCTCGCGCAGTTGGCCGCGAAGAGCTTCGCGCCCTCCTCGGTGAGCTTGGCCACCTGCGTCTCGCTCGAGGCATCCGCGGTGGATCCGGCGGTGAACGCGGTGTACGCGCCACCCGTGGCGAGGAGGCCGATCAGCAGGAGCGCACCCGACGCGAGCGGGGAACGCCGTCCGGCGCGGCGGGAACGTGTTGAGGAAGCGGAGGTCGCCATGATCGTGGAGTGGATCCGTTCTGCCGGGCTATCTGAGGACGTAGATGACGAGGAACAGGCCGATCCATACGACATCGACGAAGTGCCAGTAGTAGGAGACGACGATCGCGCTCGTCGCCTCCTTGTGGGTGAACTTCTTGACCGCGAAGGTGCGCCCGATGACGAGCAGGAAGGCGATCAGACCGCCCGTCACGTGGAGGCCGTGGAAGCCCGTCGCGAAGTAGAAGACCGAGCCGTAGGAGTCGGACTGGAAGCCGACGTGCTCGGAGACGAGCATCCCGTACTCGTAGATCTGGCCGACCACGAAGACCGCGCCGAGGGCATAGCTCAGGAAGAACCACTCGACCATGCCCCATTTGGTGAGGGCGAACACCCCGCCCGTGCGGCGCGGCTGCATGCGCTCCGCCGCGAACACGCCGAACTGCGCCGTGAACGAGGACGACACGAGGATCAGGGTGTTGACGAGCGAGAACGGGACGTTGAGCTTGGCGGTCTGGTCGGCCCACAGCTCGGGGGACATCGCGCGGAGCGTGAAGTACACCGCGAAGAGGCCGGCGAAGAACATGACCTCGCTGCCGAGCCAGACGATGGTGCCCACCGCCACGGTGTTCGGTCGGTGGATGACCGGCGTGCTCGGGGCGCTGACGGCGGAGGTAGTGGTCACCCGTCCATTATGGCCGATATCGCTCACGGCGAATTCACCGGGGAGCGCCTGTCGCGTGGATTCCCGCCCGGATCGGGTGCGAATCGAGTCGCTACGATCGTGCCCATGCCCACCGAACTGACCTGGCCGGCCGTGCTCACCGAACTCCTCGCGGGAGGTGACCTCTCGATCGCCGAGGCCGATTGGGCGATGGGTCAGGTGATGTCGGGGGATGCGACGCCCGCGCAGATCGCCGCGTTCCTCATCGCGCTGCGCGCGAAGGGCGAGACGGTGGACGAGATCGTCGGGTTCCGGGATGCCGTGCTCGCGGCCGCGAAGCCGCTCCCGATCGACCCGATGGCGCTCGACATCGTGGGCACCGGGGGCGACCGCTTCGGCACCGTGAACGTCTCCTCGATGTCGTCGATCGTGTGCGCCGCGGCCGGGGTGCCGGTCGCCAAGCACGGGAACAGGGCCGCCAGCTCGGCATCCGGCGCCTCCGACACGCTGTCGGCGCTCGGCGCGGACATCATGATCGAGCCGGAGCGGGTCGCGCAGGTGCTCGCGGAGACCGGGCTGACCTTCGTCTTCGCCTCGCACTTCCACCCCGGCTTCAAGAACGCCGGCCCGGTGCGCGCGGAGCTCGGCATCCCGACGGTCTTCAACTTCCTCGGCCCGCTCTGCAACCCGGCGCGGCCCGAGGCCTCCGCCGTGGGGGTCGCGAACCTCGACAAGGTGCCGCTCATCGTCGGGGTCTTCCAGACCCGTGGGGCCACGGCCCTCGTGTTCCGCGGCGACGACGGGCTAGACGAGCTGTCCACGACGGGCCACAGCCACATCTGGGAGGTGTCGCGCGGCGCCGTCGACGAGCACGACATCGATCCTGCGGACCTCGGCATCCCGCGCGCGTCCATCGACGATCTGCGCGGCGGTGACCCCGCTCACAATGCCGCCGTCGCGCGACGCGTCCTCGCGGGGGAGACGGGGCCGGTGCGCGACATCGTGCTGCTCAACGCCGCCGCGGGCCTCGTCGCCTGGGATCTGGCCCTCGACCCCACGCGGGGCGAGGAGGACATCCGCTCGCGCTTCCGCGACAAGATCGCCGTCGCCGCCTCGGTCATCGACTCGGGCGCCGCGACCGCCAAGCTCGACCAGTGGGTCGCGGCGACGCGCGCCTGAGTTCCGTCAGATCCGCACGACGTCGTCGGGGATCAGCTCGGCGACGGCGCGGTGCCCGGCGAGCCCGAGCGTGAGGTCGGTCTCCGCGACGAGATCCCGCAGCACCTGCCGCGCGCCATCCTCACCCGCGATCGCGAGCCCGTAGACCCAAGCCCGGCCCACGCCGACCGCGGTCGCCCCGAGAGCCAGCGCGCGCACGACGTCCGCACCCCCGCGCACGCCCGAGTCGAGGATCACGGGGACCCGTCCGGCGACCGCCTCCACGACGCCCGGCAGCACGTCGAGCGAGCCGACGGCGCCGTCCACCTGCCGTCCGCCGTGCGTCGACACCATGACGCCGTCGACGCCCGCGTCGACCGCGCGGCGTGCGTCGTCGGGATGCTGGATGCCCTTGAGCACGATCGGCAGGCTCGTGCGCGCCCGCAGGAAGGGGAGGTCCGACCAGGCCAGCGAGGGGCGCGAGAAGACGTCGAGGAAGGTCTCCACGGCCACGCGGGGCTCGCCCGAGCGCAGGTTCTGCCGGAAGCCGCCCGGATGCCGCCGCGTCATCTCGACGAGGGTGCGTACGGCCGCCGGGGTGACACGCGGCCGCTCGCCGCTCGCGGGGCGCGCCATCCGCCGTGCCACGAGCTCGCGGAACACCGGATCGCTCGTGTACTGCGCGATACCCATCCCGCGGATGAAGGGCAGGAAGCCGCGGTCGAGGTCGCGGGGCCGCCAGCCGAGCATCCCCGTGTCGAGCGTCACGACGATCGCCTCCGCGCCGGAGGCCTCGGCGCGGCTCACGAAGCTCTCGACGAGGGCGTCCTCGCTCGACCAGTAGAGCTGGAACCACCACGGTCCCGCCCCGAGCGCCGCGATGCGCTCCATGGGATGCGAGGCCTGGCTCGACACGATGCCCGTGATGCCCAGCGAGCCCGCGGCGCGCGCGATCGCGAGGTCGGCATCCGGGTCGACGAGCTCGAGCACGCCGATGGGCGAGGCGAGCAGCGGCGTCGGGTGCCGTCGGCCGAACAGCTCCACCGAGAGGTCGCGATCGGAGACGTCGCGCAGCATCCGCGGCACGAGCCGCCAGGCGTCGAAGGCGTCGTAGTTCGCCTCCGCGGTCGACTCGCGGCCCGCGGACCCGGCGACGTAGGCCCAGGCGTCCGCGGACATGGCGCCCTCGGCAGCGGCGACGAGCGCGCCCCAGCCGGTCGGGACCGCCGGGCGGGCTCCCGACGCCCCGGCACGGAAGATCTCGGACTGCCGGGCGCGGCCCGGGGCGGGGGAGCGGACCTCGTCGTCCGTCATGGGGGTCTCCTGCGGTTCGGATGCGGTTCGGGGGTCGTCAGGCCTGTCCGTGGGCCGCGCGCGAGCGGCGCGACAGCGAGTCGATGATGACTGCGAGCAGCAGCACGCCGCCCGTGATCATGTAGCGGATCGAGGAGTCGAGGTTGAGGAGGGTGAGCCCGTTCGAGATGGACTGGATGACGGTGATGCCGAGCAGTGCGCTCCACGCCGAGCCGCGCCCGCCGAAGAGGCTCGTGCCGCCGATGACGGCCGCCGCGATGGCGTTGAGGTTCGTGTCGCCCGCGCCGGAGTTGAGGTTGACCGACATGAGGCGCCCCGCCGCGAGCAGGCCGCCGACGACCGCGAACGTCGAGCACAGCACGAAGACGGAGATGTAGACGCGGCCGACCCGGATGCCGGCGCGCCGCGCCGCCTCCACCGAGCCGCCGACCGCGTACACCTCGCGGCCCCACCTCGTGCGCGTGAGCACGACGTCCATGACGATGACGAGCACGATGAAGAAGACGAACATCACCCCGACACCGCGGTTGGTCGCGAGGTAGCTCGCCGCGAGCACGCACAGCACGAGCAGCCCGCCCGCCTTCGCCGCCTGCCAGCCGAGCGGGCTGATCGTCAGCCCCGCGCGCAGCCGGCGCCGCCTGCGCAGCACGGCCGCGGTGAACATCCCGCCCGCCCAGAACGCCGAGAGGAGGTAGGCGACCCACGGCGGCAGGAACCAGCTGGTCGCGAAGAGCACGAGCGGGGAGTCGGCGGGGAGGTTGATCGAGCCGTTGGGGCCGAGCACCTTGAGCTGCAGGCCGAGCACCCCCAGCAGGCCCGCGAGGGTGATGATGAAGCTCGGCACCCCGAAGCGCGTGAACAGCAGGCCGTACAGGAGGCCGATGGCGGCGCCCGCCGCGAGCGCGGCGAGGATCGCCACTACGAGCGGCCAGCCCAGCTGGGTGAGCCCGACGCCGAGGATCGCGGCCGCGAGCCCGCTCACCGATCCGACGGAGAGATCGATCTGGCCGAGCAGCAGCACGAGCACGACGCCGATCGCGATCGTGCCGCCCGCCGCGCACTGCAGGGTCAGGTTCACGAGGTTGTCGGCCGAGAGGAAGCTCGGGTTCATGACCTGGAACGCCGCCCAGATGATGACGAGACCGACCACCACCGGCAGCGACCCCAGGTTGCCGGTGAGCCGCGTGCGCACCTCGTCGACGAGCGCCGCCGCCCGGCTGCGGGCGGACTCCGGATGCATCGCCTCGGTCACGCGACCGGTCCGATCCGCCGGGGGCCCCGGTAGGGCGGATCGGGCAGCGGACGGGCGTGCTCGGTCGCACCCGTGATCGCCGCGATGATGTCCTCGTAGCCCACCTCGGAGGCGAGGAAGTCACCATTGTTGCGGCCGAGGCGCAGCACGATGATGCGGTCGGCCACCGCCTGCACGTCGGCCATGTTGTGGCTGATGAGCACGACGCCGTGGCCGCGCTCGCGCAGGCGCTCGATGAGGTTGAGCACCTCGGCGGTCTGCGCGACGCCGAGGGCCGCCGTCGGCTCGTCGAGGATCACGACGCGCGGGTCGCCGATGAGCGAGCGGGCGATCGCGACCGTCTGCCGCTGTCCGCCGGAGAGCGCCGCGATCGGCACCCGCACCGAGGGGATGCGCGCCGAGAGCTGCCGCAGCAGCTCCCAGGCGTCCTTCTCCATCTCCTCCTCGTCGAGCGCGACGCCCGCGATCTCGCGCCCGAGGAAGAGGTTCGCGACGACGTCGAGGTTGTCGCACAGGGCGAGGTCCTGGAAGACGGTCGCGATGCCGAGCGCGCGGGACGTCGAGGGGTCGGGGATCTGCACCGCCTGTCCCTCGAACTCGATCTCGCCCTCGTCGGCCGGGTGCACCCCGGCGAGGATCTTGACGAGGGTGGACTTGCCCGCCCCGTTGTCGCCGACGATCGCGACCACCTCGCCCGCGAAGATGTCGAGGTGGATGTCGTCGAGCGCCTGCACCTTGCCGAAGCTCTTCGAGATCCCGCGCATCGAGAGCACCGGGACGCGGTCGACCGGACCGGGCGAGGCGAGCGGCGCGAGCGCCTCGACGCTCATGCGACGCCCGCCTCACGGCAGGCGGCCGCGTAGTCGGAGGTGCACAGCTGCTTCACCGTGAAGAACCCGTCCGCGATCACGATCGACCGTATCTCGCCCCGGGTGACCGCGAGCGGCTCGAGCAGGAACGAGGGGATCGCGGCGTCGCCGACGTCGACCTGAACCTTGCCCTCGGGCATGCGGCCGTTCGCCAGATCGACGGCGAGCTCCGCCGCCTGGAACGCCTCGGGCCTGAGCGCCTTGTAGACGGTCATGTACTGGTCGCCGGTGAGGATGCGCTGGAGGCCGGCGAGCTCGGCATCCTGGCCCGTGACGGGCGGCAGCGGCGACACGCCGGCCGCCTTGAGCGAGGCGATCGCCCCGCCGGCCGTCGGATCGTTGGCCGCGTAGACGCCCACGATGCGCGAGCCGAAGCGGGTGATCTGCCCGGAGACCCAGTCCTGCGCCTTCCCCGGATCCCAGCCGGGGGTGTCGAACTCGGCGAGCACCTCGTAGCCGCTCGCGTCGATGACCTCGTGGGCACCCTTCTTGAACTGGGAGGCGTTGTTGTCGGTCGGCGAGCCGTTGACCATGAGGATGCCGCCGTCGCCCGGTGCGACGCCGAGCTCCGAGAGCCGGTCGACGAGCGCCTGGGCCTGCAGACGGCCGACGAGCTCGTTGTCGAAGGAGATGTAGTAGGCCAGGTCGGGGCTCGCGATGAGGCGGTCGTAGGCGATCACCGGCACCCCGCGCGCCTTCGCGAGGCCCACGATCGAGGCGGCGGCGACGCCGTCGAAGGGGTCGAGCACGAGCACCCGCACCCCCTGGGTGAGCATCGACTCCGCCTGCTGCTGCTGCTTCGCGGCGTCGCCGTCGGCGTTCGCGTACAGCACCTCGCATCCGCCGCAGAGCTCCGCGATGCGCTGCTCGAAGTAGGGGCGGTCGGCGCTCTCGTAGCGGGCCGTCACGGAGTCGGGGAGCAGGAGGCCGATCTTCGCGTGGGCGGGGTCGCCCGAGACGCCCGTCGTGACGCCGTTGGTGCAGCCGCCCAGCGTGAGGACGGCGACGAGGGAGGCGATCGCGAGGACGACCGCCCGGGGCGTGCGGGTCATCGCGTCACCCGAGAGCCACGCGGAGGTCGGCGGGGCCGGCGACGGCGGGGAACGCGCTCGAGTGCTCGGCGGCCGTCGACAGCGCGCCGACCAGGGCGGCTCGCGGCCCCAGCTGACCCGCGACGATCTCCGGGGCGGGTGCGAGGCGGGTGGCGAGCGAGCGGTCGACGACCTGCCGGATCGGTCCCAGCAGCAGCTCGCCGGCGCGTGCCAGGTGGCCGCCGATGACCATCCGGGCCGGGTCGAACATGCTCGCCACGTTCGCCGCGGCGACGCCGATGTGGGCGCCCGCGTCGGCGATCGCACGGATGCAGACGTCATCGCCCGCCATGGCGCGCACGATCACGTCGCTCAGCTTGAGGCCCGAGTAGTGCGACTTGAGGCCCTCGACCACGGCGTCGCCGCCCGCGATCGCCTCGAGGCATCCGAGGTTGCCGCAGCGGCACAGCGGGCCGTTCTCGACGATGACCATGTGGCCGAACTCGCCCGCGCTGCCGCTCGCGCCGCGGTAGCCGCGGCCGCCCACGAGGATGCCGGCGCCGATGCCGTCGCTCGCCTCGATGAACATGGCGTCGTCCTGCCCGCGCAGGGCGCCCAGGCGGTGCTCGGCGAGCGCGGAGAGGTTGGAGGAGTTGTCGACGACGACGGGGACGCGCAGGGTGCGCTCGACCGCATCGCCGATCGCGATGCCCTCCCAGCCGCGCAGGATGCCGGGGCGCGCGACCATGCCGCTCGCGGCATCCATCGGCGCGGAGACGGCGACCGCGACCGCGAGCAGCTCGTCGCGCTCGGCGGAGACGTTGTCGAGCATGTCGGCGACGAGCATGCCGACGCGGCGGATCTCGTTGTCGGAGCGGTGGTCGCGGGCGAGCGGCATCTCGTGCTCGGAGACGACGGTGAGGCTCGAGTCGGCGAGCGCGATCCGCAGGTGGCGCTGGGAGAAGTGGATGCCGCACACGAGGCCCGAGGCGTGCGCGAGCGTCACGTACTGGGCGCGGCGGCCCGAGCGCATCGACTTCGAGGTGCTCAGCACGCCCGACTCGGACAGCTCCTTGACGATGTTGGAGACCGTGGCGGGGGAGAGGCCCGTGGCCCCGGCGAGCTCCACCTGGGTGAGCCCGCCGTGCTTCTTGACGGCGTCGACGATGCGGCCGCGATTCGCCTCGCGCAGAGACGTCTGCGACCCGGGGGTGCGCCGCTGGTCCGCCATCCCCACAGGATACCGGCGGATAGCCCGAATCCGTGGGAATCCGCGGGTCCCGTCCGGGGGACGCGCGTCCGGGGCGGCATGCGCGGCGCTCTAGGCTGGACCGGTGACCAAGGTCTTGAGCTCCCTCCCCGTCGGCGAGCGCGTCGGCATCGCGTTCTCCGGCGGCCTCGACACCTCCTGCGCGGTCGCGTGGATGCGCGACAAGGGCGCCATCCCGTGCACCTACACGGCCGACCTCGGCCAGTACGACGAGCCCGACATCGAGGCCGTCCCGGGCCGCGCGCTCGAGTACGGCGCGGAGCTCGCGCGACTCGTCGACGCCAAGACGGCGCTCGTGGAGGAGGGGCTCGTCGCCCTGCAGTGCGGCGCCTTCCACATCCGCTCCGGCGGCAAGACCTACTTCAACACGACGCCGCTCGGCCGCGCCGTGACGGGCACCATGCTCGTGCGCGCCATGAAGGAGGACGGCGTCGAGATCTGGGGCGACGGCTCCACCTACAAGGGCAACGACATCGAGCGCTTCTACCGCTACGGGTTGCTCGCCAACCCGCGCCTGCGCGTCTACAAGCCGTGGCTCGACGTCGACTTCGTCACCGAGCTCGGCGGCCGCACGGAGATGAGCGAGTGGCTCGTCGCGCACGGCTTCCCCTACCGCGACTCGACAGAGAAGGCGTACTCGACCGACGCGAACATCTGGGGCGCCACCCACGAGGCGAAGAACCTCGAGGAGCTCTCGAGCGGTCTCGACATCGTCGATCCGATCATGGGCGTCGCCTCGTGGCGGGACGACGTCGAGGTCGCGACCGAGGAGGTCTCGGTGCGCTTCGAGGCCGGCCGCCCGGTCGCGATCAACGGGGTCGAGTTCTCTGATCCTGTGGCGCTCGTGCTGGAGGCGAACGCGATCGGCGGCCGCCACGGGCTCGGCGCATCCGACCAGATCGAGAACCGCATCATCGAGGCCAAGTCGCGCGGCATCTATGAGGCCCCCGGCATGGCGATGCTGCACATCACCTACGAGCGGCTGCTCAACGCGATCCACAACGAGGACACCGTCGCGAACTACCACGCCGAGGGGCGCCGCCTGGGGCGCCTCATGTACGAGGGGCGCTGGCTCGACCCGCAGTCGCTCATGCTGCGCGAGTCGCTGCAGCGCTGGGTCGGTTCGGCGGTGACGGGCGAGGTGACGCTGCGTCTGCGCCGCGGCGACGACTACACGATCCTCGACACGACGGGGCCGCACCTCAGCTACGCGCCCGAGAAGCTCTCGATGGAGCGGGTGGGCGACGCGGCCTTCGGCCCCGACGACCGCATCGGCCAGCTCACCATGCGCAACCTCGACATCGCCGACTCCCGCTCGCGGCTCGAGCAGTACGCGGCGCAGGGGCTCATCGGCGGGCCGACGGGCGAGCTCGTCGGGCGTCTGGAGACCGGCGCGGCCGAGCAGATCCTGGGTGCCGCGGAGCCGGTGACGGATGCCGAGGAGGCCATCGAGGACGCGATCGACGCCGCATCCGAGGGCGCCGCGTTCGACCTCGGCACCGACTGAGCCGCGCGCCATCCGCCCGTAACATCGGCGGAATAGGCTGGCCTCTTCCGGATGGAAGGGACGCGGCCGTGCGTGAACTGCAACGCGAGATCATCGACGCCCTCGGCGTCGTGTCGCAGATCGAGCCGGCGGGGGAGATCGAGCGCCGGCGCGACTTCCTGGTGGACTATCTCCGCGCCACGGGAGCGCGGGGCCTCGTGCTCGGCATCTCCGGCGGGCAGGACTCCTCGCTGGCGGGGCGGATCGCGCAGCTGGCCGTCGAGCGCATCCGCGAGGAGGGCGGGGAGGCGCGGTTCATCGCGGTCCGGCTGCCCTACCGGGTGCAGGCCGATGAGGCGGACGCGCAGCTCGCGCTCGGCTTCATCGCCCCCGACGAGTCGATCGTCTTCGACATCGCCGACGGGGTCGACGGCATCGACGGGGAGTACGAACGCGAGGCGGGGCATCCGCTCGCCGACTACCACAAGGGCAACGTCAAAGCCCGCGTGAGGATGGTCGCCCAGTATGCGATCGCGGGGGAGCGGGGCGCGCTCGTCGTCGGCACCGACCACGCGGCGGAGGCCGTGACCGGCTTCTTCACGAAGTATGGGGACGGTGGCGCGGACGTCCTCCCGCTCAGCGGCCTCACCAAGCGCCAGGGGCGTGCGCTGCTCGTGCAGCTCGGCGCGCCGGAGCGGCTCTACGAGAAGGCGCCGACCGCCGACCTCCTCGACGGTCGTCCGGGCCAGACCGACGAGGCCGAGCTCGGCATCCGCTACGCGCAGATCGATGACTACCTCGAGGGTCTCGACGTCGACGACGCCGTGGCGGAGGCGCTCGAGGCGCGGTACCTCGCGACGCGGCACAAGCGCACCGTGCCGGTCGGACCCGACGACCGATGGTGGCGCGCCTCCTGACGCGCCACCCGGCTCAGAGCGCGAGCTTCGCGCGCAGGAAGTCGTTGACGAAGACGCCCCGCGGGTCGTGGCGGCGGGCGAGCGCGCGGAAGTCGTCGAGGCGCGGGTAGAGCGGCACGAGCGCCTCGGCATCCGCGTGGAAGCGCTTGCCCCAGTGCGGGCGGGCGCCGAGCGGCAGCAGTCGCTCCTCCAGGCGCGGGAGGAGCGCGTCGACCGCGTCCTGCTCGGGCAGCCAGGTGAAGTGGATGCCGACCGCATCCGTGCCGAACGCGCCCGACAGCCACAGCTCGTCGGCGGCGATCTCGCGGATCTCGGTGACCTGGAGGAGCGGACGGATGTCGTCGGCCAGCACGCGCACCGCACGGATCGCCTCGACCGCGGTGTCGCGGGGGACGAGGTACTCGCTCTGCAGCTCCGCGCCGTTCGACGGGGTGAACTCGAGCTTGAAGTGGGGGAGGCGGTCGAGCCACGCGCCCGGCGCGTCGAGCTGCGGCGTGCAGTGCACGGGGTCCACGCCCGCGATCGGATGCGACTCGACGGGGGAGGGGAGGGCGCCGAGCACCGACTCCGGCGCCGGTGCGTCGCGATCCCCGCGCCGCTTGAGCCAGAGCTGGTCGACCACCTCGGGGTCGGTCCAGGTCGTGAACAGGCTCACGCTGTAGCCGAGCGCGGCCACCTCGTCGAAGCGATCGAGCACCGCGGCGAGGGGGAGGCCGCGGTACACGGTCTGAGCGACCTCGAAGCTCGGCTCGACGTCGAGCTCGAGCCGGGTCGTGAACCCCAGCGCGCCGAGGGCGACGACCGCTCCCGCGAAGTCGGTGTCGCCTCGCCGCAGCGTCACCGGCTCGCCCGTGCCGTCGACGAACTCGATAGCCCGTACGGCGGTTGCGAGTGAACCGTTGCGCACCCCCGAGCCGTGGGTGCCTGTGGCGATCGCTCCGGCGACCGAGATGTGGGGGAGCGAGGCGAGGTTGGCGAGCGCGAGGCCCCGGGCCTCGAGCGCGCGGGCGAGCTCGCCGTAGCGGATGCCGGCCGGCACCGAGACGCTCGCACGGTCGGAGGCGATCGCGACGCCCGCCGGGTCGGCGAATCCCGCCGAGGAGACGAGCGTGCCGGTCGTATCGGCGATGCGGGAGAAGGAGTGCCGGGTGCCGAGCGGACGCAGCGAGCCCGGATCCGCGGAGGTGATGAGCTGCCGCAGTTCGGCGAGCGTGGCCGGTGTCGCGACGCGGGCGGCTCCGAAGGCGACGTTGCCCGCCCAGTTGAGCTCCGTCATCCGTCCTCCGTCGTCGTGCGGCCGCGCGGCGTCCGGCGCGGCACCAGTCACGGTACCGCGGCGGCGCTACCGTACCGACATCAGGAAGGGGGCGTGCCATGGGCTACGCCATCGTGGTGCTCGCGCAGACCGTCGCGTTGCCGCTCGTCTCGGGCGCCGTCCAGCTCGCGGTCGGGGGCGGCGACCCCGTACTCGTGTTCGGCATGTGGTGGGTGTTCTGGGGCGTCGGTACGCGGCTGCTGCTGGCGGGCCTCGCCCAGGTCTCGGGTCGCGGACCCACGGCCGAGATCCTCGGCGCGGTCACCCCGAGCGTCCAGGAGAAGCAGCTCGTCAAGGAACTCGGTACCGCGAACATCGGCATGGGTCTCGCCGGGCTCCTCGCGCTCGTTCCCGGATGGGCCCTGCCGGCGGGTGCGGCGGGTGGTGTGTTCCTGCTGATCGCGGGTCTTCTGCACGTCGCCAAGAAGGGCAAGAACGCCCAGGAGTCGCTCGCGACGTGGACCGATCTCCTGGTGGGCCTCGTGGTCCTCGCGCTGGCCGGCTATGTGCTCGCCGGTGCCCTCACCGCGTAGCGCGGTTCAGGTGGCCGGCAGGCGGAGGGTGATCACGGTTCCCTCTCCCTCCCGCGAACGGAGCTCGACCTCGCCTCCGTGGCGGCGCAGCACCGTGCGAACCAGCGAGAGACCGATGCCCGATCCGCCGACGTCGCGTGCGTTGCGAGCGCGCGCGAGCTCGTCGAACACCGCGTCCGTGTCGTCCGCGGGGATGCCGCGTCCGGCGTCGGCGACCTCGACGACCGCCCAGCCGTCGTCCTCTCGGACGCGCACCTCCACCGGCCCGTCTCCGAACTTGAGCGCGTTCGCGAGCACGTTGTCGACCGCGACCGCCAGCAGGTCGGGATCGGCGTTCAACGGCGGTACCGGCCAGGGGACCCTGGTCACGGTCAGCGTCACCCGCGCTCGCGCATCCGGCAGGGCCGCGAGGCCCTCGATGCTGTCCGCGACCAGATGCTCGAGGTCGACGATCTCGAGGTCCAGGGGACGCGTCTCCAGCTCGGCGAGCTTCCGCAGCTCGCCGACGAGGGTCGCGAGCCGTGTCGCCTGGGCGTCGATGACAGCGAGGGCGCCGCGTGGCCCGGCCTGCGGGTCCGAATCCGCCGCGATCGTCGCGCGGATGGCGGTGACAGGGTTCTTCAGCTCGTGATCCAGGCGCGCGAGGAACCGGCGGTGCGCGGCGCGCTCGAGCTCGCGTCCCTCGGTGACGGCGGCGTCCCGCGCGGATGCGAGCTCCCGTTCGCGGCGCGTGCGGGCGCGGGTGATCACGACGGCCCACAACGCAGCGAGGCTCAGGAGGATGCCGCCAGCGGCGACGAGACCGGGCAGCCCGACGGCGACCTCGAGCTGCGTACGCACCCCCGCCAGCGCGAGCACGAGGGCGGTGACGACGCCGGCAGCCGCGGGCAGCGTGACCCCCGCCCAGACGAGCACCAGGCGTCTCATCCGACGCTCACCGGCCCACGGAAGCGGTAGCCGATGCTCTGCACCGTCTCGATGTAGCGGGGATCGCTGGAGTCGTCGCCGAGCACGCGGCGCAGCTCGGCGATGCGATGGTCGACGGCGCGCGTGCTCGTCGCGAACTCGAAACCCCACAGCGCCGCGAGCAGCCGCTCGCGGGGGAGCACCTCGTCGGGGTGGGTCATGAGGTAGTCCAGCAGGGTGGTCGCCTTCGGCGTGAGGACGAGCTCGCGTCCGTCGAGATGCACCCGCCGCGCGGTGCGATCCAGCACGAGCTCGCCCGCCTGGAGCCGGTCGCTCGCGGCGAGGGGGCGCTGCCCGGGCACGCTGCGGCGTAGCACAGCACGGATGCGGGAGAGCAGCTCCTGCGGATCGAAGGGCTTGCCGAGGTAGTCGTCGGCTCCCTCGTCGAGCGCGGCGCTCCGCTCGTACGGCTCTCCGAGCTGCGTGAGCAGGATGATGGGCACCCAGTCGCCGCCCGCGCGGACGCGTCGCACGAACTCTCTGCCGTCGACATGGGGCATGACGATGTCGCAGACCACGAGGTCGGGGCGCTGCTCCGCGACCGCCGTGAGCGCCTGCCGACCGTCGGACGCGACCCGCACCGCGTATCCGCTTCGCTCGAGGAAGGCGCCGAGGCCGTCGGTGATGGCGGCGTCGTCGTCCACGAGGAGCAACGCGGGGCGGGTCGCGTCGGTCACGGTCTAGAACCCGCGTCCGTTGCCGGCTGCCGCACCCCAGACGAGCCCCGCGATCACGATGACGAGGATCACCAGCCAGGCGAGCATCCCGAGGTAGCCGAGCACGAGCCCGACGATCGCCATCGCGGCGCCGCCGTCGCCGGTCTTCTTGATCTGCGCGAGCGACACGTGGCCGAGCACGACGGGGATGATCGAGAAGCCGAGCAGTCCGAGCACGAGGGCGGCGACGGCCAATCCGTTGGTGCGGCCGCTAGGGGCCGGTGCGGCGGGCACGAACTGGGGTGACGCGGCCGATGCCGCGGGGATCTCCGGCGAGGGGATGGCGCCGGTGACGTCGTCGGTGCTCATCGCAGGTCCTTCCCGATCGTGTTGGAGGTGCCGTCGTCGGCGACCATGGGGGTGGTGCCGGTCCACGTGATGAGGTTGGCGTCCCCGCTGAGGTGAAGACTGCTCACGTCAAGCACGAAGACCGTCGAGGCCGAGCCCGTGACGGTGAGCGTGCCGACGTTGTCGGCGACGACGACCGCGGCATCCGCGCTCACAGTGAGCGTCTCGCAGTCGCCCTCCACGCGGATGATGCCCCCGTGGGTGCCGATGTCGAGCCCGGGGGAGCAGGGCACCGTCTGGTCGGCCCGCGCGATGTACGCGTCGCGGTCACGGGGGGCGTCATCCGCGGGCGGGTCGCCGGCCAGCGAGGGGTCGGAGGCCGAGGGTGCCTCGTCCGACGGGGACGAGGGTGGGGGAGTGCCGGGCTCGGTGAACCGGAGCGTGCAGCCGCTCAGCGCCGTGGCGCCGATGAGCGCGATGCCGGCGAGCGCCGACCAGCGAGGGCGGGGGGATTGGTTCGTGTTCGTCATGTCATCGACGTTAGGTATGCGGTGTCGCGGTGTGATCGCCAGGATGTCGCGATCCTGCGACATCCTCGAGCCTGCCACACCGTGTCAGCGGACGCCGATCTGCCGCGACTGCACGCCGAGCGCTGCCGACCAGTCGCGGATGACCTGACGCTGCGACTCGTCGCAGGTGTACCCGTAGCCGATGTTCACGTCCCAGTACTGGTAGCTGCTCACCCAGACGCGATGGTCGAGTGTCCAGCCGTCGAGGTAGGTGAGGGCGTAGCAGTCGGCCATCGTCTCGACGTCCCCGCCGAAGGCCGCGACCGCGGTCTCGGTCGGTTCGGGGTTGGTGAACTGCAGCACGTGCGCGAACTCGTGGTACGCGAGGCCGGTGCGGATCCAATCCGTCATGTAGGGGAGGGCGTCATCCGGCGCGTCCACGTGCACGACGAGCGGATCGTCGGAGGTGACGCAGGCGAGCACGTCGTCCTCGCAGAGGGTGTCGGCGTCGTCGAGGCGCCAGGTGACGTATCCGTGTCCCAGCTGGTCGAGGGTCGCCTCGTACGCGCTTCCCGAGGAGTTGACGGCAGCCTCGGCGACCGCGGCCTCGCGCTGGGTGACGAGCTGGGCGCGGGCCTCACGGACCGCCGCGATGCTCTTGTCGAGGCCCTCGGGGTTCCAGCGCCGCGCCCAGGCCTGCGAGGCGAGGAGCTGATAGCTGTCCCACGGGATGAGCGAGGCGAGCGGGACGCCCTCGTACTCGCCGACCTCGGCGAGGAGCTCGTTCATCGCGGTGCCGAAGGTGTCCTTGCGGTCGATGAGCTCGCGCTGCTCCTGCAGTTCGCGCTCGTGGTCGAGAATCGTCGCCTTGGCCTGCTCCAGCTGGAGGAAGTACCAGACGGCCGCGCCGACGGCCGCCGCGAGGCCGACGCTCAGGAGCACGACCGCGACGATCCAGCCCCGCGAGCGGCGACGTGTGGGCGGGGCACCCGCGTCCAGCTGAGCTGCGGGGTCCGGGCTCGGCGCGGCCGGGACTGTCGCGTCCGTCGGCGTCGTGGGCGACGGCGGGGTCGTCGGCTCGGCGGCTGTGGGCAGGACGTCGTCGCCGACGGTCGGATCTGACACGGGGAGCGGCCTCTCTCGCGGTGGTGGTCAACGCAGGATATCGAGCGGATGTCGACATCCTGCGAATGCGGGGCCCTTCGGGTCCATCTGACATAACTATGCTTATCAGTGATAGATCCAGTCCACGCGAAAAGGGGCGTGCGTCCGTTGATCCTCTTGGACCCCGGTCGCTTACGACATCAGTACCGACGAGGCGCAGCGGGGTCCGTGACGGGAAGCTCGTAGGGCGCGCGCGCCGGCGCGTCGCCCGCGACATGGTACGGATTCGCCGTCGCGGCGCTCGGCGGCGCCCAGCTCGGATCGGATGCTGACATAACGATGGGCGCTCCTCCGGGAGCGGGCGGCACGCTCGGCGCGAGCTGCACCTGCTGCGGCACGGGCTGGACGGCCGGCTGCGGCGGCGCCGGCTGCGCGACGACCGGCAGAGGCGCCGCCGGGGGCGCCGCGGTCGGCGGAGGCTGCCCCGCGAGCGAGGCCGCGGGGTGCGAGCGGTACAGGGCGGCTGCTGCGGCGGCGGCCGCCGCGGGCTGCGGACTCGGACGCGCGGGCGCGGCGACCGGCGGCTCCGTGCGGCCATACGGGCTCGCCGACGCCGGCGAGATCCCGGACGGCGGAGCGAGCGACGGTACCGGCATGCCCGCCAGCGACGGCTCGGGGCTGGATGCCGCAGGTACGGCCGCAGGCGGGCTTGCGACCGGCAGCGACCCCGTGGACGAGATCGACACGATAGGCCGCCCCTCGGCGTCCAGGGGCCCCGGGCTCGGGCTCGGTTGAGCCTGCGGCGCGGCGGGCCGCGAAGACGCCACTGCCCGCTCCCCCGCGCGATCCCGGAGATTCCTCGACGACGCGCCCTCGCCGCGGCTCCGTCGCCTCTCGTGGGCCGTGAGCGCGCTCAGCACGGCCGAGCGCACGACGAGCCACAGCACGAGGAATCCGACCACGACCAGTCCCGCCGCGACGCCGAGCGACGTCAGGGTGTCGGGTGCGAGCTCGGGCAGCTCCATGGGTTACAGAGTGCCCCTCGACAGCTCGGTCCACCATCCCCGGTTCGGGGTACGAATCCGGCGAGCCTCAGGCGCCGCAGGACGGCAGCTCGCGCCGGATCAGCTCGATGAGCTCGGGCGGCTCGAACCGGGGGCGCTCGGCGAGCAGCTCCGCGAGGCTCCACCAGCGGTGCTCGAGCACGTCGACCCGCTCCTCGTCCGTCCAGCCGTCGGGCGACGGCTCGAACGCATCCGTCACGTGCACGTAGAACTCGGCGTGGCCGGTGTCGTGATCCGCGGAGTCCCACTCCACGTCGTAGTCGTGCGCCCACACCGGCCCGCGCAGCGCGTCGACGGCGAGCCCGGTCTCCTCGAGCAGCTCGCGGCGCGCGCCTTCCTCGAAGCTCTCGCCGGGGTCGACTCCCCCGCCGGGCGTCAGCCAGCGGGCGACGCCCGACGAGTCCGGTGCCGTCGTGAGGAACAGCAGCACGCGGTCGTCGCGGTCGAAGAGCAGCACCCGCGACACCAGCCGGTGCCGGCGGGCGCTCACCACGTGATCCGCCTCAGCTGCCCGAGACGAAGTCGCTCACGTCGCCCACGTAGCGCGTGTGGTCGGCGGGCACGTCCTCGACGGCGGCACGCGCGACCTCCGCCGCGAACTCGGCGACGTTGTAGAGCTTGCCCGCCGCCTCGCGCCGCGTGGCGATCGCGCCCGGGTTGACGCGCTCGAGGAGGGTCGCGGTGATGGTGCCCTCGATCATGTCGCCCGACACGACGACGAACGCCACGCCCGCCGCGTCGAGCTCCGGGATGCGGGCGCGCAGCGCGTCCTCGCCGGCACGCTTGCTCCGCGCGACGGCCTCGTACTCGGGCATCGTGGGCACGGTCTCGATGAAGTGGGCTTGGTGGCTCGTGACGAACACGACACGCGAGCCCGCCCCGAGCAGCGGGAGGGCCGCATCGAGCACGTTGACCTGCGCGTCGCGGTTGAGGCGCATGGCGTAGTCCTCGCCGAGCCCCGACTCCATGCCGCCCGACGCGTTCAGCACGAGCAGGTCGAGCCCGCCCCACTGCTCGCGCACCTCGGCGAACATCGTCGCGACGGATGCCGGATCGGTCAGGTCCGCCCCGACCGCGATGGCCTCTCCCCCGCGCTCCTCGATGCCGGCGACGACCTTGAGGGCGCGCGCCTCCTTGTTGCGGTAGTTGATGACGACCTTCGCGCCCGCGGCCGCCAGATAGGCCGCGGTGTCGGCGCCGATGCCGCGCGAGGAGCCGGTGATGAGCGCGCGGACACCGCGCAGCGAGTCGGGGGGGAGCACGTCGTTCACGATCCCCCACCCTAGCGACCGTCGGCATCCGCCCAGGCATCCGAACGCCGGAGTCCCGCCGGTGATAGTTTCGAGCAACGACGTCGAAGGGATGCCGCCGTGGAACCCGATGTGATCTCCAGCTGGGCCTGGGTCGTCTGGCTGGGCCTCATCCTCGTGTTCATCATCATCGAGGTGAACACTCTCGAGTTCACCTTCCTGATGCTGGCGCTCGGATCCGTCGGCGGACTCGTCACGGGGCTCGTGGGCGGGCCCTGGTGGGTGCAGCTCGTCGTCGCCGCCGTCCTGGCGCTCGTGCTCGTGCTCTTCGTCAGACCCCCGCTCCTGCACGCCCTGCGGCGCGGGGCCGATCCGGCGCGCAGCAACGTCGACGCGCTCCTGGGACTCGGCGGCACCGTCACCGTCGACTTCCGCTTCGGCCCCGGCCAGGTCAAGCTCGCCAACGGCGACGTCTGGACGGCGCGCGTCGCCGACGGCATCGCCCCCGCGGGGCTCGACGAGGGCGCCCGCATCGTGGTGACCGCGATCGAGGGTGCGACGGCCGTCATCGTGCCCGCAACCGACCCGACCCCCGAGGAGGCCGCCCCGTGAACGACGAGAACATCGTCCCCACCGTCGTGACGTTCGTCATCGTCGCGATCATCGTCATCTTCGTGCTGACGATCCTGTTCAAGTCGATCCGGATCATCCCGCAGGCGTACGCGGGGATCGTCGAGCGCCTCGGCCGTTACCATAAGACCCTCAACCCGGGCCTCAACATCCTGGTGCCGCTCATCGACCGCCTGCGCCCCCTCGTGGACATGCGCGAGCAGGTCGTGTCGTTCCCGCCGCAGCCCGTCATCACCGAGGACAACCTCGTGGTGTCGATCGACACGGTCGTCTACTTCCAGGTGACGGATGCGCGCGCCGCGACCTACGAGATCGCCAACTACCTGGGCGCCGTCGAGCAGCTCACGACGACGACCCTCCGCAACGTCGTCGGCGGGCTCAACCTCGAGGAGGCGCTCACCTCCCGCGACAACATCAACGGCCAGCTGCGCGTCGTGCTCGACGAGGCGACCGGCAAGTGGGGCATCCGCGTGAGCCGCGTCGAGCTCAAGGCGATCGACCCGCCCGTGTCGATCCAGGACTCGATGGAGAAGCAGATGCGCGCGGAGCGCGACCGGCGTGCCGCCATCCTGACCGCGGAGGGCACCAAGCAGGCCGCGATCCTGGGCGCCGAGGGCCAGCGCCAGGCGGCGATCCTGCAGGCGGAGGGCGACGCGAAGGCGGCGGTGCTGCGCGCTCAGGGTGAGGCCGAGGCGATCCAGACGGTGTTCCACGCGATCCATGCGGGCGACCCCGACTCGAAGCTGCTGGCGTACCAGTACCTGCAGACGCTTCCGAAGCTCGCCGAGGGCGAGTCGAACAAGCTCTGGATCATCCCGAGCGAGCTCACCGAGGCGCTCAAGGGCATCGGTGAGGGCTTCTTCGCGCCACGGCACTCCGCGGCGCCGGGCACGGATGCCGCGCCGCGCGCGTAGGGACGAGCCGACGGGATACCTCTCCCCCGCTCCCCCGCGTGTGCTCGCGCACCGGGGGCTCGCACTCGATGCCCCCGAGAACACCCTTCTCGCGTTCCTGCACGCCGTGAACGTGGGCGCCACGCACATCGAGACGGACGTGCACGGCTCAGCCGACGGAATCGCGATGGTCAGTCACGATCCCGATCTTCGGCGCCTGATCGGACGCGATGTGAAGGTATCTCAGCTGACCGCCGCCGAGTTGCGTCGAGTGCCGCTCGGCACCGGGCAGGGGTACTGCTCGCTCGCCGACGCCCTCGACGCCTTCCCCGAGACGCGGTTCAACATCGACGTCAAGTCGGCGGATGCGGTGGCAGGCACGATCAAGGCGGTGCGGGACGCCCGCGCGACCGATCGCGTGCTCATCGGCTCGTTCTCGACCGGGCGCCGCCTCGCGGTCGTCGGCGAGCTGCCGGGCGTCGCGACGTCGATCTCGGCGGGTGGCGCCCTGCCCGCCGCCCACGCCGCCCGCGTGGGTGCCATGCGCCTGCTGCGGCGCGTCCTGGCGGACGTGGACGCCGTGCAGCTCCCCGTGAAGGTCGCGGGGGCCTCCATCGTCACGGAGCGCGCGATCCGCAGCTTCCACGAGGCCGGTGTCGAGGTGCACATCTGGACGATCGACGACCCCGCCGACATGGTGCGGCTGCTCGATGCGGGCGTCGACGGGATCGTCACGGATCGCGCGGACCTCGCGGTGCCGCTCGTGGCGGAGCGCCACGGAACCCGCTGACCCTCCCGCGCGGCGCGCTCGTCCCCCATCCGCTGCCAATGCGGGCCGAGGTGGCTGGGAATGCTCTGTAAACGGGCGTGCGCGGGGATGGGATCCGCCACCGTAGACGTTGTACTCGGGTGACGAGCGGCCCCACCGGATCGCCTCGCCCGTGCGCGTCACGACGCGCACACACCGACACGGCGCACAGAGGAGGCCACACGATGGCGGATCGCAGCTTGCGCGGGATGCGACTCGGAGCTCAGAGCATGCAGAGCGAAGAGGGAGTCGAGTTCTCGCCCCGGAAGAAGGCCGTGTACCGCACGGACGACGGAACGACCTTCGACGTCGTCTTCGCCGCTGAGGCGGAGGTGCCGGAGACCTGGGAGTCGCCGCGCACCGGACAGGAGGGCCGCCTCATCGGTGAGGACGGCGAGCTCGTCGAGAGCGAGACCGCCGAGGCCAAGGCGCCCCGCACCCACTGGGACATGCTGCTCGAGCGTCGCACCCGCGCGGAGCTCGAGGAGCTCCTGCAGGAGCGTCTCGCCTACCTGCGCGCACGTCGCGGCGAGGCCGCGAAGAGCAGCAAGAGCGCCTGACGCGGCCGCGGGTGGTCGCTGCGCTAGCCGACCCGTCGTGAGCGTCGGCCTCCGCCGAGGCCCGCTCCGATGAGGGCGCCGAGCGCGAACGCCGCGACGCCCCACTCGACCCCCCGGCCGATCACGACCGCGGGGGTCGTCGTCGTGCTGAGGGGGACGTCGACGACCATCGCCCCGGCGGTGTAGCGCGGGAGCTCGTCGACGATCGTGCCGTCGGGCAGGATCACGGCGCTCGTGCCGACCGTCGAGATGTTGACGACCGAGCGCCCGAGCTCGATGGCCCGGATGCGGGCGATCGCGAGTTGCTGGACGCTCTCGTCGGTCTGCCCGAAGTCGGCGTTGTTGGTCTGGGCGAGCACGAGCTGCGCCCCCTCCTCGACCCCCTCGCGCATGAGCGCGTCGTCGACGATGTCGAAGCAGATCGCGAAGCCCGCGAGCACGCTGCGGCCGTGCGAGCCGACGTCCATGACCGCATCCGTCGTGCCCGGCGTGTACTCGCGCTGGATGAGGTCGATGAGCTCCGGTGCGAACTGCCGCCACACCGCTCGGTCGGGGACGTACTCGCCGAAGGGCACCGGATGCCGCTTGTCGTAGTGGTCGACCGCCCCCTCCCCCGCGCGCCACAGCAGCGAGGTGTTGAAGTACTCGTCGCCGCGCTTCGTGACCGACCAGCCGACGAGCGGTGCGTCCGCGGCCGTTGCGACCGAGTCGAAGACGTCCGCGGCCCACGGCACGCGCAGGGGGTCGAGGTCGCTCGCGCCCTCGGGCCAGACGACGACGTCGACGTCCTCGGCGTAGACCGGTTCGGTGGCCTCGTACTGGTCGAGGATGTTGTCCTCCGCGTTCTCGGCGTGGTGGAAGTAGCCCGTCTTGCCGTTGCCCTGGACCGCCGCCACCCGCAGGGATCCGGCGGTGTGCACGGGGAACGCGGGGACGGCGACGAGGATCGCCGCGAGGGCTGTCACGAGCATGACGCGCAGCACGGGCGCCGCGCCCGCCTCGCGCGCCGCGGCGACGGCGACCGCGACGAGGAAGACCATGAGGAAGCCGACGCCGCCGATGCCGAGCCAGGCGAAGAGCGGCGCGAGCGGGCTGTCCGACTGCGACTGCGCGATCCGGCCCCAGGCGAAGCCGCCGTAGGGCCAGACGCTCGCGATCGCCTCCCGTGCGATCCACAGTCCGGCGATCACGGCGGGGACGAACAGCAGGCGGCCGACGGGTCCGCGCACGGCCCGCGGCACGACGCGGGTCGCGATCGAGATGAGCATGGTGCCGAGGCCGCACCACAGGGCCATGAAGAGGCTGAGCGCGAACCATGGGACGGCGCGCACGATCCACGGCTCGTCCGGGCCGAGGAACTCCGTCATCCAGGGGATGTGCGGCAGGTAGAAGCTCAGCCCGAACAGGAACCCGACGAGGAAGCCGGATGCGGCACGGCGTCCCTGCGCGGCGACCAGCACCATCGCGACGCCGACGAAGGCGAGCGGCCACCAGCCGAGGTCGGGGAAGGCCGCGTCCGTGATCGGCCCCGCCGCCGCGGCGAGCAGCACGGCGCCCCACAGCGGCACGAAGGGCCGGGTGCGGTCGGGTGCTGCGGGCACGGCGTCGGACATCGGATGCTCAGCCTAGGGCGCGGACGCTGGGGATCAGCCGACGCTCGAGTAGGCGACGATGCCGCGTCGCACGGAGTCGATGGCGGTGCGCGCGGTGCGCCCGAGCGGTCCGTCGGCGACGAGCGACAGCTGGTCGAGGAGGTCGATGACCTGCTTCATCCAGCGCACGAAGTCGCCTGCGGCGAGGTCGGTGTCGCGCAGCACCTGGTCGAGGCGCCCGCCCTGGGCCCAGCGGTGGGTGGCGGTCGCGAGCGCGGCGGAGAGCGGGCCGGTCTCGGGGAGGCGGCGCTCCTCTTCGAGCGTGCTGAGCATCGACCAACGCTGCTCGGTGGCCTCGAAGAGCTCGCGGAACCGACCGCGCGGGAAGTCGCGGACGATGCCGGCGTCCTCGCGTCGCGGCTCGTAGACGAGCGCGCTCGCGAGGGCGGCGAGCGTCGGCGCATCCGCACCCTCCCACGCTCCCGACCGCAGGCACTCGGCCACGAGCAGGTCCCGCTCGCCGTAGATGCGGCGCAGCTGCCTGCCGGGAGCCGCGACGCCGAGCCGTCCGTGCTCGTCGCGCTCGAGGTAGCCGAGGTCGAGCAGCAGTTCCGTGATGCGATCGAAGACCTGCGCGACGGCGCCTGTGCGCCCGCGCACCTGGCTGGCCAGGCGCTCCGTGTCGCGCTTCAGCCGGAACCAGCGCTCCGCCCAGCGGGCGTGCGCCTCGCGGTCGTTGCAGGCGTGGCAGGGGTGCTGCTTCATCCGCCGTCGCAGCTGCTCGATCTGCCGCTGGCGCCGCTCCCGCTCACCGCGTGAGCCCTCGTGGGCGCGCGACTGCTTGCGCTCGAGGTCGCTCAGCTCGCGACGGATGCCGGCGTACTCGCCGAAGTCACCCAGGTGGCAGCGCATCGCCTCCGCGTAGCCGGCGAGCGACTTCTCCTGCTCGCGGATCTTGCGGGCCAGGTCGACGACGGCGCGGTCCGCCTGGAACTGGGCGAAGGAGCTCTCCAGGATCTCGCGCGTGCGCTCCCGGCCGAACTGCTCGATGAGGTTGACGGCCATGTTGTAGGTGGGCCGGAAGCTCGAGTTGAGGGGGTAGCTGCGGCGGGAGGCGAGCTGCGCCACGGCCTGCGGGTCGAGCCCGGCGCCCCACTGGATGACCGAGTGCCCCTCGACGTCGATGCCGCGGCGTCCGGCGCGGCCGGTGAGCTGTGTGTACTCCCCTGGCGTGATCGGCACCCGCGTCTCGCCGTTGAACTTCTCGAGCTTCTCGAGCACGACGGTCCGCGCGGGCATGTTGATGCCGAGGGCGAGGGTCTCGGTCGCGAAGACCGCCTTCAGGAGCTTGCGCTGGAAGAGCTCCTCGACGACCTCCTTGAAGGTCGGGATGAGCCCCGCGTGGTGGGCCGCGATGCCGCGCTCGAGCCCCTCGAGCCACGAGAAGTAGCCCAGGACGCCGAGGTCCTCGTCGCGGAGGCCCGCGCAGCGCTCCTCCACGCGGTGGCGGATCTCGTCCCGCTCCCAGCGCTCGGTGAGGCGCACATCCGAGCGCAGTACCTGCTCGACCGCCTGGTCGCATCCGTTGCGGCTGAACACGAAGAAGATGGCCGGCAGCAGGTGGCGGTCCTCGAGCAGACGCACCACCTCCGGGCGCGAGATGCGGTCGCGGAGCACCTCGCCCTTGCGCTGGTGACGGCCCGGATGCGGCCCGCGGTAGGTGCCCGCCCCGCGCCCGCCGGCGATCGCGAGGCGCGCGAGCTCGGGATTGACGCGCGGCGGGGCGTCGGGCGACTGCGCGCCGTCGAAGAGGTCGGCGAGCTTGCCGCGCACCAGCACGTGCTGCTCGAGCGGCACGGGGCGCCGCTCCGAGACGATCACGTCGGTGTCGCCGCGCACCGCCTGCAGCCAGTCGCCGAACTCCTCGGCGTTCGACACCGTGGCGGAGAGCGACACCATCCGCACCTCGCGCGGGAGGTGGATGATGACCTCCTCCCACACGGCCCCGCGGAAGCGGTCGGCGAGGTAGTGCACCTCGTCCATGACGACGTAGGCGAGGTCGGTGAGCAGCGGCGAGTCCGCGTAGAGCATGTTGCGCAGCACCTCGGTCGTCATGACGACGATGCGGGCACCCGAGTTGATGTTGGTGTCGCCCGTCAGCAGGCCGACGTTCGCCGCGCCGTGCTCGGATGCGAGCTCCGCGTACTTCTGGTTGCTGAGGGCCTTCATCGGCGTCGTGTAGAACGCCTTGGCGGAGCGCTCGGCGAGGGCGAGGTGCACCGCGAACTCGGCCACGATCGTCTTGCCCGCGCCCGTCGGCGCGGCCACGAGCACGCTCCGCCCCTCCTCGAGGGAACGGCACGCCTCCACCTGGAAGTCGTCGAGCTCCACGGGGAGGCGGGCGCGGAAAACCTCGAGCTCGGGCGTGCGCGCGCGTGCCCGGAACGCCGCATAGCGCTCCGCGGGCGAGAGCTCGGCCCCGTCGGATGCGTTCATGCGCCGCTCAGGCCGGCGTCCGCCTCGAAGGCGGCCTGCCGTCGCGCCGCCAGCCGGTCGTGCCAGAGCGCGACCCCGACGGCCCCGAAGTAGAGCACCACCATGGGGAGGGCGAGCAGCAGCATCGAGATCGGGTCGGCGGCGGGCGTCGCCATCGCGGTGAACACCACGATGATGAGCACCGCCCAGCGCCAGCCGCGCAGGATCGTCGAGCCCATGAGCACGCCCGCGAAGTTCAGCAGCACGAGGAACACCGGCATGACGAACGCGATGCCCGTCGCGAGCAGCAGCTTGAGGATGAAGTCGACGTACGTCTTCGTGTCGTAGAGCTGCGAGGCGCCCGGCGGCACGAAGGTGAACATGAACTCGATGATGCGCGGCAGCACCACCCACCCCGCGGCGCATCCGAGCAGGAACAGCGGCACGGCCGAGAAGAAGAAGCCGAAGACGTACCTCCGCTCCCGGCGGGTGAGCCCGGGCACGAAGAACGCGAAGATCTGATACAGCCAGACGGGGCTCGACACGATGATGCCCACCACGAGCGACACCTGGAACTGGATGTCGAGCGCACCCGTGAGGCTCGAGAAGTTGAGCGTGATCTTCTCCGGGTCGAGGCCCAGCTGATCGGCGATGTGGAAGACGGGCCCCGAGATGGCCGCCCAGGTGCCACGGCCGGCCAGCGCCTCGGAGGCGCCCGGGACGACCGGGTCGATCAGGTCGCCGAACCAGCTGAGGTCGTAGACCATCCAGCCGAGCACGAGCCCGACGAGGATCGCCACCCCGGCGCGGGTGAGCCGCTTGCGCAGCTCGATGAGGTGCTCCGCGAGCGACATCCGCCGCTCGGGGTTGCTCTTGCGCGGATTCGCTCGGGCCGTGCCGCCGGCCACGCGCCTACGACTTGTCGTTCGGCGAGGCGTCCGTCGCCTTGGGGGCCTCGCCGGCCTCCGCGTTCGTGGTGCCCGACGAGGTCTCGTCGGACTTGACCTCGTTGCGGAAGATCTTGATCGACTGGCCGAGGCTCTTCGACAGGGCCGGGAGGCGCGTCGCACCGAACAGCACGAGGACGACGAGCAGGATGATCACCCAGGTCCACGGCTGGTTCCAGAAGAGCGGGTGGATGAACATGAGCACGTCCTCGTCGTCGGATGCGGTTGCGCCCAGTCTACGCGTAGCGGCTGAGCCCCGCCGCAGCCCACTCCGCGACGGCCCGCCTGGCCTGGTCGGGGGCGACGACCCGGACGGTGCCCGGCATCCCCGCGATGAGCCGCTTGAGGCCGTGGTAGTGCGAGACGCGCAACGTCGTGCGGATGCGGTCGCCCACCTCGGTCGTGAGGGCGCCGTCCGGGATGTAGTCGGCGAGCAGCCCGACCACCTCCGGCGTGGCCTCGATCGTCACCTCGAGATCCTCAGCGGACGGCTCGAAGAGCGTGTCGGGCAGGCGGACCTCGGAGGCGTCGTGCTCGATCGGGAGCTCCGTGACGACCATGTCGCTCATCCGGTCGAAGCGGAAGGTGCGCAGCGCCCGGCGCAGGTGGCACCAGCCGCGCAGGTACCAGTCGGAGTCGATCGACTCGACCCGAAGCGGATCCACGTCGCGCTCCTCCCGCTCGCCGCGCGAGTTGAGGTACGCGAACCGCACGCGCCTGCCCTCGGCGACCGCGCGCTGCACGAGACCCAGCACCTCGCTGTCGGGCCCGCCCGCCACCGCGAGCTGGCTGGGCGTGCCCGAGGCCCCGCGCGAGAGCTTCTCGACGAGCCCGCGGATGGCGGCGCGGTCGGCGTTCTCGGGGAGCGACTGCAGGTACTGCAGGCCCGCGATCAGGGCCGCGGCCTCGCGCGCGGACAGCCGCGGCGCCTCGTCGATCGCGACGTGCTGGGTGATCGCGATCTCGTCGTCCTGCTCGAAGGCGTCCCAGTCGATGTCGAAGAGGTCCTCGTGCTGGTAGGTCGCCGTCGAGCCGGGCACGCCGCTCATCGCGACGAGCGAGACCGAGGCGCGGATGTCGTCCTCGCTCACCCCGAAGTGCGCGGCCGCCTCCTGCACGCTCACCCGGTCGTGCTCGAGCAGCCACGGCACGAGGGCGAGCAGGAAGGCGAGCTTGTCGCGCGAGCCGGGCGGCGGGACCGAGCGCGCGGGGGTGCGATGCCGCTTGTCAGCCATGGTCGGCCACCGTCCTCTCGAGTCGCTCGATCACGGCGGCGCGCAGCGCCGGAGGCTCGACGACGAGCACCTCGGGGCCGAAGCCGGCGAGCTCGTCGGCGAGGATCGCGAGGTCCACGAAGTGGACCCGCAGGATGCCGGGGGCGATCTCCTCGGTGCCGCGGCGGTGCGCGAGACGCAGCGCCGCATCCGAGCCCGCCCGCACCTCGATGTCGGCGATCCCCCGCTGCCAGACCTTTTCGAGCTCGGCGAGCGAACGGGCGGTGTGGTCGCCCGGGCGCTCGGGTGCGGCCTTGCCTGGGGTCACCTTGCCGACGATCCGCCGCAGCAGGAAGGTCTTGCGCTCCCCCGTCGCGACCTCCTCGGCGGAGAGGTGCCAGCGCCCGTCGTACTGCACGAGCGCGAGCGGGATCACCTCGCGCGTGCGGGCGCGGGCCTCGCCCGGCTTCAGGTAGTCGAAGCGCACGAGCTGACGGCGGTCGATCACCTGGGTCAGGGGCTCGAACGCCGCGTCGCGCAGCCGCAGCCGCGGGGCGTAGCCGAGCACGGGCTCGTCCGCCGAGATGCCGAGGGCGCGCAGCTTCACGAGCGCGCGCCGCGACTCGGCGTTGAGGGAGCCCTCGCGCCAGGCCATCGCGGCGAGCCCGAGCAGGGCCACCTCGTCCGAGTCGAAGCGGATGTCGTCGGGCAGCTCGTAGGCGCCCTTCGGGATGCGGTAGCGCAGGTTGTGGTTGTCGCCCGGCTCGCCGAGCGGCTCGATCGTCTCGAGGGGTACCCCGAGCTCTCGGATGTCGTCCTTGTCGCGCTCGAACTGCCGCTCGAGGTTCGCGTTGTCGCCACCCGGCACGTAGCGCTGCGCATAGCCGCGCACGCTCGACAGGATCTCGGTCTTGGTGAGCCCCGACTCGGTCGCGAGCAGCGCGAGGACGAGGCTGAACAGCCGATCCTCGACGGGAACCGGGGCGGGGGCGGGGTTCGCGCTCGTGATGGGTCTTACTTCGTCGCGGGGAAGGTCTGGATGCCGAGCACGTCGATGACGTAGACCGTCGCCTCGGTGGAGTCGCCCTTCGGCGCGATGACCGTGATCACCTGCGAGCCGACGGGCGTGCCGACGAGCGCGTCGAGCAGCACGGCCGGAACCGCCTGGTCGCCCTCGTCGGTGAGCACGAGCGTGCTGGGCGTGCCGCCCACATCCCACGTGGACGACTTCTGGCTGATGGTGGCGTCGTCACCGGTCGGCCAGCTCCAACTCGCCACCTGGAGCACCGCGAGGTCGCCCTTCGCGAGCCGGGCACCCGAGCCGAGCTTGATCGTCGCCGTGCGGTCCTTGGAGGGCACCTTGATGCCGGAGGGCACCGTGATGCCCACCGTGCCGTCGGGGGCGGTCACGACGACCGGCATGCCGTCCTGCGGGAGCTGGTTCAGGCCGTCCGCCTTGCCGGGGAAGACCTCCTGCACGTCGATGACGACCACGATCGTGTGGTCGTCGTCGCTGATGCCGACGCTCGAGAGGTCGAGCCCCGAGTCGAGAGCGGTGGTGGTGAGCGCGATGCGCTGACCGGGCTGGGCGCAGACGAGCGAGGTCGCGAGCGAGCCGACCTCCTTCTGCTGTGCAGAGGTCTTGAGGCCGGCGCGGAACCGCACGCCCTGGGTGCCGTCGAACTTCGTCTCGAGCAGCTGGGTGCCGGTCGCGCCGTCGTAGATCGCCGCGTCGAAGTCGACCGTCATGCCCTTCCGCGCGACGAGGCCCTTCCCCTCCTCGAGCACGCTGCGCTGGGGCTGGGGCGACACGAGGGGCGCCGGCACCTCGACCTTCGGGGCCGACCCGACCTCGCCCGTGGCGGTGACGAGCGACGACGCGTTGCCGGAGGCCAGAGCCGGAGTGCACGCCGTCACGTCGTCGGGCGAGGCGGCGCATCCGACGAGCGCGGCGGAGAGCACCGTCACGAGGGCGACGGAGCTGACGAGCGCGGAGGTACGGCGCACGATGCCTACTTTCCTGACAGGCGGCGAAGGGGATGCACGAGGCGAGACGAGTCTACTGTTCCGTCGCGGCCGGTCCCGACGTCTCGGCGTCGGTGCGGCGCGCGGTGCGGTCGGCGAGCTGCTGGGCGTCGCGCACGACGCGGCGGATGCGCCTGTCGGTCTTGTCGCGCACGCCGAGCGCCCCGGGGGTCCAGAGCTCGACGTCCTCGTCGTCGTAGTCCGACTTGGAGGCGCGGCGCGCGGGCTTCGGCAGCACGGCGCCCGGCGCGAGCCGGCGCGCGGAGATGAGGAAGGCCGTGTGGGCGACCATGCGGTGGTCGGGCCGCACCGCGAGCCCCTCGACGTGCCAGCCGCGCACGAGCGTCTCGGTCGAGCTGGGCTCGGTGTAGAGGCCCGTCGCCCGGATGGCCTCCGCGACCCGCGAGAGCTGGGTGGCGGTCGCGACGTAGCAGATGAGCACCCCGCCGGGCGCGAGCGCGTCCGAGACGGCGTCGAGGCACTCCCACGGGGCGAGCATGTCGAGCACGACGCGGTCCGCGGTGCCGGGCTGCACGGCATCCGGGAGCGCGTCGGCGAGGTCGCCGATACCGATCGACCAGTTCGCGGGGCTCTCCCCCAGGAACGCCGTCACGTTGGCACGTGCGACCTCGGCGAACTCCTCGCGGCGCTCGAAGGAGTGCAGGCGCCCGTGCGCGCCGATCGCGCGCAGCAGCCAGAGGGACAGGGCGCCCGAGCCGACGCCCGCCTCGACGACCGTGGCACCCGGGAAGATGTCGGCGATCGCGAGGATCTGGGCGGCGTCCTTGGGGTAGACGATCGCGGCGCCGCGCGGCATCGACATGACGAAGTCGGAGAGCAGCGGTCGCAGCGCCAGGTAGGAGTCGCCGTTGGAGGCCTCGACGACGGAGCCGTCCGGCAGCCCGATGAGGGCGTCGTGGGAGAGCATCCCGCGATGCGTGTGGAACTGCCTGCCCGGCTCGAGCGTGATCGTGTGCAGGCGGTTCTTGGGGCCGGTCAGCTGCACGCGGTCGCCGGCCGCGAAGACGCTCACCGTGCGACCTCCTCGCCCCGGCGTGCCGCGTGCTCGGCGAGGAGCTCGTCGACCCCGACCCCCGCCAGGCCGTCGGACAGCAGGGCGTATGCGGGGCTCGCCGGCAGCGGCACGTGGAATGGCACCGCGAAGGTCGTTGCGCCCGACGACACGGCGGAGGCGACGCCGGGCTCCGAGTCCTCGACGGCGACGCACTCCGCGATGGGGACGCCCAGCAGCTCCGCCGCGCGCAGATAGGCGTCCGGATAGGGCTTGGGCCGCTCCACCTCGTCGCCCGCGACGACGACATCGAACGCCGGCCCCCCGAGCTCGTGCTCCAGCGCGGCGACGACGGTGTCCGCCATCCGCCGGATCGACATCGTCACGAGGGCGGTCGGGATTCCTGCGGCGCGCACCTCGGCAAGCAGCTCGCACGCCCCGGGCCTCCACGGCACGTGGTCGGCGATCTGGGTGAGCACGCGGTCGGTCAGCAGGTCGATGATCTGCTGGGGCTCGAGGCCGACCCCGCGCGACTGGAAGACGAGCGCCGAGCTCCACAGCCCCTGGCCAACGAGCTGCAGGGCGTCCTCGTGCGTCCAGGTGCCGCCCCACTCGGCGATGAGCTCGTGCTCGGCCACCATCCAGTAGGGCTCGGTGTCGACGAGCGTGCCGTCCATATCCCAGAGGACGGCGGCCACGGATGCGGGGTGGGGGGTGCTCACGACCGGCAAGTCTACGGGCGCGGGCCTATCCTGAGACGGACGCCCGGCAGGGGCGGAGAGGCGGAGCGGTGCAGGCAGAGGACGACTGGGGTCAGGGCGGATCGACGCTCGTCGTGGCCTTCGAGGGCTGGAACGACGCGGGTGAGGCGGCGTCGACCGCCGTGCGCGGCCTCCGCGACCAGCTCGGCCTCGTCCCACTCGTCGAGGTGGAGCCCGAGGACTACTTCGACTACCAGTTCAACCGGCCGGTGAGCACCTTCGACGAGAAGGGCGAGCGGGTTCTCACCTGGCCCAGCGTCATCCTGTCGGGGCCCGTCGACGGCACACCGGGCATCCACGTGCTCCTCGGGACGGAGCCCTCGCGCGGCTGGAAGACCTTCGCCGAGGAGGTGCTCGACGCGGTCGCGGTCGCGGGTGTCGAGCGCATCGTGTTCCTCGGGGCGATGCTCGCCGACGTGCCGCACACCCGGCCGATCGCGGTCTTCGCGTCGAGCGAGAGCGCATCCGTGCGGGAGCGCTTCGAGCTGGAGCGCTCGAGTTACGAAGGTCCCGTCGGCATCATCTCGGTGCTCGCGGACGCCGCCGAGCAGGCCGGCATCCCGACCGTCTCGATCTGGGCATCGGTGCCCCACTACGTGCACAACGCGCCCTCGCCGAAGGCGACGCTCGCCCTCATCGAGCGGCTCGAGGACTTCCTCGACCTGACCGTCGCGCGCGGCTCGCTCGCCGAGGACGCGGAGGCCTGGGAGCGCGGCATCGACGAGCTCGCGAGCGACGACGACGACATGACCGCCTACATCGAGCAGCTCGAGCAGGCGCGTGACACGGTCGACTCCCCCGAGGCATCCGGCGAGGCGATCGCGGAGGAGTTCGAGCGCTACCTGCGCAAGCGCGACGGCGACCAGCCGCCGACGCCGTAGGCACGGTCGCCGACGGGCGCTACGCCTGGAGCACGCCCGTCGCGAGCAGGGCGATGAGCGTGCCGCCGAGCAGGATGCGGTAGATCACGAACGGCAGGAACGACCGCTTCTCGAGGTAGCGCATGAGGAACGCGATGACGGCGAGACCGACGACGAACGCCACGACCGTCGCCGCGATCGTCGGACCGAGGCCGTAGCCCTCCCCGCACGCCGCGTCCACGCCGGGTTCGCAGCTGAGCGCCGTGTAGGTCTCGTAGAGGCCCGAGCCGAACACCGCCGGTACCGCCAGCAGGAACGCGAAACGCGCCGCCGCGGGCCGCGTGTAGCCGAGCGCGAGCCCCGCGCTGATGGACGCGCCCGAGCGGCTCACGCCCGGGATGAGGGCGAGCATCTGTGCGAGCCCGATGAGGATGCCGTCACGGTAGCTCACGGCCTCGATGGCCTTCGTGCGACGCCCCAGCCGGTCCGCGAGCCACAGCAGGAGGCCGAACGCGATGAGCACGATCGCGACGATCCACAGGGAGCGCAGCGAGGTGCGGATGTACTTCTGCAGGAAGAACCCGACGAGCACGATCGGCACGGTGCCGATGATGATGAGCCAGCCGAGCCGCACATCCGGGTCGCCCTTCTGGACACCCGCGGAGCGCTTGCCGCCGCCCCCGGGGAACAGTGCGCGGAACCACTTGCCGATGATGCGGGTGATGTCCTTCCAGAAGTAGATCAGCACCGCGGTCTCGGTGCCGAGCTGCGTGATCGCGGTGAAGGTGGCGCCCGGGTCGCCCCAGCCCACGAGGTCGCCGAAGATGCGCAGGTGCGCGCTCGACGAGATCGGCAGGAACTCGGTCAGGCCCTGGACGATGCCGAGGATGATCGCTTCGAGGAAGTCCACGGGGGTCGATTCTGTCAGGGGCGGAGGCGGATGCCGTCCGCCGCGCGGATGACGGGCCCGGGCGCGCTGCTCAGGCCTCGAGCAGGAAGTCGGTCAGCACGGCGCGGCCGAACGCGAGCGCGTCGAGGGGGACGCGCTCGTCGACGCCGTGGAACATCGCCGGAAAGTCGAGCCCGGGACCGAGACGCAGCGGCGCGAAGCCGTAGCCGGCGATGCCCAGCTCGCTGAGCGCCTTGTTGTCGGTCCCGCCGGAGAGCAGGTACGGCAGCACCTCGGCGTCGGGATCGTGCCGCGTCAGGGCGCCCACCATCCGCTCGACGAGCGCGCCCGCGAAGGGGTTCTCGAGTCCGACGTCGTGGTGCACGACCTCGACCTCGACATCCGGGCCCGCCAGCCCGCGCAGGGTCGCCAGCGCCTCGTCCTCCTGCCCGGCGAAGGGACGCATGTCGACGAGCGCCTCCGCGCGATCGGGGATGACGTTGTGCTTGTATCCCGCCTGCAGCACGGTGGGGTTGGACGTCGTGCGCACCGTGGCGCGCAGGAAGCCCGCGGCGACGCCCGTGCGCTCGATGAGGGCGACGGGGTCCTCGTCGGGGCTCGCGTCGAGCAGGCGCCGCACGCCGGCGAGCATGGCGCTCGTCGTGGTGCCGAGCTGAACGGGCCACTCGTGGCGTCCGATGCGCGCGACCGCTTCGGAGAGGCGCGTGATCGCGTTGTCGCGGATGACGCGCGAGCCGTGCGCGGCGACCCCCCGCGCGACGAGGCGCACCCAGACGAGTGCCTTCTCCCCCGTCTGCAGCAGGTAGGCCCGCCTGCCCCCGAGGTCGACCGAGTAACCGCCCACCTCGCTGATCGCCTCCGTGGCGCCCGCGAACAGCTCAGGGCGATGGGTCACGAGGTGGTGGGAGCCGAAGACGCCGCCGTTCTCCTCGTCGGAGAAGAACGCGACGACGAGGTCGCGAGCGGGCCGATGTCCGGACCGCAGGATGTCGCCGAGGCTCGTGAGGATCATGGCGTCCATGTCCTTCATGTCGACGGCGCCGCGGCCCCACAGCATCCCGTCGCGGACCTCGCCCGCGAACGGGTCGACGCTCCAGTTCGCGGGGTCGGCGGGCACGACGTCGAGATGCCCGTGCACCACGAGCGCCGGGCGGCTCGGGTCGGCGCCCTCGACGCGCGCCACGACGCTCGTGCGGCGCGGGGCAGCGTCGTAGAGGCCGGGCTCGAGGCCGAGGGCCCTGAGCTCGGCCTCGACGTACTCGGCCGCCTCCGTCTCGCCGTTCGCGCGGCCGCCGCCCCAGTTCGTGGTGTCGAAGCGGATGAGGTCGCGGGCGATCCGGGCGGTGTCCTCGAGTGCGCCGTCCATCCCTCCACGCTACCCGCGCCCGGGGCGTGCGCGGCCGCCCGTCGGACCGTGCTAAGGTCTATCTCCGGTCCTCCTGGTGAGGATCGCACTCGCGCGGGTGGCGGAATTGGCAGACGCGCTAGCTTGAGGTGCTAGTGCCCGTATAGGGCGTGGGGGTTCAAGTCCCCCCTCGCGCACGCGAGTGCGAAGGCCCCGGACGATGCGTCCGGGGCCTTCGTCGTATCCGCTCTCGCCGCCGTCACACGATGGCGAGCGCCACGCACAGCAGAAGCAGCGCGGCCCCCTGCATGCAGGCCCGGAGCGTGATGATCGACTCCCATCGGGACTGCAGCGCACGCGCATCCTCCGGCGTCTCGTCGGCGAGGGCGGCGGCGCTCAGTCGTCGATTGATCGGCTGGGCGATCCGCGCGAACAGCACGAGCCAGCCGAGCAGCAGGAGCAGCGCCCCCGACGCGGCGGCTCCGGCGAGCGGCATGCCCGCGAGAACGCCGAGCAGGGCGGTGAGGGCGGTGAAGATGACGCCCAGGATGCCGGCGATCGGCAGCCGTCGGTCGCCGAAGTGGTGGCCGCGGCCGACAGCCTGCACGAGCGTGCGGTCGTCGACGCCGGCGTAGACGGGGCGGAGCACGACCGCGGCGAGCACGTCGGCGCCGTAGATCACGGCGGTGCCGAGGATCGCGAGGATGGCCGTGAGCGAGATGAGGGTGTCCATGGGTCTCCGTATGGGGGTCGGGCGGCTCAGGCGTAGCCGAACTGCTTGCGGGTGAGGGCGTCGAACGCGCGATCGGGCAGCAGGGTCGCGAGGGCGACCGCGAGGCCCGAACCGGGTCCGACGCGGTAGCGGGTGCGTGGTCGCGCCGACAGCGCGGCCGTGGCGATCACCGATGCCACGGCATCCGGGGTCGAGAACTGCCGGACGAGACGCGGGTCGGCGAAGTACGCCCGCAGGGAGCGGGCCATCGACGCGTACGGCCCGCGGTCGGAGGCCTGTGCGAGTCGGTTCATCGCGTCGTCGTGCCAGTCGGTGGCGACGTAGCTCGGCTGCACGACGCTCACGTCGATGCCGAACTGCCGCACCTCGCCCCGCAGCGAGTCGGAGATCGCCTCGAGGGCGAACTTGGAGGCGTGGTACCAGCCACCGAGCGGCGAGGCGAACTCCCCCGCGAGCGACGACACGTTCACGATGCGTCCCCGGCCTGCGGCGCGCATGTGCGGGAGGGCGGCCTGGATGAGGCCGACGGCTCCGACGACGTTGACCTCGAGCTGTCGGCGCGCGTCTTCGAGGCCGGTCTCCTCGACGCTGCCGAACTCTCCGTAGCCCGCGCAGTTGACGAGGATGTCCACTCCCCCGGCCTGTTCGGCCACGCCGGCGACGGCCGCGCGGATCGAGTCGTCGTCGGTGAGGTCGAGCGCGACGGGGGTGACGCCGGGGATGCGTGCGATCGCATCCGTGGTGCGCGCGGCGCCGAACACCGCCGCGCCGCGGTCGGCGAGCAGCGCGGACGCCCGCGCCCCGATGCCGGACGAGGCGCCGGTGATGAGGATGGTGGTCATGGAGGCTCCCTTACTGTGAATGTCATTCACAGTAAGGGACGCTACAGTGAACGCCATGCACAGTCAAGAGGACCGAGCCCTCCGGGGACTCTGGGGCCTGGGCGCCGCGCCCGCCCACGGACCGAGATCACGCTGGAGCTCGGGCGAGCTCGCCTCCGCCGCCGTCGAACTGGCGGACGAGGACGGCCTCGACGGCGTCTCGTTCAGCCGCGTGGCCGAGCGGCTCGGCATGACGACGACCGCCGTCTACCGCTACGTCGAATCCAAGGCCGAGCTCGTGGAGCTCATGGTCGACGAAGCGATCGGCGACCCACCCGAGCTGGCGGGCGACGACTGGCGGGCCGGCTGCCGCCAGTGGGCCGCCGCGCTGTCGGACCGCTACGCCGAGCATCCCTGGCTGAGCGGTGTCCGCCCCACCCGCATGCCGACGCAACCGCGCGCCTACGCGTGGATCGACGCCCTCGTGGGCGTCATCGAGGGACGCATCGACATCGAGCCCCTCCGGTTCGCGCTCCTGATGGACAGCGTCGTGCGCAGCTACGCCTCCCTCGAGGCCAGCCTGCGCGAGGCGCGGCCCGCGCCGTGGCTCGCGGAAGCCGTCGCGACGCGCTTCCCACGGCTGGCGGACGCCGGCGGGCAGGACGTCTCCGATTCCCGCCGCGAGCTCGACTTCGCCGTCGAACTCGTTCTCCGCGGCGTCGGATGAGCGGCCTCAGGCGGTGGGGAAGCTGCCGCCTCGGCGTGAGCGCCGGGCGCGACCGCCGAGCTCAGCGGCCCGCGGGCTCGATCTCCGCGAGACGCGGGGCGACACGCTCACCGAACTCGGAGATGAAGCCGGCGGGGTCCGGGGCGACGTTGCGCAACTGCACGTGCTCGACGCCGAGCGCCGCGAGCTCCTCCATGCGGCGGAGGAAGGCATCCGTCTCGGCCAGCGGGTCGAGCACTCCCCCCTGCACCGTCTTCTCGATCGCGTCGTAGTCGCGGTCGAGGCGTTCGCAGTGGGCGCGCAGCACGCCGAGCTTGTGCGCCACCTGCTCCGGCTCGTTGACGGTGAAGTTGGCGATGTCGGCGTACTGCGCCACCATCCGGAGGGTCTTCTGCTCGCCGTTGCCACCGATCATGATCGGCGGGTGCGGGCGGGAGACGGGTGCGGGCCGCGAGATCGTCTCGGCGAGGTGGTAGTGGACCCCGTCGAACGGGCCCTCGTCGCGGGGATCCCACATCTGCAACGCGATCCGCAGGGTCTCCTCCAGGCGCTCGAAGCGCTCCGCGAGCGGCGGATACGGCACCCCGAGCGCGAGGTGCTCCCGCTCGTACCAGGCGGCCCCCACGCCGAGGATCGCGCGCCCCTCGGAGAGCACGTCGAGCGTCGTCGCGACCTTCGCGAGCAGCCCCGGATGCCGGTAGGTCACGCCCGTCACGAGCGTGCCGAGGCGCACCCGCGACGTGTGCGCGGCGGCGAAGCCGAGCAGGGTGTAGCCCTCGAGCATGGGGTCGTGCGCCGTGCGGAACTGTTCCATCTGGAAGTAGTGGTCCATCGCGGTGAACCACGAGCCTCCCGCCTCCTCGGTGGCCCGCGCCGTGCGGGCGATGGCGGAGGCGAGGCTGCCCGGTTCGCCGGGGAGGGTGAAGTCCATGAAGTGCACGCCGAATCTCATGGTGGCCGAGGGTACGCCTGCGCGACCGACCGCGCCGGGTGCCGGATGGCGTGCCCCGCATCCGAGGGCAGGCGGATGCGTCTGCCCCCGGATACGGGAGGGACGGCGCGCCGCGGGTCGTTCCCCTCTCGCGCGGATGCGACGTAGCATCCCCCACAGGATGAAACCCGGCCCGGTGCGCATGAGCGGTGTGCTGACGACCTGGAACGACGAACGCGGATTCGGCTTCGTCGCCCCGGCCGTCGGCGGACCCGACGTGTTCGTGCACATCTCGGCGTTCGGCGAGGGCGACCCGCGTCCCCTCGCGGGCGACGAGATCGGCTACGAGCTCGAGTACTCGCGCGAGGGCAAGCCGCGCGCCGGCCGCGCCACGGTGCAGTCGGCGGTGCCGCGGCCCGCGCGCGAGCCCGCGCCGCATCCGCGTCTCGCCCCCACCAACCGCGCGAGCCGGCTCGGCTACCTCGCGGTGTTCGGGTTCATCTGCATCGCGTTCGTGGTGGCGCTCATCCGTCCCATCCCGTACTGGGTGTGGATCCTGTACCTCGGGATGTCGTTCGCCACCTTCGTCGCGTACGCGCTCGACAAGCGTGCGGCGGCCTCGGAGGGCTGGCGGCTCAGCGAGGGATCGCTGCTCGCCCTCGGCCTCGCGTGCGGCTGGCCGGGCGCTGTGATCGCCCAGCAGGTGTTCCGGCACAAGACGGTCAAGATGAGCTTCCAGGTGGTGTTCTGGGTGACGGTCATGGTGAACGTGATCGCCTTCGTCGTGTTCAGCTGGGTGGCGACGCTCTCGGCACCCGACGCGGTCTCGGTGCTCACCCCGCTCGGCTGAGGACTCCCCCGCCGGGCGTCGGAGTCACGGCGTATCATCGAACACATGTTCGACTCGGCGCATACGGATGAGATCCGGCGTCTGCAGGACCGCATCCACGGCATGCAGCGCACCCGGCTCGCCGACCGTGCCCTCCCGACCTCGGCGGCGCTCGCCGAGCTCCTGCCGGAGGGGGCGCTCGCGGCGGGCGGCAGCTATGTCGTCGAGGGCTCGACGGCGCTCGCCCTCGAGCTGCTGCGGGAGCCGAGCCGGGCGGGGGCCTGGTGCGCGGTCGTGGGCGTGCCCGACCTGGGCGTCGAGGCCGCAGCTGCCGCGGGCATCGAGCTGGAGCGGCTCGTGCTCGTCCCCCAGCCGGGCGAGCAGTGGTTCGCCGTCGTCTCGGCCCTCCTCGACGCGGTGGCCGTCGTGCTCGTGCAGCCGCCCGCCCGGGCACGGGTGGGTGAGGCTCTCGCCGGGCGGCTCGCGGCGCGGTTGCGACAGCGAGGGGCGGTGCTCGTCGCCACGCGCGACTGGCCGCGCGCACAGGCCAGGCTCACGGTGACCGAGAGCGACTGGGCGGGCGTCGGGGCGGGGTTCGGGCATCTCGCGGCGCGTCAGGTGACGGTCGCGTCGAGCTCCCCCGCCTGGCAGGGGCGAACCCGCTCCCGCCGGCTCTGGCTACCGGATGCGACGGGCGCGGTGTCCGCCGTCGCCGCACGCGCCGCAGACGAGCGGCCCGCATCCGCTCGCCTGCGGGCGCTCGGCTGAGATGCCTAGGCTGAACGCCATGCGGTACCGCTTCGAGTCCGAGCTGCGGCGCTGGGAGGCGCGGGTTCACGACGACTGGTACTTCGTGGAGCTGCCGCCCGAGGCCTCGGCCGAGATCCACGAATGGGCGGATGCGCTCCCCCGGGCCGGCTTCGGGGCCGTCAAGGTCGTGGCGCGGGTCGGCGGCACGCGCTGGTCCACGTCGATCTTCCCCTCGGGCGCCGGCACCTACAGCCTCGTCGTCGGCGCTCGCGTGCGGCGTGCCGAGGGCCTCGAGCCGGGTGCCCTCGTGCCCGCGGAGATCGAGCTGGTCGGCTGACCGCGACGGATTGACGTGCTCGAACGTATGTTCGATAATGGGGCATGGGCTCCCCACCCCGACTCCTCGTGCTCCACGTGCCCGACTGGGCCGTGCGCGCGCAGGCGCGTGAGCACCGCGTCCCCGAGACGGAACCGGTCGCCCTCGTCGCCGCGGGCGTCGTGACGGCCTGCACCGCATCCGCCCGTGCCCAGGGGGTGCGGCTCGGCATGCGGCAGCGTGAGGCGCAAGGGCGATGCACCGGCTTGCGCGTCGAACGCGACGACCCGGCGATCGCATCCCGCGCCTTCGAGCCCGTGCTGTCGGTGCTCGAACGGGCACTGCCCGGCTGGCATCCGCTCACCCCCGGCACCGCCGCGATCCGCGCGCGCGGACCCGCCCGCTACTACGGGGGCGAGCTCGCGGCGGCGCGCACAGTCGCCGGACTCGTCGCGGGGGTCAGGGCGTCCGGCGCCCGTGTCGGCGTCGCCGACGGGCTGTTCGCCGCGGAGCTCGCGGCGCGCGGAGCGGATGGGCTGCGCGGGTCCCGCGGGGCGGATGCGGTGCGCATCGTCCCGGCGGGCGGGGCGGGTGCCTTCCTCGCCCCGCTGCCCGTCGCCGTGCTCGGCGACGCCGAGCTCGCGTCCCTGCTGCCGCGCCTCGGCATCCGCACCCTCGGCGCCTTCACAGCGCTCACGGAGGCGGATGTCGCGGCACGGTTCGGTCCGCTCGGCGCACGGCTGCACGCGCTCGCCCGCGGGAGCGACCCCCGCCCTGCGACACCGCGCATCCCGCCTCGCGACATCGACGCCGTCATCGACTTCGAGCCGGGCGCCTCCCGCGTCGACGAGGTCGCCTTCGGGGTGCGGGCGGCGTGCGACGACTTCGTGCGCGCCCTGCTCGGCGAGCGGCTCGTCTGCACGGCCCTGCGCGTCGAGCTGCGCGGCGAGAACGGCGAGCTCGACGAGCGGGTGTGGCTGCATCCGCGGTCCTTCTCCCCCGCCGAGGTCGTCGACCGGGTGCGCTGGCAGCTGCAGGCCGCCGAGACGCTGCGCTCCCCCGTCGCGCGCGTGCGGGTGAGCCCCGAGGCGGTCGATCCCGTGCACGTGCACGAGACCGGGCTGTGGGGAACGGGGCCCGACGAGCGCGTGCACTCGGTGCTCTCGCGCGTGCAGGGCATGGTCGGGCATCGCGGGGTGCTCACGCCGCAGCTCTCGGGCGGCCGGCGCCCCTCCGACCGGCAGACGCTCGTACCGTGGGGCGACCGCTCGTCCGTCGCCCGGCAGCGCTCGCATCCCTGGCCGGGGGTGCTGCCCGACCCGCCGCCCACGACCGTCTACGCGGTGCCGCGCCCGCTGCGCGTCGAGGATGCCCGCGGCCGACCCGTGACGTTCGACGAGCGCGGCAGGGTGAGCGCGGCGCCGGCCGTCATCGTGTCGCAGACCGGCGCACGACGCGACCTCACCGCCTGGGCGGGGCCGTGGCCCCTCGAGGAGCGCTGGTGGGATCCGCAGGCCGCGCGTTCCGCACATCGGGTGCAGGCCGTCGACGCGAGTGGATGCGCGTGGCTGCTCGTGCTCGACGGTGAGGGCTGGTGGGCCGAGGGGCGATACGACTGATGGGGTGGAACAACCCGCCCGTGCCCTGGGCCGAGTTCGAGCGCACCCTCTCGGGCCGCCGCCCCGCGGAGGACGACGCGCACGACGGAGGCGACGGCCCCGCCTTCTCCCGCAAGCGCGGACCGTACGTCCCGCCGCGCGAGCTCGTGCGCGACCCCGATGCGCTCCCCTACGCCGAGCTGCACGCGCACTCGAGCTACAGCTTCCTCGACGGGGCGTCCTCGCCGGAGGAGCTGCTCGAGGAGGCCGAGCGTCTCGGCCTCAGCGCCCTGGCCCTCGTCGACCACGACACCTTCGCCGGGCTCGTGCGCTTCGCCGAGGCGGCCGAGAGCTCGAGCGTGGCGACGGTGTTCGGCGCCGAGCTCTCCCTCGGGCTGCGGGGCCCGCAGAACGGCGAGCCCGACCCCGAGGGCGAGCACCTGGTGGTGCTCGCCCGGGGCACCGAGGGCTACCACCGGCTCGCGCAGGCCCTCACCGAGGCGAACCTGCGCGGCGGCGAGAAGGGCCGCCCCGTCTACGAGCTCGGGCAGCTCGCCGCCGCAGCCGAGGGCCACTGGGCGGTGCTCACCGGATGCCGCAAGGGCGCCGTGCGGCAGGCCCTCGAGTCGGGCGGGGCGGATGCGGCGGGCCGGGCCCTCGACGAACTCGTCGCGCTGTTCGGGCCCGACGCCGTGCACGTCGAACTCATCGACCACGGCGACCCCCTCGACACCGACCGCAACGACGCGCTCGCCGAGCTGGCATCCGCGCGGGGGCTCCCCGTGCTCGCGACCGGCAACGTGCACTATGCGAGCCCCGACCGGCGCCACCTGGCCGCGGCCGTCGCCGCCGTGCGCGCCCGACGCAGCCTCGACGAGCTCGACGGCTGGCTTCCGGCCACCGGGGGCGCCCACCTGCGCTCCGGCCGCGAGATGCGCGAGCGCTTCGCCCGCTACCCCGGCGCGATCGAGCACGGGCTCGAGCTCGCGGCGTCGCTCGCCTTCCCGCTGCGGCGTGCCAAGCCCGCGCTCCCCCGGCAGGAGGTGCCCGAGGGGCACACCCCCATGTCGTACCTGCGCGAGCTGGTCTGGGCGGGGGTGCCCGATCGCTACCCCGCGCTCGACGAGGCCGGTCGCGCGCGCATCGAGGCCGAGCTCGCCGTCATCGAGCAGAAGGACTTCCCCGGCTACTTCCTCATCGTGCACGACATCGTCGCCTTCGCCCGCAGCCAGGGCATCCTGTGCCAGGGGCGCGGCTCGGCCGCCAACTCGGCCGTCTGCTACCTGCTCGGCATCACCGCGGTCGACGCGATCCGCTACCGCCTGCCGTTCGAGCGCTTCCTCTCGAGCCTGCGCGACGAGGAGCCCGACATCGACGTCGACTTCGACTCCGACCGGCGCGAGGAGGTCATCCAGTGGGTGTACGGCAAGTACGGGCGCCGCCGTGCCGCCCAGGTCGCCAACGTCATCCAGTACCGCCCGAAGAACGCCGTGCGCGACATGGCGAAGGCGCTCGGCTACAGCCCCGGCCAGCAGGACGCGTGGTCGAAGCAGGTCGACGCGCACGCCTGGAACCTGGAGGCGGATGCCGTGGCCGACTCCGACATCCCGCGCCCCGTGCTCGAACTGGCTCGCGAGCTGCTCAAGGCGCCCCGGCACCTCGGCATCCACTCGGGCGGCATGGTGCTCACCGACCGGCCGGTGGGCGAGGTCGTGCCGATCGAGCACGCCCGCATGGAGGATCGCACCGTCATCCAGTGGGACAAGGACGACGCCGCCTGGATGGGGCTCGTCAAGTTCGACCTGCTGGGCCTCGGCATGCTCGCCGCGCTGCAGCACTGCCTCGACCTCATCCGCGAGGCAACCGGGGAGGCGTGGGAGCTCGCGACCATCCCCAAGGAGGAGCCCGCCGTCTACGACATGCTGTGCCGCGCCGACTCGATCGGGGTCTTCCAGGTGGAGTCGCGGGCTCAGATGGGGCTTCTGCCGCGCCTGCAGCCGCGGAGGTTCTACGACCTCGTCGTGCAGATCGCGCTCGTGCGGCCGGGGCCCATCCAGGGCGGCGCCGTGCACCCCTTCGTGCGTCGCAAGCTGGGTCTGGAGCCCGTCGAGTACGCGCACCCGAAGCTCGAGCCGGTGCTCGAGCGCACCCTCGGGGTCCCCGTGTTCCAGGAGCAGCTCATGCAGATGGCGATGGCGGTCGGCGAGTGCTCGGGCGAGGACGCCGACCTGCTGCGGCGCGCGATGGGATCCAAGCGCGGGCACGAGCGCATCGACCGGTTGCGGAAGAAGCTCTACGCCGGCATGGCCTCGAACGGGCTCACGGGCGCTGCAGCCGACGACATCTACGCCAAGATCCAGGCATTCGCGAACTTCGGCTTCGCCGAGAGCCACTCGCTGAGCTTCGCGCTGCTCGTCTACGCGAGCTCGTGGATCAAGCTGCACTATCCGGCCGCGTTCCTGGCCGGGCTGCTGCGGGCCCAGCCCATGGGCTTCTACTCCGCTGCCTCCCTCGCGGCCGACGCGCGGCGGCACGGGGTGCGCGTGCTGCGGCCCGACATCCTGCGCTCCGGAGTGGATGCGGGGCTCGAGCCGCTCGAGGAGGGCGCGCCACCGTGCGCGACGGGCCTCGATCTATGCCTCGAGTGGAATCAACCGCATCCGGGCACCTTCGACCCGGAGGCGCCGGATGCCTCACGCTCCCATCGCCGTGACGGCGGCGTGGCCGTGCGGCTCGGGCTGGGCGCGGTGCGGGGTATCGGGATGACGCTCGCGAAACGCATCGTGGCCGACCGGGAGGCGGATGGCGCCTTCCGTGACATGGAGGACCTGGTGCGGCGCGTCGGGCTCACCACGGCGCAGCTCGAGTCGCTCGCGACCGCGGGCGCGTTCGAGCCGCTCGGGGTGTCGACGCGGGAGGCGCTGTGGCGGGCCGGCTCGGCGTCCGAGGATCGCGCCGAGTTCCTCCCCGGCACGGTCCTCGCCGTGCAGCCTCCGCTGTTCCCCGACCCGACGGCGTTCGAGACGCTCGCGGCCGACCTGTGGGCGACCGGCATCTCCCCCGACGACCACCCCGTGCGCCACCTCCGGCCGATCCTCGACACGCGGGGGGTGCTGAGCTCGGTGCAGCTGCGCACCGCCGAGCCCGGCAGGCGCATCGAGGTGGCCGGCCTCGTGACACACCGCCAGCGGCCGGCCACGGCATCCGGCATCACCTTCATGAACCTCGAGGACGAGACGGGGCTCGTGAACGTCATCTGCGGCGCAGGGTTCTGGGCGCGTCACCGCCGGGTGGCCCGCGACGAGCCCGCGGTCATCGTGCGCGGCATCCTCGAGAGGAGCCCCGAGGGGGTCGTCAACGTGCTCGCCGACGGCATCGAGCCGTTGCGGGCGGGCGTGCCCCACCGCTCGCGCGACTTCCGCTGAGTTGTCTGGCGCCGCGGTAATCCGCGGCGCGTCGCTCGGCAGGTCAGCACGAGCGCGGTCGCGCCGACCTGCCGTAGTACGTCGGGCAGACCGGTTGCGGTCCCCATCGCCCTGGGGCGCGATTGGTCAGGAGGTCAGTTCCGCTTCCGCGAGCAGCACGCAGGTCGCGAGGGCGTCGAGGGCGGCCTCGAGCTCCGCCTCCGGCGGGAGCGACGGGGCGATGCGGATGACGCGGTCGCGGGGGTCGTCGCCGTACGGGAACGCGGCGCCGGCGGGGGTCAGCGCGACGCCCGCCTCCTTCGCGAGCTGCACGGCGCGCGCGGCGGTGCCGTCGGGACCGTACAGGGTCACGAAGTAGCCGCCCTGCGGCTTCGTCCACTGCGCGTGGCCAGCGAGCCGCTCCGTGAGGATGCGGTCGACGAGCGCGAACTTCGGGGCGAGCAGCTCGCGGTGCCGGCGCATGTGGGCGCGCACCCCCTCCGCGTCGCCGAAGAACCGCGCGTGGCGGAGCTGGTTCAGCTTGTCGGGGCCGATCGTCTGCACGGAGCTGTGCGTGCGGAACCAGGCGACGTTGGCCGGGCTCGAGGCGAAGAACGACACCCCGGCGCCCGCCTGCGTCATCTTGGAGGTCGACGCGTACACGAACACCCGGTCCGGGTTGCCGGCCTCGGCGGCGAGGCCGAGGATGTCGAGCGGCGCCGGCTCGGACTCGGTGAGGTGGTGCCAGCCGTAGGCGTTGTCCCAGAAGATGCGGAAGTCGGATGCGGCGGGCAGCGACACGAGCGTGCGCGCCGTCGCCTCGTCGATGACCGCGCCCGTGGGGTTCGCGTACATCGGCACGAGCCACATGCCGCGCACCGCGGGGTCGGCGAGGTGCTGCTCGATGGCCGCGAGGTCGAGCGAGCCGTCCTCCTGGTACGGGACCGGGATCATCCGCACGCCGAGCGCCTCGGTCACCGCGAAGTGGCGGTCGTAGCCGGGCGAGGGGCAGAGGAACGCGACGTCCTGGCCGATCCACGGCTCGCCCCCCGCGACGCCGTGCAGCAGCGCGTGGACGACCGTGTCGTGCATGAGCTGGAGGCTCGCGTTGTTGCCGGCGAGCAGCTGGTCGACGGGGATGCCGAGCAGCTCGGCGAAGATGGCCCGCAGCTCGGGCACGCCGTCCGTTCCGCCGTAGTTGCGCAGGTCGGTGCCGGCGGCGTCGCGGTAGTCGTCCGACAGGTCGATGCCGAGCAGCGCGTTCGAGAGGTCGAGCTGCGCCGCGGAGGGCTTGCCGCGGGTGAGGTCGAGGGAGAGACCGCGTGCGCGGAGGGCGTCGTACTCGGCGCGCAGCGTCTCGAGCCGGGAGCTCTCGAGGGTCGAAGACATGGCTCAACGCTACCCGCGTTCGCGTGCCGCGCACGGCATCATCCGTCCCCCGTCCTCTCTCTCCCCTTCCCCCGTCCGCCGCCCCCCCGAGGGCCAGAAATGCAGGAGAGTCCTCGGCGGAGGTCCGGAGATACGGCCTCTGCGGGGTATGACGGCGAGAAACTCCTGCATTTCTGGGGGTGAACGGCCGGGGTCGAACGGCTGGGATCGGGGCTGAGCGGCGTCAGGCCGATCCGAGGCGGCGGCGCAGCAGGTCGATGCGCGCCTGCAGCTGCGCGACGGTGCAGCGGGCCACCTCCGGGCCACCGCACATCCGCCGCACCTCGGCGTGCACCTGCGCGTGCGTCTGCCCCGTGCCGCGCGCGTGGATGCTGACGAGGCTGTTGAGCAGCCGGCGCTGCTCGCTGAGGGTGCGGTGCAGCGGCTGCGGCTGCGTCTCCTCCTCGCCGCGCTCGGCGCGCTCCTCGGCACGTCGCGCCTGGCGCCGTTGGCGGTGCTTCAGCAGCTCCGACACCTGCTCGGGGTCGAGGAGGCCGGGGATGCCGATGAAGTCCCACTCCTCGGGGCTGCCGGGTGTCGCGAGGGCGCCGTACTCGTGCCCATCGAACATCGCCTTCTCGAAGGTCGCGATGGAGGCGAGCGCCTGCCACTCGAACTCGTCGGCGAGCTCCGCGGAGGTCTCCTCCTGCCGGTTGGCGTCGTCGAGGAGAGCGTCTTCCAGCAGCGCGCCCTCGGGCGTCTCGCGGTCGAGGGCGTGGTCGCGTTCGCGCTCGAGCTCGGCTCCAAGCCGCAGCAGCACGGGCACGCTCGGCAGGAACACCGTCGCGAGCTCGCCGCGCCGCCTGGCGCGCACGAAGCGGCCGATCGCCTGGGCGAAGTAGAGGGGGGTCGAGGCGCTCGTCGCGTACACCCCGACGCACAGCCGCGGCACGTCGACGCCCTCCGACACCATCCGCACCGCGACCATCCAGCGCTGGGTGCCCTCCGCGAAGGCCGCGATGCGCTCCCCGGAGCCGGCGTCGTCCGAGAGCACCACGACGGGAGGGGTACCGGTGAGCTCGGTGAGGATGGTCGCGTAGGCGCGTGCCGCGGCCTGGTCGGTCGCGATCACGAGACCCCCGGCGTCCGGGATGTGCTGGCGCACCTCGCGGAGGCGCCGGTCGGCAGCGGAGAGCACGGCCGGCATCCAGTCGCCGCCGGGGTCGAGGGCGGTGCGCCAGGCCTGGGCGGTCACGTCCTGCGTGTCGTCCTGGCCGAGGGCGGCCTCCATCTCGTCGCCGGCGCGCGTGCGCCAGCGCATCGAGCCCGCGTAGCTGAGGAACACCACGGGCCGCACGACGCCGTCCGCGAGGGCGCGCCCGTAGCCGTAGGCGTAGTCGGTCTGCGACAGCCGGATGCCGCGCTCGTCGCGCGCGTAGCGCACGAACGGGATGGGCGAGGTGTCGCTGCGGAACGGCGTGCCGGTGAGCGAGAGCCGCCGCTCGGCGCCCTCGAACGCCTCCCGCACGGCGTCACCCCAGCTAAGGGCGTCGCCCGCGTGGTGCACCTCGTCGAGGATGACGAGGGTGCGCCCGGAGTTCGTGAGCTCGCGGTGCAGGCTCGCGCGCACGGCGACGGCGGCGTAGGTCACGACGACCCCGTGGAACTGCCGCGACTCGCGCCCGTACCGGTTGCTGAACCGCGGGTCGAGCCGGATGCCGGCGCGGTGCGCCGCATCCGCCCACTGCACCTTGAGGTGCTCCGTGGGGGCGACGACGGTGATGCGGTCGACGATGCGGCGCTGCAGGAGCTCGGATGCGAGGCGCAGCGCGAAGGTCGTCTTGCCGGCGCCGGGGGTGGCCGAGACGAGGAAGTCGCGTCGGCTCGCGGGATTCGCCGCCGGGTCGAAGTAGGCGGTGAGCGCCTCCTCCTGCCAGGCCCGCAGCTTGCCCGCGGTGCCCCACGCGGCGCGCTCGGGGAAGCTCGGGGGGAGGTGATCGGCGGCTGCCGTCGCGCGGAACACGCGCTCCCCCGATACCTCGCTCACTCGACAGAAGCGTAGTCGCGGCCGCGGACGTCAGTCGTCGCCGTGGCCGAAGCGGCGCCGCACGGCGGGCTTCAGCAGTGCCGCCGGGCGTACCGCGCCCACGCCGAAGCGTTCGGCGATCGCGTCGACCGCCTGCTCGGCCTCCCGCCAGTCTCCGTCGTCGTCCCAGAGGCCGAGCGCCGCGACGTCGCCCGTGAGCTGCTCGGCGCGCACGCCGATGAGCCGCACGGGGCGGCGGGAGGTGTTGGCCTGGTCGTAGAGCTTGCGCGCCTCCTCGTAGATGCGCCTGCCGAGGTCGGTCGGCTCGGCGAGGGTGCGCGAGCGGCTGATGGTCGTGAAGTCGTCGAAGCGGAGCTTGATCGCCACCGTGCGGCCCGTGACGCCCGCGCGTCGCAGCCGCTGGCCGACCCCGTCGGCGAGCTGCAGCAGCACGCGGTGCAGCTCGGCGGGGTCGGTGCGGTCGGTCTCGAACGTGGTCTCGTGGCCGATCGACTTCTCCTCGTGCCCCGGGGTGACCTGACGCGGGTCGCGTCCCCACGCGAGCTCGTGCAGCCGCTCGGCCCCCGCGTCGCCGATCGCCCGCCGCAGCATCTCGTGCGGCGCGTGCGCGAGGTCGCCCACGGTGCGCAGCCCGAGGCGCACGAGCACCTCCTCGCTCTTGCCGCCGACGCCCCACAGCGCGGAGACCGGCAGCGGATGCAGGAACTCGACGGTGCGGGCGGCGGGCACCACGAGCAGCCCGTCGGGCTTGGCGCGGCTCGAGGCGAGCTTGGCGACGAACTTGGTGGATGCGGCCCCCGCGGAGCAGCGCAGCCCCGTCTCGCTGAACACCCGCTCGCGGAGCGCGGTGCCGATCGTCCACGAGCCGCCGAGCAGCCGGCGCGCGCCCGCGACGTCGAGGAAGGCCTCGTCGACGCTCAGCTGCTCGACGTGCGGCGTGATGTCGCCGAGGATCGCCATGACCCGGCGCGAGTAGTGGGCGTACCGCTCGAAGTGGGGTTCGAGCACGACGGCGTGCGGGCAGCGACGCAGCGCGAGGGCCATCGGCATCGCCGAGTTCACGCCGTAGCGCCGCGCCTCGTAGGTGGCGGCGGTGACGACGGAGCGCTGCGAGCGGTGCCCCACGATGACCGGCTTGCCGATCAGCTCGGGCCGGTCCAGCAGCTCCACGGATGCGAAGAAGGCGTCCATGTCGACGTGCATGATGTGGGCTGCCGGGTCGTCGACGGGGTCCGCGCTCACCTGGCGCGTCGACCCGTCCTGCTTGCTCACGCGCTCATCCTGTCATCGACGGCCGACCCCGGAGTGGGAACGCGGGAGCCCGCCACGCGCGCTGCGTGGCGGGCTCTCGGCGAGGCGCCTCAGGCTCGCTTGCGCCCGAAGATGAGGCCCCAGATCAGCAGCACGATGATCGACCCGCCGATCGCGAGGAGCCAGGTGCGCCAATCCCAGAACTCTTGAAGGCCGACGTTGAAGAGCGCCGACCCGATCCAGCCGCCGAGGAGCGCGCCGACGATGCCCAGGAGGAGCGTCACGATCCAGCCGCCGCCCTGCTTGCCGGGCAGGATGAGCTTCGCGATGGCACCGGCGATGAGGCCGAGCACGATCCAACCGAGGATTCCCATGGGTCACTCCTTTTCCGTCGGCCCTCGTCCGGGGGTGCCGACGCGTTCCACTCAATCCCGCGCGGCGCCGTCCGGCAAGACCCTGGCGGAATGAGGCATCCTGGTGATATGGCCGAGCAGCACCCCTGGCGTCGCTACGTCGCGATCGGAGACTCGTTCACCGAGGGCATCGGCGACCCTGAGCCGCGCGTGCCCGGCGGCAACCGCGGATGGGCGGACCGCGTCGCCGAGGTGCTCGACGCCCAGGTCGACGACTTCGCGTACGCGAACCTCGCCATCCGGGGGCGCCTCCTGCAGCAGATCCTCGACGAGCAGGTGGAGCCCGCGCTCGAGCTGCGACCCGACCTCATCACGATCTCGGCGGGCGGCAACGACATCATCCGCCCCGGCACCGACCCCGACGAGGTCGCCGGGAGGCTCGAGGGCGGCATCGCACGGCTCCGCGCCGACGGCGCGACGGTCGTGCTGTTCAACGGGCCGGACATCGGCGGGACTCCCGTACTCGGCCGCATCCGGGGCAAGGTCGCCATCTACAACGAGAACCTGCACTACATCGCGAAGACGCATGACGCGATCGTCGCCGACATGTGGGCGCTGCGGGAGCTCGCCGACCCGCGGATGTGGGCGCCCGACCGGCTGCACTTCTCCCCCACCGGGCACCACACGATCGCGCGGATGGTGCTCGACGCCCTGGGCGTGGAGAACGAGCTGGAGCCGCACCGGCCGGAGCCACTGCCCGCCGTTCCGTGGCGACAGGCACGCATCGACGACATCGTCTGGGCGCGCGAGTACTTCGGCCCCTGGATCCTGCGTCGCATCCGCGGAACCTCCTCGGGCGACGGCATCACCCCCAAGCGCCCCGCCGCAGAGCGCGTCGCCCGCGACGACTGACCCTTCCCCCGCTGAGTGGTCGGTTTTTCGCCTCAAGCGTCGCGTTTGAGGCGAAAAACCGACCACTCAGGGAGTGACGGACCGGCGGGGCGCTCAGCGCATGCCGAAGATGATCTCCGGATGGCCGAGGCGCCACCACGGGCCCGGGTCCTCGACGGTGCGCGAGAGCACGAGCGGCACCGTCACGGTCTGCGCCCCCGCCGTGAAGACCACCGACCCCAGCTCCACGCCCTTCGCTGCGAGGCGGATGTCGTCCGCCGTCACCTGCGCCGTGATCGGCGTGTCGCCCCACACGACGACCGTGGCGTCCTGCGCGGCCACGGCATCCGCCTTCTCCCCCCACGGCGTCTCGTAGCTCGCGAGCACCGTGCCGGCCGTCACGAGCGGCACCTCGTGGAAGCCGGCCTGCGCCTGCTCGATCATGGAGCGGATGGCGGAGTTGATCGTGCCGTGGTCGGGCCCGTCGAGCACGACCCCCACGAGGTCGATCTCGCGCGACCCCACCGTGATGGTCGCCGAGAAGAGCAGGTTGGCGCCGTCGAGCGTGCCCGTCTTGATGCCGTCGACGCCGTTGGACCCGAGCAGCTTGTTGGTGTTGTCGATCGTCCCGACGTCGTGCAGCGAGGTGCTGGGTGTGGCGACGATCTCCGCGACGACCGGGTTCTGCAGTGCGAGCTCGCCGAGCGTCACGAGGTCGGCAGCCGTCGCCGCACTGCCGGGGTCGAGGCCGGAGGTGTCGACGACGGTGATGCCGGAGAGCCCGTGGGCGGTGAGCCAGTCGCGGGCGGCCGACAGGTACGCGTCGAGCGATCCGAAGGCCCAGACCGCGAGCGACTTCGAGTAGTTGTTCGCCGAGGGGATGAGCATGAGCTCGAGCAGCTCGCGCTCGGTGTACACCTGCCCGGCCTTGACCGGCTCGACCGAGCCGTTGCGCGCCAGGTAGTCGCGGTAGTAGCCGACATCCGCCGAGGTCATCGTGATCGACGGCCCGGGCTCGCCGACGGCGAGCGGATGCGCCTCGAGCACGGTGAGGGCCGTGACGACCTTCGTGACGCTCGCCATCGGCAGCGGGTCGGTCGTGCCCGCCTGCGCGAGCAGCCCGTCGTAGCCGATCGCCGCGATCGCGGAGGCCCCGTACCCGGGCAGTGCGGTCTCGGCGGCGGCGGGGGTCGCGATCTCGGGGGCCGCGATCGCGGCATCCGTCTCCCCGACCGGGGCGAACAGGGTCAGCGGCAGGTAGGCGATGCCGCCGAGCACCGCGAAGAGCGTCCCGAAGACGAGGATCCGGCGTCGACGGTAGATCTGGCGTCGGCTGAGGGGCACCGGAGCATTATCCCGGCAGGCGCCCGGGAACCGGCCGAGGCGCAGCGGTCCGCCGATTATGAGCCGACGCGCAGCGCCCAGAGGGCGACGGCGGATGCCGCGGCCACGTTGAGCGAGTCGATGCCGCGCTGCATGGGGATCGTCACCACCCGGTCGGCGTTGCGCAGCGCCGCACGGCTCAAGCCGTCGCCCTCCGTGCCGAGCAGCAGCGCGACACGCTCGGGGGCGGATGCGGCGTAGGAGTCGAGGCTCACCGCCGTGTCGTCGAGGGCGAGGGCGGCGATCTCGAAGCCCGCCGCGTGCAGCTCCTCGGCCCCCTGCGGCCATTCCGGGAGCCGCGTCCACGGCACCTGCAGCACCGCCGCCATGCTGACCCGCACCGAGCGACGGTAGAGCGGATCGGCGCAGCGCGGCGTGACGAGCACAGCATCCGCCCCGAGCCCCGCGACCGCGCGGAAGATCGCCCCGACGTTGGTGTGGTCGACGATGTCCTCGAGCACCACGACGCGGCGTGCGTCGCGCAGCAGCGATGCGACCGACGGCAGCTCGGGTCGGTGCATCGAGGCGAGCGCGCCGCGGTGCAGCACGAAGCCGGTGATCTGCTCGAGCAGCTCGGGCGGGGCGAGGTAGACCGGCACGTCGACCTCGGCGAGCAGCGGCTCGAGATCCGGGATCCACTTCTCCTGCAGCAGCACGGATCGCGGACGGTGCCCCGCCTCGAGCGCCCGCTGGATCACCTTCGTCGACTCGGCGATGTAGAGGCCGCCCTCCGGCTCCGAGAGGCGGCGCAGCACGACGTCGGTGAGTCGGAGGTAGTCGGTGAGCCGGGGGTCGGCGGGGTCGTCGACCGGCACGAGCTGCATACGCCGATTCTGCCAGCACGCCGAAACATGCCCGAAAACTGCGCGTCCTACAGTGAGAGCGCGGAAGGAGGCCCCATGTCGATCGCGACGCTTCCCGCACCCGGCGATGCGACGGGCACGCTCGCGCCCGCGCTCGACGCGGCCGAGCGCCTCCTCGCCGGGCGCCGCATCGCGGTGCTGACCGGGGCGGGCATCTCCACCGACTCCGGCATCCCCGACTACCGCGGCGCGGGCGCACCCGTGCATCGCAAGCCGATGGAGTTCTCGGCGTTCCTGGGCGACGAGCGCTCGCGCAAGCGCTACTGGGCGGGCAGCCACCTCGGGTGGAACCATTTCTCCGCAGCAGGCCCCAACGCCGGTCATCGCGCGCTCGCCGAGCTCGAGGAGCGCGGCGTCGTGACGGGCATCGTGACGCAGAACGTCGATGGCCTGCACGCCCGCGCCGGCTCGCGTCGTGTCGTCGAGCTGCACGGCGCCATGCGTCGCGTCAGCTGCCTCACCTGCGGTCAGACCTTCGCACGCGCCGACATCGCCGAGCGGATGGCGCGCGAGAACCCGTGGCTCGGCTACCCGGATGCGATCCAGTCGGGCCCCGACGGCGACGTGCAGATCGACTACGTCGACCGGATGGTGGTGCCCGCGTGCACCGTGTGCGGCGGCATGCTCAAGCCGGACGTCGTCTTCTTCGGCGAGTTCGTGCCCCAGACCGTGTTCGCCTCCGCGCGGGCGATCCTGCGCGGCTCCGATGCTCTGCTCGTCGCGGGCTCCTCACTCGTCGTCAACTCCGGCATCCGGCTGCTCGACCAGGCGTCGAAGGCGCGGATGCCCGTCGTGATCGTCAACCGCGGTGAGACGCGGGGCGACCGCCGCGCGAGCCTCAAGATCGACGCGGGCGCCTCCGAGGTGCTGGGCGCCCTCGCGGCTCGGCTTCGGTAGTCTCGATCCTCCGGGCGGGTACGCCCGATGCGGAGGATCCATGACCGAGCTGTACCTGGTGCGCCACGGCGAGACCGACTGGAACGCGGCGCGCCGCATCCAGGGCCGCACCGACATCCCCCTCAACGACGCCGGACGCGCCCAGGCCCGCCAGGCCGCGGAGCTGCTCGGCCGGCGCCGCTGGGACGCCGTGTACGCGAGCCCGCTCTCCCGCGCCCACGAGACCGCGGCGATCATCGCCGACCGCCTCGGGCTGGGTGAGGTGACGGATGTCGACGCGCTCGTCGAGCGCGACTACGGCGCCGCCGAGGGCATGAGCTTCGAGCAGATCGAGGCGCTCTACCCGGAGGGCGTGCGCGCACCGGGCCAGGAGACGCGGGCAGAGGTCGCGGGGCGCGTCGTGCCGGCGCTCCTCGCGCTCGCGGAGCGGCACCCGGGCGAGCGGCTCGTCGTCGTGAGCCACGGCGGCGCGATCCGGTCCGTCCTGCAGACCGCGGAGCCCGGCACGCAGCATCCGCGCATCACGAACGCCTCCGTGCACAGCTTCCGGGTCGAGGACGGCGCGCTGCAGCTCATCGCCTTCGACGACCCGATCGAGGAGGAGTCGCTGCTTCCCGAGTGCGACGACCTCGACGAGCAGAACGCGGTCGAGGCGGCCGAGGACGGCGAGACGCTGCAGCGGACGGACGCCTGATGGCGGCGGCCGACTACGCCGGGCGGCTGCGGGCGCTGGGTCTCGATCCCGCGGTGCGGGAGTTCCCGGAGGGCACCCACACGGCGCAGGACGCCGCGGACGCGATCGGCTGCCCCGTCGCGGCGATCGTCAAGAGCCTCGTGTTCACGCTCGACGGCGAGCCGCTGCTCGTCCTCGTCTCGGGCGCCAACCGCGTCGACACGGATGCCCTCGGCGCACGTCTCGGGGGTGCCCTCGGCAAGGCGGACGCCCGCACCGTGAAGGAGGCCACGGGCTACTCGATCGGTGCCGTGCCGCCGCTCGCGCATCCCGCACCCCTGCGTACGGTGATCGACGAGGACCTGCTGCGGCTCGAGACGCTGTGGGCCGCCGCGGGCACGGCATCCTCGGTGTTCGCGATCGCCCCGGCCGAGCTCGTGCGGCTCGCCGGCGGCGAGGTGCTCGCCGTCAGCCGCTGACCGGTCGGTTTCCGGCCTCATGAGGGTCGGATGGGGCCGGAAACCGACCGCTCAGCGGACGGAGGCGCGGGCGACGCGCTCGAGCAGCTCGAGCAGCGTGTGCGCGGAGCGGTTCCAGTCGAAGACGGCGGCCTGCTCGCGGGCGGCGGCGGAGCGTCGGGCCCACTCCTCCGGATCGTCGAGCGTGCGGATGGCGGCAGCCACCGCGCCGACGTCGCGGGGGTCGGCGTACACGGCCGCCTCTCCCCCGATCTCGCGGAAGATCGGGATGTCGGACACCACGACCGGCGTGCCGCGCACCATCGCCTCGACGAGCGGCAGGCCGAAGCCCTCGTCGAGCGACATCGTCACGAGCGCGAGGGCGCGGTCCAGGAGCTCGCCGTATTCGGCATCCGTCACGCCGTCGTGCACGACGAGCGCGCCCCCGGGGGCGAGCGCCTCGAGCCGGGCGCGGTCGGCGTCGGAGATCCGGCTGAGCAGGTGCAGCCGGTGGCCGGGCAGCTCGTGGAGCGCCCGCGCGAGCGTCTCGACGTTCTTGTAGGGCATGAACGAGCCCATGTAGACGAGCTCGCGGTCGGCGGGCTGCCGTCGCGCGGCGTCCGCGTCGACGGGGTCGGCCGCGTTCGACACGACCGTGATCGGCCGATCGGTGAGCCGGTGCTCGCGCATCAGCTCGCGCGTCGTCGCCGAGACCGTCGCGACCTCGTCGGCGCGGTTCAGCAGCATCCGCTGCGGCCACCAGGCGAGGTGGTACAGCCGCCACATGAGGCGGATGGGCCAGGCGAGATCGCGCGGCGGCGTGCGGTTGCGGTAGTAGATCAGGTCGTGCAGCGTCAGCACGAGCCCGTAGCGGCGCCCCCACGAGCCGATCGTCTGCATGGGGCTGAACACGACGTCCGGTTCGAAGGCGTTGAGCCGTCGCGCGATCGTCAGCTCCCGCGGGCTGGTCGGGGCCGTCGCGAGCTCCCACGGCAGCTCCGGCAGCATCGCCAGCTGGCCCTCGTCGGAGACCACCATGACGAGCTCGTGCCCCGCCTGCCGCGCGAGCGGCGCGAGCGCCGTCACGAGGTGGGCGGTGTAGCGGCTGATCCCGTCGTGCCGCGGGTAGCGGATGTAGCGGCAGTCGACGAGGATCCTCACCGGGCCGCCCCCGGCGGCGCGCTCGCGGGCAGCGTCGCGAGGAAGTCGCGGATGGCCGCGGCGACCAGCTCGGGCGTCTCGTAGTGGGCGAGGTGCCCCGTGCCGGGCAGCACGACGAGCCGCGCGTCGGGGAACAGCCCGACGGCGCTGTGCTGGCCGTCGAGCGGGGCGATCCGGTCGAGCTCCCCGGCGATGAGCACCGTCGGCACGTCCACGCGCGCGGCGGCGGCGCGCACGTCGGTGCTGACGGAGGCGTCGAACGCCTCGGCGACCGTGCGCGGGTCGGAGAAGCCGTTGAAGTATCGGTGGTGCTCCTCGTGGATCCAGCGGCGCAGCTCGGCATCCGGGGTCTTCACGAGGTTCATGCTCATGAACTGCACGATCAGCCAGTTGCCGAGCCACACGCGGGCGAGGCCGTTCGGCATCGCGCGCGTGACGCCGTAGAAGGCGCGTGTGGCGCCGGTGATGCCCCGGCCGGCCGCGACCTTCGGGTCGGTCGTGATCGGGTTGACGAGGATGAGCGCCCGCGCCGGCATCCCGTCGGCGATCGCGTGCGAGGCGATCATCGAGCCGAAGGAGTGGCCGAGCACCACCGGCGGCGCGGACAGTCCGAGGGCGGCGATGAAGCCGCCGAGCCAGCGCCCGTATCCCGCGATCGAGTGCGGCGCCTTGGTGAGCGGCGTCGACACCCCGAACCCGGGGAGGTCGGGGCTGATGACGCGGATGCCGTCGAGCCGCGCGATGACGGCCTCCAGCCCGTGGTGGTCGCCGCGGTAGCCATGCGCGAGCACGACGACGTCGCGGGCGTCCTCGGGCCCGAAGTCCCAGAAGCGGGTGCGGGAGCCGAGGATCTCGAGCTCGCGCTCTCTTACGGGGATGCGGGCGAGGGCCTCGGCGTGCGGGGTCGGGACGGACATCCCTGCGATTCTAGGCGCGCGGGAAGCCGCGGCAGGTGCCAGACTCGGACGGTGACGTTCACGGCTCCCATCACGCTGCCCGGCCTCACCCTCGACCCGCACTGGTACCGCCGTGCGGTGTTCTACGAGGTCATGGTGCGGTCCTTCGTCGACTCCAACGGCGACGGGTCGGGCGATCTCGGCGGTCTGATCTCGAAGCTCGACTACCTGCAGTGGCTCGGCGTCGACGCACTCTGGATCCCCCCGATCTACCAGTCGCCGCTGCGCGACGGCGGCTACGACGTCGCCGACTACCGCGCGATCCTGCCGGAGTTCGGCACGCTGGAGGAGTTCCGGGAGCTCGTCACGAAGGCGCACGAGCGGAACATGCGCATCATCATCGACCTGCCGCTCAACCACACCTCCGACCAGCACGAGTGGTTCCAGCAGTCCCGCAGCGACCCGGAGGGTCCCTACGGCGACTTCTACGTCTGGCGCGACACCGACGAGGGCTACCCCAACGTCCGCATCATCTTCACCGACTACGAGGACTCCAACTGGGCCTTCGACGCGGAGCGGCGCCAGTTCTACTTCCACCGCTTCTTCTCGCACCAGCCGGACCTCAACTACCGCAACCCCGCGGTGCACGCGGCGGTCTTCGACATCATCCGGTTCTGGATGGACCTCGGCGTCGACGGCTTCCGTCTCGACGCGATCCCCTACCTCTACGAGTCGGAGGAGGGCACGGGCGAGGGCGAGCCCGAGACCCACGACTTCATCAAGGCGGTGCGCCGCATGATGGACGAGGAGTACCCGGGCCGGGTGATGATCGCGGAGGCGAACCAGTGGCCCGCCGAGGTGGTCGAGTTCATGGGGACCGACGAGGACCCGCAGTGCCACATGGCCTTCGACTTCCCCGTCATGCCGCGCATCTTCTACTCCCTGCGCGCGCAGTCGGCCCAGGAGCTGCAGCGCGTGCTCTCGGAGACGACCGAGGTGCCGACGGGCGCCGGCTGGGGCGTCTTCCTGCGCAACCACGACGAGCTGACCCTCGAGATGGTCAGCGAGGAGTACCGGCAGGCCATGTACGGCTGGTACGCCTACGATCCGCGGATGCGCGTCAACGTCGGCATCCGCCGCCGCCTCGCGCCGCTGCTCGACAACTCGCGCGCCGAGCTCGAGCTCGCCCACGCGCTGCTGTTCTCGCTGCCGGGCTCGCCGTTCCTGTACTACGGCGACGAGATCGGGATGGGCGACAACATCTGGCTGCCCGACCGCGACGCGTCCCGCACCCCCATGCAGTGGACGCCCGACCGCAACGCGGGGTTCTCCACCGCCGACCCCGGCAAGCTCTATCTGCCCGTCGTGCAGTCGCTCGTCTACAACTACACGCTCGTCAACGTCGAGTCGCAGCTGGCCCAGTCCCGCTCCCTGCTGCACTGGATCCGAAACGTCATTCACGTGCGGAAGGCGCATCCGACCTTCGGCCTCGGTACGATCCGCGTGCTGCGCACCAACCACGAGTCGGTGCTCGCCTTCGTGCGCGAGTACGAGGGATCCGGCACGGCGTTCGGCGACGCCCCCGAGCGGGTGCTGTGCGTGTTCTCGTTCTCGCACAACCCGGTGTCGGTGTCGGTCGAGCTGAACGGCGACGAGGGGGTGACGCCCTACGACCTGTTCGGCGGCGGCGCCTTCCCCACCGTCGGCGACGACGGCGTGCTCACCCTGACCCTCGCGACGCAGAGCTTCTACTGGCTGCACCTCGGGGAGCCCCGCGCGGCGCTCCCGCGCGCCTTCTGACCCGCGTCGGAGGGCGGCCCTAGGCTTCGGCCATGACCAGTTGGGCCGATCGCCTGGGCGTGTTCGACCTCGAGACCACGGGCGTCGACGTCGAGACCGCGCGGATCGTCACCGCCTGCATCGCCGTCATCGGAGCGGACGGGGAGGTGCTCGAGCGCTGGGACTGGCTCGCCGACCCGGAGGTCGAGATCCCGGAGGCCGCATCGGCGGTGCACGGCATCACGACCGAGCGAGCCCGTGCGGAGGGGCGGCCCACCGGGCTCGTCGTCGCGGAGATCACCCAGACGCTGCGCACCCTGTTCGGCCTCGGCATCCCGGTGGTCGTCTACAACGCGCCCTACGACCTCTCCCTCCTCGACCGGGAGTGCCGCCGCAACGAGCTCGAACCGCTCGTCGAGCCCGCACCGGTGGTCGACCCGCTCGTGCTCGACAAGCAGGTCGACACCTACCGCAAGGGCAAGCGCACCCTGGAGGCCGCGGCCGCCCACTACGGCGTCGCTCTCGACGACGCGCATGACGCGGGCGCGGATGCGATCGCCGCCGGCAGAGTGGCGCAGGCGCTCGTCGCCGCCCGGCCGGAGGAGCTCGACATCCCCATCTCCGACCTGCACGGGCGGCAGGAGATCTGGTACGCCGAGCAGGCCCGCCGCTTCCAGGACTACATCCGCCGCCGCAAGGGCGACGAGAGCTTCACCGCGTCGACCGCGTGGCCGGTCAAGTACCCCGCGCATCCGGGTGCCTACCGCGACACGCAGCCGATCCCCCCGCTCGAGCCGCGCCTCGGGCGCGTCCCCGTGATCGACTTCAGCCGGCCGCTCGGGCTGCAGCTCGCGCCCGCTCCGGATGCGCCGCGCCCCATCGAGGCGGGCCCGCCGGACGCGCGGGAGGCGTACCCGGGTCTGGTGCCGACATCCGCGCCGCCGCTCCTCGACGAGCCGGCGGTCGAGGTCCAGGTCGAGGTCGTCGAATCCGTGGAGGTCGTCGAGCTCGTGGAGGTGGCCGAGCCGGAGCAGTCCCGCGACGACGCGGACACGCCCGATGTGCTCGAGGAGCCCGACACGGAGGTGCTGGAACGCACGGGTGGGCGGCCCGCGGTGCTGCGGATCGCGGCCGCGATCGTGACCGACGCCGACGGCCGCACCCTGCTCGTGCGCAAGGCGGGCACGAGGCACTTCATGCAGCCGGGCGGCAAGATCGAGGAGGGCGAGAGCGCGATCGAGACCCTCACGCGCGAGCTCGCCGAGGAGATCGGGGTCGAGCTCGACACCGCGACGGCGGAGTACCTGGGGCTGTTCCGCGCGGTCGCGGCGAACGAGGAGAACACCGTCGTGCTCGCGGCCGTGTTCGCCATGGTCGCCGAGGGCGAGGTCACGGCGTCCGGCGAGATCGAGGAGCTGCTGTGGGTCGACGACCCCGACCTCGACCTGGACGGCGTGGAGGTGGCGCCTCTCACGCTCGACGAGCTCCTGCCGCTGTGGGAGCGCCGCCGCGCCCAGGCCTTCGGCTTCTGACGCTCACCTCCGACCGACGGCGGCCCCGCACATGCAGCAGGGCCCCGTCCGCGGACGGGGCCCTGTGCGCAGGTGAACCGGAGGCTTACTTGCCGAAGTTCTTGTAGCGCGTGTTGAACTTCTCGACGCGGCCGGCGCTGTCGAGGATGCGCTGCTTGCCCGTGTAGAACGGGTGCGAGGCCGACGAGATCTCGACGTCCACGACCGGGTAGGTCTCGCCGTCCAGCTCGATGGTCTTCTCGCTCGTGAGCGTCGAGCGGGTGAGGAAGGTCTCGCCGCTCGCCAGGTCGCGGAAGACGATCGCCTGGTAGTCGGGGTGGATGTCGGTCTTCATGAGGTACCTCAGTCGGAAGTGGATGGGAAAGTTGGCAGGCCGAAGGGCCAGCTAGCAATTCTAGCAGACGGTCAGTTCCAGCGCGCACGGGCGGCGAAGCGTCCGTCCTCGCTCGTCGACACGACGAGCGGCAGATCGAACGCCTCCGAGAGGCGCTCCCCCGTGATGACCTCGGCGATGGGGCCGGCGGCCCGAACGCGGCCCTCGGCCAGCAGCAGCGCGTGGGTGAACCCCGCGGGGATCTCCTCGACGTGGTGGGTCACCATGACCATGGCGGGCGCGTCCGGAGTGGCCGCGTAGTCGCCGAGCAGCCGCACGAGCTCCTCGCGGGCGCCGAGGTCGAGGCTCGCGGCGGGCTCGTCGAGCAGCAGCAGCTCGGGGTCGGTCATCACGGCGCGGCCGATCTGCACGCGCTTCTGCTCGCCGTCGGAGAGCGTGCCGAAGAGCCGATCGCGCAGGCCGTCGAGGCGCCACTCGCGCATGACCCGCTCGGCGCGCCGCATGTCGACGTCCTCGTACTCCTCGTTCCAGCGTCCCGTCACCGCGTAGGCGGCGGTCAGCACGACGTCGTAGACCGTCTCGTCGCGTGGGATGCGGCGCGCCATCGCGGTCGAGGCGAGCCCGATGCGGGGGCGCAGGTCGAAGACGTCGACGCGGCCGAGCCGCTCGCCCAGCACCTGGGCGGTGCCGGAACTCGGATGCAGGTGGGCCGAGGCGAGGTTGAGGATCGTCGTCTTGCCCGCCCCGTTGGGGCCGAGGATCACCCAGCGCTCGTCGGACTCGACGGTCCAGTTGAGAGAATCGAGGATCGTGTTCCCGTCGCGGACGACCGAGACGTCCTCGAGCTCCAGCACCGGCACCATGATCCCCCCAGCCTAGTCGCCGTCGGAGGCGCCCGTGCCCTCCTCGGGGGGCAGCAGGCTCGCGTAGACGGCGCGCGTGCGCTCGGCGATGCTCGCCCAGCTGAACTCGGCCTCCGCGCGCAGGCGGCCGGCCTCCCCCATGAGCCGGGCGGTGGCGGGGTCGGCCAGCACCTCGGTCAGTATCGCCGCGAGGTCGGAGACGAACCGCTCGGGGTCGACGGGCGTGCCCGTCCCGTCGTCGGCCTGCTCGATCGGCACGAGACGCCCGGTGAGCCCGTCGGCGACGACCTCGGGGATGCCGCCCGTCGCCGTGCCGACGACGGGCAGACCGCACGCCATCGCCTCGAGGTTCACGATGCCGAGAGGCTCGTAGACGGAGGGGCACACGAACACCGTCCCGGCCGTGAGCACGGCGGCGAGCTCGCGCTGCGGCAGCATCTCCTCGATCCAGACGACGCCCTCGCGCTCCTCCTGCAGCACGCGCACGCCCTCCTGCACCTCCGCCATGATCTCGGGCGTGTCGGGTGCCCCCGCGCACAGCACGAGCTGCACGTCCGGTTCGAGCCGCCGAGCGGCCGCGAGCAGGTACGGCAGCCCCTTCTGCCGGGTGATGCGTCCGACGAAGACGACGCTGCGACGCCCGGGGTCGATCCCGAAGCGCTCGAGCACGGCCGCGTCCTCGGTGGGGGCCCATCGCTCGAGGTCGATGCCGTTGTGCACGACGTGCACGCGCGCGGGGTCGATGCCGGGATAGCAGCGCAGGATGTCGGCGCGCATGCCGGCGCTCACGGCGATCACCGCATCCGCCGCCTCGAACGCCGTCTTCTCGATCCAGCTCGACACGCGGTAGCCGCCGCCGAGCTGCTCGGCCTTCCAGGGGCGCAGCGGCTCGAGCGAGTGCGCGGTCACGACGTGCGGGATGCCGTGCAGCAGCTTCGCGAGGTGGCCGGCGGCGTTCGCGTACCAGGTGTGCGAGTGCACGAGATCGGCACCCGCGACGTCCTCGGCCATCTGCAGGTCGACGCCGAGAGTCGCGAGAGCGGGGTTGGCCGAGGTGAGCTGCGGCGGTACGAGGTATGCGTAGGTGTGCGGCTCGTCGCGCGGCAGTCCGAAGCAGCGCACGACGACGTCGACGTCGCGCCGGAGCGCCGCGACGAGCTCGGCGACGTGCACGCCGGCACCCCCGTAGACCTCGGGCGGATACTCACGGCTCAGAACATCGACTCGCATGCCTGTCGACGCTAGTACACCCCCGCACCCTGTCCTAGGGTGATGCCATGGCAGCACCGCCCAAGGTCTTCGGCATCGTCCTCGCCGGTGGGGAGGGGAAGCGGCTGATGCCGCTGACCGCCGACCGCGCCAAACCCGCGGTGCCGTTCGCGGGGGGCTACCGGCTCATCGACTTCGCGCTGTCCAACCTCATCAACTCGGGGCTGCGGCAGATCGTCGTGCTCACCCAGTACAAGTCGCACTCGCTCGACCGGCACGTCTCGCAGACCTGGCGGCTGTCGGGGATGCTCGGCGCCTACGTCGCGTCCGTCCCGGCGCAGCAGCGGCTCGGCAAGCGCTGGTTCTCGGGCTCGGCCGACGCGATCCTGCAGAGTCTCAACCTCATCCGGGACGAGAAGCCGGACATCGTCGTCGTGGTCGGGGCCGACCACGTGTACCGCATGGACTTCAGCCAGATGATCCAGGCGCACATCGCCTCCGGCCAGGGCGTCACGGTCGCCGCCATCCGTCAGCCGATCGCGCTCGCCGACCAGTTCGGCGTGATCGAGCTGGACGAGAGCGACCCCACCCGGATCGCCGCCTTCCGCGAGAAGCCGAAGGACGCCACGGGTCTCGCCGACTCCCCCGGCGAGATCCTCGCCTCGATGGGCAACTACGTGTTCGACGCCGACGTGCTCATCGACGCCGTGCAGCGCGACGGCGCGCGCGCCGACTCCAACCACGACATGGGCGGCGACATCGTGCCCGACTTCGTGGCGCGCGGGCAGGCCGCCGTCTACGACCTCAACCAGAACGAGGTGCCGGGCGCGACCGACCGCGACCGCTTCTACTGGCGTGACGTGGGAACGATCGACTCCTTCTTCGAGGCGCACCAGGATCTCATCGCGGCGCTGCCGGTCTTCAACCTGTACAACCAGGCCTGGCCGATCTACAGCCAGCAGCTCAACTCGCCGCCCGCGAAGTTCGTGCGCGACGGCAAGAACACCGTCGGCACGGCGATCGACTCGATCGTGTCGCTCGGATGCGTCGTGTCGGGCGGGCACCTCGAGCGCTCGGTGCTGGGTCCCTGGGTGACGATCGCATCCGGTGCCCACGTGACCGACTCGGTGGTGTTCGAGCGGGTCGAGATCGGCGCGAACGCCACGGTGCAGCGCGCTATCCTCGACAAGGACGTCGTCGTCGCACCCGGGGCCACCGTGGGGGTCGATCACGACGCCGACCGCAACCGCGGATACACGGTGACCGAGTCGGGCATCACGGTCGTCGGCAAGGGCGTCCGCGTCGACTGACGCTCCGCCCCCACCCCACGCACCCGAAGGACCTCCCCCGCGCCATGGCTCGCTTCCTCGTCGTGCTCGATGTCGACTCCACCCTCATCGAGGACGAGGTGATCGAGCTGCTCGCCGAGGCGGCGGGGTCGCTCGACGCCGTGGCCGAGGTCACCTTCCGCGCCATGAACGGCGAGCTCGACTTCGCAGAGAGCCTGCGGGAGCGGGTGGCGACGCTCGCGGGGCTTCCGGACTCGGTGTTCGCGGAGGTCGGGACGCGCGTCACCGTCACGCGCGGCGTGCCGGAGATGATCACCGCCGTGCACGCCGCCGGGGGGCAGGTGGCGGTGGTGTCGGGAGGCTTCCACGAGATCATCGACCCGCTCGCGGAGCGTCTCGGACTCGACCACTGGCGTGCGAACCGGCTCGAGGTGGCCGACGGTGTGCTCACGGGCCGCGTCATCCCCCCGATCGTGGACGCCGCCGCGAAGGCGGAGGCGCTCCAGGAGTGGGCGGACGCCGCGGGCGTCCCGATCGCGCAGACCCTCGCGGTGGGCGATGGCGCCAACGACCTGCCGATGATGGCTCTCGCGGGCCTCTCGGTGGGCTTCGACGCGAAGGCGCCCGTGCGGGATGTCGCCGACGTGCTGCTCGACGACCGCGACCTCTCGATGCTGCTGTCCCTCATGGGGCTGGGGCGCTGATCCCCGGTCATTTCCCGATCCTTGACTCCCGAACGGGGGTGTCAGTACTGTCGCGCGTGAAGAAGTGACACGAGTCACTATGTCCGTCGCGACGGGGCGGCGGCCGTCCGGGTCGATGCGGATCCGGGCGTCTCGAGAACGGAGTCCTCAGTGTCCGGTCAGTCAGAGAATCTCGAAGCGGGGGCGTCGCCGATCGGCGCCAGGCCCCGCGCGGTCCGTGCCCTGGCACTCGCCGCCCTCGCCGCGCTCCTCGCGTCGGCGCTCCAGGCGGTTGTGCTGCCGGTGCCCGGGGCATCCGCGGTCACCGTCGGTGCGGGCAGCTACGCGGAGGGCACGCCCGCGGGCGGCGCCGCGCCGCAGGACTGCGCGGGCGGCGTCATGAACCCGCGGTCCCGCACGACGGCGAACTTCCCCGCGGGCGCGGTGCCCACCAACGACTGGTGGACCTCGCTGCTGTGGAACAAGGTGAACTGCACCGACGAGTCCGCCAACCTCATGGCGCATCCGCTCGCCTTCCACTCCTTCACCAACGGGCTCGGGGTGAGCTATCCCACCAACGCGGCGATCTCGGGCACCTCGACGGGCGTCTCCGAGTACCACTACAACTACGCGGAGGACTTCCGCATCGGCATCGCGGGGCTCAGCGCCGCGGGAAAGGTCGACGACTACAGCGACTGGACCGTGACCGAGCTCTGGGCGAGCGGCGGCACGAGCCTGCGGGCCACGATCGGCCACGGGCTGCCTTTCGTGTACGGCACCAAGACCGGGGGCGATGTGCGGCTCACGCTCACCGCACCCCCGGCGGTGTGGCGCAACTCGGGCGGCGCGATCGGCTTCACCGTCAACGGGCACGACTACGCCGCGTTCGGGCCGAGCGGATCGAGCTGGAACGTCTCCGGCACGACGATCGGCTCCTCGCTCGCGGGCGGCGCCTTCTTCTCCGTCGCGGTGCTGCCGACGAGCAGCAACGACACGGCGCGGGGCGCGGCGCTCGACGCCTACGCGCCCTACGCGCACAACCACGTGACGGGCACACGGGTGTCGTGGTCGTACAACGAGTCGACCGCGAAGCTCACCGCGAGCTACGCGTTCACGACCGTCGCCAAGCAGGGCGGCGGCGCGAACGGCACCGTCTTCGCGCTCTACCCGCACCAGCGCGACGCGCTCAGCGGGACCACGCCGAGCGCCTACTCCTACATGTCGCCGCGCGGACCGATGCGCGTCGTCATCGGATCGAGCCAGTTCCAGACCGTGTCGACCTTCAACGGCGTGCTCCCGCAGCTCGCGAACACCGGCTTCGCATCCGGCAGCGCCGACCTCTCGCAGCTCTCCGGCTACGTCGACCAGGTCGCGAGCGGCGACCCGTTCGCCGGCTTCGGCGAGGACACCTATTGGACCGGCAAGGCGCTCGGGCGGGCCACGCAGGTCATCCAGCTCGCGAACCTCACCGGAAAGACCGCCGCGCGCGACTCCTTGATCGGCGCGGTGCGCACCCGGCTCACGGATTGGATGACAGCCTCCCCCGGTGAGACCCAGCGACTGTTCTCCTACAACCCGAGCTGGGGCACGCTCATCGGCTACCCCGCGTCGTACGGCTCCGACACGGAGCTCAACGACCACCACTTCCACTACGGCTACTACGTCGTGGCGGCAGCCACCGTGGCGCAGTTCGACCCCGCGTGGGCCGCGAACTCCGCCTACGGCGGGATGGTGAACACGATCATCAAGGACGCCGCCAACTGGGATCGTGCCGACACGCGCTTCCCGTTCCTGCGCGACTTCGACATCTATGCGGGTCACGATTGGGCCTCCGGTCACGGCTCCTTCGGTGCCGGCAACAACCAGGAGTCGTCGTCGGAGGGGATGAACTTCGCCGCGGGCCTCATCCTGTGGGGCCAGGCGACGGGCAACACGACGGTGCGCGACCTCGGCATCTACCTGTACACGACGCAGGCGTCGGCGATCCACAACTACTGGTTCGACACCGACGACGAGGCGTTCCCCGCCGCATTCGGCCACTCGACGGTCGGCATGGTGTGGGGTGACGGCGGCGCGTACGCGACGTGGTTCAGCGCGGAGCCGGAGATGATCCAGGGCATCAACCTGCTGCCGAGCACCGCCGGGCACCTCTACCTCGGCTACGACCCGGCCTACATCGGCCGCAATCTCATCGAGTTGCAGACGAACAACGGAGGGCCGGCGACGGTCTGGCAGGACATCATCTGGGAGTTCCAGGCGCTTGCCGACGCTCCGACGGCACTCGGGCAGTTCCGCGCGCAGGCGGGGTCGTACGCCGTGGAGGAGGGCGAGTCCCGGGCGCACACCTTCTACTGGCTGAAGAACCTCTCCGCGGTCGGCACCGTCGACCGCTCCGTGACGGCGGACACCCCGCTCTACGCGGTGTTCACGAAGAACGGAGTGCGCAACCACCAGGCCGCGAACATGTCGGGGTCCGCCATCACGGTGCACTTCTCCGACGGCGTCGCACTGAACGTCCCGGCGCGTTCCGTGGCATCGTCGAGCGGCGGATCGACCGGCGGCGACACGACGGCGCCGTCCGTCCCGGCGGGGCTCACGGCATCCGGGACCACCTCGAGCTCCACCCAGCTGTCCTGGACGGCGTCGACCGACAACGTCGGCGTCACCGGGTACGAGGTGCTCTCGGGCGGCGGTGTCATCGGAACGGTGAACGGCACCACGGCGTCGGTGACCGGGCTCGCGGCGTCCACGAGCTACACCTTCGCGGTGCGCGCGTTCGATGCGGCGGGCAACCGCTCGGGCGCGAGCTCGACGGTGACGGTGACGACCAGCGGCGGCGGGGGCTCCGGCGGCACCGTCGACGCGACCTCCCGCATCGAGGCGGAGTCGTACAGCGGGATGTCGGGCGTGCAGACGGAGGCGACCTCGGACACCGGGGGCGGCCAGAACGTCGGCTGGATCGGCAACGGCGACCACCTGCGCTTCGACGGCGTCGACTTCGGGAGCACCGCGCGCACGCAGTTCACCGCGCGGGTCGCGTCCGGGGCGGGTGCCGGGGTCAGCGGGCTCGTCACGGTGCGCCTCGACGGCCTCACCTCGGCCCCGATCGGGAGCTTCGCGATCGGCAGCACGGGAGGCTGGCAGAACTGGCAGAGCGTGCCCGCCAACATCCAGGGCACGACGGGAGTGCACACCGTGTATCTGACGTTCGAGTCCGGACAGCCGGCCGACTACGTCAACCTCAACTGGTTCACCTTCTCGTGAGCCGCGGGTGCCCCCGGCGCGAGCCGGGGGCACCTCGTTGCTCAGGTCGAGGCGCGCTCCACGACGTGGAACAGCTCGCCGACCGGCCGCGGCGGCGGCACCGGATGACCGAGAGCCGCGAGCACGGACGCCGTGAGGTGCTCGGCCTGGGCGTCGATCGCCTGCCAGACGGTCGTGAGCGCGGGCGAGGCGAGCCGGGCGAGCGGGATGTCGTCGACCCCGATGACCGCGACGTCGTCGGGTGTGACGAGCCCCTCCGCCCGCACACCCGCGAGCACCGCGAAGGCGACCTCGTCGTTGTAGGCGACGACGCCCGTCACCGAGTCGTCGGCGCGCCACGCGCGCACGGCGGCCGCCGCCGAGGCGATCTCGAGCTCGACGGTGCGCGTGCGGGGCTCGGGGAGCCCGAGTCGTCGACAGGCCGCGCGTGCTCCAGCGAGGCGGCGTTCCGCGAACGCGGCCAGACGCTCGTCGCTCGGTGCGGCGTAGGCGAGTACCCGGTGCCCGCGCGCGGCGAGGTGCTCCACCTGCAGCTCGGCGATGCCGTGCTGTGGAACCGCGAAGGTCTCCGGATGCGGGTCCTCGTCGAGCGCGGAGCCCACCACCGGGATCCGCGCGGTGCGCATCGCGGCCGCGTCGGTATCCGTCAGCGGGCCGAGCGCGAGCACCGCACGCGGCGTCACCGCGCGCCACAGCTCGGTGAGCGGTCGGCTGTCGCGGTCGTTGAACACGAGCAGCGCGAGGCCGTGCTCGGCGAAGAGGGTCGTGAGGTGGTCGATGAGGGTGTCGATGACGGGCCCGACCGTCCAGTCCGGGAGCACGCACAGCACGACGTCGCTCCGGCCCGAGCGCAGCGCGCGGGCGGGCGCGGACGGCGTGTAGCCGAGGCGGTCGGCGGTCTCCAGCACGTGGCGCCGGGTGGCCTCCGAGATCGACACCCCGGGAGCGTCGTTGAGCACGTAGCTCACGGTCGTGCGCGAGAAGCCGCTCTCGCGGGCGACGTCGGCGCTGGTGACCCGGGACACGTGGGCCTCCGTCAGTGCCCCATGCCGAGGCCGCCGTCGACCGGGATAACGGCGCCGGAGATGTAGCCGGCGTCGTCGGAGGCGAGCCAGGCGATGACACGCGCGACCTCCGTCGGGGAGGCGAAGCGGCCCGCGGGGATCTGCGCGAGGTACTGCTTCTGCTGCTCCTCGGGCAGCTCGGCGGTCATGTCGGTCTCGATGAAGCCCGGCGCCACGACGTTGGCGGTGATGCCGCGCGATCCGAGCTCCCGGGTGAGGGAGCGTGCGATGCCGACGAGGCCCGACTTGGACGCCGCGTAGTTGATCTGCCCGGCGCTGCCGAGCAGCCCGACGACGCTCGAGACGAGCACGACGCGGCCGAAGCGCGCCTTCAGCATCCCCTTGGACGCGCGCTTGACGACGCGGAACGCCCCCGACAGGTTGGTGTCGATGACGTCGGTGAAGTCCTCCTCGCTCATGCGCAGCAGGAGGGTGTCGCGTGTGATCCCGGCGTTCGCGACGACGACCTCGACCGGCCCGAGCTTCTCCTCGACCTCGCTGAAGGCGGCGTCGACGGATGCGGCGTCCGTCACGTCGGCGCGCACCGTGAGCGTGCCCTCAGGACCCTGTCCCGAGCGGGCCGTGACGGCCACGCGGTGGCCCTGGGCGAGGAACTCGGCGGCGATCGCGTAGCCGATGCCGCGGTTGCCGCCGGTGACGAGGACGGTGCGAGAGGTCATGGTTCAGGAGCCTACCGGCGCGCGAGCGTAGGCTTGGCTCATCGCCAGTCACAGCTCGCACGTCGTCACGGAGCTCCCGCCCTCACCGGACGAGGAGCGCCGTTCGCGCATGCTCAAGTACACCCTCGCGATGGGCATCCGGGTGGTCTGCATCGCGCTGTGCCTCGTGGTGCCGGGCTGGTGGCTGCTGATCCCGGCGGCGGGCGCGGTGTTCCTCCCCTACTTCGCGGTGGTCATCGCGAACAACGTCGGAGGCGGCGACCGGGGCCGGGTGCGGCGTCCGGGAGCCCTCACGCGGCGCGAGCCCGGGGAGCGGCCGTGATCGGGCTCGGCGACCCCGGCATCCGCTGCTCGGCGGCCGGGTGCATGCGCGACGCCGCCTTCCGGGTCAACTGGCGCAACCCCCGCATCCACGGTGCCGAGCGCGTGAAGGTGTGGCTCGCCTGTGAGGAGCATCGCGACACGCTCGCCGACTACCTCGGCACCCGCGGTTTCCCCGTGCAGGTCACGGCGCTCGACGTCGAGCTCGACCGCGTGCCGGATCCGGCATGAGCGACACGGAGGTGCGTCGTCCGGTGACCGGCTGGCGGCGCTGGAGCGCCTACCTGGCACTGACGGTCGTGTTCGCGCTCGCCTGCGGGCTGCTGTCGTGGTGGCAGTGGGCGCGTCGCGCGGATACCGCTGCCGAGAACCTCCGCGTGGAGCAGAACTACGACGCGACGCCCGTGCCCGTCGGCGAGGTGCTCCCCCGCCTCGACGCCTGGGACGAGGACGACGAGTGGACCCGGGTCGTGCTGACCGGCGAGTACCTGTCGGAGGACGCGCTCCTCGTCCGGAACCGGGTGCTGGGCGGCTCCCCCGGCTTCGAGCAGCTCGTGCCGTTCCGCCAGGAGAACGGCACGGTGGTGGTCGTCGACCGCGGCTGGCTGCCGCTCGGGAACGGCGTCGACTCGCTCCCGGATGCCGTGCCCGCTCCCCCGGACGGCCAGGTGACGGTCGTCGCCCGCCTGCGCGGCGCCGAGCCCAGGCTCCCCGGCCGCACGGCGCCCGAGGGGCAGATCCCCTCGATCGACGTCGCGTCGATCGTCGCGGGGCTCGACGCGAGGGGCTACACGGGCGCCTACGCGGTCGTGGCGAGCGAGGACCCCGCGGCCACCCCGATGCCGGCCGCGGCACCGCGTCCCCAGGAGGACGAGGGGATGCACCTCTCCTACGCGCTGCAGTGGATCGCGTTCGGGGTGCTCGCCTTCGTCGGGCTGTTCTGGGCGTGGCGTCGGGAGCGGCGCATCGCCGCGCTCCCCGTCGAGGAGCAGGCCGCCGCGCGTGCGCCGAAACGCCGTCACGACGACGCGGACGTCGAGGACGCGATCCTCGACCGCCTCGACGCGCGCTGACGGCTCCCGGGTCGCGTCAGCGCTCGCCGAGCAGCACGCCGCGTTGCGCCGCCTCGGCGCGCACGGCGTTCAGGAAGGCGGCGTACTCGTCCTTGCTCTTCGCGTAGCCGAGCGCACCGCCCTTGACGGCGCCCAACGCGCCATCCTGATCGAACCGCAGCCACGAGTTGCCGTGCTCGTCGACCCCGACGTCGAAGGTGAAGCTGATGTGGAACTTCTTGCCCGCCAGGGCACCCGCGAACAGCGTCAGCGGCAGGCTGCCCCGCTCGAGCTTGATGCGGCCCTGCGTCGGCTGGGTCGCCGTGTAGCCGAGGCTCTCGGCGACGCCGATCACGAAGGGCACGGACTGCTGGTCGGTTCCGGCGAGGATGAGCTCGGGCATGCGGTGGTGGTCTCCTTCGGGGCGGTGTCTAGCTCACACCAGCGGAGCCGGGCGCTCGCGCGCGGCCGGCGGAGCGTACGCTGCGGACTATCGCGGCGTCTAGCTCACACTGATCAGTTCAGCGTATTCGGGGTTCCAGTGGTCCTCGACGCCGTCGGGCATGATGAGCACGCGTTCGGGGTTGAGCGCCTCGACCGCCCCCTCGTCGTGGGAGACGAGCACCACGGCGCCCGTGTATCCGGCCAGCGCGCCGAGGATCTCCTCGCGTGACGCCGGGTCGAGGTTGTTGGTGGGCTCGTCGAGCAGCAGCACGTTGGCGCCCGAGACGACGATCATCGCGAGGGCGAGGCGGGTCTTCTCGCCGCCGGAGAGCACCCCGGCGAGCTTGTGCCCGTCGTCGCCCGTGAACAGGAACGAGCCGAGCACCTTGCGCGCCTCGGTCTCGGTGAGGTTCGGGGATGCCGCGGTCATGTTCTGCAGCACCGTGCGGCTCACGTCGATCGTCTCGTGCTCCTGCGCGTAGTAGCCGATCCGCAGACCGTGCCCGGCGATCACCTCGCCGGTGTCGGGCGCGTCGATGCCGCCCAGGATGCGCAGCAGCGTGGTCTTGCCGGCGCCGTTGAGTCCCAGCACGACGACCTTCGAGCCGCGGTCGATCGCGAGGTCGACGGCGGTGAAGATCTCGAGCGAGCCGTAGGACTTCGAGAGGTCGGACGCCTGCAACGGCGTCTTGCCGCACGGCGCCGGATCAGGGAAGCGCAGCTTCGCGACGCGGTCGACGGCGCGCTCCTCCTCGAGCCCGGAGAGCATCCTCTCGGCGCGAGCGACCATCTGGTGCGCGGCCGCCGCCTTGGACGCCTTCGCGCCGAACCTCGCGGCCTGCAGCTGGAGGGCGGTCGCCTTCTTCTCGACGTTCGCGCGCTCCTTCTTGCGACGTTCCTGGTCGGCCTCGCGCTGCTTCAGGTAGTGGCGCCATCCCATGTTGTAGATGTCGATCGCCTGGCGGTTCGCGTCGAGGTAGAAGACCTTATTGACGACCTCCTCGACGAGGTCGACGTCGTGCGAGATGACGATCACACCGCCCTGGTAGGCCTTGAGGAACTCGCGCAGCCACACGATCGAGTCGGCGTCGAGGTGGTTCGTCGGCTCGTCGAGGATCATCGTGTCGGCGCCCGAGAACAGGATGCGCGCGAGCTCGATGCGCCGGCGCTGCCCACCCGACAGCGTCTTCAGCTGCTGGTCGAGGATGCGGTCGGGCAGCGCGAGGTTCGACGCGATCGCGGCCGCCTCGGCCTCCGCCGCGTAGCCGCCGAGTGCGAGGAAGCGGTCCTCGAGGCGCGCGTAGCGCGACATCGCGGCGTCGGCGACCGCGGCATCCGGGCTCGCCATCTCCTCGGTCGCCTTCCGCAGCTCCGCGACCACGTGCCCGAGCCCACGGGCGTTCAGGATGCGGGTGCGCGCCGTCTCCTCGGGGTCGCCCGAGCGCGGGTCCTGCGGCAGGTAGCCGATCTCGCCGGTGCGGTCGATCCGCCCGTCGGTGGGCAGGGTCTCCCCCGCGAGCGTTTTCGTGAGTGTCGTCTTGCCGGCGCCGTTGCGGCCCACGAGCCCGACCTTGTCGCCCTTGTCGACGCGGAAGGTGACATCCTCCATGAGCAGCCGCGCGCCGACGCGGATCTGGAGGTCATGCACGGCGAGCACAGGGGTGTCCTTCGGTGAGTGGGTGGGGGGCGCGGCCGAGGGGCCAGCCTCCCAGTCTAGGTCGTGCGGGCGGACCTTCGTCGTCTCGCTCGCGTCAGCCGAAGTAGAGGTGGCGGTGGAGACGGCAGCCGGGGTTGAAGGCGGCCCCGCACGCGGGGCACGACTCGACGCCGAGGTAGGTCTCGATCGCGTGGGTGGCGCCGCACGCGCCGCACAGCAGGGCGTGCACCTCGCGCTCGTCGGCATCCCACACCTCGGAGGGGTGGTCGGCGACCGCCTCGTGGCAGTCGTGGCACGGGTAGAAGCGATCGCAGCAGTGGAAGCGGATGGCGACGACGTCGCTCGGCCCGTTCCAGTGCACGCAGCGGGTCTCCGCGTCGATCGGGAGCCCGTGGACCCGGATTCCGTGCGAGTCGAGCGGTGCATCCCGCATCAGTCCGCCCCCCGCGCCGACAGCGCGTCGGCGACGTCGTCCGCGTGACGGAGCGCGAGCACGAGAACCGGCACGACGATCCGGAAACCGAGCCGCACGCCGCGTGCGCGCTGCGCGTCGCGCACCCGCTCGGCGATCCCGGCGACGACCGGCAGCATGCTGATGGCCAGCGAGAGGGTGAGTCCGATCCGACGCGGATCGGCGCCGAGGCGCGCGAGGGGCCGCATGCCGGTCTCGAGCGCGGCGAGCAGCTCCTCGCTGCGGGTCGTGAGGGTCAGGAGCGCCGCGAGCAGCACGATCGAGACGACGCGGACGGTGTTCACGAGCGCGTCCCAGGGGGTCAGGAAGACGAGCTGCGTGACGACCATGAGCACCACGATCCACTTCGCGAGCCACAGCTGCCGCAGCAGCACCACGGGCGGGAGGAGGGCAAACGCGTACAGCGCGACGACGACCAGGCCGGCGAGGGCGATCGTGACGCCCGTGTGCGGCCACAGGGAGATCAGCAGCGCGAGGGCGAGGAGCGCGAGGAGCTTCACCCCCGCGGGTGCGCGATGCAGGATGCTGCGGCCGGGCAGGTAGAGGGCGATCATGCGTACTCCCGGCGGTAGGCGCGCACGACATCCGCAGGCTGCCCCACCTCGACGAGCCGGCCCTCGTGGAAGCGGAGGGCGACGTCGCAGCGCTCGGCGAGCTCGAGGTCGTGCGTGAGGAGGACGAGCTGCGCGTCGAGGTCGTCGATGAGCATCCGCCCGATCCGTCGCGCGTTGCCGAGGTCGAGCAGCGTCGTGGGCTCGTCGGCGATCACGAGCCGCGGCTCGCGCACGAGCACGGAGGCGAGGGCCAGCAGCTGCTTCTGCCCGCCGGAGAGGCTGTAGGCGGGCGCATCCGCGTGGTCGCCGAGCCCGTGTTGGCGGAGCACGGCGTCGACGCGGGCGTCGACCTCCGCGCGGGCGAGGCCGCTTCCCCGCAGCGAGAGCCGCACGTCCTCGGCGACCGTCGGCATGAGGATCTGCGCGTCGGGGTTGGTGAACACGAAGCCCACCTCGGCGCGCACCCGGGAGAGCTCGCGCGCCACGTCGAGGCCGTGGACGCGCACGGTGCCCCGCGTCGGACGCACGAGGCCGTCGAGCACGCGCGCGAACGTCGACTTGCCGGATCCGTTGGCCCCGATCACGGCGATGCGGTGCTGTGCGAGGCGCACCGTGACGTCCTCGAGGATGCGCCGCCCGTCCAGCTCGACCGCGACGCCGTCGAGGGCGATCTCGTTCGAGCCCGGCGCGGCGCGCTCCTCGGCGGTGCTCATCGTGCGGAGGCGTCCGTCGCGTCTGCCGCGGCCGGTGCGGTGCGAGCGGCGAGCGCGCGCTCGCGACGCGCGCCGAACACCGGCGGGTATGCCTTCCACAGCGTCATCGTGAGGGCCGTGGCGATGGCGATCTTGGCGAGGTCGCCCGGGATGAAGGCGAGGTTGCCGATCATGACGGCGTCGAGCGGCAGCTTCGCGACGAGGGACGCCACCGGGATGCCGAGGGCGTAGACGACGAGGATGCCGCCGACGACGCCGCCGAGGGCGACACGCCACCAGGAGAGCCGACCTCGCCCCGAGTGGGCGATGAGACCCGTCACGAAGGCGCCCGGGATCCAGCCGAAGAGGTAGCCGGCCGTGACGCCGACGAAGACGCCCGCACCCCCGTGACCGCCCGAGAGCAGAGGAAGCCCGACCGCGACGAGCGCGAGGAACACGGCGACGGCCGCCGCCCCCCGCCACGCGCCGAGCACCATGCCCGCGAGGATCACCCCGAGGGTCTGCGCCGTGATGGGCACGGGGCCGACCGGGATCGGTCCGATGAGGCCGAGCGCCGCGATGATGGCGGCGAAGACGGCGATGCGGGCGATGTCGCGGGTGTCGAAGCGGCGGGGGGCGTCGGTCATGGTGGTCCTCGGGTTCGGCATGAGTGAACAGCGTTCAGGTGAACGGCGTTCAGTATAGTGAGAGGCGTGAGCCCGGAACCGCATGCACGTCACGACCGCGCGTCCGTCGTCGACGCGGCGCTGCGCATCCTCGACGACTGGGGGCTGCCGGAGCTGACCATGCGGCGTCTCGCCGCCGCGCTCGACGTGCAGCCGAGCGCGCTGTACCACCACTTCGAGAACAAGCAGACCCTGCTCGCCGCCGTCGCGGACCGCATCCAGGACGCCGCGAGGCCCTCCCCCTCCCCCGAGCTCGGCTGGTACGAGGCGACGCTCGCCGAGGCGGTGAACGTGCGCGACGCGCTGCTGGCGTACCGCGACGGGGCCGAGGTCGTGCTGAGCACGCGCGCCCTCGGACTCGGCTCGGATGCCGCCCACGCCCGTCTCGCAGCCGCGCTCGGCCGAGGGCACGACGCCGAGACCGCGGATCTCGTCGCCACGGCACTGCTGCACCTCATCCTCGGCGACGCGTCGCTCGCGCAGCAGCGCCTCCAGGCCGACAGCCTGGGGGCCGTCGCAGCAGGCACCGCGGACACCTCGGATGCCGCCTTCCGGCTGGGCGCGGAGCTGCTGCTCTCGGGGCTGGAGCTGGCGGCCGAGGTGATCGAACGCTCCTGACCCGTGCGTTCCGAGGCCGCGTCCCCGCACCCCCGAGCGGCCCGAGCTAGATCGAGAATCCGATCGCGCGCATCATGTCGCGCCCGTCGTCGGTGATGCGCTCGGGGCCCCACGGCGGCATCCACACCCAGTTGATGCGGAACCGCTCGACGATGCCGTCGAGCGACTGGGCCACCTGCTCCTCGATGACGTCGGTGAGCGGGCAGCCGGCCGAGGTGAGCGTCATCGAGATGATGAGCGCGTCGTTCTCGTCGTCCCAGGCGAGGTCGTAGACGAGGCCGAGGTCGACGATGTTGACCCCGAGCTCGGGGTCGATGACGTCCTTCAGCCCCTCCTCGACCTGGTCGAAGAGCGCGGGTTCGAGCGACGTGGGCATGTGCCTAGGCTACGCGGGATGCCGGGCTCACGCCTGGGCGACCAGGTAGCGGTCGTAGCCCTCGTCCTCGAGGCGCTCGGCGAGCTCCGGGCCGCCCTCCTCGGCGACCTTGCCGTCGACGAAGACGTGCACGAAGTCCGGCTTGATGTATCGCAGGATGCGCGTGTAGTGCGTGATGAGCAGCACGCCGAGTCCCGTCTCCTGGTGGGCGCGGTTGACGCCCTCCGAGACGATCTTGAGCGCGTCGACGTCGAGGCCCGAGTCGGTCTCGTCGAGGATCGCGAACTTCGGCTTCAGCAGCTCGAGCTGCAGGATCTCGTGGCGCTTCTTCTCGCCGCCGGAGAAGCCCTCATTGACGTTGCGCGCGGCGAACGACGGGTCCATGCGCAGCTTGCCCATCGCATCCTTCACGGTCGCACCCCAGTGGCGGATCGAGGGCTCCTCGCCGTCGATCGCGGTCTTGGCCGTGCGCAGGAAGTTGGTGACGGTGACGCCGGGGATCTCGACCGGGTACTGCATCGCGAGGAAGAGACCCGCGCGGGCGCGCTCGTCGACGCTCATCTCGAGCACGTTCTGGCCGTCGAAGGTGATCGATCCGCCCTCGACCTTGTAGCGCGGGTGGCCGGCGATCGTGTACGCGAGCGTCGACTTGCCCGAGCCGTTGGGGCCCATGACGGCGTGGATCTCGCCCTCGTTGATGGTGAGGTCGACGCCCTTGAGGATGTGCTTGGTGCCCTGGTCGGTCTCGATCGAGACCTTGAGGTCGCGGATCTCCAGAGTGGACATGCGTTTCGCCTTTCCTAGACCGCGAGCCGTGCGCTCGGGTCGATGTACACGTCGCCGTCGATGATCTCGACCGCGAAGACGGGGACCGGCTCGTAGGCCGGGAGGTTGAGGGGCTTGCCCGTGGTGAGCGAGAACTTGGAGCCGTGCGCCCAGCACTCGAGGCCGTCGTCCTCGACGAATCCCTCGCTGAGGGAGATGTCGCCGTGGGTGCAGGTGTCGCCGATCGCGTGCACCTCGCCGGCCGAGTCGCGCACGACCGCGATCGCGACGCCGTCGAGCACGACGCGGCGCGCCGACGACACGCTCAGCTCGTCGACCGCGCAGACCTTCTGCCCGCTCATCGGGCCGCCTGCAGCTCCGCCTCGAGGGCCTCGTGGAGGCGTGCCTCGAGCACGGGCTCGCCGATCTTCTGCACGATCTCGCTGAGGAAGCCCAGCACGACGAGACGGCGCGCCTCGTCCTCCGGGATGCCGCGCGCCTGCAGGTAGAACAGCTGCTCGTCGTCGAAGCGACCGGTGGCGGATGCGTGGCCCGCGCCCTCGATGTCGCCCGTCTCGATCTCGAGGTTCGGGATGGAGTCGGCGCGGGTGCCGTCGGAGAGCACGAGGTTGCGGTTCTGCTCGTAGGTGTCGGTGCCGGTCGCGGTGCGGCCGATGAGCACGTCGCCGATCCACACGGTGTGCGCGCCGTCGCCGTTGAGTGCGCCCTTGTAGGTCACGCGGCTGCGGGTGTGCGGGGCGTCGTGGTTGACGTACACCTGCTGCTCGAGGTGCTGGCCGGCGTCCGCGAAGTAGACACCGTACAGCTCGGCCTCGGCGCCCTCCTCCGCGAGGTGGGCGGAGGGGTTGACGCGCACGATCTCACCGCCGAGCGACACGATGATGTGCGTGAGGGTGGCGCCGTGGCCGATGCGGGCGAACTGGCTCGCGAGGTGCAGGGCGGTGTCGTCCCACTCCTGCACGGAGACCACCGTGACGTTCGCGTCGGCCTCGAGCACGATCTCGAGGTTCTCGGTGAGCTTGGCGACGCCCTGGCTGTCGAGCACCACGAGGCCCGTCGCCCCCTTCGCCGCCGTGATGAGCGTGTGGGCGGCGCGCGGCGCGTCGCCGAGCCCCGCGCGCGTCACGGTGAGGGTCTCGGCTTCGCCCTCGAGCCGGATGTGGAGCGCCTTCTCGAAGCTCGTCCACGCGTTCGCGGCGGCGCGGTCCTCGGGCGTTCCGGCGGCGCCGACGAGCTCGTGGGAGCGGTCGACCCACTCGACGGTGGTGCCCGCCGCCTCCGGGTACAGCACCGCGTAGGGGGCGCCGTCGAGCTCGCCGTCGATGAGCTCGCGGAGCTTGTCGACGGGGCTGTACTTCCAGATCGCCTCGCGCCCCGTGACCTCCGGGAACTCGGAGTGGACGGTCGAGGAGAAGCGCTCGGAACGGGTCTGGACGGGCACGGTGGCCCATCCTCCGTGCGAGTGCTCCGTCAGGCCGTGCTGTTCAGTCTGAACGGGGGTGCTCACTTAGCCGACGCTGCCTTCCATGCTCATCTCGATGAGCTTGTTGAGTTCGAGCGCGTACTCCATCGGCAGCTCGCGCGCGATGGGCTCGATGAAGCCCCGCACGATCATCGCCATCGCCTCATCCTCGGGCATGCCGCGGGACTGCAGGTAGAACAGCTGCTCCTCGGAGACGCGCGAGACGGTGGCCTCGTGGCCGAGCTGCACGTCGTCGACGCGGATGTCGATGGCCGGGTAGGTGTCGGAGCGGGAGATCGTGTCGACGAGCAGCGCGTCGCAGCGCACCGTGTTGGCGGAGTGGTGGGCGTTCGCCTCGACGCGCACCTCGCCGCGGTATCCGGCGCGGCCTCCGCCACGGGCGATCGACTTCGACACGATCGAACTCGTCGTGTACGGCGCCATGTGGATCATCTTCGCGCCGGCGTCCTGGTGCTGGCCGGGGCCCGCGAAGGCGACCGAGAGCGTCTCGCCCTTGGCGTGTTCCCCCACGAGGAAGATCGACGGGTACTTCATCGTCACCTTGGAGCCGATGTTGCCGTCGATCCACTCCATCGTTGCCCCCTCCTCGGCGCGGGCGCGCTTCGTGACGAGGTTGTAGACGTTGTTGGACCAGTTCTGGATGGTCGTGTACCGCACGCGGGCGTTCTTCTTGACGATGATCTCGACGACCGCGGAGTGCAGCGAGTCGGACTTGTAGATCGGCGCCGTGCAGCCCTCGATGTAGTGCACGTAGGAGCCCTCGTCGGCGATGATGAGCGTTCGCTCGAACTGGCCCATGTTCTCGGTGTTGATGCGGAAGTAGGCCTGCAGCGGGATCTCGACGTGCACGCCCTTCGGCACGTAGACGAAGGATCCGCCCGACCAGACCGCGGTGTTGAGCGCGGCGAACTTGTTGTCGCCGGCGGGGATCACGGTGCCGAAGTACTCCTGGAAGATCTCCGGGTGCTCCTTGAGGGCCGTGTCGGTGTCGAGGAAGATGACGCCCTGCGCCTCGAGATCCTCGCGGATCTGGTGGTAGACCACCTCGGACTCGTACTGCGCGGCGACACCGGCGACGAGGCGCTGACGCTCCGCCTCGGGGATGCCGAGCTTCTCGTAGGTGTTCTTGATGTCCTCCGGGAGCTCCTCCCAGCTGGTCGCCTGCTTCTCGGTGGACCGCACGAAGTACTTGATGTTGTCGAAGTCGATGCCCGTGAGGTCGGCGCCCCAGGTCGGCATGGGCTTCATGTCGAAGAGCTTGAGGGCCTTGAGGCGCGTCTTGAGCATCCACTCCGGCTCGCTCTTGAGTCGCGAGATGTCGGTGACGACGTCGTCGGAGAGGCCGCGGCGCGCCGAGGCGCCGGCCTCGTCGGAGTCGGACCAGCCGAACTCGTATTGACCGAGACTCGCGAGCTCCGGACGGTCGATGAGCACGTCTGACATGGGGCTACCTCTCTTCCACCGAAGCGAACCATTCCGCTCGTGTCGGCATTCCGGGTGGTCGGGGCGGGACGAGGAACCGCGCGCTCCAACCTGCCCAGTCTACAGGTCCAGCTTTCGACGCGCCGCCTAGCGGCTGCACGACCGGCGGCATTCCCCGCGGCGATCGGCGGGGTGGGTGGGGTGGGGTGCCGAGTTCATGCGGTGGCGTGGAGTCGTTGGTGTGCGGGGCTGCGGGAAGGCAGGGGTGTGCTGCGGAGCACCCCGTCCCGGTCGGGTACTTCGAGTCGGTAGTAGCCGCCTGATCTTCGGATGCGCCAGTGGTTGTTGTGGATGTTGAGGTGGCAGAACCTGCAGAGCAGTACCCCGTCGTTCACATCGGTTCTGCCGTGGTGCTCGTCCCAGTGGTCGATGTGGTGTGCTTCGCACCAGGAGGTGGGTGCCCCGCACATCAGACAGCCACCATCCCTCGCCCCCATCGCGACACGTTGCTTCTCCGAGAACAGGCGTTGCTCACGTCCCAGGTTGAGGATGCGTCCGTCGCCGTCGAACAAGATCGGCACCGCACCGGTCGCGCAGATGAACCGTTCCGCTGTCTGAATCGACACCGCATCCGGGTGCCCGTCGAAGAACGCCGCACCCGCACGCCGATCCAGGTCCGCCTGGGTGACCAGGATCCGCACCGTGGGCTTCCGGTCTCCAAGAAGCGTGCCGTCATCCGCCCGGGCACCGACCCGGATGAGTTCCACGAGGACGTCGAGGGTGAGCTGCTCGGTGCTGCGCTGATCCCGGATGAGGTCTTCGGCACGCTGCTGAGCGTCCGGGTTCACGAACCGGGGGCCACCCCGCCGGGGCGAGGTCGCCGCATCCAACACCGGCACCACGATCGCCGCCGACTCCGGATCCAACAGCCCGTTGATGCGGGTCATGCCATCCAGTTGCTTCGTGACGCGGAGGTATCGCTTGTCGCGGAGGGCGTTCTCCCGCCCCGCGATACCGGCCAGGTCGAGCTCGTCACGGGCACGGGCGGCACGGACCGCGAGAGCCTCGATCATGAGACCGGGTGCCACCTCGATCAGGGCGGTCGCCGCGTCCAGTAGTGCCTCCTCCGACACACCCTCGGATGCCTGACCCAGCCGGGTGCGGATCACCTCCGCCGCCTCCACCGAAACCGTCGCGGCGGCGACCGCGTCCCCGATCACCGCCCGCCAGGCCGGGGTCGGCGCAACCGGCGCGACATCATCCCGTGCCAGTGCCGGCAGCAGCTCCGCCGCCTTCACCAGGGTGTGCGCATCCCGCCGCGAGGTCGCGGTCACCCTCGCGATCAGCTCCTCCGCCGATCGCACCCCCTGAGACGCGGCAAGACCCGCATGCCCGAGCTCCCGGCGCGAACGGTGCGCGACCTCACCCGCCACACTCGCGGCCAGCACATCCAGCCGGCGACGCACCTGCGCGATATCACGCTGCGTCGACAACAACTCGCTGTCGGTCAACGACCCCGCTGCGATGGGCACAAACGGCACCGACCGATCACCCACGAGGGCGAGGGAGTCGGTGATCGAGGCCATGACCCCATCATCCCAAAGCTCGAACGTGTGTTCTAGAGTCCGGGCGCAATCTCGGGAAAGGTCACGCCCGCGACGGCTGTGGAGGACGGGACGTATCGACGGTCACTCGCTCCCGCACGGCCCACAGCCGCGGGTCCGTGTCGAGCAGCACGCGCAGCGCGCCGACCCAGACGAGCGCCGCGAGCACGACGTGCAGGACGACGAGCACCTCGGGCAGGCCGACGAGCGACTGCACTGTGCCGACGGCGAGCTGCGCGAGCAGCACGAGCAGGAACATGCCCACCCGTCCGAGGGCGAGCCTGCCGCCCTCCTCGGTGCGCAGGCGGAAGGCGAGCGCGGCGGCGAGCACGAGCACGACGAGCGCGAGGCATCCGTGCACGAGCACCACGACCGTCCAGTCGAAGCCCATGCGCGGAACGTCCTTCGAGTCGCCCGCGTGCGGCCCGGATCCGGTGACGAGCGTGCCGGCGAGCACGAGGCCGACCGTCGCGGCGACGAGCGCCCACGCGAGCCCGCGGGATGCGGCCGACGGGCGGGGCCCCTCTCCCCCGCGCCAGCGGGCGCGATGCCAGGTGAAGGTGGCGCACGCGAGCAGTCCCATCGCGAGCACGAAATGCACGGCGACCATCCAGGGGTTGAGCTCGAACCACACCGTGAATCCGCCCGCGACCGCGTTGGCGACGACGAGCCAGAACATCGACCAGGCGAGCCGGGTCAGTGTGCGGTCACGCGGGCTCTGCAGCCGGGCGGCGACGATCGCCCAGCCGACGGCTGCGATGAGCAGGGTCGTGACCATGCGGTTGCCGAACTCGATGGCGCCGTGGATGCCGAGCTCGGGGGTGGCGATGAGCGAGTCCTCGGTGCAGGTGGGCCAGGTCGGGCAGCCGAGGCCCGAGCCCGTGACACGGACGGTGACGCCGCCGAGCACGATGAGCACGGATGCGACGAGCGCGGCCGTGGTGCCCCACCGCAGCGCGCGCGGACCGACGGTCCAGCGGGATGCCGCCCAGCCGAGGGGGGTCTGCAGCTTCACGGAAGCAGCGACGGGATCGGCGCGTACAGCAGCGGGTCGACGCCGACCGCGATGAAGACGAGCGTCAGGTAGGTGATGCTCGCGTGGAACACCCGCATGGGCTTGACCTCGCCGGGGCGGATCGCCGCCGCGTAGAGGCGGTGCGACTCGATGAGGAACCACGCGCCCGACAGCACCGCGATGACCGTGTACAGCACGCCCATGGGGGCGAGCGGCACGAGCAGCAGCGAGCAGACGACCGTCGCCCATGCGTAGAGCACGACCTGCAGCCCCACGGCGGTGCGCCCGCGCACGACGGCGAGCATCGGCACCTCCGCCGCCGCGTAGTCGTCCTTGTAGCGCATCGAGAGCGGCCAGTAGTGCGGCGGTGTCCAGAGGAACACGATGCCGAACAGGATGACGGGCGCCCAGTCGAGCGTCCCCGTGACGGCGGCCCATCCGATGAGCACCGGCATGCAGCCCGCGATGCCGCCCCACACGATGTTCTGCGGGGTGCGCCGCTTGAGGATGAGGGTGTAGATCAGCACGTAGAACGCGATCGCCACCGCGGAGAGCACGGCGGCGAGCCAGGTGGTGAAAACCCACAGCACGGCGATCGAGACGATCCCGGTGACCCACGAGAAGACGAGGGCCTCGCGCGGGCTCAGCTCCCCCGTCACGAGCGGACGGTTCTGGGTGCGCTTCATGACCCGGTCGATGTCGCGGTCGATGTAGCAGTTGAAGGCGTTCGCGCTGCCTGCCGAGAGCGCACCGCCGACGAGCGTCGCGACCAGGAGGCCGAGGAACCGCAGATCGAGGTGACCCTGGGCCGCCAGCACCATGACGGGAGCGGTCGTGACGAGCAGCAGCTCGATGACCCGCGGCTTGGTCAGCGCGAGGTAGGCGAGCGCCTTGCGGCGGAAGCCGATCCGGCCGGATGCGGGGGCCGTCTCCCTCGCCGAGGCGTCGGCGGCGGGCATCTGGGGAGACGCCGGCGCGGGGGCGCTTCGGGCGGACTGCTGCATGGCTCCTCGGATCGGCTCGGCTGTGATCCAGTCTACGTCGCCGCAGCGATGTCAAGCCCCGCCGCGCGTCCGACGGGGGAATGGGCTTCTCGCTATGCTGGCCTTGCTCGCCGACCGCGCGCGCCTCCCCCATCCTCGTCCCCGACGATGTGCGGTGCGCACGGTGCGCCGTCGAAGTCCGATTTGGCGAGCGGACACCACCCCGGGGCGCAGAAGCTGCCCCGCATGCGAAAGGTCGACATTCACGTGGCAGCACTCTCCTGGGACGAGCTCGACAAGAAGGCGGTCGACACGGCGCGCATCCTCGCCGCGGACGCTGTGGAGAAGGTTGGCAACGGCCACCCGGGAACGGCGATGAGCCTCGCGCCCGCCGCCTACCTCCTCTTCCAGAAGGTCATGCGTCAGGACCCCTCCGACACGCACTGGGTGGGGCGCGACCGCTTCATCCTCTCCGCGGGCCACAGCTCGCTCACGCAGTACGTGCAGCTCTACCTCGGCGGCTACGGCCTCGAGCTCGACGACCTCAAGGCGCTGCGCACCTGGGGCTCCAAGACCCCCGGCCACCCCGAGTACGGCCACACCGACGGCGTCGAGATCACCACCGGCCCCCTCGGTCAGGGCATCTCCTCCGCCGTCGGCTTCGCCTACGCCCAGCGCTTCGAGCGCGGCCTGTTCGACCCGGATGCGGCCGACGGCCAGAGCCCCTTCGACCACTACACCTACGTCATCGCGGGCGACGGCGACCTGCAGGAGGGCGTGAGCGCCGAGGCGTCCTCGCTCGCCGGCCACCAGCAGCTCGGCAACCTCATCGCGATCTACGACTCGAACCAGATCTCCATCGAGGACGACACCAACATCGCCTTCACCGAGGACGTCGCGAAGCGCTACGAGGCCTACGGCTGGCAGGTGCAGACCGTCGACTGGAAGAAGACGGGCGAGTACGTCGAGGACGTCCAGGCGCTCTACGACGCGATCCTCGCGGCGCAGGGCGAGCGCGACAAGCCCTCGCTCATCATCCTCAAGACGATCATCGGCTGGCCGAGCCCGAAGAAGCAGAACACGGGCAAGATCCACGGGTCCGCGCTGGGGGCCGACGAGCTCGCGGCCGTCAAGGAGGTGCTGGGCTTCGATCCCGCCGAGACCTTCGTCGTCGCCGACGAGGTCATCGCGCACACCCGCAAGGCGATCGAGCGGGGCGAGGCCGCCAAGGCCGAGTGGCAGAAGGGCTTCGACGCCTGGGCCGCCGCCAACCCCGAGAAGAAGGCCCTGTTCGACCGCATCGAGGCGGGACAGCTGCCGGAGGGCGTCGAGGACGCGCTCCCCGTCTTCGAGGCGGGCAAGGACCTCTCCACCCGGGCCGCATCCGGCAAGGTGCTCGGGGCGCTCGGCGCCGTCATCCCGGAGCTGTGGGGCGGATCGGCCGACCTGGCCGAGTCGAACCTCACGACGATCGAGGGCGCCAAGTCGTTCATCCCCACTCAGTGGTCGACCCACGAGTGGTCGGGCGACCCCTACGGCCGTGTGCTGCACTTCGGCATCCGCGAGCACGCCATGGGCGCGATCATCAACGGCATCGTGCTGCACGGCAACACGCGCGCCTTCGGCGGCACCTTCCTCATCTTCAGCGACTACATGCGCCCCGCGGTGCGGCTCGCGGCCCTCATGAAGGTGCCCTCGATCTTCGTCTGGACGCACGACTCGGTCGCGCTCGGCGAGGACGGCCCCACCCACCAGCCGATCGAGCAGCTCACGACGCTGCGCGCGATCCCGGGCCTCGACATCGTGCGCCCGGCGGATGCCAACGAGGTCGCCTGGGCATGGAAGACGATCCTGGAACGCCGCCACGCGCCCGCGGGTATCGCGCTGAGCCGCCAGAACCTGCCCGTCTTCGAGCGCGGCGACGGCGCGGCGGAGGGCGAGACGCTCGCGTCCGCCTCGAACGCCGTGCGCGGTGCGTACGTGCTCGCGGAGGCGCCCGGTGGCACGCCCGACGTGATCCTGCTGGCCACGGGCTCCGAGGTGCAGTTCGCCCTCGAGGCCCGCGAGCAGCTCAAGGGCGAGGGCGTCAACGCGCGTGTCGTCTCGTTCCCGAGCCAGGAGTGGTTCGCCGAGCAGGACGAGGCCTACCGCGAGTCGGTGCTCCCGGCCGCCGTCACGGCGCGCGTCTCGGTCGAAGCCGGCCTCGCGCTCACGTGGGCGCCCTACCTCGGCGTGAACGGCCGTGCGGTCTCGATCGAGCACTTCGGCGCCTCCGCCGACTACAAGACGCTGTACCGCGAGTTCGGCATCACGACCGAGCACGTCGTGGCCGCCGCCAAGGAATCCCTCGCCGCGGCGAGCAAGTGACCCGTCCCCTCAACGGAAGAAGATCCAGCACCATGACCGACACCACCAAGACCGCCGAGCTGTCCGCCATCGGCGTCAGCATCTGGCTCGACGACCTGTCGCGCGAGCGCATCGCCTCCGGCGGCCTCGAGAAGCTGATCGCCGAGCGCAACGTCGTCGGCGTCACCACCAACCCGACGATCTTCGCCGCGGCGCTCGCCAAGGGCCAGGCGTACGACGCGCAGGTCGCCGAGCTCGCGGCCTCCGGCGCGAGCGTCGCCGACGCCGTGTTCGAGATCACGACGGATGACGTGGCGACCGCATCCGACATCTTCCGCCCGGTGTTCGACGCCACGAACGGCGTCGACGGCCGCGTGTCGATCGAGGTCGAGCCGGGGCTCGCGAACGACGCCGCAGGTACGATCGCGCAGGCCAAGCAGCTCTGGGCGAAGGTCGACCGGCCGAACGCGATGATCAAGATCCCCGCCACACTCGAGGGGCTCGAGGCGATCACCGAGGTCATCGGGGCCGGCATCAGCGTCAACGTCACGCTCATCTTCAGCCTCGAGCGCCACCGCCAGGTCATCCACGCCTACCTCGCCGGTCTCGAGAAGGCGAAGGCCGCGGGCATCGACCTCTCGACCATCGAGTCGGTCGCCTCGTTCTTCGTCTCGCGCGTCGACACCGAGATCGACAAGCGCCTCGAGGCCATCGGCACGGAGGAGGCTCTCGCCCTGAAGAGCAAGGCGGGCATCGCCAACGCCCAGCTCGCCTACCAGCTCTTCGAGCAGGAGTTCGCGAGCGACCGCGCGACGGCCCTCCTCGCCGCGGGCGCCAAGCTGCAGCGGCCGCTGTGGGCGTCCACCGGGGTCAAGGACCCCTCGCTGCCGGACACCCTGTACGTCACCGAGCTCGCGGTCTCGGGCGTCGTCAACACGATGCCCGAGAAGACCCTCGAGGCGACCTACGACCACGCCCCGCTGCACGGCGACGCGGTCACCGGCTCCTACGCCGAGGCCCAGGGCGTGCTCGACGCTCTCGCCGCGGTCGGCGTGGACTACGACGACGTCACCGACACCCTCGAGCGCGAAGGCGTCGAGAAGTTCATCGTGTCGTGGAACGAGCTGCTCGACACGGTCACGGCGGCGCTGGAGGCGGCGAAGTGACCGTGACGGTCGCCGTGACGGGTGCGGCGGCCGAGGCCGTCGCACGCCACGTGCCTCAGCTCGTCGCGGACGGCGTCGCCGGCCGCATCACGACCCTCGACGCGACCCTGTGGGGCCCCGCAGCCGAGGACGAGGCCTCGAAGCGCCTCGGGTGGACGGAGGCCGTCGCGGTCTCCGAGGGACTCGTGGACGACATCCTGGCGCTGCGGGACGACCTCCGTGCGAAGGGCGTCGATCACATCGTGCTCGGCGGCATGGGCGGTTCCTCGCTCGCTCCCGAGGTCATCGCGAACACCTACGGCGTCCCGCTCACGGTGCTCGACTCGACCGACCCCGCTCAGGTGCGCTCGGCCCTCGAGGACCGCCTCACGAGGACCGCGGTGGTCATCTCGTCGAAGTCCGGCTCCACCGTCGAGACCGACAGCCAGAAGCGGGTCTACGAGAGGGCCTTCCGCGACGCCGGCATCGACCCGACGGAGCGCATCGTCGTCGTGACCGACCCGGGCTCGCCGCTCGACCAGTCGGCGCGTGCCGACGGCTACCGGGTATTCAACGCCGACCCGACCGTCGGCGGCCGCTACTCGGCGCTCACCGCCTTCGGCCTCGTGCCGAGCGGTCTCGCCGGTGTCGACATCGCAGAGCTGCTCGACGAGGCCCAGGCCGTGTCGCTCGAGCTCGCGATCGACTCCGAGAAGAACCCCGGGCTCGTGCTGGGCGCCGCGATCGCCGGCACCACTCCCCTGCGCGACAAGCTCGGCATCGTCTCCGACGGAACCCACATCGTCGGCTTCGGCGACTGGGTGGAGCAGCTCATCGCCGAGTCCACCGGCAAGGACGGGACCGGCATCCTCCCCGTCGTGCTCGACGTCGACTCCTACGAGGTCACCGCGGGTCTGCCCGACGTGCAGATCGTGCGGCTCGTCGCGAACGAGCGCGAGACCCGCGAGGTGCGCGACGGCGAGATCGAGGTCTCCGGGTCGCTCGGCGGCCAGCTGCTGGTCTGGGAGTACGCCACCGCGGTCGCGGGGCGCCTGCTCGGGATCAACCCCTTCGACCAGCCGGATGTCGAGTCCGCCAAGATCGCCGCCCGCGGCCTCCTCGACGCCCGCCCGGAGCCCACGCCCGCGCTCTTCACGAGCGACGGCATCGAGGTGCGCACCGCCGGCGGTCTGGAGATCGCCGACCACACGCTCGACGGCGCCATCGACGCGCTCCTGGCCGCGCTGCCGGATGACGGCTATGTCTCCATTCAGGCCTACCTCGACCGTCCCGCCTTCCCGGGACTCCCCGCCCTCCGCGACGCGCTCGCTCGCCGCGCGGGCCGTCCCGTGACGTTCGGATGGGGTCCCCGGTTCCTGCACTCGACCGGCCAGTTCCACAAGGGCGGCCCGGCCGTCGGCGTGTTCCTGCAGATCGTGGGCGCAGGTGAGCGCGACCTCGATATCCCCGACCGGCCGTTCACCTTCGGGCAGCTGATCCAGGCCCAGGCCGCCGGCGACGCGAGCGTGCTCGCCGAGCATGGCCGACCCGTGCTGACCCTCACGCTCCCGCACGTCGTCGACGGCGTCGCGACGCTGCGCGAGCGGATCGGCTGAGCGATGCCGGCGGAGATCACGCGGGACGACAACCCGCTCCGGCTTCCGTCCGACCGGCGACTGAACCGCATCGCGGGACCGTCGAGCCTCATCATCTTCGGCGTCACGGGCGACCTGTCGCGGAAGAAGCTCATGCCGGCGGTATACGACCTCGCCAACCGCGGACTCCTGCCGCCCGGCTTCGCGCTCGTGGGCTTCGCCCGCCGCGACTGGGCCGACCAGGACTTCGAGAAGGAGGTGCACGACGCCGTCAAGCAGTACGCGCGCACGCCCTTCGACGAGGACGTCTGGCGCCAGCTGAAGCAGGGCATCCGGTTCGTCCAGGGCGAGTTCGACGACGACAGCGCGTTCGACCGCCTCAAGGACACCCTCGCCGAGCTCGACCGCACGCGCGGCACGATGGGCAACCACGCCTTCTACCTGTCGATCCCGCCGAAGTCGTTCCCGCTCGTCACCGAGCAGCTGCGCCGCTCCGGGCTCGCGGAGCAGGTGCCCGGTCAGTGGCGACGGGTCGTCATCGAGAAGCCCTTCGGGCACGACCTGCAGTCGGCACGCGAGCTCAACGACGTCGTCGAGTCGGTGTTCCCCGCCGACAGCGTGTTCCGGATCGACCACTACCTCGGCAAGGAGACGGTCCAGAACATCCTGGCGCTGCGGTTCGCGAACCAGCTCTACGAACCCATCTGGAACGCCAACTACGTCGACCACGTGCAGATCACGATGGCCGAGGACATCGGCGTCGGCGGCCGTGCCGGCTACTACGACGGCATCGGCGCGGCGCGCGACGTCATCCAGAACCACCTGCTGCAGCTGCTCGCCCTCACGGCCATGGAGGAGCCGGTGTCGTTCGACGCGGCCGACCTGCGGGCCGAGAAGGAGAAGGTGCTCTCGGCGGTGCACCTGCCGAAGGACCTCGCGACGGCGACCGCGCGTGGACAGTACGAGGGCGGCTGGCAGGGCGGTCAGAAGGTGCTCGGCTTCCTCGAGGAGGAGGGCATGAACCCGCACTCGGTCACCGAGACCTACGCGGCGCTCAAGCTCGAGATCAACACCCGCCGCTGGGCGGGGGTGCCGTTCTACCTCCGCGCGGGCAAGCGCCTCGGGCGCCGCGTCACCGAGATCGCCGTCGTCTTCAAGCGGGCGCCGCAGTACCTCTTCGCGGAGTCGCAGACCTCGGCACTCGGGCAGAACGCGCTCGTCATCCGGGTGCAGCCGGACGAGGGGGTCACCATCCGCTTCGGCTCCAAGGTGCCGGGCGCGGGCATGCAGGTGCGCGACGTGACGATGGACTTCGGCTACGGCCACGCCTTCACCGAGGCCAGCCCGGAGGCCTACGAACGCCTCATCCTGGACGTGCTGCTCGGCGACCCGCCGCTCTTCCCCCGCCACGAGGAGGTCGAGCTCAGCTGGAAGATCCTCGACCCGGTCGAGCAGTACTGGGAGAGCCTCGGCGGCCCGCTGGAGCAGTACAAGCCGGGCACCTGGGGCCCGGAGTCCGCCGACGAGCTGCTCGAGCGCGACGGCCGCACCTGGCGTCGTCCATGATGCGAAAGGCCTCGGGCCCTCGCATCCCGACACGGCACATCCGGAGAGAATCATGATCGTCGACCTTCCCGACACCACCACGAGCGCCATCTCGAAGGCGCTCGTCAAGATCCGCGAGGAGGGCGGCGCGGTCGCCCTCGGCCGCGTGCTCACCCTCGTGATCGCGACCTCGCTCGGCGAGGAGGAGGAGGCCATCGAGGCCGCCAACGACGCCTCCCGCGAGCACCCGATGCGCGTCATCGTGCTCTCGCGTCGCCCCGAGCGCACCGAGGAGGATCCGCGGCTCGACGGCCAGATCCGCGTCGGCGGCGACGCCGGAGCGAGCGAGGTCATCGTGCTGCGCGCCTACGGTGCGGCGGCTTCCGACGAGGAGGGGCTCGTGACGAGCCTGCTGCTGCCGGATGCGCCGGTCGTCGTCTGGTGGCCGGGCGTGGCTCCCGAGGTGCCCAGCGCATCCGCCCTCGGCCGGATCGCGCAGCGACGCATCACGGACGCGGCTGAGCACGACGACCCGGTGGCCGCGCTCACGATGCTCGGACGCAACTACAAGCCGGGCGACAGCGACTTCGCGTGGACCCGTCTGACGCTGTGGCGCGCGCAGCTCGCCGCGGTGCTCGACCAGCCGCCGTACGAGCCGGTCGACAGCGTGTGCGTGAGCGGCGCGGCCGACTCCCCCTCGACCGAGCTGCTGGCCGCGTGGCTGCGTCTGCAGCTGGAGGCCCCCGTCGAGCTCGAGGTCACCTCCTCGCTCGGCTCGAGCGGCATCCACGGGGTGACGATGCAGCGGGCGGCGGGCGAGATCCGCCTGGAGCGCTCCCAGCCGAACATCGCGACGCTCGAGCAGCCCGGCCAGCCCACGCACGACATCTCGCTGCCCCGCCGCAGCCTGCGCGACTGCCTCGCCGAGGAATTGCGTAGGCTCGACCCTGACGACCTCTTCGGTGAGGTCGTCCAGAAGGGACTCGCGCTGCTGGAGGCGCCCGCCGAAGGGGTCGGGTCCGGAGGGAAGTGACCGTGAGCGAGCGACGCGTCCGGGTCTACGACGACAAGGCCGAACTCGCGACCGCGGTGGCGGCGCGATTCGTGAAGCGGATCGCAGAGACCCTCGCCGAGAAGGACGAGGCGAATGTCGTGCTCACGGGCGGCACGATGGGCGAAGCCGTGCTCGCCGCCGTCGCATCGTCGAAGGCCGCGGCGAAGGTCGACTGGTCCCGCGTGACGTTCTGGTGGGGCGACGAGCGCTACCTGCCATCAGGCGATCCGGAACGCAACGAGACGCAGTCGCGCCGCGCGCTCCTCGACGGGCTCGCGCTGCCCGCCGAGCGCATCAAGGCGCTCCCCGCGCTCGGCGAGCACGCGAGCATCCAGGAGGCCGCGGAGGCGTACGCCGCCGAGCTCGCGGCCGCCGCGCCCGCGGGAGCGGCGCATCCGGTGTTCGACCTGACCTTCCTCGGCGTCGGCCCCGACGGACACGTCGCCTCGCTGTTCCCGGACCACGAGGCGGTGCGCGATCGCGACCACGTCGTCCTCGCCGAGACGGCCTCGCCGAAGCCGCCGCCAGCGCGTCTCACCCTGACGCTGCCGGTGATCAACTCATCGGAGCGGGTGTGGCTCGTGCTGGCCGGGGCCGACAAGGCCGGCGCTCTCGGGCTCGCCCTCGCGGATGCGAACCCCGCCGACGTGCCGGCTGCCGGCGTGCGCGGTCGCCAGCGTACGGTGTTCTTCGTCGACCGTGAGGCCGCGGCGGAGGTGCCGGAGAACCTGCTCACGCGCGAGCGGTTCTGGACCGCGGCGCACGAGGTCCCCTCGTTCTAGCGCAGGGACTGCGCGGTCAGGCGGTGCCGCGTCGTTCGCGCAGCTGCTGCAGCGCATCCTCGAGGATCTGCTGGGCCTCGGCCTCGCTGCGACGCTCCTTCACGTAGGCGAGGTGCGTCTTGTAGGGCTCCGTCTTCTGCAGCGACGGCGGGTTCTCCTTGTCGCGGCCCGCGGGCAGCCCCGTCGAGGGGCTGTCGATGGTCTCGGGGATCTCCTCCTCGGGAAGGTTCGCCGCGAAGTAGCGAACCGTCTCGTTGCCGAGTGCGTCCCAGTACGAGATCGCGATGCGATCCGCGTGGTAGCCGCGGTCCTGCTCCCCCATGGGGCCAGAACCGACGCGAGAACCGCGGATAGCGCTGCCGCCCGATGCCATGTCGTCTCCTCGTGTGGTGGTGGAGGCCGCGCGCTAGGCGCCGACGCCGAACTTGGTGAGAAGGCCCAGCACCACGATGGAGAAGAACCAGGTGATGCCGAGCGCGACCGTGATGCGGTTGAGGTTGCGCTCCGCGACACCCGAGGCGCCCAGGTTGCTCGTGACGCCGCCGCCGAACATGTCGGACAGGCCGCCGCCCCGCCCCTTGTGCAGCAGGATCAGCAGCGTCAGCAGGAGGCTGGTGATTCCGAGCAGGATCTGGAAGGCGACCTGCACGATCGACCAGAGAACGTCCATGACGAGTGTCTTCCTGACTTTCGGGCTTGCGGGTCGGCCGGAGGGCCGAGGATCAGTATAAGCGAGGGCGGTGCTCAGAGGGTGCCGACGTGGCTCTTGAAGCGCACGATGCTCGCGAACTCCTCGAGCTGGAGGCTCGCGCCGCCGACGAGCGCACCGTCGACATCCGGTTCCTTGAGGAAGCCCGCGATGTTGCCCGCCTTGACGGAACCGCCGTACAGGACGCGCGTGGCCGCGGCCGCCTCGTCACCCTGCACCTCGGCGATCACCGCGCGCAGCGCCTCGCAGACCTGCTGCGCCTGGGCACTCGTGGCGGCCTGGCCGGAGCCGATCGCCCAGACCGGCTCGTATGCGACCACGATCTCGCGACCGGCGGCGGCGCCCTCGAGCGCCGTGCGCAGCTGTGCGACCGGCACCGCGCTCGGTCCGTGCTGCTCGAGGTCCTCCGCGGTCTCGCCCACGCAGATCACGGGGACGATCCCGTGACGGTGTGCCGCCGCGACCTTGGCGGCGACGAGCTCGTCGGTCTCGCCGTGGTACTGGCGACGCTCGGAGTGGCCGATGATGACGTACGCCGAATCGAGGGCCGCGAGGAACGCACCCGAGATCTCGCCCGTGTAGGCGCCCGCGTCGTGCTGCGAGAGGTCCTGGGCACCGAACTTCAGCTCGAGCTTGTCGCCCTCGATGAGGGTCTGCACGGAGCGGAGGTCGGTGAACGGCGGGAACACTGCGACCTCGACGTCGCCGAAGTCGTGGTTCTTGTCCTTGAGGGTCCACGCGAGCTTCTGCACGAAGGCGATCGCCTGCAGGTGGTCCAGGTTCATCTTCCAGTTGCCGGCGATGAACGGCGTGCGGGGCGCGGTGGCCATCAGCTCTCCCATCCGAGTACGTCGAGACCGGGCAGCTTCTTGCCCTCGAGGAATTCGAGACTCGCTCCGCCACCCGTCGACACGTGACCGAACTGCTCGTCCGAGAAGCCGAGCTGGCGGATCGCAGCGGCGGAGTCCCCGCCGCCGACGACGCCGAGGCCGTCGACGTGGGTGAGCGCCTCGGCCACCGCGCGGGTGCCCGCCGCGAAGGCCGGGAACTCGAACACGCCCATCGGGCCGTTCCAGAACACCGTCTGGGAAGCGCGGACACGGTCCGCGAAGGCCGCAGCGGTGTCGGGGCCGATGTCGAGGCCGATGCCGGACGCGCCGAACGGCGTGTCCTCGATGGCGTCCGCCGGGGCGACCACGTGCTCGGCGTCGGCCGAGAAGCCGGAGGCGACCACGACATCCGTCGGGAGCACGAGGTCGACGCCCCGCTCGGCCGCCTCGGCCATATATCCGCGAACGGTGTCGAGCTGGTCGGCCTCGAGGAGGCTCGATGCGACCTTGTGCCCCTGGGCGGCGAGGAAGGTGAACAGCATGCCCCCGCCGATGAGCAGCGCGTCGACGCGCGGCAGCAGGTGACCGATCACGCCGAGCTTGTCGGAGACCTTGGATCCGCCGAGCACGACCGTGTAGGGACGCTCCGGGTTCTCTGTGAGCTTGTCGAGCACCTCGAGCTCGGCCGCGATGAGGAGGCCGGCGGCGCTCGGGAGCGCCTGGACGAGCTCGTAGACGCTCGCCTGCTTGCGGTGCACGACCCCGAAGCCGTCGGAGACGACCACATCGCCGAGGGCGGCCAGCTGCGCCGCGAACGCCTCGCGCTCGCCCGCATCCTTGGACGCCTCACCCGGGTTGAACCGGAGGTTCTCGAGCAGCACGACGCCGGGGGTCGGCGCCGCGTCGATGACGCCGGCGGCCGTCTCCCCCACCGTCTCGGGCGAGAAGGCGACGTCGACGCCCAGCAGCTCGCCGAGGCGCACCGCGACGGGGGCGAGCGAGTACTTGGGGTCGGGTGCGCCCTCCGGACGACCGAGGTGGCTCATCACGACGACCTTCGCGCCCCGCTCGAGGAGCAGGCGGATCGTCGGGACCGACGCGCGCACGCGCCCGTCGTCCGTGATGACACCGTCCTTGAGAGGAACGTTGAGGTCGCAGCGCAGGAGCACGACCTTGCCGGACAGCCCTCCCAGGCTGTCGATCGTCCGGAGGGCCATCGCTTAGAGGCGCTCGGCGACGTACTCGGTGAGGTCGACGAGGCGGTTCGAGTAGCCCCACTCGTTGTCGTACCACGCCGACAGCTTCACCTGGTCGCCGATGACGCGCAGCAGGCCGGCGTCGAAGATCGCCGAGTGCGGGTCGGTCACGATGTCGGTCGAGACGATCTCGTCCTCGGTGTACTTGAGGATGCCCTTGAGGGGACCCTCGGCGGCGGCCTTGTAGACGGCCTTGATCTCGTCGACCGTCGCCGACTTCGTCGCGGTGACGGTGAGGTCGGTGATCGAGCCGGTGGGCACCGGGACGCGCAGCGCGAAGCCGTCGAGCTTGCCGACGAGCTCGGGCAGCACGAGGCCGATCGCCTTCGCGGCGCCCGTCGAGGTCGGGACGATGTTGATCGCGGCGGCGCGGGCACGGCGGAGGTCGCTGTGCGGGCCGTCCTGCAGGTTCTGGTCGGCCGTGTAGGCGTGGACCGTCGTCATGAGGCCGCGCTCGATGCCGAAGTTGTCGTTGAACACCTTGGCGAGCGGCGCCAGGCAGTTCGTGGTGCACGAGGCGTTCGAGATGACGTTCTGCGTCGCCGGGTCGTAGGTGTCCTCGTTCACGCCCATGACGAACGTGCCGTCCTCGCCGGTGGCGGGAGCGGAGATGAGCACCTTCTTGGCGCCGCCGCCGTCGATGTGCTTGCGCGCGTCGACCGCCTTGGTGAAGCGGCCCGTCGACTCGATGACGATCTCGACGCCGTAGTCCGACCACGGCAGCGCCGCGGGGTCGCGCTCCTCGAAGACGCGGATGGGCTTGCCGTTGACGATGATGTTCTCGTCGTCGTACTCCACCGTGGCGTCGAGACGGCCCGTGATCGAGTCGTACTTGAGCAGGTGCGCCAGCGTCTTGTTGTCCGTGAGGTCGTTCACGGCGACGATGTCGAGGTCGGCGCCCTGGGCGAGGGCTGCGCGGAAGTAGTTGCGACCGATCCGGCCGAAGCCGTTGATGCCGATCTTGACGGACACGTGATCTCCTTGATGTGCGCTGGGGGCGCGATGTGTCTGATTGTGGTGTGTGAAAGGGGATGCGGCCGGAGCGCGTGCCCCGGCCGCTTCGCCTGCTACGACAGTAGCAGCAGCCCCGCACCCCCCGAGCGCGCGGCCTCGAAGCGAGCACCCGCATCCGCCCAGTTGGCGATGTTCCAGAACGCCTTCACGTAATCCGCCTTGACGTTGACGTAGTCGAGGTAGAACGCGTGCTCCCACATGTCGAGCTGCAGGATCGGCGTGATGCCGAGAGGCGTGTTGCTCTGCTGGTCGTAGAGCTGGTGCACGAGCAGGCGCGCGCCCACCGGGTCCCAGGCGAGCACGGCCCAGCCGGAGCCCTGCAGGCTGTTCGCCGCGGCGCTGAAGTGCCCGACGAACTTGTCGAACGACCCGAAGAACTCGTCGATCGCGCTCGCGAGCTCGCCGACCGGCTTGTCGCCGCCGTCCGGGGAGAGGTTCTTCCAGAAGATCGAGTGGTTGACGTGGCCGCCGAGGTGGAAGGCCAGATCCTTCTCGAGCTTGGGGACGTTGGTGAAGTCACCCGACTCGCGCGCCTCCTCGAGCTTCTCGAGTGCGGTGTTGGCGCCCGCGACGTACGCCGCGTGGTGCTTGTCGTGGTGCAGCTCCATGATCCGGGCGCTGATGCTCGGTTCGAGCGCCGCGTAGTCGTAGGGCAGATCCGGGAGGCTGTAGACGGCCATGGTTCTCCTTCTTCCTTCTTGAGGTCTCGAGGCCCGAGCTCTACTCGTCGAACTCGGGGGGCAGGTTGGCGTCCGTTCCGGGGATGCCGAGGTCGCCGGCGCGCTTGTCGGCCATGGCGAGGAGGCGGCGGATGCGGCCGGCGACGGCGTCCTTCGTCATGGGAGGGTCGGCGAAGTGGCCGAGCTCGTCGAGGCTCGCGTCGCGGTGCCCGAGGCGCAGCTCCCCCGCGTACCGGAGGTGGTCGGGCACCTCCTCGCCGAGGATCTCCAACGCGCGCTCCACGCGCGCGCAGGCGGCGACGGCGGCCTGCGCGGAACGGCGGAGGTTGGCGTCGTCGAAGTTGACGAGGCGGTTGGCCGTGGCGCGCACCTCGCGCCGCTGACGGAGCTCCTCCCACGCGGCGACGGCCTGAGCGGCGCCCATGAGGCGCAGCATCGCGGCGATCGCCTCGCCCTCGCGGATGACGACGCGGTGCACACCGCGCACCTCGCGTGCCTTCGCGGGGATGCGCAGCCGACCGGCGGCGCCGACGAGCGCCATCGCGGCCTCGTTACCGGGGCAGACGACCTCGAGCGCGGCCGAGCGGCCCGGGTCGGTGAGGGTGCCACGGGCGAGGAAGGCACCACGCCAGATCGCCGCGAGATCCTCGCGGTTGCCGGTCGTGAGACGGTTCGGGAGGCCGCGGATCGGGCGCCGGCGGGCGTCGAGGAGGCCGGTCTGGCGCGCGAGGGTCTCGCCGCCGTCGACGACGCGCACGACGTAGCTCGCGCCCTTCCCCGGCCCCGAGCTGATGACCTTGCCCTCGGACCGCACCCCGTAGAGCTCCGCGAGGTCGCGGCGCACGCGCTGGGCGACCTTCTGCGAGTCGAGCTCGGACTCGACGGCGATGCGTCCGGAGATGATGTGCAGGCCGCCCGAGAAGCGCAGGAGCGCGGCGAGCTCGGCAGCCCGCACGCTCGTCTTGCTCACCTCGACGGCGACGAGCTCATCCTTGACGTCCGCCGTCAGTGCCACGCGCTCATCCTCATCTCTCGCCGTTCCTCAGCTTGCCTGTGATCCGCCCGGTCATTCGCGCCCGAGGTCGCGATGCCGCACCGTGACGGAGACCCCGGGGATCGCTCGGAGGCGGCGCGCCACCTCCTCGGTGACCGCCACGGAGCGGTGCTTGCCGCCCGTGCATCCCATGGCGATCGTAGCGTGACGCTTGTTCTCGCGTCGGTAGCCGTCGGCGACCGCGGTGAGCGCCGCGACGTAGTGCTCGACGAACTCCGGGGCGTCGGGCTGGCTCAGCACGTAGTCGCGCACCCGGTCGTCGAGCCCGGTGAGGGGCGCGAGCTCGGGGATCCAGAACGGGTTCGGCAGGAAGCGCAGGTCGGCCACCATGTCGGCGTCGGGGGGCAGCCCGTACTTGAAGCCGAAGCTCATGACGGTGAGCTTGAGGGACGGCGCCGACTCCTCCCCGAACAGCTCCGCGACCCGCGTCGCGAGCTGGTGGATGTTCAGCTCGGAGGTGTCGATCACGAGATCGCTCTGCTCGCGGAGGCCGGCCATGCGCGTGCGTTCGGCGACGATCCCGTCGAGGAGCGTGCCGTCGCCCTGCAGCGGATGCGGACGCCGCACCTGCTCGAAGCGGCGGACGAGCGCGGCATCCGTGGCGTCGAGGAAGACCAGCCGGGCGTCGCTCGACTCGCGCAGCTCGGCGACCGTCTGCTGGGCGTCGGCGAACAGCCGTCCCCCGCGCACGTCGATGACCGCGGCGATCTTGGGGATCGCCTCACCCGTGTGCGCGCCGAGATCGACGAGCGGGCGCAGCATCTGCGGGGGCAGGTTGTCGACGACGTACCAGCCCAGGTCCTCCAGGGCGTTGGCGACGGTCGAACGACCCGCCCCGGACATGCCGGTGACGATGAGCATCTCGCGCGCGTTTCCGTCGCTCATGCCTCGTCTTCCTGCTCGTCGGGGCTCACGGCGCCCTCCGCGGCCGCCGATCCCAGCCTAGCGACGATGGACTCGGCGAGCTGGGGGCCGATCCCCCGCACCTCGGCGATCTCGGCGGGCGTGGCCGCGCGGAGACGACGCACGGAGCCGAAGTGGCGCAGGAGCTCCTTGGAGCGTGCGGGGCCGAGGCCCGGGATCTCGGAGAGCACGGTGCCGATGTCCGACCGCCGCTTCTGCCGTTGGAAGGTGATCGCGAATCGGTGCGCCTCGTCGCGGATGCGCTGCAGCAGGAAGAGCGCCTCGCTCCCGCGCGGGAGGATCACGGGGAACGGATCGCCAGGCACCCACACCTCCTCGAGGCGCTTGGCGAGACCGACGAGCGGGATGTCGTCGATGCCGAGCTCGGTCAGCACGGCGGCGGCCGCGTTGACCTGCGGCTCCCCGCCGTCGACGATGATGAGGCCCGGGCGGTAGGCGAACCTCTTGCGGGGCCGCGCGCCGTCCTCGGTGTCAGGGGCGTCGTCCTCGTCGAGGCGCGCGAGCCGCCTGCGCAGCACCTGCGCCATCGACTCGGTGTCGTCGACGGTGCCGGTCACCGCGAACTTGCGGTAGTCGCTCTTCTTCGGGAGGCCGTCCTCGAAGACGACCATCGAGGCCACGACGTTGGTGCCCCCGAGGTGCGAGACGTCGTAGCACTCCATCCGCAGGGGCGCCTCGGCGAGCCCCAGCGCCTCCTGGAGCTCCGTGAGCGCCTGGCTGCGGGCCACGTAGTCGGCCGTGCGTCGCGTCTTGTAGAGCGCGAGCGCCTGCTTCGCGTTGAGGGTCGCGGTCTGCAGCACGGCGGCCTTGTCGCCGCGCTGGGCGGTCTTCAGGGTGACGGCGCTGCGCTCCCGTCGCGCGCCGAGCCACTGCTCGAGCGCGGCGGCGTCGTCGGGCAGCACCGGGACCACGATCTCCCGAGGCGGTTGCTCGGTCTCGTAGGCGGTCTCGAGCACCGACTCGACGAGCTCGCCCGAGCTGATGTCGAGCTCCTTGTCGACGACCCAGCTGCGCACCCCGCGGATGCGCCCGCCGCGCACGACGAACTGCTGCACCGCGGCGGCCAGCTCATCCTCCTCGATCCCGAAGACGTCGAGCTCGGTCGCGTCGGGCAGCACGACGGCGCTCTTCTCGAGCACGTTCTCGAGCGCCTGGATGCGGTCGCGGATCCTCGCGGCGCGCTCGTACTCGAACGCCGCGGCGGCGTCCTTCATCTCCCGCTGGAGCAGGGTGATCACGCTGCGATCGTGGCTCGCCATGAACGCGACGAACTGGTCCACGATCTGGCGGTGCTCCTCGACCGTGACCTTCTGCGAGCACGGCCCGCCGCAGCGGCCGATCTGCCCCGGGAAGCACGGACGGCCGGTCTGCATCGCACGCTTGTAGCTCCCGTCCGAGCACGTGCGGATCGGGAAGGCCTTGATCATCAGGTCGATCGTCTCGCGCACCGCCCAGACCTTCGGGTAGGGGCCGAAGTAGCGCGCACCCGGGATGCGATGGTTGCGGGTGACCATGACGCGCGGCGCCTCGTCGGCCAGCGTCACGACCATGTAGGGGTAGCTCTTGTCGTCGCGGAACTTGACGTTGTACGGCGGCGAGAACTCCTTGATCCAGGTGTATTCCAGCTGGAGCGCCTCGACGTCGCTCGCGACGACCGTCCACTCGACCTTGGATGCCGAGAGCACCATATGCCGGGTGCGCTCGTGGAGGCTGCGGAGCGGCTGGAAGTAGTTCGCCAACCGCTGCCGCAGGTTCACGGCCTTGCCCACGTAGAGGATGCGGCCGCCGGCATCCGTGAAGCGGTAGACGCCGGGCGCGGCGGGGATCTCCCCCGGCTTCGGGCGCCAGGGCAGCATGTCCGCGCGCGGCGCGGGTGCCACGCTCAGCCCGCCTTCCGGCGGCCCTGACCCGCAATCTGTTCGTTGGTGCGGGCCGCGTCGAGGAGCTCGGCGAGGAAGGCACCCGTGTGGCTCTTCGGGTTGCGGGCGACCTGCTCGGGGGTGCCCGTGGCGACGACCGTGCCGCCGCCGGACCCGCCCTCCGGGCCGAGGTCGACGATCCAGTCGGCGCTCTTGATCACATCCAGGTTGTGCTCGATCACGATGACCGAGTTGCCCTTCTCGACGAGGCCGTTCAGCACCTCCAGGAGCTTGCGGACGTCCTCGAAGTGGAGCCCGGTCGTCGGCTCGTCGAGCACGTAGACACTGCGACCGTTGGACCGCTTCTGCAGCTCGGTCGCGAGCTTGACACGCTGCGCCTCGCCGCCCGAGAGGGTCGTCGCGCTCTGCCCGAGCCGAACGTATCCGAGCCCGACGTCGACGAGGGTCTTGAGGTAGCGGTGGATCGCGGTGATCGGCTCGAAGAACTCGGCCGCCTCCGAGATCGGCATGTCGAGCACCTCGGCGATGTTCTTGCCCTTGTAGTGCACCTGCAGGGTGTCGCGGTTGTAGCGCGCGCCGTGACACACCTCGCAGACGACGTACACATCGGGCAGGAAGTTCATCTCGATCTTGATGGTGCCGTCGCCCGCGCAGTTCTCGCAGCGGCCGCCCTTGACGTTGAAGCTGAACCGGCCGGGCTGGTAGCCGCGGGCCTTCGCCTCGATCGTCTCGGAGAACAGCGTGCGGATGCGGTCGAAGACGCCCGTGTAGGTGGCCGGGTTCGACCGCGGTGTGCGTCCGATCGGCGCCTGGTCGACGTGCACGACCTTGTCGAGGTGCTCGAGCCCCGTGACGCGCTTGTGGCGCCCCGGCACCTGGCGGGCGCCGTTGAGCTGGTTGGCGAGCACCTTGTAGAGGATGTCGTTGACGAGGCTCGACTTGCCGGAGCCCGACACGCCCGTCACGGCGACGAAGGCGCCGAGCGGGAAGCTCACGGTGACGTTCTGCAGGTTGTTGGCCTGCGCGCCCTCGACCGTGAGCTGACGCTTCTTGTCGATCGGGCGTCGCGTGGTGGGCATCGCGATCGCGCGCCGGCCCGCGAGGTAGTCGCCTGTGACGGAGCCGTGGTTGTCGAGCAGCGCCTGGTAGCCGCCCGAGTGCACGACCTGGCCGCCGTGCTCCCCCGCCCCCGGCCCGATGTCGACGATCCAGTCCGCGGTGCGGATGGTGTCCTCGTCGTGCTCGACCACGATGAGCGTGTTGCCGAGGCTCTTGAGCTTCACGAGCGTCTCGATGAGGCGACGGTTGTCGCGCTGGTGCAGGCCGATCGACGGCTCGTCGAGGACGTAGAGCACCCCGGTGAGGCCGGAGCCGATCTGGGTGGCGAGCCGGATGCGCTGGGCCTCCCCGCCGGACAGCGAACCCGCGGCCCGGGCCATCGTCAGGTAGCCGAGTCCCACCTCCAGCAGGAACTCGAGGCGCAGGCGGATCTCGCGCAGCACCTGGGCGGCGATGCGCGCCTCCCGCTCGGAGAGCTCGAGCCGCTCCATGAAGCCGTAGGAGTCGGCGAGGCTCAGCTCGGCGACGTCGGAGATGCTCTCCCCCGCGACGAGCACGGCGAGCACCTCGGGCTTGAGCCGCTTGCCCTCGCACACCGGGCACGGAACCTCGCGCAGGTACTCGCCGTAGCGCTGCTGCGACCAGTCGGACTCCGCCTCGTGGTACTTGCGCTCGATGTAGGGCATGACGCCCTCGAACCCGGTGGAGTACTTCATGGTGCGGCCGAAGCGGTTGCGCCACTGCACCGTGACCTCGAAGTCGTTGCCGTGCAGGATCGCGGTGCAGATCTCATCCGGCAGCTCGGACCACGGGGTGTCGAGGGAGAAGTCGAGGTCGCGCGCGAGGCCCTGCAGGAGCCGCTGGAAGTAGCTGTAGAGCCCCTTGCCCCCCTGGTTCCAGGGCAGGATGACGCCCTCGTTGAGCGACAGCTCGGGGTCGCCGATGACGAGGGTCGTGTCGACCGCCATCTTGGTGCCGAGGCCGGAGCACTCGGGGCACGCGCCGAACGGTGCGTTGAACGAGAAGGTGCGCGGCTCGATCTCGGTGAGCTGGATGGGGTGACCGTTCGGGCAGGACAGCTTCTCGCTGAAGGTGCGCCTACGGCTCTTGGAGTTCTCCGGCTCGTCGACGAAGTCGATCTCGAGCACGCCGCTCGCGAGGCCGAGGGCGGTCTCGACGGAGTCGGTGAGGCGGGTGAGCAGGTCGTCGGCGGCGACGAGGCGGTCGACCACGACCGCGATGTCGTGCTTGTACTGCTTCTTGAGGGCGGGCGGCTCGGACAGCTGCACGAGCTCGCCGTCGACGATGGCGCGGGAGTAGCCGGATGCCGAGAGCTCCTTGAAGAGGTCGACGAACTCGCCCTTCTTCTGCGAGATCACCGGCGCGAGCACCTGGTAGCGCGTGCCGACGGGCAGCTCCATGAGCTGGTCGGCGATCTGCTGCACGGTCTGGCGCTGGATCTTCTCTCCGCAGACCGGGCAGTGCGGTTCGCCGATGCGCGCCCAGAGCAGACGCATGTAGTCGTAGATCTCGGTGATCGTGCCGACGGTCGAGCGCGGGTTGCGGTTGGTCGACTTCTGGTCGATCGAGACGGCGGGGCTCAGGCCCTCGATGAAGTCGACGTCGGGCCGGTCGACCTGGCCCAGGAACTGGCGGGCGTACGCGGAGAGCGACTCGACGTAGCGGCGCTGCCCCTCGGCGAAGATCGTGTCGAAGGCGAGGCTCGACTTGCCGGAGCCGGAGAGCCCCGTGAAGACGACCAGCGAGTCGCGCGGGATCTCGAGGTCGACGTCCTTCAGGTTGTGGACGCGGGCACCCCGAACGCTGAGCTTCTGGCTACCGGAAACAGGGGTGATCGACACTGAACCGATTCTACGGGCGGCCTCCGACATCGCGCCGGTTCGGGCGCCACCGCGCATGGCCCGCTGGTGCGCGTTCAGCGGACATGGCCGACCGACTCCATCTGCCGCAGCTCCTTCTTGAGCTCGGAGAGCTCGTCGCGGAGCCGCGCGGCGAGCTCGAACTTGAGCTCGCCTGCCGCCTGGAGCATCTGCTCGTTGAGGTCGGCGATGATCGTCTCGAGCTCCGCGGCGCCTGAGGCGCCGACGCCCTCGCGCCGCAGGTTGGGGGTCGGCGAGCGGCGCTTCGAGCCGTCCTGGCCGCTGCGACCCGCGAGCAGCTTCGCCGTGTCGGCCTCCTCGCGTGCGAGCACCTCGGTGATGTCGGCGATGCGCTTGCGCAGCGGCTGCGGGTCGATGCCGTGCTCCACGTTGTACGCCACCTGCTTCTCGCGGCGCCGGTTCGTCTCGTCGATCGCGATCCTCATCGAGTCGGTGAGCTGGTCGGCGTACATGTGCACCTCGCCCGAGACGTTGCGGGCCGCACGGCCGATCGTCTGGATGAGCGAGGTCGAGCTGCGCAGGAAGCCCTCCTTGTCGGCGTCGAGGATCGCCACGAGGGACACCTCGGGCAGGTCGAGGCCCTCGCGCAGCAGGTTGATGCCCACGAGCACGTCGTAGACACCCGCACGTAGCTCCGTCAGCAGCTCGACGCGCCGGAGGGTGTCGACATCCGCGTGCAGGTAGCGCACCCGCACCCCCGCCTCGGTGAGGTAGTCGGTGAGCTCCTCGGCCATCTTCTTCGTGAGAGTCGTGACCAGCACGCGCTCGTCGCGCTCGGCGCGGAGACGGATCTCCTCGAGCAGGTCGTCGATCTGCCCCTTCGAGGGCTTCACGACGATCTGCGGGTCGACGAGGCCGGTGGGGCGGATGATCTGCTCGACCACGCCGTCGCCCATCGAGAGCTCGTAGCGCCCGGGCGTCGCCGAGAGGTACACCTTCTGCCCCACGCGGTCGAGGAACTCCTCCCAGCGCAGCGGGCGGTTGTCGAGCGCGCTCGGCAGCCGGAACCCGTGCTCGACGAGCGTGCGCTTGCGGCTCGCGTCGCCCTCGTACATCGCGCCGATCTGCGGAACGGTCACGTGGGACTCGTCGATCACGACGAGGAAGTCGTCGGGGAAGTAGTCGAGCAGCGTGTTGGGCGGCTCCCCCGCCTGCCGACCGTCGATGTGCCGCGAGTAGTTCTCGATGCCGTTGCAGAATCCGATCTGCTCCATCATCTCGAGGTCGAACCCCGTACGCATGCGCAACCGCTGGGCCTCCAGCAGCTTGCCCTGCTTCTCGAGCTCGGGGAGGCGCTCGGCGAGCTCCTCCTTGATCGAGCGGATGGCGCGGTGCATCGCCTCCGGGCTCGCGGCGTAGTGCGTGGCCGGGAAGATCGACACGGCATCCATCTGCTTCACGACGTCGCCCGTGAGCGGGTGCAGGGCGTAGAGCGCCTCGATCTCGTCGCCGAACATCTCGATGCGCACCGCGAGCTCCTCGTAGACCGGGATGATCTCGATCGTGTCGCCGCGCACGCGGAACTTGCCGCGCGAGAAGTCGACGTCGTTGCGCTCGTACTGCATGTTGATGAAGCCCCGGATGAGGCGGTCGCGCGAGATGCGGTCGCCCACCTGGAGCGCCACCATCGCGCCGAGGTACTCCTCGGCGGCGCCGAGGCCGTAGATGCACGAGACGGTCGAGACCACGACCACGTCGCGGCGGCTGAGGAGCGAGTTGGTCGTGGAGTGCCGCAGCCGCTCGACCTCCGCGTTGATCGACGAGTCCTTCTCGATGAAGGTGTCGGTCTGGGGGACGTACGCCTCGGGCTGGTAGTAGTCGTAGTAGCTGACGAAGTACTCGACGGCGTTGTTCGGCATCAGCTCGCGGAACTCGTTGGCGAGCTGCGCGGCGAGGGTCTTGTTGTGCGCGAGCACGAGGGTGGGGCGCTGCACCTGCTCGATGAGCCAGGCGGTGGTCGCGGACTTGCCGGTACCTGTCGCGCCGAGCAGCACGATGTCGCTCTCGCCGGCCTGCACCCTGTGGGCGAGCTCGGCGATCGCGGCGGGCTGGTCGCCGCTCGGGGTGTACTCGGAGATGACCTCGAACGGACGCACGGAACGCGTCGGCTGCATGGGTCCAGCCTAGGCACGGCCTCCGACACCGCGCAGGGTCGACCAGAGCGCATCCACCTGGGCGAGCGTCTCCTCCAGGGTGCCGCTCGCGTCGATGACGTCGTGCGCGATCGCGAGCCGCGCCGACTCGGGCGCCTGCGAGGCGATGCGGCGCCGGGCCTCGCCCTCGTCCATGCCGCGCAGCTCCACGAGCCGGCGGACACGGGTCTCCTCGTCGGCGCTCACCGCGACGACCCTATCGAACTCGTCGGCCCGCCCCTCGCCGCGCTCGTTCACCAGCAGCGGCACGTCGTAGACCACGATCGCCTCCGGATCCGCCGCGCGCGCGGCCGCGAACAGCTCACGCGAGCGCTCGCCCACCGCCGGATGCGTGATCGCGTTGAGCGTCGCGCGGGCCCGCTCGTCGCCGAACACGATCGCGCCCAGTGCGCCGCGGTCGAGGCTGCCGTCCGCCGCGATGACCCGCGGGCCGAACTCCTCGGCGATCCGGGCCAGCGCCGCGGTTCCCGGCTCCACGACCTCGCGCGCGATGACATCCGCGTCGACGACGACCGCGCCGAGCTCCGAGAGCCGCCGCGCGACCGTCGACTTGCCGGAGGCGATGCCTCCCGTGAGCGCCACGAGCATCCCCCCATCGTGGCAGGCCCGCGTGCCGACCGCTGCCGCGTTACGCCCGACTGGAGACGGCGGTCGCGTGCCGGGAGGGGCTGCGGCGTCCGATGCCCCGCCCGTACGATGTCGACATGCTCGAGCTGCTCACCGGTGCCGGACTCGCGGCCGCCGCGGGACTCAACGCCTACATCCCGCTGCTCGTGATGGGGCTCGCCGCGCGGTTCGACTGGATCGGGCTGCCGAGCGGATGGACGTGGCTGTCGAACGAGTGGGTGCTCGTCATCATCGGCGTGCTGCTGGTCGTCGAGATCGTCGCCGACAAGGTGCCGGCGGTCGACAGCGTCAACGACTGGATCCAGACCGTCGTGCGTCCGGCATCCGGGGGCATCGTGTTCGCGGGCGGCATCGGAACCGAGACGGTGGCCGTCGACGACCCGGGGAGCTTCTTCACCTCGGGAGCATGGATCCCGATCGCGATCGGCATCGGGCTCGCGCTGCTCGTGCACCTCGGCAAGATGGCGGTCCGGCCCGTCGCGAACCTCGCCACCGGCGGCGTCGCGGCTCCCGTGCTGAGCACCGCGGAGGACGGCGCGAGCCTGGTCATGGTGATCCTCGCCCTCGTCGCGCCCATCCTCGTGCTGCTGGGCCTCGGCCTCATGGTGCTGGGATTCGTGCTGCTGGTGCGCCGCATGCGCCGTCGCCGCCGGGAGCGCGCCGCCGTCGCCGCGACGCCGCCCGAGTTCCTCCGCTAGCCCGGTCTCGAGACGCGTCCGCCTCGCGGATGCACTTCGGTCACCGCTGCAGGCCCGGAACGGCGGATGGCCGGCCCCCGAGGGGACCGGCCATCCGGACGGGAGCGCGATCGCTCAGGAGTTGCTGCTGAGCTTCTCGCGCAGCGCCGCGAGCGACTCGTCGTCGGCGAGCGTGCCGCTGATCGAGCCCTCCGACGAGAACGAGTTGCCCGACGGACGCGCCTCGAGCTCGGCCTCGGTCTCCTCGGCCGCGAGGATCTGCTTCTTGTGGGCCTCCCAGCGGGCCTGGGCGGCCGCGTACTCGGCCTCCCACGCGTCGCGCTGGGCCTCGAAGCCCTCGAGCCACTCGCCCGAGGTCGGGTCGAAGCCCTCCGGGTACTTGTAGTTGCCCTGCTCGTCGTACTCGGTGACCATGCCGTACAGAGCGGCGAGGCCCGAGTCGAACTCGGTGTTGTGCGGGTCGATGCCCTCGTTGGCCTGCTTGAGGCTCAGCGAGATGCGGCGACGCTCGAGGTCGATGTCGATGACCTTGACGAACACCTCGTCGCCGACCGACACGACCTGCTCGGCGAGCTCGACGTGCTTGCCCGACAGCTCCGAGATGTGCACGAGGCCCTCGATGCCGTCCGCGACGCGCACGAACGCGCCGAACGGGACGAGCTTGGTGACCTTGCCCGGCGCGATCTGGCCGATCGCGTGGGTGCGGGCGAAGACCTGCCACGGGTCCTCCTGGGTCGCCTTGAGCGAGAGCGACACGCGCTCACGGTCGAGGTCGACCTCGAGGATCTCGACGGTGACCTCCTGGCCCACCTCGACGACCTCGGACGCGTGCTCGATGTGCTTCCACGAGAGCTCCGAGACGTGCACGAGGCCGTCCACGCCGCCGAGGTCGACGAACGCGCCGAAGTTGACGATCGAGGACACGACGCCCTTGCGGACCTGGCCCTTCTGGAGGTTGTTGAGGAAGGTCGAACGCGACTCCGACTGCGTCTGCTCGAGCAGCGCGCGGCGGCTCAGCACGACGTTGTTGCGGTTCTTGTCGAGCTCGAGGATCTTCGCCTCGATCTCCTGGCCGAGGTACGGCGTGAGGTCGCGGACGCGGCGCAGCTCGATGAGCGAGGCCGGCAGGAAGCCGCGGAGGCCGATGTCGACGATCAGGCCGCCCTTGACGACCTCGATGACCGAACCGGTCACGACGCCATCGGAATCCTTGATCTTCTCGACGTCGCCCCAGGCGCGCTCGTACTGGGCGCGCTTCTTGGACAGGATGAGGCGACCCTCCTTGTCCTCCTTCTGGAGGACGAGCGCCTCGACGCTGTCGCCGACCGAGACGACCTCGGTCGGGTCCACGTCGTGCTTGATGGAGAGCTCGCGCGAGGGGATGACACCCTCGGTCTTGTAGCCGACGTCGAGGAGGACCTCGTCGCGGTCGATCTTGACGACGGTGCCTTCGATGAGGTCTCCGTCGTTGAAGAACTTGAGGGTCAGTTCGACCGCGGCCAGGAAGTCTTCAGCAGATCCGATGTCGTTGATGGCGACCTGCTTGGTAGCCGAGGCGGTCGTTGCGGTAGTCATGTAGTGGGTGCTCCGGAGGATGGACATGTCGGGGCCCGAGGAGCGATGAAGCCGGGGTGCTCCGCGGGCACGCGGATAGGGATGTCACGAAAGTGACTCTCCAGACTACCGCACTCCCCTGCGTTCTGCGACGATGTCGCGGATCGCCGGGCCGAGCTCCGGGTAGCGGAACGCGTAGCCCGCCCCCAGCAGTCGCTCCGGCAGCACCCAGCGGCTCTTGAGCAGCAGCTCGGTCTCGGTGCGGATGAGCCAGGCCCCCACCTCGAGCACGGGGCGCGGGGCGGGGACGCCGAACGGCATCCCGAGCGCCTTCCGGATCGTGCGCATGAGCTCGACGCCCGTCACCGGGTCGGGGGCGGATAGGTTGACGACGCCGTCGAGGTCGGCGCGGCGCTCGAGGAAGTCGATGGCGCCGGCCACGTCGTCGAGGTGGATCCAGCTGAACATCTGGCGACCCCACCGCGCGCGGAACTCGTGCTGGGTCCCCGCCTCGCGGCGGGCGCGCGTCGAGAACCAGGGCGTGTCCCACTGCGGCCCGCCGAGAGCGAAGCGGGCGAGCCGCAGCAGCGGCACGAGCGCGCTGCCGTCGCCAAGCACGATCGCCGTGCGGATGGCGACACGGCGCGTCTCGGGAACCTCGGCGGCGAAGAACGCCTCCTCCCAGGCTTTCGCGACCGAGACGGAGAACCCGGTACCGAGCTCCCCCGTCGACTCGGTCTGCGGGTGATCCTCGGCGTGGCGGTAGATCGTGGCGGTCGAGGAGTTGATCCACGTCGGGGGCGGCGCCGCGCAGGAGGCGACCGCGCGGCCGAGCTCCGCTGTCGTCTCCACGCGTGACCGCAGGATCTCCGCGCGATTCTCCGCTCCGTAGCGGCAGTTCACGCTCTTGCCCGCGAGGTTCACGAGCAGGGCGCTGCCGTCGAGCAGCCGCCGCATGCCGTCGGTGTCGCCCCAGCCTGCGTCCGCGGCCCCGCGTCCGATCGTGCGCACCTCGCGGCCCGCGGCGCGCCATCCCTCGACGAGGAAGCGGCCCATGAAGCCCGACGCGCCCGCGACGACGACCGGGCCGCTCGCCGCCTCCGCGCTCACGCGAACCCCGGGGCGACCTGCTCGACCCGGTAGTCGAACGCGCCCGCGTACTCGTAGGCGCGCCCGACGAGCGGCAGGTCGAGGGTGAGCGAGACGTGCTGGCGCCCGTCGGGGAGGGTGCGCTCGCGCACCGTCACGCGCGGCGACCAGCTCGCCGGCAGCGAGAAGCGGAGGCCCAGCATCCGGATGCCGACACGACCCGAGTCGATACGCAGCCCGCCCTCCTCGGGCGCCACGTGCATCTCGGCGACGACCCGCTCCCCCGCCCCGAGGCGCTGGCGCAGACCCCGGGACGTCCAGATGATGCGGTCGGTCATCGTGCGGTCGCCACCGGCGAAGCGGAAGCGGCGCACCGCGACGAGGCCGTGCGGCGTCGGCACGTTGACGATCGTGAAGGGCACCTCACGCTCCCACACGGGCCAGACGATGTTCCACCGGCCCAACACGGCGAGCAGCGGCCAGAGCCAGACGCGCGGGGTGCCGACGGTCGTGAACACGCCCTCGCCGATGCCGTGGGCGCCGTACGGCACGCCGCCGAAGTAGGCCTGGAGGGCGGGCGACAGCTGCTCGACGCGGTCGCCGAGCGCGGCGGCCCAGGGCGCCCCCGGATGCGCGGGGCGCGTCACGGTGCAAGGGCGGTGCGCAGGGTGTCGAGTCCCACGCCGCCGAGGTCGAGCGCGTGCTTGTGGAAGTCCCGGAACGAGAACGCCGACCCCGCCCGACGCTGCGCGTCGTCGCGGATCTGCTCCCAGATGCGCTGCCCCACCTTGTACGAGGGCGCCTGCCCCGGCCAGCCGAGGTAGCGGTTCACCTCGAAGCGCACGAACGCGTCGTCCATGTTGACGTTGCGGCGCATGAACTCCAGGGCGAAGTCCGCATCCCAGACACCGTCGGACGGCAGGTCCTCCAGCCCGCGGATGCGCGGCTTCGGCTTGCCGAGGTGCACGCCGATGTCCAGCACGACACGGGCGGCGCGCATGCGCTGCCCGTCGAGCATGCCGAGGCGGTCGGCGGGGTCGTCGAGGTAGCCGAGCTCCTCCATGAGCCGCTCCGCGTAGAGCGCCCAGCCCTCGGCATGGCCGCTCGTGCCGGCGAGCTGACGCCGCCAGGTGTTGAGCTCGGCGCGGTTGTAGACGGCCTGCCCGATCTGCAGGTGGTGCCCGGGGACGCCCTCGTGGAAGACGGTGGTCTTCTCGCGCCAGGTGTCGAACTCGGTGACGCCCTCGGGCACGCTCCACCACATCCGTCCCGGGCGGGAGAAGTCGTCGGAGGGGCCCGTGTAGTAGATGCCGCCGTCCTGTGTGGGGGCGATCATGCACTCGAGGGCGCGCACCGGGGCGGGGATGTCGAAGTGGGTGCGACCGAGCTCGTCGACGACGCGGTCGCTGAGCTCCTGCATCCAGGCCTTGAGCGCGTCGGTGCCGTGCAGCTTGCGGCTCGCGTCCTTCTCCAGGTGCGCGACCGCCTGCTCGACGCTCGCGCCCGGCAGGACCTCGTCGGCGACGCGGGTCTGCTCGTCGATCATGCGCTCGAGCTCTCCGACGCCCCACTCGTAGGTCTCGTCGAGGTCGATCTCGGCCCCCAGGAAGTGCCGCGACCGCAGCGCGTAGAGCTCGCGGCCGACGCCGTCCCGCTCGGATGCGGCCGGCAGCAGCTCGGTCTCCAGGAAGTCGGCGAGGTCACGGTAGGCGGCCGCGGCGGCGTCCGCCCCGCGTGCGAGGTCGGAACGCAGGCTCTCCGGCAGTTCGCCCGAGTCGAGTGCGGCGCCCCCGGTGAACTCGGCGAAGAAGCCGTCGGTGCGGCCGTTGCGCCGCGCCTGCTCGGCGACCTCGCGCACCTGGCGCTTCGCCGGGACGACGCCCTCCGCGATGCCTGACCGAAGCGTCTCGACGTAGCCCGCGACCGCCCCGGGAAGGTTGCCGAGCCGCTCGGCGATCGTGGCCCAGTCCTCGGCGGAGGCCGTCGGCATGAGATCGAACGACTCGCGGATCTCCTGCGCGGGAGAGGCGATGACGTTGAGGTCGCGCAGGTGCAGACGCGCGTCGTGTGCCTCGAGCGACAGCCGCGACTCGGCGAGGAGGTCGGCCTTCGTCACCTCGTCGACGGCATCCACGGGCTCCGCCGCCTCGAGCCGACGGACGAGGTCGCGCGTGGCGTCAGCGAGGCGGTCGTGGCCCGCGGGCGAGAGGTCGCCGTACTCCCCCGTGCGCCCGGGGACGCCGATGTAGATGGCGACGTCGGGCACGAGGTCGACGAGGGTGGACACCCACTCCTCGGCGATCGCGTCGATGGGCGTGGTGGGGCGTGCTTCGCCGGCGCCCTGAGGCTCTCGAAGGGTCATGCGTCCACCCTAGGCTGGGGCGCCGACGCGCCGCCCGGGACCTCGGTCCCGCGTCTGCCCCTCGGGCTACTCGCGGTCGAGGTCCCGTTCGAGCATCGCCACGAGCGAGTCGAGCGTGTCGGCGTCATCGCTCACGAGCGTGACGCGTTCGCCGTGGTCGATGCCGAGCGAGAGCACCCCGAGGATGCTCGCGGCGTTGACGCTGCGCCCGGAAGCCGCGGTCAGGGTGACGGGGGCGGGCGCCTGCGCGGCCGCCTGCGAGAAGAGGGCGGCCGGGCGCGCGTGCAGCCCGACGGTCGAGGCGACCACGACGGTGCGTTCCGGCATCGGCTCTCCTCTCGGCCACTTCGCCAACGTGACGGCGCGGATGCGTTCCGTCTAGTGTGCTGCAGCGTCCCAGTTGGGGCCAGTCCCGATCTGCACATCCAGCGGAACCGAGAGCTCGGCGGCGCCCGCCATCCCCGCGGTGACGATGTCGCGCATCCGCTCCAGCTCGCCCGGGGCGACCTCGAAGACCAGCTCGTCGTGCACCTGCAGGAGCATCCGGGACGACAGCTGCTGCGCCCGCATCTCGGCGTCGATGGTGAGCATCGCGCGCTTGATGATGTCGGCGGCGGACCCCTGGATGGGCGAGTTGAGAGCTTGCCGCTCGGCGTTCTCGCGCAGGACGCGGTTGGTGGAGCTGAGGTCGGAGAATGGCCGCCGGCGCCCGAAGATCGTCGTCGTGTAGCCGTCGATGCGGGCCTGCTCGACGACGCCGCGCAGATAGTCGCGTACGGCGCCGAAGCGGGCGAAGTAGTCGGCGATGAGCTCGCGGGCCTCGCTCACCTCGATGCGCAGCTGCTTGCTGAGGCCGAACGGGCTCAGGCCGTAGGCGAGACCGTACGACATCGCCTTCACCTTGGTGCGCATGAGCGGGGTCACGTCGGCGGGCTCGACGTGGAACACGCGCGCGCCGACGAAGCGGTGCAGGTCCTCGCCCGAGTGGAACGCCTCGATGAGCCCCGCGTCCTCGGAGAGGTGCGCCATGATCCGCATCTCGATCTGCGAGTAGTCGGCGGTGAGCAGGGTCTCGAACCCCTCCCCGGCGAGGAACGCCGCGCGCACCTCGCGCCCGACCTCCGTCTTCACGGGGATGTTCTGCAGGTTCGGGTCGTTCGACGAGATGCGGCCGGTAGCCGAGCCCGTCTGCTCGTAGGTGGTGTGGATGCGGCGGTCGGCGCCGATCGAGGTCTGCAGGGTCTCGACGATCTGGCGGATCTTCGTCGCGTCGCGGTGCTGCAGCAGCAGCTCCAGGAACGGATGCGGATGCTGCTCCTGCAGGTCGGCGAGCGCCTGCGCGTCGGTCGAGTAGCCGGTCTTGTTCGAGCGGGTCTTCGGCATGCCGAGCTGCTCGAAGAGCACCTCCTGGAGCTGCTTCGGCGAGCCGAGGTTGACCTCGCGTCCGATCTCCGCGTACGCGCGCTGCGCGATCTCGGCGGCCTGCGCGCCGAGGCGGGAGTTGAGCTCGCCGAGCACCTCGTCGGACACCGTGATGCCCTGCAGCTCCATCCGGGCGAGCACCGGCACGAGGGGCACCTCGATGTCGTGCTGCACCGCGAGCGAGCCGGGGTCGAGCCGCGCATCGAGCTCCGCCTGCAGCCGCACGAGGTACCAGGCCTCCGTGGCGGGGCTCAGCGCCTCCGTCTCGGGCACGAGCTGGCTGGGGTCGGGCTCGGGCAGGGTCTCGCCGAGGTAGTAGTAGACGAGCCCGCCGAGGCTGTCGGCCTTCGTCGAGGGACGCAGCAGCCAGGCGGAGAGGGCGGTGTCGCCCGCGACGCCGTCGAGCGCGAGCCCCGCCGCGTGCAGCGTCTTCAGCTGGCGCTTCGCATCGTGCAGATACTTGGGGGCGTCGGAGGCGAGCCAGGCCTCGAGGGCCGTGTAGTCGGGGCGGCTGGGTGCCCAGGGCACCCAGGCGGTCTCGGTGAGGCTCGCGATGCCGAAGCCCTCGACCTGGCCGTTCACCGTGGCGATCCGCAGCCCGAGCGGCACGGTGCCGCCCTGCGACTGGGTCGCGAGCCACTTGGCGAGCTCCTCGTCGATCATGGTGCGCACGACGGGCGCCGTGATCGCGCCGGGCGCGTCGGCGTCCGCCTCGACGAGGACGGCGTCCGCGGCCGCGCCCTCGATCTTGAAGACCCGGTCGAGGAGGGTGCGGAACTGGAGGCGGTCGAACACCGCGCGCACGGCGGTCGGGTCGATCGGCTGGCGCTCGAGGTCGGCGGGACCGTAGGGCAGCTCGACGTCGCGCACGAGGCGGTTCAGGCGGCGGTTGCGCACCACGCGGTCCTGCTGGTCGCGCAGGTTCTGCCCGACGACGCCCTTGATCTCGTCGGCGTGGGCGAGCAGCTCGTCGACCGTGCCGTACTGCTGGATCCACTTGACGGCCGTCTTCTCGCCCACCTTGTCGACGCCGGGCAGGTTGTCGCTCGTCTCGCCGACGAGTGCCGCGATCTCGGGGTACTGCTCGGGGCGGATTCCGTAGCGCTCGAGCACCGCATCCGTGTCGTAGGTCTTCAGCTCGCTGACCCCGCGCACGTTCGGGTAGAGGAGGGTGACGTCGTCGTCGACGAGCTGGATGGTGTCGCGGTCGCCCGAGACGACGAGAACCCGGTAGCCGTCGGCGGCGCCGCGCGTCGCGAGGGTCGCGAGGATGTCGTCGGCCTCGAAGTCCTCCTTCGAGAGGGTGCGGATGTTCATGGCGTGCAGCGCCTCCTCGAGCAGCGGCACCTGGCCGACGAACTCGGGCGGGGTCTCGCCGCGGGTGCCCTTGTACTCCGCGTACTCGCGGGTGCGGAAGGAGTAGCGCGAGATGTCGAACGCGACCGCGAGGTGGGTGGGCTTCTGCGCCTGCAGCAGGTTCAGCAGCATCGAGATGAAGCCGTGGATGGCGTTCGTGTGCTGCCCGTCGCGCGTGACGAAGCTGTCGACCGGGAGCGCGTAGAACGCCCGGAACGCCAGCGAGTGGCCGTCGATGAGCAGGAGCGTAGGCTTTTCTTCCGGCACGGCCCCAGCCTAGCGAGAGGGCCCGACACCCCACCGACCGTCCCGACCGATGGAGCGCTCATGGTCATCCTCCCACCCGATCTCGACCCGGAGCTCGTCGCCCGACTCGGGGAGTCGGGAGGTGGTGAGCTCCCCCGCCGCATGGGGATCGAATTCCTCGAGCTGTCGGCGTCGCACTCGGTCGCCCGGATGCCCGTGGAGGGCAACCGTCAGGTGGTGGGCCTGCTGCACGGTGGCGCCCACGTGGTGCTCGGCGAGTCGCTCGGCTCGATCTCGTCCGCGATCCACGCGGGGCCCGGGCGCATCGCGGTCGGCATCGAGATCAACGCCACGCACAGCCGGTCGATCACCGAGGGCTGGGTCACGGGAACCTGCACCGCGCTCGTGCTCGGCCGCACCCTCTGCACCCACGAGATCGTCATGACCGACGACGAGGGCCGTCGGCTCTCGACCGTGCGGATGACGAACTACCTGAGGGACCGGTAGCTACTTCTTCGGCGCGAGCTGGTCGATGATCGCCTGGGCCACGTCGTGCATGGTGAGGCGGCGGTCCATGGACGCCTTCTGGATCCAGCGGAACGCCTCCGGCTCGGAGAGGCCCATCTTCTCGTTGAGCAGTCCCTTGGCGCGGTCGACGAGCTTGCGGGTCTCGAAGCGCTCGACCATGTCGGCGACCTCGGCCTCGAGGGTCACGATCTGCTGGTAGCGGCTGAGCGCGATCTCGATCGCCGGCAGCAGGTCGTTGGGCGTGAACGGCTTCACGACGTACGCGAGCGCACCGGCCTCCGACGCCCGCTCGACGAGCTCCTTCTGGCTGAACGCGGTGAGCAGCACGACCGGGGCGATGTGGTTCTTGGCGAGGCGCTCGGCCGCGGAGATGCCGTCCAGCTGCGGCATCTTGACGTCCATGACGACGAGGTCGGGACGCAGTTCGGTGGCGAGCGCCACGGCGGTCTCGCCGTCGCCGGCCTCCCCCACGACGTCGAAGCCGTTGTCGCGCAGGATCTCGACGATGTCGAGCCGGATGAGGGACTCATCCTCGGCGACGACGACGCGCCGGGGGGCGATGGGGGCTGCTTCCGTCTCACTCACCCCTGAATCCTACGGTAACGTCAGGATGCCGCGGCGATCCCACCCGGAGCGCCCGCACCGGCCGGTGTGGCGGAATGGCAGACGCGACCGACTCAAAATCGGTTGTCCGTGAGGACGTGTGGGTTCGACCCCCACCACCGGCACCGTCAGATGCGCTTGCGCCTCTTGAGGAAGTCCCGCAGTTCGGAGTAGCTCCCGTCATCGTTGCCGAAGAGCACGACGTTCCGCGCGATGTCGAGCCACTCGCCGATCGACGGCCGCACCTCGCGGATGGCGGCCTCGAGGTCGCCCATGCCGATCATCCGCACCCGGCCGGTTCGCACGCTGTCGAGGAGCGCCGATTCGGACGCGGCCTCGCAGATGTGTGCGAGGTCGGCCCCGGAGTAGCCGTCGGTGGCTGCGGCAAGCCGGTCGAGGTCGATGGACTCCACGGGACGTCCGGTCAGCTCGGATGCGAGGATCGCGCGACGGGCGGTCAGGTCCGGCGGCAGCACGAGAACCGTGCGGTCGAAGCGGCCCGGTCGGCGGAAGGCGGGATCCACATCCCACGGCTGGTTGGTGGCCGCGAGCACGAAGAGGCCGTCGTTGTCGGATGCGACACCGTCGAGCTCGATGAGCAGCTGGTTGACGACGCCGCGCATCGCGTTGCCGACCATCTTGCTTCGCCGCTGTCCGAGGGCGTCGACCTCGTCGAGGAACAGCACTGTGGGGCCGTCGCGCCTGGCCTGCTGGAAGATCTCGTGCACGTTCGACTCGGAGACGCCGAGCATCGGGTCGAGCACGTCGGCGAGCCCGACGTTGATGAACGCCGCGCCGAGCTCGCCCGCGATGGCACGGGCGAGGTAGGTCTTCCCGCATCCCGGGGGTCCGTACATGAGCAGACCGCCCCGCAGCTTCTTGCCGTAGAGCGCACGCAGCTCCGGGTTGCGCAACGGCGCGAGGAAGGCTGCGTCGAGTCGCTCCTTGACGCGATCCATGCCGCCGACGTCCGCGAAGGTGATCGTGCTCGCCTCTCGTTCGAATACCGGGCCGTCGGGAGCCCCCTGCGTGACGAACATGGGAGGGACGGTGCCGTCGAGCTGCGCCTCTGCGGAGGCCCAGTCGAAGCCCGGATGCGGCAGCGTCGGCTCCGCGGGCGCCGCCGAGCGATCGAGGGCGACGCGCATGAGCGCTTGCGCGGCGAGATTCTCGGGCGCGAGCTGCAGGGCGACAGCCGCCTCGGCGAGAGACTCGGCTGTACGCCCGGACCGCGCGAGCAGCTCGCCGAGATGAACGCGCAGATCGACGTCGTCAGGTGCGGCGGCGACCGCTCGCCGCAGCGCCTCGATCGCGGCGTCGTTCATCAGAGCTCCCCCGCTCGCTCGAGTTCCTCGCGCGTGCGACGCAGGCCGAGCCATGACCACCCGAGCGCACCGAGGCCCAGGAGGTAGCCGACGCACACGGCGACGACGAGGCCGAACGACGGCGCGATGGCGAACGCCGTGAGGCCGAGCAGGAGCGCGAGGAATGTCGCCGCCGTGACGGTGAGCGCGAGGTCGACTCGTGGAAGCGAGCGGAAGGCTCGCAGGAAGGCCCCCCGGCTGGTCGCGGCGGTATGCACGAGCATGATGATCACGAGGATCCAGAGGACGGCCGCCGACCATCCGATGAAGCTCTGGATCCGCGCGAAGTCGCGTTGGAGGTCAACGATCCGCACGGCGAGGTTGCCGACCACGAAGAGCGCGATCCACACGATGCGAAGCATCTGGTTGACGGTCGCGCGGAGGTGAAACATCGCGATCCGGGAATCGGGCTCGGTCGCGAGCCGCGTGACATTGCTGGCGAGGGCCGAACCGAAGCGGTTCATCTCGATGTCGAGCACGGCGTGGTTCTGCCGAATGAGCGGATCGCTCGGGTCGAGTGCGCGGGCGCGGCGGTAGGCGGCGTCGGCGCGGCGCGGCTGGCCGAGATCCTGCCGCACGAGGGCGTGCATGTGGTGACTGACGGCCTCATCTGGCGCGATCCGCAGCAGCTCCTCCGACGCCTCGAGGAGCCGTCTCCGGCGGCCCCAGTTGCCGATGCTGCCCACCCCGAGGTGTGCGCTGATCCAGGCGGAGAGCACGCGCACGCTCAGCGGATCGAGACGACGGGCCTCCTCGACCGCGGCACGTGCATCGAGGACGCGCCCCGCCGCGCGGAGGACGTAGGAGAGCGTCACGAGCGGCTCCGCGTCGCCCGGGCTCAGGCGGGCGGCGCGTTCGGCAGCGGAGAGTGCCAGCTCGGGTCTGCCGAGCGCGAGCTGGACATGGGCCATGAGCCGCAGGGCTTCCGCATCCTCGGGATGCGTGGCGAGGTACGGCCCGAGCAATTCCGCGGCGGCGGAGTCACGGCCGATCAGCGAGAGCTGGTGGGCGCGGGCGATCACCTGCTGCGCGTTGTCCTCCGGCACCCGGGCATCATCGCGCGCCCGGCCGCGTCGGACAAGACGCGCATTCGGGGGATGCCGCGTGCGCCCGTCCCCGGGCGCAACTCGGGGGACCCGCCGCATCCGTGCGCCGTTGCGCGGATGACGGGCGGATCCCCCGGGTTGTGGTGCGGTGGCTCAGTCGGCGTGGTCGCCCGACTCCCAGACCGGCGTCACCTTGTTGATGGCGTCGCCGACGACGTGCACGCGCAGGTCGTTGGTGGAGCCGGGGATGCCGGGAGGGGAACCGGAGATCACGACGACCTTGTCGCCGATCGAGGCGACCCCGTTCTCGAGGAGGGCCTCGTCGACCTGCTTGTACATGGCATCCGTGTGCTTGACGCGGTCGACGATGTAGGACTCGATGCCCCAGGTGAGGTTCATCCGGCGACGGATCGACTCCTCCGGGGTGAAGGCTTTCATCGGGATGCGGAAGCGGAGCCGCGACATGCGGCGCGCGGAGTCGCCGGACTCGGTGAAGACGCACAGGTACTTCGCGTCGACGAAGTCGGCGACCTCCGCGGCGGCGAGCGTGATGGCGCCGCCCTGCGTGCGGGGCTTGGTACCGAGCGGCGCGATGCGCTCGAGGCCGTGCTCCTCGGTGGACTCGATGATACGGGCCATGGTCTGCACGGTGATGACAGGGTACTCGCCGACGCTCGTCTCGCCGGAGAGCATCACGGCGTCCGCCCCGTCGAGCACGGCGTTGGCGACGTCGGAGGCCTCCGCGCGCGTCGGGACGGGCGAATGCGTCATCGACTCGAGCATCTGGGTGGCCACGATGACGGGCTTCGCGGCCCGGCGGCACAGCTCGACCGCGCGCTTCTGCACGACCGGGACCGCCTCGAGGGGCAGCTCGACCGCGAGGTCGCCGCGGGCGACCATGATGCCGTCGAAGGCGTCGATGATCTCCTCGAGCGCGTCGACGGCCTGCGGCTTCTCGATCTTGGCGATGACGGGAACCTTGCGGCCCTCCTCCGCCATGATCTCGTGCACACGCGTGATGTCGCGCGCGTCGCGCACGAAGGAGAGCGCGATGTAGTCGGCGCCGAGACCGAGCCCCCAGCGGAGGTCGGCCTCGTCCTTCTCGGACAGCGCCGGCACGTTGACCGCGACGCCCGGAAGGTTGATGCCCTTGTTGTTGGACACCGGCCCCGCGACGACGACCTCGGTGCGCACCCTCACACCGTCGGTGTCGAGCACGCGCACCTTGACCTTGCCGTCGTCGATCAGCAGGAAGTCGCCGGCCTTCACGTCCTGCGGGAGGCCCTTGAAGGTGGTGCCCACGAGCTCCTTGGTGCCCGGCACGTCCTCCGTCGTGATGGTGAAGATGTCGCCAACGGCGAGGTCGTGGGGGCCGTCCGCGAACTTCGCGAGGCGGATCTTCGGTCCCTGCAGGTCGACGAGCACGGCCACCGGCTGTCCGGCGTCCTCCGCGGCCCGCCGCACGTTCGCGTAGACCTCCTCGTGCACCTCGTAGCTGCCGTGGCTCAGGTTCATGCGGGCGACGTTGACGCCCGCCTCGATGATGGCCCGCAGGTTCTCATAGCTCGACGTGGCGGGTCCCAGCGTCGCGACGATCTTGGCTCGTCTCATTGTTCCTTCAGTCTGATTCGGGTGGTGTGGATGGCTCGGTCCGAGCGGATGCTCAGAGCCCGAAGCCGCGGTCGGTGGGGCGCACAGGCGCCGGAAGCTCGGTGTCGCCCTCAAGGTAGCGGTCCACCGCGGCGGCCGCGGCGCGACCCTCGGCGATGGCCCAGACGATGAGCGACTGGCCGCGACCGGCGTCGCCGGCCACGAAGACGCCGGGCTCGCTCGTGGCGTACTCGCCGTCGCGCGCGACGTTGCCGCGCCCGTCGAACGGCACCCGGAGCTGCTCGTCGAGCCGCTCCTGCTCGGGGCCGGTGAAGCCCATCGCGATGAGCACGAGGTCGGCGGGGATCTCGCGCTCGGTGCCCGACTTCGGCACGCGCCGGCCGTCGACGTACTCGGTCTCGGCGATCCGCAGCGCGCGCACCTCGCCCGCCTCGTTGCCGAGGAACTCGACGGTGGAGGCGAGGAACATCCGCTCGCCGCCCTCCTCGTGCGCCGACGAGATCTCGAACAGGGTCGGATCCATCGGCCACGGCTGGTGGTCGGGACGCTCCGCGGGCGGCTGGTAGCCGATCGCGAGGTTGGTGACGCTCAGCGCGCCCTGGCGGTGCGCCGTTCCGATGCAGTCGGCACCGGTGTCGCCGCCGCCGATGACGACGACGTGCTTGCCGTGCGCCGTCAGCTGCTCGGCCACCCGGTCGCCCGCGACGACCTTGTTCTGCTGGACGAGGTAGTCCATGGCGAAGTGCACGCCGAGGAGGTCGCGGCCCGGGATCGGGAGGTCGCGCGGAACCGTCGCACCGGTCGCGATGACGACGGCGTCGTAGCGCTCCCTGAGCTCGGCCCACGAGATGTCGACGCCGATCTCGACACCCGCGCGGAAGCGGGTGCCCTCGGCCTGCATCTGGGCGAGACGCTGCTCGACCTGACGCTTCTCCATCTTGAAGTCCGGGATGCCGTAGCGCAGCAGACCGCCGATGCGGTCGTCGCGCTCGTACACGGCGACCGTGTGGCCGGCGCGCGTGAGCTGCTGGGCGGCCGCGAGGCCGGCCGGCCCAGAGCCGACCACGGCGACCGTCTTGCCGGTGAGGCGCTCCGGCGGGTGCGGCTGCACCCATCCGTTCTGGAACGCCTGGTCGATGATCGACACCTCGACCTGCTTGATGGTCACGGGCGGCTGGTTGATGCCCAGCACGCACGCCGACTCGCAGGGCGCGGGGCATAGCCGCCCCGTGAACTCCGGGAAGTTGTTGGTCGCGTGCAGACGTTCGATCGCCTGCCGGCCCTCCCCGCGCCAGGTGAGGTCGTTCCACTCGGGGATGAGGTTGCCGAGCGGGCAGCCCTGGTGGCAGAACGGCACACCGCAGTCCATGCAGCGGCCCGCCTGGCGGCGCAGCTGCGTGCGGTCCTGGTCCTCGTAGACCTCTCTCCAGTCCATGATGCGCACCGCGACGGGGCGGCGCGCCGGGAGCTCCCGCTCCTGGACCTTCAGGAATCCCTTGGGGTCAGCCATGGTCAGCCTCCCGTCACTTCGAGGATGCGGGTCCAGACGACGTCGCCGTCCGGGTCGAGGCCCTCGGCGACCGCCGCCTCACGCGTCTGCAGCACGGCCGCGTAGTCGCGCGGGAGGATCTTGACGAACGCGGCGACGGTGGCCTCGAAGTCGTCGAGCATCGTGCGCGCGAGCTGGGAGTCGGTCTTCTCGACATGCAGCTGCAGGTAGCTGCGCAGCAGTTCCACGTCGGCGCGGTCGAGCGGGAGCAGTTCGAGTTCGCCGTTCGCGAGCGACTCCTTGTTGACCGCCTCCCGGCGCAGCCGGTGCACGAAGGCGACGCCGCCCGACATGCCCGCGCCGAGGTTGCGGCCCGTGCTGCCGAGGATCACTGCGGTGCCGCCGGTCATGTATTCGAGCGCGTGGTCGCCCACGCCCTCGACGACCGCCAGGGCACCGGAGTTGCGCACCAGGAACCGCTCGCCGACCTTGCCGCGGATGAACATCGTGCCGCGCGTCGCGCCGTAGCCGATCACGTTCCCGGCGATGACGTTGAGCTCGGCCGGGAAGCGTGCGCCGCGCGGCGGGCGCACGACGATGTCGCCGCCCGAGAGGCCCTTGCCGACGTAGTCGTTGGCGTCGCCCTCCAGCCGGAGCGTGATGCCCGGCGGGAGGAACGCGCCGAGCGACTGGCCGGCGGTGCCCGTGAGCGTGACATCGATCGTCTCGGGCGAGAGCCCGTCGGCGCCGTAGCGCTTGGTGACCTCGTGGCCCAGCATCGTGCCGACCGCGCGCTCGGTGTTCTTGATCGGCAGCTCGATGATCGTGGGGGCACCGTGCTCGAGCGCGTCGGCCGCCAGTCGGATGAGCTCCTGGTCGAAGTGCTCGTCGAGCTCGTGGTTCTGCGGCCGGCGGTTGATGCGCGGCTCGTCCTCGGGGAACTCCGGGCCCACGAGCACCGGGGTGAGGTCGAGTCCGTCGGCCTTCCAGTGCTGCACGGCGCGTTCCACGTCGAGCAGCTCGGAGTGGCCGATGAGCTCGTCGAGCGTGCGGAAGCCGAGCTCGGCGAGGTACTCGCGCACCTCCTGCGCGAGGTACTCGAAGAAGGTCTCCACGAACTCCGGCTTGCCCGTGAACCGGGCACGGAGCTCCGGGTTCTGGGTCGCGACGCCCACCGGGCAGGTGTCGAGGTGGCACACGCGCATGAGGATGCAGCCCGAGACGACGAGCGGCGCGGTCGCGAAGCCGTACTCCTCGGCGCCGAGGAGGGCCGCGATGATCACGTCGCGTCCCGTCTTCATCTGGCCGTCGACCTGCACGACGACGCGGTCGCGCATGCCGTTGAGCATGAGGGTCTGCTGGGTCTCGGCGAGGCCGATCTCCCACGGGGTGCCCGCGTGCTTGAGCGAGTTGAGCGGCGACGCGCCCGTGCCGCCGTCGTGCCCCGACACGAGCACGACATCCGCGAGGGCCTTGGTGACGCCCGCGGCGACCGCGCCGATGCCGGACTGGCTCACGAGCTTGACGTGCACGCGCGCGGAGGGGTTGGCGCGCTTGGCGTCGAAGATCAGCTGCTTGAGATCCTCGATCGAGTAGATGTCGTGGTGCGGGGGCGGCGAGATGAGGCCGACGCCGGGGGTGCCGCCGCGGGTGCGCGCGATCCACGGGTAGACCTTCTGCGGGGGCAGCTGCCCGCCCTCGCCCGGCTTGGCGCCCTGCGCCATCTTGATCTGGATGTCGGTCGCGTGCGTGAGGTACATGCTCGTCACACCGAACCGGCCGGAGGCGATCTGCTTGATGCGGCTGCGGCGCTCGGGGTCGAGCAGGCGCTCGACATCCTCACCGCCCTCGCCCGTGTTCGAGCGGCCGCCGATGCGGTTCATGGCGATCGCGAGGGTCTCGTGCGCCTCCTGGGAGATCGAGCCGTAGCTCATGGCCCCCGTATTGAAGCGCGAGATGATGGCGGAGACCGACTCGACCTCGTCGATGGGCACGGGGGGCCGCTCCCCCGCCTTGATGCGGAACAGGCCGCGGAGCGTCATCAGACGCTCGGCCTGCTCGTCGACCGACCGCGTGTACTCGCGGAAGATGTCAAAGCGCCGGTTGCGGGTCGCGTGCTGGAGCTTGAAGACCGTCTCGGGGCTGAACAGGTGGGGCGGCCCCTCGCGGCGCCACTGGTACTCGCCGCCCGTCTCGAGGCGCTCGTGCACCTTCTCCCCCGCGTTCTCGGGGTAGGCGCTCGTGTGCCGGATGAGGTTCTCGGCCGAGATGACCTCCATGCCGACGCCGCCCAGCAGAGTGGTGGTGCCGGTGAAGTAGCGGTCGACGAACTCCTGGCTGAGCCCCACGGCCTCGAAGGCCTGCGCGCCCGCGTAGGAGCCGATGACGGAGATGCCCATCTTCGACATGATCTTGAGCACGCCCTTGCCGAGCGCCTTGATGAGGTTCTTGACGGCCTTCTCGGCCGTGATCCCCTGGATGAGCCCCGTCGCGACGAGCTGCTCCGCGGTCTCCATCGCGAGGTACGGGTTGATCGCGGATGCGCCGTAGCCGAGCAGCAGCGCCGCGTGGTGCACCTCGCGGGCGTCGCCGGTCTCGACGATGAGCCCCACGCGCATCCGGGTCTCCTGCCGGATGAGGTGGTGGTGCACCGCGGCGAGCATGAGCAGCGAGGGGATGGGCGCGAGGTCCTTGTTGGAGTCGCGGTCGGAGAGCACGAGGAACTGCGCGCCGGCCTCGATGGCCGCGTCGGCCTCCGCGCACATCGCCTCGATGCGCTTCTCCATGGCGTCGTCGCCCGCGTCGAAGCGGTAGAGGCCCTTGATGATGTGGGTGAGCTTCTTGCCGTCGGCGGAGCCGATACGGGTGATCTTGGCGAGCTCGTCGTTGTCGATCACCGGGAAGTCGAGCACGATCTGCCGGGCGTGCCCGGGCGTCGCGTCGAGGAGGTTGCGCTCGGGGCCGAGGCCGAGGCGCATCGAGGTGACGACCTCCTCGCGAATCGAGTCGAGCGGCGGGTTGGTGACCTGCGCGAACGCCTGGGTGAAGTAGTCGAAGATGAGGCGCGGGCGCTCGGAGAGCACCGCGATCGGGGTGTCGGAGCCCATCGCCCCGAGCGGCTCCGCGCCGTTCTGCGCCATGGGGGTGAGCAGGATGCGCACCTCCTCCTCGGTGTAGCCGAAGGTGCGCTGGCGGCGTGTGACGGATGCGGCGGTGTGCACGACGTGCTCGCGCGGCGGGAGGTCCTCGAGCTCGATGCGGTTCTCGGCCACCCACTCGGCGTAGGGCTCGGCGGCGGAGAGCTGGGACTTGATCTCCTCGTCCTCGATGATGCGGCCGTCGACGGTGTCGATGAGGAACATCCGGCCGGGGCGCAGGCGCCCCTTCCGCACGACCTTGTCGGCGGGGAAGTCGAGCACGCCGATCTCGCTCGCGAGCACCACGAGCCCGTCGTCGGTGACGAGGAAGCGGCCCGGACGCAGGCCGTTGCGGTCGAGCGTCGCGCCGACGAGCGAGCCGTCGGTGAAGACGAGCGCTGCGGGGCCGTCCCACGGCTCCATGAGGGCCGAGTGGTAGTCGTAGAAGGCCTTGCGCGCGGGGTCGATGTCGGTCTGGTTCTCCCACGCCTCGGGCACCATCATCATGATCGCGTGGGGCAGGCTGCGGCCCCCCAGCGTGAGCAGCTCGACGACCTCGTCGAAGGAGGCGGAGTCGCTCGCGCCCTCGGAGACGATGGGGAAGAGCGGCCGGAGGTCACCCAGCTCCTCGGAGGCGAGCTGCGACTGGCGGGCGCGCATCCAGTTGCGGTTGCCCTGAACGGTGTTGATCTCGCCGTTGTGGGCGATCATCCGGAACGGCTGCGCGAGTGGCCACGACGGGAAGGTGTTGGTGGAGTACCGCGAGTGCACGAGCGCGAGCTTGGTGGCGAAGCGCTCGTCGGAGAGGTCGGGGTAGAAGGGCTCCAGCTGGAGCGTCGTGACCATGCCCTTGTAGACGAGCGTGCGGCTCGAGAGCGACGGGAAGTACGAGCCGAGCTCCCGCTCGGCGCGCTTGCGCAGGCGGAAGGTCTGCCGGTCGAGGGCGATGCCCGCGAGCGGCTTGCCGGCGGCGTCGCGGCGCTCGGATGCCACGAACAGCTGCTCGAAGGCGGGTGCGGCCTCGCGCGCGAGGGTTCCGAGGTGCTCGGGGTCGGTGGGCACCTCGCGCCAGGCGAGCACGCGGAGTCCCTCCTCCTCGGCAATGCGGCCGATGGCCTCCTTCTCGGCGGCGCGGGTGTCGTCGTCGAGCGGCAGGAAGGCCATCCCCACGGCGTACTGGCCCACGGGCGGCAGTTCGACGCCCGCGACGGCGCGCAGGAACGCATCCGGGATCTGCGTGACGATACCGGCGCCATCGCCGGTTCCGGCGTCGGAGCCGACGGCGCCGCGGTGCTCGAGGTGGCGCAGCGCGTCGAGCGCGTTGGTGACGATGTCATGCCCGGCCGTGCCGCGGAGGGTCGCGACCATGGCGAGGCCGCAGGCGTCCTTCTCGAAGCGCGGGTTGTACATGCCCTGGGCCTCGGGGACCGCGCTGAACCGCGCGAAGGCGTCGGGGCGGCCCGGCGGGGCGACGGGAAAGCTCGATTGCGGCATGGCGACCGTCCTCACGATTTTGCGGGAAGTGGGACGTCGATGGCCCAACTGATGAGAGGGAGTACCGGAACCGTGGGAACGGGCCGGTTCGTCAGCGAGGTGTGCAGAACTCAGCTTGATCGGGTGGGACCGCTTGTGGCGGCAGCTTCGGTGAGCTCCGCGGCGCCATCGCCCGGCTCGTCATCATCCGAATCCGAATAGGTGTCCTCGGAGTCTACCGCAGCCGCGGGCAGCGGTCGTCGACCGGGCTGATAGACGTCCGGCTCGACGCCCAGGTGACGGCGGCTCTGGACGACGAGGATGATGAGACCCACGACGATCGCCGCGAGGGCGGTCCACACGTTGGAGCGGATGCCGAGGAAGGTGTCGCTCGGGTCGAGGCGGATCGACTCGAACCAGCTGCGGCCGATGCCGTACCAGATGAGGTAGAGGCCGAGCACCTTGCCCCACTGCCAGAAGTCCTTGCGGACCAGCACCGGCAGCGTCTTGCCGACGACGCGAGTGATCTTCTCGGTCAGCAGGATGATGAGCACGAATCCGGCGAGGTTCCACAGGATCTCGTAGAGGAAGGTCGGGTGGAAGAGCACATCGGCGGGGATGCCGTCGGGGATCGCCGCGTTCGGACGGTCGATCTCGAGGCCCCACGGGAGGTCGGTGGGGAGGCCGAAGAGCTCCTGGTTGAACCAGTTGCCGAGGCGGCCGAAGGCCTGCGCGACGAGGAGCCCCGGTGCGATCGCGTCGGCGACGCTCCAGAACCGCAGCCCCGTCAGCCGGCAGCCGATGGCGACGCCCACCGCGCCGCCGATGAGCGCGCCGAAGATGGCGCCGCCGCCCTCCCAGATCGCCCAGATGCTTCCGGGGCGGAACGGGTTCCACGGGTTGTCGTGGCCCGGGCCGAAGTAGTCGCCGAGGTGGGTGGCGACGTGGTACAGCCGTGCGCAGATGATGCCGATCACGACGGCCCAGATGCCGACGTCGACGATGATCCACGGCTCCGCGCCACGGCGGGTGAGGCGGCGGTTGGCGATCAGCACCGCGGCGAAGATGCCGACGATGATGACGAGAGCGTAGGTCGTGATGCGGATGGCCCAGTCCTCGGGGACGAACGGCAGGATGCCGTGCAGCCACTCGCCGAACGGGATGTGGAGCTGCTTCCACTCCGGCGGAGGGCTCGGGATGCTGAAAGGGGCTGCGATCACGTTCGCGAGTCTACTTTCCGTGAGAGAGGGCGGATGCCAGTCGGGCGACGCCCGCGACGCCGCCGTCCGCGAGGGCGGTGACGAGCGCCGAGCCGACGATGGCGCCGTCGGCGTAGCCGAGCACCTCGGCGACCTGCTCGGGCGTCGAGATGCCGACGCCGACGCACGCGGAGATCGTGTCGGTGCCGGTCGCACCGGCCTCCCGCAGCCGAGCCACGAGTGCGCGTGCCTTCGCATCCAGGTCGGCACGGGCACCGGTGATGCCCATCGTGGACACCGCGTACACGAAGCCCCGGCTCGCGGCCACGGTCTCGGCGAGCCGCGCATCCGTCGACGACGGCGCGGCGAGGAAGACGCGGTCGAGTCCCGTGCGGTCGCTCTCGGCGATCCAGTCGTCGGCCGAGTCGGGCGTGATGTCGGGCGTGATGAGCCCCGCTCCCCCGGCATCGCGCAGCGCATCGGCGAAGCGGGCCACCCCGTACTGCACGACCGGGTTCCAGTAGGTCATGACGAGGACGGGCGCGTCGACGCGGCTGCGCACCGCCTCGACGGCCCGGAACACGTCGCGCACCCGGAAGCCCGCCTCGATGGCCTGCTGGGTGGCCTTCTGGATGGCGAGGCCGTCCATGACCGGGTCGGTGTAGGGCAGGCCCAGCTCGAGGGCGTCCACCCCGTTGTCGACGAGCGCGACCGCGGCGTCGATGCTCGTCTCGAGGTCGGGGAAGCCGATCGGCAGATAGCCGATGAGCGCGCCCGAGCCGAGCGCGTCGGCGACGCCGCTCACGACTGCACCGCGCCGTCGTCGAAGAGGTCGAACCAGCGACCCGCGGTCGCCACGTCCTTGTCGCCGCGCCCCGACAGATTGACGAGGATGACGCCTTCGGGTCCCAGCTCGCGCCCGATGCGCAGCGCGCCCGCCAGCGCGTGGGCCGACTCGATGGCGGGGATGATGCCCTCCGTGCGGCTCAGCAGCCGGAGCGCCTCCATGGCCTCCGCGTCGGTCGCCGGGAGGTAGCTGGCCCGCCCGATGTCGGCGAGGAACGCGTGCTCGGGGCCGACGCCCGGGTAGTCGAGACCCGCGGAGATCGAGTGCGACTCGATGGTCTGCCCGTCCTCGTCCTGGAGCAGGTAGCTGCGCGCCCCGTGCAGGATGCCCGGTCGGCCGCGCTCGATCGACGCGGCGTGCTTCTCGGTGTCGACGCCGTCGCCCGCCGCCTCGATCCCGTAGAGGGCGACGCCCGCGTCGTCGAGGAAGGCGTCGAAGATGCCGATCGCGTTCGAACCGCCGCCGACGCACGCTACAACGGCATCCGGCAGCCGCCCGAGGTGGGTCAGCAGCTGCTCACGGGCCTCCTCCCCGATGACCGACTGGAAGTCGCGAACCATCGCGGGGAACGGATGCGGACCCGCCGCCGTGCCGAAGATGTAGTTGGTCGTCTCGACGCTCGTGACCCACTCACGGTACGCCTCGTTGATGGCGTCCTTGAGGGTGCGGGAGCCCGTCGTGACCGAGATGACCTCGGCGCCGAGCAGCCGCATCCGGGCGACGTTCAGCGCCTGGCGCTGCGTGTCGACCTCGCCCATGTAGATCGTGCAGTCGAGGCCGAAGAGCGCCGCGGCCGTCGCGGTCGCGACGCCGTGCTGGCCGGCGCCCGTTTCGGCGATCACGCGCGTCTTGCCGATGCGCCGCGTGAGCAGCGCCTGGCCTAGCACGTTGTTGATCTTGTGGGAGCCGGTGTGGTTGAGGTCCTCGCGCTTGAGGAAGATGCGGGCCCCGCCCGCGTGGTCGGCGAAGCGCGGCACCTCGGTGACGATCGACGGCCGGCCCGTGTAGCTGCGGTGCAGCTCCGCGAGCTCGGCCTGGAAGTCGGGGTCGGCCTTCGCCTGCTCGTATGCGGCGGCGAGCTCGTCGATGGCGGCGATGAGCGACTCGGGCATGAAGCGCCCGCCGTAGTCGCCGAAGAAGGGGCCGGGGAGGCCGCGCAGGCTCTCCCGGATGCTCGCGCTCATCCCGCCGCCAGGAAGGACTCGAGCGTCGTCACGGGATCGTCGCCCGTGACGAGCGCCTCGCCGATGAGCACGACATCGGCACCGGCCTCGCGGTAGTGCGCGACGTCGGCGGGCGAGCTCACGGCCGACTCGGCGACGCGGATGACGCCCGCAGGGATGGAGTCGGCGAGCGAGCCGAAGAGATCGCGGTCGAGCTGGAAGCTCGAGAGGTTGCGCGCGTTGACGCCGACGAGCTGCGCGCCGATCTCGAGTGCGCGATCCACCTCCGCCGCGCTGTGCGTCTCGACGAGCGCCGTCATGCCGAGCTGCCCGATGAGCCCGTAGAGCTCGGCGAGCACGGGCTGCTCGAGCGCCGCGACGATCAGCAGCACGAGGTCGGCGCCCGCGGCCCGTGCCTCGAACACCTGGTACGGCTCGGCGATGAAGTCCTTGCGCAGCACCGGGATCTCGACGGCCGCGCGCACCTCGCGCAGGTCGTCGAGCGATCCGCCGAAGCGGCGTTGCTCGGTGAGCACGCTGATGGCGCTCGCTCCCCCGGTCTGGTACGACACGGCGAGTGCCGCGGGGTCGCGGATCTCGGCGAGAGCGCCGCGAGAGGGGCTCGCGCGCTTCACCTCGGCGATGATCTTGACGCGATCCGAGGGGGCGAGGGCCGCGAGGGCGTCGCGCGGCGCGGGTGCGGCCAGCGCATCCGCCTCCACCTCGGCGAGACTGCGCGCAGCGCGACGGTCCGAGGCGTCTTCGAGCGCCCCGGCGACGAGATCGGCGAGCACTCTAGTCGTGCGCCTTCGCCAGGTACTTGGGGCCCTTGACCCCGTAGCCGAGCTTCGAGAGGACGACACCGACGACGAGGCCCACGACGAGCAGGCCGGCCGAGGCCCAGACGAGCGCCGGCATGTCGAGCCAGAAGAACACCGTGCCGGCGGCGAACGCGACGAGCATGATGGTCACCGCGATCCACGCGGCGGGCGAGTTGCCGTGTCCGGGATCGTGCGTGTCGCTCACAGGGGACTCCTTCTCCAGTGTTCTCCGTGCGTGCGGGCACCGGGCCCGCGAGATGCCCGTGACCGGGCGACGTCAGTCTAGCGGGAGGGCGCGGTGGGGTCGTCGCCGTCGCTCAGCGCGTCCCACTCGGCGATGGGATCGGATGCGGCGGGGCCGACCGCCTCGATCCGGGTGCGGCTGTAGCGCCGTCCGGATGCCGGCCAGCGTCGGGCGGTCAGCGCCACGGACAGCCCGGCGACGACCACGAGGACGCCGACGGCGATCGCGACCGCGGGCCACGCGGACACGCGGACGCTCGCCACGAGCTCCGCGACCGACTCGGACCCGCCGACGCCCGTGACCTCCGTGACCGCGGATGCGGACGCCGCGACGGGGGCGCCGAGCGCGACGGCGGTGACCGCCACGACGCAGCCGCCCAGGAGCGCCTCGAGCACCCCGAAGACGGTGCGCAGCGCGGGCCCCGCGAGGGCGAGGGCGGCGACGATCGCGAGAAGGGCGAGGGCGAGCGGCGGGAGCGCCGCCGCGGCCACGTCGCCGCGCACCTCGAGGGGCACGGGATCGCCGCTCGACGCGGTCAGCTCGAGGGTGAACCACGGCTGCGACCACGCGAGGAACACGAGCGCGGCGAGGAGCGCCGTCGCCGCGAGCAGCATCCCGCGCAGTCGCGATGGCGTCACGAGTCGCCGATCCGGCGCATCGCGTTCGCGACGGCGACGGCCCGCAACGGCGCCGCGGCCTTGTTGACCGCCTCCCGGTGCTCGGACGCGGGGTCCGAGTCGGCCACGAGGCCCGCGCCCGCCTGAACGTACGCGGTGTCGCCGATGAGGGTGGCGGTGCGGATGGCGATCGCGAGATCGGCGTCGCCCGCGAGATCGAAGTAGCCGACCACGCCCCCGTACAGGCCGCGCTGGGCGAGTTCCAGCTCGTCGATGATCTCGAGCGCGCGCGGCTTCGGCGCGCCCGAGAGCGTGCCCGCGGGGAAGGTGGCGCGGAACACGTCGACGGCGTTCGCCTCGGGGCGCAGGTCGCCTTCGACGCTCGACACGAGGTGCATGATGTGGCTGAACCGCTCGACCTGCATGAACTCGGTGACCTCGACGGTGCCGGCCCGGCAGACCTTGGAGAGGTCGTTGCGGGCGAGGTCGACGAGCATGAGGTGCTCCGCCTGCTCCTTGGGGTCGGCGAGCAGCTCGTCCGCGAGCTCAAGGTCGCGCTCGGGCGTCTCCCCGCGCGGTCGGGAGCCTGCGATCGGATGCGTGAACACCCGCCCGCGCTGCACCTTCACGAGCGCCTCCGGCGAGCTGCCGACGATCGCGTACGGCTCCCCGTCCGGCGTCTCGAGCGCGAGCAGGTACATGTACGGGCTCGGGTTGAGCGCGCGCAGCACGCGGTACACCTCGAGCGGCGTCGCCTCGAGGGTGTGGTCGAAGCGCTGGGAGATGACGACCTGGAATACGTCGCCGTCGCGCACGAACTCCTTCGCGCGCACGACGGACGCCTCGAACGCGCTCTGCTGGATGCGGTGGTGCGGGCGCGGGTCGACGCCGAGGTCGACCTCCGCCAGCTGGGCGGGTGAGGGCTGTGCGAGCGCCGACTGCAGGGCGTCGAGACGTGCCTGCGCGCCCGCCCAGGCCTCATCCGGCGACTCCCCGCCGTCGCCGAGCACGGCAGCGATGAGCGTGGCCGTGCCCGTGCGGTGGTCGAGGGCGACGAGCTCCGACACGAAGGCGAGCGCCTGGCCCGGGATGGGCACCTCGGCGGGCGGGATCGCCGGCAGGTGCTCGAGCTGACGCACCGCCTCCCAGCCGATGAAGCCCACCAGGCCGCCGGTGAGCGGCGGGTGGCCCTCCTGGGGCGGCGTCCGCCAGCGGGCGTAGAGCGCGTCGAGCGCGGAGAGCGGCGCGGAGGGAACGTCGCCTCCGAAGGCGCGTGCCGCATCCAGGCCGTAGTCGAGCCATACGGCACGGTCGACGTCTCCCTCCCGCGACTGCGTCAGCACGCCGAGTGAGCCGGCACCCACGAACGACCAGCGGGACCAGATGCCGCCCTGCTCGGCGGACTCGAGCAGGAAGGTGCCCGGCCGGCCGGCGGCGACCTTGCGGTAGACGCCGACGGGCGTCTCCCCGTCGGCGAAGAGCTCGCGCAGCACCGGGACGACGCGGTGGCCCGCGGCGATGGCCGCGTCGAAGTCGGCGCGGGTGGTCGTGGTCACTCGGGGGCCTCCGAACGGTCTCCGATCGCGGGATCGAGGGGGTCGACATCGAAGCAGCTGTGGGCGCCCGTGTGGCACGCGGGCCCGAGCTGATCGACCTGGACGAGCAGCGTATCGCCGTCGCAGTCGAGGGCGGCGCCCTTCACATACTGCCGGTTGCCGCTCGTGTCGCCCTTGCGCCAGTACTCCTGACGGCTCCGCGACCAGAACGTGACCCGTCCCTCGGTGAGCGTGCGGCGCAGCGCCTCCGCGTCCATGTAGCCGAGCATGAGCACCCGGCCGGTGTCGTGCTGCTGGATGATCGCGGGCAGCAGACCGTTCGCGTCGAAGCGCGCGCGCTCCACGACCCCGTCGACAGACGTGCTCATCGGACCTCGATTCCCGCCTCGGCCAGCGCGTGCTTCACGTCGCCGACCGTCAGCTCGCCGTTGTGGAAGACGGACGCCGCGAGCACGGCGTCCGCACCCGCCTCGACCGCGGGGGCGAAGTCGCGCGCGGCGCCCGCTCCCCCGCTCGCGATCACCGGCACACGCGACAGCTCGCGCATCGCGGCGACGAGCTCGAGGTCGAAGCCCTCCTTCGTGCCGTCGGCGTCGATCGAGTTGACGAGCAGCTCGCCGGCGCCCCGTTCGATCGCCTCGCGCGCCCACGCGAGCGCGTCGCGATCCGTCTCGGTGCGGCCACCGTGGGTCGTCACGACGAAGCCGGACTCCGTGCGGGGCGACCGCTTGACGTCGAGCGACAGCACGCACACCTGCGCGCCGAAACGGTCGGCGATCTCGCCGATGAGCTCCGGGCGGGCGATCGCGGCCGAGTTGACCCCGATCTTGTCCGCCCCGTGGCCGAGCAGCCGCGCGACGTCGTCGACCGAGCGCACCCCTCCGCCGACCGTGAGCGGGATGAACACCTGCTCCGCCGTCGCGGTGACCGTCTCGTACATGGTCGAGCGGTCCTCGACGGTGGCCGTCACGTCGAGGAAGGTGATCTCGTCCGCACCCTGCTCGTAGTAGCGCGCGGCGAGCTCCACCGGATCCCCCGCGTCGCGCAGCCCCTGGAAGTTGACGCCCTTGACGACGCGTCCCGCGGCCACGTCGAGGCACGGGATGACGCGCACCAGGACGTCCATCAGATCCTCGCGGCGTGGATGGCGCTCACCAGGATCGCGCGCGCCCCGAGCGCGTACAGCTCGTCCATGACGTGGTTCATGTCGGCCCGCGGCACCATGACGCGCACCGCGACCCAGCCGGTGTCGCGCAGCGGCGACACCGTCGGAGACTCGAGGCCGGGGGTGATCGCCGACGCCCGGTCAACGAGGTCGGCGGGCAGGTCGTAGTCGATGAGCACGTACTGGTGGGCGACGATGACGCCCTGGATGCGACGGCGCAGCGTCTCGAGGCCCGGGATGTCGTCGCGCGCGGCGATCACGACGGCGCTCGACTCGAGGATGACGGGCCCGAAGATCTCGAGACCCTGCTTGCGCAGCGTCGAGCCGGTCTCGACGACGTCGGCGACCGCATCCGCCACCCCGAGACGCACGGCCGACTCGACGGCGCCGTCGAGGCGCACGACCGTCGCCGTGACGCCCTCCGCGGCGAGGAAGTCCCGGACGAGCGCGTCGTAGCTCGTCGCGACCCGCACGCCCTCGAGGTCCTGCAGCGTCTGGAAGCGGCCGATCGGGCCGGCGAAACGGAAGGTCGAGGCGCCGAAGTCGAGCGCGTCGACCTCCACGGCGGCCGAGTGCGAGTCGAGCAGCAGGTCGCGGCCCGTGATGCCGACATCGAGGGCGCCCGAGCCCACGTAGGTGGCGATATCGCGGGGGCGCAGGTAGAAGAACTCGACGTCGTTGCGGGGGTCCGCGACGATGAGCTCCTTCGGGTCGCGGCGCGTCGCGTAGCCCGCCTCGCGCAGCATCTCGACGGCGGTCTCCGACAGCGTGCCCTTGTTGGGCACGGCGATTCTCAGCATGTGGGTGCTTTCTGGGTTGTGAACGGTCATCTGGGCGGATGCGCGTTCACAGATGTCGGTTCACGTCGTCGAGCGTGAGACCCTTCGCGATCATGAGCACCTGCAGGTGGTACAGCAGCTGCGAGATCTCCTCCGCGGCCTCCGCGTCGGACTGGTACTCGGCGGCCATCCACACCTCGGCGGCCTCCTCGACGATCTTCTTGCCGATCGCGTGGACGCCCGCGTCGAGCTCCGCGACGGTGCGCGACCCCTCGGGACGCGCGACGGCCTTGGCGCTGAGCTCCTCGAAGAGGGCGTCGAAGGTCTTCACGAGGACAAGGCTACTAGCGGACCGATGGCCGAGACGGCCATCGGCGCTGGCGCCGCGGCGGAGGCCGGAAACGGCCTCCGCTCCCAGCCGAGCGCGCGTGCCGCCGGATGCCCTCAGCTGACGCCGAGGAGGTCGATCACGAAGACGAGCGTGCGGCCCGAGAGGCGGTGGCCCGCGCCGGCCGGCCCGTAGGCGAACTGCGGCGGGCACACGAGCTGCCGGCGACCGCCGACACGCATGCCCGGGATGCCGTCCTGCCAGCCCTTGATGAGACCCGCGAGCGGGAACTGGATGCTCGAGCCGCGGTCCCAGCTCGCATCGAACTGCTCGCCCGTCTCGAAGTCGACGCCGACGTAGTGCACGTCGACGGTCGCGCCGGGGGTCGCCTCGGGGCCGTCGCCGACCACGAGGTCGGTGATGACGAGCTCGGTGGGCGCCGGGCCCTCGATGAAGTCGATCTCGGGCTTGGTCTTGTCGGTCATGGCTCCAGTCAAGCAGATCGCCGAACCGGTGCCCGAGACGGGCGCCGCCGGCGTCGCGGTGAAGGCCGGAAAACGGCCATCACGCCTAGCCGCGGCGCGCGGCGGCCCGGAGTCCCGCGATCGCGGCATCGACATCCGCCGCGCCGTAGACGCTCGAGCCGGCGACGAAGGTGTCGGCCCCCGCCTCGGCGGCGATGCCGATCGTGTCGGTCGCGATGCCGCCGTCCACCTGCAGCCAGAGGTCGATGCCGTGCCGATCCGCCGCGGCACGGAGGGTGCGCAGCTTCGGCATCATGTCGGCCATGAAGCTCTGTCCGCCGAAGCCCGGCTCGACGGTCATGACGAGCACCTGGTCGAACTCGGGCAGCAGCTCGAGGAAGGGCTCGACGGGCGTGGCGGGCTTGAGGGCGATCGAGGCGCGCGAGCCGATCTCGCGGATGCGGCGGGCGAGCGCGACCGGATCCGCGGTCGCCTCGGCGTGGAACGTCACCGAGAAGACGCCGAGCTCCGCGTACCCGGGCGCCCAGCGGTCGGCATCCGTGATCATGAGGTGCACGTCGAGCGGCACGGGCGAGATGCGCTGCACCGTCTCGACCATCTGCGGGCCGAAGGTGAGGTTCGGCACGAAGTGGTTGTCCATGACGTCGACGTGCACGCCGTCGGCCGCGCGGATGCGCTCGACCTCCGTGCGCATGTCCGCCCAGTCGGCGGCGAGGATGCTGGGCTGGATGCGGGGGCGGTGCGGGCTCACGCCTCGACCCTAGCGAGCAGCTGGACGAACATCGCGTCGGTGCCGTGGCGGTGCGGCCAGAGCTGGGCGGAGGGCGCTCCGGGCAGGCCGAGCGGCCCCGAGGCCACCCGCGCGAGGACCTCCGGCGTGTCGAGGACCCGCAGATGCGGATGCCGCGCGAGCGCCGCCGCGACCTGCTCGCGGGTCTCCGCCGTATGCGGGGAGCACGTCACGTAGGCGAGCACACCGTCCGGCGCGAGCGCCGCGATCGCGGCGTCGAGCAGCTCGGCCTGCAACGCCACGAGCTCGGCCAGATCCCCCGGCCCCTTGCGCCAGCGGGCCTCCGGACGCCGCCGGAGTGCCCCGAGGCCCGTGCAGGGCGCGTCGAGGAGGATGCGGTCGAAGCGCTCGGCGCCGTCCGCGAAGCGGCGGCCGTCGCCCTCCACGACGTGCGGTGCGTCCGGCTCGCCGAGGAACGGCGCGAGGGCCTTGCGCACCAGCCCCGCGCGCGCCGGGACGACCTCGTTCGCGACCAGCTGCGCTCCCCCGAGCGCGGCCTCCGCGGCGAGCAGGGCGGCCTTGCCACCCGGCCCCGCGCAGAGATCGAGCCAGCGCTCGCCCGGCCGGATCGAGCGCGCGCGCGTAAGCGCGAGCGCCGCGAGCTGCGAACCCTCGTCCTGCACGCGAACGCGGCCCTCGGCGACCTCGGGGAGCGCCGCGGGGTCGCCGCCCGTCGAGCCGAGTGCCACGGGCGACAGCCGCCCGGGGAGGAACCGCCCGTCCCGCGACAGCGCGGCCGCGTCGGCGAGGCCGGGAAGCGCCGCGAACGCGACGCGCGGAGGGGCGTTGTCGGCGGCGAGCAGGGCCGCGAGCTCGTCCTGGGCGCCCTCCTGGCCGAGGGCGGCATCCAGCGCGTCGACGATCCACGCCGGATGCGAGAACTCGACGGCGAGGCGATCCGTGCCGTCGAGCCCGTCGAGCGCCCGCGCGCGCCAGGTGTCGGGCGCATCCCGGGAGACCGCGCGAAGGACGCCGTTGACGAAGCCCGCCGCGGACCCCTTCCGGGCCCGCTTCACGAGCTCGACGGACTCGTCGATGACCGCATGCGGCGCGGTGCGCAGCGACAGCAGCTGGTGGACGCCCAGCCGCAGGGCGTCCAGCACCGGCGGGTCGATCCGTGCCGTGTCGCGGCGGGCCGCGAGAGCGATCACGCGGTCGTAGTAGCCCTGCATGCGCAGGGTGCCGTAGACGAGCTCGGTGGCGAAGCCCGCATCCGGCCCGGTGAGGTGCGCCTCGCGGATGCGCGCGGGCAGCAGGAGGTTCGCGTACGCGTCGGACTCGCGGACCGCCGCGAGCACCTCCGCCGCGACGCGGCGCGCGGGCTGGATGCGGCTCACACGAGCACCGTCGGCTCGCCGGCGGGACGTCCGCGCCACCAGTCGCCGGCCGGCATCGCGCGCTTGCCGGCGGGCTGGACGACGAGCAGCTCGAGCGGGTCGTCGGCGGTGCCGACCAGAACCGCGCGTCCGCGCTGGGCGACCTCGCCGGGCGCGAGGCGCGGGGCGCCGTGGGCGATGACCGCGTCGAGCACCTTGAAGCGCTCTCCGTCGAGGGTCGTGGTCGCGCCCGGTTCCGGGCTGACGCCGCGGCGACGCGCGTCGATCCGCGCCGCGGGCTCCGTCCAGTCGAGCCGGCCGTCCTCGAGGGTGAGCTTCGGGGCGAGCGTCACCTCGCCCTCCTGCGGCAGCGCGACGGCGATGCCCGCGCCGATCGCGTCGATGACGCCGGCGAGGAGCTGCGCTCCGGAAGCGCTGAGCGACTCGAGCAGGTGACCCGCGGTCTGCACGCGCCCGACCGTCACGCGCTCCATCGCGAAGACGGGCCCCGCATCCAGCTCGGGAACCAGCTGGAACACCGCCGCGCCCGTCTCCGCGTCGCCCGCGATCACGGCATGCTGCACGGGCGCTGCGCCGCGCCAGCGCGGCAGGAGCGAGAAGTGCAGGTTGATCCAGCCGTGACGCGGCGCGCCGAGGATCGGCTCGCGGATGAGCCCGCCGTAGGCGACCACGACGCCCAGATCCGCGTCGAGGGCGAGCAGCTCGTCCTGCACCGTCGCGAGCCGGTTCGCCTTGATGACGGGGACACCGGCCTGCGCCGCGAGCTCCGCGACCGGGGTCTCGGAGAGCACGCGCTTGCGTCCCACCGGCGCGTCCTCACGCGTGACGACCGCGACCACCTCGTGCGGCCCGTCGAGGAGCGCCCGCAGGCTCGGGACGGCGGCGGAGGGGCTCCCCGCGAAGATCAGGCGCATCCCCCCATCCTGCCCTGGGTTCTGAGGCGTCACCTCGTGTCGGGTGACGGCGCGCCCAGGCGACCCCAAGTGACGCCTCAGGGGACCGGGCGTGATCAGGGCTCGTCGAAGGGCTCGGCGTCGTCGAAATGGGCGCGCAGCGGCAACGGAGCACGCCCCGTGCGAGGCCGTCCCGGCACCGGCTTGCGGCGGGCGGCGGCCTGACGGATGATCTCGCCCCGCACGGACCGCGCGACCTCGGCGCCGTGCGCGTAGTCGAAACGGATGAGCGCCCGCGCCCGCCCGTCGACCGTGCGCTCTGCGATCGTGTCGGCGGAGGCGGGAAGGGCGGCGAGAGCAGCCTCGACCGCATCCGGGAGACCGTCGAGAGTGGCCGTGCGGACCGCGGGCGGAAACCCCAGCGCGCGACGGTCGGCGAGCTCCGCGCGTGCGAACGCCGCGACTCCCCCCGTGGCGAGCGCGGTCGCGAGGCGACCCCCGACGCCCACGAGGAAGACGGTTGCGTCGTCGGCGGCCAGCGCGGCGGCATCGCTCCACCAGCGCAGGCAGTCCTCCGCGACGCGCAGGGTCTCGCGCGCGACCATCCGGTCGCCGTCGAGCAGGAGCATCGCGCGGTAGCCCTCGGCGGCGACCGGCTCGGCGCCCCGCGTCGCGACGACGATCGCGGGCTTCGCATCCACCTCGAGTACGCGCCGCTCGCCATCCGCGACCACCACGCGGATGCCCGGGAACGCACGCCCCAGCTCCTCGGCGGTGCGGGCCGATCCGGCTCCGATCCGGACGAGCTTCGACGAGCCGCACTCGCGGCAGCGGAAGGCGCGCTCCTCCAGCCCGCACCAGAGGCAGCTCGGCACCGCGCCGGAGCGCTCGATCCGGAGCGGTCCCCCGCATCGTCGGCAGCGCGCCGCCGTGCCGCACTCGCCGCAGCGCAGCCCGGGCGCGTAGCCGGGGCGGGCCACCTGCACGAGCACGGGCCCGGCCTTGGCCGCCGCGGCGGCCTCACGCCACGCCATGCTGGGGATGCGCGCGTGGTCGTCCGCGCCGGCGCCGGTGGCCTGCGCGGTCGGCACGACGCGCACCCGGCGCGGACGCTGCGGCGCGAGCTCCGTCAGCCAGCCGAGCTCGACCAGCCGCTGCACCTCCGTCGTGCGGGTGTGTCCCGCGAACACGAGCGCGCCCCCCTGCTGCTCCTGCCGGATGAGGGCGGCGTCCCGTGCGTGCACGTACGGCGTGAGGGGCTCGGCGAGCAGCGGATCGCCGTCGTCCCACACCGCGATCAGCCCGAGTCGGGTCGCGGGGGCGTAGACGGCCGAGCGGTTGCCGAGCACGACCACGGGGCTCTCCCCCATGGCGCGGAGCATGCCGCGGTAGCGGTCCGCGTCGGGCTGCGACGAGTCGAAGCGCACGATGCGATCCCCCGGCAGCAGCACGGAGAGCGCCACCTCGAGCTGACGGATGTCGCGATGGTCCGGGGCGACGAGGATCGCCGATGCACCCCCCACGACGGCGCGCGCGCCGAGCTGGGCGAGCGTGACGGCCCATCGCCCCACCCACTCCCCGCCGACCTCCACGACGCCCGGATCGACCGAGAGGGCGAGGCGCGCGTTCGGCGAGAGTGCATCGACGGAGTCGGCACCGTAGCCGGTCAGCTCGGGCGAGGGAACCCGCAGCGGTTCGGGCTCGGCGCGATCCGTCTCCCGGGCGGTGAGCCACGACTTCTCCACCCGCACCTGCCGCTTCGGGATCGCGAGGCGCAGCACGTCGATCGCCGAGCCCGCGGCGCGATCGGCGACCGCGCGCGCGAGGCGCCACACCTCCGGGCGCAGCACCCGCGCCGGCGACACCACGGTGTCGAGATCGGAGAGCGGCCCCGGATGCTCCTGCTGGGCGGCGAGCTCGACGACGAAGCCCTGCGTCATCCGGTTCGCGGATCGCAACGGGACGGTGACCCGCACGCCGGGGACGACGCCCTCGAGTCCTGGCGGGATGCGGTAGTCGAGCAGCCGGTCGAGCTGCGGCAGCGGGGTGTCGAGGACGACTCGCGCGATCGACGCTCCCTCGACCGGGGCGTCGGCATCCGCCTCGGCCGCCCCCACGATCACACCCCGGAGGCCGCGCGCAGCTCGTCGACGCGGTCGAGCCGCTCCCAGGTGAAGTCGGGGAGCTCGCGGCCGAAGTGCCCGTAGGCAGCGGTCTGCGCGTAGATGGGTCTCAGCAGATCGAGGTCGCGGATGATGGCGGCCGGGCGCAGATCGAACACCTCTCGGATCGCGCGGGTGATGACCTCGTCCGAGACCACGCCGGTGCCGAAGGTCTCCACGTAGAGACCCACGGGCGCCGCCTTGCCGATGGCGTAGGCGACCTGCACCTCGAGCCGGTCGGCGAGGCCGGCAGCGACGGCGTTCTTCGCGACCCAGCGCATGGCGTACGCCGCCGAGCGGTCGACCTTCGACGGGTCCTTGCCGGAGAACGCCCCGCCGCCGTGGCGCGCGGCACCGCCGTAGGTGTCGACGATGATCTTGCGCCCCGTCAGGCCCGCGTCGCCCTGGGGCCCGCCGATCTCGAAGCGACCCGTCGGGTTGATGAAGCGCTGCGCGTCCTGCCAGGGCAGCTCGACGCGCTCGAGCACGGGGCGCACGACGAGCTCGAAGAGCTCGGAGCGCAGCTGGTCGTTGGACACCTTCGGCGAGTGCTGCGCCGACATCACGACGGTCTCGATCGTGCGCGGGACCACACCCTCGTAGCCGACCGTGACCTGCGTCTTGCCGTCGGGGCGGAGGTAGTCCACCTCCCCGCGGTGGCGCACCTCGGAGAGACGCTCCGCGAGGCGGTGGGCGAGCCAGATGGGGAGCGGCATGAGTTCGGGCGTCTCGCGCGTGGCGTAGCCGAACATGATGCCCTGGTCGCCCGCACCCTGCTTGTCGAGGTCGTCGTGACTCGTGCCCTCGCGGGTTTCGAACGCGTCGTCGACGCCCTGGGCGATGTCGGGCGACTGCCCGCCGATCGAGACGGAGACTCCGCAGGAACGTCCGTCGAACCAGACGTCCGAGGAGTCGTAGCCGATATCGGTGATCCGCTTGCGCACGATCTGGGGGATCTCCACGTAGCCCGAGGTCGTCACCTCGCCCGCGACGTGCACGAGCCCGGTGGTGACGAGCGTCTCCACGGCGACGCGTGCATGCGGGTCGACGGTGAGCAGCGCGTCGAGGATCGAGTCGCTCACCTGGTCGCACAGCTTGTCGGGGTGGCCCTCGGTGACGGACTCGGAGGTGAAGAGACGCAGGGCAGAGGTCACGGAGCAGCCTGTTCTAGTCGTGGCGAGATGTCGTATCGCATCGGCGGAGGCAGATCAATGCAGCAGGTCGAGGATCGCGTCTGCGACCTCACGCTTGCTGCCGTCCGCCCGGGTCACTATATCGCCGGCCCTCGACACGATGACGACCGCGTTGCGCTCGGTTGCGAACCCCTCGCTCCAGCCCACCCTGTTGACGACCAGATAGTCGCATCCCTTGCGGGCGACCTTGGCACGACCGAGCTCGAGGAGCGCGGCGTCGTCGCCCTCCGTCTCCGCGGCGAAGCCGATGACGACGCGCCCCTCGACGGGCGATGCGGACAGCTCCGCCAGGATGTCGGGGTTGCGGACGAGACGCAGGGTCAGCTCGTCGCCCTGCTGCTCCTTCTTGATCTTCGCCTCGGAGACCACCTCCGGCCGGTAGTCGGCCACCGCCGCAGCCATCACGACCGCGTCTGCGCTGGGCGCAGCGGCGAGCACTCCCTCGCGCAACTGCTCGGCCGTCGCGACCTCGCGCAGTTCCACGCCAGTCGGCGCCGGCACCTCGAGATGGGCGGCGATCAGCACGACCTCGGCGCCACGGTCACTGGCCGCCTCGGCGAGGGCCACCCCCTGGCGTCCGCTCGAGCGATTGCCGAGGAAGCGCACGGGGTCGAGGGGCTCACGCGTGCCGCCGGCCGTCACCACGATGCGGCGTCCGGCGAGATCGCGTGGGCGCAGGGCGGCGAGCGCGGCGTCGACGATCTCGCCCGGCTCCGCCATCCGTCCCGGTCCGCTGTCGTTGCCCGTGAGGTGACCGGATGCGGGGCCGACGATGTGGACACCGCGTCGCCTCAGCGTCGCGATGTTCTCCCGGGTCGCGGCGTTCTGCCACATCTCCGTGTGCATCGCCGGCGCCACCACGAGCGGGGCCGTCGACGCGAGGATCGTGGTGCCCAGCAGGTCGTCCGCGAAGCCCGCCGCGAGCTTGGCGAGGGTGTTGGCGGTGGCAGGCGCGACGACGACGAGGTCGGCGGACTGGCCGAGGGCGACATGACGCACCTCGGCGACCCCGTCGAACAACTCGGTCTCGACCGGGTTGCGGCTGATCGCCTCCAGGGTCGGCCGTCCGACGAAGCGCAGCGCCGACTCCGTCGCCACGACGTGCACCTCGTGCCCGCGCAGCACGAACTCCCGGGCGACGCCCACGGCCTTGTACGCCGCGATGCCTCCAGAGATGCCGACGACGACGCGCAGCGGATCGCTCATGGCGCGACGCTATCGCAGGGCGGCGACTTACTCGGCGAGCGGGGTGAGGACGAGCTTGTCCTCGTTGATCTCGTGCAGGGCGACCGAGAGCGGCTTGTCGTCGATCGTCGAGTCGACGAGCGGGCCGACATTGTCGAAGAGCGAGCCCTCGTGGAGGTCGGCGTAGTAGTCGTTGATCTGGCGCGCGCGCTTGGCGGCGAAGATCACCAGCTGGTACTTCGAGTCCACCTTCGACAGCAGCTCGTCGATGGGCGGGTCGATGATGCCCTTGTTGTCGGCCATTCCGGCTCTCCTCACGATCGCGTGCGCGCGGACGGGGTTCCGGGCACTGCCAGCAATTCTACGACCTCCCGCGCCGCCCGGCCGACGTCGTGGTTGACGACCTTGACGTCGAACTCGTCCTGGGCGGCGAGCTCCACCTTCGCGGTCTCCAGACGACGGGCCTGCTCGGCGGCCGATTCGGTGCCGCGACCCGTCAGCCGGCGCACAAGCTCCTCCCAACTCGGGGGCAGCAGGAAGACGAGCAGCGCCTCCGGCATCGCCCGCTTGACGGCGCGCGCGCCCTGCAGGTCGATCTCGAGCAGCACGCTGCGGCCGGATGCGAGGGCCGCGTCGATCGGCGGCCGCGGCGTTCCATAGCGGGACGCGTTGTGCACGGTCGCGTACTCCAGGAACTCGCCCTGCGCGATCATGCGGTCGAAGGTGTCGTCGTCAACGAAGTAGTAGTGGCGGCCGTCGACCTCGCCGGGTCGAGGCGGTCGCGTGGTCGCCGAGACGCTCAGCAGCACCTCCGGGTAGTTGTCCCGGATGTGGCTCGACACGGTGCCCTTGCCGACCGCGGTGGGCCCCGCGAGCACCACGAGCCGGCTGCGGGCGGGGATGCCCTCGCGGCTCCCGAGCCAGCTGCGCAGCTTCTCGCGCTGCCGCGGGCCGAGACCGCCCACGCGCTTCGCGTCGGCGATGGCGAGCTCCTCCATGGTGCGGGCGACGCGCGTGGGACCCATCCCCGGCATGCTCATGAGGAGCTCCCTGACCCGCATGGTCCCCTCGGGGGACGCGGGATCGGCCCAGGCGACCTCCGCCACCTCGAGCGCGCGGCGCTCCCGGCGATGGACGGCATCCTTCACGACCGCCCGCGCCCGACGCGCCGCGATCGCCGCGCGCCCGGCCGCGGCGCGGTCCACCTCGGGCATCCTCACCTCGGCCACGATGCCACCTCCCGGGCGGCCGCGTCGATCGCGGCGCCGAGCCCGTCGGGCCCCGCCCCGAGGACGCTCCGCGAGACGTTCGGCAGGATCGCCCCCAGCGCGCCCCGGAAGGTCTCCGGCGCCGCCGAGAGCTGCGCGCCCTGGGCCCCGAAGCCGGGTGCCAGCACCGGCACCCTCGCGAGGACCGCGGGATCGATCCCCACCGCCGCGAGGTCGACGGTCGCGCCGACCACGACACCGGCCGTGCCGTCCGTGGCGATCGCCCGTTCGACCATGCGTCGGGCGATCGTCGTGCCGTCCTCGACACGGAGCGTCTGCACCTCGGCGCTCTCGGGGTTGGAGGTCGCGGCGAGCACGAACACACCCTTGCCGTGCTCCGAGGCACGAGCGATGACGCCGTCGAGGGAGCCGAAGCCCTGGTAGGCGACCGCGGTCATCGCGTCCGCCTCGAGCGGCGAGCCGGGGGTCAGCCACGCCTCGCCGTATGCGTCGACCGTCGACCCCACATCGCCGCGCTTCACATCGGCGATGACGAGCAGTCCCGCCTCCCGCGCCGCCGCGATGACCTCCTCGAGCGCCGCGTAGCCCGCGGCGCCGTGGCGCTCGAAGAACGCGATCTGCGGTTTGACGATGCCGATGCGCCCGGCCGCGGCGTCGACGACGCGCAGGCCGAGCTCGCGGACGCCCGAGGCCTCGTCGGAGAGGCCCCACTCCGCGAGGATCGAGGCGTGGGGGTCGATCCCGACGCACAGCGGGCCCCTCGCGGAGACGACCCCCGCGAGTCGGGCCGCGAAGGCCGTCACCGGGCCGCCGCCCGCTCCGCGCGGTCGGCCGCGTAGTCCTGCAGGCTGCGCACGTGCACCGGGGCGTTGCGCGCCTCGAGCGAGCCGACCGCCGCACCGAGCTGCGCGATCGTCGTGAAGAGCGGCTTGTCGGCCGCGACGGTCGCGGTGCGGATCTCGACGCCGTCGGCGCGGGCGCTGCGTCCGCTGGGGGTGTTGATGACGATGTCGATGGCGCCCGTGTTGATGAGGTCGACGACCGTGCCCTCGACGCCGCCCTGACCCATCGAGAACTTGCGCACCGTGGTGGCGCGGATGCCGTTGCGCGCGAGCACCTCGGCGGTCCCCTCTGTCGCGACGATGTCGAAGCCCAGCTGCTGCAGGCGCAGGACCGGCAGCACGACGGCGCGCTTGTCGCGGTCGGCGACGGAGACGAACACCGTCCCGGAGTCCGGGAGCCCCCCGTAGGCCGCGTCCTGGCTCTTGGCGAAGGCGCGCGGGAAGTCGGCGTCGATGCCCATGACCTCGCCCGTCGAGCGCATCTCCGGCCCGAGCACGGAGTCGACGACATGGCCGTCGCGCGTGCGGAAGCGCTTGAACGGCAGCACCGCCTCCTTGACCGAGACCGGCGAGTCGAGGGGCACGCGCGATCCGTCGTCCGCGGGCAGCAGCCCCTCGACCACGAGCTCCGCGATCGAGCGACCCGTCATGACGAGCGAGGCCGCCTTCGCGAGCGGGATGCCGAGCGCCTTCGAGACGAAGGGTACCGTCCGGCTCGCCCGCGGGTTCGCCTCCAGGACGTAGAGGACCCCGGCGCCGATCGCGAACTGCACGTTCAGCAGGCCGTTGACCCCGATCCCCTCGGCGATGCGCCTGGTCGCCTCGACGACGCGGTCGAGCACGTCCCGCCCGAGGGTCACCGGCGGCAGGGTGCACGCCGAGTCGCCCGAGTGCACCCCGGCCTCCTCGATGTGCTCCATGATGCCGCCGACATAGAGCTGGCCGCCGTCGTAGAGCGCGTCGACGTCGATCTCGAGCGCGTCGTCGAGGAAGCGGTCGACGAGGAGCGGCGAGCCGGGACCGATGATCGCCTGATCGCGCACGCGGTCGAAGTAGTCCTCGAGGCTCGGCGTGTCGTAGACGATCTCCATGCCGCGTCCGCCGAGCACGAAGCTCGGGCGCACCAGCACGGGGTAGCCGATCGCCTCCGCGACGGCGACGGCGCTCGGCGCATCCGTCGCGGTGCCGTTGCGGGGCGCGACGAGGCCCGCGCGGTCGAGGATGCCCGAGAACAGCCCGCGCTCCTCCGCCAGGTCGATCGCCGCGGGGCTCGTGCCGAGGATCGGCACACCCGCCGCCTCGAGCCCCTTGGCCAGGCCGAGCGCGGTCTGCCCGCCGAGCTGCACGATGACGCCCACGAGCTCGCCGCTCTGCGACTCGGCGTGGATCACCTCGAGCACGTCCTCGAGTGTGAGCGGCTCGAAGTAGAGTCGGTCGCTCGTGTCGTAGTCGGTCGAGACCGTCTCGGGGTTGCAGTTGATCATGATCGTTTCGAACCCCGCGTCGTGGAGCGCGAAGCTCGCGTGCACGCAGGAGTAGTCGAACTCGACGCCCTGCCCGATGCGGTTCGGGCCGGAGCCCAGGATGACGACCTTGCGCTTGCCGCTCGGCGCCACCTCGGTCTCGAGGTCGTAGCTCGAGTAGTGGTAGGGGGTGAGGGCCGGGAACTCCCCCGCGCAGGTGTCCACCGTCTTGTAGACGGGGCGCACCCCGAGCTGCCAGCGGAGGTTGCGCACCTCCGTCTCGGTGAGGCCGCGCAGCTGCGCGATCTGCGCGTCCGAGAAGCCGTGGTCCTTCGCGAGGCGGAACAGGGCCTCGTCGAGCGGACGCAGGCTCGCGATCTCGTCCGCGACCTCGTTGACGAGCACGATCTGGTCGAGGAACCACGGGTCGATGCCGGTCGCGGCATACACCTCGGCGACCGTCGCACCCGCGCGCAGCGCCTGCTGCACGGTGACGATGCGGCCGTCGGTGGGCGTCTTCGCGACCTCCAGCAGCTCGCCCTTCGGCGCGAGGTGGGCATCCCAGTGGAAGCTGGACCCCCGCTTCTCGAGCGAGCGGAGCGCCTTCTGCAGCGCCGTCGAGTAGTTGCGCCCGATCGCCATCGCCTCGCCGACCGACTTCATGGTCGTCGTGAGGGTCGCATCGGCGGAGGGGAACTTCTCGAAGGCGAACCGCGGCACCTTGACCACGATGTAGTCGAGGGTCGGCTCGAAGGATGCGGGCGTGACCTTCGTGATGTCGTTCGGGATCTCGTCGAGGCGGTAGCCGATCGCGAGCTTCGCGGCGATCTTCGCGATCGGGAAGCCCGTCGCCTTCGAGGCGAGCGCCGAGGAGCGCGAGACGCGGGGGTTCATCTCGATGACGATCACCCGGCCCGTGGTCGGCTCGACGGCGAACTGGATGTTGCAGCCGCCCGTGTCGACGCCCACCGCGCGGATGATGTCGATGCCGATGTCGCGCAGCCGCTGGTACTCGCGGTCGGTGAGGGTGAGCGCGGGCGCGACGGTGATCGAGTCGCCCGTGTGGACGCCCACGGGGTCGACGTTCTCGATCGAGCAGACGACGACCGTGTTGTCGGCCGTGTCGCGCATGAGCTCGAGCTCGTACTCCTTCCACCCGAGGATCGACTCCTCGAGCAGCACCTCGGTCGTCGGCGACTGGTGCAGGCCGTCGCCGACCATGCGCACGAGCTCCTCGCGGTCGTGCGCGAAGCCCGAGCCGAGGCCGCCCATCGTGAACGAGGGGCGCACGACGAGCGGGTAGCCGAGGTCGTCGGCCGCCGTGAGCGCCTCGTCGACCGTGTGGACGATGTACGAGCGCGCGACGTCGGCACCGGCCTCGATCACGAGCTCCTTGAAGATCTGGCGGTCCTCGCCCTTCTTGATCGCCTCGACCTTCGCGCCGATCAGCTCGACGTCGTACTTCGCGAGGATGCCCGCCTCGTCGAGGGCGATCGCGGCGTTGAGCGCCGTCTGCCCGCCGAGCGTGGGGAGCACCGCATCCGGGCGCTCCTTCGCGATGATCGCCTCGAGGATCTCGTTCGTGATCGGCTCGATGTAGGTGGCGTCGGCGAAGTCGGGATCGGTCATGATCGTCGCCGGGTTCGGGTTGACGAGGATGACGCGCACCCCCTCGGCGCGCAGCACGCGGCACGCCTGGGTGCCCGAGTAGTCGAACTCGGCGGCCTGGCCGATCACGATCGGGCCGGACCCGATCACGAGGACGCTCTGGATGTCGGGGCGCTTGGGCACTTAGCTCTTCTTCGCGAGGTCGGCCGCGACGAGGTCGCGGAAACGGTCGAACAGGTAGTTGGCGTCGTGGGGGCCGGCCGCCGCCTCGGGGTGGTACTGCACCGAGAAGGCGGGGATGTCGAGCGCACGCAGGCCCTCCACGACGTTGTCGTTGAGGCCCACGTGGCTCACCTCGAGGCGTCCGTAGCCGTTGGGGCTGTCGATGACGCCCTCGAGCGGCGCGTCGACGGCGAAGCCGTGATTGTGCGCGGTGATCTCGACGCGGCCGGTGGCCTTGTCGAGCACCGGCTGGTTGATGCCGCGGTGACCGTACGGCAGCTTGTAGGTGCCGAGGCCGAGCGCGCGACCGAGCAGCTGGTTGCCGAAGCAGATGCCGAAGAACGGCAGCCCCTCGTCGAGCACCCCCCGCAGGAGTGCGACGTGGTCCGTGGATGCGGCCGGGTCGCCGGGTCCGTTCGAGTAGAAGACCGCGACGGGGTCGATCTCGAGGATCCCGGCGAGCGTCACGTCCTGCGGGAGGACGTGCACCTCGAAGCCGCGGTCGGCGAGGTTGTCGATCGTCGCCTGCTTCACGCCGAGGTCGAGCACGGCGAGGTTGCCGAGCCGCTCCCCGCGTGCGGGCGTCACGGTCGCGGCGGCGACCGAGACGGCGGCGGAGAGGTTCTGCCCCGCCATCTGCGCCGCCGAGCGCACGATCGCGAGCTGCTCCTCGGGTGCGAGCGCGCCGTCCGGGCCGGAGAAGATGCCGGCGCGCATCGAGCCGGCATCGCGCAGCCGCCGCGTGACGGCGCGGGTGTCGATGCCGCTGATGCCCACGACGCCGTTCCGCGTCAGGTCGTCGTCGAGGCTCCCGTTCGCGCGGAAGTTGGAGACCACGCGCGAGGGGTCGCGCACGACGTAGCCCGACACCCAGATGCGCCGCGACTCGGGGTCCTCGTCGTTCACGCCCGTGTTGCCGATGTGCGGCGCGGTCATCACGACGATCTGCCCCGCGTAGCTCGGGTCGGTGAGGGTCTCCTGGTATCCGGTCATGCCCGTGGCGAAGACCGCCTCCCCGAGGGTACGTCCCCGCGCGCCGTACGCGCGGCCGGGGTATCGGGTGCCGTCCTCGAGCACGAGGACCGCGGGCTCGGTGTCGATCATGCGGAAACCTCTCCGTCGGGGGTGGATGGGGTGTCGCCGGTGCGCGCGGCGGCCGCGGCGCTCGGCGAGAGCTCGGTGAGGGCGTCGAGGAGGGCCTCGGATTGCCCGGAACGCAGGTAGGTGTCCACGGCGGTGCCCCCGAGCTCCCAGCGCACGAAGACGAGGCCTCCCTCCTCGACGCCGCGGTCGATCGCCCAGGTGGCGAGCCCGACGCCCCGGATGTCGGCGACCGGGATGAAGGCGGGGCGCGCGCCCGCGAGGTCCAGCACGATGCCGCCGCGCGCGATCCGCACCTCGCCCTGGGCCCGGAACGCGAGCCCCTGCACGACGACCCGCTCGAGCGGCTGCTCCGCGAGCGTCGTCGCGACGTAGAGCACCCGCTCCCGCGCCAGCTCCTCGCCGACCTCGGCGGGCGGCACGGGGACGACGTCGAGCGCGGACTGGCGGCGGCGACGGTTGCGCCAGCCGAGCGCCATGAACGCGAAGGCGATGAGCACCATCGCGAGCACGACGAGCGCCGGGATCACGCGCTCATCCACGGGACACCTCCGAGGCGTCGCGGAGCTCGCCGTCGAGCACGGTCGGCACGCCGGCGTGGAGCGTCGCGACGACGCGACCCGGCAGCTCGCGTCCCAGGTAGGGCGAGTTGACGCCCTTCCCGTGCAGCGCGTCGGTGCCGAAGGTGCGGCGGCCTGCCGGGTCCACGAGGGTCAGGTGGGCGGGGCTGCCCACCTCGAAGGGCGCGTCGTAGCCGTCGAGACGCCCGATCTCCGCGGGGACCCGGGAGAGGACGCGCGCGACGTCGGCCCAGCCGATGAGCCCCGTGTCGACCATCGCGGCCTGCACGACCGAGAGCGCGCTCTCGAGGCCGACCATGCCGAAGGAGGCCTCCTGCCAGGCGCACTCCTTCGTCTCGATCGGATGGGGCGCGTGGTCGGTCGCGACGATGTCGATCGTGCCGTCGGCGAGGGCGGCGCGCAGCGCGAGCACGTCCTCGTCGCGGCGCAGCGGCGGGTTCACCTTGAACCGGGCGTCGTAACGGGGCAGGTACGGCGCGGCGGCGTCGGCCACGAGCTGCTCGGTGAGCAGGAGGTGATGCGGGGTCACCTCGGCCGTCACCCGGATGCCGCGCGCCTTCGCCCAGCGCACCACCTCGACGCTGCCCGCCGTGGAGAGGTGGCAGACGTGCAGGCGGGCGCCCACGGCATCCGCGAGCAGCACGTCGCGCGCGACGATCGCCTCCTCGGCGACCGCCGGCCAGCCGGCGAGCCCGAGCTCCGAGCTCAGGGCGCCCTCGTTCATCTGCGCGCCCTCGGTGAGCCGCGGCTCCTGGGCGTGCTGGGCGATGACGCCGTCGAAGGTCGCCACGTACTCGAGCGCGCGGCGCATGAGCAGCGCGTCGTGCACGCACTTGCCGTCGTCGCTGAACACGCGCACGGCCGCCCGCGAGCGGGCCATCGCGCCGATCTCGGCGAGTCGCTCCCCCGCGAGGCCGACCGTCACGGCGCCGATGGGACGGACGGTCGCGTAGCCGTGCTGGGCGCCGAGGGAGGCCACCTGCTCGACCACGCCCGCCGTGTCGGCCACCGGCGAGGTGTTGGCCATCGCGTGCACGGCCGTGAAGCCGCCCGCCGCCGCCGCGCGGGTGCCGGTCAGCACCGTCTCGCTCTGCTCGAAGCCCGGCTCGCGCAGGTGGGTGTGAAGGTCGACGAGCCCGGGCAGCGCCACGAGCCCGTCGGCGTCGACGACGGTCGCCCCGGAGCGCGACAGCCCGCTGCCGCGCTCGGCGATGACGCCGCCTTCGATGAGCAGCTCGGTCGCCGAGCCGTCGGGGAGCTGCGCTCCGCGGATGAGGACCGTCGTCATACCGCGACCTCCCGCGTGTCGGAACCTGAGAGCACGAGGTAGAGCACCGCCATCCGTATCGACACCCCGTTGGCGACCTGGTCGAGGATGACCGACCGGGGCGAGTCGGCGGCACGCGCCGAGATCTCCAGCCCGCGGTTCATGGGTCCGGGGTGCATGACAATCGTATCCGCCGGCAGCCGGGCGAGTCGCTCGTCGCCGAGCCCCCAGGCGTTCGCGTACTCGCGCTCGTGCGGGAAGTAGGCGGCGTGCATCCGCTCCTGCTGCACGCGCAGCATCATGATCGCGTCGGGGCGCTGTGCGATGACCTCGTCGAGGTCGGTGCCGACGGTCACGGGCCAGGTCTCGACGCCCACGGGCAGCAGCGTGCGCGGGCCCACGAGGTGGATCTGCGCGCCGAGCGTCGCGAGCAGCCACACGTTCGAGCGGGCGACCCGCGAGTGCAGGATGTCGCCCACGATCGCGACGCGCACCCCGTCGAGGTCGCGGCCCCGCGATGCGTCCCCGTGCAGCGCCTTGCGCAGCGTGTACGCGTCGAGCAGCCCCTGGGTGGGGTGCTGATGGGTTCCGTCGCCGGCGTTCACGACGGCCGCGTCGATCCAGTCGGATGCGGCGAGAACCTCGGCCGCGCCGGACGCGGAGTGCCGCAGCACGACCGCGTCGATGCCCATGGCGGCGATCGTCTGCGTGGTGTCCTTGAGGCTCTCGCCCTTCGACACGCTCGAGCCCTTCGCCGAGAAGGTGATGACGTCGGCGGAGAGGCGCTTCGCCGCCGTCTCGAAGCTCAGACGGGTGCGCGTGGAGTCCTCGAAGAAGACGTTCGCGACGGTCCGGCCGCGCAGGGTGGGCAGCTTCGGCACGGCGCGGGTCGCCACCTCGGCCATGTCCTCTGCCACGTCGAGGATGGCGAGCGCCTGCTCGCGGGGAAGCCCCTCGGTCGTCAGCAGGTGCCTCACGAGCCGCTCCCCTCGCCCTCGATCGCCACGGCGTCCTCACCGTCGGTCTCGCCGAGGCGCACGTAGATGCGCTCGGCGACCGCGGTGGGCAGGTTCTTGCCCACGAAGTCGGCGCGGATCGGCAGCTCGCGGTGGCCGCGGTCGACGAGCACCGCGAGCCGGACGGCCCGCGGTCGGCCCAGATCGCCGATCGCGTCGAGCGCCGCGCGGATGGTGCGGCCCGAGTACAGCACGTCGTCGACGAGCACGACCGTCTTGCCGTCGATGCCGCCCGCGGGCAGGCGGGTCGGGCTCGGCGTGCGCGTCGGATGCCGGGCGAGGTCGTCGCGGTACATCGTGACGTCGAGCGAGCCCACGACCCCGGAACCGGGCTCGAAGCGCTCGAGGTTGGCGGCGATCCGCTCCGCGAGGACGACGCCGCGCGTGGGGATGCCGAGGAGGACGAGATCCGAGCCGCCGCGATTGGACTCGAGGATCTCGTGAGAGATGCGCGTGAGCGCGCGCTGAATGTCAGCCTGCTGCAGCACGGTACGTGCCGGCATCCTGACCCCCTTCCCCGCCTCTCGGGACGGACTTAAAGGACGTCGTGTCGTGACCAGCATAGCGCCTCGGGGGTCACCCCCAGCGCCGCAGCAGCCACCTCTCCAGCAGCCCGATGAGGGCGTCCGTCGTCTTGCCGAGCACCGCGAGCACGATGATCGCGAGGAAGATGCGGTCGACGCGCCCGTTGTTGCCGGAGTCCATGAGGAGGAACCCGAGCCCCATCGAACTCGCGAGCAGCTCGGCGGCGACGAGGAACAGCCAGGACTGCGCGAGGGCCAGCCGGAGGCCGCTCACGAGCGCGGGGATGACCGCCGGCAGCTGCACCGTCGTGAGGAGCGAGAGCCGTCCGAGGCCGTACGCGCGGCCGAGCTCCACGAGGTGCGGGTCGACGTGGCGCAGGGCGATCGAGAGCGTCGTGAGCACCGGGAACGCCGCGCCGATCGTGATGAGGATGACCTTCGACGGCTCGAAGATGCCCACGTAGAGCACCAGCAGCGGCACCCAGGCGAGCGACGGCACCGCGCGGAGCGCCCCGATCGTGGGCGAGAGCAGGATGCTCGCGGTTCGCGAGAGCCCGATGAGCGATCCGATCACGATGCCGATGATCGAGCCGAAGGCGAAACCCTGAAGCACGCGCTGGGTGGAGATCGCGACGTCGCGCCAGAGCTGGCCGGTCGAGCCGAGCTCCCCCGCAGCGTGCACGACATCGGCGGGTGACGGGAGGCGATACGACGGGATGTCGCCGAACTCGGTCGTCGCCCACCACGCGAGGAGCACGGCGAGCGGGATGAGCGCGCCGCCGACGATCGGCCACCAGCGTCGCTCGCCGCGCGCACGGCGGCGGTCGACGAGCCCCGGCCCCGCTGCGGAGTAGCCGTAGACGCTCGCCTGCTGGTACGCCGAGGAGGCGACCCCCTCGGTGGGGGCCGCCGTCCCGGTGGTCTTCGCCGCGCTCATCGCGATCGATCCGCTCCCGCTAGAGGGCGCTCGGGTCGGCCGCCTTCGCGAACTTCGGCTCGAGGAGGCTGTCGAGCGCGTCGTCGATCGCCTTCTGGCTCGCGACGTCGCCGGACTCGACGAACACCGGGCCGATGACCTTCAGCACGTCGAGCTGGGCCTTGCCGGGCACCGGGTCGACGGCGAGGTTGGTGCGGTCGGCGATCACGGCGGTCGCGATGGCGGGGTCGATGCCGGCCACCTCGGCGAGGATCGCCGCGGTCTTCTCGGGGTTCTCCTCGGCCCAGGCGCGGGCCTTCTCGTAGGCGTTCACGACGAGCTGCGCCAGGTCGGCGTGGTTCGTGATGAAGTCCTCGGTGGCGTTGAGGAAGCCGTAGCTGTTGAAGTCGATGTTGTCGTAGATGATCTTCGATGCGCCGTTCGCGACGCTCGTCGAGAGCAGCGGGTCGAGGCCCGACCACGCGTCGACCGCACCCGCCTCGAGCGCGGCCTTGCCGTCCGCGTGCTGGAGGTTCTCGACCACCACGTCGTCGAGGCTCAGGCCGTTGGCCTCGAGCGTCTGCAGCAGGAAGAAGTAGGGATCGGTGCCCTTGGTGGCGGCGATGTGCTTGCCCTTGAGCTCCGAGACCTCGGTGACGGGGGAGCTCGCCGGCACGAGGATCGCCGCCCAGTTCGGCTGGCTGTAGATGTCGATCACCTTGATGGGCGAGCCGTTGGAGCGGGCGAGGAGCGCGGCGGAGCCGGCCGTCGAGCCCACGTCGATCGCCCCGGCCCGCAGCGCCTCGTTGGCCTTGTTGGATCCCGCGGACTGCACCCAGTTGACGGTGACGTCGTCGCCGAGCGCGTCCTCGAGCCAGCCCTGGTCCTTGATGACGAGGCTCAGCGGGTTGTAGGTCGCGAAGTCGATGTTGAGGGTCGTGGCGCTCCAGCCCTCCTGGGAGGGCGTCTCGTCACCGGCGGGCGCGCCCTCGCCCGCGACGCAGCCGCTGAGGGCGAGGGCCGCGGCGGTGGCGACCGCTGCGGCGGCCAGGATGCTCTTCTTCATGGGTGTCCTTGCTGTGGATGGCGGGTGGATGCGGCGCTCAGGAGCCCGCGCGCTTCGCGCGCTGGGCCTTGATCGCCTGGGTGATGTAGTTCTCGGGGTGGTGGCTCTCGACTCCGAGGAGCGAGAGCAGCTCGGCGCGGAGCACCGCGAGCTGGGCGTCGCCGCGGTCGCGTGGCCGCTTCTTGCCGACCTCCAGCACACGGCGGATGGTCGCGCCCGGTGCGTCACCCTCGGAGCCGAGCAGCACGATCCGGTCGGCCAGCTGCAGGGCCTCGTCGACGTCGTGCGTGACGAGCACGATCGTGGCGGGCTCGGCGGCGTGGATCTCGAGAAGGAGGTCCTGCATCGTGAGGCGGGTGAGTGCGTCGAGGGCGCCGAACGGCTCGTCGAGCAGCAGCACGCCGGGGTTGCGGGCCAGCGCCCTGGCGAGCGAGGCGCGCTGCGCCATCCCCCCGGAGATCTGCCGCGGGCGCAGGGTGCTCGCGTGGTCGAGCTGCACGAGGCGCAGCAGCTCGGCGACGCGCGCCCGGCCGGCCGCCCTCGCCGTGCCGCGCGGAAGGCCCAGCTCGACGTTGCGCTCGATCGTGCGCCACGGCAGCAGTCGCGGCTCCTGGAAGGCGACGGCGCTGCGCTGGTCGACGACCGCGACGGGTGTGCCCGCGATGGTCAGCTGCCCGGCGTCCGCGCGGTCGAGCCCCGAGACGAGTCGCAGCAGGGTCGACTTGCCGCAGCCGGACGGCCCGAGCAGGGCGACGATCTCACCCGCGCGGATGTCGAGGTCGACATCGCGCAGCACGACCCGCTCCCCGCCGTCGGGGGCCGGGAAGCGGCGCCCGACGCCCGCGATGCGCACCGGAAGGGCGGCAGCGGTGGGGGTGTCGAGGACAGTCACACGCTCGACGGTAGGGATGCGGGCGCTCGCGCCGCAAAACGCGCTGTCATGAACTGAAACATGGCGCCGCGTGGGCGCCGACCGGCGTCAGCGCTCGCGCGCGATGGCCGAGAGCACGCCGTTCACGAAGCTTCCGGAATCGTCGGTGCTGAGCTCGCTCGCGAGCTGCACGGCCTCCGAGATCGCCACGGCATCCGGGACCTCGTCGTTGAACAGGATCTCCCAGGCGCCGGCGCGGATGATCGCGCGGTCGAGCACGGGCATCCGCTCGAGCGTCCAGCCGTGGGCGTGGGCCGCGATCGCCGTGTCGATCTGCTCGCGGTGCGCGTCGACGCCCTCGACGATGTCACGGGCGTAGCGCCACGACGCCTCCCGCGCGGGCTGCTGCGCCGCGCGCCGCTCCTCCTCGACGAGCGCGTCGGCGAGGGCGCGCTCCCGCAGGTCCGCCCCGTACAGGACGTCGATCGCCCGCTTGCGGGCCTTGGTGCGTGCGCTCACCGGGGGTCAGACGCGGCCGAGGTAGTCGCCCGAGCGGGTGTCCACCTTGACCTTGGTGCCGGTCTCGAGGAACAGCGGCACCTGGATCTCGTAGCCGGTCTCGAGGGTCGCGGGCTTGGTGCCGGCGCTCGAGCGGTCGCCCTGCAGGCCCGGCTCGGTGTAGGTCACCTCGAGGATCACGGATGCCGGGAGCTCCACGTAGAGCGCCTCGCCCTCGTGCAGCGCGATCTGCACGTTCTGGTTCTCGAGCATGAAGTTGGCCGCGTCGCCGACGGTCGCCGCCGGGATCGTGATCTGGTCGTAGTCGTCGGTGTCCATGAAGACGAAGCCGTCGCCGTCGCGGTAGAGGTACTGGAAGTCGCGGCGGTCGACGGTCGCGAAGTCGATCTTGGTGCCCGCGTTGAAGGTGCGGTCCACGACCTTGCCCGAGAGCACGTTCTTGAGCTTGGTGCGCACGAAGGCCCCGCCCTTGCCCGGCTTCACGTGCTGGAACTCGACCACGTTCCAGAGCTGTCCGTCGATGCTGAGGACGCTGCCGTTCTTGATGTCGTTCGTCGTGGCCATGCTCGTTCGCTGTTCCGTTCGTGGGGATGGGGGCGGGTGCGCCCGTACGAGTGTAGCTAGGCGGTCGGGGCGCGGCGAACGGCGTCGAGGGCGAGCAGGTAGGAGTCGAAGCCGAAACCGGCGATGACGCCCGTGGCGATCCCCGAGATGACGCTGCGGTGGCGGAACTCCTCGCGGGCGTGCGGGTTCGAGATGTGCACCTCGACGAGGGGGATGCCGGCCTTCGTGACGAGCGCCGCGGCGTCCCGCAGCGCGTAGCTGTAGTGCGTGAAGGCCGCGGGGTTGAGGATGACCGGAGTGCCCTCGTCGACGGCCTCGTGGAGCCAGCGCACGAGCTCGGCCTCGTCGTCGGTCTGGCGCAGGTCGATCTCGACGCCGTCGCCCGCCCGCTCGACGAGGAGCACCCGGAGGGCCGACAGGTCTTGGTGGCCGTAGACGTCGGGCTCGCGGCTGCCGAGGCGTCCGAGGTTGGGTCCGTTGAGCACCATGACGCGCGACATGGGCATGAGCCTAGCGAGTGCGGTTTCGACACGCGCCTGCGGCGCTACTCGACCAACGCGGTTTCGACACTTGCCTGCGCGCCGACCCGCTGGTTGAGCAGCCCGCGCAGCGGGCGTGTCGAAACCAGCTCGCCGCTACGCCTCCGGTGCGGTGGTGTAGCGCCGGCCGAGCGGACTCGTCCACACGAGGGTGCCCGCGCGGGGTTGCTCGACCTTCCAGCCGCCCGCGTGTTTCAGGGTGTGGTGCCCGCGCGAGAGGTGCGCGAGCTTGTCGTGGGCGGTGATGCCGCCGGTGGCCCAGTCGCGGGTGTGGTCGAGGTCGCAATGTCGGGTGCGGATGCCCCAGCCCGGGAACCGGCAGGACCCGTCACGGATCCGCAGCCACTTTCGCAACCCCTCGGGCACCTGATAGCTCGTGCGGCCCAGCGAGAGGTGCGCGCCCGTCTCGGCGCCTCGGCCGTGAGCCGGCGGGCGGTGACCGGATCGATCGGCCCGACCCCCTCCACCTGCCCGGGCTCGTCCCCGCCGAGGAGGGTGAGGGCGGGAACCGTGACGATGACCGTCGGGGTGATCCCCCGGAAGCGGCCCAGCGTCTCCTCCTGGGCCTGCAGCAACTGCTCCGCGGTCGCGCGGAGCACCTCCCGGGCGGTCGGGCCGAACCCGAGGCTCGTGTCCCGGTCCAGCAGCGCATCCGTGAACGTGTCGGCGCGCAACTGTCCGACAGTGCGGGGGTCGCCCTCCCTTTGGGCGTCGTGCGCGGTCTCGGTGAGCCGCTCCTGGATGGCCTCGGCATCCACCGCATGCAGGTAGGCGGTGAGGTAGGCCATCCCATCTCGGGCGGGCTGCACCGTCACATCCCGCGCCCCGAACGCCTCCGTGCACCGCACGGTCATGGTCTCCGAACTGCGACGCTCCCGCAGCCTCCGCACCGTCCGCGTGAACCGTGCCGCCGTCTGGGTCGCGGCGGACCCGAGTGCGACCCGCTCGATCGCAGCCCTGTCCTCCGCGTCGAGGTCGCACAACTCATCGGCCATGACCTTCGCGTGACGGTACGAGAACCGGCCCTCAGCAAGAGCCGCGAGCGTCGCCGGCAACTGCTCCACGAGCACCCGTGCCTCACCCAGCAACCCCTCCGCCGTCCGCTCCGGGACACGCAACGCGGCCGCCAACTCCGCGCGCCGCGACCGCTCCTGGAGCGGGAAGCGGTCCGCGGGCATCGCCTCCGCGAACGCCTCCCCGAACTCGACCATCGCCTCCGCACGACGAGCCGACAGGGCGTCGATCTCCGCCTGCAACGCGACCACCCGCCCCAACGCGGCATCCGCGCGGGCGAGAGGATCGATCCGGTTCATACCCCCCACACCACACCGAACCACGGACATCCGAGGGCCGGAAGCGGCCCAGAACCGGGGCTCATCCGTAGGTCTCACGGCATCGTTACCAGACCGTGACCCGCCTTCGCTGGTCGAGTACCGTGCGGAGCGCGGCGGATCGAGATCGCGGGCCGCTCAGCGCTGCTGGAAGTACCGCACGAGGTGCCGCTCACGCACGGTCGCAGACCCGATCGCGGCGGCCAGCATCCAGGCTCCCGCGGCCGCGACGACCACGCGGGCGCCGGCGAGCCAGGCGGCGAACGGGGGGTCGGGGTTGCCGAGCGTCGCCGCAGGAATGAGGGCGACGAGCGCAAGCGCGCACCCCGGCACGAGCCACAGGGAGAGCTCGGCGAACACGATGCCGGTCAGGCTGGGCCTCCGCACGCCCGCGTGCAGGGCGGAGGCGAACTCGAGCCGCCGCAGCCGCACGCCGAGGTAGCCGAGCACGGCTGCCACGAGGGTCGCGACTCCGATGACGCCCGCGAAGGGGATGGCAGCGAACTCCGCGTGGGAGTCGATGCGCCTGCCGAGGGTGGTGTTCCACTGGACGGCGGCCGGGGGCGTGCCCGCCGCCGAGGCGATCACGACGGACCCCATGATCCCGCCCGCGTTCTCGGGCGGCGGCCAGAACCGCACCCAGCACGAGTCGAACGGACGGTGGTCCCGCACGACCGAGATCGCGGCGCCGGACAGCGTGGGGTCGCGCCCGTCGTCGGGATCGGCGAAGCCGCCCACGAGCCCGATCCCACGATCGCCGCCCGCCAGGAAGCTCGATGCCGGGAGCGTGACGCCGAGCGAGTCGGCGAGGCTGTCCGCGACGAGCAGCCCGGCGTCGACGGTCGCGGGCTGCACCCCGAGCAACGCCGTCATGCCCGACGACGCTTCGAGGAGAGGAACGGGCAGATCGGGCAGTGCGGCGAAGCGCAGCGCGGGCACGGCACGCGTTGCACCCGCAGCCTCCACCCCCTCGACCTCGGCGAGGCGGTCGCACGCGGCGCCGTCGACCTGCCCCGGCGCATCCATGCGGAACACCGAGGCGCCCGCCGCGCGGAAGGCATCGGCGTGCGCGGCGACCCCGACCACGGCGCGCGAGACGATGCTCGAGCACAGCACGACGATCGCGAGGAACGCGAGCAGGAACGGGATGCCGTGGCTCGCGCCCACGGCGAAGTTGCGGGCCGCCTCCCGCCAGAGCTCACGGGTGCGCACGCCGACCGCTCCCCGCGAGCTCGTCGCGCTCCCCCGACGGGTCGCCGTTGAGGGCGCCGGGGCGCTGGACCGACGTGAGCACGTCCACGACCGTCGTGCAGACCTCAACCACCCGGGGGTCGTGGGTCGCGACGACGACGATGACGCCCGCGCCGCCGAGCTCGCCGAGCGCGTCGCACACCTCCCGGGCCGAGGTGGCATCCAGTTGCGCGGTCGGCTCGTCCACGAGCAGCAGTCCGGGCTCGCCGGCGAGGGCGCGCGCGAGCAGCATCCGCTGCCGCTCGCCGCCCGACAGCATCCGGTAGGGGCGCTCGGCGGCGCCGGACAACCGCAGCAGCGCGAGGTGCTCACGGGCGCGCGCATCCGCCTCCCCGCGGCGGACACCGCGGGCGACGAGCGGGAGGGCCACGTGGTCGAGGGCGCTCCGCCCCGCGACGCCGTGCGGATTCTGCGGCACCAGCGCGAGCCGGTCGACGTTCTCGATGATGAGCTCCCCCGCCGTCGGGGTGAGCCAGCCGCCCAGCAGCGAGAGCAGCGTCGACTTCCCCGAGCCCGAGGGTCCCGTGACGGCCATCAACTCCCCGGCGTCCGCGCGGAAGCTCAGTTCCGAGAACAGCGGCGGCGAGCCCGGATGCGCGAACCCGAGGCCGCGCGCGGTCACGGGCACGCGGCGATCACCTCGCTCGCGGGGATCAGCACCTTCGCGACCGGGTGCTCGGGGACGAGGTAGACGGTGCCGAGCTCGCTCGCGAGAATCCGCACCGGGACGGGTGTGCGGTCGGCGTCGAGGACGCATCCGCTGTCGCCGTCGGCGAGCACGACGGCGGCCGGCGGCACCCCAAGCGAGTCCACGGGCTCCGCGAGCCGCAGTTGCACGGGTACGCCGTCGGCCTGCTCGCGCTTCCACACCGCGAAGTCGTACGAGGAGGCGACCTCGGCGAGGAAGGCGGGATCGGTGATCGTGCGATCCTCCGGCACCGGGACCACGGCATCCCCCGCCCCCGCGACGTAGGCGCGGTCCGGCAGCTCGGAGCTCGACGCGGGCAGGGTCAGGCTCGCGAGGCCGCCACCCACCGTGAACAGCGCCTGCCCGGGGCCGACCGGCGTGCCGACGGCGACGTCGCACGAGGCGACCGGCCCGGCACTCGCGGGCACCCACTGAACGCGGTCGAGCGTGAGCCTCCCCGAGGCGGTGACGGATGCGGCCTTCTGCAGCGCGATGACGGCGGCGACGGTCGCACGGTCGTACTTCCCCGTCACAGGCACCCCCAGCGCACGCTGCACGCCCTCGACATCCGGACCCGCGGTCCCGGTGGTGAGGTCGCGCCAGAGGGGAACATCGGAGACGAGCGCGAGCACGACGACCCCGTTGACGCTCAGCAGCGGCGCGCCCGTCGCGACATCCGCGCCGACCTCGCACCAGCTCGCGGACACGAGGCCACTCGCGCCGCTCGCGAGCACCTGGCGGCTGTCGGTGAGTGCGGGGGTGGCGCTGAGCTTGTGGGCGTCATCGAAGCTGCGCTCGGTCGTCGGTACGAGCCGCGTGGCGGGGGCCGGAGCCGCGGATGGCGTGAGCACGGGCGGCACGAGGAACACCCCGACGAGCACCCCGATCGCCAGTGCCGCGATCGCGACGATCGCCGCCCAGCGCAGTCGTTCGCTCACAGGCCCAGCGGGTTGCTCGTGCACTGATCGACTCGAGGGTCGGTGAGCGGGGTTCCGTCGGGGAAGTCCGGCGGAATCTTGCTGTCATCGGTGACCGGGTAGTACTCGTCGTTCAGCGCCTGCCAGTCCTCGGTCGTGAAACTGTCGTCGGTGATCCCGGCCTTTCGCAGGCACTGCAGGATCAGCTTGGTGAAGTCCTCGTGCCGGGGATTGACATGGGATGCCCCGTAGAGCGCCTCGATGCCGCCGATCGTCTGCGTGGAGCAGGCCTTCTCGGCGTCGACAAGCGTGCCGGCCAGGTTCGAGTAGACGTTGTAGCCACCGTTGTCCAGAGCCTCCGCCTTGATGCCCGCGTCGGCCAGGCAGTCGATGTAGCGCTGCCGGGTCTCCCGATACTCGGCTTCCGTGATCACGTCATCGCTCAGCACCTCGCGCTGGAAGTCGTTCACCGCGTACTGACGTGCCTCCTCGAACTCCGCAGCCCACGGGCTGTGCGACGGCTCCGGTGCGGTGCACGCGGCAAGACCGAGGGCAAGCGCGCCGACGACCGCGGCCGCGCCCAGGCGTTCCCGTCGATTCGTCACCATCCGACGAGGGTACTCCGCGCGGGTGGTGACCCAAGGGGCGCCCAGCCCAGTCGTTCGCTCACAGGCCCAGCGGATTCGTGGAGCACTCCTGAACGCGCGGGTCATTGATCGGGGTTCCGCCCGGAAGCAGCGGAACCGGCCCGGCCGTCCCTGGATTTGCCTCGGAGCCGTCGCCCATCACTGCGGCGAACTCGTAGATGAGCTCCTGCCAGTCCGCCCCCGTGAAGGTGTCGTCGACGAAGCCACCCTTCCTCAGGCACTCCAGCATCAGCTTCGTGAAATCCTGATTCTGGGGGTTGTAGCGGATGGCGTAGTAGAGCGGCTCGATCACCGCGATCGTCTCAGCTGAGCAGGTGCGTTCAGCCTCCTCCTGTTTGGCCGACATGTTCGTGTAGACGTTGTAGTTGCCGTTGTCCAACGCCTCCGCCTTGATGCCCGCGTCCCCGAGGCAGTCGATGTAGTGCTGCCGGACCTCCCGGAACTCCTCGTCCGTGATGACGTCATCGCTCAAGACGTCGTGCAGGAAGTCGGTCACGGCCTCCTGACGCGCGTGCTCGAACTCTGCGGCCCACGGGCTATCCGAGTGGGACTCTTCAGCGCAACCGGCTAGTGCGGCCGCTAACGCCCCAATGACGACCACGCCGCCCATACGAGCCGAGCGGGACACGGACATGGCGGTCAATCTAGCTTGTCTGGATGTAGTTCACCTTGTGGAATCGCCCGCTCGGCAGGTAGGCGTTGGATGCCTGTGAAGTGAGCGTGATCCACGGTGCGTAGGTGTGGCCGACCGGCGAGTTGGTGTTGTCGGTGTAGTACCAGTCTTTGACCGCCCTGATCTTCGACTCGCCGGTGCAGTTCGCCGTCACCTTCGCTTGGCCGAGCGCGGGCGAATCGGTCGACAGATACGGCCCGGTGCAGACGGCCTGGGCGGGTGCCGCGATGACGAAGGTCATCGGGATGGCCAGCGCGACCGCGACGGCCGCGCTCAGTGATGCTCGAGTCTTCCGAGCGACGTGTTCCATGATTCCGCTACTGATTGAGATGGACTTTCACTCGGGTTGACGACACGCTATGCCCAACAAGAGGTTTTGTCTACAGTCAAAGTGAATTTCCTCAAATTCGATGGAGCGAGCCGAACCAGCGGCATCGTCGCACCCCTGCCGCCGGTCGAGTGCCGCGCGGAGCGCGGTGTATCGAGGCCCCTGTCGCGCGGCACGGAGGTGGGAGTGCACGCCCTCGCGCCATCCGTGGTGGCGGGGGTGATTGCGACAAGCTCAACCCGCGGAGAGGGGCGCTGCGCGGCTACTCAACCCGCGGAAGGTGGGGCGGAGGAGGCGGAAGTGGGGCGGAAGGGGGCCGCCAGGGGCGGGAGGACCCGGAGGAGGGGTCAGCTGGCGATCTCCTGGTACGCCGAGAACAGCAGCGACTCGTCGGGCCCCTGCAGGGTGGTCGGCCGCCCGATGTCGTCGAGCACGATGAAGCGCAGGAGCGAGCCGCGCGCCTTCTTGTCGCGGCGCATGGTCGCCAGCAGCGTCGGCCAGCGTCCGGCGGGGTACGTGGTCGGCAGGTCGAGCGAGTCGAGAATGCGGCGGTGGCGGTCGACCGCCTCGTCGGACAGGTGCCGGGTGAGCCGCGACAGCTCCGCCGCGAACATCATCCCGATCGAGATCGCCGCACCGTGGCGCCAGCGGTAGCGTTCCGCGTGCTCGATCGCATGCCCGAGGGTGTGACCGTAGTTGAGGATCTCGCGCAGACCCTGCTCGGTGAAGTCCTCCCCCACCACCCGGGCCTTCATGGCGATCGCGAGCTCGACGGCGCGCCGGAACTCGGGAGTCGTCGGGTCGGTCGCGCGCTCCGGATCCGCCTCGACGAGCTCGAGGATCTCCGGTTCCGCGATGAAGCCGGCCTTCACGACCTCCGCGTAGCCGGCGAGGATCTCGTTGCGCGGCAGCGTGTCGAGGAGCGCGAGGTCGCAGAGCACCGCGCGCGGCGCCCAGAAGGCCCCCACGAGGTTCTTGCCCTCCGCCGTGTTGATGCCCGTCTTGCCGCCGACCGCCGCGTCGACCATGCCGAGCACGGTCGTCGGAACCTGCACGAGCGCGATGCCGCGCAGCCAGGTCGCGGCGACGAAGCCGGCGAGATCCGTCGTGGCCCCGCCGCCGAGACCCACGATGACGTCGCTGCGGGTGAAGTCGGTCTGGCCGAGGATCTGCCAGCAGAACGCGGCGACCTCGACGCGCTTGGCGCCCTCGGCATCCGGCACCTCCGCGAGCAGCACCTGGCGGTCGCCGAGCTGCTCGCGCAGCGCCTCGGCGCGCGCGGCGAGAGCCGGCGCGTGCACGATGAGCACCTTCTCGGCGCGCGGCGGGAGCAGCTCGCCGAGCGAGTCGAGAATGCCGCGGCCCACGTGCACCGCGTAGTCCTTCATGCCGTCGGTGCCCGCGACGGGGATGACCGTCGTCTCGCTCATCGCCGCTCCAGTCCCGTGCGCTCGATCCAGGTCACGACGTCCTCCGCAATCTTGTCGATCGGCAGTCGCGAGGTGTCGAAGCTGACGTTCGCGAGCCCCTCGTACACGCTGCGGCGGGCGTCGTAGATCCGCTGCCATTCGCCCACGCCGTCGCGGACGAGCGGACGACGTCCGTCGCCGAGCCGCGCCGCGACCGCATCGGCCGTGATCCGGAGGTAGACGACGGGCAGGTCCGCCAGGGCCTCGCGTGTGCTCTCGTCGAGCACCGCTCCCCCGCCGAGGGAGACGATGCCCGCACCGCCCAGCGCCTCGCGCACGACGTCGCGCTCGAGCGCGCGGAAGTGCGGCTCGCCGTGCGCGTCGAAGATGTCCGCGATCGGTCCGTGCTCGGCGACGATCACCTTGTCGGTGTCCACGAACGGCACGCCGAGCGCGCGGGCGACGCGCTTGCCGACGCGTGTCTTGCCGGCGCCCATGGGGCCGATGAAGACGGCGAGCGGGCCCGTCATGCCGGCGCGGATGCGGTGCGCAGCGCATCCGGGATGGCGGCGAGGTACGCCTCGAGGTTACGCCTGGTCTCTCCGACCGAGTCGCCGCCGAACTTCTCGATCACCGCGTTCGCGAGCACGAGCGCCACCATGGCCTCCGCCACGACGCCGGTCGGCGTGACGGCGCAGACGTCGGAGCGCTGGTGGTGCGCCCGGGCGGCCTCCCCGGTGGCGACGTCGACCGTGCGGAGCGCGTGCGGGACGGTCGAGATCGGCTTCATGCCCGCGCGGACGCGCAGCACCTCGCCCGTCGACATGCCGCCCTCCGTGCCGCCCGCGCGATCGGTCTCGCGGACGATGCGGCCCTCGCCGGGGAACATCTCGTCGTGCGCTCGCGAGCCGGGACGCCGCGTGGTCTCGAAGCCGTCGCCGACCTCGACGCCCTTCACCGCCTGGATGCTCATGAGCGCCGCCGCCAGCTGCGCGTCGAGGCGCCGGTCCCAGTGCACGTAGCTGCCGAGCCCCGGGGGAACACCGTAGGCGAGCACCTCGACGACGCCGCCGAGCGTGTCGCCCTCGTCGTGGGCGCGGTCGATGCGGGCCACCATGGCCTCGGAGGTGGCCGGGTCGAAGCAGCGGAGCGCGTCCGCGTCGAGCGTCTCGATGTCGTCGGGCGTCGGAAGCGGCGCGTCGTCGGGGACTCGCACCGTCTCGATGGAGAGCGTGTGCGAGACGAGGCGGATGCCGAGCTCGCCCAGGAACGCCCGCGCGACGGCGCCGAGCGCGACGCGCGCCGCGGTCTCCCGGGCGCTCGCCCGCTCGAGCACGTTCCGCGCCTCCGGGAAGTCGTACTTCTGCATGCCGACGAGGTCGGCGTGCCCCGGGCGCGGGCGCGTCAGGGCGGCGCCGCGGCCCTTGGGGAGCGTTTCGGGGTCGACCGGGGTCGCCGACATGACGTCGACCCACCGCGGCCACTCCGTGTTGCCGATGCGCAGCGCGATCGGGCCGCCCATGGTGCGACCGAAGCGGATGCCGCCCGAGATGGAGAGCTCGTCCTCCTCGAACTTCTGGCGGGCGCCGCGCCCGTAGCCCAGCTTCCGCCGCTGCAGATCCGCCTGGATCTGCTCGGGAAGGATCGGGACATCGGCCGGCATCCCCTCGAGGATGGCCACCAGTTCGGGTCCGTGCGACTCACCGGCCGTCAACCAACGCAGCATGCCTCCGATCATTCCACAGCGGCGCGCATCGCCTTGATGACCGTCTGCTCGTCGGGCAGCGGGGCCGCGGGGTCTCCGCCGACGAAGATGCGCACCTGGTGGACGGCCTGGTGCAGCAGCATCTCGAGACCGTGGACCACGGTGCCGCCCGCCGCATCCCAGCGGGCGGCGAGCGGGGTCGGCCAGGGCGCGTACGCCACGTCGAGCAGGGTCTGGCGCGGCTGCAGTGCAGGAAGGTCGACGGGGAACTCCGCTCCCGGCGGGATCGTGCTCACCACGGCATCCGAGCCCGCGAGGGCGGCATCCGCGTCGGGCCCGAGCGCGACGACCCGCGAGCCCGCGAAGGTGCCGGATGCGACGACGCGCGCCACGTCGCGCACCGCGACGGTGACCTCCGCCCCGAGCTGCTCGAGGGCCAGCACGGCGCTCTCCGCGGTCGCGCCCCCGCCGAGCACCGTCGCCTCGGCCGCGGTGCCGCGGCCCGCGCCGGCAAGGGCCGCGACGATGCCGTGCACGTCGGTGTTGAAGGCCCGCACGGGGCGCCCGCCGGCGAGCAGGATGGTGTTGCCCTGCCGGGTGCGCCGCGCGACCTCGTCCACCTCGGGCACGAGCTCCGCGACCCGGCGCTTGAGGGGCATCGTGAGCGACAGACCGCGCCACGCGGCCCCGAGGCCGTCCAGGAACCCCGCGAGCCCCGCGTCGTCGACCTCCACGCGCCCGTACTCCCAGTCGAGCCCCAGCACCGCGTAGGCCGCACGGTGCAGCTCGGGTGACCGGGAGTGCCCGATCGGCGAGCCGAGGACGGCGAGCCGCGTGCCGGGCTCAGGCACAGTAGGCGGCGTTCTCGTCGCTCTCCTTGCACCAGGAGTACAGCTGCTTGGCGGCCTTCTCGTGCTCGGCGAGCGTGTTCGAGAACACGGTCTCCCCCGTCTTGAGGTTGACGGTCACGAAGTAGAGCCAGGTGCCGTCGGCAGGGTGAACGGCCGCGTTGATGGCGTCCGCACCAGGCAGTCCGATCGGACCGATCGGCAGGCCGGGATTCGCGTAGGTGTTGTACGGGTTCGACGCGTCGGCGCGCTGCTCCGGCGAGGTCCAGACGCTCGAGGTGTCGCTCACGCCGTAGTGAACCGTCGCATCCGACTGCAGGTTCATGCCGCGGTCGAGGCGGTTCAGGAAGACGCGCGCGATCTTCGGCATGTCCTCGAGCTTCGGGCCCGACTCGCGCTGCACGATCGACGCCATCGTGAGCACCGTGAAACGGTTCTCGGGCGCGACGCCCGCGGCGTCGAGCGTCGCGAACATCTGGTCGACGAGCATCTTGATCGCGTCGTGGGCCGTGATGCCCGGATCGAACTGGTACGTCGCGGGGAACAGCCAGCCCTCGATGCTCGGGGAGTTCGCGGGGATGCCGAACTGCGTGAAGTTCGCGGCCTCCGCCTGGAGCTCCTCGAGCGGCAGCTGGGTCGCGGACGAGATGAGCTCGAGTGCGCTCGACGCGCGCACGCCCTCGGGGATCGTCACCCGGTTGATGATCTTGTTCGCGGGGTCCTGGAGGGCCTTGAGCGCCGCCTCCGCGCTCATCTCCTTCTGCAGTCGATAGTTGCCGGGCTCGAAGGTGATGCTGGAGTCGGCGAGGAGGAGCGCGTAGAAGGCCTCGAAGGTCTTCGTCACGCCCGCCTTCTCGAGCTTCCTCGCGACGTCGGCGCCGATGTCGCCCGACTCGATGACGATCGTCACCTCCTCGCCGGTGCCCTCGCCGGGGTAGTCGTTCGGCGGTGCGATGCCGAGGAGGTCCTGGATCTTCTCGCTGTAGTTGCTCCACACGTAGACGCCGCCCGCGGTGACGAGACCGAGCACGACGACGACCGCGATGATCCAGCCCCACGGACCGCGTCCACGACGCCGCTTGCGGGGCCGCGCGGCACCGCCCGAGCCCTCACGCGCGGCGCGACGGGACAGCGGTGCGGCTTCGCCACCGGTCGCGACCGGGTCGGGCGACGAAGCGGTCGACGGGGAGAGTGATCCCGGGCCGAAGATGTCGTCCCAGCTCGGTTCAGAGGCCACGTTCAGGATCTTTCGTGCGGGGGACGAGGGATCCGGGGGGACGATCCGCCATCCGCTCGGAGTCGAGGGCGTTCTGGAGGATGATAACAGCGGCCACCTGATCGACGACCGAGCGCGAGCCCTTCGCGCGCCGACCGCCGGCCTGGAGCTGCCTGTACGCGGTGACCGTGCTCAGGCGCTCGTCGACGAGCCGCACCGGCAGCTCGGATGCCGCGGCCAGCTCGCCGGCGAGCTCGCGCGCATCCGCCGTGGACGGGGTGTCGGCACCGCTGAGCGAGAGCGGAAGGCCCACGACGACCTCGATGGCATCGAGCTCGGACGCGTGCGCGAGCACGGCGCGGACCGTGCCTTCGTCGCGGGCGAGGGTCTCGATCGGCGTCGCGAGGAGCCCGTCCGGATCGCAGCGCGCGACGCCCACCCGCGCCCGCCCGACGTCGACGCCGATGCGGACCCCGCGGCGCATCAGCCCGCGAGAGCGGTGCGCACGCTCTCGAGCGCGGCCGGGAGGGCCGACGCGTCCGATCCGCCGCCCTGCGCCATGTCGTCCTTGCCTCCGCCTCCGCCGCCGAGCACGCCCGCGGCGCCCTTCGCGAGAGGGCCCGCCGTGACGCCCGCATCGCGCGCACCCGCCGTCGTCGCGACGATGACGGAAGGCTTGCCGTCGACGCGCGCGGCCAGTGCGACGACCGCCCCCTCCGACTGCAGACGCTCGCGAACGGAGGTGACCAGGCTGCGGAGCTCCTCCACGGAGCCCAGCTCGCCGAGGTCCTCGATGACGGCGAGCACCTCTCCGACACGTGCGGCCCGCCCCGCGAGCTCCGGAACCCGTCCGGCGAGCCGGCTCGCCTCGAACGCCGCGATCTTCTTCTCCGCGGCCTTCAGCTGCGCCACGAGGTCGGCGATGCGATCCGGCAGCTGCTCACGCGGCGTCTTGAGGCTCGACGTCAGCTGGCTCACGATCGCCCGCTCCGCCGCCAGGTCGCGGAAGGCGTCCAGGCCCACGAGCGCCTCGACACGCCGGTTCGTGGACCCCACGCTCGACTCCGAGACGAGGTTCACGAGCCCCACCTCGGCGGAGGTGCGCACGTGGGTGCCCGCGCAGAGCTCGCGCGACCAGGGTCCCCCGATGTCGACCATGCGCACGGTGTCGCCGTACTTCTCGCCGAAGAGCGCCATCGCGCCGGCCTTGCGAGCCTCGTCGAGCGGCAGGATGCGCGTCACGACCTCGAGGTTGTCGCGCACCGCGTTGTTCGCGATCTCCTCGATCTCGCTGCGGGTCTCCCTGCTGAGCGCCTGGTTCCAGGAGAAGTCGAGGCGCATGTAGCCGGCCTTGTTGAACGAGCCGGCTTGGTGCGCCTCCTGCCCGAGCGTCTGCCGCAGCGCCGCGTGGATGAGGTGCGTCGCCGAGTGCGCCTGCGCGGCCGAGTGGCGGTACTCGCGATCGACGACGCTCGTCGCCGCATCCCCTACCGCGACCTCGCCCGAGCGGACCGTCACGGTGTGGCTCACGAGCCCCTTCACGGGGCGCTGCACGTCGAGCACCTCGAGGTCGAAGCCGTCGCCCACGATGGAGCCCTTGTCGGCCGCCTGGCCACCGGACTCCGCATACAGCGAGGTCTCCGCGAGGATGACCTCCGCCGTCTGCCCCGCCCGCGCAGACCCGACGGGCTGCCCGTCGACGAGCAGCCCGAGCACGCGGCTGTCGGTCTGGAGGTAGTCGTAGCCGGTGAAGACCGTCTCCCCCTGCGCGCGGAAGCCGGAGTACACCGAGAGGTCGGCGAGCCCCGCCTTCTTGGCCTTCGCATCCGCCTTCGCACGCGAGCGCTGCTCGGACATCAGGGTGTCGAAGGCGCCGCGGTCGACGGAGAGGCCCGCCTCCTCGGCGATCTCCAGCGTGAGGTCGATCGGGAAGCCGAAGGTGTCGTGCAGCAGGAACGCGGTGTCGCCGGAGAGGGACGAGTCGCCCGCCTTCTTGGTGTCGGCGAGGGCGACGTCGAGGATCGTCGTGCCCGACGAGAGCGTGCGCAGGAACACCTCCTCCTCGCCGAGGGCGAGCCGGGAGGTGCGCTCGAACTCGGCCTCGACCTCCGGGTACGCGTCGCGCATCGCCCGACGCGACGCGTCGAAGAGCTCGGCGAAGCTCGGGGCGTCCACGCCCAGCAGGCGCATCGCGCGGATGACGCGCCGCATGAGCCGCCGCAGGATGTAGCCGCGACCCTCGTTCGACGGCGCGACGCCGTCGGTCATGAGCATGAGACTCGACCGCACGTGGTCGGCGATGACGCGCATCCGCACGTCGTCGTCGTGGTCGGCGCCGTAGCGGCGCCCCGAAAGCTCGGAGGCCATGTCGAGCACCGGACGGACCTGGTCGATCTCGTACATGTTGTCGACGCCCTGGGTGAGAAACGCGACGCGCTCCATCCCCATGCCGGTGTCGATGTTCTTCTTCGGCAGCTCACCGACGATGTCGAAGTCGATCTTCGAACGCACGTTGGTGATGAGGTACTGCATGAACACGAGGTTCCAGATCTCGATGTACCGGTTGTCGTCGACCGCCGGACCGCCCTCCGGGCCGTAGGCGGGGCCCCGGTCGAAGTAGATCTCCGAGCACGGCCCGGCCGGGCCCGGCAGGCCCGTCGACCAGTAGTTGTCCTCCTTGCCGAAGCGCTGGATGCGCTCGTCCGGGAGGCCCGCGATCCTCTTCCAGTAGCCGAACGCCTCGTCGTCGTCCTCGTAGACGGTGACCCACAGGTCCTTCTCCGCGAAGCCGAGTCCGCCGTCCGACTGCGAGGTCGTCAGGAGCTCCCAGGCGTACGCGATCGCCTGCTCCTTGAAGTAGTCGCCGAACGAGAAGTTGCCGTTCATCTGGAAGAACGTGCCGTGCCGGGTGGTCTTGCCGACCTCCTCGATGTCGAGGGTGCGGATGCACTTCTGCACGCTCGTCGCGCGCGGGAACGGCGCGGGCACCACCCCGGTGAAATACGGGATGAACGGCACCATCCCGGCGACCGTGAACAGCAGCGCCGGGTCGTCCGTCACGAGGGACGCCGAGGGGACCACGGTGTGGCCGCGGTCGCCGAAGAAGGTCAGCCAGCGGCGCTGGATCTCAGCGGTCTGCACAGAGGTACTCCGTAACGGTGTCGCGCCGGACGCGGCCCGCGGGCCGTCGGCCCGACGGAGGGTGGGTTCAGGACTTGGCGCGCTTGGCGAGGTCGTCGATCGCGTCCTGCGCGTTCGCGACGGCCTGCCGCAACTCCGACTCGCGGGCCTTGTAGCCCTGCACGACGGCGTCGCCGAACTCCTTGGCCTTGCTGTCGACCTCGTCGAAGAACTGCTTGCCCTGGGGGGTCTTCGCGACCTCGTGTGCGACGACGAAGCCGATGGCGACTCCGGCGATCAGAAGCAGTGCACCCTTCATCGTGTTCCTCACTTCTCGTTCGCGGACGTCATGCGGCGGATGCCGCGCAACTGTCCCAGCCTATCGCGCCGCCCGCGGATGCTGCGGCATCCGGGGCGGCGCGACAGGTGGTCAGGGCGCGACGCGGAGCTCGGGCGCGCGCTCGGTCGCGATGCCGCGCGCCTCCTTGGCGCCGCGCGCGGTCATGACCGCGGCCGCGAGGGCGCGTGCGCCGGCGAGGTCCCACCTCGCGAGCTCGCCGCGGACATCGGCCAGCGCCGCGGGCGTCATCGAGAGGGAGGTGACGCCGATCCCGACCAGCACGACGGCGAGGAGCGGCTCGGCAGCCGCCTCGCCGCAGACCCCCACGGGCTTACCCGCGCGGGTGCCCGCCTCCCCCACCATCGCGATGAGGCGCAGGACGGACGGATGCCAGGGATCCTGGTACTGCGCGACGCCGCCGTGCTGCCGGTCCGCCGCCATCGTGTACTGCGTCAGGTCGTTGGTGCCGATGCTCACGAAGTCGACGACGTCGATGACCGCGTCGGCCGCGAGAGCGCACGCCGGCACCTCGACCATGACACCCGCCTCCGCGGCGCCGTGCGCGCGGGCGCGCTCGACGAACCAGGCGGCCTCCTCGGCATCCGCGACCATGGGCGCCATGACCCGCACCCGGGCGCTCGACTCCGCGGTGACGCGTCCGATGGCGTCCAGCTGGTCGTCGAGCACCTGGAGGTTGGTCTTGCCGACCCGCATGCCCCGGACCCCGAGCGCGGGGTTCTCCTCGGGGCCGAGGTTGAGGAACGAGAGCGGCTTGTCGGCGCCAGAGTCGAGCGTGCGCGCGGTGACGACCTGCTCGGGGAAGCGCGCGAAGATCTCCGCGTACTCCGCGGCCTGCTGATCGACGGTCGGCGCCGAGCTCGCCCCGATGTACAGGAACTCGGTGCGCAGCAGCCCCACGCCCTCGGCCCCCGCCTCGCGCGCCCGGTTCGCGTCCTCGAGCGAGCCGATGTTGGCGTACAGCGGAACGGCAGTTCCGTCGGCGAGCCGACCCGGGCCGGAGACCGCCTCACGCCGTGCGGCGCGTCGCGCGAGCAGCCGGGCCGCGGCCTCCTCGTCGATGTCCTCCCCGACCCGCGCCACGACGCCCGCCGCCGCGTCGACGAGCACGAGCTCGCCCTCCGCGACGTCGACGACCGCGTCGCAGGCGACCACGCAGGGGACGCCCTTCGCCCGCGCGAGGATCGCGGTGTGCGAGGTGGGGCTGCCTTCGACCGTGACGAAGGCGAGCACGCGCCCCTCGGGCAGCAGCGCGGTGTCCGCCGGGGCGAGGTCGTGGGCGATGAGCACGAACGGCTCATCGCGCTCCGGCACCCCGGGGACGGGCAGCCCCTGGATGCGCGCGACGACCCGCCGGGACACGTCGGCGAAGTCCGCCGCACGCGCCCCCTGCGTCCCGCCGAGGGCGGACAGGAGCGAGACGATCGATGCGAACGCCTCATGGACCGCGCGTTGCGCGGTGAGCCCGCGCGCGGTCGCCTCCTGCACGCCCTCGATGATCACGGGGTCACGGGCCATGAGCGACTGCGCGAGCAGCACATCCGCTCCCGTGATGTCGGCCCGCGACGCCCGCTGCGCGAGCTCCGCCGCCACGTCGGTCAGCGCGAGGTTCGCGCGCTCGAGCTCCTCAGCCGGGGTGAGGGACGACGGCGCCTCCGAGGGGTCCGGGAGCGGCGGCGGCATCCAGACCGCGGGCCCGATCGCCGCCGAGCTCCCGACCCCCAGACCGGTGAAGGTCAAGAGTCGCTCCCCTCGACTCCCTCGTCGCGATCCAGCTCGCCCGCGATGAGCTCCGCGAGCCGCGCCGCGGTCTCCGGATCGGCCGACTCGACGACGAGGCTCTCGCCGAAGTTCGCATCCAGCGCGAGCAGCATGGCGAGGCTCTTGGGGTTGATCTGGGGCCCTCCCTCACGACCGATCGTGACCGCGTGATCCAGTCCACGGCAGAACTCCACGACCCGCGCGGCGGGCCGCGCGTGGAGTCCGTGCCTCGAACCGACGATCGTCTCGACCCGGTTCATGGTGATGTCATCGCTCACGGCTGCTCCTCATCCATTCGAGCGGACGAAGACGTTCTTCGACTGCTGGTACTTCTCGATCCCCACCAGACCGTACCCGCTGTGCTTGTACCCACCGGAGGGGGCCTGCAGCACGCCCGGGGCGAACCACTGGTTGACGTAGACCTGCCCGGCCTCGAGCTCGCGTGCGGCGCGCTCGGCGTGCTCGACGTTCGTCGTGAAGATGCCGGCGGAGAGGCCGTAGTCGGAGTCGTTCGCGATGCGCAGCGCGTGGTCGAGGTCGTCGACCGGTGTCAGCGTGACCACCGGACCGAACACCTCCTCGCGCGCGATGCGGCAGGACGGGTCGACGTCGGCGATCACGGTCGGCGGGATGTACCAGCCGTCCGCGAGCTCGCCCTCGTACCGCTCACCGCCGGCCAGCACGCTGCCGTCGCCGCGTGACATGGCCTCGTCGAGGTAGCTCCAGATCGAGTCGTAGTGGTCGCCGCCGACGACGGGGCCCATCTCGGTTCCCTCGTCGAGCGGGTCCCCGACCTTGCGTGCACGTGCGGCCTCCGCGAGACCCTCGGCGAACGCGTCGTAGATGCCGCGCTGCACGAGGATCCGGGAGCCGCAGACGCACACCTGCCCGGAGTTCGCGAACGCGCCCATCGTGCTCCACCGCAGTGCCGTCTCGAGGTCGGCGTCGTCGAGCACGATGTTCGGGTTCTTCCCGCCCAGCTCGAGCGAGAGGGGCTTGAGCTGGTGCGCCGTCGAGCGCAGCAGCTCGACGCCGGTCTCCACGCCGCCGGTCAGCGAGACCATGTCGACGAGCGGACTCGTCGCCAGGGCGTTCCCGACCGACCCGCCTGAGCCCGGGAGCACCTGGAGGATGCCGGCGGGGAAGAGCGGGGCGACGAGCCGCGCGAAGTGGAGGAACGACGCCGAGGCGATCATCGCGGGCTTCACGATGCACGCGTTGCCCGCCGCGAGGATGGCCGCGACGCGCTGCACGCCGGTCCACAGCGGACCGTTCCACGGGAGCACCTCGACGACGACCCCGTAGGGCGAGACGATCTGGCGGTGCGAGACGTTCGGATCCCCCACCTGGACGCTGCGGCCCGCGATGTCCTGGGCCTTGCCGGCGAAGTACGAGAGACCGTCGAGCGACACCGGGATGTCGCTGTACCGCACGTTCATCACGGGCTTGCCGATGTCGACCGCGTCGAGGAACTCGAACTCGGCCGCGTGCGCCTCCATGATCTCCGCCGCCTTCAGCAGCGCCTTCGCGCGGACGGAGCCGGGCGCGGCCGCCCACGCGGGCTGCGCCCGACGGGCCGCCGCCAGCGCGCGGTCGATCTCACGAGTGGAGGCAACGGAGAAGCTGCCCACGACCGCCTTGTCGCGCGGGGCGACGATGTCGGCGGATGCCTCGGTCACCACCTCCTCGCCGTCGACGATGAGCGGAAGCTGCTCGCCGAGCAGCGCCCACCTAACGTCCGCCGTCTGCGTGAGCGTCATCAGGACCACTGCTCCGCGGCCGTGACGGCCTGCTCGACGCTCGCACCCTCGTGCAGGATCGCGGCGAGGCCGCGCACCACCTGGCCCGGCTTCGGGTTGGTCCAGATGTTGGTGCCGATCGCGACGCCCGCGACGCCCGCCTTGTTGATGGCGTCGTGCACGAGCGAGAAGAGCTCGCCGAGGCTGTCCTTCGCGTGGCCGCCCAGGATGATGACGGGGCGGGATGCGTAGTCCACGACCTTCTTCATCGACTCCGGGTCGCCCGTGTAGAAGGTCTTCACGAGGTCGGCACCGGTCTCCGCCGCGACGCGCGCGCCGGAGGCGATGATCTCGGGGGTGCGCATGTCGGCGCGCGAGAAGCCGCCGGGGACGGGCTCGGCGAGGTACGGCAGGCCGACCGCGTGCGCCCGCGCCGCGAGGGCCGCGGAGCGGTTCACGCTGTCGTCGTCGGCGAAGGGGTAGACCATCGCCTTGACGGCGTCGGCGCCCGCCTGGATCGCCGCGTCGACCGCGAGCTCGCCGAAGGGGTCGGCGGTGTCGACGCTCGTGATGATCGCGGCGCGGCCGTAGGCGTCCTGGTAGCGGGCGGCGGAGCCGACCGGGGAGAGGAATCCGTCGGCACCCGCCGCGACGCTCGCCCGGACGGTGCCCTCGTAGTCGACGAGGCCCGGCACCGGGTTGTCCAGGAAGTTGGTGTGATCCATCGCGACGATCAGGATCTTGCCGTCGGCGTGGAGGATGCGGTTGGTCTTGTGGTTCATCTGGGGGTGTGCCTTTCGTTTTCGGTGCAAGGTGTGCGGACGTGGATGACGTCCGCGGGTCGGTGGAGGTCGTCAGGCTTCGACGACGATGCGGTACGAGCCGGGCTCGATCGACTCCTCGAGGGCGTCCTGCAGACGCTCGAGGGGGTACACGTTCTGGATGAGCGTGGACAGGTCGACCTGACCGGTGCGCTGCAGCCGCGCGGCGAGGGCGAGGTCGGCCTGGTCGCTCGAGACGACGCCCATGACGCGCTTCTCGTGGTTGTGCAGCTTGTTCGGGTGGATCTCGAACGGCACCTCGGGATGGGCCGAGGCGAACACGACGAAGGTGCCGCGCTTGGCGAGCATCGCCTGGCCCTGTTCGTTCGCGCTCGGGTGGCCGATCGCGGCGACGACGATCGTCGCGCCGCGCCCCTCGGTCGCGTCGATGACGGCCTGCACGGGATCGACCTTGGTCGCGTCGATGGTCAGGTCCGCGCCGTGCTGACGCGCCTTCTCCAGACGGACCGGGTCGATCTCGCTGACGATCACGCGCGCGCCGTGCCGCTTCATCGCGATGACGTTCATGAGCCCCATGACGCCCGCGCCGAGGATCACGACGTCATCGCCTACCTGGACGCCGGAGAGCTTCGCCGCGTGCAGGGCGCAGGAGAGCGGCTCGGTGAGCGCTCCGGAGGTCGCGGGGACGTCGCCGAGGGCGTAGAGGCCGTTCGCGGGGTGGATCTTGTACTCCGCGAAGCCGCCCGGGCCCCAGCCCTGCGCGTACTCGACGGCGCCGGCGTAGTGCTGAGCGCACTCCTGGTCGCGGCCGGTGTGGCACCAGTGGCAGGCGCCGCACGCCGCGGCGCCCAGCGCCACCCGGTCGCCCGGCACGAGCGGACCCGTGTAGCCGGGGCCGAACGACTCGACGATGCCCGCGATCTCGTGGCCGCCGATGAACGGGAAGGTGTTCTCCTGCGCACCGGAGTAGCTGCGCTGCTCCCAGGTGCAGATGGCGGTCGCCTCGATGCGGATGAGCGCCTCCCCCGCGCCCGGCTCGAGCCGGGGGATGTCGACGAGCTCCACACCGCGGACGCGGGTGATGGCGCCCGCGCGGAACGTGTCCGTGCGGGTCGGTGAGGTGATGGACACGAGTGCCCTGCCTTTCTACTTGGACGAGGTCGCGGAGACCGTCTCGACCGGTGCGGGTCGATGGGGCTTCCGGACGGGAATGTGACTGATGAGGACGCCGGTCAGGATGATTCCGGCGCCGATGAACGTCGAGGGACCGACGGGCTCGCCGAACGCGAGCCAGCCGATGAGGACCCCCGCCACGAGGACGAGGCTCTGTGTCGTGGCGACGACGGTGACGGTCGTGTACCGCACCGCGAGGGTGACGCTCGCGAGCGCGACGGCGTTGACCGCCCCGGCCGTGAGCAGGATGACGATGCGCCCCTGCCCGAGCTCCTCCACGACCCGCTGCGGATCGGCCCCGAAGCGGATGGCGACGATCGTCGCCAGGAGGGCCGCTCCTCCGAGGTTGGTGACGCCGAGGGCTGCGAGGAAGGTCGCGGGTCGCCGCTGCACGGCGCGTGACGCCGTGTTCGCGACGGTGTAGCAGACGCCCGCGACGAGCGCGAGCATCACTCCGATACCCCACGAGGCGTCCGTGGCGCCCTGGAAGGCGGGCACGGCGAACACCGCGAGCCCCACCAGGACGACCGCCACACCCGCGAGCTGGGAGCGGGTGGGCGGCTCCCGCAGGACGATGAAGGAGAGCAGCGCACCCCCGATCGCCATGCCCGCCTGCGCGCCCGCCGAGGCGACCACGAGGCCGCCGAGGTCGAGAGCGCCGAAGAGCACCACGTTCCCGAGGACGAAGGAGACCATCCCGGCTCCCAGCAGCACCAGGATCCACCGGGTGCCGAGGAAGACGGGCGCGCTCCTGCGGAGCACGTGGGGACGCAGCACGAGCAGTGCGGTCCCCGCGATGAGCAGCAGCGGGAGCTGGCGGACGAGCGAACCGAGGAAGGCGTCGACCTCCCCCGCGACGAGACGCAGGAGCGCGTTCACCGTCGCGTACGCGGCCACCGCGAGCAGGGCGTACGCCTGCCCGAGCGCGGGGCGCGCGCCGATCCGCTCGTCCGCCATGATCACTTCCCGCTACCGGCGTCGTCGCCCGTGGGCGCCGCGCAGGGGGCGTAGGGCTGCAGGATCGACGAGCCGCACGCGTCGGTGACGTACTGCGGCGCGGGGCCCATGAACGGGATCGCCCCGAGGATGCAGACGACCACGTAGATCACGAGCAGCTTGATCGGGTGCCAGCCGCGCGTCAGCAGCCACCAGGTGAGCAGCACGAGGGCGAGCGGCAGCAGCCCCGGCATGATGTGATCGAACACATCCTGCTGGAGCCGCAGATGCGTCTCGCCCACGGTGATGCTGGCGCCCACGTAGAGCTTCACGAACGACGCGGCGAGACCGCCGAGCACCATGTTCCCGAGCACGCCCGCACCGAGGATGACCCGGTCCATGAGACCGGACTTGAACACCTCGGTGACCGCGCTGCGGCCTCGACGGTAGCCCTGCGACATCGCGACCCAGGTCACCCCGAGCACGAACGCCGTGATCAGGATGACGTAGAGGATCGCGCCCAGCGGGTTTCCGTTGAGATCGGCCAGATCCTGCTCGGCTCCGGCCTTGAGGCCGGTGATCGAGATGCCGAGCGCCAGGAACAGGGGCACCATGATGCCCTGACCGATCGTGTCGCCGACGCCCGCGAGCGGACCCATGAGTCCGGTCTTCATCGAGTTGATGGCGTCGTCGGGGACCGGCTTGCCGTTCGCCTTCTGCTCCTCCATCGCGAGGGTCACACCGTGGATCACGGCGCCGAAGTCCGGCGAGGTGTTGAAGAACACCAGGTGCCGCTTGAGCGCCTGCCGGGTCTGCTCCTCGTCGCCCCCGTAGAGGCGCTTGATGGCGGGTGTCATCGAGTGCGCGAAGGCGGTTGCCTGCAGGCGCTCGTAGTTGTAGTTGGAGTGCGAGAAGAACTGCCAGATGAGGTAGGTCTTCACCAGGTCGCGCTTGGTGAGGCGCTTCTCCAACTCCTCCGACTCCTCGGCCGGAGCGCTGTTGATCGTGTCGCTCACTTGTCTGCTCCCTTCGTGTCTCCCGCGGCGACGCGAGCGGCGCCCTGGGCGCGGCGCTCAGCGAGCGAGGAACGCCCGCTGCCGCCGGTGCTGGCACCGGCGAGGGCGGCGCCCCCACCGATGAAGGTGATGTGGAGGAAGGCGAGCGCGACGCCGATGACCGCGAGGAGCATGATCGACATCGAGCTGCCCAGGATGACCATCGAGAGGTAGCCGAGGAAGAAGTACGGCACGGCGCTCCCGCGGAAGATGAACCGCATGTTCATCGCGATACCGATCGCCGGCAGCACGCCGCCCGCGATCGCCAGGCCGGACAGCAGCCAGATCGGGAAGGTGCCGAGCAGGTCGACGATGAAGCCGGTTCCGAGGAACACGGCGATCGTGACCGGCACCGCGGTGATCAGGAACAGCCAGAGCTGCGGGTAGAGCACGTTCGCACGGACGACGCCTCCGATATCGGCGCGTTCGGCCGCCCGGTCCGCGGCGTGCGCGAACGCGGAGTCGACCGTCATGCGGGCGTTCCAGACGAGCGTGCCGAGCAGTCCGATCGGGACCGCCAGCGCGAGCGCCTCGCCGTAGCTCAAACCACCCGCGAGGGCGATCGTCGTGCCGATCCATCCGGCCAGCGCGGGGTCACCGGGAATCGACCCGCCCGCGCTGATGAAGCCCAGGTAGACGAGGTTGATCGCCGCGCCGATGAGGGCGCCCTGCCCTGGGTCCCCGAGGATGATGCCGACGAGCAGACCCGCGACGAGCGGACGGTAGAGCGTGTAGAACGACACGCCCGCGAGCCACGGGGCCTGCGAGAGGTAGTACCCCAGGCCGATCAGCAGCGCCTGGATGAAGGTGACCGTCGGGGCGCCGGCTTCGGCCGCCTTGGGGCCCTCCGCGTACGCCTGCGCGATCGTCGGGATCCCGACCAGCAGGATGACCGTGGAGACGCCGACGGCGATCTTCCCCGAGGTCGTCAGCCCGATGACCCGACGACGCGGGCGGGCGGTGAACAGGTGCCTCACGAGTGAACCTCGCTCTTCTTGTCGACCGACGAGAACGGAGTCGGACTGTCGTCCGCGACGATGCGCAGCTCGACCCGGGTGCCCCGGCGTTCGAGTTCACGCATCGCTTCGAGCTCCTCCGGGCTCGCCGAGATGTTCTTGTAGAGGGGGGACCGGCCGGGGGCCGCTCCCATGCCACCGACGTTGAGCACGTCGATGGGGGCGCCGGCCTCGACGAGCTGCAGGGCGACCCGCGGGCTCTTGACCAGCACGAACGTCGCGATGTCGGACGCGGCGAGCTCCTTCACGGCCTGGGCACCATCGGCCACACCGTGAACCTCGACCTCGACGCCTTCGGGGGCGGCGAGCTCGATGACTTCCCGGAGGAAGTCGTCCTGAGCGGTCGCGTCGTCGACGACGACGATGACCTCCGCGCCGAGGGCGCGGAGCCACACGGCGATGACCTGGCCGTGTATCAGGCGGTCATCTACTCTGACCAGTTTCAATGTCATAGTGCCTCCTTGCACGTTGACGGGGGTGGTTACGCCGATGGGGTCGAGGTCGACACGATGCGTGCGGCGGTCGCCTCGCGCATCTGATCGAGAGCCTCCGGGCTGAGGTCGTCGGCGAAAGCGACCTCGAGAAGAAGGGGCAGCGACACGGCGGACATCAGCACGACATCCGGGTGCTCGCGCAGCACGAGACGGGCGACGTTGTGGGGCGTGCCGCCGAACAGATCCGTCAGCACTATGGCCGGGGCGGACTCGGCGATGGCGTTCCGCAGTTCCGCGGCGAAGTCGTTCGGCGTGACCCCGGGCTGCAGGCCCAGCGCCCGGACGTTGTCGAGCGCCCCGCCGATCATGCGGGCGGACTCCACGAGGGAGACCGGGAAGGGGCCGTGGCCGACCACGAGGATGTTCGGGTTGGTCAATTCGCTCTCCTCATTGAGTGCAAACACTTGCATGCAATATCTTGCAGTGGTGATAATCAACCAGACGCGGGGAGTCGTGTCAAGCACCGATCGGCTCCCCGTGTCGTGACGCCGGTGGCGCGGGATCGCGCCCGCTAGAATCGCGTTCGCGTCAGCGCAAGAGAGGCGGTCGGCAGATGCGCACCAAGGCATCCCGCGACGCGACCCTCCGCCTGGTCGGCGAGCTCTACTACCTGCGCGGCATGGGCCTCAAAGACGTTGCCGCAGTCATCGGCCAGAGCACCGCGACCGTCTCCCGCATGCTCCAGCAGGCGCGCGATCGCGGCATCGTCCGCATCGAGGTCGTGCCCGCCGACACCGACACCGCGGGCCTCGCGACGGACCTGAGCGATGCGCTCGACGTCGAGTGCCTCATCCTCCCGGCCCACGGAACGGATGCGGTGAGTTCGTCACGCAGCCTGGGCGCCGAGGCCGCCGAGATCGTCGCCGCACGCCTGCCGCAGCGGGGCGTCGTCGGCCTCGCCGCCGGCCACACGCTGCACGCCCTCGTCGGCTCGCTCCCGCGCCAGGACCGGCACGAACTGCAGCTGGTCCCCGCGATCGGCGGCTACCACCCCGTGCACCCGCACCTCGACACCAACGCGCTCAGCCGCGAGGCGGCCAAGCGGCTCAACTGCCTGGCACGCTCCGTGCTCGCACCCGCGTCCGTCGAGAGCGCCGAGGCGCGCGAGGTGCTGCTCAGCGACCCGGTCATCCGCGAGGCGACAGCCCTCTGGGACGAGGTCGACACGACCGTCTACTCCACCAGCGCACCGGCCGAGGTCGTGCAGCCCGGCTTCTCCGTCATGGAGACCATCCGCAACCGCACGCGGGAGGAGCTCATCGCCCACGGGATGGTGGGCGACATCTTCGGGCACCTCTACGACATCACCGGCGACCTCGAGCAGGATCGCTGGAACGGCATGCTCATCTCGATGTCGATCGAGCAGGTGCGGCGCGGGCGCGAGAGGATCGCGCTCATCGCGGGCGTCGACAAGGCCAAGAGCGCGCTCGGCATGGCACGCACGCGCGTGCCGAGCCTCCTGATCATGGACGCGTCCGCCGCGCTCGGCGTGCGCGACCTCCTCGAGGCGGACGCGAGCGCCCGCTGAAAGCGAAAGGGCCCCGCCGAAGCGGGGCCCTACTCGATTCTCGGCGCGTCAGCGCGCGGCGTAGTACTCCACGACGAGCTGCACGTCACAGGTCACGGGGACCTCGGCGCGCTTCGGGCGACGCACGAGGCGCGCCTGCAGCTTGTCGAGCTCGACCTCGAGGTAGCCCGGAGTCTTCGGCAGCACGTCGACGTGACCGCCGGCCGCGGCGACCTGGAACGGCTCGGTGCCCTCGGAGCGGGTCTTGACGTGGACGAGCTGGCCCGGCTTCACGCGGAACGACGGGCGGTCGACGATCTGGCCGTCGACCATGATGTGGCGGTGCACCACGAACTGGCGGGCCTGCGCCGTGGTGCGGGCGAAGCCGGCGCGCAGCACGAGCGCGTCGAGACGCATCTCGAGCAGCTCCACGAGGTTCTCACCGGTGAGGCCCTGCGTGCGGCGGGCCTCGTTGAAGACGATGCGCAGCTGCTTCTCGCGGATGCCGTACTGCTCGCGCAGGCGCTGCTTCTCGCGCAGACGCACGGCGTAGTCGCTGTCGGCCTTGCGCTTCGTGCGGCCGTGCTCACCCGGAGCGTAGGGACGCTTCTCGAGGTACTTGGCGGCCTTCGGCGTCAGCGGGATGCCGAGCGCACGGGACAGGCGGACCTTGCGGCGGTCCTGGGACTTGGTGACCAAGGATGGTTCCTTCCAACACATGGCCGCGTCTCTCGCGGCTCACAGACGTGCATCCCGCCATCCGGCGCTCCGGGCGCACGTCGACGCGACCGGCGGATCTGAGGGTGGGATGTGTTCGGAGTCGAACCTGACGATCCTACCAGAGATCCCTACTCCCCCTGCGGCTCCTCGCGTTTGGGCATGGGCTGCCCCGTGAGCAGGGCCCGGAGTCGCTCGAGGCGCGGCCCCACCTCGCGCTCGTAGCCGTTGCCGGTGGGGTCGTAGTAGCGGGTTCCCCGCAGTTCGTCGGGAAGGTACTGCTGCTCCGCCACGCTGTACGCGGCGTCGTGCGCGTACTTGTAGCCCTTGCCGTGGCCGAGGCGCTTGGCCCCCGGGTAGTGCGCGTCGCGCAGGTGCACCGGAACCCGCCCGATCCGACCGGCGCGGACATCCGCGATCGCCTTGTCGAGGGCCAGGTAGGAGGCGTTCGACTTGGGCGCCGTCGCGAGGTACACGACCGCCTCCGCGAGGAGGATGCGCCCCTCCGGCATGCCGATCAGCTGCACCCCCTCGGCGGCGGACACCGCGACCGAGAGGGCGTTCGGATCGGCCATGCCGATGTCTTCCGCAGCGGAGATCATGATGCGGCGCGCGATGAACCGCGGGTCCTCCCCCGCCTCGATCATGCGGGCGAGGTAGTGGAGGGCGGCGTCGACATCCGAGCCGCGCACCGACTTGATGAACGCGCTGATGACGTCGTAGTGCTCGTCACCCTGCCGGTCGTAGCGCAGCAGCGCACGGTCGACCGTCGCCGCGACGATCTCGGCCGTGATCTCCGGCGTCCGCCCCTCCTCGCCCGTGCCGGGGGCGGCGGCGACGGTGGCGGCGGCCTCGAGCGCGGTGAGCGCTCGGCGCGCGTCGCCCGAGGCGAGCCGGATGATCGCGGCACGCGCGTCGGCGCTCAGCTCCACCACGCCGTCGAGGCCCCGCGGGTCGGCGACCGCGCGGTCGATCAGGACGCCGAGGTCGTCCTCGGAGAGCGGCTCGAGTGTGAGCAGCAGGGAGCGCGAGAGCAGCGGCGCGATGACCGAGAACGACGGGTTCTCGGTGGTCGCGGCGACGAGGATCACCCAGCCGTTCTCGACCCCCGGGAGCAGCGCGTCCTGCTGCGCCTTCGTGAAGCGGTGGATCTCGTCGAGGAACAGCACCGTCGAGACGCCGTAGAGGTCGCGGGTGGAGCGCGCCTCCTCCATCACCTGCCGCACGTCCTTGACGCCTGCCGTCACCGCGGAGAGCTCGACGAAGTGCCGCCCCGAGCTGCGCGCGATCGCCTGCGCCAGCGTCGTCTTGCCGGTTCCCGGCGGGCCCCACAGGATCACGGACACCGAGCCCGACGCCTCCGCCGCGTCGCGAGCTGTGGCATCGCGGGCCAGGTTCACGAGCGGCGAGCCCGCGCCCAGCAGGTGCCGCTGGCCCGCGACCTCCTCGAGCGAGGTGGGACGCATCCGCACGGCCAGTGGCGTCGACCCCGTGCGGAGTCCCTGCTGGCCGGTCATGCGCTCATGCTAACCGGGGCGCCCGACGCGCGCCGTCGCCGGTTTGGAGCCCTCAGGAGGGCTCGTTAGAGTTCACGTGGGCCGCGAGGGATGCGGCCCGATCCGTGGGAGAGGACCGCGAGTGGCATCGAGTCGGCAGCAGCGCGACCAGCGGGAGGCGCGCGAGCGCCTCCGGGCATACCAGGCCCGCCAGGAGGTCCACGAGAAGCAGGGGCGCCGCCGCCGCCGGGACAACGTCCTCGCGATCGTGGGCGGCGTGCTCGTGGCGGCCCTCGCCGTGACGACCCAGGTGCTCTACTTCACCGCGGGTCCGGGTGCTCCGGCGCCGGCCCCGTCCGCATCCCCGTCGCCGAGCGCCGAGGCGGGCCAGAACATCGGTGCACCCGACGCCTCCCTCGCGGAGAATCGCGCGTGGACGGGCGAGCTCGTGCTGAACGGCGACATCACGCTCGGCCTCTCGCTCGACGGCTCGAAGGCGCCGCAGGCGGTCGCCGGCTGGGTGCAGGATGCCGAGGACGGCTACTACACGGGCAAGAGCTGCCACCGCCTCGCCACCTCGGAGGGCTTCTCGTTCCTGCAGTGCGGGTCGCTCGACGGCACGGGCGCGGGTGACCCCTCCTTCTCCTACGGTCCCATCGAGAACGCCCCGGCCGACAACATCTACCCGGCGGGCACGATCGCGATGGCGCGCGCCTCCGGGAACGCCTACAGCAACGGGCACCAGTTCTTCATCGTCACCGCCGACACGACGCTTCCCTCGGATGCCGCGGGCGGTTACACGGTCGTCGGGATGATCACGAGCGGGCTCGACCAGCTCATCGCGCAGATCACCTCCGCGGGCATCGACCCGGACAAGCTCGACGGCACCGGCGCGGGGGCTCCGCTCGTACCCACCACCATCACGAGCCTGACCCTGCAATAGGCTGACACGGGCCGGAGAGAGGCACCGGCCGACGACGCGAAAGCAGGAGATGCAGTGAGCGACGAGCAGACGGCCCCGTGGGGCCGCGTCGACGACGACGGCACGGTCTACGTCCGCGGGGCGGAGGGTGAACGGGCCGTCGGCCAGTACCCCGACGCCACCGCCGAGGAGGCCCTCGCCTACTACGAGCGCAAGTTCGCCGAACTCGAGGGGCAGGTGTCGCTCCTGGAGCAGCGGCTGCGGGGCGGCGCACCCGCGCAGGACGTCGCCAAGGCGGTCGCGGCGCTCTCCCCCACGATTCCCGCGGCGAACGCGGTGGGCGATCTGCAGAGCCTCTCCGATCGGCTCGCGAAGCTGCAGGAGTCCCTCGGTGAGGCCGCCGAGAAGCAGAGCGCCGAAGCCCAGCAGGCCGTCGCGGATGCGGTGGCCGAGCGGGAGGCGATCGTCGCCGAGGCGGAGGCCCTCGCCGCACAGGACCTCGCGAAGGCGCAGTGGAAGCAGGTGTCGACTCAGCTCGACGCGCTCTTCTCCCGCTGGCAGACGGCGCAGCACAGCGGCGCGCGCATCCCGAAGAAGGACGGCGACGAGCTCTGGAAGCGGTTCCGTGGCGCCCGCTCGACGATCGAGTCGGCGCGCAAGGCGTTCTTCGCCGAGCTCGACTCGGTGCACCGCGACGCGCGCGGCCGCAAGCAGACCCTCGTCGAGAAGGCGGAGGCCCTCGCCGACAAGGGTGCGGCGGGCATCCCCGAGTACCGTCGGCTGCTCGACGACTGGAAGGCCGCGGGCCGGGCGGGCAAGAAGGTCGACGACGCCCTCTGGGCGCGGTTCAAGGCCGCCGGCGATGTGCTCTACGGCGCGAAGGCCGAGTCCGACGCGGTCGAGAACGCCGAGTTCGGTGCCAACCTCGAGAAGAAGCTCGCCCTGCTCGACGAGGCCGAACCGCTCCTCGCGGCGACGGATCGCGTCGCGGCACGCACGACGCTCACCGACATCCAGCGCCGCTGGGACGAGATCGGCAAGGTGCCGCGCGATCAGGTTCGCGTGATCGAGGATCGCCTGCGCAAGATCGAGACGGCCGTGCGGAAGCTCGACGACGAGCACTGGAACCGCACCAACCCCGAGAAGCAGGCGCGCTCCGAGGGCTTCGCAGCCCAGCTGGAGCAGGCCATCGCGAAGGCCGAGGACGAGCTCGCCGCGGCGAAGGCCGCCGGCGACAAGCGACGGATCGCGAAGGCCGAGGAGGAGCTCGCCGCGAAGCGGGCCTGGCTGTCGGCGCTCGGCTGACCCGCCTCGGGTTCTCCACAGCCCGCGTTCCCCACAGATCGGCCTCGATCGCGCATCGGCGGGGGCCGCGAGGTCCACGCTGAGGGGATGACGCTGTTCCCCCTGCTCGACGGCCTGAGCGATGTCGAACTGCAAGCCGCCGAGCTGGACGGGGAGTGCTACCGCCTGGGCGACGGCTTCCTGCCGATCGGCATGACCCCCACCGTCGAGTCACGCGCCGCCGCAGCGATCGGTGCCCGCCCCACACGGCTCGTCGCCGCCCTCGGCACGGCGGCGTGGGTGTGGGGCGCCGCCGATCGCTTCCCGGCGCGCAGCGAGTACCTCGTCGCGCTCGACGCGCGCTGGCGACCTCCCGCGACCGAGCGCGCGCACATCGTCGAGAGCGTGCTCCGGCCCGGCGACGTCGTGCGATTCGGCGGCGCGATCGTCACCTCGCCGCTCCGCACGGCGATCGACCTGGCGCGTTTCCGGGCGGAGTTCGGAAGCGTCGAGCGAACGGCGGTGCATGCTCTCGCGCACGTCGGGGGCTTCGAGCTCACCGACGCCCTCGCCGCGATGGACCGCGGCCGCAACCTCTCCGGCAAGCGCGCGGCCGCCGCGCGGCTGCGCGCCGCCCTCAGCCCGAGTTGACCCGGTAGACGTCGTACACGGCGTCGATCCGACGTACGGCGTTGAGCAGCCGATCGAGGTGCACGGTGTCGCCCATCTCGAACACGTAGCGGCTGATCGCCAGCCGGTCGCTCGAGGTCGAGACGCTGGCGGAGAGGATGTTGACGTGGTGCTCCGAGAGCACGCGCGTGATGTCGGACAGGAGGCCCGCCCGATCGAGCGCCTCGACCTGGATCTGCACGAGGAAGAGGCTCGAGGAGGTGGGAGCCCACTGCACGTCGATCATCCGATCCGGCTCGGCGAGCAGGTTCTTGACGTTGACGCAGTCGGTACGGTGCACGGAGACACCGGCGCCGCGCGTCACGAACCCGACGATCTCGTCGCCCGGAACCGGCGTGCAGCACTTGGCGAGCTTGACGAGGATGTCGGGCGCACCGCGCACGAGCACGCCGGAGTCGCTCGGGCGCAACGCGCGCCCCCGGGCCTTCGGCGTGAACGCGAGGGTCTCCTCCTCGGCCTCCACCTCCGTCTGCAGCGACGCCAGCACCTTCTCGATCACCGACTGCGTCGAGACGTGCCCTTCGCCGACGGCCGCGTAGAGCGCCTCCACGCCGTCGTAGCGCATCTGCGCGGCGACCGCGTTCACCACGTCCTGGCTCATGAGCTTCTGCAACGGCAGGTTCTGCTTCCGCATCGCCCGCGCGATCGAGTCCTTGCCCTGCTCGATCGCCTCCTCGCGGCGCTCCTTCGTGAACCAGCCGCGGATCTTGTTGCGCGCGCGGGCCGACTTCACGAAGTTCAACCAGTCCTGGCTCGGGCCGGCATCCGGGTTCTTGGAGGTGAAGATCTCGACGACGTCGCCCGAGTTGAGTGTCGACTCGAGGGGCACGAGGCGGCCGTTCACCTTGGCACCCATCGTGCGGTAGCCGATCTCGGTGTGCACCGCGAACGCGAAGTCGACGGGGGTCGCACCCGCCGGGAGGCCGATGACCTTGCCCTGCGGGGTGAAGACGTAGACCTCCTTCGCCCCGATCTCGAAGCGCAGGTTGTCGAGGAACTCCCCCGGGTCGGCCGTCTCCGCCTGCCAGTCGCTGATGTGGGCGAGCCAGGCCATCTCGGTGCCGGACTGCGCCGAGGAGTCGGCGCGCCCCGTCGCCATCCGCTCCTTGTACGCCCAGTGGGCGGCGACGCCGAACTCGGCGCGCTCGTGCATCTCGTGGGTGCGGATCTGGATCTCGACCGCCCGCCCCTTGGGGCCGATGACGGTCGTGTGGAGCGACTGGTAGAGGTTGAACTTGGGCGTCGCGATGTAGTCCTTGAAGCGGCCCGGGATGGGGTTCCAGCGCGCGTGGATGGCGCCGAGGACGGCGTAGCAGTCGCGGATCGACCCCACGAGCACGCGGATGCCGACGAGGTCGTAGATCTCGTCGAACTCGCGACCGCGCAGCACCATCTTCTGGTAGATCGAGTAGTACTGCTTCGGGCGGCCGACCACCTGTCCCTTGATCCGGGAGCTGCGCAGGTCCTCACTCACGGCATCGATCACCTGCTGCACGAACTCCTCGCGCTGCGGGGTTCGGTCGCGCACGAGGCTCTCGATCTCGACGTAGAGCTTCGGGTAGAGCACCGCGAAGCTCAGGTCCTCGAGCTCCCACTTGATGGTCTGGATGCCGAGCCGGTGCGCGAGCGGCGCGTAGATCTCGAGGGTCTCCTGCGCCTTGCGCACGGCGGACTCCTGCGGCACGAACCCCCAGGTGCGGGCGTTGTGGAGCCGGTCCGCGAGCTTGATGATGAGAACCCGGATGTCTTTCGACATCGCGACCACCATCTTGCGCACGGTCTCGGCCTGGGCCGAGTCGCCGTACTTGAGCTTGTCGAGCTTCGTGACCCCGTCGACGAGCATCGCGATCTCGTCGCCGAAGTCCGCGCGCACCATGTCGAGGGTGTACGAGGTGTCCTCGACCGTGTCGTGCAGGAGGGCCGCCGCGATCGTCTTGGGCCCGATGCCGAGGTCGGCGAGGATCTGCGCGACCGCGACCGGGTGCGTGATGTACGGCTCACCACTGCGCCGCGTCTGGCCGTCGTGGGCTCGTTCCGCCGCCGTGTACGCGCGCTCGATGAGCGCGATGTCCGCCTTCGGATGATGCGACCGCACCGTCTTGAGGAGCCGGTCGACTGCACCGGTCGGCTGAGAGCGCGAGAACAGCCGCGGCAGCAGGGCGCGCCGGGATGCCGTGTTCTGCGTCTCGGTGCTCATCGCGCGTCCTCCCGGACCTCTGATTCTAGGTGGGAGGCGCGCACGTCACCGGCTCAGGCGAGGACCGCGTCGCCGCGGCGCTGCAGCACCCGCTTGTCGCGCTTCGCGATCTCCGGCTCGCCCTCGCGGAACAGCGAGTACAGCGGCGCGCCGAACGCGGGCGTCGAGTAGGTGCCCGCGATCGTGCCGACGAGCAGAGCGAGCGAGATGTCGCGCAGCGTATCGGCGCCCAGCACGAACGCACCGATGAAGAGGATCGCCGCGACGGGGAGTGCTGCCACGACACCCGTGTTGATGGAGCGCACGAGGGTCTGGTTCACCGCGAGGTTCACCGCCTCGCCGAAGGTGCGCACGGAGTCGTCGCCCAGCTCGGCGGTGTTCTCGCGGATCTTGTCGAACACCACGACGGTGTCGTAGAGCGAGTAGCCGAGGATCGTGAGGAAGCCGATCACCGCCGCGGGCGTGATCTCCCAGCCGGTCGCCGCGTAGATGCCCACGCTGATGACGAGATCGTGCAGCAGCTTGAGGATGGCGGCGATCGACATCTTCCAGGTGCGGAAGTACAACGCCATGAACACGAGGGCGAGGACGACGAACACGCCGAGCGCGCGGAGGGCGCTCCCCGTGATGTCCGCGCCCCAGGTGGCGCCGATGAAGGATGCCGAGACCGAGTCGGTCGCGTAGGCCTCCTTGAGGTTCGCGGTGACCTCCTGTGTCGCCGTGTCGGTGAGCTGGTCGGTCTGCACCCGCACGCCGTTGTCGCCGACCGTGCTGACGCGCACCACGGCATCCGCGACCACGTCGTGCACGGCCTTCTCCGCGAGGGAGACGTCGATCGGATCCGCGTGGCTCTCCGGGATCTCGGAGACCAGGAACTGGGAGCCGCCACGGAACTCGATGCCGAAGTTGAAGCCGTTCAGGAAGTTGCCGCCGCCGCGGATGAAGGGCACAGCGATAGAGGCGATCATGAGGATCGCGGCGATCGTGAACCACATGCGACGCCGGCCGATGAAGTCGACGCTGCGCGCACCGGTGTAGAGGTCGTTGCCGAGACGCTGGAACGGTCCGGCCATCAGCGTGCCTCCTTCTTCCCGGACGCGTTCTTCTTCGCGCCACCCTTGTCGGCCGAGGCGGACTCGAGCTCGGCAGCCTTCCGCTCCGCGATCGTCTGGCGACGCTCCGCCTCACGGCTCGCGCCGGCACGACGGGCGTCCTTCGAGATCCGGAACTCCGCGCGGCCGCGGTAGACCGCGCCGAGTGCGGTCGGATCGAGCCCGGATGCCGGATGCCCGCTCGAGAAGAACTTGGTCGTCGCCAGCAGCTGCAGCACGGGGTGCGTGAACAGGATGACGATGATGACGTCGATGACCGTCGTCACACCCAGGGTCAGCGCGAAACCGCGGACCGAGCCCACCGCGAGCACGAACAGGATGACCGCCGAGAGCAGGTTCACGCTCTTCGCCGCGAGCACGGTGCGCAGCGCGCGCTTCCAGCCGGCCTCGACGGCGCCCACGAGGCCGCGTCCGTCGCGCAGCTCGTCGCGGATGCGCTCGAAGTACACGATGAACGAGTCGGCCGTGAAGCCGATCGCGACGATGAGGCCGGCGATACCGGCGAGCGACAGGCGGTATCCCTCGCGCCACGACATGATGTTGACGACGAAGTAGGTGATGATGCCCGCGACCACGAGGGATGCGATCGTCACGGTGCCGAGCAGCCGGTACTGGAACAGCGAGTAGACGAACACCAGCAGCAGGCCGATGAGGCCCGCGATGAGCCCGCTCTGCAGCTGGCTGTTGCCGAGGGTCGCCGAGATCGTGTCGGTGGACTCGACGGCGAAGCCGACGGGCAGCGCGCCGAACTTGAGCTGGTCCGCGAGGGTCTTCGCCGACTCCTGGGTGAACCCGCCCGAGATCTGGGCGCGTCCGTCCGTGATCGCGACGTTCGCAGAAGGCGCGATCACGACGGCGCCGTCGAGCACGACCGCGAAGCGGTTGCGCGGCGGGTCGAGCACGACGATACGCGTCGTGACCTTGCCGAACGCGTCGGTGCCCTCGGCGTTGAAGCTGAGGTTCACGACCCACTCTCCCGTGGACGCACCGGTCGAGGTGGTGCCCATGCCCGCCTGGGCGTCGGAGATGTCCGCGCCCTGCACCTCCACCGGACCGAGCAGGTACTTCTCGGTGCGGCCCTGGTTGCACGTGATGAGCGGCTGCGCGGCGGGCGCGGCGCTCGCACCGGCGTCGTCGAGCTTGTCGCAGCTGAACGCGTCGTACTCGGCCTGCAGAGCGGGCGTGATCCACGCCGTGTCGGAGCCGTCGGTGGGTGTCGCCGTCGGGGTGTCGCTCGGCGCGGGGGTCTCGGGCGCATCCGGGTCGGCCGTCGCGTCGTCGCTCGGGCTGTCGGTCGGCGACACCGTCGAGGTGGACGGCGCACCGGCGAGCAGGACCGCGCGGAACTCCATCTTGGCCGACTGCTTGATGCGCTCGAGGGTCTGCTGGTCGGGGGTGCCCGGGATCGAGATGACGATCTTGTCGCCCCCCTGGGTGGTGATCTCCGACTCGGAGACGCCCGCCGCGTCGATGCGGTTGCGGATGATCTCGACCGACTGCTGGAGCTGCTGCTCGCTGACGGTCTGACCGTCCTCGAGCGTCGGGGTCAGGATGATCTGGGTGCCGCCCTCGAGGTCGAGGGCGAGCTTCGGAGCCCAGCCCCAGCCCCACCAGATCGCGCCCGCGGTGTTGAGCCCGACGAGCAGGATGATGATGCCGGCCAGCCAGCCGAGCGAGCGCCAGGCCTTCCGGACCGGCGTGGAACGTGCGGCCACCGGTTACTCGGCGGTCTCGGTCGGCTTCTTGCGCGGGCTGCGCTTCGGCTTCTCGATGCGCTCACCGAACTCCGGCTCGGTCGCATCCTCGACGGGCAGCTCGACGTCGGCGTCGGTCGCCTCCACGAGCTCCTCGTCCTCGGCCACGATGTCGTCATCGGCGTGCGCGAGCTCCTCCGGCTCGACCACGCGGACGATCGTCTGACGGTGCAGACGGAGCCTCGTGCCGGGTGTGGTCTCGACGATCGCCTCGTTCTTCTCGTCGTCGAGCGAGATGAGGGTGCCGAAGATGCCGTGCTGGGTCATGACCTCGGCACCGGGCACGAGCTTGTTCTGCATCGTCTCGGCCTCGTTCTTGCGCTTCCGCGAACTGCGCCAGGTGAAGAAGATCATCACCACCAGGAGACCGGCGAGCAGGATCAGAGTGAAGTCAGGCATGTGAAGAAGAGGGCCTTCCGGGATGGATGGAGAACGGCGGTCAGCCTATGGGTGCGCGGCTTCGCGGTTCCCGAGAATCATACGTCATCGTCGAACAGCGTCCCGGCCACGGCGCGGCCCGGCTGCACCGGGCGCATCCCCCGGTGCTCCCAGGCCCGCGGCGTGGCGACCCGTCCCCGCGGCGTGCGGCTGATCATGCCGATGCGCACGAGGAACGGCTCGACCACCGACTCGATGGTCTCGGGCTCCTCGCCCACCGACACGGCGAGCGTCGAGAGGCCGACCGGGCCGCCGTCGAAGCGGGTCAGGATGGCGTCGAGCACCGCCCGGTCGAGGCGGTCGAGGCCGAGCGGGTCGACGTCGTAGAGCTCGAGGGCGGCGTGCACCGCCGCATGGTCCGCCGGACGCGCATGGACGAGCGCGTAATCGCGCACGCGGCGCAGCAGACGGTTCGCGATGCGGGGCGTGCCCCGGCTGCGCGAGGCGATCTCCGCGCGGGCGTCGGGGGCGAGGTCGAGCCCGAGCAGCCGCGCGGCGCGGGCGAGCACCTCGTCGAGCTCCCCGTCGTCATAGAACTCGAGATGCGCGGTGAAGCCGAAGCGATCGCGCAGCGGGTTGGGGAGGAGGCCCGAGCGCGTCGTGGCGCCCACGAGCGTGAAGGGGGCCAGATCGAGCGGGATGCTCGTCGCACCTGCGCCTTTGCCCACCATGATGTCGATGCGGAAGTCCTCCATCGCGAGGTAGAGCATCTCCTCGGCGTTGCGGGCCATGCGATGGATCTCGTCGATGAACAGCACCTCGCCGGGCACGAGGCTCGACAGCAGCGCCGCGAGGTCGCCGGCGTGCTGGATGGCCGGTCCGCTCGACATGCGGAGCGGCCTCGCGCCCTCGTGGGCGACGATCATCGCGAGTGTGGTCTTGCCGAGCCCGGGTGGACCCGCGAGCAGGATGTGGTCGGGGGTGCGCTGCTGCAGCTCCGCCGCGCGCAGCAGCAGCTCGAGCTGACCGCGGGCCTTCGACTGCCCCACGAACTCGGCGAGCGAGCGCGGCCGCAGGGCGCCCTCGAACGCGAGCTCGGCCTCGGACTCCGGGTCGGGTGCCGTGACGGGCTCGCTCACGCGCGCACCCCCGCACGCTGCGGGCCGAGGCGCGACAGCGCGAGTCGCAGGAGCGCGGCTGTTTCGGTGGGAGCCGCGTCGCCGAGCTCGGCCGCGAGCTCCTCGACCGCGGTCGTGGCCGTGCGCTCGGGCCAGCCGAGACCGACGAGCGCGGCGACGACGTCCGCATCCGGTGCGACGACGACAGCACCCGGGCGCGCGGGCGCCGGCGCGACGAGCTTGCCCGCGAGCGACACCGTGATGAGCTTCGCCGTCTTCGGCCCGATCCCGGACACGCGCCGGAAGGGGGCGTCGTCCTCGTCGGAGACCGCGCGGGCGATTTCGTCCGGGCTCAGCTGCGCGAGCACCCCGAGCGCCGACTTCGGGCCGACCCCGGAGACGCCGCGCAGCAGCTCGAAGAGCTCGAGCTGCTCGCGCGAGGCGAAGCCGAACAGGCTCAGATCGTCTTCGCGAACGATCAGCGCGGTGTGCACGAAGGCTTCCGAGCCGATGCGCAGGCTCAGCGCGTGCTCGGGCGTGAGCGCCACCGACATGCCGACGCCGCCGACCTCGATGACCGCGCCACCGCCCGTCACGTGGAGCACCTGACCGCGGACACTCGAAATCATGTTCTAGAGTCTACGTTTCCCGGCCGACTTCTCCGCGTCGCGCCACGCCCGTTGCGCCGGGGTGAGCCCGCCCGCCGAACCCGCGTCCGGGGCAGTCGCTCCCCCGCGCCAGCCGTGGCAGATCGCAAGCGCGAGCGCATCCGCGGCATCCGCGGGCCTCGGTATCTCGGCGAGCCCGAGCACCCGCGCCACCATCGCGCCCACCTGGGCCTTGTCGGCCGAGCCGTAGCCCGTGATGGCGGCCTTCACCTCGCTCGGCGTGTGGAGGGCGACCGGGAGGCCCGCCTCGGCGGCCTTCGCGACGGCGATGCCGCTCGCCTGGGCCGTGCCCATGACGGTGCGCAGGTTCTGCTGAGCGAAGACGCGCTCGACGGCCACCGCATCCGGCCGATGCTCGGCGATCGCGGCCGCGATCCCCTCCGACACGGCGAGCAGCCGGGCCGGGAGCTCCGCATCCGCGGGCGTGCGGATGACGCCGACGTAGACGAGCGAGACCCGCCGATCGGGCAGCACGTCGACGACGCCCACGCCGCACCGGGTCAGCCCGGGGTCGATCCCGAGCACCCGCAGCGCCTGGCCGGCGATCGGATCAGTCCTCGGCGTCGAGCTCGGCCTGCACGTCGGCCGGGATGTCGAAGTTGCTGAACACGTTCTGCACGTCGTCGCTGTCCTCGAGGGCGTCGATGATGCGGAACACCTTCTTCGCGGTCTCGAGATCGACCTCGACCTTGAGGTTCGGCACGAACTCGGCCTCGGCCGAGTCGTAGTCGAGGCCCGCGCCCTGCAGCGCCGTACGGGCCGCCACGAGCTCCGAGGGGTCCGTGATGACCTCGAAGCCGCCGCCCTGGTCGACGACGTCCTCGACGCCCGCGTCCATGACCGCCTCGAGGATCGCGTCCTCGGTGACGCCGTCGGCCTTCGTGATCGAGATGACGCCCTTGCGGCTGAAGTTGTAGGCGACCGAACCCGGGTCGGCGAGGGTCGCCCCGTTGCGGCTGAGCGCCGTGCGCACCTCGGCCGCGGCCCGGTTCTTGTTGTCGGTGAGGCACTCGACCATGAGCGCGACGCCGTTGGGGCCGTAGGCCTCGTACATGATGTTCTGGTAGTCGACGGCCTCGCCCGAGATGCCCGCGCCGCGCTTGATCGCGCGGTCGATGTTGTCGTTGGGGACCGACGTCTTCTTCGCCTTCTGCACGGCGTCGTAGAGCGTCGGGTTGCCCGCGAGGTCGGCACCGCCCATCTTGGCGGCGACCTCGATGTTCTTGATGAGCTTGGCGAACGACTTCGCGCGGCGTGCGTCGATGACCGCCTTCTTGTGCTTGGTCGTCGCCCACTTGGAATGCCCGCTCACGGTGCTCCTCTCGAAGAAATCCGCGGGCCAGTCTATCGGGGCCACGTCAGGCGGTCGTCGCGACGTGCTCCGGCAGGCGGACGCCCGCCTCGCGCGCCTCCAGTGCCGCCAGGGCGTGCACGACCGACGGCGTGCCCGCGCGCCAGTCGCTCAGGGCGCGCGGCGAGATCCGGGCGAGCTCCGACGCCCGTGCGTCGTCGAGCGCGCGGAGCGCGAGCAGCAGGCGGCCGTCCTCGAGCCGGAGGATGGCGCGCGTCTCGGCGGAGCGGCGGGCGAAGCGGATGCGCGGCCACAGCCACACGATGAGCACGATCGCGATCGGGAGGAACGCGACGCCCAACCCGGCGATCGTCGCGAGCGTCTCGACGGCGGCCTGGCCGGTGCGCCCAGCATCCGCGAGCGTGCCGCCCGCGCCCGCCGCCGTGTCGAACGGACCACGGATGCCGCCCCCGATGAGCGGGACGCCGCCGAGGGTCTCCCCGATCTCCCCCATCGTGTCCTCGAAGCCGCTCCCGGCGTCCTCGAGCTGCGCCCACACGCCGCCGAGCACGGCGATCGCGTTGTGCACGGCGACGCCGAGCGCGACCGAGACCACGATCACGACGACCGCGACGACATCCGCGACGATCTGGGCGGTGCGGCGCGGCCCGAAGTCTGCATAGAGGCTCATGCCCTCAGCATGGCAGCGTCAGGACGCGGTGCGCACCCGGTCGAGGAAGCGCTCGTGGAAGCGGTGCTCGCCCGTCACCTCCGGGTGGAAGGACGTGCCGAGGAGTCCGCCCTGCTCGACCGCGACGACGCGGCCGTCGGGCAGCGACGCGAGCACCGTCGCCCGTTCCCCCACCGACTCGACGACCGGCGCGCGGATGAACACCGCGTGCACGGGCGCCTCGCCGAGCTGCGGGATGTCGAGGTCCGTCTCGAAGGAGTCGTTCTGGTTGCCGAAGGCGTTGCGCCGCACCGAGACGTCGAGCCCGCCGAGGCTCTGCTGCCCGTCGATCGCGTCGAGCACCGTGTCGGCGAGCATGATCAGGCCGGCGCAGGTGCCGTAGACGGGCATCCCGTCGGCGATCCGGCGTCGCAGCGGGTCGGCGACACCGAACATGCGGCTCAGCTTGTCGATGACGCTCGACTCGCCGCCGGGGAGCACGACGCCCGCGACCGTGTCGAGCTCTTCGGCGCGCCGCACCGGCACGGCATCCGCCCCCAGGCCGCGGAGCACCGCGAGGTGCTCGCGCACGTCGCCCTGAAGGGCGAGGACCCCGACCCGGAGACCCTCCCCCGGCCTACCAGCCACGCTCGGAGAGGCGGTGCGGCGCCGGGAGATCGGCGACGTTGATGCCGACCATCGCCTCGCCGAGGCCGCGCGAGGCATCCGCGATGACGGCCGGGTCATCGAAGAAGGTCGTCGCCTTGACGATCGCGGCCGCGCGCGCCTGGGGGTTGCCCGACTTGAAGATGCCGGAGCCGACGAACACGCCGTCGGCGCCGAGCTGCATCATGAGCGCCGCGTCCGCGGGCGTCGCGACGCCTCCCGCCGTGAACAGCACGACGGGGAGCTTGCCCGTCTCCGCGATCTCGGCGACCAGCTCGTAGGGGGCCTGCAGTTCCTTGGCCGCGACGTAGAGCTCGTCCTTCGTCTTCGAGCGCAGCACGTTGATCTCCGAGGTGATGGTGCGGATGTGCTTGGTCGCCTCCGACACGTCGCCCGTGCCCGCCTCGCCCTTGGAGCGGATCATCGCCGCGCCCTCGGTGATGCGGCGCAGTGCCTCGCCGAGGTTGGTCGCACCGCACACGAAGGGCGTGGTGAACTGCCACTTGTCGATGTGGTTGACGTAGTCGGCGGGCGAGAGCACCTCCGACTCGTCGATGTAGTCGACGCCGAGCGCCTGCAGCACCTGCGCCTCGACGAAGTGGCCGATGCGGGCCTTCGCCATCACGGGGATCGAGACGGATGCGATGATCTCGTCGATGAGGTCGGGGTCGCTCATGCGCGCCACGCCGCCCTGGGCGCGGATGTCGGCCGGCACCCGCTCGAGCGCCATGACGGCGACGGCACCCGCGTCCTCGGCGATGCGGGCCTGCTCGGCCGTCACGACGTCCATGATCACCCCGCCCTTGAGCATCTCGGCGAGGCCGCGCTTGACGCGGTCGGTGCCGAGGGAGGTCGCAGCGGTGGATCCGGTATCGGGGGTGGTCATGGAGGGAATTCTATTCCGCCGCACGGCGGCCGATCCGCCGCGTGCGACACACGCCGCCACGAATCGGGCGGTGGCATCATCGGAGGCGTGAAGGTGCTCTCCATCCAGTCAGCCGTCGCCTACGGCCACGTCGGCAACTCGGCCGCCGTGTTCCCCCTGCAGCGCATCGGCGTCGAGGTGCTTCCGGTCTACACGGTCAACTTCTCCAACCACACCGGCTACGGCGCCTGGCGTGGGCCGCTGATCGCGCCGGACCAGGTGCGCGAGGTGATCGCAGGGGTGGAGGAGCGCGGGGTCTTCCCCGCCATCGACGCGGTGCTGTCCGGCTACCAGGGCTCGGAGGGCATCGGGGACGTCATCGTCGAGACGGTCGCGCGCGTGAAGGCCGCGAACCCCGCGGCCGTGTACGCGTGCGATCCCGTGATGGGCAACGCGAGATCCGGATGCTTCGTCGCGCCCGCCATCCCCGTGCTGCTGCGCGAGCGGGTGGTGCCGGTCGCCGACATCATCACCCCCAACCAGTTCGAGCTCGGCTTCCTCACCGAGACCGAGCCCGACACGATCGAGGCGACCCTGGCGTCCGCGGACCTCGCGCGCGCCATGGGCCCGCGGACCATCCTCGTGACGAGCGTCGAGCGCCCCGACCGCGACCCCGGAACGATCGAGATGATGGTCGTCGACGACTCGGGCGCCTGGATCGTCCAGACCCCGCTGCTGCCCATGAAGGCCAACGGATCCGGCGACGTGACGGCGGCGCTGTTCACCGCCCACTACCTCGCGACCCGTGACCCCGCCGACGCCCTCGCACGGACGACGTCGAGCGTCTGGGATCTGCTGCGCACGACCCAGGAGTCGGGCGAGCGGGAGCTGCAGCTCGTCGAGTCGCAGGAGTTCTACGCGCACCCGAGGATGCAGTTCGAGGTGTCGCGACTGCGGTGACCGACGGCCGGGACGGCTTCGACACGCCCGCGCCGCAGACTGGTCACCCGGCGGGATGCGGCCAGGCGTCTGCGAGCTCCTGACGCACCTCGCCGAGCAGCCTCGGCAGCGCCTTCGTGCGCGCGATGATCGGGAAGAAGTTCGCATCCGTCGCCCATCGAGGCACCACGTGCTGGTGCAGATGCGCCGCGATCCCCGCACCCGCGATCGCGCCCTGGTTCATCCCGATGTTGAAGCCGTCCGCGCGGGAGGTGCGGCGGATGACGCGCATCGCGGTCTGGGTGATGGAGCCGATCTCGGCGACCTCGGCGTCGTCCGCCTCGTCGTAGGTGGCGATATGCCGGTAGGGCACCACGAGCAGGTGGCCGCTGTTGTACGGGAAGAGGTTCAGCAACGCGTAGACCCGCTCACCGCGGTGCACGATGAGCGCCTGCTCGTCGGAGAGCGTCGGGGCGGTGCAGAACACGCAGTCGTCGCCCGGCGAGCCTCCGCCCTGCTCGATGTAGGCGATGCGGTGCGGCGTCCACAGGCGGCCGAACCCATCGGGGATCCCCGCGAAGTCGGATGCGGGCTCGGCCCCGGCGTACTCGGTGCCGTCGTAGTCGCGTGTCATCACGTGCCAGGCTACCGGCGCACGGATGCGGGACGCACCGCGGAGGGCGCGTCCCGCATCCTGGTTCGGGTTACCTCACCCGGATCTTCGTGACCTCGATCGGGATGGTGTTGATCGCATCCGAGCGGAGCGTCGCCGAGGTCGACCAGGTGCCTCTCAGCAGCCCCTTCACCGTGTAGCTGAAGCTGACCGCGCCACCCGCCGTCGGCGGGCTCGTGTGGAGCACGTAGGCGGCGTCCGTGTCGACGTCGGCGACCGTCACGCCGCTCGTGCCGTCGCGGTTCTCCGCGCCGGTCAGCGAACCCGAGGCGGTGTCGGGGGTGAGCGACCCGCCGTAGGTCATCCAGCTGCTCTCGGTCGCGCCGAGCTGGATCCAGACCTGGAAGGAGTTGCCGCTCCCGCCGCTCCAAGCGTGGATGTCCTCCCAGTCGACCACGAGGTACTGCGTGCCGGCGTCGTCCGTCAGCGTGCCGACCCGGATGGCACCGCCGAGGGCGGGGTTGAGGTCGGTCCAGAACGGGGCGATGACGTTGTTCGGCGTCGCCGGGTCGGGGAAGGAGGCCGGGGGCTCGTACTCGACGTCACCGGCGGCGCCGCCTCCGATCACGACGTAGCCGTTCGACACCACGCCGATCCGGTCGTAAACCTCCCCGCCGTAGACGAAGCTCGGAACGGTGAAGTTGACGATGCTCTCGTCGCCCATGCCCGCGACGGGCGTGATGCCGAACGCCGACAGCGGCAGGTAGCCTCCGCTCACCGTGTCATCCGGATCCACCGCGTCGATCGCGTCGATGGTGGGCGGCAGCGCCGCGGTGAGGGTGCCCGTCCAGGAGGCGCCGAGCAGGCGCTTGCTCGCGGGTGCCGTCACCTTGGTGACCTTCAGGATGGGGCTCGCGAGCACGTCGATCGTCGCCTGCACGTCGACCGGCAGCGAGCTCGATGCCGTCACGGTGCAGGTGGACGTCTTGCCCGCCTTGATCTCGGTCGGCTCGCACGACTGCGCGAGCGCGAGCGAGGCCTCCCCCACGTTGACCGCGACGGGAAGCGCGACGGGGTTGGCGCCGCCCCGGGTCGGCGTCAGGGTGATCTGACCCTGGTGCCAGCCGTCAGCGGCCCCGATGCCGCTCAGCACGATCGTGAGCGTCCTCGACTTGCCGGGGGCGAGGCTGAACGTCGAGGGGCTGATGTAGGCGTGCACGCCATCCGCGATCGAGGAGCTCACCCGGAAGGTCTGCGACTTGCCGCTCACATTCGTCACGGTGCGCTTCACCACCGCGGCACCCGGGAGCGGGTCCACGAGCACGCTCGGGATGTTCAGGTCGTGCCTGCTGAGCGGATCGGCGGCGCTCGCCGCGAAGTCCGCGGCGGTCTCGCTGATGGTGAGGGTCGGCGCAACAGCGCGGTTGGCGCGGATGCTGCCGGCACCGCGGTCGAACACGCCCGCGGGCGTGCCGTCCGGGTTCGTCACGCTCTGCAACGACGACGTCATGAGAGCCGACTTCACCTGGCCGGGAGTCCAGTCCGGGTGCGCGGCGATGACGAGGGCGGAGACGCCGGCCGCGTGCGGCGACGACATCGAGGTCCCCGCGATCGCCTGGAACAGCTCGCCCTGCGGCCCGGTGGCCAGGTCCGTGGAGGCGGGAGTGTGCCCCGCGAGGATCTGCACGCCGGGGGCCGTGATGTCGGGCTTGAGGAACTCGCCGATCGGCCCGCGCGAGCTGAAGCCCGCCATGACGTCGCCCTGTGCGGCCGTCGACTGCCCCTCCGCCCAGCTCGCGGTCACATCCGCATGCGCGGCGAGGAACGCGAGCAGCTCGTCGTTCGGGCCCTCGAGGTGGATCGCCGGCAGGAAGTGGTTGTCGGTCTCCACGTCGCTCGCGGTCGGGTTGTAGAGGATCATGCCCGCGGCACCGCCCTGCAGGGCGTTGTAGCCCTTCTCCACACGGCCGTTCTCGCCGCGCTCGCAGACGACCACCTGGCCCTCGACCGAACCCGCAGGGAACGGCACGAGGCAGCGTACGCCGCCCGTGTAGCCCGGCACCGCGGAGGCGAGCACGACGGGGGTGTCCGTCACGCCCTGCGTCAGCGTCGATCCGCCCTTCGAGTAGCTCGCGCCGTCGGCCGAGGTGAGGGTCAGGGTCGACGCGAACTGCCGGTCGAAGGTCGACGCAGCCACCGTCGTCACCCAGGGGCCCGCGTGGTTCGCGGTCGAGGCGCCCGGGCCGTCGTTGCCCGCCGAGGCGTTGACCGAGATCCCCGCGGCGTAGGCGTCGAGGAACGCGAGCTCGACGGCATCCGAGTAGACCGAGGCGGAGCCGCTCACCGAGTAGTTGATGACGTCGACGCCGTCGACGATCGCCTGCTGCACGGCGGCCAGCAGGTCGGAGGTGTAGCCACCGCCGGGTCCGAGCGCGCGGTAGGCGATGACGGACGCCCCGGGGGCGATCCCGCTGACGGGGCCGCGGTCGACGCCGAAGATCGGCGCGTTCGCGACGTAGTCGCCCGCGGCCGTGGTGGCCGTGTGCGTCCCGTGGCCGTCGGAGTCACGCGCCGAGCAGCCGGACGCCGAGCAGAAGTCCTCCTCGCCGACCTCGTTGAGGGCGGCGTAGGTGTCGAGGAAGGCGTAGGCGCCGACGAGCTTGTCGTTGCAGCTGAACGCGGGGTCGCCGCCCTCGCCGAAGTCGCACGCCCAGGGTCCGCCGGCCGGCTTCGGGATGCCGTTGTCCGCGAGCATCGGATGCTCGGGCCAGATGCCCGTGTCGATGACGCCGACGATGACGCCGAGACCCGCCTTGTCGCGTCCGCCGAGCGACGGCCAGACGGCGTCCGCACCGATGAAGGTGCTCGCATCGTTGTCGAGCGTGCCGCCGCCGGATGCGACCGCGGCACCGTTCGCCGAGGTGACGGAGGCGGACGCCGCGAGGGAGCCCGTGTCGGACGCGGGAAGCTGCCGCAGCGAGTTGTCCTGAACCGCCGCGACGCCCTCGACCGCGAGCACGGCCCGCGCGTCCCGCGCCTTGACGGTCATCGCCAATCCGCCGTACGCGACCGCGTAGGTCTCGAGCGCCTTCGCGCTCGGCACGGCACTCGTGATCGCCGCCTGCGTGTCGGCGATCACTCCCTTCACGTACGCGAGGTACTTCTTCACGGCGGCGTCCGTGAGGGAGAGCTCCTTGCCCGTCACCTCGGGGCTCGTCGCGGCGTAGCCCTCGATCCCGCCCGCGTAGGACGCCACCGGATCGACGTCGACCTTCACCATGACGGGGATGACGGCGGCATCCGTGCGTGCGAGCAGCTCCGGGTCGCTCTCCGCCAGCTGGCCGGTCTTGGTGCGGGCGCCCTCCTGGGGCGGTCCCTCCGGCGCCACGGTGAGCCCGGAGAACCCGGGGACCGGATCGGCGGCATACGCGGGTGCGGCGACCGCCCCCATGATGAGCGCCGACGCGGCGCAGACGGACACGAGGACAGATCGACGAGAGCGCATGGCTTCCCTTCCGCGAGTGGTGGTGCGGTGTCCGGCGCAGCTACCCCTGTTCGCGGGTAGACCCCCCTGTCTGGGCAGCGCCTGATGGGTACCGTAGCCCTCCCCCGCGGGAGCGCGCTAGAGCGGAACGCGCAAGATCGCTGCGTCTGTCCGCACGATCATTGCGCCACAGCGCGCGGCCCGCTCAGACCTGCGCGTGGGTGTCGATCGCCTCGCGGATGCGCCGCACCGCCTCGTCCACGGGGATGCCGTTGTCCTGTCGCCCATCACGGAAGCGGAAGCTCACCGTGCCCGCCTCCCGGTCCTGCGCGCCGGCGATCAGTTGGAACGGCACCTTCATGAGCGTGTGGGTGCGGATCTTCTTCTGCATCCGCTCGTCGCTGACATCCAGCTCGGCCCGCACGCCATCGGCGCGCAGCCGGTCGACGATGCCGCCAAGGTAGTCCGCGAACTCCTCGGCGACGGGCACGCCGACGACCTGGACGGGCGAGAGCCAGACCGGGAATGCTCCCGCATAGTGCTCGAGCAGGATCGCGAAGAACCGCTCGATCGAGCCGAACAGCGCCCGGTGGATCATGATGGGGCGCTTCTTCTGGCCGTCGCGGTCGGTGAACTCGAGCTCGAAGCGTTCCGGCAGGTTCGGGTCGACCTGCATGGTCGACAGCTGCCAGGTACGGCCGATCGCATCCCGGGTCTTCAGGTCGACCTTCGGGCCGTAGAAGGCGGCCTCGCCCGGCATCTCGGTGAGCTTGAGCCCCGACGCCGTCGCGACGTTGCGCAGCGCGTTCGTCGAGTACTCCCAGAACTCGTCGCTGCCGATCCACTTCGACTTCTCGTCGTCGCGCATCGAGAGCTCGAGCTCGAAGTCGTCGAGCCCGAAGTCGCGCAGCATCGAGATGACGAACTCGAGAACCTTGGTCGCCTCCTCCTCGAGCTGGTCGGGGGTGACGAAGAGGTGCGAGTCGTCCACGGTGAAGCCGCGCACGCGGGTCAACCCGTGGAGGGCGCCCGAGAGCTCGTTCCGGTAGACGGTTCCGTTCTCGGCGAGCCGCATCGGCAGCTCGCGGTAGCTGCGCGCGCGCTCCTTGTAGATCAGGATGTGCATCGGGCAGTTCATGGGCTTCAGGTAGTAGTCCTGGCCCCGCTTCGTGACCTCGCCCGCCGCGTCGCGCTCCTCGTCCATGACGATCGGCGGGAACATCCCCTCCTTGTAGGTGACGAGGTGGTTCGACTGGAGGAAGAGGTCCTCCTTGGCGATGTGGGGCGTGTAGACGTAGGTGTAGCCCGCCTCCACGTGCCGGCGCCGGGCGTGCTGCTCCATCTCCATGCGGATGACGCCGCCGCGCGGGTGCCACACCGAGAGCCCCGAGCCGATCTCGTCGGGGAAGCTGAAGAGGTCGAGCTCCTTGCCGAGCTTGCGGTGGTCGCGCTTGGCGGCCTCCTCGAGACGCTCGAGGTACGCGCGCAGCTCGTCCTTCGTGGGCCAGGCGGTGCCGTAGATGCGCTGCAGCTGCGGGTTCTTCTCGGACCCGCGCCAGTAGGCGGCGGCGAGCCGCGTGAGCTTGTAGGCGCCGAGGGCACCGGTGTTGGGCACGTGGGGGCCCCGGCAGAGGTCCTTCCAGGCCACGTTCCCATCGCGGTCGACGTTGTCGTAGATCGTGAGCTCGCCGGCACCCACCTCGACGCTCTCGCCGTCCTTGCCTGCCTCCGCACCGCCCTTGAGGCCGATCAGCTCGAGCTTGTAGGGCTCACCGGCGAGCTCGGCGCGGGCCTCGTCGTCCGTCACGACACGACGCACGAACCGCTGGCCGGAGCGGATGATGCGGTCCATCTCCTTCGAGACCGCCGCCAGGTCGTCGGGGGTGAAGTGCTCGGCGACGTCGAAGTCGTAGTAGAAGCCGTCCTGCACGGGCGGGCCGATGCCGAGCCTCGCCTCCGGGTTGATGCGCTGCACCGCCTGCGCCATGACGTGCGCCGTCGAGTGGCGCAGGATGTTCAGGCCGTCGGCCGAGTCGACCTCCACGGGCTCGACCGCGTCCGTCTCCGTGACCGTGGTCGCCTTGTCCTTCAGCTCGCCGTTCACGCGGATCGCGATGACGGCGCGGTCGGGGAACAGGTCGAAACCGGTCTGCGCGCTCATTCCCCCGAGTCTAGTGCGGGTGGGGCACGTGCTCGTCGCCGCTCGACGGCGTCGACGGGTGCCTCAGCCGCGGACCCCGACGTCGGGAAGGTCGGGCGCGACCTCGAGCAGGGCGCCGCGCAGCACCGCGGCGAGACGGCCCGAGAACTCCTGCGTGAGGTGGTGCGTGTCGACGCGGACGACGGAGCCGTCGATCGCCCACGGGCACTCTCCTGCGACCGAGCAGAACCACCCGCGGGTGTCGATGTAGGCCGCACCCGTGGCCGCGGCCGCGGCGCGCTCTGCTGCGGACTGGATGCGCCACTGCTCGGTGATCCTCTGCTCGCAGCGCGAGCCGTCCGACTCGAAGTCGGCGCTGCCGCACGCGGCGACGCCGAGCGGCGGCGGGGCGATCGCGACGAGCGGCACACCCGCCACCGAGAGCTGCCTCAGCGTCTCCTCCATCGCGCGGCGCCACTCCTCGCGGGCCGCGTCACCGCTCGCCCCGCTCAGCAGGCGGTCGAGCGTTCGAACGGAGCTGGTAAGCACGACGAGGTCGGGCGCGGTCGACACGATCCCCGCGTTCCGGTCTGCGCGTATGGCGGCGCACGCAGGGACCCAGGCCGGATCGGTCTGACCGTCGTAGTAGGCCGCAGCCGCGGCGGCCGGGCACGCTCCGTTGGTCGCCAGCACGACGCGCCAGTCCGGTCCGAGCGCGCCCCTGAGCGCCGGCAGCCAGCTGCCTGCGACGGAGTCGCCCACGATCACCGCGGTGCGGGTGGCATCCGCCTCCCCGAGGACGCAGGCCGTCGCCCAGGTCTTGCCGTGGACGCATTCCTCGCCGTTGTACGCGGTGGTCGCCGCGTCGGCGTCGGCCAGCAGACCGTCCGGCAGCGCCGTCCATGCTGTCGAGGTCTCGACGGCAGCCCTCAGCGTGGCGGCGTCCGGGAACACTCCGGGTGCGCCGAGGTACCGGGGCTCCTCGACCGCAGCGGTGGGCGGCGACGAGACGTTCGTCGTCGTCGGCGATACCGCGGCGGAGGCGGTCGCGACTCTGAGGGCCAGCGTGTCGGACGCAGAGAGCGTCCCGGCCCCGAGCGCGGCGATCAGCACCGCGGCGACGATCGCCGCCCACGGGGCACGCCTCCCCCAGCGCTGCCACGGCTGCTCGAGCACGCGCTTCATGACCCACGCGGCGATGAGCGAGGCGATCACGATCGTGATGCCCTCCTCGAGCGAGAACGACCTGCGGTTCTGGAGGATCGCGAGGGCCGAGATGACGGGCCAGTGCCACAGGTAGAGGCCGAACGCGAGCCCGCCGAGCCAGACCGCCGGCCGCGAGCCGAGAAGACGGTGGGCCCCGAGTGGCGAGCCGGAGTTCGCGCCGATCAGGACGAGTGCGGTGCCCAGCACCGGCCAGACGGATGCGAGCCCCGGGAACCAGGGGTCGAAGTCGCCTATGAACCCGAGGCCCACGACCATCCCGAGCCCGAGCCAGCTGATCGCGGCACCCCAGGCGGCTCGGGGCACGAGGCGCGCACCGAGCAGCGCGAGGAGACCGCCCGCGCCGAACTCCCAGATGCGCGCCGAGGTGTCGAGGTATGCAAGGGGCTGATCGCGGAGGGTCTCGACGACACTCCAGGTCCAGGAGGCCAGCGTGACGCCGGCGATCACCGTGGTCGCCGCTCGGAGCCGCCGCTGTGGGGTGCTCCCCCGGCGCAGCCCGAGCGCCAGCACACCGACCACGAGCAACCATGCGACGTAGAACTGCACCTGCATCGACAGCGCCCAGAAGTGCTCGGCCGGGTTCAGGAGGCGATCGCCGGAGAGGTAGCCGTCGGTGGCGATCGCCAGGTACCAGTTCTGCCCGAAGAGAGCGGACCAGCCGACCGAGCGCAGCACATCCGAGGCCAGCGAGGGGCGCGTCTCGGCCAACATCAGCCACGTCGCGATCGAGATGACGCTGAGCACGAGCAGCGCCGCGGGGATGAGGCGTGCGCCGAGGCTTCGCAGGTAGCGGATCGCGCCGATCGAGCCCGTACGCACCCAGCGGATGACGAGCGTCACGGTGATCAGGTAGCCCGACACCACGAGGAACACGTCGATGCCGCCTGAGATGCGACCCCACCAGAGGTGGGAGGCCGCCACCAGAAGGATGGCGACGGCGCGGAGCCCTTCGAGCTCGGGGCGGTAGGACGCCCGGAACGATGAGGCGTCGCCGGGGACGCCGACGGCGGCTGCCCCTTCCCGTCCGACGACGCTCACGCCCTCATGGTGAGGCAGCGCATCAGCATGTCGCCCGATCCTGGACGGCGCGTCGGGACGGCACCGCCGAAGAGCGCCCGGAACCGCGAGCCCGGTCGACCCGCGCTATGGGGATGTGGTGGGCGATACTGGGATCGAACCAGCGCGGTCGAGACGCATTCGACCGCGAGGTCACCGTTCGATCACCGTGAGCCGGGTCGATCCGCGTTGCGGGAATATGGTGGGCGATACTGGGATCGAACCAGTGACCTCTTCCGTGTCAGGGAAGCGCGCTACCGCTGCGCCAATCGCCCGTTCCGTGGCTCGCGCCCGGTTCCGGTGAGTGAGGTGGCGACGGGATTCGAACCCGTGTGGACGGCTTTGCAGGCCGCTGCCTCGCCTCTCGGCCACGCCACCAGGTGTGCGGTCACTGCACTTGGCTAGCGCAGCGGACCGTGAGACTCCTAACTCGAGCGGATGACGAGACTCGAACTCGCGACCCTCACCTTGGCAAGGTGATGCGCTACCAACTGCGCTACATCCGCGTTGCTCACCGCTGGGGTGTGCGTGTTCGACTGTAGCCGATCCGCGCGCGAGGTCAAAACCGGGACACCCCCTGTGACGACCCCGCGTCCGCGCGTGCCGAACACGCCTCCCGGATGTGGCAGGATGGTCGTCGCGGGCGATTGGCGCAGTTGGTAGCGCGCTTCCTTCACACGGAAGAGGTCATCAGTTCGAGTCTGGTATCGCCCACCACGTCATCGATCGAGTCGGCTGCCACGGCGCGCGAGAACCCATGCGGGGACGCTCGCGAGGAGCCCGATGGCCGCGACGGCGAGAAATGCGACCACGGGCGGCAGCAGCGCCGTGATCCGTCCCGAGAAGACGAAGCCGACGGTGTCACCCGAGACGGCCGGGGCGAGGTAGCCGACGGCCGTCGACGTGAGCACCACGAGCGCCCAGTGGCCTGCGCGCCCGCCGGACGAGAGCCGGCGGGAACCGTAGACGAGCGCGGCTGCGGCGCCCGCCAGCGCCCCCACCGCGCCGGACCAGGGGAACGAGATCCCGGCGGCTCCCGGGATGATCGCGACGAGCCCCGCGAGCACCCCGTCGGCGACGGACCGCACGGGATGCCGCTCCGCCCGCCGCAGCAGGTCGACGAGCAGCCAGCCCGCGGCTCCCCCGAGCGGCGCGACGACGCCCGCGAGCAGGATGCGGGGGGTGTAGGCGTCGACGACGCCCTCCAGGCTCGCGAGCCACACCACCCCCGAGAGCCACACGACGCCCGCCGGCGCCGCGAACCGGCCCCACCCCTCGCGCGCAACGCCGCCACCCGGGGCGCGCCAGGCGAGGAGCACGGATGCCGACGCCGACACGAGCAGCGCGAGGCCTCCCCCGAAGTCCTCCACACGGCACTCGCTCTCGGGGCACATCGCGAACAGCAACGGCGGCGCGATCGCCGCGAGGGGGAACACTATCGCCGCCCACACGAGCTCGAGGGTCCACGCGACTGCTCGCCTGCCGGGCGCCGCCTCCTCGGCGGCACCCCCGAGCAGCACCGCGACGGGGGCGACCGCGAAGGAGGACGCCAGCAGGAACGACGCCGTCTCCGCGCCCGTGAGCCCGCCGAGCACTACCACGGCGCTCCCCGCGACCGCGGCGGCGACCAGGCAGCGGATGACGCTCTCGACGGGACGGGGCGGCCTCAGCATCCGCAGCACCGCGACGGTCATGACCGCGCAGGAGAGCGCGGCGATGAGCAGGAGTTCGGGCAACACGCCTCCGGTCGGGTGGAACGCGTCGGGGTGCGCACAACGATACGGGGCGCCGCCTCCGAGGAGACGGCGCCCCGCGCCGGGTTGTGTCGACCGGGCCGATCAGTCGGCCAGGACGTAGCCCTCCTCGCCGTGCACGACCGTGTCGACGCCGGCGAGCTCGTCCTCGCTCTTGATGCGGAAGCCGATCGTCTTCTCGATCGCGAAGCCGACGACGTAGGCCACGACGAAGGAGTAGATCAGCACGCCGAAGGCCGCGATCGTCTGCACGAGCAGCTGCGCGCCGTCACCGCCGACGAAGAGGCCGGTGCCCGTGGCGAAGAAGCCGAGGTAGATCGTTCCGATGAGGCCGCCGATCATGTGGATGCCCACGACGTCGAGCGAGTCGTCGAAGCCGAGCTTGAACTTGAGCTCGATCGCGACGGCGCAGACCGCGCCGGTGATGACGCCTAGCACGAGCGCCCAGCCGGGCGTGAGGGCCGCGCACGACGGGGTGATCGCGACAAGGCCCGCGACCGCACCGGAGGCGGCGCCCACCGAGGTGGCCTTGCCGTCCTTGATCTTCTCGACGACGAGCCAGCCGAGGATCGCGGCGGCGGTCGCGCCGAGCGTGTTCACGATGATGAGGCCCGCGCTCTGATCCTCGGTGCCGAGCAGGTTGAAGGTGCCCTCGGCGCCAGCGTTGAACCCGAACCACCCGAACCACAGGATCGACGCGCCGAGGAGCGTGAGCGGAACGTTGTGCGGCTTCTGGATGCCCTTCGCGAACCCGACGCGCTTGCCGAGCACGAGGGCGAGGGCGAGGGCCGCGGCACCCGCGTTGATGTGGACCGCCGTGCCGCCCGCGTAGTCGATGACCGACACGTCGAGGCCGAGCGAGCTGCCGAGCTGCATGATCCAGCCGCCGCCCCAGACCCACGCCGCGACCGGGAAGTACACGAGGGTGGCCCAGATTCCGGCGAAGATCATCCACGCGCCGAACTTGGCGCGGTCGGCGATCGCACCCGAGATGAGCGCCACGGTGATGATCGCGAAGGTCGCGCCGTAGGTGGCCCCGACCAGGGTGTCGTTGTCGGCCGAGCCGAGCGCGAAGTCCGCGAAGGGGTTGCCCGCGAGGAACGGGATGCCGCCCTCGGGGATGGCGGACATGTTGAATCCGTACAGGATCCACAGGACCGAGACGAGCCCGAGCGCGCCGAAGCTCATCATCATCATGCTGACGACGCTCTTGGCCTTGACCAGACCGCCGTAGAAGAAGGCGACGCCCGGGGTCATGAACAGGACGAGGGCCGTCGCTGCGATGGACCAGGCGAGGTTGCCGCTATCCATTGGTTGTTACCTCTCTCGTTGCATCGGACCGCCGGGTGTGCTCCGTCGGATCCTTCGGGTACGGGGGCCAGTCTGGGAGCGGGACGTTTCCGTTCGACGCGTGACAGGTTTCGCGAGTGTTACGGCGCACGCGCGCGTGTAAACATCACGTTTCCGCGCGCTGCCGCTTCGCCGCGAATCACCACCGTGCACGCATGGAAGAGTGGGTGCCGTGCAGCTTTTCCGCTCCGAACGCGCGGCAGCGGTGATGCTGGCGGCCGCCGCGGCGCTCGGGCTCGTCGCAGCCAACTCGCCGTGGGGGCCCGCGATGCTCGCGCTCCGCGACGCGCATCCGCACACCGGACTGCGCGTGCTCGACCTCTCCCCCGGGCACTGGATCGCGGACGGACTGCTCGCCGTATTCTTCCTCGTCGCGGCGATCGAGCTGCGGCACGAGCTCACCCGTGGCGAGCTCGACACCCCGCGCAAGGCGCTCGCGCCCGCGGTCGCCGCGACGGGCGGCGTCGTCGTCCCCGCACTGCTCTACCTCGCGCTCGTGCGCGACCCGGCGCAGAACGTCGGATGGCCGATCCCCACGGCGACCGACATCGCGTTCGCGCTCGGCGTGCTCGCGCTGCTCGGGCGGGGCCTCCCGCGGCGCGTGCGGGCCTTCCTCCTCGCCCTCGCGGTGCTCGACGACCTCATCGCGATCGGCATCATCGCCGTGTTCTTCACGCGCGAGCTGGAACCCGTCCCGCTGCTTCTCGCCGTGCCTCTCATCGCGGCGTTCGGCTGGCTGAGCGCGCGACGACGTCCCGGAGCCCGCGCCCGTGCCGTCCTGCTCGTCATCCTCGGGGTCGCCGTCTGGGCGCTCGTGCTGCAGTCCGGTGTGCACGCGACCATCGCGGGGGTGGCCCTCGGTCTGGTCCTCTCCCCCGGGCCCGCCGGGCGCACCCGTCACGCCCTGGAGCCGCTCGTCAACGGCGTCGTCCTGCCGCTCTTCGCCCTGACCGCGTCGATGGTGATCATCCCGGAGGTGAGGGCGGGGGGCCTCCAGCCGGTCTTCTGGGGCGTGCTCGTCGCGCTCCCTCTCGGCAAGCTGCTCGGCATCACGGCAGGAGCGCTCCTCGCGCGACGGATGATGCCGCCGTCGGAGCGGACCGTCTCGCTCCGCCTCTCCGAGGTGCTCGTGGTCGCGACGCTCGGCGGCGTGGGCTTCACCATCTCGCTGCTCATGGCCGAGCTGGCGTTCCGGGGCGACGCCGAGCTCGTCGCATCCGCGACGCTCGCCGTGCTGGGCGGCTCCCTCGCGGCCCTCGTGATCGGCGGGGCGACGACCGCCGCGGCCGCCCGCCGCGCCCGCCTCAGCTCGTGAGCGCGATGAGCCGGGAGACGGCGCGCAGGTACTTCTTGCGATATCCGCCGGCCATCATCTCCGCCCCGAACACCTCGTCGAGCGGCACCCCCGAGGCGACGACGCGCACCTGCTCGTCGTAGAGCCGGTCCACGAACGCCACGAAGCGCAGGGCGTCCGCCTGGTCGACGAGGGTGCGCACCCCGCGGAGTCCGACCCCCGCGAGCCCCTCCACCATGCCGACGTAGCGGGAGGGGTGCACGCGCGAGAGATGCGCGAGGAGGGTGTCGAAGCCGTCGGAGGTCGTGGAGCCGCCGAGCGCCGCGAGGGCCGCATCGATGCTGTCGTCCTCGGTGACCGTCGCGTGACCCTCGACCTCGCGACGGCGGTAGTCGAGCCCGTCGATGCGGATGATGTCGAAGCGATCGGCGAGGGCCTGGATCTCGCGCAGGAAGTCCACCGCCGCGAAGCGCCCCTCGCCGAGCGCGTTGGGGGGTGTGTTCGACGTCGCCGCGATCCGCGTTCCCGTGCCCGCGAGCTCGCCGAGAAGCCGGGTCATCATCATGGTGTCGCCCGGGTCGTCGAGCTCGAACTCGTCGATCGCGACGAGCGTCGCCCCGCGCAGCAGCGCGACCGCGTTCGCGTAGCCGAGCGCGCCGACGAGCGCCGTGTACTCGATGAAGGTGCCGAAGTACTTGCGTCCCGGAGCGAGGTGCCAGAGGGCCGCCAGCAGGTGCGTCTTGCCGACGCCGAAACCGCCGTCGAGGTAGATCCCCGGCTTCGCCTCGGGTGCCCGCTTCCGGCCGAACAGTCCCCGCGCGCCGCCCACGCCGCGCATGGCGTCCGCGAACGCCCGCACCTTGTCGACGGCGGCCGCCTGCGAGGGGAAGTCGGGATCCGGCCGGTAGCTCTCGAGCGTCGCCTGCGCGAACTGGCGGGGCGGCACCAACGACGACGCCATCTCGGCCCCCGTCATCTCGGGTGCGCGGTCGAGGAGCGACGCGGGGGGCAGCGACATGCGGGACCTTAGGCTGGACACGGGGTCGGAGGGGCGCCGGGGGTCTGTGTCGAACTCTTACGGGACCCCTGCGCATCAGGAAGACGGATGCCTACCCTGGACCCCAAGAGCCTACCCGCAAGGAGATATCCCCATGGCCGTCGAGACCGACCCGAACCCCGCCTTCAGCGCCTTCGCGCACCCGGAGCGCCTCGTGAGCACCGAGTGGCTCGCGGAGCACCTCGGCGAGCCCGGCCTCGTCGTGGTCGAGTCCGACGAGGACGTGCTCCTCTACGAGACGGGCCACATCGAGGGTGCCGTGAAGATCGACTGGCACACCGACCTCAACGACCCCGTGCTGCGCGACTACCTCGACGGCGCCGGCTTCGCGAAGCTGCTCGGCGGCAAGGGCATCTCGCGCGACGACACGGTCGTCATCTACGGTGACAAGAACAACTGGTGGGCCGCGTACGCGCTCTGGGTGTTCACCCTCTTCGGCCACGAGGATGTGCGCCTCCTCGACGGGGGTCGCGCCAAGTGGGAGGCCGAGGGCCGCGCCTACACGACCGAGGTACCGGTCCGCGAGGTCGTCGACTACCCCGTCGTCGAGCGCGACGACACCGCCGTCCGCGCCTTCAAGGAGGACGTGCTCGCGCACCTCGGCAACCCCCTCATCGACGTCCGCTCGCCCGAGGAGTACGTCGGCGATCGCACGACCGCGCCCGCCTACCCGGAGGAGGGCACGCTGCGCGCCGGCCACATCCCGAGCGCCCAGAACGTGCCGTGGGCGAAGGCGGTGGCCGAGGACGGCTCCTTCAAGACGAAGGACGAGCTCGACGCCATCTACCGCGAGGGCGCCGGCCTGAACGACGGTGATAGCGTGATCGCCTACTGCCGGATCGGCGAGCGCTCGAGCCACACCTGGTTCGTGCTCACCCACCTTCTCGGCTTCGAGGGAGTGCGCAACTATGACGGGTCGTGGACCGAGTGGGGCAGCGCCGTGCGCGTCCCCATCGTCAAGGGTGCCGAGCCCGGCGCCGTCCCGGCCCGCTGAGTGCACGCCGTCGCCGGCGGTGACGGCGTGAGCGGCGAACTGCCCGCGAAGCTCGCCGAGATCCGCGACGACTTCCTCGCGCTGTCTCAGCAGGATCGCCTGCAGCTGCTGCTCGAGTTCTCGCACGAGCTGCCCGAGCTGCCGGAGCGCTTCGCCGACCACCCCGACCTGCTCGAGCGCGTCGAGGAGTGCCAGTCGCCGGTGTACATCTTCGTGGAGATCGACGACGACGGGATCGTGCACCTGCACGCGACCGCTCCGCGCGAGGCACCCACGACGCGAGGCTTCGCATCGATCCTCGTGCAGGGGCTCGCGGGCCTCACGGTCGCGGAGGTGCTCGCCGTTCCCTCCGACTACCCCCTGACCATCGGTCTCACCGAGGCCGTCAGCCCGCTGCGCATCCGCGGGATGTCGGGGCTGCTGGGACGCACGCAGCGGCAGGTGCGCGAGAAGACCGCCGCGTGATCCTGCGCCCGGTGCACCCCGAGCACGGCGAGCCGATCGCGGTCGGTGAGCCGGAGACACGGGAGCGGCTGCGGGCGCTGTATCGACGCGATCCGGAGGCGCCGGGCATCCGGGTCAACCTCGTCGCGAGCGTCGACGGAAGCGCGCGAGGCGACGACGGCACCTCCGAGTCGCTCTCGAGCCGGGCGGATCGCGCGGTGCTCGGGGCCATCCGCGCGGAGAGCGACGTCGTGCTCGTCGGCGCGGCGAGCATGCGCGCCGAGGGCTACCTCCTGCCGCGCACCGCGCGCCTCGCCGCGCTCACGGCGTCCGGCGACTTCCGGGGCGCCCAGCCCGGCGAGGTCGCCGACCCCGAGCGGCTCCTCGTGCTCGGCCCGGAGTCGGCACGCGCCCGCACGATCGAGACGCTCGCCGCGCCGCACCGGTTCATCCCCCTTCCCCCGGATGCGCGTGGCCAGGTCGGACTCGACGACGCGATCGTCGCACTCCGCGATGCCGGCGCACCGCACGTCGTGTGCGAGGGTGGCCCCTCTCTCGCCGCCGCCCTGTTGGCGGCCGGACTCGTGGGCGAGCTGTGCCTGTCGACGAGCCCGCGCCTCACGGGCGGCGCGCTGCCGGTGCTCGGCGGCGCCGCGCATCCGGCGATCGACCTCGCGCTCGCGAGCCTGCTCGTCGACGACGCCGGCGGCGTCTACGCCCGCTGGCTGGTGCCGTCCGCACGCTGAGCGTCGAGCGCGGCCAGCCAGTTCACGATCGCGTCCTCCCAGCGGGTGCGGTCGTAGTTCCACAGCTTCGTGTGCCGCGCGACGGTGAACTCCTCGAAGGTGACGATGTCGGGTCGAGCCGCCGCGAGGGCGATCGACGCCGTCGCCGGCACGAAGCCGTCGTCGACGCTGTGCAGCAGCAGGATGGGACGGTCGAGCTCGGCGGCGCGCGTCACGAAGTCGAGACGCGCGAGGTCGAGCGGCTCGGCGAGGCCCGTGACGACGCGCCCCCACCGCGAGCGGATGAGCGTGTACACGCCCCAGCGGACGACGCCCGGCAGGCGCCGCATCCGCGCCTGGAAGTCGAGGGTCGCGATCCAGTCGACGACGGGCGAGTCCAGCACGACGCCCGTCACGAGGGCGGCGCGCGGCGACCGGGTGAGCGCCTGCAGCACGGTCGCCCCGCCCATCGACCAGCCCATCAGGACGATCTCCCGGGCTCCGCGCGCGATCGCGTACGCCATCGCCGCGTCCACGTCGATCCACTCGCGCTCGCCGAGCGCGTAGCGGTAGTCGGGGCTGTGCGGCGCCTCGCCGTCGTTGCGGTACGACACGAGCAGCGAGTGGTAGCCCGCAGCGCGGAACGGGGCGACGGCGCGCAGGGTCTCGGCGCGACGCACGGCCCGACCGTGCACGAGGATCACCCAGCGCTCCGACTCCTCGTCCGCGGCCGGAACCAGCCACGCGGGCGCCGGGCCGAGCGGCGTCGTCACCGTCACGTTCTCGTACGGGAGCCCGAGCGCGCGCGGCGTCAGCCAGAACCATCCCGAGAAGCGCCCGCGGCGAGCATCCGCCAGGTCGCCGAAGTCCACCCCGAGCAGCTCGCGCGTCACGCCGCCGCGGTCGACCTCCACGATCTCGCCGACCCGGGCGTGCCCGGTGTCGCCGGAGAACCAGAAGCTGTACTCCCCGGGCAGCAGCGAGTCGGGCGTCGCCGAGAGGCGGATGCGGCGCGCCTGCCGATCGACGCCGAGCACGCGGATGTCGTCGTCCCGACGCGAGGGCGGGATCACGACCGTGCGCGCGACGAAAGCGCTCAGCACGGCGATGCCGGCAGCGACCACCGCGCCCACGCCGAGGACGCCCCAGAGGGCGGTGAACAGCGGGGAGCGTCCCCGGCTCCGTCGACGCGGCACGACGACCTCCGATCCGGCGACGGCGTGGCACCGCCTCGCCCCTGTTCCAGAATCCTAGGCTTCCCTCGTGACCACCCCCGAGTCCGACCCCGGCGCACCCGTCGAGTTCGCACGCGCCGTGGCGTCGATGCGGGCGGCCGAGCCGCGCCCCGAGATGGAGGTCGTGGAGATCCCCGCCCCCGCGGGGCTCGCCCCCCACGCGTTCGCCCTCGCCGCCGACGTCCGCCCGACGGTGCACGGCATCGACTCGGTGCTCGGCACCGGCCGCTTCGTGCTGCTCTACGATCCCGAGGAGCCGGACGCATGGGGCGGCCCGTTCCGCGTCGTCGCCTACGCGCAGGCGCCGCTCGAGACCGAGATCGGCGTCGACCCCTTCATCGCCGACGTCGCCTGGTCGTGGCTCGTCGACGCCCTCGATGCCCGAGGCGCCGACTACAGCGCCCCCTCGGGCACCGCCACCAAGGTGCTCTCCACCGGGTTCGGCGAGCTCGCCGGCCAGGGCGACGCCGCCCAGCTGGAGCTGCGCGCATCCTGGTCGCCCGAGGGTCCCGAGGTGGGCCACCAGGTCGAGGCGTGGTGCGACCTGCTGTGCATGCTCGCGGGCCTGCCGCCGTCGTCGGATGCCGTGTCGCTGCTCCCCCATCGGCGGTCCCCGCGTGACTGAGGTCTCCGCGAACCCCACGGCCGACGCCGAGCACCCCGAGGTCCACGTCATCGACACCCGTGAGGAGTACCTCCAGGCGGTGGAGGCCCTCGCGGGCGGCAGCGGCCCCTTCGCGGTCGACGCCGAGCGCGCGTCCGGCTTCCGCTACTCGCAGCGGGCGTACCTCATCCAGGTGTTCCGGCGCGGAGCGGGCGCCTTCCTCTTCGACCCGCCGGCCATCGGCTCCTTCGCGGAGCTGCAGACGATCATGCGCCCGGAGGAATGGATCCTGCACGCCGCGAGCCAGGACCTCGCGTGCCTGCGCGAGGTGGGGCTCGACCCCGAGGTCATCTTCGACACCGAGCTCGGGGCGCGGCTCGCGGGGCTTCCGCGCGTCGGGCTGGCGACCGTCGTCGAGGAGCTCCTCGGCATCCACCTCGCCAAGGCGCACTCCGCCGCCGACTGGTCCACGCGTCCGCTGCCGCAGGGGTGGCTCGTGTACGCGGCCCTCGACGTCGAGCTGCTTCCCGACCTCCGGGACCGCATCGGCGCGCTCCTCGACGAGGCGGGCAAGGCGGAGATCGCACGCCAGGAGTTCGCGGCCGTGCTCGAGAAGACGACCCCCGTCCGGCAGGAGCCCTGGCGCCGGCTGTCCGGGATGCACTCGCTGCGCTCGCCCCGCCAGCTCGCGATCGCGCGAGCGCTCTGGACGGCCCGCGACGAGCTCGCCCAGCAGCTCGACACCGCACCGGGGCGACTCGTGCCCGACCTCTCGCTCGTCGCGGTCGCGAAGGCGCAGCCCGCGAGCAAGCGCGACCTCGCAGCGCTCAAGGACTTCACCGGCCGCGCGAGCCGCCGCGAGCTCGACCGCTGGTGGGCCGCCGTCGAAGCCGGTACCGCCGATCCCGAACCGCCGAGCATGCGCGGCACGGGCGACGGCGTGCCCGCCCCGCGGGTGTGGGCCGAGAAGAACCCGGAGGCCGATCGTCGCCTCAAGCTGGCTCGCGCCGCGCTGACCGTGCGCGCCGAGGAGCTCGCCATCCCGGTGGAGAACATGCTGACGCCCGAGACCCTGCGCCGGGTCGCGTGGGCGCCCCCCGCCGACACGACGCCCGAGACGGTCGCCACCGCGCTCGCCGATCAGGGTGCACGACCCTGGCAGCTCGAGCAGCTCGCGGCTCTCATCGCCGACGCGTTTGTCGAGGCGCGCCAAGCGCCGGGGCCCGCCCCCGCGGACGCGTAGTAGCTTCCGTCGAACGATTCGAGCGCGCCCCGTGGCCGCTGCCTAGGATCGTGAACGACACCCGGATGCGCGCCCGCGCGCCCGCATCCGTCCCCTGATCTGTGGAGGCATCGTGGCCCATTCGTCCCCGGCTCACCGCTCGGACGTCGTGTTCGTCGACGGGGTGCGCACCCCGTTCGGACGCGCCGGCGAGAAGGGCCAGTACTGGAACACCCGCGCCGACGACCTCATCGTCAAGGCGATGATCGGGCTCCTCGAGCGCAACCCGAACCTGCCGAAGGATCGCGTCGACGACGTCGCCATCGCGGCGACCACCCAGCAGGGCGACCAGGGCCTCACGCTCGGCCGTACCGCCGCCATCCTCGCGGGCCTGCCGCTCTCCGTTCCCGGGTACGCCGTCGACCGGATGTGCGCGGGCGCCATGACGACCGTGACGACGATCGCGGGTGCGATCGCCTTCGGCGCCTACGACATCGGCATCGCGGGCGGCGTCGAGCACATGGGTCGCCACCCGATGGGCTTCAACGCCGACCCCAACCCGCGCTTCCTGGCGGAGAAGCTCGTCTCCCCCGACTCGCTCAACATGGGCAACACGGCCGAGCGGCTGCACGACCGCTTCCCGCAGCTCACCAAGGAGCGCAGCGACCGCTTCGCGCTCGGCAGCCAGCAGAAGGTCGCCGCGGCCTACGCGGCCGGCAAGATCCAACCGGACCTCGTCCCCGTCGCGATCAAGTCGGACGCCGGCTGGGGCCTCGCCACCCAGGACGAGGGCATGCGCCCCGAGACGACGATGGAGGGCCTCGCCGGCCTCAAGACCCCGTTCCGTCCCCACGGTCGCGTGACGGCGGGCAACGCCTCCCCCCTCACCGACGGCGCGACCGTCTCACTCATCGCGAGCGCGGATGCCGCGAAGGAGTTCGGCCTGCCGGTCAAGATGCGCATGGTCTCGTTCGCCTTCGCGGGCGTCGAGCCCGAGGTCATGGGCATCGGGCCGATCCCCTCCACCGAGAAGGCGCTCCGCAAGGCGGGCCTCTCGATCACCGACATCGGCCTGTTCGAGCTCAACGAGGCGTTCGCCGTGCAGGTGCTCTCGTTCCTCGACCACTTCGGCATCGACGACGACGACCCGCGCGTGAACCCCTGGGGCGGTGCCATCGCGATCGGGCATCCGCTGGCCTCCTCGGGCGTACGGCTCATGATCCAGCTCGCCCGGCAGTTCGAGGAGCACCCCGAGGTGCGCTACGGCCTCACGGCCATGTGCGTCGGCCTCGGCCAGGGCGGATCCGTCATCTGGGAGAACCCCCACTACCAGGGAGCGAAGTGACCATGGCGAAGAACACCAGCCGGCTGCCCGACTACAGCGCGACCGATTTCGGCAAGCTCGCGGCCCTCGACCCGGATGAGGTGGTCACGCACTCCTTCGTGCGCGACGTCGTCCTCCCGAGCGGCAAGCGGCTCGCCCTGCTGACGCTCGACAACGGACGCGACCACACGCGGCCGAACACCCTCGGGCCGGCGACGCTCACCGAGCTCGGGGAGCGTCTCGACGAGCTCACCGCCCGCGCCGCCGCGAAGGAGATCGACGCGGTCGCCGTGACCGGCAAGCAGTTCATCCTCGCGGCGGGCGCCGACCTGTCGAAGGTCGGCGAGATCCAGGACTACGAGACCGGTCTGCTGATGGCGCAGCTGGGCCACAAGACCCTCGGCAAGCTGGGCGAGCTCGGCGTGCCGTCGTTCGTGTTCGTCAACGGCCTCGCGCTCGGCGGCGGCGTGGAGATCGCGCTCAACGCCGACTACCGCACGGTCGACTCCTCGGTGCCGGCCTTCGCCCTCCCCGAGGTGTTCCTCGGGATCATCCCGGGCTGGGGCGGCGCGTGGCTGCTGCCCAACCTCATCGGCATCGAGAACGCGCTCGAGGTCGTCATCTCCAACCCGCTCAAGAACAACCGGATGCTCAAGGGCCCCCAGGTCTTCGAGCTCGGCATCGCGGATGCCATGTTCTCGCCCGCCAACTTCCTCGAGGACTCGCTGAAGTGGGCGGACGGCGTGTTGACCGGCGCCGTCAAGGTCAAGCGCCCCAACGAGCCCGGCAAGCTCGAGCGGCTCGCGAAGTGGGACATCGCGATCGGCATCGCCGAGAAGACCCTCAAGAGCCGCATCGGCGAGGTCGCGAAGAGCCCCTACGCGGCGCTCGAGCTGCTCAGGGCGGCGAAGAACACCGACAAGAAGACGGGGTTCCTCGCCGAGGACAAGGCGCTCGCCGAGCTGATCTCCGGCGACCAGTTCCGCGCATCCATCTACGCCTTCAACCTCGTGCAGAAGCGTGCGAAGCGGCCCGCGGGCGCGCCCGACAAGGAGCTCGCGCAGAAGGTCACCAAGGTCGGCGTCATCGGCGCGGGACTCATGGCGAGCCAGTTCGCGCTGCTCTTCGTGCGGCGGCTTCAGGTTCCGGTGGTCATCACCGACCTCGACCAGGCGCGCGTCGACAAGGGGATCTCGTACATCCACGGCGAGATCGACGAGCTGCTCGCGAAGGGCCGCATCGACTCCGACGAGGCGAACCGTCTCAAGGCGCTCGTGACGGGCACGACCGACAAGGCCGACTTCGCGGCCTGCGACTGGGTCATCGAGGCGGTCTTCGAGGAGCTCGGCATCAAGCAGGACGTCTTCGCCGAGGTGGAGCAGTACCTCTCGCCCGAGGCGATCCTCGCCACCAACACCTCGTCGCTCTCCGTCGAGCAGATCGGCGCCAAGCTGAAGAACCCGGAGCGCCTCGTGGGCTTCCACTTCTTCAACCCGGTGGCCGTCATGCCGCTCATCGAGGTGGTGCGCACCTCGAAGACCACGGATGCCGCGCTCGCCACCGCCATGGCGACCGCCGCCAAGCTGCGCAAGAACGCGGTCATCACGAGCGACTCCCCCGGATTCGTGGTGAACCGCGTGCTCGCGAAGGTGCTCGGCGAGGCCATGCACGCCGTCGAGCAGGGTGCGTCGTTCGAGGACGTGGTCGAGGCGGCGCGGCCGTTCGGGCTCCCGATGGATCCGTTCGTGCTGCTCGACCTCGTGGGCCTCAAGGTCGGCGCGCACGTGCTCGACACGCATCACGCGGCCTTCCCCGAGCGCTTCTTCGACAGCCCCGCCCTCCACGAGCTCGCCGAGTACGGCGCGATCTTCGAGAAGGATGCGAAGGGCAAGATCAAGGGCTACGACAAGAAGGCCCTCGAGATCGTCGCGAAGCACCGCCCCGCGGATGCCGTGGCGCTCAGCCCCGTCCAGCTGCGTGAGCGCCTCGAGGTCGGTCTCGCCGACGAGATCCACCGCATGCTCGAGGAGCACGTGGTCGCCGCCCCCGAGGACATCGACCTGTGCATGATCCTCGGCGCGGGCTGGCCGTTCCAGATGGGCGGGGCGACGCCCTACCTCGACCGGGTCGGCGCGAGCGAGAAGGCCTTCGGCGACACCTTCCACCACCCGCCCATCCGCGGGGTGCGGTAGTCCGGCATCCTTCTGAGGTAGGCCCGGCTCACGCCGCCCGGAAATAGGGATTCCTCCCGATCCGGGCGGCGTACCTCAGTTCCGATGCTGGAGGCATGGAACTCACGAGCGACTACCGCATCTGGATCTCCGAGTCACGTGACGCCGAGCTCGACCTCGCTGCGGAGCGCGCACGAGTGGCCGTCGAGCGCGCGGCCGAGGCCGGCGGCGGCGCGGGCGGGAACCTCCTGTCCCGTCTGCGCCGCCACCCGCTCCGCAACCCGCGGGCGGTGACCCGCTGAACGACCGCGCACGGTCCGGGCGCCGCGTCGGTGCCAGGTGGCACGATGAGGTGGTGCGCATCCAGACCGTCTCGCCCATGGTCGGCCGCACCGCCGAGCTGCGAGAGCTGCGTGCCGCGTCCGACGAGGCGCGGCACGGCTCCCCCCGCGTCGTCGTGCTCGGCGGGGAGGCCGGCATCGGCAAGACGCGCCTCGTCGACGAGTTCGTGGCGCAGCTGGACGAGCGGACGGTCGTGGTGCGCGGTCAGTGCGTCGAGTTCGGCACGGTCGGCATCCCCTACGCGCCCCTCGTCGGCGTCCTGAGGGACCTCGTCGATGCGGTCGGCTCGGACGCCGTGTTCGCGGCGGCCGGCGGCGGCGCGCCGACGCTCCGCACGCTCGTCGAGGCGCATGCGCCGATCGAACGCGACGAGCGGCTCGGCGTCGAGCGGCTCGACGAGGTCGTGACGACGATCCTCGAGCAGCTGTCCGCCGATCGGGAGCTCGTGGTCGTCATCGAAGACGTCCACTGGGCCGATCCCGCGACGCTCGACGTCCTCCGGTTCCTCGCCCGCATGCTGCGCTCGGGGCGGCTCCTGATCGTGCTCAGCTACCGCAGCGACGACATCACCCGCGGTCATCCGCTCCGAGCCGTGCTCGGCGAGTTCGAGCGCAATCGTCGCGTCTCACGGGTGCTGCTGGCCCGGCTCGACGCCGCCGAGGTGCGCGCCCAGCTCGAGGGGCTGCTCGGGGGCGTCCCCACGGCAGAGCAGAGCCGCACGGTGTTCGACAGGAGCGAGGGGGTCCCGTTCTTCGTCGAGGAGCTCGTCGGATGCGGCGGCGAGCTCGCGACGGGCGTGCCCGTGACCCTGCGGGAGCTGCTGCTCGCACGGTACGAAGCTCTCGGCCCGAGCGCTCGGCGCATCGTCCGGGTGCTCGCCGCGGGCGGCGGGCGCACCGACCACGAGATCCTCGCGGCGGTCGTGGTCGCCGAGGCCGCGGAGCTCGACGCCGCCCTTCGCGAGGCGGTCGAGGCGGGCGTGGTCGTCACGACGGCCCGGGGCTACGACTTCCGCCACGCGCTCGTGCGGGAGGCCGTGGCCGACGAGCTGCTGCCCGGTGAGCGGGCGGAGGTGCACGGCCGGTACGCGGCCGCCCTCGCCGCTCAACCCGTCGCCCCCGCCGCGCGGGCCGCGCGGGCGGTGCTCGTCTCCGCGCACTGGCTCGAGGCCCATGACCTCGAGCACGCCTTCCGCACCTCGCTCGAGGGCATGCGGCTCAGCCGGGCGGCCTTCGCCTACGCGAGCGCGGCGCAGCTGGGCGAGCGGGCGCTGTCGCTCTGGGACCGGGTCCCGGATGCCGCAGCGGTCGCCGAGGTCTCGCACGTCGAGCTGCTCGGCCTCGTCGCCCGCTCCTGGCGCGCCGCCGGCGAGCCGCAGCGCGCGATCGCGACGATCGATCTCGCGATCGCGGAAGCGCGCGACGCCGATCGCGTCGAGCGGGCACGGCTGCTCCGCGACCGCGGGCTCATGCTCGGCACCCAGGGCCACGCCGACTCGCTCACGATGTACGAGGAGGCGCTCGAGCTGCTGGGCGACGCGGAGGAGCCGCGCCTCCGCGCCGGGCTGCTCGCCGAGGCGGCGAGCAAGTACATGGTCTCGGGACGCAACGAGCGGGCGCTCGAGGCCGCGACGGAGGCCATCGCCCTGGCGCCGGCGGACGCCTCGCGCATCCGCTCGGTCGCAGCGAACGTCCGCGCGGGCACGCTCACCCACCTCGGGCGCATCGCCGAGGGCGCGGCCGACTACGCGCTCGCGCTGCGTGAGGCGGGCGACGATCGCGACGCGCTGCTGCGTTACCACGTGAACTACTCGGACACGCTCCACCTCCTCGGCCGGTACCGGGCGTCGATGGAGGTGGCGCTCGCCGGCATCCGGATCGCCGACGCCTCGGGCGTCGCGCGCACCTCCGGCGCGATCCTCGCGCTCAACACCGTCGACCCGCTGTTCGCGCTCGGCGAGTGGGACCGGGCCGACGCCCTCATCGAGGACTCGCTCGAGCTGGAGCCGCCCGTCGTCTTCCGGGTGTACCTGCGGCGCGCCCGCATCCGCTCGGTGCTCTGGCGCGGCGATGCCGAGCGCGCGCGGTCGCTGTTCGAGCAATGGGAGCCGTCGATGCGGCAGATCGCCGACTTCGAGGACCAGGTGGCCGCGGGGCTCGCGCTCGACATCGCGGAGGTCGAGCTGGCGCTCGGCGATCTCGACGCCGCGTGGGCGTGGGCGGGGAGGCTCGTCGAGCGCGAGCGGCTCGCGTCGGCGCCGTGGGAGCTGCCGATCGCGCCCGTCGTCGCACGCATCATCGCGCGGCGGCGCGAGGCGGCGGGCGATCCGGGACTTCAGGCGGACCTCGTCACGCGGCTGCGTGCCGTGATCGAACGCGACGCGTGGCCGACGCGCCCGCTGTGGGCGGCCTTCACGGAGGCGGAGCTCGGCGGCGCCACTGGTGCCGGTGACGACGTCGAGCTGTGGCGCGCCGCCCTCCGGGAGGCCGAGGCCCCGGAGACCGCGGTTCTCACGCGGCTCCAGCTCCGCCGTGGGCTGGCCCGGGCCCAGCTCCTGCAGGGCGACCGTGTGGGTGCCGCGGATTCGCTCGACGTCCTCCGGGCGGACGCCGCGCAGCTGGGAGCGGGGCTGCTGGTCACGGAGTCGGACCGACTCGTCGCGTCCGCCGGGCTCTCCGGCCCGACCCGAACCACGGATCCCGAGGAGCTCACCGCCCGCGAACGCCAGGTGCTGGAGCTCATCGCGGAGGGGCTCAGCAACGGTCAGATCGCCGAACGCCTCTACATCAGCCGCAAGACGGTGTCGGTGCACGTCTCGGCGATCCTGCGCAAGCTGGGTGCGGCCTCCCGGACGGAGGCCGCACGCCTGCTGCTCAGTGCATCGCCGGAGCGGCCAGCTCCTCGTCGGTGAGCTCGGGGCGCACCGGCTTCCGCACGAAGAACGCGGCCACGATGGCCAGCGGCGAGAGGATGGCCCCGCCGAGGAAGGCCCAGTGCACGCCCGCGATGAGCTGCTCTGGCGTCGCCGCTTCAGGGTTCACCGCGCCGGCGGCCGAGGTGCCGATCGCCAGCAGCGCGATGAAGGCGGCGGTGCCCGCCGCGCCCGCGACCTGCTGGACGGTGCCGATCGTCGCCGATCCGTGCGAGTAGAGGTGGGGCGGCAGCGCGCTCGTCGCCGTCGTGAAGATCGGCGTGAAGAGCAGCCCGAGCCCGAGGCTCAGCACGATGTGGGTCACGAGCACGAACCAGAGCTGCGTCTCGGGCCCGAAGAAGGTCATCGCCCAGATGGCGGAGCTCATAACGATCGAGCCCGGGATCACGAGCGGTGCAGGCCCGAAGCGGTCGTAGAGGCGGCCGACGATCGGGCCGAGCAGCCCCATGAGCAGTCCACCCGGCAGGAGCGTCAACCCGATCGCGAGCGCCTCGACCCCGAGCCCGCGCTCGAGGTAGATCGGGAAGAGGATCACGACGCCGAACAGCACGGCCATCAGGATCACGAAGAACAGGATCGACACCGTGAAGCTGCGCGAGCGGAAGGTGCGCAGGTCGAGCAGCGCGGCATCCCGACGCTGCAGTCGCAGCTGCCGCCAGATGAACAGCCCGAGCGAGACCCCGCCGATGACGAGCGGGATCCACGACGGGACCATCGCCTTGCCCTCCGCGGCCAGGCCGAGGTTGCTCAGTCCGAACACGATGCCGCTGAAGCCGAAGGCCGACAGCACGACCGACGGAACGTCGAGCGGCACCTTGCGGGGCTCCGAGACGTTCGGGACACGCGCGATGCCGATGGCGAGCATGACGAGCGCGATCGGGAGCATGACCCAGAACAGCCCACGCCACGCGGTGAACTGCAGGATGAGGCCGGAGACGGCCGGTCCGATCGCCGGCGCCACCGACATGACGATCGAGATGCGGCCCATGATGCGGCCGCGGTCGGAGAGCGGGACGAGCGTCAGGACCGTCGTCATGAGCAGCGGCATCATGATGCCGGTTCCCATGGCCTGGACGACGCGCCCGGCGACGAGCGGGCCGAAGCCGGGTGCCGTCGCGGCGATGAGCGTTCCCGTCGAGAACAGCGACATCGCCGTGATGAACACGGGGCGGGTGTTGAGGCGCTCGAGCAGGAAGCCCGTCACGGGGATGACGACGGCGAGGGTGAGCGCGAAGGCGGTCGTGAGCCACTGGCCTTCGCTCGGCGTGATCCGGAGGTCCTCCATGATCTCGGGCACGGCGACACTCATCGTGGTCTCGTTGAGGAAGACCACGAAGACGGCGGCGAGCAGGAGCACGATGGCGACGCGGTTGCGTCGGGCGATCGCGGGATCGAGGGCTCCGCTCGTGGCGGGCGACTCGACGGCGTGATTCGTCACGGTTCCTCCGGTGGGTGGTGGGCGATGGCCCGGGATGTCACTGCTATGTGAACAGCGTCCACATTAGCGCACGCCACCGACATCGCGTCGGGGCACGAGGGGGCTAACGGCCGTGCTCGACGTCGTATTCCCGGCGCACCTCATCCGGCAGCGGGCGGGCGACCGGGATGCGGGTGCCGAGCACCTGCGCGACGATGTCGCGCGCGATGCGCTGATCGGTGAGCCCGGCGTCCTCGAGGATCTGGTCGCGCGAGGCGTGCTCGAGGAACTCGTCCGGCAGGCCGAGCTCGTCGACCGCGGTGTCCACCCCGGCGGCGCGGAGGTCCTGGCGGATGCGCGTCCCCACCCCGCCCACGCGGATCCCGTCCTCGATCGAGACCACCAGCCGGTGCGCGCGCGCGAGCTCGACGACGCTGCCCGGCACCGGGATGACCCAGCGGGGGTCGATCACGGTGGCGCCGATCCCCTGCGCCGCGAGTCGGTCCGCCACGCGCATCGCGAGGGCCGCCATGGGCCCCACGGCCACGAGCAGCACGTCCCGGTGCGGCGCCTCGCGGAGCACATCGACGCCGTCCTCCGTGCGGCGCACCGCATCGAACTCGTTGCCGACCGATCCCTTCGAGAAGCGCAGCACCGTCGGTCCGTCGTCGACCGAGACGGCCTCCGCGAGCTCCTCGCGCAGCCGCGTCGCGTCGCGGGGCGCCGCGATCCGGATGCCCGGCACGACCTGGAGGATCGCGAGGTCCCACATGCCGTGATGGCTCGGGCCGTCCGGCCCGGTGACGCCCGCCCGGTCGAGCACGAAGGTGACGCCCGCGCGGTGGAGCGCGACGTCCATGAGCACCTGATCGAAGGCACGGTTGATGAAGGTCGCGTAGAGGGCGACGACCGGATGCAGCCCCCCGAAGGCGAGTCCCGCGGCGCTCGTCGCCGCGTGCTGCTCGGCGATGCCCACGTCGAAGACGCGCTCCGGGAAGCGCTCCGCGAAGCGGTGCAGGCCGGTCGGGCGCAGCATCGCCGCGGTGATGCCCACGAGTCGCGGGTTCCGCTCGGCCAGTTCGAGGATCTCGTCGGCGAACACCGAGGTCCACGAGGGCTTGCTGGGGTGCTCGAGCGGCTCGCCGGTCTCGGGGTCGATCTGGCCGACCGCGTGGAACTGGTCCGCGACGTCGGCGAGGGCGGGCTCGTATCCGCGGCCCTTCTGCGTGATGACGTGCACGATGACCGGGGCGTCGTAGGCCTTCGCCTGGCTCAGCGCCTCCTCGAGCGAGCCCAGGTCGTGTCCGTCGACGGGACCCAGGTACTTGATATCGAGGTTCGAGTAGAGCGCCTCGTTGTTGGAGAACCGGGCGAGGAAGCCGTGGATGGCGCCGCGGGTGCCGCGATAGAAGGCGCGCCCCGGCTTGCCGAGCCGGTCGAAGAACCGGCGGCTGCTGAAGTAGAGCGAGCGGTAGGCGCGGCGCGTGCGCACGGTATTGAGGAATCGCGCCATGCCGCCGATGGTCGGCGCGTAGGAGCGGCCGTTGTCGTTCACGATCATGACGAGCCGACGCGAGTTGTCGTCGGAGATGTTGTTGAGCGCCTCCCACGTCATGCCGCCGGTGAGGGCGCCGTCGCCGACGACCGCGACGACGTAGCGGTCGGACTGGCCCGTCATCGCGAAGGCGCGGGAGATGCCGTCCGCCCAGCTCAGCGAACTGGAGGCGTGCGAACTCTCCACGATGTCGTGCTCGGACTCGGCCCGCTGCGGGTAGCCCGCGAGGCCGCCCCGCTCGCGGAGTCCGGAGAAGTCCTGGCGGCCGGTGAGCAGCTTGTGCACGTAGCTCTGATGGCCGGTGTCGAACACCATGGCGTCGTGCGGCGAGTCGAAGACGCGGTGCATCGCGATGGAGAGCTCGACGACGCCCAGGTTCGGTCCGAGGTGCCCGCCGGTCTTGGAGACCTCCCGCACGAGGAACTCGCGGACCTCCCCCGCGAGCTGGGTGAGCTGTTCGCGGGTGAGCCCGTCGAGGTCGCGGGGACCCTGGATCGACTCGAGAAGACTCACGGGTTCGACCCTACGCCGAGATCACACGAGCGAGCGGAGGACGTACTGGAGGATGCCGCCGTTGCGGTAGTAGTCGGCCTCACCGGGCGTGTCGATGCGCACCACGGCGTCGAACTCGATCGTCTGCTTGCCCTCGGGTGAGAACTCGCTCGGCTCGGCCGTGACGTGCACGGTCTTCGGCGTGACGCCCTCGTTGAGCTGCTCGAGCCCGGAGATCGACACGATCTCGGTGCCGTCGAGCCCGAGCGAGCGCCAGCTCTCCCCCGCCGGGAACTGCAGCGGCACGACGCCCATGCCGATGAGGTTGGAGCGGTGGATGCGCTCGAAGCTCTCGGTGATGACGGCCTTGACGCCCAGCAGGCTCGTGCCCTTCGCGGCCCAGTCGCGCGAGGACCCGGAGCCGTACTCCTTGCCGCCGAATACGACGAGCGGCGTTCCCTCGGCCTGGTAGTTCATGCACGCGTCGTAGATGTACGACTGCGGGCCGCCCTCCTGGGTGAAGTCGCGCGTGTACCCGCCCTCGACGATCTGCCCGTCGTTGACCGCCGCGACGAGCTCGTTCTTGAGGCGGATGTTGGCGAAGGTGCCGCGGATCATGACCTCGTGGTTGCCGCGGCGCGAGCCGTAGGAGTTGTAGTCCTTGCGCTCGACGCCGTGGTCCTCGAGGTACTGCGCGGCGGGCGTGCCTGCCTTGATGTTGCCGGCCGGGCTGATGTGGTCGGTCGTGACGGAGTCGCCGAGGGTCGCCATGACGCGCGCGCCCGAGATGTCGGTGACGGGGGTCAGCTCCATCGACATGCCGTCGAAGTAGGGCGCCTTGCGCACGTAGGTGGAGTCGGCATCCCACTCGAAGATCGGACCCTCGGGCGTGGGCAGGCTCGTCCAGCGCTCGTCGCCGTCGAAGACGGTCGCGTACTGCTTGATGAACTGCTCACGCGAGATCGAGGAGTCGATGACCTCCTGCACCTCGTCGGGCGAGGGCCAGATGTCCTTGAGGTAGACGTCGTTGCCGTCGACGTCCTTGCCGAGCGCGTCGGTCTCGAAGTCGAAGTTCATCGAGCCGGCCAGTGCGTAGGCGACGACGAGCGGCGGCGAGGCGAGGTAGTTCATCTTGACGTCGGGGCTGATGCGGCCCTCGAAGTTGCGGTTGCCGGAGAGCACTGCGGTGACGGCGAGGTCGTTGTCGTTGATCGCCGCCGACACCTCCTCGATGAGGGGCCCGGAGTTGCCGATGCAGATCGTGCAGCCGTATCCGACCGTGTAGAAGTCGAGGCCCTCGAGCGCCTTGTCGAGGCCGGACTTCTCGTAGTAGTCGGTGACGACCTTGGAGCCCGGGCCGAGCGTGGTCTTGACCCAGGGCTTGCGCTTGAGTCCCTTGTCGACGGCCTTCTTGGCGAGCAGGCCGGCGGCGATCATGACGGAGGGGTTGGAGGTGTTGGTGCACGAGGTGATGGCGGCGAGCGTGACGGCGCCGTTGTCGAGGATGTAGCTCGTGCCCTCGGGCGTCGTCACCTTGACCGGCTTGGAGGCGTTCTTGGGGTGCCCGGAGTTGATGTGCACCTCGCGGGTGTCCTCGTTCTCCTCCCCCGGGACCGAGCCCGGGTCGGATGCCGGGAAGGAGTGCTTCGACTCGAGGTCGACGATGTCGTCGGTCGTCGACGGCGTCGCGTAGTTGAGGATGTCCTTCTCGAACTGCTCCTTCGCCTCCGACAGCAGGATGCGGTCCTGCGGGCGCTTCGGGCCGGCGATGGACGGCACGACCGTGCCGAGGTCGAGCTCCATGTACTCGCTGTAGACGGGCTCGTGGGCGGCGTCGTGCCACAGGTGCTGCAGCTTCGCGTACGCCTCGACGAGCGCCACGGTCTGCTCGTCGCGGCCGGTGAGGCGCAGGTAGTCGAGGGTGACGTCGTCGATCGGGAAGATCGCGGCGGTCGAGCCGAACTCCGGGCTCATGTTGCCGATGGTGGCGCGGTTGGCGAGCGGCACGGATGCGACGCCTGCGCCGTAGAACTCGACGAACTTGCCGACGACCCCGTGCTTGCGCAGCATGTCGGTGATCGTCAGCACGACGTCCGTCGCGGTGACGCCCGCGGGGATCTCGCCCGTGAGCTTGAAACCGACGACGCGCGGGATGAGCATCGACACGGGCTGGCCGAGCATGGCCGCCTCCGCCTCGATGCCGCCGACGCCCCAGCCCAGCACGCCGAGGCCGTTCACCATCGTGGTGTGCGAGTCGGTGCCGACGCAGGTGTCGGGGTAGGCCTGCAGCACGCCGCCGTTGACCCGGTCGTAGATGACCTTCGCGAGGTGCTCGATGTTGACCTGGTGCACGATGCCGGTGCCGGGGGGTACGACCTTGAAGTCCTGGAAGGCGGTCTGGCCCCAGCGCAGGAACTGGTAGCGCTCGCCGTTGCGCTCGTACTCGATCTCGACGTTGCGCTCGAGCGCGTTCTCGGTGCCGAAGAGGTCGGCGATGACGGAGTGGTCGATGACCATCTCGGCCGGGGAGAGCGGGTTGATCCGGTCGGGGTCGCCGCCGAGGGCGGTCACCGCCTCGCGCATGGTGGCGAGGTCGACGATGCAGGGGACGCCGGTGAAGTCCTGCATGACGACGCGCGCCGGGGTGAACTGGATCTCGGTGTCGGGCTCCGCATCCGGGTTCCAGGAGCCGAGCGCCTCGATCTGCGCCTGGGTGACGTTGGCGCCGTCCTCGGTGCGGAGGAGGTTCTCGAGCAGCACCTTGAGGCTGAACGGGAGCCTCTTGTAGCCCTCGACGGTGTCGATGCGGAAGATCTCGTAGTCGGTCCCGCCGACGGTCAGGGTGTCCTTCGCGGAAAAGCTGTTGATGCTCGACACGATCGTCTCCTCTGGCGAATGTCCGGATGCGCTGCCTCAGCCATCCTGACGGCCGACGCAGGCGCGTACCAGCAAGGCAAGCCTAAGCCTGTCCGCCTCGGCGCACCCGAGTCGATTTATCTTGATATCAAGATATCTTACGCGCTCTCGGACGCCTCCGCGTCCACCGCGCCGGTCCACGCGCTGCGGATGAGCAGCCAGGTCACCCAGAGCACGATCGCGTACGGCGGGATGCCGAGCAGCAGCTTCATCGTCGCGAGCCCGGCGGCATCGTCCGCGAGGTAGAGGGGCACCTCGACCGCGAGACGGACGGCCGGCAGAACGGCCCACAGGACGGTCGCGATGAGCGCGACCCGCGCCTTCGCGGGGTCGGCCCGCCACACCGTGTCGCCCGTCAGGAGCCCCGCCATCACGCCGATGAGCGGCCGCCGCACGGCGATGCTCAGCAGCATCGCCACGAGCAGCACGACGTTGATGATGAGCCCCGGGAGGAAGTTGTCGGACGCGCGCCCGCTGAGCAGCGCGAGCCCCGCCGACACGCCGACGCCGAGCGCGCCCACGACCGCCGTCATCACCGGCTGGCGCATCACGACACGCGCCGCGATGAAGACGACCGCGAGGCCCAGCGGCGCGAGCACCGACGGGACGAGCTGCTGCGTGATCGTGAACACGACGAGGAACAGCAGCGGCGGCAGGATCGACTCCACGAGGCCGCGGATGCCGCCGACGGCCGCGAGCAGCGCGCGACCGCTCGGCGCCTCCCCCGGTCGCACATGACCGAGACCCGAGCGGCGGGCCGCCGCCGCCATCGCGTCGGAGAAGGACGGGGCCGGCTGGTCCGGGGTCCGGTCGTCGGCCTCGCCGCCGGCCGGCATCAGGCCTGCTCGCCCGGCTGGACGTTCGCGGGCACGTGCAGCGGGATGAGGTCACGTGGGGGCATCGGCGTCGTGCCGCGCACCACCACGATGCTGCGGAACAGGTCCTCGACCTGCGCCGCGGCATCCGCGTCCACCGCCGCCTTGCCGCTGATGACGCCGCGGAGGAACCAGCGGGGGCCGTCCACGCCGACGAACCGCGCGATCCGCACCCCAGGCGCGTTGCCGGCCGGAGCGGGAATCTCGGCGCGCAGCTCGGGCCCGAACGGGCCGTCGACGGTCTGCGTCGTGCCGCCCTGGCGGGCGATCTGCTCGACGATCTGCTCGCGGATCTCGTGCCAGAGCCCGCTCGTGCGGGGCGCGGCGAAGGGCTGCACCTGCAGCGTCGATTCGGCGTAGTCGAGGGCCACGGCGACGACGCGCTTGCTGCCCTCCTCGATCTCGAGGCGCAGCGCCAGCTCGGGACGCGGCAGGATCTTGACACCGCCGAGGTCGACGTACGGACGGACGGCGTTCGCCTCCGCGACATCGAGCGGGCCGTTCTCCGCGCGGTCCTCCGGTGCGGACTTCGGCTGGTCGGCGGATGCGTCGTCGATCGGGTCGTCGCTCATGGGGTTCCTCCTCGGGTCGAGTAGCCCGTCGAGCCGAAGCCTCCCTCGCCGCGGTCGGAGCCGGGCAGGCGTTCGACCGGGATGAAGCGCGCCCGGCTGACGGGCATGACGATGAGCTGAGCGATGCGGTCGCCGGCGGAGACGGCGTAGCTCTCGCGGGCATCGGTGTTCAGCAGCGTGACCCGGATCTCGCCCCGGTATCCCGCGTCGACGGTGCCGGGGCTGTTCACGATCGTGATGCCGTGCTTGGCCGCGAGCCCGCTGCGCGGGACGACGAAGGCGACATAGCCGTCGGGGAGGGCGATGGCCACCCCCGTGCCCACGACGGCCCGCTCGCCGGGGGCGAGCACGACGTCCTCGCTCGACACGAGGTCGGCTCCGGCGTCGCCGGGATGGGCGTAGGCGGGAACGGTGTCGCCGCGGAACAGCACCTCGACGGACTCGGTCACCCCACGACGATAGTCCATGGTCGAATAGGCGTGATGTCCTACCGCGAACGACTCTGGCCCGCCCCGTGGATCTTCCTCGCGACCGCGCTCGTGATCCCGGCCTCGCTGCTCGTGTTCCTGCCGATCTCGGTGATCGCCGGGATCGTCGTGGCGATCGCGCTCTACGGGGCGATCGTGGCCGTGCTGATCCTCACCACCCCGACGGTCGAGGTGCGCGACGGCGAGCTACGCGCGGGCCGCGCCCGCCTGCCGCTCTCCGTGGTGGGCGGGGTCACCGCGGCGCACGGCGCGGACGCGGTGCGCGAACGCGGCACGGGACTGCACGCGGACGCGTGGCTGCTCATCCGCGGCTGGATCCCCGACGTCGTGCGGGTCGAGCTCGACGACCCCGCGGACCCGACCCCCTACTGGCTGCTGTCGAGCCGGAGGCCGGATGCGCTCGCGCAGGCGATCGACGCGGGCCGGTGAGGGCTCAGGCAGCGCACTCGATGCAGATCGGCCCGAGGTCGGTCTTGTGGTCGAACTGCGACTGGTGCTTCACGAGGAAGCAGTTGACGCACGTGAACTCGTCCTCCTGCGGCGGCAGCACGACGACGTCGAGGTCGAGATCGGAGAGGTCCTGGCCCGCGAGCTCGAAACCCGGGTTGTCGGCGTCGTCGACGTCGACCACGCCCGACAGCTTGTCGGGCACACGCTCCTGGAGGGCCTGGATCGACTCGGTGTCGTCGTCGGTCTTCCGAGGGGCGTCGTAATCGGTAGCCATTCCCATCCATTTCCATCGGGCGCGTGCGGGTGAAGCGGCGTCAGTCTGCATCATCGGATGCGGAAGCGCAAACCCTCCCAGCCGGCTCCCAGACACACCGGGAACCGCGGCGGATGCAACTCGCGGCACGCCCGCGTTATTCCCGGGTTCCGGGCCCTCGCCATGACATCCTGGCGTCGAATCCTGACGGCTGGAGGTCGGTTCAGCATGCAAGAGCTCAAGGTCATCGGAGTCGAGAACGGCTCGCTCCTGGTCGCCTCGGACGACGGGGAGCAGTACCGCGTCGAGGTCGACGAGACCGTGCAGTCGCGCCTGCGCGCCTCGATGCCCGATCCCGGGCCCCTGCGGCGCCTCGCGCCGCGCGAGATCCAGGCGCAGATCCGCGCCGGGATGACCGCGGAGGACGTCGCCCGCGTGACCGGCGCGTCGCTCGAGTACATCAAGCGCTTCGAGGGGCCCGTGCTCGCCGAGCGCGAGTACGTCATCGAGTCGGCCCTCAACGTGCCCGTGCACATGGCTGTCGAGACCGACCCCCTCGCATCCGGGGCCACCTTCGGCTCGGTCATCCGGGAGCGCCTCGCGGATGCCGGCGCCACGGGCGAGCGCTGGGCGAGCTGGAAGGAGCAGGGCGGCGGCTGGATCGTCAAGCTCACGTTCAGCGCCGCCGAGATCGAGCGCGACGCGCGATGGGGATTCGACCCGAAGAAGCAGTCGCTGCAGCCCCTCAACCAGGAGGCCGTGCAGCTGTCCCAGCAGGGCGAGCTGCCGCCGAGCCTCATCCCCCGCCTCCGCGCCGTGCCGCTCGACGAGCGCGACGACGCGCGGTTCGACTCCGGCGCCTTCGCCGTCGAGTCGGACGGCGAGGAGACCGTCGTGACCTCTGTCGAGTTCACGCAGATCGAGTTCGGCGGGCGCCCCGCACCCGCTGAGGAGCCGAGCGGCACCCACCACACGGCCGATCTGCTCGAGGCGCTTCGCCGCCGCCGCGGCGAACGCGAGCCGCTCGACCTCGACGAGGGCGAGCAGGGGCTCGCCGCGCACCCCTCGACCGGGGTGGTCAAGCTCGTCGACGTGCCGCTCGACGGCGTCCCCGACGAGCCGGTCCCCGCCAACTTCACGAATGCGCCCACCGCGAAGGCGTCCGGGTCCTCGGGCGCCACCGGACCCCTCGGGAAGCGCCGTGGTCGCGCCTCGATGCCGAGCTGGGACGAGATCGTCTTCGGCGCCCGCGGCGACGAGGACTGAACGGCTACCCGAACGCCCCGAAGCGCAGGAGTGGGACGGCCGTCTCGGCCGGTGTGAGCGAGCCGTGCTGGCCGACCATGCCGCGAGCCCGGTCGTCGGCATCCGCGTAGTACGCGTGGTCGCCGCGCGCGGCGACCAGCACCTCCCCGATGCGCGGCAGCACCTCGGGGTCCACCTCGCCGAACCAGCCCGCCGTCACCGCCTCCTCGCGCGTCGCGACCCAGGCCAGGCGGCCCTCCGAGGTGCGCCAGGTGTCGGCCACCGCCATCGCATCCGCTCCGGGCTCGAGGTGCAGCTGCAGGCAGCGCGGCTCCCCCGCGACGTGCCGCACCCCCTCGAGAAGGGCGGCGGATGCGATCCGGTGCGCGTGAGCGGGCACATCCACCATCCCGTGGTCGGCGGTGACCAGCATGCCGTGACGCCTCCCGAGCAGGGCGCTCACCGCGGCGAGCTCGGCATCGACCGCCTCGAGGGTCGCGAGCCACTCGGCCGACGCCACGCCCTTGGCGTGGCCGGTCATGTCGAGCTCGGGCACGTAGTAGTAGACGAGTGCCGGTCCCGGCGACGCGAGGGCGGAGGCGAGCCGCGCCGCGCGCTCCCCCGCGTCGGCCGCGCCCACGAACTCGGCACCGCGCAGCACCGCGCGCGTGAACCCCGAGTCGCGGTATCTCGGATGCGCGATCGCGACGCTCGGCACGCCCGCGGATGCGGCACGCTCGAAGAGCGTCGGCATCCGCTGCCAGCTCGCCGGGTCGAGGCCGTCCCAGCCGCTCAGCTGGTTGACGACCCGATCGCGTGCGGGGTCCAGCACGCGGTAGCCGACGAGCCCGTGCCGACCGGCCAGCTCGCCGGTCGTCAGGGTCGCGAGGGCGGCGGCCGTCGTGGTGGGAAACCCGGCACCGATCGCGGCGTCGTCCGCGAGGCGCCGGGCGAGCGTCCGCGCGTGACCCGCGTGCGCGGCGAGCTGCGCATGCCCGAGGCCGTCGATCACCGCGACGACGGCCTTCTCGACGGGCGGCAACCCCATCCGGCCGCGCCTCCCGGACAGTGCGTCGAGGGAATTCGGCACGACATCCGCGAGGCTCAGCCTGTGCGTTTTCGCCGCCGGTAGCATGGCGACGATCTTATGACTCCGCCCGATGACCCCACCCAGCCTGCAGCCGGCGGCAGTGCCTCCGCCCTCGCCTTCGGCGAGCGAATCGAGGACGTCGACGTCTCGACCGAGATGCAGGGTTCCTTCCTCGAGTACGCCTACTCGGTCATCTACTCGCGCGCACTTCCCGACGCCCGCGACGGGCTGAAGCCCGTGCAGCGACGCATCCTCTTCCAGATGAACGAGATGGGCCTGCGACCCGACCGCGGCCACGTGAAGTCGGCACGTGTCGTCGGCGACGTCATGGGCCGCCTGCACCCGCACGGCGACACGGCGATCTACGACGCCCTCGTGCGCCTCGCCCAGGACTTCACGATGCGCGTTCCGCTCGTCGACGGACACGGCAACTTCGGCTCGCTCGACGACGGCCCAGCCGCCCCTCGCTACACGGAGGCGCGCATGCAGGCGGCGGCGCTCGCGCTCGTCGAGTCGCTCGACGAGGACGTCGTCGACTTCGTACCCAACTACGACAACCAGCTCACCCAGCCCGAGGTGCTGCCGGCTGCCTACCCGAACCTCCTCGTCAACGGGGCGAGCGGCATCGCGGTCGGCATGGCGACCAACATGGCACCGCACAACCTCATCGAGGTCGTCGGCGCGGCGCGGCACCTCCTCGAGAACCCCGAGGCGACCCTCGAGGAGCTCATGGCGTACGTCCCGGGGCCCGACCTGCCGACGGGCGGCACCATCGTCGGCCTCGACGGCATCCGCGACGCCTACGCGACAGGCCGCGGCTCGTTCAAGACCCGGGCCAAGGTCAGCGTGGAGCAGATCTCCGCGCGCCGCACGGGCCTCGTCGTGACCGAGCTGCCCTACCTCGTCGGACCCGAGAAGGTGATCGAGAAGATCAAGGACGGGGTGAACGCCAAGAAGATCACGGGCATCGCCGACGTCACCGACCTCACCGACCGCAAGAACGGCCTCCGACTCGTCATCGGCATCAAGACCGGCTTCTCCCCCGAGGCCGTGCTCGAGCAGCTCTACCGGCTCACCCCACTCGAGGACGGCTTCTCCATCAACAACGTCGCACTCGTCGACGGCCGCCCGCAGACCCTCGGGCTGCGCGAGCTGCTGCGGGTCTACCTCGACCACCGCATCCAGGTGGTCACCCGCCGCTCCCGCTACCGACTCGCGCGTCGGCAGGAGCGCCTGCACCTCGTCGAGGGGCTGCTCATCGCGATCCTCGACATCGACGAGGTCATCCAGGTGATCCGCGGCAGCGACGACACCGCCCAGGCACGCACCCGGCTCATGGAGGTCTTCGACCTCTCCACCCTGCAGACCGACTACATCCTCGAGCTCCAGCTGCGGCGGCTCACCAGGTTCAGCCGCATCGAGCTCGAGACCGAGCGCGACCGGCTGCGCGCCGAGATCGCCGAGCTGGAGGCGCTGCTCGCCGACCCGGCGCGCATCCGCACCCAGGTCGGCATCGAGCTCGACGAGACGGCCGAGCGCTTCGGCACCCCGCGCCGCACCCTGCTGACCGAGGCGGGAGCGCAGGTCTCGGCCTCCGCCGCGCGGAAGGCCGCGGCGGGCGTCTCGCTCGAGATCGCGGACGCCCCGACGCTCGTCGTGCTCTCGACCACGGGCCGCGCGGTCCGCGTCGACCTCCCGGAGGGCGTCGACGGCCCCGTGCCCGCCGCCCGCCGTTCCAAGCACGACGCGATCCTCTCCACGGTGCGGGGCACCACCCGTGGCGAGCTCGGCGCGATCACCTCACGGGGGCGGCTCATCCGCTTCACCCCCGTCGACCTGCCCTCGGTGCCCGCGAACTCGGTGCAGCTCGCGGCGGGCGCACGGATCGCGGACTACCTCGGCCTCGTGGACAAGAAGGAGCGCGTGCTCGGGCTGGTCTCGCTCAGCTCCGAGGAGCCCATCGCGCTCGGCACCCGCCAGGGCGTCGTCAAGCGCGTCGCCCCGGGCGGCTACCCCAACCGGCCCGATTTCGAGATCATCGCGCTCAAGCCGGGCGACGAGGTCGTGGGGGTGGGACAGGGCTCGGACGCCGACGAGCTGGTGTTCGTGGCGTCCGACGCGCAGCTGCTGCACTTCTCCGCGGCGCAGGTGCGCCCCCAGGGCGCTGCCGCCGGCGGCATGGCGGGCATCAACCTCGCATCCGGGGCGACGGTCCTCTTCTTCGGCGCCGTCGACCCCGCGGATGCCGTGGTCGTGACGATCTCGACGCCCACCGAGACGCTGCCCGGGGCCGATCCCGGCCGCGGGAAGGTGTCGCACTTCTCGGAGTTCCCGGGCAAGGGTCGCGCGACGGGCGGGGTGCGCTCGCACGCCTTCCTCAAGGGCGAGAGCGCGCTCGCGATCGCCTGGGCGGGCCCGGCACCGGCACTCGCCGTGTCGGCGGACGGCGCCGCACGCACGCTCCCCGACGCCGGGGCCAAGCGGGATGCGTCCGGCACCCCGCTCGACGCTGTGGTCGCGTCGATCGGTCGGCCCCTGTAGCGGCTCGCCCTACACGTCGACGCGCGAGCGGTCGAGTCCCTGGCCCGCGATGATGAAGTCCTTGCGGGGGGCCACGTCGTTGCCCATGAGCAGCTCGAACACGCGGTTCGCCGCATCCGCGTCCTCGACGCGCACGCGGCGGAGCGTGCGATGCGCGCGGCTCATCGTCGTCTCGGCGAGCTGGTCGGCGTCCATCTCGCCGAGGCCCTTGTACCGCTGGATCGGGTCCTGGTAGCGCCGGCCCTGCTTCTTGAGGGTCGCGAGCACGCTCTGCAGCTCCTGCTCCGAGTAGGTGTAGATGATGTCGTTGGGCTTCGACCCGGGGTTGATCGCGACGACGCGGTGCAGCGGCGGAACCGCCGCGAACACCCGGCCGTCTTCGATCATCGGCCGCATGTACCGGAAGAACAACGTGAGCAGCAGGGTGCGGATGTGCGCCCCGTCGACATCCGCGTCGCTCATGATGATGACCTTGCCGTAGCGCGCCGCATCGAGGTCGAAGCTGCGGCCCGACCCGGCGCCGACCACCTGGATGATCGACGCGCACTCGGCGTTGCCGAGCATGTCCGCCACGGATGCCTTCTGGACGTTGAGGATCTTGCCCCGGATGGGCAGGAGCGCCTGGTGCTCCGAGTCTCGCGCGAGCTTCGCGGTTCCGAGAGCGGAGTCGCCCTCCACGATGAAGAGCTCGGTGTCGGCGACGTCGTTCGAGCGGCAGTCGACGAGCTTCGCCGGAAGCGACGAGCTCTCGAGGGCGTTCTTGCGGCGCTGCGTCTCCTTGTGGGCGCGCGCCGAGATGCGCGACTTCATCTCGGCGACGATCTTGTCGAGCACGAGCGCCGACTGCGCCTTGTCGTCGCGCTTCGTGCTCGCGTAACGCGCCTGCAGGCCCTTCACGACCGCGTTCGACACGATCGCGCGCACGGCGGGGGTGCCGAGCACCTCCTTGGTCTGCCCCTCGAACTGCGGCTCGGGGAGGCGCACCGTGAGCACCGCGGTGAGGCCCGCGAGCACGTCGTCCTTCTCGAGCTTGTCGCTGCCCGCCTTGAGCCGCCGGGCATTCTTCTCGACCTCCGCGCGGAGGAACTTGAGCAGGCCCTGCTCGAAGCCGGCCAGATGGGTGCCGCCCTTGGGCGTCGCGATGATGTTCACGAAGCTTCTCACGACCGTGTCGTAGCCGGTGCCCCAGCGCAGCGCGACGTCGACCTCGCACTCCCGCTGCAGTTCGGTGGGCACCATGTGCCCGTTCTCCTGCAGCACGGGCACCGTCTCGGCGTAGCCGCCGACCCCCTGGATGCGCCAGACGTCGGTGACCGCCGCATCCGGTGCGAGGTGCTCGACGAACTCGCTGATGCCCCCGTCGAAGCGGAAGCTCTCGATGCTCGGCTGCTCGCCGCGGTCGTCGCGGATCTCGATGCCGAGCCCCGGCACGAGGAACGCGGTCTGACGGGCGCGCCCGAAGAGCTCCTCGGTCTGGAAGCCGGCGCCCTTGGTGAAGATCTGACGGTCGGCCCAGTACCGGATGCGGGTGCCGGTGACACCCTTCGCGACCTTGCCGATGACCCGCAGCTCGCTGCCGGACACGAACGGGGTGAACGACGCGTCGGGGGTCGGCTCGCCGGCATCCGCGAAGGTCCCGGGCTCGCCGCGGTGGAACGACATCGCCCAGGTCTTGCCGTCGCGGTCGACCTCGACGTCGAGGCGCTCCGAGAGGGCGTTGACGACGGAGGCGCCGACGCCGTGGAGACCGCCGGACGCCGCATAGGAGCCGCTGCCGAACTTGCCGCCCGCGTGCAGCTTCGTGAAGACGACCTCGACGCCCGTGAGCCCTGTCTTCGGCTCGATGTCGACCGGGATGCCGCGGGCGTGGTCGCGCACCTCGACGGACTCGTCGGCGTGCAGGATGACCTCGATCTGCGAGCCATGGCCGGCGAGCGCCTCGTCGACGGAGTTGTCGATGATCTCCCACAGGCAGTGCATGAGGCCGCGCGAGTCGGTCGAGCCGATGTACATGCCGGGGCGCTTGCGCACCGCCTCCAGACCCTCGAGGACGGAGAGATGGCGGGCGGAGTAGTCGGTCACCGGACGAGCCTAACCAGGGCCGCCCACGCGGGGCGGGAGGCGCACCCGGGTGCTCAGCCCCCGAACTGCTGAACCCAGTACACGCGGCCCGTGCTCGAGGTCGAGGAGCAGGCGCCCATCATCGTGAACGCGCCGTTCAGGATGTTGGCGCGGTGCCCGGACGAGTTCATCCAGCCGGCGACGACCGCCGAGGCGCTTCCGTACCCGTACGCTACGTTCTCGCCCCAGGTGGAGAACCCGCCGCCGAAGCTGCTGTGGTACAGGTCGCCGTTGCGCGAGGCGAGCTCGGCCGCGAACGAGCAGGACCGGGACGCCAGGGTGCCGTTCCAGGAGAGGCCGCCCAGCCCGTTGGCCGAGCGGTTGGCGTTCGTCTCGCTCAGCACGCCGCGCTGCTCGCTCGCGCCCGTGACGCTGCCACCGCCCCCGCCGGTGCTGCCACCTCCGCCGCGCGAGCCACCGCGCGCCCGCCTGGCCGCCTCGGCCGCCGCAGCCTGCTCGGCGGCGACACGTGCCGCCTCGGCGTCGTGCGCGGCGATCACGGCGGATGCCGAGCTCGCGTAGGCCGCGAGGAGTCCGGGAAGCTCGGCGGCATCCGCACCGTCGAGGGCCGCCACGGCGGTCGCGGCCGCGGCACGCGTCTCCTCGGAGGCGAGCGCGTGGCTCGCGAGCAGCGCCTCGTGCACCGCGGCGATGGACGCCGCGGTCTCGCCGAGCCGCGCGTCGAGCGCGGCCGACGCGGTGTCGACCCGCGCCGCGCGCGCCAGGAGCTCGACGCGGGACGCCTCTGCGGCATCCGCATCCTCGCCCAGGGCGAGGGCGAGCGCGCGCAAGAGCTCTGTCTCGGCCGTGGGGTCGACCGCGTCGGGCAACTCCATCGGGACCGCATCGGGAACGACGGAGCCGGAGCCGGGCTCGTCGACGCCGACGACGTCGGCGAGCACCGACCCCAACTCGGCGTGCGCCGCGGTGAGCGACGCGAGCGCTTCGGCACCGCCCAGGAGGTCCTGGTGTGCGAGCACCTGGCTCGCGACCGCGTCCCGCGCGGCGATGCCATCGGTAACGGAGCTCGCGAGCGTCGCGACCGCCCCCTGCTGCGCGCGCACCGCATCCACGGTCACCAGCCGAGCGGCCCGAGCCTCGGCGACCGCCTCGTCGTGAGCGACCTTGTTCGCCCACGCGACCCCGCCGGTCACGCCGCCGCCGATCACGAGGGCGCCGATCGCCGCGATCGCGACCCAGGCGCGACGCGGGATGCGGCGCCGCGCGACGCCCTCGTCACCCGCGGGCTCGGGCACGACCTCGTGCTCCGCCGCGACGTCGAGCACCTCCGTCGACTCATCCCCCATGCGAGAACCCTAGGACTCCCCCGCGACGCGGGGCGAGACCCTCATCTGAGGGATCACCGCGCACCGCTCGTACGCCACGGGCGAAATACCCCGCCGCCAACCGGAATCTTCAGGAACCTCGTGATTACATGGGTGAACGCACCACACCGCGACCCGAGGGAAGGAGCAGGACATGTCTCAGATCACGACCGATGGCACCGTCGAGCTGGAGCGTCCCGCCCTCACCGCACTGGAGCGCTGCGACATGTGCGGCGCGCAGGCCTACGTGCGCGTCACCCTGGCCACGGGCGAACTGCTGTTCTGCGCCCACCACGGCGCCGAGTACAAGCCGAAGCTCATCGAGACGGCGCTCGAGTGGCACGACGAGAGCGATCGCCTCGTCGGGGATCGCTGAGTGGCTGAAGCCCCCGGCGGTCTCGGCCGCCGATTGCGGTACCTCGCGGGCCGCGCCGCCCGCCTCAACCCGGCGAACGTCTGGCGTATCGCGGGCGCGGCACGTCCCCTGACGAAGAAGCCGCGGCTCCTCATCGTGGCCGACATGCTCTGGTGCTCGGTGCGCTACGAGTTCGGCTTCCAGGACTACCTCGACTGGGACGTCGTCATGCTCACGGGCGCCGAACGCCGCACGTACATCACGCATCCGAAGTCCAACCACCTGGCGATGACGCTCAACGACCCCGAGCTGCGCCGCGTGTTCGCCGACAAGCTGCGCTTCAACGCCCGGTTCGGCGAGTTCATCGGCCGCGACTGGCTCGACCTGCGCGAGGCCGACGCCTCCGCGGTGCGGGCCTTCCTCGACTCGCACGGCCGCGCCATGCTCAAGGTGCCCGACAGCCTCTCCGGGTACGGCATCGAGAAGGTCGAGGCGGATGCGGTGGCCGATGCGGAGGCGTTCCGTCAGGCCGCGATCGAGCGGCGGCAGTTCCTGCTGGAGGGCTACATCGTCCAGCACCCCGATATGGCGGCGCTGTGCCCGACGAGCGTCAACTCGCTGCGCGTCATCACCTACTTCGACGGCACCGCCCTGCACGTGCTCGCGAGCGTTCTCAAGATCGGCAACGGCGGCGACATCGACAACTTCTCGAACGGCGGCATGTACACGATGCTCGACGAGACGGGCACCGCCCGGTTCGCCGCCTTCGACGAGAGCGGCACGAGCTACGCCGTGCACCCGCTCACCGGCACCTCGATCGTGGGCTTCCCGGTTCCCCTGTACGAGCAGGTCGTCCCGATGCTCGACCGTGCCGCGCGTGTCATCCCCGAGGTGCCCTACGTCGGGTGGGATGTCGCGATCACGCCCGACGGGCCCGTGATCATCGAGGGCAACCCCAACTCGGGTGTGTATCAGTCGAAGCCCTCCGTGTCGGGCATCCGGGAGGGGCTCCTCCCCCGCTACCGCGCCGCGATCGGCTTCTGAAGCCGCTCGCCGGGATGCCAGCGCCGCTCGTCGCGGAACTCGGCGAGTCGCGCGTCGTAGGCCGCGATCGCATACTCCTCGTGGGCCAGCGCCGGTTCCGTATCGGGGTCGAGGCGCGCCAGGAGCGACCGTGTGAAGTGCGGGTTGGTGACGAGCAGCGGGCCGATGAGCGAGGTGCCGATGAGGCTGCCGACGCGCACTCCCTCGACGGGGGTCGTCGTGTTCCGTCCGATACCGCGCTCCGCCGTGAGGAACCCCGCCAGGCCGGGCGCCGCATCCACCATCGAGAACTGCGACTTGTAGCCGACGATCGGGTGCTCCGGCCCGAGCTCGGGCACGGGGCCCATGACCTTGCCGCTGTATCGCCCCATCATCGCGAGCGTCGCCTCGAGCTCGAGGATGCCGAGACCGGCCGCGTCGTAGCCCATGTCGTCGTTGCGGATGCGGGCGCCGAGCACCTCGAGGGCGTTGTGGGTGAAGAGGGTGACCGCGTCGGACGCGATCCGCGCCTCGAGCGCCGCGCGGTGCGGGCTCAGCCGGTCGATCGCCTTGAGCTGGGCGCGCTCGGTGAGCGGGCCCAGGTAGAGCAGGTCGACGTGCTCGTCGAGGAACGCGGGGCGCTCGTTGAGACCCGTGCGGATGACGCGCGCGTCCGGACGGCACTGCGCGAGGTAGGTGATGTTGGCGTTGTCGCCGTGGAGGTTCGCGACCTCCGGGAAGAGCATCTCGATCGTCAGGGTGCTCACGCGTCCGCCTCCGCCCGTCGGGCGAGCCGCGCGCGCAGGCGCGCCTGCGTCGCATTGCCTGTCGTGAGCGCGTTGTGCACGCTGTGCAGGTTGAATACGGCGTCGGCGTGCGCCACGTCGACGAGCTCGGCGGGCTCCGTCTCGGAGGCGGCGGTGCGGATGCGGTCGGGGTCGACCCCCGCGATCGCGAGCCGCAGCGCCTGGTCGTAGCGACGGTTGCCTCCGACGACGAGCTGCTCGACGGTTTCGTCCGCGAGGTACTCGTAGTCGGCGTCGTAGATCCAGGCCGTGTTCTCGACCTCGTTCTCGCGCTCGCTCCACTCGTCGATCGTGAGAACGACCGACTTGCGCCCCGGGAAGGAGCGGAGGTACTCGAAGGCGCGCGAGCACGCGACGCCCACGAGCCCCTTGGTGAGCAGCCGCACGAGCAGCACCTCGCCGATCCGCTCGGAGGCGAAGCGCGTCGTCGGGGGGACGAGCGTGTCGAACGCGCTCACGATGCGATCCCGCGCGACCCCGAGCACGTCGAGCGCCGCGGCGACCGCGACCTCGTTGTAGACATTGACGATGTTGTCGTTGACGAGGCGGGCCTCGCGCGCATCCCCGTCGAGGCCGAGCACCAGGCGCGACGCAGCCGCGTCGATGTCCCGCGCGCGGTACGCCGCATCTGGTGAGCGGAAGCCGCACGCGGGGCAGTGCGCCCGCCCGATGTGGTTGAAGCGCCAGTAGTCCCAGGCGAGCAGCTGATCGCAGACCGGGCAGGTCATCGCGTCGAGCGCGGCGCCGGTCGGCGTCTCCGTGTCGCCGGGCAGGCGTTCGACCGCGAAGTGCACGCGCGGATTCGACTCGCCGCCGAGCGAGGAGGCGATCAGGTCGTCGGCGTTGAGCACGAGCATCGTGTCGGCGGCGAGCTCGGAGCTGAGGATCCAGGCGATGTACTCCGGATGCGCGTTGCGCTTGATGGAGTCGCGCGTCAGGTTCGTGCACACCAGCACGTCGGGGTGCAGCCCGGGCAGCACGAGCCGCCCGGAACGCTCGTCGAGTTCGAGGACGCCGACGTCCGCACGGGGCCGCCCGCGCCAGTCGACGGCGGCGATGAGCGCCCACGCGATGCCCGCGGCGAGGTTCGACCCGCTGCGGTTGCTCGCGACGCGCATGCCCTCACCGAGGAGCGCCTCGGCGAGCAGGTTCGACACCGTCGTCTTGCCGTTCGTGCCGGTCACCGCGACGACGCGCGCCGGATGCCGCACCGCGCCGATGATGCCCGGGTGGATGCGGCGCGCGACGATGCCCGGCACGTGCGTGCCCTGCCGCCCGAGCACACGCAGCAGGGCCGCCGTGAGCTTGGCCGCCCAGACGGCCAGCAGCACGCGCATCCGATCGGCCGGCTTACTCGAGGTAGTCCCGCAGCGACTGCGAGCGGCTCGGGTGGCGCAGCTTCGCCATCGTCTTCGACTCGATCTGGCGGATGCGCTCGCGCGTCACGCCGAAGGTGTCGCCGATCTGGTCGAGCGTCTTCGGCATCCCGTCGCCGAGCCCGAAGCGCATGCGGATCACGCCCGCCTCGCGCTCGGAGAGCGAGTCGAGCAGCGACTCGAGCTGCTTCTGCAGCATCGTGAAGCCCACCGCGTCCGCCGGCACGACCGCCTCGGTGTCCTCGATGAGGTCGCCGAACTCGCTGTCGCCGTCCTCGCCGAGCGGCGTGTGCAGCGAGATCGGCTCGCGGCCGTACTTCTGCACCTCGATGACCTTCTCGGGGGTCATGTCGAGCTCGCGGCTCAGCTCCTCCGGGGTGGGCTCTCGGCCCAGGTCCTGAAGCATCTGCCGCTGCACGCGGGCGAGCTTGTTGATGACCTCGACCATGTGCACGGGGATGCGGATGGTGCGCGCCTGGTCGGCCATCGCGCGCGTGATCGCCTGGCGGATCCACCACGTCGCGTAGGTCGAGAACTTGAAGCCCTTGGTGTAGTCGAACTTCTCGACGGCGCGGATGAGGCCGAGGTTGCCCTCCTGGATGAGGTCGAGGAACTGCATGCCGCGACCCGTGTAGCGCTTCGCGAGGGAGACCACGAGACGCAGGTTGGCACCCAGCAGGTGGTTCTTCGCGCGCTGCCCGTCGCGGGCGACCCAGGACAGCTCGCGGCCGAGCTGGCTGCGCTTCTCCTGGTCGGTCATCTGGGAGAGCTTCTCCTCGGCGAAGAGGCCCGCCTCGATGCGCATCGCGAGCTCGACCTCCTGCTCGGCGTTGAGGAGGGCGACCTTTCCGATCTGCTTGAGGTAGTCCTTGACCGGGTCGGCGGTGGCGCCCGTGATCGCGGCCGAGTAGACCGGCACCTCGTCGTCGTCGTCCGTCATGGACAGGCGCAGCGCGCCGGTCGGCAGCGGCTCGTCGCTGCCCGTCGACTCCTCGTCCTCGGTTTCCTCCGAGTCCTCCTCGCCGGCGTCCTCCTTGGCCTCGGGCGTCTCGGCGTCCTCGCCGTCGGCGGAGTCCTCGGATGCCGCCTCGCCGTCGGTCTCCTCCTCGATCTCTCCGTCGATCTCGATCTCGGCGTCCTCGTCGAGCTCGTCGTCGCCGTCGAGCCCCGCGTCCTTCGCCTTCGCGGGCGAGGCCTTGCCGCCGGTGGTCTTGGCGGGCGCCTTGGCCGCCGGCTTCGGGGCAGCCTTCGCCGCGGCCTTCACGGGCGCCTTGGCGGCGGCTCCGGTGGCGGCCTTCGCCGTCTTGGCAGCGGGCTTCGCTGCGGGAGCGGTCGCCTTGGCGGCCGGCTTGCTCGCGGCCGGCTTGCTCGCGGTCTTCGCGGCAGCGGTCTTCGTCGCCGTCTTCTCGGACGTGCGGTCGTCTTTGACCGTGTCCTTCGTCGACGTGGAGCGGGGGGTGGCCATGCTGACCCCTTTCGCGGGTGGGAGGGTGCGTCTGGGCAGTACGTAGACCCGTGTCAAGTCCCCCGCGCATCCGGACGGGTTCTCACCTGTCCGAGCTGCACGACGCGGGGATTCGACCGGGTCTCGGTTGTCTATTCTCGCACACGCGGAGGACGCCTCCCGCCGCGCGCACCGAAGAGTGCAACCCAGAGGGGGGCGATGATTATTCCCTCCTCCTCGCTCAGCCGCCTGCGTGTGTGCCTGCGCGTCCACAGCACGCCGACGGTGCCGGCGATCGCGACCAGGTACACGGCGAGGAAGGCGATCCGGAACCCGTCGAGGCTGTACAGCTGCGAGGGCGCCCCGCCCGCGACGCGCACCTCGTCGACGAGGTCGAGCACGACACCGACGAGCAGCATCGAGACGAAACCTCCCACGAAGCCGCCCGAGTTGGCGACGCCCGTCGCCGACCCGTGCGCGTGGCTGGGGTTGTGGCTGCGCGCGAGGTCCAGGCCGATGAGCGACGCCGGCCCGCAGACGCCCACCGCGAAGAAGAACACCGCCACCAGCCAGACCGGCGGGACCGGCTGCCACAGCAGCACGGCGGCCCAGATCGCGAACACCGACCAGGTGATCCCGAGGGCGAGGTCGCTGCGCCGCAGGGGGTGCCGGGCCACGAGCAGCCCGACGACCGGTCCGGAGACGAGCGTGCCGACCACCATGAGGGCGAACACCCCGGATGCCGTGCCCGGGTCGTACCCGAGCCCCGCCGTGAGGAAGGGGTAGCCCCACAGGATGCCGAGCATGGTGGGGACGGTCCCGCCGAGGAGGTGCGCCCAGAAGCCGAGCTGGGTGCCGGTGCGCCGCAGGCTCGCCCGCAGCCCGAGCTCGGCGGGGTCGATCGTGCGGAGCTCGCCCGTCGTCAACTGCCCGACCCCGCGCCGCACCAGGATCCCCGCGACGAGCGCCGCGATGACGCCCACGCCGCCCGCCACCAGGAACGCCGGCGTCCAGCCCTGCAGATGCAGGAGCAGCGCGAACGGGAACACGGATGCGATCTGGCCGAGCTGCCCCGTCATCCCGACCCATTGCGAGAGCTGCGGGAGGATCGGCCCCTGGAACCACCCCGGGAGCAGCCGGATGACGCTCACGAAGGTCGCGGCGTCACCGATCCCGACGAGCACACGGGCGGCGAGCGCCATCCCGACCCCGTCGGCGATCGCGAGAGCGCCCTGCCCGAGCGCCATCACCACGGCCCCCGCGACGATGAGCACGGGGGCGCCGAAGCGGTCGGCGAGCACGCCGACCGGAACCTGAAGCGCGGCGTACACGACGATCTGCACGACGGCGACCGTCGAGATGACGGCTGCGTTGACGGCGAAGCGGTCCGTCGCATCCACGCCCGCGATCCCGAAGGAGGTCCGCTGCATGACCGCGACGAGGTACGCGAACGCGGCTCCCGCGAACACGAGCCAGGATCGCGCGGAGTTCACCCTCTCAGGCTACGCGGGGCGCGTTCAGGCGCGCGGCTCGTCGCGGCGCGACGCGAGGAAGCGCTCGAGCTCCGCGGCGATCGTGTCGGCGCTCGGGAGCTCGCCGTCCTCGTCGACGAGCGGCGACGGGAGCGGGTTCTCCTGCATGTAGCTGTCGTGCCGCTCCTCGAGGGTGTGCACGAGCCGCTCGAGCTCGGTGTTGCCGGCCACCTGCTCCTCGACCTTCTGCGTGAACTCGCGGCCCTCCTCGCGCAGCTCGTCGGTCGGGAAGATGAGGCCCGTCGCGGCGCTGATGCTCTCGAGCGCGGCGACCGCGGCGACCGGGTACTCGGTGTCGGCGAGGTAGTGCGGCACGAGCAGCACGAAGCCGGAGGTCAGGTGGCCCGCCTCCTGGAGCCGGTACTCGAGCAGATGCAGCACGTTGCCGGGCACCTGCGTGCGCGGGCGCCAGATCGAGTAGCTGTCGGTCAGCTCCGTGCGGTTTCCGCTCACCGTGACGCCGATCGGACGCGTGTGCGGGGTCGGCATCGGGATGGCGTTGATCCACGTGGTGTCGGCGACGCCGAAGCGCTCGACGAGCTCCACGACGGCACGGGTGAACGCCTCCCAACGGAAGTCCGGCTCGTAGCCGGTGAGGAGCAGGAAGGGGCGGTGCAGCTCGTCCTCCACGAGCGAGAGCACGAGCCGCGCCGGTTCGTAGGAGGAGAGGTGGTCTTCGTCGAAGTACATGACCGGACGGCGCGCCCGGTAGTCGAGCAGGGCATCGTTGTCGAAGACGACGAGATCCTGCACGACGGGCAGCCCCCGCAGCAGCTCGGTGATCTGGCCGACCGCCGTGCCCGAGTCGGTGAACCCCGTGAGACCCGCCACGAGGTGCAGTCCCGTCGGCACGTCGGAGACGTCCCCGACGACCTCGTACAGCGGGTTCGGATCCATGGGTTCGAGTCTAGGAGCCGCCTCGCGGACGGTGCCGGGCCACACCGCGACCCGCGTCATGCTCAGAGCGAACAGGGCTCCGGTGAGCGGACTAGCCTGACCGCATGGCCGCACCCGAGCTCTCCGTCACCTCCGCCCCGCTCACCGAGCTCGAGACCTCCCTCCTGGTCATCGGCGTCACGAAGGGTGCCGACGGCCCCGTGCTCGCCATCGACACCCCCGCCGGGGTCGCCGAACTGCTCGCCCCGCTCGGCGTCACCGGCGCCGCCGACGAGTTCCGCCGCGGTCCGCTGCTGCCGGGCGGGCGCGCGCCGATCGCCTTCGTCGGCCTCGGCTCGGATGCCGGCCCCGCCGCGCTGCGCTCGGCCGCCGGGGTCGCGGGGCGGTTCGCGAGCGGACTCGAGTCGATCGTGCTCGCCCTGCCCGTCGACGACGAGGAGACCGCGGAGCTCGTGCTCGAGGCGGCCGCGAGCGGGGCGTACGCGTACCTCGCCTACCGCACAGGCGACACGGCGTCCAAGCGGCCGGTGCGCAGCATCGCGTTGCGGGTCCCCGCCTCGTTCGACGGTGCACGCGTCGTCACGGCCGCGACGGCCACCGCCCGCGCCACCCACCTCGTGCGTGACCTCGTCAACGAGCCGGCCTCCGACCTCTATCCCGCCACCTTCGTCGACCGCGTCCGCGCGTACGCCGAGGGGTTGCCCGTGGAGCTCGAGGTGCTCGAGCCCGAGGAGCTCGAGGCGCAGGGCTTCGGCGGCATCCTCGGCATCGGCGCGGGCTCGAGCCGGGGGCCGCGCCTCGTCGTGGTGCGCTACGCGCCCGAGGGTGCGACCACGCACCTCGCGATCGTCGGCAAGGGCATCACCTACGACTCGGGCGGTCTGTCGCTCAAGCCGCCGACCTCGATGGCGACGATGAAGTACGACATGACGGGTGCGGCGACCGCCCTCGCGGCCGTACTGGACGCCGCACGGCGCGGCGCACCCGTGCGCGTCACCGCCTGGCTCTGCCTCGCCGAGAACATGCCGTCCGGAACGGCCGTCCGGCCGGGCGACGTGCTGCGCACCTGGAACGGAACGACGATCGAGGTCACCAACACGGATGCCGAGGGTCGCGTCGTGCTCGCCGACGGGCTCGCCGCGGCCGCCGTCGAGCGTCCCGACCTCCTCGTCGACGTCGCGACGCTCACCGGCGCGGCCCGCGTCGCGATGGGCGAGCGGACGACGGCCGTGATGGGCGATCAGGCGGCCGTCGACCGCGTGCTCGCCGCCGCGGAGGAGGCGGGCGAGTCGATGTGGCCGATGCCACTGCCGCCCGAGCTCCGCTCCGTGCTCGACTCGGACGTCGCCGACCTCGCGAACGCCAAGCCGGGCCACACCGCGGGGGGCATGCTCGTCGCCGGGCACTTCCTGCGCACCTTCGTCGGCGAGGCCGGCGGGGAGGGCCCAGGCGCCCGGATCGGCTGGGCGCACCTCGACATCGCGGGGCCCGCGTACAACACCGGAAGCCCCTACGGCGGCGTCGGCAAGGGCCCCACCGCGGTGGCCGTGCGCACCCTCATCGCCCTGACGGCGCACCTCGCCGGGGCGTAGTAGGGTCGACACGGCAAGGAACGCCTTGCCCTTTCCCGCTCCGCGACACCACCGATCTCGCGGGCATCCGACACGTGAAGCGCAAGGGAGTTTCTCCAGTGTCCGAGCAGACCTTCGACCTCGTCGTCCTGGGAGCGGGAAGCGGTGGCTACGCCGCCGCCCTGCGCTACGCCCAGCTCGGCAAGTCCGTCGCCCTCATCGAGAAGGACAAGGTGGGCGGCACCTGCCTGCACGTCGGCTGCATCCCGACGAAGGCCCTCCTCCACTCGGCCGAGGTCGCAGATGTCTCGCGCGAGGCCGCCAAGTACGGCGTCACGACGCAGTTCGGCGGCATCGACATCGCCGCCGTGACCGCGTACCGGGAGGGCATCGTCGCCGGCAAGTGGAAGGGCCTCCAGGGTCTCATCAAGGGTCGCGGCATCACCACGATCGAGGGCACGGGCCGGCTCGTCTCCCCCACCACCGTCCAGGTCGGCGACCAGCTCATCACGGGCACCAACGTCATCCTCGCCACGGGCTCCTACTCGCGCACCCTCCCCGGTCTCGAGATCGGCGGACGCGTCATCACCTCCGAGCAGGCGCTCGCCCTCGACTTCGTGCCGAAGAAGGTCGCCGTGCTCGGCGGCGGCGTCATCGGCGTCGAGTTCTCGAGCGTCTGGAAGAGCTGGGGCGCCGACGTCACGATCATCGAGGCGCTCCCCCACCTCGTCCCCAACGAGGACGAGGCCATCTCGAAGCACTTCGAGCGCGCGTTCCGCCGCCGCGGCATCGACTTCAAGCTCGGCGTGCGCTTCTCGGGCGTCACGCAGAACGAGTCGGGCGTCGTCGTGACGCTGGAGAACGGGGAGACCGTCGAGGCCGACATCCTGCTCGTCGCCGTCGGGCGCGGGCCGCTCACCGCCAACCTCGGCTACGAGGAGGTCGGCGTGCAGCTCGACCGCGGCTTCGTCGTCGTAGACGAGAAGCTGCAGACCACGGTTCCCGGCGTCTACGCCGTCGGCGACATCGTGCCCGGCCTGCAGCTCGCGCACCGCGGGTTCCAGCAGGGCATCTACGTCGCCGAGGTGCTCGCGGGCCTCGACCCCATCAAGGTCGAGGACGTCAACATCCCGAAGGTCACCTACTCCGACCCGGAGGTCGCGTCGGTGGGGCTCACCCAGGCCAAGGCCGAGGAGCAGTACGGCGCCGAGAACATCACGGCCGTCGAGTACAATCTCGCGGGCAACGGCAAGAGCCACATCATCGGCACCTCCGGCGTCATCAAGGCGATCCGGGTCAACGACGGCCCGGTCGTCGGCGTGCACATGATCGGCGCGCGCGTGGGCGAGCTCATCGGCGAGGCGCAGCTCGTCGTCGACTGGGACGCCTACCCCGAGGACGTCGCCCCCTACATCCACGCCCACCCGACTCAGAACGAGGCGCTCGGCGAGGCCTTCCTGGCCCTCGCGGGGAAGCCCCTCCACGGCTGAGCCCGGCGGCTAAGCTAGAACGACACGGCTGAATAAGGAGCATCACCGATGAGCGAATCCGTCAGCCTTCCGGCACTCGGCGAGAGTGTCACGGAAGGTACGGTGACCCGCTGGCTGAAGAAGGTCGGCGACCGCGTGGAGGTCGACGAGCCTCTGCTCGAGGTCTCGACCGACAAGGTCGACACCGAGATCCCCTCCCCCGTCGCGGGAGTGATCGAGGAGATCCTCGTCGCCGAGGACGAGACCGTCGAGGTCGGTGCGCCGCTCGTGCGCATCGGCGACGGTTCCGGCGGAGGCGAGGCTGCACCGGCCGCACCCGCAGCGGAGGAGGCTCCCGCCGCCCCGGCACCGGCTGAGGCGCCGGCCGCGGAGTCCCCCGCACCGGTTGCGGAAGCACCGGCGGCAGAGGCACCGGCCGCTCCGGCACCGGAGGCGCCCGCGGCAGAGGCGCCGGCCGCCGCGACCCCGGTCGCGGAGGCTCCCGCCGCCGCGCCCGTCACCGAGACCCCGATCGACGCGCCTTCCGCGTCCACGGAGGCTCCGGCCGCTCCCGCGACCCAGCCCGCCGCCGAGAGCGCGGAACCGGTCGAGGCCCCCGCGCCCGCAGGGTCCCCCGCACCGGCAGCGGCCGACGCGCCCGCCGCGCAGGCCGAGCAGCCTGTTGCGGAGGCTCCCGCCGCGAGCCCGGCCACGACCTCCCACGCGGGGTACGTGACGCCGATCGTGCGCAAGCTCGCGACCGAGAAGGGCGTGGAGCTCCAGGGTGTGACCGGCACCGGCGTCGGAGGCCGCATCCGCAAGCAGGACGTGCTCGCCGCCGTCGCGACGGGTGCCACGGCCCCCGCCGCCGAGGCTCCGGCCGCGCCTGCCGCCGAGTCCGCCGCGGCGGCCCCGAGCGCCGAGGTCTCGCCGCTGCGCGGCACCACGGTCCCGATGACGCGCCTCCGCAAGGTCGTCGCCGAGCGGGCCGTCGTCTCGATGAACTCGACGGCGCAGCTCACCACCGTCGTCGAGGCGGATGTGACGAAGGTCGCCCAGCTCCGCGACGAGGTCAAGGCCGCGTTCCAGGAGAAGACCGGCACGAAGCTCTCCTTCATGCCGTTCTTCGCCCTCGCGACCGCCGAGGCCCTGCGCGCCTTCCCGATCATCAATGCGACGGTCGACGGCGACAACATCGTCTACCCGGAGACCGAGAACCTCTCGATCGCGGTCGACACCGAGCGCGGGCTGCTGACGCCGGTGATCCGCGATGCGGGCGAGCTCGACATCGCGGGACTCGCGAAGGAGATCGCCGACCTGGCCGAGCGCACGCGTGACAACAAGCTGAAGCCCGACGAGCTCGCCGGGGGTACCTTCACGCTGACCAACACCGGTTCGCGTGGGGCGCTCTTCGACACGCCCGTCGTCTTCCTGCCGCAGGTCGCGATCCTCGGCACCGGCGTCGTCACCAAGAAGCCGGTCGTCGTGAGCGAGGGAGGCACCGACGCGATCGCCATCCGCTCGACCGTCTACCTCGCGCTGTCGTACGACCACCGCATCGTGGACGGTGCGGATGCCGCACGCTTCCTGGGCGCCGTGAAGGCGCGCCTCGAGGCGGGCGACTTCCGGAGCTCGCTCGGCATCTAGTCGCTCGCGATCCAGTCGCGGATCCGCCACCCGGCCTCGCCCCTCACGATGAGGAGCGAGGCCGGAGCCGTCTCCGGCCCCAGTCGTACGAGAGCGCTGTCGCCCAGCCTCTCCACGAGCTGCGGAGAGACGGGGTCGACGGCGGGAAGCGCCGCCTCGCCTCCCCCGCGCAGAGCCTCGACCCCGCGCCGGTCGTCGGCGAGTGCCGCCGAGCCCGCCTGATCGACCTCCTCCAGGCAGAGGAGGGACAGCTCGGCCAGGCACTCCTCCCGTCGCGCGAGAAGCGCGACGACCGCCGCCAACGGGTCGTCCCCCGAGATGGCGCCGGTCCGGACGCCGGATGCCGAAGCCGCACCCGGTGCCTCGGAGGTCGGCGTGCCGGTCGGTGCGGCGGTCGCTGCGCTCGCGCCGTCCGGCACATGGGGAGCCGGCGGGGGCGGGAGCACCGCCAGCAGGAGCGCGGCGACGGCGAGCGCGGCTCCGCCTCCGACCGCCGTGCGTCGCCGCGCGGCCGAGAGGGCGTCGAGTCGCGCCCGCGCCGTGCCGACGAGCGCCCGTACGCGTTCGAGCGGTCGAGGCACCCTCCGGCCCGCGTCCGGCGCGCTCACCTCGCGCGTGACAGGCACGATGCGCTGCGCTCCGCGCACGGGTGGGCTCGCAGCGGCCGACGGCTCTGGCATCGCGACGGGCACCGCCGCCGCGAGGTCGCGGAGTCCGCGCGCCAAGGCGTCCAGCACCTCGGGCGCGGGCACCGCGGCGATGGCGACCGTCAGCTCGCGCGCCGCGGGCATGCGCGCGCCCGCCACGCGTGCCAGCACGTGCACGGCGAGCTCCCGGATCGCGGCCCGATCGCGCGCGACCCCGGCGACGCGCTCCCGGGCCACCTCGGGTGCGTGCGCCGCGAACAGCTCCGCCTGGAGGAATCCGCCGAGCACCGGCCCCTCCTCACCGATGGTGATGTCGGAGGCCGCCACCCGTCCGTGCGCAACCCCGACGTCGTGCAGCCTCGCGAGTGTCTCGACGAGGGGCAGCAGCACTCCGACCGCCTCCCCCGCCTGCCAGCTCTCGCGCTCGGCCAGCAGCCGGGCGAGCCCGGTGCCCGGCGCCCGGGCGAGGAGCGTCGCGGCGCCCATGTCGTCCTCCACGACGTCGATCACGGGCGTCACCCCCGGCCCGCGGCCGCGATCGAGCGCGGCGAGCTCCCGCCGCCGCGCCCGCGCGCCGAGCCCGTCGAGGGCCCGCGCGAGCACCGCCGGGCGCGGCTCGTCGCCGTCGAGGCGCACCAGCAGGGTCTCCAGATGCGCGTCGCGCTCGAGAAGGCGCACCACCCGGATGCCCGGCCGCTCACGAAAGCTCGTCACCTTGCGATCGTGCCCGGCGCCGGCCGTGGGTCGGCGCCGGGCACGTCTCGCTTCGTGACAAGCCGCCCGCCGCGATCCTGTGGAGGGGACAACGCGGCCCGAGGCGCCGTCTAGGCTGGAGGGGTGGTCGACTACGTCGACGCGGGACTAAGCGCCAATTCCGTGTCGTATTCGACGGCCCTCGAACGCCAGCGTGCCCTGCACGCCGACGTCGTGAGCGGCCGGGCGCCCGATACCGTGCTCCTCCTGGAGCATCCCTCCGTCTACACCGCCGGCAAGCGGACGGAGCCGCACGAGAGGCCCCCGGGCGGCACCCCCGTCGTCGACGTGGATCGCGGCGGCAAGATCACCTGGCACGGCCCCGGGCAGCTCGTCGGCTATCCGATCGTGCGGCTCGCCGACCCGATCGACGTCGTCGCCTACGTGCGGCGGCTCGAGGGCATGATGATCGGCGTGCTCGCCGACCACGGCATCGTCGGCACGCGCGTCGAGGGCCGCAGCGGCGTATGGATCGAACGGCCCGGACGCCCCGCCGACAAGATCGCCGCGATCGGCATCCGCGTCGCCGACGGCGTCACGATGCACGGCTTCGCGCTCAACTGCAGCAACGACCTCGAGCCCTACCGCGCGATCATCGCGTGCGGCATCCGGGACGCGGGGGTCACGACCATGAGCCGGGAGCTGGGCCGTGAGGTGACCCCCGCAGACGTGGTGCCGGACGTCGTGCGCCGCTTCGAGGACGCCCTCGAGGGAAGCCTCGTCCGGGCGGAGGTCCCCGCGTGAGCGCCGAGCCGGCGGGGCGCAAGCTGCTGCGCCTCGAGGTGCGCAACGCCCAGACGCCCATCGAGCGCAAGCCCGAGTGGATCAAGACGCGCGCCAAGATGGGTCCCGAGTACACGGCGCTGCACTCGCTCGTGAAGTCCGAGGAGCTGCACACCGTGTGCCAGGAGGCCGGCTGCCCCAACATCTACGAGTGCTGGGAGGACCGCGAGGCGACGTTCCTCATCGGCGGCAGCCAGTGCACCCGGCGCTGCGACTTCTGCCAGATCGACACCGGCAAGCCCGCCGACTACGACACCGACGAGCCCCGGCGCGTCGCCGAGTCGGTGCAGCGGATGGGGCTGCGCTACGCGACCGTCACCGGCGTCGCCCGCGACGACCTGCCCGACGAGGGCGCCTGGCTGCACGCGGAGACGGTGCGCGCCATCCACGCCGCCAACCCGGGCACCGGTGTCGAGATCCTCGCGACCGACTTCTCCGGCAACCCCGCCCTGCTCGGCGAGGTGTTCGAGAGCCGCCCGGAGGTGTTCGCCCACAACGTGGAGACGGTGCCGCGCATCTTCAAGCGCATCCGTCCGGCGTTCCGCTACGAGCGCTCGCTCGGGGTGCTCACCGCAGCACGCGAGGCCGGACTCATCACGAAGTCGAACCTCATCCTCGGGATGGGCGAGGAACGCGGCGAGATCAGCCAGGCGCTGCGCGACCTCCACGCCGCCGGGTGCGACATCATCACCGTGACCCAGTACCTGCGGCCGTCGCCGCGTCACCTGCCGGTGGCGCGCTGGGTGCGCCCGGAGGAGTTCGTGGAGCTCAAGCAGGAGGCCGAGGAGCTCGGCTTCCTGGGCGTGCTCGCCGGGCCGCTCGTGCGCTCGAGCTACCGCGCGGGCCGCCTCTGGGCGCGATCCATGGCGGCGAAGGGGCGGGACATCCCCGAGGGCCTCCTGCATCTCGCCGAGAGCGAAACGGGCTTCGCACAAGCGGTGTCCTAGCGGCATCTAGGCTGGAGCGCATGGCACGCAGCACCGCAGAGAAGGAACCCGGCCGCATCAAGCAGATGTGGCAGGTCTTCCAGATGACCCGCCGCTCCGACCCCGGCATCACCTGGTACCTGATCCTGGCCTTCATCGTGCCCATCGCGGTGTCGATCGTGCTGTCGGTCGTGTTCTTCGCCGACAGCATCATCGCCATCATCCTGACGGTCGTCACGGGCGTGCTCGCGGGGTTGCTGCTCGTGCTCGTCGTGCTGGGGCGCCGCGCCGAACGCGCCGCCTACACCCAGATCGCCGGCCAGCCGGGCGCCGTCGGCGCCGTGCTCAAGAACGGCCTGCGCCGCTCGTGGATCGGCAGCGAGGAGCCCGTCGCGTTCAGCGCGAAGACCCGCGACGCCGTCTACCGCGCGGTCGGCCGGCCGGGCGTGGTGCTCATCGGCGAGGGGCCGCGCTCGCGCACCCAGCCGATGCTCGAGAAGGAGCGCGGCGCCGTCGGGCGGCTGCTCCCCAACGTGCCCGTCCACCTGTTCTACGTGGGGCCCGATGCGGACTCGGTGGCGCTGCACAAGATCGCGTCGCGCCTCAACCGGCTGCCGCGCAAGCTCACCAAGGCCGAGGTGCTGCAGGTCGACAAGCGGCTCACCTCGGTCGCCAAGGTCAAGGGCTTCAAGATCCCCGGCGGCATCGACCCGCAGCGGATGCGCGCCCCGCGTCCGCGCTGATCGCGGCCGTCCGCGTCATCCGACGCGCTCGAGCAGCCAGACGGCCATGTTCGAGCCGCTTCCCCCGATACAGGTCTGGTAGTACCCGGCGTAGCCTCCGGGCACCACGGATGCTTCGCTGCCGTACACGAGGCCGCTGACGACCTCGGCGACCCGGTACGTGCCGTAGCCGGGGAACTGCACCATCGCGCCCGCACCGATCCGCCCCCACGCGCTGCCCCCGCATGACCAGTGCTCCGCCGCATAGAACGAGGCACCGAGGTAGCCCGCGATGCCCGGGACGTTGACGGAGCCACGGCAGGCGTCGATCTCGGCCTGGCCCCCGGAGGTCCAGATGCCCTCCACGTGCGCGACGCCCGAGACCGGTGCGCGACCTCCCCCGGCTGCGACGCGTGTGCGGGCCGCGGCGGCAGCGGCGGCCCGAGCCGCCTCCTGTTCGGCGGCGATGCGGGCCTGCTCCGCCTCCCAGGCGGCGACGGCGTCCGTGACCGCGGCGACGCGCTCCCCGAGCGCGTGAACCTGCCCGCTCACCGCGACGGCCACCTCGTCGAGGGCGCCGCTCGGCTGGGAGCCCGGGGGCCACACGAGCACGGCGCGCGACTCGAGCAGCGCGGCGTCCGCGCGCTCGAGCTCGGAGGCGAGGGCGGTGCGCGTGGTCTCCTCGAGCACGTGGCCGTCCGAGGCGACGAGCGCGGCACGTGCCGAGTGGGCGGTCGCGTCCAGCTCGTCCAGCCGCTCGACCAGCGGCGGGAGCGACGCGGTGGGGGCGAGGGAGGCGCGTGCACCCGACGCGGGCTCGGCCGAGACCTCGGCGACGGGGGTGAGCACGACGACCGCGACGACGACAGCGGCGGCCAGCACGAGCTGCCGCACCACCGCATCCCCCGTGGTGACGGTCCGGCGCGATGTGGAGTGCGCAGCGGCCGCGACGAGCGCGCCCCGTCGACCGTGGTGCCCGATGCTCGTCATACCCGCCACCTCGCGATCCGGAATCCGGTGCGGAGACGTCGGGTGCGCCTCGATCGACCCTCAGTTTCCTCCTCCCTGTCCCCTGAAGCAAGGGGACGGGGTACAGAGGGTGGTCTCCGGCCTAGATGCGGACGAGGACGGTTCCCGCGGCCTTGTCGTGCAGGCCGCGCTGGTCGCGATCCCAGATGAGGGCGGGGATCGCGAGACAGAGCAGCACCGTCCGCGCCGCCGGGCGCCAGAATCCGAGGTAGCCGCCCGCCATCGGCACCACCCGCAGCCGCACGACGAGGTGGCCCAGGCTGCCGTTCGCGACGACGAGGAAGAGGTACTGGAGCGCGGCGAAGATCCCCAGTGTGATGAACGGATCGGTGCCGAGATGCGTCGGGAAGAACGCCCACGACAGGAGCGACGCGACCGCCCAATCGATCACGATCGCGATCGCGCGCCGACCGAGCCGGCCCACCGAGCGCGGACCGTGCTCCGGAAGCCCCAGACGCTCCCCCGGCCAGCGGTTGGCGGCCGGGTCGGCGGGGGCGGAGGTCACGTGACCCACTCTAGGGAGATGCGCGTAACATGCCCGAAACAAACCGGTCACGGTCGGGAAATGCCGTCCCCCTAGCCTCAGAGCGGCTGCACCCGCAGCCTCCACCCCGTTCCACGCCCTTGGAGTAACTCCCTATGTCCAAGCCCCTGTTCAGCGACTCCTCCGAGGTGCTGAAGTTCATCAAGGACACGGATGTCAAGTTCCTCGACATCCGCTTCACCGACCTCCCCGGAGTGCAGCAGCACTTCAACATCCCGGCCTCGACCGTGGATGAGGACTTCTTCACGGTCGGCCAGCTCTTCGACGGCTCGTCGATCCGCGGCTTCCAGTCGATCCACGAGTCCGACCTGCAGCTCATCCCGGACATCTCGACCGCCTACGTCGACCCCTTCCGCACCGAGCGCACCCTCGTGATCGTCTTCGACATCTACAACCCGCGCAACGGCGAGATCTACGGCCGCGACCCGCGCCAGGTGGCCAAGAAGGCCGAGAAGTACCTCGCCTCCACCGGCATCGCCGACACCGCCTACTTCGCCCCCGAGGCCGAGTTCTACATCTTCGACGACGTGCGCTACGAGGTGAAGCAGAACAAGTCCTACTACGAGGTCGACTCCTCGGAGGCCGCGTGGAACTCGGGCAAGGAGGAGGAGGGCGGCAACCTCGCCAACAAGACCCCCTACAAGGGCGGCTACTTCCCCGTGACCCCGGTCGACCAGCACGCCGACCTGCGCGACGACATCGTGCTCAAGCTCATCGAGGTGGGGCTCGAGGTCGAGCGCAGCCACCACGAGGTCGGCACCGCCGGTCAGGGCGAGATCAACTACAAGTTCGACACCATGGTGCATGCTGGTGACGACATCCTGAAGTTCAAGTACATCGTCAAGAACACCGCGCTCGAGTGGGGCAAGACGGCGACCTTCATGCCGAAGCCGCTCATGGGCGACAACGGCTCGGGCATGCACACGCACCAGTCGCTGTGGAACGACGGCAAGCCGCTGTTCTACGACGAGCAGGGCTACGGCGGGCTCTCGGACGTCGCCCGCTGGTACATCGGCGGCATCCTCAAGCACGCGGCCTCGCTCGCCGCGTTCACGAACCCGACGGTGAACTCGTACCACCGCCTCATCCCGGGCTTCGAGGCCCCGGTCAACCTGGTCTACTCGGCCGGCAACCGCTCCGCCTCGATCCGCATCCCGATCACGGGCACCAACCCGAAGGCCAAGCGCATCGAGTACCGCGCGCCCGACGCCTCCGGCAACCCGTACCTCGCCTTCGCGGCGCAGCTCATGGCGGGCATCGACGGCATCAAGAACAAGATCGAGCCGCACGAGCCCGTCGACAAGGACCTCTACGAGCTCCCGCCCGAGGAGGCCAAGGGCATCCCGCAGCTGCCCGGATCGCTCGGCGAGGCGCTCGACGCGCTCGAGGCGGACCACGACTACCTGCTCGAGGGGGGCGTCTTCACGGCGGACCTCATCGGCGCGTGGCTCGACTACAAGCGCGAGAAGGAGCTCCTGCCCTTCGCGCAGCGTCCGCACCCCTTCGAGTACGAGCTGTACTTCGGGGTCTGATCACCGTGCTTCGGCGTTCCGGCCCGCGCTCGCCGGTGTTTGCTGCTAAGTAGACGGCAACCCCGGAACTGAAGACCGGCCCTTGGAGCCTCGGGGTCCGAGCCTACTTCTCAAGTATTTGAGGAGGCGGCCCCGAGGCTCCATTGCGTTCCCGGGCGCCTCATCGAGGCTGCACAGCTCACCCACGCGATCGGCATCGACGACCTTCACCGACGGAGCGATGTAGAACCCGTGGGCGATCCGCGAATCGGAGTGCCACAGCCGCGCGGACGCGATCCCTGGACTTGGGTGACTCAAGTTTGCTGGCTCGAACCAGAGATGATGGAAGCCGCATCGGAACGAGGAAGCATGTTGGACCAGGGCGTCGGGAGAGACCGAAGAAGATGTGTGCCGATCCGCGCTCCCCGAAAGGGGCTGAGCAACCGTCACACCCCTCGCATAGACTTCCGCTGATCGAGTGGAGGCACAGTGGCACGGCGTCGCGGGTTCTTGGCTGAGATGCAGCATCAGGCGCGTCTGTCTCAGCAACGGCAGGCCGCCGCACAGCGTCAGCAGGCTGCGCTCGTGCGTCAGGCGGAGACTGCGCGGCGGGCGTCTGAGAGGGCTGCCGCGGCCGCGACGCGGGCGGATGCAGCGGAGCGTAGGCGTCTGGAGAAGGAAGCCGCCGACGCGCATGTTGCTGCACAGTTGGCCGAGGTCGACCAGCTGAACGCGGAACTCGAGGACCAGTACGCGGAGCTCGACGACCTCCTGGCCGCGACTCTCGATGTGGACGACTTCGTGGACCTGGAGTCGCTTCGCGAGACCGCAGTCCACCCGCCGTTCCCGAGAGTGGACCTTCGAGTGCCGACCTCGGCAACAGTGATCCCGGACCCGCCGCTTCCGGTGAAGCAGGCACCGGAGCCGGTGACGAGCATGTTCGGGCGCAAGCAGAAGGAAGCTGCCGCGCTCGCCGCGGTTGAGCAGCAGTACGCGAACGACTACTGGGCGTGGAAGGCCGCGAGCGACTCTCTCCCGGAACGTCGCGCCGCGGCGCAGCAGCAGCACGAGGCAGCGGAGCAGAACCGCCTTTCGCAGCTGGCAGCCGCGGAAGCGCAATATTCGGCGGAGTGCGCCGCACGCGAGGCTGAGGTCGCCGAGAAGAACAATGCGCTCGATGCCCTGATCGCCGGCCTCGGGTACGGGACAGTCGACGCGGTTCAGGAGTACGTCGGTATCGTCCTAGCGAACTCGGTGTACCCGGAGTGGTTCCCGGTGACGCACGATGCTGAGTTCGACCCGGCAACGGCAGAGCTCACCCTCCGCGTGGATCTGCCGGCGCCGGATCAGGTGCCCGCGATCAAGGCGTACAAGTACACGAAGGCCAGCGACGAGATCACCCCGGTCCCGGCAACGCAGAAGGACATCAAGGACCGCTACGCCGCGATCGTGCATAACGTGGCGCTCCGCTCCCTGCATGAGGTGTTCGAGGCCGATCGTCGGGGTCTGATCAAGTCGATCGCCGTCGAGATCGGCCTCGATTCCACGAACCCGGCGACGGGCCAGCCGACGAGGATCTCGCTCGCGGCGGTGGCGACTACCCGCGAGCAGTTCGGCGAACTGGACCTGGCCAACGTCGTCCCCGCCGCCACGCTGACGCACCTCGGTGCTGTGGTCTCGAAGAATCCGCACGGTCTGGTCGGGATCGACCCCGCCGGCGTGCGACGGCTCTGATGCCGGACGGTCTGAGGTTCAACCCGCCGCCCGGTTGGCCGGCCCCTCCGCCCGGATGGGTACCACCCGCTGGATGGACTCCGGATCCAACTTGGCCTGCGCCGCCCGAAGCGTGGGTGCTGTGGCTGCCCACAGATGCCACCGTCGAGCCCGCAGCACTACCCGGCGATACCGCGCCTCCTGGACAGACCGCCGAGCCAGCACCACCCCCTGCAGTTCCGACCGGCGATTCAGCACGCGTCGGATATCTCGAGGTGGAGAACGCGTCGCTGCGAGCCCAGCTCGCGTCCCTCCAATCGGGCGACTACGTCGAGCTCAGCGACGCCCGGGTTCTGCAAGAGGTCGGCATCTACCGGTATCACCACCCATTGGAGAGCGCAGCTGCGTACAAAGACCGTCTCACGAACCTGGAGTCGCGGATCGCAGAGCTGGTGAAGTCGGGTCGCGCGATCGTCAAGTCCGAGCGGTTCACGCTCAACAACTCCCTCGCACAGGGTCGCAAGATGACCGACGACCTCGGCAAACTTATGCTGCGCGCCTACAACTCCGAAGCCGACAACGCCCTCCGCACCCTTAGGGCCGGCAACGTCCTGACCGCGAAGAAGCGACTCGAAGCGTCTCGTACAGCCATCGCGAAGCTCGGCGCGCTCATGGAGATGCGCGTCAGCGACGAGTTCCACTCGCTCCGCGAGGAGGAGATCGAGCTTGCCGCCGACTGGCTCATGAAGAAGCAGGAGGAGCGCGAAGCCGAACGCGAAGAACGCGCCCGCCTTCGCGAGGAAAACCGCGTCCAGCAGGAGCTGCTCGAAGAACGCGCCCGCCTCGACAAAGAGCGCGCCCATCTGGTCAACACCATCGCGGCCCTCGGAGCGCGTGGTGAGACCGACCCGGCGCTCTCGGAGCGACTTGCTCAGGTCGACGGAGCAATCAAGCACAACGAGTTCCGAGCCGCGAACATCCGCACCGGGTACGTCTACGTCATCTCCAACGAAGGCGCGTTCGGCCCCAACGTCGTCAAGATCGGCCTCACCCGCCGACTCGAACCACGCGAGCGCATCATCGAGCTCAGCGGAGCTTCCGTGCCGTTCCGATTCGACACCCACACCCTGTTCTTCTCCGAAGACGCCGTCACCCTCGAAACCGAACTTCACCGCCATTTCGCCGACCGCGCGCTCAACCAGGCGAACCCGCGCAAGGAGTTCTTCTTCGCCACCCCCGCCGAGGTTCGCGATGTGCTCGTGGCCAAGGTCGGCAGCATGCTCGAATTCACTGAGACCGCCGACGCCACCGAGTACCGCCAGTCCGTCGGCAGCTGGCCGCAGAACGACACGCCATCGCTTTCGTGAAGCGGGTCAAGAAGGGATGCGAACTCTACTTCGGGGTCTGACCGCCTGCATCACCGCAGCACAGCGCCGGATGGGCCGTCTCCCTCGGGAGGCGGCCCATCCGGCGTCGAGGCGGTCGCCTTCCTCACACGAGCAGCTCGACCGCAGGGACGCCGAGCGGTGCGGCCACGGGCCGTGTCACCCCGGTACCGAGCCCGATGACCGTCCACCCGGCCGCGGACCAGCGCGCCGCGTCGAGCTTGTTGCGGGCGTCGATGATCGTGCGGGTGCGCACCGTCTCGCCGAGCGCGACGGGGTCGGCGTCCAGGAACTCGTGCCACTCGGTCAGCAGCAGCACGACATGGGCGTCGACGAGGGCGTCGCGGATGCCGTCCGCGAACGACAGCGTCGGGAAGGTCCGGTGGGCGGTCTCCCCCGCAGCCGGATCGAACACCGTGACCTGGGCGCCCCGCAGGTGCAGCGCGGCAGCCACGTTGAGGGCAGGCGAGTCCCGCACGTCATCGGTGAGCGGCTTGAAGGCGGCCCCCAGCACGCCGATGCGGGCGTTCAGCACGGAGCCGCCGCATGCGCTCAGCGCCATCTCGACCACCCGCTGACGCTGCGCCATGTTGATCTCGTCGACCTGCTGCATGAGGCCGACCACCTCGAGGGCGCCGAGCTCGCCCGCACGGTGCATGAGTGCGCGGATGTCCTTCGGAAGGCAGCCGCCGCCGAAGCCGAGGCCGGCGTCGAGGAAGCGGCGACCGATCCGGCCGTCGAGGCCGATCGCGTCGGCGAGGGTGCTGACGTCGGCATCCGCCGCCGTGCAGAGCTCGGCGATCGCGTTGATGAACGAGATCTTCGTGGCCAGGAACGCGTTGGCGCTCACCTTCACGAGCTCCGCGGTCTCGAGCCCGACCGTCAGGAACGGTGTGCCCTCCGCGATCGGAGCGGCGTACACCTCCCTCATCGCCGACGCCGCGCCCGGCGACGCCCCGCCGATCACGACGCGGTCGGGGTGCAGGGTGTCCTCCACGGCCTTCCCCTCGCGGAGGAACTCCGGGTTCCAGATGAGCTCGGCCGCGACCCCCTCGGGGGCGAGCGCGCCGAGCAGCTCGCGGAGGCGCGCGGCCGTGCCCACCGGCACGGTCGACTTGCCGACGACGACGCCGTCGTGGCTGAGCGCCCGCGCCACCCCCGCCACCGCGGACTCCACGAAGCGCAGATCCGCGGCGTGGCTGCCGGTCTGCTGCGGGGTGCCGACGCACACGAAATGGATGTCGCTCACCGCGACGGCCTCGGTCAGGTCGGTCGTGAACCGGAGACGCCCGGTCGCGAGGTGCCGCGCGATCAGCTCCTCGAGCCCCGGCTCGTAGAACGGCACCCTCCCCGCCGACAAGGCCTCGACCTTCGCAGGGTCGGTGTCGACACCCACCACGTCGAAGCCCAGCTCCGCCATCGCGGCGGCATGCGTGGCACCGAGATACCCCGTGCCGATCACGCTCATGCGCGGCCGCGGCGCGGGCGATCCGGCCGCCTCGTCCCTCATCATCCCGAACATCCGTCGCTCCTCCCGTTTCCGTGTGTCATGTGCTCAGCCGATCGGCTGCGTCCTCACGCCGTCGCCGAGCGCCGCCAGCCCGTCGCGGAACGCCGCGAGCGAGTCCGCGCGCGAGTCGATGCGCCAGTCGTTGGTGGCCCGCTCGCCCTGCACGTAGGTCGTGACGGCGAGGCTGAACCAGGCGAATCCGACGATGTCGTCGTTCTCCGGTCTCGTGAGCGCCTGGAAGAAGCTCGCGACCCACTCGGGCTTGTGCCCCTCGGTCTCGGATGCCCCGACCTCGGCCAGCACGATCGGCTTGTCGGCGACGCCGCGCAGCTGGGTCAGCGTCGCGCCGAAGGTGGCATCGTAGGTGTAGGAGCTCCCATCCGCGTAGGGCGGCCGCAGGTAACCCGACATGCCGATCCAGTCGACGTAGTCGTCGCCCGGGTAGAGGCGCTCGAGGAACTCGCTCCCCCGGTTCGCCTTGGGCAGGTTGTCGACGCGGTTCGGTGCCCACACCCAGATGACGAGCTCGTTCGCTCCCTCCTCCTGGAAGATGTCGTGCACGTGCTGCCACATCTTCACGAAGTCGCCGGGGCTGTTGCCGTTGATCGACGCTCCCGAGCCGTCCGTCTCGGACCACGGGTACCAGACGCCGTTCATCTCGTGGTCGAGGCGGATGGCGAGCGGCAGCCCGGTGGCGACGACCTGCTGCGCGTAACGGTGCAGGTACTCGTCGAAGGCGCCGCCGATGATCCGCGGGAGCGAGTAGTCGGGCTCGTTCACGACGTCGTTCTGCGCCGCGATGGGACGCGACTCCCAGGTGAGCAGAGGCAGCATCCCGCGTGCCCAGGCCCGCGTGACCGCGTCGGAGCGGAACTCCTCGTCCCAGCCGCCGAAGTAGCCCACCATGCTCGGCAGCGCCCCGACCTTCGCGGAGGTCGCGTCGAGGGTCGCCCAGTTGTGCGGCGCCTGCTCGGTGTACATCCCGTAGTACGCGGCGCTCGGGGCCACGAGCTCCGACTTGGGCGGCGCGGTCACGGCCGTGGGCTGCGGCGCAGCCGACCCGGCGGGCGGCGGCACAGTCTTCACGGGCACGCCGTGGCGGTTGCTCGGGGCGTTCTTCACGAGCGCCAGCTCCTTGAGCGCGGCCTGGAGAGCGCCGTCGTTCTCGGCGAGGGCCCGCTCGGCGTCGGCTTTGCCTTCGGCGAGCGAGCCGAGCTGCGCCTCGAGCGCGTCGATGCGCGCCAGGAGCTGCTCCCGCTCGTGCGCCTCGGCCGTCACCCGCTGCACCTCCTCCGCCGCGCGGATCGTCTGCTGCACGGGCGAGATCTCGGGAGAGGTCCACACGACGACACTGACCGCCGCGAGGGCGAGCACGAGCACGGATGCGGCGACGGCGGTCAGCCGGGAACGGGTGCGTGACACGGCCCACCAGGAGCGGGCGGCGGTGGCGCTAGACAAGGAGCATCGCCTCCAAAGCGAAGATCGAGAACCCGATGAGGTACGGGATCGCGGCCAGGGGGTTGAGTCGCCGCCGCGGCGGGCGCTGCGGTGCGGCAGGCTCGCTGGGGCTCAGCCCGGTGATCGACGCGACGCCGAGCGGGGTCGCGGCCGCGCGGGCGAGCACGGCGGTGGTCCGGTTCGGATGCGGGGCAACGGACTCCGACCCGGATGGCGCGGCCACGGGATCCCCGCCCGCGTACGCGCCCGCGCGGGTTCCCCATCCGCTCGCGTGCGCCATGCGGAAGAAGCCGAGCAGCCGGATCGGCATGAGGAAGAACGTCGACACGATGATGAAGGCCGGGAGCCGCAGGAAGTCGCTCGGCTTCTCCGAGAGGTGCCGGAGCTGCCGGATGGCCATGCTCAGCACCGAGGAGACCACCATGAGCGCGAGCACGAAGACCACCCCCGACTGGAGGCCGTACTCCTCGAGGAAGCCTGCGTAGAAGTTGTAGCCCTGACCGGTGAGCGCGCGATACGCCCAGCCGGCGATGACCCCCCACAGCAGGAACGGCAGCAGGATGTCCATGACGAAGAAGATCGCCAGCACGGGTGCGTGTCCGAGCATCCAGGGCAGCATCCGCAGGGTGTTGTACTGGCTGCCGCGGGCCCAGCGCAGCTGCTGCTTGAAGAGCTTCTTCACCTGGAGCGGCGCATCCGTGTAGACGAGGCTCGTGTACTGGTAGACGGTGCGGTACCCGGCCTTGAGCGTCAGGTTGGTGAGCGTTCGGTCGTCCGAGACCTCGAGGAACGCGCCGAGGAAGCGCTGGGTCATGAAGTCGTGCATGACGCGCGTCAGGATCGTCCGCCGGAACGCGATCGTGCGCCCCGGAAGGCAGCCGACCTGCCCGAGCACGCTCTGCGCCGGCATCGAGTAAAGCGCCCGAGAGTTCTCGAGCCAGTCGGCCCAGCGGGTGATCCAGCTGCGTGCGGGCTCGAGGATGCGCTGGCGGGTCGTCACGCCGCCGATGCTGGGATCGGCGAACGGCTTGACGAGCTCGGCGAGGGTTCCCTCCGTCCAGACCGTGTCCGAGTCCACGAGCACGGTGATGTCGCCAGTCGAGAGCTCGGTGCCGATCTTCACGGCGTTGCGCTTGCCGGGGATCGGCGTGTGCACCCAGCGCACGAGCGGCGCGAACTCCTCGCACACCTCCACCAGCCCGGGGTTGGGCGCGCCGTTGATGACGACGATGATCTCGTCGGGATGCTGCTCGGCCATCCGCCCGATGACGTCGCGGAACAGCTCGAGGGGCTCGTCGACGACGGGTACGACGACGCTCGTGGTGCCCCGGTAGTCGCCCGTGAAGGGGCGGTAGCGGGAGGACAGCACGACCTTGAGCACCCACAGCCCCCAGATCAGGGCGGAGTAGACCGCGAACAGGTAGAGCTCCGGGTGGCCCTCCGTCATGTGCCGCAGCTGCAGCAGGAAGATGAACATCGCGGATCCCCTCTCGTCGTCCGTCCGGCGGGCCCACGGGGGCCTTTCGGTGGATCCGCGACGCTGGGGACCATGTCCTGTCAGTTCGTGGCTCGATTCTGCGCACGATCTGTCTACCCCCGCAAGAGGGCGCCTCGGGATGCACCGCGTGGAGCTCTCATAGACGACGTCGGCTCAGCTGGACGTGTCGGCCGAATGGCCGACAGCGCGCGCGAGCGAGTCCTCCGCCCTCGGCGGACTCGGAGCTCCGCGGAGAAATCCCCGGTCGCGAGGCTTCTCCGCCACCGGCCGACGCGACCGCGGCTCGGTTCATGCGGGAGCGGACGGCGTCCCGTCTCCCGGCACGCGTTCCGCGATCGGGGTACAGGCGATCGGGGCGCGATCTCTCATCTTCGGATTCGCGCGCCTCGGCGTGTCGTCAGAGCCGCGCGCCGTAGAAGAGCCGCTCGAAGACCTGACGGGCGATGCGCGTCGTGCGCAGATAGTCCTCGTCGAGACGGGTCGCGGAGTGCGGCGGGTACTCCATGAGCCGCGCGACGCCCTCCAGTGCGCGTCGGTCCGCGGGGAGCACGTCGGCCGTCTTGGCCGTCCACAGGGTCATCGCCGAGCGAGCGCGCGACGCGATGAGCCAGGCGGCGCGCAGGCGGTCGGCGTCCGGCTCCGCGACGAGACCCGCAGCCACCGCGGCGTCGAGCGCGTGGAGAGTGGAGGGCGTTCGCAACTCCGGCACCGCGTGGGCGTGCTCCAGCTGCAGCAACTGCACGAGCCACTCCACATCCGACAGCGAGCCGCGCCCCAGCTTGAGGTGGCGTGCGGGATCGGCACCCTGCGGCAGCCGCTCGGCCTCCACGCGTGCCTTGATGCGCTTGACCTCGCGGATGGCGTCGGCCGTGATGGCGGGCGGGTACCGCACCTCGTCGGCCATGCTCGCGAAGTCGGCGAGCAGTGCTGCATCGCCGACGACGCCCCGCGCGCGAAGCAGCGCCTGGGCCTCCCAGGTGAGCGACCAGCGCTCGTAGTAGGCGCGGTAGCTGTCCAGCGAGCGGACGATCGCGCCGTTCTTGCCCTCCGGCCGCAGCCCGAGGTCGAGGTCGAGCGGCAGGCGCAGGTCCTCGGTGAGCCGCTTGATCTCATGCACGATCTGCTCGGCGCGCTTCTGCGCGACCTCCGGCTCGCACCCGGCGGGCCGGTACACGTACATGATGTCGGCGTCGCTCCCGAAGCCGAGCTCCGCGCCCCCGTACCTGCCCATCGCAACGATGCCGAACTCGACCTCGTCGCCCCAGCGGTGCGCGAGCCGGAGGGCGCCCGTGAGGATCGCCGTCGTGACGTCGGACAGGGCCGTGCCGAGCTCCTCGACCCGGATCAGCCCGACGATCGCGGCGAGCGACAGACGCAGCACCTCGCGCCTCCGCGCGGTGCGCAGCGCCTTCGCCGCCGCGTCGACGTCGGCCGCGTGGCGGGCGATCGTGGCGTCCGTCTCCTCGAGCAGCTCGGCGAGCGGGCGCGGACGCAGCTCCGCGTCGTTCTCGAGCCACGCGGTCGCCTCCGGGAAGCGCTCGAACAAACCGCCGACGAAGCGCGAGCTCGCGAGCACGTGGGTGAGCCGTTGCGCCGCACCGGAGGAGTCGCGCAGCATCCGGAGGAACCAGTAGGCCTCGCCGAGATCGTCGGACAGCCTCCGGAACGCCAGCAGGCCGTAGTCGGGGTCCGCGCCCTCGGCGAACCACTGCAGCATGACGGGCAGCAGCGTGCGCTGGATCGCCGCGCGCCGCGAGACGCCCCCGGTGAGGGCCGCGATGTGGTGCAGGGCGCCCCGCGGGTCCTGGAAGCCGATGGCCGCGAGGCGCGCCTCGGCCTGCTCGCTCGTGAGCGCGTAGCCGTCCTCCGGGAGGGAGGCGACGGCCGACAGCAGGGGGCGGTAGAAGAGCCGCTCGTGGAGGCTGCGCACCTCCTGCTGCACCTCGCGCCACGCCGCGATGAGCCCGTCGGCGGTGGTGGCGAGCCGGGTGCCCCGCGCGAGCGCGCGCTGATCGGATTCCCCGCGCGGCATGAGATGCGTGCGACGGAGGCGCGAGAGCTGCAGCCGATGCTCGACGAGCCGCAGGAAACGGTAGTCGCGGCCGAACTCGGCCGCCTCGGTCCGGCCGATGTAGCCGCGATCGGCGAGAGCGCCGAGCGCGTCGAGAGTCGCCCGCTGCCGGATGTCGGGATCCGCCTGCCCGTGGACGAGCTGCAGCAGCTGGATCGTGAACTCGACGTCACGGAGTCCGCCCGGCCCGAGCTTCAACTGCACGTCGACCTCGTCACGCGGAATGTGCTGCATGACCCGCTCGCGCATCCGCTGCACCGACTCGACGAAGCCCTCGCGTGAGGACGCCGCCCACACCTTGGGTGCGACCCCCGCGACGAACCGCTCCCCCAGCTCGAGGTCTCCCGCCATCGCACGCGCCTTGAGGAGCGCCTGGAACTCCCAGCTCTTCGCCCAGCGGTCGTAGTAGGCGAGGTGCGACTCGAGAGAGCGCACGAGGGCGCCGTCCTTCCCCTCCGGGCGCAGGTTCGCATCCACCTCCCACAGGGGCGGCTCCACGGCGAGCTCGTGGATGGCGTGCATCGTGTCGATCGCGAGGCGCGTGCCGATCTCGATCGCCCGCGCGTCGGGGATCCCGTCGCCGCCCCCCACGAAGATGACGTCGACGTCGCTCACGTAGTTGAGCTCACGGGCCCCCGACTTGCCCATGCCGATGATCGCCAGACGGGTCGCGGCGACCTCCTCCGCGGGGAAGCGCGCGCCCGCCCGTGCGACGACGAGCGCCGCGTCGAGCGCCGCCGCCGCCAGGTCGGCGAGTGCCGCAGCCACCCGCGGCACCACCTCGATCGGCTCGGGCTGGTCGAGGTCCCACGCCGCCAGGCGGGTGAGCTCGCGCCGGTACGCCACCCGCAGCGCATTGCGGGCGTCCTCGCCGCCGACGCCCTCGACCGCGGCGACGAGCGCCGCACGATAGTGCACGACCGTCGGCGGCTCCGCGAGCGGCTCGGCGAGCACCGCGAGCTCCTCGGGGTGACGCACGAGGAACGCGGCGAGCCCCTCGGACGCGCCGAGCACCTCGATCAGCCGGCGGGCCGCATCCTCGTCGACGAGCGAACGATCGACGCGGCGCGCGTCCTTCTCCCGCAACGCGAGGAGATGGCGAAGCGCCTGGTCCGGGTCGGCGGCGAACGAGAACAGCGGGACCACCGCGTCCGGCACGCCCGAGAGGACCGCTGCGGTTCCCCCCAGGTCGGCGAAACCGAGCCGCGCGAGCTCGGTGAGGGTCACCGCACTCCTCGTCAGAGCGCCTCCAGGTTCGCTTCCAACTCGAACGGCGTCACCTGGGCGCGGTAGCCCGCCCACTCGCGTCGCTTGTTGAGCAGCACGTAGTTGAACACCTGCTCGCCGAGGGTCTCGGCGACGAGCTCCGACTCCTCCATGATGAGCAGCGCGCGGTCGAGGCTCGAGGGGAGCGCCTGGTACCCGAGGGCGCGGCGTTCCGCGCTCGACATGTTGAAGACGTCGGAGTCCGCCTCGGGCGGCAGCTCGTAGCCCTCCTCGATGCCCTTGAGACCGGCGGCCAGCATGAGCGAGAACGCGAGGTAGGGGTTGGCGGCCGAGTCGATGCCGCGGTACTCGACGCGTGCGCTCTGCCCCTTGCCGGGCTTGTAGAGCGGCACGCGCACGAGCGCCGACCGGTTGTTGTGCCCCCAGGTGACGTAGCTGGGCGCCTCGTCGCCGCCCCAGAGCCGCTTGTAGGAGTTCACGAACTGGTTGGTGACGGCCGTGATCTCGGGGGCGTGGGTCAGGAGCCCCGCGACGAACTGGCGTCCGATCTGCGACAGCTGGTACTCGCCGCCCGCGTCGAAGAACGCGTTCGAGTCGCCCTCGAAGAGCGACACGTGCGTGTGCATGCCGGAACCGGGATGCTCGGAGAACGGCTTCGGCATGAACGTCGCGTAGACGCCCTGCTCGATCGCCACCTCCTTGATGACGGTGCGGAAGGTCATGATGTTGTCGGCCGTCGTGAGGGCGTCGGCGTAGCGGAGGTCGATCTCGTTCTGGCCGGGACCCGCCTCGTGGTGGCTGAACTCGACCGAGATGCCGAGGTCCTCGAGCATCCGCACGCTGCGGCGCCGGAAGTCGTGCGCCGTACCGCCCGGCACGTTGTCGAAGTAGCCGGCGGAGTCGACGGGCACCGGGCGCCCGTTCTTCAGCCTGCTCGACTTCAGCAGGTAGAACTCGATCTCGGGGTGCGTGTAGAAGGTGAACCCGCGGTCGGCCGCGGCGGCGAGAGCTCGCTTGAGCACGTTGCGCGGGTCGGCGACCGCGGGCTGGCCGTCGGGCGTCGTGATGTCGCAGAACATGCGGGCCGTGGGGTCGACCTCGCCGCGCCACGGCAGGATCTGGAAGGTCGTGGGGTCGGGATGCGCGAGCACGTCCGCCTCGAAGGCGCGCGTGAGCCCCTCGATCGCGGAGCCGTCGATGCCGACGCCCTCCGTGAACGCACCCTCCACCTCGGCGGGAGCCAGCGCGACCGACTTGAGCGTGCCCACGACATCGGTGAACCACAGGCGCACGAACTTCACACCGCGCTCCTCGATCGTGCGCAGAACGAAGTCTCGCTGCTTGTCCATCCGCGTCCCTTCCTCGGCGCACCGCGCGCACCTCCTAGGCTATCGCCCCACCCCGTCCGCGACGGGCACGCGCGCCAACCGGACGGCCGCTCGGCGAGCTCGGATGCGGAGGCACGCGCCGAGCGCGGCGCGCTCGGATACGATGCGGGGGCGGCTGAGTTCGTGACCCGCCTTCTCGACCGTTCCCGTGGACGCCCGCCAGGGCGCCAGAAGCCCGACGACCTCGGGCATGGCGCCCGGCCGAGAACGCCGTCCTCTCCCTCACGTACCGCCCCGCGGGCCGTCGCCCGCTGCACCACCCCGCTCCGGCGGAGAAAGCTCCCTCGTGCACCTCCAGCCCTACATCGACAACATCTACCGCACCGCCGTCGCTCGCAACGCGGGCGAACCCGAGTTCCACCAGGCGCTTCACGAGGTGCTCGGGAGCGTCGCGCCCGTGCTCGAACGGCATCCCGAGTACATCGAGGCGGGCATCCTCGAACGGCTCGTCGAGCCGGAGCGCCAGATCATCTTCCGGGTGCCGTGGATCGACGACTCGGGCGCCGTGCAGGTCAACCGCGGCTTCCGCGTCCAGTTCAACTCCGCGCTCGGTCCGTACAAGGGCGGCCTGAGGTTCCACCCCACCGTCAATCTCGGCATCATCAAGTTCCTCGGCTTCGAGCAGATCCTGAAGAACGCCCTCACCGGGCAGGGCATCGGCGGCGCGAAGGGCGGGAGCGACTTCGACCCGCACGGCCGCAGCGACCGCGAGATCGAGCGCTTCGCGCAGAGCTTCATGTCGGAGCTCTACCGCCACCTCGGCGAGCACACCGATGTCCCGGCCGGCGACATCGGCGTCGGCGCGCGCGAGATCGGCTACCTCTTCGGCCAGTACCGCAAGATCACCAACCGTCACGAGTCGGGCATGTTCACCGGCAAGGGCGTGCAATGGGGCGGCGCCGAGGTGCGCACGGAGGCGACCGGATACGGTGCCGTCTTCTTCCTGCAGGAGATGCTGGAGAGGCGCGGCGAGGGCCTGGAGGGACGCACGGCGGTCGTCTCGGGATCGGGGAACGTCGCGATCTACGCGATCGAGAAGCTGCACCAGCTCGGCGCGCGCGCGCTCACCGCATCCGACTCCACCGGCTACGTCGTCGACGAGGCAGGGATCGACCTCGAGCTGCTCAAGCAGCTCAAGGAGGTGGAGCGCGCCCGCATCTCCGAGTACGCCGAACGCCGCACCTCCGCGCGCTTCGTACCCGGACGGCGCGTCTGGGAGGTCGCGGCGGACGTGGCGCTCCCCTCGGCCACGCAGAACGAGCTCGACGGCGACGATGCGGCGACCCTCATCCACAACGGTGTCGTCGCGGTGAGCGAGGGGGCCAACATGCCGAGTACCCCCGAGGCGGTCGCGGCGTTCCAGGAGGCGGGCGTGCTGTTCGCCCCCGGCAAGGCCGCCAACGCGGGCGGTGTGGCGACCTCCGCCCTCGAGATGAGTCAGAACGCCTCCCGCCAGCGCTGGGGCTTCGACGACAGCGAGGCGCGCCTGCAGCAGATCATGCGCGACGTCCACGGCGCGGCCTACGCGGCATCCGAGCGCTACGGCCGCCCCGGCGACTACGTGCTCGGCGCGAACGCCGCCGGCTTCGTGCGGGTCGCGGACGCGATGCTCGCCCAGGGGCTGATCTGAGATGCCGCGCGTCCCGCTGCTGCTGGGGGCGTTCGCGCCCTTCCTCGCGGTCTCGGGATTCCACCTCGCGGTGAAGCTCGCGGGGCTCGTCGAGCTCGACCGCGCCACGAAGGGACTCACGATCCCCGCGCTGCTGCTCGGCGTCGTCGTGGTGCTCGCGGTGGGGCGGTCGACCGTCCGCCCCGCCGTGCTGGCGCTCCTCGTGACGGCGCTCGCGCTGTCCTGGCTCGGCGACATGACCCTCGCGTTCTTCGAGGTCGGCCTGGCGTTCTTCCTCGCCGCGCACCTGGCCTACGTCGCGATGTTCCACGTCGCGTTCCGCCGCAGGCCGTCGTGGTGGGCGATCGGGCTCGTGCCGTGGTTCGCGGGGCTGCTGCTCGCGCTCTGGCCGTACCTCGGCGAGCGTGTGGTCATCGTGGCCGCCTACGGGGTCGTGCTCGCCTACATGGCGGCATCCGCCACGCGTGGGAACTCGCTCACCACGATCGGCGGGGCGCTGTTCGTCGCGAGCGACTCGCTGCTCGCGTTCCGGCTGTTCACCCCGCTCTTCCAGACGCCGCCCGAGGACACGCTCATCATGGGCCTGTATCTGGCGGCGCAGCTCTGCATCGCCCTCGGGGTGCTGCGCACGGCCGTGCCGCGGGCCCCGCGCGCCCCGCATCCGAGCGAGACGCCTTCAGCCGCCTAGACTGGCGTGATGGCAGACGAGGTCGTCAAGAAGGTACGCACCCGGCATTTCCAGAACGCCAAGGCCAACGGCATCAAGATCACCGGGCTCACGAGCTACGACCAGCTCACCGCCGCGATCTTCGACAAGGCCGGCATCGACTTCCTGCTGGTGGGCGACTCCGCGGGCAACAACGTCTTCGGCTACGAGACGACCCTGCCCGTCACGATCGATCAGCTGATCCCGCTGACGCGGGCCGTCGCGGGTGCCGTGAAGCGCGCCTTCGTCATCGGCGACATGCCGTTCGGCTCCTACGAGACGGGGCCGGATGAGGCGCTGCACACGGCGTTCCGCTTCATGAAGGAGACCGGCGCCCACGCCGTCAAACTCGAGGGCGGGGTGCGCTCCGCGGAGCAGATCCGGCGCATCGTGTCGGCCGGCATCCCGGTGATGGCGCACATCGGCTTCACGCCGCAGAGCGAGCACCAGCTCGGCGGCCACGTGATCCAGGGGCGCGGGGAGCGCATCGAGCAGCTGATCGCCGACGCGCACGCCGTGGAGGAGGCCGGCGCCTTCGCCGTCGTGCTCGAGATGGTGCCCGCGGAGGCCGCCCGCCGGATCACCGCCGAGCTCACGATCCCCACGATCTCGGTCGGCGCAGGTCCCCACACCGACGGCCAGCTGCTGGTCTGGACCGACTGGGCGGGTCTCACCACCGGCCGCCTCCCGAAGTTCGTCAAGCAGTACGCGAACCTCGCCGAGATCCTGGGGGATGCGGCGCGCGCCTGGACCGCGGACGTCGCATCCGGCGTCTACCCCGGACCCGAGCACTCCTACGACGACTGACCGCGAGATGGCCACCGCGCGCGTCGGGATGGCGGGGTGGACCTATGCGCCCTGGCGCGGGGTCTTCTACCCGAAGGGCCTGCGGCAGGCGGACGAGCTCCGCTACGCCTCCGAGCGTGTCACATCGATCGAGCTCAACGGCTCGTTCTACGCGCTGCAGAAGCCGACGAGCTGGCAGCGCTGGCGCGAGGACACCCCGGACGGCTTCGTGTTCGCGGTCAAGGCGCCGCGCTTCATCACCCACATCCGCCGACTCGACGACGTGGCCGAGCCGATCGCGAACTTCCTCGCGTCCGGGCTGCTCGGCCTCGGCCCGAAGCTCGGGCCGATCCTCTGGCAGCTGCCCCCGAGCCTCGAGTACGACCCCGAGCTCGTCGCACGTTTCCTCGCCCTGCTGCCCCACGACACCGGCGCCGCGCTCGAGGTCGCGCGTGGCCGCAGCGGGAGGATGCACGGCAAGGAGCTGCTGGAGATCGACGAGGTGCGACCGCTGCGCCACGCGATCGAGCCGCGCGCACACAGCTTCGACGATCAGGAGTTCGCGGACCAGGCCGCCGCGGCCGGGGTCGCCGTGGTGCTGGGCGACTCGGCGGGCCGCTGGCCGCGACTCGACTGGGTGACGGCGGACTTCGCCTATGCGCGGCTGCACGGCGACAAGGAGGTCTACACGTCCGGCTACGACGCGGCGGGCCTCGACGAGTGGGAGGAGTGGACGCGCGACCATCTCGACCACGACCGCGACGTGTACGTCTACTTCGACAACGACGTGAAGGTGCGGGCTCCCATCGACGCGATGTCGCTTCTGGAACGATTGGGTCGATGATCGATCCCGCCGCCCCGTCGCCGTTCCGACTTCCGCCCGCACCCGCCGAGCTCCGCCTCACGAGCGAGCGCCTCGAGCTGCGACCCCTCGGCGAGGCCGAGCTGCCGGCGATGACCGCGTACCGCGGCGACCCCGAGGTGTGCCGCTTCCTGCCCTTCCCGCCGCAGACGGTCGACGACATCCGGGGGCGCATCGGGCACATCCTCGGCTCGACGAGCCTCGAGGGCGAGAATGCGGGGGTGGCCGTCGGCATCTTCCGGCGGGACGACGGCGAACTCATCGGCGACCTCGTGCTGTTCCACCCCGATCTCGTCAACGGCAGCGCGGAGATCGGATGGGTCCTCCGCCCCGACGTCTCGGGTCGCGGTTACGCGACGGAGGCGGTGCGCGCCCTGCTCGACGCGGCGTTCGCCGTCTACGGGCTGCGCCGCGTCGTGGCGCGGATCGACGCCGAGAACACCGCATCGGCACGCCTCGCCGAGCGGGTCGGGATGCGTCTCGAGGCCCGCCTGGTCGAGAACGAGTGGTACAAGGGCCGCTGGGGCGACGAACTCGACTACGCGATCCTCGCGCGCGAATGGACGCCGACCGGATGAGGCCGTCCGGGCACGATCAGCGCTCGGCTTCGTCCTCCGCGGCCCAGGCCCGCGACCGTTCGGCCGCGATCTGCGGGGCCCGTTCGGCCTCCTCGCGCGTCGCGAACGGACCGTCTCGCTCGGAGCCCAGCGACTGCGGGCCCTCCTCGACCTCACCGGTCCTGTGGTTGTACCACCACTCGGTCATCTGTCCGCCTTTCGCTCGGTACGCTTGAGCCTATGCCTCGCGACGCAGCCGGTCACCTCGTCGCGGGCCGGGTCTCGCCGCTGCGTGCGGTGCCCGCCACGATCCCCCGGCCCGAGTACGTCGGCCGCCCCGGTCCGCGTCCGTTCACGGGGTCAGACGTCTACACCCCCGAGGAGATCGAGCGGATCCGCACGAGCGGTCGCATCGCGGCACAGGCCGTCGAGGCGGTCCACGACGCGATCCGGCCCGGCGTCACGACCGAGGAACTCGACCGGGTCGCGCACGAGTTCCTCGTCGCCCACGAGGCCTACCCCTCGACCCTCGGCTACCGCGGCTTCCCCAAGTCGTCGTGCACCTCGCTCAACGAGGTCATCTGCCACGGCATCCCCGACGACACCGTCCTCGAGGACGGCGACATCGTCAACGTCGACATCACCGCCTACCACGACGGCATGCACGGCGACCTCAACGCGACCTTCCTCGTCGGCGACGTTGCCCCCGAGGCGCGCGAGCTCGTCGAGCGCACGCGAGAGGCGCTGAACCGCGGCATCAAGGCGGTGGCTCCCGGCCGCGAGATCAACGTCGTCGGGCGCGCGATCGAGAGCTACGCCCGCCGCTTCGGCTACGGCGTCGTGCGCGACTACACGGGTCACGGCGTCGGCAGCGCCTTCCACACGGGTCTCATCGTCCCCCACTACGACGCTGCACCGCGCTACGACACCGTCATGGAGGTCGGCATGGTGTTCACCATCGAGCCCATGCTCACCCTCGGCACCCCCGAGCGCCCCGGGACGATCGAGTGGGACGAGTGGGACGACGGATGGACGATCGTCACCCGCGACCTCAGCCTCACCGCGCAGTTCGAGCACACGCTCGTCGTCACCGAGAGCGGCGCGGAGATCCTGACCCTGCCCTGACCGCACCACCGGAGGACACCATGAGCACACTCGCCGTCGGAATCGACATCGGGGGTACCGGCATCAAGGGCGCGCTCGTCGACGTCGGAACGGGCGAGCTGGTGAGCGAACGGGTCAAGGTCGCGACGCCCGACGGCGGCGACCCGGATGCCGTTCTCGCCGCCGTCGCGGAGCTGGTCGCCGGCTTCGGGCCCGACGCCGACGGTGTGCCGCTCGGGGTCTGCTTCCCCGCGATCGTCCGCCGCGGGCGGACGATGTCCGCGGCCAACGTCTCCCGGCGCTGGATCGGCCTGGACGCCGAGGCGCTCTTCGAGCAGACGCTGCACCGCGGAATCCACTTCGTGAACGACGCCGATGCGGCGGGGGTCGGCGAGTCGCGGTTCGGCGCCGCCAGGGGCACGGACGGGCTCGTCATCATGACGACACTCGGCACAGGCATCGGCAGCGCGTTCCTCTACGACGGCGTCCTCGTTCCCAACACCGAGCTCGGCCACCTCGAGATCGACGGGGTCGACGCCGAGTCCCGCGCCTCGTACGCGGCGAAGGAGCGGGACGAACTCGACTGGGCGCCATGGGCGGCCCGGCTGCAGCGCTACTACTCGCGCGTCGAGTTCCTGTTCTCCCCCGAGCTGTTCATCGTGGGCGGCGGGGTCTCCAAGCACTACGAGGAGTTCCTGCCCCTCCTCGAGCTCGAGACGCCCATCGTCCCCGCCGTGCTGCGCAACAACGCGGGCATCCTCGGCGCCGCCTGGCTCGCAGCGCAGCCCGGCGGCAGTTGAGAGCCGTACGTTTCGGTTCGGTGAAATCTCTCGCAACCCACTGCCCCGGCATCCCCGGTGTGCATTAGGTTGGGCAGACGCCCCCGAGTTGGGGGGCGCTTGCACCAGAAGAAAGCAGTCACATGCCCAGTGGAACCGTGAAGTGGTTCAACGCCGAAAAGGGATTCGGCTTCATCACCCCCGACGACGGCGCTCAGGACGTCTTCGCGCACTACTCGGCCATCGAGGCCAAGGGGTACCGCACCCTCGAAGAGGGGCAGCGCGTCGAGTTCGAGGTCACCGAGGGCCAGAAGGGTCCGCAGGCCGCGAACATCCGCCTCGCCTGAGACGTACTCCACCATGAGGAAGCGCCTCCGGGATGATCCCGGGGGCGCTTCCTCATGCACGAACGGGCCGGCCGATACGCCGGGTTCTGTCAGCCGGGGTCACGCCTCGCGGCGCGGCCCGACCGGACGGCCATCTCTCTCGGGGATGCGTTGCCGCACCCCTCCAGCGGTCTACCCGACACCTCGGCGAGCAGCCTCATCGGTGTCTGTCTGACCTTGCTCCGGGCGAGGTTTACCCAGCGAGCCCGATCACTCGGGCCCCTGGTGGTCTCTTACACCACCGTTTCACCCTTACCCCGCCGTCCGAAGACGACGTGGCGGTCTGCTCTCTGTTGCACTTTCTCGCGGATCGCTCCGGGTGGGTGTTACCCACCACCCTGCTCTGCGGAGCCCGGACGTTCCTCGGCACGCGCCCGGCGCCTTCGAGAGGCACCGTGCGCGCGACGCGACCGTCTGGCCGACCCGTTCGCGACCCTCAGGATACTCGACGGTCCCCGCGCCCGGAGGTCAGAGTCCGGACTCCGCCGTCCGCACCAGGATCGCGCTCGAATCCGGGCACAGCAGCACATCGTCGGGTGCCGCGGCGCGCACCGCGCCCAGATCGGTCGCGTTGAGCGCGACGCCGCTCGCGCTCGAGACCCCGCCGCGCAGGTGCGAGGCGCCGGCCCCGTAGCGCGCGCGCTGCTTCTCGTAGAGGGCGAGCAGCTCGGCCGGAACGCGTGCGGCGACCGTGGCGCGATCCGCCGCGGTGCGTGCGCGATCCTGCTCGATCGCGGAGGCCGCCGCGTCGCGCGCCTCGGTCGTCGCGGCGACCTCGGCCTCGTGCGCATCCAACTGCAGACGGATCGACGAGAGCGCCACCTCCAGCTCCTCGACCTTCTCCATCACCACGAGCTCGATCTCCTCCAGCTCGTCGCGGCGACGGGCGAGCGCGGCGAGCTCCTGCTCGAGCGCCTGGACGTCCTTCATCGACGAGCTGGACTCGAGCCGGCCCCGATCCCGCTCGATGCGCGCCTCGACGACCGCGACGTCCGACTCGACGCGCCCGAGCTCGGCCCGCGCGTCCTCGAGCGCACCGAGCTGCTCGGCGACCGAGCGCCGCAGCGTGTCGCTCGACGTGGCGAGCTCCGCGAGCCGCGCGGTCTCGGGGATGGTGCGCAGGCGGTGATCCAGCTGCTGCAGCCGCGTGTCGAACTCCTGCAGCTCGAGCAGCAGCGCCTGGTCTTCTGGGGCGGCCTTGAGGCCCATACGGTTTCCGTTCCTGTCGGTGTCGGGGAGGTCAGATGAGGGCGAAGTCCCACGGATCGGTGCGCAGCTCGCTCACCGTCACGGTCACGCCGGGGAGAGCCTCGCGCAGCGACGCGGCGGCCTCCTCGAGCCACAGCCACTCGGCCGCCCAGTGCGAGACGTCGAGCAGCGCGGGCCCGCCCGCGACCCGGGCCTCCTCGCGCGCCTCAGAGGCCGGGTGATGACGCAGGTCGCTCGTGATGTACACATCGGCGCCGCGCACCTCCGGATGGCCGAGCAGCGAGTCCCCCGCGCCGGCGCACAGCGCGACGCGCTGCACCTCGGCGAAGTAGTCGCCCGACCCCCGGATGCCCTGCGCCGTCGCGGGGAGGATCTCCTGCAGGCCGCGGGCGAGCTCACCGAGGGTCATCGGTTCGGGCAGCTCGCCGACGCGTCCGAGGCCGAGGGCTGCATCCGCCGTCGACGGCACGATCGGACGGACGCTCTCCAGCCCGAGCCGCCCGGCGAGCACGGCAGAGGTGCCGTCGGCGACGATGTCCGCGTTGGTGTGCGCCGCGAGCAGCGCGCAGCCACCACGGATGAGGCGCGCCAGCACGGCGCCCTTATAGCGGTCCTCGGCGACCGAGGTGACGCCGCGCAGCAGCAGCGGATGGTGCACGAGCAGCAGCTGCGCACCCCGCTCCACCGCCTCATCCGCCGTCTCGACGACCGCGTCGACGGCGAGATGCACCGACGAGACCTCGGCAGCGGGGTCACCGGCGACGAGACCGGGCGCATCCCACGCCTCGGCCCCCGCGAGCGGCCAGAGGGCGTGGGCGACCTCGGTCACGCGTGCGAGGGTGGGTGCCACGACCTCAGTCTAGGAGCGGCTGCGCCGCGCTCCGGGTCGGTGCCGCCTCCAGGCCGTCGCGGTCGCGCTCCTGCCGGCGGATGGCGGGGATGCCCGTCGCGAGCGGGAGCACGAGTCCGAGCACGAGCGCGACGAGCACCCCGAGGTCGGTCGTCGCGAGCGGGTCGCCCGACTGCACCCCGAGGAGCCCGAAGAGGTAGCCCTGCCATTGGAAGCCCGAGAGCTGCGCCGAGGTCAACCCGAGCCCGACGACCGAGATGACGACGAGGCCGACGAGGTTCACCCAGCGCACCGCGGGGTAGACACCGCCTCGCTCCAGCAGCGACGGCGTGTGGAAGCGCCGCAGGCGGATCATCATCTCGCTCGCGAAGATGCCCGTCCACGCGGCCACGGGCACGGCGACCGTCGTCGCGACGTCGCGCACGATGTCGCGCGTGTCGCTTCCGAGGAGCAGGAAACCGGCACCGACGACGGCGACCAGCACCGCCGCGACGAGCGTCGCGATCGCGCGCGGGGCGCGCAGCCCGCTCGCGGCGACGGCGAGGCCGCCCGAGTACATCGCCACGATCGTGCCGGCCACCAGCCCGAACGCCGACGCCCCGAAGAGGGGCAGCGCGAGCACGCCGGGGACGAGGTCGAGAAGCGCCGCGAGCGGCTCCCGTGCGAGCCTGTCGGCCGTCGACGGGTCGGACGCGGCGAGCACCGCGCCCCACGAGAGGATCGCGAGGGTCGGCACGATCGCGCCGAAGCTGCTCCACAGCATGTTGGCCGCACCGGAGCCCGCCGGGCTCTGATACCGCGCGAGATCGGAGCTCGACTGCGCCCACGCCAGGCCCACCACGCTGAAGACCGTGACCGCGCCTCCGATTGCGAGCAGCCAGGAGCCGTCGTCCGTCTGAAGGGCGACCTCGACGTCGACGTGCGACGCCGTGAACGCGATGATGACGACGACCAGCACCGTCGACAGGATGCCGAGCACGCGCTGCACCCGGTGCAGGAGGCCGTAGCCGAGCACGGCGACGACTCCCGCGATCACGGCGCCCGCGGCGAGGGCGACGAGTGCGGTGACGCTCGTCGAATCGCCCGGGGCGAGCAGCGACCCGGCGGTGGCGGCGAGCAGCCACAGGAGCACCCCGCCCCACAGCACGCGGCCGACCACGGCGAGGAGCGCGGGAACGATGTTGCCCACCACCCCGAAGGTGGCACGCGAGACGACCATGGTCGGCTGGCCGCTCCATTTGCCCGCGAGGGAGCCGAGGCCGAGCGGGAGCGCCGAGACGGCCACCCCCGCGACGACCGCGACGAGCACCTGCCGAAGGCTCATCCCGAGCGTGAACAGGGTCGCGCCGACCGCGACCATGATGATCGAGGAGTTGGCGGCGAACCACAGCCAGAACAGGCGGGCCGCGTAGCCCGCGCGCCGTTCGACCGGTGTCGGCTCGAGCGATTCGGCCTCAACCGCCATGGCCGGCGGGTCGGACGGCGCAAGCGGCTGCGGCGGCTCGCCGACCGCCACGACGGTCGCCGTGGAGAGCGGGACGGGGGCGACGGATGCGATGCCCGCGTCGTCGACGGGGATCGGCGCCGCGAGGTCAGCGCGGTCCAGCTCGTCGATGCCCTCCACATCCGGATCCATCGGCGGGGCCGGGAGGTTCCCGAGCACCGCCGCCTCGACGACGGGAGGCGGGGCGAGCGGCACCGCGCCCACGTCCGGGGGCGGCGCGTCCTGGAAGCCGGCCGGAGTCACCTCGACGGCGTTCGCGGTGGGCGGCGGGAGGTGCGCGACGTCGACCGGTCCGTTCGGCCCCTCGACGGTCGTGACCGGCGGCGGGAGCACGGGCGCCGGGAGCTCCGAGACGGGCGGCGGCGTGAGGGCCGTCGTGTCGATCGGCCCGGCCGGCGGCTCGAGCGGAGGCTCGACGAGAGGCGGCGGCGCGAAGCTCGGCGGGGGTGCGGTGAGCCAGGCCTGGTCGTCGGCGGGAAGATCGTCCACAGGGGCGGGGGTCTCGAGGTTCCAGACCGCGTCCGCGTCGGCGGGCTCCTCCGCCTGCACGAGGGGCGCCGGGGCGTCGAGCCGGTCGCCCTCGCGGCTCGGATCGGGCGCGTCGGTCCATCCGGGAGGGCCGCTCACGGGCGGCACATCGACGGGTGCGGGCTGCGGGTCGGGCGGCGCCGACGCGAAGGCCTCGGGCGCGGCCCCCGTCCATGCCGCGGCACCGAACGCCGCGCCGACCCCGGCGGGCGGCTCCTCCGCCTCCACGACGGGCGCGAGTCCCTGACGGCGGCGCAGCTCGTTCTCGAGCAGCAGGATCGCGTCGAGCGTGGAACCGGCCGCCGCCTCCTGCTCGATCGTGCGCGTGAGGTCGTCGTCCGCCGCGGGTCCGGCCGCCGGCGTCAGGGGCCAGGAAGTCGTCGCGGGCGCCTCGCGCACCGGTTCCGGGGTCACGGACGCATCCGCCCCGAACTCGGCGGTGTCGGACGCGACGGCATCCGGCGCGATGTACTCCGGGGCCGGAGGCGGCGGCGGGACCGGCAGCGGCGGAAGGGCGGGCTCGTGGTCGAGGGGCGCGGCAGACTGCTCCGTCTCGACCGGGGCCGCCTCGACGGGGGGCGGAACGTCGCTCTGCAGCTCACCGGGGTCCGGTCGGAAGACCGGGTCGGAGTTGAGCACGGGGATCGTGATCGGGCCCGTGTACATCGCCGTCTGAGCGGCGAGCGCGGCGGCGAGCTCCTCGTCGCTCGCGGCGGGCGACGCGGATCCGTACGGCGGCGGATACTCCGCGGGGGCGGGCGCGTCCTCGGGCATCGCGCCCTCGGCGTCATCCCGCGACGGCTCGTCGCCCGGCACCTCGATCATGGCTCGGATTCTAGGGCTGCCGTGCGGCGGGAGCCGGGAGGACGGGCCGTCACGAGCACGATGATCCCGGCGAGGATCGCGAGCACCCCGAGCCAGGCGAGCGGCTCGAGGCGCTCCCCCACGACCACCACGGCGAGCACGGTCGCGACGACGGGCTCGAGGAGGGCGATGGTCGTGACCGTCGACGAGCGCAGGGTTCGGAGCGCGACCCCGACCAGGAGGTAGGCCGCGAACATCGGCCCCAGCGCGAGGTAGGCGGCGATCCCGATCGAGCGCCCCTCGGCGAGCAGCGGAGCACCGGTCGCCAGCAGCACGGGAAGAAGCAGCAGGGCGCCGCATCCGAACATCGCGCCCATCGCGGCACGGGATCCGGCGCCCGCGCCGATCACGCGGCTCGAGGCGTAGGTGTAGACGCCATATGCGAGGCCGGCCAGCAGACCGAGCAGGACACCGGGCACCACGGCGCCGCCCCCCTCCCCCGGATGCCGCGCGAGCGCGGCGAGGGTCATGCCGACGATGGCGAGCACGGTCGCGATCGCCCAGCTCCGCGACAGCGGATGACGCTCGACGACCCACTCGAGCAGCGCCGTCACCACGGGTCCCGTGCCGAGCGCGACCACGTTGCCGATCGCGACCCCCGCGAGATCCATGCCGGAGTAGAACGCGAGCGGGTAGACGAAGACGCCGACGGCGCCCACGAGCGCCCAGCTCCGCGTCGATCCTCGGCGCAGCACCGCGAGGCTCGCACGCGGCGCGGTCGCGAAGAGCAGCAGGCCTCCGACGCCCATGGTCGCCGCGCCCGTCGCGAGCGGGCTGACCGCGGCGGGGAGGAGGCTCGCGGCCGTCCCGGTGGTGCCCCAGAGCAGCGAGGCCACGACGATCGCGAGCGTCGCCCTCCCTCGCCCGGTCTGCACGTGGGCGCTGAGGGACTCGAACCCCCGGCATCTTCGGTGTAAACGAAGCGCTCTACCAGCTGAGCTAAGCGCCCGGACCCCCCGATGCTATCGGGCGCGCTCAGACCGAGACGGGAAGCACCTCGTCGAGCGCCGCACGGTACTCCTCGAGCGAGCGGGCCTGGCCCGGCGCGGTGATGAACGACGCGCGGATGATGCCCTTGACGTCGATGACGAAGGTCGCGCGGTTCGCGAAGCCCTTCTCCTCCAGGAAGACGCCGTACTCCTTGGCGACGGCGCCATGCGGCCAGAAGTCGGCGAGCAGCGTGAAGTCGTAGCCCTCCTGCTCGGCCCAGGCGCGCAGCGCGGCCTTCGAGTCGACCGAGATGCCGATGAGCTCCACGCCGTGGCGCTGGAACTCCGCGAGGTTGTCGCGCAGCACGCACAGCTCGCCCGTGCACGTGCTCGAGAAGGCGAGCGGGAAGAAGACGAGCGCGACGGGCTTCCGCCCGCGGAAGTCGCTGAGCCGCACGTGCTCGCCGTATTGGTTGGGCAGGTCGAAGTCGGGAGCCTGCGTGTCGTTCTCCAGAGCCACGAGCGACGATCATACGCCGGAGACCACGGATGTGCCGGTGGCGCGACCGCGATGGAGGAATCCCCCCTCGCCACGGGCCTAGACTCGAAGACGGCCACGACACGATCAGGAAGAGGTCAAGGGTGACGGTGAACGACCAGGATCCGTACTCGGTGAACAACACCGATCAGGACCCGGAGGAGACCGCCGAATGGCAGGAGTCCCTCGACGCGCTCGTCGCGGAGAAGGGGCATCAGCGCGGCCGCGAGATCATGCTGAGCCTGCTCAAGCGGTCCAAGGACCTGCACCTGGGCGTGCCCATGGTGCCCACCACCGACTACATCAACACGATCGCCCCGGAGAACGAACCGGAGTTCCCGGGCGACGAGGAGGTGGAGCGCCAGTACCGCCGCTGGATCCGCTGGAACGCGGCCATCACGGTGCACCGGGCGCAGCGTCCCGGCATCGCGGTCGGCGGCCACATCTCGACCTACGCGTCGAGCGCCTCCCTGTACGAGGTCGGACACAACTGGTTTTTCCGCGGGCAGGACCACCCCTCCGGCGGCGACCAGATCTTCTACCAGGGTCACGCCTCCCCCGGCATGTACGCCCGCGCGTTCCTCGAGGGACGCCTCGGCGAGGACGACCTCGACGGGTTCCGCCAGGAGAAGTCCCGCGCGCCCCACGGGCTGAGCTCCTATCCGCACCCCCGGCTCATGCCCGAGTTCTGGCAGTTCCCGACGGTGTCGATGGGCCTCGGCCCCATCAACGCCATCTGGCAGGCGCAGAACAACAAGTACCTCACCAACCGCGGCATCGTCGACCGCTCCGACAGCCGCGTCTGGGCGTTCCTCGGCGACGGCGAGATGGACGAGGTCGAGAGCCGCGGCGCCCTCCAGTGGGCCGCCAACGAGAAGCTCGACAACCTGACCTTCGTGGTCAACTGCAACCTGCAGCGGCTCGACGGTCCCGTGCGCGGCAACGGCAAGATCATCCAGGAGCTCGAGAGCTTCTTCCGCGGCGCCGGCTGGAACGTCATCAAGGTCGTCTGGGGCCGTGAGTGGGACGAGCTGCTCGCCCGCGACAACGGCTCGCTCGTGAACCTCATGAACGTCACCCCCGACGGCGACTACCAGACCTACAAGACCGAGGACGGCGCCTACGTGCGCGAGAACTTCTTCGGCCGCGACCCCGAGACCCTCAAGCTCGTCGAGGGGTACAGCGACGAGCAGATCTGGAACCTCAAGCGCGGCGGTCACGACTACCGCAAGGTGTACGCGGCCTTCAAGGCGGCCGTCGAGCACGAGGGCCAGCCGACCGTCATCCTCGCGAAGACGATCAAGGGCTACGGGCTCGGCAAGAACTTCGAGGGCCGCAACGCGACCCACCAGATGAAGAAGCTCACGCTCGACAACCTCAAGCAGTTCCGTGACGAGCTCCGCATCCCCATCACGGACGCCCAGCTCGAGGAGAACCCGTACCTGCCCCCGTACTACCACCCGGGCGAGTCGGATCCCGCGATCCAGTACCTGCAGGAGCGCCGCCGCGAGCTCGGCGGATACCTGCCCGAGCGTCGCACGAAGTACGTCGACCTCGCGCTCCCCGGCGACAACGCGTACGAGATCGCGAAGAAGGGTTCCGGCAAGCAGGAGGTCGCCACCACCATGGCGTTCGCCCGCCTGCTCAAGGACCTGCTGAAGGACCCGGGCATCGGGCAGCGCATCGTGCCGATCATCCCGGACGAGGCGCGCACCTTCGGCATGGACGCCTACTTCCCGACGGCGAAGATCTACAACCCGAACGGCCAGCACTACACCTCGGTCGACCGGGAGCTGCTGCTCGCCTACAAGGAGAGCCCGCAGGGCCAGATCGTGCACGTCGGCATCAACGAGGCGGGCGCCTTCGCGGCCTTCACCGCGATCGGCACCTCGTATGCGACGCACGGCCAGCCGCTCATCCCGGTGTACGTCTTCTACTCGATGTTCGGCTTCCAGCGCACCGGTGACGCGATGTGGGCCGCGGGCGACCAGATGGCGCGCGGCTTCATCATCGGCGCGACCGCGGGACGCACGACGCTCACGGGCGAGGGCCTGCAGCACGCCGACGGCCACTCGCCGCTGCTCGCCTCCACGAACCCCGCGGTCGTCGCGTACGACCCGGCGTACGGCTACGAGATCGGCCACATCGTGCGCGCCGGCCTCGAGCGGATGTACGGGGGCCAGCACCCGGATCCGAACGTCATGTACTACCTGACGGTCTACAACGAGCCGATCGTGCAGCCCGCGGAGCCCGAGGGTCTCGACGTCGAGGGCCTCCTGCGCGGGATCTACAAGCTCAAGGACGCCACCATCCGGGGTCCGAAGGCGCAGATCCTCGCGTCGGGCGTGTCGGTTCCGTGGGCCCTCGAGGCGCAGGAGCTGCTCGCGAAGGACTGGGGCGTCGCCGCGGACGTGTGGAGCGTCACCTCGTGGAACGAGCTGCGCCGCGACGGCGTCGCCGCCGACGAGCACAACTTCCTCAACCCGACGAAGCAGCCGCAGGTGCCCTACGTGTGGCAGAAGCTCAGCGGGGCCGAGGGGCCGTTCCTCGCCGTGACCGACTACATGCACGCCGTGCCGGATCAGATCCGCGCCTGGGTGCCCGGCGAGTACGCGACGCTCGGCGCCGACGACTTCGGCTTCAGCGACACGCGTCCCGCCGCCCGCCGGTACTTCAAGATCGACGGCCCGTCGGTCGTGGTGCGCATCCTGCAGTCGCTCGCGCGGCGTGGCCAGGTCGACCCGGCCTACGTGCTCCAGGCGATCGACAAGTACAAGCTCTACGACGTGACCGCCGGCACGACCGGATCCGCGGGCGGCGAGAGCTAGGCCGACGCCACCCGTGGCGGAGAGGACGAAGGCGCAGACGCTCGCCTGGCTGCGCACGCTGTCGGGCGAGCTCGCGACGACGACCCTCAAGCGTCTCGACGACACGCTGCCCTGGTATCGCGAGATGCCGCCCGGGCGGCGCAGCGCGGTGGGGCTCGTCGCCCAGGCGGGCATCACCTCGTTCATCTCCTGGTACGACGACCCGAGCTCGACGCCGTGGATCGCGGCGGACGTGTTCGGGGCGGCTCCGCGCGAGCTGCTGCGCTCGGTGAGCCTGCAGCAGACGCTGCAGCTCATCCGCGTGACGGTCGAGGTGGTCGAGGAGCGCGTCACGAGCTCGAGTGAGGAGCTGCGGGAGGCGATCCTGCTCTACTCGCGCGAGATCGCGTTCGCGGCGGCCGACGTGTACGCACGCGCCGCCGAGGCGCGCGGGCTGTGGGATGCGCGCCTCGAGGCGCTCGTCGTCGACTCGATCCTCACGGGCGAGTACGACAGCGAGCTCCCGAGCCGGGTGGCGGCGCTCGGCTGGAACGGCCACGGCGCGGTGTCGGTGCTGGTCGGCACGGCACCGCGGATGCTCGACGTCGACCAGCTGCGCCGCACCGCGCGGCACCTCGACGCCGACGTGCTGATCGGCGTGCAGGGCTCCCGGCTCGTGCTCGTGATCGGGCGGGTCGAGCCGCGCGACGACGCCGAGGTGCGAGAGCCCCTGCCGTTCATCGACATCGCCCGCCAGCTCGAGCCCGGCTTCGGCCCGGGGTTCCTGGTGCTCGGCCACGAGGTTCCGTCGCTCGTCGACGCCGCCCGCAGCGCGCGAGCGGCGCTCGCCGGCTTCGCGGTCGCCAAGTCGTGGCGGAACGCCCCGCGGCCCGTGCTCGCCGACGACCTGCTCCCCGAGCGCGCTCTCGCCGGCGACCCGCTCGCGCGCGCCACGCTCATCACCCGCATCTACCAGCCGCTCAGGGACCACTCCGGCGAGCTGCTGCTGACGCTGTGGGCCTACCTCGACAACGGACGCTCCCTCGAGGCCACGGCGCGCGAGCTCTTCGTGCACGCCAACACCGTGCGCTACCGCCTCAAGCGCATCAGCGAGATCATCGGCTGGGATGCCACCGGCGCGCGGGAGGCGCTCATCCTGCAGACCGCCCTCATCGTCGGATCCATCGCCGACACCGGCAAGAAGCCGGAGTGATGTAGGCATCCGCCAAGGTCTCGGCGGATTTCTCGTGCGATGCATGCCGCCATCCGCCGCAGGGCTTGGCAGGATGGACGGGTGACCGTCGTGATCGTCGCGCCCGGACAGGGCTCGCAGACCCCCGGATTCCTCGACCCCTGGCTCGCCGAGCCGCACTTCGCGGACCATCTCGCCGAGCTCTCCGACGCCGCGGGCGTCGACCTGCGTGCGCACGGCACGGTGTCGGACGCCGACACCATCCGCGACACCGCGGTCGCCCAGCCCCTCATCGTCGGCGCATCGCTGCTGTCGCTCGACGCCGTGCTCGACGCTCGCCGCGACCGGATCGCCGGCATCGCGGGCCACTCGGTGGGCGAGGTCGCCGCGGCCGCCGGGGCGGGCATCCTGAACGAGGCGGACGCGATGCGGTTCGTCGCCGCCCGCGGCCGGGCGATGGCGGATGCCGCTGCCCGCTCGGAGACCGGCATGAGCGCCGTGATCGGCGCCGACGAGAGCGAGCTCATGGCGGCCCTCGAGCCGCTGGGGCTCTCCCCCGCCAACCTCAACGGCGGCGGGCAGATCGTCGTCGCCGGCGAGCTGCACGCGCTCTCCGCGCTCCAGGCGAACCCGCCCGCGGGTGCACGGGTCATCCCGCTCCAGGTGGCGGGTGCCTTCCACACGCGCTACATGGAGCCCGCGGTCGACACGATGCGCGAGCTCGCCTCCGGGATCGTGGCGCAGCATCCGAAGCTCCGCATCTGGACCAACCGCGACGGCTCGATCGTCGGCGACGGGCCGCGCTACCTCGACCTCCTGGTGGGCCAGATCGCCTCGCCGGTCCGCTGGGACCTCGTCATGGAGTCCTTCGCGGCGAACGGCGTCACGGGTCTCGTCGAGCTGGCGCCCGCCGGCGCCCTCGTCGGTCTCGCGAAGCGCGCTCTCAAGGGGCTGCCGACGGTCGCGGTGAAGACGCCAGACGACATCCCGGCCGCCCAGGCCCTCATCGATCAGGAGGCCGCGGCGTGACCGTCCACCTCAAGCAGGCCCACGGGGCGCCCGGCAGCCGGATCGTCGCGCTCGGCGCGGCACGCGGCGACCTCGTCGTCCCCAATGACGACCTCGTCGGCCCCATCGACTCGAGCGACGAGTGGATCCGCCAGCGCACGGGCATCATCACCCGCAAGCGCGCCTCGAAGGGCGTCGACGCGATCGACCTCGCGGAGGCCGCGTCGCGCGAGGCGCTCGAGCGGTCGGGGATCGACCCCTCGCGGGTCGGTGCGGTGCTCGTGTCGACGATCAGCAACGTCGCCGTGACCCCCTCGATGTCGACCCTGCTCGCGGAGCGGATCGGTGTCGCCCCCGCCCCCGCCTACGACATCAGCGCGGCGTGCGCGGGCTACACCTACGCGATCGCGCAAGCCGACGCCCTCATCCGCGCGGGCGCGGCGGAGTACGTGCTCGTCGTCGGCGCCGAGAAGCTGTCGCAGTACGTGCACCCGGAGGACCGCTCCATCTCGTTCCTGCTCGGCGACGGCGCGGGCGCGGCCATCCTCGGCCCCTCCGACGAGCCCGGCGTCTCGAAGACGGTCTGGGGATCGGACGGGTCCAAGTGGGACGCGGTCGGAATGAACGCGACCTTCGAGGAGTACCTCGACAAGAAGAAGCCGTGGCCGACCATGCGTCAGGACGGGCAGACCGTCTTCCGCTGGGCCGTCTGGGAGATGGCGAAGGTCGCGCGGCTCACGCTCGAGGAGGCCGGGGTCACCCCGGAGGACCTCGCCGCCTTCATCCCGCACCAGGCGAACATGCGCATCATCGACGAGCTCGCCAAGCAGCTGAAGCTCCCCGAGACGGTCGCGATCGCACGCGACATCGAGACGACGGGCAACACCTCCGCCGCGTCGATCCCGCTCGCCACCCACCGCCTGCTCGAGGAGAACCCGGAGCTCTCCGGCGGCCTCGCGCTGCAGATCGGCTTCGGCGCGGGCCTCGTCTTCGGGGCCCAGGTCGTGCGGCTCCCCTAAACTTGTCCCGGTCACTCGACACCCCTAGGAGAAACGAACATGGCACTGTCCACCGAAGAAGTCCTCGCCGGCCTGGCTGAGCTCATCAACGACGAGACCGGCATCGCGGCGGACACCGTCGAGCTCGACAAGTCGTTCACGGACGATCTGGACATCGACTCCATCTCGATGATGACCATCGTGGTCAACGCCGAGGAGAAGTTCGACGTCAAGATCCCCGACGAGGAGGTCAAGAACCTCAAGACCGTCGGCGACGCCGTCACCTACATCGTCAACGCCCAGAGCTGATCGACGACGGGCGGGGGCGCACACCGTCCCCGCCCGCACCACCTCCTCCCGCCCACCCCGCGGGATGCGCTACATCACCCCTCGGAGTACCTCGAATGACCAAGAAGATCGTCGTCACCGGCATCGGGACGTCGTCGCCCCTCGGCGGCACCGCGCCCGACACCTGGAACGCGCTGCTCGCCGGCGAGTCGGGGGCGCACACCCTCGCGCACGAGTGGGTGAGCGAGCTCGAGCTGCCCGTCACCTTCGCCGCCGAGGCGAAGGTGCGGCCGGATGAGGTGCTCGAGCGGCAGGAGATCAAGCGCCTCGACCCGATGAGCCAGTTCGCGCTCATCGCCTCGCGCGAGGCATGGGCAGACGCAGGCGCCCCCGAGGTCGAGCCCGAGCGCTTCGGCGTCGAGTACTCGACCGGCATCGGCGGGCTGTGGACGCTGCTCGACGCCTGGGACACCCTCAAGGAGAAGGGGCCGCGCCGGGTGCTCCCGATGACGGTCCCGATGCTCATGCCGAATGCAGCGGCTGCGGCGGTCAGCATGCACCTCGGCGCCCGCGCCTTCGCGCGCACCGACGTCTCGGCGTGCGCCTCGAGCACCGAGGCCATCGCGAACGCCTACGACCACCTCCAGCAGGGCTACGCGGACATCATCATCGCGGGCGGCACGGAGTCGGCCATCCACGGCATCACGATCGCCGCGTTCTCCTCCATGCAGGCGCTGTCGAGGCGCAACGACTCGCCTGCCACGGCATCCCGCCCCTACGACCTGACGCGCGACGGCTTCGTCATGGGCGAGGGCGCCGCATCCCTCGTGCTCGAGACCGAGGAGCACGCGAAGGCGCGCGGCGCGAAGATCTACGCCGAGCTCGCGGGCGGCGGCGTCACGAGCGACTCGTACCACATCACGGCCCCCGACCCGGAGGGCTGGGGCGCGTCCCGTGCCGTACGTGCGGCCCTGCTGCAGGCCGGCGCATCGCCCGACGACGTCACCCACATCAACGCGCACGCGACCAGCACCCCCGTCGGCGACATCGCCGAGTACAAGGCGCTGCTCGCGGTGTTCGGCGAGCGGGCCCACGAGATCCCGGTCTCCGCGACCAAGGCCTCCACGGGTCACCTGCTCGGCGGCACCGGTGCGCTCGAGGCGATCTTCACCGTGCTGGCGGTTCAGCAGCGGCTGGCGCCGCCCACGATCAACCTCACCGAGCAGGACCCGGAGATCCCCCTCGACGTCGTCACCTCGCCGCGGGCGCTGGGGGACGGCCCGCAGCTTGCCATCTCGAACTCGTTCGGGTTCGGCGGCCACAACTCCGTGGTGGTGTTCCGCAGCGTTTAGCGGATGATGCGGCAGCCGTCGTGCTGCGTGCAGACTCCGTCGAAGCCGTCGTCGACCTCCTCGGCATCGGCGACCTCGCCGACCGTGATGAGGGGCTCCTCGAGCTCGTCGAGGAGCGCCCGCAGGTCGATGTCATTCGTCTTCAGCATGTCGTACGCCCTCTCTTGCGGACCCGCCGGAGGGCGCGATCACGCTCGTATCCTCCGGCGGCAGTGCGCCGCGGATTACCGCGGCGCTAGCCAACTTTGTGGAGCCAGATCACGGGCGAGTCCTCGCCCGCGTAGCGGAACGGCTCGAGCTCCTCATCCCAGGCCTGCCCGAGGGTGAGCCGCAGCTCACGGTGCAGCTCGAACGCGTCGGAGCCCGCCGACTCCATGGCGGCACGGATGCGGTCCTCCGGCACGACCATGTTGCCCGCTGTGTCCGTCTGGGCGAAGAAGACGCCCAGGTCGGGGGTGTGCATCCAGCGGCCGCCGTCCGTGCCGAGGCCGGCATCCTCGGTCACCTCGTAGCGCAGGTGCTCCCACCCGCGGAGAGCGGAGGCGAGCACGGCACCGGTTCCACGCGGGCCCTCCCAGACGTACTCCGTGCGGTGCGCGCCGGGCAGCACGGGCTGCGGCCGCCAGTCGAAGTTTACGGCGCGTCCGAGGGCTCGTCCCGCGGCCCACTCGACATGCGGGCAGAGAGCACGAGGAGCGGAGTGGACGTACACCACTCCGCGCGACATCGCAGCAGCCACTTTTCTCTCCGTTCGTCAGATGCGACTTCCCCATCGACCTGACGTACGTACGCTGTTGCTTGCTCAGATTATGCCCGGTCGCGACCGCAAATCACAAGCGTGTCGTTCGGCGTGTGCTCACTTCGCATCCGCGTAGCTGTCGACGATCGCGACGGTGAGCGGGAACTCGACGGGCGCGTCGCCGAAGAGGATGCGGCCGGCCTCGGCCGCCGAGGCACGCAGGGCGTCGGCGACCGCATCCGCCAGCCCGGCCGGTGCGTGCACGATCAGCTCGTCGTGCAGGAAGAAGACGAGGTGCGGTCGCGCGGTGAGGGGGCACGGGTCGGCATCTCCCCCGCCCAGCTCCCACAGCATCCGGCGCAGCGCACCCATCCAGCACAGCGCCCACTCCGCCGCCGTGCCCTGCACCACGAAGTTGCGCGTGAACCGTCCCCAGGCGCGCCCGTCGCTGCGGGCACGGGCGCGCTCGTCGTCGCTGCGCGTCTCGTCGTAGGCGGCGTCGCGCCCCGGCGGGGAGGTGCGTCCGAGCCAGGTGCTCACGACGTCGCCCGCCTCGCCCGCGCGCGCCGCCGCCTCGACAAAGGCCATCGCCCGCGGGAAGGCGCGCTCGATGCGCGGGCGCATGCGGCCCGACTCGCCGGTGGTGCCGCCGTAGATGGCGCCGAGCATCCCGTACTTGGCCTGGGAGCGGGTCTCGACCGCGCCGGCGTCGACCATCCCCTGGTACATGTCGTGGGCGCGGCCGGCGCGTGCCATCGCCGCATCGCCCGACATCGCGGCGAGCACGCGCGGCTCGAGCTGCGCGGCATCGGCGACGACGAGCTTCCAGCCCGGGTCGGACACGACGGCCCCGCGCACCTGCTGCGGCAGCTGCAGCGCTCCCCCGCCGTCGGAGGCCCAGCGGCCCGTGACGACGCCCGCCGGCACGTAGACGGGGCGGAACCGCCCCCCGTGCACCCACTCGCCGAGCCACGCCCACCCATTGGCCGTGTAGAGCCGGGCGAGCTTCTTGTAGGCGAGCAGCGGCGCGACCACGGGGTGGTCGACGCCCTTCAGCTCCCAGCGGCTCGTGCTCGACACGCGCAACCCCGCGCGCTGCAGGCTCTTGAGCAGCGTCGGCGCCGAGTCGGGATTGACGTCGGGGTCGTCGAGAGCGGCGCGGATCTCGCCCACGAGTCGCTCCATGTGGGCCGGGCGGGCGCCCGGCATCCGCTCCCCGAGGAGCTCCGTGAGGATGCGGTCGTGCCGCACCGCATCCCACGGGAGGCCCGCGTGCTCCAGCTCGACCGCGACCAGCGCCCCGACGCTGTCGGCCGCGGTGAGCAGCGCGAGCCGTCCGGGGGTCGCGGATGCGGCGATCACCGCGCGCTGGAACAGCAGCTCGGCCACGGGGTCGTCGTCGGGTACGGGCGCGTCGAGCTCGAAGAGGGTGTCGGATGCGGCGGCCACCGCCCGCGGCTCGTCCCAGCGGTCGCGGGGCGCGCGGGCGAGCTCGGTGTCGCGCGCGGCCGCCGCGTTCCGCAGGAGGAGGCGGCACATCCGCAGGTCGACGCAGCGCTCCACGCGCGTCCCCGCCGCGAGGAGTGCGGGATACCAGCGGGTGGTGTCGGCCCACACCCAGCGCGGATGCCCCGCCTCGAGCGCCGCGGCGCGGACGGGGAGCTCGGCCTCGGGGATGCGCTCGCGGGTGGCGACGGCACCGTCGGCGTCGAGGGCCGTGAGCTCGACGACGCCCGGGGCCGGCGAGCTCACGGCGAGGTACATGACGCCATCCTCGCGCGGACGGGTGACGTCGTGGGCGGTGGCGCCCTCAGGCGAAGGGCTCCACGGAGTCCATGAGCTCCGAGCGGATCAGGAACCGCACCCCCTCGGGCGCCTCGACCGAGAAGCCCGAGCCCCGACCCGGGACGACATCGACGAGCAGCTTCGTGTGCGACCAGTACGCGAACTGCTCCGCCGACATCCAGAACTCGAGCGGCTGCGTGGGTTCACCCGGCCCCGCGAGATCGAACACGCCGAGGAGCACATCGGCAGCCGAGGTGAGGAACTCGCCCGCCGGGTAGCACATGGGCGAGCTGCCATCGCAGCATCCGCCCGACTGATGGAACATGAGCGGGCCGTGCCGAAGCCGCAGGCGGCGCAGCAGGGCGACCGCGTCGTCGCTCAGCGCGACCCGCGAGCGGGTCTCGCCGGGACGCGTGGCAGCGGACTCCATCATCCGGTCCTCCCCAAGATCGGGGAGCCGGCTCCCTGCAGGCCCAGGTCGCCGGCTCCCGGTCGGTCGGCCGGCCGCGCGCCGAGGGCAGCGCGGCCGGCCGGGTCGATCAGAAGAAGCCCAGCGCCGACTCGGAGTACGAGACGAGCAGGTTCTTCGTCTGCTGGTAGTGGTCGAGCGCCTGGGCGTTGTTCTCCCGTCCGATACCGGAGCTCTTGTAGCCGCCGAAGGCGGCCCCAGCCGGGTATGCGTGGTAGTTGTTGACCCACACGCGCCCCGCCTGCACGTCGCGGCCCGCCCGGTAGGCGAGGTTGCCGTTGCGCGTCCACACGCCCGCACCGAGGCCGTAGAGCGTGTCGTTCGCGAGCATGATGGCCTCGTCGTAGTCCTCGAAGGTCGTCACGGCGACGACCGGCCCGAAGATCTCCTCCTGGAACAGGCGCATCGAGTTGTTGCCCTCGAAGATGGTGGGCTCGACGTAGTAGCCGCCCGCGAGGTCGCCGCCGAGCTCCGCACGGCCTCCGCCGACGGCGATCTTCGCCCCCTCTTTCACCCCGATGTCGATGTAGCTGAGGATCTTCTCCAGCTGGTCGTTGGAGGCCTGCGCGCCCACCTGCGTCCCGGTGTCGAGCGGGTTGCCCTGGGTCGCGAGCCTCGTGCGGGCGACGGCCGCCTCCAGGAACTCGTCGTAGATCGTCTTCTGGATCAGCGCGCGGCTCGGGCAGGTGCACACCTCGCCCTGGTTGAAGGCGAAGAGCGTGAAGCCCTCGAGCGCCTTGTCGTAGTAGGCGTCCTTCGTCTGGGCGACATCCTCGAAGAAGATGTTGGGGCTCTTACCGCCGAGCTCGAGCGTCGCCGGGATGATGTTGGCGCTCGCGTACTGCAGGATGAGGCGGCCCGTGGTCGTCTCGCCTGTGAAGGCGATCTTGCGGATGCGGTTGCTGGAGGCGAGGGGCTTCCCCGCCTCGACGCCGAAGCCGTTCACGACGTTGACGACGCCGGGCGGCAGGATGTCGCCGATCAGCTCCATGAGCACGAGGATCGAGACCGGCGTCTGCTCGGCGGGCTTCAGCACGACCGTGTTGCCCGCCGCGAGCGCCGGCGCGAGCTTCCAGACCGCCATCAGGATCGGGAAGTTCCACGGGATGATCTGGCCCACGACGCCGAGGGGCTCGTGGAAGTGGTAGGCGACTGTGTCGTTGTCGAGCTGCGTGAAGCTGCCCTCCTGAGCTCGGATGAGACTCGCGAAGTAGCGGAAGTGGTCGGCCGCGAGCGGCAGGTCCGCGTTGAGGGGCTCGCGGATCGCCTTCCCGTTGTCCCACGTCTCCGCGACCGCGAGCACCTCGAGGTTGCGCTCGATGACGTCCGCGATGCGGTTGAGCACCGCGGCGCGCTCCGCGGCGGACGCACGCCCCCAGGCGGGCGCGGCCTTCTCGGCGGCGTCGAGTGCGGCCTCGACGTCCTCCGCCGTTCCGCGTGCGACCTCCGTGAACGGCTTGCCGTTGACGGGCGAGATGTCCTCGAAGTACTGGCCGAGCTTGGGCTTCACCCACTCCCCGCCGATCCAGTGCTCGTAGCGCGGTTTGAAATCGATGAGCGCGCCGGGCGTACCGGGTGCTGCGTAGACGGTCATCGTCGACCCTCCTGTGACGTCGTCGTCGCCCGGCGGTCGCCGGGTTGCCACGACGCTAGGAGCGCGGGGGTTGCGGGGAGGTTGCAGTCCGTTGCACGGGCTCGGAGGCGCGCCCGAACTCGCGCTCGATCCGCTCGATCCGGGCGACGACGAGGGCGCGCTTGGGCGACCGTGCAGGCAGCAGCCGCAGGCACGCCTGCCAGACGTCCAGGTCGTCGGCGGCATCGTCGCTGCGCGCGTACTCGAGCAGGGTGTCGACGGATGCGTCGGCGAGCATCGCCTCGCGGATGACGCCGCGCAGCTCCTCGCGGATCGCGACGATGCCGGGCGCATCCGACTGCGGCAGCAGGGGCCCGGGGTAGCTGCCGAGCGCGACCTTGTGCGCCCCGCGCTCCAGGAACCCGAGCACCCTGCTCACGTCCAGTTCGAGCGGCCGCGGCAGCCGGTAGGGCCGCGACTCGGGCGCGAGCGGGTCCGGCAGCTCGCGACGGAGCCGCACCATCTCGGCGCGCAGGGTGACGACGGCGTCGTCCCGTCCGTAGAGCAGCTCGGCCAGCCGTTCGGCGCTGAGCCCCTGGCGATGCCAGGCGAGGAGGGTGAGGATCTCGGCGTGGCGTCGGGTCAGCTCCGTGCTGTCGCGACCGTGGTCGAGTCGTCCGTCGTCGCGCCCGAGCACATGCAGTACGGGACGCACGACCGGTGCCGGGGCGCGGCGGACGGGCGCGACCACCTCGTCGAGGCGCCGGATGCGCAGCTCCGCCTCGACGGCGGCGACGGCCGCCTCGATGAGCGGCAGCGTCGCGGGCGCGACGGCGTCCTCTCCCCCGGTGATGTCGATGACGCCCACGAGCGCACCGCTGCCGGGCTCGTGCACCGGCACCGCCGTGCACGACCAGGGGTGCACGACGCGACCGAAATGCTCGGCGCCGGCGATCTGGATGCCGTGGTCGAGGGTGAGCGCCGTTCCCGGTGCGCTCGTGCCCACCGCCCGCTCGGACCAGTCGGCGCCCTCGACGAAGCCCATCGATTCGGCGCGCCGCCGCAGGGCGCGGTCCCCGTCGATCCACAGCAGGCGGCCCGCCTGATCCCCCACCGCGATGATGAGCCCCGCGTCGAAGGCGTGCCGGATGAGCAGGCGATGCAGGCTCGGCAGGGCGGCGGAGAGCGGATGCGCGTCACGATACGCGCGCAGCTCCTCGTCGGAGAGCTCCACGTCCGGGGACAACCGATCGGGATCGACCCGGAACCCCACCGAGCGCTCCCACGACTCCCGGATGAGGCGACGGACGCCCTCGGCGTCCCGCCGCTCCCCGACGACCGCGTCATGGGCGGCCCGCACCGCATCACGCTGTTCGGTGGGCAGCGCGACCCAGGGGCTCGAGCTCACGGCCGCTCCTTCGCCGTCGAGGGGTGGGATCAGGCTACTCCGAACGCCGCTCGGTAGCCTGACCCGATGCGCCTGCTGCTGCGGATCGTGTTCGCCGCCTACCTCGTGGCGGTCGGGATCGTCGTGTGGTCACCGCAGCCGACGGGCGGGGATGCCGGCGTGCTCGGCGCGATCGCGAGCTGGCTGGCCTCCGTCGGATTGCCGTATCGCGCGACGTACGACACGCTCGAGGTGGCCGCGAACGTCACGATGTTCGTGCCGTTCGGGGTGCTCGCGATGGCCTCGTACCAATTCATGCGCGTCTGGTCGACGACCCTCGCGGGGCTCGTGACGAGCGGCATCATCGAGGGCGTGCAGCTGTTCCTGCCGACGCGCTACTCGACCGTGTCCGACCTGATCGCCAACACCTCCGGTGCTCTCGTCGGCGCACTCCTCGTCGCGGTCGCACGGCGGCGACGTGCCCACTCGCTCGCGGGCGAACCCTCCGGCCGGGCCGGGTGAACGCACGCCGAACGACCAACAGCGACCACGCTCGTGCCGGATGCGAAGCGACGCGCCGCGCTCCCCTGCACAATCCCCACAGCATCCGGCGCGACCACGCTCGTGCCGGATGCGAAGCGACGCGCCGCGGATTACCGCGGCGCCATGGATTCAGTGCAGCGGGGAGCCGTCCTTCTTGAGGGGCAGCTTCTCCCCCGCCTCGACCGCGAATGGGAATCGGTTCTGCTTGGGCGGGAGCGGGCAGTTGAACGCGTAGCTGAAGGCGCACGGGGGCAGCACGGCCCTGTTGAAGTCGAGCGTGATGGTGCCGTCGGCGTTGGGCGCGACGAAGAGGAAGCGCCCGACGCTGTATGTGGTGTCGCCGTTGGTGGCGTCCGCGAACACGAGCTGGAGGGCACGGCCCGACTTGAAGGCCGCGAGGTCGTAGCCGACGCCGTCGCGGCTGAAGGTGATGCGGCCGGGCACGACCTCGTCGCGGGTCTTGCCGTCGTCCTTGAGGTGCTCGAAGCCGAGGGTGGTGCCCTCGGGGTTGAGCGACCAGTCGGCGGTGACCACCCAGCTGGGGTCGTAGGGGTAGGCGTCGATGCTGCCGAACTCGCGGATCGCGTCGGACCCGGCGTCCCAGATGCGTACGGCGTAGAGCCCGCCCTCCTGGGCGATGACGAAGCCCGTGACCGTGTCGCTGAAGCGGATGTCGGACGGCTTCGGGTCGTCCTTCCCGCGCACCTCGACGGTGCCGTCGACGGTCTCACCGTCTACCTGGATGCCGTCGGCGGCGGTCGCGGTGAGGAGCACACCTGAGCCGCCGTCGGTGCGGGGCGCCCAGCTTCCCGGGACGCCCCAGACCGTCTGCGGCGTGTCGATCACCTGGGTCGTGGTGAGGGCGAGGCTGCCCTGCGGCTGCACGACCGCGAGCTCGCGCCGGGAGTGGAAGAAGGCGAATTGCTCCTCGGGGGTCTGGGGCATGGCGGGGGCGGCGGTCTCGGTCATGGTCTCCATCCTCGTCGACTCCCCCGACACAACCGCGCGGGACACGTGGGTATTTCGTCCCCAGCCATCCGCCGGTCGATCCATCCCCATCCCCCTCGCGGATGACGAGCGCGCCTCGGGCTTCTCGATAGGCTCCGGCCATGACCTGGACTGACGACGTCACCCGGTTCGTGCTCGACGTGGACGCGTGCCCCCGCTGCCACACCCGCAGCTGGGGCGGAGGTCCGGCACTCCGTGGCGGGGTGTGCGCACGCTGCGGGGCGGATGTGCGCGAGGCGGGCGCGGAGCTGTGGGCGGCGTCGGAGGAGATGGTCGCCGCGGCGCGCCGGCGCCAGACGCTCATCGACGCACTTCCGACGGTCGTCGCGCCCACCCCTGCGGTCGCGTCGGCGGCCGCGCCCGCCGGCGGCCCGGCTACCGCCGCCGCGGCGTCACCCGGCTCCCCCGTGCCGCTCGCCGCGCCGGTCGTCCAGGCCGAGCGCCCCCGCTCGGCGGTGAGCCTGCAGTCGGTGCTCGCGGTGGTCGGTGCCGGGCTGCTCGCGGTCGCCGCGATCGTCTTCACCTTCCTCAATCCCGACCTCACCGACTTCACGACGCGCACCACGATCATCGCGGTGGTGACCGCGGTGTTCCTCGGCGGCGCGTGGCTGCTGCACAGCCGTCGGCTGCAGTTCTCCGCCGAGGCCGTCGGGGCTCTCGGCATGGTGTTCCTGGCGCTCGACGTGTGGGCGTTCTCCCGCATCGCCCCGGAGGGCACGAGCGGATGGTTCTTCGGGGCTCTCGGGCTGCTGGTGAGCGGCGGCGCGATGGTCGCGATCGGCGCCTGGCTGCGGATGCGCACCTGGCTGTGGTCGGGCCTCGCCGGACTCGTCATCGTCCCGGCGTTCGTCGGCTACGCCTTCGAGGCTCAGCGCCTCTCCGAGCCCGGGGGCATCGCGGCGACCTGGGGCCACGTCGCCGTGGTATTCGCGGGTTGGGGGTTGATCGAGCTCACCCGGGTGCTCGGGCGCCGCGTGGGCTCTCCGCTGCGTGCCGACCGCGTGACGCTCACGGTCCTGCAGCTCATCGCGCTCGTCACCGCCGTGCTCCTGGCCTTCCTCATCGTGTCGTTCCGCGGCCAGGAGGGTCGGGAGCTCACCGTGGCCGCCGTCCTCGCCGCGCTCGCCCTCGGAGCGCTGCTCAGCACGCGCGCGGTCGCGCCCACGCTGTGGACCGTCCTGACGGGGGTGCTCGTCTCGAGTGCCCTCGTCGAGACGGCGCTGGCGCTGCCCATCCCCGACGACTGGCGCCTGCTGTCGCTCGCGGTCGCCGTGACCCTTCCGCTCGTCGCGACGGCCCTCATCCGTCGCACGGGCAGCATCCGCCGCACCGCGCTCATGGTGACCCAGCTGTGCGTCGGCGCCTTCGTCGCGCTGCCCGCCACGCTGCTCGTGATGGGAGGCGGTCTCGGAACGCTGGCCGACGCCTGGAGCTCGCCCCCGCCGTGGACGGTGCACCTCGGCGCCGCGACGGTGTTCCTCGTGGCGGTGCTCTCCCTCCTGGTGCTCGCGCTCGGGGTGTGGACGGCATCGCGTGGCGCCCCGTCCGCGCGGTCGGCCTTCACGCTCGCCGTCGTCGCCCGCTGGACCGGGGTCCCTGCCGCCGCAGGCCTCCCGCTCGCCTTCCCCGGTCATGTCGCGCTCGTCGTCGGGTACGCCCTCGCGATCTCGGTCGCCGCATCCCTGGCCCTGCTGTTCGTGGCGCGCATCCGCGGTGCGCGGCGCGCGCTGCGCGCACCCGTCGTCACGGTCGCCTACGGTGCGATCGTCGAGGCGGTCGCCTTCTCGTGGCCGGATGCGACGATCGCGGCCGTGGCCGGGGCCGCCGCCGTGGCGGCGCTCGCGCTCGCCGCGCGCACGGCACCCGCCGGCGTCCGTCCGCTGCACACCGCGCTCGGGTTCGGCTACGCGATCATCGCGGGCGCCGCCGCGCTCAGCCTCACCGAGCTCGGCACGCTGCCGGTGCTGTGCCTGCTGACGAGCGCGGCCGCCCTCGTCGCGATCGCGGCATCCCTCACCTCGTGGCTGCCGGTGGGCAGCTGGTACGCGGTGCTGGGGGTCACCTCCGTTCCGTTCGCGATCGGCGTGGTCTCGGTGCTCATCGAGCGCAGCGGGTGGACGGCCCTCTCGACGGGTGTCATCTTCCTGCTCGCGGTGACGCTGCTGCTGACCCGCCGCACGGGTGCGGGGCTCGCGCTCCGTGCCGGCGCCGCCGCCCTGCTCGTTCCGACGCTGTCGGTCGTCATCGTGTGCCTCACGGCGCAGTTCCTCACCGTGAGCGGCTCGCCGTACGCGCTCGTCATCATCGCGGTGCTCGTGGCCTGCGCCCTGCCTACGACCGGGCTCGTGCGCGCGGGTCTCATCCGCTACGGGCTCACCGTCGAGACGGCGAACGCCGTGCGCCTCGCGATCGAGGGCTCGTCGCTCGTGACGGGCGCGATCGCGGTGCTCCTCGCTCTCGTGCGCGCGGCGGCGGGCTTCGAGATCGCCTTCGTCGTGCTGCTCGTGCTCGGCATTGGGGCCGCCGCGACGGCGCTCTGGATGCGACGGCGCTACGGATGGTGGACGGCCGCCGCCGCGTGGACGGGCGCCCTCTGGTGCGCCTGGGCGCTCGCCGGGGTCACCGTCGTCGAGCCGTACCTGCTGCCGCCCGCGGCGGCGGCGATCACGGTCGGCACGGTGCTGCTGGCCCGCCGCCGCACGGCCTCACCGCGCTCCGCCGCGGCGCTCGTCGCTACCGGACTCGGCATCGCGGTCGCACCGTCCGTCGCGCTGCTCGCGATCACCGGCAACGGAACCGGCACGACGCTCCAGGCGGCAGCCGAGCTGTGGCGCGCCTACGGCCTCCTGGCGGGCGGGGTCGTGCTCGTCGTGCTCGCGGGGCTCGTGACCCGCGCGGCGGGCGCCGCGCCGACGCGGTTCGAGCGCATCCGTCCCGCGCTGCTGCTCGCGGCCGTCGTCGCGGGTGCCGCGGGCACGGTACAGGGCGTGCGACTCGGCTGGGGCGTCGACCCGCTGCCGGTCGCGGACGCGCATCCCATGGCCCAGGTGTTCGGGTTCGCGATCGTGGGCGCGGGGATCGCGACCGCTGCGGCAGTGCTCGCGGTCACGGCGGGCCACGCGTCGCGGTGGGCGTTCGCGCCGGCGCTCGTCTACCTCGCCATCGGGCCGATGACCGCCATCCGGAACGACCCGCTCGCCATCTGGACGCTGTGGGGTCTCGAGCTCGTGCTGCTGGGCATCATGGTCGCGACCGTCTGGCGCGCCCGCGAGCACGTCGTTCATCTGCCACCGGTGTGGTTCCAGTGGGCGCTCGCCTGGTGCGTGGCGGTGACCGCGTGGAGCCAGCGGGAGATCCTGCGGGTCGAGGGCTTCGCCCTCCCGCTCGGCCTGGCGCTCGTGCTGGCGGGCGCGATCGCTTTCACGCGCGGAGCCCGCCCGGGCGACGCGCGCACGCCGACAAGCTGGCCGATCGGCTTCCGCGGCTCGTGGGCGACGCTCGCGCCGGGCGTCGTGGCGACGCTGCTGCCGTCGGTCATGGCGACGTTCACCGACCCGCAGACGTGGCGTGCGATCCTCGTCATCGCGATCGCGCTCGTCGCGGTGCTCGTGGGCGCCCGCAAGACGCTCGCGGCGCCCTTCATCCTCGGCATCTCGGCGCTGCCGCTCGAGATCCTCGTCGTGTTCCTCGTGCAGCTCGGCGACACGATCAACCCGCTGCTGTGGTGGATCACGCTCGCCACAGCCGGCATCGTGCTCCTCGTGATCGCGGTCGGCTGGGAGCGGCGCACGGGCGCCGACGCCTCGCTCGCCGCCCGCATCCGCGACCTCCGCTGAGCGCCGCCTCGAGACGGCTGCCTCGAGACGGCAGAACCGACCCGACAGTTCACCCCCCTCGGGGTCGTTCCTGCCGTCTCGACGCGACGCGCCTACGCTGGAGGCATGCCCGACAGCACGATCACGATGTACGGCGCCGACTGGTGCCGCGACTGCCTGCGCACCAAGGCGCAGCTCGACGCGCTGGGCGTCGCCTACGACTACGTCGACGTCGAGGCGGATGCCGCCGCCGCGGAGACGGCACGCGGCATCTCGGGCCGCACGAACATCCCCGTGGTCGTGTACGCGGACGGAACCCATCAGGTGGAGCCCACGAACCCCGAGGTCGAGGCGAAGCTGCGCGAGCTCGCGCTCATCTGAGTAGGGCGGACGGGACTTGAACCCGTGACCGACGGATTATGAGGGCCTTGCAAGCGCCGAGGAGGTTCGTTTCTGCTGTTTCTTAGGGTGCTCAGGTTCCCTCGAACCTCCCCGGTATCACCCCGGGGGGACGCCGGGGGGCCGCGCGCAATATGCTCACGACATGTATCGCAAGGCGGTGTGGCTCGGTGCCGGCGCGGTTCTGGTCATCGTTGCTGTTCTGGTGAGCTGGACGCTCGCTGTCCCTGCGTTCGCCGCGCCGCTCGCTACTGCCGCGGACATCATCGCTGCCCTCGGGACCGCAGCGGCAGCGGTCGCCGCGCTCCTGGCGGCTGAGGCTAGCCGCCAGGCGGCCCAGCGAAGTGAAGAGTCCGTGCTGGCCAGCCGTGCCGCGCTTCGCGACGGTCTCCGCCGGGAGAGAGAGGCACTCAACGCAGAGCGGCTTCGCCTCCAAGCGGAGGTGAACCAATCGAGCTACTGGTTATCTGTCGCGACGAACTATGGCGACGAGCTGCGTGCAGGGAACCTCGAAGCCGCAATAGCCCAGATGAACGTCCGTATCGCTGAGATAGCTGTTCGCCTCGGAGAGATTGACCGAGGACTCGCCGAGCCCCCACTCAGCGAATAACGGGCACGAAGTAGGCCTTCCTCGTCCCGTCGCTGCCCTTCATCCACGCTTCACTCGTCAAGCCGCGCTGGGTTAACTCGTCCGCGATCGTCCTATGCGCCGTCTCCCCCACACCCTGGACCCGGAACACCTCAACCGCGACGTGGGCGTGGTTGTAAAGAGTCACGGTGGTCTGCTTTCTTTCCTCCCGGGTGGTCACATAGTGAGGGTGCGAGGCAAGAGCGTGCCAAGGTAGCCCGCCTGGCGGCTGGTTCTTGCTGCCGTCGGCCTCCGCGTAGAAGTCGCGGGAACCCGCGCCATTGCGGGTCCACCAATGGTTCTTCCAGTCCCGTCCGGAAGAAGGCAGGTACGCACGTCCGACGACGTCGTAAGGCTCGCCGTTGCCTTGGTTCGGGATATCAACCTCTTCCTGAACAGTGCCGTCGGCACCGTGCAGAACTATGCGCTCAGCCATGAAAGAACGGTAGAGGAGTCCCGCTGGGTCTGCTCGCCCGTAGCACGCTGAGGGGGGTCCAAATCGCTCAGAATTGACCCGGGGCCACACCGCCGCCACCCGCCCCGGGCGGGCTCGGCATCGTGTCCGTCGGCGCTCGCGGCGTGCACGACAAAGCCCCCGGGCGCAGTGTCCCGGGGGCTGTGGGGCTCGCTACTTCTGTGCGGCGAGGTAGCGGTAGATGGTCGGCTCACTGACGCCCAGCGTCTTCGCGATGTCGCGCACCTTCTCGCCCTCGTCGGAGAGCCGAATAGCAAGCGCTGCCTTCTTGCTGTCGAGCGCACGGGGGCGACCTCCCACGCGCCCCTGTGCCTTCGCCTCGGCGAGCCCCGCACGCGTGCGACGTTGAATCATCCGGCGCTCGACCCCAGCGAACACTGCGAGGAGTTGCATCATCACCTCACCCATGTCCGTGCTGCTGTCGATGCCGTCAGCGATAGAGCGGACGTGGATGCCTCGCTCGCGGAGGCTGGCAATCGTTGTGATGACGTGTCCCGTGTTCCTTCCGAGCCTGTCGAGTTCGGATACGACCACGACGTCGCCAGGTTCGAGGTCGGCGAGCATGCGGTCAAACTCGGGGCGGGATGTCTTCGCGCCGCTCTGCGCGTGGTCGACGTAGAGGTAGCGCGTCTTGGTAATGCCGTGCTCGCGGAGGGCGGTCAGCTGACGCGCCTCGTCTTGCTTGTCCGTGCTCACGCGCGCGTAGCCCACGATGGTGCCGGTCGTGGCCGGGGCGGTCTTGGTCATGCGTCGAGTTTATCGAAACTCGTCTGTCCAATGCAAGCGAATCCAGGAAGTTCCGTAGTCGAGTTTTGAGAAGTAGAAGTGGTCCGTTTCGAGCCCTGCGAGGGCGCTCTCTCAGTTCTCAGTTATTGATCGTTTTCGAGAGACCGGGGGCGCTGCCGACCATGACTGAAATATCGCAGCGCCCCCGGAGTAGGGCCGAGAGGGAACGGCCAGCACGCCGGACGCCGCGCGTTCCCCCTCGGAGTCTTCATACATTCGGCCAGGACAGCCGAAGTTCGAGCTCTTCATCGGCGGTGAGCGCGAGCTCGCCGCGCTCGGTCAGGACCCGCACGACGCCGCCGACGTAGATGAACCCGAGGTCACCCCGGAGCCGGACTGCCGCGATTGACGGAACCCTGTAGACCGTCGCGCCCACTTGGAGCTTGCGAGCGTCGGGAGCCGGGTCGTCCTCCCACGGCACGACGGGGCGGGTGGTGGCTGGTGCGCTCACTGCTCGCCCTCGTGCTGGCGGAGGTACGCCTCAACGACGCGCAGAGCATCCGCGCGGGCGTCATCACGGTCGTCTTTCGGCATCGGGAGCGCATACGACACCCCTGGCGACGGGGCCCATCGACCACCCGCGGTTCGGCCGGTATCGCCCGGCGACGGAACCCACATTCCCCCGGCTGAGTACCTTCCCATTAGAGCGCCCCAACCTTGTGAAGCGCCGCCAGCCGCTCAACCTCGGCCCGCTCCGCGGCGCTTCCCGTGGGCACGGTCGGGGCGCTCGCCGAGGTGGTGCCGGGACCGTGCAGCTGCACAAGGCGCTCGACTTCCGCGGCGACTTCCTCGGGCGTCATCTCCTGCTTGCTCACGAGTTTTGACCTTCCGCGTCGAGCGCCGCAAGCTCCGCATCGAGCTGCGCGAGGTAGCCGGTCGCCGCGTCCGCTCGTCGCGCCGCCGTGGAACCCGCGATGAGGTCGCGGCGGCGTTCGAGAAGGGCTTCGCGTCGCAACTCGCGGACCCGCGCGGCCACGTCCGGGGTGGCCGGCCCGCGCCGGAACCGCACGCTACCGAACGCGTCGGTCTGCCCGGCTTCGTCAAGCTCTAGCCAGGTACGGCCTAGTCGGTCCCTGTTGCGATCGAGCAATTCAGGCGTGATTTCGAACTCCTCGCCAAATTGCAAGTTCAGCGGCTGCGCACCAAACACATTCCCGGAGCCCGAGGGGTCGACCGCGACGAGCCGGATACCCAGCGGGTCTACTACGTGCGCGAGATTCTTCTTTTCAGACATGGGCTTCCTTCTTCTCGGGGTTCGTCGTGTGGCTCGTGCGCGCTTCGCGCTCGCGGACTCGTGCGCCGAGCACCTCGAACTCGCGCGCGAGCCCGGGCTTGTGCTGGTCGTGCGCGGCCTCCGCCAGCACCTCGGCCATCGCCGGATTCCTGAACACGAGGCCCACCAGGAAGTCGGCAAGCAACTCATGTTCCGCGAGGGCTGCGGCCACGATGGTGGGGTCATCACTCAGTCCAAGGTCCTTGGCAATGACGACCGCGAGCTGAGCACGCACCCGAGCCGCGGAGGTCGCGGCGCTGTCAGAGCCCTTCGCGAGCGCATTCGCCCGCTGCTGCCCGAGCGACAGCCAGTCCGCCACGACGCCGCCGACGAAGCCGGAAAGCGTCGTGGTGCCGTCCGGGAGGTAGGTAGGCGCGAAGGTAGCCCGGGACACGTGGGCGCTCACGTGTCGGTAGAGGCTGGACTGGGAGCCGCCAAGGGTCGCCCCGTGCTCTCGCAGAATTTCAGCGGGGCGCATGCCAGCGGCCAGCGCCTCGGAGACGAGCAGCGCCTTTGAGTCATCTGCGCAGATGCGACACCGCGGGTCGAACCTCGCCATAAAGGACCTCCTGAGTAGGGAGAGCGGGCGGCGAGCTTTTGACGGCCATCCCGGACGGGCCTAAGTAACGCCCAGGAGCCCACGCCACCCGCTCTCAGTGCTAACCATCGACCGCTCCGGGAAACCGAGGCCGTTTCCCGCTGGGAATTCGCCTAGCTTTCCCGGATGGCGCGCATGCCGGACGCGAACTATGCGGAGAAACCCGATTCCCGAGGAGCCATGCGATTCGGGGCGATTTAGGCTCGCGGCTGCTTCGCCCAGTGCGTCGGCGATGAGTTGGCCGAGGAGTTCGTATCCTTCTGAGGCGCCGTTTTGGATGAGCCAGAGCGCTACGTCGAACTGCTCACGCTGCGTCACGACGCGCTTCCCTCCTGAGCCTGGCGATGGTGGACCGGCTGACGTTCAGCGCTTCGGCCTGGGCCTTGATAGAGCCCGGTGGGAGGTCTGCCGGCGTGAGCCGAGGCAGTCGCCGGGAGCTGCGACCGCCCTGTACCGCGGCGTCGTGCCGTCGCTGAGCCGTGTGCGGGTCCCAGAGCTCGATCGCGGCCTCAGACGCCCTCCTCGTCGCCCGGAGGAGCCAGCGTTCGGAGAGCACCCCGTCGAGGACGTGACGGGGCTGCGTGCGCCCGGGGGTGAACCTTAGCCCCGCCCGCTCAGCCCCGATGCGGACCACGCGGCGCAGGTCGCCCACGACGACCTCCACCATCTCGTACTCTCCCAGCGGGTCGTGCTCGGCGTTCAGTCGGCGCAGTGCCGCGGACACCATGAGCGCGTACAAGTGATGCTCGTACTCGTCAGCCCGTCGCTGCGGGAGGACGGGTCGGTACCACATGGTTCTGGTTCTCGGGTTCCAGCGACGTTCGGGCAGCGACGAATACCAGGCATCCGGCGTCGGGATGCGGAGACGAGCGAACATGAGGGACAACCTCCGGGCAGAAGGGGCAGAGACTCCCGTCTCGTCGTTCCCGGGTCCGGTTGCTGGACTATCGCGTCACGAAGATTCTAGCGAGCAGAACTTGATTTCGAGGTGGAGTTTGCTCATCGAGCATCATGCAGACGCATCCCTCCCCCCGGGAGGGATTAGCTAAATGACACTAGGTGGAAATGCGATGACCCCCGAAACCTCTGCCCAAGGTCGGGGGTCATCATCTGTTCACGAGGAACTGGAAGAGAGCACTCGACGCCAGCATAACAGTTGACACGACAACTAAGTGGTGAGTTTTGCGAGTACACAATTGTGTAGTTGTGCTCAATTTCGTGAATTGGTAGAATTGCCGTGGTTACCAGCACCGGACCAACCATCCGGAAGAAGTAGAAATTGACTACTGATGCTGAGCCCCTTCTGACCTCGCGCGAGGTCGCTGCCCTCCTGCGTGTCTCAGCTGCCACCCTGTCCCGCTGGCGCGATCGAGGCGACGGGCCCGCGTGGCTAGAGCTCGCGCCCGGGATACCGAGATACGAAGCTGACGTCATCGCCCGGTGGCGGGAAGATAGGCGCCGTGAGCGTTGAGAGAACTTCTTCCGGGCGATGGCGAGCGCGCGTCAAGGATGGTCGTCGTAACGTCGCGTCACGCACGTTCGACCGGAAGATGGATGCCGAGGCGTGGGAGCACTCCCAGCGTCGCGCACTGAACCTTGGTGAATGGGTGGACCCGCGCGCCGGTCGGGAGCCTCTACGGGACGCTCTCGCGCGATGGATGGACGGTAGGGCGGGGCTCGTCGCCTCATCGACTCTCAAAGCCGACCGCGGGCGTCTCGCCTACCTCTCCCCGCGGCTCGGCAACCTGCCGGTGAGCGCAGTACGTACCAGCGACGTTCAAGGGCTTCTTGACGACCTCACCCGACGTGGGCTGAGCCAAGCATCCGTCGCACGCGTCCGTGCCCTCCTCTCGTCGTTCTACTCCTGGGCGAAACGCGAGGGTATGACCTCCACCAACCCCGTGTCGGACACCAAAGCACGAGCCGGGGATGCGACCAAGCCGCGAGCCGAGGTCTACCCTTTCTCCATCGAGGAGTTGCGCGAGGTCGTCGCCGAGTTGCAGCAGCGCTCCCCCGAACAAGCAGAACTCGCGCTCGTGCTCGGACTAACCGGGCTCCGGTGGGGAGAACTCGCGGCGCTCCGTGTGCGGGACGTGGCGACGGTTCCGCATCCCTCCCTGCACGTCACACGGAGCGCTCCTGACGGCCACGAAGTGCGAACCCGTACCAAGGGCGGGCGGGGTCGCACGGTTCCCCTTGTGGCCGAACTCGTGCCCCTCATCGCCGAGCGCGCCGCGGGGCGTGACCCCGATGCGCCGCTGTTCACCACCCCCGAGGGAAACCGCCTCAACAACTCGAACTGGCGTCGGCTGGTCGGCTGGTCCCGCTCATGCCGGGGTCGTCGGGTTCACGACCTTCGGCACACCGCCGCGACCCTCTGGCTATCCAACGGCATCGACGTGAAGACGGTCCAAACGTGGCTCGGTCACGAGTCCGCGCAGTTGACCCTGAACCTTTACAGCCATTGGATGGGCTCCCACGCCGACGCCGCCGCACTCGCCCGCCTGAATGCGCTCCTCGGGGGGACGCCGGGGGGCCGCGACGAGAAACCTGGGAGCGGCGCTCGCGGAAGTTCCCTGTAATTCATTGGTAGGGCGGACGGGACTTGAACCCGTGACCGACGGATTATGAGTCCGCTGCTCTAACCGGCTGAGCTACCGCCCCGCGACAACGCTACCGGGTGGTGCCGTCGCCGAACGCCGGCCCGCCGGACGCCTGCTCCCCCGCCACCCCGATGAGCCACTCCACACGGCTCGAGTGGGCGCGGCGGCGCCTCAACCACAGCCACAGCGCGAGGGCGCCGAGCGCAGCACCCGCGATCGTCACCACGATGCCGACCCAGGGCGGGCCGTAGCCCTGAGCGAGGGCGACCGGACCGCCGATGACGGTCATCAGCGCCACCATCCCGAGCACGAGCAGCCCGAGGCCCGCCATCCGTCCCCCGGGCGGACGCAGCCACGCGGTGTGGAAGGGCGTTGGCAGGCCCCGCCTGCGCTGCTCCTCGGATGCCGCGGCGAGCCAGCGGAGCGAGATCGCGCGGTTGCGGGAGTCGTCCGCGTCCGCCGCCACCGCCCACGCGACGCCCGTGACGAGCGCGGCGAGGATCGCGAACGACATCGCCGCGGTCAGCGGGTCCTCGTCGGCTGCCCCGAAGTCCGTCCCCGTCGCCTCCATGATCACGAGCACGACGAGCATGCCCGCCGCGATCACGCACGCGATCACGAAGACCCAGAACGCGATCCGGCGCGCCAGCCGGGTCGCGCGCGCGTCAGTCGCCAGGGCACGCCCCGCGTCGCCGTCGTCCGCGAGGGCCGCGCCGAAGCGGCCACGGGCGACCAGGGCATCCGCCACCTCGGCGTCGGGCGAGGGCGCATCGTCGCCCGAGGGCGCGCGATAGGGGGCTCCGCGCAGTTGGTCGAGCTCGCGCAGCACCAGATTCCGATCCGCCTCCACCCCGCGGCCGCTCGCGAGCACGCTCTCGCTCAGGAACGCCCTCTCGCTCGCGGACTCCGCGCGGAACGGGATACCGGATGCCGCGACGGCCTCCCGAAGCATCCGCAGCTGCTCGCCGTCGAGGCCGCGGATCGGCGTGCCCGCGACGAGCACCCGGATGCGCCGCCCAGCCGCGGTGCGCAACATCAGCACCAGGTACGCGGCGCCGCCGCCCGCCGACACGGAACGCCGCACGCCGACGATCTCGGAGGGTCGCACCGTGCGCCCGCGCACGCGCAGCGCCCCATCCGCCTCCACGAGGATGCGCGGGTACGCGATGCCGAGGCCCACGACGAGTGCGGCGACCACCGGCACGGCGATCGCCAGGAACACGAGCGCACGCGGGGTGGCCGCGGGCAGCAGCGCGGCGACCGGCTCCTGCAGCACGACGCTCAGCACGAGCACCGCGACGAGGATCGGGACGATCGAGCGGCGCCACGCCGCCGGCTGCAGCACGCGAGCCGCGGGCGCAGCCGAGCGGTTCACCGCGCGAGCTCCCCCTCGGTGTCGGGATCGACGACATCCTCGCCGCGGTAGAGCGCCTCGAAGATGTCGAGGGTGCGCTGGATGTCGTGGGACTCCACGGTGCGCAGGGCGCCCCGTCGCAGGCGCTCGAGCTCCGCGGGCTCCGCCGTGAGGACCGCGCGCAGGTGCCGCGCGAACTCGTCGATGTCGCCGGGCTGGTAGAGGTAGCCGTTCACGCCCGGGTGCACGAGATGCGGCAGCGCCATCGCGTCCGCCGCGACGACCGGCAGCCCCGAGGCGAGCGCCTCCATCGTCGCGATCGACTGCAGCTCCGCGCGGGACGGCATCGCGAAGACGAGCGCCTCGGTGAGCTCGCGGCGCAGCTCCTCGTCGGAGACGCGCCCCGTGAACCGCACGCGATCGGCGACGCCGAGATCGCGCGCGCGGGCCTCCAGCTTCGGGCGGACCTCGCCGTCGCCGATGATCACGAGGCGCGCATCCAGGTCATCCAGTCGCGCGACGGCCTCGATCGCCTCGTGGATGAACTTCTCCTCGTCGAGCCGCCCGAGGAAAGCGATGGTCTTCGTGCTGCGCGGCGACAGGTCGGCGGTGTAGAAGCTCGTGTCGATGCCGCACGAGATGGCGTGCACCCCGGTCAGCCCCGTGCCGCGCTCGAAGAAGTCGGCCGCGCTGCGCGTGGGTGCGGTGACCGCGTCCGCCATCGCGAACCACTTGCGGGCCGAACCCCACTGGATGCGCGCGAGCCAGTCGAGGGTGCCCTTCGGCAGAACCTCGACATGCTGCAGGATGTTCTCCGGCATGGTGTGGTTGGTGCCCACGAGCTGGATGCCGTGCCTCTTGGCCGAGGTCGCGAGGCCACGGCCGACGACGATGTGCGACTGGAAGTGGATCGCGTCCGGCTTCACGGCGCGCACGATGCGCTCGGCGTTCGCCTTGACCCGCCACGGGAGCATGAACCGCAGCCAGGGATGCGGGAGCCAGCGCCACGAGTACACGCGGTGCACCGTCATGGGCACGTTCTCGTGCACCTCGGTGAAGGTGCCGACGCGCCCCTTCTGGGCGGGTGCCATGACGTGGACCTCGTGCCCACGGGCCGCAAGGCCCGCCGCGAGGTTGCGCGTGAAGGTCGCCGCGCCGTTGACGTCGGGGGCGAAGGTGTCGGCGCCGATGAGCACCGTCAGGCGGGGTTCGGCAGGGGGCGTCGACGACGTCGCGTCGGTCACTCGATCAGTCCCTCGGTCGGCGGAAACAACCCCTCCAAACTACCTCAGCGGGGCGACCTCGCCCGTCTCATCCCGTCGGTGGGTCTGCGGATGATGCTTCGCGAGCTGGAACACGCCCAGGATCGCCACCGCACCTGCGGCCGCCCACACGAGCGACGCCCACAACGGGGTGTTGGAGGCCTCGCCCAGCACGAAGATGCCGATCGCGACCGCGACGAGCGGATCGATCACGGTGAGGCCCGCGATCACCAGGTCCGGGGCGCCCACGGAGTACGCGGTCTGCACGAAGTAGAAGCCGAGCGCGAGCGCGAGGAACAGCGCGACCCCGCCCACCACGGTGACCCAGTCGAAGTTGCCCGTGATGATCCGATTGATGATGACCTTCGCGATGGAGGCCACGAAACCGTAGAGGACGCCGCCCGCGGCGATGTAGAACAGCGCGTTGACCCGCTTGCGGAAGAACGCGAAAGCCGCGCCCAGCAGGAGCAGCACGACGGCGAGGATCGACAGCACGATGATCAGCTGGGTCTCGCTCAGCACGTGCTCGGTCGCGTAGAACGCCGCGACGGTCACGAACACGCCGATGCCGCCCACGCACATCACGATCGCGAGGATCGCGTTGCGGTCGAGGCTCACGCGCGACACGCGCGCGTTGAGGATCGATGTGAGCACGAGCGCGACGATCCCGATCGGCTGCACGACGATGATCGGCGCGAAACCGAGCGCCGTGAGCTGGAAGACGATCGCGAGACCCAGCATGACGGTGCCGGCGACCCAGCTGGGTCGCGCCAGGAGTCGCACGAACTGGCCCCCCGACAGCCCCGCCTTCTCGCCGGACCCGTACCGTTCCTCGACCTTCGCGACGCCACGATGCTGGAACTGCGCACCGAGCGAGAGGAAGACGGCGCCGACCAGGGCGATCAGGATGCCGATCGGAGCGGACCCCTGAAAGATCTCCGCAACGTCATCGGCAAGGGGCATGACGTCGGGCACCCGTCGAATCTACCGGTCCCGCCGCCGATATCCTGTGCGAATGGCCGTTCTCCCGATCCGGATCACCGGGGATCCCGTCCTGCACGAGCGGGCGCTCGAGGTGGAGGAGATCGACGAGGGGCTGTCGGCGCTCGTCCACGACATGGAGGACACCATGTCGACGGCGCCGGGCGTCGGCCTCGCGGCCCCGCAGGTCGGCATCCCGCTGCGGCTCTTCGTCTACAACTGGCGCGACGAGGACGGCACGTTGCACCGGGGCACCGCGATCAACCCGCAACTCCTGATCTCTCCCCCGCCGGTCGGCGTGCCCGACCCGGACGACGACTCGGAGGGCTGCCTCTCGATCCCGGGCGAGCGGTTCCCGCTGCTGCGCTCGCACACGGCGCTGCTGCGCGCGGTGGACCTGGACGGCCGGCCCTACGAGGTGCTCGCGACGGGGTGGCTCGCTCGGATCTTCCAGCACGAGTTCGACCACCTCGACGGCGTTCTGTATGCCGACCGCCTCGCGGACGTGCACGCCCGCGCGGCCCAGCGGGCGGTGCGGCGCAACCGCTGGGGGGTGCCCGGCAAGTCGTGGCTGCCGGGCCGCGACCACCTCGAGGACTGACCCCGACGGTCGCTCTACGCGAGCCAGCCCAGGAAGCGGACGAGGGCGGCGAGGGCCGCAGCGGCCGCCACGACGACGATGAACGGCACGCGAAGCGCGTACAGCGCCGCCGCGAGCACCACGGCCGGGACGCGCGCGTCGAGCACGACCCCGCCGCCGGCCTCGAGGGTCTGGGTGGCCGTCAGCGCGGCGAGCAGCGCGACCGTCAGCAGGTTCGCCACCCGCGCGGGCGTGGGGCGCTCGAGCAGGCTCGGCGGCACGAGGTAGCCGACGAGCTTGAGCGCGAGAACCGCGATCGAGGCGATGAGGATGATGTGCCAGACGGTCACCGCGCCCGCCTCCCGAGCACGTTCGTGACGCCCACGACGACCGCCACGACCGCCGCCGCGAGCACGGGGAGGCCCGGCGGCAGCCACGGCACCAGCACCGCCGCGACGACCGCCGCCGCGATCGCGACGGCGACGGGTTGGCGCGATGTGAGCCGCGGCCAGAGCAGGCCCAGGAATGCGGCCGCAGCCGCCGCATCCAGTCCGTACATGCGCACGTCGCCCACCAGGTCGCCGAGCAGCGCCCCGAGCAGCGTCGTGAGGTTCCACCCCAGGTAGATCACGGCCCCCGTCACCCAGAAGCCCACCCGCTGGCCGCGGAGGGTCGGCTGGGCGCTCGCGACCGCCGTCGACTCGTCGATCGTCCAGTGGGCCGCGAGCAACCGGCGCCACCACGGCCCGCCGACGACGGGCGACATGCGCATCGAGTACAGGCCGTTGCGGATGCCGAGCAGCGTCGCGCTCGCGATCGCCGCGGGCCCCGCCGCGACGCCGCCCGACGCGAGCACCCCGACGAGAGCGAACTGCGAGCCACCCGAGAACATGAGGAGGCTCAGCACGCAGGTCTGCCAGATGTCGAGACCGGACGCGACGGCGAGCGCCCCGAACGACACCCCGTAGGCCGACACCGCGATGCCGACGCCCAGCGCGGCGCGCACGGCGGCTCCCGTCGCGTCGGGAACGGCCCGCGCGGGTGGGTTCGCCTCCGTCACCGCGGCCCCGACGGCGCGCCCTGCACGGCGTTGTGGAAGCGGAGCGCGGGGAACACCGCCTGGACCGTGAAGCCGACGCCGGCCACGGTGTGCGCCTCGAATACCCCGCCGAACAGCTCCGTGCGCTCGCGCATCTCGGTGATACCGCGCCCGGTGGGCACCTGGGTCAGCGCCGCGAGGTCGTCGCCGACGGTGTAGCCCTGCCGCTGGGCCTCGGCGTACGGGTCGAGGCCGTTGCGGATCGCCTCGGCGCGGATGCCGTCGTCCTCCACGAGGAGCTGCAGCCCGTCGTCGGTCCAGCCGAGCGTCACCTTCGCGTGGGTGCCCGGGCCGCCGTGGGCGAGGGCGTTCGCGAGCGCCTCCTGCAGGATCCGCAGCACCGCGACCTCCGCGCCCTCGCGCAGCTCGTGCGGCTCGCCGGTCTCGACGAGCTCCACCTCGAGCCCCTCGCCGCGGATGCCCTCGACGAGCTCGGTGAGGTTCGTGAGCGCGGGGGGCGCGCCGGCCTCCTGCTCGCCGTCGAGCGCGACATCCGCGACGCGCCGCAGGTCGGCGAGCACCGCCCGCGCGGAGTCGGCGATGGCGCCGGCGGTGCGCGCGGCGACGGCCGGGTCCTGGGTCGCGGCGGAGCGGGCCCCCTCCGCCTGCGTGACGATCACCGTGAGGGCGCGCACGGCGACCTCGTGCAGCTCGCGCACCATCCGCAGCCGGCCGCCCTGCTCGGCGAGGGTGAGCTCCAGGTCGAGGCGGTCCCGCTCGGCGGCGGCCTTCTCGCGTGCGGCAAGGCGCGCACCGCGACGCGCCCGGCGCCAGAGCACGAGCAGCACGAGGACGAGCACGAGGAGCACTGCGGTGGCGGCGGCGAGCACGACGACGAGCGAGGTCGCGTTGGCGTCGAGCCAGGCGTCCATGTCGTCCTCCCGTCGCGCGCGCCGTTGCCGCGCGGTCGTCACGATGGTAGTGGAACGGGGGCCGCGCGACAGGCGCGGCCCCCGTTCCGGATGCGGCTCAGGCCTGGGGCGGCTGCTGGCTGCGGAGCACCTCGAGTCGCGCCCGGTACTCGGTCTCCTCGATGTCGCCGCGCGCGAAGCGCTCCGCGAGCACGGCCTCCGCGCTGCGCGCGGCCTGGGCCGCCGCCCACGGCGATCCCGCGGCACCCGGACCGCCCCACGGTCCACCCCATCCGGCGTTGCGCCAGCGACGGCGTCGGGTGGCGACGAGGGCGATGATGAGCCCGATGACGAGCAGCCAGAAGATCGCGGGGACGATCCAGAAGCCCGGTCCCCATCCCCAACCGGGGTGGAACGGGCCGGCCGCGAGGGCGATGGTCGTGAGCATGTCAGGTGTCCTTTCGACGTCGGCTCGTGCGAGCCGTCGCGATCAGACTCCGCCGGATGGGGCGCGCGCGAATCCGCTCGCGGGCGTCTCCTCGCTACTCCCCCGGGACGACATCCGGTGCGGACCGCGCGGTCACGAACCGGGCGTGACGAGCCCGGTCTCGTAGGCGACGATCACCAGCTGCACCCGGTCACGGGCGGCGAGCTTCGCCATGATGCGCGACACGTGGGTCTTCGCGGTGAGCGGGCTGAGGAAGAGCGCGGCGCCGATCTCCTCGTTGGTGAGCCCCTGCCCGACGAGCGCGAGCACCTCGCGCTCCCGCTCGGTGAGCCCCGCGAGCCGCGCGGTGTCGGGCGGGGCGGCCATGCCCGCGGCGAGGCGCGAGAGCAGCGTGCGGGTGACGCTCGGGCTGAGCAGCGCCTCTCCGGCCGCGACGACGTGCACGGCGCGGATGAGCTCGACCGGCTCGGTGTCCTTCACGAGGAAGCCGCTCGCGCCCGCGCGGATCGCCTGCGCGACGTACTCGTCCAGCTCGAAGGTCGTCACGACCACGACGTGCACCCCGGCCAGCGCGGGGTCGGAGACGATCCGCTCGGTGGCCCACAGGCCGTCGCCGTCCGGCATCCGGATGTCCATGAGGAGCACGTCCGGCCGCTCGCGCTTCGCGAGGGAGACGGCGTCCCGCCCGGTGGCGGCCTCCCCCACGACGACAAGCTCGGGCTCGGACTCCAGGAGGCTGCGGAAGCCGGCCCGGATGAGCTGCTGGTCGTCGGCGATCGCCACGCGGATCATGGGCGTGCCCCTCCCGTCGGCAGCTGCGCTCGGACCGTGAAGCCGCCGTCCTGCACGACCTCGAACCGCCCGCCCAGCTGCTCGACCCTCTCGCGCATGCCCGTGAGGCCGCGCCCCGGCGCGAAGGGGGCGTCCCGCCCGTCGTCGCGCACCTCCACGCGGATGCCGTCCGCCTCCGGCGCGATCCGCACCTCCACCCGCGATACCGCGACCCCGTGCCGTGCCACGTTGGTGAGCCCCTCCTGCACGATGCGGTAGGCGGCGGCGCCGACGGGCGCGGGAACCTCGAGGCCGCCCAGGGCATCGTCGAGGACGAGCTCCGCCCCCGGCACGGCCGCCTGGGCGACGAGCGCCGCGATGCCCGCGATGCCGGGCTGGGGGGCCCGCGGAGCCTCGCCATCGGCGCGCAGCACCCCCAGCACGGATCGCACGTCGTCGAGCGCCGTCTTGCTCGCCTGCTTGATCGAGGCGAGCGCCTCGACCGCCTTCTCGGGCTGGGACTCGGCCAGGTGCAGCCCGACGCCGGCCTGCACGTTGATCTGGCTGAGCGAGTGCGCGAGCACGTCGTGGAGCTCGCGGGCGATGCGCATCCGCTCCTCCTCGGCTGCGGTCTGGCGGCGCCGCGCAGCCGCCGACCGGAAGGCCGCCACGCGCGCGCGACGCGACGCGAGGAGTTCGCCCAAGCCGATCGCGAACACGAGGCCGAGCGTCGTCCCGAGCAGTCGCGGCGGCGGCCACAACGTCGCATCGCCGATCACCGATACCGCGAACACCGCCACCCACGCGCTCGCGAGCGACACCCACGCCCACACGCGGGCGCCGCGCACGACGGCACCCGCGAGAGCGAAGGCGAAGGCGAGCGGAGGGGGACCGCCGGACGCCGCGAACAGCAGGGAGGCGACGGACACCGCCGCGACCACCGCGACGACGGGCCCCGGCAGGCGTCGCGCGGCGATGAGCGCGAGCGGACCCGCGAGCGACAGCGCGAGCGTGAGGGCGGCGACGGCCGGCGGATGCTCGCCCCCGCGGAGCACCACGAACGCGCCGATCAGCTGGACGAACGCACTCAGCAGCACCGGGACCCAGAGCCGGAGCGCACGCGAGGGGCCGCGGCGCATGGCATCCGGATCGTGGAGCGCCCAGCTGCCCCCGCCCCAGGGCGGACCCTCATGGTGCGAGTAGGGCCCGGGCATGGCGCCATGCTACGCGGGCGAGGCGCCGCACCCGTCCGCTCGGCGGCGCCACCCGGCTACTCCCGCGGGAGTACCCGGCTCAGGGCTCGTCGCCGAGGGCGGCGCGCGACGGGTCGTCGGGGTCGTAGTAGACGGTCGTCGTGGCGCCGTCGAGCCTCGCGATGTAGCTCGTAGCGCTCGCCCGCGAGAAGTGGCGGTCGCGTCCGGTGATGGTGAACTCGCGCCCGTCGACCGTGTAGGCCCAGACGAGGTAGTAGTACTCGTGGCCGTTCCGGGTGCGGGACACGAAGCGGTCGGTGAGCGGCACCGCCTGCGCCTGCTCGCCCGTGCGCATGAGGTCGTCCCGCTGCAGGGTGGTCACGAGGAACACCCCCAGGGTGCCGACGACGAGCGCCGCGATGACGATGAGCCCGATGATCAGCATCCGCCCGCGAGGCAGCGACGGACGGGACAGTCGCACGTTCACGCGGACCTGCGGATCCCGCTCGGCTGGGGCAGGGGGCGTGTCGTTCATGAAGCTCCCCGGCTTGGACTCGAACCAAGAACCTATCGGTTAACAGCCGATTGCTCTGCCAATTGAGCTACCGAGGATCGCTGTGAGAACAGCCTCGCTAGCTTAGCAAAGGTTCGGGCTCGCTCCTGACGACGCAGGTCGGCGACGGCGTGGCCGCGACCCCGAGCAGCACGGGCGTGCCGTCGGCCCCGATGCGGAAGGTCGCGAGCTCGTCCGAGAGCTGGTTCGCCACGTGCAGGAGCTCCCCGTCGACGAGCAGATGACGGGGCCAGCGGCCGCCGGATGCGACCCAGCCCACGGCGCGCGCGCCGTCGTCCTCGAGTGCGATCACCGCGATCCGGTCCGCCCCGCGGACGCCGGCGTACAGGAAGCAGCCGTCCTCGCTCACGCCGAGCGCAGCCGCCTGGTCCTCCCCGGGCGTCGCGCCGGGCAGCGCCAGAATCTGCACGACCTCGAGCTCGCGACCGGCGGGATCGAGCACGAGCAGCTCGCAGCTCCACTCGCCGAGCAGCGCGAGCTCGCCCGTGGGAAGCGCGTGCAGGTCGCGCGGGCCGGTGCCCGCGGGGAGGGCGAGCGAGCCGGTGCGCTCGAGCCGCCCATCCGGCGTGCGTGAGTGGACGTGCAGGCGATCGGCGCCGAGGTCGAGCGTCAGCACGCGACCGTCCGGCATCACGTGCACGTGGTGCGCGTGCGGTCCCTCCTGTGCGGGCAGCGGACCGGATCCGGAGCCGTCGAGCCGCTGGACCGGACGCGGGTCGCCTGCTCGCGCGACGACGACCGCGCCGTCGCCGTAGCAGGCCACCGCGACGGTGTCGTCGTCGAGGAACGCGGCGTGGCAGGGCCACCGCCCCTCGAGCCGGGTCACACCGTCAGCGCGCCAGCCGCCGGCCTCGCGCACGAACCACGCGAGCGCGCCCTCGCCCTCGAGCGCCGCCACCATGCGCTCGCCCCGCACCGCCAGCCACGACGGCGAGGCGACCGCGGGCCCCTCGCCCGTCAGCGCGACCGCTCCCCCCGGATGGGATGCAGCGGTCGCGATCCCCGGCGCCGTGCCGTCCATGTCGGGCCCGTAGGCGCCGACCAGCAGGCGGGTCACGCGTGCAGTCCCGCGAGGGTGCGCACGTACTCGTGCAGGGGCGTCGCGAGCACCTCGTCGACCGGGCCGTACCCGACGATGAGTCCCGCGTGCAGCACGGCGATGCGGTCGACGATGGTGCGCAGCTCGCGCAGGTCGTGCCCCACGATCAGGGCGCTGAACCCCAGCTCGCGCTGCAGCTCGGCCACCACCTGCAGGATCGGCCCGCGCACGAGCACATCGACGCCCATGGTCGGGTCGTCCGCGACGAGCAGCTCGGGTTCGAGCACGAGCGAGCGGGCGAGCGCGATGCGCTGCCGCTGGCCGCGGCTCAGCTCGTGGGGGAACTTCTCCATGACCGACAGCGGGAGGCGGACGGCGTCGACGAGGGTCGCGACCGCCGCGCCCGCCTCGACGCGATCGAAGTGCTTGTCGCGCTGGAAGATCGGCTCGGCGACGTTCTCGCCGACCGTGAGGTGCGGCTGGAGGGAGGAGCCGCCGTCCTGCGGGAGGTAGCCCACCCGAAGCGCCAACCGGTCGCGGACGCGCGCGCTCGTGCCGCGCAGCTCCTGGCCGAGCACCACGAGACGGCCGCCCCGGATCTCCGGTGCCTCGCGCTCCCCCGGCGCCGTCTGCGTCGCGATCGCCCGCGCGAGGGTCGTCTTGCCCGAGCCCGCCTCGCCGATGACGCCGAGCGTCTCCCCGCGCGCGAGCTGGAACGAGACCCCGTTGATGGCCGGGGTCTCGTCGCGCCCGTACCCGAGGGTCAGGTCGTCGGCGAGCACCGCCGCCTCGGTCGACGGGCGTGCGCTCATCCGGCGTCCCCGTGCAACGCCGCCAGCTCGGCGCGACGACGCGCCTGCTCCACGGGGTCGGGCACCGGCAGGGATGCCAGCAGCCGCCTCGTGTACGGGTCGTGCGGCGTCCCCAGCACCTGCGCCGTCGAGCCCTCCTCGGCGATCTCGCCGCGGTGCAGCACCACGACGCGGTGCGCCACCCGGTCGACGACGGCGAGGTCGTGCGTGATGAAGAGCGAGGCGAAGCCGAACCGCTCCTGCAGCTCCTCGAAGAGTTCGAGCACGCGCGCCTGCACCGACACGTCGAGTGCGCTCGTCGGCTCGTCGGCGATGAGCAGCTTCGGGTCGAGGGCGAGCGCGCGGGCGAGGCTCGCGCGCTGACGCTGACCGCCGGAGAGCTCGTGCGGGTAGCGGTCGCCGTAGGCGCCGCCAAGCTGCACGGCGTCGAGCAGCTCGTCCACCCGGCCGCGGGCCTCGGCGGCCGAGGAGGCGGCCCCGTGGACGATGAGCGGCTCGGCGACGCACTCCGCGATGGTGAGCAGCGGGTTGAAGCTCGTGGCCGGGTCCTGGAAGACGAACCCGAGCTCGCGTCGGCGGGGCCGGAACTGGCGCTCTTTCACGCCGCGCATCTCGGTGCCCAGCACCCGCAGCGATCCGCCCGTCACGGGCGCGAGGCCCGCGATGGCCCGCCCGATCGTCGTCTTGCCGGAGCCCGACTCGCCGACGAGCCCCACGACCTCCCCCGCGCCGATGCGCAGGTCGACATCGTGCACCGCGCGGAAGGGCTTGCGGCCGAAACGTCCCGGGTACTCGATCTCGAGCCCTTGCGCCTCGACGACGGCCTCGGCGGCGGCACTCGCGGGGACCGCGCGCTCGGTGAGCTCCACGCGCGGCACCGCCGCCAGGAGACGCTTGGTGTACTCGTGCCGCGGGGCGGCGAACAGCTCGCGCACGGGAGCCGTCTCGACGATCTCGCCCCGGTACATGACCGCGACGCGGTCGGCGAGGTCGGCCACGACGCCCATGTTGTGGGTGATGAGCACGATCGCGGTGCCGAACTCGTCACGGCAGCGGCGCAGCAGCTCGAGGATCTCCGCCTGCACGGTGACGTCGAGCGCGGTCGTCGGCTCGTCGGCGATGAGCACGGAGGCATCGAGAGCGAGCGCCATCGCGATGACGATGCGCTGCTTCTGACCGCCCGAGAACTGGTGAGGGTAATCGTCGATGCGCCGCTCGGGCTCGGGGATGCCGACCTTCCGCAGCATGTCGATCGCGTGGGCGCGCGCCTGCTTCTTGCTGTAGCTGCCGTGAGCCCTCAGCCCCTCGGCGATCTGCCAGCCGACCGTGTAGACGGGGTTGAGCGCCGTCGACGGCTCCTGGAAGATCATCGCCGCCTTCGTGCCGCGCAGCTGCCGCAGCCGTCCGGCGTCGAGCGTCACGACGTCCTCGGCGCCGACCAGCACCGCGCCCGACACGGATGCGGTCTCGGGGAGCAGACGCAGGATGCTGCGCGCGGTCACCGTCTTGCCCGACCCGGACTCGCCGACCACCGCGAGCACCTCGCCGGGGGCGACCTGGAGGTCGACGCCGCGCACGGCCTGCACCGTGCCGCCGTCCGTGTCGAAGGAGATCCGCAGCTCGCGGATGTCGACGGCCGTCTCGCTCGCGCCCATCAGTACACGTCCCCCATCTCCTCGCGCGCGACCGGCTGCTCGGCGGCGACCGCCTGGGCCGGCGTCTGCGCGGGCTTGCGACGCGCCCGGAGCCGCGGGTCGGCGAGGTCGTTGAGGCTCTCGCCGATGAGCGTGATGCCGAGCACGACGAGCACGATCGCGACGCCGGGGAAGATCGAGGTCCACCAGATGCCGCTCGTGACGTCCGACAGCGACTTGTTGAGGTCGTACCCCCACTCGGCCGCCGCGCTCGGCTCGATGCCGAAGCCCAGGAAGCCGAGACCCGCGAGCGTCAGGATGGCCTCGGAGCTGTTGAGGGTGATGATGAGCGGCAGGGTGCGCGTGGAGTTGCGCAGCACATGACGGAACATGATGCGGCCGTTGCTCGCGCCGACGACCTTCGCGGACTCGACGAACGCCTCCGACTTCACGCGCAGCACCTCGGCGCGCACCACGCGGAGGTACTGCGGGATGAACACGACGGTGATCGAGATGGCCGCGGCGAGGATGCCGCCCCAGAGGCTCGACTGCCCACCCGAGATCACGATCGCCGCGACGATCGCGAGCAGCAGGCTCGGGAACGCGTAGATCGCGTCGGCGATGACGATCGTGATGCGGTCGAACCAGCCGCCGATGTAGCCGGCGAGCAGGCCGAGCGCGATGCCCAGGAACACCGAGAGCAGAATGGCGACGATGATGACGAGCAGCGCGGTCTGGGCGCCCCAGACGACCCGCGAGAGCACGTCGTAGCCGCCGACGGTGGTGCCGAGGAGATGGTCGGCGCTCGGCGGCTGCTGCGCGCCGAACAGCCCGTCCGGACCGCGCAGCTGGTTGTAGCCGTAGGGCGCGATGAGCGGCGCGAAGATCGCCACGATCACGAACACGGCGGTGATGACGAGACCCGCGACGAGCATTCCGCGCTGCAGGCCAACGCTCTGCCGCAGCTGCTGCAGAACGGGGAGCCGGTGCCACCACGGCGGGCGGACGCGCTCGGGGCTGGAGATCGCGGCGGTCATCAGTACCTCACCCTCGGGTCGAGGATCGCCGCGATGAGGTCGACGATGAAGTTGGTGAGGGCGACGATCACGGCGAGCAGGGCGACGATGCCCTGCACGGCGACGAAGTCGCGCTTGGAGAGGTAGTAGGCGAGCTGGAAGCCGAGCCCCTTCCACTCGAAGGTGGTCTCGGTGAGCACCGCACCGCCCAGCAGCATCGCGATCTGGAGGCCGATGACGGTGATGATCGGCACGAGCGCGGGCTTGAGCGCGTGCTTGCGCACGAGCCGGTACTCGCGCACCCCGCGCGAGCGCGCCGCATCCACGTAGTCGCGCGACAGTGTGCCGATGACGTTCGTGCGGACGAGCCGCAAGAATACGCCCGCCGTGAGCAGCCCGAGGGCGAGCGCCGGGAGCACGGCGTGCGCCAGGACGTCGCCCACCGCGGCGGCGCTGCCCGTGCGGATCGCGTCGATGAGGTAGATGCCCGTCTGGTCGTCGAGCTGCTGGATCTTGATCTCGGTGCGCGTCGAGGCGCGGCCCGCGACCGGCAGCCACTTGAGCCACACCGAGAAGACGAGCTTGAGCACGAGACCGGCGAAGAACACCGGCGTCGCGTAGCAGAGGATCGCGAAGACCCGCAGGGAGGCATCCCCCCAGCGGTCGCGGAAGTAGGCGGCCACCATCCCCAGGGGGATGCCGACGATGAACGCGACGATGAGCGCGTAGACGGCGAGCTCGAGCGTCGCCGATCCGTACGTCCACAGGATGTCGGTGATCGGCCGGCCGTCGGTGATCGAGTTGCCGAAGTTGCCGGTGAAGATCTGCCCCAGGTACTCGAGGTACTGCACGAGGATCGGCCGGTCGTAGCCGGCCTCGTGGATGCGCTCCGCGAGCTGGTCGGGCGTGAGCCGGTCGCCGAGCGACGCCGTGATGGGGTCGCCCGTGAGGCGCATGAGGAAGAAGACGAGGGTGACGAGGATGAAGATCGTCGGGAAGATGAGGAGGAAGCGCACCAGCAGGTAGCGCCAGAAGCCGCCGCCTCGCGCCTTCCTGATGCCTGCCGTGCCCGCACCGGGTGGCGCGGCCGGGGCTGTGACGGTCGTCATGTCCTGTCGTTCTCCTTCGAGCGCGTGGAACGGGGCGGCCAGCGAGTGGCCGCCCCGTTCACGGTGCGGACGTGTCCGGCTTCGCTCAGCCCTTGGTCAGGCTACCGAAGCGGAACTTGAACGAGCCGTCGAGCACGGCGCCCGAGACGTCCTTGCCGGTGATCGCGGTCTGCGCGCCCTGCAGCAGCGGCAGGGTCGACAGGTCGGCGGCCACCTTGGCCTGGATGTCCTCGATGAGCCCCGTGCGCGCGTCGGCGTCGGTCTCGGTCTGCTGCTTGACGATCAGACCGTCCACCTCGGAGTTGCTGTAGTGGTTCGCGAGGAAGTTCTCCGTGCGGAAGAACGGCGTGAGGTAGTTGTCCGCGTCCGAGTAGTCCGGGAACCAGCCGAGCTGGTACAGCGGGTACAGGTCGGCCGTGCGGTCCTTCGAGTACTGCGTCCACTCGGTCGAGCCGAGCTTGACGGTGAACAGGCCGCTCGCGTCGAGCTGGTCCTTGACGAGCGCGTACTCGTCGGCGGACGACTCGCCGTAGTGGTCGGGGTTGTACTGCAGGTTCACCTCGACCGGCGTCGCAACACCGGCGGCCGCGAGGGTCGCCTTCGCCTTGTCGACGTCGGGGCCGCCCTTGCCGTTGCCGTAGAGGTCCTTGAGCACCTCGGTGGCACCGGTCAGGCCCTGCGGCACGTAGGAGTACAGCGGGGTGTAGGTGTCCTTGTAGACCTGCGTCGCGATCTCGGCGCGGTCGACGACATCCGCGATCGCCTGGCGCACCGCGAGGGCCTTCGCCGGGTCGGCGTCGGGCGTGGTGGCGCCGAACGGCTGCGTGTTGAAGTTGAACACGATGTAGCGGATCTCACCACCGGGGCCGTCGACGACCTTCACCGAGTCCTGCGTGCGCAGGTCGGCGATGTCGGTCGCCGAGAGGCTGCGGTACGCGACGTCGATGTTGCCCTCCTGCACGTCGAGCTTGAGGTTCGACGCGTCGGCGTAGTACTTGAGGGTGACGTCCGAGTTCTTCGGGGCTCCGAGGTTGCCCTTGTAGTCCTTGTAGGGCGAGAAGGTCACGAGCTCGTTGAGCTTATAGGTGTCGATCGTGTACGGACCGGCGAACGCCTTGCCCTTGACGATGTCGTCGTCGGAGGTGACCGCGTCGGCCGAGAAGACCTCCTCGTCGACGATCGGACCGGCGGGGCTCGAGAGCACCTGCGGGAAGGTCTGGTCGTTGCCGTTCTTGAGGTGGAACACGACCGTCGTGTCGTCGGGCGTCTCGATGCTGTCGATCGCGCCGAGGAGCGACGACGGGCCGTTCTCGTCGGCGATCGCGAGCTGGCGGTCGAAGCTGAACTTCACATCCGAGGAGGTGAGGTCGTGGCCGTTGGCGAACTTCAGGCCCGACTTCAGCTTGACCGTGTACTCGCCGTCGGCGGTGTACTCGGCCGACTCCGCGATGTCCGGCGTGACGTCGGAGGTGCCCTGCACGGAGTTGAGCAGGAAGGGATACACCTGGTTCATGACCGCGAACGAGCCGTTGTCGTAGGAGCCGGCCGGATCGAGGAAGGTGACCTTGTCGGTGGTGCCGACGATGATGCTGCTGCTGCCGTCCGACCCGCCGTTGTCGTCGGAGTCGGCTGCGCAACCCGCGAGCACCATTGCAGCAGCGACGGGGATCGTCACCGCGGCGAGCACGCGGGTCTTGTGAGAGACGGAAACCATGTCCGTGGACCTCATTTCTGGGATGTGAAAGGGCGGGCGACCGAAAGTCGCCCGGCTACCAGGTCTATCACGGTGGCGCGGTGCCGCCGCACCACCGTGCGACCGGTCGGCGGTTTGTTTACGGCATCGCAACGTTCGCCGCACGATTCGTGCGTACGCAAGTTAGCCACGCAAGAAGATGCGGCGCGATGGCGAAATCATTCGCCGCGCAACTCGCGCCGTTCGCTCTCCAGAGCCACGGATTCGCGGCTGAGTGCGGCTTCCCGCTCGCGGTCGCCCTCCGAGCGGGCACGCTGCATCGCCCCGAGCAGCTCGCCCTTGCGTCGCAGGAGGTCGCGGTCGACGAGCGAGGTGACCACCCCGCGGCAGTAGATCGCGATCTGCTCAGCGCGTTCCGGGATGGGGGCGACCCCCAGTTGCGTCACGAGCGACTCGAAGCCTTGCGGCACCTCCTCGCCCACGCGCTGCAGCCACTCCGGCGAGTCGAGCTGGTCGAGCTGCGCCCGCACCGCGTCGCGCACGATCGCGAGCGTCGCGTTGGTGAAGCGCGCCTCGGCCGCCTTCGCGACCAGGGCGGGACCCACCTGCTGCGGGTACTGCAGGATGGCCATGAGCGCGTCGCGCTCCATGCGCGTGACGGGGTCGGTCGGCAGCTCCGTGAGATTGGCTTGCCGGGGCCGGCTCTCCTCGGCCGACTGCCCCTCCGGCCTGCGGCCGTCGTCGACGCGCGCCTCCGGGCGCCGCGAGGCGTTGCCCGCGCTCGTGACCGCCCGCGACACCTCGCCGGGGTCCATCCCGAGCCAGCCGGCGAGGTTGCGCACGTATCCCCCGCGCAGCGCGGGGTCGCGGATGCCGGCGACGACAGGCGCGCCCGCACGGAGCGCCGCCACCCGCCCTTCCACCGTCTCGAGGTCGTGGCCGGCGAGGCTGCGGCGGATCATGAACTCGAACATCGGCTTGCGGTCGGCGATGAGCGTGCGGACCGCCTCGTCTCCGCGGTGGATGCGCAGATCGCACGGGTCGAGCCCCCCGGGTGCCACGGCGACGAAGGTCTGGGCGGCGAAGCGCTGCTCCTCGGCGAAGGCGCGGCTGGCCGCCCGCTGGCCCGCCTCATCCGGGTCGAAGGTGAATACCACCTCGCCCGTCTGCGAGACGGCCGCGTTGTCGTGGTCGCCGAGCACCCGTCGCACGACCTTGATGTGGTCGACGCCGAACGCCGTGCCGCAGGTCGCGACCGCCGTCGTGACGCCCGCGAGGTGGCAGGCCATGACGTCGGTGTAGCCCTCGACGATCACGACCTGCTTCGACTTCGCGACGTCGCGGCGGGCGAGGTCGAGGCCGTAGAGAACCTGCGACTTGTGGAAGACGAGGGTCTCGGGGGTGTTGAGGTACTTGGGGCCCTGGTCGTCGTCGAAGAGCTTGCGGGCGCCGAAGCCCACCGTCTGGCCCGTGACGTCGCGGATCGGCCAGATCACCCGGCCGCGGAAGCGGTCGTAGGAGTTGCCGCGATCGCCCGTGGACAGGAGGCCGGACGCGGTGAGCTCGTCGACCGTGAAGCCCTGCGCGGTGAGGGCGTTCTTGAGAGCGTCGAAGGACTTCGGCGCGTAGCCGACGCCGAAGCGCTCGGCCGCCGCCTGATCGAAGCCCCGCCCGCCGAGGAAGTCGCGCCCCGGCTGGGCGGCGGGCGTCGCGAGCTGCTCGCGGAAGAACCGCTCGGCCGCGGCGTTCGCGGCCAGCAGCCGGGCACGCTGCCCGTGGTCGGAGGGGGCCGACCCGCCGTCCTCGTAGTGCAGCTCGATGCCGGCGCGCGCCGCCATCCGCTCGACGGCCTCCTGGAAGCTCACGTGGTCCATGCGCTGCAGGAAGGTGAAGACGTCGCCGTCCTCCCCGCAACCGAAGCAGTGGTAGCGGCCGACGCCGGGCCGCACGTGGAAGCTCGGGCTGCGCTCCTCGTGGAACGGGCAGAGGCCCTTGAGCGAGCCGACGCCCGCCGACTTGAGGGTCACGTAGTCGCCCACGATGTCGGCGATGTTGATGCGGGACCGGACCTCGTCGATATCGCTTCGACGAATGAGACCGGGCATGCCCCGATTCTAGGGATGCGCGAGGACGGTCGCCGGGCTGCCCACGGCCGGACACGACGCGCCGCACTGCGGCTGCTCAACGAGCCGCAGCCGAACCCGCCTTCGAACTCACCACAACGACACGGCGCGACCGCGCTCGTGCCGTGTCGCGGAGCGACGCGGGGCGGATTGCCGCCGCGCCATCAACTCAGCACAGCCGCTCGTGCCAGGCGTTCGCGGACGGGTCGGTGAGCGAGGCCACCTGGTCGACGATCACGCGCTTGCGCGCCGTGTCGTCGGATGCGGCGGCGAAGTCGGCGGCGAAGCCCGCGTCGAGGTGCGAGGGGTCGGCCCACAGCGCATCCGCGAGCTCGCTCAGGATGCCGCGCTGACGCTCGTAGAGCGGCTTGCGCGCGTTCGTCGACATCACGTTCGCCGCGACGATGCCCTTGAGCACCGCGATCTCGGCGCGCGTCTCGAGCGGCACCACGACGTCCGCCCCGAAGCGCGCGAGGGAGCCCTGCGGGTGCGCCTCACGCGTGGCCCGCACGGCCTCGCCCGCGAAGCGGCCGATGAGCTGCGAGGTGAGGTTCTTGAGACGCGCCTGGTCGCGCCGCGAGCCGTCCCAGTTCTCGACCCAGTCGGGCAGGTTGTCGAGCCGGTCGAAGGCGGCGATGAGCGTCGCGTGGTCGAGCTCGCCGCCGATCCACTCGACCATGCTGTCGACGAGCGCGTCGTGGTCGACCCGCGCCGAGAGAGCGCGCACGTCGAGGTAGCCCGTGATGATGGCGTCCTCGAGGTCGTGCACCGAGTAGGCGATGTCGTCGGAGAGGTCCATGACCTGCGCCTCGATGCAGCGCACCCGCGGCGGAGCGCCGGCCCGCAGCCAGGCGAATGCGGGTGTGTCGTCGGAGTAGAAGCCGAACTTGCTGCGCCCCGACGGGTCGGGGATGCCGTCCTGCTCGGGCCAGGGGTACTTGCAGCTCGCGTCGAGGCTCGCCCGCGTGAGGTTGAGTCCGTAGGCGCGACCGTCGGCGTCGAACACCTTCGGCTCGAGCCGGGTGAGCAGCCGCAGGGTCTGCGCGTTGCCCTCGAATCCGCCGATGTCGGCGGCCCAGTCGTTGAGCGCGCGCTCGCCGTTGTGGCCGTAGGGCGGATGCCCCAGGTCGTGCGCGAGGCACGCCGTGTCGACGACGTCGGGGTCGAGGCCGAGGTTCTGGGCGAGCTCGCGCCCGACCTGGGCGACCTCGAGCGAGTGGGTGAGGCGGTTGCGTGCGAAGTCGAGGCCCGCCGTGGGGCTCAGCACCTGGGTCTTCACCGCGAGACGCCGCAGCGCGCTCGAGTGCAGGATGCGGGCCCGGTCGCGGGCGAAGTCGCTGCGGCGGGTGGAGTGCTGCTCCGGCAGCATGCGCTCGGCGTCCGCGTCACCATAGCCCGGCGCGAGCTCAGCCACCGCTCGTGTCCAGTTCCGCCTCCGTGAGCGCGGCGCGGTGGGTCTCCCCGAGTTCGCGCGACTCGAGCCAACGCTCGGGAAGCGCCGGGTTCTTGGGGGTTCCGGCGCGCCCGCGCTGACCCTCGGCGTCCGCGCCCGGGTAGGGCTGCTCGGGGTCGAGCCGTCCGAGCAGCTCGTCGATCTCGGCGAGGCTGGATGACTGCGCGAGCGCCGCCCGCAGCTCCCCGCCGACGGCGTAGCCCTTGAAGTACCAGGCGACGTGCTTGCGGATGTCTCGGCAGGCGCGGTTCTCGTCGCCGCCGAAGAAGTCCACGAGCAGCTCCGCGTGACGGCGGAACGCGGTCGCGACCTCGCCGAGCGTCGGCTCGGCCTTGAGGGAGCCGCCGGTGAAGGCCGAGGCCAGATCGCCGAACAGCCACGGCCGCCCGAGGCAGCCTCGACCCACCACGACGCCGTCGCACCCGGTCTGCTCGACCATGCGGAGCGCATCCGCCGCCGACCAGATGTCGCCGTTGCCGAGCACGGGAACGCTCGTGACCGTCTGCTTGAGGGTCCCGATCGCCGACCAGTCGGCGGTGCCCGAGTAGAAGTCGGCGGCCGTGCGCGCGTGCAGGGCGACCGCGGCGGCGCCCGCGCCCTCGGCGATGCGCCCTGCCTCGAGGTAGGTGAGGTGGTCGGCGTCGATGCCCTTGCGCATCTTGACGGTGAGCGGGAGCGGACCGGCCGCCTTCACCGCCGCCTCGACGATGCCGCGGAACAGGTCGAGCTTCCACGGCAGCGCCGCTCCCCCGCCCTTGCGGGTGACCTTCGGCACCGGGCAGCCGAAGTTGAGGTCGATGTGGTCGGCGCGGTCCTCGGCGACGAGCATCGTGACGGCCTCGGCCATCGTCTTCGGGTCGACGCCGTAGAGCTGGATCGAGCGCGGCGTCTCCGACTCGTGGTGGGTGATGAGCCGCATCGACTCCGGCGTGCGCTCCACGAGCGCGCGGCTCGTGATCATCTCCGAGACGTACAGTCCCGCGCCGTACTCGCGGCAGAGCCGCCGGAACGCGGTGTTGGTGATGCCCGCCATCGGCGCGAGCACGACGGGCACGTCGAGCCGGAGCGGGCCGATCTCGAGCGCGGGTGCGTGGGGCGCGAATAGGGTGGACATCCTCTCGATTCTCTCAGATGACGGGTGAGGAGACCGGATGGTGACGGGGCGCGAGCGCGTGGCGGCGGATGCTGCCGCCCGCGGCATCGAGGTGGAGTTCGTGGAACGTCAGGCGGCGGCGTCCCTCGAGGAGGCCGCCGCGATCCTCGGGATCACGCCCGCCGACATCGTGAAGTCACTCGTCGTCAAGCGCAGCGACGGGAGCTTCCTGTTCGCGGAGATCCCGGGCGACCGGGTGATCTCGTGGCCGAAGCTCCGCGCGCTCGTCGGGGTCAACAAGCTGCAGCTGCCGGACGCCGCGGTCGCCCTCGACGCGACCGGCTACGAGCGCGGCACGATCACGCCGCTCGGGTCGAGCACCGCGTGGCCCGTCTACGTCGACGAGCGGGTGACCGGTCGCCGTGTCTCGATGGGCGCGGGCGAGCACGGACTGAGCCTGTTCGTGGACGCCGACGCGCTCATCGCGGGGCTCGGCGCCACGGTCGCCGACATCAGCGAGGCGGCTCCGGAGCGCTGAGGCCCGGCACCTCGCACACGTCACCCTCGCAGGCGACCGCGTCGGGGTCGCCGAGCGGAATGAGGCCGCTCACGAGGCGGCCCCCGCATCCGCCGTCTCCTTCTCGGCCGCGACCTGACGCAGCACCTCGGCGAAGGTGGCGGGCTCCTGCGCGCCCGAGACCCCGTACTTGCGGTCGATGACGAAGAACGGCACACCCTGGATGCCGAACTCCTGCGCGACGGCCTGGTCCTCACGCACGTCGGCGAGGTGCTCGTCGGACTCGAGCGAGCGGACGACGTCGTCGCGGTCGAAGCCGAGCTCGGCGGCGAGGTCGGCGAGGTCCTCCACGCGGCCCACGTGGCGGCCCTCCTCGAAGTAGGCGCGCAGCAGGCGTTCCTTCATCTCGAGCTGGCGCCCGCGCAGCTTCGCGTAGTGCAGCAGCTGGTGCGCCTTGACGGTGTTGGTGTGCTGCAGCGCGTCGTAGTCGTAGTTCAGCCCGACGGTGGACGCGATGCCCGTGACGCGCTCGATCATCTGCTTCGCGGTGGATTCCGGGATGCCCTTGTGCTGCGCGAGGAACTCGAACTCGCTGCCGTCGAAGTCGACGGGGGTGTCGGGCGAGAGCTCGAAGGAGTGGTACTCGATCTCGACCGGCACGCCGGCCTCGGCGGCGCCCGCCTCGAACCGGCGCTTGCCGATGAAGCACCACGGGCACGCGATGTCGGACCAGATGTCGATCTTGAGGGGTTCGGCCATACCGGCGACAACCCGTCGACCGATGCGGCTATTCCCGTGCGCCCCGCCGAACCGCCGCGGCCCGCGGTGCGGGGTACGCTCGAAAGCGCGCGGGGTACGCTCGAAAGCGTCCGCCGGGAGCCGGAGTTCCCGATAAACCCCGGACCCCGGCGGAACCTCAGGACCGCGCGACCCCGACCCCGGCGGGGCGTCCGAGAGCGCGGTACTCCCACCCGGCGGCACGGTAGCGGGCGACGTCGAGGGCGCTGCGGCCGTCGACGATGCGGCGGTGGGCGACGAGCACGCCCATGTCGTCCGGATCGGCCGAGACGAACTCGGCCCATTCGGTCAGCAGCAGCACGACGTCGGCCTCGTTCACCGCCTCGGCGAGCGAAGCGGCGTAGTCCAGGTCCGGATAGGCACGGTGCGCGTTCGCGTTGGCCTTCGGGTCGTACACGACGACGCTGGCCCCCTCGAGGTAGAGCAGTCGCGCCACATCGAGGGCGGGTGCGTCGCGCACGTCGTCCGAGTCCGGCTTGAAGGCTGCTCCGAGCGCCGCGACCCGCACTCCGCGGAGGTCAGGGCCGGCGAGCTCACGTACGAGGTCGACCGTGCGCGAGCGCCGCCGGAGGTTGATCTGGTCGACCTCGTGCAGGAAGCTCACCGCGGCGCTCACGCCGAGTTCCTCGGCGCGGGCGCGGAACGCGCGGATGTCCTTGGGGAGGCAGCCTCCGCCGAAGCCGAGGCCCGGTTTCAGGAAGCGTCCGCCGATGCGGTCGTCGTAGCTGAGCGCGGAGGCGAGCAACGACACGTCGGCTCCCGTGGCCTCGCACACCTCCGCCATCGCGTTGATAAACGAGATCTTGGTGGCGAGGAACGAGTTCGCCGCGACCTTCACGAGCTCCGCGGTCGCGAGGTCGGCGACGATCACCGGAACGCCTTCGTCGAGCAGCGGGGCGTAGGCCGCTCGCAACATCCCCTCGGCGCGGGCGCTCTGGACGCCGAACACCAGGCGGTCGGGATGCAGGGTGTCCGCCACGGCGAACCCCTCACGCAGGAACTCGGGGTTCCAGGCGACCTCGACGCCGGGGCCCGCGACCTCCGCGACGAGGGCCGTGAGGCGCTGCGCGGTTCCGACCGGCACGGTCGACTTGCCGACGATGAGCGCGTCGCACGCCACACGCCGCGCGAGCTCGGTGAACGCGGCGTCGACGTAGCGGAGGTCGGCGGCATCCGATCCGGCGGACTGCGGCGTGCCGACGCACACGAAGTGCACCTCGCCGAACGCGACGGCCTCGTCGAAGTCGGTCGTGAAGCGCAGCCTGCCCGTGGCGAGCGTGTCGCCGAGCAGCGTGTCGAGACCCGGCTCGTAGAACGGCAGGCGTCCGGAGGCGAGCGCGTCGATCTTCGCGGGGTCGACATCGACGGCCAGCACCTCGAAGCCGAGGTGGGCCATGCAGACGGCCTGGGTGGCTCCGAGGTAACCGGTGCCGATGACGGTCATGCGCGGTGCGGGGGGTCGGTGGTTCACGGTACGTCCTTTGCGTCAGGAGTGTCCGAGATCTCAACTGACGCCACATATCGGGTGGTGACGCAATCCTCATCGACCGTAGCTGTGCCCGATGCCGGGGGCGGCTGGGCAGCCAACAGTTGCTGCGCCCAAGGTGGCAGGGGGGGCGCCGGGTGTCAATACCCTGTGGCCCCCGAACGGGGAGGTTTTACCTCGCGTTAACGCAGCGCCACCGTGCGCGCCGTCGCCGATGCGGCGACGACCCGGATGACGAGCGGGATCGTCGCGACCCCGCCGTTCGTCGTGACGACCTGGGCGCTCGTCGCGTAGCTGCCCGAGGGAACGCCCGTGAGGTCCCAGGAGACCATCCACCGACCGCTCGCCCGGGTGCCGCGCACGACCGTGCGAGCTGCGATCGGGACGGTGAACGAGGCGGCCGCGATGCCCTTCGATGCGAAGTACGCGTCGATCCCGGGGATGTCGGAGCTCGCGCCGGCCTCGGCGGGGAGGATGAGCGTCGCGCCCGACGAGGACGAACCACCTCCCGCCGCCGGCGGCGTGGGCGCCGGCACCGCCCCGAGCGTCGCGCCGGGCACGCTGTCGGCTCCTGCCAAGCGCGGATCGAGCCCCTGGTCGTCGATGTCGAGCACCGCGGTCGCGACCGAGCCGGACGCCTCGATGCGGGCCTGCGTGGGCGTCACGAGGTGCAGGTCTCCGCCGGCGCGATCGCGGAAGTCGACGGCGCCGTAGCGTGTGCCGTTCACGCCGAGCGAGGCCGGCTGCGCGCATCCGGTCGGATTCCATCCCAGGATGACGGAGTTGCCGAGCGGCGCCGCGCAGTCGGACAGATAGCCCACTATGTTCCGGTCGGCGACGAGCCCCGGCGACGCGATGAGACGCGTCGAGCCGTCCAGGATGGTGTTGCTGCGCAGCACGAGGCCGCTGATCTTCGGCGGGCGGAGGTCGACCGCCGAGCCGCCGCCGCACAGCGCGGAGCGCACCACGCAGCCCTGGATGAAGTTCGACTCGATGACGATGTCGGTCATCCCGGCGCCGCCCCCGGGCGAGAGGATGATGCCCGCGTTGTAGCAGTTCCCCAGGCGGTTGCCGCGGACGGTCACGCGGGCGCTGTCGAAGATCTGGAGGCAGTCCGCGTGGTAGCCGTTGTCGCTCGACTGGTCGTAGTCGTGCACCTCGTTGCCCTCGATGAGCACGTCGGATGCGTTCCCGACCTGGATGCCGTCGATCGAGTGGCCGCCCTCGAAGAGCGAGTCGGCGACCGTGATCTGCGCTGCACGGAGGAACAGGCCTCCCCCGTCGAAGTGCATCCCGGTGAGCCGGGAACCGGTCGAGCCGGGATTGAGATAGAAGGTCGTCACCACCCGCAGCCCGCTCCACACGACGTGGGGTGCCGTGGTGCGCACCCGCGTGAGCGTCACGTCGGCACCGGGGGCGGCCTGCACGGTGAGCGGCTGGGCGGCCGTGCCTCCCCCGCCGGCGACCACGAGATCCGGGTAGCTGCCCGACACGAGCAGCACGCTGCCTCCGGCGCTGGCCCCGCTCACGGCGGTGGGCACCGCGCAGGGCTCCGCCGCGGTGCACGCGGTACCGCTGCCCGCCGGAGAGGCGTATCGGTCCCCTGGTGCGGCCACCGCGGGCGCGGTGGGCACGAGAAGCGCCGCGATGAGCGCCCCCAGCGTGCCGAGCTTCAGTGCCTGCGTTCTCCGATTTCGATCGTGCATGACGACCGCCCCCGTCCCCTCATCATCAGTTGCGGATCACCACCGTGATCTGCGCACTGTTTCCGGTGTTTCCGGCTGCGTCGCGAGCTTTCGCAACGATCGGGTAGGAGCCGTTCCTGTATGCGGTTGTATCCACCGTAAGCGCCCAGTACTGGCCCGTCCAGGCGGCGTCGCCGAGCTTCTGGGCTCCCGAGTAGAACGCCAGGCTCGTCACACCGACGTCGTCGGAGGCCGAGGCGAGCGCCGTGAACTGGCCGCTGATCGTCTGCCCCGCGACGGGCGTGATGATCGTGACCGCGGGGGCCTGCGTGTCCGGAGTCGGAGTCGGAGTCGGCGTTGCCGTCGGGGTCGGCGTAGGGGTTGCCGTCGGGGTGGGAGTCGGCGTCGGCGTCGTGTCGTCGGTCGGGATGACCGACACGGCGAATCCGAAGTACTTCCCCGCGACCGGGCTCATGGGGTCGCCGGCGAACTGGTGTCCGCGCAGTGCCGCGGCCGCCGCGGCCTGCGCACGGACGGTCTGGATGATCGCCGCCGGGGACTGTCCCACGCACGCGCCCCCCGGCGACAGGCAGTCGAGCACCACGCCGCTCGTCGCGGCGGTCGACATGCTCGTGCCCGACTGGATGTAGGCGTAGCCGTTGCCCTTCTTGGTCGTGTACGGGCACACGCCGGGTGCGGCGACCGTGTGCGCCTTGTCGGCCTCGAGCACCGCGAAGTTGCTCGTGACGGCGTAGGCATCATCCGGCGTCTCGGCGCCGCACGGGCTCACCCCGAACCCGCCGGGATCGCCGTCGTAGTCGGCGTAGTTGGTGACGGCGAGCACCTCGTCGTAGGCGGCCGGGATGAGGGTGCGGAAGTCGACCTTCTGATTGCCGGCCGCCGCGACCACGACAACCCCCGACTCCGCCAGACCGCAGATCGCCTGATGCACGACGTCCCCGTTGGTGTAGCCGCAGTTGCCGTCGTCGGCCCCCGTCGTGCCCATGCTCATGTTGACGACGCGGATGTTGTACTCCGCATGGTGCTCGGCGACCCAGGTGAGCCCGCACATGAGCCCGGTGAGGGTTCCCTCGTTCTTGGAGCCGAGCACGCGCACCGAGTAGATCGGCGCACCGGGTGCGACGCCGACGATGCCCTGGCTGTTGTCGGTCGCCGCCATGTACCCGGCGACGCCCGTTCCGTGGCCGTTCGCGTCGGCCACGGTGCCGGAGCCGAAGCAGTTGACGGATCCCGCGAGGTTGTAGTCGGGATGGGTGTCGACCCCCGAGTCGATGACGGCGACGGCCGGCCCCTGGTAGTCGGTCACGCCGTCACCCGCGTACACGGGCGCGCCCGTGGCCTCGACGGCCTTCGGGACGTTGGTGATGGTCTGCGCCTCGCCCCACGTGGCGCGGTCGATGGTCAATCCGCGCACGCGGCCGTCGCGGGACAGCGCGGTAGCCTGCGCCGAGGTCAGCACGGCCGCATAGCCCTGGACGGGGGCGTACTCCGCGTCGCGGTCGAGGCCCAGGTCCCCGGCGATCCGGGACGCCGTCGCGGCGTCGGTGAAGGAGATCGCATAGCGGCCGGCCGGCAGGACGATGGGCGGGGCGACGGGCGCGAGAACGGTCGCGACGACGGTCGCGATCAGGCCGAGGGTCAGTGCGGCGACGACGACGCGGCGGGTGGGCGTGCCGAGCAGCTCGGGGAACCTCGGGCGGGGCAGCTCGAGGGTGTGGGGATGCGTCAGAGCGGACATGGGGACTCCATCGGGTAAGCGCCTCACGGCGAGCGGTGCACCGCATCAACGAGCGGGGATGCGGTTGCAGCCGGCGCTATCGGGGAGCCGGTCGCGGAGTGTTTCTCGGGCGGTGGAACATTCCGCCTCGAGGCGGGGATCCGGGGCTGCGCGTGCACCTCGGCATACGCCTCGAGAGTCGTCTGAGCGATAGCGTGCCACTCCAAGGCATCGAGCGGAACGGTCGCCGGCCGGTTCGCGCGGGTCGCCCACGCGATCGCGGGGGCCAGCTCGGACGCCGCGGCGTCCTCCGGGAAGGTGCGCACCCAGTCGGATCCCACCTGATCCGCGAGCTCCACGAGCGAACCGAGGGCGGGGACCAGCACGGGACGGTCGGCGGAGAGGGCGAGAATCGCCGAGCCGGAGTTGAGCACGGAACGGTAGGGCAGCACGACGAGGTCGGCGGCACGCAGGTAGGCCGCCATCCGGTCGTCGTCCTGGAAGCCGAGGTCGAGCACGACCCGCGGATCGGCGGCGGCGAGCCCGCGCAGCTCCTCGGCGAGCTCGGCTGAGGAGGGGCGGCCCGCCACGGCGAGCGCCAGATCCTCGCCGGGCACCTCGGCGAAGGCCCGCAGCAGGGCCGCGGTGTTCTTGTACGGCCGCAGCTGTCCGACGGTCACGATGAGGCGCGCCTCGGGGGGCAGTCCGAGCAGCCGTCGCGCGTCGCCGCGCTCCAGCGACCAGTCGTACGCGGTGCGGTAGTGGCCGTGCGGCGTGACGAAGCCGGGCAGTGCCGCGAGCTCGGGGTAGCGGACGCGCGCGAGCGCGAGACTCGACACCGAGAGCGCGAGCAGCCCGTCGAGCTCCTCCACGAGGAGCCGGTGGAGTCGAGCCCGCAACGCGGGCGTCGCCCGCCGCTCGTGCGCGTCGAGGTTGTGCACGGTCCACACCAGACGCGCGCCGCGGAGCCGGGCGAGGCGCAGCGCCGCGCGGAACAGCAGCAGCCGGGCACGCACGATCGACATCCGCTGCCCGGAGAGGAACGTGAGGTCCGGCCAATGCAGGTGCACGACGTCGACGCGGCCGAATGCGAGACGGAGGTAGCTGAGATCGCGCACCCGCGCGCCCTGCGACTGCAGGGCGTCGGCGAGGAGCGCGTTGTAGGGGTTGGCGGCCGCGGTGCGGTAGGCGGGCTCCGCCTCCACGACGAGGCCTCCGCGCCGGCTCATGCCACCACCGCCTCGCGGGGCGGGAACAGTGCCGCGCGAGCCTCGGGGTAACCCGGCGACCACTCGTCGCGCCGGCGCCACACCTCGCGCCAGCTCTCCTTGCCGAGCGCCGCACGGAGCCCGGCGCCCGCTTGCAGCAGGGTGATCGCGAGACGGGCGCGGCCCGGCGACCATCGCAGGCGCGCATCCGTCGCCTTGCCCGCCATCACGAGGCACATCTTGCGTCCGCTCGAGGACGTCGAGCCGCCCACCTCGTGCACGATGACGGCACGGGGCACCACGACGGGACGCATCCCCGCCGCCCGTGCGCGGCGGGAGAAGTCGGCGTCCTCGCCGTAGAGGAAGAAGCGCTCGTCCATGCCGCCGAGCGCACGCCAGTCCTCGCGGGCGATGAGCAGAAGGCAGCCCGTGACGACCGGCACCTCGCGCACGCTGTCGCGCTGCCATCGCCCGAGCGACTCGGGGTCGAAGATACGCGAGCGATGGAACACCGTGCTGAGCCCGGTCGCGAAGCAGATGAGGCTCCACAGGCTGGGCTCGCCCCAGCAGGAGCTCGGGTCGAGCGTGCCGTCGGGGCGCAGCGTACGGCCGCCGTACACCCGGTGGTCGGGATGCGCGTCGGCGAACGCGAGCAGCGCGGTCAGCGAGCCGCGGCGCACGAGGGTGTCGGGATTGAGCAGCAGGATGCGCTCCCCCGTCGAGGCGTCCGCCCCTCGGTTCACGCCGGCCGCGAACCCGAGATTCTCCCCCGCCGCGATGATCCGCGCGTCCGGGAAGCGCTCGCGCAGCAGTTCGACGCTGCCGTCGACCGAGCCGTTGTCGACCACGACGATCTCCGCATCGATCGGCTCGCCATGGAGGGAGGCGAGGCACGCGGCCGTGGCCTCGGCGGTGTTGTAGTTGACGATCACGATCGAGACGGCGCGACTCATGCGGGCACCTCGCTGGCCTCACGCGGCTCGGTCGCATCCGCGCCCGCGCCCGGCGGTTCGGGTCGCCAGCCGATGACCTTCGCGGGCACGCCGCCGACGATCGCGAACGGCGGCACGTCGCGGGTCACGACGGCGCCCGCCCCGACGATCGCGCCGTCGCCGATCGTGACGCCCGCCGTGACGACGGCATTCGCCCCCAGCCACACGTCGTCGCCGATCACGATGTCGCGCTCGACCTTCGCCTGGTCCATGATCGGGGTGCCGCGGTCGATGCCGTAGTCGGACGCGGTGAGGGTGACGTTCGGCGCGAGCAGAGCCTTGCGTCCGAGGGTGATGCACCCCGTCGAGTTGCCGGCCCAGACGATCGAGAACTCGCCGATGTGGGAGCCGTCCCCGATGCGGATGCGCTGCGCGTTCCGGAACGACACGTTCGGGGCGAACGAGACATTCTCACCGCGCTCGAGCAGCCGCACCTGGCGCACATGGGAGTAGGAGGCGAAGTGCGCGAGCCGCACCCCCTGCAGATAGGTGCCGATGTCGAGCAGGGAGCGCAGCAGGGCGGCGGCGCGGCTCACGCGGTCACCCCCGCGTCGAGCACCGCGGGCTCCACGAGCAGCAGGGCGCAGATGTGGTCCGCGACGGCCGCCACGTCGACCTCCGGCGACCCCGAGACCGCGACCGCGAAGGATCCCGCGTAGCTGCCCGCGAAGACCGCGAAGAGATGGCGCGGGTCGAGCACCGGCCACAACACGACCTGCCGCACCAGGGCCCGGCCTGCGTAGCGGGGCCGCACCCGCCACGGCAGGTAGGAGGTGTAGCCCGGCGCGGTCAGCGGACGCTCGAGCGCGTCCGGGTCGCCGCGGACGAACGCGGCGATCTGGGCGGTCGTCGCGCCGACCGCGACCGGGAGGTCGGCATCCGACGGCACCGTCACGCTCGTCATGGAGATGTTGTTGCGCTCGTCGCCCGTCGTCCCGGCGCGCCGGGACACGGGAACGAGCAGGGCCGTCTCGGGCGCGGCGGGTGCGAGCCGCGCCGCCGCCACGAGGGATGCCGCGACGACGAGGTCGTGCACCGAGCATCCTTCGGCACGGGCCGCCGCCTTCACCGAGCGGAAGTCGAGCGAGCGGAAGGCATGATGCCGCAGCGGCAGCGACGAGCCCTGCTGGCGCCGGAGCCTCCGAGGACGCAGCACGCGACCGGCCGAGCGGCGCAGACGCCGCACGAGCGGCTTGCGCCAGTACTCGTGCCAGGCCCCGCGCCAGCCGTCCTGCGCGGCCCACCAGCTCCCGAACGCCTCGCGCAGGATGCCCACGGCACCGGGGGACGGCGCGAGCGGCTCGGGGGGCGCCGTCTCGGCCGGGTCGAAGGGGGCGTCGGCCGTGAGCTGGTCGATGAACCGGAGGGCGAAGATGCCGTCGCCGAGCGCGTGCTGCACCTGCGGCACGAGCGCGACGTCGCCGTCGGGAAGTCCCGCAGCGAGCAGCGTCCACAGCGGCCGCGCGAGGTCGAGGGGTCCGTTGAGCTCGCCGCCGAGCACCCGTTCGACATCGGCGGGATCGACCGCGTCGACGATGCGCACGTGCCAGTCGAGGTCCGGCTCGGCGGCGATCCACGCCGGGGTCGTCACGCCGAGGGGCATGGAACGCACCCGCATCCGCAGCGCCGGCCAGCTCGCGACCACGTGACGCACGAGAGCGAACACGGCCTCACGGTCTAGAGCGCCGTCCGGACGTCGCAGCGGTCCCCCGTCGACGACGAGGCCACCGGTGGGGCGCATCGTCTGGAACGCGGTCCAGTCGGCGACGAACTTCTCGTCGAGCGTGCGCATGAGCTCGACGGGTATCCGCTGGGTCATCAGCTCTCCTCCTCGATCCGGGCAGCGGCCGCATCGGGAAGGCCGTCGACGACGATGGGTGCGGGGCGGTCGTCGTCGACGAATCGACCGCCGTCGAGCTCGAGACGTCGCGTGCCCGCGACCCCCGACACGATTCCCGCGAACATGGCGCGTTCCGCCGGGCCGCGGCGAGGGTCCCCGCGATGACGCAGCGCCCGGCGCGCGGTGCGGCCCGCGAGGACCGCGAACATGCGGGCGCCGGTGACCCAGCGCATCCGGAGCCACTTGCCGACCAGCCCGCCGAGGCCCAGTCCGTACCCGCGGTACAGCGCCTCGTAGGCACCGTCGTCGCGGGTGTGCATGTGGTAGACGATGCAGCTCGGGTCGTGCACGACCGCGTATCCGGCGTCCAGGATGCGGCAGAAGATGTCGAGGTCCTCGGCACCGGCGAACCGTCGCCCCGCGCCCAGCACGTCGTCGAAGCCGCCCAGCCGGACCAGCACCTCCCGGCGGAACGCCATGAGCGCACCGTGGCCGGCGTCGAGCCCGTCCAGCACGCGGGTGTGGCGGGTCGGTTCGGCGGGGGCGACATGGTCCACCGTGGTGTGGTCGATCATCTCCCCCGTCACGGCGCCCACCCGCTCGTCGGCGAAGCGATCGAGGATGCCCTCGGTCCAGCGTTCGACCGCGACGCAGTCGTCGTCCGTGTAGACCAGGTAGGGACGGCGGGTCGCCGCGATGCCGACGTTGCGGGCGATCGAGAGCCCCTTCGTGTCGGTGCGCACGTAGCGCACGCCCGCCGCGCGGGCCACGAGGGCGGTCTCGTCGGTGGTGGACGCGGAGTCGACCACCAGGATCTCGGTCTCACGCGGGGTGTGCGCGATGATCGTGCCGAGCGCGGCCGCCAGCATCTCCGCCCGTTCGCGGGAGCAGACGACGACCGCGAGGTCACTCGGCGAGGGCATGCGTCACCTCCCACCGACGCTCCAGCGCCTCCCGGTACGCGCCCACGAGCGCCGCTCCCGCCGCGGCCCACCCGAGCTCGGCCGATCGGGCGGCGGCGGCCTCCGACATCCGCGCGAACGACGCGGGATCGTCGGCCAGGAGGTCGAGGTGGGCACGCAGGGCGTCGACGTCGCGCGGCTCGTGGAGGAGCCCGTGCACTCCGTGCTCGAGGTAGGCGCCGGCCGCGGTCGACACCAGCGGGACGCAGCCCGCGAGCTGGGCCTCGTAGGTCACGAGCGCGCTGCCCTCCTCGATGGTCGGCAGCACGAGGGCGTCCGCGGCGGCGAGCACCGCGCCCGGGTCGCTGGTGAACCCTCGCAGCTCGACGCCGGGCTGGGACAGCAACGGCGCCAGCACGGCCGCGTAGCCCGGGATCGCCTCGCCGTGCACGAGGAGCCGGCCGCCGACCGCCAGCCGCGAGCCCGCCCACGCGCGCAGCGCGTAGTGCAAGCCCTTGCGCGGCTCGATGCGGCCGAGGAACAGCACCGTCGGCGGCGCATCCGCGCGGCGGGTCCGAACGGGGATGTCCTCGAGCCGTGCGCCGTAGCGGTGACGTACGATCCGCCGCGGGTCGTGCCCGCGTTCGACGAAGCTGCGCTCGACGGCCGTCGACGGCGCGAGCACGGCGGTCGCCGCCGCCCACTCCTGCCGCTCGATCGCGAGATGCGCGGCGTTGGCCGCGTGCGAGGCGGTCGGCGGCAGCTCCACGCCGAGCAGGGCGCACTCCTCCGCCACCACCTGGTAGGCGTGGCCCGTATGCGTGTTGGGTGCCTCTCGCAGGCCGGCCGCGTCGACCTGCGCCGCCGCCGCGAGGGAGCGGCGTGCCGCAAGGGGCCAGGTGTGGACGACGTCCGGGCGGATGCGGCGCACCGCGGCGGCCGCCGCGCGGTCGTGAAGGCCGAACGCGCGATCGCGGCCGATCGCGCGGTGCGGCACCCGCCGGCCCGCGAGCTGAAGGGGCGTCCGCAGCGAGGCGAGCCCCGGGATGCCGCGCGCCACGCTCGCGGTGACGAGGTGCACATCGTGCCCCGCGGCGACGAGCTCCGTCACCTGGTTCCATGCCGTCCAGCCGATTCCGGGCGCGCCGATGGCGTGGGGGAACGAGTAGACGACAGAAAGCCGGCCGTTGCTCTCCGATCCTCGATGCGACGTCATGGCTTTCACCTCCGTCGGGATCAGGTGATGTCCGTCACCCTGATGGGGCACATCCGTCCGGCGCAAGACCCCGGGGCGAATGTGGACCAAGATTCGTCCAGGTTTTACATATCGGCAACATGGCGGGGTGGAGGCCGAAACACGACCCCTGAGAGGGTGTCTCGTGAGGGACCCCGATACCCCTCACGTTCGGCCGCGTTCCACCTCCCCCCGTGTCGAGCAATGACGCCCTTCCGGAATGTCCTCCCCCGATCGGAAGGTTCCCGCATGGACATCCCCCAGTACCTCCGGATCCTCTGGGCCCAGAAGTGGCTCCTTCTCGTCGGTCTCGTCGTCGCGGCGATCGCCGGGATGTTCGCCGGCTACACGATCACCGACGGCACCCTCACCTCGCGCGTCACGCCGAGCTACCGGGCTGCGTCGACGGTGCTCGTGGGCAGCGCGAGCCAGCCCATCTTCCAGGCCGAGACACCCGTGACCGAGGGCACCGCCCTCCCCCAGACCCGCGACCTCACGCAGACCGCCGTCGTGTACGCCTACCTCGTCGCCGGCGAGGAGATCCGCGCGGATGTCGAGGCGCAGCTCGGTCCGCTGCGGGACGGGGAGTCGATCACCGCCGTCCGACGCACCACACAGCCGGGCGGGGACGAGTCGTCGCCCGGGCGGTTCTCGCTGCCGATCCTCGACGTCATCGGCACGGCCGCGAGCGCGTCGCGCGCCGAAGAGATCTCGCGCACGGCGACGGCGGCCTTCGAGTCGTACGTCGAGAAGGAGCAGGACGCCTCCGGGATCGACGCGGGCGCGCGCGTGCAGCTCACCACGCTCGACTCCCGGCCCGCCGAGGACGTCACCAAGAGCGGATCGATGCTGCCCCTCATCGTGACCGGCCTCGCGGTCTTCCTGGCGTTCGTGATCGCGGCGTTCGTCGTGTGGAACGTCCAGACCGGACGGGCACGACGGAGGGCGGAGTCGCCCGACGACGGCACGACCCCCGCGCGCACCGGGCTGAGCATGGCGACGCCCGCCTACGAGTCGCGCTGACGCGACGGCCATGTCGATCCCGACCGACGCCCCCGGCGTCGCGATGGCGGCTCAGCCGCCCGGCGCGCGGCACGACGGCGCGCTCCGCCGCGCGGCGCGCGGTCCGGCGGTGGCGCTCATCGCGCTGCTCGTGATGATCATGCTCGTGCCGATCCGCACCTACGCGATCCCGGTGCCGTTGCCGTTCCAGCTGGAGCCGTACCGGCTGCTCATCGCCCTGCTCATCGTGGCCGCCGTATTCGCCGCGCTCGCGAACCCGCGGATGCGCATCCGGCCGGTCGCCTTCGGCGTGCCGTTCGGGTTCTTCGTCGGCACGCTCGCGCTCTCCATGGTGGCGAACATCGTCCCGCTCGCGCAGCAGGGGCTCGTGGGCACCGCGTTCGGCGGGCTCGTGAACCTGCTATTCATCCTGAGCGTGTTCTTCCTGGTGCGCCAGTTCCTCTCGTCGGAGCGCCTCGTGATGACCACGCTGTCGTTCCTGGCCTGGTCGGGAACGCTCGTCGCGTTCTTCGCGATCGTGGAACGCGCCACCCGCGTCAACGTGTTCCTGATGCTCGGCGAGGTGCTGCCGCTCGAGACGCTGCGCAGCATCGCGGACGACTACCGGGCGGGTGGGGCGCGCTCCTTCGGTTCGGCGCAGCATCCGATCGCGCTCTCGGTGATGCTGTGCATGCTCATCCCGATCGTGCTGTACCTCGCGCGCGAGGCCGGCTGGCCGCGCAACCGGGTCACCCGTGCCCTCGTGCACGGCGGGATGCTCGTGGTTCTGTTCGGCGGCATCGGTGTGGCCGTCTCCCGCACGGGCGTCGTGGTGCTGGCCGCGATGCTCGCCGTCACCCTGCTGCTGCGGCCCGTGATCGGCGTGTCGATCCTGCTCGCCGGGGTGCCGGCACTCCTGCTCGCCTCGCTCGCGAGCCCCAAGACCGTCTCCTCGACGGTGCTGTCGTTCCTCGACGTGGACTCGCTCGTCGCCTCGCAGTACACCTCGCCGGGATGGGCGGGGCAGGGACGTCTCGCTGACCTCGGTCCCGCGTTCCAGCTCGTCGCGCAGCACCCGCTGCTCGGCACCGGATACGGCGGTCGGATCGTCGTCGGCGAGGACGCGAACGGCTTCATCCTCGACAACCAGGTGCTCGGCATCCTCATGGACTCCGGGGTGATCGGCGTGATCGGGCTCGCGGTCTTCGTCCTGGTGCCGTTCCTCCTGCTCTTGCGCCATGCGCTCGACCCGGCGGTGCCGGCCCGCTACCGTTCGCTGGCCTTCGCGCTCGCGGTGTCGACGGCGGGCTACGCGGCGGCGATGTTCTTCTATGATGCCTTCGGCTTCATGCAGACCCTGCTCGTGCTCTGCGTGCTGTGGGCCGTGGGCGCGTGGGTGCTGACCGAGGCGCCGGGCGCACGCCGGCTCCGGGCGCCGTCGCCGGAACCCGCACCGGCGGACGTCGCGGAGGCCGCCCCGTGACCGCGCCGATGAGCGTGATCGTGCCCGCGCACGACGAGGCCGCCGTCATCGGGGTCAACCTCGCCCGGATGTCGGTCGGCTGCCCCGCCGGTGCGCTCGAGTTCGTCGTGGTGCCGAACGGCTGCAGCGACGACACGGCGCGCGTCGCGCGCGAGGCGTTGCCGGGTGCCGTCGTGGTCGAGCTGCCGGGCGGCTCGAAGATCGCTGCGCTCAACGCGGGCGACGCGGCGGCGAGCCACGGAATCCGGGCCTACGTCGACGCCGATGTGCGGGTGGACGCCGCGACCCTCCTCGCACTCGCCGTGGCCCTCGACACCCCGGAGGCGCGCATCGCCGCGCCGCGGTTCACGGTCGACACGAGCCGCTCCTCGCTCTTCGTGCGCGCCCACTACCGAGTCTGGGAGCACACCGACTACCGGCGCAACGGCCACGTCGGCTCCGGGATCTACGCCCTGTCCGCCGCGGGGCGCGCCCGCTTCGGCCTCTTCCCGGAGGTGATCGCCGACGACCGCTACGCGCAGCAGCTGTTCGCGCCCGAGGAGCGCATCGTGCTCGACGGCCACGAGTTCGAGGTTCCGGCGCCGCGGACGCTCCGGGCGCAGATCCGCCGCGCGACCCGGATCCACCGCGGGAACGCGGAGCTCGCGGATGAGCACCCCGAGCTCGGACCGGGCGGGGCGGCGCGGCACGGCGGGCTGCTCGGGCGGGTCGCCCGGCGGCCGTCCCTCTGGCCCGCCTTCCCGGTCTACCTCGTCGGCACGCTCGGGCCCCGCTTGCGGGCCGCCGGCCCGCGGGCACCGCTCGGCTGGGAACGCGACGAGACGAGCCGTCGATGACCGCGCAGCAGGAGACCGCCCGGCCCGGGAGCACGCAGTCGGGAACCCCCAGCGCGGCGCCCGCCGACCTCGCGCACCGGGCCTCCCGGGGCACGCTCGTGACTGCGGGTGGCCTGTGGGGCAGGGCACTCCTGCAGACCGCGTCGACGGTGGTGCTCGCCCGCCTGCTCGACCCCACCGACTTCGGTCTGCTCGCGATGATCACGGCCATCGTCGGGGTCGCCGACCTGTTCCGCGACTTCGGGATGACGGCGGCCCTCATCCAGAGCCGCACCATGACCGCCCGACTGTGGTCGAGCGCGCTCTGGCTCTCCGCGGTGCTCGGCACGGTGCTGTCGATCGCGGTCGCCGCGCTCGCGCCGCTCATCGCCCTGCTCTACGACGAGCCGCAGCTCGTGCTCCTGACGATCGTCATCTCGCCCACCCTGCTCATCAACGGCCTCGCGATGCCCATGCAGGCCAAGCTCCAGCGCGAGCTGCGCTTCACGACGCTCGCCCATATCGACGTCGGATCGATGCTCGCGGGCGTGCTGCTCTCCATCGCGGCCGCCCTGCTCGGCTGGGGTGTCTGGTCGCTCGTGCTGCTCGCCGGCGCGGGGCAGCTCTACCGACTCGTCGCCCTCTGGATCTGCGCGCGGCCCCGCTTCGGACCCCCGCGGATCTCGCGGGACGTGCTTCCGCTCGTCACGACGGGAGGCAGCGTGTTCGGAGTGCAGCTGCTGAACTACGGCGCACGCAACCTCGACAACGTCATCATCGGATTCCAGCTCGGACCGCAGCAGCTCGGCTTCTACTCGCGTGCCTACGCGCTGTTCCTGCTGCCGCTGCAGCAGCTGAACGGACCGCTCGGCCGGGTGGCGCTGCCGGTGCTGTCGACCTTGCGCGACGACCCCGCACGATTCCGCAACTACATCCGGGGCGCCGTGCTCGTCATCGGCTATCTGACGCTGCCGAGCTATGCGGTGGCCGCGGCGGTCTCGGCGCCGCTCATCGCGCTGCTGCTCGGACCGGGATGGGAGCCCGCCGCTCTCGTCTTCTCGCTGCTCGCGGTGGCCGGCGTCGTGCAGGCGGTCGGCAGCGTGCAGGGCTGGCTGTACCTCACGCTGGAGCGCGCACACCGCCAGCTCGTCTACTACGCGATCACCCGGCCGCTCATCATCGGGGGGTTCTTCCTCGGCGTCTGGTGGGGCGGGATCGCCGGCGTCGCCCTCATCTACAGCCTCCTGACACTCCTGCTCGCGGTGCCCGGCTTCTGGTTCGCGATCCGCGGCACCTTCGTCCGCGGCAGCGACATCCTCGGACCGCTCGTGCGCCCCGTGCTCGTCGCTCTTCCGGCGTTCGGCTGCGCCTTCCTGGCCGCGCATTGGATCGACGCCCCCGCGGCCGTCGAGCTGCTCGTGGGGTGCCTGGCGGGTCTCGTGCCGATCGCCGCCGCGACGGCCGTCCCGGCGTACCGGCGCGACATCCGGCGGATCGCGGGATTCGTCGCGCAGGTGCGGCGTCGTCCTGCATCCGCCGCCTCACCCGTCGATGGGGACCCGGTGTGAGACGCAGCGCGGCCGCGTCGGTCGTCGTCGTCGCGGCCTTCCTGCTCGCGGCGTGCGGCGGCGGCAGCGTGCCCGCCCCGCCGTCACCCGCTCCCCCGGCCACGATCAGGGCGGCCGTCCGGCCGGCGGTCATCGACGAGGTGAGTCGAATCGCGGTGCTCGGCGACTCCATCACCCTCGGCGTCAACGCCTGCGCCGCCGACGACCGTATCTGCGGGCGGGCCTCCTGGGCCACCGGCGGCACGGAGGTCGACTCGCTCGCCGTGCGCGCCGCCGCTCAGAACCCCGATGCCGCCGTCACCGCCCTCGCCCGCGACGGCGCCCGGCTCTCGACGGCGATAGGGAACCTCGACCGCGTGCGGGAGGCGCGCGCGGAGCTAGTGATCGTCTTCCTCGGCGCGAACGACGCCTGCGCGCCCTCGCTCGCCGAGATGACCGACGTCGCGACGTTCCGCTCCGAGCTCGAGGAGCTGCTCGGCGCGTTGCACGCCGACGGCGCCCGCATGCTCGTGGTGCAGGTGCCCGACATCGAGCAGGTGTGGGAGCAGGGGCACCGCAACGCGAAGGCGCTGCGGGTGTGGGCGTCGACCCCGGCGTGCCGCTCGTTGCTCGGCGACGCCGATGACACGGGGGATGCGGGCTCTGCGCGGCGCCAGGCCGTCACCGATCGCGTCGACGCGTTCAACGCCGCCATCGCCGAGGTGTGCACGCCTGCGATCGCGTGCACGACCGACGGCGGCGCGGTGCACGACTACCCGTTCCGCTCCCCCGAGCTATCGCCCATCGACTTCTTCCACCCGTCGGAGCTGGGTCAGTCGGTGATCGCCGGGCTGGTCTGGGACGCGCTCGAGTCGGTTCCCGCGAGGGCGGGCTGATGCGCGCCGGAGCGGCGCGGCGCGCGGGGCTGCTCGCCCCGCTCGTGGCGGTCTCGCTCGTCGCCTGCCAGGGACTGCCCGGCACGGGCACGACCGCTCCCGCGGTGATGAGGGTCTCCCCCGACGGCAGCGGGGAGTGCACCCCGTCCTCGCCCTGCCGCCTCGAGACCGCCATCGCCCGCGCCGGAAGCGGCACGCGCATCGAACTCGGCGACGGCGACTACGGCGACATCCGGATCGACGGCGGATCCCGCTACGGCGACTTCGCCGAGCCCGTGGTCATCGCGCCGGCCGGCGAAGCGGCACCGCGGATCGCTGGCCTGCGGACCTCGACCCCCTCGATCCGCCTCGAGGACCTCACGATCGCGGGCCTCCTCTCCTTCGACGACGGCGCCGACGGCGGTCAGGCGGTGCGGGTCCACGTCACCGGGAGCGGCATGTTCGCGCGCGCGGACCACCTTCGGGTGATCGACTCGCTCTTCGAGGGCGGCAGCTCGATCGACGGCATCCAGATCGCGGGGGCGAGCGACGTGCTCGTCGAGGGGACCACCGTGCGCGACTACGACCAGGAGATCGACAACGGACGCCACGCCGACTGCATCCAGCTGTTCGACGTCTCGGACGTGGTGCTCCGGGGCAACCGGCTCTCCAACTGCTACAACTCGGGACTCATCATCTCGGGCGGTGGGCGCGGCATCCAGGGTCTCGTGATCGAGGCGAACTTCGTGCAGGGCTGCGTCGTGAAGGGGCCGCGCTGCGGCGGCGGCTCGACGGCGGAGCTGCGCGAGCAGTCGGTGAGCGGCCTCGTGGTGCGCAACAACACCTTCCTCAACGGCTCGGTGCGCTGGGGTTCCGTCGCGGGCGCCGTGTTCGACCGCAACGTGGTCGGCTATCTGAGCGACTGCGATGCGCACATCACGAACTCGATCGTGCTCGGCTGGAACAGCAAGATGTGCCGCACCCCCGCTTCACTCGACACCGACGGCAACCGCGCCGGCGAGTACACCCCGGTCGACGCGGCCTCGGGTCAGCTCGCACCCGTCGACCCCGAGCAGGTGAGGATCCAGCCCTGGGGAGACCCGAAGCCCGCGAAGGCCGGGATCGACGGCACCGCGCTCCCCGCGGACGTCGCGGGCGCCGTCGCCGCAGGCTGAGACGCCGGAGACGCGTTCCGCTCAGACCGTTCGGGCGAGCGGCGCGCCGTCGAGGAGGAAGGCGCCCGCACCCACCGTGCGACTCGACCGCGACGCGGCGTCCTGCAGCAGCCGACCGGTGAGCGCCTCGGGTGCGGCAGCGATCGCCAGGCCGCGGCGCGCGAGCTCCGCCGCGATCTGCACCTGATGATCGTCGACGTGCTCGTGGTGACGCGCGAGCCGGGGCACCAGAACAGGGCACTTGCCCGCCTCGATCGCCGTCACCGCCGCCCCGACGCCGGCGTGCGAGACCACGAGGTCCGCCTCCGCCACCGCGGAGGCGAGCTCGGCGTGCGGCACGGTCGCGCGACCCGCGATCCCGTGGGCGGAGACGTCGCGCGGCCCGGTCTGCCACAGCACCTCGACCCCGGCGAGCAGGGGCGCGAGCGCCGACAGCAGGCGGTCGAAGCCGTAGCCGTCCTGTGTGCCGAGCGACACGACGGCGGTGCGGATGGGCGCCGTCGCCCGCACGGGCCCGGGCTCGAAGGCGTCGAAGATGGCCCCGCGGAAGCGCCAGCGCTCCGACGCCCAGGCCGGATACTGCGTGTAGGTGCGGACGCGGGGGAAGCGCGCCACGATCCGTCCGGACAGCGATGGGCCGTCGGCTCGGGCCGCGGACTCGATGTAGTGCGCCTCGACGCCGCGCCTTGCCGCCTGCGGCAGGGCGGCCACCGCGGGGCTCGCCCCCGTGCTCACCACCCGCTCGATGTCCTCCGTGCCGAGCAGACGGCGCACGATGCGCGCGATGCGCGCCGTGCTCGCGATGTCGCGGGGCGCCGCGAACGGGATGAACACGACGCGCCGTCCGGCGAGGAGGCTCGTCGAGAGGCCGTTCTCGAACGTGGCCCACAGCTGATCCTCGGGGGCGATGCCGAGACGCGGCGCAAGCGTGAACAGCTGCTTGAGGTGACCGCCACCGGAGCAGATGAGAAGGGTCTGGGGCATCGGGACTCCCGTCAGTAGGCGCCTTCCGAACGGAAGACGGCACGGATGGTCTTGAGCAGGATGAGCAGATCGCCCGTGACCGACCAGTTCTCCACATACGAGAGGTCGAGCTTGACGCTGTCCTCCCAGCTGAGGTTCGAACGCCCGGAGACCTGCCACAGGCCGGTGATGCCCGGCTTGATGAGCAGGCGGCGGTTCACGCGATCCTCGTACTTCTCGACCTCGGCCGGCAGCGGCGGGCGCGGGCCGATGAGGCTCATGTCGCCGATGAGGACGTTCACGAACTGGGGCAGCTCGTCGAGCGAGTAGCGGCGCATGACGCGGCCGATGGGCGTGATGCGCGGATCGCCCTTGATCTTGAAGAGCACCTCGTTGCCCGCATCGCGTTCGGCCTGCAGGGCGGCGAGCCGGGCCTCCGCATCGACCACCATCGAGCGGAACTTGAACATCGTGAAGGTGCTGCCTTGCAACCCCACCCGGGTCTGCCGGAAGATCACCGGTCCCGCGCTCGAGAGCCGGATCGACATCGCCAGGAAGGCGAGCACGGGCGCGAGCAGCACGAGCGCGGCGCCCGCCGCGACGACGTCGATGACCCGCTTGACCGCGTGGTTGACACCCGTGTACTGCGGCAGATCGACGTGCACCATCGGGAGGTCCTGCACCGGTCGAAGGTGCATCCGGGGACCGGCCACATCCGTCAGCCTCGACACCAGGATGAGTTCGGTGCGCGCGTTCTCGAGCTGCCAGCCGAGCTCCCGGATCTGCGCGTGGCCGCCGGGGAGGTTGCCGGCGATCATCACGGCGCGCGTGCGCGTGCGGCGCGAGATCGCCGGGAGGTCGTCGATGTCGATCGTCGGCAGTTCGCCTTCCACGTCGTGCACGCGGCGACCGTCGGTCACCACGACGCCGATCGGCCGATATCCGGCGCGCAGGTTGACCCGCAGCTGACGCACGACGCGCTGCACGTCGGCAGCGGGACCCACGACGATCGCACCGGTGAGGCAGCGGCCCGCGCGGCGCATCGCGTTGAGCGCGCGCCGCCACGCGACGCGCCCGGCGAGCAGGAGCGCGAGCCCCACCGGCAGTGCGACCGCGAGGTAGCCGCGAGCCACCTCGAGCTGCACGAGGAACGACAGGATGGCGAGCAGGCCGAAGGTCCACAGCGTCGCGTTGACCACGCGCTGGTACTCGATCATGCCCACCGCGATGATGCGTGTGTCCCGCGAGCGGGTGGCGGAGAGGCTCAGGATCCACAGTGCTGCGACGGCGATCGCGACGCCGAGGTAGAGCGAGTCGACGGAGCCGCCCCGCCCGGCGGGCATGCCGAAGCGCACGAACTGCGCGACGGCGAGGCTCGCGCCGATCGCGAGCGTGTCGGTGACGACGAGGGCGCGAGTGAGGCGCCCCGGCCAGGCGAGCCGCCGCGGCTGCGCGGCGACGCGATCGGAGCGCACCGCGGGGTGCGGGGTGACGCCCAGGGCGGGGCGACGGGGGGAGAAAGCGGTGGCGAGACCAGACATGCAACCGTGCCTTTCGAGCGGGGGGAACTCGAGGACACCGCTCGGTGCGACACGACTGAGGTACCGGGCGGACGTCAGCGGTGACAGCAATCGGACGGCCGCGGGCGGCCGTTCCGGCGGCAATCGGGATGCATCCGGAGTTGGGGTACTGATGGGGAGGGTAGCGGGAACGCGGTGGTGCGACAACCGGCCGGACCGCTTCGTTACCGGGAGTTCGTGGCGCCGAAATCAGCCCGACACATTGGCGGTCGCGTAGAGCAGTTCGAACACCATCCGATGCCGCGACTCCCACGAGTTCTCGGTCACGAAACGCGCCCGACGCTGCTCGTCGGCGCGTCCGAGCGCGAGCAGTCGGTCGACGGAACCCGCGAAGTCGGCGACACGCGGCGCGAGCAGCACACGATCGTCGATGCCTCGCATGGGCGGCAGGTCGACCGACAGCACGGGTGCGCCGCCGGCGAGGTACTCGTACGCCTTGAGCGGGCTCATCGCCTCGGTCAGCGGCGTGAGACGATGCGCCACGAGGGCCGCCTCCGCGTTGCGCAGCACGGCGACGAGCTCCGCCCGGCCGACAGCCGGATGGGCGACCACGTTGGACAGGCCCGCCACGGGCGAAAGATGGTCCGGTGCGGCCACGTGGCCGAGCAGCACGACCGTGACGTCGGGCCGCGCTCGTGCGAGGGCGGCGACGCCCTCGGCGTCGAGCCGTTCGTCGATCGTTCCCACGTAGACCAGACGCGGGGTGCGGATGGCGTCGAACCAGGCGGGCGCAGCCGGCTGTGGCCCGCTCCACTCCGAGACCTCGACGCCGTTCGGCACGACGACGCCGGGCCCCGTGGGGGCGATGCGCTCGACGATCTGCGCGGAGACGGCGGCCACCGGCATCCCGCTCGCCGCGATCCGCCGGTAGGCGTCCCGGTAGGCCGGCCAGAACTCTGAGCGCCCGGGGTAGCTCGTCCAGTCGTCACGACCGAAGTACACGACGCGCGCGGCCCAGGAGGTGTCGGCGAACCCGGCGACGAGCGGATGCGTGGTCAGCAGCAGCGGCCGCTCCATGCCGGCGCCCCGTGCCGCGCGGCCGAGCGCCCGACCGTAGGCGCGGTAGCGCGCCTCGAGCGCGTCGGGGTCGAGCGGGTCACGGCGATCGCGCAGCCGCCAGGGCTGGAGGAGCCGGCGCCCCGCCAGGGCGGGGAAAGCGGCACCGGTGCCGAGTGCGCGGCGCGCGAGCACGGTCGGAAGCCAGCGATAGGGGTTGGCGATGATGACGTCGCACACCCCCGGATCGGCGATGAGGGCGGCCGCCAGCCGGTCGGGGGGGCGCATCATCCCTCGGTACACCGCGTCGTCCCAGGTCTCGTACGAGAAGGTGAAGACCACGCCGTGGGCGGTGCGGGGGCTCACGCGAGCTGCCTGATCAGACGGGCGGGAGAGCCGGCGACCACGGCGCGCGCCGGGACGTCCTCGCGTACGACGCTGTTGGCGCCGACCACCGCGTTCTCTCCGATCGTGACCCCGGGCAGGACGACGACGTTCTGGCCGAGCCACGCGCCGCGGCAGATGCGCACCGGCGCGACGCGCACGAGCGGCTGATCCCGGATGAAGGCGGTCGGGTCGTCGAAGCCGTGGGAGTGGTCGGTGATGTAGCAGCCGCGGGCGATGTCGACGCCCTCCTCGATGACGACGCTCTGCACGGCCGTGATCGACGTCTGGTTGATGCGCGCACGATCGTGCAGCTCGATGACCGGGGCAGGATGCGCTCGCATGGGCGACATGAGCCAGGAGCCTGCACCCACGATGACCCCGGAGCCGATCGAGATGAGGTCGGGATTTCCCGTGCGGAATGGCAGCAGGATGCGCGACCCTCTCCCGAAGGAGTGGAAGCCGCGTGCTGCCATCACACTGAACGCAGCGTCCCTGGCGCGTTGCAGACCCATCAGAAAACCGAGCGCGCTCATCACGTCTCCTTGTCGGGGTCCTGTCCCGCGGTGCCACCATATCCGTCGCGGCCTGGCCCCCGAAGCGGGGTCATCGGAATTTAACGCCGCGTTTACACGCCGCCCTCTGACGGCAACACGGGCTGGCTATGGTCGGGCCATGTCCACCCCCCGGGACCCTCGACCGTCCGTGCTCCGCGACGTCGCCGTGCGCGCGCGCGCCGTCTCGCGCGCCCCTGCGCTCCGTCGTGCGGCGGCCGCTCTCGCTGCGGCCGCCACACCGCGGCGGCGCGCGCCGGCTCCCACGACGCATATCCTCATCGCCCCGCCCGGGCACGGGAACATCGGGGATCAGGCGCTCGTCGAGGCGTTCATCGAGCGTGTCGACGGGCCGATCCTCGTCATCGCCCGACGTGCCGGGGACGCCGTGGTGCCGGACGGCGAGGCGGAGCGCGTGCGGGTTCTCGCCCTCCCCTCCCTCGTGTACGGCGGCGCGATCGGCCATGCACGCGACATGCGCGCCTTCGCGCGGCTGCTCGACACGGCGGCCTCGCTGAGCGTCGTGGGAGCCGACGTCATGGACGGCGCGTACGTCACGGGCGCCTCGATCGCGCGCGCCGACCTCGCGCGGATGGCGGCACGCCGTGGCATCGATGCGCGCGTGCTCGGCTTCAGCTGGAACGCCGCCCCGCATCCAGCCGCCCGCGAGGCGGTGCTGCGCGCGGAACGGGCGGGGGTGCAGCTGCTGCTGCGCGACCCCGTCTCGTACGAACGCGCTCGGGGCGACGGCTTCGCGCGGCCCGAGCTCACCGCGGATATCGTCTTCACTGCGCGCAGCCACGACGACGGTCTCGCGGCGGAGACGGCCGCGCGGCTGGGGGGTAGGGCGTACGCGATCGTCAACGCGAGCGGGCTGGTGGGAGAAGTGGAGCCGCAGCTCGCCGAGTACCTCCCGATCGTCACCGCGCTGCGCGCGCGGGGGCTCGGCGTCGTCGTGCTCCCCCACGTGTCGCGGCCCGGCGCCGACGACCTGCCGGTGTGCCGTCGGCTCGTGGAGGCCGCGGACGATCCCGCGGTCGTGCTCGTCGACCGGCTCGAGACGCCGCAGCGCATCAGGGGTCTCGCCCGCGGTGCGGCGATCACGGTGACGGGGCGAATGCATCTCGCGATCATGTCGCTGCTCGCCGGCGTCCCCGCCGTCACCGTCGCGACGCAGGGCAAGGTGGAGGGCCTCATGGCGTCGCTCGGCGCCGACGAGCTCTGCCAGGCGCCGGGACCGGGCCTCGGCGCGCGGGCGGTGCAGGTGATCGACGCCGCTCTCCCGGAGGGATCCGACATCCGCTCCGCGATCGCCGCCGGACTCGCCGAGGTGGTGACGCGCGCCGAGCTCAACGTCGCCGGGCTCGTGGCCGAGCCCGCGCCGGTCTAGGGTGCGCTGATCGCGACCGCGGTCACCGGCGACGCGCGAACGACGGTGTCTCGACCGAGGCGCCTTCGCCGAGCCGACGCACGCGCGCGATGCCCCGACGACGCGCGGCGAGCTCCACCCACAGCAGGTACGCGGCCGTGAACACCGCCTGGACGAGGGGCGCGAGGGGACCGCTCCCCTCCGAGCTCATGACCGTCGTGCCGAGCACGCCGCTCGTCAGCAGCAGGAAGGAGATGACGTTGTTGACCACGTGCAGGGCGATCGCCGCCTCGAGGCCACCGGTGCGCCAGGTGACGACGGCGAAGCCTGCGCCCATGACGGCGACGCTCAGCATCCCCCAGATCTCGTACTGCGTGTGACCGATCGTGAAGATGACGGTCGAGAGCACGATCGCGGGCCAGACGGGCCGCAGCCACGCGCCGAGCGTCTGCAGCATGAGGCCGCGGAAGACGTACTCCTCCGCCGCGGACTGCAGCGGCACGAGCAGGAGGATGACCACGACCGACACCGCGAAGGTCGCGGCCGGCACCGGCACCGGCACCAGCGGCTCGCCGAAGGCCAGGGGCAGGAACGACAGCGCGCTGTTGACGACCGTGATGACGAGCGCGGGGATCGCGCACCACAGCATCCAGCGCCAGCGGATGCGGAACGCGACCGAGTGGCGCAGCCCCACGGGCCGCAGACCCGCGCACAGCATCGCGAGCGGCACGCACGGCAGCATGATCGCGACCGATGCGAGCAGGTAGGCGAGGCTCAGCGGGTTCGAGGTGTCGGAGAGGTGCGCGAGCAGTGCCGTCGGATCGGTCATCATCGCGAAGTCGGCGTCGCCGCTCGCGAGGGCCGCGATGAACCAGGCCACAGCGACCACGATCGACAGCACGAGGTAGAACACGATGAAGAGCGCCACCGCGACGAGCGGGCGCCACCACGCATAGCGTCGGCTCGTGCGGAACAGCCGGTGGTACGGCGTCGGATCCTCGACGGGCGGTGGCGCGATCATGCCCGGGTACGGGGGCACGTTCTGCGAGGACCCCGGAGGCACGTACGGCCCCTGCGGGTATGCGGGCTGCTGCTGCGGAGCGAACTCGCCGTACGGCGGCTGCGGCGGATACGGGGGCTGCGGCCCCTGCCCGACGCCGCTCATCAGGCGCCGCGCAGCTGCTCGGCGAGGTAGCCGTGCAGCCTGTCGAGCGACACCCGCTCCTGCGCCATGGTGTCGCGCTCGCGCACGGTGACCGCCTTGTCGTCGAGCGTGTCGAAGTCGACCGTGACCGCGAAGGGCGTGCCGATCTCGTCCTGCCGGCGGTAGCGGCGGCCGATGGCGCCCGCGTCGTCGAACTCGATCATCCAGTCCTCGCGGAGGTCCGCCGCGAGCTCGCGGGCGACGGGCGAGAGCTGCTCGTTGCGCGAGAGCGGCAGCACGGCGACCTTGACGGGCGCGAGGCGCCGGTCGAGGCGCAGCACCGTGCGGGTGTCGACGCCGCCCTTCGCGTTGGGCGCCTCGTCCTCGTGGTACGCGTCGATGAGGAACGCCATGAGCGCGCGGGTCAGGCCGAACGCCGGCTCGATCACATACGGCACCCAGCGCTCGTTCGTGGTCTGGTCGAAGTAGGAGAGGTCCTTGCCGGACTGCTCCGAGTGCGTCTTCAGGTCGAAGTCGGTGCGGTTCGCGATGCCCATGAGCTCGCCCCACTCGCTCGAGGCGAAGTTGAAGCGGTACTCGACGTCGACGGTGCGCTTCGAGTAGTGGCTGAGCTTCTCCTTCGGGTGCTCGTAGAGCCGCAGGTTCTCCTCGCGGATGCCGAGACCCGTGTACCAGGCGTGAGAGGAGTCGATCCAGTACTGGTGCCACTCCTCGTCGGTGCCCGGCTGCACGAAGAACTCCATCTCCATCTGCTCGAACTCGCGCGTGCGGAAGATGAAGTTGCCGGGGGTGATCTCGTTGCGGAAGCTCTTGCCGATCTGCGCGATGCCGAACGGGGGCTTCAGCCGCGAGCTCGAGAGCACGTTGGCGAAGTTGACGAAGATGCCCTGAGCCGTCTCGGGACGCAGGTACGCCATCCCCTCCTCGTCGGCGACGGGCCCGAGGAAGGTCTTGAGCAGCCCGGAGAAGGCGCGCGGCTCCGTCCACTGGCCGCGGGTGCCGCAGTTCTCGCACACGATGTCGGCGAGGCCGTTCTCGGGGACGCGGCCCTTCTTCTCCTCGTAGGCCTCGAGCAGGTGGTCCTCGCGGTACCGCTTGTGGCAGTGCAGGCACTCGATGAGCGGGTCGGAGAACACCTCGACGTGGCCGGAGGCCTCCCACACCTGCCGGGGCAGGATCACGGAGGAGTCGATGCCGACGATGTCGTCGCGGCGCTGCACCATGAACTTCCACCACTCGCGCTTGATGTTCTCCTTGAGCGCGGTGCCGAGGGGACCGTAGTCCCACGCGGAGCGGGATCCGCCGTAGATCTCACCAGCCTGGTAGACGAAGCCGCGACGCTTCGCGAGGGAGATGACCTGGTCGAGGGGGTTGGGCGTCGCCACGGGAGAGCTCCTGAAGATGGGCCGCGCCGGCTTGCGCGGTCTGGATGGAGTCCCAGCCTACCGAGCGCGCGTCACGCCGCGTCGCACGTCTCCTTCGGGGTGAGCGTGAACGACATCGAGGTGGAGTAGGGCGATGGCTGGGCCGTGAGGCTGTAATGCGTGCCAGAGTACTGCGCGTAGATGCCGGTGGGCTGGTCCTTGTCATCGGTCTGCACGGTCCAGGTCCCGGTGAGGTCGTAGCCGCCCGACGCCGCGTCGCCGCCGGCTGCCCTGAGGTTGCCGCCATCGACGCCGAAAAGCTCGAAGAACGTGGTGCCGCCGGCTCCGACGACGGAGAACGCCCCCGCGCCCTCGCACCACTCCCCGGTGCCTGCGAATATGCCCGAACCGCCCGTGATCGCGAAGTGGGCGCCTCCGGTGGAGATCTTCAGCTCGAGCGACGCCGCACCCCGCCGCGATTCGGCCTTCAGCGCGATGGTGGCGGTGTGCCCGATCTCCTGAGGTGCGGCGTAGCTGAAGCTCACGCGAGGCGTACGCATCACCTGGGTGGAGATGCTCTCCTTGCCTGTCAGCGTGAGGGAGACCTTCGCCGAGACGTCCTCGCCGCCGAGCTTGGTCACCACGTTGACCGGGATGTCGGTCGTCGACGACGGCTTCACGACCGCGGGCGCCTGCGCGTCGATCTTCACGCATCCGCCGCTCGACCACATCGCCATGATCGAGAAGATCTGCCCGAAGAGCATGGCGGCGGCCCTGCCCTGCCCGCGCTCGGTGAGCCGTTTCACATCCGCGTCGCTCGCGCCCTTGCTGCGCTCGATGAGCTCGACGGGCGCTTGCGCGGTGCTGAACCAGCTCGCCAGCTCGGTCGAGTCGTTCTGCTGGCGGGTCGAGACGGTGATCGACGAGCCGTCGGTGCGGGTCTCGGTCGAGCGGTGGCTGGTCGAGAGGTGCATCTGCTCCGGGAAGGCGTTCTCGCCCAGGCGGCCCTTCATGCTCGTGATCAGCTCCTCGAGGGCGCCGCCGCTCGACCCATCTGCGGATCCGTCGACCTGATGGTGCACCCGCAGCCGGATGTCGAAGTCACCATCCGCACCGGGGCAGATGGTGCCCTCGATCTTGACGCGGAAGTCGGTCTTCACACGTGCGCCCGAGCCGGAGGACTTCTCGGTCTTCTGACTCATCTCGACGTCGAGGTTGTTGGCGTCCGTCCGCGTCATCGAGAGCGACTTGTCGTCATTGATCTGACTCTGTCCGACCCCGAGCTTCTGCACGTGCTCGCTGCCGTTCACCATGCTGACGAGCATCCCGGCGAAGCCGCCGAGCAGGAAGGAACCCATCGCGACCTCGTCCGCCGCGCGCGCGGCTCCGCGCTTCGGACCGCCCGTCACCGTCGAGGGCAGCGCCACCGGCGTATCGGGGTCCGCATCCACCTCGGCCAGCACGCGCTCTCCGAAAGCTGCGTCGTCCGCCGCGAGCTCGGAACGGAGGCCGGCGATGCCCGGAACGAACTGCGCCACGTCATCGAAGACGTCGAGCATTCCCGAACCGTAGGGGTGGTCGACCGGCGGGGCGTGGGGATCGACGACAGGCGTGCGGATCACGACGCCCTCGACGGTGGGGACGGTGGGCGCACATCCGCAGAGCACGGTCGCGCATGCGGCGAGCAACGCGAGGGCGCGCGAACGCGTTCGGGAGGACATGCCGCCACGCTAGGGAATCCGGCAACGGAGAGTAAGGCCGTGCACCCCTAGTTGGCACCCTAGTTTTCGGCGCCGCCACCTCCACCCGCGTGGGAGGATCGGCCGATGACCGCTCGCCAGCGACTCGTTCCCGGCATACTCGGCTTCGCGCCCGCGACGGATGCCGCATACCTGCGTGAGCTCCAGGCTTCGGCGAGCACCGGGGCCGGTGGCGTCAACGTGCTGCGCACGCTCTCCGCGACCCTCGACACCGACGAGTTCTTCGCCCTGGATGTCGCCGGCCGCACCCGGGAGGCGGAGGAGCTCGCGCTTGCGGCGGCGCGCTCGCTGCGCGCCGGAGGCGCCGACTTCCTCGTCGTGACCTCGAACACCGGCAGCATCATCCTCGAGGGCGCCGACGAGCAGGTGCTGCCGATCCTCGACATCTTCGACACCGCGGTGCGGGCGACGCTCGACGCCGGCTTCGCGACGGCGGGCCTGCTCTCGACGCGACGCACGGCCGAGTCGGGCCGGTACCAGCGCGCCGCCGAGCAGCGGGGTGCGCGGGTGCTGGCGCCGCCGGCGGAGACCGTGGCGCGGATCGACCGGCTGATCGGTGCGGAGGCGATCCGCGGCATCCAGACCCCGGAGTCGCTCCGCCTCCTCCAGGAGACGGTCGACCGCTTCGCGGATGAGGGCGCCGACGCCGTGATCCTCGGCTGCACCGACCTGATGCTGTTCGGCCTCGAGGCGATCGGGCGCGGGGTCCTGCCGATCGTCGACTCCACGCGCGCGCACGCACGCGCCGCGGCACAGCTCGCCGTGACGGGGCGCTGACCTCAGCCGCGCACCGCGCGGACGATCGCCTCGACGTCGTCCGCGGTGTTCCACAGGTGGAAGGAGGCGCGGGCGCGTCCGGCGCGACCCGAGATGCGGATGCCGGCGGCCGCCATCGCCGCGAGCTGCGCGCCGTCGGGGTCCGGCCACGCGACGATCGCCTGCCGCTGCGCGGGCAGGCCCAGCTCCTCGCACAGCAGCTCGCCGAGCCCGGACGCACGCTCCCAGATCTCGGCGATGTCGAGGCCCGCGAACAGGCCGATGGACTGCTCGGCCCCGATCCAGGCCTGCCACGCGGGAGAGACGTCGAAGCGCCGGGCGTCGGCGGCGAGCGTGATGTCGTGCCCGTAGCAGCTCTGCCAGACCTCCTCGCCCGCGTACCAGCCGCCCTGGGTGGGTCGCAGGACGGCGTCGGCGGCCGACCCGATGGTGAGGAAGCTCACGCCGCGCGGCGAGCACAGCCACTTGTAGGCGTGGCAAACGGTGATGTCGAAGTCGGATGCGGATACGGGCAGCACACCCGTGGCCTGTGTCGTATCGCAGAAGGTGAGCGCGCCGTGGCGCACCGCCGCCTCGGCGATCGAGGCGGCGTCCGCGACGACGCCCGTCGCGGACTGCACGAGCGAGTAGACGACGAGGAAGGTCTCGTCGGTGATGCTGTCGGCGAGCGCCCCGAGCGGGACGGCGCGCACGTTCGCGCCGGGCTGTTGGGTGAAGGGCGTGATGAGGGAGGAGAAGTCGCGCTCGGCCACGAGCACCTCGGCGCCGGGCGGCACGGACGCGGCGACGGCTGCGGCCTGCACCGAGGTCTGGGAGCCGATGGCAACGCGCGCGGCGTCGACGCCCACGAGCGTCGCGTAGGAGTCGCGCGTGCGGGCGATCACCGGGTCGTAGCCCTGGGGGTCGCGATCCGCGCGCGCCCAGGCGTCGAGGTCGGCGCGCAGCGCCTCCACGGCGCGACGCGGCGGGATGCCGATGGAGGCGGTCGCGACGTAGCCGCGCGGCTCGCCGAACTCGGCGATCGCCGCGGCCAGCTCGTGCGAGGGCGCGGTCAGGATGCTCACCCCTCCAGCGTGAGGCCGGCCGATCTATCGCACAAGGTCATGTCTCGCATGTCATCCATTCGGTAGCGTTATCGAATGGACCTCGATCTGCAGTCGGTGCGCATCGTGCGCGCGATCGCCGAGCACGGCTCGATCAGCGGGGCGGCGCGAGCCCTCGGGTACAGCCAACCCGCGGTCAGCCAGCACCTGCGCCGCGCCGAGCAGCGCCTCGGCGTGCCGCTCGTGGTGCGCGCGGGCCGCGGCATCCGTCTCACCGAGCCCGGGACAGTGCTCGCCCGCCACGCGCAGTCCATCGGCCGGGCGCTCGACGCGGCGCGCGGCGAACTCGCGGAGCTCGTCGGCCTGCGCACCGGAACCGTGCGGATCGCGGCGTTCCCGACAGCGTCGTCGACGATCGTCCCGCGGCTGCTGCGCGGGCTGCGCGCCGAGCATCCCGGGCTCACCGTGAGCTACGTCGAGGCCGAGCCCCCCGAGGCTCTCGCCATGCTGCGCGAGGGCCTCGTCGACCTCGCCGTCACCTTCGCCTACCCCGGCGACCGGGCCGACCCGCACCGCGAGTCGGAGGGGCCCGTCGAGACGGTGCCGCTCTTCACCGAGCCCGTCGTGATCGCCCTCCCCGAAAGGCATCCGCTCGCCGCGGACGGCGGCGCCGTCGAGCTCGCGCGCCTCGGCGGCGAGCGCTGGATCGCCGGATGCCCGCTGTGCCGCGGCCACCTGCTCGCCGCGTGCGAGGCGGTCGGCGTCGAACCCGAGATCGAGCTCGAGACCGACAACGCGATCGCGGTGCTCAACCTCGTCGCGTCCGGGCTCGGGGTCGCGCTCCTCCCCCGGCTCGCGCTCGCGACCGCGGTGCCGCCCGAGGGCGCCGCGGTGCGCGCCACCGCCCCCTCGAGCGACCGCTCCATCCAGGTCGTCGTGCAGCACGGATCGCGGCGGGTCCCGTCGATCGCGGCGGTGCTCGACGCCGTCATCGCCCTCGACGGACGCGACTGGGGATTGTCGGCCACCGGGGTCGCTCGCTAGCATCCTGGGCCATACCCACCACCGTCGTGACCCGAACGCGACGCGGGGTGCGCGCGGCAGCGGGCGCCCTCGCGGCGATGGCGCTCGTCCTCGTGCCGGTGGGCGCGGCCGGCGCGGCGACGCCCTCCCCCGAGCCGACGGGGCCGCGCGAGGGCACCTACATCGTGTTCAGCGGCGCGGCGACGCGGGTCGACACCGACGACGACGGCGTGCAGCGGCCGAAGGACCCGCAAGAGGTCACCATCACCATCTCGTGCACCGCGGACGGCGAGTGCGAGAGCTCCGGCTGGCCGTGGTCGTACGACGGCGAGAGGCTGCCCTATGACGGGTCGAGCGGCAGCTGGACCCTTCCGCAGTCGGGCGACTGGTGCGATTCGCAGACCAACCACCGCGTACGCACCATGACGATCGCCTCGGTGTCGGCGACGACGCTCGTCGGATCCGAGGAACTGCCCGGCAGCGGATGGATCGACTGCTCCGGCACGCAGACCTACGTCTTCGGCATCCGCTTCGACTTCACGCTCGACTACGTGGAGGGCGAACCCTGCGTCCTCGACGCGGTCATCTGCCCGCCGATCGAGGCGCCCGGCCCCACGGCCGCGGGCGGCCGCGACGCGACAACTGCCGCCACCCGCACGGTCTCCTCCCCGAGCGTGCTCAGCCGCCTCGCGGTGCCGGAGCAGACCCTCAGCCTGCAGCAGTGCGCGCTCGCGGCCGTGCTCGCCGTCATCCTCGCGCTGCTCATGGGGTTCCCGACCAAGCTGCTGAGCTCCGTCTCCGACACCCTCGGCGAGCGGGTCGCGGGCTGGTGGCGGCGCATCCGGCCGGCCCCTACGCCGCCTCCTGCGGATGCGACGGAGGAGGCCGGGGCGACCATCCGCGTCGCCTCGCGGTTCCGCGGATGGCTGCCCGCCGCGCTCGGCGTGCTCGCCGCGGCCCTCATCTCGGCGTTCGTGGACCCCGCCTTCGGCTTCGACGGTGCGAGCGCCCGCACCTTCGCCTCGATCGCGATCGGCTTCGCCGTCGACATCGTGCTCGGCTGGTTCGTGCTCATCTGGGTGGTGGGGCGACTGCATCCGCAGGCGACCGCGGCCTTCGAGTTCCGCCCGCTGACGCTGCTCGTGGTGGGCGCGACCGTGGTGTTCACGAGGGTCTCCGGCTTCGAGCCCGGCATCGTCTTCGGACTCGTCGCGGGTGTCGCCTTCGGCACCGCGATCGCCACCGCCGCGGCGAAGGCGAGGCTCGCCCTCATCACGCTCGGCTGGGCGCTCGGCATCGGGCTCCTCGCCTGGATCGGCTACGCCCTCCTGGCCGACGCGGGCGACGGACTCGGCATCCTGTTCCTGCGCGAGACCCTCGCGGCGCTCACCTCGGCGGGGATCGCGGCGCTTCCGCTCGCGCTGCTGCCCGTCCGCGGGCTCACCGGGCATCAGCTGTTCGGATGGAACCGCTGGGTCTGGGGCGGCGCGTACGCGACCGGGCTGCTCGCCTTCTTCCTCGTGCTCATGCCGATGCCGGGGTCGTGGGCCGAGGTGCACGTCTCGCTCGTCGCCTGGATCGCGATGTACGCGATCTACGCGGCCGTGGCGCTCGGCCTCTGGCTCGCCGTCACCCGCCCCTGGGCGCGCGTGCCCGCCGACCGCGCAGCGTCATAGTTCCCGTTCCGCGCGATCGTTCCCGAAGGAACGGGTGCACAGACGCGGAACGGGAACTCTCAGCGGGTGGCGAGCCCGCCGACCGCCGAGACCGCGGCGACCACGCGGTCCACCACCTCGGATGCCTGGGCCGGGGTGACGTCGGCGGGCAGCGTGAAGCGCACCGCCGTCTGCGCCACCTCCGGCGCGATGCCGAGCGCCAGAAGCACGGGCGACGGCTCGTCGCTGCCCGCCGCGCACGCCGAGCCCGAGGAGCACACGATGCCGCGCGCCTCGAGCTCGAGCAGCACCGCCTCACCGCTCGTGCCGGGGAAGCAGAACGAGGCGTGGTTCGGCAGCCGCTGGGCGCGGGAGCCCGTGAGGAACGCCCCGGGGACCCGCGCGAGGACGCCGTCGATGATCGTGTCGCGGGCCGAGACCACCCGAACGGTCTGCGGACGCTCGAGCGCGGCGAGGGCGAGCGCGGTCGCGAGCCCGACGACACCCGCGACGTTCTCGGTGCCCGAGCGGCGCCCGCGCTCCTGACCACCGCCGTGCAGGAGCGGTTCGAGCGGGAGGGCGCCCCGCACCGCGAGCGCGCCGATGCCCTTCGGAGCGCCGAGCTTGTGGCCGGCGATGCTCAGCGCGTCGACGCCGAGCACCTCGAGACCGACGTCGAGCGCATCGGCCGACTGCACCGCATCCGTGTGGAAGGGAACGCCCGCCTCGCGTGCGAGCGCGGCGAGCTCCCGAATGGGCTGCACCGTGCCGATCTCGTTGTTCGCATGCTGGATGCTGACGAGCGTCGTGTCGGGGCGGAGCGCCGCGCCCAGCGCCTCGGGAGGTACGAGGCCGTCGCCGTCGACCGGCAGCTCGGTGACCTCGAAGCCGTGGAGTCGGCGCAGGTGGTCGGCGGACTCGCGCACCGCCTCGTGCTCCACCACGGTCGTCACGACGTGCCGCCCACGGGGGCTTCCGAGCACGATCCCCTTGATCGCGAGGTTGTCCGCCTCCGTGCCGCCCGAGGTGAACACGATCTCGGACGGGCGGCATCCGAGCTGCTCGGCGATCGTCGCGCGCGCCGCCTGCACGGCGTGGGCCGCGCGCTCCCCCAGCTGGTGGTGGCTCGACGGGTTGCCGAAGTCGCCCGTCAGGTAGGGCCACATCGTCTCCAGCACCTCGCGGCGCACCGGGGTCGTCGCCGCGGTGTCGAGGTAGAGCAGCTCGTCCATGTCAGAGCACCGTCACGTCGAGCCCCAGGTCGAGGGCGCGGACGCTGTGGGTGAGCGCGCCGACCGAGATGACGTCGACGCCCGTCTCGGCGATCGCGCGCACGGTGTCGAGGTTCACGCCGCCGGAGGCCTCGACGATCGCACGTCCGGCGACCAGTGCCACGCCCTCGCGGAGCTGATCGGGCGTGAAGTTGTCGAGCATGATCGTGTCGACCCCCGCCTCCACGACCTCGGCCACCTGGTCGAGCCGGTCGACCTCCACCTCCAGGTGCACGGTGTGGCCGAGTCGCGCGCGGGCCCGGCGGATCGCGTCGCCCACGGAGACGCCCGAGGCCCCGAGCACCGCGAGGTGGTTGTCCTTCGCCATCACCGCGTCCGAGAGCGAGAAGCGGTGGTTGCGCCCCCCGCCGTCGCGCACGGCCTGCCGTTCCAGGACGCGCAGTCCGGGCGTCGTCTTGCGGGTGTCGACGACGCGGGCGCCGGTACCGTCGACGGCCGCGACGTAGCGGGCGGTGAGGGTCGCGATCCCGCTCATCCGCTGCACGAGGTTCAGGGCGATGCGTTCGGCGCGCAGCACGGCGCGGGCGGTTCCGGCGACGCGCGCGAGCACCGCACCGGCGGTGAACGGCTCGCCATCGTCGATCCCCAGCTCGACCGTCGTGTCGGGGTCGACGAGCGCGAAGACCCGCGCGAAGACGTCGCCGCCCGAGAACACGCCCGGCTCACGCGCGACGAGCGCGGCGGAGGCCGTGGCGCCGGCGGGCAGGAAGACCTCGCTCGTGACGTCGCCCCACGGCGCGTCCTCGGCGAGTGCGCGGGCGATGATGTCGTCGATCTGCGCACTCATGCGGGCACTTCCTCGGGTCGGGTCGCCGCCACGAGACGCCAGCCGAGCGAGTACCGCCACTCCTCGCGGGTCTCGGGTCGGTCGGTGCGGTCGTGAGCGCCACGCGACTCCTCGCGGATGAGCGCCGCGTGCGTCACGATGCGTGCGAGGTCGAGCAGGTTCCGCTCCTCGAGCTCGGCGACCGTCGTGCCCTGCACCTCCCATCCGGCGAGCGTCTCGACGGCCGCGCGCAGCGCGACGGCGTCGCGCTCAAGCCCGACTGCGGCCCACATCAGGTTCTGGATGTCACGCCTATCCGGTGATCGAGGAGCGCCCGCCACAGGCGGACGCGTCTCGAGATCACCGGTGGCGAGCACCGTGAGGCGGTGGTCTCGGGATGCGTCGGACTCCGCCCGGAGACCCTCGGCCTCCCCCGGCGCATCCAGCGCGTCGGCGGCACGCCACGCGAACACGAGCGACTCGAGCAGCGAGTTCGACGCGAGCCGGTTGGCACCGTGCACCCCCGTGCACGCCGCCTCGCCGACCGCGTAGAGACCCGGCAGGCTCGTGCGCCCGTCGAGGTCGGTGCGGATGCCGCCCATCCAGTAGTGAGCCGCGGGCGTCACCGGCACGGGCTCGCGCGTCCAGTCGAGGCCGTGCTCGCGCGTGACGCGGGTGATGCTCGGGAAGCGCTCCGCGAGGAACCCCGCACCTCGGGTGCGCTCCAGCTCCGTGGCGTCGAGCAGCACGGGCCGCCCCTCCTGACGGGCCATCGCCGCCGCGATCCCCCGTGCGACGATGTCGCGGGGAGCGAGCTCGCCGTCGGGGTGCACGTCGAACATGAAGCGGCGCCCCTCGGCATCCAGCAGCACCGCGCCCTCGCCGCGCACGGCCTCCGACACGAGCGGACTGCCCGGCACCGCGAGCGCCGTCGGGTGGAACTGGTAGAACTCGACGTCGGCGAGCTCCGCCCCCGCCCGCCAGGCCGCCGCGATCCCGTCGCCCGTCGTCACCGTCGGGTTGGTGGTGTGGCGGTACAGCTGGCCGGCACCCCCCGAGGCGAGCACCACGGCATCCGCGTCCACCCGGAAGGCGAGCCCGTCGGGCCCGACCGCCTCGATGCCGACGACCCGGGCGCTCCCGGCGGCCTCGTCGAGGAGGAGGTCGCGCATGAAGGTGTGCTCGTGCACCTCGACGGCGAGCGCGCGCACCGCGCGGAGCAGGGCGACCTCGATCGCGAGCCCCGTGGCATCGCCGCCCGCGTGGATGACGCGCCGGGCGGAGTGCGCCGCCTCGTGGCCGCGCGCCAGCTCGCCGTCCGCCGCGCGGTCGAACTCGACACCCAGCGCGATGAGGTCGCGCACGCGCTGCGGGCCCTCGGTGCAGAGCACCTCGACCGCGGCGGGATCGCAGAGCCCCGCGCCCGCCACGAGCGTGTCGGCGATGTGCGACGCCGCCGAGTCGTCGGGGAACAGCGCTGCCGCGATGCCGCCCTGCGCGTACTTGGTGTTCGACTCGGCGAGCTCCGCCTTGGTCACGAGCACCACCTCGTGACGGGCGCTCGCCCGGTACGCGGTGATGAGCCCGGCGATGCCGGTGCCGACGACGACGACGCGCATCTCAGGCCTTCGGCTTCGCGTCGAGCATGCGCTGGAGGGCGATGCGCGCGTCCGCGGCCACCTCGTCGGGCACCTGGATGCGGTTGAGCGTCTCGCCCGCGACGAGCGCTTCGAGCACCCAGGCGAGGTAGCCGGGGTGGATGCGGTACATCGTCGAGCAGGGGCACACGACGGGGTCGAGGCAGAAGATCTCGTGCTGCGGGTACTCGTCGGCGAGCCGGTTGACCATGTTGATCTCGGTGCCGATCGCGAACGTCGTGGGCTCGGTGGCCGCGGCGACCGCCTTGCGGATGTAGTCGGTCGACCCCGCCTCGTCGGCCGCGTCGACGACCGGCATCGGGCACTCCGGGTGCACGATCACGCGCACGCCCGGGAACTCGGTGCGGGCCTGCTCGATCTGCTCCACGGTGAACCGCTTGTGCACCGAGCAGAAGCCGTGCCACAGGATGACCCGCGCGTCGAGCAGCTCGTCGCCGGAGTTGCCGCCGAGCGGCTTCCGGGGGTTCCACATCGGCATCGCCTCGAGCGGCACCCCCATCCGCTTCGCGGTGTTGCGTCCGAGGTGCTGGTCGGGGAAGAACAGCACGCGCTGCCCCCGCTCGAACGCCCACTCGAGCACCGTCTCGGCGTTCGAGCTCGTGCACACGATGCCGCCGTGGCGGCCGCAGAACCCCTTGAGCGCGGCTGAGGAGTTCATATAGGTGACGGGGATCACCGGCACCCGGCCATCGGCATCCGGCTCGGTGCCGTAGAGGGCCTCGAGCTGCGCCCAGCACTCCTCGACCGAGTCGATGTCGGCCATGTCGGCCATCGAGCACCCGGCCGCGAGGTTCGGCAGGATCACCGCCTGCTCGGGCTTCGCGAGGATGTCGGCGGTCTCGGCCATGAAGTGCACGCCGCAGAACACGATCGCCTCCGCGTTGGGCACGGTCTGGGCGGCGTTCGCGAGCTGGAAGGAGTCGCCGAGGAAGTCGGCGTGCTGCACGATCTCGTCGCGCTGGTAGAAGTGGCCGAGGATCACCACGCGGTCGCCGAGCGTCTCCTTCGCGGCGCGGATGCGGGCGTGCAGCTCCTCGGCGGAGGCCCGCTGGTACTCGACGGGCAGCGCCCCCTGCCGGGGCGAGCCCACCGGGATCACGTCGCCCATCGACGACCCCGGCCCGTACTGCAGCACGCCGTCGAGCTCCCACGGCGCCGTCGCGAGGGCGGGGCTGCAGGCGTCGGCGGCCCGGCCCCGCGCATCCCGGCCCGTGGTGCGGATCAGCTGGATGGTCGTGTCGACGGATACCACGATGGTTCTTCTCTCTCGGGGTCGGTCAGCGGACGCCGGCCGAGGTCAGGGGCCCGTTGTCGACGAGCTCGACGGATGCGTCGTAGCGGTACAGACGCGGGGGGCGGTGGCGGCCGCCCGTGACGTGCTCGCCCGTCGGCACGACGGCGCGGCTCGCCTCGATCTGGCGGCGGAAGTTGGCGGGGTCGAGCTCGCGCTGCAGCACGATCTCGTGCACCTGGCGGAGCTCGGCGAGGGTGAAGGTCGGGCCGAGGAAGGCGTGCGCGATCGCTGCGTACTCGAGCTTGGTGCGCAGGCGCCAGAGCGCGTAGTCGACGATGAGGTTGTGGTCGAAGGCGAGCCGCGGGAGCTCGTCGGCCGCGAACCAGGCGACGTTCTCGTCGGTGACGAGCTCGGCCTCCTCGCCGCGCACGAGCGCCCAGTAGACGACGGAGACGACGCGGCCGGAGGGCGAGCGCTCGGGGTCGCCGAAGCAGTAGAGCTGCTCGAGGTAGGCGGCGCTGAGGCCCGTCGTCTCGGCGAGCTTGCGGGCGGCGGTCTCGGCGAGGCTCTCGCGGGCGTCGGCCGAGCCGCCGGGGAGCGCCCAGTGGCCTTCCTGCGGCGCACGCGTGCGGCGCACGAGCGGGATGGACAGCACGAGGCGGCCGTCGGCGTCCGGGCGCAGGGCGAAGATGACGGTCGAGACCGCGAGATCGATGCCTGTGCTCATGGGGACTCCTGTAAAGGTCATTCTGACCTGAACGTCATCATAGCACTTCGGGTCATACAGACCTCAAGTCGTCGCGCGAGGTCGGGCTCAGCGGGTGAGGAGCCCCGCGTCGAGCGCGTACTGGGCGCCCGTCACGTAGCGCGCGCGATCGCTCACCAGATAGCGCACCAGTTCGGCGACATCCGAGGTCTCGATCCACGGCACACCGGGAAGCAGATTGCCGGCGCTGCGCTCCGCGATCTCCCGCGGAGTCGCCCCCTCCATCGCCGCCAGACCGTCGTTCATGGGCGTGTCGACGCCCGTCGGATGGATCGACACCACCCGCACGCCGAACGGCGCGAGCTCGATGGCCCACGCCTTCGTGAGCCCCGTGAGGCCGTGCTTCGACGCGACGTAGTGCGACAGCCGATCGCCGCCCCGCAGACCCATGACGCTCGAGTTGTTGACGATGACGCCGTGCGCCGAGCGCTTGAGGTGAGGCACCGCGGCCCGCGCCACGACGAACGGGCCTGTCAGATTGATGCCGATCATGGCGTCCCATTCCGCGTCGGTCATCGACTCGAGCGCGGCGTACGCGACGATGCCCGCGTTGTTCACCAGGATGTCGATGCCGCCGAAGGCCTCGACCCCGGCGTCCACCGCCCGCTGCACGGCCACGGCGTCCCGCACGTCCGCGAGCGCCGGGATCGCGCGCTCCCCCGCCTCCAGGATCTCCGCGACGAGGGTCTCGAGCTCGGCGGTCGTTCCCTGCGGGTAGGCGGGATACCTCAGCTCCGCGCCGACGTCGAGTGCCACGACGGCGGCGCCGTCGGCGGCGAGCGCCGCCGCGATGGCACGCCCCTGACCGTGCGCCGCGCCCGTGACGAGCGCCGTGCGGCCCGCGAGCGGACGCTCACTCGACCCGGTCATCCCCCGGCTTCCGGAAGTCGTACAGCACCTCGTCGAGCGGCACGCGCCCGACGGTGTTGAACAGGTTGGTCGCCACCATCAATCCCGCGAACGCGACCAGGACCAGGCGCAGCTTCGGCGAGAACGCCTGCTCGAGCCGTCGCCGGAACTCGGCGGGGATGCCGTTCGGATCGGTTGCGATCATCCGCCCCCACTCGAGCAGCAGCTGCTCGGTCTCGGTGACCTGCGGGTTGTCGGGGTCGTCACCCGACTCGATGAGGATGCGGCGGAAGAACACCGAGCACACCAGGCAGTCGTTGGCGTCCGAGATCGCGTAGGAGAACAGCGACACGGCGCGCTCCCCGATGTACGGCTCCAGCTCGTCCTTGAGCGTGTACCACTCCATGTACGCGTCGAAGCTCGGCACGTGGCCGAGCAGGGTGCGCTTCATGTTGGTGATGCGGCCGCCGTGCAGCTCGACCTGGCGCTCCGCGGCCGCGAGCGCGTCGGGCGACAGCTCCGCATCCTCGGACATCGGCAGGAACGTCATGCGCCCAGCCTAGGACGCCGCGAACCCCGTGACGCTAGGCCGCGACGCGCGAGGACACGACCCGGATGGGGTCGACCTCGTCGAACACGCCCCGGCGGATCGCCTGGAAGACCTCGACGGCCGCCTCGGCGAGCTTGCCGTGCCCCGTGAGCACCGCGCGGCGCACCCGGAGGTCGTCGTGGATGGCGAGGTCGCCCTCGTCGTCCACGATGCGGGCGCCGAGCGAGCGGGCCCACGCGGCTGTCATGTCCGCCACGAGGGGCTCCGCGGAGACCACGCGCACGCCGTCGCCGCGGCTGAACGGCCGCGTGCGCACGAGGGCGCGGGCCACGAGGCCGGGGCCGAGGTAGGAGACGACCTGCTCGTCGGTGATCCAGCGCGGCACGCCGAGCACGTCGCGCTGCGGGCGCAGCACGAGCTCGCCGAGCTGCTCGCCCGTGTCGCGCCAGGCGACACGGTCGCGCGGGGCGAAGCCGTTCGTGTCGGGGCCGGCGGCATCCACGATGCCGACGACGAAGCCCCGGCCCCGGAGGGTCGGGCGCAGGCGGAGGACGCCCGTGGTCGGGCGCGGGACGGCGAGACGGGTAGTCATATCGAGAGCTACAACATCCCCTCCGGCCGGATCATTCCCGAACCCCAGCTGTGAGAAGGCTCGGAGCTCTCAGAACACCTTGCCGGGGTTCATGATGCCCGCGGGGTCGAACACCGCCTTGATCCGCCGCTGCAGCTCGAAGGAGTCGTCGCCCAGCTCCTGCCGGAGCCAGCGGCGCTTGAGCACCCCCACGCCGTGCTCGCCGGTGAGCGTGCCGCCGAGTCGCAGGCATTCCCGGAACAGCTCGTCGGCCGCCGCCCACACCCTCTCGGGAACCTCGAGATGGCCACCCATGGCATCCGGCTCGACGACGAAGTTGGGGTGCAGGTTGCCGTCGCCCGCGTGGGCGACCGTCGGGATGCGGATGCCGTGCCGCCGCTCGATCTCCCCGATCGCCGCGAACATGGCGGGGAGGGCGCTGCGCGGCACCGCCACGTCCTCGATGAGCACGGCGCCGCGGCGCTCCATGGCGGGGTGGAAGGCACGACGGATGGCGAACAGCCGCTCGCCCTCGGCGGCGTCGGCGGCGCGCTCCGCCGAGCCGCCGTGGGCGCGTACGACCGCGAGCACGGCATCCGCCTCGTCCCCGGCCGCGGGGCCGTCGGTCTGCACGAGCAGCTGCGCGCCCCGGCCCGCCAGGTCGAGGTCGAGGAGCTCGCCGATCGCCTCGAGTGCGGAGGCGTCGAGCAGTTCGAGTGCGGCGGGGCGGACGCCGGACGCCGTGATGGCGGCGGACGCCCGCGCGGCCGCCTCGACGTCCGGGAACGCCGCGCTCACGGTCACCACCTCGCCGCGCGCGAGGGGACGCAGTCGCAGGGTCGCCTCGACGACGACGCCGAGCGTGCCCTCCGAGCCGATCACGAGCGCCGTCAGGTCGTAGCCCGTGACCCCCTTGACGGTGCGCCGGCCGAGGTCGAGCACGCGGCCGTCGGCGAGCACGAGCTTGAGACCCAGCACCGCCTCCCGCGTGACGCCGTACTTGACGCACATGAGCCCGCCCGCGTTGGTGGCGATGTTGCCGCCGATGGTCGAGATGGCGCGACTCGCCGGGTCGGGGGCGTACCAGAGCCCGTGGGGCGCGAGGGCGGCCGTGAGGTCGGCGTTGATGACGCCCGCCTCGACGACCGCGAGCTCGTCCTCGACGGAGATCTCGAGCACGCGCGTCATCCGGGCCGTCGAGACGACGAGCTCGCCCTCCTGCCCGATGGCGCCGCCCGCGAGCCCGGTGCCCGCACCGCGCGGCACGACCGGGATGCCGTGGCGGCTCGCCCAGCGGACGGCGGCCTGCACGTGCGCGATCTCGCGCGCCTCGACGAGGGCGAGCGGAGCGGATGCCGAGATGCGGCCGGACTTGTCGGCCCGCAGCGCGTCGAGTGCGGCCGGGTCGGTGACGAGCACCGCCCCCAGCTCCGCCCGCAGCTCATCCAGCACCCCCCGAGCGTATCGGGAGGTCGCGTCCGAAAACCGCGAGTCGATGTCGGGCGCGCGTGCGAGGGTTGGCCCGTGAACGACCAGGCGACCTTCGAGATGCGCTACCGCGCCCTCGCCTCCCGCGACGCGCGCTTCGACGGCCAGTTCATCGCCGGCGTGCACTCCACCGGCATCTACTGCCGCCCGAGCTGCCCCGCCATCACCCCCAAGCCCGGCAACGTCACCTTCTACCGCACCGCGGCCGCAGCGCACGAGGCCGGCCTGCGCGCGTGCAAGCGCTGCCAGCCGGATGCTGTGCCGGGCTCCCCCGACTGGAACCTCCGCGACGACCTCGCGGCCCGCGCCATGCGGCTCGTCGAGGACGGGGTCGTGGAGCGCGAGGGGGTCGACGGCCTCGCGCGGCGCCTCGGCTACTCCAGCCGCCACCTCACCCGGGTGCTGACCGCCGAGCTCGGCGCCGGCCCCCTCTCACTCGCCCGCGCGCACCGCGCCCAGACGGCGCGCACACTGCTCGCCTCCACGGAGCTGCCCGTCGCCGACGTCGCCTTCGCCGCGGGGTTCGGCAGCCTGCGGCAGTTCAACGACACGATCGCGGCGGTCTATCGCGCCACCCCGACCGAGCTCCGCGCACTCAGTCGGCGTGGCCGCGGCCGGCCACCGGCCGCACCGCACGCGGCATCCGGAACGCTCACCCTCCATCTCGCCGCCCGCGCGCCCCTCGACCGAGCCGGCCTGTTCCGCTTCTTCGCCGATCACGCCGTCCCCGGGCTCGAACACGGCGACGAGACCTCCTTCGCGCGCCCGATCTCGCTCCCGGGCGGCCCAGCCGCGGTCGAGGTGCGCGCGGGCGCCACCGTCGACACGCTGCTGGCGACCGTGCGACTCGCCCGACTCGCGGACGTGGGGGTCGCCGTGGCCCGGATCCGCCGCGCCTTCGACCTCGACGCGGACGCCGTCGCGATCGACGCCGCCCTCGCATCCGACCCGGTGCTCGCGCCGCTCGTGGCCGCGACCCCGGGCATCCGCATCGCCGGCTCCTTCGACCCCGTCGAGGCACTGTTCCGCACGCTCGTGGGTCAACAGGTGTCGGTCGCCTCCGCGCGCACCGCGCTCGGGCGGCTCGTCGCCGAGCTCGGCGACGGCGCGTTCCCCGACGCGCAGACGATCGCCGCGCGGGGTCGCGACGTGCTGCGCGGCCCGAGCAGCCGGATCGACGCGATCGTCGGCGTCGCCGAGGCGCTCGTGGACGGCCGCCTCCAGCTCGACATCGGGATGCCGCTCGCCGAGTTCCGCGCGGCCCTCCTCGCCCAGCGCGGCATCGGGCCGTGGACAGCCGACTACCTCGCGATGAGGGCCCTCGGCGCGCCCGACGTGCTGCCGGTCGACGACCTCGTGATCCGGCAGAGCGCCGCGGCCCTCGGGCTCCCGGGCGACCGCACGGGGCTCGACCGGCATGCCGCCCGCTGGTCCCCCTGGCGCAGCTACGCGGCGTTGCACCTGTGGCGTGCGCGCCCGCCGCGAGCGAGGTCAGCACGGGCGTAGCCTGAACCCGTGACGACGATCTCGGTGGTCATCCCGGCGCGCAACGACGCCGAGATGCTCGCCGCGTGCCTCGAGGCTCTCGGCCGGCAGACGCGACGTCCAGACGAGATCGTCGTGGTCGACAACGGCAGCTGGGACACCACCGCGCTGGTCGCCCGCGCGGGCGGAGCGCGCGTCGTCGAGGAGACCGTCCCCGGCATCCCGCAGGCGGCCTCCGCAGGCTACGACGCAGCGGTGGGCGAACTCATCGCCCGCCTCGACGCCGACAGCGTGCCGCCGCCGGAGTGGATCGCGTACGCGATCGAACGCTTCGAACACGAGCCCACCCTGTCGGTGCTCACGGGCATCGGCGACTTCTACGGCTCGACCCCGCTCGTGCACACCCTCGGGCGCGTGCTGTACCTCGGCGGCATGCTCGCATCGATGACGCCCTACCTCGGCCACCCGCCGATCTTCGGCTCCAACTTCGTGATGCGCCACGAGGTGTGGCGCGAGCTGGGGCCCGAGGTGCACCGCACGCAGCGCGAGATCCACGACGACCTCGACCTGAGCCTCCACATCAAGCCCTGGATGCAGGTCGTCTACGACCCCCGCTTCCGAGTGGCGATCTCGGCGCGGCCCTTCGAGACCTTCTCCGGCCTGCGCCGCCGCGTGAGCTGGGTCGTCCCCACCCTGCGCAACCACTGGCCGGACGACGCCCCCTGGGCGCGGCGGCGCGCGCGGCGACGCTGGCGGGCGTCCGAGCGGCCTCCCCGGCGCATGCGCCCCGCGGCCTGAGAGGTTCCGCCGCGAGGCGACGCCTCCGCGTCAGCGGGCGTCCGCGTCGCGGAACAGCTGCAGCATGTCGCGCACGAGCTGGTGCGGCGTCGTCTCGCAGGGGCTGTGCCCCGTGCGGTAAACGGCCAGCCGCGCGCCGAGGCGCTCCGCGAGCAGTGCGTACCGGGCCACGGGCCACAGGTCGTGCTCGCTCGTCGCGACGAGCGTCGGGATGCCGGCGTCGCGCACCGCCTGCCCGACATCCGGCGTGCGTTTCATGAGTCGGACGATGTCGTCGACGCACGACCGCCGCGTGAGGGCGAACCGCGCCCGCACGAACGCGAGGCGCGACGGCCCGACCTTGTTCTTGTTGGTGCGGATGCCCCAGATCATGAGCCCCGCACCCTGCCGGGCGGTGAGGAAGCGCGACAGCCAGCCGATCCATTTCACGTGCCGGTAGGAGTTGCCGGAGTCCGGCGGCGTCGTGAGGAGCGTGAGGCTGCGCACCAGCTCGGGCCGCTCGGCCGCGACGATCTGGGCGACGATGCCGGCGAACGAGTAGCCGAGCAGGTGCGCGGGGCCGCCCGACTCGAGCACCGCGACCAGGTCCGCGACGAACAGCGGGTAGTCGTATCGGCCGCCCTCGGCGGGGCCGGCCTGCGCCGACTCGTAGTTGCCGGCGAGATCGTAGCTCTGCACGAAGTAGCCCGCCGCCGCGAGCAGCGGCAGCATGAGCACGAAGTCCTCCTTGGACCCCGTGGCCCCGGGCACGAGCAGCACACGCGGATGCGCGGGATCGCCGAACGAGACAACCGCGAGGGGCCCGCTCGGCGCGGTGAAGGTGGACCGCACCGAGCCGACGACGGGAACGGTCCAGTCGATCTCGCCGATCGCCGCGTCGAGTGCGACGGCGTCGTTAGCATCCTCCGCGGGGTCGGGCAACGGGGCGGTCACGGGGACACGATAGCCGTAGCATCGCCGCATGGCCGATGAGGACGACGCGCTGGCGGGCGACGGGCGGGACGAGACGGAGGCCGAGCGCCTCGACCGCAACTGGGACGAGATCCTGCAGGAGACCCGCGTCGTGCAGACGGGCACCCAGATCCTCACCGGTTTCCTGCTCGCGATCGCGTTCCAGCAGCGCTTCGAGGACCTCGACGGCTACCAGATCGCCGTGTACCTCGTGCTGGTCTGCTTCGCCGTGCTCGCGACCCTCCTCGCCCTCACCCCGGTCAGCATGCACCGCGCGCTGTTCCGCCGCCGGGCGAAGAAGCGCCTCGTCGCGACCGGCAACCTCCTGCTCATCGCGACGCTCGCCGCCGTGCTCCTGACGCTCTCCGGCACCGCCCTCCTCATCTTCGACATGGTCGCCGGACACCCGGCGGGGTTCCTCGCGGGCGGGATCGTGCTCGTGCTGGGCTTCGCCGCCTGGTACCTGCTGCCCGGGCTCGCGCGCATCCGGATGCGGCGCCAGCGCTGATGGCGGCCCTCCCCCGCAGGCGGCCCGCGACCCTCCCGAGCGGGAGCTGGCGCGTCGCCGTCCGGCGCGCCTGGCACGGGTTCGTGCGCCACCGCGGCATCGACGCGGCCGCCGCGCTCACCTTCTTCACGACCCTCGCGGCGTTCCCCGCCGCGCTCGCCCTCGCCTCCGGCTTCGCCCTCGCCGGGAACCGCGAGCGCGCCGTGAAGGACCTGCTCGCGATCGCCCACGCGCTGCTGCCCGCCGACATCGCCGAATCGCTCGCCGACCCGATCGGTCAGCTGCTGAAGCTCGAGAACGCGGGCATCGCGCTCGCCGTGGCGCTCGTACTGCTGCTCTGGACGGCATCCGGCTACGCCACGGCATTCGGGCGCGCGGTCAACGCCGTCTACGAGGTGCAGGAGGGCCGGCCGTTCTGGGCCTTCCGCGCCCGGATGCTGCTCGTCGCCGCGCTGCTCGTGGTGCTCGCCGCGCTCATCGTGCTCGGGCTGCTCGCGACCCCCTCCGCGACGGCCGACATCCTGGGCAGGCACGGGCTCGCCCCGGTCGTGGCGGCCGTCTGGGACTGGCTGCGCTGGCCCCTGCTGCTGGCGCTCGCCCTGCTGTTCGTCGCGACCCTGTATACGCTCACCCCCAACGTGCGCCACCAGCGGATGGTGTGGGCGAGCGTCGGCACCGGCTTCGCGATCGCCACCTGGGCGGTCGCGACGGGCGGCTACGCGCTCTACGTGACGCTCGTGGGAGCCTACGGCGCGCTCTACGGGTCGATCGGGACGCTCCTCGTCGCGCTGCTGTGGGGGTACATCACCAACCTCGCGCTCGTCGCGGGGGCCGAGCTCGACGCCGAGTTCGTGCGGCTGCGGCAGCTCGCCCGCGGGATCGACGCGACCGAGAGCATCCGGCTGCCGGCCCGCGACCTGACGCGCGACCACTGGATCGCCCGGCAGCACGACCAGGACGTGGCCGACAGCCGCCGCATCCTCGACGCCGCACGGCGGGCGCACGGCGAGAGCGAGCCGGGCGCCGAGGGGTAGCACTCGGCGCGGGCATACGGAAGCCCCTTGAGGCATCGACGGGCGCGCGGTCGGCTGGGGACATGACCGACGCGCTCACCAACCCCGTGACCCGCTACCGCACGGACGGCTTCCGGCCCCAGGAGCAGGAGCAGCCCGGCCTCACGGCACGCACCGACCCGGTGCCCGACCACGGCGAGGAGAGCTACCGCGGCACGGGCCGGCTCGCGGGCATGTGCGCCCTCATCACGGGCGGCGACTCGGGCATCGGGCGCGCCGTCGCCATCGCCTACGCGCGCGAGGGAGCCGACGTGGCGATCTCCTACCTGCCTGAGGAGGAGGACGACGCGCGCGAGACCGGCGACTGGATCGAGAAGGCCGGACGCACGGCGTGCCTGCTGCCGGGCGACGTGCGCTCCGAGGATCAGTGCACGCAGCTCGTCGACCGCACGCTCGCGGAGCTCGGCGGGCTCGACATCCTCGTGCTCAACGCCGGCTACCAGGAGAACCGCGACGGCCTCGAGAACATCCCCACGCGCGAGATCGAGCGCGTGTTCGACACGAACCTCTTCGCGCCCATGTGGATCGCCCGGGCCGCCATCCCGCACCTGAAGCCCGGTGCGTCGATCATCACGACCTCGTCCATCCAGGCGTTCAACCCCTCGCCCAAGCTCATCGACTACGCCATGACGAAGGCCGCCCAGGTGGCGTTCACGAAGGCCCTCGCGCAGCAGCTCGGCGGGCGGGGCGTCCGCGTCAACGCCGTCGCGCCCGGGCCGATCTGGACGCCGCTCATCCCGGCCACCAGCTGGCCGGAGTCGCTGCCCGAGTTCGGGCAGGACACGCCGCTCGGGCGCGCCGGCCAGCCGGCCGAGCTGGCGCCCGCGTACGTCTTCCTCGCGTCCCCGGAGGCCTCCTACGTCTCCGGGGCGATCGTGCCCGTCACGGGCGGAAAGGGGCTGTGATGCCTGGATCTCGCGACAACGCGCTCAAGGACCCGAAGCTCTACGAGGAGCTCCGGGACAAGGGCGACAGCAAGGAGAAGGCCGCGCGCATCTCGAACGCGGTCGCGGCGCGCGGGGCGAAGTCGGTGGGCCGCACGGGCGGCAAGGCCGCGGACCTCGACGACCGCACCGTCGCGCAGCTGCGCTCCCGCGCGAAGGAGCTCGGCCTGCGCGGCTACTCGAGCAAGACGAAGTCGGAGCTCATCGACCTCATCCGCAACCACTGACGCACTGCCCTCCCCGGCGCACTCGAGCGCAGCGGGGGTGCGGCACGAAAGGGTCGCCGCACTCCCTCGACCCGAGTGACCCGGAGATCAGTACACGAAGATCGGGATCCACCCCGGGTTGTGCGCGTGCACGATCGCGAGGAACACGATCGCGTCGAACAGCAGGTGCACCGAGAGCACGTACCCGAGCGATCGGGTGCGCGCGAAGAGGTAGCCCTGCAGCAGCGCGAAGGGGAAGGTGAGCAGTGGCCCCCAGGCGCGGTATCCGAGCTCCCACAGGAACGACACGAAGATCACCGCCTGGATGAGGTTGGCCGGCCAGACCGGGAAGTGCCGGCGCAACAGGGCGAAGCACGTGCAGATGAAGAACAGCTCGTCCCAGGTGCCGACGGCGTTGACGCCGACGAAGAAGCGCAGCAGCTCCGACAGGTCGGTGATGTGGGGCCAGTTCTGGTACGCCCCGGAGCGGATGAAGTAGAACGGCAGGATGAGCCAGCCGAGGAACGGCACCGCGAACAGGTAGGCGATCTCGAGCCGGGTCTTCTTCTCGCGGCTGCGCCACGGGAACCGGATGGCGCGCCGACGCAGCAGGAAGCGGTCGAGCAGGAACGGTGTCGCGACCGCGAGCCCCAGAACGATGCCGATGCGGAAGAAGGCGCCCCACTCGACGTCCGCCTCCACGGAGGTCGACGACACGATCGCGATGCCGATCCCGATCAGGGTGAGGTCGACGCCGAGCTCCCGGTCCATCCACCAGGCGAGCCCGACCGCCGCGACCAGCACGAGGTGGCCCCAACCGGGCAGCTGGAACCCGAAGAGCAGCAGGGCGGATGCGGCGACGCCGATCGCGGGCAGCAGGGCGCGCCGCGACCACGGGGCTGCGGGTGTCACGCCGACTTGGTCTTCTTCTTGGCGGGCGCCTTCTTCGCGGGCGCCCCGCGCCGCTTCTCGACGGAGCGCTTGAGCGCCTCCATGAGGTCGAGCACCTCGCCCCCGCCCTCCGACTCGCGTCCGAAGGTCGCCTCCGTGTCGAGCGCGTCGCCCTGCTCGAGCTTCGCCTCCACGAGGGTGCGCAGCTGCTCCTGGTAGTCGTCGGTGAACTTGTCGGGCTCGAAGTCGGAGGCGAAGCTCTCGACGAGCTGCTTCGACATCGTGAGCTCCGCATCCGTGATCTTCGGGGTTTCGTCGAGCTCGGGGAAGCGGGCCTCGCGCACCTCGTCGTCCCACAGCAGCGTCTGCATGGTCAGCACTCCGTCCCGCACGCGGAGGGCCGCGAGCCGCGTCTTCTGACGGAGCGCGAACTTCACGATCGCCGTGCGCTCGGAGTCCTCCAGCGTCCGCATGAGCAGCACGTACGCCTTGGTGGACTTCGAGTCGGGCGCCAGGTAGTAGCTCTTCTCGAACATGATCGGGTCGATCTGCGCCGTCGGCACGAACTCGACGACGTCGATATCGCGCGAGCGCTCGACGGGCAGGGCGGCGAAGTCGTCGTCGGTGAGGATGACCGTCTGGTCGCCGTCGACGTAGGCCTTCGCGATGTGCTCGTAGTCGACGGTCTCCCCGTCGATCTCGCACACCCGCTTGTACCGGATGCGCCCGCCGTCCGCGTCGTGCACCTGGTGCAGCGGCACGTCGTGGTCCTCCGTGGCGGAGTACAGCTTCACCGGCACGTTGACGAGCCCGAAGCTGAGCGAGCCCTTCCAGATGGAGCGCATCCCGTCATCGTCCCACCGAATGTAGACACTGTGAACCCCATTGAGGCGCCCGGATGCCGCGGGTAGGGTGCCCGGATGACGCCTCCCCGCGATCCGTCCGCCGAGCAGTACGTGAGCGTCGGCGGGCACCGGCTGCGGCTCACCAGCCTCGACAAGGTCATGTACCCGGAGACCGGCACGACGAAGGCCGAGGTCATCGACTACTACACGCGCGTCGCCGAGTACCTCATCCCCCACGCGAAGGACCGCCCGGCCACCCGCAAGCGCTGGGTCTCGGGCGTCGGCACGGCCGACAAGCCCGGCCAGGTGTTCTTCGAGAAGAACCTCCCCGACTCGGCGCCGTCCTGGATCGCGCGGCGCGACATCCAGCACAGCGACCACGTCAACAGCTACCCGCTCGTCAACGACCTCGCGACCCTCGTCTGGATCGCCCAGCAGAACGCGCTCGAGATCCACGTGCCGCAGTGGCGCTTCGGCCGGAACGGGGCGCGGAAGAACCCCGACCGGCTCGTGCTGGACCTCGACCCGGGCGAGGGCGCCGGGCTCCCCGAGTGCGTCGAGGTGGCGAAGCTCGTGCGCGACATCCTCACCGACATCGGCCTCGAGCCCATGCCGGTGACGAGCGGCAGCAAGGGCATCCACCTCTACGCCGCCCTCGACGGCACCCAGTCGAGCGATCAGGTCTCGGCGATCGCGCACGAGCTCGCCCGCTCGCTCGAGGCGGACCACCCGGACCTCGTGGTGAGCGACATGAAGAAGGCGATCCGGGGCGGCAAGGTGCTGCTCGACTGGAGCCAGAACAACGGCAGCAAGACCACGATCGTGCCGTACTCGCTGCGCGGGCGGGTGCGTCCGACCGTCGCGGCTCCCCGCACCTGGCGCGAGCTGCTCTCGCCGAAGCTGCGTCAGCTCGAGTTCGGCGAGGTGCTCGAACGCCTGAGATCGAAGGGAGACCCGCTCGCCGAACTCTCGGCGAGCCACCCACCTCGGGGCTGAGGTCGACGAGCGGCTCGGCACCTACCGCTCGATGCGCGACGCCGCGAAGACGCCCGAGCCGATGGGCGGAGCGGATGCGGCGGACGCCGCCGAGGCGCGCTCGGGCGACCGGCCGATGTTCGTCATCCAGGAGCATCACGCGACCCGACTGCACCACGACTTCCGCCTGGAGCACGACGGCGTGCTCGTGTCGTGGGCGCTGCCGAAGGGCCTGCCGACCGATCCGGGCGTCAACCACCTCGCCGTGCAGACCGAGGACCACCCTCTCGAGTACGGCTCCTTCGAGGGCACCATCCCGAGGGGCGAGTACGGCGCGGGCACGGTCACGATCTGGGACACCGGCAGCTACGAGCTCGAGAAGTGGCGCGACGGCCAGGAGGTCATCGTGACCATCCACGGGCGAGCGCACGGGACGCACCGGCTCGCGCTCATCCGCACGGGCGGCGACGACGCCAAGCCGCAGTGGCTCATCCACCTCATGAAGGACCAGACACCGCACCCCGCGCACGACGGCTCCGAGTCGTACCGCAAGCCGCCGTCCACCTCCCCCGGGCGCGGGCTGCGGCGCGGGAAGACGGTCGTCGGCTCGCGGAAGCAGCTCGCGGGGGTCGTGCACCCGATGCTCGCCACGCCGGCGGAGCCCGCGGAGCTGCGGGGCCGTGCGGGGTGGCGCTTCGAGATGAAGTGGGACGGCTTCCGCGCCATCGCCCGGATCTCCGGTGACGAGGTCACCCTCACCTCCCGCAACGGCCTCGACCTGACCCCGACGTTCCCCGAGCTCGCCGTGCTCGCGGATGCCGTGCACGGCGACGCGGTGCTCGACGGCGAGATCGTCGCCCCCGACGAGCGGGGGGTGCCGCGCTTCGCGCGCATCCAGCAACGCGCGGGCCTCACCGGCCCTCGAGACGTGGAGCGGGCACGGCGTGCGGTGGGGGTGGAGTTCTACGCGTTCGACGTGCTCGAGGAGGGCGGACGCCCGCTCACCGCGCTGCCCTACGCCGAGCGGCGCGCGCGGCTCGGGGAGCTCGTGACGGAGAACGCCCTCGTGCGGGTGCCACCCGACGCGGGCGACGACCTCGACGCGGCACTCGCGACGAGCCGCGAGCTGGGCCTCGAGGGGGTCATGGCGAAGCGCACCGACTCCCCCTACCGCGAGGGCCGCCGCAGCCGCGACTGGCTGAAGCTCAAGCACACTCTCGCCCAGGAGGTCGTCGTGGTCGGCTGGCGCACCGGCAACGGGATCCGCGCCGACACCCTCGGCTCGCTGCTCGTCGGCATCCCGGATGCCGAGGGGCGCCTCCGCTACGCCGGGCGCGTCGGCACGGGGTTCAGCGAGCGCGACCTCGCGAAGGCGCGGGCGCGGCTCGACGCGCTCGCCGTCGACTCCGCCGCGCTCGACGGTGTCCCCGCGGAGGACGCCCGCGACGCCCACTGGGTGACGCCGGCGCTCGTCGGCGAGGTCGAGTACGGCGAGGCGACCCCCGACGGGCGGCTGCGGCATCCGGTGTGGCGGGGGTGGCGGTTCGACAAGTCGCCCGCGGAGGTGCGCTGGGAGCGCACAATGGGATGAGGAGTCCCGCACGGGAGGGAGCACGCATGGACCGCGACACCATCGAGTACGACCCGAACCCCGACGACGAGCGGCCGGTGCCGCTCGAGGAGGAGGAGCCGTCTCCCCCGCCGACGCTCGACCCCGAGGAGCGCGTCGAGGAGGACGAGCCGGACGACATCCCCCTCGACGACGAGCGACCCGCCTGACACCAGCGGTGTCGAGGGCGCGCGGGCCGCGCTACTCCACGATCTTGCCGACGACGACGGGGATGGCGCCCGTCGGCGGGACGATGCCGGAGAGGCGCTCCGGGGCGAGCACCCGGTCCACGTCGTCCCGCGTCATGAGGCCGCGCCCGACCACGAGATCCGCGATCGACTCGTTCGTCGTGAGCGCGATGTGCGCGAGCGTCGCCGCCTCCGTGTAGCCGATGTACGGCGTGAGCGCGGTGACGACGCCGACGCTCGAGGCCACCTGACCCGCGAGGCGCGCCTCGTTCGCCGTGATGCCGTCCACGCAGTTGACGCGCAGCGTGCGGCAGGCGTTCGTCATCCAGGCGAGAGACTGCAGGATCGAGTGGGCGATGACCGGCTCGAAGGCGTTGAGCTGCAGCTGGCCCCCCTCCGCGGCCGCCGTGACCGTCGCATCCGCGCCGATGACGCTGAACGCGACCTGGTTCACGACCTCCGGGATGACCGGGTTGACCTTGCCGGGCATGATCGACGACCCCGCCTGACGCGCGGGCAGCGAGATCTCGCCGAGCCCCGCCTGCGGGCCGGACGACAGTAGGCGCAGGTCGTTGCAGATCTTGGAGAGCTTCACGGCCGCGCGCTTCAGGGTGCCCGAGAGCGTCATGAAGATGCCCGCGTCGGCGGTGGCCTCGATGAGGTCGGGCGCCGTCTCCTGCGGGATGCCGGTGACCTCCTCGAGGTGCCGGCGCACGGCCTCCGCGTAGCGCGGGTCGGCCGTGATGCCGGTGCCGATCGCCGTCGCGCCCATGTTGATCTCGTTGAGCCACGGCATGACCTCGGAGAGGCGGTCGAAGTCCTCGGCGAGCGTCGTCGCGAAGCCCGCGAACTCCTGCCCGAGGGTCATGGGCACGGCGTCCTGCAGCTGGGTGCGGCCGACCTTGAGCACGTGCGCGAACTCGCGCCCCTTCGCGCGGAAGCTCGCCGTGAGGAGGCGGTGCTCGTCGAGCAGCCGCTGGGTGCCGAACACCATGGCGAGCTTGATCGCCGTCGGGTACACGTCATTGGTCGACTGGCTGCGGTTGACGTCGTCGATCGGGTGCAGGTGGGCGTAGTCGCCCCGCGGGTAGCCGAGCTCCTCGAGGCACGCGTTCGCGATCACCTCGTTGGTGTTCATGTTGGTGCTCGTGCCGGCGCCGCCCTGGATCACCCCCACGACGAACTGGTCGTGCAGCTCCCCCGCGACGATGCGCTCGCACACGCGGTCGATGACGTCCGCCTTCGCCGGATCCAGCACGCCGATCTCGCGGTTCGCCCGCGCGGCCGCCTGCTTGACGCGCGCGAGGGCGCGGATGAGATCGGGGTAGTTCGAGATCGCCCGCCTCGTGATCGGGAAGTTCACGAGCGCTCGCGCCGTGTGGATCCCCCAGTAGACGTCTGCCGGGATCTCGAGGCTGCCGAGCGAGTCGGATTCGGTTCGGGTTGGGCCGGTGCCTGAGAGCAGTTCGCGCGCCCCGTCGGGGCCCGTCGTGACGTGGTCGTCGCCGACGATGAACTGCTCGGAGGCGGTCAGACCGGTCGTGTCGGACATCGCGCATCTCCTTCGATGGGTGTCCAGCGAGTCTATGGCCGCGGCGTCCGCGGCGGAGTGGACGGATGCCTCAGCGCGTGAACAGCGTCAGCAGATGATCGCCCACGATGAGGTAGATGCCGAAGAGCACCACGGCACCGCACAGCACGAACATCGACACCGAGACGGGGCGGCGCCAGGTGGCCTCACCGTCGCCGAGGCGCAGCCCGAGCGAGAACAGGGCCACCGCGATGCAGGCCGAGACCAGCGCTGACACGAAGACCGTGAGGAACGCCATCCAGTCGATCATCGGCGGGCCTTCCGCTTCTTGGGGCGCACGAAGACGCCGGGCTCGGGCTGGTGCAGGTTGCGGTGGTCGACGTGGCTGCGGCGCGACCACAGGAAGATGCCGGTGATCGCGAGGACCGCGAACACCACCGCGCCGACGATGCCGCCCGTGCCGAGACTCACGAGCAGGGCCGCGGCGGCGCCCACGAGGCCCGCCGCGGGGATCGTGATGAGCCAGCCGAGCGCGATGCGCCCGGCGGTGCGCCACCGCACCGAGGCGCCCTTGCGTCCGATACCCGTGCCGATGACGGAGCCGGACGCGACCTGGGTGGTCGAGAGCGCGAAGCCGAGGTGGGTGGAGGCGAGGATCGTCGCCGTCGTCGCGGCCTCCGCGGCGAAGCCCTGGGCCGGCTCCACCTCTGTGATGCCGCGTCCCATGGTGCGGATGATGCGCCAGCCGCCCGAGTAGGTGCCGGCCGCGATCGCGACGGCGCACGCGGCGATCACCCAGAACTCGGGACCGCTGCCGACGCCCTGGAAACCCGCGGCGATGAGCGCCAGGGTGATGACACCCATCGTCTTCTGCGCGTCGTTGGTGCCGTGGGCGAGCGAGACGAGGCTCGCGGTGAAGATCTGCCCCTTCTTGAACCCGTCGCGCTCGCGCTTGCGGGTGACCGCGTAGGCGATCTTCGTCGCGAGGTAGGAGACGACGCCCGCGGTGAGCGGCGCGAGGATCGCGGGGATCAGGATCTTCGAGACGAGCACGCCGCCGTCGATCACGCCGAACCCGGCTCCCACGATCGCGGCGCCGATGAGCCCGCCGAACAGCGCGTGGCTCGAGGAGGACGGCAGCCCGAGCAGCCAGGTGACGAGGTTCCAGACGATCGCGCCGATGAGCCCGGCGAGGATGAGCTCGGGCCCGATCTGGACACCCCCGTCGCCCTCCCGGATGAGCCCGCCCGAGATGGTCTTGGCGACCTCGGTGCTCAGGAACGCGCCGACGAGGTTGAGGACCGCCGCGAGCGCGACCGCCGTCTTGGGCTTGATCGCACCGGTCGCGATGGGTGTCGCCATCGCGTTGGCCGTGTCATGGAAGCCGTTGGTGAAGTCGAAGAACAGGGCCAGCGCGATGACCAGCGCGACCAGAATCAGGGGGTCCACTGCGGGCTATCCAAACATGCCGCAGGATCACGGGCAACTCGCGGGTGAACGACGGGTGAACACGGGGTACATCCTCGGCCGGGACGGGTGGCAGACAGCTCGGGAACCCCCGGATGGGGGAATGTCGCGGGTCGCTCCCGCACCCTTAATATCCGGATCGAGGAGTCGGCCCGAACCGGCAGGAGAGACCGCGTGCGCTCGAAGTGGGCGCTCGGCGCGATCGCGATCACGGCGATCATCGTCGCAGCCATCAGTTTCGCCGTGGTCGACATCTCGACCTCGGCCGCGAGCGGCTGCCTCGACACCCGGGCACCCTGCACCGAGCGAGCCACGCCGGAGATCGCGACCGTCTTCGCCGCGATCGGCGGTGTGGCGCTGCTCGTGGCCGTCGTGGCCGCGATCACCTGGATCGTGCGGAGCCTCACGACCAAACGCGAGGTGCGTCAGACGGACGTCGACTACTCGCGTGGTCCCTCTGCCCGCGTCCGCGACGACGAGGACGACGAGCTCCCGACACCGTAGCGAGCGCCTCGATCGATGAGCCCTAGAGCCGGGTGAGGCCCGCGACCCGCACGACCGCGGCGCCCTCCGCCCGCGAGGCGTCGAGGTCGACCGTGGCGTCGATCCCCCAGTCGTGGTCGCCCGCGGGGTCGTCGACGATCTGCCGGACCACCCAGCGATCCGGGTGCTCCGTCACGAGGATGCGTGCCGCCGATCGCGCGTCGGGCCCCGTCCCGATGGCGTCGTGCTCCGCGTAGTAGCGATCGAGCGCATCGGGCCACCCCGCCTCGGGGTCGAGCGCCACGAGCTCGTCGTCATGTTGGAGGGCCGCCGCCTGGACGCGTCGCCAGAGCTCGTTCCGCACGAGCACCTGGAAGGCGCGACGGTTCGTCGTGACGTCGGGCGGAGGCAGCGGCAGGACCGCCGCGACGGTCGAGGCGGCATCCGCCCGTGGGTCGACGAGCGCCGCCCACTCGTCGAGGAGGCTCGAGTCGACCTGGCGCACGAGCTCGCCGAGCCACTCGACGAGGTCCCGCAGCTCCTCCGTCTTCGCCTCGTCGGGGATCGTCTGCCGGGCCGCGCGATAGGCATCGCTGAGGTAGCGCAGCACGAGCCCCTCGCTCCGCCCGAGCTGCAGGAAGCCGACGTAGTCGCCGAACCCCATCGCGCGCTCGTAGAGGTCGCGCACGACCGACTTGGGGCGCAGCTCGTAGTCGCGGATCCACGGCTGGCTCGAGGCGAAGGTCTCGTAGGCCTGCTCGAGGAGCTCGGCGAGCGGCTTCGGCCAGCTGATCTCCTCGAGCAGCTCCATCCGCTGCTCGTACTCGACGCCGTCCGCCTTCATCGCGGCGACCGCCTCGCCCCGCGCGCGGAACTCCTGCTGCGCGAGCACGGGCCGCGGGTCGTCGAGGGTCGCCTCGATGACGCTCAGCGCGTCGAGCGCGTAGCCGGGGGCGTCGCGGTCGAGCAGCTCGAGCGCCGCGAGGGCGAACGGCGAGAGGGGCTGGTTGAGCGCGAAGTCGGGCTGCAGCTCGACGGTGAGGCGGATGCGCGCGGTGCCGTCGAACCCGCCGCCGAGCTGCTCGACGACGCCCGCCGTGCGGAGCGTGCGGTACAGCGCGATCGCGCGTCGCGCGAGGGCCCCGCGCCGCGCGGACGGCTCGTGGTTGTCGGTCGCGAGTTCCCGCACGATCCGGAACGCGCTGCCCGGCTCGGACGCGGGCGCGTCGGCGCCGGGCCTGGACAGCAGCTGCAGCAGCATCGCCGCCGTCATCCGCATCGAGCTGGCGAGCGGCTCCGGCTCGGCCCCGATGAGGCGCTCGAAGCTCGCCGGCCCCCAGTTGACGAAGCCGTCCGGCGCCCGCTTCTTCACGAGCTTGCGCTTCGCCTTCGGATCGTCGCCCGCCTTCGCCGCGGCGCGGACGTTCTCGATCTCGTGCTCGGGCGCGAGCGCGACGACCTCTCCCGCGGTGTCGAAGCCCGCGCGGCCCGCCCGCCCCGCCACCTGGTGGAACTCGCGCGCCGTGAGCTGCCGCATCCGGGTGCCGTCGAACTTGGTGAGGCCGGTGAGGAGCACCGTGCGGATCGGCACGTTGATGCCGACGCCGAGGGTGTCGGTGCCGCACACGACGCGCAGCAGCCCCTGTTGCGCGAGCTGCTCGACGAGGCGCCGGTAGCGCGGCAGCATTCCCGCGTGATGCACGCCGATCCCGGAGCGGACGAGGCGCCCGAGGGTCTGCCCGAAGCCCGTCGAGAAGCGGAATCCGCCGATCGCGTCGGCGATCGCGTCGCGCTGCTCGCGGCTGGCGACGCGCACGCTCGCCAGCGCCTGGGCGCGCTCCACGGCGGCCGCCTGCGAGAAGTGCACGATGTAGACCGGCGCGAGGCCGTCTGCGAGCAGCTCCTCGACGAGCTCCTGCACGGGGGTGATCGCGTAGCGGTAGTGCAGCGGCACGGGCCGCTCGACGCCGGTGACCCGCGCCACCTCTCGGCCGGTGCGCCGTTCGACGTCCTCGGCGATCGACGAGACGTCGCCGAGGGTCGCGGACAGCAGCACGAAGCGCGCCCCGCGCAGCACGAGGAGCGGCACCTGCCACGCCCATCCGCGATCCGGGTCGGCGTAGTAGTGGAACTCGTCCATGACGACGGAGTCGGCCTCGGCGTGCTCGCCCCTCCTCAAGGCGATGTTGGCGAGGATCTCGGCGGTGCAGCACACGATCGGCGCGTCCGGGTTCACGCTCGAGTCGCCCGTGACCATCCCCACGTTCTCGGCCCCGAAGAGCGCGACGAGCTCGAAGAACTTCTCGCTCACGAGCGCCTTGAGCGGCGCCGTGTAGAAGGAGCGCCGGCCCTGGGCGAGCGCCATCGCGTGGGCGGCGACCGCGACGAGCGACTTGCCCGTGCCCGTGGGCGTGCTGAGGACGAGGTGACGATCGAGCACGAGCTCGAGCACCGCCTCCTCCTGCGCCGGGTAGAGCGCGAGGCCCCGCGAGCGGGCCCAGCCGTCGAACGCGGCGAGGAACGCGTCCGGATCCCACGGGCGGGGAAGGCGGTCGGCGAGGTCCTCGGAGGGCATCCCCCGAGTCTGCCGCACCGAGGTCGGGGAGAGGCCGTGTCCCCAGGCTTGGGGGGAGGTGCATGCTATCGGCGCCCGTGAGCGCGCCCCTATCATGACGACGACGAACGAGTCGTTCCGTCAGGGGGAAGCATCCGAGCGCTCTCCCTGCGGGACGCGGTGAGGAAGGTATCTCATGGCGGAAGAGGAAGGCCATGTGCCGGCGGGGTGGTACCCCGATCCGCTCGGGCTTCCCCAGCTGCGCTGGTGGGACAACCACGCCTGGACCGAGCACACCTCCGACGCGCGCCAGCCGATGGTCGCCCAGGAGACGGTCACGGCGAAGCTCGCCTACGCCGACGACGACGAGTTCCTGACGCAGGAGCGCCGGGAGGACCTCGTCACCGACAGCGGTGCGGGTCACCCGTCCGCCGAGCCCGCGTTCGCCGCAGCCGACCCCGTGCTCTCGCTCGAGGCCGCGCCCGCCGCGCAGCAGCGACTCGCCGAGGAGGTCGTCTCCCCCGGTCTCAAGTACGCCCAGGAGCACGTCATCGAGGATGCGCCCACGAGCGCGCCCTTCCTGCTCGAGACGAGCTACGACGACCTGCTGGGTGTTCCCATCGACCCGGCCGAGGCCCAGCAGGCAGCGCCGCGCAACCCGTTCGCGGCGAGCGCGTTCGACGCCATGCCCACCTTCCAGGTGGACCCGAACGCGGCCGCGGGCGTCGGCACCTTCACGACGACGAACTTCGACCCGGGTGCGTTCAGCAACTTCACCTACGCGCCCTCGGTGCTCGCCGAGCACGACACCTCGCAGCCGCTCACGCGGCGCGCCGTGATGGCGGAGAACGGCCTCTCGGTCAACACCGGCCCGGTGTGGATCATCGCCCTGATGCCGGTCATCATGCTCGTGCTCGCGCTCATGTTCCTCGTCGCGGGCGACGCGGGACGCGACTCGACGCTGTTCGCCGGCATCATCCTCGGCGGCTCCTACCTGACCACCGTGATCCTCGCGATCATCGACCGCGCGATGCTGACCCGCATGGGTCACAGCCGCACGGCCAACTGGGACTGGGCGTTCCTCGGTGCGCCCGTGTACCTGATCGCGCGGATGTCGAACGTCGTCCGTGAGACGGGGCGCGGCCTGCGTCCGTTCCTGACCTGGTCGGCGCTCACGATCGTGCTGATCGGCTCCGCCGTCGCCATCCCGGGCATCGTCATGGCGCTCGCGCCGGGCGTGTTCTCGGACGAGGCGGAGCAGTCGATCTCCGAGCAGGCCGGAGCGATCGGCGCGAGGATCAACGCCACCTGCCCGGACGTACCGCCCCTGCTGGTCGGCGGCACCATGACCTGCAGCGCCGTGACGCCCACCAAGGTCGCCAACGTGGTCGTGAGCCTCCAGCGCAAGAACGGCTGGATCGACTGGCGCGTGGACGACTGGGGCGTCTTCTCCACCAACCGATGAGCATGCCCGGCACCGTCGGTGACGACAGCGCTCAACCCGAACGCAAGGAACAGGAGGTGGTTCGAGTGACCGATCAGGCGATCCGCGTGGTCCCGGCCGGATGGTACGAGGACCCCTCGGACCCCGGCCAGGTGCGCTGGTGGAACGGCATCGCGTGGACCGACCACACGCAGGCCAAGCCCGATCTCGACGCCATCGCGGATGCCGAGTCGGCCGAGCTCGAGGCGAGCTTCGCGGTGCCCGCCGCCACGCGTAACCGCAACCGGATCCGCTCGACCTCGACCGCCGAGAGCTGGCTCGTGGCGTTCAGCCCCGTGCTGCTGGCCCTCGGCCTCTTCGCTGCCGCCTGGGCATGGCTCTACCTGGCCCCGGACCTGATCGTCGGGATCGTGGCGCTCGTCGTGGCCTACGCGCTCGTCATCGTCTTCGCGATCCTCGACCGGAGGAAGCTGGCGCGCTGGGGGCACACCCCGCCGCCGCTCGTCGGCGCGCTGCTGACGGCCCCCGTCTACCTGCTGATCCGCGCCCTGCGGCTTCCAAAGAGCTGGGGACAGCTGATCGCCTGGGCCCTGCTCATGGTGGGTCTCATCGGGGTCCCCGCGGGGGCGTGGTTCGGCGGGGCGCTGACGAACGTGCAGACGGCGGTGCGCATCCAGGCCGAGATCCGCGACGAGCTCGTGGGCTCGGGCAAGGCATCGGCCCTCTCCTGCCCCCCGATCGCCGACACGACGACCGTGGGCGCCATCTACACCTGCGAGGTGACGCGCCCCGATGGCAGCAGGGGCAAGCTCTGGGTCAGCATCGACTCGGACGAGGGCGACTACAGCTACAGCTTCGCGATCAGCTGACCGGTCGCGGGTCGGAGGCGGCTCGGAGGCGCGGAGTACGCTCGAGCCCATGACGAACGACCGATCCGACCGCGAGAAGGCCGAGGACGCTCTGCGCGCCCGTGAGTCGCTCGCCGGCGAGGCCTACTCCGCCGGTGAGCTGCTCGAGGGCGGCGCCGGCATGTCCGAGCACCTGTACGCGCCCGTCGCACCACTCCCCGAGGGCCAGGAGCTCCAGGACGAGGCCGGGTCCGACGAGTCCTGACTGGGCTGTCTACCCCACGTCCGGGGTGACCCCAAGTGGGGCTCTCGAGCCCCCTCGCACCTCCCTAGACTCCGTGTCAGCGGCCGATGGGGAGGCTGCAACTCGAGGGGGAGGAACTCGTGAGTCTCAGTGCCGCCGCGCCGGTCGCCGCCTGGTATCCGGACCCGACCGACGCCGACTCTCTTCGCTGGTGGGATGGCCTCGGATGGACGTCGCACACCCGCCCGCGCCCGGCGCAGGTGCCGCAGAGCCTGCCGACGCCCGACCCGGCGACCGCCTACATCCCTGAAGCGCCGCCCGTGTCGGCACCTGTGCAGGTGGACGCAGTGGTGCCCACGCCGGCTCCTGTGCCGGCAGCAGCGCCCGATGTCGCCCAGTTGGCCGCCGCGCTCGCCGCCGCCCCCGCGCCCGCGGCCGGGACGGCGGGGATCGCCGCCGCTCCTCCGCCTCCGCCCGTAGGCAGCGCCCCTCCGGTGCCGCCTGCCGCGGCGCCTGCGCCGCTGCCCGCGGCCGAGGCGCCCGCCGCGCCGCTGCCGGCGACCGAGGTGCCCGCTCCCGCGCCCGCACCGGCGGTCGACGAGAGCCAGTCGGTCGCCGCCGCCCGCGCTGCGTTCGCCGCCGCACAAGCCGAGAAGGCGGCCGCGGCGGCGGCCGCCGCGGCCCAGGTCGCCGCACAGGCCGCCGCCGGACTTGCCGCGGTCGAGGCCGCGAGCACCATGACTCCCGCCGCCCCGCCCGCCGCAGCCCCACCTCCGGCGGCCGGCGGCGGCGAGGAGCAGTTCACCTCGGTCGCCCAGGCCCGTGCCGCGTTCGCAGCGAAGAACGCCGCTAGGAAGGCCGGCCTCGACGCGCCCGCAGCAGAGGCGCCCGTCGAGGTCGAACCGCCCGCAGCGGCCACCCTCTCGAACAACGACGAGGGCCGCCCGATCTCGGTCGCGGCCGCGCGCGCCGCAGCCGCGAAGGCCAAGGCCGAGGCCGAGGCGCTCGGTGTGCCCGAGCAGCACACCGAGGCGCAGGACCGCAAGTGGCACCTGCCCAAGCTGAGCTGATCCACCTGCTCGGGCGTGCGCGGCGCGTCCACGATGAGCGAACCGCCCCCCTCACCCGAACGGGGGACTGAGCGGTTCGCTCATCGCCGCATAGGCTCAGGAGATCACGGACACAGTGGGGGCTTTGAACGTGTCGGACATGATGGGGACGTCGCCGAGAGCGGCCTGGTATCCCGACCCCAGCGATGCGACCATGCAGCGCTGGTGGGACGGGCGCGCCTGGACGGCGTACACGACGCCGATCCCGCCTCCCCCGCCCATGCCAGCGCCGACCACGGCGCCGTCGAGCGACATGCCCGCGCCGTACCAGCTCGCACAGCAGCAGGAGCGGCAGGAGGCCGTGGCACCGCGCCCGCAGCTTCCCGCTCAGCAGCAGGCACCGGCACCGGCACAGCAGCAGGCACCGGCACAGCAGCAGCAGGCACCGGCACAGCAGCAGCAGGCACCGGCACAGCAGCAGCAGGTCGTGCAGCAGCCCGCCGCACAGGAGCCGGTCGTGCAGCAGCCCGCCGCACAGCAGCAGCCCGCCGCTCACGAGACGGTCGCCCAGCAACCCACGCAGCAGCAGCCGGTCGCGCAGCAGCCGGTCGCGCAGCAGCCGGTCGTGCAGGAACCCGTCGCCGTTCAGCAGCCGATCGCGCCCGCGCAGCCCAGCCCGGCCCCGCAGCCGGTCGCCCCGCAGCAAGCGGCCACCCAGCAGGCGCCCGCGCAGCAGCAGCCGCCTGCCCAGCCGCTGGCTCCGCAGCAGGCACCTCAGCCGCAGGCCGCGCCGACCCCGGCGCCCGCGGCGCAGCCCGCACCGAGCCCGGTCGCCCCGGCCGCGGAGGCCGCCTCGGTCCCCGCCGCGCAGCTCCCGGCAGCGTCATCGACGGCACCGTGGGCGAACTCCGCCCCGCCGTCGCCCGCGACACCCGCCCAGCCCGCGTACCTCGGTCAGCCCGCGCCGACCGCACCCGCGCAGGCGGCACCTGCCCCGGCAGCCGCATCCGCTGCACCCGCACCCGCGCAGCCGGTGGAGCCCCGGATCCCCGAGGTCCCCGCCGAACTGCTGGCGCGCCAGGCGCCCCCGAGCGCCCCCGCGGTCGCGCCCGCCGTCCTGCCGCCCGCCGCGGCATCCGCTCCCCCGGTCGCGCAGCCCGTCTCGAGCGCCCCTGCAGCGCCCGAGCTTCCGCGAGTCGCGCCTCCGGGGGCCGCTCCGTCTGCGTACACCGCCGCGCCCTCGCCGTCGCTCTACGCCTCCGCGCCCGCCCCGGCGGCGCCTGCGCTCGAGCTCGAGGCCGGGCCGGCCAGCGGCCCGAGCATCCCCGGGTTCACCCCCGCCCCCACGATCCTCGCGCTCCCCGCCCTGCTCGGCGGCGGATCGCCCACAAACGCTGCGGCACCGTCAGTGCCGGCCCCCGCGCCGGCCCCCGACGCGTCTCACCCCACGATGGCGCCTCCGGCGACGGTGCCGTCGGTGTCGCAGCTCCCCCCGACCACCTCGGCGGGCTCCGGGGAGGCGAATGCCGCCTACCTCGCGGCCTTCGGCCTCTCCGCCCCGGGATCCCCCGCGGGCCGGACCGACAGCGTGGCGCCCAGCACAGGCCCGCAGCCGGTCCCCCTGCCGACCGACGGCGGCCCGCTCGGCACCGCGCCGTCGACCGCGCGCGCCCTCCCCTCCGGCGGCGAGCACCCCGGCATGGACCTCACGCCCGACGGGCGCGGCGACTTCGGCGCCCCCATGCACCGCATCTGACGCGCCGTCTCAGGGCGCGTCGGCGATCAGGTCGACCTCCACGTCCGGCAGGTCGTAGGGGCTGGCCTGCACGACGCGTCCGCGCGGATTGAGGCGGTCGTCGGCCGCGTAGCGGGACGCGAGGGTACGCACGGCCTCCTCGTCGCCCGCGTCGGCGGCGATCACGAGCTCCGCGAGCGCGTCCATCCACTCGGCCTCGGCGGGCTCGACGGCGCGCTCGCCGTGCATCGCGCCCCAGACGTCCCAGAGCAGCAGTTCGTCGCCCATCCGGTGGGCGATGTCGCGGATGACGTAGTCGAACACGAACGGCGTCCCCCCGAAGGGCGACTCCGGGAAGACGCCGAAGGTGCGCGGGTCGGCGGTGCCGCTGCGCACCGCCGACCAGACCTCGGCCGCCGTGGCGAAGCCGTCCAGGCCGCGCTCGGGCAGTGCGCAGGTGTCGAAGGCGAACCAGCTCGGGTCGAGCTGGGCGTCCGCACGCACCCAGCCCGTGCCGTCGTGGTACTCCACCACGACGTGGTCGTAGTGGAAGCCCGGACCGAAGTAGCCCGCGAAGCCCACCCGGCTGCGGGCGGCGAGCCCGCGCTCGCGCAGAGCGGAGACGGTGAGCAGGGTGAAGTCGCGGCAGCATCCGGCCACCCGCTCCGCGCGGTCGCGCGGCGCGTCGAGGGGCTCCGGATGGCGGGCGGCGTCCACCCCGAGGATGCGCTCGGCCCAGCGCCCGTCGATGTCGGAGCGGCGCTCCGGCGGAACCTCGATGCCGTCGGCCCGGTAGTGGTAGAGCAGGTTCCGCACGACCGCGACGACATCCGCGAGGGCCGCATCCGGAGTGAGCGCCTCCCAGCGCGCGCGGTGCACTCCGGGATCGCTGTACCTGCTGTGCCGGGACGCGCGGAGGACCTCCTCATCCATGGGCCCATCCTGCCACCGCCCTCGCTGCCTCAGGCGAAGCGGACAGCGGCCTGGATGCGAGAGCGCAGCTCGAACAGGTCGGTACCGCCCGTGCCGACCCCGGTCACCCCGGTCCGGATGACGTGGGCGAGCTGCGGTTGCGGGATGAGCAGCGCCCGCGCCCCCCGCACCGAGCCCAGGTCGGCGAGAGCGGGGGCGTCCGCGTCGGGCACGACGACGCCGATGGCGGAGAACCTCACGCGCGCCTCCCGCCCGAAGGCGCGCGCACGCGCTGAGAGCTCGTGGACGGGCCTCTCGCCGCCGATCGCGGGTCCGACGAGCTCCGCACCCTTCGTCCGTACCTCGCCGCCCCAGTCCTCGCTCAGGAGCGCCCAGAGGCCGCTCGGCCCCAGCACGATGTGGTCGATCTTGCCGGCGCGCGTGTCGACGTCGTGCCAGACGCTGTAGCCGATCCCCAGCCCGGCGAGCTCGCGCGCGGAGCGCTCCTCGGCGATCGCCGCCGCGAGCAGGTGCTTGACCTGGCGGGGAGCGGAGCGCACGAGGTCGACGTCGTAGGGATCCGGCACCTCGACGCCGCGCCCGACCCACTCGCGCAGCTCCGCCAGGTAGCGCTCGCGGTACCAGCCGCCGGGGTGCCCGCTCGAGCGCGCCTGTGGACGCGAGTCGGCGCGCGGCCGCGGCGCCTGCGGTGCGTACACCGGGCGCTCCGGGGATGCTGCGCGCAGCCCCCGCGCGTCGTAGGAGGCACGTGCCTCCGGGCTTCCCACGAGCTCCCAGGCGTGCTGCACGGCGTGGAACGCGTCGGCGCGGCCGCCGGCATCCGGATGCGTCTCGCGTAGCCGCCTGCGGTACGCACGGCGCAGCTCGTCCTCGCTCGCGGTGGCCGATACTCCGAGCACCTCGTAGGGGGACGCGGCGAGCGGGCTGTCAGGCACGACAACGATCGTAGGCGGGGCGCGCACCGCGCGGCTGCGAGGAGCCTAGGCTCGGAGGGTGAGTTCCCGCGACGAGATCGGCGTGCGCCGGCGCGCCAGCCTCGAGGTGCTGCGCGCTGAGGCCGGGGATGAGCTCGCCACGGTCGTGTTCGAACGCCTCCGCGCCGGCGAGGATCCGTGGGACTTCATGCAGGAGCTGCCCACCGTCGACGAGCTCGTCGTGCTGACCTTGCGTGCCGAGCTCATCCGTGCCGACAACGACCGCCGCCCGAGCACGGAGGTCGACTACCGCATGCTGCGCCAGATCGCGCTCGCCTACCCGGCGCTCAGCACGACCGTCTGGGCGCTGCTCGACACCGAACGCACCCGCCGGAGGACCGCGTGAGCGTCGTCGCCCTCATCGACTTCGACCCCGCCACCCGCGCCGCGACGGGGCACCGGCTCGCGGACGCCGACGAGCCGCTCCTGCAGGTCGCCGAGCTGGGCGCGACGCGCGGCGACGGGATCTTCGAGACGGCGAGCCTCGTGCGCGGCCACGTGCAGGCGCTGGAGGCGCATCTCGAGCGCTTCGTGCAGTCCGCGGCGATGCTGCAGCTGCCCGCGCCGGATGTCGACGTCTGGCGCGACGCGGTGCGTGCCGTGGGCGGCGCGCTGACCGAGGCGGGCGTCGCGGAAGGTGCCATCAAGTTCGTGCTGACCCGCGGCATCGAGGGCACGGGCGTGCCCACGGGCTGGGTTCACGGGACCGTCTCGCCCGACTTCGCGGCCGATCGCGCGGACGGCGTGCGCATCGTGCTGCTCGACCGCGGCTACCGGCACGACGTGCCCCGCACGGCCCCGTGGCTGCTCGCGGGGGCCAAGACGCTGAGCTACGCGATCAACCGCGCGGCGCTCCGTGAGTCGGCCCGCCGCGGCGCGGACGACGTGCTCTTCCTGTCGAGCGACGGCTACCTGCTCGAGGGTCCGACCTCGACGCTCGTGCTGCGCATCGGGCCGCGGCTCGTGACGCCCCGCATCGACCTGGGCATCCTCGCCGGCACGACGCAGGCCGACCTGTTCACCTGGGCGGAGTCGGAGGGCTTCCCGACCGGATACGAGCTGCTGACGCCCGCCGACCTCGCCGACGCGGATGCCGCCTGGCTCGTGTCGAGCGTGCGGCACGTCGCGCCGATCCGCGCGGTGGACGGCGTGGAACGGGCCGTCGACGCCGAGCTCACCGCGCGGATGAACGACGCCCTCGACGCCCGCACGGCCTGAGCGGGTGCGCACGGACCGTCGCCCGGGTCGGGCTCCACACGACGAAGGACCCCGGGTAGCTGGTCCGGGGTCCTTCTGTGTCGGTGTGGCCGCCGCACCCGCGAGCTCTCGGGTAGGGCGTTCGCCGAGCTGAGCGGCAGCTCGGATGCTCGCAGCGAACCACGTGCATCCGAGGCGGCTCCCGCGGTGGGATCTCCCCCGCGACGCCTCACGGCCCCGCGGAATCCGCCCCGCCTTCGCATCCGGTCGGCCCGAGGGCCCTCCATCCACGCTTGCGGGATGTCATCCCACCACCGGCGCTGCCCCACGGACGGAGCTCGCGCTCCGTGTTCCCTTGAGGCCACTCCACGCTCCTCCCGGGCTGACCCGTTCGGCTCGTGGAGATCACCGCCCCGCTTCGGCTGCGATCCCCCGCCTCCGGATCTCTCCGTCTGCGTGGGTTTCGCGCCTCATCGGTTGAGTAGAGATTACTCGGCGCCACGAGGGGCACAAGAGGTGAAGTCTCACTAGATGGTTGAGGTCGGCGGGGCTGAGGTGCGCCTTGAAAATACTGGCGGCGGTGATGCTGTCCGCGATTCCTCATACCCCCGTATCGGAATCGCGATGATGACAGGATCACCGCCGCCTGCTAGTCCCCCAACTAGTGCAGTCCTCACGATAGGGCGGCGACCCGTGGGAACGCTCCCCCCAGAGCGGGGGGCTGACGCATCCGCGGTCGCGTGCCACGATTCGCGCGCGCAGCCCGCCGGTGCGCACGTCCCTCGCGGTCGTCCGGCGGTCCCGCGCAGGACCGCGCTGTGCAGGACCGTGTGCTGTGCAGGATCGTGCCGCACACGACGAAAGGCCCCCGGCTGCCGCGTTCCGCCGGTGCCGAAGCACCAGGGTTCGTCGAGCCCCGAGGGCCTTTCTGTCACCTTCCGGCCAATCCCCGAGGGGATCCGTGCCTTCCGGTGAACACGAGAATACTCAGCGGTGAACGCCGCGCAAGACGTGAACCCTCGCTAGATGGTTGAGGGTTCAGAGCTCGCGCACGGCGTCGGAGAGCAGCGCGACGAGCGCCTCCAACTGCACCGACCCCTCCGCCGACTCGCCCGACTCGCCGTCCAGCGCGCGCGCCGCGAGACCCGCCTTCGCGTCGATCAGCTCCGCGATGCGGCCGTCGATCGTCTGCGCCGCGATGATCCGCCACGCCGTCACCGGAAGCTCCTGCCCGATGCGGTGCACGCGGTCGATCGCCTGGGTCTGCTCCGCGTTCGTCCAGCTGAGCTCCGCGAGCACCACGTTCGACGCCGCCTGGAGGTTCACCCCGACGCCCGCCGCCGTGAGCGAGCACACCGCGACCGCGACCTCCGGGTCGTTCTGGAACGCGTCGATCTCCGCCTGGCGCGTCTTCGAGGTCTGGTCGCCGCGGATCGACACGGTCTTCAGGCCCGCCTTCGCGAAGTGAGCCTCCGCCGCATCCATGACGTCGATGTGCTTCGCGAAGAACACGACCTTGCCCACGTTGCGCGCGAGGTTGACCGTGTAGTCGGCGGCGGGGGTGGCCTTCGCCTGCCCGATGCGCCGCACCATCGTGAAGACGTTGTCGCCACCCGACTCGGCCTGCTTCGACTCCTCGAGCTCCGCGGCCGCGACGAGCCGGATGAGGTCGGCGGCGTCCGAGTCCGGCCGCGACGCCCGCAGGCGGCGGAAGCGCTCCACCAGACGCGCGATCAGGGCGCGCTCGGCGTCGCGGATCGAGCGCCCGGCCTCGCCGTCGAGCTCGACGGGGATGTCGGCGATGCGCCGCGCCGGGATGTCGGACGCCACGTCGACCTTCTTGCGCCGCACGATCCCCATGCTCACGACGGCGCGACGGGCTGCACCGAAGAAGCCCGGGTCGACGGGCGTCAGCTCGGTCTCCTCGAGCTTCTCCATGAGGCGCGGCATCGGCTTCTTCTCGTCGATCCAGCCCAGGAACTGCCAGATCATGCGGAAGTCCTCGATCTGGTTGATGAGGGGCGTTCCGGTGAGCGCCACGAGCAGCGGGTTGGGCACCTGACGACGGATCGACGCGGAGAGAGCCTGGACGTTCTTGGAGCGCTGCGACTCCTTGTTCTTGATGAAGTGCGCCTCGTCGACGATCATGCCGCGGAAGCCGCGACGCGAGAGCCAGGCGGCGTGCCGGTCGAGGATCTCGTAGTTGACGACGACGATGTCGGCGAACGCGTCCACGTCGTCGCCGTCGCCGTGCACGACGGTCGCCGTGCGGTGCGGGGTCCACTTCTCGACCTCACGCGCCCAGTTGACCTTGACGACGTTCGGCACCACGACGAGCAGCGGGTAGGCGTTCGCGACGTCGGCGGCCAGCAGCGCCTGCGCCGTCTTGCCGAGTCCGGGTTCGTCGGCCAGCAGGTAGCTGCGGTGCCCCTCGCGCGCCGACTCGACGAAACGGGCCTGGTGCCGCATGAGGTCGATCCCGCCCGGCGTCGCGAGGGAACGCGCCTCGGGCAGCTCCATGCTCGCCGCGCCGCCGCCCGCCCCCACCTCGAACGAGCGGAACAGGGGATCGATGAGCTCCCAGCTGTCGAGGTCGCCGCGCGGGGCGGCCGCCGGCTGCTGGTAGGCGCCGAAGTCGGGGGCGAGGAAGGGGTTCGACATCTGGTACTGCCGCACCGACTGCGGGACGACCTGGCGCTCCTCGACGACCGGCTTCGCCTCCGGCTCCGTGACGACCACGAGGTCCTCGGGGGCGAGCGGCGTGCCCGCCTCGATGAGCAGCGTGCGGCGCACCTCCTGCGCCGAGGGGCTCAGCGGCGCAGTGTCGGTCAGCAGCTGGATGAGGCTCGCGTCGCGCGCCGCCGTCTTCGCCATGATCGTCGCGATGCCGTCGAGGCGCGTGAGCTCCTTGGTGCGCTCCGCGTCGCTGAGGCCCGCGTCGGTCTTGATGCGGGCGCGCTCCTCGCGCGCGAGCACCGCGACGACGCGGTAGCGCATGCGGTTCGCGGGGTTGACCTTGCCGCGCTCCGCCGCGTTCTCGATGCCGCGCACCACACGCGCGAGCACCGGGATGATGCCGGTCTCGTCCTGGTGCGCCCGGCGGCGCTGGGCGGTCTTGGCCGCAGACGACTTGGAGCCGCTACGGGTCTTCTGGCCGGATGTGGCCATCGTTCTCCTCGGGGGCTGTAACCCCATCGCGACGAATCACGTCGCCTCTGGTGGCGATCCGGCGGTGCGCCGGATCGAACTCTCGGTGCAGATCACCCCCGCTGCTCCCCTGATCCGGCTTGGCCGGCGGGGCGGTGGGCGCGTCCAGTCTAGCGCACGCAGCCGATCCGGGGCATCCGGTTAGGGTTGCCGTGTGCTGTCGACCGCCGCCCGAGCCTACGCGCGGTGCTGGCCCGCGCTGCTCGCGTGGTTCCTCGCGGGATGGACGGCGAGGCTCCTGCTGCTGCGCTTCGCGGCATCCGTCGGCAACGAGCTGCCGCTCGTCGGCCAGCTCATCCTGCCCCTCGCGGTGATCGCCCGCCTCGCGAGCTACGTCGCGATGTTCCTCGTGCTGCGCGCCGCGCTGCCGAACGTCGCCGACGCGGACCCGCCGCGGGCGGACGGCACACGGATGGGATTCCTCGCCCGCTGGGGCGCGGCGATCTCCGCCGCGATCCTGCCCTTCTTCGTCGTCTACGCGGCGTGGGGCATGATCTCCGAGGACGGCAAGGACTACGCGGCGGCGGCGCTCGACCAGGCCGACCTCTGGGGCGGCGGATCGAGCAACGCCCTCGAGGTCGTGGTCGACGTGTGGTCGCTCGGCATCGTCGTGCTCGCGTTCGCGGGGCGGTGGCTGCTGCAGCGCTTCTCGTCGCGCCTGCCGCGCTGGACGGCCGTGGTGTCCGCGTACCTCGAGGCCGTGTGGGTTCTCGTCGCGCTGCTCGTCATCCGCGAGCTCCTCGCCGGCGTGCCCGCCTGGTTCGCGACGAGGCGGATGTTCGCGCCCATCGTTGACGCCGTCGCGATGTGGCGTGACGACCTCGGCTGGTTCCGCTGGCTCGGGGACGCGTTCACCTGGCTCATGACGCAGCTGGGCGACGTCGTCTTCCAGCCGCTCGCCTGGGTGGCCCTCGCCGCCGTGGTCTACGTCGGCGCGAGATCGCGGGCTGCGGCCGCGGCGCCCAACGCCCGCGTCGCGCGCGCACGCGCCGCCGTGACCGCGCGGTGGGCGCGCCTGCCCCGCTGGGTGCGCACGGCGATCACGACCGTGACGGGCGGATTCCAGGAGCGCTGGCTGCCGATCGCCGGCGCCGTCCGGCTGATCTGGGCCGCCGGACCGCTCACGCTGGCAGGCTTCCTGCTCGCCTACGCCCTCGCGCACGCCGCCGGCGAGTGGCTGTTCGTGGCCGTCATCCGCGTGCTCGGCCCCCACGAGTTCCTGTTCTGGACGGCCGTCGACGACCCCGTGAACCTCCTCGTCGTGGCGCTCGTCGTGCCCGTGCAGCTCGCGCTCGTGGCGGCCACCTACGACACGGCGCTCGGCCGGTCGACGACCACGGCGCCCGCGGGCGAGTCGATCACGACAGCCGAAGGTGATACGCCCGCGGCAGCAGATCGGACGTGAAAACCTCGAGCACGACATCGTCGACCGCGTCGTCCGGGATGAGGAAGGCGAGCTCGAACGGGAACGGCATGTCGGCCCGCGAGCATCCCGAGGGCACGTCGTCGGGCAGCCCCTCCCCGGGGAAGTAGTCGACACCGGCGAGGCCGGAGCTCCAGCGCCGGTCGACGCCGGGCTCCAGCAGCTTCGTGGTGCAGGTGAAGCCCTCGGGCGCGGCCGAGGCGTCGAGTTCGAGCGTGACCGAGACGAGCGCGGTCCCGTCGGGAACCTCGTAGCGGTCCCCCTCCGGGCTGCCGCCGACCGCCGACCAGCTGTCGACCACGCGGATCGTCGCGTCGCCGAGGCTCGCCTGCTCGCCGCGATCGAGGGTCGTGACGTCGCTCGGACGGGACGAGAGGTAGTCGAACGCGTCGATGCTCAGGGACGCGGCGACCGCCGCGGGAACCAGCACCAGCAGGCTCAGCAGCGCCCACCGCGATCGACGCCACCACGACATCCGCTCGGTCACCATCGCGTGAGCTCCCTGCGTTCGAGCTCGACCTCGGCCGCGCGGTCGAGACCCGTGAGGTCGAGCTCGACCTCGACGACCGTGATCAGGCGGGTGTCGGACTTCGTGGAGAGGCGCAGCGTCGCGCGCCGCGCCTCGGCCTCGTCGAGCACCTCCTCGGGCAGCTCGAAGACGAAGGTGCCGGCGACAGGCAGGCCCGGGTCGAGACTCGCGGACTGCATCGCATAGATGCCGGGCCGCAGGCTCGTGGGCCACACCCGCTCGCCCACCTGGACCGTCGCGTACGCCAGGGTCGGGTTCTCGGTCGACTCCATGCGGGCGTCGACGAGAAGCCAGACACCGGTGGTCGTACCGGTCCAGCGGTCGAGCACCACGACATCCGCGAGCGCCGCCCCGTCGACGGCGGCTCGGAGGCCGCGCCCCTCGCCGCGTTCTCCCTCGGCGACGCGCACCCCGAAGGGGGCGAACACCAGGTCCTCCTGCGGTTCCGTGCGGGCGACGGCGAACGCCGCCCCCACCAGCACGAGGGCCGCCGCGATCGCCAGCGGACGCGTCACCGCTCCCACGGGTACTCCAACTCGCTCGACGACACGGGCACCCGCGTGGCCTGCACCATCACGCGCTCGTCGCGCCACGCCGTGCCGCTGTACAGCACCGCCCGTTCCGGGCGCCCGTCGACCACCCCGAAGACGATCGGCTCCCCCACCGCGACCGACCCGACCGGCACCTGCCACCGCATCAGCACCTCGGTCTCGACCCCCGGGGGCAGCGCGGAGGTGAAGGTCCCGTCCGCCGCGATCCGCACGGACGCGGAGCGGTCGATCCTCGGGAGCGCGTCGAGCGCGTCGAAGGTGAGCAGCTCGTCGGAGCGCGTGTCGGCCTCGCGCCACTCGTTGCGGACCACCGCTCGAACGACCACGAAGGTCATGCCCTCCTTCGGCTCCTCGTAGTCGTCGGGCAGGGTATCGCCGACCCAGACGTCCTCGACGCTCACCGAGAAGTGGCGCCCGTGGTAGCTCTCCCCCGGCGGCAGCTCCGGAACGACCGCGCTCTGCAGGCTCACCGTGTCCCACCCGCCGAGCGGGATCGCGACGAGCGCACCCGCGCCGACCGCGAGAACCACAGCGCCGGCGACGACCGCCGCGCGGCCCGGACGGCGTCGACGGGTCGCGGGGGCGGCCACGGCATCCGTCATCGGCGCGAGCCCTCCGCCGGCACCGGCACCTTGATCAGCACGCCCGCCGCGATGAAGGCCGCGATCGCCACGTACTGCGCCCCGAGCCACAGGGGCCCGTCGAAGCCGAACGGCACGACCGGGTTCCAGAACACGGCGACCGCCGCGAAGACCGGGACCCACCACCAGTGCCGCGCCTGGATGGCGAACACGATCACGATGAGCGCGAGGACGGCGACGCCCCAGCTCACGAACACGAACGGCTCCTGACCGATGAGCGCGATGCCGACGAACAGCACCACCGCCGCGATGAGAGCGGGGGCGAGCGCGAGCCTGCGCCAGCCGGGGTCGCCGTAACGGGATGCGGGTCGCTGCGAGCTCACCCCCTCAGGGTAGCCAGCGATCCGGCCATCACCCGCGCGCCCTACGATCGGAGCATGAGCGACCCCGCCCTCGACAGGTTCCGCGAACTGCTGCGATTCCCGAGCTACTCCCACGAGGGCGCGGAGGGCGTCGACGCGGCGTTCACGGGGTTCCATGCCGCGCTCGAGAGCCGGTTCCCGCTCGTCCACGCCCGGCTCGAGCGCGAGCTCGTCGCGGCGCGCAGCCTGCTGTACCGCTGGCCGGGGACCGGTGACGGCCCGGCCGCCGTGCTCATGGCGCACCAGGACGTCGTCGCGGTCGACGACGAGAGCCGCTGGACGCATCCGCCGTTCGCCGCAGAGCTCGTGGGCGAGGGCGACGACGCGGCCGTGTGGGCCCGCGGGGCGCTCGACGACAAGGCGGCGCTCGTCGCGATCCTGGAGGCCGTCGAGGCGCGGCTGGCGGCAGGCTTCGCGCCCGCCGCCGACGTGTACCTCGTGTTCGGGCACGACGAGGAGGCGGGTGGCACGGGCGCCGAGGCCATCGTCGCCCTGCTCGTCGAGCGCGGCGTGCACCCCTGGCTCGTGATCGACGAGGGCGGAGCCGTGATGGACGGCCTGCTGCCCGGCCTCGGGCCCACGGCCGTCGTCGGGGTGACCGAGAAGGGCATCATGAACATCGAGCTCGTCGTCGAGCAGTCGGGCGGTCACGCGGCCATCCCGCTCGCCGGCGGATCGACCGCGGTGCTCGCACGCGCCATCCTGCGGCTCGAGAACCAGCCGGAGGCCCCGCACCTCATCGAACCCGTGATCGGGCTCCTGGAGGCCCTCGGGGCACGGATGGGGGGCATCCGCGGGTGGATGCTGCGTCACGCGCGCACCTTCCGCGGCCCGCTCGCCCGAATGCTCGCCAAGGCGAGCCCCCAGCTCGCCGCGATGACCCGCACGACGCGCGCCGTCACCCAGCTGCGGGGGTCGTCGAGCAAGAACGTCGTGCCGGAGCGGGCGACCGCGACCGTCAACGTGCGCATCCTGCCGGGTGCGAGCGTCGCATCCGCCGTCGCCGACATCGAGCGCACCATCGACGACCCCGCCGTGCAGGTGCGCGTGCTCGACGGTGCCGAGCCGGCGCCGGTCTCCCCCGCCGACGGCCCCGCCTGGGACGCGATCTCGGCGAGCATCCGCGAGGTGTTCCCGGATGCCGCGGTCGCGCCCTATGTGATGCTGCAGGCGAGCGACTCGCGCCACTTCGCTACGATCTCCGACCGCGTCTACCGCTTCCTGCCGTTCGACCTGCGGCAGGAGGAGCTGCAGTCGATCCACGGGATCGACGAGCGCATCCGGGTCGCCACCTACCGGCGCGCGATCGCCTTCTTCGACGCGCTCGTCGGCCGCCTTTAGCTCAACCTCCCGGACGAAGAGGAGCTCAGGTGCCCGGGGCGGTGGCCGCGATCCAGCCGTCGAGCTTCGAGGGCTTGTCGGTGATGATGCCGTCGACGCCGTAGGCGAGGGCCTCCGACCAGCGCTTCTCGCTGTTGAGCGTGTAGACGAGCACGCCGAGCCCCGCCTCGTGCATCCGCGTGACGGCCTCCGGGTCGTGCTCGAGCGAGGTCGGGGTCGTGATGATGGCGATGGCGTCGTAGTAGTTCGCGAGCCCGACGGGATCGCGCGGCAGGTCGCGCTTGATGATGACCCGCGGGATGGCGGGCGCCGTGTCGGCGAGGTGCGCGACGGTCGTGAGATTGAAGCTCGCGAACACCACGCGGTTCTGCACCCCGCGCAGGTAGATCGCGTCGAGCACGGTGCGGACGCCCGCCGGCGTCCAGAACCCCTTGAGCTCGACGAGCGCCTTCTGGCGGTTGCCGGCGAGCGCGTCGAGGAACTCGTCGAAGAGCGGCACCCGCGTGCCCGCGAACTCGGGTGCGTACCAGGATCCGGCGTCGAGCGCGCGGATCTGCTCGAGCGTGAGCTCGGCGACGGCGCCCGTGCCGTCGGTGGTGCGGTCGACGGTCTCGTCGTGCATGAGCACCGGCACGCCGTCGAGGGTCAGCTGCACGTCGGTCTCCACGAACTCGAGCCTGGACGCGAAGGCGGCCTGGAACGCGGGCATGGTGTTCTCGGGGGCGTCCGCGCGGTCTCCGCGATGCCCCGCGACGAAGGCCGGCTCACCGGGGGCGCGCAGCGCGCCCATCATGTTCGTGGCGTACACGCGGACGGCGTCGGGCACGAGCAGCAGCACCGCCACGAGGGCGAGGATGACGACGGCGGACGCCAGCATCCGCCGAACGGGATGCGTCACCAACGGCAGCTCTGCTTCCGACTCGGGTTCCCCGCACCGTCGCGAGGTGACCCGACTGTAACACAACCGTTATGGTTCTGTTACCTAGACAGCGCGTGGCCCCCGAGAGGCCTGTCGCGCCCTCTACAGCAGGCTCTTCGTGTGCCAGACCGTCTTCGTCTCGGTGAACGCGAGGATGCGGTCGAGGCTCGGCGCGGGGACCCCCGGCTCGGGTCGCGTCACGCGCTTCAGCGTGTCGGCGGCCGCGATCTCGAGGTCGACCCACTCCAGCGCGCCCGCCCCGGTGAGGTCGAGCGCGTTGACGTCGGCGTGCGACGCGAGCCACGGCGCGATCTCGGCGGGCGACCCCGTCAGCACGTTGACGACTCCCCCGGGCAGGTCGCTCGTCGCGAGCACCTCGGCGAGGCTGATCGCGGACAGCGGATGCGCCTCGTCGGCGACCACGACGACGGCGTTGCCCGCGACGAGGGCGGGCGCGACCACGCGCACGAGCCCCAGCAGGCTCGCCTCACCCTGCGGCGCGACGGTCGCGACGACGCCCGTGGGCTCCGGCACGGAGAGGTTGAAGAACGGGCCGGCGACGGGGTTGCCCGCGCCCGCGACCTGGACGAACTTGTCGGCCCAGCCCGCGTACCAGACCCAGGTGTCGATCGCGGCGTCGACCTGGCGAGCCGCGTCGGCCGCAGAGAGCCCCTCCGAGGCCTGCAGCTCCTCCACGAACTGGGCACGCCGTCCCTCGAGCACCTCGGCGACGCGGTAGAGCACCTGGCCGCGGTTGTAGGCGGTCGCCCCCGACCATCCGGCGACCGCCGCGCGCGCCGCCACCACGGCATCGCGGGCGTCCTTGCGGGAGGCCAGTGACGCGTTCGCGAGGAAGCCGCCGTCGGCCGCACGCACCTCGTAGCTGCGTCCCGACTCGCTGCGCGGGAACTTGCCGCCGATGTAGAGCTTGTAGGTCTTGGGGATCGTGAGGCGGGTCACTTCTTGGGTCCCTTCGTGCGGCGGCTGGCTCGAGACGCGTCCGGCTGCGCCGGCCGGTCCTCGACCGCCTGAGTCGTGAGGTAGGCGCCGAGCCCGTGGCGGCCGCCCTCGCGGCCGTAGCCCGACTCCTTGTACCCGCCGAACGGCGAGGCGGGGTCGAAGCGGTTGAAGGTGTTGGCCCAGATGACGCCCGCGCGCAGCTTGTCGGCCACGGCGAGGATCTTCGAGCCCTTGTCGCTCCAGATGCCTGCGGAGAGGCCGTACGGCGTGTTGTTGGCCTTCGCGATCGCCTCGGCGGGCGTGCGGAAGGTCAGCACCGAGAGCACCGGCCCGAAGATCTCCTCGCGCGCGATCGTGGACGACGTCGTGACGCCCGTGAAGATCGTCGGCGCGAACCAGAACCCGTTCTCGGGGATGTCGCACGGCGCGCTCCAGCGCTCCGCCCCCTCCCGCTCGCCGATGTCGCTGAGGGTGCGGATGCGCTCCAGCTGCTCGGCGGAGTTGATCGCGCCGATGTCGGTGTTCTTGTCGAGCGGATCGCCGAGGCGCAGGGTCATGAGGCGCTGCTTCAGGCGGTCCACGACCTCGTCGTGGATGTTCTCCTGCACGAGCAGGCGGCTGCCCGCGCAGCACACGTGGCCCTGGTTGAAGAAGATGCCGTTGACGATGCCCTCGACGGCCTGGTCGATGGGCGCGTCGTCGAAGACGATGTTGGCGGCCTTGCCGCCGAGCTCGAGGGTCGCCTTCTTGCGGGTGCCGGCGATCGCCTTCGCGATCTCGCGCCCCACGCCGGTCGAGCCGGTGAACGCGACCTTGTCGACATCCGGATGCCGCACGAGCGCCTGGCCGGTCTCCCCCGCGCCCGTGACGATGTTGACGACGCCGGGCGGGAGGTCCGCCTGCTGCAGGATCTCCGCGAACAGCAGCGCGGACAGCGGCGTCGTCTCGGCGGGCTTCAGCACGACGGTGTTGCCGGCCGCGAGGGCGGGCGCGATCTTCCACGCGAGCATGAGCAGCGGGAAGTTCCACGGGATGATCTGGGCGGCCACGCCGTGTGCGCGGGGGTTCGCGCCGAGGCCCGCGTAGTCGAGCTTGTCGGCCCATCCCGCGTAGTAGAAGAACCAGGCTGCGACGAGGGGGATGTCGGTGTCGCGGCTCTCCTTGATGGGCTTGCCGTTGTCGAGCGACTCCGCCACCGCGAGCTCGCGGGCCCGCTCCTGCACGAGCCGCGCGATCCGGAACAGGTACTTTCCGCGGTCTGCGCCCGAGAGCTTCGACCACGTCTTCTCGTAGGCGCGGCGGGCGGCGGCGACCGCCGCATCCACGTCGGCCTCGGATCCGTTCGCGATCTCGGCGATGCGCTTCTCGGTCGCGGGCGAGATCGTCGCGAAGGAGCCTCCGGTGCCCTCGCGGAACTCCCCGTCGATGAAGAGGCCGTAGGAGTCCTTGAGGTGCAGGATGCTCGTCGACTCGGGCGCGGGGGCGTAGTCGAGGAAGCCGCGGCCGGTGGTCGGGGTGATGTCCTTCATGGGGGTCCTAATCGATCGTCACGTAGTCGGGGCCGGAGTAGTGGCCGGTGCGGAGCTTCTGACGCTGCAGGAGCACGTCGTTGAGCAGGCTCGACGCGCCGAAGCGGAACAGGTGGGGCTGCAGCCACTGCTCGCCGACGGTCTCGGCGACCGTCACGAGGTAGCGCACGGCGTCCTTCGAGGCGCGGATGCCGCCCGCGGGCTTGACGCCCACGTACTCGCCCGTCAGCCGGTGCCAGTCGCGCACCACCTCGAGCATGAGCAGCGTCACGGGGAGGGTCGCGGCGGGTGACACCTTTCCCGTCGACGTCTTGATGAAGTCGCCACCCGCGAGGATCGCGAGCCAGGAGGCGCGGCGCACGTTGTCGTAGGTCGTGAGCTCGCCCGTCTCGAGGATCACCTTGAGGCTCGCGTAGCTGCCGTCGGCGCGGCGGCAGGCCTCCTTGACGGCGACGATCTGCTCGAAGACGGTGCCGTAGTCGCCCGCGAGGAAGGCGCCCCGGTCGATCACCATGTCGATCTCGTCGGCGCCGGCCGCGACGGCGTCGCGCGTGTCGGCGAGCTTGACCGCGAGGGACGCGCGGCCCGAGGGGAAGGCGGTCGCGACGGCCGCGACCGAGACGAGGCCGTCGTCCGGATCGCCGTGCGCGGCCCCCAGCGCCTCGACGGCGGCGGGGACCATGTCGCCGTAGACGCACACCGCGGCGACGCGGGGGGTCGTCGGGTCGGATGCGTCGGGCGTCAGGGCCTTGGCGACGAGCGAGCGCACCTTGCCGGGGGTGTCCGCGCCCTCGAGGGTCGTCAGGTCGATGAGCTCGATGATTCGGTCGAGCGCCCACGCCTTCGAGCTGGTCTTGATGGAGCGCGTCGCGAGTCCCGCGGCGCGCTGCTCGAGCCCGACGGCGTCGACGCCGCTCAGCCCTTCGAGGTGCTGGCGGAGGCTGCGCTCGGTGAGGTCGCCGCCGAGGAGGCGCACGGCGCGCTCCGCGGGGGCCAGCGAGCTGGTCTGCATGGTCATGAGTCCTCCAGGAGGGCACGCGCGGTGCCTTCGTCGGTGATGAGCACGGTGCACAGGCCGCTCGTCACGACGGCGCGCGCGACGTCGTGCTTGGCGGTGCCGGCGACCACGAGGATCGCCGTGGCGGCGGAACGCAGGGTGTCGAGCGAGACGCCGAGGGTGCGCTCGTCGAGCGAGGGGTCGACGATGTTGCCGTTGGGGTCGATGTAGCGGCCCACGACGTCGCCGATGGCGCCGCGGGCCGCGAGCTCGTCCATGTCCTCGGGCCGCAGGTAGCCGCTCTCCACGTGGGCGGAGTTCGCGTCGACGACACCCGCACTGTAGAGGAACGCGTTCGCCTCGGACGCGCGGTCGAGCACGGCGGCGACCGTGCGATCCGACTCGATCGCCTTCTTGGTGGAGAGGCGCTCGAGGATCGCGGGGCTCGGCAGGAGCACGGCGTGGCCACGGCCGCGCTGCGCGATGGTGGAGGCGAGCGTCGCCGCGGTTCCGGGGCGCCGGTTGAGGCTCACGCCGCCGTTGATCTGCACGACGGTGACGCCCGTCGCCCAGCCGTCGGGCATCCGCTCGGCCACGTCGGTGAGGGTGCGGCCCCAGCTGACGCCGAGCACGCGCGGGACGGGGCGCAGGCTCGTGAGGAAGTCGGCGGCCGCCTGGGCGACCCGCCCCTGCACGCCGCTCTCGTTCTCGGGGGTGGGCACGACGACCGCGTCGGCGAGGCCGAAGCGCTCGCGCAGGCTGCGCTCGATGGCGAGGCGGCGGGCGCGCGGGTGCACGATCTCGATGCGCACGATGCCGCGCTCGCGCGCCTGCGCGAGCAGCCGGCCGGCCTTCCAGCGCGAGATGCCGAGCAGCGCCCCGATCTCGTCCTGCGTCTTGTTCTCGTCGTAGTAGAGCTCCGCGACGCGGACAGCGAGCAGTTCGTCGTCCATCATTTCTCCCCTCCCGACGCTAGCCGCGCGAGGGGCGCACGACAACATCCGCGTACGCGACTGCTCAGATGCGCAGTGCGCTCGACGGCGTGGCGCGGATGCGCGAGCGCCCCGCAGGGCTCAGCGCGCCGGGCGGTGGGCGGCCTCGATGCGCGCCGCCGCATCCGCCGTGCGGTGCTCGCGCGACCAGGTGCCCCAGTCGACCGGATGGCCACGCAGCAGCGCGCCGAGCTGCTGGAGGCGCAGGCCCCACAGCGCCTCGCGGTCGGCGCGCCTGCCCCACTCGTCGCTCACCGTGAGCTCGATGCGCGTCGACTCACCGCGTGTGCCGCCGGGCACGTGGTGCAGCACGACGCGCACGTCGCCGAAGGCGGGCGAGATGACCTCGAGCACCGCGGGCGCCTCGGGGTCGTCGGGCTCGCGGAACTCGACGGGGCTCGTGCCGGTGACGAGCCGCTCGCTGGGGTGCAGCCAGCCCTCGACCAGGACGGGGTCGACGAGGGCCTCCCACACGATCCCGCGCGGGAGATCGATGTCGCGCTCGAGCCGGATCGCCTCCACGGCTCAACGCTACGCCGCGGGGCCGACGGGCGCCGCGAACCGGTCAGAGCTCGGCGTCGACCGTGCGGGCGCGGGCCAGGATCGCGGCCGCAGGAGGGAGGATCACGAGAACCGCGAGCAGGAACACGAGGGGCACGAGCCAGCCCTCCGTGACATCGTGCAGGATGCCGACCACGAAGGGCCCGACGGCACCCAGGAGGTAGCCGACGGTCTGCACGAAGCCCGAGAGCGCCACCGTCGTCTGCGGGGTCGTGGAGCGCAGGTTGATGAGCACGAGGGCGAGCGGGAACAGGAGCGGTCCGAGGCCCGCGCTCGCCACCCAGACCACGGGCGCCGCGGCCGGCGCGAGCAGCAGCCCGAGGTACCCGGCCACGAAGAAGCCGGCGCCGAGCAGCACCATGGGCGCCGTGCTGCGCGGGAAGCGCGCGACGAGCACGGGCACGAGCAGCCCCGCGGGGAAGCCCATGAACGCGTACAGCGCGAGGAGCGCGCCCGCCACCGCGTCGTCCGCGCCCGCCTGGTCGACGAGCAGCTTCGGCAGCCAGGCGAAGGCCGCGTACGCTCCGAGGCTCGACGAGCCGAACACGACGCCGATCGCCCACGCGGTGGGCGAGCGCAGCATCCGGATGCCGAGACGGCGCGGCGGGTCGGGACGGCGTTCGACGGCCGCCTCGGTGGGCGCCGCCTGAGCGTCCTCGATGGCGATGGCACCGAGCTCAACGGGGCCCGTTCGAGTCGGGACGGCATCCGCCGCGGCGACCGGCAGCGGGCGTCCGCGCAGCAGCACGGCCGCCCACGGCGCCGCCGCGATCACGGCGACGAACGTCCACGCCGCGAGCGAGGTGCGCCATCCGGCCGCATCCGCGACGGGGACCGCCACGAGGGCCGGCACGGCCGTCGACACCGAGAGCAGCGTGGCGTACAGCGAGGTGACGAGCCCCACGCGGTCCGGGAAGTACCGGCGCACGACGGGCGGCAGCAGCACGTTCCCGATACCGACGCCGAGGAGGGCGAGGAGCGTGCCGAGGGTGAGCACCACCGACCCCGGCGCGATGGCGCGCACGAGGTGCCCCAGCGCCATGGCGACGAGCGAGGCGATGAGCGCCTGCTCGAGCCCGACGCGACGCGCGATGGCCGGCGCGAGGATCCCGCTCGCGGCGAAGGCGAGCGGTGGCGCGGCGCCGATGAGCCCCAGCGCGAACGCGTCGAGCGGGATGTCGGCCCCGATCCGGTCGAGGATGGGCGACATCGCCGCGACCGGGGTGCGCAGGCTCAGCGAGACGAGCAGCACGCCGAGCAGGGCGAGCGTGCGCCCGGCCCAGAGCGGGCGAGGCCTCACCCCGCCACCGCGAGGGCGCGACGGGCCGAGTCGGCGTCCGCGCGGATCGCCGCGACGAGCGCGTCGAGCGAGTCGAACCGCGCCATGCCGCGCAGCCGCGCGACGAACTCGAGCTCGATGGTGCGCCCGTAGAGGTCGAGGTCGACGTCGAGCAGATGCGCCTCCGCCTGATGCTGGGGCACGCCCTCGAAGGTCGGGTTGTTGCCGATCGACACGGCGGACGGATGCCGCACCCCGTCGACCGTCGCCCACGCGGCGTAGACGCCGTCGGCCGGCAGGAAGCCCTCGAGCCTCGCCGGGTCGAGGTTGGCCGTCGGGAAGCCGAGCTCGCGCCCGCGCCGCTCCCCCTCCACGACCACCGAGCGCACGGCGGGCGGGCGCCCCAGCACGCGCGCGGCGAGTTCGACATCCCCCGCCTCGAGCGCCTCGCGGGCCCAGGTGGAGGACGCGCGCCGCGCCGCACCCTCCCCGACGCCTCGCACGTCGTCGATGAGCTCGACCTCGAAGCCGAGCTCGGCGCCGAGCCGGCGCAGCAGCCCGATGTCACCCGCCCCGCGATGGCCGAAGCGGAAGTCGCTGCCCGCGAGCACCAGTCGGGCGCCGAGGCCGTCGACGAGCACGCGGCCGACGAACTCCTCGGGGGTGAGCAGCGACAGCGTCCGGTCGAACGTCAGCATGAGGGTCGCGTCGACCCCCGATGCGGCGAGGAGCTCCTGCTTCTGGGCGTTGCTGACGAGGGCTGCGGGGCAGCGCTCGGGGGCGAGCACCGCGAGCGGGTTGCGATCGAAGGTCACCACGACCCCGGAGTACGCGTGCGCGCGTGCGCGATCGCGGAGTCGCGCGAGCACGGCGCGATGGCCCGTGTGGACCCCGTCGAACTTGCCGATCGTGACGGCGCTCGGGCCGTAGGCCGCGGGCACCGCATCCAGTCCGTCGAAGAACTCCATCAGGCCGATGCCTCGGAGCGCGCCCGCGCGCGCAACCACAGGATGCCGAGCACGGGGAGCACGAGCGGCACGAAGAGGTAGCCGGCGCCGAACGCGCTCCACACGGTGGCCTCCCGGCCGAACGGGTTCGCGTCGTCGAGGCCGAGCAGCTGGGGCGCCGCCACCGAGAGGGTGCCGACGAGGAGCACGCCCGCGAGCTCGAAGCTGATCGTGACCCAGGCGAGGCGGTCCCAGCCGGCGGCGAGCGCCACCGTCGCGAGCACGTACACGACCGCGGCGACGGCGGAGAGCGAGAACGCGATCGGTGCCTCCTCGAAACGGTCGACGATCTGGAAGATCGAGCGGCCGAGGGCGGCGATGGCGAGAATCGCGTAGACGGCGACGAGCACGCGGCCGACGCCGGACGCACGGGTGCGGGACTGGGCGGACATCGCCTCCCAGACTAAGCCAGTTGGACGCTCCAGATCTGCTCCATGCGCCACACCATGACCGCGACGGCGAAGGCGGCGGCACCCAGCACGACGTTCGACCACCGGGTGCGCTCGACGAGCGCCCACACGATCGCGAGCGGCGGGATGACGACCGCGGCGATGAGGTACGCCCAGAACTCGACGGGGTTGCCGGTCGGGGCGTTGCCCGCGAGCGGGGCGACGATCGCGACGACGAGCTGGGCGAGGAGCAGCAGTTCGACGAGGCCGAGGGAGAGCACCGTGAGGTCGTTCGGCTTGCGTCCCGCGAGCCCGAGCGCGACGCACACGAGACCCACGAGGCAGGCGAGCGCGAGCTGCACGAGCGTGAACGGCAGGATCATGGGAGGACCTCCTGGGTGGGGAGCCCGAGCAGCACGCGCGCCCGGCCCCCGCGCAGCTCGACGATGGCGGCGAGCGCCCCGTCGGGGGTGAGAGCGGCGGCGACGTCGGCGTCAGGGGCGTCGAGCTCGACGCGTTTGCCGTGCGCGAGGTCGCGGGTCTGCTGGGCGTCGAGGCGGACGACCGGGAACAGCTCGGACGCGACCGCGGCGGGGTCGCGCAGCGCGGGCGCCGCGGCGTCCTGGTGCTCCCGCGGATCGGGGAGCTCGACGGCATCCGCGACGTCGAACGGCCCGACCCGCGTACGTCGGAGAGCCGTGAGGTGCCCGCCCACGCCGAGGGAGCCGCCCAGGTCGCGTGCGAGCGCCCGGATGTAGGTGCCCGAGCTGCAGGCGACGCGCACGTCGAGGTCGACGACGGCGCCGCCTGGCCGGGTGGCGAGCAGCTCGAAGGCGTGGATCGTGACGGGCCGAGCGGCGAGCTCGACCTCCTCCCCCGCCCGCGCGCGGTCGTAGGCGCGACGGCCGTCGACCTTGATGGCGCTGTAGGTGGACGGTGTCTGCGCGATGGGGCCCGTGAGGGCGGCGATCCCGGCGGCGATCGCGGCATCCGTCACCGCGGATGCGTCGCGCGTCGCGGTCGTCGCGCCCTCGGCGTCGTCGGTGTCGGTGGTGACGCCGAGCCGGATGGTCGCGAGGTACTCCTTGTCGAGCCCCACCAGGTAGGTGAGCAGGCGCGTCGAGCTGTCGGCGCCGAGCAGCAGCAGGCCGGTGGCCATCGGGTCGAGCGTGCCGGCGTGACCGACCTTGCGCGTGCCGAGCAGCCTCCGTGCGCGCGCGACCACGTCGTGGCTCGTGACGCCCTGCGGCTTGTCGACGAGCAGGATGCCGCTCGTCACGACTCGCGGTCCCGCAGCGACAGCAGGAACTCGAGCTTGGTCGGGAAGACCTCGTCGAGCAGCTCCCGCACGGCGGGCTCGCGCTCGTAGTCGTCGGCCATGCGGAGGCCGACGAGCGTGTTGAGCATCATGCCCGTCGCGAGGAACTCGTGCGCCTCGTCGGGGGCCATCCCCGCCTCCTCGCGGAGGAAGACGTAGACCTTGCGCATGCAGGCACGCGCCTCCGGCCCGATCACGGGGTCTGCGCCGAGCATGAACGCCTGCATGAGGCTCAGCAGGAGTCCGCGGTCGGAGAGCAGCTCGACGTAGTTGGTCGCGATGCAGCGGCCGATCCCCTCGGGCGCGTCCGCGCTCTCGGCGACGGCGGCGCGGAACGCATCCATCATGCGTTCGACCGCCCGGTCGAGCACGGCGAGGAACATCGCCTCCTTGGTGCCGAACATCCGCACCACGTAGGGCTGGCTGACGCCGGCGGCGCGGGCGACCGCATCCGTCGTCGCGCCGTGGTAGCCGCGCTCGCCGAAGACGCGCGTGGCGGCCTCGAGAACGAGCGCGCGGCGCTCCTCGGAGCGCATGCGCGTGGTGGTCTCGGGCGCCGTCGTCGTCATGCTTGACATGGTATCAACCGATTACTACTCTCGGCATTTGTAATCATTCGATTACTTCTAAACCTCTCGGACTCGGACCCACGGAGCCATCATGACCACATCCCCCACCGCGGCGCGCACGACCCGCGCAGCACGGCGCGTGCCCTTCGGCCTCGTCGTGCTCGCCACCGGCCTGCCGATGTTCATGGCCACCCTCGACAACCTCGTCATGACCAACGCGCTCCCCGCCATCCGCCTCGACCTCGGGGCGAGCATCGAGGAGCTCCAGTGGTTCATGAACGCCTACACGCTCGCCTTCGCGAGCTTCATCCTCATGGCGGCGGCGCTCGGCGACCGATTCGGACGCCGCACCGTGTTCGCCGTCGGCATCGCGCTGTTCACCCTCTCGTCGGCCGCCGCCGCACTCGCGAGCGACCCGACCCAGCTCATCGTCGCACGCGCCTTCCAGGGACTCGGCGGGGCAGCCATCATGCCGCTGTCGCTCTCCCTGCTCGCGGGCGCCGTGAGCCCGCAGCGGCGCCCGCTCGCCATCGGCATCTGGGGCGGCACCGCCGGCCTCGCCGTCGCGCTCGGCCCGCTCGTCGGCGGCGCCGTCGTCGAGGGGTGGAACTGGAACGCGATCTTCTGGCTCAACGTGCCGATCGGCGTCGTCGCGATCCCGATCGTGCTCGCCCTGCTGCCGAACCCCTTCGGCGAGCGGATGCGCGCCGACGTGCTCGGCGTCGTGCTCGCGGGACTCGGAGTGCTCGGCCTCGTATGGGGCATCGTGCGCGGCAATGACGCGGGCTGGGACAGCGCCGAGGTGCTGACCGGTCTCATCGGAGGCGGCCTGCTGCTCGTCGCGTTCGTGCTGTGGCAGCTGCGCGCCCCCGCACCGCTGCTGCCGCTGCGACTGTTCCGCGACCGCTCGTTCGCGGTGGCCAACGTCGTCGGCCTCGGCTTCAGCTTCGGGATGTTCGGGGCGGTGTTCATCCTCATCCAGTTCCTGCAGATCGTGCAGGGCTACTCGCCGCTCGAGGCCGGCGTGCTGACGATGCCGTGGACGATGGCGCCCATGGTCGTCGCGCCCCTCGCGGGCGTGTTCGCGCCGCGCGTCGGCACCCGCGCGCTCATCGTCGCCGGCCTCGTGCTGCAGGCCTCCGCGCTCACCTGGATCGGCCTCGTCATGTCGACGGACGTCCCCTACGGCGAGCTCGTCGGGCCGTTCATCATGGCCGGCGTCGGCATGGGGCTCGTCTTCGCGCCCTCCTCGACCGCGGTGCTCGCGAACATCGCCGAGAACGACACCGCGAAGGCGTCCGGGACCAACGCGACGGTGCGCGAGATCGGCGTCGCGCTGGGCATCGCCGTGCTGACCGCCGTGTTCACCGGCGCCGGCGGGCAGCTCACGCCGACCGGGTACGTGGATGCCGCGGTCCCCGCGGTGCTCACCGGTGCCGCGGTGGTCGCCGCGACCGCCGTGGCGGCGCTCCTGCTGCCCGCCGGGCGGCTGCGCCGCATCCGTCCCGATGCGGCGCCGGAGGAGGCCGTCTCGTCGGAGCCCGCGCTCGAGCTGCGCTGAGACGGGGAACGCGGGGGCGTCCGGATGCCGGACGCCCCCGCGTCATGTGCGCCCGGGGCTACTGCGCGGGGCTACTGCTTGGCCCAGGGACCCCACTCGGAGGCGCCGGGGGTGTCACCCTGCGTCCACCACTTCGCCTTGTAGCTCGAGCCCTGGTAGGTCACCAGGTCGCCGGCCACGTAGACCTTCGTCGCGCTCCACGCGTCACCGCCGGTCCCGGGGCCACCGGGGTCGGTGCCGTCGCCGTCGCAGGCGCCCACGAGCGCCCACACCTGAGCGCTTCCCGGCGTCTCACCCTGCGTCCACCACTTCGCGCTGTACTCGGAGCCGTTGTACGACACCTTCGCACCGCCGGTGTAGACCGCGCTCGCGCTCCACGCGGGTGCGGTGCACTCGCCCGGGTCGGTCGGGTCGGTCGGGTCGGTCGGGTCCGTGGGATCGGTCGGGTCGGTGGGATCCGTCGGATCCGTCCCGTCGCCCGGCACGCCGCTGCGCAGCTTGGCGGCCGCGGCCGACACGAGCTCGTTGTTGCGGTCGCCGTCGAGCGACCACCACATGGTGCCGCCGAGGCGCTTGTCGATCACGTACTGCGCCTTCTGCGCCGCGGTCTGCGCGTTGTCGTAGCTCCACCAGCGGGTGCCGTCGTAGCGCCAGGCCGCCCCGACCGCGGCGCTGTAGTACTCGGTGCCGACCGACTTCAGCTTGTAGTAGTCGTCGATCCCGGCCTCGTAGGTGCCCGGAGCCGGGCCCGAGGCGCTCGACCACGGCGCCGACGATGAGACCCCGGTCCAGCCGCGACCGTAGGCGGCCAGGCCGATGCCGAGCTGCGCCGGGTCGATGCCCGTGCCGAGATAGGCCTTCACGGCCTTGTCGACGCTGAACCGCTTGTCGGCGGGCAGCGTGTTGGCGGGGTCGTCGTACAGGTTCGCCTGGTGCCCGGTGCGCGAGGGGTCCCACGCGCCGTGCAGGTCGTAGCCCTGGATGTTGCCGTAGTCCAGGTAGTCGAACAGCTCGGGGTTGTTCCACCCGCCCGCGCTGATGTCGGCGGGGTTGGCCGGAAGGAAGGCCGACAGCAGGTAGTGCTTGCCGGTCTGCGCGCCGAGGGCGTCGAGCTGCGTGCGGAACTCCTTCAGCAGCAGGCGGAAGTTGTTCTTGTCGTTCGCCTGGTCGACGATGTTGCCCTCGAGCCCGTTGAGCGAGCCCGGCCACTCCCAGTCGATGTCGATGCCGTCGAACACGCCCGCCGCGGCACCCGTGCCGCCGCGTCCGTCGATGACCGGCAGATTGCCCTTGATGTAGAGGTTGATGCAGCTCGAGACGAGCTTCTTCCGGGACGCGTCGGTCTTCGCGGCCGCCGAGAAGTTCTTCGACCAGGTCCAGCCTCCGAGCGAGATCAGCGCCTTGAGGCCGGGATGCTTCGCCTTGAGCTGCTTGAGCTGGTTGAACGAGCCGGCGAGCGGCTGGTCCCAGGCGTCCGCGGCACCCGAGACGGAGTCGGCAGCCGAGTAGCCCATGCCGAAGTCCGCCCACGCGTCACCGGCGCCGTCCGAGCCGTTCGGACCGGTGCCCTGCGCCTTGTTGGCGATGAAGCACTCGAGGCTCTGGTAGTGGATGTTGCCGAACGCGTAGTTGATGTGGGTCAGATCCCCCGCACCGCCCGAGCGCTCGAGCTGGCTCAGCTTGTAGCCGCGTCCGTAGACGCCCCATTGGGCGAAGTACCCGACGTTGCGGTAGCCGTTGACCGCGGTCTCCTGGGCAGCGGATGCCGCCTGGGGAGCCGCGGCGGCGGACCCCGCCGTCACGCCCGCAAGCGTCGCCACCATCGCACCCGTCGCGAGCGCGGCGATGATGCCGCGCGTGCGGTATCTCGTTCTCGTCATGTCGATCCTTGTCTTCAGGTCGGCGCGGCGACAGGGCGTCGTCGCGCCTGGTGCGGCCACGCTACGGCTGGGCGCGGCGCCGACGCGTCCGCACGATCCACATGATCGGCGGCACGGAAACGCCCCGGGGTACGTGATTCCACGTACCCCGGGGCGCGGCGGCTCAGCAGGAGCGTGCGGTGCCCCATACCTGAGCCGAGCCCGGCGTCTCGCCCTGCGTCCACCACTTCGCGGTGTACTCGGCTCCCCGGTACGACACGACCGCGCCGCCCGTGTAGACCGCGGTCGCGCTCCACGCCGCGGCCGAGCAGTCGCCGCCCGTTCCGCCGCCTCCGCCGCCCGAGCCGCCGCCCGGCGCCACGACCGTGACCCCGCGCGGGTGGTCGTACAGCGTCGCGTAGCTCTCGCCGCCGATCGTGACACGCAGGTTCGAGATGGCCGACATCGGCAGCGACCAGCTGAGCTTCGTCCACGCCGAGCCGCCCGCCGGGATGCCGCCGGACGGCACCGTCAGCCGGTAGCTGTGGAAGTCGCCGTCGAGTCCGCCGACGTTGTCGCCGCTGTGGCCGCTCGCGAGCTTCACGATTCCCCAGCCGTTCTGCTCCTTGAGCGCTCCTGTATCGCTCGTCGCCGTGTCGAAGGTGATCGTGGCCCCCGCGGGGATGTCGACGCCCGAGTTGTTCACGAAGGTGACGCGCGGGTTGATCGGGTAGTTGTTGTCCCCCAGCGCGAACTCGCTGAACCGCACCTCGAGGTCGATCGCCTTGGCCGGCATCGCGGCATCCGCCTTGCTCGCTCCGTAGGGGGCGGATGCGGCGAGCCGGTCGTGCAGGATACCCACGAGCGTCGAGCCCATCTCGTACTGCCCCGCCGACGGGTCGTAGGCGTAGTCGCCCGCGAGCTCCCAGATCATGACCCCGCCGAGCCCGTTGTCGGCCACGTAGTCGGCCTTCGCCCGGATGGCGTCGTCGGAGTCGCCCGAGAGGAAGGTGCGGGTGGTGGCGTTCCACCACCACTCCGTCTTCGACACGGTGTCGAAGCGGTGGGCGTAGCTGCCCGTGATGGTTGTCGGTGCGTCGTAGCTCGTCAGGTAGTCCCCGACGATGCCGTGCTGCAGGTTGAGCGCGTGCCAGATGGGGTTCACGCCCGCGCCGATCTGCTGTCCCGCACCGTCGAGGTCGTGCCAGATGTTGTCGATCCCCTGCGCGCCTGCACCGCACCGCGAGGTGCCGCCGAGTCCGGGCCCCGTGCCGGGCGGGCACTGCGCCTGGTCGGCGAGCGCCGCCGTGCCGCCGAGACCGTCGGTGCCCCCGGTGACGCCCGTCCAGCCGCGCGTGTAGAACGGCACGCCGATGTTGATGCGTCCGGCCGGCATCGAGCCGCGGAAGTAGTGGTACGCCCAGTCGGTGTTGAGGTATCCGATGCCCGCGTACGCGCCGTACACGCCCGCGGCCGCGAGCTCGGGGTCCGCGCCGTTGTCGTAGAGCGGCGCGTTGCCGCCGACGTACTGGTTCCACGAGCCGTGCAGGTCATAGCTCATGATGTTGACGTAGTCGAGGTACTGCGTGACCTGCATGACCTCCATGCCGCGCAGCAGCCATCCGGATGCGGGGGCCGCCACGGTCAGCAGGTAGTGCCGTCCGTCGGCCGCGCCCGCCCGGTCGAGCTTCTCGCGCAGGGTCTTCATGAGGGTCTGGTAACCGGCGAAGAGCGTGCCGCGCCGCGCGTCCGAGAACGAGGCGTCGAGCGGGTTGCCCGCCTTGGCGTTGCTCGTGGGGTACTCGTAGTCGATGTCGACGCCGTCGAAGCCGTACTGCCGGATGAACGCCACGGCGGAGTCGGCGACGGCCTCGATACGCGCGCTCTGGTCGGTGAGCGTGTAGAAGCCGCCGTCGGCGACGCGCGCGCCGTTCACGTCGAAGTAGCCCCCAGTTTCGGCCCATCCGCCGACCGAGACGAGCGTCTTCACGCCCGGGTGCTGGGTCTTGTAGTGGTTGAGCAGGTTGAAGTGGCCCGTGTAGGGGTAGGCGGGGTCCATCTGCGCGCCCGCGACGCCCGGCCATGTCATGTCGGTGGCCGGGTTGCCGTCGGCGGTCTGGTTGACGGATACCTTGCCCGCGCCGTCGATGTGGGCGAAGGCGTAGTTGATGTGGCTCAGCTTCGTCCAGGGGATGTCGCTCGCGAGGTAGCGCGGCGTTCCGTCCGCGCCGGTGCGCCAGCTCGTGAAGTAGCCGATGACGCGCTGCTCGAGGCCGTTGGGGAGCTTCTCCCGGCCGGCCTCGTCGTAGACCGTGCAGTAGGGCACGTCGACGCCCGGCGTCTCGTACAGACCGTCGGGGCGGCATTTCTCGTCGGGGTTCGTGCTCGCGGGGTCGCCCGGGTCGGTCGGCGTGGGCGTGGGGGTCGGCTCCGGATCAGTGGGCGTCGGCGTCGGCGTCGGGTCGCCGCCTCCGGGCGCGCACGAGCCGAGGCTCTCCCACGGACCCCACTGGCTCGCGCCGGGGGCCTCGTTCTGCGTCCACCACTTCGCGCGGTAGTTGACCTGCTGGGAGGAGGCGAGGTCGCCGCCCACGTAGACGGTCTGGCTCGACCAGCCGGGCGCGCAGTCGGCGGCGGCCTGGGCGCCGACGGCGCTCAGCAGGCTCGCGGCGACCGCCGCGGCCGCGACGAGCGCGGCGGCGCGTACGCGTGTGGTGAGGGGGATCATCCGGGCTCCTGTTCATCGTCGGACAGCGCCCGCACGGGGCGGACGCCGCGACGCTAGCAACGCGGATGCCGCCCGCGCGTCCGCGGGAGCACGTAGCGGTGCCTACGTAGTCACCCCGACCCGGTGCGCGAGCACCGTCAGCTCGACGCGCGAACGCACCCCGAGCTTCGCGAGGATGCGCCCGACGTGCACCTCCACCGTGCGCACCGAGAGGTACAGGGCCGCCGCGATCTCGCGGTTGCTCGCGCCCTCGATCACGAGCAGCGCGACCTCGAGCTCGCGCTCGGTGAGCACCTCGCGCCAGGGCTCCGCGGATGCCGCAGGCGCCTCATCCGGGACGCCGGGCGACACGGGCGCGTCCGCGTCGGCCGAGAGGTGCTCGAGCCGCGCCACCGCGAGCGCGCGCCACGCCTCGGCTCCTGCCTCGCCCAGGAGGCTCTCGGCGAGCACGAGGTGCCGGCGTGCTGCTGCGGGTTCGCCGAGCCCCGCCCAGGCCGCACCCAGCGCCGCTTCCGCGCGCCCCCGCTCGAAGGGCGACTCGAGCGGGCGTGCGAGCTCGGCCGCCTCCTCGAGCTCCTCGGCGCGGTCGGCGCTGCGGGCGAGGGCCCGCACCCGGCACGCGCGGGCCGCGTCCGGCGGGAGGTGCCCGTCGATGCCCTGCGCGACCGTGTCGAGCGGCCCCACCTCGTCGATGCCGGGAACCCACAGCACGTCGGATGCCGCGTGCAGCTCGCGATGCAGCCGCGCGCGCATCGACGCCTCGTCGACACGGTCGGCGAGGAAGTCGGCGATCGACTGGTCCAGCAGCGCATCACCCCGCGCCGTATGCGGAACCGAGCGGGCCACGGCGCGCGTGAGCGGGCCCGTCTCCCCCGTGACGGCGAGCTCGAGTCTCCGGGCGAGCGTGAGCCCGAGGCCGGCGAACGGCACCGCGACGGGAAGCTCGATCGCGGCGCGCACGAACTCGTCGTGGGCGCCGCGGACGTCGCCGCTCCAGAAGCGCAGCAGCGTCGCCGCGACCGCCTGGTAGGCGCGCGCCATGGGCGAGCGCTCGAGTCCACGGATGACGTCGTCGCGCAGGGCGACCGGCGCGCCCGCCCGGTGGGCGACCCGGCGGAGCGCGGCGGGCAGCTCGCCGCGCAGGCCGAGCGCCAGCGCCTCCGCGATCGCACCCAGCACCGAGCCGTCGTCGTGCACCTCATCGACCGCTCCCGCGTGCACCGCGAGCCAGGAGCGGGCGAACGCGGATGCCGACCCGCCCCCGTCGGCGGCGCCCGCCCGCGCGCACCAGCGCTCGGCCGCATCCGGCTCCCCCCGCTCCGCGAGAAGGGCCGCGGCGAGAGCGCACGCCCGCGCCGCAGCGACGCCGCGGACGTCGCCGCGGGTGAGGCATGCGTCGAGCTCGATCTCGGGCACGACGCCCGACTGCCAGGTGGCGGCCGCGAGGTGGGCGCCGAGCGCCTCGAGCCGCATCCGCGGATCGCCGGAGCCCAGCACCGGGGTGAGGTGGCGCACGGCGTCGTCGACGAGGCCCGAGGCGGCCGCCGTGAGACCGGTGAGGAACGCCGCCTCGTCGCGCTGACCTGCGTCGACGGCATGGCTGGTCGCCTCGCGTGCGATGAGGTGCGCCCTCGCGGCATCGCCTCGTCCGAGGGCGTCGCGGGCGAGCGCGAGCAGGGGGGCCACGAACGCGGGATCCCCCTCGAGGGTGCAGAGCGCGCGATGCCAGAGCGCGAGCTCGTCGTCGCCGGCGCGCGCGTAGATCTCTCCCAGCCGCGCGTGCACCGCCGTGCGCTCGGCGAGCGAGGCGCTGCCGTGCACCCACACGCGCATCCGCGGGTCGGCGAACGCGAAGTGGCCGGCGACGAGCCGCAGGTGGCGACTCGCACCGCCCGCCACGAGCTCGCCGATGGGACGGTCGGCGAACGCGAGCAGGACCTCGGTGCGGTCGTCGACGCACACCGCGGCCGCCACGAGCACCTCGAACTCCCACGGGGCGAGGCGCGGGTCGCCCACCGATCCCTCCACCTGGTCGAGCAGGGGCAACGGGTCGGGCAGCGCCTCGGTGCCCCGTCGCTGCCCCTCGGTCATCCATCCCGCGGTCTGCAGGATCGCGGCGTCGTCGCCCGCCAGTTCGCGCTCGAGACGGCTCGCGACGACCGGCGAAACCTGCAGCTCGTGCGCATCGAGCAGCGCGAGGATGCGCAGCGCGCCGTCCACCGCTGAGCGGTTGTCGGGGGCAGCGAGAGCGTGGCGGGAAGGCCGGGGAATGCTCGTCGCCATCGAAGCTCCGCTCACGTCGTCGTTCGCGCCGGTATGTTAGCACGCTTTACAAACGGAGCCCAGGGCTCCCGCGGCTCCCGCACCTCGTAGGCTCGACGCATGCGGATCGGGGTCATCGGAGCGGGCGCCGTCGGCGGCACCTTCGCCGGCCTCCTCGCCGCGAAGGGCCACGATCTCGAGGTGACGGCGCGCGGCGCCCAGCTCGACGCCCTCCGTGCGAACGGCCTGCTGCTCGACGGCGGATGGGGCGAGCACCGGGTGCGCGTCGCGGCGGGCGCCACCCTCGTCGAGCGCCCCGAGCTCGCGATCCTCGCGACGAAGGCGCAGGACGCCGCGACCGCCCTCGCCGCCAACGCGACCCGGCTCGACGGCGTGCCCCTCCTGGTGGTGCAGAACGGGCTCGGCGGACTCGACGTCGCCCATCGCGAGCTGCCGGACTCCCCCGCCCTCGGGGCGCTCGCACTGTTCGCCGCCTCCTACCTGGAGCCCGGCCACGTCACGGTCACCGGCCCCAACCCCGTCGTCATCGGCGCCGGACCGGGGGCCGACCGCCCCCTCCTGGAGCGGGTCGCCGCGACGATCGGCGAGGCGCTCCCCGTCGAGATCACCGACGACATCGTCGGCGCCCAGTGGACGAAGCTGCTCATCAACCACGTCAACGCCCTGCCCGCCGTCACGGGGCTCAGCGTGCAGGAGGTCGTGGCGGACGCCGGCCTGCGTCGCGTCATGACGGCCAGCATGCGGGAGACGGTGCGCGTCGCCCGCGCGATCGGCGTGCGATTCGGGACAGTTCAGGGCGTCTCGGGCGCCGTGCTGAACCTCATCGGCGCGCTGCCGCTCGCCCTCGGCGAGCAGTTCCCCCGGCTGCTGGCCCGGCGGATGGGCTCCGTCCCGAACCCCGGCTCGACGCTGCAGAGCATCCGGCGCGGACAGCTCACCGAGATCGAGTTCCTCAACGGCGCCGTCGTGCACGCGGCCGCCGAGCACGGCGAGCTCGCACCCGTCAACGCCGCCATCGTCGCCCTCGTGCACGAGGTCGAGCGCACGGGGTCGTTCGTCGCCCCCGCCGAGGTGGTCCGGCGGGTGCCCGTCTAGGCGCCCTAGCAGGCGTCCGCGAAGATGCGACGCGGGTGGTCGGGGTCGGTGTTGTCGATGATCGCGACCGCGGCCTGACGCGGATGCGCGTCGCGCTCGTAGAGCTCGTGCGCACCCTCGTAGCGCGCGGCGAGCTCGGAGCCCGGCTCGATGCCCTCACGCGCGAGAAGGCGGGCGGCCCGCACCTCGGCATCCGCGTCGAGCCAGATCGTGTAGTTCCACACGCCGCGCAGCTCGGGCCGGTCGAGGAAGCCGCCGTCGACGATGAGGAACACGTCCTCGGGCCCCGTGCGCCACTTCGGCTCGAGCTGCACCTCGCGCACCCGGTCGTACGCGGCGGTCACGAACGCCGCCGAGCCGCCCAGCCGGAACGGCTCGACGAGCACCCGGCGGAAGACGTCGTAGGCGTAGGCGTCCCGGTAATAGCCCTCGGGCGAGAACCGTCCGCGGCGGTATCGCTGCTCGGCGGGGTTGAGGAAGTCGTCGAGGGAGGCGCGGGCGGTCGCGTAGCCGCGGCGCTCGAACTCGCGCGCGAGGTCGTCGGCGAAGGTCGACTTGCCGGATGCCGTGCGCCCGTCGACGCCGATCGCGATGCGGCCACGCCGGTAGTTGCCGAGGATCTCGTCGACCGTGGCCGCGATCACGTCGCGCCGCTGCGGTTGCCATCTCGCCATACCGTCACCCTACGCGCGCGACACAGCCGCAGGGCCCCGGGGCGACGCCCGGTCCCGCCGCATACGCTGGAGGCGTGGCAGGAGCAGCGGATGCCGGGATCGGCGAGACCGTCGCCACCTGGTTCGCGGCGGGGCACCGCCCCCTCCCCTGGCGCTCGCCCGGCTTCCCCGCCTGGGGCGTACTCGTATCCGAGTTCATGCTCCAGCAGACACCCGTCGCCCGCGTGATCCCCCGGCTCGAGGAGTGGCTCGCGCGTTGGCCGACGCCCGCGGCGCTCGCCGCCGTGCCGCCGGGCGAGGCGGTGCGGGCGTGGGACCGCCTCGGGTACCCGCGCCGCGCGCTCAACCTGCACGCCGCGTCCGTCGCGATCACCGAGCGGCACGGTGGCGAGGTGCCGGCGGACGTCGACGCGCTCCTCGCGCTGCCCGGCGTCGGCCCCTACACCGCGCGCGCGGTCGCGGCGTTCGCGTATGGCGTCCGCGTTCCCGTGGTTGACGTCAACGTGCGGCGGGTGCTCGCCCGGGCCGTGCGCGGCGTCGGCGAGCCGGGACCCGCCCGCACCAACGAGGAGCTCGCCCTCATGGGTTTACTGCTGCCCGCGGATGCGGAGCGGGCGCGGCTCGCCAACGCGGGCATGATGGAGCTCGGCCAGACCGTGTGCACGGCACGCGCGCCCGACTGCGCCCGCTGCCCGATCGCCGGATCGTGCGCGTGGCGCGCCGCCGGATACCCGGCCTACACGGGGCCCGCGGCACCCCGGCAGAAGCCCTACGCGGGCTCGGACCGCGAGGTGCGCGGTCGCATCCTGCGCGAGCTGCGAGCGAGCGAGCTTCCCGTGCCCGCCGAGCGGATCGCGGAGCTCTGGCCGGATGCCGTGCAGCGCGACCGTGCGCTCGCGGGTCTGCTCGCCGACGGACTCGTCGAACGGGCCGGCGCCTCCTACGCGCTCCCCGGCTCCTGAAGCCCGCCGCGCGCGGGACACCCATCGGGATTGACGATGCATCCCGCGGGTCCGAGAGTGGGCACATGACGATCGAGGACCCGGATGCGGCGGATGCTGCCGACCGCTTCGACGCCCTCTTCCGGCGCGTCTACGCGAGCTTCCACCGCCGCGACGGCGTCGACCGCGGTCTCTCCGCCGCCTCCCGCGGCGTGCTCACCCACCTCGCGCTCACCGGGCCGGTGACGATCGGCGAGGCCGCCCGGCACTTCGACCGCGCCCAGTCCGCCACGAGCGAGCTCATCACCCAGCTCGAGCGCAACGGCCTCGTCGAGCGCCGCGTCGACCCGGCGGATGCCCGGCGTACCCTCGTCTGGCTCACCGAGGCCGGTCACGCCGCCCTCCGCCGCGACGAGGCCGTGCTCGGGCTCGGACTGCTCGCCGACGCCTTCGCGGCGATGCCCGTCGAGGGACGCGCCGCGATCCTCGACTCCCTCGCGCGGCTGTTGGAGGCCGCGCCCGCTCCCGGAAAGGAACCCCGATGACCGAGAACGACCACGCCGAGCACTGCGAGAGCTGCGGCATGCCCATCGAGACCGGCCGGTACTGCGCCTACTGCGTCGACGAGTCCGGCGCGCTGCAGGACTTCGACACCCGCTTCGCACGCATGACCGACTGGCAGCGGCGCTCGCACCCCGAGCAGAGCGAGGAGCAGATCGAGCGCGACACGCTCGCCTACCTCGCCACCATGCCGGCCTGGCGCGACCACCCGCGGGTCGTCGCCGGCGCCTGAGCCCCGGCGCCCGTCGGCCGCGTGCGGTGTGCTGCTCAACCCCGTGCGTGAGCGAGGATGCGTCCGGGTCGTGCGATCGCAAGGCGGAAGAGGAGCCGATAGCGGCTATCGGCGACGATGACAACGCCGCGAGCGTGCGAATCGGACGCACCGCAGCGCGTGCGGGGTTGAGCAGCACACCGCGGGGCACACTGTTCGCATGCCGGAGCTGCCCGAGGTGCACGCGCTCGCATCCGACCTGGATGCGCGACTGCGCGGGCGCACGATCGACCGCCTGCAGGTGGTCGCGTTCCCCGCCCTGAAGACCTACGACCCGCCCGTCGAGGCGCTCTCGGGCGAACGGGTCGCGGGCGTGGGCCGGCACGGCAAGTTCCTCGACCTCACGACCGAGGGCGGCATCCACCTCGTCGTGCATCTCGCGCGCGCCGGCTGGATCCGCTGGCGGGCGGGCGCGCCGAAGACCTCGGGGCGGCCGGGGTCGGGTCCGCTCGCCGCGCGGCTGGTGCTCGACGACGGCGCGGGGTTCGACGTCACCGAGGCTGGGACCAAGAAGAGCCTCGCGCTGTACGTCGTGCGCGACCCCGCGGAGGTGCCCGGCATCGCGCGGCTCGGGCCGGATCCGCTCGCGAACGACTTCACGCTCGAACGCTTCCGCGGCATCCTCGCGTCCCAGGGCCGTGCGCAGCTCAAGGGCATGCTGCGCGACCAGTCGGTCATCGCGGGTGTCGGCAACGCCTACTCGGACGAGATCCTGCACGTCGCCCGGATGTCGCCCTACAAGCCGGCCGCGATGGGCGTGGAGGACTCCGCGGCGCTCTACGCGGCACTGCGGTCAACTCTCGCGGAAGCGGTGGCGCGTGCCGACGGGGTCGCGGCGTCCGAGCTCAAGGCCGAGAAGAAGTCGAAGCTGCGGGTGCACGGCCGCTTCGGCGAGCCGTGCCCGGTATGCGGCGCCCGGATCGAGCAGGTCATCTTCGCCGACCGTACCTTCCAGTACTGCCCCACGTGCCAGACGGGCGGCAAGAAGCTCAGCGACCGGGTGCTCGACCGCCTGCTCAAGTAGCGGCGGCAGTCAGAGGAGACGCTCCGCGAGCAGCTCGAGGCTGCGCTCGCGCCCCACGGCGCGATCGGCCGGCTCGCCCTCGCGCGCCCCCGTACCCGGCGAGACCATGACCTCGTCGACGCCGAAGCGCGCGGCGAGGTCGCGGATGCGGCCGGCCGCGGCATCCGGCGCGTCCACGACCCAGCGCTCGAGCATCGCCTCGACGATGTGCCGTGCGGCGGCGTCGAGCTCCTCGCGCTCGGCCGCCTCCACGGTGTCGAGCGGCCGCAGCGGCTGGCCGGTGCGCAGCCGGGCCATGTTCTGCAGGGCGGGCAGCGCGCGGGCGTGGGCCTCCTCCGGCGTGTCGGCGACGACCGCGTTGAGGGTCAGGAAGGTGCGCGGCTCGGCGAGCGTCTCGGAGGCACGGAACTCGCGACGGTAGATGTCGAGCGCGCGCTCGGTGCCCTCCCCGGAGAAGTGGTGGGCGAACACGTAGGGCAGACCCAGCTTCGCGGCGAGGTGGGCCGAGTAGTCGCTCGACCCGAGCAGCCACAGCTCGGGGAGCCCCGCGGCCGCGGGCGTGGCGCGCACCTCGTAGTCGCGCAGCCCCTCCCGCGTGTTGACGGTGACGGTGGCGCCGTCGCCGGCGAGCGCCCGGATGTCGCCGAGGTGCTCCTCGAAGCGGTCGACCTCGCTCGTGGGCCCGCTCGCCCGCAGCAGCGCCGAGATGACGGGGTCGGATCCGGGGGCGCGCCCGATCCCGAGGTCGATGCGTCCGGGGGCGAGCGCCTCGAGCGCGGCGAACTGCTCGGCGACGACGAGCGGTGCGTGGTTCGGCAGCATGATCCCGCCCGAGCCCACCCGGATGCGCTCCGTCCGCGCCGCGGTCGCCGCGATGAGCACGGGCGGCGCGGTCGACGCCACGGCGGGCATGTTGTGGTGCTCGGCGTACCAGTAGCGCGTGTAGCCGAGCCCGTCGGCGCGGGCCGCGAGCGCCAGGGACGCCGCAACCGCCTCCGCGGAGGTCTGGCCGGTGCGCACCGGCACGAGGTCGAGGACGGAGAGCGCGGGGGTCACCCTTGCCTCAACGCGCCGCAACCGTCCACGATTCCGGACGCGTCAGTCCTCGTCCTCGTCGTCCAGTTCGCGCGGCTTGACGTAGGGGTCCTCGTCGCCCGCGTAGTGGGCGTTCGCGGCGAGGGCCTTCGCCTCGTTGTCGCGTTCGCTCGCCTCACGCAGCAGCGCATCGATCGCTGCCGCGTTCTCGGGGATCGCGTCGGCGATGAACTCGAGGCTCGGCGTGAGCCGCAGGTTGAGGTTGCGGCCGACCTCCGTGCGCAGCATGCCGGTGGCCGCCTTGAGGGCGGCAGCCGAGTCGGTGCGCTCCTCCTCGGTGCCGTACACCGTGTAGAAGACGCTCGCGTGCTGCAGGTCGCCGGTGACCCGCACGTCGGTGATGGTCACGAAGCCGAGCCGGGGGTCGCGGATGCCGCGCTCCAGCCGCTGCGCGATGATCTCGCGGATCCGATCGGCGACCTTCGCCGCCCGAGGGTTCTCACCCATGTCCCTCTCCTGCCTTTCAGATGAGGCGGCCGCAAGCGCGGCCAGGAAGGCTGCTCAGGGAGCCGGGGTCGGGTGCCCCTCCCGAGTCAATCGGGGTAGGGGCCCCTCTCTTGACTCGGGAGGGGCACCCGTCCCCGAGCTCCCATCGCGTGAAACTAGCCGCGCGGCTTCTCGACCAGCTCGATCGTCTCGATCTCGTCACCGATCTGGATGTCGTTGAACTTGCCGAGCCCGATTCCGGCCTCGAAGTCGGTCTTGACCTCGGTGACATCGTCCTTGAACCGGCGCAGCGACTCGATGGCGAGGTTGTCGCCGACCACGACGCCGTCGCGGATGACGCGCGCCTTCGCGTTGCGCGTGATGGTTCCCGACCGCACGAGCACACCGGCGATGTTGCCGAACTTGGAGGAGCGGAACACCTCGCGGATCTCGGCGACACCCGACTGGACTTCCTCGTACTCCGGCTTGAGCATGCCCTTGAGCGAGGACTCGATGTCGTCGAGCGCGGCGTAGATGACGGAGTAGAACCGCACGTCGATGCCTTCGCGGGCGGCGCGCTCGCGGGCCTTGACGTCCGGGCGGACGTTGAAGCCGATGACGATCGCGTTGTCGATGGTCGCGAGGTCGATGTCCGACTCCGTGATGGCACCGACGCCACGGTGCAGGATGCGCAGCTGCACCGAGTCGTCGACCTCGATCTTGAGCAGCGACTCCTCGAGCGCCTCGACGGCGCCGGAGACGTCACCCTTGATGATGAGGTTGAGCGAGTCGACCTTGCCCTCTTCGAGCGCACGCGTGAAGTCCTCGAGCGAGATACGCTTGCGGGCCTTGGCCAGCTGGGCGTTGCGCTCGACGGCCTCGCGCTTCTCGGCGATCTGGCGGGCGGTGCGGTCCTCCTCGGTGACGAGGAAGGTGTCGCCCGCGCGCGGCACGGTCGAGAGACCCTGCACCTGCACGGGACGCGACGGCGCGGCCTCCTCGACCGGGTCGCCGTTCTCGTCGTGCATCGCGCGAACGCGACCGTAGGCGGTGCCCGCGACGATCGCGTCGCCGACGCGGAGGGTGCCCGACTGGATGAGCACGGTCGCGACCGCACCACGTCCCTTGTCGAGCTTCGCCTCGATGGCGACACCGCGCGCATCCTTGTTGGGGTTGGCGCGCAGGTCGAGTCCGGCGTCGGCGGTGAGGAGCACCGCGTCGAGCAGCTCGGTGATGCCGAGGTTGTTGAGCGCGGACACGTCGACGAACATCGTCTCGCCGCCGTACTCCTCCGCCACGAGACCGAACTCGGTGAGCTGCTGGCGCACCTTGGCGGGGTTCGCCCCCTCCTTGTCGATCTTGTTGACGGCGACGACGATCGGCACGCCGGCCGCCTGCGCGTGGTTCAGTGCCTCGACCGTCTGCGGCATGATGCCGTCGTCGGCGGCGACCACGAGGATCGCGATGTCGGTCACCTGCGCACCGCGGGCACGCATGGCGGTGAACGCCTCGTGACCGGGGGTGTCGATGAAGGTGATGGCGCGCTCGATGCCGTCGTGCTCGGTCCACACCTGGTAGGCACCGATGTGCTGGGTGATGCCGCCCGCCTCGCCCGCGACGACGTTCGCCTGGCGGATGGCGTCGAGCAGCTTGGTCTTTCCGTGGTCGACGTGACCCATGACGGTGACGACCGGGGGCCGGATCTCGAGGTCGCTGTCGTCCTCGTCCTCCAGCTCCTGCTCGAGGTCGAGCCCGAAGCCCTCGAGGAGCTCCTTGTCCTCGTCCTCGGGGCTGACGATCTGGATCTTGTAGCCGAGCTCCTCGCCGAGGATGGAGAAGGTGGCCTCGTCGAGCGACTCGGTCGCGGTGGCCATCTCGCCCAGGTGGAACAGGGCGGTCACGAGCGCGCCGGGCTGCACCGAGAAGCCGGTGAGGGTCTCGAGCTTGTCGGCGAGGTCGCTGATGGACGCGCCGCGGCGCAGCCGGATGACGCGGCTGCCGTCGCCACGGGGGATGCTGACGCCGCCGAGCTGCGGGGCCTCCCGCATCTCGAACTCGGCGCGCTTCGTCCGCTTCGACTTGCGGGCCTTGGACTTGCCGCCGCCCTTTCCGAAGGCGCCCGCGGTGCCGCCGCCGGGGCCGCGACCGCGGCCTCCGCCGCCACCGGGACGTCCGGCGTAGCCGCCACCGCCGCCGGGACCGCCCGGACGACCGGCGAAGCCGCCGCCGGCACCACCGGGACGGCCGGGGCCGCCGGGACGCTGCTGGAACGGCGCGCCGGGGCGCGGCGCGCCGGGACGCGGGGCGCCGGGACGGGGCGCGCCGGGCCGCGGGGCCGCGGGACGCGGGATGGCGCCGCCACCGGGCCGCGGCATCCCCTGCGTCGAGGAGAACGGGTTGTTGCCCGGGCGCGGGGTGCCGGGGCGCTGCATGCCCTGGCTGGGCGCGTAGGGGTTGTTGCCGGGGCGCGGCGCGCCGGGGCGGGGACCGGCGGCGGGGCGGGGCGCGGCCGGGGCACCGGGGCGCTCGGCGGCGGGCTCGCTCGGCGCCTGCGCGGGCGCGGGCGCCGGGGCGGCGGGTGCCTCGGCCACGGGGGCGGGTGCCGGGGCTGCGGGCTGCGCGGGCGCGGGCTTGGCCGCGGCGGGCTTGGGGGCGGGCTTCGCGTCAGCCGGCTTGGGCTTGGCGACGCCGTCGGCCTCGAGCGCCGCCTTCAGGCGGCGGGCGACCGGGGGCGCGATCGACGACGACGGGCTCTTGACGTACTCGCCCATCTCCTTGAGCTTGTCCATCGCGAGGTTGGATTCGATGCCGAGTTCTGCTGCGATCTCGTGCACGCGGGGGTTGGCCACAATTCTCCTGTCTGGTTCCGCTCCAGGCAGGAGCGGACGTTATGGGTGGAGGGGTCTCATTTCGAGCCGCTCATTAGTTGTCCATGTGCCGTTCAGCCTGTTCTTCAGGGACTGGGTAGAGGTTCGTCAGCTCGCTCGTGTCGAGCGGCCCTTCCTGGCGGAGCGCGCGCCCGAAGGCGCGTCTCCGGACGGCGTTCGCGACGCATCCGGGGTCCGGGTGGACCCACGCGCCACGACCCGGGAGCCGTGCCGCGGTATCCACCGCGACCCGTCCGTCGCGCGCGACGACCCTCACGAGTGAGGGGCGGGGAGCACGCTGCCGACAACCCAGGCAGGTTCTGACGGGTTCCACTCTACCCCCTCCCCCGGAGTCGACGCCGACGGAGCGCCCTCAGGACTCCATGACGGAGTCGGGCTGGATGTCGATGCGGGCGCCCGTGAGCTTGGCGGCAAGACGGGCGTTCTGGCCTTCCTTGCCGATCGCGAGCGATAGCTGGTAGTCGGGCACGAGGGCGCGTACCGCCTTGAGCCCGGGGTCGACGACGAAGGTGCTCGTGACCTTGGCGGGGCTGAGGGCGTTGCCCACGAACGTCGCGAGGTCGTCGGAGTAGTCGACGATGTCGATCTTCTCCTCGCCCAGCTCGCTCGTGACGGCCCGCACACGGGCGCCGAGCTCGCCGATGCACGCGCCCTTCGCGTTGATGCCCGGCTGCGTGGCGCGCACGGCGATCTTGGTGCGGTGCCCGGCCTCGCGGGCGAGCGACGCGATCTCGACGACGCCCGAGGCGATCTCCGGCACCTCGAGCGCGAAGAGCTTGCGCACGAGCCCCGGATGCGTGCGGCTCACCGTGATCGACGGTCCCTTGAGGCCCTTCGCGACGCTCGTGACGTACACGCGGATGCGGCTGCCGTGCGGGTACTCCTCGCCCGGCACCTGCTCCTCGGGCGGCAGGATCGCCTCCACGCTTCCGAGGTCGATGTGCACCATCCGCGGGTTCGGACCCTGCTGGATGACGCCGGCGACGATGTCGCCCTCCTTGCCGCGGAACTCGCCGAGCACCTTGTCGTCGCCGATGTCGCGCAGCCGCTGGTTGATGACCTGCTTCGCCGCGAACGCCGCGATCCGGCCGAAGTCGTCGGGGCTGTCGACGGCCTCGCCGACGACCTCGCCCTCGTCGTCGAGTTCGGGCACGTAGATCGCCACGTGGCCGCTCTTGCGGTCGAGCTCCGCGCGGGCGCCCGACTCGGGAGCCTTGCCGGTGTGCTTGAGATAGGCGGTGAGGATGGCCTGCTCGATGATCTGGACGAGTTCGTCGAAGGGGATCTCGCGCTCCCGCTCCATGAGCCGCAACACGGCGAGGTCGATGTCCACGTCAGCCTCCGATATTCAGATCTCGAGCGGCATCGCCTGCACGCCGCGACCGCCCACTCTACCGGAGCCGTCCGGGGTGTGGCTGTGACGGTGCGGGACGACCGAGGCGCCCGGAACGTTGGGAGGCCACGACGCCCCGGAACGACCAGACTGGGGGCATGCCCGACGTGCGCGCCGAGTTCGAGGCCGTCTACCGACGGCACCTTCCCGCCGTGAGCGCGTACCTCGCGCGCCGCGTCGACCGGTCCGACGTCGAGGACCTCGCGGCCGACGTCTTCGCGATCGCGTGGCGCAAGCGCGCCTCCGTCGCGGCGGGCGAGGAGCTGCCGTGGCTCTACCGCATCGCGTCGTATCAGGTGGCGAACCACCGCCGGCGACGCGCGATCCGCGCCAACGCGCTCGCCCTCTTCGTGGTGCCGGATGCCGCCCCCGCGGCGGACGCGGCGTTCGACGGCGACCCCGAGCTGGCGCGGGCGTGGCGTTCCCTCGGCGGGGCGCAGCGGGAGGTGCTCTCCCTCGTGGTGCTCGAGGGCCTTCCCGTCGCGGAGGCGGCGATCGCGCTCGGGATCTCGCCGAACGCCGCCAGCATCCGACTGCACCGCGCGAAGAAGGCGCTCGCCGAGGCGCTCGGCACCACGCACGCCGACGGTGAAAGATCCGCGCCGCCCGCGACATAGACAGGGTATGAACGACATCACAGACGACGCCGAGGCCCGCCTCCGCCGTGCCGCATCTGTCCCCGACGCCCCCGAGCTCGATGCCGCGCTCGTCACCGGCGCACCCGATCGCCACGCCCCGCGCCTCGTGCGCCACGGTCGGGCAGTGCGCGCCGCCGGCGTGTCGCTGACCGCGGTCGCCGCCGTGTCGGTGGGTGCGCTCGTGCTGCCCGGCGTGATCGCGCCGCGGGCCCCGCTGTTCGCGGCCGCCAGCGGCGCGGGAGGTAGAGGCGAGGCCGGGGCGATGAGCGCCGACACCAAACTCGCCTGGTGGGTGAACTACCACTACGTCGCGGGCTCCGGCCTCTCGACCGAGGGCGGCCACGGCAGCGTCTATCAGCTGAAGCGCGTCGGCGACCCGGATTCGGTGCTCACGGATGCGGCCGCCGCCCTGGGCATCGACGGCACGCCGACCCTCTCGCAGTACTCGACCCCGGACTATCCGAGCTACGTCGTCGGCCCCGAGGACGGCAGCGGCCCCTCCATCTCGCTCAGCTGGGCGGGCACGGGCGACTGGTGGTACAACGACCCCGCCGCCTACCCGGCCGCGGTCTGCACGGACGCCCCCGTCGAGGGCGGGGCGCCGGGCGAGACCTACCAGGACTGCACCCAGCCCGAGATCCCCGCATCCGAGTCGAAGGCGCCGTCGGAGGCGGAGGCGCGCACGCTCGCCGCCGCGATCTTCGACGCGACCGGCTTCGACGTCGCCGCGGCCGACATCCGCGTGACGGCGGACTCCTGGCAGACCCTCGCCACCGCGAACCTCGTGGTCGACGGAACGACGACGGCGCTCGAGTACAGCGTCGCGTGGTCGCCGCTCGGCAAGGTCTCCTGGGCCGCGGGCCACTCGGTGGAGGTCGTCGAGCGCGGCGGCTTCGACACGGTCTCCGCGGTCGCCGCCGTCGACCGGATCGCCGACGGCCGCTGGTACGGCGCGGCCGGCCCCGACTACCAGGGCAACATGGTGATGTATGCGGCGGATTCGGGCGTCGCCCGCAGCGCGGACGGCGCGAGCACGTCCTCCGGCACGGGTGCCGGATCCGACCCCGTGTCACCGGCGCCGAGCGAGCCGGCCGACCCGGGCGACCCCGGCGTCGTGCTGCCCGAGCCCGAGCCCTCGGAGGTGCCCGGTGCGGAGCCGACCGACCCCGCCGAGCCCGTCGACCCGGGCCTCGAGCCGGAGCCCGTGCCGACCCCGGAGACCGTGACGGTCACCCTCGACCACGCCGAGTCGACGCTGCTCATGCTGTGGGACGTCGACGGCAACGCCTGGCTCGTGCCCGGCTACGCCTTCGAGAACCCGGACGGCGGCTTCTGGACCACGATCGTCTCGCTCGTCGAGGGCGTCATCGCCCTCCCCGAGCCCATGCAGATCGAGCCCATGCCCGCCGACGCGACCCCGTAGCGGAGGCCTGCGCCGCCCGGCGCAGCCCGAGAATCGTGCGAGATGGTCGCCATGGACCCCCATGAGCGCCATCTCGCACGATTCTCCGCGTCCTACCCTCGACGCGACGCGAGGACGGCCCGAAGCCGGACGAGGAACGCGTCGGGGTCGCGGAAGAGGTCGGCCGACGTGACCCGGATGACGCGGTGGCCCGCGTCCTCGAAGAGCTCGCGGCGACGCAGGTCCCGCAGCCAGGTCGCGCGGTCGACGCGGTGCACGTCGCCCTCGTAGTCGAGGACGACGCGTTCATTCGGGAACGCGAGGTCGGCGTGCAGCAGGACGCCGCCCGCGACCGCGACCTCGAAGTCCGGACTCGGTTCCGGCAGCCGCCCCCGCACGCACAGCAACCGCAGCAGCGTCTCCGGCCGAGAGTCGACTCCGGAGCGGATACGCGGGAGCGCCCACGCAACCCTCGCCGCACCGGGGCTCCCGCGCAACGCGCGTGCGGCCTCCTCCAGGCGCGAGAGGCGCGACACCCCCGCCGTGCGCACCCCGCCGATCCGTTGGCCCGTCACGAGGGCGTCGCCGGCAGCGACGAGGTCCTCGCGCGCGAGGAGCGCCGCCGACTGGCACCAGGCCTGGGCGGGATCCGCGATCGGATACCGCCGGTGCTCCGCGATCGTGAGCGTGCGCAAGGAATGCCCGCGGACGCCCTCGCCGCGAGGAAGGGTGCGCCGCCATGAGCGCCATTTCGCACGAATCTCCAGGCCCCATGACGAGAGGGCCCGCGCCGATCAGTCGAGGGAGGCGGCGAAGCGCTCCACGAGCTCGGCGGCCGGCACCTCGGCGCGCTCGTTCGTGCGGCGGTCCCACAGCTCGACGAGCCCGTCGGCGGCGCCGCGGCCGACGATGACGATGGTGGGCACCCCCAGCAGCTCGGCGTCGCCGAACTTGACGCCCGGCGAGACCTTCGGGCGGTCGTCGTAGAGCACCTCGAAGCGGGCCGCCTCGAGCTCGCTGGCGAGCGACGCGGCGAGCTCGAACGCGACCTCGTCCTTGCCGGTCGCGACGACGTGCACGTCGAACGGCGCGATCCCCCGCGGCCACAGCAGCCCGCGATCGTCGGCGGTCGCCTCGGCGATCGCCGCGAGGATGCGCGTGACGCCGATGCCGTACGAGCCCATCGTGACCGTCACGAGCTTGCCGTTCTCGTCGAGCACCTTGAGCCCGAGCGCCTCGGCGTACTTGCGGCCGAGCTGGAAAACGTGCCCGATCTCCATGCCACGCGCCAGCTCGACGGGACCCGAGCCGTCGGGCGCGGGGTCGCCCGCGCGCACCTCCGCGATCTCGATCGTGCCGTCGAGCGTGAAGTCGCGTCCCGCGACGAGCCCGAACACGTGCTTGCCGTCGGCGTTCGCGCCGGTGATCCAGGCGGTGCCGTCCACCACGCGGGGGTCGCCGAGGTAGCGGATGCCGGACGCCGACTCCTCGCCGAGGATCGGCCCGGTCGGCGACCAGGGGCCGATGTACCCCTTCACGAGCGCCGGATTCGCGTCGAAGTCGGCCTCCGTCGCCGGCTCCACCTCGGCGGGGGCGAACGCCACCTCGGCGCGCTTGAGGTCGACCTCGCGATCGCCGGGCACCGCGACGATGACGAGCTCGCGCGTGCCGTCGAGGTGGGTGAGGGCGAGCACGACGTTCTTGAGCGTGTCCGCCGCCGTCCACGCCCGGTCGTCCCGCGGCACCTGCGCGTTCGCCACCGCGACGAGGGTCGCGATGGTGGGGGTGTCGGGGGTGTCGTGGATGGCCGCGGCCGGCTGCCCCTCGATGGGCAGCGGCGCGGGGGCGACGGTCGTGAACGCCTCGACGTTGGCCGCGTACCCGCCGGGCGAGCGCACGAAGGTGTCCTCGCCGATCGCCGTGGGGTGCAGGAACTCCTCGGAACGGGATCCGCCCATCGCGCCGGCATCCGCCTGCACGATGACGTAGTCGAGGCCGAGGCGCGCGAAGATGCGCTCGTAGGCGTCGCGCTGGGCCTGGTAGGAGACGTCGAGGCCGGCGTCGGTGTAGTCGAAGGAGTAGGCGTCCTTCATGGAGAACTCGCGGCCGCGCAGCAGACCCGCGCGGGGGCGCGCCTCGTCGCGGTACTTGTCCTGGATCTGGAAGATCGTGAGCGGGAGGTCCTTGTAGGAGGAGTAGAGGTCCTTCACGAGCAGGGTGAAGACCTCCTCGTGGGTGGGCGCGAGCAGGTAGTCGGCGCCCTTGCGGTCCTGTAGGCGGAACAGGTTGTCGCCGTACTCCTCCCAGCGTCCGGTGACCTCGTAGGGCTCACGCGGCAGCAGGGCGGGGAACAGCACCTCCTGCGCGCCGGCGGCGGCCATCTCCTCGCGGATGACGCGCTCGATTCGGGCCCGCACGCGCAGCCCGAGCGGCAGCCACGCAAAGACACCCGGCGCCTGACGGCGGATGTAGCCGGCGCGCACGAGCAGCTTGTGGCTGGTCGCCTCGGCGTCGGCGGGGTCTTCCTTCAGGGTGCGGACGAAGAGCTGGGACAGGAGCGTGGGCACCCGTTCAGCCTAGCGACGGCACGAGCGTGCCTCGGCCGGGCGCGAGCCCGGGGTGAACAGCCGGGTACGGGCGGCGTTGGATGGGCCACGTACGCAAGACCGAGTCTCGAGGAGGAACCATGGCCACGGTCGCACGTGTCACCACCATCACCGCGAAGAGCGACGTCGGCTTCGCCGACGCGATCGCGAGCGGCATCGCCCGAGCCTCCGAGACCCTGCGCGGCGTCAAGGGCGCCTGGGTCAAGGAGCAGAAGGTCGAGGTGGACGGGGGCGGCATCTCCGCCTGGTCCGTCACCCTCGAGGTCACCTTCGTCCTGGACGACTGAGGGACGCCCTCCTCAGCTCGTCACGACGACGGGCTCGCCGACGGGCGCGTCGTCGCCCATCTCCTCCGCGATGCGGCGGGCCTCCGCGATGAGGGTCTCCACGATCTCCGCCTCGGGCACGGTCTTCACGACCTCGCCCTTCACGAAGATCTGCCCCTTGCCGTTGCCGGAGGCGACCCCGAGGTCGGCCTCGCGCGCCTCGCCGGGGCCGTTGACGACGCATCCCATGACCGCGACGCGCAGCGGCACCGTCACGTTCTTGAGCCCCTCGGTCACCGAGTCGGCGAGTGTGTAGACATCGACCTGGGCGCGGCCGCACGAGGGGCAGGAGACGATCTCGAGCTTCCGCTCGCGCAGGTTGAGCGACTGCAGGATCTGCAGCCCCACCTTGACCTCCTCGGCGGGCGGCGCCGACAACGAGACGCGGATGGTGTCGCCGATGCCCTCCGAGAGCAGGATGCCGAACGCCGTCGCCGACTTGATCGTGCCCTGGAACGCGGGTCCGGCCTCCGTCACTCCGAGGTGCAGCGGCCAGTCGCCGCGCTCGGCGAGCATCCGGTACGCCTTCACCATGACGATCGGGTCGTTGTGCTTGACCGAGATCTTGAAGTCGTGGAAGTCGTGCTCCTCGAAGAGGCTCGCCTCCCACACGGCGCTCTCGACGAGCGCCTCGGGCGTGGCCTTGCCGTACTTCTCGAGCAGGCGCTTGTCGAGCGAACCCGCGTTGACCCCGATGCGCAGCGAGACACCGGCGGCCTTCGCGGCGGCGGCGATCTCACCGACCTTGTCGTCGAACTGGCGGATGTTGCCCGGGTTGACGCGCACCGCGGCGCAGCCCGCGTCGATCGCCTGGAACACGTACTTCGGCTGGAAGTGGATGTCGGCGATGACCGGGATCTGGCTCTTCTTCGCGATGATGTGCAGCACGTCCGCGTCGTCCTGGCTCGGCACCGCGACACGCACGATGTCGCAACCGGATGCGGTGAGCTCGGCGATCTGCTGGAGCGTCGCGTTGATGTTCGTCGTGGGCGTCGTCGTCATCGACTGGACGCTGACCGGCGCATCGCCGCCGACGAGCACCTTGCCGACCCTGATCTGGCGGGACTTCCGGCGCGGGGCCAGGACCTCGGGCGGAGGCTTGGGCATCCCGATGTTGATGGCGGGCACCCGACCAGCTTAGGGCGCGTGTCCGGGCATCGCCTGGCACCGTAGCGATAGCGCCGTCCGCCAGACGCTAGCCTCACGCCATGAGCATGCGCGTCCCGCTCCACCACCGCCTGCGGCCCGCGACCGGACGCGACCCGGGTGAGCCGCACCGCGCGGCGACCCCGCTCGAGCTGCTCTACGATCTCACCTTCGTCATCGCGTTCGGGGCGACCTCGAGCCAGCTCGCCCACGGAATCGTCGAGGGCCACACCGGCGGCGCGCTCCTCGCGTTCGCTTTCGCGGCGTTCGCCGTGAGCTGGGCCTGGATCAACTACGCCTGGTGGGCATCCGCGTTCGACACCGACGACTGGTTCGTGCGCCTCATGACGCTCGTGCAGATGGTCGGCGTGCTCATCATGGCGCTCGGCATCCCCGACGTCTTCCGCAGCGTCGAGCACGCGGTGCTCGACAACGGCGTCGTGGTGCTCGGGTACGTCGTCATCCGGATTGGTCAGCTCGCGCTCTGGCTCCGCGTCGCCGTCCAGGATGCCGCGCACCGCAGGACGGCTCTCGCCTTCGCGACGTCGCTGCTCGTGGCGCAACTGGGGTGGATCGCCGTGGGCGTCGCCCACCTGCCGCTCGCGACAGCGCTCCTGCTCGCGGTGCCGCTGTACCTCATCGAGCTCACGGGACCGGTGGTGGCCGAGCTCCGCCTGGGACCGACGCCGTGGCATGCGCATCACATCGGCGAGCGATACAGCCTGCTCGTCATCATCACTCTCGGCGAGGTGGTGGTCGGGACCGCATCGACCGTGAGCGCCACGGTGCAGGAGCACGGTTGGTCGGCGGATGCCGCCCTCGTGGCGTTCGCCGGCACCGCGCTGGCGTTCGCGCTGTGGTGGATGTACTTCATGATGCCGTCCGGCGCCGTGCTGCACCGACATCGGCGGCGCGCCTTCGTGTGGGGCTACGGCCACATCGTGGTGTTCGGATCTCTCGTCGCGGTGGGCGCGGGACTGGACGTCGCAGCCCTCTCGTCAGAGGGCGAGGGCCACCTCGATGCGGCCGCGGTGGCGGCGACGGTCGCCGTGCCGGCGGCCGTCCTGATCGCGACGTTCTTCGTGCTCTACTCGCTCCTCCTCCTCACCTTCGATCCGTTCGTCCTCGTGCTGGCGATCAGCGCCCTCGCGCTGCTCGCCGCATCGGTCGCGGTCGCAGCTACGGGCGCACCGATCGCCGCCTGGCTCGGCCTCGTCGTGCTCGCACCCGTCGTCGTGATCGTCGGCTACGAGACGATCGGGCATCGCCGCCAGGCGCGGCAGCTCGAACGCATCCTCGCCTGAGGCGCGGCCTCGCCCCTCAGGAGAAGTCGCGCCGCATGACGAGACGACGGGGTGTCGGACGCGAGACGACGCGCATCCCCGCGGCTTCGAACATGCCCGGCGTGCCCACGTACAGCTCCCCCCACATCTCCTGCTTGCCGGGGGCGAGCTGCCGAGGGTAGCCCTCGACCGCGCGGGCCCCCCGCGCCCGCGCGTGCTCCACGGCACCGGCCGCGAGCGCCGTGCCCACCCCCTGCCGCCGGAATCCGGCCCGCACCACGAAGCAGACGACGGCCCACACGTGCTCGTCGGCGGGGTCCTCGTCCCGCCCCGCCCAGGGCACGCGCAATCGGGCGAGTCGCACGTAGTCGGCACGCGGCTCGACGGCGCACCAGCCCACCGGCTCGTCGCCGAGGAACGCGACGACCCCGCTCGTCGTGCGGGCGCCCGGATCCCCGCACGCGGTCTGCGCGCGGAATCGCGACGCGCGTTCCTCGTGCGGCATGACGCCGAAATCGCGGTCGCTCACGTGGAACCACTGACACTGGCATCTCGCCGCCTCACCGCGCTTCCCGAGCACGGTCTGCAGCTGCTCCCAGCCGACCTCGTTCGCGGGGATCACGCGGATGTCGTCGTCCACGACGGCATCCTCCCAGCTGCGACCGACATCGCGCCCGAGAGGCCCTACCCGAGCTGACCGATCAGCGCCTCGCGGAACACCTCCGGCGCCTCGAGGTGCGCGGAGTGCCCGCAGCCCTCGATCGCGAGCTCACGATAGCTCCCGCCGCGGGCCGCATAGCGCTCGAGCACCGCGCGCGTCTGCGTCACCATCGGCTGCGGCGGGGCCACCTCGGCACCCGGCCAGCCGGGGATGACGCCGAGCGCCCCCAGCTGGTTGAGGTCGAAGAACGAGGCGTCGGACACGATCGCATCCTGGACGCCGTGCATCCACAGGATGTCCGGCTTGTCGGCCACGTCGACGATCCCCGAGACGTCGAAGTAGCGGGGCGCCATCGTGTTGAGCACGCCCCGTCGTCCCGGGCCGAACCCCGGCCACGCGTCGGCGCTCGACGCGTCGCCCGGGTAGTTGTCGGCGCCCGTCCGCGTCGACAGCATCGACTCGACCCACACGTCCTCGTGATCGGCGATGCTTCCCGGGTCCGCCACATACGCCGTCCGCAGCACGGTGCGCGGCGAGGTGGGCGCGTCGGCGCTCCTATCCTGTTCGACGAGTCGGGTCACGAAGTCCGGGTTGGCCCCGCCGCCGCCGACGCCCGGCTCGGAGGGATCGAGGATGCGGCCCTCCGCATCCGTTCCGCCGAAGCCGTACGGCGAGACCGGGGAGACGAGCGTGAGGGAGGTCACGAGCTCCGGCCGGTCGATGAGCAGCTGCATGGCGACTCCCCCACCCATACTCCAGCCGACGACGTGCGCGTCCTCGACGGCGAGGGCGTCCAGCACGCTCGCGACGTCGTCCGAGAAGTCGCGCACCCCTCGGGTCGCGTCGACCGGAAGCGTGTCGGAGTCCCCGAAGCCGCGCAGGTCGACGGCGAGGGCGCGCACCGAGCCGGGAAGCGCGAGCATCGTCGGCTGCCAGAACAGCGACGAGGAGACGTTGCCGTGGATGAACACCACGGTGCTCTCGGCGTCGGATACCGCGGGGCGCTCGAGCACCCCCGCCGTCAGTCGCGGGGCGCGCACCCGATGCGCGGTGATGCCGTCGAAGATCGTCTGGACCATGGGACCTCTCTCGTGGATCATCGACCGTCGACGACGGTCTCGTGGCGCGGGACGGCGTCGTCCCCCGTTTTCTGCGCGGTCTCGAGGGCCGCCTCGACCAGGGGCAGCAGCTGCCGCACGCCCGCGTCGCTCATGACGACCGTGTAGTGGTTGACGTCGACCGCCTCGTGCACGACGAGCGCCGGAACCTCGGCGCACCACCGGGCGACGGCCGCATCCGGATAGAGCGGCGGCACCTCGTCGAGCAGTCCGCGGGGGGCCCGCACGAAGGGGATCGGCCCGGCGAGGCGACGCAGCCGGCCGAGGATGGTGTCCTCGTCCTGGAGGTCGAGCGAGTCCTGGGTGACGGCCTCGATGCGTCCCGACGGGCGAAGGCGCGGGGCCGCCCCCACGAGGTCGTAGTCGGCGTAGCGGCCGAGTCGTTCATCGTGCACGCCGGCGAAAGCGGGGTGGGCCTCCCAGAAGGCCCGGTAGGCGGACGGCGACGCGTACTCGGTGGAGAGACGGTCGGCCGCAGGCCCGATGAGAGCACCCGGCAACTGCTCGGGACCGACGCCCGCCGGCAGCGGGATCGGGAGGCCGCCGTCCACGAGCAGGATCGACCGCACACCGCTGTCGGGTCGGGCCGCGAGCGCCCCGACGACGAACCCGCCCATCGAGTGCCCGATGGCGAGCACCTCGTCGGCGCCCGCCGCCTCGAGGAACGCGCGGCAGTCGTCGGCATGCTGCTCCATGCCCCACGGGCCGGGAAGGTCCCTGCTCGGCCCCCGGCCGCGGAGGTCGGGGGCGAGGATGCGCACCCCGGGCAGCGCCTCGGCGAGCCACTGCCACGCGAGGTGCGAGGCGGTGATCCCGTGGACCGCGAGAACCGTCGCGCGCGGCGTTCCCGACGGCTCCCACACGGCGCCGGAGAGCCGCCCGCCGCGGACCGGCGCGGAGAGGGACACGAGCGTGCTCATCGCGCCGACCAGCCGCCGTCCATCACGTACGAGGCACCCGTCACCATCCGGGAGCTCGGCCCGCACAGCCAGAGCACCAGCTCGGCGACCTCCTCCGGCTCGAGGAGCCGCTTGATGGCCGACTCGGTGAGCATGATCGTCTCCACGACCTCGGACTCGGGGATGCCGTGCACGGCCGCCTGGTCGGCGATCTGCTTCTCCACGAGCGGCGTGCGCACGTACCCCGGGTTGACGCAGTTGCTCGTGACCCCGTGGGGCGCCCCCTCGAGGGCGGTCACCTTCGAGAGGCCCTCGAGGGCGTGCTTCGCCGCGACGTACGCGGACTTGAACGCAGAGGCGCGCAGTCCGTGCACCGAGGAGATGTTGACGACGCGTCCCCAGCCGCGCTCGTACATCCGGGGCAGTGCGGCGCGGATGAGGAGGAAGGGCGCCTCGACCATGAGCCTCTGGATCAGGCGGAAGGCGTCCGGATCGAAGTCGACGATCGGTGCGACGCGCTGGATGCCGGCGTTGTTGACGAGGATGTCGACGTCCAGTCGCAGCGTGTCGAGCGTTCGCGTGTCGCTCAGGTCGATCGCCCACGCCTCGCCGCCGAGCTCGCCGGCGAGCGCCGACGCGGCGTCCCCATCGAGGTCGGCGATGACCACCGTCGCGCCCGCACCCGCGAGCGCGCGCGCGGTCGCGGCGCCGATGCCGCTCGCACCCCCGGTGACGAGCGCCCTCCGTCCGTCCAGAATCATCGTTCCTCCCCCTCGCCCCGCGGGCGCAGTGCGCCCTCGATGAACCGCATCATCTGATCGAAGACCTCGTCGGGCACCTGGGAGGTGCCGCTCGCCATCGGATCCGCGTCGTCACCCGCGACCCCGTCGCCCCAGAGCACCCAGCGCATCCCGATCATCTCGCCGATGCCCATGAGCGCCCACGCGGCGACGGTCGGGTCGACGTCGCCGACCTCGCCCGCCGCGCGCGCCGCACTCAGGGCCGAGATGTACCCCTCGACGATGCGCGTGTAGTGGGAGCGCAACGCACGGGGGCTCACGAGTTCGGCCTCGCGCACCACGCGGTACAGCGCCGGATGCTCGGCGGTGAACCGGAAGAAGGCGCGGAAGCCCGCCCGCTCCGCCTCGAGACGATCGCGGGCGCCCTCGCCCGCCTCCGTCATGGCGTGGCGGACGCGGCGGTTGAGGTCGTCGACGAGCTCCTCGAAGATCTCGAGCTTGCTGGCGAAGTACAGGTAGAAGGTGCCCTGACCGACGCCCGCCGCGTCCGTGATCCGCGTGATCGAGGCGTCCGCGTAGCCGTGCGCGGCGAACACCGTCTCGGCGGCGGCGAGGAGCCGGGCGCGGGTCCGCTCGCCGCGCGCGGTCGCCGGGTGCATCGTCATGCGCGCTCCCCCGCGGTCGGCACGCGGTGCTCGGCGATCCAGTCGTCCAGCAGCACGCGGCGCATCACCTTGTTGCTCGAGGTGCGCGGCAGCTCGGCGACGAAGAGGACCGTGACGGGGGTCTTGAAGCGCGCCAGGAACCCTCGCACGTGCGCCACGAGCTCCCCCTCCTCGACGTACTCGCCGCGCTCCCGCACGACCCAGGCGACCGGCACCTCACCCCAGGTCTCGTCCGGCACACCCACCACGCAGGCCTCCGCGACGGCGGGATGGGTCTCCAGCACCCCCTCGATCTCCGCGGGCGCGACCGATTCGCCCCCGGTGATGAAGACGTCCTTGATGCGGTCGATCACCCGGAAGTACCCCTCGTCGTCCCGCGCGACCAGGTCCCCGGTGTGCAACCAGCCGTCGACCACCGTCAGCGCGGTCGCCTCGCGATCGCGGAAGTACCCCGCGAACACACCGGGGCCGTGGACGAGCAGCTCCCCGGTGGCCGCGCCCTCGAGGCGCTCGCCTGTGACGGGATCCGCGACGGCCACCTCGACGTGCGGGTAGGGCTTGCCGGCCGAGCCGACCCGGGTTCGCGCATCCTCGTCGGGCAGGCACAGCACGTTGGGGGACGCCTCGGTGAGCCCGTAGCCCTGCGAGAGGGCCACCCCGCGCGCGTGCCAGACCTTGAGCAGGCCCTCGGGCATCGGCGCTCCCCCCACGATCGCGTGCTCGAGGCTCGTCAGATCCGCGGACGCGAACTCGGGATGCAGGGCGAGGAAGCGGTAGTTCGCGGGCACCCCCATCATGGTCGTGATGCGGCGATCGGCGATGAGCTGGAGGGCGCGTCCCGCGTCGAAGGTGCGCTCGAGCACCACGGTCGCACCGACCCACCACGCGAGCAGCGGCTGGATGTTCCAGCCTCCGACGTGGTACTGCGGCATGACCGCGAGCACGACGTCCTCGCTGCCGATTCCCGCGATGCGAGAGAGCGAGAGGTTCGTCCAGAAACAGTTCGCGTGCGTGAGGATGGCGCCCTTGGGGTGGTCGACGGTTCCCGAGGTGAAGACGATGAGCAGCGGATCGTCGTCGCGCACCTCGCGGATGACGGGGGCGGTGTCCCGCCTGGCCGGCGCGGGCACTCGCCGCTCGACCCCGTCGAGGCCGAGACGTTCGCGCGGGATCCGCTGCGGCATGCGGCCGAGCGCCGCCGCGGCGAGGGAGTCGAACTCCTGCTCGACGAGCAGCAGCGCGGGCTCCGCCTGCCCGAGCTGCTGGGCGAGTTCGGCGGGCGCGAGCCGCCAGGACAGCGGGACGAGCACGAGCCCCGCCTTGGCGCAGGCGAAGAACAGCACGACGTGATCGGCGCTGTTGCCGGTGAGGGTCGCGATGCGGTCACCGACCCCGTATCCCGCGTCGCGGAGGGCGTCGGCGAGGGCCTGCGCGCGCTGCTCGAGGCCACGGTAGCCGAGCACGACTCCACGGTCGTCGATCGCGACCCGATCGGGTGTGGCGATGGCGCGGTCGGCGGGCCATCGGCCCAGGGTGTGCAAGCCGTCGGTGATCATCGCTCCGCCTCCTCGAGACGCTCCCTCGCGTCGCGGCTCGTCCGTCGACCCGTCGCCGCCCTCCGCACGGTACCGGCGATGCCGCCGGGCAGGAAGAGCACCACGAGGATGAACAGCGTTCCCAGCAGGAAGAGCGGCTCCGAAAGCGGGATGCGTAGCACGTCCGGCAGCGCGGCGACCGCATCCGAGGACGCGAGCGCCGTGAGCCGCTGATCGAGCAGGGTGTACGCGAACGCGCCGACGATCGCACCCCAGCGCGCTCCGACGCCGCCGAGCACGACGATCACGAGGAGGCTGAGTGTGAGGTCGGCGGAGGTCGCGCGCGGCGTCGTGCCGGACTGCAGAACGAAGTAGATCGTGCCGCTCAGCGCGGCGAGCGCCGATGCGATCACGAAGGTCATGAGCTTGATCGTGAACGGCCGGATGCCGAGCACCCGCACCCGTGTCTCGTTCTCGCGTGTCGCGACCGCCACGTGGCCGGCGCGCGAGCGCTCGAACCAGATCACGACGAGGAATACGAGCACGAGCACCGCGAGCGCGAGCCAGTAGACGTTGCGCGTGTTGAGCACGCCGACGAGGAAGTCGGGCACGTTGTCGGTGTCGAGCCGCAGCCCCTCCTCGCCACCGGTGATCCAGGCGTTGCGTCGAACGAGTACGCTCCCCGCCTGCGCGAACGCGAGGGTCACCATCGCGAAGGAGATCCCCGCGACCCGCAGGCTCACCGCCCCCAACGCGAGGGCGACGACGGTCGCGAGAGCCACGGTGGTCGCGATCGCCGCCGCGAGCGGAAGCTCGGTCCGCTGGAGCAGGATCCCCACGCCGTACGCGCCGACCGCGAAATAGAGCGCGTGACCGAACGACAGCATCCCCGCCGTGCCGAACAGCAGGTGATAGCTGAGGGCGAGCGCCGAGAACACGAGGCACAGCGCGAGCAGCTGCAGCGTGCCCGGCAGGTAGCTCGGCCCGGGGAGCACCCCGGGGATGTCGATCGCGAGCAGCGGCAGCACGGCGGCGACGCCCGCGAACACGACCATGAGCGCGAACGGGAACCATGCCGCGCCGGTGAGCCGGCGGATGCGCGTGGCGGGGGCGCTCATGCCTGCACCTTCTTCTTCCCGAGGATCCCCGCGGGTCGCAGCAGGAGCACACCCGCTAGCAGCAGCACAACCACGAGGTCGCCGACGCCCCAGTAGAAGTTGGCGAACTGCTGGAGCACGCCGACCGCGACGGATGCGATCGCGGCGCCGGCGAGCGATCCGAGGCCGCCGATGACCGTCACGATGAAGGCGAAGATCAGCAGCGACCCGCCGAGATGCGGCGAGACGTAGCCGAAGTAGTGCGAGGCGAGAACCCCGCCGAGTCCCGCGGCCGTGCCGCCGATCGCGAACACGACCGTGAACGCGCGCCGCACGTCGATGCCGAGCGCCGTGACCATCGCGCGGTTCTCGACACCGGCCCGGATGATGAGCCCGAACCGCGTGAAGCGCAGGAAGGCGACGATCCCGAGCAGCACGAGCGCGGCCGCGCCGATGAGGACGAAGCGGTCGTTCGGGATGCGCGCGCCCAGCAGCTGCGTCGTCTCGCCGAGCCAGGCCGGCGCCGTGACGTAGCTGGGATCGCTGCCCCAGATCCCCTCGAACAGGGCGACGGTCGCGAGCGACAGGCCCACCGTCACGAGCACCTGTTCGATGTGGCGCTCGTACAGCCTCCGGATCAGCAGCAGCTCGGTGAGCGCCGCGGCGACGGCCCCGACGGCGGCGCCCAGCACGAGCGACGCCACGAAGGCCGGCCAGCTGTCGCCGCCCAGCCGTCGCGTCAGCTCGAAGCCCGCGAACGCGCCGAGGGTGAGGAAGGAGCCGTGCGCGAAGTTGAGGACCCCCATGAGCCCGTAGATGAGCGAGAGGCCGCTCGCCACGAGGAAGTACAGGGCGCCGAGCCCGAGACCGGTCACGGCCAGCAGCACGACGGTGCTCATCGTCCGTCCTCCGTCTCACGTTCGGTGTGCACGCCGAGCAGTCGGGTCGTGAGGGCGTCGTCGTCGAGGAGCCCCGCGGCGGGCCCGCGATGCACGACGCGTCCGGACTCGAGCACCACCACGGTGTCGGCGAGCTGGCGCACGACCTGGAGGTTCTGCTCGACGAGGAGGATCGGCACGGTCGCCGCCGCGCGCGCGAGCGCCGCGGCGACGTCCTGCACGATGAGGGGGGCGAGCCCCTTGGTGGGCTCGTCGATGAGCAGCACGACGTTGCGGTTGACCAAGGCCCGCGCGATCGACACCATCTGCTGCTGACCGCCCGAGAGCGACCCGGCGCTCTGCCCCGCGCGCTGCACCAGCTCCGGGAACAGCTCCGCGACGAGATCCCGCCCTGTGGCGTCGGCGCCGCGCTCCGCGAGCCGCAGGTTCTCGGCGACCGTGAGCCCCGCGAACACCTCGCGGTCCTCGGGCACATAGCCCACGCCGCGCTGCACGATCCGATGCGTGGGGAGCTGATCGATCCGCTCCCCCGCGAGCTCGACGCGACCGGCGCGCTCGATGAGGCCGAGGAGGGCGCGGATGGTCGAGGTCTTGCCGACGCCGTTGCGACCGAGCAGCGCGGTCACCCCGGTCGCGGCGACCTCGAAGCTCACCTCCTCGACGACCTGCTGCCCGGCGATGCGCGCCGAGAGCCCGTCGACGACCAGCACGGGCGCGGTCACACCGCCTCCCCGAGGTAGGCGGCCTGGACCGCCGGATCCGCGACGACCTCGTCGGGCGTTCCGATCGCGAGCAGCTTTCCATGGTGCATGACCGCGACGCGGTCGACGAGGTCGAGCAGCACGTCGAGGTGGTGCTCGACCATGAGCACGGTGCGTCCCCCGCGGTGGACGCTGCGGATGAGCTGGGTGAGCGAGCCGACATCGCCGGACGCCACGCCCGCCATCGGCTCGTCGAGGAGGATGACCGCCGGGTCGGCGGCGAGCAGCATCGCGACCTCGAGCTTGCGCTTGTCGCCGTGCGAGAGGACGCCCGCGGTCGTCGCCGCATGGTGGTCGAGCCCGACGTCGCGCAAGCGTTCGGTCGCGACGGCGTCGGCCTCGTCCCGGTCACGGGGGACCGCCAGCACGGAGAGGGCTCCCCCGAGCCTGGCCTGGGCGGCGAGGCGCACGTTCTCCCGCACGCTGAGCGCCGGGAACAGGCTCGAGGTCTGGAAGGTGCGTCCGAGTCCGACGCGGGCCCGGTGATGCACGCTCGACCTCGTCACATCCCGCCCGTCCATGAGCACGCGGCCGGAGGTGAGGGGCGCGATCCCGGAGACGAGGTTGAACAGGGTGGTCTTGCCCGCTCCGTTGGGACCGATGACCCCGAGCATCTCGCCGTGCGCGACCGCGAAGCTGACGTCGTCGATGATCGTCGCACCTCCGACGACGTAGCGGAGGCGCTGCACCTCGAGGGCGGGTGATGAGGACATGGGTGTTCCTTCGGGACTCGGCGGACGAGCGGAGAACATGCCGGGCGGGACGGACCGGATCCGTCCCGCCCGGCCGCGACTCATCCGGCGACGGGGGGCGCCACCGTGTCCGCGTCGACCGTCTTGACGAGCTCGGGCGAGTACCCGTCGCCGTCCTTCACGAGCTTCACCTGGAACATGGGCTGCAGCAGGGCGTGGTCCTCGGCGCGGACGGTCATGCGCCCCTTGGGTCCGTCGAAGCTGAAGCCCTCGAGCGCCGCGATGTACCCGTCGACGCTGTCTTTACCTTCGCGGATCGCCTGCACGAGCATGATCGCGGCGTTGAAGCCGTCCGGCGAGAAGAGGTCCGGGGTCGCCCCCGCCGCGTCGAGCCGATCGATCATCGCCGTGTTCACCTCGTTGTCGGTGGCGCCGGCGAAGTAGTGGTTGAGGAACGAGATCGACTCGCTCGCCGAGCCGTAGGCCCCGTAGGTCGCCACGTCGCCGAGTCCGGTGACCACCGTCGTCGCGTCGAACACCCCCTGCTGGCTGAGGGCCTCCCACATCGCCCCGGACGTCGCGCCCGCCCACGCGACGAACACGAGGTCGGGGTGGGCGTCGATGATCTGCTGCGCGAAGGGGGTGAACTCGGTCGCGTCCTCGGGGACGAGCACGCTGGAGACCTCCGCGCCCTTGGCGCCGAGCACCGCCTGGACCCCCGCGAGGTTGCCCTGCCCGAAGGCCGTGTCCTGGGCGAAGGCGAGCACCGTCTTGCCCGACGGCTCCCCGATGAAGGTTCCCGCGGTCGCGACGTCCTGGTAGGTCTGGCGACCGGAGCGGAAGGTGTAGTCGTTGACGCCGGTGATCGCATCGGCCGCCGCCGGACCCGAGATGTAGAGGATCTTGTTCTGGGCCGCCTGCTCGGCGAGTGCGAGCGCGACGCCCGACGAGGCCGTGCCGAGCACGATCTGCGTCCCCTGCCCGATGACGTCCTTCATCGCGCTGACCGCCTTGTCGGCGTCGCCGGCGTCGTCGAGATAGCTGATGTCGAGCTCGCGTCCGTCGACGGTGCCGGTTCCGTCGGTCGCGTAGTCCAGGCCCGCCTTGAATCCCGCGACGTAGGTGCCGCCGTACGCGGCGAGCGGGCCGGAGGTCGAGGTGATGACGGCGACGGGGACGGGTGCGAGATCGGATCCGTCGGTCGCGTCGCCTCCGCCCGTGCCCGGCGCGCATCCCGCGAGCGCGAGCACGGCCGCTGTGATCGTGGCCGCGGTGAGGAACTTCTTCGTTGCCTGCATGAGAATGTGGACCTTTCCTGCTGTCATAGGAGGAGAGAGCAAACCTGACAGGTGATTCAGGTATCAGGATAGTAGGTACGCCTCACCGTGGATGTCAAGGAGACGCCCCCGTGGTTACCGAAGCGTGACCGGGTTGACGATGTCGGCGTAGATGAGCAGCGCGCTCGAGACCGCCAGCACGGCCACGATCACGAGGGTGACGGGGATGAAGCGCGCGATATCGACGGGTCCGGGGTCGGCCTTCCCCCGCAGCTTCGCGAACCGTCGCCGGATGGCCTCCCAGAGGGCACCCGCGACGTGCCCTCCGTCGAGCGGCAGCAGGGGCACGAGGTTGAAGACGAACAGGGCCACGTTGAGGGCCGCGAGCATCTGCAGGAGGCTCGCGGCGCGATCGGCGACCGGTGCCGCGTCGAGTGACGAGATCTCCCCCGCGAGCCGGCCGACGCCCACGACGCTGATCGGGCCGTTCGGGTCGCGCTCGTCGCCCCCGAACGCGGCCTGCGCGACCTGCACGAGGCGCTGCGGCAGCGTCACGATGATCTTGCCCACGGCGACCGAGTTGTCCCACACGGCGGGCAGCACGGCGGTCACGGGCTGCTGCACCTTCTCGGTGGCCGGGCCCACACCGATGAAGCCGACCTCCTGCGTCACCGCCTTCCCGTCCTCGTCCACGACGGCCTGGCCCGCGGCATCCGTCACCGGCCGCTCGGTGAGCAGGGGCGTCACCTCGAGGCTCAGCTGCGCGCCGTCGCGCTCCACGACGAACGACAGCGTGTCGCCGGGGTGGGAACGGATGATGCCGCTGGCCTGGTCCCAGCTCGCGATCTCGGTGCCGTCGATGGACACGAGGCGGTCACCGGGCCGCAGGCCCGCCTCCGCCGCGGGAGCGGCGGGGTCCGCGGCGGTGCACTCGGTCTGGGACGCATCCGTCGCGACGCACTCGTTGACGGTGCCGAGCGTCGTCGAGTACTGGTAGACGCCGAAGCCGCACAGCACGACCGTGTAGAGCACGATCGCGATGAGCAGGTTCATGAACGGGCCGCCGAGCATGATGACGATGCGCTTGTAGACGGGCAGCTTGTAGAACACCCGCTCCTCGTCGCCCGGCGCGACGGTCTCGGCGGACTGGTCGCGGGCGTCCTGCACGAGGGTGTCGAAGAAGCCCGTGTTGGCGGTGCGCGCTCCCTCGCCCGCGTGCGCGGGCGGATACATGCCGGCCATCGAGATGTAGCCGCCGAGCGGGACGAGCTTGACGCCGTACTCCGTCTCGCCCTTCCTCCGTGAGAAGAGGGTGGGGCCGAAGCCGATCATGTACTGGGCGACCTTGACGCCGAACCTCTTCGCCGGGATCAGGTGGCCGAGCTCGTGGAGGCCGATCGAGACGGCGAGCCCGAGGGCCACGACGACCACCCCGAGCACGTAGAGCAGCACGGTTTCCACCGCGCCAGGCTAGGGCACGCCCGCTGGGAGCGCGCCGAGGCACGGCAGTGCCCGCGCTGAACGCCTACCAGACGCGCCGTCGGCGTCGCTCGGCGCGGTTGTGCACGATCGCGCCGATGATCACGATCAGCAGCATGAGGCCGAAGATCGACGCGACGCCGACGATCGCGTAGCCGAGGGGGACGCCCCCGATCTCGACGTACTTGGTGCGCGTCTCGACGGGCGTGTAGTCGGGCCTGGTTCCGGTGGAGGTGATCGTCAGGTCGCCCGTGATCTGCGTCGCGGGGTCGGCGAAGTAGGCCTCGACGACCGTCAGGTAGGCGCCGAGCTGCGTGAGCGTCGGCTGGGTCACGGGCCCCGCCCACACGATGCTCCCCGCGACGGTGCCGTCGGGGAACGCGGCCTGCATCCCGTCGTCGCCGAAGAGGTAGAGGCGCACCGTCTGGGGCGTCTGCGCCGCCTGGGACAGCAGCAGGGGGTAGACGACGTCGGTCGTCGCGAACGCCAGCCGCACGGGGTCGAGCGCGCCGTCGAGCGGCTCCTCGCCGGTGAGCTTGAACGCCGCGAAGGACCAGCCCCGCGCGATGTAGTCGGCGAACAGCGTCTGCACGGACGGGTCGATGCCGTATCCGTTCGCCGTGAGCCAGGCCTGGAGGCCCTCGGCGTCGGATGCGGCGAGCGTCACCGCCGAGATGGGGCCGAGGTCGACCTCCGACAGCACGTCCGGTGGCGCGCCCGCCGACGCACCGTCGCCCATCGAGCCCCACCAGTTCTCGACGGTCTCGACGACGGGGGCGGTCTGACGGTCGAGCGCCTGGAAGACCGACTTCTCGCCGAGACTCACCGTCGCGGGGGTCGGGGTCGGGATGACGAGTCCGGTGTCGGCGCCGTCGGCGAGCATGTCGAGCACCATGTCGATGCGCTCCGTCGTGCCGTCGAAGGTGACGAGCGCGTGCTCCTCGCCCACGGACACGCTCGTCCCGTCGGGCGGGGTCGGCGCGCCGCACGCGCACGCGGCCGCCGGTTGCGCGATCCCGAGCGCGGTCAGCGCCGCGGCCAGCAGCGCGGTGGCCGTCGTCCCCGCGAGAACCCGTCTCGTCATCCGTTCACCCCTCCCGCGAGCAGCCTGTCGGCCTCGTCGCGCGCCCACGCCTCGGCGGCGAGTACACCCTCGAGGGTGACAGGGCCGGGCGCGTGCGCCTCGACGACCCGCCGCACGGTCTCGACGATGCCGAGGAAAGGCACCCGCCGGGCGTGGAAGGCGTCGACCGCCTGCTCGTTGGCCGCGTTGTAGACCGCGGGGTAGGTGCCGCCGAGCTCCCCCACCCGGCGCGCGAGGGCGACGGCCGGGAAGGTGTCGTCGTCGAGCGGCTCGAAGGTCCACTGCTGGACGGTCGTCCAGTCGAGGGGCGCACCCACCCCGGGCACCCGGTGCGGCCAGTCCAGGCCGAGCGAGATGGGCAGCCGCATGTCCGGCGGCGAGGCCTGCGCGATCGTCGACCCGTCGACGAACTCGACCATGGAGTGCACGATCGACTGCGGATGCACGACGACGTCGATGCGCTCGTAGGGGATGCCGAACAGCAGGTGCGCCTCGATGACCTCGAGTCCCTTGTTGACGAGCGTCGCCGAGTTGGTGGTGACGACGCGCCCCATGTCCCAGGTCGGATGTGCGAGGGCGTCCTCGGGGCGCACCTCGGCGAGCTGCTCCCGGGTGCGCCCGCGGAAGGGTCCGCCGGATGCCGTGACCACGAGCCGGCGCACCTCGCCGTGCTCCCCCGCGCGCAGCGCCTGCGCGAGCGCCGAGTGCTCGGAGTCGACGGGCACGATCTGCCCGGGGGCCGCGGCGGCGAGCACCAGGTCGCCCCCGACGATGAGGCTCTCCTTGTTGGCGAGGGCGAGCGTCGCACCGGTCTCGAGCACCGCGAGCGTGGCGGCGAGGCCGACCGAGCCGGTGATGCCGTTCACCACGACATCCGCGGGCACCTCGCGCACGAGCCCGACGGCCTCGTCGATGCCGAGCGCGGTGCGTGCGACGCCGGTCTCGGCCGACTGCCGGGCCAGCGCGTCGGCGTTGTGCCCGGCGGCGAGGCCGACGAGCTCGAAGCGGTCGCGATGGGCGGCGATCACCTCGAGCGCCTGCACCCCGATCGACCCCGTGGACCCGAGAACGAGAACGCGACGACGGCTCATGGGCCGAGCCTAGCGGCGGGCGCTCACCGCGTCGGCGGTCGTCAGCTCCTCGCGGGCGCGGGCGAGCGCATCCGGTGCGGCTCCCGCCGCGGAGAGCGCCAGCAGGCCGGCGCCGAGGACGGGCGCGTCGTCCACGATGCGCAGCGTCGCGTTGGGCGCGATCCGCGCGAGTCCGTCGACGATCCGGTCGACGAGCAGCGGGTCGCGCGAGCGGGCCACTCCCCCGCCGATCACGACGGGCACGGCGGCATCCCGCAGCCCCAGGCGGGTCAGGCAGGCCCGCGCGTAGGCGAGCACCTCGTCGGCCTGGCGCTCGACCACGGAGATCGCGACGGCGTCGCCCCGGCCCGCGGCCCGGAACACGAGCGGCGCGAGGCCCGCGAGCATCGTGAGGGGCCGGCGCTCGAAGTGCAGGTCCTCGACGAGCTCGTCGAGGTTCGCGAGCCCGAGCTCCTCGAGCAGCAGCGCGCCGAGGAGCGTGTCCGGCCCGCGGCCGTCGGCCGCCCGGGCGGCGTGCCACAGCACCTCCCCGCCGAGGCTGGAGCCCCCGCCCCAGTCGCCCGAGATGCCGCCGAGCGCGGGGAAGCGCACCTGGGCGCCGTCGCGCCGCACGCCGATCGCGTTCATCCCCGTGCCGCACACGATCGCGACGGCGTCCGGTTCGTCGGCGCCCGCACGCAGCAGGGCGTGCAGGTCGTTCTCGACCACGACGCCGTCGATCGCCCACGGGAGCCCCCCGATCCCCGCCCGGTACGCGGCGATCTCGGCGGGCAGGTCGAGGCCCGACAGGTAGAGGCTCACCTGGGCCAGCTCGCCCTTGGGCCGCGTCGCCAGGAGCGCGGTGATCACCGCGTCGACGGTGGCGAGCGAGCTCGCGAGCCCGTCGATCTGCGGACTCGAGCCGGGCCCGCGCTCGCTCGCGAGGAGACGTCCGTCGAGGTCGAGCAGCACCGCATCCGTCTTGGAACCGCCCCCGTCGACCGCAACGACGTGGGCGGGGCGGCTCACGCCCACTCCAGGAAGCGGGCGTTCTCGGCCAGCAGCAGCCCCGTGAGACGCTCGGCGCGCTCGTGCTGCAGCACGAGCGGGTGGGCCCGCATGGCGCGCAGCACGCGGTCGGCGCCGCCGCGCACGGCCGCGTCCAGCGCGAGGCGCTCGTAGCCCGCGACCGCGGCCACGAGACCGCGGATGTCGTCGGGCAGCGCCGCGACCGGCTCGGCGACGAAGCGGCCCTCGCGGTAGTGCGCGGGCACCTCGACGACGTGGTCGTCGGGCAGGAAGTCGAGCAGGCCGTCGTTACGCAGGTTCACGACGCGCGGAACCTCGTCGCCGCCCTGGATCGCGACGAGCAGCTCGATCGCGGCCTCCGAGTAGAACGCGCCGCCGCGGCGCTCCAGGATCTCGGGCTTCGTGTCGACCGTCTCGTCGGCGTAGATGCGCAGCAGCTCCCGCTCGATCTCCCGCACCTGGTGGGCCCGCGACTCGTCGTGCAGCTGCTCGCGCAGTACCTCGTCGTGGGCGTAGTAGTAGCGCAGGTAGTACGAGGGGACGGCGCCGAGCTGCGCAAGGAGCTCGGGCGGCAGCTCGACCTCCTCGGCGAGCTCGCCGAGCCGGGTGTCGAGCAGGCGCGGCAGCATGTCGACGCCGCCGACGCTCACGCCGCGCTCCCAGGTGAGATGGTTGAGGCCGACGTGCCCCAGCTGCACCTCGTCGGGCTGCACGCCGAGGGTCGCCGCGAACCGTCGCTGGAAGCCGATCGCGACGTTGCAGAGGCCGACCGCCCGGTGGCCCTCCTGCAGCAGGGCGCGGGTGACGATCCCGACGGGGTTCGCGAAGTCGACGATCCAGGCGTCCGGCTTCGCGTGGCGGCGCACGACCTCCGCGATGCGCAGCACGACGGGCACCGTGCGCAGCGCCTTCGCGAGGCCCCCGGGGCCGGTGGTCTCCTGGCCGATGCAGTCGACGTCGTGCGGCCACGTCTCGTCGGCATGCCGGGCGTCCTGTCCGCCGACCCGCAGCTGGATGAGCACGAAGTCGGCGTCCGAGACGCCGGCCACGAGGTCGGTCGTCGCCTCGAGTCGCCCGGGATGACCGGCACGCGCCAGCATGCGGCGCGAGATGCCGGCCACGAGCCCGAGGCGTTGCTCGTCGACGTCGACGAGGACGATCTCGTCGAGCGGCAGGCGGTCGCGCAGGCGCGAGAACCCGTCGATGAGCTCCGGGGTGTAGGTCGAGCCGCCTCCGACGATGGCGAGCTTCATGGTGCGTGTTCCTGTCTGTGGGTGGTGATCAGCCGGAGACGATCCGGGCTTCGAGTCGCTCGCGGATGCGGCCGACGAGCAGCTGGCGCGCGCCGAGCAGCACGGCGGACGGGCCGGTGCTGCTCGCGCGCACCTCGAGCACGGGATGCGCCTCGCGCGCGATCCGCTGGTCGACGAGTGCGGCGAGCGCCGCCCCGCCCGCGACCCCGGTGGGTCCGCCGAGCACGACCATCGCGGGGTCGAGCACGGCGAGCACGGGGTCGAGCGCGAGCGCGATGCGGTCGGCGACGGTCGCGAGGGCCGCCGCGTCCCCGGCCAGCCGGGTCAGCGCATCCGCGTAGCCGGTGCCGAGCAGCGCTCCGATGGCGGGACCGCCGAGCAGGTCGGTGGCGTCGACCGCGCCGGTCGGGCCGGGCAGGGCGAGGTAGCCCACCTCGCCCGCGCTCCCGGACACGCCGCGCAGGACGACGCCCCCGAGGTCGACCCCCGCGCCGATGCCGTCGCCGAGCCAGAGCAGCACGAAGCTCGCCGCGTCCGTCGCGACCCCGCTCGCCCGCTCCGCCATCGCCGCGAGGTTGACGTCGTTCTCGATCGTGACGGCGACGCCCACTTCGGCCTCGATGCGCGCCGCGGCACCCGCCTCGGGCCACCCCGGGAGGGTGTTGGTGAGCGAGAGGGTGTCGTGTTCCTGCCAGACCGCCGCCTGCACGCCGACGGCGACGACCTCGACGGCCCCCTCGTCCGCGCCGACCGCCGCGCACGCGGCGCGGATCGCCCGCCCGATGTCGGCTTCCGGCCCTCGCGTGTCGCTCAGCGGCACCTCGACGAGCGGATGCTCCGCACCCGTCGCGTCGACGAGCGCGCACTGCAGCGCCCCCGCGAGCATGCTCACCGCGACGCCCGTGCCGCGGTCGGTGCGCACGCCGTAGCTGACGGCCGCGGGCCCGCGGCTGCCCGAGGCCTCGCCGACGGGGTGCACGAGCTCCGCCCGCTCGAGCCTCGCGAGCATCTGACCCGCGGTGGGCTTGGACATGCCCGACAGCTCGCCCAGCTGGGTGCGCGTGAGCGGCCCGTGCTCGAGGAGCAGGCGGAACGCCGTGCGGTCGTTGTGCGCACGCAACCAGGCGGACGTGCCGGGATCGATCTGGGTCATCGTCGTCTCTCTCACTGCGATCTCCTCACCTCCTCGCGCAGACGGCCGAGCCGGTCCGGGTCGGCCGCGGCGTCCAGCAGGGTGCGCGTGTAGGCGTGCTGAGGGTTCAGGATGACCGTGTCCGCGTCGCCGCGCTCTACGATCTCCCCGCGGTACATGACGAGGATCTCATCCGAGAAGTGCCGCGCGGTCGCCAGGTCGTGCGTGATGTAGAGCACGCCGAGCCCCTCGCTGCGCTGCAGCTCCGCCAGGAGGTTGAGCACGCCGAGGCGGATCGACACGTCGAGCATCGAGACGGGCTCGTCGGCCACGATGTAGGTCGCGCCGGGGGCGAGCGCCCGCGCGATCGCCACACGCTGCCGCTGACCCCCCGAGAGCTCGTGGGGTCGGCGGTCGGCGTACCTCGACGACGGCGTCAGCTGCACCCGCTCGAGCAGCTCGTGCGCGCGGCTGCGCACCTCGGAGGCCGACATCCGCGGGTTGTGGATCCGCAGCGGCCGCTCGATGTGATGCAGGATCGTGTGGAACGGGTTGAGCGACGCGAACGGGTCCTGGAACACGAGCTGCACGCGCGAGCGGTACCGCTCGAGGGCGGCGCCGCGCATCGGCGCGGCGACCCCGTCGAGGAGCACCCCGCCCGAGGTCGTCGTCTCCAGTCGCGACAGGATGCGCGCCACCGTCGACTTACCCGAGCCGCTCTCCCCGACGAGCGCGATCGTGCGTCCGGGTCGGATCGTGAACGACACGTCCGCCACGGCGTGCAGCGTCGAGGTGCGCAGACCCGATCGGATGCGGTAATCGCGCACGAGGCGCCGCGCCTCGAGGCCGGGCTCGCCCACCGGTTCGCGGGTCGTCATGCGCTCGCCCCCTCCTGCTCCTCACGCCGGCGGACGAAGCCGCCCCGGTCGCCGCGCAGGCTCGGGAAGCTCGCGAGCAGCCGCTTCGTGTAGTCGTGCTCCGGCCGCCGGTAGATGCGCTCGGCATCGCCGAGCTCGACGATGCGCCCCTCGAGCATGACCGCGATGCGATCGCTGATCTCGATGAGCAGCGGCAGGTCGTGGGTGATGAAGATGACGGCGAAGCCGAGCCGCTCGCGCAGCCGCATGATCTCCCGGATGATGCCCCGCTGCACGACGACGTCGAGCGCGGTCGTCGGCTCGTCCATGATCATCACCTGCGGGTCGAGGGCGAGCGCCATCGCGATCATGACGCGCTGCCGCATCCCGCCCGACAGCTCGTGCGGGAACGCCGTCAGCCGCGACGGGTCGACCCCGACGAGGCCGAGCAGCTCGGCGCTGCGTCGCACGCGCTCGGCGCGGCCCATCCCGGGACGATGCGTGCGGAACACGTCGTCGAGCTGCGCCCGCACGCTCATCACGGGGTTGAGCGAGTTCATCGAGCCCTGGAACACCATCGAGACCTTGTCCCAGCGGTAGCGGCGCAGCGACTCGCCGGAGAGCCCGACGACGTCGATGTCGGCACCGCCGCGGTCGTGGAAGACGATCTCGCCGGAGGTCTGGAGCGCGGGCGCCTTGAGCAGCCGGTTGAGCCCGTAGGCGAGCGTCGTCTTGCCGCATCCGGACTCCCCCGCGAGCCCCAGGATCTCGCCCCGGTGCAGCGTGAGCGAGACCTCCTGCACGGCCTTCACGGGCGGCTCGACCTGGTACTCGATCGAGACGTCGCGCGCCGTCAGCACCGGCTGGCCGGTCATGCGAACGCTCCGTCGTCGGCGATGCCGCGCCCGGCGCGACGCGCCTTGCGCTGACGTCGGGCGGCCTGCGGCGCGAGGCGCAGCTTCGGGTTCACGATCTCGTCGATGGCGAAGTTGATGAGCGAGAGGCCGGCCCCGAGCAGCGCGATGACGGCGCCCGGCGGCACGAACCACCACCACGCCCCGCTGCCGACCGCCTGGCCCGTCTGGGCATCGTTGAGCATCGTGCCGAGCGTGATCGACCCGGTCGGACCGAGACCCAGGTAGGAGAGGCCCGCCTCGCCGAGCACCGCGAAGATGACCCCGAAGATGAGCTGCGCCGCGAGCAGCGGCACCAGGTTCGGCAGGATCTCGACGAAGATGATCCGCAGCGGCCTCTCCCCCGCGACGCGCGAGGCGGCGACGTAGTCGCGGGTGCGCAGCGACCGCGCGGTCGCACGCAGCACGACGGCCGAACCCGCCCATCCGGTGATCCCGAGCACGAGCGCGACGAGGAACGAACTGCGCGCGAGCGGGCCGAGCCCCTCGGTGTGCTGCACATATGCCGCGATCACCATGACCAGGGGCAGTCCGGGGATCACGAGCATGATGTTGGTGAGCAGGGTCAGGATCTCATCGAGCACGCCCCCGAAGTAGCCTGCGAGCACCCCGAAGACGACCGCCAGCAGCAGCGAGACGACGCCCGCGACGAGGCCGACGAAGAGCGAGCCCTGCGTGCCCCAGGCGAGCTGCGCGAACACGTCGTAGCCGAGCTTCGTCGTGCCGAGCAGGTGGTCGGGGCCCGGAGGCAGCAGCGCGGGGTTGCCCGAGTCGCGCGGGTCCTGCACGAACGCCGGGGCCACGAGCCCGAACAGCACGATGACGCCCACGATGACGAGACCGGTCAGCAGTTTGCCGGACATGCTGGGCAGCAGGGTGCGCACGCGACTCGCGCGCGCGATCCGCTCGGTCGCGACCGCCGAGGTCGGCAGCGGCTCCGCGGGCGGGGCGGGGAGACGCGGGTCAGCCACGGTGCCTCACTCTCGGGTCGATGAAGCCGTAGACGAGCTCCATGAGGAAGTTCGCGGCGAGGACGGTGAGCGTGATCACGAGGAACACGCCCTGCATGAGCGCGTAGTCGAGCCCCTGCACCGCCTGGATCATGAGCTTGCCGATGCCCGGGTAGCTGAACACCTGCTCGGTGACGATTGAGCCCGCCACCACGAAGCCGAGCGCGATGCCGAATCCGGCGAGGCTCGGGATGGCGGCGTTGCGCCCGGCGTAGCGGCTGCGGATGCGGCGGGGCGTGAGCCCCTTCGCCTCGGCGGTCACGACGTAGTCCTCCGACATCGTCTGCACCATCATGTTGCGCATCCCGAGCAGCCAGCCGCCGACCGAGGAGATCACGATCGTCGCGGCGGGCAGGATGGCGTGCACGACGGCGCTGCCCACGAAGGCCCAGCTCCACTCCGGGCCCGCGGGGAACTCGAACACGTCGTAGCCGCCGAAGATCGGCAGCAACCCGAGCTGCACCGCGAGCACCGCCACGAGCACGAGCGCGAGCCAGAAGTACGGGACCGACTGGAGGAAGGTCGTTGCGGGCACCAGGTGGTCGACCCAGGTGCCGCGACGCCATCCCACCCAGGCGCCCGCGGCGATCCCGAGCACGAACGACAGGATCGTCGCGACGCCCACGAGGATCACGGTCCACGGCAGGGCGGCGCCGATCAGCTCGGCGACCGACGCGGGGTACCGCGTCGAGGAGACGCCCAGGTCGCCGTGCAGCAGCCGTCCCCAGTACGCGAGGTACTGGTCCCACAGACTCGTCCCCTTCTCGGCACCCAGGATCGAGGTGATCGTCCTGATCGTCTCCTCGGAGAGGGGGCGCCCGCCGTTGGCACGACGGAGCTTGCCGAGCATGATCGCCGCCGGGTCGCCCGGGAGCAGCCGCGGCAGGAGGAAGTTGAGCGAGATCGCCGCCCACAACGTCACGAGGTAGAAGGAGACCCTCCGCACGTAGAAGTTCACGCTCACCTCCTCCGGCGATTCGGGGACGAGTCCGTGGTCACAGCGCCGCTACTTCGCCGGCTTCAGGTGCGTGAGCACGATCGCCGAGGCGGTCGACAGGTACGGCAGCGGCGCCGCGTACAGGTCGTCGTCGCTCGGCCATCCGGTGAAGTCCTTCACGTTGAAGAACGACTGCGAGGCGTTCAGCACGATCGGGATGTAGGGCAGGTCGCGCGCGATCTCCGTCTGCACGGATGCGTAGGCGTCCTTCTTGATGGCCTCGTCCTGGGTGGCGCCCGCGGCCTTCACCGCGGCGTCGACGACGGGGTTGGAGTAGCGCGAGTAGTTCTGGCCCTTGGTGGGCTCGTCGCCGACCTTGGCGCTCGAGAGCGTCGTGAAGTACTGGTCGTAGTTGGAGAACGGGTCGGGCACGAGCGACTGCGTCAGCCCGTACATCGCCATCTGGAAGTCGCCGTTCGAGATCGGGGTCCAGTACTCGGCCTCCGAGACGGTGCGGGCGTTGATGCGGATGCCGGCCTTCGCCGCCTGCTCGCTGATGAGCTTCGCCGCGTCGTTGTAGTCCGTCCAGCCGTCGGGCGAGAACAGGTCGAGCTCGATCGGGGTTCCGCCCTTGCCGTAGAAGCCGTCGGAACCCTTCGTGTAGCCGGCGGCCTCGAGGATCGTGGCGGCGGATGCGGCGTCCGGGTTCTGAGGGCTCGTCGCGAGCGAGGAGTCGCTCACCCACTTCTCGTCGCGCGGAAGCAGCGCGAAGGCGGGCGAGGACTCGCCGGCGAGCCCGGCGAACGCCTTCTCGCGGATGGTGGAGCGGTCGATCGCGACGTTGATCGCCTGGCGCACGGCCGGGTCGGTCTGCGCACCGGTGCAACCCATCGCCGCGTCCGCGCAGGTGACGATGACGGTCGGATCCTGCTGCTGGTTCATCGTCGCGATGGCGCCGCTCGCGGTGACCGAGTCGGGATTCGCGATGAACTGTCCCACCCAGTCGAGCTTGCCGGTCTTCAGCAGGTCCTCGGAGGACTGGTTGGAGTCGATGCCGACGTCCTGCACCTCCTTCACGGAGGGGGCGCCGTCGCGGAACAGCTCGTTCGCCTCGACGGTATAGGCGGCATCCGTGAACGCCTTGAGCTTGTAGGGGCCGGAGCCGACCGGCTGCTGGTTGGTCTCGGACATGTAGTCGTCGATCTTCGACCAGATGTGCTCGGGCACGATCCAGGTGGAGCCGAGGATGAGCGACGCGGCCGTGAACTTGGGCGTCGAGTAGCCGATGACGACGGTCGTGTCGTCGGTCGCCTCGATGGAGGTCATGTCGGGGTCGACGTTGGAGCCGTAGCCGAAGGTGAACACCACGTCGGCGGCCGTGAGGGGCTTGCCGTCGCTCCACTTCTGGCCCGGCTTGATGGTGATCGTGAGCTGGGTGCCGTCGTCGCTGTAGCTGTAGCTGTCGCCGATGAGGCCGACGGGCGGATCGGCGGAGAGCTGGTTGAAGAAGAAGAGCGGCTCGTAGATGGCGCCGAAGGTCAGGTGGGTCGCGGTGTCGACGTGGAAGGGGTTGAAGTCGTTGTTGATGGGGGTCATGGAGCCGGACCACACCCGCAGCGGGCGGGTCGACGGGTCGCCGGATGACGGCGAGCACGCGGTGAGCGAGAGCGCGAGGGCTGTGGTGCCGGCGGCGATCAGGGCGATCACCCGGGTACGGGGGCGGTGCATGGAAGTACCTCATCTCTGGAGCGTCATTGCGGAACAAGGTGCGCTGCGACGCGAACGCCGCCGCCTTGCGCGGAACGCTACAGGAAAGGTTGTTTCCGGTAAAGCCTTTTCTACTTATTTTGCGCGGGATGCGCCCCGCTCAGCCCTGGTTGACGCCCTTGATGTCGACGAGGAACACGAGGGTCTGACCCCCGAGGTCGTGAGCCTGCGGGTCGGTGCCGTAGGCGAGCTCCGGCGGGATGACCACGATGACCGTCGACCCCACCTTCTGCCCCACGAGCGCCGCGCCGAATCCGGGCACGACCTTCAGGGTCGAGAACGTCGCCGGCGACTTCCCGAAGCTCTGGTCGAAGATCTCGCCCGTGTTCCAGCTGATGCCCTGGTAGTCGACCGTGACGCTGTCGCCCGCGACGACCGTCGCCCCGTCGCCCTTCTCGAGCACCGCCTCCTTCAGCTCGGTCGGCGCGTCGCCGCCCGGCAGGGTGACCGTCGGGATGCCGTCGCCGTCGCGCTCGACGGTGGGAACGCCGTCCGTCCACTCCGCGGGCGTCAGCTGCTCCTCCACCGAGACCACGTCGACCACGAAGACGACGGTGTCGCCCGCCGAGATCCCGTAGTCGGAGAGGCCGTTCTCGCCGAACGCCTCCGCGGACGGCACCACGCCGACCACGCGCGACCCGACCGTCGAGCACGCGATCGTCTTCACGAGGCCCTTGATGAACGCGACCTCGTTCAGCACGAACTCCGCCTGCTTGCCCTCCGAGTAGTCGGTCTGCGTCGCCGCGGCACCCGTCGTGCCGTTGTAGAGCGAGAAGTCGACGCGCACGGTGTCGCCGAACTCCGCCTTCTTCCCGTCGCCCTCGATGAGCACCCGGCGCTCGGTGCGGTCCACCTCGATCGGGGCGTTCACCACGACCGTCGGCGCCGCACCGAAGTCGCCCGTCACGTCGACCTTCTCGGTCGCGTCGCCCGGCTTCGCGCACTCGCGCTCGGCGGCCGCCGAGCCCGACGGCGAGGGCGAGGACGAGGCGTCCGGATCGGATGCCGCGCAGCCGGCGAGGGCGACCGCGAGCGCGGCGACGGTCAGGACGGGAAGGACGCGGGGCACGGGGATCTCCTCGGAAAGCGGTGCGGGACGCTCCATCCTCCCCCATGGAAGCTCGGCGTGCGGTGTGCGTCGCCGGGCGCGGCGGCCGCTCAGGAGGCCCCGCCTAGACTCGACGCATGGACTTCAGCGTGCCCCAGGAGCGCAAGCTCGTCACCGAACTGCCCGGCCCGAAGTCCCGAGCACTGCAGGAGCGCCGCGTCGCATCCGTCTCGCGCGGAGCGGGCACGCTCGCGAACATCTACATGGATCACGGCGCGGGCGCCATCCTCGTGGACGTCGACGGCAACCAGCTCATCGACCTCGGATGCGGCATCGGCGTGACCACGATCGGGCACGCGCACCCCGAGGTCGCCGCGGCGGTCGCCGAGCAGGCGGCGAAGCTCACCCACACCCTCTTCACCGTGACGCCGTACGAGAACTACGTGCGCGTCGCCGAGAAGCTCGCCGAGATCACCCCCGGCGATTTCGAGAAGCACACGATCCTCGTGAACTCGGGCGCGGAGGCCGTCGAGAACGCGGTCAAGATCGCCCGGCGCTTCACCGGCCGCCGCGCGATCGTGAGCCTCGACCACGCGTTCCACGGCCGCACCAACCTCACGATGGCGATGACCTACCGTCCCTGGCCGGAGCGCGCCGGCATGGGGCCGTTCCCGGGCGAGCTGTACTCGGTGCCGGTCTCCTATCCCTTCCGCGACGGGCTCACGGGAGAGGAGGCCGCGGCGAAGACGATCGACTACATCGTCACCCACATCGGCGCGAGCGAGGTGGCCGCGTTCTTCGCCGAGCCGATCCAGGGCGACGGGGGCGTCGTCATCCCGGCGCCGGGCTACTTCGCGGCCATCAAACGCTTCTGCGAGGAGAACGGCATCGTCTTCGTCGCCGACGAGATCCAGGCCGGCATCGCCCGCACCGGCACGTGGTACTCGATCGAGCACCACGGCGTCGTGCCCGACCTCGTCACGAGCGCCAAGGGCATCGCGGGCGGCCTCCCGCTCGCCGCCGTCACGGGTCGCGCCGACATCATGGATGCCGTGCAGCCGGGCGGCATCGGCGGCACCTTCGGCGGCAACCCGGTCTCGACGGCCGCCGCCCTCAAGGTCTTCGAGATCATCGAGCGCGACGGCCTCCTCGCGGAGGCGCAGCGGGTCGAGCGGGCGATCACGGCACGGATCGGCGACTGGCCCGAGCGCTTCGGCGTCGTCGGCGAGGTGCGCGGCAAGGGCGCGATGTTCGGGATCGAGCTCGTCGAGCCCGGCACCACGACCCCGAACCCCGGCGCCCTCACCGCCGTTCTGCGGCACGCCACGGCGAACGGTGTCATCCCGCTCGACGCCGGATCGTGGGACTCGGTGCTGCGGCTGCTGCCGAGTGTCGTCATCAGCGAGGAGCTCATCGATGACGCCGCGGGCGTGCTCGAAGAGGCTCTCGCGGCGCTCTAGAGGACGCGATGACCGAGGAGCTCACCGACAGCCGATACCCGCGGGCCGCCGATCCGTTCCCCCCGCGCGATGGCGGACCGGACGCGCCACCGCTCGTGCGGCCGCGACGTCGTCGGCGCCGCGTCGGCCGCTGGCTAGGGCTCGGACTCGTGGTGGCGCTCGTCGCCGCGGTCGTCGTCGCGGCCCCCTGGGATCCGCAGCGCCGGCAGGCCTACGCCGACCAGTGGGTCGTCTGGACCGAGCCGCCGAGCAGCCGGATCGAGGAGCTCGCGGCCGAGCTCACCCTCACCGAGACCGGCCGCCGCATCTTCTTCGCGAGCAGGCCGCGCATCGACACGGCATCCGATTTCCAGGCGCACTGCCCGCTCGAGGGCGGTGTGGTGCTCGGCTGCTACGGCGGCGGCAGGATCTACGTCTACGACGTCACCGACGAGCGCCTCGCGGGCACGGTCGAGGCCACTGCGGCGCACGAGCTGCTGCACGCCGTCTACGAGCGGATGTCGGCAGCCGATCGCGAGCGCATCGACGCCCTCGTCGCGCAGCTCGTCGCGCAGCTCCCCGATGACGACCCGAACGTCGCCACGGTCGCGGGCTATGCCGAGTCGCAGCGCGCCGACGAGTGGCACTCGCGGATCGGCACGGGGTACACCGACCTGCCGCGGGAGCTCGCCGACCACTACGCGCAGATCTTCTCGGACCGCTCCCGGGTCGTGGCCTTCGAGGAGGCGCGCACGGCGCAGCTCGACGAGTACTCCGCCCGGATCGAGCAGCTGAGCGCCGAGCTCGACGCGGGTCTCGCCGACCTCCAGCAGCGCTCTGCGGCCTACGACGCGGCGATCGCGCAGCTCGACGCCGACATCGACGACTTCAACCGACGCGCGGACACCGTCGGCGCCTTCGCATCGCAGGAGGAGTTCCAGCAGGAGCGCAGCGCCCTCCTCGCCCGCCAGGATGCCCTCGAGACCGATCGTGTACAGCTCAACGCCGATGTCGACGCCTACAACGACAAGCTCGAGGAGCTGAAGTCGCTCGACGCCCAGCGCGCGGAGCTCTACTCGCAGCTCGACAGCAAGGCTGCGGCCTGAGCAAACTTGCGTAAGCGCTTCCATTTCGGCCCGCCATCTCACGCCCTTGCCGCGTGCGGGGCGCCGATTCCCCTGTGAATTCGGCGTCGGCGGGTCTTGAAACCGACCGCAAACGCTTGCTACCGTGGCCGGACCGGACACCGACGTCCGGCCTCCACGGCATCCGGCGCCCCCACGGGCCGCCCCTGAGACCGCGACATGCGGATGCCGGGAGCGGGGCTCGTACGAGCCCTCCCACCCCATGCCGGCGCGACGTCGCGTCGGCGGATGGAGCATCATGTCGCATCTCACCCCCGCATCGCGCGTCCGGCTGACCGCCGGACTCGCGCTCGTCGCGGCCCTCGCCGCAGGCGGCCTCACCACCGCTGTCCCAGCCCAGCCGGCCACCGCGTCCGCACCCGCCCACGACGGCAAAGACGTCATCCTCAACCTCTTCCAGTGGACGTGGGACTCGGTCGCCGCCGAGTGCACCTCGACCATCGGCCCCGCCGGCTTCGGCTACGTGCAGGTCTCCCCGCCACAGGAGAGCATCCGGGGCACCCAGTGGTGGACCTCGTACCAGCCCGTGAGCTACCGCATCGAGTCGAAGCTCGGCACCCGCGCCGAGTTCGCGAACATGGTGTCCACCTGCAACGCGGCAGGGGTCGGCGTGATCGTCGACGCCGTCATCAACCACATGGCGGGAGCCGACGTGGGCAGCGGCACGGGCGTCGCGGGCTCGAGCTTCGGCGTCGACAGCTTCCCGGCCGTGCCCTACGGGTACGGCGACTTCAACGACTGCCGCTCCAACATCAGCGACTACGGCGACCGCTACAACGTGCAGAACTGCCGGCTCGTCTCGCTGCAGGACCTCCGCACCGGCTCCGACTACGTGCGCACGAAGATCGCGGGCTACCTCAACGACCTCCTCTCGTTGGGGGTCGCCGGGTTCCGCATCGACGCGGCCAAGCACATCCCCGCCGCCGACCTGGTGGCGATCAAGCAGAAACTGAGCAACCCCGACGCGTACTGGGTCCAGGAGGTCATCGGCGCCCCCGGCGAGCCGATCCAGCCCTCCGAGTACCTCGGCACGGGCGACTCGCACGAATTCGGCTACGCCCGCGGACTCAAGTCCGCCTTCGACGGATCGATCGCGAACCTCAAGAACATCCAGAACGGGCTGCTCGCGTCCGCGAACGCCGGCGTGTTCGTCGACAACCATGACACCGAGCGCAACGGCGAGACCATGAACTACCAGTGGGGCGCCAAGTACCTGCTCGGCAACGTGTTCATGCTCTCCTACCCGTACGGCTCGCCGTCGGTCTACTCCGGGTACGCCTTCGGTTCCTCCACCAAGGACGACGGCGCGCCGGGCGCGAGCGCCACGAGCGTGCCCGACGCGAACTGCGCGAACAGCGCCTGGGTGTGCACGCAGCGCAAGCAGGAGATCGTCGGCATGGTCGGCTTCCACAACGCCGTCTCCGGCGCCGCGCTCACGAACTGGTACGACAACGGATCCAACCTGATCGCCTACGGTCGGGGCTCGCTCGGCTACGTCGCCATCAACAACACGGGCTCGTCGGTCACCCAGACCTTCACGACGTCGCTTCCCGCCGGCAGCTACTGCAACGTCGTGTCGGCTGGCGGATGCGCGCAGAGCTTCACGGTCTCGGGCGGCCAGGTCACGCTCACCCTCCCGGCGTACGGTGCCGTGGCGCTGCGGGTCGGTGCCGGCTCGACCACCCCGCCGACGGACACGGCGACGACCGTGTACTACTCGACAGCGAAGAACTGGTCGGCCTACAACATCCACTACAAGGTGGGCTCCGGCGCCTGGACCGCGGTCCCCGGGGTCGCGATGACCGCCGCCTGCACGGGATGGGTCTCCCGCGAGATCGCCACGGACGGCGCCACCGTCACCGCTGCGTTCACCAACGGCTTCGGAACCTGGGACAACAACGGCGGGCACGACTACAGCCTCTCGGGCACGCACGTCGCGGTGTCGGCGACGGGGGCCGTGACCGCGGGAGACCCGTGCTCCACGGCGCCCGCATCCGGCGCGTCGTTCACCGTCACGGCGAGCGCGGCCTCCGGGCAGTCGGTCTACGTCGTCGGCGACATCGCCGCGCTCGGCGCCTGGGCCCCCGCGAACGCGATCGCCCTCGCTCAGCAGGGCGGCAGCTGGAGCGGGACCGTCGCACTGCCGGCCGGCACGACCTTCCAGTACAAGTACATCACGCGCACGACCGCGGGGGCCGTCACCTGGGAGACCGGGGCGAACCGCACGGCGACCGTCGGCGCGAACGGATCGGTGACGCTCTCCGACACCTGGAGGAGCTGACGCCACTCGACCGGGTGGGGGCTGCGGGGTCTCAGGCCGCAGCCCCCACCCTCATGCCGTCAGGACGAGGCCGGGTCGTCGGCGAGCCGGATGACGGGCTCGTGGTGCACGGGGAAGTTCACCGACGCCGCGATGAAGCACTTCGCCGACGCCTCGTGGTGGGCGTCGAGCGCGTCCGCCGGGTCGCCCGCGGCGATCGTGACGACGGGACGCAGGGTCGCCTCCGTGAAGCGGCCCCCGCCGTCCGCGGTCTGCCGCATCTCCCCCACCGCGTCGTCGGTATAAGCGACCACGACGATGCCGCGGGACGACGCGACGTGGAGGTAGCTGAGCAGGTGGCACTGGCTGAGGGCGGCGAGAAGCAGCTCCTCCGGGTTCCAGCGCTCCCGGTCGCCGTGGAAGGTGCGGTCGCTCGATCCGGCGAGCTCGTGCAGCTTGCCCCCCGCGCGGACGACGTGGTCGCGTCCGTACGCGCGGTAGCCGGAGGTTCCGGTGCCGCGATTGCCCGTCCATTCGACGGAAACCGCGTAATGATGGCGGTGATCCATGGGAATCCTCACTCTGAGCAGGCCACGACTACGGAATCAGCAGCATCCGGGAGTGCCGGGTCGGCGGTAGGATCGCAGCCATGACCGACACGCTGACGCCCCCCACGGTAGCGCCGCTCGCATCCGAGCGCCGCGTCGTCACCGCGATCCCCGGACCGCGGTCGATCGCGCTCCAGGAGCGACGTCGGCAGGTGGTGTCGGATGGCGTGTCGAGCGCGCTGCCGGTGTTCATCGAGCGCGCCCACGGCGCGATCCTCGTCGACGTGGACGGCAACCAGTTCATCGACCTCGGCGCCGGAATCGGGGTGACCACGATCGGGCACACCGACGACGCGGTCGTCGCCGCAGCAGGAGCCCAGCTCGCCGACGTCACCCACACCCTCTTCACCATCACGCCCTATGAGGAGTACGTGCGGGTCGCCGAGCTGCTCGCCGAGCACACGCCGGGCGACTTCGCGAAGAAGACCGTGCTCGTGAACTCGGGCGCCGAGGCCGTCGAGAACGGCGTCAAGATCGCCCGCAAGTACACGGGCCGCGCGGGCGTCGCCGTGCTCGAGCACGCCTACCACGGCCGCACCAACCTCACGATGGCCATGAACTTCAAGGCCATGCCGTACGCGCTCGGCTTCGGCCCGTTCGCGGGCGACGTCTACCGTGCGCCGAACTCGTACCCGCTGCACGACGGCCTCACGGGCGAGGCGGCGGCGAAGCGCACGATCGACTACCTCGAGAAGACGGTCGGCGCGTCCGACCTGGCCTGTCTCGTGGTGGAACCGATCCAGGGCGAGGGCGGGTTCATCGTGCCCGCCGACGGCTACCTGCCCGCGCTCCAGGAGTGGTGCACGGCCAACGGCATCGTCTTCATCGCCGACGAGATCCAGTCGGGCATGGCGCGCACGGGCGCGTACTTCGCGAGCGAGCACTTCGGGCTCGTCCCCGACCTCGTGCTCTCGGCCAAGGGCATCGCGGGCGGTCTGCCGCTCGCGGGCGTCACCGGTCGCGCGGAGATCATGGATGCCGCCCAGCCGGGCGGCCTCGGCGGCACCTTCGGCGGCAACCCCGTCGCGTGCGCGGCGGCGGTCGCCGTGTTCGAGCGGATCGAGAGCGACGGGCTGCTCGCGGAGGCGGCGCGGATCGAGGCCCGGCTGCGTCCCGCCCTCGAGGGCCTGCGCAAGCGGTTCCCGGTGATCGCCGAGGTGCGCGGGATCGGCGCCATGATCGCGGTCGAGCTGCTCGACCCCGCCACCCACGAGCCGCGCGCCGACCTCCCCGCCCGCATCGCCGCCGAGGCCGCCCAGCGCGGCGTGCTCGTGCTCACCGCGGGCACCTACGGCAACGTGCTGCGCTTCCTGCCGAGCCTCGCCCTCGACGACGCCCTGCTCGACGACGCCCTCGAGGTGCTCACCGAGTCGTTCGCCGCGGCGGGCGCGTGACGCATCCGCTCGACGCGGGCTCCTCGGTGGAACTCGCCGTCGCCGAGCGCTCGGACTGGCCCGAGTCGCGGCATCTCGGTGCCGCGGTGCTCGTGGACGCCGACGGCGCGGTGGTGCGCGCCCTCGGCGACCCTCGCGCACTGGTCTACCCGCGCTCGACCCTCAAACCGGTGCAGGCGACCGCGGTGGAGCTCCTCGGCGTCGTGTTCGACGAGGAGGAGACGGTGCTCTCCGCCGCGAGCCACGCGGGCACCCCCGCCCACGTCGCGGTCGTCGAGCGCATGCTCGGGAACGCGGGGCTCGGCGCCTCCGCGCTGCGCTGCCCCGCCGACTGGCCGGGCGACCCCGCCGCGCGGCGGGCGGCATCCGAGCCCCTCCGCATCACGATGAACTGCTCGGGCAAGCACGCCGCGTTCCTCGCCGCGGCGGTCGCGCACGGCTGGGACACCGAGAGCTACCTCGACCCGACGCACCCCGTGCAGCGCCACGTGCTCGAGACGGTCGAGCGCACCGCGGGCGAGACGATCACGCACCTGGGCGTCGACGGATGCGGCGCGCCCATCCCGACGCTGAGCCTCGTCGGGCTCGCGCGTGCCGCCTCCCGCACCGCGCGCGGCGGCACCGCGCTCGGCGACGCGATCCTGCGTCACCCGTGGGCGCTCGACGGCCCCGGGCGCAGCAACACGGTCACGATCGAGCGCACGGGGCTCGTCGCGAAGCTCGGTGCCGAGGGCGTGCTCGTGCTCGTGACGCCGGGAGGCGCGGCGGTCGCCGTGAAGGCGCTCGACGGCGCCCACCGCGCCACGACGCCCGTCGGCCTCGAGCTGCTCGTGCGCGAGGGGCTGCTCCCCCGTGAGACGGCCGACGAGACCCTCGCCGCCCTCGCCGACCCCTGGACTACGCTGCGCCTCGCGTTCTGACGCCGTCGCGGGGGTGCGGATTCGAGGGCGCTACCCGTACAGCGACGCGACGGCCTCGCGGAAGGCCTCCGTGTGCCGCGCGACGTCGGCCGAGGTGGTGGCGGGCGACATGAGCGCCATGTTGTGGAACGGCGTGATGAGGATGCCGCGGTTGAGCGCGTGCAGGTGCAGGTACTGCTGCAGGGCGAAGTCGTCGGCGTCGGACGCCTCGCGACCGTCGCGCGGCGGGGTCGGCCGGAACGAGTACTCGGCGCGGCAGCCGAGCTGGGTCACCTGCCAGGGCACGGAGAACTCGTCGATCGCCGCCTGCACGCCGTCCGTCCATTCGGTCGCACGCGCGATCATCCCCGGGTACACCGCGGGCGTGAGCACCTCGGACAGGGTCGCACGGATGCCGGCCATCGACACCGCGTTGCCGGCGAGCGTGCCGCCCACTCCCCCGACGTCGATGTCCTCGAGCCCCTCGCCCTCGGGGTCGAGTCGCTCGCGCACCGCGGCCGCGAACTGCGTCGTCATGCCCCAGGCGCCGGCCGGGACGCCGCCCGCGATCGTCTTGCCGACGACGACCGCGTCGGGCCGCAGCCCGTCTCGCGCCGTCATGCCGCCAGGCCCCGCGCAGAGCGTGTGGGTCTCGTCGATCACGAGGTAGGTGCCGGTGTCCCAGCAGGCGCGCATCACGCCCTCGTGCCAGTCGGGGTCGGGCAGCACGATGCCGATGTTGGTCATGGCGGGCTCGATGAGCACCGCCGCGACCTCGCCGGTGTCGAGCGCCGCGCGCATGGCGGGGAGGTCGTTGAAGGGGACGACGATCGTCGTGAGCGCGGGGTCGACGGGCGGCCCGATGTTGCCTCGGCGCGGCACCACCCGCCCGTCCGCGTCGAGGGTCGCGTAGGCCTCGTCGACCGTGCCGTGGTAGCTGTAGTCGATCACGACGACCTTCGGGCGGCCCGTGACGAGGCGCGCGTAGCGCAGCACGTGGCGGTTGGCGTCGGTCGCCGAGAGCGTGAACTGCCACCGCTCGAGGCCGAACCGGCCCGCGAGCTCGTGCGCGGCCGCGGCGGCGTCCTCGGTGGGCAGCATGAACGTCGCGCCGCGCGCCAGCCGCTCCGCGATCGCGCGCACGCTCGGCTCGGGGGCATGCCCCACCATCGCGCCCGTGTCGCCGAGGCACAGGTCGACGTGGTCGATCCCGTCGGCGCAGGTGAAGTGCGCGCCCTTCGCCTCCGTGACGTAGACGGGCCAGGGACCCGGCCACTTCTCCATCCACAGCATGGGCACGCCGCCGGGCATGACCTCCGAGGCTTCGCGGTGCAGCCGGGCGGACTCCGGGCGCGCGGCACGGAAGGTGTCGAGCTCCGCCTCCCACAGCTCGGTGAGACGCGCGCGATCCACGTACATCGTCAGCCCGCCTTCGCGAGCCTCCGCCGGCGTACCCCCGCCGACAGCTGCGCCACGACGACGAGGATGATCGCGAGGAAGAACACCGCGGAGGCGATGACGTTCGACTGCGGCGGGATGCCGCGGCTGGCCGCGACGTAGACGAACTTCGGGAACGTCTCGGCGTTGCCGGAGACGAAGTTGGTGATGATGAAGTCGTCGAAGCTGAGCGCGAAGCACAGCAGCGCCGCCGCGAGGATGCCGGGCATGAGCAGTGGCAGGGTGACGCGCCAGAACACCTGGCCGGGGCTCGCATAGAGGTCGCGTCCGGCCTCCTCGAGCGAGGGGTCGAGGCTCGCGACGCGGGCGCGCACCGTCACGACGACGAAGCTGATGCAGAACATGATGTGCGCGACGATGATCGTCCAGAGACCGCGCTCGACGCCCATGTTGACGAACTGCGAGCCGAGACCCGAGCCGAGCACGACCTCGGGAGTCGCCATGGGGAGGAACAGCAGCACCGTCACGAGCGTGCGCATCCGGAAGGTGTACCGCACGATCGCGATGGCGATCATGGTGCCGAGGATGGTGGCGGCGATCGTCGCCGTCACCCCGACAATGATGCTGTTGCCGAACGACTCGCACACGCGCGGGTCGTCGCAGATGCCCAGCCAGTTGTCGAGCGTGAAGCCGCGCCACACGATGTTGGTGCGCCGGGCGTCGTTGAACGAGAACACGATCGTGTACACGATCGGGATCATCATGATGCCGAGCGCGAGCAGCGAGTAGGCGCCCACCACCCACGAACCGGCTCCGCCGCGTCCGCTGCGTGGCCGCCTGCGCGGGGCGGGGGCCTCCTCGGCGCGGCCGAGCACCGCCGCCTCCTGTGTCGTCACAGCAGCTCCTCCGATCCGCTCTTGGCCACGTAGGCGATGACGGGGATGAGGATCGCGACCATCAGCAGGATGGAGACCGCGGCGGACAGCGGGTAGAAGCTCTGGAAGAACATGTCGTTGATGACGTTGCCCGCCATGACCGTGTTGGTCGAGCCGAGGAAGTCCTTGCTCGCGTTGACGTAGTCGCCGGATGCCGGGATGAACGTCAGCAGGGTGCCCGAGACCACGCCCGGGAGCGACAGCGGCAGGATGATGCGCCAGAAGCGCTGGCCGGCGCCCGCATAGAGGTCGCCGCCCGCCTCGACGTAGCGCAGGTCGAGGCGCTCGAGCGAGGCGTAGATCGGCAGCGTCATGAAGGGGATGTAGTTGTAGGTAAGGCCGAAGATCACCGTGAAGGCGGTGCCGTTGAGGTAGTCCTCGGGACCGAGCACCCCGATGCTCTGCAGGAAGCTCACGACCGGGCCCTCATCGGCGAAGACCGCCTTCCAGGCCAGCGTGCGCAGCAGGAAGCTGATGAAGAACGGCGCGATCACCAGGATGAGCGTGAGACTCTGCCACAGCGGGAAACGGCGCAGAGTGACACCGATGAAGTACGCGAGAGGGTAGCTGATCACCAGCGCGAGCACGGTGGCGAGCAGCGAGTACCCGAAGGTGCGGAGGAAGATCTCGCCGAAGCGCTCGATCGCCTCGGCGTAGTTCTCCCAGCGGAAGGCGTAGACGTACTCGCCGACCTCGAAATCGCCGCCCGGCTCCTTGAAGCTCGTGAGCACGAGTGAGACGAGCGGCGCGACGAAGGTGGCGACGAGGTACAGCACACCCGGCGCGAGCAGGATCAGCGCGACGTAGCTGCGCCGACGCGGGGCCGCGGCCGAGAGGTCGGGGCCCGTGTTGGCGAACGCACCGAATGCCACGTCAGGCCTCGTCCAGTTCGTCCTCGAGCCGCTGGCGGCGCTGCACCGCGATCGTTCGCGTGTCGTCGTCGGCGGCGAACCGCGCCTCCGGCTCGGGTTCGTCCGCGAGGCCGAAGCCGTGCTCGACCCGCCACGACACCCACACCTCGGCGCCCTGCTCGGCGACCGGGCCGAACGCCATGTTCTGCGCGAACACCGTGATGACCGGGAGCCCCGGCACCTGCACGAGGTACTGCGTGCTCACGCCCGTGAACGACGCGTCGATGATGACGCCCGGGCCGAGGATGTTCACGCCGGCGGCCGTGTCGGGCTTCCGTGTGTGCAGGGTCAGCTTCTCGGGGCGCACGCCGATCGTCACCTCGCCCGCGTGGCGTTGCGCGCGCTCGCGGGGGACCTTGATGCCGAGACCCGCGATGTCGACCGTGACCGCATCCGATCCCGACTCGACGACCTCGCCCGTGAACAGGTTGGACTGGCCGAGGAAGTTCGCGACGAACGTGGTGCGCGGCAGCTCGTAGAGCTCCTCGGGGGCACCCATCTGCTCGATCCGCCCCTTGTTCATGACCGCGACGGTGTCGGCCATGGTCATGGCCTCCTCCTGGTCGTGCGTCACGTGCAGGAAGGTGAGGCCGACCTCGCCCTGGATGGACTTGAGCTCGAGCTGCATCTGGCGGCGGAGCTTCAGGTCGAGCGCGCCGAGCGGCTCGTCGAGCAGCAGCAGCGCGGGCCGGTTGACGACCGCGCGTGCGAGCGCGACACGCTGCTGCTGGCCGCCGGACAGCTGGCTCGGGCGCCGGCTCGCGACATGGTCGAGCTCGACGAGCCTGAGCGCCTCGTGGGCGAGGGCGAGGGCGTTCGCGATGCCTCGCCGCTTGAGCCCGAACTCGACGTTCGCGAGCACCGTCATGTGGGGGAACAGCGCGTAGCTCTGGAACACCGTGTTGACGGGCCGCTGGTGCGGCTTCGTCGCGGTGACCTCCTTGCCCCCGATGAGGATCCGCCCCGCGGTGGGGGCCTCGAGGCCGGCCACGAGCCGGAGGGTGGTCGTCTTGCCGCATCCGGACGGGCCGAGGAGGGCGAAGAAGGAGCCTGCCGGGATCGTCAGGTTGAGGTTCTCGATGGCCGTGAAGCCGGGGAACCGCTTCGTGACGCCGACAAGCTCGAGGTCGGCACCCGACTCGTCGAACGATCCGGCCATCAGGCGCCGATCAGGACCGACTGGAACTCGGCGCCGAACGACTGCTCCTCGGCGGGCGTCAGGCTGCGGAACCGCTTGACCTTCGACAGCGTCTCCTCGTTGGGGAAGATCAGCTGGTTGTCGATGAGCTCCGGATCGATGGCCTCCGCGGCCTCCCGCGCGCCCACCACCGGGGTGATGTAGTTCACCCAGGCGGCGACCTCGGCCGCGATCTCGGGGTCGTAGTAGAAGTTGATGAGCTTCTCGGCGTTGGTCTTGCGCGGGGAGCCGATCGGGATGAGGAAGTTGTCGTTCCAGATCGTGCCGCCCCCCTCCGGGATCGCGAACTCCCACTTGTCGCCGTTCTCGGCGTTGAGGGTGGTCACGTCCCCCGACCAGACGATCGCGGCGAGGGTGTCCTCGTTGGCGAGATCGTCGATGTAGGAGTTGCCCTTGATGTTGCGGATCTGGCCGACCTCGACCTGCTTGCGGAACACCTCGATCGCGGCGGAGAAGTCGTCGTTGCTGAAGTCGCTGGAGATGTCGACGCCGTTCTCCAGCATGATGAGGCCGATCGTGTCGCGCATCTCGCTCAGCACGCCGATGCGCCCCTTGAGCGCCGGGTTCCACAGATCCTTGACCGACTTCAGGCCGTTGGGGATCTTCGCCTTGTTCCAGCAGATCCCGGCGAAACCGCCCTGCCACGGGATGGAGTTGGTGCGTCCCTCGTCGAAGTCGACGTTCAGGAGGCTCGGCTCGAGGTTCTTCCTGTTCGGGATGTTGGCGTCGTCGAACTTCTGCGTGTAGCCGAGCCGGATCCAGCGCGCGACCATCCAGTCGGTGAGGCAGACCGTGTCGGCCCCGATGTCCTGGCCGAGGGCGAGCTGGTCCTTGACCTTCGCGTAGTAGGAGTTGTTGTCGTCGACGTCGACGCGGTAGTCGACGGTGATGCCCGTCTCCTCCTGGAACTTCTGCAGAGTCGGGTGGTTGCCCGCGTCATCCTCGTCCAGGTAGAGCGCCCAGTTCGCCCAGGTGAGCGTGGGGTCGTTGGCGGAGTTGTCGGCGGGCGCCGTGGGCTTCGCGTCGCCTCCGGTCGAACACGCTGCGAGCGTGAGCGCGGCGGCGCCGATGCCCGTTCCCTGCAGCATCGTGCGGCGGCTCAGCTGCGCGCGACGCGCCTGGATGACGAGGCTGCGGATCAGAGGATCTTCGGGAAGGGACCGGGTCATCTGAGGAGACTCCTTCACATGGTGCGCGGGCTGCGGCAGCGATGCCGTGGGTTGATATTGGCACATCATCGCCTCGCTAACGAACCTCACGGGCAAATGCGTCCATTTCGAAACATAGATTTCACGAAATCAGCACGGAACGACGGATATCTCCTACGGATTCCGCCGTCTTGGCCAGTAGCCTCGTGCCATGAGAATCGGCGTTCCGAGCGAGGTCAAGAACAACGAGTTCCGGGTGGCGATCACTCCGTCGGGGGTCCACGACCTGACGGCGGCCGGACACGAGGTGCTCATCCAGAGCGGGGCCGGTCTCGGCTCCTCCATCACCGACGAGGACTACCGCTCGGCGGGGGCGCGGATCGCCGCGGATGCCGACCAGACCTGGGGCGAGGCGGAGCTCGTGCTCAAGGTGAAGGAGCCCATCGCCTCCGAGTACGGCCGCTTCCGCTCGGGGCTCGTGCTCTTCACCTACCTGCACCTGGCGGCGGAGCCGGAGCTCACGCGGGAGCTCATGGCGAGCGGTGTCACCGCGATCGCGTACGAGACGGTTCAGCTCGCCTCCGGCGCGCTCCCCCTGCTGGCCCCGATGAGCGAGGTCGCCGGGCGTCTGGCGCCGATCGTCGGCGCCAACGTCATGATGCGGCCGCACGGCGGCCCGGGCCTGCTCGTGCCGGGCGTGCCGGGCACGCGCGCGGCGAACGTCGTGGTGCTGGGCGGCGGGGTCGCGGGGGCCAACGCGGTCGCCGTCGCCGCGGGGCTGCAGGCGCAGGTCACGGTGCTCGACACCAACATCCAGCGCCTCAGGGAGCTCGACGCTCTCTACGGGGGCCGCGTGCGCACGATCGCCTCCAACAGCTACGAGATCGAGCGCGCGGTGCTGGATGCCGACCTCGTGATCGGCTCCGTGCTCGTTCCGGGCGCGAAGGCGCCCAAGCTCGTGACGAATCAGCTCGTCGCCCGCATGAAGCCCGGCAGCGTGCTCGTCGACATCGCGATCGACCAGGGCGGCTGCTTCGAGGACTCGCACGCGACGACGCATGCCGATCCGACCTTCACGGTGCACGGATCCCTGTTCTACTGCGTCGCGAACATGCCGGGAGCGGTCGCCAACACCTCCACCTACGCTCTGACGAACGCGACCCTCCCCTATGTGCGCGCGATCGCGAACGCGGGCTGGCAGGAGGCGTTGCGTGCGGACTCGGCGCTCGCGCGTGGATTGAACGTGCACGCGGGGCGCGTCGTGAACCCGGCCGTCGCCGCGGCGCACGGTCTCGAGCTGGAGGATGCCGCGCTCGGCCTCGCCTGAGGGGTTCATCGGAGCGCGACCCGCGCCCGGCGCGTGACACCTGCTTCGACGAGCCAGGCCTCGTGCTGCCCCGCGAGGGGCGGCAGACCCTCGCGGGCGCGCGTCAGCATCCGGTGATCAGCACGCGTGCACCCGTGCAGGAGCAGGCGCCCGTCGCGGCGCAGCCGCGTGAGCGCCTGCGGCGCGCTCAGCCACCCCTCGGGGTCGGACACGAGCACCGCGTCGAACGGGGTGCCCGCCGGTTCGAGCACCGTCGCGGGCACGCCGAGCCGTTGCAGCCGCCCGACCCACTCGGCGGGTCGCGGACAGACGACGCCCCACGAGGCGTCGGAGGGACGAACCTCCTCGATCTCGGCGCGCCACGGAGGCTGCACGGATGGGGCGACGGCGAACTGCGCCTCGTGACCGCTCCAGAGCGCCGAACCCGGTCTGCGGTCCGCGCGGAACCCCCGTGCGTCCCCTCCCGCGAGAAGGTGCTCCTCACGCGACGGCATGCGGAGCAGGACGCGCTGCTCGAACGCGGACCCGGCGGACATCAGGGAACCGCCGGCCGTGCGTGACGACGCCGCGATCGCCGCCCCGTCGCGACGCCCCTCGCGGCCGACACGGCTCAGCAGCTCGAGGAGCTCGGCTCGCTCCTCGCCGTCGGCACGCGCGAGCAGCACGTCGAGGTCGTCGGCGACCACGAGCGTTCGGCCGCGTGCGGGCATCGTGAGGGCCTGCCAGAGCTCGGCGGGCTCCCCCGCGATCCAGCGCACCTCGGCGTCCGCCCCGCAGGACAGCATCCGGAGCGCCCCCGTACGACCGGAGCCGCTCCCGCCGAGCACGAGCACACCGCCGTGCCGCCACGGGTCGAGCACGAACGGGTCCCGACGCTGGAGCTCGGGACGATCGATGAGCCCCACCACGCCGGGCCCGGGCGGGAGCTCGCGAGCGTCGAGGAGCGCGGGCAACGGATCGACCCAGGGTCGCGCGTCGGGCACCTCGTGATCGCGCCAGCGTTCCGCGATCCGCTCCACGAGCTCCGGATCGGATCGCGCCACCTGAACCTGCCGCGACCCGGTGCCGTCGGAGACGAGGGCGCGTCCGCGCAGCTCGCTCGGGATCGCGGCGGCATCCGGCACCCCGACCGTCGCGACGCTCTCGGCGGCGTCCAGAACCCGCAGGCAGATGCGGATCGTGACGTTGGCGAGCAGCGAGTCGCGGACGACCCCCGCCGGGCGCTGCGTGCCGAGCACGAGGTGCAGGCCGAGCGAGCGCCCGCGCGCCGCGAGATCGGAGAAGACGTGCTGCAGCTCGGCATCCGACCCGAGCAGGGCGGCGTACTCGTCCACGACGACCACGAGCCGGGGCATCGTGCCCACCGGAAGGTCGGGCAGCTCGCGTGCCCCGTGCTCGGCGAGCACCGCCTCGCGTCGCCGCAGCTCGGCGCGCAGGCTCTGCACGGCCCGCGCGGCGGTCGTCTCGTCGAGGTCGCTCACGATCCCGACCACGTGAGGCAGCGCGCGCAGGGGCGCGAACGACGCGCCGCCCTTGAAGTCGACGAGGAGGAAACCCAGCTCCGCGGGCGGGCGGCGGGCGGCGAGGGCGAGCACCCAGGTGACGAGGAGCTCGCTCTTGCCCGACCCGGTCGTGCCTGCCACGAGCGCGTGCGGCCCCTGCGACTCGAGGTCGACGAGCACGGTCCCCTCGTCGCCGACGCCGATGCACGCTGCCGACGGGTGCGATCGCTCACTGCTCGCGAGCACGGACCGGAGCGCGACGTCACGCGGAAGGGCCGCGCTGCTGCGCCATCCGAGCGCGCGCGCCTGGGCGGCGAGACGCGCGGCGATGCGGTTCGCCTCGGCTGCCCCGAGAAGCGCGGGACTCCACGCGCGCACGCCGTCGACCCCGGGGCCGCCGAGCGTGGCGCCCTCCTCGTCGACCCCGAAGTCGACGCGTGGCGATGCAGCGGAGGCGGCGAACCGACGGATGCGGAGCATCGGCTCGTCACCGGCCGTGACGCTCCAGTCCGCTGCCCGGGCGACGGTCGCGGGGAGGAGGGCCGCCCAGTCCTCGCCGGCTGGGACCGTGACGCGCGCCGTGCCGGGCGCGCACCGCGCGACCCCCTGCAGCACGAGGCCCCGCGCGAAGGCGCGCGCGAGTGGCTCCACACCGGTGACGACGAGCTCGCTCCCCTCGACGACGATGGGGTTGTTCTCGATCGTCTCGGTCGACGCACGCAGCCGGGCGATCTCATCCGCCAGCTCGGGTGGCTCGTCGCCGACCAGTCGGACGCCCGAGTCGACCGCGCCCCGGCCGATGCACCAGCCGGATGCCGCCGGGTCGAGGGCGAGGTCGGCGAGCGGCGGGACGCGGGTGGCGCGGCGCTCACCCTCCGCGCGCAGCCGGGCGACGAGTTCCTGCTCGAGCGCCCGCAGCTCCTCCCGCGCATCGACGATCGCCCGGCGGCGCACGCGCCTCGCCGACCTTCTCGCGTCGAGGGCCGTCCCGAGAGCGACGAGCGGTCCCAGGAGCCCCACGAGGAGGGCGTACGCGGACGACATGGTGATCCACAGCACGAGCGCGAGGCCGAGGGGCGCCAGCATCGCGACGAGCGGAAGCCCTCCCCGCGATGCGGGCACGGGGATCGCCGGAAGCGGGATGCGTTCGGGGGGCGGCGCGTTCACCCGTCGATGACAGCACGAGCCCGGGCCGCGCATCACGGAGCTGCCGCCGCTACGGGGACGGATGGATCGCGCGCGGCCTGGGGAGGATCAGCTGACGACGAAGAACTGCTCGCCGATCTCGACACGGCTGCCGCGCGCGATCATGTAACGCTTGCCGGGCTCGCACCGCACGACCGGCGCATCCGGCTGCCGGATCACGGTGCCGTTCGTGGAGTAGCGGTCGGCCACCCAGAACCGCCCGCCCTCCTGCCCGAACTCGACATGCGACTTCGAGACCGACTTCCCGACGTCGAAGATGGGGACCAGCTCGTCGACGTACTCGCCCGGTTCCGGCGAGGGGTTGCGGCCGATGAGGCCGGTGCCCGCGACCACGATGCTCTCCCCCGTGCTGAACTGCAGCACGTACCGCTCGCCCGGGGCGCGCGCGGCGACGATGCGCGTGCTCTCGATGTCCTCGAGGGACGCCGGCTGCGGTGCGAGGAAGCGGGTGGGCGGCACCCCGCTCGCGGAGCCCTCGCCCCACTCCACGGGGAGGAGCGGCTCGGAAGCCGGCTCGACGCCGTCGGCGGCGGCGTCGAGCCCGTCGACGGGCGCGGACTCCTCGGCGCCAGCGAACTCCCCGGGGAGGTCGGCCTCGCCCGGAGCGTCGGGCTTCTCCGAGGCACCGGGTTCCCCCGCGGAGTCGTCGCGCAGATCGAGAGGCGGCTCGGACACGGTGTCGGGGCGCACCGGATCCGGGATCGGGGTGGCCCCCGTCATCGGTCGCAGGACGAACCCGCACTCGCCGCAGAAGATGTCGCCGTCATCGATCGCGCTCCCGCACTGCGGGCAGTGCGGCGCGTGGAGCCCCGGCGACGCGGGCGCTACGGCAGCGACGGGGGTAGAGGGGGAAGCAGTAGCCGCCGGTCGCGCCACCGGTGCCGGCTCGGCCACCGACCGCCCGCACTCGACGCAGAAGAGAGCCCCCGCGGGCAGCGGGGTGCCGCAGTAGCCGCAGTTCATGCGCTGCTCCTCGGGCGTCGCAGGAGCTGGCGGACGGCGCCCCCGCCGAGGGAGCGCAGCGACACGAGCGCACGGATGCGCTCGCGCCGCGTCCGCGAGGCGTCGAGGGAGTGCCGGAGCTCGCCGACGGCGGTCCAGACGCGGTCGGCATCCGCCTCGCTCGGCGGGTCGGGGGCGAACACGGCGCGATCGACGACGGCCGCGAGCACACGCGACGGGAGCGTGCCCACCGCGGCGGCGAGCTCGGCGCGCGTCGCCGCGGGAGGCGGCGCGATCCCGCGATCCACGACGAGGTCGGCGAACTCGTCCCATCCCCCGCGGATGCGCTCGATCGCGGCGGGCGCCGTGCGGCGCAGGTGCCGCCGACGCAACTTCGCGCCGATCACCACGAGGAACGGCGACAGGGCGATGAGCAGGGCGAGGGTCCCCACGCCCACGACCCGCGCCACCTGCAGGAGCACCTCGAGGGTCGTGTCGGGCACCACCGGATCGTCCGCGGCCGTATCCGGGTCGACCTGCTCGTCGCGCGGGTCCGGCCTGTCGGCGGGGGGCGGCACGATCGACTCGGGGCGGGAGATGGGCGTCGGGTCCTCGGGCTCCTCCTCGGGGATGGGGCGCACCGGCGGCACCGGGTCGACGGCGACCCAGCCGGCGCCGGCGGTGGCGACCTCGATCCACGCCGTGATGTCGCCGCCGCGCACGACCGTCGTGGCGTCGGCACCCGCCGATTCGGGCGCGAAGCCCACGACGACCCGTGAGGGGAAGCCGAGCCTCGTGGCGATGAGGGATGCGGCGACGGCGTACTGCTCGGCGTCGCCGATCATCTGGGAGCCGTCGAAGAGCTCCGCGATGCGATCCAGCGAGTGTCCCGAGCGGCTCGCCGGCTCGTCCGGCGAGAGGCCGTGGCTGATGTATCCCTCGGTGCGCAGGTGGTCGATCGCGGCGACGAGCTGCGCGCCCGCCCCCTGGATGCCCTGCACCCAGCCGTCGAGCGTCGTCGTGAGCTCCTCCGGCGGGTCCGCGGTCCTCGGCACATCGGCGGCGCCGGGGACCGCGCTGCCGAGTCCCTCCAGCGCGACCGGGCGTGGCAGCACCGCGTCGAGCCGGTACCGGTCGCCGGCGCCGACGCCGTCGAGCTCGACGGCGGTGCCGCTCGTGCCGTTGAAGGCGAAGCCGTCCTCGAGCCGCGCCCCGTCGGCTCCGCGGAAGTCGATGTCCTCGAGCATCCCCACGGTCGGCACCCACACGCCCGAGTAGCCCTCGAGCTCGACGTCGACCTTCACCGCATCCGTGCCGGACGCCGTCTGATCGACGCGCGAGGGCATCCGTACGAACACACCGGAGGCCGAGTCGACGCTCGCGCTGCCGACCGCGTAGACGACACCGTCATAGCTGTCGAGCGTCGCGATCCGGATGCGGGCACCCGACGGCAGGCCGGTCACCCGCATCATGACCTCGTCCACGCGGTCGTCGCGCAGGTACCTGCGGAATCCCGCGAGCGGGCTCGTGTGGTCGCGCGGCTCGAACGGCTGGACGATCGCGGTGCGGAGCACCTGGCGGTCGCCGTTCGGCTGCAGGACGATGCCGGTCACGAGGGAGCCGAATGCCGCCACCGCGAACACCAGCACTCCCCCGATGAGGGTGCGCGCCTCGACGCCGAGGCGGAAGCCGGCGCCTGCCGCGTCGCGTTCGCGACCGCGGGTCGCCGCGCGACGGCGGCGCCAGCGCCACCAGCTGATCCAGCCGACGCCCGCGACGAGGATCCCGATGCCGAGCGGGATCGGCGCCGTCGCGGTGCTCGGCCCGAACGCGATCCCCACGAGGAACACCAGAACGGGCGGGATCACGGCGAACTCCCCGTATCGTGCCCGCAGGGCGATGCTGCCCGCGACGACGGTCGCCGTCAGCAGGAGCACGAGCGCGGGCACGAGCAGCGCCTGGTAGTCGCCCACCGGGAGCGTGATCGTGAGCAGCTGCTTCCAGCCGAGGGCGACGCCCGCGAAGAGCTCGACGAGGCCGTCGACGCTCGGCAGCACGCCTGCGATCGCCTTGCCCGGTACGGCGAGCGGCACGCCCACGAGTGCGAACACCGCGACGGTGACCACCCCGACGAGCCACGCCCGCCAGCGGAACAGCGCCCCGGCGAGCGCGACGAGCGTGCCGAGCGCGACCGCGACGACGGCCAGCACGACGTATGCGCTCGACTGGTAGATCGGCCACAGCATCACCGCGGCGAGCCCCATGAGCAGCCACAGCTGTGCGACGTCGCCGAGAGAGCTGAGCGTCGGGCGCGCGGTCCTCATGCGACCGCCGCCGATCTCGCGAGGGCGAGCCGCAGCTCGTCGAGGTACCCGATGGTGATGACGTTGACGCCCGCGAGCCGTCGCATGCCGGGCACGGCGTCCGGGTCGCACACGACCGCGACGACCTCGACATCCTGCGGGAAGGCCGCGGCGGCGATGCGGAGCTCGGCGGCCGCGGTGCGTGAGCCGCACACCAGGAACGCGACCGAGATGCCCGGCGTGCCGTCCGCGACGATGCGGGCCATGTCGCGGACCGGCAGCGCGTCGACGGAGGCGTTCACGACCGCGAGCTCGTCGAGGAGCCGGTCGGGCTGGTGGGTGGCGAGGGGATGCACGGCGTAGAGGCGCCGCTTGGCGAACTCGGGCGTGATGGCCGAGACGACGACGGAGACGGTGCGCCCGTCGCGGATGGCGCGCACTCCGAGCGAGCCCGCGGCGCTCACGGCGAGCTCGAACTCGTCTTCGCTCGCGAAATCGTGGGTGGAGAGGCTCAGCGCCACGACCAGGTGGCTGCGGCGGGTCTGCTCGAACTGCCGCACCATGTAGGTGCCCGTCTTCGCCGTTGACTTCCAGTGGATGTAGCGGCGATCGTCGCCCGTCTGGTACTCGCGGAGCGCGTGGAACGCGACATCGCTCGCCGTGAGGTCGCGCGTCGGGCTGCCCTCCAGGTCTCGGATGAGTCCCGTGCTCGTGGAGGGGACGCTCACCGTTCGCGGGTGCACGACGAGTTCGAGCCGCTCGGTCCAGCTGAGCTCGCGACGGATGAGCCCGAGGGGATCGCCCCGCACGGTGCGGACGGGTCCGACGGCGATGACGCCCCGGCGCTCGGTGGGGATGGCGAAGTCCTGGGTGTGCGCGGTGGCGCGCCGCAGGCCGGGAAGCGCCAGTTCGACGACCGCGCTGCCGACCGGCACCTCCATGACGGTGCCCAGGCGGCGTCCGCCGGCGTTGTCGACCGTCACCGCGCCGCGGGCATCCTCTCCGACGACGGCACGCCGGTGCGGGAGGGTGAGCGTCATGCGGTAGGGCGCGCGCCCGACGAGGAAGGCGGCCGCCGCGAGGGCGAGCAGCACGGCGGTCCAGCCGGCCGCGACGAGCTCGAGCCAGCCGAGGGTGTAGCCCGCACCGAGCGCGAGCGGGATAACGGCGAGCACGACCCAGCCGAGCGGCGTGATCACGGCGCTCAGCCGCCTGCCGACGGTGGCGAGCGCCCGGCCGATCGCGCGCGTTCCGCGCACGACCGCGACGACGGCGTCCGCGAGCACGCCTGTGCGCGCCCCGACGATGCGGGCGCGCGTCGTGCCGAGCCCCGCCGTGTCGGATGTCGTCGTCGACTCGCGGGGACGAGTCGACCGGCCGGGATGGGTCACACGGCCTGCCGATCGCTCGGCGGCGGGGTCTCGAGGAGCAGCTGGGAGACGATGCTCGAGGCGGTGACGCCGTCGAACTCGGCCTCGGGGTCCAGCACCAGGCGGTGCGCGAGCACGGGCTCCGCGAGCGACTTGATGTCGTCGGGTACGACGTAGTGGCGGCCGCTCGCGGCGGCGAGCGTCTTGGCGGCGCGCACGAGGGCGAGCGCGCCGCGCACGCTGGCGCCGAGACGCACCTCGGTCGCCGACCGGGTGGCCTCGGCGAGGCGCGAGACGTAGTCGTTGATGGTCGGGTCGACGTGCACGGTGCGCACGAGGGCGGCCAGCTGGACGACCTCCTCCGCGGAGATCACCGAGGGGATGACGGTGTCGTGGGCCCGCACCCCCGCCCCCTCGAGGATGCGGACGGTCGCCGCGTGGTCGGGGTAGCCGATGGACGCCTTGAGCAGGAAGCGGTCGAGCTGCGCCTCCGGCAGGCGGTACGTGCCCGCCTGCTCGATGGGGTTCTGCGTCGCGATGACCATGAACGGGGCGCCGACCGGGTGCGTCGCGCCGTCGACCGTGACGCGGCCCTCCTCCATCACCTCGAGCAGCGCGGCCTGCGTCTTGGGGCTCGCGCGGTTGATCTCGTCGGCGAGCACGACGTTCGCGAAGACGGGGCCCTCATGGAACTCGAACTGCCCGGAGCGCTGGTCGTAGACGCTCACACCGGTGATGTCGCCCGGCAGCAGGTCGGGGGTGAACTGGATGCGGTTGCTCGACCCGTCGAGGCTCTGCGCGATCGCACGGGCGAGGGAGGTCTTGCCGGTTCCGGGGAAGTCCTCCAGCAGGAGGTGCCCCTCGCTGAACAGCGCGATGAATCCGAGGCGCACGACGAAGGTCTTGCCGAGCAGCACCTGCTCGACGCCGGACACGAGGCGGCCGAACGTCTCGTGGAAGGCGCTCGCCTGCTCGGGCGTCATCGTCATGGGATGTCCTCTCGGGTGGGGTGGGTCAGTGCGGCGTGCTCGCCCAGTTGTATGTTCGCGTATACGTCGTGCCGTTGGCGTTCACCGTGACGACGAGGTCGGGGTAGTCGTTGCCGAGCACGCCGCCGCCGACGACCTCGCATTGCGGGGTTCCGGGGTCGTCCGATCCGCCGCAGCCGAGCGTGACGGCGTCGTATCCGGGGACACCGGCGGATGCCACCACGGGGGCGCTGGTCCAGGTCCAGTAGCCCTCCCCGGGGGCGAGCCCCGTGAGCGGGGGCACGGTCTCGATCGCCTGGAGCCCGGTGAGCTGGATGCTCACCGGGCGGCCGAGATGGATCGGGGCCGACCAGTTGGCGCTGCAGAGCAGCACCTCGGGGTACTGGTGGCAGGCCTTGAGCTCGACGCTCACGTCGTTGCCGTAGTGCGTCGTCCCCGAGGTCAGGTAGGAGCCGAGCGGGACCGGCGACGACTGGGTCGCGTCCGTGGTGCCGCCGCTCAGGCGGTAGATCACGGAGTCGGCGCTCGCTCCACCGCCGGTCGTGATCCCCATGAGGCGGAAGTCCCAGTAGCCCCCGTCGCGGGCGGTCGGTCCGCTGACCGTCGCGTCCGTGACGTCGCCGGGCTGGGCGCGAGGTGTGGCCACGACCGTGGCAGAAGCGGTGCAGCCCTGGCCGTTGTACGCGTAGACCGTGAAGCTGTAGCTCGTGTCGGGGGTGAGTCCGGAGAAGGTCGCGCTCGTCGCCGTGCCCACCGACTGCACGCCCGAACCGGACGGCGGGGTGAATGTGGGCGATCCCGTCTCGACGCCGGTCACGGTGCAGCTCGGGGGCGTGCCGTCGTGGCGGGCCACGTAGTAGTCGGAGATCGCGCGCCCGTTGTCGGAGAACGCCCCCGCCCAGCTCACGCTGGCGGTCGTGCCGTCGGTCGTGGAGGCGGATGCGCTCGGGCTCGCGCTGAGGATGGGTGCGCCCGCCGGGGTCGCGGTGCCGCCCGCCTCGTTCCAGGTCGCGAGCGAGTTGGGGGCCTTGTTGCGTGCGCTCACCGAGAAGCTCGCGGCGCTGCCGTTGGCGATGGCCGGGTTCGCGACGATCCGGGAGTACTCGGTGCCGACCGCGTCGCTCGTCGGGACCGTGACGGTGACGCTCTGGCCCGCGACCGTGACGAGATAGGAGTCGATCGGGGTCCCCGAGCTCGCGGACGGCTTGCGCCACACGACGCGCAGCCCGTGGTCGACCGGGGTCGCCGCGACGGATGCCGGGGGCGGCGGGATGACATCCGACCAGATCGTGCCGGGGAGCTGGCTCGGGTCGGACTCCCCGATCGCGTTGACCGCGACGACCGAGAGACGCAGGGCGTAGTCGGGTCCGTTGCCGGGCGTCGCGATCGTGCATCCGGCGGTGAGCGTGCAGCTCGTGGTGGAGGTCGATCCGCCGGCCGCGCTCACCGCGGCGACACGGTACTCGGTGATGGGCGAGTTGTTGGCAGGCCCGGGCGACCAGGACAGGCGCAGCATGCGGTCGCCGAACTCCACGACCCGCAGGTTGCTGACGGGGTCCGGGACGTCCTGCACCGAGACGGTCACGAGCCCCCAGGTGTAGCGCTCGCTGTCGCCCGTCGCATCCGCGACCTGGTACTGCAGCGTGACGTCGACGGGCTCGGCCGTGTCGGACACCGTGACGGTGAGCCGCGAACGGTCGGCACTCGGTGAGATCCCGATGCCCGCGGGCAGGCTCGCCCCGTCGAGCCCGCGGATGGCGACCACCCGCAGCGGCACCTCGGGGAACGGGTTCGTGGCGTTGTCGTTCGCGAGCACGTCGATGACCGTGGTCTCGCCGCGCTTGGTGATCGCGCGGTCGGGCGCCGGGCGCGCAAGGGGCCTCGTCGAGGGCACCACCCGCAACTGGACGCGCCCCGCCTGGCCCTCGGTGAGGGCGTCGCGCACCGCGAGGGTGATGCTCGTCGTGCTGCCCTTGATGGCCGCGGCGTCCGCCGTGACGAGCAGCCGCTGGCCGTTGAGCTGGTAGCTGAAGCCGGTGGGCAGCGGCTCGAGCACCGTGTAGCTCAGCTCGTCGAGGTCGTTGTCGTAGGGGTACTTCGTGAGCTTGACGAGGTCGAGCTCCTTCTGTTGCCCCGGCTCGAACTCGACCACACCGCCCGTGAACACCGGCGGCTGGTTGTCGCGCGGCTGCACCTGGATCGGCAGCGAGAGCGTCGTGACGTGCCCGTTCGGATCGGAGGCCGAGGCGCCGTCCGTCACCTCGAAGCTGATCGAGGCCGGGCCCCAGTAGCGGTCGGCCGAGGTGTACTGCAGCGTGCGCTCGTCGACGACGAGCGGGTCGCCGTTGGCGTGAGTGGCGCGCACCGTGCTGGGGTCGGTGATCCGCACACGGGAGCCGCCGAGCGCGACGACGTACTGCGAGAGGTCGATGCGCAGGGTCGACTCGCTCTTGACGACGAGCAGCGGCGCCTTGGTGTTGATCTGCGGCAGGGCGTCGTCGTAGCCCGGCACCCAGATGAACGCGTACGAGCGGACGGCGGAGTTCTCGGGGTGCACGACGGCGAACGGGATGATCTGGCTGCGGTTGCCGATCTCCACCCGGATGCGCTTGTTGGGGAGCACCTGGGCCGAGGTGCCGAAGCCCGGCACGAGCTCGACCCCGAGATCGCGCACGTCGCCGTCGGCGAAGAACACCCGATCGAGCACGGCGACGTCGACGGTCTCCCGGTCGAGCACGTCGGTCACGCTCAGCACGGAGTCCTCGACGCTCGGGCGCGACAGCGGGGCATCGTCGTCCACCGTGACGCGGATGAAGTTGGAGCTCGTCCCGCCCGTCGCGTTCTCGATCGTGTAGATGACGCTGTAGTCGCCCACCTGTCGCGGCGGCGTGATCTTCACGATGTCGTCGCCGACGATCTCGGCCGCGACGTCGGCCGTCGTCGGCTCCACCTGGCGGATGCTGAGCGCCGCGCCGTCGGGGTCGGAGTCGTTGAGGAGGGCCCGCACCGACACCGTGCGACCGGGCCGCACGCTCACCGTGTCGAGGTTCGCCACCGGGTTGCGCCCGCCCTCCAGCGCCGGCGAGATGCCCACCCGGATCGTGCCGGTGGCGCGGGCGCCCAAGCCGTCGACCACCGCGTACTGGAACACGTCCGTGCCGGAGGAGTAGTCGCCCGCCTGGTACTCGATCGTGCTGCCGTCGACCTTCAGCACGGTCCCCTTCTCAGGGTTGGTGACCTGCCCGATGAGCTGCACGGCGTCGCCATCCGGGTCGATCCCGCTCGTGGGCACGTCGATGCGCACCGTGTTCCCGGCGAGGACGCGCGCCGTCACCGTGCGCGGTACCGGCGGGTTGTTCGTGGCGGCGTTGCGCTCGCGGACCGAGATGGTGACGCGCGCCTGGGCGGTCTGGCCGTCTGCACCGGAGATGCTGTAGATCGCCGTGTAGTTGCCCGCCGTCTCGGGTGCGAGGTAGCGCAGCCGGTCGCCCGAGACGAACAGCAGGCCCGCATCCCCGGAGAGCGGCTGCGCGAGCTCGGGATCGAGGGTGATCTCGTCGCCGTCGGGCTGCTCGTCGTTGTCGAGCACGGGGATGTCGATCGCGTCCCCGACGCGCACGGTCGCCTGGTCGTCGGTCGCGATGGGCGGCTGGAGACGCAGCGGCGTCGGGATCTCGACCACGGAGATCGTGCCCTCGGCCTCCGCGAGGCCGTTGCTGATGCGGTAGTTGAACGTCACCGTGTCGTCGAGCGGCGCCCTCAGCGTCACGCGGATGCGCCGCTGGTCGAGCACCTCGACCTGGAGCCCCGATCCGGTCGGGACGTTCATGACGCCCGTCACGACGAGCACGCCGCCCGCGGGGTCGATGTCGGTCGTCGGCGGGTCCACCGTCTGCGAGCTCTGCGCCCTGATGAACATCGTCTTCGGCACGGTGATCGGGCGCGTCGAGGCATCCGCCGGGGCGGTCACGTCGACGCGCACCGTGCCTGTCGCGGTCTGCGTGCCGTCCGTCACGGTGAACTCGATGTAGTGCGTTCCCACCTGCTCGGACTGGAAGGTGAAGGTGCCCGCCTCGAAGCTCGCGACGATCGTCGTGCCCGCCTTGGGCGGCACCCCGCCGAGACGGATGGTGCCGTTGCCGCCGCGCACGTGGGCGAGCGGGCGGATGGTGACCTCGTCGCCCGCGGTCGCGAGCGCGACCCAGGGCTCGACCAGGATCGGGACCTCCCCGCGCGGCCGCACCGTCACCTGCAGGCTGCCGGCCGCCTCCGTGCGCCCGTCCGAGACCGTGAGCGCGACCGTCTTCTGACCCGTCGTCTCGCCGCCGTCGGTGTACACGACGACGCCGTCGGGTTTGTAGCCGACCTGGTCGGGTGCCGCGATCGACGCCCCCGTGAGGTAGATCGCGTCGCCGTCCGGGTCGACCCAGTCGCCGATCACCTGGGTCGAGACGCGGCCGCCCTGGCCGACCGTCGCCGTCGAGCTTCGCACCTGATGCGGCGGGGAGTTCTCGTCGTCGCCGCGCACCTGGAGGGTGACGGTGGCGCTCGCGCTCCCGCCGCGGCCGTCGCTGATCGTGTAGGGGAAGGTGAAGGTGCCGGTCGCCGTCGGGGCGAGCGTGATCTGCAGCTGCTGGTTGCGGCTCACGAGGTCGATGCGGCCGACGGCCTCGTCGATCGCCCCCACCTGCGTCACGACGAGGACGTCGCCGTTGGGGTCGTAGTCGTTGAGCAGCACGGGCAGCACGCTCGCACGTCCCGGGCGCGCGCCGAACACGTCGTCGACGGCGACGGGCGGCTGCTGGAGCTCCTCGAGCTGCGGGGGCGTCTGATCGTCCGCCTCCGGCTGCTCCTGGTGCTGCTCGTCGGCGGTGATGAGCTCGTCCCAGTTGTCGATGAGCTCGCCCTCGGCCTGCACCGCCCAGCTGGACCCGCTCGTCGCATCGGTGAGGGCGACGCTCCCGCCGTTGACTGCGAAGGACAGTGCGGCACCGCCGCCCATCCCGTCGAGCGACATCGTCTGCGCATCCGCCGAGCCGCAGCGCCGCCAGGCCTGCCCCGAGGTCCAGGCCGCGAAGCGGCAGCCGCCGACCACGACGGGATCCGCGGGCACGCCCGAGGCCGCGTCGTCCAGCACCACCGGGTCGCCGGCCTCCATGTCGGCGCCGAGGAGGCCGCCCGAGTGAGCCACGAGCACGCGCGCATTGGCGGGCCCCGGCGCCTGGAGCCGGACCGCGGCACCCGTGAGCGCGTTGCCGAGGGGGCGGACGCCGGCGGCCGTCGCCAGCTCGCGCGTGGTGGTGTCGAGCGCCGCCCAGCGCTCACCGACGGCGGTCAGCTGCACGGCATCCGACGACTGCGCCTCGCCCCCCCACGCGACGTCCCAGCGCTGCCCCACGACGGAGGCGTCGGGCTCCACGCGCCACACCTGACGCGTCTCGGGCACGTAGGCCAGCAGGGCGCCGGTCTCGCTCACGCTCACGACCGCGTCCGCGCCGAGGCTGAGCGCCGACGGGGACGCCGCGTCGAAGGTCGCGAGGTCGGCGAGCGGCACGAACCAGACCTCGCCCGTGGTGCGCGCGAGCACCACGACCCGGTCGCCGGCGAGCAGCAGCTGCGGATTCTGCGGCGGGAGCGCGATGTCGTCGCCGAGCTGGGCCGTGGCGGGGTCCACCACGCGCACGGTCGCGCTCCCCGGGTCGACCAGCAGCACCGTGGAGTCCGACTGCACGATCTCCGGCGCGTCCGCGTCGACGGAGAGCACGCTGTCGAGCTCGAACACCTGCGTGTTGGCACGCCCGATCGCGCGCTCCTCCCGCGAGGAGACCCACACCGAGGGGTCGCTCAGGTCCATGTGCTGCGCCGTGTAGCCCGTGGAGACCACGGCGAGGGTCGCGATGAGGGCCGCGACGACCGTGCCGCTCGTCAGCGTCGCGACGAGCGAGCGGTGGGAGGAGAGCCAGGAGCGCACGTCAGCCCCCGACCGCGTCGACGCACTTCTGCGCGCTCGCATCGCCGGTCGTGCCGTTGCGGTTCACCGCGACCGAGAGGCAGACCGTGTCGCCCGGGTCGGCGTCGACGACGAAGCGGTTCGCCTCCTGGAGTGCCGGCGTCGAGGCGATGCCGTCGTCGGTCACGGCGATCTGGTAGCGGTCGCCGCTGACCAGCCCCGGGTCGCTCCAGCTGAACTCGACCCGTCCGTCCCCCTGCAGCTCCGCGCGGATGTCCGACACGACCGGGATCCCCGGACCCACCGTCCGCAGGAGCACGACGAGCGCTACGACGCCGAGCACCGCGACGAGCGCGGCCGCCCCCGCGAGGATCCACGCCATCCGGCGCAGCCCGGGCGTCGCCTCCGGGACGCTGCGCGAGAACGGGCTCTCGGGACCGCTCCGCTCCCGCACCGTGCCGACGGGTGCGTACGGCTCCGCGTTCGCGGGGCGGCGCCGGCGGCGCCCGGGGCGGGGCGGGGCGCTTCCCGTGCTCACGGGGCGCAGCCTCGTGCGCTCCTCCTGATCGGCGACGGTGCCGAGCGCCCAGTCGTCCATCGCGATCTCGGCGGCCGTCTGCGGCAGCCCCAGCTCCGACTCGACCAGCTGCAGCTCCCGCACGAGCTCGAGGGCGCTCTGCGGGCGCTGCTCGGGGCGCCGCGACATGGCCCGGCGCAGCACCGCCTCGAGGCTCGCCGGCACGTCCGGACGACCGATCGGCTGGGGCTTGGCGCGCGCGATCCGCCCCATGAGGTCGCTCGAGGTGTTCGCGCCACCTGGAACCTCGAACGGCGAACGGCCGGCCAGCAGCGAGTACACGGTCGCCGCGAGCGACCACACCTCCGAGGTGATCGAGCCGGGTGTCTCGTCCAGCAGCACCTCCGGCGCCGACCACGGGATCGACAGGCCGACCGAGTTCTCGTCCTTCTGGCTGCCGAGGGTCGACGCGATGCCGAAATCGGAGAGCACCGGATGCCCGTAGGCGGTCTGCAGGATGTTCGACGGCTTGATGTCGCGGTGCAGCACCCCGGCGCGGTGGGCGGTCTCGACGGCCGAGCCGATCTTCACCGCGATCCGCAGCACCTCCGGCACCGGGATCGGCTCACGCCGGTAGCGCTCGGAGAGCGACGACGAGCACAGCTCCATCACGAGGTAAGGTCTGCCGTCGCTCGACACGCTCGCCTGGTAGACGGTGAGGATCGACGGATGCGCGCTCAGCTGCGCCATGAGGTTCGCCTCGGCCTGGAACATCTGGCGCACCTGGTCGTTGACGACCTCGCTCAGCATGACCTTGACGGCGACCTGGCGCCGCGGCATGTTCTGCTCGTAGAGGAACACGTCGGCGAAGCCGCCGGACCCCAGCACGTGCACGTAGGAGAACCCCGGGAGGACGGGGGGCTGCGAGGGAAGACGTCGTGCCACGACTACCCCCTCGCCCCGGTCGAGCCTTCATTGTAGGCAGAGCCTTCCACCCGGTCGGGCGCCTCGAGCACGTCGATCACGATGACGGTCACGTTGTCGCGGCCGCCCGCGGCGAGCGCCGCGTCGACGAGCGACCCCGCTGTCTCGATCGCCGAGAGCCGTGCGGCCAGGTGCAGCCGCAGCCGCTCCGCGGGGAGCTCCTTCGTGAGCCCGTCGGAGCAGATCAGCAGCCGCAGCCCGGCACGGATGGGTACGCGCCAGTAGTCGGGGCGGGGCACCTCGCGGAAGCCCAGCGCGCGCGTCACGACGTTCGACTCCGGGTGGCTCTCGGCATCCGCGGCCGCCAGCAGGCCGGCGTCGACGAGCTCCTGCACGACGGAGTGGTCGTGGGTGACCTGCGCGAGGTCGTTGCCGAGGAAGCTGTAGACCCGGCTGTCGCCGACGTTGAACACCACGAACGCGGGGTCGTCGGCCGAGAGGTCGAGCACCGCGCCGGTGACCGTCGTGCCCGCACCGAGCGGCAGATGCTCGGCGAGCTCGTCGATGTCGCGGGCGGCGAGGGTGAGCGCCTCCCCGACGTGCGTGCGATCGACCTCCTCACGGTCGGCGAGCGCACTCAGGCGGTTCACCGCCGCCGCGCTAGCGCGGTCGCCCGCCGCATGGCCGCCCATCCCGTCCGCGACGGCGAACACGGGCGGCCGCACGATGAGGCTGTCCTCGTTCGCCTGACGCCGGCGACCGACGTCGGTGACGGCGGCCCAGGCGAGGACGACGTGCTCGTCGTCGCGCCCGGGGATCTCGAAGTCGCGACGATGCTCATCCGCCCCGTGCCGCGTCATCGCGCGCCCCTGTCACGGGGCACGGCGCGCTCGGGTCCGAGCACCTCGACCACCACGCCCTCCCCCAGATCGATCCGGGTCCCCGGCGTGACGACGACGGATGCGCCGCGCTGCAAGGCCTGAACGGGCGAGCCCGGCACGAGCACCTCGCTGCCGTTGAGCGTACGCATGTCGGTCGCGACCACGATGGCGCCCTGCTCGCGCAGCTCGAGGTGGGTCGCCGAGATGCCCCCGTCGGCGCTCGCGACGCTGACGAGCCGCGGCGACTCCCCCGACAGCACCCGCGCGGGGCGGGGGCTCCGCCCGATGAGCAGCGGCCGGTCGAGCTCCACGGGCTCGCCGAGCCCCACCCGGATGCGGTGGCGCGGGCGCAGGGCCGCCGGCACGGGCGGCAGCTCCGGAGGCGACGGCCGGCGCGCGGCGCGCGACGGGCCACGCACGACGGTGTCGCCGAGGGCGACCTCCACCTCGTCGAGGTCCACCACTGCGCGCGCGAGCCGCTCCCGCACGGCGTGCGGCACGGTGTCGTCGGTGTCATCGTGCACGGCGCGGCTCACCCCCTCCCGGGTCGAACGTCCATTCTCCCGCCTCGGAGGCGGGCATCCGTATCCCCAGAGGGGGGTGGGGCCTACTCGCCGATGTAACTCATCACGTGCTTAACACGCGTGTAGTCCTCGAAGCCGTACATCGAGAGGTCCTTGCCGTAGCCGGAGTGCTTGAAGCCCCCGTGCGGCATCTCAGCGACGAGCGGGATGTGGGTGTTGATCCACACGCAGCCGAAGTCGAGGCGCTTCGCGAAGCGCATCGCGCGGCCGTGGTCGCTCGTCCACACGCTCGAGGAGAGGCCGTACTGCACGCCGTTCGCCCAGGCGAGCGCCTCCGCCTCGTCGGAGAAGGTCTGCACCGTGATGACGGGGCCGAAGATCTCGGTCTGGATGGCGTCGTCGTCCTGGCGCAGCGCGTCGACGATCGTCGGCTCGATGAAGTAGCCGGCGCCCGCCTTGCGCTCGCCGCCCGTCACGACCTCCGCGTGGGACGGCAGCGCGCCGATCATCCCCAGCACCCGCTCGAGCTGGTTCGCGTTGTTGACCGGCCCGAAGAAGGTGTCGGGGTCGCCGGGCGCGCCCGTCGTGACGTTCTCCCTCACGTACGCAGCGAGCGCCGCGAGGAAGTCGTCGTGGGCGTCGCGGTGCACGAGCACACGGGTCGCCGCTGTGCAGTCCTGCCCCGCGTTGAAGTACCCCGCGATCGCGATGCCCTCCGCCGCCTTCGCCATGTCGGCGTCGGGGAACACGATGACGGGCGCCTTGCCGCCGAGCTCGAGGTGCACGCGCTTCAGGTCGGAGGATGCGGCACGCGCGACCTCCATACCGGCACGGACGGAACCCGTGATCGACACCATCTGCGGCGTCGGGTGCTCGATCATCCGTGCGCCCGTCGTGCGGTCGCCCGTGATGACGTTGAGCACGCCGGGCGGCAGGAACTCGGCCGCGATCTCGGCGAGCAGCAGGGTCGACTGCGGGGTCGTGTCGGAGGGCTTCAGCACCGAGGTGTTGCCCGCGGCGATCGCGGGAGCGAACTTCCAGACCGCCATGTTGAGGGGGTAGTTCCACGGCGTGACCTGGCCGACCACGCCGATCGGCTCGCGACGGATCGAGCTCGTGTGGTCCTTCATGTACTCGGCGGATGCGCGGCCCTCGAGATTGCGCGCGGCACCCGCGAAGAAGCGGATCTGGTCGACCGAGAGCATGATCTCGTCGTCGACCAGGCTCGCACGCGGCTTGCCGGTGTCCTGGGACTCGAGGTCGGCGAACTCCTCCGCGCGCTCCTCCATCCGGTCGGCGATGCGGAAGAGCGCGAGCTGCCGCTCGGCCGGGGTCGACTCGCCCCAGCCCTCGAAAGCGGCCGCAGCCGCATCGAAGGCCGCGTCGACATCCGCCTGCCCGGAGACGGGCGAGCTCGCGTAGCTCTGCTCGGTGGCGGGGTCGATGACCTCGAAGCTGCCGTCGCCGCGCGCGTCGACATACTCGCCATTGATGAAGTTGCGCAGGATCCGTTGGGCCATGTGCTCACCCTAATCGCTCGCCCCCGCCCCCGGAACTTCTGATTTCGTCGCGATGGCCGCTCCACATTGCGGATTCGCTTGTCGCGCGTCGCCGGGGATGAGAGAATCGAGCGCATGACGCCGCGCAGCCGCCCCATCGTCCTCGACGAGGTCTCCAAGGCGATCATCGAGCAGCTGCAGGAGGACGGCCGCCGCTCCTACGCCGAGATCGGCAAGGCCGTCGGGCTCTCGGAGGCCGCCGTGCGTCAGCGCGTGCAGAAGCTGACCGAGGCCGGCGTCATGCAGGTCGTCGCCGTCACCGACCCGATGCAGCTGGGCTTCTACCGGCAGGCGATGGTCGGCATCCGCGTCACGGGCGACAGCCGCACGGTCGCCGCGAAGCTCAGCGACATCGCCGCCGTCGACTACGTCGTGCTGACCGCGGGGAGCTTCGACATCCTCGCGGAGGTGGTCTGCGAGAACGACGACGACCTCATCGAGCTGCTCAACGACCGCATCCGCCGCATCGAGGGCGTGCAGGCGACCGAGACCTTCGTCTATCTGAAGCTGCAGAAGCAGCTCTACAACTGGGGAACCAGGTGATCGCACCATGACCATGACCGACAACGCCCTGAGCGCGCAGACCGAGGCCGAGCTGCAGCAGAAGGCCAAGGACCACCTCTGGATGCACTTCGCACGCCAGTCGGTGCTCGAGGAGCACGGCGCGCCCATCATCGTGAAGGGCGACGGCCACCACATCTGGGACTCGCACGGCCGAAAGTACTTCGACGGCCTCTCCGGCCTCTTCGTCGTCAACGCGGGCCACGGCCGGCGCCGCCTCGCCGAGGTCGCCGCCCGGCAGGCGGAGGAGCTCGCCTTCTTCCCGCTCTGGTCGTACGCGCATCCCGCCGCGATCGAGCTCGCCGACCGGCTCGCCGACTACGCACCCGGCGACCTCAACCGGGTGTTCTTCACCACGGGCGGCGGCGAGGCGGTCGAGACCGCCTTCAAGCTCGCGAAGTACTACTGGAAGCTCCAGGGCCGGCCCACCAAGCACAAGGTGATCTCGCGCTACGTTGCCTACCACGGCACGCCGCAGGGTGCTCTCGCGATCACCGGCATCCCCGCGATGAAGGAGATGTTCGAGCCCGTCACCCCGGGCGGCTTCCGCGTGCCGAACACCAACTTCTACCGCGCCACCGAGATGGGCTTCCCCGGGGGCACCGAGGAGGAGTTCGGCCTCTGGGCCGCGAACCGCATCGAGGAGATGATCAACTTCGAGGGACCCGAGACGGTGGCCGCGGTCTTCCTCGAGCCGGTGCAGAACTCGGGCGGATGCTTCCCGCCGCCCAAGGGCTACTTCCAGCGGGTGCGCGAGATCTGCGACAGGTACGACGTGCTGCTCGTGGCGGACGAGGTCATCACGGGCTTCGGGCGCATCGGCGACATGTTCGCCTCGACGACGTACGACATCCGCCCCGACATGATCACCTGTGCGAAGGGCATGACGAGCGGCTACTCGCCGATCGGCGCGTGCATCGTGAGCGACCGGCTCTACGAGCCCTTCCGGCACGGCACGACCGCGTTCTACCACGGGTACACCTTCGGCGGTCACCCGGTGTCCTCTGCGGTGGCGCTCGAGAACCTGGCGATCTTCGAGGAGGAGGGGCTCACCGATCACGTGAAGCAGAACTCGCCCCTGTTCCGTGCGGCGCTCGAGCGGCTCACCGACCTGCCGATCGTGGGCGACGTGCGCGGTGCCGGCTACTTCTTCGGCATCGAGCTCGTGAAGGACAAGGCGACGAAGGAGACCTTCGACGAGGACGAGTCGGAGCGGCTGCTGCGCGGCTTCCTCTCGAAGGCGCTGTTCGATGCGGGCCTGTACTGCCGCGCCGACGACCGCGGCGACCCCGTCGTGCAGCTCGCCCCGCCGCTCACGATCGGGCCGGCCGAGTTCGACGAGATCGAGGGCATCCTCCGCTCGGTGCTCACCGCGGCGTGGTCGCGGCTCTAGGGGTGGACTACCGCGGCCTCTCGTACTGGCACGACTCGGTCGCCTCCGCGGGCGACGCGCTCGAGCGCCGGCCCGGGCTCGACGGGGACGCGGATGCCGACGTCGTGATCGTCGGCGGCGGTCTGACCGGCCTCTGGACCGCGTGGTATCTCTCCGAGCGCGAGCCCGGCGCCCGCATCCTCGTGATCGAGAAGGAGATCGCGGGGTTCGGTGCCTCGGGCCGCAACGGGGGCTGGTGCTCGGCGCTGTTCCCCCGCTCGACGGCGTCGCTCGCGAAGGCCCACGGGCGGGATGCGGCCCTCGCGATGCGCCGCGCCATGATCGAGACCGTCAGCGAGGTGGGGCGCGCGGCCGCCCGCGCGCGCGTCGACTGCGACTACGTCCGAGCGGGCACCGTGGTCTACGCCCGATCGGCCGTGCAGGAGCGGGCAGCGCGGGCCGAGGTCGAGGAGGCGGCGGCCTTCGGCGTCGACCCGCTCGAGTGGTGGGGCACGGACCGGGCGCCCGCCGCGGACGCCGTCGGGGGCGTGTACGACCCGAACTGCGCGCGCCTGCATCCGGCGAAGCTCGTGCGGGGTCTCGCCCGTGCGCTCGAGGCCCGCGGGGTGCGGATCGCCGAGGGCACGGCCGCGACGCGCGTCGACCCGGGCCGTGTGACAACGGATCGCGGCACGGTCACCTGCGACCGCGTCGTCATCGCCGTGGAGGGGTACGGTGCCGCCCTCCCCCAGACGCACCGCCGCATCCTGCCGCTGTATTCGCTCATGATCGCGACCGAACCGCTGCCGACCGCGTTCTGGGACGAGGCCGGCATCCCGCACGGACGCACCTTCAGCGACTACCGCCATCTCATCGTCTACGGTCAGCGCACGGCCGACGACCGCTTCGCGTTCGGTGGCCGCGGTGCGCGCTACCACTTCGGCAGCGCCATCCGCCCCGGCTACGACCGGGTCGAGCGCGTCTTCACCCACCTGCGACGCACGCTCGGCGAGCTGTTCCCCGCGATCGGCGACGCGCGCGTCACCCACCGCTGGGGCGGCCCGCTCGGGGTGCCGCGCGACTGGCACGCGGCCGTGCGCTACGACCCCGCGACCCGCGTCGGCTGGGCGGGGGGCTACGTCGGCGACGGCCTCTCGACCACCAACCTCGCGGGGCGCACCCTCGCCGATCTCCTGACGGGCGCCGACACCGAGCTCACCCGCCTGCCGTGGGTCGGGCACCGCTCACCCGACTGGGAGGTCGAGCCGCTGCGCTTCCTCGGCGCGAACGCGGGCCTCGTCGCGATGACGGCGGCGGACGCCGAGGAGCGGGCGACGGGACGGGCATCGCTCGTCGCGCGCGCGATGGCGCCCCTCGTCGGCCACTGAGGCAGGTCGCCTCCCGCTACTCGGGAAGGAAGATGCCCGGCGGGGTCGTAGCCGCCACATCGAACGACTCGAGCCACGCGAACAACGCCCGCTCCTGGGGCGAGTCACCCGCCGCCGTGCGCGGGGCGGCACCCACCGCGTAGATGCCTTCGTTGCTGGGATCGGCCTCGTTCACCGGGAAATAGGCAAACGCCACCCAGAAGCCCTTCCCACCCGAACTCACGGGATACGTCGAGAGCATCAGCACCGTCTGGCCGCCATCGTCGCCCGTCGCCTGGCGAATGACCGGACCGTCCCGCAGTTTCTCCCACGCGACCTCCCCATCGGGGAACATCCCCAGGAGCGCGTCGATCCCGTCCTTGAGCCCCGCGTCGGCTCTCGCGCGATCACCGAACCTCTCCTCGAACCCGAGGTCGTCCCCGGAGTCGAGTTCCTCGACGATGCCCGTCATCACCCAAGTCGAGATCCGCGGGTCAGCTTGCTGGCGGGACCCAGATTCCTGGGTAACCGTCCGTTCCGCTACCCTCCAAATCAACCGCAGCTGCCCAGCGGAAAAAGGGCTCCACTTCAGGAGACCGCGTATCTTCTACCCACGACGCAACGCCTAGAGCATAGATGCCAACGTTCTCGGGGTTGACGACGTCATTGACCGTGAAGTCTGCGAAATACAACCAGTAGTCGTTCCCACTAGCAGATACCTTGTAGTAGGCGAGCAAGAGTTCGGATTTCTTGCCATGCGAAGCCGCATCCTTAGAATTGACGGTGTTCTCTTGCCATGTTATTTCGCCGCTCGGGAAGAACGAGAGAACGTAGTCCAGGCCTTCATCGATCGCCGTTGCACGATCCAGCGCGTAGGGCGAGAACATGCCTTTCAGCGCGGCAGCATCGTGGCTCTTCAACGCGTCGGCGATCTGCACCATCCGGGCCTCCGCCTTTCCATAGTCATCGTCGCGGAGACCGACCCTCCCGGGCAGAAGAGCACACGACGAAAGAAGCGCGGCAGCACCGAGCAGAACCACCACGGAAAGCAACCTCCTCATCGGGTTCCCTTCTTCGTCTTCCTTCTGAATCGCAGCGTCGCTGTCCGCGTATCGGGGTAGAACTCCCAAACGCGATCGTGACTCGCAGCACTGTTGTAAAAAGCTTCGTACATACCGTCGTTGGGAAATGTGATCGTGTACTCGACGGAGAGATCGGCCGCGGCCGGGTTCTGAACTCTTGAGGCCCAGTGTGCTTGGTGGAATCTGTGTCCGTTGCCAGGTCTCGAGGAGTTCTTCGAGGCTCGCTTCCACTCCGCATCCCCCTACTCGGGAAGGAACACACCGGGCGGGGTCGTAGCCGCCACATCGAACGAGTCGAGCCACGCGAACAACGCCCGCTCCTGGGGCGAGTCGCCCGCCTCCGTGCGCGGCGCGGCACCCACCGCGTAGATGCCTTCGATGCTGGGATCGGCCTCGTCTATCGGGAAATAGGCAAACGCCACCCAGAAATCCTTCCCGCCCGAACTGACCGGATAGCTCGACAGCATCAGCACCGTCTGAACGCTATCGTCGCCCTCCGTCTTGCGAATGGTCGGGTCGTTCTGCAACTTGTCCCAGGCGACCTCCCCATCCGGGATATAGGCGAGGAGCGCAGCTACCCGGTCTCTGAGCCCCGCCCCAAGGGTGTCGAGCACGTAAGCGGAGAACCTCTCCTGTAACCCGAGGTTATCCCCGGAGTCCAGTTCCTCAACAATCCCGGTCATCAGGAAAGTCCAAGCAGGGTCGACACCAGCCGGGCTTTGATAGAACGCTGCATACATCCGATCGTTCGGGAACCTGATCGAATCTTCGGCTGAGAGGGTGTCGGCGGATGGGTTCTGCGCTCTGGAAGACCATGCTCCCACCCATGCTTGCCGCGCCTTTGGGCGGGATGAAGCGCCTCGGGTATTGGGCCGCTTCTTGAAGCGCCCCGACAACCTTCCCCTCGGCATCCCACTACTCGGGAAGGAAGATACCCGGCGGGGTCGTGCCCGCGACGTCGAACGAGTCGAGCCAGGCGAACAACGCCTGTTCCTGGGGCGAGCCACCCGCCGCGGTACGCGGCGCGGCACCGACCGCGTAGATGCCCTCCAGGCTCGGATCGGCCTCGTTCACCGGGAAGTAGGCAAACGACACCCAGAAATCCTTCCCGCCCGAACTCACGGGGTACGTCGACAGCATCAACACCGCTTGACCGCCACCCTCGCTCGTCGCCTGGCGAATCACCGGGCCGTCCGACAACGCTTCCCAGGCGACCTCACCGTCGGGGAACATCCCCAGGAGCGCATCGATCCCGCCCTTCAGCCCCGCCGCGGCTCTCGCCCGATCACCGAACCTCGCCTCGAACCCGACATCATCCCCGGAGTCCAGCTCCTCTACGATGCCTTCCATCACCCAGGTCGATATCCGCGGATCGACGTAGTCGGGAACGTAGACGCCTGGGTAGGCCATCTCGAATTTCTCATCCACGCTCATCGCGCCCGCCCATGAGAAGAACAACTGCGCGGGGCCAACATCGAGGGTGTCCGTATACGGCGACACCCCCATCGCGTAGATTCCCGCGCGGTCGGCACTACCACCTTCATTCACCGTGACGTCGGCGAAGAACATCGTGAACTGTCTCCCGCCTGCTTTCACAATGTAGTACGCCTGCAGCATGTCGGTCCTCGTCCCAAACGAGCGCTGCCCCTCAGACCCGATGGTACGCAGTTTCCAGGTGACGCCGCCATCAGGGAAGAACGACAGAAGATATTCCAGGCCAGCATCGATATCGGCTGCTTTCCCCAACGCATAGGGCGAGAACATCCCCTTCAACGCGGCGACGTCCCGATCGTTCAGGGCCGCCCCGATCTGCTCCATTCGGGCGTTTGCCTTCTGATGGTCGTTATCGAAGATAAGTCCCCTTCCCGGGATGAGCCCGCACGATGAAAGGAGCATGGCGCAGGCTAGTGCTAGTACCCCGAATCGCAGTCGTCTCATCGTCGGACCTTCTTCTTTCGCCTGTAGCGCAGAGTCGCGGTGTGGTTCTTCGTGTCGAAATTCCAATAACTGCTGTCGTGCCATTCATTCTGGAACGCTTCGAACATTCCGGTGTCTCCGGAGAAGTCGACGGTGAATGTGGCGTGGATGTCGTTCAAGGCCGGGTCTTGGACGGCAGGGACAAATGTCGTGCACCACCATTGTTTCTCGGCGGGGGAATAGGACCCGATCGTGGCCCCGCGATAGTCGAGGGTCATCGACATCGGCAGAGCGACATCCGGATCCGCTTGCCAGAAGAACCCCTTCTCGGACAACGGATTGTCTTGCGAGTAGAGCCCCAGCTCAGCTCCCGTGCCCAGGTTCAGGTAGTCGCCCTTCCAAGCCCACAAGACGTAGCTCTTGTCGTTGTACTCGAATTCGAACTTGTGGGGCTCCATCGAGGTCCCGAGGTCGAAGGCAACGTCGTATGTGTCGTTGTAGCCGACGTACTGCTGCCACCCGTACTTGTTCGAGTGGTAGGCGCCATCTGCGGCGCGATCGAACCCCCAGAAGTTGAACCATCCCACTCCGTCACCCGGGTGCTGAGTGAATTGGACGTATGGCGGATTTTGGACGACCAGTTGCACAATGCCCCGGATCAGGGTCTTGAACGGGTCGAATTGCGCCTTGGGCGGTGGCTGCGGTCCGCTCTTGCCCTTGCCGAGCCCCTTGCTGCTGCCGTCATACCCGTCCAGTGGCTTCTGCCCTGAGGGATCGGAGCAGGTCACCGGGTTGTTCCACCCGTACTGGTATGCGTTCAGCTGCGCCGGAATGGCGGGATCCAGCACAGGATCAACACTCAGGAACACCCCGCTCGCGGGCTCGTAGTAGCGGGCCCCCAGCAACGACAGCGACGTGCTCTCATCACGGGTGAGACCGAGGAAGCCCTTGTCACCCGGAACACCCGCATCCGACCCGTCACGCGCCCCGCCGAACGGGTCCGTGCGCACCACCCGGGCACTCCCGACACCCCAGTCCGTGTTCGGCACCGCCGCGACCACCGAACCCTGATGATCCACGACCAGAGAAGCAACCCCGCCCAAGCCGCGCGAGGTCCGCACCGCCACCAACTGCCCGCTGAACGTGTAGTACCGGGTCGCCGACACCACCCCCGCAGACGAGATCACCAACTCCTGCCCACCCGGGAGATACACCGTCGTGCCCGAAGCATCCGCCCGCACCGTCCGCCCACCCGACACGTCATACACGTACTCCGCACCATCGACGCCGACAAGCTTCCCCTCGGCATCCCACTGGTAGTCGGTAGTCGCCCCGCCCGTCGTCGACGAGGCGCGGTTGCCGGCGTCGTCGTAGGCGAAGCTCGTCGCCGTCGAAGATCCGCCCGTCGTCTTCACCGAGGACGCGAGCTGGTGCGGCCCGAAGCCGCTGCCGCCGTGCGTATAGGAAGTGGTGGTGTCGGATCCGCCGCCGACGGCGTGCTCGAGCATCTGGGTGCGGTTGCCGAGCGCGTCGTACGCGTACTCAGTCCAGTACGGACTCGTCCCGCCGACATCGGCGGTCGTGAGCGCGGACTGCGCGACCCCGCAGTTCCCCACCGTCGACGACCACGCCACCGTCAGCCGGCTCAGGCCGTCATACCCGAAGCACTGGTTGTCCTGACCTGTGGCGAGCGGACTCGCCTGGTCGAAGATGCTCGTGACGTTGCCGGCCTGGTCGTACCCGTAGTTCAGAGACAATCCCAGACCGTGGTTCTGACGGGTGAGCGAGATGTTCGCCAACCGTTCAGTGCCGGTCTCGTACTGGAAGGTCACGTAGGCGCCGTAGGTGTTGCCCAGGTCGAGGCCGCTGACACGCCCGTCGGCACCCACCCGGCTCTCGGCGACGTAGGTTCCCCAGCCGAAACCGCCGCCCATCCACGAAGGAACCGACGCCGCGTCGAATCGGGTCGTGACGGCCTCCGCGCCGAGCGCCTTCGTGCCCGAGTGCGAAACGATCGCGGGCAGCATGACGGAAGCGAGCTGGCCGTCAGCGGTGTAGCTGTACTTCGTCGTGAACGACAAAGCGGCGAGGGCGTCGGCGTACTCGGGGAGGTTCGGCAGGGTGAGGGTTGTCGCCAGTGTCCGGTAGGCCGCGTCGTAGCGATCGACCGAGGTCGTATACGCCGCGCCATCGACGAAGCGAGTGGTGGACGACAGCTGGCCCAGCACCGGGTCGTCGTTCTCATCCAGCGACTGGTCATACTGCCACTGCGCCCGGATGGTGCCATTCACGGTGTCATCACGCAGCGTGGTGGTGCGACCGAGGACGTCGTAGGTGTAGGCGAGCGTGTCGCCGTTGCCGTTGGTGCGGGTGACCACCCGGTCTGCTTCGTCGTAGCTGGTGGTGGTCGTGCCGCCGTCCGGGTCGTCGGATGCGACGAGGCGCCCGCCCCAGTCGTAGTCGTAGGTCCAGATGTGGTTGGCCGAGTCCCGCATCTTGACCAGGCGACCGGCGACGTCGTACTCGTAGTTCGTGGCCTGGTGGGGAAGCGCGAGCACCTCGACCGGGGTGTCGGCTGCGGCGTCGAGGTCGGGATCGCGAAGGTACTCGGTCCGCGCCACAACCCGGCCGAGCGCGTCGACCGTCGAGCCCTGCGGAGCCTTCCCGAGCGGCGGGATGACGAGCGTGGTGTCGCCGTCGTAGGCGGTGACCGTGCGCCACCGCTCGTTCGCGGGGTTGGAGTCCGTGCCCACCCAGAAGATCTCGGCGACGACCCTGCCCGCGGCGTCATAGTCATAGGTGGTCAGCGACGGCGGCACCGGGATCGGAACGATCGGGGTTGCGGTCGGCGCACCCTCTGCCCACCAGCGGCCGGCCTGACGCGCGACGCGGCCCGCCGAATCGTAGTAGGTGTGCGTCACCATGCGCCCACGGTCCGCGGCCGATGCATCGTGGCCGGCGCCGGCGTCACGGCCCGACGTTTGGGTCTGGAACACTCGCAACAGCCCGTCGTAGAGCGTGACGCTCACCAGTTGGCTGGACCCGTTCGCGGCGAGTGTCCTGGTGACCACCGAGTTGAGACCGTTCGGGTCGACGCGGTATTCGTACGCGACCGATGGCAGCGGAGTGCTCTGGTGCTGCGGGCGCCGCACGGTCAGCAGGCGGCCCAGCGCGTCGTAGCTTCCGGAGGTGACCAGACCGTTCGTATCGACGGTGGAGGTCACGAGACCTGTGAGCGGGTTCAGGTGGGTCACGGTCTGGAACCCCGACAGCGGACCCCACCCGTCCGGGTCGGGGCCGGTCGTGGTCACGGTCTGCGTGAGTCCGCCGGCGGCTTCCTGGTAGGCAGTCGTCGTGACGTTGCCGAACGGGTCCGATACCTCCAGCGGCCGACCACGGTCGTCGTAGGACAGCACACGGCTGACCAGGATGCTCCCCACCCCGTCCGCCGGGTCGAGGCGGTCGGTGCGCTCTACCCTGCCGAAGTCGTCATAGCTGGAGGTCGTGTCCGAGATCAGGTCTCCGGGGAGCGCGGGGCTGGTCCCGCATGCCACCGAGATCACCTGGGTCTCGGAGACCAGCGCGACCAGGTGCTTGGCGGCCAGCGTGCCATTGCTCGCCGCCGCGTAGGTCATCGTTGTGCAGGTATTGTCCGCGGAGGTCGTCAGGTCGCCGCGATCATCGACCGAGGAGACCTGGGAGTTCGCGTCGAAGCTGCGGGTCTGCCTGGTGTGGTGGGTCAGGGCTCCGGCCGCGTCGTAGCCGAACCCGTCGGTGGTCTGCGAGGGCAGGCGGGTCGATTTCACCCCCGCCGCGCTCGTGCCCGTCACGACGGGCACGCCGAAGGTGGTGACCGTGTCGGACACGGGGGTCACGCCGTTCAGCGTCGTGCTGACGAATACCTGGCCTTGGTACTCCTCCCGGTCGAGGGCCGACACGGTGGACCCGCTCGGGCCCGCGGTCAACGTGCCGCCAGTACCGCGGTAGTAGGTGGACCGCATGCTCGTGGCGTCGGCGCCGATGCCGATCGTGGTCGTGACCGTCTTCACGCCCCGGAAGTCCGAGTAGGTCACCTCGTCGGGCTTCACCATCGCGCCCGTGGGCTTGGCCCATGCCGCCCCGTCGCCGTAGCCGAAGGCGGTCACCTTCGCGACGGAACCCGTGATGAGCTCCTCCGACTCCTCCGCGACGGGCGCGGCACCGGATTCCACGATCGACTGGACGACCCACTTGTGGAAGTACTCGGTCAACGCGCTGCTCGTGCCGCCCGGGTACCACTTCACGGGGAAGCAGAGACGGGCGTTGGCGGCCTGGGCGGGTTCGGAGATGCCGGGGACGTCACCGGGACCGCAGTCGGTCGCGTAGTTGACCGACACCTGGGCACCGGAGTCGGTGCGGATGCCGATCATCCTCGGTCGGAGGAGCGGCAGCACGAGCGCGTCGGTGGCGATCCGGTTCTCGAGGAAGTCGTACGTGAACAAGAACGGCGACCCCGTGATGTCGTCGCTCGTGGAGGCGGTTCCGCCCTTGCCGGTGTGCGTGACGGAGCGCAGCACGAGTGTCACGTTGCTCGCGTATGCGAGATCGACACCGGCTCCTTCGCCCTCGAACGTCTGGCCGAACACCCAGGCGTCGACCGGAGCATAGGCGGCGCCGTCGTACGCGAACGTCGAGACCGCGCGGAGACGGGTGAGATCGAAGAACACCGGCGTGTAGCTTCCGCACTCGCCGGGGACGCTCGAGGTGCACACCAGATCGGTCGGCGTGTCCAGCCAGTGGTTCTCGGACGTGGAGCTCTGCCCGTTCGAGCAGAAGGAGTTCGGCGCGGTGAGGTTCGTGATGCAGCGGGGGCCGTAGTCGAACACGACCTTCGCGGGCGCGTTGGCCACGTTCTCGGAGCCGACCCGGGTCCCGTACTCGATGCGGTCGACATGCCCACCGGAGACGTATGCGACGCTCGCCCCCGCGGTATTGCCGGTGACGTCGTAGATGTAGCGGTTGGTCTCGGCGTCGTAGAAGTAGCTCATAGAGTTGCCGGACACGTCCACGACGTAGTCGAGGTTCCACCGCCACACCTGCGTGCACGCCGAGTCGCTGAACGTCGCGTGGTAGCACGGCTCCCCGGGGTGGTTGCCGTAGACCGGCACCGTCCAGGCCGAGTTCAGAGCCGGGCCGTTGGCCGAGGTCTTCCCGCGGCCGAAGTAGTACCGGGTGCCGTCGGAGGTCGTCAGCTTCCAGTATTCATCGGCCTGCCCGGCGTTCCACGACGAGCCGGTGACCCGTTCGATGACGGAGCCGTCCTCGTTCTTGGGATGCCATTGCCCGGTGGGGGCATCGCGCACGAGTTCCACGGCGGTGCCGTTGAGCATCAACGTGGCGTTCTCGGCGCCCCAGCACAGGTCCCCGGTCACCCGGCCGATGTTGTTCGCCGCGCCCTCCTCGTCGCGAGAGCAGGGGGTGTAGCTTCGCTCCACATAGCCTTCGGTGAGGGCGAACCCCTCCCCGATCGTCCCGGACTGGTTGTTCGTGGAGGGCGTGCGACCGTCGATGCTTCCGGACGAGTAGGAGATCGTCAGTTCCGGCGCAGGACCCGCGGGCGCTGTCGGGACGCCGATCGGCAGCGACCAGGTGAAGGCGCCCGTAGAGCCCGCCGAGCCCCAGGTCGAGGATTGGGACAGGCTCGTGGCACCCCAATCGCCCTCCGAACCCGACGAATCCGCGGTGACGGCCAGCGACCCTCCGCCGCCGGAACCCGAAGCCAGACGGCCCGGCGCCTGGCTCGTGCGCAGGGACGCGGGCCGCGCCCCGTCCGCGCTCGGCGCCACCGGCACGACCGCCGTCACCGTCTGCGTGGCGGGATCGTTCACGGTGTCCAGCGGCAGCGGGGTGCACGGCCCGCCGCCCGCGCACTCGGGAATCCAGACGAACCGGAGCCTCGACGCCCAATCGCCCGACACCAGACCCGCGAACGTGGCGTACGAGAGAGTCAGCTCGACCCCGGAGTCCGGCACCGGATCCGCGGAGGCATCGGTGACGTCCAGCAGAACCCCGGTGATGCCCGCGGCGTCGGTCTCCTCGTCGCCGGCGACCCGGAGCAACACAGCCGCCGGCGTGGCGGCCGCCCCGTCCGGGGCGACCGTGACCTCCATCCCGCCCAGGTCGACCGTAACCGGATCGGGGGTCGGGGTCCCGGTGCTCGACTGCCCGGCACCGAGTGAGGCAGGGCGCGCCCCCTCCTCGGTCAGAACGACCAGCTGCTCATCCTCGTCGGGAAGCGAGGCCCCGATTTCCGGGATCGCACCGGCCGCGCCCGGCGCCGCCCAGGAGCCCGTGAGCGGAACCGCGGCCGCCGCCTCTGTCGAGCCGAGCGCCGCAATCGCGTCGCTGAATCCCTCGGCCCGCGTCTGAAGGCCGGAGGCGCTCGCCGCGACGGCGGCGGGATCGATGGTGAGGGTCAGCGTGAGCGCGGCGGCGGTGAGGGCGGCGGTGCCGGCGCGGAGTCGGATGCGGAGGTTCCGGTTCATTGCCCGGCTCCTGACGTCGGGTCGAGGGCGAGGTTGCCTTGTGCGAAGTCGGTGGCTTCGGCACCCTGGCACAGGCGGCGGATCTTGGACTCGGCGACGACGGAGCCGGAGAACACGCGCACGTTGTCGATCGAGCCCGCCCAGAATCCGTTGCCGCTGCCGCCCTGCAGCGCGCGACCGACGGTGAACGCTCCGGACGCGGGCCACGGGGTGGCGGTACGTGCAGCTTGGGTGCGCACCGGCTCCCCGACAGCGGGATCCTCCGGTGTGCCGATCTCGCACACCCAGAGCCGCATCGTGTGGGCGGTCGCGTCGTGTTCGCCGACCAGGTGCACCCATTCGCCTGTGGTCACGGGGAGTGCCGAGGTGACCATGGTGTTCGGGCCGGACGGCGCGTCGGGCATCGCGAAGCTCCAGCATCCGCCGGTCATTGCGGGGCAGCTGGCCGTGTAGCCGAGGCGGAAGCCGGACTGCGTCACACCATCTTGGGCGAGGGCCGTCGCATCCGCGCCGAGGGCTGCCGGGTCCAGCAGCACGTGGGCGGAGATCGTGAACGACTTCGTGGTGTCCACGACGGGGCCGGAGGTCTGAGCCCAGTCGTTCACGCCGTCCAATACGAGCGCGTGGTCACCGCCGCGGGAGTCGAACAGGCTGTGCGGGCCCTCCCCCCAGGAGGCGCCGTTGACCGTCAGCGGTCTCGCCGGGTTGCCGGCGCCATCGGCTGCCGTCGTACCGGTGCCCTCGTCGAACATCCAGATGCCGTCCTCGGTCGCCGTCGCGACCGTGAACAGGTAGCTGGTGGGGGACGACACGTTGCCTGCGGCGTCCTTGGTGGTGACGGTGAGGGTGACCGGGCCCGACACGGACGGCGTGTAGGAGATCGTCGCCGTCCCTGCGGTCGCGCTGACCGTGGTCGGGTTCGCGCTGTTGTTGAAGCCATAGGCGAAGGAGACGGCGTCGCTCGCGGTGCCGGCGGAGAGCACGAAACCTCCCTGCTGCCCGACGCCACCGCGTTCCTTGCCCTGCTCGTAGCGCGCGGCGCCGACGTCGCTTGCGGCCACGGTCGGGGGTGGCGGTGCCGTGACGTCGACCACGAACTCGCACCATCCCGACCATGCCCCGTACAGCGACCCGTCCCAGCTGCGGGCGCGCCACGCGTACGCGGTCCCATCGCTCAGCGTGGCTCCGACCAATGCTGTCGCGGTCGCGCCGCTCGCGACCGCGGGAAGGCCGGTGCCGCTGCTCCACACCGGTGCGGTGAGGCTGGACACCGGCGCCACCTCGAACGAAGGCGTGACGTTCGTGCCGTCCGGGTCGGACACCACCGCCTGAAGGGTCGGCTTCGCGGATGCGATCGCGGGCCGGGATGCGCCGGTCACGCAGCCCGCGATGCTCGGCACCGCGAGCCGCAGGCTCGTCGGAGCGGCGGGAGGCCGGTTGTAGGTGGCCTGCACGGTCGCGTCGTGACGGAATCGCTTCCATCCGTTCATGTTCGACTCGTCGACGAGGAGCGCCACATACAGGTTGGATTGGTCGGCATCCGCCATCCACTTGAAGCCCGCGGTCGCATCGAACGACTTCCATCCGTCGGTGCCGCAGCTCGCCTTGCTCGACTCGGTGCGCGACCCCAGCGCCTGCTGTGCCGAAATACCCGACCACGTCGTCCCGCTCGAGAACGCCGCCACCCGATACAAGGTCGTCGTCTGCGCGGTGCAGTTGTAGGAATGCACCCCGTTGACCACGAACTGGGCGCTCACGATGTCCGCGCCCGCCATCGCGGCGATCTGCGTCAACCCGCTGAACTGCCACGCCAGCCGTTGCTTGAACGAGGTGTTGCACGACGCCACCTGGTTGCAGTTGCCCGTGCCCTGCCCCGGCATCGACGCGGAGATGTCTCCCCAGTTCACCAGAGTGTTCGAATACCCGCCCGTGCGGACCGCTATCCGCAGCGCCGGACCCCACCCGCTGAAACTCGGGTCCAGATACACCGGCCACACCGTCCCCGGATCCTCCAGCATCCCTGCATCCGGCGAAACGATGAGCGCATCCCCGTCGACACGCAGGCCCATCTGCGCCACCCGGTCCCCATCGACCGGCGCGCGGGTGCGGTCACCCGCGCCCACCTCCGTGACCGTCTGCGGCAACGACACCGACGCCCCGGCCGAGTCCCACATCATCGGCAGCGCCACCGCGAACTGCGGCTCCCCCTGCGCATCCACGACACGCACCGCACCGTCGGCATCCGCCTCGAGACGCAAACCGGTCGACAGACGCGTCGCGAACTCCAGATCGAGCCCGGACTCGCCGCTCGCCGCGCCCACCGCAGCCAATCGTTCCGCAAGGCGCTCCGCTGCGCCCGCATCGGCGAGCTCGACCACCGGGAGAAACCCCGTGCCGTCCGCATCCACCGACACCAGCAAACGGATGCCGTCGCCCAGGTCGTAGCTCAGCTGCGAACCGGCCACGGCGGGCTCGGGCAACTCCAGCGGGAAGCCGACGCCCAGGCTGTGGCCGTCCTTCTCGATGGTGCCCAGCGGCTGCTCCCGCCCGGCCGCACCGCCCGCATTCAACGTCATCGGGAACGCCGACGCCGCGACCCGCAGCACGCCCGACGAGCGATCGGCGACCAGAGAGGTGTCAGGCGCCACCCACGCTCCTCCGACCTCGACTCGCGCCGGCACGGCCGACAGCTGCAACCGCGCCGTCCCATCCGCCGCCGCCCACGACGTACGCCACGGCGTGCGCTCCGACAGCACCTCCACGTCCACGCCACAGGCTCGGGCGATCGGTGACGCGGCCTCGAACGACGCCGCCTCCGCCACCGAGCAATCCACCCCGCCACGGCCCACGCCCGTGAGCTGCACCACGGCGACCGCTCCCCCGGACACCACCAGGGCCAGCGCGACGAACACCGCGACCATTCGGCGCAAACGTGACGCGAGCAATCCTCGCATCCGCGCGCTCACAGGCATCCCCACACGGGCTCCCCCCACCAGCGACACCAAGCTGAGTATGAATCCGCGCCGCACGCTACACGCCCGCGAGGCGCCAGCACAAGACATTGGTGAACCTTTCTCGCGCGCCCGCAAAAGACCGCCCCGCGGCTCGCTCCGCGATCACCTCGCCCCACCCGAAGGCCGGAGGCTAGCGTTGACCCGATGACGAGCGACACCACCCTCCCCGCACCCTCCGCCCACGCGCGGCGGGAGACGCATCCGGCGGTCTCGATCCTCGTGCTGCTCGGCTCCGTGCTGCTCGCGACCGGGATCGGGGTGGTCGGCTCGTTCGCGACCGTGGCGCACGTCGACGGCTGGTACGCGGATGCCGAGAAGGCCGCCTGGACGCCGCCCGACATCGTCTTCGGTCCGGTCTGGACCGCGCTCTACCTCATGATGGCGGTCGCCGCGTGGCTCGTCTGGCGCCGCCGCCACGAGACGCCCGTCACCTCGGCGCTCGTCGCCTACCTCGTTCAGCTGCTGCTCAACGCCGCGTGGACACCCGTGTTCTTCGCCCTCTACCCCAGCTGGGGCGTCGCCGCGCTGTGGGCGGCTTTCGGCATCATCGTGGCGCTCATCGCGGCCGTCATCTTCACCATCCTGAGGTTCTGGCCGATCCACCGCGGCGCGGCGATCCTGCTCATGCCCTACCTCGCGTGGATCGTCTTCGCCTCGAGCCTCAACGTCACGATCGCGGCCTACGCGAGCTGAGCCGCGTCGAGGGCGATGTACGTCGTCTCGAGGTACTCCTCGAAGCGCACCGACCTATCGAGGGAAATCGACGGAAGATAGCTCGTCATCGCGACAACCGTGTCGGTATCCGGATCGTGACCCGTGTCGGACTGCGGCCGTAGCGTGTCTCACGACGCACCGACGCACGGAGAGAGGCCAGAGATGTCAGAGCAGAGCGCGCCGCAAGCGAAGACGATCCGAGAAGAGGTCAACGCGTTGTTCGGGGTCCGCTGGGACACGCTCATGGAGTGGGTCGTCATCTCGTGGCTGAGCCTGTGGTTCTGGTCGTCATTTCGGATCGAGCGAAACCTCCTCGTCTGGGACGGCGATGGTCCGCTAACCGGCACCGAAAGCTTCCTGCGTTCCGTCGACATCGCACCCCCCACATGGGTGAGCCAGGCTGTCGACTGGATCCTCGACCCCTCGCGCGGTTGGTTGTCGGCAGCTCTCGTCGTGCTCGCGGTCGTATCGTGCGTAACCGCGGTGCGCAGCTACCGCCTTTCGGGTCTGCGCACGCTGGCCCTGCTGTCCGTCGCGGTCGTATGCGAGATCGCCGGCAGCCTGTGGCCCGTGGTATGGGTACTCAGCCTGGCGGCGATCCCCGCCGCGATCGCATGGGGTATCTCGTTCGTCAACGATGTTCGCAAGAAGAGCGGGTACGACGAGTACACCTACTACTACGGCAACGCGATCCTGAGCAACTATTTCGCTCGGATCGTGCTTCTGTTCTTCGCCCCCGTGCTCGCACCGGCGCTCCTCGCGGGTCAGTTGGTGGTCAGCTTCCGAACTGAGCTGCCGCGCGATGCGGCAGCGGAAATCAGCAGGGAGGTGAGGCACACGCTCGAGGCCCGGGGATTCCAGCGGATCGACGAACTGGATGCGCTCACCGTGATGGCCGCGTCCGCCGCAATTCAGCTCGCGGGGAACGACTCTCGGGAGGCTCGCGAGATCCTGGGCGGGTACCAATTCGAGTTGGTGCAGCGGCGCGAAGCAGAAGCGCTTCACGCCAGATCGCGGAAACAGTGGGATACGTTGATGGGACTCGAACCCCGCCCCGGAGCGTGACGGCAGCCGGTGAGGACGCAGGCAACCCCGGACCTCCCCCCGGGGAAAACCGCTTAGTCGACCGGGAACAGCGCGTCGATCACCGCGACCTCCTCGGGGGTCGGGCGCCAGCCGGAGCCCGCGCGCGCGTTCTCCGCGACCTGCTCCGGGCGGGTCGCGCCCGCGATGACGCTGGACAGCTCGGGGCGCGACAGCAGCCAGCCGAGGGTGGCCTCGAGGATGCCGATCCCCCGCTCCGCGGCGAACGCCTCGTAGGCCTCGATCGCATCCCACGGCGCGTTCTCCGCGATGTGCGGGCGCTGACGGGCGATCCGGCTGTCGGCGGGCCGGTCGGTGCGGCTGAACTTGCCGGTGAAGAGCCCGTTCGCGAGCGGGAAGAAGGGCAGGAAGCCGAGGCCGCGCTCGCGGACGGCGGGCAGGACGTCCGCCTCGGCCCCGCGGGCCAGCAGGCTGTACTCGTTCTGCGCCGACACGAAGCGCGCGACGCCGAGCGCGGTCGCGGCGTCGTCGACCGCCCGGATGGCGGCGCCGTCCAGGTTGGAGTGCCCGATCGCGCGAACCTTGCCCTCGCGGACGAGCTCGTCGAGCGCGCCGAGGGTCTCCTCGATCGGGGTCGCCGGGTCGGGGGTGTGCAGCTGGTAGAGGTCGATGCGGTCGGTCTGCAGCCGTTGCAGCGAGCCCTCCACCGCGGCGCGGATGTAGTCGCGCCCGCCGCGCGGACCCACGTCGGCGAGCGGCGAGGGGTAGTCCTGGTGCCCGAACTTGCTCGCGACCACGGCCTCGTCCCGGCGGCCGCGGAGGGCCTCGCCGAGCAGGGTCTCGCTCAGGCCATAGCTCGCGCCGTAGATGTCGGCGGTGTCGAAGAACGTCACCCCGGCGTCGAGGGCGGCATGCACGACCGCCGTCGCACCGTCCTGCGTCTGGGTGCGCGTGCCGGGCCTGCCGAGGTTGTTGCAGCCGAGGCCGACGACGGACACGAGGAGCTCGGAGGGGCCGAGCGCGCGGGTCTGCATGCCCCGAGACTACGCGTCCGCTCCTTCACAACCCGGACTGTGACGACCCGTCCACGCGATGTCCGATTCCCGCCGGTGGACGTCGGACGCCGGGGTTACGCTCGTGCCATGACCAGCCCCGACGTCTCATCCGTCTCCCCCTCCGGGCACAGCGAGCCCGTCGCGCTCCGCCGACTCGACAGCCCGATCGGGCGCATCGAGGTCGTCGGCGACGGCACCGCCGTCATCTCCCTCTCCATCGAGCGCGACGGCCTCCTCCCCCACGACGGGCTCGACGAGCGTCCGGATGCGGTGACCGGGCTCGCGGTCGCCCAGCTGGTGGAGTACTTCGCCGGCCATCGTCACGACTTCGACGTGCCCGTCGCCCTCGCGGGCACCGCCTTCCAGCTCGCCGTCTGGGAGCGGCTCGTCGAGCTGCAGTGGGGCGAGGTCATCTCCTACGGCGAGCTGGGCCAGACCACCGGACGCCCGACCGCGGGGCGTGCCGTCGGAGGGGCCGTCGGCGCCAACCCCGTGCCGATCATCGTGCCGTGCCACCGCGTGCTCGGCGCGAGCGGGGTCATCACCGGCTACTCGGGCGGCGAGGGCATCCCCACGAAGTCCTGGCTGCTCGAGCACGAGGGCATCCCGTACAAGCTGCCCGCCGGGCATCGGCCCGAGACATCGCCGACCCTCGACATCCCGGATGAGGAGTCGGCCGCGTGAGGCTCGACCTCGTCGTCGCCGACGACAGACGTGCGCGATGCGGCTGGGTCGGCGATGACGCGGAATACCGGCGCTACCACGACGAGGAGTGGGGACATCCGCTCCACGGCGACCGCGCGCTGTTCGAGAAGCTCTCGCTCGAGGGCTTCCAGGCGGGGCTCTCCTGGATCACGATCCTGCGCAGACGACCCACCTTCCGGGTCGCCTTCCGCGATTTCGACATCGACACCGTCGCCGGATTCGACGACGACGACATCGAGCGGCTCATGGCGGATCCGGGCATCATCCGCAACCGCGCCAAGGTCGAGGCGACGATCTCGAACGCGCGCATCACCCGCGAGCTCGTCGCGCACGACCCCGGGGCGCTCGACCGGCTCGTCTGGTCGTTCGCCCCGCAGCCCCGGCCACGTCCGTCGGCGCTCGCCGACGTTCCCGCGGTGACGCCCGAGGCGACCGCGCTCAGCGCGGCGCTCAAGAAGCACGGCTACCGCTTCGTCGGCCCCACCACGATGTACGCCCTCATGCAGTCCGCGGGCCTCGTCGACGACCACGTCGAGGGGTGCTGGCGGACCCTGTGACCGCGGTGGTCCCGAGACGCGCGGCCCACGGGCGGCGCGCCTCGAGCTCGCCTACACGACGAGGTCGAGCTCGCCCGGGGCACCCGGCTCGAGGCGCACGCCGGCGGCAGCGGCCCAGCCGAGCAGCGAGTCGACATCCGGGTGGTCGATCCCTGCGAGCAGCAGCGCGCGCGTGAGGCGGCCCTTGCCCGCCTTGTTGAAGTGGTTGAGCGCACGACGACGCCCGCCCTCCTCGGTCACGACGCGCAGGAACACCGAGTTCGCGCGCGCCGGTGCGGGCCCGAGCGCCGCATAGGCCTCCGACCGCAGGTCGAGCACGAGTCCGGGGGCGGCGTCGACGACGGCCGAGATCGCCGCCGCCCACTGCCTCCTGAGCTGAAGTCCGGGCAGCCGGGAATCCGCGGACAGACGATAGGCGGGGATCGGGTCCAGGGCGCGCGTCAGCCCGAACAGGGCGGACGCGATGGCGAGATGCTCCTGGGCGAACCGGCGGGCGGCCTCCGGGAGGGTCTCCGCGTCGAGGGCGTCGTAGAGCACGCCGTCGTAGCGGTCGAGCGACGGGAGCACGGGCGAGCGACGGATGCGGCGGTTGCGTTCCGCCTCATGCGCCTGCGTCGGACCCAGCTTGAGCGCCACCGCGGACGCCGCGGGGTCGCGCGCGAGCTCCTCCAGGGCGGCGAGCACCCTCCGGCGGGGAGCGGCGAGGGTCGGGAACCCGAGCTCGCCCACGGCGAGACGCGTCCCCTCGGCACCCCCCTCGCGCTTGGTCTCAGAGGGCGGAAGGAGGATCAGCACCTCAGCGCTGCAGGAACGCGAGCGCGCGTTCCACGTTGACGCCGAGCGGCTCGACGGAGTCCAGCGTGATACGGGCGATCGCGCCGCTCGCGCCCGACCACTCCTCCCACTCGTCGAGGCTCTGCTCCACCGCGAAGGCGCCCGGAAGCGCGGTCTCGGCGAGACGCGCGGCGCGCGCGGTGAGACGTTCCCCGTGCAGCTCCCGGTCGGAGCACACCACCTCGATGAAGCGGATGTCCGACTTCTGCCGGTCCGCGAGCTTCACCCACTGCTCGCGCGCGGGGCTCACCGCGTTCACGGCGTCGACGATGATGCTGCCGTCGCCGGCCAGCACGGCATCCGCGAACGCCTCGGCGACGAGGTAGGCCGCCAGCCCGGTGGGCTGGTCGGCGTCGATGCCCGCGGAGAGGATCGCGGCCTCGATCGGGTCCACCGACACGACGGGCACGCCCATCCGATTGCCGACGACCTCCGCGATCGTCGACTTGCCGGCCGCCGGGAGTCCCGCCATCACAATGAGCACGGCTCTACTCTACGTATCCCACGCGCCCACGCATCCCCCGCACGGGGGAAAGCTCAGACGAGTTCCGCGGTGCCCGCGACGATCGTGACGGTGTCGCCCTGCACCGAGAGGAATCCGTCCTCGACGCGAGCGGTCACCACCGTGCCGTCGGCCACGGTCACCCGCGACTCCCCCGGCGCGAGGATCGCGAGCACCGGCTCGTGACCGGACAGGATGCCGATCTCACCCTCGGTGGTGCGGGCGATGACCTGCGTGGCCTCGCCCGACCACAGCTCGCGCTCCGCCGAGACGACGGCGACGTTGAGCGCCATGATCAGCCGTTCTCCTTCTGCAGCTGCGCCCACTTCTCCTCGACGTCCGTGATCGGACCGACGTTGAAGAAGGCCTGCTCGGCGACGTGGTCGAAGTCGCCGCGCACGATCGCGTCGAACGACTCGATCGTGTCACGCAGCGGAACCGTGGAGCCCTCGACGCCCGTGAACTTCTTGGCCATGTAGGTGTTCTGCGAGAGGAACTGCTGGATGCGGCGCGCACGCGCGACGGTGATCTTGTCCTCTTCGGAGAGCTCGTCGACACCGAGGATCGCGATGATCTCCTGGAGCTCCTTGTTCTTCTGGAGGATCGCCTTCACGGCGGTCGCGACACGGTAGTGGTCCTCGCCCAGGTAGCGGGGGTCCATGATGCGCGAGGTCGACGACAGCGGGTCGACGGCCGGGTACAGACCCTTCGACGCGATCTCGCGCGAGAGCTCGGTCGTCGCGTCGAGGTGCGCGAAGGTCGTGGCCGGAGCCGGGTCGGTGTAGTCGTCGGCGGGCACGTAGATCGCCTGCAGCGAGGTGATCGAGTGGCCGCGCGTCGAGGTGATGCGCTCCTGGAGGACGCCCATCTCGTCGGCGAGGTTCGGCTGGTAACCCACCGCGGACGGCATGCGGCCGAGCAGCGTGGAGACCTCCGAGCCGGCCTGCGTGAACCGGAAGATGTTGTCGATGAACAGCAGCACGTCCTGGTTCTGCACATCGCGGAAGTACTCCGCCATCGTGAGAGCCGAGAGGGCGACGCGCAGGCGCGTTCCCGGCGGCTCGTCCATCTGGCCGAAGACGAGGGCCGTCTTGTCGAAGACGCCCGCCTCCTCCATCTCGTGGATGAGGTCGTTGCCCTCACGAGTGCGCTCACCGACGCCGGCGAACACCGACACGCCGCCGTGGTCCTGCGCGACGCGCTGGATCATCTCCTGGATGAGGACCGTCTTGCCGACGCCCGCACCACCGAAGAGGCCGATCTTGCCACCCTGCACGTAGGGGGTCAGCAGGTCGATGACCTTGATGCCGGTCTCGAAGAGCTGGGTCTTCGACTCCAGCTGGTCGAAGGCCGGGGGCTTGCGGTGGATGGGCCAGCGCTCCGTGATCTCGATCTTCTCGCCGGGCGCGGCGTTGAGCACCTCACCGGTGACGTTGAAGACCTTGCCCTTGGTGACGTCGCCGACGGGCACCGAGATGGCGGCGCCGGTGTCGCGCACCTCCTGGCCGCGGACGATGCCGTCGGTCGGCTTGAGCGCGATAGCGCGCACGAGGTCGTCGCCGAGGTGCTGGGCGACCTCGAGCGTGATGGTGGTCGTCTCGTCGCCGATCGTGATGTCGGTCGTGAGAGCGTTGTAGATCTCGGGGATCGCGTCGTGCGGGAACTCGATGTCGACGACGGGGCCCGTGACGCGCGCGACGCGTCCGACACCGAACGCTCCGGTAGCCTCCGACGCCGTTGCCTTCTTGGTAGCGGTAGCCATGGTTTCTCTTCCTGTCGTATTACTTCGCCGAGCCCAGGGCGTCTGCGCCGCCCACGATCTCGGAAATCTGCTGGGTGATCTCCGCCTGGCGCGCGTTGTTCGCGAGGCGGGTGTAGTCGCGGATGAGCTTGTCGGCGTTGTCGCTCGCGGACTTCATCGCCTTCTGCGTCGCCGCCTGCTTGGAGGCCGCGGATTGCAGGAGCGCGTTGAAGATACGCGACTCGATGTACACCGGGAGCAGCGAGTCGAGAACCTGCGCGGGCTCCGGCTCGAACTCGTAGAGCGGGAAGATCTCGGCACTCTCCGGCTCGTCGACGCCCTCGACGACCTCGAGCGGCAGGAGGCGCACGACCTCAGGCTCCTGGGTGAGCATCGAGACGAAGCGGTTGTAGACGATGTGGATCTCGTCGACGCCTCCGTCATCGGTCGACTGCACGAAGCGCGCGACGATCTCCTCGCCGATCTCCTGCGCGGTCGCGAAGCTGGGGGTGTCGGTGTCGCCGATCCACGCCCGCTCCGGGGTGCGCTTGCGGAAGTTGAAGTAGCTCACGCCACGGCGACCGACCACGTAGTGGACGACCTCCTTGCCCTGCTCGGTGAGCAGGGTTGTGAGCTCCTCGCTCGCCCGCAGCACGTTCGCGTTGAACGCACCGGCGAGACCGCGGTCGGAGCTGAATACGACGACCGCGGCGCGGCGGACGACCTCGGGCTCGGTCGTGAGCACGTGGCCCACGTTCGAGTACGTGGCGACCGCCGAGACGGCGCGCGTCACCGCGCGGGCGTACGGCGCGGAGGCCGACACCCGCTGGAGCGCCTTCTGGATGCGGCTGGCCGCGATCAGCTCCATGGCACGGGTGATCTTCTTGGTCGTCTGGGCAGAGCGGATCTTCTGCCGGTAGACCCGAAGCTGGGCTCCCATGTCCTATCTCTTCCTGTCGTGAGTCTCGTCGAGGACGCTGCCGCCTGGGCGGATCAGCGCTTGCCCTTCACGATGCGCTCCTGGTTGACGTCCTCGACCTCGGCCGCCGCGAACTCCTCGTGCCCGAGGGCGTCGAGGTCGACCCCGCCGCCCGGCTGGAACTCGAGGATGAAGGCGTCGACGGCCTTCTCGAGCTCGGCCTCGGTCGCGTCGTCGAGCACGTTCGTCTCGCGGAGCGTGTCGAGGATCTTCGTGTTGCGGGCCAGGTGGTCGAGCAGCTCGGCCTCGAAACGCAGTACGTCCTCGACGGGGATCGTGTCGAGCTTGCCCTTGGTGCCGGCCCAGATCGAGACGACCTGCTGCTCGACGGGGAACGGCGAGTACTGCGGCTGGCGCAGCAGCTCGGTGAGGCGCGCGCCGCGGTCGAGCTGGCGACGGCTCGTCGCGTCGAGGTCGGAGGCGAACAGCGCGAACGCCTCGAGCGCACGGTACTGGGCGAGCTCGAGCTTGAGCGTGCCGGAGACCTTCTTGATCGACTTGACCTGGGCGTCACCGCCGACACGCGACACCGAGATGCCGACGTCGACCGCGGGACGCTGGTTCGCGTTGAACAGGTCGGACTGCAGGAAGATCTGGCCATCGGTGATCGAGATGACGTTGGTCGGGATGTAGGCCGACACGTCGTTCGCCTTCGTCTCGATGATCGGCAGGCCCGTCATCGATCCGGCGCCCAGCTCGTCCGAGAGCTTCGCGCAGCGCTCCAGCAGACGCGAGTGCAGGTAGAAGACGTCACCGGGGTACGCCTCGCGGCCCGGCGGGCGGCGCAGCAGCAGCGACACGGCGCGGTAGGCCTCGGCCTGCTTCGACAGGTCGTCGAAGATGATCAGCACGTGCTTGCCGCCGTACATCCAGTGCTGGCCGATGGCCGAGCCGGTGTAGGGCGCGAGGTACTTGAAGCCCGCGGGGTCTGATGCCGGGGCCGCGACGATCGTCGTGTACTCCATCGCGCCGGCGTCCTCGAGGGCGCCCTTCACCGCGGCGATAGTCGAGCCCTTCTGCCCGATCGCGACGTAGATGCAGCGCACCTGCTTGTTGACGTCGCCGGAGTCCCAGTTGGCCTTCTGGTTGATGATCGTGTCGATCGCGATGGCCGTCTTGCCCGTCTGGCGGTCGCCGATGATGAGCTGACGCTGGCCGCGCCCGACGGGGATCATCGCGTCGATGGCCTTGATGCCGGTCTGGAGGGGCTCGTGCACCGACTTGCGCTGCATGACGCCGGGCGCCTGGAGCTCGAGGGCGCGGCGCCCCTCGGCCGTGATCTCGCCGAGACCGTCGATCGGGTTGCCGAGCGGGTCGACGACGCGGCCGAGGAAGCCGTCGCCGACGGGCGAGGAGAGCACCTCGCCGGTGCGGGTGACGGGCATGCCCTCCTCGATGCCGGTGAACTCACCGAGCACGATGACGCCGATCGCGTCCTCGTCGAGGTTGAGCGCGAGGCCGAGGGTGCCGTCCTCGAAGCGCAGCAGCTCGTTGGCCATCGCGCCCGGAAGGCCCTCGACGTGCGCGATGCCGTCGGCCGCGTCGATGACGGTGCCCACCTCGGTCGTCGTGGCCTTGGTCGGCTGGTAGCCGGCGGCGAAGTCCTTGAGCGCGGAGCGGATCTCGTCCGGGCTGATCGTGATGTCTGCCATGTCTCTTCCTTGGAGTGGTGCGTCGGGGCGCCGGGTCAGCCGGCGAGTCGAATGCGGAGGTCGGCGAGGCGGGCGGCGACGGTCCCGTCGATGACGTCGTCGCCGATCTGCACGCGCAGGCCGCCCACGATGGTGGGGTCGGTGATGAGGTTGATGCGGAGCGCCTGGCCGTAGCGCGCCCCGAGCGTCTTCTCGAGCGTCGCGAGCTGGGCGGCATCGAGCGGCACGGCGGAGGTGACGGTCGCGATGCGCGCGCCCGCGGCGTCCGCCACGATGTCCGCGGCGGTCGAGAGCAGCTCACCGATGCGACGCCCGCGCGGGCTCTGAACGAGGTGGCGCACGATCACGACGGTCGAGGGCTGGGCCGTGCCGGCGAGCAGCGCATCGACGAGCGCCGCCTTCGCGGGCGCCTCGCCGAGCTTGCTGCCGACCGCGAGCTCGAGCTCGTGGTCGCTCGCGACCGCGCGGCCGAAGGCGAAGAGCTCGCCCTCGAGTCCGGCACCGGGGCCGGCGGCCAGCGCGATCGCACGGATGCCGAGCTCCTCGACACCGTCGACGAGCTCCTCCGGCGTCGACCAGCGCGACGAGACCGCACCGGTCAGCGCCCGGGCGGCCGCGCCGTCGAGCGTGCCGAAGATCGCGGTGAGCAGTTCGCTCTTGCGCGCGCCCTCGACCGCGGGGTCGGCGAGCACCGAGCGCAGCTGCGTCGAGGACTCGATCGCCCGGCTCGCGGCGAGCAGCTGCTCACCGGTGGCGAGGCTCACGCCCGACGCCGCCGCGAGCTGCTGCGTCGCGGCCTGGAGCGCGACGCGTGACGCCGATCCCATCTACTTGCCCGCCTTCGCCTTCTCGTCCGCCTCGAGGTCCGCGAGGAAGCGGTCCACGACTGCGGCGGCCTTCTTGTCGTCCGAGAGGGTCTCGCCGATCACGCCGGAGGCGAGATCGAGCGCGAGGCTGCCGACCTCGGCGCGCAGCGACACCATCGCGGCCGAGCGCTCGGCCTCGATCTGCGTCTGGGCGTTCGCCACGATGCGAGCCGCCTCGGCCTGGGCCTGCTCCTTGAGTTCGGCGAGGATCGCCTGGCCGTCGGTGCGGGCCTGCTCGCGGATGCGCGACGCCTCGGCGCGTGCCTCCGCCAGCTGGGCGGTGTACTCGTCGCGGGCGGCGGCCGCTGCGGCCTGCGCCTCCTCGGCCTTCTTCAGGCCGCCCTCGATCGCCTCGGCGCGCGCGTCGAGCGCCTTGTTGAGACGAGGCAGCACCCAGATCGCGACGACGATGAGCAGCGCGACGAAGATGACCGACGACCACAGCAGGTCGTAGTCCTCCGGAAGCAGAGGGTTGACGTCCTTGGTGGGGGCGCCGGCGAGGAATGCGGTCAGCATCCCGACCTCCTTCGGTGGATGGGGATGCGGATCAGGCGCCGGGGCTGGTGAACGGGATGAAGCCCACGGCGATCGCGACGAAGGCGAGAGCCTCGGTGAACGCGATGCCGAGGAACATCAGACCGGTCAGGCGGCCCTGCAGCTCGGGCTGGCGGGCGACCGACTCGATCGTCTTTCCGACGACGATGCCCACGCCGATGGCCGAGCCGATCGAGGCCAGGCCGAACGCGATGGGGGCGAGGTATCCAACGATCACGGGATTTCCTTTTCTGTGATGTGTTGCGGGGTTGGTCCCGGCGGATGCCGGATGGTCAGTGCTCGTCGGCCAGCGAGAGCTGGATGTAGACGGCGGCGAGGAAGGTGAAGACGTAGGCCTGGAGGGCGGCGACCATGAGCTCGAAGAGCGTGAACACCGCGCCGAAGGCGAAGGTGCCGATGCCGAGCAGTCCGATGAGCTGGCCGCCCGCGAGCACGTCGAAGAGGAAGAAGCTCGTGGCGGAGAAGCAGAGCACGAGCAGCATGTGGCCCGCGACCATGTTCATGAGGAGACGGAGGGTGAGCGTGACGGGGCGGAGCACGAAGGTCGAGATGAGCTCGATCGGCGTCACGACGATGTAGAGCGGCCACGGGACGCCCGCCGGGAAGAGCGAGTTCTTGAAGAACTTCCAGCCGTGCTTGCGGATGCCGGCCCAGACGAACATGACGTAGGACACGATCGCGAGCACGAGCGGCGTGCCGATGACGGAGGTTCCCGCGATGTTGAGCCCCGGGACGATGCCCGTGAGGTTCAGGCCGAGGATGAGGAAGAACATCGCGAACAGCGGCGCCATGAAGCGCTTGCCGTCCTTCTCGCCGAGGGTCTCGATGATGATGCTGTTGCGCACGAAGCCGAACAGGAACTCGTTCGCGGCCTGGAACCGCGTCGGGACGAGGCGCATCCGGCGGGTGGCGACGAGCATCCACACGATGAGCAGCACCGTGATGAGGATGCGGATGAGCATGATGCGGTTCAGCTCGAAGGGCGTGCCCTCGAACAGCACCGCGGGCGGGAAGAACTCCTCGAGCGACGGGCCGTGGAATCCGCCGTCGGTGTCGTCACTGAACCGAACCAGGGGGGTCAAGGCGGAAGCTAGCAGCGCTCACTCCAGACTCGGGGCGTGCGCACACGCGGCGATCGAATGGGGTTGTCTCAGCCTATCAGGGCGGAGGGCGTGGTCAGGACGGCCTTACCTGCCCTTTTCCTCGTCGCCCGGGAGTTCGACGTCGACGTACGGCGCGCGCGAGCGCACGAAGGAGAGCACGTCGACGACGAGCGAGCCCACGACGGCCGCGATCACGGTGAGGAAGAACACCCACGGGTCGAGCCAGCTCTGGCCGCGGAGCCAGAACATGAACACGAAGAACACGATGAGCTTCACGAGCCACGCGCCCAGCACGACCCCGTAGAACAGCGGGCTGCCCGGATCGTCGACGGTGAGACGCTGCCCCAGCAGGATGCTGCCCGCGGTCAGCGCGAGGAAGGCGAAGGCGAGCAGGGCGCCCAGCAGTCCGCCCCACAGGCCCGGGAGCCCCGCGACGAGCACTCCGACGCCGCCCGCGATCACCGCGAGGGCGGTCGCGAAGAGCGCGCCCCAGCGCAGGGCGGTCGTCAGGATGGGGTTCGGGGTCGCGCTCACGCGGTGCCCTCCTTCTCGTGCTCGTGCAGCCTCTCCAGCGCCTCGCGGGCGTTGCTGTCGCTCGGCTCGCCGACCTCGTCCGCGGCCGCGTCGAGCGGATCGAATCGGGCCAGCTCGCTGCCCGGTAGGACGCCCGCCGTGCTCTGCACCGCGGCCTCCACGGCCTTGCGCCTGCTGAACGGGGCGAGGGTGATGATCGTGCAGGCGACGAGACCCAGCAGGGTCGCGAGCGCAGCCCACCACGTGTCGATGAAGAGGAACAGCAGCATCCCGATCGAGGCGGCAGCCGTCCAGCCGTACAGGATGAGCACGGCGTGCAGGTGCGAGTGACCCATGTCGAGCAAGCGATGGTGCAGGTGCTTGCGGTCGGCAGAGAAGGGCGACTTGCCGGCGCGGAGCCGCCGGATGACGGCGAGGCCGAAGTCGAGCAACGGGATGACCAGGATCGCGAACGGCAGCAGCAAGGGGATGAGCGCCGGCAGGTACTGCCGGGCGCTGCCGACGCTGTCCTCGAGGGCGACCGGGTTGATCTGGCTGGTCACCGAGATCGTCGAGGCGGCCATCATGAGGCCGACAAGCAGCGCGCCCGCATCCCCCATGAAGAGGCGCGCGGGGTGCCAGTTGAGCGGTAGGAAGCCGACGCACACGCCGATCAGCACCGCGGAGATGAGTTGGGCGAGGTTGAAGTAGTCGCTCTGGCCGGTCGGTCCCGAGGAGATGAAGAAAACGTACACCGAGAACACGCCGTTGGCGATGATCGCGACGCCCGCGACCAGACCGTCGAGACCGTCGATGAAGTTGATGGCGTTCATCACGAGCACGATCAGGAGCACGGTGATGATGAGCGACTGCCACGACGCAGGGGTCACGAGGGTTCCGTTGCCGGGATTGCCGAGCTGCGGGATCGGGAACGACAGGAACTGGATGCCCGACCACGCCAGGAGAGCGGCCGCGAGCAGCTGACCCGCGAGCTTGGTGAGCCAGTCGAGATCCCAGATGTCGTCCGCGACGCCGATGAGGACGATCATGAGCGCCGACCCCAGCAGGCCCCAGATGTGCACGGGTTGCGAGTAGACGAGCGCCAGCTGCGGGATGAACGCTCCGACGGCGAACGCCGCCACGATGCCGAGGAACATCGCGATGCCGCCGAGGCGCGGCGTCGGTCGCGTGTGCACGTCGCGCTCACGGATCTTCGGGTAGAGCCGGAAGCGATGCGAGAGCTTCCAGATCACCATCGAGAGGGCGAACGACACGATCGCAGCGACGCCCGCGGTCGCGAGATAGGCGATCACGCGCATCGGTCCTCCCCGACGACGCGGACGATCTCCGCGTCGGGGATCACGCCGTGCCGGACGATGCGGAGTCGCCCGTCCGGATGCTCGAGGTTGGTCGCGTCGACGATCGTGGACCCCGCATGCGCCTCAGCGCCGGGGTAGCGCTCCCCCGCGCGTCCGGCCTCGAGGTAGACGGAGACGCCGTCGCCCAGCATGGCCTCCGCGTCGGCGGCGGTGAGCGCCGCGGGCTGCCCCGTGAGGTTCGCGCTCGAGACGGCGAGCGGGCCCGTCTCGGCGAGCAGCTCGAGGGCGACCGGATCGGACGGCATCCGCAGCGCGACCGTTCCCCGCGTCTCCCCCAGGTCCCAGTCGAGCATCGCGCGCGCACGGAGGATGACGGTGAGCCCGCCGGGCCAGAACTCGGCGACGAGGGCGCGCACCTCATCCGGGATGGGGTCGGCGAGCGCGTCGAGCGTCGTGGCGCTCGGGACGAGCACGGGGGGCGGGGCGGTGCGGTCGCGGCCCTTCGCGTCGAGCAGCCGTTGCACGGCGGCGGGCGAGAACGCGTCGGCGGCGACGCCGTAGACCGTGTCGGTGGGGATGACGACGAGCTCGCCCCGCGCGATCGCGGCGCGGGCGAGGCGCATCCCCGTCATCAGCTGCTCGGGGACGCCCGTGTCGTAGATCGCCATGGCCCCTCCATCCTAGGAGCGCACGGCCGGGAGCCCGCTCCACGCGCCGCCCAGCGCCCGTCCCCGCCCGTCGGCCAGGATGAGGGGATGGCCCTGCTCTTCCTCTTCGACATGGACGACGTCCTCTACGACTACGACTGGCGCGCCCGGCAGGCGGAGCTCTCCGCCTTGACGGGGATCGCCTTCGAGGAGCTCGAGCGCCGCTGGTGGCACGACGGCGGCGAGTGGGCCGCGGAGGCGGGCGTCTTCCCCGACTCGGAGGCCTACCGCTCGGCCGTGAGCGTGGCGCTCGACTTCGAGGTGACCGTCGAGACGTGGGTGGCCACGCGGCGCGCGGCGATGAGGGCGCGACCGGATGCGATCGCGGCGGTCGCACGGGCCGCCGAGCTCGGCCGGGTGAGCCTGCTCACCAACAACGGCCCCCTCGTCGAGGAGCACCTCCCCGTCATCGCGTCCGAGATCGCCCCGCTGTTCGGGGAGCACCTGCGCACCACGAGCCGCTACGGCGCACGGAAGCCCGATCCCGCGGTGTTCGAGCGGGTGCTCGCCCACTACGAGACGGATGCCGCCGACGCGTTCTTCGTCGACGACCTGCCCGAGAACGTGGCCGGCGCGGCCTCGCTCGGCATCACGACGTATCGCTACGGCACGGCCGAGGGCCTGCTCGCCGCGATCGAGGCCTTCGCTGAGGGACGCGTCGCCTGACGACGCGAGGGTGCACGCACGCGGATGCGGGCGCGACCGCGCTCGTGCTGCGCCCGGTGCCGCACCGCGGATCACCGCGGCGCGAGATCAACGCAGGGCGGTGGTCGCCCGGTCGCGGCCGAGCAGGTCGCGGTGAGTCGCGGTCGCCCGCCAGCCGTCGGCGACCAGCAGCGCGCGCAGCTCCGCGCCCTGCAGCTCCCCGTGCTCGATGACGAGCGCTCCCCCGGGCCGCAGCAGTGCGAGGGCGCGACGCGAGAGGGCACGGACGACGTCGAGGCCGTCGGGACCGCCGTAGAGCGCGGCAGCGGGGTCGTGCAGTCGCACCTCCGGATCGCGCGGGATGGCGTCGTCGGGGATGTAGGGCGGGTTCGACACGACGACGTCGACGGTGCCGTCGAGCTCGGGCACGGCATCCCCGAGGTCGGCGAACACGAGGCGCAGGTTGTCGGCGCCGACCCGGCGCGCGTTCTCCTTGGCCCAGATGAAGGCACGCGGCGAGTTCTCGACGGCCGTGACCCGGGCGTGCGGGACCTCGGTCGCGAGGGCGAGGGCGATGGCGCCCGAGCCGGTGCCGAGGTCGATCGCGAGCGGCTGGGGCGAGGCGACGGCCTGCAGCGCGTCGATGGCGAGCTGGGCGACGAACTCCGTCTCGGGGCGGGGCACGAACACGCCGGGTCCGACGGAGAGCTCGAGGGAGCGGAACGCGGCGACGCCGGTGATGTGCTGCAGGGGCTCACGCGCGGCGCGTCTCTCGATCGCCTCGAGGTAGGCGAGGCGCTCGTCGGATCCCGCGCCCGCGCCCGTCACGGCCTTCGCCTGCACCTGCCCGCGGCTGAGACCGAGCACGTGGGCGAGCAGCAGCTCGGCGTCGGCCTCGGGCGTCGGCACGTGCGCGAGCTCGAGCACGCCGATGCCGTGGGCGCGCAGTTCGGCGACCGTCTTGGGCATGCTCGGCTGTCGGGTCATCTGTCGGGGTTTCGATACGTCGCTTCGCGGCTGCTCAGCCGGCTGCGCGCTCGTCGCCGCCGAGGGCGGCGAGCCGCGCCTCCTCGTCCAGCTGGATGCAGGAGTCGATGACCGGCTGCAGCGCGCCGTTCATCACCTGGTCGAGGTTGTAGGCCTTGTAGCCGGTGCGGTGGTCGGCGATGCGGTTCTCGGGGAAGTTGTAGGTGCGGATGCGCTCCGAGCGGTCCATGGAGCGGATCTGGCTGCGCCGCGCATCCGATGCCGCCGCATCCAGCTCCTCCTGCTGCCGCGCGAGGAGACGCGCACGCAGCACGCGCATGCCGGCCTCGCGGTTCTGCAGCTGCGACTTCTCGTTCTGCATCGACACGACGATCCCGGTCGGGAGGTGGGTGATCCGCACGGCCGAGTCGGTCGTGTTGACCGACTGGCCGCCCGGGCCCGAGGAGCGGAAGACGTCGATCTTCAGCTCGTTCGGGTCGATGTGGATCTCCTCCGGCTCGTCCACCTCGGGGAAGACCAGCACGCCCGTCGTGGAGGTGTGGATGCGCCCCTGCGACTCGGTCGCCGGCACGCGCTGCACGCGGTGCACGCCGCCCTCGTACTTGAGGCTCGCCCACACGCCGTCGGCCGGGTCGGTCGAGGTCGACTTGATCGCGACCTGGACGTCCTTGTAGCCGCCGAGGTCGGACTCGGTGCGCTCGAGCAGCTCCGTCTTCCAGCCCCGGGACTCCGCGTAGTGGAGGTACATCCGCAGGAGGTCGGCCGCGAAGAGCGCCGACTCCTCGCCGCCCTCGCCGCCCTTGATCTCCATGATGACGTCGCGTCCGTCGTCGGGGTCGCGCGGGATGAGCAGGCGCCGCAGCTTCTCCTGGGCGAGCTGGAGGCCCTCCTCGAGCGCGGGCACCTCCTCCGCGAACGCCTCGTCCTCGCGGGCGAGCTCGCGCGCCGCCTCGAGGTCGGACTGCGCCTGCTGCCACGCCTCGTGAGCGTGGGCGATCTGGCTCAGCTCGGCGTAGCGCCGGTTGACCTTCTTGGCGCGCGCCGCATCCGCGTGGATCGCCGGATCGGCGAGCTGCTGCTGGAGCTGCTCGTGCTCGGCCAGCAGCGACTGGACCGACTCGAACACGGCTCAGGCCTTGTGCGCGTTGCCGTTGCCGTTGCCCGCGCCGTTGCCGTTCGGCAGCGACTGCTGGATCTGCACGAGGAACTCGACGTTGGAGCCGGTCTCCTTGAGCTTCGACAGCACGACCTCGAGCTGCTGCTGCAGCTCGAGCCCCGCGAGCGCCCGGCGCAGGCGCCAGGTGATCTTGACCTCGTCGGCCGAGAGCAGCTCCTCCTCGCGGCGGGTGCTCGAGGCGTAGATGTCGACGGCCGGGAAGATGCGCTTGTCAGCGAGGGCGCGAGAGAGCCGGAGCTCCATGTTGCCGGTGCCCTTGAACTCCTCGAAGATGACCTCGTCCATCTTGGAGCCGGTCTCGACGAGCGCCGTGGCCAGGATGGTCAGCGAGCCGCCGCCCTCGATGTTGCGCGCCGCGCCGAAGAAGCGCTTCGGCGGGTAGAGGGCGGATGCGTCGACGCCGCCCGAGAGGATGCGCCCGGACGCCGGCGAGGCCAGGTTGTAGGCGCGGCCGAGGCGGGTGATCGAGTCGAGCAGCACGACGACGTCGTTGCCGAGCTCGACGAGGCGCTTGGCGCGCTCGATGGCGAGCTCTGCGACCGTCGTGTGGTCCTCGGCGGGACGGTCGAAGGTCGAGGCGATGACCTCGCCCTTGACCGAGCGCTGCATGTCGGTGACCTCTTCGGGGCGCTCGTCCACGAGCACCACCATGATGTGCACCTCGGGGTTGTTGACCGCGATGGCCTTGGCGATGGCCTGCAGGATGAGCGTCTTGCCGGCCTTGGGCGGCGCGACGATGAGGCCGCGCTGGCCCTTGCCGATGGGCGCGATGAGGTCGATGATGCGCGTCGAGAGCTTCTCGGGCGTGGTCTCGAGGCGCAGCCGCTCGTTGGGGTAGATCGGCGTCAGCTTGCCGAAGTCGACGCGGTCCGCCGCCTCGTCGACGGTCTGGCCGTTGACGGAGTCGACCTTGACGATCGCGTTGTACTTCTGGCGACCGCTCTGCGCGTCGCCGTCGCGCGGCTGGCGGATGGCGCCGACGACCGCGTCGCCCTTGCGCAGGTTGTACTTCTTCACCTGACCGAGCGAGACGTAGACGTCGCTCGGTCCCGGAAGGTAGCCGGTCGTGCGCACGAATGCGTAGTTGTCGAGCACGTCGAGGATGCCCGCGATGGGGATGAGGACGTCGTCGTCCGAGATCTCGGGCTCGAGCTCGTCGACGCTGCCGCCTCCGCGACGGTTGCGGTTGCGGTCGCGTCCGCGACCCCGGCGGCCCTCGCCGTCCTGCGCGGCGGGTCCGTTCTGGCCGTTCTGGCCGCTCTGCTGCTGGCCGTTCTGGCCGTTCTGGCCGCTCTGCTGCTGGCCGTTCTGGCCGCCCTCGGACTCCGCGGCCTCCTGGCCGTTCTGTCCGTTCTGCTGCTGGCCGCCCTGGCCTCCGCGCCCGCCACGACGGTTGCGGCTGCGACGACCGGCGGGCTGACCGTCGCCGTCGCCCTCGGTCTCGGCCTGCTCGGCGGCGGGCACGAGCTTGTCGAGCTCGAGGCCCAGCTCGGCCTGCGCCGCGTGCTGGGCGGCGCTGCGGCGCTGCTGCTGGGGCGGCTCGGGCGCCTCGATCGCCGGAAGCGCGGCGGCGATCGCCGCCGCGTCGGCGGCCGGCACGCTCGCCCGGCGCGAGCCGCGGCGGGGCGTGCTCGCGACGGCGGGCTGCGGGGCGTCCTCGGAGGCCGGAGCGGCCTCCTCGACGGCGGGCTCCGCGGCGGCGGGCTCATCGACGGGCGCTGCCTCCTCGGCGGGAGCCTCGACGGCCTCCTCGCCCGGTGCCTCGGCCTGCTCGGCGGGCTGCTCCGTCACGGGCTCGCCGGCGTCGCCGGGAAGTTCGGAGAGAGTGTCCACGAGGTCTCCTTTTCGCATCTGGGACACGCCGCTGATGCCGCGGGCGGCGGCCAGAGCCTGGAGCTCGGGCAGACGCAGACGGCTGAGGGCGGCGCGATCCCCCGCGGCGTCCGCGGGGATGGTGGTGTCGGTCACGACTGGTTCGTCCTTTCGACCCGGGCACAGAACTTCCCGGGATGGCGGCACCGCCCGCTGCGGTTCGGGTTGCATGAGGATGCGGGAAACCGCGATCGGCGAGTGCCGGTGAGATGCACCCTCGCGCCGGTCTATGCCGCGGCGTCGTCCGAGTGCAGCACCACTGTAGCACCCCGGAAGTCGACGGCGAGCATCAGGCACTCCCAGTGCGACTCGGCATGCGAGGCGATGAGCTCGGCGGCGCGCAGGCGCTGCGCGGGGTCGGATCCGAGCACCAGGATCGAGGGGCCGGCGCCCGAGACGACCGCCGCGAGCCCATCCGCGCGCAGCACCTGGATGAGCGCATCCGTCTCGGGCATCGCGCTCGCACGATAGCTCTGGTGGAGCTTGTCCTCGGTGGCGGCGAGCAGCAGCTCGGGGCTCTGCACGAGGGCGGCGATGAGGAGCGCCGACCGCGAGACGTTGAAGATGGCGTCCTCGTGCGGCACCGAGTCGGGCTGGAGGCTGCGGGCGAGGGCGGTCGACATGGTGCGCTCCTGGGGCACCGCGACGAGCGGGCTCACGCCCCGGTGCACGATGAGCTTCTTGTAGCGCGGCCCGTCGGGGGTGACCCAGGTGATGGTGAGGCCGCCGAACAGGGCGGGCGCGACGTTGTCGGGGTGCCCCTCGAGCTCGGTCGCGAGCGCGAGCAGCTGCTCGGCGGTGAAGTCCACGACGCCCTCGAGCAGCCCCTTGGCGGCCATGATCCCGGAGACGATCGCGGCCCCCGAGGAGCCCATGCCACGACCGTGCGGGATGGCGTTGTGCGCCACGAGGTCGAGCCCGGGCAGCTCCTGCCCGACCGCGGCGAAGGTGTGGGCGATCGCACGCACGACGAGGTTCGTCTCGTCGGTGGGCACCTCCCCCTCGCCGACGCCGACGACGCGGACGGTCGCCCCGGGCTCCGTCCGCGCGGTCACCGTGAGCTCGTCGTAGACGGCGAGCGCCATGCCGAGGGTGTCGAAGCCGGGACCGAGGTTGGCGGTCGTCGCGGGGACCCGGACCGTGACGGAACGGCCGAGGAGGCTCATGCAGACGCCGTCGCGTCGGCGGGACGCTGCGCGAGGCCCAGCACCTCGGCGATCTCCGCGGTGTCGACGGCCACGCTCGTGGGCTGCACCTCGGAGCCGTCCGCGGCCTTGAGGGCCCACTGCGGGTCCTTGAGGCCGTGGCCGGTGACCGTGAGCACGACGGTCGCGCCCGCAGGCACCGCGCCGGCCTCGGCGCGGTCGAGGAGGCCCGCGACGCTCGCCGCCGACGCCGGCTCGACGAAGACGCCGACCTCGCTCGAGAGGATGCGGTGCGCCTCGAGGATCTTCGCGTCGCTGATCGCACCGAAGTATCCGTCGGTCTCCTCCCGCGCCGCGAGCGCGAGCTCCCACGACGCCGGGTTGCCGATGCGGATGGCGCTCGCGATCGTCTCGGGGTCGCGCACGATCTCGCCCCGCACGAGCGGCGCGGAGCCTGCGGCCTGGAAGCCGAACATCCGGGGGCGCTTCGTCGTGACGCCGCGCTCAGCCTCCTCGCGGTAGCCGCGCGAGTAGGCCGTGTAGTTGCCCGCGTTGCCGACGGGGATGAAGTGGAAGTCGGGCGCGTCGCCGAGCACCTCGACGACCTCGAAGGCCGCCGTCTTCTGCCCCTCGATGCGGTCGTTGTTGACCGAGTTCACGAGGTGCACGGGGTAGTTCGCGGCGAGGTCGCGCGCGATGTCGAGGCAGTCGTCGAAGTTGCCGCGCACCTGCAGGAGCTCGGCCCCGTGCGCGATCGCCTGGGCGAGCTTGCCCATGGCGATCTTGCCCTCCGGCACGAGCACGGCCGCGGTGATGCCCGCGTGCGTGGCGTAGGCGGCGGCAGACGCCGAGGTGTTGCCGGTCGAGGCGCAGATGATGGCCTTCGCTCCGTGCTCGACGGCCTTCGAGACGGCCATCGTCATGCCCCGGTCCTTGAAGGATCCCGTGGGGTTCATGCCCTCGAACTTCACCCAGACCGTCGCGCCCGTGCGCGCCGACAGCGCGGGGGCCGGGATGAGCGGCGTGCCGCCCTCGCCGAGGGTGATGATGGGCGTCGCGTCCGTCACGTCGAGCCGGTCGGCGTATTCGCGCAGCACGCCGCGCCACTGGTGAGCCATTGTCTTCCTTACAGTCCCTCGACCCGGAGCACGCTCTCGACCCGTGCGACCACGGCGCTTCCCGCCAGGTCGGCGACCGTCGCGGCGAGCGCGGCCTCGGTCGCCCGGTGCGTGCCGATCACCAGCGTAGCGCCGGGCGCATTCCCGTCCGGACCGGGCTCCCCCGCCACCGACTGCTGCACGGCCTCCACCGACACCCCGTGCTCGGCGAACACGGTCGCGATCTGCGCGAGCACACCCGGCAGGTCGAGCACGCTGAGCGTGATCTGGTAGCGCGTCGAGACGCGGCTGATCGGCAGGATGGGCAGGTCGGCGTGGGTCGACTCCGCGACACCGGGGCCGCCGACGACGTGACGCCGCGCGGCCGACACGAGGTCGCCGAGCACCGCGGAGGCGGTCTGCACCCCGCCCGCACCGGCGCCGTAGAACATCAGGCTGCCCGCGGCCTCCGCCTCAACGAACACGGCGTTGTTGGCACCGTGCACCGCGGCGAGCGGATGGGTCGACGGGATGAGCGCGGGGTGCACGCGGGCGCTCACGCCGTCCTCCCCCGTCTCCGGGTCGACGAGGCGCTCGCACACGGCGAGCAGCTTGACGACGAAACCGTTCCGCTGCGCCGCGAGCACCTGCTCGCGGGTGACGCCCGTGATGCCCTCGCGGTGCACGGCCTCGACGGGGACCGTGGTGTGGAACGCCAAGCTCGACAGGATGGCGGCCTTCTGCGCCGCGTCGTAGCCCTCGATGTCGGCGGTGGGGTCGGCCTCCGCGTAGCCGAGCTCGGTCGCCACCGCGAGCGCCTGTTCGAGCGAGTCGCCGTCGCGGTCCATGCGGTCGAGGATGTAGTTGGTCGTGCCGTTCACGATGCCGAGGATGCGGTTGACGCGGTCGCCCGCGAGGCTGTCGCGCAGCGGACGGATGATCGGGATCGCACCGCCGACCGCCGCCTCGTAGTACAGCTGGGCGCCCACCTGCTCGGCGATCGCGAAGAGCTCGGGACCGTGGGTGGCGAGCAGGGCCTTGTTCGCCGTGATGACGTCGGCCCCCGAGGTGAGCGCGAGCTCGAGGTACTCGCGAGCGGGGTCGATGCCGCCCATCACCTCGATCACGATGTCGGCGCCGAGGATGAGCGATCGGGCATCTGTCGTCAGCAGCTCGCGCGGCAGCTCGGCGGTGCGCGGCGCGTCGAGGTCGCGCACGGCGATCCCGACGAGCTCGAGCCCGGCGCCGACGCGCCCGGCGAGCTCCTCGCCATGCTGCAGCAGCAGCGACGCCACCTGGGCGCCCACGGAGCCGGCGCCGAGGACGGCGATTCTGAGGTTGCGGTATTCGATCATGCGCGTGGTTCAGCGTTCCCGGTCGAGGATGGTGTCGATGTCGATCTCCTCGGCGCCCGAGGAGTAGCCGGAGTCCCGCCGCAGCAGGTCGTGCGCGTTCTCGCGGCGGACGAGCACGCGGCTCGTCCCCTCGCGGACCGCGACGACGGCGGGACGTCCGAGGTAGTTGTAGTTGCTGGAGAGCGACCAGCAGTAGGCGCCCGTCGCGGCCACCGCGAGCAGGTCGCCCGGCCGCACGTCGCCCGGCAGGTACTCGTCGCGCACGACGATGTCGCCCGACTCGCAGTGCTTGCCGGCGACGCGCACGAGGGCGGGGTCGGCATCCGTCGCGCGGTTCGCGATGCGCGCCGTGTATTCCGCGTGGTAGAGCGCGGTGCGCAGGTTGTCGCTCATGCCGCCGTCGACGCTCACGTAGCGACGCACCGCGGTGCCGTCGACGAGCACGTCCTTGACGGTGCCGACCTCGTAGAGCGTGATGCCGGCGGGGCCGATGATGGCGCGGCCGGGCTCGATCGCGATCGCGGGCACCGGGATGCCGAGGCGCGCGCACTCCGCGCCCACGGCCTCCGCGAAGTCGGCGGCGATCGACTCGATCGGCGCGACCTCGTCGGCACTCGTGTAGGCGATGCCGAAGCCGCCGCCGAGGTTGAGCTCCGGCAGCTCGCCGCCGGCGCTCAGCTCGGCGTGCAGGGCGAGGAGGCGACGCGCGGCCTCGAGGAAGCCGGCCGACTCGAAGATCTGCGAGCCGATGTGCGAGTGCAGACCGAGGAGGCGCAGGCTCGCGTGCGAGCGGATCGCGGCGACCGCCGCGGGCGCCTCGGCGATCGGGATGCCGAACTTCTGGTCCTCGCGGGCGGTCGCCAGGTACTCGTGGGTGGAGGCGTGGACGCCGCTGTTGATGCGCAGCCGCACGTTCTGCACCCGGCCGTGCCGGGAGGCCGCCTGCGCGACACGGTCGATCTCGACGACGCTGTCGAGAACGATCGCGCCCACACCGAGCCCGACCGCCTGGTCGATCTCGGTGAGGCTCTTGTTGTTGCCGTGGAAGCCGAGGCGGCGCGGGTCGAGACCGGCGGCCTCGACGACGGCGAGCTCGCCTCCGCTGCACACGTCGAGGTTGAGGCCCTCGTCGGCCATCCAGCGCGCCACCTCGATCGTGAGGAAGGCCTTGCCCGCGTAGTACACGGTCGTCGGCACGCCGAGCGGCTCGAAGGCGCGCGCGAACGCGTCGCGGATGCGGCGGGCGCGCGCCCGGGCGCCATCCTCGTCGACGACATAGAGGGGCGTGCCGTACGCGGCGTGCAGAGCGGGAGCGCTCACGCCCCCCACGCGGAGGGCGCCGGAGTCGGTGCGGGCGGCGGACGACGGCCACACGCGCGGGTCGAGCGCGTTCGCATCGTCGGGATGCGCGAGCCGCTCGGGGGCGAGGGGGCTGGCGGTCATGCGAACCTCACGGGGACGTCGGAACGAAGAGTGAGGCGAGCGAACCCGGCTTGGTCCCTGAAGCCGTGACGAGTCTAGCCGAGGCGCATGCGGCCCTCAGGACGCGGTGGCACGGCGCCAGAGGCCCCGCACGAGAAGCGGGTAGCCGACGCCCGCGGCGACCGCGATCACGAGGGCGACGACGAGCCCGAGGAGGGCGGAGGCCGGATAGAACACGATGGGCGAGACGAAGGCGCCGACGATCGCGCCGACCGCGGCCGCGATCGCCTCCGGGCGCGGCGCGCGCCGGCCCGCGACGACCGCGACACCGGCGACGGCGAACAGGAACGGGGGCACCGCCATCCCCAGTCCGATGCCGACGACGGCGGGCAGCAGTGAGAGGAGCAGCTCTCCCCCTCCCGCGGCGGCACCGACGCCGAGCACCGCGAGCAGGAGCCCGAGCACGACCCCGCCCACGGCGGACACCCAGGCGAGCCGCCCCGCGATGCGCCGCAACGGCGGCGCGGGGATCGCGTCGGCCTCGCTCACGCGGCGCAGACGCCCTTCTGCTGGAAGGACTCGCCACCGAGCGCGACGCCGGAGCCGTCGAACGTCGCCACGAGATGGGTTCCCTCGACGCTCAGCTCCGTCAGCGTCAGGGCGGCGGGCAACGCGTCGGCGATGCACACACGGCGCTGCTGCAGGAGCGCGTCGACGAGACCCCGGAACAGCGAGGGCTGCCGCGCCTCGTCGGCGGTGAAGGTCTGATCGCCGATGCGGATGCTCGTGGGATCCAGCGCGAGATCGCCGTCGACGGCCGACGGCGTCAGCCCGACGCCGAGGGCGAGAGGGGTTCCGAGCACCGAGATGCTGCCGGTCACGACGACCTCGGGACCGTCGATCCCCACATCGTCGATCGCCACACCCGGGATCTCGGGGACGAGCGCGGCGAGCGCGTCCTCGGGGGCGGAGTAGCGGACCTTCAGCTCGCGGGTGGGGCCGTTCATGTCGAGGGGCACGCCCTCCGCGACGATGTCGAGCCTCCCCGTGAGCGGACCGAGCACGAGCCGCGGCACCTCCACATCGACCCGGTCGAGACGTCCGGTGAGCGCCTGGACGAGAACCGGGCCGCCCCCGATCGACGCCTGCACCTCGGTGCCGCGCGGCACGTCGAGAGCCGACGCCACCTGCTCGGCGATGGCGCGCTCGGCGAGGCCGCGCGCCAGGGCGTCCGCGGCGAAGCCCGCGCCGACGAGCAGCACCCCGACCCCGGCGAGCACCCACGGCCAGACACGCCGGCGGCGCGGAGCGAGCTCGGACGGCGTGGGAGGCGGCGCGTCGGTCATCTCACATCCGTTCGGGGGCGCTGACGCCGAGCAGCCCGAGACCGTTGCGCAGCACCTGCCCGGTCGCGTCGTTGAGGGTGAGGCGTGCCCGGTGCACGGCCTCGACGGGGTCGTCGCCGAGCGGGATGACGCGGCAGGCGCCGTACCAGCGGTGGTACGAGCCGGCGAGCTCCTCGAGGTAGCGCGCGACCCGGTGCGGCTCGCGCAGCTCGACGGCCTGCAACGTGATGCGGGGGAACTCGGCGAGCGCGCCGAGCAGTTCGCTCTCCGTCTCGTGCGAGAGCAGCGACGGGTCGAAATCGTCGCGTGTGATGCCGGCCGCCGCCGCGTTGCGGGCCACCGCCCGCGTACGCGACTGCGCGTACTGCACGTAGAAGACCGGGTTGTCGTTCGTCTTCTTCGCGAGCAGGTCGAGGTCGATGTCGATGTTCGAGTCGATCGAGCTGCGCACGAGGGCGTAGCGGGCGGCGTCGACGCCGACCGCGTCGACGAGGTCCTCCATCGTGACGACCGTGCCGGCGCGCTTCGACATCCGCATCGGCTCGCCGTCCCGGAGGAGGTTGACCAGCTGCCCGATGAGGATCTCGTGGTTGACGTAGGGGACATCGCCGAACGCCGCCGTCATCGCCATGAGGCGCTTGACGTAGCCGTGGTGGTCGGCACCGAGCATGATGAGGCAGCGCTCGAAGCCGCGCTCGCGCTTGTCGAGGTAGTAGGCGAGGTCGCCCGAGATGTACGCGGGCTCGCCGTCGGACTTGATGACGACGCGGTCCTTGTCGTCGCCGAACTCGGTCGTGCGCAGCCAGGTGGCACCGTCGGCCTCGTAGATGTGGCCCAGCTCCCGCAGCCGTGCGACGGCGCGCTCGACCGCACCCGACTCGTGCAGCGAGTTCTCGTGGAAGTACACGTCGAAGTCGACCCCGAAGTCGTGCAGGCTCGCCTTGATCTCGCCGAACATCTGCGCGACGCCGAGCTCGCGGAACACCTCCTGCTGCTCCTCGCGCGGCAGGGCGTCGAGGTCGCCCGGGTAGTCCTGCTCGACGCGCGCGGCGATGTCGAGGATGTAGCTGCCGCCGTAGCCGTCCTCCGGCGCCGGCTCGCCGCGGTGGGCCGCGACGAGGCTGCGCGCGAAGCGGTCGATCTGGGCACCGTGGTCGTTGAAGTAGTACTCGCGCGTGACGAGACCGCCCTGCGCCTCCATGAGCCTCGCAAGGCTGTCGCCGACGGCGGCCCAGCGCGTGCCGCCGATGTGGATCGGCCCGGTCGGGTTGGCGGAGACGAACTCGAGGTCGATGCGCACGCCGTCGTACAACGTGCCGCGCCCGTAGGCCTCCCCCTCCGCGAGGATGCGCTCCGCGAGGGCCCCCGCCGCCGCCGCGTCGAGGGTGATGTTGAGGAAGCCGGGACCGGCGACCTCGGCGCCGGCGACGCCGTCGGCGCCCGCCAGAGATGCGGCGAGCGCCTCCGCGAGCTCGCGCGGCGCGACCCCGAGGCGCTTGCCGAGCTTGAGGGCGACGTTCGAGGCCCAGTCGCCGTGCTCGCGGTTGCGGGGGCGCTCGAGGGTGACGTCGTCGGGCGTGACCTGGTCGGGATCCGTGCCGCGCTCCGCGGCCGCCCGGCGCACGTGGTCGAGCAGGACGGCGGCGAGTTCGGCGGGATTCACGAGGTCCGATCCTAGCCGTCCCGCCCGTCGCTGCAGCCCGGACGACAGGGGCGGGCGACAATGGGGCAATGCGTCGTCCCCTGCTGCTCGTGTCGTCCGCATCCGCCCTCCTCGTCACGGGCGCGCTGCTCGCGGGGTGCACGACGCCCATGCCGCAGCCGACCCCGAGCGGCAGCACGCCGAGCGGCGACGCCTCGCCGTCGACGAGCGCCACGCCGTCGGAATCGCCCTCCGCGCCGGGCTCGACGCCCGTGGACATCGCGTGCGACGTGCTCATCACGCCGCAGGCCATGTACGACTTCAACCCCAACTTCAGCCTGCTGTCCTCATGGAAGCCGGATGCCGGAACCCCCGCGGCCTCCGCGCTCGACGCGCAGGGGGTCGCCTGCCGCTGGCAGAACGACACGAGCGGCGAGACGATCGAAGTCTCGGTGGCGTCCCTCGATCAGGCCGCCCTCGAGGCGAAGGCCGCCGACGCGGGGAGCTCGGCGTCGTATGGCTTCTTCCGTGTGACTGCCGGCGCGGGCGAGGCGACCGCGATCGACGGCCCCTACTGGCTCGTGGTGCGCTCCTCGTACTTCGCCGCCGCCGCCGATGCGCAGCAGCTCGTCGCTGCGGCGGTCTCCGCGCTGCCCTGACGCCGCCGGAGGCTCAGCCGAGCTCGACGGGCTCCGCGTGGTCGTCGGCGAGCGCGACGTCGGCGCGCGCGTCGACCGACATCGCGAGCAGCTCCACGTCGGCGAGCGTGTTCGTCTCGAAGGCGGTGTCGGCGGCGTCGCGTCCGGTCGCGATCCGGACGAGGCCCGTGCGCGGCGCGAGACGTGTCGCGTCGACGACGACCCACCTCCCCTCCACGAGCACCTCGACGACGGCGTGCAGGTCCATCGGCTCGAGCTGCGGCGCGTAGACGGACACCACGCGGGCCGGGTGGTCGAGCGCGCGCAGCAGGGCGGCGGTCACGTGCGCGAAGTCGCGGCAGACACCCGCACCCGTGCCGAGCGTCTCGACCGCACCGCCCGTCGGCGAGGTCGCCGTGCCGTCGTAGCGCAACCGCTCGTGCACCCAGTCGCCGACGGCGCGGGCCAGGGGCCAGCCCTCCACCCCGCCGAAGGTGTCGCGGGCGAAGGGCGTGAGCGCATCCGACTGCACGTACCGGCTCGGACGCAGGTAGACCACGGCGTCGAGCGGGTCGACGGCCGCGGGCTCGGCACGCCCGACGACCGTCGCCGTGTAGTCGACCCGCAGGATGCCGGGCGTGGTCTCGAAGAGGTCGAGGCGTGTGCCCTGGGACTCGGCGAGCGGCCGCGTCTCGACGGGGTCGCCGCCGATGCTCACGCGCAGCGTCTCGACGGCGGTCGGCACGCCGTCCGCCACGGCGAGCGCGACCGCGAAGGCCGTGGGATCCGAGACCTCGAAGACGAGGCTCGACCTCACCTCGCGCCGCACGGTCACGCCCGTCGCGTCGCGGGGGCGGGGGTCGGCATGCTGATAGCCTAGGTGCCGCGCCCTCGTAGCTCAGTGGATAGAGCGCTTCCCTCCGGAGGAAGAAGTCGCACGTTCGAATCGTGTCGAGGGCACCATCGTTTTCCGGGCGCCGCCCGTCACACTGGATGCCATGCGCGTCGTCGTGGCCCCCGACTCCTTCACGGGGTCGATCTCGGCGCGCGGGGCCGCCGCCGCGATCGCGGCTGGCTGGCGCGCCGTGCGCCCGGGCGACGAGGTCGCCCTGCTGCCGCAGGCGGACGGCGGCGTCGGCACGCTCGACGTCGTCGCGCGTGCGGTGCCGGATGCCCAGGTGCGCGACGCGGGAACGGTCGCGGGCGCCGGCGGCCGCCCGGTGCGCGCCCGCTGGCTCGAGCTGCCCGACGGCCGTGCCCTCGTCGAGCTCGCCGACTGCGTCGGGCTGCAGCTCATGGACCGACCCGATCCGCTCCGGGCGTCCACACGCGGGCTCGGCGAGCTGCTGGCCCGCGTGCTCGACGCGGGCACCACCCGCATCGTGGTCGGACTCGGGGGCTCGGGGTCGACCGACGGCGGTGCGGGCGCGCTCGCCGCGCTCGGGATGCGGCTGCTCGACGTGCGCGGGCGCGAGCTGCCCGAGGGCGGTGCGGCCCTCGCGGGGCTCGCGCATGTCGACACCGCGGGGCTGCGGACTCCCCCGGCCGAGCTCGTGCTGTGGTGCGACGTCGAGGCGCCGCTCACCGGGCCGCGCGGCGCGGCATCCGTGTTCGGCCCGCAGAAAGGCGCGACGCCGGACGAGGTACGCGTGCTGGAGGCCGCCCTCGCGCGTCTCGCAGCCGTGCTCGGCGGCGACCCGGATGCGGCCGGCTCGGGTGCGGCCGGGGGCACCGCGTACGGACTGCGCACGGCGTGGGGCGCGACCCTCGCCTCCGGTGCCGCGGCGGTCGCGGAGCTCACCGGGCTCGACGCCGCGATCGCCTCGGCCGACCTCGTGATCACGGGCGAGGGCCGCATCGACGCGAGCACCGCCACGGGCAAGGTCGTCGGCTCCGTACTCGGGCGCGCGGACGCCGCGGGCGTCCCCGTCGCCCTCGTCGCCGGAGCGATCGACGCATCCGCCGCCTCGGGACGCGAGGCCCTCGCCCTCGTCGATCTCGCCCCGAGCGACGCCGCCGCCATCTCCGATGCACCCACCTGGCTCGCTCGCGCGGGTGAGGCGCTCGCGCGAGACCGGAGAGTCGTGCGAAATGGTCGCGATGGGTCCCGATGACGACCATTTCGCACGATTCTCGAGACCACCCCAACGTTGCGGCGCGAGTTCGACGTCTGAAGAAGTAGAGGGGAGGATGCCGTGGCCGAGTCCGGATGGGAACGCGTCGTGACCGAGCTGGTCGCCGAACGCGGCGACGCGCTGCTGCGCTACGCGACGCTGCTCACCGGCAACCCCGACGATGCCGCCGACCTCGTGCAGGACTCGCTCGTGCGCACCTTCGGTCGCCTGCGGAACGGGTTCACCGTCGCGAGCGCGGAGTCGTACGTGCGCCGCGCGATCCTCAACGCATCCGTCGACCGCGGGCGGCGCGTCACCCGCTGGCGCCGCGTCGCGCCCACCCAGTACGAGCCCGACGAGCTGCCCGCCGCCGACGAGGCGACGGCCCTCCGGCTCGACGTGCACGACGAGCTGCGGAAGCTCACCCCGCGCGAGCGCGCCTGCCTCGTGCTGCGCTACTACGACGACCTCAAGGTCGACGACATCGCGACCGCCCTCGGCATCAGCTCGGGCGCGGTGAAGCGCTACCTGAGCGACGGGCTCGCCAAGATGGCGATCGCGCTCGCCGACGACGGCACCGCCGCCGACCGACTCGGCCCCGGCGGGGCGCGCCCCGGCACGGGCACGACGCCACTGCGGCGACCGTCGCTCCCCCGGCCGAATGCGGCCCGCCCCGAGGAGAAGGAGGGCGACCGTGCCCACCGAAGCTGAGCTCCGCGCCCTACTGCGCGGCGAGGACGACGACAGCCCGCGCCTCGACGCCGACCGCATCATCCGCCGCGCCCGCGCGAGGCGCCGGCCCAAGCAGCTGGCCGTCGGCGCGCTGAGCGGGCTCGCCGCCGTCGCCGTGGTGGTACCGGTGACGCTCGGTCTCGGCGCGATGCGTCCCATGAGCGCGAGCGACGGGGCGGCCGCCCCGCTCTCGAACTCGGAGAGCGCCGCCGGACAGAGCGCGTTCGAGGACGGTGCGCGGGGCGGGTCGCTCGCGACCGACCCGGCGCCCGAGTGCTCACGTGGTGCGACCCAGCCTGAGACGACGGCGGTGCCCTCGGGCGTCGAGCTGACGCTCACCCAGGCGACCGCGGGCGGGGCGATCACCTTCACGCTCGTCAACGGAAGCGACGTCGCGCTGCACGGCGACGTCGCCGGGGTGCCCGACATCGCGCTCAGCACGGGCGACCTCCCGGTCGGATGGTCCACCGCCGCCGTCGGGGCGGTGCGCGTCGACCTGGCCGCGGGCGAATCCATGCGCCTCGACGTGCCCCTCGCCGCGGTGTCCTGCACGGGCGGCCCTCTTCCCGCCGGCGGCTACGGAGCGGAGGCGCTCCTCGCGATCCGGCTCGACACGGGCGAGGTCGTCGGGGCGACCAACCTCCGCACCCGGATCGAGGTCGGCTGAGCGGAATAGGATCCGATACGAGCGCACTCGCTCGCCGTCCGATCCGGGAGGCCCCATGACCTTCGTCGTCGTCCCGCAATGGCAGGGGTCGCCCTCGAGCCGCGCGATGCGCCTCGCGGAGGGCGCAGCGGCCATCCGCGCCGACCTGCCCACGAGCTCCACGCGCGAGGTCGAGGTGCCGCTCGAGGCGGGCGACGAGCAGGGCACGGGCGTCGCACGCTTCGGCTCCCTGCAGCTCGTGCGGGAGCGGCTCGCGGAGGTGCTCGGCGGGCTGGGCGACGCGGCCGTCGTCATCGGCGGCGACTGCGGGGTCTCGGCCGCGGCCGTCGCGCACGTCGCGGGGCCGGACCTCGCACTCGTCTGGTTCGACGCGCACCCGGACCTCAACACGCCCGCGACCTCGCCCTCGGGCGCGTTCGGCGGCATGGTGCTCGCCTCACTCGTCGAGGAGGGGGTCGTCGACGCATCCCGGGTGCTCGTCGCGGGCGCCCGCGAGTGGGATCCGGGCGAGGAGGAGTTCGCGTCCGTGAAGGGCGTGGCGTCCGTCGGCGTCGACGGGGTCGCGGATGCCGAGGCCCTCGCCGCTGCGGTCGCCGCGACCGGCGCGCAGCGGGTCTACGTGCACATCGACCTCGACGTGCTCGACCCCGCCGAGTTCGAGGGACTGCTCGAGCCGATCCCCTTCGGGGTGAGCACCCCGCAGCTCGTCGCGGCCGTCAAGGCGCTCGTCACCCGGCTGCCGCTCGCGGGTGCGACGATCGCGTCGTTCGCGCCCGAGTCGCCCGAGAAGGCCGTCGACGACGCCCCCACCATCCTGAGGCTCATCGCGGCGCTGCGCGGCTAGCCTCGCGGGCGGCACCGGATCGGTCGCACGGCTCACCACCTGTCGGCGGGAGCAACCGCACCAGCGGCGGGAGCAACCGCATGTCCGGGCGGAGAACCGTGCGTGCGGCGGGAGCAACTACTCTCGCCGCGCACACGGTTCTCCGCCCGCGCGTCCTTCGCGCTGTCGAGCCGGGTTGCGGGAGTGCGGGTTCGGGTACGCGGGTGCGTACGGGAGGTTGTCGCCCCGCGGGCGGAGATGCGTGCAGGCGGCGGGAGCAACTTCCCCCGCCGCCTCACACCTGCACCGCCCGAGCTTGCAGCTGCCCCCGCCGCTGATGCGGTTGCTCCCGCCGAGCAGCAAGCGCAGGGTTCAGCAGGCACCCTGCGACCCGCGCGACGCGAATACGCTCGCCTCATGAACGCACGCGAGGTCGACGTCGTGGTGATCGGGGCCGGCGCGGTGGGCGAGAACGTCGCCGACCGCGCGGTGCAGGGCGGCCTGGAGACGGTGATCGTCGAGGAGGAGCTCGTCGGTGGGGAGTGCTCCTACTGGGCGTGCATGCCCTCGAAGGCGCTGCTGCGCGCGGGCGCCGCCCTGCGCGCGGCGCGGGCGGTCGGCGGTGCGGCGGAGGCCGTGACCGGCGAGGTCGACGCCCGCGCGGTGTTCCGCCGCCGCGACCGCATCACGCACGACCGCGACGATGCCTCGCAGGTGGAGTGGCTCGACGGCGCCGGCATCGGGCTGCTGCGGGGGCACGCACGGCTCGTGGGGCCGCGCCGGGTGGTGGTGACGGCGTCGGACGGCACCGTGACGGAGCTCGAGGCACGTCACGCCGTGGCCGTGTGCACGGGGTCGGTGCCGGTGCTGCCCGACATCCCGGGCCTCGCCGAGCTCGAGCCGTGGACCTCGCGCGACGCGACCTCGGCATCCGAGGTGCCGGAGACGCTCGTGGTGCTCGGCGGCGGGGTGGTCGGATGCGAGCTCGCCGCCGCCTACGCGAGCCTCGGCAGCCGGGTGGCGATCGTCGCGCGGCGCGGGCTGCTCGGCGGTCAGGAGCCGTTCGCCGGCGAGCTCGTGAGGGAGGGTCTCGAGGCCGCCGGCGTGCGCGTGCTCGCCGAGACCGAGGTCGTGAGCGCCCACCGGGCCGAGAAGAACGCCGTGCTCACCCTCGGCGACGGCTCGCGCATCCTCGCCGAGCGGGTGCTCGTGGCGACCGGTCGCGTCGGACGCACGCGCGACCTCGGCCTCGAGGAGCTCGGGCTCGCGGCGGGCGACGCGATCGAGGTCGACGACACGATGCGCGTGCCCGGCTTCGACTGGCTCTACGCGGTGGGCGACGTCAACGGGCGCGCGAAGCTCACGCACCAGGGCAAGTACCAGGCGCGGGCCGCGGGCGACGCGATCGCCGCACGCGCCGCGGGCCGCCCCGTCGACGACGCGCCCTGGGGGGCGCACGTCGCGACGGCCGACCACCGCGCCGTGCCGCAGGTGACCTTCACCGAGCCGGAGGTCGCATCCGTCGGACTCACCGCGGCGGCCGCCGAGAAGGCGGGCCTGCGCACGCGCGTGCTCGACTACGACCTCTCCTGGGTCGCCGGGGCGACCGTGTACGCCGACGACTACCGCGGGCAGGCGCGCGCGATCGTGGACCTCGACAGGAACGTGCTCGTCGGCGCAACCTTCGTCGGTCCGGATGTCGGCGAGCTGCTGCAGGCGGCGACGATCGCGGTCGTCGGCGAGGTCCCGATCGACCGCCTCTGGCACGCGGTGCCCGCCTACCCGACCGTGAGCGAGGTGTGGCTGCGCTGGCTGGAGGCCTTCGGCCGGCCGGGAGCCGAGGCGTGATCGCACCGGTGCGGCCCGAGCATCCGAGGCGGGTGGAGCGTGCCGCCGCCTCGCTCGTGCGCGGGGTCGTCGCCGTTCCGGGTCTGCGACGTGTGCTGCTCTGGGCGCCGGTCGCCCGCCCGGGATACTGGCTCGCGACGGGCTGCGCCTTCGTGTGGGGCACCCTGCTGCTCGGCCGCCACCGCACGAGTCACGGCCTGCACGTCATCACGCGTCTGCCGCGGTGGGCCTTCGGGCGCGGTGGCACCACGATCGGCGCGGTCTACCTCACGCGCGACAACGCGTCCGACCGCGTGCTCGAGCACGAGGCCGTGCACAAGCAGCAGTGGCGCAGCTATGGGCTCTCGCTGCCTGTGCTCTACCTCGCGGCCGGCTCGGTCGCGCGCACCAACCGCTTCGAGGTGGAGGCGGGCCTCGAGAAGGGCGGCTACGCCTGACGCCCCGCCTCTCCTCGGCGCGCCCGGTCAGCGCACGGTGAAGCGGGCGGCGAGCAGCGCCTCGTCACGCGAGGAGGACCCGACGAGCACATCGAAGTCGCCGGCCTCGACGACCCGCTCGCCCCGCGCGTCGACGATCGTGCAGTCGGAGACCGGCAGCTCGATCCTCACCCGCTCCGACGCGCCCGGCTCGAGCGCCACCTGACCGTAGCCCTTGAGCTCCTTGTCGGCCCAGCTCGCGCTCGTGACGTCGTCGCGCAGGTAGAGCTGCACCGTCTCGCGCACCGGGCGCGCGCCCGTGTTGGCGACGGTCACCTCGGCCACGACCGTGTCGTCGACGCCGAACTCGGTGCCCGAGAGCGTGAGGTCGGAGTACTCGACGCGCGTGTAGGAGCGTCCCTCGCCGAACGCCCACGCGGGCGACTGAGTGAGGTCGGCGTAGCGGTCGCCGTGCTGGCCCCGGATCTGGTTGTAGTACGTCGGCTGCTGACCCACGTGCCGGGCGAAGGAGATCGGCAGCCGCCCCGAGGGCTCGACCCGGCCCAGTACGATCTCGGCGACCGCACGTCCGCCCTGCATGCCCGGGTTCGCCGCCCAGATGACCGCCGCCGCACGCTCGACGGATGCGGGCAGCACGAGCGGCTTGGACGCGAGCAGCACCACGATCACGGGGATGCCGGTCTCGATGAGTGCATCCAGCAGCGCGATCTGGCCGCCGATCAGCTCGAGGGTTGCGGTGGACCGCCCCTCGCCCACGAGCTCGATGTGGTCGCCGACGACCGCCACCACGGCATCCGCGTCGCGCGCGTCGGCGACGGCCGCCGCGATGAGCGTCTCGTCGGGCGGGCACGCCCGCACGACGGGCGGCCGGGGCTGGCCGTCCGGAAAGAACGCCCCCTGCGGATGCGGTTCGAGGGTCAGGATGTCGGCACCGCGGGCGTAGCTCACCCGCGAGCCGGCGGGGGCGAGCTCGCGTAGCCCGTCGAGCACCGTCGTGATGAGCTCCCGCGGCTGGCCGTCGAGCCAGCCCGCCTGGCCGGACCCGCCGGCCCAGTCGCCGAGCTGGTACTGCGCGTCGTCGGCGAGCGGACCCGCGACGGCGATCCGGAGCGGCCGATCCGCGGCGCCCGGGGCCCCCGCGTCCACGCCGAGCGGGAGCGTGCCGTCGTTCTCGAGCAGCACGATCGACCGGCGGGCCGTCTCCAGGTTGAGCTCCGCGTGCGCCGCCTGGCCGACGATAGCCTCGTGGCCCTCCTGCGGCATCCGGGGGTCCTCGAAGAGACCGAGGTCGAACTTGAGGGCGAGGATGCGGGAGACCGCCGCGTCGAAGGCGTCCTCCGGCAGCATCCCGCGCTCCACCGCCTCGAGTGCGCCCTCGAAGAACAGTGGTGTCGTCATGATCATGTCGTTGCCGGCGCGCGTCGCGGCCGCCGCGGCGTGCGCGTAGTCGGGCTGCACGCGCTGCTCCCACACCATCCGTCCGACGTTGTCCCAGTCGGTGATGAGGACGCCCGGGTAGCCCCACTCCTCCTTGAGCACCTCGGTGAGGAGCCAGTCGTTGACGACGATCGGCACCCCGTCGGTGGTCTGGTAGCCGAGCATGAAGGTGCGGCACCCCTCGCGGGCGACGCGCTCGAACGGGGGCAGGAACCAGGAGCGCAGCTTGCGCCGCGAGATGTCGGCCTCGGATGCGTCGCGGCCGCCCTGCGTCTCGCTGTAGCCCGCGAAGTGCTTCGCGGTCGCGAGGATCGCGGTGCGGTCGGCGAGGCCGTCGCCCTGGTAGCCGCGCACCATCGCGGAGGCGTACTCGCCGATGAGGTACGGGTCCTCGCCGAAGGTCTCGTCGACACGGCCCCAGCGCAGCTCGCGCGCGATGCAGAGCACGGGCGAGAAGGTCCAGTGGATGCCGGTCGCGGCGACCTCGATCGCCGTCGCGCGGGCAACGCGTTCGAGCAGCTCGGGATCCCACGAGGCGGCCATGCCGAGCTGGGTCGGGAAGATCGTCGCTCCCGGCCAGAAGGAGTGGCCGTGGATGCAGTCCTCGCCGACGATGAGCGGGATCTGCAGGCGCGTCTCGAGCGTCAGCCGCCGCGCCTCCAGGAGGCGCTCGGGCGAGGTGTGCAGGATCGACCCCGCGTGGCGACGCTGCACCGAGTCGGCGAGGTCCCCGCGCGCGTCGAGCTGCAGCATCTGACCGACCTTCTCCTCGAGCGTCATCCGCCCGAGAAGGTCGGCGACGCGCTCGGGCGTGCTGAGCGTCGGATCGCGGTACGGCTCGGCCGTGGTGAGGGTCAGATCGCGGAGCGGCTCGGTCATGCGGTGGCCTTCTCGCCGGTCGCGGCGCTGTCGGTGGGGGTGGCGATGTCGGTGCGGACGGCGGTCACGGCGTCGTTGATGTCGAGGCCCTTCTTGCGCATCGCGCGCGCCCGCTCCCCCGCCGAGCGCAGCCGCGGGTTGACGTACTCGTCGATGCCGAAGTTGACGAGCGAGAGGGCGACGCCGATGAGCGCGATGCAGAGTCCCGGTGGCAGGTACCACCACCACTGGTTCTGCTGGAACGCGCCCTGCGCCGACGCCCAGTTGAGGATCGTGCCCCAGTTGTAGGCGGTCACCGGGATGACGCCGATGTAGGCGAGCGTCGTGAGGCCGAGGATGGCCGCTGTCACGGTGCCGACGAAGCTCGCGGCGATGAGCGCGAGCAGGTTCGGCAGCATCTCGACGAGGATGATGCGCCGCAGGGGCTCGCCGTTCGCACGCGCCGCGAGGACGAAGTCGCGGTTGCGCAACGACATCGTCTGGGCGCGCAGCACCCGGGCGCCCCACGCCCATCCGATGAGCCCGAGCACCGCGGCGATCGCCCACAGCGGCGGGTCCTCGAAGATGGAGGCGACCACGATGATGAGCGGGATGCCGGGGATGACGAGGAACACGTTGGTGAGCGCCGAGAGCGCCTCGCTCTTCCATCCGGTGAGGTAGCCCGCGATGACGCCGACCGTGATCGCGATGACGGTCGCGATGGCCGCCGCGAGGAAGCCGACCACGATGACGCCGCGCGTGCCGTGAATCACCTGGCTCAGCACGTCCTCGCCGATGTGGGTCGTGCCGAGCCAGTGCTCCGGCGACGGCGGCTTGAGACGCTCGGTCGGGTTGATCTTGGTCGGCGAGTAGGGCGAGATCACGTCGGCGAAGATCGCGACGAGCACGAAGAACGCGAGGATCACGAGCCCCGTGATCGACTTCCCGTTGCGGAACATGGCGAACGCCGCGCCGAGGCGCGCCCAGAAGCCCGCCGCGCGCTCACCCTTGGAGGTTGTCGCGGTGCGGAGGAGGAAGGTCTCCGGCGCGTTCGCCGCGCGCCGGCCGTCGGGTGTCTTGTCGGTCATGGTTCAGGCCTCGGTCTGACGGGTGCGCGGGTCGAGGAACGCGTAGGCGATGTCGGCCAGCACGTTGGCGATGAGCACGGAGATCGTGATGACGAGGAACACGCCCTGCATGAGCGCGTAGTCCTTCGCGTTGGTGGCGTCGAGCAGCAGCTTCCCGATGCCGGGGTAGCTGAACACCATCTCCATCACGATGGTCCCGCCGACCACGAAGCCGAGCGAGAGCGCGAAGCTCTGGATCTGCGGCAGCACGGCGTTGCGGGCCGCGTATCCCCACAGCACGCGCCGGTTCGGCATCCCCTTCGCCTGCGCGACCGTGATGTAGTCCTCGTCGAGCACGGTGAGCATCATGTTGCGCATCCCGAGCATCCAGCCGCCGAGCGACGCGACGACGATCGTCAGCACGGGGAGCGTGCCGTGGTGGATCACCTGCCCGATGAACTCGAACGACCACTCGGGCTTCACGCCCACGCCGTAGGCCTTGCCGATCGGGAACCACCGCAGGTTGACCGCGAACGCGGCGATCGCGAGCATCCCGAGCCAGAAGTACGGGATCGTGTTGAGGAAGGTCGTGATCGGGATGAAGACGTCGAGCTTGCTGCCGCGGCGCCAGCCGATGATCGCGCCGCCGACCGTGCCGATCGTGAACGCGACGATCGTCGCGAAGCCGACGAGGCCGATCGTCCAGGGCAGCGCCTGGCCGACCACCTCGGTCACGGGGCGGAGGCCGTGCAGCAGCGAGACGCCGAGGTCGCCGCGCAGCAGGTGCGACCAGTAGTCGATGTACTGCTGGAGGAGCGACTTGTCGGTGTCGAGCCCGAGGAGGGCGCGCAGCGACTCCGCCGCCTCCGGGGTCACGTTGCGGTTGCGGGCGAGGTACGCGGACACCGCGTCGCCCTTCATCAGGCGCGGCAGGAAGAAGTTGATGGTGATGGCCGCCCACAGCGTGAAGAGGTAGAACGCGGCGCGGCCGCCGAGGAAGCGCCACGGGATGCGGCTGCGCCCCTTCGACGCCTTCGTCGCGGTGGTGCCGACCTCGAGCGCGTCGACCTCGGGCTCGGTGAGCGGGGGCTGGATCGCGGTCATCGGGCGCCTCCCTGGTCGCGGGCCGCCGTGGCGAAGTGCTTCTCGGGGTCGGGGGATGCGGCGCGGAGCTCGCGCGTGTACGGGTCCTGCGGGTTGAGGATCACCTCGTCGGCGGGGCCGCGCTCGACGACGCGACCCTGGTTGAGCACCATGATCTCGTCGCTGAAGTGGCGCGCCGTGGCGAGGTCGTGGGTGATGTAGAGCACGCCCAGCCCCTCCTCGCGCTGCAGGTCCGCGAGCAGGTTGAGCACGCCGAGCCGGATCGACACGTCGAGCATCGACACGGGCTCGTCCGCCACGAGGAGCTTGGGCCGCGAGGCGAGGGCGCGCGCGATCGCGACGCGCTGCCGCTGCCCTCCCGACAGCTCGTGGGGGCGGCGGTCGATCACGGAGTCCGCGTCGAGGCGCACGCGCTCGAGCAGGCGTCGCACCTCGGCGTCGACCTGGTCGGCCGGCACGACACGGTCGAGCTGCAGCGGGCGCTCGATGTGGTAGCGGATGGAGTGGTACGGGTTGAGGGAGGCGAACGGGTCCTGGAACACCATGCGCAGCTGCTGCCGGTAGCTGCGCAGCGCCTTCCCGTGGCGCGGGATCGGCTCGCCGTCGAGCAGCACGCGGCCCGTCGTCGGCGTCTCCAGCTGGGTGAGGATCTTCGCGATCGTCGACTTGCCGCTTCCGGACTGGCCGACGAGGCCGAGCGTGCGGCCCGACTCGAGCGTGAAGCTCACCTCGTCGAGGGCCTTCATCTGGCCCGCGCCGCGCACGTTGTAGATCTTGGTGATGCGGTCGAACTCGAGAACGGTCATCGGACCACGACCCCCCGCTCCCCGGTGAGGCGGGGGAACGACGACAGCAGCGTCTTCGTGTACCCGTCCTGCGGGTCGGTCCAGATGCGCTCGGCGGTGTCGAGCTCGACGATCTCGCCCTCGCGCATGATCGCGATGCGGTCGCTGATCTCGAGCAGCAGCGGAAGGTCGTGGGTGATGAAGATCACCGAGAAGCCGAACTCGTGACGCAGTTGCGAGATCTGCCGCAGGATCTCGCGCTGCACGAGCACGTCGAGCGCGGTCGTCGGCTCGTCCATGACCATGAGCTGCGGCCGCAGCGCGAGCGCCATCGCGATCATCACGCGCTGGCGCATGCCGCCCGAGAGCTCGTGGGGGAAGGATCGGGCGCGCGCCGCGCCCACCTTGACGATCTCGAGCAGCTCCGCGACCTCCGCGCGGCGCTTCGCGCGCGACATCGCGGGGCGGTGCACCTCGAAGACGTCCTCGAGCTGGCGCCCGATCGGGGCGACGGGGTTGAGGGCGTTCATGGCGCCCTGGAAGACCATCGAGACCTTGTCCCAGCGGAACCGGCGCATCTGCTCGGCGTCGAGGGAGTTGACGTCGATGTCGGCACCGGATGCGTCGTGGAAGACGACGGAGCCGCTCGTGATGACGGCCGGCGCCTTGAGCAGGCGCTGCACGCCGTAGGCGAGGGTGGTCTTGCCGCATCCGCTCTCGCCCGCGAGTCCGAGGATCTCGCCCCGGCGGAGCTCGAGGGTGACGTCCTTGACGGCCGCCACGGGCGGGTCGACGTCGTACACGACCGAGAAGTCGCGCACGGTGAGAAGCGCATCGCTCATCGCTGGTGTTGCTTTCGTTCGTCGTCACGCACCGGGGGTGGCTGCACGCACGGTGCAGCCACCCCCTCGCGTCTTGCTCAGTTGGCGGGCTTCAGCTTCGTGAGAATCTGAACGATACCCGGCTGCGTCGGGTCGGCCGAGGCGTAGAGGTCACCCTCCGACGGCCATCCGACGTAGTTGCGGGTGTTGTACTCGCCGAGCAGCGGGTGCGACCCGAGCGGGATGGCGGGCACGTTGTCGACGAACGCCTTCTGGATCACGGCGAGCGCGGCCTGGCGGCTCGCGTCGTCCGAGGCGTTGGCGTACTCGTTGAGAGCAGCGGTCACCGCCGGGTCGTCGAAGCGGCCGAAGTCGAACTGTGCCTTGTTGTCCACGATCCACTTCGGGTCCATGGTCGAGGTGTAGAGACCGTACGCGTTGCCGGTGTCCTCGAGCCAGTGGATGATCGCCTGGAAGGTGCCCTCCTGGCGGGCGGCGTCCCAGCCACCCCAGTCCGGCTGGTCGATCTTGACCTCGATGCCGAGGCCCTCCTTCAGCTCCTCGGCGATGAGGGCCTGCTCGGTGTTCCAGTCGCTCCAGCCCGCGGGGACGGAGATCGAGAAGCTGACGGCCTCGCCATCGGGGTCGATGAGCTTGTCGTCCTTCCAGGTGTAGCCCGCGTCGGTCAGGATCTGCTTCGCCTTGTCGACGTCGACCGAGTAGTTGGCGTCCTTGTACTCGGGCAGGATCTCGTCGTCGAGCAGCTCGCTGAGGCCGGTCACGCTCCAGATGGGCGTGCTGGCGCCCTCACGGGCGATGTCGACGTAGGCCGTGCGGTCGATCGTCCACGCGAGCGCCTGACGGAGGGCGACGTTGTTGAACGGCTTGGTCTGCAGGTTGAGGAAGACCGTTCCGGAGCCGAGCGTGGGCGCGGCGAGGAAGTGGTTGTCCTTGTCGGCGGCCAGGTAGCTGTCCTTGATCTGCGGGATGAACGCCTGGGCCCAGTCGGCCTCCCCCGAGGAGAGGGCGGTCGTGAGCGCCGCGTTGTCGCCGTAGGAGACGTAGTGCAACTCGGGCACGGCGAGCTCGCCGCCCCAGTAGTCCGGGTTGGCCTTCAGCGTGACCGACTCGGTCGTCCAGCTGTCGAGCACGTAGGGTCCGGTGCCGACGGCCTGGCCCTCACCCGTGAGCGGGTCGGTGTTCGGGTCGTCGATCTTCTCCCAGATGTGCTTGGGCACGATCGCGGTGTGGAGCACGCGCGACTGGGCGGTGTACTTCGAGCCGTCGAAGCTGATGACGACCGTGTCGCCGTCCGCCGTCACGTCGGTGACCTTGAGCGCAGCGCCGTCGGTGAGCTTGCCCGTCTTCAGCATGTCGAAGGTGAAGACGATGTCGTCGGCGGTGAAGTCCTCGCCGTCGCTCCACTTGACGCCGGAGCGGGGAACGACCGTGAGCTGCGTGTAGTCGTCGTTCCACTCGACCGACTCGGCCAGCCACGGCGTCGTGCCGAGGTCGCCGGTCGGGTTGACGAGCGCGAGCGGCTCGAAGATGACCTTCGCGTAGCCGTACTTCGAGGCGGACGAGTCGCCGAGGAAGGGGTTGTGGGACTCGGTGGTGATCGCCCCGTCGGGCTTGGCGATCGTGAGGGCGGCGCCCCCGGACGTTCCCGGATCGGTGCTCGTCGAGCACCCGGCGAGCGTCGCCGCGCCGAGGGTGAGGATCGCGCCGACGGCGATCAAGGACTTTCTGAGCTTCATTGCTTCTCCTTGGGCAGGGTTGCTGCGTGTCCGACGGTGGTCCGGCGGAGCGACTGATTGCCTACTTTGCCACTTACTTACCCCTTAGTAAGTCAGCGGACACGGTAAGGTTACCGACGGGAAAGCCGGATCGCAACATCGCCAGCAGAGGGGGTCACCGTGGCGCAGACACACACCGGTGCGACGCGCAGCCGCCCGGAGACGGCGCGCAAACGCACCGAGATCCTGCAGGCGGCCATCGAGACCTTCGGGGCCAAGGGATCCGCGAACGGCACGCTCGCCGACATCGCCGAACAGGTCGGGATGACCCACGCCGGCGTGCTCCACCACTTCGGCTCGAAGCAGAAGCTGCTGCTCGAGGTGCTCACCTACCGGGACGAGTCCGACGTCCAGGAACTCGTCGACAAGCACATCCCCGGCGGACCCGAGCTGTTCCGTCACCTCGTCCGCACCGCGTACGCCAACGCCCTGCGTCCCGGAATCGTGCAGGTGTACGCCGTGCTGTCGTCCGAGTCGGTGACGGACGACCATCCGGCGCGCGAGTTCTTCCAGGAGCGCTTCCGCGTGCTCCGCGGCGACGTGCGCGACGCCTTCCTCGAGCTCTGCGCCCAGGAGGGCGTGACCGACCACGCCACGGTCGACATGGCGTGCGCCTCGATCCTCGGGGTCATGGACGGCCTCCAGCTGCAGTGGCTGCTCGACCCCACCGCGATCGACCTCGGCGAGGCGAGCGAGTTCGCGATCACGTCGATCGTCAACGGCGTGCTGCACCCGGGGCCGTCGCTCGAGAGCCGCGTCGAGGGGCGCGACTGAGCCCCTCCCGGCGATCAGTCGGAGGTGAGCGCGTGGGCGGCGCGATCGCCGGAGACCCACGCGTAGACCTGGTGCTCCCGCTCCGCCTCGACGGGCAGCATCTCGGCGAGCCAGGCGTCGACGGCGGCGCGCATCGACTGGCCGACGTCGCGACGCAGCCACGTGACGCAGACTCGACCGGGTGCCGAGAACTCCCGGATGCCGGACGCGTCGGCCACCTCCAGGAAGATGCGGCCGCGGGCCTTGGCGGGCAGGGTCGCGGCGACCGTCTCCGCGATGGCGATGTCGGCATCCACGGCGCCGAGCAGCACCGAGTCACCCTCGCGGGGATTCCAGGCGATGGTGGCGGGGAGGACGTCGGAGAGAAGCATCGCTCTCAGTATAGGTCAGCCTTACCTAACGCGATGCTGCGAATCCGCCGTCAGGCGGCCCAGGCCGGCGGATGCCGCCGCTGCCACCCGAGCCGCCGCTCCAGCTGCGCGCCGAGCGCGAGCAGCGTGCGCTCCCCGCCCGGACGCCCGACGAGCTGCACGCCCATCGGGAGGCCGTCGTCCGTCATCGACACGGGGAGCGTGATCGCCGGCAGACCCGCGACGTTCGCGAAGCTCGTGAAGGGCGTGTAGCGCACCTGCTGCGCGAAGTTCTCCTCGCCGTCCTCCGGCTCGTACCACCCGACGGGGCGCGGAGTGAGCGCCAGCGCGGGCGTCACGACGGCGTCGAACGGCGCGAAGCGCGCGATCGTGCGGCGCTCGAAGCCCGCGAGCCACGCGAGCGCCTCCCCCAGGGTGCGCGCGTCGAGCGCGCGGCCGCGCTCCACGAGCCAGCGCGTGAGCGGCTCGACGAGGGCGAGCTGCTCCTCGCCGAGCGGGAGCGTCGCGGCGCCCCCCTGCCACACCGCGCGGAAGGCGGGCGCGTAGCCGGGCTCCTCCGGCATCCGCAGCTCCTCGAGGCCGTGACCGAGCGCGTCGAGCTCGGCGAGGGCGAGGTCGACCGCGGCACGCGCGGCGGGGTCGATCGAGAGCTCGTAGGCGGCGGACCATGGCGAGTCGTAGCTCACCGCGAGCTGGAAGCGCCCCTCGCCGCGGGTCGCCGCCGCGAGGAACGGACCGTCCCCGCCCTCGTCCGGCGGCAGCGTCGCCCAGGACGGCCGCGCCCCGGCGGGCGCCGCGAGCGCGTCGAGCAGCAGGCCCGCATCCGCGACGGTTCGTGCGAGCGGTCCTGCCTGGACGAGCCCGGCGAGACCCCCGAACCCCGAGGAGGCGGGCACCCGGCCGCGCGAGGGCTTGAGGCCGACGAGCCCGGTGGCCGCCGCGGGGATCCGGATCGACCCGCCGCCATCCGAGCCCGGGGCCACGGGAAGCAGTCCCGCCGCGACCGCCACGGCGGCGCCGCCGCTCGACCCGCCCGCGCCGAGCCGCGGGTCGTAGGGGTTGCGCGCCGGACGACCCGCGAGCGGCTCCGTATAGCTCGGGAAGCCGAACTCGGGAGCCGCCGTCGACCCGAGACTCACCGAGCCCGCATCATCGACCACGGCGACCAGCTCGTCGCTCTCCTCCGGAACGTATCCGGCGAAGGCCCGCGAGCCGAAGCCGCTCACGCGCCCGGCACGCGCGACGAGCGCCTTGTCGGCGAGCGGGAGGCCCCACAGCGCGAGCGCCCGCGGCAGCGCCGCGACGGCGTCGGCGCGGCCGAGGGCGGCATCCGCGTCCACCACGGCGAACGCGCCGAGCTCCGGGTCCAGCCGCTCGATCCGGGCGAGGTAGTGCGTCGCGAGCTCCCGCGGCGACACCTCCCCCCTGCGGAGCCAGTCCAGCTGCTCGACGGCGGTCAGATGGTGGAGTTCGAACACCCCTCGAGCGTAGGCGGCGGGCAGGGTTGACATCCGGGTCGCAAGATGGTTGGTTAGTTACTCAAGTAATGAACCCACTACCCCGGGAGCCCACCGTGGACGACAGCCGCCCGATCTTCCTCCAGATCGCCGAGCAGCTCGAGGACGACATCGTCGCGGGTCGCCTCCCGGAGGAGACCCAGGTCCCCTCCACCAACGAGCTGGCCGCATACCTGCGCATCAACCCGGCGACAGCCGGCAAGGGCGTCAACCTGCTCGTCGACCAGGGGATCCTCTACAAGAAGAGAGGCATCGGCATGTTCGTCGCCGACGGCGCCCGCGCGCGCCTCGTGGCCCAGCGCCGCGACCGATTCCGGGAGCAGTACCTCGCTCCCCTGCTGACCGAGGCGGAACGGCTCGGGATCACCCCCGCCCAGCTCGCCGCGATGATCGAGGAGGCGGGACGATGAGCACCGTCATCCGCGTCGACGGGCTGAGCAAGACCTACGGCGCCGGGTCGGGTGCCGTGCACGCCGTCTCCGAGGCCACATTCGAGCTCGCGGAGAACCGCATCTACGGCCTCCTCGGCCGCAACGGCGCCGGCAAGACGACGCTCATGCAGCTGCTCACCGGCCAGGAGTTCGCCACCCGCGGCACGATCTCCGTCTTCGGCGAGCAGCCGGTCGAGAACGCGCGCGTCCTCGAGCGCGTGTGCTTCATCAAGGAGAGCCAGCGCTACCCCGACGACTTCCGCGTGAAGCACGTGCTGAAGAGCGCCCCGTGGTTCTTCGCGAACTGGGACGCCGCGTTCGCGGACGAGCTCGTGGAGCGCTTCCGAGTGCCGGCGAACCGCCGGATGAAGAAGCTGTCCCGCGGGCAGCTCTCCGCGGTCGGCGTCATCGTGGGGCTCGCGAGCCGGGCGCCCCTGACCTTCTTCGACGAGCCCTACCTGGGCCTCGACGCCGTCGCCCGCCAGCTCTTCTACGACGTTCTCCTCGCCGACTACGCGGAGCACCCGCGCACCGTCGTGCTCTCGACGCACCTCATCGACGAGGTGTCGAACCTCCTCGAGCACGTTCTCGTGATCGACGACGGGCGCATCATCATCGACGCGGATGCCGACGAGCTCCGCGGCTCTGCGGTCGACGTCGTGGGCGCCCGCTCCGCGGTCGAGGCGTTCACCGCCGGACGCGAGGTGCTGCACCGCGCGAGCCTCGGCGGCCTCGCCACCGCGACCGTCGCCGGCCTCGACGACGCAGGCCGCGCCGCCGCGCGCGAGGCGGGCCTCGAGCTGGCGCCGGTCTCGCTGCAGCAGCTCGTCATCCGCACCACGACCCTCGGCGACGCCGAGCCCGAGAACGGAGAACCCGCATGACCGCCGTCACCGCATCCACCCCGAGCTCGCCGTTCGGGCGGGCCTGGCGCACCGTCCGGCTGCTGACGACCAACCCGTGGACGGTCATCGGCTGGCCGCTCGTGATCCTCGGCGCCATCTTCGTGATGACGTGGACCATCTGGTGGCTCATCTTCGCCTCCGTCGACCCGGCCGACCTGACCGAGACGGCGGACGGCATCCGCTTCAACGGCGCGGTGAGCTACATCTTCGTGTACATGCTCGTGATCTCGGTGCAGGCGGTGAACCTCGCGTTCCCGCTCGCGCTCGGCTTCGGCTCGACGCGACGGGCCTTCTCACTCGGCTCCGGTCTCGCCTTCGTGCTGCTCTCCGCCGCCTACGCGGTCGTGCTCACGATCGGCGCCTGGCTCGAGGAGCTCACCGACGGCTGGGGGCTGCACGGCGCGTTCTTCCGCACCTTCTACCTCGCGACCGACGCGGGCTGGCTCGCGCAGTGGTGGATCTACTTCTGCTGGTTCGTGTTCTTCTTCTTCACCGGCACGATCTTCGCCGCGATGTACGTGCGGTGGAAGGCGCTCGGCCTGACGGCGGCGTTCGTCGCGCTCGGCGTGCTCGTCGTCGCGACGATCGCGGTTCTCACGCTGACCGCGACCTGGCACCTGTTCTGGGAGGCGCTGGCCGAGCTGGGCACGATCGGCATCGCGAGTGCCGCCCTCGTGCCCGCCGTGCTCGCTGCGGTGGTCGGCTACCTCGTGCTGCGGCGCGCCACCCCCCGCGGCTGAGCCCGGATGCCGCCGGCCGTCCCGAGGAGGGGCGGCCGGCGTCCGTCATTTCAGGCTCTTCTGCATGAGCACGGTGCCGAGCCAGCGGCCGAACTTGAAGCCCACCTTGCCCATGCGACCGACCTCCTTGAAGCCGAAGGCCTGGTGCATCGCGATCGAGGCATCCGCACCCCTGTCGGCGATGACCGCGATGACCTCCTTGATGCCCGCGGCCTTCGCCCGGGTCAGGAACTCGGCCATGAGGGCCGTGCCGAGCCCCTTGCCGGTGGATGCGGCGCGCAGGTAGATCGAGTTCTCGACGGTGTAGCGGTAGGCCGCCTTCTGCTTCCACGGGGAGGCGTTGGCGTAGCCGAGCACCTGCCCGCTCGGCGAGACCGCGACGAGCCACGGGTAGCCCAGCTTCTCGTTGTGGCGGAACTTCGCCCGCAGCTCCCTGAGGGTCTGCGGCTCCTCGTCGAAGGTCACCGTCGAGTTCGCGACGTAGTGGTTGTAGATCTCGCGGATGTCGGGCAGATCGCCCTCCTCGGCGTCGCGGATGCTGAACGCGAACTCCGGCTCGGGCGCGGGCTTCTTCTGGAGGTGCGGCGGGAGCACACGGCGCGGGTTGTATTCCTCTTCGAGCATCCCGCCCCCTCCGAGCGTCAGGTCACGTCGCGGCGCCAGGTGGTGAGCCCGCCGATCACGAGGAACAGCGCGGCGTACCCGCCGAGCACGAGTCCACCTTGCCACCATTCGAGGGAGTCGGCGGTCGCGGCGCCGCTGAACGCCGTGAAGATGCTCGATCCGACGAGGGCGTCGCTCGCGGCGCCGGGAAGGTAGCCGCCGATGCGCGCCGACCACTCCCAGAACGATGAGGCGAGTCGCAGGAGCGGCTCCACGAACTGGGTGAAGGCGAGCACGATGACGATCACCGCCACCTGGTTGGACACGAGCACGCCGAAGGCGACGCCGATCATCGCCCAGAGCATCATCGCGAGCACGATGCGCCCGAGCAGCGCCCAGACGTCGGAGTCGCCGAGCAGCGTCTCCTGCCCGGTCGCGGCGAGCACCAGGGCGCCCAGACCCACCGCGGCGAGCAGGCCGACCACGGCGTAGACCACACCCCACACCGCGCCCGCGATGACCTTGCCGCCGAGCACGGCCGAGCGTCTCGGGGTGGCGAGGAAGGTCGGGGTGAGTGTCTGGTGGCGGAACTCGGTCGTGGTCGCGAGCGCGCCGAACAGGAGCGGGAACACGTAGCCGACGGCCGTCGCGACGCTGTAGACCAGCGGCGGCACCATCTCGGCGGTGATGAGCTGCCCCTCGGGCTGCTGGCGGATCGTCGTGAAGAGGGCGGCCATCCCCGCCGCCGTCAGCCCCACGTAGCCGAACAGGATCGCCGCCAGGATCCACCAGATGCGGGTGGTCGAGATCTTGAGCAGCTCGGAGCGCAGTGAACGCAACATCAGCGGATCTCCCCCTCGCCCACGATCCCGAGGAAGACATCCTCGAGGCCCTCCCGTTCCGGAACGAGCAGCCGCAACGGGACCCCCGCCGCGAGCGCATGCCGTCCGATCGCGTCGGCGTCGAGCCCGCTCACCCGGAGGCCGTCGCCCGCCACCTCGACCTGGCCGCCCGCGGCCGTAAGGGAGCGACCGAGCGCCTCCCGGTCGGCCGCGTCGACGTGGACGCGGGCGATCGCCCCACCCTCGAGCCCGTCGAGCGTGCCCTCGTAGGCGAGCCGTCCGCGGGAGATGATGACCACCCTGTCGACCGTCTGCTGCACCTCGCTCAGCAGGTGGGACGAGACGAGCACCGTGCGCCCCTCGGCGGCGAGATCGCGCAGGAAGCCGCGGATCCAACGGATGCCCTCGGGGTCGAGGCCGTTGATGGGCTCGTCGAGCACGAGCGCGCCGGGATCGCCGAGCAGCGCGAACGCGAGGCCGAGGCGCTGACGCATGCCGAGCGAGTACCCGCCCACACGGCGGCCGCCCGCATCCGCGAGCCCCACCCACGCGAGCACCTCGTCCACGCGGGCGGTGGGTATGCCGGCCGCGGCGCCGACCACGCGGAGGTGGTCGCGGCCGCTGCGGCCGGGGTGGAAGCTCGCCGCCTCGAGGGCGGTGCCGACCGTGCGCAGCGGATTCGGAAGCTCGGCATAGCTCGTGCCGTCGAAGGTCGCCCGGCCGCTCGTGGGCCGCACGAGGCCGACGAGCGAGCGCAGCGTCGTGGTCTTGCCCGCGCCGTTGGGGCCGAGGAAGCCCGTCACGACGCCGGGCTCGACCCGGAAGCTCAGGTCGTCGACGGCCGTCGTGCCGCCGAAGCGCTTGGTCAGGGATTGGATCTCGATGACGGCTCCGGTCATGTCTCCACGGTATGCGCGGCTCGCCGCCGTCCGCCTCCCCCATTCGGCGGAACTCGTCCCCGCACCACCCCGGAAATGCAGGAGATCCGCCCGGCCGACCCCCGGGCGGCGCGCTGAGTGGGCTCCGTCAGGAGTTTTCTCCTGCATTTCTCGGAGTGAGTGAGGTGTCAGACGGGTGCGGCGTCGTCGAGGGCGCGCAGGTCCCAGTTCACCGGCTGCGCGCCCGTCTGCTCCAGCAGGGCGTTGGCGCGGCTGAACGGCTTCGAGCCGAAGAAGCCGTTGTGCGCGGAGAGCGGGCTCGGATGCGCCGACGCGACGATGGGCGTAGCGCCGAGCAGGGGCCGCAGCGTGCCCGCATCCCTCCCCCACAGGATCGCGACGAGCGGGGCGTCGCGCGCGACGAGGGCGCGGATGGCGTGCTCGGTCACGGCCTCCCACCCCATCCCGCGGTGCGAGCCGGATGCGCCCGAGCGCACCGTGAGCACCCTGTTGAGCAGCATGACGCCCTGCCCGCTCCACCCGGAGAGGTCACCATGCTCGGGCGGGGTCACCCCGAGGTCGGCGTGGAGCTCCTTGTAGATGTTCTGCAGGCTCTTCGGCAGCGGCCGCACGTGGCGCTCGACCGCGAAGGACAGGCCGATCGGATGCCCGGGGGTCGGATACGGGTCCTGCCCGACGATGAGCACGCGCACCTCATCGAAGGGCTGGGTGAAGGCGCGCAGCACGTTCGGACCGGCCGGCAGGTAGGGGCGACCCGCCGCCACATCCGCGCGGAGCAGCTCGCCCATCCGCGCCACCTGCGGCGCGACGGGCTCGAGCGCCGCGGCCCAGCCGGGGTCGACGAGCTCGGAGAGCGGCCGCGGCGCGCTCATGCGCCGAGCGTCCCGACGATGACGCCCGCGGGCTCGTCGAGCACCTGCCAGACGCTTCCGGCGCCGAACACCGCGAACCCCTCGTCGCCCACCACGAGCACCGTCCCCTCGTCGATCGCGACACCCCCGTCGACGAGCCCCGCCTCGGTGGCCGCGACGAGGCGGCTGAGCGTGCCCCACTGGGCGGCGTGCACGTCGACGGCGAGGTCGACGAGACCGAGCCCCTCGACGACGGTGACCTCGTCGAGGTCCTCCGCCGTCTCCTCCGGGCACACGGCGATGCCGTTGATGCGCCAGCCGCCCACGATCGCGCGGTCGGCGGCGATCATCGCGCCCGCGGAGAACCCCAGGTACGGAAGGCCGTCGGCGACGAGCAGCCGGATCTCCTCCACGATCGGGTCGACCGCGGCGTGGTAGGCGGGCGTGAGCCCACCGCCCACGAGGAGCCCGTCGATGTCGGTCAGTGCGGTCGGGGGGAAGGTCTCGCCCGCCGCGATCGTCGTCACGACGGGATCGCACGCCGCGACGCGGCGCAGCGATTCGGGGTAGCCGGATCGGTACTCCTCCGACGGAACGCCCTCGTCGACCACGATGAGCACGCCGATGCGCGGCACCATGCGCCCGCCGCCCGCGGCCCGGGCCGCGGCCTCCGCGAGGAACGCCGAGGTGACGTCGGGGTCGCCGGCCGGCGACCAGCCGCCGCCCGCGAGGTGCACGCTCATGCGGCGCCCTCCGTCGTGTCGGACGGGTACGCGACGGGACCCTCCGAGCTCCACGGGAACATGATCCAGCGGTCGGTGCGCCGCCACGTGTAGTGCGGCTCGTGCACCGTGCCCGGCTTCGCGTAGAGGCACACCGTGCGCACCTCGCCGCCGCCCGCCTGCAGCAGCTGCAGCACGAGGGCGAGGGTGCGCCCCGAGTCGGCGACGTCGTCCGCCAGCAGGATGCGCTTGCCCGAGAGGGACTCGCGGTCGAGCGTGGGGGGCAGCACGACCGGCTCGTCGAGGCGCGACTCGACGCCCGTGTAGAACTCGACGTTGAGGCTGCCGAGCATCTTGACGTCGAGCGCGTAGCCGAGGGCACCCGCGAGCGGCAGACCGCCGCGCGCGATCGCCACGATGGCGTCCGGCCGGAAGCGGTCGGCCGCGATCGTCTCGGCGAGCTCGCGCGACGCCCGCCCGAACAGCTCCCAGTCGAGGATCTCGCGCTCCGTATCCGCCATGCCTCAACGCTACCGAGCCCCGACTGCCCTAGCATCCGTTCATGGCGACCCGAGCCCGCAGCACGTCCGCGATCACCTTCTCCCTCGTCGGCTTCCTGTTCCTCGTGGAGCTGACGAGCGGCATCCTGCAGGGGTTCTACGTGCCCCTCATCCCCGACCTCGTCGACCACCTGCAGATCCGCGACGGCGACTTCAACTGGTTCGAGGCGGGGGCGCTGCTGCTGTCGGCCATCATCGTGCCGATCTTCTCGAAGCTCGGCGACATGCACGGGCACAAGCGGATGCTGCTGATCTCGACCGCGCTCACGGCGGGCGCCACCTGGTGGCTCGCCGTCACGGCCGACTTCTGGAGCTTCCTCGCGGCCTGGTCGCTGCAGTCGTTCTACGTCGTCTGGCTGCCGCTCGAGGTCGCGCTCATCTTCGACAGGGGGCGCCGCAGCGGCACGGCGGCGTCCGCCACGCGTCGCGCCGCCGGCTTCCTCGTGGTGGCGCTCGAGGCCGGGGCGATCGCGGGGGCGCTCGGTGCGAGCCGCGTGTTCGCGGCGGTGGGAGAGAACGTCATGCTCACCCTCTTCGTTCCCGCCGTCGCGGTGACGCTCGTGTTCTTCGCGATCCTGTTCGGGGTGCCGGAGTCGGAGCCGCTGCCGGGACGTCGCCTCGACCTCGTCGGCTTCGGGCTGCTGTCGCTCGGCCTCGTCGTCATCACGGCCGGGCTCGCCCTGCTGCGCGAGGACGCCGGCGTGGGCGGCATCCTCGGCGTAGTGGGCCTCATCCTCGCGGGCCTCGCGATCATCTACGCCTTCGGCCGTTGGGTGCTGAAGCAGCCGGACCCCGCGATCGACCTGCGCGTCATGCGCCGGCCCGCCATGTGGCCGGTGCTCGTGACCGCGGGCCTCTTCGGCATCAGCGTGCTGGGAGCCCAGGCGCCGCTCTCGACCTACGCGGGCACGGATCCCGGTGAGGTGGGCTACGGGCTCGGGCTCGACTCCGGCGACCGGTCGATCCTCATCGGCGTCTACCTCATCTCGATGATCGTCGGCGCGCTGCTGTTCGCCGCCGTGTCGAAGCGCCTCTCGCCGCGGCTGTCGCTCATCCTCGCGACCGCCTTCGTCGCGGCGGGCTACCTGCTGTTCCTGCCGTTCCACCTGGAGACCTGGCAGGTGGTCGGCAACATGGTCATCGCGGGTCTCGGCTCGGGGGCGCTCGTCGCCGCCCTCCCCGCCGCGGCCGCCGCTGCGGCCCCGCGGGGTCAGACCGGCGTCGCCGCGGGCATGACCAACACGACCAAGACCATCGGCGGCGCGTTCGCATCCGCGGTATTCGGCGTCGTGCTCGTGGCGGGCACGGGCGGCTCGGACTCGACCGCGGCGCCGCTGGCCGGCTACATGACCGTGTGGGCGATCTGCGGCGTCGGCGCGCTCGTCGCGATGGTGCTGCTGTTCTTCGTGCCGAAGCTCGCCTTCGCGGACGTCGAGGAGGACCTGCTTCCCGAGGCCGACGCCCTCCGCTGACCGGCCGCGCGGCGGGCCGTGCTCACGCCTTGGGCGCGAGCACGCCCTTGTGGATGGTGCGCACCGCCGACTGGGCGACGGGCTTCACGACCACGAGGTCGAGGTCGACGTGCGACGGCAGCTCGACCGCGTGCACGATCGCCTCGGCGATGTCGGCCGCGACGAGCGGGTTCGCGACGCCCTCGTAGACGGCGTCCGCGGCTGCCCGGTCGCCCCTGTACCGCACGAGCGAGAAGTCGGTCTTGACCATCCCGGGCGCGATCTCGACGACCCGCAGCGGCTCGCCGCCGAGCTCGAGCCGCAGCACCCCGAGCAGGGCGTGCTGCGCGTGCTTGGCGGCGTTGTAGCCCCCGCCTCCCGGGTAGACCGTGTGACCTGCGATCGAGGTGACCGCGACGATGTCGCCGGAGCCGCGCGCCGCGGAGCCGGCCCGCAGCGCCGGGAGCAGCGCCGCGATCATCCGCTGCGTTCCGAGCACGTTGACCTCGAACATCGTGCGCCAGTCGTCGAGGATCGCGTCCTCGACGCTCTCGGTGCCGAGCGCGCCGCCCGCGTTGTTGACGAGGGCGTGCAGGGGGCCGCCCGCCTCCACCTCGGAGCGGATGCGGGCGACATCCGCGTCGTCGGTCACGTCGGCGACGATCGGCGTCAGCACGCCCTCCGCCGCGAGCGCCTCCAGGCGGTCGGCACGACGTGCGACCCCGATCACCTGCCACCCGTGCGCCGCGAACAGCCGCGCCGTCGCCTCCCCGATGCCCGAGCTCGCCCCCGTCACGACCACGCGATACGTCATGGCTCCCACGTTAGGCCGTCTCGGCGGCAGCTGGTCCCGGGGTCGCCGGGACTTCGTACGCTGGGGGCATGACCGAGACCGCGGCACCGACCAAGCCGCGCGTGCGCGTCCCCTTCTGGGACAACGCGCGTTTCGCGTGCATCGTGCTCGTCGTCATGGGGCACGCGATCCAGCGCCAGACGAGCGACTCCGACAACGCGCTCTCGCTCTACCTGTTCATCTACGCGTTCCACATGCCCGCGTTCGCGATCGTGTCCGGGTTCTTCTCGAAGGCGACCCCGCCGGGACTGCGGCAGATGCGCCGCATCATCACCGACTTCGTGCTGCCGTACATCATCATGCAGACCATCTGGTCGCTCGTGCAGTGGCTCGTCGAGGGAAAGAACGTCTTCAACCCCACCGAGCCGCATTGGACCCTGTGGTTCCTGCTGGCGCTCGCGATCTTCCGGATGGTGCTGCCGTACCTCGCCCTGCTGCGCTGGCCGCTGCTGTGGGCGGTCGTCGCCTCCGTGACGGTGGGTTTCTTCTCGAACGTCGACTCGACGTTCTCGCTCTCGCGCGCGATCGGCATCCTGCCGTTCTTCGTGCTGGGCTGGAAGCTGCGCCACTGGGGGCTCGTGGACCGCTGGCGGCACCTGCCCACGGGCGGGATCTGGGCGATCCGAGGGGTGGCCGCGGCGGTGCTCGGCGGCTGGCTCGCGGTCGTGCTCACGGGCATCCGGTCGTTCCGCGAGTTCGACCTGCGGTTCTGGTTCTTCTACGACGACTCGTACCAGGATCTCGGCGAGCCTGTGTGGTGGGCGGGGCTGCTGCGCCTGGCGCTCATCGTGCTCGCCGTGCTGCTGAGCGCGGCGTTCTTCACGCTCGTGCCGCGCCGGCGCACCTTCTTCACGGCATTCGGCCAGGCCACCATGTACGTCTACCTGCTGCACTCGTTCGTGCTCTACCCGATCCGCGAGTCGGGCGTGCTCAAGGACGACCACGCCTCGGCGGTGTGGCTGCTGACGATGGTCTTCGCCTCGCTCGCGATCTCGGTCGCCCTGTCGAGCCCGTGGGTGCGGAGGGTGTTCCGCCCGCTCGTCGAGCCCAAGCCCAACTGGCTCTTCGCGCGGCGCGACGAGCGCCCTCCCGCGCCCTCGCGCACCGACCCCACGGGCGCCCGCCGTTCCTAGCTACTCGGCCGCGACGACCTCGTAGCCGTGGTCGACGCGCTTCGGCAGCACGAACACGAGCGCGAAGGCGGCGACGGCGAAGATCGCCGAGACGAGCATCGCGTGCGCGGCCGACTCCGCGAACGACGGGGCGACGTCCGTCGGACCCGAGATGTCGAGGGTGCCGAAGAACACCGAGCCGATGACCGCGATGCCGATGGCCGAGCCGATGCGCTGCATGGTGCCGATGACCCCGGATGCGGCGCCCGCCTCGGTGCGGTCGACGGTCGCGACGATGAACTGCGCGTTGGGGGCGATGAACAGGCCCGAGCCGATGCCGGCGACCGCGAGGGGCACGAGCAGGTCCCAGTTGGTGAGGTCGGCGGCGGGGACCAGCAGCAGCACGAGCCACACCGCGATGAGCCCGACGGCCACCATCGCCGTGCCGATCACGAGGGCTGTGCGGCCGAAGCGATGCGCGACGCGGTCGCTCTGCGAGGCACCGACGATCGAGCCGAGCGCGAACGGGATCGACACGAGGCCCGACTCGAGCGCCGTGTGGCCGAGGCCGGCCTGCCAGAGGATCGAGATCGTGAAGAAGATGCTCGTGAACGCCGCGAAGTAGACGAGCGCCAGGATCACGCCGCCCGTGAACGCGGGGTGGCTGAACAGGTGCGGGGGGACGAGCGGGGTGGTGCGGCCGCGCCGGGTGAGGGCGACCTCCCACAGGGCGAACAGCACGACCAGCACGACGCCGCCGGCGAGCGAGAGCCAGGTCCAGAGCGGCCAGTCGAGGTCCTGCCCCTCGATGAGCGGCACGAGCACCGCGACGAGCGCGCCGGCGAGCAGCACGAAGCCGAACCAGTCGGCACCCCTCGCGTCCCCGCCCTCGGCGCCGCTCGGCAGGATGAGGAACGCCGCGACCACGGCGACGACGCCGATCGGGAGGTTCACGAAGAAGATGGAGCGCCATCCGTCCGCGTCGCCGAGCCACTCGATGAGCAGGCCGCCGACGATCGGGCCGAGGGCCGTCGAGACGCCGATCGCCGCGCCCATCACCGCGAAGGCCTTGCCGCGGTCGCGGCCGGTGAACAGGAGCTGGATGAGCGCCGTCACGGGCGGGAAGAACAGGCCACCGAAGAGCCCTTGCGCGACACGCGCCACGACGAGAGCCGCGCCGTCCTCCGCGAGACCGCAGGCGAGGCTCGCGGCGGTGAAGCCGACGAGGCCGACGACGAACACCCACTTGTGCCCGAAGCGGTCGCCGATGCGCCCCGCCGGGATCAGGATGAGGCCGTAGGCGAGCGCGTAGCCGGAGATGATCCAGGACAGCGTGGCCTCCGACGCGTCGATGCCCGTGCGGATGGTGGGCAGCGCGACGTTGACGATGGTCGTGTCGAGCATGCCCATGGCGACGCCGAGGATGAGCACCGCGAGCGCGAGCCAGCGCGAGCGGGTGCCCCGGAGGGCCGTGGGGGGTGCGGAGGTCATGAGGGGTCCTTCTGCCGGGTCCGCTCGTCGCGGACGATGTCGGGGATGGCGGCGAGCAGCTCGTCGTGCCAGGCGAGCTCCGCCTCGAGTCGGTGGATGCCGTGCCGGGTGCCGAGCGCCTCGGCGACCGTCAGGTAGCGGCGGATGGACGCGTTGTGCTCGCGACGGTGCTCGAGGACCGCGGCGAGCCGGTCGCGGCGGTCGCGGATGACCGCCTCGAGCTCGTCGAGCCTCTCGGGGTCGAGGCGGGAGATCGCGAGGTCGACGGGGTCGTGCCGCCAGTTCAGCTCGGTGAGCGCGTCGCGCTGCAGGACGCGGAGCGCGACGCGTCCCGCATCCGTGATGCCGAACACCTGGCGCTCGGGGTAGTTGCCCTGCTTCTCGGTGCGGACCACCTCGATGAGCCGCTCCGCGAGGAGGCGCCGTGCCGCGCCGTACAGGCCGCCGACGGAGATGTCGGTCCACTCGTGCACGTGCTCCTGCTCGGCGAGCGCGACGAGGGCGTGGCCGTGCATCGGTCCGCGCTCGGCGAGCGAGGCGAGGATGTAGAAGCGGATGGACGACACCGGACTACTTTCGCGTGAGTAGTCGCGCGTGTCAAATCCTCGACCCCCGCGCATATGACGCGAGGTTGCACCGGGAATTGCCGCCCGGCCGGACACGGCCGTAACGTTCCGACGAGCGGATGCAGCGGCGTCCGCCGACCCGAACGAGGAGCGAACCATGTCGGACTGGAAGTTCGAAACCCTGCAGATCCACGCCGGCGCGGCGCCCGACCCGGTCACCAACGCGCGCGCGACGCCGATCTACAAGACCACGTCGTACGTGTTCAACAACGCCGACCACGCGAAGAACCTCTTCGCGCTCGCCGAGTTCGGCAACATCTACACCCGCATCATGAACCCGACGCAGGCGGTCATCGAGGACCGCATCGCGGCGCTCGAGGGCGGCACCGCCGCGCTCGCGACGGCCTCCGGCTCGAGCTCGATCACCTACGCGATCCTCAACATCGCGCAGTCGGGCGACCACATCGTGTCGTCGAGCTCCATCTACGGCGGCACCTACAACCTCTTCAAGTACACCCTCGCCAAGCTCGGCATCGAGGTCACCTTCGTCGAGAACCAGGACGACCCCGACGAGTGGCGCGCCGCCGTCCGCCCCAACACCAAGGCGTTCTTCGCCGAGACGATCGGCAACCCGCGCATCAACGTGCTCGACATCCAGCTCGTCGCCGACATCGCCCACGAGAACGAGCTGCCGCTCATCGTCGACAACACGATCGCGACGCCGTACCTCATCCGCCCCTTCGAGCACGGCGCCGACATCGTGGTGCACTCCGCCACCAAGTTCCTCGGCGGCCACGGCACGGTCATCGCGGGCCTCATCGTCGACGGCGGCAAGTTCCCCTGGTCGCAGCACGTCGACAAGTTCCCCGGCCTCACCGAGCCCGACCCCTCGTACCACGGCGCGAGCTACACGGGCGTGCTGGGCGACGGCATCGCCTACGTCATCAAGGCGCGCGTCACGCTGCTGCGCGACACCGGTGCCGCGCTCTCCCCCGACAGCGCGTTCAGCCTCATCCAGGGCGTCGAGACCCTGTCGCTGCGCATCGAGCGCCACGTGCAGAACACCCAGGAGATCGCCGAGTGGCTCGAGGAGCACCCGGATGTCGCCTCGGTCAACTACGCCGGCCTCCCGTCGAGCCCGTGGTACGCGGCAGCCAACAGGTACGCCCCGCGCGGCGTCGGCGCCGTGCTGTCGTTCGAGCTCAAGGGCGGCGTCGACGCGGGCCGCGCGCTCGTCGAGAACGTGAGCCTGTTCAGCCACCTCGCCAACATCGGCGACGTGCGCAGCCTCATCATCCACCCGGCATCGACGACGCACTCGCAGCTCACGCCCGAGCAGCAGCTGACGACGGGCGTCACGCCCGGCCTCGTGCGCCTCTCGATCGGCCTCGAGCACGTGGACGACCTCAAGGCCGACCTGCAGGCGGGCTTCGACGCCGCGCGCCGCGCGGTCGCCGCGAACGCGAAGGCGTAACCCGCCGCAGCCGATATGCGCCCCCGCCGGATCACGGCGGGGGCGCATATGCGTAACAGCCCGCGCCGACCCGCGAGAATGGCGGGATGGACTGGCAGACACCCGAGGACGCCGTACCCTCCGCGTTCGTCACCGAGTCCAACCGCCGGGCGCTGTCGGCCGAGCCGCCCGCCTCGGGCGCGTGGCGCATCGGCGACGACCCGGGCGACCGCCTCTTCGCACCCCTCGGGCCGATGGAGTTCGAGCGCGGGGGCGCCCTGCCGCACGTCACGATCGCCTACGAGACGTGGGGTGCGCTGAACGCCGCGGGCGACAACGCCGTCCTCGTGCTCCACGCGCTGACGGGCGACAGCCACCTCACCGGTCCCGCCTCGCCCGGCCACCCCACCGCCGGCTGGTGGTCGGGACTCGTCGGTCCGGGCAAGGTCCTCGATCCCGAGCGCTGGTTCATCGTCGCCCCCAACATGCTCGGCGGATGCCAGGGCTCCACGGGGCCGGCGTCCGTCGCCCCCGACGGCGTCGAGTGGGGTGCGCGATTCCCGTACCTGACGATCCGCGACCAGGTCGAGGCGCAGCGCGCGCTCACCGACTCCCTCGGCATCCGGCGCTGGGCCGCGGTCATCGGGGGCTCGATGGGCGGGATGCAGTCGCTCGAGTGGGCGGTCAGCCACCCCGACCGGGTGGAGCGCTTCGCCGTGCTCGCCGCCCCGCCGAGCTCCTCCGCCGACCAGATCGCGCTCAACTCGGTGCAGAGCGAGGCCATCCGCATGGATCCCGGGTTCGCGGGGGGCGACTACTACAACGCCGAGGACGGTGCGGGCCCGCACCGCGGTCTCGCGCTCGCGCGACGGATGGCGCTGCTCAACTACCGCTCCCCCACCGAGCTCGACGACCGCTTCGCGCGCAGCTGGCAGAGCGGCATCAACCCGATGGGCGGCGGCGGCCGGTTCGCGGTGGAGAGCTACCTCGACTTCCACGGCAACAAGTTCACGCGGCGCTTCGACGCCAACAGCTACCTCGTGCTCGTCGACGCGATGAACTCGCACGACGTCGGCCGCGACCGCGACGGCATCGCCGCGGCGCTCGGTCGTGCGACGGGGCTGGGGCTCGTGCTGGGCGTCGACAGCGACCGGCTGTTCCCGGTGCCGGGTCAGCAGACCATCGCCCGGCATCTGCCGAACAGCCTGAGCGGGGCGGACCCGGTCGTGATCTCCTCGCCCTTCGGGCACGACGCCTTCCTCATCGAGGACGCCCTCGTCGGCGCCGAGCTCGCCCGCCTGCTCGACGCCTGAACCGGGTGACGGACCAGCGGGAGACACGGCGCGCCGCTCCCCCCATTCGGGTGCCGTGTTCTGCCACGATGGATGCGAGGAGGCCCCGGTCACCCGGACCGGTGGTGTGTGCCGCATGGATCTGATCGCCAAGGAACGCGACCGCGTGTTGCAGCGCGCCGCTCGCGTGTACGGCCTGGGGTTCACGCTCGTGGCGGGCCTGTGCTTCCTGCTGCCCGGCGCCGCCCCGGATGCCGTGTCGCTCGCGGTCGGGATCGTGCTGCTCCTGCTGCTCGCGGGCGCCCAGTTCATGCTCGGCATCAGCCGCAACCCGCTCTGGGTGCTGCTGACCCTCACGATCGGCCTCGGCGTCCTCGGCGTCGTGACGGGCTTCGGCTCGGCGGTCCTCGGCGAGGGCGGCCTCACCACGGTGCAGCTGCTCGTGTCGTGCTCGCTAGCCTCCGTCGCGACCGTCCTGACGGGCACGCCCGGACGCATCGCCGGGCTCGCCGTCGCGTTCCTGGTGGTGGCGGGGGCGACGCTGTGGTTCACCCAGGCGACGCAGGCGGCCCCCCTGCGCACCGGTGGCCTCGTGCTGCTCGGATGGGTGCTCGCGGCGGGGATCGGCCTCTGGGTGTCGGCGGGGGTGCCGCAGGTGAGCAAGCGCATCGCGAGCATCGGCCGTGCCCACCGCGCCGAGCGCCAGGCGAGCGAGCTGGAGGCCCAGCGTCGCCAGTCGGCACGGCTCCTGCACGACACCGTGCTCGCGACGCTCACCCTGCTCGCCCATTCGGGGGTCGGCGTCACACCGCAGGCGCTCCGGGAGCAGGCGGCGGAGGACGCCCGCCTGCTGCGGCAGCTGCGCCTCGGCTCGACCCCGACGCCGCAGTCCTCGGGCAGCTACCAGCTGGAGTCGGGGGGTGAGCCCGAGCCCGTGCTCGGACGCACCCTCGAGTCGGTCAAGCAGCGCTTCGGACGCATGGGTCTCACCGTCAGCTGGCACGGGACGGGCCAGGTGCTGCTGCCGAGCGAGGTGCTCGACGCGTTCCTGCTCGCCCTCGCCGAGTGCCTCGAGAACGTGCGCCGGCACTCGGGCGTCACCGAGGCGCACGTCACGATCACCGACGACGAGACGACCGTGCGCGCCATGGTGACGGATGCGGGGGTCGGCTTCGCCATCGACGACATCGACGAGGCGAAGCTCGGCTTCGCGGAGTCGGTCGTCGCCCGGCTGCGCGACGTCGGCGGCAACGCGCGCCTGTTCTCGTCGCCGGGCTCGGGCACCACGGTCGTCCTGGAGGTCCCGAGATGACCGCCGGGATCCCCGAGGAGAACACGCTCGGCGTCGTCGTCGGCAACGCGGCACGCGCCGTCTCCAAGACAGCGAAACGCCTCGGACGCGCGGGCGCCCGCCCCAGCCTCGGCTCCTCCTTCCTCGCGCTCGGCGCCGACATCCTCGTCGTGCTGCGGGCGGTCTACGGCCTCAGCTGGTTCGTGGTGCTGTGGGATCGCTACCCGGCGCCGGGCGCGGCCGCATCCGCGTGGGCCGTGCTCATCCTCGTGATCGCGGGATGCGTGATCGCCTCGCGCGTCGGCGGCGACCGGATGCCCGGCTGGATGTTCGCCCTCGTGCTCGCCGGGCTCGCCGGCACGGTCGTGCTCGACCTCGTGGCCGTGTGGGAGCTGCACGACCTGGGTCGCACCCTCACGGCCGCCACCGCCGCCGGCATGGCCCTCCTGCTCGTGGTGACCCAGCGCGGCGCCGCCGAGCTGCTCGCCGCGGCGGGCGTGCTGGGCCTCGTGCTCGCGGTCGCGATCTTCGTGAACACCCCTCCGGGCACCCCCTTCGATGCCGACCACCTCGCGCCGCTGCTCGCGACCGTCGCGTTCGCCGTACTGCCCGCGGTGATCGGCGTGACCGTCGTGCACGGCTACCGGCGCATGGTGCAGCTCGAGCTCGACCGCGTGCTCGTGCAGAGCAACGTCTCGGCGCCGCGCTACGCGGTCGGCATGCTCGCCTCGGAGGAACTCGCCCGCCTCGACCTCGCCGCCGAGCGGCTCCTCGACTCCATCGCGACCAAGAAGACGGCGCTGCCGCTCACCCCCAAGACGGCGTCGCTCGCCGCATCCCTCGCCACCGAGCTGCGCCTGCACCTCATCGAGGGGCGGCGCGAGACCTGGCTGTACCACGCCGTGAGCGAGTCGGAGCTGCTCGGCCGTTCCGTGAGCCTCGTCGACAAGTCGGCTCTCGCCGGGCTGCTCGACGCGGGGCAGCGCGACGGCCTGCTGTCGGCCGCCTGGATGCTCGTGAGCGACACCCGCAAGAAGGCGGCGCCGCACCGCAGCATCACCGTCCAGCTCGGGCCGCTCGCCCCGACGGCGACGCCGCGCGACGACCACAAGATCATCGTGCCGATCACGGTCACGAGCACCGGCATCCGCCGGAATCGTGTCGATCCCTCGATCTGGGCGGCCTTCGGGCGAGTCGGGCGCTACTCTGACTCCACCGAGGATGGAAGCCTCCGCGTCGACATCGAGGCGGCGGTCGACAACCCCGCCGACGTCTGATCCCCCCGAGCCCTCCGAAGGAGAACCGCCATGGCCGCCCCGATCCGACTCGCCGTCGTCGACGACCACCGCATGATCCTGAGCGGACTCGCGAACTGGATCCGGGGGGCCTCCGACGAGATCGACGTCGTCGCCGAGCTCACCACCTGGCCCGAGCTGCTCACGCATCCGGCGTTCCCCGTCGACGTCGTGCTGCTCGACCTCGACCTCAAGGACAACATCCCGGTCGCCGTGAAGATCTCCGCCCTCAAGTCGACAGGCGTGCGGGTGGTGCTCATGAGCACCTACTCGGAGCCCAACGTCGTGCGCGAGGCGCTCGCCGCGGGTGCGCTCGGCTACCTCGTGAAGAGCGAGGACGCCGCGATGATCGTCGAGGCGATCCGCGCGGCCGCGCAGGGCGAGAGCTTCATATCGGCCGAGCTCGACCTCGCGATCAACGCGACCGACATCGGCGGCGCGCCGAAGCTGTCGGCGCAGGAGCGCCGCGTGATGGCGCTCTACGGCGGCGGCGAGCCCGTCAAGTCGGTGGCCTTCCAGCTGGGGATCTCCGAGGAGACCGCCAAGAGCTACCTCAAGCGGATCCGCGAGAAGTACCGCGTCGCGGGCATCGACGTCGGCACCAAGGTCGCCCTGCGTCGCCGGGCGATCCAGGACGGCATCCTCATCCAGGACTCCCCTGCCGGAAGCTTCTAGACGGTCGCGGCCGCCCGGCGCTCGCCCGCCGCGGACACGGCGGCCCCGCCGAGCGCGAGCAGGATGCCGGGCACGCACATCGCCAACCCCACCCAGGTGGGGGCGAGGTAGCCCCAGCCTGCCGCGATGACCGCACCGCCGAGGAACGCCCCGAGCGCGTTGCCGATGTTGAGCGCCGAGTGGTTGACCGCGGCCGCGAGGGTCTGGCTGTCGCCCGCGACGTCCATGAGGCGCGTCTGGATGGCCGGTGACAGCGCCGCCGCGGCACCCCCGACACCGAACAGGAACACGAAGAGTCCGACCGGCCACGGCGCGGTGAGGGCCAACCCGGTGAGCACGACCGCGAACACGGCGAAGCAGACGAACAGCGCCCGCAGGACGCCGCGGTCCGCCGCCCAGCCGCCGACCATGTTACCGACCGTCATCCCGAGCCCGAGCGTCACGAGCGCCCATGGCACCGTCGACTCCGGGAGCCCCGTCACCTCGGTCGTGAGGGGGGCCACGTAGCTGTAGACCGCGAAGAAGCCGGTGAAGCCGACCGAGCCGGTGAGCAGCGCGAACCATACCGCCGGACGACGGAAGGCGCCGAGCTCGCGACGCGGGGTCGCATCCGGGTCGCCCGCCTGCCAGGGCACCGTGAGCGCGATCGCGACCACCGCGACGGCGAAGATCGCGGCGACCGCGAGGTAGGCGATGCGCCACCCCGACTGCTGCCCGAGGAAGGTGATGAGCGGCACCCCGACGACGTTCGCGACGGTGAGACCGGAGAGCACGAGGGCGACCCCGCGGCCGCGCTTGCCGGGTCCCATGAGCGAAGCGGCCACGAGCGCCGCGATGCCGAAGTAGGCGCCGTGCGGCAGCGCGGCCAGGAAGCGGAACAGCACGACGAGCCCGAAGCTCGGGGCGAGAGCGGATGCGGCGGTACCGACCGTGAACGCGACCGCGAGCCCCAGCAGGATCCGCCGACGCGGCATCCGCGCCGCGAAGACGGCGATCGTCGGGGCACCCACGACGACGCCGAGCGCATACGCGGCGATCATCACCCCGGCCTGCGCGATCGCGTCGTCGGGGGCCTGGGCCCACGTGGTGGGGAGCAGATCGCGGGCGATCTGCGGCAGCAGCCCCATCGCGACGAACTCGGTCGCGCCGATGCCGAAGCCGCCGAGGGCGAGCGACAGCAGCGCGAGACGCACGCGCGCCGGGGAGAGGGCGGGGGCGGATGCGGCGGTCACGCGGGCTCGGGCTCCGTTCGGATCTCGTCGACGAGGGCGGCGATCGCCCAGGCGAACAGCAGCACGTACAGGACGTTGCGCGCGGAGAGCGCGACGAGGACAACCGTGTCGAGCCCGAGAAGCTTCCCGTACCAGTACGGGTAGACCACCTGGGTGAGCGCGCCGATCAGCAGGGTGAGCACGGCGGGCACCCGGAACGATGGCCCGCCCTCGAGCCGCGCCGTCACGAGTCCGAACAGGATGGGCACCGCCAGCCAGACCGCGAACTGCGGCGAGCCGACCTTGTTGAAGGTGATGAGGGCGATCGTGAACGCGAGCACGAGCAGGGGCAGCATCCGCGCCGCGGGCGGCCCGCGACGCGCCCCGACCACGCCGAGGACGACGATCGCGAGCACCGCCGCGGCGAGCAGAGGCGTGGAGAGCGCCGCCGCGAGCTGCGTGCCGGGGCCGCGCAGCTGGTAGGTGAGGATGTCGTGGTCGTAGTAGATCGAGGTGCCGGCGTGCGCCCAGGCGGCCCACATGGCCGGCAGCGCGAGCGGCGACTCGATCTGCAGGCCGCGACCCGTCTGCTCGGTGATGAAGCTGAACAGGCTCGCCCCGCCGCCGAGCGCGAGTCCGACACCCAGCACCACCGCCGTCGTGGCGGCGGCCGCCGCGAGCACGACGAGCCGCGAGCGCAACGCGATGACGGCCGCGGCGACGAGCGCGGCCGGCCACACCTTCATCCAGGCCGCGATCGTGAACAGCGCGCTCCCCAGCGCGGGACGCCCGACGATGACGAGCACCCCGACCACCGCGACGGCCGTCGCGAAGGTGTCGATCCGGCCGAGCGCGATCGGGCCCACGGCGACGAGGAAGGCGATCCACCACCAGGCGGCGGGCGTCGTGGCGCGGTCGGGGCGGCCGCGGTGCAGCAGCACCGCGAAAGCGACGGCGTCGACCGCCATCGCGAGCGTGAGCCACGTGCTCGCGTAGAACGTCCACCCGAACATCGCCGAGAGCGCCATCGGCACGATCGCGAGCAGCGGATACACCCAGGCCGTGTCGAGGCCCACCCAGAGCCCGTCGTCGACGCCGCGATGCATCCAGAACTCGTAGACGATCGTCACGTCGCCCATCGGGAGGCTCGGATGCGTGAGGCAGAGGAGGCCGAGCGCGAGGTGCACGAGCACGAAGGCGCCCCAGAGGGTGACCGGATGCGTGACCACGGCTCGCGCCCGGTCGCGGACGCCGGAGCCCAGCGCCGCATCCGTCATGCCTGCAAGCGTAATCGCGGTGCGTGACGTGACGTGACGTGACGTCCGGCGGGCGGGGTCGCGACGCGGGATGATGGACACGTCCCCTTCACGACCACAGCCCTGGAGGTCCCCCGTGTCCCGATTCCGTCCCCTGCTCGTCGCCGCCGGCGCGGCGGCCGTCGCCCTGAGCCTCGCCGCCTGCGCGAGCACGCCCGGTACCTCCCCGTCGGGCGCCGCCGACGAGGGCTACGTCACGCCCGGCAAGCTCACCATCGCCACCGGCGAGACGGCCTACTACCCCTACGTGATCGACGACAAGCCGGAATCAGGCGAGGGCTTCGAGGCCGCCGTCGCCTACGCGGTCGCCGAGCAGCTCGGCTTCGACCACGACGACGTCGAGTGGGTGCGCACGAGCTTCGAGTCGGCGATCGCGCCGGGCCCGAAGAGCTTCGACTTCAACATCCAGCAGTACACGATCACCGACGACCGCAAGAAGGCAGTCGACTTCTCCTCGCCCTACTACCAGGCCAGCCAGGCCGTCGTGGCGATCAAGGGCGGCAAGGCCGATGGCGTCGACTCGATCGCCGGGCTCAAGGACCTGCTCCTCGGCGCCATGGCCGGCTCGACGAGCGCCACCACGATCGATGAGGCGATCGCGCCGAACGTCGCACCCCAGCTCTACAACTCGAACGAGGATGCCGTCGCCGCCCTCAAGGCGGGCCAGTTCGACGCGATCGTCCTCGACCTGCCCACCGCGTACTACGTGGCGACGGCCGAGATCGACAACTCGTTCATCGTCGGGGAGCTGCCCGCCGCGGGCGTGCCCGACCAGTGGGGCCTGCTGCTCGCGAAGGACTCGCCGTTGACCGCCAAGGTGACGGCCGCGGTCGACGCCATCCGCGAGAACGGCACGCTCGCCGAGATCACCGACAAGTGGCTCGGCTCCGGTCAGGGTGTGCCGCTCCTGAAGTGACAACGCGCTAGCGTCGCCACGTGAGCTCTCCCCTTCCGCCCTCGAGCGGCTCGGCTCCTCACGAGCCGAGCCCGCTCGAGGTCGAACGCCGAGGCTACCGTCGCCGACAGCAGGTCTGGTCGGTGCTCATCGCCGCCGCGTCGACGATCGTCGTGGGTGTCGTCATCTGGGCGACGGTCATCAACACCGAGGGCTGGGCGAAGGTGCAGGCCTTCTTCCTCGACCCGGCCATCGCCATCCGGTACCTCCCCAAGATCTGGGACGGCTTCCTCCTGAATCTCCAGGTGCTCGGCATCTCGGTCGTCACCGTCGGCGTGTTCGCGCTGCTCATCGCGACGCTCCGCACCCTGCGTGGGCCGGTGTTCTTCCCGCTGCGGCTCGCCGCCACCGCCTACACGGACTTCTTCCGCGGGATGCCGTTCATCATCGTCTTGTACATCGTCGGCTTCGGCATCCCGACCGTCCTGAACACCCGTATCCCGCCGATCGTGCTCGGTGTCCTCGCGGTCACCCTCACCTACTCGGCGTACGTCGCCGAGGTGATGCGCGCGGGCATCGAGGCGGTGCACCCCTCGCAGCGCCTCGCGGCGCGTGCGCTCGGCCTCGGCTACGTGCAGACCCTCGGGCGCATCGTCATGCCGCAGGCGATCCGCAAGGTCACGCCGCCGCTCATGAACGACTTCGTCGCGATGCAGAAGGATGTCGGCCTCGTGTCGATCCTCGGTGCAGCCGATGCCGTGCGCGCCGCCCAGAACGCCGCGGCCCAGAGCTACAACTTCACGCCGTACATCGTCGCGGGGGTGCTGTTCATCCTGCTGGCCATCCCCACCATCCGCCTCACCGACTGGTACTCGGCGCGCCTCCGCGACCGCGAGCAGATGGGGTCGATCGTTTGAGCGTCGTGCTCACCGCGAACGACATCTGGAAGTCGTTCGGGGAGCGCGAGGTGCTGCGCGGCGTCTCGCTCGAGCTCGCCGCGCACGAGGTCGTCGCGCTCATCGGCCCGAGCGGATCCGGCAAGTCGACGCTGCTGCGCTGCCTCAACCTGCTCGAGCCGATCGACGACGGCCGCATCCTGCTGGGCGAGGACGACATCTCCGACCCCCGGGTGAAGGCCGACCGGGTGCGGGCGCGCTTCGGCATCGTGTTCCAGCACTACAACCTCTTCCCGCACCTCTCGGTGCTCGACAACGTCACCCTCGCGGCGCGGCTCGTGCACGGCACGCGGCGGCCCGAGGCGGAGGAGCGCGGGATGCGCCTGCTGGGCCGCATCGGGCTCGCCGACAAGGCGCGCGAGCATCCGGATCGCCTCTCGGGCGGCCAGCAGCAGCGGGCCGCGATCGCACGTGCCATCGCGACCGACCCCGAGGTGCTGCTGCTCGACGAGATCACCTCGGCGCTCGACCCCGAGCTCGTGGGCGAGGTGCTCGACCTGGTGCGCGAGCTCGCCGCGGACGGCGCGACGATCCTCATGGCGACGCACGAGATGGCGTTCGCGCGGGATGTCGCCCACCGCGTGCTGTTCCTCGACGGTGGGGTCGTGGTCGAGGAGGGCCCGGCGCACGAGCTCTTCGCGGCGCCGCGCGAGCCGCGCACGCGCGAGTTCCTCGCCCGCCTGATGCCCTGACGGCCCCTCAGCCGCGGAGCAGCTCCCGGATGACGTTCGGAAGCTCGGCGCAGAGGTCGAGCACCGTGAAGGGCCCGCCGCGGCTCGCCCGCTCGGCGGCGAGGCCGTGCAGGACGGCGGCCGTCGCGGCGAGCGGGGCGGCGGCGCCCGGATCGGCGTCGAGCTCGAGCGCGTGCGTCGCGAGCAGGGCCCCCAGCACGCCGCCGAGCGCGTCGCCGGCCCCCGCCGTCGCCGTCCACGCGGGCGCGCCGCTCACGTCGAGCAGACCCCCGTCGGGGTCGGCCACATAGCTCGTGTGCCCCTTCAGCAGCACGACGGATGCGAGGCGCGACGCCGCCTCGAGGGCCGCGCCCGGCGCATCCGCGGTCACCTCCGCGCGCTCGCGCCCCAGCAGTCGCGCGAGCTCCCCCGCGTGCGGGACCAGCACCCGCGCGCCCACCGCGCGGTCGGCGAAGGCGAGCGCCCCCGCGTCGATCACCGTCGGCACCCCGTCGGCGAGCGCGCGATCGCGCACCGCAGCCGAGTAGTCGTCGAGCGCGTCGGGGTCCTGGCCGGAGCCGACGACCCACGCCTGCACGCGCCCCTCCGCGGTGACCGCCTCCGGCCGCCGCTGCAGCACGAGGCGGGTGGGGCGCCCCGCGCCGAGGTAGCGCACCATGCCGACGCCCGTCCGCAGGGCCGCCTCGACGCCGAGCACGGCCGCGCCGGGGTACCGGGCCGAGCCCGTCGCGAAGCCCACGACGCCGCGCGAGTACTTGTCGTCGTCGGGGCCGGGGACGGCGATCCAGTCGCGCGCCTCGGCCGCACCGAAGGTCGTGGCCATGCCGCCACGATAGTTTGAGAGCGTGAGCATCAGCATCCCCGGTCGCGTCGTCGTCTTCGACTACGGGGAGGTGATCTCCATGGCGCAGAGCGAGCACGACCGTCTCGCGATCCTCGGCACGGCGCTGCAGGAGGCCGACACCTTCTGGCCCGTGTACTGGCGCCACCGGGACGACCTCGACAAGGGCGTCATCCGTGTCGTCGAGTACTGGGAGCGGGTGGCCGCCGACCTCGGCGTCACCTGGGACCTGCCCACGATCCAGCGGCTGTGGGCGATCGACTTCCGCAGCTGGATCAGCGTCGAGCCCGGCACGGTGCGCATCATCGAGGAGCTGCACGCGGGCGGCACCCGCACCGCGCTGCTCTCCAACGCGGGTTTCGACTTCGGCGACGCGTTCCGCAACGCCCCCTTCGCGACGGTCTTCGAGCGCGTCTTCGTGAGCGCCGAGCTCGGGCTGCTGAAGCCCGACCCCGAGATCTACCGGCACGTCGCCGAGGAGCTGGGAATCGAGCTCGACGCGATGGTGTTCATCGACAACAAGGCCGTCAACGTCGATGGCGCCACGGCCCTCGGCGTCACCGGACACGTCTTCACCGACGTGCACGGCCTCCGCGGGTTCCTCGAGAAGCTCGCCCAGGAGTCCTGAATGCCCGGCCTGTTCGACCCGATCACCGTCCGCACCACCGAGTTCCGCAACCGTCTCTGGGTGGCGCCGATGTGCCAGTACTCGTGCCTCGACCGCGACGGAGTGCCGACCGACTGGCACCTCGTGCACCTGGGCTCGTTCGCCCGCGGCGGCGCGGGGCTCGTCATCGCGGAGGCGACCGCTGTCGTGCCCGAGGGGCGCATCTCGCCGGAGGACACGGGGCTGTGGTCGGACGCGCAGGAGGCGGCGTGGGCGCGCATCGCCGCGTTCGTGCGGGCGGAGGGCGCCGTGCCCGGCATCCAGCTCGCGCACGCGGGGCGCAAGGGGTCGACCTTCTCGCCGTGGGGTGACGAGCGCGACGGCTCGGTTCCGCTCGACGAGGGCGGCTGGCCCACCGTCGCGCCCTCCGCCGTCGCCTTCGACGGCTACGCGGTGCCGCGCGCGCTCGAGGCCTCCGAGCTTCCGGGCCTCGTGACGGCGTTCGCGGATGCGGCGGCACGGGCCGTGCGCGCGGGGTTCGGCCTCGTCGAGATCCATGCCGCGCACGGGTACCTCCTGCACGAGTTCCTGTCGCCGCTCTCGAACCTGCGGGAGGACGCCTACGGCGGCTCGCTCGAGAACCGCGCACGCCTGCTGCTCGAGATCGTGCGCGCTGTCCGCGCCGAGGTCGGCGAGGAGCTGCCGGTGCTCGTGCGCTTCTCGGCGAGCGACTGGGCCGACGACGGTTGGGACGCGGAGCAGACGGCGATCGTCGCCGGCTGGTCGCGGGACGCGGGCGCCGACTTCTTCGACATCTCGTCGGGTGGTCTCGTGGCGCACCAGCGAATCGCGCTCGGCCCCGGATACCAGGTGCCGTTCGCCGAGCAGGTCGGTGCGGATGCCGACGTCGAGGTCTCGGCGGTCGGCCTCATCACCGACCCGGTGCAGGCCGACGACATCGTCCGCTCGGGCCGCGCCGACGCCGTCATGCTGGGCCGCGAGTTCCTGCGCGACCCGCACTTCCCGCTGCGCGCGGCGCACGCCCTCGGCGTCGACCTCCCCTACTGGCCCCCGCAGTACCTCCGCGCCAAGCCCCGCCTCTGATCCCTGACCGAGGAGCAGCCGCTCGAACTGCGCGGACACGCGAGCGCAGGAGGGGCGGGGGTTCGGTTCCGAGGCGCTGGCATCGGGACCGGCGGGAGCGCATCGCCGACAGGCGATACGCGGGGGCATGCGACTCGGAACCGAACCCCCGCCCCGACGAACCGTGCAGGCACCGCGGACTAGCGCGGCGACCGACGATCCGTCGCGTCCTGCACCTCGCCCACGAGCTCCTCGATGATGTCCTCGAGGAACAGCACGCCGCGGGTCGACCCGTTCTCATCGAAGACGCGGGCGACGTGGCTTCCCGCGCGGCGGAGCATGGCGAGGGCGTCCTCGAGCTCCATGCCGCGGTAGAGCGAGATGAGCTGGCGGATGCGCTTGGGCGGCACCGGATCGTCGAACTCGTCGTCGCGCAGGTCGATGACGTCCTTGAGGTGCACGTACCCGCTCGGCTCGCCGTCCTCGTCGACGAGCACGTAGCGGCTGAAGCCGTGCTGGGAGACGGCGCGCTCGACGTCGGCGGGCGTGGCGTCCTCGGGGAGGGTGACGAGCGCGTCCATGCCGAGGGCGACATCCGCGACCTTCTTGGTCGTGAACTCGAAGGCGTTGCTGAGCGTGCCGGTGGTGTCGGTGAGCACCCCCTCGCGCGTGGAGGTGCGCACGATGAGCTCGACCTCGTCGACGGTGAAGGCGCTCGTCGCCTCGTTCTTCGGCTGCACGCGGAACAGCAGCAGGACGCCGTTGGCCGTCGCGTTGAGCGCCCGGATGATGGGGCGCAACACGGTCGCGATGGCGACGAGGGGGGTCGCGAGCAGCAGCACGGAGCGGTCGGGCACCGAGAAGGAGATGTTCTTCGGCACCATCTCGCCGAACACGACGTGCAGGAAGGAGACGAGCACGAGCGTCACGATGAACGCGACAGTGCCGATGACGTCCTCCGACCAGCCGGTGAGCTCGAGCGGCACGGCGAGCAGGTGGTGGATGGCGGGCTCGGAGACGTTGAGGATGAGCAGCGAGCACACGGTGATGCCGAGCTGGCTCGTGGCGAGCATGAGGGTCGCGTGCTCCATCGCCCACAGGGCGGTCTTCGCGGCCCGGGATCCGGCCTCCGCTCGCGGCTCGATCTGGGAGCGCCGCGCCGAGATCACCGCGAACTCCGCCCCGACGAAGAAGGCGTTCGCGGCGAGCAGGATGAACAGCCAGGCCAGGCCCCACCAGTCGGAGGCGTTCATCGCTCCTCCTCCTGCTCGGCGGGGCGGGGGGTGAAGCGCACGCGGTCGATGCGGCGCCCGTCCATACGCTCGATGCGGAACGCGCCCGCCTCGATCTCGACGGTGTCGCCGACGACGGGGATGCGGCCGAGCTCGCTCATGAGGTAGCCGGCGACGGTCTCGTACGGCCCCTCCTCCGGCACGGTGACCCCGGCGCGGTCGAGCAGCTCGTCGGGCCGCAGCGCCCCGGGGAAGGTGAGCCAGTCGCGGCTGCGCACGACGTCGGGGCGCGAGCGGTCGTGCTCATCCGACACCTCGCCGACGAGCTCCTCGACGAGGTCCTCGAGCGTCGCGACCCCGGCGGTGCCGCCGTACTCGTCGACGACGACGGCGATCTGGTAGCTGCGGGCGCGCAGCTCGCCGAGCAGCGTGTCGAGCTTCATCGTCTCCGGGACGCGGAGCGCCTCGGTCTGGAGCGCCGACACGGGGACGGATGCGCGCCGCTCGCGGGGCACGGACACCGCCTGCTTGACGTGCACGATCCCGACGATGTCGTCGGGGCTCTCGTCGATGACGGGGAAACGGGAGTAGCCGGTGCGGCGGGCGAGCTCGATGACGGTCTCGGCGGTGTCGGCGCGTTCGACGGCGGCGAGGCGCGGCCGCGGCGTCATGACGTCGGCGGCGGTGTGCTCCGAGAAGGCGAGCGTGCGCGCCAGGAGGGTCGCGGTGTCGCGGTCGAGCGAGCCCTCGCTCGCGGAACGCCGCACGAGGCTCTTCAGCTCGTCGGCGGTGCGCGCCGAGCTGAGCTCCTCCTTCGGCTCGATGCCGATCGCCCGCAGCACCGCGTTGGCCGTGCCGTTGAGGAGGGCGACGAAGGGCTTGAAGACGGTGGTGAAGACGACCTGGAACGGGATGACGAGCTTCGCGGTCTGCCGCGGGAGGGCGAGCGCGAAGTTCTTCGGCACGAGCTCGCCGATGATCATGGAGAGCAGGGTGGCGACGGCGACGGCGACGATCGTCGCGACTATTCGGGAGGTGGCGGCGCCCATCCCCCAGCCGTCGAAGAGCGGCCGCAGCCAGGTGCTGAACGCCGGCTCGAGGGTGAAGCCGGCGAGCAGCGTGGTGAGGGTGATGCCGAGCTGCGCCGCGGAGAGGTGCGTGGACGTCACCTTGAGCGCGCGGATCGTGGGCCCGAGCATCGTCTCGCCCCGCGACTGCCGCGCCTCGAGGTCGTGCCGGTCGAGGTTGACGAGGGCGAACTCGCTCGCCACGAAGAAGCCGGTTCCGACCGTGAGGACCATGCCGGCGATGAACATCCACCATTCGGGGCTCATCGTGCATCACCCCCGACGGCGACCGGCGCGGGTCTGTGGGCTGGCTCTGACGTCGAAGACGGAGGGTCATCCATGATCGGGCCAGCCTACAGTTCGCCCGGGCGCCCCGGCTGGGTGATCACCACGAGACGGGGAGCGCCTTGCCCTCCTCGTATCCCGCCGCCGACTGGAAGCCGACGACGGCGCGCTCGTGGAACTCGGCGAGTGACGCGGCCCCCGCGTAGGTGAAGGAGCTGCGCACGCCCGAGGTGATCATGTCGAGCAGGTCCTCGAGGGAGGGGCGGTTCGGGTCGAGGTAGATCCGCGAGCTCGAGATGCCCTCCGCGAACAGCTCCTTGCGCGCGAGCTCGTAGGGGTCGAGGCGCCCGAAGCGCTCCTGCACGGCCTTCGTCGAGGCCATGCCCCAGCTCTCCTTGTAGAGCCGACCCGCGTCGTCGGTCTCGAGCCGGCCGGGAGCCTCGATGGTGCCCGCGAACCAGGAGCCGATCATGACGGATGCCGCCCCCGCCGCGAGCGCGAGTGCCACGTCGCGCGGGTACCGCACGCCGCCGTCCGCCCACACGTGCGCGCCGAGCTCGCGCGCCGCCTCGGCCGTCTCGAGCACCGCCGAGAACTGGGGGCGCCCGACGGCGGTCATCATGCGCGTCGTGCACATGGCGCCTGGGCCGACGCCGACCTTGATGATCGACGCACCCGCCTCCACGAGGTCGCGCACGCCGTCGGCGGTCACGACGTTGCCCGCCACGATCGGGATGCCGAGGTCGAGCTTCGCGACCGTGCGGAGCGCGGCGAGCATGCCCTCCTGGTGCCCGTGGGCGGTGTCGACGACGAGCACGTCGACGCCAGCGTCGGCGAGCGCCCGCGCCTTCGCGGCGACGTCGCCGTTGATGCCGACGGCCGCTGCGACCCGCAGCCGCCCCTGCCCGTCGACGGCGGGCGCGTAGATCGTGGAGCGGAGGGCGCTGCGGCGCGTGACGGAGCCGACGAGGTGGCCGTGGTGACGCACGAGCGCCGCCTCGACGCCGGCGTCGATGAGCAGGTCGAAGGCGGCGCGCGGCCCCGAGAGGTCATCCGCGTCGAGCGAGGTCACCCGCCCGTGGACGAGGTCGCCGAGCCGTGCGTCGGGGAGTGCCGTGGCGAGGCGGGCGACCGGCACGCATCCGGCCTCCTCCCCCGCGCCGTCGCGGAGCACCACGACGCCGGTCCCGATGGCGGGGACGATGCGGAGCGCCTCGGCGACCGTGGCATCCGCCGCGAGCTCGACCGGTGCGTCCCAGCCCACCGGCTGCGCCTTCACCGCGCGGATGGCGGCGTCGAGCTCCTGCAGCGGAAGGTCCTGCGGCAGCACGCCGAGGCCGCCGCGCCGGGCGAGCGAGGCGGCGAGCCGCGGACCGGTCACGGAGTTCATGTTGGCCGAGACGATGGGGATGGTGGCGCCCGTGCCGTCGGTCGTCGCGAGGTCCACCGAGAGGCGGCTCGCGACCTCCGAGCGGCTCGGGACGAGGAATACGTCGGAGTAGGTGAGGTCGTGGGATGGAACCTGTCCCGTGAAGCGCATGACACCACGGTATTCCGTGCGCACCGCGCACGCACCGCGACCCTGGGAGGTTCCCCGGACACCCCGCGGATCGTCCGCGCGACACGCCCGGTGACGTTAGGCTTGGTGGTGGTGTGACCAGCGGGGATCACCCGGATCCCTGGCACCGGCGAGTAGTGAGAGTGGGCGGTCGGCTGTGTCCAACCCCGTCACCGGAGTGACGCCCGAGGAGAACGCCTCGGGGGAGTTCGGAGCCAATGAATGGCTCGTCGACGAGATGTACGAGCGGTACCTCGTCGACAAGGAGTCGGTCGACCGCAGTTGGTGGCCGATCCTGGAGTCGTATCGACCCGTCGACGACCCCACCCCCACCTCGGTGATCCCGGTGGTGACCTCGCCCGAGGCGCCCGCCGCACCCGAGCCGATCGCCGAGACCCCGCCCGCCGCACCCGAGCCCACGCCCCCGACGGATGCCGCCGCCGCGGACGCGGAGGCGCCCAAGAGCCAGGTGGGCGGCGAGTCGCAGGTGCCCGAGGCCGTGACCGAGGCCGCGGAGGCGCCCGCCGCATCCGCCCCCGCCCCGACCCCAGCGCCCTCCGAGGCCGCCCCGCCGACGACGCCCATCGCGCGCACCACCTCGGCGCCCGCGAAGCCGCAGCCGATCCCGGCCGAGGCGCCCACGACCGCCTCGACCCCCGTGGTGGGCGAGTCCGCGGAGCCCGAGGAGGCCGTCACCGTGCTCAAGGGCATGGCGAAGACCCTCTCCACCAACATGGACCAGAGCCTCACGGTTCCCACCGCCACGAGCGTGCGCACGGTGCCGGCGAAGCTCATGATCGACAACCGCATCGTCATCAACAACCACCTGCGCCGCGCGCGCGGCGGCAAGGTGTCGTTCACGCACCTCATCGCGTGGGCCATGGTGAAGACCCTCGGCGAGTTCCCCAGCCAGAACGTGTTCTACCGCGAGGACGACGGCAAGCCCACGGTCGTCGCGCCCGCGCACGTGACCCTCGGCATCGCGATCGACCTCCCGAAGCCCGACGGCACGCGCTCGCTGCTCGTCCCCGGCATCAAGCGCGCCGACACGATGAACTTCGCCGAGTTCCTCGCCGCCTACGAGGATGTCGTGGCGCGCGCCCGCGCGAACAAGCTCACCGCGGCCGACTTCCAGGGCGTCACGATCTCGCTCACCAACCCGGGCGGCATCGGCACCGAGCACTCGGTTCCCCGCCTCATGCGCGGCCAGGGCTGCATCGTCGGCGCGGGCGCGCTCGAGTATCCGGCCGCCTTCCAGGGGGCGAGCCCGAAGACGCTCGTCGAGCTCGGCATCGGCAAGACCATCACCCTCACGAGCACCTACGACCACCGCGTCATCCAGGGTGCGGGCTCGGGCGAATTCCTCAAGAAGATCCACGAGCTGCTGATCGGCGAGCGCGGCTTCTACGAGGACATCTTCTCGGCGCTGCGCATCCCCTACGACCCGATCCACTGGGCCGAGGACATCAACGTCGACCTCTCGGAGCGCATCTCCAAGACGAGCCGCGTGCAGGAGCTCATCAACTCGTTCCGCGTGCGCGGCCACCTGATGGCCGACATCGACCCGCTCGAGTACCGCCAGCGCTCCCACCCCGACCTCGACATCGCGAGCCACGGCCTCACCTTCTGGGACCTCGACCGCGAGTTCGTAACCGGCGGCTTCGGCGGCAAGCGCACGATGCTGCTGCGCGAGATCCTCGGCGTGCTGCGCGACTCGTACTGCCGCACCGTCGGCGTCGAGTACATGCACATCCAGGACCCGGAGCAGCGCCGCTGGTTCCAGGAGCGGCTCGAGAAGCCCTACGTGAAGCCCACGCACGACGAGCAGCTGCGCGTTCTCGGCAAGCTCAACGAGGCGGAAGCCTTCGAGACCTTCCTGCAGACGAAGTACGTCGGCCAGAAGCGCTTCAGCCTGGAGGGCGGCGAGTCGACCATCCCGCTGCTCGACGAGATCCTGCAGGGCGCCGCCGAGTCGGGTCTCGACGAGGTCGCGATCGGCATGGCGCACCGCGGCCGGCTCAACGTGCTCACCAACATCGCGGGCAAGACGTACGGCCAGGTGTTCCGCGAGTTCGAGGGCACCCAGGACCCGAAGTCGGTGCAGGGCTCCGGCGACGTCAAGTACCACCTCGGCACCGAGGGCACCTTCACCGCGATGAGCGGCAAGGAGGTGCCGGTGTACCTCGCCGCGAACCCCTCCCACCTGGAGGCGGTCAACGGCGTGCTCGAGGGCATCGTGCGCGCCAAGCAGGACCGCACGGGCGACGGCCAGTACGGCACGCTCCCGATCCTCGTGCACGGCGACGCGTCGATGGCGGGCCAGGGCGTCGTCGTCGAGACGCTGCAGATGTCGCAGCTGCGGGCCTACAAGACCGGCGGCACCATCCACGTCGTCATCAACAACCAGGTCGGCTTCACGACGACCCCGCAGGATGCGCGCAGCTCGGTGTACTCGACGGATGTCGCGAAGACCATCCAGGCGCCGATCTTCCACGTGAACGGCGACGACCCGGAGGCCGTGGTGCGCGTCGCCGAGCACGCCTTCGCGTACCGGCAGCAGTTCAAGCGCGACGTCGTCATCGACCTGGTCTGCTACCGCCGCCGCGGCCACAACGAGGGCGACGACCCCTCGATGACGCAGCCGCTCATGTACAACCTCATCGAGGCGAAGCGCAGCGTCCGCACCCTCTACACGGAGGCGCTCGTCGGACGCGGCGATATCACCCAGGAGGAGTTCGAGCAGGCGCAGACCGACTTCCAGGAGCGGCTCGAGCGGGCGTTCGCCGAGACGCACGCCGCGCAGACCGGCTCCATCCCTGTGGTGGCGCACGACCAGAGCCCGGTGGCCGACCTGGAGCGCCCCGTCGCCCAGCAGCGGGAGGACGCCGCGGTCGGCGAGCCCGCGTCGACCGCCGTCGACCAGGCGGTCGTCGAGCTCATCGGCGACGCGCACGACAACCCGCCCGGCGGCTTCAGCGTGCACCCGAAGCTGCAGCAGCTGCTCAAGAAGCGCTACGACATGAGCCGCAACGGCTCCATCGACTGGGGCTTCGGCGAGCTCATCGCCCTCGGCTCGCTGCTGATCGAGGGCACCCCGGTGCGCCTCGTCGGCCAGGATGCCCGCCGCGGCACCTTCGTGTCGCGCCACGCGGTGTTCCACGACCGCGAGAACGGCCAGGAGTGGCTGCCGCTCGGCAACCTCGCCGACAACCAGGCGCGGCTCGCGATCTACGACTCTCTGCTGTCCGAGTACGCCGCGCTCGCCTTCGAGTACGGCTACTCGGTGGAGCGGCCGGATGCCCTGGTGCTGTGGGAGGCGCAGTTCGGCGACTTCGCGAACGGCGCCCAGACGGTGATCGACGAGTTCATCTCGAGCGCCGAGCAGAAGTGGGGTCAGCGCTCCGGTGTCGTCATGCTCCTCCCCCACGGCTACGAGGGCCAGGGGCCGGACCACTCCTCGGCGCGCATCGAGCGCTACCTGCAGCTCGCGGCGGAGAACAACATGACGATCGCGCGTCCGTCGACGCCCGCGTCGTACTTCCACCTGCTGCGCCGACAGGCCTACGCGCGCCCACGTCGTCCGCTCATCGTCTTCACTCCGAAGTCGATGCTGCGCCTCCGCGGTGCGACGAGCGAGGTCGCCGACTTCACGCGGGGCCGCTTCGAGCCGGTCATCGACGACGCACGCATCCAGGACCCGTCGACGGTCAAGCGGGTGCTGCTGCACTCCGGCAAGATCCACTACGACCTGCTCAACGAGGTCGAGAAGCGGGCGGATGGGGGCGCCTTCGCGCTCGTGCGGCTGGAGCAGTACTACCCGCTGCCGACCGCTCAGCTGCTGGCGGTGTTCGATCGCTACCCGGAGGCCGAGCTCATGTGGGTACAGGACGAGCCGGAGAACCAGGGCGCGTGGCCGTTCCTGTCGTTCGATCTCGCCCCGCAGCTCGGCGGACGTGCGCTGCACGTGTCGTCGCGTGCGGCCTCCGCGTCGCCCGCGACGGGCTCGTCGAAGCGCAGCGCGGCCGAGCAGACCGCTCTCATCGCGAGGGCGCTGGAGCTGTAGTTCTTCCTCTCAGGAGGACGAAGGGCGCCGCCTCGAGCGGCGCCCTTCGTGGTCTCGATACACCGTGCTGCGCGCGGCACTCGACCAGCGAGACGTCGTGACCCGAGCGAAGGGTGCTGACGGATTCGCTCCCGAGACGCTGGCATCGGGTCGGGCGGGAGCGCGCCGTTCAGGCGCGCGGGGGCATGCGGCTCGGGAACGAATCCGTCCGCACCCGAAGCGTCGCGTCAGGAGTCCAGGGCCGCGAGGATCTGCGCGCGCAGCTCGGCAGGAGCCTTCTCCTGGCACGCGCGCTGCACCTTCTGGATGAGCGTCAGCCCCACGAGGTGCTCGGTGGAGCAGTCCTCGCAGCCGTCGAGGTGCTCCTGGATGTCGTGCAGGTCCTGGTCGGAGAGCTCGCGGTGCAGGAACTCCTCGAGCTCGGCCTTCGCCTTGTCGCAGCCGCAATCGGTCATCTCGTGCTCCCGGGGGACGTGTCCGCGGCGGTGTACCCACGCTCGCGGGCGTATTCGGCGAGGCGCTCGCGCAGGAGGCGGCGTCCGCGGTGGAGTCGGCTCATGACGGTGCCGACGGGGGTCTTCATGATGTCCGCGATCTCCTGGTAGGAGAAGCCTTCGACGTCCGCGAGGTACACGGCGAGTCGGAAGTCCTCGGGGATCGACTGGAGCGCCTCCTTGACGTCGCTGTCGGGGAGGTGGTCGATCGCCTCGGCTTCGGCGGATCGGGTGGTGCGCCCCTGGGTGAGGGACTCGGCCGAGCCCAGCTGCCAGTCCTCGAGGTCGTCGAGGGTGCCCTGGTAGGGGCTGCGCTGGTTCTTGCGGTAGCTGTTGATGTAGGTGTTGGTGAGGATGCGGTACAGCCACGCCTTGAGGTTGGTTCCCTGCTCGAAGCCGGCGTAGGCGGCGAACGCCTTCGTGTAGGTCTCCTGCACGAGGTCGCCGGCGTCGGCGGGGTTGCGGGTCATCCGCATCGCCGCCGCGTAGAGCTGGTCCATGAACGGGATCGCCTGCTCGGCGAACAGCCTCCGCAGCTCGTCGGGGGTGTGCTCGGGGCGCGCGCTGTCAGCCATCGGCGTCGAGTCTATGCCGAGCGCTCCCGTGCGCCCGCCGATGGTCGGCACGTCCAGCACCAGCACGTCGGCTCCTTCCCGCCCTCGCGGGCACTACCCTTGACAACCGATGGGCGTTGTTCGGTATTCCGGTCGTGACGAGCTGATCCCCGAGATGCCGGGGCGGGCCGATGAGTTCGAGCTGCCCGTCGGGCACGCGCTCACGGAATCCGAGGCATCCGGTCCGTGGAAGGCACCCGTGGCCACGGGTCCGCTCGCGGCGCGCCTGACCCTGCCGGGCTCGAAGAGCCTCACGAACCGCGAGCTCGTGCTCGCCGCGCTCGCCGACGGCCCCTCGACGCTCCACCGCCCGCTGCATTCGCGCGACACCTCCCTCATGGTGGCGGGGCTGCGCGGCCTGGGTGTCGACATCGCGGAACGCGCGGGCGACGGGGAGTTCGGCCCCGACCTTCGGGTGACGCCGGGCGAGCTGCTCGGCGGTTCGATCGACGGCGGCCTCGCGGGCACGGTGCTGCGGTTCCTGCCGATCGTCGCGGCCCTGGCCCTCGGGCCGACGAGTGTCGACGGCGACCCGTACGCGCGCAAGCGCCCCATGCGCACGACGATCGACGCGCTGCGGGGGCTCGGGGTCGAGGTGAACGACGACGGCCGCGGCACGATGCCGTTCACGGTCCACGGCACGGGTGGCGTGCGCGGGGGCGAGCTCGCGATCGATGCCTCCGCCTCGAGCCAGTTCGTCTCGGGGCTGCTGCTCGCGGCCCCCCGGTTCGCGGAGGGCCTCACCCTGCGGCACACGGGTGAGCGGCTGCCGAGTATGCCGCATATCCGGATGACGATCGAGTGCCTCGCGGCGCGCGGCGTGACGGTCGAGGAGCCGGAACCGGGGGTCTGGGTGGTGGCGCCGCAGCCGATCCGTGCCGTCGACGTGACGATCGAGCCCGATCTGTCGAACGCGGGCCCCTTCCTGGGCGCCGCCCTGCTCGCGGGGGGCACGGTGACGATCGCCGGCTGGCCCGCACGTACGACGCAGGTCGGCGACGAGTTCCTGTCCCTCCTGCCGCGGCTCGGCGCGACGGTGACGCGCGACGGCGATGCCGTGACCGTCGACGGCGGGCCGGGCGTGCGCGGGGGGCGGCCGGTGCGCGCGGCGGATCTCGACCTCACGATCGGGGGCGAGCTCGCCCCCACGATCGCGACCCTGCTGGCCTTCGCGGATGGTCCGAGCACGGTGACCGGAATCGGGCACCTGCGCGGCCACGAGACGGATCGGCTCACGGCGCTCGCGACGGAGCTCGGCCGGCTCGGCGGCGAGGTCGTGGAGCTCGACGAGGGTCTCGAGATCCACCCGCGGCCGCTGCACGGCGGCGCGTGGGAGGCGTACGCCGACCACCGGATGGCGACCTCCGGCGCGCTCGCCGGCCTCGTCGTGCCGGAGGTGACGGTCGACGACATCGCCACGACCGCGAAGACGCTGCCGGAGTTCCCCGAGCTGTGGAGCCGGATGCTGGGCCGCGAGGCCGGCGCGACCCGCTGGGAGTCGCTGCCTCTGTGAGCCGGACACGGTGAGGCCGACGCGGTGAGCTGGCTGAGCGGCGACGACGACGAGGAGCCGGAGGGCTTCGACGCCTGGGACGAGTCCGACGTGCGGGTGCGTCCGAACCCGAAGGGCAACCGTCCGCGCACCAAGGTGCGCCCGAGTCACGACGACGCGGTCGAGGGGCGCGTGCTGTCGGTCGACCGGGGGCGCTACACCGTGCTCGTCGACGCCGACTCCCCCGCCGAGCACGAGGCGACCGCGACGCGCGCCCGCGAGCTGCGCGACCAGGCGATCGTCACGGGCGACCGGGTGGATCTCGTGGGCGACGCATCCGGGGGTCCGGGCACGCTCGCGCGCATCGTGCGCATCCGCCCCCGTTCGACGCTCCTGCGCCGCAGCGCGGACGACACGGATGCGGTGGAGCGCGTCATCGTGGCGAACGCCGACCAGCTCATGATCGTGGTCGCGGCGGCGAACCCCGAGCCGCGCCCGCGCCTCGTGGACCGCTACCTCGTCGCGGCGTACGACGCCGGCATCCGTCCGTTCATAGTGATCACGAAGACCGACCTGGCCGACCCGGAGCCGTTCCTGGCGAACTTCGCGGGGCTCGACATCCCGGTCGTGCGCAGCGCCCGCGACGCGTGGCCGGTCGCCGAGCTGGCGCCGCTCCTGGCCGGGCACTCGACGGTCGCCGTCGGGCACTCCGGTGTGGGCAAGTCGACGCTCGTGAACGAGCTGGTCCCGGGCACCGACCGGGCAACCGGCGACGTCAACGCCGTGACGGGCCGCGGGCGCCACACCTCATCCTCGACGGTGTCGCTGCGGGTGCCGACTGGCGGATGGATCATCGACACCCCCGGCGTGCGCTCGTTCGGCCTGGGGCACGTCGATCCGGCGAACATCCTGCGGGGCTTCCCGGACCTCGCCGCGGTCGCCGAGGAGTGCCCGCGCGGCTGCACGCACCTCGCGGACGCTCCGGACTGCGCTCTCGACGAGGCCGTCGAGCGCGGCGAGCTCGACCCGGCCCGCGTCGACTCGCTCCGCCGCCTGCTCGGTTCGCTCGGTGGTTGAGCAGCGCCCAGGCTCCGCACCCCAGGCTCACCCCGACAATCGCTGAGTGGTCGGTTTGTGGCCTCATGTCGCGGCTTGAGGGCCAGAAACCGACCACTCAGCGATTGTCGGGGGAGGAGGGGGTGAGCCCACCCTCGCTAGGCTCGGAGGGTGAGCGACTCCCCCGACTACACCGTGGCCGACGACCTCGCGGTCGCCCTGACCCTCGCGGCGGAGGCCGATCTCATCGCGATGGATCGCTACCTCTCGCAGGACCTCGGCATCCAGCTCAAGGCCGACAAGTCGATCGTCACGGATGCCGACACGCGCGTCGAGCGCATGATCCGCGCGCACCTCGCCGAAGCCCGGCCGGAGGACGCGGTGCTCGGGGAGGAGTTCGGCAGCGAGGGCTCCTCGCGGCGGCAGTGGATCGTCGATCCGATCGACGGCACGAGCAACTTCGCGCGTGGGGTGCCGATCTGGGGCGCGCTCATCGCCCTCGTCGTCGACGGGGTGCCCGTGGTGGGCGTCGTGAGCGCCCCCGCGCTCGGGCGTCGCTGGTGGGGCGCGAGCGGGCACGGCGCCTGGCTGCAGCAGGACGGCGGCGAGCCGCACCGCATCCGGGTGAGCGGGGTCGACAGCCTGACCGAGGCGACCCTGAGCTACAACAACCTGCAGACCTGGGACCAGTACGGCTACCTCGACCGCCTCGTCGCCCTCGCGCGCGGCGTGGGACGCACGCGCGCCTTCGGGGACCTCTGGTCGTACATGCTCGTCGCGGAGGGCGCGATCGATATCGCAGGCGAGTTCGACGTGAAGCCGTGGGACATCGCCGCGCTCGTGCCGATCGTCGCGGAGGCCGGCGGGCGGGTCACGACGGTGACGGGCGGCACGGCGCTCGATGAGCTCAGCGTGGTCGCGAGCAACGGGCTGCTGCATGACGAGGTGCTGGCGGCTCTCGCGGGCTGAACGAACGGCCAAGCGTTCACGTCGTGAAGTGAATGCACCGGCCAGCAGGCCGTCTTCGGAACTCCGCTTTTCGCCGAAATCCTGGGCTGTTACCGAATAGTTACCGAATTTCTGCCGCGCCAGGTATCTTCAAGTCTTGAAGTCAGTGCACAATCGCACTGCCACTGTTCAAAGCCGAGAGTGGTACTTCGAGGAAGTTCCCCCTCACACCATGAGAAAGGGAGTGACGTGAAGAAGTCATCGCTGATTTCGATCGCTGCACTCGCCGGCGCCTCCGCGCTGGTTCTTGCCGGATGTTCGTCCACCCCGGGCGACGGCGGCACCAACGGTGGCGGCACCGCCTCCACCCGTGCCTGCGTCATCCTGCCCGACACCGAGTCCTCGGACCGCTGGGAGAACGGCGACCGCCCCGCGCTCGAGAAGGCGTTCAAGGACGCCGGCTTCGAGGCGGACATCCAGAACGCCCAGGGCAGCACCGACAAGATGGCGACCATCGCCGACCAGCAGTTCTCGAAGGGCTGCGGCGTCATGCTCGTCGTCGACTACCAGGGCGCCGGCACCGCCGTCGTCGAGAAGGCCAAGTCGGAGGGCGTGCCGGTCATCGCCTACGACCGCCCGATCTCCGGGGCCGACTACTACGTCTCCTTCGACAACGTGAAGGTCGGCGAGCTCGAGGGCCAGTCGATCGTCGACGGTCTGAAGGCGGAGGGCAAGGACCCGGCCACCGCCGTCGTCGTCTACATGGGCGGAGACCCGTCCGACGGCAACGCGAAGATGTTCCACGACGGCGCCGTCAAGGTCATGGAGGCCGCGGGCATCAAGCCGGCCGCGGAGCCCACCGGCGTCTGGGACACCGACATCTCGGCGACCAACTTCGAGCAGGCGCTGACCTCGCTCGGCGGCAAGGTCGACGCGGTCTGGTCGGCGAACGACGCCAACGCTGCCGGTGTCATCTCGATCCTCGACAAGAACGGCCTCACCGTTCCCGTCTCGGGCCAGGACGCCTCGGTCGCGGGTCTGCAGAACGTGCTCCTCGGCAAGCAGACCGCCACGGTCTACAAGCCGTTCCAGCTCGAGGCCAAGGCCGCGTCCGACCTCGCCATCAAGCTCCTGAACGGCGAGAAGCCCACCGCCGACAAGAAGCTCGACGACGGCACCCCGTACATCGCGGTCACGCCGGTCCTCGTCGGACCGAAGGACGTGCAGAAGGTCATCGACGACGGCAACGCCAAGGCGTCGGAGATCTGCACCGGTGACGTCGCCGCCAAGTGCGCGGAGTACGGCGTCAAGTAACACTCGCGGAGAGGGCTCCGCACCGCGAAAGTGCGCGGCGCGGGGCCCTCTCCCCTGTCGACATCATCCGCCCCCGGGGTGGAACATGAGACGGGACGAAGACGTCCCAGAAAGGAGGGGCCCCCATGGCTGATACCCCCCTCATCGAGCTCACCGACATCGTGAAGAGCTTCGGCCCGGTCAGCGTGCTCAAGGGCGTCAACCTCAAGGCGTTCCCCGGAAAGGTCACCGCGCTCGTCGGCGACAACGGCGCCGGCAAGTCGACCCTCATCAAGGGTCTCGCCGGCGTGCAGCCGTACGACGGCGGCGAGGTGCGGTTCGACGGCCAGGCGGTGCACCTGCACAGCCCCCGTGACGCATCCGCGCTCGGCATCGAGGTCGTCTACCAGGACCTCGCGCTGTGCGACAACCTCGACATCGTCCAGAACATGTTCCTGGGGCGCGAGGAGACCGCAGGCCTCATCTTCGACGAGGGCCAGATGGAGCGCGAGGCGAGCGAGACGCTGCGCTCGCTCTCGGTGCGCACCGTCAAGTCGGTGCGCCAGAAGGTCTCCTCCCTTTCCGGCGGACAGCGCCAGACGGTCGCCATCGCACGCTCGGTGCTCAAGAAGGCCAAGCTCGTCGTGCTCGACGAGCCGACCGCCGCCCTCGGTGTCGCGCAGACGGAGCAGGTGCTCAACCTCGTGCGCCGCCTCGCCGACCAGGGCGTCGCCGTCATCATCATCAGCCACAACCTGCAGGACGTGTTCAAGGTGGCCGACTACATCAACGTGCTGTACCTCGGCACGATGGTCGCCGCGATCCCGACCGCCGAGACCACGAGCGACGACGTCGTGGGCTACATCACCGGCAGCAAGACCTACGACGGAGTGAACGTATGACCACCACACCGGCGACCCCGCCTCCCCCGCCCACCGACACCACGAACCTCCCCGCCGAGGGCGGATTCATCGGCAGCGGACAGGAGGGCGGCATCGGCGACCAGGTGCGCGCCTACTTCCAGCGCGTGCGCTCGGGTGACATGGGCGCCCTGCCCGCCATCGGCGGCCTCATCGTGCTCGTGATCCTCTTCACGATCCTGAGCCAGACGATGCTCGGCCAGCAGTTCTTCCTCACCGAGCGCAACTTCGCGAACCTGCTCACCCAGGCGGCGTCCCTCGTAATGCTCGCGATGGCGCTCGTGTTCGTGATCCTGCTCGGCGAGATCGACCTCTCGGCCGGTGTCACCTCCGGCGTCGCCCTCTCGGCGTTCGTCGTGCTGACCAAGCCCGACGGTCCCAACATGAACTGGGTGCTCGCCCTCGTCGTCGCCCTGCTCGTCGGTGTCGTGATCGGCGCGTTCATCGGCTTCTTCGTGGCGCGGGTCGGCATCCCGTCGTTCGTGGTGACGCTGGGTCTGTTCATCGGACTGCAGGGCGTCACCCTGATCCTGCTCGGCGCGGGCGGCGTGTTCCGCATCCAGATCCCGGAGTTCCTGGCCATCCAGAACGCCAACCTCCCCATCTGGGGCGGCTGGGTGATGCTGGCCATCATCCTCGCGGTGTCGTTCGGCATGTCGCTGTGGGATCGTGCGCTCCGCACGCGCGCGGGGGTGCCCAACCGCACCTTCGCGCTCGTCATCGCGAAGCTCGCCGTGATCGCGGTGCTCGGCGGCTTCGTCGTCGCCGTGCTGAGCCAGAACCGCTCGTCGAGCATCAAGGAGATCGCGGGCGTGCCGATCGTCGTGCCGGTCGTGCTGCTCATCCTGTGGATCGGCACCTTCGCGCTCGACCGCACCAAGTTCGGTCGCTACATCTACGCGATCGGCGGCAACGCCGAGGCGGCCCGCCGCTCCGGCATCAAGGTCATCACGATCCGCTGGGTCGCCTTCATCGTCTGCTCGGTGCTCGCGGTCGTCGCGGGCGTCTTCAGCGCGAGCAAGGTCGGCTCGGTGAATGCCGGCTTCGGCACCGACACGGTGCTGAGCGGTGTCGCCGCGGCGGTCGTCGGAGGCGTGAGCCTCTTCGGCGGACGCGGGCGGCTCATGCACGCGGCGATCGGCGCCCTCGTGATCGCCGTCATCGCGAACGGCCTCGGTCTGCTCAACCTGCCGGCCGGCGTGAACTACATCGTGACCGGAGGCGTGCTCGTGCTCGCCGCCACCGTGGATGCGGTCTCCCGCGTGCGCGCGGGCGGGTCGCTCACGCGCACCTGACCGCACCGCCGGTGACACGGGGCCGTCCGGAGCGATCCGGGCGGCCCCGTGCGTTTCGCGCACGATGCGGTGTCGCGCTCACAACGCGTACCAAGGCGCGGCCAACCAGACGACCAGCCGGCGTCCCTAGCGTCTCGCCGACGGCATACGGATGTCGAGAGGGAGACCCATGTACTGGACGTACCTGCGCCGCGAGCTCGGCGGGCGCACCAAGCAGACCGTCATCGTGGCGAGCGGGCTCGCCATCGCGATCGCGCTCGTGATCGTCGTGAACTCGCTCTCCGCGGGCGTGCGCCAGGCGCAGGAGGCGACGCTCGCCGCCGTCTACGGCGTGGGCACCGATCTGACCGTCACGGGTGCCGCGGCGGCGCCGGGCGAGGGCGCGCCCGGCCGCTTCGACTTCTCCGAGGGAGGTGGCGAGACGGGCGACGACGGCACCACGACGCTCGCGCAGTCGCGCCTCACGGTCGAGCCGGGCAGAGGAACACTCGATGCCTCGGTGCTCGACGAGGTGAGCAGTATCGACGGCGTCGCCGCCGCGGCGGGAGCGCTGAGTCTCACCGACATGACCTTCTCAGGCGAGCTGCCGCAGGCCCCCGCGCAGAGCGCCGAGGGCACGGGCGAGCCGCCGGCGCGCGGCGGGTTCGGCGGCGGCTCCTTCGACGTCGACAGCTTCAGCGTCCTCGGTATCGACCCGTCAGCGGCGAGTGTGGGACCGCTCTCGGCGGTGGAGGTCACCGAGGGACGCGCCCTCGCGGAATCCGACGCCGGTGCGGACGTCGCCGTGCTCGACGCCTCCTACGCGACGAGCCAGGGGCTCGCGGTCGGCGACACCATCGACGTCGCGGGAACCGGGATGGAGATCGTCGGAATCGTCGCCTCCAGCTCGAGCGACGCCGACACCGCGGCGCAGGTCTACCTGCCGCTCGACGTGGCCCAGGGGCTCGCGGGCACGGGCGAGGTGCTGTCGACGATCTACGTGCAGGCGGAGGGCGCTGCCGACATCCCCGCGGTGCAGTCCGCGCTCGAGGCGAAGCTGCCCGATGCCACCGTGAGCTCGCAGTCCGATCTCGCCGCCGGGATCTCGGGCTCGCTCGCGAGCGCCTCCTCGCTCATCACGAGCCTCGGCACCTGGCTCTCGATCCTCATGCTCGGCGTCGCCGTGCTCATGGCGGTGCTGTTCACGATCTCCGGCGTGGCCCGCCGCACGCGCGAGTTCGGCACCCTCAAGGCGATCGGCTGGTCCAACCGCCGCGTCGTCGGGCAGGTGGCCGGCGAGTCGCTCGTGCAGGGCCTGCTCGGTGGTGCCGCGGGCCTCGTGATCGGACTCGCCACGATCTGGGCGATCAATGTCGCGTCCCCCACGATCAGCACGACGCCCGCGGCCGCCCAGCCCGGGGCGGGAGCGGGCCCGGCAGGCGACGGCGCTCCGGGCGGTTTCGGAATGGGCGGATCCGGCGGTCCGACGTTCTCCTCCAGCGCGACGGATGTCGTGCTGAGCGCACCGCTGACCGTCTGGGTCGTGGTCGCCGCCGTCGGGCTCGCAGCCCTCGCGGGTCTCGTCGCGGGAGCGTTCGGCGGCTGGCGCGCGGCGCGGCTGAGCCCCGCCGAGGCGCTCCGCGCGATCGCCTGACCACGTCCCCGACCCGACTCAGCAGCCACGACTCTCACGACAGGAGCATCCGATGACCACGACCGCACCGGCCGACGAGGCCACCCCATCCCCCGCCTCCACGCGCAGCCTCTACCGTCTCTCGGGCATCACGCGCCGGTACACACAGGGCAAGCGGGTCGTGACGGCCCTCGCGGGCGTCGAGCTCGACATCGACGAGGGCGACTTCGTGACGATCCAGGGGCCGACGGGCGGAGGGAAATCCACGCTGCTGCAGGTGCTGGGCGCACTGGATCGCCCGACGAGCGGGGAGGCGTGGCTCGGCGATACCGACCTCGCGACCTCCTCGAGCGCACACCTCGGCAGGGTGCGCGCGAAGGAGGTGGGGTTCGTGTTCCAGGGCTTCAACCTCATTCCGACGCTCACCGCCGCCGAGAACGTCGACATGGGCCTGGAGCCGCTCGGCATGCCGCGCAGCGAGCGGCGGGCACGGGTGGCGGAGGCGCTCGCCCACGTCGGCCTCGCCGATCGCGCCGATCACCGACCGGGCGAGCTCTCCGGGGGGCAGCAGCAGCGGGTCGCCATCGCGCGGGCGATCGCGAAGCGCCCGCGCGTGCTGCTCGCCGACGAGCCGACCGGCAACCTCGACGAGGCGACGCGCGACGAGGTGCTCACCGTGCTGGAGAACCTGAACGGGGCGGGTCTCACGCTCATCGTGGTGACCCACGACTCGGCGGTCGCCCGCCGCGCCAGGCGCCGCCTCCGCCTCGAACACGGCCTCGTGCGCGACATCACACGCTGACGGCGCTCGGCCGCCCGGGATGCCGCACCGGCTCCCCGGGCGGTCGGCCGCGCGTTCAGAGGTGGCGCTCGTCGGGCCCGACGTACTCGGAGAGCGGACGGATGAGCGCGTTCGCCGCCGCCTGCTCGCGGATGTGCGCGGTCCAGCCCGTCACCCGGCTCGCGACGAAGAGCGGCGTGAAGAGCTCGGTGTCGAAGCCGATGAGGTGGTACGCGGGGCCGGAGGGGTAGTCGAGGTTCGGCTTGATGCCCTTGCGCTCATCCATCGCGGTCTCGAGCGCCGTGTACAGCTCGCCGAGGTCGGGGCGGTCGTACTCCGCGAGTAGCGTGTCGAGCGCCGCCTTCATGGTGGGGACGCGCGAGTCGCCGTTCTTGTAGACGCGGTGACCGAAGCCCATGATCTTGCGCTTCTCGGCGAGCGCCGCATCCAGCCACTCCGCCGCGCGGTCGGCGAACACGATCTCGTCGAACATGTGCATGACGGCCTCGTTCGCGCCGCCGTGGAGGGGCCCCTTGAGGGCGCCGATCGCCGCCGTGACGGCCGAGTAGAGGTCGGCCATCGTCGACGTCACGACGCGCGCCGTGAACGTGGACGCGTTGAAGGAGTGCTCCGCGTACAGGATCATCGAGACGTCGAAAGCGGTGACGACGACGAGGTCCGGCACCTCGCCGAACGTCATGTGCAGGAAGTTGGCGGAGTAGCCGAGGTCGTCGCGCGGCTCCACGACCTCCTCGTCGCGCAGGCGTCGCTGCGTGTAGGCGACGATCGCCGGAAGCTGCGCCCAGAGACGCTTGGCCTGGTCGAGCTGAGCCTCGGGGCTCGGGTCGGCGACCGAGGGGTCGGCCGCGCCGTATGCCGAGACGGCGGTGCGCACGACATCCATCGGGTGCGCCTCGAGCGGCAGCAGGTCGATCGCGTGCTTCGCGACGTGCGACAGCTCGCGGTGCTCGCGTTCGAAAGCCTGCAGCTCCTCCAGCTGCACGGGCGTCGGCAGCTCGCCGTGCCACAGCAGGTACGCGACCTCCTCGAAGGTGCAGTTGGCGGCGAGCTCCTGCACGGGGTAGCCCCGGTACAGCAGGGAGTTCGTCTCCGGGTTGACCTTCGAGATCGCGGTGACGTCGACGACGACGCCCGCGAGCCCCTTCTTGATGTCGGCCTCGGCCATGTCAGCTCCTGTTGTTCGTCAGATCGAAGGTGTAGACGCCGGCGTCGAACTCCGAGTACCCCGCGTAGTCGACCAGTTCGTACAGCCTCGCACGCGTCTGCATCTCCGGCACGCGACTCGTCAGCGAACCCTCGGCGAGGATCGTGTCGAGCCCGCGCTCTGCGGCCCCCATCGCGAGGCGCAGCAGGCTCACGGGGAAGATCACGATGTTGACCCCGACGTCGGCCAGCTGCTGCGTCGTGAACAGCTCCGACTTCCCGAACTCGGTCATGTTGGCGAGGATCGGCACGTCGACGGCGGCGCGGATCGCCTCGAACTCGGCGAGGTCGGCCATCGCCTCCGGGAAGATCGCGTCGGCGCCCGCGTCCACGAGCTTCTTCGCGCGGTCCTTCGCCGCCTCCAGGCCCTCCACCCCGCGGATGTCGGTGCGCGCCATGATGAGGAAGTCGGGGTCGCGCCGGGCCTCGACCGCGGCCCGGATGCGCTTGAGCGCGGTCGCCTCGTCGACGACGGCCTTGCCGTCGAGGTGCCCGCAGCGCTTCGGGTTGACCTGGTCCTCGAGGTGCATCCCCGAGACCCCGGCGTCCTCCAGCACCTGCACCGTGCGCGCGACGTTCATCGGCTCCCCGAAGCCGGTGTCGGCGTCGATGAGCGTCGGGAGGTCGGTGACGCGGGCGATCTGGCCCCCGCGCTGGGCGACCTCGGTGAGCGTCGTCAGCCCGATGTCCGGCAGCCCGAGGTCGGCCGAGAGCACGGCACCCGAGATGTAGACGCCCTCGAAGCCCTTGTCCTGGATGAGCGCGGCCGAGAGGGGGTTGAAGGCGCCCGGCATCCGCACGAGCTCGCCGGATGCGAGCCGTTCGCGGAGGGCGCGGCGCTTGGCGGATGCGGTCAGGGTCGAGTGCAGCATCAGAACAGTCCTTCCGGGGCGACGGGCAGACCCGCCGCGACGACGGTGAGCTCGGCGACCTCGGGCGCCGTGAGCTCGGGGAGTCGCTCGGCGAGGCCGAGGAAGCGCTCGACCTCGGCGGCGCCCAGCACGCCGTCGGCGAGGGTGCGGAACTTCGCGACGTAGTCGGCGCGGGCGAACGGCCGCGCGCCGAGCGGATGCGCATCCGCGACCGCGATCTCCTCCACGATGCGCCCGCCGTCCGCGAGCTCGATCTCGACGCGGCCGCCGAAGGCCTTCTCGTCGGGGTCCTCGGAGTGGTAGCGCCGCGTCCACTCCGCGTCCTCCGCGGTGGTGACCTTGCGCCACAGCTCGACCGTGTCGGGTCGCCCGGCGCGCTCGGGAGCGTAGGAGCCGACGTGGTCCCAGGCGCCGTCCTGCAGGGCGACGGTGAAGATGTACGGGATCGAGTGGTCGAGGGTCTCGCGGCTCGCCGTCGGGTCGTACTTCTGCGGGTCGCCGGAGCCCGAGCCGATCACGTAGTGGGTGTGGTGGCTCGTGTGCAGCACGATCGCGCGCACGGCATCCGGGTTCCGCAGCTCGGGGTGCTCGGTGCCGAGGCGGCGGGCGAGGTCGATCCAGGCCTGCGCCTGGTACTCGGCCGAGTGCTCCTTCGTGTAGCTGTCGAGGATGGCGCGCTTGGGCTCGCCCCACTCGGGCAGCGGTACCTCGTAGCGCGCATCCGGGCCGTCGAGCAGCCAGGCGATGACGCCGTCCTCGCCCTCCCAGATGGGGGCGGGCGAGGTCTGGCCGCGCATGGCCCGGTCGATCGCCTCGACGGCCATCTTGCCCGCGAAGGCGGGCGCGTGCGCCTTCCAGGTGGAGATCTGGCCCTTGCGCGACTGGCGGGTCGCCGTGGTCGTGTGGAGTGCCTGGCCGATGGCCTGGTAGATGATCTCCGGGGCGAGCCCGAGGAGGGTGCCGATTCCGGCGGCGGCCGAGGGGCCGAGGTGGGCGACGTGGTCGATCTTGTGCGTGTGGAGGCTGATGCCGCGCACGAGGTCCATCTGCACCTCGTAGCCGGTCGCGATGCCGCGCACGAGGGCGGCGCCGTCCGCACCCGCGTGCTGCGCCACGGCGAGGATCGGGGGGATGTTGTCGCCGGGGTGCGAGTACTCCGCGGCGAGGAAGGTGTCGTGGTAGTCGAGCTCGCGCACGGCGACGCCGTTGGCCCAGGCGGCCCACTCGGGCTGGAAGGCGCCCTCGACGCCGAAGACGCGGGATCCCGCGTGGCGGAGGCGCGCATCCGCCTGCGGGCGGGACTGCGCCTGGCCGCGCGCGGCGACGACGGGCCCGCGGGAGAGCGAGGCGACGGCGACCGCGGCGTTGTCGATGACGCGGTTGACGATCATCTCGGCGACCGCGGGCTCGACGGCGACGGGGTCGACGGCGAGCTGCGCGATCTTCCAGGCGAGCTCGTCCTCGCGCGCGAGGCCCTCGTCGCTGCGGTGGGTGCGGACGGTGTGGAGCTTCATCGGCTCTCCTTCGTGTCGGAGGCCGTGGCCTCGAGGATGTGGCGCAGGCTCGCGTGCAGGTGCACGGCGGTCGCGTGGCGGGCGAGCTCGGCGTCGCCGTCGCGGATCGCCTCGGCGATGAGGCGGTGCTCGGCGGCGGCCCGCTCGAGGCGGGCGGGGTCGTCTTGGGCGAGGCGGCGGATGCGCTGCAGGTGGGTGCGCACGCCCCGCAGGGCGCCGACGAGGGCGGGGTTCGCGACGCTCGCGTCGATCGCCTCGTCGAAGCGGGTGACGAGGTCGTAGTAGGCGTCGAGCTCGTGGCGGCCGACGAGCAGGGCGGCGCCCTCGAACTCGGCGGCGAGGGCGGAGAACACGGATGCCTCGCGACGCTCGGCGGCGAGCGCGGCCGCCGCCGTCTCGAGTGCCGCGCGTAGTTCGAAGAGGCCGCGCACATCCGACACGTCGGCGGAGGAGACGACGAGCCCGCGCCCCGACTGCGCCTCGACGAGTCCGTCGGCGAGGAGTCGGGAGAGCGCTTCGCGCAGGGGGGTGCGCGAGACGCCGAGGCGCGCGGCCTGCTCGACCTCGCCGAGCACGGTGCCGGGCGCGAGCCTCCACTGCAGGATCTCGTCTCGAAGCGACTCGTAGGCCCGGTCGCTCGCACGTCCGCTCGGCATGCTCACAGACTTAAATGTATACACTCAAGCCCGGTTACGCTACGGAATAACCCGTGAAGGCCCCGTTTGTATACAAGCGGGGCCTTCTATGTGCGCGTCTCCCCGCATCCCCGTCAGAAATGCAGGAGTAGTGCCGCCCGCATCCCGGCGCCCAGGCATGCGGTGTCGCCTGGGCGGAGAATCTCCTGCATTTCTGAGGATGGGGTGGTCACTTCACCAGGGCGAAGCCCGCGTTCCAGCCGATCTTCTCGCCGACGGCCAGGGTCAACTGCAGGAAGCCGAGAGCCTCGAGCTCGCGCGCTCGGGAGAGCGAGCCCGCGTCCTCGCCGCGGAGGCCGCCGGCGCGCACCACGGCGAGCAGCGCATCCTTCGCCCCCTGGTCGTCGCCCGCGACCAGGACGGTGGTCGGCTGATCGCCGACGAGGCCGGATGCGAGCGTGGCGGCGAAGTTGGTGTTGAACGCCTTGACGACGTGCGCGTCCGGCACCTTCGCGGCGATGACGGCCGCGGCCGAGGAGTCGGCGGGCACGACGAGGCCGTCGAAGGTGGCGAAGTCGAGGGGGTTGGTGATGTCGACGACGGTCTTGCCGGCGAGCTGGTCGCCGTAGTTCGCGAGCAGCTCGTCGACGGCCGGGTAGGGCACGGCGAGCACGACGATGTCGCCCGTGAGGGTCTGCGCGGCGCCGCGCGCCACGAGCTGCACCTCCGCGCCGCCCTTCGCCGCGATGCCGGCGATGGCGCCGCCCATGTTGCCGGTGCCGATGATGCTGATCGTGGTCATGTCGTTCCTTCCAAAGGTTGTTGCGTCAACGATACGTCCAACATGGTTGTCGATGCAACTATTCCCGTAGACTGGCCGCATGACCCGACTCGTGCCCCGCCTCGACGCGGAGGAATCGGCCGCCTGGCTCGCGCTGGTGAGCCTCCTGGAGCTGTTGCCGAGCGCCCTCGACTCGCAACTCCAGCGCGACTCGGAGCTCACCCACTTCGAGTTCGCCGTGCTCTCCTACCTGCGCTTCTCCCCCGACCAGACCCAGCGCATGAGCGCCCTCGCCGTCGGCACCAACGCGACCCTCCCCCGGCTCTCGCACGTCGTCACCCGCCTCGAACGGCGTGGCCTCGTCGAGCGCACGCCGTGCCCCGAGGATCGTCGCGCCACCAACGCGCAGCTGACGGATGCCGGCCGCCGCGAGCTCGTGCGCGCCACCCCCGGCCACATCGCCTTCGTCCGCCGCGTCGTCATCGACTCCCTCGACCGGGAGCAGCTCGGCCAGCTCGCCGCGATCGCCACGGCGATCACCGGCACCCTCGACCCGGAGGGGCGCTTCGCCGCGCTGCCCGGGTAGGCCGGGCGGCGCCGCGAGCACAGGGGGTTCAGCAACACGGCCTAGGCTCGTGGTCATGACCGACCCGGACGACGCGCCCGCCGAGGTCGTGCCGAGCGCGTTCCCGCATCCGCTCGCGCCCACCGAGGCGACGACGCAGGTCATGCCGACCTCCGCGATGCCGACGACGGCCCTCCCCGCGGCCCCCACCGAGGTGCTGGGTGCCCCGATCCCGCCGACGGCGGACGCGGCGCCGCTGCGCCCGCGCGAACGGCAGGGGCGCCTGCGGCTCACGAAGCGCGGCCGCATCCTGCTGATCGCCGGCATCGCGATCGTCGTCGTGCTCGCGCTCGTCGCGACGCTCGTGATCGCGAACCGGCTCGGTGAGCAAGCCGCGGCCGACGAGCGCGCCTCGGCGCAGACCGCCGCCACGAAGGCGGAGAAGGCCTTCGACGCCGCGAGCGCCGACGCGACGGATGCGGCGACCGGTCTCGCCGAGCTCGTCGCGGGAGCCTCGTCCGGGCTCACCGTGCAGGGCGAGGGACTCGACGAGACGGCGCGCGCGCCGCTGCAGGAGGCGATCGACGCCGCGAACACGGTCGCGACCGACGACGCCGAGCCGTCGGGCCTCGCCGAGGTGCCGGACGCGGACGTCGCACCCGGCGCCGACGACCGCACGGCAGCCGCCGCCTTCCGGGCGCGCGCGGACGCGCTGGAGAAGAACACCGGGGCCGAGAAGAAGCGCGCGGCGCGCCTCGGGGACGCCGCCGGCGCCCTCGGCGACGCGATGACGGCCTACCTCACGAGCGCCGCCGCCTCGGGCGCCGCGGTGCTCGCCGACCGCGGCGACGCATCCGACGACGTCAAGGCGGCGTTGCAGACGCAGCTCGACGCGCTCCCCGGCACCGACCCGACCGGTTTCGCCGAGGCGCTCACGAACTACCGCACGGCGGTGGACGCCGTCATCGCGTCATCCGATCAGGCGAGGGCACCGACCCCGGGAGGCTCCGGCGTGCGCATCACCGACCCCACCTCGATCACCGCCGTCGTCAACAAGCGCCGCGGGCTGCCCGGTAACTACGTGCCGCCGGACCTCGTGATCCCCGACGGCATCCCGAACAACAACGGCCAGCCCGTGCGGCAGGTGATCGTGCCGGATCTGAAGGCCATGCAGGCCGCGATGGCGGCGGAGGGCATCACCCTCCGCATCGGCAGCGCGTACCGCAGCTTCGACGACCAGCGCATCATCTACAACCGCTACGTCGCGAAGGACGGCGTCGCCGAGGCGGACACCTACTCGGCCCGGCCCGGCAACTCCGAGCACCAGACGGGGCTCGTGATGGACCTCGACGACGGCACCGGCTGCAACCTGAGCCTGTGCTTCGCGAACGCGCCGGGCGGCAAGTGGCTCGCCGCGAACTCCTGGAAGTACGGCTTCATCCTGCGCTATGGCGACGGCTGGCAGCCGATCGTTGGCTACCGCTTCGAGCCGTGGCACTACCGCTACGTCGGCGTCGACGTCGCCACGGACATGCACAACAAGGGCATCCGCACGCTCGAGGAGTACTACGGGCTCCCCGCGGCGCCCGACTACGGCTGAGCCAGCAACACACAGAACCGCAGGCGCCCGTGGTGGTCGGGGGCGCCTGCGGTGCGCGTCGAGGACGGAAGGTGCGGGGCGTCCGGGCGGGGCCGGTCCTCGCTCGACCCTGCCCGGACGCCGGTCAGCCGAGCTGGAAGGTGTTCAGCAGCTGCGAGAGCACCGTGCCCTTCTCGTAGTCGGAGTTGAGCTGGGCGATGAGCACGAGCGTGCCGTTTCCGCCGGTGTCCTGCGTGGCGAGCACGCCCTCGTAGGTGCCCGCGCAGTCGTACTCGGTGTAGACCCCGGCGTAGTAGCCGTCGTCGTAGGCGCTGCTCGGCGTCGTCACGGAGCACTGCGACGAGAAGTCGAACATGGCGAGCGCCGCGTCTGGCGTGAGGCTCGGGTCCGTCGCCACGAGCTGCGCGCCCGAGGTGGTGAACGACGACTGGAAGCCCGCGATGCTGCTCGAGGCCACCACGCTGTACCAGGTCCGGCCATCCGCACCCGTGATCGTCGAGCCGTCGACATCCGACCACTCGCTCGGCACATTCATCTTCACGGTTCCGGTGTCATCCGAGACCGTCGTGAAGCCGCCCGAGTTGGTCGTCGCGGTGCCGCCGAGCACGCCGGTCGCGGTGACCTTGAGCTCCTTGCCGTTGATCTGGCCGGTCATGGCCGAGTCGGTCTGCGGACGGTACACGTCGACGTCGATGGTCGCGTCGACGCCCTGCGTGTCGAGCACCTTGCAGTAGTCGGCGAGGGTTCCGTCCGCGCCGACGCTCACGCCGCCGAGCTTGTAGATGAGGTCGCCCGGCTCGATGCCCGCGGCATCCGCGGGGCCGCCCGCTGCGACCGACTGCACCCACACGCCCGCGAGCGAGCCGTCCTCGCTCTGCCACGCCTGCGCGTTGATGCCGATCGACGAGACGCGCTCGCCCTTCGAGAGCGCCTTGAAGGCCTTCTGCGCCACGTCGCGGTGGATCGCGTAGTTGTAGTCGAGGGAGTCGTTGCCCGCGTAGTTCACGCCGACGATGGCGCCGTCCGGGTCGACGAGCGGGCCGCCCGAGTTGCCGCCGCGGATGCGCGCGTCGTGCTCGATGACGTGCGCGAGCGAGGCCCACTGGGTGTCGAAGGAGAAGTCGTTCTTCGAGACGATCCCGCGCGTGAGGGTGAACTCCTCCGCCGCGCCGAAGGGGTAGCCGGCGGAGTAGACGTCGAGACCCGTCTTGATCTCGCCCTGATGCCATCCGAGGTACGGGAAGCCGTCGCCCTCGAGCTGCACGACCGCGAGGTCGAGGCACTCGGACGCGCCGAGCACCTTCACCTTGACCTCCTTGGAGGGGTCGCCCCCGAGGTACCCCGAGAGCGTCCCGGCGCCGACGACGACGTGGTTGTTGGTCATGGCGAGACCGCTCTCGCTCACGATGAAGCCGGAGCCGATCCAGGCGACCTCCGACGAGCCGGTCGTGCCGGGGTCGATGAAGGTGCCCTGGCCCTTGATGTAGACGGTGGCCGACTGCACGTCGTCGAAGTCGACGGCCTTCGTGGCGGGTCCCGCTCCGGGGAGCAGGCTGCAGCCGCTGAGGGCGGCCGCGGATGCGGTGACGAGGGCGAGCGCGGTCAGCGTCCGGCGCGTCGCAGTGTGGTGGTGCGAGGACATGTGAGGACTCCGTTCGGGAATGTGCCGCCGGGCGAGGACCCGGTCGGAGAGCACCAGTGTCGACCCGTGGGGCCTGCGGCGACCCCGGCGACCGACCCCAGATCGGAGAACTAGGGGCGGCCCCGGGGGGACCGAAGTCCCTTCGCCGCACGGCGCCCGGATGCCTAGCATCGCGGTGTGCTCGTGACCTTCCGCACGCTCGTCCCCGGCTTCTGGATGGGCCTGCTCGTGGCCCTCGCCTTCATCGAGACGCCCCTCAAGTTCCTCGCACCCGGGGTGACCGTGCCTCTGGCGCTCGGCATCGGACGGCTCGTGCTCACGGCGGCCGAGCTGGCGAGCGCCGTGCTGCTCATCGTGCTCACCGTGATCTCGCTGCTGCGGCCGCGGCTCGGCCGCGGGGGTCTCGCGATCGTCGCCGGACTGTGGGCGACCCTGCTGGCGCAGCTCGCCCTCATCCGTCCGGCGCTCAACGCGCGCACGGATACGGTGCTCGCCGGCGGCGACCCGGGCGACTCCCCGCTGCACGGGATCTATGTCGCGAGCGACGTCGTGCTGCTCGTGCTGCTCGTCGCCTACCTCGTGTGCGCCGTGCGACAGGGCCGAAGCGCGACGACCCGCCGCGAGCCCTCGCCCCGCGATGCGAATTAGGTTAGCCTTACCTACATGATCGACGAGCCGCACTTCCTCCTCGTCGGCGACAGCCGCGACATCCCCACGATCGCCGGGATGCTGAACCGCCTCCCCGTCGGCTCGGCCGGCCAGGTGTACCTCGAGGTCGCCTCCGCCATCCAGATCCGCCCGCTGCCCGCCCCCGAGGGGATCGCCGTGCACTGGCTGTGCCGCGACCGCGCCCCGCACCCCATCCCCGCGCGCGGTGAGCTCGCCGCCCGCGCGGTCGCCGCCTGGGTCTCCGAGTGGATGCCCGACGAGCAGGGCTCGCACCCGCACCCCTACATCATGTGGATCGGCTGCTCGACGAGCGCACCCGTCACGCAGCTCTACCGCGACCTCGCCGACCGCCTCGGCGACGCCCACCTGCACCACCCGCACTACTGAGCGGCCGATGGTCGCCACCGAAACGAGGAGCCCCATGCCCACCGAACGCCGCCTCTCCGCCACCGTGCTCGTCATCGGCACGGGCGGCTCCGGCCTCCGGGCCGCGATCGAGCTCGCCGAGGCCGGCGTCGACGTGCTCGTGCTCGGCAAGCGCCCGAAGGCCGACGCCCACACCTCGCTCGCCGCGGGCGGCATCAACGCAGCGCTCGGCACCATGGACCCCGAGGACTCGTGGCAGCAGCACGCGGCCGACACCATCACCGAGAGCTACCTGCTCGCCGACCCGCGCACCGTCGAGATCGTCACCCGCGGGGCCGCCCGCGGCATCGAGGACCTCGAGCGCTACGGGATGCCGTTCGCGCGCGAGGACGACGGCCGCATCTCCCAGCGCTTCTTCGGAGCCCACACCTTCCGCCGCACGGCCTTCGCGGGCGACTACACGGGTCTCGAGATCCAGCGCACGCTCGTGAACCGCGCGGCGCAGCTGCACATCCCCGTCATCGATTCCGTGTACGTGACCCGGCTGCTCACCCGGGACGGCGCCGTCTTCGGCGCGTACGGCTTCGACGTGGGCGACGGCACCCGGTACCTCGTGCACGCCGACGCCGTGATCCTCGCGGCCGGCGGCCACAACCGCATCTGGCGACGCACCTCCTCGCGACGCGACGAGAACACGGGCGACTCGTTCCGGCTCGCCGTCGAGGCGGGCGGCCGGCTGCGCGACGCCGAGCTCGTGCAGTTCCACCCCTCCGGCATCCTCGAGCCCGAGAACGCCGCCGGCACGCTCATCTCGGAGGCGGCGCGCGGCGAGGGCGGCATCCTGCGGAACGCGCTCGGCGAGCGCTTCATGGAGCGCTACGACCCCGAGCGGATGGAGCTGTCGACGCGCGACCGCGTCGCCCTCGCGGCCTACACCGAGATCAAGGAGGGCCGGGGCACCGCGAACGGCGGGGTGTGGCTCGACGTCTCGCACCTGCCGCGCGAGACGATCATGAAGAAGCTCCCCCGCGTCTACCAGACCATGCTCGAGCTGCAGATGCTCGACATCACGACCGACCCCATCGAGATCGCGCCCACCGCGCACTACTCGATGGGCGGCGTCTGGGTGCGCCCCGAGGACCACTCGACGGACGTCGCGGGCCTCTACGCGATCGGCGAGGCGGCATCCGGCCTGCACGGCGCGAACCGGCTGGGAGGCAACTCGCTCATCGAGCTGCTCGTCTACGGGCGCATCACCGCGCAGGCGGCGGCCGCCTACGCGTCCGGCCTCGACGCCCAGCGCCGCTCCGCCGACGCCGAGGCGTTCGCCCGCGCCGAGGTCGACGGGCTGCTCGCCGCCGACGGGCCCGAGAACGTGCGCGCCCTGCAGCGCGCGATCCGCGACACCATGACCGAGCACGCGGGCGTCGTTCGCGACGAGCAGGGGCTGCTCGCAGGCCTCGCCGAGCTCGACGCGATCGAGGAGCGCACGCGGAGCATCGGCGTGCACCCCGACATCGCCGGCTACCAGGACCTCGCCCACGCCTTCGACCTGAAGGCCTCCGCCCTCGCCGCGCGCGCCACGCTGCAGTCGGCGCTCGAGCGTCGCGAGACCCGCGGCTGCCACAACCGCAGCGACCACCCCGAGCTCGACCCCGCCCTGCAGGTCAACCTCGTGTGGTCGGCCGACGGCACGGTCGAGCGGGAAGCGATCGCCCCCATCCCGGAGGAGATCGCCGAGCGTATGCGCGAGGTCACCGTGGCTGGCAAGCTCGTGGAGTAGAGACGCCACACCACGAGGAGACCCCATGCAGCAGCTTCCGTTCGACGACACACGTGATCTGGAGGCGGTGCAACGGGGCTTCCTCGGCACCCGGACGCCCTGCACCGTCACAGATGCCACAGGACGCGTCGTGTGGGATGCGGAGTCGTACGCCTTCCTCTCCGAGGATGAGGCGCCCGACACGGTGCACGCGAGCCTGTGGCGGCAGTCGCAGCTCGTCGTCGTGCACGGCCTGTTCGAGGTGGTGCCCGGCATCTACCAGGTGCGCGGCTTCGACCTCTCCAACATCACCTTCATCGAGGGGGACGAGGGGGTGATCGTCGTCGACCCGCTCATCTCCACCGAGACCGCAGCCGCGGCGCTCGCGCTCTACCGTGAGCACCGGGGCGACCGGGCGGTCACGGGCGTCGTCTACACCCACTCCCACGTCGACCACTTCGGCGGCGTCAAGGGCGTGCTCACCCAGGCTGAGGCGGATGCCGGCGTTCCCGTGATCGCACCCGCGGGCTTCCTGGAGCACGCGATCGCCGAGAACGTCTACGCGGGAACCGCGATGGCGCGCCGAGCCGGCTACATGTACGGCGCGGCCCTCCCCCGTGGACCGCGGGGCCAGGTCGGGGCGGGGCTCGGCCAGACGACCTCGACGGGAACGGTGTCGCTCATCGCCCCAACGGTGCACATCCGCGAGACCGGCGAGGAGCTCGTCGTCGACGGCGTGCGATTCGTCTTCCAGATGGCTCCCGGATCCGAGGCACCCGCCGAGTTCCACTTCCACCTTCCCGCTTTCCGCGCGCTCTGCATGGCCGAGAACGCGACGCACACCCTGCACAACATCCTCACCATCCGGGGTGCGCTCGTGCGCGACGCCCGCGCCTGGGCCGGCTACCTCACCGAGGCGATCGAGCTGTTCGGCGACACCTCCGAGGTGGTGTTCGCCTCGCACCACTGGCCGACCTGGGGCCGCGACGAGCTGCGCGAGTACCTCGGCCTGCAGCGCGACCTGTACGCGTACCTCCACGACCAGACGCTGCGCGCGCTCAACAACGGGCTGACGGGCGCGGAGATCGCCGAGGAGTTCGTGCTGCCCCCGGCGCTCGAGCGCTCATGGCACGCACGCGGCTACTACGGCTCGGTCAGCCACAACGTGAAGGCGATCTACCAGCGCTACATGGGCTGGTACGACGGCAACCCCGCGCGCCTGTGGCAGCTTCCACCGGCGGATGCGGGGCGACGCTACGTGAACGCGATCGGCGGAGCGGATGCCGTGCTCGCCATCGCGCGGACCGCGGCGGCAGAGAACGAGCTGCGCTGGGCCGCGCAGCTGCTCGACCACCTCGTGTTCGCAGAGCCCGAGAACGAGCCGGCGCGCGAACTGCTCGCCGAGGTGCTCGAGCGCATCGGCTTCGCGAGCGAGAACGGCCCGTGGCGCGACGCCTACCTCTCGGGCGCCTACGAGCTGCGGGAGGGCGTGTTCGGCACGCCCACCGAGGCAGCTGCCGGCGATCTGCTGGGGGCGCTCAGCCCCGAGCTGTTCTTCGATTCGCTGGCGGTGCGCATCGACGGCCCGCGCGCCTGGGAGCTCGACATCGCGACGCGATGGATCTTCCCCGACCACGGCACCGACTTCCGGGTGACGCTCCGCAACGGCGTGCTCGTCGCAGTGTCAGGCGCCGCGGGGCCGGTGGCGCTCACGCTCACCGTTCCTCGGCCGGCGCTCGTGCAGCTGGCGACAGGGGACCTTCCCGGAGCGGTCGCCGCGGGCCTGCAGCTCGACGGCGATGCGAGCTCGCTCGAGAGCGTGTTCGGGGTGCTCGACGCGGGGAACCCGTCGTTCCCCATCATGACCCCCTAGCGGCGCCTCGGCGCACAGCAGAAGACCGCCCCGAGGGGCGGTCTTCTGAACTCGACACGCGTGATGACGACCGGTGGTGGAGATGGGGGGAATTGAACCCCCGTCCATCGCTGTGAGCCTGCGCCTTCTCCGGGCGCAGTCCGTGAATACGTTCTACTCGGCTCCGACCTTCGTCACGAACACCTAGGTCGACGAGCCCAGCCCCAGTGAAAGTCCCGCGCGACCCTGGAACTCAGCCGCACAGCAAGCCCTCTAGATGACGCCAGGGTCCGGATCGAGGGCGAGTCCGGTCTGACGGACCTATCTACTCCGCTTAGGCAGCGAGAGCGAGGTCGGTGCGCTTAACGTTGGCACCTGTGGTTTGCAGAGATCGTTAACGAGATAACCCTGCATCCTCGGCCCGCTTCTCGCAGTTTCGCAGGCGATGTCGAAACCGATCATCCCCATGGTCACCTCGGAGTCTTCCGTGCGAGGTGGGCCGTCATCACGCGCTGTGGAGTTGTCAAGCCGCGCCGTGACCGGCGCAGCCCTCCATGATAGCCCAGCGGGAGGATGCCTGGCAGGATGAGGCGATGAGCACCGTCATCACCGTCCAGGGCCACTTCACCGCCTGGTACCCCGCCGAGCGCGCCACCGTCCGCCTCGCCGTCGGCTTCGACGGCGCCAAGCGCGAGAGCGTGCTCGCCTCCGCCACTGCCGCGGTGCAGACCGTCACCGACTCCGTGAAGCGGCTCCACGATCCGGATGCGGGTCCCGTCACGTGGTGGTCGTCCGACCGCGTGCGGGTGTGGGCCGAGCGCCCGTGGAACAACGAGGGGAAGCAGCTCGCGCCCGTGCACCACGCGGCCATCTCCATCACCGTCAAGTTCAAGGACTTCGACGCGCTCGCCGACTGGCTCGCCGAGGCGGCCACGGTGCCCGGCGTGCAGGTGGGCGGCATCGACTGGGCGCTGACCGAGGCGAAGCGCACCTCGGTGACCACCGAGGTGCGCTCGCGCGCGGTCAAGGATGCTGCCGACAAGGCACGTGTGTTCGCGCAGGCGATCGGGCTCGCGCAGGTCACGGCGACCGCGATCGCCGACCCCGGGATGCTGGGAGTCAGCGGCGACCCCGGCTCGCCCTCTCCCACCATGATGCGGGCGGCGGCCTTCGCCGCTCCCCCGGCGGGCGGCGCATCCTTCGACTTCACCCCCGAAGACATCGAGGTGTCGGCCTCCGTCGACGCGCGCTTCGAGGCGAGCTGAGCATCCGAGGCGTCGCTTTGTGTCGCTCGCGGCGCCCAGCAGGCGACACGAACTGACGCCTCACTCCCCCAGGTGGCGTCGGCTCGACATCGCGCGGTCGGCCTCGCGCTTGTCCTGCCGCTCGCGCAGCGCCTGGCGCTTGTCGAACTCGCGCTTGCCCTTCGCGACCGCGAGCTCGACCTTCGCGCGCCCGTCCTTGAAGTAGATCGAGAGCGGCACGAGCGTGTAGCCGCCCTCCTTCGTGCGGTGGCTGATCTTGATGATCTGCGCCTTGTGCAGCAGCAGCTTGCGCTTGCGTCGGGTGGCGTGGTTGGTCCACGAGCCGGAGCCCCACTCGGGGATGTGCACGGCGTCGAGCCACAGTTCCCCGCCGTCGATGAAGGCGTAGCCGTCGACGAGCGAGGCCTTGCCCTCGCGCAGCGACTTCACCTCCGTGCCCGACAGCACGATGCCCGCCTCGTAGGTGTCCTCGATCGTGTAGTCGTGGCGCGCCTTGCGGTTGGTTGCGACGACCTTCTCACCCTTCTCACGGGGCATGGCGCACCTCCTGCACGCGGCTCGACGCCCGCGCCTGTCGCGGGCAGCCGTTCAGTCTATGCGACTCAGGCCTTGAGGTAGCGACGGATGGCGACGCTCGCCGACAGCGCCGCCAGCAGCGCGCCCACGCCGACGAGGATCGGCGCGACGAGAAGCGCATCCGAGAGCCCCACGAACGCGTAGGTGGTGAAGCGCTCCGCGATGTACCCCTTCACGAAGAACTGGACGATCGCGACCACCGCCCCGCTCGCCAGCAGCGAGCCGATGAGCGACGCGAGCACCCCCTCCAGGATGAACGGGGTCTCGATGAAGCGGTTCGACGCGCCCACCAGCCGCATGATGGCGAGCTCGCGGCGGCGGGAGAACGCGGAGAGCCGGATGGTGGTCGAGATAAGAAGCACCGCGGCGACGAGCATGAGCCCGGCGACGCCGACGGCCGTGTAGCTCGCCGCGTTCATGACGTCGAAGATGGGCTGCAGCAGGGCGCGCTGGTCCCTCACCTCGTCGACGCCCGGCATGCCGCTGATCGAGTCGATGATGACGTCGGCGTCGTTCGGATCGTTGAGCTTGATCTGGAAGTCGTAGGCGAAGGAGTCGATCGTGGCCAGGTCGACGATCGAGTTGCCGGCGAACTGCTCCTTGAAGTGCGCGAGCGCCTCGTCGGGCGTCTCGAGCGTCGCCTTCTCGATGAACCCGGAGAGGGTGCCGCCCTCGAGCTGGGCCTGCACCGCGTCGATCTGCTCCTGCGTCGCCGTGGCGCCGTCGCACCCCGGCGCCACCGGGATGCACATGTACACCGTGACCTCGGCGCGCTCGTACCAGTAGCCCTTCATCTCGCCGATCTGCATCTGCAGCAGGATCGCCGCCCCGAAGAAGGTGAGCGAGATGAAGGTCACCAGGATCACCGAGACGACCATCGAGAGGTTGCGCCGGAACCCCTGGCCGACCTCGGAGAGGATGAGTCCGAACCTCATGAGCGTCCCCCCGGCTCGACGAGCGGGGGCGGCACGGGCGGTGCGGATGCCGTGGCGGGCGGAGCCGAGTCGGTCGCCGCGGCGGGCGGCGGCACCTGCTTCGGCACGAAGAACGACGCGGTGACCGGCGCAGGCTCCCGCGCCGGGGCGACGGCGGGCGCGGGGGTCGCAGCGGTGACCGGCGGGATGGAGCTGCGCACGGCATCCGGCGCGGGCGCCCCCGCGACCTTGAGCTGCTCGCGCTCCAGCTGGGCGCCGAAGTCCTGCACCGGGATCGCCTGCGTCTGGTAGCCGCCCTGGCGCTCGTCGCGCACCACCTGGCCCGAGATGAGCTCGATCACGCGACGCTTCATCGTGTCGACGATGCCGGAGTCGTGGGTCGCCATGAGCACGGTCGTGCCGTTCGCGTTGATCGTCGACAGCAGCGTCATGATGCCCGCGCTGGTGGCGGGGTCGAGGTTGCCGGTCGGCTCGTCGGCGAGCAGGATGGCGGGCTTGTTGACGATCGCCCGCGCGATCGCGACGCGCTGCTGCTCGCCGCCGGAGAGCTCGTGCGGGAACCTGCCCGACTTGCCGGCCAGCCCGACCATCTTCAGCACATCCGGAACCGCCTCCTGGATGAAGCCCTTCGACTTGCCGATCACCTGCAGCGTGAAGGCGACGTTGTCGAAGACCGTCTTGGCGGGCAGCAGCCGGAAGTCCTGGAACACGACGCCGAGGTTGCGCCGGAAGTAGGGCACCTTGCGGTTGGCGAGCGTCGTGAGGTCGTTGCCGAGCACGTGGATCCTGCCCTTGGTGGGCCGCTCCTCCTTGAGGATCAGCCGCAGGAAGCTCGACTTGCCGGAGCCGGAGGCGCCGACGAGGAACACGAACTCGCCCTTCAGCACCTCGAGGCTGACGTTGTTGAGGGCGGGACGCGTCGTGCCGGAATAGGTCTTGCTGACCTGGTCGAAACGGATCATGGCGCGCCCAGCCTAAGCAGGCGCCTCCGCGACCCGGGTTGCGACACTCCCCCCGTTCGGGATCGAGGGAGGCTCACAGGGAAGGTGTCAGTCGTCGTGATCCTGCTTGCGCCAGCGGATGCCGGCCGCGATGAAGCCGTCGAGGTCGCCGTCGAAGACGGTGGCGGGGTTGCCCGACTCGTAGCCCGTGCGGAGGTCCTTGACGAGCTGCTGCCCGTAGAGGAAGTAGGAGCGCATCTGGTCGCCCCAGCTCGCCGTGATGACGCCCGCGAGCTCCTTCTTCTTGGCGGCCTCCTCCTCCTTCTTGAGCAGCAGCAGGCGGGTCTGCAGCACGCGCATGGCGGCCGCGCGGTTCTGGATCTGCGACTTCTCGTTCTGCATCGACACGACGATCCCGGTCGGCAGGTGGGTGAGGCGCACCGCCGAGTCGGTCGTGTTGACCGACTGACCGCCGGGGCCCGAGGAGCGGAAGACGTCGACCCGGATGTCGCCCTCGGGGATGTCGACCTCGATGGCCTCCTCCATGACGGGGATCACCTCGACGGCCGCGAAGCTCGTCTGGCGCTTGTCGGCGGAGCCGAAGGGGCTGATGCGGGCGAGGCGGTGCGTGCCGGCCTCCACCGAGAGGGTGCCGTAGGCGTAGGGGGCGTCCACCTCGAAGGTGGCCGACTTGATGCCCGCGCCCTCCGCGTAGGAGGTGTCCATGACCTTCACCGGGTAGCCGTGGCGCTCCGCCCAGCGCAGGTACATGCGCATGAGCATCTCGGCGAAGTCGGTGGCGTCGTCGCCGCCGGCGCCCGAGCGGATGGTGACGACCGCCGAACGCGGGTCGTACTCCCCGTCGAGCAGGGTCTGCACCTCGAGGTCGCCGATCGCCTTCTGCAGCGACGCGTACTCGGCCTCCGCCTCGGCGGCCGACTCGGCATCCTCCATCTCGCGCGCGAGCTCGACGAGCACGTCGAGGTCGTCGAGGCGGCGCTGCACGGCGGTGACCCGCGCGAGCTCCGACTGTCGGTGGCTGAGCGTGCTCGTCACCTTCTGGGCGCTCTCGGGGTCGTCCCAGAGGTCGGGCGCACCGGCTTTCTCGGAGAGCTCGGCGATCTCCCTCTCGAGTCGCTCCACCCCCACGACCGCACGGATGTCGTCGAAGGTGCTGCGGAGGGCGGCGAGCTGGCCGGGAAGATCATCGAGCATGGCGACCCCAGCCTACCGACCGGCAGCCACGCTTCGTCCGGGAGTAGCGTGGACCTGCTCATGACGGATGCCGCCCCCACCGACCGCTTCCCGTGGCGGCAGGTGGTCGTCGCGGCATTCCTGCCCACCGTGCTGTTCTCCATCGGCGAGGGCGCGATCATCCCGATCATCCCCGTGGTGGCGCACGGCCTCGGCTCGGGGCTCGCGGGGGCCGGTCTCATCTCGGCGATGATCGTGATCGGCGAGCTGCTCGGGGACATCCCCGCGGGCGCCCTCGTGGCGCGGATCGGCGAGCGCACGGCGATGATCGGCGCCTCGCTGCTGTCGATCGTCGGCGTGCTGGTGTCGGTGTTCGCGCCGAGCCCGTGGGTGCTGGGGGTCGGAATCCTGCTGATCGGCGTCGCGACGGCCGTGTTCGCGCTGGCGCGGCACGCCTTCATGACGAGCTTCGTGCCGCCGGTCTACCGGGCCCGCGCCCTGTCGACCCTCGGGGGCACCTTCCGATTCGGCTACCTCGTGGGGCCGTTCGTGACCGCCGCGGTGATCCAGGCGACCGGCTCAGCGGTGAACGCGTTCTGGATCCACCTCGTCGCCTGCCTCGCCGCGGTCGTCGTGCTCGTCGTGCTGCACGACCCCGAGGACGCCGTGACGAGCCGCCCCGGACCGGCCGCGCGCGAGGCGGCGGCCGAGCAGCGGGGGCTGTTCCGCACGATCGCCGACAACCGCCGCGTGCTCACCACCCTGGGCACCGGCTCGGCGCTCGTCGCCGCGCTGCGGGCGAGCCGCAACGTGATCCTGCCGCTGTGGGCGGTGTCGATCGGCATCGACGAGGCGACCACGGCTATCGTCATCGGCTCGGCGGCGGCGCTCGACTTCGCCCTGTTCTACGCGGGCGGCTGGGTCATGGACCGCTTCGGCCGGCTGTGGACGGCCGTCCCCTCGATGATCGGGCTCGGCCTGTCGCACCTGCTGCTCGCCTTCACGCACGAGCTGCCGGATGCGGTGGTCTGGTTCGCGGTCGTCGCCGGGCTGCTGTCGCTCTCCAACGGGATCGGGGCCGGCATCCTCATGACGCTCGGCGCGGACCTCGCCGACCCCGCGCATCCGGCGCCGTTCCTCGGCGCATGGCGCTTCACCAACGACACGGGCGCGGCGGTCGCCCCGGTGCTGATCGCCGCCATCACGGCGCTCGCCTCGCTGCCCGTCGCGGCGGGCGTCATGGGCGTGCTCGGGCTGCTGGGTGCGCTCGACCTGCGCGTGTACGTGCCCCGCTACACGGGTCGCCGACGCGAGCCGTGAGGCCGCGGACTCACTCGAACAGCAGCACGTCCTCGTGCCCCACGAGCACGGAGGTGATGCGATCTCCCGTGACGCCGAGGATCACCACGAGGGAGTCGGACGACGCCTTCATCGAGATGACGTCGGCGGGCACGTAGGAGGCGTAGTAGGGGCTCGCGCGCACCTGGTCGAGGTAGGCGGAGTCGAGGGGCGAGGTCCATCCGCTCGACGAGCCCGTGTAGGCGAGCAGCTCGCCGGTCGCATCGGCGGCGCTGACCGGCCCGCAGCATTCCGAGGAGGCGAGGATGTAGGTGACCGGCTCAGCCATGAACGGCCCGATGGCCGCGGGGTCGCCCGACGCGACACCGGCGACGATGGCGGCGCGTTCCGACGCGTCGATGCTCGGTACCTCGGGTGTCGGGGTGGAGCTGGGCGTGGGGGTCTCGCTCGCGGTGCTCGTGCCGGATGCGCTGGGCGTGCCGCTGGGTGCGGGATCGGTCGGCGTGCACGCGGTGAGCGCGAGGGCGATCAGCGCGGCGGCCGCGGCCGTGGTGACGCGGGGAAAGGCGATCATGGTGGTCCCTTCAGGTGGTCACCCCTACGACGCGGCAGGGCCCGCGGCGGGTTGACATCCGGCGCCTCCAGGTTCCCGGAGGCGACGGGATGCGGTCAAGCCTGCCCCACGAACGGCCCGGCCGGTTCGCCGTCGCCCGCGTTCCAGGGGCGCAGCGCGTCCGGCATCGGCCAGGCGAGTGCGAAGGCCTCGAGCGGCACGTCGATCGCCCCGAAGTCGTCGCGCTTCACCCGGATGCCGTCGGTCGACACCTCGAGGATGCGCACCCGCAGCGGTCCGCGCCCCGGCCGCTCGAGCAGGTACGGCTCGGCGAGGTAGCCGATGCCGAGTTCGTCCAGCAGCTCCTCCGCCGCGAGCCAGTCGAGCGCGCCCGCGCGGTCGCGCCCCAGCAGGTCGACCGGCACGAAGCCGTCACCCTCCGGCCGCATCCAGCCGACGCGTTCGCCGTCGCCGCGACGGTGCTCGATCCATCCGCTCGTGTCCACCCCTCAACGGTAGGGTCGCCCGGCAGCTCATGACGACGGTCAGCCGAACACCGAGCGGGCCGTTGCGGTCGCCTCGACCCGCATCCCGTCGGGCACGAAGAGCGTGACGACCGGCGGATGCCAGGTCGACGTGACGGTGACCGTGGCGCTCAGCCCGTCCGCGGTGAACGCCCTCTCCACCGCGAGCCCCTCGAGGTCGGGCGCGGGGTTGCCGGCGAGGTAGTCGGCGACCGCGGATGCGACGCCCGCGTCGTCGAGCAGCGGACGCGGGCCGTCGGGCGTCACCCTCACGGCATCCAGCTCGAAGGACTCCGCGCCGACGAGGGCGGCGCCGTCGGCGACCGTGAACAGGCGCTTCTTCTCGAGGTAGAGAGAGGTCGCCGCCGTCACGAGCAGCACGATGACGAGACCGAGGAAACCGAAGAACGCCACGAGCGGCAGTATCGACCCGTCGTCCGCGGCGAGCGCCGCCCGCATCCGCCTCACGATCCCGCCCGGAACCGCGAGACCTGCTCGGTCGCGGTCGCGCGCACGGGCACCGCGAGGGCGACGTCGAGCCCGAGCGCGGGCGGCGCGAACGGCAGCGGCACGACCGCCACGAGCTCCACCGTCACGAAGCCGCGACGCGCGAGGCAGTCGCCGGGGTCGGGGCGGCAGCTGATCGCGACCTCGGTCTCGGATGCGTCGACACCGTAGTCGGCGAGGGTCACCCGGATGGCGCGCTCCGCCGCCGCCCGCGCCTGCGCCTCGGTCTCCGCCTGCACGAACACGCGGCTCGCCTGACGTGCCGCGCCCTCGACGCCGAGGGAGCCCGCCTGGACCGACGACACGACGAGCACGAGGTAGACGAGCGGCACGAGCAGCAGCACGCCGACCGTGATGAACTCGAGCGAGGCGGAGCCGTCATCGCCGCCGGTCCCGGTGAGCCGCCGCCGCATCGCGTCAGTCCAGCGTCTCGCGCGCCGCATGGCCCTCCACCTCCAGCGCGCGGTCGGGGCCGAGCAGGCCGGCGAGCGGCAGCGTCGTACGCACCGTGACGATCACGGCGGGCACACCCATCCACTCCCCCTCCCGCACGGTCACGTCGGTGGCGTAGCCCCGGCCGACGGCGGTGCTGATGAGGTCGACGGTGCGCGGAACGGCGTCCGCCGGCTCGTTGTCGGCGAGCGCGCCGTAGCGTGCGCCCTCCGCCGCCGCGTCGAGCACCGTGTTGCGGATGTGGAGCGCGAGCGCGAGCTGCAGCACGCCGAGGGCGAGGAAGGTCAGCAGCACCCCGACGAGCACGAACTCGACGGGCGCCGATCCGCGATCGTCGCGAAGCCGCCGCGACCCCACCTCAGATCCCGGAGACCTTGTCGATCGCGTTCTGGAAGATGTCCGAGAGCGCGGGGCCCGCGAGAGCCCAGATGAGGATCACGAGTGCCGCCGTCATCAGCGTGATGAGAACCCAGCCGGGCACATCGCCCCGGTCGTCGCGCAGGCGATGCAGGAGTCGTCGCATGCCGACAGTGTGCGGGGATCGACCCCTGGAGCGCGGAAGTTGTCCACAGCCTGCGCGAGGGGGTCTCGCGGGTGCAGGCTGGGGCCATGAGTGAACTATTGGATGTGCGTTCTCTCGATGTGGAGTCCCGCGCGGTGGAGACGCAGCGGATCATCCGCACCGGCACCGTCTGGCTCGCGGCGGCGATGATCGCCCCCGCGATGGCCCTCGGCCCCCTCCTCGCGAGCGGCTGGCGCCCCCTCGAGATGCCGCCGCCCGCCGACGTCGCGTTCTGGCTCGGCGCACTCGCGGCCGCCCTCGGCGTCGCGGGGCTCGTGTGGGCCGGGTGCCCGGTGCTCGGGTTCCCGCTCGTCCAGGCGCACAGCCAGAAGGTGGTCTGCATCCGGGTGGGCATCGTGCTCAACGTCTCCGGGATGGCGCTCGCGGGGCTCGCGATCCTGCTCAGCCCCGTGTGAGCGGCGCGCCTCAGAACCCCAGCTCGAGCACGAGCGTTGCGGGGAAGAGGGCGAAGACGACGGTCACCGGGAGGATGAGGAACACCAGAGGGACGAGCATCGCGACCTCCTTGCGGCCGGCCGACTCGAGCAGCTGGCGCTTCGCATCGTCGCGAGAGTCCTGGGCCTGCGCGCGCAGCACCTCCACGAGCGGGCTGCCGCGGTCGAGGGCGGTCACGAGCTGCTCGACGGTGCGGCTGAGCGCCGGCAGCTCGAGGGCGGATGCGCAGCGCTGCAGCGCGTCGGTGAGCGGCACGCCGACCTCGACATCCGCCATCACGCGGCCGAGCTCGCGCGCGAGGTCGCCCGAGCCGACGCGCGCGACGCGGCGCAGGGCGTCCCGCACCGTCTCCCCCGCCGACAGCGCGAGGCTCAGGAACTCGAGCACCGTCGGCAGCTCGTCGGCGACCCGGCGCATCCGGGATCGGGCCCGACGCGCGAGCAGCTGTTCGGGCAGCAGGAGGCCGGATGCCGCCGCGACCGCCACGAGCGCGACGACGACCACCGGGGAGAGCGCCGCCGAACGGGCCAACAGCAGGGTCGCGAGCACGCCGACGGCGGCGCCTCCCGCCGCCCACACCAGCTGGCGGGAGCGGAAGGCGGACACCGTGAGGCTCGAGCCCGCCTGCCGCAGACGTCGGGTGACGGTGGCGTCGCCGCCGAGGAGCGCGGCGACGCCGCGGCCGAATCGCGCGAGGAGCGGCGTGACGAGCTCGGCGATGAGCGAGCCGGGCTCGCCCGTGCGTCGCGACCGCAGCTCTCGGGCGTCGGCGGAGACGTCGAGCACGTAGGGCGCGACGCGGTCGGCCAGCCGTCCCGCGCCGATCCGTGGCAGCAGCGCCAGCAACGTCCAGAGGCCCAGCCCCAGCACGATGCCGAGGGCGACCGCCGCCGCGATCGCCGGGCTCACGCGAACCACCTCCGCTCCTCGGGCAGGCGCCCCACGGCGACCATCACCCGGTACGCGACGACCGTCACGACCAGACCCACCGCGAGCACGGTGACGCCGGCGGGCGAGTTGTAGGCGCGCACCGCCTCGGGGCGCGCCGCGAGCAGCAGCAGCACGAGCCACGGTGCGGCGACGCCCAGGCGCGCGGCGCTCACCACCCAGCTCTGCCGCGCCTCCACCTCGGAACGGATGGCGGCATCCGCGCGCAGGTGCGCCGCGAGCGCGCGCAGCACCCCCGGCAGCTCGGTGCCGCCCACCTCGCGCGCCACGCGAAGCGTCTCCACCACGCGATCCGCGACGGGGTCGGCGAGCCGCTCCTTGAGGGCGTCCAACGCGACGGTCAGCTGGCCCGTCGCCGTCAGCTCGGTGGCGAGCACCAGGAACGCGGGACGCAGCGGCGCGGGCCCGCTCTCGCCGAGCGCCGCGAGGGCGTCGGGAAGCGACTGACCGGAGCGGAGGCCCGCCACGAGATGGTCGAGGGCGTCCGGCCACACGGCGCGCATCGCCCGGCCACGCGAGCGCGCGCGGGCCGAGACCGCGGCGAACGGCAGCGCGGTCGCCGCGATCCCCGCAGCCACCGACAGCGCGACGACCGGGACGATGGCGAGCACGATCGCCGCGGCGGCGAGCCCGAGCAGCAGCGCGACGGCGACGACCGTCGCGGCGGAGACGCCTCCGAGCCCCGCCTGGCGCACCCGCGCGTTCAGCCCGTCGAGGGGGCGCGTCCGGGTGCCATCGCGCCGCTCGACGGCGGACGGCCACACCCACGGGGACGCCACGAGCACGAGGCCGGTGCCCAGCACGAGGCCCCAGGCCGCGGCGATCATCCGGCGCCCCGCGACGCCGACGACTCGCGCAGGATCGCCGCCGGGTCGACACCGGCACGCTCGAAGCCCGCCATCCGCGGGGGCAGCACGCCGGTCGCGACCAGCCGGTCGCCGTCGAGGGCGAAGAGGGTGACCGACTCGACCGTGCCGTCGACCACCCGGCCGGTGGGCGCGACCACCTCGACCACCCGCCGCCGCCCGTCGCGCCGCAGCTCGGCGTGCACGACCAGGTCGATCGCCGACGCGACGGTCGGCGCCACGAAGGCGATGTCGATGTTGCGCCCCGCGAGCAGGGGAAGCGTGCAGAGCTTCACGAGCGCGTCGTGCGCACTGTTGGCGTGCAGGGAGCACATGCCCGGGATGCCGGAGTTGAGCGCGATGAGCAGGTCGAGCGCCTCCGCCTCGCGCACCTCGCCCACCACGAGACGGTCGGGACGCATGCGGAGCGACTCCTTGATGAGCCGGCGCAGGGTGATCTCGCCCGTTCCCTCCAGGCTCGCCTGCCGGCACTGCATCGCCACGTGATCGGGGGCGTCGAGGGCGAGCTCGAAGGTCTCCTCGACCGTCACGATGCGCTCCCCGGGGCGGCATGATCCGAGCAGCGCCCCCAGCAGAGTCGTCTTCTCCACTTGGTGCATCTGACGCACCTAGTCAGTGGAGGTGATCGGCGTGGATGTCGAAGGTACGAGGAACGTTGTTGTGTATGCGCGGGTGGCCCGCGCGCGTGACGTTGGCGGGGACACGGAGGCGCAGCGACAAGCCATTGAGCGGTACTGCCGCGAGAACAACCTAGTGGTGGAGGCGACGCTGGGTACGACTCGCCTCGCTGTCGACCGGGCCTCAACCGCGATGCTCCGCGCACTGGCTCAGTGCCCGTTCGATGCGTCTCAGAAGCAGGGGCTCGATTGGGGTGGTCGTCATGCTCTCTAGGGCAACGACGATCAGCGGCAGCGCGATCACGGAGCAGGTGTTGGTGTATCTGCGGATCAGTGAGGACCGCACCGGGGAGGAAGCCGGCGTCGAGCGACAGCGAGACGACTGCCTCGCTCTGTGCTCCCGGCTGGGCCTGGACGTCGCCGAGGGCGACGTGTTCATGGACAACGACACGTCCGCCTACCTCGACAAGAAGCGGCCGGACTTCGCGCGGATGCTCGCCCGGATCAAGCTCGGCCCTTCGCGGGTCGTGGTGTGGCACGTCGACCGCCTCTACCGTCGACCCCGCGAGCTCGAGGACTTGATCGACCTCGTGGAGACGCATCCGATCCGCATCGAGGCAGTCATGGGCGGCGCGTTCGACCTGAACACTCACGAGGGTCGGCTGATGGCGCGCCAGCTCGTCGCGATGGCCGCCTACGAGTCCGGACACAAGGCCGACCGCATCCGCCGCGCGAACCGGCAGAAGGCCGAACGTGGCGACTGGCACGGAGCGGCCAAGTTCGGGTACGGCACCGGCGGCGTCCTCATCCCGGAGCAGGCCGCGGTCATCCGTGAGATGGCGGACAGGTTTCTCGCCGGCCAGTCGCTGCGCTCGATCACCGCGTGGCTGAACGAGGAGTCCGGGTTCCCCGCCCCGCAGGCAAAGACGGGGAAGACGCTCGGCGTCTGGCACGCGACCACCGTGAAGTCCATCTTGGTCTCCGCGCGGATCAGCGGACAGCGAGCGTATGAGCCGACGCGAAGGCGTGGTGATGGACCGAACGGGCGAGAGATCCTCGGACGGGGGAACTGGCCTGCGATCATCACTCCCGAGGAGACGACCCGCATCAGGGCGATGCTTTCCAACCCTGACCGCCGGGTCGGCGCATCTTCGATCAACCTGCTGTCGGCGATCGCGACGTGCGGCAAGTGTGGCTCCGGGCTCGTCGCGGGCAAGGCCAAGCACGGGCCATCGGACGCGAAGCGGAACTACTACCGCTGCATGCCCGTGCCAGGGCATCCGGAGCGAGGCGGCCTGTCGGTCAGTGCATCCGGCCTCGAAGCTGTCGTAAGAGAAGCCGTGATCGCCCGCCTGGCCGCGACCACGCTCCCGGCCGACACTCCCGAGACGGGTGGCGCCGTCGCGGCGGCTATGGGACGCATCCTGGCCGCGCGCGAGCGGATGGAAGACCTCGCCCGTGACTACGGGGCAGGAATGTTGAGCCGAAGCGAGTACCACGCCGGTCGTGTCGCGGCTCAGAGCGCCGTACACGACGCGGAACTAGCTCTGGGAAGGGTGAACCGGGGGTCGGCCCTCAAAGGGCTCCCTATCGGCGATGAAACGGCTCTGCGGCACGCCTGGGACCACGAGTGGACGGTTCCCCAGACGCGGGCGATCCTGACCGCGCTGATCGACAGCCTCGTCGTGCAGCCCTACGCGAACGGTGGTTCCCGCTTCCGGCCCGAGCGTGTCCAGCTCATCTTCAAGGCATGACGGCACGGTGCTGGGTCAGGCCGGATGCTCCATGAGCACACAGAGCCGGCCTAGCACCACCGGATCTTCGACGGCGAACGGCACCCCCGAGGCCTCACATGCCTGTCGCGTCCAGGCCACGACATCGAAGGTCGGCGGGAGCGGATCGTTCGCGAGCCCACCGGGAACGGCATGCTGGGTTGTTGTCTCGCCCATGACTTACAGGTGCGCGCATCGCCCCGGCCCCCCGACGGCGCGCACCTTCATGGTGCGGGCGCCTGCCCGCGGCGAAGAAGCGGAGCATCTTCATGGCGACCCCTCGATACCGGCCGGAGCAGTTCGTCGACTCGGGCTGGGAGTCGGGCACCCCGGAGCGCAAGGCGCGGTTCGTGAACTCGCTGCTGCGGTTCATCGCCGACGACTTCCCTCGTGATCGGTTCACGCGCCCGCTGTATCTGGGGCTCTCGACGCACGGCTACTTCGGGTTCATCGCGCACTACGACATTCACGGGTTCTACGACGAGCAGCTGTCGACGCCGGCGAGGCGTGAGCGATTCCTGAGCGATCTGGCCCGCGACTGCCAGAAGGACGCGCACCTGGACCGCCCGGACCTGTGGAGCGACGTCAAGGCGGTGCTGGCGAGCCGCCTCATGCAGGAGCAGGAGCCGCTGCGCTCCCCGCGCCGGCTGGCGCCGGCCTCATCGTTCGGGGCGCAGCCGACCGCGGCACGCCCGGACGCCCCGACCTTGTTCTGAGGCAGGGCTTCAGAGGCCGAACTGCGGTCCTTCGCGCTGCGGGGAGGGCGAACGTTCGACCACGGCGAGATCGACCACCGCACGGTCGGGGTCGGCTCGCACCCCGAGCGCGGGCCGGTGGGCGCGAACAGTCTCCACGGTGATCCGGGCCTCCTCGACGGCGGGCGGTGGTTCGCCGCCGTCCTGTATTGCGGCCAGCTGCGCCTCGACACGGGTCAGGTCCGTCTCGGCATCGGCGAGGGCAGCCGCATAACGGAACGGCTGGCCGATGCGTTCCTCGGTCTCCGCGATGGTCTGCTCGGCAGCGGCGAGATCGTCGCGCGCGTGCCCGAGCAGGGTGGGGATGCCCGAGACGCGGTTCTCGATGCGCTGGATCACGCCGACGCCTCCCTCGAGGAACAGCTCGCGGGAGAGGGTGAAGCCGCTGCGGGGCACGTCGGCGAGCGTGACCTCCATGAGCAGGTCGCCGAGCATCGGCCGGGTGCCCAGGTGGACGTCGAATCCGCTGATGCGTCCGATGACGCCGTAGTCGCGGGTGGCGTACTTGGGCGCCCACTTCAGGTCGGAGTCGTGCGCCCACCGGGCGAGCGCGTGCGCGGCGTCGACCCGCGAGTCGTAGTGCGTGCCGCGCAGCTCGATGCGGAAGCTGTCGCCGGACGTGTCGCGGATGCGCGGCACCGCCGCCTCCAGGTGCTCGATGTCATTCCCGGCGCGGCGCGCGTCGCCGCGGGCACGGTCGCGGGTGTGGATCAGCATCGACTCGTTGCGGTGGTAGGCGCGTTCCAGCCGTCGCAGCCTGGTGACCTCGTTCTGGATCATGGAGTGCTCCAGTAGCAGCGGGTTGCCGGAGCTGATCGCCTTGGCTTCCGCGGCGGACAGGGCCGAGGAGTCGATCTCCTCGATCTCCCGGGTGTCGAGCCGGCCCCGCATGAGCTGGGCGATGAACGTCGCCTTCCGCTCGACGCCCTGCCACATGTAGGAGTCGAAGGATCGCTCGGTCACGAACCGGACGATCGCGACCTCGGCGTTCTGATTGCCCTGCCGCATGATGCGGCCCTCGCGCTGGGCGATGTCGGAGGGACGCCACGGGCAGTCCAGATGGTAGAGCGCGACCGCCCTCGCCTGGACGTTGGTGCCCACGCCCATCTTCTCGGTCGAGCCGAGCAGCACGGCGATGTGCCCGGCGCGGGCGGCGGCGAACAGGCGGGCCTTGTCGGTGTCGGTCTTGGCCTCGTGCATGAATCGGATCGCCTCGCCCGGCATCCCGCGCAGGACGAGCTGGGCGTGCAGCTCGTCGTAGGCGTTCCAGCGGTCGGGGTTCGGCGTGCCGATATCGGAGAACACCAGCTGCAACGCGCCGCGCACCGGCGAGGGCTGCCCGGTGATGACGTCGAGGTACTCGTTGTCGCGCGTGCGCTCCCAGACCCGGTGGATCGCGTCGGCGGCGGCGTCGATCTTCGTCGGGCCGGAGGGCCGGTTGGGGACGATCATGCGAATGTCCAGCGCGGCCTTGCGGCCGTCGGTGGACACGTTGAGCATGTTGTCCTCGTTGGGCGGGACCGCCTTCGCGGCGATCTTCTCCGCCCGCGCGCCCAGGTGCTCGATGAACCGTTCGAGCTCCACGGTCGGCTGCACCGGCACCGTGGCCGGCACCCGCTGCCCGTCGTCGCGGGCAACGAGGTCGGGGGTGGGCAGTTGCAGGTCTTCGGCGGTCTTCACGTCGGCGAAGATCGACCACATCTTTAGCATCTCCGGCACGTTGGAGAACTTCGCGAAGCGGGTCTTCATGCGGAACGTGTTGTTCCCGGTCGGGGCCATCTCCATCTGCGTGACGGTCTGCCCGAACGTCGCCGCCCAGGCGTCGAACGCCCCGATCCCGGCCGCGTCGAGCAGGTCGGGACGCAGGTATCGCTGCATCACGTATGCCTCGGTGACCGAGTTTGAGATCGGGGTCGCGGTCGCCCCGGTGACGACCCTTTCGCGGCCCTGGGAGCGCAGGTACTCGAGCTTCATGTGCAGGTCGGTCGCCCTGTCCGAGCCCTCGATCGACGCGTCGCGGATGTTGGACTCCGTCGCCAGGTTCTTGTACATGTGCATCTCGTCGACGATCACGTAGTCGATGCCGGTGTCCTCGAAGCAGACCCCGACGTCGCGGGACGTGTCGGTGCGGTCCTTGAGCTTGTTCTCCAGGGCCAGGAGCTTGCGCTGGATGCGCTTGACGCTCATCCGGTCCTCGCCCTCGGCCTGGTCGAGCACCTGCTTGACGTCATCGACCTGTGAGCGGATGTACGCCTGTTGGGTCTCGGTGCGCAGCGGGATCTTCGCGAACGCGCCCTGGGTCAAGATCACGGCATCCCACTCGTTCGCCGCGGCACGGGCGACGAAGGTGCGGCGCTTGTCCGCGGTCAGGTCACCGCTGGAGACGGCGAGGATGCGGGCCTGCGGGTAGATCTGCAGCCACTCCCGCCCGACCTGTTCCAGCATGTGGTTGGGCACGACGACGACGGGCTTGGCGATCAGCCCCATTCGGCGCATCTCCATCGCGCCCATCACCATCTCGGCGGTCTTGCCCGCGCCGACCTCGTGGAACAGCCCGGCCGAGGGCTCAGCGATCATGCGGGCGACCGCGGCGCGCTGATGCGCGCGCGGCTCGAAGCTGGCCGCCATGCCGGGCAGCGAGAGGTAGTCGCCGGCCTCGCTGTAGTCGCGCAGCACGATCGAGTTGAAGCGCCGGTTGTACTCGTCCACGAGCGCGGCGGCACGGGCGGGGTCTTCCCACACCCACTCGCCGAACCGCTCTTGGATCAGGTCGGCCTTCTCCTGCGCGGCGGTCGTCTCGATCGGGTTCAGGACGCGGCGCATCTTCCCGCCGACGTCTTCCACCTCGTCGTAGACGAGCAGGGTCTTCTGCTCCATGACGGCCTGGGCGATGTCGGGTGCGGGGCGCCGCTCCGTGCCCCATTCGCTCGTGGACAGCACGCCCGCCCGGCCGCCTCGAACCTCCCACATGCCCGGCAGCGAGTTCTCCACCCGCACGTCGGAGGTCTTCAGGATCGCGTTGAGGAAGTCCTCGTGGATGCGTTCGCTGATCCACACCGCGCCCAGTCGGGCGGTGATGTCCTCCACGCCGAGCGCGGCCGGCAGCACGGCGGTCAGCGCGTCGACGTTCGCCTGGAATGCGGGATCGTCGGCGGCGCGCGCCTTGGCGGCCTCCAGCTTCGCGCGCACGTCGCCGGAGAGGTAGGCGGGTGCGTGGACGAGCTCGCCGCCGACGGGATCGGTGAACACCATCCCGTCCAGCGCCGGACGGGCCTCGTGCTCGGGCATCCCCAACAGGTCGGCGATGAGGGTCAGGTCGATGCCGCCGGTGCGGTCCAGGCTCACCGCGATCGCGTCGGCGGGCGTCTCCACGCCCTGCACCTCTGGGCGCGGGGCGACGACGCGGCGGGTCATGATCGCCGCCGGCGTGGCCGTCTGCTCGGTGTCGTCGAACTGCTCCAGGGCGAGCACCAGGGGTCCGAACGGGTCGGAGCGCAGCAGCCGGATCGGGGTCGGCACGATCCGCGCGTAGGTGTCGTCCCCGGCCGGGTTCTGCCGCCCGGTCGGACGCAGCGTGTAGCGGTTGAGGGGGCCGTACTTGCCGAGGTACTTCTGGTAGTCGCGGCGCAGCGCGGCCCGTGCCTCGGTGACCTCGGCCGTGTCGTCCACGGTCGCCGACTCCAGGGTCAGCAGGGTCGTGGCGCGGTCGCGCAGCCCGAGCAGGGCGCGCAGCTCGGTGGCCGCCGACCGGGGCACGGCGAACGGTTCCAGCGCGCCGGACGCGACGGTCGCGAACTCGCCGCCGTCGACCGGGACGATGCTGCCGTCCCACGCGGCCGGCGCGGACGGGGTGAACGCGGCACGGCGGGACTGCTGCGCCGCGGTGCGTTCGCTCATCGTCAGCCCGAGCCGGCGCCCGGCGAACACGATCTCGTCCACGGCGAGCGCCAGGGTGCTCTCCAGCTCGGCGAGGTTCCCGGTGACGGTGAGCGTGTCCGCCCCGTACATGCCCTGCTGCACGCCGACGGTGCCGAGCATCCGCTCAGGCCGGTGGTCGAAGTAGGCGTTGATCTTCACTAACCGCCCGTCGATGCTGACCGGCGTGACGGTCTCCCACAGGTCGTCGGCCGGTGGGCGGTCGTCCTCGCGGCGGCGGAAGATGAGCAGGTCGGTGAGCACCTCCGTGCCGGCCGCGCGGCGGTGCGCGCCGGTGGGCAGGCGGATCGCCCCGACGAGATCCGCCAGGGCATTCATCTCCCGGCGCGCGCCGGGGTTCTGCGCGTCCATCGTGTAGTGCGAGGTCAGCACCGTGACGAGCCCGCCGGGCCGGGTCAGCCGCAGCGACTTGAGGATGAAGTGGTTGTGCATCGTCTGCTTGGTGCCGTTGTGGACCGGATCGTGCAAGATGACGCCGGCGAACGGCACGTTGCCGATCGCCGCATCGAAATGCGCTTCGGGCAGGCGGGTGTCGGCGAACGACTCGTCGCGGATCGTCGCGTGCGGGTAGATGCTTTGGCTGATCGCCGCGGTCACCGGGTCCAGCTCCACCCCGGTCATCTGCGCCGTCGCCGGTGCGAGGCCAATGAACGTCCCCGCCCCGGAGCCGGGTTCCAGCACCGCGCCGCCGGCGAAGCCGAGCGCGCTCATCGCCCGCCACATCTGCCGGACGATCAACGGGTCGGTGTAGTGGGCGTTGATCGTCGTGCGCGCCGCGGCGTCCCATTCCGCCTCGTCCAGCAGGCCGCGCAGCTCAGCGCGTTCAGCGTCCCAGCCGTCCTTGGCCGCGTCGAACACGTCGGGCAGCGCCCCCCAGCTCGACCAGCGGGCGAGCACCTGCTGCTCCTCAGCGGTCGCCGCCCGATCCTCGGCGGCCAGCGTGCGCGCGAGGCGGATCGCGGCGGTGTTCGCCTGGAACCGGGCCTTCTGCCCGGAGGGCGCCAGGTCGTCCTGCGAGGCGGGGACGAACCTGGGTGGGGCGACTAGCTCAGTTCGCGCAGGAAGCGGATCGTCGCCGCCTCCTGAAGCGTCGCCTGGTTCTCCCGCAGGTAGTCCCGCGGCGGCTCGGTCGCCACCAGGGCCTCGAGGAACGCCACCGGCACCGCCCAGTCGTTCGCCATCTGCTCCAGCTCGACCGTCGAGGGCATCAAGTCCGGGGAGTCCTGCATCCGCTCGGCCCAGGTCACGAGGTTCTCGTCCGAGGGCCGAGTCTGCTCCCATTCCTCGCGGGCCTGCTCCAGCGGCAGCTCCGGGTCGCCGATCCACACCAGCTGTGCCATCACGACCTCCTCCGCTATCCGCCGGGCCGTCACCAGCCGGGCGACCTCCTGCAAGTAATTCTGCTCCGAAGAGCGCGTCCCAGCCAGCATTGCCGTCAGGTCCGACACTTGCGCCTGCACCTGAAGGCCCAGGTTCGTGAAGAACTCCTCCGGGTTTTCCAGCGCGTGAAGCCTCCGAGGAGCCGCCCTCTCCCAATGCGCTCGGGCTGCTGCCGCGTACTTGTTCATCGGCGTGTTCCTCCCCGGTCGCCTCGTCCGGCACCTCGGATGCGAGGGCGCCGGCCAGCGATTCGTCGGCGGTCTGCTCGTCCAGTCCCCACAGGTCGAAGGCGAGCTGACCCGGATGCGGGTCGCGGTTGCGGCGGCCGGCCATCAGGCCGCCTCCGCGTCAGGAGTGCGCGGTGAGACTGGCATGGATGCTCCCGTGATCGGACGCCGACGCTCAGGGGCGGATCTCGCCCGTGTCCGGGTCGAGGTTGCGGTAGAACTCGTCCTCGGCCGCCCGGCGTCGGGCAACGTCGTCGAGGACGTGCTGTACGAAGTCCGCGTCCCGGTCGGTGATCGGGTTCTCCTCGACGGGCTCGGCGGGTTCCTCGCCGGGCCACACGGTCTGCCGGGTCGGACGGTCGCGGTCCAGGCGAGTGCCGCTCGCGGCGACCCACTCGCGCAGCCGGTGCCGGGCGTCGGCGAAGTCTCTGTGCCAGCCCAGCGGTGCGGAACCGTTCTGCTCCGGGTCGTAGGCGCCCAGCCAGTGCAGGTGCAGGGCGCTCAGTTCCCAGACGAGCTCGGGATGCCGGTGCCACAGCGGCGGGATCACCGCGGCCGGCAGCCCGTAGGTGCGGCGCAGCCAGTTCACCCAGGCGTTGAGCTCCAGCCACTCGGTCTCGGCCTCGTCGGCGGTCAGGATGTTCCAGTTCACCGGGTGCGGCGGCTCCGGCAGCAGCTCCGGACCGGCGTCGGGGGCGGTCTCGCGCGGGGTCGCGTCGGGGGTGCTCATCGGCGGTTCGCCGTTCAGAGGGCGACCGCGGTCGATTCGGCGGACGGACGCCGCGGCGTGTCCGAGATCGGCGCCGGCTTGCGGCGCGGGCGCGGCGTAGGCCGCTCGGCGGCATCCGCCTCCACCGTCTGCCCGGCGCGCCGGCTGCGGTCGACGTCGTACCGGGTGCGCAGGCTGTCGTGCCCGATCGCGGCCGCGATGAACTCCTCGTCGCGGATCGTCTTGCCGTCCCGCTCGTAGGTGAAGGGGTGGACGCGGCCGCTGGCGACGAAGCTGTCGTCCTTGACCAGCAGGGCGTGGGCACGCTTGGCGGCGGCGCGGAACAGGACGAGGTGGTGGAACGTCGGCTCGAGGTCGGTCATGGTGCCGTCCGGCTCCTCACGCTGATGCCGCACGCCGACCCTGGCATAGAACCGAGCCTGCCCCTTGGAGGTCGTGGTCAGCTGCGGCTCGGTCGCGATGAACCCGGTCAGCGACTGCTGGGTCTGGATGCTCACGTCGTGCTCCTTGCCTGTCGTGACAGCCGCCAGATGCGGCCGTTCCCGTCAGGCAGGTGCGCGCCCGCTGCCAGTCATGCGGGGCGACGCAGCGCCGCCTCGATCTCGGCACGGTCGGCCTTCAGCGTTGAGGCGTCCTCCCGGCTTGTCCACGACCGCAGATCGGTGACGATCGGCGGGGCCGAGCGCAGCAGCGTGATCCCGGTGCCGAATGGGAGGGTTCTGATGGTCTCGGGCGGCATCACGGCCACCCGGCGCACGGAGCGTTGCGAGGAGCGCGAGCCGCGGTCGCCGATCGTGTCCGAGTGGGTGGTCTCGTCCCGCTCCCCGATGAGGGTCGACAGGTCTTGCAGGTCGCGTGAGCCGGACGCGCCGCCGAGGACGATCTTGACGATGGAGGCATCCCAGATCGCCGCGGCGGCGTTCTCGCCCCACTTCTCCCGCGCCTGGGCGAGGGACTGCAACACGGGCATGGTCGTGATCCCCGTGCCACCTCCCTCCGCCATCAGCGTGGGCAGGCTCGGCAGGGGCGCGAGGTTGCCGATCTCGTCCAACGCGAGCAGCAGCGGGGGGTCCAGGCGTGCGCCGGGTGAGGTCGCGGCCAGGTGCCTGGCCGTCTCCACAAGGTCTTCCACGAACGCGGAGACCAGCGCCGAGGAGCCGCCGGCGCCCGCGGAGGTCGCCAGCAGGTAGAGCGTCCCACGCTGGGTGAGGAACGCGGCAGGGTCGAAGTCCTCACCGGGGCGCGGGGTGACCGCTTCCAGCACGCGGGGGTCGGCCAGACAGCTCAAGGCGAGGGAGACGCCTTGCCAGATCGAGTCGCGGGTGCGGGGGTCGGCGTGGATCATCGCTTCCAGCGACTCGGCCCATCCGGTCGCCGCCTGCGGGTGAGCGGTGAGGATCGCGATGGCCTCGGCGGCGGCGGTCGGGTCCAGGGTCCAGCGGAACAGCTCGGCGGCTCCGCGACCGTCGAGGGCTGCGGCGTGCAGCAGCGCCTGGAGCGCGGTGCGGGTCTTGCCCTCCCAGAACCCGCCGCCTTCGACGCCGCCCGAGGACAGCCCGGTCCCGGCGGCCAGGCCCGTCGCGCGGATCATCGCCGTGAGCGGGGTCTCGCAGCCGCGCACGGGCGACCAGCGCAGCCCGGCCGGGACGCCTTCGGCCAGGTGCTGCGGGTCGAACACCGCGACGGGGCCGCGCCGCAAGCGTGCACGGAGGGTGGCGGTGAGGTTGTCGGGTCGGGTCGAGGTGGTCACGACCGCGCCGGGCGCGTCGAGGATCGCGTTGATCGCGACGAACATGCCCTTGCCCGCGCGAGGCGGGCCGATCAGCAGGATGCTGTCCTCCACCGACGCCCACACTTGGCGCCCGTGCGAGCGGCCTAGCAGGTAGCCGACGTCGGCCGGCTTCGGGTCCGAGACTGACGGGCGCAGCGTGGAGGCGCGGCGCAGCAGCGCCCGGCTGGAGGCGGCCTGGGCGACCTCCGCGCCGGTCGCGGTGCCCTGGATGCGGTGCGGGTCGCGGCGGGTCGCCGTCGAGTGCCGGCGCAGCAGCGACCAGCCCCACCAGCCTGCGGCGCCGATGACGGCGAGCAGCAGGGCCGTCACGATCCAGTAGACGACCGGGTTCAGCCCCGGCGCGCCCAGCGGGTCACCGGGGTCGCCGGGACGCAGCAGCACACCGAGGCCGGCCTCGATGCCGCCGGCCGGCTGCGGGGCCCTGGTCAGGAACGCCGTGATCGTCCCGGCGACCCGCAGCGCCCCGGCGAATCCGGCGACAGCGACGAGCAGGCCGATGCCGAGGTTCGCGAGCAGGTCTTCGGGGCCGCGGCCCGTCGGGCTCACGGGCGGTCCCGGTCGGGATGGTGGACGGACAGGGTGCCGGAGATGCGGCCCAGCAGCAGCACCTCGCGCGTCGGCGCCAGCTCGAGCAGATGCCGTTGCAGCAGGGCGCGGCCGTGCCCGGTCGGGCCGGCGTCGGAGTGGGCGACGATGACGGCCAGGGCGACGTCCTCGCCGGGCACGAACCCGTCCGCGCTCACCTCGATCAGCGCAGGGACCGCAGCCGCCGGAGCCGAAGCCTGCTGGGGAAAGGCAGGCTCGGGAGGGGCGAAGCGGCTCCGGCGGCGCGGTGGCGTGAGGATGTCGGTGAAGGTCGAGCCGTCCGCCTCATGCACCTCGACGCGGATCGGGCTGTTCAGGGCGGCGGTGAGGTGATCGGCGAGCGCCCCGAAGGTGTCGCGCCGCAGCGGCCCAAGCGCCTCCGGTGGGGTGAACGGTGCGCCGTCGACCGAGACGGCCAGGGCGCCGTCGGGTGCGACGTCGACCCGGACGTGCGGGACGTGGATGATCGGCTGGGCGGTCGCGGCCGTGTTGTCGGGCTCGTCGGCCGGGTCGCTGCTGCGCCGGTAGCGGGGCTTCACGCCACGCCTGTCTCTACTGTTACGGGTTCTTCGTGTGTTCTCACATCCGTTAGGTGTGCCGCGGCGCCCCACGACGGGTTCGTGGTGCTTTGTGGATCGGGTGACGCGTCTTCGGGATTCCTGAAGGTTTCCATGTAATCTCGAAGCATGATCGGGATTCCTGAAGTGGGATGCTCATGGCGGTGACACCGTTGCGGAGCGTGTCGGGGTCGTCGATCGCGGCGTTGACGTCGCCGCAGGCGCTTGAGGATTTTGAGCAGGAGCTGATCGACCAGTACGCGCTGGCCCTGGCCGCGGCGGGTGTCTCGGACGGCTTCGTCACGAGCTCGCGGGCGGTGGTGTTCGAGTTCGCCCGGTCGCTTTCGGGTCCGATCTGGATGGCCGGCTACGCGGACGGCGACAGGTTTCTCGCGGAGCAGCGCCGGTTGGGTAGGGCTCAGACGACGAGGGCGGGCAAGGCGGGTGCGATCGCACAGTTTTACGACTTCCTGATCTCCCGGTATCTCGGCGACATCCGCGCGGCGACGGGCGTGGTCGTGGAGCAGCCGATTGACGAGTGGAACCGGCCCTCGGGGGTGTCGCTGGGCAAGGTGCGGGTGCCGCCGTCCGATGTCGAGGTGACCGGTTTCTTCGACCGCTGGCGGGAGTCCGTTGCGGACTCCCGGAAGTATCTGCCGGCGGCCCGTGACTACTTCGCTGCGTCGCTCTGGCGGCGGCTGGGGTTGCGGATCAGCGAGTCGGTGATGCTCGACATCCGCGACTGGCGGCCGGACCTCGGGCAGATCGGGAAGCTGCACGTTCGGTTCGGGAAGGGCTCGCGCGGTCGCGGCTATAAGCCCCGACTGATCCCGGCGATCAATGGCGCGGACGCGCTGATCGACTGGTGGCTGGCCGAGGTGCGCCCGCAGTTCGGCGCCGACTGGAGCGACCCGGACGCGCCGCTGCTGCCGAGCGAGCGGATCGACCGGGAGCGGGAGCGGCCCTTGCGGGTCGGCCCGAACGCGCTGCGCCGCGCGCTGGCCGAGCAGACCACGCTCTGGCTGCCGTCGTGGGCGGGGCGGATGACCCCGCACGTTCTGCGGCACTACTGCGCATCCTCGCTCTACGGTGCAGGAATGGACCTGAAGGCGTTGCAGGAACTGCTCGGCCACAACTGGCTTTCGACCACGAGCCAGTACATCCACGTCCGCAGCGAGCACATCGAGAACGCCTGGCAGCAAGCCAACGCCCGTATGGAGCGTCGTCTGGGAGGAGAGGGCTAAGGTGCTCTGGAACCTGCGATTGAAGGCCGCCGAGCGCGGCATCTGGAAGTCCGCCGAACTGCGGCGGATGCTCGCCGACGCCGGGCTGGAGCTGAGCCTGGGCAAGATGTCGGCGCTGTGGACGGGCACACCGACGACGGTCCGGTTGGATGACCTGGACGTGATCTGCGCAGTGTTGTCCTGCCAGCCCAGCGACCTGCTCGTCCCCGAGCCCGACAAGGTCGCGGCCCGTAAGCCCGCCCGGGAGAAGATCGCGGGGGCGTCCGACATCCCGCCGATCGTGCGGCCGAGGCCCGGGAACCCGCGCTCGACGCCGCCGCTGTGAGCACCACGCCGGGGCTCAACTCCCGGTTCCGGCCCCCGCGCACCTGCTTCGCCTGCGGCGTGAACCAGGCAGCCTGGACCTGGCCGCGCGTCGAGTACTGCTACGACTGCATGCCCGGCGGCCCGTTCACCCCGCCGCCCTGCGAGCGATGCGGCTCGAGCGCCTACTTCAGCCAGGGCCGCTGCGAGCTTTGTCACCCTGGCAGTCCGCGATATCCCGGAGTCTGCAAGGACTGTTTGGCCTGGGGTGTCTACCGCAAGCACAACTGGCTCTGCTGGGCCTGCCGCTGGTGGCGGCAGCACAACCCGGTCGGCGACTGCGCCTACTGCGACCGCCGCGTCACAATCGGGGTCCAGGGCGCCTGCCGGCTCTGCCTCGAATCCGCCCGCCGCGTCACCGAGCCTGGCACCGCCCCCGACCCGGCAGACGGCATCCGCTACGGCCTGCAGTTGTTCTTCGCTAACATGCCCGCTCCCCGCAAGCCGAAGCCGCCGAAGCGTCCGACCCGCGCTTCCAGGATCGTCCTCGACGCGGCAGCGGTCGAGGCGTCCCGGTGGGAACAGCCCGAACTGTTCCACATCGACCCCGATCCGGAACTGCTGCGCCAGGCCACCACTGCTGGAGCGCGGGACTGGACCGACCTCACCGACGGGATCGTGTTCGAGCACGCCGAACGCTTCGGCTGGTCGAACCGGCAGACCAACCAGGTCCGCCGCTCGCTGAAGATGATCCAGCTCATCCGACCGGCCGGCTCCACCCAGATCCGCGCCAGCGAAGTCCTACGGCTGCGTCGTTACGACAGCAACACGAACAGGGTCTCCACCCTCGATGTGCTGGAGGCCGCGGGCCTGCTGGTCGATGACCGGGTGCCGACCATCGAGCGCTACTTCGCCGCCAGGACCGCAGGGCTCCCGCCTGCGATGGTCGAGCAGCTCGCCGTCTGGTTCGAGGTCATGCGGCACGGGTCAACGATCCCGCCGCGTCGAAAGCCCCGCGATGACGAGACAACCCGCACCCTGATCCTCGGGATCGCTCCGATCCTGCACGCCTGGGCCGACGCCGGCCTCGATTCCCTCGCGCAGGTCACCTCGCGCATGATCGACGACGCCCTCCCCGACGCGCTCTCCCAGCGGCACTGGGCCGACCGGGGACTGCGCTCCGTGTTCGTCATTCTCAAAGCCCGCAAGCTCGTCTTCGCCGACCCGATCCGGACGTTGCCCGGCGTGAACACACGCTCGACGATCCCGCTGCCGCTCGAGCCCGCCGCCGTCCGTGCCGCGCTGAACCATCCTGACCCGGCCACCGCGCTCGGCGTCGCCCTCGTCGCCTTCCACGGCCTCACCAACGGGCAGGCCCGCAGTCTCCAGCTCACCGATATCGCCGACGGCCGCCTCACACTGCCCGACGGGCGCGTGATCCCGCTTGCCGGTCCGGTCCGCGTCCGGCTCGCCGCCTGGCTCGACCACCGCGCCGAGAAGTGGCCGCGCACGCTCAACACGCACCTGTTCATCACCCAGCAGACCGCGCCCCGGCTCAGCGCGCCTGGCGCGACCTTTCCCTGGAGCAAGGCCGGCCTGAACCCGCGGTCGCTGCGGGCCGACCGCATCCTCGCCGAGATCCACGCCACCGGCGGCGACGTCCGCCGCATCTGCGACCTGTTCGGCATCGGCATCGAGGCCGCGATGCGCTACGCCACCACCCTCGGCCACCCCACATTCCGCGAAGAGATCCCCGCCCCGCGACCCCGCGCCCTCGACACCTGAGCGGCGAAGACGGCACGCGCGCGGCGGGCAGGCACGACCCCGACCCCCGGGGCTCAGGCGCGCGTGCGGGCGGCGCGTAGGCCGTTGAGGATCACGACGACTTCGGCGATCTCGTGGACCAGAACGACAGCGGCGAGCCCGAGCACGCCGAACAGGGCGAGCGGGAGCAGCACGGTGATGATCAGCAGCGACAGGATGATGTTCTGGTTGATGATGCGCCTGCCGCGGCGGGCGTGGGCGAACGCGCGTGGGATGAGGCGCAGGTCGTGGCCGGTGAAGGCGATGTCGGCGGACTCGATGGCAGCGTCGGACCCGGTGGCGCCCATCGCGATCCCCACATCCGCGGCGGCCAGGGCGGGGGCGTCGTTGATGCCGTCGCCGATCATCGCCGCCGGCCCGGTAGCGGTCAGCTCGCCGATCGCGGTGGCCTTGTCCTCCGGGCGCAGCTCCGCGCGCACATCCTTGATGCCCGCTTGGGCGGCGAGGGCGTGGGCGGTGCGGGTGTTATCACCGGTGAGCATCGTCACCCCGATACCCTGACGCGCGAGGGTGCGGATCACCTCGGGCACCTCGGGGCGTAGCTCGTCGCGCACCCCGATCGCCCCGACCGGCACCGTGTCGCGGTGCACGATCACCACGGTCATGCCCTGCCCTTCCAGCTCCGCGACCCGATCCGTCAGGGTCCCGGCGGTCAGCCAGCGCGGGCTGCCGACCGTCACGACCACGCCGTCGATGGCGCCAGTGATGCCGTGCCCAGCCTGCTCGGACACATCCTTCGCGGCCGGCACGCCGGGCGCCTGCTGGATGATGGCGGTGGCGAGGGGATGGGTGCTGTGCTGTTCGAGTCCAGCGGCCCAGCCGAGCACCTCGGCCTCGGTCGCGGAGCCAGTGGTGAGAACAGCGGTCACGGTGGGCTGGTTGCGGGTGAGAGTGCCGGTCTTATCGACGGCGACATGGCGGATGCCGCCGAAACGCTCGAAGATCGCACCGGATTTGATGATCACCCCGAACTTGCTGGCCGAACCGATCGCGGCGACCACGGTGATCGGCACCGAGATCGCCAACGCGCACGGCGATGCCGCGACCAGCACCACCAGGGCACGGGTGATCCACAACTCCGGGTCCCCGAACAGCGACCCGATCAGCGCGACCAGGACGGCGAGGATCAGCACCCCCGGCACCAGCGGGCGGGCGATCCGGTCAGCCAGACGAGCACGCTCGCCCTTCTCGGTTTGGGCCTGCTCGACCAGCTCCACGATCGTCGTCAACGAGTTGTCCGTGCCCGCCGCGGTCGCCTCGACCTCCAACGCCCCCGCAGTGTTGATCGCCCCGGCCGAAACCGCATCGCCCGGTCCGACCTCGACCGGGATCGACTCACCCGTGATCGCGGACGTGTCCAGACTAGAGCGGCCCGAGGCCACGATCCCGTCGGTCGCGATCCGCTCCCCGGGCCGCACCAACATAACCTGCCCGACCGTGAGGTCTTTCGCAGCGACCTCGACCGAGGCCCCGTCAGTCCGGACGGTCGCGGTCTCGGGGACAAGCTTCAGCAGCGCCCGCAGCCCACCACGGGCGCGGTCCATCGCCTTGTCCTCCAGTGCCTCAGCGATCGAATAGAGGAAAGCCAGCGCCGCAGCCTCCTCGACATACCCGAGGATCACCGCGCCGATCGCGCTGATCGTCATCAGCAGGCTGATCCCGAGCTTGCCCTTGACCAGCTTGCGGATCGCGCCCGGCGTGAACATCGACGCCCCCGCAAGCAGGCCGATCCAGAACAGCACCAGCGCCGGGGTCTCCGCGCCGGACCACTCACAGATCAGCCCCGCGAAGAACGCGACCCCGGAGAACACCGGCAGCAGAACCTCCCGGTCCTTCCACCACGGCCCATCGTCGTCATCATCATCCAGATCAACCTCGTCTACCTGCGACCCCGTCACCGCACTCACGCGCCCGCTCCCGGCTCGCAGCAACCCGCAACCTGGCAGGCCGGGTCGATACACGGCGCGCTCTCATCGACCGCGAGAGTCACCTCGACCAGCACGTTCAACGCCGCAGCCAGATGCGGGTCCGCGATCTCATACCGCGTCTGCCGGCCCTCCGGCTCAGCCACCACGATCCCGCAATCCCGCAGACACGTCAGATGATTCGACACGTTCGAGCGCGTCAACCCCAGGTTCCGCGACAGAACAGCCGGATAACTCGGCCCCTCCAACAGCGTCATCAAAATCCGCGACCGCGACGGATCAGCCATCGCCCGACCCAGACGATTCATCACATCCAAACGCGAAGCAATAGTCAGCATGCAATGACTATACAGTCACCACTGAACTAACGGAAGCGGGAGTTCCGTGCACGCTCGACCTTGCCACACCGAGGGTGCGGGTTCCGCGAACCCGCACCCTCGACTAGCCTGAACCAGCGGTGAGCACTCAGGTTCCCCAGATTTTCGATCAGGATTCCGGGAACCTGTCACTCTTAATCTCCATGCATTGAAGTTCCGCTCTCCGCTTCGGGCCCGATCGGGCCGTGTTCCCTTGTGGTTGCAGGTTCGTCGCGGGTGCGACTCGCGGTGACGAATGGTCACTGTGGCTGACGGTTCGTCGGTATGGTTGACGTATGGTCGACCGGCGTGAACAGCAGAGTCCATGAGGCTCGTCGCGCTGCGCGGCGGCGCCGGCGACGACGAGGTCCTGCGGACTGCTCAGGATGTCGAGGACTTCGAGCAGGAGATCGTCGATGAGTACGCGATCGCGATGGCGGCCGCCGGGCTCAGCGACGGGTATATCCGCACGACCAGGGCGACGATCATCGAGTTCGCGCGGTCGTTGACCGGCCCGTTGTGGGAGGCGTCGTTCGCTGACGCGGACCGGTTCCTGGTCGAGCAGCGGCGGATGGGTCACGCGGTGAGCACGCGGGCGGGCAAGGCCGGAGCGCTGGCGCTGTTCTACGAGTTCGTCGTCGCCCGCTATCAGGGCCAGATCCACCGGATGACCGGGGTTGTGGTCGAGCAGCCCATCGATGAGTTCAACCGGCAGTCCGGCGCGTCGCTGGGCAAGGTGCGGGTGCCGCCGTCCGATGCCGAGGTCGATGGGCTGTTCGCCTCGTGGCGCGGTTCGATCCCCGAGGCACGGAAGTATCTGCCTGCTGCACGGGATTACTTCGCCGCGGCGCTGTGGCGCCGGCTCGGCCTGCGGATCACCGAGACGGTGATGCTCGACATCCGCGACTGGCGCCCCGACCTGGGCGGGTTCGGGAAGCTGCATGTGCGGTTCGGGAAGGGCTCGCGCGGGCGCGGCTTCAAGGCGCGCCTGGTCCCGGCGATCAACGGCGCCGAACAGCTCATCGACTGGTGGCTGGCCGAGGTGCGTCACCAGTTCGGCGACGACTGGGACAACCCGGACGCGCCGCTGCTGCCGTCCGAGCGGTTCGACGAGGACCTGCGTCGTTGCGGACGAGTGAGCGACTTCTCGCTGCGTCGGGGTCTGACGGTCCAAACCGATCGGTTCCTGCCGGCGTGGTCGGGCCGGCTGACGCCTCACGTGCTGCGGCATTACTGCGCCTCCTCGCTGTATGGGTCGGGGATGGACTTGAAAGCGATCCAGGAGTTGCTGGGTCATCAGTGGCTGTCCACGACGTCGGGCTATATCCACGTGCGCAGCGAGCACGTCGAGCTGGCCTGGCGAGGCGCCAACCAGCGGGTCGAGGCCCGCTTCGCAGAAGAAAGGTGAGCCGCCCGTGCAGTGGAATCTGAGGATGAGAGCCGCCGAGCGCGGCATCTGGAAGTCCGCCGAGATGCGCCGCCGCCTCGCCGCAGAAGGACTGGAGATCAGCGCCGGGAAGATGTCGTCCTGGTGGGCCGGGACCCCGCCGACGATCCGACTGGACGAGCTCGACGTGATCTGCTCGGTGCTGGACTGCACCCCGTCTGATCTGATGGTGCCCGAGCCGGAGAAAGTCGCCGCGCGCAGGCCGCAGAAGGCCGAGACCATCAACGCCCAGAACGACGCCCCGCCCCGGGTCGCGCCACGGTTCGGCAACCCCAGGTCCGAGCCCCCGTTGTGAGCCCCGCAGCGGGCAAGGACGCGCCGCTGCGGGTGCCGCCGAACTGCTCCCGCTGCCAGGTGGGCCGCGCCGCCTGGACGAAGCCCCGTGTGGACTTCTGCTACGACTGCCTGCCCGGAGGCCCGTTCGCCCCGCCGCCGTGCTCGGCCTGCGCGTCGATGAAGAACTACTTCAGCCAGGGCCTGTGCGAGCGGTGTCATCCGCGCAGTCCCGAGCGGCTTGGCTCCTGCAAAGGATGCCTGGCCTGGGGTGTATATCCGCAACGCAACTGGATGTGCTCGTCGTGCCGCTGGTGGCAGACCCACTACCCGAAGGGCGTGTGCGACTACTGCGGCCGCGAGAGCTGGATCGCCGAGCAGGGTGCCTGCCGGCTCTGCCTCGAGCAGGCGCGGATCCTGCAAGAACCCGGACGCTCCCTCGACATCGCGGGCGCGAACAAGTACGGGCAGCAGCTCTTCTTCGCCAACATGGTCTTCCAACGTCCGAGGACGCCGCGTCTCAAGTCCGCCAACGGCTGGAAGACGCCCGGCGGGTGGGGTCGCCCCGGTCCGCCGCCGAAGAAACTCACCCTCACCGAGTGGGTCCAGCCCGTCCTCATCGACGTGCCGCCCGATCCCGAGATGCTGCGCCAGAAGGCGTTCATCGAGAACAGCGAGCTGACCCGCTACTGCGCCGCGATCGTGGGTGAGCACGCCGAGAAGTTCGGCTGGAGCACTCGGCAGCGCAACGACGTGATCCGCTCCCTGCGCCTTCTGCAGACCCTCCGCGACTCGCCGACCGCGAAGATCCGCGCCTCCGACGTGCTCCAGCTCCCGCGCTATGCCGGCAACATCGTCTCGACTATCGACGTGCTCGCCGCCGCGGACCTGCTCATCGAGGACCGGCCCCGGCCGATCGAGGTCTACTTCGCGAACAAGACCAACGCCTTGCCGCCGGTCATGCGCGAGCAACTCGACATCTGGAGGAGTGTCATGCTCGACGGCGCCACGACCGCGCCCCGCCAGCGCTCCCGTGACCCTCTCACCGTCCGCAACCACATCCGCGCGATCGCGCCCGCCGTCACGGCCTGGGCCGAAGCCGGGCACCAGTCGCTGGCCGAGATCACCGCCGCGCAGGTGCGCGCTGCCCTGCCCGGCACCCCGGTCCAGCGTGCGCTCGTGGAACGAGGCATGCGATCGCTGTTCAAGACCCTGAAGGCGCGCAAGCTCGTCTTCGCCAACCCGGCGCGCGGGTTGAAGAGCACCAAGCTCAACGGCACGATCCCGCTGCCCCTGAACACCGAGCTCATCCGCGAGAAGCTCAACTCGCCCCATCCGGCCGTGGCTCTGGCCGTTGCCCTGGTCGCGTTCTATGCGCTGACCGCCAAACAGGTCTCCGAACTGCTGCTCACCGACATCGTCGACGGCCGCCTCACCCTCGACGGACGCAGCATCCCGCTGGCAGCGCCGGTGCGTGAGCGCCTGGCCCGATGGCTCGACTACCGCCAGACGAAATGGCCGAACTCGCAGAACCCGCACCTGCTCATCCACCAGCGCTCCGCGCCCCGGCTGATGGCCGCAAACCGGACATATCCATGGCAGCAGGCCGGCATACGCCCGCAGAAGATCCGTGAAGACCGCATCCTCGCCGAAGTCCACGCCACCGGCGGCGACGCGCGACGGATCAGCGACCTGTTCGGCCTTAGCATCGAAGGCACCAACCGCTACCTCGGCGCCCTCGAACACCCCGACCTCACGTCGCCAGGCACCCCGCACCCGCGACCGCTGACGCCCTGACCCATGTCTCACCACAACCAGTAGGTGCGACAACACGACCGGCACGCCCGCGAACTGTCATCGCGGGGAGTACACCACGATGAACAGGACCCTGGTCACGCTCCCGTCTGGTAGACGTCCGGGACACCGTCGCCGTCGGCGTCGATCGCGTCGCGTTCGCTGATCTTCCGGTAGCGCCGGTTCCTCGCCGTCAGCACGATCGCGGCGAGCAGCGCAGCCAGCACCGATGCGGTGAGGATCGCGACCTTCGCGTGGTCGTGCTCGACGCTGCCCGGGGTGAAGGAGAGTTCGGCGACGAGCAGTGAGACGGTGAACCCGATGCCGGCGAGCAGGCCGACCCCGGCGAGATCCACCCATCTCAGGGCGGGGTCGAGTCGGATGCGGGCGACGCGGGTCATCAGCCAGGTCGTGGCGAGGATTCCGACTGGTTTGCCGAGCACCAGCGCGGCGACGATCGCGACCGTGAGCGGATCGGTCAGCGCCGAGACGAACCCGTCGATGCCGCCGATCGCGACGCCGGCGGAGAAGAACGCGAACACGGGCACCGCGAACCCGGCCGACAGCGGCCGGAAGCGGTACTCGAACTGCTCCGCCAACCCCGGACCGGCATCCGGTGCCCGGTCACGAACGCGGTGCAGGACGGGGATCGTGAAGGCCAGCACGACCCCGGCGATGGTCGCGTGGATGCCGGAGGCGTGCATGAACGCCCACGCGACCATCCCGAGTGGCAGCAGGATCAGCCACGCCGCCGTCGGGTGCAGACCGAAGAACCGACGCGACATCTGCGCGATCGCCCCGTAGACGGCGATCGTCACCACCGCCAGGACGAGAGGGACCGGATTGATGGTGTCGGTGTAGAAGATCGCGATGATCCCGATCGCGATCAGATCGTCCACCACCGCGAGGGTGAGCAGGAAGATCCGCAACGGACTCGGCAGGTGGGAGCCGATGAGCGCGAGGACCGCGACGGCGAACGCGATGTCCGTGGCGGTGGGGATCGCCCACCCGTGCCGCAGTCCCGGGTCCTGCCCGGCGAGGACCGTGTAGATCAGGGCAGGGACGGCGACCCCTCCGGCCGCGGCGGCGATCGGGATGACCGCAGTGCGGAACCGGCGCAAGTCCCCGGCGACGAACTCGCGCTTGAGCTCCAAGCCGACCAGGAAGAAGAAGATCGCCAGCAGCCCGTCCGCTGCCCACCCGCCGAGGGTGAGGTTCAGGTGCCAGGGTTCGTAGCCGATGCGGAAGTCCCGGAGCGCGAAGTAGCCCTCTGCCCACGGCGAGTTCGCCCACACCAGGGCGATCACGGCCATGACCACCAGCAGCGCCCCGCCGACGGTCTCCTTGCGCAGGACCTGCCCGATCCGCACCGCCTCGGCATAGCTGCCGCGGGCAGGGAACAACCGTGGGTTGCGCGCAGGCGGGGAGGCTGGGGAAGGCGAGGTCATTGGCATGCTCCGGGATCGGTCGACAAGGAAACGTCGACCAGACTTCCCGACACGCCACCCCCAACCCTACCCGCCACCCTTGAGGTCGCCCTCGGCCAGTCAGCCCCGATGTTCCCCTGTGCGCGTGGTCCCGACCTCGAGGTTGGCACCTCGCGCCAGTGATGATGTGCAGCAACGACCTAGACAGGCAAGTAGCCACTTGCCTATAGTCGAGGGATGGGTGATGTCTTCAAGGCGTTGGCAGACCCGACACGGCGGACGATCCTGGACGAGCTCGCTGAGCGTGATGGGCAGTCGCTGTTCGAGATCTGCTCGCGTCTGGCGATGCGGCACGGCAGCACGTCGACGCGGCAGGCCATCTCCCAGCACCTGGCCGTCCTGGAAGAGGCTGGTCTGGTCCGCTCGCGCCGGGAAGGGCGGACGAAGATCCATCACCTGAACACCGAGCCGCTGCGTTCAATCGTCGACCGCTGGCCACTACACCGACTCAAGGAGTAAGCACATCATGCCCAGGATCAATGTCACGAGCGTGCTGGTCGACGACCAGGCCAAAGCGCTCACATTCTACACCGACATGCTCGGCTTCGTCGCCAAGACCGACATCCCGCTGGGCGAGCACCGGTGGCTCACCGTCGTCGGCGCGAACGAGCCCGACGGCGTCGAGCTGCTGCTGGAGCCCGATGCCCATCCCGCCGCGAAAGCGTTCAAGCAGGCACTGGTCGAGGACGGCATCCCGCTGACGTCCTTTGCCGTCGACGACGTGGCCGCCGTCTATGACGATCTCGTGGCGCGAGGAGTGACATTCAGACAGGCGCCGGTGACGATGGGACCAATGGTCACCGTGGTGCTGGATGACACCTGCGGCAATCTGATCCAGCTCACGAGCCCCGCATGAGCGTGGAGTCCGCGCCCAACGGGCACGACGATCAGGGCCGCAAGACCGGGCTGTGGTCTGAGGCGGACCCGCACGGAGGCACAATCACCGGCGAGTACGTCGAAGACGAGCGCCACGGTGTCTGGCGGCACTACTTCGCGAACGGGACGCTCCGATCCGAGGGCGAGTACCGGCGTGGAGCCTTGCACGGAGCGTGGACCTGGTATCGAGCCAACGGCGGCCTGCTCCAACGCGGCGGCTTCCTCGAAGACCAGAAGCACGGCCTCTGGGAACGATGGAGCGCCGACGGATCGCCGCTCGATGCGACGCAGTGGGACCGAGGCAAGAAGCTCCGCAGGCCGGCGTCCCCGGCTTCCAGTTCCTGACAATCAACGCGCGACCGGCGCTGAGCACACCACCCCTCGCCTGGTGAGCGCGGATGTTCCTCGAACATCAACCCCCAGACAGCCTGTAGACACGGTGAGCATTGAAGTTCGTGCGAAAACCGTCGAAAATCGCCGGAACTTCTAGACGTTCCCGGTCATGCGGGTGGCCGTGTTAAACAGTTCGAGCTCGGCCGGGTGCAGCTGATGCTGCGTGACGTAGGAGTGATCCTTGACTCGCCACAGCCCTTGCCCGGTGCCGAGGGTGGGCAGCAGCTTCTGCTCGGTGCCGGTCAGCCCGAGGATCTCGCCGGTGACGCCGAGCTGGTCGCTCTCCTGGCGGTAGATGATGCGCGTCTCGGCGTTCGCCAGCAGAGAGGAGGCCAGGGCGCGCATCGCCGAGCCGCTGTCGCCCACGTTGTCCAGGTCGGTCAGCTTGTGGAACACGAGCGCGTTCGCGATGCCGTAGTGGCGGGCGAGCCGCCATTGCGCGTCCATGCGGCGAAGCAGCGGCGCATGGGACATGAGCCGCCATGCCTCGTCGTAGATCACCCACCGCTGCCCGCCGTTCGGGTCCAGCAGCGCGGCCTCCATCCACGCCGAGGAACAGGTCATCAGGACGCTGATGAGGGTGCTGTTCTCGGCGACGCGGGACAGGTCGAGGCTGACCATCGGCAGCGACGGGTCGAAGCTGACCGTCGAGGGGCCGTCGAACAGCCCGGCGAGGTCGCCGGCGACGAGCCGGCGCAGGGCGTGCCCGGCGAGACGGCCGTCCTCGGCGAGGCGCCCGTCCGGATCGTCGGCGGCGGCCGGGTTGAGGATGCGGTCGACGACCATCGGCAGGATCGGTGTCTCGGCCGAGCGCACCGCGTCGGCCAGGGCGATGTCGATCGCGGTGTGCTCCAGCGGGGTCAGCCGCCGGTCCAGCACGGTCTCGGTCAGCGCGCCGATCAGGTCGCGGCGCCGCGCGGCGACCTGGGTCGCCCATTCGCTGTCGGACACGTCCGAGGGCCGGTGGCCCTCATCGAGCGGGTTGAGCCGGTTGCGCAGCCCGTGCCCGAGCACGATCGCCTTGCCGCCGACGGCCTCGGCGACGGCGGTGTGCTCTCCTTTGGGGTCGCCCGGCACGTAGACCCTGCGCCCGAAAGCGATCGACCTCGTGTAGAGGGACTTCACGAGAGAGGACTTGCCCGAGCCGACGATCCCGGCCACGACGATGTTCGGGGCCGTGATGACGCCGCGCGCGTACAAGACCCAAGGGTCGTAGACGAAGCTGCCGCCGGAGTAGAGATCCTGACCGACGAAGACGCCGGCGGAGCCGAGGCCGCCTTCGGCGAGGAACGGGTACGCCCCGGCGAGAGTCGCAGAGGTGTCCTGGTGGCGCGGCAGCCGCAGCCGGCCGGGCGTGCGCAGCGCCGCCGGGCCGGCCTCCCCGGCAGGCGGGAGGTAGGTGGTGCGGCGGCGTTCGGCGCGCTCGGCCTCCCACCGTTGCTGCGCCTGCAGCTTGCGGGCGCGTTGCTGCTCGGCGATCAGCTCCGCGGCGGCCCGCGCACGGGCCTTGCGGTGCTTGCGGCGCTCGTTCTGCGGCGAGACGAGCACGCTGGTGTGCAGGCGGCCGTCGTCCTGGCCGGTCACAGCGCGAGGCCCTGACCGGGCCGGGTGCTCGGCGCGGCAGCACCGAACAGGCGCGGGTCGGCCGGCCGCGTCCGCCCGGTCGTCACGACCGGGGCGGGCTCGGCGAGTGCCGGATCCGGCGTGGCGTCATGCGTGCGGAGCAGGCTGACGTGCCCGAGGGTCGGGTTGTAGGTCAGCGTGTACTCGGCGACCGTGACCGTGCGGTCTAGCGCCCCGGCCGGCGGGGCGTCGTAGACGTACCCGTTGACCAGGGCCGCGTCGGTCGTCTCCTGCCCATAGTCCCACTGGGCCAGGTGCGCGACGGCCGCGTCGGGGCCGTCGCGGTCGATGAGGGTCAGCACCTCGTCGGCCTCCTCGCCCTGGAGGAACACGACGCTCACCCATCGCGGCATCGCCTCCGGGGCACGGCTCGGGCCGTCGACGGCGAGCCCGGCCAGGTCGACACCGGCCGGCTGCCAGGCGATCCGGGAGGCGTGCTGCGAGGCCAGGTCGAGCCGCACCTGCACCTCGTCGAGCGCGTTCGCGGCGAGGTTGAGCGCGTCGGCGGCGGCGAGCGCGTAGACCCGGCCGCGGAACGGGTCGCCGTCGTCGGTGCGGGCGAGCTCGTGCGCGTCGACATGGCTGCGGGTGAGCTGGTCGAGCACCTGCCGCAGCGACCGGGTGCCGGCGATCAGCTCGCCGAGGACCGGGTAGGTGCTGGTCGGCGGCATGTCCCGCGTGGCGTGCGCGAGGCCGCGCAGCGCGGCGGCGCTCTCCGCGGCGTCCGCGAGCGGGTCGGTCAGAGTCGGCATGGTGTTGTCCTCCGGTGGATGGGCTGTCGGAGGACAGGTGCGCGGGGCCGGTCAGACGGTGCGGCACAGCGGCAGCGCGGCGGCGGCGAATGCCGCGGCCTGCTGCCCGACCAGGCGGCGCGTTTCGCACGACGCCTGGATCGCGGCCTGCTCGAGGGCGGACACGGCGCCCTCGAGCTCGTCGAGGGTCGGCGCGGACACGGCGATCAGGCCGGTGTAGCGCAGGATGCCGTGGCCGCTGGTCAGGTCCGCTTCCTGCTGGAGGACGTCCTCGAACTCGGCGGACTGCTGCGCGTCCTCGATCTGCCCGATCCGCTGGCGCTGGTGCGCGTCGCTGATGTACTCGGTCTTCTTCTTGCGGATGTCGCGGGCGGCCTGGTCGGAGCGGATCGGGGTGGCGATCAGTGAGAACGCGCGCCGCACGCCCGAGGACAGCAGGATCGGGGCGAGGAACCCCGGATACACCAGCGACCGGGGCCATTCGGTGATCCACAGCACCGCGTGGAAGGCGGAGTCCGAGTGCAGGTGCTGCCAGCTCTCGGTGAGCGCGACAGGACCAGCGGTGGCGAGGTTGCGGCCGAGGTCGCGGTGCCGTTCCAGGGTCGCCGCGACGGCCGGGTCATAGGCCGAGCGCAGCATGACGGCGATCTCGCCGGGGCCGGCCCACTCCGAAGGGGTCAGGTCCGCGGCACGCAGCGCAGCGGACAGGGTGGTCATCTCCTGGCGCAGCACGGCGGCGGCGCCTTTCATCCCGCCGCCGGCGGTGCGGATGGCGCGGGTCGCGGCGCGCATGTCGAGGGCGACCGAGAGGGTTGTGGCGTGCCGCTCCCCGGCGGGGCCGGCGCGGTCGATGAGCTCGGCGTACACGGTCGAGGTCCATGACCCGTCGGCGCGGCCGTGCTCGGACCACCACTCGGCCAGGCCGCTGCCGGAGTCGGGCAGCGTGCGCTCCAGCACTTGCACGCGGGCGATCCGCCCTGACCGGCAGCAGGTCGCCAGCACCCGGCCCCAGCCGGTGACGCGGCGCTCCTGCTCGCTGGGGTCCAGCAGCACGAACGCGGGATGGGTGACGGTCAGCACCGCGGTCAGGGTCTGGGCGTGCGGGTCGTGGATCATCGCGGCGTCGGTCGCCGGGTCGAGGTACTCCCTCAGCGGCGCGGCGTCGCCAGGCAGCGCGAGCGTACCGGCTGGGCGGGGCTTGACGATCCGGGCGCGAAACAGCAGCTGCCCGCCCGTGATGCGCGAGACCCAGCGCAGCGCGATCGGCAGCCACTCGATGAGCTTCCGCCCGCCGACGGGCACCCAGGCCAGCACGGCGCAGAGCAGGCAGATCGGGGCGGCGTAGGCCAGCAGGATGCCGCCGCCCATGTAGAGGGCGACGACGATCGACAGCGCCGCGATCGCGAGGACGAGCAGTTGCGACAGGGACAGGCCCAGCAGCACGCCGCGGCGGGTGAGCCGGCTGAACTTCACGGGTTGCAGCTCGGGCTCGTCGCGGTGACCGCCTCGGGTGCGGGATGCCATGACCTACTCCTTCTTCGCCGGGGGCTGTGGACGTGCCGGCGGGCCGGGCTGGCGCGGAGGCGGTGACGCGGGAGCGGCCGGCCGAGCCGGCGCGGAGGTCGCCGGAGGGCTGCTCTGCGGTGCGCTGGGTGTGGTCGGCTCGGCGGCGTCCGCATGCCCGCCGGCTGCGGCGGCGACGGCGTTGCCGGCCTTCGGGCCGGCGGTCGCCGCGGCTCCGGCGACCTTCGCGCCGATGACCACGGCCGCACCGACCGGCCCTGCGGCGGCGGCCCCGCCGCCGGCCGCCGCTCCAGCTCCGGCTCCGCCTCCTGCGGCAGCCCCGCCACCAGCGGCGGCCCCGCTCCCTGCGGCGGGTGCAGCACCTCCGGCTGACGCCCCGCCGCCGGCCGCAGCCTGCGGCGCCCCGGTGGACGAGGGCGGCCGGCCGCTACCGGCGGGGGCGTCGCCGCCGTCGAGGATCTTCTTCGGGGACGCCCCGCCTGCGCCCCCGGTCGGCACGGGCACCGGCCGGTTCATGGCCGACTTCGCTTCCTGCTCGGCGGACATCGCGTGGTACATGTCGAAGCCGATGAAGCTCACGAACTTATACGTGAGGTACGGCGCGAATGCCGCGACGAACATGAGGACGACGCCGGCAATCGGATCGCTGATGGAGGCGAGGTCGAAGTCGATCGGCTGGGAGACCTGAGCAACGGCGACGAGGAACACGACGACGAGGACGAGCTTGGACAGGATCAGGGCGATCACGAACGTCGCCCACTTGCCGACCCAGCCGCGCGTCGCATCCCACGACGAGCCGGCCAGGGCGACGGGCGCGAACACGATCGCGACCAGCAGCAGCGCTTTGCGTACGAGCAGGGAGAACCACACGATCGCGGCGGCGGAGATCGCAAGGCCTGCCAGGAAGATGGTGATGATCGCCCCGACACCGGGGGCGGCGATGTTGATGCCGGCCAGCGCCCCGCCGAGCAGGGCGATCCTGCCGCCCATGTCTTCCATCGAGTTGCCGGTGGCCTGGACGATGCCGATGCACAGCTGGTCGGTGATCTCCAGCAGCGTCCCGGTCAGAGTGAGGGCGACGAACGATCCGAGGACGGACTTCGCCAGGCCCAGCGCGGCGCGCGGGAGCGCGCCGGGGTCGCGGCGGATGAGGCCGGTGATGAGTTGGAGGCAGAAGAACACGAGCATGATGAAGATCGCGACGCCGAACAGCAGGTTGTAGACGCCGATGTACTCGGCGCCGGTGACGTCGACGAGCGTGGTCGTGTCGAACACGGACCACACGGCCTCGAACAGCCACCCCGCGGCGGCGCCCATCGCCTGCGCGAGCCAGTCGAACGGGGCCGCGACCAGGGAGGCGACGCCTTCGCCGACCGCGTCGCAGACGGAGGAGATAACGGGGACATCGCACACGCTCATGGGCGGCGCTCCCGGTACGCGCTCGGGCGGCCCGTCATACGCTCTGGCCCACGTTCCAGAAGAAGTTGATGAGGGTGACGCTCGCGCCGCAGATGATCGCGGCGCCGCAGCTGACCAGGACGCCGACCTTGCCGCGGCTGGCGAGGTGCGGGTTGCTGGAGTTCGCGCCGAAGCCCCAGATGATCGCCGAGACGATCAGCGCCAGGACGCTGAGGATCAGGCCCACGGTCATGATGGCGCCGACGATGGTGCGCAGCTGCTCGATACCGGGCAGGCCGGTGCCGTTGGGGTCGATGTCGATCACGGTGGGACTCCTTGACGTTCGCGAGGGGATGGGTTCTCGCGAGTCAGGTGCGCGGGCCGTCCCGCCGGGGCGTCAGAGACCGGAGCCGAGGGCGATGAGCCAGTTCAGCCACGCGACGCCCGCGCCGGCGAGCGCGGCGGTGCCGAGCGCGACGAGCAGGCCGGTGCGGGCGCGAGTGGCCGTTTGGTAGTTGCCGTGCGAGGACGCCAGCGCCCAGGTGATCGCGCAGACGATGAGCATCAGCACGGCAATGACGAGGACGAACATCAGCAGCGCCCCGATGATCTGAGGCAGCTCGACTGCGCCGCTGGTGGCGCCGAAGTCGGGGAACACGTCCATCAGGCCGCCGTGTCCGGTCGGCAGGCGGAGGTGCTGGCGGCGTCCAGGTCGAGCGCGCCCTGCTGGGCGAGCCAGGGCTCGGAGTCGACGGCGGTGCCGTTCGAGCCGCCTTCGCGGATCTCGAAGTGCAAGTGGGCGCCCGTGGACTGCCCCGAGGAGCCGACGTCGCCGATGTGCTGCCCGGCGGTCACGGTCTGCCCGTCGGAGACGTAGATGCCGTTCTCCCACATGTGCGCGTAGGCGGAGGCGACGCGCTGCCCGCCGACGGTGTGCTCGATGATGATGAGCCCGCCGTAGCCGCCGGAGAACCCTGCGTGGGTAACCACGCCGTCGGCGATGGCGAAGATCGGGGTGCCGTCCGCGGCGGCAAGGTCGGTGCCGGTGTGCATCGAGCGTTCGCCGGTGATTGGGTGGACGCGCATCCCGAACGGGTCGGATCTCACCCAGGTTCCGGCTGGCAGCGGAAACACGATCCTGGTGGTCTCCGGCACGACCGGGCTCCCCGAGCCCCCTCCGGCTCCAGGCGCCGGTGCGGTCAGGACGCGCAGGATCGTCTCGGCGACCGGCCGGTAGTTCTGATAGCGATCCGGGTAGGCGCTGACCTCGACCGCTTGCGCGGCCTCGCCGGGGTCCATCTGCTGCCAGTCGGGGATGTCGAGCAGCCCGCGCGGGCTCGGGTAGTTGGGGCCGTCGGGTCCGCCGTAGAACGCCCGTGCCTGGTAGTCGGGGTCCATCAGCTCCGCGACGGTTCCCCAGCCGGACGCGGGTCGCATCTGGAACAGTCCGAGGCTGTCGTGGTCGGCGCCGTTGCCGTCGTTCGGGTAGTCGCCGGACTCGGGAAAGGCGCCGGTGTTGGCGAGCATCCGCAGCCGCGATTCGGTCAGGGCCGCCATCAGGGCGATGACGACGCCGGGCGCGCCGACGCCGCTGGTGCGCCCGCCGACGGTGATGATCGTGGCCGCATGGGTCAGCTGCGTCCGCGTCAGCGTGATCGAGGTGCCGTCCGCCGTGGTCGCGGTCAGCTCGTCCGGGATCGCTCCGACCGTCAGGGAGCCGGGCAGGCACGCCCCCGCCTGCGTGGCCGGGCTGACGAGCAGCCCGACGGCCAGCAGCGCCGGGTACGGGCCGAGGAAGATCAGCAGCGCGAGGGCGAGGGTGAGCTTCTTCATGCCGGTCACCGCAGCGGGTTGTCGAGCTGCGAGAGCCGCAGCAGCCGGCACGGCCCGGTGGAGAACTCCGGCGCCGGCGGGGAGCAGACGATGAACACGGTGAACGCCACGGGATGCTCGGAGGTGATCTGCTGTCCGTTCCAGATGCCGGTGCGGTGCCGGGTCGCGTCGATCGTGAACGCGGTGGTGCCCGGCAGCAGTTGGCCGGGCCTGGCCTGCGCGAGCGCGTCGGCCCACCCGTCCGGCACGCCGATGCTGTCGATGGTCAGGCTCTGGCGGGTGGCGTAGCCGCGCAGCTGCGCCCAGGCAGAACTCGTCGGCAGGTAGCCGGCGATATCGGAGGCGAGGCCGTTCTGCTCCCCGGTGCTGGTCTCGGCGACCTCGAGCAGAACGTCGGCGATGTCCAGCGGCCCGTAGCCGGCTCCGGCGTCCCAGGTGAACAGGGTGGCCGCGACCGAGCGGGCGAACTGCTCCGGGTTGTGCGTGAGCCGCACGGCAGGCGGCCCGTCCGAAGCCGGGAACGTCTCGGACAGGCCAGGCGTGGACGAGGTGCTCGGCGCCGGGGCGGGCGTGACGTCCCGGCGGGGGCCGGCCAGCAGCCCGTACACGCCGACGCCGACCAGGATCAGCAGCAGGCCGGCGGCGATCAGCGCGAGGATCAGGCGGGTGCGGCGTGGGCGAGGGTTCGGCTCCATGCTGTCCAGGTGCGCGGGGCGTCCCCGCACCTGCTCACAGGGCGATCAGGCGGTGGGCGCGTGCCGAGCGCATCTGCTCGGCCATCTCGTTCAGCGCGTCGAGCACGGACTCGAATCCGAGCCACTGTTCCTCGTCGAGCGCGGCGGCGAGCTCGACCGGATCGAAGTGAGAGGTGAAGCCCTGCAAGTCGTCCACGGTGGCGACGAACACGCGCACAGGGTAGCGGGCCGGCGCATCCGGCCCGGCGGCCGTCAGCGTCCGTGCCGGGCGGCGCTTGGTTGCCGCGCGAACGCGGGCGAGCGTCTCGGCGGCAACGCGCTCCAGCTCCGCGGCGCGCGTCGTGGCCTGCTGGCCGCGCAGCCGCGCCAGCGCGCGGGCCGCGGCGTCGCGGACTCCGCCGGGCTCGGTGTCGTCTTCGGCCAGACGCTCCAGTTCGGCGAAGGACTGCTCGGCCTGCGCGCGCCGGTAGGCGGGGCTGACGGGTGCGCCCTGGCCGATCGCGTCCAAGCCGGCCTGGGCGCGTTCGCGCACGGACGCCGGCTGCGCGGCGTCGGCGGCGAGCTCCTCCAGCCGGCCGATCTGCTCCAGCTTCGTGTAGCCCTTCTTGCCGGTGACGATCAGTGCCGCCTGTTCGCGGGTGTCTCCGGCTTCGATCTGCGGTGCCGTCGATTCGGCGGCACCGTCTGACCTGGGGTTTCTTCCTTCAGCGGTGAACCTGCTGGCCTCCTGGCGGCGGGCGGCGTCCGCGGCGAGCTCGGCGCGCAGCTCCCGGTACAGGGATGCTTTCTCCAGGTCGGTGTAGTCCAGGCGCAGCTGGTTCTCGTCCTGCTCCGCGAGCAGCAGGGAGAGCTTGTCGGAGATCCCGGTGCGCACCCACACGTTCACGGTCTTCAGCCCGAGGTACTGCGCGGCCAGGTAGCGTCGTCCGCCACAGATCAGCAGCCCGTCGGGGGCGATCGTCAGCGGGTGCAGGAACCCTTGCCGGCGGATGGACTCGGCAAGCTCGGGGATGTTGCCCTGCTCGCGCCGGTGCCGGTAGCCCATGCGTATCGCATCGAGCGACCACTCCAGTTCGATGTGCCCCGCGGTCGGGTCGCTCTCGCTCATGACAGCTCGCCGCCGCGGACGGTGATCGGGTTGGCGAGGATGATCGTCAGCGCCAGGTCGTCGTCGGCGGCGATCTCGGCGACCGGATATCCACGGGTCAGGCGCAGCAGCACCCCGCGGCCGGTGTTGGTCGCCGCCAGCGTCGGGTCCGGGCTGCCGAGCACGACCCGCAGCAGCATCGTCCATGAAACCCGCGGCAAGTCCAGCAGGGCGCGGGCGTGCTTGTCGCGGCGCAGCGACTCGTAGGCGGCGCGCCGCGATCCGGTCTCGATGAGCCGGCCGCTGAGGTACTCGATCGCGGCGCGGGTGACGTCCTCCGGCCAGTCCAGCGCGACGAACAGGGCGATGGTCTCCTCGAGGGCGCGACGGGCCTGCTCGGAGCGGTCGTCGCTCTCGTCCTCCGTGTCGTCGGGCGCCTCGACGCGGAACGCCGGGTGGTACTCGGTGATCGAGGTCTCTCGGTCGGAGAATCGCTCGGCCTCGTGGAAGCCGGAGTATTCGGCGCGGCGCGCCTGATGGGTGGAGCACAGCATCCCGGCGGCCTGCTCGTCGGCCTTCAGGGTGATGTCCACCGCGCGGGTGACGACCGCCCAGGGGTCGTCGGCGCCGCGCACCGAGGACGAGCGCATCGCGTCGAACGCGGCCGGCGCGGCGTCCTCGGGCTCCTGCCGGTGCTTGCGGGCCAGGCCCGCGTACTTGCGGATCGTGTATTGCATCAGCGCCGCCGCCTCCGGGTCGGAGCGCCACGCGCCGGGGCCGGCGTCGTGCAGGCGGATGAGCAGAACACGGAGTCCCTCGCTCGTGGCGAACGCGGGCTGAGTGCTGTGCAGCATGATCGGGCACCTCCTGTGTGATAGGTAGGTGCGCGGGCACTCCCCAGCGGCCGGCCGGACGCTGGGGAAGGTGCGCATGCTGAGGCTCCGGCCTACTTCAGCTCGAGGGGTTCGAGCGAGGTCTGCGCGGCCGGGGTGTTCACGCCGAACGCGGTCACCGGGGCGATCCGGTGCGAGCGGCGCGCGATCCCGCGACGGGACACCGCGACCGCGTTGGACGGCAGCCGCCGGGTCCGGCGGGCCAGTTCCGCCTGGAAGTCGATGCCCCGCCCCGATGCGCGCCCGCTCAGGCTGACGAACAGGTCGGTCGGACGAACCCAGGTCACCGTGCTGCGGCCCGACGTCGCGGCCGGCGACGTGCCCGCTGTTGGCTTGCGGGACGGGTCGCCATGCACCGCGAGCGCGGAGACCTCCGGCTCTGGCCGCTCGGCGGGCGGGCGAACCGGCTGCGGGCCAGCCGCGCGCTGGTCGTCGTGGGACGGCTGGCCGTCGTGGATCGCGTCGCTCATGAGGGCATTCCTTCCGTGTCGGCGGTAGCGGTGATCGCTATCGGAGAGGTGCGCGCTCCCAGCCATCGGCCCACGGTCGAGGGATGCACGCCGACGTGCCGAGCAATCCGCTTGTTCGACCACCCCTCGTCGCGCAGCACCACGGCGAGCTCCCGCCCGGACGCCGGCGGTTCCGGCGGTTCGGCCGGCTCAAGGCTGACGTGCGGCATGGGCTCCGGGGCCGGCTCGGGAACCGGCGGAACGGAGGGACGGGCGCGGGTCAGGACGACGGTGAGATGGGTGATCGCGAGCAGCACGAGTGGCGGCACGGCGGCGACCGAGGCGGCGAGCACCGCCGGCACGTCCGCGTCGGCGGCGACGATCGCGTGGATCGCGTTCGCGGTGACCGACACGAGGGCGCCGGCCATCAGCAGCAGCCACGGATACCAGGCCGCGCGCTGCCCGGCGAGGGCGACGACCGCGACCGTGGCGACGACGATGATGCCGTCCACGATGAGCGGCCAGGCCCACGCCTGCGCGTCGTCGATTCCGGAGCGGCGCGCCAGATCCGCCAGCGCGGTGAAGGACAACCAGAACGCGCCGATCGCGATGAACACCGTTCCCGCGATCGCGGTGCCGACGACGAATCGCCGCACCTGGGGCTGACCGTTCACAACGCCGCCCGCATCGGGGGCCGCGCCGGCGCCGCCGACGCACCCGCGAGCGCGGGCCGGGCCGGCGCGTGCGGGTGCGCGGTCCGGTATGCGGATCGGATCGTCGTGGTGATCTCCGGCACGGGCAGGCCCGCACGTTCGGCGGCCGGCCCGAGGACGGCGTGCGCGTCGGCGGACGAGACGCCGGCCTCGGCGGCGCGGCACGCGGCCCAGAACAGGGCGCGGTTGCGTTCGCCCTCGCCGCGCGCGGCGACCCACCGGGCTAGCCGCTCGGGGTCGAGGTCTCCGACACGATCCGTCGGTCCCGCCCACGGGGCGGGCAGGGGGCGCGGGTCCAGCAGCTCGCGCAGAGCGGGCGCGTCGACCGGGAGCGCGTCGGAGCTCGCGGTGGCGATCACGGTGTAGGAGCGCTCCCCGTTGTGGCCGACCACCGTCGAGGGCGGCACGACGACGTAGCCGCCGTCGCCCCGGAAGTCGATGTGCGCGGCCGGCGCCTGCCAGGAACGGTGCGGGTCGCCGGGGGCCGCCGGGTAGTAGGCGTGCAACCCGCCAGACGGCGAGCGCACGAGCGCGGCCCATCCGTCGATCAGGCCAGCGCGCTGCGCTCGACCGAACGCGGCATACCCGGTTCCGCCCGGGTGGACGTCGACGTCGACCACCTCGAAGCTGGAGACGGCTCCGGTCGGGACGCCGATGTTCGCGGTCGGCCATCGCCGCCACCAGGCCGTCACTTGGCCGAGGTCGGTGCTGGCATCGCGGAAACCGTGCTCGGTGCGCGGTTGCTTGCCGCGAGGCCGGCACGGGAAGACCGGGACGCCAGCCTCGGCGAACTTCCGTGCCGCGTCCGGCAGCGGCAACCCCGTGGCAGCGCGCAGCACGGTGCCGATGTCCATAGCCGGCCTCCTCCCTACGCCCCGATCCGAGGCTCGCTTCATGGCTTGCGACCATGAGGTGCGCGAGGTTCACCACGCAGCAGGCAGACGGACGATCGCCAGGTGCGCCCGTCAGGTGCAGCGGTGACCCTGACGTATCAGCCCGGCCTACCGGGAGGGCGGAGAGGTCGTCTACGAAAGACGCCGAATGTGAGCGTCGCGACGCGAATCCCGCGACACCGCACGAGTTACGGGCTCGAGCACCGGGGTGAGGGCGCACACGCCACGGCACGACTCGCACGGCATAGCGCCGGTGCAGGAAGGGTGCGGATGCCGACGGTACGGAGTGGGGGTGATTCCGAAGCGCTTGCGGAACCATACTGCCGCAACTCGCGCGTCTTTCCATCCAACTTGCCGGGATGCGTCGGCGATCGGCAGGTCGGTTTCCTCGATGAGTCGCGTGAACTCCGTCAACCGAGCTTCGATGAGGAACCGCATGGGGGCGACACCGACCTGTTGGGTGAACACGCGGGTGAGGTGAGCTCGGGAGACGGCGACGTCCGACGCGAGCTGGCCCACAGTCCACGGCTCGGCCATGCGAGAGCGCAGCAGTTCAATGGAGCGACGCACCGGCTGCGCGATCACCGGCTGCGCGAGCCGTCCCCGCACGGGAAATGCCAATCTGTCCGGCTCGCCTCTGTCGTCAGCGAGCAGTGTCGGCAGTGCGATCTCGACAGCGCGAGAAAACAGGGAGATCAGCCGCGTGGTGGCGACTTCCGGCGGGGCGGTTTCGTTCACGAGGCTGATCTGGCGCCAGAGCGGTTCGATGCGGTGCAGGATGTCCAGGCCCGGCTGCATCAGGAGTGCGGAGCCGTCCCAGGCGTCGGGATGCACGCCAGGGCGAGCCCGGCTTGCGTCGGCGAGCACCCACCGCATGTGAGAGCGGAGGAACGACTCGTCGAAGTAGAGCGTCCATATCCGCACTTTCGGGGCGGGGCGCACCGAGCACCACATGCCCGCCCCGAGAGTCATCGCGGAGCCCGGCGTCAACTCGTGGAGGCCGGTCGCGGTCTCGATCTGCGCGGCGCCCTCGAGGACGTGGACGATCTTGGCGTGCCCGAATATCGCACGGTGGATGCGTTCGGTGCGCACGCTCTCCACCGCCGACAACGGCGGACCGGCCGGCCTGCCGATAACGTAGCCGCGGCCGGGGCCATCACGATCCCGCAGGGGTGCGGCCGCATCACTGCGGATCATTGGCGCCGTCACGCGTTCATTGATACGACCAGCTGCGTGGCCTCCGGAAGGTTGCGCCGTGGTCACGCCCGGTAGCCGATGACAGTGGTCATGCCGGTTTCGGCGTGGTAGATGTTGTGGCAGTGAGCGACCCAGAGGCCGGGGTTGTCGGCGTCGAAGTCGACGGTGAGGGTCTGCTTGGGCAGGATGATCGAGGTGTCCTTGCGCGGGCCGCCGCCCTCGTGCTGATAGGTGTGGCCGTGCAGATGGAACGGGTGCCACATCTCGGTGTCGTTGGTGATCGCGAGCCGAACGCGTTCGCCTTCCCGGATCTCGTGCGCACCGTCTAGGGGTTGGTTCATGTCGAACCGGCGCCCGTCGATGCCCCAGTCGTAGTCGGCCATCCCTCCGGTCAGGGTGACCGCTACGGTCCTGTCGGGCTGCCGTGAGGACAGGGCCACGCTGCTCTCGGCGGCCAGCAGCTGCGCGGTCCCGACTCGGTTGCTGGTCAGCTCCGGGATGCTCACGTCGGCCGCCGGGGCTGCGGCCGCGGTGGCGGTGCGGATGACCGCGAAGCCGCGAGCTCGCTTCCCCTCGGCTTGAGCGATGAGCGGGAACGCCCCGTCGCCCAGGGTAATGATCGCGTCGTAGCGTTCGCCCATCCCGATCAGGATGCTGTCGACCTCCACGGGGGTCACGGAGAACCCGTCGCTGTGGGTGATGGTCAAGTTGTGGCCGCCGACTGCGAGGCGGAACGCGGTGTCGCTGCCGGCGTTGATGATCCGCAATCGGATTCGGTTGCCGGGCTTGCCGGTGAATTGGGCGGGGTCGTCGACCGGTTTCCCGTTGATGAGGTAGAGGGGGTAGTAGACATCTCCGGCGTCGCCGCCGAGCAGGTCGGAGGTGGCGCCCATGAGCGTGTTGCCCATCCGCATGAACATCTCATCCATCCCGCCCATGTCGCCCATCCCGGCGGAGAGCTCTTCGAGGACCTGGTCGGGGGTGGCGGTGACCCCATCGAGCCAGTCGTCGAGGATGATCACCCATTCGTCGTCGTAGGCCAGCGGTTCGTTCGGGTCCTCGACGATCAGGGCGCCGTAGAGGCCGCGGTCCAGTTGCACGCCGACGTGGGGGTGGAACCAGTAGGTGCCAGGGTCGGGGACGATGAACTCGTAGTCGAAGGCTGCGCCGGCGCCGATGGGCTTCTGGGTGACGGGGGGCACCCCGTCCATGTCGTTGCGCAGCGCGATCCCGTGCCAGTGCACGGAGGTGTCGGTGTCGAGCTGGTTGCGGACGGTGGCCTGGAGGGTGTCTCCGGCGGCGAGGCGGATGACGGGGGCCGGGGTGGAGCCGAACGCCCAGGTGGCCGCTGTCTTGCCGGCCAGGTCCAGCACGAGCGGGGCGGCGGCAAGGGTCGCGGTGGTGATCTTGCCGGTGCCGCCACGTCGCCGCTCGGCATCCTTCACCGGAGTGCTGTCCGGTTGCACCCAGGTCGCTGCCGGCGTGCAGGACGCTAAGGCGACGGTGGCGAGCGCGCCGACGCTGACGCCGAGGAAGCCGCGTCGGGTGAGGGACGCGCTGAGCACAGGACGACTCGCCTTCACGGCCGCGCCTCGTTCGCGGGCACGGCCATTACCGTGGTGCTGACGCCGGGTTGTGCAGGGAGCCGGAGGCGCTTGAGCAGGAGGGCGTTGACGGCGACGATGACGGAGGAGCCGGACATGCTGATCGCCGCGATCTCGGGGGTGAGCATGATCCCGAACGCGGGGTAGAACACGCCGGCGGCGATCGGGAGGGCGATCGCGTTGTAGCCGATGGCCCAGCCGAGGTTCTGGCGCATCTTCCGCAGGGTGCCCTTGCCGATCTTGAGCGCGATCGCGACGTCCAGCGGGTCGGAGCGCATCAGGACGACGTCGGCGGTCTCGATCGCGACGTCGGTGCCGGCGCCGATCGCGATGCCGAGGTCGGCTTGGGCCAGGGCAGGGGCGTCGTTCACGCCGTCGCCGACCATCGCGACCTTCTTGCCCGTCTTCTGCAGCTCGGCGATCTTGGCGGACTTGTCTTCGGGGAGCACGTCGGCGATCACCGTGTCGATGCCCAGCAGGGCGGCGATGCGGTCGGCGGTGGGCTTGTTGTCCCCGGTGAGCATCGCCACCTCGATGCCCTGCTCGTGCAGGGCGTCGATGGCGGCTTTGGCGGTGTCGCGAGGGGCGTCGGCGAGGGCGATGACGCCGGCGATCTGCCCGTCGACGGCGAACATGATCGCGGTGCGTCCGCCGTCGGCGAGGGCCTGCTGCTGGGCGGCGACCGGGGCGATGTCGATCCCTTCGGCGGCCATCAGGCGGGCGTTGCCGAGCACCACCTGGCGACCATCGACGGTCGCGATCGCGCCCTGCCCGGTGACGTTGCGGAACGCGGTCGCGGTGCGACGGGGGATATCGCGGCTGTCGGCGTACTGCACGATCGCTTTCGCGAGAGGGTGTTCGGATTCCCGTTCGAGCGCGGCGGCGAGGGAGAGCAGCTCGAGGTCGTCCATGCCGACCGGGAGGTAGTCGGTGACCTCCGGTTCTCCCTTGGTGAGGGTGCCGGTCTTGTCCAGCACGACCGTGTTGATGTGCGCGGCGGTCTCGATCCCGGACGCGTTCTTGAACAACACACCCCGCTTCGCGCCCAGGCCGGTGCCGACCATGATCGCGGTCGGGGTAGCGAGGCCGAGCGCGTCGGGGCAGGTGATGACGACGACGGTGATGGCGAACAGGATCGCCATCGGCAGCTCAGCCCCGGCGAGGAACCACACCAGGAACGTCAGGGTGCCGCCGATCAGGGCGACCAGGACGAGCCAGAACGCGGCCCGGTCGGCGAGGCGCTGCCCCGGCGCTTTGGAGTTCTGCGCCTCCTGCACCAGCTTCACGATCTGCGCCAGCGCCGTGTCGGCGCCGACTTTCGTGGCCCGCACCCGGAGGGTGCCGACGGTGTTCACGGTCGCGCCGATCACCTCGGCGCCGGGTGCCTTCTCCACCGGCATGGATTCGCCGGTGACCATCGACTCGTCGACCTCGGATTCGCCCTCCTCGACAGTGCCGTCGGTGGGGACCTTCGCGCCGGGGCGGATCAGCATCAGATCGCCCGGGACGACCTCGGACGTGGGGATCTCGACCTCGTTGCCGTCGCGGAGGACGACCGCGCGAGCCGGGGCGAGCTCCAGCAGCCGCCGGATCGCGTCGTTCGCACCGCCGCGGGCCCGCATCTCCACCCAATGGCCCAGGAGCACGAAGGTGGCCAGCACGGTGGCGGCCTCGTAGAACACCTCGCCGCCGCCTGTCAGAGTGATGATCAGGCTGTAGAGCCAGCCGGCGCCGACCCCGACCGCGACCAGCACCATCATGTCCAGCGTCCTCGCCCGCAGCGCCCGGTAAGCGCCGTCGAAGAAGATCCACGCCGAGTAGAAGATCACCGGCAGCGACAGGATCAGCATGAACACGTCATCCCGAATCCCGAACGGGGCCGGCACCTCGAATCCGATCACCTCCCGCCCGATCGGGGACCACAAGGTGATCGGGATCGACAGGATCAGCGCGACCAGGAACCGGTTGCGCATATCGCGGATCATCGACGCCATCGACATGCCACCGTGGTGCCCACCGTGACCCATCATGTCCTGCGCGCTATGACCCGCCGCGTCGCTCCCACCGTGATCGTGCCCGCTAGCGACGGCCGCCCCGGCATGGTCCGCGTGCGCGGCCGCCTCGCCCGCGTGGGCGTGGGCGTGGTCGTCCGAGGCCGAGCCGCTCGCGTGTTCGGCACCGGCACCGGCGCCGGTGCCGGTGTGATGCCAGTGCGCCTCGGGCTGGTCGGCGGCGGCGTGCGCATCGTGCCCGGCATGCACGCTGTGGTCGGCCTGCTCGTCGGATCCGGCCCGGCCAGGGTGGGCGTGCGGGTCGTGCGCGGGATCGCAGATATGATCCGGGACGGACTGGCCAGCGCAGTGGTACCCGCAGTCGATGACCCACTGCTGCAGGTGCGCGACCGAGGTGGTCTCGGGGTCGTAAGTGACGGTCGCGGTCTGCGAAACCGGGTTCGCGTCCACGCTGATCACCCCGGGCTGGCGGCCCAGGTGGGCTTCGGTGACGTTCTTCGAGGTCGCGCGGATCATGCCGCTCACCTCGAGGGTCACGGTTCTGTTGTCGCTCATTTCGGTTCCTTCCCGATGGTGGGGTCGGTGTTGTCGTGGTGGGGCCATTGCCAGTCGGCGACGGCGGGGATGTCGGTGCCGTGCTCACGGGTGTGCTCACGGGCATGCAGGCGGGCGTCCTGCAGTTCCTGCCGCAGCTCCGCGTGGCGGGCGGCCAGGCCCGGGACGTGGTCGAGGACGTCGATCGCGAGCCGGTACCGGTCGAGGTCGTTGAGCATGACCATGTCGAACGGGGTCGTGGTGGTGCCGCGCTCCTGGAAGCCGTGCACGTGCAGGTTCTGGT